>JAESFN010000001.1_pt1 | contig 5266875 bp, 4099 predicted proteins | sample 9269411 | NCBI WGS metagenome assembly JAESFN01 (sample SAMN14505399, study PRJNA617100) | algae metagenome | isolation source: Iphinoe sp. HA4291-MV1 and co-occurring heterotrophs from trail next to... | place: USA: Maunawili Falls, Hawaii | collected 2009-07-25 | reverse complement strand
CTTAAACGAGTAAAGCTATATCAGTACTTTTACAGAACTGTAAAGCCCCATCAGTATTATCAAAATGACTGTAAAGCTATTTTAGTATCAAACCTACCTACTGTAAAGTTTTTTCAGGATAAGACAACCATCCGGGGTTCATATAAAGGCTATTGGGGGTTCACTAAGAGTCCACTGAGAGTTCACTGGGGATTCACTGGGAGTCCACTGGGGCTAGTATATCCCGCGTGTGTCTCTCCTGTATATCCAGTGGGTGCTTAGTGAATCCCACATGGATACCGCATGGACCCTGCATGGCCTCTTCGTGGCCTTTAGGTGGTTAGGGATATCCGTTTTATACAATGCTTAACATCTGCTCTCCTATTTTAGCCTAAAAATATAGATGCTGCGACCTTTACTCCTGCTCACCCTGGTTATTACTATTTTTTCTCATTCCATCGCACAGAACATCCAATGGACGGTTACCGGACAGGTAAAAGACAACCACCAACAACCGCTGGCCGCAGCTTCGGTAAGGCTCCTCACCAAAGGCACCGGCACGCTCACCAATCAATCAGGGAAGTTTCTGCTGAAAGGCAATACCGCATCTGCCAACGATACCCTGGAGATTTCCTATCTTGGCTTTCTGCCACTCCGTGTAGCGGTAGCAGGTATTGACAAATCCAAACCCGTTGTGTTTCAACTCATCCCACTCCCCCAGGCCCTGCAGGAAGTAGTGGTAAAACCCATCAACCCACTGGAACTACTGGAAAACGCACAAAAGCGGATTGCCAATAATTACTTTACCACACCACATACGACCCGCGGATTCTACCGCATCGATACCAAAAAAGGAGGAGAACACATCATGCTGTCGGAAGCTGTTTTCGATATCTACAACTATGGATATACCTCCTCCAAAACCAACCAATTCCAGTTGCTGAAGATGCGCTCCATACAAGACGAACAGGCCTCGCACGGCATCGACCTGGGACTAAAACCCAAAAACCTCTATGAGTTGGATATCATTAAGCAGCTTGCTGAATCCGAACTCCTCAACAAGGAAGGGATTAAAAAACACCAGTTCAACCTGCGGGGAGTGATGCAATACAATGGCCGGGAAGTTTACCAGCTACTGTTTGACCAAAAGGAAGGCCTTAAAGAATCGCTGTACAAAGGCAGGATGCTGATCGACGTGGAAAGCCTGGCCTTTGTGGAGGTGCAAATGGCCAGGAGTCCCCGGGGCATGGACTATTGCAAATATGGCGATGCAGGCACCAGGGCACTGATGAAGATCATTGGACTGAATATTGACGTGCACAAGGAAGCCTGGAATATTACCTATCGCCCTTACGGCGGCAAATGGATATTATCAACGGTTAAGAACGGCAATATCCTGAACTTCAAAAGTAACCGGGCATTCTACGATTTTCCCGCCGATATTACGGTAGATTATATTGTAACAGATATAGATACCCTGCCCGCCAACTCCTTTTCAGGTAAAGAAACACTGGGGAATAATAAACTGATCGAATTTCAGGCGACTGACAATAGCAGCGAATTCTGGAAGGACTACAATATCCTGTTGCCGGATTACAATACAGAAGACATTGCCAAAACCATCCAGGCAAGGAATGAAGCATTCAGTCTGAAAGGCAGGATGGAATCAAGATTAAGAAAGATAAAGGGTAATGAGGGTGTCCGGATCGATTCCATTTGTCAATACTACCACAACATGGGATCCTTCAATGGATCGGTGCTGATCAAATACAAAGGGAATATTATTCTTTCCAAAGGGTATGGACTGGCCAATAAGGAGCGGGGCATGCCTGCTACGGATACCACGCAATACCGGATCGGTTCGCTTACCAAATCTTTCACCGCCCAGTTGGTATTAAAGCTGGTACAGGAAAAAAAATTGAGCCTGCAGGATACCATTGGGCAATTCTTCCCTGCTCATATACATGGCGCTGTCACGATTGCTCAATTGCTTACGCATACCTCCGGTATACCCAGCTATACCAGAAACGAGGCGTATATGGCTAAGATCATGAGCCAGGAGTATAGCTTGCCGGAAATGGTCAATGCTTTTTGCAGTGATGGGGCCGAGTTTAGACCAGGTAGCCAGTTTAGTTACAGCAATTCGGGTTACCTGTTGCTGGCGGCCATTATTGAAAAGGTGAGCGGGCAAGCCTATGGAAAACAGCTGAAGGAACAGCTATTCACACCGGCCGGCATGGATCATTCCGGCTTTGGGTTGGCTACGCTCAACTCAACCGGCTATTGGCTGGACCAGCCAGAACCCGCCTACCCCATTGCCAATGTGGCCGGCGCCGGCGGTATTGCGGCTACGGTGATTGATCTTATGAAATGGGATGATGCCATGTACAAAGGCCAGGTATTGCCCGATAGTTTACTCAGCAGCTCTTTTGTACCAAGGGCAGATTATACTGACTGGGATGCCGGTTATGGCTATGGCTGGATGATCGACAAAAAGCTGTTTAAAAAATCGAAGAAGCATACGGTAATTTACCACCCGGGTACAGACTTCGGCTACTTTTCCATGTTCGTGCGCCAACCTGATGAGCATAACCTGGTGATCCTGCTCAGCAACAAGGGCGATTTTCCGCGGTTTGATATGACAGACCTGATATTGGAAGAACTGGAATAAGGGCTTTATTTGACCTTTTTATAAATAACGATATATTTACACCCAACCTTCAACCCCCATTTGAAACATGACAGATGAACTTGGATTGGTAATACTGGCTGCAAGTGTTGGCCTTGGCGCCCTTTGGTACCGGTGGAGAATGAGAAAATACCGGGAGCGCGACAGGGAATCAAACGACTGGCACCATAAGAAGTGGTAAGCAACTTACAACTTCTTCATCAACTCCTGCGCTTTGGCGTAATTGGGTGCATCAGCAGGTATTTTTTCCAGCCAGTCTTTGGCGGTGTCTTCATCCTTTTCTTTCAGGAAGCTAAGGGCTTCATAAAAAGCGGCCTCGTATTTAAAGGCCGATTCGCCCTTGAACAGCTTTTCAAATACTGCCCGGGCGGCAGGTACCTGGTTGGTTTGCATTAAAGATATACCAAAGTAAAAGAGGGCAAAACTATTGTCGGGCTGGTGTTGGATCACCTCGGCCAGATGAACGGCCGAGACATTGAATTCCCGGTTATTAAAGGCCGTCGTGGCTTGCAGCAATACGGTATCCAGGTGGCTGCCCCGCTCTACCTGCGCCATCATTTTCGTATCGGCATATTTTTCATACAGGTTGCCCGCAAAAGGATTCCATACCAGCAATATCACAACCAGCATGGCTGCCACCGCAATGGCAGCGCCCAGGTATCGCTTCATCGATACTACCTTGCCGGCAGGCGTCGCAGGGACTGTTGCTAGGGGTGAAGCTGTTGCACTTTCTCCCGTAGTATTATTGGTATTGGCGCCAAAATAAATGGGCCGCATGTTTTGCAAGGCTGTCTTCAATTGTTCCCGCTCTGCATCACTGGCAAAGTGCTCCTGCAAGGAACTATCTACCTCCCGGTACAAGGCCAGCTGCTCCTGCAATTCCTTGTCGGCAGGCAGCGCAGCCTCAAAAGCCTGCTGCTCCTCCGCCTCCATCAGGCCATCCGCATACCGGGCAATATCTTCTAATGTATATTTCATAATGTAGTACGTTGGGGTTTACAATCCTTTTGCACCCAGTCCCAACCGGGTGTGGATCATTTGCGTTATCGATGCCATGCATTCACTTTTCTTTTTCCGGAGATAGCCATAAGTCACTTTCAACTGTTCCGCAATCTTTTCCTGGTCTTCACCACTCATGCATTTCCGGATAATCTCTTTACAGGTATTGCCCATCTTTTCAAAGCACTGGAGAAAAACCTGCATTTTCTCATTGTTGTGCTGCAACTGCTCGGCCAGCGCAAATACATCCTCCCCTATAGATAACTCATCCACCTCTTTTGTTACCGGCTGCCGGCCTCTTTTTTTCAGTTCATTGAGCCACTTCCTTTTACATACTATAATAAGAAAAGGTTCAAACGGGCAGGTCAATTGTAATCCCTTGTGTTTTGCCTGGTTATAAATATCTATTAGTGACTCCTGGAAAATATCGGCCGCATCATCTTCCGATCCGCTATTGGCCAATATATAATGCCGCACTTTGCCGGCATACTTGTCATAGATCTCCCGCACTACCAGGGTATCATTATCCAGCAGGGCTTGTACGTATCGCTGATCGGTATGAATAACGGTTGTAATAATAAAAGGTTTATAAGTGAGTGATATACACGGCACAAAGGCCGCTTTTGTACCTACTGGTAAAAATACCAAAAATAATTTCACAACAAGGGGGTAACAAAAATACCGGGCTGCTGATATACCTGTGAACACGCAAGGGGCGGATGCCGAAAAGCCCAAACAAAGAGTAGGCACTACAAAAACCTGAAAAAAATGAAACGTTCATTATTCGCAGCCACCGTTATAGCTGCCTCCTTCGCCACCCTGGTATCTTGTAAGAAAAACAATGAAGGTCCTGAATTTGCCCGCGCCGAAGCTTTCATGGATACACATAAGATACCTACCCAAAGTTTTACCGGCAATGCAGCTACCGGCTTTTCTATCACCGGTGATAAAGGTACCAAGGTAAAATTCCCCGCCAACTCCTTCGTAGATGGCAGCGGCAATGTAGTAAGCGGCAATGTAACCGTAACGCTCAAGGAAGTACTTAGTAAGAAAGATGTTATCTTCTCCGGGGTGATGACGGAATCCAATGGCCAGCTACTGGAATCAGGTGGCGAGTTGGAAATTAAAGCCCTGAAAGATGGTAAAAACCTGCAGATTAATCCTGTACTGGGCGATACCGGCATCAAGGTAGAAGTACCCAAGGTGATGAATAACCGCGACATGGGCTTATTTGTACAACAAAAACGCGATCAACCACAAGGCGGCGGTACCGGCGGCGGTCAGCAACCACAAAACCCTACTACCTGGGTACCTGCCCCCTACTATCCTTTTGGCAACGGTCCCAACAGCTATAGCTTCACCCTGCCTGGTTTTACCTGGGTAAACTGCGACCGTTTTTACAGCGATCCCAATCCTAAAACAACAGTAACTGTGTCACCCGTCTTCCAGGACAATAACCAGGTAAGTGATCTGCAAGTGATCCTTGTATTCAAGAATGTCAGCACCGTGATCACCTTCCCTTTCAACTACAGCATTCAACAATTTGAATCGTACCATAATTCCCTGCCTATTGGCTCACAGGCTCACCTGGTATTGATCGGAAAGGACAGTGATGGATTCTTACAGTTTGGCACACAGCCCATTACTATCAGCGCCAACCTGCACATTGATGCGCCGATCCACAAAGCCACTCAATCAGAAGTAGATGCATTCCTTGCTTCAATACAATAAACAGGTCGCAGGAATCAGGGAGAGGTGGTCGGCAAAGCGCCTCTCCCATTAATAAACAGGCTTACCTCCGGGACTTTTTCAGTCGGTTTACCGTACCTCAACAACCGCCTCCACCAGGAGGCGGTCTTTTTATTGTATAGGGGGGAAAGCACAACTTTGTCCTGTATTATAAATCAGGACAAGGTATTACCTCCTGGTGAATCAAGGCAGGACTAGCTTCGCGGTTTTAAAACTACTGCTACCATTAAAAGCCCTCTGATGCACCAAAACTTTACCTTTCCTTCAAAACTATTCCTATCCACCGCCCTCCTATTTTGTACTACCCTTACCATGCAGGCCCAAACCAAACGGTTTGTAATGCCCGGAGCACCGGTTACCGGCAGCGGAAGTACCTGGGCTGATCCTATGGACCTGCAAACGGCTATCAATAATTCCAGCAGTGGCGATAGTGTATTTGTATCCCAGGGGCTTTATCAACCTGCCAGCGGGGTATGGTACGCCATGAATGAAGGCGTGAAGATCTATGGTGGTTTTGCCGGTACCGAACTAACGCTCGGTGAGCGTGACTTAACAGCACAACATACCTCCATCCTGAAAGGCAACAATGCACGTGTTATCTATAATAACAACAATGGCCTGACTGCCGCCGCCCTACTGGATGGGTTTACCATTCGGGAAGGCGCTGCCAACAGTGGCGGAGGCATGATGAACAGGTTCTCCTCTCCCACCATCAGCAACTGCACCTTCATTGCCAATGGCGGAGGTGCTGTGTGGATTGCCAATTCTTCCACCATAATGATCAAGTGTATCATTGAAAGCAATTTGGGTAATACGATCAATTACGGTGCTGGTGTTAATTTGGCAAGTTCCGGCAATGCAGCTGTTATCAACTGTATTTTCTATAACAATACAGGCTATTTTGCCGGTGGTATCTATATCGATGATATAGGCCCCGTTTCACCAAAGATCATTAATTGCACTTTTATTGGCAATACCGCAACAGTGGCCGGTGGAGCTGCCGGCATCTATTGTGGGTCGAGGTCGGCTCCTACCATTAAGAATTGTATTGTGTGGGGCAATACTTCCGGCTTCTTCATATGGAATTCTATAAACATTCCTGTAATCACCAACAACATCATTCAAGGCGGGGTTTTAGGGAACCTCAACGTGGATCCACGCTTTGTTGATATATCCAATCCGAAAGGCCCCGATAATATTTGGGGTACGGCCGATGACGGAATTTTATTTCAGGCAGGCAGTCCTGCTTTAAATGGAGGCGCAGCAGATATCACAGGGCTCAACCTGCCCAATACCGATATAGCTGGCGCAGCCCGTATTCAGGGCAGCAAGATAGATATGGGCGTGTACGAAAGTTCGTTCTCCTGCAACGCCTATACCACCTTATACGTAGACAGCAGTATCGTTGCTTCGGGCGATGGTGGCAGTTGGGCCACGGCCTTTAAAACCCTGGACGAAGGGCTGATCGCCGCAGAGCAATGCACCAATGTAAACAATATATGGGTAGCCAAAGGCACTTACCAGCCAGCCTCTACCATAGCTTTCAGCCTATTGCAAAAGGTAAAGATCTATGGTGGTTTTCCAACTGGTGGTGGCAGCTTTGCCCAACGGGCTCCGGCCTTGCATACCAGTATCCTAAAAGGCAGCGGCACCGTTGTTGTGTACAATGAGTCAGTTGATGCTACCGGCTTGTTGGATGGCTTTACCATTACCGGTGGCGCATCCGTATCGGGCGGTGGTATGTACAACTTTAAAGCTTCGCCTACTATCAACAATTGTGTATTTACCAATAATGCAGCCGCTGCCAATGGCGGTGCCGGCGGGGGCATCTACAATAGGAATGCATCTCCTGCCATCAGTAACTGTATCTTTTCCAACAATTCAGCATCTACTGCCAATACCGGTGGTGGTGGCGCCATCTTTAATAGCAACGCTTCTCCTGTGATCAGTCAATGTATTTTCACTAATAATACAGCCAAATACGGTGGAGCTATATACAACTACCTGACCAGTTCACCCATCGTAAAAAACACTGTTTTCGCTGGCAATATAGCGGGCGCCGATGGTGGCGCGATCGCCAATTATGGCACTACTCTGCATGTCAACAATGTAACTTTTGTAAATAACATTGCTGGCGGCGGCGGCGGGGCTATCGACAATGATGGTTCCGCACTTAGTGTTACCAATACGCTGTTTTGGGGCAATACGGCGACTGATGCCAATAAAGATATATGGATGGGGAATGGCACCAAAAACATCACACACAGCTTTACCCAGTTGACCTGGACAGGAACGGGCAATATAATAGGCAGCAGCAGTCCGTTTGCAGATATTACAAATCCTGCCGGGGCCGACGGAATCTTTTATACGGCCGATGACGGCCTGGTGTTAAAAACCGGCAGCACCTGCATCAATGCAGGCATCCCGGATACCACAGGCCTGTCGCTCGGCAATACCGATATATTGGGCAATCCCCGCATTGTGGGTGCAGCCATTGACCTCGGCGCCTATGAATACAGCAGCCTGTCATTGCCTGTACAGCTCATCAGCTTTTCGGGAACGCTGTACAATGGCGTTGCCAACCTGCAATGGCAAACGGATATAGAATCAAACTTTCATTACTTCGATGTAGAAAAAAGTACTGACGGCTCCCTGTTCAAGTCCCTGGGAAAAGTGATGGCCAAAGGAAATTTCAGTCATTATACCTTCAGTACCCCGCAGCAGGAGCCGGGCGCTTATTACCGCCTGAAGATGGTGGACATCGATGGCAGGTCGGTAAACAGCCGCATCATCCGCCTTTCACAAAGAACGGGCAACGATATCTCTGTGTATCCCAACCCTGCCACCAACTATATCAACCTTAAAGTACCAACCACAGGAAGCATGGGCCTCTACGCTGCAGACGGTAAACTGATAAAGACCTTGTATTTACAGGCAGGCGTAAACAGTGTGGATCTCAGTAACCTGCCTGGCGGTTTGTATTATGGCCTGATGAACGGCGTACAAGTAAAATTTCAAAAGCAGTAATGGGCTCCAACACTAATAACTATACGTTGTTACGGATTGAAACTGACCTGTAGCTCCATTGAGCTCTTTAAAAGTTATCGTTCCTTCTCTGATGAGGGGCCTTCCGATGCCATCATTGAAATAATTATACCGGGCATCAAAAGTGGGAACATTGGTACCTGTTCGGTACACACGGCCCGGATTGTTTAATTGCAGGCGGGTAGCCGGTAACAATACGGGGTGATGGGTAGAGGTATGCAGCAAGGCAAAGCCATCGGCATTGATCTTATTATCGTACTGCTCAAAATGATCTTCATAATTACTTTCCAGCTGTGGGCCAACCGCAAAGTTATGATAGGCAATATCCTGGAGATTGCCATCCGCAAAATACCGGAACTGAAGTGTTTGTTCGGGCACAAAGCCCCCACCTGGGTCTACCTCCCATTGTAGCTTTTGCAATTGCCGGTCTGAAGAGAAGGTCAGGAGGCATTTTCTGTACAGAATGCCATTTTTATTGACCACCTTAATAACCGAGGGCTGGCCATTAAGGTATTCATAGTCAAGCCTGTCTTTGTTGATATCGGCCTGAATTTCCTTATTGGCCTCTATTTTTTGTATCCTTTTACCCGAATAGGTCACATCGTACAACATCAGGCCGGAGGAGTAATTCAGGCGGAGAATATAGCCGGAGTCATTGTAAAAAAACTGGTAAAAGGGTGATGGTAAACGGCTCACAGTCATTTCCCTCAACTTCACAGCGGGGATATCGTCCAACACCACCGATGGCGGGGGTATATCCGGGCAATCCCGCTTACAGCCTGCAAGCAGGGATAAGGTACATAGGACCAGGAACAATGATCTTGTTGGCATGATTGTTTTGTTTAGATCCCATTAGAACGTAAATCTGTATACCCCCGTTGCCTGTGAAAACAGATAACACAGAATCGGGTAGAACGCCTCCCCCAATCCGGGGATATTTTCGGTCCCGTATCATCAAAATGTCGTATATTACAATAACCGATCGCATCACCAAAACAATAAAGCTGTATGAACAAAAAAGTAGCTGATATATTACTACGCAAAGGCAGTAACATTACCACTGTGCAACCTGGCACTTCCGTACTGGATGCTTTGAGGATCATGGCCGATCAGAACATAGGATCCGTCATGGTGATGGACAATGGCCGTTACCAGGGCATTATGACGGAACGTGATTACTCCCGCAAGATCATCCTGAAAGGAAAAAGCTCAACCGATACACCCGTTTCTGAAATTATGTCCAACGACTTTCCCCGGGTTACCACCGGCGATTCCATCGACTATTGCATGCAGCTGATGTCGGATAAAAACATCCGCTACCTGCCAGTATTTGATGGCGAGCAGGTACTGGGTATTATTTCTATTAATGATGTGGTAAAGGAAACCATCCTTTCTCATGAAGAAACGATCACACAACTAAAGGACTACCTGCATTCAGCACGATAAATGATTACTGCTCCAATTACCCCCTGGAGTAATAAAGGCCCTGCCAGCGCGGGGCTTTTTCTTGTCCTCACGCCATTAAAAACGTAAACAATACCAGCAGGAAAATGCCAATAACAAGGGTCAATATGTATAACACGGAGATACCCAGCGTTTTCAGGATGGTTAGCCAGTAGGATTGCTGGTAAGTATTTTTCAAAGCGATCGTCAGGTAAATAAGCAGCGTCAGTATGGTCAGTACCTGCAGGATGATCGTTGACCATTCTCCATGGATGAATGTTCCCAACAAAAACCTGAACAGAAAGAGCAGGAAAATGAAAGAATGGAAGTGAATGGAGAAAATGCCATGCTGCACATAGTAATAGTTTTTTCGTTTATAAAACAGCATTACATACAGGGCAAACAAAGGAAGCACCAGGAACATGATCTTCGGTATACTATGCTCGAAATTTTCGGCCAGTACCACCGAACTCCTGCTGCCATATTCGTGCTTTAACCGCACATTGTTGCGGATGATCCATTTCATCAACCCTTTGTCCTTCTGTGCCGAGGTATCGGGCAAGCTGTTTTGAACGGAATCATATTCCCGCAGGTTGTTATACCGGGTATCTGTCAATTGAAACTGTACTCCTTCAGTGCCAAGTGCAAAATGAATAGATTGTTCGGGCTCGGTATGTGCACTCTTTTCCAAACTGGTAGCCACCTCCTGCAACACTTCATTCCGGATACTATCATATACACCGGTCTGGCCATCTGTTTTTTGCGCCTTGCGCAGATCTCCTGCAATTTGTTGCTTCACTGGTGCCAGGAGCGCCTCACCAGGCGCTTCGGCCGCTTCCTTTTTCTTACCTGCAAACAATACGAGGAAAAACACAAAGGAAATGAAGATATAGGCCCTGATGGGGTTGAGATAGGATGCACGATGACCGGCAATGTATTGACGGGTAAGAAATCCTGGTCTTATTACCAGGTATTTAAAGAAGCTGAAAAACTTGGAATCAAAATGCGTAATGTCCTCAAAGAAATGCCGGATCAAATGCCCCAGTGTCTCCCGGGGTTCAATATTTTCCTGTCCGCAATGCGTACAGTACCGTTCCTGCACTTCCGTACCGCAGTTGAGGCATGTATTACTTTGTCGTAACCGGCTGTGGCTCACAGGTCAGTTTTTGGTATGAATAGATATAAGCAGGAAATATACAAATTAATCAGGTATGAACTGATCGGGTTAACCTGGATTTCATCTGCCTATACGGCAACAGGTAGGTTTGGACTTGCAGGCCACCACCCCCCATTTTACCTTTCGCAAATTTAATATCAATATGAAACTTGCATTACTAGTCTGGCTCCCGCTGTGTACGGCCGGTATTATTTCCTGTAATAAGGAAAAAGACCCGCCCCCATCGAAGCCTGATTTTACCAAATTGTACACCCACCTGGTAGGTGGAAGTGAGGGAGATGATTTTTCAGGCGCTATTGCCACTGCCGATGGAGGGTATATCGTTACCGGAAGTACCAACAGTAATGATGGCGATTTTAGCGGCCTGCGGGGCAGATCTGATGGCTTTGTGATCAAGTACAATGCCTCCGGCGCCATCCAATGGAAAAAAACGTATGGCGGTACCGAGGATGAAGGGCTCTCCGGTATCCAGGCCACGGCCGATGGCGGTTACTTGGTTACGGGCTGGACCTGGAGCCAGGATGGCGACCTCACAGCCAACAAGGGTAAGTCCGACTACTGGATCCTAAAGATCAGCAGTACCGGCAACAAAGAATGGAGCAAATCTTATGGAGGACCGGAGTATGATTATTCCAGCACAGTCCTTACCACTGCTGACGGAGGGTATATCATAACGGGTCATTCCAACAGTACGGGTGGAGATGTAGCAGGTCAGCACCAGGCAGGCAGCTATGATGCCTGGATCATAAAATTGAACGGTAGCGGCGCCCTGCAATGGTCCAAAGCGTTTGGCGGTACCCAGGATGATTATGCCGGAGATATGATTAACACGGCAGATGGCAATTATTTAATGACGGGCATTACCAGGAGCACGGATGGTGATCTCAGTAGCAGTGCCGGCAACGCTGATGGATGGTTATTAAAGTTCAGTCCTTCAGGAGCCCTATTATGGAGTAAAACCTATGGGGGTAGTATGAATGATTTCTTTGCATCCATTACGGTTACATCCGATGGCGGGTACCTCATCAATGGTTCCACCAATAGTAATGACGGACCATTCAGCAGCAATCATGGCAACTATGATGCGCTGTTGCTGAAAGTAAGCAGTACAGGCAATGTAGAATGGAATAAACTGCTGGGTGGTAAAGATTATGACGATGTGGCTCCTATGGTCCCATTGTCTGATGGTAATTATTTAATGGGAGGTAATTCGTATAGCCTGGATGGAGGCATGCCTGGCCACCATGGCAAAGGCGATGTTTGGCTGATGCAGGTTAATTCCAGCGGCATGCCGGTGTGGAACAGGCAGATAGGAGGCTCCAATGCCGACTATATCAGCTTTATTATCCGTCTAACCAACAACCAATATGTAGCAGGTGGATTTACCCAGAGCAATGACCATGATATGATCAACAGTAAAGGGAAAGAGGATGCCTGGTTACTGAGTTTCGAATAATGCTACCGCTTTATTCAACTTGTTTAAAGCCCTGCCATTGCAGGGCTTTTGCTTTCAATACCTGGTATTATTGATCAGGGCACAAAGCCCAATTGCTTCATAAGTGTCAATTCATCGGTTACCCGCCAATGTTCTATGATCTTTCCATTACGCACCTTTTCAATATTCATCTGGTTCACCCTTATCTTCCTGCCTGTGGGTGGCAGGGAGAACAAACTATCCAACTGCGTGCCTGTCATCACTACCCTGGCCACCGCCATGCTATCGTTGACAACAATGTCTTTGATCTCATAATGCAGATCGGGAAACGCCCTTCTGATGGCAGCTACAATAGGTTTTAGTCCACCAGGCCCTGGCGGCGGATTGGGTACACTGGGTGTGTGGTTGATGTATGCTTTATCCAACAACTCATCCAGCACCTCCAACTTTCCCTGATTCCATACCTCCCCATAGTACCGTTGAATGATCTTTTGATTTTGAGCATCCTGACCAGGCCCTGAAAACATGGAGTACAACGCAGAAAGTCCTAATACCAGGCTAACAGATAGTAAACGCATGATCGTTTTTTATGGCTAAAGGTCTTAACGACACAAAGGCTGCCCAATAACGTAGGTTAGGTTATTTCCTTAACCTACATCAAGCAACCTGTATCAGCGTCCCTTTAACGCCTCCTCAATTTCGTAGAGTTTCACTTCGTGCGGGTAGTTCACATAATACAATTGGTCCTCATTCATTCGGTAGCCGTCGAGATAGGATTGTTTTGCGATTTCCAGGTATTGCTTCTTCGCCACCAGGTTGCCATTTCGCCCGAGAACGAAGGCCAGGTAATAATTGGCAACAGGCAGTTTCTCATATAGGTTCAGGCAGTTCAACAGGTAAGTCCTAGCCTGGTCATATTTCCCCATTTCATAATACAGGATGCCCATGTACAACAGGCTGTTGAAATGGGGTCTTTTTTTGGGATCACCATTCGTTTGAATATAGATGTCCTGTTTCAGACATTGCTCTGCTGGGGTATAATTACCCAGCTCCAGGTGGCATAAGCCTTCATAGAATTGAAAGGTATGGTCCATCACATATCCATTGGGCACCAGTTGATGTGCCTTTTGCAGATCAGCAATGGCGCTTTCATAATCTTTGGTAAACAGGCATTTTATAAAACCTCTGTGTCCTGTATACCTGCCGGGGTCAACCTGAGCCGCCCTATCATACAAGGGCATTGCCTTTTCATATTCGCCATTCTTAATAAAGGGAACCGCTTTCAATTGATAGGCTTCAGCCGTATTAGGGCATAATGCAATGATACTGTCACAATACTTTTGCCAAACAGGATTGTTATACATGTTCGGCAACAGGTCGGCTCCCTGATCAATATACCTTTTGATCAAGCTATCCCGTACCAGCGGACTTTTACAATTCAACAGGTTGCCCGCTGTACCCGTTTGGGCACAACTGGTGTACACCAGGCATAGGCTGCTAAGGAATAATATTAATAACTTTCCCATCTTTCAGTTTGAAGGAGATAAAGGCAATATACTCCAATGCCCCACCCGACTGGTAACGCGCTATTTTCCACTTATCCAGTGTATACACAAAAGCGCCCAGGGCATCAACAATACCCTGTTCAAAACGGATGGCCTTATAATGATCATCCGTTTGCATCACTTTCACTTTATGGAGCGGGCGCCCTGTAGTGTCTACAATAAACCGGTAAGTGATATAACCTGTTACGGTAGATTGGGCTTTTTGCTGGGATAGATAAGCCTGAACGCTTCTTAGTAAAGTAGTAGAGTTGGTGGGATATTTTCCACCCACGCCGTAATAATAAGGCAATGGGGAGCCATATTCGAGTGTAGAATCTGCCGTAGTTTCCCTTAGGTGGCTGTCATTGACCAGGTAGGTTTGTGCAGCAGCAGGCAGGCCATACAGCCCTAGGAGAATAAGGAATACATATTTCATGAATATTACTGGGGTTGTTCGGGTGCTTTTTCTGTAACCACCGTCAAATCGCCAATATCCACTGTGATGGGCATCAGTCCCAATTGTACCACCGCCTTGCGGCCACGTATTTCCTTCACAAACCCTACCTGGTGGTTCTTTTTCATCAGCACTTTATTGCCGATCTCAATTTCACCACCCACTTCCTCATATTTGCTACCAATCTTCTTTTTCACCTTCTCATTCACCTGCTTTTGGTTTTGTCCAAATAGCAAGGCGTGCAACTGCTTCATCAGGTCGCGTTTATCTTCCTGGCTGGCTGCTTTGCGCCAGTCCAGTACGATCTGCTTCAGTTTGCGGTCCATATCCTTCAGATAGGCAATGCGCTCCTCAGTTACTTTATTCTGATGCTTCAACAATTCCACCTGCTGGTAATGCTTTTCTTTGTCCATGAGCGCTTCCATATCCTTCTTCATCCGCTCATTTTCCTTCAGCAGCTTATTGAGTTCCTTTTCTTTCTTTTCAATTTCCTGCAGGTCCTGCTCCGTACGGTTGAGCAGTTTATCCAGTCTGAAATGATCTTCTTCTACCAGCTTACGCGCCCGGGTGATCAATGCCGGATCAAGCCCGATACGTTCCGCAATGGAAAAGGTATAGGAACTACCTGGTTTGCCAATGATCAATTTGTACATGGGCAGCAGGTTCTTTTCATCAAAGCCCATGGCGCCATTGATTATGCCCGGTGTTTTATTGGCCATTACCTTCAGGTTGAGGTAGTGCGTGGTTACAATGCCCATCGAATGTTTGCGTACCAACTCTTCCAGGATCACTTCCGCAAATGCACCGCCCAGGTTGGGATCACTACCACTACCCAGCTCATCAATGAAGAACAGGGTTTTTCCATTGGCTACCTCCATGAAATGCTTCATGTTCTTGAGGTGCGAGCTATAAGTACTCAACTCAAACTCCAGGCTTTGGGTATCGCCAATATGGATCATGATCTGTTTAAAGATGCCGAATTGCGAAGTGGGATGCACCGGCACCAGCAGACCACTCTGGATCATCAATTGCAAAAGGCCCACCGTTTTCAGCGTCACCGTTTTCCCGCCCGCATTGGGACCTGAGATCACCAGGATACGACTCTTTTCATCCAGCGTTACCTGTACCGGAATCGTAGTTTTGCCCGAACGTTTGTTGTACAAATACAACAAGGGGTGGAAGGCCTGTACCAGGTGCACATGCGCCTTATCATTGAGAATGGGCAGGTTGCCATTAACATCTACCGCCAGTTTGGCCTTGGCGCGGATAAAATCATATTCACCTAAAATATCGTGGTACGATTTGAGCAGCGGTGCATACATGGACAGTTTGGCTGTAAGCTCCCGCAGGATACGGTATACTTCCCGGCTTTCTTCATTCTCCAGGGAAAAGATCTCGTTATTGAGCTCAATGGTTTCCTCCGGCTCAATAAAGGCTGTTTTACGCGTATCACTTTCACCATGCAGGATACCCTTTACCTGTCTTTTTTGTTCGGCAAATACTGCTACTACCCGCCGTCCATTGAGGAAGGCCTCTTCAATATCGGCGGCATGGCCCGCTTTCACCAACTTTTGCACGATGCGGTCAAACAGGCGGCGCAGGTCGTTACGGCGCTTATACAAGTTTAAACGAATGCGGGACAGTTCTTCCGAAGCATTGTCTTTCACATTGCCGCTTTCATCCAATACATCATCAATCAGCTCAAGAATGGCTTTTTCATAATATGTTTCCGCTACCACTTTGGCCAACGCGGGGTAGGCCGTTCTCCGTTCCGTATCGAACCAGCGGAAAATGCTTTGCAGGCTCCCGGCCAGCTTGCGCACCAGCATCAGCTGCTCTTCCGACAATACCGCGCCGGGAATACCCAGCAACTTCAGTTCCCGGGCTATATTGAGCGTATGATCGTTTGGAAAATACATTGCATGCTGGAGCAATAGCTTGTATTCGTGCGTTTGCTGCAGGTCCAGGTCTATAAACTCTTTGCGGGTGTGGATCCGCAGGTCTTTTGCTTTTTCTTTGGCATACAGGGTCTTACAATGCTCTTCTAACAAAGCCTTCACCTTCTCAAACTCCAATTGCACCAATGCCGACTCGGGAAAAAATTTCATAAATGATTATCGCAGATATCCTCTTATTTTTAGGTGGGGCAAAGGTACGAAACGATTATGGGTTTTGGCCCATGGGTTTCGGACAGCTGCTGCACCATGAAATTATTGATATAGAGCAGGTTTTAGCGATTTATGACGTCTAAATGCTGCATCCGGTAAGCAAAATCCCTTATTCCTGTTCTAAATTTCCGATCCTGTATCCTAATTTCCGTTTCTTTTGTACCCCTTAATGTTAACTGAATGGTAAAAGCAGTCCCCTGTCGGCCTGGCTGCAAACCTCACGGAGCTATTCTGCGTTTATTAGAGTAGTAAAAATCCAATATCGACAATGGCTGATTTAACAAAAAGACGCAGCATGAAACTGATGTTTACAACGACCTTGATCTCGATGGTAACCTTACTATCCTGTGCAGTGCGAGAAAATCCTCAAAAATATATGACAAGCAGTTTAACAGCTTCCACAACGGAAGAAACCACCCTGCGCACCGACACCGCTACCTTTGGTACCGGTTGCTTCTGGTGTACAGAGGCCATTTTTCAACAACTGGAGGGCGTACTAAAAGTGTCTTCCGGTTATAGCGGCGGTCACGTAAAAAATCCAACCTACAAAGAAGTATGTGAAGGTACTACCGGCCATGCCGAATGCGTAGAGATCGTATACGATCCCCAGAAGATCAGTTTTGATGAATTGCTGGAAGTATTTTGGCAAACCCACGATCCTACGACCCTCAATCGCCAGGGCAATGACGTAGGCACGCAATATCGCAGCGCCATCTTTTACCACAATGCCGACCAAAAGGCCAAGGCTGAAAAGTACAAAGCCGAACTGGATAAAAGCGGCGCCTGGGATAAACACATCGTAACAGAGATCACCCCTGCTTCGGAGTTTTATGTAGCAGAAAACTACCACCAGGATTATTACAACAATAATGGATCAGCTCCTTATTGTTACTATGTGATCCGCCCCAAGCTGGAGAAGTTTGAAAAGGTGTTCAAGAATAAGATGAAAAAGACGCATTAAGCGTACTAATAGATCATAAAAAAAGGGGAATGTTCTTCAATAGAAGGCATTCCCCTTTTTTTATTTGCACGGATGGTTCCTGCCTAACAACAATACCGATTACCCCGGTTTTTACTATCTTTCAGGATACTCGGTATGCACACAATTTGCCTGACCAGGCACCACCACTAACCAATCCTGTATGATCCGGTTCTTACAAGAAAGTCTCTGGAAACAATTCGGCGCCAGCATCGATATGCTGATGAATGCAGTACAACAATGTCCGGAAGTCTATTGGCAAAGCAATCAGCGATACTGTTATATTGCCTATCATACTGCCTTATACCTCGACTATTACCTAAGCATGCCGCCCACTGATTTTTCCACTCCACTCCCCTACACTTCTACCCCCTTTGAAGAGATACCCGCCGGTGCAGTGGACGATTCGGTGCCTAACCGCCTTTATAGCCAGCAGGAAATACGCAGTTACCTGCAAACCAGCCTTGAAAAATGTAAGCGGGTAATAGCAGGGCTCACAGCAGAAAGGCTGCAGGAAAAATGGATCGGTAAAGCCACTGGTAATGACCAGTACCTATCCAGCCCGGAAGCAGTACATTTTACTGTTTTAGACATACTAATACTCAACCTGCGGCATGTACAACACCACACTGCTCAATTGAACCTGCTTTTACGGCAAGGCACCAATACAGCCCCGGATTGGATATCCCAAACTGAAGAAAAGCTCGTTTAGACCCAAATCCCGGAAATACACACAAAGACCTACCTGCCAACTGGCGCACTAACCACTGGTATTGTCCGGTACTTAGTTGCTATCAACCAGCCCATGCTTTAACTTATCTTTATAGCACAATAGTTGATATATCAACCAATGTACCTATCTTTACTTTATGAAAGGTACAAATGGACATCCTGCTCCACCGGTGCTGATCTCACTGATCGGCAACCTGCATAACCGGATGTATAAGGAATGCGACCGGATCATACGGGAAAAGGGATTCCCTTTGGAGATGGATCAGTTGCCTGTTCTCCTCAAGTTGTATTATTCAGGGGACGCCTCCCAACAGGAAATCAGCTCCGACCTGAAACGTGACAAAGCATCCATTAACAGGACTGTCTCTTTTTTAGTCAATAAAGATATTGTAGTTGTCATCCAGGATACCATTGACAAGCGCAAAACCCGGGTAGCGCTCACAGCGTCCGGTAAAAAGCTCGCCGGACAGGCACATACCATTGTTGAAGCATTTAATACCACTCTTTCTGCTGCACTGACAGCTGAAGAAAGCAAGCAATTTCAAAGTATAACGCAGAAACTTATCGACAGCATTAATTCTACCCAATAACATTTTCCATCTAGCATATCAATAGCGATGTACGGCTTAGGCCGGGCATGGCATCATTGGCTCAGGCGCGCTGGGTCGGTGAACGGGCTTGTCATAGGGATAACTTTCCTCTAATCAATTAAAACAAATTAACAGAAATGAAAAGTAATATCTTTCTGATGGGCATGCTATTGCCTGTACTTGGCTATGCCCAAAATGGCGATACTACCTTACGCTCAAAATTACTTACCACCGCACCCCGCCTGGGTGGTATTACCATTACCAACCAGGTGGCTCCTATCAAAGTAGATGGGCACACTTTTACCATGCAATTACCTACCGCCGATATCGGCATACCTGTCTATAAAAAGTTCAACTCAAAACATCCTATCCTCATCAGAACAGGCATCCGTTACCAGGGCTTATTACTATCCAATGAAGAAAAAATAGGCAGCACCAATTTTCATGCTATTACAGTACCCTTACTAGCCAACTATTCATTAACAAGGGCTACCAGCATTGGCTTTGTTGGCACGGCCACTATTGCATCCGATTTCAAAAGCAATATCCAGGGAGATGATATACAGTATACTGCTGGTGTAAGGTTCGGCTTCCGGCAAAACAAGGCATTCAAAATTGGGGTTACGATAACTTACGTGAAGAACTATGCCGGCGAATACCTGCTGCCATTACCAGATATTGACTGGACCATCAACAAAAAATTAAGTTTTACAGCTATTTTACCGGCGCGGGCTTCTTTAAAATATAAACTTACCGAAGCACAATCACTGGGACTTACCGCCAGCATTGGAGGTAGCATGTACCGTTTGAACGAAAAAGCAAAAGGAGAAGAACAATACCTGCATTTGCGACAAAATAGTGCCGGGCTTATCTATGATCTTAAGCTGGGTCAACGTTGGAAGTTGAACCTGGTAGCCGGTCACACCTTTATGCAAAGATTGGAAACCTTCAATATGGACCAGCAAGTAGAATTTAATAAGTTTGGTAAACTCAATGACCGTAAGGCGAATGTATCCTATCAGCAAAACTCCCTAATATTCCAGGGAGGGTTGAGTTACCAGTTTTAATGGAGGGAAACGTGTTCATTGGCAACTGATTGCTTACCAGCTTCAATGCCTTCCTTTTTCCAATCCGCTTCAATTTGTTCCAATGAACGGCCCTTTGTTTCGGGCAGGAAGCGGTATACAAACAAAAAGGCAAGGATACAAAAGAAAGCAAAAAACCAGAAGGTACCGCTGCTGCCCACTGCTTTGAGTAACATGGGCGTAAGCTGGCCTACAATGGTATCGGCCACCCACATCACCATAATACAAATAGCCATCGCCCGCCCGCGGATGGCATTGGGAAATATTTCGGAGGCTACTACAAACTTAAGCGGGCCAATAGAGAAAGCGAAGCAGGCCAGAAAAGCCAGTACCAATACCAGCAGCCAGATACTTTGTGTAGCGCCATAATGAAAACACAGCCCTGTTAATACCAGGGTTATGGCTGCCCCAATAGTACCAAACAAGTACAAGGGCCTTCTGCCCCAGCTGTCCACTTTCCAAATGGCAATAAGGGTAAACAGCATATTGGCCAGGCCAAAGATCACCTGACTCAGCAATGAATTGCTTAATGAAATACCAGCATTGCTTAAGATACTGGGGCCATAATAAATGATGGCGTTAATACCACTGAACTGGGAAAAGAAGGGCAGGAAAATTCCGATCAGCAATGCTTTGCGCATACCAGGCGCCCATAATTCGCGATAAGAAGCCTTTTTAGGCGACTCCTGGCTTACCTGTATGGCAGGTAGTACAACTACCGGTTCACCGGCAATACGACTGGTAATGAGATACCCTTCCTCGTGCCGCCCCTTCTGAAACAACCAGCGCGGGCTTTCCGGCACCAGGAAAAGGCCGGCAAAGAAAAGCAGTGCCGGTACTACACCCGCACCAAACATCAGCCGCCAGGTCAATTCACCGGCAGCTTCTTGTCCCGTGGTGGCCACCAGACCAGCATTGCTCAAATAGGCAATGAGGATACCCAGGGTGATGGCAAACTGGTAATAGGTGACCAACCGGCCGCGACTTTGAGGTGGAGCGATCTCTGATATATACAATGGTACTACATTGGAGGCGATGCCAATGCCAATACCACCCAACAAACGAAAGGCAATAACACCGGATAAGGAGGGCATCAGGGCACATCCGGCTGCAGAGACCATGAACAGGATAGCAGCAAGAAGCAATGGCTTTTTTCTTCCAATACGATCACTCAATTCACCCGACAAAGCCACCCCAATGATACATCCTACCAACGCCGAAGCAACAAACCATCCTTCCCGCGCTGCACTGAGCACAAACTGATTCTTAACAAGTGGCAACACACCGGAGATCACGGCCATATCAAATCCAAAAAGAAAACCACCAAGTGATACGACCAACGTGATCAGCAGCAGGCTGATCTTTTTATGTTCTTGCTTCATTTGTTATTGTTTATGATGCATTATCCCTACCCTATGAGTGCCTGGAAAACTAAGCGGGGCCACCTTCACACATGGTGAAGGTGACTCACCCGGCCACACTTGCAGGACCGGGTGATGCTGCTTAGCGCGACAAGTTACTCACATGGATCTCTTACGCTACTACCTTCCTTCCAAAATATCGTTTGCATTGTCTTTTACAAAAGCTTTCACCACTTTAGCCCGTCCCCTACCCCTATTCACCAATGTGTAATTAGCAGCGGCAGCCGGTACTACAAATGTTTCAGCGTAGTGAAACACGGACTCCTGGCCATCAGCATTGATCAGTACTATTTCACTGCCTTCTACCAGCATTAGCACATGGCAGGCGCTTTGCGTGTCCACTAACACAGAACTGTCAAACTCCAGCCGGTGTACATCATAAAAATGCCGGGCATGGGTTGGCACATGAATGAGTTGCCAATCCTTTCCTTCCTGCAACAACACAGGTTTGGAGATCAATTCTTCTTCTACCTTTTTGCCTTTACGGTCAAATGCCAGGTTATTAAAGGCATGTTCTATGTTGATGGCCCTTGGCTCACCATCCAGGCCCAGCCGAAGCCAATCATACATCTTAAAGGTGAAGATATAAGGGGTTGCACTGATTTCCAGTACCAGGTTGCCTGCTCCGGCACTATGAACGGTTCCATTGGGAATAAGAAAAAGATCATGCTTATGTGCTGGAAATACCTGCACATGTCGCTCAATGTCTACCGGTATTTTCTCATCCCGGCTCATCTCCAATTCCTTCCTGAACTGTTGCGGGTTGATCGTATCCTGGAACCCCAGGTATACGGAGGCATTGTCCTGGCAATCCAGAATATAATAAGTTTCATCCTGGGTAATGGTTTCTCCAAACTCTTCCTGGATATAGGATAAGGAAGGATGGCATTGTATAGATAGATTGCCCCCCTGCCAGGTATCAAGAAAGTCAAAACGAATGGGAAATTCATCCTTGAACAAGGCTGCATGTTTACCCAATACCGCTTCCTGCTCTTTAAACAGGAGCCAATCGAATGATACTTCCAGCAGCAAGCCTTCGCTTTCAAATACGATACCATTCTCCGGAACGATCAGTTCAAATGACCAGGCATAATTAACTGCTTCCTGATTGAGGCCGGCAATCCGGTCTTTCATCCAATGTCCCCCCCAGGCGCCGGGTTCAAACCAGGGCCGTACCCTGAACACATGATTGCTCAATTGTGTTAAACCCGCCAAAAGATCCTTACCCAGGCTCCAATTGAGCGTATTACGTTGCTGCGCATCACCAACGACTGCGATCCTTTGTAGCAGTTGCTTTTTATGCGCATTCAGCAAAACCCAGTCTACAAAATAGAAACGTTTGTACATCTCAGCAGGCCCTTCAGTACCAGTAGCCCCCAGGTTGGTGATGCTCCCCGCCCGCATACGCAGTTGCAGCTCATTCTTAGGCAGGTCGAGATAAACCACCGGTGCAGCAGCATGCATTAAACCCGCCCCTTCACCAATGAAGATCGTTAGTTCACTACCTGCTGTTGTTATTCCATTATGGTTGAAATCAAACAGATCAGCCAGGGTCAACGTACACTTCGTTCCCCATACCGAGTTTTCCGTACCCAGGAAAGGAGCTACCAGGTTTTGTATTTCAGCGGCAGGTTTTAGGTGATCGATCGTGCGTACCCAGTTGACCTTCACCTGGTGCCTGCTGAATGCCGCTTCAAGCCCCTGCTCTACCTGGTCCCAGAAAACGCCCACATAACCATCCAGTGCCACCTGCTTGTATTGCATCATCCATTTTGCCAGTGATTCGTATCCCTGCAGGATACAACCTGAGCCCAATGAATGATAAGGATAGATATTATAATCACCAGGTTTAATGGTCGTATCTACTTTTGACGGCAGCAATGGTTGTACCCCTGTACGCCATTTCTTTTCTACTATGTTATTCACTAAAATATTGGTATGATCCTCCATAAAATCAATTATTGTAACCTAATTTATTTCGTGTTCACGGTGCCTTCTTAGCAGCTTGCTCCAATTGATTGATGGCCGTCCACAATACGCCAGCCTCCCCTTTAAAACCACCCGAGCCTTGTGGCTGATTACCGGGGGTATACCACTCATGAAATCCTTTGTTTTTCAGCACCCGCTGCAACATGGGCTCCATTGCCTCACTGGCTTCCTGAAGTAAACCGTAGCGAACCAGCTGGGTTACCATTCTTCCACCAAACCAGGTCCAGTCGCCTCCATTTTGATAGGAATAAGGTCCCATACCTCCATTCTTAAAAGTACCGGCAGGGTACACAGGATACAAGGTGAGGCCAATGGTAGCCGCATTGGCTTTCTTTACATTGTCCTGCATTTTTGCATAAGCCTGCTTTACTTCCTGTTTGCTCAACAGGCCCGCCTCGATAGCTACTGCCGTTCCACCATGATAATACACTTCCGATTCATCAAAAGATGCCGGGAAAGGTGAGCCATTCAGGTAAATATGAGGGCGGTATTGTTGCCTAACCTTGTCCCATAAATGCTTGCGTACATTCTTTGTAAGATTATTCCTGGTTTTGGTCCAGTAAGAACGTTCCTTCTTCGTTAGGTTGGCAAAACCCAGGTAATCATTGATGGCAATAACAAACATGGCATTGTCATAAATATCAATGGCCCGGTGTGTATTGGCATTGATCTCAACACCCCACTCATGTTCGGGCTGCACATCACCCCAATCGGCTGTGGTAGCGCCCCATATCAGCCCATGTTTCGCATCAAACCGCTTGGTGAGCAAAAACTGCATGGCACGCTCCAGGTGTCGTTGAATAGTTAACGAAGCAACTGTATCGGTTAAAATAGATTGGTCGCCTGTGCCATTAATGTACTTGGCCACCGCTTGTATCAAAGAAGTTTCCTGGTCTGTCTCTACGGTGTTTTTATGCCCGGCATATCCTGGCGCCAGGTCCGAATGGTAGTAATTGTAAGGTACACCCGATCCTTTGGGATTGGGCACATAGCCATCCAGGATACCTCCATCCGGCTGCTGAAATTTAAGAAAGGTGACCAGGCTCTTCCTGATGGCGGCTTTGTCATTTACCTTACAGGCCAGTTCCATAAAAGTATTGAGATCCCTGATCCACACCTCACCATAACCGTCTCCTGCCGTGAATCCTTTTTTGATCAATTGTGTGGCCATCGTTTTCACCGTATCGCCCATCCGGATAACTGATGCCATTTTATTCCCGGCATCCTGCTGACCATACGCGATGCCGCCTGTTGCCAACAGGAAAGAAACGCCAATACCTGTAATCCTTGTTCTCATGAGTTATGAATTATTGTGTTTTCTATGCTAACCGTTATTTATCGTGTGTATAAAAGGTAAACTCCTCGATGGTCATAAAACTTTTGTTGCCCCAATTGGAAAGCAATTTAAAACGATAATACCTGAATGGTGCTGTAGCAGCAGGCGCCATAAATTCCTCACCAGCCTTTGCATATTCAATATCAGCCGCGCTGTTTTGTCCCACTGGCAGCCCCGATGGCTTGACTGAAGCGTAGTCGCCTATTTTGGTCCAACTGGCCCAACTTCCGTCTGCTGCAGGGGCATTACTTCCATATAGCTCAAACGTCTTCACACTCTCTCCTTTATACAACCTGTCATTGGCCTGCCATACTTTAAACCGGCTGATAGAAGTGGATACGCCGGCATCAAAGGTAAACCAGCAAGGGATCTGGTTGCGGGTAGCAAATCCGGGGGGATTGTAAACCTCATCCCACATATAATGCTGAAACCATAAATATCCTCCATCTTGCACATCCGTAGGCAGCGTGACCAGTTGAAAACCAGCCTTATCCAACTCCCTTTCAAACAGGGGTAAGGTTATTGCTGCTGGCGCCAGTGAAAAATATTCAAAGGCCGTGGTATCGGGTTTATATAAGGAGCGATAGGTGAGTTTGCTCTGCTCCTGGTAATTAGGCAAAACAGTAACAGATTCTCCAATGGGCACAATAACCTGGTAAGCCTTCCCATCGCTACCGGTATAATTGATCTCTGTACCCAATTCACCTCCTGCCGCTTCTCCCCAGGCAAGACTAACCTGCAATCCATCTTTCGATAAACCAACAGACTTCAGTGTTCTATTGGACAATGAACTGATATAACTGTCACCATACACATTGCCAGCGGCATGAGCTACCACCGATTTATTGCCTGCCTGATCAAATGTGTGTACTGTAAAATTATAATTCCCTTCACGCAGGTTGGGTATCACCACTTTAATACTATCGGTGCTATGATCTACCGGTGCCTCTATGGAATCAGCTTTGTTGTTCCAGTATATCCGCAGTTTGTTTACCAGGGGATCATTACCCAATACGGCTACGATCCGGGCACGTTTATTGCCCGCCTGCACGATTACACTGTCTACCCTTCCCGGGTAAACAATCTCTCCGCCTTTCAAATAATCTTTATACGCGTTGTTCTTGGTTTTGGTACAGGTTGCCAGTGTTACCCCCAGCACGGATACCATCAGAACAGAATATATTTTAGTTTTCATTACCTGTTTAGTTTTTATTTGGTGTCGCCCCACATCATCATTTCATTGAAATTGACATAAGTACCATTGGACCAGTTTTTGAAAGTCTTGAACCGTATGTAGCGTACTTTGGGTACGTCCAACGGGAACACAACCGTTTCACCGGCAGTGGCCGCATCGATATCAGCTTGTGACAACTGCCCTTCGGGCAAACCGGATGGTTTAATCTGTGTATGCGCTTTGAGCAAGGTCCAACTGGCGTCGAAACTGCCATCGGGATTGGGATTGTTGGAGCCCCATATTTCCACCACCCGGGGATTGTGGAGTGAATAGAACCAACCTGTACGCATAAACCAGGTGAGGCGGCTTAATTTGGCTGAAACACCCATATCGAATGTTCCCCATTGTGGCATCCTGTCGGCATCACCGGAATGGTAAAACCCACTCGATACGTTGCCATCAAAAACGGCACTACGGTCGCCACCATATCCCTGAGATGCATCGGTGGGCAAGAAGATACCCCTCATTTTAGTACGGTCGAGCAACTGCTCAAATAAAGGAGTAAGCGTTGTCTTCAAAGTATCTGAAAGATTACCCCACCTGTCCCGGACATAAATACCAAACTGGGAGGATTCAGCCTTCAGGCCCCTCACCGAAAAATCACCCTCACGGAGGTTGGAATAATGCGTATAGACCGGTGAAAACTGGCCGAGTGAATCAAACATCAATACTACAATGGCCAGGTTTTCTTCCACCTCATTGGTGAACTTGATATTCAAACCGCCAAAATCAGGAATCACTTTCAAGGTACTATGCACCAGTTTTACGGAAGGAGCTAAAGGTTTTACTGATACAGTTACAGGTGCTGAAGCATTTTCACTTTTGTCCACCGCAAATAAGCGTACCTCATAAGTATCTGTATCTCCAAAACCTACCACCATGAGATTGCTGTTAAACCGGCTAACCTTTGTTTCGATCACCTCTCCCTTTTTGGAAGTATACTGTGCCTTTACGTACAAGAGGTCACCATCGGATGGCAGCGCATAGCTAATTTTGGCGGCGCCATGTAGATTCTCAACCGTAACATTGCTTACCTGCCCGGGCGCCTGACTGTCTTTTTCAACTGGCCCCAGCATTTCCTGCTTGCAGGCAATGAGCACAAGCAGTGATATGTAAAAAATTATAGGAATTCGTTTCATCTGTTTAGTATTTGGTTGTTGATTATATGGGCGGTGGTCCACTCCCCGTTTTCCATTCGCCACTCGCATCTTACCAGCCTGTATTTTGCACCAGGTTGGGATTGATCTGGAGGTTGTATTCCCTGATGGGCCAGAAATAATCCCTGGGTGCTACAAAGCGGGGAGTATACAGCAGCACTTTCCTGTAATAGTCTTCAGCAGTTTTTTGCAGGATGTCCCATCCGTAAATAGCTGCACTTAATGCCTGTGGCGCCGTTTTCCAGCGACGAAGGTCCCAAAAGCGGCTGCCTTCAAAGGCCATTTCTATGGCGCGCTCCTGGCGAATGATTTCGCGCAAGCCTTCTATGCTCGTATACTTACCAGGTTTGTTGGAAAAGTTGGTCCATGCCTGGTCTACTGAAAGCAAACCTGCCCTTGTTCTGATCAGGTTGAGGTAGGGCAAGGCAGCAGCTCCATTACCTGATTCATTCAATGCTTCGGCATACAACAGGTACAGGTCACCCAGGCGCATAATGGGCCAGGGATAGGATTCTACCGTCGTATTTACCGTGGTGAATACAAGATTCCAGTTGACTACCTTTTTAGTAAAGTACCCAGTAACTGAATACATCCGGCTTTGCATTTTACCAGAATGTTGTTCTGACTTAGCTTGTATATTGTAGTTGCCGTTTTTCATAAACCATTTGGAACCATCGAAAGCCATATCAGCATAAAAGCGCCGTTCCCTGTCGAAGTGTAAACCAATCGTTTGGTACCCTTCCTGCATACCTGCATCGGCATTGGTTACAGTACGCAGCTTAAAGCGGTCGGCATAGTTCCAGGTTTTATCTTCTTCGATAGGAACACCGTTTTGGGTATAGAACAGTTCGGCCATTGCCATTGGTGGCGCCAGTTTACCCTTCAGGTTGCGATTGACATTGTTGGGATCGAGCTGGGGAATAGCATACAACTGCAGCCAATAGGTAGGTTCGCCACCAGTGGTGGATCCCCATATCAGTTCACTGTTCCATTTTTCGCAAATGGCATTACGGATGCTCATCTCCGTTTTGGTGGTGGCATCTACCGGAAACAAGGCATCATTAAACTGATACAGTTTTATGCCTGCAGTAGTAGCGAGGTCAATAGCTTGTTTACAAGCTTGGGCCGCACGGCCCCATTTACCTGCATCGTATTGGCTATTGAACAATGCCACGCCATTATTGGCTTTCAATCCTGCAAAGTCGTTATTACCATTGAACAAGGGGCTTGCTGCCGTTACCAGCAGGCGCGCCCTGATGGACATGGCAGTTACTTTTGTAACCCGGCCCAATTCGGTAGTGGTGCTGGAAATGACCAATGGCAAACCTGTATTGTTGTCGCCGGCAGCACTTTCTTCCAGCAAATTGGCGATATAGTTCACCACAGAATCAACAGGCTGGCGGTATACCTTCACTTCTGCAGGTGAAGCAGTCACAGCCAGGTTTTTATCAACAATGGGAATGGGTCCATACATTCGAAACAGGTACCAATGGAAATAAGCTTTCAGGAATTTGGCCTCCGCAATCCAGCGGTCTCTGACATAAGGTTGCAGGTCGGCTACCTTGCCCACATTTTCCAGGAAAGTATTGCAGATGCGGATGCCCTGCCACAATGATTTTCCATCGTAGCCGTCCCAATAGTTCATGTATGGATTGGAACGGTTCTGGTTGCCCCTGGCAATATTGTAGGGGTCGAGATAAAAAAAGTCTTCGTTCATGGGCCAGTAGGTCCAGGCTTCATCACCCCCACTAAATGCAGGGTTTTTATCGGGATGCCCTTCCTGTGGCAGAAAAGAATAACAGGTGAAAAGGTATTTTTCGGCCTCGACGCTATTGGCAAACGCATGGTCGATGGTGGCCACATTATCTGGAACAATATCGAGATAGTCTTTTTTACAAGCCTGTAGGGCCAATATAGTAAGAAGTAGCAGTACGTTATTAATTGTCTTCATTGTTCGTTCATTACCGGTTTACAATTGAACATTCACACCCAGGTTAAATACCCGCTGTACAGGATAACCAAGACCATTGCCTCCCTGCTCGGGATCCCACAGTTTAAAGGCGCTGATCAAAAACAGGTTGGTACCATTGGCATAAAACCGCAGGCCTGCGATACGGTATTTCCTTAGTGTTTTGCCGTTGACATTGTAGCCGATCTCCGCACTCTTCATACGAAGGAAAGCTCCATTGCGCATCCACCAGCTGGATGGTTTGTTGTTATTCTCATTTTGAGTAGGACCAAGCCGTGGCCAGAATGCATACAAGTTGCGGCGATCTTCCGACCAATGGTCATTGGCAATCACGTTGAGCAACCCTTGTTGGTTAGCGCCATTGGTAACGAAGGGGGATATGGCGGATGGGTCAATAAATATAGCCGACCTCGCCGAACCCTGGAAAAAGGTGCTGATGTCAAAGTTTTTATAGCCGAATGAAAAACCAAAACCATAAATGATCTCCGGTACTGTAGGATATCCCAGCCCATTCACCATATCGAGATCCGTGATCTCACCATCGCCATTCATGTCCCGGTACTTAATATCACCGCCCCTTACTTCACCAAAGTTTTGTTTGGGTGAATTCTTCACGTCCTCATCATCTACAAATAATCTTTCCGCAACCAATCCATAGGCCTGTGCCAGCGAATGACCCACGCGGGAGAGATACTGCATATTGGCCGCGTATTCCGGTTCTTCATTCACCAACAATTTACTTACTGCATAGGTAAATGTCCCTCTGACTTGTAACCAGGCCGCGCCAAAGTTTTTGTTGTAATCTACCGACAGATCAATACCCTTTCCAGATGCCTCGCCTACATTGGCACTAACGGGTGCTGTGAGCCCCATGGTAGAGGAGATATAAGCCCGCTGCATCAGGATATTATTTCGCCGTTCGTAATAGGCATCGAGGGTGATGTTGAGGGCATTCCACAAACCAAGATCCATACCCACATTCAACTTCTTCGATTTTTCCCAGGTGATGTCATTGTTGGCATAGCGGGAAACCCTGACACCGGGCCTGAAATAGCCATAATTTTCGCCAAAGCGGCTGCCAAAACCTGCGTTGGCCAGGTCCACGTTGGAGAGATAAAAAAACCTGTCACTGGCAAGGCCGATCTGGTCATTACCAACCAATCCATACGTAGCCCGCAGTTTCATACGGGTCACCGTGTTGGTCAGTCGTTCAAAGAATTTTTCGTTGTTCACATTCCAGGCAAGACCAATGGAAGGGAAAAAGCCAAAGCGGTTGTTTTTAGCAAATCGCTCAGAGCCGTTATAGCCGAAGTTGGTTTCCAGCAGGTAGCGGTTATCATAGCCGTAGGTAAACCGGCCCGACACCCCCTGGTTCCTGAATGGTAATGAAGATTGCAGGTCGCCGGCATTGCCCGTGAGGTAATTGCGTTGAATACCGATCAACAGGCCGCTGATGCTGTGCACATCATTAAAGGTGCGGTTGTAGTTAATGGCCAACTCACCATAGGTAGCCGTGTTGGTAACCTTGGAACCTTCCCGGTAATTCAGGTATTCCGTGGCATTGTCGGCATTCAGTAATGAAAGCACATATCCTTTGCCTTCTGTAAGCGAAGGGGAAGCCGAATAATAGAATGGGTTGTATTGACGATTCAGATCAAAAAAAGAGTACCGTTTGGTAAACACCATGGCCCTGGCCGACAATCCTTCCGTAATGAATTTCAGGTCCTGCTTTACTTCCAGCTGAAGGTTCAGCGTTGAAGTACTGTACTGCTGAAATCCCGATACCATGGAAGCCAACGGATTGGTAAACACCTCTCCGTTGCTTCCACGGGGAGCATTGCCAAACAAGGGATGTTTTGCATAGGGAAGTGCCGAAGCAGGATATATAGCGGGAAATAATACAGGATTTGCATTCAATACGCTTTTGAATACAGCGCCACCGCCACCAATGGGTCCGTTATAGTCATCAAAATCACCCGATACCCGGAAGATGCTTTCGGTAGTGGACGTGAGCTTTACGTTTACATTCGCCCTTACCTGGTAACTCCTCAGTTTAATATTGCTATTAAGATTATTGCCGGCCTGCGTTCTCAGAATACCATTGTCCTGGTTGGCTGTAGCGGCCACATAATATTGCGCCCTGTTTACCCCACCACTGATGTTGAGGTTGATACGCTGGTTGTAGGTATAATCCCGGATGAGCCTGCCCATCCAGTCATTATTGGGATACAACAATTCATTGTCGCCGGCAATGGTACGGTCAATCTTTGTTTGCGAATAAGGTAAGGGAGCCAGGGGATTGCGGGTCATCGCAGCTTCATTGGCCAGCTTCATATACGTGATATTATCTGCCAGCTGGAAGTTCTGCGTATTGGAGGATATTGAATTTTCAAAGCGGGCATTCAGCCTGGTCTCCCCTACCTTACCCGATTTGGTGGTGACGAGGATCACCCCATTGGCCCCACGTGCTCCATATAAGGAGGAGGCGGCAGCATCTTTTAATACCGAGAAACCGGTAATATCATCCGGTTGCAAACGGGCCAGGGCGGTATTGCTCGATTCCATTCCATCGATCAGGATAAGCGGGTCCATTTTACCCGAACCAAAACTTGTAATACCACGGATAAAGAAGGAGGCATTGTCGGCGCCGGGCTCGCCACTACGTTGATAAGAGACCAAACCCGAAATACGTCCTGCCAGCATGGTAGTCAGGTTACTGGTAGGCCCTTTGATCTCTTTGGGTGATATCGTGGTGATGGCGCTCACCATACTCTCCTTTTTCTGTGTACCAAAGGCTACTACCACCACTTCGCCCAGTGAATCGCTCTTACTCACCAGTGTAACATTGATGACCGTGCGGCCAGCCACTTTTATTTCTTTCGTTGTAAAACCTACATAAGAAAATACCAGCGTACCCGTATCAGGGGCATTGATCAGGTATTTACCGTCATTGCCGGTAGCGGTGCCGATAGCCTGGCTGCTTTTAAGTGTAACAGCAACGCCCGGCAAGGGAGCTCCTTTCATATCAGCTACCGTACCGGTTACTTTGACGGGTGTTTGGCCAAGGGCTGCATCCCCGGCGTATAGGGCAAAAAAGAGCAGGCTGAGGTATCTCACCCTCAGACAAGTGGAGAATTGGCGCATGTCGTTAATTGTTTGGTTAGCTTGGTTAAATACTCACAAGCAGGGGTTTATTTAATATGTATGTACATAGTTACGACGAAGCGGCATCACAACCAAATAATTATTTTAACAGTTTGTAGGATAGCAATGTATTATTATTGTATTTCAACTACTTACAAAATAAAACATACCATCCAGGAGAGCAAGTATGTATTTACATATTAAATACAAAGGTTAATACATGGAGCGTAGGGATACATCGAAAGGGAATAACAGAAAGTCCTATCTTTAATCAACAAATGAGCTTGATGAAGTATCGGATCAACCATAAAAGCCCCGTTGCATTACATATCCAGGCCGAAGAATTATTGCGGAATATGACCCGTGATCCCCAGTTTGAGAATGGAAAATTGTTTCCAAAAGAAGTTGACCTGGCCAAACAGTTGGCAATTTCGCGCACTACCCTGCGCCAGGCCATTAATAAACTGGTATATGAGGGACTGCTCACACGGAAAAAAGGGGTGGGTACCACTGTGGCGCAACATGCGGTGAGCTCACGATCCAATAACTGGTTGAGCTTTTCGCAGGAGATGGCAGCCAGGGGGATTCCCATTAAGAATTTCGAACTGCATATCAGTTGGGTGGAGCCGGAGGAAAAGGTGGCCCAGTTTTTTGAGATCGGTACGGAAAAGAAGATCCTTTGCCTGGAACGATTACGCGGCCGTCCGGAAGGTCCCTTCGTCTATTTTATTTCTTATTTCCATCCCCAGGTAGGTCTCACCGGCGATGAAGACTTTAAACGTCCCTTATATGAGATACTGGAAAAAGACCATGAGGTGATTGCGACTTTATCCAAGGAGGAGATCAGTGCCAGGGCAGCAGACAAGTTTGTATCTAAAAAGCTGGAGATTGACCTGGGGGCTCCCATATTGGTTCGCAAACGATTTGTATTTGACCAGGACGAACGTCCCATTGAATACAATGTAGGTTATTACCGCGCCGACAGCTTTGTATATACTACGGAAAGCCGGAGAGAGTAATTAAGCCCACCAGCCCACTACTATTGCTCTTTGTTGAAAATATTTTCGAAGTGAAGCAAATCCCCATACGGTCCATTCATCAACCGAAAAACAAGCCGGCCTCACTGGACAATTTTACCATCCGCGATCTGCAACACGTGATTGCCGGTAAACAGCTTTTCCAGGAACTGCATCGACATGACTTCTTCTACCTGCTGGCCTTGAAAAAAGGAACCGGTTCGCATATCATCGACTTTACCCCCTACCCCGTTGGCAACAATGCAGTTTTCTTTTTGCGCCCAGGCCAGGTACACCAAATTACTTTACAACCAGGTAGCACCGGGTATTTACTGCAATTTAAACCCGGCTTCTATGATCCGCATGATAAGGCAGCCAATCAACTATTGCGCAAGGCGGCCAGTATCAACCACTACCAATTCGAAATAAACAGTTTCAAGCAAGTATGGGCTCCATTAACAAGCATTTATCAGGAGGATATACACCAACAAGCAGGATTCCAGGAAATCATTAAAGCCAACCTAAGTATCCTTTTTACTCAATTGCTGCGTCACAATAACCAGCAACAGGCTAACCAGACCACCTCTTATGCACAGGAACGCCTGGAAGAATTGATAGCACTGATTGAAATACATGTCGCCCATAAGAAACAGGTATTGGAATATGCCGACCTGCTGCACCTTACCCCCTATCAACTGAATGCGATCACCAAAACCATGCTGGGTAAAACCTGCTCTACCTTGATCAATGAACAAATTATACTGGAAGCCAAAAGATACCTGCTGGCCACCACCAACCAGGTAAACCAGGTAGCCAGTCGCCTGGGTTTTGAAGATGTTTCTTACTTTATCAGGTTCTTTAAAAAACATACCGGCCATTCACCAGATGCTTTCCGGCAACAGTTTAGATAAGTACTGCTAAACTACATTTTTGTCCTATCGCTCCACTTGCCATCATCACTAATTTTGTAAAAGATCAACGAGTGGCCTTAATGCAAGGTCCTCCAGATCAGGGTGAGCCCGCCCGTTGGCGGGACTTAGAGGGCGACCCACCCAAAGCCACCTTCAACAGGTTGACATTGCTTAATCTGATATGGTATTCAAGGACAAGAATTTTTCAAAACAAAAGCTACACCATGGATCAAAAATGGAATGAACGATACAAGAACCCCACATTTGCTTATGGCAAGGAACCCAACCTGTTCTTTAAAGAATGGATACAGCAATTTAAACCTGGCACTATACTATTGCCAGCCGATGGAGAAGGACGTAATGGTGTATATGCCGCCAGCCTGGGGTGGCAGGTCACATCCTTCGACACCAGCATTGAAGGGCAAACCAAAGCCCTGGGACTAGCCCGGGAACAGGGTGTTCAGCTGAATTATCTGGTGGGCGAACTGGAACAGCTCGATCTTCAACAGGAATCATTTGACGTAATTGCACTGGTGTATGCCCACATCGAAGCAGAAAAGAAAGCCTCCTTCCTTCAGCAACTTAATAAGTACCTTAAGCCCGGTGGCTTCATCATTTTTGAAGCATTCAGCAAAAACCACCTGCACTACAACCAGGTCGATCCCAAAGTAGGCGGACCAAAAGATATCAATATGCTTTTTTCTACAGAGGAAATAAGCGCCTGTTTTGAAAACTATGCAATCCAACTGCTGGAAGAAACGGAAGTAATGCTTCAGGAAGGGATATACCATATTGGCAAAGGCTCCGTAATCCGGTTCATTGGGAAGAAGCCAGTTTCCTGAATTATTACAGGCAGCCGCTTGCTTGCTCCAAAAAAGCGCCGTATAATAGCAGTCAGTTATAAACTACAATGACTGCTATTATATTATATGACAATTAAGCACTATTTCGCCATCCTGGTATTGTTGGGGTTCATTGCCTGCGAGGGTCCATCGCCTGTAGTAGAGGTTAAGCCTGCTTCCGATAGCCTGATAGCCAGTCAAAAAAGATACGATTCAATTCAACGGGCAACCGATTCCCTCGCCATTAAAGTATATGTTGACAAGACTGGAAAAATTACGGCCAACGGACAACTGGTCAGTCTTATTACCCTCGACTCCTCCTTCAGTAAACTGAAAACAATAAAAGGCGCGGTTTACTATTCCCGGGACAATGTGCAGCAGGACCCACCGGAAGAATCTATGAAAGTAATGGAACTGATCATCAAATATGAACTACCGGTTAGATTTTATACGGATAAAACATTTACACAGGTGGCAAACCCAAAATAGGCAGGACCTGATAGTGGTATGGATTCCCTACATTTGCCTTACCACCCATGAACGCCAAAATCCTTTTTGCCATACCCTTGTTACTTGCCAGCTTATACTTGCAAGCGCAGGACACGCTCATCAGGCCTTTCCTCAAGGCCTGGAAAGTAACGGATACTTCCCAAACGCACCGGGCCCAGGTATTTTACGATGCACTAAGAAATTATCGGGACACGGTTCATTACCGCCGCGTGGTAAATGCACTGCATGACTGGCTGGGCGATCATCCCGATAAACGACTCGAAGCCCGCGCCATTATTTATGAAGCCCTGGGCGCCCGGGAATACCACTTTCCAACCGAAATGCACATTCCCCTGCTGCAAAAAGCCATGACCTATGCGCATGAACTGGAAGATGAACAATTGCTGGCGGAAATATACAGTCTGTATGCGCTCACTGCCAGTAATGACAACTACCCCCTGTATAACCTGAAAGCCATTGAACTGATGCGCCGTGTGGGCTTTTCCCACTTCGCCTATGTACATAACCGATTTTTTGATATGAGCAGGTCGCTGTACCTGACGCAGGACTACCGCCAGAGCATTAATTATGGACTCATCTGTCTCAGCCTGCGCAATACTGACCAGGCACACTGGGATGATTTCATATACGTTTTTCAACTGGACATCCTTGGCGCCTGCTACAAACAGTTGGGGCAATATGATAGTGTACTCTATTATTACGGACAGCTGGAATTTTTCCTGCCCGGAAAATTGTTGGAAGATGAACGGTTCCGCACCATCTGGTTGGGCATTGCCCGAGGCAACCGGGGGCATGTGCTGGCTCTCCAGGGAAACTATACAGCGGCCCTTCCTTTGTTGCAGGAATACCTGCACAATAGTTCTATCAGCAACGACCCGCTCAATGTATCCCTGGCCTGCAATGCCCTGGCGTATGTGTACGATCAGCAGGGGGCTCGCGCAACGGCCCTGCAATACTGGCGGCAAGCATTACAGGCAGCCATACAATCCAACTCACCCGCCAATGCGCTGCAGTCGGCCCAGGCAATCGCCCAAAGTATGCAGCTCCATGGCAATAAAGACAGCGCCCTTTTTTATACAGAGCGCTACCATGAATACAAAGATACCCTGGCTGTCCGCCTGGACAGGAACCGCCTGTCAGCCATCAATGCCCGCATGGCTTTTGACAACTTGCAAAACAACCTGCTTCAATCACAGGCAGCGCTTAGTGCCACCCGTTTTACACGCAATGTGATCCTGGTAGCCATTGTGGTAGCAGCCTTGATTGCATTGTTGTTGTACAACCGGTACCGGCTCAAATACCAATTGGCCTTTCAGCGGGTACAGCAACAAAAAGAACAAGCCGAACAGGAAGCCCGTCATGCCCGCGAACAAATCGCCGGCTTCACTACGCATATCATTGAAAAGAATAACCTGATCGCTGCATTACAGGAACAATTGGTGGGAAAGGATCAGCCTTCCCTGGATGATGAGGTCCCGCCCGCCCTTTTGCAGTATACCTTGTTTACGGACAACGAATGGGAAAAATTCAAATCCGAATTTGCCAAAGCCTACCCTGATTTCCTGAATACCCTGCGCCAGCGCATCGATCAAATTACCCCTGCCGAAGAAAGACTGGCAGCCCTTATTTACCTCCAGTTGAACAATTACCAGATCGCCAATACCCTTGGCATCAGCAAGGACAGTGTACAGCGCAGCAAGCGCAGGCTTAAAAAACGCCTTGACCTGCCCGATCCTGTAACGGTAGAAGAATACATATATAATCTACTGACCACCAAACAATAAATAGTTTTTAGACAACCTTGTCCGCTTTTGTCCGCCCCTGGTATCCGCCTTTGTCCGCCCTCCTGTCTTGGCGACCGCCACGCCTGCCGGTAAGTTTGCACTTCGTGAAAAAAAGGAATCTTAAAACATCCTTGTTCTTTGTCCTGTGCTTCCTCTTTGTCCTTTGCCTCCTGCTTTTTGTATGGTGGTATTATGGACAACGCATCAGACTGATTGAAGAGCATATGCTGAAACCAAAATTATCTCCATGAAGCAATTTTTACTTGCCTTCCTGGTAGTTGTCCTGCATGGAACTGCCAGTACTCAAATTATCTATGTTGATAAAACTGCCACCGGCGCCAATGATGGCAGTAACTGGGCCAATGCCTTTACGACCCTCACGGCAGCTATTAATGAGGCCAATACCAATACACTTATTCAGGAGGTCCGCATGGTGCAGGGTGGCACCTATACAGGCAGTGAATATTTTGTGCGGCGTAGTTATGCTATCAGCGGCGGATGGGATAAAACAACCAACAGTCAGCCTGGCGGCATTTCCAACGCTACGACGCTTGACGGAGAACTGACCCATCGCATCATGAATATTGTAGCCGGCGTTACTGTAGACTTGTCGGGCCTTCACTTTACACGGGGGGGCAATATTTCCAGCAATGGGGGCGGGCTGCATACGGCAGGCAAAGTAACGATCAACGGCTGTTTTTTTACAGAGAGTAAAGTGATTGCTTTGCCCGTGCCCATCACCTACCCCTCGCCTGGTATCAGCTATCAGACCAATGATGAAATTGGCAATGGCGGCGCCCTTTGCAATCGCGGTATCCTCGTTGTATCCAATAGCTACTTTCACAACAATTGGGCAGCCAGGACCGCTGGCGCTATTGCCAATAGGGGAACAATCACGATAACAGGTTGCACCATTCAATCAAATTATGGTTATCTCAATGGCGGTGCTGTTTTCAATTACCAATTAGCGACGATGAAGGTGGACAAATGCCGGTTTTCAGAAAACAATGTGGACGAACGGGTGAGTTTTCAAAGTTATTTTAATGGCGGCGGTGGCGCCATCGACAATATGAGTACCAATTGCCTGGTGCTCAATTCCATATTTGACAAAAACACAGCATTGGGTGGAGGGGCTATTAATAACTGGTCGAAAATGACCATCCGGAATTGCAGCTTTTATGCCAATGCAACGCATGACAAGGATGTTCCGGCCCTGGGGGGTGCCATATTGGGAAGCTTTACGGGGGCAGAAACGCATGTTTTAAACTGCCTTTTCCTGGATAATTACTCCAAAAATGGATCTACCAGTAGTTTACATATCAACGGTGGTTCTCTACGAAATTGTGCATTCCCGGCAGGCACCCAAAATGTGGTTGGCCCCACAGATCAAAGAGACAATATCAACAACCCTCCGCTTTGGGTAGATGCTGCCAATGGAGATTTCCGATTGCAGGCAGCCAGCGGGGTGATCAACAAGGGCAACAATGAATTTTCTTTACCCAGCGATGAACCCGGTGATTATTACGGTCAGCTCCGCATCTCTCCCTGTACTATTGATATTGGTGCAGCAGAATTTCAACTGGTGAATGCCAATGGGCTTAAACCCGATAACAATGGTATTTTATATGTAGACAAAAACAGCTCCTACAACACTTTTGGCGATAAAGGCAGTGCCTGGAATAAAGCCATTCCCTCCCTGGCGGATGCTATTCTGTATGCCAATACCTGTGAATCGGTCAGGGAAATTCTGGTAGCCAAAGGCACCTACCCGGTAAATATCATGACCATTGAGCGGGGCTATACTGTCAGAGGCAGTTATGACCCTGTCACCAACAACCGCGATTGGAAGGCCCATCCCACTATTATTGACCGGCATACCAGCAATGGTAACGGCCTGCTATTGAATACCAGCTCTACCATAGATGCCCGGCTTATAACCCTGGACGGATTGACATTTCAGAATGCCCGCAGAACCGCAGTGGTCAATTCGACCGATCTGACAATGATCAACTGTGCGTTTTACAATAACCAGTCTGTCTTTGCCGGCGGCGCCATTTCCAATACACAAACCATCCGGCTGCTCAATTGCGTTTTTAACGGCAATAGCAGCAACGTTTCCGGTGGCGCACTCCACAACAAGGGTACCTGTACCATTGTCAACACCACGATGGACAACCATTCAGCCACCTCACAAACAGGTAAAGCTATATACAATGAGAGCGGTACGATGCAAATCCACAACAGCATTATCTCGGGACCTACTACCGGCAACCAAATACTGAATGGAGCCAGCCTTTCACTAAACCGCAATATTATCAATGGGGTGGCCGGTAATGTACCGGGCTATGCTACTGATGCATATACTGATAAGGCCAATCTGGTCCCCTGGTACACTGATGCAGCCGGTGGTGATTTTACCTTGCGATCCAACAGCCCGGCCATCAATAAAGGCAGCAATTCATTATATCAGGCTGCTGTAGGCAATATCGGTACACAAAATAGTTTTGACATGGCCTACAAAACAAGGGTCTATGATGACGTGATCGACCTGGGTGCTTTTGAACGGCAAATGAAACAACAAACCATTACTGTAGCCGATATCACAGCGACTTATGGTGATGCGCCGCTGATGCCCGCCACGATCAATTCAGGCTTGAACGTTAGTTATTCTTCGGCCAACAATCAAATTGCAGAAACTTTTACAGATACCGACAATAAGAAAAAGATCAGGATCAGGAATAAGGGAACAGTTGCCATTAGCGCCAGCCAGGTGGGCAATGCCATTTATGATCCGGCAGAGCCAGTAAGTTTTTCTGTTACTATCAACCCCAGATCCGTAACGGTAACAGCGGAAGCTAAAAGCAAGGTATATGGCGATACCGATCCCACCTTGACTTTTACGGCGGCGCCCGCCCTGGTAGCCGGTGATGTTTTCACCGGCGCCATGGCAAGGGCAGCAGGAGAAAATACCGGCACTTATGCCATGCAACAACATGATCTATCTGCTGGCAATAACTATGCAATTACGTATGTAGGAGCTGACCTCACCATCGGTCAAAAGGCAATTGCCGTTACAGCGGATGCCCTTCAAAAAACCTATGGTGATGCCGATCCTGCCTTCACCTATACCTACGCTCCTGCCCTGGCTTTCAGCGATGCCTTCAGCGGATCCCTAAGCAGGCAAACGGGTGAAAACGTGGGTTCCTATACCATACAAAACGGGCTTGGCCTCAACAGCAACTATACGTTGAGCTATACGAGCGCCAACCTTACCATCGCTCCCAAAGCCATCACCGTTACGGCCGCCAATAAAAGCAAAACTTATGGGCAGCCCGACCCAGCGCTTACTTATACCGTATCGCCGGCATTGGTGGGAACCGATGTATTTAATGGCGCCCTTGCCCGAAACACCGGTGAAGATGCAGGCTCCTATCCCATCAAACAAGGTAATCTGAACAACAGTAATTATACGCTGCAGTTTGTAACCGGCCAGCTGACCATCAACAAAGCCCCGCAACAAATAAGCTGGAACCAGCTATTAACTTCGACCTGTGATGGAACCAATACGCTAACATTGACGGCTACCAGTTCCAGCGGTTTGCCGGTGAGCTATCAATCCGCTAATACGGCCATAGCTACCACCAACAACAACCAACTAACCATTCTTACCCCAGGCAATACAACTATTACAGCGGCACAGGCTGGCAATAACAATTACCTGGCAGCCGCACCGGTTGTCAATAACCTGAGTTCCCGATTACCCGCCTGGCTACTGGTGAAGCATTGGAATGATGTGATCCTATTCGACAACAGCAGCAAAACCTTCAATGGCTGGCAATGGTATAAAAATGGCAGCCCGGTTAATGGTGCTACCGGCCAGTATTATTATGAAAGTGGTCAACTCAATGGTGAATACTACGCCATCGTGAAAACTACTGCTGGCGAAACCCTGTCCACTTGTCCCGTAATCCTTACACCAGGGGCTACAATACCACCACTAACCATATTCCCAAATCCTACCGGATCTGGCCAGCCAGTTACCGTGAAAAGCAATTACACGGCTGCTCAACTGCAGGGCGCCACTATAATAGTGGCCAACAATACCGGTACAGTGATCAATACGCTCAACAATGTAACACCGCAAACCACGCTCAACATGCCATTGATACAAGGCTTGTATGTAGTGCGTTTGAAATTGGCAACTGGTGTAACCCATGCTGTTAATGTACTTGTAAAACTTTAAGAGATGAAGCACAAACAATTCCTCCTCATAAGCACTGGCCTATTATTGGCCAACGCAACTGTCCTGGCTCAAAAGAATGAATTCAGCCTCTATGCCGGTGGTGGCATGCATGGTTTGCACTATGACAACAACTATGGTGGTGTGTCTATTAAACCTGGATTCCAGGCAGGCCTTGGGTATACCCGTTTCCTGTCGTCACGCTGGGGCATCCGTACCGGGTTGGAGATCGGGTATTACCACAGCCGTGCTACCCTCCATCCCGGCAGCGCTTTTACAAGCAACGAAGTAGACAGTGAAGGACAGGGCTTTGAATACCGGGTAAAGATGAGCGGATACCAGGAAGATCAAAAATTGTATACCATCAACATCCCTTTACAACTGCAGTTTCAAACACCTGTTGCAGGCCGTAGACAGTTTTATGCACTGGCCGGGGGCAAAATGGGCCTCCCCCTCACTCAACGCTATACTACCCAAGCAGCAAGCATTGAAACAAGTGGGTATTATCCTCACCTCAATATTGAGATCAAAGACCTGCCGGTGCATGGTTTTGGACAACAAACAGGCTGGAACGGCAAAGGGGATTATGATCTTAAAATATCCCTCTCCCTGGCGGTTGAAGCAGGTATGCGTTTTCATATAACATCCACCAGTTATCTCCATGCAGGCGCTTACCTGGACTATGGACTTCATGATATCCGTAAAGGCAATGAAACAGCGCCCTTATTGGCCTATAACCCCAATGGGTTGAACCAAAGCAAAGCCACCGGTTTGTTTACGCTACCCGGTGCTACCAGCAATATTCGATTATTGGCTTATGGTATAAAACTGGGGTTGGCTTTTGGCGGAGGCACAAAGAAAACCAAGGTTACACCCATAGCGCCTCCAGTAACCCCTCCCACTCCAATAGAACAGGTTACCCCGACCCCAAAAATCGAAGCAGCTAAACAACCCGATACGGTAGTTGCAGTTACAACTGCAGTTCCTATCCCTGCTACTAAGGCTGTGGATACCCTCACAACAGCCGAACTAACTTTACTGAAAACGCCTGTTGCTTTTGAACAAAAAGGAGATACCAGTCTCACGCCTGCTGCTCTCCAACACCTGGATAAAATAGTTACCCTGTTACAAGCCCATCCTGGTATAGCACTGGAAGTACAAGGCCATACCTGTGATATCGGCAATGATCCCGCCAATGAACGCATCGGACTGGCTAGGGCCCGTGCCGTAGTAAGCTATCTTGCCAATAAAGGAATTGAAAGCGACCGCCTGCACGCGGTTTCTCAAGCCGACCGCGAACCATTGGTGCCCAATACAAGTGAAACCAATCGCAGGCAAAACAGGCGTGTGGTATTTGTGATCACTATGGGACAGTAAATACAGCTGTGAATCTTCAAAGGTTCCGCTGAATGATCCCATCCAGGTAAGACTCAATATCTTCCCGGGCGCCGGTAGAACGATTGATCACGGCGCCGCTTTTACCAATGACAATATGCACAGGAAGACTTTCAATTTGATAGTCTTCCTGTACCTTACCGGCTTTATTAACGATCTTATACAGAAAGGTTCGTTTTTTAAAGAATTGCAGCAGGCCTGCTGTTGCATCGCCCGTAATAGCAAGGAAAACCACCTGCTCATTGTTCTTATACTTTTGCACCAGCTTATTCAAGGCGGGCATTTCACCAATACATGGTCCACATCCGATACTCCAGAAATTGATCAGTACAAGCTTACCCCGCAGGTCGGCCAGTTTTACAGGTCGGCCCTGAAGGTCAGTACCAGTGAAGGCAGGCGCTGAACTTGTAACAATACTTTCCGGTGCAGCTGATTTTTTACGTAAAGAAGCAAGAAGGTCATCCAAACTTTTTTCTTTCACATTGCAAAAAGGAAAGATCAGCCGGATAGAATCCAACACTGTTTCCTTACCGGATTTGTACAATTGCTGATAATCTTCCAGCGCCATATCCATATTACCCGCCAGTTTGTAGGCCCTGGCCCTGATGTCCAACAGATCGGGCAATAAATTGCCTTCATAATTACCACCAGCCAGCAATGCCATCCCCGCCGAAGCATTGGTTACAGCTTCTCCATACTCCTGCAACAAAAGGTTGACTGTCGACAGTTTTTGCAAAAGAAAGGGCATATACATACGGTAATGTCCTGGTGAAAGCCGGAATTGATGGTGAATACCTCCCTCCTGCCATAGCCGGATAAAGCGCGTTAGCATAGCTTTGGCACTGTCCATCTTTTCCTTCCGGTCGATATAGATGCCTGGTAAATTATCCAGGCCATAATAGGGTATCATCCCTTCCTGGTAGCGAGGTAATAAAGCCCTTTCAAAGTTGGCCACCGTCAATTCCGGTAGCTTGCTTACGTAATACGTTACATTCATATCGGCAGTTAGTGCGGCATCCGGCCATTGCTTGTAGATAATAGCCAGTTGTTGTCGCACATCTTCTTCTATTTGCCGGCTTGTAGCCTTATAATATTCATAATTATAGAGATTGAATGCCAGTGCCGTTTCGGCCGATTGCGGATAAGCCGCAAATAGTTTTAATAGAAAAGTTTTGCCTTTGGCCAATTGACCGCTTTTGGCATAGCCTACACAAAGCGCGGCCAGCAAGTTGGCTCCGGCACGACCCAGTGCACTGTAAGCCTTTTCCAGTACCGGCATCAGTGAGTCAATGATCCGTTTACTATCCTCCACTCCTTTGTACATGGAAACCACATTGAAGTATTTGGCATAAGTAAGCCATTGCTGCGGATACTGTTTTGTTTCTTTTTCAAAATAAGGAAATGCATCACCACTAAAAAAATCTTCCCAATAAGCACCGGCAACCGGAGCCTGGCTGTTACGATCATACACGCACAAATTAAGACCAGCCCCTTCATCATCTTTATGGAGCGTGTAAAAACGTATAGAAAAGGAAGTGGTGGCTGCAGGCAACACAAACGTTTGCGTTAACCTGTCTTTCCCCTCCATCACCAACGTGTACCACCGATACCCTCCATCCTGCTGCCGGGTGGTTACTTTCGCATAAACCACTTCGTCACCACCAGTCCTTGCAAAACTATCAGGTAACTGGTAGCTTATCCTCAGCGTATCGCCCCACGTTGGATGAATAGGAAGTACGATCACCCGCTGCGCAAAACCTTGCGTATTAACTACAATAAAACAAAGTGGTAATAATATTCTTCTTATCTTTTGAAAAAACAGACAAATGGGTAATTGAGCAGGAAAAAACATAGCTATTTTTTTCCAAAACAAGTGAACCAGCCAGGTAAATAGAAAAATGATTGACCAGTTCATAGAAAGAAAGGATGAATTGGCATAGTAAAACGACGATCAATTATTACCGTTTGCAATATTTCATTCGTCAGGTTGGCTTAGACATTGATCCCAGGCTACACAACATTCGTCAGCACAGGATGGCCATTTGATAAAATTCGAGGACATTTATGTCTACAACCAAGGTTATGAGCTCTACTATTGTTATTCCAACTATAAATGGCAAGGAGCCTGCGAGGGGGCGCCAATACATCATATCGATATGGCAACGCTCCTTTACCGATCCCCTTTACCGCATTTTACTCCATACCGGCTTCTGGGCTTTCCTGCTCTTTTACTGGCTTCGGGAAAATATGATTGTCCACATTGAAATTATGCAAGACTATGCCATAACCCTTACTGGTATGGTCCTTAGCCTCTTCTTATTTTATCCGCTGGTGTATGGCATTATTCCCCTGGTAAGAAAAAGACGCTGGGCCCTGGCCTTACTTAGCTTTATTGTGTATTACCTGGTAGCCATCCTGCTGCGTACCTACCATATTGGCCAGTTGGTGGAGCAATACAAGGGTACAAGCGGCTGGTTTGCCGGCCAGGATTTCTGGGATAATTTTTATAGCCACCAATTACAACCTTCCCAGCTACTCACTTATTTCTTCAGCAGCATTACCGGCCTAATTACCATTATCTACATACCACTTACACTCAAGTTTGTACGATATGCCTATCGCAAGAACCTACTACAAAACCAACTGGAAAAGGAAAACATACAACTGGAACTCAATTTCCTGAAAGCACAGGTGAATCCCCACCTGCTTTTCAATTCACTTAACAACCTGCAATCTTATATTGTACATAATGAAAAAGAAAAGTCAGTTGAATTACTAAACCGCCTGGCCGATCTGTTGCGTTTCTCTTTATATGAATGCAAGGGCGAATGGGTTAGCCTGCAACAGGAAGTTACCCTGTTGCAAAATTATATTGCAGTAGAAAGTATACGTTATGATGAGCAATCCAGTATAACCACCGATATTCGCACCACTCCAATAAGCTATCCATTACCAGCCTTATTGCTGATGCCCCTGGTAGAAAACGCCTTCAAATACAGCGCAGACCTGCCTGAAGCATCAGTACATATACAATTCATTACACAAAATGATGTGTTGAAATTTGTAACCAGGAATAACTATGCTTATGCCGGTACACCACAACACGGGGGCATTGGTTTGCAAAACGTACGCAAAAGGTTGCAGCATTACTTCCCGGACCGCCATTTGCTGGAAATCCAGGATACACAACACTTTTTTACAGTCACATTAATAATTTACCCATCAGCACATGAACTGCCTAATCGTTGATGACGAACCACAAGCAAGAAAACTATTAACAACCTATGTTTCTTCTATCCCCGGATGCAAGGTCGTAGGCGCCTGCCGCAATGCCATGGAAGCCTATGAAGCATTACAAACGGGCAAGACCGAATTACTATTTCTGGATATCCGTATGCCTGTTATATCAGGCACTGATTTCCTGCGCTCACTAAAAAATCCACCCCTCGTTATTTTCACAACGGCCTATGATAAATACGCCATGGAAGGATATGAGCTCAACGTGGTCGATTACCTGCTAAAGCCCATTGCCATGCCCCGTCTTTTGCAGGCAGTGGAAAAGGCCTGGGACCGCTTCAAGGAAAGGATCTTCGTTACCCCGCCGCCACCGCCGGAATTTACTTTTGTGAAACAGGAAAATAAACTTGTAAAAGTTTTGTTTAGCGATATCCGCTTTGTCGAGGGCATGCAAAACTACATTAAGATCCACCTGGCCGATTCCATTATGGTCGTGTCCTCTACCATGAAGGCATTTGAAAAAGTATTGCCACCGTCCCAATTTATCCGTGTACACCGCTCTTATATTGCGTCGGTCAACTATATTACTGCCATCCGCAGTAGCCAGGTGGAACTGCCCGGCACTGAACTGCCCATTGGCATCAGTTATAAAGACGACTTGTTCAAGTCATTGGGCAATGACCAATAAAAAAAAGCCGCCTCTAATTTGACAGCGGCGGCATCCATCATATGGCAAGAACCATCCCTGATCCCTAATCGACCGAGGTGATGGTATAAGTGATCACTACTTTAAAAAGCATGAGGTTCGTATTGGCCTGGAAAGAACCTACACGCAGATAATAACAGTAGTTTGCATTATCGATGGTACTGCTCGAAATCGAGCTGGTTGATATTTTTTGTATCACCGCAGAAGCGCCGCTGGTGCCAACTGTCTGCCCCATGTTGATCGCATTGCCAAAGCTGGTGCCTACTGCCCCACTTTGCCGCCACAGTTGCACATAAGCAATGTCACGACTGGCAGTAGCATCATTATCCAGTACATAGGCATCAATACCCGTTACAACCGCTCCATCTGGCAGGTTCACGCCTGCAAACAGGTTGCCCTGGGTGCCGGCAATGCCATCTCCAATATAAATGCCGCCAGCCAGGTTGGTCCGGTTGTAGGTTCCTTCCGCATTAAAGGATAGGGCAGACAGGGTGTACTGTTTTGTTTTGGAACCAGGCAACACTAATTTTTGCCAAGCGGTGCCATTACAAACCTGTAGGCAATTTTGTGTGGAGTTAAAAATAAGCATGCCTTGTAAAGCAGCACTGGCCGCCGGCAGTTGCAAATCGGTCAATATCGGTAACAAAAGCCCTTTACCGGCTCCCGAAGGAGTAGCCGGATCGGTTTCCAGTTGCAGTAAGGCATTGCCATTGACTACAGTAGGATTGTATCCTATTTTTACCTGGGCCCGGGCAGAAATGGCCCAGCCACCTAAAAGCACCAATAAATAAACAGCAAATCTCATGAAGCGTATGTTTTAAGGATGTGAATGAGTATAATCAGTTTTGATTACTACTGCTTTTCAAGTCGCGCTCTTCTTAACTCCAGGAGGTTAAGTCCATTGGCAGGAAACCCTTTTACCCACAGCTGTTCGAGGTGGATCACTTCATCATACCAAAGGGGCACCACCGGCGCATCCTGTATAACGAGCTGGTCCATCTGCTGGTAAAGCTTATAGCGCAGACTATCATTGTCAGTAATGATGGCCGCTTCATACAATTTATCAAATGCGGCATTCTTATAGCGGGTATAATTGGGTGGCGCTGGATTTTTGCCATAAAAAACACTCAGGTAATTCTCTGCTTCGGGATAATCGGCCATCCAGCTACCCCTGAAAAACAAAGCCTGCGATTTGGCTGTTTGTTCCAGCAGCAAACTTTTCTGCACCACTTCCACCTGTATTTTCATACCCACCTCTTCCAATTGCCGGGCAATGAAGCTGGCCAGGTCCGAATAAATGGCAATGGTGAGCAATTTAACGGGGGGCATACCCTGACCATCGGGGAAACCCGCCTCTCTCAACAGGCGACGTGCTTTCGCCGGATCGTAAGGATATCCTTTTACTATGGAGGAATCAAAAGAAGGAAGGCCCGAAGGAATGAAGCCACTTTCGGCCGGGGTACCAATAGAATTACGCAGGTACATCATCATTTTGCGACGATCGAACCCATAATTGATCGCCTGCCGGATGGCTTTGAGTCGTAAAGGTGAATTTTTAACCAGTGGGTTGCTGCTGTCTACCATGATACCCAGGTATTCGGTATTCAGGTAAGAATGTTTGGTGAGCCTGATCTTGCCTTCCCAGTCTTTGCGCAAAACGCCCTTTTTGGTAAGTACCTCATCTTTGAAGGAAGCTTCAATATCATTGATAAAATCCAGTTGCCCCTGGCGGAACAACAGGAACTCGGTAGCCTTGCTGTCATAAAAACTGGCTTTGACGGCTTCCAGGTAGGGCAGCCGATTGCCCGCACTGTCCTTCTCAAAATACCGTTGATTTTTTACCATGATCAAGGCCTGCCCTTCTTCCCAGCTCTTGAGTGCAAAAGGGCCGGTGCCTACCGGATGACTCCTGAAATCAACACCATAATGTGCCACTGCCTCATGGGCCACCACTGAACAATACTGCATACTCAACAGGCCCAGGATGGGCGTAAAAGGCCGTAACAAGGTGAGCCGGAAGGTAGAATCATCCAATGCTTTGAATCCATCTGTAGCGGCAATGCGGTTATTGAATATCCAGGCGCCGCTGCTGGCTGTAGCAGGATCGGTGATCCTTTTAAAACTGTATTCTATGTCCCGGGCCGTCATTTTGCGCCCTTTGCCCCCGGGAAAGGCTTCATTATCGTGGAAAAAAACATCCCCCCGCAGGTGAAAGGTATAGACCAACCTGTCGGCACTCACTTCCCACCGGTACGCCAGTGAAGGCACGATGCGCAACTCATTGTCTGTTTCCACCAATGTGCTGTATAGCTGGTGGACGGCCCAGATAATGGATTGATTCTTGGCAAATGCCGGATCCAGGGTGGCAATACCACTGTATTCATTGTACCTGAAAACCTGTTTGTATCCTGTAGCTTTACCGCTACAGGCGCTAAACAGGATAACCGGGGAAAAGAAGAGGATAAAAAATAGTGGGTTAGCTTTCATATTCTGCGCTAAATTTAGCACTTCAAAAACATATCGCTTAGATGATCTCCTCCAAAATTATCACCAGCCGTCCTTTTTTGGGAACACTGATGGGTTCCCTGCTATTTTTCATCGGAAACTCCTGTTCAGCCCAGCCGTTGAGCCAGAAAAAAGGCTTTTCCCGGCAGGATACCCTGCGCGGCAGCCTGCGGCCCGAAAGGACCTGGTGGGATGTACAGCGATATGATGTACACGTTACCCCCGATTACAATAGCAAAACGATCCGTGGCATGGTATTCATGCACTTCAAAATAAGTGGCAAGGTTACCACTACCCTGATGCAGATCGACCTGCAGGAACCCATGCTCCTCGATAGTGTGACCTATGATGTGCAGGATGGCAAAACAGTTAAGCATTTTACCGCTCCTCTTCGCCGGGAAGGCAATGTATATTGGGCGGAGACAAAAGCCTTTCAACGATACCTTAAAAATGAAGATCCCTTGCTTACGCTCTATTTTCAGGGCAAACCCCGAGAGGCTGTTCGCCCACCATGGGATGGTGGCTGGATCTGGAGCAAGGACAAACAAGGCCGTCCCTGGATGAGTGTAGCCTGCCAGGGCCTGGGCGCCAGCGTATGGTACCCCTGCAAGGATCATCAAAGTGATGAGCCCGATAAGGGAGCTTCCCTTACCATCACTGTTCCTGATTCACTGGTAGCAGTAGGCAATGGACGCCTGGTTAACAAACGATCTGCCGGTAATGGTCTCACCACCTGGAGCTGGAATGTGACCAACCCCATCAACAATTACAACCTCATCCCTTATATAGGCAAATATGTGACCTGGCATGAAGACTTTGCCGGCGAAAAAGGCAAGCTCGATTGCGATTACTGGGTATTGGATTATAACCTTGATAAGGCCAAAGAACAATTCAAGCAGGCGCCCAAAATGCTGAAATGCTTTGAGCATTGGTTTGGCCCCTACCCTTTTTATGAGGACAGCTACAAGCTGGTGGAATCACCCCACCTGGGTATGGAACACCAAAGTGCCGTTGCCTATGGTAATGGATTCCAGAATGGCTATCGTGGCCGCGACTTGTCGGGCACCGGCTGGGGCAATAAATGGGATTTTATCCTGGTACATGAGAGCGGGCACGAATGGTTTGCCAATAATATCACCAGCAATGATATTGCCGATATGTGGATCCATGAAGGCTTTACCAATTATTCTGAAACCATTTATACTACCTGTGAGTTTGGTGTGGAAGCCGGCAATGATTATTGCATTGGCACCCGCAAAGCCATCCAAAATGACATTCCGATTATTGGTCAGTATGGTGTAAACCAGGAAGGCAGTGGTGATATGTACTACAAAGGCGGTAACCTGCTGCATACCATCCGCAATATCATTGGCGATGATGAAAAGTTCCGCCAGATATTAAGGGGTCTCAATAAGGAGTATTTTCACAAGACTGTCGACACCAAAGAAATAGAAAACTATATCAGTCAGCAGGCCGGCCTCGACCTGTCGAAAGTATTTGATCAATACCTGCGTACCACGCAGATCCCTATGTTGGAATACAAAGCTGAGGTCCAGGGCATTTATTTTCGGTGGGCCAACTGTGTGAAGGGGTTCAACATGCCGGTAAAGGTGAAGCTGGCTGGCGGCGTCACACAAGAGATCAAGCCTACAGAAGAATGGCAGCCGCTAATAACGAAGGAAGCCTGGTACAATGGTTACTTTGAGGTGGACAGGAACATTTACATTACTGTGAACCAAATGAAGTAAAGGTTGACAAGTTTAAAAGTTGAAAGGTTGATAAGCCGGATCCTATGTATTCGCATTTCAACCTATCAACTTACTAACTTTTCAACTAAACCATTACCTGATCCGCTTTGAATACTCTTCCAGCTTCTCTTTCTCAGCTTTGGTGAGGCTGCGCATGCCGCTTTTATTGATCTTGTCCAGTATCCGGTCAATTTCCTGTTGCCGGTTATACTGTTCTTCGTTGTACTTCTGATCAATGGTGTAATTGCGTTGGTGGGTTTTATAGAAAAAATTATCTACCAGCAACAAGTGGGGTCTGGTAATAATGAGGAAAAGGAATACAATGGCAGGCACGCTGATAATAAGTATCGTAATATAGTTGGACACCAATGCTTCTGGCTGCATCAACAGGGCCACGATCAAACCGATCACCGCACCACCCAGGTGTGCATCATGGCCAATATTCCCGGTCCTGGACCGGATACCATAAATGGAGATAAGCGTATACAGCAAACCAAATAGCCAGCCAGGGATCGATATAGGCAGTATAAACAATCCCAGATCGATGCCGGGAATTAAAGCAATCGTTGCAAAGATCACACCTGATACTGCCCCGGATGCACCTATTGCACTATAATCACCGCTATGACGATGTATGAATAACGACAGCAAGTTACCACCTACCAGGCTCACGAAGTAAACGATGAGGAAACCCCACCAGTTGAGCGCCATTCCCAATGGTCCACTGAAAAAATACAAGGCGATCATGTTGAAGATCAGGTGTAGCCAGTTGGCATGCAAAAATCCTGAAGTCAGGAGCCGTTCATATTGACGGTAAAGCAGGATGCCATCGACGGTAAACTTATACCGGTCGTAAAACACTTCATTGCCAAATCCTTTCCAGGACACCAGCACATTGGCCACAATCAGCAGAAATATAATAATTCCAGTCACCATGGTAGCGGGGTATTTTTGACGCGAATGAACAGCTACTTCCTACTGAAATATATTGATCCTTTGGGAGATGAACAAATACTACTTTATCCTCCCTCCACCCGCATAATGGGAAGAATAATATCCCTCGCTGATATCATTGATCATCACGCCACCTGAGGTAGAGGCATGGACAAATTTATTATTGCGCAGATAAACCCCTACATGCGAAACACCGGCCTTTCGTCCGCGCGTTTTAAAGAAAACCAGGTCGCCTTCTTCCAATTCATCCTTGCGGAGCCGTTTGCTATTTTGGTATTGTTGGGCCGAAGTGCGGGGCAACATCAGGCCATACATGGTGAAAACAAAAGTTTGTACAAAAGCGGAGCAATCCACACCGTTTTTGTCATTACCGCCATATTTATAGCGGGTGCCATACCAATCTTCAATAAAACTGATCATTTTACCATCGGTCAATTCTTCTACCGGCGAATTGAGCAGGATGGAATATTTGAATTGCAACGGATCACTCAATTCCACGGTGGCTCCTGTATGCACGGAAGGACCGGTATTATTTCGATTACTAAGCGGGGGGCTAACAGAATAATCGGGAGAACCACCCGGCGGCTTGATGGATATGTTTTCAATAAAACGAGGTGATCCGGAGGCAGATCTGTTACTGGCATTGGATGGTGTAGCAGTCGTCGTTTTTCGTTGGGTACTGCAACTGGTTGCCGCCAGGGCTACCAATCCGATCAACCATCCATATTTTAACATATTATACATTAGCCACCTATTAAAAACAAATGCCGCAAAGGTAACAAATACATTGCCAAAACGGCTAATCACAATCTGTGGGGAAATATTGTCTGAACTTTACCAATTCTTCAAGACCTTTGCATGTTATTGGCAGCCTTAAATGTAGCCCAGATTATGTGTAAATTTTCCCATCTTCACGTCCATACCCAGTTTTCCCTGCTCGATGGAGCGGCATCCATTCAATCATTGTACAAAAAAGCCATTAAGGATGGCCAACCTGCTATTGCCATTACTGATCACGGCAATATGTTTGGCGCCTTTGAATTTGTATCCGAAGCCTATAAACATAAAAATGAGGATGGCTCACTGAAAGTAAAACCCATTGTGGGCTGCGAATTTTATGTGGTGGAGGACCGTCACCGCAAAGTATTCTCCAAAGAAGTAAAAGACGAACGTTATCACCAGGTATTACTGGCCAAAAACAAACAAGGTTATCAAAACCTGATCAAGCTCACTTCACTGGGCTATATAGAAGGGATGTATTCCAAGTATCCCCGCATTGATAAAAAACTGATCGAGCAATACCATGAAGGGTTAATTGCCACCACCTGTTGTATTGGCGCCTATGTGCCCCAAACCATTCTTCATGATGGAGAAGATAAAGCGGAACAGGAATTCAAATGGTGGCTGGACCTTTTTGGTGAAGATTATTTTATTGAAGTACAGCGCCACGATATCAAAGAGCAGATCCAGATCAATGAAGTACTCCTGAAATTCGCTAAGAAATTCAATGTACCCATCATTGCTACTAATGATAGTCATTATACCGACCAGGATGATTACAATGCCCACGATATCTTACTTTGTATCAATACCGGCGAAAAGAAAAGTACGCCTGGCTATGATGATATCGTGAATGATGACCTCAACGTAAAGGAACGTCGCTTTAAATTCCCCAACGACCAGTTCTATTTCAAGACACAGGATGAAATGAAGAAGCTCTTCAGCGACATTCCTGAGTCCATCGACAATACCAATATGATCGTTGACCGGGTAGAAGTATTGAACCTTAAAAAGGACATTCTCCTGCCGGCCTTTCCCTTGCCCAAAGAGTTTCAGACTACTGAGGATAGTAACCTGAATCAGTGGACCTACCTGCATCACCTTACGTATGAAGGCGCCAGAAAACGCTATTCAGAACTTACACCCGAAATAACAGAAAGGCTCGACTTTGAGCTGTTCACCATCAAAACCATGGGTTTTGCCGGTTACTTTCTTATTGTGAGTGACTTTATCCGGGCAGGACGCGACCTGGGCGTATTCATCGGCCCTGGCCGGGGTTCGGCAGCCGGTAGTGTGGTAGCTTATTGTATTGGTATTACCAATATTGACCCCATCAAGTACAACCTGCTGTTTGAGCGTTTTCTCAACCCCGACCGTAAGTCGATGCCGGATATTGATACGGACTTTGATGATGAAGGCCGTCAAAAAGTGATCGACTATGTGGTAGATAAATATGGTAAATCCCAGGTAGCGCAGATCATTACCTATGGTACCATGGCTGCCAAAATGAGTATCAAGGATGTGGCGCGCGCACTCGACCTGCCCCTGGCCGAATCGAATGCCCTGGCCAAACTGGTACCCGACAAACCTGGTATTGAACTGGGCCGCGTATTAAAAGCCCCCATGACAGCCAAGGAGGGAGAGAAATCACTGGAAGAAAAAGAGGGCCTGGGACCCGATGAACTGGAAAGTGTAAAAAGAATACGTGAGATCTATAAAAGCGATACCCTCAATGGATCGGTATTGCATGAAGCCGAACGTTTGGAAGGCTCGGTGCGCAATACCGGTATCCACGCCGCCGGTATCATCATTGCCCCCAAAGACCTTACTGAACTGATCCCTGTATCGGTCGCCAAAGACTCCAGCCTCTGGGTTACCCAGTTTGAAGGTAGTATCATTGAAGATGCCGGTGTAATCAAGATGGACTTCCTGGGTTTAAAAACCCTCACCATCATCAAGAATGCGTTGGAAATGATCAAGCAAAACCATGGTGTGGATATTGTGATCGACGATATCCCCCTGGATGATGCCCCTACCTACGAAATTTACCAGAAAGCAGAAACCATCGGCACCTTCCAGTTTGAAAGTCCCGGTATGCAAAAATACCTGCGTGACCTGAAGCCTGACCAGTTTGCCGATCTGATTGCGATGAACGCCTTGTATCGCCCGGGTCCGCTGGCCTATATTCCCAACTTCATCGACCGGAAACACGGCCGGGAGCCCATTACGTATGACGTTCCGCAAATGGAGGAGTACCTGGCAGATACCTATGGTATTACGGTATACCAGGAGCAGGTAATGTTGCTGGCCCAAAGTCTTGCAGGTTTTAGTAAGGGGGATGCCGACGTACTGCGGAAGGCCATGGGTAAAAAACAAAAGGCGGTACTGGACAAAATGAAGTCCCAGTTTGTAAAAGGAGGTGCTGCCAAGGGCCATCCGGAAGACAAACTGGAAAAGATATGGACTGACTGGGAAGCCTTTGCCCAATACGCCTTCAACAAGTCGCACTCCACCTGTTACGCTTTTGTAGCCTATCAAACGGCTTACCTCAAAGCACACTACCCTTCCGAATACATGGCCGCCGTACTGAACAACGCCGGCGCCATTGAAAAGCTCACCTTCTTCATGGAAGAATGCAAACGGATGGGCAAGATGGTACTGGGACCCGATATCAATGAATCCTTCAAAGGTTTCTCTGTAAACCTGGAGGGTCATATCCGCGTCGGATTGGGCGGGTTAAAGGGTGTGGGTGAAGCAGCCGTAGACAATATCATTGCCGAACGGGAAGCCAACGGACGATTTAGCAATATTTTTGATATGATCAAGCGCGTGAACCAACGTGCTGTGAACAAAAAGACCCTGGAATGCCTGGTCTATGCCGGCGCCTTTGATGACTTTAAAGAGTTCCACCGGGCCCAATATTTCACCATTCCACAGGGTGAGACAGCCTCCGGCCTCGAAAAGATCATCAAATACGGCAATATTTATCAACTTGAAAACAACAGTACGGCCAATACCCTTTTTGGTGACCTGCCCAAGGCCCTGGACATTCCCCTGCCCAAAATCCCTCCCTGTGAGCCCTGGACACTGACGGAGCTGCTGGACCGGGAAAAAGAGGTAACTGGTATGTTCATCAGCGGCCATCCGCTTGACCATTTCCGCTTTGAGATAAAGCACTATGGCTTTACCACCCTCCAGGATTTTAATGAATTTAAGGATTCCATTGGTGTGCAGTCGAACCCCGGCCGCTCTTTCCGCCTGGCCGGCCTGGTAACAGATGCCCAGCACCGGGTAACCAAAACGGGACGCCAATTTGCCTCCTTTATTGTGGAGGATTATACCGGCAAAAGTGAGTTCATGCTCTGGAGTGACGATTATATGCGTTTTAACCACTACATGGAAAAAGGCAAAAACCTATTCATAACCGGTTTTTTCAAGCCCCGTTTTAACAAAGTAGAATTTGAGTTCAAGGTCGATAAGATCGTTTTGCTGGAGAGCATTAAACAAAATCTTACCAAACAGGTTATATTAGATATTGAGGCACGGCATATCGACGCAGACATGGTCAATTTCATTGAAAAGAATGTTAAAACCCACCCCGGAAAGGCTGGTTTGAAGTTCAATATCAAGGAGATGAAGAAGCAATACAAGATCAGCCTCTATAGCCTGGAAACCGGCTTTGAAATGAATGACGAAATGACGGCCTGGCTGCAGAATAAACCCGAGGTAGATGTACAGGTTGTCACTGTGTAAATGTGGATAACGACATACGGGCAGTAATACTGATTTGGTTATAAATTTGTCGGTTCTTAGTAGTGAGTTTAGGAACAAGTCCCATAAAGGGAAACCCGCTCCAGGCTTACCATCAAGTAATAAAATAATTAACTTTACAATTAAATTTAGATTTATGGCATTAGAATTCACCGACGCGAACTTCCAGGAGAAGGTGCTCGACTCTGATAAATTGACTGTGGTAGACTTTTGGGCTGAGTGGTGTGGACCTTGCCGCGCAATTGGACCAGTTATCGAAGACCTCTCTAAAGATTATACCGGTAAAGTAAATGTGGGTAAGGTGAATGTAGACCACAACCCACAGATATCTATTGATTACGGCATCACTTCTATCCCTGCTATCCTTTTCATCAAGGGTGGTAAAGTGATAGATAAGCTGGTTGGCGCACAGCCCAAAGCAGTATTTGTAAAAAAGATCGAGCAACACCTCGCAGTGTAGCCGTCACCTATATACAAAAAGCGACTCCGTCTAACGGGGTCGCTTTTTTATTGCCCTACCGGCAACGGTAGCATGGTTTTTGATGTCATCCCACCAACGAATCATTAACCTTTATTTATGAAGCCAACTGCTTATCTATCTCTTATAACCGCCTTGTTACTAGGCACCTTTATCTACATCAGCTGTCAAAAATCGGAATCATCCCCCGGCACCAGTTACCAACCCCAGCCAGTAACCGCCAGTATATCAGGCCGTATAGTGGACGAAAACCGGTTGCCCGTAAGTGGGGCCCTTGTAAAAGCCGGCTCCCTGACTGTGACCACCAATGCCAGCGGCACCTTCAACCTAACCAATGTCACCGTTGATAAAAATGCAGGTATGGTGAGGGTGGAGAAAGAAGGCTATTTTACTGGTATCAAAACGATTGTGGTAACACCGAATAAGGACAACCGCGTTTCCCTGCAATTGATCAGAAAGGGCAAGGCTGGCACTTTCAGTGGTAGCGGCGGCGGTAGTATTACCGTACCTGCCAGTGGTGGCGCCATTGCTTTTCCTGCTACCAGCGTGGTCACCGCCGGTACCAATACCGCCTATACAGGTACAGTAACCGTAAATGCTTTTTTCATCAATCCCGAAGCCAGCAATTTCCAGGATATCATGCCCGGTACCCTGCGCGGACTGACCACCTCAAACCAGGAAACGGGTTTGCAATCATTTGGTATGATGGCCGTAGAATTGAGCGGGGCAGCCGGAGAAAAATTGCAGCTGGCGACTGGTAAATCAGCCACCATTACTTTTCCCATACCGGCGGGCCTGCGATCCTATGCACCGGCCACCATTCCCTTATGGAGCCTGGACGAAACATCCGGTTTATGGAAGGAAGAAGGTACTGCCACCCGTCAGGGCAATGACTATACAGGTACTGTAAGCCATTTTTCTTTCTGGAATTGCGATGCGCCTTTCAATGTGGTCGATTTTACCGCTACTATCCTTACCCAACAGCAAACCGGTATGCTGGATGCCAAAGTGGTGATCAGCACGAATGGTCCTGACTCCTCCATCTCAGGTTTCGGGTATACCAATCCCGACGGTGTAGTAAGTGGCAAACTGCCCGCCAATCGCAACCTCACGCTCAAGGTATTTGATAAATGCGGCTCCCTGCTGCATGCAAGAAATATTGGCCCCTTCAATGCCGCTACCAACCTGGGTACGATCACCGTTACAGCAACTACCATTGACGTTACCTTTACTGGCACTGCCGTCAACTGTAGTGCTGCTCCCATTACCAATGGCTATGTAAACATCAACCTCGAAGGCGTTAATTACCGTACCAATATATCTAATGGCGCATTCAGTGTACCCATAAAACGCTGCTCCAACGCCCCTACTACTGCCTCAGTAATTGCCTATGATATTACCGGCAACCAGGGAGGTAATGCTGTTACCATAGCCGTTGCTGCCACCACTGTCAATACGGGCCAGTTGACAGCCTGTGGCACCAGCCTTTCCCAATTCATTAACTTCACCCTCAATGGTGTTGGCTATAATTATTCGGTACCGCCCGATTCGCTGGTTGCCTACCGGTATGACCAAAATCAGCAAACATCCATTTATAGCACGCGGTTGCCTACCAGCGCAGCCGGTTATTTCCAATTTTCTTTTACAGGCGCCGCCGCTACGGGTTCCTACCCTATCTATGACGTGAGCCTGCGCGAAAATGGAGGAATCTACAACCGTTCAGGCAATTTCAATGTAAACATCACTGAATATGGCGCCGTCGGCGGGTTTATTGCTGGTAGCTTTACGGGCAATGTAAAAGATACTGCCACCGCTAGTACCAGGTCCATTACCTGTACTTTCCGTGTTAAAAGATAAAAATCAAACTGCCTTACCGGGCGTCCGGTCAACGGGTATTGAAAAGCTGCTTACCGCTTTCCAATACCCGTTTTTTTGATAATTACCCGTATCACTCACCGCTCCACACTGAAATCACTCTTTACCAAGCTGGTTTTTACCGCGAAACCCTGTAGAATTAAGCAGGATTGCGATTTATCCTTATATTGCCCAATCTTTTATTTAACCAAACTACCGGCATGAATCCCGTCCTGGTCAATATTTCCCGCGGCGCCCTTGGCATGTTCTTCCTGATACTGGTTTGTTACCTGTTGAGTAACAACCGCCGCGCCATTAACTGGAAACTGGTAGCGATGGGGCTTTTTGCCCAGGTGATGTTTGCCATGGGCGTACTACATACTACCGTCTTTGGTCAGCCTGTATTCTGGCTCCTGTTTGGATGCATACTTGCCTTTACCATTTTTAGTAAATTCAACCGCGTCAGGAATAAAGTGGATGGCAATGCCATTACCTATGATACCCCCCATTTATTACTGGCCCTCATCTGGCAGGTTATTTTAGTAGTGGGCCTTATACTTGCCCCCCGCGAGTTTGGTAAATGGTCCAGCCTATCCATCTTCATCAGTTGCATCTTATTGTTGGTGTTAATATTCAGGATGGGCAAAAAATATGGAGAGTTGATGAAATGGAATATCCTACTCTCCTGCGTGATCCTCACGGTTGCCGTATACACCCAGGTTTGCAATCCGCAAATATTTAAGATCATCCTCCAGTCTGTTTCCAATGTATTTGTATCCCTGATCAATATCAGCCATAAAGGAACGGAGTTCATGTTTGGCAACCTGGCTGATGCCAATCAAACCTGGGCCTATGTTTTTGCCATCCAGGTGCTGCCCAATATCATTTTCTTTGCCGCCCTTTCCTCCATTTTGTATTACCTGGGGGTATTGCAGGTGATCGTTTATGTATTTGCTTACCTGCTCAATAAACTCAAAATATCAGGCGCAGAAAGTCTTTCTACGGCTGCCAATATCTTCCTGGGACAAACTGAAGCGCCCCTCATGATACGTCCCTACCTGGACAAAATGACCCGCTCCGAAATACTCTGTATCATGGTGGGTGGTATGGCCAATACAGCGGGTAGCGTACTGGCCGCCTATGTAGGTTTCCTGGGTGGTACGGATATTGATCAGCAGCATTATTTTGCCCTCCACATGCTCAGCCAATCCATTATGAGCGCACCGGCGGCCATCGTGTGTTCCAAGATACTGTTTCCTCAAACCGACGACCACATGGTATCCAAAGACCTGACGGTACCCAAAGAGAAACTCGGTGATAATTTTCTCGATGCCCTTTCATTGGGAACAACCGATGGTTTGAAACTGGCCGTGAATGTGGGGGCCATGCTCATCGTATTTACAGCCATGATGTATGTGGTCAATGGATTAATGGGATGGGTAGGTGATGTGACGCACCTCAACGAACAAATTGCTATTTCTACAGGAGGCCGTTACCAGGAGCTTTCACTCCAAATGGTACTGGGGTACCTCTTTTCGCCCGTAGCCTGGCTGATTGGTGTGCCGCAGGCCGATATGGTAGCCATTGGGCAACTCCTGGGTGAAAAAACCATCCTGAATGAGTTTGTTGCTTATATATCCCTTGGGCAAATGAAGGCAGCGCATGTCATACAAGATCCCAAGTCTTTATTGATTGCCACTTATGCCCTTTGCGGATTTGCCAATTTTGCATCTATTGGCATCCAGATTGGCGGTATCAGTCAACTGGCGCCCAATCAGCGCCGCAACCTCACCGAATTGGGCGTTAAAGCCTTGATCGGCGGTACCATTGCCTGCCTTATGTGTGGTTGTATTGCGGGGGCATTGATGTAATATCAACATAGAAATACAAATCATATTTGAGCCTGCCTCGGCTTTAATTGCCCCGAATCCGGGGCAATTACAATTGGGATTACCCCTGGTAACCAACTTCAACATTTTCCCTCTTTGATTGTTAGAACACTGATGTAACTTTGCCTACCATGAATATGTCAATTCAGCAGATCATTGCCGCCCAACCGGATGCGGCCCTCCGTACAATCGCCAATAAGATCATTGCCCGCGAACGCATTACTCCCGAAGACGGCGTATTGCTGTTTGAAAAGGCTGATGCCCCCTTCGTTGGCGCTCTGGCCAATTTTGTACGGGAGCGACTGCATGGTAATAAAACCTATTTCAACCGCAATTTCCATATCGAGCCTACCAATGTTTGCGTATTTGCCTGTAAATTCTGTTCCTATTCCCGCCTGTATGCCCACCGCGAAGAAGGCTGGGAACTGACCACCGAACAAATGCTCGACATTGTAAAAGGCTATGACGGCAAACCCGTTACCGAAGTACATATTGTTGGTGGTGTACACCCCAAACTCACCCTGGAATTCTTTGCCGACCTGCTGCGCAAGATCAAGGCCCATCGCCCTGAACTGCATATCAAAGGTTTTACACCGGTAGAGCTGGATTATATGTTCCGCAAGGCGAAGAAAACACCTGAAGAAGGTATGGCTTATTTACATGAAGCCGGACTGGATTCCTTACCCGGTGGTGGCGCTGAGATCTTCCACCCCGAAATCCGTCAACAGATCTGCGACGATAAAGTGGATGCCGATGGATGGCTCCGAATACATGAAGCGGCCCATAACCTGGGTATGCACACCAATGCCACCATGCTCTATGGTCATATTGAAAAATACTGGCACCGCGTAGACCATATGGAACGCTTGCGACAATTACAGGATAAAACAGGTGGCTTTAATACCTTCATTCCACTCAAATTCCGCAACAAGCAAAATGAAATGAGCAATGTGCCCGAGTCGGCCATTATTGAAGATATGCGCATGTATGCCATCGCCCGCCTGTACATGGATAATTTCCCCCACCTCAAAGCCTACTGGCCCATGCTGGGAAGGCAAAGCGCCCAATTAACACTGTCCTTTGGTGTGAATGATATTGATGGCACTATTGATGATTCTACGAAGATCTACTCCATGGCAGGCTCTGAAGAACAAACACCGGCCATGAGCACAGCCCAACTGGTTACCCTGATCAAACAGGTAAAACGCCAGCCGGTAGAGCGCGATACGCTGTACCATGAATTAAGAGACTATACCGATATTGATATCAAAGAAATTGAAGTGAATCCGCTGTTGAATTAATGCGGTAATCTGGGCATAAACGCGGCTTAGCTCAACCGCCTGAAGATGCTAATGGCTTTAAGGATGGTGAGTATACCTGCCACAACCAGTCCCCATGCCAGCAAGAAACTACCAGAGCCTGTTCGTTCAGCAAACAGGTAAGACATGATGTTAAATGCAAGACTACCTACGGTAATGACCACTCCTGTGATCAATACGCCCCAGGCCTCTTTTTTCAGTCGCTGGTCTTCATACAAATTACCCAGGATGGTGCGTGCATAATCGGCACTAATATCCGATTTACACAGTTCAGCCACCACCTGTTCTTCCGTATAACCTTGCTTTAATAAGGCAGTTGCCTGTTTATGCAAACCCTTTATTTTTTGGGATACACTGATGTCTTTTCCCATATTACTTTAATGGATAACGAAATGCAGGTTATTATATTGGCTCCAACACCCAGGTTTCGCGCCCTTGCATCCACTCCTGCACCTTTTCTTCCTCAATAGCACGTGATATGAGCCTGAGCGAACTCAACGCAGCATAATCGATATCAATGCGACGCTTCACTGCAAACTGACAGCTGGTAAAGAATTCCTGTGCTGCTTCATAACTGTCAAACTTATTCTCTTCAATGCGGTGTTCTTCCAGGAACTGGGTAAGCTGTTCATCAAACTGTTCCTGTGGCTGTTCCAGCAGGCGCGTCATATCCCTTTTGATGTATACATCACCGGTAACCCAATAACCGCCTCGTTCTTTCAGTAAGCCGTGTAGCATCGCACAGAGCTGCTTTTTTTCATCCGTATTCAGGTACATCAGCAACCCTTCATTGACGATAGTAACAGGCCCGGGCGGCAAGAGCGCTACTACCTGGTTAAATTGCTCTTCATTTAGTGCGTTGAGGGGGACGATATGTAATGTGCCTTTGAGGGCCAGGTGTTTGGTGGTAATCAGCTTCTCAACCAGGTCCTTTTTTTGGGGAATGAATGCCGGCAAGTCCGTATCAACATAGGTCACCGCCTTATGAAGTACGGTATCCAGACTGCGGCAGGAAAAGCCAGATGATAATTCCAGTATTCCTTGCGGATTGATATCAGAGAGTGCGAGATCGATCGTTTTGTAGCGGTTCTCAAAATGAATAATCCTCCCCATCAATACCCTGGATCGCTTTTCACGTGCTGATCTGGTGAAAGCCTCCAGGTCGCCCACCATGGCTGCTGTATCCTGGGCAAAAGGGATATCGGTAAGCGCCTTCATCATAAGTAAAACACCGGCAGAAGGGCTGATGGTATTGAAATCGCGTTCTACAGACATAAGGCGTTTTTTATTAGTAGCCTAAATGTACAGAAATAACCTATTGCCATCAGAAAGCTGCCGGAGCTAGTACAACAAGCACAAACCCAGCCATTTGACCGGGTTTGTGACACAAAAAGCTAATATAATTTATCCTGCTTCAGGATTATTACCAGTGAACCGTTCTTCACCAGCCAACCGCCTCTCACGACCCGCCCTTCATTAACATTCCGGCAAGCTAATAGGGATATGTACTGCCAGGCCGCCTTCGGCTGTTTCCTTGTATTTAAAGCTCATGTCTTTAGCTGTATCCCACATGGTTTTGATCACATTATCGAGCGATACTTTGGCAAAATCGGGGGTGCTTTGCAATGCCAGTTGCGAGGCTGTAATGGCCTTGATGGCTCCCATTGTATTGCGTTCAATGCAGGGTATCTGTACCAGTCCGCCAATGGGGTCGCAGGTCAGTCCCAGGTGATGCTCCATGGCTATTTCGGCGGCCATTAAAGCCTGCCTTTGTGTGCCTCCCAGGGCTTCCGTTAAACCGGCAGCAGCCATGGCAGAAGAGACCCCTATTTCGGCCTGACAGCCTCCCATAGCGGCCGAGATGGTAGCTCCCTTTTTGAAGATGCTTCCTATTTCAGCAGCCGTAAGCATGAACTGCAGTATCTTATCTTCCTTATACCCATCACAAAAAGCCACAAAGTATTGCAATACTGCCGGTATTACCCCGGCTGCCCCATTGGTTGGTGCTGTGACCACCCGTCCAAAAGAGGCATTTTCTTCATTGACTGCCAGGGCAAAGCAACTCACCCAGTCGAGGGTATATTTAAAATGATGGCCGCCATCGCGGATGGCCTGGAGCCAGGAATCATAATCCGAATAAGGCCTTCCTTCCAGTAGTTTTTTATTGAGATCGGCCGCCCGGCGTTTTACCTGCAAACCTCCGGGCAATACTCCTTGTGTATTACAGCCCCGGTAAATGCATTCCTTCATTACCCGCCAGATATGCAGCATGCCCAAACGTGTATCCTGCTCGGACCGCCAGCTATTCTCATTTTCCATCACCACCTCACTGATACTAAGACCTGTTTTACGGCACCAATGCAACAGATCATCTGCCTTATCAACAGGAAAAGGCAATTGTACAGCCGCCGCACCACTCACCACATCATCTTCTTCTTTCTTCACAAACCCTCCTCCTACCGAATACCAGGTTTCGGCAACTGAATCACCATCATGAAAAGCGGCCAGGAAGGTTAGCGCATTGGGGTGATAGGGTAAAGATTCTGTCATGAGGAAATCGATGTCCTCAGCCGGGTCGAAATCAATTTCATGCTTGCCATGCAATAGCAATTTCTTCATGGTCCTGATCGCTTCCATTTTAGAATCGATCTGGTGTACATCAAAGGTTACCGGATCATCGCCACTAAGACCCAGCTGAACAGCGATATCTGTGCCATGCCCCTTACCGGTTTTGGCCAGGGAGCCATATAGCAGTACCCGCACAGCCTCTACGTTGAACAGTTGACCTTTATCATCCAGGGATTGTAAAAAACGTTGTGCAGCTCTCCAGGGACCAAGTGTATGAGAGCTGGAAGGGCCCACCCCTATTTTGAACATGTCGAATACTGAAATTGCTTCGTGTGGCAAGGAATTATTATTTGTTGCAAAGGTAAATCAAATAGGTATTAGAGCACTTCGTATAAGGATATCTCGTAGATCATGATCGAATTGGGCGGCACCACTTCGGTGCTACCTACTTTTTTGCCATCTTTTCCATAAGCCAGGGAGGGTGGCAACCAGATCTTTATCTTTCCGCCTACCTTGACCATGGGCAGGGCAATACGCCAACCTTCCAGCATTAACTTCAGGCTAAGTACAGTATTATCATCCCGCTCGACCTCGGTTCCGTTGGTGAGTTTACCATTGAACCCTACTTTGATGGAGGAACAAATAGCTGGGCTGATACCTGTGCCATCCAGTATAATTTGGTAATAGAGACCACTGGAATGTTTGGTAGCACTGATGCCGCGGGAGGTCAGGTAATCCGCCACGGCCATCTGTTCAGTAGATGGGGCTGTAATATCACGCGCTACACAGTCATTCTTATCTTTAAAACAATTAGCCAGGAGGAGCGCTACACAAAACAGGCACAAGGCAATTTTCCGCATAATTGTTTTTTGCAGTGATGAGTTGGTTAAAAGACAGCGGTACCGGCATGATAGCTGCACTTAGGCTTTTCCCTCTCCCCCATCCAGTTCTTCCCTGGCTTTCAGTTGCTTATAGTATTGCTCTTTCTGGTCCCACTGATGCCGCTTGTAAAAGATAGAAACAAAAACTGTAATTACAAATACCGCTACGATCAAAACATATGGATTCATCATCGTATTCATTGCCATATCAGCCCTTTGGTACCATAGCTTACCTGTAAAGATGATGGCCAGTACTGGCAAGGAAAAGATAAGCCCTATAGGAATGCCCGACATGAGTTGAGTTTGCCATCTCTGCTGCTGCAGGCGATTGGCCTCCCAATATTGTATAAACTGCTTCTCCCGTTCATTCAGCATATAACGAATTTAAACTTGGTATAAAGGGTGCTTCCGGGCACAAAGGTCTTGCAAAATTTGCATACCTGGTAGCATATTACTTGCATACCAATAATTTATGATTAACTTGTGCCAAATCAGCAATACCTTGAAATTAGCTATCCTTTTAGCCCAGTACTTTTATCAGCACAAACAATTGAACCTGCCATCCATCGGCTCTTTCAGCCTTGATGCAGCTGTAACGGTACCCGACCAGAATGATAAGAATTTCCGTGAATTCCTCAAATATGTACAGTTCAAACAACAGCCCATTGCCAAAGCCGATGAGGCACTGATCGATTATATCCGCGCACATACCGGTAAGATCAAGCCATTGGCCGAGTCTGACCTGGAATCCTACCTGGCCGATGGTAAACTGCTGCTTAATATTGGCAAGCCGTTTCATATTGAGGGTATTGGCACGCTCCACAAGAATAAGCTGGGCATTTATGAATTCATAGCCGGCGAGCCCAGTATGGAACGCATGGAGTTGGTGAATGAGCCCAAAGAGGTAGAAAGAGAAAGGGACAGGCCAGCGCCCGCCAAAAAGAAATCCGCATTCGACGAAAGCTACAGCCGTATAGAAGCCCACAATACCCGCCGTAAAAGGTTGTTGGTAGGCACCCTGGTGGTTATAGCCCTGGCCGTGATCGTAGCCGGAGGTTATATGCTGTACAACAACAATGATGGCAAGGAGCTCACCACGCCCACCCAGGCAATAGTGGCTACGCCGGTTGTAACACCTGACACAACAACCCAGAAACCTGTTGATAGCATTCCACCTGCATCCACTTCCGGAGCGCCTGCAGGCAGCTATAAATTCATCTTTGAAACCACTACTAAAAAAGCCAGGGCCCTCAAACGCCATGCTTTCCTGTTGCCCCTGAATAAGGACATAAAGCTGGAGACAACAGACTCAATCACCTTTAATATCAGTGTTATTTTAACCGCTACACCAGCCGACACCTTGCGGATCAAGGATTCACTCAATGCCTGGTATTATGGCACCAAACCCGTTAAAGTACGAATAGAACCTTAAGCCCATGCGTCCGGCAGCCGACTATTGGATCCATCATTTACAGCTTACTGAACATATTGAAGGCGGAGCATTCCGCGAAGTTTACCGTTCCCCTTTGCAATTGCCCTCATCGGCCCTGCCCCCTTCTTTTGGAGCTGCCCGTAATAGCAGCACCAGCATTTATTTCCTGCTCAAAGACAACCAGTTCTCTGCCTTTCACCGCATCAAAAGTGATGAAGGCTGGCATTTCTATTATGGCGATCCCCTGATTGTATATGAACTGGAAAACGATGGCACCCTAAAAGAACACTTATTGGGTAATGACCCGGAACAAGGGCAACAATTTCAATGCACCATAAAAGCTGGTAACTGGTTTGCGTCACGCGTGGTGAAGGGCGGCGCTTATTCCCTGGTGGGTTGTACCGTTTCGCCCGGGTTTGACTTTGCCGATTTTGAATTGGCCGACCGGGAATTACTATCGAAAGAATTTCCTGCCCATCAGGATTTGATTGGACAGCTAACCAGGATATGATAGTAGGTTATTGATTGCTTTCGCCCCCTGGCGGGACCGATTGCCGTTTAAAATACAAATACAGTGGCACACCCGGGGCGATAATGGCCAGTCCCAGCAAGGAGTTCACTACCGGCACTTCTCCAGCCATGTACCGCGCTACATCATTCCATACTGTACTGACTACATAAAAAGCGGCAAACGCAATAAAGAGCAAGGGCACTACCGGGTATCCCCAGGCTTTATAGGGCCTTGGATGATGGGGCATCTTTTTACGCAATACGAATATTCCAATGGCGCCAAATAGGTAAGCTACCCAGGCTGTGAAGGTGAACATATCGGCCAGCATATCGAAAGAACCACTCATGATGAGTACGGATGACCATATTCCATGCAACAACAAAGCATTACCCGGTGTATGAAAACGCGGATGCTCTTTGCCTGTCCACCCAAAAAACAATCCATCTTTCCCCATCGCATACGTAACCCGCGATACGGCCATGGTATTGCCATTGATAGCACCAAACGTACAGATCACGATCAGTGCTGCAACGATAGCACTACTGGTTTTACCCAGCGCAACAGCAATCGCATCCGCAGCAACCAGTGATGAGCCGGCCATTTGATCAACAGGCAATACATACAGGTAGGCCTGGTTTACCAGCAGGTATACCCCAATACAGATCAACAAGCCCGTTACCAAACTGCGCGGAATATTCTTTCCGGGCTGCCTGATCTCACCACCTACAAAAGTGACATTGATCCAGCCATCATAAGCCATGAATGCACCCGTCAGGGCGGCAACCAAACCACCCACCAGTTCCCAGCTCATTTTGGGATGGGCTGATGGTTGCACAAAATGAGCCGCAGATCCATTACCTGATAAAAAAATACCAAAGATCAGCAGGCCGATCACGCCTACCTTGATCAGCGTGGAGACAACCTGCAGTTTACCACTGGCTTTTACACTCCGGTAATTAACCAGCGAAAGGCCACCTACCAGTACAATGGCCAATAATTTTACACCAATATTTTGTAAGGGATACAGAGAACCCAATCCTGGAATATGCACCACCCAGGCTTGTTCAACAGAAGGGGGCAGATGAGGCAATTGAAGAAAGAAATCAGCATATTGCGCACAAACAAAAGCGATTGCGGCAACAGAGGCAGAATTGATGACAGCAAACCCTGCCCATCCATACAGGAAGGCTACAAAATCGCCATACATGTGCCGGAAGAACACATACAGGCCACCGGTTTGTGGAAACATAGCTCCTACCTCGGCATAGATGAGCGCCCCAAATAAGGAGAAGATACCTGCCACAATCCAGGTAACGGCCAACCAGACGGGTGAGGCCAGTTGCGCTGCCATAGCGGCTGGCTTCATGAATACGCCCGAACCGATGATACTGCCTACAATAATGGCGGTAGCAGTCCAATAGCCAAGCATACGCTCCTTTTCCTTCATACTTCTGCTTCCATAAATGAAGAAATAATGCGATGAAAATGATGCGTTCCCTGCTCCCGCGTTACCGAATAGCGTCCATGCTGGTAAAAGCGCGAACGCACCCCTTTCTGTACGGCCTCTACCACTTCTTCATCTTCCATCTCCACCGTATCCAGGTCCGACCCTGCTCCTGTATTGAATTTATCTTCCTTCCACACATAGGTCAGAAAAGATACTTTACATTGATGAATCGATAATGGCTGAACAATATTGATGCTAAGTCCCCAGGGATAGAAATTGAACATCATATTGGGAAATACGAAGAAATAATAGGCGGCTACTTTCTTGCCGTAATCGGGTGAACCTTCGGGCAGATCAAAACAATCTTCATCGTCTTTGGCAATCCCCAGTTGCAGGTTGGAGTAGGTAAAAAGCTCTGTGGTATAATTGCCAAAATCGATCACCGCATTTAGTCCTGCATGTACAAAAGGAATATGAAACCCTTCGAGGTAATTCTCACAATACAAGGCCCAATGTGCCTGAACAATATAATCTTTGGAAAGCTGCGGTTGATACACAAAATCCTGTACCGGCAGCCAGCCCACCCGGTTCATCATATCCTGCAGGTAGAGTTCTACAGCCGCCCCTTGCTGTAGCGAAGCAAATAACCAGGGTCCCCATTGAAAAAGCGGCAGATGGCTCAGATCGTCATCGGCTGTAGGAAAATTTTCTACCTCCCTGAATTCCGGCATCGAATGAAAACGGCCATCCAGTTTAAATAAACGACCATGGTATCGGCAGCGCAGTTGTGCTACCTTACATGGTTCATGTACTACAATGGTACCCCGGTGTGTACAAACATTACTAAGACAATGCAGTTTATTTTCTTTGTCCTTTGTGAGCACCAGCGGCTCATCCAGGTAATTTTCCAATAAGGTGAAGGGTTGACATTGGCCGGGTTCTTTTACCAAACCGGCATCCCCAATGAATTGCCAGGAGGGAGCAAAGATTCTTGCTTTGGCTGATTCATATACTGCCGGATCTACATAAAAATCCGTATGTAGTGTTCTGGCCTTGGCAATCTGCGGGTCTACAAAAAAACGCGACATGAGGAAATGGTTGTACCAGTAAGTTAAGAAAGAGTTGAAGTAAAATTGTATCTTCCCTCAATAAATCTGTATACAGTGAAATATCTATTGTACCTCTCCCTTTTTTTAGCCCCTGTTGCTACGATTGCCCAGAAAACCAAAAGCCTTTTTAATGGTAAAGACCTCAACGGATGGACCATCCACGGTACTGAAAAATGGTACGTGGACAACGGCGAACTGGTTTGCGAAAGCGGCCCCGACAAGCAATATGGATATCTTTCTACCAATGCCAAATACAAGGATTTTGAGCTCACCCTCCAATTCAAACAGGAGGCCAATGGCAATAGCGGTGTATTTTTCCGCTCTTCTATTGAAGGCGTAAAGATCAGCGGCTGGCAGGTGGAAGTAGCCCCCCTCAATAACCACACCGGCGGTATTTATGAATCCTATGGCCGCGGCTGGCTCATTCAGCCCAAAAAAGAAGATGAGCAATGGTTAAAACCCGGTGAATGGAATGAAATGCGGATTAAGGTAGTAGCTGGTGAAGTAACCACCTGGCTCAATGGGCACCAAATGGTCTATTTTAAGGATGATAAAATTGCGGCGGCTGATGGCTTCATCGCTCTCCAGATCCACGATGGCGGTGGCATTAAAGTTCGCTGGAAAAAGATCCGTATAAAATCTTTATAAAGATTTGGTTTAATTTTTGCTAATATTGTAGCCGGGACAGGATAAATTACCCTTCACGATCATTGAGCCTGTCCCGGTTAGCTTTTGCATTGTCCATCACCTTCCCTATGCAACCCTCCCCGCCTTTACACCGTCATTTATAGAGTTTTTATCCATACCCTCTCCTTTTTATCTCTGCAACCCGTTTTTATCCGTAAAAAGAGCCTTTGGCTGTTGAAGTCAAAGGAATGATCAGGTATCGGGGGCATGTATGCCCAATTTTTTTGAGGATGCTGCCGGGCTGTTGCAAGATAGCCTGGCGGTATTTTCAATACTTATTGCAGCAGTTCATTGTAGCGGGTAATGATCTTAACAAAATCTTCAGCTTTGTCCATCCGCAAAGATTGCTGCGCAATGAATTCCTTCAGTTGTTCGGGATGGGCGGGAAGCTTCTTGAGTAACTCCTCTTTGTCCTTGGGTAAGTTGGTCATTACCCCATCCTGCAGCAGGTAATAGTACTCCTCATCTTCCAGCCGGGCGTGATTGCCGGTACTGACCATTTGCTTTTCTTCGACCAGTATTTTTGTAAACAACTTCAGTAATACAGCCTTACCCCCTACCAGCACCTGGTAATACGTATCCGGGGTATATTTATCAATTGCCGGATAACCTTTCCGGAAGATCAGGGAGTCTTTATTCTTGCGGGAGGGGCTGTACAATACAAACTCTTTCACCTGGCTTTCTGCTGCAAAGGCATTGCCTTCAAATTGAAGCATCAGGCGGTTGCGGGCACAGTCAAAACGCAGTTTAAATTGCTTCACGACGCGGCCACTTTTGAAAAGTACCACTCCATCTACCCAATCTTTAAACAGGTAAGGGTTGCCGGAAGCATTGGAAATTTGGTCTTCATTGATAGATGATTCAGGGTCTTGGGCCATTCCCTGCTGTACCACGAGTAGGAGGCACAGGAGCAGATATTTCATGGCAAATAGTTTATGCTAATAAGTTACGAATTCTTTGCCGAAGTGAGAACAACCTTTCTACGAATGGTCATTTCCGCAGATAACATCACCCGCATCACCTGACGCCGGGTAAAAAGGCAAATACACTTAAGGGGTTGGGATAGGTGAACTCATTCTTTTTCAAACCGCTGTATGTTGGCAATATTTCTCCGCTCGATCTCATTCAGCAGGCGCATTACATTGTCCAATACTGGCTGATACCATTTCTGCTTCCTGAAATAAATATCCATTTTACCTCCTTTGGCAAATCGCATACCATAACGGGCAAAGACCTCATTGCGCATCAGCTGCAACTCCTCCTTACTTTTCAGCTTGAACCAGGCATCTTCCATGAGTTTATAAGACAGTTGGGGGTATTTACCGTCAATCTGTTCATCCATTTTCAGTGTTTCCTTATAACCCAATTCCGCCGTATCACCAGGGGTATAATAATTATCCTCCTGGTTAGTGAGGATTAGCGCCTGCTTCGGCTTTTGTCCAGGCTCTACATAGATGGAAAAGATACCCTGCAGTACACCCGCCTTGAAGCGACCATTTTTCAACTCTACTGTATCATAGGTTTGGATATCCCTTACCCATACCGTCCCGGTTTCACTCCAATGGCCAGCAAAGCTTTGCATGATCAGCCGGGCATCTACTTTCATGACCCGCAAGGACCACTCGGATTCCGATTCACCAAAATGATAACTACCTACATACTCCTGCAGGTTGGCAGTTGACCATAACTTGATGTTTTTTACATCGACATCTTCTCCAAAACCAATATAAACGTGTTTGGGTGTTTGCGACCAGGCCGCATGTCCCAACAGCAGAAGAAGAAAAAAAATATTATATTTCATGAGTCTATTAAAATAATCTTACGCGATGCAGCTTACCCAATTCATCCAGGAAGTAATTCAACTGGTTCGATTTAATGATCTCACGTAGTGACAGATAATAACTTTTATCATTGGTTTTAACGATCATGACTTTGGTTTTGCGAAATGCAATGACTATTGAATAAATACCCAACAATAAGGGAAATAAAGGAACAACGATACGCTCTATGTGTATCCTGGTCGTACTGGAATCATTAAAAATATTGAAGACCTTAGCTATATCCAAAAGGCCATATCCCGCCAAAACTATTCCCACGATCAATACCCATATCCAGTTCTTCATTTCCATGCCGCTCCTGACCTCAATATCTGTAATATCTTTAAAAACTACGGTTGTATGATTGTATCCGTTGCGCAGGAGGTGTATCCCTTCGGGCGACAAGCCAAATTGAGCGGTAAAGAATAAGTGTTGGTTTTGCATGGAGTAATTAAGAGACAATTATTGGGTTTAAAAGGGGGTTTAAGATGTAATATAATGCACCTTGTTATTTATAACAATAGCTGTAGTATAAACTCATTAAAAAAGCCCCGGGCAGAAGCCCAGGGCCGTACTAAATAGTAAACAAAACAAAAAACCTTTATTGGCTACGCAAACTCTTAATGGGATTGGCCAGCGCAGCTTTTACTGCCTGGAAACAAACGGTAATGATGGCGATCAGTAAAATGGCGAAACCCGCCATTACAAATACATCCCAGGTAATGTGGATGCGATACGTATAATCCTCCAGCCATTTTTGCATCAGGAACCATCCCAGCGGCACGGCAATGACCAGGGAGATCAGAATAAGCTTTAAGAAATTATTGACCAGCAGCATAAACAATCCCGATACTGAAGCACCCAGCACCTTGCGGATGCTGATCTCCTTATTGCGTTGCTCGGCCATGAACGCTGCCAGCGCAAATAAACCCAGGCAGGCTACAATAATGGCCAGCACGGCAAAGCTGGTAAAGATGAGCCCCGTGCGTTGCAAATCGGCATACATATTGGCAAAACTTTCATCCAGGAAGGTATACCGGATGGGTTGATTGGGCGCAAAACCTTTCCAGATACCGCCAATTCCGGCCAATGCCTGTTTCACCTGCCCTGCCTTTATTTTCACCGACACAATACCATTGCTGCGTCCCAACGTCATGCACAATGGCTCCACCTTTTGCTTCATGGACTCGAATTTGAAATCTTCGACGATCCCTATTACGGTAAGATGCTGCCAGCCATTGGTGATCATTTTTCCTACCGGGTCAGAATAACCTATGGCTTTGGCCATGGCCTGATTGATGATGGCCGCTTGCGAATCGGTAGGCAATTGGCTGGAAAAATTCCTGCCAGCTACCAGTTTCATACCCAGGGTGGGAATATAACTATCATCTACATACCATTTTTGTCCACCTACCCGGGCCTCCTCTGTTGTTTTCCCTTCTTTCCAGAAGGGATTGCCATCCCGCTTGGTGCCAGCCACGGGCAGGAAATCACTTACGGACACATTTTTTACCTGGGGCAATTTCAAGAGCTCCGATTTAAGGGCATCCGTTTGCCTGCCGAGTGTATTAGTACCCTGTATCATCACCACCTGGTCTTTTTCAAAACCTAATTTGCTGTTGAGGATAAACTGCATTTGCCGGTAAATGATCAGCGTGCCAATGAGCAGGATAATAGAAGTAGTGAACTGAAAAACGACCAGCGTACTGCGCAGTCCCGAATTTTTACTTCCCCGGCTCAGTTGCCCCTTCAATACCTGGATGGGTTTGAAGGCTGATAAATAAAAAGAAGGATACAAACCAGCCAACAGGCCTATCAACAAAGCCGAAGCAATGAACAAGGGGATCATCCACCACTCTGTAAGGGGTACGCTTAATGCTTTTCCCGCCATTTTATTAAACAAAGGTAAACTGGTCCAGGCCAGAATCAGCCCCAATACAAATGCGCAACTACTATACAATATAGATTCGGTAAGAAATTGTTTGATCAGGCTGCTGCGTTGTGAACCGATCACTTTGCGTAAACCTACTTCTTTTGCCCGGTTGGCGCTTCTGGCAGTAGAGAGATTTAAAAAATTGATACAGGCTATCAGCAAAATAAAACAGGCAATGGCTGCATACATCCATACAAAACGGATATCTCCACGTGGCTCCCAATCCCACATATTGTACGACTTCAAATGAATATCCCGGATGGGTTGCATGTACATCCGCAACTTACTCAGTTCTTCCGCCGCATTTACCGCGCCAGATCCTTTCATGGCAGGCAAATAGTACTTTTCAATAATACCAGCATTCGCTTTCTTTTCAAATGCCGCTATATCCGTACCCGGTTTGAGTTGCAAATAGGTACTGTAGTTGCTGGCCCTCCAGTTACTCTGTTCACCCTCCCATAAAGACACCCCGGTTAGCGTCAATAAAAAATCATACTGCAGGTGGGAAGTAGCAGGCCAGTTTTCCAATACGCCGCCTATTTTAAAAGGCCGCTTTTGATCATTGTTTAAGAACATGATCTTCCCTACCGGATCCTGACCAGGGAAGTATTTTTCCGCTTTGCGCCTGGTGATCACCATGGTATTGGGTTCGGCCAGTGCCGATGAACGATTGCCATATACCATCGGCAATTGAAGAATGTCCAGCAATTCCTGATCGGCAAAAGCAAAGCCTTCTTCATATGTATTATTGGGATCATCGTTTTTGCGAAGCTGGTTGCTGCCCGCGCCATAAAATAGATTGCTGGGCATTAGGCGGCCAGCCTTCTCTACTTCGGGAAAATCATTTTTCATAGCCTGGGCAAAAGGGGCCGGTAAACTAGGGCTTTTTTCTTCCTTTCCATTCTCTAGATACCCTTCTATGACCCGGAAGATATGCGGTCCATTGGCATACCCTGCATCATAACTCAGCTCATGCCTGATCAGTAAACCGATCAGCAAACAAGCGGCAATTCCAATAGCAAAACCACCGATCTTGATAACGGCATACATCTTTTGTTTCGACATATTCCGGAAGGCAATACGCAGATAGTGTAAGTACATATTAGTTTATTTCAGTGAGTACAAAGGCTCACGAAATATACCAAAGAGAATGCCTATCACCATCAAACTAATAATCAACCACTTATACACCCTTGACAAGATAACGGTGTACGCTTATGATACAACAACTGTAACCATCCGGTCAGTCTATAGATAACTTAACCACCATTGGTCCTTATGAGCAGTTTTATACCGGTCGTACCACTTGCATAACGGATAGAGCAATACGACTACCAGCAACCAAACCAGGTAGGTAATACCCAGTGAGAACCCATACCCTTCCAGTTGTGCGGAGGACCGGCCAGTCCACAACGCATAGTCCAGCACCATATCACCCCACTGGTGGCCGCTGAAAGAGGTAGCAAACATGGCCAGCAGGTGCAGCAGGTAAAGATGCAGGATGTAATAAAAGAGGGGTACCCTTCCGAAGATGGCCAGTTGTTGTCCCAGCCAGCCTGGCTTACTTTCTGTCCAGGCCAGGAATAACAGGGCTGGTCCGATGGTCATCAACAGATACAATAAGGAGGGAGGGTATTTATTGGTCTTGAGGAAGGAAAGGAAGGTGAATAGTGTAGAGGATTGACTACTCCAGGGATGTGGGTCACCATATATATTGATGGCCCTGATCAGTATAAATAAACCAATGGATACAAAGCCAAAGGTCATTAATAATTTACGTCTTTGTTGGGTAGGATAGCTTTTGGTATAAAGTGTTCCCAAACAATAACCCAATGCCATTACGCCCACCCAGGGTATGATGGGATACCCCACCAACAAAATGAAGCCATTAATGGAAAAAATTCGTTGCTCATGCAACAGCGCCCATCCAAAGCCTTGCCAGGTATTACCCGGCACCTGGATACCATCCAATAAATTGTGACCAAACACCATGACCAGGCTCAGTGACAGCAGTGCCCACTTGGGCAAATAAATGAGGGCGGCTAAAAGGATCATAGAAATACCCAGCGCCCAGATCACTGTAAGGTCTCCACCACGCCCTACGAAATTGAAATACCAGGCCCAGTGCACGACTGTTAGCTCCAGCACGATGAGCCATATACCTCTTTTCAGTAAAAAGGCCGACAACTCTTTTTTGGACTTGCGTTGTCCACTCAGGAAAGCGGAGATGCCCGAGAGGAACATGAAGATGGGGGCGCAATAGTGCGTGATCCAGCGGGTGAAGAAAAGGACTGCGTTGGTTTTGGTTAGATCCAACGGGTCATTGACCAATGCATCGGCATGAAAATAATCACGCACATGATCCAGGGCCATAATGACCATGATAAGGCCCCGCAACAGGTCGATTGACTCAATACGAGTGGTGGCAGCTGCCCGTTGTGGGGCAGCCGCCGGAATGGCTAAACTTTGCATGGCTATACTTTTTACAGACCTAAATATACAGACATTTTATCGGTACCGAATAAATAAAACAGAATTTTATTCTGAACCGTGGCCAAATTACAGACTTTTATTCCCAACAACAACCCAATTCTTGCGATAATACCAGGTCCATAGAATAAAACAGTCAGCCTATCGGAAACAGGTTAGGGTGGGTCGCCTTTTTTCGGGGTGGCTCACCCTGAGCAAAGGAACTTATTTACTTATTTCCGTTTTATGCAACTCAACACTACGATTCAACCATTACTTCACCTATAACCTGCAAAAACATTCAGACACAACTAAATAAGCAGTCATTTTCCGTTTCTCGTAAATGGTTTTTCCGCCTTCGCATGACAGGAGGAAGGATAACACCGCACCTTCGCGCCCGGAAACAATTTGGTTAAAGCGCAAAAGGTATTTGGTAATCAGCCGTGGCCGTATCGGTTGTGTATGTTGCTATGAAGACGCATCCCCTAAACAGATCAGGAATTATACTAACCATGCTATGGCTGCTGTGTACTACGGTGGTGGTAGCGCAACAGCCGGGCCTTGCCCTTTCCGGCCGCCTATATGAAGCCAATAGTCCTTATAGTGCCAAGGCAGTCATGGTTCAAGCTCAAAAAGAGGGCGTCACCTACAAAATCATCAGTGATACCACCGGTCGCTTTTCCCTCCGCAATCTTGCTCCCGGTGTTTACCGTGTCAATATCCTCAGCCAGTTCTATACTGCTAATACCAGGATCGTTCACCTTCGTAAAGATGAACATATAGACATGGTCATAGAAAAAGTGGCCACCGTACTGTCGGAAGTATACATCACGGCTTCTGAATCCAGGGGCATGACGAGTGCTTCTGTGATCGACCGCAAAGCCATGCAGCATCTTCAACCTTCCAGTTTTACCGACCTGCTGGAATTGCTGCCGGGAGGCCGCTCCAAAGACCCCAACCTCACGGGCATGAACCAGATCAGGTTGCGTGAAGTGGGCGTAGAGGGCAGCCGGTATGATATCACTTCACTGGGTACCGCCTTCCTGATCGATGGCGCGCCCATTAATACCAGCGGTAACCTGCAAAGCACAGCCAATTACTCACTCTCCAGCCCCAACGACTCACGCAATGCCGTCAATAAAGGGGTAGATATGCGTACGCTTTCTACCGACCAGATAGAAAAAGTAGAGATAGTGAGAGGTATTCCGTCCGTGGAATATGGCGACCTGACCAGTGGACTGATCCAGATCACCCGCAAAAAAGGCGCTACTCCTTATACTGCCCGGATCAAGAGTGATGGATTCAGTAAACTCTTCGCCTTGGGCAAAGGATTTTATATTCCTTCCAAAAACATAACCCTGAATGTAGACCTGGGCTTCCTCGATGCCAAAGACGAACCCACCAATAGTTTTGAAACCTATAAGCGCATCAATGCCAGCGTACGCCTGGAAAAAACATGGAACAATAGCCGGCGTGAACAGAAATGGAATATCAACCTGGATTATTCAGCCAATATCGACAATGAACGCGTTGACCCCGACAATGGTTTTGCTCCTATTGACAAATACGTGAGCCGCAACAACAACTTTGGTTTAAGCACCAGTTTCAAAACCAATATCCATCAGGCAGGAGGAGGTCTAAAATACTGGGAACTGATGGGCAGCATCAGCTATACCAACTCACCGCTGGATCAAACCAAATGGGTACAACCCAAATCGGCCGGCATCCGGTTCAATGCTATTACGGCCGGCGACCATGACCTCGATTATATGGGTGGCGGTTATGCCAGCCAATTGCGTGTAGACGACCAGCCCCTCAATGCCGCTTTCAAAGCCCTGACAAAATGGGAATTTCATACAGCAGGCATCAGACATGAAGCTAAAATTGGATTGGAAACCAGGTATACGAAGAACCTGGGTGATGGACAAATATATGACCTCAATTTTCCGCCGAATCCCGATGGCATCCCAGTACGTCCTCGTGCGTTTAACAGCATTCCAGGCATGCTCAACCAGGCATTTTTTGCCGAAGACCAATTCATTTTCCATTTGGGCAATCACTCCATCACCACCGCAGCTGGTATACGTGCCATGAGCCTGTTGGGCATGGACAACCGCTATACAATTGCGAACAAACCATATATTGATCCCCGCATCAATGTAAGGTGGCAGTTACCGCGTACCATGGTAGCCAACAGAACCATGATCATTACACTGGGTGGCGGCTATGGTGTGCATACCAAAATGCCAACACTGGATCAACTATATCCCAATGACAAATACGAAGACATTGTTCAACTGAACTTTTACCACAACAACCCGGCCTACCGCAAGGCCAATGCAGTAACCTATATTATTGACCGTCGCAACTTCGATCTGGCGCCAGCCATCAATTACAAATGGGAGATCAACAGTGATATTGAATGGGCCGGCAACCGGTTCTCCATCACTTATTTCAAGGAAAGAATGACTACCGGTTTCCGGGATATCAGTCATTACCAAACACTGACCTATAAAAAATACGATAACAAGTCGGTAGACGCCGCCAACCTGACCACCCCTCCACAAACCAGTGATTTTAAATATACCTCAGTAACCCGCTACTCTCCCTATAGCATACCTTCCAATGGAAGCCGCATTATTAAAGAGGGCATCGAATACCAGTTTATTTCCAAACGCATCAGGGGCATCAATACGCGGTTTACTGTCAATGGCGCCTGGTTCAACACTACCTATACCAACAGCATGCCTACTTATGCAACACTATCCGACAAGCAGGTAGCCGAGGAATACGTGGGGCAATATGTAGCAACCTTTGCAGATGATGCTCAGTATAATTACCTGCGTCAGCAGCTCAATACCAACCTTATTATTGATAGCTACCTGCCCAAACTGGGCCTCATACTATCCACCTCCCTGCAAAATATATGGTTCTTCAGCAGACAAAATGCTCCTGCAGCATCCCTACCCACTTCTTATATGGACATCAATGGCAATGTTTTTCCCTATACCAAGGCCAGTCAGGACGATCCCATCCTGAAATTGTTCGACAGGATGTATCACCCTTCCAACTTTAATAAAACCACCATTCCGATCGACCTGCAGGCCAATATAAAAGTGACCAAGGAATTCAGGAAAGTGGCTACCATTTCTATGTTTGTGAACAGGCTGTTTACCTATACGCCCGACTACACCAGCAATGGAATAAAGTATACAAGACCCAGCTTCATCAGCCCTTATTTCGGCATGGAATTAAACTTAAAATTTTAATCTGTAGATATATGCAACTATCCAAATTACTAGTATCGTTTCTCGCAGCAGGTTTGCTGGTGGCCGGTATTGGCTGTAAAAAAAGCGACCATTCAGTAAAAACATCGACGGTAGCCTTAACCCTTACCAACCCATCCGGTCTGCAAAGTGTGACTACCTCCAACCTGGTGATCAGCTTCCGGGAAGTGAATACCAATATTGTTACTACCCCTACCCTCACTGGTACCGGGCCTTATACCTTTACCCTTCCCCAGGGATCGTATGAAGTGACCTTCGAAGGAGATATTAAATACAATGATGAAAACGGCGAACGTACCAGCAAAGTACGCGGCTACAAAAAAGATGTAGCAGTAATTGGCGATAACATCACCCTTACCTTGCCCCTCTTCCTGTACAATGCTGCCGCCAAGTTTGTATTCAAAGAAATATTCTTTACCGGAACGGTTACACCCGAAGGCAAGGCATACAATGGCGATAAATACTTTATCCTCTATAACAACTCTGCCGACACTCTGTACGCGGATCGCCTGATCATTGCAGAAGCGGCTTTCCTAACTACCACCAAACGCCAATATACGCCCGACATCATGGCCGAGACATTCTCTGCGGGTTCAATTGTCCTGATCCCCGGCAATGGTAAAGACTACCCCGTATATCCCGGCAAACAACTGGTGATCGCCAACAATGCCATCAACCACAAAGCCATCAATGCCAATTCCATGGACCTGAGCAAGTCAGATTTTGAGCTAACCCTGCTGCCCTCTATCAATGTCGACAATCCACAGGTGACCGACCTTATCAACATTACTTCGGCCATGACGATGCACAACCGTGGGTTCAAGACCTATGTAATTGCGCGTATGCCCAATGACATGACGGCGGATGCTTATAAAACACAAAACACTTATCAGTATTCCTATATCAATTCTGCAAATAATGTCACTACCCAAACTGCTTACAAAATATCCAATTCCTGGATCATAGATGCGGTGAACCTTTCTGTAGCACCTCCTATGTTCGAATGGATACTTGTAGCCCCCTCACTCGACATGGGCTGGAGCTATTGCGGCAAGGTAGATTCAGATGCTACCCGTTTCGGCAAAGCCGTCAGACGCAAGGTACTGTCCACTAACCCTGATGGCCGTGTGATCCTGAAGGACAATAACAATTCAACTGTAGATTTTGAGCCTGAGGTAAAGCCCTCTTTAATGCCCTGATAAATGCGTTGGCAATATAAAATATCACTGGTCTTACTGATCCTGGGCACCCGTACAGCGGATGCCCAGGATTCGCTTTCGGCCCCCTTGCTGGCCGAGCAACTATCGCCTGTTACCACCCTGCGCGATGGCATCTATGCAAGCCCTTCCCTTCGGGCCTTGCAGCGGCAATACAACTATGCCCAAATAGGCGCCTCTTTCCGCAACCACAACCAGAACCTTTACCTGCAACAGGAAGGCAGTGGCCAAAGGGTATTGACACTTCATAGCGAAACCTATCTCCGGCAAAATGCTTCTACCACCTTGTGGGGTAATGCCACTTACCACAACCGCAACCTGAAAAAGGTAAAATTCAATGAAACCTCCGATTACCACCTGGTTTATCCTTATGTAACGAGTGATTCGGTGGGTGGCGACCTCAAAGCCGAAAGCTATTCCTTTCAGGCTGGACTGGCCAAAGCAGTAGGTCAATACCAACTGGGTCTTCAGGCTGGCTATAAAGGTGAACAGACCTACCGCAACAGGGACCCCAGGCCCAAAAATACCAGCTCCACCCTTGACCTCCTCCTGTCGGCCTCACGTAAGCTCAACAATCGGTATGCCCTGGCACTGGACATTAATGGCACCAAATACAACCAGAACAATTTATTGGCCTTCGTGAACGACCTGGGCGTTCCCATGGTATACCAGGATGCAGGGCTGGGTATGTACAATGAATTGTTGAAGGGCACCGACAATTCCGGCAAACTCACTTTAATGTATAACGGTCTTGGCTACAGTGCTACCCTGCAACTGGCGCCTGTAAAATACCAGGGTTGGTTTGCCCGCGCTTCCTTTGCCCAGTTCCGTGTAGAAAAGAAGAAGAATGGGATCATTGATGAACTGAGCACCAGCCGTGAGCAAAAGTTCACGGGCACCATAGGTTACCTGAAAGAATCTGCCAAACGGCATTTCCTGGCGCAGGTACAAGGCACCAGTCTCAAACGAGAAGGAATAGAAAGTAAGTTCATTTTACAGTCCCGGGATTCCAACAACGTGATCAGGTTGTACAAACTGGCCGACGAACTGCGATACACCCATGATTATACACAGGTGACCGCACGGACTGTTTATGGTCAAACAACCGGTTCCATTACCTGGTATGGTGGCCTGGAAGCAGGCTATACCAACAGTAGCCAGCAATATGTATTGCCCACCAGGGAGCTATCCTATAGCCAATGGCAGGCAGGCATTGACCTCACTGCCATCAAAAAGATCCGGTCTACTACCCTGAGCCTGGGTCTGCAGGTGCAAAAGCAACAAAATATTGATCGTACCGGTTACTGGCCCGACCTTTCAGCCGACCGGGCGAACTATTATATGCTCACCAGCAACCTGTCCTATTTGTTGTCCTCCCGGATGCTCTATGGAGGTTCGCTGCGGGTAGATTTCCCTCTTTCCGATAAGTTGGGCGGGATGGTTCGCGTTGATGGCGGACACCAAACCGGCATCGGCCGCAATGATTTCAGCGCCACCATGGCTGTCAGGTTTTAAATTCTACATCTACTGCTACTTTGCGTGGGAGGCGCCAGCTTCCCTGCCACATTGTACAAAAATGGGCTCTTTTTGTGTTTGATGCTATTGGTATGCTCAATGTATACTGAAGCTATACTGTTGCCATCCCAAAGGGATGGCAATAACACTTTCAAACAAACATACGATAATGGACAGGCCATTTCCAAATACCTACATGTCGTTTCGGCTTTTTTTGGTCGTTTCGGCTATAAATTGACATCATTGTAGTCAATTTATAGCCGAAACGTCATAAACCGGCGAGGGGGTATTGGAAACGGGCATCTGAATGTTGTATGTTTGAATTGCTGATCGACTGTGTGGACGGGGCCCCTAAGCACGGTTGATGTATGAGGAGTGTTGTGCAACACTGAATACAAGCTACGAGCCATGAGCTTCGAGCTTCGCGCTTTACGCAATTAGCTGTTAGCAGTCAGGTTTTAGGTATTAGCTATTAGCGGTTAGGTTTTAGCAGTTAGCTTTGAGGTCTTGTCATTAGCAGTTTGCTGATGGCTACCGGCTGAGGGCTATTGCCACTGTTCTTTGTTTTGCTGCTGTGATCTATAGTAAGCTTCGGTGAGCCAGCCACCAGGTAATTGGACGGGGTCCGGACGCAGTGAGGGCAATGGAAGACAGGTTTTGGACGGGAATATAAACCGAGGGGTTTTAGCTGTGAGTGTCTAACGGCTATGTAGTTTATTTTTTAACGTTTAAATGTAAAATCGAACATACAGGATATGAACTCCTGTAGTGATCTCATATTTCTATGAAGCGGCCCCGTTCGTAAGAGCGGGGCCATTTTTATCGCAGATTGAAGGATTAAATTGATTTCACTGATTGGTGTGAAGAAAATGAATTGTTGTAGAATAACGGGTTGCATTTACCCCAACAAAAAGCCCCTCGCTGTTGCGAAGGGCTCTATATTTAATCGCTGATTGTTCTATTAATCCAAGCTTACGTGTATTAGATCTCCGAAATGTTTTAAATCCTCTAATCAGCGATTGATCTGCGATTTACTTCACTTCTTCATACTCGGCATCAGTCACATTCTCGCTGCCGCCGCCAGCATTGGCTTGTCCGCCGCCATTAGGTCCTTGCTGACCATCGGCACCAGGTTGTCCACCGGCTGCTGCCTGTGCTTTGTATATTTCTTCAGAAGCTGCTGTCCAAGCATTGTTCATTTCAGCTACAGCCGTATCAATGGCCGCTACATCCTGTGATTTATGCGCGTCTTTCAGCTTGGTCAAAGCCGTTTCAATAGGCGCTTTTTTATCGGCAGGTATCTTTTCACCAAACTCTTTCAGTTGCTTTTCAGTCTGGAAGATAAGGCTGTCAGCCTGGTTGATCTTATCTACTTTTTCACGGGCTGCTTTATCAGTAGCTTCGTTCGCACGTGCCTCGGCCTTCATCTTTTCAACTTCATCCTTGCTTAAACCGCTACCTGCTTCAATGCGGATCTTTTGCTCTTTACCAGTGCCTTTGTCCTTGGCTGTTACATGCAGGATACCATTGGCATCGATATCGAAGATCACTTCAATCTGGGGCACACCACGCGGAGCCGGTGGAATACCATCCAGGTTGAACATACCCAGGCTCTTATTTTGGTTAGCCATCGGGCGCTCACCCTGTATTACATGGATCTGTACACCGGGTTGGTTATCGCTGGCAGTAGAGAACGTTTCAGATTTCTTGGTAGGGATGGTTGTATTGGAATCGATCAGGCGGGTCATTACACCACCCATCGTTTCAATACCCAGTGAAAGGGGGGTTACGTCGAGCAACAATACATCCTTCACTTCACCTGTCAATACAGCGCCCTGGATAGCAGCACCTACGGCTACTACTTCATCAGGATTTACACCCTTATTGGGTTTCTTGCCGAAGAACTTCTCCACGATCTCCTGAACTTTGGGGATACGGGTAGAACCACCCACCAGGATCACTTCATCAATTTGTGAGGTGCTTAAACCAGCATCTTTCAAAGCTTGCTCACAAGGCCTTAAGCAACGCTCAAACAATTTATCGGCCAGTTGTTCAAACTTGGCACGGGTGAGTTTCTTCACTAAGTGCTTGGGAACACCATCAACTGCGGTGATATAAGGCAGGTTGATCTCTGTTTCGCTGGAAGAAGACAGTTCTACTTTCGCTTTTTCAGCAGCTTCTTTCAAACGTTGTAAAGCCATTGGGTCTTTACGCAGATCGATGTTCTCATCTTTCTTGAATTCCTCTGCCAACCAGTCCATCACCACTTTATCGAAGTCGTCACCACCCAGGTGGGTATCACCATTGGTTGATTTTACTTCAAATACGCCATCACCCAGTTCCAGCACGGAAATATCGAATGTACCACCACCCAGGTCAAATACAGCGATCTTCTGATCGTGTTTGCCTTTATCCAGGCCATAAGCCAGGGCAGCAGCGGTAGGCTCGTTTACGATACGGCGTACATTGAGACCGGCAATTTCACCGGCTTCCTTGGTAGCCTGACGTTGAGCGTCATTAAAATAAGCAGGTACGGTAATTACCGCATCTGTTACATCCTGACCGAGGTAATCTTCGGCAGTTTTCTTCATTTTCTGCAGCACCATCGCCGAAATTTCCTGCGGTGTATACAAACGACCGTCTATGTCAATACGTACGGTATTATTGTCACCTTTTACCACTTTATAGCTCCAGTGGCTGATCTCTTCGGTCACTTCGTCGTGCCGGCGACCCATAAAACGCTTTACACTCGTAATAGTATTATGGGGATTGGTAATGGCCTGACGCTTTGCCGGATCTCCCACTTTACGCTCTCCATTCTTCAGGAAAGCCACTACAGACGGGGTTGTACGGCGACCTTCGTCGTTGGCGATCACCACGGGTTCGTTACCTTCCATAACCGCCACGCAGCTATTGGTAGTACCCAGGTCAATTCCTATTATCTTTCCCATATTGTGTTGAATTTAATGTTCCCTTTCTGGTTATCAATGATTATGCCGCGGCTGTCGGGAGTGAAAAAATGTCAGTCGTGGAGTAAATTCCTGTCGCATGACGGCCTGGCCGTTTCGGTAGGTTTGTGGGCTCGTGGGGTAAACAGCACCTAAAGTAATTGGTTTACAATCTACTGTACGCTTCCAGGACCTAAAATGGGACTGACAATTTGAACTATCGGTTTGACTATCAGTCAATACAAGTCCGAAAGCTTTATAAGCCAGCCATTCCGTAACTTCCCATAAAATAACCAATATGGCTGCCCCCCTTGCCGATAAACTCAAAATTAAAGCAGGCTACACCCTACTTACCATTAATGCTCCCAGGGATTTTGAGGAGAGATTGACCCCTCTGCCGGCCGACGTAGCCATTACTGAAAACGGGAAAACCTATCAGCAAATACATTGGTTTGTACTCAACCAGGCCCAAATGGAAAAACAAATGTCCAAAGTACTGAAGCTGCTAAAAGAAGGTGTCATTTGCTGGACCTATTACCCCAAAAGTACTTCTGGCATACAAACTGACCTGGCTCGCGATAAAGGCTGGGAAAAACTCCTGACCATCGACTTTCAGTGGCTCACCCTGATCTCCTTTAGTGATACCTGGTCCTCATTTGCCTTCCGGCTCAAAAACGAAGCCGATGCTAAAAAGGCTGCGCAACCAAAAGCAGAACGCCTCATTTTTCAATATGCCGATTCCAAAACCAAGACTATCCGCCTGCCTGAGGATCTGGCCAAGGCTTTTACCAAACACAAACAAGCCGCTAAAATATTTGATGCACTGGCATACAGTCACCGGCGAGAATATGTAGAATGGATCATCACCGCCAAGAAAGAAGAAACAAGAAGCAAAAGAATTGAGGGAACCCTGGAAAAACTACTGAAAGGACGGAAGAATCCCGCTGATAATTAATTGGCAACCGATCGGGTTACTTCGCTAATTGATACCCTTCAATAAAACAATGTGGAATAAAGGTCCTGGGTTGCACCTGGGCCTTTTGTTTTTTCATCAACTGCATATTGCGGTAATGCTGCGGTCCGATACCAACTTCCTTTTTAAAGAGTACACTGAATGAGCTGATGCTTTCAAAGCCTACCTCATTGCACACCTCAGTTACTCCTTTGTTTTGGGCCAATAATTCCTGTGCTTTGTCCAGCCTTTTGCGTGTAAGGTATTGGTGCGGTGTTTTGCGGTAGATGCGACTGAACAAGCGATGAAAATGAAAGCGGGAGAAACAAGCCTTACAGGATATCCCATCCAGGTTAATGGGTTCATGGTAATTCTGGTCCATGAATAATTTGGCAGCCACTATCCGTTCATATATGTCGGTCGTGATTTCCATGAAGAGATTCCTATACCAAATATACTAAAAACCGGTGAGCATACCTGCCCCTTTCGTCATCCAAAAGCCTTGCAGCCTCGTTGCCTTTAAAAAAGCAAGATTCAAGAAGTGAGTCCTTTCCCCATTCAATAGCTTTGATTACATAAATAACAACTAATATGATTACCAAAATGTCGCACTTGTCCTTATTCGTATTAGACCAGGACAAAGCTTATGATTTTTATGTCAACAAGCTGGGTTTTAAAGTGCATACCGATGTAACGATGGCCGGAGGAGAAACCGGTTGTGATGAGGAAGGAGGATTAAAACAGGAAGATGGGAGTCCGGCACCTTTTCGGTGGCTCACCCTCAATCCACCCGACCAGCCCGATCTGGAGATCATTCTCATGCCACTGGCGGGCTTTGACGAAGAAGCTACCAAAGCCATCAAACTTTTGCTGGATCGGGGCCTGATGGGTGCCGGCGCCTTCTACACTTCTGATTGCCGCGCTACTTATGAGGAATTAAAAGCCAAAGGCGTCCAATTCAAATCGGGGCCCAAGGAACAATTTTACGGCATTGAATGCATCATTACCGATGGTGTGGGCAATTGGTTCAGCATGACGCAGCCCTTACCACAACAGGGATAGCCATGATTATTTATGATCAGTAGCAGGTGCCGAAGGATCTTCTTCGGCATTTTCTTGTTTAAACGTAAAGTTCTTTTGCGTGAGGTAGCTAAAGGAAACCACAATGACTGTTGTCAGTGCCTTGGCAATGGTGGGATAGATCCCGAATTTGTCCACAAACAGGGTAATGAACACATAGTTGAGCACAATACAGATCACGACCAATAAGAAATACCGGAATAGCTGTACCCGTCCCAGCAGGGTGGAACCCGGGAACACAATATTCCTGTTGAGGAAATAACCTGTGGGGAAACTGATGGCAAAAGCGATCAGGAAGGCCGCAATTTTGGCACTGATCGTAACCAGGGGCAAATGCAGGTCCTGCCCCTTCAGTACAAAATGGAAAGTTGCCCAGTATAAAAAAATATCCAGCAGTGTATTACCCCCGCCACAGGCCGCATACCGGAAAGTTTGCGGGGTCATGTACTTACGGAAGGGGGGGTAAAAAAAGTCGATTATAGCAATGATTGCATCCTTGAACATCAGTATTTTTCTTGCGCTGCAAAAGTAATTCAATTCACCCTACCCTCCATAGCGTATTGTATTGCCAATGGAAATATCTTCTCATCATTCCGCCACATATAACAAAATCCCCTAAACCGTAGTGCTATAACGATTTACGTAGTTCTACTTTGACGACGATCAATAAAAAGTAGGCTTGACAATTAATCACTTAAAAAAGCACATATTTGATTCTGAACTTGTTGTTTAACCCCTAAATCTGCAAAAGGCTGTTCTGAATAAGAGCAGCTTTTTGAATTATAACCTTCGTCGCCCGCTATTCAAATAATAAGCTTATTCAAGTGTCGACCTTCATAGCTCCAGCCGTTTATTTTGAGGTCTCGTACCAATTCAGGAGCATGATCAGATTTAGTTTTTCTAAGAAAAGGGGAACCAAGACTAATTGAAAATCAATAAGAAAACCGCCGCACACCAAAATCTATTGATTATCAATGCCATATTCTTATTTTTGCACCCTCAAAAATAAAATATGGCATTGGTTTCGATCATTCAAGAAGTAGTAAGTAAGCAATTTGAGAATTTATATAAAGTTCATGTTCCATCCTCAGAGATTCAAGTAAATGAAACCAAGCCTGAATTTGAAGGAGACTATACAATTGTTCTGTTTTCTCAAGTAAAAGCCTTAAAAAAAAGCCCTGAAGTTCTCGGTCAGGAACTTGGAACTAATCTCATCCAGACAAATCCAGAGCTGTTCGAGAAATTTAATGTTATCAAAGGATTTTTAAATCTAAGTCTCGCGGATAGTTTTTGGCTGCAATTTCTTCATACAGAATTCAACAATTCGAATTATGGTCGAAAAGAGAAAACCGGGCAACGGGTTATGGTCGAATATTCTTCGCCAAATACAAATAAACCGCTCCACTTAGGTCATCTAAGAAATAATTTTTTAGGTTGGAGTATCGCCGAAATCTATAAAGCGAATGGAGATGAAGTCATCAAGACTTGCATTGTAAATGATCGTGGAATACACATTTGCAAAAGCATGTTGGCCTGGCAATTATTTGCGAACGGAGCGACCCCCGATTCAACACAGACAAAAGGAGATCATTTTGTAGGAGATTATTATGTCAAATTCAATGACGAATTATCTAAACAGACAAAACCTATATTAGCCCAGGTTCGAAGCAAAGATTTTGGATTATTTGACGAGAATGATCGAATAAAGTTGCAAAAACATTCTGATACAAAGGAGAAGCTTGAGTCTCTGCTAGAAAATGCTATAGCCTCGTTAGATCAAGGTGCTGTTGAGAAAATAGACTCCAGACTTAAAGGATTAATCGAAAATGCTATACAACAAGGCATTAAATGGAAAAGTATTATAAAGATTTTCGACGGATTTGAATTTGAAAGCCTTGATGCAAAAGAAAAAGAGGCCGCACAAAAGCAACTGCAAAAACTCCTTAAGCCTATTATTTCCATTGAAGAAAAGATTGAAGATGAAGATGGAGAAATAAAGGAAATAGCTCAAAATAAGACTGATTTGATGAAAGCAACCCAACAAATGTTGCTAGACTGGGAAGCTGGAAAACCAGCTATTATCAAGCTCTGGAAGGAAATGAATAGTTGGGTTTATGCAGGTTTCGACACTACCTACAAACGTATTGGCAGCGATTTTGACAAGATCTATTATGAGAGTGATACTTACCTACTGGGAAAAGACCTCGTAGAAGAAGGATTAAAGAAAGGCGTTTTCTTCCAGAAAGAAGATGGCAGTGTGTGGATTGACCTCACCGCCGATGGCCTCGATCAAAAGATCGTTCGCCGCCGTGATGGAACCTCTGTATATATTACGCAGGATATTGGGTTAGCCGTTTTTAAATACGAAGAATACAAATGCGATCAAAGCATTTATGTAGTGGGTGATGAGCAGAATTATCACTTCAAGGTGTTGAAGCTGATTGCTCAGAATTTAGGATTACCTGCAGCAGATGGTATTTTTCACTTAAGTTATGGCATGGTGGAATTGCCTACTGGTAAAATGAAAAGCCGTGAAGGTACTGTTGTAGATGCCGATGACCTGGTGGATGGCATGGTACAAATAGCCCAACAAAAAACGGAAGAGCTGGGTAAGGTAAAAGATTTTAATGAAGAGGATTTGGCCGAATTATACGACACTCTTGGATTGGGAGCCCTGAAATTTTTCTTGCTGCGCGTTGATCCTAAAAAGAGAATGGTATTCAATCCCGAGGAGTCAATAGAATTCACTGGATTTACAGGACCTTTTATACAATTCACACATGCTCGTACTAAATCAATCTTAAGAAAGGCAGCGCCTAGAAACGAGAAACTTACAGGCTCTCTCCTACCCCTGGAAAAGAATGTGATCATTGAATTAGAAAAGTATCCCACAATTTTGGAACAGGCGAAGTCTGAAATGAACCCATCTGCAATTGCGCTATATGTGTTTAAGCTTGCTCAAACCTTCAGTACTTTTGTAACTGATTTAAGAGTACTTACCGCCGAAACGGAGGAAAAGAAGGAGTTGAGATTGCAACTGTGTCAGATGACAGTAAACGTTATTTCTTCGGCCATGCACATTTTAGGTATCAAAGTGCCCGACCGGATGTAATTGATCAATCGCAATTAACAATATTGCAGGCCTTCAAGTCAATGATTTGAAGGCCTTTCTTTTGAAGATAATAAAGGACGGTCAGTCTCAATGCCTGGTTGGGTAAGACGGCTAATTCCCCGCATACGTTTGCGCAAGATTTCTCGCTAACGGCGTGCTTTTCAGCAATTTTATCTACTTTGCCGCCGGCTCCCAAGGAGGTTCCATGGGACCAACGCACAACAAAAACTTCCCGTATGAATCGCAGAACATTTGTAAGAAATGCCGGACTCACGACTGCCGGTTTTGCTATCCTCCCTGCCAGCCAGCTTTTTGCCCAACAACAAAAAGTTCGCTTAGGCATCATCGGCGTAGGACTACGCGGACAAAACCACCTCGACAATGCCCTGCGCCGCAGTGATGTGGAAGTAACGGCCATCTGTGATATTGACGAGCGCATGCTGCAAATGGCTACCGACCTCATTAAGAAATCGGGCAAACCCGCCCCCAAAATATTCAAAGGTGATCCCAATGCCTGGAAGAAGCTGGTAGAAATGAAAGACCTCGACGGGGTACTCATTGCTACCCCCTGGGAATGGCATACGCCCATGATCCTCGGCGCCCTGGATGCAGGCATTAAATATGTTGGAACAGAAGTGATCGTTGGTATTACCCTGCAAGACCATTGGGATGTAGTGAAAGCTGCTGAAAAACACCAGGCCCAGGTAATGATGCTGGAAAATGTTTGCTATCGCCGCGATGTAATGGCGGTTCTTAATATGGTAAGGCAAGGCCTCTTTGGCGAGATCCTGCATTTGCAGGGTGGCTACCAGCACGACCTGCGCGAAGTAAAGTTCAACAATGGAACCGATCCTTACGGGGGTGGTGTTGAGTTTGGCGAGAAAGGCTTCTCCGAAGCCAGGTGGCGCACCAACCATTCCGTACACCGCAATGGCGATCTCTACCCTACGCATGGTATCGGGCCTGTGGCCAATATGATCGATATAAATCGTGGTAACCGCTTTGTGTCCCTGTCCAGCTTTTCAACAAAGGCAAGGGGCTTGCACGATTATGTTGTAAAAAAAGGTGGCGAACAACACCCCAATGCAAAGGTAGAATTTAAACTGGGCGATGTGGTAACCACTATGATCCGTTGCGTAAATGGGGAGACCATCATGCTACAGCACGATACCAACCTGCCCCGCCCCTACTCCCTGGGCTTCCGTGTACAGGGTAGCAAGGGAATTTGGATGGACCTGAATCGTTCACTTTATATCGAAGGCGTAAGCCCCAAAGCACACCAGTGGGAAGAAGCGAAGCCCTACCTGGAAAAATATGATCACCCCTTGTGGAAACGCTGGAGTAAAGAAACAGAAGGCGCCGGCCATGGAGGTATGGACTTCTTTGTACTCCATGCATTCATTGAATCCATCAAGCGCAGAACACCCACACCAATGGATGTATACGATGCTGCCGCCTGGAGTGCCATCACCCCCTTGAGTGAAATGAGCATTGAACTGGGCAATGAAACCGTGGAGTTCCCCGATTTCACCGGTGGCCAATGGATGTACCGGAAGAATGATTTTGCATTGAACGATCAATATTAGCAGACGGGTAATTAGTTAACAGATTGACAGGTTAAGATAGGCCTTACTTATATGAACGTAGACATTATAGAAACGGCTGCCCGGCAATTTGGGCATGGGAAACCAATCATTACCAGTCTTGGTAATGGGTTAATACACCATACCTATAAGGTGGAGTTTAGCGGCGATGGCCATAGCCAGCCCATCGTATTGCAAAGTATTAACCGCAACACATTCAAACACCCCGAGAATATTATTTCCAATTACCGGCTGGTGTATGAATCCGTAGCATACAATAATGGCCTGCATTTAGCCCCATTGGTACCTACCCTGGAAGGCAAATGGTTTTGGGTGGATTCCCAACAGCTTTTTTGGAGAGCCACCGGTTATATAACCGGCTCCTACACCCAAACCATTCCCAATACAGCAGCAGAAGTATACAAAACAGCCCAATGCTTTGGGCATTTTACCCGCTCACTTAATAGTATTGATATTACGCAGTTAAAGGTCATTATTCCCCATTTTCATGACCTTTCCTTACGGTATGCCCAATTTGAGCAGGCCGTTAGCAAAGCAGCGATTGGGCGGCTATTGAAATCCACCCATGTCATTGCCGAATTGCGCCAACGGCATCAGCTGGTGGTGTTTTTTGAATCCCTGCACCAACAGCCATCCGATTATCATACCCGCGTAATGCACCATGACTGCAAACTGAGCAATATCCTCCTGGATACGGCCAGCCACCAGGCGCTGTGCCCGGTAGACCTGGATACGGTAATGCCCGGTCTTTTCTTTTCTGATGTGGGTGATATGATCCGTAGTATGAGCGCTACACAGGACGAAAACAGCACGCAATGGGAAGCCATCGCTATCAATGGCGACTTTTACAAAGCCATCATAGCCGGCTATCTGGACGGTATTGGTGACAATTTCACCCCGGCCGAAAAGAAGCATATCCACCAGGCCGGCCTCATGATGGTGTACATGCAATCCCTGCGATTTGTAACCGACTTCCTCAATAATGATGTGTATTATAAAATAGAATACCCCGAGCAAAACCTCAACAGGGCGCTGAACCAGTTGATCCTGCTGGAGCGGTTGGAAGAATTTGTTGATAGTCTTATTTCCTAAAGTAATCGATCTCTTCCTGCAACTTCAAAAAAGGATATTTGTCTTGCAACATTTGTGCTTTCTCAAGGTGCGCTTTTAGAAAACGCTGATGTGCTTCTGTAGCAGGATGAAATGCTTTGTGTTTACGCGCTATTACAATTTTCTGTACTTCAGCGGCTATCTGTTGCGACTCCGCATCGGTAAAATGTTTCATGAATTTCTCCAATACAAAGCTGGTAGCCGGATAATTGGGATGTACCATGTCAATATCATAAAACCGGTAGTCCCTCAATACATCGATCACCAGTTCATACGCCGGGAAATAATACAACCTGTCAAATTTATTGACCAGGTGATGTACCACTTCAATCAATCGCGCCTTACTCCGGTTATTATCAACTACTCCATCCCGTATATGGCGTACCGGGCTCACCGTAAATAGGATCCGCAGGTCGGGGTTGAATTTCAATACCTGGTACAAACTATTGTCCAATACGGTATTGATCTCCTCTATCGTCATCAGGTGCTTGCTAAACCATTGGCCAGGCGCCCGGTGACAATTCGCTACGGCCCCTTCCCGGCCACCCCCATTGGCTGCCAGATTCAATCCCACCTGTACATCGGCAGCAGCCTGCCCATTCAGCCGGTAAGAAAATGCACTACCCAAGGTGATGATCAACCATTTGGCCTGCTTCAGAAAGGTATGGGCCTGTTGTTGAGAAGCATTGATCTGTTGTAAAGCGATGGACTGGTCAACATGTGAAAAACGGCCATGGTGCTGCCAGCTTTGCCATACTTCATTCAGGTAAAAAAGATCAGCTGTTGTATATTGTTTATTCTGCACATACGATACCAGGCTAGATGCCACACTGGCCGGATCAAAGAGAATACCATGCGGGTTTTGTAAAACCTCAAACTTCAAATCCTGCAGGCTATTACCAATATGCTCCGTAAAGCATGAGCCGGTAAGCAGGATCGGCTCCCGGTAATTGATGGTATGTGCTGGTGTTGGTATATTGATGTCTACTTGAAAATCCATAATATAATTAGTGCTACAAACGCTGGTTAATGCAGATCATTCTTGAAAATCTGATCCGCCATCATACTACAATGCTGCAATGCTCCTTTGTTCAAAGCTGGCAACAGGTTCAGTTGCTCAAAATAAGGTATCATCCATTCCGTGTTCATATTACCTACCAATTCATCATTGGCCATGGGACAGCCCCCAATTCCTTTTAGTGCTCCATCAAAACGGCGGCAACCAGCCTGTACAGCAGCTTCCAGTTTGGCCTGTTGGTTGAAGGGTGTTGAATGCAGGTGAACCCCTACCTCTGTATCCGGCAATGAATTGACCAGGTATTTTGTCATGGAAGCCACCTGATCTGGCGTGGCCAATCCTACCGTATCTGCCAGCGATATTATACCTATGTCCAAAGCCACCAGTTTATCTACCCACTCAAATACAATTTCGGGCGAATAAGGATCCCCATAGGGATTGCCAAAGCCCATGGATAGATATACTACCAGTTGTTTACCCGATTTGATACACAGGTTTTGTATCTCCTCTACCCGAACCAGTGACGCTGCAATGGTGCTGTTGGCATTGCGCTGTTGAAAGGTTTCTGAAACCGAGAATGGGAAACCCAGGTAAGTGATCTGGTCAAATGCCAGTGCAGCCGCTGCTCCCCGTTCATTGGCAATGATGGTAAGCAGCTTGGTGGATGTACCAGTCAGGTCAAGCTGTGGAATGACTTCCGTTGTGTCGGCCATTTGCGGGATGGCTTTCGCAGAAACAAAACTCCCGCAATCGAGCGTATCAAAACCTACCTGCAATAAAGCATTGATGTATTCCACCTTTTGCCGGGTAGGTATGAATGTTTTCCAGCCCTGCATGGCATCCCGGGGGCATTCGATGAGTTTTACCGGTTGATTCATTGGCATTTATTGGAGATCAAAGGTAGTATTCTGCATCAGCATTTTTCCTTACCTTAGGCCATCCATCAATTATTGCTTACCTGTACCCTCCGGCCGGAAGGTACCGATACCCGGTTTACGTATACCCAAATCAACATTCATTATGTTTTATTCAAAACTGACCTGGCTATTTGTTGCCCTCATGGGCTCCCTTTCTCTAAGCGCACAAACGCCTGCCACCACCCATCCCAAAGTGGAAACCTGGAAAAAAGAAGCCATCCAGTCATTGGACAGCAAAGCTAAAACGGCCCAGGAAATGGTAGACATGGTATTCAGTTTTTCCGAGCTGGGATTCCAGGAAACGGAAAGCGCTGCCTACCTGACCAATATCCTTCAAAAGAATGGCTTTACCATTGAAAGGGGCATCAGTGGCATTCCTACCGCCTGGATGGCCAAATGGGGCAATGGGAAGCCCGTGATTGCCCTGGGCAGTGATGTAGACTGTATCCCCAAAGCCTCCCAAAAACCGGGAGTAGCCTATAAGGAACCCATTGTAGAAGATGCCCCCGGCCATGGTGAAGGACATAATTCCGGACTCCCACTCGTGATCCTGTCGGCCATAGAGGTAAAGAAGATCATGGAACGTGAAAAACTGCCAGGTACGCTTGTTATCTGGCCTGGTGTAGCGGAAGAAGTAGTGGGCTCAAAAGCCTGGTATATCCGCGATGGCTATTTTAAAAATGTAGATGCCTGCCTGTTTACCCATGTGGCCAGTAACCTGGGCGTATCCTGGGGTGATGCTGGCAATAATGGACTGGTATCGGTAGAGTTTAAATTTGAAGGTAGTGCCGCCCATGCTGCCGGTCAGCCCTGGCGGGGTAAGAGCGCCCTGGATGCAGTAGAGCTGATGGATATAGCCTGGAACTTCAAGCGGGAACACCTGAAGCCCACACAACGCTCTCATTACGTGATCACGGATGGTGGCGATCAACCCAATGTAGTGCCCTCCAAAGCAGCCGTATGGTATTACTTACGTGAAAGGACCTATGAGGATATTAAAGCCATGTATGACGATGCGGTTTTGTATGCTAAATCCGTAGCGGCCATGACGGGCACCACCGTATCGCATAAGCTGCTGGGTACTGCGTGGCCCGGGCATTTCAATAAACCAATCGCTGAATTGGTCTATAAGAATATTCAAACAGTGGGACTGCCCGTCTGGGATTCCGCGGACCAGCGATTAGCCAGGGCCGTACAAAAGATGTCAAACGCCCCTAAGAAAACCCAACGTGGCGAACCCATCGATGGTCTGGCAGTGAAGCTGGACACCCTAAACGGCCCTGTACAGTTTTCATCAGGTGGTGGCAGTGATGATATTGCCGATATTGCCTGGAATATACCCACCGTCGTATTCCGGTATCCATCCAATATTCCCGGTACACCCGGTCATAGCTGGGTAGATGCAATTTCCATGGCAACACCCATTGCCCATAAAGGCGTAGTAGCTGGCAGTAAGGTAATAGCTGCTACCCTGCTGGATATGCTTACCAATCCCAAAACCATTACAGATGCCTGGGATTATTACAAAAATGTACAAACCAAAGAGGTGAAGTATATTTCGTTTGTAGAGGCCAGTACTGCACCGGCCACGCATTTGAATAAAAAGACGATGGATGAGTTTCGTCCCCTGTTGAAAAAATACTATTACGATCCTTCAAAGTATAAGACCTACCTGGAGCAATTGGGTATTCAATACCCACAAGTGGAGAAGAAAAGCTTTTAAATAATAAAGCATGTCGGGCTTCGACAAGCAACTTCAAAAGGTGGGCCACCCTGCTGCCCTGCAAAGCAGCCCGGCAGGGTGACTCACCTTTGACAATTATAACCGTTGTTTCATTGCCTCGAATAAAATAATGCCTGCTGCTACAGATACATTGAGCGATTCAAAATCACCCGCCATAGGTATCTTGAATACATCATCACATATCTTCAATAACCCCGGGAATACGCCTTTGTCCTCACTGCCCATGATCACACAACAAGGCTCAGTATACGGCAATTCAAATACCTGCCGGGTAGCTGTCATTTCCGAAGCATAGACCTTGATGCCATTCAGGTGCAGTGTATCTACCGCTTTCATCAGGCTGTTTACCCGGCATACCTGGATCCTTTCCAGGGCACCCGCCGATGATTTCATAGCCTCCTCATTCAATGCCCCTACTCCTTTGTCAGGTATCAACAATGCCTGTGCACCGCAGCAAAGCGCTGTACGCGCAATGGCGCCGATATTCCGGACATCGGTTACCCCATCCAGCATAATAAACAAGGGAACTTCTCCACTGCCTACTACATGGTCTATTACCTGTTGCAGGTCGAGGTATTGCACCAGGCCGGCAATGGCAATACAGCCCTGGTGATTGGCCTTGGTAAGGCCATGCAGTTTCTCAGGCGGTACTTGCTGTATAGGAATATGGTGTTCCTGTGCCAGCTGACGAATGGTGCCAATGGCATCACCGCTTACATTGCGCTGGAATAATATTTTGTCAATAGGGCGGCCGCTTTGAATGGCTTCAATGATGGGCTGCCGTCCAATGATCAATGATGATTTCTTTATCCCTGGTTTCTTATGATATCCGTCCATCGGCCAACATCAGTTTTACTTTTAAAATAGCAGCCACAGATACTGAATCCGTGATCTTTCCCTGCTCTACCATTTGATAGGCTTCTTCAAAAGGTAATTTACGCACTTGCAATTGTTCTGTTTCTTCCGGGCAGGCCGTTTCCTGCGTCAAATTACGTGCAAGATAAATGATCGCATGTTCATCAGAAACCGAGTTGGAAAGATGCATTTCCATGATCTTGGTCCAGTCACCTGCCACCAGGCCGGTTTCTTCCAACAATTCCCGTTCTGCCGACAGTAAAGGATCCAGGTCCAGGGCTCCCCCTCCTTCCGGTATTTCCCAGCTGTATTGGTTCAACGGAAAACGGTATTGACCTACCAGCCAGGTATTAAAGTCCTCATCCAGGGCCAGTATACCAAGGGCCCACCCTTTAAAATGGACCTTACCATAGATCCCTTTGCCACCCGAAGGGTTAATGACATCATATTCTGTAACCCCGATCCAGGGATTATCATATACTTGTTGCTGGCCCTTTATCTGCCAGGGATTGTGCTGCTCATTCATAAGGCGAAAATAAGAAATAAAAAAAGCCCCGCTGTGGCGGGGCTCCTTCTGTTTTTTTCAGCAACTATTTGGAACTAAATGCCTTTTTGATCTTGCTCACATAATCCAGCTTCTCCCAGGTAAACAGCTCCACTTTCTTTTTAACGGTCTTACCGTCGGGTGATGTGAAGGTTTTTTCCACTACTTCTGGCTGACGGCCCATGTGTCCATAAGCAGCCGTTTCACTGTAGATGGGGTTACGCAATTTCAAGCGTTGCTCAATGAAGTAAGGGCGCATATCGAACACTTCAGATACTTTCTTAGCGATCTGGCCATCGCTCAGCTTCACTTTGGCAGTACCATAAGTATTGACATAGATACCCATTGGCTGGGCAACACCAATAGCGTAGGAAACCTGTACCAGTACTTCATCGCAAATACCGGCAGCAACCAGGTTTTTAGCAATATGACGGGTAGCATACGCAGCCGAACGGTCAACCTTGGAAGGATCTTTACCGCTGAATGCGCCACCACCATGTGCACCTTTACCACCATAAGTATCAACAATGATCTTACGGCCGGTAAGACCAGTATCACCATGTGGACCGCCGATCACGAATTTACCGGTGGGGTTGATATGATACTTGATCTTGTTATTGAACAGGTGTGCAATTTTCTTATTCTTGGCAATGATGCGGGGGATCAGGATATTCACCATATCCTTCTTGATCTGGTCCTGCATTTTGCTTTCAGAAGCAAAATCATCGTGCTGTGTAGAGATCACGATCGCATCAATACGTACAGGCTTGTTATTGTCATCGTACTCAAGCGTTACCTGGCTTTTCGCATCAGGACGCAGGTACTTGATCTGTTTGCCTTCTCTTCTCAAAATAGCCAGTTCCAGCAACAGCTTATGAGCCAGGTCCAATGCCAATGGCATATAGTCCTCGGTTTCATTGGTGGCATAACCAAACATCATACCCTGGTCGCCAGCGCCTTGTTCTTCTTTCTTCTTGCGGTCAACACCCTGGTTAATGTCAGCAGATTGCTCATGAATGGCAGACAATACACCACAAGAGCTGGCCTCGAACATGTACTCACTCTTGGTATAACCAATTTTGCGGATCACATTACGGGCAATTTCCTGAACATCCAGGTAAGCGGCAGACTTTACTTCACCGGCCAATACTACCTGACCGGTAGTTACCAATGTTTCACAGGCTACTTTTGACTGAGGATCAAATGCAAGAAAATTATCAATAAGCGCATCTGAAATCTGGTCAGCTACCTTGTCTGGATGGCCTTCCGACACACTCTCCGAAGTAAATAAATACGGCATGACTATTTGATTTGATAAAGGTTAATACAGAATCTTTAATGGATTATTCAAACAGGCGCAAAGATAAGCGTCCAACTTATATTTTGGAATAAATAATTCGGACCTTCATCTTTTGCGTTGTACTGCTGCCGCCACCGGCTACCAGTCGCCCATTGGAAATTGGACTATTGACAAACAAATAGGTAGGCAATTCTTTGTTGGTCCCATCCGGTAATTGATAGAATGGATCGGCAAAGAAAGGAGCATACACGCGTAATGTATAATATGGCAAGTGCTTCGTAACCACACTCTGAAGATATCGTGTTAAATTAAATACGTACTTCTTGTTATTTAGGTTTCCACCGAGGTTAGCTACGTCATAACCATTGCCCTGGCCGGAATATATAAAATCATTCCGGATGGTAAAACTGGAGTCACCAGCTGCATTCAATGCATCAATGAACATCAATGAAGGAGCGGTATAGATATTATCCAGTGCAGAAGGTAACTGTTCTATTACCAGTTCAGCACGATGAATAATCCGGTTTACATTCTTAAAGGTATCCAGCCCGGGCACTTTTACAGTAGCGTAAGAACCTGGTGAAGATTGAATGTATACCTTATCATCGTTGGGACTACCTGGGGTTAAATACGTTTGATAACCATGGGCTGGTACACGACGGATGAGGTTGGCCTGGTTGCCATTATTATAAGCAAATACAGTAGTGGTCGTATCAATGACCCCATTGTTGGTAACCCGGGTATAGAAAGTAAGTTTGGTATTGGTAGTGCTGGTGAGATTAAAATAAGCCAGGCCATTTCTAAGTGCCGAGGCATTGCTTGTTTTTACAGCCAGTCCCTTGAAATAAGTCCTGAATGCAGAATCTGTTTTGTATTGAACAGCCGTATCGTAATTCACAAACTGACGGCCAAAAGAGGTATCCAGCCTGATCCTTAATTCATTCACTGTTTTAACGGTATCCTTGCGATCGCGGTACCACAAAGAATCATTCAGGGTCTTAAAATCTACATCCCTGCTACCCAATACACCAGGCAATACGGTAAAATCATTCTCGCCAATGCGGTATACTGAATCTTTGAAATTAGATGGACTGGGATCGATCTGGTACACCTCAAAACGCTCTATTGAGTTAGAGTCGCCATATAAACCACCAAAGGCCAATGACAACACAATGGAGTCAATGACCACGGAATCTTTTACAACAAATGGATGGGTTCCGAAGGTTCCGGGCTTAAATGCAGAGTATATTTTAGCCTCTGTTCTTCCAAATTCCGGATCATCGGCTATAATGCCCAAGGCATGGAGCGAAGAGCCGGTGATACGGGTGGTATCGGGAAACAGGAAATTGTCGGTAACAACATCAAGTACCGTTTCAAATGTATGCACATTATCTACGGCGGGGATCAGTTCATTACCAAGATCGGTTGTATCTACCTTGGTGCAAGAGCTATAAATAATGAATCCGGTCAAAGCAGCGATGACAGATGCAGAAATTTTCCTATTCACTTAGTGATTGTTAACAGTTTACGGAATTTTAGCCTATTTAGCAAGGTCGGAATACAATTGCAAATAGTCTGTTAAATCGGACTCAGCATTATAGGTAAGTACTTTTTTACCTTTCACCTTGCCAAACTCATCCACCAACTTCTTGTCTACCTTATCGGCGCCAAAAGTAACAGCATCCGCATAAGTAGCACCGCCACGCATCAAGGCAGTGTTATTAAGGTCCTTGAAGGGCTCCAGGTCTTTCTCCTTAATATTAGGACTGATATTGGCCAACTTCAGGAAATTAGGCCCCATCTTTTCTTTAAAACTGTTATTACCCATTGTGTAGATTACCTTACTATGGGCAAATACAGGTTCTTTTTTATAAGCTGTTTTTTGATACAGGGGGATCAGCCCCGTCATCCAGCCACTGCAATGGATAATATCAGGAGGCCAACCAAATTTTTTAACTGTTTCCAGGGCACCCTTACAGAAAAATACCGTCCGCAAACCATTGTCATCAAACCACTTTTCATCATCATCATGAAATATCTGCTTGCGCTTGAACAGGTCTTCATTATCGAGGAAATAAACCTGTAAGCGGGCATTGGGCAGGGAAGCTACTTTGATCTGGAGGGGGAAATCATCATTGTCAACCGAAACATTGATACCTGATAAGCGAACAACTTCATGGAGCCTGTGCCGCCTCTCATTGATCACCCCAAAGCGGGGCATAATGCAACGAACTTCAAAACCACCTTCATTTGCTTTTATTGCCAGCCGGTTAACAGTTTCCGAGAATTCTGTCAGCTCCAGGTAAGGAGACATTTCGTTAGCAATAAATAAAATTCTTTTCTTTGTCAGCATTATGATTATAATTGGTTGCGGATAACCATTTTTAAAAACAGGGTGCAAAGTTAAGGTATTTTATTAGAAAAATGGGCGGCACAGCCAGTCCCATGCTTTTAAACGTCTCAAAATGATCATTTTTAAGCGCACTGCTGACCTGGAGAAGTACTTGGAAAAGCAGGAATCGATGCAACGAAAAACAGGGTTCATTCCCACAATGGGAGCCCTCCATCAAGGTCATCTGGCACTGGTCAAAGAAGCCCAAAAACACACCGACATAACGGTTTGCAGCATATTTGTGAACCCTACACAGTTCAATGACCCCAATGACTATAAGAAGTATCCCAATACCCTTGATAAGGACATCTATCAACTGGAACTAACTGGTGCGGATGCCCTGTTCTTACCCTCCGTGGAAGAAATGTATCCACAAGGTATCCACCATCTCGAAAAGTACGATCTGGGATACCTGGAAACGATCCTTGAAGGCGCCTTCCGGCCCGGCCATTTCCAGGGCGTATGCCAGGTAATGAGCCGCTTACTAAGGGCAGTACACCCTACCCTGTTGTTCATGGGACAAAAGGATTACCAGCAGTGCATGGTGGTACAGTGGCTCCTTAAACACCTCTCCATGGACACCCGTTTTGTAGCTGTTCCCACCATCCGTGAAACCGATGGCCTGGCCATGAGTAGCCGCAATATGCGCCTGCCAGCCGCCGACCGGCAAAAGGCCACTACTATTTACCAGGCCCTCACCCATATTCGCCAATACCTGCAGCCCGGACCGCTCGATGTACAGGTACAGGAAGCACGCAGCTTACTCGAAAACCAGGGATTTATAGTTGATTATGTAGCTATTGCAGATGCCAGCAACCTGGCGCCCATTGACAATTGGGACGGAAAAACAGCCCTGGTAGCCCTCATTGCCGCCTTTTTGGGCGAGGTAAGGCTTATTGACAACATGCAGGTGACCTTATAACAGCATATTATCAATTGCATTAATCTGTGAAAGACTAACTAACGTTAGAAAATGAGTAAACTTTTATAGCTTTGCAGCCGTTTTTATAAACGCCATTTTTACCGGGGTACTTCCCTATTGGAAATACGCTGTTTAAAATGTCGGGACACCCCATCCAAAAACACAAATTAAAAGGTATCATGGATATAGAAGTGCTTAAGTCTAAGGTTCACCGGGCAGTTATCACAGAAGCCAACCTCAATTATGTAGGTAGCCTTACGCTGGACGAAGATCTGATGGACGCCGCCAATATGATCGAACATGAGAAGATCCAGGTGGTCAATGTTAATAATGGTTCCCGCATAGAAACCTATTTGATCAAAGGCAAAAGAGGATCTGGTGTATGCTGCCTGAACGGTCCCGCCGCCCGCCAGGGTGCAGCTGGTGATATTGTGATCATCATTTCCTATGCCCGCATGGATTTTGAAAAAGCAAAAGGCTTCAAACCCTGGTTAGTATTCCCGAAAGAAGGCAATAAATTATAACTATACCGTTATAATAATATTCCCGTTATATATTGTCCCTATTTTTGCCTGATACCAACCAGCCTTTCACTCATGAATAAAAAAATTGTCAGCTACCTTCAATATGTATTGTTTTTAGGACTGGCAATTTTCCTGGTCTGGTGGTCAGTGAAAAAGATCCCCAATACCGAATGGGTCAATATCAAGACGGCCATTCTCAAGGCAAAATACTGGCTCATCTTCCCTGTCATGGCTTCCCTGCTGTTAAGCCATTATAGCCGGGCGTTGCGGTGGAAGATATTAATGGAACCTTTAGGGTACAAACCCCGCACCTCCAATACCTACCTGGCTGTATTAATTGGCTATATGGCCAACCTGGCCTTCCCCCGACTGGGCGAAGTGTTGAAGTGTACCGTCCTGGCCCGGTATGAAAAAGTGCCGGCCGATAAGCTGGTAGGGACCATTGTTGCCGAAAGAGCATTTGATGTATTGTGTCTCATCGTGGTGATCACCCTGGCTACCCTTACGCAAATAGATGTAATTGGCGGGTACGTGGGCGCCAAGGTAGACCTGATCATCGCTTCAAAGGCCAGCCAGCTCACGCCGGGTAAGATCATCCTGTTGGTTGCAATCCTCCTATTCCTTGTTGTTGCCACCATTTTTGTATTCAGGAAGTTTGCACACATTGGCTTTATCCAAAAAATAAAGAAGATAATGGCCGGCATCTGGGGTGGTATTACCAGCATCCGCTACCTGAAGAAAAAAGGTTGGTTCATCTTTCATTCCATCTTTATATGGACCATGTACCTGGTGAGCGTATGGATTGGATTTTACTCCCTGCAGGAAACTTCTATTTACGGTTTGAAAGAAGCCCTCTCCGTTTTATCTACCGGTAGTCTGGCCATGATCGTACCTACCCCCGGCGGATTGGGCGTATACCATATTTTTGTACAACAAACACTGGCGCTCTATGGCCTCAATGAAGGTATCGGGCTTGCCTTTGGATTATTAATGTGGACTGTACAATTTTTCCAGATGCTGATCAGTGGATTTGTTGCCTTAGCTTTGCTGCCATATTTCAATAAGAAGCAAATCGTTCCCCATGCGCAAAGCGGACATCATCGAGAAAAAGATCTTCACACTTCCTGAGTTAGTAAGAAGAGTAGCCCAATGGCATATCGTTGGCAAAACAGTGGCCTTTACCAATGGTGTTTTTGATATCATGCACCGCGGCCATATTTATTCCCTGTCACAAGCCGCAAAAGAAGCCGATTACCTCGTTGTAGGCCTTAATTCCGATGCCTCTACCAAACGCCTGAAAGGCGATTCCCGCCCCGTTAATGACGAGCAGGCACGCTGTATCGTGATGGCTTCGTTACTCATGGTAGATGCAGTAGTGCTTTTTGAAGAAGATACGCCCCTGGAACTGATCAAAGCAGTAATGCCCGATGTATTGGTAAAAGGTGGCGACTATACCGAAGATCAAATTGTAGGTGCAAAAGAAGTGAAGGCCAGCGGAGGGAAAGTGGTGATCAATCCAATTGTAGAAGGCTACTCAACAACAGGCCTGATTGGCAAGATCAATAAACTATAATTGCTGATAGCTACATCCGGTACATTCGTTCTACTTCCAATACAATGGTCTCCATTTCCTTTTCACCGCCCTGGGCATCGTAAGGCTGCTTGAGGTTGCTGTTGAAGAAGAAAGCTACTGTCTGGTACATACGGGCTGTAAAACCACCCTTGTATTCCTTGATAATATCGTAGCAGTTATTACCGGTTTGCCGGTTGATGAGTTTCATGAGCACCTTACCCTGGTAGATGGAGAGGTTGCTTAATGGATCAGCAAACTCTTTCTTCAGTTCCTTTTCTCTTGTTTTAAGGTATTTTTTGCGCTGTTCCTTATCGGTAACACCCGCCAGTCTGTTATTGATCTCATTGATGATGCCCCCAGCTTTACGGGCATAAGGGTAGGTCACATAAATGGCATTGCGCAAGCGCGTCCATTCCTGTCTTTTCTTCAATAAGTGTTTGGGATAGGGAGCCGTTACCCATAACCATTCCATGTTTCCGGAGGGGATCAATTGATTGCCTGCAATGATGGCAGGCACCGGAATGGTATCATTGGGTCCTAATACAGGTAGTTCCACCCCCACAGGCACCGGGATTGTGTCTTTTTTTTCCTGGGCCAACACCTGCCCTTGGAAATACAGGCAGGCCGTTATCAGGATCAAACAACTGTATATATAGCGTTGGGGCACCATGGTACTCACACAAAATAGTGATTATTCCTTAAGAATAATACCGGTAAGACAAACTAAGTAACCCCTGGCGCTGCAAATATTTTCGTTAAAGTTGGCCCACCGTCTCCTTTTTCCTGACTGCCCTTTCCTCGCTGATGGGTTTTAACAACCTGAGCCTGTAGAACATACTCATGAGAAACCCAACAACCATCAGAACGGTGCCCAACCAAACCAACTTGATGAATGGGAACTTCAGCACTTTCAACGCAATAAAAGGCACCATCTTGGCTGATTCTTTTACCCGTACTTCAATGTGCTGGTCATCTACCACGCGGGCCAGGCTAAGTGACAATCCCTGAGAGATGACCGTATCCATAATGTATTGCGGCTGGTTATTCTCCAGGTAAAATATAGGCCGTGCAGTGAGTTTCTTCTGTTCGCGCGTTACAATACTGATATTGGCCATGATGGCAGTATCAGTTGCCTTAAACTGGCGTTTGGCAGTATGTGGATTTACTGTAACACTGTCAAGCGTCATAAAACCATTTGAATAATACAAGGTATCACCCACCTTCACCGTTTTTGCCCGGAATTGAGAAGTATCCTTCTCTTCCTGCATTTTGGTGGAGTAATTGATATATACAAAAATGTCTTTATTCCAGTAATGCCTGGCATCTGGGTTATTGGAATAACCTTCCTGCCCCTTGGTATTTTTGATGAGGTCGGGATACAGTGGGAAATGCTCTTTGCCATCCTTGCTCTCCATATCAATCCGGAAATAGGTCATCTTACCTTTCTCCGTTACCGAATCGCTTGCATAAGTAGCCCAGTATTTTCCCATATCCGTACGCACACCCTGGTACAAGGTGAGGTTTTCCACCCCCTTCTCTTTTTGGTCAGGACCAAAATTGAGCGGGTTCATAAAGTTCATGGACAATACTTCTTTTTTAGAAGAAGAGATCAATATCCCTACCAGCATAATTCCAAAACCAACATGCGCTACAGAAGCACCGGCAGCTTTGAGTTTTCCATTCAGTCCACTCCAGATATAAGTACTATTGGCTATGACTGCATAAACACTCGCAAACAGTGCCAGGTGAATAGCAGCGAGGTAGCCAAGGCCAGATTTATCGTAATTTATATTGCCCCATATACTAATGGATAATGATATGGCCAGCGCAATGATCGTGGGTATGGCCAGTTTTTTAAAGAATGTAGCCTTGGCCGTATTCTTGTATTTCAGGTATTGTGTAACGGCTGTAAGTACACCCAATACAACAGCTACAAATATTTGAATGCGGTTGTAGGGAAATTGAGGATCTTCCCCGATGTTAAAACTGGTGCCAAATATTTTATTGATCACCGGCAGTGAGGTAGCCACACTAATGAATAGTGAGGACAGGAACAATACCAGCGAACCGATGAACATCCAGAATTCACGGCTATAGGAATTTTCCTCTTTGGCAATATGGGGTATCTTTTTGTACCGGGCTATGAATAGCAACAGGGAGGGAACCAGGAAAACCCATACCAACAGCTGTAACTGCCAGGTCATACCACTTCCTGTAAAGGCGTGTACTGAGGTATCCTGCAGTACGCCACTGCGCGTAAGGTAGGTAGAATACAGGATGAGCAAAAAGCTGGCTATAAAGAAGAAATGCGTAGCGCGGAGTGAATGCCCCGTTGCATTGTAAATAACTTGTGTATGGATACCGGCCACCAGGATCAGCCAGGGCACCAGGGAAGCATTTTCAACAGGGTCCCAGGCCCAATAGCCGCCAAAGCTCAGTGACTCATAGGCCCAGTAGGCTCCCATCATAATACCCAATCCTAAAACAGCACCTGAGAACAATGACCAGGGCAGTGCTATTTTGGTCCAGCCACCGTATTCCTTTTTCCACAAACCGGCAATGGCAAAAGCAAATGGAACGATGGTGGAGGCAAAACCCAGGAACAAAACAGGCGGGTGAATAACCATCCAATAGTTCTGCAACAATTGATTTAAGCCAACACCATCCTGTAAATTCGCGAGGTAGTCGGCATTGCTAAATATGGGTGCATTGGAAAACTGGTGGCGGGTAAGCATGAAAGGCGTACTGCCGATCTTCAGATCAAACAAGTACACGCCCAATACCATCGTAGCAAGGATGATTTGGGCAAAACTGATGACCGCCATCACGGGAGCTTCCCATTTTTTGGCGGTACGGATCAGGATCAGTCCCAATACACAATGCCAGAGCGTCCAAAGCAGGAAACTCCCCTCCTGCCCTTCCCAAATACTGGCCAGCAGGAATTTGGGTGACAGTGATTTATCCGAATGGTTATAAGCGTAAAAATATTCATAGTAATGCTGTACAATGATAAAGAGGATGATACCAAATACAGCAATGACCGAAAGGGCATCCGTAATAAAGGCAATTCGACCTATTTTACGCCAACTGACTGCCTCATCGGGCATTTTGGCATTGGCCGATTTAAAATAAGCGATGCAAGCCACGATGGAGGCTACTAAAGAAAGTACTACCAGTAAATGGCCTAACTGTCCGGGTAACAGGTGTTCACCAATATAATCCATCAGGGTGCTTTAATTTTGAGAGAGGTTATTATAGGCTGCCTTGGGGTCGTCTTTATATTTGGAAGGGCATTTGATCAGGATCCCATCTTTACGGTTAATTTCAAACAATTCGCCTTTCATCTTGCCTTTCAATACTATACGATCGCTCTTTTCCATATCGAAGGGCTTCTCAAAATAGTATACTACACGGGCTTTATTACCCAGGGAATCTATTACATGGAAGCTGGTCAGGTTGGGATTGATGGCAGGATTGTATTCGATTGGCTGACTGCGGTCGAGCTGCGTAATAACTGTAACCGTTTTTCCCTCTTTCTGACGGGCCGAAGCCAGGGTTTCATAGGTAGAGAGATCACCCATAAAACTAAGTAACACCATGATACCGGCGGCAATGCAAACGAGAATAACAATGTGGATCTTCTTCATACCTGGTTCAGTTCATCCGCAAAGTTAGGCCAAAATGCGGAACGGGTTTATGTGATTTTTATGTGTTTACGGGCTGTAAAACCAACCTGTTTCAATTTTGTTCAAAAATATCTAAAATATTGGTTGTGAATGGCGAGTGGTAAGTAGCGAGTGGCTGGTGGGGGCTGACCCAAACAAACGCTTGTTTATGCAACTTATCGACATTATTTTGCTTCTATCTAATACTGTGCTACCTTGCACGGCGTTTTAAAGAAGAGACCTCTTCAACAATGACAGACTTATCGCATTTTGATCCCAACGGTGTAAGTAATCCTAATAATAATATATTCGGTTTACCCTTTACAGAAGAAGATGCCCGCCTTGTAATTCTTCCTGTACCATGGGAAGTTACTGTAAGCTGCAATGCAGGTACAGCCAGGGCCGCCGATCATATCTTCAAAGCCAGCATGCATGTTGACCTGTTTGATGCCGACGTAAAAGATGCCTGGAGACAAGGATTTTTTATGCGGGTACCCGACCGGAAGATCCTCCTCAAAAGTGATTACCTGCGCAAAGAAGCCGAACTGTATATTGATTATATATCCAAGGGAGAAGATGTAGGAAAGAACTCTTTCATGTGCAAATCACTGAAGGAGATCAATGAAGGAGCAGTATACCTCAACAACTGGGTATATGAACAAACCAAGGACCTGTTGAACCAGAACAAGCTGGTGGCCGTATTGGGAGGAGACCACAGTACAGCCCTGGGGTATTATAAATCAATCGCAGAAAGATATCCTTCCTTTGGCATCCTGCAGATCGATGCCCATTGCGACCTGCGCAAATCTTACGAAAGTTTCCGGTACAGCCATGCCAGCGTTATGTACAATGCGCTGCAGGAGATCCCCCAGCTGACCAAGCTGGTGCAGGCAGGTGTACGCGACTACTGTGAAGAGGAGTGGAATTATATCTGTAATAATAAAGACCGCGTTGTTACCTATTTCGATAAAAGTATCAAAGAGCGCATCTATGAAGGACAATCCTGGAAAGAGATTGCCGATGAGATCGTAGAACACTTACCACAGGACGTGTTTTTAAGCTTTGATATCGACGGACTGGATCCCAAATTATGCCCTAATACCGGGACCCCTGTTCCGGGAGGTTTTGAAGCCCAGCAAGTGTACTACCTGCTGAAACGCATCATCAAAAGCGGCCGCCGCTTTATTGGCTTCGATCTGAATGAGGTAGGTGTAGGTGAAAATGAATGGGATGCCAATGTTGGCGCCCGGGTGTTATGGAAATTAAGCAATTTACTGGTAGCTTGCAACCAATAAGCCCATGGCGCATGATCTACCAATACGTTGTTATCCTTAAAAACAAGAACAGCAAAGTCATTGACCTTATCGGCCTGCTGCTAAGCATCCTGTCAGTGATATTCTTTGTACGTGAATTGGTCCTTTCCCAACAGCCCGGAGTGGCCTACCTGCTCGGTATCGTTGCCATTATCGGTATCCTCATCTGGAACCTGGTACAATCTTCCAAAGGCAAAAAAGTATATTATAGCCGTGCCCTGCTGGTGGCAGCCCTGGTATGGATGAAAATGCCTTACTTCCAGTGGCTCACTTTTGTATTCATTATCCTGGCTTTGCTGGAATACCAGGCCAAATACGCCCTGGAGATCGGCTTTTCCGATCAGGAGATCGTTATTAATTCCCTCTTCAAAAAAAGGTACCAATGGGCACAGTTCGACAATATCCTCCTAAAGGATGGATTACTCACGCTCGATTTTGTGAATAACAAGATTCTTCAAAGGGAAATTGAGGATGATGAAGATGATGAGGCCGATGAAGATGAATTCAATGCCTGGTGCCGGAAGCAATTGAACAAGGTTGTTTCAACACAACCCTAAGCTACCAGCCTTAACTGTGCCAGCTCCTGCTCCGGAATCATTGCTGCAATGCGGGTAAAGATCACCTGGTCTTCAAACAGCAGGTGTTCATGAACCAGTTTTACAAATGCTTCATACAGGTAATCACCTTCCTGCGCTTCATGTAGCCGCTCGGCCAGCACCCGGATGGTATTATGTTCCCGGTGCAATAAATTGGTGTACTGTGAACCAAAGCGATGTTGGATCAGAAAGGGGATCAGGGTTTGTTCTTCCGATTCAATATGTTTTTGCAGGTTATTGAGCCAGAAGTTCTCCACCGCCAATTTCGTGATCTTATTGCTTTTGCCGGCCATGATATTACCCATTAACTGCGTGCAGATTTGCCGGTCGCTGGCGAGGTGATCTAAAAACGGTTGTAGCATGGTATTCCGTTCCATAGTAAGTCCCTCCTTTCTTAAATTTACGACAAGAACTACTCCATAAGCTGCTCTTGTGGAAATTTTAACATACGTAAAACACGAATCGTGAATCGGCAGTCGGCAATGGGTTCCTGAAAATCGAAGAGGCTGATTAAACGGAAGATTGCTCCAATTTAATCAGCCTCTATAACTATTTGGGACTTATTGCCGATTCACGACTGCCGATTGCCGGAATCGAAGCAAGCGTATTGCCGATTGCCGCTTATTTCAACGCTTTGATGATAGCAATAAACTCTTCCGCATTGAGCGAAGCGCCACCTACCAATCCACCATCCACATCCGGACGGGCAAATAATTCCACTGCATTATTGGCTTTCACACTGCCGCCATATAAGATGGAAATATTATTGGCCAGCACAGGGCCATATTGCTTAGCCAGTACACTACGCAGGTGCGCGTGCATTTCCTGTGCCTGGTCTGAACTGGCCGTTTTACCGGTACCAATGGCCCAGATAGGTTCATAGGCTATCACTATCTTTGAAATAACACTGTCCGCCAGGTGAAAAAGAGACTCCCGCAATTGGGTTTCCACATAGCCATTCTGTGTGCCCGCCTCCCGGATATTGAGGGGTTCGCCACAGCAGAAAATGGGGGTTATGCCGTATTCAAGACAAATATTTAGTTTCTCGGCCAACACCTGGTTGCTTTCCTGGAAATATTCACGACGCTCACTATGACCAAGTACACAATATTTAATGCCAATCGAATGGAGCATTTCGGCTGATACTTCACCCGTAAATGCGCCTGATTTTTTGTTGTAACAATTCTGTGCTGCTATAAAATAGTTCTTTTCATCAGCCACTTCACTATTGGCCATGATGAGGTAAGGAAAGGGTACCGCAAAAACCACCTGCCGGTGATCGGCCAGCTCGATATTGGCGCCCAGGATATTGTCTAATAACTCCTCTCCCTGCTGGTACGTACAGTTCATCTTCCAGTTAGCAGCAGCAATTTGTTTACGCATATTGGTTGATTTGTTTATGATTGCTCAAAAATATGTTTCAATTGCTTTGCTTCCGCGTCTGTAAGTTGTTGATTTTTTAATTTTTTCCAATTACTGATATCAGACAGGGCTTTTTCAAACTCATACCTCGACAGGGCCTTGCTGCCCCAGGTAAAACTGGGAATAAATTTAGGTGTCAACCCCTCGCCGAAGATATTGGCACAAACACCCGTTACCGTACCTGTATTAAAAGCGGTATTAATAGCGGCGCGGGAATAATCGCCCATGAGCAAGCCACATTTCATGCCGGCCCGGATATAATCTTTGGAAGGATTGTGCCATACTTTAACATCGGTAGCATTGTTCTTGAGGTTGGAATTGGAACACCCGGCCCCCAGGTTGCACCACTCCCCAATCACCGCATCGCCCAGGTAGCCATCATGCGCTTTATTGGAATAACCAAAGAATACACTGTTCTTGATCTCGCCACCTACCGTACATTTCGGGCCAATCGTCGTGGCGCCATAAATTTTACTGCCCATTTTTACCACTGCGCCTTCACAAAGTGCAAAGGGCCCCCTGATAAAACTGCCTTCCATGATCTCCGTATCTTTTCCGATGTAAATGGGACCGGTTGATGCATTGAGCATACAATGGGCCAGGCGGGCGCCTTTCTCAATAAAAACATCTTTCGCATTGATCACCTGTACACTTTCTGGTATTACCTGCGAGGTCTTGTCGCGGGTAAGGATTTTAAAATCTTCCCGTAATGCCCAATCATTCCATTCAAAAATATGCCATGGATACTGGAGTATTTTAATGGATTCCCAATCCGGGTCCTTTTTAAGCGTATTATCCAGCTTTTGAAGGGAAGCAATAAATTGTTCGGAGGGAATGATATTGGCGGCAAAAAGGGCCGCCTCCGGTGAAGCTACCATACTGCCATCTTCCACCACTTTTACTTCCTGTCCCAGCAGCGCCTCCCATTTCTCCCGGATGGTGAGGATACCAATGCGGATATCAGCAGGCGACCGCATCAGCGTAAAAGGAAATAAATGGTCACGTACTTCTTTGTCGTTCAGGAATATCATAACTGCGTATTACTAGGTGAATGACTGATTTTCAAATGTAATACATCCTGCTATGCAATCCTGATTCCATGGGAAAAGTCAGACACCCCCTAAAACAAGAATCCCTCTCCTAAGAATAGGAAAGGGAAAGTATAGCCATGAAAAACAAAAAATGTTATGCTGAAGTTAAGCTTATTTCTTCTTTTCGTAACGCTTTTTGAACTTATCAATTCTACCAGCAGTATCTACCAATACATTCTGACCAGTATAGAACGGGTGAGAAGTATTTGAGATTTCTAATTTTACCAGCGGATACTCATTACCATCTTCAAACTTGATCGTTTCTTTGGTAACTGCTGTTGAACGGCTCAAAAAACTAGTGCCATTACTCATGTCTTTGAAAACTACAAACCGGTAGCCAGCGGGATGGATGCCCTTTTTCATAACTCTTTGATTTAAAGGTTGTACGGATTTTGCCGTACAATATTTTAATTATTAACAAAGCCGCAAAATTACTTCCCGACTGTCTTACCGCCAAATTAAATTTATTTCAATTGCTAGCCAATTTAAGTTGAACAAAATTATAGTTGCAACACTGTTTATTGACTAAAATCAATGATTTGTATAAACTCAATCGTTTGCGTTGGTTTGCTATTATAAAGATGGAAATCAGGTTTGGGGGGTTGCAACACCATAAGTTAAAGAAAATGAAAAGCCTGAATCGCTCATTTCCAGGTCTCCCCTCCCCCTTTAATTCCCCAAAAAGAAAAAGCACCGGGTTAATATTCATACTCACCGAAGTTTGTACAGGTATTAATCCAATGCTTTTCTAAAAATCGCTTTAATACTGTTTAATTTATTTGGGCGACTTTCTACATCTAAGATACTTTATAGCCTATGGCTGTTCCAAATTTTTGCCCCTTCTGATATGCACCAGTTCTGCACCAGGTTATGCACATTGGGCTAGACAAGGGAAAGTATACCGGGGGCTAAAGCCCCAAGGGGATTGGATTCAATTGATCCCCTCGCCCTAAAGGGCGAGGCAATACCCTCAGAATCGAGGCAATACCCTTTAATGTCGAAGCAATACAGGAGAAGCAAATGTTTGGCTGAGCCTAAATTGGGGCTAAAGCCCAAGGGAGGATGCGGATCCCTTTTGATCCCCGCCCTAAAGGGCGGGGCAATACCCTTTGGTGTCGAGGCAATACAGGAAAGGCGGCCCGGTGGGGTAATACAGGGCGGGACAAACCCTAGCTTCTCATATTCTCATACTGCAGGGGGATGCCCAATTCGCCTCCGCGGCAAAGCTGGATCACTTCCTGCAGGTCGTCGATCTTTTTGCCCGTTACCCGCACCATGTCGTCCATAATGGCGGCCTGGACTTTCATGCCTGAGTCTTTAATGAGTTTCACGATCTTCTTGGCATCTTCCTGCTTGAGGCCATTGCGTACAGTCACCTCCTGCTTGGTCAGTTTGCCGCTGGGATAGGACTCTTTGGAAGTATCAAAGGCTTCCGGCGCAATCCCCTGCTTATGGGCCCGGTTGATCAATACATCGATCAGCTGACGCATCTTCATGTCGTCTTCTGTTTCCAGACTGATCTTAAACTCCTTTTTATCCAGTTTGATCACTACGTGCGACCCTTTGAAGTCAAAACGGTTGGTGATCTCCTTGGTCGTAACGTTTACAGCATTGTCCAATGCCTGGGCGTCTACTTTACTAACGATATCGAATGAGGGCATAGCAACATTTTGCGCAAAGCTAGGGAATGTATAGAAATCATAATATGCTAATTTGCTGACTGAAATCTTAACAGCCATGGCCACATTTGTAATGGGCGATATTCATGGAGGCTATAAAGCCCTGGTACAATGCCTCCAGCGGGCTCAATTCGATTACGAAGAGGACACCCTCATCCAGCTGGGTGATATAGCCGATGGCTACGACGAGGTATTTGCCTGTGTAGAAGAACTGCTAAAGATCCCCCGCCTGATAGCCCTGCGGGGCAACCATGACGACTGGTTTTTAACCTTTCTACAAACCGGCTACCATCCCCAATACTGGAACCAGGGCGGGGAAGGCACCCTTCGCTCCTATCTCCGGGCTGCCGGCAAAGAAGCCGAAATCCCCCTTTATGGCATGATCCATCCCATGGCATTAAAACCAACGGATGTCCCCGCTGCCCACCGGGATTTCTTTCACCAACAGCGACTATTTTTTATTGACAACCATAAGAACTGCTTTGTACATGCAGGGTTCGACCGCCAGTACCCCTTCGGGGAACAAATACCACATTTGTATTTCTGGGACCGGACACTGTGGCTGGAAGCCCTCTCCTGGGAAGCCACCAACAGGGGCAAAAAAAGACCCGGGCGCTTTAAAATGGCTACCCGCTTTGAAGAAGTTTTTATCGGACATACCCGCACCATCATGTGGGAAACAGATCAGCCCATGAAAGCAGCCAACGTTAACAATATAGATACAGGAGGTGGAGGTGGTGGCAGACTTACCATCATGAATGTGCAGTCAAAACAATTCTGGCAATCCGATCCCGTGAATAGTTTGTATGAGATATCCTATAGGTATTAAATCAAGCGATCACACAACAAAAAAAATACAGGGAGGTACAAAACAAAAAAGGCCCCATAGACATGGGGCCCGTTAACCAAAACTAACTGCTTATGAGAAAAAATGTATAATTATTTTATATAAGATCAAATCAAAAGTACATTCGACAATTAAAACCTGTTCACTACTTCACTCTTTCTATTAACGATCACCCAGGTCTTTTTATTTTACATGTACGAGATTCCGCATCCAACCAGGTACATCAGTACAATTACTATGAGTATAATTTTTTTCATCGTTGGTTACTTATATATGACTATTTTCAAAGGAAAAGGTTGTATTAACCCCTGTTAAAGTTTTCCAAAAGCCCACTGCATCATTAAAACCAGGTTAAACACAGGATTATTCCCTGCTGAAATCAATCACCCTGCAGCAGGAAAAAAAGTTATGCTGCAGGGTGTGCCCGCCTTAACCGGGCAATTAGTCTTATTATGGGAAGACAAATATCAATTACCTCATCTCAATTATGCAAAGAGCTTTTCCCATTAGACGAACACTTTATCAATTTGGGAAACACATTTCCACTATTGCAATCCCTATACCAACATTATTACCAGAAGTGGGTATTGCAGATTTGTCAAAACTTTATATACTTACGTTCACTTCTCTGGGTTGGTTGTTATTGGCTGGTTATTCACCACCACCTTTTACACGGTTTTGTTCATCACCCGCACCGCCTTTCTTACGTTGTCCGTTGCCATTTTTCAAAGGCTTACCAAAGCGATATGTTAATGTGAGGTTAACCACCCGGCTATCACGATAGTTCTTGAACCTGGCTTCGGTTGATTGAAAGTTGATATTGCCCGAGGGTTGTTGTGTGTAAAAGATATCACGCACATTCACTTTCACGGTTCCTTTTCCTTTTAATACCTGCTTGGCAATACCGGCCGACATTTGTCCGAAAGCTTTCAGCAGGATTTGACCTTCGGGACCTTTTGAACGATACCAGCCACTCAGTTCAGCACTCCACCCTTTATTGAATTTAAACTGGTTGTTCATATTCAGCATCAGGTTACCAGCTTCGATAGATAGCTTTTCACCATTGAGTACACCACTGTATTTAGTGTAATTGTAATTGCTGTACACCATTACCGTTAACCATTTGGCAACAGGCACCTGCACACTTACTGCTGCACCGACATTCTCGCGCCGACCGATATTTCCCTGGCGAACGATGGTGGCATATCCAATTTCTCCATTGGGCAATTTCTCCTGGCTAAAGGTTTCATTGAACAGGTCCTTGGTAGTGCTATAGTTCAAGGTAGTCGTCAGCATTCCTTTGAAGATATGGGTGATCTCAATATTGTCAGAATATTGAGGCCTCAGGAAAGGATTGCCAGAACCATAAGTAAACTTATCAATAAAGAACATGAAAGGATTCAGGTTTTGGTAGCTGGGGCGGTCTATACGACGGCCATAGGATAAACCAAATTGGTTGTCCTTATTGGCATTGTAACTAAAATATACGGTAGGGAACAAATTGTTGTAAGAACGATCAAAAGCCGAGTCTTTTTGGGTAGGGTTGCCAAACTGCAATCCTTTCAGGTTGGTATTCTCAAATCGCAAACCAGCTTGCACACCCAATTTCTTGGTCAATTGCTTATTGAGGCTCACGTAAGCAGCATTGATATTCTCCTTATAATTGAAGAAGTTTGTTTTATCGTAGTCAGGCTGCCATTGATTGCCTTCAAATTCAAAATAGTTGGCTTTGTTCTCCGTATTTACATAGCTGGTTTTAACACCCATTTCCAGCTTGGCATTCCCCTTCAAAGGATGTGTATAGTCTGCTTTGGCCGAATAGATATTGATCGACAAAGGCAGGTCACCTTTCAACAGTTCATCATATCGCTTTACCCAACCGGCTGTATAAGTACTATTAATAAAGTTCTGATCATTGGTGGCATCATAACGGATATAATCCAGGTCAACCGTCAACTCACGGCCGGTTGAATCAAACTGGTGGCGCATGTTCAGGTTCACACTACCATTCTTCCAGGCCTCTCTGACATAGGAATCAGCAGTAATGATCGAATCAACCTGGCCTTGTGGATTTTTCAGGTAACTGGTATTTCTTCCATCATTGGTCTGGGGGTTGTAAGAACCGCTCAATACTACACCCAGCGTGGTTTTATTGGTGAGGTAATAATCCATACCCAGCTTCAGGTTATTGTTGCGGTTAAGCCGTTTCATGAATGCTACCTGCTCAAAAATGGCATTGGTGGTTTTGTCCGCATTCTTATAACGGCGGAAGATATCCAGCTGTTGATAGTTTTCATTGTAACCAAAACTATAGCTGCTGAAAAGGTTTACTTTACCATCCCGGTAATTAAGGCTGATGCTTTCATTGGTTTTGACATAGGTACCCTGTCCTATTCCTATAGTTGCATTGCCATTAAACCCCCTGATCTTGTTCTTTTTGGTTTTGATATTGATGATGCCCGAATTACCGGCAGCATCGTATTTGGCAGGAGGATTGGTCATGATCTCGATCTGGTCCAGTTGAGAAGCCTGCATACCTTTTAGCAGGTTGGCCAGTTCGGCACCACTGAGGTAGGCAGGACGGCCATCCATCATTACAATAACCCCTTGCTTTCCTTTCAGCGAGATATTACCATCCTTATCTACTTGAACACCGGGTGCTTTTTCCAATACCTCCAGCGCATTGGCGCCTACATTGGTTACAGAAGCCTCCACATTCACTACCGTCCGGTCAATCTTTTGCTCGATCATGGGCCTGCTGGCAGTAACCGTAACAGCTTTCAGGTCCTTCGACTCACCGGCCAGTGCAACAGGGGCAACCTCTACCGCCAAACCTGTCACTTCAAACGCAGGTGTATATTTCTTAACATGACCTACTGCCGAAACCAGCAACAGGTATTTTCCATCAGCAACCTGGTCAAACTCAAATTTGCCGGCTTTATCAGAAACCGACATTTTCACTACACTCGAATCCTTTGCTTTTAAAAGCGTAACAGTTGCGGCCTGGATAGCAGCCTTATCTGCTCCCCCCACTACACCGGCCACTTTACCGGTCTTTTGCTGGGCCTGGGCGGCAAGATTAAAAGCAGTTAGGATAATGGATGCTACGATTAGTTTTGTTCTCATGGCTATACTCTTTACTTTGTTGAATACTTTGTCTTATTGATTACAATCCAAAAATAGGTACTATGTTACGCATAGTACATTGTCAAGTGGTGAATGGCTGATTTTATTGATATCCGGTAAATAATTGGTGACGGTAGTATGACGATCAACGAGCTTTTAGGTTACAGTTGCTTATTCGATTGGGATGAATGGCAAAAAAGCAGGGGCAAGTGGGCACTAGGCTCATATGGGGACGTATTAATTGTTTTTAATTGAGAAACAAACCAGTACGAGGCAGCCGGCTACTTATCCATTAAGCGTGACCACTGTTCTGCAGCAAACCTGTAGGCGTAAGCACCTCCCCCGCCGGGGTATTGCCTGCACATTGCCCACGCTACTTCTACACATTGCCTACACAAGGCCTAAACCCCTATTATACAATACTTTAGGCCTTGTGTAGGCTATGTGCGGGCTAAGTGTAGGCCATATGCCGTGAAGTGTAGTTGAATGTGTCTCGTCAAAACCTGCCACCAACCTGCTACCCGAGTAGCAGGTACCGCGTACTTGTCTAGGAAAGCCAGATCAGGTTAACCCGGCTAACACTATTAATTGGCTTGTGTGGCCGGTTGGGCTTTTTTCCGGTTGAGGTAGAAATACAATATTACCCCAATGATCACCAGGCCGGCAGAAATAAGCTCAGCCTGTGTAGGATGGAAACCGAGGATGGTATAAGTGGTGTTTACCCGTATTTTTTCTATAAAAAACCGTTCCAATCCGTTCACAATCAGGTATACAGCAAACATACTGCCCGGCACTTTCAGCCTTTGACGGAGTGACCATAATAATAAGAAGAGTAGAAACCCTGCCACCGATTCATAAAAAGGAGTGGGGAAAACCGGTATGGGCAATTGGTTACAGTATTGCTGATCGGTACAGCCGGCAATGGCCGAACCTTCATTAATTACATTGTGGGGATATGAATAGGCCACCATCCAATCGGGCAGCCAGGAAGGCGCTTTTACAGATTTATGATGCACCTGGTCAAGCGATTCAACTTGGAAGGTCTTTAAATAGAAGCGGCTATTGGCCTGGAGTGCATTGTTGAACTGCGCCGTATCTGCCAGCGCCACTTTAGCATCTGGTGTGGTTACATACGCACTGTTGAGGATGCCCCAATCACCATCACCAGCTACCTGACAGCCGATACGGCCAATGGCATAGGCAATCATGAGGCCCGGTGCTACTGCATCACAAAGGTGTTTAAAGCCAATCTTGTGCTTGCGGGCATAAAAATAGATAGCCACCGCTGCACAGATAAGACCACCATAAAAGGTAAGTCCACTGAAAGACAGCAGGGCTTCAATGGGGCTGGCCCAGAATTCGTTCCAGTTTTCCAGGTTATGGAAGATCTTGGCGCCCAGAAAGCCAAATAAGGCAGCATAGATCACCAGGTCTCCTACCCTGTCATGTGGCCAGATACGCACTACCCGTTCTTCGGGCTTGGTAAGCTTTTGTTTGTTCTTTTCCCACCATTTGATGCCGGCAAACAGTAAACCAAGGCCGATACCGACCGGCCAGTTACCGGCCGAAGAGAATATAAAAGCCTGTGGATCCTCTGTAGCGGGGCCATTAGAGAGAAAAAGACCGATTATCTTGTAACCGAGGATAAAACCGAGAATAAAATTGAGTAATATATCTCCCAGGCTGGCGGGTTTACCTACCGTGATCTTTACGTCCTGACCGGTAAGCAAGCCTGCCCGCTCCCTGCGCTTTAGCTCATGCGTGAGCACCCAGGCCGCAGCCAGGAATGAAAGCGCCACAAAGAATCCGAATGAGTTCACAAAGCGCAATCCCCTTGCTTCGATACCAAATAGATCACGAAAAGCGTAGTATAGGTTGGGATACATGTATTATGGGTAATTGAATTTTAGGAGAACTATTTGAGATTTTGAATGTGCAATGATAAGTAAAAGGTTCCAGCAATAAAAAAACCCTCCCAGGAATGGGAAGGTTTATCACTATGAACAAAGCTGAATTTAATCAGCGTAATTCCGTTTGTAGGGGGCTACTACCAGATGTTGTTGGCACAGCCCTAATTAATTGAAAGCAAATCGCAACCAACCAACTTAACAATACTCATCAAAAGCCGCGATCAGGTTGTGTGCGATCATTTGCGCCGGACGTCCCTCGATCTGGTGACGCTCGATGAAATGCACCAGTTGACCATCCTTAAATAAGGCAATGGCTGGTGAAGAGGGAGGATAAGGCAATAAATGCTCACGCAATTTCTTAATGGCATCAACATCAAAACCCGCAAAGCTGGTGCTCAGGTGGTCGGGTTTCTTGCTTGCATTGGCCACTGCCATGAGTACACCCGGACGTGCCGATCCGGCTGAACAACCACATACCGAATTGATCATTACGAGGGTAGTACCTTCCTTACCCAATTGGTTGTCAACTGCTGTAGGGGTCAATAACTCTGTGAAACCATAGTCCGTCAGCTCCTCTTTCATGGGCTGCACTATTTCTGCTGGATACATATTAATGATGTTTTTTTAGTTCAAGTCTAGAACGCAAATCTACGCAAAAAGTTGACGCCCCGTTTTTGAATTCAAGCAACAAGACATTATGTCATAATAAAGCAACGAAAAGCGCCATTATGTCCTGATTAGTTATAGAACCTTGCTAATCTGGCGGTAAAATAACCTGTTTTTTGCATTGGTATGCCATTTGAAAATACTCCTGTACAACCGAATTAAAAACAAAAAAAGAATAAGACTATGACACTCGTAAAATTCAACAACCGTCCGGTAAACAGGGTATTTAATTCAGTATTTGATGATTTGCTCAACCAGTTTCCTGGTAACTGGAAAGACAGCTCACTGCACTATCCTCCGGTAAACATTCATGAAACAAAAGACGCTTATCATGTAGAATTAAGCGCAGCAGGCTTAAGCAAAGAAGATTTTCAGGTGAAGGTAGAAGAAGGTTTACTGACGATCAGCTTTGAGAAGAAAGAAGAAACTAAAGCAGATGATTATAAAACTGTACGCAGGGAATTTGCACAACGCAGCTTCAAGCGCAGCTTTACTGTAGATGATCAGGTGGATGTTGACAATATCCAGGCTAAGTATGATCAAGGCGTGTTAAAACTTCATCTGCCTAAAAAGGAACAAGCAAAAGCAAGTGCCAAACAGATTAACATTCAGTAAGAACGGCATTAAATATTTATTAATACTTTTTTCATAAGCAGTTGGTTTTGGTTTAAGCCCCATCCCGATCTTTATCGGGATGGGTTTTTTATTGTTTTGTTATTAACTTCGGCCACGATTTAACAACATGAGTCCAAATCCCTTAGTAAATAAAGTGATGGTGTTGATTGTTTGCATGATCGCACCAACGGCCTGGTTAGTAGCACAAGATCAACTACGGACAACTGACACGATTCCGAAACCTGTTGATACGGTGACCCTGCCCCATGCCCGTATTGATTCCGTAGAAAAGGTATTGCGCATCAAAAACCTCAATCCCTATTTTACCCTCCATGTTGACTCCACCCTCATTTACCGGCTGGAGATCAATAAAGATGAATCCAAATTCTACTGGTACCTCCGCAACTCGCCCGTAGGCCTGCGTATTAATAAAGACAATGGTACGCTGACCTTTAAAGCAGAAAAATCCTATTTCCTCAGCGGCAAGCTCAGGTATGACAATGAGTACCGGGTAAATATTGGTGTGCAAAGCCTGGACAATCCCACTGAACGGGTGGACACCTCTTTTGCCATTGTATTTTATAATACGGAGATCGTACCTGCCAAGGTAAAGCCCTCGGTCAACTCTACCCTCACCATTGAAGAAGGTGATACCCTGGCCTTTAAAGTACAATGCGAGTTTGGTAGCTTCCCAATAGATAATATCACCTTTCTGTCTAATATGCCGCTTAAGAACTATACGCCGGTAAAGAAATGTGAAGATGATTTTATCTGGTCGCCCCCTTTTGACTTCGTCAAGGAAACTGATTCCGGGAAAGTAAAGATCCTTTACCTGAGTTTCATTGGCTCCAACCGCTTCATGGTACGGGATACGGCCGTAGTAAAGGTGATCGTTAAAGATGCACTTAATTATCCATTTGCCTTACAGGAGTATACCCTGGCCGCAAAAAATATCAGCACCTATATACTGCAATTGAAATATACGTTTGTGCAGTTGGACAAAGGGGTGAAGAAAACCAAGAATGCCCGTACCGGTTTTGATATTACCAGCTCTACCACAGCATTGACTGGCAGTATCCTCACCTCTTCCACCAGTCAGGATGCACAAAAGACCGGAAAAATATTACCCAGTGTGGGCGTATCCCTGGTACCCATCAAGGAAGCTGTAGCTCCTCAAAAAGTATTTGATCAAAACCAGGCGTCTTCCATCCGCTCCTCGATCAAGCGCCTCGACTATATGTTGCAGGACAATGGACTGGTAGGAGAAAGAGATCCCGACATTTCCAAAAAGACGAGTAAGCTGAAAGACGAGTTGAAGCAGATCCAAATTCAGCTTATTGATATTCCTTTGGAATTGGCGCACAGCATGAGCGAAGCCGAGCTGAATGAATACTTCAACAGCCCGAAAGTGAACAGGAAGTATAGACTGAAGAAATAGGGCGTTATTCGCATTTATCTTTCCGCCGTGTATCTATCAGGTATTGTATTTTCCACTGCCCGTTCAGGCGTACCAGCTGGAAGGAATTAACGCCACAGTGGCTGAAATTTCCATTGAAGTAAAATTTATAAGGAGTCCATACAATAGCCAGCGGGCCATCGATCTTAATGGTCTCAAATTGAATACGCTCATCGGCAGCACCTGATTGCTCTTTGCCAACAAATTCAGCAAACCCGCTCACCGCTTCATTGCGGATCACCGTCTTCCCTTCCTTGTTACGGGTAATGATCGTTTGCAGGATGGCGCTGTCGGCAAAGGCCGTTCTTACCAGGCCGGCATTGGCCGTTTTCATCCCTTCAAATAATTGATTCACAGCAGCCTTTACGGAATCTTCGGTGGTTTGTGCCTGCAGCAGGCCATGGGCACTGATGGCAACCAGCAATAATAGCAATGCTTTTTTCATATCGTCAGTATTAATAAGGTCCTTAAAAATAGCAGCCTTTGGCCAGTACCTCACCTTTTTTACACAAACGGCAGCGCGCGCTGTCCGGTTTGTACAAAGAGAAATCCCGCTGTAACCGTAAAAACGGAAACCAGCGGGATTCTTTATTTCTATTACAGCGACCAAACACGGTATTTCTGCTGAAACCTGTGTGCTGACTGCTGTATTTTTCTTAGTAACCCATACCGCCCATATCAGGAGCGCCACCACCATGGTTGTGGGCTTCTTCCTTCTTAGGCCTGTCGGCAATTACACACTCAGTAGTGAGCAACATACCGGCAATAGAAGCGGCATTTTCGAGGGCAATGCGGGTAACCTTAGTAGGATCAATTACACCAGCGCGGAAGAGATTTTCATACTTCTCTGTGCGGGCATTGAAACCAAAGTCAGCCTGACCTTCTTTAACTTTCTGAACAACGATGCTACCTTCAATACCGCTGTTGAACACGATCTGACGAAGGGGCTCTTCGATAGCGCGTTTAACGATGGCGATACCAGTTTGCTCATCTTCATTCAAAGCGCCTTTCAGTTTTTCCAGGCTGGCAATAGCGCGGATGTACGCGATACCACCACCAGGTACGATACCTTCTTCTACAGCAGCACGTGTAGCATGCAGGGCATCGTCAACACGGTCTTTCTTCTCTTTCATTTCAACTTCAGTAGCAGCACCTACGTACAGTACAGCTACACCACCGCTCAACTTAGCGAGACGCTCTTGTAATTTTTCTTTATCGTAGTCGGAAGTAGTTACTTCAATTTGTGCTTTGATCTGGTTAACACGGCCAGAGATCTCTTCTTTCTTACCCTTACCACCTACTACAGTCGTATTGTCCTTGTCGATCGTTACAGAAGAAGCTTGTCCCAGGTAGCTGAGGTCGGCTTTCTCCAATGTGTAACCTTGCTCTTCGCTGATCACGAGACCTTTGGTAAGGATCGCAATATCCTGCAGCATTTCTTTACGACGGTCGCCGAAACCAGGAGCCTTAACAGCAGCTACTTTCAGGGTACCACGCAATTTGTTTACTACCAGGGTAGCCAGTGCTTCACCTTCCAGATCTTCAGAGATGATCAATAAAGGACGACCGCTTTGAGCTACTTTCTCCAGGATGTGGAGGATATCCTTCATAGCACTGATCTTCTTATCGTAGATCAGGATATAAGGGCTTTGCAGTTCAACTTCCATTTTTTCGCTGTTGGTAACGAAATAAGGAGAGATATAACCGCGATCGAATTGCATACCTTCTACTACTTCTACAGTAGTATCAGTACCTTTTGCTTCTTCTACAGTGATCACACCTTCTTTACCTACTTTGCCGAAAGCTTCAGCAATCAGTTTGCCGATGGTTTCGTCATTGTTGGCAGAGATAGAAGCAACCTGTTGGATCTTTTTGCTATCGATACCTACAGTTTGAGACTGGCCTTTCAGGTTTTCTACAACCTGGGCTACCGCCTTATCAATACCACGTTTCAGGTCCATTGGATTGGCACCAGCAGCTACGTTTTTCAAACCTTCGCTGATGATAGACTGAGCGAGAACAGTAGCAGTAGTAGTACCATCACCGGCGATATCAGCGGTTTTGGAAGCTACTTCTTTTACCATCTGGGCGCCCATATTCTCAATAGGATCTTCCAGTTCGATTTCTTTTGCTACAGTAACACCATCTTTAGTGATAGCAGGTGCACCGAATTTCTTTTCCAGAACTACATTACGGCCTTTGGGACCTAATGTCACTTTCACCGCATTCGCCAGAATATCAACCCCTTTCTTCATTTTATTACGGGCTTCGATATCGAAGAACAGTTGCTTTGCCATATTATGCTAATTTGAAAATTTGAGATTTTGATTATTGAGGTCGGAGACTGGAAGCTGGGGGTCTGAGGTTTGAATGTTGCCAATCGTTTCAGACGTCTTACTTCCTGGTTCAGACTTCGGGGATTAAACGATTGCTAAAATGTCACTTTCTCTCATGATCAGCAGATCATCACCTTCAATTTGGATCTCGGTGCCAGAATATTTACCATATAATACGGTATCACCTACTTTTACTGTTACCGGCTCATCCTTCTTGCCAGGACCTGCAGCTACTACGGTACCACGCTGAGGCTTTTCTTTGGCAGTGTCGGGGATGATGATACCACCGGCAGTTTTCTCTTCCGCTTTAGCGGGTTTCACAATTACCCGGTCGTGCAAGGGGGTAACATTGACTTTCTTAGCCATAGTTTATCAGTTTTTGATTTTGGTGAAATGTTTAGTACCCGGCAATCTTGTTTAAATGCCTGCCGGGGGGCGGCAAAGGTAAACATATTCCATACCAAACCGTTTTTACAAGCCATTTTTTCAGCTTTCGCTGGAAAGGCTGGCAGCCTGTCCAGGGAAGGCTGGCAGGTTGCCGGGTAAGGCAATGCCAATTTTGCAGGAAGGGCGGTCGAGGGACAGGGATTGGAGGTCAGGGATTTAAGGACGAAGATTAAAGATTGGAAATCAATGGTCAGACTTTGGCCCCCAATCCCGGTTCATGGGCTTCCCAACTCCTGACTTCTGGTTTTAGTCTTTAGTCTTCTCATTTCGGACTTCGCCATTCAACTGAAATCCGTTAATTTTGCCGGTTCAAAATAAGCTCTTAGCATGATCAGTAGAAGAAACATCCGTGTGAAGGTAATGCAGGCCCTCTATTCCGTGGAAACACAGGAAACTACCCAGAAACCCAATGACCCTTTTAAATTACTCCAGAAACATTTTGACCAGACGCACGCACTTTTTGTATACCTGATCCATTCACTGACTGAAGTAGCCCGTTACGCAGAAACGGACTCCCGCAATCGTGCCAGCAAACACCTGCCCTCGAAGGAAGACCTGAATGTGAACATTAAAATGGCAGGCAATGAATTGCTTTGGAAGATATTGGAGTACCCTTCTTACCAGAAAGCAGTGAAGGAAACCCGACCTGAGTTACTGGTCAATCCCGAATTATTACGCAAGCTCTACCTCCAAATGGTAGAAACAGATAGGTATCAACAGTATATCGCAGTAGCTGGTAGGGACAAAAAAGAAGAAAAGGCCATGCTGGAATTCATTTTCAATGAACTCTTGCTACCCAATGAATCTTTTACCAGCCATGTGGAAGAAAACTTTACCAATTGGGATGATGATGCTGATATGCTGCGCCTCCTGGTGCAAAACTTCCTCAATAAGCCGTCGAGCTTTAATTTCCAGGAACTCATCAGCCGGGAAAAATGGCATTTTGGCAAAGGTTTACTGGAAACAGTGGTGGAGAAAAAGGAAGTGACCATGGAGTACATCAAGCCCAAGCTCAAGAACTGGGACCCTGAGCGGATTGCTGTTCTGGACATGATCCTGATGCGCATGGGTGTTTGCGAATTCCTTTACTTTGAAACCATACCGCCCAAGGTAACCATCAATGAATACATCGACCTCGCCAAGGAATACAGTACTCCTCAAAGTGGTCAATTCGTAAATGGTATTTTGGATAATATCCATAAGGACCTGGTACGGGACGACAAGATGCATAAGGTGGCCTTTAAACCTTCCTGATCTTTATACTATACCTGATAAAACTTTTCCATGAAATCATTATTTTATTTACTGATAGCAGTGGCAGCACTGGCTGGCGCCTGTCAAAGTAGTGCAACGGAACAAACCACGCAACCCGGCGACCTCACCACTATTCAATGGCTCGATTCGGCCAGGGATATGGGACAGATCAATGAGGGTCAGGTAGTGGATCTTTCCTATCGCTTTAAGAATACGGGTACCAAGCCGCTGGTGATCAAAAATGTTACGGTAAGCTGCGGCTGTACCGTAGCCGAAAAACCCGACCAGCCCATTGCACCCGGTAAAGAAGGTGTGATCAAAGCAACCTTTAATAGCAGTGGTAAACCTGGTCACAACCAGAAAACCATCTTTGTGTATGCCAATACCCCGGGAAGCGACGAACACAGGCTGGAATTTTCAGTAGAAGTGACGCCCAAACCGGCCAAGTAATTGGTTAATATACAGGCCATTTACAGATACGGAGGCTATAATTATACTGATTGCCGTATCTTGCGCCCTCTGAGCCATCATTTGTAAACATTTTTAAACAGATATACCAAATGACATCTTTAGTTGTTTTATTGCAGGCGCCCGCTTCAGGCGGAGGAACCATGCAACTGGTTTTGCTGGGAGGTATGATCCTTATTTTCTGGTTGTTCATGATCCGTCCACAAGCTAAAAAAGCCAAGGCTGCCAAAGAATTCCAGGCAAATTTGCAGAAGGGTGAAAGAGTTGTAACCATTGCCGGTATTCACGGTAAGATCAATAAAGTGAACGAGGATGGTACCATCGACCTGGAAACCAGCCCCGGTAGCTATATCAAAATCGAAAAAAGCGCTATCTCTATTGAATGGACCAACAACATCAATAAAGCCGCTGCCGCAGCTACGACTCCTACCAAATAATTAGCAAGTTTATTTATATAAAAACCGAAATCATCCTATGGTTTCGGTTTTTATATTTAAGTTGTTATTGTATTTTGGAAGCAAATGCTATATCTATGAAAAAGGTGGGTTCCCTGTTTGTATTATTGATTGTATTTTTGGGCTGTAAAAAGGACAAGGAGGAGCCCCGTACCTTTAAAGGCGTAGTACTTCGCCGTCATGATCAAAAGCCCATTGCCAATGCCCAGGTAAACCTTGGTTTCATACGCAAAACTGATCAATACAGCCTCACCCCCATCCTCTACACTGCCACTACGGACGTTAATGGAGAATATACTATCAGCGCTGCAGATATGGGAACAGAACCACACTACGGTGCCTATGCCCGTAAAGGAGGGTTTAAACAAATGGCCATGGGCCAGCGAAGACCTATTAGGGATCAGGCAAAAGACACCATTATCCTGGACGATGCCAGCTACCTGAAAATAGACCTGGTGCTAAAAACCTTTCCGCCACCCCAGAATGGCATTACACCTTTGATGACACTTGATTGGGGTTTTATGAACCCCACCACAGGTTGGTATGAAACTCAGCAAGTCCCTTACGGTAAATCCAACACCTACGGCCCTCCCTACGCAACCGATAATTACCTGGACAGTTTTTCCTATGTTGAAAGCAAAAAAGCCCTTATCCGTCTATATACCCAGGGAGTCGCCACCCCTAAGTTCTTGCTGGAAAAAGAGGTGATACTGGACTCGCTTAAAACCACATTGGTAAAAATTGAATACTGAACGATATGCTAAGAATTGGTCTTACAGGCGGTATCGGTTCCGGCAAAAGCACGGTAGCCAAAGTGTTTGAAGTATTGGGCATCCCGGTATATTATGCCGATGATGCTGCCAGACGGCTGATGAATGAAGACCCTGTTTTGCGCCAACAACTCCTCCAACATTTTGGTACTGGCGCCTATGACAATGGCCTATTAAACCGAAAATACATAGCAGGTATCGTATTCAATGATCCCGGTAAACTGGAACTGCTGAACTCACTGGTACACCCGGCTACCATCCGGGATGGAGAACGCTGGATGGCAGAGCAAACAACACCGTATGCCATTAAAGAAGCCGCCCTCATCTTTGAAAGTGGCTCACAATCCCACCTCGATTATGTGGTCGGCGTATCAGCACCTGATGCCTTACGCATTCACCGCACCATGCAGCGTGACCATATATCCCGCGAAGAGGTCATTGCCCGCATGAATAAACAGATCAAACAAGTGATCAAAATGCGACTCTGCCATTTTGTGATCGTCAATGATGAGCAGGAGGCTGTCATACCACAGGTCATGAAACTGCATGGGCAATTGATTGAAATGGCAGGTAGCAAGTAGCGGGCACCTCACCCCAACCATCCTGTACTGTCCTGATCACAAATGCATCTTATTCAACATTTTATTAACCAAAATTACCCAATTTCGTAAAGCGCTTTCCGCTTTGCGGTGCAATCGGTATCTTATGATCAAATAACAGATTGCTATGCACCGAAGAAATTTCCTGCAACAATCCGGCAGCCTTATCGCCGGCTCATTCATTGCCGACTCAGTACTCGCCAACGAATCCCTGACAACTTCCTTAGCTAAAAAACGCATCGCCATGGTGGGCACCGGTGTGCGCGGTATTGGTATGTGGGGCAAACCCGTGATCAGTGAATTTGCCAATGAAGTGGAATTTGTAGGGCTCTGCGATATCAATCCCGGCCGTGTAGAAACCGCCAAAAAGTCCATGGGCCTCTCCTGCCCTACCTTCACCGACTTCGACAAGATGATGAAGGAAACCAAACCAGATAAGTTATTGGTGATGACGGTAGATGGTACGCACCATGAATTTATCATCAAAGGCATGGAATATGGTGCGGATATCATTACAGAAAAGCCCATGACCATTGATGAGTCGAAATGCCAGGCCATCCTGGATGCTGAAAAAAGAACGGGTAAAAAAGTAACCGTCACCTTTAATTACCGCTATTCGCCCCATCGCCAAAAGATATACGAGCTATTGCGCAATGACACCATTGGCAAGATCACTTCTGTTGATTTCCATTGGTACCTCAATACCTCCCATGGCGCAGATTATTTCCGACGCTGGCACCGCCTGCGTAAAAACGGAGGCTCGCTGCTGGTACACAAAGCCACCCACCATTTTGACCTGCTGAACTGGTGGATCAATTCAGAACCCGAACAGGTATTTGCCTATGGCTCCCTGGAACACTATGGCAAGAACAATGCCTTCCGCCATACCCATTGCCGTCCCTGCCCCTATAAAAAGGAATGCAAATTCTATTGGGACATGACGAAGAATAAAGGCCTGATGGACCTGTATGCAGCCAATGAACAATATGATGGCTATCACCGCGATGGTTGTGTGTGGAAGGAAGACATTGATATCTTCGATAAGATGGCCGTACAGATCAGGTATGCCAATAAAGTACAGGTAAGTTATTCCTTAACCGCCTATTCGCCCTACGAGGGCTATCGTATAGCCTTCAACGGCACCAAGGGCCGGCTGGATGCCTGGATCAAAGAAAGCCAACCCTGGGAGGAAGACGCTTTCGATGAAATACAAGTAACAGCCAACTTTGGCAAACGGGAGATCATCCGCATTCCCAATAATGAAGCAGGTCATGGCGGAGGCGATAGCCGTCTGCGCAAACAAGTCTTTACACCAGGCGCCGATCCCTTTCACCAGGGTGCAGGCAGCCGTGATGGCGCCATGTCCATCCTCATTGGCATTGCTGCCCGCAACAGCATTGACACCGGCAAACCCATCAACATCGGCGATCTCACTTCACTACAGCCCAATCCGGTAAGGGTTTAGTTACTGATAACTTATTATTTAATTATTTGTTTGATACGCATTGTTCTGAAAAGGGCAATGCGTTTTTGTTTTGCCCTTTTCAAACTTTCAACTTCGCCCTTCCCACCTTGTCAACTTTTCAACTTGCCAACTTTTCCACCTATCAACCCCTACCCCTCCCCCTTTCAACTTTCCCACTCGTCAACTTTCCCGATCGTCAAACACCGTTTTCCCTATATTTATTCCCTAAAAAATTCCCCTGCATGAGAAAAAAACTGATTGCACTCCTATGCAGCCTGGTTCCCCTATTGGCTGCACAGGCTCAGAATGATTACAGCAATTACCAGCAACAAACCACCCGTATACAGGCTTTATCAAAACAGTACCCACAACTGGTTACTGTAAAGTCCATTGCCCGTACGGCGGGTAATAAAGAGGCGTGGATGATCACTATTGGCAGCGGCAATACCGCTTCCAAACCAGCCATTGCCCTGGTGGGTGGCGTTGAGGGCAACCACCTCCTCGGCACCGAACTGGCCATCGGTTTTGCAGAAGACCTGCTCAAAGGCAGTACTACCGATAGCATTAAAGCCCTGCTGAATAAAACCACTTTCTATGTATTTCCCAATATGAGTCCCGACGCTACGGAACAATACTTTGCCAAGCTGAAATACGAACGGCAGGGCAATGCTACCGCGACGGATGATGACCGCGATGGCAAAATAGATGAAGATGGTTATGATGACCTCGACGGCAATGGCAAGATCACCTGGATACGGGTAGAATCGCCACTGGGTGATTACAAATTGCATCCCGACGATCCAAGGGTATTGATCAAAGCCGATGCGGCTAAAGGAGAAAAAGGCAAATACCTGTTACTGGCCGAAGGTATTGACAACGATAAAGACAATCAATACAATGAAGATGGAGAAGGTGGCGTATGGTTCAATAAGAACTTTACTTACAAACACCCCTCCTTCACTCAAGGCGCCGGCGAATTTGCTGTATCCGAAAAAGAAACGAGGGCCCTGGCCGATCAGTTATTTGACCTGTTCAATGTATATACGGTGATCAGCTTTGGCAATAACAATAACCTCTCTACCCCTATTGCTTACAATGCCCTTGCTGCCAACCAACGCCTGGTAGCCGGCTACCTGGAAAGCGATGCTAAAGCCAATAGCCTGGTATCAGAGTTGTACAATAAAATTACCAGTATGAAAGAGGCGCCCAAAACAACGGCAACGGGCGGCGACTTCCTTTCCTGGGGTTATTATCACTATGCCCGTTACAGCTACAGTACGCCAGGTTGGTTTGTACCTAAAGCAAAAACCGATACAGCTAAAAAAGAAAAAGCCTTGTCGGTTGATGATCCTACTGCCAATTACCTGCGTTGGGCAGCCCAACAAGGCATTACCAATACCTTCACCGATTGGAAACCTGTACAGCATCCTGATTTTACAGGAAAAAAAGTAGAAGCGGGTGGCCTGGACCCGTTTGTGTTGATCAATCCTCCTTTCAAATTAGTGCCCGACCTGGTAAAGAAACATACTGATTTTGTAGTAAAGCTGGCCGCTTACCAACCTGAGCTGGACATACTGAACGTAAAAACCGAAAAGGTAGGCAATGGCCTTACCCGTATTACCCTGGATGTAGCCAATAAAGGCGTACTGGCTTCGCATACCAAACTGGGCGAAAAAAGTTACTGGATCAAGCGTATACAGGTAAAAGTAAATACCAATGGCAATCAATCTGTGATCAGCGGTCGTAAGAATCAACTGCTGAATACCCTGGATGGCCTTAGCTCCCAAACGCTTACCTGGCTGGTAAAAGGCAGTGGCAAAATCACCATCGAAGCTGGCTGCCCTACCACCGGTACCGCTACAACAGATATTAACCTTTAGTACGCTTATCTAAATTGACTAGTATGAAACTCAATATATCATTTGTTCTTTTTTCCTGCCTGCTCACCATTACAGGCACCACCCTACAGGCACAGCAGCCCAACCAGGTTTTCAAAGGAGCCGGCAGTCCGGTAAATCCTAAAGTCCCCATGAGCTGGAACCGGTATAATGACCATGCCGGTATTTCAGATATCTGCAAAAAGATAGCCGCCGCACATCCTGACCTTTGCAAACTGGAATCCATTGGCAAATCATTCCAGGGCCGTGATCTCTGGTGCCTTACCATCAGCGATTTCAAAAAGGGTGGCGATGTAACCCGTAAGCCAGCCATGTATATTGATGGCAATATCCACTCCAATGAAGTACAGGGCAGTGAATTCGCCCTCTATACTGCCTGGTACCTTACCGAATCCTTTGGCGATACCAAATACATACAGGAGTTACTGGCCGATAAAACTTTTTACATCGTTCCTACCATCAATCCCGATGCGCGGGACAACTTCTTCCATGAGGCCAACAATGCCAACTCACCCCGTTCGGGCCTGATACCGGTAGACAATGACCGCGATGGTGCTGTAGATGAAGATGGCTATGATGACCTGGACAAAGACGGCAACATTGTTATGATGCGCCGCAAGAACCCCAATGGCCGTTGGAAGCAGGATACCAAAGATCCACGCAAGATGGTGCAAGTGGGGCCAGAAGAAAAAGGAGATTATGAATTATTAGGTCTGGAAGGAATTGACAATGATGGCGACGGACTGGTGAATGAAGATGGCTATACTTTTGAATACGATCCCAATCGTGACTGGGGATGGGGATGGCAACCCAACTATATCCAGGGGGGCGCTTATAAATATCCTTTCTCTTTACCAGAGAACAGGGCCGTTATGGAGTTTGTGATGAAACATCCAAATATTGCAGCGGCGCAATCTTACCACAACTCAGGTGGTATGATCCTTCGGGGTCCTGGTGGACAGGAAGATGTAGGTACCTACAATGCTACCGATGTACGCATCTATGATGTGCTGGGTAAGAAAGGCGAAGAATTATTGCCCGGCTATCGATACCTGGTCGTATATAAGGACCTCTATTCTGCTTACGGCGGAGAGTTGGATTGGTTTTATGGTGGCCGTGGTGTTTATACCTTCTCCAACGAATTGTGGACCTCTTACCTGATGTTTAATAAAGGCAATGACGACGATGATAATTCAGGTGTTGACCCTGCTTATCAATTCGACCGTTACCTCTTATTTAAAGATGCTTTTGTGGAATGGCATGCTTATGATCATCCCCAATATGGCAAGATTGAGATAGGTGGCTTTAAGAAGAACTTTGGCCGTATGCATCCTGGCTTCCTGTTGGAAAGTGATGCCCACCGCAATATGTCGTTCAGCATTTTTCATTGCTATCAAACACCCAAATTATCCATTGATTCTATTACAGAAAGGGACCTGGGTGATGGATTGAAAGAGATCACAGCTGTTATTTCCAACGAACGCATTATCCCTACCCATGCCAGTCAGGACTTAAAGTTCAAAATTGAGCGTCCGGACTATATCAGTCTAACGGGTGCTAAAGTAGTGGCCGGCATGGTAGTAGAAAACCGCGACCTGAATATTACGACAGAACAGGCAACCAATCCTGCAACCATTGAAGTGGCCAATATTCCTGGTCAGGGTACTGTAACAGTACGCTGGATCGTACAGGGCAGTGGCAAATACACCATCAATGTGGATAGCCGGAAAGGTGGATTGATCAGTAAGACGAAATAAGCTTCAAGCCTCCGGCTTGCAACAACGGCCGGAGGCTTGTTTCCTTATATTTGTACTATGCTCCCTCCTATTGAAACCATACAACTATTCCCGGTACTCGATCAAAAACTGATCGAACTGCTTCGTTCTTTAACACCGGAGGAATGGAACCGGCCTACCGTAGCCAAACTATGGACGGTAAAAGATGTGGCCGCCCACCTGTTGGATACGCACCTGCGTACCCTTTCCATAGCCAGGGATGGTTATATGGGCGATCCGCCCGGTAATATTCAATCATCGCAGGACCTAATCAATTACCTCAATCAACTCAATGCCAATTGGGTGGCAGCATCCAAACGAATCAGTCCAGCCGTTTTAACCGACCTGCTGGAAATCAATTGTAAAGCAGCCAGTGACTATATGGCTACCCTGGCCCCCGCCGAACAGGCTATTTTTTCCGTAGGCTGGGCTGGTGAGGAAGTATCGGCCAACTGGTTCCATATAGCGCGGGAATACACGGAGAAATGGCATCACCAACAGCAAATACGGGAAGCTGTGCGTAAGCCGGGCATTATGACTGCCGAACTCTATCATCCCTTCCTGGACACCTTTATGCGGGCGCTTCCTTTCACCTATCGCCATACCGCAGCACCAGCAGGTACCGTTTTACAATTCACCCTTACGGGCATTGGTGGCGGCAGCTGGTTCCTGCAGCAACAGGATCAATGGGAGTTAATCCCTCAACCTACTGCAACGCCTGCCGCCCATACCACTATTGATGGCCCTGTGGCCTGGAAATTGTTTTCCAAAAGCTGGCGAAGAAAGGAGGTGGTGTCCTATGTAACCATTGAAGGCAATCAGGACTTGGGCGATGTGGTACTGGATATGGTGTCGGTAATGGCATGATCCTTAATAACCAGCAACAATCCGGCAACTTCAACTGTTTATAATAAAAAATGCTTGTATGAATAAGGTTAATCTTGCTGAGAAATTCTCCGGTTTCACCGAACACTATAGTCCTAAAATTGCCGGTGAACTCAATGGCCAGCATGTAAAGCTGGTGAAGTTTCAGGGGCCCTTTACCTGGCATCACCATGAGCACGAAGATGAAATGTTCCTGGTAGTAAAAGGCAGCTTCATCATGGAATTCAGGGACAAACATGTTACCATCAATGCAGGAGAGTTTATCATCGTACCCCGGGGAGTGGAACACCGGCCCAATGCACCGGAAGAAGTAGAAGTATTGTTATTTGAACCGGCTACTACACTCAATACCGGCAATGTGGACAATGAGTTTACAAAGAAGAACCTGTCAACGATATAAGAGCAGGTTTAAAGTCTACCTACTCTCCCTTGGCATTAGCCCGCCCACTAAATTTTTTCCAGTACTGTAAGCATGGAAAAGGCATCTATATTCAGTTGCCGTAAATGATTTACCAATAAATTCGGATCGCTGAAAAAGGGAACCGGTATGTAGCATTCTTTTTTTTGTACCACTATCAACAGAATAGCTTCTCTTAATTCAGCCTGGTTATAATAAAAGCGTTCAGTAAAAAAACTAAGCATGGAGTAAGGCAGCTGCTTTTTGATAATCACCCGATCACTGATTGGAAATGAAAGAACATTTCCCTGGTAGTTCGTTATTGTCACCGTGTTGTTTTCAAAAACGATTTCCCGGACCAATTTTGACCTAATTAGTTGAGCGCCCCCCATAATCCAACCTGGCTCTTTAGTGATCCTGGCAACCAGTAATATATAAGCCCCAACAATACCGAACAGGACGTTGAATCCTGCGTCACGTAAAATGGCCCTTATCAAAAAAACAAGGAAAACTACTGACAACAGCGCTACAATAATCATTGTTCTGGAAAAAACTTTCTTTGCATACAACCTTCTTTTCTCCAAATCCTGCTGTATAGTATTGTGAATCGTAAATATCATTGGGAAATGGTCTCTTCTCCTAAATATACAAAACATATCCTGAACGTCAATAGTTTACCCTTCTCCATCTGGCAACGTGGGGCAAAAAATACCTGTCCATTTTTCGGTTGTCCCGTAAGTCAGCCATCCGCTACTTTTGTCCTCTAAAGCACCCGTTGAATGAATACCACGTTAACGCCCGCCCTGATGTATGATGCACTTGTAAGGAAGGACAGTCAGTTTGAAGGCGTATTTTTTGCCGCAGTCAAGACCACCGGTATCTTTTGCCGGCCCACCTGCACGGCCCGCAAACCAAAATTTGAAAATGTAGATTTCTATAGCACCAGCAAAGAAGCCATTCTGCATGGCTATCGCCCTTGCAAAGTGTGTTCACCACTGGAACAGCAACATGAAGCACCCGCCTTCATCAAACAATTGCTTCAGCTATTGCAGGAGCAGCCCGATAAAAAGATCAGGGACCAGGAACTGCGCAATATGGGTATAGAACCAGTACAGGTTCGCCGCTGGTTCAAAAAACACCACCAACTTACCTTCCAGGCCTTCCAGCGCATGCAGCGCATCAACCAAGCTTTTGGCATGATTCGCTATGGCGAAAAAGTAACCAGCGCCGCGTTTGACAATGGGTATGAATCGCTCAGCGGTTTTCATTATGCTTTCAAAAAAAGCACCGGTTTTGCACCCGTAGCCAGTAAATCGGGACAGGTGATCACCATCACCCGCCTTACCACGCCCCTGGGGCCCATGTTGGCAGGCACCACCGATAAAGGCATCTGCCTGCTGGAATTTACCGACCGTAAGATGCTGGAGACAGAGCTCAAACAATTACAAAAACTATTATCCTCTCCCCTCCTGCCTGGTCAACATCCCCATTTTGACCAGCTCAACACCGAGTTGCAGGAATACTTTGCTGGCAGCCGCCAGGTCTTCACCGTACCCCTCGATACCCCTGGCACTCCCTTTCAACAACAGGTTTGGCAGGAACTGGCCCGCATCCCCTTTGGCGCCACCCGTTCCTATAAACAACAGGCTATCCACCTGCAACAACCCACTGCCATACGTGCTGTGGCCAATGCCAATGGCCTTAACCGCGTATCCATCCTTATCCCCTGCCACCGTGTAATAGGCGCCGATGGAAGCCTTACAGGATATGGTGGCGGTATTTGGAGAAAACAATGGCTACTCGACCATGAAGGGAAGACAAGGCAATGAGACATCGAGGCCATTTATATTATCAAGCACATTACTCCTGGTTTTTATGGTAAACCAATTGGGTTTATTTATATTTGATTAACAGATCATAAGCTATAGCAATTGCCCCCTACTCGTTGCTCTAACACCTGTTTCCCTGCTATAGTATATCAAAATATCCCCTAACACCTTCGGTTCTGAAGTAGCGCAAGCTGTTTGTGTAAGCAATTGCAGCCAATCTTTCATTTTATTAAACAACTCAATACGAAGGTTATGTCTACATTCCGCACAGAGCACGATTTCCTGGGAGAAAAGCAGATATCAAATGATGTTTATTATGGCGTACAAACCCTTAGGGCCAAGGAGAACTTTGATATAACAGGCATTCCCATCAGTAGTGAACCCTTATTCATCAAGGCATTTGGGTATGTAAAAAAAGCAGCGGCACTGGCCAATAAGGAGCTGGGAGTATTGGATCCTAAAAAAGCAGATGCCATTGCCTATGCCTGCGACCGGTTGATCAAGGGAGAGTTTGTAGATCAGTTCATCAGTGACCTGATACAGGGAGGCGCCGGCACTTCTACCAATATGAATGCCAATGAAGTGATTGCCAATGTAGGGCTGGAACATATGGGTTATAAAAAAGGCGAATACGACCACCTGCATCCCAATAATGATGTGAACCTTTCTCAAAGTACCAACGATGCCTATCCTACCGCATTCCGCATTGCCTTATATTTAAAGATCGACGCCTTTGCAGACGCACTGGAACACCTGGGCAAGGCATTTTATGATAAAGGCAAAGAGTTTGCCAACGTATTGAAAATGGGCCGCACCCAATTACAGGATGCTGTACCCATGACCCTGGGGCAGGAATTCAATGCCTTCGCAACTACCATTAAGGAAGATGTACAACGGTTGCGTGAATCCGAAAAACTCATCACCGAAGTAAATATGGGCGCCACCGCCATCGGTACCGGCGTGAATGCACCTGCCGGTTATGCCAAACTGTGTGTAGAACACCTGGCTAAGATCAGTAAAATACCCGTTACCCTGGCCGAAGACCTCTTTGAAGCCACCTATGATCCTGGTGCTTTTGTAGAGTTGAGTGGTATCCTCAAGAGAGGCGCCATCAAGCTCAGTAAAGTATGCAATGACCTGCGACTATTGAGCAGCGGCCCCCGCTGTGGGTTGGGGGAAATTAACCTGCCACCTATGCAGCCAGGGTCATCTATTATGCCGGGCAAAGTAAATCCCGTTATTCCGGAAGTAGTGAACCAAACCTGCTTCTATGTAATTGGTGCCGATCTTACTGTAACCATGGCAGCCGAAGCAGGACAATTACAGCTCAATGTAATGGAGCCCGTAATAGGATTCGCCTTGTTTACTTCCCTGGAATACCTCACCAAGGCCTGTAATACCCTGCGTGAAAAATGTGTTACCGGCATCACCGCCAATGCCGAGTATACCAAACAACAGGTCATGCAAAGCATAGGCATCGTAACCCAACTGAACCCCATCATCGGCTATGAGGATTCAGCCGCTATCGCCAAGGAAGCCCTGAAAACCGGCAAATCCGTTCATGATATTGCCGTGAAAGAAAAGAAGCTCATCACCCAGGCCAAATGGGATGAGATCTATTCTATTGATAACCTCATCAATCCACAATTCATTACCCAATGATAACATTGATACAACTGATCATCCTGCTGGCCATGATCCTCATTGGCTCCAGGATGAAGGGGATCGGATTGGGCGTCATGGGCATGATCGGCTTACTCATCTTTGTACTCGTATTTCACCTGCCCCCGGCCGATCCCCCCATCGCCGTATTATTGATCATATTGGCGATTGTAACTACGGCTGCTACCTTACAAGCGGCGGGTGGATTGGATTACCTGGTGCGCATTGCCGAGAAGATCATTCGCAGCAATCCATCCCGCATCACCTTCATAGCCCCTTTCACAGTCTACTTCCTTTGCCTCTTTGCCGGCACTTCCCATATTGTGTATTCTTTATTGCCCATTATTGCCGAAGTGTCGGCCAAGAAACGCATCCGGCCCGAAAGACCACTGAGTATATCGGTAATCGCTTCCCACCTGTCGCTTACCGGCAGCCCCATGAGTGCTGCCACTGCCACCATGGCCACTGTATTGGCTACCTCCACCGCATCAGTCGACATTATGAAGGTTTGTATACCTTCTTGCCTCGTGGGTATCCTGGCAGGTGTACTCGTTGTACAAAAGAAAGGCAAGGAACTGAATGAAGATCTGGAGTTCCTGGAAAAGATGAAAGATCCTGCTTTTGCACAAAGCATTGACGGTTCCAGTGCCAGCGCTACCGGCGCCATTAAGCCAGGCGCCAAACTGGCCGTAGGTATCTTTGGATTTGCCATTCTGCTCATCATCTTCTTTGGCGCCTTTCCCCAGTTTGTACCCAATGTAGGAGCCGGCCGTCCCAACTTTAGCGTGAATGCAGATGGTTCACTCAACCTTACCAGCCTCATCATCATCATCACCCTGTCGGCCTCCGCGTCCATCATGCTCCTTACCAAAACATCACCAGCCCTGGTTACCAAGGCTAGTCTTTTTACCTCCATGGCTACCGCTGTGGTATCTGTATTGGGTGTGGTATGGATGAGCGCCACTTTTATGGATGCCAATGAGCCCCTCATCAAACACGTTTTTGGCGATATCACACAAGATCATCCATGGACTTTTGCCATTGCGCTGTTCCTGATGGGCGCCCTTACCTTTAGCCAGGCAGCTACCACCCGTACCATGATGCCCATGGGCGTGGCGCTGGGTATTTCCAATCCCCACCTGCTGGCCATGTTCCCGGCAGTCAATGGCGATTTCCTGTTGCCCGGTTACCCTACCCTGGTAGCTGCTATGGATTTTGACCGTACCGGTACCACCCGCATCGGTAAGTTTGTCATCAACCACAGCTTTATTGTGCCAGGTATGGTAGCCATTACCGTTACCATTGCAGTAGCCTTCCTGCTCAGCAGCATTTTGTTATAAACCGATCTCCATGCCATCTTTCCGCAACAAGGTCTTACTCCTGGTCATCACAGCGCTATGGGGCAGTTCCTGTATCCAGGGGCAAACCACCAAAGAGGTGAACCACAACGTTCACTCCTGGCTGGGATTGTTCACTACCTTCCGCATGGGTACCCATTGGGGACTTACCGGCGATTTACTGATACGCAGAAATGAGTTCATCAAAGAGCCGGGCTTTTACAACCTGCGCATAGGAGGCGGCTATTGGTTTACCAACTCCATGTCACTTACCCTGGCCTATGGCAACCTATGGAATCACCAGCCCCAACTCATCGGAGCACACTTTACCCATGAGCACCGGTTCGATCAACAATTTGCTGTTACCCACCAGCTGGGCAAATTAAGTTTGCTCAACCGGTTCCGGGCCGATGCCCGCTGGCGATCGGTGATCGAAAACAACCAGCGCACCAGTCGCTATTATTTTACTGAACGCATCCGCGTACTCAATAGCCTGGCCATTCCCCTTTCTCCCAAACCTTTTGTTCCGGCGCTCACCATTACCAATGAAATATTGGTACAGTTTGGCAAGCAGGTCGTATACAATACCCTCGATCAGTTCAGGTTCTTTGTGGGCATCCGCCAGTCCCTGGGTCAGGGCTGGTCTTTTGATGCAGGCTATATGGCCATCTATCAGCAAACCGCTGCCGGCAATGTTTACAACTTCAACCATACGCCCCGACTGTTGTTTTATTATGTGCGCCCTTCCAATAGCACCAGCCGCGTAAACCTGCAGCCATCACAAGATGAATAAGTAAACTTTTACCGGGCATAATACCGCTAAAACACGGTGCGTGGCTTCAAATCACGTTTTTACTTTTAGGACAACGTATTTAAAGTAACCACCTAAAAACTCCAACTTATGTTTCGGTACATGCTGTTGAGCGTCTTGTTGTTGAGTGCAACAACGTCCTGGACGCAAGTAACCAATAAGGCCGACTCTGCCGCACGGGCCAAAGATTCGATCAATAAAATAAAGGAAGACTCGGCCAATAAAGCCAAGGCTGCCAACCATGAAAAGCCAGCTCCTCCCCCCAAAACAACTCCTAAACCTGATTCAGCAACCAGTCAGGCGGCTCCAGCAAATGTTGACTCCACTTCCCTCATGAACAGGTATCAATATGACCTGGCCCACTACAAGGAATATTATCCAGCAAAAGGTGCCTCCAATTGGCGTCTATGGCCTGCTATCATTGGCGGCCTCCTGCTTGCCTTCATAAGCCGGTACCTGATGTATAATACCCCTTTATGCAAAGACCTCAGTTATTATCCCGGCACCAGCAATTTACGTCCGGCAGATAAAAGGCCGTTCAGCTACTCCAAAGTGCAATTATTCTGGTGGACGGTCATTATCCTTTCTACCTTTCTCGCCTACTATATCTACACGGGGTACCTGATATCCTTCACCCCCAGTATGGTGCTCCTGTTGGGTGGCGGGCTGGCAGTTGCTGTATTTGGTAAAGTAATCGATAATACGCAAATGAATCAGGATACCAACTCAGTCCCCACACGCCACCAGGATCTCAAAGATTCAGAAGGTCTGTTTACTGATATCCTGTCGGATGAAGGTGGCATCAGCATACACCGCTACCAGGCCGTCATCATGAATATGATATTTGGGATCGCCTTCATCGGCCAGTTTCTACAAAGCATATTCGGGCATGAGAAATATCCCTTCCTTGAATTCGAATCCTGGCAGTTGACCTTGATGGGCGTCAGCTCAGCCGCTTTTTTAGGATTGAAGAGCAGCGAAAATTCGTCAGCTACCAAGCCTAAACGGGAAGAAGAGGCCGTGCAAAATACCAAGGCTGCTCCCCCACCTACCCCCACCACCAAAGCCTTTCAGAGTTTGGAAAATGATGTAAAAAATCGCTAACCTGCAGGGTTTATCATAAAACTGCATTCCCACTATTCAACCGGCCCACCCGGTATGCCGGAAACTTTTGCCCTGCCAGGAGTTTCCGGCACCCTTTTGTGGAAAAGATTTTCCGTTCCCTCAATTCCTTGCAAAAGAAGCAATTACAAGGTCCACCACACACCTTCACTACATTTTAACAATCCCGGAATTTGGAAATTCCGCTGTCGGGAGTACTTTTGTTTGACAATTTTGTCAAACTATATTGTCAATGGCAGTTAAAGACAGTCAAACGGAACAACAAATCAAGGATGCGGCACGCAAACTTTTCTTCGCGGAGGGCAGGTTCAATGCCACTACCCAGGAAATAGCCGATGCCGCCGGTGTAAACCGTACCCTGGTTAATTATTACTTCCGGTCGAGGGACCTCCTGTTTGACCAGATACTGCGTGAAGCCCGGGATACGATGGACCAGCGATTGGACAATGCCATGAGCGCCGAAACTTCATTTAAAAAGAAGATTGAGCATTTCATTGACATTTTCACCGAGCAGGCCTTTACCTATCCCTACCTGGACATTTACATGGTAACCCGGATCAATGAAGATGTGGAAAAACAAAATGAGATCATTACGGACCTCAAAAAGACCGACCGGCTGAAGAACTTCCTGCGGGATATCGAAGCAGAGATCAAGAAGGGCACCCTGGAGAAGATGGAGCCAGTACAGTTTGTGATCACCCTTATATCCCTGCTGTCGCACCCCGTAGTGATGCAGCCGCTTTTTAAGAAGATCTTCAACTACTCGGACAAACAATACAAACAAGTATTGATAGCCAGGAAGGAACTCATTTTAAAAATGCTGTTTAAGTAACAGCCTTTTTTATGCCCCTAATTTGACAAAATTGTTAAACTTTTTTATTAAATAGTTATGTTAAAATGAGAGAGCAGATAGCGCAGAAGGCGGCGGTTTTATTTGGCCAGTTCAGCGTAAGGAGTATTACGATGGACGAAATAGCCAGCAGCATGGGTATTTCCAAGAAGACATTGTATACCTGGTTTACCGATAAAAATGAACTGGTCGAGGCCGTGTATGCGGCTCCCTTGAAAATGACCGAAATGGATTGTTCGGTCATCATTAAAAAGGCTGCCAATGCCATCCAGGAAGTTTTCCTGATATGGCAATCACTGAAGAAAACCATCGGCACCATGAATGAAACGCTGCTGCACGACTTGCAAAAGTACCACCATGCCGCCTTTGAACGGTATACCAGTTTCAAAAGGGAATTCTTATACGACTTATTACTTAAAAATATTCAGCGCGGGCAGGAAGAACAACTGTACCGCAGTCAGATCATCCCGGAATTAATAGCGGGCTACCAGGTGACTATTACAGGCATCCATACCCGGCAGGAGCTCAACAAACAACAATTGTGGCCGCAAACCACCATTAGTGAGCAATTGATCCTGCATTACCTGCATGGCCTGGCCACCACCAAGGGCGTACGGCTGATCGAAAAATACTTAAAAGAGTTTCCGGAATCGTGAAAGCGAGCTACGAGCTTCAGTCGCCAGCCTCTGGCTGGTGACGGTTATTTACAAGCCTCCGGCTTGTTGTTGCAAGCCGGAGGCTTGCCAGTAACCTCACTCGCCGGAGGCGAGCGAGGGTAAGCTCGAAGCCGAATCTAAAACACCAAACAGCGCAATAAACAGATGAATTTATGGATGTGAAAAACAAAAGTACCATGAAAGGGCTCACGGTAAGCCTGCTAATGATGACGGGGCTTTTCGGTGGGAGCGCCCTAGCACAGAATCCCTCCCTTGAGAGCGGAACGCCCCCAACAACTACCGCAACGCAGGCGCCCAGCAACGGCCCTACCGAACTGACCTTGAAAGAGGCATTGAAATATGCCTTGCAAGCCAGTCAAACAGCCCGCAAAGCACGCCTGGACGTAGAGAATGGCAAATACCAGATCGACGAAGTAAGGGCACGTGCCTTACCACAGATCACAGGTAATGCAGGCCTTAACTATAATCCCATTCTGCAGTTAAGCGCTCTTCCCGGAGAATTAGCTGGCCAGCCTGGCAAAACCCTGATGGTGCCCTTCGGCCAAAAATGGAATTCCACTGCCGGCGTATCCCTGTCGCAAAACCTCTTCGACCAATCGGTCTTCACTGGTTTAAAAGCAGCCAAGTCGACCCAGGAATATTACAAGATCAATGCCCAGCTTACGGATGAGCAGTTGATAGAACAGGTAGCCACCACCTATTACCAGGTATTGGTACAGCGCCAGAAGATTGGCGTGCTGGATACCACCATCCTGAACACGGGCAAGGTACAAACCATCATCAAAGGACAGTATGAGAACGGACTGGCCAAGCAAATTGATGTGGACCGTATTGCGGTGAACATTTCCAACCTGCAAACGCAAAGGCAGCAATTGCTCAATACGGTAACGCAGTATGAGAACCAACTGAAATACGCCATGGGTATGCCCATACAAAATCCCATTGCACTACCGCAGGTAGAGTTTGCCTCCATTCAACCGCAAACAGCTCCCTCAGGTGATACGCTTAACGTAAGTACCCGGACAGAATACAAACTCCTGAAACAGCAGGAATCCTTGTTGAAATTCCAGAAGGATGCCTACAAAGCAGAATACTACCCTACCCTTTCCCTCAATGGCAACTATGCTTACCAGGGCCTGGGCAATAAGGTACCCTGGTTCCAGAAAGGCAGTGCCGGTGTAAACTGGTTTGACTATGCTTCTGTTGGCCTGAGCCTGAAAGTGCCGATTTTCAATGGCGGCGCCACCCGTTCCCGCATCAGGCAAGCCGATGTAAGTATCCGCAAACTGCAGGAAGACATTTCCAATACTTCCCTGTCGCTGAACCTTATGTATGAGAATGCCAAAACACAGATCAATAACAGCATCATCATACTGAACAACCAACGGGAGAATGTGCAACTGGCGCAGAAAGTATTCTTCAATACGCAGAACAATTACAACAATGGACTGGCTACGCTGACGGACCTGCTGGATGCGGAGAACTCGCTCACCGAAGCGCAGAATAACCATTCTGCCGCCCTGTTGGATTACCGGGTAGCAGAGATCCAGCTCATCAAATCGCAAGGCAACTTAAAATCATTATTAAACTAGTAATACAACCAGGATGAAAAAGAGATCAATAGCACGCACCCTCATTACCATCGTGATCCTCATCGGGTCCATCGCCCTCATCGGATGGGTGCTCAATAACAATAAAAAGAAGAATGCAGAGAAAACGGCTATCGTAGCAGCAGCCAATGGAAATATTGCCGTACGTACAAGTGCGGTGCAAAAACAATCCATGGAGCTGGACTTTGGTGTGAATGGTAATTTCATACCCGGTCAGCAAATGAATTTTGCAGCCGAAAATTCCGGCCGCGTTACACAAGTGCTGGTTGATGAGGGCAGTGTTGTAACCAGGGGGCAAACACTGGCCATTATCAAAACCGATCAGCTCAATGTAGACCTGGAAAGTGCGCAAGCCAATTACCGCAATGCCCTGAAGGACAAAGATCGTTATGAAAATGCCTTCAAAACCGGCGGCGTTACCCAACAGCAGTTAGACCAGGCCAGCCTGGCGCTCGACAATGCCGAAGCGCGTGTAGCCCAGGCCAAAATCAAAATAGGCGATGCTTATATCCGTGCTTCCATCAATGGCGTCGTTAATAAAAGATACATCGAGCCAGGTGCTGTAGTAGCGTCAGGCACCCAGTTGTTTGAACTGGTAGATATCTCACGCCTCAAATTGCAGGTAACGGTCAATGAGTCGCAGGTAGCCAATTTAAAAGTGGGTGATAAAGTACAAATTAAGGTGAGCGTATTCCCCGATAAGGACTTTGCGGGCACCGTTAGTTTTATTGCCGCCAAGGCCGATAATACCCTGAGTTTCCCCATCGAAATATCCTTAGCCGCCAATCCGGGCAACCAGGTGAAGGCCGGTATGTATGGAACAGCCATCTTCAATTTCCCTTCCCAGGCACCTGCTATCATGATCCCCCGCTCGGCCTTTATTGGCAGTGTTAGCAGCAACCAGGTATTTGTGATCAAAAGCGACAATACCGCATCCCTGCGCAAAGTAGTGGCCGGCCGTGTGCTGGGCGACAAAGTAGAAGTATTACAAGGATTGGAAGCAGGAGAAAACGTGATCACCAGCGGACAGATCAACCTGAATGAAGGATCACCGGTAACAGTAGTAAAATAAGCAGCCAGACATTTAAAAACTGATTCATGAAACTTGCAGAAATATCGATCAAACGTCCTACCCTCGTCATCGTACTGTTTACAGTACTGATACTGGGCGGATTGTTAAGCTATAAATCACTGAACTATGAGCTGCTGCCCAAGTTTGCACCATCCGTGGTATCCATTACCACGGTATATCCCGGCGCCTCACCCAGTGAAGTAGAAAATACGGTATCGAAGAAAATAGAAGACGCCGTATCGTCCATGGAAAACATCAAAAAATTAGAGACCAAATCATTCGAGAGCTTATCCATCATTACCATCACCCTCAACAGTGGTACGGATGTAGACTATTCACTGAATGATGCCCAGCGCAAGGTGAATGCCATCCTAAAGGACTTGCCGGAAGATGTGGATCCGCCCTCACTCAATAAGTTCTCCCTCGATGACCTGCCCATTATGACCTTATCGGCCACGGGCAAGATGGAAGAAGCTGCTTTCTTTGACCTGATGGACAAACGCATTGCACCCGTATTATCCCGTGTGCAGGGCGTGGCGCAGGTAAACCTCATCGGCGGCCAGGAACGGGAGATACAGGTGAATATTGATGCTACCCGGCTGCAAGGCTTTGGCCTTTCGCTACTACAGGTGCAGCAAGCCATCCTGGCTTCTAACCTCGACTTCCCCACCGGTAGTGTACAAACGCGGGAACAGGATATCCTGATCCGCCTGGCAGGCAAGTATAAAACAGTGGATGAACTGCGCAACCTGGTGGTATTAAACAAGAATGGCGTTCAGGTTCGCCTGAAAGATGTAGCCGATGTACAGGATGTACAAAAAGATGTAGAAAAACTGGCCCGTGTGAACCAGCAGGCCTCCATTGCCCTGCAGGTGATCAAACAATCGGATGCCAATGCCGTATCGGTAAGTGAACAGATCACGGCCAGCATCCAGAAATTACAGAAGGATTATGCCAGCACCGGGTTGAAGATCGATATCGCTAATGATAGCTCGGTATATACCCTGCAATCGGCCGACGCGGTTATTCATGACCTGATCCTGGCCATCATATTGGTAGCCTTTGTGATGTTGTTCTTCTTACACAGCATCCGCAATGCCCTGATCGTCATGGTGGCCATCCCGGCATCATTGATTGCCACCTTTATTGGCATGGCCTTATTGGGCTATTCACTCAACCTGATGTCCTTACTGGCCCTTTCGCTGGTGGTGGGTATCCTGGTGGATGATGCCATTGTGGTGCTGGAAAATATTTACCGGCATATGGAAATGGGCAAAAACCGGGTACGGGCAGCGTACGACGCTACCAAAGAGATCGGGTTTACCGTTACCTCCATTACCCTGGTAATTGTAGTGGTATTCATTCCTATTGCCCTGAGTACCGGCCTGGCAGCAGATATCCTGAAACAGTTTTGCGTTACCGTATCCATTGCCACCCTCCTTTCTTTGTTGTCCTCCTTTACCATTGTTCCCTGGTTATCCAGCCGCTTTGGTAAGTTGGAAGTGATCACGGGCAAAACCTTCTTTGGAAGGATCATTGTAGGCTTTGAAAAGGGACTGAACCGCTTTACCAACTGGATCACTGGTATCCTCAAATGGTGCCTGGGTCATAAAAAGACCACCCTGGGTGTAATGCTCGTATTGTTCTTTGGTTCCTTCTACCTGGTAGGTGCCGGTTATATTGGCGCTGAGTTCTTCGCCAAAACCGACCGCGGCGAATTCCTGGTGCAGATCGAAATGCCCAAGGATGCTTCTATTGAGCAAACCAATGCTATGACACGCCGGGCCGAGGAATTCCTGAAAACAAAGAAAGAAGTGACCAAACTCATTACCACCATTGGTCAAAGCAGTGATGGTATGGGCGCCTCCCAATCCACCGCTTACAAATCGGAGATCGACGTACAACTGGTGCCCAAGACCGAGCGCCTGGACGAAGCCAATATCTATGCCGTGAAAACGAAACGGGAGCTGGAAAAGATATTGATCGGCGCCAAGGTAAAAACAGTGCCCGTGAGTATCCTGGGTACGGCCGAACAAGCCCCCCTGGCATTGGTGGTAACCGGTCCGGAGTTGGACAGCGTGATGCGTTTTGCCAATGCCGCCATGGCCGAACTGAAGAAGGTGCCAGGCGCTACAGAAATGCGTTTGTCGGTGGAAGCCGGCAATCCCGAGATCAGTGTACAGGTAGACCGAGATAAGATGGCCGCGCTGGGCTTATCCCTTAGCACCGTGGGTAGCACCATGCAAACCGCCTTCAGTGGTAATACCGATGGCAAGTTCCGTCAGGGCGAATATGAATATGATATCAATATCCGGTATGAAAAGTTCAACCGACAAAATATTGCCGATGTAAGCAATCTCCTGTTCCTCAACGACCAGGGACAGCAGGTAAGGCTCTCGCAATTTGCAACGGTGAAAGAAGGTTCAGGCCCCAGCCAGTTGGAGCGTCGCGACAAAAGCACCTCCGTTACCATACAGGCACAAAGCGTAGGCCGCCCTTCGGGTACCGTAGCCGCCGAATGGCAAGCCATGTTTGATAAACTGCCACGTCCGGTAGGGGTAGGTTATGTGTGGAGTGGTGATATGGAAAACCAGAGTGAAGGTTTTGGCTCCATGGGTATTGCCTTGCTGGCAGCCATCATATTGGTATACCTCATCATGGTGGCCTTGTACAATAGCTTTGTATATCCTTTTGTGGTCCTTTTCTCTATTCCGCTAGCCATTATTGGCGCCTTCCTGGCATTGGCCCTTACCAATAACTCTTTAAACCTGTTCACCATCCTGGGTTTGATCATGCTGATTGGTCTGGTGGCCAAGAATGCCATCATCCTGGTGGATTTTACCAACCAGCGAAAGGCAGAAGGCGCCAGCACGTACCAGGCCCTTATTGATGCCAACCATGCGCGGTTGCGGCCCATCCTTATGACCACCATTGCCATGGTGATCGGGATGCTGCCCATTGCCATCGCCAAAGGCGCAGGCGCTGAGTGGAAGAATGGCCTGGCCTGGGTAATCATTGGCGGCTTGATCAGCTCCCTCTTCCTTACCCTGGTAGTAGTCCCCGTGATGTATGCCATTTTTGATAAGATCGTAAACAGGTTGAACAGGGGCAAAAAACAAAAGGATGTGAACGAATTAATGACAGAGGACTATGTACCGCAGGAGGTACATGAAGGCGAGTTTAGTCCTTCGCATATCTAATAAGGCAGGCATTAACTTAGACAGGAACAAAACCACCCCACAAATGGTCTTAAGAGGTCTGAAAGGACTAATTAAGGCCATTTGCTTTATCCTTCGATTTCTTTTTGACATTAAGGTAGAGCTTATTCCTTCCACCACCTGTGAAAAACGTTTTGCGCATCCGATCCCGCTGTCCTTTGGTAAACAAGTACATGGCATCATCATCTACATAATCCATAAAGTTCATGAACATATTGCTATGGCCGCAGGAGTTTTGCGGATAAGTGGGATGGCCCAGGTAGCGGGTGCCCGTACTGGGCGTATCATCTACATAATCGGTGGAGCTGCAATTATCGGCAGTGCCAAATATATGGTGGAGGTTGAACCAATGCCCAATTTCATGCGTAGCAGTACGACCCAGCTCATGCCCCTGGCTCAAGGGCGCCAGGGTTCCAAAAGTCCGGGGATCGATCACTACCGCATCTACCCTGGCATCCGCGCCAGGATAACTGGAATAGCCAGCCAATCCTACCTCTCCCAGCCGATTCGACATTTCGGCCACATAGATATTCAGGTACCGGTCGGACGGCCAAATATCGCTGCCCCCCTTGCTGGTTTGAAATAGGGCGAGGTCTTCTACCGGTATCGTACCCATTGGATTCGATCCGCTATAGCCATCTACCTGGGTAGCAACCCTGATAATGCCATCCGTAGCATTTCCCTGGGGATCCTTTGAGGCCATCACAAACTCAATACCCACATCAGCCACCCGATCAGCAAACTCAGCAGGCGTTTTAGTCACATCAGCATTCTTTTTGCGAAAATCTTCATTCAATACTTTGAGCTGGGATACTATTTTCTCATCCGTTATATTGAAGACGGCGGTATTGTACAATACATGCACCACTACGGGTATACGAACTACTTCATCCTCGGGGATGTTGGTTATAGGAGGAGGCTCCGGGGCAGGTTCATGATCAGGTTTTTCGCAGCCCATTACCGCGAAGACCAACACAAAAGGAAGGGCAAGCTTATAAAAGCAGGGGTAAAGGTTTTGATGCATGATGACGAAGGTATAAAAACAAATGATGACCCCTGCTTAATTCCAAACGCTGCATGCTGTCTTTTTTCTTTATGGCATATCAGACAGACATCGTATTATATATTTCACTAACTTTAACCATAACTCACCTGCTCCTGCATGACGGAACACCTAACGTTCCATCCTCACCCTGCTACTGTAATAAAGCCCCTCACAGCAATGCCCACCCCGTAGTGATGGTATTTTATCCATAATCTAAAACAGTTACTATGAACCCATTCTTCACGCAGTATTGGTGGATCTTCCTTTTAAGAGGTTTGTTTGCTATTATCCTGGGCATCATTGCTTTATTGATGCCAGGCGTTACATTTACCACCCTGGTTATTTTCCTGGGCGCATATATGCTGGTAGATGGAATATTTTCGGTAATAACAGCCATCAGTGGCCGCAAAACAATGGAGTACTGGGGCTGGGTGCTCACCATTGGCATATTGAGCATCCTGGCCGGCATTGTTACCTTTATGAACCCTTTTGCAACAGGCGCCGCCCTGCTTTACCTCGTCGCTTTCTGGGCCATCCTCGCAGGTATTCTTGAAATTGTGGTAGCCATCCGCCTCCGCAAAGTCATTACGGGCGAAGGCTGGTATATACTGGCTGGCATTCTCGGTATTGTATTTGGCATCCTGATCATGATGAATCCCATTGCAGGCGCCATCACCATTACCTTGATATTCGGGTTCTATGCATTGGTGTTTGGCTTCATATTACTCTCCTTTTCCATGCGCCTGCGGCGCAGGTATAAAGAATCAACCCGCAAACATTATCCTTCCGCCAATCCTCATTGACCCGGGATATAACCCCTGACCCACTCCTCTTTTTACAGAACATGTATGGGGGCAACAATGCCCAGTGATATAACACCCGTATTGCCATTGGAAGCACCAAACTTACTCTTGGCATAATCCGAATACCGGTAGATCCTGCCTACATAGTTCACAAAACATTTAAAGTTGAGCCCCTTGAAGGGGAAATACTCTACCGTAGGAATATATCCCCAGGCAGTCCGCAACTTCTTGTCCTTATTGGGATCAGGATTGCCCTTCCAGTGGGCAAAATCCACCATCCCTACCATCGACAGATTCACCTTCCCGATCCTGTAATCCGCCTTCAGCCAATGGCTCACATACAATACATCCTGGTTGGCCGGCTGCACGTTGGTAGGATCACTGATACCCGATACTACTCCCTTCCGGTCAAGGTCTTCCTTGCTGTACTTAAAGTCATAAGCCAGCTGAAACCTGTTGAGCGAAAGCTGGTTGCCCAATGCGATATAGTGCATGTAAGTCGACTGGGCCTCTTTGAAGATGCTGTAAGACCAGATAGTGGACAATTTGCCACCAAATAAATTACCACGCCAGTTGGCCACCGCCGCAATCGGGAATTTAGCCTCCTTAATACCCGGTACATTGCCATAGATCTCAGCAAAGGTGCGGGTACGCGAATTGAGCGCCTGGAAACTGAAAGAATGATTTTCATTGGCCTGAACTTGTACCCCCATACCAAGCAAAAAATTATCTGAATTGTCTACAATATCCGAATACTGATAAATATCAATGGGATTCAGGTCAAACTCAATACCGCCCCAGTCGGCGCACAACTTACCCACCGTAAAGCTCAGCTTGTCTGTAGCACTGATCTGTACATAAGCCAGGTCGGTAGACCTGCTCATATTATCTTCCGATTGCGGTTCCGTTCCACGGGTATATCGATCCCGGAAACGGAAATACACCCGGTCATGTATCTTACCCTTGATCTCCAGCCTGAACTGGTTCATGATAAACCGGCCCCGCGTATAATCACCATCCACAAATTCATTGCGCAGCGAGCTTTGCATATTGGCAATTACATCAATATTGCTCAATAGTTTTTGTTTTGCCTCCGGGATCAAGGGATGATTTACAGCAAAACTATCTTCCTGTTTTTGTTTTTGTGCCATTGATGAAATACCAATCATCAACAGCCCTGCACATACAATGGCTATCCTCATAAGTGGAGCTGTTTAGATTAGTATTCAAAGAAATAATCCTGGAGTTTATTCTTATCTTTTGTTTGCGTAAGTCCAAGCATCAGTAAGATCCTTGCCTTTTGCGGATTGAGGTCATCACTCACAATAGTACCCAATTTGGCATCATCCGTTTCGTCGTGTAATACCACCCGGCCACTGTGTACGCGGGTGGAACGACATACGATCACTCCTTTTTTTACAGCAGCAATCACCGCATCTGTATTGGCTTTATTGAGGTTGCCATTGCCCAAGCCTCCTGTAATAATGCCCTCGTAGCCTTCTGCAGCATAGGCATTGATGGCTGTACCCGATGCATCTGCATACAATTCCGCCACAGCTACCTTGGGCAGTTTCGTGAGTCCCGTAATATCGAAAGGTGTTTGTTTATTGGCTTTTCGTTGCGCTTTTAAATAATAGACCACTTTCCCATCATATACCTGACCAAGCGGCGCGGCATTGGGAGCCGTAAATCCATTCACCTTCGTTGTACTTGTTTTTACTGCGTCCCTTCCATCAAAAATGGATTCATTAAAGGAGATCAATACACCCCTTCCCTTTGAATAAGGGCTGGCTGCCACGGTTACGGCATCGTAAAGGTTTTTGGGACCATCGGCACTGATGGCCGTAGCAGGCCGCATAGAACCGGTCAAAACTACGGGAAGATCATAACGCACTGTGAGGTTTAAAAAATAAGCTGTTTCTTCCTGTGTATCGGTACCATGGGTGATCACAATACCATCGGCTTCATTGTTCTTAAAAATCTCATTGATCCTTTTATTGAGTTTGATCCAGATATCTACCGACATATCCTGACTGCCTACATTGGCAACCTGCTCTCCGGATATTTTGGCCACTTTTTCAATACCCGGTACGGCGCCTATCAGGTCCTGGATGGGTAATTCACCTGCTTTATAGGCGCTACGGTCGGCTGAAGCCCCCGTACCGGCAATGGTACCACCTGTGGCCAGTATTACTATGCGCGGAAGATTGTTTTGTGCATACGTAGAAATGATGAACAGGAGGACTGTCAATACGATCAATAGTTTTTTCATAACCTATACATTTAATGATGATTAGTAGAATGGATAATTATTTCCTGCCTTCGCCTGCTTTCCAGCTGGCGGCATATTCCTTCATGATCATGGTAATGCTTTGACCAATGGTCTTGTACATTTCTGTAGGCAGGTTGGCCAGCGATACCCGGATGGACCATTCAGGACCATCAAATCCACCGCCATTCAGGAGTACCACCCCAGCTTTTTCGGCCAGCCGGAACAGGATATCCACCGGCTCAAAATTCATCATGAGCCAGCTGTTGAAGCTATCGCCATATACTTTACGACCCCATACCAGGATATCGATCTCCGTATAGTATCCGGAGTTGAGCGGATCGACCACCAATGGTATTTGCAATTCCTTCCACAGCAGCTTCAACCTTTTCAATACCAGTTGTTGCGTGAGTTTCTTGTACTTGTCTCTTTTATCCAGGATGGCAAAACCAGCAAACAATAGCATCTGCATTTGTTGGGGCAACGACAGGCCGGCCGTATGGTTCAGCGCCACCTGGCGGCTATCGGCTACCATGCGGTCAATGAACAGCAGGCTTTCCGGCTCCAGTGTAATGGTGCCATACCGTTTATTCAATACTTTCTTCTGATTGGGCGGCAGGTTGGCAATAAAGGTGTCGTAGATATTGTCCTCATAGATAGCTATCACACCCAGGCGCCAGCCCGTACAGCCAAAGTATTTGGAGAAGGAGTATACGCCGATGGTATTTTCGGGCAATACAGCCATCAGCGACTTAAAGCCAGGCACAAAGGTGCCATATACATCATCCGTCACAATGGCCAGGTTGGGATTGTGCTTACGCACGATCTGCGCGATCTTTTTGAGTGCAATGGGATGAATCGCGGCAGAAGGCGGATTACTGGGATTCACCACAAAGAGGATCTTCACCGAAGGGTCTTTCAGTTTATCCAGCTCACTGTCCGGGTATTGCCAGGTATGCCTTCCTTCGCGGTTCATGGAGGAGGCATTGATCTTAACTACATTGAATTCATACCGCTCCAATTCCGGTATTTCAATATAGGGCGTGAAGGTGGGCACCATCAGGGCGATGGTATCCCTTTTCTTCACCATAAAGTTTTGCATGAGGGAGTCGAATATATAACACATGGCAGCGGTGCCTCCTTCTACTGCAAACAATTTGTATTTCTTTTTGGGCGCTACCCGGTCGCACATTTCCTGTACCAGGTAATCATGCACAATGATCTCAGGATGCACCAGCATCCTGTCGGGCACCGGGTACTGGTCGCCAATGATCCCTTCGGCCAGTTCATGCACCCAGCTATCCGGATCAAAGCCATGTTGTTTGATGCCGTATTTATACAAGGCGCCCAGTAAGCCAATGCCCGGTGCTTTCTTATTGGAGCTCAAAAACTTTTCAAAGCGCTGGGCAATGCCTTTCTTTTCAGGTATACCTGCCAGTTCACCGGCTATATAATCCGTGCGTTTACATTCTTCCAGTCCAAATAAACCCAGCGTAAAAAATGCCTCCCGGGGTGTAGTGGCCACCCAATTGGGATTGCCCCTGCCGGCATTGAGCATGGCCGTGGCATTCTTCTTTGTTTCTTCCTTTGCCAGGTCGATCAACGTATTCTTTAATTCAAACGGACTCAGCTGAAGCAATTCCTGTTCCTGTTGGCGGGTAGTTTTTATTTTTGATAATTTGGCCATTGTTGCAAGATTTTAGCGGTAGTTAATTAGTTTGATGTATGGATACTGATTAATGGGTGAGTAGAACGATCACTACCCCCCAAATGATGAGCAGTGTATTGCCTACGGCATAGGTAACCGTATAGCCAAGAGCGGGTGTTTTACTGCCAATGGCATCTTGTATGGCGCCCAGGGCGGCCGTCGTGGTGCGGGCGCCGGCGGTGCAGCCCAGGGTTAAGGCAGGATGGAACTTGAAGAGGTACCGTCCCATGAGCACGCCTACCAACAGCGGGCCTGTTGTAGCCACAGCGCCTGCCACAAATAATCCCCAGCCTACCTGTTTGAAACCTTCTACAAAGCTGGGACCGGCACTGATGCCTACCACGGCAATGAACATATTGAGACCTACATTATTCATCATCCACAAGGCGGGTTCGGGAATACGCCCAAAGGTGGGATGCTGTGAACGCAGCCAGCCAAAGAACAGGCCGGCAATCAGGGCGCCGCCACTGGTACTAAGACTCAGGGGTACGCCGCCTACATGAAAGGTGAGTGCACCTACCAATCCGCCAATTACGATACCCAGGCCCACAAACAACATATCTGTTTTATTCGTAGCCCGGTCCGGATATCCAATTTCAATCGCTCCTTTTTCTACACCTTTTTTAGTTCCTACCAGTTCCAGTACATCCCCCCGGTCAATGACCGTATCGGGCAATACCGGTACGGAGATATCAGCTTTCTTGATGTCACGAATAAAAGCGCCATGCATAAAATCTTTTTGGCGCAACTCCTTTACCGTAATACCAGCGATGGTTCCTTTACTCACCAGCACCGGTAATACTTCAGCAGGAAAATGAAGCAGTTCCCCATTATTGATTTCTGGTCCTACCCAATTCTCTTCCCCGATCAAATTTTCACGACGTCCACTCAATACGATCTCATCGCCTTTGCGGACAATTGTCTGCAGGGTAGCCTCTTCTATTTTCTTGTCGTGGCGGATCCTTTCTACAAACAAGCGTACATTTTTAGCCTGCAGATAGGCTTCTACTTCCTTTACTGTTTTGCCGGGAGCAAACCAATCGTTGGTCACCTGGTAGGCCCGGAAAGAAACAATGGGATTGGCCGAAATAAAACCAGGTTCATCAAATTCACCGCCGCTGCCCATACTGGCTTCCAGTTCCTTGCTTTTTTTCTTAACACTCTCCAGTCCCCCCAATAGCTTGGGGCCTACACTGGCCAGGAACCAGGCCGAGCCAGCCGTGCCAAACAGGTAGGTAACGGCATAACAAACCGGGATGGCATTAATCATGGTGGTTTTGGCAGCGGCCTCCATATTCAAATTGTTAATGGTATCACTGGCTACGCCAATAACGGCCGAGATGGTTTGCGCACCAGCCAGTAGGCCCGCTGCCTGTCCCGCATTATAACCCATTACCTTGGCACAGATCCAGGGAAACACCAGGCACATGACACAGACAATGGCGGCAAAGATCATTTGGGGAATGCCGTCTTTTTTAAGGCCACGAAAAAACTGGGGTCCTACGCTGTATCCCACCGCAAACAGGAACATCAGGAAGAAAACTGATTTCACATTGGGTGAGATGGCAATGTCCATCTGACCGATCAATACGCCCATTAAGAGAACAGCAGTAACCGTGCCCAGGGAGAATTTACCCAGTTTCAAGGGGCCAATAAAAAAGCCCAGTGCGATTGTAAGAAAAACAGCCAACTCAGGATATGTTCGGAATACGTGTACAAACCATTGCATGATGGAATATTTAGATTAATCTATTGGTAACTGCGAATTACAGAAGAAAGGAAGAAGCCTATATAATCTGGCAGAAGCTAGCATACAGCTATACACCATAACGATATATTATAGTTATACTACCAAATCATGGCAGTGGCATTAACCAATTTTGAGCAGGAATGAGACGTGGCTTGTTGAACCAAAAACTGATTATGTACCCAGCACAATTGAACAATGAATGTAAGTCGATCGTATTTCCGCGGAAAGGATGGAGGGGAAATTTGAATTGTAGAATAAATATAATAAAATTATCAATTCCAACTACATTAGGAGTAGCAATTAAATTCAGTAGGTTGCACGGAAATGCAAACCTGGATACCATGTTTCATAGCCCAATACTACTGGTTGCAGAAATGACGACAGCCCTACCAGGTTGGAGGTCGACAAGAATCGCCAAAGCCAGGACCACTCATTACGAAAGATTGGGCACCAGTACCCATCCACTCCAATTCTGCGCGGTATGCTTGCGCCAATTAGGGCATTTATTTGAACCAACTGCTTTATAAAGTAATAAAGCCATCCTTGAAGAATGACTTTATTGCTTTATTTTAAAATAATTACTATCGCACATGATCCTCTATTTATTCATGCAGGATATTAATTTTACAAAATGATATTTGCAAATCCTTGCATAAGTACTTCACACGCTTGGCTCAGCTGCATACTTATGTCAATTAGAGATCAGTTCGGGAATTCTTCTTGCGCATGAGGGCTATCAGTTAGGGGAGTCTATTTTTAGTGAACTAAATATTTTTTCTGTCACTTTTTTAAACTCGTTGATTGGCCTTTTTAAGCCTACAATATCAAGCTTGAAATAAATTTTCTCCATATTGCAAAAAAATAGTCTAAGGCCATACGCTCTGCCATGTTTGTATTTAGTAGCAAATGTATATTTTAAGTATCCAATCTGGATTCCTGAAATTAATTTTATCCCAGACTCTTCAACTATTATTCTCCTAATAGAATCGGATAACATTCCTTGTCTTGTTTCGTCAACAATTGAATCATTAATTTGCATCTTAGGTCCATATAATGAATCGTATACGTATAAAAATATCCCTGATTGATCTTTCGGGCTTTTTACTTCGACATTATACTTTATCTCATAAATGGCAAATTTCATTGCGTCTTCTTTAATTCGCCATGTATCAGGAGCACATAAAATAATCTCATTTTTGTGTAGTCTTATAGTTTTATAAGAATCTTGAGACAAAGAATTTAAACTCAGCATCAAAATAACGCTAACCAATAGATTATTTTTTTCTTTCATTTTCAACAGGAATTTTACTATTAGCGACCGGATCAGCATTACCAAATCGACTTAAATATGAGCCCTGTATTACACCTTGATTTAGCGTAGTTTTTATATAACCACTAAGAGGCGCTACACTGCTACCAAGAGTAAGCATACCATTGTTGATGTAATAACCGCTTGACATTACAGAACCTGTTGGAAGTTTGGCTCCGTTCATTCTATGTGCAAGCCCTCCCTCATCCGCATGATCCATCCCACTGTTATGACCTGCACCGTGGACTACATTAAAGGCGGCAGCTTCAAATGCTTTCACATTAAAATCTTTAGCTACTATCTTATTGTCTTCATTATTAATTGCAATTATTTTTTCGTTTGTAACACTCCCCCAAGGGTTGCCACTAATTTCTGGATTCTTTTTCCCACCTTCTCCAAAGTCTGGATCCTTCCTTAAAAAATCCGCAAATTTTTCATCGACTTTGGCAATAGCTTCCACAACAGCTGTTTCATTTCCAATATACGCAACAGCGTCTGTTTTATCCATGTTCTTGTACACCTTACTAAAATCCGTCCCGGAATATATTTTAGCTTTCGTTTTCAAACCCATCTCTTTAAAATTCAGATTTACCTGATCCCTGATTTTCCTTAGTTGAGTTTTAGTCATTCCTTCAACGCCTACTAAATAAATAACATTTTCCATTCCATTTGGGTCTATATACAGTATCGGATTATTCATGCAATACTGATAACTTGACAACGAATTGAATTTTTCCACTTTTGGATCCACCACATGCCACCTCCCAATCTGCGCATCATACATCCTAGCGCCATAGTCATACCAATCCAGGCCACTGCCATCACTAAACTCCTTTTCCTGCTTCTCCTTACCATTGTATTCATACTTATTATCCAGCTTTCCTATGGCTTTGGAACTTATCCCCGTCATCGTCAACCCAAACGGATAATAATGCGTCTCCTCAATGATAGGGCCGGTGTAATGGCTGATGCTCAGGTTATCAAAGAACACGTCCCAATTCTGGGTTTCATTGCTGACATAAATATACAGAAATCCATTTTTTGTCATGGGGATAGCGGCCTGGCCAATGGGTTTTACCTCATTGGGAATGCTGACCGGAATGGCTCCGCTGCTGGCTTCTACGTATTTCATTTGTTCGTCCAGGAGCAGCCAGTTGAGGTAAGCCTTGGGCTTGTTGTTGCCAGCTTGGGACTGTTGGTGATTGGTCTGTAAGTCTCTTATGGCTGTGGCCAAAGGACCGGGATCAGCACTGAGTTGGGTAAGGGAACCCTTGGTTTGGCCTGCTGCACCTATAATGCCACCTGCTAAAGAGGAGAGAATGGTGGGCACCATGTTGAGACCATCGTTGTAGCTGCCGCCACTGCGATAAAAATGGCTTACACCTATATCAACCTTATCGCCACTCATGACCTTGAGCACTATGGCCGGGCCTATTTTATTACCACTGCCGTTAACCTTGGCTACTAGGTCATTTGGATTGGTAACGGGTTTTCCATCAACAGGGTATCCACCGGGTACAGCTGTTTTGGCAACAACCGTTTGGGCGATATTGGAAAATAGCTGCTCCTCCTTAGAGCGGTAGGCTGTTTCCATGGAAGCCAGGTATTGGGCAGTATCGGTTTGCTCGGTGAGCACCATGCGCACATTGCCCAGGTGGTCTTTAAGGAAGTAATCGTACTGGAACTGGTAAGTGCTGTCGCCTGTTGTGAACTTTCTTTTGGTATACCGTATCCTTCCTTCTTCAAAGGGCAGGAATTGGAGCACATTGTCCTCATAAACAAAGCCATCCAGGTACAAGGTTGATTTGGCCGGCTTACCGGTTTCATTGACTGTTTTTTCTAATTTATTGCCAGTAGCATCGTAGAGGTACTCAATGCTGCCCTTGCCGGTGACCTGGATGGTTTTGGGCAGGTTGAGGTAATTATAGGTGATGGCACTGATATTCTTGTTGCCATCAGTGACGAGGTTGCCATTGGCATCATAGGTATAATCAACCGAAGAGCCGGTTTTGGTTCCTGTATAATGAAAGTCGCCCAGTTTGGTATCGGGTACGTTGAGGTCATCCCATACCTGTTCGAGCTGGTTGCTGTTGTAGTTGTCTTTGTACTTATAACGCATGGCATCAATGATGAGGTCGTTATTACCCGGTGTAATGCCATGCTGTATCATGGAAAGGATATTGCCATTGGCATCGTACTTCATCATGTAGCCATTGTCGGCATCAAATCCACCGACGCTGAAATTGGCCTCACTGTAGTTCCAGGTACCGCCAGTGCCCGGCTTGCTGTTCTGATAGAAACCAGCTTTGCCCAACCTATTGGCTGCATCGTACTGAAAGTTGAATTTACGGCGTACCTGATCGCCCTTGCTTTTCCAGACGCTGGTGGAAATATTGCCATTGTATTGGTATACGCCATCGGCACAGGAGCCGGGGCTTTGGGTGCAGTTGTCATATCCGAGTTCAAACCCAAAGTATTTATCGGCATAATCAGTTGTTCCCTGATTCAGGAGGTAATTGCGGTTGGCGCCCAGGAGCCAGCCACGGACATTGTAGTCGTAGGTAAGGCTTTCCAGGTTATTACCAAGGGTTTTCTTTTTCAGTTGCCCCAGGGCATCGTATTCATTGCGTACAATGGTCTTTTCAGGTACGGGGAAATGGCCTTCATTGGTATAGGCATCCAGCCATTTTTTGACTTCCACCGGCCGGCCCAGGTCATCATAGTTATAGGTGGTCATGACGAAGAGACCATGATGATTGACATCGGCTTTGAGCTGGCGGTAGAAGGTACGCAATACTTTGCCACTAAAATCGTATTGGGTACTCAGGATGATGGTAGGGCTGGTTTGATCGCCGGTAATATTGTTGCTTTTAACCTGCACGGTTCTCCCTTTATCATCATAAAAGATGGATTTGACAGTTGCTTTGGTGGTACCCAAAACTTTGGTCCAGGAGCCGGTGACCATGCCGCGTGTATTGCTGGTAGCGGTAATGGGTTGTGGATAGGGATAATTGTTGTTGTCGGGTGTAAAGAACATGGGATCGCCGCTATTGTCACGGGCACTGAAACCTGATCCATATAGGGTTGCCCAATCGTAATTGTCATAGTAGGTAAGGGTGAGTAGGTCGGGGGCTTCGCTATAAGGGAAAGTTTGTGTAGTGGTATAGCCCCTGGGTTTTGAAAGATCAATGGTTTCATAGCGGATGAGCCAGCTTTCATTGTTCTTTACATGGGCGATCATGGCAGGCAGGCCGATATTGGTGGGGTCAAAATAATTACCAGTCATGATGGGCCTGTTGAGGATATCGTATTTGGTAAATATCCACAGGTTTTGTGGCCGCTGAATGGCATCCTGGGTAAGGATCAGGCGGTCCCATTTATCATAAACCATATATACTTCACCGGCGCCGGGCACTTTTTTCATGGTCATGCGGCGGCGCCCGTCGTATTCATAGCGGAAGGATTGTTCTTTGAGGATCACGCTGTTATTCCAGGTAGTATTCCAACTGTTCTGGATCAGTAGTTCCACACCCCTGGGTTGTACAACGAGACGCAGGCCGCCAAGATCATCGTAAATATAATAGGTACAAAGCCAGTCGTTGTGGTTGCTGCCGCTGCCATTATCGGCAGCAGCGGAGAATTGTACTTTTTTGAGGATGACCTGACCTGCTTTGTCCTTGAACTCAATGATCTGTTTGCCCTGTTCATCAACGGTGATGTTTTTATATAATTCGCCGGGATTATATATACCGGTCACGGCATAGGTACCCCAGTTGTTGGCTACATCATAAACGGTCCATTGCTTCACGTCATCGGTAAGGGTATTGAAATAGTATTTGGTTTTGATGGAATGGCGGTTGGACTCACTGCCCTGAGCATTGGTGCCTACCCAATTGGTGCCCGGCGCAAAGGCTTCCTGCACACGGTTCAGGGGAGAAGCTTCGAAAGTGGTTTGACCATAAGCCCAGTTGAGGCTGTTGGGACCGACATTGGTCTCACCAGGCTGGCCGAAGAGCTGGCTATTGTAAAACTGGGCCTGTTGCTGGAAAGGGTTGGCTTTGAAGAACCCGTCATTGATGGAAGGGTTGCTGCCGGCATTGTTGGCTCCGAAGGGCAGGTATTTGAATTTTTCACGACCAAACTCATCGTAGGTTACGGCACTGACCAGATCGACCGGGTTGTTGCCGGTGGTGAGGGAGCCTTGTTTGACCACCGTTTGCAAGGGGCGGCCAAGGCCATCGAAGTAAGCAGTAGTTTGTTGCACATCGCGCAGTGGCCGGGTAATCAGGCTTGCCGGGTTTTGCTCCGGAGCCTTGGCATCCCAGGTGCGTACAAAGTTGACTTTGGTATTGGTACTGTAGGGAATGGGGAGTGGTTCCGGGGTTTGAGCCTGGGCAATGGCTTGCAGAAACAGCAACCCCAACAGCAGGCGCCGGCCGGGTATATACTGGCAGTTGGTATTGATCTTATTCATAACTATTCGGATAAGGAGGGGTTACTGGTTTTGGTTCTTCTGATACTGGTAATCAATGGTCTTGAGTACGTTTTTGTTCTCATCGCGGATGGTCTTTAAACGGCCAAAGCCATCGTACTCATAATAGGTGATGCGGTTGTTGACATCACACTGGCTGGTCATACCTATCAGCGGTTCATAGGTGTAGGTGGTCATTTGGGCATTTGCAGGATAAAGACGGGCTTCATCCACCAGGCCACCGCCGCCAAAAATATTGATGGTAGTAACACCGGTGAATTTCTTTTCGCGGTAGGTCCATCCGTTTACCGTAACCCCAATAGTCCAATTATTGTTATCGGGTATCACTTGGGTGGCACCATTAAAACCACTGTAGTTGGGGATACCATTTTTAGTCCAAATGGATACAATATAGGTCAGAGCAGGATCAAGACTATAACGGGCCAGGATGCCATTAATGGCAAAGGATTTTTTGCCGGTGAGTGCATCACTGGTAGTAATCAAACCGGGTTGATTCAGGTACCAGTTGCCGGAGCCATCGGCTTCGAAGGAGGAGTAAGCAATGGAAGTTGCTGCAGCGTTTTTAACCTCCGCCACAGGATATTGACCTGAATAATCCCATAGGTAGCTCAGTTTTACATTATCAGCAGCTTGTTGTTGGATCAGCCTTTTGTTTGAATCATAAGTAAAATCAATAGAATTAGCCGGATTATTGTTGACAAAAGTTTCTGCCTTAATAATATTGGCATCCGGATTCGGTGTATTGATCAATGTTTGCAGCGCGGAATTCTTTGTGATTTTTTTGTAAACCAGGTAATTCAGGACATTGTTTTGAAGAAGCGCCTGGGATGTATTAATTATGGGAGCAGCGATTCCCATGGATGCCCCCTTCGTCACGATCTCATTCGTATAATATATAGACTCGGTTTGAAGCTCATTCTTACTGTTGGATGTTTCTATTTCGGTAACCAGCGTTGGGGCTGTAGTATTGCCATATTTATACTTTTTCACCGTAATCAGCTCACCGGAACCAACGATCAATTTTTCGGTCTCCTGTATTAGCTTTTCAGTATGAGAAAAATGACTGATCAATTCAATTTGGTATTGGTCGTATATCTGTGGAATACGCTCGGGATATCCACTACGCAAATAATATTCTGTAGCATCGGTTAAATTTATCAAGCGTATTTTACTGAATACTTTCCTGCCTAAGGCAACTTCTTCGACAGGCCCCGCCTGATAAACATTTTCTTTTATCCGAACCGGCGTATACGTTCCGCCTACATTCTTATAGTCTTTTGTCATAACTAGCCTTCCGGTAAGGCCACTAAACGGATGCTCAACAACTACATCAGTTCCTCCTCGGCGAAAAGGCTTGTAATTATCAGTTTCATAAAAATTCTCAGTTTTTCCCACATTATTTAGAGAATCACCTATATACTCTGTTACTTTTTTATAAACAACTGCTGCTCCATTATCATAAAAAAGGTCAATCAGGCCAGAAGTATAATTTTTTGTATTAGAAATGATGTGCCATCCGGTACATTGCGGATTTTCACCCCCATCAGGGTAATACCATGTTTGATAATCATAAGCATAATCACTGATATCAGGCAAATGCCTTAACAATCCTGCCCCATCTTCATTTTCTCCATATTTGTAGTTTTTTTTAAGCTCAACATTGTTCATTCCATCCAAATGAACAATATTTTTGATCCTTAATCCACCACCGGATTGAATAATCCCTGCATCAGTTTTGTATTGATTTAGTTCATAATCAAACCGGGTAATGCCTCCGGTAGGATAAATAATTTCCCGAAGCATTCCATTTTTTGCATATACTTCATTGGGTTCCCTGAAAATCGCACTCCCAATATTCACATTAACATTCTCTTGAGCTACTGGGGGAAACGCCCCTGTTTTGGTTTCCTTAATTGTACTGATCGTTTGCAAGGGTACCCGACCCAGATTCTCCATCCGGCCGTTGAAATAACCCCAGGTATCAATGGCATCAGTTGTATAGCTAAAAAAATCGGTATTGGATAAATTATGGTAAGCAAACTGATAGGCTTGCTGCATTACGCCATCAGCCCCATACAGTTCTATAGATTTTAAGAGACTCGCAGGTGTATAACTAAACTTAAATTCTTTAACTTTTTGATTATCGCTTTTGTAAACTGTTATTGCGGTTAACATTTGCTGCGCTTGGATTATTATCGTAGTAAATTCAATTCTTCCATTGGGGAAAATAATCTCTTTTAACAAGCGACGTTCCACATTTGAAAATCGATAAGGCGTCATAGGATAATCTACAGAACAAGGTTCATTTACCAATTCATTATTAGAGTTTAACTTTAAATACTTTTGAGTTCCATCCAAATCATCAAGAACAACTGGACTCAGGCGATAATAGGGAGGGCATGGGGCCTGACAAGGATCTTCACAAACAGCATTTCTATATGGGTTTGAAGTGCCGCATTCGTTAGGTAAAGAACTCCATAAGGGGAAGGTTTCGACGCTAATATTAGTTCCTTTGAGCAATTTTGATTGCTGGAATGCGTTGTAGTATTTGTAATAAATGACCTCTGCTGTTTGTGGCAACTCTACTCTGGACGCTTTCCAGCAATTACGATATCCTTCCGGAGGGTATGTACTTTCAAGAGCGCCATTACCATTATTGTCGCTGCCAAAGTAATAAATACTACCATCTTCGTCATATAATTTTAGCTGATTATAATGGGCATTAGTAGTAAACGCCCCATCTAACTTTACTCCATTTACGGGAATAGTTTTAGCCAGTAGTTCACCGCTTGCATTTTTCTTTAAATAAAAACTGCCCGATTTCGACAACAGTTTATAGTAAAATTTATCAGCATCTTCTTCAAACGATCCGTTCGCAATTTTCCCATAGTAATCCCAGGTATTGGCCTGCATGATATTTGGATTATTCAAATAGCCGCCACCATACTCATCGGGTTTGCTATTAATTTTCCGCGATACTAATGGCTCTGCACTCAACGACCAACCCGCCCCTACCAGAGAGGTACCCATTTCATCAGGCTTCATGCCGGATGCATGATAATTAAGACTGATTGGGAATGATCCCCCACGCAATTCAATGGTGTAAAGTGGGATATTGACGGCAGGAACACCAGTCATTAGATCGACCGGATAATTGATGTACTTGCCGAGGTTTGTTGCTTCCGGAGAACCTGGAATAACCTTAGTGGTTTGAGCGAAAGACGAATAACAGGTACAGATAATGATTAGGGCTACCAGAAAAGCGCTTCTCATAGACGATTGAGGTTTGGGATTAATACTCTAAGAATAATAACATCAACTATAATAAACAACGTTCATTATAGAGTTTATCATACGAAGTAAATAATTCTTAGGTTAGTCACAAAATGCAAACCTATAATCGTGCAATATCGTCTAGTATGTGTGCTGTTTTGAGGAATAATCGTGTAAATATGAAATCAAATGCAATCGTTTGCATGTTGTTTTACCAAATCAATAATATCCTGGACAGGTGATGAAGTTCCCGTCTTCAGGCAGGCTTTAATTAGAGAAAACTACTAATCAGCATATCCAGTAGTTTTTTTCTTTATAGATACTTATTAACCAAGCACAGGTACGCTTCTTCGCCAATAGCCGGCTGCAAATCTGCATCAGTATGGGGTAATTACTATTCAAGCAAAAGTACGCTGGCCTACTGGCCTAGGCTGCATGCGTCAATCAGGGAGTTTGATTACTATTGCCACCATAGGAGAAAAGTTGGGTGAAAGGGTGCATTAATTGCACTATGCAGACCTAGAATAGCCAGACCTTGTTTAAAGTTATTTAAACCAAGCCTGGCTATTCGTTAAGTCATATACACGTAACTGCTTATACAGTCGTGTCTTCAACAGTGGCGCCTGGTGCATTGGTTTTTACCGATGATATGCCATTGTCACGGGCAGCATCGCTTTCGTACATTTCGCTGGTGCCAATTACCTGGCCATTGGTAGCCTTGAGGTTAAAATAGGCTTTGTTGTTGGAAGATGTTTTCTTGTCGTACTTGCTGTCGTCCTGCGAATTGGTACGTACAGATTCAATACCATTGTTGCAATTACCCTTGCTGCTATACCCTTCGCTGGCCAGGATGGTTTGCCCATTACCTGCTTTCAATACAAACTGGAATTCGCCATTGGTTCTTTTGGAGATAACAAATTTGCCCATAATGATGGATTTTTAAGATGAAGGAATATCATAACACTTGCTATGAAAAATACCTTTCAAGGTTTATGATCAGGGGGCAACTGTAGCAGTGGATCTTTCTGTTAAGATACCAGATAACCAGGAAGGCGGCTATCGGTAACCATTCCAAATGTATTGAATTCCCTCCTACATTCAAAAATTTAACACCCTGGCCTCTCCTGGCCTGGCAGCGAAAGGGCTTATTACTTTGAGGGCTTGATATGCTCGCCTTGTACCGGTGAATAATCGGTTTTTACCTGTCCATTGACCAGGAAGCTATCAAAGAAACACTTAACGCCCATGCCGCTATTGAGGTCTTTTACATGCTGGATATGGAAGTGGATATGGGCTTCAGACGAATGGCCCGAATTGCCGCAAAGCCCCAGTAATTGTCCTTGTTTGACCTGCTGGCCAACCTTTACTTTAACCGAATGCTGTTTAAAATGAGCAAAGAACAGGAACTCATTGTTGGCCGTTTTAATAACCACTGAATTGCCTAGCACCTGGGCAGCGTTCATTACACCCGGTATATTGTCTTTCACACTATCAATCGCCATGACTATTTCGCCATCACAAGGGGCCAGCACTTCCTTGCCAAAAGCATAGTAGTCCTCATTCGTTTTGCCGTTTGTTTTGTGCGAACTACCCTTTTCATCCGTGATCAGAAGATCAAAAGCATTTTTCTGTGCCTTATTCGTCACATGATAATTCTGGCTCTCTGTATCACCGCCCCATACCACCGTCCATTCATCTTTAAAGGGCAGCGCCATTTTCGTGGTATTGCGCTTCAGGAAAGGCACACTTTCATCTACATAAGGATTTACCCGAAGTCCATTAATGAGGAAATTGTTGTCCAGCGAGATGACCAAAGCGAAAACCGTATGCTCAAAAGTTGTCTTGTAGACGGCATAAGTAGCGGCATTCTTGGTAAGTTGCCGACCAGTAATTTTTCCTGCACCAGCTTTCAGTCCGGCCAGGAAATCCTTCGTCTTATCAAGTGGCAAGGCCTTCTTCATATTATCGTCCAACATGGAAAAAATGCTGTCGGGCAGGTCACGGTTATAGAAATCCGTAAACCGATCCGTTACCCGTTTGATATTTTCATTCTCTGATTGGGCGAAAGCACTGGCCATACAAAACGATATTAGGAGGAGAAGGAAAAATTGTTTCATGTATTGATTATTTTATTGAACTACTGTATTAATCTTCAAACCATGCTTTTCTTAGCCTGCTGAACCCTTCCGAACTGCAACCCTTATCTACTTTACGAAAGGTTTCTGTTCGATAGGTCACCTCATACCTGGATTGTGTAGTACAAAAACCTTCTTCCTTTACCTCTCTCAATTCTGTTATTAATCGCTCAAAGGCCTGCAACTGCACACCGTTCACTTTCACCTGGCGCGTTTTTCCAGCCTCACAGGTAAGAAATGCGAAAGATTCACCACCCTTGGTTTTAATCTCTAACAAACACCTGTCGCTACCAAAGCACCCATCAGACTCAAACTTAACCATCGCAAATGGTACTTCTTTAGGGCCATTACCTTGCTGGCAAGCGCCCAGAAAGCAGGCCAACAGTATGAATATAATAATTGATCGTTTCATACTTAAAATGTAGGGAGAACTCCCCATCAATAGCAATTAGTAGGAGGTATAGCGTTTATATTACAAGGTGCTCCTCTTTAATTGGCATTAATTAAGTACCCAAACACAAACCAGGAACTTATGATGAAAGTTTAATATTTTTAGGAACCCTTACAGCTACCCGCCCGTTTATTTAAAGGCCGACTGATTTGCTGAATAAAACCAATTACCTGTCATGGAAAGGCTACAGATCGAATTAAGCATATTGTTACCCGGCATACCCGATGAGCGTGACCACTGCGTACAGCGCATCATTACCCTATTGGAAAACAGGAAAGGTATTGACCGCGTGCATGTAGTACATGAGGGTGACCCATCAAAGGCGCACCTTTGTTTTCATTATGATCCCGGGATCATCAGTATAGATACCGTACAACAAATGGCCCGTACGGCCGGGGCCAGCCTGACAGCCCAATTCGGGCACCTGCTGGTGGACGTAGCAGGCATCCGGCATATCCGGCATGCCCGGTACATTGAAACCCAATTGAGCAAAGTAAAAGGCGTACTGGATGCTTCCGTAGCAGGTTCCGGATTGATCAGCATCGAATTTGACCTGTCCCTTACCAGCCAGGCCACTATCCTACAAGCTATCCGTAAAGAGGGCTTACACATCAAGCAGGATATTGAGCAAGCTCCATTGAGCACTCCATCCGCCAAAGAAAAAGGACATGCACACAAACCAGGCGATGTACATGAACATGGTGGCTTATTGGGTAAAAACACCGAACTCATTTTCAGTATCCTTTGTGGTTTGCTGCTGGGCCTGGGCTATGGCTTGTCTTTCGTTGGAGGTTTGCCCGGCTGGGTACCCCTTATTTTTTATGTGGCCAGTTATTTCTTTGGCGGCTTTTATGTTACCAAGGAAGCACTGGAAGCCGTAGTGAAAGGAGAATTTGAGATTGACTTCCTCATGCTCGTAGCGGCCATTGGCGCTGCTATTTTGGGGCAGTGGGCCGAGGGCGCTTTATTGCTCTTCCTCTTCAGCATGGGGCATGCGTTGGAACACTATGCCATGAATAAGGCCCGCAAATCCATAGAAGCCCTATCGGGCCTGGCTCCTAAAACGGCCCTGGTAAAGAAAGGCGACCAAACCACAGAAGTAGCCATTGATCAACTGCAGATAGGCGATGTAATTATCGTAAAGCCACACACTAAAATAGCAGCCGATGGCGTCATAGTACAGGGCAGTAGTGATATCAACCAGGCGCCCATTACCGGTGAGAGCATACCGGTTGAGAAAACAGCCATCGCGCCTGAAGGGTTCAACATCAGCAAGGCCGATAAGGTAGATAGCCGCTACCGTGTATTTGCGGGCTCCATCAATGGCAATGGCTCACTGGAAGTACAGGTCAGTAAATTGTCCAACGACTCAACCATTGCCCGCCTGGTGAAAATGGTGAATGAAGCACAAACCCAGAAATCGCCTACCCAACATTTTACGGATAAATTTGAAAAGATCTTCGTACCAGCTGTATTACTGTTGGTATTACTCTTGTGTTTTGCTTACCTGGTAATTGATGAACCTTTTAATGTAAGCTTTTACCGTGCCATGTCCGTACTCGTAGCCTCCAGTCCCTGTGCATTGGCCATCAGTACCCCCAGTGCTGTATTGAGTGGGGTGGCGCGGGCCGCCCGGGCGGGGGTACTCATCAAAGGGGGCAAACCCCTGGAAGACTTAGGTACACTTACAGCCATGGCCTTTGACAAAACAGGTACCTTAACCGAAGGCAAACCCAAACTAACGCAGGTAATTGGATGGAATGGTTTTACAGAGGAGGAGTTGTTACAAGCCGTGGTAGCGGTAGAAGCCCTCAGCGATCATCCGCTGGCTGCCGCCATTGTACGGGATGGCCAGGCGCGGCTGGGCACCAAGGCTGTTCCTGCGGCCCATTCATTGGAAGCCGTACAGGGTATGGGCATCAAGGCTTCGCTGGAAAACAACGCCATTTTTGTGGGCAACCTCAAACTATTCGAAAACCTGGACGAAGTAAAACCGGAAGCCGCCCTGGTACAGGCAGTAGCCCAATTGGAGAAAGCGGGCAATACCACCATGGTGGTGCGCATGGACAAGCAGTATATGGGCATTATTGGCGTAATGGATACCCCCCGACCCGAAGCCCGGCAAACCCTGGAGGCTTTGAAGCAAGTGGGTATCCGGCGTATGATCATGCTGACGGGCGATAACCAGCAAGTGGCGGAGGCTGTGGCCCAGCAAACCGGTATTACCGATGCCTGGGGTAGTTTATTGCCTGAGCAAAAAGTAGAAGCTATTAAAAAACTGGTGGAGGATGAACACCAGGTGGCCATGGTGGGCGATGGGGTTAATGATGCCCCGGCCATGGCCAATAGTACTGTAGGCATAGCTATGGGAGCTGCCGGATCGGATGTGGCATTGGAAACAGCTGATATCGCTTTGATGGATGATAAACTGACCTTACTACCCTTTGCCATTGGTCTTAGCCGAAAGGCCAGGAGCATTATCAAACAAAACCTCATCATTAGCCTGGGCATGGTGGCCTTATTGATCCCGCTCACCATATTGGGCATTGCCACCCTGGGCCCGGCCGTCATGGCCCATGAGGGTTCTACCCTGGTGGTGGTATTCAATGCATTGCGACTGCTGGCCTATAAACAATCCTAAAAAGACAGGTACCGCATCACCTATAGATACAGTAAATAATGATTGCCTCTAAATGCATTAAATTGTGTTGTGAAAACGCAGGTCCTCATAGCACCTCCATCCATTGCCCGGTATGTAAGCCATATCCTGGTGATTGAGAATGACCACCGGCTGCACCCCGATTTTGAACTACCGCTTTTTGCCAATGGCTGCCCCTCCCTGGTATTTCATACCGTGACCGCACAAAAGCAGGATCAGTCCATTGGCCATCTCACGCTGTATGGACAATTGGTGAAACCGGATGCACTATCCCTGCAAGGCGATTTTATGCTGATTGCCTATTTATTCTATCCCTATGCCTTGCCTGCCTTATTTGGCATGGCTGCACATGAATTGACCGATCAATGCATGGACATGGCCTTTCAGCAACAAGCAAGGGCCTTTTCATTGGAGGCACAGCTTATGGATCAGACCTCCTTAGAGGCACGCCTGGCCCTGCTGGATCGCTTTATTTTACAATGCTCCCTCCCAGCGGCTACCAATAGAAAGATCGTATATGCCACCCAGGCAATCCTTACAAACAACACGACCGATTCACTCATCAGCATACAAAAGGAATTGAATATATCCGAACGAACCTTTCAACGTTTGTTCGAAACGCATGTTGGCATCACACCCCGCCTCTTTAGCCGCATCTGCCAATTCAATGCCGCCTTCCAACAATTAAATCAACAACAGTTTGCAAAACTGAGTGATGTAGCTTACGAACACGATTTTGCCGATCAAAGTCATTTTATCCGCGCCTTCAAAGAATTTACCGGACTTACTCCCAAAGAATATTTAGCCAAACTGGCGCCATATAACCCGAAATTCTAATCTGTTGACGGGTTCATTCTATTCTGGCCCAGCGGTCAGGTGCAACTTTGTGCTAAATATGATTACCATGAAAAAATTAATTGTCTCCGAATGGATGTCCTTAGATGGTGTTTTTGATGCTACAACCATGGACCAGTGGTTCAACCCTTATCACAGCGATAGCCGGGGTAAGTACATACAGGATGTAATTGCCAATTGTGATACGATGCTGTATGGCCGGTACAGTTATGAAATGCTGTATGGCTACTGGTCCTTCATGAAGAACAATGAAATGGGGGTAGCCGACAAACTGAACAAGGTGAAGAAATATGTTGTATCGGCCAATTTACCACAAGCCAAATGGGAAAACTCTACCATCATCAAGACAGATGTGATGAAATCAATTGCTGCTTTGAAGCAAGGTACAGGCGGTAATATACTGGTACTGGGTAGCGCCCAACTGGTAAAAGGGTTATTGGAAGCGGGATTGATCGATGAATTAAAAGTGTTGATCACGCCCCATATCATGGGCAGTGCCGATGGCCGCTTATTTGATGGAATGCAAGGAGCTTTGGAACTGGAAAGTATACAACAACTGGACAAAGGAGTAATTACTGCCAGCTATAAACCTGTACTATCCCATTAAAGAATTACTACTAAAGGAAAGAAAGAGAAGTGGCCTGCCAGTAATCACCCAAAGCAAACCCGCTTCCCTTTTGCTTTCCTTTTCTTTTTTCAATATGATAGCTTCCTATTACTTACGGATCAGGTACCCCATCAACCTTTCCATAGAAGCAGTAAGGCCTCCCTTGAAGCTCTCCTGGTTTTCCAGGAAGCTTTCCACTTCAACAGGGGTAGCTTGTACAGGATAGCTATTATTGGTCACAGTAGTCTTGCCATCCTTTTCCGTCAATGTAAATTCATTACGTATATACATGGGCCAGGCATCAAAAAAAGGTGCCCGGGTAAGACCTGCCTGCTCATTGGAAAATGAAAGGGTGATCTCCAGGTAATCGGGTTTCCGGATAGCCCCATACACCAGTTTGGCCCACATGACCAGGTTCTCTTTTTCCATTTTAAAGAGACAAATACCATTGGTACGGAAATCGAATTGCGTAATGGTCATGGTAAAACCCACTGGCCCCCACCATTCGGCCAGGGCATCTGCATTGGCAAAGGCCTCAAAGACCAGTTCACGGGGAGCATTGAACTCCTTGGTAACCGTAAGTACGGCTTCCTTACTTTTTAGTGTTGCGTTTTCCATTTGCTTTTTTGTTTTGAATTTTATCCAAATATTGTTCGAGGGCATTGAAATTATCCGTCCAGAATTGTTTGTATTGATCTACCCAACCGGATACTTCCTGCAATTGCTTTAGCTGGGCTTCGCAATAACGTTCGCGTCCTTGTTGTTTAATGATGATTAAACCACACTCCTCCAGGATCTTCACGTGCAGGGAAATAGCCTGCCTCGTTACATCAAACTTTTCTGCGATCGCATTGAGGTGTAAAGGTTGTTGGGCCACCATGCCGATGATCTGCCGCCTGGTGGGATCTGCAATTGCCTGGAATACGTCACGCCTGATCTCCATAATATGCAAGTATTTACTTGCAAATGTATGCGCAAGCATTTACTTGCGCAAATATTTGTGTTATTATTTTCAGGGAACAGCCGGAAAATGCAGGCGGGCGGGGGACAAAATAGACGTATCATTTTAAAAACCAGGATTTTAAATACCTTTAAGAAAAAAGAAGATCATGAGAGCATTCTTAGGCATGGGCCTCCTGGGGGCCAATTTTGTAAAGGCGCTACGCAAGAAGGGCGTTGAAGTAAATGTATGGAACCGCACAGCAGCCAGAGCGACCGCACTGGAAGCGGAGGGAGCAAAGGCATACAGCGATGTGTCAGCAGCTGTTAATGGGGTGGACATTATCCACCTAACGTTGAAGGACGATGCTTCAGTAGATGAGGTATTGGCAAACGCCAGTGTAGGTTTCAAAAAAGGAGTTATCATTATTGACCATACCACCACCTCTGCACAGGGCGCTATTCAAAGAACAGCTGACTGGAAAGCAAAAGGCTTTACTTATTTGCACGCACCTGTATTCATGGGGCCAGTCAATGCGCTGGACAGCAGCGGTTATATGCTGGTATCGGGCGATCAGGGCGTGATCAGTCAATTCACCCCCATCCTATCGGCCATGACGGGGCAACTCATCAACCTGGGTGATCAGGAAGGCAAGGCTGCCGGCATGAAACTGATGGGCAATTGCTTCCTTGTGACGTTTACAGCAGGACTGGCCGATACGCTTTCGCTGGCCAAATCCCTGCAAATACCCGTCAAGGATATAGCGGCATTATTTGATCTGTGGAATCCCGGGGCGATGTTGCCTGCCCGCCTGAAAAGAATGAGTGCCGGCAGTTATGATCAGCCCTCCTGGGAATTGAATATGGCCCGTAAAGACACGCAACTGTTTTTGGATGCCGCCGCCGCAGGAGGATCATCATTGGCCATCGTGCCCGCTATCGCTGCCGAAATGGACCGCTGGATAGCCAAGGGACATGGCAATGAGGACTGGACAGTCATTGGCAAAGATGCGGTATCCTGAGACCGGCAATAATGATGCATGTCTTCAGCACTTCCGACTGAAGGCATTTATATCAACTGGCCAATATCCGGCCAGTTTTATCACATTTGTACGGCATTTTTATTTCATGATCGCGGCCAACCCCTTCTTGAGGTCCTCCGCATTCATTACCGGGGCTAACTCCACCTTGGCTTGCAGCTTCATGAAAAAAGGTTCGGCAATGGATGGTATATCTGAAGGATCTTTCAGATCAAATACCATGAAGCAAGACCGCTGACCATCAAAAGCATGAAAATAAGCAGCTTCCGGTTTCAGCTTGTCCATCGTGTTTTGCATGATCTGGGGCAGAGAGCCATCTTCAATGGCTTTGTTGGCGGCGTTTACATCCATAACGACTCTTAGCATTGTGCGCATATAGATTGTTTTACAGGTGAAAAAGCGGAAGGACGCATTACCTGGAGCATTCATACATACAGATTAGCCGGATGAGGTTAGGCTGAACTACATTGATAAAGAGGAAGGTTTTGACTAAAAGGAAGGATAGGACCTTAAAGTTAAGAAGAATTTTACAAAATAAAAACAGCCCCCCTGACCAGGAGCTGTTTTTGTTGTAACCCATTACAAGGATACGGATAATAATTATGGTTTAATGATGCTTAATATTGGTCGTCCAACGCAAACACGGGTTTGCGGTACATCCATTGGCCACCTGTAAAATCAGGAAACTCTACGGTTTCATTGCCCAATTCTATCGACTGCTCGCTGAGGGGTGTGATGGCGCTCCATACAGCCGCATCATACACATCCATCGGTGTAGGCACTTTGCGTTTTACAGACTCAACAAAAGCCTGTACTACAAAGAAGTCCATACCACCATGTCCTGCGCCGGAAGCCGCATTGCTGTACTTGGCCCAGAGGGGGTGGTCGTATTTATCGAGCCAAACCTTTTGGTCATCCCACTGGTGACCTTTGGCTGATTTTCCTTCAATGTAAATACCCTTGTTCAGATCCATCCACAGGCCTTCGGTACCTTGTACGCGGAAACCAATGGAATAAGGCCGGGGCAAATTGGTATCGTGCTGCAACAGGATGGTTTCACCATTGGCACAGGCAATTTGGGTAGTTACCACATCACCCAGTTTAAAATTCACTTTGGCATTGGGATGTGTTTCACTGCCTTCTTTCACAATGTAATTGTGCAAACCCCTTGCCTTGGTAGAAAATGAGTTTAATGTAAGGAACCTGTTACCCCGGTTGATATTGATATAATGTGCGATGGGGCCTACACCATGAGTAGGATACAGATCGCCATTGCGGTGAACGGAGTGATTGGTACGCCATTTGGCTTCAGAAAATGCCTGATCGCCAAACTCAACACCTTTGCCACCATTGGCACTGTTGAATTTCACCGCCCGCAGGTCGTGCTGGTAACCACCTTGCAGATGGATCAACTCACCAAACAAGCCCTGACGTACCATATTAAGTACCGCCATTACATCACGGCGATAACATACATTTTCCAGCATCATTACATGACCCTGGTATTTTTCGGCGGCTTTTACCACATCCCAATGATCGGCCAGGGTAATACCCAGGATCACTTCGGTACCTACATATTTAATGCCCGCTTCCAGGGCACCAATGATCATGGGCTTGTGCCATTCCCAGGGCGTAGCAATTACGACGGCCTCTATCCCCTTCTTCTCTACCAGTTTCTTCCAGGCATAAGGATCACCTGTAAATACCTCCGGCATCTTCTTGCCACTCTTAGTGATCATTTCTTTGGCACGCGTCAGCATACTATCGTCCACATCACAAATGGCCACCAGGTCTACATCTTCTCTTTTCAACAAAAGGCTCAGGTGGCTCAATCCACGCAATCCCGTACCGATAATACCTATCTTAACTTTGGGATCGGCCATGCCGGCGAAAAGGCTTTTGCCGGGTAGTACCAGGGCTGCTGCTGCCATGCTGGTATTTCTTACAAATTCTTTCCTGTTCATGTGTTAATATGTTTTAATTATTTCCAACCATCATTCTGTTCCAACTTGGGATTGGCCAGTATATCTCTTAACTGAATGGGGTACCGGTTCATATAACCTGCAAATACCCTGTCTTCCAGGTCATAGGGAGTATAGGTAAATACGCCGGGACTGGTTTGCTCGATCTTCATACCGCGCATTTTGCGATTGAAATCGGTTTTGGCAATATCCCAGCGGCGGGCATCCCAATAGCGATGACCTTCAAAGCTCAATTCAATCCTGCGTTCATTGCGGATGCGGTCGCGCATTTGTTCCTTACTCAATCCAACAGGCAGTCCAGGCATACCTACCCTGGTACGGATACGGTTTACTGCGGTATACACATCCCCTACTGCGCCATCGGCCTCATTCAGCGCTTCGGCATAGTTCAGCAGCATTTCGCCCAGGCGGAAATGAACCCAGTTATGTTGCGCCGTTTGTCCGGATAGCAGGTTCAGGTTCAGGTCGATATGTTTGCGCATATAATAACCAGTGAGGGAACCATTTACCTTTTGAGGACCATCAACACCATTGGTAAAAGTCTCTATCTTACGGCTTTTAAAATTGGCATTGTTGTACAGGATGGTAGCTGCAAACCGGGGATCCCGGTTGTCATAAGGCTTGGCAGCATCATACAAAGGGCTTTGGTTCCAGGGCAGACCATCTTTCATTTCAAAAGCATCGACCAGGTATTGAGAAGGACATACACCACCAGTGCCATTTACCTCACCAACAGGGTAGTTATCGGTTTCCACGAAATTATTATTGGTTTCTACCCGGCTCCAGATGATCTCAGTATTGGTAGCCGTATTACCACGGAAAGTGCCTTCATAACCGGCAATACCATTGGGCAGCGCAAAACCCGCAGTACCATCAAAGAAAGGTTTGGCCGCTTCATATGCCTTTACCCATTTGGCCCTGTCTGCAGTTGGGTTATTGAGCGTACTGGCGGCATACAATAAGATACGGGCTTTAAGCGCTGCAGCGGCCCATTTGGTAGCCCGGCCATAATAGTTGTCGGCGAGGCCAATATAGGTAGCTGGCAGTCTTTTAAAAGCCGAGTCGCAATCCTTTACAATTTGCGCCACTGTTTCATCGAAATTGTTACGTGGAAGGTCAATGTCATCATTCAATGAAAGTGTTTTTGTAACCACAGGTACACCGCCATAACGTTTGCACAATTCAAAATAAGAGAAAGCCCTCAGGAAGTAAACCTCACCTATCAACCTATACTTTTGATCCGTAGCATAGAGGGTATTGATCCTGATGGTATCGTTATGGTCAATCATCTTAACCAGATCAATATTCTCAAAAAACTGGTTACACCTGCGGATGTTCCTGTAAGAACCTGTCCATACATCATCAAAATTGATGGTAGGTCCCCAACTTCCGTTGGTAAGCCGGTACACATCGTTGGCATTGTTGGCATGGCGTGCATCATCGGTAGCGCATTCCGTAAGCGTGCCGGAATTAAGTCCCAATTGCCGGTAACCACTGGGAGTTCCTGAATAGATATTGGTCACAAAGTCTGTAACATAAAAGATATTCTTAAAGATGGTGGAGTCTGTCACATTTAAATCCATCGGGGCATCCAACACATTTTTTTTACAGGCCGCGCCCGCCAGAACCAACAGCAGGCTACCGGCGATATATATTTTACTGATATGGATCGATTTCATAAAAAGCATATTAAGGTTAGAATTGCAGGTTGATACCAAAATGCATGGACCTGGTACGGGGATAAGAACCAATGCCGGCACCGGTAAACTCAGGATCGATATAATCTGGTTTCAATTTTGTCCACGTGTATAAATTAAACCCGCTTACATAGATCCTGGCTTGAGACAGGTGGAGTTTACGGATAAGACCGGTGGAGAAATTGTACCCGATCTCTACATTCTTCAGGCGCAGGTATTTTCCATCCTGCAGCCAGAAATCAGAGTTCCGGTAATTGTTTTCGGCCACCTTTGCTGTTGTAGATAAACGGGGAAAACCGGCGGTAGCAGCGGTAGCAGGCGTCCAACGATTGAGTGCAAAGCTGGTAGGCTTGGACCCGCCTGCGAAACCCATGGTAGTAAAGTTCATTACATTAACGTCTCTCGAACCCGTTCCCTGAAACCATACGGTAAGGTCAAAACCTTTATAACGCAATTCAACCGAAGCACCATAATACAATTCGGGGTTACCGGAAGGTTTGCCCAGGGGCACTTCGTCATAAATATCAATGCGGTTATCGCCATTCTGATCCTTGTACTTAATATCACCGGGTTTTACCTGGCTAAAAGTTTGCACCGGACTGTTATTGATCTCCTGTTGATCTTTGAAGAAACCAAGCGCCTGCAGGCCAAAGGGTGTTCCCAGTGGGTTGCCGGTACGATACAAGTAAGCATAAGGCAATATGGCTTCATCCTGGTAAATGATCTTGTTGCGGGAATAAGTACCCAGGGCATGAACGGTAAAGCCGAAATCGCCCACCTGGTCTTTATAATAAATATCCCAGTCGATGCCCTTGTTTTCCATTTCACCAATGTTGAAGGCTTTTACACCAATTCCAATCAGGCTCGATAAGCTGGAAGGAACCGCCAGGATATCTTTTCTTTTTTCATGAAAAACATCAATGCTGGCACCGAGTTTATTGCCAAAGAAAGCCATATCAACACCAATATTGGCATTGTACAAGGTTTCCCAGGTAATATCGGGATTGGCCAGATCACCTTCCGTCCTGCTACCCACGCCACCAGGATTTCTGCCAAAGGTGTAACCGGCACCCGATGTATAACTGCTGGTATAGAGATATCGGTTGCGTCCGGTACCAAAGTTGTTGCCAAAATCGGCATTACCCAGTATTCCATAAGATGCTCTTAATTTCAGCAGGTTGATCTGATCGTTCTGCAGGAATTTTTCTTCACTGATCAACCAGGCCAGGGCCAGTGATGGGAAGAAACCATACCGCTTTCCAGGGGCCAGGTTCTCACTGCCATTGTAACCCATATTCAGTTCGGCAATGTATTTCTTCTTATAGGCATAGTAAGACCTTCCAAAGAAACCTTGTGTAGCATAAGGAAAATCATCACCGGCAGGAGTAGTTACCGACTGGTTAAAACCTACATGCGCAGCAAAATCATGGTCAGGGCCAAAACTTGTTTTATAATCCACCTTGGCCCAAACGGTGTTCATACGTTCCTGGCTCTGTGTCCGGTTTCTGAAATTATAGGCCACATCGGTACCAAATTGCTTGTAGTCTCCCCCGGGTTGCAGTTCCCAGGTAGCAAAGTCCATGACGGCACCTTCTGTATTGTAGTAATAGTTGTAATGCGCAAAAGCTCCAACAACACTTAATCCTTTTATCCATTTATCCAGCTTTTGCTCAATGCGGGCTGTGCTGGACAAATTACGGTGCACTTCGCGGGTATACCCCGTTTGCGTTAACAAGCCATAAGGGTTGCGGGTATATTGCTGGTTACCGCCAATTTTTCCATTGTCATACAACATCGGAAAAAGATTGGGGGGATAGAGGGCGATATTACCCCAGATGCTGCTTTGAGAGGATCCGGGAAAATTTTTAACTTCCAACCGGCCTGCCAGGTCCAATGCCACTACCAGGCTGGGATTGATATTGAAATCCAGGTTGGAGCGGAAGTTATAACGTTTGAAACCGGCATTGGTATTATAGCCCAGTTTCTTTTCGTTGAGGTCGCTGTATTTATACAATCCCTGCTGGTTCATATACCCCAGCAATACGAAATAACGCACATCTTTGGTACCGCCCGAAAAGGTCAGGTTGTATTTCTGTTGCAGTGCCTGGTTTTTGATCAGCTCATCATACCAATTCACATCGGGATACAGTTGCTTATCGCGGTTAGGATCGTTATAAGCTGCAATCTGTGCATCAGAAAAACGGGCAGGCAATCCATCATTGGCAGCCGCTTCATTGTACAAGGTCATATAGTCTTTGGCTCCCAGGTAATCGGGATCGCTCATGGGTGCAAGGAAACCTACCTGCGAATAGAAATTGATCTTGCCCTTACCGATTTCGCCACGGCGTGTAGTGACGGCAAGGCCTTTATTGGCCCCCCTGATACCATAGGTACCAGCGGCAGCGGCATCTTTCAATACCACCAATTGATCTATTTCCAGTGGGTCCAACTGGTTAAATCCTACCGGGATATTATCCACGTACACATACATATTGCTGTTGTTATAGGAATTGGTACCGCGTATATAGAGCGAACTGGCATCATATCCAGGCTCCTCACTGCCCATGGAAGTTTTTAAACCAGCCAGGCGGCCGGCCAGCATATTGCTATTATTGGCTACCCGGAAGCGGGCCATTTCTTCGCCGGTAATAGAACTGATAGCGCCTGCATAATATTTACGGGAAATGGTATAATCCCAGGGCAGGCGAATGCGCTGGCCCCAATAACTGGAGTCTCTTCCAATCTTTACTGTATCAGCTACCGGCTGTATCGCATCCTGGCCCAGGGCCGATTGGCCAGCCAGTAACATCAACAGCAGGAAATTATTTTTAGTATTCTTTATTCGATGTAACATAAGTAGTTAAGTTCGGGTTAACAACAGGTTTAATAGCCGGGGTTTTGTTTGATATCAGCGCCTTTATACACCTCAGCAAAAGGAATGGGATAGAAATACAAGCGGTTAAAGAACTTGCGGTTCTCGATCACATAACGTGTATGCTGTACCACCCCATTGATCTTCGTAACCTTAAACCCTTCGGCAGGCGCATTGTCTGTTTGGCCGGCAATCATCCAGCGGCGTACATCGAAATAGCGATCTGTTTCCAGCGATAATTCCACCGCTCTTTCATTGCGGATCTTATCGCGCATGGTTTCTTTGGTGAGGCCGGCAGCCAGGGCCGGCATGTTAACGGTAGGTCTTGACCTCACCGCTTTGATGGCATTGTATACTTCTGTAGTAGGGCCATTCACTTCATTTTCGGCTTCGGCCAGCATCAGGTACATATCGGCCATCCGCAGGTAATGCCATTTCTGTATGCCGGTATTATTATCAGGGCGTTGGAACTTGCGGAAGTAGATACCAGTTTTGATAATACCATCCGAATAATCACGGCCAACAACATCTGTGGCCGATGCAGGCCAGAATTCCATGGTATATCCCCTCCAGGTATCGCCTGATTTTACAACGGTCATCGCCAATCGGGGATCCCGGTTGAGCCACCATTTACTTTCATCATAACCCGAACCAGCTTCATTGATCATTTTGCCATTCGTCATTTCATATTTATCTACCAGGTTCAATAAAGCCTGTGAATGCGACCATCCACCTAACCTGCCCGGTGGATTGAAGAAGATGGGATTATTGCTGGTACCCTGACGGTAAAAGATCAGCTCGCGGTTATTGGCATCTCTCGACTCAGTGAAAATATTGCCATAGTTATTATACAATCCATACCAGTTGCCATTGGCGGCATTTTGCGTAAAGAAATCGCGGCAGGCATCGGCTGCCAGTTTCCAACGGTTGGCATCATAACTGGTATAACCAATCAGGTCGTTTTTCATACTACCGGGCTCATCCCCAGGCGCTGGCGTAGGATTGTTCGTGAGCTTGCTGGCAGCATGCAACAATACTTTTGCTTTGAGGGCCAGGCAACCTGCAGCAGTAGCGCGGCCACGGTTAATATCTGGCGTAGGAAACCAGGGCAATACCTTGGCCGCAGAATCCAGTTGCTTCACTATATAACTCACAACATCACCATAAGATGCCCTTTTAATAGTGGCTTTATAGGCAGCCTGTGCAGCAGGGTCTTTTATGTCCTCAAAAGATATTGGCGATTCTACAATGGGTACACCGCCATAGCGTTTCAGCAATTCACTGTAATAAAAAGCCCGCAGCATTTGCGCCTGTGCCACAAACTGCGCTTTGGCAGTAGCGGCAAATCCCATCAGGTGCCGGTTGGTCAACAATACATTGGTACGCCTGATCCGGTTGTACATACCGCCATAGATATTATCCAACGTATTGCTGGGATCCATTGCCCCAAAATTCATGGCATTCGTTTGCAGGTAGGGAGGGCCGCTTTCGCCCTCATCACAGATCAACCCAAAGTGCATACCATTTGACAAGGCCTCCAACCCACCATACAGGTCGGCGTAACAATTGGCCAGGAACTTCTCTGTATTAATAGAATCCGAGAATGTTTTTTTAACATCCAGGGCATTGGAAAAAGGAGGTTCGGCCAGAAAATCCCTTTTTTCACAGGCCAGGAAACTGATGCAACTGGCGGCAATCAGGAAACCTGTTGAAATAATTCTTTTCATATCAATTAAGCAGTTATAGTTATAAAGTAATGTTTGCGCCGGCACTCCATACCCTTTGCTGGGGATAATACCAGGCACGTTGGTTTCGATTCTCCGGATCCAGGTATTTGATCTTATCCCAGGTATACAGGTTGGAACCATTGAGGTAAACCCGGATGCCCTTCATCCTCCATTTTTCCATCAATGATTTGGGGAGGGTATAACCAATCTCGGCCTGTTTGAGCCTGATATAGCTGGCGTCTTTCAACCAATAGTCACTCGTAATATAATTGTGTTGTGAGCCGGAGGGACTGGACGATAAACGGGGATAAGTAGCATTTTCCTTATTGTCGGGCGTCCAACGATTGAGGTGAATATCCATGACCTTACCGGTATTGAAAAACTCATAAGCTGCTTCCAGGTTTACTAACATGGCCGTATTATCTGCTCCCTGAAACAGGGCGCTGAAATCGAACCCTTTGTAGCTACCGCCAAAGCTGAAACCAAAAATATACTCAGGTACAGTAGGGTTTCGCAGGGCCACCTGGTCCTTGATATCGATCACGCCATCGCCATTCTGGTCTTTGTATTTGAAATCGCCAGGTTGCAATTTTCCCAAAGCACCAGGATCATAACTGGAAGTGGCCCATTTATCGATCTCTTCCTGGCTATTAAAGAAGCCCATGGTTTGCAGCCCCCATACCATATCCAGGCGTTCGCCGGTACGGTACATCCAGGGATGCGGATTACCTGGCTCATCAATAAAGACCCGTTTGTTGCGGGCAAAAGACAGGTTGGCTTTTACAAAATAATTGAATGCGCCAACATGGTCAGTATACCCCAGGTCAATTTCATAACCCTTATTCTCTACAATACCAATGTTCATCACTGGTAAAGCAGCTCCTACCGTTGCCGGTATTGTACCGGGCGTGGTGAGGATATTGTTCCGCTTTTCATAGAATACATCTACATTCAAGGAAAGCCTTTTATTGAGGAACTGGGTTTCTATCCCTGCATTGTATTTATTCGCTTTTTCCCATTGTACATAAGGATTACCAAATTGCCCTTCGAGTATACCACCGGGGCTATTGTTATTTGTAAGTCCGTAGGAATACCCACCACTGGTGGTATAAGCAAATTCCTGGTACAAGAACCTCAGTTGGTTTGACTGATCATTACCCACCTGCCCAAAGGATGCCCTGAGCTTTAAGAAATCAAGGAATTTTACATCCCGCAGGAAACGTTCGTTGGTAGCCACCCATCCCAATGAAAAGGAAGGGAAGAAACCATAGCGGTTACCGGGAGGGAATTGTTCCGAACCATTATAGCCCATATTGATTTCGGCCATATAGGTTTCATCCCAGTTATAAGTAAGACGGCCTACAACGCCCTGGTAAGAGAAGGGCCAGTCGTTGGTAGAGGAATTCCTGGTTTGCCGGCTGCGGTTAAACAACAGCAAGCCGCTTACGTTGTTGTTGCCAAATTTGTTGGCGTAGTTAAGGCCTGCTTCCAGGTACACGGTGCGGTATGAGTTACTGGCATCCGATACAAAACCTTCAGCATAAGAAAGCAGCGGAGCTTCCGAGCCAATGGGGGCTCCATAAGTGTAATTACCATTGGCATCCTTACCAGTAAGTTTGTAGCGTGTATAGAAATCCTGCGAACTTGTTCCGCGGAAACGGGAAGTTTGTTGCCGGTAATGGTTGGTAAATGCTACCATGGGTTTAAAACTAAGCCCCTTGATCAGCTTGTCCATTTTATAATTGGCAATGAAAGTACCTTCCATCAAACTCGTATAATCTTTGGTGAAACCCTGGTAAGAGAATTCGGCCAGTACATTGTCCGTTAATGAAGGTCCTGCACCAAAAGTACCATCGGGATTTACAAGCGGACCATTATTGGGCGGTGTGCGCATCAACAAGCTGAATAAACGACTGGTACCACCACGAGGACCATTGCGGGTTTCGGCCCGAGCCGCCAGGTTTACACTCAACCGAAGATCACTGTTTACATCGAGATCGATATTGGAGCGGAAATTATACCGGGTATAATTGAGGTCGCCATCAAAATCCCTGTCTTTCGTATGCTTGAACAAACCATTTTGGGTAAGGTAGCTACCACTCACAAAGTACTTGGCCGTTTTGGTACCGCCCGATACATTGGCGTTGATGGTTTGCTGTGCAGCAAAGGGCTTTAAGAACTCCTTGGTATAATCCACGTCGGGAAAGAGATAGGGATCGGTATGATTTTTATACGCCGCCAGTGCAGCCTCATCATAGATGGGTGCGGCATTTTCATTGGCCCGGGCTTCATTCATCAGTGTCGCAAAATCATAAGAGTTGAGGAATTTAGCCATGCGGGTATTTTCCTGGATACTGGAATTGAAGGTTAGGCTAACAGAAGGCTTGCCAATCAATCCGCGTTTGGTGGTCACCAGGATCACGCCATTGGCGCCACGCACGCCATAAACGGCAGTAGCGGAAGCATCTTTAAGGATACTTACGTTTTCAATTTCAAAGGCACTTACACTATTAAAGGGCCTTTCTACCCCATCGATCAATACCAGGGGAGCCGCGTTATTGGTGGTAGCTTTACCACGGATAAAGAAGGAAGAAGCATCGACACCCGGATCGCCGGAAGTTTGCTGGGCGATAAGGCCCGGCATACGGCCCACCAGGGTATTGGTAACATTGGCTACCGGCGTTTGCAGTAATTCCTTACTGCTGACGGTGGAGATAGCAGCTGTAACACTTACTTTTTTCTGTTTACCAAAGCCTACCACCATTACTTCGGCCAGGCTGGCATTGACAGGCGTTAAACTGGCGGCTACTACGGCCCCGGAAGGTTTTACTTCCAATACAGAAAAACCAACGGAAGAGATGATGAGCACGCCACCGTCGGGTACCGAAATTTTAAAAGCACCATCTACATCAGTAGTAGTGCCCTTTGTATTTCCTTTTACCATTACGGATGCGCCTTCAATGGGCTTTTTGGTATCGGCATTGGTAACCTGCCCGGTTACAATTCGTTGGGCAAAGGATAGAAGGGGCAAACAGGCGAGTAGACACAGTATGACAACCTGTGTCATTCTTCTCATAATAAGCATAATGTTATGGGTTTATATCAAACTGCCAGGCACCTTTACCGGCAGTAAATGGGCAAAGCATGGCCAACCCGTTGTGTAAACACAACAGCCAGTTGATCATTTGTTTTGTTACTTAGTTTTTTCCAGGAAAGTTTAAGAAGGGCGGATAACGCATCAGCATTAACTAAACGTTACCAAAACATTAACAGGTTCCAATATTAAGCACCTTCGCTTATTTTTTCGTGCGCAACCGGTAGCGCAAAAAATGTACATGAATATTACCTGCTTGCAGCATAATGCATCACCATCGCCGGCATTACTTTCTCAATATGGTATTGTTGGGGAGTGGATGTATTGCCCGTTTTTTCATTGAGGATCTTTATCATGAGCTCCATGGCTTTATGCCCTTGCCCATAGGGATATTGCTCTATAGAAGCCAGGGGAGGATAAGCAGTATAACTGGTAATGGGCAGGTTGGCATAACTTACGAAAGCAATGTCTTTATTGATCTGAATATGTTGTTGTTCGGCATACTGAACGGCATCCATATGTACATAATCGTTGAACGTTACAATAGCATGAGGCCGGTTTTTCAGGGCCAATAGTTTCTTCATGGCCAGGTGCGTACTTTCTTTTGAGAGGTCGGTCGTTTCTACCATTTGCATATCGATCTTGAGCTTTTGCCTGGTGACGCCTTCCAGGTAGCCTTTTAGCCGCTCCTTACTGGCCTGTAACTTATCAGGGCCATTGATAAAGGCCACCCTGCGGTAACCGCGGTTAAAGAGCCAATTCACCATTTCAGTAGTACCCTGGTACAGGTCGCAGTACACTTTATGCACCTCGTCGCTGGTTGGTACCCGGTCGAAATAAACCACCGGTATATCGTATTTGTCCAACGACTGCAGGTGATCGTATTTATAGGTTTGCTTGGAAAGGGAAATGATCAGGCCATCCACGCGTTGTTTTTTCATGGTATCCACCACTTGTTTTTCCCTTTCAGGGTTGTCATAGCTTTGTCCAAACAGGATGGTATAATCGTGTTCCATGGCAGCCGCTTCAATACCGCTGATGGCTTCTGAAAAGAATTCTTCACGGATATAGGGCAGGATAACGCCTACAATGAATGATTTACGCTGTTTGAAGAAAATTGCCTTGGCATTGGGTTCATAGTCCAGCTCTTTGGCCAACTCCTGTACTTTGGTCTTGGTGCGCAATCCAATACGCGGATGATTGCTCAATGCCCTGGAAACAGTAGATACAGATACGTTGAGGCGCCGGGCGATCTCTTTAACGGTAGGCAGTTTGTTATCCATGAGCAGTCGTTTTAATCGTTACAAAAACTATTCAAAAATCAGGCGCCCAAAAGCAGCTGGCACATGAAAATTGGGGGCGCTGGTATTAATATTATTCCAGGTAACAAAATGTGGTTCGGGCAACAGGTCACCGCATTTATAAAAATTGGCCCTGCATTGCCGGCCGGATAAGGCAAGTGGCTGGTGATGGATAAAGGTGGTTAATGGAATACGGATCGTCAGTTCCCAGGAAATGTTTTTACTCCCTGGCTTACGGGTGATGGAAGCACGGGTGGCAATTTGTTCAACCGTAGGAGCCGAAAGGTGGTTGCGTTCGGTTTTCGAAGGCCCATACCCTACCAGGCTGGTACCAATACAGTTGAATTCCAGGTTATAATAAGCCGCCTCATCAAAGGCAATGAAAAATTCCACACAACTGTCTTCCCACACAATCCCATTTACCTGGGTACTCACCGCCCGGATGGCTTTCTCTGTTACAAAGTATTTGAGGAAGAGATAGTTTTCCTGGTAGCCCATTGCAAACTGAACGGCGGGCTTATAAGGATGAGCCGACCAGGGCACTTCATCTATCGATTGCTTAGGCAAAGCATTCAATACCCCATCTATTTCCTGCATGTCCTGCAAGTCTTTAATAGCAATACGTTTAACCGTCAGTTGTTTCATAACTCATTCATTAGGGAAGGTTGGTAAAATCGATAACAGGAGCTTTATTATCCCCTGTCCTGGTAAAGGAACTTCTATAAGCCGTATACTGGTTGAAAAAGCCACAATTCTTCAGAAAAAACCGGTTGCCATCCAACCCGCCTGCATAATCTTTCCGGTATCCTTTGGCAGCGGTATTATCATAGGTAAAACCCGCTGTTTTCAAAGCTATCCAATTGCCTTTTACATCCCTTATCCATTGGTTGCCGAACAATACCTTCCTTTCCAGGTTGCCCTGGTCGGGATTGAAGTTCTCCAGGAAAGAGTGGAATCGCGTAAGGTGTTTGTTGGTTTTGGGCCTTTTGAAGGAAGCGATCAGCATCCATTTGCCTTGCTCCGGATCATAGAAATAAGCCGTGTAGGTAGTGTTGTTGTTGCCATCAGGCACCCCTTTTAATAGGAACCCGTAGGTATTACCCGCCTTCCAGGGAAAACGGAGGTAACTCTGTCCACCGGAACCTTCATTACCAAATTCGCCAGCATGTACCCCTTCTCCTTTCTTCAGCATGGCGATGCGCTGGTCTTCGGGGATGCTTTTGGGGTCGTCCGTTGAAAAAGGACTCCAAACGGAAAACAGGATCCTCCTTTCGGTAGCGGAGTTGACCTGGATACCAAAATAACCTTCACCAAAACCATTGGCCATGTAGTAGGAGCCGATCACATCCTGTCCTACGGGTACAGTGATCTCATTGTAAAACCACTCGGCCTGTATTGAATCGACAAATGGATAATTGAGGTGTACCGATGGCCCGCGACGGCCCCAATAGAAAAAATTACCCTCATTGTTCTTTACATAGGCTGTAGCCGTATTGATAGCCGTACCACTTAATTCATAATCGCTGATATCGGCAAAAGAATCGCCTTTTTTATCAATGGCTGATAATTGAATAGCAATATACCCCGTGTCTTTAAGTGACCACTCCCCTGCTGTTGCCCATTGAAAATCGGCTGTATTTATTTTCACCGTTTTCTTTTTGCCGCCAATGGTCATGGCCAATTGGCAGGCCTGAGCGGCTTTGGCCTTTAGCTTTACCTGTAGTGAGCCGGGCGTATTGATACGCACATAAGTAGTAAAGGATACTTCTTTACTGCTCCAGTTCTCAATACCGTTACCCGTGAGAACACGCTTCTTTTCGGAACTGCCCTGTACCCAGGTATTGCCCCCCAGGGGAAGTTGAATGGTTTCAGAGGGGGGCGCCTCCTTCTTTTGTACAACCGGGCTCGTATGAAAAGCAAGTACCACCAGCGGCATGGCCGCCAGTAGTAAAGGGAATATGATGATATGTTTTCTCATTTTAATGATCTTTAATTGTCTTCCTATCGAAGGTGGGCTCCCGCACTACTGCGGGACCGCGCTGCAATGCAGGGCTGCAGGGTAACTCACCTTTTGTCTGAACCTTACAGACTAACGAATAGGTTTTATCCAATAGCTATATTGGTGATTGGTGTATGGTATCCTGTATTGTTCCAGTGGTTGTGAACCCCAGCTGTCAATGCCTTGCACACCACTTTGCTGTAAATCTACATGCATATAGATCTCCTTCCGTTTCACCAGTTCTCCTGAATGGTATTGCTTTTTTTCCATTTCAGGATCAAGGTCATCCAGGCTATAAGGCAAGGCAGAGAAATTCAGGAGGCTGTCGGCCATTTCAAAACGCAGGCCCTTGCCTTGCTGATTGGTCAATGTTACCCAACGCACATCTGACTTATTACCACTCTCCTGTGGACGGGCATAAGGGAAATATTGCTCATCTACCGATTGTGTATAGATACCAACCGGGGAAGCCGTTTTACGGTCCCAATAACTTTCCCAGGGGCCACGGCCATAAAACCTGATCCTGTTCAACTGCTGGTTCACCTGCAGGTCATTGCCTACCCGGTACCACAATTTATGCGCACCGCTTACTGCCTTGAAACGGTTCTCTACTTTAATAGCGCCATCGCCATAGATGGTAAATGTTTGTTCGGCCAGGGCATCACCATTCATTACCTTTTTGGTAATGAGCACCTCATAACCTGCTGCTGTTTTCTTAAAGCTGGCAGTTAAGCCCGCGCCTTGCTCATAAGCGTTGCGCCATTTGCGCAGGTTCCTGTTATAACCGGCGCCAATATCATTATCAGTTGGCGCTCTCCAGAAGGCAGGTTGGGGCCCTTGCACTAAAAGCGCTTGTCCTTTCAATGTATAATGACTTAAGAGTCCTTTGTCCAGGTCAAACCCAATGGCAAAATCTTTGCCTTTGAAAGTGAGCAGTTTCCCATTCTCACTCACTTGTATGGAGTTGGCTTTACCAGCGGCAGCTGTTGCGAGGACCGGTTGTCCACCAATCCATATTTGTTCAGCAGCCTGGGTATATCCTTTTTCCAGGAAGGGCTCGGCTTCTTTTAGATTGTAACTGATATTCAGGAAATATTCATGATCCTGGGGATACCTGGCTTTCAGTGGAAGGGTAAAGCTGGCTGAATCCTGGGGAGCAATACTGAGGGTAGGAATTACTCCTTTGGCAATGGCTTGCCCGTCCTGCAGCAGTTCCCAGTTCAGTTGGAAATTATTCAGATTACGGAAGAAATAAGCATTCTTTACCACCAGTTGATTATTGCCTTTCCAGCTCGTTTTGATGTGCTGATAAACCTTCTTCACTTCAACCGCCATGGGCGTCAATCCACGATACGCTGTTACCACACCTTTTACACAAAAATCATTGTCACTGAAGTTCTCATCTACCGGTCCGGACAAAGGAAAATCCCCACCATAAGCCATGATCCGCTTGCCGTTCTTAACCGTGTCAATAGCCTGATCTATCCATTCCCAGATAAAGCCGCCCTGTTGGTAGGGATTATTTTCAATCTTGTCCCAGTATTCTTTGAAGTTGCCCAGGCTATTGCCCATGATATGCGCATATTCGCTCATGATCATCAGCCTGTCGGGATTGCGCTGCGAAAACCTTTCCAGCGAAGCAGGAGAAGGATATTGCGGCACGATCATATCCGTATTGTAATCACGCTCGGCCCGCTCATACTGAACCGGACGGCTATCGTGTTGTTTCAGCCAGTCGTAGGCTTCATACATATTGGTACCATTACCCGCTTCGTTGCCCAGTGACCAGGTGATAACAGCCGTATGGTTCTTGTCGCGCTCATACATGCGTAATATCCTGTCCATATGCGGTTTCAGCCAAAGCTTGTCATTGGCAAAAGTAGTTTCGAGATCATAATACCTGCCATGCGATTCAATATTGGCTTCATCGATCACATACAAGCCATATTGATCACACAATTGCATCCAGTAAGGATCGGGCGGATAGTGCGAATGACGTACGGCATTGACATTGAGTTTTTTCATCATCTCCATGTCTTTTTCCATATCCGCATGTGACAAGGTATGTCCCTGTGTGGCATTGTGCTCATGCCTGTTTACTCCTTTCAGGAATACCCGTTTTCCATTCACCAGCAGATTGCGGTTCTCGATCCTGATATTGCGGAAACCCACACGCTGGGGAATTACCTGCAATACTTTACCCTCTTTATCTTTCAGCGTCAGGTACAGGGTATAGAGATAAGGCGTTTCGGCCGACCAGGTACTTACACTGGGAACCTGCCGTTTAAAATGAACCACTGACCGGTAATTACCGAGTACAGATTGTACACCTTCCGTTTCGTCTTTTAATACCGTCTTCCCTTCCCCATCGGTAAGCTCTATGGCCACCGAAAAAGTATCGGGTTTGCTGTGTAAGGTCCTTTTGTCTATTTTATAGCTATTGATGGTAGCATCAATGGCCAGTTCACCAGTAGTATAATTATTACTCAGATCGGCCACTACTTTATAATCGGCCAGGTCTAATTTCGGTGTTGAATACAGGTATACATCCCTTTCTATACCCGAAATACGCCACATGTCCTGGCATTCCAGGTAGCTACCATCACTCCAACGGTATACCTCCAGGGCAACCAGGTTTTCCCCTTCCTGTACATAGCGGGTAATATCAAATTCCGCCGCCAGTTTGCTGTCTTCACTGTAACCTACCTTCACGCCATTTACCCAAATGAAAAAGGCCGATTTTACAGCCCCCAGGTGAATAAATACCTGCCGGCCATTCCAGTCTGTGGGCAGGGTAAATTTTTTGCGGTAGGAGCCTACCGGGTTATTGTGTTCAGGAATATCGAAGGGGGGATTCAGGTTTCGGCCTGTTTTCTGACGACCGGTAAATTCGTAAGGATGGTTGACATAAATGGGCAATCCATAACCATTCAATTCCCAGTTGGCGGGTACTTTAAAATTATTCCACTGTGCATCATTGAAATCCTTGCGGTAAAAATCAACAGGGCGTTGGGTGGGATCCTGTACCCAATTGAATTTCCAATGGCCATTCAGAGACAGGAAATAAGCAGAGCTTGCTTTTTCACCACCAGTTGCCAGTTGCCTGTTCTCAAAAGCAAAGGAAGATGCTTTCATGGGCAGCCGGTTAACAGCTGTAATGTCGGGCGATTGCAATTCAGAAGGAATGGTTTGGGCGAGGATCATTAGGGGCGCCGCTAAACACAATCCGGTTAAGGTCAGTTTCATTTTTCGAAATAAAGCGGTGAAAAAATACCTGGCTAAAGGTAGCCATAACAAGTGCAGCTTACATAAAACCAACACAATTTCGCACAAACGGTTGTCACAATCGGTTGCGTAGGATCTCGGTTATCGGCAGTCGGCAATCGGCAGTCGGCAATTCGTTTGCTTCGCTTATAATAGTTAAGCGTTACTGGCTGCAGTATTGGTATGTAAAGCGTCGGCCACTATGCTGTTGAGCAAGGCTTCTTTCTCCAGCAGTTTTTGTAATAACACTGCCTGGTTTTCGGCCCGCAAAGCATTGTGGCGTTCATAGCGAGGTTTATAATACACGTCATTGTTCAGGTAATCCGTCAGAAAACGCAGGGCTTGCATATAGATCAGGAATTTACCTGCATATACAAAATGCTGCTTTTCATCCCGGCTCAATACAGGTTGCATAGCGGATAAATACCCACTGATGATGGCCTGGAAATAGTCTTCCCGTACCACAATGGTGGAGAGGTCGGTTTCTTCTTCACTAACCGGACATAAGTAGGTGCGCATCATATCGCCTACATCACTGATAAAGTAACCGGGCATTACCGTATCCAGGTCAATTACGCAGCGTCCATTATCCGAGGCATCAAACAGCACATTGCTGATCTTGGTATCATGATGGGTAACGCGTAGGGCAAATGCCTTGTTTTGCTGAATATGGGTATAGGTGGTCATGATACCGGCCTGGGCCTGCAAAAACGCAATGAGGTCCCTGGTTTCGGCACGCCGGTCCTGATTACCCTTTTCCAGCGCTTGCTGGAACTGCTGGTACCGGAAAGGAAGGTTGTGAAAATCCGGGATGGTGATATGGAGCTTTGTAATATCGAAGGAGGCGCACAAACTGGTAAAGATGGCAAATTGCCTGGCTGCCTCATAGGCCTGCTTGGGCTCTTGTACCGTATTGATGGTACAGGAGTTTTCCAGGAAGGGGGTTAACCGGAAATAGCCTTCTTGCTCATCATGGTAAAGCGCTTTGTTATCATTGGTCGTAATGGGCGTAATAAACAAATAACCAGGGTGCTGTTGTTGCAGGTGCCTGGCAATGGAGGTCACATTGGAGGCAATGTACTCAGGCTGCTTAAATACAGCATGGTTGATCTTTTGGAGAATATAGGCTCCTGCATGGTCTTTTCTTTCTACCTTCCATGTTTTATTGATAAGCCCCATTCCAAACTCTTCAATATGAACATCTCCAGGTTCTAAATTATAAGCTGCCAGTATTTTCTTAAACATAGGGATCAATGCTGCTCTTTTAGGCTTTTAAAAGCATAAAAGCGGGTGTGTCTGCTTTTATACAACATCGAATTTACTGGACTCTTTGGCAATTCAGGTGTGCAACCGGTTGTGCATATATTTGCAGTGACATTTTGTTTTAATCAATTCAATTAATCATCACGCCATGGAAAACAAGCTGCTGAAAAAGGTCCGGTTCCTCCAATATTATACCCTTACGATCACCGTGCTTTTTGCCGGCCTGCTCGTGATGGCATTTAACCGGGACGGCTCACACGAAAAATTTAAGGAGATCGATGTAGAAAGGATCAATATTGTTGAAAAGAGTGGAAAGCTGAAGTTGGTGATCAGCAATGCCGAACGGCAGCACCCGGGTATTATCGATGGAAAGGAATTGCCGAAGAGAGAACGACCGGCCGGCATGATCTTCTTCAATGAAGCCGGGGATGAATGTGGCGGGCTGGTATATGATGGAACCAGGAAAAGCGCCGGCATGGTGTTTTCCGTTGACCAGTTTAACAATGACCAGATCATGCAACTGCAATATTCAGAGCAAGAAAATGGGACTCAAAAAAGCAGGTCGTATGGCCTGAAGCTCTGGGACCGCTCGGACCAATTTACATCTGGTCAGTTTATGAAGGCCATAGATTCTGTAGAACGCCTGAAGGATACAGCCCGGATGCATCAGTTGATGACCTCGCTCAACGAAAAAGGATTATTGGGTAAGGAACGGCTGTTTGTAGGAAAAACGAAACAAGAGGATGTGGGAATATTTATCCGGGATAATAAAGGAAGACCCCGGATAAAAATATTCGTGGATAAACGCGGCCAGGGGAATATCCAATTCCTGGATACGCTGGGCAAACAGGTGCCTTTTCAATGATCAGGCTTGCAGGAATCGGACTGGTAGAGCCCAATAGACAAACCTGGTACCAACCCAAATAAAAAGCCGGTATTGCAGCTAAAAGGTTACCTTTAGCGCGATACCGGTTTATTGCTTGAAAATCAGTCTTAAACCTTCATTTCGTTAGACCTTAAACATCAACCATAACACTAGAAATCCCCGATACCCAAACACAAATAGTATGATTATCCAGGTACATAACCTCAGTTTGAATGTAATTGATTCCGATATCAGGAAAATGTTTGCCGCATTTGGCATTGTAGATTCTGCAGAAGTGATAAAAGACAAACTCAATGGCCGTTCAAAAGGACATGCCGTGGTAGATATGCCGGTAGAAACCCAGGCCAAGCAAGCCATTATTGCGCTGAACCAATCCATTATTGATGGCAAAAAGATCAGCGTCCGTGAATTGCCAGCATTTCCGCATCACTAAACCCATCCAATAGGCTTCATTCACTTCCATGTAACGCTTCATCAACCGGCAATTATTCAGTTCGGCTATATTGATTATGCTTTTATAGGGGCTTGCGGCCCAATTGCCTCATGGTCTTAAAATGAGATACCACCGCTTTGCTCATGGTAGGGAACTCATTATAAGCAATATTGTATTGCAGACAGGCCCGCTGCACGATCACACTAATGGCGGGATAGTGTACATGGCTGATACGGGGAAACAAATGATGCTCTACCTGGAAGTTTAACCCACCTGTAAACCAGGAAATGACCTTATTAGCCCGGGCAAAATTGGCAGTAGTCACCACCTGGTGAATGGCCCATTCGTTCTCTATTTGCAACTGATCATGGGCTTCCACATGTTCAAAAGCCGTATCTTCTACTACATGCGCCAACTGAAACACAACGGCCAGGGTAATGCCCATCACGATGTGCATGGATATAAACCCGATCAACCAGGGCATCCAACCCAACACCAGGCCAGGGATCAATATATAGAACAACACATACAGCCCTTTACTCATCCAGAAAATAACATGCTCTTTCCTGTCCATTTTTTGCAAAGGTGTATTTACAATTTTCCGCTTAAAGTATTTTTCGAAATCCAGTAGCAATACCCAGGCAAGGGAGGAAATAGCATAAACCGGAATTACATAAATATGCTGAAACCGGTGTGCCGGCACCCATTTTTGAGCCGCACACATGCGCATGAGGGGACTTTTATTGATATCATCGTCTACACCATCTATATTGGTATAAGTATGGTGAATGATATTGTGTTTGAATTTCCAGATAAAGGCATTACCACCAAGGGCATTGAGGGTGAGGCCCATTACATTATTGATCCATTTACGGCTGGAATAACTGCCATGACAGGCATCGTGCATGACATTAAAGCCAATGCTGGCCAGCAAAAAACCCAGTAAGCAACAAAGTAGAATGCTGGTCCATACCGGCAGGGAAAAAAGCAGCAGGGAAAGATAAATGAGGACAGCCCCGGAAATAAGGATCACCGATTTGCTGTACAACTTCCAGTTGCCGGTTGTCTTTAATTGTTTCCCGGCAAAATATTGGTCCACACCAGCTTTGACAGTTTGGTAAAATGGTTTACGCTTATTATTATAGGTGACTTTGGGCATTATTCTTAATTAAGTGGCAGTCAGGTCCGTACAGAGAGAAAAAGGGGATCACTGAAACAAACCATAGCGGAGGAAGGTACGGTTTAATTCGCAGGTGGAACTGTTAAATAAAGGGTGACGGTTTGCAGGGAAATGTCCTTATTCCAGTTGCTTATTTAGCACAAGGCTTCGTATTTTAGTTCTTAAGATTTTACCCAACGAATGCAAAGGCAGCTATTACCCCTATCCATTTTGATCTTTTTGTGCTTTCTTACACGTACTACCCGGGCACAGGAGCACGAAATGACCATCCTGGATGCCCTGGATTCCAGTCTTACTCAATATTCTGCCGGCCAGCAACCAACCGATCTTTTTCTACATATTGATAAAACGGTGTATGTACGGCAGGAAAACATCTGGTTCTCGGCCTATATGCTGAACCTGGCCCCCCTCGATGTACAACATACGCTGTATACCCTATTGGTAGAAGAAGCCACCAAAAAGATCGTGCTTTCAGAAAGATGGGTACTGGAGGAAGGTTTGGGTGGCGGTTCCCTGTTTTTGCCTGATAGTCTACCCACTGGTGAGTACCGGCTGCTGGCCTATACCAATAGTTACTTCAATCATCAGCAGCAAGCCATATTCCAACAACCCATTAGTATCAAGGCAAGCGAATCAACTGCTTTCAGGCTTTCCCAGGTACCCACGCTCAGCAGCGCCCGGCCCATTGATGATTCGGTGCATATTACTTATAAAGTACTGACCGGCTATGGCGGATTGGCCAGTGGCGGCGAACTCTCCTATACGCTACGGGCAGGAGATGTAACCTTGCAATCGGGCAAACAAAAGATCAATCCATTTGGTGAAGTGTTTTTCCGGCTGCTGCGGCAGCAAGTGTTGGGCAAGCGCTTGCAATTGCAGGCTACGATCACACGCGATAAAGAAAAACAAACGATCCAAACGGAAGTGCCGTTGTTCCAGGAAGCGGCCTTCATCAGGCTATATCCCGAAAGCGGCAACCTGGTGCATGGGCATGCTTCAAAAACAGCCATTGAAATTAAGAACGGACAGGGTATTCCCATTGCCACCAAGGGACACCTATTGGCCAATGGAGACCCTGTAGCAGCTTTTCAAACCGACTTAACCGGTACAGGTATCATTTACTGGCAGCCACAGCACAATACCGTTTATACCCTGCAATTAGCAGATAGTTCCCGGTACCTGGTCTATCAGATTCCATCCATAGCAGCAAGCGGATACAGTTTACACCTGAAGGAAGCTGTCATTGAAGACACGGCTTTCCAGGTAGAAATAGGTACGCCAGGAAAAAGCAGCCTCCACTTAATTGCCCATAATTACCGGACCAATTTCTTTTCAGGCAGTTTACGTACCGTCGGTGAACGGTCTTCCTTACGATTATCGACAGCAGAAATGCCAGAGGGAGTAGTAACACTCACTTTATTTGATGGTGCAGGTGTGCCCAGGGCCGAAAGAGCCGTATACATTAAAAAGTCGACCTCCTTGCGGGTGCAACTCACTACCGATTCCCTGCTCTACCACCACCGGTCAAAGCTGCAATTAAAAGTTAAGGTAACCAACCAGCAGGGAACCCCTGTTAAATCGATCTTTTCACTGGCCTGTGTATTGGCTTCCCGCCTGGATACCACCCGTGCAGCTGATATAGTACGGTTCCAGCATTTTGACCGCTTTTTACCTGCCCCTGCAGTAATGCCGGGAAGAGATTATTTTAACCGGCCCGTCAACATCGAGCAATTATTACTTACCCGCTACTGGACAAGGTATAAATGGGAAGCAGTCAGCACTTCCCCACCCTATATCCCACAGGCAGATAAGATCTGCGAAGTAGGTCATGTATTGTATAAAGACCGGTCAGTTAAGAAACCAGTCAGCTTAATGATCATTAACAGCTTCAATACTTTTACGCTGGTAACAGATTCAGCAGGCTTTTTTAAAGTGCCGCCGCAGGTACTGACGGTTGAAGCCGGTAAAAAAGTCATCATCCTGGTGAGTGATACCAAGAATTTTGCCGATTACAGTATCAAGATTCAGAACACCTGCCTCCAGGTAGATACTGCCCTATCAAAAATAAACTGGCCCGAACCAGGATACCTGAAGGCTGATCTATCGGTACAGGAACAGGAGCATTTAAAAAGGGCGCTGCAGGCAGTCGTTGTAACCGCCAAAAGACAAGAATCTTTCTCATCAGGCACTTTCAAAAGTACTACCTGCAATGACTGGGTGTGCATGTACAATGTATTGAACTGCCGGAACCATCCCACAGGCACTCAACCAGTTTCCGGAATGATCTATAATTACGGGGGTAGACAGGTTGTTTATGAAAGCTGCAAGGGGGAGGAGAAGCCACCTGGATTTATGCAGCAGGTAAATGGAACGGCCTGGCCCAAAGAATTTTATGTAGCCGATTATGAAAAGTTCAACCCCACGGAACCAGAGGTAATGTCTACCTTATTCTGGACATTTAAGGTACTGACGGATGAACAGGGCGAAGCCACACTGCAGTTTTCGACCAATGACCTCAATGGCCGTTTTACCTGTGTATTGCAAGGCTATAGTACAGAAGGAGCGATCAGTGGGAAAACCTTTTTTAAAGTAACAGAATAGATCATGCTACCTGCTATAAAACCTGCCCAATGAGCAGGTTTTATCACAATAATTGTACACTATACATACATCGGGAGGGATCGCGTGGCATTATAATTACTCACAAGGAGCAGCTGTATCCCAATAGTCATATTCCCCGTAATACAAGGAGTTAACCCTTACAATCAATCGATCACCCACACTCAGCTGTACATCCGCATAGTTGTTGGTCCCCAGGTATACATTAGGAAGCCCGGGTTGGGCAGGATCCCAAACCCAGCTATAGGTATCACCTGGCTCACCATCTACCACATAATAATGAGTTATCTCATCGCAGGAATTAACATAACCTCTATTGCAATTGATCCACACAGGGCCATTGTCTCTTGCTTTTGATTTTTTAAGGAGTTTTTTAATGGCAGCAGGCTGATGGACGGTAAACCCTGTTACCAATACCAGCAAAAAAGAAGCGGCAATCGCGAAGAACATTTTTTTCATTTGACTAACAGTTTAATGGATAAAAGAAACGGATTTCAGTTCAATACAAAGCTTTCAGCGCCGGGGTCATCGTCTTTGTATGAATACTGTATATTAATGTCCAATCAATTTAATGATAACCGGTAGTCCACGCATATAGTCCACTGGCCATTCAGTAAGTTATGTTGGCATCCCTTTTCCGTAGTCCAAATCATGGTTTCCCGGGTATATGCCCACTGCCCCGGCTTTAACTTAAACTAAATCCCGTAGCTTTATGTTATTCTTATCAATGCGGGCAGGCAAAAAGCTGGCACAGCATTTTCATACCAGATTATTCATTTAACGTTCAAATACCATTTAATTATGAAACGTACAGGAACCGCCCACTGGAATGGCAATTTAAAAGAAGGTAAAGGTGTGCTTACTTCACAAAGCACTACATTGAACAATACACAGTATTCCTTCAAAACGCGTTTTGAGGAAGGTGTGGGTACCAATCCCGAAGAATTACTGGCCACTGCACATGCCGGTTGCTTTACCATGGCGGTAAGTGCGGTACTGACACAAGCCGGGTTTACAGCAGGCGACCTGGATACGACAGCCATCCTCGACCTGGACATGGTAGGACTAAAGATCAATGGTATTCACCTGGAGTTGAAAGCCGCACCGATAGCTGGTGTGTCTGCCGAAAAATTCAATGAAATTGCCGAAGGCGCCAAGGCCAATTGCATTATATCCAAAGCATTGAGCGTACCCATTACTTTAAGCGTAACCTATCAATAGGTCCACTGATTGACAACTTTGTAAAAGGATCGTTGTTATAGGACAACGGTCCTTTTTTATCCCCAAACGATGTACCCCTGCTTCCATCCGGCAAGCTCCTGTTAAAACCTTTACCAGGATCTGATGCCCCACCGCTATGTCACTTAACACACTGATAACCATACCAAACTATCAACCGTTAGCGTCCATAGCATAATTCCTGTATCTTTGCCCCTCTTATGAAGCTATTCACTTCGTTTACTCCTCTGTTTGCGCAGTTATTGCTGCCGGTAAATTATTATATACCGGGTTAGCTTCCCTTACCATTACTTATACCCGTGGCCCGAATAGCCCGTTTTCTGAACGACAGATCAATTTTGCCTATATGACTAAAAAAGACAAGACCATTTTACACGTTACATCCGAAGTAGGTACTTTAAAACGATTGCTGGTACATAGTCCCGATAGTGGCCTGGGCCGTGTAGTACCCTCCAAGGCGCAGGACTGGTTATTTGAAGATATTGTACACCTGGAAACCATCCGCCGCAAGGAGTACGATTATTATACCAAGGTATTGCTGTATTTCCTGGACCCTGATAAAATTCATGGCAAGTTGCAGGAAATAGACGCGCCTGATAACAAACGCAACTTTTACAAGCCAGAGAAACCCACCTTCTTTCGCAGTGAGAAAGTGATAGAACTGGAATGGCTGTTGGCCGAAGTACTGGAAGACCATGAGATCAGGCTTAAACTGGTTGCTTCCGTATGCGCTGTGGAAGGATGTTCCTATACCACACAAACGCAATTACTGGAACTGCCACCCGCCCAATTGTCGAAAGTAATCATCAGCGGTACCCTGGCAGGTGATGAGCTCTTATTTCCCCCCATCCCCAACTTTATCTTTACGCGCGATATTGGAATTGTGATCAATGACCATGTATTGCTGAATAAACCCGCCAAGAAAGCACGTACCCGGGAAGCCTTGCTGGCCAAGTATATTTTCTTCAACCACCCGTTGTTTGAACGTTACCGGGAAAACATCCTGGAAATACCAGATACCTTTCACCATTTCCTGTTACCACGTGATGGGGACGAAAAAAAGGTAACACTCGAGGGAGGTGATGTAATGGTAGTGAGCAAAGATCATTTGCTGGTTGGAGTAAGTGAACGTACCAGTATGGAAGCCGCCCACCAGGTGATCAATATGTTGTTTGACAAGAACATTGTGAAAAAGATCACGGTGATCAAGATACCCAAAAAGCGCGACTACATGCATATCGACACCATCTTTACGCAGGTAAAGCGTGATGTGTGGGTAATGCTGGGGGCCTTCTCCAAAAAAGTAATGAAACATGAGGATGATGATGCCGTAGAGCGTATACTGGAAGGCGGATTGAAAAAAGATGAGAAGATCAAGATCATCCAGTTCCGCAAGAAATCCATTGAAGATCCTAAGTATTTTGACAACCTGGAAGAACTATTGACTGATATCAGCCGCAATGACCTGGGTTGTGAAGGCAAGATCAAATTCATCTATTCAGGCAATAATAAATTCCCTTATGATACACGGGAGCAGTGGACAGATAGCTGTAACCTGCTGGCGCTGAAAGAAGGGGTGGTATTGGGATATGACCGCAATGACAAAACGGTAGAAGCTTTCCGGGAACAGGGCTTTACGGTGATCCCGGTAAAAGAATTGCTGGAGCAGTTTGAACAGGGCATGATCCATCCGGCCGACCTGGAAAATACGGTCATTTTGATGCCATCTGCCGAGCTATCGCGTGCCCGCGGTGGCTTTCATTGTATGAGTATGCCGCTGCTGAGAGAAGATATCTGAGGAAAGCATACAGGAAACATATTGTATTTAGCATCCTAAACATGTAATTATTATATATGTCAGCTCCCCCCCATATACTGATGATCCGCCCGGTCAATTTTGGCTTTAATGCCGAAACAGCTGTCAACAATTCCTTTCAGGTACCAGGCCAGGATAATGAAGCGCAGCAAAGAGCGCAGGAGGAATTCGATGGCTTTGTACTTACCCTGCACAACAATGGTGTGGATGTGATTGTAGTACCAGATACACCGGCACCACATACCCCCGATTCTATCTTTCCCAATAACTGGATCTCCTTTCACGCTGATGGAACGGTTTGCCTCTACCCTATGTTTGCGGTTAACCGCCGGCAGGAACGCAAACCGCATGTATTAGAAAAATTAAAGGAGCGTTTTATTATAGAACGTACATACGACCTCACACACTTTGAGCAGGAGAACCACTTCCTGGAAGGTACGGGCAGTATGGTCCTGGACAGGGACCTGAAGATTGCCTATGCCTGCCTCAGTCCCCGTACCGATAAGGGGGTCCTGGAGGAATGGTGCCGGGCCATGGATTATCAGCCCATCGTATTTGATGCGGTAGATGGAAAAGGCCAGGCCATTTACCATACCAATGTAGTAATGTGCGTAGCCGACCGTTATGTGGTGGTTTGTATGGATGCCCTGCCGCAGGCAGCAGAGCAGGAACTACTGCGCAATACCATCGACCAATCGGGTAAGGAACTCATTGATATTACCCTGGAACAGCTAAACCGGTTTGCCGGCAATATGCTGCAAATAGCCAGTATACAGGGAGAAACGCTGTTGGTCATGAGCTCCCAGGCCTATCATTCGCTGACCCCGGAACAGGTAAACAGACTGCGTAGTTATAACCGGATCATCCATGCCCCCCTCACTACCATTGAAACCAATGGTGGCGGCAGTGCACGTTGTATGATGGCAGAAGTATTCCTTGAAAGGCTGATCCCGGAATAAACAGCACAACTCAGTAAGGTAAAAAGGATTTGAGGGATAGCTGGCCGAAGCAACGATTACTCAAATTATCCTGTCATGCCCAAAACCCCAGCATGAAATACCTGTACATTTTATTGGCTGTCTGCCTCTTCAGCTCCATGAAATGCAGTAAGGACGGACCAAAGGGTGTAATTGTAACGGTGGCCGAAAAAGCGACCTTTGACAATAACACCTATGCTTGTATGGTAGAAAATCCTGATCTTTCAAAACATTCGTTCCTTTGCTCGCTTGATGCCGGTGCCCCCAGGCCTACCTACAACTGCACGAACGCCATATACATTAAGAATTTACCTGCTGGCCTGGCAGTGCCCGGTAAAAAGATTGTTTTTTATGGCTTCAGTGATGCCGGACAGCCGGGGTTGTTTTCTTCCATCAATCATGCGCACGAATTGACTGTTAACAATCCGCAGGAAATAAAATAATTTGTGCTACCCAATGGCCCTTTTTGTCCACTCACACCCAAAATACAACTGATGAAAATTGCTACCCTCACTATTACCTGCTGCCTGATTGTAGTGCTGGCCTGTAAAAAGGATAAGAAAGACGAGGAAGATGTAATACATGAAACGGTGTATGGTACGGTGCTTTTTAAAGGAGGCGATTCCACCACCATCCTGATCAAAAGCCCGGATTATCTGAAAACCAATTTTCTTTGCGCTCCTTCAATTGGTATGCTTTCCTCCTATTATCCCAGCTGTGGAACGGGAGCAATCATCACCAATTTGCCCAGCGACTTAAGAACACCCGGCACAAAGATCAAATTCTCCCAGTGGAAAATAGTGACAGTACCCAGCATCACGCACCATCCGCGCACCATTGAAGTAAAAAATGCACAACAGGGCTGGTAAGCAGCTATCCATTAATTTGTCAACAGTTCGGGCCGGTACTCAAAGTGCATGGTGTCGTAGTGGTACCATTTACCACCCCATATAAAGCCATGTTTTTCAAAAATGGCGATTATTTCCCAAGGTATCTTATTAATATAGTTAGGGATCTTTACCGTTTCGTCGGTAGTCTTATTGTCCCACTGCCAGTAATTGGAGAATCCCGTATTGATATCGATCGTAATACCAAAACTGTGGGTGCTCAACCGGTTGGTCCCCTTGATCACCCGCCAGGTAAAGGTACCTGCTACTTGTTGTACATAGGGCAGCAGGCGGGCAGGTAATTTTTCCAATTCATCAGAAATCGCCTGCAATTGTTTATCTACACCATTGATGCGGGATACGCGTAATATTTGATTGGCCGATTTGGGCAACCAGGTGATATTGACCAGGTTTTCCTTTACGGCAGCAGGGGTAGCGCCATACATCACTTTAAAAAAAGAATCATTCCTGATCCTGCCCGGATCATCCAGTTCGGCTGGCCTTGGCGTTTTTCCTTTCACATATACTGCCCGCAATTGATCCTCCATATCAGGGGATGCATATTGCTGTGCCAGGGTTTTGGCTTTCCCATCATCAAACAATAAACGTATACCATTCTTAAAAACAACGTGGTTATCCTGGATACCCACAATGCAATCCGGATATGCCTTTACCAGTTTTTGGGCATACAACTGTATAGGCAGGGTGTCCTGGGCAGTGGAGGACATTGCAATATGGGAGCTTAAATATAGGAACCAGATCTTCATATTAATGGACCAAGTCAACGCTACTCAAACATCTTCTTCATTCCTTCTTCAAAAGAAAGTGGCTCAAACCCCAACTCCTTCCGTGCTTTCTCAATCACAAACCCTGTTTTAGCCGGACGCTTGCCAGGCTGTTTGAAAGTAGAAGCATCTACTTTTTCAATACGGCTCTTATCAAGGCTGAACAGGTCGGCAGTTTTCAGTGCAATATCGTAGGGTGTAAGCAGGTCCTTACCGGAAATATGGTAAATGCCAGTGGCCTTTTTCTCTATGATGAGCAGGATACCCAGGGCCAGGTCTTCCACATAGGTAGGTGTGCGCCATTGATCGGCCACTACCTTAATGGTCTTGCCTTCTTCCAGGCTGCTCTTTACCCAGGTAATGATATTACTGCGGGTACCTTCCAAAGTATTTCCATACACCAGGCAGGTGCGTACAATGGCCCAGGGAATGGTGCTCGTTTCTGTAATGGCTTCGGCCTGCATTTTGGTAAACCCATAATAGCTGATGGGCTTCAGATCGTCGTCTTCTTTATAATTGCCCTGCTCGCCATCGAATACGAAATCGGTAGAAACGTAAATAAAATGCTGGCAGTATATTTCGGCATCTACCAAAACCTGGGAGGTGCCGGTAACATTTACCCGTTCACATTTTTCGGAATGCAGCTCACATTCATCCACCTGTGTCATGGCGGCTGCATGTACTACCACCTCCGGCTGTAAGCTGCTCAATACGGTTTGTACATCAATGGCATCGGTAATATCCAGGGGATGGTACACATACTGTTGCCCCCATCCTTCCAGGTTCAGGCGGGCATCGCCTTTACCGGTGGCAATAACTGTATGGCCCTTCTCCAGTAATAACTTTGTTAAATGCTGTCCCAATAAACCATTGGCTCCAGTGATGAGGATCTTCATGCAACAAATATAGAAGAAGCGAATGGAAATAGCGAGTAGCTAGTGGGGAAAACGGGTCAAACAACTGCTCACCACTAGCCAATCGCCTATTCATTAGAATCCTTTTTTTCCTTCTGAACCGGTGCCACTCTTAAACTTAGGCATATACCCCATATTGGTGAATATAAAGCAATAGATATCTGCAATGCTTTCAATATTCTTAGCAGTATTGCTGGCGCCATGGCCCGAATTGGTATCAATACGGATCATAACCGGGCTGGTCCCTTTGTGGTTCTCCTGCAGGGTAGCTGCATATTTAAAGGAATGGGCAGGCACCACCCGGTCATCATGATCGGCAGTAGTGATGAGTGTGGCAGGATAGGTTACACCCGCTTTCAGGTTGTGTATAGGAGAATAAGCGAACAGGTTTTTGAAATCGGCTGCACTGTCGCTGCTACCATATTCGGCAATCCAGTTCCAGCCAATGGTGAATTTTTGAAAGCGCAGCATGTCCATTACACCTACCTGTGGAATAGCCACCTTAAACAGATCAGGTCGTTGGTTCATCACTGCACCTACCAACAAACCACCATTGGAGCCACCACGGATGGCCAGGCGTTGTGTGGAAGTATATTTTTTTTGGATGAGGTATTCGCCGGCAGCAATGAAATCATCAAATACATTCTGCTTTTTAAAGCGCATCCCCGCTTCATGCCAGGCTTCTCCATATTCGGCGCCGCCACGCAGGTTGGCCAGGGCATATACTCCTCCCTGCTCCAGCCATGGGATCAAAGATGCACTAAACCCAGGCAGGGAGCTAACATTGAAACCTCCATAGGCATACAGCATGGTAGGGTTGCTGCCATCCAGTTTCAGCCCCTTCCGGTGCACAATGAACATGGGTATTTTAGTACCATCTTTGCTGGGGTAGAATACCTGTTTGGTTTCGTAATCATTCGGGTTGAAAGAAAGCTCCGGTTGCCTGAATACTGTACTATTGCCCGTAGCAATATCATATTTGTAAATGGTGGGCGGGAAGGTGAAAGAATTGAAGTTGTAGAATACAAACTTATCGTCCTTGTAACCACTGAAACCACCAGCAGTTCCCAAGCCCGGCAATTTGATCTCTTTGAGTAGTTTGCCAGCGTAATCATATTCATATACCCGGGTAGTTACATCCTTCAGGTAACTTACATAGATATGCCCTGCTGCGGTACCTACATTTTGAAGGGGCTCCGGCTTTTCAGGAATGATCTCTTTCCAATTTTCGCGGGCAGGGTGAGCAGGATCAAAAAGCAGAATACGGTTGTTTTCGGCGCCATCATTGGTATAGAGCAATATTTTATTGCCATCATTGTCAATGGGACTATACCTAAAATTACCTACCTCGGCCACGATGGGCTTAAAAGTGTTATCACCGCTTTTGCTGTCCCGGTAATAAAGGGCATTTCCCTGCAGGCCCTTACCCCGGTCGCTGATAAATAAGTAAGCAAACCGCTCATCTTCGCTGACGGATACGCCATGAAAACGCTGCAAATTGGCCTTGTCTTCATATACCAGTTCATCCTGTTGCTGTGAGGTGCCTACTGTATGAAACCAAACCTGGTGGTTCTCATTTTTTGACGAGAGTTCCTTTCCTTTTTCGGGGGCCGGGTAGCGACTGTAATAAAATCCCTTTCCTTGCCAGGAAGCACCCGATACCTTAACCCATAAAATGGAGTCCGGCAGGTCTTTGCCGGTAAGCATATCCCGTACATAATAGGTATGCCAGTCGGAACCACCTTTGGAGATACCCCATACGGCATATTTACCGTCTTTCGACAGGTCAAAATTGGTAAGTTGGGTGGTCCCTTCAGCTGATAATTTATTAGGGTCCATCACCAGTTCGGGCGTACCATCCAATCCTTTCTGGCGGTACAATACGGCCTGGTTTTGCAGGCCATCATTCTTATAGAAGTAGAAATAGTCGCCATTGCGGTCCGGCGCGGAGTACCTTGGGTAATTAATCACCTCCTCGATCCGCTTTTTCATTTGCCCGCGGTAAGGTATCTTATTGAGGTAGTCAAATGTTACCTTATTCTGCGCTTCCACCCAGGCTTTCGTTTCCGCACTGTTGTCATCTTCCAGCCAGCGGTAGGGGTCGGGCACCTTGGTTCCCTGATAATCATCTACATGGTCTACCTTTTTGGTTACCGGATAAGTAGTCTGCCCAAAGGTTGCGGCGCACGCTGTAAAAGTCATAGCTGATATAATATATTTTTTAATCATGCCTGGTGATTTGTTACGACAAGATTACTGATTTTCGGACATCGGCTGCCGCCGTTCGTGTATCAAACTAAAACCTTATTTTTGGGCCGCATTTTAAAAAAGAGAGGCTGATTATCAACATTTCTTGCATTATTTTGGAGATTTTCTTAAAAATTAACTAACTGAACCAATTCATGGCAAAAAAGGTGACAAAAATCGGCGTTCTGACCTCTGGGGGCGATGCTCCGGGGATGAATGCTGCTGTTCGTGCCGTTGTAAGAACGGGTATTTATTATGGACTGGAAGTATTTGGCATCATGCGTGGTTATACCGGTATGGTGGAAAATGACATTATCCCCATGCATTCCCGCAGCGTAGCCAATATTATTCAACGGGGAGGCACGATCCTGAAAACTGCCCGCTGTAAAGAATTTCTCCAAAAAGAAGGTCGCCAGAAGGCCTATAACAACCTCAAAGACCTGGGCATTGACGGCCTGGTGATCATTGGTGGTGATGGATCCTTCCGTGGCGCCGATGTTTTCAGCCGCGAATTTGATATTCCCTGTATCGGTATCCCCGGTACGATTGATAAAGATATTGCCGGTACGGATTTCACCATTGGCTTTGATACGGCTGTCAATACAGCGGTAGAATCCATTGACAAGATCCGGGATACGGCCGATGCCCATGACCGCCTTTTCATTATAGAAGTAATGGGGCGTGATGCGGGCTATATTGCGCTGCACAGTGGCATCGCCACCGGGGCCGAACATATTCTGATCCCCGAGCGTAAAACAGATATGGCAGAGTTGATCCAATCACTTCAGGAAAAGGAACGCCGTAAAAAGCTGGTGAATATGGTAGTAGTGGCCGAAGGGGATGAATTTGGCGGTGGCGAGCAAGTAGCGGCACTGATCAAGGAAAAACTGCCCAATATTGATACACGTCTTTGTATCCTGGGACATATTCAGCGTGGTGGCTCTCCTACCTGCCTTGACCGGTTGATTGCCAGCCGTATGGGTTATTCGGCAGTAGAATGCCTGCTTGAAGGCCGCCACAATGTAATGGTGGGCATCCTGAACAACCGCATGCAATATACCTTGCTGGAAAAAGCTGTGAAGTCCAAGCAAAAGATCAGTGATGAATGGATGAAGATCGTTAAGATTTTGGCTAGCTAAATCGAATGAGTGCTGAGGAAACGGCAATCGTGAATCGGCAGTCGGCAATGGTGCGACGCAACTGTCTGTGACCTGCACCTCACTCAAAGCTCGCGGCTCATAGCCCGCAGCTTACTACAAATGGCTCATCGCTTATTGAATATGAATTTGTAAATCAAGTAATCCCAACAAACATGGCAAGAGACCTTTCGAAATACCTGCACAATGAAATGGATAAGGAAGCGGGTATTGAACATATTACGCACCGCACCAAGATTGTAGCTACCGTAGGCCCCGCCTGTGATACCTATGAAAAATTACTGGAACTGGTGAAAGCGGGAGTAAATATTTTCCGTTTGAACTTTTCCCATGGCACCCATGAAAATAAGGCGCAGATCATTTCCTATATCAAGGAAATGAATACCAAAGAGCCTTATAATATTGCCATCCTGGCCGACCTGCAAGGCCCTAAACTACGTGTAGGCGAAATTGAAAATGGCGCCCTGCCCATTGAACCAGGCGATATCCTCACCTTTACTTCCAAAGAAAAGGTAGTGGGTAATAAAGAAAAGATCTATGTATCCTACCCCAACCTTCATGAGGATGTGCAAGTAGGTAATAAAATATTGATCGATGATGGCAAGCTGGAAGTAGTGGTGACCGAGATCACCAAGGCCGGCGATGTAAAAGTACGGGTAACTTATGGCGGCACCCTGCTACCTAAGAAAGGGGTAAACCTGCCCGATACCAATATATCCCTGCCAGCTATGACAGAGAAAGATATTGCCGACCTGGAGTTCATTATAGCCCAGGAAGTAGAATGGGTAGCGCTTTCTTTTGTACGCAAAGCGGAAGATATTGTAGACCTGAAGCGCAGGCTGGCTGAAAAGAACAGCAAAAGCAAGGTAATCGCAAAAATTGAAATGCCATCGGCCCTGGTTGACCTGCGCAATATCATCGTAGAGTCCGACGGTGTGATGGTAGCCCGTGGCGACCTCGGCGTAGAGCTGCCGGTAGAAAAAGTACCAATGGCACAACGTGACATCATCCGCAAATGTATCCACCGCGCCAAGCCGGTGATCGTAGCCACGCAGATGATGGAAAGTATGATCGACCGCGTAAAACCAAACCGCAGTGAGATCACCGACGTAGCCAATGCCGTACTGGAAGGCGCCGATGCCGTGATGTTGAGTGGTGAAACCGCCACCGGTAAACACCCGGCCCTGGTAGTTGAAACCATGCGCAAGATCATACTGGAAGTGGAAAAAACAGAATACCGCTATAACCGCGAAGAAGACCTGAAGCCACAACCCCACTCTCCTTCCTTCCTGAGTGATGCGGTATGTTATAATGCCTGTAAGCTGGCCAATGATACCACGGCTGACGCCCTGATCGGTATGACGCAAAGCGGTTATACTGCCTTTGTGCTCAGTAGCTACCGCCCCAAGTCATTGCTTTATGTTTTCACCAAAGAGAAAACGCTGGTAAACCAGTTGAGTTTAAGCTGGGGAGTACGTGCCTTTTTCTATGATGAAGAGGAAAGCCTGGACGATATCATTTTTGATCAGATCAATATCCTCAAGGAACGCGGCTTTATCAAGCCCGGCAGTGTAGTAGTAAATACAGGTAGTGTACCAGTACATCTTCACCTGCCTACCAACGTATTGAAGATCACAAAAGTGGAATAATCAGCTATTGACAGCAAGCTATTGAACCTATAGATGAGGTGTTCGCCCATGGGCGGACACCTTTTTTTATAGGCAATCGGTTTGCAGCACTTCTTCGTATATGTGGTAACTATCTGTTCCCTTAACCACTCAAACCAACACACACCATATGAGATCCCTGCTTTTTATTGTATTGACCATCAGTTACTTTACAGCCTGTAAAGCGCCCACCTACCATTATGTACCTACCATGGTTAATGCCATTCCCTATGCGGCCCCCGGAGAAGGGCAATTGGGTTTGGCCTTTGGCTCAGTAGGCATTGCCCTCAAAGGGGGAATTGCACTGGCTCAAAATATCAACATCAATGGATTTGTGGGTGGCATACCAGCAACCGACGACAGTTATAAGAATACGGAGTCGGAGCTTTCGCTGGGCGTACAAACCAATCCGCACAACAATACGGTAGCCAGTTTTTACCTGGGTGTGGGCATGGGCAAAAATGAAAAAGACAAAATAGGGTTGACCGGTAACTATAACCGCCCATTCCTGCAGGCGCAGTTTGCTGCTTATGATAAACCCCTTTTTAATAGCGGGGTGCACCTGGATGGTTATATTGGATTGCGGGCCAATTACCTGGCCTACAATGGCCGGCTTAAAGGCAATGAATTTGACGATGACCTGATCTATTACGAACCTTATTTTGGCATTGCCATAGGCGGTAAAAATGTACGGTTTGAGGTGTTACAGGGCCTGGCTATGAAGAACAGCGGAGAATGGGGCGATGGGGTGCGGGTATTCCCTTATTTTGGCAGCGTGGGTGTGCTGGTCAAAATACGAAAAAATAAACCAGCCAAACTGCAGCAATAAGCTTTAGCCGACCGGGCAAGTAGGATAGATAAATGTTTATTAACATTTAGTTACTGTACATTTGGGTACAGTATATTATGAACATAGCAACGTTCTATCCTCAACACGCTATACTTCAGCGGCATATTGAATATTATTATTTCCTGAAGGCCGAATCTCCCGATTTTCAAACCACCTATTATGCTTTTCCCAATATTGCTGTTCCCCTCAGCATCCACAAGTCGGCTGTATATGAGGTCCATGAACAATTTACCAGCGTGCAGGCTGTTAAAAATGGGCCTTGTGCCGCATTGATACAAAGAAGCTTTCAACAGCCCTTCCTGGTTAAATTGCAGGGGCCCATTGATAAGGTCACCATTTGCTTCAAACCCTCCGGCATCAGTTCCTTCCTTGCCCAACCATTCAGTGAAGTAGCCCCTGCGGATTCACAGGCATTCCAGGCCTGGGAACACTTGCCCGCTTTCCAACAATTCCAGCAACGTTTTTTTGCCACCGCTGATAATACAGAAAGAGTAGCCTTATTGGAAGATTTCCTATTGCATATCTATTTGCCTGTACCGGAAACAGCGTCCCTTCAACAAGCCATTGAATGGCTCACCGATTTTGAAGCCCATCACTCCATGGAAGAAATTGCCGATGGGCTGGGATTGACTACCCGCTCCTTTAACCGACTCTTCCAAAAACACATGAGCATTTCGCCAGTGGCCTGGAAGAAAATTGCCCGGTTCAGGCATTCCCTCAAAAACAAGCTCTTCAATGCCCAATTCAAAAAACTCACAGAAATAGGGTACGACAGCAATTTTTATGACCAATCCTATTTTATCAAGGTCTACACCAAATTGACAGGCTCCAACCCCAGCGCTTTCTTTAAAAGCGTAGAAAAACTGGCCGACGACCACCTGATATTCCGGTTTGTTAAAGAATAGTCCTTGTCCGAAAAATACAATTCCAGCCCTCCCCGGTGAGGTATTTTGCTGTATATAATCCAACATAACCAAGACAGGTTTATTCAGCATATTTTAAAACAGTAAATAATGAAATACCCTACCCTGGCACTCGTAGTGTCCTTATTGCTCGCCGGGCATCCTGGCCAGGCACAACAAACAACTGCCACATTCAATAAAGCCCTGTCCGATTCACTCAACGAAATGAAAACGGTAGACCAGATCGCGGCCAATGTCCGATCGGGCAAATACAAGGAATTGCCTGAGGAAGCCTGGCAGCAATACAAAGACAGTGTATTTGGCACGCACAAGGTCATACTGGAAAACATGTTTAACCGGTACGGTTTCCCGGGTTTTGATGTGGCCGGCAAAGATGGCTCCTTCAATTTTTGGCTCATGGTGCAGCATTGTGATAAATACGTTCCCTTTCAGGAAAAAGTATTGGCAAGCATGAAGAAGCAGGTGGACAAAGGAAATGCCAATCCGCAAAACTATGCCTACCTCACGGACAGGGTGCGGCTCAATACCGGGCGGAAACAGTTGTATGGTACGCAAGTAACGTATAACCTCAAGATTTGCCAGGCCTATCCAAGGCCTACGGAAGACAGCCTGAATATCAATAAACGCCGGAAGGAAATGGGCATGGAAAGTATTGAAGCCTATCTGAATGGCGTGAGTGAAGGACATTTTGAAATGAACAGGGCCAGCTATGAACAAAGAGGTATTACCAAACCCCAATTGTACGCCATCAAATCTGAGCAGGCCCAATAAAACAACGCTCCATAAAAAAGGGGCCTCATTATTTTCAAAAATCATTAGAAGCTGCGGTAGTTTTCATAGTTTAATGGCCTAATTCACTATTGGACTATGACAAAAATGAAATTCCTGATATCCGTAGGGCTCACATTGATCTCGGGTATCATCAACGCCCAGCAATCAAAGAACGGATGGTACCAGCTCTTCAACGGCAAAGACCTGAAAGACTGGGACATCAAAATCAGGGGCTATGACCTGAACGACAACTTCGGTAACACCTTCCGGGTGAAAGACGGTAAACTGACGGTCTCTTATGATCAGTACAGCACTTTCGATGAAAAGTTTGGGCACATCTTCTACAAGAAAAAGTTTTCCGCCTACCTGCTGGTAATGGAATACCGTTTTGTTGGCGACCAGGTGAAAGGCGGTCCCGGATGGGCCTTCCGCAATAGCGGCGCCATGCTCCACGGCCAGCCTGCTGCTAGCATGGGCAAAGATCAGGACTTCCCGATCTCCCTCGAAATGCAGCTGCTGGGTGGTCTGGCAACCGGCAACCGTACCACGGCCAATCTTTGCACCCCCGGCACGCAGGTGATGATGAACAACAAGCTCATCACGGCCCACTGCATTGAATCGACATCAAAAACCTATCGCGGCGATATATGGGTACACGCGGAGGCACTCGTGCTTGGCGACTCTATTATCAAACACATCGTGGAGAAAGATACGGTGATCGTATATGAAAAACCGCAGGTCGGGGGCGGCAATGTGTCAGGCCTCCTTGATTCAACACAGAAGAAAGACGGACAACTGCTCTCTGAAGGAAGTATTTCATTGCAGAGTGAGAGCCATCCGGTAGAATTCAGGAAGGTAGAGCTGTTTGACCTTGCACCGTACCTGAAGGATAGGAAGAAACTGGAGAAGAAACTGGCGGAGTTGCGGCGGCGGAAGCAACCAAGGTAATTGAATGAAACAAACATACCCTGCTGTTTTCGGACCAGGAAATCAAAGAAGAGCCGGTATCTTAATTACCGGCTCTTGCTATTTTGTGCATTGGCAAGCAACTGTCTTAATTCCTCTTCATTGGCAATGACTACCTGTCCACTATCCAAAATGGCAGGATTTTGATAAGTAACCGTATCGGGTACATTGATCCTGGCCGAGGTATGGTATTCAGCCGCCCCGGTTTCATTGATCAATTTTTCAATATTGGCGGCCCGGATGCCCGCACCCGGCATAATGATAATACGGCCATTGGCCTGTTGAACCAATTGAGCCAGTATATCCGTAGCATCAGGCGCTCCGCTTTTACCCCCACTGGTCAATATCCTTTCACAACCACAGTCAATCACTTCCTCCAATGCTTTGAAGATATCGGGCGTACGGTCAAATACGCGGTGACAGGTAACACCCATGGGGTAGGCCCACTCCACAATGCGTTTCAACCGTTCTGTATCGATGGTCCCATTTTGTAACTGTACCCCAGTAGAAATACCCTCGCACCCTACCTCTTTGCACAGGAGGATGTCCTTTTTCATGATGGCCCATTCATTATCATCATACCAAAAATTGCCCGCCCGCGGACGAATGATGGGATACAACTCAATACTGATCTGTTCACGGGTACGTTGTATCGTACCATGTGAAGGGGTAGTGCCGCCTTCTACCGGGTTCTCACAAAGCTCTACCCGGGCCGCTCCTACTTTTTGTGCAACAAGAGCAGATTGGATGTTGAAGGCACAGACTTCAAGGATTATATTCGACATAGATCAACTTAGTACTTCTCCTATTTATAAATACTTTTCCCTTTATAGATGGTCTCTTCCTTGCCACTCTTCACCGCATAGGTAAATCCAGGCTGAAGGGCATAGGCACCAAACTCACCTTTTTTATTGATGGCCAGGAAACCTACCTGTACCTTTTTGGCTTTTTCCGGACTGCGGCTGATGATGCGTTCCACGGCTTTTTTACAGGCCATTTCGGGCTTGTAGCCTTGTCGCATCAATTCCACTACCAGGTGCGAACCTACAATACGGATAACTTCTTCGCCCACGCCCGTGGAAGTGGCTGCCCCAATCTCATTGTCAACATACAAACCAGCCCCAATGATGGGGGAATCGCCCACCCTGCCACGCATCTTAAAGGCCATGCCACTAGTGGTACAGGCCCCACTCAACTGGCCATTGGTATCCATGGCCAGCAGCCCAATGGTATCATGGTTGTTGATGCCGCCAGGCATGGGATCATTTTCTTTATTATAGAGCTTGTTCTCAATATTCATTACCGGCTCATACTTAGAGGTTTTGAGCCATTCTTTCCAGGCTTTTTCCGATGCCGGGGTGAGCAGGTTCTCTTTCTTAAATCCATTGGCCAGGGCAAACTGCAGGGCCCCATCGCCTACCAATACCACATGCGGTGTTTTTTCCATCACCAGCCTGGCTACAGAGATCGGGTGCATAATATGTTCAAGGCACATTACCGATCCGCAATTGTACTGTTCATCCATAATACAGGCATCGAGTGTTACCCGTCCATCGCGGTCGGGCAATCCACCATAACCTACAGATTGGTTGCTCTCATCAGCTTCCGGCACTTTTACACCTGCCTCTACTGCATCCAGGGCGCGGCCACCGGCTGCCAGTATTTTCCACGCTTCGGCATTGGCTGCTTTGCCAAAATCCCAGGTCGAAATAACAATGGGGTTGCCCTTGGTAACAGGGTAACTGGCTTCGGACATGGCCAGTAAGGATTGGCCTGATAAAACAGCTGCCGAACCCGCAATAGTTGACTGTAAAAATTTTCTTCTGGTTGACATAGAAATAGTTAGTTTTCTCTCTTGTGAATGTATCGCTGACCTGGTTATGCTTTCATAAACTTCCGGAGGTTGCTCTTGGCTGTTTTGCGCACTTTATTGATCACAAAACCACTCCATCCCAACAGGGCGCCCTTGAACCCAAGGGCCTGCCGGCTCCATTTCCACAAGTCAAAGTCGTCCATGTGTTCAATAATAAGGCCTTCATGAAACTTAAAATGGGCCTTGATATGGTTGGTGACCTTACGGCCTGTAGCAGAAAAAGTATAGGTAGCTATCCATTCGCAACTGCCATACTCGCTGCCAGCCTCCACTTTTTGGTAGACCAGTGAAAAGTCTTTGGCGTTCTTGCACAACATGGTCCACATGGCAGCTACTTCCGCAGCATTCAGGTTTTCAAAAACAGGATCATAAAAAGTTACCTCCTCATGATAGCAGGCGATCATACCGGGAGCATCCTTTTGACTAAAAGCGGTATAGAACTTTTCGATGAGTTGTTGGTGTGGATGCATAAATGGTAACTAAGGGTTGAGCAACATTCATTAAATTAGACCAATAAAATTAATGGTTACATGAGAAAACTACACCTTTTCCTGGCTAATTGCCTTATTATTTTTACCTCCCAGGCTCAACTAAGCCCTCAGGCGGCACAAGATTCTGCCTGGGTACGGGACAACTATACCAAGAAGGAATTGTACATTCCTATGCGCGACGGGGTTAAGTTATTCACCTCCGTCTACCTACCCAAGGATGCTACGGAAAAACATCCGATCCTGATGACGCGTACCCCTTATTCCTGCGCCCCTTATGGAGAACAAAAGTTCCGCGCCAATTTATGGGTCAGCCATTTCAGGCATTATGCCCGGGAAAACTACATTTTTGTTACCCAGGATGTACGGGGCCGGTGGATGAGTGAGGGTGAATTTGTAGACGTACGTCCCTTCAACCCCGATAAGAAAACCAACCAGGATATTGATGAGGCCAGTGATACGTACGATGCCATCGACTGGCTGGTTAAAAACCTGCCCAATACCAATGGCAATGTAGGCGTAATGGGCATTTCCTATCCCGGTTTTTATTCCACCATGGCAGCCCTGAGCGGCCACCCCGCCCTGAAGGCAGTAAGCCCCCAGGCGCCGGTAACAGATTGGTTCATGGGTGATGATTTTCACCACAATGGGGCTTTTATGCTCATGGATGCCTTTAGCTTTTATGCCGGAGGTTTTGGTTATCCCCGCCCCGTCCCTACCACAGTAGGCCCTAAAGAGGCCTTGCACCTTCCGGAGAATGACAATTATGAAACCTATTTGCGTATTGGCGCTTTAAAGAATTTCATGAAGTTGACGGGCGACAGCATTAAGTTTTGGAAGGACCTGTATGCACATCCCAACCACGATGATTGGTGGAAAGCGCGCAATCCCCGCAACTTTGTAAGTAATATCAAACCTGCCATGATAACGGTAGGTGGTTTATTTGATGCTGAAGATTGTTTTGGCGCCTGGCGCCTGTATGAAGCCATTGAAAAAAAGAATGGCCCTACTCCTTTTAATAAATTAGTGATGGGGCCCTGGTACCATGGACAATGGTCTTCACTGGACGGTACTAAACTGGGCCACGTACAATTTGGGGCCAATACAGCGCACTATTACCAAAACAATATTGAGCTGCCCTTCTTCAATTACTTCCTCAAGGGCAAGGGTGATATTTCCCAATTGGCCGAAGCCAATATCTTTTTCAGCGGGGCCAATCAATGGAAACAATATCCACAATGGCCGCCCGCCAATAAAGCAGATCAGCCGCTGTACCTGCAACCAAATGGCAAACTGGGCTGGGAAAAACCCGGTGGAAAGAACAGTTTCAGTGAATACATCAGTGATCCTTCCAAACCGGTACCCTATACGGAAGACGTGCATTTCAACCGCACCCGGGAATATATGACGGATGACCAACGCTTTGCTTCCCGCAGAACGGATGTACTTACTTTTCAGACTGATATCCTGGCGGAGGAACTTACACTCGGAGGTACGCTGGTGGCCGACCTGCTGACGAGCATTTCGGGCACGGATGCTGACTTTGTAGTCAAGCTGATCGATGTTTACCCGGATGATTTTACCTACCCCGGTACAACACAAACGGCTGGACGTGATGCAGGCGGCCCCTACCCCATGGGCGGGTACCAGATGCTGGTAAGAGGAGAAGTCATGCGCGGCCGTTTCCGCAATAGTTATGAAACGCCCGAAGCATTCAAGCCCAACAAAACGGAACGGGTGAAGTTTGAACTACCCGATGTAGCGCATACTTTTAAAAAGGGGCACCGCCTCATGATCCAGGTACAAAGCAGCTGGTTTCCGCTGGTAGACCGCAACCCGCAAAAGTTTGTGAATATCTATGAGGCCGATGACAGTGATTTTCAAAAAGCCACCATCCGTATCTTCCATGATGCGGTCAATAGCAGTAATATTGTTTTACCCGTTTTGAAATAAGTCTTACATAATAGTCACCCAACAAATAAAAACACCTGTCGCAGGTGTTTTTATTTGCGCTCAACCGATTGCACAATATTTATAGCATTTCATTGGTAAATACCGGCTACAGAATGGTTACATTTGGAAACCTAACATCACCTTTTTTACAAAATGAATGCTATGCGAAAGCTCTTGTCACTTGCTATGCTTCTCAGTAGTTCGGCCCTGCACAGCCAGGTCAATATCATACCTCAGCCGGTAGAGGTAAAGATGCCTAAAATAGCCGGCCAGTTTACCATTACCCGGAATACCCCCATCGTATTGGATGGTTCGGGACTGGAAAATTCAGCCAATTTCTTAAATGAATACCTGCAACAGGTATATGGTTTTAGCCTGAAAATAAGCCCTAAAAATGCGCCTGGCGCCATTCACCTCAACTATGAGAAAATGGAAAATCCCATACCAGGGGCCTATGTGATGCAGGTTAAGAAAGACCAGGTATACATTGCCGGCGACAATGAAGCGGGTACGTTTTATGGCGTACAAACTTTATTGCAGTTGTTGCCCGTTGAAAAGACAGCTGCCTTAAAGATCCCCTATGTCAATATAAAAGACTATCCCCGTTTTCAATACCGTGGCCTCATGCTCGATGTAGGCCGCCATTTCTTCCCCATCAGCTTCGTGAAGAAATACATTGATTATATCGCCCTGCATAAAATGAATTACTTCCACTGGCATTTAACGGAAGACCAGGGCTGGCGTATTGAGATCAAAAAATACCCCAAGCTTACCGAAGTAGGTGGATACCGCAATGGCACCATCATTGGCCGTTATCCTGGCAAGGGTAATGACAATACGCGCTACGGCGGCTTTTACACACAGGAAGAGGTAAAAGAAATAGTAGCCTATGCAGCCAAACGCTATATCACAGTGATCCCCGAAATTGAAATGCCGGGCCATGCTTCGGCTGCACTCACCGCTTATCCCCACCTGGGATGTACCGGTGGTCCTTACAAAGTACAGGAAACCTGGGGCGTATTCAATGATGTGTTCTGTGCCGGCAATGATACGGTTTTCAATTTCCTGCAGGATGTATTGGATGAGGTGATCCCCTTATTCCCTGCCCAGTATGTACATGTAGGCGCCGATGAATGCCCTAAGGAAAGCTGGAAACATTGCCCCAAATGTCAGCGCCGTATCAAAGACCTGGGCCTGAAGGATGAGCATGAGCTGCAAAGCTATTTCATACAACGTATGGAGAAGTACATCAATGGCAAGGGTAAAACCCTCATTGGATGGGACGAGATCCTGGAAGGCGGCCTGGCGCCCAATGCCGTAGTAATGAGCTGGAGGGGAGAAAAAGGCGGTATCGAAGCGGCCAAACAAAAACACCAGGTGATCATGTCACCTACCACCTATGTATACTTCGACTATTCTCAAACAAAAGCAGAGGATTCCGTTACCATTGGTGGCTTTATCCCCTTACAAAAGGTGTACAGCTACGAACCCATTCCCAAGGAGCTGACTGCTGAGGAAGGCAAGTATGTATTGGGCGCGCAGGCGAATGTATGGACAGAATACATGAAGAACCCAGCCAAGGTTGAATACATGGTCTTCCCCCGCGCTACCGCATTGAGTGAAGTATTGTGGAGCCCTAAAGAACAACGCAACTGGCCCGGTTTTGAAAAACGACTGCTCACGCAATTCAAAAGATACGACCTGTGGGGTTCCAGCTATAGCAAGGCTTATTTTGACCTGAAAGCCAGCATTACACCCGCCAAAGACAACAATGGCGTGGTATGGAGCCTGCAAACAGCCGCACCTGATGGTAAGATCAGCTATGCGCCTTCAAAAGCAAGTACTGCTTTATTGCCCTACAGCAAACCATTTGTGGTAACAAAGGATGCCGAATTGGGTGGCACCTTGTTGGCAAACGGTAAACCAACCAGCTGGGTATGGCAAAAATTCACCATCACCAAGTCTACCGGCAAAAAGGTAACCATCACCACCCCTACTGCCGATAACCGCGCCGGCAACGGCGGCACTTTTGGTCTGGTGAATGGTGCAAGAGCGGAAAAAGGCATTACTTCCGATGAGTGGTTGGGCTGGCAAGGTCCGGATATGGAAGCGGTGATCGACCTGGGCAAAGCCCAATCGGTATCCTCTGTAAACATCCACATCCTGGATCAGCAACCCAGCTGGGTATATCCTCCGCAGCAGGTAGAGGTATATGCTTCAACAGATGGCGTAGCTTATGAATTACTGGGTAAAACCAGTGAAGTAGTAAAGGAAGAAAACAATATGGGCTCCATCACCGTTCCTTTTACAGCTACTACAGCCCGCTTTATTAAAGTTGTGGCCAAAAACCATGGCACCATAGCCGAAGGCAAACCCGGTTCGGGCAGCAAGGCCTGGTTATTTGTAGATGAGATCGGGATCAACTAATTAAGGTATAGAACAAAAAAGGTGGGCCACCCTGCCGCGCCGCTATGCCGCGCTGCAGGGTGACTCACCTTCGTTTTGAAGAGAGGTCTCACCTCTCTTTTTTCATGGCTATTGTGCGATATAGGTTGGGTACATGATATACCCATCTGTTTTTGAAACCTGGGTGGGTGAATGGCCATTGGCCCGCATGATATAAATGGCAGGATTGTATACCTCCGGATCATTGGCCAGGTAAACAATATGACGGCCATCCTTTGACCAAATGGGATTTGATTCGAGCTTATTGGTATTCGTAAGGCGTTTGTTTTCCGAGCCATCGGGATTCACTACAAATATCTCCGAATTGTCGCCCACCCTGCAGGCATAGGCTATTTTGGTACCATCGGGCGACCAGGCAGGGCTCAGGTCTACCACCTTGTAAAAGCTCGAAGCAGCAGGCACGGATGCGCCAGGGGCAACTACTGCCAGTTTGGTACCCGTACCATCGGCATTCATGACATACAGGAGTGAACGATCCTGATCATGAATAGCAAAGGTCACTTTATCGCCACCGGGAGAAACAACAGCATTGACATTGGACGCTCCTCCCAGTCCAATACGCCAGGAGCCACTCCAATCGGCGGTCATCACATAAATACCGGGATTAATACCGGCCGAAGAGTAAATGATCTTCCGGCCATCGGGAAACCAATGGGGGTATAGGTTCCGGCCATCGGTAGTGAGTTGTTTTTCGTTCTTACCATCCCTGTCAATGACAAATACATCCGAAGCAATGGTCATGCCCAGGGTCCATTTCAGGAATAGAATCTTCGTATCATCCGGCGACCAGGTCATGGCGGTATAGGGATTCAATCCACTGGCCAGCAATACGGGTCCTCCTCCCCTTTTATCAATGGCATACAAACCTGCCGTCTTGTTTTGATCATAGGTCGAAAAAAGAAATTTATTCCCGTCATGCGAAACAGCCAGGGGTTCATTGGAAATGCTATCGCCCGAAAGCGTGCGGAGCGCACTGCCATCGGTCTTCATCAGGAAAAGCTGGAAAGCATTGGCCGTCTTTAGCTTTGCGATGTAGGCAATTTCATCGGCCACATTGAGGTTGAGTGGTTCTTGTATCTCAGGCGCTACCGTTCCCTTTTTACAAGCCACAGCTGTTAAGAATAATAGCAATACGAGGGTACAGCGCATCATGGGGCGTATTTATGCCTCCCTGACAAAGGAGGAACCGGCAACGTTGCACGAGAAAGCCCCTTCTATAAAGAAGGGGCTTTATTTGTACCTCGATAACGACTACGTATAACACTTAAAATACTCCTGATTAATGCCCAACGATTACGGCTTATCCCACCACAAGCGGGTGCCGATATTATCGGCGCCACCCAGCTTTTGCACAGCACCCTGGTATCCGATATTGTTGGTTTGTTTTTCACTGATCGCAAAGTTGATACGCCTGATGAACTGGCCATTGGGTATCACCCCGCCACTGTTATTGATCACCACCGGGAATAGTTTGGGGTAACCAGTACGGCGTTGTTCCGTCCAGGCCTCCTGTGATTCGGGGAACAAAGCGATCCATTTCTGTGTGATGATCTGCTCCAGTTTTTGTTCGGTAGTACCTCCCTCATTCCATTTGGGACTTACCGTACTTAATATGGGGGAACCTGCCGCTACGCTGTTGGTACCGTTGAAAGGATCTACATACGCAGCCGGTTTGGCGGTGCTATTCTTGTAGGCCTCAAAATTTCCACCTACACTCCATTGTTCCAGGGATGTTTTGATCCCTTTTTCATAAGCATCCTGTACTGTATTTACACCCGGTACGGACCACCCTCTTAATTTGGCTTCGGCACGCAGGAACCATACTTCCGCAGCGGTAAGCATGGGCATTTTGGTACCCAGGCTGGTCACACTCGAAAACTTGCGGTACAGCTGGTTATTGGGTAAGGCAATACCATTGCGGATACCTTTATACTGGCCTGCTACAGCAGGATCGGTAGCTGGATTGAAATACTTAGGCAGCCGTGGATCACCATAACCTACCAGGTAACTTTCAATGGGTGCACCCATTTTGATATCGCCCCAGCCTCCTGAAATAACACTGATGGGATTGTTGAGTGATTCACTGTTGATGACAAAATCATCCTCATTCGTTTCCAGTACGCCAGCCTCATCAGCCAGTGATTTTTCAGCTTCTGTTTTGGCCTTGGCGGGATCTGCTTTGGCAAGCCGTATTGCCAACCGCAAGCGCATGGAGTTGATCAGTTTCATCCATTTGGCATAATCACCATTATACACCAGGTCAAAAGCCCTGAACTTTTTTACAGAATCGGCAGACTTGGCATAGGGACGTAATTTAGCCTGTGCCTCATCCAGGTCCTTAAAGAAAGCATTATAGGCTTCCTGCTGTGAATCGTAGGTAATACTACCATCGGCATTGATCTTACCAAAATTGGTATAAACAATGGGACCAAATACATCACTTACCCGGTGGGCCGCCACCACTTTTAATAGGATGGCCCATGCTTCGAAATTGGGATAATTATCTTTTTTAGCCCTGTTGATAACAGCCCTTGCAGGTGACAACACGTTTTCATAAGGAAGGGTCCAGATATTATCGTTCCATCCATCCATCATGGCATAGCTGGAATTGTTCACATTATTGGCAAAACCTGTGGGGGTCATCATATACCCCGAAAAGATATCGGCATTCAGGTTTTGGGCCAACTGGTATTGCCATTCAGGGGCAAACAAATGGAGACTCAATTGCATTTGGTTGAAAGGCGCGCCATAGATGGCAAAGTCACCTTTTAACTCCTCTTCATTCATCCCGTAGGGGTCGGTATTGATCGACTCAAATCGTTTGGTACAGCCCCCTGCCACCACGCATATGAGTAACGCTGCAAAGAAAATCCGGTTGAATAAAATATTATTACGTTTCATATAATGAATGCGTTTAAATGGTCAATTAGAAGCCTACTTTTACGTTAAAGCCAAAACTGCGTGTAGCAGGCAGTCCAAATACATCCACACCCTGCAAAGCATCATTGGTAGCCATTGAAATTTCAGGATCAAATGGCGCATCGCGTTTGAAGAAGAAGAGGTTGCGGCCAATGAGCGACAGGTTGAGGCTACGAATACCTTTCCACTTGAGCGGAACTGTATAACCCAGCGAAACCTCGCGCATGCGGATCGCCGTAGCGTCATACATATAGTACTCCCCAATACCAGCCCGGCCACCAATTGCACCATAGTACCTTTTAGCAGGCACGATTCCATCGAAAGGAACACCATCAATGGTTCCTTTTACCCGTACACCACCCGCATCGATAGCAGCAGCACTGGCTTTACTGAAACCATTTACATCCAGTTCAGCTTGTGTAATGCTCATTACTTCACCACCAAAACGACCATCGATCAGGAAGTTCAGGTCAAAACCTTTATAGCGGATGGTATTGCTCCAGCCCAGGGTAAAATCGGGATTGGGGTTGCCCAGCAATTTCCGGTCAGCAGCCCGTACTGGTACACTGTCTTTGCCCAGTGCCAGGTTGCCCTTATCATCACGGGCAGCGGCAAAACCAAGGATATCACCAAAACTTCCGCCTTCGCGTACTACAGAGCTGTAGGTATTATCGAAAGTGGTTAAGAAGAACATATTGTTGTTACCCTCTGTTATACCAGCCTCACTTAGGCTCACTACCGTATTTTTATTGGTAGCAAAATTCACAGCTGTATTCCATTCAAAGGCTTTGTTCTTGATGGGCGAAGCACTTAACATGATCTCGAAACCGGTATTGCGGATCTGACCCAGGTTCAGGAAGTAAGTACTGAAGTCGCCACCACGGGGAGCAGGTGTTTCAAAATACTGGTTGAAGTTGTCATTCTTGTACCAGGTAAGGTCCAACCCTACCCTGTTATCGAACAGTCTCCATTCCGTACCTATTTCAAAGGAGCGGTTGTCCTCAGGCTTCAACGGCCTGTTGGGGAACGCAGCTCTTGTATTTTTGATCACGGAACCAGTAACAGGATTCACCCTGTACGAAGGTGGGTTCGTAGCAAATGCACGAACACTATTACCCACACGTGCATAAGACATTCTTACTTTGGCCAGGTCTACCGCCTCAGGCATGTGCAGCATTTCGCTCAATACAGCTGTGGCACCTACTGAATAATAGAGAAAGCTCATATCACCCGTAAAGGACAAGGTAGACGACCAGTCATTACGACCGGTAAGGTCCAGGTACAACATGTCTTTATAACCCAGCGATGCACTACCCAATACAGATTGGGTTTGAAAACGCTGTACCGCTTGTTGTTTGTTGGTATTCCTGGAGTGGATATTCTGTACATTGAATATATTGGCAATGCTCAGGCCTTGTTTTTCGCCTCTTGAATTAACAGCACCATAAGAATCAATAAAGGTGCGGTCGCCCGTACGGGAGTCAGTTACAGAAGCACCCAGGGTAGCAGAGAGGGAAAGATCAGTGCTCAGTTTTCTATTCAGGAAGAACAACAGATCACCATAAGCCACCTTGTTCTTACTGCGCTCCCAGGTATAACGGCCATTAAAATCGGCTATTACAGAGTGCGTACTGGCATAGGTCCTGGCATCATAATCATCAACTGAGAAATCATAACTACCGCGTGCCTGTACTGCCAGGCCGGGCATGATATCATAACGAAGGGTTAAAGAACTGAAAGCACGGTCGCGGGCATCTTCCCGTGTATTACGGTTGAGGATCCAAAAGGGGTTTTGCGAATATTCGTTGCCTTGTTCATTGGCATCGTACCGTACATTCCACCAGTTATGTACCATTAAGGCCCTGTTCTGGGACCAGGTTTCATATTTATCTTTATAAGATGCAAAATCCAGGTTGCGGGGGAAGAAATACAAGCCTACTTGTGGATTGTTGTACAAACCCGAAGAAGGGCGGTTGGTAGATTTTTGTTTGGTAAGTGTTACCAGGGCATCTACCGTCAACTTGTCATTGAAGAATTTAGCATTCTCACGGAAAGTAAAGGTATGGCGGTTGAATTTGGCCGTAGGGATAATACCTTTATTATCGGTATTGGAATAAGAAAAATAGCTCTGTGCACGGTCACTGCCGGCCATCATGCTTACACTGTTGATCCACGTAACGCCGGTTTGCCAAAGTTCGTCCGTATAATCACCTTTACCATTTTTTGGGCCCCAGCCATTTTCATTACCAGCGGCATCCTGGCCATGAGAGAACTGTGCTTCGGGTTTCAGCATGGCGCGGTCCATCGTAATGCTGCTGGCCAAATTCACGCGTGCTGTACCTGCCCTGCCCTTTTTGGTGGTAACCAGGATAGCGCCATTGGCTGCCAGGCTACCATATAAGGCAGCAGCAGAAGCGCCTTTCAGCACCTGCATGCTTTCTATATCTTCCGGGTTAATATTCGAGATAGCGTCGCCACCATCACGGCCTGCACTGGCAGTACCCGATGATTGTCCGAAGAGGTTTTCCGGTTGCGCCACGGAAGTATTGAACATGGGTATACCATCGATTACATACAGCGGCGAGTTGTTTTGCGTACTCTTATTACCCCGCATCACCACCCTTACCGAACCACCGGCGCCGGAAGCACTTCTGTTGACCGTTAAACCGGCCACCTTACCATTGAGGCTATTGACCAGGTTGGGGTCTTTAACAGCCGTCAGTTCTTCGCCCGTGATCTTTTGAGTAGCATACGTGATACTCCTGGACCGCCTGCTGATACCCAGCGCGGTAACTACTACTTCCGTCATTTGAGATCCGGCAGCAGCCAATACCACGTTGACCGTTGAACGGTCGCCGGGCGTCACCTCCTGCGTAGCATATCCTACCGCAGAAAAGACAAGGACTTCGCCCCTGGTTACTTCCAATGAAAAAACACCTTCTCCGTTCGTGGTGGTACCACGTGAAGTACCTTTTACGGAAATGCTTGCCCCCGCCACACCTACCCCTGTAGCATCCGTAATTTTACCGGTAACAATATCACCTAAGCGATTATTAATAGCCTGCGCATCGGAACTACCTGAAGCTATTGGGGCCACATTAAGGCCTGTGCTCGTTATTTCTTTGGCTGCCAGTATCACAAAGGTCTTGTCATTCACCTTTTTGTACTTCAGTCCCGTATTTTCCAATACCTGGTTCAGTATCTTCTCAATGTCAATAATGTCCTTCTTTGCAGGATTCACCAGCCTGTCGCCCAGTGACTCATCGGAGAAAAGAAAATAAACGCCTTTTGTTTTATTCAGGTCTTTTAACACCTTGAACAGGGGTTGTTTAACACTGGAATCTTCCGGTTTCCTGTTTTTATCATCCTGTTCGTGGATGGCTTTTTGCTTACTGCTGGCATAGGCATATACATCCTGTGCGTTGACTCCCGGTGTGGAGAGCAATTGCAATCCCAGTAAACAGCCTAGCAGTGTTGGTTTTATGTGAACAACTCTCATAATGCAACCTTTTAATTAATAGCAGTTTAGTTTGTGATTGTTTACGTTTTAGGGCCTACTGCTTTTCAAAAACAGTTTTCATGGCATAGGTTATCCTCCTGCTTTCCGGAACAGCAGGAAAACACCTGTTTTGTATTTTTCAAAAGCCTCGCTTACAAGGTTTTCAATCCATACAACCGACCCTTAATCAACAGTTATTCAGTAATGAGTATCTCATTATTTTTCCGTACTACATGGAATTCAGTGGTAGCTTCCAAAGCCTGCAGCAACACATCCAGGTTATCATTCATCATAATACCACTGATTGGCTTGTCGCCTAACTTTTCATTGGCCAGGATGATCTTTACGCCATACAATTCTTCAATCTTTTGTATCGCAGTACGTAGGGGAGTCTTCTCAAAAAATAGCTTCTTATCCTTCCAGGCCAGTACATTTTCTTCCCGTGCTGTAATTATTTTGTGGTCCTGGTCACTGAATTCCACAAAATCACCTGGCTTCATATAAATATCTTTTCCGTCGCGCGGCTTCAGAATAACACTTCCTTCGGTGAGCATCACATTGGTTTTGCCTGCGCGGTTCATGACGTTGAACTGCGTGCCGGTTACCACTACATCAAAACGGTCAGTATGTACTATAAACCGGGCTTTGGAGGGCGTTTTAGATACATGAAAGAAAGCTTCCCCTTTGAGCCATATTTCACGTGAAGTGCCTTCCTGCCAGCCTTCGTGGTAGCTGATCTCACTATTGGCATTCAGCATCACAGTGGTGCCATCGGGCAATTGTTGTTTGCGTATTTCGCCATAGGCGGTGTGTAACTGGGCGGCAGGTGTGCTTCTGTTCAACCACAAGGAAGTCCCCACGCCTATTACCAGTACAGCGGCTGCAGCCCACCACCAGCGGCTGGTACGGCGTTTGAGACTGATGACTGGTGTGGCAGTTTCTCCTGCCAGGTGGGTCATTAAACGTTGTTCAGCAGCAGCAATCTGGCCTGCAGGTACTTCCTGCTCCCGAATGGACAAAGTCGCCATATATTCCTTTGCTTCCGCTACCAGGGGTGCAATGGAAGGATCCGTGGCCATACGCTGTTCCCAGGCCTGTACGGCAGCTGCCTCACCCCCAAAATACCATGCCTGAAAGCCCTCATCGGCTATAATATCCTCTACTGTTGAAAACGTTTTTTCCATAAATCAGCTTGTTTCCGGTTATAAGTGACTGGTTTGAATTGTTTGTAATGCTAATTTTAAAAATATTTTTACTAACGGTTGATTTTCTTCATTTTTACCGCTAGTTTACGTTTGCTCGCTATTCAACGAATGCCAGAAGACCCGATTAACCATAAACAGGACACTGACTGCTGGAAATCCTTTATCGAGGGTAACAGGGATGCTTTGGGCATACTCTTCCGCCGTCATTACTCCGATCTGTTCAGGTATGGCAACAAAATATGTACTGATATAGCGATGCTGGAAGACTGTATCCAGGAGCTGTTCATAGAATTATGGCAAAGCAAAAATCCACCACCTGCCATCTCCGTCAAGGCTTATTTATTGAAAGCCATCAAGTACAAATTACTGAAAGCACTCCATAAAAGAAGCAATACCCTGCTGCAGGCCGACATGCCGGAAAGCAGCCATTTTGAGATCAGCTACGAAACCTTTATCATTGATAAACAGGAACATGCCGAGAAAACGGCCCGGGTGATCAATGCCCTGGAACAACTATCTGCCCGCCAAAAAGAGATCATTTACCTCAAATTCTACCAAAACCTTAGTTATGAAGAGGTAAGCGAAATCATGAACATCAATTACCAGGTGGCCCGCAACCTCCTCTCCCAGGCCATCAAAACCATGAAAAAGATCATTCAGAAGCTGCCGCTGCTGTTTTTGGTATAAAATAACTACGAGCTTGTTTTTGCCTGTTTATGAGGGCTCCTACCATCTCCTTTTCAGCCTCAGCGCAACCGGTTGCAGAAGGCAGCAGGTAAAAGGTTGTTTATTTTTTCATTGCGATTTATAGAAATAGCCATTACCTTCGTGCGCTCAAATAACTCAGTCCACTAAAATAGTTTTTATGAGCATGGTTGATTCGTTTGAGAAGATCCCCGTTAACATCTACTCCGATCTTAAGCAAGGTTCCAAATCAGTAGCCAAAGAAATTGCAGAGCTGATCCGCAGCAAACAAGCCAAATGGGAAAAATGTATTTTGGGCCTCGCCACTGGCTCCACCCCCAAATCATTGTATGCCGAATTGGTGCGTATGCACAAAGAAGAAGGATTGAGCTTTAAAAATGTGATCACCTTCAACCTGGATGAATACTATCCCATTGAGAAGGATGCATTACAAAGCTATCATCGCTTTATGCATGTTAACCTGTTTGACCATGTAGACATTGATCCGGTGAATATCCATATTCCCGATGGTGAAACCTCCAAAGAAAATATCAAGGCGCATTGCATGCGCTATGAGCAATTGATCGAAGAAGCCGGCGGTATTGACCTCCAGGTATTGGGCATTGGCAACAATGGCCATATTGGTTTCAACGAACCCGGTTCCAGCATATACTCCCGCACCCGGCTGGTAACATTGGACAACTCCACCCGCATTGCCAATGCGTATGAGTTTGCCAACATTTCACAAGTACCCCGCCTGGCCATTACTGCCGGCATCAGCACCATCCTCAAAGCCAAGCGCATTGTATTGATGGCCTGGGGACCCGGCAAAGCGCCCGTTATTCAGAAATCAGTAGAAGGCCACGTAGATGAACAAATACCTGCCTCCTTATTGCAACAGCACAACGACTGCACATTTGTATTGGATGAATTGGCAGCCGCTGAACTGACGCGCTTTAAATCACCCTGGCTTACAGGTGACTGTGAGTGGACGCCGGCCATGATCCGCAAGGCCGTGGTGAATATGGCGTTGAAAGTAAACAAGCCCATCCTGAGCCTTACCAATAGCGATTACCGTGATAATGGCATCAGTGACTTGCTGGTTGAAAAAGGCGATGCCTATGAGATCAACCTGCAGGTTTATTATATGATGCGGGATACCATTACCGGCTGGCCCGGTGGTAAACCCAAGGCCAACCTACCCAATCATCCCGAACGCAGTGAGCCTTATCCCAAACGTGTGATCATCTTCTCCCCCCACCCCGATGATGATATCATCTCCATGGGCGGCACTTTCCAGCGCCTGCACGATCAGGGACATGATGTGCATGTAGCCTACCAAACCTCCGGTAACATCGCTGTGACCGATGAGTTTGTAACCCGCTTCATGGACTTTGCGGTAGGGTTTGAAGATATGTTCAGCATCGACAGCTCCAAGAGCAAAGAGATCCTGGAACAGGCAAGGACTTACCTCAAGAAAAAGAAATCAAACCAGATCGATACGGCCGACATCCGCGCGATCAAGGGATTGATCCGCCGCTGCGAAGCCAAGGCTACCTGCCGTTATGTAGGCATCAGTGAAGACAACTACCACTTCCAGAACCTGCCTTTCTACGAAACAGGTACCATTGAAAAGAACCCCATGGGCGAGGCCGATGTACAATTGACCATCGACCTGCTGCGTAAGATAAAACCACAACAGGTATTTTGCGCCGGTGATCTGGCCGATCCACATGGCACCCATAAGGTTTGCCTTGACATTGTATTTGAAGCCCTGCGCCGCATCAAAAATGATGGCGATGAGTGGGTGAATGAATGCTGGATGTGGTTGTACAAAGGCGCCTGGCAGGAATGGGATATCAGCGAAATTGAAATGGCTATCCCCATGAGTCCCGACCAGGTGATGAAGAAACGTTATGGTATCTTTATTCACCAATCGCAAAAAGACAGCGTCCCCTTCCAGGGTAGTGATGCCCGCGAATTCTGGCAACGCGCTGAGGATCGCAATGGCAATACCGCCAACCTGTATGCCCAATTGGGGTTGACCAAGTATGCGGCCATGGAAGCATTTGTAAGGTGGCATTATTAGGAAAGCTGCGAGCTTTGAAATACAAGCTTCATTTATTAGGAGCTAACTTTTAGCTATAAATATAAAGCGAATGGGCCTTCTTTATCAGGAGGCCCATTTGCTTTATAGTCATTAGGTATTTTTTTCCTTTGCGACAGCTTGACTAATCTATTTTCAGCGCAAACGGCTCGAACCTTGCCTACTACTTCTTCCCCTTCAATCCTGGCAGGAAACCGGTAATGATACCTATCAGGGGCAGGTAAGCACACACCTGGAATACATAGTTAATGCTGGTCATGTCGGCCAGTTTGCCCAGCAGGGCCGATCCCAATCCACCCATACCAAAGGCAAAGCCAAAGAACAAGCCCGCAATCATACCCACTTTACCCGGCACCAGTTCCTGTGCATAAACCAGGATGGCCGAAAAGGCCGAGGCCAGGATCACCCCAATGATGGCGGAGAGTACACCCGTCCAAAACAGGTTGACATGCGGCAGTAACAAAGTAAAAGGCGCCACACCGAGGATGGATATCCAGATGATGTATTTGCGTCCAAAGCGATCACCCAATGGACCGCCCAGCAAAGTACCTGCAGCAACTGATCCCAGGAAGATGAACAGGTAGATCTGTGATTGCTGTACCGACAGGTGGAATTTATCAATGAGGTAGAAAGTAAAGTAACTGCTCATGCTGGCCATGTAGAAATACTTGGAGAAGATGAGCACCAGCAGGATGCCCAGCGATACCCATATCCTGGTTTTGGACAATCCATTATCAACTATTTCTGTCGCCCCCTTTTTGCTGGCGCGCAATACCAGGTGCTCTTTGTACCATACCGCAATTTTAGCAAGGATAAAGATGCCCAGGATGGCAGCTATACCAAACCAGATGGCATTGGATTGACCATGGGGTATAATGATGGCCGCAGCCAACAGTGGGCCAATAGCGCTGCCTGCATTACCGCCGAGTTGAAAGATGGATTGCGCCAATCCTCTTTTACCACCCGATGCCAGGTGTGCTACCCGTGAAGCTTCCGGATGGAAAATGGAACTCCCCACCCCTACCAGCGCCACCGCCAACAGGATGCCATAAAAACCGGTAGCCATCGACAATACCGTCAATCCTGCCAGCGAAAAACCCATCCCAATGGCCAGCGAATAGGGCTTGGGCGATTTGTCGGTATACTGCCCAACAAAGGGTTGCAGTAACGAAGCCGTGATCTGAAAAGTAAAAGTGATCAGCCCGATCTGTGAAAAGGTCAAATGCAGGTTACTCTTAATGAGCGGATAAATGGAAGGAATAACCGATTGCATCATATCATTGAGCAGATGCGCAAAACTAATGGTAAACAGGATGGGAAAAACGGTAGCATTCACCAGCGCTTTGGGAGCGGCGGTGCTTGTTGTTGAATTCATATAAAAGGATTGAAGTGGGTTTGATCCGGCCGGCTAGGCAGATATATGGCCATTGATGCGGGCTGCAAAGTGCCAGGCGCCTTTCGGATCTTTGTCAATAATACTTTTTAATAATTCCCTATGGAGCTGCATCGTTTCAATAAAAGGATCCGTACTGGCAAACCGTGCCAGGAAATCATTTTTGATACGTGTGGAAAATGATTTGTACAGATCGGCCAGTATTTCATTACCAGAAGCTTCAGCAATGGAGTTGTGAAAATTAATATCAGCATCCACACAAGCAGCAATATCCTTTGCTGCGGCCGATTGTTCCCTTGCATCAAAGTAGCGCTGTATTTTTTTTACGTCTTTCGCCGTTCTGTTGACCGCTGCTTTTTCTGCGATCTTCATTTCCAGCAATTGCCTTACTTCATTGATGTCTTTCATATCCGACCGTTTCAGGCGTTGAGCCAGCGGCTCACCAATGCCCGAATTGTCTTCTACAAATGTGCCAATGCCTTGCTGCACCCGCAACAAACCGGAGTTGACCAATAACTTGATGGCTTCACGAATGGAAGAACGTCCTACGCCAAACTGGTGCATCAGTTCCGGCTCCACCGGTAATTGATCACCCACTTTATACTGGCCCGACAATATCTGCTGCTGTAAACGGGCCGCCACTTCATCGGCCAGGGAGCGCCGGGAAATACCATGTTGCATAGTCATCAGATGATATGATGAGTCAAAGATAGGACAATGCGGCATACCGCCAAGTATAATTTGCAGACTGGAAAACTTTACTCCCAACCGGCCCCATTTATAGCTACCGCGGTTAAAGTATGCATAAAATGGTTAAAACGTGGTTATGTGCAGCAAAGGCCTTACTATTGTGATGACTTCAGCCAAACTACCTACCCGTTCCTTTCCGTATCTCATTCCACCAAAACACTATTATCCTTTTTCGCTATCGTGAAATATTTGCAACCCAATAAATTTATTGGAGGCATCCTTGTGCCGTTACCCAACCTCCTTCTTCGCAGTACAAAATTGATATAACCCAAACAACTTTAGCCAACATGCTCCATACGGCTTTCAAGAAAAATTATACAACGGGCACTTTTATTGCTGTATCTGTTACCCTATTATCAATGCAGGCTTGTAACCAAATCAAGCATGAAGCATTTATCACAAAGATCATGAGCGATTTTTCCAGCAACAGCAGTTTCGTCGTACTGAACGTTAAGTTACCCGGTGGGATGTCCACCTCAATAATAGAAAATGATGATTTGTTTTACTATTTCTATAAGGCGAAAGGGTATGATGAAAGTAAATATCAATCTGAAATCGGATCAATAATAAAACAAGAGAAGTACCTGGATATGACAAATGCTGATTTCTTAACCTTTGGATTTACTAAAGTAATTGTACCCCGAAAAATAATTGCAGACGCCAGGAAAGGGAAAGACATGGTATTGAATAAGTATTTTAAAAACCATGTTATTAAAGACGAGGTAACGGATGACGAAAAAGGCGCCCTGATCAGGTTATTATTTGACTGGAGTATCCCCACCAGCATTGATACCAAGAGCGGCTATTTGGTGATCAACACAAAACAGTAATAGTAACTATTGCGACTCCAGGGCCAAACGCACTCAAACCTGGAATGTCCCAACCGCTATCCATACCTCCAACGATGTCGAAGTTTTCAGTTATTTCAAATCCTAAATCTTCCCGTTGGTATGGGTGATGAAGTTTTTCAATACTAAGGTATCCGGAAAGTTTGCAGGAACACCTTTGCCAGGTTTCCTGGAAAGTAACCTTTTATAAAACAACGGAATAGCTAAACAACAATAAACAATTGACACTACTCCCACTTTTATGATTAACCGTAAAACAAGGACATTATGCCGCTATACTTTTATGCTAAGTAAAAAAGTAACTCAATTGCTGACAGACTTGTTGTAAGTTTGTTGTAAGAACAAAAATATTCCTGACTACTCCCGCATTCTTATACAATCGTTGTTAGGCCCAGATCATCAGATTAGTAATTGACAATTCCAACAGGCATTAACTTTTGGATACTTTAATTTCTTATTAAAAACCAATTACCATGTCACAACAAGAAACTCAAAGTGCCGCTACGGCCACGCTGGAAGCTACATCAGCCATTATGATTGTTTTGGATGCACGATTATTCTCGGGGGCTTACAGAGAAAATGATTCATCCTTTGAATGCACTCCCAATACGGTTATGATTGGGCGGATGCATATCGGTGATGAAAATGGCCTAACGGTGTATATGTTTGCCTCCTTAAAAGCGGTTGATAGTTCCGGAAATACCGTACCCGGATCAATCATAGTTGAAAATAGTGGTTGGAGTAGTCCGGAGAAAGAATCATCCAGTGATTTTGCGGCCCCAGGCAATCAGGTATTCACGGGAAGAAGGCACCGGGGAGATGAAAATGGCGATACCTGGTACAAGACAGGCCAAATATACTTCAACAACAGGTTATGCCATATTGATCCCGAGCCTGATGATCTTAAGATTACAGTGAAAGAATCTGAAGGGAGATTTGTTATAAAAGATATTCCTATGATTCGCAGAAGGCACTCTGGCGATGAAAATGGGAATACTACGTATTACTTCGGCAGGATTGTATTGCCTTGATAATATCAGGAGTTAATTAAACTAGTTCGGGGTGTATCGAACAAGAAACCCGCTCTCCGAGCGGGTTTCTTGTTCGTCTGGGCGGCTGGACTAATTTGAAACCGTATTTTGAGAATTTGATGGATATTCAACGACTTAAACATGTAATAAACCTAAATAAAACTTAATCGCATTCTCGGAAAGGGTGAAAAAACGGGTACCATTACTGGATTAACTGCATATTTTTATAGACTTGTCAAGTCGACAAAGGCCCAGATATGCAATCACGAAAATGTAACAAAACTAAAGTTTTCGATATATAATCTTAGCTGATAGTCTAAATGGGAACGCTATTTTTAAACGCAATAATTGGAAAAAGGTCATGATTTCTGAAAAGACAGTGGAATTAAATTTGACTACTGAATTAGTTAACTATTTGTTTGTAGTGACAGGTTTTAGACCATATATTTTAGCACCATCCCAGATTCAAGAAGGAACCTTTGGCTTTGACGTGGCAGTAGGTTTTCCCGGAGTAGGTCAACCTTATTTAATTCAATACAAAAGAGCAGAATTTAGAGTCAATTCAAATGAATATTTATATCATCTAAACCATACGGCTAAACAAGACCAACATTTGAGACTCTACGTTTTGGAACTTATGGGCTGGGATGTGTTTTATGCTTTACCTCTGTTTCATACACCAACTCATGTAATAAGCAATAGGCGACAATTACTTCCTAAAACATTATATCTTAAACCAAGCTGGATGATTCCTTTAGGAGGCATTCCTGCGATGATTGGGCACCATGAAGTTCGATATAATTTGACTACAGGAGTAACAACAATATACTCAAATGAAGGAAATCAAATTAACGACAAGTTTGACTTCTTCGATTTTGCAAGACTTTTAAATAACAAAGAAACGGCAAAATCAAGTGAAAGAGTTACTCAATTCATCAGCGACTTCAATGCCGTTTTTGCAAATAAACAAGATTTTGAATTTGGAGATATAACTATTAATGCTCAAAACACGGATGATAAGGAGGTTTTTAGCGGAATTTCTGTAATGGTTTTGGATTAACATAATATGTACTGGCTCGACGATCAATATTCATCTTTTGTACATAATTATTCAAATTGACGTTCGTGCCGGGCTGGGCGTTCAATGCATCCTTAACTTCGCCGACACTCGAACGCTAATATGCAACACAATAAGACAATTAGGTTGTACATATTTTACTATTTAGACGGATCATATGTCAGATTATACACCTACTGAAAAAGAAACAACAAATGAGAAAGCAAGACTTATTAATTTAGTTCGACCTGAATTAAAAGACCATGGACTTGTTGACTTAACTACATTTGTGAACAATGAGAGTAGAGAAGGGTTTAAGCATTCTTGACTTGTTAGGAGTTTAGCATACCGAATCGAAGAAATGGGGATGGCCGAAGTCCTTCCTCAGAAGGAATGGACGGAGTTTTATATCAAAAGAAATATTTATAGTAAACGATACCCAATAAGATTTGCCTTTGTGCTGGCCGCAGTCGGAATTATCTTTTCCATTATAGCTTGGCTTCCAGGTTGACCTTGATTGAACGGTTTGTCATAGTACTGTTCTACAACAATCTCAAATTCGACGGCTTCTGTGTGCACTGTTAATTACCGAATACAGAATATTTTTATGCCGCTTCTAAGAAAAAGATATTTAAACAACGCAGCTGTCTACCCCTAATAGAATTGAATATTACCGATTGATGGTCAACCATTTACAAGTATGTGAGGGCTTAATTAGAAACGGTTTAAAATTGGATGAGTTGTGTATATTTGAGAGTTGTATGCCATTTTTAAACTAACTATTTATGAAGATTAACAAGTACTTCGAAGAAGCAGATTACATTTCATTAGTAAGACGGGGAAGGCTAAGAAGCTTTATGTTCCTTTATAGCTCATTTATTTTAGTAATATCAAGTATACTTTTTTTTATTTTTAGAGAAAGCATAGGAAAGGCAATTAACGCATCAGGTTCTGTTGTAACTATTATTAGCATATTCATGATGTTAATTTCAATCGGGGTTATCTTAAATCTTTATTTATCAAGTTCAATTATTCGATTTGACAGGTCTTGGGATGACAGAGAATCTGAAGATGTAAATTCTCTATTTAACCGACATTTAACAAATAATATAATTGAAAAATTCGGGCGAGCTTCAAGTCGTTACTACGACGACAAGGAAAAGGAAGCAGATAGTCTTAAAGAGAAATTATTTACAAACGATATAGAGGATATTAAGTTAAAATTCCTATCGCAATTTACGTATGATATAAAATATACCAAAGCATTTGAAGACTTATACACGTTAGAGCAAAAAGTCAAAAATCAAATTACAAGATTGATTAGTAATTCTAATTTAAATCTTATTTTAGGGACATTAACAACCCTAATAGGTATAATAATACTAGGAATATCAATAGTTCAAAAAAGCTCTTTTTCAACAACCCTTGACCTTCTTTCCCATTACATCCCGAGATTGTCTACAGTTATTCTAATAGAAATTTTCGCCTTCTTTTTTTTGAACTTATATAGAAAAAATTTGGACGAAATAAAATACTTTCAGAATGAATTATCCAATTTAAGTTTCAAAATTTCTTCTTTAAAATCAGCTTTAATATTAGAAGACAAAGATTGTGCTTCGAAAATCATAAACGAATTTTCCAAAGTTGAGCGAAACTTTATTTTGAAAAAAGATGAAACCACGGAAAAATTAGAGATTGAAAAACTTGAAAGCCAAAACACCTCTAACTTATTTGAAAAACTTTCGAACATAATATCTTCGATTAAGAAATAAAACGGCATACAACATGGGGTTCCTATGTAAAGCGGTTCTTAAAGAGTTTATATGTAGTTAAAGATAATCGACAATTTTGTTTTAATCTGTTTCCCTAATATGTCGGGGCGGCCTGGACTCGAACTCTACCTTTCCGACTTGTTGGACATTCAAAAAGATGACAGGAAATACCCCATCAAAGAGTTTAATGATTATTTGCTTTGTGTCTTGCTATTACCATGCTCGGAATTTGCTTAGGTTAGCTCCATGAAGTCCCGAAGAAATAGCGAAGAAGATAATAACAAAATATAGTCTTGGTAATACGCATACATGAACAAGACCCGGTAAAAACTCCACCCGTCCCCAGCTAAAAACCCCGCACAGGGGTTCGCGTAAATCCCACACAAAGGCCATTCGCCAACTATCAACCTTCACCTATTAGCCAGCTCATCATTAAAGCCTCAATAAAGCCCCATTGGGCGCACTTCTCAATCCGGCAAAGACTCACAATCCATCAACATAAAACAACCCGCTATTCGCCTCCTAACGGCCTTATATGCGAAGACCACTAAGAAACGGTAGTCGAATGCTAGTAACCTTGCGGGGGGATTGCCTAAGTATTGCCTAACCATTGCCTGGGTATTGCCTTGGGGGGCTAGGGTCCTATGGGAATCCTTAGGGGATTCCCAGGCCCTACCCAGGCAGTTCCACACCCATTACACTAGCCTTTTACACCCATTCCAGTACAATTAAACCCGCACCCGGAGACCATCTCCCGACCACTTTCCTGGCATTCTGGCAACCTAACCAGCCCACCCTACCTTAAGACAAGGATAAGGCAACCTTAAGACAACCGTAAAACAAGCCTTTAAGTATCCATTTTGCGCTAAAACATGGCAAAACTGCCCCGCCATGGTGAAGAAAACGGTCCGTAGCCCGGCGCCCTACACGCCGCCACCAAGGAGAGGGTCACTAAAAAGCCATGCGGGATTCAAGAAAGATTCACGAGGTATTCACTAAGGGTTCACTGGATATTCACTCCGAATTGCACTGGCCCCCTCTGTAGAGGCCTGTTTTAGTGGGTTCCAGTGCAATTATTCGCGGCTTTTTAGTGGATTCCCAGTGAAGGTTACTACAACTCCACATGGCCCCTGCATGGCTTCCAGGTGACTCCTGAATAGATTGCATGCAAAAAAAGGGCAGCAACAGCGCCACGCCTTTCGGTGTTGGAGCTGTTGCTGCCCGGCATCTTTAAGCGACAGGAAATTCACTATTCAATCCGCGAAATCCTTAAAGATCTGCGTAATCAGCGCTTCATTATTAGTTGGGAAAACTTCTGTCAATACCCATTTCCAATCCCCTTAACTCGGCCAGGCCACGCAAGCGGCCAATGGCAGAATAACCAGGATTGGTCTTCTTCTTCAGGTCATCCAGCATCTGGTGACCATGATCGGGGCGCATGGGCAATGCAATATTGCGTTTGCGCATCACTTGTATAATTTCTTTTACCACCTTGTACATGTCCACATCACCTTCGAGGTGGTTGGCTTCATAGAAATTACCAGCCTCATCACGTTGGGTACTCCGCAGGTGAATGAAGTTGATACGGTCGCCCAGGCGGTTTACCATTCCCGGCAGGTCATTATCAGCCCGCACACCAAATGAACCGGTACAAAAGCACAGGCCATTGGCTTTGGAAGGCACTGCTTCAAACAAAGCACGCACATCTGCTTCGGTACTTACTACGCGGGGCAGACCAAAGATCGCATAAGGAGGATCATCAGGATGAATGGCCAATACCACGCCAGCCTCTTCAGCTACGGGTGTTATTTGTTGTAAGAAATAAATGAGGTGTTGTTGGAGTTTCTTAGCATCAATACCTTCATAGGTATCCAATGCTTCCTGGAATTGCTGCAACGAAAAACTCTCTTCTGATCCGGGCAAGCCGGCAATGATATTGCGTTGCAACAAAGTCTTCTCCGTATCACTCATACCTTCCAATCGCGCGGCAGCCTGTTGCAATTCCTGTTCACTGTATTCAGCTTTGGCGCCCTTGCGTTGCAATAGCAAGGCATCAAAAGCCACCAGGGCAGCACGTTCAAAACGCAAAGCCTTGGAACCATCTTCTACGGTATAAGCCAGGTCGGTACGCGTCCAGTCCAGCACCGGCATGAAATTATAGGTTACAATATGAATACCGCACCTCGACAGGTTGCGGATGCTCATCTTATAGTTCTCTATATATTGCTTGTACTCGCCCTTCTGAATTTTGATGTGCTCATGAACAGGTATGCTCTCTACTACATTCCAACGCAAGCCAGCTGCTTCTATCTCAGCTTTACGTTGCATGATCTCTTCTACAGGCCATACTTCGCCATTGGGAATATGATGCAGGGCAGTAACAATACCGGTAGCGCCGGCCTGCCTGATATCCCATAAACTCACCGGGTCTTTAGGGCCAAACCAGCGAAATGATTGTTCCATCAGGGGTACTTGCTGTTGAGTGCTCATTGAATACAGGAAAAATTAATTATATGAATGTTTACGAAACGAAGATAATGCATGAGAGAAGAAATATACTACAAACTCACGCCTCTTCTCCAGGGAATAAAATCATCTTGCCCCAGCATCACTGCCTTGGGTTGAATATTTCCGCTGGCTACTTCAATCACATAATCCATGATCCTGGCAGCGAGTTCCGGAATCGTTTCCGTACCCTCGATGATGGTGCCGCAATTCAGATCCATAATATCCGGCATCTTCGTAAACGTTTTCGTATTGGTGGAAAGTTTCACAACAGGTGCTATGGGATTGCCGGTGGGTGTACCCAGACCGGTAGTGAACAGTACAATATTGGCGCCGGAACCTACTTCGGCAGTGGTGCTTTCTACATCATTGCCTGGTGTGCAAAGGAGGTTGAGACCGGGTTTGGTAATACGCTCAGGATAATCCAGTACATCTGTTACAGGAGAAGTACCGCCTTTCTTGGCAGCTCCTGCCGATTTAATGGCATCCGTAATAAGTCCATCGCGGATATTGCCCGGCGAAGGATTGGCATAGAAGCCCGAACCATCCGCTTCGGCGCGGGCATTGTACACCCGCATCAGGTCCATAAACTTCAGGGCTGTGCTTTCATCCACACAACGATCGCTCAACTCCTGCTCTACTCCACACAGCTCGGGAAATTCAGATAAGATTACGGAACCACCCAAGGTTACCAGGATATCCGATACATAACCCACGGCAGGGTTGGCCGAGATACCCGAGAATCCATCCGATCCGCCGCACTCCAATCCAATACAAAGTTTGGACAAAGGAGCGGGTTGACGCGTAATGGTATTGGCCTGCATGAGGCCCGCAAAGGTTTGCTTAATGGCTTTTTTCAGCAATTGCTGTTCTGTACCCTCTTTCTGTTGCTCCAGCACGATCAGGGGTTTATTAAAACCCGGATCACGTTTCATGATCTCCTGTTTGAGGATGGAAGCCTGCGCATGCTGGCATCCGAGGCTTAATACCGTGGCGCCCGCCACATTGGGATGGGTAATATACCCGGCCAGTAAACCACAAAGGGCATTGGCATCCAGGCGGGTGCCACCGCATCCCATATCATGGTTCAGGAATTTGATGCCATCTACATTGGGGAATACCCGCTGTGCCGCCTGTTCGGTAAACACTTCTTCCATGGGGGCATTGAGGATATCCGCTTCGCCCTTGCCGCTTTGGTACAGGTTCACCAGCCCTTCCACATCGGCCTGAAAGGCTTTTACCTTGCTGTACCCCAGCTTATCCACCAGGGCTTCCTTCAGCACCTCTACATTGCGGTTTTCGCAAAACACCAGGGGGATTACGATCCAGTAATTACCCGTCCCCACCGAGCCATCGGCACGGTGAAATCCCATAAATGTTTTGTCTTTCCACGGGCTTACATCGGGTTGCTCCCACAGCAGCCTGCGCTCTCCCAGGTTAAAATCCTCTGCTGCATGGTGAATATTCTTCGTTGTGATAGCGGCGCCTTGCGGAATGGCCGCATCGGCCTTGCCTACCAGCACGCCATACATATAGATATTATCGCCGGGATTGAGGGGATGAAGGGAAAACTTATGTTTGCCCGCCACAGGGTCCGTTAATGGAAATTGTTGGTTATTCAGTTCGATCAAAGTGCCTTTCGGTAAGTCTTGTAAAGCCACCAGAACGTTGTCACCGGGATGGATCTGGAGGTATTTGTGTGTATGCTGCATATTCTCTTTTAAGTGCCAAAAATCTATAATACAAATAAATATAGGGGGGACGGTTCAAAGTTTTAAGCTGTTAACATATTAATAAGCTGAATTAGCATATCAAGAAACCGGTTTAGCCAGTTGGTTGCCTGATTATAAAGTCATTACCCGCCCTCCAGAGGCCTTTTTGCATCGAAAACCAGTATCCTGAACTGTCCTGATTTTCGAAAACGTTTGCATAAAAAAATACGGTAGTGGTTGATAGCTCTATGAGAAAAAAAATTCAATTTGTACCAGGTTACTAAATGCTATATTCTGTTCATTAAAATTGCTTGCCATGGCATATCAACAATGTCTGGTTGCCTCTACTACTGTGTTATACCGGCCCAGGCTCCTTACAGGGCTTCCTGCAGCCGGCAATACTACCATCCCTGTAAAACAGGTGGTCATTTCCTTTTTTAAGCGTTCGGTAAAAGGCCCTCCTTTTCCTTAATTTTCGGGGCATTTTCGGATGAGCACCCACGGCTTTTCCGCAAACCTCCTTACCATTGAACCTTTTTCCTCCGGTATCCTGTCCCAACCAGTTATTTTCACCGAGCACTTCAAATAAACACTTGCATGCGACCGCAACTACTTAAAGTATCGACAGGCCCCCGCCATTCCTTCAGCGTAAGGCGCGACCTCGTTCCTTACATCAATAACCGCTGGCATTACCACCCCGAAATTGAGCTGATCCACTTTAAAAAGGGAGAAGGCACTCAATTTATTGGCGACAGCATCAAACGGTTCAAATCGGGTGATATTGTCATGGTAGGCGCTCACCTGCCCCATTACTGGCGCTTTGATGACCAGTACTTTGAAGAGGATACACGCCTGCAGGCGGATATCCGCGTAGCGCATTTCTGTGAGAATTTCTGGGGCGAACAATTCCTGCACCTGCCCGAAAACATCAATATCAAAACGGTACTGGAAAAAGCCCGCCGGGGCCTGCAGATCACCGGCAAAACCAGGCAGCAGGTAGCTGAACTGCTGGAGCGATTGCTGCAAACAGACGGCTCTGAACGGATCATCATCCTCATGGAGGCGCTGATGACAATTGCCGATTGCAAACAACCCAACACCCTTTCTTCCATTGGCTTCAAACACGATATGGTTGATGCGGAAAACGAGCGCGTGAATGCTATTTATGAATACTCATTGAAAAACTACAAACGCAAGATCCAATTGGAAGAAATTGCGGCAGTAGCCAATATCAGTCCTAATTCCTTCTGCCGCTATTTCAAATCCAGGACCCGCAAAACGTATTCCCAATTCCTGATCGAGATCCGCGTAGGACAAGCCTGCAAACTGCTTATTGAAAATAACCTGAGCATCAAACAGCTTTGTTACGAAAGCGGCTTTAATAATTTTACCAGTTTCCACAAATACTTTAAAATGATCACCGGCAAAAGCCCCCTCTGTTATCAGAAAGAGTTTATTGCCTAAACCGTATAGGATTCCTCCTCCCTCGCAACAAACAACACCCCGGCCAGGTATCTTGCCGGGGTGTTGGCATTTATATTGGGCCAATATCATTGAATAGGTGGCTAACAAGCGGCACCTGTGGCAGGACAGATATCATTTACTTGCTGTTCAATTAATTGGCTATTTCTATGTTCACCAGGTACCAGCTTGCAGCTATTCTTGTATGCCTTACGGGCAACCTATTTGCGCTATCCAAACAGATCGTCATTGAAACCAGTCATACGGCGCTCGTATTGAATGTTGGGAGTAACCAGCGGGTTACCCAATCCTACCTGGGCAAAAAACTAAACCCCGCCACCTATCCTTCGGGAGGCCGGGAAGTGTACCTCACGGCCGGCATGGACAACCAGTTTGAGCCAGCCATCCGCCTGGTACACAATGATGGCAATCCCTCGCTGGAATTGAAGTATGTTTCACATACCACCACCAGAACGGATGAAGTTGTGCAAACGGATATCGTACTAAAAGATCCCGTATACCCCGTGGAGGTAACGCTGCATTATGCTGCTTACTACAATAGTGATGTCATAAAATCCTGGGCCGGCATCCAACACCGGGAAAAGAAACCGGTGATGCTTACTGAATATGCCTCTTCCCTGCTCCACTTCAATGGAGAGGAATATTGGCTTACCCAGTTTCATGGCGACTGGGCCCGGGAGGTCAATGTGGTAGAAGAGAAACTTAGCAATGGCATTAAGTCCCTCGAAAGTAAACTGGGCACCCGCACCAATTTTTATCAAACACAGGCCTTCTTTCTCTCCCTCAATGAAAAATCGACGGAAACAACGGGCGAGCTGATTGCCGGTACGCTGGCCTGGACTGGTAATTTCAAATACACTTTTGAAGTAGACCAACGCAATGGCTTGCGGGTACGGGCAGGCATTAACGCCTTTGCTTCGGAATATTTTGCCGAGCCAGGAGAAACCTTTACTACACCGGCCTTTATCTTTACCTGGACGGATCAGGGCAAGGGACAGGCCAGCCGCAACCTGCACAACTGGGCCCGTAACTACGGGGTACTGGATGGCAATAAACCAAGGCTAACCTTACTTAATAACTGGGAAGCCACGCATACCACCTTCGATGAAAAACGGCTGGTAGAGTTGTTTGATGAAGGCAAAAAACTGGGTATCGATCTCTTCCTGCTGGATGATGGCTGGTTTGGCAATGCTTTTCCCCGCAATGATGATAAAGCAGGGCTGGGCGACTGGCAGGAAGACAAAAAGAAACTGCCTTCGGGCCTCGGTTACCTCGTGAGGGAAGCCGCCAATAAAGGCATCAAATTCGGCATCTGGCTGGAACCCGAAATGGTGAACCCCAAGAGTGAACTGTACCAAAAGCATCCCGACTGGATATTGAAACTGCCCAACCGGGAAGAGAACTATGGCCGCAACCAATTGGTGCTGGACCTGGTGAATCCGCAGGTACAGGAATTTGTATTCAAGGTGGTAGATGATATGATGACGAAGGATCCCGGCATTGCCTTTATTAAATGGGATTGCAACCGCAGCATGACGAATGCCTATTCGCCCTATCTCAAAGAAAAGCAATCGCACCTCTATATTGCTTACACACAGGGTTTATACAAGGTAATGGAACGCATCAGGGTTAAGTATCCGCACCTGCCCATTATGTTGTGTGCTGGTGGTGGGGGCCGTACAGATTATGGGGCCCTGAAATACTTCACTGAATTCTGGCCCAGTGATAATACGGATGGGCTGGAAAGAGTGTACATCCAGTGGGGTTATTCTTACTTCTTCCCTTCCAATACCATTTCGGCACATGTAACCAGCATGGGCAAGCAGCAAACCCTGAAGTTCAGAACCGATGTAGCCATGATGGGCAAAATGGGATATGATATCCGGGTCAACAATTTTACGCCGCAGGAATTACAGTTTAGCCAGGAGGCTGTTAAGAACTATAAACGCATTAGTGAAACCATCTGGTTTGGCAACCTGTACCGGCTGGTATCGCCTTATGAAGAAAGCAGGGCGGTATTGATGTATGTGGCCGAAAACAAAAGCAAGGCCATCCTGTTCAATTATCAATTGCAATCGCGCCGCAAGGATATTTTTGGCCGGGTAAAGCTGCAGGGACTTGATCCTCAGAAAAAATACCGTTTCCGGGAGATCAACCTGTTTCCCGATACCAAGGCAGCCAACCCCGACAATGACAAGGTGCTTACCGGCGAGTACCTGATGAATATTGGGCTTAACCTGGCCCCGGGCCGCGTAGCACCATTGAGCAGCAATATTTTCGAGTTAACAGAGGAGTAAAGGCAACTCTTTTATATCTTTCGGGTACTAACAGAAACCAACCAACATGAAAAAAACCTTTCTTTCCTTCTTAACAGTCATTGCATTGGGCGCACAGGCGCAAACACATTCACTGGTTAAGTTATGGGAAACCGATTCCGTTGTGGCTGTGCCCGAGTCGGTATTATTCTTCCAGCCGAAAGACGTATCCAAAACCATATTATTTACATCTCTTATTGATGGAGCGCCCTGGGAAGCCGATGGCAAGGGCGGCATTGGTACCTTGAGCCTGGATGGAAAAAGCTATGATTCTACCTGGGTAAAGGGGCTCAACTGCCCCAAGGGGATGGCCATTTATAAGAATCGCATGTATGTGGCCGACTTCAATGCCGTGGTAATCATTGATATAGCCAATGGAAAAGTGGAGAAAAAAATCACACACGACAGTACACGGGCCTTAAATGATATTACCATATCCGACAAAGGAGATGTCTATGTATCTGATTCCAAGACCGCCAAAATATGGAAGCTGGAAAATGAGGTGCTCACTCTCTACCTGGAAAACATGCCTGGGGTAAATGGCCTGAAGGCAGTGGGTAATGAACTGATCATTGGTGCGGGAAAGAACTTTATGAAGGCCGACGCCCAAAAGCAGCTCACCAAAATAGCCGATCTGCCACAAGGAGCGGATGGCATTGAACCGGTAGGTAATGGCGATTACATTGTTACCGCCTGGGGCGGATATATATTCTACGTGCAGGCCGATGGAAAAGTAGAAACCCTGCTGGATACACACCTCGAAAAAAGGAATGCAGCCGATATTGGTTACGATCCTGTGAAGAAGATCGTATATGTACCTACCTTCTTTGCTAAAACCGTGGCTGCCTACCAGCTTAAATAAGATTATCTTTTGATGAAGGTGAGTCACCCCCGCGGAGCGGGAGTGGCCCACCTTTTTACTAAGTACAATTGAAAGGAGTCTCCGCTTTTCTACCTTTTATACTTTGGCCTTGGCAAGGCTTGCCTTGAATGCTTCTACCAACTCCTGGTCTGTACGCCCCAACAGCGTTTCATTTACCATGATCTTAACAGGGTCATTTCCCCTCCTGCCACCTATATAGATCTTGTATTGCTTGTTTAACGATTCCCGGAATTTGCCCAGGTCGATATCTTTCGTGACCTGCAGGTCAAATATATTGGTACCGCCTTTCAGGGCAGTAATACTGATACCAGCCAGCTTGTTTAATTGTGGAAATAATTCTGCCGACTTTTTCACTACGGCTTTTAAACGGTCATCCAATCCTTCCAGGTGGTAGAGCGCCATGGCTGCATTCGTCCAGTTTTGGTAAATGGTGCCGCCATGTACTTTGATCAGGTGCCGCATTTTATCGATCACCGCCTTTTCGCCACATAACATGGCCCCGCCTGCTGCTCCCAGGTATTTATAGAGAGATATGTATACGGTATCAAAATGGGCTGCGTATTCCGCTATGGGGGTGCCAGTAAAAGCCATTGCCAGGTGCAGACGGGCGCCATCAAGGTGTAACTTATATCCCTTCTCCCGGCAAAAGGCCCCTATCCTTTTGATCTCTTCAATGGGCACTGTTCTGCCATCACAACGGCGCACAGGGTTTTCAATGGCCACCGCTCCAATGCCACTCTTAAAAACTTCTCCCTCCTCCAGGTTTTTGAGCGAAGCCTGCAGGACTTCCAACGTAAAAGCAGGTTCATTGGGGGCCAGGGCTATTAGTCGTTTTTGGTGTATGGATTGTGCTGCATCTGCTTCATCACGGAATATATGGCTGGTCTCTTGTACAAATACCTTGGTATTATCACCGCTTAAAACCGAAATGGCCAATTGATTGGCCATTGTTCCGGTGGGCATAAAGATGGCCGCCTGCTTACCAGTCATGGCGATGAACTTTTTTTCCAGCGCTTCCACTACTCCACCTTCGCCATAGAAATCGGCCTGGATGGCGGCTGCCTGGTTTGCCTGCTGCAACTTGGCTATGTATTCGGTCGGATTATAAAAGGGTCCATCAAAAAAGAAATACACTGGAGCAGGTTGTTCGGCTGGCCGTTTACCGGCAGCCAGGGCGCCCAATGGCAGGGCAGTACTTAAAGCAGGCAAGGCAGCTAGGCCACCTGTTTTCAAAAAGTTCCTTCTATGCATATCGAGGTTGGGTTTTAAAATAAGACAGACTTTAAAACTACCAGATTACAAGCTGGTTTCCAAATTGCTGTAGGATCCGGCTCCCAAAAACCGGGCACCATGTGGACATAATTAATAGCTATTGGTTGGCTTGGACCATAAACCTGGCCATAAAAAAAGATCCTCAGTATAAACCGGGGACCTTTTGTTCTTAACCAGAACTATACATGACACATGAGAATAACTGAAGTCAATTTGTAAACTGCAACCTATTTCTCTTTGCTCTTTTATCCAAGGAGGATAACAATACAATAACACACGAATAACATTTGGACGTACGTATCATTCCTACAGCTATAGATACCTGTTACTGATATGCTATAACGAAATAGCAAGAATGTACTAAATACATTTCAATAAACAACATTAAATAACATCCTGATAACAAGAAAGCAATATATTCAAATAATAAGTCATGAACTTATCATGTTAAGCAGCACAGCCGATTTGCATCCTGTCCATAACCTATAAGGGAATGTTAAAGTTGGGAATTAATGGTGCTTAACCGTTAGTTGGCCATGCCCATGGTTAAACAAATTCTACCATCAAATTAAAAAACATGAGAAAAGTTCTATTACTACCCGTAGTATTACTATGGTGTATTATGGCGCTCGCACAGAACAAAGTCCTTACCGGGAGGATCACCGATGAAAAAGGAGACCCCATCCCATTCGCCTCCGTAAAGATCAATGGCACCACTACAGGTGTTGCAGCCAATGAAACCGGCTTCTTCAGGATAACAGCCCCTGATAATGCAGTATTGGAAGTCAGTGCTTCAGGTTATGGCACGAGGGTATTTAATACCGCAGGCCAGGGCCTTAACCTTACCATTAGCCTCAACAAAACAAGTGATGAGTTAGCAACCGTTATAGTAACTACCGGTTTGGGTATAAAACGCCAATCCAAGGAACTGGGTTATGCCGCCACGTCATTGAATAGCCGTACGCTTGTTCAAGGAAAGGCAGTAAACGTGCAGCAGGCATTAAACGGAAAAGTATCCGGCGTATCAATTGCCACTACCAATAGTGGTGTATTTGAAAATGCCAAGATCAATATCCGCGGTATCCGCTCACTCACTGGTAATAACCAGCCCATGCTGGTAGTGGATGGCGCTCCTACCCCACTGGGCTTGCTGAGCTCCCTTCCACCCGATGATATTCAAGACCTTACGGTATTGAAAAGTGCGGCCTCTGCAGCCATTTATGGTCCCGATGCGGTAAATGGGGTAATCCTCGTTACTACTAAAAAAGGGGCCAGTAAAAAGCTCAGTGTAAATTTCAGCTCCACCATCCAGCTGGCGCGTGTAGCCTACTTCCCCAAACTGCAGGACCAGTTTGGCGCAGGTGCCGGTGAAATAGTAGACCAATATGGCAACCTTGGCTATGTGCCTTATGAGAACCAGCAATATGGTCCCCGCTTTGATGGCACCATGCAGGATATAGGCGTGGCTATAGAAGATGGTTCTATTCAAAGAGGACCTTACTCCAACCTGTATAAAAAGGATAAAAAGAAATTCTGGAATACAGGTGTTACCTACCAAAACTCCATATCCCTGTCGGGTGAAGATTTTTACGTAAGTATACAGGATGCAAAAATAAAAGGCCTGATGCCGGAAGATGAAAACAGGAGAACAAGTATCCGTTTCAATGGCGGCAAGAAATATGGTAATCTATCAGTAAGCTACGGACTTAACTATGTACTGCAAAACTTTGATGTGGTGAATGAAGCAGGCATGGCCAATTTGTTCCCCGCTTATAACGGTAGTGTTTTTTTCACCGTATTACAAACGCCCGGCAATGTGCCACTTACTTCTTATAAGAACTGGCAATCCGATAAATTTGCCCAGTATTCCAATTACTACAATGAATATGCTGTAAACCCTTACTGGGTTATTGGCAACCTGCGCCAGAAAGGTCGCGAAGATGACCTGATTGGTAACCTGGATGTTGCCTACCAGTTTTGGCCCTGGCTGAAGGGAACGGCAAGGGTCAGTACCAATCTTGCTTTTACCAATTTCAAGAATACAACGGCCCCTGTAGTTGTTAGCGACTGGGCTGTTGCGCACCGCAACGCTACTCAATTTACCAATCGCCCTGGTAGCGTATTTGATGACCAGGCATTTACCAGCCGGCTCAACCTCGATTATTTCTTAAATGGAGATTATAATATTACCAAAGACTTCAACGTCAGGTACCTGGCTGGTGGTATGCTGCGCCAAAACCGTACAAAGGATGTAGCCATCGGCGGTAATAACCTGGTGGTTCCTTACCTGTATAATGTGGCGGTGCGCAGCGGCGATGCCAATGTGCCTTTATTCCCCAATAATATCAATACAGAAAGCAGGTTACTTTCGGCCTATGGAAGTGTGGGACTTAGCTATAAAGACTATGCTTTCATAGAATTTACCGGCCGTAATGACTGGGATAGCCGTTTGCTGAAGACCAACCGTTCTTTCTTTTATCCCGGTGTGAATGCAGCTGTAGTACTTTCTGATGCCCTTCCGGGAATCAAGAACAGTGAGATCATTTCATTTGCTAAAGTAAGGGCTGCTTACTCTAAGTCAGGTAACGTAAACGTAGGCGTTTATTCCTTACAGGCAACCTATTCACAACCCGGTGGCTTTCCTTATGGCAATGTAGCCGGCTTTACAGCCAATGCCACTATTCCCAACCCCGATCTGAAACCTGAGTTTGTAAAGACGTTTGAAGTGGGTGCAGAAGTGGGCTTTTTAAAGAACCGCATCAATGTGGAAGCCACTTATTTCCATCAGAAATCAGATAACCAGATATTACAAGTATCCCAATCATCCACTACCGGTTATACCATTGGGTTGGCCAATGCTGCCAGCTTCAAAAACTATGGGGTGGAATTGGACCTGGGCCTGAACCCGGTAGTGAATATCGGTAAGGGAAGAATTGATCTGAAGATCAATGCTACCTATAATGACAACGAGGTAACCAGTACGCTGAACAATATACCTGTTGTAATTGGTGGTAATAATGGTTTTCTGCAAAACTCAGTAAGCTCTCCTACTGCCAACAACATAGCAGTGGTAGGAAAACCAGCCTTTGGTTTCCAACTGACTGATTATTTACGTGATTCACTTGGAAGGGTAATTGTAGATCCCAAAACAGGCTACCCTACACAGGCGTCTGAACTGGTTGTAAGGGGCCGTTCTTTGCCACTTTGGGTAATCGGTATCACGCCTTCTTATACCCTTGGCAATTTTTCTGTAAGCATGACCTGGGATTATAAGGGTGGTCATAACTTCTATTCAGGTATGGGAAGTGATATGGATTTTGCCGGTATCTCCAAGCGCAGTGCGGAATATGGCCGTCAACGTTTTGTATTCCCCAACTCTGTATACTGGGATGGTTCTAAATATGTACCCAATACCAATGTACAAACGCAGGATGGTAACTATAATTTCTGGACTGGCGCTGCCCTCAACACAGCCATTGCCACTAATTATTATGCCAGCGCAGCAGCCTGGCGCCTGAGGGAAGTAAACATATCGTATGTCATTCCCCAAAAATGGTTTGGTAATCAAAATGTGATTAAGAAATTAACGGTGAGTGCAATTGGCAGAAACCTACTCCTGTTTGTACCCAAGTCTAATCAGTGGGGCGATCCGGAATTTAACTACCAATCCACCGGCAATACCTTTGGTTTAAGCAGTTCCTTCCAATCACCTGCCTCCAGGTTGTTTGGTGGATCTATTGCCGTACAATTCTAATCATTCTAAAACTGATTATACATGAAGACCATATATAATAAACTATTTGTTCTCATACTAATTGCAGCAGCGGCATCCGCTGGCTGTAAAAAGGGATACCTGGATGTAAACCAGGATCCAAACCGGGTAACCGACGATAATATAACGGCACAGCTGATATTCCCACAGGCTGCCCATGCCACCGGTGCCCGGTCGGCCAGCGGTAATTTCCAGTTCATCGAAAACTGGATGGGTTACTGGTCTGCGTCGGGCGACTTTGCCATTCAACAGGATGAAACCTCCTACAATATTGATTTTACGTTTGGTGATCCATTGTGGCAAGCTCAATACAATGTATTGTTTGACTTGTACCAGGTAAAAATCAAGGCCCAGGCCAAGGGCGACTCGCTACTGGCAGGCGCCAGCATGGTGCTTTCGGCCAAGTTGTTCCAGGACCTGGTTGATATTTTTGGCAACATCCCTTATAGTCAGGCATTCCAGAATTCAAAGTATACCCAACCGGCTTATGACAATGCTGCCGACGTATATGCAGCCTTACAGAAAAGCCTCGATTCGGCCATTATTTACTTTGGTCAATCGCCCAGAGCCTCCTTTACCAATGTAGACATTGTAAATGGTGGCAATACCACGTTGTGGATCAAATTTGCCAATACCCTGAAGTTAAGAATGCTGATCAGGCAGTCTCAAATGTCGGGCTTTAACCCCGCTGCCGAGGTAGCCAAGATCAAGGCCAAAGGTGGGGTGTTGCATGCAGGTGAAACCGTTGACGTAAATCCTGGTTATGTGAATTCGGCCAATAAACAATCGCCCTTTTATGCCAATTACGGTTTAACACCTACAGGTGCCGAAGCCAGTACAAGTAACAGGGCCAATGTTTATTTTGTAGCCTTGCTGAACTCTACTTCCGATCCACGGCTGTCCAGGTTCTTTAAAGCCCCCGTCAATGGCGGCCCCATAACTGGTACAACCTATGGTAAGTCGGCAGGTAACCCCATTGGAGCAGCCAGTTCCAATATGGGCCCTGGCCTGGCCGGCAGTGCTACACAAAACCAATGGATCTTAACATCTGTGGAAAGTATGTTCCTGGAAGCCGAAGCCATTGCCCGCGGTTGGGACCTGGGTAGCAGCGATGCCAAAGGAGCTTATGAAAATGCCGTCAGGGAATCATTCACCTGGTTGGGTGTACCCAATGCAGTAGCGGCCGCCAATACCTATATGGGCGCACAGGCCATTGCCGATTGGAACAATTCAGGTGGTACCGCTTTATCCAAAGCCAAGTTCATTACCTACCAGAAATACATTGCGCTGAGTGGTATTGATCCGCTGGAAACATGGAGCGATCACCGCCGGTTGAATATGATACCCAACAAGGGTTATATCTCCGTTAACCCCAGCCGGTTAAGGGATCAACTGCCGGTGCGGTTATTGTATCCGCAAAGCGAATACACCACCAATGCCGCCAATACCAATGCACAGGGGCCACAAAACCAGTTTGATTCCAAGCTGTTCTGGCAACCATAAACATACTTTACCACAAAATTCGAGTGTTATGAAACTATCCATAAGATTAATTGCATTGTTTGCACTGTTCCTCTCCCTCGGCTTGGGAATGGCCAGTTGCTTAAAAGATAAAGACTTTGATGATGGATTGATACAGTCGGTACATGGTAGCCAGCCCAATATGATAGAAGTGAAATTAAATGCCAGCTCGGCCACCAATTTCCTTTCCCTCATATTTGACCCTATCAACAGGGATACCACCCTCAATTTCATCCCGGTCAACCTGTCTACAGCAGGTTCTGCATCAGAAGATATCAACGTGACGCTGGTACAAAAGAACTCACTCGTTGATGACTATAATACGGCTAATGGTACCAGTTTCGCTGTTCCGCCGGCCTCCATGTTTACAGTGATCAATGCTGGTGGAGTGGTTACCATCCCCAAGGGGTCCAATACCGGTTATCTGCAGCTGAAATTAAAACCCACCAATTTCCTGGGTGGCAGCTGGGCACTTGGTTACCAGATCAACGCGGTTGACAAATCAGGTTATACCATCAGTAAAAACCTGGGAACCGGTATCGTTGCCATTGGGGTAAAGAACCAGTATGAAGGATTGTACCATGCAGTGGGTCACTTTGAGCACCCCACACTGCCAAGGGATATCGACATGACAGATGTTGAAGTAGTTACTGTTAATGCCAATACAGTCAATAAATTACTGGGCGATCTTACCACCGCCAGTATTAACATCACCATCAATGCCGATAATACTGTGACCATTACACCAGGTTCTGAAAATACCGGCACTACTGCATCTGTAGCCGGTATGTCAACAGTAGGTATTTACAACAATACTTATGATCCTGCAACGCATACGTTTTATTTAAGGTATGGCTACCCCCAACCCGGGCCTACCAGGATTATTACAGAAGTTGTTACCAAACAATAATAACCAGCATTAGGAAGAGGTATTACCAACAGGTAAAAACAAGAGGCCGGATATCAATTCCGGCCTCTTTTGTTTTTCTGCGTTGTTATGGTTTTTAAGGGAACTGTCAGATCGTTATGCGCTGGGTAGCGCCCTCTTTAAGGGTATATTTTTTTGATTGGCCGGCTTTGTTGATCATGATCTCCAACTTACCACCAGCAGCTCGCAGCACTTCCATATCAAACACGGCGCCGAAGGCATGCACGCCACGCAGGGCCATCTTATTCCAGGCAGCAGGCAGGCGGGGCGTACAATCAAAACTGTTTAAACCCGTAGGACGCATACCAAACATACCCTCGGTATAAATGCGGCAGTACAATCCGCTTTCGGCCGAGAGATGACGCTGATTACCCTCCGGATAAGCTTCTACCGCATAAGGCACATGTTCGCCCAACAGGCGGCGGCGGGAATAATATTGCAGGTAATCAAATGCTTTTTGTGTTTCGCCAGCGGCAAATACACCCCGCAGCGCATAAAGCGTTGAACGATCCCAGAAAGTCTTATTACCTGCCAGGGAGGCCAGCCCGTCTTCTGTCCACAAACGGGGCGAGAACAGGGCTGCAACCGTTCCTTCTTTGCGGTCAAATATGTCAACGATCAGTGGAGAGCAGATCCAGGCCCGCAGGGTATCATTACCCTCATAATACCGATAGGTATTGAACCCTTCTACCGTAGCACCAAAATACTTGTCGATATTGCTGCGCAGGGTGATTGCTTCTTTTTCATAGGTGTTCAATTGCGCCTTGGGCAAGGCCAGTTGCTTGCCCAGCATGGCAGCTGAACGAAGGGCATCATAATACAGGATACTGGTATTGAGGTTGGCCTTGCCTGCGGGGAAACGGCCCTCCAGCTCATCGCTATTGGACTTTACCACACCCTGTTCATTGAGTTGGCGGCGACAATATTCAAGGCACCACTCGATCAGGGGCCACAATACCCGGGCTGAGTCAACATTACCATTGGCCAGTGCATACCGTCCGGCACCATAGGCAATCATGGCCATATCGCCCCGGTCTTTGGCGCCATGCCAAACACCATCGCCTTCGGCAATAATAGAACTGGGAATGGGCTTATACTCCGGATTCATGTAATGGGCAAACCAGCGATAAGCATTCATAGCTGACTTGTTACCCACTTCATCCCCCAGGAAAGCAAAGAAAGGATTGATGTATTCCGCCTGGTCATTGGCCCAGATAGCTGCATAATAACGTAAGCCACCCGGCCCATGTAGGTAACCGCCCTTGGTAAGATAAATACTTTCTGTAGCCCTTATTTTGGCAAATGCAAAAGCGGTATTCAATAGCTCATCGGGTGTTTCCAATTGCAATAGCGATACAATACCGGCCACGCGTTGTTGACGTGCCTGCTCTTCGGCCGGTACATTGGCAGTAATAGCCACTGCATTATTGCGTACGGCCTGGTAACTCAATGCAAAGACCACTGAATCGCCGGGCGCCACGGTTTTTAATCCCTCTCCAATGGTAGAAACTACAAAACTATGTTGGGCAGGGGTGGTACGTTCAACCGCCGGCTTAACGGTACGCTGCAGGTATTCCATTTCTATTTTTACCGGCTGCTTCGCTGTATTTACAAATACCCATTGCTCCAACGCGATGGGCTTATCTACAGAAGGGAATAAAGTACGCCTGAGCAAGAGGTCTTTATTTTTACCGATCAGGCTGCGCACTTCCATAATGCCTTTGTGGCGAATACTGACTACCTGTTCGGGCATATCATCTACCGCAGCAGCATTGTATACGCCGGCTTTGAACAGTTTATCATTGATCAGGAAACGGGGCAGGTCATAATCCGTCACATTGTACGTCATACTGGCAATGGTGCGTTGTGGCAGCAGGCGGAAAGTAGGGAATACCATGGTACGGTTGAGTGACAGCTTGCCGCTGGTATCCACACCATACTGCACCCAATAAGCAACCTTTTCGCCACTCATTTCAATATGATCGCGGTGTGGCAGCCGGCCATTCACCGTCCACAGTATACTTCCATCCGGCTGAATGGTCCAACGGTCTTGCTGCGTGGTGCTTTGTGCAACAAGCGCCTGTGTAACTAATAAGGCCGTACCCAATAGGAAACCCGATCTTGAAGCAATGTTCTTTTTCATATAACAGATGTACAGTTTTAGTATTGTTGCTGAAGAAGGCCTCGAACTGGCTGTTCGCAGCTATCATAAACCAGCGTTTAAAATTCGCTTAAATCACATTCCTGCGTCCTTGGCAGTATTGGCAAACCATTCACCTATTCTGGCAAAGCCTCCCGGATGATTGTATTTTGTACTTAATTTCATTCCATCAATCCATCCAGCTATGCCTGTATACATCCCTAAAAAATATTTGCCACTGGTAGCTATTACCACCCTATCGCTCATGGCATTTACCCTTGCCCGCAACGTACAATGGGAATCAAAATTTGTACAATCCAACAAGCAGGGCCAGCTTACTTATACCCCTGATGAAAAGCGCAATACCATTCCCGATTTTAGCCGGGTGGGTTATTACCAGGGCGATAAGGCTATTCCAGCCGTAGCGGTTAGCGCTACCATTCTTCCTTCAGCCAATGCAGCTGCTGATATCCAGGCAGCCATTGACGAACTGGCTGCCAAAGCGCCGGACAAGAACGGTTTCCGGGGGGCTATCCTGCTGAAAAAAGGGACTTACCAAATACCTTTCACCCTCCAGATCAAAGCCAGTGGTATTGTATTAAGGGGGGAAGGAGATACAGAAAACGGCACTAAGTTGATCGCTACCGGTGCAACACAAAAGCCATTGATCGCTATTACCGGCAATGGCAATGCAAAACCTGCCGGCAACCGGATCAGGATCACCGACCCCTATGTGCCCGTGGGCAGTTTTTCATTCACTGTGGGCGATGCCAAAGGTTTGCAGGTTGGCGATGCCATCATGGTAGTAAGACCTGGTACAGAGAAGTGGATACAGGATACCAAAATGAACCAGATAGAGGAACGCGGTGGTACCAAACAATGGAAGGCAGAAGAATACAACCTGGAGTTTGAAAGGACGATCACCAAAATAGAAGGCAATAAAATATTTATTGATAACCCCATCGTGCAGGCGCTCGATGAACAATATGGTGGAGGAGAAATTTATAAATACAGTTTTTCGGGCCGCATCCGTGAAGTAGGTGTTGAAAACCTCTATATGGAATCGGTATACACCAGTGATACTGCGGAAAGCCATGCCTGGGACGCCATTGCCATCAACAAAGCCGAACATGGCTGGGTACGGAATGTAACAGCCCGCTATTTTGCCTATGCCTGCGTGAACCTGGGCGATGATGCCCGGTATATTACGGTGACAGACAGCAAATGTTTTGACGCCAAATCGGTGATCACCGGCGGCAGGCGTTATTCCTTTTGTAACAATGGACAATGTAACCTGGTAATGAATTGCCAGACCACTGAAGGGAGGCACGATTATGTAACCGGATCAAAAACGCTTGGCCCCAATGTATTCTATAACTGCACATCTAAAAACACCCATGCCGATATTGGCCCTCATCACCGTTGGGCGGTAGGCACCTTATACGACAATATTACTACAGATGGAGAGATCAATGTGCAGGACAGGGGCAACTGGGGCAGTGGACATGGCTGGGCAGGCGTTACACAGGTATTGTGGAATTGTACGGTGAAAAGAGCTGCTGTACAAAGTCCCTGGGCTTCGGGTAAAAATTACAATATCGGTATGAAAGGCCAAAAATACGATGGCCGATTGAAGGGCCGTCCTGATGGAGAATGGGAAGGACTTAACAAGGATGGATTACAGCCTGCTTCTTTATACCAGGCGCAATTGAAGGCAAGGCAGGCGAAATAGCTCACAAAACAATCAATATGAAAAGATACTTCACCCTATTACTATTTCTATCTTCCCTATATTCCACAGCTGCCGATGTAAACGTAAAAGATTACGGCGCTACAGGCGATGGTACTACGCTGGATTCTAAGGCCATACAAAAGGCCATTGATGCCTGTGCACAACAGGGAGGCGGCAAGGTGATCTTCCCCGCAGGCAAATACCTTTCGGGTACCATTGTGATCAAAGATAATATTACCCTGCTGCTGAAAAAGGATGCACTCATACTGGGCAGTACCGATATTGAGCACTATGACAATATTGACCCTTTTACGGATGGGCTGGGTATTGATGTGGGATGGGCCCTGCTGGTAGCCGTTGATGCAAAGAACATTGGCATTGAAGGTGAAGGAGCTATTGATGGACAAGGCGCCCAGTTGAAAGCCAAACATGTACTGGCCGATACACGCGGTGAAGGTAAGATATGGGGCCGCCGTCCCTTTTTGTTGCGTATAGTCCGATGCACTGGTGTAACCGTACGTGGCGTTTCCCTGTATTATGCAGCGGCCTGGACCTCACATTATTTCCAGAGCAAACAGGTACTCATAGAAAATGTAAAAATTGTAAGTCATGGTGTAGCCCACAATGACGGGATGGATATTGATGGATGCCAGCAGGTACAGATACGTGATTGTGATGTGGTGAGCGGCGATGATGCACTTTGCTTTAAAACTACCTCCAGCACCATGGCCTGTAAGGATATCACCGTTACCCGCCTTAAGCTGAAAAGCAACCAGGCAGCCATTAAGATGGGCACAGAATCAATGGCGCCCTTTGAAGACATCAACATATCGCATTGTGAGATCTACGACACACGCAATGGAGGCATCAAACTACTCACCGTAGACGGGGCCCACCTGCGCAATGTGACCATCACCGATATTACCATGAAAAATGTGCGCACGCCCATGCTGCTGCGCCTGGGTTCCCGCCTCAATGTATTCCGGAAAGGTAAGGATACGCAACAACCTACCGGCACCTTCGACAATGTAGTGATCCGCAACGTAAAAGCCGAGGCTGCTGCGGATGCCCAACTAAAACCACTGTCCGGCATATTGATCACGGGCGTTCCCGGTCACTATATCAGCAATGTAACACTGGAAAACATAGAGATCAGTCTCGCAGGCGGTGGCACGGTCGAAAATAGCCGGGTTGTTGTACCCGAAGCTATTGACCAATACCCGGAAGTAAAAACCTTTGGTCCCACTATTCCTGCCTGGGGTATCTGGGCCCGTCATGTAAAGGGATTGAAATTAAAGGACATCCGCTTTACCCTCACCAATCCCGACCTGCGCCCCGCCTTTATAGCAGAAGATGCACAGGACATTGAACTAACCGGCTGGAAATTACCTGCAGTAGCAGAAGCAGAAACCATCCTGCGGATGGAAGGCGTACAGGGCGCCAAAATAGATGACTTCACGGTTACCGGCGGCAAGACCAAGCTATTAAAAATGGAAGGCAAGGGCAATAAGGATATAAAAGGCGGAAAGGTGAAATATACAACCTCCGTTACGAGATCAGTTAGAGAGAACTAACCAATACCAAAAGTTGAGTACCACTTGCACCTTTGCAGCTACTCCCTACACCTTCGTGGAATTACGGGGTATCAGGGTGGAGTTGAGTACCACAGTTTCGGTAAGAGACACTGATTTGTTTTTTTCCAGCATGCGGAACAATACGGAAGCGGCTTTTTTGCCAATATCAAAAGCCGGCTGGGTAATGGTGGTAAGCGAAGGATTGAGCAGGGAAGCTGTTTCGAGGTTGGAAAAGCTGATCACCTTTACATCTTTGGGAATGGATATCTTCAATTCTTCACATACATGGTAGCTGGCAATGGCCAGCTTTTCTACAGAAGCAAAAATACCATCAGGCCGTTTTTTACCCGACAGTAACTTGCGCAATACCGGATAACTCAATCCATTATCGCTGCTGCACTGGATGATCAGTTTACGATCGGGTTTGATATTGTAATGCTCCAGTGCTTCCAGGTACCCACGCATCCGCTTATTGGTAATGGACAGGTGTTGTGAAAAAGACAGGTAGGCAATTTGTTTGCAGCCGCTTTGTATCAGGTGCTCGGTGGCTTTAAAGCCACTGTCATAATCGTCGGTGGTGATCCGGGAAGTATCAATGGCATCACAAATACGGTCGAAGAAAATGATGGGGATGCCTTTATTGTGCAACTCAACAATATGACTGCTGTCTTCCGTACTGGCCGATACGGACATCAATATGCCATCTACCCTCCCACTCTGCAGGTGCCGGGTAATGGACACTTCTTTCTGGTAATCCTCATGGGTAAGATAGATCAGTACATGGTATCCCTTTTCCTGGGCAATGGATTCAATGCCATTAATGGCCAGGGAGAAAAAGTTATTCGCTACTTCGGGGATCACGACTGCTATGGTGCGGCTTTTTTGTTTACGGAGGCTACTGGCATAGGGATTGGGCTCATAATTGAGCTTTTGGGCCAGTTCAAATACCCGCTTTTTGGTTTCCGGACTGATGTCATAGCTATCCCGCAAGGCGCGGGATACGGTAGAAATAGCCAGGTTGAGCTCTTTAGCCAGCCTTTTGAGGTTAACAGGTTCCATTGTAGAGGGTGCTATATTATATACTGCTAACCTTAAAGGTACGCAAATGTTTCCGGAAATGATTCCGCAAAAAGCCCGGACAAGGCATCCGGTTTCCGGAAACACCCCTACCCCGTCACCTAGTTATATTGCCGGCTACTTACTCTTAAGCAACCAGAATATTTCCTGAACCGCTTCGGGTAAAGAGGGATAATGAGCAGGTATTCCGTTATGAATAATATAATAGGAGGAAACGTACACATTTATGATCTGCAACAAAAACACCAGCAGGAGTACCCATATTTTGTTGCGCCAGGAGGTTCCAAATACCTTCCAGGCATGAATGGCAATGATCAGCAAGGTCAGCATTGCTAAACAAAAATCTACCACATGTTTATCTTCGATCAGCCAAAAGCGCAAGGGCGTCATTAAGATCCATAACATATTCACTGTTCCGATGCAATAAAGCCAGAACACGATACATTCTGCCAGGTTGCGCTTCCGGAAAAACAAGGCCCAGGTAAATAAGGCCTGAACAGGCAATAAGGTGAGGGCGATATACTTTAATTGTAAATGGTAACGGCGTCCATACTCATTGAACATGTGTACAATATAATCTTCATAATCAAATACTTTTTGATCAAGGTAGACGTAGATACCAAAGGAAAGCAGGAAAAACACCATGGGGCTGAAGTAGGTCTTCCTGGCCCCGTCAAAATAAGCATTGTATACCTTGGCAGGCTTCAGCGCAATATCTTTCACCAGCTTTAAAATACCCTTATCCGTATGGGTAAAGCCATGCCATATTTCATGTAGCAGGGAGTGCATGTTCAGTCGCCCTACATGCGCATCCTGTCCGCATTGGGGACAAAAAGGGGAAGAAATAGCCGTACCACAATTATGACATACTTTTTCCATATTATGGCAAAAGTAACTGCCCGAACTATAACTTCCTGAAAGCCCGGGTTATCTTTTTGCCTTTCCCCGATACTGTCAGGTAATACGCCCCGGCCGGGAGGGCCTGTACCGAACAATCCCACCACCGGGAGGAAGTGGTAAAGGCGTGCACTAAACTACCTCCGGCATCGTATAGCGTAATGGTATGCCGTCCCTCCGGCAGCCCTTTCAAAAATAACCTGTTGCTGGCAGGATTGGGATATACCACCAGCTCTGTAACGTCCTCCCGCAACTTGCCTTTGCTGTTGAAGAAGGTGTAGAGGGTATTGTTGTCGCAACTGACGATAAGATCGGGAAACCCATCCTTATTGAGATCAGCAAGCTGACTATACAATACATTGGCGGGTACGGGGATGGCCACAGGATCATTAAAGCCGGCATTGGCCCGCCCTGTCATATAGAAAACGGTATCATCATAATCACCCAGCCAGTCAAGCTGGTTCACTACCATATCCTGGTAACCATCGCGATTAATATCGGCCATACGAATCTGGGTAGGCCGTATTTTATGGCTATTGAATTGCGGTACTTTGTAAGGCTCCGAAAAGGAGGTATCGCCCATATTAAGCAGGATGAGCATGCTATCCGTTCCCGGCATATTATCGAAAGAGGAATAGAGCAGTAACAGGTCTTCGCGGTTATCCAGGTTCACATCACTAAAGCTTACCCGTGCCGTTGTATTGGTGGGCCGGTATTGGGCTATAAAACTGCCATCGGGTTGCTGATAGTAAAACAATAGCCAGGGGAAAGAACTGCTTACCACCACATCGGGCAGGCCATCATTGTTTTTATCGGTGATGAATATTTCCTTACAGGTATCCAGCAGGGAGGGATATATTTTCTGGGGCCCAAAGGTGCCATCGCCTTTATTAATAAACACATGCAGGGAGATGGTATTGCCCGATCCGCTGGTGGTGGTAACAATATCGACATGACCGTCGTTATTGATATCTACACAGCGTAGTTCCCGCCCATGTACACCGGTGAAGATATAGGTGCTGTTGATGAACTCACCTGACTGATTGCCATAAAATATACGGATACCATTTTCCCAATAGCTGGAGATCACCAGGTCGGGATACCCATCTTTATTGAGATCGGCAATATCATTGCGGTAATAACTGGGGGGCTTGGGACGCAGCTGTTCCTGCCCAAGGCTACCATTGCCTTTTCCCGGCAATATCCCGAACCAATCATCTATGGCCGAATAAATGAGGGTAAGATCGGGCACTCCATCGCCTGTAATGTCCTTTACCTGGAACGAATTGACCTTTGTTTTTACGGGATAGGCTGCCACAGAATCAAATAGTGGCGCCTGGGCATGGGCCCAAAGGCTACCCAGGAGCAAACCTGGTAATAGTACAAGTCTCATATTGGTTATTTATGCTGTAAACGAGCAAACAGCAGGCATTGCTGCAGGAGGGTGTGTAGGGTGTTGACAGCAGGCCGGGATAGACCGTTGCACCCCAGCCTTCATTTCATCCCCTCCAATGCGCATTTAATCGGCATTACCCGCAATTCATGCAGCCTGGGTAGATATACCGGTCCGGAGCAGGTATTTTAGCCTGCTTTCGGCAATATGAAATTGGCATTATACACCAAAAAGGACTGGGTGATCATTGGCTTGCTTTTACCTCCGGTAATTGTGCTGGTCAATTACTGCGCATTCGGCGTACGGTATTTCTCCGGAGCGGGTATCTTTTGGTGGGCTACCTGTCTCTCCGGCGGCTGGGGCCTGGTATCCTGGTACCTGCAAACGCTTATCGCCATTCTTCTGCATGCCCGGTACCACCGGAACAACCAAACCATCAGGCGGATACTGATCTCCATGAGTCTGTATGTACTTACTACTGTGGTTACGGTGGCCATGGTATTCCTGCTGTATGACAGGGTCAGTTTCTTTCAATATGAGTTGAACCTGTGGCATATGTTCCTGGCCTGCCTTTCCAGCGCCGGAGCTGCAATTCTTGCTGCCAGCTTCAATGAGGGCGTTATCTTTTATGAAAAGTGGAAGAAGGTAACGGATGAGGCAGAACAACTCAAGAAAGAAAACCTGCAAACGCAGCTGGAAAGTCTTAAAGCACAGGTCAATCCGCACTTTCTGTTCAATAGCCTCAATTCACTGTCTTCCCTGATCAGCGAAGACCCAGCCAAAGCAGAGAAGTTCCTGGATGAGATGTGCAAGGTATACCGCTACCTGCTGCGCAATAGTGAGGATGACCTGGCGCCGCTATGGGTAGAGATGCAGTTCATTCAATCTTATTATCACTTATTGAAAACCCGATATGGCGAAAGCCTGTTCCTGGAAGTAGACATACCCGACGAGTTGGTGTGGTACCGGATACCCTCGCTCACGCTGCAAATGCTGGTAGAAAATGCGGTGAAGCACAACATGATGTTAAAGGACCGGCCCCTGCAAATTGTCATCACTACCCTTGCCGGTCCCCGATTGATCGTTTCCAATAATCTTCAACGTAAGAAAAGAATATCTTCTAATAAAGTTGGGCTTAACAATATCGTCAAGAAATACAAACTGTTAAAGCAGGATGATATTATTGTGCAGGAAGATGAAAAGACTTTTGCTGTTGTAGTTCCATTAATAAAAGTAGAGGAAGAAACTGCGCTTTAAGATCAATGATGCTTTTTTAACTTGTAGATATCCCTTACCTGTGCATTGTACTGACGGACAATGATCAAAGAGTCACCACGGCTGTCGAATTGATATTCTTGCGAAAGGATCAGCGTCCAGTCAAAATCCGCTGTGTATACCAGGGAATCGCTGAATGTTATTTTATTATTGTCAATCGCGTATTTCCCTTTTCCAATAACCGGGTAACGGTTAGCTGGTGCAGGGCCTGAGCTATTGAAACCAAAATCATTCAGGTTAAGCGTTACATTAACAACTTGTCCCGTCCCATTTCCCTGGCGCTGAAAAGTCCCTGCATAGGTACCATCCGGTATGACGGGCTTTGTTTCCTTATCTTTTTTACAAGCAATAGCAGGAAGCAACAATGCAACTAATAGTAGTATACGCATAGCATGTATTTTCCTATTTGACACACGGCCATAAAAAACCGTTGCATACTACTCTGTTAACATCACAACCTGTTGCAGGCACAGGCATAACCGTCTGGCGCTCATTTATTGCTATTACAGCAATTGATTCAGCTGAGCATATTGCAGCAACATTATGGTCTTGGCATCTTTGATCTCACCGGCAGCCATCATCTCCAAGGCTTTATCCAGTGAAAGTTCCAGCACCTCAATATTTTCCTGCTCATGCTCAATACCTCCCCCATCATGCACTTTCATCGCTTTGTTGTATTCTGCTACAAAAAAATACAGGATCTCGGTTACAGAGCCGGGCGACATATAGGCTTCAAACACTTTGCGCACCTGCGATACTTTGTACCCCGTTTCTTCTTCCGTTTCGCGCCTGATGCAATCTTCCGGATTGTCTTTATCCAGCAAACCCGCGCAAGCTTCTATCAACATACCACTGGCATTGCCATTCAAAAAAGTAGGCAGGCGAAACTGACGTGTCAGGATCACCGTACGCATCTCACGATTGTAGAGCAATATGGTGGCGCCATTGCCCCTGTCATAAGCCTCACGACTTTGGACTTCCCGGCTACCGTCTGGTTTCAGGTATTCATAAGTAATCTTACGGAGTGTATACCAGTTATTGGAAAGCACTTCTGTTTGCAGAATTGTTACCTTATCATTCATCTGTAAGTTATTTTGCTATTCGGGCATCAATATTACAATAATCCACCCATTGGGTAGCCGACAGAAAAGTTAAAGAGCGCGGGACTATTATTTTTGTTTGGGAATAATTACAGTGGCCTCTATTTCAATCAGGAGGTCGTCCCTGACTAATTTACTCACCTGTACCAGGGTACTGGCTGGAGGCTGCTGGGTGTTGATGAATTTATTGCGTGCATCCCTGAAGGCTTGTACCTGGTTTACGTCGGTCATGTAAACAGCGATCTTCACAATATGATCCATGGTGCCTCTGGCAGCTTCTACGATGGTTTTGATATTCCGGAATACCTGCTCCGTTTGCTTGCCCAGGTCGTTCTTACCAATTAATTCCCCTTTACCATCCAACGCTATCTGGCCCGATAGAAGCAACATATAACAAGTGCCCAGGTCAACCTTTACGGCATGGGAATACCCCCTGGCAGGTGGCGCCCCCTGGGGATTTATAAATCGGGTCAATGTATCTGTTTGGGAGAAAGCAGTAAAAGGTAAAGTCAAAAGCAGGAGGATAATGATCTTGTTCATGGCATCAGTTTAACTTGATAAGGAGCACCAATATACTAAATATCCATAGACCTCACTTGCAGGGAGGAATCCTGGTACCCACCGAAAAGCAAAAGGGTGAGCCGCTTATGAAAGCAACTCACCCTGGGAAACTGGCGACCAGTAAGTTCCTTACCTACTGTTACTATTGTTGTTGTTATTGTCGTTGTTGTTGTTATCCATATCGCTGCTATTACCGGAAGATCGACTCTTACCCGACCGTTTGTAATAGTAATCCTTTTGCGCCTGTACAACGGCTTTATCCCTTTCCTGCCTAAGTTCACGGATGGTTTGTCTTTTTTCCTTTCCAGTCAGGTCATCCTGCATTCTTACCGATTTGATCCTGTCGGCATAATCGGACTTAATATCCTGTACCGTCCGGTCCAACCTGGATGGCCTGTAGCCATTGTTATACCCATAAGGCGGGTAATACCAGGGGGAGTAAAAAGGGGAATAAAAGCCATACGGAGCATAAAAAGGAGAATAGCCCCAACCCAGGCCCACCGAAACACGGGGTCTTATGGTATGGTAACCTCCACGGCCAACAACTTTCTGCGCTGAAACACCCAATGCCAGTCCTATTGTTATAATGATCATCACTAGCTTTTTCATAACTCACGATTTGCTTATATAGACCGCAAATGATGGGCAAAAGTTTACTAAATCAGGTCACTATAACGATTCAATAACGAAGGGCAGCCAAAATGACTGCCCCTTGTTAAAACATTTAACATTTCACCATCCGGATCGCCTGCTAAGCTGCCGGCGACCAGGAACTGATCCAACTATATGACTATCGCATCAGGGCGGTAGCGCACCACAATACAGGCGCCTGGCCATGCATATCGCCAATATTCCGTTTGCGGTCCAGGTAGTACTGGCGATCATTTTTCTTATTGGTGCCTTCACACACCTCGCGGATATCTCCTTTCTCATCAATATAGGAGATCAAGGCCAGCCAGGCTTTACGGGCTGCCGGCTCGTAGGTCTTTTTATCCAACCAACCTTCTTTCACACCAGTGATCATGGCAAAGGTGAACATCCCTGTACAGGATGTTTCGGGCCAGGTTTCCGCATCATCGATCAATTGACGCCACATACCTTCCTGGGCCTGGTATTTCAGCAAAGAAGACATCATGAGTTTGTACCCTTGCATGATACGGTCGCGGTTGGGATTGTCTTTAGGCAAAGAACGGAGTAACTCGGCCATACCTACTGCCATCCAGCCATCGCCCCTGCCCCAGAAGAAAGGCACATCGGGTGCATGGTAAAAGAGGCCATTGGGCTTTTGCAGCGAGTCGAGGTATACCACCATTTCTTTGGCAGCCCTTTCAATGTATTTTTTATCACCGGTAGCACGGTAAGCCTGTGCCTGTACAGCGGTGATCATAAACATGTCATCGATCCACATCCGGGTCATCCAGGTCAATCCACGGTTATAATAATCATGGCTCTCCGGTTTTACGCGCTGTCCTTCGGGCGGTCCCCATTGCTTATCGGCAATAGCCTTGCCCATATCGAGGTAGCGCTGTTCCTTGGTTTGCATATACAGTTCCAGGGGTACCGAACCAAATACGCAGTAGTCCACGTGGTCAGGTATGGGAACCATACTGGCCTCAGTGGTAAACAGGGGTTCAAAGCGGGCTGCCAACTGCTTTACCAGTCCTTTATCCTTGCTTTCTTTGGCAAAGGTGAGTGCGCCATACCAGGCACAAACTTCGGGATAGGTAATGTATTTGGGCGGCTGGGGTCTGCCATAATTCTGGTGGGGCACTTCCACAAAGCGGGCCGCTACTTTTTTACCCACTTCCTGGGGTGAAGCGCCTTTGGGCCAGTTTTTGAGGCCTTCATCTTTTTTAGACTGTGTATAGCCGGTATACCCGGTGAACGACACAATACCTGTTGCCAGTAACAGGGTTTTGAATGTTGTATTCATAGACATCAATTATTTGTATAACCAATTGGCATTTAATAAAGTGAGCCACCCCCGCATTGCAGGGGTGACTCACTACTACTTAATAAGGTAAGTAAAAGTGAGCTGAACTGATAAAAATTGCTTGCTCATGCTATTTGTAAACCTTGCTATATTCTGCGCTCACTCTTACTTAACTCATGCAATAGACGGATAATTCCTCAATATGCATACCCAACTGTTAACCTCCTATTCAGCTATTTTAGCAAGGCTGTACCATACCTCTATAGAGGAACAATAGGCTCCAGCCTGATACTTTTGAGTTTGAACAATTCCTTGCCCTGTTGTAGGGGGTTTACGGTGATGGTATATAAACCAGGTTTTCCGATAGTAGTAATAGCCACCGCATGTTGAATGAATAGCAAGGGATTGCTTTTATCATATTCTGAACTGCGCAGGGAACGGAACAGGTATTCTTTTCCATTTACCTGCACACTGCCCTCCTGCCGGGCGCTTTCGGCATTACAGGCATACTCCAGGATCACCTTATAATCGGCCGCATCGGTAACACGGATATTGAAAGAGGCAGCATCCTTCGGCCCCATCATATTGGTTACGCATACAGTATGTTTCCAATCGCCAAAATAATGGCTATAGGTAAGGCTCTTTATCCGGGCACTGTCGGCAGTTGTTGCATGCACCGCCTCTACTACATTCACCGGATATTGTGCCGATACGGTTACGGGTGCCTGGGCATCATAGGCAGGCTGCTTGCCACTGTATTCCAATACCAATACGGTATTGGGATTGTTGTTATCTACAGCAGGCAGCTTCACAAGGATATCGGTTCCTTTTTTGGAAAAGGACAATGGGGCCTTGCCTGCCAGGGTATATACTTTATTCACCTGTACAGCACAACCTGGCAACAATAATTTACCATCGGCCGGCCTGTCAAGTATATGCAAATAGAGTTTACCAGGTTTGGCGGTCGTTACGCCCCAGGGTTGAGCCGGGATAAAACCGTAGGTAGTGCCATAGATGCTCTCGCCATTTTGTTGTAACCAATTACCGGTTGCTTTCAGGTATTGGGCCGAATAGTAAGGGATATTACCATTGCCATCGGGGCCTACATTCAACATCAGGTTGCCCCCTTTGGAAGCCACATTGGCCAACAACCGAATAATTTCGCGGGGCGATTTAAAATTCATGTCATGCTCAATATATCCCCATGAGTCATTGTGGGTATAAATGGATTCCCATACTTCATTGATGGGAGCAGGTGGTACTTCCGAATCGCCAAAGTCGCGGTAGTCTCCCAGCCCCTGTCCTACCCGGCTGCTGAATAAACTGTTGGGTTGCAATACACGCAGGCTATCCACCAGTTGTTGCGTTTGTTGCCGGGTCAGTCCGCCCGGCATATCAAACCATACAATGCCCAGTGGACCATAACCGGTTAACAATTCTTTTAGCTGGGGTATGGACTTCTCCCGGTAATAAAGCTGGTAATCTTTTTTGGATTCATCAAAATCCCAGCGATTCCCGCCACCATTAGGTTCATGCCAATCCAGGAACTGGGAATAATAAAAGCCAAACTGGATACCCTTCTTACGGGTAGCATCCGCCAGGGCCTTCATGGGATCTTTTTTATAGGGACTGGCTTTTACAATGGTGAAGTCGCTCACTTTTGAATCGTACATGGCAAAACCTTCATGGTGTTTGGCAGTGATCACCATGTATTTGATGCCGGCTTGTTGTGCCAGGGAGGCCCATTCATCGGCATTGAAGTTCACGGGATTGAAAGTAGCGGCTTCGGCAGCATAAACGTTGGCAGGAATTTTGGCCTGGTTCATCAACCATTCGCCACTGCCATAATACCGTTTGTTGTTCCATACTCCGCCCAGCTTTGAATACAATCCCCAATGGATGAACATACCAAATTTGGCTTCTTTGAACCATTGGATGTTGGGGTGTTGTTTACCGGAGGCTGATTTATCCCACATTTCATCCTGGGCATGGGTGGTAAGTACAGCGGCCAGGAGGCCCGCAAGCATGAATCGTTTTAGGTGCATATAAATACTATTGCGCTAAAGTGACTAAAATAACTGCAATAGAATGATAATGCTCAAATACTTGTGTCCGGGGCTTTACCTACTATTAAGCTATTTTGGCAGTCTTTGGGTCAAATAACGCAAAGGCTTGCATATACAGGGTAATTACTTTGGCTGTAAGGCTTTCAGCTCCATCAATTGGTTGATGTATTCAGGAGGGATGCGTCCGTTGGGTAATACAGGAACATCCCAGGTCATGGCGCCACCGGCATTCATAACCTGCTGCGTCCAGTCAATCACCTGCTGTTTGGTAAATCGTGGTTCTCCCATCCCCCATTTGGTCCCCAGAAAACTCAATACATGCACCTGTGTTCCATCCACCTTTCCCGCCACGGCCCGGCGGATAGAGATCAGTTCGGGTTTATCGATCTCGCCGGCAATATAATCTTCATGCGGAGTTATGGACAAGGACCTGTACACCACGCCGGGATTGAAACCAACAATACTTTTCGGATTACCAGCCCTGGCAGCAGCAGCAAAGCTGGCAAAGTTGGGCGCTTGCTCAGAACGATACATGATATTGGGCCAATAGCAACCATCAAACCACCAGCCATCAATTTTACTACCCCATTGTACCGACCATTCGCGGATAATGGCTTCCCAATGCTTTTGAAAGGCTTTGTTGGGTAGTGGGCCATTTTCCCAGGCCAATGCCTTTCGGGCAATGGAATCGCCTGCAGGGGCTCCTGAGGGCAGGTATACAATAAGCTTGATGTTTTTGGCATGTAAAGCAGCCGCCAGATCAGCAACCAGGTCACGGCGGGAACAATGTTGAACAACACCTGTAATTTTCTCATAGACCTTATTGGGCGCTGTATAATAACCGGAATTTTGTCCAATGGTAAAGATCAGGTAACCTGCTCCCACAGCTTCCAATTGGGTAACCAGGGCTGCCACATCAAATTCATTGATCATTTTATTCCATTGGGCAGGATCCATGGCCAGGTTATTGACCCTGGCCTGCCAGTCGGACAAATAATGGACCATTACACCATGTCCTGCTTTTGGCAACCAGTCGGCCCGCTGCTGTGCGCTGCCACGTTCAACAAACAATAAGGTTAAGCACAATACAACGCCAAGTTTATAGAACCTGTTCATAGTTGAATATTTAGGTAAGGATGTTAATTATCGTTGCAGGTCGCCCTTTTCGTCTTTTCCTTTTTCATCCAGTACCTGGATGCAGGAGGAAGGGCCCAGGTCGGGATTCTTCCATTGATGGAGCGCCCATACTATCTTTTTATCGGGACTCACTTCTATTACCTGTACTACTTTGTCCCAATCTTCCTTGCGCAGGAATCCGCCCCAGTTACAGATCACCGTATTACCATTGGCCAGTCGCTCCACCTGGTGTACTGTATACAAAGGGAAACCGGGCAAGTCATCTTTATTGATTTCCCAAACGATCTCGCCTTTGGGGTTTACTTCGCGCACATATCCATGTTGGTTGCCACTGATGAGTGTATTGCCATTCTTCAGACGAACAGCAGCCCAGGCCGAAGGGGCATCCACGGTCCAGATGGGTTGCCAGTTCTTATCGTATTCAATCACTTTACCCATATTGAGGTGGGGCAATAAATAGGTGCCAGCCCTGGTCATACGCATTTGCCTGAACTGGCCATGTACACTCTTGGGATCATCGGGTCGTGCGGTGGGTACCACCTGTTCCATTTCCACCTTACCCGTTTTTTTATTGATCAGCATTACTTTGGCAGGTGTACCATTTTGACAAAGCAATACTTTATCTCTACCAATGGGTTGTGCCGAATGACATTCGGTTCCTTGCGGGCATTCATAACTCCATACGATCTTTTTATCGGGGGTTATTTCAGCCGCACCGGTCTTACAGGCATAGAGGATATGACCATTAGAAAGGCGGTGAATATCGCTGAACTCACTCAGTACATTGTTGCGGTCTTTGTTGGGAATAGCATATTGCCACACCACCTGCCCACCCCGGATGAAGGAAAGTGTTTGTGAGTCCTTGCGGGTATCCCATTGGCCGGTATACAAAAAATCATGTTGGGCGAGACCCTTACCCGGCAATACATCCGGCACCGGGGCACGGGCAGCAGGCCGCTGGGTAGGCGGCTTGGGCTTTATCGTATCCTGCGCCTTGACAGCGCCAGCGAATATTAGACCCATTGTTATAGCAAGCATACACGGAAGATTCATAAGTATCAATTTTCTTTTATCCAAAAACAAGCTGAGCCTGCCGGGAAACCCCAACAAGCCCAGCCTGGTTGTTTAATGCAAAATCAAAAACCTACTTGTTATCGTTTCGACAACGAAATCATATCATTAGGAGCAATCCACATCTGACGATCCATGGTCTGTTAATTCCATGCCGGGAAATAGAGATCATTTTTATAGGGATCGCCTGTAGTAGTTCTATTCAACTGGTTCAATGGGATGGGGCGCAGGATGTGCTTGTCCTGGATGTTTGGTGCCGCATCGCCATTGTACAGTTTTACCCTTTCCAGCAATTTGCCTGTTCTTACCAGGTCCCACCACCTCATATTCTCGCCTACCAATTCACGGGTACGTTCATCGAGGATGAAGTCGATACCACGAGCTGTAAGGGTAGCATTGGTGATGCGCATATTGGCTACATTACCGGTTGAGGCAGCCCTTTCACGCACAGCATTAATATAACCCACCGCCTCTGCAATGCGGTTGGTCATCAGTGCTGCTTCGGCAGCGATGAGGTAGGTTTCGGCAAAACGGTATACGATAACCGGACGGATGGACGGATCATTTAAGCCTGCCTTCTTAGCATCAAAGTATTTCATGACGGTAGGCGCGATCTGTGAACTATAGGTCCGTGGAGGCATCAATAAGTAGGGCGCCACAGCTATTTCCTGGTCGGTTTTATCAACACCAGGCATATAGATAGCTGTATCTCCTATCTTTTTGATCTTGGGCTGGCCAGCCACTGCACCTGCAGGAGCGCCGGGAGGAAGTGGATCAGGCCATTTAAGGTTCTCAATGTCAGCTTTGGCGGTTGAGTTAGCAAGCCAGACCGTTTGGAATGTTTTGGCATACCGGGTGTCATAAATCCTTTCAGCGAAAGCCGTTTCCGTTGTCCATCTTGTAGGCACACAACGAATATAAGGGCGTCCGTATTCCTTGCTCCGCTTCATGCCCAGTTTATCATACTGACCAATAAACATGTGGTTCAGTACATTGTCGGCGCCGCCACTGTTATTGGGGCCATTATAGATCAGGTTGGCAGTATGCTGCACGGTCCAGATCACTTCGGTATTGTTCTCATTACCCTCTTTATGCACATCCTTGAAATCGGGCAGGAGACTCAAGCCATAGGTGCTCTTCTTGTCAATCAGGTCTTTGGCCAGCTTATAGGCTTCTTCATAATCATTGGCTTCTTTGGCGGGTGAACCGGCTTTGGCCAGGTAAACCTTTGACAACAAATGACGGGCGGCTGCACTGCTTGTCCTGCCTACCTGAACACCACTGCTTCTTGGTCCTGCAGGCAGGTCAGCAATAGCCTCATTCAGGTCTTTAATCATCAGGGCATAAACACTGGCCAGGGGATCACGCTTGGCAGCAGTCACCGGCTGATCCAGGAAGTCAGTAGTTATCGTAACATCCCGCCAGAATTGTACCAATACGGAATAGTATTGTGCCCGAAGAAATTTGGCTTCGGCAATTCTTACCTTTTTCACATTGGCATCCATATCTACCGGTGGGGCATATTTTATAACCCCATTGCAGGCATTGATATATTTGTAGCAGTTGGTCCAGATATTATTGCCCTGACCATTGCCATTGGTGAAATTGCTGGAATAGTTATTCACGTCGGTGTTACCATCCACACCACGCTGAAATTCATCCGTACCAATAACGGTCAAAGTAAACAGGTCCTGGTTGCCCCATAACATACGGTTGCCCGCATAAGCGGCATCCACACCGGCACTCACGCCTCTCTCAGTACCCAGGAACTCAGGAGTAAGGATAGACTTTACTTCTTCCTCCAGCAATTTATTACACCCCGCGCCTGCCAGTGTGGCGAGGAGGCTAGTGACTATGATTAACTTTTTCATACTTAACTGTTTTGTTGTTTTAATTGGTGTACCAGGTTTCATGCAACACATTTGTTATAAAGAAACACTGAGACCAAATAATATCTGTCTGGTAGGGGGCGTATCAATACCCAGGTTGGTGCCAACGGTAGGGCTGGTGGAACCGCCGCCTGATTCAGGATCCAGGCCTCCAAATTCTGCCCTGCGGAAAGGAGAGAACAGGATGAACGGATCTTCCACGGTAGCATAAAGCCGTAAACTTTTAGCACCAGTCCTTCTCAACATTGCCGGAGAAAGCGTATAACCAAGGGTGATCGTTCTCACTTTTAAAAAGCTGCCATCGAAAAAGCCCAGTAAACCCAGGTTGGTAGGATTTTGACGGCCATAGTTGGCCTTGGGATATACCTGTTCATTATTTAAAGGAGTCCAGTAACGGGTTTTGATATTGTTATAGGTACCCTGGAAAGTATTTACAAAACCACCGCCATGTAAGGTACTGTTCATGGTTGCACCCCAGCGGGCAAAAGCAACTACTGTCAGATCGAAACCGCCATAAGAGAAACGGTTGGTCATACCGCCAATCCAGTCAGGCTGTGTGGTACCAATGATCTCGCGGTCGGCATCCGTTATCATTCCATCATTGTTCAGATCAGCCACCCGGATATCGCCAATTACGGAAGAAGAACCGGTGGTGGTCAATCCCAAACGAACGGCTTCCAGTGAATCAGATTTTGAGTTTTGCCAGATGCCAGTTTTCCGGTAGTTATAGAATACGCCAATGGGTTGTCCTACGAACCAGCTATTTCCAATATCCTGTAAGTTTCCATCAGTAAGTTGGGTGATCTTACCGCGGTTCATAGAAAAATTAAGGTCTACATTCCAGCCAAAATCATTACGGCTTTTGGGAACAAATACGGCCCCACTTACCTGGAGTTCGATCCCTTTATTTTCTGTTTTCCCTACATTGGTCAATATCGCATCTTCAATACCATTGGTAGGGGGCAGGGTCTTGGGCAGCAGCAATTTATCAGTCCAGGCTTTGTACACGTTGATGCTACCGGCAATACGGTTATTTAATAACCCGAAATCAACAGCCAATTCGGCGGTGGAAGTGTATTCCCAGGTCAATGAATTGTTACCTACAGTAGTTTGATAATAACCACGTGTAAATACATCTCCGTAATTATAAACAACAGCTCCAAGTTGAGGTACCGTGCCGTAGGGATCAATGGAGGCATTGCCTACTTTTCCATAACTGGCGCGGAGGCGCAGGCTGTTGACGAAATCTACCTTAAAGAATTTTTCATTATGGATATTCCAGGCTACGGCAGCAGAAGGGAACAACTCCCATTTATTGCCTTTGGCCAGGCGGGAAGAACCATCCGAACGCATAGTAAGGGTAAGCAGGTAACGGTCGTCAAAACCATAGTTCAAGCGACCCATATAGGAAACAAGTCCCCATTCACTATAACTACCAGAACCCGTTAGGCTACCAGCTAATTCGGGGTTATAATTTTCCAGGTAATCGGCTATCAGGTCCAGATTATTGAAGGTGGTAGAAGTTGATTTATCCTGTTGGCTACTGAAAAGGCCCGTAAAGTTAACCTTGTGTTTACCAAAGAAAGTATTGTCATAGGTCAACAGGTTTTCCAGCGTCCAGTTAGTACCATTATTGTTGCGGTTACGGGAAGAGGATTGACCGCCGCCCCGATCAGTAGTTTTACTGGCGTAGAAGTTGCCATAATTTTCTGACCTGATCTCGGTACCTGCATTGAGGCGGTACCTAAGTCCCTTTACCCACTGGCCCAGGTTGGCTTCCAGGTATCCTGTTGTAAAGGTACCCAGCCTTTTCTTCCTTTCAGATTTTGCTCCCGGCAAAAAATCAGCCAGGGGATTCCATACCTGGCTTTGACTGCCCGGTAAAAAATCGTTGCGCAGTTTACCATCTGCATCGTAAGGTCCGATCAGTGGAGAAGCACGCAGGGCCTGGCTCATGGGATTGAACCCTTCACCCAGGGTAGTAGAAAAATTATTTAAAGAGCTTATTCCCACCTTGAACATTTTACCCAATTGTTGATCAACACTCAGTTTTACGGTAAAACGCTCAAATTCCTGACCCGGAAAAATACCGGTCTCCTTGTAATAGTTGCCGGAAATAGCATACTGCGTTTGTTCGGTACCACCGGATACACCCAACTGATGGCTGGTGGTAAAACCAGTTTTGTAAACCAATTTCTGCCAGTTGGTACCTTCTCCTTTCAATCCTTCCAGCTCTTCGCCCGAAAATACTTCGGAGATCAGCAAGGGATCATTGGGCCCTGAATATTTTTTTTCGGCGGGGGTATTCGTCGTCCAAACACCGAGGTACCTGGCCCATTTTTTCAATTCTCCAAACTCCTGGGCATTCATCAACTTATATTCGCCGATGGGCTTGCTGAAACCAGTATAGCCATTGTAGGAAATTGTAGGCTTGCCAGCTTTACCACGGCGGGTACTGATGAGCAAAACACCATTGGCACCACGTGAGCCATAGATGGCAGTGGCAGATGCATCCTTTAATATTTCTACAGAAGTGATATCATCCTGGTTAAGGTCATTGAAGCTTCCGCTAAAAGGAATCCCATCTACAATCAGCAAAGGAGCATTACTGGCGCGCACAGAACGGGCGCCGCGAATCAGGATCGACACACCTGCACCGGGTTTACTATTACCACCTGCTTTTTGAATATCAACCCCGGCCGCACGACCTTGTAAGGCTGATGCGAGGCTCTGTGTAGGGATATCTTTGATGGATTGTTCGTTGACTGAAACCACCGAACCGGTCAGTTCTGATTTCCTCCGGGTTCCATAACCTACCACTACTACTTCATCCATGGCAGCTTTGCCAGGTGTAAGCAATAATGATACATTGAGAAGATCAGTATCTCTGGTAGTGATCTCCTGTTCGGCATACCCTACGTAGGAGACCAACAAAGTAGCCTTCGCAGGAACTGTTAAAGAGAATGAGCCATCGGCCAAGGTTACCGTCGCTTTTTCGCCCCCTTTCTCCACAATGCTCACACCTGAAAGTGGAGCACCTTTGGCATCTTTAATTACTCCTTTAACAGTAATTGTTTTACCTGTGCCCGGCTGGGCATAGACAGGCCCCAACAGTAATAAAAAACACACCAGCATATATACCGGCCTGGTATAGATGCCCGTGTGAAAACTCTTTATCCGCCACCCGGATAATAGCTGAATAATGCAAGCAAATTTCATAACGGCAGTTTTATTAATGAATAGAAAACAACGCATTGTTTAGCTCGTACAGGGCACAAAAAGGCTTGTATACTGCCATAGGCAGCATACGCTCCAGGTTCTATACGGTTTAACTTATTCCCCTTTAGGGCAAAGGAAGTCCTGTACGCTGCACGAGGCAGCCTACCACGGGAACAACGGTACAGACTGTAAAAGGGGTAATCAGTTCTTTCCGGCTACTGCCTGATCGGCTGATAACCGGAATTTCAATTGTGCTTCAAACAAAGACCGCGGGTACACCATTTTTCCTTGCAATTGGTTAATACCGGCATTTTCAAAATCCACTAGTTTATCCGACTGAAAGCCTACCAGTATGGGTGCTGCAATGGTATAGTTCCTGCGGCGATCCATATCCCAAAAATTATAATGCTGTTCTTTATTAGATGAATGCTGAAAATTCCACAAGGTCAGTTGCCGGGCATGATGTGGATGGCCAGGCTCGGGACCACCCAAATTATAAAATACGCCACCAGCAATATCATCATACAAGGTGGCATAGGGCTGACCGGAATGAATATCGAAATTCTGATCGGTACCCAGGTCGCACTGGGTGATCACCGTTCCCGAAGCTCCATACCCGGTACCGGCGCCATGGTGCTGCGCCCCATTGAAATGACAATGCTTGATCAATACGCCATAACCAGTACGGGCATGAACAGAAGCATGTCCTTTCTTTCCTTTAAAGGTTACATCCAGTACACTCACCTGGTAACCGGCGCGAAAATAGATGCCTTCATTCCAATCATAAAACGCACAGTTACGTACCCAGCTATTTTTGACATACTCCATGCCCAGGGCTTCATAGGCATAGTCATGGATCTCATTTTTATGATGAATAAACTCTTCAGGGTAGGTTTTCCAATTGCTGGTAAAGAGAATATCTTCCACGCCACATTCTTCCAGGCTGGTAGAGCTGATCAATTCAAAAGGCACTTCGCTCAATAACTTAACAGGAATGTGTAAGGGGTTCTTGAATTTTACGCGATTGCCTTCAATCTTTTCAATAGTATGGATCTCGCTGATGTTCATGCCGCCCTTTTCGCCAAATAAGCGGGTCCATACAGGTTTCAATGGCAGGGGTGAAAAATACCAGCGGGTATACGCTTCACTTTGGTGACGCAATACAATATCCTGCCCGGGCATTAATAAACTGGCATCGGCTACTTCTACCCAAAAATCTTCTCTTTCGGCATCCTTTACCACTTTGGCCAATTTCCGGTTATCCAGCTTTTCTGGTTTAAATAAGATCTGGCGATCATTCAGCCGCATATTGGCCTGATAGATCTCTGTTCCTCCCGGTCCACTGCCACTGCCTTTCAGTACAATATGGCTTTGGCTCACCCTGATCTGCTTTTGATTGTTGGTATCCGGAGCGATCAGGTATTTACCCGGAGGAAAATATACTACACCTCCCTTATTCTTTTCGGCAGCATCAATAGCTGCCTGGATACCTGCATCATCAAACTGGTCGTCGTTGGGTAAGGCGCCATAATCCTTTACATTAAACTGCTTACGGCCGCTTACATCGGGTATGGGTTTCTCGGAAAAATGATAGCCGGCATAAGAATAGTCCGGCAAAACAGGTGTTGTGCCGGACTTCTTAGCAGCAATATAGTCGTTCCATAAAGGGGCTACGGTTTGAGACCGCCCTATTATGGCTAATGAAAGTATGCAGGTTGTGACAAGCAGTTGCTTCATGGCATTGTTTTAATCAGGCATCAGCACCACAACTGGTTATTATAAACTACCCTTCAGCACTACTTTGATCACCGAAGCAATGGGATCAGTAGCTGCTGCGGGCAATGTTAGACTAAGTACATCGCCGTCGCTGCTGGTCTTAATCGTATTTCCGTTACTCAATAATTTTGCACTTACTACTTTGTTCTTAATACCAGGCACTTCCAGCTTTCCATTGGCAGGCCATTCAAAAACTGAGAAGTACAATACGGTATTACCACCTTCCTTCTTTTGGGTGCAACGGCCCCAGGTCAGGGGTTTCAGCGGACTGCTTGTAGTACTGTAGATGGCTTCGCCATTTACTTTCATCCAGGCGCCAACTTGTTGCAGCCGTTCAATACTTTCATTGGGAATCGTACCATCGGCCTTAGGGCCAATGTTCAACAGGTAATTACCTCCTTTTGAAACAATGTCTATCAAATTCTGGATCAACGTTGTAGTTGGTTTCCAGTTATTGTCATAACTCTTATATCCCCAGGAACCGTTCATGGTCATACAGGTTTCCCAGTCTTTGCCATCCATCTCACCCACTTTAGGGATGCGTTGTTCGGGCGTTGTAAAATCACCGGGAAAATTGGGGCGCTTCAGCCGGTCGTTGGTGATGATCTGTGGCTGTAATTTTAATTGCTCCTTTAATTTTTCGGCAAACTCATCGGTCATGCCAGTAGGTGTATCCCACCACAATACAGCAACGTCGCCATAATTGGTCAGCAACTCTTTTACCTGCGGCACGGCAACATCGTCCATATATTGCGCCATGGTTTTGGTTGTTTGTGCAGGATCCCAATGGCCGCCATTGGCAGCTGTATACGCATCAATACGGGCAGAATCGGGATTGGCCCAGCCTTCGGAAGTTACTTTGCGGGCAGCTGCACCGCCGGGGTTATTCCAGTCCTGGGCGTGGGAATAATAGAAGCCCAGCTTTACGCCGTATTTACGGCAAGCTTCGGCCAGCGGCTTCAACAAGTCCTTACCATAAGGTGTGGCATCCGCAATATCCCATTTGCTGGCCTTGCTATCGAAGAGGGCAAAACCATCGTGGTGTTTTGCTGTGATCACAATGTATTTCATACCTGCCTCTTTGGCCAGGCGTACCCAGGCATCTGCATCATATTTTATGGGATTAAAATCCTGGGCAAATTTTTGGTATTCGGCAACAGGGATTTTACCCCGGTTCATGATCCACTCGCCAATACGGTTGATCTTTTGTCCTTTATAAGTACCAGCAGGAACGGCATATACGCCCCAGTGGATAAACATGCCAAAACGGGCTTCACGCCACCATTCCATACGTTGATCCTTCTCTTTGGAGGAGGCTGGAGCGGATTGCGCCAGTCCGGTATGTGACAGGATAAAGGAAGCGGCGGCGAGGCAAAAAAAGCGTCTTATCATTTGTGCAATTAATTTAAAGGCTACAGTAATCGTAATGAACAGCAAATTAACCAGATATATCTATTCTGATTTTAGGGTATTGGCATACTATTCAATCCTATTAGCAATTAAACAGGACAGTTCAGGATGGCCAACAGGACAATAAAAAGGCCCTGCAAATGCAGGGCCCGGCACTTTATAAAGTGGCTTGTTTTATTAACACTATTACATCCAAATGCATCATCCATTCAGGAGTTATATATCACCATTCATCACTCACCTGGTGGTCTCCCAATCATCCGTTCTGAAAGGTGCGGCAGGCAGCCCATCGGTATTGAACAATTCTCCTTCGGGCCAATCCTTAAACGCATAACGCACGGCAACAGGTCCTTTTACCTGGGGACTGAACAGGAATATTCCTTCGTTGGTGACCTTTGCCTGGGCAGGATAAAACACTTTATCACTGCCGGCCACTTCAAAATTAACCAGGTCTTTGCCATAGGTGGTTAATCCATTGGGGGCATTGTTGAAAGCTACCCTGGCAGTATCGGCTACAATCTTCATGGACTTATAAACCGGTCCCTGGTATACAATCCCCTCCCGGCCATAGGTGTTGGCCAGGGCCCAATAGGCCAGTCTTTTGCTAACGATCAGTTTATTGGCAGGATGAATCGTACGCTGGTCGCCCGCATCCATGCACACCACCATCCCGCTATTGGAAATGAGGCCCTGGGCTTTATCCTGCGCTTCGCGCAGGTAAGGAACCAACTCACGGCTATTTGGGTATTGATAAGGAGCTATCTGTACATAATAGAAAGGCCAGTTACCAGTATTCCATAAACCACGCCATTCATTCACCATACCCTGCATCAACTTAGCATATAGCTGTGGTTGAAACCTGTTTGACTCACCCTGGTACCACAAAACGCCTTTCATGCTGTAACCTACCAGGGGCGCTATCATGGCATTGAACAATACAGATGGATCATTTTTGGTCATGGCAGCACCAGCAGCGGGATACTTAACACCTTCCACCTGTTGCAGGGAAAGACTGTCCATCCAGGCCTCTATGGGCGTACCGCCCCAGGTAGTTTGAATGATACCAATAGGCACTTTCAACCGTTGCCGCAATATCCGGGCAAAATTGTAACCCACTGCGCTGAATTCTTTTACAGACTGGGGAGCCACCATTTCCCATTTGGCTTTTACATCGGTTTGTTTTGTTTTTGTAAAGGCACGCTCCAGCCTGAAAAGGTGAATGGCAGTATCATCGGCTTCCAGCAACATATCATCCGCTCCAATGACCGGTTGATTCCTGAATCCTTTTACGGGCATTTCCATATTGGATTGACCAGAACAGATCCACACCTCCCCTATCAGTACATTGGAAAGTTTCAATAATTCGCCATCGTTAAAACTGATCTCATAAGGTCCACCGGCTTTGGGCGTACGTACGGTTGTTTTCCAGTTACCTGCCGCATTGGTCTGCACAGTAACTTTCTTTTTATCCCAGGAGGTGATAATGGTAACAATAGCATTTTTCTTTGCCATGCCCCAGATGGCGGCATCGGTTTGCTGTTGTAAAACCATATTGTTGCCAAATAAAGCGGGCAGGGTAACGGTAGCCTGCGAAGCACCAACCAGTAAGGTGAATAAATAGGTGAGCACCTGTTTCATCATATTGCAAACTTTTTTGATTAGGTGCTTCTAAAATAGGGATTAGTTTCTTTATTGCCCCTTTAATACTTCACGATGATCCTTACAGCCTTCTCTACTCCGTCGCTCACATGCAGGAAATACAATCCGTTCTGTACACTACTGATATTAAAATTTACTTCATTTGTAGTACTGCCGGCAGGTACGGTTGCAGATGCTACAATTATTCCATTGCGACCGATCAGCAGGAATGAATAGGCCCTTTCTTTTTTCTTCAGGAATTTCACTTTCAGCGGACCGGTAGTTGGATTGGGATAAGCGATGAGGCCAATGCCTGGTTTGAGGTAATCCAATCCCAATACCAGGATGGTCTGCTGCACAGGCGGTGCTGCTTCATAGTTATCGTTGCCTGGCTGGTCAGCCTGTATAGTTACCAATCCCTCGTCATTCAACTTCAGTGAATGGCCGGTTAAGGTAGCAGGCCCTGCCACAATGCTAAAGCCGACGGGCAAACCGGTGGAAGCATTGGCCGACAGGGTAACTGTTTCATTCTTGAGCTTGGGGGCTATGGCGCCAAATGAAATGGTTTGCGCAGCTTTATTTACCAGGATTATCTGTTCTACTACAGCCGATTCATAATTCTCATTACCCGCCTGACTGGCCCTGATGCTAATGGTACCTGCTCCCGTTATAGTAACGGTAGTACCCGCCACGGTAGCCGGGCCGGCAGCGATTTCAAATACTATTGGCAAACCGGCACTCGATGAAGCTGCTATTTCAAAAGGAGCATCTCCATAAGTTTTAGCTGCTACCGGCGTTACCTGAATGGTTTGTTGCGCCTTCTGTACCACAATGGTCTTTTCGGCCACTACGGGAAAATACTGCTCATTGCCCGGATGACTGGCACGGATCACAATCGATCCGGCGCCTGTGATAGTAACAAAGGAATCGGCCAGGATACCTGGACCAGACACTACTTCAACGTTCAACGGCAAACCTGCATTGCCACTCACCAGCAGTTCAAAAGGATCGTCACCAAAGGTTTGGTCAGGAATATCACCGAAAGCAATGGTCTGTATCCTTCTTTCAAACAATTCCCATTCGGCAAACTGGGTGCCTGAATGTCCGTTATTAGCGGTGATGGAGAAGCGGTAGTAAGTATAAAAAACAGTGTTGTTACTGATGGAATAGGTTTTTGTAAGCAACCGGCTGGCAAAGGTTTGGTTGACCTGGCTGTCGAGCACTATCCAATTAACACCATCATTGGAGCCGGCCAGTTTCCAGTTTTTGGGATCCCGTTCGGGTACATCATTGGCCGAAGTAAGGGTATACCGGGTTACAATAGCAGGTACAGTTGATTGATACTGTACCCATAAGTTGGTACGGCCACTCCGGTAATATTTGGTGGTGGTGCTGTTGTCGATGATGCTGGGCACATCTTCTGATGGTTTGGTAGTATTGGGGTATTGTGCTGTGATCTGTCCGCCATTATCGGTAATATCAAAAGAAGCACTTGGCACGGGCGTACCATAGGGCACTTTGGGTTCTTGTGCAATGCGGGTGCCCCTGGCTTTCAGGCTATCCCATATCCGTCCCTGAGCTTGTTCGGGAGTCACGATATTCTGTACGGCTTGTGCGCCCAGGCGATCCTGCAACTGTTGTAGATATAAACTGCGGGGCAGTACGTGGGTGCCCCAGCTTTCCCAATAACCGCCACTGGTTTGTTTGGGTCCTATACAACCTATCCCCCAGTTCTTAGCTGTTTTAGGACTTTCTACTTCGATATCGCCCTTGTAGGCAAAGCAGTTCCAGAACATGGTTTGTGCTCCTGCCCATCCGTGACCACTACCTGAAGCCCGTCGATTTTGTACATGGATCTGTCCGCCATAAATATTATCAAACAACAGACCGGTTGCCCAACGGTGATGGGGTCCAATATCCGATTGTGTATTATCGGCCAGGCAATCCAGGAATACGTTGGGACCAGGTACGCGCGAACCGGTTACAAAATCATGGCGCCCACCCCAGGTAATACAGCGCAGGAACAAATTGGCAGTGGCATTGCCTTCCAGGTTAAAAGAGTATTTACGCCCACCGGTAGTTACAGATTTGGGATCGATCATGGCACAATCCTGCACGGTATTGTAGCGAGACATATTGGAGATACTCACTGCTGCATAGCCAAAATATTTGGCTACCACATCCCGTACCCAGCAGTTCTCTGCACGGTTCAACTGAACAGCATTCCAGCCATGACTTTCATCATCATTATTGGTAAAATAGGACTCCAGGCGCATCTTTTCAATACCACAGTTATTTATGCGACCGGTGATATTTGATTTGAATACGTCACCTCCACCGTAAGCATTTTCCAGGGGATCTACTACGGGTAAATCGATGGTGAGGGTATTGGCTTGAACAGCTATCACTTTACGTTCGTAGGTATTCCTGTACCCTGAAGCAGTCCATCCATATTGGCGCATGTCCAATGTATCAATCCAGGCTTCATTGGGTGTTCTTTGGATCACGATATTGTCGCCTACCTGGAATGAATGGCTGGCAGCAACTTCCAGGGTTGTAGCGCCGGTGGCAAGATAAGGGGTGGTGATCTTTGCACGGCTGCCACTCACCTCGGCATAACCGCTGCCCGTGCCCTGCACAATGATCAGGGTATGTTGTTCTTTTTTTGTAGCGATCAATACTGTTCCTTGTACGCCTGTACCCTCACCCCGCAATACGACCCCACTGGTACGGATATATAAGGAACTCTCTACCGGGTAAATACCCGCTTGCAGCAATACAGCACCTCTATGCCCATTGGCATCCGGCGCCAGGGCTGCCACTTCATCAATAGCCGCCTGTATCAGGGCCCGGCAATCGCCATTTACAGGTGTTATGGTTTTCTTCACCGGTAATACCGGCAACATTACGCCACCGCCTTTATAACCGGCATGGGAGAAATCGGGTACGCGGTTGACGGCATTTTGCTGCCCTTCATTGGCATAATGATTATATACCAGCTGGCCGTTTTGCAAGGAAACCAGCGGGGCCTGCGCCCAGGCCATTACATGGAAGGAAAGTAAGGTAAGGAGGGTTGCACATAGCCTGGCAATCGTTGTAGAATTTCGCTTCATGGTATTTATCGTGTTGATTAGTAAAGTATATAATGGCATAAAAGCAAGGAGCGGGTTGCACTCATTGCCTTTATGCCTTATGGTATTTAATTAGGGAGCAGCTTCCGAATAGGTGGAGGCTATCTTCAACGCATGTATGCGGTTGTATATCTCTGTATTGCTGGCTCCATAAACACCCCATTTGGGATCGCAATATTCCGCATCGAGCGTGCGGGCATAATACCGCTGTGCACCACCGGTAAGGTTTTGCTTGACGCCATTGTACCAAAATTCAATGAAGCCTGTAGTGGCAGTGCGAGATACTTTAATGCGCAACACATAGCGGTTCCAGCTATTCACGCTTAAAGGAGTACTCCACAATACAGTACCTATTTGACCAGGAGCAAAATGATACAAGCGCAGTTCGCCACTGACGGCCTTGATCACGATGGGAAAATTCTGGGTCATGTTGCTACCGTAGGCTTTCCATTGAAAGAAAGCATTGGTAGTGATATTGGAAGGCATGGCCAGTTGGGAGCGCCAGCCAAGGTAGATATCATCCCCTTCAGCGGCCTGAAATCCTTCCGCAGCGTGTACTTCACAACGGTTGCTGCCAACGGGTTTGTAAAAACGCCATATTTTGCCATAGGTGGCATTGTTCACGGCATCCAGCGCCGCGCCATTTTCGAGGTTGAGGACTTTAAATACACCTGTACCATTGTTGGCATCCCCATTCCATAGAATTGAGGCTATACTAATGTCCGAAGCCGTTGTTGAAGGAGAGGTGGTTTGTAATGTTTGTCCGGGAGTAATGCCTTTCTTACAGGCCAATAGCAGCGTGCTGCTTAGTAGCAGTGAAGCAATCGTTTTGGAGTACATAGAATTGGTTTAATTGATGGAATTTATTGTTCCACAACTAACCCATAATTCTTTAACCTTATTTGCAGGGATTTTGCTTTCTATTCAACGATATTGGCGAATCGGTTTAGGACTGATCCATCCGGGTAAAGTACATATACCAGTTCCACTCCCAGGTTTCGCCCTGATCGGCCGAAAAAGCCTGGCTCCATACCGGTTGTGCGGGATTGGTAGCATCCCAATTAAAACGTACAATAATGTCCCGGCCATTGAAGGTATCCTTTGTAAAAAAACGGCCTACCCCCTGGTCAAATGAACCCAATACCGGCGGTTCCAACACTCCCCTATTGCTATCAGCCCAATAGATACTCCACAAGCGGGTGGCCGGATTGAATAGTCGCAGCGTCATGCCCTCAAAGGGCTTACCATCCAGGTCGGCGGCCAGGATGTCGATATTACCCATTCCCAGCAGAATTTTCCGGAGGTCCTGGATACCAGCAAACGCTATCCATTCGGTACAGTTATCCAGCCTGGTTTTGAGTTTACGGTTATTTACCATCCAGCGACCAACGAGGAAATCAAAATCATGTGACGAAGAAGAAGCAGAAGGCGTTGTAACAAGGCCGCCTTCTGCATTGAACTGTATGGAATTCATGGCTATATCCTGTGTTTTTGTTCTGATACACAAAGAAAAGGAGGGCCACTGACAACCCTATGGCAGTCTGTTTTACGGGTGGGAAAATATTTTCAGGTAGTCTTCGGTCCTGAAGGCGTGCTCCCGGCGAAAGGGTTTGCCGGTATTGGTGAGGCGGATGATGGTCTTCACTTTAAAATCGCGGTATTCATTCCGGAGCCAGCACCAGGCTATCAAATGCCATTGGTAGGTATAGAATACGAGGCCTACGGGCTCTATATCCCGCTCGGTATGTACTCCTTTGTTATCGGAATACTTGATGTGCAGTATTTGTTTTTGTGCAATGGCCTGTTGCAGAGTGGCCAGGTGGGCCGTATCGGGCTTTTCATCCTCAGGTACGTAAATGTTTACCTGGGCGCTCATCTGGTCGGCCAGGTCTTTGTCATAAGAGCGCAGAACCGCTTTGATCTTATTGAGGGCTGCGGTACTATATTTGGCAATGGACTGATCGGTAAAACGATTGGCCAGGGTTTGCAGCAGGATAAGCGCATTGGCTTCTTCGGCGGTAAATAATAAAGGGGGCAGGAAAAAACCTTTGGCAATATGGTACCCTTTATTGGGCTCATAACTCACCGGCACCCCAATTTCATTGAGGGCTTTCACATCGCGGTAAACCGTTCGCACACTCAAACCAAAGCGCTCTGCCAGCTTTTCCGGCAGTACGTACTTTTTGGATTGCAGTACAGTAATGAGGCCCATGAGTCGGTCAATGCGGTTCAATACAGGTCAATTATTGTTTTATGCTTACCAGCTCCACATATTCACTGATATGTTTAAAATTAGAATACAATCCTTCCACCCTAACAACCCCTGCTTCAGGAGTATAATAATGTTTGTACCCAATTTCCGGGTCCTTTTTCTTCCTGAAGTCCACTAATACTTTGGAAACCGTGCAGTTAAAATCTCCTATAGGTGTCTTAATTATTTTACTTTCCCTATTCTCCTGGTTGATGATCAGTGCTTCGTAATTTTTTGTGTTTTCATAAATGGAACCAAAAGAGGCATTCTCTATTCTTCCTCCAATATGGTCAATACTAAATGCCCTTTTGAAAACATCAAAAACGATCTCCTCACCTACGACAGAAAATCCTGCATTGCCAGCCCCCACAGGAAATTTGAGCTTGACATCTTTTTGGAAAGTAATGGATATGTGTAATCCGGTATCAGTTTTAGCTTTAATTGAAGCATTATAATACCAATTAGAAAAATAAACAATGCCAGGGGTATAGAAATCCCAGGGAATGGACATTGTATTGCCATCACAAGCAATGATGTATTGCTTTTCATACGTCAGTCCTGTATTAACCGGATTTACACCTTTTTTGGTAATATAACTATATATAATATTGTTACTATCCTTCACTTCTTTGACAGTAAAAGTTAGCTGGGTGATCTCCCTAAACTTACCATGTACTATATCCATCGCCAACCAAAAGGATTTATATTCCAGCACAGTACCCTGTTTAAACAGCGGGGAGGTATTACAGTTTTGTGCATTTGCCAGAATACTAAATAAACATAAAAGAAACAATAAAGAGCATTTCATTGAATTCAGCTTTATAGGGTTTATGGGATCAACGGGCAACTTTCCTGACATATATGTTATAATCTTTTGACGGCGCAATCAAGCTATCTGTTACAAGAACTGAATAATATGATTTGTCATCGGCGGGGATGCGGAACCTGCTATTCACCGGAAGCAGGAGCCCCCGCTTTAAAACATCCTGGTACCCAACCTTAGCAAATACCTTTCCCGTGGCCTGGTCCAGCACGATCATATTATCGAGGTATTCATAATAAACGATTTGCCCCTTTTCAATTATCAACTTCGGATCCATTGGGTGCGGCGTATTACGTCTAAGCGTGTCTGATTGCCATAACCTGGTTCCGGTTTTAATATCAACAGCGTGCATGATATGGTAAGGTGCTACAAAATACAGGATGCCATTATTTACGGAAAGGCTTTTAATACCATCTCCTGCTTCATATTCCCATACCTTCTTTTTACTGGTGTAGTCGATGCAACGCATCAAGGTGCCATGCCTGGTAATGGTCGTATCTTCTTTTACACCTGCCTGGACCATATACTGTCCATAGAAGACAGGCGCACTACTGGCCATGGAAGTTTTTGCAAAGTGATTGACCAGGGCCCCATCCTTAAATGCCAGTTCATAAGAGCCATCCGTCAGGGAATGATAAATGAGGTTATTATTCAAGGGGTTTAGGGTATAGCCGTTAAAAACACTTTCACCTTTCTTTTCCCATAGAATGTTACCCTCCTTATCAAACTTATAAATACGCTTGCCGGTAAACGTGGTGAAATAAATAAAACTGTCCCCTACAATAGGAGGCGAAGAGGCCCAGTCCACTATAGGAACTGCCCAGTCCACCTTGCCCGTCTTTAGGTCAAGGCAGTAAAACAGGTTGGTGCTTGGATCCTGAAGCTCCAGGGTACTGCAATAGAGCTTATCATTGATGAGAGTGGTAGCAGGGAAACGCCAATCTCTGAAATTACTCACCCAAAGATCGCCTTTGGCATATCGGGGCAGGGGAACGTAATCATCCATATCCCAGTGACAGGCAGTCAGGCAAAATGAAAGCATCAATAGGAAAAGTATACGCATAGAAGCAAAATATTACTGCAAAATACAGCACATTCTTAGTTATTCATAGCCTCTATTACACAGGAATGGCAGGTATCCGACTTACTTCCTTAAATCCTGCAATAACACCCGGGCTTCCTCATTGGCACCATCCAACTGTACCGCTTTTCCAATCGCCTCCCTGGCCAAATCAACCTTCCCTTCCTGCTTGTAGGCTTTACCCAGCAGGTACCAGGTATACGAGGATTCAGGGTGCTTTTTCAGCACTTTATTGGCCAGCTCAATACCCTGACCGGCTCTGTTGATGCCGGTCAAAAAAGCAATGGCACTGTTCCAGTCTTTCACAGAAAAGGAATCAGGCTTCAATAGCTGTTGGATAGTCCGGTGATTCGACAAGCAATAGAAAGCAGGCAAGTTTTCCTTCCATTGAGGATTTTCCAATAAGGCTTTCTGAATAATAGCAACAGCCTTTGCTTCATTACCCAACAGAATGTGCGCTTTGGCTATTTTGCCATACATACCATTCCATCCCTCCACCATCGTAGTTGCCTGCTGCAATAAGTCCTCTCCTCTATTAATATTGCCTTTATCAATGGCATATAAAGCCTGATTAAGCCTGATCCTTCCATAATGATAATTCAGCAGCTTTTGCAGGTCTTCAAAAGGAGTTTTGGAATGATCTACCCGCAGGTCAATCTGATTGAACCATTCATTGTTGGCGCCTTTTACTGCCAGGGCTGCCGATTGTTTGCCATTGATCTGTCCGCCAGCCTGCTGTCCGGCCACCAGACTTTTTAACAACCGCTCCGCCAGGGTACCGGTAGTATGTTCAAAAGTAGTAGCCATGGATGCCAATACACTATCGGCCAGTTGATTGCCCATCACAATATAATTGGCCCCTATACGATGCCCCGCCATTCCATTCCAGTATTTTAAGGCAGCGCCTGTAAATGCATAGCAATTGCCGGTGCCATCAATACCAGCTACCTGCCTGTACAGTGCTTCCTGATCGGTTTTGCGGGTATACTCAATGGCTTCCTCTATAGATTTACCTGTCACCAGCTGCTGAAATCCATTGGCTGCATAGACAGGTTCTGTTTCGGCAATAACCGAAAAAGCACCCAACCCAGGTTGTATATACACCGTGGCATTGCCTACATAGATATTGTTGGTGGCTACTGCAATGCCCCACTCCTTAGTGGATTTATCATAAGCTGTAATAGAAAAAGTAGATTGAATATTCCGGTCCAATAAAAGACTGGGCAGGTTTTGAGAAAAAACGGAGGTTGATGATAGTAAATAGAAGAATAAAAGGGTGATCCTGTTTTGCATAACTGAGTGAATATTTAAAGCGAACTATTGCTTTTTCCTAAAGGTCAATATTTCCCCTTCATCCGGATTACCAATGTACCTGGAAAGGATCAATACAGAATCCAATACCCGGATATCAAAATCGGTGAAGGTGCGGTACCGGAACAGGCGGCCTTTTTCAAAAGCCATTCCCAGTTTCCAGGTCTCTCCGTTTTTATGCAATCGCCAGGCGCCAATGGCATCCCATATCAGGCCCCCTTTGGCAGCAGCATCCAGGCAATCGGGTAAGCGTACATGAAAAGCCGAATCGGCCTGCAGGATCAGGTAAACTGAATCGCGGACATACTTCTTTTTATCCAGTAAGGCGTTGGTTTCAGCTGTAGCATACCAGGTGCCGGCCATATCAGTCAATCCCTTTTGATCAGTAACGTGGCGGCCATGAGCGGCATCCGCTGCCTGTTTATCATGACAGGCGGATAATGTCATCCCAAACAAAACAGCCAATAACCATTTGCCCATAGTATTCATTGAGGTTGTAAATGTCGCGGATAGTTGGCAATAAAAGAAAAGCAACTGTGCAAAACCAAACATTAACAAAATACGTATACTGTTATCACTCAAGACCTCGGTTAGCCATAAATAGTTGGAGAATGCAATACGAAGTATACACAAATCGGAAATCGACCGATGATTTCGGGATAACAGATTTCATAAGCGTAGGTAAAAAAGGATCAATTTATAAACGAGTAGTCTTTTCAGCTACCGAGTTAGAACATATTTATAACCTTGCTTTCGGAGACATTGACGAAAACGGGGAAATTGACGATAGCCAAATCAGTGATAATGGAGATAGAAATAAGGTCCTCGCTACCATCATGGATATTATAAAGAAATATACAGAAAAGCATCCCAGTCGTTTGATTTTCTTTAAAGGGAGCTCTCATGAAAGAACCCGATTATACAGAATGGCTATAGGGTTAAACCTCGAAGAATTGAAGGACCTATTCAACATCTACATGTATGTAAATGAATCAATTATACCCTTCTCAAAGGATCAACAGGCCGAGGCTTTTCTAATTAAACGAAAAATTGTATAATTTTGTAACATGAAAAAGGTAATTAAATATAAAAGTACTTTTTCCGGCCAGGAAATTACCTTAACGATTGATGAAAAGCTCAATGGTTTAAAGGACAAAGTGCTTGCTCCCAAAAAACTTGAGGAGGCTAATAAGCTATTGCGAAAACTTAAATCACCACTTCCAAAATAGGTAGAAACTAATGTAAAAGAGGGTGCCTCAAACTTATCATTGAGGCACCCTCTTTTACATTAAAAATACTTTACTTCTTACTTCCTCCTCCCCCTCAACAACGCCTCCAGGTAATAATAATCCGCATAGTTCAATGGCACATCTACTTCACTGTTGGAAGGTTTGGAACCGGTACTGTGCAGGAGCAGGAATCCATAATTCTCACCAATAGGCGAACGATAAGATTTGGTGAGGTTGGTGACAATCTTATCAGCTGTATTGCGATACAGTTTGGCATTTTTGCTATAGCCGCTTAACTCATACAACCCGGAAGCGATGACGGCAGCCGCAGAAGCATCACGGGGTGCATTGGGAATCTCAGGCCCATCAAAATCATAATAAGGCACCAGGTCCTTTGGCAGACGAGGATGGTTCAGAATAAAAGCAGCAATATGTTCTGCCTGTTGCAGGTAAACCGGATTCTTTGTATACCGGTAACACATGGTATAACCATACAGGCCCCAGGCTTGTCCTCTTGACCAGGCCGATTCATGGCTGTAACCCTGGTGGGTATTCTTCTTCACCACGGCTCCGGTGGCTGTATCATAATCAATGACGTGGTAAGAACTATAATCAGGTCGGAAATGATTCTTGAGGGTCGTATTGGCATGGGACACGGCTATCTTATAAAAAGAAGAATCGCCGGTGAATTTGGTGGCTTCAAACAATAATTCCAGGTTCATCATATTGTCGATGATCACCGGAAAACCCCATACTTCCTTGTGGTGATCCCAGGAGCGCAAACAACCTACTTTGGGATTAAAACGGGTAGACAGTGTTTTAGCCGATTGGATGATAATATCCTTGTAAGCTGCATCTTTGGTTAAGCGATAACCAGTGCCAAAACTGCAATACACTTTAAAGCCCATATCATGGGTACCAGCATTGGTTTTCTCCCGTTCAATATTGGCTGTAAAGGCCTTGGCCTGCGTAAGCCATTCCTGCTTTCCGCTATACTCATACAGAAACCACAATACGCCCGGAAAAAATCCACTGGTCCAGTCGCGGGAAGCGACGAGTTTCAATTTACCATTTTCGATGGTGCGGGGCGACACCAGGTCGGCCTTACCCTCTTTAGCAGCAGGTACTGCTTTTAACATAACCTGTGTTTGTTGCTCGGCATCAGCCATTACAGCTGGCAATTTCACTTGTGCCTGCAAGGTGGTTTGCAACAAAATACCAGCTACTAAACTTCCAATTAATCTCATGTGTTGGATTTATGGGATTTGAATCAATTGTATTTCCAATAACTTCATCAGCTCCTGACCTGCTACAGCGACCGGCTTGATGGTCAATCGGTGTACCCCAGGCTTAATGGTCAGTTCATTCAGTTCTTTCGTCTGTACTTCTGTATCCTTTTTCGCTTTACTTACCGGATACTCCTGCACAGCACCATCGAGATCAAGACTATAAGTACCGCCCGCCTCAGGCCCTGCAAGGTATTTAATAATCACTTTGTATTTCACTGCAGTATTGGTCCGGAAATCCCAATGCAGCCATTGAGTGGGCGACTTCCACCCGGTTACATAATACCTGTCGGTTTTTCCATCGCCATATTGCAGCCCCTTACCGGTTTGTGTTGCATCAAAAGCCAATAGCCGGGTTACAGGAATATTGGAGGCGATATAAGAAACCGTATCACCCTTACCTTTTCCATCCAGCTCTAATACGATCACGGTGTTGGCTGTATCAACAGCCTTGCCAGGCAGTTGTGCTGTAAGACCACGTAAACCCGAACTGGTTACTGATTGACTGATAAACAATGGTTTCTTCGCAGCATCCGTCAGCAGGTAGGCTTTCTTTACAGCTGTGGGCAACCCACTCACCTGCAGTTTGCCATCGGTGGGCCATTCAAATACATGCAGGTACAGCTTATTGTCTTTCCGGGTAGATACACCCCAATTATGCAAAGGCAAGCCAGATATGCCTGCCCCACCCACACTTTCGTAGTTCTTATCCACCCATTGTCCAATGCCCTTCAGGATAGCCACATCTTTTGCATCGAACATACCATCACCTTTAGGACCAATATTCATCAACAGGTTACCACCACGTGAAGCAGACTTGGCCATGAGCTGAATAAAGAAGGCTATTGACTTATGGCTGCTGTCATACTTACTATAGCCATAAGATTCATTGGTAGTAGGAATGGCTTCCCAATCACCCGTAACCGGGAAAAACTCTGCCGGACGATCAGCGGTATTTTTATAGTCACCAAAACTAATATTGGCACTTCGCGCCAGGCGGCCATTGACCACCACATTGGGATCTGTTTCACGGATAGCTTTTAATATCCTGATATTTTCCGATAAAGGCAATTTATGGGGCGTATCAAACCACAGGATATCGGGATGGTATTTATTGATGAGTTCTTTGATCTGGGGAATGGATTTCTCCGTTACATATTTTTGAGCCTTGGGCAATAGTTCCGGATGTGCATCAAACCAGTTGGCGCCGCCATGCAACAATTTATCACCACCGGGGTTGTTGTATTCCCAATCATTACCCGGTGCGTCAGGATGTTCCCAGTCAAAGGCATGGGAATAATAGAACCCGAAGCGCATACCGTGTTTCCTGCAAGCCGCAGCCAGCTCGGCCATGGGGTCACGCTTAAAAGGTGTTTGGTCAATGATATCAAAGTCAGACACCTCAGAATTGTACATGGCAAAGCCATCGTGGTGCTTGGCAGTGATAATGAAATATTTCATGCCGGCCTGTTTAGCCTGCAACACCCACTGTTCGGCATTAAAGTTTACAGGATTGAACTGATGGGCCAGATCGAGGTATTCATTGCGACTGATCTTTTCCTTGCGCATGAGGTGTTCTGCATAACCACTCACTTTTTTACCTTTCCACTCGCCACCGGGCAGTGAATAAACACCCCAATGGATAAACATACCAAACCGGGCTTCGCGCCACCATTGGATACGTTGCTCATGTGATTTCATGGAAGCTGTCCACCATCCATTTACAGCCTCGTCAATCATTTGCTGATCGCGTGCTTTGGAACGGTTGAACATCTCCTTATCCTCGTCACCTGCCGTTTGAGCTAAAGCATGCATACTCAGCAGCGTTGAACAAAGGATCGTTTTACAAATATGTTTGGGTTTCATTATGTTAATATTTATCGGCAATCAGTAATGCCTTACCAGATCAAAGGGTTCCTCACAGGCAGGTTACGGATCACTTCTTCCACTGCCGGAGCATGTTCCAATTTTGCCCAGGTAGTCAGCCAACTCTTATTGGCATAGGCTTCGGCGCCAAATACCAGGAAGGGATGCGCCACCGGCCAGTTGTCCCAATACATCACATCCTGCTTAAAAGGCCACTTGCTTTTATCGGCTACAAAAGGATATAAAAATTCAATCCCTTTCTTTATTGACCGGCCATCGGGTGTTTGAAAAGCCCACAGGTTATTTTCCTTAGTCGAAAGAATTTGGCAAACGGTTGTCATGGCATCCAGGTTAAAAAGAGAATAGCCATAAGGTTTTGTTCTTCTTAACTCTTGCGGAAAACTCCCATCGGCAGCCATTTGATTGGGCAGTAATACCGTCTTATACCGGTCGCTACAAAAATCCAGCAACTGCTGATTACCGGTAAATTTGGCAAATGCCGCTACCTGCATCACCCAGCAGGTACCATGGTTATTGGTGGCATTCATTTCATCTTTACCATACTGGTGTGTGGTAAGCCAGGTCAGGTATTGAGAAAACCAATCTTTGATACCTGACAGTGCAACCGGGTCCATATTAGCAGCGCCTTGCATGGCCATGAGCGCCTCCACCACTTCCATGAAATGAATGGTATCAATGATGCCGATACCCCTGCCTGTTGCCCGTCCTTTAATGGCCTGCGCATACAATAGGTGGGGATGCATCAGCGTAGCGGTATCCAAAAACCAGGCACGGCAATGTTTGAGGGCTTGCGCCACATACCTTGGATTGCCGGTAAGCTTATAAACCGATCCCAATGCGCCCATAATACGGCTGAACCTGATCATAGCCTGCCGGTGAGCAACAAAGTTGTCAGGATTGGTCATTCCATCCTTTTGGATGTAGGGACTATCAGACGATTGTGGATTGGGCCACCAGTAATCACCTTCAGAAAAGAAATCATGTTTTCCCCCGGCACTCCGCACAGAAAAGCTGGCAGTAACTGTTACCGGCTCTTGCAACAATGCCCAGACTGCGTCCTTAAATACCTGGAAGCGCAGCGTTTTGCTGATGGCCTTGGAATAATCAGCCTGCTCCTGTGCTTGTATGGTTGACGATAGCAGGATCAGTAAGCCTACCAACAGTCGAGTGGATATGTATTGCCGCATTTTCAAATTATTAATTGGTCATCATCTTAAAGGTCACCTTGCCAATGGTATTGGGTTTACCCGCTACTGGTGCTGTAATATTACCTTTGAGCTGTCCACCTTCTTTTGACACGGTGATGGTGCGCCAGCTATAGGCCCCTTTTTCATAGTTGAAGGTTTCACCATCATCATCATACAATTTATAGGTGCCTGGCTTTTCTCCGTAATACCGCACTTCCAGGTCTACCACTGCACCTGCCTTGGGAGCATGCAACATGGCGGGCATCATGGGAATAATACCACCATCTTTTACATATACGGGTATTTTGTCCAGGCCCGGTGTTACGGTGATCACTTCGCCATCACCTGCATAGGCACCTGTATAGAAATCATACCATTTGCCTTTGGGCAGGATCACTTTGCGGGAGGTTTGCCCGGTAAACAGGGGTGCTACCAGCAAGTATTCGCCGGCCATGTATTGGTCCTTGATCTCTTTGGAAGCAGCTTCAGCATAAGGGTTTGCTTCCAGGTTCTCATTCACAGCTTCTTTTTTCACTTCCTGCTTAAAGCCTGGTTCCAGGTTCATAGCGCGGAAAGGAGGAATACCCAGGTAATGGTATTTCGCAAATTCGGTATACCAATAAGGCATCATTTGCATGCGCAGCAACGCCAATTGTTTTACCTGTTCGGCCACTTCGGGATAACTCCAGGGTTTGGTACCACTCGACCAGGCATTGATCATGGCCATGGGTGAGAAGATCACTGTTTGGAAACGGCGCAGCCACTCCTCCCCTGTTTTGGAGGCCCTTACTTCGGGCGTCCACAATACACCGGCAAATCCACTGTTTATAAGTGCTGTGATAAAATCTTCATGGTTGTAATAATCGTTGTAGATCACATAAGGGAAGGAGGAAGCACCGCCATTGGAAGCACGAACCAGGCCAAAGGTCCGGGAGTTCTGCTGGCGATACAGTTCTGTACTATAACGTTGTGCCAATACCCCATACGTTTGCCTTAACTGCTCGGCGCTATTGCCCGAAGGGAAGGTAGCTACATCGGGCCACAGGTAGTGATCATACCCATCCACCTCATCAATCTTATACCCGCTGATGCCTATACCCACCTGGTCCTTTTTAAGTTGGTCAAAAAATATCTTCCGGGCCTGCGGCATGGTAAGATCAGGTACAGCACCTACCCAAACAGTATGTGAACCCGTATAGGGCAAAATGGATTTATAGATGGAAGCTTCGGGAGACACATACGGATTGAGCCAGAGGTTCAGGCGGATGCCTTTATCCAACATGGCTTTTACAAATTGTTGGGGTTGGGGGAAACGGGTCTTATCCCATTCAAACGTACAGGGATAAGATTTACTTTGCCAGCCTGGTTCCAGTCCGATATAATCGAGCGGATAACCTTTTTGCTCAAAATCATTGGCTTCTTTTTCAACATCGGCCGTATTGTACAGGCGTTGTACCCGCTGGGTGAAACCCAGTCCCCAACGGGGAGGTAAACAACCACCACCATTGAACAAGTTGAAACGGCGTACAGCATCCAATGCTGTTGGCCCGGCAAATACATATACCTCTACTCCACCCGCAGGTACCAAAATCTCTACAGCATCGGAATAAGGACGGGAGGCCCATGTTTTATCCGTATTACGGTCCTTGGCTACTGGTGGATTTTTACTTTCTGTACGTACACCCGTACCTGCATATACATCAATATAGCGGGCTGCGTTGATGAATACACCGTAGCCCAGTGATGATACATAAAAAGGAGTGGGTGAATGGTTACGGCCATTGTCCTTACCGCCAAAATGGTCTACATGCAATTGCAATATCTTCCCCCGCTGGTGCACGGTTTGAAAATTGAGCCCAAACCCATATACCTGCTCTTCTTTTTGTAAGGGAAAACGGAGATAAGCCTTGCCATCCTGAATACGGCCTACTATATCTGTTTTGGACAGGGGGAAACCAGCCTGTGCAATGGCGCTCAATCCTTCTTTGTTAGGTGTGGCCCCCGCTGCTTTTAACAGATCCAGGTCTTCCGGCTTGCCTACCGTGGTTTTCCATACACCCGGTGCCACCTCCGTCCATACGGGCGACTGGGCCGCGACCTGGAATGCCATGCCTATAAAAAGAATAACAAGGTATAGTTGCTTGCGACGATTCATGATATAATTGTCTTTTTATTGAATTGAATATTGACTACTCACAAACCCACCACCGTATACGTCTTGCCTTTCGCCGTAGGGAACTCAATCATATAAGTTCCTTCTTTACCAATCTCTACCAATTGGGCAGTTGGTTGTTTTTCGTACACTACTTTTCCGAATGCAATATTCAAAGGATTGGCATTGTCACCGTTCGCAGGATTGGCTTTTACTTCCACTATTTTAACAGGAGTGGTTGTTTTAATGCGGCAAACACCTCCGCCACCGGAAATAATGGTAGCCATTGCCAGTTTGCCTGCTTTCCACTCAATATTTACGGTGAAATTGCCCCTGGCTTTAATGCCCTTAATGCTACCTGCATTCCAGGCAGTGGGCAAGGCGGGCAATAAGCTCAAATAACCGGCATGAGACTGCAACAGCATTTCTGTAATACCGGCGGTAGCACCAAAGTTGCCATCGATCTGGAAGGGAGGATGGGCATCAAACAGGTTGGGATAGGTGCCGCCACCGCCCATGGTTTCACGGGTTTGGTTGGGATCAATAAAAGTAAAGGCATCACTTAGTATCTTATAGGCATGATCACCATCCTGCAACCTGGCCCACCAGTTGATCTTCCAGGCCATGGACCAACCTGTACTTACATCACCACGATGATTCAAAGACTGCTTGGCTGCTGCTGCCAGTTCGGGCGTTTCCTGTACGGTGATCTGGCTACCGGGATACAAACCAAATAAATGAGAAAGGTGACGGTGTTTGTCTTTAGGATCGTCCCAATCGCCATACCATTCCTGCAATTGTCCATACTGACCAATATGATAAGGATACAGACGATTGTATGCATCCTGTACTTGCTTCCTGAAAGCGGCATCAGTATTTAATACAGTGCTGGTTTTGATCACCGCTGTAAACAATTCTTTCAGCAATGACATATCCATCGTACTACCCAGCGCTACCTGGTATTCTTTTCCTTTTAGTTTAATGGTATTCTCGGGCGAAGTGGATGGATTGGTAACCAGGTAATTGGTAGTACTGTCTTTGACCAGCCAATGCAACATAAACTGCGTAGCGCCCTTCATCAAAGGATAAGCGGTGGATTGCAGCCATTTCTTATCCCCGGTAAACAGGTAATGCTCCCACAGGTGGGTGCTGAACCATACACCGGCCATGGGCCAGCAGCTCCAGCGTGGCATACCACGGGGATCCCACTCATAGCCGCCGGGCGGAGAGGTTTTGGCCCAGAGGTCGGAATTATGGTGTGTAACCCATCCTTCCTGGATATTGTAATTTACTTTGGCAGTTACGGCGCCATTTACCGCCAGCTCTTTCATGAAATCAAACAAGGGTTGATGGCATTCGGAGAGGTTGGTATTTTCTGCCAGCCAGTAATTCATTTCGGTATTGATATTGGTCGTGTAGTTGCTACCCCAGGGTGGTTGTACATGGTCATTCCAGATACCTTGCAGGTTGGCAGGGCGGGAACCCGGGCGTGAACTGGCGATGAGCAGGTAACGGCCAAACTGGTAATACAGGGTTTGTAACTGGTTATCGTTCTTTGTACCGGCAAAACTGCGTAACCTTTCATCAGTAGGCAGTTTCACAGCTTCTTCATTGGTACCCAGGTTGAGCTTGACGCGGTTGAACAAAACCTGGTAATCGGCCACATGGCGTTGTTTCAATTGTGCCCAGGACAAGATTCGAACCCTATCCAGGTTGGCCCTGGCTTCAATACCAGGAATTTTCCCTTCTTTACCGGGTGATCTGTTAAAACCATTAAAGCTGGTAGCTTCGGTCAGATAAATGGTAACAGCATCGGCATTGGTTACCGCGAGTTGATCGCCGGATTGCTTAACCGTACCACCTTCAGCCTTTACAAAGAGGTGTATCTCAAAATTCATCCCCTCCCCTTTCGGGTCTTCATCATAGACGACTTGCTGGGGTTCCGAATCTCTATTGGCCACAAACTTAGGTGCTTTGCCGGTAAGTATTAATTGGTTATCGGCCGTGGCCTTAACGGTAAACCGCAACTTGCTGGTAAGTGCCGCATTAAAGTTGATGCTGTTCTTCTTATCAGCAGTAAGTCTTACCATCAGCACCTTGTCGGGGAAACTGGTAAATGCTTCACGCTGGTATTGTACACCACCGCTTGTATAGCGCACAGAGGCAATGGCATTGCTGAGATTCAGGTCACGATAATAGTTGGTGCCCAGGGTATCCGTAGTTGGAAAATGTAATAAGAGATCACCTAAAGGCAGGTAACGGGCTGAATAGGGTCCTTGCATTTTCTTCCACAGTTCTGCTGCTTTGGTATAATCGCCTTCAAATACAGCCTTGCGTACCTGTGGCAATACCGTAGGGCCATTGGGGTTATTGCCCGGATCGGGAAAACCGCTCCAAAGCGTATTGTCGTTGAGTTGATAACGTTCTGACTTCACCCGGCCAAATACCATGGCGCCCAGTTTACCATTGCCCAAAGGCAGTGCTTCTTCCCATGCTTTGGCAGGTTTGGCATACCATAACTTCAGGTGGGGATCAGTTTGTGCGCTCACTGCCAGGGAGCTCACACATACAGCAAACAAAAAGGCAATACGTTTCAATGGTTTGTATTTTTAAAATTTGAACGCTTTGTTCACTCGCCAGCGTCCCGCTGGTGAGGTCTATTGGGGAGCCTCCGGCTCCCGGGAAGCCGGAGGCTTCTTAATACCCTCACTCGCCAGAGGCGAGCGAGTGAACTTATATGATTACTTCAAGGGTACTTTTATTTCCAGTCTTTGCTGATTGCGAAAGATGACGACAGGGGCGGTTGCATGCCATTGTACTTTCGTTTTTGCATTCAGCAGGTCTTGTATATTATTCACCGGTGTTCCGGCCAGTTCCAGTATTACATCATTGGGTTGCACCAGCTTGCTCCAGGCTGCGGCAGCAGGTACTTCCAATACCAATACGCCCGTTTCCCTGTCCATACCCGTAGCAGACCGTTCGGCCAGGGTATTTAAGTTTTTAACCTTCATGTCCAAAAAAATATGGGTGGCCGAGGCATTGGCAACAGCTTGTAGCATAACCGGCAAGGGAGGGGCCGCAGCCAGTTTACGTAATCGCTCGGATACTACCCCTACTTCTATTTTTGTATTTTGAAAACCGACTAACAAGGCACGCGAAGAATCCTTCAGCTTGTAATCGCCCGTAGCAGCATTGATAAACTGTGGATCACCTGCCAGGGAATGGGCATCTACACCCCATTGTTGTGTTTTCCGTAAGGCAGCTTCGTCGGGAAAGAAATTATGATCAATCCCCTTACCCCAGTCCGGAACGCGTATCGGCAGGTAAGGACCAGAAACAATATTGTATTGGAAGGTATCACCGCTGTTGCGAAACCATACATGGGGATGAAAGGAATTATTCAGGATGATATTATTCTCCACTTTCCGATGGAATCCTTCACGCAACTTCAGCCCTCCGTTTAAGCACACATTTCCGTATATATGGTAATTGGAAGAACCATCATCCAGATCGATATCCCAACCATTGTCACAACGAAACCGGTTGTGGTGAATTTCTGTGGGCAGTACGGCATCCAGCTTCCACAGATCGGGATGCACCTCCATCAGGAAATCCATGACTGCCCGGTTGGGATGCCAGTAGCGATCCCTGCCCCAGGAATTAAAGGCCCCATGATCGCCGGTTTCCTGTACCGTATTGAAAACATCGTTGTAGGCAATCTCATGGCCACCCCAGGTGCCCTCACTTACATTTATACCTGCCCGGGGTACATTATAGATTGTATTGTATTGTACCTTGATCTGCTGGCACATGGATAGCTGCACACCGGCCACCTGCTTTTCTACCAAGCCAATATCATGTATCAGATTATTGAACACCAGGCAACTCGAAGGAAAATCCTTTCCCAGGGGGCCCGGTATTGTATCCATTTTAGCATAAGGAACCGCATTTTCATAACGAAAAGCAGGCGAACGCACCGCTTTGGGATTGCCCACAAAACTGATGGCACTACCACCTATTTGTGCAATATGGCATCCCTTGACCATATTATCCTTATTGTAATTGCTCAGCATTACTGCATTCCCTCCCAATGAAAACAAATCACACTTATCGATCACACAACGCTGGGCATATTCAAAATCAATAGCACCCGAACGGTAAATGGTCCAATCGCTTCGCAGTAGCGGCTCCTTGTTCTTCATAAAAGTGCGCAGCGTATGTTCAAAACGAATGTCCTCCATTATAATACCGCATACTGATTCATTGGGCGTGCCCCTGAAAGTAATAAGATTCTCCAGCACCGGCACTTCTATCAGTGCCTTACTCATATCAACACCAGCCGTTGGTTTATAATACAAGATATTCTTTGCGCGGTCAGCATACCACTCTCCTGCCGTATCCAGTTCTTCAAATATGTTCTCCACATACCGGTAAGTCTTGTGCATGGCCGAAGGGCGATTGTTTTGCCATCCTCCTTCCAGACTCAGGGCACTATCAGTATTCTTTCCGGTGATCCTGTAATGCATGCCGCCCCATTCGCTGGCATGCAGGGCATGAATATAGCCACCTGCCGGGTTAGCCCAGTTCCTTACACGGGCTGCGCTCAATGCATCGGGGGCAGTACCATGTAAGGGCATTACATGCTCCTGGTAATTGGGATATCGGGCCATTACCTGCAAGGCGCCGTTTACAAACAATTGATCGATCTCCGGAAAGGATGCTGGTAATGCAGCCTGCAGTATCCCATTCTTATAAGGCTTAAAAACAAGTGATAATTTTCGTGAGCCTTTAATAATGGGGTGCTGACCTGGCAAGGGTGTAAATAGCAGGAAGACATATTCATCGCGGGTATCCATTGCATCAAACACCAATGGCTTTTGCAGATAATAGGTACCCTGCATTATAAATACCTTCACAACTTCCTTCTTGTACTTCCGGGCTTCCAGCTTTGCTCTTTCCAGTGTAGCAAAAGGCAGGACCTTCGTCCCGGGATTCTTATCATTCCCATTTACCGAAACATACAGGTCTTTTGCCGAGGCAACCTGGGTAATAAGGAGGAATATGGATAATAGTATTCGCATGGATTATAATGGTATGGTAACAGTTTTAAATCCCTCACTCTGGGCACTCACGATGTTCACGCCCCTGTTGGTCTGTATTTTGATGGTAGCCCGGCCATTGTACATTTGCACATACCGGCTTCCGTCAGCCGTGCCCTGATTATCGATGAGCTTGCCATCACCTGCCAAACCGAAACGCACCCAATTGGCGCTGTCCAGGCAAGGCACACCTTTTTCATCCAGCAGCTTTACTTGTACAGTGGCAATACCATTTTCTTCTTTTATTTTTTCAATGCCCAGTTGTGCCGGCTTGCCCCATGTATCCGTTTGGTATTGAAAGCTTAGAACATCCCGAACAAACTCTTTTCCTTTGCGTGCGATTACCTGCACATTATTGATCCCCTTGTTAAAGCGCAGGCTCCAACGCAATCCTGCTGCCGGAAAATCCTGGCTATTGCGTTTTTTGATGCCATAGCTCTTACCATTCACAAACAGTTCAGCCTCCTCACAATTGGAATACACTTTTACCATCTTCTCCTCGTCTTCCTTGCCCCACCGTACCGGCCAGCTATGACCATAGATGTGTACCATGGGCTTATTGGTCCAATAGGATTGAAACACATAATAGGCTTCCTTTTTAGTAAGATCGCGTTCTACTACCCCTTTCTGATTCATATAGGGAACCGGGTTATCGGGCCGTACGGGTGTAGAGAAGTCTTTAAAAGGCCATTGGGCAGTACCAGTCAACCAGGGCATGGTTTCCTGTTCTTTCAGGTGCCAATCCACCAGGTTGCAGATATATGACTCACTCCAGTCGCCATCTTTGCTGGCCCTCGCTGCACCGCCAAATAAAGAGGCATCCCCTGCCCGTTCATCCGCAGCACCGGCCGCTTTCATGGCCAGCAAGGCCTTATCAGGATTTTCTGAATGCCGGCCGGCATGGCTATCACCACCCCACTCTACATGCAGAAAGTGTTTTACTTTTTTGAATTCTTCTTCCGATACAGATTTGTATTCGGTATAGATACCCCGGTACCAGCCCGCCCAGATAGAGGGAGAATAAACATCTACAATGTCTTTACAGAAATCACAGCGGCGGATAGCCGTTTTTCGGGTAGGGTCTAATTGATGGGAAAGATCGTTTAGTTCCTTCATGAAGGTCCTGATCTTCTCTTTATCAAACTCCGGGAAATCACCGGGCCAGTCATTTTCATTACCCAGGCCCCAAATGATCACAGCCGCATGGTTGTAATGCTGTTCGATCATATTGCGCAGCATACGCCGGGCCTGTTCTTTATAAACATCACCACCCAGGCCACCACGGCACCAGGGAATTTCTTCCCATACCACGATGCCCAGGCTATCACACAAGTTGAGGATGGTGCGCGATTGCTGGTAATGACCCAGGCGGATAAAGTTGACGCCCATTTCCTTCATCATGATCATTTCCTGGCGCATCTGTTCATCGGTCATTGCGGCTGCTACACCGGCATGGTCTTCATGACGATGGGTGCCGCGTAGTAACAAGCGTTTGCCATTCAGTTTAAAAGGGCCATTGTCTACAAACTCAAAGTTCCGGAAGCCAACCTTCTCCTGTTGGGTAAATACACCTTCCGGTCTTTTCAGGGTTACTTCCACCGTATAGAGTTGGGGTAAATCGGTAGACCATAATTGTGGTTTCTTTACCGTGAAGCTGGCCAGCTGTACATCTCCTGTACCTGTAAGTATTTCTTTAGAGAGTTGCTGCACCAGTTTACCGGCAGGATCGTATAGTTTTACCAACAAAGAGGTATTGCTGGTACGTTGTGGATTATAAAAACGGGATCTGATCGTCAGCTTACCGGTCTTGCCGGCCTGGTCTGTTTCGGCCAGTGCGAATAACTTATCAATGGATAAGGCAGGTACATATACCAGGTTGAGGTACCGGTAAATGCCACCGTATAGGTTAAAGTCAGAAAGATCGGAAGGGATCATTTCCAGGTCGCGGGAGTTATCGGTACGAATGGAAACGGGTACTTTTCCTTTGAACTGTTTTTGAAAGGCTTCAGTTTGGGTAAAGGCAGCTACCGCCTCAGTAATATCAACCGTAAATTCATCATAGCCTCCTACATGGGTGCCTACCTTGGTGGTATGAATATAGACCTCCGTCTTTTGTCCGGCCCCTTCAAAATGCAACAGGGTCCTTCCATTGGACCAGGGATTTTTGATGTCCAGTTGCGTACGGTACCAGGCAGGCCCCTGGTAATAATTCACATCCGGGTCTACCGCATCCGTAGCATTCACACAATGGGGTAAGGCTACCTTTTCCCACAAGGGCACACTTTCGGGGTTGCCTTTGCCTACCGGCCTTACGGCTTCCCAAATGCCGCCCAGGTCTTGTTTAAGGAATTCCCAGCCATTATCTAGTCTTGTAGAAATCTGCGCCTTTACCGGCAAATAAAGACCGGCCATCACCAGGCAAACGATAATTATCCTGTTCATCCTACGAATATCTGCAAACATTGATTTCAAGCAATTAGAATCGGATTAAATAACACCGAAAACGTTAACGTTACTGAAAAAAAATCAGGTGACACTTCATTAGGAGGTGTCACCTGATTGGTATTTACATCAAGTACTTTATGATCAACACCTTTAGAACCAACTATACCTATAAGGAGGTATACTGGTGACGGGTGCACTGGCATTAGTAGAAAGGTATACATGCGCCCGTCCGTTGGTAAAGTAAAATCCTCCGGTACGACTCCATGCTCTGTCGTTCATAATGATAGGCGATTGGTCGTTGTTACCAATACGCAGGTTCATTTTCCCTTCCGGATCAAAACCCGACCCGCCGGTTGTAGCATACGTAGTACTGGCAAGCAGCGTAGGATCAGGATTCGGCTCTGTTTTGGTAACTACCCACCCCAACCTCGTTTCCGTTGGATTGGCCTTGGTATTGGGAGGCAAGAGGGTGGATACCGTTTGATTGGTAATGGTGAGGTTGTCATAACCATATTCTCCCTGAATGATCAGGTAAAGCAATATGTTCTTGACAGTTTCTTTGGAATATTCTTCCCAGGCAACAGCCGGCCGGGTAGAATCAAAGGCAGGATTCGCAATGGACTTAATGGGAACACCCGCACCATCCTTCACCACCACGGGATGGTCGAAGAAAATGCCACCAGACACCTTATTGGAGGTAATCCTTCTCACCGCATCGGTATGCAGCAAAATAAACGTTCTGCCAGGCTTTTCATATTCCGTAATATCTATCCCGGAATACTCAATGGCTTTTTGCATCCATTTAAAAACGGTATCGTTGTTTGGGGCACTTGTGCCCCTGGACAGGATATAGTCTTTTACCGATATTGTAAAATGAGGATCGAGCTCCGCTTTCTTATAATCATAATCTTTTTGCAGCTTATAGCAACCGGTCATAAAAAAGGCCGATAGCGACAGGAAACAAAAGCTATATAATATATTCTTTTTCATATACTGATCATTATTTCGTTTTATTCAAGGCCCACAAGCCGGGATGAATAAGAGGTTGTGTTTATTGTACCTGGTCGATTAATCTGAATAGGGTTTATTCTGCTCCAGGTTGGGGTTGGCATTTAATACATTCCGGTGCAGGGGCCACATATACCTTCTTTCATCCGTTCCCCAGCCTGTTTCAGTAGCGCCTTCGGCCAATTGCCTGGCTTTTACCAGCGGATCCATGATCTGAATAACATGGTCAGTACGTACCAGGTCAAACCAACGTTTGCCTTCTCCAAACAACTCCCAGCGTCTTTCTACCAGGATCGCATCTTCCATCTCTGTTTGCGTAGTAAGCTGTGTAGCGGTATAAGCAGGAAGCGTAGCTCTTACATGCACCAGGTTGAGGTACTTGCGGGCATTCGTAATATCGCCAGTCTTATTCAGGGCTTCTGCATAAAGCAGGAACATATCGGCCAGCCGGTAAACCGGGATAAACACATTCTTATCTGTACCCACATTAAAAGCAGCCTGTGCACTGGTTAAATACGTGTTGGTGGCTACTGTAAATCCACTGGGACCATACCATTTCAATACCCGATCCCAGTTATCCGTTTTGAGCGGATCGATGGTTTGTTTACCACGGACATCCGTCGTGCTTTTAGCCCAGGTAGTAAATACTTCACTGGCAGTACGCATAGGAATATTGTTCCTGGCAGTAGAAATACCCGACATACAGGGACAACCATTGGTTGCAACATTCCAGTGAATATTCAAGATCGTTTCCTGGCTACCTGCCGGGTTGGTAAAGATGTTCTTCCAGTTGGCAGTAGTTTCCAGATCAGCAGCCGTGCCACCACTTCCGGTAGCACCTGTTCCGGTGGCGTTGTATACCCTGCCATTGGGCGCCTTGGCCTTAAAGAGGTTCTTAAACCATACAATGGCTTTATCGTACTCAGGCACAATTTCATCATCATGACTTCTCCACATATACACATCGGCCATGATAGAACAGATAGCACCTTCACCAATGTACCATACAGTTGGTGAAGCATTTTTAACAGTAAGGTCATAAGCCTTTTGCAGGTCAGCAATGATCTGCTCCTTTACTTTTGTTTTTGTTTCCCGGGGAGCTTTTGGATTATCATCCAGGCTAAGGAAAGGTGTGGTGCGGATAGGCGCAGCACCCCATACCCGCAGGATATAGAAATAACACAACGCGCGCATAGCATAACACTGTGCCATATAGCTTTTCAACGTGGCATCAGGGATAACTACATCAGGAGTAGCATACTTATTGATGTCAGGAAATTTGGCAAGGTTCAGGTTAGCCCTTCCTATTACCGAATACAAAGGAGACCAGTCGGCATACGTATTATTAGGCGTCAGACTATTGAAATGCAGCTCCGTGGTGGAGTTGTTGGTATAGGTCTTAAACCTTTCCATATTGTCTGATCGCGCATCGCCCCACCAGGTGATCCTGTTGTTGAATTGTGTTTCACCGATCATACATTGTTGAAAGCCTCCATACATGCCGGCCATAGCGGCATCGGCCTCATACACGCTTTTGAAAAACTCATCTAAAGTACCATCAGACAAGGGCTTTTCATCAGCAAATTTCTTACAGCCACTTATGGCACATACTGTAAACAGGGTTATATAGAACAATAACTTTTTCATTACCTGGAATTTTAGAATTGAATATTTATACCCACGCCCAGTTCTCTTCTTTTGGGATACTTACCATTGTCATCACCGGGTTGCAACGCATTGCTGGAACTGAACTCTGGATCATAACCAGAATAGTCGGTCCAGGTAAGCAGGTTGGTACCATACACGTACAGGCTGGCATTGTTCAGGAAAGCTTTCCTCGCCAGGTTTGAGTTAAACCGGTAAGCCAGGCGGGCGCTGGACAACCTGATAAAAGAGGCATCCTCCAGGAAATAGCTATTGCCACTACCGCGTTGGCTGCCACGGGTATCCTTATCAGGGAAATAAGGATAGGTAGCGCCTTCTTGCCCCTGTCTTACCCATGCTCCATAAATAGCTTCGGGCAATGCCGGGCCATTGGATGAGCTGTTGTTGGTAAGTGCTTGTTTAAAGCTGTTGTACACTTGTCCGCCAACAGTAGCGTTCACAATGATATTTAAAGACCATCCCTTATAGGTGAAGTTATTGATCACACCCAGGTAAAAATCAGGTTGTGCATTACCAAGGATCTGCCTGTCCTGGTCATCTATTTCACCATCCTTATTCAGGTCTTCCCACTCAGCATCACCACCCAACAGAGGTAAACCACTACCCTTCTTTTTAACCACCACACCCGTATAAGGCTTTCCACCCAGGGTATAACCTCCTGCTGTGACAGTAGAGTTCCGGGGTGTAGTTCCTTCTACGATCTGAACATCAACGGGGGTTAACTTATTTCCATTTTCATCGTAGGCATTGTGCACATCTGAGGCATATATGCCCAATCTTTTCCAACCATAGAAGTTACCCAGTTTTCCACCTTCCTGGATATACCATTTACCCGTAATGAATGGCTCTCCACCCTGAAGACTTTTAATGGTTCCACGCTCAAAGGTGATATTGCCACTCAGGTTCCAGGAGAAGTTTTTGGTAGTAATGGGCACTGTGCTCAGTTGAAATTCAAAACCCCTTGTTTCAATTTTACCCACATTCACTTTTACGGAGCTAAAGCCGTTTTGACCCGGTAATGGTTCCGGATATAAAAGATCATGGGTGGTTTTTATGTAATAATCTGCGGCAATCGTCACTTTCCCATTCAGGAAAGACAGATCCAAACCGGCATTTTTTTGTTCCGTAGCTTCCCAGGTAAGGTCCTTATTACCAAAAGTTGAGCTTAAAGCAGCACCGGGTACACCATTGTAACTGGTACTTCCCTGGCTGATCAGTTGCAGATATTCATAGTTACCTACACGATCATTACCCGTTTGCCCCCAGCTGATCCTGAATTTACCATCCGACAATACACTGGAAGTCCAGTCCATGAATTTTTCATCAGAAAAACGCCAGGCCACAGAACCGGCAAAGAAATCACCTACCCGTTTGTCTGGTGCAAAACGGGAAGAGGCATCCCTTCTATAAGTACCCTGGAAAATATACCTGTCTTTAAAACCATATCCCACCCGGGCAAAAGCGGAGGCTGTAGAAACCGCACTTCCGGAGGAATATTGGCTGGTAAGGTTGTCCATAAAAGCACCCTTCACATAATGGGTTGATTCGATCACAAAATTCTTTCCTTCCATATGTGACCGGTCTTCTTTTTCACGGTCTTTCTGAACACCAATCAACCCCATGATGTTGTGATCGCCGAACTTTTTGGTATAGTTCAAAAAGCCCTGGGCCAGCCAATTGAATGACCTGTTATTATCATTGCGGGCAAAGTTCTCATTGCCGTTATCATCCAGGAAACGGGGCTGGAAATAAAAGCCCAGCAGGCTCGTTACCTGTGCATTGAAGCTGGCCGTAAAACGCAGGTCTTTGGTAATTTCATAATCAATCTGGTGGTTCATTTGCGCGCGCAGGTTCTCACGCGTATTGTCCTCCAATAACGCATTTGCCACCGGGTTTCTCTTTGAACCCAGGTAGCTCGTCAGCGTTCCATCGGGGTTATAGATACGCAAATAAGAAGGACGGTCAAAAACAGGACGCAGGGAGTTATTGATACTGGTAAAGTTCCCAAACGACCAGAAGAAGGATAAGTTATTGGTATACTTGAATTTGGGAGAAAAACGGAATTCAGTATTGATGCGCGATTGGATGGATTTGTACCAGGTATTTAAAGCAATACCCTTATCATCAATATAGTTCAGGCTACCATAATAGGTCAGGTTCTTTTGACCACCACTGGCACTCAGTTTGAGGTCATTGCGGGTGCCGGTATTACCCAACAACAGTTCCTGCAGGTCATTATCTGTATTGAATGCAGGATTCAAAGAATCCGTCAGGTTACCGTTGGAACCATTCAGGTTACCATTTTGTACTTTTCTGTAATAGCGTAGTTCAGCCGCATTGGCCACCTGGATCTTATGGGCCAGCCAGCCATATATTCTGGAATATTGAAGATCTACCCTGGGTTTGCCATCCTTACCTTTTTTGGTGGTGATCAGGATTACCCCGGCAGCCGAACGGGCGCCATAGATAGAGGCAGAAGCGGCATCTTTCAACACTTCCACCCGCTCAATATCGTTGGGGTTAATGGCAGAAGCATTGTCAGTGATCACACCGTCTACCACGTATAAGGGAGAATTACCCTCGGCCGCAAATGTATTGGCGCCCCGTACCTGGATAGAACCCTGGGCACCCGGCTCACCATTGTCATTCATGATCAATACACCGGCAGCCTGGCCTTGCAAGGCATCGAAGAGGTTAATGGGTTGGCGCTCGGCGATCTGCTTCGCATTTACAGAGGATATGGCTGCACCCACGTCTTTTTTACGCATGGATTGACCATAACCGATCACCACCACCTCATCGAGGTTGGAATTACCCTCATTCAAGGTAATACTGATACTGGTGCGGGTTCCCACCTTTTCTTCCTGGGTTTTATACCCCACGTAAGTAAACTCCAGTACGGGACTAGCGCCGGTAACAGCGATGGTGTATTTTCCATCCACACCTGTAGTAACACTGGTTTTAGTGCCTTTCAGGTTTACCGTAACGCCCATCAGCGGGCTGCCCTTGGCATCCGCAACGCTACCGGTAATTTGCCGGGATTGGGCTTGTGCTGGAGAGTAAAGAAATAAGGAGAATAAAACAAATAGTGGGAGACACCACCAGGGCCTGGTCCTGTACAGAACCCGGGGGGCAAGAAAGAGCTTCTTTTCCATAAAGCATGCAATTTTCAGTTGTTTAACAACTACCGCCTTGGTCTTAAGCAGTCATTGTTCGGAACGTTTTGTAATGGGGTTTATGAAACCCTGCGACCCCGACAGGTCAGTACCGGGGCGGATATAGCAATTAATAAGTTAGCCGTTTAGTTTAATTGCAGGTTTAAGCAGGTTACGCATGCAATTAAATAACAAATGACCAAGTCTGATTTCCTGTTATTGCCATTGTAATAAACTATTTTGGCAAGGCATGCTTATTTTCACGAACATTAATGAATATTGAGGTTAGAAAGACCGGATGGGGCAGGATGGCCCCCGGCACCATAGGTTTACTTTCGACAATCTTGTATAATTATATGAATACCAACAAACGATATTGCCTGGCACTCGACCTGAAAAACGACCCGGTATTGATTGCGGAATATGAAACCTACCACGAGGCCGTATGGCCTGAGATACTGCAATCCATTCGCAGCAGTGGCATTGAATTGCTGGAAATATACCGGGTAGAAAACCGCCTATTTATGATCATGGAAGTGAATGACAATTTTTCCTTCGACCAAAAAAGCATTGCCGATGCCGCCAATCCCACCGTTCAAAAATGGGAGGAACTGATGTGGCAGTACCAGCAGGCACTACCCTCGGCCAAACCAGGTGAAAAATGGATATTAATGAATAAGATCTTTGATTTAACCAATAGCTAGTAGTATCAACAACACTCAATCAACAACACTATGCCAGGTATTGCTTCGCCAACCCAACCCAAACAAACAACCAGCACCGGAAAAATCTTATTGGTACCCTTTATCCTCGTAACCAGTTTGTTTTTTTTCTGGGGATTCATACACAATATTGATCCAATTCTATTAGCCCATTTACGAAAAACCTTTCGTTTAAACACGGTGCAGTCCTCCTTTGTGGATTTCGCTGTCTTTATCGCCTACTTCGTTATGGCTTTGCCTGCGGGTTATATTATGCGCAAATACGGTTATAAGGCCGGCATCATACTGGGTTTATTATTATTTGCCGGTGGCTGTTTCTTATTCCTGCCGGCAGCATCTACCCGCACTTATGTATTCTTTCTGGGTGCATTATTTATCATTGCCAGTGGATTGACTTTCCTGGAAACGGCCGCCAATCCCTATGCTACCGTATTGGGACCGCCTGAGTCGGCAACCCAACGCCTCAACCTGGCTCAATCCTTCAACGGGTTGGCAACCGTAGTTGCCCCTTTGATAGGAGGCAGGCTCATTTTATCGGGGAAAGATCATACCGACGCTGAATTAGCAGCTATGACCACAACGGCCCGGGAAGCTTATTTCCAATCAGAGGCCGATAGTGTAAAAATGCCCTACCTCATTCTGGGCCTCATTCTTTTATTAGTAGCCGTTATATTCGTATTTGCCAAAATGCCCGACACGAAAGAAGCCAATGACAGCAGCACTAAAGGTTTTTTACATGCATTCCGGTACAAACACCTGACAGGTGCCGTGATCGCCCAGTTCTTTTATGTAGGTGCCCAGGTATGCGTTACCAGCTTCTTCATTGTCGTGGTTACCAAAGCAGCGGGGATCAAAGAAAAGGCAGCAGCCGAGTTTCTTGGCTATGGTTATGGCATTGCATTCATGGCAGGGCGGTTTATAGGCACCTTTATCATGCGTTACATCCAGCCACAAAAATTATTGACCTTATACGCCATCATCAATATTTTGCTCTCCGGTGTTGTCATGTTTGCCGAAGGAAAGATCATTGTGTATGCATTAATAGGTATCGGCTTCTTTATGAGCATTATGTTTCCCACCATCTTTTCGTTGGGTATTTACAAACTGGGCAATGATACCAAACTGGGTTCCTCCCTCATCATTATGTCCATTGTAGGAGGAGCAGCATTGCCCTTCCTGCTAGGCGGGATATCAGATATTACCGGTAATATTCAATATGGTTATTTTGCACCCTTATTGTGCTTTGTTGTAGTAGGCTGGTATGGCTGGAAGGGATATAAGGTGAAGGAAGTGAGTAGTTAGGAGCAGGACAGTTACATACAGTAATCTATATAATTTTACACGTTTAATTTATCGTATCCAATGTTTTCATTAGCCAGTAAAAAAGCAGTAGTAACAGGAGGCGGCAGCGGCATCGGCAGGGCCATATCCGTATTGTTTGCCCAACAGGGAGCCGAAGTGCATATCATTGAACTGAGTGAGGAAAATGCCGCCGCTACCGTGCAGGAGATCACCGCCTCCGGGGGCAAGGCCACCGCCCACAGCTGCAATGTAGCCGATCAGGCTGAAGTACTGGCCACGTTCGAAAAGATCGGCGCCTTGAATATCCTGGTCAACAATGCCGGCATCGCCCATATCGGCAAGGCGGATACCACCTCCGAAGCAGATTTTGACCGTGTGATCAAGGTAAATGTAAAAGGGGTGTACAATTGCCTCTATGCCGCCATTCCGCAATTAAAGGCCGCCAAAGGGGGCGTAATTGTCAATATGGCCTCTATTGCTGCCTGGGTAGGCTTATCAGACCGCTTTGTGTACTCTACTGCCAAAGGAGCTGTAATGGCCATGACCTTATCGGTAGCCAAAGACTATATCCAGGAAAACATCCGTTGTAATTCTGTTTCCCCTGCCCGGGTGCATACACCCTTTGTAGATGGATTCCTGAAGAACACTTATCCTGGCCGTGAAGCTGAGATGTTTGAAAAACTATCTAAAACCCAGCCCATCGGCCGGATGGCCGAACCTTCGGAAGTAGCAGCACTCATATTGTACTTGTGCAGTGATGAAGCCTCCTTTATTACAGGCTGTGATTATCCCTTCGATGGAGGGTTTATTAAGTTAAATAGCTAGATAATGCGTGTTGCCCTGTTCATTCCGTGCTATGTAGACCAGTTTTATCCCCAGGTAGCTATTGCTACACTCAAGCTATTACAACACCTGGGATTGGATGTACACTATCCCCTGCAACAAACCTGCTGCGGCCAGCCCATGGCCAATGGAGGCTTTGAGCATTTGACGGGTTCCTGCAACAGCAATTTCATTAAGGCCTTTGCAGGTTATGATTATATCGTTTCACCCTCAGGCAGCTGTGTACTGCATGTAAAAGACCACCTGCATGATGAAAAGCAGGAAGTGGCGGCAACTACCATTCGCCAGCGTGTCTATGAGTTGTGCGAATTCCTCACAGATATTGTACAGGTCAAAAACATCAAGGCTTCCTTTCCCAAAAAAGTGGCCCTGCACCAGGGCTGCCATGGACAAAGGGGGTTAAAGCTGGCGGCGTCTACCGAAACCGTGGTGCCTTTCTTTTCCAAACCAGTGCAATTGCTGCAGATGGTAGAAGGCCTGGAACTGGTGAACCTGGACCGGCCCGATGAATGTTGTGGTTTTGGTGGCACGTTCTGTGTTACAGAAGAAGCCGTATCCTCGGCCATGGGACTTTCGCGTATCGATGATTATACAAAACACCAGGCCACTGTGATCACCGGTACAGACGTAAGCTGCCTCATGCACCAGGAAGGATTGATCAGGAGAAAGAAACTTCCTTTTGAAGTGATGCATATATCGGAGGTGCTGGTTGCGGGACTTAAAAGCTAGAGGCGACAATAGATTACGATACAACTAATATTGACCATTCATTAATATGAGTTCAAATAACATTCCCCATCCACAGGCTGCCGCCGCCTTCCTTGAAAACAAGGAGCGGGTACAATGGCATGATGAAACCTTGTGGTTTGTGCGGTATAAGCGGGACAAGGTAGTTAATGAAGTGGCCGAATGGGAACAGCTACGGGAACTGGCCTCGGGCATTAAAGACCATACCCTGTCCCGGCTGGATGACTACCTGCAGGAGTTTGAAGCAGCGGCCATTGCCAATGGTGTTACGGTTCACTGGGCTGCTGATGCAGCCGAGCACAACAGGATCGTACACGGTATCATGGCCCGGCATGGCGCTCAAAAGATCGTGAAAAGCAAATCCATGCTCACCGAGGAGTGCCACCTCAATGAATACCTCGAAAGTCAGGGCATTGAAGTGGTGGATACAGACCTGGGCGAAAGAATTGTGCAGCTGAACAAAGAAATGCCCAGCCATATTGTATTGCCCGCCATCCACATTAAAAAAGAAGAGGTAGGCGAAATATTCCACCAACACCTGGGTACGGAAAAAGGAGCTTCCGATCCGCTGTACCTGGCACTAGCCGCCAGGGAGCACCTGCGACAAAAGTTCCTGGCGGCAGATATTGCCATTACAGGGGTAAACTTTGCGGTTGCCGAAACGGGCGCTATTGTAGTGTGCACCAATGAAGGCAATGCCGACCTGGGCGCACACCTGGCCAAGGTGCATATTGCCTGTATGGGCATTGAAAAACTCATTCCCCGCACGGAACACCTCAGTGTATTCCTGCGTATGCTGGCCAGGAATGCTACCGGGCAAAACATTACGGCTTATTCCAGTCATTTCAGGAAGCCTGCACCAGGATCGGAAATGCATATTGTGATTGTCGACAATGGCCGTACCACCCAACTGGGCAGGGAAGCTTTTCGCAATTCCTTAAAATGTATCCGCTGTGGCGCCTGCCTCAATACCTGCCCGGTTTACCGGCGCAGTGGCGGCCATAGTTATCACAATGCCACAGCAGGCCCTATCGGCGCCATCCTGGCCCCCAATCTCGACATGCGCAAGAATGCCGATCTGCCCTTTGCCTCTACCCTTTGCGGCTCCTGCACGGATGTATGTCCCGTAAAAATTGATATTCATAACCAATTATACCAATGGCGACAGGTACTTACCCAGGAAGGGCATGTGCCCGCCGCCAAAACGGCCAGTATGAAAGTAATGGCAGGAGTGCTCGCCTCCCCTGGCCGCTATACCTTTGCCGGCAAATGGGCCCGCAGGTTCCTGCGCTGGTTCCCGGCCCTGGCAGGGAACAAAAAACTGAATCCCTGGGCCCGGCAAAGAGACTTGCCAGAGCCTCCGAAAGAGAGTTTCAGGGAATGGTATAAGAAAAATAGCGGCTCGAAGCCTTAAGATCAGAACAGAAAACAACAAACGCAAGAACAATTGAGTAGAGAAAGAATACTAGCCGCCGCCAAACAAAACAAACCAGCCCTGGTACCTTTACCGGAATTGGTCAATTTTGCTTTTGCAGCCACCAACCTGGTAGCTGCCTTTACTACTGCCATCAACAAGGCTGGAGGAGCCGTTACGGTGTTGAGCAGCCAGGAACAACTGGCGCCGAAAATAAAAGAAGTATTTCCCGATGCAAAACGGGTAGCCGATTTTATACACAGTGATTATAAAGCCAATGAGGTGTTGTTGAAAGACGTTGCCCAACTGGATGTTGTGGTACTAAAAGGGCAACTGGGCGTAGCAGAAAATGGCGCTATCTGGTTAACGGATAGGGACTGTGTAGAACGTGTACTGCCCTTCATTACGCAACACCTGGCCTTGGTGATCAACAAACAAACCCTGGTAGGCAATATGCACCAGGCTTATGCGGTGATGGGACAGCAAGAACCCGACTATGGGGTATTTATTGCTGGGCCTTCCAAAACAGCCGATATTGAGCAATCGCTGGTCATTGGAGCGCATGGTCCCCGTAGTTTACAAGTATTTATCATTGAGCAATAAACTATAATAACACGATATGAAACTAATCCGATTTGGAGCGCCCGGTCAGGAAAAGCCCGGCATTTTACTGGAGGGGAAAAGATATGACACATCATCCATTACCCGTGATTACGATGAAACCTTCTTTACAGAAGACGGGATCGCTAAACTAAAAGCGGCCCTTGATCAAAAGCCTTCCTTACCCGAAGTAGCAGGCGATATCCGCTGGGCAGCACCCCAGGTAAGACCTTCCAAGATCATTTGCATTGGTCTCAATTATGCCGACCATGCCCGCGAAAGCAATATGGAGCCTCCCAAAGAGCCGGTGGTATTTTTCAAATCTACCTCAGCCCTGGTTGGTCCCAACGACGACCTGGTAATACCTAAAAACAGTGTAAAAACAGACTGGGAAGTAGAATTGGCGGTCATCATTGGCAAAAAAGCCAGTTATGTAGCAGAGAAAGATGCTGCCAACTATATTGCCGGGTATGCACTGCACAATGATTACAGTGAACGCGAATTTCAGCTGGAACGTGGTGGCCAGTGGGTAAAAGGAAAAAGCTGCGACACCTTCGCTCCCTTGGGTCCCTGGATAGCCACTGCTGATGAGATCAACGACCCAAATAACCTGCGCTTGTGGTTATCAGTGAATGGCAAAATGATGCAGAACGGCAATACCAGCAACTTCATCTTCAATGTGAATTTTGTAGTATCCTACCTCAGCCAGTTCATGACGCTGTTGCCGGGCGATATCATCTCTACCGGTACACCAGCCGGCGTGGGCCTGGGACAAAAACCCAACCCTGTTTATATCAAGCCAGGCGATGTAATGGAATTAGGTATCGACGGACTGGGCACCAGCAAGCAGGTAGCCAAAGCATATCAACCTTAAAATTATTGCCAAATGGATCTTCAGTTAAAAGACAAGGTCATTATCGTAACAGGAGGCGCCAAGGGTATTGGGGAAGGTATTTCCAAAGTATTGGCTGCCGAAGGCGCCATTCCAGTGATCCTTGGCCGCAATGAAGCCGATAACCTGAAAACGGTGGAGGAGATCAAAGCTGCAGGCCACCAAGCCGGCCAGGTAGTAGCCGAATTGACCAAACCCGAAGCCTGTGAACAAGGGGTTAAAGAAGTGATCAAACAATACGGCCGCATTGACGGACTGGTAAACAATGCCGGGGTGAATGACGGTGTAGGTTTGGAGAACGGCAGTTATGAGGCCTTCATAGCTTCACTGCACAAGAGCCTGGTACACTATTACCTGGTTGCGCATTATGCCTTACCCGAGTTGAAGAAGTCGAAAGGCCCTATAGTGAACATCAGTTCCAAAACTGCTGATACCGGCCAGGGAGGCACGTCTGCTTATGCAGCATCCAACGGCGGTCGCAATGCACTTACCCGCGAGTGGGCCGTAGAACTCCTGCCCTATGGTATCCGTGTGAATGCCATTGTGGTGGCCGAGTGTTGGACGCCTTTGTATGAACGGTGGATCAGCAGCCTGCCCGATGCTGAAGCGAAACTGGCTTCCATTGTAGCCAAGATACCATTGGAAAACCGAATGACTACCGCAGAGGAGTTGGGCAATACGACAGCATTCTTGTTGTCAACAGCTTCCAGTCACACGACCGGTCAACTGATCCATGTAGATGGAGGGTATGTTCATTTGGACAGGTCTATCAGCAAGTAGCATTTAGTCATAACAAAACAACACAAAAAAGCGCGGCCCCAAAAGGTTGCGCTTTTTAATATAAATCGAGTGCTGAAAGTCTACCCATTCAATGGTTGTTGCCTCAACACATCCCGCACTATTTCTCCCGGCAATACCCGGTGCACCGGAATATTGATGGCGTAACGCTCGCACAGGGCACGGATCTTACGATCGATCTGCTCCGGATCATAGCGGGAAGAGAAATGTCCCAGGATCAACGTCTCAATCTGCAAGCCACTTACCATTTCCATCACTTCTTCCAGGTTGCTGTGTTTGTTCGAATGCGGCATTATCTTATTGTCATCTGCCCCGCCCAGGAAAGTAGCCTCATGGATCAGTATCTTGCAATGGTTCCATCTTTCCAGGTCTTCCACCGGTGTATCGGCCGAATAACCCAATAAGGTGGTGCGCAACTCTACGGAGGTTTGCTCCTTTCCTTTTTCCAGGACGATCTTCCTTATCTCTTCGCCCGATAGTCCCAAATATTCCGGGCGCAGCTTTCGCTTTACCTGTACCACTTTATAACTTAAGCTCTTGGTAATACCGGGTGCTACCACTACATGTCCATTACGAATGGCTTCTATTTCAATCCCATCTTTGATAGCAAGCGCCTCTCCTTCGACTATTGGCTTCCAAACCGTACCGGCCACATGGGGATCGAACCGTTTGGTAAATTGCTCAATGGAAGGAAAAGAACCCGAATCCTTCGGGTAATAGACAACAGGTAACCCTTCCCGCGCATTGAGCTGGTTGAACTGAAAAAGGCCCATCAGGTGGTCCCTGTCAGCATGAGAGATAAACACATGGTTCACTTTCCGGCTTTTCTGCAATAGGCCGGCACTAACGCCATCACCGGCATCAAACAAAAGTCCCAACTCTTCAATGAAATACCAGGTCGAGAACATGGCAGTGGAATAACCTGTAATTGTTAACTGCATACGGCCCCAATATTAAGTCAATGCGGCCAATTTTGCGACAACAAAAACAGGTTCCACTTGCCAGCCGTTATTGAGCGAATGTGTATACAAAAAGTGGGTCCTCATGATCAGTATCCGTTTCGGCATAGGTATACAGATGTGGAATACCCGAAAGCATCTTGATCTCCCACAGGTAGGTATCCGGTTTCAGATCGTCTTCACCAGCCTCTCTTTTCGTAGTGCCATTGCCCGAAGTACATTTATCTTTCACTGTTTTGAAGTTTCCCTTCAACGGATAAAAAGTAAATCGATCCCCCTCGAAAACAACCGTCCCCTCTTTATAGGTATAATGTTCCGTTACACAGGTACCATAAGTCTTCATACCCAGGTATTGCCAAAACTTTACCCGGCCCTTACCATTTACATTGGTGAAGGTAAATTCCCGGCCGGCTTCATATTCCCGGCCCAGGTTATGACCATCACGGTCGAAAAAAGAGATGGCCGATAAGGTTCCCGAAAACCAGGTGCCCTTTGCCAATTCATCGGGCACTTTACTGGCCGGAGAATTTTGGAAGGCCGCATCATCGGAAGCCAGGGGCTTTTTGTTGCAGGAAGAACAGATCATAAGAAAAGTACTGAACAATACAATAAATGGATTCATCATAGTTAATAATTTATACGTTGATCATTTTTGTTTATCACCTGCCGGCAGCCATGGAACGGGCCAGCCGGTCGACCCAATCACTTTTTTTAGCTACAGGATTAAAACCACTGTTGAGGGACAGATCATACCCGGCATCCATTTTATACACGCCTCCCGCCAGCTCTACTTTTCCCCCACCCCGCGCCCCTACATCAGCAAACTGGTAATTGCGGTCAAACGTGATATAAAATTGCTGGTACAGTCCTGCCTTCGATTCCAGCATTTTAGCATCAAGGGATACACCCGCATAAACTGTGGAGGTCCCTGTTTTGATCTTCCGCTCAACACCTACCCGTATGTATTTTGCAAACTCACCTTCCACACCAAATGTTTCACAATTGGCCTTGATGGTAGCCATCCCAAGTTTTAGTTTAAAATTCAAAAAGGAAGGACAGATCAGCTTCAGGTCCCGGTTGGATTTAATGATGGAATCAGCCTCACTGGCCGTTAACCCCGTACGGCATTCACCGGGCAGGTCTTCAGCAGCCACCAACTGCACTGTGCTGGTAAGAAAAGCAAAGTATTGGGAGAATGCCTGGTAGACCTTGCGCCGGTTGCTCTCCGAAGGATTTAACTGCACAATCCTGATCATCGCATTGAGGTATTGCTTCCACTGGCCATTTACAGCGCGATAGCGGTCGTACAAAACCCCATTGAGCATCGTCATGTACTTATCAATAACCGGCTTCTTCAGGTCGCAACATTTCTTTTCATAAGCGCGTACCACATCTGCATTGAATACTTCATCAGCTTTGGGTTCAGGGCATTCAATGGCCATCAATTGTTTGGCATATTGTTCCTGTTGCCAGGTGGCTGTTTTCAATAATTCGGGCGTGCCAATATTCAGGTAAGGCAAATAGGCCTCATCCAGGTCGTGTAATAATTCCGTTACCAGGTCACTGTATACACCCGGCAGGTAATGCACAGCCAGCCGTTTCTCTTCTGTTGATTGTTCGCTGATGGCTGATTGCAGCCAAAAATTGTATTCGCCCTCTACCGACTGGATATAGGTTTCCATTTGCTGCTGCCAACGGTCCGAATAATCACAGGTCATGGGCATTGAGGGTAGTTCGAATTTACCAAAGGCGATCTCCCCAAAGAAATCATGCTCTGGCACCCCTTGTGCCTCCATGCGTTGCAAACGTAGCCTCGCCAGGTTCACCTTATCCCTTAACCCCGCTTGCTCCAGGTAGTTCAGTGTAGATTTTCGGTTGGCCACAGCCAGTTCCTTTTCAAAGTATTTTACGGCGCTCACCGGATCCTTTTGTGCCAGGCAAATAATGCCCATGGTTTGATTGGCTTCGGGATGAAAAGGATCGAAAGCAAGGCACTCTCCAAAATACTTTTTGGCGGTGGCCACATCCCCCATACCCAGGTAAGCCTGTCCCAGGTTATTGGTTACAATAGCGCTACGGGGACTAAGCTGGCGTGCATATTGCAGCATGGGTACGGCCAACTGTTCCAGCCCGCTCATATTATACAGGGCGGCCAGGTTATTCCATCCCGTTACGCTATCCGGTGCTTTTTGTACCGACTTTAGTCCCAGTATTAAAGCGCTTTGCGGATCCTGCTCATACCAGTAAGCCATTGATGCCGTATGCAGTTCGGCCGCACTCATACCGGCAGCCATCTTTTCCGTGGCGGTGCGGGCATCGACCTCCATCAGGTCCTTCAATTTACGCTCCTGTACAGCAGCCTGCTGCACCAGTGCTTCTTTGCGGGGAGGAAGCAATGGAAGTGCCGATAACCGCTGCAAATCTTTGACCGGCAACTTTACCTCCGCACCCGGCAACATATTTTCATCTATTACCACCTGGTTGGCAGCCGCCGTCCTTTTCATTTTCGCTTCCGCCTCCCGGATCATTCTCTTTTTATAGACTTCCAATTCCACCACATTCATCTGGCCCGGCTGTTTTTGCGCCAGGGTAAGCTGGCCAAGGCATAGCAATACCAGGACCAATACACCATTGATCATTCTCATTGTTGTTTCTCTATTAGTACAGACAGTTACCTGCCTATAAGGATCATTGTAATTGCTTATTTAATTGAGCAGCCAGCGATGGGAAATCAATCAGCCGGGCAAACTGATCGGCAATGGGAGCAGTTGCATAGATGGTCACCACCAGCGTATGAAGCAGGAAGGGTGCCTGTCCCGCAGGCCTGGCTTCCGAAACAATATTTCCACTGCGCCCATTGCCATGTCTGTATAGTTTGGGCACGGGAAAATTACCCAACAGGTATACCGTAGTAGCGGGAGTACCGCTACCTGGTCCTACCTTGCCAATAGGTACAGCAGTAATATGCGTTACACCGGGCAACTTAGCATTGACAATCCGTCCGCCACCATATTCCTGTGCTGTATAGAGCAGGTTGACCTCTACTTTAATTCTGCAAACATACCTGGCCGATAGTGCTTCTATCTTCAGACTGCCATCCGGATCAGAAGGATTTTTCATGATTACTGCTGTAAGTGAATCAGTGGCTTCTGTTACATCATTCACATTGGCCCAATTGAACAATAGTTCATACGAATAGGAATAAGGTCCTTTATTACGTGGCATGGACACCTGCGGTTGAAAATGGGATTCATCTGGCGTTTCCCTGGCCCGCTCCCACCCTGGTACTGTTACTTTCGCTACCGCTTGCCGGATGAGTTTGTCAGTCGCCTTATAAAAACGGTCTTCTCCGGATGTACGCTCCCTGTTTTCCTGTGCCTGGGCCATACTCCATCCCAGGAAAGCGCCCAGGGTCATGATATAACGAAATCGCTTTTGCATATTGATCTTCTTTATATTATTTGTTGAGTTTAATGAATTCCACCCGGCGGTTCTTTAACTTCCCCTCCGGCGATTTATTATCGGCAGCAGGTTCCGTCTCCCCCTTGCCATCGGTTTCCAGGCGTGCCGCATCAATACCAAAGGAACTGATCAATGCTTCCCGTACAGCCGCAGCCCTTCTTTTGGAAAGTTGTAAGTTATCGGACCCATCCCCATCCGAATCGGTATGCCCAATGATCTTAATACGTACCGCAGGATTCTCTTTTAATACTGTAGCGATCTCTTTTATTACCGGGTAAGAAGCTGCTTTAATAATGGCAGCATTGACATCAAAGAGGATCCCGTTTGTTACCAGTTTTCCTTCGGTGATCAGTTTACTGCGCATATCGGCAGCCCCTTCGGCCAACTTGATATTACTAATATAATAGCCCAGGGTTTCGGCTGCCTCTACCCCCGTTTGGATGAAAAACGCCAACCGGTCAAATACCACTCCTTGTGGAAGGGCATTGGGAATATCATATACTTTTTCCTCCTCCATCCACAAACGCAAGCGCTGTTTTTGCACGGATATGGAAAAATGAATGGGACGGCCATAATAACTATCCAGGGCAGCCAATCGCTTGGGATCATTGTTAAAAAAGGAAGTCCCTTTTTTAGTGCTTTCCATGGTAATAGTGGAGCTACCTTCCATACCCGGCGAAATATTCAAATCGGCTGCATGGGCAGCATTGGTATGATCGCTAAAATAGATCCGGGCATTGCCATCGTTTTTGGCTGCTTCAAATAAGCGAAAACTAAGAATGGGGAATACGATATCCTGGTTGTCATGGCTCAATACCAGGTCGAACTCCAGGGTAAAATTATCGGGCAACCGTTTCAACTGTGGGGAAACAAACTGGCTGCCATGGAACATGCGCAACCATTGCCCGGCATAGCGGTCCATCTTCACCGTTTCGCCCCGGTTATTGGTATACCATTTCAAGGGAAACTCACCAATTACATCCTGCGAAAAATCTTCCGAGTACAGGATATTGTCGCCCGGTACAAAATCAAAGCGGGAATAGCTTTTAAAGTTACCTGCCAGTGCAGGCCCTGCTGTATCACCTTTTGCAGAAACGGCTATTGGGCGGGCAGTTTCTTTTACTGGCGCTTTTATTGGTTGTGTGGGGTCTTCTGTCACTCCTTTTTTGGTTGTTTTCTTTTTTTTGTCTGCTCCTTTCTTAAGACCATCCTCTGCTTTGTCAATCCCTTTATCCATGGCTTCATCCGTTCTTTGTTCAGCCCTGTTCTTTACTTTTTCTTTCAACCTTTCCAGCAGGCCCGATTGCGCCTGCCCTGCCTGGCCCAATGCAATGGCGAGAGCCAGGATCATCATAATTTGTTTCATGCTATTTGACTTAATATTTGTGGTGCAAAAAAAGCATGCGGGGCGGGCTTATTTTTCAGTAGCAGGACTGAATTATATTTCTACGTATTAATACTTACTTTTGGCGGCCAGGCGTTTTTACATTCAACAGCCATACCCCAGTAACAGTTATGGAACCAATCAATACAGGCGTTATAGATGACCATACGGTAGTGCTCAATGGCTTGCAGGCGATGTTTGAAAACCATTCCCATATCAGGATCAGTTTTACCACTACTGCCCCTGAGGCTTTAATGGACTACCTGTCTGAAAACACCCTTGATGTATTGCTATTGGATATTCAATTACCAGGCACCAATGGGATCGACCTGTGCAAACTGGTGCTTAAAAAACAACCTACGCTCCGCATTCTGGCATTTACCAGTTTTGATGACACCCATTATATAAAGCAGCTCATGCGCATGGGGGCAGCAGGTTATGCCCTGAAAAATACAGGGCAGGAAACTTTGGCACAAGCCATCCAGGCAGTACACGAGGGTCAGGAATTCATTGATGCAACCATTACCAAAAACCTGTTGCAGGAAAGCCTGTCGGGGCAACGCAGGTCGATGTTTGAAATCCCCCTTACCAAAAGGGAATTGGAAATACTGAAACTGATATCCGAAGAATACAGCAACCAACAGATATCTGAAAAATTGTTTATCAGTCTGCGCACAGTAGAAACCCACCGCCTGAACCTCTCGCAAAAACTAGGCGCTAAAAATGCTATATCACTGGTAAAAGAAGCCATGCGGCGGGGATTGATCGATTAAAAAGGCGCTTACGGATTCAATCCTGGTTTCCTACAGTTCATATCCGTTTTTACTCAATTCATCCCCCTTCTTACTTTGGTTAACGAGTTCCCGCATGTATTTTGTACAGCATAAAATCCTATTTATTGGCCAACAGAACGACTATACCGCTATTGTTCTTGCTTTGGTGCCTGCACAGTTATTTTCCTGCACAGGCGCAAACAGGTGACTTGAGCGCCCTGCTACAGGCAAAGGATGATACAGCCAAGGTGAACCATCTCCAGGCTTATGCACAGACATTACTGGATAAAGACAATGCCAAAGCCTACGCACTTTTTGAAACGTCCACCCACATCAGCCAACAATTGGGATATGACCGGGGCATAGCCAACGGATACCGCAAAATGGGTTACGTACATGGACAGGAAGGCCGTTACCGGGATGCTATTCAATATTTATTAACGGCACTTGAATACAATGACAAAAGCCAGGCACCAATAAAGGAATACCTGGCTTGTTACAATAACCTGGGCGTTAATTATGGTCAATTGGGGATGGGTGACAGCACCATGCATTACTACCTCTTTGCCATCAATAAAATTGAGAACAGGTCCACTACAAAGGAAGAACCCGCAGCAAGGCGCAGTATCCTCATTTCATATTGTCTCTTACTGCAAAACGTATCCATTGTAAATGCGGGGCATGGCAATATCGGGAAAGCGAAGGAATATGGGCAGAAAGCCATTGCTGCCGCCCGGGAAGTCAATGACAGCGCACAACTTACCCTGGCATTGGTGAGCACAGCCAATGCATTTTACACCAATAAAGAATATGACAAGTCCCTGCCCTTCATCAGGCAGGCCATAGCGGCCGGCAGTTCCCTTAGCAATCCCATTCCGAAAGCCAAGGCATGGCGGTTGCTATCCATGAATTATACCGCCCGGGCCATGCCCGATTCGGGAATATATGCCGCCCAAAAAGCCCTGGACTATTCCCGAACAACGGATAAGCAGGTATACCTGGCGGCCCTTATGGATCTTTCGGATGCCTATCGCCAAAAAAAAGACCATACGGCCGAGGCCCGCACATTGAAAATGGCGGCAAATGAATTTGACGGACTGGCTGATAACCTCATTTTGGGTAATAGCTTGTATGAAAAACTGGCCCACGCCCAATACAACAACGAGGCTTATCAGGAAGCCTATGACCATCTTTGGCAATCAGGTAAATACAAGGACTCACTCAGGAGCCGGCAAAACCAGGAAACAATCAACAAACTGGAAATACAATACCAGGCAGCCCAAAAGGAAAAAGCACTGGCCACCCAGCAATTGGCTTTACATAAAAGCAGGCAACAGGTATTGATCATAATTGCCTTGCTTATTGTAGCATTAATGGCCGCTGCCTTACTGTACCTGCGGGCCCGCAACAAGCGAAAACTACACCGGCAACAGCTTACGGAATTATACCAGGAAAAGGAAATTCAATTACTGCAAGCGCTGATGCAGGGAGAGGAAAAAGAACGCAACCGCATCGCCAAAGACCTGCATGATGGTGTAGCGGGTATGTTGGCGGCCGTAAAGATGCATTTCTTTGCCGCCGCTCCTGCTCATGAAACTGTACAGCATGGAACCAATTACAAACAGGGTATGTACCTGCTGGACGAAGCTGCCGGCGAATTAAGAAAGATATCACACAATCTCCTGCCCGAACAATTACTGGATCATGGCCTTGATGAAGCCATCCGCCGTTACTGCACTAATATCAGCCTGACAGGTAAGCTGGAAATACAATACGATTCCTGGGGACATATTGGCCGCTACCGCGAAAGCTTTGAGTTATCAGTATATCGTATTGTACAGGAGTTATTAAATAATATTGTAAAACATTCCAAAGCCACTCAAGCCATTGTCCAAATGAGCCTGTCCAATAACATCCTGTCTATTACTATCGAAGACAATGGCATAGGCTTCAACAAAGAACAGTTACCTGGTGAAGGCATGGGCTTACATAGCCTGGCTTCCCGGATGCAGGCCATCAATGGAAAAATAGAGTTGGATACCAGTATCGGTAACGGTGTTAACGCCTACCTTGAATTAGATACGCTAGGCCTGCAACGTTAGGCTACCCACCTTGCTCATACTGTTACAGGGTGTATCTTGTGGATTATTAAAGCACAATCATTGATCAACAAAACTGCTACATATATATTATTATTTCTCTTGTGTTGCGGAAGCTACGTACAGGCACAACAAGCAAGCTTGGACAGCTTACTGAAAACCACGGATGATACAGCCAAAGTGAACCGGATACAAGCCTATGCCCAAAAATTGCTTGATACGGACAACATGAGGGCCTACAGTTTATATGATACAACTGTCCGGATGAGCCAACAACTGGGTTACAACCAGGGCATTGCCCTCGGATACCGCCGTATGGCGTATATTGATGGTCAACTAGGACGCTACCGGCAAGCCATACAGTTGCTATTCATCGCACTTTCATACTATGAGAAGAGCAAAGCGCCCTTGAAGGATTTCCTGACCTGTTATAATAACCTCGGTGTCAATTATGAGCAATTAGCTATGGGCGATAGTACCATGTATTATTATATGCAAGGCATAAACAAATTGGAGAACCGTCCTACTGCCGGGGAAACCGAAAGTGACTGGCGGGGCTTAATGACGGCCTATTGCCATTTATTACAAAATGTGACCCATGTGAATGCCCATCATGGCAATATCGATAAGGCAAAGCAATATGGGCAAAAGGCTATTGCTACCGCCCGGGAATTAAATGATAGCACCCAGCTTGCTATGGCATTGGTCATAATGGGGAATGTATATTATACCAACAAAGAATATGATCAATCCATAAAGTATGCCCGGCAGGCCATCGCCCTGGGCACTTCCCAGAACCGCTCCGTTCCAATGGGCAAGGCCTGGCACCTGCTATCGGGCAACTATACCGCCCTGTCAATGCCTGATTCCGGTATCTATGCCGCCCAAAAAGCGATCACTTACGCCCGCAATACCGACCTGCAGGTATACCTAACAGCTATTATGGACCTGTCTGATGCTTATCATAAAAAGCAGGATTATGCTACCGAGATCCGTACACTGGAAATAGCGGCAAGGGAATTTACCGGCATGGACAACAATTTCATTTTAGGCACCAGCCTCTATGAAAAGCTGGCCATGGCTCAATCCAAAATGGGGGCTTATCAGAAAGCCTATGATTATTTATTGCAATCGGGTAAGTATAAAGACTCTCTCCGTAGCCAGCAAAACCGGGAGACCATCAACAAATTGGAAATACAATATCAAACAGCCCAAAAGGAAAAAGCGCTGGCCAAACAGGAACTGGCCTTGCAGAAAAGCCGGCAACAAGTGGTGGTTACCATTGCCATACTCATTGTGGTGCTGATGGCCGCAACCTTATTGTACTTACACGCACGCAACAAAAGAAGATCACACAAACAGCAGCTCACCAAGTTGCAACAGGAAAAAGAAATACAATTATTGCAGGCACTCATGCAGGGAGAGGAAAAAGAACGCAGCCGCATCGCCAAGGACCTGCATGATGGTGTTGCCGGTATGCTGGCAGCCATAAAAATGAATTTTGTGGCCTCGGCTCCTATCCATGAATCAACGCAAAAGGAAGTCAATTACAATCAAGGTATTTACCTCCTGAATGAAGCGGCCAGTGAATTGAGAAAGATATCACACAACCTCATGCCCGAATTGTTGTTGAACCATGGCCTTGATGAAGCCATCCGCCGTTATTGCGTCAACATCAGCCTGGCCGGAAAACTGGATATCCAATACAATTTTTGGGGAACCATAGGCCGCTACAGGGACAGTTTCGAATTATCCGTTTACCGGATTGTACAGGAGCTGCTGAATAATATTGTTAAACATTCCAAAGCCACCGAGGCCATTGTACAAATGAGCCTGCCCAATAGCATCCTGTTTATAACCATTGAAGATAATGGGATTGGTTTTAATAAAGACAACCTGTCCCGGGATGGCATGGGCTTGCAAAGCCTGGCTTCCCGGGTACAGGCCATCAATGGAAAAATAGAAGTGGATACCAGTACCGGCAATGGCGTAAGCGCTTACCTGGAATTTGAGACCGCAGGTTTGCAACAATAACCGGCCGCTTATTACCCTTGTTTTATCCTTTGCGCTTCGGCTTCCAATCCCGTTTGCCTTTGGCGAACACCTTTTACTTTATTATTGCCAAAGCGCCAGGTAAAGCTCACCCGGGCAGTTTGGCTTTCCCGATTCAACCGGATCCTAAGGTCTACCCCACCAAAATCATTGGTAGCCCTGTACGGAACTGCTGTATGAAAAATATCCGTCACGGTAAGCTTGAGGGTGGCTCTTTTATTAAACAATAACTTTTGACAACCAATATCCACCGCTCCATTCGCCTTCGACCTCCAGGTAGGCCCTGTGGCCATGGGTCCATTGAACCAACCCGTTAATTCGGCCGAATAATCCTTACCCAGGGTAAACGTGTGCTGATTATAGATACCATACCCCATCACAGAAAGGTCTACATAACTATCAACCACCTTTCCTTTAAATACCTGGTAGTTGACCCAACCATTTACAAAACTGTTCCACCAACGGCTAATGGCAAGGGGTGCATTGATGGCCACATGCACAATATCCTGTTGGGCCAGGTTCCTCGACATGGCATACGTAAAATTATGCAGGGTATCCACTGTTTGCGTAGCATAGTCCTTCACCTGGCTATAGCTTACTGAAGTGGTGATCTTATTTTTCCAGCTATGTGTCAATTCAATATTGTGGATATACTGAGGGCGTAGAAAAGAATTCCCTTTCAAATAAGACAGCTCATCCAGTTTCATTTCAAAGGGATTCAGGTCCTGGTAACCTGGCCGGTCAATACGGCGGCCATACGACAAATTCAAGGCATTGTCTTTGTTCACCGTCCAGGTAATCACTGCATGGGGAAACAGGTCGAGGTAACTTTTCTTAACATGGTTATCAGCCTGCAGCACCCCATCGGCCCTGACAAGTACCCCTTTGCTATGCGTTTGCTCTATCCGCAAACCTGCCTCCAGATTCCATTTTGTACCCATTGGCCGCTGATAACTGGTATAGGCCGCCTGCACGTTTTCCTCATAAGTAAAATCATAACTCCTGCCGGGATCCTTTGTGACAGTACCATTTTTTTCATTGAAGAAATCCAACTGATTCTGTGTTTTGACAAACGACAATTTACCACCCACACCCAATTTACCCTTACCCAACGGAATAGTCAGATCGGCTTTGCCCGTATAAATATCAATATCAGTGGGCGTATTGTTGCGGGTGATCACTTCGGCCAGCAATGTATTGTTTTTATCCCGGTAATAATTGGGCTGGTAACTATTGGCCCGTCCGCGAAACAATCCATAGTCAGCATCCACATTCAATTCAAGGCCACTGCTATCAGCATAGCGGTAATTGAGGTTGGCATTCAGGTTCGTCCGCCTACGTGGTATTTTATTGGTAGCGATCAGTTGTTTCATATAGGTATTGGCAGATGCGTCATAAATAGCTGTACTCCCGTAGCTGTTCCAATCCTCCTTATTAAAGGAAGCATTGGCCATCACCCCAATCGTTTGCTGTTTGTTGATAAAATAGTCCATTCCTCCTTTTGCCGTATAGCTGGCATTGTAAGACAATAACCTTAAGCGCTGGTCATACAACGTATCTTTTTGTAAACGGGGCGCCTCGATCAGCATTTCATTACGGCCATGATTGACCCCTGCGCTGGAAAAGAGGTTGACCTTATTGTTCCTGTAGTTTACATTGACCGCTCCGTTTCCTTTTGGTGTAATACCCTGAACAAGGCCGGCAGTAATACTACCATTGGCGCCTAATGCCGTATTCTTCCTCAACCGGATATTGATGATGCCGGCATTTCCACTGGCATCATAGCGGGCGCCAGGGTTATTGATCATTTCAATACTGGCAATATCATTGCTATTGATGGTTTTTAACCAAGCAGCCAGGTCTTCGGGCCCCAGCTGCATCATCTTCCCATCTACATAAATGCGTACACCGGCTTTCCCTTTCATGGTGATCTTATCATTATTATCAATCAGTACGCCAGGGCTTTTTTGCAATAGCTCGAAGGCCGTACTGCCCGTAGCGCTGATGCTATTCTGCACATTGAATACCGTCTTATCGGCCAGTACCTGCACCAGGGGTTTACTGGCGGCCACCGTTACCACTTTCAATTGTTGGGAAGCAATCCGAAGCACCACCGGCTGCAGGTCATGCAACTGGCCAGCTTTCAATTCAAAAGCAGGTACAATTTGTTGTTCAAATCCGACGGCGGAATAACTGACCAGGTATTTACCTGGCGCGACAATGGTAAATTCAAATCCCCCGGCAGCATCGGTAATAGCTACTTTTTTAAGTGAGCTGTCTTTTGCTTCCAGTAAGGAAACAGTAACGGAGGAAAGGTTATTTCCCTGTGGGTCTTTCACCTGACCGGTGATCGCTGTTTTTTCTTGTGCCAATACAGGCACATAACAGCAAAGAAGGAACGAAAATGCCCATACGCGGGGCTTTTGAAATTTCATGGTTTACTTTTTAGGTCGTTTAATGGATGCAGAACAGGCAATAAGTTAGCAGCACCTGGTTATTAAGCAGGTGAACAGGCAATAGGACCTCCGGGAGCTGTATACTGGCCCCAGGCTTAATGCCCATTGCATTACCAATCTATATGCTGGAATAAACCAAAGGTAATACCCGCTTTTATTTGTGCCGGAGGGCAAATCCGACATTCTTAAGCGGTGAATACGCCAATCGGATGAAAGGATAATTATACTGACTGCAGGCAAAAAATAGCATCATGTATTGCGACTGGATAAGAAATTACCAATACCCAGCCCTTTTTTAATGCCGGAGGATTGGACATCCCCCAAAAGCAAGGTATATTGAGATGGAGATCAAAACGAAGCCCACCATGAAAAAATATGGCATCCTGACAGTAGTGCTTACTATTTGTTGTTTATATACACAGGCCCAGGTACGGGCCGGACTCAAAGCTGGTCTGAATATCAATACGGTTAAATACCGGCAGGCAGATCCCAATACGGCCAGCATTGGATACCATGCCGGCTTGCTGGCACACATTCCTTTAACACCTGTTTTCTTTCTTCGTCCAGAAGTACAGTATTCCCTCAAAGGATACCGCTCACCCATAGTAGGCGCCAATGGCAATGCTACCAGCCGGCTGAATTATATCTCAGTACCGATATTGGTGGGATTCCCCATTGGTTCCAAAGTACAGGCCCTCATCGGCCCCGAATTTGGCTACCTCCTAAAAGCCACCTCGAAGTACGGGGCCAATAAAACTGATGTGACCAGTCTTTACCAGCATTTCGATTGGGGACTTGACCTGGGCGGTACTTACAAGATCACTGCCGACCTGGGTGTGGAAGTGCGGTACAATTACGGTTTCCGTGGGTTGATCAAAGGAATGACCACCGACGCCAGCGGCAATCCCACCGGCAGCACCCGCGATGGCGCCAACCGGGTATTCCAGGCCGGGTTATTTTATTTGCTGTAGCAGTTTTTCACGGCTGTGTCCCTCAGCCACCATCATTTAAACACCGCCAAAGGCTCATTAAGCGCACATCACAAACCTTTCCCAACATCAGCTCGCCAAACAAAATAATCCCGTAAATTGCCTCTAATAGCGTTTAAAGCGATGACATCATCCCGGCGCATGGATTGCCACAATTGTATCACAGAAAGCGCCCGAAATGCTAGCTTCATGGACAGGGTATTGCCTAACCATTGCCTACGTATTGCCTAAGTATTGCCTTGCGGGGGTAAAATCCCTATAGAGTGTGTAGGGAATATGGAGGCAATAGTTAGGCTGCTAGTCCGCCATTCAGCCACCATACGCCTACCACCTGGCCGCTGAACAGCTACTACCCTAAACGGATCAGTAGCCAGTTGCCTGTTAAAATCATTCATTCCGCCACAAAATCGGTCAAACTACGCGACTGGCATTTCTTTTCCTCATCCAGAACCACAGGCCCACCAGCACCATCAATACCTGCATCAGTGCCCAAAACATGGTACTGATGTCCCGCACCATTTTGCCACCCCAATCCATGAAGTGGTGCTTGTGGAACAGGGCAAAGCTGTAGCCCTCTGCCAGGTCATTGTCATTTACCAGCGCGGCCAGCTGGCCCGTGCTGGTTTCCACATAATACCGCTCGCGGCTGTTTTCGGCATACCCCACTTTCCATACAGGCAGGCGCTTATTTACAAAACCGTACTCACCCTCAAATTTGGTAATGGCGGTTGTATTTAGCACCTTATCGCTGGCACGCCCACTAAAACGGGTAGCCAGGTAGCGGGCATATTTTTCTTCGCCCGATGACAGGAGGGAATAATCGGTAGTACTCACATACAAAGTATTGGGCGGTGGCACCGTCTTACTTTTCATCAGGTCCTGACCACCGGCAAGGGGCTCCTTCCTCACTTCAGGTTGATGGCTTTTATGAAATACCTGCCAGTAGGTACCCGCTTCCATTTGTACCAGCGATACATTGGTGATGCGCTTGTCAGTGCCTACTGCGGTATATAGTTTCCCCATATCTGGATTGGCCTGTGCAGCTGCAAAGTGGGGCGCTATATCCTTATCCGGCAGACCCGGCTGCAGCTTTTCGAAGGCATGAAAGGCACCACTGAAGGTAAACAGGAGGGTAAACAAAGAAGCGGTCAGTGAAGTGTAACGATGCAGGCGGCGGGCACGTGCAACGCCATTCCCATTCGGCTTTTTGGTTTTGGTGGTAAAGAACATATACAAGCCCATGATGGTGGTGAACATGGCCAACAGCATGATCAATATTTCCACCACGTGCTTTCCCTTACCCATAAAATCCAGCCAACTCAGGGTATGAAACAAGGAAAAGAAAGTATCAAAAGCAGCACGTTTATTATCCACAGCAAAAGCAAAACGGTCCTGCGCCGTTTCCACATAGATACGCACGCCATCAGCCCGGTCAAAACTTACCTTATAAGCCGGCAGGTAACGGTTCACATATTTGTACTCGCCATCAAACTGTTCTATCAATTCTACGTCACTCACTTTGGCTCCTTTACTTATATTCATGATGGCAGCCATGGTATTGGTACAACAATCATGATCACCATTCAGGGCTGCTGCCACATTGGTGGTACTTCCATCGGGTAAAGGATCAGGATTTAAAGATGCCAGCATTTTATGGGCATTGCTTTCTTTCATTGCCTGTTCATCTCCTTCCAGGAATTGTTTGGCCAGGTAACGGGCATACAATTCATCGCCCTGAGGCAGAGGTTTTCCTTTCTCGGCACTATAATACTTCAACACGTTATGCCTCGGCAATTTTACCTGGTAAAACCAATTGCCGTTCATAGCTACCATCCGGTAACTGATGAAGGAATCAATATGGTTTTTCTGCAAGGCTTCGGCCAGGGAAACAGTGAGTTTTGAGGTATCAAGCAGGGGTGTTGTTAAACGCTGGGTAGCTACCTGTGGCCGTATATTGGTCATCAGCGGATGCATGAATCCGCTGATGGCCCATAGCAATACGGGCAAGGCAATGATGAGGCTGGCTATGCGGTGCCACCGGTACATATGCCGGCGGATGTATTTTCGCAGGGGCATGGGTTACTTTTTAAAGAATTGACCAAAATCGCAGGACAGGCCCACGGTGATATTGCGGGGTTCGGCCGGGTTATAGCTATATCCAAAACTGCTTTTGCTGGCAGTATAGGCATAATAGCCATCACCCACATTGATGGTATTCACCCATACCTCGTATCCCTTCCACTGATAACCTGCCCGCAGGTGTACCACATTGAATCCAGGATACTTCACGGTATTCACGGGATCGAGCCAATAGCTGCCCACATGCTGCCATTCCATACCAACCCTTAACCCTTTCACAAAAGCAGGACGATACCAGGCTTCCACATTGTATATCCAGTTGGGGGCGCCATTCATTTCATTGCCGTTGTATTTGGTACCCTTCTCATTAAAATCAACAAATTCATGGCGACTGTAAGCGCCGCTAAAGCGAATGGTCACAGTCTTCACTGGCGTCAGGTTAACGCCCAACTCAATACCCTTGTGCAGGGTTTTACCCGCATTGCGGTTTTCGGTAGATCCATCATCCAGTTTTACGGATACCACTTCATTGGTGCCCCGCAAATAATACACACTCAGATCGCCACTTACTTTTCCTTGCAGCAAGCTGATCCAGCCACCTGCTTCATAATTATAAAATACAGAGGGAGAGAGATTGGGCACTTTCACACCACGGTACATTTCGGTGACCTGTGGTGGTACAAAGCCCTGGCTATAATTGGCATAAAGACCAAGGGCACGGCTGAAGTTATAGGTAAACCCGATCTTGGGACTCACTGCACTGAAATGATTGGTGGTATCGGGTGATCCGCTATAGGAAGAAGGTTTTAAATAATTGTCGAACTTATACTGGAACCTGTCATACCGCAGGGAAGCCACTACCCGCAATTTTTCTACTGGCGACAATTCCACATTCACAAAAGCCGCATAATTGTTGACATTGTTGCGATAATGCGTAAGTACACTGTCCTTGGCTTCATAACTAAGGTATTTGCCGGTCAGGGAATCCTTTTTGATACGGATATAATCAGCCCGGTAAGTGGAGGGACTGATATCGGTACTGATGCCGGCAATGATAGCAGCATCCTTCCAGGCAAATTGTTGTTTGTGTTGTGCGATCACGGCATAACTGCGAAAAGAGGCATCATTGATCTCCCCATGCGCCAGGTCTTTTTTTCCTACCCAACCACTACCCTGCCGGCGATAATCATCTTTTACAGAATAAGAAGGGTTTTGTCCGATGGTATTATCGCGGTACAGGATGGAGACACTGCTCTTGCTCCTGTCGTTCCAAATATGGTTCAGGGTAGACCGGTAACGCAGGGCATTCACTTCGCGGTAGGTAAAGGTCTGCGGATTGTTGAATGACTTGCTGGCAAACTTTGTACTGTCGATACCACCGGGCATATCACTGTAATAATCGAGCCAGGTAATACTATTGGTAAGTACGGTTTTATCACTAAAGCGATAATCAATGCGGGCGCTGACGATGCCTTTGTGAAAATCGCTGTACTCAATATAGCTGTTGCGCTTATCGGCATAATAACCATTTATACTCACGCCCCATTTTCCACTGGTAAACCCAGTTTGTACATCGGCTCTTTTATAGTCAATATCATTGCCTTGTACAGATAGCTTAAGAGAAGGCAATGCTGTAGGCGCCAGGGTAATAAAATTGACCACGCCCCCAATGGCCTCACTGCCATACAGGGAAGAGGAAGGGCCTTTGATCACCTCAATATTCCGTACTGCCGCCATATTCATTTCCAGCAAGGCATTGTGGTTGAACAATCCTGTTGTACGGATGGGAATGCCATCTTCCAGGTAAAGAAAAAGGCTCTTGGTGGTCATGGGCTGGCGTATGCTCATGGAATGCTGTTCATTGCCCAGGTTCACCATGTATACACCACTTACCTTATTGAGCACCTGGTCTACGGTAATGGGTTTGGTGTCCTGTATAGTTTTGGCAGTGAGCGTATTAATAGCCACCGGCGCCTGCGAACGGCGCGCCACATCCCGATTGGCCGAGATCACTACCTCCTGCATGGTATTGTTATTGGATTGCAGGGCTATTACCAGGGCAGGCTGTTGCTGGCTAACCCATATTTTGGTGGACTGGTAACCTATCAGGGAAACAACCAGTTCCTGTTGGGTAGCTGATAAAGGCAATTCAAATTCACCTTTTTGGTTGGTAACCGTGCCCTGGTTACCAGGCTTTATTTGTACCGAGGCATTGGCGATGGGTTCTTTGGTAACGCCATCAATAACAGTGCCTTTACAGGGAACCGTCTGAGCAGTAACATATTGTATAACTAATACGCAACACAGCGTAATAAAGTGTTTTAACACTGATTTCATAATAATCCGGTTTTGGCTGAAGTTGGAATCACCTTTGCCGCCGCAAAAGTGCATGGAACATCGGGCCACTTCAATGGGATGGTGCATGAAGTAGCCAATTCAAAGCATGAATCGGGAAGTTGGTTTGAGTACAATTTGTTAGCATCCTTGCTCACCGGTTAAGCAAGGCGCAACACTGCATTCATAGCAATAAATAACAAAGAAGGGATCAGGCCCGTGGCGGGTGGAAGATGGCAGCAGCCTCCTGTTGCAGGGTGGCCATTCTATAAGTGGGGATATGGGTAGCTATCATTGTAAAAGGTTCAATGTTCATCTCTTCAGACAACTCATTGAACAGCAATACTTCAAACTTTTCTTTGCCACCATTGAGGGGAGCGCTTTCCTGTTTTTGTTGTGCGGCCATTTTTTTACGCAGGTAACATTTACCCTGACAAGTGGAGTTGGCTTTGGCGCGGTTCTCGCACAGGGTAGCGGCAATGGTACGTTGGTTAATGGCAAAACTCACTACCACCCAGCATTTGCTGAAGGTTTGTGCCATTACGATCACCAACAATAATATAGCGCTCCATTGCTTCAAGCACGAAAATTTGTGCAAAAGTAAGGCCAGAACATGAATTATGACCATACCAGCTATACATTGTACAAATAAATCTATGCTAACCCTTCCCTTCCTGGTAATGCTTTCTATGGGCCATGGGGGTTTTATTGGTGATGGACTTAAAATGGCGGTTAAAATTGGAGAAGTTATTGAATCCGCTTTCATAGCATACCTCGGCAATGCTTTTCTCTGTTTCGGCCAGGAGCTTGCAGGCATGGCCAATGCGCACTTCCATCAGGAACTGGGAAAAGGTCTTTTTAATGCGTGATTTGAAGTAACGGCAAAAGGAATTGGGGCTGATATGGGCAACTTTAGCGATCTGCTCCAGGGAGATCTCGCGCGAAAAATTCTTCATAATGAATTGGTAGATATTATTCATGCGGTCGGCCTCCATATCATTGTAATGAAAATCGAGGCCCTTGCTGCATACCGTTTTGGTTTGCCGGGAACCAGCAATGGTATATAAGATCTGCATCAATAGGATAATACGCTCGGTTTTACGGGCTGTAACCAATTGTTGCATATAACCAGCTACGGTAATACGGGTTTGGTGTTTGATCCGGACGCCCTGCTGTGCTTTGTCAAACAACTTTAGCAAGTCCTTATTTTCCGGCAATTTAAAAAAATCACCCCCCAGGCAGCCGGGTGTAAAATGTACTATAATGGCTTCAGTTTGCAGGGTGGACTGCTTGCGCAAGAATTTCTCATCACTGCGAAACCAATGTGGCAGATCGGCCCCCAGTAAGATCATGTCATTGGCTTTGAAATGGTGTATATGATCTCCTATAAACTGCCGCCCGGAACCTTTTATGATATGCACCAGCTCCAGTTCGGGATGATAATGCCAGTGATTGTAGAAATGGGAGGCGATATCATGACGCACGCTGAAAGAATGTTCCGCTTCCAGGTGGATCTTCATCAAATGAGGCTTCATGCTAAATCGATTTTAATACTTTCATGGTATAAAACGCGTTGCTAAAACATATTCAGATGTTAAGATAGTACAAATATTGGGTAACCACGTGGTAAGTTGTTTTATCAATAGCCCCTATTTTTGTTACGCAATCCAATGACATCATTGGTTGCAAACAACAAGCCAGGCCCTCCTGCAGCAGCACGGAACCAATGCCTGTGTTAACTTTCATTGCACATTCAACAATCCATTTATTCCTTGGCGCTCGAATGAATACTCATCTAAAAAAATGGGCAGGATATCCTTTGCTCTTACTCATAATCTGAAAAACAAACACACATGTCAAGCCGGATCATCATGAAACTTCACCAGGCAGGTATCGGGGACATCAGTCTGGTAGGCGGCAAAAATGCATCTCTCGGAGAAATGTTGCAACACCTTTCCCCACTGGGCGTAAGGATACCACAAGGGTTTATTATAACGGTAACAGGGTATACCCGTTTCATTGGCTTCAACAAGCTGGAGCAACGGATACAGGACATCATTGGCAGTATTCAGCCCGATGATATAGCTTCCCTGCAACAGGCCGGCGCTGCCGTGCGGCAACTGATCACCCGCAGCCCCTTTCCCCCGGAAATGATCGACCTCATCAGTGATGCGTATGAACAATTATCATCGCTGTACAAGCACCCCTGCGTTGATGTGGCAGTACGATCTTCAGCAACGGCCGAAGACCTGCCCGATGCTTCTTTCGCTGGCCAGCAGGACACTTACCTGAATGTAAAAGGCCTTCACCAGCTATTGAGTTCCGTAAAACACTGCTTCGCTTCGCTCTTTACCGACCGGGCTATCAGCTATCGCCAGGGCTTTGGTTATGACCATTTTAAGGTAGGGCTTTCGGTATGTGTGCAAAAAATGGTAAGGGCCGACCTCGGTGCTTCGGGGGTGGCTTTTTCATTAGACACTGAAAGCGGCTTCAAAGACGCTATCGTGATCAATGGGGCTTATGGTCTGGGCGAACTGGTAGTGCAGGGCGCCCTATCACCCGATGAGTTCATCGTATTTAAACCTACTTTACAAAATGGCCACTCGTCCATCATTGAAAAGAAATTGGGCGTAAAGGACAAAAAGATGGTGTATGGTGATGAGCCCGGCGAACGGGTAGCTGTTGTAGGCACCACCCCTTTCGAAAAGCATCATTTTTGTATTGATGATACCCTGGTATTGCAACTAAGTAAGTGGGTGATGGACATTGAGCAATACTATTCAGGTATTCACCAACGCTGGTGCCCCATGGATGTAGAATGGGCGGTGGATGGCCTCTCCAAAGAATTGTTTATTGTACAGGCCCGACCCGAAACAATCCACTCTCGCCGTCAGGCGGGTGCATTTACTGAATACACGATACAGGATGCCAACAGGGCCAGCAAGATACTGGTGAAGGGGATTGCAGTAGGAGATAAAATTGCCAGTGGCAAGGTACGCCTGCTGAATGCCCACCAGGTACAGGATATCCATAAAATTCAGTTTGAAAAAGGAGATGTACTGGTAACGGAAATGACGGACCCTGATTGGGAGCCGATCATGAAAAAAGCAGCCGCCATTATTACCAATAAGGGAGGCCGCACCTGCCACGCCGCCATTGTAGCCCGTGAACTGGGCGTACCTGCCATTGTAGGTTGTGGTAATGCAACGCAATTACTACAGGATGGACAATTGATCACAGCCTCCTGTGCCGAAGGCGAAACAGGACTGGTATATGATGGTATGATCTCTTTTGAGACCAGGACATTCGACCTGAGTACTTTTCCTGAAATTGATACGCCTGTATTGCTGAATGTGGCTTCGCCGGACATGGCATTCCGGTTTGCCAGCCTGCCCTGCAAAGGCATCGGGCTGGCCCGTGAAGAATTCATCATCAACAATTATATCAAGGTACATCCGCTGGCGCTTTTGCACCACCGGGAGCTGCAAGACGAAAAGCTTAGCGCTGCTATCAAGGAAATTACCAGGGGATACAAGGATGAGGAGGATTTCTTTGTACAAAAATTATCGCAAGGTGTAGCCAAGATAGCAGCAGCTTTTTATCCGCATAAAGTGTTGGTGCGTTTTTCTGACTTTAAGAGCAATGAGTATTTTAACCTGCTGGGGGGTAATCATTTTGAGCCTGACGAAGAAAACCCGATGATTGGCTGGCGTGGAGCATCCCGATACTATTCCCCCCAATACAAAGAGGCCTTCCTGCTGGAATGCATGGCTATTAAGCAGGCCCGTGAAAAAATGGGACTTAAAAATATTGTGGTCATGATACCCTTTTGCCGTACGGTAAAAGAATTATTGCAGGTGTATGATGCTATGAAAGAAGGGGGACTGGAACGTGGAGTTGATGGCTTGCAGGTGGTGCTGATGGCCGAATTGCCATCCAATATCATCATGGCCCGCCAGTTTGCCCGCTATATCGATGGGTTCTCCATTGGCTCCAACGACCTTACGCAACTGGTATTGGGCCTGGACCGCGATTCCTCGCTGGTAGCACATATCTATGATGAGCGTAATGAAGCCGTGAAATCCATGATCACGATGTTGATCAGGGCAGCCCGGGAGGCCAATATCCAGGTGGGTATTTGCGGACAGGGACCTTCGGATTTCCCCGACTTTGCACAGTTCCTTGTTGAGATGGGTATTGATTCTATTTCGGTAACACCCGACTCCTATTACAAAACAGTCAAAGCCATTCATCATATTGAACAGCAATTAAAAGTATTGATAGCCTGAGCGGCTAAAGGTGAGTCGTCCTGCATGGCTTCAAGGGTGCCCTATAGTGGATGGCCCACCTTTTTATAAAAAGTGCGGTTTTCGTTTTTCAGTATTACGCCCCTAAGCAGCCCCGCCGTCCACGGCGGGGCTCACTATTTAGAGAAGGTTAAAATAGTTTAGCCATTGGCCATAAAATAAACTGGTCAATCGCCGGTGAAAGAATAGCTTGCAATACTTAATTCAATTACATGTACCGGTATTTTGCCCTCTTATCCATTAGCTGTACCCTCCTGCTTACAGGTTTTGCCCAATCCGTAGCTCCCCTGCCTTATGACCCCTATATTACAACAGGAAGCGGTTTGAGGAATTTCTATGCAGTCCTCCCAAAAAAACAAGTTACGGTTGCTTTTCTGGGCGGCTCCATTACCAATATGCAAGGATGGCGCAATAAAGTAGATTCCTTCCTGCGGCAAAGCTATCCGGCCACTGATTTCCGTTTTATCAATGCAGGTATCCCTTCCCTGGGCAGCCTGCCGCATGTATTCCGCTTACAAAGGGATGTACTGGACTCAGGAAAGATCGACCTGCTATTTCTTGAAGCGGCTGTTAATGACCGGGTAAATGGTACCGACAGCCTTACGCAGGTGCGCACCCTGGAAGGCATCGTACGACACGCACGCAAGGCCAATCCGGCCATGGACATTGTAATGATGGCCTTTGCTGATCCGGATAAGACCAAAGATTACGACAATAACCGGATACCTGCCGAAATAGTCAATCACGCATTGATCGCCCGACATTATAACCTGCCCTTTATTAATCTGGCCAAAGAAGTGCATGACCGCATGCGGCATGGTGAGTTTTCGTGGGAGCAGGATTTTAAAGACTTGCACCCTTCCCCTTTTGGACAACAATTGTATTTTGCTTCCATCCGGGAATTGCTGCAACAGTGCGCTATGCAGCAGGAAAGGCTCCATGTACTACATATACGCCCCTATCCACTACCCAAGGCACTCAACAAGCAGTCCTTTGAGCGGGGGCAGTATGATGGCATTGAACATGCCCGGTTGGATAAAAGCTGGACATTAGTTCCGGACTGGACACCTACTGACAGCCTGCACACACGGCCCGGTTTTGTACACCGGCCAATGTTGATAGCCACTACACCAGGCGCCACGCTTACACTGCCATTTAAAGGAACGGCAATTGGAATAGCCATTGTATCGGGCAAAGATGCAGGCGTCGTATCCTATTCTATTGATAATGGTCCGTATAAAAACGTTGACCTGTTTACACAATGGAGCAGATCACTGCACCTGCCCTGGTATATTTTATTTAATGGCGACCTGCAACCCGGCAAGCATACTTTGCAATTAAAAATAGTTGGTGAACACAATAGCAAGAGCAGTGGTACTGCCTGCCGCATTGTGTACTTCCTGGTGAATGAATAAAAAACGCCACGCTTGCAGCGTGGCGTTAGTAATATTTCTATGAAACATTACCCATACCTGGTGTAACCAGTTGTACGGGCAGCTTACAATTTCTTGAGGATGATCTTTGCCTGTGATACTTCATAAGCGGCATCCAGTATCTCCAGCATTTGGGACCAGCTGGCTGTTTCAAAGCGATGGCCTGCATAGATCTTCTTGGCATACACATGCAAGGTATTGCCTTCCACGAAGGCCGTGCTGGTAAAACTACCGCAGCTATTTGATATCTTCTTTTCCAGGCTGGCGAGGCCTTTGACTTCATATCCGGCCGGGATGGTAAACATAACCTTCCAGTTCAGGGCACGGGGATAACGAACATCGATCGGGAAAATCCGGTTGCGTTCTTCGTTGCGTACCTTGGGTTGCAATCCCATCAGGCCCGGCACAGCTACTACCAGGTCGTTACCAGCTGCCGCTGTCATTTCGGCCAGTACAAACTCTTCATTGTACTTCAGGTTACGCTTTTTGTAACTCCGGCCATCCTGCGTTAAACGAAAGCTATTGTATTTTTCTACATCATATCCATATTCGCTTTCCGCCAATTCCTTCATCATGTCGGGCTTCTCTTCTTTCCATTTCTTTTTTTGCTCATTAAAGCTCTCCACGGCTTTCTCTTCCTGCCTGCTGTTCATTCCTTCCCACATCCCCTGTCCATTGTAATTCCGGAAATCGGATTCCATATAGGGGGTCAAGGTCAATACTTCATCTATCACATCTCCTTTTACGAGCCCCTTAGCCTCCACCGACTTCTCCACTACCATATTTACTTTGGCCTCATCCAAATGGGCGCTTACCAGGGTAAGCATGGCATTATCCAGGGTATCTGTAGCAGGCAATACTTCACTCACTGGCTGTATCTTCTCATCCTTGTAGTGAAAGCGTATCGCCTGATTGCCCACCAGTGAAGCCGGTAACTCCTCTGGATTATTGTGGTCATCCGGATTGCAGTAATACTTATTCTTGTATTTAACCACCCAGGCCAGTTCCTGTATAAAGGCTACAGTACCCAATTGTGACCGGGTATTCGGGGCACTCATGATGATCTCATGGTCAATTTGCCTGCGTTTCAGCAATTCGGAAAATACTTTTGCAAAGGTATAATCACTCCAGTTGTTGATCGTTGTTTGCGCCCTGATCAAATAATAAGCTTTCTGCACATATTCATCGGGGTTGGCATCTTTGAGCCCTTTCCGGAATAAGGATTGGTAAAACTCACCGGCTCCATAGTCATTGCCGGATTTCATCCCCGCGGTGTTTTCTCCGGTAGCTCTTATCTTATTGGGATTAAACCACATGATCTTAGCCTTTTCACTTAGCTCATCCAGGCTCATCTCCTTATTCTGCCCTGCATCATCTTTGAACAACACGAAATTGGTGCTGCTCTTACGGGCATAAACTACCTGAAATTTAATGGAGGGTAATTCCATAAACTCATTCACATACCGGGTATCGGACATCTTTTCCCGGTTATTGTCTTCCCAGCGAAAGACCTTCTTATTATCACTGGCGGTTTGCACAAAAGCAGGCGCCCCTTTCAGGCTTTTGTGGCCCATAAAGTATTTTTCGTCCTCCGTCACTACCTCAATCACCTGCCTGGCTACCGGCAGCTCACGGTTGCAGAGATAGTAAACGGGTGTAAATCCTGCGTACAAAGGATTGTGGCCATACTGCTGGTTATTGTAATTCTTAAACTCATATTCTATGATATCTCCCTCTTCCAGGTCGGGCACAGCTATTTTGAAATAATCGGGGCGATAGGAGGAAGAAAAGCGATCATCGGTATAGCTCCTGAAAACACCAGGCACCTGTTTCAAATCGTTTACACTGATGGCTTCAGCCAAATCAACCGGTACGGAGGTCCCATTTTTCTTGATCACCCTGGCCGCAAAAGCATCGCCTTCTGTAGACAGTCTAAAATACAATACGGAGTATTGATCAATGGCAAACTTATCCTTCAGCAGGATCTTACGGCGTTCTGTTTCTTCCACCAGGATCTTTGTATCGTTGGCCAAATTCATATAAACAAAAGACGTACCAAGGGTAAATGGTGCCCACAATAATGCTGAAATATTGCGTCCAATCCGCTTGCCTACACTAATACCTTTCTTATCAAAAACAAAACAGGTTTTCTGGCTAAGGATCACAGCACTTTCATTGGCCCATTTACCGGGATTATTATCGCCTTTAAAATCGGCATCGTCAGCTGATAACAAAGGTGATTTCTCCAGGTTCTTTTGAAAAAGGTCCAGTTGTTTTTTCGTAATACGCTGCTGAGTATGGGCTTCACTGGCACCCAACAGGGCCAGGACACAGCAGATGATGATTCGTTTCATGCAATGTAGTTTGGAGCGTTGCTTAATTGGACCGGGCTGCTCTTAAAGCCCGATGGTTATGTTGTTGCGGTTAAATTCTTTGATCTTATTGAGGAAGGCCTTCCAGTCGGCAAATTCGGCCGTTTGGATCACCGGCGAGCTCATGCGCATTTTCTTTTTCAGGGTCACCTTATTACCAGCGGCTGTATAAGAAGCCTCCATGGTATTGTTCTTAAAGGATGATTGAAAAGGCGGCGGCGCTGCCTGCATTTTGGCATTGGCAGGTAACTCGAGGGTTACCTCATCCTTTGACACAAATACATTGTCGAGATCAATGGCGCTTTGCCGGTCTTCCTCAGGAATAAAACTGGCAAAGGTGCCCAGGAAGAAATCGATGCCCACATAACAGGTCTTATCCACCTGCGTCACCTGGTTGCTGATCACCACATCACCTTCCACCACCAGGGCAATATCACGGTTGCTGAAATCGGAGGTTTTTACATTGGTAGCCTCGGCGTTATTTCCATTCAATTCAACCAAACGTGTGATAAACTCCTTGCGTTTGTTGGCTGGAATATTATTGTACATATAATGAAAGAAATTCTTCGATTCGCCATCAAAGACCATCTTCACATGACCGCTGATCTTATTGCCTTTCAACACCAGGGAGGCCTGGGTAGACATCTGGTTGTCCTCGGGTGAGGGCGCGGGCACGTTTTCTACCTTATACGAATCGCCATGCTGCACCATTACATTTTTGCCTTGTATGCGATAGGCATTGCTGCCCAGAGCTGCATACTTTTCCGTTCCGTCCAGGAAATAGGTTTTGCCTTTAAGGTACAATACGCTAATGGCATGGTTATCTACACACATGGATTGTATCTCGGTACGGTCATAGGGTATCTCCCGGGTACCAATCCAGGCAAAATGCGCATCATAACCTGCCAGCTTCAGCATTTCCGTTACCAGGTTGGCCATGCCTTTACAATCGCCGTATTTGTTCTTGAATACTTCCTGAACGGTTTGTGGCACAAACCCTGCGTACCCTTCTTCAAAAGCGATGTAACGGATATTGTCCTGTACCCAGTAATAGATGGCTTTTACCTTTTCCTCATCCGTTGATTTTCCCTGGGTCAATTGTGTTACCTGTGCTTTCAATCCATCTGTTTGGTTGAGGGCCTTCTTGTACAGAAAATTGTACCAGGCATACATATCATCCAGGGTTTTGAAACCATTTATTTTCTTCTGGTTCACGGTATAAGTACGCACCGTGACCACCAGGTGCGGCAGGTAAAAGGGCTTGCCCAGGGAGGCGGGTTCCTGCTTGATACCTGGCAGGTTTTCGGCCGTATAGGTATATACATTCAGATTCTTTTCTTTCCTGACCTCTTTTTTGATCTTATACCCTGCAAAGTTCTTCTCGATAATTTCCAGCTCCAGCCACTCGGGCACTTTGAAGCTGATGCTGTTTTGCTTTACCGGAAATCCATGGTGAAAAAATACGCGGGTCAGGTATTTGGCATCGGTGTATACATAATCGTAGGTAAACCGGCAACGCTGACCGCTTTCACTGGCCAGGAAGCCATGCACCATGCCATAACTATCGTCAAAAAAGATGGATTCATCCGTAAGGGATACCTTGGCTGGTGGCGAGTTCTGGGTTTTGAATTTGTTACGAAAGTAAACGGAGAAATCATAATTGGCCAGTTTCACAAATTGGTTATACGGCAGCAGGTAACCAATATTGGTTTTGTTTTCAATGGCTACCATTTCTACGGTGCCTTTTTCAACAGCCGTAACAACAGGCTGGTCATTAATGCCTTTACCGGTACCAAAATTTATTTCCTTTTGAATAAGCGAAGCGCCATACTTGGCTTTTTTCTGGATCTTCTTCAGGGCTATTACCTGATTAACACCTTCGTCATCAACTGTTTGAGCTTGAGAGAGGGCAGCATAGGAACACACAGTCAGTAATACTGTGGCCAGCAGAGAGCGTTTTATCATACAGGTTTTGGGGTTGTTGCTGACGCAAACTTATAGTATTTCTACATACTAACCCCTATCTACGTCTGAAACCTGTTGTCCAGCCTGCTTTACCGGACGCCACCACCCTGGCCACATTGATAGGGCCCGGCCACCATTTTTACCGGCATGTCTTCCCGGCTATCATCCAGTATTATTACATAATATGTATTGCCGCCGGGCAGCACACGCACCACTACATGGCCCTGCTGGCTGGTATAACTCCGGTCCACGAGTGGGCCGATCACCAGTTTATTGGGCTCCATCATATTGGTAGCAAACAGATCACGCTTAGCGGTATATAAATGCGGAGAAGTAACACGTATCAGTACCTCATGGCCCGGATGATCGGCCGACCATACCTGCTCTATCCAAACCTTGGGTTGAAATGTCTTTATCTGAAATTCATTGACTGCATCCCGGTTGCCGTGGTGATCCATGGTGGCTACTTCCACTTTCCCTACGGCTTTTGCCACGGGAGTTTCCACATCGCGCCAGGCTGCTTCGCCCAGGAATACGTTGCCGGGGCAATCGCCACCCGTATAATAGGTAAAAGCACCATAATGTATGGTTAGCACATTACTCAGGCTGTTCTCATCGGGCCAGGTTTTAGTATCTGATTCATTGACCGGTGGAAAATGCTGGGCCACGGCACTGTCCTTGCCTGTCCATATCCAGCCATTGGATTTCACATTACGTACATAAAATTGTGGGAATGCAGCAGGTTTATGCTGCAAGGCGATCTGACTGCGGGAGCCGGCCCGGAGGGATTGTACCTGCATGCCCCTTTGCTTATTTTCCCCATCCATGAATTGCTGCAGGTTGGTCCAGCTTTTTACAAAGTTGTGATCGGGCGGAAATTTCGACAAGGCCTTTGACATTGGCACTGGGTAATTTGTATCGCGCAGCAGCAAATGACGGATGGGTATCCTGCCACCTACACCGGTAATACCGGAGAGTACATATTTTTTATCGGCTGACTGTGGCGCCCCGGTATAATAACCGCCAAAATGGTCATCGTGAAAATGTGAGATCACCGCATAATCAATAACCGCGCGTTGGGCCAATGGTGATACGGCCTGAATGTACCGGGCTATCCATTCAAAAGCTGGCCGGCTGTCATTGGGGCGTATAGGAGTATTACGTTTAGAGGTAGTTCTTACACTGGTGGGATCCATTTCACCGGCATCAAACAGGATGGTAGTAGCATCGGGCAAAATATAAAAGGCGGCATTGCCCCTGCCGGTGTTGATATGATGCAGATCAAGATATCCTTCCTTCCAGGCGGGCAAGGGCTGGCCGGGAATAGCGATGGCAGCCAGGCTATCTTTTGTTTGCGCCTGTACATTGCCGGAAGACATTACCAACCCACTAATACCGGATAATAGAAGCGTCTTGATGATGGTGTGCATGGTTAAAGCTGGGATTATTGCTAAAAGATCTTATCAAATATAATATTAACGATCTCTACAGCAATGAGGATTATAATGATCCATTCCAGGGTAGAACTGTGGGAATGCTGGTTAATATCCTTATAGATCTCCAGGTTTTCCTGGATAATGCCCAGGCTTTCCTGTAAACTCCTATAGCGTATCCTGATATCCAGCTCCATGTTCAACTGCGTATGCAGGTCATTAAGGTATTGATCGTCCCAGGTAATATCTGGACTGTCAAAGATGTACAGGTTTCGGGCGATCTTATTTTTGAGGTTAAGTGCTTTGCCAATATACTTTAACAGGCCCTTGCCTTTGATAGAGAACTTTCCCTTTTCTTCCAGCTCATTGCTGAAGTAGGTAGTTTGTTCCAACAGAATATTGGTTTGTTCAATATAATAGTCCAGGGCTACAGACTGGGCAATATTGAGCATAACGATCTTGGCCACATCCACATTGATATGGTTAACGATGATCTTATCAAACAATACCTTGGTGGGAGAATCGGGGATCATTTCCAGTTCGATCTCTTCACTTTCCAGTTCATTAACGGCCAGAGAAAGGATCTTCCGGATGGAACCAATAATGTCTGTCTGCAAAGTTTTTTCTATACTGAAGAAAACCACACTGCCATAATCAAATACCTGGAACCAGGAGAACTGGCTGGTTTCGTAGATGAGTTCGGTGGGATCGGCATAGATGCAATGAAAGGCGAGGCTGTTTTTAATGAGTTTGAGGTCCAATCTTCCGCCCAAATGATATCCTATGGTTGTTGCTTTCATAAAATCCGTAATGATCTCCCTGCTAAATTACGGATAATTAAAGCATCCTCAAGGTACGGGGGGTATGAAACGGAGAAGATGCATACCGACCGGATACAAAATAATGGCTGGCCAGTTATGATGCAACCAGGTGAGGACCAATGCCCGCCAATAAACTACTTTTATTGACCAGGCCCGATTGGCGCCAGAGCACTTTGCCATGCCGGAAAAGAATGAGGGTGGGAATGCCTGTTACATGGTAGGCTTGCGCTACCTGCTGGTTGTTGTCCACGTTGATCTTGATGGTCTTTACTTTATTGGTCAACTCCCTGGCAACTTCCCGTACTACAGGGTCCATGGCTTTGCAGGGACCGCACCAGTCGGCATAAAAATCCACCAATACGGGCATATCGCCCTGAATCAATTCCTGGAATGGTTGCATATACTATTTTTAAGATGACACCCTACCCGATGCAAGTTCTACCTGCAGCCGGGCTACTACGGGGTTGGCAATATCGGCATTTAGAAGAATCAATTGCAGACCCAGGTCTGAAACCAACCAATCTTTTTTCAGCGCTTCTCCGGCATAAATAAAAATACTTTTAAAATGCTCTGCCGGGCTAATGCCCGCCGTTACGCACACGATCAATGCCTTTTGTACCGCTTTTTCCAAATCTATAGCTTCCAGCAAAGCACGTTCCTGCAAAGCACCTGCATAATGGATCAGTTGACGGCTGATCAATATTTCTCTTACCTCGTCCAGTACAGAAGAATAAGCATCATACGATGGATAAATTATTAGGTCTGGAAGCATAGGCTATTATTTAAAAGTTGATTGCAATTGCCTGAACAGTTCCTGCTGTTGCTCCGTCAGGTTTTCCGGTATGGATACCTGTATCTCCACTAACATGTCGCCTGATTGACCGGATTTATTGTATACCGGCATTCCTTTGCCCCTTATGCGAAGCATTTTACCATTTTGGGTACCGGCAGGTATTTTGATCTTGAGCAGTCCGGAAAGGGTGCTCACTTCCTTTTCGCCTCCCAGCACAGCTGTAAACAGGTCTACAGGCACGGTTTGCCTGATGTCATCACCATCCCGTTTAAATACAGCATGGGGCAATACCTGTATGGCGATATATAGATCACCAGCCGGTCCACCATTGATACCCGGCGCTCCCTTGCCCGCCAACCGGATGGTGAGGCCATCATACGCGCCTGGCTTAAGGGTAATGCGCACTTTCTGTTCATGCAGGGTCACCACCCTGGCGGTTCCCTGAAATGCTTCCTCCAGGGTTATAGCCATCTCAGACTGGTAATCCTGCCCCTTGTATTTCCTGTTACCGCCCTGTTTTGTGCGCCCTCCGGTACCGGTGCGCCCCTCCCGATTGAAGAACTCACCAAAAATATCAGAGAAGTTACCACCTTGTCCAAAGAACTCATTGGGATCGCCTTCAAAGTGATGCGATCCACCGCCTCCCTGGTGAGCGCCCTGATAGTGCTGCTGGCCTTGTTGCGCGCCATTAAACTGGTTCCAGTTGGGCCCATATACATCATATTTCTTCCTTTTCTCCGCATCACTCAATACTTCATAGGCTTCATTGATCTCTTTGAACTTCTCCTCCGATTCCTTATTGCCTGGATTCTTATCGGGATGGTATTTAACGGCCAGTTTACGAAAAGCCTTCTTGATCTCCTCGTCAGTCGCCTGCTTGCTAATGCCCAGTATAGTGTAATAATCTTTTGCCACGCCCGGAAAATAATTGAGTAATAAATGTGCTACTGCTGGTAGCGGGTTTCGGTCTGGTTGTTAAGGGGCCTGGTCCTTACGGCCGGAAAGGGATAATAAAGCTACAATAAGATTTCCATTGGTGAAGGTCCCCCCTCATCGCTGCTCCCAATCTGTATTCATCAAACTTCATGCCCCCCACTCCTGGAAAACCAGCCACCCGGCCAGGAAGATTTGCGTTGTTAAGGAATTATTAAGCGGCTGTTAATACACGTGACCTATCTTTTTCCTTTTACTCATTTTTCTAATCATTAAACTTTCCTGTTATGAACACGATTGCTATTTCCAGGCGCTTTTCGCTGAAAAGCCTGCCTGGCCGTATGAAACAAATGAGCTGTTGCCTGCTTTTGGCAGGGGTGCTGGTTGCCTGTTTTAAAAAACAAGAGCCTGCTCCTGCCTTACCATCACCTGCGCCTCCTGAGCAACCAGCAGCCGCCGTCAGCACCCTGCGTTCGCCTGTGGGTGATGTAGTGGGTAAGCTCATTGCGGGCTACCAGGGCTGGTTTTCCTGTACCAACGACGGATCGCCCAACAACCGCTGGGTACACTGGGGCAGCACACCCGGCGGCCTTCCGCCATCACCTGGCCACCAAACTTTTGAATTGTGGCCCGATACGCGGGAATATACCACCACCTTTCAAACGGGGTATGCCAACCTGGGCAATGGACAACCTGCCCAATTGTTCTCTTCGTGGACCACGCAAACGGTCAATACGCACTTTTTGTGGATGCAACAATATGGAATTGACTGTGCTGCTATGCAACGGTTTGGCAAAAGCACACCACAAAAAGACGGTATTGCCAATAAGGTGATGGCCGCCGCTCAGACCTATGGCCGCAAGTTCTATGTGATGTATGATATTTCGGGGTGGACCAATTTCCAGGCGGAGATCAAACCCGATTGGACGAATGTTATCGTCAATACATTACACCTTACCTCCTCCACCGCCTATGCCAAACAAAATGGGAAACCGGTGGTGTGTATTTGGGGCGCGGGCGTATCGGGCAGGCCGGGGGATGTAAATTCCTGGCTGGATGTGATCAACTGGTTCAAAGCACAGGGATGTTATGTAATTGTAGGTACAGCACGAAACTGGCGCACACAAACCGTCAACTTGCCCGCTTATGATGCTGCCGACATGGTATCGCCCTGGTCGGTTGGCTCTTTTGGTGATCTGGCAGGGGCGGATAATTATGCTGCTGTTATGCAGGCCGACCTGGCCTACCTGGATGGCCGGGGGCAGGATTACCTGCCGGTGGTATTTCCCGGCTTCGCTTGGTCCAACTGGAATGGGGGCAACCGGAACCAGATACCCCGCCAGCATGGAGATTTCATGTGGCGCCAGTTTGCCAATATCCGCAACAAAGGCATACCCAATATGTACGTAGCCATGTTTGATGAATATGATGAAGCGACAGCCATTGCCAAGGCAGCCGAGAACAGCAGTATGGCGCCCACCAACCAGTATTTCCTTACGCTCGATGCAGATGGCGTAGCGGTTTCGGCTGATTTTTACCTGCGGCTGACAGATGATGGCAGTAAAATGGTGAAAGGGCAAACTGCCTATACCACCACGCACCCCACGCCGCATACGGTTGGTACCCCTGGGGCCGTTTTTTACCAGGACGTCAATTATGGTGGTACAGCCAGCCAGTCATTACCCATTGGTACGTATACGATGGCACAATTGGCTGCACGGGGTGTGCCCAACGACTGGGCTTCCTCTGTCCGGGTCCCGGCCGGCCGTACACTGATCATGTATTCCGGTGATAATTTTACGGGTACTTCCTGGACAAGAACGGCAGATACGCCCAATTTTACAACGCTAAGTCCCAATGCCAATGACCAGGTGTCATCTTGTAAAGTGCAGTAAGAGAAAGAGGTGACGCCTTTCGTTTCCGGCACACACGAAAAGGTGTCACTTCTACACAGCCTGAAAAGAGGACCCACAACAATCCGGCAGCAGGCTTGTTATTTTCCATATATCATCAAATACCTTATATGGAACATAGACAATTGGGCAATTCAGGACTGCAGGTGCCTGTATTAAGTTTTGGTACAGCCACTTTTGGCGGCGTAGGTGAATTTTTCAAAGCCTGGGGCACTACGCAACAAGAGGAAGCCAACCGTATGGTGAAGCTTTGCATGGAGGCAGGGGTTAATTTCTTTGATACTGCCAACGTTTATTCAAGAGGCGTGGCTGAAGAAATACTTGGCCATGCGCTGAAAGGCATCCGGGATAAAGTGCTCATTTCTACCAAGGCTACTTTCCCCATGTCTGATGCGCCGAATGATTTTGGCTCATCCCGTCTTCACCTGATCAAATCGGTGGAGGCTTCTTTGCGCCGCCTGCAAACAGACTACATCGACATTTACCACATGCATGGTTTTGATGGTAATACGCCGGTAGAAGAAACCCTGCGCACATTGGATACGCTGGTGCAGGCTGGTAAAATACGGTATATAGCCTGTTCCAACTTTTCGGGCTGGCACCTGATGAAATCTTTATCGGTATCGGAAAGATATGGCTGGACAAAATACATCGCGCACCAGGCTTATTACTCGCTGCTGGACCGGGAGTTTGAATGGGAACTGATGCCACTGGGTGTGGATCAACAAATTGGCACCATTGTTTGGAGTCCGCTGGCCTCGGGCAGGCTGGGTGGCAAATACCGCCGCAACCAACCCTTACCTACAGAGAACCGTGTACAGCAAGGTGGTGGGCATGGGCCTGCATTAAATGAAGAACTGTTGTACAACATCATGGATGCATTGGATGAAGTAGCTGCTGAAACGGGTAAATCAGTAGCCCAGGTTGCGTTGAACTGGGTATTGCAACGACCTACTGTTGCCAATATCATCATTGGAGCGCGCAATGAAGAACAATTGAAGCAGAATCTGGAGGCAGTAGGTTGGAACCTCACTACAGACCAGGTTAAAAAATTAGATGCTGCCAGCAATAGGGAACCTGTTTATCCTTACTGGCATCAACGGCAAAACCTGCAGTTGAATCCGTTGCCGAAGTTTTATTAAGATGGGTTGATAGGTTGACAAGTTAAAAGGTTGAAAAGGTAATATTATTCGATAGCAACTCCCCCAATAAAAAAGCCGCTCAGTATTCTGAAGCGGCTTTTTATGTATTGTGCAACAATGTTTATCCGATTGACTTTACGACTCCCCTGAAGTAGCCAGCCGATTCGGCCAGACCAGCTAAAGGATCGGTCATGTCTTTTTCAAATTCAATACTGCAGATGCCCTGGTAATTGCTTTTGCGGAGTGCTTTCACCAATGCCGGGAAGTCGATAACACCACGACCTACTTCAATGGCCTTGCCTTCTTTGGCAGCGAGGGTTACATCTTTAATGTGCAGGTCAAATATCCTGTTCTTGTATTCTTTTACAACGGCTGCCGGATCGGCGCCTGCCCGGATAGCATGGCCAATATCCATACACAGGCCCATTTTTTCATCGCGGTCTTTGATCAGGTCATAGGCATTCTTAGGGCTGGGATATAATTTATCTTCGGGACCATGGTTGTGAATGGCCAGTTTGATACCCGATGATTTAACGACTGATTCGGTATAATCCAACAACTCGGGATTGGGTACCCCTACGATCATGGGCACACCTACTCTTTTGGCATAAGCAAATGCTTCATCTACTGCTTCCTTCGATTTCATATAGATCACACCTACTGCATATACTTTAATATCTGCATCGGCAAACTGTTTTAAAACAGCTTGAATTTTTTCGGCATTGCTATTGAGTGGCAGGTGAAAATCTTTTACTGAAATATACTGGATGTTCACCTTCTTCATCATGGCAATGGCCTTCTCCAGATCAAATTTGGCAAATGTGTAACCGGCAATACCTGTGATGATGGGTTGGCCTTTCTTAGGGGCAGCAGCGGCATGGCTGGCCATTGGTAAAGTTAATGTACCTGCAAGGCCCAAAGCAGTTTGCTGCAAGAAGTTCCGTCTTGATGTCATTTGGCTGGTTTATACGATTGGTTGTAATGAGCATGAAAGATACAACATGAAATAGTAAGGCGTTTGCCATATATCAATATTTTCTGCGTATCATTTATAAATTGGTACATTAAAATGCATTAATGCATATTTTATATATCTTCGATGCTTCACCTCTTTGCCTAATTTCCACTCTTTCCTGTGTAAGCTACTGTGTTTCTTTTAGCCTGCTTGCTGCTATTGGTAGCAATAGGTTCCCCTCCACAAAACAGAAGTTATTGATTGTAACCCACAATAGCCATGGCTATTGCGTGCTGTAAACTCTTTATTGGATCAACTTAAACGTTTAAGTCATGGAAATGCATGATCTATTACCCGTTATTGTAAAAACACTGATGGCTATTTCACTGGGCGGTTTATTCTTGTCGATGCTTTTTGTAGACAAAATAAAACTGAATGGCAAAGAAAAAGGAGGCCGGAATATTGTGATCACCCTGGCCCTGAGCCTGATGGCCACTTTTCTATTTTCTATGATCGCCATTTTTCTATTATCCGAAAATAAGACAGCGTCTTTAAGCAATGAACTGATGTCGCTGGAAGCGCAGGTATGCTCCTGGCTGGCCATCCTGGCATTTATGCCGGTGCTGGTGGCTTTGTTTAAGATCGTAGTACTGCTTTTCAGGAGGAAACAAAAAACTGTCTGACCGGGATCGGCCCTTTCACAGGGATAAGCAGCCTGAGTACAGCTATTGCCGGATCTTGGCCGAAAATTGTATTTTTGGTTAGGCCGTTAATAATTGCCGGCATAACATGATCCTGAAATCACTGATAAAACATAAGTACATCGTTCTCTATGGCATTTCGATGGCCATATTGCTGTTCTTATTAAGGTGGCTGGAATTGCGGTTCATTATCATTGATCATTCCTTTGAAATATATGCAGGCGCCATTGCGCTTATTTTTACCGCATTGGGTATCTGGCTGGCCATCAAACTGACTAAACCCAAAATAAAGACGGTGGTGGTTGAGAAAGAGGTGTATATCCACCAGGAGGTTCCCACACCCCCTGCCTCCCCATTTACCCTTAATGAGAAAGCGCTTAACAAATCGGGACTCAGCAAACGGGAGCTGGAAGTATTGCAGCTGATTGCCGATGGACATAGTAACCAGGAAATAGCCGACCGCTTATTTGTTTCGCTCAATACGGTCAAGACACATTCCTCCAACGTCTTCCTCAAACTGGATGTAAAAAGAAGGACGCAGGCCATTGAAAAAGCTAAAAGACTGAGTCTCATCCCTTAACTCTACTCACCCATAGGAACTAAATACTTCTTTGCCTCCAAAATCATCCGAAAGTATGAGGGTATGGGTTACTTTATGCGCCAAATTTGCCGGGTAACCTTTCAACAAAACTCAACGAAATGAAAAAGACGATCCTTGTTTTTGGACTGATTGCCGGCCTCATTGTTACGGCCATGATGCTTACTTCTGTGGCCATGATATACAATAACCAGGATTTCAAAGGCAATGAGGTCATTGGATATACCACCATGCTGGTGGCCTTTTCTTTTATTTTTGTAGGGATCAAGCAATTCAGGGATAAGCACAACCAGGGCATTATAACATTTGGGAAGGCATTCCGGATTGGCCTGTATATTTCCTTAATCGCCTCCACCATGTATGTATTGGTATGGCTGGTTGAATACTATGTTTTCGTTCCCGATTTTGCAGAAAAATACGCCACCTGTGTCCTCAACAAGGCTAAAAATAATGGCGCTACTCCCGACGAACTAGCCAGACAGGCCACGAAAATGGCAAGCTTTACGGCCATGTACAAGAACCCGGTTTTTGTAATACTCATTTCCTATATGGAGATATTGCCCATTGGCTTGTTGGTAGCCCTTATCAGTGCCCTGTTGCTGAAAAGAAAAGTGAAACCGCAAGTACATACATCTTAATGGAAGGCCGGCCACTTACCTTAATAACCACCAATAGGCCTACTCAAATGGGCCCTGTTACCATCGCCACTTTTGATGACACCTGTGGCAACCTCATCCAGATAAACCAGCAGTAAATTAATAGGTTTTTAACCGCTTGCAGGCCGGTGAGTATCACTGGCCTGTGTCGTTATAACGATGCTTTAACGATCCTTTATCATTCCTTTGGGAATTGCGGCAAGCCTTTTTCAATAATTTTGCTATCCCCTACTCCACTTACATATTGCACTAAACCAATTCCTCCACACCATTACTACTGCAGGAAGTATTCTTTATTCACTTTAAAAAAGCACAATATGAACAAGGCTTTGTTTTATCTCCGTAGGAGCTTATTACCCGTTATTGCAGTTGTATCAAGTGGTATATTATTTACCGCCTGTTTAAAGGATAAAGACAATAATGGCCCTGGCATTCCCGCTGCCGGCTTGATGGCTTTTAACCTGGCACCAGATCAATCGTCGCTGTTGATCAGGCTTTCGGGCAATAATCTTACACAGGCGCCCCTGGCCTACACCAATTATACAGGTGTATACCAGAACATCTATGTAGGTAACCGGCCTGTTGAAGCATATAATTATCCCAACAGCACACCGATTACTTCCAGCAATTATAGTTTTGAAAACAATAAATATTATTCCCTGTTTGTAATTGGCGCCAACAGCGCTTATAAGAACATTATATCTGTCGACAAGTTTGACAGCTTATCTGCTTCCAATGGCAAGGCCTATGTACGGTATATCAATGCCATTACAGATTCGGTAAATACGCCCCTGGTAACAATTGCAGCCGGCGGCAATAATGTGGTCAATGAAAATGCAGGTTATGGCGCGGTGAGTGAGTTCAAAGCAATTACCCCGGGCGAGGTGGCTATTACGGTAAAGAACAACAATGGTGTTAATGCTACCCGCAATATTACGCTGGAGCAAAAGAAAGCCTATACTATATTATTGGCAGGCATGCCTGGTGCAACAGACGACAACAAGAAGGTGCAGATCAGGTTTATTACCAATGGTACTTTGTCGGATGATGCGTCGAAGTAAATAGCATTATAAGATCCAATATACCCGAGGCCCTCCCTTTGTGCGGAGGGCTTTGTATTTGGTACACATCTATTTCTTCTCAATATTCTAATCATATCTTCCAATTCGTCAGTCAGTGACTGACGAATCTCAAAAAAACTGGCCTTCAATTAGTTGAACTTCGTCAGACATTGTCCGACGAAGTTCAAGTCAAAGACAAAATAGAATTGTTCAGTCAGTGACTGAACAATTCGCTCTTATTAATAACCCCTATCCCAGAAAAAGGGAGGTTCAATGCCGAGGGAACGCAGGTATACATATCCCTGACCACGGTGATGGTTCTCATTGTCGAGCCAATACAACATACCGCCATATACGGTTCCTTCATATTGTCCCAGGAGGTTTTCTTTTTCCTGCCAGCGGTCGGCCTTTAACAGCGGCCATTGCTCATTGAGGTAAACAGTAGCATCATCCCAGAATTGCAAAAGACCTTCTTTGGTGGTAGGTTGGGTATTGCCAGCATACAGATCCTGCAGTTCTTTCCACTGGCCAGTTGCCAGACCATGCACACCCACAATGGCCAATTGTATTAATTCATGCGCCAGTTGTGAAAATGGGCGCATCCCTCCAATGGAATAAGTAAACAGTTTGTCTTCAGGAAATGCCTCTATTAACTTGCGGGTAAGTTTACGATGGCCTTGCCAGTGTTCCAATAATTGAGCGGGCGTAATAACAACGGCTGGACTGATCATAGTGTCTTGCATAATTTTTGGTATTTGTTGGAGAATACCTCAAAGAAAAAACCGGTTAGTGACAGCCCTATGTCAGGAGGGAAAAATTAAATTTTATACGGCCTTTTAAGGATCAGTTCGCCTTCGAGATTGATCTGGGTAGTGGCGCTGCGTTTTTCAATACTCTCTAATAATATACGAGTGGCCAGGCGGCCCATTTCGGGCAAGGGTTGTTTGATATAGGCAAAAGGAGCATAGAAAAATTCGAGGGCTTCAGTTTCGTCAAAGCTTACAATGGCCAGGTCGCCGGGCACTTTTACAGGCAGGGTGCTGATGTACTTTAAACCAGCCACAGCAATATTGTTGGCGCCAAACAACAAAGCATCCACCGGCTCCTTACCGGAAAGCAAGGTCTGGATAGCAGTATTGATGGATTCACTGTCGGCCTTAATGTCCACTTCTTTGATCAGGCTACTGGCAACAGGCAGGTGATGTTTTTCCAGGGCCGCTGTATAGCCCCGCTTGCGCTCCTGCAGGTGAAATAACTCCGAATCGTAGGTAACCATCCCAATGTTGCGGCAACCGCTTTGGATCAGGTGCTCTACGCCTTTAAAAGCGGCGCCATAATTGTCCAGGGCTACATAATTCGTCTTCAATGCCGGGAAATACCGGTCGATCAATACAAAGGGCACCTGTTGCTCTTGCAGGTAAATGACCTGGTGTTCGGAAAAAGCAGGCGGTGAAATGATGAGCCCATCCACCTGCCGGTCCAATAAAGTATCGATGAGCTTGCCGCATTTGCGTTCATTCTCATCCGAGCTGCTGAAGATCACGGTGTATTGGTGTTGCTCGGCTTCATCTTCAATGATGCGTGCCAGGCCCGAGGAAAAAGGGTTGGCAATATCGGCTACTATGAGGCCAATGGTATAGGTCTTGTTGGTTTTGAGGCTGCGGGCTACCTGGTTGGTCCGGTAGTTCAGTTGGGTCGCCACCTCCCGGATACGCTGGGCCAGTTCTTTTGATACCCTGTTCTCCCGTTTATTGTTCAATACATAGGAAACCAAGGCGGTTGATACCCCCACTTTTTGCGCTATATCTTTCAGGGAAACCTTTCGCTCCATATCCGGAATTGTAGTTAAAACACTAAAATACAATTAATGCATTAACCAACCGTCAATAAGTAAATCAATGAATATCAACTGCATAAATATCCTTTTCACATTAAAGCAGCATTAAGAAACGTTAAAAAAGGGATAACTGGTTAAACGTTTAACCATATCGGCGTATCTTTGCGTCGTCGAAACACAATTCAACCCTCCTATCTGAGCTTGTCAACACCCATGGGGCGTGACTGGCCAGGGTTAATCAACTAAAGTCAGTGTGTATGGAAACAATAACCAATGTGGGGCTCATTGAATGTAAGACACCTAATGGTGCATTTAAAACCGATGCGCTGGGCAACCGGCACGGCTTTCACCTGAAGAAGGTGATGGTGCAGGATGCTTCGCCGGAGATCACACGGCTGCATTACCCGCAATCGGAAATCGTACAGGATAAAAGAGCGATCATGGACGACTCAAGCATAGATCTCATAGTTATTTCAGGTGCTGCGAAAAGTGATCTTGATCTGGTGGCAGAGGTGCTGCAAACAGGCAAGCATGTAAGAATTGTTTAGTTACGGAATGGGTTTTAAGATTGCCTGTACTGTGTAAAAGATATTACCTATGGGAACGGAGCTAAAAGCTCACTTGAGATCCCCCTACACGAATGCCTGCTGAAATAGCGGGCATTTTTATTTGAATAACCCCTAACTGATTCAACTATTTAAGTAGAGCTCATGAAGCAAAGCAATTTTATAACGACGCTGAAACCCGGTTTACTGACGCTGACCTTGGGCGGTATGGTAGTAGGTATGACGGAATTTATGATGATGGGTGTGCTGCCGGATGTAGCCAGCTCGCTATCAATCTCCATTCCTTCGGCTGGCTACCTGATTGCCATTTATGCGCTGGGGGTGGTGGTTGGTGCGCCTTTGATGACTGCTTTAACCAGTCATTACCGGCCCAGGACGGTATTGATGGGGCTCATGGGTATGTTTGCTTTGTTCAATACGCTGTTTGCGCTGGCGCCCAATTATGGTTTATTACTGGCCGCCAGGTTCTTTGCGGGTTTGCCGCATGGCGCCTTTTTTGGAATAGGTGCGGTGGTAGCCAGCCGGCTGGCCGAGCCCGGCAGGGAAGCACGGGCAGTATCAATGATGTTTGCCGGCCTCACACTTGCCAATATCATTGGTGTTCCGCTGGGCACCTGGATGGCGCACAATATTGGCTGGCGTAGTTCTTTTCTGGCCATTGCGGTTATCGCTGTACTTGCAGCAGTAAGCATCCGGAAATGGATGCCCAACCTGACACCTACAGCCAATGCAGGTTTTGGGCAAAGCGTTAAGGTTTTTAAGCAAAAGGATATCTGGCTCATCATTGGTATTTCCAGTATAGGAACAGGTGGTTTATTTGCCTGGATCAGTTATATAGCGCCTTTGATGACAGAAGTGGCGGGATTTAGCAGCAGCAGCATTAGCAGTATTATGATCATTGCCGGGCTGGGTATGGCTGCTGGTAACTTTGTGGGCGGCAGGCTGGCAGACAAGTTCTCCCCACTCAAAACGACCAGCACGCTGTTGTTGACCATGATCGGGGCGCTGCTGATTGTATCGGTGGTGAGTTATTATAAAGCGCCGGCCATTGTTATGACCTTTCTTACCGGGGCGATTGCGTTTGCCGTGATAGCCCCTATGCAAATGCTGATGATCCGGGCCGCCAAAGGAGCCGAAATGCTGGCTTCTTCTGCGCTGCAGGCCAGTGCCAATATGGGTAATGCACTCGGTGCTTACCTGGGTGGACTGCCCATTGCAGCGGGTTTTGGCTATACTTCACCGGAATATGTAGGCGCAGGATTAGCGCTCACCGGTTTTATTCTTTGTATGGTGCTTGCCAAACAGAAAAAAACACCTGTCCACCTTCCTCAACCGGAAGGCAAACAGGTTATTCATTCACCATTAAAGGAAAAAAATTATGAAAACAGTATCTCTTAGTATCAACAACGGATTAAAAGGGTTTATCAACCTTTTTACATCGGAGATTGGATACACTACACAGACATCCAACAGGACATGGCGCCAATACCGGACTACCGGCAACAATATGGCGACATCTGAACCCCAGGACAATTCAAACAGGATCACCCGGCTGACTGCCGGTCACTTCCTGGCAGGCCCTCATGGTATCTTTGATCCCCGCCTGGTAAAATAAGGCTGGCCTATCAGGCAGCCACAGTTGCCACATGCTGGTAGATATTCCTCAGCTGCACGGTATGCCGTTTGGTATGGCAGATGGCAAAAACAAGCCATTCCCAACGGGTGAGGAGGTCAACGCCGGGAAACTCAAATTCATTACAGGTGAAGGAGAGGTCCATGGTGCGTGCTTTGACCGCCAAATCATCCAGGGTGGCCCTGAAGTCCTGCAACTGTGCATTTCTATCCTGCGGCCCCGCGGAAGGAAGGATAAAATCAGGTGATTGCATTTTGGTATCGTAGTCCAGGAAAATTGACTCGATAGTCATTACATGCTCATCTGGCTTTCTTCCGGTGGCAGGCGCGGTATCTCCTGCCATCATATAAGGTATTCCCTCCAGTGATTTGTATAAGTGCTCGCCTACCTGCCCGGCTGTCCAGCTGCCGGCAAATGGTACTCTATTGAATTGTTCCTGACTAAAGGAGGCCAGGGCATGTAATAATTCCCTGCCGGCGATATCCAGTTCATGCAGCAAGGTATCCAGGTGGGCAAAAGGCAGGTCGATAAAGTTCTTTACGGGCATATACTTCGGTGTTTAATGATACAGCAAACCTACGGGGTATCGGGCACACGGATACTGTACTATTCCGACAATAAAGCGGGTGAAATGCGTCAGCTAAACGCAATGGATAACAGGCTTATTCTGTAGAAGCTATGCCGCACTTAGCGGGTTGTGGGCGGGCCAGGATTGGCAGGTATGAAAATTGTGTCCTGGATACCTTTTCATCAAAACTTACCATTATGGCTATCGTAAAAGTTATTGAGGTCATCGCTTCTTCCGAAAAAAGCATTGACGACGCCTTACAAAATGCCGTAAAAGAAGCTGCCAAGACCATCCGGAACATTGACTCGGTATATGTAAAGGATATCAAGGCGCATGTAAAGAACGATAAGATCGTTACCTATGGGGTGATCTGCAAGATCTCCTTCCGCCTGGATGCATAGACATTCCTGCCCAATAATGCTGCACTTTATGGCCGATTTCTGCTACTGGCATACAATTTAAGGATGCCTTTAGCAGAAATGTATTGATATGGCATTAACAAACTACCGCAAGAAACGCTCCTTCCCGCATACGCCCGAACCTACGGGCGGTAAGGCAGCCGGCAAGGTTTTACATTTTGTGATACAAAAGCATGATGCTACGCGATTGCATTATGATTTCCGGCTGGAAATGGAAGGGGTATTAAAAAGCTGGGCCGTTCCCAAGGGTCCTTCTACCAATCCCGAGGATAAACGACTGGCCATGATGGTGGAGGACCACCCGTATGATTACCGCAATTTTGAAGGCATTATACCCGAGGGAAATTATGGAGCTGGTACAGTGATCATTTGGGATGCGGGTACGTATGAACCGCTGGAACCCAGTGGCGATAAAAAGAAAGATGAAAAGAACCTGTTGAAGCAACTCAAGGCAGGCTCCCTTAAATTCAGGTTGAAGGGGCATAAACTGCAAGGTGAGTTTGCACTGGTAAAGCTTAAGAACGCCGAAAAAAATGCCTGGCTGCTGATCAAACACCGGGACGAATATGCCCGGGCTACTGATGTTACGCGCAAGGTACGTTCGGTCATCTCAGATAAAACGCTGGAGGAAGTGACGAAAACAAGTCGCCATATTTTCAGTCAATCCAAGACCTCCCCTCCTGCTAAAAAAGCCCCCGGCAAATCAACGACTCCGAAGAAAGCAGTACGGAAAGCCGCCGCCCGCAAGGTAGCCCGAAAAAAAAAAGCAGTAAGCCTACCAGCTAAAGCACCTAAGGCGCCTTTCCCAAAAAAAATATCACCTATGTTGGGTACACTGGCCAGTGAGCCCTTTGATGCACCCGGTTGGCTGTATGAAATCAAATGGGATGGTTACCGAGCATTGGCCCTATGCCATCAAGGCAAGGTGGAATTGCAATCGCGCAATCAAAAAAGCTTCAATGAGAAATTCTACCCGGTATACCAGGCGGTGGCAGACTGGCAAACGGATGCCATCATTGATGGGGAGATATGTGTAGTTGATAAGAAGGGCATCGCGCATTTTGGCTCCCTTCAAAACTGGCGCAGTGAAGGGGATGGCGAACTGGTCTACTATGTATTTGACATCCTGTGGCTGCATGGTCATGATCTTACAGGGCTTTCACTGGTTGAACGCCGGGCGTTGCTAAAACCCCTGGTACCCGCAACAGGTATTATACGGTATAGTGAGAGCTTTGAGAGCAGTGCCACGGAATTCCTTGCTGTGGCTTCGGCCATGGGTATGGAGGGGGTTATGGCAAAGAAAGCCGATAGCATTTACCTGCCGGGGGAAAGAACAAGGGATTGGTTAAAGCTGAAAGCCAACAAACGACATGAGGTGGTCATTGGGGGATTTACGCGTAATGCGGATTCACCCAAACGGTTCAGCGCCCTGCTGGTAGGAGTTTATGACGGTAAGCGTTTGCATTATACCGGTAAGATAGGTACGGGCTTCAATGATAAGATGCAGCAGGAAATGATGCGCCAGTTCAGGCCACTGATCACCACCAAATGTCCTTTTACAGAACTACCGGATGTCAATAAGCCCTCCCGTTTCAGACCCAATCCACCACATGCGAAGGTTACCTGGCTGCAGCCAAAGCTGGTAGGCGAAGTAAGTTATACTGAAATTACCAGTGACGGATTAATGCGGCATCCCAGCTTTGAAGGCCTGCGGGAGGATAAAAAAGCAAGGTCAGTAGTAGCAGAAAAAGCTATCAACATAAAGACAAAACGCAGGCTGGTGGCTAATTCCAAACGAATATCGAAGTAATCTCCAGGAGTCAATACTGCCAACGCAGTCCGGCAATTGGTATGATGCAATCATGTCAAAAAGCATGTCTCCCCAATGAAGAATCTGCCCTATAGGACACATTTTCAATTTCTTCATTGGGGACTTCCCAATGGAATCGTGAATAACTGGTGTACAAATGATAGGCTGATATGGATGTTTCTTACTATATTACTTCATTAATTTTGGAGGATAGATTAACATCCTGTCTAATGCAGGAATAAGATCCCTTCCTCCTGCATTAGACACCATCATCAATCGTAAAAAAAAAACAGAACAATGGCAACAAAAAAAGCGCCCAAGAAAGCAGCTAAAAAAGCAGTAAAAAAGGCCGCCAAGAAAGCAGCTCCTAAGAAGGCTGCAAAGAAAGCCGTAAAGAAGGCAGCAGCCCCTAAGAAGGCCGCTAAGAAGAAATCAGCCCGGAAACCAAATGCAGCCTTCATGGCTCCCCTCACGCCAAGTGCAACACTTGCTGAAGTGATTGGTGCAAAGGCTATCCCAAGAACTGAGATCGTTAAGAAGATCTGGGACTACATCAAGAAGAACAACCTCCAGGACAAGAAGAACAGGAGAATGATCAACGCTGATGCCAAGCTGAAACCCATCTTTGGCAAGGACCAGATCTCCATGTTTGAACTGGCAAAGATTGTCAACAAGCATGTAAAATAAATCTGACTAAGACAGGGAACCAGCTTGCCAGGTTATTTTGCTATAACCTGGCAACCTTCCTGTCACTCTCCGCACTTTATAAGGCCAATGCCTCTTCTATCTTCTTTTCGATGAGCTCCTGCTCAAATCCATTGGTAAATACGCACAGTACTTCCCCCTTCTTATCAAGCAATACCAATGAGGGACAACCAGGCAATCCCATGCTCTTAAACAGCTTCCTACCCTTGTACAGCATCTTATAAGCTGGCTGGTATTTATTGTAAAAGAACTGCATATCGCTTTCTCCATCCTCTATATTGACTGTCAGCAATTGAAAAGCTGTATGGCCAAACTTGTTTTGTAAGGCATTGTAATGAGGCATGGCCACCATGCAAGGCCCACAGGATTTGAACCAGAAATCGAGCAGCACTATTTTACCTGCATATTGATGAAGGGATATACTGTCAATGGCAGCAGGGGTATAATTGGGCAGGGTAAAATCATCTATCCGTGCGCCCACCTTTACCAGCGGTTTCTTCTGCTCCCGACGGAAGGAGCTGTACCTGGTAGCATAGGTACTGTATTGCCAGGAGGCTGTGGCGGGCCTGGCAGGTTTGGTACTAATGGCTGTATAAGTTGTTGTCAGAAAATCGCGGTCATCGCTTCCCCGGATATATTTGGAAATGAAAGTATGGGGTAAGTATGTTTTTTTATCAATGACCAGGTAATAGGGTCTTTGTAAATTGGCCACACCAATGGAGTCGGTCCCATTAAAACCAAGAAAATACCTCCCCGGCCATTCTATTTTTACGCAATGGTAATGCTGATTACCGATCACCGTATCGTTGAGTGTTTTCTGAATCCGGCCATCGCTGATAATAATTGGCAAGTTTATGCGCAGCATGGCAAGGGAATGGGATAAATAGCTATTGCCTTCCAGTTGTTGGGCGGTTCTGGCAGTAGTGGAGTCGATGGTCATGGCCTCGTTGTCCAAGTGTAAGGTGCGCTGTCCGTCGTAAACAAACAGGGTTTGGTCTCTGCGGGCCTGGAACCGTAATCCGGTGGGGCTATTGGACATATACTCAATATACAGATCAGCCGCCATGGTATTGTGGTAATTGCCCTCATAATACCTGGTTTCACGGGTTTGGCGGTAACTGAAGGTGGTCAGGCCTTGCAGTTTGGCGCTTGTTTTTTGCAACACCGCAATGGCGTTGTTGGGGATTCCGGGGCTTTGGGCCTGGGTAAAGAAAGCCGCGCCCAGGGGCAGGCATAGTAAAATGAATTTCATTATTTGGGGATTTGTTCAAACAAACATAGGTACTCCTGCAAGGGCAAAAACTGTCATTCGACAAGGCCCGTCAACAAAAAGACCAGGGCAGGTTAATCGAAAAATAGGGGGTGTTTATCGAAAACAAGCGCTTTTGCCAGGGCCACCCGGCAAGTAAAGCAGGTTTACAATATCTTTAAAACCTATGCCGCCCACCTGGTCATTCAAAACAGTTGATAAATACACCCGGATAGAATGGATCTTCTTTCTGTCTATCTGGTTTATCATCCCCTTGGTGTCGGACCTGGAATATGGTTTTAATGAGGAACCTCATCAACTGCAGTGGAGTTACTTCAAGATCAACCTGGTCAGGCGGGTGGTATGGGGTATCTTCCAGGTGGTTCCCCACTACTTGTTTTATAAACTTGCCATTCAACGGCTATTGATCAGGAAAAAATATGGGTATTTCTTTCTCTCTATAGGGTTATTCATTGTTGTGCGGGAATTGTATACCATTCACATTATGTATGGTACCATCTTCCGGCTCCATTTCCTACCCAGTGAAATGATCACGGAAGCTGGCAAAGTTTTACAATCCGGAGGACGGCTGCACTTCACCATCAGCTACCTGGCTGTACAGTTACTGGTCATGATAGCCCTGGCTTATTATATACACTACGACAAACAGGAAAAGCAGTTACAGGAACTTAAACGGCTGCAGGCGGAAACAGACTTGCAATACCTCAGGGCACAATTACAACCGCATTTCTTTTTTAATACGCTTAATAATATCTATTCCCTGGCGCTGCAGCAATCGACCCTGACAGCACCGCTGGTGGCCAAGTTATCGGAGATGATGCGCTATGTACTCTATGAAACGGGGCAATCCAGGCAACCCCTCAAACGGGAGATCAGCTTCCTGCAAAATTATATGGACGTACAATCGGTACGGTTCTCCGGACAAACAACGATCCGGTTTGACACGCAGGGTATTACCAACGAGGCACAGATTGAACCATTGCTCCTATTACCCTTTATAGAAAATGCTTTTAAACATGGTATAGAAGAAGTGGCTGCGGGCTTTATTGAGATCATTGTTTTCCTGCATGACAATGAGCTCACGTTATCGGTCAAAAACAGCCGGCCTCCGGACCAGGCGCCTGCCTCCGGCAATAGCAATGGCATCGGGCTGGACAATACTACCAAACGGCTATCACTGCTGTACCCAGGTAAACATTCGCTGCAGGTAAAGGAGAACAAGGATACTTATGCGGTAATTTTAACCCTCATGCTGCATTGATATGGTACAATGTATGATCGTTGACGACGAGCCGCTGGCGCAACAGGTACTGGAAAAGTACATTCACCAAACGGAAGGATTGGCACTGGCGGCCAAATGTTTTACTGCATCGGAAGCGTTTGGGGTGCTGCACCAGCAGGGCATTGACCTGTTGTTCCTGGATATCAAAATGCCGCTGGTGAATGGACTGCAGTTCATACAATCGCTGAAAACACCACCTGCCTTTATTTTCACCACAGCCTATGGGGAATATGCACTGGCTAGTTATGAACTGGCAGCCATTGACTACCTGTTGAAACCCATCACGTATGAACGGTTCCTTAAAAGCATAGCCCGTTTTCTACAGCAACAGCCTGCCCCTCCTGGCCCACCGGCCAAAGATTATGTCTATTTTAAGGTGGATGGGAATTTGGTCAAGGTCTTTCACCAGGAGATCCTGTATGCGCAATCGCTGAAGGATTATATGAAGATCGTGACGCCTACGGGCAATCACATTACGCACCTTACGATGAAATCGTTGCTGGAACTGCTGCCAGATGCGCATTTTAAACGAATACACCGCTCCTATGTGGTCAATATCAATCACCTGGATGTGCTGGGCAAAGACCATGTACTGATTGGAAAAACGACACTTCCAGTGGGTGAGCATTATAAAATGAACCTGAAAGGCTAGGGGTTGTCACAAACCGGGTTGCTCAATTGTCTCCTGTTAGGGGGAGTGGTCCCCTATTCTTTCAAATCACTTAGATTTATACTATATGGACGCAAAAGCGGCGCTATTTATAGAATACAAGGCCCTGCTGTTTTCGATGGCCTACAATATGCTCGGCAGTGTGGATGCCGCCGAGGACATTGTGCAGGACACCTTCCTGAAATGGATGGAAACGCAGGAAGGTACGGTAAGGCATACCAAGGCCTACCTGGTGAAGATGGTGACGAATAGTTGTATCAACTACCTGCACAGCGCGCGGGTACAACGCGAGCAATATGTGGGTGTATGGCTGCCCGAACCACTGTTGAATTATGGCATTGATTATGGACAGGAAAGGGTTGAAACCTACCATGCGCTCTCACTCGGCCTGCTGGTGCTTATGGAAAAACTCACACCGCAGGAACGGGCCATTTTCCTGCTCAAGGAAATATTTGCCTATGATTACTTTGAGTTGGCGGACATTTTTGATAAATCGGAAGACAATTGCCGGCAGATCTTTAAACGGGCCAAGGACAACCTGGGCAAAGACGCCCGCCGTTTTGAGGTAGACATGAAGCTGCATGAGAACATGCTGCAAAAAATGCTGGAAGCCACTTCGGAAGGCAGCCTGGACAAACTGATCGAACTGCTCAAAGAGGATATCGTATTGTATGCAGATGGCGGTGGGAAATTCATCCCCATCAATCGCCAGCGGCTCACGGCAGCTTATAAACCTATTTATGGCAGGGATAAAGTAAGCAGGTTATTGATGAGTGCAGTAGGCAAACTAGACAATATCCCGGATTTTCACCGGGAAGTGATCCTGGCCAATGGCTTACCCTCCATCGTTTCCTATTCCGGCAATAACCCCATTAGCCTCTTCTCACTCGAACCTGAGGGAGGGAAGATCAGGAATATCTATATCCAAACCAATCCGGACAAGTTGAAGCATTTTAAAAAAGGGGAAGGATTGTGATATACCCTGTCACAAGGAAAAAGGCTGATCTGTCTTAGGTAGAAAAGCAGATTATGATCTATCAAACATCGCTATGGTTCCATATCATAGGCATTACTTTATTGGCGGGCACTACGGTTACAGATTTTGTATTGACACGGAAATTCTGGGCTTTCTATAGCAAAGACCCCGCGGCAGGGATATTGGTACGGAAAATGACTGATAAGCTGCCCCTGCTGATAGTTGCCGGGATTGTATTGATCCTTTTATCGGGTGTGGGAATGATGGCCATCCTGCACAGTGTTATTGGTACCATGTTGTGGTTCAGGATCAAGATCGCACTGGTAGTAGTGGTGATTTTGAATGGGGTGGTATTTGGGCGGCGCCTGGCTACACAACTCAACCGGCTATTAGCAACAGGGAACACGGGAACGCCCGATGAACAATCGCTGAGCCGGGTAAAGCGCAACCTGCAACGCTTTCATATTACCCAGCTGACCTTGTTTTTTATTATCTTTTTCCTGAGTGCCTTCAAGTTTAGCTAGGTGTTAGATCAATCCTTGCTGAACGGCTAATTTGATGAGGGCGGCTACATTTTTTACCTCAAACTTCTGGAGAAGGTTACGGCGGTGGGTTTCTACGGTCAGGGGGCTCAATGAAAGTTGCGTGGCAATACCGACAGTAGTGATGCCTTCCGAAATAAGGAGCAGTATCTCTTTTTCCCGCTTGGTCAACTGGGGAATACCCTTCAGTTCCTTAATTGAAGGACGGGCTATGATTTCCTTGACCTCTTTGCTGAAGGCGATCTGTCCGCTCAAGGCTTCATTAATAGAAGCAAGCAGCTCGGCCGAAGAGGCATTTTTGAGTAAATACCCGCTGGCGCCATTTTGCAGGGCCTGCATGATAATGCTCCGCTCGCTGTGATTGCTCAAGACGAGTATACAGGTGGCGGGGCTTATTATTTTTATCTCCTTACAAAGATCCATGCCATTTATATCGGGCAGGGAAATATCCAGGAGTACGATATCTACTTTTTTGGTTTTTAAGAATTCAATAAATGAAGCGCCTGTAGTAAAACATCCGGCTACATAAATAGGCTCTTTATTGTCCAATAGCTTTAAGACGCCTTCAATAACAACAGGATGGTCGTCTACGATGGTCAGCGCTATCCTGTCTTTATCCTGCAACATACAATTCAATATTTATGGTGGTTCCTTCATTAATAACAGAGGCAATATCCATTTTTCCATTCAGGTAATCGACCCTGCTTTTTACATTGCTCAGGCCAATGCCGTTGGCTTTGGTGGTTACTGTAGGGTCAAATCCCTTGCCATTATCTTCGAGTGTCACTAAAAAGATGCCCTCATTTTGGCTGCATTGCAATAAAATGCCGGAAGCCCCGGAATGGCGGATGGCATTGGTGAGCAGTTCCTGCACAATGCGGTAAATGGTTACCTGGGTTTGCTGGGGAATTGTTTTTTCAATGCCAAAGGACTGGTATTCGATGCGTGTGTGGCCGTTCATCAGCGATTCGCACAAGTCTTTCAGGGCGGTTTCCAGGCCCAGTTTCAAGAGTGCCTCGGGCATCATATTACGGGCAATGCGGCGCAGCTCACTGATAGAATGATCAAGTTGCCCAATTACCTTATGCAGGTCGGCATCCGGTGGCGCGGCAGGGGCCGCTACGGTAAGGCCGGTCAAATTCATTTTTACACCGGCCAGCATCCCTCCTAAACCATCATGCAGGTCGCCGGCTACCCGGCGGCGTTCTCTTTCTTCACCTTGCAGCATGGCATGACTGAACTGTATTTGTTGTTGCTGGGCTATTTCCTTTAGCTGCTGCTGGTGGTTCAGGTCTTGTTGAGCCGAGAGTTTCTTATTGTTGCGATAGTACAGGAGGGCCAGCAGGGTCACGATCAGCAATAGGATGCTCGCTGAAGCCAGGAACCAGTTCAATAGCCGGGTATTGCGGGCGGTGAGGGCAGCCTTCTCATTTTGAGCTTTCAGGCCAGCGATCTTCTTTTGGTTCTCGGCATCATTGAACTTCAGTTCCAGGGCCTGGATATCTGTTTTCAGCTGGCTTTCATGCACGCTGTCGCTCAGTTTGCTGTATTGTTGGGACCATTGAAAGGCCTCCTTCAGGTTGCCCAGGCCAGCATTGGTTTCGGACAGACCTTTATACAACTGTAACCTATTGCCTATTTGGGAGGTCATTTCGGGCTGTTCTACCAAATAGTTCAATACAATCCGTGCTTCGCGGTAATTCTTCTGATCAAAAAAGGCATAGAACTTTTGAAGCAGAAGCCGTTGCTCCTCATAGCGCCTGCCGGATTGCTTGGCCAGGACGATGCCCTTATCAGCGCTTACCAGGGCATCATTAAACCGCTTCGTCCCGTTAAAATAGATGCTCTCGGCAGCATAATAATCTACCAGGAGGGAGGATGAAGGGAAGGGCGCCAGCATGGCCTTGGCACTGTCGAGCATGGGCTTTGCCTGAGCAAATTTCTCCCACAGAACATAGTTCTCGGCAGCTGTAATATAGGCAGTGGCCAGGGAACTGGATTCATGGAGCTCTCTGAATGCTTTAATGGCCAGCAGGCAATAGGTGGATGCTTTTTCGTACTGGGCAGTATTCTTAAAGGTAAGGGCCAGGTCGTGGTAATTTTTGGCCAGTCCCGAACTATCGCCCGATTGCTGGGCCAGGGGGATGGCTTTACTGATCAGGATATCCGCAAATGCTTTTTCATCGCCTTTTGCTTGTTGCAGCACGCCGTAATTGTGCCATGACTGGGACCTGAAAAGTAAAGCGGGTTTTGTATCAAACTTGCTCAGCAGGGTATCTGCCCTCAAAAAAGCGGCTTCGCTTTTGGGTAGATCGCCGTTGGCATAGAAAATAATGCCTTCATAAAACCAGGATACAGCCAATTGAAAGGGATTGTTCTTTGCATATTGCCTACCTTGATCCAGGTATTCCCTGGCTTTTGCGGGATCCCTGAATACCCAGTAATAGGACAATAAATAACTGGCCTTGGTTTTCACGCTATCGGCAGTGGCCTGCTTCAATACGTTACTGAGGCTGTCGCTGTACCTATTTTCATCCAGGGGTACCTGGGCCCTGGTCCCGGTAATGATCATTACCAGCAGGAGGATGAGGGTGGTGTGGCGGATCATGCTGGCAAAGTAAACAACAATTGCTGAATACTTTTTTATTATATCAATAATACCTGAAAACAGGTATATTAATATACCTGTTTAATTGTACCATACAGGTATGGGCGCCGGCATAAAAAAGGACAAAACGGATCGCTCCATTTTGTCCTAAGGGTTTGGAAATAAGTAACGGATTAAAAACCGAGAACCTTAACCTAATTATTTATAGATGGCTATTTCGATCTTACCAGATTGGGTAATGACGCAGGTGCGGAAATAAGAAGGATCTACAATTTCAATGCCCGCCTCTTTGGCAAACTGTCCGGCTCCCGATCCCACCATCAGTATTTATCCGCAGGGCTTTGTTCCCATTTTCCATTCTCCATCCACCACCAGTACCATTTGCCGCCCTGTGCTTTAGCCACATCAAAGTCGGCTACGGAGAAATAACCATTGCCGTTGGGGCTACCTGGTAGCTCGTATACTTTGACCGCTTTTTTCCCCGATACCCATTGCAGGGGTTTTTCTGCCACACATACTTCGGGTGGCGTGGAGGGATTGGTGAGCAGGAAATAGGCTTTGCCTTCTCCCATCACGGTGGCATTTCCTTTCTCATCAATACACACGGCAGTCCTTTCATCGGGAGCAATTCCTTTGGGGAAAATTTTCCAATCAGTAATGATGCGGCTCATAAAGGTCATATGCCTTCCCTGCCGGTTACGGGCCACATAATGCTGATCGGTAATCACGTTCTTTAAAAAAGGAGGCTGCAGGAAATCGTTGTTGTACAATTTTACCTGCTCATCATAGGGCTCCATGCCTACCGCGGAGGTAGCGCTTCCTATTTCACCACTGTAATAGAAACCACTCAATATGGCGCAACCGGCACTAGTGCCACCTACGGGTATTTTCTTTTTGTTGAGGAGGTAATTGATGGCTTCAGAAGTTTTGGTATTTCTCCAAAAGCGCATGTAGTTGGATTGATCACCACCGGTAATGAACAGCATTTCGGCATTGCGGATGGTTTGGGCTACCTTTTCATTATTGGCTACCTCCCGCGAATCAATGAGTAAGGTTTCGATGGAATTGACCGTACCCAGTTTGGCAATATCATCATTGTAAAGATAATCGCCCGAAGCACGGATAACGACCACATCTCCTCCCCCACTGCGTTCAATCATCCATTTAAAAGCGCCGTCTACCATACCACCGCCACCAATGAGTGCCACGCCACCACGTGTAGTGGTGGTTACATCTTTGGCATCGCCGGTGAGACCCAGTGAAGGGCCGGAGGGCTTTTTTACTTGTGCCTGGACGCTGTTGATGCATAGGGCACAGACAGCTGCCAGTATAATTGATCTTGTCATTTACGAAGCTGTTAGGCTGTTGTACGGATTAATAATAGGGATTTTGTTTCAGGTTCTTATTAACCCGCAATTCCCTGTTGGGAATGGGCCAGATGTATTGGGCATCCGTGGGCTTCAGTAGTACAGCCCCCAATGCATTGACAGCATCTTCGGGATTGCGGCTGATGGGTAGCTTGTGGCGGCGCAGGTCGAAATGACGATGGCCTTCAAATGCCAGCTCCTTAAACCGCTCTGTATCTACGGCTGCATTCAGGGCTTCTTTGGTAGCAAAATCCTGGTCAATATAACCATTGATCCGCTGGGCGCGTAAGGTATTGAGGTCGTTTTTAGCAGCAGCAAGATTATTCTTTTCGGCATTAGCTTCTGCCCGGATCAGGTACATCTCGCCGGTGCGGTACAACACAATGTCGGAAAGGTTGCGGTTGTCGGCATCATCGCTCATATATTTCACTACGGCATTGGGTGTTTTGCCGGCGGCTTGCCGGGCCGGGTCTATTTTAATATAGGAAGCGAAGCGGATATCATTGGCCTGGTCAAAGAGGTTGGTGAGTTTATAAGAGGCTGCATAATATAAACGTGACCCACCCGGATCGTCAAGAAAGGTAGCCTGTGTATAAGCATCACTGAGGCGTGTTTCGTTATCGGCTGCCACTCTTTTCAATTTCCACAATACCTCCTCATTACCACCGGCTCTCCATATCCTGGAAAAATTGGTACGTGATGCGAGTGGGGCGACATTGATAACCTCGGTGGCATACTTAATGGCATTGTCCCAGTTTTTCTCATACAAGGCAGCGCGGGCCTGTATAGCCGAAATGGCTCTTGAAGTGATTCTTGTATTGTCGTTGAAAGATGCGGGTATGAGGGCTTTGGCGGCCGTGAGGTCGGTATTTATCTTGGCCATAGTGGCCGCAAATGTTAACCGGGCGGGAGTACTGATCTCAGAAACTTCCATATAAGGTACGCCCAGGGAATCGGCTACATACCCGGAAGCGAAGTTGCGGATGAGTTCAAAATGACAGTAAGCGCGTAAAGCCAGCAACTCGCCTTTGTATTGGGGTTTCAGTGATTCCTCACCTGGCTTGGGTACAATGGCATCTATAGCAGCCAATACCCTGTTGGCATAATCAATAGCTGCATAGTTATCTCCCCAGGCATTGTGTTCAAAACTACCATCGTATTGCCAGCGGTGGGTAGCAACACCACCGCCAGTAATGTTTTCGGAAGTCAACATCACTTCATCAGTGATACGGGAAGTATAAAAAATACTGCTGTTGTAATTTAATTTGGTATAAGCGCCCAATAAGCCGGCATTGACGTCTTTCATATTCCTGAAGGCTTTGCTGGGATCAATCAGGTCACTGGGCAACACGTCGAGCTGTTTATTACAGGAGATAACTGTCAAGGAAAGCAAGGCAGTGGCCAGTACGGCGATTGTATAGAAAGTGCGTTTTGTAGTCATGGTGGTTGGAATTAAAAGTTAACGTTTAAACCCACTACATAGGTTCTGGGTGCCGGATAGCTGAAGCGTGCGTATTCATTGCCATTCTCCGGATCAAAACCTCTCCATTTGGTCCAGGTAACCAGGTTTTGTGCCTGCAGGTTGATCTGTATGCCACTGATGGCTTTCCATTTACCAATGACCGATTTGGGTACATTGTAACCAATATTCACATTCCTTAACCTTACATAAGAAGCGTCCTGTATATCCCTGGAAGTAAAGGTGCGGCGGGCGGTGATGCGCGGCAGGATGGCGTTATCGCCGGGCTTTTTCCAGCGGTCATACAATAGGCGGGTTGATTGATTACTGGTAGTAAAGCTGGGATTCTCATTGTAATAATCCTCATTGTTGTAGCGGTTCACCTTGGCGTTGAACGTGAACAGCGCATTGCAGTAAAAATCTTTCCAGCTTAGAGAAGTATTGAAACCACCGGTAATAACGGGTACATAGGTACCAAATTCGGCCACACTTAAAGTAGCCGCATTATACTTGGTGGTGATCTGCCCGTCGGGGGTGTAATACTGTGGATCTCCATTGGCGGGATTAACACCAGCCCATTTGGGTGCATAATGTGCTCCAAAGGGAAGACCCACCCGAATAATGCCGGTATACTGGTATTCGAATTCGTTCACGTTGCCCAAGTCAAGTACCACATTTTTATTATAAGCCATATTAGCACCGACGGTCCATAGCAGATTTTTGCTTTTGATCACATCACCTTGCAGGTCGATCTCCACGCCGCGGTTCCTCATTTTTCCGGAGTTGATATCCAGATTGCGCACGCCGGATGTAAGGGGCAGGTCCTGGTTGACAAAAAGGTTGCTGGTGATGCGGTTATAAAATTCGGCAGTAAGGCGGATGCGGTTATTGAGGAGTGCCAGGTCGAAACCGATATTCAATTCTTTGGCATATTCCCAATCGTAGTTGGCATTACCAGGCTGCTTGGGGACAATGGCCGCCACACCTCCATAACTGTCAAGCCCATAAGCAGGGATATAACCGAAATCGCTGGTAAAGGGGCTGGCAGTAGTACCATAGCTGGCCCTTAACCGCAGGTTGGAAATAAGGTCAATATCCTGCAGGAAACTTTCCCGCTTTGCTTCCCAGCTGGCACCAAGTGAATAGAATCCATGCCAGCGGTTTTGTACCGGCAAGGTGGAAGAACCATCATAACGGTAAGTAGCATTAAGTGTGTATTTGTTTTGATAGGTATATCTGAACAAACCCATAAAAGAGGCCATAGCGTTTTGTGTACGGGCGCCGCTCAGGTCGGGAACATAGGTGCCAGGATTGCCTACACCAGCAAAAGTATTGGGCAACCTGCCATCAATACCATAACCCACATATCCGAAGGAACGGTCTTTATTGGAGAGGTATTCAAACAAACCGGATACTTCCACATCATGATCTTCGGCAAAGATATTGTTATAGGTTAGGCCCGAAGTAGAAACGAGTGACAGGTGACGTACGACACCCTCACCAAAACTTCCCATCCGGCCATTACTGGCCAATCTTCTACCTGCATAAGAATCGGGATTGATCCAGTCTTCATTGGTTTGATCACGGTAGTCAATACCCAATCTTGTTTTTGCAGTGAGGCCCTTCAACAGGTTATAGCTGATGCTCATGCCCAACACGGTTTTTAACTGGTCTTTCTTGCTGGAAGTATTGAGCATACGTTCGTAGGCATCGCTTCCTTCGCGCTGGTCCAGTACAGGATAAGTGCTGCCATCGCCTGTAGTTACCAGCTTGCCATCGGGCGCATAAGGGTATTCATAGGGAAGGGCATAATACACAGCGGATAAAGGGTTATTGCCGCTGGAGCCTCCTTCGCTTTGTATATAGGTTGATTTTGAGTAACCAATATTGAGGTTCACATTGGCTGTTAACCTGCCAAAACTAAAGTCGAGGTTGTTTTTCAGGGTATATCTTTTAAGTCCCGATACCCTTACCAGGCCTTGCTGATCGAAATAGTTGAGAGAAGTATAGAAGCGGATATTCTGGTTGCCACCACTGGCGCTTACTTGCTGTTCCATATAATGACCATTCCGCATGAACAGGTCGCGCCAATCGGTATTGACACCCAACAAGCTATCTACAATATGATCAGCTTCCTGCTTTTCGGCCGGTGTTTTGGAAGCATAATCCGGATTGAGTTTGGAATAGGTCCAGAAAGGGCCTGCCTCTGAACCTGTTTCCACACCAATCCCCTCTTCAAATTCCTTGCGCTCAGCGGAGTTCATCATCCTGAATTTGGTAGAGGTCAGGGTAGATACGCCATATTGTGAGCGGTATTCTACGGCCAGTTTACCGGCCTTTCCTTTTTTGGTGGTGATGACGATGACACCGTTTGAACCACGGGAACCATAGATGGCTTTGGCAGAGGCGTCTTTCAACACGGTAACGGATTCGAAATCGCCGGGATTGAGGGATTGATAATAGCCACCTTCAATGGGCACGCCATCCATTACAATCAAAGCGGCACTACTGCCACCGATAGACCCAATTCCCCGCAACACCACATTGGCGCTGGTGCCCGGCTGACCGGAAACAGACGATATGGACAAACCTGGAACACGGCCTTGCAGTGCTTGTTCAAAAGTAGCTACCGGCACATCGTTGATCTTATCGCCGCCAATAGTAGTAGCTGCCGATACCGATTTGTTCCTGCTATAATTGGTATAACCAGTTACCACTACTTCATTGAGATTTACAGCCGATAGTTTCAGGCTCACATTGATGGTAGACTGGCCATTGATGTTTATTTTTTGTTCCTGGTAACCCACCAGTGAGAACTCCAATGTTTTGGCATTCTCGGGCACATCGAGGGTATAATCGCCCGCGGCATTAGTAAGCGTGCCCAACGAGCTGCCGGCTACCAATACGGATACGCCAGCCAGGGGAGCATTGTCGGGGCCCGTTACTTTTCCCTTAATGGTCTTTTCGGGTGCTGGTTTCTTCTCGGTTGAAAAGATGACCACAAGGTTGTCTTCCTTCAGGGTATAATTGAGGGGAAGGCCGGTAAAGGCTTGTGCCAGCACTTGCTCGAGGCTGGCGCTGCGTACGGTGATGTCGATCTTTTTATCATCGGGTAAGGTACCTGTGTGGTATACAAACCTGTATAGTGTTTGCTTTTCCACTTCATTAAGCAGGTGTTTAAGGGTTGCTTTGCGGAGCTGCAGGTTGATCTTTTCCTGGGCAAAGGTCTTGGCCTGCACCTGCATGCCTACACATACCAATAGAATGAGGGTATGCTTCATAAAAAACAAGAGTTGCCTGCCTGGAAAGATGCGGGGTCTTCCTGTGAAGCCAGTAGCAGTCTTCATAATGTTAGTTGGTTTTCAGTGATCAATACGTTGACGTTTCCTTTATTTGCTGATGATGATCTTTTCTTTTTCGACCTGGAAATTAAAAGGATAAGATAGTTGCAATGCTTCGAATGCTTTTACAACCGTTTCGCTTTCAAAGGTCCCGGAGTAACGGTAGGTTTTTACGGTTTCATCGGCAAAGGTTATCTCGATACCATACCATTGCTGTAATTTGGCTGCGATGGCGGATAATGGTTCATCCTCTATTTTGAGCCTGTTGCGTATCCAGGCAATTTCTTTGGCTTTGTGGTTGGAGGGGTCAACCGTCATCGGTACGATGCGGAAGGGGTCTTCTTTCGAAGTGGAAGCTTTGGCCTGTACCTCACTCATGTAGATCAATTTCATATTGGGGGTGAGGATCACTTTCTGCTCGGGGTGGCCCTTTACAGATACGGCCACTTTACCCCTGAACAAGGCTGTTTCGGTATGGGCGTTGGACCGGGCGCTTACATTGAAGGCGGTACCCAGTACTTCTATATTAACTTCATTGGTATGCACAATAAAGGGATGACCTTGCTGATGGGTGACATCGAAAAAAGCTTCGCCCGAAAGGCTTAGTTCGCGGTGGGCCGTATTGAAATTTTGCGCCAGGGTAATGGAGCTTTTGCTACGTAGGGTAACCACAGACCCATCGGGCAATACAACGGTTTTGCGTGGCTCACTGCCCGAACTAAGTATGGTTGGTGGTTGGGGTACAGAGGCTACTTGTTCCTTTGGTGGGTGGCTTGTAGTTGGTCTGAATAAAAAATAGCCGGCCAGTACCAGTACCAATACAGCCGCAGCGACCCCTACCCTTTTAAAGCGAACAAGGGCAGATTGGGCGGTGGGGACTGGTTGAACAGCAGGCTCCTGTTGCAGGGCTTGCTTCAGTAGGTCGAAACGGTTGATGCCGTCTTTTAATTGGTCCACCTGCTCCTGCAGGTTACCCTGGTTGGCATTAAGGATGGAAATAATGTGTTTAGCTTCTTCGGCCAGGGGCGCCATATCCGGGTTGTTGTTGATCCAGGCAGTCCAGGTTTGGACAGCCTGGGGATCATCGCCCAGGCAATAATGCTGAAAGGAGACGTCGCAAATAAGATCCTCAACAGTATAATTTGGTTGGTTCATAAGCCTACCCCTTTATTATACAGAGGGCAGTCCTTTGATTTTTTCCCGGGTATTTTTGAACTTTCTTTTTAGAAAGCCCGAAAGACGGAAAATTTGGAAACCGGGCTAAGACGTACTAAGGATTAAAGGAATGAGACCTTAGGATTGAGGTCTTAGGCGCCAGCATTATACTATTGATTATTAACCAATTACTATTGAATTAGCGGTTATTGAAGAGTTGGTGGGGAATTGAACATTTAGGAAAATGCGCCTTTACCGGCAAGGATGAGACAAGGATTAGACAATGGTTGGTGATAGAAGCCCGCACTACTTCAACACTTTCCGCAATACCTGGATGGCATTGTAGATAGTATTGTAAGCGGTCTTAATGCTTTGAGAAGTTTGGGCAGCTACCTGTTCATAATTGAGGCCCTCAAAAAACATGAGGCGGATGAGCTCCTTTTGTTTGGGGGTGAGTTGCTCCATAGCCCTGTACAGTTTTTGCCTTAACTCCTCATCGTGCTGCACACGGATAATAATTTCTTCGTAAGGCAGCTCCTCATGGTCTTCTTTGGTGGACAAGCGACTAATAGCGGCATCTGTTTTGGAATGGTAATCGAGCTTGTCGAGCAGCATCCTGCGCAGGGAAGTAAACAAGTAAGCCCGGACATGGGTCACTTCATTGAGCCTGGCATGTTTATCCCATAGCTGCAAGAAAAGCTGGGTAACGCAATCTTTCACCAACTCATCATTGGCAGTTATTTTTAAACCAAAACGCACGAGGTGGAAATAGGTACTATTGTACAATTCAAAAAGGCCCTGCTTATCGCCCTTTCGCAACTGCTCCCAATAACTCCTGTGCTGTTCTTCCTCAGTCATGCTGCCTGGTCTTTTTCATGAAGGTTCATTACCTGTTCTTTTTCAGTTCATTCATCAATTCCTATATGGCCCCCCGAAAACCAGGTAAGACTCTTTGCTTCACCACCAATTTAAAGAATAATAAATATATTATAGTTCCCATATCTGTTGGCGGAAATTAATACGTTTTTTTGAGATAGATCAAATAGTTATGGTTGTTCGTGGTATACCCAACCCAATAGCAGAGGGTATCAGTCATGGTAAGTAGACCGATCCATACAACACTTTATCATTTCCTTATGAAAATAATAAAGGTAAAACCTACATTTTAGCCGGATAAATAACCCCATGACCAACAACTGCTGTGCCCTGTTGATGATATTGCTTTGCACGCATCCGCTGGCAGCGCAATTCTATACCGTGAGTGGCAGGGTCACCAACAATAAACTGGAACCCCTTGCCTATGCAAGTATCCAGGTAAAGGAATTGCAGAAGGGTACACTTTCGAAGGCCGATGGCAGTTATGAACTAAAGTTAGAAGAAGGAAAGTATGACCTGGTCATTAGCATGGTAGGTTTTACCAATAGGATCATCACCATTGCAGTCAATAAAAACCTGGTCCAAAACATTATACTGGACCCCGGTGAAAACAATGGACTTTCTGAGATCGTAGTCAAAGCAAAATACAAAGACAGGGCGGAAGAATTTATCCGCCAGGTGATCCGGCATAAAGAAGCCATCCTGCAAGCGCCGGGCGCTTATAGCTGCGATATCTACATCAGGGCCCTGCGCAGGGATTCATTTGCCCTGAAGAACAAAAAAATAAAGCCGGATAGTACACTACAGCAGGCCCTGAACCGGGAGCTGAATAAATTATCGATGGCGGAAATCTCGCTTCACTATGATCAATCAATTACGCAACAGGTGCATGAAGAAAGGCAGGGAGTTAGTAAGCGGGGCAACCCGGAGGGTTTGTTCTACCTATCGGCCACAGAGGGGGGGTTTAATTTATACAATAACCTGCTCCAGTCGCGCACGCTGAGCAATATCCCTTTCATTTCGCCAGTTAGCTACAGTGGACTGGTGGCCTACCGGTATAAAACGCTGGGCACGGAAAAGAAAAACGGACAAAAGGTATATACGATCAGCTTCAAGCCCCGTCAAATGAGCAATGCTACAATGGAAGGGCAGCTTGAAATTGCAGACAGTAGCTGGGTGATCCTGTCGGCCCGGTTCCGCATGCCACGTTATCATTTACCAGAATATGATTTCTTTGAGATAGACCAAACGTATGAGCATGTAAATGATACTGCCTGGATGATCACGCGGCAATCCTTTACGTATAGCTCAAAACATGGAAAAGGAAAAGTATCGGGGCAAACAGTTGCCAACTACCACCACTTTAATTTAAACAAACAATTCCCAAAAGGTTACTTTGGCAATGAGGTAAGTGCCACGACACTGGAGGCTTACCAGCGCGACAGTGTGTACTGGCAGCAAAAACGTACGGAACCACTTACGGCGCAGGAAATACAATTCATCCGGTACAAGGACAGCATCTACAATGCCACGCACACCAAGGCTTATCTCGATTCGATAGACAGGCTAAGGAATAAGATCACCTGGAAAAAGATTGGCATCCTGGGACAGGAGTTGTACAACCGGGAAAAAGAAAGAACCTGGATATTGCCTACGCTATTGGGTTTGTACCAGCCTTTACAGTTTGGAGGTACGCGCATTATGCCCATGGTGGCCTATTCTAAGGTCTTTAAGTCAAAGAAGTCAATTAATTTTTATGCCAACCTCAGTTATGGTTTGCGCAATAAGGACCTGAATGGCAGCATCAATGTATCACATCTATACAACCCTTTCAACCGTGGCTTTATACGTTTATCAGCGGGCCGTGAGTTCCAGGCCATCTTTTCGGGGGATGCCTGGATCAACCAGTTGAAGCGAAGTAATGTGTTCCTCGATCATTCGATAGGCATTGGGCATGGCCTGGAATTGGTAAATGGGCTTTTCCTGTATAGTGATGTTGATTTTGCTTACCGGCGTTCGGTGAGTGACTACAAGACCAATCCCCGGCTGGATAGCTTGTTTGGCGATGTACTGGAGAATAACCGGGCCATTGCTTTCGACTCGTACAATGCACTCTATGGAAAAGTAAAGTTGGCCTATACGCCAGGCCAACGTTATATCCGCGAACCACGGGAGAAGATCATCCTGGGTTCGGCCTGGCCTACCTTTTATGCCTTATGGCGCAAGGGCATCAGTGGACCGTTGAACAGCAAGGTTGATTTCGATTACCTGGAATTTGGTTTGGAACAACAGCTAAAAATGGGCATTACCGGGCTCTCTTCCTATACGCTGCTTACAGGCAGCTTTCCCAACCGGAAAGACCTGCGGCTGGTAGATTATAAATTCCAGCGCAGGGGTGATCCGCTGTTGTTTTCCAATCCCAATGAATCATTCCAGGCAATGGATTCATCCTTCCCGGTCTTCAACCGTTTTTACCAGGCGCATTACCTGCATGAGTTCAATGGATTTCTGTTGAACAAGATCCCCCTGCTGAAAAAGCTGGAGCTGCGCGAAATAGCCGGCGCCGGTTTCCTCCTGGCACCGGAGCGCAACCTGCGGTATGGTGAAATATTTGCCGGAGTAGAAAGGGTATTCAAATGGCCTTTTGCACCGCTGGCAAAATTCAAACTAGGTGTTTACGTAGTCGGTTCCGCAGCCAACCAATTCCGCAACCCGGTACAGTTCAAGATCGGAGTAACCAGTTGGGACAGGATTAAGAATAAATGGCGGTAGGGAGCTATTACTCCAACAACAGTTCATCCAGTTTCCGGTGTAATTTAGCACCATCAGAGGGCCGTGGCGCATGGGTGGTGATCATGGACCCTTTTTTATTGATGAGGCAATAAGTGGGAAATGCATCCATTCGGTAATTGCCCATGAACAGCTTGCTCGCTTCTACATCCAAAAAATAATGCTTACCGGTCAGCTTCTTTTCCTTGATGAGTTTTTTCCAACTGACGATATCATCCTGTGCGCAGATATTCACAAATACGACCGCCTTGTTTTTATAAGCCTGGTGCAAGGCGGGAGTATATTTCATTTCCTCCCGGCAGGGGCCACACCAGGTGGAATAGAGATCCAGGTAAATAACCTTGCCGGGATATTTCTTTGCCAGGTATTGGAGTACATCAGTGCGGGGTACGGCATTTTCTTTACCAGCGGCATTCAAACAATACAGGCCGGTAACAGGGAGTACGGCAAAACTCGTTGAATGGGCTTTTTGCATGCTCCTGCTCAAATAATCATAATAAAGCGGAGCGGTAAAATAGGAGCGAATTTCAGGCATTTCTTTCAACAGGTTGGGTGTTTGAAGGATGAGGCCCGAAAGAAAAGAATAGAGCATATAATCGCGACTGATGGTGGGCGGTTGCTGCAGCAGGATCGCCGCCCCTGCCCGCGCAGCTGCCTGGTACTTTTCCTGCGCCCTGGCCTGTTGCACGAGGCTGTCTTTTCCAGTAATCCATCGGGCATACCAACCCAGGTGATAAGCAAACATCATGGTTTGGAAGTTGGCGGCATTGTGCATATCAAACAGCGTATCGTTGAATAGCTGGATGCGGTCCTGCTTTTCGGCAGCCAGCAAACTATCATACACATAATCGGTAATCCAGTTTGAAATACCATACAGAAGGTCGCGCCGGATGAAGTTAACAACCAGGGTATCCAACTGGTGTGCGCTGGCATAGGTGGTAAAACTGGCCAATTTGCTATTGTAATCTTCTCTGACAGCCGCCAGCATGGCCGGCGCCGGTAAGCGCATATCATATTTTTTATAGGGCAGGCTGGCCATATAGTGATGGGCTTTGTTGAGCTGGGTGCTCAGGCTGGCATGATCACCAGTAATGGTAAGCCAGGAAAAGTCATTCTCTTGCAACCGGGCAGCATCAATAGCCAGGTGAACAGAATCGCCGGGTACTACATACAAGTTGATAAAAACATTGTTGTACCGAACGGTCATGTTTTGGGCAAAGAGCATTTCTCCACGTACCAGCAGGGCGCCTTTTTCATTGAGTTGCACCCTGGGCGATTGTTGCAGAAAAGGATTTACAAAGTGAATGGCAAATACGGTGGGTGTACTGTCGGTAATATGTACCATGCTTGCAGTAATAGTCACTGGTTTGGGTTGGAGAATCTGGGCTTGGGTAATGGACATAGCAATAACAGCTACCACGCATAATGATAGGCGCTTCATAGAAGAACAATTAAAAGATGAAGGAAATTATATTAAGGGCGATTAAGGGCTTGTTTAATAGATTCCATATTTTGCCGTGAAATGGGTACCCTGGTAGCATCTTCCATGAGCAATATGCCTCCATCTTCCCGCAATAGGCTTTTCACATATTTCAAATTGACCAGGTGGGATTGATGGGTACGGTGAAAATCATAGGGCTTCAATAGGGCGTCAAACTCTTTCAGGGTCTTAGCTACCAGGATGTTTTCACCACCGCTCAAATAAAAGCGGGTGTAATTATCGGATGCTTCACAACGTACTATTTCATTCACCTTTACATATCGCGTTTCCTGCAAGGTAGGCAACGCGATGCGGGGCATATCGATACCTGCTTTGCGGATATACTGCAGCAGGTTTTCCAGGTTGCTATTTTGTTGTTTGGCGGTTATTTTCTCCCGGGCTTTTTCAACTGCCGCCTGCAATTCTTTAATATCAATTGGTTTTAGGAGGTAGTCGAGGGCAGAGAATTTAACGGCCTGTATACCGTAATGATCATAGGCGGTAATGAAGATCACCTCAAAATCAATGGCATCTATAGCTTTTAGCACATCAAAGCCGGTACGTTCATGGAGCTGAATATCCAGGAATAGCAATTGAGGGTGATGGGTACGGATGGTCTGCACGGCATCCTCAACATTGGTTGCTGTGGCCACCACCTGTATACCGGTACACCAATTGGCCAGGAGCCCCTGCAGGTTCTCCAGGTTATTGGGTTCGTCTTCTATGATCACGGCATCGATCTTCATGATTATGTCCAATTGGTTAAGGTAAGTATAATGGTGGTATTGCCTGGCTTTGATGCCATTTGCAGGGAAGCAGGTTGTTGTTTATACATTTGGTTAATGAGCTCAATCCTTTCGCGACTCAGCTTCAAACCAAAGGAACCCGGCTTATTGGTAGCAGCTTCATCGTTAAAGCCTGGTCCATTGTCCTGTATGGTAAACACCAGGTTGTGGTCCTGCTGCTGCACTTCCACGATAATGAGGCCCTTTTCCCGCTGGTTGACCATACCATGCTTTACGGCATTTTCAATAAAGGGTTGTAACAACATGGAGGGCACTTCTATATTGGCCTGGTTAATATTGGCAGCGACCTGCAACCGGTATTGAAACCCAAACCTTAGTTGTTCCATCTCCAGGTAATCAGCCGCTATTTTCAGTTCATCTTCCAGGCTGATCAGTTCACGTTCACTGGTATTGAGTACCTGCCGGGTAAGGCCCGCAAACTTTGCCAGGTAATGATTGGCTTCCAGTAACTGGTGTTTGTTCATGAGGTTTTGAATAGAGCCCAGTGCATTGAACATAAAATGGGGGTTCAACTGGGAGCGGATGCTTTTTAAGGCAAGCTGTACTTTACTCCGTTGCTGCGATTCCTTACGTACCAGCCGCCTGCTGTACTGCCGGTAGGCAGCAAAAAGCAGGGCTACCAGCGCCAGTACTCCTGCCATCCAGGGCCAAACCTGCCGCATCATAACTCCTGTTGCAACCTGCGATGGCAATACCTCGAATGGAATTGATAGCATGTTGGCTTCATTCCATACCGGTATCCTTGCCTGTGGCTCCACGCGCAATTCATAATGACCGGGGCGGTTATACAGGCTTTTGTTCAATACAAGCTGCCCCATGGCACTCACCATGTCAAGTGTTAGTGTATCTTTTTCACCTGCTCTCTCTCTGAGTAGGTAACCAGCATAAGCCACGGTAGGCCGTTTTTCAAGTTGGATCAGCAGTTGCCCCACGCTATCCTGCGGAAAGGTAAAATTGAGGGGCACACCCGTTTGCGGGTCAAAGCGGGTAGCATACTGCCTGTTACGCGCCAAATAAGCCAGGTTAAAATAATCGCGCTGCATGCCTACGGTGATTTGTTCCAGTACGGGTTTTACATCCTTGTGCCAATCAAATAGTACGCCATCGTGGATACTATAATCCCGCTTGTCCACCACCTCTACCATGATCACATTCCCCGGCGCTTTGAAACTACCTAAAAGGGCATAGGGTTGTTTGGCTCCATACAGTTGCTCCATGGTTGTAACCGGACTCCAGGGTACCAGCTCCACACTATCGTTCATGACCACATGGTATTGAAATTGCGCTTTATTAGCAGGGGTAATACCCATTGCAATCAGGATGGCATCCGAGGTATCTGCTATCTGGTAGCTGGTATAGGTTTTACTGATGGCATGGACAATATTGCCGTTATATTTGGTGAGCGAAGGATGTAGTTTAACGCCCAGGAGCAAGGGACTTTTAGGAATATTTTTTACCACGCCTTCTTGCGGTCCTGCCTGCAGTTTATCAAAGATGCGGTATACGGCGGTATCGCTGATGAGGGTATACACAGGTTCATTGATCCGGGCATTGCTGGTAATGGTATTCAGCTCAAAAAGTATATAATGGCCAAAGGCGCTCTGGGCCTGTTGGGCCTGGACCGTAGTAAGACAACTTGTTACAGCCATACAAAGCGCCAGCCACCAAGCCTTACAAGCAGTATTATACAGGGGCCGGATCATACGTTCCAAATTTCTGTTTAGTACCGGTAAATTTCCGGAAAAGTTACCACAACACATGACAACGATGTAAAACTGTTGGAAGTTGGCGAGATCAACAAAGGCCACCGAGGATCAGGCAGAAATGACTTAGTATCCAGCATACCATAACGCCTTTAGCATGTAAAAAAGAAAAGTTTCACCGGGTGGCGGTGAAACTTTCCAAAATACTTCATTATGCTGACCAGACTATGCTTACTTAGCCGGTGTGATCACTATTTTTCTGAATTCAATAGGACCATGATCGCCCTGGATATAGATGGGGCCTGGTTCGCCTTCATTGCTGTCTAAGGCGCCACCAGTAATGCCGGGTATTTCCTGGTTGTTGATCACGGTTTTGCCATTCACTACCACAGTGACCATACGGCCCACCAGGGTAATATCGTAGGTTTGCCATTGGTCGGGACCGAGGGAAGCAATTTCACTGGGGGCCAGGAAACCATATACACCACTGAACAAATGAGCCGATGGATGATCAGTTGCGGGATTGTCTTCTATCTGCACTTCGTGGCGACCTCTTAAATACACGCCGCTATTGCTGCCTTTCTGGAACCTGAACTCTACATGCAATTTAAAGTCGGTAAAAGTTTGATCAGAGATCAGGTTAGCACCTGAACGGGGACTGGTCAAGATACCATTCCTTACTTCCCATTGGTTTTGACCCAGGGCTTTCCAGCCGGTGAGGTCTTTTCCGTTGAATAGATCAATAGCCTTGGCCCATACCGGAGCTCCTGTTCTTTTTAACCAGGGAGCCTTTACTCCGGTCCAGTTGTATTTTTTGCCTTCGGGTGTTACTACAGTTCCTTGCAGGCCGGAGGCAGTTACTTCTCCTTCCACTACCAAGTCCTGGTTGCCCCGCTCCCATTGGGGTGGAATGGCAAAGCTAAACTTACCATTGTCGAAATTTACCTTGGATACCGGGCGTGCGCTGCCACTTACACTAACAAAATAACCCACCAGGGTACGGTTGCCGGACAATTTTACTTCCAGCCAGGAAGGAACGGGTTTTCCATCCTTATCGATGGTAATATCCCAACGGCCAATGAGGTCGCCGGGTTCGGCAACAGGTAGTATGTGTACAAAGCTATTGGTGGTAACTGGTGTTGCCAGAGTGGTGGCCGGGCCGGTGATCAACAGGCAGCTCATGCCCACTAAAAAAAGGTTCTTATGCATAGGTTTTCGTTATGTGGGGGTAAATATACAAAACACCGGGTGGGTACCAAGCGTTGGAACAACAACCAGTTGGTTAATGGTTGTTAACGAACACCAGGGGCCAGTAGCCATTGATAAGGCGGTTTATCGGGCGTGCGCAGGATGACCTTAGTGGCTTCCAGGTCGAGCTTTACACCTTCCATGTACCACTCAACGGCGCCTTCGAATTTTACTTTCCCCTTCTTAAAATCAGCCAGGATGGTTTCCAGCATGGCAGCATGTTGTAAGGGGCCTTTCTTTAATGCTTTCAGGATGGCTTTGCGGATAAGATCATATTTATCCTTATCAATGCGGGCTAGTTTTTTCCCGTGGGGATGGAGGAGTTGAATTTTTTCACCCATGGCGAAGAATTTTACTGCTTAAAGATACCGCAATTTTTGAATGCGGGCCCCACCTGCTCACTCAATGCTGTGAATGGCTAAGTGCGGCTTTACCTGGGTGTAATTATTGCAACTTTTGCGGAAAATATCCTCAGCTATGAAATCAGGCTTACCATTGGCAGGCAGCTGTTTGTTAATACTATTATCCCTGGCTGCCTGCAAAAAGGAAGGTCCACAAGGACCGCAGGGCCCCACCGGCAATGCCAATGTGAAAGGCGATACGATCAGACTGACCAATAGCAATTGGTTGTATCCCGGCACCTGGGAGCTACAAACGGGTGGAGGGGCATTGACCTATTATTCTACCCGGTATGCCGATATTGCTACGGACCTTATTACCGCCGATATCATCAAGAAAGGATCGGTGGCGGTATTTTTTAAGCCCAACAAAGATACCTGGACTGCGTTGCCCTTCACATTTCTGGCTGCATTACCCGCCATTTATCACAATTATACTTATGAATTTAAACCCGGTAATATCCGCTTGCACTACTATTGGAATAGCGGACCTACTACCCCAGCGCCTTCGGGACTGAATACTTTTGTAATACCTGATTTCACATTCAAGTATGTGGTCACGGCCGGCAATTGATCAGGGTTACAACTCCCAACCCTTGCGGTATTCGCGGTAAAAATATTTATTGGCATCCTCATCGTTGGTGATCTTCATGTCCTGTGAGTTGTACAGCAGTTTCTTTTTGGCTCTTAGTGCTACAGCACCCAGTAAGATGGTTTCGGTGACGGGTGCTGCCTGTAAAAAGCTGCCGGGTGATTGGGTTTTATTCCTGAAGGCTTCTATCCAATAGGGAGGATCGGCCGTTTCCTGTACCCTTCCTTTCACCGGCTGACCCTTCATCACGCTTTCCATTTTACTGGCAGGCAACAGGCGGGGATCTTCGCAACGAAAGCCGGCCATGATGATGCCTTTATCACCTGCAAACATCATCCCTTCGCGTTCCAGGGATGCATTGCCCAGTTCATCGGGTGTGCCGGGACGCATACCACCATCATACCAAAATAACTCAAAAGGCGGCAGGGTATCTTGTTTAGGGAATTTAAAACGTACCATGCAGGAGTAGGGAAAGGCCACATTGTTTTGAACGCCATGGCATACCTGGTTATCGATGGCGCTGGTGGTAGTACCACAAGCTTCGGCTGAATAAGGTGCGGTATTGATACCAAGGGTTAAGAACAAAGGCCACAAACTATAATGGCCCATATCGGCAATGCTGCCCGCGCCAAAATCATACCAGCCCCGGAATACATTGTGGGTATAGTTGGGATGATAGGGCCGGTCGGGAACAGGGCCCAGCCACAGCTGCCAGTCAAACCCTTCCGGTATGGGTGGTGTATCAACAGGATTGGCCGTCCACTGCGGCCATACGGGACGGTTGGACCAGTTATGGATCTCGCGCAGCTGGCCAATATGTCCGTCGGCAATCCATTGCTTTACCAGTTCCGTACCCGGTTGTTTACTCCAGGCCAGCAGGTGGGTGCTTACACCTGTGTGACGGGCAGTTTCAATTACCTTCCTGGCTTCATACATCCGGTTGGCCAGTGGCTTGTGGATCACCACGTGTTTGCCCTTATGCATAGCGGCGATGGAAATACAGGCATGCAGGTGATCGGGTGTCATGATCTTAACAGCATCGATGTCTTTTTCTTTTTCCAGCAGTTCGCGGAAATCGGTATAGGCTGTACAACCTTTATAGTTGTTGAGCCGTTGGGCATAGAATTTTTCTACCAGTTCTTTGCCAATATCGCGCCCCCCGGGAATGCCCTGGTAAGTGGCGCCCCAGTTGGGATCGCCCAGCCTGGTACGTATATCATTGCGGAGACCATTGGGCGACCAATCGATATAATCGGTACTGAGTTTATTGGGATCGCATACAGCGGTTATCTGTACCTGGGGTATGGGGAGTAGTTCGCACATTTCACGCAGGCCCTGGGTACCACAACCGATATAGGCCAGGTTGAGTTTATCACTCGGGGCCACAAAGCCGGGACCACCCAATACGTGACGGGGAACAATGGTAAAGGCCAGGGATGCTTTAGCAGTGGTATTGATGAACTGGCGACGGGAAATGCGGTGCTTCTTTTTCATGTATAAGGAAGGTTTAATAGATGGATAAAAGATGCTGATAAAAAGTACTGAAAAATCAGCACTCTGCCAGTTTTTTTATTTCCATCTGCTCCACCTGTCCTTCAACCGGAAAACTGCAGGTATTAAAAGAAGATATCTACATAATCTACCGCATGATCGCCGCCGGCGCAATTGTCCATCTCCTGCAAGCGCCAATACTTACGGGTTCCTTTGGCCAGGAAATGATAGGTACCTAAACGCTCGCACACCTTCCCTTCATAAATATGGCTCACCTTGGTAAGGATGGTACCATCGAAGGTCAATTCACGTGGAGACACCATTTTCAGGGTGCCTTGAATGCTTACAAAATCAGTTCCCTCTCCTCTTTGCTCTCCCTGGATGGACCAGGTGCTGTCTGTTTTTTTAGTGATCTGTGCTTTACCGGGCTTTTCCCAACCTATCCATTGAAGGGTAAAATTGTGCGCACCCTCGCGTAGTTTAACAGGAAGTGTTTCTTTGTCCTGCTGTGCATAAGTAGAAAAACCTGCCAATACCAGGCAACCAATAAATACGAAACGCAAACGATTCATGCTTGTGATTTTTTTGAAGAGATCAGGGTGGGCCGTCCTTAGAGGACGACCCACCCTTCAGTCGTTACTGAGCGATTCAGGGGCCAGTGCAAGATATAAAAACTACAGCAGGGTGTTCTACTGGTTTACAGGTAGGGCTTTAAGATACCGGCCCATACTTTATAGCCTTCGGCTACCAGGTGCAGTCCATCCATGGTCAGGTTCTTATTCAATTTACCCTCTGCATCCTGGAATGCTTTGTTCAGTTCGATGCAGGTTACTTTTTCTTCAGCAGCAATTTTGCGGATGCCTTCATTCACGGCAGCGATATGCTCATCTTTATTATAATGATTCTTGAATTGGGTAAAGGTATTGTTTACCGGCAGCAGGGTTTGAACATAGATCTTTGTACGGGGCGAAGCCTGTTTGATGGTTTGCACGATCTTGCGGTAATTGGCAATAATAATACTGTCGGGCGTATTGTGCTGGATATCGTTGATGCCAATGAGCAGGAATACCTTGGCTGGCTGACCTTCTGTTACTTCATCCAGGCGGGCGAGGATGCCATAGGTAATATCGCCACTGATGCCGCGGTTGCGGGCATTGGGATTGCCCAGCAGTTCGGCCCAATCAGTACCAGCCGTGATGCTGTTGCCCAGGAAGATAATATCCTTTGTCGAGTTGGGATAGGACCTAAATTGAGCGGTCTTCGCGGCATAAGCGCCGGGGCGATAATCGGGATTGGCTGTTGCGGCTGATGTTTGGGCGAATGACCATTGATAAAGGGTACAACTTAATAAACAGGAAAGGACCAGGTACTTCATAATACTAGCTTTTTTGGATGGCCAAGTTAGTAAAATCCGGATTATTATGTAGTACATATTTTAACCTGTTCTTTGGCCAGCTTAATTGCGTTGGCGGATAATGACCAGGAGGGCAATGAGGGGGCCGAAGGCAAACAAACCCAACAACCATACCGCGGCTTGCTGCGCACCTGCGAGTCCACCTGGTACACTGATGCCTGCCGCATTCACTACCACGCCCGAAAGCGCTGCACCGAAGGTCATGGCCAGCAATTGCACAGTTGTAATAGAAGCAGCGGTTTTTTCTTCTTCGCCCTGTACCGCACTCGTGAACACGCGTGTGAGCAGATGGGGCCATCCCATACCAATACCAAGGCCAATCAACAATAAGAACAGCGACATGAATACCAGTTTTATACCGCCATTGCTGATCTCGTCGGGTAGCAGGAATGCCAATCCCACCATGCCTGTGAGCATCGATGCAGCGCCGGTGGCCAGTATGGTTTTTACGTGTTTTGCCGCCACGCCCGAAAAAAACATGGAGGCCAATGACCAGCCAATCGACATGACCACTGTCAAATAGCCGGCTATTAATGGAGAAAATTTTTGTATGACCTGTAAAAAATAAGGCAGGTAGATCTCTACGGTGGTAACGCCACTCAATAAGGAGATGACAAGAAAAGCAGCCCCCAGTCTGCCGGATATTTTATAAGCTCCGAGGGGCAGGAGGCGGTTCGCTGATCTTTTTTCCGACCATACCAGCACGCTCATGAAAAAAATGGCTTCCAGTACACCCATCAGGCTGGCATATAAAGTTTCAAATACACTGCTAAAAGAAATACTTAAAACAGCCAGGGTGAGCAGCAGCAGTTTCAATGTAGGTATTTTCGGTATTGCAGCATCCGTACCCGATCTGCCCGGCAATGCTTTTTCATTCAGGAAAAACAAGGGCAGGGTGAGTAAGGCTATTGCCCCAAATGCAGCACGCCATACATTGAATTCGGCAAAAATGCCTCCAATAAACGGCCCTGTCAGGGCAGCGATCCCCCACATGGCAGATATCAGCCCAATGGCCCGTGCCCATAAAGCTTCTTCAAATACGATGCGTACCATGGCATATGACAAAGCGAATAAGATACCACCACCTAATCCCTGCACGAACCGGCCCAGCAACAAAATGTACATGGCAGGCGCCATGGCAGCAATCAAGGTACCCGCCAGAAATATTATGGTAGCCATCCGGTAGGCTACTTTAGGCCCCTGTAACACCAGGTTCCTGGCCGACAGCACTGAACCGATGATGGAGGCCACTATAAAAATGGTGGTATTCCAGGAATAATAAGTAAGACCACCAATATCCTTGATGATAGAAGGCATGATGGTGGTAGCCATATATACGTTCATGGCGTGTAATGTTACGCCTCCTGCCAAAGCCAGGGTTTTAATGGCATTCCTTCCCGACAAAAGTGTTTGCCATCCCGGCTTTGCTGTTGTACCTATTGTTGTGTCCATAAAACAGATCCTTTATAATGGAACACAAAGTTCTTGTGCGGGTATGGCCCGGGCAAACCAGGCAAGCGGAAAAGAGAACCAATTTTACGGTTTTGTCCGGTATTCCACCGGAGTGATGCCGGTTTTTGATTTAAAGAACCTGCTGAAATGAGAGGTGGTATCGAATTGCAGGTGATCGGTGATGCCTTTTATATTCAAGTCAGCGTGTTTTAACAGGTATTGTGATTCCATCAACAACCGTTGATGGATCATATCCAGGGCAGTTGATCCGGTTTCGAGTTTAACCATTTCACCCAGGTGTTTGGGCGATATATGCAATAGGCTGGCGTAATCGGCAACGGTTCGTTTATGCAGGAAGTGTTCATCCACCAGCTTCTTAAACTGGTAGGTGAGCTGATATTGCCGGTTCATCCGTTTGGAGAAGGAAAGCAGGCAATATTCACAAGCCCGGTTATAATGGTAGAGCAATTCAACGATCCGCAGCCTGATCATGTCAAGATGGAAAGCTTTTTTGGCTACGAACTCTTTCTCTATTTTACTAAAACCGCCCTTTACAGCATCCAGTGCAGCTGCAGGGATCGCAAAAACCGGTGGGTAATCGGGATGGGTCAATAGCAACTCGTCAATCATTCCATCTTTCATGTACATCGCTTGCAGGAATTCCTTGCTGAACAGCAGCATCTGCAAACAAAAGTTCCTGGTCGTATGATGGAAGTGGGTAAGTTGGTAAGGCGCAATAAGTGAAAGCATGCCGGGCTTCAGTGTAAAACGATGGTAACCGGTAGTGATATCGCATTGTCCCTTTACACCCAATAAAAGGGAATAGTGCTTCGATTTGCCAGGTATCTGATTGACGCTTGCTGCATCAACTTTCCCCAATCCCAGCTCACCAGGCACCAGGAGTTTGGACGAAGATTTTTCTCCGTTGGTATTGGCGTACGGTCTCAACTTATCACTATAGTGCCCGAGCGTATCTTCAATATCAAAAGCGGCTATTTCTTTCTCCCTTTTTTTCCTCATATAATTGGTAAAGATAATTCAATAGCAGCATTCCCTTTGTTGCCCTCAACAAGGCCGTTTATCTTTGCCGGCCCTAAGAACCCTGTATGCTGTTATACTTATCCCTGCTTGGTGTGCTGATGTCGATGCTCCTGGTCTATTTTAATGGCAGGCGTTTTAAGTCGAGTATTTACCTCAGTATCTTCTTTTTCCTGGTCAGTGTGTATGGACTTAGCCATTATATTTTTGTATATGCCCGGTCTCCATTCTGGATCGCAGTATTTTATGTGCACTCTACTTTTCTATCTTACCTCACGGGGCCGATGGCCTATTTTTATGTACGCAGTCTTATCCGCGACAATGTACGTTTAAGCTATAAAGACCTCTTGCATTTCCTGCCTGCACTCCTTCATGTACTCATTTCCCTTTCTTATTGGGCATTGCCTTTTTCGGAAAAGCTGGTGGTAGGTACAGCCATTGCGGAAAACGTTAATTATGTATTTGTGCACAAGGCCAACCTATTTACCGAGCTTACAGGCGCCAATATGGCCATGTACCTCAGCCGTCCGCTGCTGGCCGTGTGTTATACATTTGCTTCCATTGTGATCTGGCGGCGGCACCTGAAGCGGGTCAGGCAATCGCCACTGGTAGCCCAACGCCGGGTGATCCAAAAATGGGTGATTTGTTTTCTTTCCTTTCAACTCTTGTTGTTCCTGGGTTTTGCCATTGCATTACTGCAGGGTCAGCGGCCGGATATTTTCTTTCACCTGCTCAATGCCCGCACGCTGCAGATGATCGTCGCTTTTTCATTGGTAGGCTTGCTGATGGCGCCCTTCCTGTTTCCGCAGGTATTGTATGGATTGCCCGATTTCAGCAGGAGGCCGGCATTCATGGAAGAACAGGAACCTAAAGCACCATCCCTCCCCATGATTCCCGCTCCCCTTCCTGCTGTGGTAGCAGCCACACCTGTTTTATCAGCAACAAGCAGCATGCAGGAAGCACCCGCGCCTATCCAGTTGACTGATGAGGGACCGGCAACTGTATTATTAGATGAAGAGGCATCCGGCATGGAAGAGGGTAGCATGGCAACAGGCAGCTCACCCAAAATGCAATTGGAACTTCCTTATCTTGATGCATTGGCAAAAGAAGTAGATCGCTACATGGAAAAAGAACAACCTTTCCTGCTGCCTGCATTTAACATGCTGAAACTTGCCTATATGATCAATGTCCCGGCCCATCACCTGAGCTATTTGTTTCGCGAACACAAGCAAATAAGTTTTAATGATTACCGCAACAGCTACCGGGTAAGCTATGCACAGGAATTGATCGCCTCGGGATTGTCCAACGAACTGACACTGGAAGCCATTGGACTGAAAGCCGGTTTTGCTTCCCGCTCCGCCTTCTTCAAAAGTTTCAAAAAAGTAACTGGGCAATCGCCCAGCGAATTTATCGCCTTCACACAGGCATAGCACGCTCCACCTGCACTGTACCTTGTGTCATTTTTCAAAAATAGCACAAGCCTGCCCCCCTGTTGCCGCAATTTTCCACCGGGCCTGACTAGGTTTGCTTCCTGCAAAAACTTGCATCCAATCCTATTTATTATCAACCAATACCACCTGTATGATACTACCCATTCCCTGCCTTGCGCAACCTGTTTGTCAAGGTCGCTTATTGTCACATGAGCAATAATCTTCTCCTCCCACATTCAATACCTATAAATAAATAATATGAGCTGTTTTCTACACAGATTAAGACACCCCTTAGGTAAACATTGCATGTTTTTTTTATTGCTGCTGCTGGCAGTTTCATTACTACCGCTGGCAACGCAGGCGCAAACACCGGTAGTACTTCCCTACACCTGGCATATTAATGGTGAAATAAGGGCAATTCAGCAAGAGGGCAATACGCTTTACCTGGGCGGTTTTTTTACGAGCCTGGGCCCTCTCCATGAAAGAGCCCAGGTGGTGAATAACACCACAGGTACGATTCAATGGTCTCAAAACCTGGGTGTCGATAACGATATCCGCGTTTCCGTGCCTGATGGAGCAGGGGGATGGTATATTGGTGGTGCTTTTAGCACGGTACTTGGCCAAACGCGCCGTTGCCTGGCCCGTATCAATGCGGACGGAACGCTGCATGCCTGGAACCCCGATATTTCAACGGCCTTCGCCTATGTTTATTCACTACAAGTGAACGGTTCCAGTGTATATGTAGGCGGTGAGTTTAATACTATTGGCGGCATTACCCGCAACCGCTTTGCGGAAGTAGATGCCACTACGGGCGCTGTAGGCAGCCTGGACCTCAATGCCAATGGTGCTGTGCGGGCCTTCCTGATAAGAGGTACCACCATGCATATTGGTGGCTCTTTTACCAATATTGGTGGATCAGCCCGCAACTACGCGGCTGAAATTGACCTTACCACGGGCAGCCTCACTACCTGGAATCCCAATCCCGACCGGGCTGTTCACACCTTTACCCTGAATGGGACAACGCTGTATTTAGGGGGCGAATTTACTTTTATTGCCGGCTCTACCCGCAACCGGGCAGCCGCACTGAATGTGAGTACCAGCGCCTTGTTGGCCTGGAACCCCAATTGTAATAATACAGTATATAGTATCGTCCCTAGCGGAACAAATGTATTCCTTGGCGGATCATTTACTTCCCTAGCCGGTACGGGACGAGTAGCGGTGGCGCAGGTTAACAATACGACGGGCGCTTTAACGGCCTGGGTGGCCGGCGGTAGCCTGAATATAGGCGGTATTTTCAGCATGGCCATCAATGGCACTAATTTATACGCCTGTGGGGCTTACAATGCAGCCACCGATGGCAGCTTTAGCCGGATGGGCGGCGCAGCCTTCGCTATTGCCACGGGCGCTTTGCAGGCCTGGAATCCCCTGGCCAGCGGCCGCGTGTATACGGTATCCGTTAATGGCAGCAATATATTCCTGGGTGGAGACTATACGGTGATCAATGGAGTCGTACGCAATGGCCTGGCCGCCATTGATATTCCCACGGGAACTATTTCTTCCACCTGGGCGCCCCTTTGCGGCGGAAATGTACGATCGCTGTTCAAATCGGGTTCCACACTGTATGTAGGAGGCCAATTCTCTACACTGGGAGGGGCCACCCGCAACAAGGTAGGCGCGGTAGATATCAATACCGGGGCCCTGCTGGCCTTTAACCCCAACGTAACGGGCAACAGTGTCAATGCATTTGGCCTCATTGGCAGTAAATTGTATATGGGAGGATGGTTTACCAACGTGGGAGGTACAGTGCGTAACTATGCAGCAGCTGTAGATGCAACCACTGGCGCACTGGATGCAGCCTGGAACCCCAATGCCAATAACGAGATCTATGCAATTGCGACTTATGGCACCCAGGTAATGCTGGGTGGCCGTCAAACAACCATTAATGGTACCACCCGCTCTTATTTGTCATCGGTGGACGCTACCAATGCCAGCCTGGGTTCATTTGCTCCTAGCGTAACCAGTATGGTGACCTGTCTCCTGGTGGATGGCAACACACTCTATATGGGAGGTTATTTTCCATTTATTAATGGTTTTGTTCGTCGCTCCCTGGCTTCTTTTGACCTGACAACCGGCACACTCAATAGCTGGGCCCCTAACACCAACAACTTCGTGACGTCAATGGCAAAACAAGGGAATACGATCTATATAGGAGGCAATTTCACCACTGTGGGAACGCAGAACCGCAGCCACCTGGCAGCGGTATATACCAATGGCAATGTGGCCGACTGGAGCCCCAATGCGGGCTATACAGGTTCCTTACAGGCCAACACCTGGGCCGTAGCTGCCAACGCCAGTTATGTTTTTGCAGGCGGCGTGGTGACTTCCTTTGTCAGCACTTACCGGCCCTACTATGCCACGCTTGGACCGGCCTGGTTAATGCCCCTAACCTGGCAAAGTATAACGGCCACGCTTCAAAACAACCAGGTACAGGTGAAGTGGGCTACCGCACAGGAGCAGGATACGCGTGACTTCGTGGTACAGCACAGCACGGATGGCAGCCAGTGGAATGATATTGGCACCACGCCAGCAGCAGGTAATAGCAACAGCGTTAAACAATATTCCTACCTGCATACACAACCAGCACCTGGTATCAACCATTACCGCCTTGTGCAGCGCGACCTGAATGGCAACAGCACACAAAGCAAAATAGTGAGTATAAGAACCGGTGAAACAGTAAAACAGCCGAAACTGCTGGGTAGCCTCATTACTGATGGACGGCTGCTGGTGCAGATGCCACAGGCTGGTACGGTGGAACTGTACCAGGCCGATGGAAAACTACTGCTTAAAAAACAAGTAGCAGCAGGTGTACAAGCTGTTGATGTAAGCAGCTACCCCAGGGGCACCTACCTGGTGAAACTGGAAAACAGTATAGAACGCGTAGCTATCCGATAGTAATCAAAAACAACGTCTGCATACGTTGCATAGATAAACCCTGGTTCCCTACCGACAAAAGGCCTTCCATTTCGCTTCGGCAAGATGGGGGCCTTTTTGTATATATTTAACTTATATACCTTTTGATTTTCAGCCAATAACAAACGCCCCAATTATTTTAATTACCCGGTTATGATTTAATTAATGGTTTTGTTAGGACCTCACGCTTTAATTGCGCTGCTTAGTAAACCGTTTCAGCCAGCCATATTAAAAATCATTTCACCATGAGGTTCTATTTTTTGATTGCTTGTTTTTTAGTCAGCCAGTTCAGCTTTTCCCAAAACCCATTCATCACCAGTATTTACACCGCCGATCCATCTGCCCATGTATGGCGCGATGGGCGATTGTATGTATACCCTTCGCATGATATGGACCCGGCCAGGGGTTGCGACCTGATGGACAGGTACCATGTGTATTCAACCGATGATATGGTCAACTGGCGTGATGAGGGAGAAATACTCCGCTCGAACCAGGTAGCCTGGGGCCGTAAAGAAGGAGGCTTTATGTGGGCGCCGGATTGTGCTTATAAAAACGGCACCTATTATTTTTACTTCCCCCACCCCAGCGGTACGGAGTGGAACAAAACCTGGAAGATTGGTGTGGCCACCAGTAAAAAGCCCGCCGGTGATTTTACCGCCGGAGGTTACATAGAAGGACTTAGCGGCAATGCCATGATCGATCCCGCTGTATTTGTAGATACGGATGGGAAGGCCTATTTCTATTATGGGGGCGGCAGTGTATGCCAGGGAGGCCAGTTGAAGGACAATATGATCGAAATAGACGGGACCATGAAAAACATGGAGGGCCTGGTTGATTTTCATGAGGCCGCCTGGGTATTCAAACGCAATGGCACTTACTACCTCACCTATGCCGATAACAATCCAAAACAAAATCAATTGCGATATGCCACCAGCAATAGTCCGCTGGGCCCCTGGAAATACCAGGGGGTATTTTTGGGGATGACCGGTTGCGATACCAACCATGGCTCGGTAGTAGAATACAAAGGCAAATGGTATATTTTTTACCACAATCAATCGCTTTCCAATACCGGTAGGGGCAATCTACGCTCCATCTGTGTTGACTATCTCCATTTCAATGAGGATGGCACCATCAAATTGGTAGAACAAACACAGAAAGGTGTAACAGCCATCAACGCAAAGGCATCCACCGCACCAGGGGTAAGCAGGTATGAAGCAGAAAAAGCATCCCTGGGCGGCGGCGCCAGAATAGTTGGCGAAAGCGCCGCTTCAAAAGGTCAATATGTAACGGGGATGGATGCTGCCGATGCCTCCATATCCTTTGGCCAGGTAGATGGCGGTAAAAAAGGAGGCCGCGCCACCATTACCATCATGCATGGCAATGACACGTATGCCCGGGTAAAACTAATCGTCAATGGTACAGAGCAATCGTTACTGAATACCCTGGCCACCGGAGCAGGCAACCCATTTACCGGGCAAGCATCCTTTACAGTACGCTTACAGCCCGGCCAATCCAATACCATTGAGCTAAAAGGTGGAATGGGACTGGTAAATATTGACTACATCACGGTAAAGCCTATTGATTAACAACATATAGGGGTCGTCATTGGTCAACGCCCTTCACGATGTACACGCATCGCTGAAGGGCTTTTCTCATAAATACTACTATTAGGGTATTGTACAATCTGCCCATTCCATCTACCTTCAACTATCTTCTTTTTTTACATCCCTATGGATGCTTATTCCTGCCACAACAGTACCCATTAGTAGCACTTCACAGGTTAAGGCTTCAATAATGATCAGTTGCCCGGCTTAGCAAAGCTGGATCCTTTTTAATTGCTTGTCACTCACTAAAAACCATGGCTGCCTGCGGGCCATCAACCCTGCATTCCATCCTTAAAACAATACCGACATGAAATCCTTAAAACGGATCCCGGCTGCTTTTTCAAAATGGATCACCCCTACCTTCAGGGTACTCCTCTTTATTGGCATTCTGCTGCTCACCTTTATCCTAACCGCCAGTCCACCCCCACCCGTTGACGTACGGGTGATGAAGATGGGCCTGGGCACCGGCACCATCACCTCCAATCCTGCCGGCATCAATTGCGGTGGCGATTGTACTGAAACGATTACCGGTCCCGCCTCCCTTACGCTGACAGCCACGGCCGATCCGGGATCAGTATTTTCACATTGGGAAGGGGATGCCAGCGGCGCTTCCAATCCCATCACCATCACCGCCAGTGCCACTACTTCTGTAAGGGCCGTATTTAACCTTACTGCCGCCTTCCCTACCCTCACCAGTTTTACACCGGCAGGCATTCAAGCCTATCTTACTGCCAACCCCGACGTCAACACACCTGCCCGCTTTGTGAGCGCCTTGCCTGTTGAGTTCAGGCAGAACTGGATATTGATGACGCGCTCGGAGAGTCTGCAAACCGGTACAGCTGAATTTCCGCGCTTGCTATTACCTAACGCCAATGCACAGATCGTATTCACCATTGGCCTGGTAACACATGGTTCTTACCCCGGCTCACATCCACTGGCCATTGAAATGATGCAATGGGATGCCACGGATAAAAACTTCCGTTTCCATGAAGTAATACTCGGCAGTATTCCTGCGATGGGTACCGTACCCGCCCGCACACGCTCAGTATCTATTGACGATAGCAAATGTTCCAAATGCCACTCTACCAATAATGTACTTAACCTGAGCGCCTTTCCCGGCACCACAGGCATTACACCCGGTTCACTCAAGTTTAAGAACAAACCCAACTGGGATACCTATGATAGTTGGGGCGGTATGATGCCGTTCAACCGCGATCGCATTTACCAGGGATCGCTGGAGGCGGCTGCATTCCGTAAACTATTCAATCCCTGGACCTGGGCTGCCAATGATCCCGTAAGATCGGTCATGGAACAACTGGAATTGCAACCTCCCGGTGTGCCCCCGGCCGATGCCATTAGCCGTACAGTAGGCGGCGTCAATGATGGCCATGTGAATTTTGCCTTTGATGGTGGCTCAACGGTATTGACCGAACCTGCGCCAACAGGTAGCTCCCCTTCCATCACCACTAACTACAATTTTACCGGTGTTGCCGGATCAGGTGCAGCAACAACAGTAGTACGCGGTGGCACCTTCCTTACGCTGCACCATTCAGCCACCCCTACCAGTGTAGAAGGACGCGGCGTACAGCTCTTCGACCTATTGGGTGGCGCCGATGGCAACCTCAATCCACAACGGATCACGGATGAACTCATCAACCACCGATTTGCCACAGGAAGTGTGCCCATCGATATACGGCCCATCGCCCTGGCCATCTCCAACGGACTGTTAACCATCAACGCAGGCTCCAACACCGTACAAAGTGCAGTGGGCGGCTCGCCATTAACGGTTGCCCTCGCCTTCTTTAATACCAGGAATGGCATGAGCATCAATGACCTGGTGACGGATACCAGGAACCGCTCCTTCAGTATTCCCAGGCGAAAGGCCGATCTGCAAAAACTGAACATCAACCGCACGGATGATATTTACCTGACTACCGGCGCTCCTGCCGTTGGCATGGCGCAACAATACGGTGCAGCTACTGCTGCCGGAACAGATATTTCGCTGGCCAGGGTGCGCCAGGAAGTATTTAGAAGGTTCATTGATGCAGGCGTGGGCGACCGTACGTTTATGGGGGGCATTTATGTGGATCGTGAACTGGATGCCAATATTGAAAAGCTGGCACTGTATCGTTATTTCCTGGAGCCCCTGGGTGTTTCGGTCGACAAATGGTCCATGGGTGTGCGTGGCCGGTCGAGGTCCTATACGTTTGCGGATGTACTTAGCATACCTAACTCCTACATCAGTGTATTTTCTTCCGGCTTAAGCGCCAGTTTAACCAGCAACCCCGTAGGCGGCATTACCAACCCCGCCAATAGTGCCCAGGTCATTGCTGCCGTAAACAGTACTTTATCTTCCTTACCCGCGGTAGCGGATGTGCCAAAGTATACGGACATACAAAGGATCTTCAACAAGAGTTGTATTGAATGCCATGGAGGATTGGACTATCCTCCTTACGTTCGTTATGGAACATTTCTTGATCTCTCGGAAGACGAAGCGCCTCCCGGCGGCACACCACCAGGGGTAAGTCCAAGGTTGGCCCGCTCTTATGACCGTGCGGCCGCTTATACGAGTGGCGGGCTGACCAGCGGCATTTATGAACGGCTAACACGCACCAGTGAGGATTGCAATATTACCAACCGGGAGTTGATGCCCTGCGGCGGGCCTGCACTCAGCAAAGCTGACATTGAAACGATACGACGCTGGATCGTTGGCGGTCGCCCTTCCACTAACGGCGATCCGCATCTTACAACAGTGAATGATATCAATTATGATTTCCAGGCAGCCGGTGAATTTGTGTTACTGCGCGGTGAAGGGCTGGAATTACAGGCGCGCCACAAAGCCATTCAAACCGATGCGCCATTGGGCCCCAATGGGCATACAGGCCTTACCAGCTGCGTAAGCCTCAATAGTGCCGTAGCCATGCAGGTAGGCAAACAACGCATTACTTACCAACCCAACCTGAACGGAGAACCCGATCCTTCGGGATTGCAGCTGCGCATAGATGGCAAGCTGGTACGGCTAACCTCGGCCGGTATTCCTTTAACAGCAGGCGGTCGCATTATTCAAACCAGTGCGCAGGGCGGTATCCAGGTAGAAGCCGTTGGCGGCACCACACTGATCATCACCCCCGGCTGGTGGGATCATTACAAAGTATGGTACCTCAATATTGATACACGCCATGTCCGGGTAACGGATGGACTGATGGGATACATTGCACCAGGCAACTGGTTACCCGCCCTTCCCAATGGAACCTTCCTGGGCCCCAAACCCACCAGCTTAACGCAACGCTACCACGACCTGTATGAAGTATTTGGTAATGCCTGGCGGGTACATGATACCACCTCATTGTTTGACTATGCACCGGGCACTTCTACCAAAACCTTTACCATCCCCTCCTGGCCAGGCGGCGATTCCACTAAAAATTGCCAGGTACCTACTGACCCGGGCGGCATCAAACCACAACGCCCCATCCCAAGGGAAGAGGCGCTAAATATTTGTGGTGCTATTAAAGATGGTACGCGTAAATCGAACTGCGTGATGGATGTAATGGCTACAGGTGAAGCAGGATTTGCCAAAACCTATATCGAGGCAGATAAGATCAGCAACAACGCCATACCTGATGCTCCGGTACTTCTTTTCCCGGAAGACTTTAAAACCGGCCTGACCATGCCTGTTAAGTTTGAATGGAGCCATAGCAAGGATGCGGATGGCGATCCCATTACCTACAAGCTGGCAGTATGGCCGGTTAATGATGGACCCAACAACAACAATGCCATGACCATCGGCGCTCCATCGTCCTTTTGGCGCGGACGTACAGGCTGTACCACCCTGGCCGGGCTGGCAGGTTTATTGCTTTTCCTCATCCTCTTCTTCCTGGGATTGCGGAAAAAACGCGGACTGATGCTATTGGTATTGCTACTGATCTTACTGGGCATAGCCGCTGTATATTACTACTGTGGCCGTACTGCCGCTGCCGGCAACACCGATACGACCCTTACCGCGGAATATCCCAACCTGGAGGCGGGCAAAGCTTACTATTGGAAAGTGATTGCCGATGATGGCAAAGGAGGCACTTCAGAAAGTGTAATACGACGCATTGAGATGAAATAAACGGGACTGGACAAGTTCCCTTCTGCCGACCATAATTGCCTGTTCACCGATCAAGTGGGGAACAGGTAATTATGCATGGTAGGTTTGTGGTAGCAAACACGTACCATGCACATTAACCAACAACACAAACTAAACAGCTTTTTTCGCCGTGCACCTAAAAAGGAAATACTGGCCATCCTGGTGCTGTTGCTGGCCTTTGTATTTTTCCGCAGCGAACGAAGAGAATTAAGCACCATCATACCCCAATTGCATCAGGCCAATACCTGGTGGATCATGGCGGGACTGGCCGTAACAGCCATCTACATCCTGTTTCAATCGGGTATCTATCAAAAAAGCTTTGCCGCTATAGGGCTGCGTTTTTCCTGGATCAACTCCATCCTGCTTTTCCTGAAAAGGAATTTCATCAGCGTGTTCCTGCCTGCCGGCAGCATTAGCGCACTGGCCTATTCCCCTTCTCAGATACGCAAGGCTGGTTTTACCAAAACTCAGGTATACCAGGCCAGCGGCCTCTTTGGATTTGCCAGCCTGCTTACAGTAGTTGTAGTGGGCTTACCCATCATTCTCCTATTGCCTTTTACGGTAACCCATGTTCAACCGGGGTATATGATCGCCGGTTTATTGATCATGGTATTATTGCTAGGAACGATGGCACTGGGCATCCGTTCTATTGCCCAACAGGGAAGGCTCTATCAATGGTTGGCCAAACGGTTCCCCAAGGCAATACCCTTCCTGGAGGATTTGTTCTCAGCCCAGGTAGATACAAAGCAATTTGCGGGCGCCATTCTCTTTTCTACTGGTGTAGAAGTGTGCGGTATCCTGCACCTGTACATGGCCATGCTGGCCCTTGGCCTGCCAGCTTCCTTTATGGCGGTGGCAACGGCCTACCTGGCCGGGGTATTGATGATGGTGGTATCTCCCTTCTTAAAAGGATTGGGAGCCGTAGAAATATCGCTGGTGTATGTACTGCAACAATTTGGTTATCCCTTGCAGCAAGCATTGGCCGTGATGGTATTGTTCAGGGTATTTGAGTTTTGGTTGCCCCTGGTGGCTGGCCTGGTCGCTTTTGCCTGGAAAGGAAGAAAGCTCTTTTTCAGGATGGCCCCTGCCCTGCTTACCTTTTCGTTGGGCATGATCAACATTGTATCGGTTGTATTGCCTCCTGTACGCGGCCGCCTGCACCTGTTGCAGGAATACCTGCCCATGCGTACCATGCATGCCTCCAATGTATTGGTATTGTACATTGGCCTGGGATTGATAGTCACCGCCGCGTTCCTGTTGCGCGGCCTGCGCAGCGCCTGGATCATTGCAGTGGCACTATCCTTCCTGTCGCTGGCCGGGCATATGACCAAGGCGCTCGATTATGAAGAAGCCCTCGTGGCAGGTATTACCTTACTTATTTTATTGACTACCGGCAATCAATACCGTGCCCGTAGCAGCTACAAATGGATCAAAACCGGGGTTCAAACAGCCCTGCTCAGCATATCAGCCGTATTACTGTTTGGATTCCTGAGTTTTTATTTTATCGATCAGAAACATTTTGGTGTTGACTTTACCTGGCGCCAATCCCTCCTGCATACCCTCAACAGTTTCTTGTTGGTGGAAGACAGTGGCCTGCATCCCGTCACGCGCTTTGGTCATGAGTTTATCGTTGTAATCCGCGTGGCTGGCTTTCTTACCTGGGCCTTCTTATTGTTTACGTTGATCATCCCCTATACCAGGCGACAAAAGGTGAATGAATCATTCCGGCAGCGTGCTCAATTCCTGCTTAGTCAATACGGCGGTTCGGCCATGGACTATTTCAAAACATACCGGGACAAATTGTATTTCTTCTCCGATGTGCAGGAGGCGTTTATTGCCTACCGTATTGCCGGCGGTTTTGCCATCGTATTGGAAGAGCCTGTATGTGCCGAAGCATATAAAGCAGCCGTATTACTGGAGTTTGACCAGCATTGCCGGAAGATGGGTTTAAAGACGGCATTCTACCGGGTCAGTGAAGACAGCATCCCTTATTTCCATGCCATGAAAAAGAAAAAGCTGATGATTGGCCAGGAAGGAATACTGGAAGTAGCCAGGTTCAACCTGGCAGGCAGGGATAAAAAGTCATTGCGCAATGGACTCAACAATTTGGAAAAGAAAGGATACATGATCACCATACATACTGCTCCGCATACGGCCGACTTTGTACAGTCACTAAAATGGGTATCGGATGACTGGCTACAAACTTTTACGCGTAGTGAACTGGTATTTGCACAAGGCATGTTTGATGCGCGTGAACTGATGCAGCAAGACATCATTACGGTAGCAGATGCAGGCGGCAGGGTCATTGCTTTTCTAAATATCATCCCGGATTATGCAGAGGAAGAATGCACTTATGACCTGATACGGAAAACCCATGACGCCCCGCCTGCCGCTGCAGATGCGCTGATCATTGAGTTGATTAGTTACGCGCGAAAAAAACAAAAATCCTTCATCAATCTGGGCATGGTTCCTTTAACCGGTATCAATCAACCCGACAATACAGCAGAGCAGTTGTTAAAGCTGTTTTCACCCAATGCCAAACGGTTCAGGCAATACTATGGCTTGCGTGAATTCAAGGAAAAATATGCCAGCTTTTGGGAAAATAAATACATGGTTTACGAACATGATTTTGACCTGTTTCAATTGCCGGCAGCACTTAGAAAAGTGATGCGGCCTGTGTCATAAAAAAGATTGCTATCCGATCCGGTCAGTACTGATCAAAAATCATGTAATTTGTATTTTCAAACCCATGATGCAATGAAGTACAACCGGCGAAATTTTATTGGCAATAGCGTTGCAGCAACAACAGCCTTATTCTTAAATTCAATAGACACCTTCGGCTCTCCTAGCGTTCTCCCGGAAAAGATAGCAGCAGGTTTTGCGTTGAAGATCATGGCGCCTTTCTGGGGATTCAATGGATCAATAACTGACTTCTGCAAGAAAGCAAAACAGGACGGATATGATGGCGTGGAAATTCTTTGGAACGCTGATCCCACCATACAAAAAGAATTGTTCACAGCATTAAAGCAATATCAATTAGCAGTAGGTTTTCTTTGCCGGGGAGACGAAACACTTCCCGATCCACATTTTGCCACTTTTAAAAAGGTACTGCGGGAAGCAACTGGCAATACCTACCAGCCACCATTATACATTAATGTCCATTCAGGAAAAGACTTTTTTACCTACGAAGAAAACAAGCGGTTCATTGATTTCACGGTGGAGCATGCAAAGCAATCAGGCGTACCCATTTATCATGAGACCCACCGGTCGCGTATGCTTTATTCAGCACCCGCCTCTTTGCATTATCTGCAAGGCAACCCCAATCTTCGGCTCACGCTGGATATTTCGCACTGGTGTAATGTGAGTGAAAGCTTACTGGAAGATCAACCAGCAACTGTTGAGCTGGCCATTTCCCGTACAGACCATGTGCATTCACGGGTAGGTCATCCGCAGGGTCCGCAGGTGAGCGATCCACGTGCTCCGGAATGGAGATCAGCCGTTGAGGCGCATTTTTCCTGGTGGGACAAGATCGTTGCATTAAAAAAGGAACAAGGTAAAACGCTTACTATGTTAACTGAATTTGGTCCTCCCAGCTATATGCCAACGGTTCCATTTACCAACCAGCCAATTGCTGATCAATGGGCCATCAATGTGCACATGATGCATGCCTGGAAAAAAAGATACTTGTAAAAAACATTGTTGTAACTTAAAAATAGTGGCAATTTAAAATACAGTACATGGACATCTTACAAACATTATACAACGAATTAATTGGCTTCTTCGGCATTGGCGGTATTATCAGACTGGGGCAATCGGGCGATTATAGCTCGCTGACTACCTTGGGGGGCATACAAACTTTGGTAGGTCCTATCATACCGTTATTGTTATTACTGGAAATCATTCGGGCCCTCATATACAAACGTTTTAAAATTGAGGATTACCAAATGCCTTTTCTGGTGTTTGTGCTAAATCGGTTTATTTCCCGGTTTATTTCCATTGCTGCCGTGGCCTTCTGCATAGGGCTGCTTGAGAAATGGGCCATCTTTACCACCAGCTTTACCTGGTATTGGCTCATTTATGGTTATATCATCTGGGAATTTTCCCATTTTGTGTACCATGCTTTAGCACACAAAGTGAGGATACTATGGTGCCTGCATTCCACCCATCATGCCCCACAGCAAATGAACCTTTTTGTTAATTTTGCGCATTTCTTTTTAGAAGCGCCTTATGCCGATGTTGTCCGTACTTCGATCTGTATATTGCTGGGTGTCAATCCTGCCTTGCTGTTTTTCATTATGTTCATTGATGGCTTCTGGGGATCATTTATTCATATTGGAGAAAATATACTGAAAGATGCCAGGCTGGGTTTCTTAAACAATATTTTGCTGACCCCTTCCCATCACCGCGTTCATCATGCAAAAAATCCTTTGTATATGGACACCAACTTTTGCAATCTTTTAAATATCTGGGACCGGATCTTCAAGACCTACCAAACTGAAAGAAGAGATATCAAAATTGAATATGGCATTACCCGGAAGATGAAGCCCAATAGTTTATGGGATGCTTATTTCGGTGAGTTTATTTGTTTGGGCAAGGATATAGCTGCTGCACCTGGTTTAAAAAACAAGCTATTGTATCTGGTAATGCCACCAGGCTGGAGCCATACCGGAAACCATCAGACAGCCAAAATGGCCCGGCAATCGTTTATCCGGGAAGAACAGCAGTTGAAAGAAAGACCAGCTACTGCTAGCGCTGAGACAGCTGTATAAAAAATGATACCATGAAATATTTCCTATTAGTAGCCTGCCTTTGGTTTTTTACCAATGGGCAGGCACAAACGGATAAGCTACCCATTAAGGTATTGGCCGGCAATGACGCTACCAAGCCCATCATTTTTTATGCTTCAGGCGATGGTGGCTGGACCAGTTTCTCCAATGGCTTGCTGCAATCCTTTAACCAGGCAGGTTATCCCGTGATCGCGTTAAACTCCCGGGAATACTTCTGGAAGAAAAAAACGCCGGCACAAACAGCGGCCGATGTAGGTGCTTTATTAAGCAGGTACCTGGTTGAATGGAAGCGTGATTCGGTAGTATTGGCAGGCTATTCTTTTGGCGCAGATGTGATGCCCTTCATCCAAAACTACCTGGATAAGAATATTGCCGCAAAAACCAGTCACATTGTATTGATGTTGCCCTATAAATCGACCGATTTTGAAGTACATCTTTCGGAGATGTTGGGCATATCAAGAAAAGATGCCTATAGTGTGCCCGATGAGATCGATAAGCTGGCCAAGCCCATCTTGTTTGTATTGGGTACCGAAAGGGACCAGTTTCCTACACAGAACCTACGTATTCAACACTATCATCGTATTATTATTGAAGGAGGTCATCATTTTGATGACAATGCCAGCAAGGTAGCCCAACAGGTATTGGCCTGGGTAAAATAGCTTTTTTGGCTCAAAAGGCCTCTCAAACAGTCGCAATTCCCCCCTCTGCACCTGACGCCCGGGCCCCAACTTTGCAATACAAATACCTGATCAACCGGTGCGTTCGCATTTATCATTCACCAATAAAAAAGTAGCTATGATCATTGTTCATGAAACGTTTGTATGCAAACCAGGCAATGCCTCCAAACTGGCCAAACTATTTAAAGAAGTAATGGCCGATAGTACAGAACTGGTCAATATCATGTCGGACCTGACCGGTCAATACAACCGGGTAATCATTGTAAGCCAGTATAAAGACATGGCCGATTTTGAAGGAAGTTGGAAAAGAATGGAAGCTGATCCGGAGAAGATGAAGAAGATGGGTGAAAAGATGGCGGGCTATACAGACCTGTATCTTACGGGATCAAGAGAAATCTTCAGGGTTTGGTAAGGAGAGAGTTGATAGGTTAACAGGTTGATAAGTTGAAAAGGGGCTTCCTTATTAACTTGTTACCTTGTTAACCTATCAACCTTTCAACGCTATTCCTTAATCAAATGCGCATACAGGCAATTCACAAATGGCTTTAAGCCACCTGGTTCGCTAGAATAATAGCCATTGGTAATGACCACGATGCCCCATTTCTCCTTGGGGTCAAAGAACATGGAGCTGTACAATCCATAGGCTGAACCGGTATGTCCCTTCAGCGTTTTGCCTTCAATCAGTTTATCTGTGGTCACGATGGCCATTCCATAGCCTTCCTCTTTTGAAAGAGCTGTTTGCATCAACCGTGAATATTTACGGGAGATGATCCTTTTTCCATTTCCCTTCCCTCCATTCATGTGCATCATCATATACCTGGCCAGATCGGTAGCGCTGATCTTCATGCCCCCCGTAGGTGAAAATACAGGCGTACTGTAACCCATGGTGTACTGAGCAATCTCTTCACTGCGGGGAGCATAAGCGCCGGGCGAAGGGATAAATTTACCCGAATCGGCTTTGTATTCATAAATAGTAGCAAAGCGCGATTTGTCCAGCGAATCCACACAATAACCGCCATACAGGCCCAGCGGATCAAGGATATGGTGTTTTACATATTGGTCAAAACGTTCACCCGACGTTTTTTCCAGGATGGCCCCCGCCAGGTTAAAGTTCAGGTTGCAATACATATAACCACTATCCGGTGCATAAGTATTGTAACATTTGGCCCAGTTGGGATTTTTACCGGGATTGATGGCATCGAGGGTAAAATAACCCTGGCTATCATTGATAGAAGAACGGTGCGACAGGATCATCTTCAACGTGATCTTCGTATCCGGGTAACGGGGATTCCTGACCTGGAAGCCCACCAGGTTGCTGATATCATCCTCCAGCGACAACTTTTTAGCCTTGATCAATTGCCCGATAGAAGTAGCCGTAAAAGATTTTGAAATAGAGGCAATGCGAAACAGGCTGCTATCGGTAAGCAGGGTATTAGATTCGAGGTCCTTATACCCAAAGGAATGGGTGTAAACAATACGATTGTTTTTAACCACCGCTACCGACAGGCCCACTACTTTTGATTGCTTCATCCAATCAGCAATGCAGCTTTCTGCGGCTGCAGACTGACCATGGCTTTGCTCAAAACATAAACCTGCAAAAAGAAGAAATAATAAGGAAGGAATAATAGCCATGCGGTTCATGGGGCGCCTGATTTAGATGAAACCGGAAGCTATTAAAACTTAGCAGCACCGCCAATTAAAAATAACAAGGCGGTAGCAGAGAATTACAACCTATACTATCCTGGCTGCTCACTCTTTTAGCCATTTATTTTTATGCGCCAGTGATATCACCTGCGCACGCGAGTTGACATGCAGTTTGTCGTAAATATTGGCAATGTGTTTTCGTACCGTAAGTACACTTACCTGCAGCGCCGAAGCAATGCGTTTGGCATCCCAGCCACTCACCATGTATTGAAGGATTTCCTGTTCCCTGTCCGTTATATTAACAGGGATCGTTTGGGCAGGAGCCGTTGTCTTCTCCGGGCCACTGGCACGGCTCAGTAACTGAAGCGCTTTGCGGGCTATGGCCGGACTCATAGGCGCGCCGCCCGTTTGCAATACTTCCACTACCGCCCCCTCCAAAATAGCGGCCGGTTCATGCTTCAGGATATAACCTGAAGCACCGGCCCGGATGGCCTCAAATATTTTAGCATCATCATCAAATACTGTCAACACAATGAATTGTATTTGCGGATAGATGGTTTTCGCGATACGGATCGTTTCAATACCATCCAGCTCGGGCATTTGAAGGTCCATGAACAATACTTCCGGCAACCCCGCATGCGATAACCCTTTTAACTGCTCCAGGCATTCATTGCCATTATGGGCCACAAATACCAATTCCATCTTCCCCGACACTTTCAATTTCTGCATGAAAGTATTCCGGTTTACAGCATTGTCCTCTGCCAGTGCGATCCTGAATTTCATAGTTTACATTTTAATTGTGCACGGGTTCAATGACCACCTTCGTTCCCGATGGATGAATCGCTTCCCAACCGATCACCCAACCAGCCAGCGCTGCCCGCGCCCGCATATTTTTTAAGCCATTGCCTCCTTCCCCCAATGGATAAATACCGGCACCCATTCCTACCCCATTATCTGCCACAGTTACCCGCCAGCTACTCCCCCCTTCTACCTCAATCCATACCAGGCTGCCTCCGCTATGTTTTACCGCATTGGTAATGGCCTCCTGTATCACCTGGAATAAATGGAATGCCTGCGTGGGTGGAATGGCCTTATCCTGTTCTATATGTTCAATTACCTCCATCTCTATTCCACTATGACTTTTCCTGATACGGTTCAACAATACCTTGATCCGGTCGCTGATAGCCGTCAACGTAAGCGTATCCTTATTCAGGGCCCAGATGGTATCACTCAATTGCGCCACCATCGTTTGAGAATTATTGTTCAGTTCTTCCAGGGCCGTTTTATTCTCTTCACCAATACCATTGTTCTGGATAATATCCAGGTTCGAGGCAATGGAAGCGGCATAAGCTCCCAGGTTATCATGCAGGTCAGCAGCAATCCGTTTGCGTTCGTTTTCCTCCGCATCCGCCACTGCCTTCGCAGCCAGCCCCTTCTCCTGTTCAATCGCCTGCCGCATCTTATGTTGCTGTTTCTTCCGGTAATCCCTGAAAAACATAAATGCAGTCAACAGCACGATACCTCCAATTCCCACTGCCAGCAATAAACTATTGTTTGTTTGTGCAATCGTCAGTTGCTGTTGAATGATCGTATTCTCCTTTTTCTGTACCTCGTATTTGGTTTGCATCTCTGCAATAGCCTGTTCTGCCTGTACATCCGACAAAGAATCTTTGGCCAGGATGATCTGTTCCAGGGTAGCTTCATAAGCAGCGTGATTCCCCTTGATCTTATAACATTTGGCCAATAGGTCATAATAACCAATGCGCAGGCTTAAGTTGTTCGTAAAGGTTTGTTCCGGTCCGGCCTTTGCAGCATGTAAATCGCCCCTTTGTAATTTTTGATGACAATAATCAATGGCCTTATCTATCTGATGGGTGGAAATGTAGAAATTAACCAGCGTTATATGATCCTCTATCCAAACCGATCCATCCCCCATCCTGTCCCTTACCCGGATCATTTCCTGCAAGGCCGCTTCTGCTTTGTCGATCGCATTGGTTGTAAGAAAAATATTGGACTGCCGCTGTAAGGCCATGGCCAGGGCGTACAGGTTTTGCCCTTTCTTTAAAAGCGATATACCTTGTTCTCCATAGTAAACAGCCGAATCAGCATGATCACTTAATAAATGCCCTTGTGCCAGGTTAACGTAAATAGTAGCCCGTACCATATTGTAACGCGGTTCATGCGTAAGTGGCGCCAGGGCCCTGCGGAACCATTGCAACGCTTCAGCCGGCATCTCCCGCGCAAGCGCAATGGAACCGATACTATTCATATTTGTACTCATCACCAGCGTATCATGGTATTGTTCAGCCTCCCCCACCAACTTATACAGTATGCCCAGCGCTTCTGCATATTTACTATGACTACCATAGTAGAGCGCCTGTTGCCGGGCCGCCTTGAAATAAATAGCCCTTTCTGCAGGCACAGCTGCTTTATACGCTACCAGCACTGGCGCCACCGTAGCAATCGCACTATCGGCCCAACCCCAACGCAGGTAATCATTGGCCACCGCTATTTCCGCCAGCGCCATCGCTTTCTTATCTCCTGCTTTTGTGGCCAGTTCCCGCGCCAGGTAGGCATAATGATCAAGCGTATCACGGTCCAGGCTTTGGTATTCATCACAGAGAGTAAGGATCGCATTTAACCGGTCCCCTTCATTACCGGCACGATAGACAGTTTGCAATAAACTGTCTATCGTGCTGGTTTGGGCAATTGTATGCATTGCCGGCAACAGAAAGAGTAACAAGATCGATGTAATACGGAGCATGAACGCAGTATTATACCTCAAACTTACCGGTTTCCCGCCTATTGACTGCACTGCCCTGCTATTATTTGCTGCTGGGTGGGATTGTAGCCATTGCTGGTGACATAATACCCGCCCGTTATGGCCCCCGCTTTTACCACCTTCGTAATACCGCATAAGTTCTTCAAGACATTGTTTTCGGTGATAGAGATACTGGTGATCGTACCATCCACATTACTTAATCCATTCAGGTTAGCCAACTTATCATTTTGACCGATCGTGATACCGTATTTCATAGTCACCACCTTTTCAAGCCCATCAAGGTCTATCAATACCGGGTTTCTGACAATATATACCCCCACCATAGTCGTAATAGACGCCAATCCTTTCAGCGTGATGAGCTTGGTATTGTCGGAGATAAAGATCAAACGGTTTTCATTAAGGCCCGAAGAACTCAGTTTGGCCAGACCACTCAGTCCAGTCAACCCGGTTGTAACGATCCGCAGGTCCTGCCCAACACTTTCCAGGTTGGAGAATCCTGAAATATCCGTCAGGTTCTTACCACCGATGTTGAACATAGCCCCTACTGTCTTCAGGTTCTTAAAACCCTTGATGCTATTGAGTGGACCATCATAGCCTACCAGCCGGTCGCCTGACCCTGCAGCTGCTTCCAATCCAAGCGAGAACCTGACATTCGTCAATTTATTAAAACCATTGATCGTTTGCAACCTGATACTGGCGCCTGGAATATTGGCATTCGAAATAGAGAGATCGCCATCTATACTTTCCAGGTTGGCAAAACCATCCAGGTTCGTAATGCCCGGACAATTATTGATGGTAAACCGGCCACAGGTCTTTAAGGCCGGCAGATCGAAGGTGGTCAAAGCCTGCACCGTTTCAAATCCCCCATCCAGGTTAAAACCATTGGGCAACTTTTCCAGCGCATTCATGTTGATCGTGGCCAGTTTTATATTGTGCGTCAGATTAACAGATTCAGCCTCTTTGAACACAGGCAACGTAAAGCTGGTGAGCGCCCCATTTTCCTTACAGCTAATACTACCTTTTTCATAAAGCGGAAAATGAGCTGTTTGCAATGCCTTATTGGAAGTGATGGTTAACCCTCCCGTAGATTTCAATTTATTGGCTATTGCAGTGATATCCGTCAGCGCATCGTTCCTGGTGATCGATACCCAATCCGTCACCACAGCCGGTATATTGATCCCTTCCAGGGTTGGTAGTTTGGGGCACTGGTCAATGGTAACCCTTCCGGTGCACACAATGTTCTTTAGTCCGCTAACCGATACCAGGTCGGGATTGTCTACCAGGCTCAGCCCCCATGTACCCAGCGTACCACTGGCATTGGCAAACACATTCAGGTTGGCCAGTAGCGTATTCGATATTTCAATGAAGCCACATTTATCAACCGATTTCAGGTTGGGGATCGATAATGTTTTCAACAACGGATTGCCCGTGATGGAAATATTGTCATTACCCAGCGGACTCACCGTTTCTATGGAAGGAATGGTAAGTCCCACCAGCGACAGGTTGTAATTGATATGAATACCTTGTAAGGTTTTGCTGGCCAGTTTGGGAAATGCGGCGGAGACTAACTGGCTGTTTTCTATCAGCCCCAAGAACGACATGTCTTCAATTTCGGCCAGTCCACCCAGACTGGTAATATTGTTCCTGCGCAATTCCAGTCCCCATACTTTCTTCAATTTCACAATACCGCCCAGGTCCGTCATGTTAGAAACATAGAGCATACCACTCACCCCCGTATAACCCGAATCAATAAATGCTTTTAGGGTAGTGGCATCATTAATGGAATAATTGCCCTGGTACACCTTTTCATCCCCTGTACCAGGATTACCGCCGGGATTGTCACATACTTTTACCGGCTGCTGCAACATATAGGCCACAGAAGGCGTAACATTGATCTTGATGTCCTCACTCTTCTTGCCCGTGGCCACATCATAAACTGTCAACACAACATTGTCAACCCGGTTGGGCATGGCTCGCATAAACAGGTACTGCGCGGTAAACCTTCCTTCGGCGCCAAAAACAGGCGCCGTAGTACTTTTTACGATCGTATTGCCGCTGCGCATGCTCAGGAAGGCATATCCCGCCGTCACCGGCTTATTGTCGCAATTCACCGCCTTGCCATTTACATTCACGATCGTTTCACCACTTCCACCGCCACCACCTGCCGGAGGAATCGTGATGGTAATCGTTGTAGGCGGATTGGTAGGCCTTACTTCCATCGTTACACTTTGCCCTTCATCGGCAAACGTAGGCCCGGCAGGAGGCGTTTCTCCGCCTGTAGGCGTATAATTGGGATTGGTGGGGTAATCCGGGCCGCCTGGCTGTACAGGCATCACCGTAATTTCCATGATATCCGTCATGCTGGGCAACGGAAAGGTAACCGTACTGGTGCCGCCAGGAGGATTGTTGTTGGGGTTGGGAGCAGGCGGCGGAAAGATATTGGTATATAAGGTGGTTTGCGTTTTTTTATCGCGCACCTGTAAGATGAAATCAGGCGGATGATTCACAATATCCGTTACCTGGTCTGGTGGCATGCTGGTGATATTACCCAGGATCCAACGAAGTATCATGGGTAATGCCATGATTGGATTCCAGTGATCGTAGTTCCATACCGAAAAATGCGTCACTTTACCCACATACTTACCATTTTGATAAGTACCCTTCCCTTCCTGCTTCCAGATGGCTTTATCCTCATCGAAATACCACATATCAATGGTGGTAGTAGCCGAGCTTTGTAGTTTTTGCGGCACTGGTAACGTAACCGTTACTTCTTTGCCCGCCTTGATCTTTACTTTATTTCCATTATTGTCCAGCAGGTCAATATTCGACATGCCGTAGGATATCAGTGCGCCTCTTTTGTTTTCCGCATTGTCTGCTGCCAGGTCGCCCGGCATACGTGCAAAAAAATCGGGACTGGTAGGGTTGACATAGTTCGCCACCACATTTACCTGTCCCGTATAGCCCTCAATGGCATTGGCCGGCAATTCGATCTTAATGCCACCGGGCGATTCAACTGCACCACCGGCCGCCGCGCCGATCATGCCAATACTTTTCTGTGTCAGCAGTTTGATCAATGGCGGTTTGGACAGTCCATTCTTAATAGGTTGGAAAATGCGCGATCCCCTGAAGAAGCCTTGTTTAAAGGCGGTAATATAAGCCCGCGCCTGGTCCAGCTGTACATCCACCAGGATGTAAATACCGTTTGCATCTGTGGTCACCGTTTTGCCGCCTCCCGTAACGGCAACGCCGGCCAGCGCTTTATCCTGTTCATCAACGATGCGCCCAAACACACTGGAGGACACCGTTACCCCTTCCTTGGGCAGTCCGGGAACAGAAGGATCAGGTTCATTGTTACCGCCGCGGTCATTTTTGCGGCAGCCATTACCGATAAGGGCTGCTAAAAGCAGGTAGAGTAGTATCTTTTTCATTGCTCAGAACTTAAAGTGAATGATGTTCACAAAATTTCCAAGTTCTGAGCGGGTAGAAAATACTTAATTTGTAGTAGACAGGACGTCCGTGCGGGCCTTCCATTCGTCACGGTCAATCTCGTATACAAAGTTCAGCTTGGGTGCCTCACCATAATATTGAACCGTTTGTTCCCCGGTCTTTTTAGCGCCTACCCTGGTAATGGCTATCTGTGAACGGACATTGGTAGCCCCCACGTGGAAAATAACATGGCTCACATATTGAAAAGCATAGTCAAGCATCAACCGTTTTATGGAAGGATTGAAGCCCGTACCCCAATACCGAGTAGCATAAAAAGTATAGCCAATGGCAATACTGTTCTCCTGCTCGTTGTACTCATAAAAACGCGTACTGCCAGCCACTTCACCCGTCTCTTTATCAATGATCTTGAAAGCACCTTTACTTTCTATCGCTCCTTCAAAAAAGGTGGTGAATACCTCTTTTTTCCAGCGCTCCTTATTGGGATGTTGTTCCCAGATAGCAGGATCAGACGTCACTGCATACAATGCTTCAAAATCAGTTGCTTCCAAAGGAACCAGGAGCGCCCGCTCGTTTTCCATAATGGGTTGAATCGAAAATTGCATAGAACGTATTTGTTTTTAATGACTTTGTAAAATTACCAGCTATTATCATCACCTTACTAGTCCAGATTACACAAACCGGGTAGACCAGGGGTAGTCTGCTGTTAATCCGGCAAAAAAGCTCAATTTTGCATCCTGTTATTCAACGAACTCGCTCGCCTCTGGCGAGTGAGGCTATTTCGTAGCCTCCGGCTACAGACCTGGATCCTGATCTAAAGAAGTTACTTAAATACTTACATGTGCGGATCTTAATTATTGAAGATGAAATAAGAATGGCCCAGCTGGTGCAGCGTGGACTGGAAGAGGAAGGCTACCAGGTTACTGCCGTTCATGATGGCGAGGCGGGCAAAGCAATGGCCCTGGCCCAACCGTTCGATCTGCTCATTATTGATATTATCCTGCCGGCCATCAACGGCCTTGCCTTGTGCCAACAGATTCGCGCTATTAAGGCCGATATCCCCATTATTATGTTAACCGCCCTGGGCACCACCGATGATAAGGTAGTAGGTTTTGATGCCGGCGCCGATGATTACCTGGTAAAGCCTTTTGAGATGCGTGAACTACTGGCGCGCGTAAAGGCCTGGTTAAAGCGAAGCACCCCCCAGACCGCACCTACCGTGTTGCAATATGCCGACCTGGAAATCAACCTCTATACCAAAACGGTGAAGCGGGGCAATACGCCCATCAACCTCACGCCCAAAGAACTGAAGCTCCTGGAGTTTATGATGCAAAATCCCGAGCGTGTATTGTCGCGCACAGAGATTGCCGAAAAAGTATGGGATACCCATTTTGATACTGGCACCAATTTTATTGATGTATACATCAATTACCTGCGTAAAAAAATAGACAAAGCATTCCCTGTAAAACTCATCCATACCAGGAGCGGTATGGGGTTTATTCTTAAAGAGGCCAACGTATGACCATCCGCAGTAAATTGACTTACCTGTTCACCGGCTTGTTTGCCGCCCTACTGGTGGTATTTGCACTCATTATTTATGTAGCCAGTGCAACCGCCAGGAAGGATGCCTACTACCAACAGCTGAAGCAGCAAGCCATTACCAAGGTCAGTTTACTGATGGATGCCAAAGTATCGCCCGAAGTATTACAACTTATCTACAAAAACTCATCCAACTCCCTGTTTGAAGAGGAAGTAGCCATCTACGACACCAGCTTCCATCTTTTATACCATGATGCCGTACAGGTGGATAAAGTAAAAGAAACAAGGGGCATGATCGACAGCATTGTGCGCCAACAGGAGATCCGGTTTACCCAGGGCAAACTACAGGCAGTAGGTATATTGTACCCCTATAAAGGAACCAATTACATCGTTACCGCTGCTGCGGAGGATGTATATGGATATGGTAAACTACAAGCCCTGCGGCTCACCCTTATTATCTCCCTCATCTCCAGCCTCCTGCTCACTATTTTCTTTGGCCGGTTCTTTGCCCGGCAAGCCCTGCAACCCGTAGCCGATATGGTAAGCGACGTAAACAAGATCACTGCTACCAACCTCGACTCCCGGCTGGCCGTTAAGAACAGCCAGGATGAAATGGGCGAACTGGCCAATACCTTTAACAATATGCTCAACCGCCTCGAAAACTCCTTCGATGCCCAGAAGAATTTTGTGAGCAATGTATCCCATGAGATCAGGACCCCATTGGCCACCATGATTGCCGACCTGGAGTTGACCGGCAATAAGGAGCAAACCAATGATGCCTATAAGCAGGTCATTGCCCGGGTAATGAAAGATGCGCAACGATTGACCAAACTAAGTAATGGCTTATTGGATATGGCCAAGGCCAGCTACGACCAAAGCGAGATCGGCATGCAGCCCGTCAGGTTGGACGAATTGCTGATCGACGCACGGGAAATGGTGATCAAAAACAATCCCGGTTTTACCATCCATATCTTATTTGAACAGGAGATCGAGAACGACGCCTTCATTTCTGTACAAGGCAATCCTTATTTATTAAAACTGGCTTTCATCAACCTAATGGAGAATGCCTGCAAGTTTTCATCCAATCACCGTTGCGATGTAGCCATTGCTTATACCACCGGCCAGGTACTGCTGCGGTTTACGGATACCGGCATTGGCATACCCGATACCGATCAGGCCGCTGTATTCAATCCCTTTTACCGGGGCGCCAATAGTCAGTATGCCGAAGGCCACGGCATTGGCCTTTCACTCACCCAAAAGATAGTCCTTTTGCACAAGGGTGCCATTAGCCTGGTATCACAAGCCGGCAAGGGCAGTACCTTCACTATGCAACTGCCGCACCTGTAAGCACCCCCTCTAATAATTTTATAATTTTTTTCTAATAGGCCTCTAACAGCGCCCGCTCGCGCTCCTATCTACTTTTGCACCGCTTTTACTCCCGGGGCTGCTATCGACATACCATTACAACAACGTTCAATTGATTATCATGCAAAAGATCATTCTTTTCACAGGCATTGCTATGCTCCTGTTTTCCTGCGCCAGTAAGCAACCTGCCACCGAAACCAATACAGTTACCTGGCAAGGTGACACCATTACGGTGCCCCCTGGCAGTAACCTCGGCAGCAAACTGAAGTTACACACCGTACAAAGCCAACCTTACAAATTACAAATGCTCACCGCAGGTACCGTGCGCGCCATTCCTACCCAATATGCCGAAATAGCACCGCCCTTTCCGGGCAGGATACTACGTTCCTTCACCAAACTGGGTATGCGGGTCAATCCCGAAACCCCGCTGTTTGAGATCAGCTCACCCGATTTCATGGAAGCACAAAAACAATATTTCCAGGCCCGATCACAATATGAGCTGGCCTTACAAACCATGAAACGGCAACAAGACCTGATGAAGCATGGCGTAACCAGTCAGAAGGACCTGGAGGAAGCAGCCACCGCCTTTGAGATCGCTAAAAAGGAATATGAAAACGCAGTGATCTCCATAAGGCTTTTCAAAGCCAACCCCGACCAACTATCACTGGGGCAGCCATTGATCGTACGTTCGCCCATTGCTGGTGAAGTGCTCGACAATAGAATTGTAGTAGGGCAATTCCTTAAAGGCGATGCCGCCAGCGTGGCCACCGTTGCCGAATTATCAACCGTGTGGGTAGTAGGCCAGGTAAAAGAAAAAGACATCCGTTTTATTCGCGCCCTGGACGAATGTACCATTGAATTGGCTGCTTTTCCTGAAAAAACCATTCCAGGTAAAGTATACCATGTAAAAGAAATGATTGATGAAGCTACCCGCAGCGTAGAAGTATTGATAGGCTGTAACAACGGCGACCACACCTTGAAACCAGGCATGTACGTAACCGTCAACTTCAGGGATGCCCCTGTCAATACCATACTGGTACCCGCCAAAGCCATTCTCCAAATGAATGACCAAAGCTTTGTATTTACTGCCATCGCTCCGGGCACGTACAAAAAGCAGCCAGTGGAAGTAGGTGGAAGTGAAGGCGACAAAGTAGTGATCAGATCGGGATTAATGAACGGCGATCAGATCATAGCCGAAGGCGGCTTCTACCTGCTCGAAGCAAAATAACCAGGCACCCTAAAAAAAGTAGTCATGAAGAAATTAGTATTTACCGCCATTCAAAAGCGTTGGCTGTTTGCCGCCCTGTTCCTCCTACTGGCCATCTTTGGTTATTATTCCTGGAAACAACTGGCCATAGAAGCCTATCCCGATATTGCCGATGTAACCTCGCAGGTAGTGACGCAGGTACCCGGCCTGGCAGCGGAAGAAGTAGAACAACAAATTACCATTCCTGTTGAAAGAGCTTTGAATGGCATGCCCGGTATGCACGTAATGCGCAGCAAAAGCACCTTTGGGCTTTCCATGATCACCCTGGTGTTTGAAGATGGCATTGATGATTACTGGAGCCGCCAGCGTGTACAGGAACGTTTAAATGGCATAGAATTGCCTTATGGTGCAGTACCCGGCCTCGACCCACTGACCTCACCCACCGGCGAAATATATCGCTATATCATCGAAAGCAAGGATCATGACCTGCGGGCCCTGACCGACCTGCAAAACTGGGTCATCATTCCCCGCATCAAACAAGTAGCAGGTGTGGCTGATGTGACCAATTTTGGTGGCATCACCACCCAATACCAGGTAGAACTGGACCCTGCCAAACTGGAAGCCTACCAGGTCAGCCTCAGTGAAGTAACCGCCACCATTGAAAAAAACAATGCCAATACCGGCGGCAGTATCCTTACCCGTGGAGAGCTGGGTTATGTGATCAGGGGTATTGGTCTCGTTACCTCCCTCGAAGGCCTGGGCAATATTGTTGTAAAGACTGTTAATGGTGTACCTGTATTCCTGAAGGACCTGGGCAAACTGAAATACGGGAACCTGGAACGCAAAGGCATGTTGGGATATACCGACCACCAACGCCATTATTCAGAAAGCATTGAAGGCATTGTGCTGCTGCTGAAACACCAAAACCCATCTGTTGCATTGGAGGGTATTCACAAAGCAGTGGATGAACTCAACAAAGGAGGTCTGCCCGAAGGCGTAACCATCCACGCCTTCCTGGACCGTACTAACCTGGTTACGACTACCCTTAATACCGTTTCTCACACCTTGCTGGAAGGAATGCTATTGGTGATCCTGGTATTGATCCTGTTCCTGGGCAGTTGGCGGGGCGCTTTGCTGGTTGCCATTACCATTCCTATCTCCTTACTGGTAGCCTTTATATTGATGCACCTCACCAATATACCAGCCAACCTGCTTTCATTGGGCGCCATTGATTTTGGCATTATCGTAGATGGAGCTATCGTTATGATGGAAACCATGCTCCGAAAAAGAGAAGATGACGTACAGGCAGTATGGGAGGAAAGTTCTATTGGCAAAAAAGCCATTGAAGTAGCCAAACCCATTTTCTTTGCCACCCTCATTATCATCACTGCCTACCTGCCCTTGTTTGCCTTTGAAAGAGTAGAGAAGAAACTATTTACCCCCATGGCCTTTACCGTGGGTTATGCACTGCTGGGCGCCTTACTGGTAGCCTTGTTATTGATACCCGGGCTAGCCTACCTCATCTACCGCAAACCCCAGAAAATATACCACAACAAATGGCTGGGAAAATTAACCGCAGCTTACCATGGCCGCATCAGGAAGGTGATCTGCAAACCCAAGGCAGTATTGATCCCCCTGGCCCTGGTATTTACGGGTGCCGTAGTATTGAGCATTACGGTGGGCAAAGACTTTCTGCCACCGTTGGATGAAGGCTCCATCTGGCTACAGGTATCCCTGCCGCCCGGTATCTCCCTTGAAAAATCAAAAGAGATGAGCGATACCCTGCGCAAAAGAACCTTGCAATATGGCGAAGTGACCTATATGATGGTGCAGGCCGGCCGTAACGACGATGGAACAGATGCCTGGACACCATCCCACTTTGAATGCAGCATTGGTTTAAAACCGTATAAAGAATGGCCGGGTGGCAAAACAAAATATGATCTCATCAATGAACTGGCCGCTGCCTATGCCACCATGCCCGGTTATACCGTTGGGTTTAGTCAGCCCATGATCGATGGCGTTATGGATAAAATAGCCGGCGCTCATAGCGAGCTGGTGGTAAAAGTATATGGCGAAGATTTTAAAGAAACCCGGCGCATCACCGAACAGGTATTAAGTACTTTACGAAAAGTGCCGGGTGCTGTAGACCTGGCTATTGACCAGGAGCCTCCCCTGCCCCAGCTGCAGGTACGCGTTGACCGCGAAGCCATCGCCAGGTATGGTTTGAATGTGGCCGATGTGAGTGAACTGATCGAAGTAGCCATTGGTGGCAAAGCCATTGCCCAAATATTTGTAGGCAATAAGGTATATGATGTAAGTTGCCGTTATACCGAAGAAACGCGCAATACGCCGGAAAAGATCGCCAACCTGCTCTTAACTACACCATCAGGCGCCCGGATACCCCTCTCGCAGGTAGCCACTGTTAAAACCGCCAGTGGTGAAAGCACCATTACCCGTGAAATGAATAAGCGCCACCTCACTGTACGGCTCAACCTGCGGGGCAAGGACCTCAGTACGTTTTTGAAGGAAGCCCAGCAGCAGATAGAAAAAGAAGTACCCTACAACCATGAACAATATACCATTCAATGGGGCGGACAATTTGAAAACCAACACAGGGCCTATGCCCGGCTGGCCGTGATTGTACCCCTGGCCCTGGCCATTATGTTCATCCTGTTGTACGGCGCCTTTGGCCGCTTCCGGCAAGCCGGGTTGATCCTGTGCATTGTGCCCCTGGCCTTATTTGGCGGTATGCTGGCTCTGAACATCAGGGGCATGACACTCAATGTATCCTCGGCAGTTGGTTTCATTGCTTTATTTGGTGTAGCCATCCAGAATGGCGTATTGATGATCTCCCAGTTCAATGAACTGCGCAAACAAGGTATAGCGCTTAAAGAAGCGGTGATACAAGGCACCACCACCCGTTTTCGACCCGTACTAATGACAGCTACCGTGGCCGTACTGGGCTTATTGCCTGCTTCACTGGCAACTGGTATCGGTTCGGATGTACAACGGCCATTGGCCACGGTGATCGTATATGGATTGCTGGTGGCTACTGCTATCACCTTATTTGCCCTACCTGCTATTTATTACCTGGTTGAAAAGAACTGGGGCAAAAAGGATTACCAACCCGATACTGTCACCAGCTAAAACACCACCCCATGAAATCAATTATCTACAGCATGCTGGCGCTCATTTTTACCGGGCCATCCTTTGTTGCCAACGCACAAATAGATACCAGCTTTCCGCAGAAGCCTATCACACACCAGGAATTCCTGTCGACCGTCAACAAACAAAACCTGGCTTATGCGGCCGAGCAGTGTAACCTCTCCATCAGTGAGGCAGCTATTGAAATGGCCCGCATACTACCCGATCCGGAACTATCACTAGGGGCAAGCAATAATGGCCAGCGCAGGATGCGCATGGGTTATGGTGTGAATACCTCACTGGGTTGGGTACTTGAATTGGGAGGCAAGCGCAAGGCCCGTATCAACCTGGCCCAAAACCAACGCGCCCTTACCAGGGCTTTATTAGAAGACTTTTACCGCAACCTGCGGGCCGATGCCACCATCGCCTTCCTGGATGCCCTGATGAAAAAAGAACAATTAACCGAACTGTCTAATTCTTATCAGCAACTCAAGACCCTTGCCCAGGCCGATAGCATCCGATTCAGGTTGGGACAGATCAATGAGGTAGATGCCAGGCAAAGCCAGGTGGAAGCTGGGAGCCTGCTCAATGATGTATTCCAAAGTGAAGCTGAATGGAAAAGCTCCCTGGTAGAATTGGGTTTATTAATGGGCAAGCAAAGCAACGATACCTTGCCCCTGCCATCAGGTGGTTTCACCGGCTTTGACCGGGATATGGATATTGGTCCACTCCTTACCAATGCCCTCAACACCCGGGCCGACCTGGCAGCGGCACGCCAAAACAAATCCCTTACCCAAAGCCAGCTACGATTAATAAAAGCCAACCGGGTGATGGACCTTGGTGTCAATGCAGGTATTGCCAATACCTCCGTCGTCACCAATATAGTAGCCCCTACCCCTTCCTTTACCACTGTATCCGCTGGTATTGCCATCCCCCTTAAATTCTCTAACAAGAACCAGGGCGAATTAAAGGCCGCGGCCTACGGTATACAACAGGCTAACCTGCAGTACCAACAAACCGAACTGCAAATTCAGACAGAAGTTATTCAAGCCTGGTACCGCTATAAGGCTGCACAAAAACAGGTGCACCAGTTCAATACCGGTTTGCTGTTGGATGCCAAACGCGTATTGGAGGGTAAAACTTATAGCTACCAGCGTGGTGAAACCACCCTGCTGGAATTATTGATTGCCCAGCGCACCTACAATGAAACACAATTAGGGTATGTAACCTGCTTATACAACCATGCCACTGCCCTCGTAGAACTGGAAAGGGCAGCCGGAATTTGGGACATCCACTTTTAAAAAAACACCACCATGAAACAATTACTGACTATATCCATACTATTACTCACCATTACCCAGGCAGGCGCCCAGTCTATTACTCCGGCTGTGGAGGCAGGTTTTACATTCGGAAGGCTGACTGGTCGCGATATAGACAGCCTTTCCAATGGAGGACCGTCCCAATCCTTAAAAGGATTGGAATTGGGATTTACCCTGCACAATAAAATAACGAAGCACTTTAGTTTACGCCATTCCCTGTTTTACAGCAATCATAACACCCCTATCAGGATCGATGATGGTCTGCACCCGGTATTCAAAAGCAAACTAAGGCGTCAGTACCTAACACTATTTCCTGCATCGCCTGCCTGGCAGTGGGGTAAATTCCAGGTCTATGGAGGGCCTTATATCGGTGTGCTTCTATCCGCCTCCCTGCAGCGTAAGGACAGCAATGGCAATCTGTATACCGACAAATCCTTTTTTGGTGATCCTGCCACGATGAGTAATTATAGCCAGAAGTTTGATGCGGGACTAGAAGCGGGAGTAGCCTATACCTTGACAAAAAGTCTTTACATCAATGCCAGGCTGGTACGGGGCTTTGTACCTCTTATTGAAGATGCCAGTAAGCAGCCACAATGGCGTATCTATAATTATAATTTAATATTTACTATAGGGTATCAGTTTGCTGCTCCATAAAATATATCATCATTTGCTCTATTATTTCACCAAATTGTAGTAATCTCGGTTCCTTATCAAACAAGGAATAACTTAATCAATGGGATTCTTCAACTTCAGAAAAGGAAACAACAAGTCAACAAATAATGAGCTTGATCCACAATTACAAAGCGACATTGACCGGTTTGAAAAAGAGTTCCTGACAACCGTACAAAGGTATATCTCACAACCCGGAGCATCTGTAAACCTCAAAGCGAGGCACGAGGTCACCAGGGAAGTGATCCCCTTTGCCGTGGGTTTTCCAGAACAATTTAATCCCTGGAGAACTGTAAAATCTTTGGCCGACCGCAGGGGAATTATTTATGGCCTGTTGGATAGTCAAATAGGCAACCAATTGAATATTTGGCAAGTCATGGAGCGATTCAACGATGATAGATACGCAGAAAGAGCCCTGCAAATAGCTTCAGAACATAAGCAGGAAAGTGATGGGCAAGATCCCAATTACTGGAACGCCCTGGCAAAAACCAACTTTATACTCACCAACTACGAAGCAGCAGAAGAAAACTGTCTCACTGCAATGCAGTTAGACAGCACCAATATTAGAACCAAACGTATTTATGCCGATGTCCTCCATGTCACCAACAGGCAGGAAAAAGCACACGAGCTATACAAGGAGATCCTGGCTGAAAAATTACCCAGCGATAAAGAAATAACCCTGAGTATTCAGGAACTCCTTGGGTTCGATGGTGACATTATCAATTCACCCATCTATGCCCTTGGCTGGTTAAAAAGCGACAAAAATGTAACTCCCGAGACCTGGGAGTGGGCCAATGAAGAATTTTATTACAGCCCTCACTTCCGATCCCAATATGCTTTTCACCTGATCGAAAACAATGAACACATGAAAGGTTTTGTTAAGCTGCTAAGCCTAAGCAAAGAAATGCCCTGGTTTAAAGACGGAGTTGTAAATAGTTACCATTTAATAGATCAACTGAACCTGACAGCATCCGCACAAGATGAAAAAACAAGACTTAAAGAATTGATGGATAAAAACAATTGGAATTAAAGGCTAATACATTACAACAAATCATCCACACAGATCAGTTCAACCCAACTAATAACAGAACAGATTATAAAACAAAAGCCTTCCGGTTATCCCAGGAAGGCTTTTACAATTAAAGACCAATTCGCCTATCAAAATTTTACACCAATACTCAAAATAGCCCGCCTGCCCCACATGGGTTCATACAAACCACTACGGGCCAGGTAACCACGTTGATCGGTGAGGTTACTCACATTGAAGCGCGAAAAAAAGCTGCCCACCGTATACCCTACCGAGGCATCCATGCTCCAATAAGATTTCACTTCCGATGAGGGAGCATTTTCTGTGGTGGCATAGAACTTTCCCTTGTAGAAAAAGCCATAACCCAGGTCAAAACCTTTCATTACCCCCTTATCAAAGGTATAATCACCCCAGATATTGAACGTTTGACGGGCATTACCTTCCAGTTGGTTACCCGCTTTAAAAGCAGGGTCTTCCACCACCGTTGCATCGATATAAGAGGCTGCCATATTCACGGTCAACTGGGGCAACGGTTTACCATTCACATCCAGTTCAATACCCCGGCTGCGATGATGCCCGCCCTGGTACATGGCCCATTTATAGAATGTATGGTAATACAGGTGTTCCCAGCTGGGTGCTTCGTTCAGTCCAAATACATACCCCACAATATTCCGTTTATCGATCTGGAAAAGCGATACACCAATACCCAATTTCTCTTTCAATAAATTGGCCTTTACACCCACCTCCAACTGTTTGGCATTGGTGGAAGCCAGCATAATTTTCGTGATCTCATCCCAGCCATTCTGCTCATAACTCTGCGTATAAGAGCCATACACCGAAAGAAAGGCCACCGGCTTCACCAGCACAGCCACCCTGGGCGACATCGGTTCTTTCACATCATCTTTATAATCGGCCGGTGCAGGTACAGTAGCAGTGAAATCAGTACCCCGCGCTGTGCGGTTGTACCGCAATCCCAGCATCACATGCACCCGGTTGTTCCAAAACTTCAACTGGTCTTGCGCATATACCCCCAGCCGCTTGATGAACTGCGAGGGCGTCCTGGGATCGCCATCATAACCAATGATCTTGGGCAGCACATCCTGGCCATATACCGGGTTATAAATATTTATTGGTTTGAGGATCACCGGGTCATTATAATAAATGGTATAATCCCGTTTGGTGTAATCAATGCCCACAGCAAAATCGTGTTGAATACCTGCCGTAGAAAGCTTCCCCACCAGGTCGAGCGAGGTACCCGCAATCTTTGTAAAGGTTTGGAAGAACTCCGTCGTCCGGTTCAATAGGCCTTGTGCATCGGCCTTCCCATCGGGGAAAAACACCGATTCCTCCCGCTCATGTCCCTTGGAATAATAAGACACATTCCTGATCGAAAACGACTTACTGATCCTGTAAGAAAGGGTAGAATAAGTAGCCAGCTCATCGTAGCGGTGTTTATTGTCAGGTTCGCCAAGGAACAATCCGCGCCGCAGTTTCTTCAAACCTTCAAACGTACCATCGGGCGATACCAGTCCAGGCGCAAAGGTCCGGTCATCACCCCGGGCTACCAGTTCTACATTCCATTCCAGCCCGGGAAGTATCTTCCAGCTAATGGTCGGAGCCAGCAGGAAACTCCGGCCCTTGATATGATCAATGAAATGTTTGCTTGTTTCGTAGGTAGCATTGATACGGTACAGCAGTTTCCGGTCGGCAGTAAGTGCTCCGCTCACATCCAGTGTAGGCCGTAACAGCCCATAAGTACCTGCCTTCATTTCAAAACGGCGATAATCCTGCTCCAGGGGTTTCTTGGATACAAAATTCAATACCGCTCCCGGCGCCACATCTCCATATTGAATGGAGGCAGGTCCTTTCAGTACTTCCATCCGTTCAATATTATCACCGTACAACCGGCCGGAGGTTTGCATCAGGATCCCATTCCAACGGTAGTTGGAGTTAAAATTCAACCCAAAACCCCGTCCATTGAACATGGCATATCCCTCGCCATAGGTTCCGGTCACTGTAATCCCACTCACATTCTTCATTGCATCCCGGATATCAATGATCTGCTGCTGGTCCATCAATTTACGGTCCACCAGTTGTACCGAGATCGGCAGATCGATCAGGGGAGTAGGTGTTTTCGTAATCGAAGCGATCTGCCTTTTTTGACCGTACACCGTAATTTCCTGTAGCACCTTGGAGGAGTCGGCAGGAGCGGCAGTTTTTTGTTGGGCTGAAGCCGTAGCAACCAGCAATTGGACAAATAGCAGCCCGGAGAGTCGTAAGCGCATAGCTTTGGAAATTCCTGTTTTTGAAGGAACGGCGCAAAACTATTCCAGGTGCTATCCTGGCTATTTATACAATCGGGAGAAACATTTTCCGGATCGGGAAAATGTGCTTTCAAGGCCCGCAGCTTCAATCCCTTACCCTGATCCATGCGATATTACTAAAAAGAGAGATTTTAAGGCATTTTCAATAATATCAGTAAAAAGAGTGATAGGAATTACCCCGGCAAATCCTTTGCTTTGTAGCAAACCGAAAGGCCGCTTAATAATGAGGATCACTATTTTTACCATTCTTTTCCTTTTGCAGGGTTATGGCGCATCCGCCCGGCAATCAGCTCCATTAGACAGTATGCTGAAGCTGCTGCCTACGGCAAAGGAAGATACCAACAAGGTGATGCTGCTGCTCCGCATCGCCAGGTTGTATAGTGTACACGATTTAAAAACCTCCGAAACCTATTGGACCCTTGCTGGAGCACTAAGCAGGAAGATCGATTTTCCAACGGGCATTTTTAAAGCCTATACCAATCTGGCCGATGTAATGACAACTGAAGGTCGCTTCGATTCTTCCTTAGCTATCAACCTGGAGACAGTAGCCTATTGCAGGAAGATCAATCATCCCCTTTACCTGGCTTATGCGCTGCATAACACCAGTATCGCCTACACCAAACTTGGACAGTATGAGAATGCCGTTCATTTTATTGAAGAAAGCAGGTCTGTCTTTGAAAAGCTGGGCGACAAACTCAATGAAGGCTACACCTATAATGTACTGCAAAACCTGGCAACAGAAATGCATCAGTACCGGAAAGGGGTTGGGTATGGATTAAAGTCAATAGCCATCCTGCAATCAACGGATAACCGTGAACACTTATGCTATAGCTACAACAACCTTGGGTTGAACTATACTTTCCTTCAATCCTACGATTCTGCGAAACATTACCTTGAAAAAGCTAATGAAATAGCGATGGCCGATGACCTGGAACTGGTAAAAACGACTTATCCACTCAATATTGCCTTCATCGCCTTGCGCCAGCAAAACCTCGATACCTTACATCATTACGCGCTGCAGGGCCTGGCACAGGCCCGGAAAAACGAGATGCATGAATATGAAATGCTGGCCCTTTGGGGCATGTCCAACTACTATTTGTCAAAGAAAGATTACCGCAATACAAAACGCTATGCAGATACTACCAGGCAGGTAACCGAACAATACAACCTGCGGCAGCACAAACAGAAACTCTATTCTCTCTTGTCCAATTATTATTTCGCTGTCCAGAACACCCAACTGGGCAATTATTATGCGCTGCAGAATGAATTACTGAAGGACAGTATATTAAATGAGTCGATCGCCAAAAACACCATCGATATAGAAAAAAAGTACGAAGCCCAACGGAAGGACGATCAGATACGGCTGCAGCAATCCCAGCTTAAACAACAAGCTATCTTGAACTATTTCCTGGTGGGCGGAGCGATTGCACTAACGATCATCTCCCTGCTTTCTTACCGCAATTACAGGAGCCGGCAAAAGCTGCAACAAATAAAGATCGAAGAGCTGGAAAAGGAAAAGCAACTGAGTGCTACTGAGGCGGTATTGAAAGGCGAAGAACAGGAACGCGCACGGCTGGCCAAGGACCTGCACGATGGATTGGGCGGCATGCTGAGCGGCATCAAACATTCTTTCGTCAATATGAAAGAAAGCATCCCCTTACCGCCGGAAAGCATCCAGGCATTTGAAAGAAACATGGACATGCTGGACACCAGCATCCGGGAAATGCGGCGCGTAGCCCACAACCTGATGCCCGAGATCCTGCTTAAATACGGACTCAATGCCGCCCTTAAAGAATTTTGCAATGAGATCAGCCGGAGTGGCGTAATTACCACCAAATACCAGCCAATGGGACTGGAGAAAGCAACCATCGATCAAACCACTTCGCTGGCCATTTACCGGATCGTACAGGAACTGGTGCACAATGTAATTAAACATGCGGCAGCTAAAACAGTGCTGGTCCAGGTACATGCCTCCGGTCAGGATAAAATATTGTCCGTAACCGTAGAAGATGATGGCAAAGGATTTGACCCGGTTGCCGTAAACAACAAATCGGGCATCGGCTGGATCAATATTCAAAACAGGGTAGACTTCTTAAAGGGCAGGGCCGATATTAGCTCTGTTCCGGAAGGAGGCACCTCTGTATTGGTCGAGGTCGATATGTAATTAATCATTTTATATACCATAAGCATACAAGTGATGAAGGCAAGTATATTTATCGTTGATGATCATTATATGGTAATTGAGGGAATTCGCTCGCTGCTCCAGAATGAAAAAGACATTATTTGGATGGGGCATGCCACCAATGCGGCTTCCTGCCTTAGTTTCTTAGAACAACACCAACCCGACATCATACTGATGGATGTAAACCTGCCCGATATCAGCGGCATTGACCTGTGTAAAGAAGTACGGGAAAAATACCCGTCTACCTATGTGCTGGGCCTGAGCACGTTCAACCAGCAAGCCATTATCAGGAGTATGATGGACAACGGCGCTTCGGGATACGTATTAAAAAATGCAGATAAAATAGAACTGCTGACAGCCATTAAGGAAGTGGGGCTTGGCAAGACCTTTATGAGTAATGAAGCCAGCCAGGCTTTTAAGGATGCTGACAGTGACCTTACCCTTATTACCCGGCGTGAAAAAGAGGTATTGAAACTGATTGCCAATGGCCTTACCAATGCCGAGATATCTGCCCAACTCTTTATCAGCATTTCCACCGTCAATACCCACCGCAAAAGCCTGCTGGAGAAATTTGAAGCCAAAAACACCGCCATCCTGATCGGTAAGGCAACCCGGCAAGGGTTGATCTAGTGGACGGATCCAATAGCATGGGATGAAAGTTGGGGTTATCCTCAAAAGAAATGATTTATTGGCTATTTTTAAGTGCATTAAAACCAGCCATGCAAAATCAGTAATCGTATGCGCCAACTCATCCTTACCCCATCCCAGGCCAGGAACATCATTCTCCATGCAGCCGGATTGTCTAAACCTGCGCAATGGGGTAAAGGACGGGAAGCCGTTTACAAACTCATTGACCACCTGGGCTATGTTCAGATCGATGCCAATGCCGTGGTAGAACGCGCCCATCACCATGCCATCGCCTCCCGCGTGCCCGATTACAAACACGAATGGCTGAAAGAGCTACAGGATGATGGACGCATCTTTGAATTCTTCACGTCCGATTCGGGTTACCAGCCCATGCACAACTTTCGCTTTTCTCTGCCCATTAAAGCAGGCTTTGCCGCCAATAGAAAGCCCCTGACGCAGCCCGAGATCAATCTCATGAGCAAGGTGCTGGACAGGGTTGGCCGCGACGGCCCCCTCACAGTAAAAGACTTCGATAATGACCGCCAGGAAGCCAGCACCGGTTGGTGGGATTGGCGGCCTTCCAAAATAGCACTTGAAAGACTGTACATGGATGGGCACCTCATGGTAACGCGCGACAAAGACTTCCGCAAGCTGTATGACCTGCCCTTAAACCTGGTTCCCGGCGATATTGATACTACCCCGCCCACACCCGAAGAATTTGCCCGGCATGTGATCCTGCGCGAATTAAAAGCCCTGGGTATAGCCCAGGTAAAAGAAATAGCCTGGCGGGCACGCCATTCAAAAAACAACCTGGTGAAAAAGGAGTTGGAAAACCTGCTCGAAGAAGGTGCAATCCTACAGGTATCAGTCGAAGGATGGAAAATGGGGCCACTTTACATGCTGCCCAGCTATAAAAATAAAAAGATCAACCTGAGTGGGGATGCCTTTATCCTTTCTCCCTTTGATGTATTGAATGTATTCCGCCATCGCTTGCGGGAGTTTTTCAACTTCGACTACCAGATAGAATGTTTTGTACCTGCTCCTAAACGGAAGTATGGCTACTTCTCCCTGCCCGTATTGGTGGGCGATACTTTTGTGGCCAGGATGGATTCCAAAGCCGACAGAAAGCAAAAAACATTAACCATCCACAACCTGCACTTTGAGGAGGTGAAACTAAGCAAAGCAGACATCGCCAAAATAACAGCCGCCATTCAAAGCTTTGCCCAATTCAATCAATGCTACGATATCATTATTAAGAAATCAAACAATAAGCAATACCAGAAAGCGATAAAAGAAGGTCTCTAAATAGGCAAGCGCCCTCTATTGGACACCAATAACGGATATAATATACCCTGATGTTTAGCGCTCCGACAGCCAACTGAGGAAAGCCGTTGATTTCTCCTTCCCGATCAGCAGGTCATCAGGCGCCTTCACCTGCAGGTGCAACAATAGTTTTCTGCCATAATAGTGTTCTACCTCTTTCACAGCGCTGAAGTTGATAATGTATTGCCGGTTCAGCCGGTAAAACTGGGAAGCCGATAATTGACCTTGCAGCTGATCGAGCGATTGCGGTATCACATAGGTTTGTTGCTGAAAGCTTACGATATGCGTGGTTTCATGGCGGGAATAGAAAAAGGCGATCTGATCAGTAGGAATGGTAACGTATTTATTGTCCTGGAATACCAGGAAACTCTTTTTCCCTTCCTCCTTACCCAGTTTACTGAACAGCGCATTGAGATCGGGCTGACTGTTGCGCTGGAAAAAATTACCCAGTGCCTCTACCCTTCCGATCGCTTTTTCCAGGTCTTCCTTAGAGAAGGGCTTGAGGATGTAATCAATACCATTGGCTTTGATAGCATCCATGGCATATTCGCCATAGGCCGTACAAAAGATAATGGGACAGGCGATTTTCACCGACTTAAAGATGTCAAAGCTCACCCCATCCGACAATTGAACGTCCATGAATACCAGGTCTGTTCCATGCTCCTTACTGAAATACGCAATGGCGCTCTCCACACTTTGTAAAGTGGAAGCGATCGACCAGGTAGGTCTGAGCTGACTGATCAGTCCGGCCAATGATTTGGCGGCTTTCACTTCATCTTCAACGAGGACGATCTTCATGGATCAAAGGTAGTTTAACCGTGAAATAATGTTCGCCGGGAATGAGTTGTATCTCTTTCCCGGAAAGATGCTGGTAACGCTGGTTGATATTTTCCAATCCAATCCCAGTCGAGGCTTCAGGCGTACGTTTCAACTGCAGGGTATTCTCCACCACCAGCCAATCCTTTTCAGCTAAGATCCTGATATGCAGCGGGCGGTCAATGGAAACAATATTGTGCTTCACCGCATTCTCCACCAGCAATTGCAGGGTAAAGGGCGGTATATAGGTGGATTGCAGATTTTCACCCAACTGAATATCCACTTCCATTCCTTCCTCAAACCGGGCTTTGAGCAGGAAGAGAAAGGCTTCCAGTATTTTCAGTTCTTCCGACAATTTGATCAGGTCTGATTTGCGGCTTTCCAACGTGAAGCGATAGAAATCTGATAACTTCAAAATGAATTCCACGCTGTGTTTATCGCCACTCTCCACCATATACTTCAGGGTATTGAGGCTGTTGAACAGAAAATGGGGGTTTACCTGTTGCCGCAACAGTTCATATTGCGCCGCCAGGTTGTCCATTTTAGAACGCTCCAGCGCAATGCTTACCTGCTGGTTGTGGTAATTCTGATACAACAGGTGGATGAACATGTAAAAGGTAAGACTGATGAGTATACCACGTACTTCAATCATCAGCATCACAGGGCCAAACTCCAGGTGCGTGAGAATCAGTTGTTGCGCATACGCCAATATGAACATGAGCAGGATACCCGCACCCAGCGTCTTCATCAACCGTCCCACCGAGAATCCCTTTGCCACATCCTTGGATGAATAAGCAGGCAACATGTACACACTGTAATACCATACAAAGATGGAAAACACGAAAGTGATCACCGAATTGGCAATCGTTTCATGCAGGTTGAAATGCTTCTCTGCAATCTTGGGCAGCGCAATAATAATGGCCAGCAGCAGCGAACTGCCCCAGATGGTGAGATGCGATATTTTGAATGCCGGTGCTTTCATGTATAATGCCCGAAGGTAATTGAAATAGTAAGAAGGAACAGCCTGCTTTTTCGAGGCTGTTCCTATAATCCCTATACCAGGTTAATGGCTACATTGATATTGCCCCTCGTAGCTTTGGAATAGGGACAGGTTTGGTGCGCTGCTTCAACAATCGCCTGCGCCGTATCCTTATCCAATCCCGGCAGGCTCACATGCAGCCTTGCCTGTAAAAAATAGGCATTGTCTGTACTGCCCAGGTCCACCTCTGCATCTACTGCTGTTTCCTTGGGCAGCCTGATCTTCATTTGATGTGCGGCAATATTCATGGCGCCGATGAAACAGGCCGACCAACCAGCCGCAAACAATTGTTCCGGGTTCGTACCATTGCCTGTACCGGGAGAAGACAACTTAATGTCCAACTTTCCATCACTGCTTGTTGAAGCGCCATCTCTTCCACCTGTGGTATGCGTTTTACCAGTGTATAAAACCTTTTCTACTGTTCTTACTTCGTAATTCATGATTGATAACTTTTATTGTTGAATAATTGCTTTTGTTGCAGCGGTGATCTTTCCATCTTTTTTGTTCTGTACAAAGGCGATGAGCTCCCATCCTTCTTTGTTGAAATCAGCCGGTGTTTTCAATTGCGCATGCCCTTCGTTTTTGCTGTCCAACTGTTTCAGCTGGCGTACGATCTGTACATGGGGCAACCTGCGGCCTGTATTCTCGCCCGCCGTCACCTGGCTGGTAGCTTCTTTCTGTACCAGCGCCACCAGGATAGCCTTTCCCGCAGTGGCCTGGTTGTACTGGTAGTGCAGTTCCAACTGGTCGCCTTTTTGCGTAGCATGCAGCGTCAGGCTGTCATCCGGGGCCGTTTGTAGGGCTTCCTGTATGGCCTGCTCACTGGCAGCTGCATTGGAGCCTACATGTTCTTTTTGTCCGTTCACGATCATCTGTGGTGTATAGATCGTTTCCAGGTTCAACCAGCTGGCATATTGCTGTTGCCTGAGCGTATACGCATGATCACTGAACCGGTCCTTCCATCCCTGGTGATCCCAATAGTCCACATGGTAAGCCAGGATGTATAATGGCGCCTCTGGATTGTCTTTTTGCAGCGCTTCGATCAACCGGTCAGCCGGTGGACAACTGGAGCATCCTTCCGAAGTGAACAATTCAATGAGCGCGAAACCTTTTCCTGCCGCCCCTTCGATCTGCGTATGGGAGGGTTGAGGCTGGGCCATGGTGCAAGAGGCATACATAAAGGCCGATGCCAAGGCAAGCGGTTTGGTGATATTTTTGATGAGTTCCATATCTGATTGATTTTGATGCAAGTTGATGATCTTTAAAAGCGTTTTAAGTAATATACCTGTGAAGTGGACGAAGGGGCCGGTGAGTTAGACAAGGGTCAGCCTGACGACGGCGCCCTTCGCTCCTCATTTGATCACTGCGCCATCGCTGCCGCTTCAAGGATGGCATCTGCAAAGGCCTGTGGCGCTTCCTGCGGCGGGTTATGACCAACACCTCCGGTCAGGTTATGGTGTACGTATTTGCCTTTGAACTTAGCCGCATACACAGCGGGATCAGGGTGTGGCGCCCCATTACCATCGCCTTCCAGGGTCACCGTAGGTACCGTGATGGCAGGACCGGTAGCCAGTTTCTTCTCCCAGGCATCATACCGTTTTTCTCCCTTCGCCAGTCCAAGGCGCCAGCGATAATTGTGGATCACGATGGCCACATGGTCGGGATTGTCGAAGGAAGCGGCCGATCTTTCATATTCAGCCTCATCGAAATGCCATTGCGGAGAAGCCGATTGCCAGATCAGTTTGTTGAAGTCGCGGCGATTCGCTTCATACCCTTTTTGACCGCGCTCGGTGGCAAAATAAAACTGGTACCACCAGCTCAGTTCTGCCTTGGGCGATAGCGGTTTCAGGTTGGCCTGCTGACTGCCAATCAGGTAGCCGCTTACCGATACCAGCGCCTTTACCCGTTCGGGAAATAGCGCGGCAACGATATCAACCGTACGCGCTCCCCAATCGAAGCCACCCAGGATGGCCTGATCAACATGCAGTGCGTCCATAAAATCGATCAGGTCGCCAGCCAGCGCTGCCTGTTGACCATTGCGGGGTGTTGAAGCATGCAGGAAGCGTGTAGTACCATAGCCCCGCAGGTAAGGCACCAGCACCCTGTACCCCTTGGCTGCCAGCAAGCCCGACACGGTGGTATAACTATGGATATCATAAGGCCAGCCATGCAGCAGGATCACCGGTTGGCCGTTGGCCGGACCAGCTTCTGCATAACCGATATCCAGGATCTTCGTTTTAACCTGTTTGATCTCACTGAAAGTGGATGAGGCTTGGGTTGCATTCCCGGCTTCTTGTGCATAGCCTGGTTGACTGGCAGCCAGCAAAGTGAAACTGAAAAGCAAAGCGGTGGTGAGGGAACGGCCATTATTATTAGTGAACGTTTTCATATTGTTTGATTTGATAGGTGAAACTTATATAGCTGTTGAAGTGAGGGTTTGTGAAAAAACGATCTCTTTTTTGCGGTAGCTGGCGGGATACAATCTTCTGAATAAGGTATAGGTAACAGCCACCATTACAAAGGCGACAATTGCATCCACCGTAGCAGCAAATCCAAGTACCGCCAGTTTGGAGAAGAAGGCAAAAATGATATCGAAGAAGACGCCGGCAAATACCCATTCTTTGAGGCGGGGCAAGCGGTTGGGCGTTAACAGTACGGCCACGCCCGCCAGTTTGGCTACACCCAGGATATAAATGAAATGCGATGGATAACCCAATTGCTGTGTGATCTCCCAAACCAATGGATTCCGGGTGAGTTCGAAAAAGCCGCTGGAGCCAAACCATAAGGAAGTTAAAACGATACCTGCCCGGTAAATAAGAGTAGTTGATTTTGTGTTCATATCCTTACTTGTTTAATTGTTAATTGATGACACAAAATTGCAGGTCTCACCAGCCCCGGGAAAAGACAACCCTGTGAACTGGACGGATTGAGGGGTGACCTGGGCAAAAGGTGGGCCACCCTGCAGCCCGACTATGCAGCGCGGCAGGGTGACTCACCTTTCTTCTAAAGGAGCTTGTCGAAGGGTGGGTCGCCCTTCAGGGGCGGCTCACCCTGCTATAAAGAAAAAGCCTCACCGGTTGGTGAAGCTTTTGTGTACCCGCAGGTACAAATATCAAATGGGCAGAAGCGCGGGACTAGCCTGAACAGGGTCAATCCACAACAGAGCCGCAGGATAGATTAACTACTGCCCCTGTCATAGCGCCGGCCCTGTCGGAAGCGATGAAGGCTGCTGTTTCTGCTACTTCGGCAAGCGAGGGCAGGCGTTTCAATAGGGTGCTTTGTGCCATGGGCGAACCCGGCAGCCATTCAGCCACCGATTTATTACCGGCATTCGCTTTATAGTCTGCCTGCGTTTCAAATACTTCTTTGGTATAAGATCCTGCCGCTGGCGCATCTGCAATCGCGTGTGGACGCAGACAAACCACCCGCACATTTTTGGGCGACATTTCTGCGGCCAGTACCCGCGAGAAGGCTTCTGTGCCGGCACAGGCTACACAATGCCCAAGCACGCCGGGTGCTGCCATTTTGGAACCAGGCGTAGCCAGCGTCAGTATTACGCCGGGACGATCGCCTCCCATATACCGGGTCACTGCTTTACTGGTAATGAACAAGGTTTGAAGAAAACCATCCACCGGGCGCATGAATTCCTCCAGCGTGAGGTGTTCTAAAAAAGTGCCCTGGTCGTGCATCACACTTACCGCATTGAGCGCAATGTCAATACCACCTGTTTTCTGCGCAATGGCCTTCGCATGTTCGTCTACAGCCTGCTGATCAAATGCATCAACCAATGCTGTTTCAACAGTACCGCCAGCCGCTTTGATATCGGCTGCTACCGCATCCAGTCCGGCCTGTGATCGTGCAGCGATAAAAACTTTCGCACCTTCCCGGGCAAATACCCGCGCTACAGCGCCACCGATGGCGCCACTTCCACCGTAAATGACAGCTGTTTTGTTTTTCAGTAACATACAGATACGTTTATTGGTAATGAATTTATTTGTTCCATAAAATTACCAGCTAAACATTGGCTGGGCGGGGTGTAATGTGGACTGTTTAAAGGGGCATTATGGACAGTCTATAAAGGGGGCAAATTAAAAGGGCATGCAAGCATGCCCTTATCCAGAATAACAATTCAGTAAAAGGAAATTACTCCCTCAAGCTCTTTGCTTACAATTTGATCAATTGTTCTAATATTCTTATGGAAGCATCTTTCTTCACTTCGGCTAAATCCGTTTTACCTACCTGATAAATTTCTTTTACCCATACCAGGGATTCATTATCCGGAAACTGAGCCAACTGGGCGTTCAGCCAGGTGGCTGCATGCGCTTTGCTGCTCGTTTTTTCCAATGCCCACAGGGTAACCAACGCATTGGCCGGAATGAAATTCCTGACCGTATTGTCGATCTTAGGCTGAAAACCGGTGATCTTATTCAAAGACACTTTAGCCCCCTCCTTGTCGCCCATTTTTTCCTGGCACTGGTACGTCAGCCAATCCTCCAATCGTTCATCCACTTCCGATGCGTAAGGTTTGCCTACTCCCAAATGCGAAGGCCATACCCGGGCTTCGTTGATAAGCCCAAGCGACTTTCTATATTTCTTATTCTTTAATTGTTGTAATGCCTGCATCAATTTCGCTTCCCGGTACAGTTCGCGACCTTCAGTTGCACCTTCAAAGGGTATGATGTTTAATTTGGAAAGCAGCCTATCCCCTTCCGTATATTGCTTATTCAACAACAATGTTTTGGCATACAACATGCCCATAATATAATTAGCCGGATGGGTTGCATAAAAATTTCTGGCAATGATCAAAGCTGTATCCGCCCGTTCCTGACGGATATAATATTCACCCAGCAGTTTATGGTACCGCCATTCCTGGCTATCCAGTGCAATCGCCTTCGAAAGATCGCGCAGCATTTGTTCCGGTGTGTTTTCACTGGCCAGGGCCCGTGCAGCATAGAAAGGTGCATAATCCGGAATATCCTTCAGCTGCTGCAACAGGGCATTACATTCCGCTATCCTGTTCCTGTCTTTATAAATAAGCGCCAGCCAGTATTTTGGTTTCCAGTCACCGGTTTGCGAGATTACCCATTGTAATAGAGTGGCAGTTTCGGAACGAAAAGGGAATATGAAGGCCGGTGATGATTGATTGGCTTTTTCCAATGGCGACTGAAACGCCTTGCCTTGCTGGTGATAAAGATAAGCCTGCCAATACAGCACCAACGCATTGGAGGGAGCCAGTTGAAGCACTTGTACCGCATCGTCGATACAACCATTGCTATAATAATGGGTCGCCAGTTCCAGGTACGACTCCCGCGTTTGTTCGTTACGGATCATGGAAGTGAAACGATCCTTTTTCACTTCTGATGGTTCCCATAAGTAATTTTCAAAGCGGACAAAATGATTAAGCGGGTCCAGGGCTACTATTGAATCCAACACTGCTACTGCATTTTGTTGCTGACGGAGATAACGAAAGGCGATGGCTTTTGCCTCTAAAGCCGAAACGTCATAGCGATTAAAGGCAAGCGCTTTCTCGGCGTAGGTCAATGCCTTTTGATAGTCCTTTTCTTTCAGGTATAATTGGCTTAAGACAGTATAGGCTGCATTTCGGTATGCTACTGAAAGTGCCGCCAGGTCCAATCCATCCTTCGCATCCACCGTATTGCCCAATGCAGCATTCACCAGCCCATAATAATAATTCGCGGCCCCATCATGGGTATCAATCGCCAATGCCCGCTTTGTCAGGGCAAGCGCCTCCGCATAACGCAGGTTCCTAAAGAACAAGTCAGCCAGTTTCGTTAAAGCTGGTAAAAAGTAAGGATCCTTTGCCAATGCTGCCACTAATTTACCTTCTGCTTCGACATAGAGCTTTTGATCCATATACTCTTTTCCGGCGAGGTACAATCCATACACACTGCTCCAGTCGAATTCCCTGGGCCCATCCACTGGCCGGGAAAGATCATTGACAGCTGGTTGCTCCTGGTAAACAAGGCCGGCCTTTCTGAGCCTGGCAGTCAGGTTCCGCGCATCAGCTGTCCATTTAATAGAGTCAGCAAAAGTTTGTAACACCTGTCTGGAAAATGGCTTTTGATAGATTACCTGGTCACCGGCCTTTACTTCCAGCGTATCATCAATTGTTTGTACAGGCGAAAAGTAAAGTTTCAACCACCCATTTTCCTGCTTCATATTGAATGCCCCCCATTCATTGGCTTCCACGAATCCGTCCGTATGCAATACAGGGTACCAATATTCAATCCACTCATCTGTAGCATAGGGAGCGAAGCTTCTGTGCTTAAAAGGCGACAGGGTACTTTTCTCTGCATTTTGATTGAACAATCGGCCAGATTGCAATTCAACATACTGTCCATCGTTATCGGTCAATAACTTTTCCCAGATCATGCCCTGCTGTGACAATCCCCATATCCATATTTTCTTTCCAGCCTTGTCATCATGCGGTGCATATCTTACCATACCCAGGTCATCATCATGCCAGTAAGCGCCAAAGAAAGGCGTATACTTTCCAAAAACATGATAGGACTTATAACCTCCGAAATTGTTTTGTTCATAAAAAGCCAGGTTCTTACCGTTGGATTTATTCAGCGGCCAATCAGCATACTCACCGTCATGGCCGATGTATTTCGTTCCAGGAAAAACAAACTCCAGGTTGCCTTTGGCCTTTAGGCCGGCATTCATCCAGTGATAATAGGGCTGTTCCAAAGGCGTGCCATTGTGCCAGAAAGACCTGGTCGTAAAATAGGCTTTGTCGGCCGGCAGGTTAACCTCGATACGCCAATCCGTTCTCGTTAACAGGTCCTGTACCCCAATTATACAGCTTACACTACCGTCCTTATTGGTGCGTACCAGGTAATCAACCGGTGTGGCGCAATTGGGTGTATGACCGATAATGCCATAGTTGGCTTCAATCCCCCCGCTGGTCCAGGGTCCCCGCATCGCGATATCACGGAACTTGACTACCTGGTTATTATAAATAAACGACCGGTTCGTCGATTTCTCAATGGCAGACCAGATCTTACCACCTACTTCCGGTAAGATGGTCAGTTTAATATAACTATTCTCCAATTCAACCACCTTCCATTCCTTTTGAACAGGCGTGTCGGTAAAACCATCAAACCGGAAATAAGGATAGATCTTGGTAAAGGAAGGAATAGGGTTGGGATCGGAAAATGGGTACGTGGTGAATACCTTCTTATACTCATTGACCTTTGCCGTTTGTGCCCATGCATGGTGCAGGCATGACAATGCCGCAAGCAGGACCAGCGCTATTTTTTTCATACCTGGAAACGCGTTTGCCGGTTTTACAATTTGTCAGAAACAGATTCCACTTATTGGCCTTCTTTCACGATCAACAGCCATCCCTTTCCTTTGGGTACCGTCAGTTTTTCCAAATTTTTATTAGATAACGTGAATACCTGGGCGGGCTGAAAATGCTTAATGGCCGGAGCCTGTATCGTACAATTGGCGGGATCGATGCCTAATTTTTTCCAATCAATCTTTATATCTACAGGTGTATCGGCATTGGCCCAGCTGGCGATTGAAATAAGCGCAGCGCCCTTCTTCTTATAAACGGTGGCCAGCACTTTTGGATCAGTAGTGGCAACCGGACAATTTTCACTCCAATAGCCAATCATCTCCGTGCCTTTCATGCCAAACTCATCCCACAATTTCCAAAGCGGTCTTGGGTCAGCATCATTGCTCCAGGGCATGCGATTCGTCATCCCGTAGATCATACCACGCCAGGGATTACCACCTCCTTCCAGCATCTCGCCCATTAATCCGAAAGGGATACCACTCACTTCCGTCAGGAAGAAATCCGGGTCACTTTTTTCATAGTCAAAATATTCACCAAACCAAAGGCGGTTGAGATAAGGAAAATGCTCCATGTAGAGGTTGGCACTGTTATTAAACCCATCGCTTTTGTTGTACTGATTGGCCGAATGCAGATCGATGATACCAGGATGATCGTTTTGCGTAAGTACCCGCTTGATCCTTTTCATCGTAACCCGGTCAAATGCTACATCGTCCAGGTAAATACCATCAATCCCTACATTTTTCACGAGCCAGTTCATCCCTTCCACATAAAAGTTGTGCCACCGGCTCATACCGCTGTTTACAATAGCAGCATCCTTGATTTCCGGTACAAACCAGGCAGCAATATAGTCACTGTCCACATGCTCCTGCAACCAGCTAAAGCCGCCGCCTTTACCTGGAGAATAGATCTCATGACCAAGGCTTCTCAAAGCAAAAGTCTCATAAGCATGATTGGACAATTCACGGACGGTATTATAAATTTTCACCTTCAATCCCTTCTGGTGCGCTTCATCGATATAAGCTTTCATTTTGGCATGCTCGATGAAAGGGTAGTTGATCCAGGGGTTGATCTCATTGGCGTGATGGATGTTGATCACCGTAGCACCTGTTGCTTTAATCGTGTCAATCTCCTTGTACCGGTGGTAAAAACGGGTAGCCCATTGAAAGTCTGTATTGATCGGATGAAATGGTGTTATCAGCAAAGTAAAATTGTAAAACAACACCTCTCCTTTCTTCATGTTCCGGCTTCCACTGTAATTGTTTACCAAAACAGTATTATCCGATTCCTGGATACTGATGCCCCCCTTGTTATCATTCCCCCAGGATGAAGGTAATACAAGGGGCTTCTGCAAGTAAAAATTGGTATTCAGGGGACGCACATAGTGTTCATCACGCAAGGAATACTGCAGGCCTGCGTTTACATCGCCCAACCAGGCACCGTCCTGGTTTTTATTCGCCACATCCCACTTCCAATCAAAGTTCGAAGGACGATAACCTCCCCGCTGGCCAAGCCCCATCATGTATTTGGCAGCCGACTTGTGCATCGGCATCTGCAAACTGGTATTGTCAAGCGACACATCCTTCAGTGCCGTTACTTTTACCTCATAAGCAACAAAGCCATCAAATTCTGCCGAGGCCGTTACCTCCATTTTCAAAGCATCCGACATACTGGTACTGGTCCACTTAACATTTCCCGGTTTGATAGTGGTAAATTGCACGCCAGCATTACGCCAGGTCAGTTTTTTATTCCCTGCCAACTCCGCCTTCCACTGTACTGGTTGAACCAATACATTCTTGCCAGTTGCAGCATAACCTGTCATTTCGGGGGTGAAATAAGTTTGTATTTGCTGAGGAAAACCATCTGGATTGATGATCATTTTCCTACCCAGCATACTGATGGCATTCCCCTTAACCTGCAGCGGCGTATAGGGTTTGATAACCTTGTTTTCCTGCGCAAGCGTAGAATTGAGCCAATGCAATCGTGTCATTTTCCAGGGCTCAGCAATCCCTCCGTCTGCGAGCGTTTCAGCGCCTATTGTCAATTGGATGCGTATGGTTTGTGGAGCCGTATTTTTTGCTGTTATCGTTGCGGTCCCCGAATACAATCCTTCCTTTGCCTGCGCCGGTATATTGATGCCACACCAAAGCGCCTGAATTTCCTTTTGGGGGATATCTATACTTTTGACAAACGTCTTTGCATCATAAGTAATGCCATTGGTATTAAAGCAGGTGATCAGTGAAGCCGGCAATTTCGCTCCTGCCGGGGTGGTGAGATCGCTAAAGGCAACCGTTACAGCTGATAGTTCCTGCAGGGCATATACCCCCAGTTGCCAGGTATAAAACTCCCCTTTGCGTGCCTGCGCATTAAAAGATGTTTGTACCCCTTTTTGTATCCAGCTATACGGCAGATCCTTCCTCATGCGGATAGCACGCTCCCGCTCTTCCGGAAAAACGAGAAAAGGTTTTCCTGCATTCCGCGCTATTAACGCATCCGTTTCTTTTGCCGTGGCAGTAACTTCCATGGGGAAAAAGCTATTCAAAGCGTCGATGGACTGGAATTCCACTACAGAAGCAGTTGTCCTGGATGAGCTCTTCGTTGCGTCAGCCAATGCGCTTGCCCAGGGTTCCGAAGCGGTGTTTTCCGGCTTCAGGTAGGTTCCTCTCGGATAATTGGAACGGCCTTCATTCTTATAGGGCATGTAATAAATATAATACTGCCCTTTGCCGGAAGTTGGTTCAAAGTAAACTTCCCCATACTCCCTGTTGACCACACCAGTTTTAACGTTCAGGATCTTCCCGCCCGTTTTTGCATCTGCCACGATGATCCGCTTGTTTTGCGGATCCTGATCCCTCCTTCGCCAGGGAATGGTAACCTTTGCTAAATTGCCCTCCCCCTCAAACTGAACAACAGCGCGGTGGTTGCCCAGTGAATCCGGGTTCCAGCAACCGTCGCATACCGTATACCTGGTCTCCTGTGCTTTCGATAAAACGGGCAATACAATAAAAGCCGCTCCGATCAATGTCCTTTGTAATGAAAAACGAATCCGTCCCATAAGTTGCATGAGGTGGTGAAGTATTTTGTGATCCTTTAATAACTGGGCTTTTTGCCCTGCTTTTTCCAATAGTCGATAATAGGTTGATAAGGGCCAAACTTGTGCTGCGCAACAGAAAAGGTATCGGCAAAAGGAGCCCGGTCATAATCAATCGCTTTTTCTTCCACATGCGGATAGTCAAAAGTCTTGGGGTCAGGCCTTTTATGCAATTCATCATTGTTTACATAGGCCGCGATGTCCAAAGCCTCTTCGTCCGTAAGAAAAGGTTTATTGACCATCACTTTATCATAAGGCATGTTTGCTTTCAACCATTGAGCCTGTTTAATAACACGATGCATACTGGACCCCGGCTGATAACCGCTGGCACCCCACAATGGCGGATATACATACGTTGTTTTATCGGCATTGAGTTGGCCTTCCCCGTCCTTACCATGACATCTTACACAATTGAGGTCATACAATATTTTGCCACGTTCAGAACTGGCCGCCGTAGCAGGAAATTCCACGCTCATATTCTTACCGCCTTTGAAAGGCTTCCCTTTCGGCACAAAACCGTTGATCCACTTAAAGTAGGAAAGAAAAGCGACCATTTCCTCCCCATCCAATGGCAATGGCTTACCGTTGTGCGGCCTCATGACGCAGTTATTAACCCGTTCAGCCAGGGTTAATATCTTCCCTTCCCTCGCCCGGTATTGCGGGTAATTATCGTGCGTTGCCATCAGGTTAAATGAAAAGGGCTTTGTTCCTGCATCCTGGTGACAATTGGTGCAATTCATGATATTCCCCAGGTAACTTCCTTTTGTCCCTTTGGGGCCGATGTAATAAGCGGTATTGATCATGAGCTCGCGACCGTAACGAACGGCATCACCAAATTTATCCCCTCCAATCAAAGAAGTATCGACACTAATATATTGCTCGTCCTGGATTACCACGGATTTTGCTTCCCCTGCCGATGACAGGCAGGAATGGAAAGCAATGATGAAAAAACCTATAACCACACAGCTGGTAACTACACGTATCATGATCTTAATTAAGCAGGTTATTAAAATAAGATGTACAAATCATTCACTGGTAAAATAGCTGTTCCAGATCTCCTTCGGTATATACTCCGCCCGGTAAGGAACGAAGTAACAATTCAGTTCCCACAAAACATTCCCCTTTTCACCGGTCACCATCACAGTACCCGTTTTGGAACTGGTTTGTAAGAGGTTCCTGTTCGGCAGCACATAAGCGCTACCCATGCGGGAAGTATATTTAGATCTTGGTAAAATGGCATTAATCTTTGGTGTGGCTGTCCAATGCACCGTATCCAACGAAAAAGAAACAGCGCCGGATTGTTTTTTCCAGATAGAGTTATCAAATACCATGAGGTCGCCATAGGGATTGATATGTACCGAATGCTGAAAAGAGAAATAATTAGTGGTATCCATTTTAAAGTTCCCGTTCTTGCCCAGCTTCCACATGATCTTTCCCGTAGTCGCATTGATCTTCCAAACCTGGTCCTCAACGGCCAGCGATACCAGGTAATTACCATCGGTATCGAAGCTCAACGAATTGATATGAAACCGGTCATAGGCAAATTGCTGTATGAAAGGATCGTTCTTAATATCCCATACATCCCAGGCGCTCCATTCCCAGATCTTATTCCCCAATGTATCCATGACCAGGATCCCATCACCACCCAGGGTGTCGATGCCCTTCCCTCCTACCAGTTTCATGTCGAACACCTTACTATTCCTGGTAAGCGTTACCACATGCCTGTTTTTATCCATCTTAATATCATGGTGAATGACCTTGTATTTACCCCCTAGCACCGTGTCCATATTGATCCGCCAAAGTTGATTGCCATTCAGGTCTATTTCAGCAATAGCAGTACCACCCGCAAACCCCATCGCTCCTCGGCGGAGCGGTTTTTCCATTTCCCGCAGGGAGTCAGCTTCTTCTTTCGGCGTATCGTCAATAACATCTTTCATCGGCGGCCGCAGCATGGCGAGCAGGGTCCCCCTGGGTGTGATGGTAGCAGCCCTTACGCCGATATCATCCGTTTGCCAATACCACCTAACCGATCCTTTTCCATCCACCATGGCAATATACCCAGGCAATCGGGCATTGCACAGCATCACCATTCCATTGTCCAAAGCACTGGCATCATGCGGACTCTCTGCTTTTACCCAATTGTGTATGAGCCAGGGAGATTGTTTTCGTGTATGAAATGAATAGACTTTCGAGGAGGCGTTGACGAGCTTATCGATCACCACTTCATATTGATAAGTTGCATCCGGCTCCAACAGCAATAACCTGACTGCATGGTCCAATGCTTTACCAGTAGTCGCAGTTCTAAAAATTTCGCCGGAGCCCTCTTTCCAATATCGGATATACAAAGCAGCTTCAGCATTCAGCTTCACTTTCACCTCCTCGTTCATCGCATAGTTTCCCGGAGAGCTCAACTCAATACTTTTGATCGCAATGGAGTTGTTCAGGTACAAAGCAATACCGGTAGCAGCCAGGCCCAGCAAAACCACCAGGATCAATACTATTTTTATCAATTTTCTTTTCATCACATTCTCCGGGATTAAATGATATTATCAGGGGATCCTTGTGGCGTTTGCAGCAGCCATTTTAGGGTTCAACTGCGCATCTACCAACGGATAAGGGAAATATTGAAGATTGGGTTTCACTACCGGCGCCAGACCGCGGGAGACCAAATAATCGTTGCAAGTGGATTCATATTTTCCAAAACGGATCAGATCCGGACGCCGCTTGTATTCAAATACCAGCTCAAAGCCTCTTTCATCAAGGATCTTCTGGGCCATATCTTCTTTAGTTGTGGGAGCCGGAAAACCGGGAGCCGCACCGTATTGGGGAGCGCCTGCCCTGGCTCTTATCTGGTTCAGGTAAGGCAAGGCTGCACCGGGGCCGCTTAATTGGTTTTCAATTTCAGCCTTATTCAGAATAACATCCTCGATGCGGAAAACAGAAATAGTACGGCCATCATAATAAGAATTAGACACCATCTCGTATGAGTACTTTTTGGTGGCCACGTTCTTTAGGAACTTCGTCGTATCATTGGGAGGTGTGGTTTGTCCCGGAGCCGGCAACATATAAAAGTATCCATGTGAGGTAGTAGCATCACGTGCAGCAGCCCCTTCATAGTTATAGTAAAAGAACTTCTTTCTGGGATCCTGGTCATTGTACTTTCTCCAAAACTCTAACGAAACTGCATAATACTGCCAGCGGTCCGGAACTTCACGGCTATCCATCGGCCCAAAGTGGTTGGTGATCTCGCCACCATTTAAAGCAGGTTCATGCAGGATACAAAAAATAAACCCTTTGTCAAATTTGTTGCTTTCGGACCATACCTTTTTGAAATCCGCATTCAACTGATAGATCCCCTGGTTTTTCAGGTCCAGCACCATATCGATATAGGTTTTGGAATTGGTATAGTCATGTGCCCGTAGATACACCTGTCCCAATAAAGTAGCCGCTGCTCCTTTTGTGGCCCTCGACAAACCTTCATTCGCATTCCAGCTTAAAGGCAGGTTATCAATACCATATTTGCAGTCTTCAATGATCACTTTATCCACTTCCGATACAGGACTTAACTCCATGTCCAGGGTTTTGCCTGGCGGAATAACCGTAGTGATCAGCGGAACAGGTCCCCAGCCGTCCGTTAAGTCCCTATAGGCCAGTGCCCTTAAAAACCTGGCCTGTCCAATGATCCTTTTTTTCTTCGTTTCATCCATCGTCACCGCATCTATCTTCGACAACAACACATTGGCGTTGCTGATCACTTCATACATATATTGCCAGTTATACCGTATGTAGCGGTTATTGGCATCGTAAGTAAAATTACTGAGCTTGGTGGGGTCACCGGCCGCTGTTGAAAAGCCCATATCCGTTGTATAATCGGTGGTCATAACGAGGTACCCGTTATAATACATCCAACCATCGCCCGGATAAGGAGCCAGATCGGCATAAATACCCGTTAATGCTGCATTGATATCACTTTCCGTTGAATACGCGTTTGCCGTAGTCAGATCACTGTATAGTGCCGGCTCTAATTTTGTACACCCCACAGCCGTCAACACCGCCAGTATTATTATTGAATATTTCATTGTTTTGTTTTTATGCCTACTAGAAATTGAGGTTTACACCAATCGTAAAGGAACGCATGCTGGGATACGAGTTAAAATCGAGCCCGGCGCCGGCATTGGCTGTTTGTCCGCCCGATGCATTGGATTCATATCCCTTGGTATCCACTTCAGGATCCCAGCCGCTGTATTTGGTGATCGTAAACAGGTTTTCGATCGTAGCATACAGGCGCAACGATTGAAAGATCTTCGAATTGGCCGGCACAGTATAACCCAGGGTAACATTCCTCATCCGTAAAAAGGAGGCATCCTCTATAAAATGAGAGTTGACATAACCGCCATATTTGGAATAATAAAACCCGTTGCGTGGAATATCAGTATTGGGGTTGGAAGGTGTCCACCGCTTCAACGATTCTGTAGTCCTGTTCCACTCCAGGTTCATGCGCGACATATTGAGCAGCTTGTTGCCCACTGATCCGTGTACAAAAACAGACAGATCAAAGTTTTTATAATTGAACGTATTCGTAACACCATAAATGAACTTGGGATTGGCAGAACCGATAATCGTCCGGTCGAAATTGTCAATCTTCCCATCTGGTTTTCCGTCAGGTCCGGAAAGGTCCTGGAATTTTGGATCGCCAGGCTTGGAATTAGGTTGCGGCGCATAGTTTTCTCCTGTCTGTAATACACCCGCATATACATATCCATACAAGGAACCGATCGGTTCACCTTTACGGATCACAGCAAATTGTTCTTCGGACACGGTTCCCATTGGCTTTGAGGAGGTAAGCGCGATATCACCGCCATTGCCAATATCGAGTACCTTATTGCGATTGATCGCAACGTTCAGCCGGGTATCCCACCTGAACACACCCACCAGGTTGCGCGTGGTCACTTCTACCTCAATACCCTTGTTTTCGACCGAGCCAACATTACTTAGACCAGAAGTAAAGCCGGAATACAGGGGGAAAGATTTTCTGATCAGCAGATCGGATGTTTTTTTATAGTATCCATCTATCGAAACGAGTAAACGCGAGTCAAAAAATCCCATATCCAGGCCGGCATTGTATTGGTCCGTAGTCTCCCATTTCAAAGCCGAATTCTCGGGGGTTGCCTGATTCAGGTGCGTACCGGCTGTATTACCGGATCCATCAAACGAAACCCGTGTATTGCTCATTAAAGCCAGGGAGGCATAATTCCCGATCTGGTCATTACCTGTTTTACCATAACCGAGTCTGAACTTCAGACTTGAAAACAGGTTCAGACTTTGGATAAGCTTTTCCCTGTCCATTCTCCAGGCAAATGCACCCGATGGAAAGGAACCCCACTGGTAATCCTTACCAAAACGCGATGATCCATCCCGGCGCAGCGTGAGCGTCAGTAAATATTTATCGAGATAAGAGTAATTGAACCGGCCGAAGAAAGAGATCAATATGTTCTCCGATTTGGCCGATGAAATACCTGTGATCGTAGAAGCCGCTCCTAAATTATTAAACGAAAAAAGGTCGGTAGAAAAGCCTTTTACCCCGATACTACGGGCTTCTGCAATCGTTTTTTCATAGGCATAACCTGCAAGCAAGCTAAACGAATGATCTTCCTTGATCTTTTTGGTATAGTTCAACGTCGCATCCAGCAAATGATGCGTTAAATTAGCATCATTGGTACTGGCCACACCATTGTCAATACCTCCCTGATAAGTAGACCGGGGCAAATACCTGCCCGTAAAATTGTGTGCGATCTCTACACCGGCATTTACCCGGCCCGTAAGCTCTGGTATCGGCTTAATTTCTATATACGTGTTTCCGTTTAACCAATCTTTTCTCAACTCATTCTGGCGGCCGAGCAGGTTGGCCAATGGATTATCCCCCTTTCCACCCGGAGGCCGGCCAAAAGTACCATCCGCATTGTATACAGGTACCGTTGGATCATAGGTCAAAATGCCCAGCAATACGTTTTGCTGCAATATATTTCCGCTATAGTCCTGGATATTCGAATTGGAACGTTGTCCATACACCGACGCTCCCGCTCTTATATAGTCATTGATCCTTTGATCCACATTTACGCGGGCCGAGATGCGCGAAAAGTCAGTATTCTCTAAAACGCCCTTTTGCTTATAATAACCAAGACTGGTAAGTATTTTTGTTTTGTCATTGCCACCTTCGTATTGAATGGTATGGCTTTGCACGATGCCCGACCGGGTGGCTTCCTTCACCCAATCAGTATTGACGGTTGATTTCAACTGCGATTCTGTATACACCGCAAACTGTTGCCCCTGTTGCCCATCAATTTCCTGGTAAAGTTCGTTGGCCAGCAACATGTATTCCCTTCCATTCAGCATATGGAACTTGTTAATGATCTTTTGCGCACCCACATAACCATTATAGGAAACCTGGCTCTTACCGTTGCGGCCTCTTTTGGTAGTGATCAGGATCACACCATTGGCCGCCCTTGCCCCATAGATCGCAGTGGCAGAAGCGTCCTTTAATATTTCCATTGAGGCGATATCATTAGGATTTATATCTGAGCCGTTCGATGTCGGAAATCCATCTACTACATATAAAGGTTCGTTGGTACTGCTGATAGAATTGGCTCCGCGAATTCTAACCGAGATGCTGCCACCGGGCGCTTTTGAATTTTGTGTTACCAATACCCCCGCCGCTTTCCCCTGTAAAGCCTGCGCAGCATTACTCACCGTTCCACCGAGGGTAAGATCAGTGGATTTAAGGCTGGTCACAGCGCCTGTCAGATCACTTTTCTTTTGCGTTCCATAACCAACCACCACTACCTCTTCCTGTTGAACAGCTTTGATCCTGAGCACTGCGTTCACTTCCTGCTTGCCGGCAATGGGCAGTTCCAGTTTCTCGGTCGTCACCGAACTAAAAACAAGCATCGTTGCCTCATCAGGAACTTCCAGTTTGAATAATCCTTTATCATCAGTGGTGGTCCCAATAGAGTTATTACCTTTTACATAGACAGAAACGCCGGAAACGGGTTCGCCTTTTTCATTCGTCACACGGCCATGAATGGACTTCAAAACAGGAGCGACGTTTTCAATAACCCCGGCATCAGTGGATGCTTCATGCTCCCTGGGATAGATCAGGATCGTATTATCATCCTGCCTGAAACCCAGCTGAGTGGAAGACAATATAATTTCGAGCGTGGCGGAAACAGACCGGGTGTCTTTTTCCAAATTGATATTCTTATACCTGGCTACCTGCTGCAGGATATAGGCAACCTTAAATCCCGACAGCTTTTCAATTTTATTGAGTGCATCCCGTAAAGGAGCATCACGCAGCTCAAGCGTAATAAATTTGTCTTTCAATGGCTGGCCAAATCCGTTACCAGCAACCAGGAGTTGAATGGAAAAAATCATACATATGACCACTCCAATACTCACTTTCCCCATAAAAGGTACATTTAATTGAGGTTGCACCCTGGCCCATCGCCTGCGCAGGCGAATAATGCCAGAAGTAGTTGGCTTTTGCATAAATTGCAATTGTTTAAAATGATAATCGATTGTTTTAAGCAGCCCCTCAAAGCTTTCCACGGCGGGAGGGGTTTTTATTTTATCCTCCTGTTGACGGCGGAGGTTTTGAATGATGAATGCCTGGCTTACTTTTTCGTTTCATACAGCTTATCGTTTGGTTTTCGTTTTATTTTTCACATCCCTGGCCATCCAGTAAGATGCTTTTGTTCTCTGCAATGGTATAACTGGAATTGCTGATAATACACAATACGTCCAGCACTTTTTCCAACGATTCAGTACCATTAAAATAACCTTTGATCGTACAGTTTTGTAAAGCGGGATTCTTGAAGCTAATGGCTACATTATACCGGCGGCTCAATAATTGAATCGCTTTTTCGAAAGAAATATCTTCAAATACCATCTCCTGTTTTGTCCAATCCGTTACGATCGCCAAAGCATTGACCTTTTGCTGCTGTCCAGGCTTTTGTTCCTCCGGATTATAGGTCACTTGTTGGTCTGGCGCCAATACAGCCAGCACCTGTTGGTTCTTTTCCACCCGCACTTTTCCACGGGTAACAGCTATGGTAATTTTCTTTGAACCCGGGTTGGCATTGATGTAAAACGCCGTACCTAAAACAGTTGTTTTTACCTCGCCTGTATGAATAATGAAGGGTCTTTTTTCGTCGTGGACAATATCAAAATAGGCCTCGCCAACCAGGATCACCTCTCTTGAGTTGCCTGAAAAGTTTCCGGAATAATCGAGTTTGCTGTTGGCACGGAGCACCACCGTACTACCATCTGGCAAAGTGAGATGCCGGGTGTAATCAGTGGTTTTATCAAGGATGGTTTTGTTGAGTAGGGAACTTGCCTGCGCTGGTAGTTTCTTGTCATGGCTACCCGGCCATTTAAGTACTGCTACACTCAAAAGAATAAGTGCGGCCACCGAAGCGGCCATTCGCCAGGGAGTTAACCATCTTTGTTTAACAACAGGTGTATTATTATTGTCTTCAGAGATGGCTTGCTGAAGGTTATTGAATATCTTTTCCTGGATGGCGCCTTCCGTTTCATCGCCAGGCCATTCGATCGAATCCGGAGGTTGGTTGTTATACCACTGTTCAAATAATTCCTTTTCTTCAGGAGTAATGGTGCCCTTCAGCCATTTTTCTGCATATTCTTTTAGCTGTGCCTGTGTAAGGAATGGTGGCATGAAGATTACTGGTTTCCTATATAGCGTGCCGGAAGGTGCTGATACCCTTAGTCTGCGAAAACTTTTTTTTCAGCAGCCCTGATCTGCCATTAGCAGCAACCATACCTCCTATAAACCAATCACTATAATAAGTAAAGCAAGCGCTGCACAGAGGTCCTGAGTAGTTTTAATGCTTTACCCATGTGTGCTTGTACCGTTTTGGGGGCAATGCCCATCACCTGGCCAATTTGTTTTTCAGACAGCCCGTCCTCCCGGCTCAACCGGAATACAAGCTGGCATTTTTCCGGCAACCGCTGTATTTCTTTCTCCAGTTCACCCCTGAGTTGCTCATAATCAAGCCACTGGCAGGTGCTATCATCCTCAACAACCTGCAACCATGGTGCATCCGCTTTATGTTGACGGTCTCTTTTGTAGGTCGTTAATTTATGAAGCACTTCATATTTTAGCATAGACGCTACATACGTATGAAAGCTATGCGTCAATTGAATAGTTTTGCGTCTCCGCCAAAGGTTGACAAAAATAGTTTGGACAATTTCTTCAGCATCTTCCGCTGATTGTAATTTGAGGTAGGCTTGCGTCAGCAGCTTCTTCCAATACCGTTCGTAAAGAACACGGAAGGCAACTTCGTTGTCCTGCTGAATGAGTAAAAGGAGTTCAGCATCAGCATATGATTGATAGATAATCAAGCAGCAGCAGTTATAAGATTTTCTAAAGTTAGGAGAAACCACCGTACATTTTTCACTCAAACGATTGCATGAAATTCCATCCCCAAAACAGCGCAAAAAAGCCCTCCAGCTGTCGCTGAAAGGCTTTGTGTGCCCTGCCGGGCCTTTGCCGAACCTATTTTACAACTACATTGATTACTTATTCGTTCAACACTTTTATTTCAGTCCGCCGGTTCTGTTGATGTTCAATTTCGGAGCACCCTACTCCATTAGCGCACCTATTCATTAACTGGGTTTCACCATATCCTTTCGCTACCATCCTTTCACGGGCGATGCCATTGTTCACCAGGTAGTTCACTACACTTTGCGCCCTTGACTGCGACAAGCGCATATTGTGGCTATCACTTCCTCTTGCATCCGTATGTGCTGCAAGCTCAATACGCAGTGCCGGATTATCGCGCAGGAAGATCAGCAGCTTTGTCAGATCACTACTGGCGTCACTACGAAGAGCGGCGCTGTTCAGGTCGTAATAGATATTGTTGAGTGTGATCTTTTTACCTTTCGTGGCTTCTTCTACCCCCAGTTCAATCTGTACATACAATACCTGGTTTCTGTTCAGCCCTTTAGTGGATACCCTTTCTATATTGGATATATACCCTGCTTTTTTGCCCACCACCGAGAAATCTGACTCGCGTTCGAGTTGAAACCTGAACTCGCCAGTGCCTGACTGGGAAGAAGCCTGGCTAACACCATTATTGGTCTCATTCGTAAGGGTAGCCAATGCACTGCCTTCGGGATACTGTGTGACCTTATTGACCGCTTTTCCTACCAGGGTAAACCTGGGATCGTTATGATAGAGGGTACGTTCAATAGAACCTGTTGTATTGAAATCTGCTATAGTGATAGTGGCTTTGGTTGAGTTGATATCATTCAGCGTAGCCATCGTTACATAATCCGCAGACAAGGTTTTTGGAAAACGGGCGATACCCTGCTTATCCGTGTGGGCTGTCTGCTCCTTTCCATCTGCACCATTCATCACTACCGTAGCATGGTATAAGGGTTGCCCTGTCTGTTCATCCTTCACGTGTACAATTACATCTCTTTCTATTATTAGGGGTGCCGCAGGTTGTACTGCAACAGGTACAGGTATAGTAACAGGGGGCTTTGCCTGGGACGTTACCTGTTTTGACTTCCGGTCAAACAGTCGGTAACTGATCCCGGCAAATGCCCCGTAGGAAGATAAACTAGTCTTCTGGTAAACAATTACCGGATCGTCCGGTTTGGCACCGAATACGGCATACTGAAAGGGCACCTCACTATCGAATTGATGCAGGTAATAAGCGCCTGCCTGAATGCCGATCCTTTTGCCCGGAAAGAAACTGAACCGTACCTGTGCTTTGGCAGCAGGATGATATACTTCCTGGTAACCTATATGAAGGAAGAGCGGGGTGCTGAGGGAACTGGTGGGGCCTGTTATAATTGTCTGTGCATACAAAGCAGATCCATCCGTGCGGGTAACACCACCACGAAGATTCAACTCAGCCGTGAAATGGTTGTTGACAGTTTGGTATTTAAAGGAAGGTCCGATGCCGGCAAAATAGCGTTCCAGCCTGGTGGAAGAGGTGGTATAACTATTGACGACCCACGGCGATACCTGCTGACTGAATCCTGTTGAATCATATTGCGGTGCATCATTCCTGAATAGGTCCGCATCCAGGCCGATACCCCAGAAGCCCCAGTATTTGTCGATGCTCAGGCCAGCCATATACCCTTTTAAGGGCATTTTCACAGATCCAGGCATCTTGCTTTTCGTAGCAAGGTCCAGGCCTCCGCGAAGAGAGAACTGCCAATACCGGTCGTTGCGCTCAATCGTGTCTTTTTTGAGTTTGGCCACCTGACCCAACCCATTGAAGGCCAGTAACAGGGAGAAAAGCAGTGTATATACGAGGTATTTCATAACATCCTTTTTTAGTGAGGAAATGTTTACATACCGGTATATCCATGGGTAAGGCCTTTTGTTACCCCTGTGTGGAGGCGAAAATGACGGGTTAGGATTTTTTTAACAATTGAGTAGCTATGCACCCGGGCAATACCTACCTGTTTTCTTTGCAGGGTATTTCAATAAGCACCGAAGTTCCTTTGGATGGAGCTGTCTGGAAATCCATTCTACCTTTTAAAATTTTTATCCGGCTTTCCATATTCTTCAACCCCATCCCATTCTTACGTATGCCACTATCCATTTCAAAGCCTTTTCCATCGTCTTCCACGGTGATATAGAGTTTCTTGGCATGGTAGCTGATTTGCACAATAGCATGAGCCGCAGCAGCGTGCTTTACAATATTTTGTAATAATTCCTGTACAATCCTGAAAATATGAAAAGATTGTTCTTCACTTAAATTCACCTTTTCTGTTTGCAGCGCTTTAAAAGAAATATCCAATACCCCCGGCTGGCTCATGTTGTTGCAGTAATCACGAAGTGAATTATCAAGACCATATTTTAGTAAGCTATCAGAAGCCATACTATGCGTTATATTACGCAACTCTATTATTGATTCATTTAATTTATCAATATTGGAGTGGAACATCACTTGCTGGCTTTCGTTCAGATCCAATTGGCTTTTCATAGCCGAAAAAGAATATTTAATACCGCTGAGCATGCTGCCCAGTCCATCGTGCAGCTCACAAGCCATCCTGGTTCTTTCCTGCTCTATGGCTAATTCTTTCTCTATCATTGCACGTTGCTTTTGCAATTGCCTTACCAGGTAGGATTTTATAAAAAAATACAGCAACAGTATCATTGTCAGAATAAGTAGTAAAGTAAACCACCAGGTTTTCCAGAAAGGCGGTAGTACGATAATTGGCAGCTTATAAATATCAACGCCCTCTACTTTTTCGGCATTAATGGCTTTTGCAAGCAATGTATAATTGCCCGGGGGGAGGTTGGCATATCGGATCAGCGATTTATTATTGGTTGCTATCCAGTTTTTGTCATATCCCTGAAGTGTATAAAATAATTTATTAGCACTGGGTTTGGCAAAATCCAATACCGTAAATTGAAAGCTTAAGGTGTTCTGATCCGGCCTTAGTGATACCGTTTTTAATTCACTGGCATTAAGCCCGGATGCAGGCACTGCGTCATTTATTTGCAGGGCAGACAATTGCAGCTGAGGTGAATAAGGGTATTTATGAATGGCAGATGGGGAAAAAGAATTCAATCCATTTACACCACCAAACAACAACTCTCCATCAGTGGCCCGGCAAAATGAGTAAGTATTGAACTCATTACTTTGCAAACCATCTCCGGAATCGAAACTTTTAATACTGTTATTGGATAATTGCAACCGGTTGATACCAGCATTGGTACTTACCCAAAGCGCCTCATTATCCGGCAAAACCCCATAGATGTATTGATTACTCAACCCATCGTTGGTTGTATAGATCTTATCAACATTACAAGTTGACTTGTTAAATTTCATCAGGCCAATCGTGCTGCCGATCCATACATTGCCGTCATTTGTTTCAGTAAAACATTTTATAGTGGCCTTGTAAGGAAAATCTTTTTTTATCTTAAAGGAGTCTCCCTGAAGGGTTCCAATAATAAAGCCTTTAAAAGCCCTGGATATATAAATATCCCCTGTATTATCACAAAAACTGGTAAGGTAAACATCCTTTCCAGGAATCCCTTTAACCGGCTGAGTAGAAAAATTGCCACCTTGTTGTTTGACAAGAAAAAGCCCCGCATTTGAAGAAGCAAGCATTTGACCATCAGCCAGCTGAGTGATAAAATTAAATTGATTGCTTGCCGGAAGGTTATTGAGATCAGCAACCGCAACTTTTATATTCTTTTTTGTCGCAGGATTAATGACAAACAAGCCCGAGAAAGTAGCTGCCCACACCTGCCCGATTTTATCTTTATACAAATGCTCTATAGCAGGTGGGAGATTGGTCTTTATTTTACCTGTTGGCTTTTTGTCTTTATCAAGTATCAGTATTCCGTCGGATTGAGTTCCGCACCAGAACTGATGATCATCTGTTTCAATAATGCTTCGTATAAAATTATCTATCCCATATTCGACGGCATCTTCGTTGGTAAGATGATGATAAAAACGAAATTTATCCAGGCTCATATAATCTACTCCCTTACCCCACACAGACACCCAAAGATGATTTTGCTGATCAGTGTATAAATATTGTAACTGATTACCGGAAACTGAATAAGCGTTAAGGGCAGATGAAATATATTGGTTCGTTATTATTTTTTGTTGTGTATCCGCTACAAAAAGACCTTGCCTCCTGGTGCCAAACCACAGCATTCTATTCTTATCCAATAATAAGGTGGTCACATCCCTGGCTTCTTTTTTTCCAAAACGATCAAGCCGGAATTGAATGCGTCCCTGATCATAAAATAAGACCCCTGCATTGCTGCCAATCCATAATCCGGTCGGAGCAGGAAGCAATGTATTGAAATGCAGATCTGATACCGGCAATGAACCCATCAATGGCGTCCATTGTATGCTATTTTGGTGAATGATCCCTTTGTATACTTCAGGGTAGTTATTGACAATCGTATATAATTGTTCAAGCTGATTGAATTGTTCTGCAGGAATAGTTTTTATGAACAGGTTTCCCGGGATTGAAAAATGATGCAGCAACTGGTATTGTTTATTTTCCGGGTCAAAACGAAAGATATCCGAGCCTGCCTGGAGCCAAACCCTGTTTTTATCATCAATATAGAATGGTGAGCATATCTGTTCGTCAGGTTTTCTGCCGGGCAGGAGGTAGTTAAGGAAACGATCACGTATACGATCGTAAAAGTTCAGGCCTTTATTGCTGCCTATCCATAAGTTTCCTTTTTTATCTTCCAGTATGTTGAGAAAAAGGGTGCCTTGTATCGCCAGGCTATCATTCAGGTTTTCCCTGTAAATTGTACAGGCGAGACCATCAAAACGGTTCAGCCCATCAAATGAACTTATCCATACATATCCTCTTGAGTCTTTGTAGATGCAATTATTTACCCCTTGCGAAAGGCCATTATTTACATTGAGATGACTAAAAAGTAGCGAAGAGGGCTGGCCATAGCAATAAAGCCCGGTTAATAAGAAGACAATCAGCTTAAGGGTTTCCTTAAATGGCATTACCAAATATAAGTTTTTGTTCGCCACAGACCCAAACGGGACCCGATTAGCCCCTACCTTATTCTTCTACATACTTCAAGGCAAATTCCACCCAATTCTTTACAGATGAGTCCAGGTAAACATCAGGCTGGATCCCGATATTGTCTATCGGATAGTCGGGCAATCGCATGGCACGATAGGTAGGCATAAACACCTGGTAACCCGCACACCCAAGATCGACCAGGTAGGCATTTCCATAATCCAATGCCCCATAACTGGGCTTGCCCAATAACTTGACCTTTTTACTTTGTTTTGCAATGAACAGAAAGTACTCTGCCGAACTGCCTGTTCCCTTATCAGCGAGGATAACTACGTGCCGGGGGCTCTTGGCTGCCGGCTTAACGTATTCAATGTAGACAGGTTGATCAGAACCGCTAAAGTTGACGAATTTGCCCAGATTCTTTTTGAGCACCGCTATGTTACTGTCTATGCCAGCCGTTGGACTGCCCTTTTTCAGACTTTGTTTGTAAGCCTCCAGGTTGCCGATATAGGTCTGTGTAGCCAGGAATTCAGCGCCAGTGTTTCGTATTGATTTTCCCATGATGTAGGGCAACAGTTTTTGATAAGCATCTGTTGTCCCTCCAGGATTGCCACGCACGTCGATAACCAGGTTCTCGCAACTTTCGAGACCTGTTTTATTCTTCGAGATCAATTGATCAATTTCGTCAAGGTGCTGGTATTCGAAACTTGGTAATTTAAGGATAGCTGTCCTGGCAGACAGTTTTTTGAAATAAAAACCGGTCAGCTCCTTCATTTTTGCTTTGACCTGAGCGGGCGTTACCGTAGGCGAAGGAACTTCTCTTTCTAATGCCATGCCCACCGCATCCAGGTACAGGATACCTTCCTTGTACACGTTGTATTGTCCATTCTTTTTTGACCGGTCAAGCAGTGCATACTCAAAAGAGCCATTTTGAAACAATTTAAACTTGACATCTCCGGCTTTCCACAGCGTTGATGTGGCTGCGATGATAAAACCGGTATACTCATTGTTATTGCCCTTTTTGATCCCAATTGTATAGCCTTCAGTTGACCATACTCCTTCCAGGGGATCCTGCGTGCGCTTAACTTTATCCTGGAAGTCCGCCACATCAAGCGTTATGGATTCTGCGGAACCGCCGTTGCCGCTAGGAAAAGGAGAGCCGTTCAGCCCCACCCATAAATGGGGATCTTTGAAGAAATCTGTGTATTTTCTCAGCACCCGTCCACAGCCTGCACTATCCACTTTGTTTGCATCTTCGCTCAGCTTTTGTTTCAGCTCCACATAGGGCGCCCTTTCTTTGGTTTTTACTGAAAACCCGGGATACTCAGCCTCTACTTTCTGTATGAGTTTATCCAATACCATCGCGCAAGAGCAACCTGCTTGCTGTGCATACATCGAAACGGAAACCATGCTCAACACGAACCAGACTAATATACTTTTCATAACGTACAACGGATTAAAGAGCGGCAAATTTAGCTGTCTTTTAATAGCTAACATTGAAAAAATATGAGCTGCCTGGTCCGGATGTTCTTGACGGCCTGCATCCTTTGCCTCCACATGGCCTACACATTGCCTGAACGCTCTCTGTAAAGGCAGCAGTTTCTCTAAGGAGTGTAGGCAATGTGTAGGTAGTAACCAGGCCAGCAGGCCGCCGATGCCTGTCAGCATCAGGATCGTCGCGCTATGGTTGGTTACAGGAGAGTCAGTAATCGGTAGCATAATCATCAATTTTAATAAGACAAAGCTGCGGCATTTGACAGGACCGATTTACCCATATTGTATCCACTGGGTAGAAATTTATTTTTGCAACAGGGCATAAAAAAAGCCGCACATTACTGTGAGGCTTATCCTGACTCCGGTTGGGCAATTATCGAACCCGTTTTGGGCTAAACCCAAAGAGTTTTACAACTTAAAGACCGTAATTATCAATAATTTATCATAGTCAACGAGTACGTGCTGAATGTGCTTCCGGCCGGCCGCAAAATCTAAGAAAGTCGCATTTGGCACATCTATCCGGTGAATGAGGCGACGGACCTTCGTGAAACTCTCTTTCTTTGATTTTCTTAGCTGTATTAATGACAGTTTGCCGTGTTGTAGCCAATTCCTGATCATTCAATTCGATAGTTTTCTGCTCATGCCCAGCCTCCCGCTCACCAATGTACCGTATAATGCCGCGATCAGGTTCAAACTCTAATTCATGCTTCGCAGCCAGTCCATATATTCCGACTTGTTGACGCATCATTTCCGTCGAAAGGCCGGATGACGATTTCTCGGAATTTTCTCCTGATTTGAAATCGATAATGGTGACACGCGGTGGATCATCTAGTCGAACAAGGTCAATGGAACCCGAAATCAGCAGGTTTTCTTCTGCAATGAGCGTTTCAAATTCCTTTTCAGGCATGAACTCAAGCGTGCTTAACTCATCGCTGTAATTACGAACGTACTGTGCAATACCTATTTGTGCCGTTCTACGCATATTTTCCAATGGATCGCCGGTGGTATACCGCAAATAAAATTTCCCGCTTTGTACAAGTTCGGTAGATTTTTGTATTAAGGCTACTTCATCGGCGGCAAGTGCGCCCCAAACAGCAGGATTAGAATTGATTTCGCGCAATAGATTATGTACAGCGCGGCCATAACCGAAAGCTTGATCAATGGTGGGAGTAAAGCCGAGCACCTTGCGCAAGTAGTAGTCGTGCGGACATTCAGTATAATAATGCAAATCAGTGAAACTGGTTACAAGTCTGTCATCTTTCTTTGTTTTGGTAGCACCATGAGTAACGGACTGAACAAAATCCTGATGTGTCAGGTCAATACGGCCGCCAGCATTGCGCACCATAGCCAGCAAAGGATCATAGAACTGCCTATTGTTTGCTCCCGATTTTGAAATGAATAGATACCGTTCAGCTCTGGTCAGCGCAACATACATAAGGCGACGTTCACCATCAAAATTGTTGTTATCAGCCAGCCGTCCAGGATTAACGGTCTGTAATATTACGCCGTCAAGAAAGAGGGTTGGTGCACGTTTTGCCATGTTACTTGGAAAGCGTCGCGCCTTTACGTCGGCAAGGAATACCACCGGAAATTCCAGACCTTTTGCTCCGTGGATCGTAGAAATGGTAACAGCGTTCGGTAGAGTGAGCAACGAGGCATCATCGGCCTTTGCCATAGATATACCAGAGACCGATATGGCGATGACCTGGTACCTAAAATCGTCAGCTGTCGTCCATCCCGGCGTTTCAATACCTTTGATTAGTTTACTGAACTGGCCGACATGAAAAAGAACGGACTCATGTGCAGGAGTGCCATCGTCGATATCAAAAAGCTCAGCTTCCTCAATAAACCAATGCAGCAACTCCTGTGGGAAGATACGACGTGGCTTACCGCTACTGCGCATATACCTAACAGCATCTTTGCATTTCAACAGTGCGAATTGACCCGCATACGGATTGGTCGTATCCTCGTATAACTTGTGACTCAATGCTTTGGCAAACAACAGTAATCTATCTTGTACCCCCTCTTTTAGGACGCCGCGATTGATTAAATCGTTGGCAGATGCGCGAATCACATTTTCAGGCGTGAAATCGGTTATGTTGAGATGCAGGCCCAATAAACCAATTATCTCGCGCCCCATGAAACTGTCCAAGTTCGCCGTCATTGCTAGGCAGGCAAAGAATAAGAGTATTTCGCTTTGCGAAAATAAGTCGGGACCGGCTTTAACGATAAAAGGGATATTATGATTGCGTAGCGAATTCATGTATATACGCACATCTGTCGAAGATCGCAAAAGAATTGCCACATCCTTTAAACCTATTCCTCTGGTTTCAGTCTTATCGTCATGATAAGCTCCCGTATTAGCCGCCGCATTTACCAGTGTATTAATGGTAGATGCGATTCTGTTAGCTTCTGCAACTGTATCCAAGAAGCTATTAATGGATACATGGCAATCCGAATAATCCGTGCGGCTGGCATTGCCGTGTGCCATCGTGGGATTAGGTAAAGAGCCGAGCTGTTGAATGGTTTGTGACCATGCATTTGCGATGTTAATTATCCTTGGTGTTGATCTGTAATTATTATTCAGTTCGATAACATTTCCGTCGGCTGCGGCGGTGAACTCCTGATGCAATTCCGCCATTAAATCGACTCGTCCCCCACGGAAGCTGTAAATTGCCTGGCGATGGTCGCCCACCGCCGTCAGGTTGCCCTGAGCACCCACTAAATTCCTGATGATTTGAAGCTGAACGGGATTTGTATCTTGTACTTCGTCAATTACAATATGGGTATGCAGTTGCTGCACCTGTGAAATCAGTGTAGGACGTCGCCTGAATAATCTCGCGAGTTCGGATTGTATCGTGGAGAAGTCCAGAAATCGCCGGGCCCGAAGATAAGCATAATAACGGGCGGCGGTTCTACCGAACGCTTGTGAAGAACTGTTATTACCAACATTAGTCATAATAGAGGCACCGCGAATCCAGTCATTTTCAGAGGCTACATCGTTCGGCAACTCCGCCGACGTAAGCTGAACCTCAAATTGATCGTGTTCATTAAGCTGATCGTAGGTGTCAAAAAAGATCTCTATAGTCTGATATAACCCGAAGTTAGATGCGATTTTCAATGAAGCAACATCCAAGTTATACGCCTTTTTTTGGAATAACGACAGACGCGCGACATCGTCGATCATATCGTGATCGTAAAATTCTTCCGGCGCAAGCTCGCGTAATTTTCTAAGACAAAAACCGTGTATCGTTCCAACATACATGCCCCCCAAAGTAGGGTCAGAGCCGGAAGGATATATCTTTTCAATCCATTTTCTGATCCGGAATTTAAGTTCTTCGGCAGCGGACTCAGTAAATGTAAACGCTACAATCTGGTTTTTCGCTATACCGTTTGCCACCCACCATGCGACTCGACGCGCCATGACTTCCGTCTTGCCTGAACCGGCTCCGGCTACAACAAGCAGTTGTCGAGAGTTCTCTTGAACCGCCGCTTTTTGCTCGTCATTCAGACCTTCCAATAAGGTATGGAGTGTGGTGTTATGCATTTTATATGATTTATGATAAATATTTCGCTATTACTGCTGCATGAGCTGCTATAAAATTTGGAGGGAGAGCATTTCCGATCATCTGCGCGGCGTGGTGCTTCCCCTTTCTAAGTGAGAAATAATAATTTTTCGGGAAAGATTGGAGAATCGCAGCTTCTCTCAGGGTAATGGTTCTATCCTTTTGGGGATGTATGAAACGTCCTTTGGACGGATTTATACATCCACCAGTAATCGTATTGGATACATCATCCCACCTCAGCCGGCCATACACATCCTTGAAGCCGCTACATTTTTTATGACATTCCAATTGCAGGTTGGAAGGTAAGTCCGTTCTGCTGCCCCCATTTTTAGGTATCAACGAAATTAGCTTTGTAACCTTTTCAGACCTGTTTTCCGGTAAATCATGTAATTCATCACCGCTTTTGCCCGCTTGAGGCATCTTCGATAAAACATCCCGTACAGTTACTTTTTTCGTTTTAGGTTCCGCGAATGGTATGTCAGAACTTTGCGAGGCCACCAGTATCATCCGCTTTCTACGCTGTGGAACGGAATAGTCAGAAGCGTCCAAAACATCGTAGCGTACCTTATAACCAAGATCGATAAGCGTCTTATTTACTTCTTCGATTCTGTGGTCCTTAACCAAACCTGGCACATTTTCCATCATAAGTGCCTTCGGCCTGAACTCTTTAACAAACCTTATCATTTGAAAAACCAGATCATTCTGCGGCTCATCGATATCTTTACCGCCGTTTAACGTCCTCATGGAAGAAAATCCCTGACACGGTGGACAACCAGCCAGCAAATCCAACTCTCCTTTTTTAAGGTTAAGCTCCAGGCGCATCTTGCGAGGGCTGATTTTTTTAATGTCTGTCTGCCATACTCGCGTTTTCCTATGGTTTTTCTTGTAAGTCTCCACCGCGAGGTCGTCTATCTCAACAGCACCGATTACCAAAAAGCCTGCCTTTCTTAGCCCCAATGTCAACCCCCCGCAGCCGGAAAATAAATCTATTGCTGTCTTTGAACTCTGTTTCATACATTAAATTACTTATGTTATTCCAGTACTTTTTGCAATAACTCCATTTTTTACTTTTGGGCCACCAATAAGCGTTAATACAGCTTTCTATTCTCAGTAATTTCTTCCGCCCATTTATCCAATGGATTAAAGTTGCATTTATAATTGATAGTTGGACCAGCATTTACAACAGCACTGTCATAATTGTTTTGGACATTATGAATAGCAGTTTCCCAATCATTTTTTTTAATCGCCTCTACCGGCACCTTTAAAGCCTTCGCCACCTGTTCCAGCAAATCTTGCTCAGTCACCTCTTTTTGCTCCAACAGGTATCTTTTACGTTGGTTCCAATCATCTCCCAATTCCAAATGCTTCTTGTTTAAAGCCTAACGTTTACCTGAATCTCTTAACGTTACGGCCCTGATGTATGGATCTTTCCATGTATACGGTAGCGATATACGACAAATATAATAAAATCTCAAACGTTAAAATACCGAGTAAAATACGGTTTACCAGCTAAGATACCGCTTCCGGATTATAAATACCAGCTCCCTGCCCGGGCAGGATTCAGACCTGAAACTTGCCCGCCCCATAAGGGCGGGATACTCTATTCAACTGAGCTACGGGCACAAAAAAAGCCTCACTTTTAAGTGAAGCTTTCTGTGCCCCCTCAGGATTACTTTCATTATCCATTTCGTATTGGCTTTACTCAAAGCTTTCCATTACGCTATCGCGTGAGGAGGGCTTTTTGGCCCCGCCTGGATTCAAACCAGAAACCTTCCCGACCCGTAAGGTCGGGATGCTCTATTTAGTTGAGTACGGACACAAAAAAAGCCTCACATTTCTGTGAAGCTCTTCGTGACCCCGTCTGGATTCAAACCAGAAACCTTTTGATCCGTAGTCAAATGCTCTATTCAATTGAGCTACGGGGCCTTGTGAATCATCTACCTATCGTAAATGGGCTGCAAAAATAAAGATATTATCCATTGCACCCAAACAGAATTCAATAAAATTTCCACATTTATCAGGATAACAATTATTTAGGGCCTTCCCATCGGCCTCCAAAACCTGCTTTCTCCTCAATGGTACCTCGATAGGTCCTAACATCCTCCTCATTGGGTCCTCTTTGCTTCCCCGGGGCCCGAGGAGCCAAAGAGGAGGCATAGAGGGAGATCCGGGGAAGCAATGAGGAGAAACAACGAATTTTGTGTCCGTCGTCCCAGGACATTTGTCATTCGTCCCAGGTGTTTCCTCCCTTCGTCCCAACCCGCCAGCTGTTTTGGAGAAGAAAAGCCTATTCGTCCCAGTACATTCGTCACTCGTCCCAGGTTTCCGGGAAGCCCGACCCAAAACTGAAATACGGGAGCAGGAAGGGATGTAGATTTGCTGTATCGGTCACTGCCAAAGGAGTTTTCGCTTGGGATATCAGGAAGAGCGAACCTGCTGCCCCACTCCCCACAGCAAGCTATCAGCCTATCTTCAGCCGTAGACTGACCATAGATCTACCGAAGATCTACCGGAGTCCAGCCTACCCGGAAGCAAGGCAGTAGTAAGACAATAGCAAGGCAATAGTAAGAAAAACCGCTCAAATGCAGGCTGGACGCGGAAATACCAAAACAGGTAGTCTATAACGAGTTGATATAGAGAAAGATACAAGGATTATTTTCGTCAGCCCCATTTACAGAATATAACCAATCCTACATAATACACTGATTGTATGCTTTTTACATAAAATACCCAGCCTAACCCTACGCGCCCGTTTCCTTACCCTTCCCAATCCAGCCGCAGTTTCTTGATCCGCATGATTACCGCCACCTTGGTTCGTCCCAAATGCTCGGCAATCTCTCCAATGCTTACCCCGTCTCCGTACATGATCGTCAACTCATCATCCAATTCATTCGTCCAGGTCTTATTGGCCGACTGGTGATCATCGCGCACCCTTTCATATACATGATCACGCCTCGTTACTGGTCGTTGATACACATTAGCGGCAGACCGGTTCCCTTTTTGCAGCGTGCCGGATGAGGAAAAGGATGTTGGCTTGCTGATCGGCAATGCTTTCACATGCGCCGAATAAGCAATACCCTCCGGCATAATAAGCTCTGGCATAAAGATACCCACTTTGGCCCTGGTTACCGCCACATACAGCAGGTTGATCTCCTCATTCAATTTCGAGATATTGATCTCTTCCTTTTTACCATCCCTTATCTTTTTCAATCTTTCCTCCGTAATAAAATCATCTGCCAGCCGCACCTCATCGTATTCAATGCCCTTACACCGGTGCACGGTAGAAAAGATCATCTCTGCTTTGTCCTTATCTGCATCGGTCACATGCTTTTCCCGGATTGACTTGATGATCGAGGGTATCTCATCGCCATATTCCTTCACCACTTCCACCATCATCGACAATTGCATGTCCTCCGTTTTCTCAATATAATCCTCCAGGTCCTTCATATCCTTCATGCCCGTAATGAGACTGTCCTTTATAAAAGCCCGTTTATCATTGTACAGGTTCAGCACATCATATAAGGAAGTGCCCTCATCGGCATACATATAGGAATTGATATTCCCTTCGAAGTAGATCTTTTTCAACTTTCCCTCCTGCACATGCCCAATCGCCGCCAGCAGCAGTCCCAGGTTGGAACGGGCAATCACCGCCTTTGATCTCAATTCCTTGCTCTCCCCTTGCCCATTGATCGTGATGACTTCATCCTGGTCAATATGTTGCTTATAAGCTAATACACGCAAGGCAAGGTTGGCAATATCCTGGCCAAAGCGGAAACTGGTAGACAGGTGATAGGTCTTGAAGTCAGCCTTCTCCAATGAGTTTACAGCAAAACGCCAGCCATAGATCTGTTGGTGCGTATCCCCCACAATGACCTTGGTGGCGGGTTGTTTAAAGAACACATCCAGCATGGCCGCCGAAGCATCCTGCCCTTCATCAAAAAGAATATGATCATAAGGAAGCCGGGGAGCGGACAACTGGAACTTTTTGAGGTAGAAATCGTGAATGATCTCCACTTCTCCTTTATCCATTTTGGCCAGCAGCAGGCGTGTATGCTGTTCTATTTGTTCATAAAACGCTTTTACAAAGGTGCTTGCCTTCTTATCCGTTACGATATCCAGGTAGTTGAGGTCCTGTACCCGCGCCTTATCGCTATTGCAGAAGTACGATACAAACTTGTTGATATGATTGGCCAGGATGTATTCCGCGTGACGTTCTCCACTGGAAGGCAGGTTCAGCAATGACACAATCTCTGTGGCCTTATACCCCTGCGACCGCACCTTGTATTGATGCCTATACACCACATGCTTATAGGCCAGTGAGTGCGCTGTTTCCACTTTCACATGCGAAAGCCCCAACTGCTCAAACCGCCGGGCCGCTTCCAGCTTCACTGCTTTGTTAAAAGCCAGGTACAGGATACGGCTATCCGGGCGTGCTTTTGCATACTCGATGATGGTCGTAGTTTTCCCCGATCCTGCCACCGCATTGATCCTAATATCACCCGTAGATCCAATAATAGCTTTTTGTTCAGTAGTCAGCTCCATGCGGGGCAAATTTATCGAATTATTGCCGCTTTCTATTCAGAATCACCCCAGTACAATTTCGCAACAAGTTGTTGCGAAATTGTATTTCACGACTATTCGGTAGGCTAACGCTGTGCCCAACCTCCTCCTAACGAACGATACAATTGTACCTGTGCCACAATAATATCCTGTTGCTGGCGGGCCAATTGCAACTCGGCTTCCAATACATTTTTCTGGGCCGTGATCACCTCCAGGTAATTGGCATAGCCCGAAAGATATAGATCACGTGCCGTCACCACCGCCGCCTGTAATTGTGTTACTTCCTGGTGCTTTAAATGATAAGAACGTTTGAAATTTTCTACTGCGCTCATATTGGTCACTACTTCACTATAGGCATCCAACAGCGATTGCTGGTATTGATATACCGCCTCCCGGTTGGCTGCATTGGCCATGGTATATTGTGCCCGCAGTTCACCCTGCTTTAGAAAAGGCGTCGTAATCCCTCCCAATAATCCATACGTGCCCGAGGCTCCCTTCAACAAAAGGCCCGGTGTAAAAGCATTCAATCCGATATAAGGACTGATCACCAGCGAAGGCAAAAACGCTTTACGCGCTGCACCCACATTTTCACGGGCAGCCTGCAATTGCCATTCGTATTGGCGGATATCGGGCCGGTTGGACAACAATGAGGCCGGTACACCCGTTGCAATCGTAGCTGTTCGTACTGCCTGCAACATGGAGGTATCGCGCTGAATGGTTTGCGGGTAATTACCTGCCAGCGTATTCAATTCATTTTCCAGCGCCACCCGTTCCTGCAACAAGGTATATTCAATAGCACGGGTGTTGAGTACTTGCGCAGCAAACTGCTGTACCGCCAGCTCAGTAGCCCTACCTCCCTCCTTCTGCACTTTTACAATCTCCAACGCATCTTCCTGCAAACGCACATTCCTACCCACAATCGCCAATTCCGTATCCAATGCCAGCAAATGATAATATCCCTGCGTAAGCCTGGCCACCAGGTTGGTCACCACAAACTGCTTCGCCTCCCGCGTAGCCAGCACATCAGCCAGCGCTGCTTTCTTCAGGTGTTTGAGTTTACCCCATACATCTATTTCCCAATTGCTGCGCAAACCTATGAAGAGGTCAGTAGTAGGACGTACAGGTATCTTCCGGTCCTTATCAATATTGGGTGAGAGATTGGTATCAAAATTACCTACTCCATTCAGCGTATAATCGCCATAGCGGTCGGCACTGCCACTGATCACACCATCCAGCGAAGGCGCCAAAGCACCCCGTCTTGCTGCCAGCCGCGCCTCGGCCGTCAACACCCGTTGAAGCGCCACCTGCAGGTCGGTATTGTATTTCATGGCAGAGTCAATAAACGATGCCAGCTGTTGATCGGGAAAGAATTGACTGAAAACCAATTGTAAGGTGTCCGCTGCCAGTACAGAATCCGGCCGGTTGTACTGTTGAGGCAACCCCCGAACCTCGGGTACAGGCTGAGGCGCCATCACCTTACAACCGGCAGGCAGTACACCTATGACTATCGCAAAAAAGTAAAATCGCTTTTTTATATTGTTGTACATACTATTTTCCATTTAATAATGCACCTGGACATTTACTCGCCTAATAAGCTTCCGGCCTTTCGGACTTCCCGACTTCTCCCTCTTGTCAACTTTTCAACTAATCAACAATTCAACCCCAAACTTTCGGTCTTCCCGACTCAACCCGTCACCTGGTCAGGTTCCAGGTCCTGCTCTGGCAAGGCATTCGCCGCTACGGGTTTTACTTTTTTCTTTCTCTTCGAAGCAAACAATACATAGAGGCCAGGCACCAGGAAGACACCTAAGAGTGTTCCCGTAAGCATACCTCCGGCAGCAGCGGTACCAATCGAGCGGTTGCCCATGGCACCAGCACCATTGGCCACACACAAGGGAATCAAACCAGCAATAAAGGCAAAGGAGGTCATGAGGATGGGACGCAACCTCGACACAGCGCCTTCTCTTGCTGCTTCCAGCACTGTTAATCCTTCCTTTTGCCGCTGTACAGCAAACTCCACCACGAGGATCGCATTTTTACCCAGTAGTCCGATCAACATCACCAGCGCTACCTGCGCATAGATATTGTTTTCAAGTCCCGCTGCCAACAATAAGGCAAAGGCCCCGGCAATACCCGCAGGAAGAGAAAGAATCACCACCAGGGGCAAAAGAAAACTTTCATACTGCGCCGCCAGCAACAGGTAAACAAACAACAGGCAGATAATAAAAATGTAAATGGCCTGGTTGCCCGATAGTATCTGCTCCCGTGTCATCCCACTCCACTCAAAACTGTAGCCGCGCGGCAATACACTATCCGCTGTTTGCTGAATCGCAGCAATGGCCTGACCGCTGGTATAACCCGGCGCCGCATCACCATTGATCATGGCAGCGGTATACATATTGTACCGCGTGATCTGCTCCGGTCCAAACACCTTCTCCATCTTAATAAAGTTGGAGTAAGGCACCATCTCCCCCTTGGTATTCTTCACATACAACTTCAATACATCCTCCGGATTGGCCCTGTATTGTGGCAAGGCCTGCAGCATCACTTTATACATTTGTCCAAAGCGGATGAAATTGGTAGCATAGTAACTACCCAGTAGCGTTTGCAGATTACTCATCGCATTGTCGATGGTAATGCCTTGCTTGGCTGCCATTTCCTGGTCTACATGAATGACATACTGCGGAAAATTGGGATCAAAACTGGTAAAGGCACCCGATATAGCAGGATTGTTTTTAAGAGAAGAAAGGAATTCATCACTCACCTTCGCCGTCTCACTAAGATCGGTGCTGCGGTTCTTATTCAACAACCTCAATTCAAAGCCACCTGCGTTGCCAAAACCCGGAACCGTAGGAGGTGCAAAAAAATCTATCGTAGCATCCGAGATATGCCTTGTTTTCGCTTTCAGCTCCGTGATCAGTTCCGGCACTGTTTCCGCTCTTTCCTCCCACCCTTTGAGGTTGATCATGGCCATACCATAAGAGGCGCCGGAAATATCACTCATCAGGCTATAGCCTGCCAGCGTACTGGTGTTCTCGATACTCTTGATAGCACCAATGGCTTTTTGCACTTCATCCAGCACCGCTTCTGTACGTTCAACCGTTGAGCCGGGAGGGGTGGTCACGTTTACATAGATCATGCCCTGGTCTTCGGCCGGGATAAAACCCGTGGGCAATAATTTGCCGCTGCCCCAGATGGCAAAACAAAAGAAGGCCAGCATGAGCAAGGTGACCAGCTTGCGACCCGCCATCCATTGCACCATCCTGCCATACTTACGTTCTGTACCGTCATACCCTTTATTAAAAGCACCATAGAAACGTTGCAACAAGTTCTTCTTGTGCTTCCCTTCCGGTGTATGCTTCAACAATAAAGCACAGAGTGCAGGCGTAAGCGTCAACGCATTGATACCCGATATCACAATGGCCATGGCCAGCGTAAGCGAGAACTGCCGATAGAATACACCCACCGGGCCCGACAGAAACGCCACCGGCACAAATACGGCCGACATCACCAGGGTAATGGCCACAATGGCGCTGCCTATTTCTTTCATCGCCGCTACGGTGGCATCCATCGCACTCATGTGAAACTGGTTCATCTTTACATGCACCGCCTCTACCACCACAATCGCATTGTCTACTACAATACCTATGGCCAATACCAAGGCAAACAACGTAAGCATATTGATGGAAAAGCCCAGCATTTGCATGAAGGCCAGTGTACCCACCAGCGCCACCGGCACCGCCAGCGCAGGAATAAGGGTAGAACGGAAATCCTGTAAGAAGATAAACACCACTAAAAACACCAGGATAAAGGCTTCAATCAGTGTACGCAATACCTCATGAATACTGGCATCCAGGAAACGCGATACATCATAAGCATAATTGTACACCATGCCGGGTGGGAAAGTAGTAGCTTCCAGCTCCTCCATCTTTTCTTTGATGGTACTGATCACTTCCTGCGCATTCGATCCCGGCCTTTGTTTGATCATGATCGAAGCCGAAGGCCGGCCATCTGTTTTGGACACCATATCATAACTCACCGTACCAAATTCCACATCGGCTACTTCTTTCAGTCGCAGTACCGATCCATCATTATTGGCCCGCAACACCACATTGCGGTATTCCTCTGGTGTATTGAACTTGCCCGTATACTTCAGTACATATTGCTTGGCCTGCTGGTCCTTACCCGAGTTTTCCCCCGTTACACCAGGCGCCGCTTCAATATTCTGCTGACGTAAAGCAGCAATGATCTCTTCAGTAGAAATATTAAAAGAGAGCAAACGGTCGGGTTTCAACCATACCCGCATAGAATAATCGCGCGATCCCATGATATCTACAAAACCCACCCCGTCAATTCGTTTCAGCTCCTGTAGTATATTGATGTCTGTAAAATTGTAAATGAACTCTTCATCTGCCGCACTGTCTGTACTCATCACATTCAGGTACAGCAACATGCTGTTCACCTCTTTTTCGGTGGTTACCCCCGCCTTGATCACCTCTTCGGGCAATTCGTCCAATACCGTGGTCACCCGGTTCTGTACATTCACCGCTGCGAGATCGGGATCCGTGCCCACTTCAAAAAATACCTGCACCAGCGTAACCCCGTTATTGCTGCTTACCGAATTCATATAGGTCATACCCGGTACCCCATTGATGGCGCGCTCCAGTGGCGTAGCTACTGCCTTGGCACACACCTCGGCATTGGCGCCATTGTAACTGGCCGTCACCACCACCGAAGGCGGTACAATATCCGGGAACTGCGTTACCGGCAACGTAAACAATGCCAGCAACCCCAACAGCGAAATCACCAACGAGATCACGAGCGACAATACCGGCCTGCGTATAAACTTTTCAAGCATGTCTGATTTTTATTATTGATACATCCTATTACGTTTGATATTTTCTATCCAAATCGAAGCAAAAGATTGCCGATTGTCGACTGCCGATTGCCGATTCCTCGAAGCAGTAGACTGCCGACTGCCGATTCCCGATTGCCGACTCATTCCTCCCCCATCACCTGCTCCATCGACACAGGACGCGGAACAACCTTATTCCCTTCCCTGATATGCTGCACCCCTTCATAAATGATCTTGTCCTCATCCGTAAGGCCCGATTTAACCAGGATAAAATCCTCTACCCTGGTATCCGGTACAAAACTTTTCATGCGCACGGTATTATCCTGCGTTACTACAAAAACATAGTTCTTATCCTGTATCTCAAAAACAGAACGGGAGGGTATCATAAGCGCCCTGGGAACCGGTGCTGTAAGCATCACCTTACCACTGGCGCCATGCTTCAACAATTTGGAGGGATTGGGAAAGCTGGCCCGGAAAGCAATAGATCCGGTCTCCGGTTCAAATTCACTTTCCATGGTTTCAATCTTGCCGGGGTATTTGTAGGTAGTACCATCAGCCAATACCAGGTTCACCATTTGCCCGATGCGGTTTTCCTTTTCTTCACGCTGCGCATAGTTCAGGTATTCATTTTCCGATACCTTGAAATAAGCATGCATGGATTGTATATCCGATACGGTAGTAAGCAAACTTCCTTCCTCAATAAGGCTGCCCAGTTTGTGCGGTATCCGGTCGATGATGCCATTAAAGGGCGCGCGGATAAGTGTATAAGAAAGCCTGATCTGTGCTTTTTCCTGTTGCGCCGATGCTTCGGCCACCTTGGCCGTAGCCATAGCCAGCTTGGCCTTGGCCAGTTCCAGCTCGGAGGAAGACAATACATTTTTACCCACCAATGTTTTTACCCGGGTCATTTCAACCTCAGCGGCTTTTACCTCGGCATGGGCACTGGCCAATGAAGCCGTAGCTTCTGATAACTGTACTTTGAATTCAGCATCATTCAGCCTGAACAGGGCTTGCCCTTTTTTTACCAGCTGGCCTTCATCTACCAGCACCTGCTCCAGGAAGCCATTTACCTTGGCCCGTAGTTCCACATTCTGGAAGGCATTGATGGTGGCTACGTACGAACGGTGCAGCAACGTGTCTTTATAATCCAGCTGCAGTACAGGCAATTCAATGTCCTTTTGTTTTTCCTTGGTATTGCCCTTTACCGTGCAGCCTGCCAGGTACAATAAGCCCAGCAAGCCGGCAATTTGTAGCATCTTCATAACTATGTATTGATTTAGAGTAATTCCCTTGCGATCTGGCAAAAAAGTGTTTTGCGCAGTTCATGAAATGGATCATGACGGCCAAAAGCCCAGCGATAGTTAATAGAAATAATGATCATTGCCTGTTATAAGGCAACAGAGAGGAACAGTAGTTGATACTGCTTATAAAGTCAAAATGGAGTAAACCGGAAAAGAAAGATGTAATAGAATGGAAGGATACCATGTTCGTTGCTACTGCTTAATGGTTCATCCAGGCTACTGTGATCGAATGAGCGGGAACCATTGTCCGAAGCAGTATTAGATACAGCAAAAGAGGCGGCTGGACGGAACCGGGTACGGCACTTCAGTTGTTTATGCCGCGGTGGCTGGGCAGCTATGCTTACGTTTTCATCCTGGTATGCCAGCGCAGCCATGGTGCGCGACATATTATGACAAGTGGGATGATCGCAAGCCATACGTTGCTTTTCCAGGCGGGGACCTTCGGCCTTTGCCAGGTATCCCATCAGGATACAAACAACTAATTGTATGACGATTTTTATTTTCACAATACCTGCCGGCCGCAAAATTAAGGGTATCAGTTGATATAGACTGGTTTGTAATTTATTCTATGCATATTTAACAGATAGCTTAAAATAGTATTAAAGCCTGGATATAAAAATCCCTCCTCGCCACTGATCCACTTGTCATAGATCAAGTATATGCTATTGACTTATAACAATTGATTCTCATTTTAATCAACCCTTTCCGTTCCTGGGAATAAACCATTTCACATTGCATTCATAACCGGCTGGGGTTTAATAAACTGCGATTTGGCACATCAATGGAAATAAACACATCGTACCCAAATCGTATCTCATGTACCCTTTCTACAAAAAGATTAAACCCTTTTTCTTAGTTCTTACTGTTTTGCTGGCAACACAATATGCCCTTGGTCAACCCTGCACACCGCAAGGAGATGAAAACACGGCAGGCACCAATAATACCTGGATTGCTTACATGTACCAGGGAATTAATTTCAATAATTACAAAGGATATGTAAATAGAGGAACAGCTGGTTCCCCCGCTTTCGATGAAAGCTTTGGCGGCAACCAGGCTACTTTTACTACCAATGGATGTGCGGTGTATACAGATACCTTCAGTGTACGCTTTAAACTCACCAAAACATTTAGCGACGCCAATTACCTTTTTACTGTTGGTGGCGATGATGGTTTCCGTTTGAGCATCGATGGCGGCGCCACCTGGTTGATCAACAGGTGGAATGACCAGGGCTATACCACCGAAACAAACACCATTCAACTGAACGGCACCTACAACCTGGTACTGGAGTTTTATGAACGTTACGGCGCCAACCGCATCAGCTTTGATGTAGTAGCTGTTTGTACCGGCGATGGCAATCCCGCAGTATATGGGGCCACCAATGCCTGGATTGGTTATTTATACCAGGGCAATAACTTTGCCCAATACAAAGGTTATATTGCAAAAGGCAATGGCAGCAATATGAACTTCGATGAAAGTTTTGGTAGTTCTAATGGAACCTTTGCTACCAGCAATTGCAGCATCACTACCGAATACTTCAGCGCGCGTTTCCGTTCACGCACTACCCTTACCGGCAACTACTCCTTTACGGTGGGTGGGGATGATGGATACCGCCTGAGCCTGGATGGAGGATCAACCTGGATCATTAATGAATGGCAGGCCCAGTCTTATAAAGTAACTAGCCGCACCATCAACAACCTCAATGGCAATTATGATATGGTGCTGGAATTCTACGAAAATACCGGCAGCAATCGCCTGTCTTTTTCCATGACGCAGTTAACCGTGTTGCCTGTAACCCTGATGGACTGGAATGCCAGGGTAACCAATGCCAATAATGTGTTACTGAGCTGGCAAACGGCCGATGCCGTAAACTTTGACAAGTTTATAGTGCAGAAAAGTAATGACGGCCTTCAGTTTCGTGATGTGGCTATTGTTCCCGCTAAAACGGACAACCAGGTACAAACTTATACCCATACCGATCAGCAAGTGAGCAATAAAACCTGGTACCGACTGGCCATGGTCGACAAGGATGGTTCTGTAAGGTATTCGGCACTGGTAGTGGCTTCTATTAAACAAACAGAGTCTATCAGGATCTACCCTACCCTGGTAGAAAACAAACAACTATTCATTGAGAGTGGTAAAAAGATCAACCAGGTTATGGTTGAGCTGATCGATATGAATGGACGCGTTCTGCAAGCTGAACAGCGCAATTTATCAGTCGGTAAACAAACCCTGCAATTGCAGGGCGGGGCAGCAGGAAATGCGAGAGGCGCTTACATCATTCGTATCACCGGCCAGGAAGGTGTATTGACCAAACAATCCGTTATTATCAGATAAAAGGAAAGGCGAACCAACAGGTAAGCCGTCGGCACGATGCCGGCGGCTTTTTTATTTCTTACCACTCATACGGGCAATGATCCAGATGATCAGGGCTATTACAATGACTACTGCCAGCACCCCTGTCCAAACACCAGCCTTAAAAATACCACCAATCACTTCGCAGGAAGACAGGTTGATCATCACCCATAAACCCATTATACTGTATACAATGCGCTTCATAAATTAGCTGTTTAGTCAGCTTATGCAAAACCATTGCCACGGGGAAAACCTTAATTTTACCGCATGAAGATCCATTTCTGGTCGATTGGGAAGAAAAATGAAAGTTATGTAAACGCCGGTATAGAAGATTTTACCGGCCGTATTGCAAAATATTATCCCGTTCAGTGGAGTATTATCCCCGTACCCAAAAATGCCGGTATGCTCAGTGAAATGGACCTCAAGAAAAAAGAAGGCGAAACCATACTGGAATGGCTCGAAAGCAGCGATTACCTGGTGGCCCTGGATGAGCGGGGTAAATCATTCAGTTCGGAAGGACTGGCCAAATTCATCCAAACAAGAGGTAATGAAAGTGTTAAAAAACTGGTTTTCCTGATTGGCGGGGCCTATGGTATTGACGAAGCCGTATTGAAAAGAGCCAACCATACCTGGTCCCTGTCGGCACTTACCTTCCCGCACCAGCTGGTGCGCCTTATCCTGGCCGAGCAGGTATACCGCGCCTGCAGCATCATCCGCAATGAAAAATACCACCATAGTTAATAAAGGTGTCACCTTTTACAACTTACCCCACTAAACCTGTCAGCTTTTTAATTAGATTTGAGTCCAATAGCAACACCAATGAGCATTACTTTAATAATTATCATTATAACGGCACTGGTATCCATTTCGGCATTTTCCAGCGATAAGATCTACAATGACCTCATCTTTTACCCCCCGGCAGTAACCTACCAACGGCAGTGGTACCGCTTTTTCAGTTGTGGGTTTATTCATGCCGACTGGATGCACCTGCTGTTTAATATGTATGCATTTTATGGATTTGGACGAGCTGTAGAAGGTGCTTTTTCCAGTATCCTGTTCCAGGAAAAAGGGAAGCTCTTTTATTTGTTATTGTATATATCAGCCCTGGGCGTTAGCATTTTACCAACCTATTTCAAACACAAAGATGATTCTTACTACCGCAGTCTCGGAGCATCAGGTGCCGTTTCCGCAGTCATCTTTGCATTTATTATTTTAGCTCCCACCAAGCCAATCGGCTTTCTTTTCCTACCAGAATCATTAGGAATTCCAGGTTATATTTTTGGCTTCCTGTATCTGGGATTAACATCCTTTCTTGATAAGCGCGGCGGCGGCAATATCAACCATTCTGCTCACTTATGGGGTGCCTTGTATGGCATGGCCTTTGTCATCATTATGGCAATGATCTTCTCCGATTACAATGTGCTGCAGATTTTTATGGAGCGGATTAAAGATCACTTGCACCTGGGATAAACTCCAGCTTCAAAATATATTGGGTAGATGAACTGACCTTGCAGCGGTCATCAATGCGCATGCCCACGATCCAAAGGATCTTCTTATTGCTTTCCAGCACCCACACTTTTTCTTTGTCTGTCTTGGAAACCTTTTGATCTATGAGAAAACGGGCTACTTTTTTCTTCTTCGCCATGCCCAGCGGATAAAAATAATCGCCCGCCTTCCAGGGGCGCAGCAGTAAGGGATAATGCAGGTGCCGGGTATCGATGCATGCAATGGAATTAGAGGGTGGTGCAGTAAAGGGATGCGTAGCTGCTACTGATTGCAAGCTAATACTTCCCCCGGCCAATACAGCTTCCCGGTCACCTTCCTCAATAAGGTTAATCCTGGTGCCATCCACAGCCAGTGGAGCAATGATGAGCCATTTACGGTTCCTGATCACCCGGTGCGAATCAGTCGCTACAAACCTGCCCGATTCACTATCCAGCAATTGAATGATAGCTGTAGTTTGAGCTGCAGTGAAGCCATACGGTTTACAGAGCTCGTATACCAGGGTGTGCACTGCACTGGCCTTCTTTAATTTCAATACCGGTATATGAATTTCATCCCCCTTGTATTCCATTAGCTTTTTCAGGTGCCCCTCCACTGATTCGCGGTACAATACTTCTACATCACGAAATCGGGCAATATTACCGGCCAGGTTATTCACCACTTCTGGATAGATCTTTTGCAGCAGGGGCACTACCTGGTTGCGCAGGTAATTGCGGGCATACTTATCCTGTGCATTCGAGCTGTCTTCCACCCAGGCAAGCTGCTGATCCGTTGCAAACTGTACCAGTTCTTCCTTCCGGACAAATAACAGCGGCCGCACCAATTTACCCTGCCTGGGCATGATGCCCCTTAATCCTGCCACACCAGTCCCCTTGAAGAACTTCATGAGTACCGTTTCGATATTATCATCGAGATGGTGTGCCGTTACGATGCGAGTGGAATTGCCGATTGCCGATTGCTCCCGCCGTATGGCGGGACCGATTGCCAACTCACGATCCACGATCTCCTCAAACCACCCATACCGCAGCTCCCGGGCAGCCACTTGAATAGAAACCTTTTGTTGGGCAGCATACCCTTCCGTATCAAATTGTTTTACCAGTACCTCTTTTCCATACTTTTTACCGAGGTCACGCACAAACTGTTCATCCCGCTCACTCTCCTGTCCCCTTAGCCGGAAATTACAATGGCCAATCACAAAATCATACCCTGCCTGATAACAAAGTTCACACAATACCACTGAGTCTACTCCCCCACTCACTGCCAGCAGCAAAGTATCTTTTGATGTAAAAAGATGTTCCTTACCTACGTAATCAATAAATTGCTTTAATACACTCATTATATCTGTAACTGGTAATCACTTATTGTTAAATGTCTTTTTCCCGCTGATACGCGCTCCTCACCAATCCATCGCCTCATCAAGCGCCCCCTGCAACTCTCCATACGCATGGCGGTCGCCGGCAGCTTTGGCCGCCACCAGCCCCTTTTCGTACCATTCCAACGCCAGGGCCCGCTCCCCCGTACGCTCCAACAATTTGCCCAGGTGGTAATAGGAACCCACATATCCGGGATCATGGGTCAATATTTCCTCAAATAATTTCCGGGCGCCCGCTTCATCCCCCAATTTCACATATTCCAGTGCCAGTGCATGTTTCAGGAAAGCGTCATTGGGGCTGGCCTGTAGAAATGTTTTAAGTTTGTCAATTCGTTCCATCTTTTTCCCCCATTAAATATTTCAAAACTATCTTTGCGGCACTTATATTTGTATAAGGATTAGTTGCATAAACAACCATCAATCCCACCCTGGGACTAAAAGGATCAGGGCTACAAAAAATAAACGTTATGAAGATCTTAGTTTGTATCAGCAAAACGCCGGACACAACGGCAAAAATAGCCTTCACAGATAACAATACGAAATTCGCACAGGATGGTGTACAATGGATCATCAACCCCTACGATGAGTGGTATGCCCTCGTTCGCGCTATTGAATTAAAAGAAAAAGACCCTTCCACCGTACTGCACCTCGTTACAGTAGCAGGTGCCGATACGGATCCTGTTATCCGCAAAGCCCTGGCGCTGGGTGGTGATGAGGCTTTCCGGGTGAATGCCGATAGCCATGATAGTTTTTATATCGCTTCCCAAATTGCAGCCGTAGCCCAGCAGGGTAATTATGACCTTATTTTTACCGGTAAAGAAACCATCGATTACAATGGCTCTTCCATCGGTGGCATGGTAGCCGAACTGCTCAACCTGCCCTATGTATCATTGGCCACCAAGTTTGACCTGAATGGCACTACCGCCACCATTACCCGCGAAATTGAAGGCGGCGAAGAAGTATGCGAAGTACAACTGCCAGTTGTAGTGAGCTGCCAGAAGGGAATGGCCGAGCAACGCATTCCTAATATGAAAGGTATCATGGGCGCCCGCACCAAGCCCCTGAAAGTAGTAGAACCCGCAGCCACCGACGCCCTGACCTCCATTGTGGGTTTTGAGCTGCCACCAGCCAAAGCCGGCGTAAAACTGGTGCCTGCCGATAATCCTGCCGAGCTGGTAAGATTGTTGCACGAAGAGGCAAAGATCATTTAATGATATACCAATCGGTAATTACCCATAAAGTTTAGAGTTCGCACAATTGCTAAATAACTAATCAACTAATTATGTCAGTTCTTATATTCATAGACCAGGCCGACGGCCATGTAAAGAAAGCATCACTGGAAGCCCTGAGCTATGGCGCCAAGGTGGCCGAACAATTAGGCACTACGGCCGAAGGTGTGGTATTGGGTACTGTAACAGAGGACCTGGCCGCGCTGGGCAAATACGGTGTTAAAAAAATACACCATGTGGCCAATGATACCCTCAACCATTTTGATGCGCAGGTATTCACCGCTGTAATAGCCCAGGCAGTAACCGCCGCCAATGCTACCGTGGTGATCTTCTCCAATAATGTGGACGGGAAAGCCATTGCCCCCCGCCTGGCAGCCCGCCTAAAGGCCGGACTGGTATCCGGTGCAGTAGCCCTGCCCGATACCAGCAATGGATTTGTAGTTAAAAAGAATGTGTTCTCCGGGAAAGCTTTTGCCAATATTGCCCTCAGTTCCCCCATCAAGATCATATCACTGAATGCCAATGCTTATAAAATAGTAGCTGGCGAAGGCACAGCCGAAGTGGCCCCCTTGAATGCTACTGTAGAAGCCTCCAGGGTAAAAGTAACTGCTGTAAATAAGGTAACCGGTGAAGTGCCTTTGAGTGAGGCTGAGGTTGTTGTAAGCGGCGGTCGTGGTTTGAAAGGTCCCGAAAACTGGGGTATGGTAGAGGAATTGGCCCACTTACTGGGAGCTGCCACCGCCTGTAGCAGGCCGGTAGCTGACGTTCATTGGCGCCCGCACCATGAGCACGTGGGCCAAACGGGGCTGGCCATTGCACCCAACCTCTACATTGCGATCGGCATTTCCGGCGCCATCCAACACCTGGCAGGCGTTAACAGAAGCAAGGTCATCGTGGTGATTAATAAGGACCCCGAAGCACCTTTCTTCAAGGCTGCCGACTACGGAATTGTAGGAGATGCCTTTGAGGTAGTACCCAAAATCATAGAAGCCGTTAAGAAAGTAAAGGGAGTAGCCTGATTATTAAGCCTCCTATACAATAAAAGTGGTAAATGCGGTTGATTCACAACCGCATTTTTTTTAAGTAAAAAACCCTTAGTTTCGTGCTTTCGTATGAAAAAAATCGAGCTGGAAATAGTGGCACTGTCACATAGCATTACCCAAACACATTCTTATGCTGTTGTATTGGGGGAAGTGAACGGGCTACGACGTTTGCCCATCGTGATTGGCGGTTTTGAAGCACAAGCCATCGCTGTGGCCCTGGAAAAAATGCATCCCAGCAGGCCATTGACGCATGACCTCATGAAGAATTTCATGAATGCTTTCAATATCGACCTGCAGGAGATCATTATCTGCGATCTGCAGGAGGGCATCTTTTACTCCAAACTGGTCTGTGTAAGTGAACATGATACCGTAGAGATCGACTCCCGCACCTCTGATGCACTGGCCCTGGCAGTACGTTTTGGCTGTCCTATCTACACCTACGATAATATCCTGGAAAGCGCCGGCATCTTAATGGAAGATCCTTCCGGCAAGAAAAAACAGCCCAAAGAAGCGGTAGCGGCCGAAACAGGTGGCGCTCATGACGACCTCCGGTCCATGACCCTGGAAGAACTGAATACCTTGCTCAATGAAGTGCTGGACCAGGAAGATTATATCCGGGCCATCGCCATCCGTGATGAGATCAATAGCCGTAAAAGAGGCCGGTAATGATTGTCTTTCCCAATTGCAAGATTAATCTTGGCTTACATATTACCCGCAAAAGACCAGATGGGTACCATGACCTGGAAACAGTGTTCTACCCCCTTCCCCTGCGGGACGCCTTAGAGATTACCACCACCCCACAAACAGCGCAGGGATTTCCCCTCCATACAGGCAACAATACAGTAAACCTTCACCTAACGGGCTTACCTGTACATGGCAATGCTACCGATAACCTTTGCGTAAAAGCCTGGCAGCTCCTGAAAAACGACTTTCCTCAATTGCCGCCTGTTCAATTACACCTGCACAAGGCCATTCCCATGGGGGCAGGACTGGGCGGTGGATCATCCGATGCCGCCTTTATCCTTCAATTGCTCAATAACAAGTTCAAGCTGGACATACCCGCCCAAAAACTACTGGAATATGCCCTGGAATTGGGCAGCGATTGTCCTTTCTTTATCATCAACCAGCCTTGTATCGCCACTGGCCGGGGCGAATTGCTGCAACCCATTTCCCTTGACCTCTCCGGCTGGTCATTCCTGCTAGTTTACCCCGAAGTACATATCAATACCGGCTGGGCATTTGAACAGATCTCCCCAGGCCTGCCAGAGAAGCCCATGGAGGAAGTTATCAGTCAACCCATAGCCTCCTGGAAAGACACCTTGATCAACGATTTTGAGGCCCCTGTATGCCGCCTGCACCCCGCCCTTGCCAACATCAAAGCAACCATGTATGCAGCTGGTGCAGTATATGCTTCCATGACTGGTAGTGGCTCCAGTTTTTATGGCATTTTCCCAACAGGGGAAGTCCCGGAAGATTTATTTCCTGCGTATAAAAGTTATACCTTAAAGGGATAATGTTCAAAAAGAAAAAACTGCTTTTCTCCCTCGTCATTGTTTGCGTCATCTTTGTAGGCCTGGTAGCAGTCGGCAAAGTTACCGGCGCGCTTACCTATTCAACAGCCGGCACAGACGCCAATTTACCTGCTATCAAACACGGAGATTTTTACTTTATGAGTAACCTGAGATCTCCTAAACTATTTGATTTTGTAGCCTACCACCATATAGATCCAATGCAGGGTAAGTTACTGTATGTGCACAGGGTTTGCGGTTTACCCGGTGATACAGTAGCCATCATTGATGGTAACCTCTTTGTTAATGGCCAATCGGCAGATGACTCCCTCGACCTCCGTTTAATGTACCAATTCCCTGCCGACCAAATAACAACAGTAGCCACTCACTTCAAGTTGACGGGTGAAGAGATCCCACATCCAATCGATAGCGGAAAAGCGATCGTGCTACTAACCAAACCAGAAATGAAAGAACTTACCTCCCTCCATATCCCGTTCAAAAGATACTTCTGGGGCGACAACATCATTACTCCTGAAATCAGTGCCCAATTCCAACAACCCTGGGGACTGGACAAATTTGGCCCCATTAAAGTACCCGCCAACCAATACTTTGTATTGGGCGATAATCGCTATATGGCACAGGATTCACGTTTTCTCGGTTTCATTAAAAGAGACGACTTATTAGGTGTAATACTAGGCATCAAATAAATGCTGTTTGCATTAAGCCCTTGACTAGCTTAGCTTTACAATCCCGCCAAAATTGCGTATCTTTGCATTTCAAATTATTGCTATCAAAACAGGCACTTATATAGTACACTTCCTGTTGCAGAACCTCGATCTGCTCAACCACTAAGGCTACACTCCTGTTGCCGGCATCTACTCATGCCGGACCATCCTGTTATCTGCTATCCCCATCTCTTCACACTTATTCGCAATTGTATGCAACAAACTATTATGCTATCTGATAAAACAAAATATTACCTCGACCTGGAAGAAAAGTATGGCGCACACAATTACCATCCATTGCCGGTAGTACTGCGCAAAGGAGAAGGTGTTTTTGTATGGGATGTTGACAACAAGCGGTACTATGATTTCCTAAGTGGTTATTCAGCCGTCAACCAGGGTCATTGCCACCCGGCCATTATTGCCGCCCTGGTGGAACAGGCGCAGCAGCTTACACTTACCTCCCGTGCCTTTCACAGTGAACTATTGAGCGAGTATACGCAATACATCACCTCCTATTTTGGGTACGATAAAGTATTGCCGATGAATACAGGCGTGGAAGCCGTGGAAACTGCCATCAAATTATGCCGCCGCTGGGGATATGATGTAAAAGGCATACCTGCCAATAAAGCGAAAATATTGGTATGCGCCAATAACTTTCATGGAAGAACAAGTACAGTTATCTCTTTTAGTACCGATCCTTCTTCTTATGACCGTTTCGGACCCTTTATGCCAGGTTTTGAAGTAGTACCCTATAATGATCTGCCGGCATTGGCTACCGCACTGCAGGATAAAAATGTAGCCGGATTGTTGGTTGAACCCATCCAGGGCGAAGCGGGCGTAGTGATCCCGGATGAGGGGTACCTGGCTACTGCCAAACAATATTGCGAAGATGCACAGGTACTGTTTATAGCCGATGAGATACAAACCGGCTTATGCCGTACGGGAAAGATGCTGGCCTGCGATTATGAAGGTGTGCGCGCCGATATCCTGATCATTGGCAAGGCCCTCAGCGGAGGCACCCTGCCCGTATCGGCTGTATTGGCCGATGATGCCATCATGTTGAACATTAAACCCGGCGAACATGGCTCTACCTATGGAGGAAGCCCACTGGCCTGCAAAGTGGCCATAGCTGCACTGAGGGTACTGCGTGAAGAAAAGATGGCTGAAAACGCTATGGAAATGGGTCAGTTATTCCGCCAGGAATTACAAGCGCTTAATTCCCCCCATATTAAAACGATACGCGGAAAAGGGCTGTTGAATGCTATTGTGATCGACCACCCCCAACCCGAAGCAGCCTGGGATCTTTGCCTGGCCATGAAGGACCGGGGACTCCTGGCCAAACCTACCCATGGTGATAAGATTCGCCTGTCGCCCCCACTCCTCATCAACCGGGAGCAGGTACTGGAATCCGTAAATATTATTGCAGACAGCTTATCCATCCTGGACAAAGCCTGATCCGGATATCCATACCCGAAAACTTTTTTTATCCAGTACTTCTTAAGGAGTACTGGATAACTACCGCCTGCCTATTTACAACCGCTAACATACCAAACTGTTAAGCCCTGCGTTTATTAGTCCGAGATAGTAATTTCACCATTACACCCTAAAAATGCATTAATGAAAACAACCATCCGTTCCCTGGCCTTATTTTTAGGCATGGCCGTATTCTTCAGCGCCTGTAAAAAAGACAAAGACAATGGCCCCAAAGGATCTTTTACGCACGATGGAAAGACCACCACCACCAACAATGCCACACATATTGGCTTTAAGAACAGATCAGGCCAGGTCTCCTATTCAGATATCTTCCTTTCCTCTGTGGCTTACACAAGTACCTATTCCGGCAAAATGAGTGCAGTAGAGATCCTTTTTGATAATGACAGGATTACTGCGGGCACCTATACCTTTAAAAGGGACAGCGACCCTAATTACGACCCCACCAAAAACTTTTTTGATGCCAATACCTACATTGATGTAACCTTTCCGGCTACGACCGGCGGGACCAAATTGGAAGATATCACCGGCGGTACTGCTACCGTTACTGTAAATGGCAGCAACTTTACCATCGATTTCAACCTGGACTTTAATGGGAAAAAAGTAACCGGTTCTTATACCGGTCCCTATACAAGTATTATAGAGGAATATTAATCATTACTACTGACCAACGGATGGTGGCAACATCATTCGTTGGTTTCTTTCTACTCCCACTTAGCCCTTTTTCTCCACGATCTTCATATCGGGCAACAAAGCCATCAACAACACTCCCAGGGCCGATACCAGCATGATCCACAGGCCTGCCATCTTTGTAGGACAAATACCATTGTAACAACCGGAAAAGACTATAAAACTCTTGATGGCAAAGGCCACCATCAATCCTCCCACCAGTAAGTTCCAGCGTTTGGCCCATACCCGGGGTATTAAGAAGAAAATGGTGGCCACAACCGACAACACGATAAATACCTTGCCGGGCTTGCCATAATTATTGTTCTCTGAAAAGAACCCCGTAAAATGCTTATTGAGGTCGGGATGGAATGTCCAGGGCAAAAAACAGGCTACAACAAGTACTACAGCGGCAGCGATGCCAATCCATTGAGAGTATTTCATATTGAAAAAAGAGGGGCGAAGATAGTCAAATCAGCTGACAGGTGAAGTAGTTGACAGGGCAACAAGGTACAAAAGCAAGAAAATGAAACAGTTGTACAAACCGTCCGCATCCTCCTTCACCTGCCACAAAAAAATAGCCCGGGTAGAGACCCAGGCTGACCAAAACTAACTGCTAATATGAGAAAATGCACTTATTAGACTCTTTCAGGAGAGGCAGCATTGCGCCCCTCCTACATTAAAAAATACGGCGATTGTTTTAATATGGTTGGGGAAAACAGCTTTCCGGCCAATATTACTTACAAGGATTCCTACCCAACCATCCCTTCTTATCAACACTCACAGTGAGGCTGGTTACGCAGTTGTCGTTATCCCGGCTGGCAAGCACCGATTCTACTTTCATCTTCTTACCCCTGATCTCATTGCACAGCATGGCAAAAGTGATACGTTTGTTATTGAGGATGACAGGCGTATTTTCGCCCTCACACAAGTACTGGTTAAACTCCCTGGCGATCATCTTTTCACAAACCACCGATTGCACCAGCCCCCTGAAATTCTCATCACTGATCACCTTGGTGGCCGGCCGGCGAATGGTTTCGGGCAAACTGATCACCTGCGTATCCTTGGGTTGGGCTACCGGTCCGGAAGGAGTAGGTATTACCAGCTTTCTTTTCTTAATATCTGAATTCAACAGCGGATCATCCGATACCACCACCGATTTGAGGAACTTTTTCTGGCGGTCCTGGTCCAGTATCAACACCACGATATAGGTACCCTGGTGCTTGAACTTAAAGCTCGCCCTGGTGCCCGATTGTTTGGGAAAATTGCTGTTGTTCTCAATTAACCATTCATAGGTAGTAGCTGGCCGGGGGGTTGAAAATTCAAGCGTCTCCCCCGTGGTAGCTTCATTCTCTCCAATAATATCGGCGCCATACGCAGGCTCAATATGCGGTGTTTTAAGGTTGATCTTCCGTTCATATACACATACCTTATTCACTATGGCCCTTACTGTATACCGGGCTTCCTGTCGGTAAGTATGTATCGTATGAAACCCCTCTTCGCCTGCTACCCCGTCACCAAAATCCCAGGTCACTTTACTGTCGGGAGCATAAGCGATCCTGAAACTTACAGGATCACCTGTATGAAAGGTCAGCGTATCAGTGGCCGTACGCCCGTTCACATAAACATCATAGGCCGCGCAGGTATCTTTTTTCTCCCTGTTGATGATCGTATAGCTAAATAAGGCAGCCGAGATCAATACCAGGATCAGCATGGTAATCCATACATTGTAATCAAGGCCTGCTACTTTGCGTGTAAAAATGGTAGATGGTCGCATGGTAATAGGTATTGATTATTGGGCCGCACCTTGTCTTGGCTGCAATAGTATTTTCTGGTAATCGCGCACCTCATTTTCCAGCTGCTCTATCTTCCGGTCTTTCTTTTCCAGCTCAACGGCGCTATTGTTTACATCCCGCAATTGCTTTTTAGCCACCTGCAGGTTCTTAAGGTTGTCGATGATCACATTCACCATCCCCTTAAAGGAAATGGAGTCATTGGCGCTCATCGTCAACATGGCATCAATATTCCTGCTTATCTTACTGTCCATCAGATAAGCATTGTCGGCCGATAGATTAACAGAATCCAGCAGGTTCATCGTTTCTTCCAGCTTTATTTCAAACGACTGCATAAACGCCTTTTCATTCTCGGCTCGGTCCATCTCCTTGCGCAACTTCTGGTTTTCTTTAAAAGGCACCTGGAAACTAAATAGAATCGTAGTAGTAATAACCCCAATGGTTATTACAAAGAAGAGCAAGAAATACAGAAAGGATTTTCTTCTCGCATCCTGGTTAATGGGAGGCATAAAATATATTTTATACGACTAATAATTATTTACTTCCAAAAAAACGACGTTTGGTACTTACATCACTGGCTTCTGGCTTATCCAACCTTTCTTCCTTCACAAATGGTCCCGTATCCTTTTGCTTGCCTATAAACTCCAGCGTATTCAGCTTTTCAAATAAACGCCGTGTGGTTTCCACAAAAAGGGTTATCTGTCCGATATTCCTGTTTATATCATTGTTATCATACCTGATATTGGCCATGCCGGTGAGCAAACTTTCCAGCTCCCCCTGCTTCAATTCACTCCAATCACTGAGATAGGTGACCATCACCTCCTTTCCCGACCCTATCCGCAGGTCAATCGTATTCTTCATTACCCTGGCCAGGTTGGCCATGGCCTGAAAAAGGGCCGCCGGCGATTCGTGCAGCATCATCCAGCGAATATGCGTAATGGCCTGCCCCAGGTACAGGATTACCCGGTCGCACAAAAACATCACCAGCCTGGATATCTCATTCTGCTGGTCCTTAATAAAGATCTTTTGCACTACCTGTGAGCAGAGTATCTCCAACCTCGACATGAACTGATCAATCTCAGCATGCAGGTTCACCAGGTCGGGTGAAGCACTCAGCGTATAACAGGGGGGTATATAATCATAATCCACTGTTACATTATTGCCGTTCACCAATACCTTACCCACCGTAATGGCATACGGATGATTCATGAACTGATTGTACTCATGTTCACTCACCAATTGGATGGTATAGGATGGCAATACATGCGGGTACCGGGGTGGGTTTTCAGCCAGGTCGGGATTGCCGGCCGGCTGCTTGTCAAAGGGATTGACTGATAAAATGACCCACCATTCTGTAGCCGCTTTGGCCTCCTGGAAAGAAAAGGAAAAAGACAAAGCAGGCGCCCCATCAGTACCCACCCGGCTAAATCCATTGAAGGCAGGCAGGTTGATCCGGATACCACCCGGCGTAACCGCCTGGCAGGCCAATACGGTTACCCGCAGGGTTTGCTGATTGTCCAGCGACAGCTTCACATTATACGTATCCTCTCCCGGAAAGGTAGCAGGCAATATCCCAAAGCGTATGGGAGAAGTTGCCAGTGCCCCTACTTCCTGCAGGGCATCCGCCCAGGCATTGTCCTGGGCAATAAAGTGCCCTTTATTGATCTTCATCCCATCAATCCAGTTCACCGGAAAATGTTTGGGATAGTCTCTCATCATGGGTAATAATTAATTGCTGATAGAAATACGCTCACATACGATTATCGTGCTCTCTTTGATCCGGTTATCCCGGAATGAACTTTCCGGATCCAGCACCCGGTTCAACTGGTACCACTTACGCTTTCGCCGGAACCACCAGTGATACGCTTCATGCGTTTTATCTTCAAAGATGATCGGCGTTTCGCTCCTTACTTCATTGTAATGATTGATCAGGTGATAATACAGTTCTCCCAACGTCATGTGCTCAGGAGCCGTTGCTGTAAACTTGTTCCTTCCTTTATCACCCGGGCTATTGGTCAGTTCAAAAAAAACAGCCAGCAATTTCTCACCCGATTGTTCATTGCGCATTTCCAGGTTGGAAGCATCCAATGGATATTGCCAGGTTTTGAACGTAGCTGCCGGAATGGCCCAGGCGGCCTCAAACGTATACATGAACAATAAAGGAATGAAAAAGGCAAACGTGCTGATAAGCGTGGGATAGAACAGGAACGACTTATCTGCTACAAAGTATTGCAGCGCCGAAAAAACCACTATCGTAAAAAGAATGAGCGCCAGTCCGAAGACCACTTCACCCAGGATGACCTTACCCATACGCTGACCGGCGGCCTTTTTAAAGTACTTGCGGCCAATCAGTATGTAGATCACCCCGAATAAGAAATACACCAATGCCAGTATCCAAAAAACAATAAAGGAATGACTGGAGATCACCGAGGAAAGAAAGGCTGCGCCGGATGCCATCAAAGAAGAGATGATCCCAAACGCATAAGGTCTCTTACCGCCCGACGTAAACCCAGGCACCAATTGTTTTACAGCCAGGGCGATAAATACCGAGCTGACCAGGAATATGCCTATATAGGTATAAAAGAATTTGAGTGTCATAATTATGCAGCACCAGGCTATTTTTTATCCTTTGCTTCTTTCAATTCAGCCTTCCACTCCTCCCCATCATCACCTTTATATCCATCCAGTTTTACGAGAAAACTCTTGGCAGGGAAAAAGGGCGTGATATGGATATCAAGGAATACATGATCAGGCTGCGTATCATCTTTTTCAAACCGGAGTATCTGAAACTTCTCAATCAGTTTGTCAGGTCCCTGAATACCATCCAGGAACTTAACGATCTGCGAGCGCAGGTTTTTCTCCATTTGCGTGGTCCAAAGTTCAAAGGCACGCCTGTTCAGGAAATCCGACAGCACCTTGGCTATGAAATCAAATACCCGGACAACCGAATAGGTTTTCATACCAATATTATCGCCGGTAAACAAGGTTTTAGCCGAATAAGGCATTACACGGCCCCACTCTCCCACCAGCGGCACTAGTCCCGCATCTTCCAACATCGAGATATCTTCTTTCAGTGTGCCAAACCGGATAGCATCTACTTCATCAATGGAGCCATAGGTTTTGCCAGCCACTGGCTGTGACAATTTAGTGCAGTACATTTTACCGGCCAGCGCTGCCGATCCTGGCACATAGAGATCTTCTGCTTCATCAACCTCTGTATTCTTTCCCCGGCATACCATGTAGTTGCAGGTCATGATCACATTGGCCTTATGCGGATCACCACTGGTTAAATTGGCATCCGTAAAAATGTCCAATGCTTCCCCAGGAGACTCCACATTCAGAAAATCCGTTACCAGCATTACCTTATTATTATAGGCCATCTTGGTCCACTTATCCAGTGTGGTATTGTTTTTCAGGTAACCAGGCACTACCATCAGCGAGTAATTATGCCGCATATCCAGCCTGTCATAATTCGTCTTTAATTCACTCGCCACATGCTCAATAAATTTAGGTTCCGTGAGGTTGGTCAACTGATGCAAAGGCGCATTCATGATGTTTACATTCTTCAGCTTGGTCGATTCCGTATTCTTGTAAAAGAGGTGTACCGTACGGTAATTGGTTTCCAGCTCGCGCGTAGAGTCCAATACTTTCTTCAGATTTCCTTTCAATAATTTATCAGCAGCTTTTGACCGTTCAGAAGCCTTATCTACCATTTCAGCAACAGAGTTATTTTCTGATAACAGATCGATCCACAGGTTTAATTTCTTCTTGAGGTCACCACGCTGGCTTTTCTTATCAGGATCGGTGAGGAAGATATTCCTTTTGGCCTTACGGGCCGGGTTCATGCTGTCTACCCCATCTACAACGGCTTCCAGAAAATCATACCCGCCTTTACTGGCAAGTTCCTTTACAGATGATTCCAACGATGGTACCTGTACCGCTTCTTTGTTGTCAGCCTCCCTGTAAGCCTGTTGATTGGAGCTTTTTAATTCGTTTTCCATATTAGAAAGTTTAATAGTTCGGTATTCAATACAATAGAAGGCCAGGTTACTCCTGTCCTTCAATGGCTTCTAGTTCTGCCGCCAGCGCCTTTAAAGCATTCACAAAGGCAGTCCTGGTTGCAGGATTCTGAATGACATTATTAAGTGACTGATTTTGTTTTAGCTGACTGATCACCTTCAGGTAGGCATCATTTTCAAGGCTCAGGTTTTTGAGGAAGCCACTTTGGTTAACAAGGGCTTTTACTTCAAAATCGCCCAGGCCTGCAAAGGCAAAATTCTCTTTAGTAGTAGAGCCGTCTTCTTTATTCAACTCCACATCAACGTTGGGTTTGAAATGTTCAAACACTTTTTCTACTGTCTCAAGCCCCTTCACAATCTCGGGCAAGGGAGGATCTTCATTGGTAAGCTTTTGAATAAAGAGCGTTTTATTGGGAGATATTTCAATAAAACCTTCTCCTGCGGGTTCCGGCGCAAGTATCGTAGTAGCAATACCAGCTTTATTTTGTGGCATATATGGATGGTTTTGTAATGACTTAATTTATTATCGTGTAGCCTTGTCCTTAAGCAACCTGGCTTAGGCCGGCATTTCAATGGATATTATGGAACTATGTAAGTTAGCTATATAAATACACATAGCTTATTACCACTTTGTGTTATTCTTCCTGTTACTCAATAGTCCAGGCCAGTTCTTCGTTCTGTAATCCCACCACGATCTGATGACCTTTCTTAACATCCCCACCAATAATGTATTTAGATATGGGGCGACTCAATTGGTTCCTGATAACCCCAGCTACCTGTCTGGCGCCATATTTAGGAGTAAACCCATTTAAAGCAAGATATCGCTTAGCCTCATCAGATATCTGCAAACCAATACCTTGCTTAGTCAGCGCTTCCAGCAATCCTTTCATTTGAATATCAAAGATCCGTACCAGGTTTCCTTCACTGATCGGGGCAAATGGAATGATCTCGGTTAACCTTGCCAGGAACTCAGGACGGAAATACTTCGACATGATCTCCATGAGCTTATTCGAGCCAGGGATGCTGCCTTTGTCAAACTGCTCCGTTATCCACTCACTACCAATATTTGAGGTGAAGATGATCAAGGCATTGGAGAAGTCTCCCTCCTTGCCCAACCTGTCGTGCATCACACCTTCGTCCAGGATCTGCAAAAAGGTATCAAATACCGAGGTATGTGCTTTTTCTATCTCATCAAAGAGTAATACCGAATAGGGCTTTTGCCTGATCTTGTTCACCAGCATGCCACCCTCTTCATAGCCCACATATCCCGGCGGAGCGCCATACAGCAAGGCAGCGGAATGTTCTTCCTTAAATTCCGACATATCAAAGCGGATCATCGCCTTTTCATCATTGAACAGGAACTCTGCCAGCGATTTGGCCAATTCGGTCTTACCTGTTCCTGTAGGGCCCATAAAGAAAAATGATCCGATCGGTTGTCCCTTCTTGTTCAAGCCACTACGCGATTGCAAGACCGATTCTGCGATGACCCTGATCACATGGTCCTGCCCCACTACCCTGCGCTTCAGGTAACTATCCATGTTGAGCAGTTTATCTTTTTCCTGCACTTTTATCTTACCAAGCGGAATGCCAGTCTTGTAAGAAACCACCGCTGCAAGGTCTTCTTTATTCACATCGCCCTTCAGGTCATCAGCTAAAACAGTCAACTTGTCAAGGCTCCTGGTCAGGTATTGGTCAAACTCTTCCGCAGTTTCAAATTTATCCGTCTGCACCGGGTCCTCCAGTTTGCCCAGTAATACCGGACTTATCTTACTTTGGATCACAGTGTCCAACCATTTGTAGTCGGAAAAAAGTTCCTGGCTGGAAACATGGCCATTGTTTTTTAACCGGTCAAACTCGGCCTTCAATTGCACCAGGTCCTGCTTATTGGTATCCACCATTAGTTTGATGGCTGCCATCGTCCTGTCGAGCAGGTCAATGGCTGAATCAGGAAGCCTCCGGTCCTTGAGGTATCTTTTTGCCAGGCGTACACATTCGCGAATGGCTTCTTTTTCTATGACAAGTGCATGATGTTCAGCAAACTTTGGGGCAAGACGGTCCAACATTTTTTCTGCCGCCACCTCATCAGGCTCCCCTACCTGCAGTACTTCAAAGCGGCGGTTAAAGGCGGGGTCAGACTCTATGTATTTCCGGTATTCATCCAGCGTAGTAGCACCTATTACCGTTAATTCACCTCTTGCCAGTTCCGGCTTCAGGAGATTGGCAGCTCCTGCACCAATACTACCACCCTTACTGTCGAGCAGCACATGTATCTCATCAATAAATATAACGGCCTTGGGAAATTGCTTTACTTCTTTGAGGATATTTTTGAGCCTGTCTTCTATCTCGCCTTTATAAGAGGCGCCAGCGATCAATGCCCCCAGATCCAGCTCAAACACCTGTGCATCAGCCAGTCGTTCAGGCACTTGCTTATTCACAATATCAAGGGCCAGGCCATCTATCAAAGCTGTTTTTCCTACACCCGCCTCGCCAATGATCATTACATTGGGCTTGGTACGCCGGCCGAGGATCTCCATCATCATCCTGGTTTCTTTATCCCTGCCCACAATGGGATCTGTTTTACCGGCACGGGCCAACGCAGTACGCTCAATACAATATTTGTATATCGCCCCTGCAGCAGCAGGAACACTTTTATCAGTCCCCTTCACCGCCTGTTGGATACTACCTTCATTAATAAAGGCATCCAGTACTTCCTTTTCAATAACAGGGAATGATTTCAGTTGGGCACTGCTGAATGCCACACCTGGTTTAACAAGGGCTGCCAGTACACAAATGGGAGATATCTTATCCAGCCCCAACTTAATACGTATATGATCTGCTTCCTCGAAGACTGTTTTCACAACCGGATCACCCGTGATCGTATCCCTGGTCTTTCCCACTTTCGGGCAAGCAGCGATATGCTCTTCGGCCCACTCCTTTATATAACCGGGATCTTTGCCGATGGACTCCAGGAAGTCTTTCAAGCCCACATCATTATGAATTAATGCACGTAAAATATGCGCAGGGTAGAAATACTCGTTATGATATTCCCTGGCAAGAGACTGGGCAATTTCCACCGCAGTTTTCATGGATTCATTAAGAACAATTGTCGACATGTATTTGATTAGAGCTGTTTATCACAGCACATGAACGTAATTTTCTAAGCGAGTAAAGGGGGATTAACTATAGGGTATCCGGGGGCAGATCCAGTAAGGCTTGTAGCGTGATTGCCTTATTTTTAAGTGAAGCTAAATATAGAAAATGTAACCGAAATATCCTAATTTCCATTATTAATTTTGCGCATAACACCCCGACGAATAATTGATTATCAGGACGAATGATTACCCCTTCAATACAGGTCACTGGTCAACGCCAAAGACTAATCTAAATCCGGAAAAATACGAATAACACAAACCGGGTACGAACGACACAAATGGGGTGCAAATGGTGCACAAATTACAGGACCAACGGTTGATTTGAAATAACACAAATGAGCTATCATGAGTACTTTCTATAAACTGCCCTTGCAATTCGATACCGTTATGAAGGGCAACGAACTGGCTTCGTGCAGCTTATCGCATTCTGTTACACAGAACCTTGAATTGATCCTTACCACCCGCTTTGGCGAGCACCGGAGTGATCCCAGTTTTGGCAGCGAAATATGGAACCTTGATTTTGAATTGGTTTCCAGTATTGCTGCCTGGGAGGAAAGCCTGCGCAAGTCTTTGCTACAATCAGTATCCAGTCATGAACTACGACTTAACAATATAGCCATCAATGTTACCATCAGCGACCTTGAAAAGTTCAGTATTTTCAAGCAGGCAACAGAATTGAAAAAGCGTGTCAACATCAGCATTACCGGCACGATCCACAAAACCGGCGAGCCTTTCGTCTTCAATACCAGCATGTTCTTAAGCCCACTTTCCATTGAATAAATCTTTACCGTTATGCTTTCCGACATCAATAGCTCCAAAGAAGTAATCAAAAACAGGATGATCAAGCATGCCCTAACCTATTGGGGTATCCGGCAGGTAGAAGACCTCGACCCCTCGGTGAAGTTGATACTGGAAGCCCTGTCGCTGGAACTTTATATGCTCGGCAATGAAACCAGGGATGCCCAGGTGCGCATACTGGAAAAGATTGCCGGCCTGCTGGCGCCCGATTCCCTGACCGCCCCGGCACCCGCCCATGCCATCCTCCATGCCAGCCCTACCGAAGCCACCGAATCATTGAGCAGTACCAGCAGCTTTTTCATGCCCTCCAAGATCCCCTCTCCGGCCAATGATGGATCGGGCACAGCTATCAATATACATTTTACCCCCGTCGATACCATTCAACTGAATGATTTGACCATCGCCTACCTGGGCACTGGCAATAACCTGTATGCATATGGTGCTGGTTTCCATAAACAACTATTGATCCGTGGCCAGGGATTCAATGCCGAAAACAATACCCTGCACCTGGGCCTCAGGATCAACCCACAAATAGATCACCTCCAAAATCTTTTCTTTTACTTCGACACCAGGAACCTGGAATCCAAACTGGCCCGGCATATTTACCAGCTATTGCCCCTGTCCAAATGGTATGTGGGCAATACCTTATTGGAAACCACCCCTGGATTACAATACCAGGAACCAGTTAACCAAACAGGCAGGAACGATAATATCTTTATGGAATACGACCTGTTGCCATTGATAGAAAAGGATATTAAGAATTATTACAACCCGAAATACATTACGATTACCAGCCTGGACCCAACAATGGGTCAGCAACAATCCTGGCCTGCTTCCTTCAACCGGAGCTTTCCGGCCAACGAATTGAAGAAGATCACCGATAAGCTACTATGGATCACCATTGTTTTCCCGGCTGCACTGCAACAAGAGCACCTGGATGAGCTATCCGTGTACCCCAATGCTTTTCCCGTGATCAACAAACGCCTGTTTGACCAGAAACACCGGCTCAAAGGAGGTAGTAATATCATCCCACTAAAGACACGTGATTTTGAACATTTCCTTTCCATCAAATCCCTTTCCGATGAAACCAGGCCCTTCAAGTCCGTCCCCTACCGGAAAATGGAAGAGGAGCAAACAGGTACCTATACCCTGCGCACCGGAGGCGTAGAACGGTTTGACACGCGCAATGCCCATGAAATGATCAGTTACCTTCTTGAATTATTGAGAAGCGAAAGCGCCGCTTTTGCAGGATACGGTTATGATTTTATTGCCACCACCCTGCGCGAAATGAACCAAAAGATCCATGTGATGGAACAGAAAATGCAAGGCAATGCCAACAATGCTTCAGAAGCCCCTCATTACCTGGTGGTCAAACCATTTGATGACAGCGATGTGATGTATACCGAATACTGGACTACCCTGGCCGAAACAGCCAATAACCTCCGGCCTGGCACCAGGCTTCAATTGGAGAAAGGCGTAAAAGTAAAGGCCGATCAGTTGATGCTGGTCACCACCAGCCAGGGCGGTAAGAACAGGCTAAGGCCGGGCGAAAGGGTCAATGCTTTCAGGTATGGCATCATGACGCGCAACCGGATCGTAACAAAAGAAGACATACGCCATTTCTGCTTTTATGAACTGGGAGACCGCTTATTACACGTAAGGGTGGAAAAAGGGATTGAGATGGGAGCTGGCCCCCAGGAAGCATTCAGAAGAACAATTGATGTATTGCTCACCCCCGCCGATCCCCATGCTTTGCAAAACAAGGAATGGGAGATACTCTGTGAGCAATTGAGGTCAAAATTACAAGCCCGTTCAGGCATAAGTAATAATTACCGAATACTACTACAGGAAGGATCAGGCATTCGTTAGTAATAGCAAGAATGCAATTAACCAAAGGGCGAATCACCCTGATCTAAGAATCGATGTTAATTACACAGAAGATGACAGAGCCTATATTTACATCATTGGAATATACCCGGAAGGATTTTAAAGCCGAGGTAATAGCAGCTGAGATGCTGGAACAGGGTGCTGATCCTGACCGGATATTGATACTCATGATGGGGGCCATGAAACGAACAGTGAGTAAAGATGTGAGCCTGATTGAAGAAGTAGTTTCCGATTATGACCGTCGCAGCTATACCCTGATCAAGACAGCCCGGGAGGGCATTTATGATATGCTGCCACAGCGCTTGTTTCACCAGGCGCCTACCTCCCGTTCCCTAAAAACAGAGAAGGAACTCATTAAGGCTATTAAGCAGCGGGAGGAAGAGGAACGCAATGCCCGGAAGTTCTTCCTACCCTTTGAATGTGCCATCAACTTCCTGCGTACCCAGCTGGCCCTATACGAATCCCGACTCGACAAGCGGTCCGAATATGATGACCTGGTGGCTGTTTTTTCCCATCACTGGCCCATCTTCCAATACCTGGATGCCCGGCAGGCCGATATCTTCCTGCACCTGCTACCCATCATTCATGACATACGGGATGATCATCGCGTGATAGAAGATGTGCTTGAAATGATATTGTTGGTGCCTGTACACATCCAATTGCGGCAGCAATTGCCACAGTTTAATAACACCCCTACCTTTAGTGCCATGGGCCATTGCAGTTTAGGCATTGACCTCACCACAGGTAATGCTATTATGGCCGAAGGGCTGGACGAAATTGTAGTGAGCATCGGGCCAGCCGAACATACCATACAACAGCAATTCATGCATGGCGGGAGTAGCCAGCAAGTATTGCAATCCTTGTTGGATTACCTCCTGCCTGTTCACCTGGATATAGTTACTGAATTTGTTTTACCTGACAACGAAAAATTCACCCGCCTGGCAGATGTTGAAAGCGACCTCAATGCGGTATTAGGGGAAGATACATTTTTGTGAGTAGTATCGAAAGTTTCCGGGAGTGGGTTTTGAGCTAGATAACGTGGTCGATACTTTTATTTTAACAGGATAGCGGCGTACAAGCCCAGGATCATGATCACCATGGTAATAAATGTACTGAGAAACCACCGCTGCGTTGTAATCGTACTGTCTTTCATTTCATTGCGTACGATATGAATATCCTCTTTCACCTGATATATATCCTCTTTGACAGAGAAAACATCTTTTTTGCTAGCCAGTATGTTTGCTTTGTTCTCCACTTCGTGTTTAACTTTTATTTCCACATATTGTGTCAGACATTCCGCTTCATTTCTTCCAACCTTCTGAGCAAGGATTTCATAGAGCCTGGTCAGTGATATTGTTTCCATGGATCTGTCGATATTAAGTATTTACTAATTCCGATCTATTTGCTTACATCTACACAAATATACTATTTACCTAATGCAATCCAACTAATTTTTTTAGCACCCTCCTGTTAACAATTCACCTGCTTGGTGCATGTAGAAAGCAACTTCACTGCAGTATTGGGAGAGAAGGATACATGCTTATTAAATAGTTTGGACAGTGTCAATGCGCATACATTACTTCTCTTCTTCCCCAAAATTGGCTTATCTCATATCAAATTTAACCATCGTTTCTAAACAAATAGTTGAGCCAAAAAACAGGATCAAATTTCATGTTTTGGGATAACAAATTAACCGTACTCGATTTCCATTCATGAATATCTGCAGTGCTCTTTGAGTTAACCATATTCATTAAGTTCATTATTCGACCATACTTAGTTTTATCGACACAACCTGAGTTATAATAGTCACCCACCAAGTAATACAATGAATGAAGAAAAAATGAGCTTTTAGGACATCTTATATCATTTGCTAAATTAAAAACCAGCTCATCATTTTTTCCATTCATTACATAATAATCCCAGTCACTTGCTGGCCAACCCTCTTTAGCATCTTTAACCCATTCTAATATATCCTCATTATCGGGCTCATATATATCCTTCATTCTTTTATTATATTTTATTTCTTAAAAATATTATACCTAACCGCATCCACCAGAATAATGAGAACTATACTGAGGATGATTCTCATCTATTGGAAATAAGTGCAATCCGTCAGACTTAGGAATTATAATTGCTCTATCAGCATCCAGAATCAAATATGTTTTTTGCCCTGGAACTTCTGGATATGAACCTACAGGATTGTAAAAAACTTTACCGTCTCCTGGTGCAATATCAACAACTTGTACGCCACCCTTGGTTACATCATATTTCGCTGCAGCATTATGAACCGCTTCAGTCGAAGACCACCGCCCTTGTGGTGTTTTAGATCGTGCTGCACGAGACAATAGGTTATTGTCGGGGGTTCCGGGTGCATGGGGGCCACCCGCCAAATCTGTGGCCCTGATTGGCAAAACAGGATTCAACCCTAAAACATCCACCCATGTATTGGGATCATGAACATAAGCATAAGTATTAAAGCCACCCGAGATACCAATTGGATCTGAACTGGTATACCGCCCAGTTTCATCATCATAATACCGAAACCTATTATAATATAACCCCGTTTCCTCATCCTCATACTGCCCCTGGTACCGGAAGGGGCAATCTACAGCATTTCCGGCATGCTGCTTCCTGATCTTCCCATAAATATCATACTCTACACTCCAGGATGTATTGCCCGCTCCATCATACATTTCCACTGGTGTACCCAGGTAATCGGTAATGATGCTGTACAAATCCGTGCCAGTTAATTTTGCGGCAGGCTTGAATGTGCCCTCATCAAACAACCAGGTGACCATATTGCCCACAGGCTCTACCTTGTCTCTACTCACATCACCCCATTCATCTACGACTGCCAGGGGGCGATCTTTTACCGGGTACTTCCATTCATGCAGCGGGGTGTTGCCATTCCAAACCCACCGGGTAATTTGGCCATCAAAGACCTTGGCCGTTCTTCTGCCTAAAGCATCATATTCAAAACCCACTTCCTTGCCATCAGGCCGGATCACTTTTTTCAACAGCCCATTATCCTGCCACTCATAATTCCAGCGTCTACCATCTGCCCCCCGTTTGGATACCAGGTTGCCTTCCTCATCATATTCATACTTCGCCCCACCGGCTTCCAACAACCGCCCTCCTGCTCCATATTTCCTGTCGTCCTGCGACTTGGTCCTGTACAAGTTGCCTGCTTTATCTGGAGTACGGAAATCAAACTTATTATCCTCATACTTTGCCCAGGCCAGGTTGGCAAATTCATCATAGCCAAATTGAACAATCCCCTTGGTAAGGCCATTCATCATACTTTGCAGCCTGTCATTCACATTCCAGGAATAGATGCGGTGACGTAGCCTGCGCAAACTGTTACTTACCGCTTGACCTACAGGTCGTCCTGCCCGGTCATACTGATAGGTTGAAATTACTCCACCTGGCAACAACCGTTCTGTTTCCAGGCCAAGCGCATTGTGGCTAAGTCTTGCCTCCCATTCTACACCTTCTTTATTACCAGCCTGCAAATGATTTACATAACCAGCCTCATTATGTCCCACTTTAACAGTCGCGCCTAAATTACTGTTTATTGCTATCCGCCTGCCCAATTTGTCATACCGGCTCTGAACAACATAATCATCCTGCGCCTCACTGATCAACCGGCCTGCCCCATCCCTTTGAAACGATACTGTACTATTTTCATTCACAGCCTCCATCAGCCGGCCATTGGGATCATAGCTATAAACTTCCCAGGTACCATCACTGTGTTCAATGCGGGTAACACGCCCTGCAAGATCATATTCATACAGGGAATATTTTTTACCGGGCCTATGTACCCTTATCACTTTCCCCGCATTGTCACGACCATATTCGCGCACCAATCCATCAAAACCTGTTTCACATACCACATTTCCCCGGCCGTCATGCTTAAAACGGTATATTTCATGCCGCTCATTGATCAATGAAACCAACCGCTCCTCTGTGTTGTAATTAAATCGAACCGTCACACCATTTTCCTGCCTCGCACTCAGATTGCCCATCGGCGTATATTCAAAATGCACTTTATGGTGTGCATCTTCTGCATACACTACTTCCTCATAAGCATTGTATCTGAAATGAACTTTGTTACCATCGTATTGCCGTACCCTCACCACACGATCCTTCGTATCATATCCATAACTTTGCGCCTCCCCTTCCGGATTAACGGACGTAATACACCTCCCCCATACATCATATTCCCAACGTGATACAGCTCCTCCCGGCAAGGCGAGGCTGATCAGATTGTGATCCTCATCGTATTGCAAGCTCGTACGTTGCCCTTTTTCATTCTGAATGGATATTACCAACCCTTGCTCATTGTAATCATAGGAAGTGACAGCCCTATCCGGTGCAACCACCGATTTCAGTAAATTATCCTTATACACATATACCGAAGCATTACTCATCGCATCAGTCACCATCTGTAGCTGATCTGTTTCATCATACAGCCAGGACCTGGTTGCTCCATCCGGCTTTTGTAGGGTGATCAAATTACCCCGGTCATCATACACATATCCCGTAATATTCCCCTCTTCGTCAATATCCCGGTACAGTTCCGGCGCATCCGTATATTCATGGAATACCGAATTACCCAACGCATCCGTTTCCTGGATACACAGGTCGTTCTCGTCGTAGTAATACAGCTTCTTTTCGCCCAGAGAGTTGGTTACCACATTGTACCCCTCTCGATAGTCGATGGTTCCTTCCAGCAATCCCCCATCACCCCAGGTATGTACACAGCGGGCGCCGGTAGCAGGTCCATCATACTCCCAATAAAAGGTTTGTCCATTGCGGTCTGTCTTTTCCACCATCAGGTGGTTGGCATAACGGATCTGCGTGGTTTTACCATTCGCATCAGTAATAGCATTCAGATCACCAGCTTCATTATAACCATATTCTATCAGGGTGCGGCGGATACCCCTATGTTGTGCTTCTGCTTTAATGATCCGGCCCAATCCATCCAGGGAAAGCAAGACCTGCCGGCCACAGGAATCAATAATCTTTTCTAGTACATGTTTCCTATTGTAAAAGAACTGGATGGATAATCCAGCCCGGTTGACAAGCGCCACAGGTTTATAAACATTGTCATATCGTTTTACAAATTGCCAGGTAAGCCGGCTATTGTGGTCAAATAACTCATAATGGTTATGATCCTTACAAGTAAGCGTTAGCCTTTCCGCCCGGTTATAAAACAGCTCTCCCTCCCCTGCCAATAAGGGAAATCCAGTAGCCCGGCCATCGGGAAGTGTAATTCCAATCCCATTGTCCTGCTCCATCACCAGCAACGTAAGGTCGTAGCTGCAATGTGTTCCATGCCCCATCAACCCTTCATAATCCGAATCAGAATACCAGGTCCTTTCCCATTTAAGGGGAATGGGGCCGGGTAACTCAAAATCCACTCCATCATACAATACACTGCCATTAATGAGGTTCACGGGCTCAAAGCCATGTTTACAGAACTTCTTCGACAAGCTTTGGGTACATTTGAACTTCTTCAGTACTTTTTGGTTCAGTGCCTTCAATGCTTTCTTCATCGCCTTCCCGCCGGCTTTCAGCAAGGCGCCAAAACCAAATGACATGGCCAGGTTCAGCAACATACTCATCAGGTCGGGTACATACGGACCACCAACCACCACCGGTTTACCGGCAGGGATGGGAATGGCGGCCGAAGTAGGCAGGTATAAAGAAGGGATGGGCTTAAACTTTTTACCAGGTGTAATGGATAAGGGAATGCCAACATCATTACACGACATAAGCAGGAAACCTGCTCCACTGAAGTACGAACCTTCAGCCTTTACCCGCGGGCTCCCAAAGAAGTTCTTGGAATCATGTCCAATCATGGGCGCCATCACAAAGGGACCACCCATGGGTATATGCACAAAGCATCCCAGCATACCGTCGGTACTAGCATTGCCACGCGGCATACCATTGACCCGCACCGTAGCACCTATCTTAGGGATCCAGTCAAAGGGATCAAATACCAATCCGATAAAAGGATGTGGCATGGGAACAGGCGCTCCCACTATGAGCACCATATGAATATCAATGCCAATAATTGGCAATAAATGTCGGTTAGCCGGTAGCATCCGTAAACAGTTTTACTTCACTTCAACGGCTGTATTTACTTCAACCCAATCAAACAGCTTTACAGCATGTGAATGGGCCAGTCTGATACAACCATGTGAACCGATCAGGTTAAGATTTTTTACAACTACTTCTTTCTCTGCAATCGTGGGAAACCAGGATCGCATGCGAGACATAGAAATAGCTGCAGTATCAGAAACTACGGTGGCCAGGGTGCCTTGTTCGGCGGGGTTTTCTATATAATTGTAAGACTCATGAATAAAGATACCAGTGTTATTGATCTGCAGGGCATAGTTCATTTGCGCATTGTACTTTCCGCTTCTGCGTACCTTTTCCTTTTGCAATACCTTAAACTTGCCCTTGGGCGTAGGATGTTTGGCATCTCCTGTTACACAACCAAATTTATACACCTCCACATCATCCTCATACGCAATGAGCCGTTGGCTGCCAATATCCACCATTATTTTCTTCACCACCTTTTTGGCGGGCTTAGGAGGTACTTTTTTTGCTGCGGGATGAGGTTTGGCCATGGCTACACTGATTCTGGATATTTTTGCAACAAGCTATTTAAGTTTTGTCAGAAATACTTTATACTCTTTAACAGCGTACTGTTCGGGATTCTTATCAATATAAGCTTTAAACACCGCTTTTATTTTGTCTATATAGCTTGCCGGTATTTCCTTTTGCAGCGTTTTAACTGCCACATAGAAATAATCCATCGAATCCTTTTTGGGTGCAATGGATGGAACAGTCAACAAATAGTCCCAACACTTATCCATTTTCACAAATTGTGGAAAGCGGAATATATTCTTCACCACAGCTGTCTTAACAATATTGTTCTTATTGCCAATCTGGCCGACGATAAAATCAAAGCCCGCATCCGGATAAAACTCATACTTCTTGCCAATAAAACCTACCGCAGAAACTATGTTGCGGAGGATCGTAGCATTGTCTTCATAGGCTGTAGCCAGGCCGGTGATCTCTTTAATATAAGGAAGATTGGCATACTTCTCTTTCCTGGCACTGGTAAATTCTTCGGCCGCTTCTACATTTATCACCTTGGAAAGTTCCTCTGCCTCTTCTTCTTTCAATGTTTTCTTTTTCTTCAATAAAGCCTCGATCTGTTCCATATTACTTTGCTTCATAGTTTGTATTTACTTACATTTTATTTTCCCTGCATCATCCACCTTTACCGTTTTGCCGGTCTTCATTTTTAAACTTATTTGTTTCGCGGTCTTCATAGTTCTCCCTGCTTTCAGGTTGTCGGGATCATAACTATGATAATAACCAGGGGTTACCGGTCTTTCCGCATTTTGCAATACTTTATCCCGGTCGTGATACAATGCAGACCCTTCTAAATCCCTGGCCGCAACCCGGTCGTCAAGATCATCTACATACGTAACCTGTGTAAAGGTTTTGCCATCCCGCGCATGTTCTTTTGTACGATCTTCCAGGTCCCGCTCCGTAATTCCATGATACACCACCGTACCATATTTATCTTTCAGCTGGTAATAGATATACAGGCCGAATATATCCGTTTGACTGTTGGGATCATCTACAAAGGCATACAGCGCCAGCCCACCCTCCAGGCCAATTGGATCTTTACTGATATAGATCCCTTCTTCCGGCGCATAATACCGGTACCGGTTGTAATACAAGCCTGTTTCTACATCTTCATACTGACCCTGTAAACGAAAGGGACAATCTACAGCATTCCCGGCACTTTGCTTCCTGATCTTCCCATAAATATCATACTCCACACTCCAGGTTGCATTACCATCCCCATCATACATTTCTACTGGCGTACCCAGGTAATCCGTAAGGATACTGTATTGCTTATTGCCCTGCAATTTGGCAGCCGGCCTGAAAGTACCTTCATCAAATATCCAGGTCACCAAATTCGCCACCGGCTCGTCTTTGTCCTTATGCACTTCCCCCCATTCATCAATCACCGTAACCGGACTTTCATTCAAGGGATACTTCCATTCGTGCAAGGGTATATTGCCATCCCAGACCCAGCGCGTCACATTTCCATCAAAGCGCTTGGCAGTTCTCCGACCCAGTGCATCATATTCAAAACTCACTTCTTTTCCATCAGGACGGATCACTTTCTTCAACATCCCATGACCCTGCCATTCGTAACACCATTTTGCCCCAGAAGCCGTTGTTTTCAATACCAGGTTGCCGGCTTCATCGTAGTCATATTGTACACCATTGGCCGATAGCAGCCGGCCACCCGGACCATATTTCCTGTCACTTTGTTCTTTCGTACGATAAAAGTTCCTCGTTTTATCCGCCTGCCGGTAATCGAAAGTATTATCTTCATATTTAGCCCAGGCCAGGTTGGCAAACTCGTCATAGCTATACTGCACCAGGCCCCTGGTAAGGCCATTCATCATGCTTTGCAGGCGGTCATTCACATTCCAGGCATAGATGCGATGACGCAAACTGCGGGAAGAATTATTTACTGCCTGCTCCACCGGCCGCCCGGCCCGGTCATACTGAAAGGTGGCAATGATACTGCCCGGTAGCAAACGCTCTGTCTCCAGTCCCAGGATATTGTAGCCGTATTTAGCTTCCCACGCTGCCCCCTCCTGGTTCACAGCTTGTAGCTGACCAACATATCCACCCTCGTTATAACCTGCTTTTACAGCGGCACCTAAATTACTGACTATTTCAATGCGTCTGCCCAGTTTGTCATACTTGCTTTGCACCAGGTACCCATCCTGGTTTTCACTGGTCACACGCCCCTTTGCATCCCGCTGAATAAGGAGCGTACTGTGTTCATTGGTCGCCTCAACCATCCTCCCATTGGCATCGTAACTAAATAGTTGCCAACTGCCATCACTGTGTTCTACACGGGTAATACGTCCTGCCAGATCATGCTCCAGCAACGTAAACCTTTTACCGGGCCTTTCCACCCGGATCACTTTACCAACAGCGTCGCGCGTATATTCCGTTGTTAATCCATCAAATCCCGTTTCCCGGATCACCTTCCCCCGTGCATCACGTTTTATACGGTATACTTCATGCCGCTCATTGACGAGCGACGAAAGCCTTTGCTCTGTATCATACTGATAATGGATGCGAACACCATTTTCCTCCCGGGCACTAAGGTTACCCAATGGTGTATATTCAAAATGCACCTTGTGATGCACATCTTCAGCATACACCACTTCGTCATACGCATCATAGCGGAATTTAATCCGGTTACCATCATACCCCCTGATCTGCACCACCCTATCCAGGGAGTCATATCCAAAGCTTTTAGATTGTCCTTCCGGGTTGATGACTGCGATGCAATTACCCCAGGCATCATATTCCCAATTGGATACAGCCCCTCCCGGCAAAGCCATACGGACCAGGTTATGGTCTGCATCGTACTGCAAAAGCGTACGCTGCCCCTTCTCATTCTGAATGGCCGTTACCAATCCCTGCTCATTATATTCATACGAGGTCACTGCCCGGTCGACAGCAACTACCGATTCCAGCTGTTCGTTTTTGTAAACATATACCGTGGCATTACCCCCTGCATCCGTGATCATCTGCACCTGGTCCTTTTCATCATACATATAGGCCGTAACAGCCCCATCAGCTGTTTGTACCGATAGTCGATTGCCCCGGGCATCATATACATACCCCGTTATATTACCCTCCTGATCCACCTCCCGGTAAAGCTCTGGCGCATCCGTATATTCATAAAAAATTGAATTCCCCAACGCATCCGTTTCCTGGATACACAGGTCATTCTCATCATAGTAATACAGCTTCTTTTCGCCTAACGAATTGGTCACCGCATTGTATCCTCCGTGGTAGTCGATTGTCCCTTCCAGCAAACCGCCATCCCCCCAGGTATGCACACAGCGGGCACCCGTAGCTACACCATCATATTCCCAGTAAAAGGTCTGTCCATTGCGGTCCGTCTTTTCCACCATCAGGTGGTTGGCATAACGAATGCCCGTGGTTTTACCATTCGCATCCGTAATAGCGGCCAGGTCTCCCGCCTCATTGTAGCCATATTCAACAAACACCCTTTTCGATCCCTGATGCACGCCGGCTATTTGTACCACCCGGTCAAACCCATCCAACGTAAGTAGTATCTCCCGCCCCGCTGTGTCAATGATCTTCTCCAGGATATGCTTCCGGTTGTAGAAAAACCGGATCGCCACACCAGCCTTGTTGCCAAGCGCTACCGGCTTAAATACATTATCATGGCGTTTTACAAATTGCCAGGTAAGCCGGCTTTCGTGATCAAACAATTCATAATGATGATGATCCTTGCAGGTGAGCGTTAATTTTTCAGCCCGGTTATAAAATTGTTCTCCTTCTGCTACCAGTAAAGGAAATCCCGTGGCCCGGCCATCGGGCAGCGTAACCCCAATACCATTGTCCTGCTCCATCACCAGCAGCGTAAGATCATAACTGCAATGTGTACCATGTCCCATCAATCCCTCATACCCTGAATCCGAGTACCAGGTACGCTCCCATTTAAACGGTATGGGACCAGGCAATTCAACATCCACTCCTTCATACAGTACACTGCCATTAATAAGGTTTACCGGTTCAAAGCCATGCTTACAGAATTTCTTCGACAGACTTTGCGTGCATTTAAACTTCTTCAGTACCTTCTTGTTAAATGCAGTTAATGCTTTTTTCATAGCCTTGCCGCCTGCTTTCATCAGGGCGCCAAAACCAAATGACATAGCCAAACCCATCAACATGCTCATCAGGTCGGGCACGTACGGACCTCCTACCACCACCGGTTTACCAGCCGGAATAGGAATGGCTGCCGAAGTAGGCAGGTATAAAGAAGGAATGGGTTTAAACTTTTTACCGGGCGTAATGGACAAAGGGATCCCTACATCGTTGCACGACATCAGCAGGAATCCGGCGCCACTGAAGTACGAACCTTCGGCAGTTACTTTTGGACTGCCAAAAAAGTTTTTCGAATCATGGCCAATCATGGGCGCCATCGCAAAGGGTCCCCCCATCGGTATATGTACTTTGCACCCCAGCATACCATCCGTACCTGCATTACCCCTTGGCATGCCATTAACCCGTACAGAAGCCCCTATTTTGGGTATCCAATCCATGGGATCAAATACCAGTCCAATGAAAGGATGCGGAATAGGAACAGGCGCACCCAATATGAGCACCATATGGATGTCAATACCAATAATGGGTAATAAATGCCTGTTAGCCGGTAGCATCTTAGTTGGTTTAGGTTACAGGTTCGCGTTGTTTGGGGAGGATAACTTCGTGTTTATCTTTTGCTGATTCTTTCCATTGTGGCCCCAGTAAAGCAGTGAATTCCTGGTCAATGCTTTTGGCTTCCTCCCAGCGCTGTTTCAATTCATACCATTGCAGGTTGTCAAGTGCTACCGGACCTAATTGGCTGCTCTGCTGTTCTTCGGGGGGCATGGCGCGGCCTGCATTCAATGCCTTGGTCAGCAAATCCCCATATTTCTCCGGTACATTTTTCTTACTCAAGGTGTAGGCTTGCCGGTAGGCATTGATAGCCATCCCTGGCAAAGCATATTCCATTGCCGTATCGCCCTGCTTTTCAAATCCAACTATGGCGGCGGGCATTTTTTTCTGCAGCTGGTTGCTGGCAGCGATATAACCATGAAACTGGATCAGCAGCGGCCGGCAGGCAGCTGCTTCTTTGGATAAGCCCTGCGTAGCCAGGCGTAAGCCTTTTGCCAGCAGGCCGTCTATTTTATCAAATTGTTTGAAGCTGAACAGCATACCTGCGTATACAATATGCGCAGTGGCAAACAAACTTTTCTGGCCAGATCGTTGCGTAAGCAGTAATGCTTTTTCACCCCATTCATCTATCCGTGCCAGGTTGTTGTGCTGCACCCCTTTTCCCATTTCCAATATACATTCATTGAGTTTGGCTTCTGGCGCATTGCTATTACCCGCTTTGGCAATCTTACTAATGGCGCCATCCATGTCCAGTACCACACTCAATGATTTCGTGTGATCCGGGTATTTTTTCATGACCCCATCAAAATAGTATGCACCGATATGATCAACGATCATGAAGGAGATCAACGGAGGGATACCTTTTTTCAATAATCCCATCAGCCATAGCCGGTAACCCTCCATATCATGAATGGAATGTGGCAGTAAAGCGACTACCAGCGGCATCGTTTTATCGGGCAGTTGCTCCCGGAAACGTACCAGCATGGCCAGCAAACAACCATCTGCATCCTGTGCTCCCGCAACAGGTGCACCAGCCCCTTCTATAGCGGCTATCTGTGCAGGCGATAATACCTGCTGCGCTTTTTGATCGGCCTGGAGCGCCTTTATCCAATCATTGTATAGATGCGAAGAATGACTGTATTCATTTTCAAAAGGTGTCAACAACGTAACGACCATTTCAGGAAGCGCCCCATGTTCCGTTGACTCCAGTTTAAGGAATCCTTCATAAAGCCGGGCTTCTTCGGGCTTGATCAGCCAACGTACCATTTTCAGGTCCGGAAAAGGAGATACTTCCTTGATCCACTTCGATTGTATCTTATGTACCAGTTCTGCTATGGGATTGTGTTCTGCCAGCATGCCTGTTTTAATTGAGGTTTACCGTACCACCTTTTACATTCGTCATCGTGGTGCCGTCTACATTGATCGTGCCTTTACTTTGAAGTACCAGGTTGGCATCGCCATTTACACTGGTAGCGGGAGAGGTCACATCCACTTTGGCATCGCCCTTGATCTCCGTGGCTGTGCCTTGTACAGTAGCCGAAGTGCCCTCAGCCGTAAAAGAGGCTGTACTTTTCATCTCGGCCTTCGTGGTACCATGTGTCGATATCTCCGTTCCCGTAATCTCTATCTTACCACCTGCATCCATCTTAATTTTTGACGAACCGCATTCCAGCGTGATCTCTGTAGAACAATTTATATTGATCTTACCGGCCCCATCCAGGTGGATCTTATTGCCTGCCGCATCTACCACCGAAATGGCATCCCCGTCAAGGCTGATCACACTGCCCGAAAGCGCCGTGAGGCTTTTCGATTTATTACCCTGTCCGCCACCGCCACCCGTTTTACCGTGGAACAGGCTGCCCATCACAAAGGGTCGATCAGGGTCATTGTAACGGAAGGCTACCAATACCTGGTCGCCCGTCTCCGGTATCACCACCAGCCCCCGGTTGGGAGCCCCGCCCTTACCTCCGCCGGCATCAGGCGTCATCACCCTGATCCAATCCGTCATTTCGCCACTGGCCTGCTGCCAAAGCATCTGCACCCTTACACGACCTTTGTTATCAGGATCAGCATTGTCCATTACCGTAGCTACTTGCGGCTCCGCAATCGGCACTACTACCTGTTGCACCGGAATGGCGTCCAATCCCGCAGGGATCGCTTCAAAACTGTTGTAGTACTTACCGTTCTCATTAACATGGTGCTCGATAGAAGTGATCAGGAATTTTCCATAATCCTCCTTTGTAAAGGAGTCATTTTCAAATTTGGAGAACTTCACATTGGCCACAGCCCCAATGCAAATGAAGGGATTATCGCTGCTACCCGCCAATACTTCCAGTCGGGCGGCCATGGCTGTTTTTTGTTTTTTGAGAAAGGCATCCAGGTCCCCCTTACTTTCTACCCTGGGTTTCAGCGGAAAGCTCACCGATTCGGCAAAGACCTTATTAGATTCTTTCAATGCAAACGACGCATATTCATCCAATCCCTCTACCTCCTTGGGCGATTTGCCCGAGATAAAGCTATCATCCTTCGACAAATAGGAATAACCACTGAAGTTCATGGGCAGTATGCGCAGGGTAAACTGCATATTATGCACATCCTGGCCATAAGTAATATCTATGTCGGGTGATGAGGAGGGCTTACCAAAAAACAATGTTTTACCATCATAGTATAACCATTCCCCAAAATCAGCTGAGAGCCGGTTGAGAAAATGGAACGTACTTTCCCGGTATTGGCAGATGTAGGTGAGTGGCGGCTTGTGTTTGGGAGCCAATTGCACATCACAACTTTGGGCCGCCGGCTCCGTAAGTTGCCCGGCTATATCATGCAGGTTCTTTTTATAAAAAGAAAGCAGATGAGGACCGTTTTCGAGGAGGATGGTTGGGCTATAACCCTTCAGTACCAACTCACTGGTAAAATTATCAGACTGCTCCATACTCACCTCACAAATGAGTCCCCTGAACTCATAGGCTTGTTCACGCGTATTGGCCTGTACCAGTTTGATCACAGCCATCTTACCAATCAACTTTTGGCTGTTCTTTACCTTAAAGGCGCCGCCATGCCCCAAAACATCATACCGGATGCGAATGGCAAATTCATGATGCGCATTAAAGTGCTGCTTGATCACTACAGCACTGTAATAATCAATTTTCTGGTCTTCAATTTCAATATCGGCAATGACCTGGTTTTGCATCTTACAAAGATTTATGTTCCTTCTGCAACGCCGGCGCCGCTTGTGTCCAATAAGGGGAAGGCTGCCATGGGCATATACCCCTGGAGCCTGCGTTATAAGGAATAACAGTTCATGCTGACATTTACACGGAGGCAAACATCAACTAAATAAAGAATCAAGTACGGTAAGTGGTTTTCCTTCAGGAATTAATACTAAGAGATAGGTACAACCTTGAATCTAACGGGGGAGTATGGGGGAACGATATAGAAACAGTCGAAAGGAATCCTTGAAATAACAAATACTAACTAGGAAGGCCATTCATTCTTATGCTCTGCATTGCCTACCTTGATCTTCTGAGCTGAGATCGTAAAATCGATCTGCATGGGCTTAGCGCCTTTAATATCGATACTTTCCTGGAAAGCAATCACATACCCCTTTTCAAAAGTGAGCTCTTTCATCTTGGAGTCTTCATCACTTTTCTTAAAAGTAATGCTGCCATCAACCGGTTTGTATTGATTTACCATCGCTTCAATAATACTGGTATCATCAGTAGATTCAACCGTAAGATTAATGGTACCACCATACACACCGGAAGCGGGACGGCCCTTGGCATCTACATCGCGGCGAAGTGCATAATCGCAGGCAAGCACATCAATATTATCTTTGCTGCCGAATTTTAGCTTTGCATTAAATGACATCTTGGAAGGTTTTAAAAAGTGATTAATGATATATTAGTCGCATAAATTATTCAGGGGAATAACAAATTAATTATTTTTTTTGAATTGTACGAGGGGCTGGCAGATGATTTAATGATTAAATTAACGTTCCCCACAGGCAAGTGCAATCGTCAGTTAACTGTTGTTTATGGGGCACTAACCAACCGTCAACTACACAGTATCCATTAACCGATTAATAAGCAGCGAATTACAAAGCGCGTTTAGGACATAAGTCAAGATAAGCTCTTACCTGATTACGTGTATCCTTACCCATTTTCCCTAAAAAAGAGAAACTTCACAGAAAACCTTTCCTGCAAATTATACTTCCTGCATTATTTTTTTATTTACTCAAATGAGTGAGGCAAGGCAGATTGCTTCCAACAGCCATGACCCGAAGTCGCCAAAACCAGCCATCTTCGTCAATTATAGCCAAAAGCAGCCAGCCCCATTTGCGATCCATCCCGTTTCCAATAGATTTGAGGTAACAACTTCCCGATTCCGGGGGTACCCGAAGGGTAGCTGAAGGGTAGTCCTAGGGTAGTCGAAGGGTACTCTAAGGGTACAAATAGCGTTAATCGAAAAATCAGTCATTTTTCCTGAAAATGGCAGGGCAGTCGGTACCCTTAACTTTTCCAGAGCGGCTTCCATAGAAGCGACACTTTTTACCTGCGACGAGAACGAAAGGTGTCACCTCTATGTTATTGAGCCGCTTTCTTCTCCAGTACCGGCATCAGGAAGCGCGTTACTTCCGGCGTTTGGTGCTCTTGCGCCATAATGCCTTCCATCTTTTTTACAATATCAGGGTATTGCCCGGCAAGGTCATATTGCTCCTGCGGGTCCTTGCTCAGATCAAACAATTGCGTTTTAATAACCCCTTTCATCAGGTCCAGCCGAAGTGCTTTCCAGTTGCCCATCCGCAATGCCTGCTGCCCACCATATTCCGGATATTCCCAGTAGAGGTAAGCATGTTGCTGCTGTTTCTCTTTTTTGTCCAGGAGTGCAGGCAAAAGACTGATGCCGTCAATATTAGTTGGCGCTTTGATACCCAACAATTCGCAGATCGTGGGCATCATATCAATAGTAGCCGATACATGATCTGAAGTAGTTCCTGCCTGCACCTTACCCGGCCATTGAACGATGAAAGGCTCCCGTATACCACCCTCATGCAAAAAGCCTTTGCCCCAGCCATAATCGCCCCGGAAGGGACCTCCGCTGTTGAAGAATACCGGATCGACCCCGGCATTGGCAGCAGGCCCATTATCACTACAAAACATAATGATCGTATTTTCATACAACCCATTACGTTTGAGCGAGGCTACAATTTGACCCACCTGTTCATCCAGCGTGGAGATCATAGCAGCATAAGTTGCATGCGGGTAACGGCATGGAAAATACGAGTCGCCCAGGAAAGGTTTTTCGTCACCAAATTTCGCATGGTAATAATCCACCCATTTCTTAGGTGCCTGCAACGACACATGTGGCAATGGTGAAGGATAATACAGGAAAAAGGGTTTATTCTTATTCTTATCAATGAAATTCACAGCAGCCTTGATCAGGAAGTCCGGTGTATAATCTTTTTGCTCATAGATCTTATAATTAGCAGGATCACTGGAATCAAGGTCTTTCGGGAATTTCACAGCAGGGTCCATAACTTTATTGCTCAGTACTACCCGGTCTTCATTCTCCCACAGGTGACCGCTATAATACGTATGGTCCTGCCGCTGGCAAATAAAGCCATAGAAATAATCAAAACCCTGGCGGTTGGGAACACCACTCGTAAACGGCGCACCCAATCCCCATTTGCCTACCATACCAGTAGTATAACCTGCTCCTTTCAATACTTCGGCAATCGTAAACGTTGAATCCGGTATGGGCCGCTGACCTTCCAGGAAAGGATTTTCTTCCATCGCTTTAAAGCTCCATACCGGCCCTCTTTCGCCCCATTCATCATTGCCCCGTATATAGGCCCTGCCCGAATGTTTGCCCGTCATGAGCAGGTAGCGCGAAGGTGCGCAAACCGGGAAAGCATAATGCTGCGTAAAACGCTTGCCATTTTTAGCCAGCTGGTCAATATTCGGTGTTTCAATCTTCTGCTGACCATAACAACCCACATCGCCATAGCCCAGGTCATCAGCATAGATATACACAATATTGGGTAAGGCAGCCTTTGCCGCCTTTGGTTTTACCAATTGTGCCATTAAGGCATTCAAATACACTAAGCCTAATAGCAACAGTAAGCCTTTCCTGATCATGCATTCCGTTTTAATAAGTGAGGCATGGATGTTTCATGCACCATGAAAGTAGGTCATTTTGGTAACGTCAACCTCAGGAACCCTTGTGCATACGTTTGCACATAACACAGCCTCCCGCACCTGTTAAATTACCCTATATTAGCAGCGCAACCCATACACAGGTTGTACACGCTTCTATATGAAAACAATACTCTCCGTTCTTACCTGCCTACTCTCCTTGATGCCGGGTATGGCCCAAAAACCAGCGCAGCAGCAACGCCCCAATATTATTTTCTTCCTGGTGGATGATATGGGCTGGATGGATACCTCCCTACCCTTTGGCGACTCCGTAATGGCCCTCAACCGTCAGTTCCATACGCCCAATATGGAAAGGCTGGCCAAAGCAGGCATGGTATTTACCAATGCGTATGTAAACCCGGTGTGTACACCTACCCGCACTTCCATACTTAGTGGCATGAGTGCAGCCCGGACACATATTACCAACTGGACCAATATCACCCGGGATCAACCAACCGATCATCCCGATAGCTTATTGCAGCCTCCCGTTTGGAATATCAACGGCATCAGCCCTACCCCACTCACAGGTGCTTATACGACCAAACCTTTTCCGCAATACCTGCGCGAAGCTGGTTACCAAACCCTGCATGTAGGCAAGGCCCATTGGGGCAGCCAGGGTACACCAGGCAGCGACCCATTGAACCTGGGCTTTATTACCAATGTAGCAGGTGGCTCATTGGGGCATCCGCAGAGTTATTATGGAGAGCGTAATTATGGCAATGAGCCGGGCAAGATCAGCTTTAATGCAGTACCCGGTCTGCAGGAATTTTATGGACAGGATGTATTCTTATCCGATGCCCTTACCCGTAAAGCCAAAGCGGTAATGGAAGTGCCCATCAGCCGCAAGCAGCCCTTCTTCCTGTACCTGGGCCATTATGCGGTGCATACCCCCATTCAGCCCGATAAACGCTATGTAGACCGTTACCTGGCAGCAGGCCTCTCGCCGGTTGAAGCGGCTTATGCTTCATTGGTAGAAGGGATGGACAAAAGCCTGGGAGATATTATGGATTTCCTGCGGGAGAAAGGTATTGACAAAAATACCATCCTGATCTTCATGAGCGATAATGGTGGCCTGTCCAACGCAGGCCGGGGAGGCATCCGCAATACCCATAATTTACCATTGCGGGCTGGTAAGGGGTCCGTGTATGAAGGCGGTATCCGTGTACCACTCATAGTACATTGGCCTGGCATAACCAAGCCTGGAAGCCGCACCAGGCAATATGTAATGGCCGAAGATCTCTTCCCCACCCTATTGGCCATGGCGGGTATCAATCGGGTTGATAAACAGCCTATAGACGGCCGCAGCTATGTACCGGTATTGAAAAATGCTTCTTATACAGATACTTCCCGGGCACTGGTATTCCATTATCCCAACCGCTGGACCACCCGGGAGGATGAAGCCATCGCCTGGGCCAGCGCCATTAGAAAAGGGCCGTGGAAACTGGTGTATTTGATGAAGCTGCAAAAGCTGGAACTCTACAATCTCCAGGATGATATCGGGGAGCAACACGACCTCGCAACTCAGTATCCACAACAGGTATCAAGACTTGCCCGCCTGCTGGGCAATGAATTAAGAGCAAGGAATGCTCAAATGCCCACCTGGAAGGCCAATGGCAAACAAGTAGCCTGGCCCGATGAATTATAATAAACGATCACTCATCAGCTGGCAGCCCTCCTCGGTAGTGAGCGATCAAGAGCTATTATTAGCGCATTTACACAACAGTTATCTAGGAAACAATGAATATACCACCACAGCGAGTACTGCAGGCCCTATACATCTTATAACCGGTCGCTGTCAATTACATTTATTTCATGTATAGAGGGCGGTCCACTGGCCTTGGTTACCTTCAACCGGAGTTTGCCGGAATGGTAATTACGGGGAAGCCTGATCACTTTGCAATCACCCATCGGCTCATGACCAAAGTAGATGGTTTGCCATTGCCCGTTTTGTAAAATATCTACCAGGTATTCCTGAATACGGGGCAATCGTATTTGTGAAAATCCATCGGGCAAGGACTTGGTATCCTTGTATTCAAAAATGCTGATCTTGTTAAAGGCAAGTGTTGCATCCAAAGCAATTTCTACAGTAGCCAGGGTATCTACAGAAGCCCACCGGCTGTCGAGGTTGCCATCGGTCAACTTGGATGCATCGTACTGATTGTCTTTATCCGGCCAAACACTGGTGGCTACAGCCGGCTTTCCCAGGGAGATAAAACGGCCATTGCGGGGCAATGGCTTACCAGCTGCCAGACCCAGGCGTTTACCCAGGTTAATCACCGCCAGGGCCTCATACTCCCGTATCCTGCCCGTTTGACCTGGCGGAACATTGATCACCAGCGAATTGCTATTATCAGTACACCAATAAAACAATTCTTCCAATTCATCTTGTTCCCGTACTGGTAATGGCATTGACTTTTGAAACCAGTTCCAACGATGGCTAAGACATAAGGTATGTTCAAATGGCAGGTAATACGACTTACCTTCGTGCAGGTATTGCTTCTTGTCAAATTTGCTGGCCAACCTTGGATCCCACAGCCGAAAATCGGAAGGGAAGTATTGAAAATAGGATTTGTTATCAACCACCATCTCAGAAGGGGGTGTAAACTTGCGTTTCCCTTCTTCATTTACGATGGTATGGTTCACACTCACCGCACAGGCCGGGTTGAACTTTTTCACCAGTTTGTACACCTGGTCAATGCCCCAGTCCGCCGGCTTCCTGTCCCAACCACCATCGAGCCACAATTCACAAATAGGTCCATAATTACTAAACAACTCCGTTAGCTGGTTGAGCATGTACTGTACATATACCTGTGGATCCTTGTCTTTATAAGAAGGCTCATGCCGGTCCCATAAGGAGTAATAGATGGCAAATTCTATCCCGTACTTTTTACAGGCGGCAGCTACCGCCTTTACCACATCCGTTTTAACAGGAGAGGATGCAACATCATACGTGGTGTATTTACTGTCCCATAGACAAAAGCCGTCATGGTGTTTGGTAATGAGCAATACATAGCGAAAGCCGGCTTCCTTAGCGGTACGGACCCATTGATCCGGATCCAATTGGGTAGGATTGTACTTTTCAACCGGAATAGTACCATCCGACCATTCTACATCTGCAAAAGTATTCACCCCAAAATGAATGAACATACCGTACCCCCTTTTGATCATGGCCTGCTGGGCTGCATTGGGTTGCGTGGCCGGCTGTAATACCTGCGCTCCTGCACTTGAGAAAATGAATACTGCCGCCAATCGGGTGATAAGCTTTTGCATACGGGAATGGGCTGTTTTAAGTAATTGCCCCAAGATAACCGATAAGGTTGACAATACACCACACAACCGTATGCATTAAGCAATAACTTCTGTTAAGTGAACCAGCCTTTCTGTTAAGCCAGTCTGTCTAACTCATCTCTCCTGCCCCACCTTTGTGCAGCAATCAATCATCATAAACAATCAAATAACCAGTTCATGGAAAAATTATCTTTCATCCTTAGCTTATCATTGGCAGCTTGTGCAGGTGAAGCAGTGGCACAAAACCGCACGCAATCGGTAATAGAGATAAACGCCCTTAAATTAACCGATGGCAAGAATACCGTACAGGTACCCAATGACAAAGCCACTATAGAATTTGTAAAGCGGGGAGACCGGTTTACCGATGTAGTATTAATCGATGTGCATGGTCATGCTACCCGACTGGCAGCCAAGCCGGCAAGCACCAATGGTATGCCGCCATCTTCCTGTAAGTTTCCCATCCCCGATGCCTGTTTTGGCATTCCCGATAGCCAGGAAGTAGCCATGTGTTTTTGCAAGCCAACCAATCTTTCCGCTGGAGAATATACAATGACTATCAAGCGGGCCATACTTACCTGTCGCAAAGCAGGTAGTACGGGAGATTATTAATACTGCAGCGTAGCCTGCAATTTGGCAAGATCAATCGTACCCAATATATCTTTCATCAATTGCACGTGCCGTTTACTAAGTATCACCGTATTACCCTGCTGGTACTTGTACAGGTCGATCAGGATGAGCTGCACGGCATAAGGAGGCAATGACTTATTAAAGAAAGCAGGATTACATTGCATATAGGGACGGCCATTGCGCGACAGCATAGGCTGCCCCTTTTCCTCAGCTGTATAGGCATCCAGTTGCCGTTGATTGGATCGCACCTCAGCTTCCGGCTTATCAATCATCGCTTGCTGGTCGCGCAAAAACTTTGCTTCATCAGCCTTATACATACTGTCTGTTCGCTGCATCTCTTTGAGGTATTTCTCCCTGGCAGCTTTTGCTTTCGCAGGCTCAGATTTGGCCAGCATATCAAGACCTTCCAGAAATCCTTTCATACCCGCATCCCTGGTCTTGAGCCATTGCTGATAAGGGCTACCATTCGCCGCCGTCTTTTTCAATTCCTCCACCTGTTTTTTGCCGGCTGCTATGGCCAGTTGCAAATAACGCTCCTTCGTAAGCGGAACAAAGAGGGGCTCCTTATTTTTGGTGATGGCCACCAGGTTCCGGTACACCGGAAAGCCCTGGATATGATCGGTTACAATTGGCTCTTCAAAATAGTCATCTTTATCGAGACCATTGTTACTCACAATCGTGGCGATACTATTAAAATATACCTTCAAAGAAGGACCTTCCTCATCCACTTTTGCCTGGGGATTGTTGCCAGATCTATAATACTCCAGGAAAATAACACCCGACTCGCCCGTCATTACCTTTTTATCCTCACAACCATATTCACAGAGTGAGGCATAAGCGCCTGCCGAAAATCCCCTGGGTGGGTTCAATACAGGCGTTTGATGAATTTGCTCTATCACCCTGGCCATATTGGCCCGCATTTGTAATTGTTGTTGCTGGGTAAAACCAAAATAACCGGCTCTTTGAAACGATATTCCTTTGGCTGGTGCAGGATACCAGGTGCCCTTGTCCAGGGCAGGTATACGTTCCTGTGCGCCGCAAATAATACCGGATAACAGTAAAGCCATCAACGGAATCCTGGTTAGTAAAGGCATGGTGTAATAGTTTGTTCCAGACACACAAATTATTACAACACACCCAGCCCGGCATGCCTGACCGACCCAATTGTCAAATTAGCCAGCCGACATGCCTTATTCATTGCATCACCCAAGCCTATTGCTTGATGAACTTCCGCGAAGCCGATTGGTTTTCACTTAACAAGCGTACATAATAAATGCCCGACTGCAGAGCATATACCGGCAGGCGTAGGCGGTTATAACCTGCTACACCGTTCAGGCTTTTTGTTGATACTACACGGCCTGCCAGGTCGGTGATCATGATCGTAGCCATGCTTTTGGTGGTGGCATTCCAGGCTACCACCAATTCGTTGATGGCCGGATTAGGGCTTACCTCTATCAGCTCAAAACCATTCATACCAGGTTTCACCGTCACGATCTTGGAATAATCTTTGGTACCATCAATATCCACCGTAAGCAGGCGATAGTAAGTAAGCGCCGTAATTTTTTCGGGGTCCTTGTAACCATAAGTTATATCACCATTGGAATTGCCAGCGGCCTGTACTTTACCAAGGCTGGTGAACTGACTGCCATTGTTGCTTTTTTGAACTTCAAAATGATCAGTCTGTTGTTCCATACTGGTAATCCATTGCATTTGTACCGATTCGTTGACCAGGTTGGCCATAAAGCTTTTCAAGCGAATGGGCAATACACTAAAAGGTGGTGAAGCACATCCGTTATTAACCGGCCCCGGCGATATACTTACCCCTGCCGCGGGGGCAGGAAACTGGTAGAAATTACCATCTACCGAGGTAGTGGGCACATTGTAGGTAAAAGCAGCATTACAGGCCGGGACGCCATTCACCGAAAGATTGACGGTACGCTGCACCGCTGTTGGATTGGTATTCAAAAAGGTCGGTGTGGTAGGCGAAGCAAGGTTCCGGTATAAAATGTACACGGTGCCAAACTGGGTACACCAGGAAGTAAAGTCATACGTCATCGTGATATTATTCGACATAAAGATCACCACCGATGAATTGGGGGGAATTATCGCACCATCGTCTATAACCACCAGGCAAGCACCCAGCGGTGTAAGATTGGATGGATCGGGGGGAGAGAAGTCATTCGTATTCGCCACAGTAATATTCGGATTAGCTGGCAGCGTGATGGCGAGGTCATCTACATTTAGTGGGCTGGCTCCCGAACGCAGGTAAATAAATTCATTGTTGTTTTCAAGTCCGCAGGCGTCGACCATGATGCCGGTAATATGAGGGCATTGGGACCTGGTTGCAAATGGACAGGCCAGGCAACAAAATACCCAGAAGCAGAGGATTCGCATATACAGGTGTTTGTTTAATAGCTTGTTATCAAGGCATTGCTACTAATCATTGCAGGAGAGGTAATACGGTAGAGAAAGGAGTAACGGGGGATCAACTTAAGCCAGAATAGATGACTAAATATCCCCTATTGGGATTGATTTACCAAAACCTGTTTAAGTATTTAGCTGGTAAACTTCATACTTAATGGCGGGTTGGTGTATGGCAGGCATATAGGAAACAAAAGGATATCCCAGAGATATTCCACATATATAGCAGAGATAAACCAGAGATATAGCACTATTATGAGGTCTGGATTATCTCTGCTATATTTCTCCAACAAATCCTTGTTACAACTTTAATTACCATAAATCTAAGTACCACCTACCATGCTTCATCCCAGGAGTAAACCCGGCCCAGGGTACCAGCCTGTATGGATAAATGGTGCATGCCCTCCTGAACTGCCCAGTCCAAAAGAAAAGGGTGGGTTGCCCAAAAGGCCCCCACCCTGGTAAAAAGAATTGATGCAATTGGAGAAAAGGAAAATGACGCTGTGTTGTGCCCGTTTCGCCCTTTTTAGGAGCTGGCTTATTTTTCAGTATTGGTACCGCTGGAATGGTGGTCGTCTTTTTGACTGGCTTTCATATCGCGCGTATTCTTTTGTACGGCTATGGCCGCAAAAACACTCAGGGTATACGACATGGCATAAAACCCTTTTTCACTCTTGGTCAGATCGGCATTCCAAAGCCCAATAGTGAGCAATAAAATAGATAGTAACGTGGTAAACCAGGCAATGCCATAATAGAGATTGGTAACGGGGATACCTTCCAACTGGTCACGTACCGCTTTTTGTACGGAGATGGCAGAAAAGAGACCAAACATCAATACGGTAAAGTAATATCCCTTTTCATTGAGTTCCATCTGGGCATTCCATAAACCAACATTAAAGGCGATCATACCTGCCAGTAAGGCTATCCAGGAGGCGGCAATAAAGGCATTTGAAGGAGGAAGGGGTTGCTTGGGTTCCATATATGTTATTTTATGGATACAAAACTATTCACCCGCGTTCCCATTATTTTTGACAACAGTCAAAACCAACTATACTAAATGTTAAAGCCTGCCCCGGATGCGGCTAAGGGTTTCTTGTGATATGCCCAGGTATGCTGCTATATATCCCAGTGGAATCCTGTCGATTATGTGCGGGGATTGTTCCAGCAGATCCTGGTACCGTTCCATAGCAGTGCGAAACTGGGCATTCACGAATCGCTCTTCCAGTCGTATATAATATTTTTCGTAGGCAATGCGCACCAGCCTTTCAATTTCATGGTGCTGGTTGAAAAGCCCAGTGAGGGTTTCTTTGGATATAGACCACAATACGCAGCCTTCTATGAGCTGAATATTTTCTACTGCAGGTTGTTGGGTGATGAAACTATGAAAGGAGGTTACAAAATCATTCTCAAACCCAAACCAATGGGTGATCTCTTTATCATCGAGGTTATAAAACCCACGCAAACATCCCTGTTCTAAAAAGTAAAGATGCCTGCATATTTTCCCTTCCGTAATCAGCATTTCATTTTTGGGCAATATCACCTTGGTAAAACTCACCTCCAGTGTTTGCTGTGCCGATTCACTTAAATGATAAAAGTTTTTCAGGTGTTGTAACAGTTGTTCCATGCAGGCGTAAAATTAGTATTTTCGTTTTATCTTGATAGCAAAGCATTATAAATAACCCTTATAAATACCTGCTATTAGGTACATAAACCCAAAAACCTCACTAACTGCAAATGGAACCCCTCTTCCGTAGTAAGGCCCGGCTATTTCCGACTCTGTTACTGATTGCATTTCTAATTACCTGCTCAGGCACTATTGCACAAACGCCTGTCATCCAGGCCAATCATTATTGTACAGGGGCTACCCTCACGATTACCAATAACCCACAAATTATTAAGCAGATCAGGTGGATCAGGGATAATACCATTGTACGTACCTGGACCTGGGATGGGCCAATCGTGGCAGGAACAGGGATACCTGGAAGCGGATTAAATCAGTTGAGTTTTCCCGTTGGTCTCTATCTGGGAACAAATGGCACCCTCACGGTGGCAGAAACCAATAATCATCGGATCATTCAATTTCCCCCAGGATCCACGCAAGGAACCATGGGTTTTGTGGTAGCTGGTGGTAATGGAGCCGGAACCGCGCTCAACCAGCTATATGGTCCCTATAATATTACCCGGGATGGCTCGGGCAATTTGTTGGTAGCCGACGCGCTCAATAACCGGGTGCTCCGGTTCCCCGCTGGTTCATCACAACTCACCAATGGGACGGTTGTAGTTGACGGACCAACTGGTTCAGGTCTTACTGAATTGGACACTCCCATGGGCCTGGCGGTAGATGCAGGTGGCAATATATACGTGGTGGATAGGGACAATGCGCGGGTACTGCGTTTTCCGCCTGGGGCCAATGGTAATACGCCAGGGACTGTTGTTGCCGGAGGCAACGGCGTTGGGCCTGGATTAAATCAACTCGATCAACCCACACATATCAGTTTCCACCCTTCGGGCGATCTGTTAATTGTAGAGGCGATGAATCACCGCATTGTACGCTGGACACCGGGTGCTGCGGCAGGGGTGGTCGTAGCAGGTGGCAATGGAGCCGGTACAGCAGCCAATCAGCTGGATACGCCCAACTTTTTTTATTTAGATGGCGAAAACAACCTCTATATATCTGACCATAGAAATCATCGTATCCAAAAATGGGCGCCAGGCGCCACTACGGGAATCACGGTCGCTGGCGGTAATGGAAATATACCTGGCAGTTCAACTACTCCATCTCCAACGGGAATAGCCGTAGACCTCTCGGGCAATATTTATGTGGCAACGTTTAATGGAGGCCGGATCCAAAAATTCGCTCCGCAACATTATATAGCTGGCCAGCCAGGTACTTATAAAGCCGAGGTAACGTTAGCCGATAATTCGATCGTTACCACTGCTGATGTTGTTATCGGGGCAACTACGGCTGTCACTATTGCCGCTACCCCAGCCAGCTATACGCCTGGCACTACCATGACCTTTACCGCCATCCCACAAAGCGGTGGCGCCACGCCTGCTTATCAATGGAAAGTAAATGGCAACAATACAGCAACCAGCAATCCTTTTGTATCGGCTACCCTGCAGGAGGGCGATATAGTGACCTGTGAAATGACAGCCCCCTCCGCCTGTACAGGCAGCCAGATCACTGTGTTGAGCAATAGCATTACGCTTAAAGAAAAAAAGAAACCAACGCTCAGGGCCAGCAGCAACTGTAGTGGTGGGACGCTCCGGATCAATGCTGCTTATCCGCTCGCCCAGATCAAATGGTACCGGGATAATGTACTGATCAATACGGTTGATACCTCCAGGAGCATTACCACTTTTGCGGGCGGCAATGGTATGGGCGCCGGTCTTCAGCAGTTCAACTTCCCACAGAGTATTTGTCGTGACAAAACGGGCAATATATATGTTGCCGACCACAATAATCACCGCATTCTTAAATTCCCACCCGGTTCTACCAGCACTACCAATGGTACAGTAGTAGCGGGCGGCAATGGCCAGGGATTGGCGCTTACGCAAATGAGAAACCCGATAGGAGTAGCTTTGGATGGGGCCAACAACCTGTATGTAGTGGAATATGGCAATCACCGGGTAATGAAGTTTGCACCCGGTTCTACCAGTGCTACACCGGGCACAATCGTAGCAGGCGGTAATGGCGACGGCAGTGCGCCCAATCAATTGTCTTTCCCTTTCGGTATCGCCCTGGATGATGCCGGAAATATATTCGTGGCCGATTATGGAAATTACCGGATAATGAGATTTCCGCCCAATGGCACTGCAGCCACAGCCGGAACGATTGTAGCAGGGGGGAATGGCAGTGGAACAGCCCTCAGCCAGTGCAGGCCAACAGCCGTAGCACTCAATGCCCGGGGAGACTTATTGATAGCCGATGATGGAAATCAACGTATCCTGCAATGGTTGCCAGGTGCTGCCAGCGGCACAGTAGTAGCCGGCGGTAATGGCAGCGGCAGCGGTGCTCATCAAATGGGCAGTGTATGGAGCATTACACTGGACGAAGCAGGCAATCAATACCTCACCGATCTTTTCCTTGACAGGCTTCAATTATGGCAATTCGGAGCTGCCAGTGGAGTAATACTGGCAGGTAACGTAGCAGGACCCGGACCTGGTCAATTCGATGAACCTGCCGGGATCGTGCTGGATTCCTTGGGCAATATATGGATAGCTGACCGGCGCAATCACCGCATTCAACACTATGCCTTTCAACTCAACCGCACGCTGGCGACCAACCAGCCAGGTACCTACCATGCGGTAATAACAGCCATGGATGGCTCAGTGACCACTACAGCCAATATCATCATAGGCAATGCTCAACCACCTGTCATTACCATCTCCACACCTTTCACCACGGTATTAAAGGGCACATCAGTAACTTTTACGGCAGCTCCTTTCAGTGGAGGCAGTACACCTGTGTTGCAATGGAAAGTAAATGGAGTCAATACTGCTACCGGCAATACCTTCACCAGCTCCACCCTCAACAATGGCGATGTGGTATCCTGTGAAATGACACACAACAATGCCTGTGCTGCCCCTGGCCCGGTAATAAGCAATAGCATTACCATGACCATTGGTAAGGTCCCTACCCTGACTGGCAGTTCAGCCTGCCCCGGCAGTGCGTTGAACGTAATCAGCCAACTAGCCATTCTAAAGATTGAATGGTATAAAGACAATAACCTGCTAGGTACTTTCAATGCCACCTGGAATGGCACTACCATTGCCGGAGGCAACGGCGCAGGTGCAGTTACGAATCAATTCAATGGTCCATTTGGATTGTTCATTGACCATTCAGGAGACCGGTATGTAGCGGATTACGGTAATAACCGGGTACTTAAATTCCCGCCAGGATCTACCAGCACTACCAATGGTGTGGTGGTAGCTGGTGGTGTGGGCGCAGGATCAGCCCTTAATGCTTTATTCAATCCGGTAGGTCTTTGGGTAGATGGACATGGTAACCTGTATGTGTCTGATTATGGCAATCATCGTGTCATAAAATTCCCACCAGGATCCGTGGGGGGAACCAATGGCCAAATAGTGGCAGGTAATGGTGTGGCCGGCGCCGGACTTCATCAATTGAACTATCCTACAGGCATCAGTCTGGACGGTAGCGGAAATCTATACGTAGCCGACCGCGATAATCACCGGGTACTACGTTTCCCCCCCGGATCAGTAAGTGGTACAGCTGGTACCGTAGTAGCTGGCGGAAATGGCGCCGGGGCAGCACTGGATCAACTGAATGCTCCCAATAACCTGCACCTGGATGCGCAGGGCAACCTGCTGATATCAGAGATCCAGAATGCCCGTATTGTCCGGTGGGCGCCAGGCGCTACAACCGGCACCCTGGTAGCCGGAGGCAATGGCACAGGTCCGGCACTCAACCAGGTTAATTATCCCAATGGCATGGTCACTGATGTGGCAGGTAATCTGTTTATAACGGATCGCCAGAATCACCGGGTCATGCAATGGCAGCCGGGAGCAACTGCAGGAACGGTATTGTTGGGTGGAAACGGCGCAGGCAATGGCAGCAACCAATTCAACCTGCCTATTCACTTAGAGCGCGATGGGGCCGGTAATTTTTATGTAACTGATTATAGCAATCACCGCATACAGCAATTTACGCCTGCTCTCGGCCCCACCTTCCCCACCACTGGAGCCGGTACTTATAAGGCTGTTGTAACCACCATTGATGGGATGACCACCACCACAGGCGACGTGGTGATCAATGCTGTAGCAACACCAGCCATCACCATTACATCATCCGCTGCAATCATTTGCGCTGGCAGCAGCGTGACCTTTACAGCAGCCACTGCCAATGCAGGCACTACGCCTGCCTACCAATGGAAACTCAATGGCAATAATGTAACCGGCACAGGTAAAACCTACCAATCTGCTACCCTACAGGATGGCGATGTAGTTTCGTGTGTACTTACTCCATCCGCTGACGCAGGCTGTATCATCAGCCCTATCGTCACCAGCAATGCCATTACCCTAAGCGTTACCCCATCCGTAACACCAGCCATAGTGATCGATGCCTCTTTCAATGATACCTGTACCGGCACGGCTATCACCTTTACGGCCTTGAGCAGCGACGCTGGTACCGATCCCCTGTATCAATGGCAGGTGAATGGTGCAACCGTGGGCCGCAGCGGCTCCAGTTGGACCACGGCGCAATTAAACAATGGCGACCAGGTAAACTGTGTACTCTTCAGCAATGCTACTTGTGCCACCAATGCCTCGGTCCCCTCCAATTCAATAACGATGGAATTGCATCCCACTCCCACAGTGAGTGCAGGGCCCGACAAAACCATGCTGCAAGGCGATCAGGTGTTATTGGAAGGAAGCATATCCGGTACCGGCAGCACGCTAAGCTGGACCCCGGCTACTGGTCTGCAAAATGCCGGCACGGCTACGCCTGTTGCCAGTCCGGCCACTACTACCAGCTATCGCCTGGAAGCAAGTACCTCCCGCGGCTGCAAAGCAACAGATGAAGTAGTAGTCACTGTATTACCAACGATCAAAATACCCAATGCTTTTTCGCCCAACAGAGACGGTATTCATGATACCTGGGAAATCCCCCAGCTGCAGCACTTCCCGCAAGTAGAGGTCCTGGTGTTCAACCGGTATGGCCAACAGGTATATACAGCTCGCGGCTATCAACCGGGCCGGGGCTGGAATGGCACGCTCAATGGTTATGTATTACCGGCCGGGACTTATTATTATGTGATCGATCTAAAGAATGGCCGCCCTAAATTATCCGGTTCTGTAACCCTTATTAAATAATCTGCCCACTACTACATCGTGAAAAATACCATCACCCTCCTGCTGCTGATTTGTTCGCTGACTGTAATAGCCCAGCAAAGGCCGCATTATACGCAGTACATCCTCAACAATTATATCCTCAGCCCTGCCCTGGCGGGAATTGAGAACTACACTGATATCCGGCTAAGCCACCGGCATCAATGGACAGGGATCGACGGAGCGCCGGTAACCACTTACTTCACCATCCATACGCCACTCAAAAAAGATGAGTATGGCCGTGAAACGCCCACCGGTTATCAACCCAGTGAACCCAATGCTCTGGGTGATCCCTATTTCCGCAGTTACCAGCTACCGCCTGCCCATGCAGGGGTAGGGCTTACCCTACTAAATGATAAAACAGGTCCGCTCAACCGCTTTTCGGCCTACGGCACCTTTTCGTATCATGTACCCCTTACCTCCGGATTAACGCTGGGTATGGGTATCAGTGCAGGCATCTCGCAACTGAGTTTGCGTGGCAGTGAACTGGATTTTGGTGATGGCATGGCTGATCCTGCTGCTACGGGCAAGGGCATCATCAATAAAATTAAACCCGAAGCCAATGCCGGCCTATGGCTCTATTCCAGGGATTATTTCCTCGGGGTATCCATACAACAACTGATCCCTTCCAAAATTGCCTGGGCCGATAACAACGTGGTGCCGCTGGAAGGCAAGCTTGTTCCGCATACCTTCATCACTGCCGGTTACCGCTTCTTCCTGGACAACAATTTTAGCCTGCTACCTTCGGTCATGGTTCGCTATGTTACCCCCCTTCCGTTGGGTGTAGATGTGAATGTGAAGGCTCAATACCAGCAACTGTGTTGGGTGGGCGCCAGTTACCGCTATAAAGAAGGCTTTGCAGGCATGGCCGGTGTTACCATTGCCAAAGGCATCAGCATCGGTTATTCGTATGATGCGGTTACTTCCCGCCTGAATACCGTAAGCAAGGGCAGCCATGAGCTCATGCTGGGCTTTATATTGGGCAACAAAGGCATGGGTGATACACCCAGGAATGTATGGTAATCCAGTTGCCTGTATAGATAGCCTGTTAATGGTTATTGAATGAACTTTTAGCCTTTACTAAACAATATAACTGCTGTCAAAGCCTGCTGCTTATTTTGCAACAGGCTTTTCTTGTGGGCTGTAGCGCCAAATACTTACCCAATATAACCTACTGAAATAGTAGACTTTACAATCTATCCTTCCTTTCTTCCTTCTTTTTCTTTAAAAATAGCTGGTACAATAGCAATTAGTCTATATTTTTGGTAGACAATATATCACCCTAACAACTCTTACTTATGAGGAAACATGTACGCTTTCTTTTACCAGTTATCTTGTGGGCTGGTACCGCTTCGGCACAGCATGTAGTGACTGGTGTAGTAAAAGACAGCCTTCAAACTCCGGTATCCGGGGCCACTGTAGTGATTAAAAGTATCAATGCATTTTCGATAGCTGATGAAAAGGGACAATTCAGTATCTCCACCCGAAAAGAGCCACCCTATCTGCTACGTATCAGTGCCGTTGGATTTAAAACGCAGGATGTAGAAATAACACAAGTTTCGGGAAGCCCTTTATCCATTTCTTTAATTCATGACAATAGCCTGACCGAAGTGGTGATCACTTCACGCCGGAGGGTAGAAACAGCACAATCGGTGCCCATTCCCATTTCGGTGGTTGGTGGCGCGCAGGTAGAAGCTACCGGTTCTTTTAATGTGAACCGCCTGAAAGAACTGATCCCAACTGTACAATTGTATTCATCCAACCCACGCAATACGACGCTTAATGTTCGTGGACTGGGCAGCACTTTTGGCCTTACCAATGATGGTATTGATCCGGGAGTAGGCTTCTATGTAGATGGGGTGTATTATGCCAGGCCGGCTGCCACTACGCTCGACTTTATTGATGTGGAGCAAATAGAAGTATTGCGGGGGCCACAAGGTACTTTGTTTGGCAAGAACACTACGGCAGGAGCTTTCAACATCACTACCCGTAAACCCACTTTTACACCGGGCGCCAACTTTGAAGTGAGCTATGGAAATTTCGGATACATTCAGGCCAAGGCTTCCATTACCGGTGGTCTGATCAAAAATAAACTCGCGGCCCGTTTGTCATTTTCAGGAACACAACGTGATGGGGTTATTTACAATGTGGCTACACAGAAGCATACCAATGACCTCAACAACCTCGGTGTACGTGGTCAATTCTTGTTCACCCCTTCAGATAAGGTAACCATTATAGCAGCAGGTGATCTGTCGCGCCAGCGGCCCGACGGTTATGCGCAGGTAGTGGCGGGCGTGGCGCCTACCAAACGACCTGCCTACCGCCAGTTTGAACAGATCATTAAGGACCTGAACTACAACCTGCCCAGCCGCAACCCATTTGACCGACTCATTGATCACAATACCACCTGGCGTTCGGGCAATGACCTGGGCGGCGCATCACTCAATATTGACATCAAAATCGGCAAGGGAACGCTTACTTCTACTACTGCCTGGCGTTACTGGAATTGGGATCCTTCCAATGACAGAGACTTTACAGGACTTTCGGTATTGAGTTTGTCACAAGCTACTTCCAAACACCAACAATGGACACAGGAGATCCGTTATGCAGGCAATTTCTCTTCGCGCTTAAGTGGAGTCATTGGTGTTTTTGCGATTGACCAGGACCTGAAAACAGATCCGGTCCATATTGAGGAATCAGGTTCAGCACAATGGCGGTTCTCCCAAAGCTCCACCAGTAATCTGTGGAAGACACCCGGCCTTTTTGATGGCTTTGGTATCAAAACCAAATCGCGCCTCAAGAGTTTTGGTGCTGCTGTATTTGGTCAACTTGACTGGGCCATTACAGAACGGCTGCATGTATTGCCCGGCCTGCGGTTCAATTATGACAAGAAAAAAGTAGACTATGACCGGCAAACGTATGGTGGCTTGCAAACAGACGACCCGGCCCTGATCGCGCTGAAGAATGCGGTATATACCAATCAAAACTTCAATGCCAATGTTGATGAGAACAATTTATCGGGTCAACTTACAGTGGCCTATAGGGCTGCCCGCGATTTCAACACGTTTGCCACCTATTCCACCAGCTATAAACCCGTAGGCGTAAACCTGGGAGGATTGCCTACTACCGGTGGCCACACCATGACGGAGCTGGCGCAGATCAAACCAGAAAAGGTAAATCATATTGAAGCCGGTCTGAAAACCAAACCAACTGCCAACTCAACGTTGAATGGCACCTTCCATTACACGAATGTGAAGGATTATCAAACGCAGGTACAAACCGCTGAAGTTGGTGTAAACCGGGGCTACCTGGCCAATGCGGAAGAAGTGCGGGTATGGGGCGTGGAAATAGATGCCAATATCACGGTGAATAAAAACATTTCTGCCTACGGTGCACTGGCTTATACGGAAGGGGAATATGTTTCTTTCAAGAATGCCCCGGTGCCTTTGGAAGAAACAGGCAGTGCATCGGCCTACAAGGATATTTCGGGTGGCGATCTGCCCGGTATTTCCAAATGGGCCGGATCGTTGGGTGGTGAATTGACTTCCAATCCTACCCGTTTCCTGGGCCGCAGCAGCAAATTTTTCCTGGGAGTTGATGGCTATGCGCGCTCTACATTCTCATCAAGCCCCTCTCCTTCTCAATACCTGAATGTACCAGGATATGCATTGCTCAACGCCCGGCTTGGTTTCCGGGCATTGGATGGACTGACCTTCTTTGTATGGAGCCGCAACCTGCTCAACCGGGACTATTATGAGCAGTTGTTACCAGCAGCAGGCAATGCAGGACATTATGCCGCTGTACTGGGCGATCAACGCACCTTTGGCGTAACATTGCGCTATTCTTTATAATGGAGAAAAAAGAGAACTGCTTACCGGCTATCACTAGCCCGTAACCAGTTCTTATTTATAGGAAGTACTTAATTAATTGACAGCTGTTAAAAATGCCTCTATAACAGGCAACGCCACATACTCCTTTTGTCCGGGCTTCAGGGTCGTTATTTCGCCAATATAGTCGCCATGACCACCGGGGAAGATCGCTAATTGAGCATTTTTGATCTGTCGTGACATTTCCACCGCATGTTCCAATGTATTTACATCCTGGTTGCCAGAGATAATGAGTGTAGGAACATTAATGGCCTTGACATCATCTTCCTTTGTTTCCGGAAAGTTTTGCATCCTGGTCACATCCCGCTTATACATCGCATAGAGCGCATCCTTATCAGGGTTGATCTGCAGGAACGCATCCTTAAAGGCCTGGGGCATTTGTTCAAAACTGGCCTGGGCCATCATACCAAAAAACCAGGGCTGGGCGCCCGATTTCTTGTAAAAGGTAGAAGCTACAATGATCTTATGCACCAATTGGGGGTGGCGGATGGCCAATTGCAAAGTAGTGCTGGCCCCATTGCTGAATCCAAAAACATCAGCACTGGTAATTTTCAACTGCTTCAATAGTTCGGCCACATCATCGGCATCCTGTTCAAAGCTAAGAGGGCGGTTAATATCGGCAGTATGTCCATGCGCCTGCATTTCTACTGCAATTACCTGGTGGGTTTTGGCCAGTTCTGGCAGTATCCTGCCATAGGTGGTGCCAATGGTAGAACCACCACCATGGATAAGTACCAGGGGAAATCCTTTGCCATGTACTTCATAATACATCTTTAACCCATTCACGTTGGCATATTGGCCAGTAGTTTGTGCGGTAGCCATATCACTAAGATTGATCATCAGTAAGATAATAAAAATTGTTCTCATACAGGTCGCTTTTGCCGACCAAAGGTATAGCAGCACCCCCTCAATAAACGGGTGTTATTGCGACAAAAAGGGAGGGGTAAATGACCTTTGTTATTTTGTACCAATCTCTACCTTACCGCCATTCATGAACAGGTCATGCGGTACGAAATAACCCTTGTTATTTCTGCCGTTCACTTTTATACCAGTGAGGTGGCGGCCTTTGCCCGGCTTATTAATGGTAAGCCACTTGCCGGTACTGGTTTTCCATTTTACTTCATCAAATAAGGGCACGGTAACCAGGTATTCAGGGTCTGTAGCGGAAAAGGTATACAAGCCCAATGCACTGAATACATACCAGGCCGACATTTCGCCTGCATCGTCCATGCCACACAATGCCAACCCCTCCTCTCCTATTCCATACAGACTGTTGAGGATGGTATCGATGATCTTTTGCGATTTCCAGGGCTTGTTGATAAAGTAATACGCAAAGGGCGCTTCATGATCGGGCTGGTTGCCATGGCAATACTGGCCGATCATGGTCTCCACATTACGGGCTATATGATGGGGGTTCCACGGAAGGGTGAACAATGAATCCAATTTCGATTCAAATCCTTTGGCTCCACCATACAAGTCAATCAGACCGGGCATATCATGGGGTGCAAAAAAAGATACCTGCCAGGCATTGGCTTCGCGATACATGTACTCATAGTAAGGGTACTGGGGATCGAAAGGCGTTATCCAGTTTCCATTGGCCAACCGGCCCCGCATAAACCGGGTAGCAGGATCAAACATGTTTTTATAGTTCTTTGAGCGAGCCATCAATACCCGGTAATTGGCCGTATCACCCAGCTTTTTAGCAAGCTGTGCCACCGAATAATCATCATAGGCATACTCCAGTGTTTTGGATACCCCTGCATTGGCTTTTGTTTCTACATGCGGATGGGGAATATCCGGATCGGAGATATACCCTTTTTTGATGTACTCCTCAATATGAGGCCGCGCGCCGCCAGGCGTATTGGCATTCTTCAGCAAGATGTTGTACGTACCTTTCACATCAAACTGATCGATGCCACGCAGGTAAGCACCGGCAATGGAAGAAGCACCATGATCGCCGTGAAAGAAAGTAGGAATGAACCCTTTCTTATCGCCCACATCTTTCATGGATTTGATCACATCCAACGCTACCCGTGGGGCAACCAAACCAAGCAATACATCTTTATTGCGATAGGTATCCCATAGAGAAGGTTCAGTATAATAATTAAAATCAGCTTTTACCACCTGCCGTTTGGCATCGGTATACTCGCCGTTCACATCACTGCGCAATGCAGGCCATAATAAAGAGCGGTACAAAGAAGAATACAGCATCTCCTTTTGTTTGGGTGTACCACCTTTTACCTGTATGGAAGATAAAATGGTTTCCCATTGCTGGCGGGCCGCCTGGCGAATGTCGTTGAATGACCGGCTGCCAATTTCCTGTTGCAGGTTCTGTTGGGCATTGGCCGTGCTTACAAAAGACAATCCTATTTTCAATTCAACAGGCCCTGCACTTCCATTGGCCAGGTGTACAATGGCATAACCACTGGACCGGCCTTCATCTTTCTTTTCCAGCCGTTCTATCCGCGTATTGAGTACCGCATAAAAGTAAACGTTCTCACCGCTCTGGAATCCTTTGACCGCCGAATCACCTACCTGCTCAATGGTCCAGGTAGACACCCGGCTATTGGCCCGGGCCAGGTCGAATAATATTTGCCTGTTGTTATTGTTGTCATAGCGGTATTGGTGGTAACCGCAACGCAGGGTGGAACTGAGTTGAACATCTACCTTATAATCTTCCAGGTAAACCTGGTAATAGCCAGGAGCTGCGGATTCTTTGTGGTGGGAAAACCGGGAACCAAAAACTGTACCCGCGTTGGACATGGGCAGAATGGGAATATTGCACAAGTTCCAATGGCCTTTATTGGTATGGGTAAATCCCAGGATCACCGAATCCTCGTATTCATAGCCGGCGCCTGAACCATATTCGGTCATTGGACTTAATTGGACCATGGCATTGGGCAGCGAGCTTCCGGGAAAGGTTAATCCCGCCCAGGAACGCCATCCTTTGGGTAATTCATAGCCCAATATCTTCGGATCGGTAAGCGGGGCCGTACCTATAAAAGTATTGACATAGCTGGAGTAATCAGGAGCTGGTGGAGTTTGTGCTGACAGGGTACTTATAGACAGGGCACTGGCTACCCCTGCCAGGCATTTGAATAAGGTGCTCATAATGCTGCAATGGTTGGTTGGCCACCCTCTTTTTCAAAGGGTGTAACAGTTAAACAAATGAATAGCTGTTGACAATATTAAGTAAATTTTTCAACACGCCATCAGCTAAACAGTGCTAACTATAACAATTTAGCAAGGAATTTGCTACATTATGGATCCTTCAATTTATCCTTGCTATTACGCACTAATTTTTCCGGACTATTGCTGAAAAGGGAAAAAAAGGCCTGGTGTAGTGCGTGGCCTAATTGGAGGAATACTTTTTTAAAAGGCGCCACCATTGATCCAAAGCTAAAGCGTGGTATCAGTACTGATTGTTCTTCCAATACCTGCCCTGTATCGTGAGGCGTTTCTTTAAATACGCGGGTATTTAGTTTAAAGGCAATATGCCTTATCTTTTTCAACGTAGCGGCATCTGGATTGTCGATGATGATATTGCCGGAGGCATAATCAAAAACGACTTCCTGGGCAATCCTTTCACCAGGTTGCCTGTTGAGCCAAATAGCTTTACCGGGACTGGGGTAACGATAATCGCTGCCATCAGACAGGATCACTGTGGTTTCATTCTCCAGGCGCATGTCCGGATCATTGGCCACAAAATTGGTCCACTCCTGTAAGGTGATCTCTGAATTATCAGCATGATCAAACAAATCCTTTCTTCGGGTAATGTAAAGTTTACTTTCCATTGCAGCGCGGTTATGGTGATAGAAAAGGCAAAGGGTTTGCCAGTTTAATCCTGTGCAGAACCATGTGATGCTCAATCAAAGTTTACTTAACCGGGAAGATAAGGTGTGTAGGAAGTGCCCCATCAACAAATGGGGAAAAACGATTGTGCTATACTGCCCGTTTTTTTAGCAGGTGTGAAAACCGGAAAGCCCTCCGGGGATAAGAAAATACTTCCTCCATGCTTTACCAAAGTTAGGGTATTTCTACGTGTGCCCCGCCAGCCAATTTGCCAGTTTTCTGGTCTTTTAAGACCCTTACCGGTCTGGTTGGCGGAGCGACAAAATGCCTGTTGATTAATCGCCCGCACCGGACAGCCTGAATACCTCTTTATCGGCATGTTCAAACAAGGATAAAGTAGTGCCATCGGCAGTACGTATAAAAGCAATACTGAAGCTTTCGCGGTGACGCCTGAAAAAATGCAACAGCTTTTCTACCGATTCTTTCGTTGCACTCAGTATGATGGTGATGAGGGATTCTGTTGTAAACTGATTTTCGTACTGCATCTTTTCTTTTTCAAATTCCATCTTGATCAAATCATCCAGTTCCTGATCTTTTGTACGAAATCCGATCGTTAAATTACCAAGTTTCATGCGCTATTGAATTTTGAGTGTGTCGATACAAAGCAGCTAATCCTGGTAATTGGTGGGCAATGCCCTGATAAGGAGTGGCAAAGATAACCGCTTACTATGCTACAATGGAGTTAAATTATTGTAACTTAAATAGTTCTCCACATCCTCCAGTTTTAACTTTTGCCAGCCATTGCTGGCATGTGGCCACACATTTCTTGCACACAAACGTACCGGTCAAAACCGGGCGGACATTGTATCAAATCCGCACACCTCCTTAGCCCACAGCTCATTAACCATTTGCATTTCAAGGTATTAATAACATGGCAAGGTGTTGGATTACCTTCCATACTATGATCAAAAACTACCTGAAGATCGCCTTCCGCAGTTTATGGAAGAACAAAGCTTTCTCCTCCATCAATATCATGGGATTGGCAGCCGGATTGGCCGTTTGCCTATTGATCGTGTTGTATGTAAAAGATGAACTGAGCTATGATCAATACCATGAAAAGGCTGATCGTATCTACCGTCTTGAAACTGATATTTTATTCAATGGCACCCAGGTTCATTTTGCCAACGCCTGTGAGCCACTGGCGCCTGCCCTGTTAAGAGACAATCCCCAGGTAGAACAAATAGCAAGGATCAATAACGAGGGTGATATCAGCATCAAAAAAGGCAATGAAAATATACAGGACCGAAATGCTGCTTTTGCCGACTCCACCTTTTTCCAGGTATTTACGGTACCTCTCATTGCAGGCGATCCTTTAACCGCTTTAAAAGAACCCAATTCGATCGTTATTGATGAAAGTGCCGCCAAAAGGTATTTCAACAACACGGACGTAATTGGCAAAACGCTGTATGTAAACAATAATGTCACCTGCAAAATAACCGGGGTGTTCAAGGACATGCCCCGTCAATCACATTTCCATTTCAGTTTCCTAAGGCCGCTGAGGGATGGTTTCCGTGGCAATGCCGACAACTGGCTTAGCAACAATACCCACTCTTATATCCTGCTAAAGCCGGGCATCACACAAGCATTCATGCAAAAAAGAGTAGATGCAGCAGTGAACAATTACCTGTCAAAGCAAATGGAAGGGGTGATCCATTCCACGTTAAAGGAAGCAGAAAGCAAGGGCAACCATTTCCGTTATCCTTTAAGACCTCTGACAGATATACACCTGCATTCCAATAAATCTTTTGAGTTTGAAGCCAATGGCAACCTTAGTTATGTGTATATTTTTTCGGTGATCGCCGTTTTCATCCTATTGATTGCCTGCGTAAATTTCATGAACCTTTCTACCGCCCGCTCTGCCAACCGCGCCAAAGAGGTAGGGATACGCAAAGTAGCCGGATCCAGGCGCGTGCAGCTGATCACGCAGTTCCTCACGGAATCAGTAGTATTGAGCTTCTGTGCCCTGCTGCTGGCCCTTTTACTGGCCGCCATGTTGCTGCCCTTATTCAATATCCTGGCGGGTAAAGAAATACCAGGCACCGCTTTATTTGCCAGCTGGTTATTGCCCGTGATGATCGCACTGGTGTTGATCGTAGGGTTGATTGCAGGCAGTTACCCGGCCTTTTACTTATCATCCTTCCAACCAATCGCCGTTTTGAAGGGAAAAATGGCCAAAGGATTCAAGAGCAGCTGGCTGCGCAGCAGTCTCGTAGTATTTCAATTCAGCATCTCCATCGTCCTGATCATTGGCACCATCGTCGTATACAATCAACTGGAGTATATGCGCAACCGCCAGATTGGTTATAACCGCAACCAGGTGTTGGTATTGCGCAATACCTATCCACTGTATAAGCAAACCAATACTTTCCGGGAACAACTGCTGTCCATTCCTGGCATCGAAAACGCCAGTGTATCCAATGACCTGCCCACTCAAAATTCCTATAGCCAGAACGGCTGGTTCCTTGATGCCACACTCGATGCCAATAAGGGTATTATTACGGGCACCTATTATATCGACGAACATTATATCCCTACGCTGGGTATGCAAATGGCCGCAGGCAGGAATTTCTCCAAAGAATTTCTGTCCGATTCCACTGCCGTTATCCTGAATGAAGAAGCGGTAAAATTATTTGGGTTTAAAGAACCCCTCAAGGAAACGCTATATGGCACCAATAATGATCAACCTGCGCCCTTCCGGATAGTAGGCGTGGTAAAAGACTTCAACTTTAGCACCATGCACAATAAGGTAGGCCCCCTTGTGATGCAGATGGCTAATAGCATGGGCACCATTGCTGTTCGTCTAAACACAAGCAATATACCGGCTGTTATCAGCAATATTGAAAGCAACTGGAAACGTGCAGTACCCGGCGAGCCCTTCCTGTATTCCTTCATGGATGCTGATTTTAACAATATGTACAAAGCCGAACAACAAACGGGTAAGTTATTCATGACCTTCGCCATTATTGCCATCCTGATCGGTTGCCTCGGTTTATTCGGATTGGTTACCTATGCGGCCGAACAACGTACCAAGGAGATCGGGGTGCGCAAGGTGTTAGGGGCGAGCATTGGCAGTATTGTGACTATGTTGTCCAGGGATTTTGCCCGGCTGGTACTCATAGCTTCCATCATTGCCTTTCCCCTGGCCTGGTGGGCCATGAATCAATGGCTTCAAGACTTTGCTTACCGGGTATCCATTGCCTGGTGGGTCTTTGCATTGGCAGGCATAGCGGCCATCCTCATTGCTTTGATCACCGTGAGCTTCCAGGCCATCAAAGCGGCCCTGGCCAATCCGGTAAAAAGCCTGCGCTCAGAATAAGGGAACCCGTAAAACATCCAACCACCTATACTACCCGGGGAGTCGAAAACTCCCCGGCTCCCCAATTGTGTAACCTATTTTGAAAATAAATTTGCCACTCCTTTGGTACGGGAAGGCGATTTACTTGTTAATATATTAAAAGGATAAGGTTTAATGGTTAACGAATTTGATTAGTGTCGTCCCGTATTTCTATACGGGACTCTTTTATTTGTATTCATCGGATGTCAGCCAATCCCCGGCTTAGCATTACCTGGATCATTACTAGTTAGCAATACCACGGGTCTTTATACAAGGATGCCGAACGAATAGCTACTGCCAGTAAGTAGTTTTCAATGCACAGCCCTTTTCATTTCCGCATCAAGCATTACCACATTTTCCCAGCATTATTTCAATACCTCCTTACGGGTTAAGGAATCATTGCATCCCGTTAGAGATACTCACAATGATGCGTAGACAATACACGAATACGGGAATCCGTAAAAAATAGGTTTGGGACATTTTGCGAGGATGCCGTTATATATATGTAGTTGATAAAAGAAAAACCATGACCTCAAACATACCTGGTTCATTGTTACCCCATGCAAAAGATTTGGAACGATTCCATAAGTTATATAGCAAAGAGCTTTTTGCCCATGCGATGAGCATACTGAAGAGTGAGGAGGCGGCTAAAGATATGGTGCAGGAAGGCTTTATCAAGCTCTATAATTCAACCAACCACTTTTCCTCCGACAAAGAGGTTTCAAACTTTTTGCACACGGTAGTTGCTAATATAGGCAATGACATCTATCGTCATGCAAAGGTAAAAAATACCCATGCTAATTCATTGCAGGAGGATGCTTTAGATCCCTATGACCAGGAGGAGTTACTTGCAGTGGAAAGGTTAACCTGGAAAAGGCTGGAGCTGATTTATGAGGAAATAAAAAAACTGTCCGTTATCCGACAAAGGATAATGGCAGAAAGGTACTTGCAACAAAAATCCATCCGGGAAATAGCTAACCTGCATGGCATTGATGATAAAACGGTAAGCAATCATTTATGGTATGCCCGACGACAAATCAAGAAAGCATTGAATATGCCCCCCAAAAAAAGTATCAGGAAGATGATTTTGTTTATGCTCAGTACCTTATCCTAAAACAACAGTGATTCCATCTTAATCTTATTAATACTATTCAAGCCTGTCAACAGGCGCCATTAACCAATCCTTATAATCATTAAAGCCTTCTCAGATGCAAATCACACAACAAAAATGGTCCGATCTCCTGGTTAAATTCTGGAACCAGACCATTAACAAAGCGGAAAGGGCGGAACTCGACCGCCAACGAGCCAGCTCAAAAGCCAAAGACCATCAATTCAACCGGGTATCCCGGTTGGATTGGTGGATAGCTCGGTTGAAAGACATGGACGAGTATGATGTAGAGGAAAACTGGAAAGGTATTCTGGAAAAAATTTCATCCTCCAGCCCAGCAAGCACTCCTCCTCCGGTAACAAAAGAGGTCCCAAACACCCGGCCAGTAAATACTCCTCGTTGGATCACTAAAAGAACGAAACGGTATTTGGTAGCAGCACTGGCAGCGGGTGTATTGGCAATGATCGCCACCCAATTTATAATGCATAAAAAAGCAACACAGGTTGTACAAAACAATATCGCAGCCCTGCCTAATAAAGCGGAATTGCGTTGGCACAATGGAAAGCATTTTTTGCTTGACCAGACCAGCGACGGTATCCTGCTGCAGGCAGACGGTACGCAATTATATAAAAAGAATGGTATCGTTTATATAAAGGGGATTTCTGTACCCAGCGACCCTTCCATCTTATACAACGAAATGATACTGCCGGAGGGCAGCCATTACAAACTCAGTTTACCCGATGGAACGCTGGTATGGATGAATGCTTCTTCAAAGATCCGGTTTCCTACCCGCTTTTCAGGAGGCATACGCAAAGTGGAAATACAGGGACAAGCCTTTCTTGAAATTGCACACAATCCCAATACGCCCTTTCTTGTAGGACTGAACGATAAATTGTATGTAAAGGCGGTGGGAACGCGCTTTATGGTACGTTCTTATCCGGGCGAAGACACTTCACGGGTATCTCTGATAGACGGAGAAGTTGGCGTCATGAAGCCCCTTCGACCGGGTAGGTTTACCTATATAAAACCCAATCAACAATACAAAAGCACCAATCAGCAGGATACCGTGGTGACCAGTCAGGAACCTTTGCAGGATGTTCAGGCACTCATGAAAGGTCAGTTCAATCTGGGAAAAGATCTCCGGGCCGTATTGCTGGACATCGGCAAATGGTATGGCATACCTGTATCTTACCATTCAGGAATTGAAAACCCCATACTGAATGGACAAATCGACCGGCTACTTCCTTTATCAGAAATACTGTGCGACCTCGAAAAGTCGACCAGGCTTAAGATCAAATTCGTTAACCAGACCATCATAGTAACAGCTCAGTAGATATATTTTCCATGAGTAGCCTTATCCTTTAATGCGACCATTAAACCACTCAGGACACGCACATTAGTAGCAAACTCCTGCCTATAAATGAATTGTGATAAAAAGCTGCACTACCGTTATTCGTAATGCTGGTACAGCCGATGCTTACCTATTCATATAATAACATTAAGGCTCCGCTCATGAAGTTTTATTATTTAAGTTTGCTTGTCACCATACTGCAGGCTCATGGTAACTTATTTGCACAGGCAGGTTATCCGGTAGATTCCTCTACTCCCCTTCGAACTGTAATTGATTCATTGCGTAATGAGCAGCATATCCCCACCTATATTGCGCAAGAAAGCATCTGGAAACTGACCATGCCTGTGGTGATAGACCGGCGCTCCTGCAAACTTATCCTATTGCTGAACAAATACTGTCGCAACAAACTGCTTGACTATGAATTAAGCCCAACCAAACTAAATATCTATCCTACTGCATTAGGCGATTCGGTACTTAAAGGATTTCATGCGGTGTTCTACATTCAAACCCAGGCCGGCGAGCCCATAGCTTATACCCAGGTGACGTAAGTCGCATTAGCTACACCGGATTTGCCGATGGGGCAGGTATGATCATCTTGCCACAACTGAATGACGGTGATGAAGTGATGTTTCACTCATCGGTCAATACCAGGGATACCATGATCAGTTATTCGGTCAACAAACCAGTATTGCGGGTGAAATTGAGATCCAAAGTATCCTACCTGCCAGAAGTTGTAAAAGAAAAAACAGGGTTCCAGGATATTGTAAAGGATAAGGTAACCAGTTCAACAGCGGAAGCCGACACCATACTTTTTTCGACCAGCATAGGCAGCAGCATCAAGGATCGCATGAGCCGGTCGGTGCCAGGCTATCTCGAACCGCTCAACCTAATACCGGGCGGCAATTCTTCCACAGGCTCGGTAAGAGGCCCCAATACCATCAGGGGCAATATGGCGATTCTGTTTGTAGTAGAAAACCAGGTAATCCCCGATCCCGACATGATCAACCCCAACGATATTGAATCAATTATGGTTTCGCGGGATGCGCCTTTACTGGCCATGTATGGAGTTCGTGGCGCCAATGGCATCGTGATCATTAAACTAAAGAATTCCAAAACGAATAAACTACGGGTATCAATCACCTCGCAGTTTACTTTCATGGAACCGCCTGATCTATACAGGAAGCCGGTTATTGCTGTTGAAGATTACATCAGGCTGGAGGAGCAACTGTTCAAAGACAATGTTTATGCCAGCAGGGAACGGGATCAACTACCGCTATCGCCGGTTGTGGAAGCACTGATCCGCCATAGGGAAGGCAGGTTATCACAAAACGGCTATGATTCGCTGATCGCCCAATACGGTCAGCAGGATATCCGGCGCGACCTGGCAAAATACCAGTACCGCAGCAGTTTCTCACAGCAACACCACGTCAATATTTCAACGGGCTACAAAAGATATAAGCTGTACGCCTCCATAGGGCATAATACCAACACCTTCCCCCAACAAGGAAATGCAGAAAACCGTACCACCCTCCATACTTCCACGCATTATACCAACGATAAATGGGCCTGGCACAGCCGTTATTTTTTGACAGTGGTCAACCAGCAGCGCAGCTTATTCGAGATGCCTGTGGCCATCCCTTACTTAACGCTTGCAGACCAGCACAACAATGCAATGGCAATTCCTTATTTCAAACGGAACGGATACCTTGACACATTGGCCGGTGGCCGCTATTTTGATTGGCAGCTACGCCCTTTGGAGGAGTGGCGTTCATCGGGCTACAGGTCGAATTTATCTTATCTGTCTTTTAATCAAACAGTGGTTTACCGCCCCAGCAAAAGGATCCAGCTCAATGCAATGTACCAATATACAGCTACCAATCGCCAGGAACAATGGCTGTACAGGAAAGAAAGCTTTGTTGTACGCAACGAAATGAATCAGCATGGAAAGCTCGATGGAGGGGTGATGTATTGGGGACTCCCTTATGGCGACCGCCTCGACTCAATGAAGAACAAAACACATATCCACAGTGGAAGGATACAGGCTGATTATAACTGGGAACGCAACAACATCAGTTTATCTTCTATTATAGGGGGCGAATTCCAACTGATCAAATCCTATTATACCAGTAAAAGGTATTATGCCTTCGGGACCGTCAATCAAAAATGGGTCAACAACTTTCCAGCCTTTGATTCAACAGGGGTATTAGGAGGATTGTATCAAAGCAATACGCTCGATTTTAATGAACAACTGGTATTTTCCCTAAGCTTTCGCAATGATCAATCCAATAGCTATGGGCCTAAGAGTTTATTGAAAGGGCCTTTTTATAGTGTAGGCTCAATGATTCATTTACACAAATTCTCATTCTACCCTGGCAGCCTCCCTGCCTTCAGTTTAAGGGCATCTTTTGGAGAAACAGGTAATAGCTATAACCAATTGCTAAAGTCCACCACCGTCCGCAATGCAGAAGCCAATATCTATGGTCAGCCAGTCTCAGTTATTGACAATTCGGGCAACGCTCAGCTATCCGCCGAAAGATGGCGCTCCATCAATATCGGTGGCAGAATAGCTGCCCGGGACAGCAGCTATACCATCAGCTTCGATTATTACTGGAAAAAGAGCAAGAGCCTTTATGGCATTCACGAGGTTAATCCTACCGCAGGCTTTAGCTATATTATGGATAACAACAGTTCTCTTAGCGGGCATGGGTTTGATCTTTCAGCGGAACTGAGGTATGGCAATCAGCAGGCACAACAAACGACACAGTGCTGGCTGAGCTACAACATTAACCGGATCACCTCACATGAACTGTCACTCAATGAAGCCTGGAAGTATGCCAGTCTTGATTTTTATAAACCACAACAAGGTTATCCTGTCAACGCTATTTTCGCTTTTCCTTTATCCACGCTGGACAGCGCAACAGGTGATCCGGTAGGCTATCTTGACGGCAAGCCCAGCAAGGATGCAAAAGCCATCATCGAAAGCAAAAACCCGGCTACTATTAAATTCATCGGTTCTGCTATCCCACTTTATTATGGGTGTCTGACACATCGCCTCCAGGTCAAAAAGTTGGTTGAATTAACGATCCAGATCAGTGGCCGGTTCAACTATTTTTATCGCTCCCCTTCTTACAAATCGAGTGAGATCATAGCAGGAACCGGTATTCATCCTGATTTCAATTTTCGCTGGCAAAAGCCGGGGGATGAGAAAACGACAGCCATACTTGCTTTCCGGCCTGTACCGGATTTGAATAAAGAGCGGTTGTACGAATACAGTGAAGAGAATGTTCGCCCGGCCGACCAGGTAAGGCTGGAATTTATTCAGTTGGGCATAGCTGCCGATCAAAGAAAATTTGACTTTCTGCCCTGTAAAAGCATATTCTTTTATTGTACTGTTTCCAACCTGGGTATCCTGTGGCGCAAGAATAAACTACACCAGGATCCGGATGCAGTACAACGTGCATTCCCTGTACCCCGGACCATCAGTTTTACAATTAAGGTCAATTTTTAAATAATAAACTTTTACTCATGTTTCCACGATCCATATTTATCATCTGCTGCCTTGCATGGCTGCAGACCGGTTGCCGGAAAAAGCTGGAAGGGCCTGTGGCCAGTAACATTGCCGGCATTGACAGTTTGGTGGACTGTGAACGATTGTTGAACGATTATGCGCTGTTCCATGAACAACCGGTATCAGGTGAATTGTCAGCCGACAATTATTATATCCGGGAGCAGATATGGTCGCAGGTACCCGTCAAGGAGCAAAACATTTACCGGTGGGCAGCAGACATTTTTGAAGGCCAGGGCGGTTTTCGGGATTACAACAAACCTTACATGCAAACATATACAGTGAATGAAATTTTGAAGGCCCTGCCCAATATTGTCTATAACGCAACCGACCAGCCCAAAAAAGATTTGCTGGAAGGATCAGCCTTTTTTTACCGGGCACAGGCACATTATAATTTGCTACAACTGTTTGCCAGGCCTTACAACCAGTCAACTGCACTGACGGATACGGGAATTGTATTGCGCCTTACACCGGACATTACGGTATTTAAGCGTGCCGGCATGCAGGAAAGCTATGCCCAGGTCATAAAAGATTTAATGCGGGCATTGGCGCTCCTCCCCCAATTGCCGGATGCAAAGAACAGGTACCTGCCCTCCCAAACTGCTGTATGGGCCTTCCTGGCAAGGGTATACTTAAGTATGCGTGACTATGATCGGGCAGGATTTTATGCCGACACCTGTTTGCAGCACTATAACTACCTGCTCAATTTTGATGATGGTAATTATGCACAACCTTTTACTGAATCCAACCCGGAAGTGATCCTGCAGGGGATGCTGAATCCCTTTTCAAGAATAATTCCGGGTAGGCTGGGCAATGATGCATTTGTAGACTCGCTCCTGTATCGATCCTACCAGCCGGGCGATCTGCGCCAACGGTTCTTTTACCGGCTTGCCGGCAATGGAAAACCCTTGCTCCAATTCAATTATACAGCCAACCTGTTTTGTTTTGGCGGACTGGCAACGGATGAAGTCTACCTCATCCGGGCCGAATGCCGGGCAAGGCAAGGACAACTACAGGAAGCCATGAATGATCTCAACTACCTGCTGGCGCATCGCTTTATCACCGGTATTTTTCATCCTCTCCCTACGGGTTCTGCCAATGTTGTACTGGAGCAAATATTGACTGAACGTCGGAAAGAACTGGCTTTTCGGGGACTACGCTGGACGGACCTGCGGCGATTGAACAAAGAAAGGCCAGGTTCGCCTATCCGGCGAACCATTGACCGCAATACCTATTCCCTTTTGCCCAATGACCTGCGCTATACTTTTCCTATCCCGCCCGATGCCTTGCAGGGTAGTGAAATAGTACAGAACTCACGCGATTAACCGCTTATTGGGGCTTTTTATCAGTCAATACAGCTGATATGTATTGACCTTCCATGCAGGGGGCATAGTAAAAAGGTTGCGTTGCGGGATTGGGTTTGTAATAGGTACAGACACCAGGAGAAACCAAACAAATATAATCGTACCCAAACCTGCCTGCATACACGTAATTGGCGCCATCAAAATAATACTGGGCGAAACTTTCGCAGGAATAACATTTAGCGCTTGATAAGGTGGTAACAATGCTAAACAGGATGGCTGCAGCAAAACAAACACATTTGATCTTTTTCATAATAATCAGTTTAATGATGAATAAAAAAGGTAGGTGCTGCTCTTAAAGCAAACATCAGGTCTTGAGTGAGGAAGACATTCGATAGGGAGGATAGTACCGGATTATGGGAAACCGGATTTATTCATCATTGCAATTTCCTGGTATAAAGATAGGGGCATTCGCAGGAGAAAATGCCCACCAGGTCTCGCTATTCCGCCTCGAATGTTCAAAGGATGGCCTTATGTTGATTTGGGTCAATGCCCAAAGAGGACATGTACCTGCACTTACCGATGATCATTGTATCTGTTGCCGGATTCATTTTTTTCTTATTTTCATCGCTTTTAATCCCCCATGCACATGAATAAGATCATACTAACCGGCTTATTGACATTCACAGCCAATGCCCTGCTGGCACAGCAATCGCCCTCATTGGAACCTGTTTTCAGGAAGATCAATGAAGAGGTACAACAAAATTCACGGGCTTATAGTACCCTGAAAGAAGCTACTGAAACCATTGGCCACCGGCTGACGGGTTCTGAAAATGGCAAAAAAGCAGAAAGCTATACCTACAACCTGCTCAAATCGTACGGTTTTACAGATGTACGCTACCAGCCTTTTGAAGTAGAAAGCTGGAGCCGTGGAAAGCTCACGGTGACTGCCGGCAGCAGCACCAGCCAGTTGCAGCCTATTAAATCCGTATCCCTGGCACACTCACCGGTAAAAGCCGATCTTACTGGCGAGGTAGTGGATATGGGCAATGGACTGGACAGTGATTATGTTCGCAATCCCGGCCTGGTAAAAGATAAGATTGCGCTGGTATACCTGGGTATTTTGCCTGGCACTACGGGTAGGAACCTGCACCGTTCCGAAAAAACAGCCATCGCTATTAAATACGGTGCCAAAGGCATCATTATTTTCAATACGGTTGATGGAGGCACCTTATTGACGGGCACGGCTTCGGTAACCGGAAAACTCATTCCCATTCCTGCGGTCTGTATCGGTAAGGAAGATGGCATGAAACTGAAAGAAACATTGAAGAGCGGACCATTGTACAGCCGCATCCAGATGACCAACAACTCGGGACTCATCAAAGCGCGCAACGTGATTGCTACCATCAAAGGAAGTAGCCTGCCAAAGGAAAAGATCATTGTAGGCGGTCACCTCGATAGTTGGGACCTGGCCACCGGCGCCATCGACAATGGCATCGGCTCTTTTTCTGTATTGGATATGGCCCGTACTTTTCAAAAGCTGCAACTGAAGCCCAAACGCACCATGGAGTTTGTGATGTTCATGGGCGAAGAACAAGGCTTGTTAGGTTCCAAAGCCTATGTAGCAGCAGCCACCAAAAACAAACAGATCGACCAGGTACGGTTCATGCTCAATTTTGATATGACGGGCGATGTACGTAATTTTTATTCCAGCGACCCCACTGCCAAAGAGTTGTTCCAATCCATTGGTACGGTGATCAATCAAATTGATACTACTTTCAGTAATGGTTTTTCCAGCAGTGCCGGCCTGCACAGCGATCACCAGCCCTTTATGCTGCAGGGTGTACCTACCGGCGGTGGCGGGGGCGCACGGGGTGTTAATGGTCCCGCAGGCTGCTATCATGCCGATTGTGATGTTTTCAGCCTGGTAACCAGTGAGCAAGGCATGAAAAACACCGTTCGATTTGTATCCATGTTGTTGTTCGGATTGGGTGATGCAGCGAATATTCCTGTAAAGAAGCTGAATGATGAAGAAACTAAAGCGTTCCTGCTCAAGCACAACCTGAAAGAACCGCTGCAACTGGAAGGCGAATGGAGATGGAAGGATTAATCATCATTTGTTGAGATCAAAGCATATTCAGGCAGCTCATTTGGAGAGCTGCCTTTTTTTATTACTTTTGTTCTTGCTATTGATCGAACTTGCCCAACCATTCAAATCCTGCAGAATACCTACCCTACCGTTGGTCCTTTATTTCCCCTATCCTCCTGATTAATATGCCGTTATCTGGTATGCCTGAATAAATAAGTTGTTTGTACCCTGCACCAACAATCGTACAGCTTATGCGTAAGTGCTTTACCTGTCTGGCCTTTTTATGGGCATCTGTCTCCCTGTCGTACCTCCATGCCCAGGAAGTACAGCCTGACACTGCTGGTATCCGTCAGCAGGATTCTACTTTGGGCAGCCCATTCCGGCTTTTTACCAATGCGACCTTCATTACGTTTATTGGCGAGCTATCCGCACAAACCACTGCGCAGGCAATGGCCGAAAGGAGTCAACTCCCGGCTTTGCAGGATCAATATTTCCGGGATTTTGCCCGGGAGCATCAATTGAGTCCCGAACAAGTGTATGCCCTGATGAATTCCTGGGTAAGGGGTCATTCAGTGCCCGAAGAAGAAGCGGATATGCTGTTGCAAGGCGCCCGTCAATACTACCTCCGGCAATACCATGCTTCTTCCTTGTATTATGAACAAGCGGCTGGTGCCGCCGAAGAAGGAGCAACCGCCTCTGCTACTTACTTGCTGGCAGGCAATAGCGCTGTGGCAGGAGGCAATTACCAACGGGCCATCCGGTTGTATCGAATGGCCGACAGTGTACTCGTATTGCCAGCACCAGCAGACAAAACTTACGCATCACTACAGGCAAAGAAATACGGCCTGCAGGGCCTGCTGGCCGCTGCTCTGTTGGAAGCAGGCAGTCAGTTGGGCGATCAACATAGTTATGAATACTTAGCCGCAGCCGCGCTATTGGAAAAAAACATACTGGCCCGGTACCAGCCTGCTACCGCCCCCGTTGATTGGGCTAAAACACAGTGCCGGCTAGGCACCATCTGGCAATTGCTCGGCGACCAGGCAATCGAACCAGCAGCAGGCGATAGTTTATTCATGCTGGCCATTTCGGCTTACAATGATGCATTGACGGTATATACCCAAAAAGACCTGCCGGTAGATTGGGCACGGATGCAACATCATTTGGGTGTGGTATTGAGTAAGCTGGGAGCTACTAAGGATGCTATTGCTTCGTTCCGTTCGGCACAAGGCATCTTTACTTTACAAAATAATCCGCGCGATTGGGCCTCCACCGCCTATCACCTGGGCAATATGCTGCAATGCCAGGCCGGTAAGGCTAAGGAGGCCGACGGCATTGACCTCTTCGCACAATCTGCCATTGCCTACCGCCAGGCATTGGAAGTTTATACGGCTATTACCACACCCGAAGAATGGGGCTGGGCACAGCACAACCTGGGTGTATCACTATTTGAACAGGGCCGCCGCGAGGGAGGCAGAGGCTTGTTGTCTCTGGCCGCTGCCGCATTCAAACAAGCCCTTACCGTAAGAACGAAAGATTGTTACCCGGCCGATTGGGCCAGTACACAATACAACCTTGGCACAGCGCTATGGGAAGAAAGCGGCCGGGCAGCCGGCGACAATGTAACGCTCCTGGCTGCCGCAGCAAAAGCTTATGAAGCAGCACAGACCTATTACACCCCCAAAGGCCAGCCAGAACAATGGTTTAATGTACAAAATGGACTGGGCCTGATCTACGAACAACAAAAAGAATGGATGGCCGCTATTGAGCATTTTGAGAACCTGCGTGATATGGAGCCCATGTATGCCACACAAAAAGTGACTGAATTGCGACGCAAAGCAGGAAAATAAACCAGGAAACCATTAGTACTTACTGGTCCCTAACGGCAAATTGGCTGCACCGCTCTGGCACAACCAACCTGGCCGGGAAGAATTTTCGAAAGTTAACATCCGTATTTATTGCAATCCCTGTATCCACACGGCAATAGCAGCGCCTATTGCATCGGGCGAATCTTCCTGCGGGGTATGGTGGCCTTTTACCTGTACAGACTTTTGATTGGGCCAGGTATGGCAAAAGGCTTTGTTTTTGGGCGACATAGCCCCGGGAGTGGACTCAATAAAGAGCTTGGGTATTTGGCTGTTTGTTAGAAAAATACCGTTGTCGTTAACTATTTTTTCGATATTGGCTGGTTCACCACCAATGGGCAATTGCCTGCCCCAGCTCAACATGGCCCTTCGTCCTTCGCCCGGCTGGAGGAAGGGACGACGGTATTCGTCCATTTCTTCTTTTGATAAGGTACGCAGTATCGTTTTCACCAGGTTCACCTCTATGAATGAGTTTTGCTGTAATACCATCTCTTCTCCTTTTTCTGAGCGCATGGCCTGGAACAATTTCTTAGGCACCTCCGGCATTTCTTCCCAATCAACTTTTTGAACCAGGGCCTCCATATACACGATGCCTTTCACCGCCTGGGGGTGACGACGCGCCCAGTCAAATGCCAGTACCGAACCCCAGTCGTGCACTACAAAAATGATATTTTGCTTAATATCCAGTACTTCCAACAACCCTTCCAGGTATTTAAGGTTTTCAGCAAAGGTATACGACCGGCTATCGGGCAGTTTATCTGAATCGCCCATGCCCATCAGATCGGGCGCAATGCAATGCCCCAGGTCTTTTACATAGGGGATGATATTACGCCATACATACGAGGAAGTCGGATTGCCATGTAAAAAGACAATCGGATCACCTTTTCCTGTCTCCACATAGGCCATTTTAAGCCCGTTAACCGTTTGAAATTTCTTTTCCATCATTACTGTTGTTTTTATCGAATTGTTAGCTTGTTGGGTACCGGTTTGTGCGCCTGCCGCTACTGCCATGGATACTGCTCCTGAAACCAACAACCCCGCTTTAACTATTGTGTTCATCATTTTGCTTTTTTGTTGACACAAAGTTGGCGCAGGCGGCACCGGTTTCCTTGTATAAAATCATTGATTTATCAGTATTTTTAACATCAGCCCTACCATATCCCGATACCGTTCAAAACAGATTTGTTTGTATGTCTTACACAAAGCAAACAGCCATACTATTGGGATGCTTATTATTGCTGGTACCGGCTGTATCTACCCATGCCCAATACGCTGTGATCTCCGACAACCGGTTCGATTCCCTGGCCCAGATCGCACAAAAGAAAGCCCTGCAGCAGCTTATACAGGAAGATACCATCACTGCTTCTGCATTTTGGCCACACATTCAACCCCGATTATTCTTTGCCAATCTGCGCAGAAACGTAGAGCATCCCACGCAGATCAACCAGGGCGCTTCCACCAATTTTTGCGCCTATGCCGCCATGACCCACCTGCTGGTCAAATACCATCCTGACATTTATGTAAAGCATATCATCAACCTGTTCCGCCTGGGAACCACCTCCCTGCGCAGGCGCAGGATGTACCCTTCAGAACGCGTGCGGCAGGCAGCAGGCACCCTCGACAATAAAGGTGAGCTGGATGTACTGCATGCCGATCAGCTTTGGTTTCTCGCCCTGGCCGACGAATTCAAAGGGTATATCAACTTCATCGACCACCGTTACCATAAAGGGGATGAAAATAAACTATGGGCTTCCTGCAACTATGCCAAATTCAACCGCATGTTGCGTGATTTCACCAGGGACCGGCTCACGGCAGCCGGATCGGATTTTATCCGGCCCTGGAAAAGTAATTTCTATAATTATATATCAGGGCAGATCAGCAAAGGGGTTGTGATATTGTATGTAAACAGCAAATACCTGTACCCCCACCGGTACAGCTTTTTCAAATTGCGGGCGCCTACGCATTTTATTGTGGCCTATGAGATGCACCGGTCCGGTAGCCAGATAGTATTCCGGTATTGGGATTATGGTTTGAAGACAGAACAATTAATCACCCGCAGGCGATTGAAGCAACTCATATTCGGTGTCACCACCATAACAAGTACCGTCAATGAGGAGTATTAAACCATATCATTCCTGCCTGCTAATGCTGGTTGTGTTGGGCGCTTGTTTGCCCGCCAAAAGAAAATCGGCCCAATACTATTATGAGAACAAAACAGCCATTGAAGAAGTGCGGCTGTTGTTTGATTCACTCTATAAACACCAGCCATTCTCTGCAGGATTTTCCGACAGATCCTTTCAATATTACCTGCTGGAAGTAACTACCGATTCGGTACGGTACATCTATGATACGGAGAAAAACAAACCATTGGCAACAGCTGCCATTACCCGGTTTGGATATGATACCACTTTGTCTTTCACCCTGGCTCGTCTATTAAAAAAGATCAAATGCCTGTGGATATCCAAACGTTCCTTTTATGTGAACCAGCAAAGAGAAACCGTTACTTTTTTGTCGTTCAAATCCGTCGCCAATACCAACCTATTCTCCGAAAACAAATACTATACCCTCGTATTCCTGCCCCACCCCATTTCCTCCAAAAGCTTACGGGAAAAGGTCAGGAAAGGAGATATCGTACAAATAGAAGGCCTGGTTTACTTTCTGATCAGCTCCAACTTCCGATGACCGCTCACTATTCAGCATTCCCCCGCCTCACCTTCCTGGCCAATACAAATACAAGGATGGCCAGACCGCTTAATACGCCATAGCTAAGGCCCAGGTTATGGCCATCATGGGCAGGAATGCTGCTGATGATCACATAACTCAATGCCGATACCATGAGGAAATTGATACCGCCAGTAAGACCACTGGCAATACCTGCATTTTGCGGAAAACGCGTCATGCTAAAGGTCATGTAATTGTTGAACGTAAACCCTGCTCCTACGTGCACAGCAAAGGCAAAACCTACCAGTGCATACAGGTTATCGACCCATTGCATGACCAGTAACATCAACAATACCAGCAGAGCCTGCACAGCAATATTTATTGCCAGTTTACGAAAAAAAGGAGCTTTGATCATGGCCTTGCTGATAAAACCACCCACCATCCAGGCAAAACCCAATATGAGGGAACAATAGCCGGTAGTTACCGCATCAAACCGCAGGTGGTGTTCGATAATAAAAGGGGCAGTCATATTACATACCATCACCATGGCATAGGAAAGCCCCATTAGGGCGATGCCCAATACAAAGGGCAGGTTGGTGAGCATGTCTTTGTAGATATTAAGCACCCGTTTAATGCGGAAGGCAGTACGCTGTGGCAGTGTTTCACCACTGAACATAAATTCCAATAAGGCCAATCCGCCACCCAGAGCAGCCAGGAAATAAAAATTGGCCCGCCAGCCAAACAAGGTTTGGAGGTAACCACCTACAAAGGGCGCAATGATGGGACCGGTTGACCAGATAATGGAAAATAACCCCAGGTAGTTCTTGAGTTTATCGCCCGTATAAAGATCAACAAAGAAGGCACGCTTGCCTGCTACCACAAACCCCACTGTAATACCTTGCACCACGCGCATCCAGTAAATAAGCTGCAGGCTGTGGGCAGTAGCGATCACCAGGCTGGCCAGGGTAAATACCAGCAGCGAGGCCAAACCGGTATTGTAGCGCCCATAACTATCGAGTATGCTGCCTATGAACAGCTGACTAAGTCCATAACTGATGAGGAAGATGGTAATGGTAAATTGGATCTGGATGCCGCTCACTTGCATATCGGTGGCCATGCCAGGCAAAGAGGGCAGATAGATATCGGTGGCAAAACCCGATAAGGGCAGTAAAGCAAAGGCGAGTAAATTGGAAATGTTGCGATGCTGAGGTTTAATGCTTTTGTTCCAGGGTCCCGGAGCCAGTGTCGTCGTCGGATTCATCCTGTAAAATTCGCATAAGTACAGAACCCTGCATTTATACAATTCAATCCAATTATTATAAAATTCAAACATCAGCACCCGGCATTAGCTATCATGAATAGATGCCGGGATAAGGTAATTGTTACAGCGGCGTAATAATAGCGGTCCAGCCGCCACCAGCAGCCATTTTCATGTTCAATACATCGCCCTTCTTTACCTGTTGGGTGGTAATGGAGTAATCACTGGCATATTTAGCCACATTCACCCCATCGGTCAGTATCTCTATTTTATAATTGCCGGCGGGTAAAAAATCCAGTTTCGCTTCCAGGGTTCTTTCCTCCCAATTGGTCATGGCGCTTATATACCACTGCCTTCCCTGTTGCCTGGCTATGGCGGCATAGGCGCCAATCTTTCCGGCCAAGGGTATTGTAGTTTGCCAGGTGGTAGGTATGCGGGCAATAAAACGGGTAAAAGCAGTATCCTGCAGGTAAAGCGAAGGTGTTTCGGCCAGCATCTGGAGGGGTGCTTCATACATCACATACATGGCAGCCTGATGGGCACGGGTACCGCGGCTTACTGGTTCATTAAAGGACACACGAAAATCTTTCTGGTTGCTATTGCGCATGGCGCCGGGGGTATAATCCATTGGACCAGCCATCATCCTGGTAAAGGGTAAGGTTACATTGTGTTCGGGCGTTATATAGTCGGCCCACTTGTTGTTCTCCAATCCTTTCACTCCTTCATAATTGATCACATTGGGATATTTGCGGTGCAGGCCCGTGGGTTTGTAAGCCCCGTGAAAATCCACCAACAGTTTCCTGTCGGCACAGGCTTTGGCTATCTTTTCATAATAGTTCACTGTGTATTGATCAGCCCTTTGAATGAAATCAACTTTAATGCCCTTCACTCCCCATTCTACAAACCGGTTGAGCAGGGAATCTGTCTTTTCATCCAACGGCCTCCATAATGTCCATAAAATAATGCCCACTCCTTTCGCGGCCCCATATTGTACCAGCGCGGGTACATCAATGGATGCGCGCGAGGCACTTACATCGGTGGTGGTGCGGCTCCAGCCCTCATCCAGTATCACATACTCCAATCCAAAGCGGGCAGCGAAATCAATATAGTATTTGTAAGTGTCGTTGTTGATGCCCGATTGAAAGTTAACCCCAAAGAGGTTATTGGCATTGTACCAGTCCCAGGCTACTTTACCGGGTTTTACCCAACTGTAATCGGCGTTATCAACCGGGCTGGCCAGTTGATAGACCAATTCATTCCCCAGCAGGGTTACATCATCCGGTGCAATCATGATCAGCCGCCAGGGTAAGTTCCTTTTTCCTTTTGTATCGGCTATATAGGGCGCTTTTTCGGCCAACACTTCCCGGCGGTCTGTACCTGGTGCCACATGACTTTTCAATACAGCAGGCGGAAATTTACCTTCCAGTTTCCCCTCCCCATTTGCAAAGAGAAAGAGGTTGGGATAATCATACAGGTCACTTTCCGAAATAACCAGTTTGGTACCACCTAGTGTAGCCTGGTACAAAGGCAGGTAGGCATACCGGCCAGCCTGTATATCTTTCAGGCGGGTGGGAGTAAAGAGCGCTTCATAATGCGATATGAATTCGGGATTTTTCTCTTCGGGCCACCAGGCCTGGTTATCAGCATTCAAATTAAAACCCACTTCTTCTGCATCAATTTTAAGAACAGGGTCCTTCGTATTCAGCTCAAAGCGATAAGCCACGCCATGGTTATAAGCACGGAAACACAGGGTAATACCACCTGCAAATACCAGTTTTAATTCCTTGTATATATCGGGTATCCGCGCATTTTTTACAGGTACGATGGAAAAGATGGTATCCTGGTGGGCGGAAGGCAATTGTACCATCAATTTTGTTTTATGGGCGGGAAATGGTTTGCCATTGAGAGTAAGAGCAATAGCCGTAGGGAAAAGAATGGTTTCAGTTTTATATTGTACACTCCATTGAATAGCAGCTCCGGTACTGACCTTGATCAGTATTTGCCCATCGGGTGAACGCAGTTCATGATCGGCTGCCTGGGCAGGGCTTATACCAAAACATAAAAGAACGGTACAAAATAGGTACGCAGTCAACAGGCTTATTGATTTCCCCATACTATTGAAATTAGGAAGCGCCAATGTAGACCAATCCACAGAAAAAGATTAGCGCAATTTTAGCCAGTAATGAGCCTATTTACACCAGTTTGTCAATAAATAAAGCTGCCGCCTGAATACCCGAAGGATATTCAATGGCGGCAGTTTAGCTATACAGTAAAAAATAAAATTTAGGGTCGACTTTCGAGATCAATAATTACTGTAAATAACATGGTCTAAAAATAAGGGCGAGTAGCCATATTCAAACTCCTGCAAATTGGTCGAGGGAGAACTACTGAATACATAACCCGGATATAAACTCCGCAACCGGGATAGCTCGGTATTGATGGGCGATACGGTGCCCGTCGGATTTTCCAGATACGGATCTGTGTACCAGGTATAACCAGTTAATGCCGCCTCGGCAACAGTTTTGTTTGTTTCGGGTACTGCTGCTGGGCCGCGACTACTTTGTCCGCTGACAGCAAATGCTGCCACGGCACACAGGATAAGTAAATGCTTCATAAAAAGGGAGGTTTATTAATGTAAATGTATAGCCTTGTTGCGTTGCAAGCATTCCAGGAGGGAACGGATAAATGGCAACCCATCTACCGGGAAGTCCGCCACCAAGGTACATTTTTTTCAGGAGGAACCATAAAACCACCTGTCAGTTTGAACATTGATTGACAATGATCAAGCAGCGCAGGTGGTTATTATCTTTCTTTTAATGTGGAAATGACAGAAGTAAGGATTATAAATCTTATATAAGCTAAAATTTTATTTCTACCCCTATGAGTACTGCGGATGCTGAAGGTATTCCCATATAGGATTGCAGGATGGTGGGATCACCGGCATAGCCATTCCTGCCGGTCCATAAATTTTGACCCTCTACATACACTTTTCCACCTTTTAAACGCATCCGATGCAGGAGCCGCAACGGAAACTCATAAGATAACCCAATCGACTTGAGCCGGCAGTACGTCATATCGCGCACAAAGCCGGTAGAGGCCTTGAGGTTGTTAATGCCATCCGTATATTCTTTCGTGGTACCGAGGCCTTGTATGGAACTGATATCGCCGGGCTGTCTCCACCTGCCTTCAGAAGCCGCCGGCAGGTTCATCAGGAGACTCCGATTATACCTACCAGGCACCATACTATTGTACAGCCAGAAATAGGTAGGGTCAATACCCATCTGGCCATGCAATTCCAGGCAGAACTTAAACTCAAACTGGGCTATCCTCAACCGCGAAGTCCAGGCGCCATGATACCGGGGCGCCTGTGATCCCCAGAGTATGCGATCCTGTTCATCCAGTTTATTGTCATTGTTCTGGTCCACAAAGCGGTATTTCCCGGTCATGGGATCAACACCTGCAAATTCATACGCTTTTTGAACAGTCAGTGGTTTCCAAACAATCAATTGATCCTTATACAAGGAATTGGCAAGCCCTTCAAACTTCCTTAGTTTGTTTTCATAGGTGGAAAATACCAGCTCCGTAAAAAAAGAATGTTTATTGTTGACGGGTGTTTGGTAGCCCAGGCTAATTTCATACCCTGCATTCTCTACTACTGCATCGGCATTGGCGAGGTATTGCTTGTCTACCGTTCCTGGATCATTGACTGTTATAACCTGCCGCGAAGTAAGGTTGGTATACCTTGCCACAGTAAGTGACCACCGCCTGGCAAACTCCAGTTCTATGGCGATTTCAAATTTCTTGTTCAATTCCGGACGTAGGCTGTGATCGATCTGGCCATAGTTAATTCCCGGTGGAGTGCCTCCACTTCCGGTACCCGATGGATGCCATACCCCAATGGTTTGGTACAAAGCCAGATCGTTGCCCGAAGTACCATAGCTGGCCCGAAGTTTCCCACTGGTCAGCCATTCCGCATGGCTCTTGAAAAAAGATTCTTCTCCAAAAAGCCAGGCAGCCCCCACCCCTCCATACAAATACCATTTTCCCGATGTGCCGGTCAGGCCGGGACCATCCGTACGCGCCGTCAGGTTCAGGATGTATTTATCCTGCCACCGGATATTGAGTCGACTGAAAACAGCCGCATACCGGTAACGTGAGGAGCCTGCCTCAGCGTACGTACTGTCGGCCGCCTGGGGTGTAAACAACAATGCATCATCCTTATATCCCGTTCCGGCAATCGTGTGGGCTTCATCCTGCTGAGAAAGGAAGGTTCCGCCCAACAACAGCGATATGTCCTTTTCTTTTTCCTTCCGTATAATTGAATAATGTAATTGCGGCTCTACAATGAAACTTTTGTACCTGGCATAAGCAAAGGATGCAGAACCGGTTAATGTGGGCGATGGCATTTGCGCTATCATTGGGTAGGTTTGCCGCTCTTCCACCCGGGCATTGTTGATACCCATGTTGAGCTTTAAAGTGGCCTTCGATGTCAATTTGTATTCCAGCAATAGCCCCGCCAGCAAACTGGACATATCAGCAAAATAGCGGTTTTGTAAATGGGCCATTGGATTGGTAAACGCCACTCCTTTCTCTGTCCATATATAATTGCCTGTAGCCGGATCAGTCAGTTGTGGCAGGTTGGGCGGCAACCTGAACAACTGCACCAGATCGGATACCGTGAGGTTGTCCTTAGCAGAACTGATCAATAAGACGAAGTTGGCTTGTAATTTTTTCGTTAGCTCCTTATTATAGTTAAAGGTGGCCGACAACTGTTCATTGGGCAGGTTGGCCGGCAGTACGGAATTGTATTTCCGGTAGCCCATCCCCAGGTAAAAATTATCCTTTTTAGTACCTCCACTGGCCATGAGGTGTACATCCGTAATAGCCGCCGTATTACCCAGCATCATTTTGGGCAGGTTTTGGTACCTGGTGGTATCCCACAAAACCAATTCTGGATTTCTATTTGGATCCTGCCAGTTATTGCCGGGTGTTTCCCGGCGCATGGCCACATATTGCCGGGTATCCAGCATGGCAGGAATGGAGGAGGTGCGGGCCCCGCCCAGCATGATATTGCCAGTGAACTGCACCTTACCGGCACTGCCTTTTTTTGTGGTGATCAGGATGGCACCATGTGCCGCCAATGATCCATAAATGGCAGTAGCATCGGCATCCTTTAATACCTCAATGCTTTTGATATCATTGGGATTAAGCATTTTGAGCAGGTTCAATCCGCCGGCAGCATTACTACCTGCATCTGGTATGCCGGCTGATGAATTGTATTTGCTGATGATTTTATTACCGGTTACCAATGGCACACCATCAATTATGATCAGCGGATTGTTCAGCGGCATATCATTGGACCCCAGCGTTTCTCCTATCCGTTGGCGCCAACCCCGGATAGTAATAAAAGGTGTGCTGCCGGGAATCCCATTAAAGCCAATAACACTGATACCAGGTATCCTGTCGGGCAGGGAACTAAGTGGATTGGGATCATATTTCTTAGGTATCTCCTCCCCTTTTATTTTACCGATGGCCTCCGTTTTATAACGTTGACTGGACTTGCCATAGGCGATCACCACCACTTCATCGAGCCCCGTACAAAAACGGGGCAGGAAGATCCTTGCCGAATCTTTTGCGGAAATGATCTCCCCTTTGCTTCTATAACTTTCTTTGGATAAATAAACCTCGGCCTGTTCGCGTACACTGGTGAAGCTAAACTTTCCATTCATGTCTGACACTACCTCAGTTTCCTTACCGGCCACGATCACATTAACCCCTTGTATGGGGATGCCATCTTCGTCCTGCACATACCCCACCAGTTTGTAGGGGTCGGGCCGGGCCACCTGCTGAACAATGGAGGGTTCTATCTTAGTCAGGATAATAAAATTCTGGTAGATCTTATGCTGCAGTTTATAAGGCGGTAAGATGGTTTTGAATACCTGATCCAGCGGCACCCTGACCGCGCTGTAGTTGATACCTTTAACATGCCGGATATCCGGCGCCGCATAACCAAACTGGTAGGAGGTTTGCCGCTTCACCTGCTTGATCAGCTGATGAATACCTGCATTGCGCAAGTCCAGCGTCACATACACCTCCGTAGCCGGTGAGCCTTGCTGGGCATACACAGTAGCAGGAGCTACCAGGTAAACAATCAGCCACCACCAGGAGCTAATGTTTCTCTCTTTCATGCTAACGTTAGTTTTGAATACGGGTCCCATTGCCTTCGGACCATAAATTAACACTTCCCTGCAATACTTATGTCATTGTATACCCATATTGCTAAAAAGGGTATCCAGCAACCGCTTCCCTGTTCCTGCAATATAGGAAAAAGGGGTGCCCGTCTCTGGGAAAGAGACGGGCATTAAAAGGCTTAATGGCAATGGACCCATCATAGGAAAAGACCGAACCCCTTGTGGTACAGTGGTAAATTGGATTTCAAAAACGTGCAGAAAACTGGCCGGAGATCAAACGCTGCAGTCAGGATGACTATTCACAGCGTATCAGAGCAGTTAACCAGTTTGCAATGGATAGGTTTGAATGGTTAAGAAAAAGGATAGGTTTAATGGTATAGAAAGGCGACTGATAAAATGACTTATTAATAATTACTTACTGATCAATACTTCTTTTCCATCTTCACTTATTTTGTAATGAATAGACCCGGTCATGGTTAAAATGGTAAGTGGCTTATTAATATCCTCCTTACGCCCTATACGGCCAATCATAAAACGTTTGTCTTCCACCCCCTCGCCATAGGTCACTTTTACATCATACCAGCGTTCCAGAGTCCGCATGATATCTGACAGCTTATCATTATTGAAGTAAAAGAATCCTTTCTGCCAGGCGGTGATCTTGTCCACATCCACTCCCTGCTCCAACCGTATGCCGGCCTCTTTCACCTCGGCCATCTGCCCGGGTTTCAGCACCACCTGTTGCGAGCCGGTACTAACCCGTACAGCCCCTTCCAGTACAGTGGTAGCAGTAGCTTGTTCATCAGGATAAGCGCTTACATTAAAGTGGGTACCCAATACCTGTATCGCGGCATTGTTAACCTTTACAATAAAGGGTTGCGCGGCATTTTTAGCTACTTCAAAATAACCTTCCCCTGTCAGCTCCACCACGCGCTGTCCTGTTCCAAAAGACACCGGGTACTTTAATTGGGAAGCCGTATTGAGCCATACCCGGGTACCGTCAGACAATAACACTTTGTAGCCACCTCCCCGGGGTATCACCATCCTGTTGTACCCCGTATCAGGCCCGGAAGCGGCACTACCAGGATTGTATTGTAACTCGCCATCCGGTTTAACGCTGACCAGCGTATTGCCCTGTTTAATGGGCAATACGGCCTGATCATACTGTAGAGGTACCGCTGACTGATCGGCCAGGTACAAAACAGACTGTCTTGCATCCTGGTGCTGCTCTACGATTATTTGTTTTTCACTCTTTTTCCAGGGTACGGAACGGTTTAGAAAAATAGCAGTACCCACCACCACCACGATGGCAGCAGCGACCGCAAGCCATTTTCTAAATAAATATCTTTGTGGAACGGGTATTTCACGCACAGGCTGCGCTGACTCCGGAAAATAAATACCTTGCTTTATCTTGAATGCTTCCCAGGTGCCACAGTACGCTTTGATCCTTATTTGTTCTTCCAGCTTTTCCTTCGTAACTAACTTATAACCACTTAACCTGATTTCGCTTTCCATGGTTTCCCACAGGATGCGCTGCTCCTCCCTAAGCGGTACTCCTTCGCCTATCAGTATCCTGATCCCGGCCAGGTCTTCGTTAAGGTTTTGCATGAGTTAATGGTATTGACTATATAAGGTTAGTTCCAGGGCATTATTAACTACTTTCCTGTAATTTATTTTTATCGATCCGGCTTATTGGGATAAACCGCTCATTATCAAAAGTATACTATATACCAAAGCATCGAAAAGTCCATTATCTGCTTCCCGCATTTTCTTAATGGCCTTCGATTTTTGTACCCGGATGCTGTTTTCACTGGTCTGCAGGGCTTCGGCAATCTGCCCGATCGACAGTTTATCAAAATAAAACATCCGGATGATCGAATCTTCCTGGGGATTCAAATGGGTCATGAGCTTATTCAATACCTCCCGGATGGTCAATACTTCATGTAAAAAAACCACACTGCGTTGTTCCATATCGGGAAAGAAGTTGCCCAGCTCAGCCTCGGCCAGTGTTGCCCGTTTTTCTTTATCCAGGTATTTGAAGCAGGCATGCTTTACGGACGTGTAGCAATATTTTTTGGCGTCGGCCGCTCCTTCAAACATCCGGCGCTTTTCGATCATGCCCGTAAACACATCGGCTACAATATCCCTGGCCACCTCCAGGTCAACAAACTTGTGTGCATACTGTACCAGTACATGGAAATAGGATTCGAAGATCTCTTTCCAGAATTGTTCTGTTTCAGATTCGATAGTTTGTTGCACACCTACAGGGTTCATAAGAAGGGAGTTAGATTAAAAGCCGGGTCTGGCGCTAATAATTTTACGCCTAAAGACAATCAGCTCAATAAAATCACCAAGGGTAGGAATGATTGGCAGCCGACGCTACCAATAGTAAGATAGAACGTTCCCCGGAATCGGGAAAATGTTTATGAGAAAATCGGACCTCATAAACAGCTGCCTGGCGTAAAGTTATAACGAATAACCATAACAGATAAACCAAAGTGAAGATCAAAAAAACAGTTTGTAGTTACTTAAAACTCGTCCTGCAACAGCTCATTTAATACCCGGCACAAGCCGGTTTTCCAGGATTATTAACAGATCAGGTACGCTTTTTTCGGGAAGGAACCAATTGTATCCTAAACGGCTGACCGGCAGTGAAAAGCAATACCCGCCCGCATGGATCCCAGGATGCTGAGGTCTCCCAAGTCTATTAACTAAAAATTAATATTGCCGAAAGTTAATAATCTAACCCATTATGACCTATCTTTAAGAAAGAACGATAACCTGACAAGCTATGTTATACCATTGTTCTGCCGAATACCAGCCTACTTTAAAGAAGGTCCCGCCCAGGGAGTTACATTATATTCCCCTTGCTCCCGAAGACAGGGATGATGAATCAATTTACAGGATTGGGGCTATTTTGGAAGATGGGAAGTATGAGCCTAAGATAAAAGGCGGTTGCATGGGTCAAGGAAGGGTTAGCGCTAAATATTTCGGAAGACGCTCAATGGCCCATGATGAGATATTTATTGTGAATTTTGACAAATGGCTCGATGAATTGTCCGGCACCTACCAGTTTGCATTGGATACTTACAATGGCGCAACTGCAGGTATCTTCCCGGGATTTATAAATAATTGCCAAAGCTATTCCGTTGGTAAATTCGGCATAGGCATTCTTTCCACTTCTGCTACTAAAAAGGATGTTAACCTACTTGACCGGTTCAACAAGACATGGGCAAAGGCGCAGGACTATACCACACCCGATTCTGCAATAAGAAGTGGATTAATATTCCATAGCATAGTAAAGGATTCGGACCGGCCTAAACAAACCAAAGAACAGGCAGTAGCCAAAGCCAGGGAACTGGCACAAGCGCAGAAAACAGCTGCGCTTACGGCCACCATCCTTTCTTACAATCCAATACTACAGGTAGCACCACTACCATCCCCACCAGAACAAACGTCCCCTAGAACAGTTGCCGGCAACCGGTTTGCACAGATCAAGGATGAATTACAGCAATTAAAGGAGCAATCACTCATCAATCCTTCGGCCCAGGTATGCCTGCAAATAAAGCAACTGATCATTGAACTTCGACAATTGGTCAGGAAAGCAGTAAGGCGACTGGAATTTATGCTGCGCCTACATACCAGGCCCATTTACCAGGAACCAGCCAACCGGCCCCTCCACCTACGATCAATATTCCGGTACCTCTATAAATACATGAACGATGTAACAGGTTGTGAAGATGACCACGCTGTTTTGCTTCGCCGCAAATACAGTAACCCATCTATCAACTTTAAAGCATTGTTTCAATGGTTAACAAAAACGAGCTCATCCGCATATTGGATGAAATTATCAACAATACCGATAACCAGTTATCAGCCGATGAAATAGAAAACCTGATCACTATCCGGCACCATATAGAAGTGGCCGCCAATCATCAACAGCTCATGGAATGGATTACCACCTTATTCAACTTTTTGGTGGCTTACCACGAGCTCTTCAAAAAATGACATGAATATAGGAGTTGCCATCAAAACAGTACGCCAGGAAACAGGCATGAGCCAGGTAGAGTTGAGTAAACAAACCGGCCTGTCACAAACGTCCATCTCACAGATCGAACAGGGGGTTAAACAACCCACTAAAAAGAGCATTGAACGTATCTGCAAGGCCTTGCAAATACCGGAAGCCGTATTGTATATTATTGGCATTGACGAATCCGATGTACCCACCCGGCGCAAGCAAATGTTCCAGAAACTTTATCCCGAGATCCGGAGCCTGGCCATCCAGATCATTGGCACCACTAAAAATGATATACTAAAGAATCAGTCATGAATTTCCTTGCCACCATATTCAGTAAATGCCTGGTCAATCGCAACCTGCCGGTTACCCTGGTCATACTGATTTTGGTTATGGCAATACCATCTTACAGGCTTTATCCTGCAATGGCCTTGCTACCAGCCTTGCCCCTCTATACAGACACTAATGAAACAGTTGATCCTACAAAGAGCCATGTTGCACGGCTTCCGCGCGGCCGGCTTTTATCTTTAATCAACTCATTAGTACTATGCTTAACAAGCAAAAGATCCTCCGTGAATTGGATGAATTTATCAGCAAGAAGGCTTCCGAACTGACAACAGAGGAGCTGATAGAACTACACCAGATCAGGAAAAATATTGCCAGGGAAGCTGACCCGGACCTTCTATGTTATTGGTTATTCAGGTTATGCCAGTTAATAGCAATGTGGTATAGTTAACGGTCATAAAATACGAATCCCCGTTTGACAGAATAGCCAAACGGGGATCGTTGTTCAGGATATTGAACCAAAAGCGAAGTATCATTAATACTTGATAATGGGCCGTACTGTCTTATCAACCCCATCCGTTACATGCAGGATGTAAATATCGGGACGCTGTACGGACAGATCGAGGGTTACCTGATTGGCTGCCTGCCCCTGTGGTATTACGACATAGGCTACGCGGTTGCCACGTTTATCAAATACCGAGAAGACATAGGTCCTGTCTTTTTTATTGTCCAGTTTCACCGTTACGGGTCCGCGTGTGGGGTTGGGATAGATCTTGATATCAATAGGATCTTTGATCAGCCCCAGGCCCAGTACCAGGATCTGTTGTTCGGCCGTAGCGGTATCATAGTTCTCATTACCTGCCTGCAGGGCTTTCACAGTTATCAACCCCTCGCTTGTCAATTTGATCTGGTTGCCGGTAATGATCCCTCCACCACCTGGTACCGAATAGGTAATGGGCAAACCGGTAGAACTGGAAGCATTGAGGGTTACTGTTTCGTATTTCAATTTGGGCGCTATCACCGGGAAGGTAATGGTTTGCGCCGCTTTCAATACTGTTATCACCTGCTCTGCTGAATCCGCTTCATAATTCTCATTGCCTGCCTGGATGGCCCGTACCGTAATAGTACCTGCACCGGTAATGGTGACCATACTGTCCTGCAAGGTAGCAGGTCCGCTCACCAGGGCAAACTGTACCGGCAATCCCGATTCAGCCTGTGCCCGCAAGGCAAAAGCCACATCACCAAATGTTTTGGTAGCAACTGCTTCAAAATTAATTTCCTGCAGTCCTTTATGAATCGTAAAGCTGCGTATGGTATCCGCCGGGAAATAATTGTCATTGCCCAGCGCAGTAGCCTTTACCTGTACCACACCCGTACCAGTAATGGTAAGCAGGGAACCGTTAAGTGTAGCTGGTCCGGCAATCAGGGTGTATTCAATGGGCAATCCTGTAGATGACTCCGCCTGCAAGGCAACGGCATCATCACCATAGCGGTGGTCGGGAATGCTATCAAATTGAATAGTCTGTATCCTGCGTTCTATCAGTTCCCATTCGGCCAATTGCGTATTGGCTTCGCCATTATTGGCCGTCATATCCAAGCGGTAATACAAGTAGGGTGTAGTATTATTGGCCACGTCGAAACTTTTCAACTCACCCCGGCCTGCAAATACCTGCCCCACACGGGTATCGAGGGTAATCCAGCTGGTACCGTTATTGGATCCCAGCAAACTCCAGTCTTTTGGGTCACGAGCCGGCCTGTCATTCCCGGAAGTAAGGGTATAACGCACTACAATGGCGGGCACGGTGGATTGGTATTGTATCCATAGCGCGGTACGGCCACTGCGGTAATATTTGGTAGCCGGGTTATTGTCGATGAGTGAAGGGAAGTTTTCCGTTGGCTTGGACGTATTGGGATACTGGCCGCTGATGAGTCCGCCATTATCCGTAATATCAAAGCTGCCGCTTTTTACAGCAATGCCAACGGTAGCCGATAAGGCTTGCTGTCCTTCATTGTTGATAGTCTTTGCGCTCAGGGTATAATTGCCGGGAGCAGGTGCCATCCACCGGTAGGTATAGGGTGCCGATGAATCCATACCCAGGCTAACCGTACCATTAAAGAATTCCACATAACTGATGGTGCCCAGGCTATCGGTAGCTGTAGCCGCCAGGTCAATGTATACCGGCGCCTGGAATACAGCGCCTGCAAGGGGTGCTGTTAAAGCCACGCGCGTACCGGCAGGATTCACGGTGACCACCGTTCTTGCTTCGGCACTCTCCTGCCCCTGGCTGTCAAATGCTTTTACACTCAGTGTATGTTGACCATATATTGCTAACCAATCGAAACTAAAAGGCCGGCTGCTATCGCTTCCCAGCTTTATACCATCGGCATAAAAATCAAGGTGTGTAATGGTATCGGCCAGCGTTATCGCATCGGCAGCAATGGTCACCAGCTTACCCGCTTCCAATAGGGCGTTAGCCAAAGGCATATTGATGGCTGCTACCGGAGCGCTGCCGCCAGCCAGGTAACCCGCCATGGTACTGTCCATCAGGCGCGCGATGACTGGTGCGGATGAAAACTGGTCGGCTCCGGCATCAAGGGCACTGGTACGAGGTTGACCATCCATATCTACCGCTACCAGGGGATAAGCGCGGGTGGCCCTGCCAATGGCGGGGCTACCCGCCTGCAGGTGAAAAGTACCGGTAGCATCGCGGGCCAGCAAAGGATTGAGCACTACATAACCGGTATCGGATATATTGCCGCCTCCGGCAGGTATATTGTGCAGTATATTACCAATCCATACCGAATCGAGACTGGTACCACTGATCTGCACAGCCGGAGCAGCACTGCCTTGAATAATATTGTAAGCACCGGTAATGTACCTTGATCCCAAACCGTTGGTACGGCCCGCCTGGCGGATATTGGTGGTATTGTTCACCAGCGTGTTGAAGGCGATTAATATCCTGTCGGGCCGGTCATGCACTGTAAGGGCCGATCCATCAGCCACTTCCCCATCGCCATTACCAATATTGATGGCAATACTACAGGCTTCAAAGTGATTGCTGTGAATGGTATGGTCATCACCATAAATGCGGATACCTGGTGTACGCAGGAAATAGTTGCCGTAGACCTGGCAAAAATTTCCATGGCGCAGGGTAAACTGGGCCGGACAATCACGAATGGTATTGTACCGCAGGATCACCCGCGATGCTTTTACAGAGATCAATTCATTCTCTCCGTCGCACTGTTCAAAGTAGTTGTATTCAAAAATACTGTTGCTGGAAGAAAGGCTGTATCCACTCAAGCCAAACTGCACCGTTTCGGAGCCATTGCCGCCGCCGGGGCGTTGACGCAAAAAGGCATTGTGGTGTACCCAGATGCGTTGCGCGATCTGGCTGCCGCCATTGCCCGATCCATGGATGGACAGGTACTGCCCCAGCGCAGCTTTGTCCTGAAATGTGTTGTAAGCCAGTTCATGGTCATTGCCCTGCACATTGAGGTTATCTCCCTCACCGGGTGTTTGGTACAGGTTGTGCGTAAGCTTACAAAACGCTGTACCCTGGGCCAGGGCGGCTTTACCAGCGCTGTGTTTGAACTTAAAACCGGTAATGGTAATATAGGCGGAGGGGCGGTCAATATAGAAACCACCGGTACCAGTGATCTCCACGCCTCCTATAGAGGCAGCGGTAATGAGGATGGGCTGTGCCGCCGTGCCCTGCTTCCTGATGGTAATATTGGCCGATAAGGTATATACACCATCCGCCACTACAATCACATCGCCAGGCGCTGCATTGTTAATGGCCGTTTGCAGGGCCGACATGGAATTGACGGGAATTACAGCCGCCAGGCTGCTTCGTGATACAATCAATAATACAAGTAGAGAGACAACGTGTAGACATTTCTTCATACGGGATCAAGTTAATGTGTGTGTGTGTACGAAACCAGCCTTGCGCCCGGCCCCGCTTAAATAAATCGTTATCTCCAAATATTATTAAAATACCAACCGGGAAAGTACCCTCTATTGACAGGGTATTGCGGCAGATTGTCTTCCGGGCCTTTCTTCGCAAGAAACGGATTGCCGGGCATGCAGCAATGGTGTAGTTTTACCGGGTAATTCAGTGATGTATGGCAGACAGGTTATACAATTACTACAGGATTGAAAAAGCCATTGGCTACCTCACGGAGCATTTTGCACAACAACCCGCCCTGGATGAAGTAGCGGCTAAAGTGTTTATGAGCCCTTTTCATTTTCAAAAGATATTCCGTGACTGGGTAGGCATCAGTCCCAAAAAATTCCTGCAATACCTGACCCTTGATCACTTACGGGACAAAATTGCGCAGACAGCCAATATGATGGAGGCCGCCAACCTCGCCGGACTTTCCAGTCAATCGAGGGTACATGAACTGTTTGTGAGCATTGAGGGGGTAAGCCCCCAACAGTATAAAAGTGGTGGCAAAGGGTTGGACATCTTTTATGGTTACCACCCCAGTCCCTTTGGGCTTTGTTTTATTGCCGTGGCAGAGAAAGGTATTTGTTCCCTTAAATTCATTGATGAGGATAAAAGCCGGAACGAATTTGAATTGTTTACCCAACAATGGCCCTTTGCTACACTGATACACAAACCATCTTTTACCCAGGGGTATATTAAAAAGTTATTCATTAATCCTGCTACCGATTCCGGCAACCTGCACCTGTTGGTACAGGGCAGCGAATTTCAAATTAAAGTATGGGAAGCCTTGCTGAAGATCCCCTTCGGATCAGTAGGCACTTTTCAGCAGGTAGCCCAACTGATAGGACAGCCACAGGCCACAAGGGCCGTTGGGCAGGCAGTAGCCGCCAATTCCATTCTTTACCTTATTCCTTGCCACCGGATCATCACCAAGGAGGGATCGATGGGCAATTATCACGTTGGCAAAGTGCGTAAGCAAAGTATGATCGGCTGGGAAATGGCTCATACAACACCTAAATAAATAATCATGCAGGCATTGATCGTTATTGACGCGCAGAATGAATTTTCTGCCGAAGGGCAAAGACCCGTCCCCAATTTTCAGGAAGCGATGGCAGCTATTTTTCAACAGGTAACCAAGGCCCGCGGGGAGCAGCGGCCCATAGCCTGGGTGCGGCATTATAATCAACCGCATGAATCACCCGCTTTTGTACCCGGCTCCTGGGGAGCTGCTTTTTATAAAGACCCTGGTATAGCAGAAACCAATACGCTGGAAAAGATCTTTACCAAAAATGTATATGGCGCTTTTACCGGGTCAGACATTGGCCAATGGCTGCAACAACAACATGTAACGGAAGTATTGATCACGGGCTTTTATACCCATGGATGCGTTTCCACCACGGCCAGGGAAGCCATTATGCGCAACTTAACCGTATATCTTGATCCTACCGCCACCGGCGCCTGTGACCTTGAAGATGAACAATTGGGAACTCTAACAGCTGCCGAAGTAAAACGTTCGGCCCTCCTGCAATTGGTAGGCATGGGAGCACAGCTGGAACGCTAGAGTTTCTTTTTGGGCTGGCCTATCCTTCTCAGCATTTCCCCTCTTACAACAGGAATTCCCTCCATCTTCCTATCGTCGGTTTTTCCAAACTTCCAACGATACCTTGTGTGCAAGAGCGGAAAGGAATAGTTGCGAAAGCGATCCAGCTTACACTGATTATACCATTCCCTGTAATAACTGAATACTTCTCTGACCTTTTCCATATCATTGTTGATCTCCTGATTGGTCACGGTATCATACAGTACCGGAAACGGTGCGTAGTAAGGAGCCAGCGCTCCGAAGAAAACATAATTTATATGGTACAAAGCATCCACATTCACACGATAGGTAGGTTGTTCTATTTTTACCATTGAATCCACCAAGGACATCCAGTAAGGATACACATTCATACAAACCCGGGAGGTATCACTTGCAAAAGATAACAATTGTTGCAACAACCCTATTTTAAGATCCTCTTTTGCAGCATATAGATACAGATAGGTATAGTTACACACCTGGTCTTTGCTCCACCTATACTTTCCATCACTTTTAACTTCCTGTATCTTGATCTTAAATCCATCCCGCCCACAGTTGCACTTCAGTTTCCTGGCGATCAAAGTATCAGCCTTTTCGGAAAACTCCACCCTCCCCTTCTTTTGTGCAAACAAAAGGCCATTACCCAATAGTATTACAAACATCAAATAAATTATCTTCATTGACCACTGCTTGTTTTTAATTTCTCAATGTCCTCTTTTTTAACAGTCACCGTTTTGTTTTTCGTATCCACCTTTCCTTTCGCATCTACTTTTTTATCCTCTTCAACCCTTTTGTACAATCTTATTTCCTTAGCCCCACTTAAGGCTTTTGGTGAGTTCTTTACTTCCTTAATGGTCAAATTCTTTCTTATCGGTGTCTCAGCATCTTTATCAGTCCACTTTTCACTATTCTTTTGCTTCTTGCCGGTATGATACCAAAAATCTTCACTAAAATTTTCCTGGCTGGTTTCTTGATCGGGAGAACCGGCGCCGTATATGACTACCAGGTTAGCCTGACTTTCCATGGAAGGATTGGATTCATTCTCTTTTACATTCCCCAGGTATTCATATTCATCCTCCAGGATACTCTTTCTGCCATCGCCAATATCGATATTTCCATCACCAAAAGCATATCCATGACAATTGGCTTTTAATGATTCCGAGGTTAGCGTTATATCTGGTCTTTTTACCGATGTAATCGGTACACCACCACTGTTTTTTCCTTTTTCCCGTTTAACAAAACCCATAAACACCTGTGCCTGTACAGGCCTGAAATCATTGGTATAAATGGTAACGTCTTTATAAACAGCAAACACATTAGAAGTTGTTGACGAACCAACTAATTCCTCTTTCCGTCCATTTTCAGTAACGATAATATTGCCATTCTTATCCCTTAAAATATTACCATCCGCATCCATTATATTCGATGGATTATTGGCTCCGAACGCATAAGGGCTCAATGAGGTATATACGATCCGCAGCGGATCAGGGCTAAACCACCTTCCTATTCTCGGATCATACACCCTTGCCCCAAAATCCAACTGGTTACCAACTCCTTTCACCTCATTGTCCATCTCTTTGCCATTGAACCCGTATCTGTACTCACCAGCATTCACCGTTCTGCCAGGCTGTAACATGCCAAAGGGATAATAATCCTGGGCATTAACGACCTCGGCTTCATAATAATCTATGGCGCCTCCGTTTACATGTGGCACTTTCCTGTCGGTGATGGTGGCCAGTACATTGCCCAGGTGATTGCTTAACTCATACTGGGTCATTCCCCGCATGATATCCTCATTATACACAGTTCCAATGCCAGGCACGGAACTGGAAGGGATATTCAAAGAACTGTTCAGCACTAAATTACGGTTTTTTATCCCTATCCTGCCACTTCCGGATAAAGCCTGTTCATCGGCTGTTACACCGGAGGCATTTACAATATAAGTGCTCAGCATGTTCCCCTTTGCATCTTTCACGTACCAGGTTGTAACCGGTCCACCAGGAACAACCGCCCCGCTAAGCGTTTTGCTGATCCTGTTCCCCAATGCATCATAGGTATAATCGATGATCATGCCATTGGCCTTCGTTATCCGTTTCACCTTTCCGTACACCGTCCATTCGATATTATTGATCCCCTCTTTGGTATCCTTGATCATGCTGCCAATGGCATCATAATCATAATTACCAGGTGCCTGATTATCAACATCCTCACTATAACGCGCATCATCCGTCACACCATCTGTAATATGGGTCAATTTGTTGGAACCGGCCACATAATTGTAAACCAGCCTGTCCATAGGCAATAAAGTCCCGGCCTTATGGCCATCCCGGTTATAGGTCAGGATATTTCCATCAGCATCGTAAGTAATCGTTTCTCCATACTTATTGGCAGCCGTGAGCCCATTCCATTGATTGGTAAGGCTGTCAAACCCTACGGCAGCATTCATATTGACCAGGCGATTCAATTGATCGTAGCCAAAATTGTGCAACATTGTTTGCAGCCCCTTGACAGCTACGCTCATACTGGTAACGGTACCGTTGTACATGGGCTTATAGCCTGTTCCCAGGAATGCCCCTGGTTCTGCAAAGGCAAGTGCCGTTCCATCAATGCTCTTATAATCGCCCATATAATAATTCAAAGAAAATCCAACCGCATCCCGGGCTGTGATCCTGGCTACATTATTGCCATCTGCTCCCATATCAAAGGCAGGATTCAATGCAGTACTGTTCACCCCTTTCAACCAACCCTGCAGGGTATAGGCATAATCCACCCCTTGTACACTGTTGTTGCCCAACTCCAGCCTGGCTACCGGTCCATGCCGGAAATAACTATAGCGCGCATCCCGTTCCTCCACATTCCGGTCGCCCACAAATGCTTTCCGGTGGGTCGTATATACGTTGGTGACCCTGTTATCCGCATTGTATTCATAACGATGGTACAGCTCATCCTGCCGCCCTGGCTGATAACTGATCAGATTTGTTTTACCGCTGATCAGATCATATCCATAGGCCACCATTTTAAAGCGGTTGTATCCATTGGCAGCCATGGCCCCACTGGCATAATCGTGCAGCAGCGTATCTACATTGCCATGTATATCATAATTGAAATAGGTGGCTTGTGTATGATTAAGGTAAGTGGGCACATTACCGGTATACTGCAACTGGTCAAACAGTTGCATATAGCTTACCCGGTTGCGTAACGTGTAGGTCTTTTGATTGAACTGGACATATACCTGGCTAATGGTGGCCGCCTTATCATATTGAGTACGGGTTACCTGCGTATGCGGATAGGTGGCATTGGTGAGGTTCACCCAGTTAGTCAACAAACTTGCATTGCGAGCAATGACATCTGCCATACCATTGGGCTGTTGTTTTTGGCCCGATTCGACTATACGGCTCAATTCATCGTATAAGGTATAGGTATACAGGTTGGTTTTCTTTTGCTCCGCATTTCGACTCACAGCCAGCCTGCCCAGCCGGTCATACCAGAAATTGGTCTGCCCGCCATCCGGGCTGTATTGACTGATCACCTGATTGAGGCTATTATACCGGTACAAGCTATACTTTGTATGAATGGGTGTCTGCGTTTGTCCGGCAGCGCGCTTTTGCTTTATTTGCGTCAGCCAGGCCACGCTGCGATCCACCACTACCCCTGCCGGAGCAACGGTTTTCGCCAGGTTACCAGCCTGGTCATAATAATACAAGGTATAGTTGTATTCACTGATCGTGCTGGTCATCGTCAATCCTTCCAATGCTGCTGCTGATAAACACTTTTGGGTGTATTCATCGTCAAAATTACCCAACAGTGAATCCCGGCGATAATTGTACATCTCCTGCGCAACAGCCCAGGCCATGGCCACAGAGTCCTTGCAGGCATTGGGCAAAATACTGAGCGGTAGTGGAACAAAAGTAGGCTCTGTGTTGGCGCTGCACAACAGCAGGTCAGAAGCATACACTTTTACCGGGGTGGAGCCATCACCACAACCTGGTCCGGCGCTATAGGATGTACAGTTGTTATCGATCACCATTCTACCCTTGGCTGCATATAGATCTTTAATATCCGACACATTCATATAGGTACCGAGGGCCTTGTTTACAAAGGCAGCAAAGACCTCACAACGGGTAGCATTATAGGTCACATTCAACACCGGCCGTTTCGAAGTATTGCTGCAATCCGGCCCACCAAACTCATATATCTTATAGACATTGCTTTCATCGTTCAGCTTATACTGTACCGGGTAATTAACCCCCGTAGTCAGCATATTGCTGTACATAGTGCTGACCATACTTTGTACGTTCTGGTTGGGATAGTCCTGTGCACTCCAAAAATCGCCTGCGCCACCGGCTACCTGGTTCGTGCTTACAGGTGCCAGGTTGTAACCCGGCACCCCGGCATAGGCGGCTGGCTGGTCGGCAAAAGGAAATGTACCTGGTATGTATAGTCCTTTTACCTGCTGTAATTGCAGAAAGGGCGACTGGTTAGCATACCGGAAATGCGGGGCATGAAACCACGATGGCTTAAAGGCAAACATACTCAGGTAAGCGGCTTGTATACTGGCGTTTTTGGGCAATACCGACAGGTTATACGTGTTGGCCGACCGCATTGTATACCAATACCCATTGGTCCAGGTAATGGCTTGCAGGTACTCAGGATGATATCCCGCAGCGCTCCAATCTGTAGAGACTGCAGCCCCCTTTATAACTGGCACAGCCATCGTTTCGGTAATAGACAACTGCGAAACCGGGTACCGCGCTACAAACCGGTTCCAGATATTCAACAGCGTATCCTGGCGAACGGCCACCGTATCACTCCAGGGCAACTGGTTTAGTTTATAGCCGCAACTATTGATCAGCCAGTCGGCATAATGAAGATGTGAATACCCCTGCCTCAAATGCTCGTTCATATACCATTGGAAAAGTTGTTTGCCAGTCATTACCGAATCCATCCAATAACCCGTTGAAACGAGTGCAGCGAGCATTTGTCTGGAAGCCTGCGGCTTGATCGTATCCAATACGGAGGCCATAAACTCTGGCATATTGGGTCCTCCCTTCGATAAAGGGGCCGCCATTGCCAGGGCATACTTTTCCGAGGCCGGGTCGTGCCCCTGCCGTAACGCACTACCACCGTATATATAAATGCGCACGGTAGCTCCTTTGGTATGATTGGGAAACTCTGCAATAAAGTTCTGATAGGTCTTTATCAGGTCAGCACAAGTGATGGCCGCAGGCCGGCTGATGCCGGTAGAAGCCACGGTAAGGGTATCCCGGGGACAACTACCATCATTGATCTCTATAGAACCGGCATAACTGCCAGGCGTACTATTACACAGGTCAATAAAGTTCAGGTACTCCGTAGCCGTTTTGTCAAGGCCTGTTTTATCACGCATATACCCGGCAAAGAAGGTATTCTTGCGGGCAGTATCTTCGTTTTTCGTAGGTGTAACCGTGGTATAGGCTTGCCTGAACGCGGTGTATGCATTGTTCACTTTTTCACAATCAGCACATACTGTTTGCACATTGCCACACTGGAATACGGGAGGCATTACAATTGCTCCGGGTGGTGTAGGCAGGCGCTGACAGGTAAATTCATTGTTGCACATACGGCGAAGACTATCCAATGCACCATTACTGATATTGGTTTTATACACCGCCAACATAAAGCTGCTCATAGAAGGATACTTAGAGCTGTAACTGGCCTGGTATACCTGGAAAAGTCCTTTTATATTCTTGCATTCACAATCATTTGGCTTGTCGACAATGGGTTTATACACTGTAATAAATGGCTTTTCATACGATCCGGGTGCATCGATCAATACCCCGTTACATAAAGTGATGTCCTGGTTTACACCGGGTGTATTCCTTACATAATCAATAATGGCCTCATTAAAGCTCTTGAAAGGCCAGGCGCTACCCGGCTTAACAGTACTGGCGCCCAGTGGGTGCGATTCATCACCTCCTTCTTTACATATAGCGATCAGCCGGTCAATGATAGCAGCCGAATCACGGGTTTTCTGAAAACCACAGCCAGCCTCTACCAGTTTATCCCACCAATAGGCGGCATAGTTCCGGCAGTTTTCATTAATGGTATTGGTGAGCGCCTGCTGTGCCTGCTGTTTCAATACATTGCCATCAGTTCCATAAGGATTTACCCCAAGCGCACCTGAATTAAGGTATTTGCGGGGATCTACAAAAAGCCGATAACTTTCATTTTCCAGTACCGGATAGTTGAAGGAGAAAAGGAAATCGGCTGTCATCATTCTTTTCTTGGCCAGGTAGATGGTCTTAAACCGGTTCCAGGCCTCATCCAGTTCCGTGGCGCACAACAAAGAACTATTATATACATTCGACAGGTTGCTATACTGGCTTACGCAGGCCGCTTCCATCAGGCCATTGGGCTGGGTTTTACATTTCACCATCATATTGCTCAGCGACCATAAATTGGTCCAGGCAATGGGAATGGGCCGGCCTCCCAATATGATCGCATTCGTCACCATTGCCCGGTTCAGCGAATCGGTCATTCTTGATTTATAGCCTGTATTATTCTGGAAAAAGGGATCGGGATTCGTGCCTGGAAAACTGGTAGCAGGCGCCGTAGTCATCTGAAGGGGATTGAGGTAACCGGCTGACACGGCAGCCGGGTACGTGTCTACCGCACTCATGGTTTCATCCCATTTATTACTGGCAGTAAGTTGCGAATAATTTACGTACACCTGGTATTCGGGGTGGAACATCAACATAATTACCCGTAGGAATGCCGGGTTATTGCCAAATACCCGGGAATAAAAATCATATATGCCTTTGTACCGCGCAGCATAAATACCATCTCCGGTCATTTGAGCATACATCAGGTCAGCATAGGTATTCACATCATCATTGTCCGTTTTAACAATGTCACCATTGGTATTGCAATCACCCAATTGCTGTTTCACCAATAACATTTGCTGTTTATAAATATCCTCAAAGGTTGTTTTGTGGTTATTGGTCATATAAATGGTATCCCGGTAATAATTTTTGCCGGGCTGACTGATAGATAGCTCCTTGGTAATGGTATATGATCCTTCGCCCAGGGGTATGGTGAATGACTCAGATAAGCCTCTTACCGGATCAGCACAATTACTGTTGATACTGTTCAGCGAAAAATTGGCTTTCTTATATACATAGGGCTTTCCACCCGTCATGCTCTGGTTATTACATTCGTCGGCAATGGTGATGGTGAGGTCGTACAAACAGTCGTAACAGACCTCCTGACCGGCCCAATTGGCCATCCGCAGGGTTTGAGGATTCAAAGTATAAGTGAAAGTATAAGGCCCCGCCATGGGTGCCACTATGCTGCGGGTAAACACCACACTATTGTCTTTAACCACATTGTTTACGGGTGTCAGCAGGGCTTCCGTTTGATTGGTAAACTGGTAACTATTCAATGCCTGCATATTGGCAGGCGGTGCACCGGCCAGGGCTGTAGCAATGGTGCGCCCTTTCATATCTATATAATGTATGCTGTATTGCCCATTGGCATCGCGTACCATGTTTTTCTGGTAGTGTGCGGCATCACCAACATCTGTTCCAAATAAGGCGTCCAGGTCGGACTGGCTGGGTGAAGCAAAATAATTTTTGGTTTCATGGCCTGTACCCAGCCTAAAATTTTTGCCTATTCCTCCCTGTGCTGCCACACGGCCCGTATTATCCTGGGTGTATTTTGTTTCAGAAAAGGGAAACGTTTCCGCATCCGGGATATACTTATTGAAGCCAGTTTGCTTTAATGGGTTCTGTGGTGAATAATATTTGGAAGCCCCGGTATCAGTAGCCATTCCGGGCGCAGCGCCATTGCAGTAATCCGCCGTAGCAGCCAGGCCGTCATACAGGTCCTTATTGTATTCCGAGCCCGGCGCATTTAGGTTCCTGGTCAATAATGGCGTGAATTGAATAATGCTGTTTAAAGTAGGGGCCGGCAATACGGCTATCGCCGGGTTGCCCTGATGATCATAGAACGACTCCCCTATTATTGTGGTTTTAGTGCTATTGTCCTTGGTCACCGTTTGTCTTCCCCGTAGGGTTCCATCAAAATACTGCACCACACTTTTTAGCTTACCTTCTTCCGAAAAAGAGGTGGCAGCCTGCCAGTTGAGATTTCCCTGGTGCCCTATGAACCAGGCCTGCCCCAAACCGCTAACAAGGTTGTATTCAGGGCTCCATTTAGACGTGACCCGCTCTCCATTGGCCAGTGGCTGTACAGCCCTGAACCTGAAAAATATATATCCATTGTCATTGAATAAGAGTGGAATATTATATACTAATTCCGTGATGGTGACCCTTGTTGCATTGTTCCGGAAAATATTCTGTGCAAATGCGGCCGTTCCCGGCGTTCCATAACGATTATCAGTGTAGGCTTCATTGCTCACATAGGTCCATTCCAGGTCATAAGCCTTTGCCCATTTATTGAGCGGCCAGCTTACCATCAAAGTGTCGCGGTTGTCGGTTACATTATTGGCATAACTATTAAAAGCGCCCAAACCACAATCCGCACAATCGGTAGTATAACTCCTGTCGATACGCATATCGTTTGTAAGCTGTACAATTGATTTCGCCAGGGAGATATCAATATTATAGGCACTCACGCCTGTTAACTCTACCTTTACCCGTCTGCCATTGTTGAAATAGAAAACATCCGACTTTTTATAAGGCCTGTTCTTGCTGTAGGTGATGGTAAAGCTCCTGGTGGTAGTGCTGGTCGCTCCCCCCGCACTTTGCAATACACTTACCACGGCATTGATGGTGATACTAAAAGTATCAGGAAGCACGGTAGTCCCAAATTGAGCAGGCTCATTGAAGGCAAACGCAATGATATTGGCAATTTCATTGACAGCCGTCACTGCAGGTTTCAGGTTGGGTGCTTTTAGCAGCGTATCACTTACGGTTAAGGTATCGCCCGTATTCAATGGATTTACTGCGCCATTCAACACATTGGTATACTCCTCGTATTTCCATTGCGCCCTCGCATCGGAACCGATGAACATAACACCAGTCAGCAATGCTGCTAAAAAAACAATTCGTTTCATATTTCAATTATTTGAACCTTATTATTCAAAAACTATTATACCGCCACCGCACAAACTCTCCCCGTTTCCATTAATTACCTCCCAATACCGGTATCACCGTATAGCCGGTATACATACTCTGCGGCATGAACGTCTCACCTACCTTATAGATAAACCTGGCTTCGTTGAAAAAATTAAGATCCAGTGTGGTTTCATCAATTTTATTAAAGAGAATGGTGGTAACACCCGTAATGGCTTTTCCGGGATCACCCTCACAGCCTGCACCAGCTGTTGCAGTGGTACAATTGCTGTTGACATCCAGTTTGCCACTGAACTTAAAGAGTTCAATTACCTGGTCATAACTTAAATAAGTACCCAGGGCCCTGTTTACAAAAGCCGTAAATACATCACAGCGACCAGCTGTATAGCCTACACTGAGCACTGGCCTTTTAGCCACATTACTGCACTCAACACCGCCGAAATAGAAATTTTTGTACACATAACTTTCATCATTCAGCTTGTACTCCAGTGGATAGTTCACTCCAGTGGTCTGTACTTTGTTATACATCGCACTCACCATACTTGTAACTGACTGGCTCAGGTAATCCTGGTTGCTCCAGAAATCCCCGCCACCACCGGGAACCTGGTTGGTGCTTGTAGGCGGTAAATTAACAGAAGGCATGCCGGCATAAGCTTCTGGCCGGATGTCATAACTTGTTTTACCGGGTATAAAAACCCCTTTTACCGGTTGCAGCTGCATATAGGGATACTGATTGGCATACCGGAAATGAGGCGCATGAAACCAGGATGGATTATAAGCATACAGGCTAAGAGCAGCCGATTGTATACTGGCATTTTTTGGCAAAACAGACAAGTCGTAAGTATTGGCCGACCTCGAAATATACCAGGAGCCATTTGTCCACGTCGAAGCCTGCATATATTCACCGTCATACCCATCTGGTGGGTACATTGTATTGGTGGTCACACCCTTTATCACAGGCACATCTACCGTTTCAGTAATGGTTAGCTGGGATACCGGATACCTGGTCACAAAACGGTTCCATATATTTTGCAAAGTATCCTGGCGAACGATGGTGGTTTCACTATAGGGCAACTGGCTTAACTTATAACCACAGGTATTGACCAGCCAGTCAGTATACACATCACCTGTATATTGCACACCCAGGTGCTCATTCATATACCATTCAAACAACTGCATGGAGGTCATGGTAGAATCGACCCAACTGCCCAGGGCCATCAAACTGGCTTTCATATTTCTTTTGGAGGGGGGCGGCGGCGTGATGGTATCCCTGCGCGGCCTGTCCTTGCGCGAAGCAGCCTGTGGCACAATCCATAGCTCTTTTAATTCCTGGGAGGCAGAAGCCGTCTCCGCCCTGTTATTATAAGCAACACTACCCTGGGAATTATACATCCGTACGGTGGCGCCCTTGGTATGGGCAGGAAATTCGGCAATGAAATTCCTGTACGTCTTTACCAGGTTAGCGCAAGTTACAGTTCCCGGCATAGCTATCCCTGTTGAGGGCACCGCCAGCGCAGTTACCGTATCCATACAATTGTAATAAGCCTGGCTGTAAATAGCAGCATCATAGTAGTAAGCAATACTCTTCAACAAATAGGTGGTAGAGTCGTAAACCATCTCTATTTGATGGTATTGATTATTGGGCAGGTATTGGATACTTAGTTTTTTAAAAATGCCGCCCGGCCGGGTCAATATCAGGTCTTTTAAAGACACTTCATTGAATAAAGAATCCAGCAGCGGAACATTAATGATCCTGGAATAATTGAGTTTATCATATACATAAATGCTCTTCGTATCGTGATCGGCTACTACATAATATTGCTGCCCTTGCAGGTACTCCATGCTGCTGTCTACTATTCCCCAGAAAAGGTTATTGTACAGCGCATATTTTCCTTCTTTGTGTTCCAGAATAACCGATAGGGCCGCGCTGTCGGCAAAATCGTATGAAATATTATAATTAAGCAGGTCAGTGGCCTGGTACACCTGTCCTATCCTGCTCATCTCCATCAGCGCTTCGGTGCGGTTGCCCAACCTTTCTCCCAGCGGAGCTACTCCCTCTATCTGAGCCATGGCATGCTGCAGCAAGAAGATACAACCCAGGGTGCCCGCTATCATTATTTTCAACAAGTATCTCATATATAACTTTATAAATAATGGTTATTGTAAAATAGTTTGTGTGTTCTGCCGCGTTTCCTTGATCGTCATGATCCCCCTTTCGGTTTCTTTTTTCAGTCGTAAAAGATTGCCCTCATCATCATACTCATAAAAAGTAGAATAATTATTCTCATCCAGCTCCGCCATCAACCGCAGGGTGACGGGATCATACACAAACGATTTCATATTGCTGTTGAACGGATGGATACGGATATCATCCACCAGTATATTCCTGGTACCCGGCTGAAACACCAGTTGTATACCCGTAGCATTGATGGGTATGTCCGTAATACCTTCATACCGCTGCCATCCTTCAATACGAACGCCCGTGGCAGTTAAGGTCACATCGGCACCGGTAGCGCCTGTGTACTGTACTTTGATGGGCGCCAGGCCGCTGGTGCTGGCTGTATTGGTATGATCATCCTTGATTTTTACCCAGGCAGATACCACCGACCTGGTGCCTTTGATAGGCGCTACTTTGGGCAATAGGATACTTTCGGGTTTGATCCTGTTGAGCTTTACACAATAAAACCATTCCTTTTTATAACTGCCAGTGGTATCAATCACACCCGTTGGATACAAAACATTTTGAGGAATGATCACCCTGGCCGGACTGTTGTCCCTGCTCCAGGAAGCTGAAAACGAAAAATCATAATGATCCGTGTCAAACATCCAGAACTTATGGGAACGTTCAGTGACGGCATATATCTCAATATCATACAACCTTCCTACCATCAGGAACAGGGGTACGCTTCCTGATACGTTAGTAGCCACCGCTACACCATTCACCCGCATACTATAGGAAGTGGAACGCCCTCCGGAGTGGCTTAAATAAAAACGATACGTGTCGGAATAAGGAGCCTGTATTTTCCCTCTCCACCTGATCTCTGTCCAGTTAGTGGCGCATATAGAAGGGTGGCAAGGCTCCTTTCTGGCCCAGGAAAAATTAATGGTATTGTCAAGGCGCGTTACCGTGGCGCCACAGGCCGAATAGGTACCCATCAATCCCGTGCCTTTGGGAAATGCAGTTTCCTTTAATACCAATGAAGAATCGACCTTGATAGAAACGTTAGCGGCAGTATCAGCCATCCCGGTTAAGGGAAAGGAGATCGTTTTCGTTTGATTGGCCGCCAGGTTCAGGCTATATAAACCAGTATGACTGTCCTCATTGGTAATGTTGAATCCATCAAATGTCCGGGTGTCCTTACAGAGATAAGTACAATTATTGGTTTTGTAATTGTAATCCTCAAATCCGTCGAAGAAGGTTTCCCGCATTTTGGCATTTTGGGTGGCAGCTATTGCCAGTTGTTGGTTATAACCATATTGCCCTGAATTGTAACGGTACAATGCGTCGTAATTCTCCATTTCATAACCTTTCCGGTTAAAGAAGTTCTCAGTATTGTTCCAAACCCATTGGGTAGTATCTACAGTAGCCGCAATGCCGGTGGCGGAAAATAGCCAGAAAGGATTAAAGGTAGTTAACGTACCATCTGTCCTTAAATTGACCGGCGCCGTTGCCAGATCATTCTCCCGGCGACTATCCCGGTCACCATAAAATACATAACTTTTGTCTACGCGCCAGTTGCCCAGTATACCAAAACGATAAGGATTGACCACTGTATCAGAAATATATTGCTTGCACAACAGCGTATCGATCCTTTTAAAATTACGGTACGACATGCTAATGGATAGTGGAATTGCGTAAGACTGCGTACGTTCGCTGGTATTTTGACTATAGGTATACATGTCCTGCAGGATCAGCCGGAATCCGTACGATCCGCCCCCTCCAAGTGCTTCGTTTACCAGTGGCAGGATATTAAAGTCGGTCTTACTGCCCGATGTTTGATCCCCCATCGTACCCAGACTTACGGTAGCGCCCGTGTATAATACATTATCAACATGGGTGTTATTGAACCAGGGTGTACGAATATTCTGCAATATCGTCAGGTTGCTTCGCCCGTTTGTTGATCCATTGTTGGCATGCGCATAGGTCCTGGATATCCAGTCGGGGATACACCCATCATCCCTTTTACCATTACACCCGCGGGCATCTACCCGCCAATCCCATACAGTACGCGGTATCTGTCCAATGAAATTAAGCACGGCACGGTATACCGTATTGTTCTTGCGGAAGAAATCATTATCAATAGCCAGCAGCTGATTCCGGATATCAAAGTCGATCAGTGATACCGCATCATAAAAGTATCCGCCACGCCCTTCAAAACTGATCCGTTTATTCCTGTAAAATTCCACGTTATTACTGGCTATGAAATATTGACTCTGCGGAATGCTGGTACGGGAAACCAGGTGCGAACCCGTTTTACCATTCCAGGTTGATAAGGATACTTTCTTCATCAACAAATTCCTCCTGTTATACAGGGTAACTGTCCTGTCTTCTTCCAGAATATAGGACGAATCCTTTACATACCAGTGGTTCACTACTTTCCACAGGTTTTTATAAGTCACTGCCGAAGCCTGCAGCACTTTGGTTTGTGCATCAATGGTTATTTTATTGACCCCATTCACCAGACGTACCGGGTTGGCCAATGCCACCAATGAGCCTGCAGGGCTGGCGGTGATATTCCTTCTTCCCGACCGGATGATCCTGAATTCCCTAATACCTGTACAGCTGTAGGGCCTACCTTCCTGGTCAATAAAATAAATACCCTGGTGTTTCTCTTTTCCTTCTCCCGCATCTATGGCCCATAGCTTAATGAAGGGCTTGAGTGCGATGCGCCATTTGGGGTCGCCACACAAAGCAGGATCAAAACCGATTGGTGGTGCTGCCGCCGCTACCCGCATTAAGGGCGTGATCGGCTGCAGGTCTTCTTCAAATTCCCTTTGCACAATGATCTCATCGCCACTCTTGAAGAACTTCTCCCAATTATCTACTGTATTGTTGTCATAATCAAACAACTTTCCTTTGATGATCTTTAATGACCTGCCTGTGGCATCCGCTCCCAGATTAATACCAATATTGGTATAGGCAGGCGCCATACCATCATAGGCCCACCAGGCGGGATAGGTAAGATTGTATACAGGGTCATTGTATTCATTATTCGTACGTGTTATCACTACCTGACCACTTTCAGCATCCCATACCACATTCCGGGTAGATACAATACTGCCTTTATCCATCTGTACTACGCTATCCAACAAAGCATACCGGTTGATCACTTTTACCACGGCTGCAGAACGGAAACGCATGATCTCCTTTTGAGGAAAAGGAATGGCCGAAGGAAGCGGTATGGGGAAGATGCCCCCCGGGATCACATCTACATTCACGCCGAGGTTGGTAGATGTTGTTTTAGACAACTGCTGCCGCAAATCAATCATCACCTCCATATCCTTTCCAACCGTACCCGCCACCACATCGCCTTTATTGCCGCTTACCACACTTACATCATTGTTCAGCTTTTTATGGTCGGCCTTATCATTGTCTACCTTATAAAAATACCGCAGGTAGGAAATAGGATTCACCGGGTCTGTTTCAGCATAGGAGGACTGGGATTTCATTTTTCCGTTCATATCATTCAGCTCTATCTTAAAACCCTGGCTCACATTCATGTATTGACGGGAGTCGATCTTCAGGAATTCAGACAATTTAGAGCGGAATGGCTTCTTGGCATAACCATCCAGCGGTGTCATTTCTGTGAGCGTTGGAAAATCTTTTGCTGTATAAAACTCTGTTTCACTTGAGCCATTGGCCGATTTGTAGGCATGATGGATAGTCCTTACCCGTACTTTAGAATACCCCACCATGGCCGAGGGGAAGAAGGATTCACCCAATGGTTCTTCAGAATACATCAAGTTAACCGGCGCCAGCAGGTTCGTCTTTTCTTTTAATTCTTTGGCGATCCGGAAAGGATTTTCATCTCCGCCTATCTGGGGCTCATAACTGGCTACTCCACTACTGATGGTGACCAGCTTGCCATTGATGTTTTCTGTAGTGGTATATGTATACTCTTTACCATACGAAGCATCCTGGTGCTTTCCGGCGGTCAGCGTATTCCAATTGTCAATAAGTTCAATGCGTTTTACCCGTAGGCCTCCCCCATACCTTTTAAAGGTGGGTTCATTCAGCCGCACAAAACTTTTGGCAAGATCTACTTCCTTACACCAGCTTTTTCCCTGGGCAATCCCGTCAAACGTTGAAAACAGTTGTCTGTACTGGGCTATAGAACCAAATATGACCTTAATCATATCTGTAAAACTTACATTATCCCCTGTTTCAGAATTGGGATAGGCTTTGGAAGGTAGATTGAGCCGCAGGAATTGAATCGCTACCTTTTTAAAAGGGCTCACACCATCCACCGCTTTTACCTTTATATATATCCTGGTGGTGCTGCCGGCTACCAGGTCTACTTCATCTATGTCGGCATAAAGCGGTATCCATTCATTACCCGTACCCCATTTATCGGTGGCCGGCATGGGTACATTCAATTTAAAGAAGAGCTTGGTAATACCCTGGAAATACATGGATAGCAGTTCCCGTTTATCAGTTACAGCTACGGGTAAAGTAGCGAACACATAAAGCTTTTCACCACCAGCTTCATAGATAAACTTATTGGCAGTACTGGTGGCGCTGACGCCAAATCCGTCTATTTTAAATAAGCGTGAAGCCCGCTTGTTTTGTACATAACCATAGTCATCGCTTTCATAGGTCACTTTGAGTTTGGCCCCTGATGGTTGCTGGATCTCCGTGAGGCTCCAGGCCGCCACATGCGCTCCCGTTACAGCACTATCCTGTACCACGTAAGGAAAATCGTAGTTATCCATTCCCGCCGGGTTGGCAGCTACATCCTTATAATTGCCCCACCGGTCATAACGGGCAGGATTGTAATTGGGATTACTGCCTGTATAATTGAAGCGGTAAGGGTTTTTCCATTTGCCATTATTAAAACGGAACCAAATGGCTTTCAACGTAAGCTTTCCCTTGGCCGGATCACCGCTGATCCCCTTACAAAGAGAATAATCATAATCAAAACGAATTGATTTTACAGGGCGGGCATTGGTAGCATTTTTTATCCAATCGGCCTTGGCATAGAGGTCAATTCTTTCCAGCCTTCGTTGGGAGCGGTTAGCATCATTGACCAACCCGCCGGTCGAGTCAACTGTATTAAGCACATCCGTCCGGTCCTTTGAAGTAATGAATACTGCTACAAAGTTTTTAGATTCAATGGTATTGAGGTACCACAACTCCTTTTTGCCAAAAGCATAAGTGCCCTTGTCATCCCGGCTATATGTTTTCAAACCCTCATTATAGTTGGCCATAAACCTTGTGCCGGAATATGGAATGCGCCATTGAAAGGGATTGGCTTCCGTACAAACCTGGCTATAATTAAAGCGGATGGCATCACCCAGGTCATCATCTGTAACTCCATCGCCCCGGATATCTACATAATCCGGCGACAGTATTTCCGTTAACAGGAAGGAATGTGCATAGGCAGGTGTTTCCTGCCTGGAATAGTAATTATCTTTACCCTTATTGTTGCCAATGGAGGCATCCGTAGCATCATAGGCGATCAGCCCTTTGTCTTTATTGGTAGCCGACTGCTGCACGGAAAAAGTAACATCCTGCTGCGTTGTAGTATACACGGGAATACCATAAACATATTTCTTTCCGTCGCTTCCCAGTACATCAATCTCTGAAATATGGTTTGACCTTCTCATCGGCCCTTCCCGTTCTATTTTCGTCAATCCCGTCATACAACTCGTATCTCCACCCAGGTTCAAGGCCAGCGGCTGCCCCAGCAGGTTTTCGGGGTAGGAATATATCTTTTTGTTGAACCCATATTTAGCAGCCTGCGCGGCTGTGTAATAAGTGATCAACTGCGTACGCTTGTCGCGTGTTTTCCGCATGATGGGGGCTGCTACATTCAGATAGCCATTGATCACCCCGCCACTGCGTATTTTTTCAAACTTCGAATCCAGCACTACATTTTCTCCTGACCCACTCAGCGAAGCACGCAGCAACTCATCATCACCCAGCGCAGCGTAGAAATTTTTATCCACCGCCGTTTGCTCACCCGGGTTTTTGAAGTATACGCTTTCGTAGGTAGTATCATCATTGGAAAATTTCAGATAGGGCGCCAGCCGGTTATCATCTTTCCAGGCTTCGTTGGTAGTGGAAGCATCCACCATCATCAGATCCGTCCCTACGTGTACATACCCACCCGCACCTATATCCACCGAGAGCCTGTCGGACCCATTGGTGGTTTGCATTTTATGGTCCCTTATATAACCTACATCGCCCCGGTAAGCCCTGAACATACCACCTGTACCCTCTCCACTGATAGAAAACAGGTCGGGTGTAAAAACTGGCAGGGCAATATGAGGGGTTGTTTCACTGTTAAAAGCCAGCTCTTTTTCCCGGTTAAAGTCCATTAACCCATCAGGGTCATTCATTGATTTGGTATAATGAAAGTAGCCGTAGGCTGGAAAGGATTTGGTGGTGTAAGCCAGCTTTTGGCTTTGAACCGAACCGGTGATGCCAATACCCGGGCTGACTCCCCAGATCTCGCCTCCTACCTTACCGGAAAAACTATAGGCGGTATTCTTATAGGGCATGGTCATGGTAGGAATATAGGTTGGCGTGGCAAAAGATATCTGTGAGGCCACAGGCATACCAAAGCCAGAAGTAGAGAATCTTGACTTCTCATAGGATTTGGCTGACTGCTTCAGCTCCCCATGCAATTGCAGTGAACTGATGCCTGTACGGTTATTGTAGGAGGTACCAATACCCCCACCTATCGACCGCTTTTTTTCTTCAGAGTTGATAGAAAAAGACAAACTGGGATTCAATGTTACTCCATACATGGAATTGCTGGTAAGGGATAAACTACCCGTTAAACTGCCGGACACATTTTTACCCCCGGCAATATTGCTGCTGATGGAAGGGCTGACACCGGTTTCCACTCCCCATCCCATATAGTTATTGTAAAAAACACCCGCACTTAATTCTAATCCCGCAGAGATCATTTTTTTCAGTTGGGGATTTCCTATCAATTCTATGTTGATCGATCCGTTAACACTTACTGTTTTATTTTCCTTGATGGATTCCGTTTTGGTGATAAAATCCTGGCCGTTGAAATCATCGGGCAGGCCGCGCATGGTACGGGTAATCGCGCCGGGGTTGATATTCCATCCGGTACCCACCCAACTCGCCTCCTGGTCCATCGTTACACCACTGCTATAATGTATAGAAACAGGGTAACCACCCACATCCATCAATGGGATATTGTAGGCAAAACCACCTGAAAAAAGGTCCACCATGTTCTCGGTACCTGCACTCTGGAAGGAGGAGGATTCAGGCTGCGTAGGCCCTATGGCAGGGGCCGTCTTCTTTGCTTTTTGGGCAGTCTCACTTTTAGGTGTTGGCCGCTCAATGGCCGGCACTTCCCTGTCAGCCACAATAACCGGAACATTGTCGCTTCTCCAGGCGGCGTTGGTCAGCGGCCTGCTGTAGGGATACAAGCCCGGAATACGTTTGCCGCTGCTTATAAAAAAATAGGGCCGGGCATTGGTGATAGCTGCGTGTAACTGCCCTAAAAGATCTATATAAAAAATACCAATCAGCAGGAAGGCAATATGCTTCTTATACTTTTGCCCGAGTAGCTTTAACATACTATCTTATTTGAGTTCAGGGAACCGTTTATTATAATTATTATCTTACTTCTTTTTGCCTTTGTATTCAAACAGCATCTTCCACTCCTGCCCCTGCCCATCAATAAGGCTGAATTCGTACAGGTGATTCCGGATGAATTTTCCCGCTTTCGGCAAGTCCATATCCACGAGGTTGATACCTGGTGAAAATACCGGGGTTGATTTTTCGTCTATGCTTAAAGGAACATGATCGCCGCCCGTAACATCTGCCACTCTTATTTGAAATAAACTGTCCAGGCCTTCATTGTACCAGGAAAATTTCAATCCCTCTGATACGACTGAATAACTTACCTGTTCACCTCTCTTTACCAGCTTGGTGTAGGCCAATCCATCGCCCGGCGCACCTTTAGGTGGCGCCTTCTCTGCAAGGGAAAAGGTCCACACATCGCTTTTTATATCAGCCGTAGCAGCTTGGGCAGTGATCTGCCAGGCATACAATTGTTTTTTCTCCAGGGCCAGGGCCGATGCAGGATAGGTAAAAGCAACATTCGTCAGGCGGCCTACCCTGAATACAGGCGCATTATCCCGGATAGCATCCGCAGCTGTTTGGTTGTTGTTTACTTTTACCAGTTTGTATTCGTAGGTACAATTGCGCACCAACGCCAGGGGAACAGGTGGTATCCAGCTAAAAGCAGGTTGCTGTTCCTGCAATTCGCTTTTATTTTCCGGGAATATGAGTTGTGGGGGCGCCAATACATCTACCTGTACATCTACACAGGTACTCCCATAACTTGCTCCCTTATTGCTTACCAGCTCATAACAAACCTGGTAAAAGCCTACCGGCAGCAAACCCTGCCCACCCAGACTCACCTGTTCGTGAAGTGCGTTGTATACAACCGGCATTACATCAGCCACCTGCAGCTGACGCGCACCACCGGGCACTACAATATTGTTGGTAAGGGCCGTAAGCATCTTGTTGCCGTTGGCTTTGTTCAGGATCGTCAGCGAAAGCTGGCAGGTTCGGGCGGAGGAAGAGGGATTGGAGATCACTACATTCCATAACTGCTCCTTCTGGATCAATGCCCCCGGTGGAATAAATGCATTCACAACCAGGTCCTGGGCATGGACTGTCCTGAACAGCATCATGGCCAGGACAACACTTACATAATATATACTATTGCGTTTCATATCTTTTATTTAAAATTGGTAGTGAACCCAAGCACTCCTACCGTATTGTTGTATAACTTATAATTGATATCGGGATAATAATTGCAATCCACCTGCACTGACAGGGTGCCTACTTTTGGAATGGTCAGCGCCGTAGAACCATATCCGCCCACCTTACTTTCATACTCCATGGCCGACAGGCTGTTGATCTTAAACCCACCCTTCAGTGTTATGATCTCATTAAGCTGGTATTGAATGCTTCCATCAAACACAGTATAACTGTATAGGTTATTTTTGATCACCGAAGTATTGAAAGAAGAGGTATACTTATTAAAATTGAAGGTCTGAGACAACGCAATATTGGTTGAGTTACCATAGAAATAGGCCGAGGCGCTGTTATCATTCAAAAACCGGTTGAGAATGATAGAAGAAGTAGATGGAATATCCCCGATCCGGTAAGAGTAGCTGGTCATGCAGTTAATAACCTGGTACCGGTTCTCATAAATTGTATCATTGATACTTACGTATTGATAGGAAGGAATATAACCCGCTGTTACAAACCATTTATTCCTTCTGAAAGTGGCATTGAGGGTAGTAATGGTATTCCTTCCGGTATATACCTGTTCCACATAGGGATTTTGATAATCGTTTGTTTTCACCCCCAGGTTCAGGGTCAGTGCATTGTTAAAGAAAGACTTGCCTCCCTGTATTCCCCATTGGCTGTTGTTGGCATTGATGCGGAAGGCATTAAATCCATAATAATTGGCTCCATAATACTTATAAAAGCCATTCACATTTACTCCAATGCGAGGCAATAGACTATAGGCTGTTATGCTATAAGCTTTATTGGTATTGTCCGAAAAACTGAAGGAGCGTTTGGTACCCGAACCAGTGGGTTTTGCATAATCTGACTGGGCTATTTCCCCTTGTAACGTGAGGTATTTCCGGGATACCTGTCCCGAAAGACTTACGCCCAGCGTACGCTGTTGCTGAGCACCGGGGGCATTGCCGGTATAAACGGGATGTTGCTTTCCGCCAAAGAGGCTTACCAGTAAATAATCTTTGTTACGGCCTTCAATACCCAACCCCACATGGTAAACAAAATTATTGATCCTTCGACGGGAGGCGTTGAGCACAAAATCACGCAATCCAAAATCTGTCCACCCAGCCTGTAAAACCGTGAACAGCTGACCAAAGCTGTAGCGGGTGTTAATACCATTGATGGAAATATTCTGAAAGCTGGTCTGTGTTAGCGAAGGCATGCTTCTTCCTATGGACAATTTCTTAAACCCATCCCACCATGTTTTACGGTTTTCATCCGCAACTGCCGTATCTGCCCGCAGGCGTTTTAAGTAGCCGGCATATTTAGCCAGCCTGTCGCCACTGCCTCCGGTATTGTCCTTGCCCTTTTGTATCAGCTGTTTAATCTCGCCCGCAGCATTCCTGTATTCATTGGTCAAACTATCGGTCATCAACTTCAGCGAGTCAATTGTATGTTTTGCTTTGTCATATTTTTCAATATAGCTGGCTGCCCGGGCAACCGAGTCGGCGCCGGAAGCAATACTGCGCAGGTAAACATCCTTATTGGCCAGTATTTCGCGGTAATGTATGTACTGGTTCAGACAGGCAGGATTATCCGGTACCTGTAACAAAGAAGAAAAAGAAGCCAGTTGCTTTAGCTGATCATTGAAGTAAAGATCCAGCATTTGCGTTTTGGATTCCCAGGCATTTTGCAAAACGGTTTGCTGACGACCGCGGGCAATGGCCGACAAGTCATTGGCGCCAAGATCAATATTAAAGTCGAGGTAATTTCTAAAGTAATGGGAGTTCGTATACCGGCCAAACAGGGAAACCGTAAAAGGAACGCCCTCAAACAGAGCGACCCTGGTAGTATAGTTTAGGTTTTGCTGCAGTATATTGCCGTAATCATATACGCCCTCTATTCTTGAGATATAAGTCGCATTGTAACTGAGCGAATGGCCATTAAATAATCGGTCTTTCGATAATTGGACTTCCGGTAGGCTTATCTTCTTTTTCTGTATTTTCTTTAGCTCGTTAAAAGCGGAGTCGGAAGGAAGTTGATTCTTGATCCCTTTCAGGGGACGTTTGAGTTGTGTGATCCAGGAACTATCTACCAGGGAACAGACACACCCTACATCCTGCCTGGCCTGGGATGTGAGTACAATCACAAGCAGGAGGATGGTTAAGACGGTACAGCTTTTGACGTTAGGGCATAACGTTTCCATACAAAGGATAAGGTGGGTTCCAATGGTAAAAAACGAAACAATATTTATTACATGTTCACAGGATCCGGAAAGGCATAAACCCGCCGGCTCATGTACACCATGATCAATACTTATACATTATTTAATCGAAAAAAATCAATACCCTTTATGCGCGTGGAGACATAGTAGGGTTTGCTATTCAGAGAATGGAGAGTTCCTCTTTAAATAAATGTACGAAATGGATTACATTGCATCCAAATTCTGCAACATTTATTTTTTTCCATACAACTCACCACAAGGTTAACCGAAAATATACAATGCCTTTCCATCCTTTCAAAACTATCTCACTTACAGTTGTATTGTTTTTTTGTTATGTTTCCTGCCTGTTAGCACAAACAAACTTTAGCAGGAGGGATATAGTAAGAAGAAACCCGGCTATAGGGCTACATTACGGCATCTCCAACTTCAGTCATTCTCCATTCGAAATCAACAAGATCAATCACGGCTATGCCTTGTCCTTCCTCGATGGACTTGGGGGCAAGTACGATTATATGATACAGGCAGGCAGTATCTCTCCCAAACACCCGTTAGGTAAAACATTGAACGATGGCAATAACCTGCTTCACTTCATTAATATATATGGTATCCGAAGGTTCTTTGCGGATACTGTATTGTTCAACCCATTTGCAGGAGCAGGATCAGGTGTCTCTTTATACAATACCCAATTCATTCCCAATCTACAGGCAGCCACAGGCTTTCAGTTGCGGATTTCCAGTACTATCTTCCTGCATACGCAACTGAACTACCAGGTCAACTTTTCCTCCGCCGTCAACAACAATCTCTCTGCATCAATCGGCCTGTTGGGAACGATTCTGCAACGAAAAAAGAAAAACAGAACGGTTGTCTCCCATCCCACCAGTCTTACGCAACAGCTAATTGCTGATATTGATCGGGATGGTATACCGGACAGCCTGGATGCCTGCCCCACCCTGGCAGGCCCTGCCACCTTTAAGGGCTGCCCGGATACGGATGGCGACGGCATCGCTGATAACAACGACCAATGCCCTACAACGCCCGGTCTGGCGGCTTACCATGGTTGCCCACCACCCAATGTCGACCCGCCGCCCGCCAGCATGAGGATAGATACCTTGAAAACCAATGACAGTATTTCTACGGTCATTAATGAGCTGGCACAGTCTATTTATTTTGAAACTAATAAGGCCACCCTGACGCCTGCATCTACCGGGGTATTGAGTAAGATCGTTGATCTGTTAAAGACACAGCACTTTAAACAATTGCAGATAGAAGGTCACACCGACAATACGGGTACCACAAAAAGGAATGACCAATTAAGCCATGAACGCGCCCAAACTGTATTGGAATACCTGGCAGCTGCCGGTATTGACCAAAACAAATTAATAGCCAGGGGTTTTGGCGCCAGCAGGCCCGTGGCGCCGAATACTACGCCTGACGGAAGGGCCCGGAACAGGCGAACAGTGTTTATTCTTATTGGTAATTAAGAGACCATTATTTTATGGTGACAATAATTGCCAACTGTAGACATCTGGACTTCGGACTTTCGGGCTTTCCAACTTAATCAAGTCCCACTTTCTTCGTAAGTTTATCCAAGGTTGCTTTCATCCATTTGGGCGCTTGCAGTCGGTAACCAATAAATGCCTGTACTGCCACCCGGTCATCTTCCGTCACCACGGAAGAGTGTTGCTGGTTGTAGGAAGAAGCGGCAACATTCATATAAGCCCCGGCAAAGAACCGGCGACTATTATAACCCGCCCCTACCCTGCCATCCATACGAAATATAAAATTATGCTGATTGCCTTTCAGCGTTGTGGTAGCAGAACGGGAGTAAATGCGGGAGAAATGATACCCGGCATTGGGTGTTAGTCCCAACGATATATACCAACGTGTTTGGGCCACCAAGGTATAGTAGTAACCTGCGCCCAGCAGCAATTCCAGGTTCTTCGCTTTTTGGGTAAATCCATTAAGCGACGGTGCCGACTGATCATCATTAATATAATAACGGTACCGGAACTGTGGAATAAAGCTACCAGCGCTTTTAAGCTGCCGTTCGGTTTGAAAAGTAATGGCGCTAAGGGAATACTGGGGATTAAAATTGTAAGCCGTCAGGCCCTGGAATTGCGTGAATACCAGTTGAGGAAATTGCTTATAGGGTTGTCCGGGTGTCCAGACAGGATCAAAATCACGGGTATTTTCCAGGTAATAACCTTTGGTGCGGTTATAGGTAAATTCATTGAACCAATGGCTGAAGTTCAAACTAAAGTTCAGTCCACCGCTACGGGTTTTGCCCTTGGTGGCATTGTCATTATTGCCTGGCAGGAATTTGGGCACATAGCTAATACCAAAATAGATAAATCGCCAGCTGAAGGACAGTCCACTGATCGTGGCCGCGTTGGGGCTAAGCTTGATATCCCTGCTACCGGTTATCACGGCCAGCTTTTCAATATCCGAACTTTGGGTAAACTTTAAGGTGATCAGGTCGTCCAGTTTTTCCACCTTGGCCTTCTTTACTAGCAGATTGGCCGTTGTAATATCCTGCGCCATTACCCGCAAGCCCATCAGTAAAAAGCAAAGGACGATCCATTTATTCATAACTCAAATTAGCCATATATTTTTTCATAAGTATTTTTAAGGTACTTTTTGGCGGCAAATACCGCCATTCAGATCATACTGCTATAAAGGGCACATCCACTATCACCACACTGGTAGCATTGAACACACCCGTTTTCAATATATAACTATGGTCATTACACCGTTGGAAATATTCAACACCCAGCACAACTACAATGGCATCAGGGCAATTGGCCGGTAGGGGCATGGTAAGACTGGTGGGATTAGTTCCCCTCCCAGAACCAACTACTTGTCTTTCTTCTTTTTGCTTTTTTAGTTATTGAGTGAATAGCCAGGCGGCATTCCTAAGCGTTTCTTTGTGTTGATTGAACAGGTAATATCCCACCTGCTGTCCCGTGCAGGTAGGATTGGGGGTATTCATGTTTTGTTGCGGGGGTATTGCCTGGGTATTGCCTACGTATTGCCTAACCATTGCCTTGGCGGGGTAGAATTCCTCTAGAATACCCTGGGGATTCGCAGAGAGTAGGTAGGCCATCAGGCTACCAGTCTCAGACAATACCGGTACCAGTACGCTACCATCTAGTCCGGCTATGTTGTGTTGTGTGTGTGTCATATCGATCAGTTTGATGACACAAAGCTGGCGGGTTTGCACGAACCAATTTACCGTGTTCATACCGACACAGTAAAGGTTTTTTCTGCAACAAACAATCAGATAAACCCATAAAAAAAGCCATATCGGTTGTCCGATATGGCTGTAAATAACCGCAAAGAATTTTACGCCACCATCAATTTCCTTTTATCCGCACCACCGTAAATGAATAGGCTGGCAATTCCATCCGGGCTACTTCGGCCAACGGTATGGCAGTCGTAACCGGCCGCGCATTTTTATCACCGGGCTGCCCCTGTAATACAGTCTTACTGGCGGTGGCGCCAGCGGGTATTGTAGTGCCGGATTCAATACTGGTCTTCACGGGCACAGGCAGCAGGTTTACCAGTTTAATGATGAGGTCATTGGTTTTGGTATCGCGCACCACGGAATATGCAATGCGTTTCTTTACCCCATCCTGGTTATTGGATAAGGTGATCACAGCAGGCAGGTATTGATCGCCGGCATGGAGACCATAGAGTTTTTGCACCTCATATCCTACGGTAGGTTTCACCTCACTGTTGTTGAAATAGATCAGGTCGGGATTCCATTGTGTATGTCCCTCTTTGGCCAGCAGGGGTGCATAGGAGCTCATGGCCACCACATCGCCATTGCGCTCCAGGGCAGTCAGGTACAGTGCTTCGGCCAACGCTGTTTCCAGGTTATTGGGCCTGCCCGGCAGGTGGGCCGCATATTCGCCCAGGTACACTTTCGATTTATGGCGGTCGTATTGATCGTAATACTCCTGGTTGTGGATCAGCCAGCCCGGAGATACATAGTAATGTTCATCTACCATGGGCACCTTCAATTTTCTGGCCAGTTGCCAGCCTTCTTCATAATCGGTGCCCTCATAAAAAGGACCCACCGTGCCAATAACAGTAATGCCAGGGTATTTGGCTTTTACTGCCTGGTAGATCATGGTAAAGCGTTCTTCAAACAGATCGGTGATGAGGTCTTCATTGCCAATACCGATGTATTTGAGGTGAAAGGGCTGCGGATGGCCTGCCTCAGCGCGTTTCTTTCCCCAGGTAGTATTTACATCGCCGTTAGCATATTCAATAAGATCGAGAATGTCCTGCACGTATACACCCATTTGATCCATGAGGATACCTCCTTGTTGTCCGCCACCTGTAGCGCTGCTGCCGGAATTCTGGCAGGACACACCAGCTGCCAGTACCGGCAATGGTTCGGCGCCAATGTCTTCACAATACCGGAAGTATTCAAAATAACCCAAGCCAACTGTTTGGTGATAGCCCCACAAATTGCGGTTCGGTTTCCGGGCTTCCAGGGCGCCAATGGTATTTTTCCAATGGTATATATTGCCCAATCCATCACCATGCGCTACACAACCTCCGGGAAAACGTATAAAGCGGGGATGTATATCGGCAATGAGCTGTGCCAGGTCCTCCCGCAACCCATTCTCCCTTCCCTTAAATGTTTTTTGCGGAAAAAGGGAGATCATATCCAACTGCAGGTTACCCTTTGTCAAGGGTTCCAACTCCAGCCTGGCCTGTGTATCACTGCCATTGGCAGTAAGTACGGCCTGCACCTTTTTCCATCCATTGGCAGCCGGACTAAGGGTTGCCTGCGCCAATACTTTCCCCGTACTGGCTACCAGGCGCACCAGAAGCTTCCCTTTGCCTGCTGTTTGTTTGGCAAATAAGGATAGTTTGTATTGCTCCCCCTGCCGGATGGTTATACCATCAAACCCGCTATTGCTCAATACCGCACTGGTTGTCCTGGTATCCAGTACCGCATAATGTGTATTGTTGGGATGGATGGGCGCTGTGGTGCCAATAGTAAATGTTGTTTGATCGCCTATCAAGGTCCAGGAATGTTTGCTATGCCAGTTGGTATCGCGACCTTCCTTATCTCCAGGCGCATATTCAAAATCGCGGTTCTGGATCAGTTCGGCATAGAGGCCGCCATCAGCCGCATAGTTGATGTCTTCAAAGAATATACCCGTCAATAAATTACTGATGGGCCTGGCGCGATTTGCTTGTATAGATAACTGTATCTCCACTGGTTTAAGGTTGGCAAAGCGTTGGGCGTCCTGCGCCATTTGTTCGCCATAGAGATTATTCCGGTATTGCTTCCCTTCCCAATGGCGAATGAGTTGATCAACCGTGGCCCAGGTTACGCGGTGCAGCTGACCAGTGGCCTTACCCGAAGGCAGGTTGACCGTGGTACTGGCATCTGTATATTGAGCAGCCGGCACGGTAGTACTTGCTGTATAAGTATTAAAATTGCTGGTGGCCACCTGGAAATAATTGCCGCCTGAATCGGTATAGGTTATGGTGTATTGACGTTGCGAAGGGTTGTATTGAACGATGGGCTTCAGTACGTTGGCGCCTGCCGTCATCAGCGGATAACTTTGGCGGCCCCAATGGACCAGGTCGGGCGAACTGGCATGGGCCAATAATCTTTCTTTATCATTGAGTGACCACACACATTGCCACTCCTCACCAGCCCCCTGGATCAGGTAAGGATTGATCATTTTCTTTTCCGATCCCCAACGGCCATAATCACTCCGCACAAAGCCATACTCATTGCCAATCAGTTGCCAGTTTATTCCATCGCGGCTCCAGGCAAAATGCAGCCCATTGTGGTGATTGTTTTTGGCGGTGCCATAAGAGAACAGGTAAACAGAATCGGCATGGCTATGGGAGGGCTGGGCCTGAGCTACTAAAGACATTGCAGGCAGGCCAATGGCCAAAACCAGCATATACCGGAGGGGTAACATGATCCATCTCATAGGCAAACAAGTTGGTTGGGTGCAATATAAATGTCAATATTACAATTATATAACCAAACAACAAAGTCTGCATTAAATGGCTCTTGCCTAATAACAGTCCATCAACACCTGGCCATGCGATTGGTAATGGCTGATGCTTTTACCATTGCGCTCCTGGCAAATGGTTTCCAGCCACTCTACCACATCATGTTGCATGGACAGTGAACCGCACAGCATCAGCACGCCACCTCTTGCCAGTGTTTGTGCCACAAAGCCGGCATCATTGGCCAGCAGGTCTTTTACATATTGTTTTTCTCCTTCGCGCGAATAGGCTACCTGCCAACCATCCAGCCTGTTGGCAGCCATATGCCCGGCCATAGCTGCAGCAAAGGGTTCAAAGGACACCAGGTACCGGAAACCGCAGTATAAATAACATTCCACCGATTGACTGTTTTGCTCAATCATACCCAGGAAGGGCGCAATGCCGGTACCATTGGAGATCATGATCACTGCCGGCACGTCCTGCGGAAACTGGAAATGGGGATTGGGCGCTATACGCGCCTGTAGAGTATCGCCCGGCTTTAGCTGGTACAGGTAGCTGGACCCCAATCCATCCGGATGCAATTTGATACAAAGCTGTATCAGGCCATTTACCTTACCAATGGAATACAGCCGTTCCCGATAGTCATTGGCGGGATAAACAGCCAGCAGATCACCGGAAGTATATTTATTGCGCCAGGAAGTTTTGAGGCTTACCATAAAAGGTTCGTCCGCATGCGTGATGTCCGTTTTCTCAACAACCGTCATCGTTTCCAGTCCCGTTGGTTTTTGCTTCAGCGTTTCGGGCAAGGCAATACCGGTCAGCCCCACCTTTTGCGACCAGGTAATGAGCCACTGGTTGAACTGATCAGGCGATTTGTCATTGATGGTATGTATCTCCAGCAAGGGCACGGCCCAGGACTGAACAGACAGCAGGTTATTGACCTCAAAAGCAAATTGACAAAAATCGGGATAGGCATGTGACCCAAAACCTACCACCGAAAAATGCACACCCGACTGCTGCGGGTATTTTTTGACCAATGCGGCAAACCGGTTGGCATTGCTGGGTGCATCGCCCAAACCATAGGTAGCCGTCAGTACAATGATGTGTTCGGCTTTGGGAAACAGCTGGTAATTATTGAGCTCCGTACAATAAGCGCTTTCACCGCCTGCTATCAGCTGTTGTTGCAAAGCCCTGGCATACATGAGCGTACTGCCATTTTCGGAACCTGCGAGTATAATGAACCGACAGTCTGCTGGTTTGTACTTATTACTGCTGCGTGCTGCCAGGCGTTTCAGGCTGATGGCAAAACCAGAGTAAATAAAGAACAGGATGTTAATGCAGGCAATGGCCAATACAATGGCCCAGATTACACTAACACGGCCGGTATGCCAATCAAGGCTAAGCCGCGACAATACGGTGGTCATGGGATACACCACCTCACTTAGCTTTTCGCCGGTAAACTGGTTCACCACCAGCTCACGGTCTTTCAGCTTCAGGGTATAATAGTCTTCGGGGAATTCAGAAAAAGGGTATTCAATACTTTGCACCTGTGACAGTTTCACCTGTTGAAAAACAGGAAATGCAGCGGGCTTAATGGCCGGCTCTTCTTTGATAGCATCTACATCCACCTGGTGTATGATCTTCTTTTCGGGAAGCAGGCCAAAACGGGCCAGGGATAACCATGTACCGGTAAGTGCAATAAGGATAATAGGGATCAGCGACCAGCGGCCCAGTACCACATGGTAGTATTGCGCAAAATCGCCTTTGACAATACGGGTAAAAAAACGTTTCCAACCCCGCTGGCGCTTCACCACCAGCAAGGCGCCGGTAATAGCAATCAACAATAAGAGAAAGGAAGTGAGGCCCACAAAAAACCTGCCTGCTTCGTGCAGGAACAGTGAACGGTGCAGTGCGGTAACCCATTGGTAAAAAGCATGCTGTTTGCCCGGCTTACCCAGTACTTTACCCGTAGCAGGATCAACATAGGCCTCAAGTGTCTCGCCATGAATGCTCTTTCCTTTTACCACTACAAACTGGTTGGCATCCACATTCAAAGTAGTCACCGATGAAAAAGAAGATTGAAGGGCAGGAATGGTTTGCGCCAGGGTGAGTTGATCAAAACGCTCCGCTTTATACGAGGGTATCTTATCTGTGATGGGCTCAAATGCCAGCACAATGCCGGTAACAGCAGCCAGTACAATAAATAAAAAAGAAGATACTGCCAGTGCGAAGTGGCTGTATCTCCAAACAGAGATCGTCATGGGCACTTAATTAGTTTTGAGCCAGCCGTACATAACGAATATATCCTGTGCCTTCACTCTTGGCGGCCAATCCCTCCGTAGTGAGCGGTATTTCCAGGTCTTTCTCGTAGTACTTCTTATCTTCTACTGCTGTTTCAAACCGCAGTTTATAACCTGCATTGATCTTGGCATTGTCTATTTCCAGTACCGTCACCGAGCGGTCGCCACCGGTAACAGAAGGCCCTGTAACAGCATCTACATTTGCGGGCTTTTTGCTGCGCCACTCATGCCATGACTTGAGGGTATTGTACCATTTTTTATCTGGCCCCATCACCCGCAAGGTCTTTTCATATTTGCCCTTGGGATCGATCAGTGACACCACGATATAAGCGCCTTCGCCCACATAGTTCGTCATCTGTACCATGCACTTGTATTGTGTGCTGCCGCCACTCTGCGCAATGCTCTTCGCAGGCAACACATACAGTACGATCAATAACAGTATCAGCTTATAAACACACTTCATCATCATTATTTTAAGAAATCTACAGATACATTGGTTTTGGACAGAAACTCATTTTCTTTGGCCAGTTCATAAGCCGTTTCTTTAAAGGCAGTAGTAGCCTCTTTTTGGGCGCCGATACTCAACAGGTACTTCAGCATCGAATCGTCTTTGGCCAGCATGGCCGCTTTGTGCAATGCAGTAAGGCCTTCTTTGTTTTTCGCATTTACATCCACCTGTAAGGGCGCCAGCTTTTTCAATAAGGGCAACTCGCCTTTGGCAATGGCCAGGTGAAACAAGGTACTGCCATCTTTTTGAGGCGTCGTGAGGTTATAGCCTGCCTGTTGCAATACATTCATTTTTGCGCCAAAAGCATCCTGTGCATTCCCACCTTGTCCGCCGTACGATTGTACCAGGTACCAGGCCAGGTTATTGCCAGCTGCATCATACACATTTACATCAGCGCCTTTATTGATCAGGTATTGAACCACTTCGGGCGAATTGCTTCTAACTGCCAACGCCAGCGGGGTAACGCCTTTTTTATTGGCCTGGTTAATGCCTTTGGCAGGCAGCAACAGGGTCAATGTAGCCGTGTCTTTATTGGCAGCAGCTGCATTCCCGAAAGGCGTATTGCCTTCCTGGTCAACCTGGCTGATACTTACACCACGACCAATAAAATAGCGGATGATTTCCTGTTGATTGGGCTTGCGTGCCAGGTAGTGCAACAGGTTTTCGCCATTCTTATTAACAACCGTAGGTTTCAGGCCAAGGCTTTCCAAGTATTGGTATACCGGCATTCCATTGCCAGCGCCGGCAGCTCCCCTACCCTGACTGGCCATCAGGAAAGCCTGGTCAGTTGCTTTGACGCCTTTTTGCAACAGTGATTGCATGAGTTCTATATTGCCGCTCCGGGCCACATAGTTAAAGGCTGTATTACCAGCAGCATCAGTTTCCTGTAAGGAAAGGCCTTTGGATATAAAATAATTGGTGAGCGCCTGGTCTTTGTCATTGGCAATAGCGGTCAACAGCAGGCTGGCGCCATCGGGGTTCTTTTGTTTGATATCGGCGCCGGCGCGTACCATGGCGTCATAGATCTTTGTATTGGCCTGGCCGGCATTGGCGGCAAATCCCAGCGCCGTAGTACCGTGGCTGTCCAACAGGTCCAGCTTAGCTCCTTTGCTGAGCAGGTATTCCACAATGGGCAGGTTGCCCCGTGCGGCGGACCAAAAGATATAGGTACGGGCATCATGAGTCAATTTATTGACCTCATTGCCTTTTTGTTCCAGCAGGTAGGTGATCACTTCGGTACTGGCATTATTATTAATGGCATATACTACAGGATCGAAGGCCGACCGGTTTAATTCCGATGGATTATTGCCTTTTTCCACCGTTGCTTTCACCGTAGCCAGATCGGGATTGCTTTTCCAGAATGCGGGATCCAATAATACATTGTTCTGTGCCTGCAGGTGCAGGGATGCCGCTACAAAAAGGAGGGCCAAGAGTTGTTTCATCTGTATAAGTTTAAACCTGGCGGCAAAAGTAGCCATCGGTCCGGCTTTCCATTTACAGAATCGGGAAATTGTTGGCCGCAGGGCCAGAAAATGGACGGGGGAAGGCTTGATTTAGGTCAAGGAATACAAGCTGTATTCCCTACTGGCTCAACCCATTGGCATCCGTGGTCAGCACTTCACTCATATAATCGAGAAAAGGGCGCATGTTTTTGAAGGCCTGGTTGGCTTCTTTCACAAAATTTGGACTTAATACTTCCTCGTCCGTAAACTTTTTGATGAGCAGGAATTGTTTGTAGCGCAACAAGTCGATGGCTTCATGATCGCTGGGGTATCCTTTGGGGGCTGTTTTTAACTGTTCGCCCTTGAGGCTGCCGAAGGTTTGGACAAAGGGGCGACTGTTGAGTATTTTCCGGAGGGGTGTGGCGTCGAAGGCGATGTCATCACGTATCAGTTTCAAGTCGGCTGTATTGGGCGCCCAGAATCCGCCGGCGATGAAACTATTGCCGGGGCCCACCTGGTAATAATAGCCGCCACGGCGGTATTTGGTAGCCCGCTTAAAGCGGCCACCCCAGTTGTCTTTATACGGTGTCTTATCGGAAGAGAAGCGGGTATCACGGTAAATACGGTACAGGCTTTCTTTGCCTGAACGGGTTTCTATTTCATCATGCGCATTCATTTGTTGCAGCAGCGCTTCGGCTACCTCAATCATATTGTCCTGCTGGACCAGGTACTGGTCTTTGCGGGCATTGAACCAGTCGCGGTTATTGTTTTTGCGCAGGGCTTTGAGGAAGTCGATCCCTGATTTGGCCACTTGTGGCAACACACTGTTTTGTTTGGGCATGGTATACTACAAATTGTGATGGGTACAACAGTTAGGGACGGGCCGTTGTTCGGAAAGCCGGCCTTCTTGTATCCTGGCGGGCAAAAATAGGGAAAAGGGAGTGTTCATTAAAAACCCATCAGCGCTGCCTCCAATTCCTTGGAGGGTTTATATAACAACAGACCAGGAATACCAGACCAAACAAGATCAAGGCCTTGCCATCCATGACGCTATCATGCCATCCATGTTTATCAAAGTAACTTCCGGAAAAGGAAACACCGGTAAAGCGCATAATAAAACCAGTAATGACGAATAGCCATCCAATGAATAGAACGATCTTTTTAGCTATGGGCATAGCAGGGGTTGTCGCAACAAGATAGTAAAATTTTATTTGTAGAACTACTGCTACATCCTGAGAATCAGACATTATCTGCGGTAAGGATACCTTTTTTGTCAGGCAAAAGAATGAGTATATTTGAGTACCCACCAACAGTACCCTGAGTTTTACTCAATAATGCCCTTTTATGGTGAATTATGACTTGCTGGTACTGTCGCCCTTTGAGTTTGAGAACCTCTCACGCGACCTGGTACAGAAAAAACTGGGACTGGTATTTGAAAGTTTTACGACTGGCCCGGATGATGGTATTGATTTCCGGTATGCTCCTTCAGGGACTGGTAATATCATTATACAGGTGAAGCGGTACCAGGATTTCACCTCCCTGCGCGGGTCGCTTAAAAAAGAAGTAGCCAAGGTACACCGCCTCTCTCCTGCCCGGTATATTCTGACCACGAGTGTGGGGCTGTCGCCCAAACACAAAGAGGAAATACTGGCACTGTTTCACCCATTCATTCAGTCCAAAGCGGATATATTGGGCCGTGAAGACCTCAACAATTTATTGGGCTTGTACCCCGAAGTGGAGAATGCCTATTATAAGTTATGGATAGCTGGAACTCATGTATTGCAACAAGTATTGAACAATGGTATTTTCCACCAGTCGGCATTCGAGCTGAACGAGATCAGGAAGCAGGTACAATTGTATGTACCCAATGCCAGCCTGCCCCAGGCCATAGAAATTCTGAAAGCCTATAATTACCTGATCATTTCCGGGATACCCGGCATTGGGAAAACTACCCTGGCCCGCATGGTGGTCTTACATCTTTTATCGAACGGATACGAAGAGTTGGTATACCTGCAGGATAGTATTGAGGAAGGATACCGGTATTTTAACCCTGCCCGGAAGCAGGTTTTCCTTTTCGATGATTTTCTGGGAAGCAATGTTTTTGAAAAAGGTAAACTGATCAACCAGGACAACAAGATTATCCGGTTTATTAAAATGATTCAAGCTACAGCAGGTAAAGCCTTTATCCTTACTACCCGTGAATATATCCTCAGTCAGGCGATGGACACGATGACCCGCTTCCGGGAAAGTAATATCGGGATAGCCCAGTGCCTGTTGGATGTTTCATGCTATACGGGTAATATAAAAGCACAGATACTTTACAATCATTTGTATTTTTCCAATATTCCTAAGGAGTATTTAGCTGATCTGCTTTTCAATGACCGGTACCTTTCATTGGTACTGCACAAAAATTTCAGCCCAAGGATCATTGAAGCGGCCCTGAACAGTAAATTCTGGAATGCTATCGACACCAAAGACTTTTCCACTGTACTCACCAGCTATTTCGACAAACCGGATAGTGTATGGCGCATGCTTTTTGAGGACCTCAGTGACGATCTACCCAGACAGATCCTGCTTGTTCTCGCCAGCATTGACACCATGGTATTTTTAGAAGACCTCCTGCTGGCTGTTACCGCTTTCCGGCAGGTAGCTGTGCCCGGCAATTCTCCTGCAGTCGACGCCTTTCATTTCAAGCGAAGCATCAGGGAACTGGAGCTTATTTTCCTTAAAACCTCCATGGATGCCAACCACGCTATTGTTGTTTCATTTCAACATGCTTCGATCGCTGATTTCCTGTTCAGGTACCTGGACGAGAACCCGTCGTTTGTAAGTTTGCTGTTGCAGGGGGCCCTGTTTGAAGAACAATTCTATTCATTTCCCTATTTATTGAAATCGCTTGCTTCAAATGAGCCATGCTATAATCCGGCGCTATTGAAAGAATTTGTGAACCAGTTGGATATTAAATATGCCCATTTAGCCTCCTGCTGGTTAGAAAGTGCTGAAAAGAAAGACCGGGACCTCGCACCTGGAGAAAATCCACTTTTCTATTACTATAAAACACGCCGCAACAAGCCAGCCCCATTACAAAACATTCCACCCAGGTATAACCTGCTACACTATTTAATGTATTGTCCCATTTATGATGAATACCTGTACCAGGTATTGCACCAAAAATTTCAAGCGTCCATTTATATCCGTGACTATGAGGAAGCATGGGCTTATATTGAACTATTTGGTATACTGGATCACAACAAACTTTCGTTTGACGGTGAGGCGGTCATCCGGTATTATATCAACCATCTCAACACGTTTACCGGGATAGGAGAATTTATGGAATTCCGAAGTAAATTACCGTCAGCCTATAAAGCCCTTCAGGAAGATAAGGATTGGCAGGCAACGGTCAAATCCCGGATTACAGCCCTGATACAGGAATATAGACAATTTATGGCAGCTTATGAGTTGTTATCAATTGTGAATGATATTGAAGAATGCCTGGAACTTTCACTGGATGATCTAATTACTGAATTGGATGAGGCTGCATTTTATGAGTTGTATGATCTTAATAATTGGCGGCCCAAAAGAAATGCCCCAAAAGAGGAAGCAGTAAACATACCGGGCACCAAGGTTACAATAGATGTAAAAGCGATCGGGTCGTTGTTTCGGCAACTGGCTGAACGTGAAACAGGCCCAACAGATCAATAAAGTGCATACAAGCACCACAAGACAGGCCATGCAGTGCTTGTACAAAGTTATTACTGTGCTGCCGGCGGTGGTGGCGGATTCAAAGCCGCTGCAGGCACCAGGTTCTTCACCGGCTTAATGGTCTTCAGGTATTCATAAATAGCCTTTACATCCTCCTCCGTCAATTGCGCCAGTGATTGCGTAGGCATGGGCGGCATAATGGGCCGGGAATTTTCTACTCCACGGTATTTGCCTTCTTTGATTGCCCTGCGGAAATTGTCGTAGGTCCAGCCGCCAAGGCCTGTGTCATCGGGCGTCAGGTTGGCCGCATAGGTAATCCCCCATGGACCTACCGCTGCCGTCAGATCACCCTTCAACAAAGCCCACCTTCCATCGCGCACCAGCGCCGTATCATACTGACCAATTGGACCGGCCTCCGCAACATAACCCGACAGGAGTTTAGTCGTATCCAATACAGGCCCTTGCGGGGTCATGATCTTGGGTGTGTGACAATCATTACAGCCAATTACGTTGACCAGGTATTTACCTCTTGCTGCTTGTTGCGCTTCCGTGGCTGCTTCTTTACCGCCGTCTTTTCCGGCCGTATCATTACAGGCCACAAATGCTACACCGATGGCCAATGCAGCCGGGTACATGAATCGTTTCATATTGAGTTGTGTTTAAGATATTACTTTCACCAGCAAGGATGTCAAGGATGGGAACGCAATAGAATGAATACAAAGATAGTAACCTACCACAGCAAACCATAGACATGTTTATGTGGTTTTTAGGGGCCAACTACCTTTTCAAAAACCTGAATAAGCTTTACCACCCTGCAACAACCCAGGGAATTTCATCCTACTTTTGCAGCAGCTCACTACCACCGAAATTGCTCAATTATGAATGCCGCAAACATCCTACAAGCACATTTTTCTAAAACCATCCAGCTGTCAACAGAACAATTCAATTATTGCTTCTCGCATTTTACTCAGCACTCGTTTAAGAAAGGGCAGGCCATTATTTCTGAAGGTGATAAAGTAACCCATGAGTATTTTGTATTGGAAGGATGCTTAAAATCCTTCTTTATCAATGATGAGGTCAAAATGTTTATCCTCCAGTTTGCCATGCCCACCTGGTGGGCCTCCGACTACAATGCTTTGTACAATGGTCACCGAGCCACGGTACAGGTAGATTGTATTACGAATGCGGAAGTATTGCGCCTTTCCAATACCGACCGGGAGAAGTTGTGCCAGGAAATTCCAGAAGTAGGTACTTTCTTCCGCTGGCGCACCAACAAGGGATATGTAGCCTTACAAAAAAGACTCTTATCGTTCATGAACAGCGATGCCAAACACCGGTATGAGGAGTTGATGCAGCAGTACCCTGAACTATACAACCTGGTTCCCAAACAATTGGTGGCTGCTTACCTGGGGGTATCCCGTGAAACCCTTAGCCGCCTGCATCATTCCTGATCTGTGCGATAGATCACAAACCCCTCCCCTGTCCTGAATGTGATGCAGGTCACACAATCACCTCCGGTTATCGACGCATCTTTGTGTTGCAATAAAAGCACACGAATATGAAACAGCATCAATTTAAGATCGACCCTACCCAGAGTCATATTGACTGGACAGGCCGCAAAGTAACCGGCGCCCACAATGGCACCATCGCTATTAAAGAAGGTACCCTTACCGTGGCAGATGGCCAGTTAACGGGAGGCCATGTTATTGTAGAAACCACTTCCATCATCGTACTCGATGTAACCGATCCGGCTACCAATGCCCAGTTTGCCGGCCACCTGGCATCAGACGATTTCTTCGGATCAGCCCAATACCCCGAAGCCAGGCTCGACATTACAGCTGTCAATAACCAGCACATCGAAGGCAAGCTCACCATGAAAGGCATCACCCACCCCATTGCCTTTGAAGCCAACATACACCTCAGCGGTGATACATTAACCGCTCAGGGAAAACTGGTGATTAACCGTACGCTTTATGGGATCAAATACCGTTCGGGCAATTTCTTTCAAAACCTGGGTGACACCCTTATCTACAATGATTTTGACCTCGTTATTCACATCACCGCCAGGGCTGCTGTTGAAGTAGCATTGGCTTAAAACTTACTACTATGCCATTCGTTAAAATAGAATTGACACGCGAAGGAGTTACCCGCGAACAAAAACAACAGTTGATCAAAGGGGTGACCGACCTCATTACACAAGTGCTCAACAAGGATCCCCACCTCACCCATATTGCCATACAGGAAGTTGAGCTGGATAATTGGGGATATGCCGGCGAGCAGGTATCTGTATTGCGTGAGCAAGGCATCACGGCCGATAAAAAATAAGCAATCAACAACTCATGAAAAGCTGGTTATTAACCGCCCTGGTGTACTGCTGCTGGTGGAGCACCTGGGCACAAAGTCATACTAAAATGGAAACGCAAGCTAACGACTCATTACTCATTGCCCAGGTATTGGAGCAATACTATTTCAAAGGAATTTATGAGGGCAATGTGGATACATTGGCCCAGGCATTTCAGCCGGGCACTTTATTGTTTGGCGATGTGCAGGGTCAGCCTTATGCCAAAACCCTGACCCAGTACCTGGATGCCGTTAAAAACCGTCAAAGTCCTAAGGCTTCGGGTCAACCGTTTACAAGTGAGGTATTGAACATCAAAGTGATTAATTCGATCGCTATCGCGGAGGTAAGGATGAAAATGTATACATTCAATTATTATGACCTTTTATCCTTCCATAAGATCAGTGGCAGGTGGGTTATTGTTAATAAAATGTTCAGCGACGTAAAACAGTAAAAAAGTAAACCATGTGGAACAATACAAGCGCAACAGCATTATTGGGTATTGACTATCCCATCCTACAAGGACCCTTTGGCGGGGGATTGTCTTCTGTTGAACTGGTGGCTACCGTGTCGAATGCCGGTGGATTGGGCGGCTATGGTGCGTATACGATGGAGGCGCAGGATATCTATACCCTGAACAGTCAACTCAAAGCGGCCACCAATAAGCCATACAATATCAACTTATGGGTATCGGATACCGATGCGCCTGATGGTCAGCTAACCGATGCCCAATATGAGCGGGCCAGTGCGTTGTTCAAACCCTATTTTGACAAGGCGGGTATTCCATTGCCGGCTAAACCGGCGCCTTTTGCATCGCGGTTTGCCAACCAACTGCAGGTGATCCTGGATATCCGCCCCAAGGTGTTTAGTTTTATGTTTGGCACCTTGCCGGCTGATGTGTTGGAATTATGTCGCCAGCGGGGTATTGTTACTGTTGGCGCCGCTACGACCCTGGATGAAGCCCTGGCATTGGAGGCAACCGGTGTGGATATGATCATAGCTTCGGGCTTTGAAGCGGGCGGCCACCGGCCTTCTTTTTTGGCATCTTCTGAAAGCTCCCTTACTGGTACATTTGTATTGTTGCAACTGATCCGGGAAAAAGTAAAGGTGCCTGTGATTGCGGCGGGTGGTATTGCCAATGGTCGCGGTATAGCGGCTGCCTTGACCCTGGGTGCAGATGCGGTGCAGGTAGGTACGGCATTCCTGGCCACTGATGAATCCAATGCATTGCCTGCACACAAACAACTATTATTCTCCAAAGAGGCACGGTATACTACTTTATCCAGGGCCTTTACCGGCCGGCTGGGCCGTGGCCTGGCCAATAGGATTACGCGTGAGTTGCTGGGCCAGGAAAAGCAGTTCCTGCCTTTTCCTTTACAAACGACGTTTATGTCATCGCTTAGAAAGGCCTCCCTTGATCAGCAGCAGTGGGATATGGTTTATTTCTGGGGTGGGCAGATTGCACCGATCTTAAAACACCGAAAGGCGGGGGAGTTGATGCGGTCGCTGGTTGAGGAGACGAGTGTTTATTATAGTCGTTGAGGGTTTTCCAGGGGTGACCATTATAAATTCCTTTAGGGTACAATTAAAGCGGTAAGCAAACCCTCACATTTTTACGCAGGATTACTTATTTCAATTCCTATATGGTACAATTAAAGCCAGACGAAAGTGTAAACAGCTACGGTTTCTGGACGTATTTCAATTCCTTACTGGTACAATTAAAGCGCTCGGTTACTAGGTAATCTTATGAGTCAAAGAAAGCTTTCAATTCCTATACGGCATCAAGAGGAATTGAAATCCGGACTTCCATTTTTTTTAAACCTTTACTGCTCCACTTTTAATTGTACCACCTTGGAATTGAAATTCGATCGTGATCACTTTACGAATTCCCGTTAGCTTCCGTTTTAATGTACCAAGTGGAATTGAAATTCGATCGTGATCACTTTACGAATTCCCGTTAGCTTCCGTTTTAATGTACCAAGTGGAATTGAAATTCTCGTTTCCAAAGCGCCACTAGCAGCGTCTTTATATTTTTAATTGTATCACAGAGGAATTGAAACTCTATCAACAGCACTTTACGTACCCCTTTAAGCTTCCTTTAAATTGTACCACAAGAGGAATTGAAAGCTGCAAGGAACCTCATAATCGAAATGGTCTGACACTTTCAAATTGTACCAGGAGGAATTAAAAAGCTGTTGTACGGGTCGCCATTCGACTACCCGTACAACAGCTATCAATTAGTTCAAGTACTAATCTTCCCAAATTATATTTTACTCATCCACCGGCCTTCTCCGGCTGCCACCAGCAGCAGCACCACTCTGCTCCTGCTCGCGATTGATCTGCTCTATGTCCACCGGCCGCTCACTGGTATCACCCATTAAATGCAGGGTGAAATAATCGGCCATGCGCCAGAAGAAATACTCGGTCATATCACCATAACCATGGCGCTGACCGGGCAATATCACCAGGTCAAAACGCTTATTGGCCTTGATCAACGCATTGGCTACCCGAATGGTGCCACCCGGATGCACATTGTTGTCAATGTCACCCGTAGTCAATAGCAAATGCCCCTTGAGGTTCTTCACCAGGTCCTGGTTCTTTTCAATGCTGTACACAAAACTGGTATCGCCCTTATCGCTGATGGTTTCCTTTACGCCATGGTGCTGCTCACTCCACCAACGGTTATAGATGGAATTGTCGTGGTTACCAGAAGAAGATACGGCCACCTTAAAGAAATCAGGGTATACCAACATGGCCGCGGTACTCATAAAGCCACCACCACTATGTCCATGAATACCCACGCGGTTAATATCAAACCAGGTATAGCGATCGGCCAGTTGCTCGGCCGCTGCTTTCTTATCCGCCAATCCATAATCGCGCAAATTGCCATACCCATAGTTGTGGTACCACTTGCTGCGCGAAGGGTGCCCGCCGCGGTTGCCCATCGTGATCACTATAAAGCCCAGGTTGGCCAGCCTGTCGGTGCGATCCATCCCACGGCCAAATGCCTTGTTCACCGCCTCGGTTTGCGGACCAGGATATACATACTCAATTACCGGGTACTTTTTGGTAGAATCAAAATCCATGGGCTTGTAAATAACGCCATAGATATCGGTAATGCCATCATCGGCCTTTACCTTGAAGGGCTGAGGGAACTTATAGCCGGTAGACAACAAATTGCTCAGGTCAGTAGTTTCCAGGTCCATCACCTTGCGCCCATCGGCAGCATACAAAACCGACTTAGGCGTGGTATTCACGCGCGAAAAATTATCTACAAAGAAACTTTCATTGTCATTGATGCTCATGCTGTGTTCAAATTCACCGGGATTGAGGAGCTTCAGGCCACTGCCATCGAAATTAACCCGGTAAGCATGCAGGTAATAAGGGTCCTCCCCTGCTTCGCGTCCATTGGCCGAGAAATACAATACGCGTTTGGCTTCATCAATACCCAATATACCTTCCACATGCCAGGTGCCGGAAGTGATCTGGTTTTTCAGTTTACCATTTTCATCATACAGGTACAGGTGTGCCCAGCCATCGCGCTCACTCCAATGGATCAGCTCCTTGCCTTCGCCTACAAGGCCTACGCGTTTTATTTCAATATAGGTATTGAACCTTTCTTCGATCAGGGGTTTTACGGTACCGGTATTGATGTCAACCATACACACATCCACTTTCTTCAGGTCACGGCCTGTACGGGTAAAATAAAACTTGCTGTTATTACCCAGCCAGGTGGTGGGACGCCAGTCATCATCGCGTGTATTGGCCAGCGCAGGGGTGGACCAAATGCCGAGGTTCTGATCCTTAAAGGCCGATACGGGCATTTCCTTGCCACTACGCGCCGTCATATCGAATAAGTAGAGATGATCTACCGGTGCTTCCTTTTCGCCCGGCATCCAGTACTTGTAAGTCTCCAGGGTAGGCCTTGGATCAGCTACGCTGTTGATCACCCAGAGGTCTTTCACTTTTCGTTCATCCCGGCGTACCAGGGCAAAGTATTTTGAATCAGGCGACCAATTAGCAAATACTGATTTGCGCTTGTCTTTGTTTTTTTCCTTGTCTACATTGGTCTCATTGCCAAATCCGCCGGAGTAATACGCGTAATACTCCAGCCCGTCGGTGGTGAGCTTGTTTTCAACAATGGTACTATCGTCTTCTTTCTTCAGGGCCTTTTCATAATTGGCTTTGTCCATCCAGTACAGGTTATAATTCTTTCCAAACAGGATGGTATTGCCATCGGGCGAAATAGCAGCCCAGGAGGGTTTGCGTTTGGGCTTCTTGAAATCGGGCAATTCAATCAGCTCGCGGGTAATGATATTGTACTCAAAGTAAAATACCTTCTTTTCTTTCACGGGCGGCGTGGCGGCAGCACCCTTTTTAGCACCGGCAGCAGCGGTATCTTTCTTTTCTATTTCAGTGGTACTCTTTACTTCAAACTGTATCCAGTTCTCATCTTTGATGAAACGCATGCTGTCAATGCCCAGGTGTTGTGCATCGAAGGGATCTTTTACGATACGGGTAATTTTTGCGGCCAGATCGGCATTGTCAAACAGTACATGCTTCTCCCCTTTTACCGGGTCTACGATATACCATTTCTTACCCTCCGTAGTTTCATATTCATACCAGAAGCGGTCACTTTTCTTGAGCCAGTGTGGGTCTACACTGGTACTGAAGATGAGCTTGTCCAGTTTGCGCGGCGCAAAGCGGGAAGCCTGTTGGTAATTGGCTTTGGTAACAAGGTTATTTTGTGCAGATGCAGTCGCTACTATCAATAAGCAGGTAACCAAGTGTAAAAATCTCATGTGCGAGGGGTTGATTGGTGATGTCGCGAAGATCGGGATTTCGAGTCTTGCGCATGGGCCAACCGGCAACCGGTTGTCAGGAAATACTACCTCCTGCATAAAGTAAACCCGTTGACCTGCCTCGTTTTTTAAACGGGGACAATGCAGAGGCTATTACAAGTTGGCTTTTAGATACTTTCTAAACCGTTTTGCAGCTCTCGCACCCAACCCAAAATCTATACAACCTTTGGTGGCGGTGGTATCTGTACCCTGTGCATTGAAAAGGACTTTTGAGGAGTCAATGTAAAGACGCAGGTCTACCTTTCTGAAGAATTTATTCCTGTAGGTATAAGAGCGGTAATTGCCATCCACCAGTTGCCAGGTGATCTTCACATCCGACAAATAATGTTCTATGATGTCAATTTTTGCTACTACCTGTATTACCGAATCGACCTGATACACTTTATACCCTTGTGGTATACGCCACAGTACATAACAACTTAGACCAATGATCCAAGCCGGCAATAGCCAAAGCAGGAGGCGCTGCGAACCTTTGAGTGAACGTTCATCCAACAGGAGAAAAGCTACGAAAAGAAGCCCCCCGGCCATACACACAAAGGCAACGGTATAATTGAATATATCGTCTGACCTGTAAATACGCTTAATCCTTTGTTGAAACTCCGTTGCCGTCATGACTAAGCTGTTAATTGTTTTGATTTTACCGACCTTTATACCATGCAATTATTTCAGCAAATATTGTACCTGCGGGAAAGGCCGCGGGGATTTCACCTCATTACCCAGGAAGTAGTAAGAGTCTTGCCGCAAATCAGTCAATTGCGCGCAGGTATGTGCCAGGTATTTATACAGCACACCTCTGCATCTCTCACCCTCAATGAAAATGCTGATCCTACGGTACGCAAAGACTTTGAGACCTGGTTCAATAAAGCCGTTCCGGAAAATGATCCCGATTTCCTACACAATGACGAAGGTCCCGATGATATGCCGGCCCACCTCAAAGCGGCCCTACTGGGTAGCTCGGTCATGATACCGGTCAACAATGGCCGGCTGGCCCTGGGCACCTGGCAAGGCATATACTTATGTGAGCACCGCGATCAGGGCGGTAGCAGAAGGCTGGTGATCACGGCCTGGGGTATGTAGCCCTTTGGCCGAAATGGTATATTTTATGTCCTGGCCGACAAACCTTCCGGCCACTACCTTTAGCAGGAATTAAATCAAATAGTATGAAGAAGGTAGCTATTAATGGATTTGGAAGGATTGGCCGTATGACCTTAAGGGCATTGCAAAATACACCGGGCATTGAAGTAGTAGCGGTGAATGACCTCACCAATGTGAGCACGCTGGCACACCTGCTCAAATACGATAGTGCGCATGGCCGTTTTCCGGGTACAGTTTCGGCCACGGACAAAGCACTGGTGGTAAATGGTAAAAACATATTGTTCCTGTCGGAGAAAGACCCGTCCCAATTGCCCTGGCAATCGCTGGGTATTGATGTAGTAATTGAATCAACCGGCCGCTTTACTGATCGCGCACAGGCACAGGCGCATATCAATGCCGGTGCACAAAAGGTACTGATCACTGCACCCGCCACGGGTGGCGTGAAAACCATTGTACATGGTATCAACAATGAATTGATCGGCAACGACAATATTTACTCTACCGCCTCCTGCACCACCGGCGGCATCGCTCCTGTTCTCTATATCCTCGACAAAGAATTTGGTATTGAAACAGGCTTCATGAGTACGGTGCATGCCTTTACGGCCGACCAGCAATTGCAGGATGCACCACACCGCGACCTGCGCCGCGCACGGGCTGCCACTTTCTCTACGATCCCCACCAGTACCGGCGCTGCCAAAGCCATTGGAGAAGTATTGCCCAATCTCAAAGGCAAAATGGATGGCTACTCCTACCGCGTGCCGGTAATTGATGGCTCGATTGCCGATATTACTGTCAACCTGAGCAAGGCGGTTACCGCCGAAGCACTGAATGCGCTGTTCAAGCAGTATGCAGAAGGCCCTTTGAAAGGCATCCTGGAATACACGGAAGAGCCGCTGGTATCGGCCGATATACTGGGCAATACGCATTCTTCCATTGTAGATGGTCTACTCACCAAGGTGATCCAGAAAACGGTGAAGGTAGTAGCCTGGTATGACAATGAAGTAGGTATCTCGCACCGCATAGCAGAACTGGTGGGAGAACTGTAACGAGTGTAACTTCGTGGCTCAAATCAAATGTATGGGCATTCCGCGCAACAGTAAAAAGAAGGTGGTATTGGTGGCCATGCCAGGCGCTTACCTATTGGATGTGGCCGGCCCGGCCGATGTATTTACCATGGCTACCAAAGTAGCCGCCGGTATACACGGCAAGGACACAGCAGGCTATGAGATCATACTGGCTTCGCCTACCCGCTCCAAACAAGTACTTAGCGCCAGTGGTGTACCCCAGATCTGTTCGGTACGGGTAACGGATATTGATTTTGCCGTAGATACGCTGCTGATCGCAGGTATGTCATTTGCCTTTGCGGCCCAGATACCACCTGCTTTTTTTACCTGGCTTGGTGAACACAAGCGGCAGGTACGCCGCATGGGATCGGTATGTGTGGGCGCTTTTGCACTGGCCAAGGCCGGACTGCTGGATCATAAGCGTGCCACCACGCATTGGGAGTATTGTGATCAGTTGCAATTTGATTATCCGCTGGTAGAGGTGGATAGCAGCCCCTTCTATGTAAAAGATGGTTCGATCTATACCTCCGGCGGTATCTCATCGGGTATGGACCTGGCGCTGGCGCTGGTAGAAGAAGACCTGGGCCGGGAGATTGCCCTTACGGTAGCCCGCAAACTGGTACTGCATCTGAAAAGGCCAGGCAGTCAGCTCCAGTTTGGCAAATCCCTGCCGCCCCTCGAACTTACCAGTTCTCTCGTAGGCACCCTCCAGCCCTGGCTGCTGCAACACCTGCACAATCCCCTGCAGGTAGAAGACATGGCACAACACGCCAATATGAGTGTGCGGAACTTTGGAAGGGTATTCTTTAAAGAAACAAGTTTAACACCTGCCAAGTTCATCGAGAAACTACGAGTGGATACGGCCCGCCAATTCCTTTCCGAAACGGACCTCAGCATTGAACAGATCGCTGAGAAATGTGGACTGGGTAGTGCTGTGTCCATGCGCCGGGTATTCCTGCGTCATTTGCAAATAACACCCAGTCACTATCGCAGCAGCTTCCGTACCTCACTGGCCCGTGCCATCGCATAGCGGGAAAATATTATTTACCTTCGTTGACCGATGAAGCTAAAATTGTCAGATCCTAAAACCGGCGGCGACCTGCTGCTTTTCAGGGGCGAAGAAGATTTTGACCGGCTGTTCCATAGTCGCGACCGCGGCAATAAGTATTTTACGATTGCCTGGAATTATGGCGCCCAACAAACCATTGTCATTGATGGGGTGGAACATGCATTTAAGCCCAATACTTTATTGACGCTGTTGTTCAATCAATCCTTCCGCCTTGAACATGCCCAGGATATCATTGCCTGGCAGTTCAACCGCGAATTCTATTGTATCCTCGACCATGATACGGAAGTAAGTTGTGTAGGCTTTTTGTTTGGCACCACCGATCACCTGTTCATTAACCTCGATGAGGATACTCAACAGAAGCTGAAATTGTTATTGGATGTATTTGTGGCGGAATTCAATACGCCCGATAATATACAGCAGGATATGCTGATCATGCTGTTGAAAAGGCTCATCATTGTGATCACCCGGCTGGCCAGGTCGGAATACATTCCTCCTCAAAAACTGCCGGATGATAAATTCCACCTCATCCGCAAGTTCAACTTCCTGGTGGAAACGCACTTCCAGACCGAACATTCCGTGAGCTTTTATGCCCAGCAGCTCAATAAATCGCCCAAAACATTAGCCAACCTCTTTGCGATCTACAACCACAAAACACCGCTACAGGTGATCCAGGAGCGCATTATCATAGAGGCCAGACGTCTTTTGTATTATACGGACCAATCCATTAAGCAGATCACCTATGGACTGGGTTTTGAGGATGCGGCTTATTTCTCCAACTTTTTCAAGAAACATACGGGGCAATCGCCCCTGGAATTCCGGAACAGCAAGCCCGTCCTGGCTGCCGGGAAATAATTACAAGCCTTCGGGAACTACGCTCATGGTGCAGGCGACGCTGCTGCTGCACCTTTGTATCGTTGATCACACATAAAAAATCAACCTACAAATAAGATGAAAAAGTCAAACATCAGCAGCAAATTGAAAACAGGTCTTCTCGCTACCGTACTCGCTTCTTCAGCTATTACCGGTACTGTAACAACGGCCAGCGCCCAGGAAGTAAAAAATGTAGTATTGGTACATGGCGCTTTTGCCGATGGATCGGGTTATAAGGCATTGTATACTGCCCTGACGAAGAAAGGCTACAATGTGACGATTGTTCAAAATCCCCTGATCTCCCTGGAAGGTGATGTGGCCGCCACTACTGCAGTATTGGACAAGCAGGACGGGCCGGTGATACTGGCAGGCCATTCCTGGGGAGGCGCAGTGATTACCGAAGCCGGTAACCACCCCAAGGTAGCGGCCCTGGTATACATTGCGGCTTTCCAACCCGATAAAGGTGAATCGGCCTTGCAGTGGATCCAAACAGCTCCTCCTGCCCCGGAAAATGGCATACAAGCTCCCAATGAAAAAGGCATTGTATACTTTTCCAAAGAAAAATTCCATGCCGGTTTTGCAGCCGACATTCCCAAGGAAGAAGCTGATTTTATGTATGCCTCACAAGGCGCTTTCTATGCCCAGGCTTTTGCTACACCCCTGACCCAGGCAGCCTGGAAAACAAAGCCCAGTTATGGTATCATCGCTACCGACGACAAGGCCATTGTACCCAGCATTCAGCATGCCATGTACAAGCGGTCCAATACCAAAGTGACAGAAATAAAGGGCAGTCACGTGGTGTTTATGTCTCAACCCGAGAAAGTAGCCAAGGTGATTATCGAAGCTGCTGTAAAAGCGTCTGGCAAATAATGAGTAGCTAAAGTCTTTCGCTGCAATAAAGCATTACAGGAAACAGTTCCGGCGATATAGTAAAGCGGCCATCTCTAAAAAATGAGATGGCCGTTTTGTATTCGTAGCCGCATCAAGATTAGGTACAAACCAATTAGGTCGCAGGTCTGCTAATTGGACGCCGATCGGTAAATACCAGGAGCAGGGTGATCAAACCAATCACAAAAAAGCTAAGTACGATGGGGAAAACTGTTTTGGCCATCAGCTGACTGATGATTGATCCCAATGCCGATCCAATAAAGAAGAAACAAGTGCCGTATACCGCCGAAGCCATTCCTGCCATCCTGCCCATCGGTTCCATGGCCAACGCACTGCTATTGGGTTCTACTCCTAAATTAAGCGCCATCAATACGGCTACCGCCATGAAAAATAGAACCATACCCGGTGGATCGCCTATCACAAGCGTATACAACAGCAGGCCAGTTCCAGCCACTGTATAACTAATGAGCAGCCATTTGATAGAACGCCGTGCCCCATAGGTAGCCGACAGGCGGGCATTGATAAATGTACATAATGCCATGGTCAATCCGATCCCTGCAAATATCCAGGCAAATAATTCCGGCCTGCCATAGATTGCCCCTACTATATGTTCCGAACTGGCCACATATGAGCTCAGGGCTGTGAAAAGTAACGTGGTAATACCCGTATAACGAAGAAAGACCCGATTGCCGAGCACTGACCGGATAGATTGCCCAATACTGTCCCAATTGAGGGCAATGCGTTGCGTTTGCGGCAGCGACTCCTCCAGGCGGAGTGACCAAATAAAAACAAGCACGGCAAACAAGGGCGGGGTGAGAAATACCATTTGCCAGGAGGCGACCTTCAGGATGGCCATGCCCAAAAAAGGCGCGACTACAGGAGTAAACAGGAAGATGGTAAAGATGAGGGACATAATACGGGCCATCTGGTCGCCGGCAAAGCGGTCGCGCACACTGGCAATGGTGGTCATAAACACCGCCGATGCTCCCATACCCGCCACAAAACGCGCCGCACACATCAGCGTCAGTGAAGGTGCAAAGGCCGCTGCCAGTCCGCCCACAATGTAAAGCGGAAACCCTATCCGCAAAATGGCCAGCCTTCCATACCGATCCGAAAGGGTACCAAAAACGATCTGCGTTACCTGGCCCATGAAAAAGAAGACAATGACCTGTGCTGTGGCCGTAGATCCCGGGGCCAGGCCAAAATGCTTCCGCAGTTCACCAAATACCGGGAGCATAATATCAATGCCAATGGCTGTGAGCATCATGGTACAGGCCGACAGGGCAATGAACTCAGCGGGTTTCATTTTCATAGCTTGCATAAATGATGAGTGTAGGAAACAAAGCTACTGGGTGGGGAGGTAGCAGAAGGGGGGCTAGTAAGACAAGTTTACGGGTAAATTAAGACAAAATGGCGTCCATCCTGTTATTTCCTGCCGGGCAACCCGGGGCTTCTTTTCTATTTTATTTGTCGTATTTTTATAGTACAATTTATACAGCATGCGTTTACTCCTATTGCTCCTTTGCTGTGTCGCGGGTTTTTCCCTAAATGCCCAAACGAATTATTCCAATGGAATGATGGGTTTGCACCCCGCCCTGTTTAATCAATACCATATTATGCCCGATAGCAGCAGTGCCAAGAAGAAATGGTCGCTCAGTAAGTATGGCGGCATTTCAACGGGTTTCAGCTTTTTCAATGGCGGGCAGGCTACTTTCCTGTCGGCCCCCATGGGCGTTCAACTGAACCACCGGCTCAATAACAACCTGTATGCTTTTACCGGCCTTTCCATAGCCCCGTCTTATCTTAATTTCAACAATACCTTCAACAATCCACCGGGTTTCTCTAAAAACTATCCGGGCGCCAATGCCTATGGTGTTAATCAATGGGGCATATCGCCTCAGGCAACGCTGGGATTAATGTATGTAAACGACCAGCGCACTTTTTCCATATCGGGCAGTGTGGGCGTACGTCATTACGGCTACGGTTTCCCTGCTAACCGGTACAACAATTTCCCCGTGCAGCAACCTGTTATGCCTTACAGGCATTAACAACTCACCAGCTTGATGGATTTATAAGTCTATGATGTCTTTTGCTACGATAGGCAGTTGGTTATCCAACAGGTGCCCTCCGTATTTCATTGCACGAAATGTGGCCCAGGGCAGCTCGCGCTTGTAGATAGCGATTTGTTCAACAGGTACCACATCATCATCCTGGCAATGGTAGAAGAATAGCCGGTTATTGGAAGGTATCTTTCCGGCAAAGTCTTGTTGCAATATTAACCCTTGCTTCCAATCCTCCTTACCACTCCAAAATGGTGGCGCGAGGAGAAAAACCCCGGCAGCTTTCCTGGGAGGGTTATTTTCAGACAGGTATTTCACCAGCATCGACGCGCCTAGTGAATGGCCAATCCATACCGCGTCGTTGTTGAGCTTTTCAATTTCTTCTCCGATTCTTTTTAGCCAGCCATAATCTGGCAACTCGTCCTCCCAGGGCATTTGAGGATACGTAAAGCGATAATCTTTCCCCAATGCTTCTTGCAGTAATGTGACCAGTTTGGCGCCATCACCATAACCATCGTCGCCGCCGCCATGTATAAAGAGCACTTGTTTGTTCATAGCAATATTATTTTGCAGGTTTAACAGATAGGTCTATTGCATCAAATCATTTGCCAAACTGGATACCAGCCAAAGTAATCACTGTCCTTTCCAGGTGCTGAACAGTCGATCCCAGAGGTTGGTGTAAATGGTGTGGTAAGGTACTGCAGCATCTGAAAACATTAAAGAACGTCGTTCTACTGGCAAATTCACCAGGGATAGCTTATCTTGATACTCATTAAACCACTACCGATGACCTTGAACCGCTTCACCGCCATGATGATGTTGCTCTTTGCCAGCCTGTTTGCCACTGCGCAGGAGGGTAAGTCGCCCACTTTCAGTGCCCAGGACTCCGTATGCCTCAAAAAGATGGACGACATGATCAAGGTGCTTAAGGTACTAGGTAGTCAGCGTGTATGGTATTTCCGAAATGATGAGTTCTTTATTATCCTTGCCCAGGTGAAACCCGGTGACACCCGCCTGAGAGCCCTCAATCTGGGAGGCGATAAAAAGATCGATGTCGTACTCCATGAAATGAAAGTGGCGTCTTTCGACTCAGTTGGCACCCGCTCAGAGATACTGATGAACGAAACCAAGCCATTATTGACCGCGCAGCCTTTTGCTTACTGCGAATCCTTTTCAATTAACCTCGGCGATATCAAAATGCAAAATGCGGTGCGTTCAGAATACCTGTACGTAAAAATAAAACTGACCTACGACGACAAAGAGGTAATTGCCGACCTGAAACCGCCAACAGCAGAAGGTTCAAAATAATCCCTCAAAGTACTTTGGAAGTCGCAGGGAGCCTAATAATGTAGAAGGGATACCAGCGGTCCATACCAGAAGGGACCTAAAAGAAAAAAGGTCCACTGTGGAAACAGCTGACCTCTAACGATTGCTTGCCATATGAAAAGAGATAATAATCAGTTCTAAAGGAGGCTAACACTTGTTCATTCTTCACTTATTCCCTTATCTTTTCCTCCGATGACACAAAGATAATACGGGGAATGGGGTCTCCAATACCAAGTTTTTCGTTGTTTCATGGGCTCAAACCGTGTTCTGAAAATGTCAAATGCTTGTCAGGACTGCGTTTGGGGCAATTGTCACAATGATCGCCACCGTGTCAGGGCAGTCAACCTGAATTATTCAACCAGTCTTTTTTTGATCAACCAACCTTCAACAGCTTTAAAAAAATTGGCTACATCAACTATGTGAGTTGGAGAATAGGAAGGTGTGTAAGTAATTGTTATGGGAGAAACCAGCTCATCGAGGTACAAGTAGGCTCACCCAAAGGACGGGACAATAGATGCATGCCATCCAGGTACAGATAGGCTATCGCACCAGACCGGGACGCATACTTTCGCCAATTTGGGCATATACATCTTTGAAGAATTTCCCTTTAAAAATGAAGTCCTTTGATCAGGCAGCCTTTCTATCGCTTTGTCTGCTAAACCCTTGAAACTTTACAGCAGTTGCCTTCGGCAAAGCCTGGTGAGTCAGCAGTTGAGTGCAGGAAGGCCACCCGATCAAAGAACTTTGTGAAGCGGTTGCCCGCGGAACAACCTATCTACATCCACTGTTGCTTTGGGTGGGAGGCGCCAGCTTCCCTGCCACTTTGTGTAAAAATGGGCTGTTTTTGTGTTTGTCGCTATGAGTATACTCTATCTATACTGAAGGTATACTGAAGCTATACTGTAGCTATACTGAAGGGGTTGCAGGTTTTCCATTCTGGTGTTTTCTTTTTCTTCTTCGCTTTATCATTTGCTGCTCTTTCTGTAACACTGCGTGACAAACGTACGATTATTGACTTGGGTTTTCCAAATCTAAAATGTCTGGTTCGGTCATTTTCGGTTGTTATGTCCTATAATGTCTGCTTTTTCCAGACATTATAGGACATAACAACCAAAAGCAGACATGGGCATTTGGAAACGGGTATGTGGGAGTTGTATGTTTGTTGAGTAAATCATTATTTATGATACTTTTTTATTCCTGGAATTGCCCTTTGGGTTTCTCTTTCAATAATACTGCCGAACAAACATACGACAAGGGTTATGCCAGTTCCAAATATTATAATGTCGTAACCGTCTTTTTTCGTCGCAACCGCATAAAATCGACGTGAATTACGTCGATTTTATGCGGTTTAGTCATAAACCGGAAATGGGGTGTTGGAAACGGTTACCTGAGTGTTGTATGTTTGTAAACGCAGATTTAAGGATTGAAGTGATTTCGCAGATTTTGGATTTTTAGGATTATGATTTTTTGTTTCGCGGGTTTCTTTAGTGGAACCTGGCGAAGTGTAAATAAAAAAGCTGATCGACTGTGTGGACGGGGCCCCTAAGCACGGTTGATGAATGATGAGTGTTGTGCAACACGAATTGAGGCGTTTGGAATCACTGTTAGCAGTTAGGGATTCATTTTTAGCTGTTAGCAGTCAGGTTTTAGGTATCGGCTATTAGCGGTTGGGTTTTAGCAGTTAGTCTGAAGGTTTCGTTATCGACAGTTTGTTGATAGCTACCGGCTGAGGGCTATTGCCACTGGTTTTCATTTTGCTGCTGTGAACTATAAGCACCTTCGGTGAGCCAGCCACCAGGTAATCGGACAAAGGTCCGGATGCAGCGGAGAATGAAAAAAAGGTTTTGGCCGGGACAAGGGCCTTGGCTTTAACTGTTGGGAGCTAACGGTGAGGTAGTCTGTTTTTCAACATTTCTATGTATGGCAATTATATACAGCAATGCATGCAATCACCTGTATTGACCTGGTGCTCTATGCAATGGCCCCGTTCGTGAGAGCGGGGCCATTTTTTACAGCGCCGCCCATTCGCCGTGGGCATAGGTTTTGTCAGAACTTATGACTATCATTTAAAAACAAAACGATGGCAAAGAATAAATTACTGCGTATGGACAATGTAGGGATTGTTGTAGAATCCCTCGACGAGGCTATTTCTTTTTTCACAGAGATAGGTCTAAGGCTCGAAGGGCGGGGATCGGTCGAGGGTGAATGGGCTGGTCGCGTTACGGGACTGGGCCCTCAGCATGTAGAGATTGCTATGATGATTACCCCGGATGGCCACAGCCGGCTTGAGCTTTCACAATTTATAACCCCACCTACTATTTCCGATCACAGGACTGCTCCTGTAAACGCGCTCGGTTATTTGCGCGTTATGTTCACAGTTGAAGATATTGACGAGCTGGTATCGAGACTTATCGGGCATGGCGCTCAGCTCGTTGGCGAAGTGGTTCAGTACGAGAACTCGTATCGGCTTTGCTACATCCGGGCAAAAGACGGACTGCTTATTGGTTTGGCGCAACAACTGGGTAATAAATGATGGTGGGACAAAAATTGATCAATGAATTATAGGGATTTCCCGGATGGCGGTTTTATGAATTGGCAAATTCACCTGGGATAGCTTATCTTGACATTCATTAAACCACTTCCGATGGCCTTGAACCGCTTCACCGCTATGCTGTTGTTGCTCTTTGCCAGCCTGCTAGCCACTGCGCAGGAGGATAAGCAGCCCGCTTTCAGTGCCCAGGACTCCGTATGCCTAAAAAAGATGGACGAAATGATCAAGGTATTTAAGGTACTTGGCAATCAACGTGTATGGTATTTCCGAAATGATGAGTTCTTTATTATTCTTGCCCAGGTGAAACCCGGCGACACCCGCCTGAGAGCCCTCAATCTGGGAGGTGATAAAAAGATCACCATTGCACTGCATGAAATGAAAGTAGCGTCTTTCGACTCAGCTGGCACCCGCACTGAGATACTCGTAAACGAACCCAGCCAATTAATAGCCGCACAGCCTTTCACTCACTGCAACTCCTTTTCTATCAACCTCGGTGACATCAAAATGAAAAATGCTGTACGGTCAGAATACCTGTGGGTAAAAATAAAACTGACCTACGACGACAAGGAGGTGATTGCCGACCTGAAGCCGCCGACAGCAGAAGGTTCAAAATAGCCCCTCGAAGTACCTTGGACGATGTTGGATGCCACATAAGATTAAAGGGACGCCAGCGGGCCATGCCGGAAGGGTCATAAAAGAAAAAAGGTCCACTGTGGAAACAGCTGACCTCTAACGATTGCTTGCCATATGAAAAGAGATAATAATCAGTTCTAAAGGAGGCTAACACTTGTTCATTCTTCACTCATTCCCCTGTCTTTTCCTCCAATGACACAAAGATAATACGGGGAATGGGGTCTCCACTACCAAGTTTTATGCTGTTTCATGGGCTCAAACCGTGATTTGAAAATGTTAAACGCTTGTCAGGCTTGCATTTGAGGCGATTGACACCATGATCGCCACGGTGTCAGGACAGTCAATCTGAATTGTTCGCCCCGCCATTTTTTGATCAACGCATCAAAGAGGTGGAAGTGGAACGGGAGCCGATTGTTTTATTTCAATAAGGTACCTGGTGTTACGCCGAATTTTCTTCTAAAGGCTCTATGAAAATGCTGCGAATGAGCATAACCGAGTTCGTAGGCTATGGCAGATATATTTTTTTCTCCGTCAAAGATCAGTTGTTTTGCCTTTTTGAGCCGCTCCTCCTGTAACATAGCAAACACACTTACGTCAAATAGTTGTCTGAAGTATTTTTTAAGCTTGAATTCATTTCCACAAAAGGCATGTCGTTATAACGCTGCATCGGCGTGTTGGCTGCTCACTGATCATGGTGCCATCTACAATACCCAGTACATCTGTGACAGCGATCTTCAGGCTACCGGACCAAAACCTACTGATTAAGCGTCAGCAGCTCATAAAAGCTAAAAAAAGGGACCGCTTATGCGATCCCTTTTTCCTGGAAGTTAGTTAATGAAACTGTTTCACCTACGTCACCCTGGATCAGCACTTCAGGCTTCTGCTATCACCAAATGTTCCTCTTCCAATACTTCTTTCACTGCAAGGATCAAGGCCTTTACATCCTCTGGAAAAATTTGCCCGATATTACCAATGCGGAAGGCATCTGCTTTCCCCAGTTTACCGGGATAGATAACGAAGCCACGTTCGTTCAGTTTTTTGTAAAAAATATCAAAATTGAAGCTTGGGTCATCAGGGTACAAAAACGAAGTAATGATATGCCCTTGAATTTCCGGGCGCAGGTATTGTCTGAAACCGATAGCTCTCATGCCTGCATCCAGTACCTGCTTGTTTGCCTTATACCGTCCTTCTCTTGCTTTTATACCACCTTCCTCTTCCAGTTCCCGCAGGGCCTGGCGAAAAGCCATAATGCTAAGGGTAGGCGGCGTAAAGCGGAACTGGCCGCTGGCCTCCAACCCTGCCCATTGGTCGAACAGGTCAAGGCTTACACTTCGTGCCTGTCCTTTTCCTTTTTCCAATTCGGCTTTTTTGCATAATGCAAAAGCAAAACCGGGAACCCCTTCAATACACTTATTAGACGAGGAAACCAGGAAATCGATCTGCATTTCTTCCATATCCATTTCCACACCACCAAAACTACTCATGGCATCCACGATGAAGATCTTATTAAATCTTTTGCAGACTGCACCAATTTCTGTGACAGGATTAAAAAGTCCGGTGGTGGTTTCGCTGTGAATACAGGCAACATGCGTTACCTCCGGGTGTAATTGCAGGAATTCTTCCGTTGCTTCAGGAGATACCACTTCATCTTCAGCAAAGCGAAGCACGTGATGATCCAATTGGTGGATGGAAGCCATCTTTGCGATACGTTCGCCGTAGGCGCCATTGGCAAGCACCAATAAGACATCCTTCTTCCCTACCACACTGCTAATCACACTTTCTATCCCGAACGTTCCGGAGCCCTGCATGATCACACACTCATAACCTTCGCTTTTTGACACCTGTGCCAGTTGTAACAGACCATTCCGTATATCTTTCACTGCATTGATAAAGGCATAATCCCGGGAACCCATATCTTGCATCATGGCCTCTTTTACTGATTTTGAAGTAGTAAGAGGACCCGGAGTGAATAATAATGGAGCTCGTTTCATTTGTATAATTTTATGTTGATTGAAGTTTTTCCAATGTTCCGGTTATTGGTCCTTTCACGCCAGCCTTTCGGTTGAAGAATAGAGCAGACAATATCAGGAAGAATAAACAGGTAACTGTGAGTATATAACTGAAATGCATCATAACCCTCGCCCAGCTCTGGTCCTTCATAAACAATTCTTTATACAGTAATAATGCAACACTGCCCAGGTAGCCAATGGCGTCACAGATATAAATAAAGAACCCTGCATTTGCCTTGATCTTGAATAAAGCGATCAACCGTTCAAACAGGGCAACCTGTATGGGTATATAGGCAAAAAATAACCCCATTCCTATTAGTAACACCCACCAGAAAGGAGTCAGCAGCTTTAGTTGGAACAGCAACGTACTGGCACCGGTTAACACGATACCCAAAGCAATCAGCCATAGGGTAGCCCAGAATCCTTTGATATTGCTTCTTATCAGGGAAAGACAACCTATGGCCGATAACACGATCAACCCTGTAATCAATTCTGTTTTTGAGAAAATAGTTTTATCCCAGGTTCCGCCTATTTCCTGCCAGATCTCCACGGAGAAATTGTCACGAAAATCCCGCATGGTAACCAGCAACGAATACAGCACAACAAAACAAACAATACCGAAGCCAAATTCCTTCAAAACCTGCCTTTTATCATTTTTTGTCATGGGCACCCGCTCGGCCCTTAATAATACATCAGTCTCCGACGGTTTGGGTATTACTGAAAGCATCCAGACAAACAATAAAAACACCGGGAGAAACAAGAGACCCACCAGTGCGGGCATCCAAAATTCTGAAACGGCAGGAAACCAGTCATGTATTTCGAAATAAGCTGTTTTCAACATTCCGGAGGAAATGATCAGGCTAATGCTAAGACCTATTGCGAGTACTTCTGTAAAACGCCGACCTTCGAGGTAACTAAACACGATACCCCATACCATACCCAATGGCAGGCCATTGAGAAATAAGAAAGGAATATTATAAGGCTGGGCAACAAGGCCAAAAAACAACAAGGAAAGCTCTGCAAAAAGTATTAGACCAATGATCAGGCCTTTCCGGTGGGAAGGCTTCAGCTCTGATATGATCTTAATGCCTATGAATTTGGAGACCATATAACCCAATACCTGCGAAATAATAAGAATGCTTTTATAATGAATATCCCACAAGGTGAGCCCATTATAGGTGCCGGCAGTAAATGGCTTGCGAAAAGCATACATACAGAAATAGGTTCCGAATGCAGCCAGCATGCACCAGGCAATAAAGAATAGTTTTGATTGGCTTAGCAGCCTTTGTAGTTGGTTCATTAAGTATTGGGAGCAATGCCAGATTGCGTTATAATGAATAATTAATGACCATTCAACACTGTCTTCACGGCTTCGCCAACAGGGTGCTTAGGGGTAAACTGAAAGCCCAGCAGGTTGGCAATGGTTTGTGCAAACTGGTCCTGGTAAATCTGACCGGCTGTTCTTACTTCCCCCAATGGCTTTGTATCGGGGCCCATTACCAATAAGTAAGTTTCATTTGAGTGTGGGGCGCTGGTACCATGACCGGTCCATTTACTATCCTCTCCCCTACCGTGATCGGCACAAATGATCAGCGTGGTCTGATCTTTATAAAATGGATCTTTTTGCAGGTACTCCCAAAGATCCTTTATCATCAGGTCGGTTTTATTGGCTGCATCCAGGTATTTATTGTATGCTCCGTCATGTGCATAGCAATCCAGGTCGCCAAAATCCATATAAAACAAACGGGGATGCTTTGCCTCCAGGTAGGCTTTCGACAGGCGGTAGGTGCTTACATCCAACCGTTCACCCTGTCCCCAGGGATCGGGCATCATGTGTTGAAACGCATTCGCTTCTTTTTGTTGGGAGCTAAGTTTAGGCCCTTTTACATCTTCGCCCCAGATATTTACGGTGATACCATTGCGGTTGCGATTCAATATCCAGGCCACCACATCCCATGATGCAAAGGCAGCTGTTTTGCCTTCAAATCCTTTTTGCTTATTGATAAACTCCATCACATTCTCATTGGGGTTATCAATCTTGTCATTGGAATTGAGTGCCGGATCAAAATAGCCTGTCCAGGTCTCACTGCGGCCAGGATAGGAAAACCAGTAGGCGTTTTTCAGGTCTACCTTATTACCCAGGGTACGGTTTCCGTATAGTTGTCCATTTTTTGCTATATGGCTCCAGGTGAAAGGCATTAATTTTTCCCTGCGCTCCTGAGTAGTGGCTGCCCAATATTTCTGAAATGTCCAGGCAGAATCTTTTGTATACTTTTTGTTGAATAACAGGGCGGAATCGGCACCGAGGAAAATTTCCCGCCACCGGTAACCATCCAGGGAGATCAGGATAACATTTTTAGTTTTTCCTGGTTGCGCCAATCCCTTCACTACACCTAGCAGCAGGAACAGAAAGAAAGCATATCTACTTTTCATTGCGGGTAATTTTCTTCTTTATTGAGTTTATGCAAATGTTTTTATACCGCCGCTACCACGGCATCGAAAAGGTTTTTACAAACGTGAAGCATTTCATCGCCTCAATCACCCCTTCCTTTATGCCCAATCCGGAATCCTTAATGCCTCCGAATGGAGAGCTTTCAATCCGGTAGCCCGGCACTTCATTGATATTTACGGTCCCCACTTTTAGCTCCCTGATAAAGCGGAGTGCATATTCCATATTGTTGGTTACAATGCCGCTTGACAGGCCATAGGCAGTAGCATTGCTTAAAGCAATAGCGTCATCCATATCTTTGAATGTCAGGATGGGCGCCAGTGGGCCGAAGGATTCATGCACCACCATATCGGCATTGCGTGGTACATCAACAATTACCGTGGGCTCCATCAAGGCTCCTTTTCTGTTTCCTCCCAAAAGGACTTTTGCGCCCTGCTCCACTGATCTTCTGACGACTTCTTCCAAATAGCCTGCAGCGGTTTCATCGATCACGGTGCCCACCATGATCGATGGATCAGCCGGATCGCCACAGGAATATTCTCTTGCTTTGGCAACAAACTTTTCTACGAATGCCACTTTTATTTTTTCATGCACTAAAATTCTTTTCACAGCGGTACAACGTTGCCCACTGTTGCGGAATGATCCTTCAGCCGCCAGGAAAACGGCCTTATCCAGATCAGCGTCATCCATGATGATGATGGGATCATTACCGCCTAACTCGAGGATTACCTTTTTGTAACCCGCTTTTGAGGCTATGTATTTGCCAACGGCAACACTGCCTGTAAAAGAAACAATGTCTACCCGTGGATCCTTTACCAAGGGCTCGGCTATTTCCTGGGTAGGGCCAAGCAATACGCTTAGCATATAATGGGGCAATCCGGCTTCGTACAACAGCTCTGTCAATTTAATGGCCGTGAGGGGTGTTTTCTCGGACGGCTTTAAAATTACCGGTGTACCTACGGCGATGGCCGGCGCAATCTTGTGCGCCACCTGGTTAAGCGGATGATTAAAAGGGGTAATGCAGACGGCCAGGGACAGTGGCTCCCTGGTAGTAAATATTTTCCTGGCTTTGCCACTGGGGGATATATCACAGGAGAAGATCTGGCCATCATCCTTTAAGGATTCGATGGCTGCAAACATCAGTACGTCATGCGCCCGGCCGGTCTCATACCGGGCTTCCCGGATCGCTAAACCCGACTCAGCACTGATGACCTGGGCAAATTCTTCTTTGCGTTCTACCAGCAATTGTCTGGCTTTTTCTAAAATGCTGTAGCGGTCATATCTCGATAATTTCTTACCTCCTTTTAATGCCGCTTCAATAGCTTGCTGAGCATGAGCAGCATTGGCCAGCTTCACGGTTCCTACCAACCGTTTATCGTAAGGGCTACGAATTTCCAATACTTTATCGGATTCAACGGCTTTTCCCGCTATGTAGCAGGAAAGATTATTGACAGCTGATCCGTTCGCCCCACTTAGCATTTCTGCTGCTGTTGATAATATAGTATTACTCATAGTAGTTCAAAAGGTTTATGATTTGAAGACGGCTTTCGCTTATTGCATGAAACTGAGCCTGCTGTTTCCACGTGCTCAGTTACACACATTAATTCGTTCCATTCACGGTAAAATCAAAAATGTCAAAGTTTCTGGGATCACCTTCCGCTTTCCTTTTATACGCTGCATTCAAAGGATGGGAGATGATCATCGGTACCATTTCCTCATATCGTCCGCCATGCGAACGCAGGGTACCATCCAATGCGGATAGGTCGTGGTACTTTGGACGGCGTCCCACCACTACATCTCTTCCTGACAGGACCACCAAATCGCCGATACGATCTTCCGGTTGTTCCAGCACATGCACCGCGGTGGCCCTGTCATACACTTCGGTAATGCCGGGCTGTACGGCCAGCCAGTTTTTTATGTCATTGATCTTACTTTTGTCGCCCACATGCACTACTACATAGGAGCCCAAGGCGCCGTGGTGTTTTACATAAGGATCCGTTATCGGACAAATGACGCGGAACCCATTTTCACCAAACTTTGCTTCCAGCATATCTTCAACAAACAAGACATTGGGAGAGCCATCTGCTTTTACTTTCGCATTCATGCCATGATCTGCCGTGGCACCGACTATAGCGCCCAAGGCTACTAATTTGCCGATCTCTTTATCCATCGCTTCATAAAAAGCTAATGATTCTTCAGCCTCTGGTGAATAGGTATGCTGCATATAATCGGTAAGGGAGAGATAAAGAAAATCGGCCAGTCCGTTTTCAATAAAAGCCACACCTGCCCGCAATACAAACAGGCTGGCATCGGCGCTATAGATAGCCGGCGTTTTGTGGCCTACTATGTCTTCTACCTTGTCAATGCCATGCGTTTCTTGTTTTGCCTGGTTTGCTTTTTCGGCCGAGATAGCAATGCCTTTCATTTTAAAGGAAAGGATGTCCCTTAATTTTTCTTTAGCGGTCACAACAGCGACCTTTCTTCCTGCATTGGCCGCAGCAGCCAATAAGGTTTCCGCACGCAGGTATTCGGCTGAATTCATCATCACCTCCTGATCTTTGGCAGCATCATAAAAGAAGTTGCCGCTGATGCCATGTACTGCCGGCGATACACCGGTAACGATGGACGAATTATTGACATTGGTGAAAGAAGGCAAAGCGCCGCGCACCATACCACGGTAGCCATTTTGGGCCATTTTTTTCAGATTAGGCATTCTGTCGAATGACATGGTCGTATCTAAATATTCATCAGCCGATCCATCGATACAAATCACTACAATTGGTTTGGCTGCCGGCTGGTACTTTATTCCGTTTGCTTCAAATGCCTGTGTTGAAATAGTCATTAGATTAAATTTATTCGCTTAATATATTTACTAGTTGTGCCTCCTCCAGAGGATACTGTGTTCTGCCCGTTGGGGTCCGGAGCTTTTAAAAGAGCCGTGAGAACACGGCCCCTTTTGCTATCTGCTTGCTTATGAGAAAAAGCTATTTTAACAACCACATCAGATCATTCCTGGTATCTGATCCTCCGAACTGGCTATGAACAGCTGCTTTTACACTGACCCCATTATTGGTATACTCTGATTGGGGATAAGTCCAGCGGACGGGTATTTTACCGGCATTTTCATTAGCCGGACCAATATCAAATGTTGGCACTCCGGTACGGCGTTGATTGAAGAAAGCCTGCCATCCTGAGTTTTGAAAAAATCCTGCATACTTCTGTGTAAGAATTTGATTCAGGCCGTCTGGATTGTTTCCTTTGTAGGTCACTTCCGGCTGCAACCAATAGGCTGCAGTTTGTGTTACTCCATAAAATGCCGTGGATGCTTCAATGCCTTTTTTATAATTATCGGCTGCGTCTCCACTTGTCCAACCCCTGTTAATACCTTCGGCTATGTTGAAATAAGTCTCGCTGGCGCCTAACTGAATGCAGGGAATGCCGTTCGCATCTTTCAGCCAATAGTCCCTGTTTATCGTAGCATATTTACCCAGGTTGGTTTGGGTTTGTATATCACTTTGAATATCTCCCGTCTTAGCACCTTTGTACCGTGCAAAGGGATTTAGGGGATCATCAGCAATGCCCGTAGCTGGTGATGCAATTTTAAATATCCTGGCATCCTTTAATGAAGTAAGAATATTGACCCAGGTAGCCCCTAATACGTTCCTGTTGACATAGAATTTAGAATCATCCGGCCAAATCGGGAAATTATTACTGATGTGGCTGCTGTTGTAGGTCATACTCATATTATCCGCATTCGCTGTCATCACCGGATATTTGGAAGGATTGCTCACAATGGCATTGAACTTATCCTTAATTTTCAGATCTGCGTCCGCTTCTTTTTTGCTGAGGCTGATCAGGATACGCAGTGCCAATGAGTTCACTGCTTTTCTCCATTTTTTTACTTCCCCGTTGAAAAACACATCTCCTTGTACAGCAGTAGAAGGATTTTCATTGATGATGGCTTCGAACTCGGTATTGGCTTCTTCCAGCCATTGCAGGCATTGTTTGAACACATCTTTCTGACTGTCGTATTTGGGATAATAAGTGCCCTGGGATGCTTTCATAGCATCGCTCAAAGGCACATCGCCCATTTGTTCCGACATCCGGCTGTATAACCAGGCACGCATGAATTTAGCGATGATCTTATAGCTTTTGGTTACAGCATTGCTACCGAGCTTGTCAGCTTCTATATCCAAACGGGCCACATTCCGCAAGGTTGTATAATATAAGTCGCCCGATCCCCAGGCATAGGACTGGTTGCCATAGTAATCAAAGTTCAGGACCATGGACTGAGCCATCCGGTGGGGATAGGAATAACTGGTCCAGGAGTTATCATACAAATCATATTCAATACCGGTTAGGATCAATTTTGGAGATCCCTGGTCAGAAGCATTCGGGTTTTGCTGCAGTTCTTCGATTTTCTTGCATCCTGTTGACAGCATCGAAACAAAACCAGCTGCCAGTATCCATTTTATATATACAGATCTCATTTTAGTTGATTTTGAGGTTTAGAAAGTGAGGTTGAGGTTTACACCGAAGCTTTTAATGGAAGGAGTTTCCAGTTCGGTACTTGTACTGGTCCATTGATCAAGGTCGATGTTCCGAGCGTTCTTGTCTTTGGCATGGTACCACAGGTTGCGGCCAACTACCGATAAGGAAGCCGCATTGAAGAACTTCTGTTTTGACAGCAATTTTTGCGGTACGTTATAAGTAATGATCACTTCCCGGAGTTTCATAAAGGATTTATCCACCAGGTTGGCAATGCTGCTTCCCCAATATCCTTTGGCAAATGATTCCCATTTGATCGTTTTGCTGTTGCCTTTAAAGGTCCTGGTATCTGAAACCACATTACCATCTCCATCTACGACCAAGGAGCCACCGGTAATATTAACACCCTGTCCTACATAAGTACCGGCATAACCAGCTGTATTGCGATTGTTCCAATCAGCCAGGCGGTATTCGTTGGCCGATTCAGGATGGGCACCTGCCTGCCATTGCTTTTGATTCAGGTAATTAACCAGTTTGCCTCCATAGCGGCCATCCACCATAAATCCAAGACTGAAGTTTTTGTAACGGAAGGTATTTTGCAAGCTGGCAATCCATTTTTCATTGCCCAAACCCACCAGTGTAGTATAGCTATTGAACAAAGGCCTTCCGTTGCTGGCGTTATAGACGATCTGTCCATCGGGGGATTTTTGGAAATCATTCAGGAATAACATGTCGGTCCTTTCTCCCACTTTTACGCGGTTGTAGGATTGTAAGGTATCATACACTTCTTTTAAGTAACGTTGTTGTGTTGACCAGTTAATCGTCAGATCCCAGCTGAAGTTTTGTTTCTTTATCGGTGTAGCCGTTACGATCAACTCAACGCCGGTACGTTTGTAGGTCAACCCGTTGCGCTGCAATGAGGTAACACCGCTGCTGGAAGACAGGGGCAGGTAAAAGATGGAAGGGCCTTCAATGTTCCTGAAATAAGTGATATCGATACCCAACCTGTTATTCAGGAAACGCAGATCTGCGCCAAACTCCAATGCCTTGTTAAACTCAGGCAATATTTCCGGATCATACAAAGTACCACCATAATACAGGGAAGGATTTCCATTCCATCTTACTCCGGTAGAGTAAACAGGGGACAAAGAATACAGGCCAAGATCGGTCCCCACCTTTGCATAAGATGCCCTGAGCTTTGCAAAGGAAACAAAGGCAGGCAGCTGCACCATTTCAGATACCAGGGCACTTACTGAAACAGAAGGATAGAAATAAGAGTTGTTTTGTTTTGGCAGCGTTGAAGACTGATCCATACGGCCTGTTAAACTCAGGAAGAGCATTTTCTTATAGTCAAAGTCGGCATAGCCATACACGCTTTTACGCTGGTAGGCGGACTTACTCGTTTCAGCTGATGGTTGGTCAACGCTGTTTTGAACGGTCCATAATTGTGGAACCAACAAGCCATTGTTCGTATGGCTGTATTGGTAATTTGTTCTCCTGGATAAGAGGTTGGCGCCCACTGATCCTTTGAAGGAGAAATCCCGGGTAATGTCCTTATTGTAAGTAGCCAATACATCGGTATTGTTCTCCCAGAAGAAGTTGAAGGATTCATTGTACCCCCCTTTCTGAAAATAATTTCCATCGCCATTATATTGCGAGGTGGAGATGGGGAAACGGTTTTGGCGGTTCAGGTAGTTGGTGCTGACATTCGTACGGAAGTGAATGTCGAAGTTGTCGGTGATATTGTATTTTAATTTGGCATAACCATAAATATCGTCTTTATAATAGCCTTGCAATTGCTCATAAGCAGTGAACCAAGGGTTACTGTATTGATAGTATTCCACATTTTTCTGCTGCGTACCTACTTTGCCGGGTTGCCAGTAATCCCTTAGGTCACGAACATCATAATTGGCTGCACCCCATACCATCATGGAATAGATGGGACTGGCCGGCTGATAGGCAAACCTGGGGTAATTGGGGGTGTATTGTTTATTATAGTTGATATTGGCTTCCAGTCTTAATTTATCAGAGATATTCAACCCGCCTGAAAAGTTTATGTTGGTTGAATTGAGCTTTGTATTGGGCACCTGTCCACGCTGGTACAGCTGGGTAATGGAGAAACGAATGTCTCCTTTGTCATTGTTGGCTGAGATGGCGAGGTTATTGGAGGATAAAATTCCATTCTGCAGAAAGTTGTGCAGGTTGTTCTTACCTTTTGCTGTCCATGGCAAAGGGATCAGTTTACCCGTATTGGGATCCACTTTACTATCCCATTGATTGATGAGCTGTCCTTCAAAACGGGGACCCCATACATCATAGTCGGCATCATTGGTACCACTGCCTTTGCCATCCACAAATTCATATTGAAAGTTGGAGCCGGGCCCATATTCGGATTGCAAGCCAGGCTCGGCATTAAAGCCGGTTTGAAGCTGGGAACTGGAGTTGAATTCGACGGAATAGCCCCGTTTGTTTTTGGAACCTTTTTTGGTGGTAATTTGAATAGCTCCATTGGCGCCGGCCGATCCATACAAAGCGGCAGCGCTAGGACCTTTCAACACAGAAAAACTTTCAATGTCGTCTGCGCTCAGGTTCCAGGAGTCCGAGTTGATGGGAACACCATCTACTACGATAATAGTACCTCTTCCGCGCAAGGCAATACCCGGATCGCCAAAGAGATTGGAAGAGGCGGCTACACGTAAGCCTGCTACTTTACCTGTCAGGGAATTGATGACATTGGGTTCTCTCGCTTTTACCAGCTCGTTGCCTTTTACCTCCTGCACAGAGTAGCCAACGGCCTTTTTTTCTTTTTTAATACCGAGGGCTGTTACTACCACCTCATCCAGGGCTTCTTTCCCTTGCCGCAGCTGCAATTCAATGAACGATTGCCCTTTTAGCAGCAGTTCCTGTGGAGCATACCCCACCCTGCTAAACACCAGGGTACCGTTGGCTGGTGCATTAATGGTAAATCGTCCCTGAAGGTCTGTACTGGTTCCGGACTTAGATCCTTTTACTATTACCGATACACCAGACAAGGGTTGATTGGCCGGATCTGTAATAACACCTTTGATCCCGGTTTGAGCGAATGCGGCGCCCTGTCCGGTAAATAGCGCCACCACCGTAAGCAATACCGGCAACAAATTTAGTTTTAGCAGTTTCATTGCAGTTGATTTGGATTGAAGAAGTTGTTTAGTATATGTATCCCGTGTTTAGTATAAATATACACAGAATTACTAAACAAAAGTTTAGTATTAGTAAACAATATTGCGCAATCGTGTGCCCTGTGCAAAGGCAAACGTTTGCGGAATTTCTACTACTTAACTAAGCTGGAGTACTTCGCGGGTGGGAGTATGGAAATAAATCAGGGGCTATGGATGATCGCTCATCCCCAGAGTTTATTTATTGGCATCGGTTATAAAGAAATAAACGACCAGCATTAAGGCATCGCCGTCGCCTATATTGGCCAGCCGGTGTGGCATCCGGCTGTCGAGAAAAATGGACTCACCCTCTTTGAAAATGAAACTTTTGCCGTCGACATGGTATTCTACTTTTCCTTTTACCATGTAGTTGAATTCAACCGATTCCGCTTGTATCAACTTGTTTCGGCGGGCTCCTTTTTTCATTTCCAGCAAGACAAAGTCGACGGGGACGCTATGAATATTACGAGTGAAAACACGGTGGTATAAAAAGCCTTTGGCATATTCTTTTTCAAAAGTCTGGTAATCTTTAGGCGATTTGAGGATCACCTTGGGCTGGGATTTCTTTTTGGGAGTGATATCTTTAAAAAACTCGTTCAGGTCAAGATTCAATGCCTGCACGATGCTCATCAATACGGGGAGAGAAGGAACTGCCCGGTTGTTTTCAATCTGCGAGATCAGGCCCTTACTTACCTCGGCTTTACTGGCCAGTTCCTGGACGGTAATGTTCTTTTGCTTGCGGATCACTTTGATCTTATTACTGATCTGTAAGAGCATGTCTTCCTGCATAGATTATTATTTACAGCGATAAATATATCGGTTCCCGTTCTAATTTCAAGAAGTTCAGGCTTTTCAGCTCTCTTCGGCCTTATTTTTCAATGATTTTCATACACAGATTCGCCCTAAAATAGCTATAGTGGTTAAGAAATCGTCCTAAGCGGGCTTTACAATGCTGCAAACAAAGCTGCCTGAACCGGGATGGAACCCGAGGTACGCCGTCCTGTTTTGATTGTTATCGGCTACAATGACTGCTTTTGTCTGCTTATGACGGAGGTGTCCATGTTGGTGTTGGAAGAAAAAGGGCCGAAGTGGAACGGGGCTGGTACGGGTTGCGGCTGGTGTAATAGCAGTGAATGGTGGTGTTGGCACTTAAGGGATGGATGTGGGATCAGGTAGCAGTTAGCATCCATAACCCGCCAAGTTGCCTACTGACCCTAGAACGGGACCTATCGCGCTGGTTAGGTGATACGGGTTCCCGTAAACAATTGTTATCTGCGCCGATTACCTTGTGGCTGTTTCAAAACATAAAATCTATAGTATGAAAAAACACCTCTTGGTAATCTTGATCAGTTTAACCCTTGCCTGCGGTAAGTCAAGTGATACGGATACGGATACAGACACAACCCCTCCTGGTTCTAATAATGGTGGCGGAGGGTCGACCGGATGTGGTACTTATAATGGGAAAACGCTTTACAAAGGGACAGACGGTGGCTGTTACTATTACAATAGTAATGGAAACAAAACCTATGTTGACCGTTCTAAATGCCATTGTTAATATGCCACCCAGAAAACCATACAATCCCAATACCGCTTATGGCCGCCGGAAAAGAAGGGAGGAAGCTCAAAAGTATTATGACAATCTACCCCCGTCGCAAAAAGCGGAAGTGGATTCCTGGAGTATGGGATGCCTAATAGCGATTGTAATAATTGTGCTTTTAATCGGCTTCATTTCGGGGAATATGAGGGGTGCAGTGAAATGGCTCAGTCACTGAGCGTAAAACTGCATATACTGAAAAGGATCGCGTATGCGATCCTTTTTCACTTTTGGGGAATCTTTCCTGGGGTTAACATTACATATTCCTCCCATTTCATTATTTTTTGTAATTTGCCCCGCTCCTGAACTGTATAACCGACACGTACATAGTCAGTATTTTTAAACCACTTCCTTTTTTCACTCACTCTGCCATCATTGTATTATTATCTGTAACGGGTAGACCAGTTCTATCCTTAAAATCCTTTATCATGACAATGATTAGACCAGCAACAATTGTAATGGCTGTAACTCTATTGTTGAACGCCTGTGCAACCACTCAAAGAACGGACCTGTATTTTGGCCGCAGCATTCCCGGTGGCGGAATGGTATCAGAAGCACAATGGAAATCGTTCAGCGATAGTGTTGTGTCGCCCAGGTTCCCGGAAGGATATACAGCTAGTGAGGCCACCGGTAAATGGATGGATACGGATATCCACACTACCATTACAGAACCAACGATGGTACTCACCTTTATCGGCAAAAAGAGTAAAACAAGGCAGTCCAACCTGGACACCATCATACAGGTTTACAGACGGCAATTCCAGCAACAGGCCGTCTTAAGGCTGGATACAAAAGCACAGGTAAAGTTTGTGGGGCTACCCTAGAACAGCCCTTCAGTTGCCCTTTGGGTTCCCTACTAGTGCCAGTTATGGGCGATACCGTAACAATGAAACAGGCAGGTGAGTTGGAGAATTATAATTGGGGCTTACTGCGAGCCTTGCCAGCAACTCTGAACTGGACTCTCGTTATCATATCCAAACCCAAAAAAATCCCGGCGATAATTTTATTTCTCCTCTTGCAACACCACATGCTTAATATTTTTCCGATCGTAGGTATATGTAATGTGCACCAAGCCATCGCGGGTTTGTATAATGGCCGGGTAACTGAATTCCTCTTTAGTTCCATCTTCTAGCACTAAAATATCTTCCCATTGCACACCATCGCGGGAAGCCGCCACTCGCAGGCGCGAGCGGCCATTAAACCAATCCTTCCCCGGCAGGTCCGGATTATAAACAATCAGTTGCAAACCATTTTTCAATGTTACCGCATCTGTACCTGAGTTGGGATTTGGCAGAGATGTTTCTGTTAAAGAAGATCAGGTTACTCCATTATCCGCTGACCACGATTGCACTACTTTTCCCTGTTTACTCCTGCACAAAAGTTGCAACTTCCCTTTAGCATAGCTAAGGATACTTGGCTGTATCACATCCAGCAGGGAACCAGTATCTATAGGGATGATCTTCCAGCGGCGCAAATGAATATCTGTCTGTTCTATCTGAATTCTCCAGTGCCCCCTCTCCTCTTCCACACTGGACGGACAAAGTACCTTACTTCCCAACACCAACGCCTTATTTTTTACAGGCCCGACTACGTTAGCAGGTAAGCGTATAGCGGCCGACCAGCTACGACCGTTATCCACTGAAGTTTTCATCATTCCCCACCATTCCCGCGGATTAGGCCCTACCTTATAAAATAACACCAGCTTGTTCTTTAATGGCAGCAAAACCGGATTCCAACACGGATAACGAACCGTATCGTGCAAAATACCAGTGGCCACTACGATTGGCGCAACATTACCGTGCGCCGGAATTAATCCCTCCCAGATTACCACATCCTTCGCGCCTTCATGCGTTCCACCGAAGCAGGCGACATGCAGGCGCCCGCCGACATCTTCAGCAAGTGTAGAGGCATGACAGTTATTAAAAGGAGGATTTTTAAAGAGCAACTCTTCCTTTACTATGCGCCAGTGAGATTGCCCCTTTGCAGCGAAAACTCCTGCAAACAGACACATTAAAATCAATGTATATATCCTCATATCCGACAAAGATTAAACTAAAATTCCAAAGTTGCTAGTCCAGACATTATATGGTTATAGCCGGCATTTACCTAGTCAAGTCCGGTGTCCACCGTCGCTTTTAGATATGATCGCCTTCTTTACTGCAAGGCTGATAGCATCCTGCCTTTAGCTGGAACTGATAACGGCTGGATAGAGGAGATACGGGTTCCCGTAAATAATTGTTATCTGCTCCTATTACCTTGTTGCTGTTTCAGTCAGTTTGTTGATGGGGCTTTAATGGTCCCTGGCACTTTAATCGCCACTCTAACATACCAATTATGAAAAAACCAACTCTCATTTTCACTTTTATCATTATTGTTCTTACCTCGTTTGCACAACGAAAATCCACAACCGTACGAGGTTATTATCGAAAAGATGGTACTTATGTAAGTTCTCATACCCGACATTATAATTCGGGTGGAAGCTCTTCAAGTAGCAGTTATTATACAAGTGGGGCCTCGCCGAGCAGCAACTATTTAACATCTAGATCATTCAAAGTGTCTGATAGTAATTACACGATATCAAAAAGCGATTTGAAGTCGGGAAAGAACAACCCGAATAAACCCATCAACAGAATTGGCAATTCCAGCATTAACCCAAGTACTCTCGCTAGTGACATAAGTGGAGTAACCATTTATTTAGCAGTATTGAGGTATAATGATACCTCTGTTGTTGATATATGCCCTTTGCCCAGAAACTCATTGACTTATGAATTCCAAACCAGTTCGTTATACTATAAAATCCCCAAGGGTAAAATAAAGCCTGAACACATTGCTGAATTAGTCTCCAGGTATGGATTTGACCTACAGAATGATTATTTATTAAAAAGGGAATACTTAGGCGTAGCAAAACCAGATTTCCCCAATTATTTATCACTGAAGCTGGAAGCACTGACATTAAAATAAGATACAGAACAAATTGAAATTCCTTAACCCAAACCGATTTTCTAATCATTAAATCCATATTATGAAAAAACACCTCCTGGTAGCCTTAATCAGTTTAACCTTTGCCTGTGGTAAGTCAAGTGATACGGATACAGACACAACACCTCCTGGTTCAAATATTGGCGGAGTCTCGAGCGGATGTGGCACTTACAATGGGAAAGCGCTTTACAAAGGATCAGATGGAGGATCTTACTATTACAATAGTAACGGAAATAAAACATACGTTGATCGTTCTAAATGCCATTGTTAGTATGCCACCCAGGAAACCAAACAAACCCAATACCGCTTATGGCCGCCGTAAAAGAAGAGAGCAAGCTCAAAAGTACTATGACAATTTACCACCGTCCCAAAAATCGGAAGTAGATTCCTAGAGTATGGGACGCCTTATAGCAATTGTAATAATTGTTCTTTTAAACGGCTTCATTTCGGGGAATATGAGGAGTGCAGTGAAATGACTCAGTCACTGAGTATAAAACTGCATATATCGAAAAGGGTCGCGTACGCGATCCTTTTTACTTTTGAGGCCTCAAAATGATTTGAGCTGGTGTTGGAAACTTTTGTAGAACCCTGTTTGGCCACTTGGCCACCAGCTATACCTGTCACAACATAAATTAATAATACCACAAATCACCCGTTCGTACATTCTGTCAAAGTAAAGCGTAACTGAGTTAGAATTGTAGCGCCGCTAAATGATACAGCCCACCATGAGGATCAGTCCGACAAGCAGTAGTTTTTTTCAACCAGGATGATCGACCAAGCCAGCGTAACAGGCAGCACGACAAATGAAGATAGGAGTTCGTCCATAAATGGTATAGCGAGGAACCGCACAATCTGAACACAAAAACAATACATATTTTATATTACGAGCATAGGCTACAATGGTTCCAAAAATGAAATCACCGCAATAAATTCGAATAATCCCTTGTAATGTAACAAATTTGGTCAGATTCAATCTCTTCCAAAGAATGTCCTATTCTTTTCTAAATAAAGAAAAAATATGATATTTTTAAACTCAGTCAAACCTTCTCATTGTGACCAATTACACATTTGAAACCCTTAATAGTCGCGACTTTGAATTACTGGTTTGCGACATGTTGAATAAAATAGAGAAAGACAAAAATTCAGATCTTTCTTATCAAAGCTTTCCAGAAGGAAAAGATAGAGGTATTGATTTATTAGATAATAGAAGTACTCCTAGCAAGTACTGTAATATTGTACAGGTAAAGCATCAGCCCAACGTCAGCTATTCATCACTATTACAACAATTATCGAGATCAACTAATTCCAACAAATGTGAGCTAGAAAAGATTAAGGAACTTCACCCCAAAAGGTATATTATTGCCACTTCCAAATCTCTCACTCTTCAGAATCGGGAAGGGATTATGAAGGCAATGGCTCCTTACATATTGTCGCTTAATGATATTATTGATCGAGAGGAATTAAACAAATTATTACGATCATTTCCCGAAATAGAAACCCACCACCCAAAACTATGGTTCTCAAGCACATCCGTCTTTAAACGCATATTACATAACGATATAATTAGTCGAACAAATCAACTCGCTTTCGAAATTGCTCAAAAAATAAAACTCTATGTCCCTGTATATTCTATTGACCATGCACTTAAAATATTAAAACATACACGACTCCTGGTACTTATTGGGGAACCAGGCTGTGGGAAAACCACTTTTGCAGAAATGGTCCTGCATAAGCTAGCGGGAATGGATTTCAAACTATTTTGGATTGACAAAGCAGTATCAGAAGTTGAACATCAGTTAGGTGATGACGATTCAAAACAGGCATTTTATTTCGATGATTTTCTCGGTCATACACGATATGAAATTGAATCAAGCCATACCCAAGAAAAAGGGCTCTTGCAATTTTTGCGTAGTATAATAAGACTCCCCAATAAATATTTCATATTAACTAGTCGAACTTCACTTTTCAATTCTGCTGCAATAGAGTCAGAACGATTCCGAAATTCAGGACTCTTTCGTGAAAAGCAAGAAATCAGCATTCGAGAATTAAGCATTTCTGACAAAATTTCCATTATAGTTAACCATCTAGACGTCAAGGAAGTTCCTAATAAATATAGGGATAACCTGACCATTGAGCGATTGCAAGAAATAGCAAAACATAAAAACTTCTCCCCTCGCCTAATCGAATTTGTATCATTACGTCAGAACTATGAACAAACAGCGCCAGCTACCTATTATGATTACATTATTGACCAACTGGACAATCCGAATGAGGTATGGCTGCATGCGTATGAACAACAGATCTCCGATTACGATCGTTTCTTCTTAACCGCACTCTATTCTTTCGGTGGGGCAGTCAAAGAACAGAATCTGGAACTTGCTTTCGAAGAAAGATTGATATATGAAATAAAACATAATAACATAACTCGAACAACTAACACTTTTCGAAATAGTTTCAAGAAACTACTTGGAAGTTTCGTTACACTTAAAAGGTATTATGAAGGATACCGTGTAGATTTTATCAATCCTTCGATGGAAGACTTCTTAAATTTCTACCTAAAGAACGAAGAAGCTGAAAAATTACGCATGATTAATAGTGCTCATTTCCTGGAACAAGTTTATCAACGATTTCGCCTATCAGGAGGGGATTTTCTTACAGTTACACCAGGGGAATTATTCAGGCGTCGAATCAACAGCATGGCTTCGGAAAACATCGGCAATTTAACAAAAGACCCAGAATCCTATCTTGCACTTTATAAGGCATTTTTACACTACATGTTTTTCAGGGATCTCCAAGCGGAACAATCAACCTTGCAATTCCTGGAAAAAGTAAATTGGGAAAGTGTTGAAGGAGTTAACCACTATCATTTATTTAGTTTTCTTCAATTTGCTTCTAAGTCAGCTAAATTAAAAAGCAGCATAACAACTAATTTTAATGCAATCATATTAGCTCAATTCAGGCTTTGGGCGTCTTCTGAAAACTTTGATTCCATTAAATACCTATTTGATGATTATGGCCAGGATTACAACTCATTTATATCGGTTCCAGAAAATCAAGCAATCATCAAGGGGCATATCGACTTCTTTTTCGAAGATGAAATTTTTAACGAAATTGAAGACTTGCATGAACATGCTATTGATATACAAGAAGTTGCAGATGCAAGGGAACAATTACTCGAAGAAATTGGATCAATTTACTGTATCATGAAAATTGATAAACCAGTCGACCTGCAACATTTTGACGAACCCAAATGGGAATCCATTTGTGCCACTAATAAATTCAAAATCGAGATGCAGAGAGATGATGAAGCTGGTGGTCCTATTCGGGTTGATGACGATTTTTGATGAAAGTAGAATATCAAATCATAGAATAACTCTAAAAAACTGTATACTCACGCCAAGTTGGGACGTACTTTATCCAATCAAGCCTTTACCCAAATTTGTTATATTAGATTAACGGAATTATCTGCTTTTTACCTTATAAAAGCAAAAAATGAACTTTAATATTACAACAAAAGACATTAGCCTCGTTAAAGCCCTTAGCTCAAATCGCTACCCAAGCAAGGGGTTAAAAGAAACTGTACCAATTCAAGAAAGAAATGACCTTCTCGCTTTGAGACGCCGCCTCCGTAAATTATCAGATTTCTTTAAAGAAAAATATGACGATGAATATGGAAGGTTTCTGTCAGAAAATTCCACAGGAAATCCAGTAGGAAGAGCTGGTGAACTAAGAAGGGTTTGGTCGGGAATCTTTAAAGGATCCCAAAACAAGCAATATGCTGCCCAAATAAGCTTTGTAGTTAACACCATAAATGAAAGTTTGGATGTAGGGTTATATTTTGGACGAACTTCCGCTATAGGATTGAGAGAAGTGGAAAGAGAGTTGTTAGAAAATGAATTGCTTAGAATCGGGAACCTATTTTCAACTGCAATAATAGAAAACGAAGATTTAAAAAAGAGGTTTTATGATTTATTTCAGTTGGGATTCAGAGCTGAGGTCAGGGAGAACTTGGTTACTCCGGAACAATGGTTGGAGAATGCCCAACAAGACCCAAGATATTCCTCTATAGTTATTAGCATTCCACCTAACAGTTTTGATGTTATAGATTTAGAGCTCATAGATTTTTATGTTTCAATGGTAATCCCTTTAATGAGTATTATTCCAGAGAAATTAGAAATTTTAAATCAAGTAGAAAAAAGAAAATTAGGATATCTAACGCCTGAACAATGGGCACGAAAGGCAGAAAGGCTTGCTAAAATCGGACTTGACGGTGAAAAGCACATCATGAAATATGAGGCCATTCGGCTTGAAAAAAATTGTGCTTCAAAAACAGGCTACCCGTATCACAAAGCATTAGAATCGGACAGTGAGGGCTATGACATTTTGAGTTGTGACCTAGAAGGTAATGACATTTTTATAGAGGTGAAAACTACGACAATGCCAAAGAATCACCCATGGAGTAGAACTTTTTTTATGTCATCTACTGAATATAAATTCTACAATGAGAATAAATCAAAATACAAACTATATCGAGTTTGGAATATTTATTCTGATCCTTCTGTAGATGAGATCGACCTTGAAAAAGTTGATTTTAAAAACGATGGATTTATTGTTTCAATACTAGAATAGAGATAGTCTTTTTTGTCCAACTTGAAGAGGGAGTTAAGATCTTATCTAATATTCTAATAGCTTCCTTTGACGATTGTCGCCCAGGAGTTACTGATTGCGAGTCAGTCGCTCCCTAAACTGAAAAAGGGAGCGCTCATCGATCCCTTTTTCCTGGAGGTCCCAACCAGTTTTGAACTTTTGAAGGACCTTTTGCAACCATCTAGGCACAAGTATGCAGCCCACTAAGCCGGGCTGCATACTTGCTCCAATTAGGCATTAGTCACCACCGTATTAATGAATTTACAAGTCAGTAGCAAATAGCTTTTACCTTTAAGGTTTAATGCTATCCAACGTTTGGATGATTACGTTTTGAAATTTTTCTGGCTCATCCTTATGTATTTGATGCCCGGAATTTTCAAATTGAAACAAACCCTTCTTGGGTGCTTTTAATTGCTCAAAGTATTCTACGGTAATTTTAGTAGCTGTTTGAATATCGTTTTTGCCAACAAAAAAATAAATGGGACAGTCCACTTGCTTCAAAGTTTTTGGCAAATCAATATTCATTACTTCATTCCATGCAGGCGACCAGGTTTTAGACCATTGCAGAAAACCGTTTTTGAAACCATCATTGGTTACATTTTTGTTACCCTCCTTATAAAACAGCCATTTTCTTAAATAAAACAGGTCTTCATCCACTTTAAAAGGAATTTGTACGCTCGCCAGTTCTTTGCTGGCAACCGAATCATCTTTAAAATGAACCTTCAACGTATTGAGCAATTCTTTCTCACTGGCCAACTGACTAATGACGGGATTTGAAGCAAAATAAGCATGCAATAGTTCAGGATGATTTTTAACGATATAAAAGCCCAACACATTTCCCCAGGAACTACCCAATAAATATATTTTTTTCTGCTTTAACTCCTTTAGTAGAAAATTAATGACCTGGTAAGTGTCCTCTTCCATTTGCTTAACGGAAGGTTGGACTGGAGAAGGATTTAATGCCAAGGTTTTTCCGGCATCTCTTTGATCCCATTGAACGATGGTGAATTTATTCCTTAAAATGTTTGTAAAGGCAGGCGCCCCCTTTATCATTGAACTTCCAGGTCCACCAGACAAAAAGAGCAGTATTGGCTTTTTAGCATCATCGGTTTTAATCTCAATGACTTGCTTTATTCCGCCAATTTCAGGAGTCAGCAGGGTATCTATTTTGACTGAAATATCTTCGGGCTTATGTTCTTTTTTTAATTGACCCATACTTCCATAAAATGGAATTGCCAACAGCACTAACAATAGACTTTTCTTTATCATGATGGTTTTGTTTATAAGCAGGTCCAAAATCCAGGACCTACTGATTCAGCGTCAGTAGCTCTTTAAAAAGGGAAAAGGGACCGCTTACGCGATCCCTTTTCCTGGAGGTCCCGACCAGATTTGAACTGGTGTAGGAGCTTTTGCAGAGCTCTGCCTAGCCGCTCGGCCACAGGACCCTTTATTTACCCACACCCGGCACCGTATGCCTGATTGGGGTGTGCAAAAGTAGGATATTTGTTGGATATTTGACAACAACAGCAACACATTTTTATGCAACGTATCCCGGAATCGGAACTGATTATCAACAATCGCGGCGCCATTTACCACCTCGACGTACGTCCAGAAGAGCTTGCACACACGATTATCACGGTAGGCGATCCGGACCGCGTACCCCACGTCAGTAAGCACTTTGACCGCCTCGAGATCCAGCGCAACCACCGGGAGTTTGTGACGCATACGGGCTATATTGGCCAAAAACGCCTGTCGGTGGTATCCACCGGCATCGGTCCCGATAATATTGATATTGTCCTCAATGAGTTGGACGCCCTCGTGAACATCGACCTGGAATCGCGCACTCTCCAACCCGAGCATACCACGTTGAATATCATCCGCGTAGGCACTTCCGGCGCCCTCCAGACCGATATACCGGTGGACAGCGTGGTGGTATCCACCCACGGCCTGGGCATTGACAACCTCCTCAACTTCTACCGCCACGAGGAAAATGACGCGGAAAAGCAGTTATTACAGGCCTTTATTACGCAAACGCAGCTCAATCACCGCATTTCACAACCCTATATCAGCGCCGCCAGTGCCTCGCTCATGAAGCATTTTGCCGGCGACGGCTTCCAGGCCGGTATTACGGTCACCTGCCCCGGGTTTTATGGTCCGCAAGGCCGCGTCCTGCGCCTGGGCCTCAGCAATCCCAACCTCATCGACCGGCTCACGGATTTCAGCTTCGGTCAGCACCGCATTACGAATTTTGAGATGGAAACCTCCGGCATCTATGGTCTGGGCCGCCTGCTGGGCCACCATTGCCTGTCGCTAAGCGCCATTGTAGCCAACCGGGTTAATAAAGAATTCTCAAAAGATGGCAGTTTGGCCGTCCAGGGTTTGATCACCAAAACATTAGAAGTGGTGAGTTCGTTATAATAGTTGTCCGATAGTTATTAATTTTGACGCAAGAACAAGCAAAACCGTAGAGGGAAAATACTCAATGAAACTACATTTTCACAAGTACCAGGGCACGGGCAACGATTTCGTGATCCTGGACAATAGAGATCAGCAGTACGATGGTTTGAATACAGAACAGATCCGCTTTTTGTGCGACCGCCGCTTTGGCATTGGCGCCGATGGCCTTATGCTCCTGAATACCAAACCGGGATACGATTTTGAAATGAAATATTACAATGCGGATGGCCGCGAAAGCTCGATGTGCGGTAATGGCGGCCGCTGCCTGGTCAAATTTGCCTGGCACCAGGGCATCAAAAAGAGTCTCTACCATTTTATTGCGGTAGATGGACCCCATGAAGCCGAAATTGACGACGATGGCACGGTGAGTCTCAAAATGAAAGATGTAGACGGCATCCGCGAAAGCCATGGCGATTTCATTCTCGATACCGGCAGCCCCCACTACGTAAAAATGGTGCCCGATGTGATGGGCTTTGATGTATATAAAAAAGGTATGGACATTCGCTACAACAGCACGTATGCCAAAGAAGGCATCAACGTCAACTTTGTAGAACAGAAAAAGGAGGACGAGATCATTGTGCGCACCTATGAACGCGGTGTGGAAGATGAAACGCTTTCCTGTGGCACCGGCGTTACTGCCAGCGCCCTGGTATGCTACCACAACGAGCGCGGCTTTAATGATGTAACGGTACTTACACGCGGTGGTAAATTAACGGTTGAATACGACCGGATTGCCGATGATACCTACCAGAATGTATGGCTTTGCGGTCCCGCAGAAAAAGTGTTTGAGGGAGGGATCGATCTGAAATGATGCAATCCTTACCCCCTACCCTTAACATAGAAGAAATACTGCGCGAATCGGAAAAAGCTTTCCAACGCTTTACGGCTTTTTGTAAAGAAGTGCCCGCCGATAACTTCTTCCGGGAACCTGCCGGCCAATGGTCCATTGCACAAAACCTGCAACACCTGGTGATCTGTACCAAAACGGCTACAGCGGCTTATGCCCTGCCCCGGTTCCTGGTACGTCTATTTGGCGGCAAACCCAATCACCCCTCCCGCCCCTATCCCGAACTGGTACAACAATACCAGCAAACGCTGGCAACGGGCGGCAAGGCCAAAGGACGCTATATTCCCAAACATTTTAAGCCTACGGCCAATAAGGACGAACTGATCAACCACTGGCGGCAGTTTACCACGATTTACCTGCAGGCATTGCGGAAAAACTGGAAAGACGCGCAACTGGACAATTACCTGGTAGAACATCCCCTGCTGGGTAAGATCACGTTGCGGGAATTGTGCTATTTCACCATTTACCATACCGATCATCACCTGGAAATTGTGAAGAAAAGGATACATTAGGTTGTACCCCATTAAAAGCCCCGGGCTATGCGTTCAGCAGCTTTGTTTTTTGGCCGCAGCTCATAGCCCGGAGCCCACCACTATCCGAAGAATTCCTAAATTCTTAATCCTTATTTCAAAACCCTTTTCCCCTACCTTTGCGCCGGCAAAATGATCCAGTACTTCAAAAATATCAACCATCAAACAGTCGCCATCGACAAACCCGAAAATGGCTCCTGGGTCAATGTTTTGCCCCCGCTGAAGCAGGAGGAATTTACTGAACTGGCTGATGGGCTGGACATCCCGCTCGACTTTTTGACGGACTCACTGGATATTGATGAAAGAAGCCGTTTTGAGGAAGACGACAATGTGAAGCTGGTGGTGATCAAAACACCTACGGAAAACAACTCTTTCAACGAAAGTGATGCGTTGTATATCACGATTCCGATCGTGATCATCCTTACGCACAACCAGATCGTAACGGTCAATAGTTTCGATAACGGGGCCATCAAGAAGTTCCTGCACACTTTCCAAAACCGGCATCCCGACAACCGGAAGATGATGGCGCTGAAGATCTTTGAGAAGATCATCCAAACTTATATGGAGTCGCTCAAAGAGATCAATCACCGCCGCAATATTGTGGAACAAAAACTGTATGCCGCCAACCGGAATGAAGAATTGCTGCAGCTGATGCGCATACAGAAAAGCCTGGTGTACTTTGTAACGGCCCTGCGCTCCAATGAAATGCTGCTGATGAAGATCGAGCGTACCAATTTCCTCGCTCTGAACGAAGAGGAAAAGGAATTCCTGCAGGATCTGATCGTAGACAATTCACAGGCGCTTGAAATGGCCAATATTTACACCAATATCCTCAGCAGTACGCTCGATGCCTTTGCCAGCATTATTGCCAATAACCAGAACGAAGTATTGCGCCGACTGGCTGTGATCACCATCGTATTGACCTTCCCTGTACTGGTGGCCAGTATCTATGGCATGAACGTGCCCATCCCTTACAAGGATTCTCCTTACGCATTTTATATACCGGTATTCCTGTCACTGGTCATATCACTCGTGATCGGCTGGTTCTTCCTGAAAAAGAAAATATTCTGATATGTTTAATGTACGTGTATACGGTATCCTGCTAGGCGAAAACAACCAGGTACTGGTAAGCGATGAATACATCCGTGGTAACTATTTCACCAAGTTCCCCGGCGGGGGACTGGAGTTTGGAGAAGGTACGCGTGATTGCCTCAAGCGGGAATTCAAAGAAGAAATGGACCTGGAGGTGCGCATCGGTGATCATATCTACACCACGGACTTCTTCCAGATGAGCGCCTTCACACCCGATCAACAGATCATTGCCATCTACTATTTTGCCCATGCACTGGAGCCCATCAAAGTGCCCCTGCGCACCAAACTGTTCGACTTCGACGAACAGCAAATGGAAGTTTACCACCGCACCGGTGAAACTGAAACTTTCAGGTTTATTGACTGGGAATCTTTTTCTGCAGAACAGGTTACACTACCCATTGATAAGATCGTAGCCGCCCTGGTGAAGGACGGGTCTTTATAGCTGTTTTTTTCTTTCCCTTTCCACTTGCTTCAAATTGTAGTTATAAGCAAGGAACATTAGGATTGCCATTAAACCGGCCGTAACCAAGGCCGCCATTCCCCGACTGCCATTTAAGCCGCCCTTTTCAACAGGCTTGGTCAAAAAATCGCCAAAGGTAGCGCCAAAAGGACGGGTGAAAATAAAGGCGATCCAAAACAACACTATTTCATTGAGCCGGGTAAAATAATGCAACAGGACGACCACGATTATGATACCGGCGGTTACCACTGCTCCGGTTAAATAACTAAGCCCAAGGTTATCACTCAGGAAATCGCCAAAAGCAGTACCCAAACTGTTCGACACCAGGATGGCACTCCAATAATACAATTCCACATACCGTTCCGTTACAGGATATACTTTAATGGGATCTTGATGGCGGTTCCAGGCAAACAGTAATACCAGCAGGGATACAAAGAGGATGAGTGACCCGAAGGCATACCCGAGGCCAAGCGTCCGGTCCATCAGGTCCGATATCTCCGTGCCTACAGTAGTGGTACCTACTATGACGAGCCAATAGACCGGCGCATGAAAACGTTTTTGTTTTAATTGGATAGCCAGTACGAGTATGAAAAAGAAAAAGGTAATCAGCAGGCTGCCACTATATCCGATCTGCAATGTCATAGAGAAGAAATCGCCCAGTATTTCCCCCAGCGTAGTGGCAAAAACCTTTAAGATCCAGAATAAAAGGGTGATCCTTGCCACCTTATTGAATACCCCGGCATCGTTTTTCATCAGGTATTGGTTTGGAATAAAGTTCGGCATTTTGAGGTATAAAGCAACCACTGCGACGCAAGCTTACACCCCTGCCCGCCCCTCGCCTCATTGCTTCATGATCACTTTCACCGGCTGATATACCGGCAGGGTGATCACAAAGGTAGTCCCCTCATTGGCCTTGCTGTTGGCAGAGATAAAGCCGTGGTGTTTCTCCACGATCTTTTTACAAAGGGCCAGCCCAATGCCCGTACCTTCAAAGGCACTGCTCACATGCAGTCGGCGGAACATCTCAAATACCTGCTCTGCATACACCTGGTCAAACCCAATTCCATTGTCTTCAATAAAGATGCGGCAGTACTTACCTGTATTTTCCTTATTGTTATTGGGTTTATTAGTCAGTCCAGCCGTGAGCTCATAGCGGATACTGATCAGCGGCGCTACTTCGGTTTTGCTGTATTTAAGCGCATTGCTGATAAGGTTATAGAACAGTGGCCTGATAAGGCCGGGATTTACTTCCAGCGCCGGCAGGGGTTCTACCACGCTGATCCGGGCAGCCTTTTCTTTAATGGACGATTCCAGGTCGCCCATGGCTTCGGAAAGTAAGATATTAAGATCGGTAAACTCAAAGTTCTCTTTCTCCCCGGTGAGTTTGGAAAAGGCCAGGATATCTTTAATGAGCGCCTGCATACGTGCCGCAGCATTCTGTATGCGGCTAATATAGGCATTGGCCTCAGCATCCAATCCATCCTTGTACCGCGTAGCCAGCAGATCACTGAAGGTGCGGATCTTACGTAGCGGCTCCTGCAAATCGTGGGAAGCCATGAAAGCAAAGCGGTCCAGGTCGCGGTTGGCCGATTCCAGCAGGGTGATATTGCCCAGCAGCTGCCTGTTTAGTTGTTTGATCTTTTCTTCCGAAGCCTTGCGCTCATTGATCTCCTCTTCCAGGTTTTTATTGATGGCTTTGAGCTTTTGCTCCTGCACCAATAACCGCCGGTTTTTCTGGTAAAGATCAATGAATACGGATACCTTGGCCCGCAGCAATTCGGGATTGATGGGCTTATAAATATAATCTACCGCACCGGTACGGTAACCTTTGAATATATTGTCTTCTCCGTAATTATTTGCTGTAATGAAAATGATGGGGATATGGCGCAGCTTTTCCCGTTCATAAATAAGTGCCGCGGTTTCAAAACCACTCAGGTTGGGCATCTTTACATCCATCAGGATCAACGCAAAATCAAACTCCGTCAACAGTACTTTCAACGCATGTCTGCCCGATGCAGCTTTGACAAACTGGTAGCCATCTGGCTCCAGGATCGCCTCCATAGAGAGCAAATTATCTTCCCGGTCGTCTACCAATAAGATCTTTTGCTGCATTAGTATTGATTTCTATTTTAGAATAAAAGGACTAGGGGTTTGGATTAATATCCGGCTAGTGGTCCCGAAAGCTTCCGGCAATCGACAGTCGGCAATCGGCAATCCTTCGCTTCGCTGTTTTAGACTCGCGGCTAGCGGCTAGCAGCTCTAAGCTTGTATTGACTCACAGCTTGAAGCTTATTTATAGAACCACACCCGCATCAACGACAACAACTGGTCGATCTTCAACGGTTTCGTAATATAATCCGACGCACCTGCTTCAATACATTTTTGCCGGTCGCCCTTCATGGCCTTGGCTGTAACGGCAATGATCGGCAGGCTATTATTCTTATGCTCCCGCCTGATCTTCTGGGTAGTTTCGTACCCATCCATTTCGGGCATCATAATATCCATCAGCACCATATCAATGCGCGGACTCTCCTCCCGGATGATATGAATGGCATCCTTCCCACTTTCGGCCGTGATCACATTGATATTATATCTTTCAAATACGGTGGTAAGTGCAAACAGGTTTCTTACATCATCATCCACTACCAATATATTCTTGCCGGTGAGGATATCTTCCTTCATCCGGATATTCTCGATCACCCTTTTCTTTTCCTGCGGCAGGTCTTTGTGGTTGATGTGCAACTGCAATACTGTTTCCTCCAGCAAATGCTCCAGCGAATTGACCCCTTTCAGGATAATGCTGTTGGAAGTACGGCCCAGGTGCTGCAATTCTTTCTTTCCAAAATCTTTCGCCGAATAAATGATCACCGGGGTATGCTTCTGTTTGCCTTCCGCCACCTTGTTCACAATATCCGTACCTGAAATATCCGGTAAGGTATAATCGAGGATGATGCAATCAAAATCATTCTCCTTATCAGTGATCTGCTCTACTGCCTGCCGGCCCGTATCCGCCAGCACTACTTCCATATTATCCGCCTGCAATATTTTTACGATCTGCGAAGAGTCCACCTCATTGTCTTCCACCACCAGTACCTTCTTTATGTTCTTATGGTGAAAACCCATGATATCGTCAAACAATTCGTTGAGTACGTCATTGTCCAGCGGCTTCAACAGGAAACTGCGGGCGCCCCGTTTCAGTGCCAGCTCCTTGTTTTCTTCTCCCGATATGAGGTGAATGGGAATATGGCGGTAATTGAGGTCGTTTCGCAAGAGGTCGAGCACTTTCCAGCCACTCGTATCCGGCAATTTCACATCCAGTGTAATGGCGATGGGCAGAAAGCGGTTGATGAAATCAAACACTTCAATATAATTCGTAGCTACAATGGCTTTGAGACCCAGCTCATGTGCTTTGTCAATAATGATCTTGCCAAAGCGCAGGTCATCTTCTACGATCAGTATCACTTTATCATTGGGTTGGACCAGGTTGCGGTCGTCGCCCGCTTCATTGATCATTTCATTCACCATGCCCTGCATCGATTGTCCTTCCTTGCTTTCGGTAGAAGCACGGATGGAATTGATCAGGGTATCGATCTCTCCGCTATCGGCCCCCAATTGGTATTGGCGGTAGGGAGAAAGTCCTTCTTCCGGTGGTATCAGGCTGGCCACCACATCCACCGGCAGGAACAAGGTAAAGGTGCTGCCAAACGAAGGCTGACTTTCCAGCTCAATGGTACCGCCTAACAGCTCGGCCAAACCGCGACTGATGGATAAACCCAATCCGGTACCGCCATACTTACGGCTGGTACTGCCTTCTGCCTGCTGGAAGGCCTCAAAAATAATGTTCTGCTTTTCCTGCGGAATGCCGATACCTGTATCTGTAATGGCAAAAGCCACTACCTTCGAGGCCTGGTCCAGGCTATGGGTGCCTGGTTTCCAGTTCTTCTTCGCCGCATAGATGCGCAACTTCACCTCCCCTTTCTCCGTAAACTTGAACGAGTTCGACAGCAGGTTCTTCAATATCTGGTTCAAGCGTTGCAGGTCGGTCTCCATCGCCTCTGGCAAATTGGGGTCCGTTTCAATGGTAAAGCGCAAATGCCGCGCTTCTGAAATTGGCTTGAAGGTAGTTTCTACAAATCCTGCGATCTCGGTAAACCGTACGGCCCCAAAATTGGCGGTAATAAAGCCTGATTCGATCTTCGACAGATCAAGGATATCATTGATCAACTGTATCAGGTCATCACCACAGGAGTGGATGGTTTTGGCATAACGGATCTGCTTATCAGAAAGATTGCCTTCCGCATTCTCGTACAATTGCTGCGCAAGGATGAGTAAACTATTGAGGGGGGTACGCAACTCGTGCGACATATTGGCCAGAAACTCCGATTTGTATTTGGAAGTAAGTGTCAGCTGTTCTGCTTTTTCTTCCAGCGAACGCCGCGCCTCTTCCACCTCCTTGTTCTTGGCCTCCACTTCATTCTTTTGTTTCACCAGCAACAAGGCTTTATCCTGCAACTCATCATTGGTCCTTCTCAACTCCTCCTGCTGTATTTTCAACTCGCCTGCCAGTGATTGCGATTGCGTGAGCAACTCCGCGGTACGTGTATTGGCCTCAATGGTATTGAGTACGATACCGATACTTTCTGTAAGCTGACTAAGGAAGTCCAGGTGCGTTTCACTGAAAATGTCCAGTGAGGCCAGTTCAATTACCGCCTTCACTTTGTTTTCAAAAACTACCGGCAGGATAATGAGGTTGGCAGGTTTGGCCCTGCCCAGTCCGGAGTTGATCTTGATATAATTGCTCGGTACATTGGACAGGATGATCCTTTCTTTTTCAAACGCCACCTGCCCTACCAGCCCTTCTCCAATGGCAAACTCGGTAGGAATATTGATATCTGACTTATAACCATAGGCAGCAAAGAGGTTCAGCATGCCATGGCGCGTATCTTCCTGTTTCAAGATATAGAAGGCCCCATAATGCGCCGATACCACCTGCGCCAGCTCCGACAGGATACGCTGGGTTACTGTTTTGAGGTCTTTTTGTCCCTGCAGCATCTGTCCAAACTTGGCCAGGTTCGATTTGAGCCAGTCCTGCTCCTGATTTCGCAAGGTTGTTTGCTTCAGGTTGCTGATCATCTGGTTGATGGTATCTTTCAAGGCTTCCACCTCTCCTTTCGCTTCTACGCGGATCGTACGGGTAAGGTCACCCTTTGTTACCGCACTGGCCACTTCCGATATGGAACGCACCTGCGTAGTCAGGTTTTGCGCCAGCTGGTTCACATTCTCCGTCAGGTTTTTCCAGATACCCGATGCACCCGGTACACTGGCCTGACCGCCCAATCGTCCTTCCACACCCACTTCCCGCGCCACCGTCGTTACCTGGTCGCCAAATACCGCCAGGGTATCGATCATTTCATTGATGGTATCCGTCAGCTGCGCCACCTCACCGCGCGATACGATGCTCAACTTTTGTTTCAAATTACCCGTAGCCACCGCCGTTACCACCTTGGCAATACCACGTACCTGGTTCGTGAGGTTGGAGGCCATCATGTTCACACTATCTGTCAGGTCTTTCCAGGTACCTGCTACCCCGCGCACTTCGGCCTGGCCTCCCAGTTTACCTTCCGTACCCACTTCACGCGCTACGCGCGTTACCTCAAAGGCGAAGGAGGTCAACTGTTCCACCATCGTATTGATCGTATTCTTCAGGTCAAGGATCTCTCCCTTCACGTCGATCTGTACTGTTTTTGTCAGGTCACCACTGGCTACCGCTTTCGTAACTTCTGCAATATTGCGCACCTGTGCCGTGAGGTTACCCGTCATCTGGTTTACCGAGTCGGTTAAGTCCTTCCAGGTACCTGCTACCCCTGGCACAAAGGCCTGGCCGCCCAGCTTACCATCCGTACCTACCTCACGCGCCACCCGCGTTACTTCCGAGGCGAAGGCCCGCAGCTGGTCCACCATCGTATTGAGTGTTTCCTTCAATTGCAGGATCTCACCCCTCACATCCACGGTGATCTTTTTCGACATATCCCCATTGGCCACCGCAATGGCCACCTCCGCAATATTGCGCACCTGTGCAGTGAGGTTACCCGCCATCATGTTTACCGAGTCAGTCAAGTCCTTCCAGGTACCCGCCACGCCTGGCACATTCGCCTGTCCCCCCAATTTACCTTCCGTACCCACCTCACGCGCCACACGCGTTACCTCGGAGGCGAAACCACGTAACTGGTCCACCATGGTATTGATGGTATTCTTAAGCTCAAGGATCTCTCCTTTTACATCCACACCAATCTTGCGCGACAAGTCGCCATTGGCCACCGCCGTTGTTACCTCTGCAATATTGCGCACCTGCGAGGTCAGGTTGGAAGCCATTTTATTGACCGAATCTGTTAAGTCTTTCCAGGTACCACCCACGCCCGGCACATCGGCCTGGCCGCCCAGCTTACCTTCTGATCCTACCTCACGCGCTACCCGCGTTACTTCCGATCCAAATGAATTCAACTGATCCACCATGGTATTGATGGTATTCTTCAATTCGAGTATCTCCCCTTTTACGTCCACGGTGATCTTACGGCTAAGGTCGCCACGCGCCACCGCGGTGGTTACCTCCGCAATATTGCGCACCTGGCCCGTGAGGTTACTGGCCATACCATTCACCGAGTCCGTCAGGTCTTTCCATACACCGCCTACTCCTTCCACTGCAGCCTGACCACCCAATTTACCTTCCGACCCCACCTCACGCGCCACCCGCGTTACTTCTGATGCAAAGCCCCGCAACTGGTCCACCATGGTATTGATCGTGTTCTTGAGCTCCAGGATCTCCCCTTTTACATCCACATCGATCTTCCGGCTAAGGTCGCCCGTAGCCACCGCCGTTGTTACCTCTGCAATATTGCGCACCTGCGAGGTAAGGTTACCTGCCATGATGTTTACCGAATCCGTTAAGTCTTTCCAGGTACCACCTACACCCGGTACCTGCGCCTGGCCGCCCAGCTTACCCTCCGATCCCACCTCACGCGCCACCCGCGTTACCTCCGACCCAAACGAGTTGAGCTGGTCCACCATCGTATTGATCGTATTCTTGAGTTCAAGGATCTCCCCTTTTACGTCCACCGTGATCTTGCGGCTAAGGTCACCCTTGGCCACGGCTGTTGTTACCTCCGCAATATTGCGCACCTGACCCGTCAGGTTACTAGCCATCCCGTTTACCGAATCAGTTAAGTCCTTCCAGGTACCGGCCACCCCCTTCACCTGCGCCTGACCACCCAGCTTACCTTCCGTACCTACCTCCAGCGCCACCCGCGTTACCTCCGAAGAGAACGAGTTGAGCTGGTCCACCATCGTATTGATCGTATTCTTCAATTCGAGGATCTCTCCCTTTACATCCACTGTGATCTTACGGCCCAGGTCACCCCGGGCCACCGCCGTTGTTACTTCTGCAATATTGCGCACCTGGCCCGTCAGGTTACTCGCCATCTGGTTCACCGAATCTGTTAAGTCTTTCCATACGCCACCTACCCCTTTTACCTTGGCCTGGCCACCCAGCTTACCTTCCGATCCCACTTCCCGCGCCACCCGCGTTACCTCCGAGGAGAACGAGTTGAGCTGGTCCACCATCGTATTGATCGTATTCTTGAGCTCCAGTATCTCTCCCTTTACATCCACCGTGATCTGCCTCGACAGGTCGCCCTTGGCCACGGCTGTTGTTACTTCCGCAATATTGCGCACCTGGCCCGTCAGGTTACTCGCCATCTGGTTCACCGAATCTGTTAAGTCTTTCCAGGTACCCGCTACGCCCTTCACCTGTGCCTGGCCGCCCAGTTTACCTTCCGTACCTACCTCCAGCGCCACCCGCGTCACCTCTGAGGAGAACGAGTTGAGCTGGTCCACCATCGTATTGATGGTATTCTTTAATTCAAGAATTTCTCCTTTTACGTCCACGGTGATCTTCTTAGAAAGATCGCCCTTGGCCACCGCCGTTGTTACCTCCGCAATATTGCGCACCTGACCGGTGAGGTTACTGGCCATTTGGTTGACCGAATCGGTGAGGTCTTTCCACACACCGCCTACCCCCTTTACTTTGGCCTGGCCACCCAGCTTACCTTCGGAGCCCACCTCACGCGCTACCCGCGTTACTTCGATCGAAAACAGGTTGAGCTGCTTCACCATGTCATTTACCTCTTTGGCAATACGCGCAAACTCCCCCTGCAACAAGTGACCGCCAATTTCCAACGGCATCTCCTGGCTCAGGTTGCCCTTGGCCACCAGGCTTATTACGTGTGCAATCTCAATCGTAGGATGCACCAGGTCGGAGATCAACGTATTCAGTGAGTCCACCCCTGTACTCCAGGCACCTTTGGCATTGGGTACTTCTATCCGTTGCGTCAGCTTACCCTGCTTACCAATGGTATTGCCAGCCCGGGTAAACTCCTGCATCATTTTTTCATTGAGGGAAATAATATCATTGAGCGTATCACATATTTTGCCATTCAGCCCTACCTCATCGATGGGCATGCGCACATTGAAGTTCCCATTCTTTATTTCGGTTAGCACATGCAATAAGGCCCGTGCATCAAGCTGTCCGCCCGACTGTTGCCCGGTCCCATCATATACAAACTGTTCTGTCGCCGTCTTTTTTTTATTGCTTGCCGCGATGGCTTTGGAAGAACCGTTGGATCGGGGAGATCCATTGTTATTGGTTGTATCAACGCTATTGCCATCCGTTGGCCGGATGGCCTTAGTTTTTGGGCGGGTCATAGTAAAAGTTTATTGAGAGATGGAATATCAAATAATAAATCATGCCAGATTTTGGCTCATAACGGGAACCTGCCTGTATTGATTTCCAGGGGATATTGGTGTGATAGGCTTAAACAAGATTCCCCAAAATGGGCAATATTTCCACACTTTGGGCAAAATCATACATGGCCATTTTTAGCTATCTGTAATGGCTGTTGGGACCAGGAATAAGGATATAAAGGCCATGCCAATGGAAGGTGGGCAATTTTATAAAATCGGGCATTATTTTTTCAGGAGCCACACAGGTGCCTCGTTGACGCGTTGCCTTGATGCCTTTACGCCTTATCGTCCAATATGCATATATGAAGGAAAAAACTATTTTGCTGGTAGATGATGATTCAGAAGATCAATTCCTGATGCAGGAAGCCTTCAGCGATAATGGCATTGGTGACTCCCTGCGGTTTGCCGACAATGGCGAATCAGCCATTGAATTATTACAGCAACTATCTCCCGAAGAATTGCCTTCCCTCATTGTGATGGACCTCAACATGCCCCGCATGAATGGCCGCGAAACCCTTAGTTTTCTGAAACAGCATCCCCGTTTTCATGATATCCCTGTCATTATTTACTCCACTTCTGTTAATGACCTCGAACGTACCCGGTGTAAAGAAATTGGCGCCGCCGCCTACATCACCAAACCCACCACCTTTACCGAATGCCAGCAAATTGCCTGGTGGTTTCATAAAATAGGCAATGAAGAGAAGGGTGTACATCATACTGATTAGTTGAAAAGTTGACCCTGCCAACTTACCTCTCAATGCAACTTCTCAAACAGTTCTCCCGTCATCCGACGGATTTCCCTAATTTGTAGAATGATCTCCACGTTTCTAATTTACATTCAACGAAATAGGACCTCCTAAAAAAGGCTTGCTTTTTGAATTGTATGGGGGAGCCTTCTCATAACTGGTAGTATTACAAATAAATGCAGCACTGATTTTGAAACAACCGACCACTTTGCCCACTAAACTCAAAAAGATTGGGAGGATCGTCCTTAAGACCATCCTGATCACCCTGGGCATTTTGATCCTGTTGTTGATCCTGGTACAAACACCGCCGGTCCAGCATTTCCTCCGCGGCAAAGCGGTGACCTGGTTGGAAAAGAAATTGCAAACCCGCGTAGCGGTCGACAAACTCTATATCGGATTTCCCAAAAAGATCGTACTGGAAGGTGTTTACCTCGAAGACCGGCAAAAGGATACCTTATTCTATGGCGGCCGGATGAAGTTCGACGTCAACCTTTGGAGGCTGTTTAAAAGCGAATTGGTGGTGAATGAGATCAACCTCGAAGACCTTACCGCTAATATCAAAAGATCCTTACCCGATACCACTTTTAACTTCCAGTTCATTGTAGATGCCTTTGCCTCCAAAGAGCCGGCTGCTCCTTCTACGGATACCAGCACCCTAAAAATGCAGATTGGGCGCGTAGTGCTCAATAAAGTGAAGGCACGTTACAACGATGTCGTCAATGGCAGTGATATGGAAGTTTTTGTGGGACACCTCGATACCCGTATCGACGTATTTGATCCCGCTCATGCCGTGTATTCCGTTCCCACCACCCAGCTCAGTGGCTTGCGGGCCAGTATCTACCAGCGTAAGCCCCTGGTGACTTCCGAATCGCCCGCCACCGACCAGGCCGAAGCCGCCGAAGCCCCCGCCATGCAATTGTCGTTCAAACAAATTGCCCTCGACGATTGCCACCTCGATTATGGCAATGACGAAAGCGCTTTATATACCAACCTCCAACTCGGTGAGCTCACGCTGGATATGCAGCAACTGGACCTCAACAAGCGTTTGATCAAGCTCGATGAGGTGATACTGAATAATACTACCACCTTCATCCGCCTGGGTAAAAAGGCCGCCGCCAAAGTAGTGGTAAAAGAAGTAAAACAGGAAGTACAAGCCCAGGCAACTGCCGGATGGACCGTTTCTGTCAACAAGTTCCAACTGGAAAAAAATGCCTTCCGGATGGACGACGACAATGCCCCCAAAGCAACAGCAGGCATGGATTATGCCCACCTCAACCTGAGCAACCTGCACTTTACCGCCAATGATATCCGTTACAGTACCGATACCATCAGCGGACAGATCACCAAGGGCGCTTTTGCCGAACAATCCGGATTTACGCTCCAACAACTGCATACCACTTTTCAATATACCAGCCAGGGCGCTTACCTGAAAGACCTGCTGGTACAAACACCCGGCACCCAACTCCAACGCAATATCGAAGTCTCCTACCCTTCCCTGGATGCTATGCAAAAGAATATGAGTTTACTGAAACTCAATATGGATGTTCAAAACAGCAAAGTGCAGGTAAAAGATATCCTGACCTTTGTACCCGATTTGCGCAAACAACCCGCATTCTCCAATCCACAGGCCACCTGGTACATCAACAGCAAAGTAAATGGGTCTGTCAATGATTTACGGATTGCCTCCTTCCGGCTCAAGGGAATGCAGCAAACCAATGTAGAATTGTCGGGCTACATCAAAGGCCTGCCCGATATGAAAAAGCTGGAAGCCAACCTGGCCATTAAGGATATTAGCAGCAGTGCCAAAGACCTGCGTAGTTTCCTGCCTGCCGGCACCCTACCCGGCAACATCACGATCCCTTCCCAATTCAACCTGTCAGGACGCATCAACGGAACGGAAAGAAACCTGGCTGCTGATCTCCTCCTCAATACTACCCTGGGCACCGCCACCATAAAAGGAACCGTACAAAATCCGGCCGACTCCAACAATATTGGATATGATGCCGTGGTCACCACCCAGTCATTCGACCTGAAACAGCTGCTGCAACAGCCCGACCTGGGATTGCTCACCATGAACGTAACTGTGAAAGGAAAAGGACGTGTACCCAAAACCATGGATGCTACTGTAGACGGACATATTGCGCAGGCCCAATACAAGGGATATACCTACCGCAATTTCCGGCTGAATGGACAAATAGCCCAACAACAGTTTACACTCAATGCCGGCATTCAAAATGATCCCATCAACTTTACCCTGGATGCTTCCGGCAACCTGGGCAATACCTGGCCTTCCATTAAAATGCATGCTGTAATAGACAGCATCAACACGCAAGCCCTTCACCTGACCGATGATCCCATCCTGTACCGGGGCCGTATCGATGCCGATTTTCCCAGTACCAATATTGATAGCCTACAGGGCCATTTGCTCATCACCCGCAACCTGCTGGTGATGGGTGAGCGCCGCATTGAAACGGATAGCCTGGAAGTAATGGCCGATATCAATGATTCGGGCCAGGTAATACGTCTCAACAGTGAAGTACTCACTGCCCATCTATGGGGCCAATACCACCTGACCGAACTGGGCACGGTGATGCAACGGTCGCTCCAAAAGTATTTCTCCAATGCGCCGGATTCCCTTACCAACCTGTCACCCTATGATTTTTGGGTAAACGCTACGCTTGTCAACAGGCCCCTGCTGCAGGCATTTGCGCCCGACCTGAAGCGGATGGACCCTGTACTACTCGATGGCCATTTTACCAGCAATGGCGGCATCAATGCCTCCCTGCAGGCTCCTTTAGTAGTGTATGGCACCAATGAGATCAACAACCTCTCCTTAACCACCCATACGAACGAAGAAAAATTACAGGCCCTGGTTACCATTGATGCCCTGCGCAGCGGACAATCGCTCACGGTATATGGTACTTCATTGAATGCAGCCCTGGCCAACAACAAGGTCAATTTTGCGCTCAATACAAAAGACATCAATGGCAGGAACAAATACCACCTGGAAGGCCTGCTGGCACAACCCAATAAAGCCGTCTATGAATTTTCCCTGCGCCCCGACTCCCTGATGCTGAACTACCAGGAATGGCTGGCCAGTAGGGACAATGTCATCCGGATCGACTCCACCAATATCACGGCCAACAATTTTTGGCTCAGCTTTATGGACCAGCGCCTTACCATCCAAACAAGGACCAACCTGCCGGGTCAACCCCTGGGTGTCGATTTTTCGCGCTTTCGCATTGCTACCCTGGCCAGTTTTATACAAAAGGATTCTTTATTTGTGGATGGTGAATTGAACGGCAGCATCAACTTTGCCAACATCACCAGGGAACCCATTTTTGCCGGTGACCTTACGGTGAACAACCTGAGCATGAACAAGGATACCCTTGGCGACCTGCGCGCAGTAGTCAACAATGCACAGCCCGATCAATATGCAGCCGATATTACCCTCACCGGCCGCGGCAATGATGTTGGCGTGAAGGGTGTATACAAAGTAGCCGAAGTGAGTAGTTTCAACTTTGATGTGGCCGTCCGCCAATTACAATTAAGCACCCTCGAAGGCATCAGTATGGGCGCCATCAAAAAAGCATCGGGCACCCTCAATGGACAATTTGCCATTCAGGGTACTATGGACAAACCCTCGGTAGACGGGGAACTGAATTTCAACCAGGCCATGCTGATCCCTGCTGCACTGGGTACACCACTAAAAATAGACCAGCAAAAGATCCGCATCACCAATGAAGGCATTGTATTCAACAAGTTTACCATTCGCGATTCAGCCAACAATACCGCCCAACTGGATGGCACTGCTTACACCACCAACTTTTCCAATTATAAATTCGACCTCCTGTTCAATGCCAATAATTTTCAGGCATTGAACAGTACCAAAAAGGATAATAATCTATACTACGGTAATCTCTACTTTAATAGCCGCCTCAACATCAAGGGCACCGAACTCCATCCCATAGTAGATGGGACGCTGAAGGTGAATGAGAAAACCAAACTCACCGTTGTATTGCCACAGGACGATCCCGGTGTACAGGACCGGGAAGGCATTGTACGTTTTGTAGACCGCGACTCTATTCCCGAAGATTCTATCTGGATATCGGGTCTTGATTCCCTCAACAGAACCGAGATCAGGGATTACGATATCTCCGTGAATATTACCATCGACAAGGAAGCCGAACTGAGCCTGATCATAGATGAAGGCAATGGCGATCTACTGCGCGTAAAAGGAGAGGCCAACCTCAATGGCGGTATCGACCCCAGCGGCAAGGTAACCCTTACCGGCGCCTATGAACTGCAACAAGGAAGCTATGACCTGTCCTTCAATTTCCTGCGCCGAAGGTTTGATATCGAAAAAGGAAGCCGCATCACCTGGGTAGGCGAACCTACCAAGGCCGATGTAGACATCACCGCCAAGTATATCGCCAATACAGCCCCCATCGACCTGGTAGAAAGTCAGCTTGATGCTATGAGCGCCACCACCCGCAATACCTATCGCCAAAAATTGCCTTTTGAAGTATACCTGATGATGACCGAGGAACTGATGAAGCCAAAGATCAAATTCGACATCAGGCTGCCCGAGGACAAAAACTACAATGTAGACAAATCAATCGTAGAAGCATCCAATACCAAACTGGAACAGATACGGCAACAACCGGCTGAACTGAATAAACAAGTATTTGCCTTACTGCTTTTAAACCGCTTTATCCGCGAGGATCCTTTCATTACCGGCAACAGTAGTCCCGGAGCCGAAGGTTTTGTACGCCAAAGTGTGAGCAAATTACTGACAGAGCAATTGAACAAACTGGCCGAAGGATTGGTAGCAGGCGTAGACATTAATTTTGATGTACAATCACAGGAAGATTACAGCACTGGCCAATTTCAGAACCGCACCGACCTGAATGTGGAAGTATCCAAGCGCCTGTTGAATGACCGCCTCACCGTAACTGTTGGCAGTAATTTTGAATTGGAAGGCGCACAGAATACCAACCGCCAAAGCAATAATATTGCCGGCAACGTATCGCTTGATTACCAATTGAGCCAGGATGGACGCTATCGGCTCCGCGCTTATCGCAAAAACGAATACCAGGGCATCCTGGAAGGTTACATTGTTGAAACAGGGGTGGGTTTCGTCATTACCATTGATTACAACAAGTTCAGGGAAATATTCGAATCGGCTAAGAAACGACAGGCAAGAAGATTGGAACGGCAACGCCAGCGGCAATTACAGGAAGGCAAAGAAGGACAACCGCCTGCTGTGCCCGTACCACCTAAAACCAATTAGGGTTGAAAACAAAGAGATTTACATACCGACTATTTATACCGGGTTTACTCCTCATCCTATCCGCCTGCAGTAATACCAAACACCTGCCGGCCAATGATGCCCTGTACCTGGGCGCTACCGTAAAGGTGAATGGCGAAGGATTGAGCAAGAAAAAAAGGAAAGCCATTGCCACCGAGCTAAGCACCCTCACCCGCCCCAGGCCCAACCGCCAATTCCTGGGCATGCGCATCAAATTATTTATCTACAACCTGGCCGGCAACCCCAAAAAAGAAACCTCCTTTCGTGGTAAGATGAAAAACAAGACCGGCGAACCGCCCGTCTTATTAAGCGAAGTAAACCTCAACCGCAATACCGCCATCTTACAAAACTACCTGCAGAACAGGGGCTTTTTCCAGGCTGAAGCAACAGGCGATACCACGGTTAAAAATAAAAAGGCCACCGCCACCTATACCGTTACAACCGGCAAGCAATATACCATCGATACCGTACGCTATGAAATGGACAGCAGCTTCCTCGGCAATACCATCCGCCAAACTGAAGCCAGAACCCTGTTGAAACACGGCGAACCTTACAACCTCGATGTGATCAAGCTGGAGCGTGAACGCATTGACGCTTATTTAAAAGACAATGGCTTCTATTACTTTAATCCTGAGTACCTGCTCATAGAAACCGACAGTACCATTGGCAATAACCGGGTGAACATGTATGTGGTATTGAAACCCAACCTGCCCAAAAACTCCCGTGAGCTGTACACCATCAAGGATGTATTTATCTATACCAATTTCCGGCTGAACCAATCAGCCTCCGATACTTCCCGCAAAGGCGCCGAACTATACAAAGGTTATTATGTGGTGGATCGCAACCATACCTATAAACCCTACCTGTTTGAACAGGCCATGCAGTTTAAACCCAATGATATCTACAACCGTAAGGACCACAACCTGTCCTTGAACCGGCTGGTCAACCTGGGCGTATTCAAGTTTGTGAAGAACCGGTTTGAACGCGTGGCCAATTCGCCCTTTGCCCAATTGAATACCTATTACTACCTTACTCCCTATCCTAAAAAATCATTGCGGGCCGAACTCAATGGCACCTCTAAATCCAATAACCTGGTGGGTACCAACCTGTCCGTATCCTGGAAAAACCGCAATACCTTTCGTGCCGGCGAATTACTCACCATTACTGCTTCCGGTGGTGCGGAAGTACAATACAGCAGCGCCCAGCAGGGTTATAATGTATACCGCATCGGTCTGGAAGGTAATTTAACCTTCCCCCGCTTCCTGGTACCTTTCTTCAAGATCAAAACCAAGGGCGGCTTTGTACCCAAAACCAATATGATGCTGGGGTACGACATGTTGAACAAGAGCAAGCTCTATACATTGAATTCCTTCCGCGCGTCCTATGGCTATGCATGGAAAGAAAGCCTGTACAAAGAACACCAGTTCAATCCCATCAGCATTAATTACGTACAACCATTGAATGTAACTGCCGAATACAAAGGCCAGATGGATACCATACCCAGCCTGGCCAAGGCCATCGAAAAGCAGTTCATCCTGGGCAGCACCTACAACTTTACCTATGATACGCGGATAGACAAACCCAAACATGGTACCGGCTTTTATTTCAGCGGCACAGCCGATGTATCCGGCAATATGGCCGGCCTCCTCTTTGGCGACAGCGCCCGAGGTAAATCGGGCCAGGTATTTGGCGCTACCTTTTCCCAATATGTAAAGGGAGAAGCTGATTTCCGGTATTACCTCCAAACAGCTCCCAATGGCAGTTGGGCCAACCGCCTCATCCTGGGTGCCAGTTTGCCCCATGGCAACTCCAGAGCGCTCCCCTATATCAAACAGTTTTTCAGCGGCGGTACCAATAGCATCCGCGCTTTCCGCAACCGGAGCATCGGGCCCGGCACCTTTGATGGCAGCGTAAACAACACCTTACCCGATCAAACGGGTGATATCAAACTGGAATTAAACACCGAATTACGCGGTAAACTGTTCAGCATCTTTGAAGGCGCCGCATTTGTAGATGCCGGTAATATATGGCTCTACAACAGTGACCCCAATAAACCCGGGGCCCGCTTTTCAAAAGATTTCCTCAAAGAAATTGCCGTAGGGGCAGGTGTGGGCTTGCGCATGGACCTTACCATCCTCATCATACGATTGGACGTAGCATTCCCGTTACGCAAGCCCTGGCTGCCAGAAGGCGAACGTTGGATAATCGATAAAATTGATTTTGGAAACAGCAGGTGGAGAAAAGACAACCTCACCTGGAACCTGGGTATTGGATACCCATTCTAAATACCCTTCACCAACAGTTCATCCAGTTGTTCAAACCCTTGCGATACGCCTTTTTCCATACCTGAACTAACCATACCATCCCGGTCGGCTACCGATTGAAAAATGGTCTTCATGGTCACTTTTGTCCTGCCACCTGGCAAGGTTTCAAACAAGGCCGTATCGAGCGATACATGCCCTCTTTCCGGCATACCTTCAAACTCGAAGGTCTGGATCAGCCGCTCAGGAGGAGATACATCATGGATCACGCCCGAAAAGGCAAAACTGTTACCCTTTCCATCCAGGTGTACATAGCGGTAAGAACCACCTGTCTTAGGTTCAAAATAATCAATGTTCATCGTATAGCCCCGGGGCCCCAGCCATTGCGATAACAATTCTGGTGTGATGAACGCCTTAAATACCTTTTCACGCGGCGCTTCAAATTCACGCGTAATGATCACTTCCTGTTTGCCGGGTTCGGCAGTAACGATCGTGGGATTTTTCTTTGTCATGGCTTATTGTGTTTGTATAATAAATTTATGCTTCCTGCAATCCGGCAATACTGATCTTCGACATTTGCATCAGGGCCTGTATCGCTTTGCCGCCTTTGGAAGGATCCTTGGATTGCATCAACTCACCCATATTAACGGGTACTACCTGCCAGGACAGACCGTACTTGTCCTTCAGCCAGCCGCAACGTCCTTCTTTACCACCATCTGCTGTCAACTTGTTCCAGAAATAATCGATCTCCTGTTGGTTATCACAGTTAATAAACAGTGAGATGGATTCATTGAACTTGAATTCCGGGCCGCCATCCAGCGCCATGAAGCGTTGTCCGTTCAGCTCAAATACTGCTGTGAGTACCTTGCCGCCCAAACCGGGTACGGAATCCGGATAACGCGCCATGGTAATGATCTTTGAATCTTTGAATAAACTCGTGTAAAAGTTTACTGCTTCTTCGGCCTGGCCATCGAACCAGAGAAATGTGACGATCTTTTGCATTGTTTGTTGTTTTTAGATGTAAAATATTGTTGGAGCTCCCATAGTGTGTTTTGTGAGCAGTGCATTCAATTCATTGGGCTAAAGCCCAAGGATATTTTTAATCCCCTTTTTCCCCGCCCTAAAGGGCAGGGCAATACAGGACAGGGCAATACCCTTAGAGGGACCAATTTTGATTGTTATCCCTTTGAAGCTTTTGTCCCTAAAGGGCGGAGCAATACCCTTTAGTGTCGAAGTAATACACATTAGACTCGAAGCAATACCCTTTAGAGTCGTATTGCCTCGCCCTTTAGAGCGAGGGCAAAGGAATCTATAAGTATTGTTGGGCTTTAGCCCAATGAACTGGATTCACTTCTTCTTCTTCCCTTTCCCTTTCTTTACCGGCTCCTCATCATCCATCAGCAGGTTATCCAATTTATCAAACCGGTACTCCCACTCCTTGCGGAATGGCGCCAGCCAATCTGACACCGCTGCCAACTCTCCCAGGCGCGCCTCACAGTACCGCTCACGCCCCTGCTGTTTGATCACGATCAGTCCACACTCTGTCAATATCTTGATATGCTGTGAAATGGCCGGTCGGCTCACATCAAATTTCTCCGCAATTGCATTTAAGTTCAGCGAATTAAAGGCCACCAGGTTAATGATTTCCCGGCGTGTAGGATCGGCAATGGCCTGGAACACATCTCTTCTCATAGTTTCATTGTGTAAGTGAACGCTTACAAATGTATATGTAAGTATTCACTTACACAAATATTTGAGGGCAAAAGTCGCAATCACCCCTGTTAATAGTCGCTCTCCCCACTCAAAGGGGGCTCAGGAACAGGAACAGTGGAAATAAAAAAGCCATCCGGGAGCGTGGATGGCTGTCTATTGCACAGGTACAATGGTCCGGGAAATCAGTAGCAGTGCTACAAAAAGGATAGGTAATGGTACCAATACTTATTTCCGTTTCTTATGGCTATTGATTGTATTATTAAATTGACGCACTACCATCCTGATCAGCAGATCAGGTTGTACGTTGATTAGTTTAGCGATCTCATAGATCTCTTCTACTGATAGTTGTTGCGGATACTCGATAAAGCGGGTGACGCGGTAGTTATTGGAGCCCCAATCTTTGGTCAATACCGTTTTGGGCAGGTATTTAAAAATATCCCTGAACTCCAGGATCTTCTCCTGCTCAATATAATCCTTTACTACCCTGTATCGTTCATCCATGTACATCTGCGTTAGTCAAAGTAAATGATTAATCAAATTTCAGTTAAGTACGTTTCATACTTTTTTGTGTAGAGGTGTGAACTTTTTTAGTTAGAAGATTAACTTTTCATACTGTTAGCCCTAATAATGCCCTAACAGTTCCTTTCTCAGACCTACACTTCCCTACTGCACAAACCAAACAAATTAGCACAAATATACTAATTATATTAGCCAATCATCTTTAAAACCCAACCTCTTTCCACCGCATTGGACCACTACCCCACCTTCCAATTAAATAACTGATATTAAACACGTTGGGCTTCCCTTCAGGAAGCCCAACGCTTTATTATTAAACCCCTATTTTATCTGATCGCCAGGCGACAACTGCCTGACAACACGGTGATCACCACCATTTTCGCCAAAAACTCCTGGACGGCTTTTCCCGCACATTGAGGTTCTTAGCATACTCAACAATTTTATCTCTCACCAGCGGCTCACATTCCAGACTTTCAAATTTTGCTAAGGTCTTTTTTTTATACTCCTCCGATAAAAGATCATTATACAGCATATGAAGATCCTGAAGGAGCTCCCAGATAAGTCCCCAATCAAATCCCTCCATTAAAGCCTGCTCTTTTTTACGCGCAGATCTGAAAATTATATCTGCATCCCCCTTGCAGTCCACAAATATTTTCCATTGCTTTTCGGTTATCATAAAGGATTAAGTTATGGTGAAAAAAAAGTTTATGCGCGTTCCTGCCAGTCCCCAACCCTGGTTTCATTTTTGCTGTATATCAGGTATACAAAACTCGCTGCAAGCCGTCCCATAAACCCTCTCCTTCCTGCACACCACTCCGTTCACCAAAAATTGCAGCCATGAAACAGTTTTTATTGTTGCTCCTCATCACTGGTATCAACTACAATGCTGTTGCCCAGGAAGATGCATTCGTCATCAAAGAAGCTACCAAGATCAACCGCCAATTGATACCAGCCCCCGTCATGGATTCCCTCCACCGCCTGTTTCCCAAATCAACACCCATTGAGTATTATGCTGTCCCTCCGGCCACTGCCAAAAATGCCTGGGCCGTAGCCGACGCCGATTCTCTTGTATCCTATTCCGATTCGACTAGTTATTACCTTCTCGTCCTTAAAAGGGATGATTATAAGTTTTACAGCCTGTTTTCTGCCACAGGCGTCCTCATCATGACCAAACAACCGGAAGACCTCACCTACCTGCCCGGCACTGTAAAGGAATCCCTGAAAGGCATCCGCAAAGACTATCCCGGTTTCAAAATAAGGAACTCCTCTTTTTACAGGAATGAAAACCGTACCCGCCAAATGTATTATGAGGTCATTGCAGAGAGAGGCAATCACCAGCAACGCTTCTTTTATGACGCTGGCGGCATCCTGGTAAAAATTGATGCCATACAAAGAGGGGGAGGCTATTAGCAGCCATCATAACGCTGTCCGTTACCAGACCACCAGCTATTACATAATCACAGGCGCCTTCATAAAGGCCGTAGGCGTTTGGCCCGTAAACAATTTGAAGTCTTTATTAAAATGTGGTTGATCATAATAGCACGCATCAAGCGCCACTTCGGCCAACGACTGCTTATTGACCATGCGGTGTACCACCGTTTTCATTTTGGTGATATAGGCAAACTGCTTGGGCGATACCCCCACCGCCCGCCGAAATCGCTTCTCAAAAGCATCCTGGCTAATATAAAGCCCCTTCGCCAGGTCTTTAATGCGGATCATCCCCCTGGCCGCATGGATCCTTTCCAGCGCAGCAGCGATCAACCCATCAGGTTGCGGATGAAACAATTTGGACAACAGGTATTCCTCCACCAGCTTTACCCTTGCTACATTGCTCCTGGCTTCCGCCAATTGCTCACCCAGCAAATGCAAACCCTGGTACCCGCTGAAACTATCCAGCGCCTCATGCTGCTCAAAAATTTCATGTAAAGGTTCCCTGATAAAAGCCTGCGCAGCGGCTTCCTGAAAGATCACCAGTACATTGCCCGTATCCTGGCCATACTGGATAAGCCGGTCTGATTTGCGCAAGCCTGATAAAGTAAAGGGCGACAATTCCCGGGAAGAATCGTTCATTAAAAAACGCACCTGCCCTTTAAACCGGAAAGACATGACCAACGAAGTATCCGGCAAGGTTCTATTCACCATCACGTCCTGGCTTTCAATCACCAGGTAATGTTTTACCAATAAACGTAAGGGTTCTATGGGCAGGTGTATCTCCATGGCGTTTCCGGATGCTTGATCCTGCCAAAGATAACAATTGACCCGTCTGTGGGTTGATCCTTCGTTAAGAAATATTCCGGAATTGACCGCCCAAGTGAGATAAGCGGTCCAACTGCAATTACTTATTGCTCAAAAGGCAATAGTACTGTAAATACGGCCCCTTCGCCGGGCGTCCCTGTTGCACTGATACTCCCCTGGTGGTTAAGCACGATCTTTTTGCAAAGCGCCAGGCCAATGCCCGTACCCGCAAAAGCCTCCCGGCTGTGCAGCCGCTGAAATATGTTGAAGATCTGATCAGCATGTTCTTGCCCAAAACCTATCCCATTATCGGCTACCCGGATCATACAATAGCTTTTGTGTCCGGCCAGCTCCGGGTAGTCCGCCAGCTGCCCCGCATCTGCCGTTTCTGCTGTTACCTTGATATATGGCGACCGGCCCGGATCACTGAATTTAAGCCCATTGCTGATCAGGTTCGTCAGCAGTTGGTTGATCTGCAAAGGTATCCCCTCAATAACCGGCAACTCCTCATAATCGATCACCGCCTTCTTTTCTCCTATCAGCAACTCCAGGTCTGTTTGTACCTCCTGCATCACCCCAGCCAGCTCCACCGGCGCAAACAAGCCCTCCTGTGTCGACAAACGCGAAAAATCAAGCACATCCTGTATCAGCTTACTCATGCGCGCTGTAGAAGCATCGATCTTATCGATCAGCTCCAGCGGCGGTAAATTTCCTTTCTTGAGCATCCCTGTAAATACGCGCACCTTACGCAAAGGTTCCTGCAGGTCGTGCGATGCTACCCAGGCAAATTGTTCCAGCTCCTGGTTCGACCGCCTCAACTGCAGGTTCGAGGCAGCCAGCTCCGAAGTACGTTCTGCCACCTGCTTTTTCAGCTCCTTCGAAAACTCCAGTACCGTGGCCATCTGCTGCACCTTTTCTGTTGTTTCTGTACACGTTACCAATACCCCCCCCACCGCATTCGATTCATCACGCACCGGGCTGTAACTAAACGTCCAATAAACATCCTCCAAATGCCCATTGCGGTAAATGGGGATCAACTGGTCCTCCCGCCAGATAGCCGGTCCTCCCGCCATTACCTGGTCAATCAACGGTTTGATCACCGTCCATACTTCAGGCCAGATCGTCACCGCCGGTTTACCCAGCGCATCCGGGTGTTTGCCATTATTACCCAGGCTGGGCCGGTAAGCATCATTGTAAAAACACAACAATTCCGGTCCCCAGAATATAAACATCGGGAAACAACTGTTCAGTACAATACTGATCGTTGTACGCAGGCTCTGCGGCCAATGCGCAGGCCCCCCCAGGGAGGTTTCTTCCCAGTTATAAGCACGCGTCAGCGCACCCATTTCACCCCCACCCTGCAAAAATTGCCATTGTGGAGCAATACCAGTCATTATGGAATTCATTGTTGGTGAATACAGCAAACCATTCGTTAAGATACAGACTTTTTTACAGGAAGGCTTAAGCTACTATTCTGTCCAGTACATGCCGCAACGTATTGACCAGCTCTTCAAAATTGTATGGCTTGGTGATGAAATCTTCTGCCCCCATTTCCATTGTTTTGGAAATCGTCAGCGGATCGGCAGTAGTTGAGTAGATAATGGTGGGTATGCCCGACAGGCCGGGATTGGACTTGATCTGTCGAAGACACTCCAATCCATTCATAACAGGCATATTAAGATCAAGGAATATGACATCGGGGACTGAATGGGAACTGGCCAGTTGCCGGATGGCATCCTGTCCATTGGCGGCTCCTGATAATTCGATGGTGGGATCTAAAGCGCTCAGCGCAGAATTAAAGATCCATTGTTCGTCCATATCGTCGTCGACGAGGAAAAGCCGGCGGGTATTCATAAGCGTATTTTGGATTATGATCAAATATAATACATTCTCATCAAAACAACATTGATTCTACAGCTACCAGACAAGAGAAAGATCGATAGAAAATATTCTATCGTCCTTATTACCTGCATTGGTTGCTCCATTGTATTAAAGATGACTACTAATCAAAACAGAATAATGTGAAAACAAATCACAACGGAGGTGTGCTATTGTGGCCCCGAACCTTTACCTCCCCTATAGAAGTGCCATACAAATATAGCCCTTTTGTCAATGAATAGTCCACCATAGCCTGCCAATTGTTATAAAAACAAGCCCCTGACCAGCGAATTATTAACTGTTTCATGACTTATTTACCAAAAAAAAGCGCATCCTCCCTGGTAAACATAGTAAAATAACTATCCCCCATGTCCTTGCCCACCTTCCCTTCCTTGCAATTGACCGTTTACAGGCATTACCAACAACGGGTAGTTTAAACACAAAGGGTCCCGCAAAAGCGGAACCCCTAATGAAAAACACCTGCTTTATGAAAACGAACCTCTGCAACTATTTATCATGGCTACACCCATCTATATCATTACGGTGAGGAAAGAAAAGCTATGTATAGAAATACATAGCTTGCGAATCGACTTACTGCTATTCCTGCTCTGTCAAAAATCGCTGGGTCTATTTTCTTGTAGCTCCAATTAATTTTCCAAAATAGTGCCCCGGCGTTAGTATATCCCTGCCAAAGCCACAACAGCCATAACCGGGGCACCAATAAAGCGAAAGGCATAAGGTCCATATTGCTTATCTATTAACACCAAACAACCAGGTATCCTTCAACCTGCCATCACCGCCCGGCGACGGAACGATAGGATCGTCCGTGTATACACCGAGGGCGTATAACCTGTAAACTTTTTAAAGGCCGTGGTAAGCGTATTCCGGTTACTGAACCCACACTTCAAAGCCAATCCCTTCAAGTTAAGTTGCTCCACAATCCCTTGCTGCAACAGGTCTTCACAGTACCGTACCCTGAACTGATTGAGGTAATCATTAAAGTTCACCCCAATTTCACGGTTGAGGTAGGCACTTAACTGATAGGAGGGTATTTCTATATCATCTGCCAGATCGCGGATTGAATAACCATTTCGTAAAAAAGGCATTTGCTCATGCATAAAACGATGTAACCTCGCCGCTATATTGGCTATTCTTTCTGTTGACAATTCATACGTATAACCGGGCTTTTCGTTTTTTCCTTCCAAGGGCAGGTAATTAAGTAAATCGTGACGCATCGTATAAAATTTAATGTTAGTAGTGTAATTCATTCGCTACATTGCTCAACGCCCGGCATAGCGAATCCTGGTACGGAAATACGCTACACACTCACGCATTAAATCTGGGTGGGGGTAAATTTATAATAGTAAAAAATGTCCTTTGAACAGTCTACGGTGATTGTTGAGTTAACCGGTTTAGCAATGTATTACGCCAATTTCGGGGAGCGATTTGACCTTAGGCAGTCATTGTTGGGGAACGGCCATACCGGTTGTCCGACGACAGGGGCTTGCATGGGTTGCATAAACAATAATGAGGACAAGGTTAATAAATCGTTGCATTTCCGCCTTAAGTACCGTACTCGTCTAGCTTGCACTTTCATAAATTCTTTTTTTGGTGTTACACAATGGGTGCCGGGAGTTGCTATCGGATCAATGTAATTCAATTTACAATCTAAAGCCTACTGAACCCTAATTTAATAACTCAAAAGCAGCATTGATTTATAATACTTGGCAGCATTTCAATTTCAGAGGATACATCAATGATAAAACATAAGCATTGATACACCATCGTTTGTTCTATTTATACTAAACAATGATTATAAAACTTACACAAAACAATGACCTTTTACCTAACTCACCACGATCTATAAGCAAAAACACTTATCATTATTCATTTGCTAACATTATCCAATCAAACTCCCTCCCAACGTATATCGAAATCACTAACCATTTAACATATATCAAATCACTAGCCAATCCGCGAGCCTTACGATTGCCGACTGCCGATTGCCGGGATCTTACGAAGTAAACGCTCGCTCACCATTTACCACTAGCCGATTCAAAAGAAGTACAATCGTCCTATCCCTCTCCAAACATTATTCAATATATTAGTATTACCATTAAGTACTAACCCTCATGAGAAACTACCTGCTGATCGTATACGCAAGTATGCAAGTATTTTGTCTAACTGTTAGCGCCCAGCAAAAAGATGAGACCTCCCTCACCTATGCTGATACCGTTACCAATTTCTCGGCCTTCCAACGTTCGCTTTCTTTTTCCGGCGTATTGCAAACCCGGTATGTAGCTTCGCTCAACAACAATGTTGATGTCAATGGAAAACATTTCGACCCCAATACCACTACCACCAATAAACCCGTGCGCAATACCTTCCTCGTAAAACGCGCCCGCTTCATGATCAAAGCCAATATAAACGATCATTTCTCTGCCAATATCCTGGTCAATTTTGCCGACTTCAACGGTAGCCCCGCCAATAAAGTATTGGAAAACGCCTATATCAAATACTCCCTCAATAAATACTTCAATGTACAGGTAGGCCAGTTCCGTCCCTTCTTTGGTATTGAAGATGCATTGCCGGTGGATATCATCCGCACCCTCGATTTCTCCAACCAGTATTATGCTTTTGGCCGCAATGGCTGGCAATCTTTCCAGGTAGGCCTTTCAGTGTTTGGCAATATTACCCCACAAGGCAACCTCCGTTACTTTGCCGGTGTATACAATGGCAACAACCGCAACCAGGCTACGGACGACGATGATACCAAAAACACTTATGCCCGCATCGAAGCTACTCTCACCCCCAATGTAACCTTCGCCGTCAATGCCGGCACAGGCAGCACCAACGGCAATACCACTAGCCGAAGCGGTACCGGCAATGCCTGGGGAGCCGATGCCACTGCCAAGCTCCCCCTCTCGGCCAAATGGCAACTCCTTCTCATGAGCGAATACAAATCAGGTTCCAACTTTATCGCTTACCATGCCAGCACCCAACAACCCAAACCCGCCCTCAGCCAGTTCCGCGCACAGGGCTTTTACTTTTTTCCCACCCTGCGTTATGAATACAAACGACCAAGAGTAAGAGCCATCGAATTCTCCTCCCGTTATGAATACCTCGATGAAAATTATAAACAAAATGATAATCCCAGGCAAACCATCATCCCCAACGTATCCCTCATCTTTGCCGATAATTTCTATGCCGTATTACAAGTGGGCATCGCCATCGACCTCTACAAAACCAATATCCCCTTAACCACCACCTACAACAACAACCTGGCCTACGCCCAATTGCAGATCCGATTTTAAACAGTACATAAAAGCACGTTATGAAGGAAATAAAACCCAAGGCGCTACTTGCTACCATCGTCTTTGCATTGATCATCTGGTTTATTCCCACACCCCAGGGGGTACAACCCAATGCCTGGCACCTGCTGGCTATTTTCCTGGGCACCATTTTCGGCATTATCCTCAAAGCTGCCTCCATGGGTACCATGGCCATGCTGGGCATTACCCTTTGCGCCGTTACACAAGTACTGGCCCCTGGCGATCCCGCCCATGCTGTGACCAATGCTTTAAGCGGCTTTGGCAATTCCACCATCTGGCTCATTGGCCTTGCCTTTTTTATTGCACGCGGTTTTATTAAGACCGGCCTGGGCACCCGCCTGGCGTATAACTTCATTAAGGTATTTGGCAAGGGCACATTGGGACTGGCCTATGGCCTCAACACCGCCGATCTGCTCCTGGCACCCGCCATCCCCAGCAATACCGCCCGTGCAGGCGGCGTCATCTTCCCCATCATGAAATCCATTGCCATCAATATGGGTTCCCTGCCCGATAAACCCGAAACTCATCGAAAAATTGGCGCTTACCTTACCCTCGGCAGTTACAATGCCAACATGATCACCTCCGTCATGTTCCTCACCGCTACCGCCAGTAATCCCATGGCCCAGAAATTTGCCAAAGACCTCGGCATTACCATCACCTGGGGCAGTTGGGCCATCGCCGCCTTATTACCAGGCCTTGTTTGCTTTTTATTATTACCCCTGCTCCTCTATAAGTTCTTTCCACCCGAACTCAAGCAAACAAAAGAAGCCCCCCGCATGGCTGCCGAAAAACTAAAAGAAATGGGGCCCGTTACCCGCCAGGAATGGCTCATGGTTGCCACTTTCATCATACTACTCATCTTATGGATCTTTGGCAACCTCATTGCCATTGATGCCACCACCGGCGCATTGATCGGTTTGTGCATCTTATTACTAAGCGGTGTACTTACCTGGGAAGATGTGAAAGCCGAAAAAGGCGCCTGGGATACCATCGTATGGTTCTCCTCCCTCGTTATGATGGGCTCTTACCTCAACTCACTGGGTTTTGTTGGTTGGTTTGGCAACCTCATTGGCAGCAAAATGGCCCACCTCAGTTGGCAGGTTGCTTTCCCCATCATCATACTCGTTTATTCCTATTGCCACTATATGTTTGCCAGCGCCACAGCACAGGCTGCCGCCATGTACCCGGTATTCCTGGCCGTAGGTATTGCCGTTGGCGTACCCGGCACCATGCTTGCCATTTTCCTCGGCGCCTGCGCCACACTCATGGGTTCACTCACGCACTATGGCCATGGACCTGCACCCATTTTCTTTGGCAGCACCTATGTAGATATGAAGGATTGGTGGAAACATGGATTCTTCATCTCCATCTTCTTTCTCGTCGTATGGTTTGTAGTTGGAGGATTATGGTGGAAATTGCTCGGTTTATGGTAGGCACCATCAACCGTACCAAAAACTTCCCTAACTTTAAGTAAACCTTATTCCCTCCCCCATTACGGAACCCAAAGCCTTCAACGCCGTATCCCCCTCCCTCCTGCCGTACCCTGATCGTCGAAACCAATCGAAGCAAAAATTGCCGATTGTCGATTGCCGATTGCCGTCTGCCGATTGCCGACTAAAGATTTACACTATGAAGCAAACTTCCCTTTCTCTATTATTATTTTGTTACTTAACCTCCCCCTCCCAGGATATTACCTTACAAGACTGCTTCCGCATAGCAGCCAGCAAAAATATACTCGTACAACAATCCAAATCCTCCCTCCTGCGCGCCCGGTACAACCTCGGAGTGGAAAAACAACGCTTCGTTCCCAAAATAGATGCCCTGGCCTCTTATACTTACCTGAGCCGCCCCCTCGAGATCAATTTGCAAACCGTCAGAAATGGCATACTCGATGGCAGCTCCAAACAAGCCGTCAATGCCGCCAATTCCGTTTTCCAGGAGATCACCGGCAACCAGCTTTCCCAACCCGTACAGGATAAAATATACAATACCTCCAAATCCATTCTCGGCGCTGTATACCCCGATTACAATCCGGCCCTCAGCAAACAATCTTATTTCCTGGCCGGCCTCTTTGCACGCCAACCCATTTTCCTTGGCAATAAATTAACCGCTGCCCGCAACTTTGCCGAAGCCGAAGTAAACTCCGGCATCATTGGCACCGCACTGACCGAAAAGGAAATTCAATTTGCCATTGCACTCCAATACATCCGCATCCGCTATATCAATACCCTGTTGCACACACAACAAGGATTGGTAGCCGCTTTCGATAAGAACAAAACCTATGGCGAAGAACTGGTCAAAAATGAAATACTCGCCCCTTACCAAAAAAGCTGGACCAAGGTATTGCTCTCACAGGCACGCACCTCCTATGCCAACCTGAGCATGGACAAGCTAAATGCCCTGGTAGAACTCAACAAACTATTGGGTATCCCCCTCGACTCCACCCTTATCATTAACGATACCCTTGTATACAAACGCGGCGTCATCCCCCTCGACGATCAAAGCGCCTGGCAGCAAAACCCCGTCTATCAGATGGTCCAAAGCAAAATTGCATCTGCACAGGTAGCCGAAAAAATTGCCCGCTCCTACAACCTCCCCAATATATTTGCTATCGGCAACCTCAACCTCTACCAAAACCAGTTGCCGGTTACTATTTCTCCCTGGATGGTGGGCGTTGAAATGCAATGGAATATTTTCAGCGGTACCCAAACACTCAAAAGAAAACAGGCCGCCCACCAGTTGGTAGAAGAAGTAAAACTGGCCGAAGCCAATACCAAGGAAAGCCTCATGATGCAGATCAGGGTTACCCGCAATAAAATACTGGCCGCCCAAAATGAGATCAATACAGCAGATAGCGCCCGCCAGGATATTGCCACTACCCGCCGCCTGATCAACGAACGCGTAGAGAACCAGCTTTCTTCCCTCAAAGACCTGAATGATGTAATACTTATCCAGGGCGAAATAGAGAAAGCTTACCATACCGCCATATTGGCCTACTACCTGGCCCTGGCCACTTACTGGAACGTATACGGAACCCCCAATCGAATCACCGAACTAATACCATAAACATCAACCCATCTAAATGAAAACATTCCTCAAACAATATTGGGCCCTCTTCATCCCCATCCTGGTACTGGTGATTGCCATCTGGTTCCTCTTCCGTCAGTCACCCACCGAATCCAATAATCCCATTGGTATGGTCGACGCAACCAGCGTAGATGTGGCAGCCGAATTTCCTGGCCGGCTCGATAGTTTGTTCGTAGAACAAGGTGATACTGTAAAGACCGGTCAACTCCTGGGCGTATTGCGCACCAATGAGATCGACGCCATCCGCGCACAGGCCCAGGCCGCTGTGGATGCTGCCAAAGGACAACTCGAACTACTCGAAGCAGGCCCCCGCAAAGAGCTCATCAGCGCCACCGGCAAGCTCACTGAGATCGCCGAAGATCAATACAACCTCTTCAGTAAAACCAACGACCGCATGCAGCGCTTGTACAATGCCGATGTGATCAGTGGCCAGGAGCGCGATATCTTTTTCTTTAAATACCAGGCCGCCCAAAAAGAAATGGAAATGGCCAAGCTCAACCTGGAGATGTTGAAAAATGGTACCCGGCCCGAGATCATCAAAAGCGCCCAGGCCATTGTACGCCGGGCCGAACAAGCTTATGAGCTCACCAAGGCCCTACAGGAACATACCCGGATACATTCCCCTGCCACCGGCGTTATCTCTTCCCTCGTTATCCACCAGGGCGAGATCGTATCCATTGGTTATCCCATCATGACCGTTGAAAAAGAGAACTCCTATATCCTCCGTTTCAATATCCGCCAGGATATTGCCGCCACCTTACAACCAGGCGCCACCGCTACCGTAAAGATTCCCGGTTGTACTCCCGAAGTTTTTAAGGTCATCGTATCTACCGTAGCTCCTTCCCTCACCTTTGCCAATTGGGTGCCCTCCAAAGAAAAAGGACAGTTCGAACTGCGCACCTTCACTATTGAATTTAAACCCGCCGCCACCGAAGCCATCCAGGGATTGCGTTCCGGTATGACGGCATCACTTCAATTACCCTGATGCGAACAACCTGCCGGGTCATGATCAGAGAATGGAAGCGTATCTTCCGGTTGCCAGTACACTACCTTGTATTACTGGTGGCCCCACCCTTCCTGTTTTTCCTCTATGCCTATATTTACAACGAACAACAGGTAGAGCACCTGCCCATGGCTTTATGGGACGACGATCAGTCTGCCCTGTCGCGCCAATTCACCTTTCTCTTACAGCAAGGAAAGACCTGCCATTTTACTACCCAGGTAAGCAGTATCAATGAACTGGAAGACCTCATCCAAAAAGGTGAAATACTGGGGGCTATTCATTTTCCCAAAAAGATGGAACAGGATATCAAAAGCCGCCACCCTGTGCATGTTGTCGTATATACCAATGCCGCCGCCGTAGTGCCTGCCAAACTCATTTATAAAGAAGCCGCCCAGGTTATCATCACCGCCGGTTCCGGCGTTATCCTGTCCAAATTTGTGAAGACCGGTATGGAGAAGGAAAAGGCCATGGCCCTTGTACAGCCCATTGTCCTGGTACCCTATACCCTATATAACCCTACCTACAACTACCAGCATTACCTCGTACCCGGCCTCATTACCGTAGGCTTGCAAATGATGATCATCATGGTGGGTGTATTGCTGTTGAACTATGAGGCCACCACCAATACACGGCAGCAACTCTGGCATATAGCCAAGGGTTCCGCTTCTGCCGTCATTGCCGGTAAAACCCTGGCTCACCTCGTCATTGCCTGGATCAATTTTATCCTCGTGGCCTTTATCATCTTTCCCATCTTCAATTTGGGCATTATGGCCGCTGCCGGTAAATTCTTTGTGGTGTACACCTTGTTAAGCCTGGCCTGTCTGGGTATTGGCCAGCTATTTTCAGCTGTCTTCGCCGATACCATGCTGGCTACCGATGCCGCTTTGTTTTATACTTCCCCGGCCTTTGTGTTCAGCGGCTTCACCTTCCCGCGCTGGGCCATGCCCTGGTATGATCAGTATTATGCCAACATCATGCCCTATACCCATTTTCTCGATGCCTTCTTTAAGGTGTATTACATGAACCTGCCATTGCGGTACGCCACCACCGAAATGGGTTACCTACTGCTTTTTATTGCCATCACTTTTCCCATGGCCATCCTACTATACCAGCAACAACTTAACCAATTGAAACGTGCCATCACCTAACCAACTTACCATATTGTGGCGATTGATATTACGCGAGGTAGCCCGTATTGCCCACGATCATAGCCTGCTGCTTACCCTGCTCATTGCTCCCTTGCTCTATGCTTTCTTTTATGGCAGCATTTACCAGTACAAGGAAGAAGAAGGCGTAAAGCTGGCAGTGGTAGATGATGACCATACCTATTTGTCACGCCTCATTACCCAGCAGGTGAGCAATGCACAGATCACCGCCGTATTCCTGGTGCCCAGCATCGAGGATGCCAAAGAAGCCATGTACCTTGGCCATTGCCAGGGCTTTCTGTATATAGAGAATGGATTGGAACAAAAGGTAAAGTCCCTCAAGCAGGCCCATGTGGTAGTGGCCCTCAATGCGGCCCGGTTCCTGCCATCCAGCGATCTGCTGATGGGTATTAACCAAACCTGCCTCACCCTGGGTGCGGGTGTACGCTTACAATATTTGCAAAAATCAGAGGGTATGAATACCGGTGGGTCCCTGCAGGAGGTGATGCCCGTCAACCTCGACTACCGGCCATTGTTCAACAGCCGCAGTTCTTATGGTGCCTTTATGTTGCCCGGCCTATTGGCCATCATCTTACAACAAACACTGTTGATCGGATTATCGGCCAGCGTGTCCAGCGAAAGGAAGAAGAAAACACTGGGTCAGTGGCTGCAAGTGGCAGGCGGCAGCCCTTCTATGGCTATATGGGGCAAGGGCAGCTTTTACCTGTTCCTGTTTTGTTGCTTTGCTTTCTTCTTTGTGACCGTCAATTTCAGGATACTTCAATTGCCCATGCGGGGTGATCCTTTTCAATTGGGGCTGGCCTTTTTACTTTTTTTCCTTACCCTTATTCCCATGGCCCAATGGGTGGGCACTTTGTTTAAAGATCCCTTGCTCAATGTACAGGTCATGGCTTTTTCCACCTATCCCTTCTTCCTCATTGCGGGGTATACCTTTCCTTTACAAAATATCCCTCCTTTCGTGCAATACCTGGCCAAGCTATTGCCCACGACTCCGTTTATTACCATGTACCAGTCCATTGTACAGGCCGGTGCTTCCATCAGCCAAAACGTACCCCATATCCTTCACCTCATTGTACTCCTCTTTTTCTATACCGCCCTGGCCATAATCCGCCTGCGGAAGATTGCCAGGAAAGCAGCTTAAGGATGATTCACCTGTTGTCCTATCTCCTCAACAACATTTTCTCCGTAAACACTTCGCCACCCAGCACCACCTTTACAAAATAGGTTCCGGGCTGCCAACTGCCGGGTATATCAATCACCATCGTCGAAGTACCTCTGTTAATTGTTCGTTTCATCGTTTGCAATATCCTGCCCGATAGATCCACCACCGTCACCCTGGCATCCTCTTGCTGTGGACTGGCAATCGACAATTGCACCTGGCTGCTTACCGGGTTGGGCAACAACAATACCGCCCGTTTATTCGCAGCCTGGCTTATTGAAAAACGTCCTTTTTTGTCTTTTTGCTGCAACAGCGAACAAGCCACATCAAACGTTACTACCACCGTATCCTTAGCATACGTTGTACCGCAGCTGTCCATTAATTCCTGGCTTACGATATAACTACCGGGTTGATCAACTGTAATAACAGGCCCGATATTGCCACCTACAATATGTCCATCCGTTGTTGTCCAGGTATACAAGGAAGTGATCAGCGGGTTGCCAACACTCAGCGTACTGATGCCCAAGGAGCCACAAAACACCGGAATGTCTGCAGCAGCGGCAGCCATCGGCGCCCGGAAGAAATCAAAAGGTCCTACAAAATCTTTCAACTCAGCACTGAAAGAATTCGACGACCTCGACTTCACCAATATCCTGCGGAATGGCATGGTACAGGGATCACCCACACTCACCAGCGGGTCCAGTCCCAACTTGCTTAGGTTCACCGAAAATTCCAGGAACTGGTTCGTTTCATAGTTGGCCACCACACTGTTGTCTACCCGCACCAGGCTAAAAGGCCCGGCCCAGGTATTGTTGGCGCATTGCAATCCCGTATAAAAAGCGCCCGCAGTAGCAGGCAGTATATTGGCATAGCCGTATGTCGATCCTGCTGTAGCCCCATCAAAATTACCACCCCAGCTAAACACGGTGGGTGATACCAGCGTGGGCGTATTCTTATGCACCCATATCCTCGCTTCCAGGTTATTCAATCCTGAACCACTGTACTCTGCTGTAAAAATAATATCACCTGCTTTTGTGATATTACCAGCTGCATCAAATTCCCAGCTGGTATGCCCCGCATCTGGTCCATATCCTTTGAAACTTAAACTGGAACGTTCATAATAAATATCCGTTTGGTACATTTCAAAATCAAAATAGCGGTTACCACTGGTGCCTTCCAATGACACCCCGCCAAACAGCCACAGTGCGTCTGTGGTAGCCACCCCTTCCCGGCGCACGTGCATAAACATATCCAGGATATCATTCTTATCCGGCACCCCTTGTGCGATGGGCGTGGCCCAGCTGGCCGGACTCATGCCATTTTTGTTGGAGCCTGATGCAAAGGCAGTAGAATCATCACCATGGTGATCGCGGATGAAAACTGCATCGATCAGCATAGCGCCGTTCACGATCGAAAACTGGGGATAGCGCATGCCCCGAAACAAGGGCAGCATCCGCGAGCCAGGATTGCTATTATAAAGTTGGTTAATATAGGTTGCACCCGTGGTATCGATCACAAAAGCGCCTGTTCCGGCATCTCCCTTGCCGAACCAGTCATCCCCATTCGAATTGGGTGTGCCATTAAAAACATTGGAACGCAGGCCGCCATCTACTTCAAAATTGGCGCGCGTAACCGGCGTGGTGATCTGTGCATTCAGGGCAAGCGTACTACAAAAGAATAGTACAGAGGGTATTAGTCTCTTCATAAGGTGGATTGATTGATGATGTCCCGAAGCATAGACATCCCATTGGATGTTACCATGCAGCAGGGTCAACTAGATTACTTGGAACAATAGTAATAATAATATTTTTCATATACCAGTCCTTTATTTTACCCACTCACCCCAGTATTAATAATTCATTCAGGGCCAATTGAATGCAGGTCAAAATTCATTGATTTGCCGTCCTTTACACATAGATCAAGACAATTTCTGGCATGGTTTTCCCTTTTTTATGGCAAAAGCATACACTATGAAACCCTTACGCTATTTAATCCCTGTAGCCATTGTAACTGCTCTGGCCATTGCCTGCAAGAAAGACAACAACAGTACCACCGATTTAAGGATCAGACTTACCGACAATCCCTACAATGCTACCGAAGTCAATGTAGACATTAAGCAGGTGCGCGTTAACCTGCAGGATGATTCCACTGGCTGGGTAAACCTCGATACCAGGGCTGGTGTTTACAACCTCCTCGATTATCAAAATGGTATTGATACCCTGATTGCACAAGCAACCGTACCTACTGGCAGGTTGAAAGAGGTACGATTTGTATTGGGTACCCAAAACAGCATTAAGATCAGCAATACATTGTACCCCCTGACCATTCCCAGCGGTAGTGAATCAGGCCTCAAGATCAAGCTCAACAAGCAGCTCAATGCCCACCTCGATTCACTGGTCATTGATTTCGATGCTGCCCTTTCTATTGTACAGGAAGGCACCGGCAATTACAAATTAAAGCCTGTACTGAAAATAAAGTAATAAACAGCAGTTACTGTCTGTAATACAAAAAAGCCTCCTTTCCGGGAGGCTTTTTCATGTACACATATTTAGATTTTATCCTAACTTCATAGAAACCAATACCGCTATGGAACGCAAAAAATTACCATTTACCGGATCATTGGACGAATTTGTAGCCCTTGTGCGGTATATCGAGGCCCGGGGTTACCTCACCAATATGGCTACCGGGATGCCCGCTACCCGTGAAGAGGTGGCAGAAAGTCTCAAGAACGTGTTCGAGGTCGACCTCGGCAGTTATCCCGATTTCAAAACACTGGATCTTTGTGCCAATCCCCCCGATTTGGAGGAACGCTTTAAAAAGGCTGTCGAAGCAAATAGGGGCAATCCCGATTGGTTTATGTATTTCGCTTCCCGCGAGGACAATTCCTCATCCACAGAGTATTGAAATACAATGCTTCCTTTTAGGGGTTAACATGTAGGTGAAACAAAATAGCATTCCATTGTGAACTTCCGGTTTGCATTAGTTGTAATTGGAACGCTACTTTTTGAGGTGCAAGTAATTATTTCGCTCTGGATCAATTAACGTTCTAATCCTTTCCGATACATCAATTAGATGTAGCTTACTCAACTTATTTGTAGTCTTAGGTATTGAAATGCTAATTTCTCTCAACAAAACCTGTACTTCGCTTTTTAATATAGAAAGAATGTCTGTATTCAGACTTGTTTGGCTAAAGGGGCCATAAGCCTCAAATTTATTAGAGGAGGTTTTGAAGTTGATTAAAGTAGACAATCTCTCAATATACAATTTCTGCAGATTACGCCGGTACATATCTATTGGCTTATTTGTTTTTAACTCGCTCCAAATAGCACCCCTTAAATCTGCCAAATAAAGGTCTAATGGATATACCCCTTCCGTTGAATTCCCTTGTGCCCATAAGAAACTACAGAATATGGTATGCGACATTATTTTTTCTAAAATATCTGATTGGACCTTACTGACATTAACAAAGCCTGCACCACCGATTAAAGGGAATACCTCTTTATCGACATTGACAAGCCATTGCGGAGTAGAAAAAATCTGTTCATCCAGGAAAGCCAATGCTTCCTTTTGTTTCTCCTTCGATACAAACACCTTACGTGGCCCTGGTTGGCTGGGGTTCCTTTGAAAATGAACCTGACCACCAATATAGGTAGCCACATGAAATAAATAACGTTTGTATTGGGCAATAAGCTCCGGATATAAATCCGATAGATCATCATAGTCTTCGTTTCCTTTGGTTGTCCAGGAAACCAGGTTTTTAGCAATTCGCTTCAGGTTTTCTATTCCATACCGGTTGGCTTTCATTGCATTATCTCCCAGATCTTCCGACTGCGCTTTGGGATTAAATTCATCCGTTTCATACCCAAAATACAGTTTAGGGTCACTATTCACCTTCGTCACAATCCACTTATTTAAGGAATCAATTTCTTGTTGCTTGTTGAGGGCTGGCATTTGCCTGTACCCCCATTCAATAGCCCACTCGTCGTACTTGCCTATTCGCGGAAAAATACCAGCCTCACCGATTGAATCTTCCGGCTGCGCAACATAATTAAAACGCGCATAATCCATGATAGAGGGAGTATGTCCGTTTTTCTCTACCCATTTTTTGTTTCTCAAACTATCAACAGGAACGGTTGAGGAAGCGCCAAAATTATGCAGGAGACCTAGCGTATGTCCTACCTCATGGGAAGAAACAAATCGGATAAGATTGCCCATTAAAGTGTCAGGCAACTCCATGGACCTCGCCCGGGGATCGATAGCAGCAGCCTGGATAAAATACCAGTTCCTTAGCAGTTTCAGAACATTATGGTACCAATTCACATGGCTTTCAATAATCTCTCCTGAACGCGGATCATGCACATGCGGTCCACTGGCATTCATCGTTGCAGAAGGTTTGTATACAATGGCATTATGCCTCGCGTCCTCAATGCTCCATGACTCGTCATTTTGAGGAGCTTCCAGCGCATAAATGGCGTGCTTAAACCCCGCCTTTTCAAAGGCTTTCTGCCAATCATTCACCCCCTGAATAAGATATGGCACCCATTTTTTAGGGGTCGTAGGGTCGATATAAAAAACAATGGGCTTCTTTGGTTCGACCAAAACACCAGACTTGTATTTATCCCAATCTCCCTCCTTCACCTCCAGCCGCCACCTTGTGATAATGTTCGATTTATTAACACTCTGCTGTTTCTGATCATAATCATAAAAATTGGCCGCAAAATAGCCAATACGTGCATCAGCATACCTCGGAACCATAGGCTGTTCAGGCAGGATTACAATCGAACTATTCAATTCATAACTGGTAGTCCCGCCTTCTGAACCTCCATAGGTTCTGACTGTCTTAATTTCTACATTTAAGGGAAAAGACTTGATCTTACTAATATAGGATTTGTCTTTTTCTAATCCCCCCAAACGGATCACCTTCTTTAATGCTGATGAAAAAAAGAAAATATCATTATCAGAGGAAAGAAGATCGGTAACATCTATCAACACTCCTCCATGGCGTCCTGTATCCTTGATTTCGAATGAATAGGCAATGGGCAGGAAACTGGATTTTAGAACAGAAGCGAACAGTCCATTCTCGGAAGAATCACGGGACATTTCTTCATAATATACCTTCTTTAAGAATAAATTTTTGCCCGGGCCTTTTTCAAAACGGATCACCTGCTCACCAATAATATCGCCTGCATATAACCATCTTCTGGAAGAAGGCTCCGGCCCCATCACGGGAGCCTGACTGACCCTGTTAACAACCAGGAAATCCCGGCCCAGAAGAGAGTCAATGATTTCGAAATAATAACGCGCACTATCCCTGTAGATGGTAAAAACGCCTTCATTAGCGACAACGCCTGGCTTTAAAATCAGTCTAGCCTGGTTTCTGTCAACCTGCCCCTTCGCTACCCCATCAGTTGACCTTTTTACAACAGCAGTATACCGCCCCCCCTGACAGGACACAAGACTAACCAATACCAAACAATAAAACACTTGCTTTACAATCATAACAGAATACAATTTCTTCTTCAACTGATACTAAAATAAAATCCCTGCCCCTGTCGCTTATCTGGGATTCTGTGCTACCCCCGATAAGTCAATTACCTCCTGTGGTATAAGCATCACAGAACGCAAATCATTGGGAGGCAATAAATACGTAGTCCCATCTATGAGCCTTTTTAAAGTAATATTTCTACCTTCCAAATTCAAGCGTCGTATATCTGTCCATCGTAATCCCCGGAACACCAACTCCTTCCTCCGGTGCTCCAGGATCAAGTCTAATGCAGTATTCGCTGATGCAGCAATTAAAGGTGTAAATTCATTTTGTACCCATCTTTTTTCCAATAACTTATTCAGATCAGTCATGGCCGCAGCGGTATTACCAACTCTTGCAAATGATTCAGCACGGATCAGGTACATTTCGTCCGTAGCAATGCCATTAAAAAGCGTACCGTAATAAGAAGTACCATCATAACTCCCCTTATAACTATGAGTCCCGTCTCCATTCTCAAAGAAATAGATAGATTTGCGGAGGTCCTTATCATTATAACTATTGTATAAGGTAGTATCAATTTTTCCTGATGGATCATAAAACAAGTTGATATAATCCATGTAACTGTAATAAACTGTTTCCACGTTGAAACGTTCAATGGGTGGAAACGCATTACCATCTAGCTGGTTGTAATCCATCAAGGCTGAATTTTCCTTCAAACAGGCATCAGCATATTTTCCCGCATTCTCATAATCACGCATTGAAAGATAAGTTCTTGCCAAGGCCCCATTAGCCGCTGCCTTGCCTGGCCTGGACTTAGCCACAACTGCAGTAGGAAGCAAATCCACCGCAGCCTTCAAATCGCTAAGTATCTGATCGTACGTTTGTTTGATCGTGGAGCGTACCGATTTTTGATCAACCGCTGGCTCTAATCTCAGTATGATACCCGGGGCCTGTTCCACATCAGTACTGTACGGCTTACAAAACAATTGGGCCAGGTGATAAAAGGCGAATGCCCTGCAAAAAAGGGCTTGTCCTTTTACATCTTGATATTCTGGAAGCCCTTGAATTTGCTTGAACTTATCACTGGCCAATTCATCAAGCACTACATTCGCCGTATTGACAATCTGATAAACATACTTATAACTGGCAACATAAGTCACATCCTTATCCCATACATAATTCAGCCGCTCAGTTATCCATGCAGCATTCCAGTCTGTTGAGGTAATATAATAATCATCCGACGGCAGTTCCAAAAGGGCCGGATACTTTTGATTCATTATTTCATAGTTGTCCATTAAAGCTTGCAAGTCCTTTAATTTGGTGGGAACAACCAAAGATTTAATAGGCTTCACATCCAGGTATTTTTCGCAACCGGAAGACACTAACCCCAAAGCCAACAACAAGAAAGTGAACGATTTATTTATTGAGAAAGTCATTGCAATACGATTTAATCATCAAAAATTGAAACTAGCACCTATAGAACCACTTTTACCCAAAGGGAGAACATTCATTCCAAGATCTGGATCTGCCTTTACATCACTAGCCTTCCATAGCATCCAGTTCAAATTATTCAAATAACAATAAACCTGCACCCCTTTTATCGGCAACCATTTTTGAACAGCATTCCAGGAATAAGAAACCCGCACATCATTGAGTCTGATATTATCGCCACGCCTCACGTTTATTTCGGACTGTGCATAGAACCTATCCCTGTTTGGATTAGCCGGATAAGAAATTGAAGGTACATTGGTCTTTTTTTCATCTCCAGGCTGCTTCCAGCGATCGACAAACTCATTACTACCAGCAAGTACCCAGGAATACAATGATGAATAGTTTAAGGAATTTTTCATGTAATAGTAAGCAAACCGGTAAGTAATGTTAAACGACAAGGAAAAGCCTTTGAATGAAAAATTATTCATCAGGTTACCAAAATATAACGGAACCGCACTTCCATGAAACACATGATTGTGAAGGGAGTCGTTCAATATTTTAATATAATCCGTACTTAACCCTTTATTTAGGTAACCTTGCGGATTTCCGGTAGCAGGATCTAAACCACCCCATTTGTAGGAGTACAATCCCCAGGCAACTTGACCTTCAATCGGATTTACCTTAATAAGGGGAGGCTGGGATGGAATGCCCACTTGTTGATTCTGAAAATATTTAGTGACAGCAGTCTTTGCATAACTAAAATTAAGCACTGTATTCCAGGAAAATTTTCCAACCAGGTTATTTGACATCAGATTGAGATCAAAACCACGCGTTCTTAAGTTGGCAGCATTTTTATTAATAAAGTCGAGGCTGATATTACCAGCAGTAGGATCTACCGGAAATGGAGCAATTACATCCTTTGATTTTTTAACAAACCAGTCAAAAGAACCTGAAATCCGATTCTTTAAAACGGAAAAATCAATCCCAATATTCATAATTCCAACTTCCTCCCACCGCAGATCAGGATTAGGCAGTTGACTTAATTGAGCATAAGGAAGGTTGGTATAAGGGTTGACATCACTATACGCAAAAGTTGTAACAGCGGGTATATTATTGTTACTATTGCCAGTATAACCATAGGAAGTTCTCAACTTCAAATTCGATATGAATTCCGATTGAAAGAACGACTCATTGGTAATATTCCAACTAGCACCGACGGACCAAAGTGGCTTCCATTTATTATTTGTCTTGACACCAAACAGGTTCGACCCATCTCGTCTGGCACTGGCATATAACGTATATCTATCATCATAAGTATATGAAATATTCCCTAAAAAAGAAGCCGTCCGATTTCTACTCAAACCATCTCCTAGAAAATTCGGATTTGATATGCGCTCAGATCCGCCCATATATAATGGATAGAATTTAGAGTAATCGACATTTGTAGCGTAAGTGGAAACCTCATCATCATAACCATACAACCTCAATATAGAAGAAGCAACTTTGGCGTCACTTATTTCAGCCGACACTAACGCATTTAAGTGATGAATGGAATTAATGGATTTTGTAAATGTTAATTGCCCTCTGGCCGAATGACTAACGAGCTCATCATTCGATTTATCAAAAATATCCCCAACCGGGATAATACGTTGAAAAGTACCCTTTTGTGTATACAAATTAATCAGGTTTCGGGTATAATACGATTGTACGCTTTGCAGGTTGCGTACTGTAGTGTTTTGCTGGGCAAACTGGTACTTAATATCACCAGTTAACCATTTAGCAAATTTAATCGTCGCACCAAAATTGATTAATACATTTTGTACCCTTTGCCTATTGTTCTCCAGGTAAATTTCATCCATTGGCCTATAGCGCCAGTCCAACAGCTTTCCTTGCCCCACTGTATCAACAAAGGCCAAACGCCTGTCGCGTGGCAAAGCCAAGTGCTGCCCATTTTCTTCGAGTTGGGCATAGGGGTAAATTTGCGATTTACCGCCACCTGGATTAAGCAAATAACTGAAGTTTGTTGGCCTGGTTTCAGCCTGTGAAATATTGAGGCCAAAATGTAATTCTACAAAACTGGCAGGCCGAAAACTGGTGGCACTATTGATCGTATATCGTTTATAATTACCCGGCCCGATGATATTAGGCGTATTTTTATCATAGCCCAATGACAACTGATAATTTGCAGATGTAGATCCACCAGAAATACTCAGGTAATTTTGAAGATTTACAGCAGGCCTGTAAACTTTTGATTCAATCTCATCCCTAATATCAATATTCCGGAACTTACCGATCTGGCTGGCTGCTTCTGCAGGGGATATCAAACCCTTCTTCTCTTTATTGAGTATCTCCACTACTGGTGAAATAACCGGACGGGTGCTGGTATTATTCAGATCATTGTTATAATATCCTTTATCAAATAAGAACTTTTCCAGGTCTATAAAATCAGCGGTACTTATCTGATCAAAATAATGAAGATCAGTTTTTTGTTGAATGGTAACATTACTGTTAACAGTGATATTGGTAGACTGATTATACCTCCCCTTCTTAGAAGTTATAACAATCACTCCATTACCAGCCCTGGCCCCCCAAATGGAAGCAGCGGCTGCATCTTTCAATACATGAATCTCCTCGACATCATTAGGATTAATATTGGATAATGTCCCATTAAAAGGGAAATTATCCAATATGATCAAAGGATTCATGTTTGTGGTGGTCAGTGTACTAGTGCCACGAATTTGAATCCTGCTATCATTACGCTTATCAAACAAAACACCATTTGCAACCCCATCCAGCCTTGAAATGATGTCCGTACTCACCCTTCTGGTAAACAAAGCACTGTCAACCGTTGTAACAGAACCTACATACCGGGCTTTGCTCACTTTTTGGTATCCTGAATTGATCACTACATTTACCTCCGATAAGGTCTTGGTACGGATAGCCAGTTCAATAGATACGTCCGTCTCACCATTCAATTTGTACTCGCGTGTTTCGTAATTAACGTTCGTGATAACCAAAGTAGCATCTTCCCCTACGCCGGTTAAAACAAACTCTCCCTTATCATCACTTGAAATAGCCCCAAGCCCATCTTTTACAGTGATAGTTGCTCCTGCAATAGGGGCTTTTTGCCCATTGAACACAATGCCCCTAATATTTATGAGCCGGGGCACTATTGAAGTCATCGCTGGCAGAGTTCCTCCTTTTTCTTTTTCCTTAACAACCACCATTTTACCAAACACCCCATAAGTAAAGGGTTGTTCTTTAAAACAAACACTTAAAGCCTCTTCCAGGGTCACTTCTTTTACCTGAATAGTAACCGGCTTAGACCTGCTCAGTTGGCCCGAATTATAAAAAAAGCGATAATCACTTTGCTTCATTATTGCCTCAAAAACCACCTTAAGATGTACATTCTTAAATGCCAATGTAAGTTTAGGAGGATAATGGGTAGCCTTGGCCTGCAAACATAAAATCACTAAAAACAAAGCAGCCAGTTTTACCTTTCGAATGGATTGACAAAAAGGTCTATAACAATTTAATAGTAGATAGCAACGACAATCGCTGGTAAATTGCCGAACAGTTAGTTTTGGTATCTCGTTTTCGCTATACTGGCTTTGTGAACTACCAGTAACAGCAGGTTTGCAAAAATGCATGGGTTGCAGTGTTATATTATTAAATTCAAATAGGCATCAAAATCATGGCCGTATACAAGCCACCTTCAATTTTCGTAATGATTTGTCCATTCATTAGTTCAATCAACTGCCGGCAAATTACCAGCCCCAAGCCCAGGTTACCATGTGAATTACCTTCACTTCGTTCTGACTCTTCAATGGGATTGCTAATAAACATCCGCCACTCATTTTCTAATGGATCAACCTCCACCCTTACCTGGATCACTCCTTCTGCTCCATGCTGACAGGCATTTATCAATAGATTATGAACTACCTGTCCAAATTTTAAGGTATCCACTACAGTCTTAAAATTGGCAGCTGCATATTGCACATCTATAGTATTGCCCGATCCAGAAAGGCAGTAACTAAACTCCCCAATAGTTGCCTGCAAGTATTCATTTATTGATACTATATTCGTTTTCACCTGCAAATTCCGTCCATAATTGGTAGTAGAATAATCAGTTAAATTGTACAACAGGGTTTTATACTTTAGCATACTCTCCTTCAAAGTATACAACGCTCTTTTACACAAAGCATCCGTTTCAGGATCACCCTCCATTTGGTATAGCATATCAAGGCCCAATAATATACCTCGCACATGGCATCTTGCTTCGTGTACCACTTTGGCCCAAAAATCTCTTTCCTGCAACACCAGTTGCTCCAGTGCTTCTTTCTTTGTCACCAACTGCTGAATAACCAGTTGCAACATTGCAATTCTTTCCTGATTGTCAGAATACAAGTTCATATGCTTCTCAAAAAGATCTGATTAATATAAATACCGGCCTACTATAAGAAGTTTTTCTTCTGCCAGTTCTGACCTCAAAAAATAATGAAACCAAATAAGACCCCGCTTTGGAAAAAGCAGGGCTGTGTAGTGATAAGTGAGCGAGAATAGAACGAAATCACAAATAAAAGATTAGCGGCTCTTATTTGGCTCCTATCAGAGCTTTAACCACTCTTTCTGGTAAATAACCATGAATCCATCTATCTAAAAACTGTTTGATTACGCATTTCTCCAGGATTCCAGGCCACACACAGCAGTTCTCTCTTGTCTCTCAAGAATCTCCATCAGCGGGGGATAACAATTATCTTCTGCCCTTCAATCCGGAAGCCTACATCTTTATAATAAAATGACAACAGGTTTATGAATTCCTCAATTGGCTCCTGGAGAAAGTATGATCCAACCATTGTGTCATTAACTTTATCCTGGTAAGGTTTTACAAAAACAACCTCCATGTTTTTATACCGTGCAATCTTTTCCAGCATGGAGGTTAGTTTTTCACCATTGAAAACAATCACGCCTTCCATCCAGTTTGTTACAAAACCAGTATCAACCTTGGATACGGTAAATTCAATAGCATTTTGTGGCAGAGCGGCCTGCTGCCCGGGATTCAGAACAACCCGGTGGTGGGAATTACTAACTGCTACTGCGCCTTTTGTCACAATAGCCTTTGTTGCTGATCCATTATAGGAGCTGATCAGGAAACGCGTGCCCAATACCTCCACGGTCATTTGGGGCAGCTTCACAATAAATGGCAACTGAAGTGTATCCCGTTTCAACCTTTGTACATCGAAAAAGGCCTCTCCCCTTAACTCTACAAAGCGGGCGCTTGTGTCAAAGGAAACCGGGAATCTGATCGAACTTTCAGGGTTAAGCCATACCCAGGAGCCATCGGGCAGGGCAACCTGTAGCTTTTTTCCTCTCGGAACATGTACAAAATGGTATTTTACACCCTTACTTGATTCGATTGTAGTTGTAGCCGGCGTATAAATTAATGTGGTATCCGATTTCGTAAGCCTGGCATTCTCCCCCATCGCTATTTCACCATCAGGCATACTGTCCAGGTAAATTACCTTACCATTATTCAATAACAATACGCGTTGGCTATCTGGATAATGCAGGCTGTCAAGTACAGGCAATTGGGCATATACTGGCCTTCCTTCTTTACGCTGCAAGCTGAGCCATACGGCAATACCTATTAAAGCAATGACCACGGCTGCTGCCAGGGTTTTAAACACCACCATCTGGCCACCTGCCTTTCTTTCCGGGAAAGCAGGATACAGTTTTTCCGCGAGCGCCTTCCAGGCTGCCTCGTCATCAAACTCCTCAAAAGATTCCAGGTAAGGTCCAAGGGGCGCCACATACAGTCTTTGTAAAAGCTCCCTGTTCCCGGCCCGCTCCTCCAGCCATTCATTCAAAGCCGCCTGTTCAGGCTCTGTCAGTTTACCTGCCAGTTGCCTCAACAACAATACCTGTATGTTTTCTATTTTATCCATAATGAGCCGGTGGCTATTAGTTATAACACCCAACCCTTTAAAACCTTACAGGCTATCAAATATTTTTTATAAATACCGGCTAAAGAAGTACCAGATAGGTATGGCAAACCTGATCTTATGGGCTACCGCATAGGCCCTTAAATAAAGGAGCGCCCTGTGTTTATTGGTATATACATCAGCTATGGAGATATGTAGTTCGGCGGCTATTTCTGCAGCCGTTTTCCCTTCCAGGATGGTTGCTTTTACAATAAATCGTTGCTTTTCAGGCAATTGTTGAATAAGCTCATAAATGGTGGCCATCAGCTCATTTTCAACAATCCGGGTTAAAACATCAGCTTCCTCAACAGTAGTGAGCCTGGCAATTTCTTGTTGTTTATCAGCATGTAGCGATTCATCGCGCAGGTAATTCAGGCTCCGGTTGTGGGCCGTTGCATACAGGAAATTGCGGAGTTTGGCAATATTATCAAACTGCCCTTCATGCCGGAAAAACTTTTCAAAAGTATCAGCCACAATATCTTCAGCCTCTACCCGGGATTGTGTGATCCGGAATGCATAACTGTACAAAGCTTTTGCGTATTCCATATACAGTGTACGTACTGCAGCCTTTTCCCGGGCGTTAACAGCCTGCATGAAACCGGGTGTTGTAAGCGCATGATTGATTGCTGCTCCTTCAATCGCATTCATTTATAGGAGTTTAGTGAAGATTAACATACCTGCTACTAACCTGGAACCGTTAATCCGTGACCGATTGCAATATAAAATTTATTGACACAATGGCCATATTTTGTAATGGTTTGCCCTTAGATCAGGAAAAATAGGGATTCTTTGTGAACTTCCGGTTTGCATTATTTGTAATTTCGGGATGGTAGAAAAGGCGATTTCTACTACTACGCAACATTCGAACTTCCCTTATTATTCTTTCCTCCCTGCCACTGGGCAGGTATTTGTTTACTGGTAAGGCAGTATACATATACTATTTTATTGTTCAAAAAAACGACCGGATGGAATAGATCCAGGCCGTTAAACCTGCTTTCTATGAAAGAAGTCACAACCTTGTCCCCGCAGGACCTGGAAAGGGTCCTGCATGCAGCGAGCATTATTGAAAACAATCTGAAGTACCACTACCGGATTCCCGAGCTGGCGGAAAAACTATTGATCAACAAAAACAAATTAAAGGAAGATTTCAAAACAGCATTTGGCATGGGCCCCTATGCCTGGCTGTTACAAAAGCGATTGGAAAAAGCCCGGGAGCTATTATTGGCTAATGCGAAACTTCGCACCATTGCCATATCAATAGGTTTCATCGGCTATCATGCAGAAACCAACTTTAATAAATTCTTTAAAAAGTATATGCACCAGCCACCGGCAACCTGGCGCAGAGAGCAATTGGTAAATGGAAAGATTGAACAAGAGAATAAACAATCCGCTTAATATTACTCTCAACCCAACCATCACCTATTTCCGCTGCTCGATCCTTCCTTGTGCATTCACCACCAGCTGCGATACCTCCCACCCAGCCAAATGATCCCTCAACAAGCCGAGGTTCATCAGCCGCCCCCGATCGTTTAGCCGCAGCTCAAATACACTGTCCACTAGCACTTCATCGATCAACGCTCCATACAACTCTTCCCCCAGTACATTGTATACCATCCTATCTATGACTAACCTGGTTTCATTGCCAAGCTCCTTATAGGTCTCTGAATATACAGTAAGCCCTATCCGCGGATTACCCGGCTCCTTGTTTACCGGCATGAACCACAACTTACTGCCATCAATACCCAGCTTTTGCAGCATGGGCCCTATAAAAAAGGCAACCGGCCTCGGCGGATGCAAGGCAATAAACTCCCAGCCCGGCAGTACAGGCGCTTTGGCTACCAGCCTTTTTACCAGGCCAAAATATTTGGAATTGCCATCTGCCGTGATCACCAGTTCATTCACTTTTCTTCCACCTGGACCATGGAAAATATACAAGCCCAAAAAACGTTGATAAGCCTGAATATGTGCATACAACTCACCATACAGGTATTGGTATCCCTGTTGTTCCCGTAGTGGCTCCATATAGGAGGTGTGGTGTTGCTTAAACCATGCCCAGAAATGTTGGCTTTTTGAATATTTCATAACCTATTTTTTAATGATTGTGATAGAAATAGTGTCCTGATCAACGTTTACTGTTCAGAAAGGCCATCACCTGTTCAGTATCCAATGCTTTATAGGTACAGAACTCCTGTACCGATACCAACTGATGCTTTTGCCTGCCCAGTAATTCCCGCAACGTCCTAAGTATTCGTTGCGCTTCCCGGAGACTGATGTCAAGGATTTCCTGCACCTCGTTACTGCGGATGCCCCTGAAGGGTTGATTATTTTTCATATTTTAAATTGGATGAAGAATAATTGTTTGCCAATACACAAGTAGCGTAATCATTGCTGCAGCTGCACGGGAGGGCCTTTCGGTATGGGCCAAAACATGGCCCGTGGATGAATAACAACCATTTTTTATTTTTTTAGCACTACAGAAATAAAGGATAAAAAATGCCACTAACCGCGTACTTAACGAATAACACATAGGAAGGTCGGGCCCGAAACAAACGGGGTAACTGCTAAGGAAAATTGTAAATAGATGGATGGAATCCCGGGCCGGTGGACAGGTGGCCCTTGCAATCATTACCAGAAGAGAGTAGTATCACTACTATTTAGATGATGCGCGTAAAATATTCCATAAACAAATCTAAAAATATTTTTATTCTTTCCACAAACGGCCTTCTTAAACAAAACACAAAAGAACCAAAGGTCAATTCCAGCCAAACAGTACACATACCGCATCTTCGCTAAGGCCCTTGTAGGCACAAAATTCGGGCAACGTAATTTCCTGGTGTTTTTCCTTACCCAGGTAAGCACGGATGCCGCCCAGCAGCCGGCGCGACTGGCTCTCCGATTTTCCCAGTATCAGTCGCACCTCCTGCGTGCCGATGATCCGTAAGTCCCTTGGCTTATTCATATTTTTTGTTTGACCCTGAATCAATAATAACTATCCAATACAAACGTAAATAGTTTTTGGATACTTACCAACTCCCCGTGTCGTATTACGAACCTTTTGACGCATTTGTCGTAATTGTCGTAATTGTAATCCCATATCCTTCCCATATAGTTCCCATATAAATCCCATATCCTTCCTATATACACCCCATATCAACCTCATATCAACCCCATATCAACCTCCTGCCAGGCCCATAGCACTTCCCGGGCAAATTCATAGCAAGTTCACCCGGAGGCCATACCAGGTCCATAACTGGCTCATATAACCCCATCCCAGCACCCAGGCTCCCATACAACAAGATTCATTTACTACACTTCCCGTCATTCCTTACACGCTCAGCCAACAATTACAAACACCCTCATTACAGCCTTATCAGTCACATCATACACTATCGGTCATGCACATTTGGAAACACCCCTTCGCAGGTTGTACGTTTGTTGTGAACGCTCGTCATGACAGCGAATATTCAATCACATTTCAAATTCAATTTTATGCCAAAACAAAAAGGCACACACAGGTTACTGGGCACCACAGGTGACATGACCTACCAGAAAACAAAAGACGGTTATACCGCCAGGGAAAAAGCCCACATCAGTCCCGAAAGGATAAAGAACTCAGAAAGCTATGCCCGCGTACGGGAAAACATGGCCGAGTTTGCACGCGCTGGTAAGGCCAGCAAAACCTTTCGTACTGCATTAATGGCCGTACTGAAAGCCGGATCGGATACGAGGATGACCAGCCGTCTCACCACTGAGATGCTGCGCATCATCAAGTCTGATCCCGTCAGCGACCGTGGCCAGCGTTCCTTATTGCTGGGTGAACTGGATACCTTAAGTGGTTTTGAGTTCAACAGCGAAAGCGAATTGGCACAGGGTTTCCGGACGCCCTATCAAATTAGCTTCAACAGGCAAACAGGTCAAAGCACCATCAGCATTCCCGCATTCTCTGTAAGGGAAGCCTTGTCCGTTCCCGAAGGCGCTACACATTGCCGTATTGTGTCGGGAATCGCCTCGGTTGATTTTGAACGATCAACCCACTACAGCGATTTTAAAAATAGCGTTGATCTGGCGTTGAACGATGATAGCTTGGCAGCCGTCACCCTGACACCCCAGATACCCGGATCAGCTACAACACCAGTATTCCTGGTATTGGGAATCACATTTTTCATTGCTACCAATGCTAAAATGTATCCCGTCAACCGGTCATTCAACCAATTGCGCCTGGTACTGGCAGATGTAGGCGCTTAATTCCTTCATTTTTTCACCTCAAAAATTAAAGATCATGAGTATTCAAGAAAGAATGCAATCGCCCACTCCGCCCTTTTTCCAAAGGCTGCGGAACCTGTCCATCATCCTGGCAGCCATCAGTGGCGCCATCCTCACCACCCCGGCAACATTGCCCGAAATAGTGGTGAAGGTAGCGGGCTACCTCGCTGTAGCCGGTACCGTGGCGGGCGCTGTAAGCCAGGCTGCTGTAGCCAAAGAATAGGCCGCTCCCTTATTCTTTTTTAATCGCGCTGTTGCCATAGCAGCGTACAAAAAAGGCCGTCATGTTCCCATGATGGCCTTTTCCTTAACTTTGCACGCACTATGCAACTCTTTATTAAAAATATGGTGTGCGATCGCTGCATCCTTGTAGTCAAACAACAATTGGATCAACTGGGCCTTACCCATAGCCATATCCAGTTGGGCGAAGTGGAACTCACCGGCACACCCTCCCCTGCCCAACTCCAAACCCTGCAATCCAGCCTCCAGGCACTGGGCTTTGAAGTGCTCGACAATAAAAAAAGCACCACCGTCGAAAAAATAAAGAATACCATCATCCACCTCATCCACCACCAGGCCAATGATACAGCGCCCGTGAAATTGTCCGTCCTCCTCGAAGAAAAACTACAGATGGATTACCATTACCTCACCACCCTCTTTTCTTCCGTAGAAGGCGTGACCATCGAAAAATATGCCATCCTCCAGCGCGTGGAAAAAGCCAAGGAACTGTTAATGTATGATCAGCTGAGCCTTGGCCAGATTGCCGATCAACTCGGTTACAGCAGCGTACAACACCTTTCCCAGCAATTCAAAAAGATCACCGGCCTCACCCCCTCCCATTTCAAACAGCTAAAGGAAAACAAACGCAAACCTTTGGATAAAGTGTAGCGGCTATTGTAGAAAACTGTTCAGGTAGCCCAAAATCGTTGCCGTCTGCATCATCAGGCTCACATGCCCCTGGCCAGGAACAATGGCCAGCTGCGATTTGGGCATAACCCCAAAATCGGCAATACCACCACCGCCCAATAATTGATAGGTCTTCATCAACTCTACTTTATCCAATCCATCATTGTCACCCGCTATGATTAATACAGGTGCGGTAATTTTGGCAATATTCGAATCACCCAGGTTGAATGGCTCCCGGGCAAAAGCAAGCATCCCCTCTATGAACATTGTCCATTTTGTTTTATCAGGCGCCACAGCATCATAGGCCGGCTTCATAGGCGAATTCGTAAAGATTTCAGGCTTCAATGTTTTAAACGCGGCATTTAACTGGGGCAGCCTGCCAGTAGTTTTATAAGTAGAAGAAATGATCACCAATTTCCTTAACCGTTTAGGGCTTTGTATAGCCAGCTGGTATGCCACCGTACCGCCAAAACTATAACCTGCAACATCAGCACTGTCAATTTTCAGGTAATCCATTACGCCTGTCACATCACTGGCCAAAGTACCTACCGATAATTTTCTATCCGAATACGGTGTATGTCCATGTCCCTGCAATTCAAGGGCAATTACTTTCCTGGTTTTCGACAACTCAGGGATCAATTGCGCCCAGTTCATATCAATGGTATAAAAAGCGCCATGCAATAAAACAAGGGGCCTGCCTTCGCCATATACTTCGTAATAAACCTTGATGCCATTTACTGGTGCATAACCACTGCCCGAAGGCTTGACCTGTTGTGCGTTTGATACAAACGCTGCAAACATAATGGCAATGAGTAACATGGATGTAAGCGCATGGCGTGTATTGTGTATTTTTTTCATAACCCTGGTTGTCTTTCGGTTTACATTTTATTGACCATACAAAATTAGACCCATTGCAGGATTGGGTACGGTGTAAAAGCGACAACTTAGGGGGGCGAATCCCCCTCATAATTATATACATATCCCCCCTAATCCTGTAACAATCACCCCTCCACCCCATCCTACCTTTACAAAAATGATCGGACTATGTCAACAGCAACAGCAATTCCCGTAAAACAGACATCAAAAGCCGCCACCAGCAGCCACCACACCATAAAAGAAACCTATCCCGTACTGGATATGACCTGTGCCGCCTGCGCCGTGAGCGTAGAATCCATGCTCAAATCAGTACCCGGCGTAAAAGATGCCGGCGTCAACTTCGCCAACCTGTCTGCCTGGGTTGAATACGATCCCACACAAGCCACCGTTCAGCAATTACAAGCCACCGTGCGCTCCATTGGATATGACCTGCTGATCGATAAAGACAACCAGGAAGAGGTGAAAGAAGAAGCGCAACGCAACCATTACCGCCAGGTAAAACAACGAACCATCTGGGCATCCATACTCTCCCTGCCCATTGTCATCATTGGCATGTTCTTCATGGATATGCCCTATGGCAACTGGATCATGATGGCCCTGTCTACCCCCGTTGTATTTTACTTTGGGCGTAACTTTTTCATCAACGCCTGGAAACAAGCTACGCACCGCAAAGCCAATATGGATACCCTGGTAGCCCTCAGTACCGGTATCGCCTGGTTATTCAGCGCCTTCAATACCATCTATCCATCATTCTGGCACCAGCGCGGCCTTCATCCACACGTTTACTTTGAAGCCGCCGCCGTGGTTATCGCCTTTATATCATTAGGCAAACTCCTGGAAGAAAAAGCCAAGTCCAATACTTCCTCCGCCATCAAAAAACTCATGGGCCTGCAACCCAAAACGGTATTCCTTGTTACCGCCAGTGGCGAGATTACCGAAGTACCCGTGGCTCAGGTAAAAATAAACGACCGCCTGTTGGTAAAACCAGGTGAAAAGATCCCCGTGGATGGCTACCTCGTTACCGGCCAATCCTATGTAGATGAAAGCATGATCACCGGCGAACCTGTACCCGTGGTTAAGAATTCCGGCGACTTTGTTTACGCCGGCACCATCAACCAAAAAGGTTCCTTCCAGTTTCGGGCCGACAAGGTAGGCGCCGATACCCTCCTGGCACAGATCATTAAAATGGTGCAGGAAGCACAGGGCAGCAAAGCCCCCGTACAAAAACTGGTCGATAAGATCGCCGGCATCTTTGTACCCGTGGTCATCGGTATCGCCATCCTCACCTTTATCAGCTGGATGCTGCTTGGTGGCGACAATGCCTTCACGCATGCCTTACTCACTTCTGTAACTGTATTGGTCATCGCTTGTCCTTGTGCCCTCGGCCTCGCTACCCCCACCGCCATCATGGTAGGTGTTGGTAAAGGCGCCGAAAACAATATCCTCATTAAGGATGCCGAAAGCCTGGAACTGGCCCACAAAGTAAATGCGGTGATCCTCGATAAAACCGGCACCATTACCGAAGGTAAACCCCTGGTGACCGACCTTATCTGGAACAACCAGTCCCAACAGCGTGCTCAACACGAAGCCATTTTATATGCACTCGAACAACAATCCGAACACCCACTGGCCCAGGCCGTGATACAGCATATCCAACCCGGCGATAAGAACATTTCATTTCAAGCAGTAGAAAGCATCACCGGTATGGGTATCAAAGGTGTGCGTGAGGGTATCACCTACCTGGTGGGCAACAAAAAGCTGATGCAGCAATACCAGGTATCCATCAGTCCCGAACTGCTGGCCCAGGCCGCCCGCTTGCAGGAAGATGCGAAGACCGTGATCTGGTTTGCCGCCAATAACCAGCTCCTGGCTTTGATGGCCATTGCCGATAAAATAAAACAAACCTCCAAACTAGCCATTGAGACCTTGCAGCGCAACGGTATTGAAGTACACATGCTCACCGGCGATAACCACCATACTGCCGAAGCGGTGGCCCGTCAGGTAGGGATCAAGTCTTACAAGGCCGAAGTAATGCCTGCTGATAAAGCCGCTTTTGTACAGCAATTGCAAAAGGAAGGTAAAGTAGTCGCCATGGTGGGTGATGGTATCAATGATTCCCATGCCCTGGCGCAAGCCGATATCAGTATTGCCATGGGCAAGGGTGCCGATATTGCGATGGACGTAGCACGGATGACACTCATCTCCTCCGACCTCACTGCCATCCCTAAAGCGCTCATACTGTCGCGCAAAACCGTGGCCACCATTCGCCAAAACCTCTTCTGGGCATTTATCTATAATATAATAGGTATTCCCATTGCGGCCGGCGTATTGTATCCCTTCAATGGTTTCTTGCTCGATCCCATGATTGCCGGTGCGGCCATGGCCTTGAGCTCCGTCAGCGTAGTGGCCAATAGCCTTAGGTTGAAAGCGGCGAAACTGTAAAGGCAGGAAGTGAGCTGCGAGCCGTGAGCTGCTTTACCATAATTATATACAAAGGCCTCGTAATAATGTAACAATGGCCCAGGCAACCGATAGTAATTTTACAACATCAATCAACATAACATTATTAAAAAATAAAACAATGAAAACAGTACAATTCAAGACGAATATCAAATGTTCAGGTTGCTTAGCTACGGTAACACCCGGCCTCAACCAGGCTGCAGGTGAACAAAACTGGAAGGTAGACCTTCAGTCGGCCGACAAGGTACTCACCGTGTCCTCCGAATCAGGTGATGAAGCCATCATCCGCGAAGCAGTCGAAAAGGCAGGATTTAAAGCAGAAGCAATTAATAATTAGATAGTAGCGGTTAGTAATGAAGGCATCGTAAATAAAAAATCCGGGGGCATTGATGCCACCCGGATTTTTTTTATTGCTCACCGCTAAAAGCTAACTCCTATTGGTTTGCCTTGATCATTTTATTTACCTGTACCGGTTTACCGTTTACATTGAGTGTAACCAGGTAAATGCCTGTAGGCAGGTTCGCATTTCCGGTAGCCACACGCAGGGTATGGTAGCCGGCAGCCAGCTTGCCAAACGCTTTTCTGAATACCAGCTTACCACTCAGGTCATATACATCCACACTCACATGGTTATCAGCAGCCGTATTGTTGAAATCCAGGTTGATCTGGTCGATGAACGGATTGGGATAAACCCTGCCGCCGGTGACCGCGCTGGTAGTTGTCCGCGCTGTTTCCATGCCCGCAGTTGCAGCCAGGATAGCCGGATTGTTGCGGCTGCGGTTCAGTATCGTACCGCCCCCGGGCACATCATCATAAGACTGGATCACCAATCCCGCATTGAAACCATACGCCGCTTCCTGGGTGGTGGAGAAGTCGAGCAGTAGCTCGCCGTTTGAATCGGCCTGCACATCGCCTATGTAAACGATCTTGCTCGAATTCATCCAGGAGTTCAGGTATACCGTGCGCCCATTGATCGTATAAGTACAGGTATAATTACCCGCTGTCCATCCGTTGGTACTCATACTTCCCAGGAACCCGATCCGGTAACGCTTGGCCTGGTTAAGACCCGTTAACTTCATCTGCGCCAGCTGCGTATTGTCGATCCAGTAGTTCGATTGCAATACCACGTCGGGAGCAATGCCTGAATTGTTGCCCGTGATCACACCAAAATTATTGTCTCCATTCATCGTTTTTTCGATGCTGAGCGTCATACCCGTCGGCTGGTTGGCCTGGTTGGGCAGGTTGCTGAACACGAATGGCTGATCGGGCAATGCCTCCAGGTTGAACCAGGGCGAGGCAGCATTGTACTCCGTTGCGATATTAAAGTTCACGTAAGTAATAGAAGCAGGTGTGATCGTTTTGCCTACATTGCTCCATCCGGTAAATACACCACCAACTTTAGCACGCACACGGTACCAGTACCTGGTATTGGGGGTCAGACCAGTACCAGTATAGGTAGTGGTATTGGCCGGCAGGTCAATACTCACTGCACCCGAAAAATCTGCGCTGGTTGCCTGTTGTAACTGGAAGCCGTCCACAGCATCTTCATTGCTGCATCTGTCACTCCAGCTCAGCATAGCCGAGTGGCGGTCCCGGGGCTCTACATACAGGTTCACAGGATTCAGGTTGATGCCCGGCGTAAATTCTTCCAACTGTATGGCCGTCAGGAACTGGTAGGTAGCGCTCGCCAACTTGGTCATATCAATATTGATCACGCCGCTTACCGGTGTCAGGTTGTTCAGGTTACCCGTTTGGTTGGTATTGTAACGGGCATTGAGTGTATCACTGGTACTGCCGGCGGCATACCGGGCACTGGCATCCAGGCCTTCATTCTGCGAGCCCACGATCACCACGTTGTACATTTTGCTGTCGTCCAGGCCGGTAAATCTTACCTGGCGGGCCTCCGTCTTGTTGTCCCACAATCCGCTCTTCAGCACCACATCAGAAAACACGCCTGTGTTATTGCCCGTTTGATGACCCAGGATAGAAATACCCTGCCATCCACCCACCAGTTGGAACCCAAAGGGCGTAGTGGCATTGTGCTCATCCTTCAGGTTATTGAGTGTAGTACCGGCATTGCCATAACCGGTATAATTGTTCCAGGGAGCAGGAGCGTTATCTCCATAGTTACCGAAATTGAGGTATACTGAACGGGTGTTTTGATCGCTCACGGAGATGGTCACCACTGCAGTTACTTCGCCGCCTTTGTCATCTGCCGCTTTCACCGTGAAGGCCGTAGTGCCCAGGTCGCTGGCAGTAGGCACTGCCACCAGGCGGTAATTGTTGCCACCCAGCGATTGCAGGCTCACATAGGACGGGTTGTTGACCAACGTTACCGTGACTACATCACCTGGCGTATCAGTTACCGTAAAGTCATCCTGCTCATTGGCATCCGTCTTCACAGCCAGGCTGCTCACCAGGCCGGCAATCACCGGCTTGTTATTGGCCGATGTGACAGCCACCGTATCACTGGGATCGCCTGCACCATAATTGTTCGCACCCACTACATAATAATGGTATTGCGTGAAGGGCGATACCGAGGGATCGGTGTAAGCCGTTGTACCAGCCTCCAGCGTACCCAGCAGGGTATAAGGACCGGGCCTTGTAGCAGCACGGTAAACCTTATAATAATATTCGTTGTAAGCCTGATCCGTCCAGGTCAGCTTCACACCTGTACCAGCTATCGGCTCAGCAGCCAGGTTGGTCGGCTTCACGGGCAGCGTACCATCATCATACTGCGCATCCACCACCAGTGCGTTCAGCACGCCACCTACTCCGTTGGCGGCATCTCCAATCATCGTGATGAGCACCTCGCCATTGGCCGCGGGCTGCACCTGGTAGATCGTGTCCGTAATATTGGCATTCATATAGAAAGGGATCACCGCCGTTTCACTGCCTATCTTATAGGTGGTGATAGCCGCAGGCGGGGTACCCCAGCCGGTATTGTTATTGCTGCCCATGAATACAAAATTGTATTTTTTGGAAGCATCCAATCCATACATCCGCAGGCGTAAAGTATCCGTAGAACCAGGCTGCCACCAGTATCCCCAGAAGATGCCATCCTTCATCACCGTATTGGGGAATACGCCGCCGCCCTGTACGCCACGATCGGTGCCATTGTAAATACCACTCACCAGCGTAATGCCTGCCGTGGTGGTAAGCCCTTTCGTATTCTTCAGGTTGGGCACATTGAATACACCCCCATTGTAGGTTTCCACATCATTCCAGCCAGCACCACCCGCTGTGAAATATTTCATATTGACCTGGATCTTTTCAGTAGGATCATGCTCAATCACCGATACGGTGAATGTCCTGGTATCCGAACCGCCAAAACCATCTTCCACTTTCAGCGTCACATTGTAAACACCACCCTGTACAAGATTGGGTGCCAGCTTCAGCGAAGCACGGCCATTGCCACTGTCGACAAAGCTGGCAAAGGACGGTTTTTCAAGGGCAGTCCACACCAGCGTACCATTGTCGTCATCATCATTAGCCACCAGCGCAATACTCCGCATTTCGCCTTCCTTCATTTGCACATTGCCAATGGGGTTGATCACAGGCAGGTTATTGCTGTTCACCTCCATATTATAGATGATCGTATCTTTTCCACCAAACGCATCCTCAACATATACTGTAATCCCATAAGAACCCTGATCACCAATCGCAGGAACCGATACGATATCGACACTATTGGCAGTGGCATTTTGTGCATACACAAATTGAGGCAGGGGACCTACCGTAAATGTCAGCGGATCACCATCGGGGTCATTGGCCAGTACAGTTTTAGTATGTGTTGTACTGTACCTGATCGTAAAGTCATTAATGTAAGCAAAAGAAGGGATCGAATTGGGCGTTACCACAGGGATCTCATTGCTGAAAGCCGAAGGACCGGCCACACCCGTGGCCCTTACCTTATAATAATAAGTCACATTCGCAAACAGCGTGGTATCAGAAAAACCAGTAGCCCCGGCTGGTAAAGTAGCCACTACCCGGTAATTACTGTTGTTGGTAGCAGACCGCAGTAGCTCAAAACCCGTTTCATCACCGGCATTGTCCTGCCAGGTCAGGTGCACCGTAGTAGCCGAAACGGCCTGTGCCGCCAGGGCCGACGGAGCAGCCGGGGCAGATGGCATTGGCAGCGTGGTTCCCGACGACTGGATGTATACCGACACATCGGTTGCACCAACAGCCCGTACCTGGTAGAAATAGTGCGTATTGGCCAGCAGGCCGGAATCAGTATACGTATTACCCGTCACCGTAGCCACCTGTGAAAAAACACCGGCGGCACTGGTGGAGCGTTGGATCTCAAAGCCCGACTCACTACTACTGTTATCAACCCAGGTAAGCTGCATCCTGTTGTAGGCTTTACCGGTAGCCACCAGGTTCGTAGGGGCTGCCATCGTGGGAGCCACCTGCTCAACGCTTTTAAAGACAGAATCAGGTACAGCTCCTTTTGTCAGACCGGCATCGTTCTGCCAGTTCAGCGTCACCGATTGACCGCTGGTAGCTTCAAAATAAGCCAGCGCAATGGGATGCAGGCCCGCCGTAAGCAGCATGCTGCCCGACGACTTACACGTGTTGCCATGCATATTGTCGTTATTGATCGTTGGCGTTCGCGTAAAGCCATAAGCCTGATCTATGAACAAGCGGCTGCCATCATCAGAACATACCTCAAAAATATAATTGGCAGTAACAGGCACATGAATATAGCCTTGCCACAGGAAACCAAAATTGTCGTTTCGGTTCCTGGGAGCGAGATCGATATTGGCCGTTATTCCCGTCTTCACAGCAGCAATGGCATTGAAATCGGGCAGGCTGGACCAGGACCCTTCATAATAATTATAAGAGAGGCCATTTACGTTCAGCCTGGTGGAAATGACGAGCTGGTTGCTGGGCGATGAATAATTGCCGGCTGCATCGCGGGCTTTCACATACACCGTATAAACCTGGCCACTGTCCAGGTTGGCAATCGTGAAATTCGTTTGCGTGGTAGTATACGTTTTGGAGCCATTGATGAAAATATCATACTTGCCTACCCCTACATCATCCGTGGAGGCTATCCACGATACATTGGCATAATTGGTGAAAGTACCCAGCAATTGCAGGTTGGAAGGAGCAGTAGGGCCTGTATTGTCCACAGCCGTTTTGGCACCCGCTTCATTGCTCACCACAGCAGCACCCGAAGCGCCTATTGCCCGCACGATATAATAGTATTGCGTATGCGTCGTCAGCCCCGTATTGGTGTAAGTGATCGTATTGGGCGGCGTGATCGTTACCAGTTGGTAAGGGCCACCGGGCGTGAGGCTGCGATACACCTCAAAGCCCGTCTCATTTTCCCCCGCATTGGGGTTATCACTCCAATCCAGCTGGATGCTGGTCAGCGACACAGCGGCAGCCGACAGGTTCTTGGCCGGTTCCGGTTTGGGATAACCGTTGGCATTCACTACCGTAAATACAGGCGAAGGCAAAGCCCCACAACCGAATTGCTCCACCACCTTAGCCATATAATCCCCGGCCGCAGCAGCATAAGCACGCTGGTTACCTACCACCGTAGTACCCTGCAGCCATTGGTAAGAAACATAATTAGCTGGCAGGATCAGCGGTACCGTAGTGCTGCCATCAGGGGCCGGCAATACTTTACTCTTCAGGCCATTCACCTGTGGAAGCGGTGTTTGCGTCACCGGTTTGGAACTGATCACAGCCGGCCTGGGCGACCAGGCCGACCAGGGCCCGGAAGCAGTACGCTTGAAACGGACACGATAACTGCCCAATGCCTTAATGGTAATTTCATGACCAGCAGCGTTATAATTGAGGATCACGCTGGGGTCCACAAGCGTTGTGCTGCCACTGCTATACGTTGCGATGGTAGCCTCATTCCTTTGCCATTCATAATTCGTAAAACCCGGGGTGATGCCCAGTTTTACCTGGATGGAAGAATCGGGGCAAAACGCATTGCGTTGGAAGAAAATAAGCGGATTGGCCTTATGCGCCTCATTCATGAATTCCTTGAAACCGGGTTCATTCCAGTGCGCATACCAAATACTGTGACCCTGATCGGGATACAGCGTATATTTGACATCTCCTCCTATATTTTTCAAATCGATATAAACACCCTGGGCGATCGTAGGGCTGGGCCTGGTATCCTTACCACCCGTAGCAAACCAGATGGGAACATGTACAAAAGCACCAAAATTGGTACTACCCGTAGCCGCCGCAGAAGGCATTCCGCCTGCGATCATTTTAGAATTATCAGTGATCATGCCCCAGGCTGCAGAGCCTCCTTCCGACACCCCCGCTACCAACACCCGGTCAATATCCATACGCACATGCCTGACCAGTGAATCCAACACCTTGTTGAGAACACTCATATAATTCGAATAGGGAATTCCCCAGGCGAACGAACAGCTGTTATTGTTCACCTGTGGAAAAAATACGAACCCATCAAAGTCTCCTTTATCCACCCGGTCCTTGAACTGCTGACCACCATACACCAGTTGCCGTTCATTGTTGTAGATGCCGCCATTGGAAGGACAGCCGGAAGAACCCAGACCATGGAAGAACATCAACACGGGATACTTCTTATTGATGCTGTCAGGATTGGTGAAGCTCTTGGGAAACTTCAGCCTGAAGGACATTTGAGTGCCGCCCGTATTAATGTAATAGGCCTTGTAGGAACTAACGTCCCAACTGCCGAAGCCTGTACTGATGCCACTGGAGGCAACACTCACCCATTTTTGCATGCCGGGTTGGTTGGGATTGGGGTTGCTGACAGAACCCAGTGCCGCGGCGGCATTCCACCGGACGATGGTATCTGCAGCATCAAACACATTTTGTGCTTGCAGCATGGGCACACAAAATAACATACAGGTTACTGTAAGAAGTAATAATCGCTTCATAATGCGGTAAGGTTAAAATCGTTAATTCAGTTTTTAAATACCTGGTAAACGGTTTCAAATAAGGATATGATCCCTGTATTGGCAAAAAACAGGAATGCTTGAAGAAGGTGATAGCGTGGTTTTACTTAAGAATAATTGAGGGTGGTAACTAAATCCAATGGATATATGGAATGAGGGAAGACAAATCTAGCGATCTTTTCTTAATACAACATCAAGGTCCCATTAATAAAATAAATCTTGATATTTGAAAATCATAATAGATAAGGGCTCCTGTTCAACTTTTATTGTAGGCCTCACCCTGCTCATTTAAATATAAATCACACTAAAAATTATGTAACAACCTTAACAGGATATACTTTACTTTTGTAATACCAATGAAGAAATTCATAGTTAGCATATTAGCCATTCTTTACATAGGTACCTCTTCGGGAGCCACCCTACACATGCACTTCTGCATGGGCAAGCTGGTGGAAATGGGCTTATGGCATGGAAAGGCCAACAAATGCGCCAACTGTGAATCCAAAAAGAAAGTCAATACCTGCAACAAAAAATGTTGCCAGGACAAACACAAAACACTTCAGGCTTCCCAGGACCAAAAAACAGCTGAAAGCGCCTTCAAACTGGCCGCCTTTACAGCTACCGCAACCCTGGTGAATAATTACCTCGAATTACCCCAGGTACTCCCCCTTGCTGTTGAGCAGATCCTGCCTCCAGCCCATGCACCTCCCCGAAGTAGTAAAGTCCACCTGTTCATTCTCAACTCCAGTTTCCGTATCTGATCTTCCTCTATTTACCGGGCCATATTACCATCCACCTGATGGTCATGATTATACTATCTAGTCCTCTTTTGCCCGGCTGCTGATTACTTCCTGTTTATTTTCTATTCAGTCATTAAAACGCCTCGTTTTATGCCTATCAACACACGTCGTGTAGCCATTCCGGCTGCCCTGCTGGCTATTTCCGCTATCGTATTTGTATCCTGCCGTCAACATAAAATGGATGATATGAAAATGGAACCTAAAAACATTAATTATCCCGCCGCCTATATTGTAAATGGCGAGAGCAATTCCCTGTCTGTTATCAACCTGGCCACCAATACCGTTACCGATACCATTCCTTTAATGGGCGATGGCGGTTCCATGGCCATGTGGCCACACCATATATACCACCATACTTCCGGTGCAACCCATCACCTGGCCGTGGGTGTACCAGGCATGGACCTGAGCGAAGGACATGCCGGTGGCATGGCCGGTATGAAAGGAAAGATACTCGTGGTCGATGCTGTAACCGGCGCCATTACCAAAGAACTGGAAACCCCGGCCATGAACCACAATGCCACCTTCTCGCCCGATGGCAAAGAATTGTGGACGGCTCAAATGGAAATCAGCGGTAAGGTGCTCGTATACGATGCCACAACCTATGCCCTTAAAAATACCATCAACGTAGGTAAGCAACCTGCCGAGGTAACTTTTGCTGCCGATGGCTCCAAAGCTTATGTAGCAAATGGCGGCGACAATACATTATCTGTTATCAACCCCGCTACCAAGGCCGTGATCACTACCATTCCCGTGGGTGCCGATCCCGTGGCTGCCTGGATAGGACAGGATGGAAAGATGTATGTAGACAATGAAGAGGGGCAAACCATCAGCGTCATTGATGTAGCCACCAATACCGTGGTACAAACCATCAACCTGGGTTTCATGCCCGGCAGCGCTGCCCACAATCCCATTAAAAAAGAACTCTGGGTAACCGATCCCGACAATGCCAAAGTACACTATTGGTCATGGGATCCCGCCGCTGGTCAATGGGTGCATGCAGGCGCCTTCACTACCGGCGCCGGTGCCCACGCTACCGCCTTCACCGAAGATGGCAATACCGCCTATGTTACCAATCAAATGGCCGCCAGCGTTTCTGTGATCCAAACCGCCACGCATACCAAGATCAAAGACATCACCGTAGGCAAAAAACCCAATGGCATTACCATCAAACAATAATCTTTTCCTTTTAATCTAAAACTAAACAAATGAAAAAGACAGTTTTTCTCCTGGCAGTTCTCTTTGGCGTATTGAGTTCTTCCACGTTGTTGGCCCAGTCCAACCAAACCGACTCCTTCAAGGTCTATGGCAATTGCGGCATGTGCAAGAAAAGGATTGAAAAATCACTCACAGCCGATGGTGTAGCCAAGGCCGAGTGGAATGTAGCTTCTAAAATGATGACCGTTACCTACGATCCTGCAAAGATCACCAATGAGGCCATCCAGAAAAAGATTGCTGCCGTGGGTCATGATACCGACAAGTTCAGCGCCGACGCCCAGGTATACGACAAGTTACCCGGTTGCTGCCTCTACGATCGCAAGAAAGCCGACAAAAAAGAAGATCATTCCGGTCATAAACATTAATCACCCATCCACAACAACCAAATAAAAATCATTCAGTATGAAACGTATTCTCGTAAGCACTTTCGCAATCGGCACTTTATTCCTGGCAGCCTGCGGCAACAACGAGGCCGGCACCGCTTCTCATGGAGACCATGAGGCGAAGAAAGATTCATCGGCACCAGCAGCTGCTGCTCCCGCCGATAACACCACCGCCATTACCCCCACTTTTGCCCAGGTAGACCCTGCCATCAGCGCCAGCCTCCAGGAAGTATGGCAACATTACTTCCATATTGAGTTTGCCCTCACCAACGACGATGCCAATGAAGCAGGCAATGGTGGCGTAGCGATGGTAGATGCCATGGCCAAAGTAAACAAAGCGGCCATGCCCGCCGATCAAAAAGCACTCTATGAAAAGAATGAGGAAGACCTGCGCGAACATGCTGAGCACATTGGCAAAAGCACCGGCGCTATCAAACACCAGCGCGAACATTTTGAAAAGATGAGCAAAGATGTATACGACCTCATCAAAGGATTTGGCGCAGGTAAGCCCGTGTACAAAACATTTTGCCCCATGGCCTTCAACGACAAAGGCGCCTTTTGGGTAAGTACCGACAAGGCCGTTAAAAATCCCTATTTCGGTAAAGAAATGCTTACCTGCGGCGAGGTACAGGAAGTAATTAAATAAAATCAGCTGCGAGCCATGAGCTGCGAGCTACGAGCCCAAAAGCTCAAAGTTCGCAGTTCACAGCTTGTCCCTCAAAAGCATTGCCGATTGCCGACTGCCGACTGCCGATTACTGATTGCTGAATCACAACACAACGCACCCCCATGGTACATCGTATTATAGAATGGAGTTTGAAGAACAGGTTTATTGTACTGGTTTTATCAGCCGGGTTATTTGTATGGGGTTTCTTTTCCGTCAGGAAGAATCCCATTGATGCCATTCCCGATCTATCCGAAAACCAGGTTATCGTATTTACCGAATGGATGGGCCGCAGTCCACAGCTCATCGAAGACCAGGTTACCTATCCCCTCGTTACCAGCTTGCAGGGTATGCCCCGTATCAAATACGTGAGGGGTAGTTCCATGTTTGGCATGAGTTTCATCTACGTCATCTTCAATGATGATGTGGATATCTACTGGGCTCGCGAAAGAGTATTGGAACGTTTAAGTACCGTCACCAGTACCCTGCCTACCGGCGTTACCCCCCAATTGGGTCCAGATGGCACCGGCGTGGGCCATATCCTATGGTACACCCTCGATGCTCCCACCGTTGACCTGGGCGAACAACGCGCCCTGCAGGATTGGTACATCAAGTTTGCACTGCAAAATGTGGAAGGCGTGAGCGAGATCGCTTCCTTTGGTGGTTTCCAGAAACAATACCAGGTCACCCTCGATCCCAATAAACTACTGTATTACCGCTTATCCGTGGCCGAAGTTATCAATGCTATCCGTGCCAACAACAATGAATCCGGTGGCCGGAAATTCGAACTGAGCGATATTGGCTACATCATCAAGACCTCCGGTTACCTCCAATCCATCGAAGAGATACAAAACATTCCGGTCAAAACACAGAACTCCATTCCCATCCGCGTGGCCGATGTGGCCGCCGTACAAATGACCGGCGAAACCCGCCTCGGCATTTTCGACCAGGATGGTGAAGGGGAACGCGTAGGCGGCATTGTAGTGATGCGTTATGGCGAGAATGCCGCTGCTGTCATCGAAAAAGTGAAAGCCAAAATGCAGGAAGTGGCCAAGGGCCTGCCCGATAAAGTGAAGTTCGACATCGTGTACGACCGGGGCAAGCTCATCACCGAATCCATTGATTCCATTAAACGTACCCTGGTGGAGGAAATGATCGTCGTATCACTCGTCGTTATCATCTTCCTGTTCCACTGGCGCAGCGCCCTGAGCATCATTATACAGATACCCATTACCCTGGCCGCCAGCTTTATATTACTCAATGCCTTTGGCATTTCCTCCAATATCATGTCACTTACAGGTATTGCTTTGGCCATTGGAGTGATTGTCGACAATGGCATCATCATGAGCGAAAACGCCTACAAGCATTTGTCCGAACGGTATGCTACCTGGCTTAAGGAAAACAAACAACCCGTTTAATTATGAAATGGTTTAGAAAGAAAACAAAGCAAGCCCCCTGGATCACAGAGGAAGAAAGACTGAAGGTTATTGAACAATCCAGCAAGCAGGTGTCGCGTGGCGTATTCTTTGCCACCGTCATCATCATTACCTCTTTCCTGCCTGTGTTCATGTTGACCGGTCAGGAAGGCAAATTGTTCCATCCCCTGGCATGGACCAAGACCTTCATCATGATCGCCGACGCCCTCCTGGTCATTACCCTGGCGCCTGTACTCATCTCCTTTTTCCTGAAAGGCAAGTTCAGGCCCGATACTGCCAACCCGGTCAACAGGCTTTTGGAGAAGCTATACACCCCCATTATAAGGATCGTCCTGAAGTGGCGCAAAACCACCCTGGGCATCAACATCATTGCCCTCATCATTACCATCCCCCTCCTGCGCACCCTGGGTACCGAGTTCATGCCCCCACTCGATGAGCAAAGCATCCTCTTCATGCCCGTGACCCTCCCCGATGTGTCCAATGCCGAGGCCAAACGCATCCTGCAGGTGCAGGACAAGATCATTAAGTCTGTGCCTGAAGTGGATAAAGTATTGGGCAAGGCTGGTCGCGCCAGCACCGCTACCGACAACTCACCCATCAGCATGATCGAAACCATCATCATGCTCAAGCCCACCAAAGATTGGCGCAAGGGCCTCACGAAAAAAGACATCATCAATGAGCTGGATGCCAAACTGCAAATACCTGGAGTGGTCAATGGTTGGACCCAGCCCATCATCAACCGCATCAACATGCTCTCTACCGGTATCCGTACCGATGTGGGCGTAAAAGTATATGGACAAAACCTCGATACCCTGGCTGCTGTATCCGAAAAAGTGAAGAAGGTACTCGAAGGCACCCCCGGTATTGCCGACCTCTATGTAGAGCCCATCACCGGTGGTAAATACCTGGCCATCGATCCCCGCCGTGCCGACCTGGCCCGCTACGGACTCACCATCAACGATATTAACCAAACCATCGAATCAGCCATTGGCGGCGCTTCCATTGGCAATACCGTTGAAGGCAGGCAGCGTTTTTCCATCAGCGTACGGCTGGCACAGGATTACCGCAACAGTGTGGAGCGCATCAAACGCATCCCCCTCACTTCACCCAACTTTGGTGAAGTGCCTCTCTCTGCTGTAGCCGATATTGCTTTTAAAGATGGTCCTCCCATGATCACCTCCGAAAACGCCATGTTGCGCGGCGCCGTCTTGTTCAATGTACGCGATCGCGACCTGGGCAGCACGGTGAGAGAAGCCATTGATAAAATGAACCAGTCCAATGGCGTGCTTCCACAGGGCTATTACCTCGAATGGAGCGGCCAGTATGAAAACCTCATCCGCGGCCAGCAAACCCTTTTGTGGATTGCCCCCATTGTACTCGTCATCATCTTTTTCTCTTTGTACTTCGCCTTCCATTCCCTGCGTGAAGCATTCCTGAGCCTCATCACCGTACCCTTCGCCCTCATCGGCGGCGCGTACATCATCTGGTTCTATGGGGTCAACCTTTCCGTAGCTGTAGCCGTAGGGTTCATCGCCTTATTTGGTATTGCTGTGGAAACAGGGATCGTGATGGTCATCTACCTCAACGATGCCATGAACCAACTTGTAAAACTAAAAGGCAACTCTAGAGAGACCATCACCAAAGAAGACCTGCGCCAATATGTGATCCACGGCGCCGCCAAACGCTTACGCCCCAAACTGATGACCGTTTGCGTATCCCTCTTTGGCCTCGTGCCCGTATTATGGGCCACCGGCGTAGGCACCGATGTGATGAAACCCATTGTACTGCCCATGATTGGCGGAGTATTAACCTCCTCCATCCACATATTGCTCGTTACACCCTTGATCTTCCTCATGAGCAAAGAATATGAATTGCGTAAATACGGAAAACTGGAGATACATGAAACACATCATTAAGCAAATAACAATCCTGGCATTGGCTTGCGGCCCCTTGTATGCACTGGCGCAACAAGCACCTGTACTGACATTGGATACCATCCTGAGCCGCATTGATCAAAACAATGTCCTCTTGCAATCCTATGGCCTCAAAGCAGAGAGCTATAAGTACAGCGCTGATGCCGCCACCGCCTGGATGGCACCCATGGTGGGCGTGGGTACCTTTATGACACCCTACCCCGGACAAATGATCATGGATGCCAAAGACAAAGGCAGCCTCATGCTTCAAATTGAACAGGACATTCCCAATACTTCCAAGCTCAAAGCGAAGAAGAATTATATCGCCTCACAGGCCAATGTAGAAAAAGCCACCCGCGATATTACCCTCAACGATTTCAAAGCACAGGCCAAACGCCTCTATTACAACTGGCTCATCGCCCGCGAACGTATCCGCGTATTGCAGCAAAATGAGCAGATCATGGTCATGATGAAGAAGATCGAAGAAGTGCGTTATCCCTACAACCAGTCTCAACTGGGCAATGTATACAAAGCCGATGCAAAGATCGAAGACAACAGGAATATGATGCGCATGCAGGAAGGCACCATTGCCAAAGCCCGGGCCTGGCTCAACAGCCTCATGAATTCCCCCGGCATGGCCGCCTTTGAACCCGATACGACCTTACAGCCCGTTTTTATACCCGCCCCCTCCCACGATACCTCCATGCTGGCCACCGTACGGAAGGATGTATTTAAAATGAACCAATCCATCCGCTCCATGCAACTCAATATTGAGAGCATGAAGAAAGAACGCCAGCCCGATTTCCGCATCCGCTTCGACCACATGTATCCACTCGATGCCATGATGCCCAATGCCTTCAGCGTAATGGGTATGATCTCCATCCCCATTGCCCCCTGGTCGTCTAAAATGTACAAGAGTGGCATCAAAGGCATGCAATACGAAATACAGGGCATGGAAAAAGAAAGGGCCGCCATGCTACAGGAAACACAGGGTATGCTGTATGGTATGCAGTTCGAGATCAAATCCATGCAACAACGCATTACCGCCATGGAAACCAAGATCATCCCTTCCCTTCAGAAAACAATGGATGCCTCCTTCCTCTCTTACCAGGAAAACAAAACCGCCCTACCCCTGGTCATTGATGCCTGGGAAGCACTGACCATGATGCAACTGAACGTGCAGGATGAAAAATTGAAACTTTACGAAATGATAGTGGATTATGAAAAAGAATTATATCGTTAGTACCGCCGCTTTATTAACCGTGATCATCGTGGCCGCTTCCTGCAAAGAGAAAACGCCCACCAAGGTACATGCCGGTCATGATCAGCAATTGCAGGTGGATACTGCCCTCAAGGCCCTTACCCAGCCCGTCAATGCACAGGTGATCGCTTCCATTCCCGTCATCAATCCGAAAAAAGGTCCCCGTACCTACACCATGGAACTAAATGGCGTAATGGCTTATGATACCCGCAACCAAACAGCTATCGCCAGCCGCGTAGCCGGAAGAATAGAACGCCTGCTGGTTAAATACAATTACCAGCCTGTTCAAAAAGGCCAGCTCATCATGGAGATCTATTCCCCCGACCTGGCCGCAGCGCAAAGAGAATTACTCTTTGTAGCCAAACAGGATGATACAGAAGGTTTATTGTCCAAGGCAAAACAGCGCCTCCTCCTGCTGGGTATGCAACCTGCACAAATTGAACAGGTGTTGAAAACAGGCCAGGTCATCTATCGGGTACCTGTATACAGCAATGCCAGTGGCTATATATTGGAACAAACGGCCGCTACAGCATCTGCCCCTGCAGCTCCGGCCATGGCTCCCGCTGCAGCAGGTGATGGCATGGGGGGCATGGGCGATCAGGCCGCCGCTGCTCCGGCACTCGCAGCTCCCACCTCCACACCCGTACTCTTACGCGAAGGACAATACGTAGCTGCCGGACAACCCGTATTCACCATTTACCAACCCAATAGCCTTGTCGCCGAGTTCTCCCTCACGCCACAAATGGCAGCAAGGCTCAAACGTGGACAATCGTTGACCTTTTATCCACCCAACGATAAAGAAAATACTACTACCGCCACCATTGGCCTCATTGAGCCCGTATTCAGAAACGGACAGAACTTTACCCTGGCCCGCATCTACCTCAACAAGCGTTCATTCAGACCCGGGCAATTACTCACCGCTTCCCTGCCCGTGGAATATGAAGGCCCCTTCTGGTTGCCTGCTGAGGCCGTTACCCGCTTAGGTAATCAATACATCCTGTTCCGGAAAACCAACAATGTTTTTACACCCATTGAGATTAAGATCACTGCAACTATTGCCAATATGGTACAGGTAGGTACCGATATGACCGGCTGGCAAATTGCTGCCAATGCCGCCTACCTCGTCGATAGCGAGAGCTTTATTAAAACCAGTAACAGCCCACAACAATAAGATTATGGAAAGAAAGAAATTCCTCCGCGCCGTAGCCCTGGCTTCCCTGGCCCCCGCTTTGTTCCTGGCGGCCTGCAAGGACAAAAAAGAAAAGCAAGCTACTACTGCAGCTGCTGATCAAAAAACCTATACCTGTCCCATGCACCCCCAGGTAGTTCAAAACAAACCCGGCACCTGTCCTATATGTGGTATGGACCTGGTGCCATTCGATAAGAACAACAAAGATGCTTTCCTCGAACTCAGCGAAAGCCAGATGACCCTGGCCAATATCACCACCACCATCATTGGCGCCAATGCCTTGTCCAACTTCAAACAGTTGAATGGCCGCCTGGTAACCGATCCCCAGCAAACCAGTTTTATATCCAGCCGCGTGGCCGGCCGCATAGAAGTACTGTATGTAAAAGAAACCGGTGTAAAGGTCAGCAAGGGACAGCCCCTGTATAAGATCTATTCAGAGCAACTGGCCACCCTCCAGCAGGAATTCCTGTTGGCAGTAGCACAGGTAAAACAATTCCCCGACAACGAAAAGTTCAAACAAATAGAACAGGCGGCCCGTCAAAAATTGTTGCTGTATGATCAAACGCCCGCCCAACTTGATCAACTCCTTCAATCCGAAAAAATATCACCCTATATCACCTACCCTGCCAATGCCAGTGGCACCGTAGCCGAGCTCACCGTTACCGAAGGCCAGTATGTGGCCGAAGGCGGCACCATCATGCGCCTGGAGGGCTATCAAAACCTTTGGGTAGAAGCCGATCTCTATCCCGCCGAAGCCGCCAACATCAAAGTGGGACAAGTATTGCAGGTAGTTATTCCCGGCTGGGATACCCAGGCCGATAAGATGACCGTACAGTTCATCAACCCGGCTTATCAAAATGGTACACAGCTTACCCAATTGCGCGGCACCATTGCCAATCCCAATGCCCAATGGCAACCCGGTTTACAGGCCGTGGTACTGTTGCCCATAACCAGCAAGACCGGTGTATTGACGCTGCCCGTAGATGCCGTGATCAGGGATGGCCGCGGTGCCCATGTGTGGATCGAAACCGCCAAAGGCAAGTTTGAGCCCCGCATGGTAAAAACAGGTGAGGAAGATTTTACCCTGGTAGAGATCACCGAAGGCGTTGAAGCAGGTGATAAAGTTGTCGTCACCGGCGCATACCTCCTGTACAGTGAGTACATATTGAAGAAAGGCGCCGATCCCATGGCCGGTCACCATCATTAAGCATTCAACATTCCCACATGAAATCTTTTGCCCGACGCACCTGGAAGATAGCAGCCATCCTGATCATCAGCATGGCTGCTTTACAATTATTTCCCCGACCTTTGAAAAACACCAGCACCACCACCCAGCCGGCAAATGTTCAATACCTGGCCCAGCTACCCGATACCGTAAGCGCCCTCTTAAAGCGGGCCTGCAACGATTGCCACAGCAACAATACCAACTACCCCTGGTACACCAATATTCAACCCCTGACCTGGTACCTGAACAAACACATCGTAGAAGGCAAAAAGGAATTGAACTTTGATGAGTTCCTGACCTATTCCAGGAAGAAACAGATCAGCAAACTGGAGTCCATTGCCGATCAGGTAAGAGAAGGTGCCATGCCCCTGACTTCTTATACCCTCATCCATACCGGCGCCGGCATCAATAAAGTTCAACAACAACTCATCATCAACTGGGCCACTACAACGGCCGCCTTACTTGAACAAAAACAGTAAATCAACCTACCATGGATCACCAACACGGGCACGAGCATCAACAGCAGCAGCACCAACATCATGACCATGCCAGCCACCAACATCCGGCAGCACCATCTCCACACCAGGACCACAACACCAACCCACCCATGGGCCATGCCGGTCATGACCACCATGCCATGATGATCAACGATTTTAAAAAGCGCTTCTACATCGTGCTTGTGCTGACCATTCCCATCATGCTGCTATCTCAAATGATCCAGCATTGGTTAAACATTCAGATCAGCTTTCCGGGTGATGCCTGGATATTGTTGGCCCTGTCCTCCTTTGTATTCTTTTACGGCGGCTGGCCCTTCCTGAAAGGCTGGTACCAGGAAATGCGCTACTGGAATCCCGGCATGATGACCCTCATCGGTTTTGCCATCACCGTGGCCTACGTTTACAGCGTGGCCACCGTAGTAGGTTTGCAGGGCATGGATTTCTTTTGGGAATTGGCTACCCTCATCCTCATCATGCTCCTGGGCCATTGGATCGAAATGAGGTCCGTAGCCGGCGCTTCCCGCGAACTGGAACTACTCATACAACTCATGCCCGATGAGGCCCACCTCGTGCAAGGCAACCAGGTGACCGAAGTAAAGACAGCTTCCCTCAAAGAAAAAGATACCGTACTCATCAAGCCCGGTGAAAAAGTGCCTGCCGATGGTATTATTACCCAGGGCGAAACCTACCTCAACGAATCCATGCTCACCGGTGAATCCAAACCCGTAGAGAAAAAGCAGGGCGATAAGGTCATTGCCGGTTCCATCAATGGCAATGGCGCCATCCATATTTCCGTATCCCACGCCGCCCAGGATTCCTACCTCTCCCAGGTCATCAAATTGGTACAGGATGCTCAAAAGTCTAAATCCAATACCCAGCTACTGGCCGATAAAGCAGCCCGCTGGCTCACCCTTATTGCCATCCTCGCTGGTATCACTACCTTCCTGGCCTGGTACGGCACTGGCAGCACACTTGCTTTCTCCATCGAACGCATGGTTACCGTCATCGTTATCTGCTGTCCCCATGCATTGGGATTGGCCATTCCCCTAGTCGTAGCCAAATCCACCGCCCTATCAGCCCAACATGGTTTGCTCATTAAGAACAGAACTGCTTTTGAAAACGCGCGTAAAATAACCACCCTCGTATTCGATAAAACAGGAACCCTCACCGTGGGTAAGTTTGAAGTATCACAGGTTCAACCCCTCACACCCAATATCTCCGAAAACGACCTGCTGAAATATGCTGCCGCCCTGGAACAAAATTCAGAGCACCCCATTGCAACCGGCATCCTCCAAAAAGCAAAAGAACAGGCCATCACCATCCTGCCTGTACAAAACTTTACTGCCCTTACCGGCAAAGGCATTGAAGCCATGGTGGAAGGAAAGGGCATCAAGGTGGTAAGCCCCGGCTACCTCGAAGAAAAAAAGATATCCTTGCCAGCCTCCTTTATTAGTAATGCAACCCAAACCATTGTCTTTGTGCTCATCGATGAAGAACTGGCCGGATCAATTGCCTTGTCCGATACCCTCCGCCCCGAATCCGCAACAGCCATTCAAACCCTGCACCAGCACAATATCAAGTCTGTATTGCTCACCGGCGACAACAAACAGGTTGCCGCAGCCGTGGCCAGAGAGCTCAATATGGACAGCTATTTTGCCGAAGTATTACCCCATCAGAAACTGGAGAAAATTAAGGAATTGCAACAGCAGGGAGCATTTGTAGCCATGACCGGCGATGGGGTGAATGATGCCCCTGCCCTGGCACAGGCCGATGTGGGTATTGCCGTTGGTTCGGGCAGCGATGTAGCCGCCGAAACCGCCGGCATTGTACTGGTCAATTCCAATCCCAAGGATGTGGTGAGCCTTATATTGTTTGGCAAAGCCACCTACCGTAAGATGATTCAGAACCTTACCTGGGCAACCGGGTACAATATTGTGGCCCTGCCCCTGGCCGCAGGTGTATTGTACAAAATGGGTATCCTGCTAAGTCCAGCCGCCGGCGCCGTCCTCATGACCGTCAGCACTGTAGTAGTAGCTATCAATGCCTCATTCCTGAAGATCAAATAGCTAAGCATTTTGCATTGAATATTGCACGTTGAACATTGAGCGTTGAACATTGAGCATTTTCAATTGAGCATTGAGCAAATTATTGGCCGTTGTACGGAAAACATGGCAGATTATACTACCTGTCTCCTTTGAACGAAGTGTGCAAAAATAATTAATTGTTATGCCGGTTGGGCATATCAGTAATATGTTTTAGTTTTACCTCCTGTATTTTTTTTAGCATCCTTTTCCTTCTTTTCTGTTTAAGCCTCGATTAGGTCCCAACCATCTTTTGCATGTCCCTCATCTGGTTACAATTATTGATGTTTTCTGATTAGTACTGTTGTTATTCGTCTGTCAGGACTTACCTGCACCCGAACGGGCATTTATTGCTCTATGCTATACGCTTTGTCCCGGTGGCAGTTTTTGTTCCTGTCAATAATAAACTATGCTCATGAGGCGGATGCCGAAAAGCCTTTAATAGAGTAGGCATAATTCAAAAACCCAAATTTCATATGTCAAACAATTCAATCACTTCAAAAAAAGGGAGCGCTGCCGGGAAGAAAATCTCCCTGGACTCAATCAGGACCATTCAGGATATGTGGAATACCGCAATCCAATGTTTTAACGATGGGGATTATGATACCGATGCCATCTACCTTATTTACAAAAGCATGAGTCCCAAGCTCACTTATCAGGACATTGCCAATGTGATCAGTGGCGTGTACGGTGATACCTACTGGACAGGTATCCAGATGGACGCCTCCATCCTGTCCAAGAGCCTGGTTCAATCCCTGGGCATCGACCGGGGTATTGCTGACCAGCTGTCTAAGAACGCCTTTACGCAATGGCGTGGCATGCTTTGCCGCAAGAACATCAATGATGTGGGTCTTATTCCTACGCCCGGGTCGTATACGGAAAGCCTCGACATCGTATGCAATGAGAACACCCCTTTGCAACCCCAGCAACTGATCGAAAACTGGAACAATGAATTCTGGAAAACGCCTGTAGTGGGTAAGAACTACATTTATGCCCGTACACAGAACATAGCCTTCCTGGGAGATATCACTCCTACGGTGCAGATGTTCTATACGACCGGAGGTTTCAACCAGCCCCCTTCTTCCTGGATACAGTGTTTTACCGAAAAAGGCAATAAGACAGAGGGAGATATTGTGCTGCTCAATGGTAAACCTGGTCCTATGGGGCAAGGGGTACGCGGCGCTTCGGAAGCCTTTTTCTTCAACCCAACCTCTACCGACCATGTTTGTGTGATCGCCGTAGTGGCCTATGATTTCTTTGCCAGCAATGATCCGCTGAAGATAACGCCCGGCAACTGGAATTCTCAAACCTGGATCACCCACAATGGCGCAGCAGCCTGGCATAACCAGGATCCACAACAAAAGGCGGAAGAGACTTTCAAATTCTACAACCAGGATGGTACCGAGGAAAAATTTGCTTTCCTGGTACAGTGCCGGAACGTGCCAACCGGTTCAACCATCCAGTTGCGCAATGAGGATGCTGCTGCCAAGTTTGATACCGGCGTTATCGAAATCGGTAACGAATCGCAGCTCATTGAAAAGGTCATAAAATTGCCTGCCTATTATAAAGGCGACCTGAAAATAAAGATCCATGGACCTGACGGCAAATTGTTGCCCGCTCATGCTGCTGTAGAGATCACCATGGCCTGGATACTGGAACATGGCCATCGCCGGTATATGGATGCCGTAACTCAACAGAATGCATTCAATACCTACAGAAATGCGCAGGACCTTTACCTGCCACTGAGCAGCTTTACACTTACTGGATCGAAAAAGAAATAAAAGTTTGACTGTAGTTTTATCAGCGCAACCCGGAGTTATTGACTAGCTCCGGGTTTGCTGTTTTTGTATGACAACTATCGCTCCCGCACCAACCGCTCATGCTCCACCGGTGTTACCACCACCGGGTACTTTTCAATGGTTACATTGCTGGGGTCCAGTCCAAAGTTCACCATCTCTTTTACACTGAGCAGTTTGAGATTGAAGTAACTTTTCATCAGGAAGTTCTTACCAAAGGACATGTCATTATCAAACGAGAGAAATGAATCAAGAATAAGAAAACGGAAATCACCTACTTCCGATTCCTGGTAGTATTGCTCATATCGTTCAGAGATATCTACTTCCCCGCTTTTGATCAGGTCATTCACTACCTGCCGGAAGTAATAGTCGATCCGCGGATCGATCCGGAAACCGAGATTGAACTCAATGAAGTACACATCATTTTTTACCAGCGTGTCCACATGATACCGCAAGGCATAGGGTTCATCCAATACATTCACGTGTACAAACCAGTAGATATCTGCCCGCTTGGGCGATTTGGACAGAATAGAATCAATGGCTGTTCTTTCTACCATACGCGCCGATCCCGAACTGGTGAGGTAGACCAGGTTGGTGGCATACTTGGGTATCTTTTCATCAATACTTAGCCGTTTCAGCAGTTCAATATAATTTTCAATAGGCACCAGTTTAGTAAGCGCCCGTTTAATGCCCCGGCCACGGTGCCATACATACATCACTGTAAACAGGACCGCGCCAATCAACAACGTAATCCAGCCTCCTTCTTTGATCTTTTGGAAATTGGCAATGAGGAAAGAAAACTCGATCACCAGGAATAAGCCTGTGATCAGCGTAACCCAAATGCCCGGCACCCGTTTTACGTACAGGTAAAAATTGATCAGCACCGTACTCATGATCATCGTAAGCGTTACACTCAATCCAAAGGCCGCTTCCATCGCAGTGGATTCCCGGAAGTGCAATACCATACCCAGGCAGCCTGCCAATAAAAACCAGTTAATAAACGGAATATAGATCTGTCCCTTGATATTTCCCGGAAATACGACCCGATGGCGGGGCCAGATATCCAGCCGGATCGCTTCATTGATGAGCGTAAAGCAACCACTGATCAGGGCCTGACTGGCAATGATGGTAGCCAGCGTGGCGATAATGAGCGAGGGCAGGTAAATAGCATCCGGAACGATATGATAAAACGGACTCACAACGCCCACCGTTTCACCGGTATGTTGCAACAGCCAGGCAGTCTGTCCACCGTAGCTCAAAATGAGCATAATCTTCACGTAGATCCAGCTGATGCGAATATTGTTACGGCCACAATGTCCCATATCACTGTACAAGGCTTCAGCCCCGGTAGTACACAAAAAGATACTGCCCAGAAGCCAGAAACCGCCCGGCACTTCGCGCAACATTACCCAGGCATAATAAGGATTGAGCGCCTTCAATACACCGGGTGAGCCGCTCATCGCCATCAATCCCAATATTCCTATGAAACTGAACCATACCACCATTACCGGACCAAAGATCTTACCGATCCGTTCCGTGCCAAACTGCTGGAAGCAGAACAGCCCGATCAGTATTACAATAATGATCGGCACCGTATTGATATGTGGATTGATCTTCTGTAATCCTTCAATGGCCGAAGCAACAGATATCGGAGGAGTGATAATCCCATCAGCCATGAGGAAGGCCCCGCCGGCCATGGCCGGTATCAGCAACCACTTGCCCCAAAAACGGCGAATGAGCGCATACAGCGAGAAGATCCCCCCTTCTCCTTTATTATCCGCCTGCAGCGTAATGATCACATATTTAAGCGTGGTTTGAAAGAACAGCGTCCAGAAAATGGCCGATAAGGCCCCCAGCGCCACATCCTCTGTGATCACCCGGTTATGAAACACCGCATTGAGCGTATAGAGCGGCGAGGTACCGATATCGCCAAATACAATGCCCGTGGCTATTAATACACCGGCAGCAGTAATACGTTTGTGAAAAAGGGTAGGCGATGCAGAACTCATAAGCACAATTTGAGCGCCAAAATACTATAATTCCTATTGGCCCCAAGTTTTTGATGCGCCCCTAAGGTGTTTTGGGTCTTCCCAGGATCAGCGACAACAGGAACAACACAATAAATATATAGAACAGTATCTTGGCAATACCAGCAGCGCTGGCTGCAATACCACCAAAACCAAGTATGGCCGCAACAATGGCCACGATCAGGAAAATGACAGTCCATCGTAACATAACTAAAGATTTTAATTGTTTACAATATGGTCAATGCCAATCAGACCGTTTGTTTATATTTCCAGCATACAAACATAAAATACTTCCTCTTGCGGGAATTTGTCCCTCCCCGCAACCCTGCTCCCAGGCTTGTGGCCCGTTTTGAAGCAGCAATACAGTTAGCTACTCATCGTTTGCGTTAATGCGCGCGTAAACTGCCCACAATCAACGATACAACAAATCCTACCATGAAAATAAAGAACACCACCCTGGCTATAGCCGCTATTCCAGCGGCAAAACCTCCAAACCCAAGCAGTCCGGCAACAAGCGCTACGATGAATAGCCCAATTGACCAGCGTACCATAACAACCAGTTTTGTTTGTTATTCTACAAAGGTCTGTTTAAAAAATGATGCCTTGATAAATGATTGATTCTGAATCCCCTCCTGCGTAGATTTTTCCCCGGTTTGCTCTCCGGCGGGCATTTTTGCTCCCTTGGGAGCAATCGTTTTGTAGCAACATAGTTGCGTGTTCAACGCGGCGCCGTAGGTGACGCTACCGTCCTAAAACAAATACGTAAAACTCAGCTTTGCAAAGAAAGGTGTACCTGGTGTGAAATGTATTTCAGATACCGGAGCAGCTTCATTGAACAACCGGCTTTCCGTATCAAACTGCGTTTCCTTCCATTGTTTATCAAAGATGTTTTGAATGGCAAGACCGATCTCATATTTCTTCCGGTTGAATCCTACAAACCCATCCGTAATAAAATATCCCTTGGCTACCGTGCTATTATCTTCATTCGCCGGCCTGTCACCCATATAACGGTACCGCAGCGATACATTGATGCCCGGTTTTGTTTTTACTGTAAGTCCGCCGATCGAAGTAAACTTCGGCGCCAGTGGTAAATAGTTTTCTCCCTTGGGGGCATCCACTGCCCGTCCATGCGAATAGTTGAGGTCAACATCTGCATACAGCCAACTCAATGGCTGATAGCGCACCGAAAGGTCGGCCCCATACCGGCGACTCTTACCACTGGGTTCTACTACCCCCTCATCACCTACATATACAAATTCCTGGTCCAGCCACAGCCACCATACCGCTGCATTGACCAGCAGGTTTTTAGCAGGCTTCAGCACCGTCCCCAGGTCACTGCCATAAGCAGGCGGCAGGATCGTCAAGCCATTTTGTGGCACCACTACCCTGGTATCATTACTATGAAATCCTTTGCCGCTGCTGAGGTAAAATTGTGCATACGGACTGGGATGATAATAGAAACTAAGCTTGGGACTCAGGATATCCGCCGAAGCCTTCCCCTTGCTATTCCCATTCAGCTTATCTGTATATGCATCATGAAAATAATCATACCGCAGGCCTGCATTGATACTGAATACCGAATTGAACCGGAACGTTTCACTCACATAAGCAGCCAGGTTATTTTCCGCAATATTGCCCAGCATCATCGGATTCGTTACAATCGTCCGGTCCCTGGTGCGCGACAACTCACTGCCTTGCGTCCGGTCGATGCGCACATTAGCTCCTATTTCCGAAACGATCTCCGTATTACCGGCAAAGAAAGTTTTGTGGTAACTGCCATTGTATCCCAACAGGTCTCTTTTTTCCCGTTGTTTGATCTGGTCTCCATTGATGGGATCTTCCTTGAAGAAAGTGAAGTTCGAAAATAGTTCAAATCCATAACGTGAATAATATACCTGGTTCTTGAAATAAGAACCGTTGCCCAGCGTGGTGGTCAATAACCCATTCACATTGATGCGCGAGGTCTTGCCCCCTTCATTGGGATCGATGGCCCCATAAAAGCCAATCAGCTTACTGGCCACTGCCCGGTCAGGTATCTGCCCCGAAGCATCCCATTGGCTGGAAAACACAGAAGCCGAAAAGCTCAGGTGATTGTGTTTGTTCAGGGCCCCTGCATATTTACCAAAGACATTCACCCGGTTAAAATCCTGCGGATTGTCAAAGTACCCCTTCGTATACATGTATTCCGAAGCGATATAGGCCGATTGCCCTTTGGCCCGGGTGGCCTGATTAAGCAGGTTGAACATACCCACTGCCCGTACTGTATTGAACATGCCCCCTTCTACCTTCACCGAATTATTGGGCAATACATTGAACGTTTTGAAATCTACAAAACCCGTAGTGGTAAAATTCCCTTTCTCCGCATAATACGTGCCTTTCTTGAACGTCACATTGTCAATCAGTTCAGGGATCACAAAATGCAGGTCTGCATACCCTTGTCCATGCGCATGTGATACCATATTCACCGGCATACCATCTACGCCAATATTGATATCTGTACCATGATCAATATCAAACCCGCGTAGGAATATCTGTTCAGCCTTACCCCCACCTGCATGCTGGCCAATAAACAGTCCCGGTACCATGCGGAGTACTTCCTGCGAGTTATTGATTCCCCGCATTTTAATATCCAACTTGCTGATCGGTCTGTATTGTTCTCCTGCACCGCCCGATACCGTTACCTGGCTCAGTTGTACCGAACGTGCCTGCAACTTTATAATATTACCTCCTTTAATAAGATCGGAAACAGCAATAGTGATAGCTTCATGTCCAATGGCTGTAATGAGCAGTTGTCCATCAGCAGGAACATTTTTGAAGTAGAACCGTCCCCGTTCATCAGAGATCGTTTGCCTGCCTTCGGGCAGCAGTTTTACAGAAGCCCCATCCACCGCCAGTGAGGAGCCGGCGTCAAGGATCAATCCCGACAACTCTTTGGTTTGAGCAAACAGTACCGTATGACCCAATAACAACAATAGTAAAAGCCGGTATCCCATGACAGTTAGTTTTTTTTGCGAAATAGCTACAAAATTATACAAATACCCCGCATGCCGGGACCACTTGTCATCCTCCCCCGCCTTCCGCAAAAAATTCTCCTTACATTTACACCCACAATCAACCAAGCGGATGCCCATTAACCCTTGCAAAACCTTATTCTTATGGAGTTTGTCACTGCTGCTGGGTGCAGCCACTACCGCACAGGTGGTACTGCGGTTCGACAACCAGTTCAATGGCAGGAAAGTGATCCTCGACTCCCCTTCCTACAATCCCGGTTACAGGGCCCCCTTCACCATCTCCCGCTTACAATACTACATCTCCAATATTGTATTTACCCGTACCAATGGACAACAACACATCGTACCCAGGGCCAACAGTTTTTTCCTGGTCAGGCAGTCCAGCGATTCCAGTAGAAATATAGTATTGAATATCCCCGATGGCGTTTATTCATCCGTCTCTTTCCTGGTAGGTATCGACAGCCTCACTTCTACCCTGCCCATTGAACAAAGAAAAGGCGTACTCGATCCTGGCATGGATATGGCCGCCGGAGAAGGCATGTACTGGACCTGGAACAGCGGTTATATCTTCTTTAAAATGGAGGGCAGCTCCCCCGCCATTCCGGCCGACAAGACCGGCTTCCGTGAATTTGAATACCATATTGGTGGTTATGGAGGGTTCAACTCCCCTACCATCAACAATATCCGGCGTATTGCCTTCGATCTGCCCGCGACTGGTCCCCTGCGCGTACGTAGCCACCAGCAAGCCATTGTACACATTCGCTTTGAAGCCAGCCATGTTTTTGACCAGCTCGACCTGAATAAGCATCACCACATCATGCTAACCCCCATCAGTACCCAAATTGCCAACAACTATGCGGTGGCATTTACCTATGGAGGCACTGAATACACCAAATAACCAGCATGAAAAAACGAACTTACCTATATACCTTCACCGGATTAACCCTGATAGCCCTCCTCTCCGGGTTCCTGCAACAGGAAGCTGCAACCGGTGCCAGTCTGGCCGCCGATAGCGTGTTCCCCCGCCCGGCTAATTTCCCCCCGCCCGTATATGATTTTACCAGGAACAAATTCACTAAAACCAAGATAGAACTGGGCCGTAGATTGTTTTATGATGGCATCCTATCAAAGAATAATACCATCAGTTGCGGCACCTGCCATATACAGGCCGCTGCCTTTTCACACCATGGCCATCGCCTCAGCCATGGCATTTTTGATTCCGTAGGCGCCCGCAATGCCCCTCCCTTACAAAACCTGGCCTGGGCCACTGCCTTTATGTGGGATGGCGGTGTAACGGACCTCGACCTCCAACCCCTGGTGCCCATTACCAACCATGTGGAAATGGGCGAATCAATGGATAGCGTATTACATAAGATCAGGAAAGACCCTTATTATCCTTTGTATTTTGGCGCCGCCTTTGGCAATCGCGAGATCACCACCGCCCGCGTCATGCAGGCCTTGAGCCAGTTCATGACAGCCATGGTTAGCGCCAACAGCAAATACGATAAAGTAATGCGCAAAGAAGACAGTCTTACCTTTACAGAGCCAGAGGCCAAAGGTTATGCCGTATTCAAAGCCCAATGCGCTTCCTGCCACAAAGAACCCTTCTTCACCGATTTCAGCTTCCGCAACAATGGCTTGTATCCTTATAGCCAGGACTATGGACGTATGGGCGTTACCACGCAACCCGGTGATAAATACCGCTTCAAAGTACCTTCCCTCAGAAACATTGCCCTAACGGCTCCCTATATGCACGATGGCCGTTTCAAGAACCTCGACTTCGTATTACAACATTATGTCATCGACGTACAACCAACCGATAATATCGATCCCCTGCTCGTTCAATCCTCCGGCCGCACCGGTCTACTCCTTTCTGCCGATGATAAACTAGCCTTAAAAGCCTTCCTCTTCACCCTCACCGATTCTGCATTCACCAGGAACAAAGGGCTAGCGGAGGTGAATATTTGCCCCACCTGCGTCAGGTACTAGTTTAAAAGTTAACAGGTTAGAAGGTCAACTTATCAACCTATCAACTTGTTCACTCCCCTTTTCAACTTATCAACATAACAACCTGTCAACTTCATTTCCCTTAACTTTGCCCCGCTTTAGGTTCATCGCCCCATCATGGGCAATGATTAAAAGGGAATCCGGTGATCAATAATCCGGAGCTGTCCCGCAACTGTAAGTTCTTTCGTGGATCAATACATAACCTGTCAAAGGGCACCCACGAATAGCTGGATCTACATACCACTGTTGCTGTTTTGTACAATGCAAACGCAATGGGAAGGTGTTCAGCGCAGAACAAGCCAGGAGACCTGCCTTCAGCATCATACTTAATTCATAGCTTTCGGGTAAAAAGCATGAATGATAAAGCTGCCAACAGCTTATTCATTTTTTTCCCTGTAGTTATGCCACTGATCGATGCTGTAAGCAGCTATCTGTTCATGTGCATACCTCCACCAGCATAGGGATGCCAGGCAATCCGCCAACCCGTATTAATTAAGTATGATCATTCCCTGTTTAAACCATACTTAATATAATACCAAATGAACAAGTGTTTATCGCGCATCACAGGGGCATTATTCCTGTTACTCCTGTTGAACCTGACCGCCTGTAAGAAAGATGATTACAAACAAGCCAAAATTACCGGCAAATATGAAAATGGTATCATCCTCGTCAATGAAGGTTGGTTTGGTCATGACAATGGCAATGTCAACTTCTACCGTTATGGCGCCGATACCATTGAACAAATGGTTTACCACAAGGAAAATCCTGGCAAGGAATTGGGCGTTACCACCCAGTATGGCGCTATTTACAATGACAAACTCTACCTTGTTTCCAAACAAGGCCCCCTGGTAGTAACCGATGCCAAATCTTTAATTGAAACCGGCCGCATCGCTACCCTCCCAGCCGATGGCCGTGCCTTCATGGGTCTCGACAATACCACCGGCCTCCTCAGTACCGCCGATGGAGTATATAAACTCAACCTGTCACCTTTATCTGTAGGCGCTAAATTAGCCGGCATCACGGGCGAAACCGGCGCCATGCGCAAAGAAGGCAATTACATCTTTGTATTGAACCAAAGCCAGGGACTGGTAGTCCTCAACCAAAGCGATCTCTCCATCGCCAAAAAGATAGCCGGTATGAACCAGGGACTTTCCAAAACACCTGATGGTGGCCTATGGGTTGCCGGTGGTAATGCTCTCGTAAAAATGAATACCACTACTTTAGACACCAATAAAGTAACCCTCCCCTTCTCCCTGGGCAATCCCTGGTTTGCCTGGAATGTAGGCACCGTCACCACTTCCTCCACCGAAAATGCTGTCTTCATCGCCAAAACAATGCCCTGGGGTGCCGGTGGCAACCAAATTTATAAATACATTACCGGCAACAGCGCCTCCCTCCAGTCGCCCTTTGCCACCATCCCCACCGGCAAAGAGTTTTATGGTGCTGGTGTTGCATACAAAGCGGCCGGCAACGAAATCGTAGTAACAGCTATTCAATCGGGTTATGGACAAAACTACAAGTACAACAGCCTCTACTTCTATGATGCGGCTACTGCCACCCTCAAGAAAACAGTATCTTACGAATACTTCTATTTCCCTGCTTTAATGATCGTACAATAATCCCCTAAACACAACTAATTAATTCAACAAATAGTTATGAACAAGTACCAACAACAATACCTGTACGCAGGGCTCATCATTGCCCTCGTGCTCGCCCTGCCAGCCTGTAAAAAAGAGGATGCTCCCAAGCCCCCCGCCACCGCCAACATCTATTATCCCGCAGGAGGAACATCCATCCCCCGTTATCAGATTGTCCGGTTAATAGGCATGTCCTCTGTTACCAATGGCGCCTTTGAATGGACAGTCGACGGTGTAGTAAGTTCAACAACCGACACCTTGTATTTTGTCAGCGATACCGAAGGGCCCCATGAAGTAGTACTGTCAACAAAAGGGGGAGGCGACAGTGCAACTACCAAATTAACGATCCAGGTAAACAAAGAAAACGCCACCTACTCAAAGAAAGTAGCCAAGGTATTCGACTACTTCCCCGCTCCCGGCCAATTCGTAAATGCCCTTCCGGTGTGGGCTACTGGTGAAACAGATGCCCAGGTCATTGCCAAAGCAGAGAATGCATTGAAAACAGGCGGCCTCATCCACCTCGGTGGCTTTGGCGGTTATGTAGTAGTAGGTTTTGACCATGCCATCATCAACCTGAGTGGTAAATCCAGCTTCAAACCACTGGGCAATGCCTTCAACCAATGGTCCGAAGCAGGCATCATTGAAGTGGCCCTGGATGCCAATGGCAATGGCCTGCCCGATGATGAATGGTATGAGATCGCAGGTTCTGAATACAACCACCCCAAAACAGTGAAGAACTACCAGATCACCTATCACAAGCCTGATGAAAATAAAGTCCCTACACCCAGTAAAACCAATCCCAACCTTACCGATACCACTTATATCAAGTGGACCGATAACCAGGGCGGTTCAGGCTACTTATCCAAAAACAAGTTCCATAGCCAGTCTTATTATCCCCAGTGGAAAAGTGCGGCAACCATTACTTTCAAAGGCACCAAACTCACAGCCGATAATGTAGGCGACCAATCCGGCAGCGGTACTTTCTTTGTAAGCCCTGCTTTTGAATTTGGCTATGCTGATAATTGGCCCAATAACGATGCCCGCTCCGAAATAAAGCTCGATTGGGCCGTGAACAAAGCAGGCAAGCCCGTCAAACTACCCGGTATTCATTTCGTCAGGATCTATACCGGCATACGCGCCGAGGCAGGCTGGCTGGGTGAAGTATCCACGGAGATCATGGGTGTGGAAGACCTGAACCTCAAATAATAACCAACCCGGAAAATGATTCGAAAAACCATCCTCCTGAGTGTATCCTGTAGCTGCGCCCTCACCTTGTGGGCGCAGCACAGCGATACCACCAAAATGACCCACCTGGATTCCGTAGTGGTCACTGCCGACCGTATCGCTAAAGAAGTAACGCCTGTACAAACTTTATCAGGCGCTGCCCTGAAAAACCTGAGCGTACTTTCCGTAGCCGATGCCATCCGTTATTTCTCCGGCGTACAGGTAAAAGATTATGGAGGTATTGGTGGATTGAAGACCGTGAATATCCGCAGCCTGGGCACCCAGCATACCGGCGTTTTCTATGATGGTATTGAACTGGGCAATGCACAAAATGGCACTGTCGACCTGGGCCGGTTCTCGCTCGACAATATGGCTGCCATCTCCCTCTACAATGGACAAAAGAGCGCCCAGCTGCAAACTGCCAAAGACTTTGCCTCAGCAGGCGCCATCTACATGACCACCCGCACTCCTGCTTTTGCTGATGGGAAGAACAATAATATAAGAGCCACCGTCAGGGCCGGATCATTCGGCACCATCAACCCCTCCCTGTTGTGGGAACACCGGGTAAACGATCACATCACCACCTCTTTCAGTACCGAATACCTTTATACCAATGGTAAATACAGGTTCAGCTATGCCAAGAAAGACGGGTACGATACCACTGAAGTGCGTAAGAACGGCGATGTATATACCCTGCGCATGGAAGCAGGCATCTTTGGACAAGTAACCGGTGGCGAGTGGAAAGCCAAAGCCTACTGGTACAATAGCGAGCGCGGTTATCCCGGCGCAGCCGTCAGAGAAACACCTGGTCGTTTTACCCACCAGGACAGGCAATGGGACAATAACCTTTTCCTGCAGGGTTCCTTCCGCAAAAACATCAGCCAGCGATACACCCTGCAGCTGAATGCCAAATATGCCTATGACTATCTCCACTACCTCTCCGATCCACGCCTCGATGTTACCACCCTCTATGTAAACAACCATTACCGCCAGCAGGAAGCCTATCTCTCTGCAGCCAACCTATTTACCATCCTTCCCGGCTGGACAGTTAATGCAGCAGCTGATTTTTTATTCAATACCCTGCGGGCCGACCTGGTTGATTTCGTATACCCCCGCCGGTATACCACCCTGGGTGCCCTGGCCAGTTCCCTTCACCTCAACCGGCTGAAAATCCAGGCCTCCTTACTGGGTACCTTTGTACAGGAGAGAACCAAGGCGGCCAACAGTGCCGCCGGCAATAAAGCCGAATACACCCCCTCCCTCATCCTGTCATTCCAACCCTGGAAACAACAGGACCTGTACCTGCGGGCATTTTACAAACGCATCTTCCGCATGCCCACCCTCAACGACCTTTATTATACATTCATTGGCAATAAATATCTCGATCCCGAGTATACCACTCAATACAATGCCGGCATTACTTATACCCGCAACCTGGGCCATACGGTCTTGCAACGCATAGAGGCGCAGGCCGACCTGTATTTTAACCAGGTAAAGAACAAGATCGTAGCCATGCCCACTTCCAACCAGTTCCGCTGGACCATGATGAACCTGGGCTATACGGAGATCAGGGGCATCGATGTATCCATACAAGCCCTTTGGCAACTGGCACCCCAGTGTTTCATGAATACCCGCATCAGTTATACCTGGCAAAAAGCGCAAGACTTCACCAGCAAGGCCAGTCCTTATTACGGTGGACAACTGCCCTATATACCATGGCACAGTGGCTCCCTGGTACTAAGCCCTGCCTACAAAAGCTGGAACCTGAACTATAGTTTTATCTATACCGGCGAGCGCTACGAAGCGGTGGCCAATATCCCCGAAAATTATTCCAGGCCCTGGTATACCCACGACCTGTCACTGTCAAAAACTACCAGCTTCCGGAAAAAGGAGATCAGGCTTACCGCCGAGGTCAATAACCTGTTCAACCAGCAATACGAAGTAGTACAATGGTATCCCATGCCGGGCATCAATTATAAACTGATAGCTTCCATCAACCTGTAACCAACCAAACACAACGCCTCCTCACCATGACATACAATGCCTGCAAAAGAATCTTCCTCCTGGTGCTGACAGCAGTACTCCTGCACGCTTGTCGCAAAGGAGATACAATAGTAGCCCCGACCATCAAGCCTGTTACACCCGGCACCAATGGATTGGTGAAAGGTTTCTTCCTGTTGAATGAAGCCAATATGGGCAGCAACAAAGCCTCCCTCGATTATTTCGATTACCAGTCGGGCACCTACCACAAAAACATTTACCCTACCCGCAACCCAAACATTGTAAAAGAGCTGGGCGATGTAGGTAACGACATTCAGATCTATGGCAATAAACTCTATGCCGTGATCAATGTATCACACCTGGTGGAAGTGATGGATATCAATACCGCCAAACACATTGCTACCATTCCCATTCCCAATTGCCGGTATATCACCTTCGATAAAGGGTATGCCTATGTAAGCTCTTATGCCGGCCCTGTATTGATCGATCCCAATGCACGCCTGGGTTATGTAGCCCGCATCGATACCACCACCCTTACCGTGAAAGATACTTGTGTGGTAGGTTATCAGCCCGAAGAAATGGTGGTGCGCAACAACAAACTCTATGTAGCCAATTCAGGTGGGTACCGCGTACCCCGGTACGACAATACCGTTTCCGTTATCGACCTGCCATCGTTTAAGGAAACCGCTAAAATTCCCGTAGCCATCAATCTCCATCGCCTCAAGCTCGATGGACAAGGCAATATCTATGTCACCTCCCGTGGAGATTATAAGAACACCCCTTCCAAAGTTTATATCATCAATGCCGCCGACGAGTTATCCGACTCCCTGAACATCGCCGCCAGCAATATGGCCATCATGGGCGATTCTGCTTATGTATATAGCACCGAATGGAGTTATATCACCAACAGCAATACCATTACCTATGCCATTATTGATACGAAGAAAAAGACCATCGTATCCCGCAACTTCATTACTGATGGCACCGAAAAGAATATAGCCATTCCTTATGGCATTGCCGTGAACCCTGAAACAAGGGAGATCTATGTAACTGATGCAAAAGATTATGTAACGCCCGGCAGGCTCTACTGCTTTTCACCCGATGGCAAAAAGAAATGGGATGTGGAGACCGGCGATATACCCGCTCATTTTGTATTCACCCGGAAACGGTTGAGTGATATGCCGTAATGAGTTAAAAAGTTAACAAGCTGATAGGTTGACAAGGGGTAAACTGGCTGTTCAATTGCCAATCCCCACACATTCCTTCACTCCGGTAAAGATCGATTTCCATACCAGGTTGAAGAAGGATTTATGAATATCCCGGTCATAGTGAACCCTGGCCCGGCGTACTTCATCATTTTTACCGGGATTGGCATTCTTTACCTGCATATTGGCCAGCAGGCTGGCAAACTTCTTTTTATCGAGCGATTTGTCTACACTGTCCTTCTTTAACAGCGATATTTTCAGGTCATCATAAAGTACCGTAAGGTGCCCATCTGCCACCCGGTCATTGCCTGTGAAGTTAAAATGCAAACTGGTGATGGTGCCCGTTTCTATCTTAGCCAACCCCATCGGTTCCGTCAATTCATTCACCCCTTTGGCGCTCATCCTCCCCATCTCCCCTTCAATGGTAAACTTGCCATTATCAGGATAGAAATGGATCAGCGCTTTAACAGGAGCTTTATTCAGGAACCGCGCATTGAACTGCACCTGCATCGGGTTATCTGCCAACCTTTGCCGGTGACTGGTGAGGTTATTAACCCGGATAGCTACCTCAAAGAATTGTACTTTCCCACTCTTTTCACTCTTTCCATTCCGTTCTTTGTATTCGATAAAGGAATGGTCAAAATGCACTTTCCCGATGGCCAGGTCAAAAGGCAGCTTCATGAGTACCTGCTGTGGGTACGTACCGATCCGGCTCTTCTTGTCATGCGGATAAGAGAGATCCCGGTAAATGCGAATGCTGCTTTTGCCCGACACCAGGGCATCTGCTTCTACCTGTCCCTGCACCAGCAAGGGCACATTCAGGTTGGCCAGTTCAATCTCCTGCAGGTCTATATCAAACCGGTCATTGGCATATTTAAACTGTTGTAGAAAACGTTGTTCGGGAAGCATGGGGTCAATAGCGAAGCGGTGAATACCCAGTTTTTTTTCCCCACTGTTGAGGTGGATATCCCGTACCTCATAATGATACAATTTGTCCTGACTCGTCCAGTGTACTTTTTTACAACTCACCAACGCCTGCTCGGCAAAAAGGATGCGCGTGGAATCTTTATCATGTACACTATCCACCGCAATCCGGAACAAGTCAATACTTACACTGTCAAATTGCATCCGGGTATCGCCCGACTTCCAGTCCCGCGTGATCAACGTAGCATTCACCACCGATACCGTATCTATTTTGATCAGGTTCAGGTTGCCGAGTATTTGCCGGTATACTTCCTTATCAGGCACCGACATCAGCGAATCCTTGCCCTTACCCGTGAAAAAGAGTTCTATACGTGGCGACTGGATCACTACTTTGCGACCATCAACAGTACTGTTCAGTAATGCCTTGGGCGTCTTTACCCCTGCCACCGTTAAGGAAGGGATTTCGATCTTCACCAATACCGAAGGCGCTGCATTTCCCCTGGCCATCGCATTGTATACATTGGAATCTGGCGCCAACCGCAGGTTCGTCACCGTAAGGTTACCCGCTACCTCATCAATATCCAGTTTATCCGTTTGTATGCCATACAGGTTATTCGTTTTATCCGATACTGTTTTCGCCACACTGTCCTTAACGATCTTGCGCTTGTATACATTCCAGGTCACCAGCCCCCCTGCAATCAGGAGCAATACCACTATGATGATGATGTTTCTTTTCGACATAGGCAAATGATTAATTACGAATACTGCATGTAGTATTACAACTTCCGGGCCTCCGGACTTTCGTCCCGATAGCTATCGGGACCGGCTTCCCAACAAAAATGCGGCCCAATCAGGAACGATCAAACCGCATCTCTTTCTTAGGGTGGTTTTCCTATAAACTTCCTTATGGTGGCTTCTTTAACTGGCTACAGCGTAAAAATTGATCTGGCCTTTATGCTTTTTATAATAAACAGTCTCTGTCATTTTCACCCGCAACAAAGTAAGTCCCGGCTTGAGCATGAGTGCGTCACCCCCCGCTCCTGTTTCATGACCAGGTATCATCCGGTTGGCAATACCCGTTACTTTCATGTAAATGCCTTTTACTTTGTCAATGTATTTTAGTGATACCGGGAATTTACTGGTCTCTACCGGCAGTTCTTCCGCACAACAGCACCACAGGTACTGATTGGCATCTATAAACACCGTTTCCACCAGGAACCGGTCCTGTATAGCTACATCATGTACTTTTAATGCCCCAAAAAATGTTTTCTCTATAAATCGTTTTACGAATTGCAGGTTATCAGGAAGGATAAAGCGCATAGATTAATGTTTTTAGTTGTTAGAATTCAAGCCAATATCATTGGATGCAATTTATAAGGCCGCAATTGAGGCTTCTCTTGCAACAGGTATTTGCAGATTGCATGCCAGCACCACTGCAGGAGACCAACTGTTCGTTGCCGATGCTCAAAGTAAGAAGCATGTTCTACCCGCACCTTCACCAGCATTACCTGCCGCAGTGATGACGAAGTAGGTGTTGCATGAATACCTGCCAATTCCCTGATCGCTGCCTGATCCGTGATCACCAGTGCTTCACCCGACACCTGCAAATAGAAAGGTTTGCCTTTGCGATAAAAATCCAGCCGTGCCGGGAACTCCTTGTCCCCCTCTTCAATGAACAGGTCGGGATTGTGCAGGAAGAACCAGATATTTCCTTCCTCATCAACCCTTGATACTGAAATTATAGAGGTAGGCAATTTAAAAGTGGCATTGCCTGTATTGGAGAAAAGCGCACTGCCAATTTCCTGGATACGGTCGGTTAGGAAACCGATTTGTAGCTCGCTTAACATGGTACTGATTTTAACTTACCATTTTCAAACAATATGCCCCTGCTTAAGCACCCGATCTGTAGAAATCCCTACCCAGGTTAGGGACAGATTAAAAAGAATGAATGAACTTTGGTCAGGCTGGCCTTTTTGTTGAATAGGATATTCCACAACACTATTTTTATGACAACCCAATCGTCCAGGGCCAGCCATCTAAAAAATGCACGCTTATTCAATAAGGTCAGTAGCAAGCTCACCCATGCCTCCGGAAGTCCGGCCGCTTCCATCCTGGCTTTTGTATTGGTGATCGGATGGGGTCTTACCGGCCCGCTTTTTGGATTTTCCGATACCTGGCAACTGGTGATCAATACCACCACAACCATCATCACCTTCCTGATGGTGTTTATCATACAACAAACCCAGAACAAGGACACCATTGCTATCCACCTGAAGTTGAATGAATTGATTGCCTGCCACGAGAAGGCCAGCAATCGACTGGTAGATATTGAGGATTTGACTGAAGAGGAGCTCAACGTAATTAAGAAATACTATACCAAACTATCTGAGCTATCCGAAAAGGAGAAAGACCTCCACAGCTCCCACTCCCTCGATGAGGCCAGTGAAAACCATCAGCAAAAAACCAAAAGCCAAAAGAAAAGTAACACCTAATTCATTGCCCTCAATAAAGGGATTTTCACAAAGAAGGTAGTGCCTTCCCCTTCCTTTGTCACAAACCAGATCTCTCCCTTGGCTTGCTCTACGATACTTTTACTCATGGCCAGGCCCAGCCCTGTACCCGACGACTTGGTCGTAAAATTAGGGGTGAATATTTTTGATTGCGTAGCTTCCGGTATACCACCACCATTGTCCGAAATACTGATCGTAATGTATTCCCCATTCAACTCTTCCTGGATGCGGATGATATGCTGCGGCCGGTCTTCACTGGCCTCAATGGCATTTTGCATCAGGTTCGTGAACAGGCGGTTCAGCTGCGTTTTATCGGCAAACAGCAATACTTTATGTGGTACCGGCTCCCAGCCAAAATCGAGGTTCTCAGTAGCCTCATACAGCGAAGTGAGGGAATACAACATTTCATGCAGGTCAAATACTTCGTTGCGCGGATTGCCGATATTGGCAAACTGCGAGAAATCCGATGCGATCTTCGACAGGTGATCTATTTGTTCAACCAACGTACGGGCCACACTGGCTGTCATTTCCTTTACATTGGGCGAGTTATCATCAATTGCTTTCTGCAGGTATTGGATACTTAGCTTCATGGGCGTAAGCGGGTTCTTGATCTCATGCGCTACCTGCCGCGCCATTTGCCGCCAGGCTCCTTCCCGCTCACTTTTGGCCAGCGATTCCGCACTCTCATCCAGTTTACGCACCATCTTATTGTATTCCGTTACCAATACCCCGATCTCGTCATTGCGGTGCCAGTTGATCTCCTGGTTCATTTTACCCAGGTTAATATCCCGCAGCTTTTGCGTAATGAGCGTAAACGAGGAAGTGATCCGGTTGGTGATGAACAGCGCAATGGCGCCAGCCACCAGGAAGATAAAGGCATTAAGGTTAATAATGGTAACCAGGAAATAAGAGATCTCCTGCGTCAGCTCTACTTCTGCGCTATAGGAAGGCACATTCAGGTAAGCTACAGCATTCCCGTCATCATCCCGCACCGGTGCATAGATACTGAGGTAATCTACCTTACCTACTTTTTCATCCGTAACCGTTTGCACCTGCCGCAACGTATGCAGGCGGTAATAAGCAAGCGGGTTCATCTTTTCACTCAGCACCCCCCGGTAATAGATATCTGGATTGGACGTCACCTTCAGGTCGCCAGAGGTGTCATACAAGTTCACATCCATCCCGTGGATATCCGAAATATCCCGCATCAGCTGCTCTACTTCGTCACTAAAGCCTGGCTCGTACAGCATTACCCCTTCATTAAAGGTAGAGTGATCGTCCAGCTTTTTCTCCACCTCATTCACCATGATCTGGATGGCCCGTGTGAGCCGTTCCTGGTTATTACGGTGATAACGGTTGATGATAAAAATAATATTGGCCACCCCGATCACCACAAACAGCAGCAGGCTGATCATGATGATGGTGCTGTGTATCTGCGAGCGGATGCTTAATTCAAAATACTGACGGAAAGAGGTTTTATGCAGGCGGGTACGCATCAGGAAGGCCACAATGCGGTAAAAGGCCAGCAGGAACAGGAAAGTACTGAACAGGTAGGCAAAAAGCGTGATCGCCTCAATAAATGAATTGTTTTTCCGCGCTACTACCACTACCTTATCCGGTGTTCCCCGGTACCACAACTCCTCGTACCCACCTTTTTTTACAATGCTGTATTCCTCTTTGCGCGATTGCTTATTGAGCGAGGTAGGAAAAGCATAATCATTATAATGCGTTATCAGCTGCAGGCTATCATAAATGGCAAAGGCATAGTCAGGTGAGTAGCCAGGCGTTCGCTCCCGCGTTTGTTTGAACAGCTCCGGTACCAATGCCTCACTTTTGTACCGCTTGGGGTCCGACAATACAAACAGGAAACCAACCGTCACATCATTGCTGTCAATCACCTCTTTTTTAAAGATGTACGAGAACTTATCGAACGACCGCTCAAAATACCGCAGGTCGGGTATATTGGTGGCCTTTGATTGGTTGCGGAATATTGTATTGAGCGTATCATAAGAACCCCGTTCTGTATTAAACAAGGGATTCATATCCTTATCGAACGTAAACAGCCAGGTATCGTATTTATTGGCATAACCAATAAAACCCGTATTGCTAATGCTATCTTTCAGCCGCGCATTTTCCTGCTGGTTATAAAAGCGATGGAAATTGGGTTCCAGGAAATTATTATCCAGATAGGCGAGCGCAATACTCAACAACCGTTCATTGGAAGGGTCTGCCTGCGAAGCCAGCCTTTCGGCAAATCTTTTCCGTTGATCAAATTCGATCTTCCCATTCTCAAAAAGAACGACCGCCGCCATCGAAAAGGAAAATACAAACAACCAAAACAGTACTTCCGATACATTGAGGCGATAGTTCATTCCCGCAAATATCTTCTGCTGCATCAGCCACATGAACAACAGCAGCCACAACAACGTATAGAGATTCAGTTCTACCATGGCATTATTGCGCTGGAAGCTCAGCAACAACAAACCCAGGAAGGCCGTAATGATATACACTACATAGTTCCGCTCCCCCACCAGTTTCCCAATGACCGTGAGAAATATTTGCGACAGTAAAAAATAACTAAGTCCCAACGTAGCCATCACCGCAAAACCTATAAAACTGTATTGCTCTACCAGGCTGAAAAAATTAGCTACATCAAACGACATCTTCGCATCCGATACCAGCGTTTGCAATACATCGGCAAACGTGAAGGTGCAAATTACCAGCAGTATCAGCACGCCTGTTGCCGCCCCCCAGTTCTTCCAGAAACCTTTAAATGCATGAAGCGTGGAATTATTGAGCCGGCGGTTTACAAAGATCACCATCCAGCAAAACAGGAGCGAATTAATGAGCAGGTCGCCCAGCGAGCTTAATACCAGGCTGGAACCGTAGATATAGGGATCAAACAGCTCAAACTGTCGCAGGTCTAGTATTTCCGGGAAGAAATAAGATGATAAACGAAGGACCAACAACACCCCCACCAGGAAAGAGGTCCCAAACCATAAGCCGTATTTACGGCTAATCTGGTGGGCTGTTTGTTGCAGGTACAAAAAGAGCAGGAAGAACCCTGCAATCACCAGCAGGATCGACCAGATATTGTGTTGCTGCAGGTGCTCATTGATACGTTGCAAATAAAACAACGTATTGCCCTTCACACTTTTTACCGGATAGGCTGTGGGCGATAATACCAGGTCTACCCGCTCTACCGCTTTGGCAAAACCTGCAAATTCTTTCTTCAGGTTTTCATTCTCTACAAAATACTTCCATACTACCGGTATAAACGCTTGTATAGTAAATTCCCGGTTACCGGCCAGCGTAATTCGCCGGCTGCTGTATACATATTGTCCATTCCTGAGATTGGTAAGCCGGCTGGTATCCATGCCCCAGGCGAAGGATACATTCGGTAAGATGTTTTGTGTGTTCCAAAACACCAGGTGCGGTGTATTGGCCGAATCATGGGCGTGCTCATAAATGAACACATCATACCCCTTTTTCGTATCCAGTACCCGGTTCAACCCCGCTTCATCATAGCGCTGTTCTACCAGCTTACCCACCTGGGCAGTATCACTGGCAAATGCCTGGAAGTCTTTTTCCTTTTCCTGGATCCTTTTTTCAATGAGGTTTACATAATACCGGGCCGTGGTAGTGCCAATTACATACTTATTGAGGATGAAGGCTACGCCGAAAAGGCCAATTGCAGCCAACAGATAGATATTCTTACTGAGCCAGTTTTTCAGCAATTGCTTCAAGTGCCGGGGTTTTGTTTTTTAATGCTGTTCCAGATGGCATCCATTTCGGCCAGCGACATATCTGCCAGGGATTTACCGTCCAGGTTGGCCTGTTGTTCCATGCGGGTAAAACGGCTGATGAACTTCTTATTCGTCCTTTCCAGCGCATTTTCAGCATCTATCTGCAAAAACCGTGCATAATTGACCAGCGAGAACAGCAGGTCACCGAACTCCTCCTCTATTTCCGCCTGCCCCTTCACCGCCACAGCTTCCTGTAATTCATCCATTTCCTCCTTCACCTTATCCCATACCTGCTCCCGTTCATCCCACTCAAACCCTACTTGTTTCGCCTTTTCCTGCAACCGTGTGGCTTTTACCACCGCCGGCAAGGCCTTCGGCACCCCGCCCAATACAGAGGTTTTGCCCTCTTTGAGCTTCAATTTCTCCCAGTTCTGCTTCACTTCCTCCTCATCTTTCACCGTAATATCTCCGTAAATATGCGGGTGGCGGGATACCAGTTTGTCCGAAATCCCGTGCAAAGCCTCTTCCAGCGTGAACTTGCCCTGCTCCGAACCTATTTTGGCATAAAATACCATGTGCAGCATCAGGTCGCCGATCTCCTCCTTAATACCCTTCCAGTCGCCATCCGTAATAGCGTCTGCCAGTTCATAAGTCTCCTCAATCGTCAAGGGCCGCAAGGTCTCCACCGTTTGCTTCCTATCCCAGGGACATTTTTCCCGCAGTTCATCCATGATCGTCACCAGGCGCAGGAATGCTGCCGCCACCTTATTTGTTTCCATCAGTAATATGTTTTAGACCCGGAAGATCGTGATCGTAAAGAAAAATATAAACAGGATAAGCAGCGTAAAAAATGCCAGCATATTCAGCAGGAAGAATTTGAGTATCGTCATCCCCCGGCCCTGGCCATAAAACTTACGCATGGCCTTATAAGTATAAAAAACACCACATAGGATAAGCAGGGCTTCAAACCAGCCGATCCAACCCTGGTGCGTATACTGCCGCAGCTCCATGACTGAAAAATAGAGCAGCAGGAAAATAAACGTAAAAATATAGAGGTAAATGAAAAAGATACCATGTTCTACATAATAGATCTGCTTGTGCCGGATGTACAACAATTTCATAAAGAAAGCATACAACGGCAGCGAAATGAATAGCAGGTACGGCAAGGAGTGCATAAACTTGTCCGCCAGGTCCTCCAGCAGCTTATCTTCATGGTCCCCATACCGCTTATTCAATTCAATATTCCGGCGAGCCGCCTTTCGTTCCCACCAGCCATCCTTGATACCGGGTGGCAACTGTTGCTGTATCGAATCATATTCAGCCACCGATTTATAATATTGATGCGCCTTGCCCCAGGGTATCCGTTTAACCGGCTTGTTTTGTGCACCACCCAGTTTATGCCTGAGGCTATCAGCCCGCAGGCTATCCTTTACCTTGATTTTTTCATTCGTAGCGATCACTTTCTCCTTGGCCTGCGAAAAAGACTGGATGATGTCCAGCGAATCCTCCCTGGAATGCGCCGTTTTCAGTACCAGCCGCTGCGCTATGTCCAATTGGATTGCCGAATCCCTGACATTCGTTATCACATCATCATCAAGATCAAAATTGCCATTGAACCATTCCTTGGGCTTGAACATCATAAAAAAGATGATGAAGAACATGGCCGAACTGAATACGTACATCCGGATGGGATGCAGGTACCGCGCCCGGCGCCCTTTGAGGTATTCCTGGGGCAGAAAGCCCGGTTTGGTGATCAGGTACCGGGTAGTACTGAAGAATTTCCCGTCAAAATGGGTAATATCATAGAAAAAATGACTGATCAGCCCCCACACCGTCTCTTTTGGCTCGATATTTTCCTGTCCGCATTCGTGACAATATCTTCCGGACAACTCAGCATTACAATTTAAGCAGATTTTCTCGTGACGTTCTTTGGAGTGGGACACCTGTGAAATTTTGCTTAAAAATAAGGAAAGACAGTATTTTACAGAAAAATTTGGATATCCACCATATGGAAAACAGGCATTTCTTCGTTAGCACCAGCATGAAAACAACGATTTTCGTCCTCTTATTCGCTTGCATGGCCACGACCGCTTTTAGTCAGCATTATTATAATGACCTGGTAGTGACCGGTGAACAAATAAAGAAAAGAGCCGTATGGTTGCAGCAGCGCGTAAAGTCAGTCCGTTTCAACAGCCTGGATGGCAATAACCAACCCATCGAAGGATTTAAATGTGAACAAAATGTAAAGAACAACTTTACAGAGATCATCACCGAAACCACCACTACCCTGGCCGGCACCTCCGTTAATACCGCCTATTTTAATACTGCCGGTCAACTCATCAAAACAACCGACACATCCGACGGGAATAAGACCGAGATCACTTATAGCTACGATGCCAATAACCGCATCACCAATATCGTGAGCCTTTCTTTTTCACCGGGCAACTATGTCAATAAGGAACAACACCGCTGGTTTTATGATGCCAATGGCAAACCCACCCGGATGGAAAAGATCAAGAACAACGCCGATACCACCACCATCACCATGGTACCCGATGAAAAAGGGAATCCCGGCGAAGAAAAGAGCGTGCACAAAGGCCAGAACCTGCCTACCGTATATTATTACTACGACGACAATAACCGGCTGACCGACATCGTACGGTATAACAACCGCGCTAAAAGATTATTGCCCGATTATATCTTTGAGCATGATCAGCAGGACCGCGTCACTTCCATGCTGGTAACCACCGAGGGAACCGGCGACTACCAAAAATGGCATTATACCTACGATGAAAAGGGACTGAAAGTATTGGATGCCTGCTTTTCCAAAACCAAAGTGCTCATCGGCAAGATCGAATACAAGTACCAGTTTTAAGGAGCGCCGATACAGGAGACAGAATACAGTTAAAAGAATACCTGCGTATAGAAGAATGTACAAACCATTATTGTATGCAGAAGATCGTATTAGTCCTTACCTTGATTGTGCTGGGGGGGCATGCTTTCTCACAACAATTCCAAAACAATGAGGGGGCCATCCTGAAAGGAGCTGTATTGGGTAAAACCACCCTCCTATCCGACTTTGACCTGTATCGCCAGATCCTCGAAAAAGCCCATGCCGGCTTGTATAAATACCATTCCAAACAATCGGTAGATAGCATTTTTGGCCATTATCGCCGGCAGATCAACAACAGTACGCCCCTGCTTGTCTTCTACCGCTACTGTTCGGACATCCTGTCCTATATCGGCAGCCTGCATGATGATATCAGCCTGCCCCAAACCTACCTGAGCAAGCTGGCTGTCGAACCTGTTTTTTTCCTTATCCCGTAATGGTGGTCAATAATAAACTGCTGGTCAATATAGATGGCCAGGCCATCCCGGCTGGCGCCGAAATTTTATCCATCAATGACCAATCCATTCCTGCTCTCCTGCCGCGCTTGTATAAATACTATACAACCGATGGACTGAATATTACTGGCAAGTTGACCGGCATCAGCGCCGCATTTTCCCTCTTCTACCGCTATGAATACGGGCCTGCTAAGCAGTTCAACATCGTATACAAAGCCTACCAGGCACCGGCCGCAAAAACAATTACCAGTAAGGCCATCACCTATAAAGCCTATCGTGCGCTACGCAAACAACGACATTCCCTTTACCTGGATACTTTGTTGGACGACCGGTACAATTTTCAAGTGATCGATAGCGGGCAAACAGCCATCCTCACCGTCAATAGCTTCTCACTGGGTGGTCCTGATTCCAAAACACATGCAGCCTACAAACAGTTCCTGCGCCAGTGTTTTACTACCCTGCAGGAAAAGCATATTCCCAACCTGGTGGTGGATATCCGCAAGAACGGAGGCGGCACCGACCCCAATGACCTCCTCACTTTTTCTTACCTGGCCCGCCATCCCTTTAAAGAAAACAAAGAGGCGTATACCCGCTTTCAAAAAGTACCTTACCGGCAATACTTTTATACCGACGATAGCACCGACATTACGGATATAGAAGAGAATTTCCAGGAGGAACACAACCAGTTGAAAGAAGGCAGGTTTTACCAGAACCCCAGCTTCAATCCATTCTGGCAACCCGATAGCCTGGCATTCCAAGGCAAATTGTATTTATTGGTGAGCCCGGCAGTCGCCTCCGCCGCTTCCCTCTTTGCCAGTATGGTAAAAAGTGAGGGTTATGCTACCGTGATCGGTGAGGAAACCATGGGCGGCTATTATGGACATACCGGCCACAACAAAGTAGCCTATGAGCTGCCGCATACCCATATCAACTTTTCTTTTTCTGTGGTAGACCTGCTGCAATACGTTAACCCCAAACCGGACATCCCTTTCGGCTCTGGTATCCTGCCCGACAAAATAGTTACCCAATCACAAAATGATTTCATCAACAACCGCGATGCAGTACTGCCCTTCACGTTGCAATTGATTAGGGAAGGCAACCGGTAATTTGTACATTTGGTTATAACCAAATCCACATGGGTATCTTTTCCTTTTTCAAAAAACGTTCCCCCGCTACTTCCCAACCACCACGTGTCCTGGAACCATCAAACATATTAAAGCAAACCCTCGAAGAAATTCCACCGTTTTTCCATAACAACATACACTTTAAAGCAGCCGCAGACTTCCTGCAACACAGTGAATGGGGGCTAGCCCTTACTAGCTTTATCGAAATGGCAGCAGAAAGGGGGCACTATTTTTCGGAAGAATTCTGGATCGATCTTGCCATTTGTGCTGACTCGATGAATATGAAGAACGAGGCAGTCTATTGCCGGGAACAGATACTAAGAAACGAAAAGACAATTGGAATAAAGATCCACAGGGGAACTACCTGGTTTGAAAAGGCAGATGGTTTGTTTGAACAACATACCGTAGCAACAACAGAACACAAAGAATGGGTAAACGAACGCCGGAAAAAGGATAAACTCGAAAAACTGATAAAAAAAGATGGTTTCCACATGAAGCCCCAGGGAAGGTGGGGCATCATCTACCACATTGACAATGGAAAGGTTCTTGAATTGGATTGGGAAATATCAGGAGTCCCTCAATATGACATTTTATTAGAATTTGAAACCTTACATTCCTGGTCCATCCCCGATGGCATCCCGATTATGCTTGAAGAAGAACTGACCATCCGAAGAAAACTGCTGGACTGGCTTAATAAGAAGAAAATAAGGTCCGACCTGAGGCCTGCACGCTTTCAATACCCCAATACTTAAAAACATCTTACAAACTATCCTTTATGGCATACCCATTAAGTATTAACGATATAATTAATTACCCGCCGGAAACATTAAAAACGTACAGGGTAATCATGTATGAATGGATTGACAATTTAAATTTCACCTTAAATCCCAAAGAGGTATTACTTAACCATGAAGCCTACCTGACAATCGCAAATGAATTATTCCTGGAAGCAGGGTGGGATGGTGATGGCGAAATAACGCTCATGTGGATCCCACCTTTTATGTTAAAAGAAGAAAAAAATGAAGCATTTTATTATGGAATAATAATTTGGCATGTTAAACAATTGGAGGACGGCCTTTCCTGGATACTAAGTCCCATAAAACTACCCTGTGAATTTGGACTAGATTAGGAAAGAATTATCCTCACCTATTTGACCGTTTGAATTTTCCTATTATTTTGGCGCTCAAATCAATTCGTATCCAATATGAAGAAAAACCTTTCTTTGCGTTATTCCCTGCTTGGCCTTACTGCACTTACTTTATTGTTTTCCTGTAAAAAAGACAAAGCTGATGATGCCCCTAAACTTGCATCAGAACGCATCCTGGGCACCTGGAACCTGGTAAAAGAATACGAAAAATCCTACGCCTACAATACAGGCGCTTTCAAAGATTCTACCGGTGACGTTTTACCCATGGGCAAGCTAACCCTCGAATTCAGAAGCGATGGCAAGATCTACCAGAAAGAACAGGGTAGTAACAGAATTTATTATGACACCTTGAGCTACCAGCTCAAAAGTGAACCCCTCATTGTAATCGATGGAGATAATTACACGATCCAGCAACTTACAGACACAGAAATGAAAACACTTGATAAATATGATGACGGCAGAAGTAATATAGATCACTTCCTGGAGTTCAAGAAATAATACTGTGGAATTGCAGGGTTAGTTTCCCTTCTTAGTTGAATCTTTACCCGCCGATATTCTATAATCATCGGGACCAATCCCTTTCACACCTTTTGGTTGCTTACCCGGCGGCTTGCCGGGAAGCGTATTTACATCCGGCTCCTGGGGCCGGATGTTTTGTTTGGCAACGGAATCCAATTTTACCGGAGGCAAGGTTACTGTGGCAGCGGCAGCCGTATCAATAACAGGACTGTCCTTCGGGATATCAGGTACGATTGTAGGATACTTTTTCTTGTCTAATGGCGCCGCCGGTGGCTGCTCATCCCTGATAACGGGCGTACTGTCTTTCGGTGGCAATGAATCCTGCACTGCCGGGATGGTCTTTTGGGGTATTGGAGGAATAGGCTTATGATCTTTACGACTGTAATACCACCACAAGGAGGTGACCACCACTACTACGCCAACAAATCCATACCAGATCTTCCCGGTATACTTCGGAGGTGTTTTTTTAACCGGTGCATCCACCACCTCACCCAATTGCCCGTCAATACTGGCCCAGATGCTGTCGGCCATATCCGGCACCGGCACCTGACCCAGCTTGGCTGCTATTGATTGCTCGTATGGTGTTGTCGTATGCACTAACTATTGATTGCTGTTATTTTTTGCTTGAGTATTTTCCTGGCTTCACTCAGGTGCCACTTACTCGTTCCCTCGCTGATATTCAATTGCCCGGCAATTTCCTTGTGGGTATACCCATCAATGGCATACAATACAAATACCGCATGCGTAGCCGGCGGCAATTGCCTTACCAGTTGCAGGATAGCTGCTGCATCGCTTTGTTCGATAATATTGTTATTGATTGCCGGCTCTTCGGCCATGTCCATTTCCAGACTGGTAAAACGACTTCTTTGCTTAATGATATCCAGCGCTTCGTTGATGATTATTTTTTTCAGCCAGCCATGGAAGTTCCCCTTCGTTTCATCAAAAGAATGGATACTCCGGAACATTTTTACAAAAGCATGGCCCAGGATATCTGCCGCCTCCTGCTCATCGGTAGCATAACGCATGGCAATGGCCATGGCAAAGCCATACAGCTGCCGGTACAATTGTTCCTGCGCTTTCCGTTTGCCCTCCCGGCATTCAGCCACCAGTATTTGTAGCTCCTGTTCCAGTTCCCCCTATATTGTTTGGACTATTTATTCTATTCATCATCCGGCCGGGCTCCGCTAGTGCGGATCACCACTGCTCATTATGTACCCGTCGCGCCAAAATAGCCGTAGCAATAGCCGATACGTTGAACTTTTCTTCCGCATCCAGTTCATTGTAAAACCAAACATTCCGGTCGATCAGGTCAACGATGGCAATCACCCCTCCCGAAGTACTCAGCTCATACCCCGACAACAATTTAAAGGGCATTGATCTCACCTTACCGCCTTCCGTTTCAGTCGTTTTAGTACTGATCGGTTTTATAAAAATGGAATCACTCCCATTCGTCGCCAACCCATTATCACCTGCCTTAATAAAGGCAAATAGGTTCTTATCATTTTCTGCCTTCCGGTCATAAACATTGGTCATCATCAGCTCCCAGACCTTGCTGGTGGGCTTCGTACCACCATAGATCATGGCCGAAAAGATGTAATTGTATTGCTCCAGTTTTTCGAAGGAGCCGAAGAAACTATTGTTGTTAAGCAAGCTGAATTCCGTCTTTTTGGTCACAGCCTTTTCGTGGGCATAGATCTCCGCCGTGCTTTTTCCATCCGTCAGCTCATAGTGGAACTTGGCCTTTTCATTTTCCACCGTCCCGCTTTTGTCAAGCCCAATCTGGTGCAGCACGAGGTTTTCCAATATAAATGCACGGCCCCATCCGGGGTAACTTACGTGAGCGCCTCTTTTTATCCGGGAAGTAGTAAAGTTGGCCATGGACATCTTGTTGCCTCTTGCACCGTCTACATGCTCCACGGTGGCCTGCTCTTTGAATGCCTGGGGTACGGCCAGTTTGAGAGATGTACTGCATCCCATCAGGCAGGATGCTGCGATTACCAGTACTGTTGTTTTCATAAATAATTGCAAAAATATATAATATATCATCGCCGGGCCCTCCGGCTATCAAGGGCAGTACCCGCCTGTGGAGGCAAAAGGTTGGGCAGCCCACAAAAAAAATATTCTTTTAATAAACCCAACCTTCCGGCCTGGTGGGCGGGTACTGTACCAAACAATTGTGCTAATCAATTAAATGAAACGTATGAAAACAACGATCCGCCAATGGGCCGTACCCGCAGTAGTAGCCAGCCTCCTCCTTTTTTCCTGCAAAAAAGATAAAAGCGAATCCAATAATGGGGAGTGTAGTATCAGTATGACCAGCCTTTCCGGTTCTTACAAACTGACAGCTTTACAGTATAAGCAAAGCGCCTCTTCCGCTCCGGTAGATTACCTGGCCTATAGAGAAGATTGTGAAAATGATGACATCATCCAACTGAAGAGCGATGGAACCTGGCTGTACAATGACCTGGGAAAGGTATGTACGCCATCAGGATCAGACCAGGGCACCTGGCAGGTGAGCGGCCATACCTTGACCAGCGATGGCACGCTCAATGGTACCATCGCCAGTTATGATTGTAAGACAATGGTGTATTATGTTGAAAACACCCTTAAAACAGGAGACAGGATGACGTTTACCATGGTGAAGCAATGATCACCCTTTCTCCTTCCAGATCAGGCTGCTTACGTAGCCTACCAGCACACAGGCCAGCACGGCCACTGCCGGATACAGGAAAAAGCTGATGATATTGGCCGCCTGTACAAAGAATAAACAGATGGCACTAACAATAAAGCCAATGAAAATGCCCATACTGTTGATGCGCGGAAAGAAGATACCAGCCACAAACATGCCCGCCAGGCAACCGCCAAACAGGCCAATGATCTTGAGGTATTGATCCCAGATAGAAGCATTGCTGAGGTATACCATGTATACCGCTATGAAGAAACCCAGTAAGCCCAGTACCACCGTTGTGCGGCGTGCAAAAGCAAACCGCTGCCGGTCGGTACTGGCAGGCTTCAGGTATTGATAGAAGTCGGTAGTCACTACCGTAGCAATAGAGTTCATACTGGAGCTAATGGTGGACATGGTGGCGGCAAACAAACCAGCTATTACCAGGCCCGCCAATCCCGAAGGCAATTGATTGGATATATACCAGGGAAATACATCATCAATACGGCCATTGGGATTCAGCGCAGCAGGATTGTGTTTGAAGAAAACCCACAAGGCAGTCCCCACACAAAAGAAGATGAGCGAAGCGGGAATCACCAGTAATGCATTTGTATAAATGGATTTCCGCGCTTCTTTTTCCGTGGGTGTGGTCAGGTAGCGCTGCACCACTACCTGGTCCGACGAATAGGTAACCAATTGCGTCAAAAATCCGCCTACCAGTACCACCCACAAAACCGGTTCTGTGATCTTACCATGCATGATGGCCATGCGGAACTTATTGCTTTCAGCAGCTTCAGTAAACAATTGACCAAAACCGCCGGGCAATGAATTGGCCATGAAGATGAGCGCCATCAACGCACCACCCAACAAAACCACTACCTGCATAACTTCTGTCCATACCACCGCCTCTATCCCACCCGATACGCTATAGGCCGTGGTGATGACAGTAATACCAATGATACAAACAAAGATATTGATGCCCGTTACGGCGCTCAATACCAGCGCGGGCAGGTAAATAACAATGCCCAACCTGCTTACCTGGAACAAAACGAAGGTGAGACTACCCAGTAATTTTACCCGTTGATTGAACCGGATGCGCAGGTATTCATATACACTCGTCAGCTGCATCTTTCGGAAATAAGGCAGGTAGAAATAAACGATCAGCGGCGCTACCGCCACGATCATAATATTGTTGAGCAGGTATACCCAATCCGTAGCATAGGCCTTGGCCGGTATAGCAATAAAAGTGAGGGCGCTCAACTTGGAACCAAATATGCTAAGGCCCGCTGCCCACCAGGGTATCTTACCGCCACCAAGGAAGAAATCGCTGGTAGAGCTTTCCATTTTGCGCGATACCACTACGCTGATACCGATCACTAATAGAAAATAAATGCCTACAATGATCCAATCCAGCAAATGGAAAGCGCCTGCCGGATTTACCGGTGTGGCCATCAACACCCGGGCTGTTCTTACTGCCGGCCTTACTTCGCCCGAAGGCAATACCAGGCTGCCATTCCATACCACCGCAGGCGTGGTCACCGGCGCCCATACACTGTTATTAGGCTGTGCCGCTGCATCCGCCAGTTTGTTGGTATAGATGGTATCAATGCCTGTCCATACATTGGTGATATTATTATAAGCCCATACCTGGCCCGAAAAACCGGGATGTTTTTCTTTCAATACAGGGCCCTGTCCATTATAACGGCCAGGGTCGCCCCCAAATACCAGGAGATGTGATTGTCCGCTGGTAAAAGCCGGACTCGGTGCGGCAGCTACCGGTTCGGGCAGGTCGGCAATACGTTGCCAGCCTTTGGCAGGAGTATAACGATAAGCGTCTTTCAGGTAAACCCGGCTCACAGTACTATCGCCCGCCCCTTTCACCAGGTCAACCCCACTAAACAAATAGAACGCTCCATCCAGCGAACCTGCTACTGCCAACATACGGGCAGGTCCCGGCCAGGAAGGCAATGCCTTCCACTGACGGTTGGCAGCACTTGCCGACAGATCGAGGGACCAGCACACTGATTCGGCACGCGTTGCAGTTGGGCTCAAAGTTCCACCGGCTATATAGATGATATCACCGATCAATACCCCACTGGCATTGGCCAATGGTTTGGGTAAGGCAGGCAAGGTTTCGCTATGCACCTGGCCATTCGTATAACGTAGTAGAAATACATCCGCATAATGCTGCTTTATATCACTACCACCCACAAAGATCAATCCATCGCGCCAGCTAATGGACACGCCATATCCCAATGGCCGGGGCAGCTTGCCCACCACTTTCCATTGGCTATTGGCAGATTCCAGTGCATATATTTTGTCTTGCCATACCTTGGTGCTGCCTGTCCAGGGTGTACCCCCATCCGGGAAATTAGCACCACCTGCCACCAGTAAGGCGCCATTCGATACACCGGCAAAACTACCCGCCAAACCAGGTGTGCCCGGCAAGGAAGGTAATTGCTTCCAGCTTAAATAAGAAGGATGCGGATCATCACCTGCCAGCGAACGGAATGGCAGTATCAATAGTAGGAAGTATAAAATATATACGCTGTATTTCATGTCGTGAATCGTCAGTTATGAATCTTAAATCGGTAGTCGTGAATCGGCTCCGCCAAGGGGCGGGAGCTATCTTTTGCATCGATCGTAATTTCCGATCTCTGGCCTCCGGCTGTTGGCACGCAGCTCATAGCTAGTAGCTCGCAGCTTGCCTTCCGGTATAATGCTTATCCAACTCTTCAAAGAAACCCACCTCTTGTAAAGACAATTTCAAAGCAGCCGCTTCCTGCTTGCTAAGGCTCACCAGTGGCAACCGGCAGGGCCCCAGGGAATAACCCAGCATTTCCATAATGGCTTTTTGTGCAGGGATGGGCGAAAATTTCAGCAGACAACGCACCATTTCCACCAGCTTCAACTGCAACTGCTGTGCTGCTTCCTGCTTGCCTTCCCGGAACAAGGTCATTACTTTTAAATACAAAGGCGCTGCAAAGGTATACGTACTGCCAATAGCACCACCTGCACCAACTGCCAGGGCACTCAGCAACATTTCATCATACCCATACAGGATATTGAATTTACCGTTCTTGTAGTTCAGACAAGCCTGGTATTCAAAAATAGTGGCTGCTGTATATTTAATACCCGCCAGGTTGGGGATCGCTCCCTCACCGAGCCGTAGAAAATCGATCATATCCATCCCTACGCCCGTAAGGGCAGGCACATGGTAGTAATAAAAAGGCAGGGAAGGCGCTGCACCAGCGATCTCCGCCATACTGTTGACCAGGTTTTGTACCGAGCCGGGCTTAAAATAAAAAGCCGCTACTGCCGAAATAGCATCCGCACCAATCCGGGCAGCATGAGCAGCCAGCTTACGCGATTCGGCAATGGAAGTATGTCCCACATGCACCAATACCAATACCCGCTTATTCACCGCTTTTACATAGGCTTCTGCCACGGCCATACGCTCCTCAATGGTCAGGTTAGGACCTTCGCCATTGGTGCCACAAATAAATACCCCGGCTACGCCGTCTTTGATCAACTTCTCTACCAGGTCGGGAATCGGACTAAGGTTTAATGATCCATCTTCATGAAATGCTCCGAACGTCGCTGCGATCAATCCTTCAATTTTCATCATGTTATGTGATTTATAACTTTTATTGTAACTACTTGGTTGTTTATACTTTTAAGAACTGCTAATTGTTAGACTTCTTCTTCACCCACTCCAGCCTGAACCGCTTCAACACCAGGCTATAATTAAATCCTGTTCCTACCGTATTCGTTTCATACAGGCAATACACCATGCCTTTGTGATCAACCGCCAGGTCCGAATAACCGGCAAAGGAGGTATCGATCACTTGTTGCAGGGGCCATGTTTTGCCTTCATCATAACTCAATTTGGCCGTCAGGTTCTTACGGGGCGGCTTGGGCGCATTTCGTGTATCAGGGTTGGTAAACAATAATGCAGGTTTACCTTTGTCGTACACCCGGATAATGGAAGCCATGCATACCGGCTCATACAAAGCAGTATCCAATACAGGCGCTGTCCACCCGCTGATGCCATTGGCACTATAACTCACACCCCGCCGGTGACTATCGCCCGCATGGCGGATATTCAACATCACCCGCCCATCTTCCAGTTGTACCGCCATGGTTTCACTGGGATTCTTAACTACCCCATCCGGCAGAATCTCCCCCCGCTTCCACGTCTTGCCTGCATCATCACTGTAAATGGTAGCTATCCGCGAAGGGTAATGACTTTTATGAGGTAATAGCTTGGCCGGTTCACAGATCCATACTGCCACCAGCAAACGTCCATCCTTCAATTGAATAGAATGACCAGGGCCCGGCGCCAGCACCTGCCAGTTGTACTCCGGTCTGAAGGCATCAAAGGCATAGGTGATATCTACCGCCGGACTCCAGGTTTTGCCATCATCGGTTGACTTGGTATAATATGCATTGGCATAACCACGCTGGTACAACAAGTGGATATTGCCATCGGCATCTACAATGGGCGTAGCATTGCTGGTAGGCATACCACCCTGCCGGGACGCAATGACCTGGATAGGCTCCCAGCTTTTGCCACCATCGGTACTGCGCCGCATCAACATGTCCATATCAGCCCAATCACTGGCCGTACCGATCCGGCCTTCACAAAAAGCCAGCAGGCTGCCTTGCTTGGTAAGTACCAGCGCCGGAATACGCATAGAAGCATAGGAGCCTGCAATGGGTTCAAATACCACCGTCGTTTCAGGCGCTTGCTTTTTACCCACAACCCTACTACTGCTACAGCTTTGAATGGCTACATATCCTGCTACCAATAAAAAACATATCCCAATAGGCTTCTTCATAATCATCCATTTAAAGATCAACTGGGGCAAAAGCCCCAAGGGAAATTTGATTTCCCTTCCCCCCGCCCTAAAGGGCGGGGCAATACCCTTTGAGAAACCAACTTTGATTGCAATTCCATTTAAGCCTCCTACCCTAAAGGGCGGGGCAATACCCTTTGAGAAACCAACTTTGATTGCAATTCCATTTAAGTCTCCTACCCTAAAGGGGATTTGCCTTTCTTTTTGCCCGGCCCTTTAGGGCCGGGGGAAATAAAACAGCAATCATATATGGGCTTTAGCCCAATGAGATAAAAAAAGGGCCCTTTTTCAATATTCAACACTCACCCCTCTCCAAAAAACTCCGGCAACAATTGTTTACACACTTTTCTTGCCGCTGCCACTTCTGTTTCAGGAATCCATTTATAAGGCCAGCGCAGCCGGGTACCAATATCCCCCCAGCCACCTACCGCTGCCAAAAATTTATCGAGGGCCGGATTGGAATAACCGGCATTCTTATAAGGAACAATACAAGTATCAAAGAATTGCAAAATGCGCTGCTGCACCTCCAGCGCACTCGCCAGGTCGGACTGTATTAATCGCCACCACCATTGGGCCCCCTGTGGACTAATACAAGCCACATTGGAATAAGCGCCAGCCGCCACACCTGCCTGTACACCCGTGGCCAGAAAATGGCCCGGCACAAATACGGACAAACTATTTGCATACACCCGCATGGCATCATACCAGTTTGCATCTCCACCCGCCACTTTAATACCGATCAGTTGCGGCACCAGTTCCTGCAACCTTCCCAATTCAGCCGGCTGCAATACGGTTTTCGCATGGGGTGGATTGTACAAGACCAGGGGGATGCCTGCTGCCCCCTCTGCCATCTTCTGTAAAAAAGCTACCTGCTCACCGGCACCGGTACTCACCCAATCGGGCAATATCACCTGGAAGGCAGCCGGTTGCAGGGCCATTGTTCTTTGCATCCTTTGCAGGGAGATCAAGGGCGATGGATGATTGGCGCCGATTTGAAAAGGTACAGCAGCAGCCTGGCATTTAGCAGCCATAATCTCCTGCACCTTGTCAAATTCGGCTTCTGTCTGGTTATGCAATTCACCCGCTGTACCATTGGAATAGATACCATCCGGCACCACCCGGATCATATCATCTATTTCATCGGCCAGCCGGCCATAATCAATACTGTCATCACTATTGATGGGCAATAACAAAGTAGCCCAGTTTCCTTTCAATGTTTTCGCTGTAAGCATTACAAGATATCTTTTAAACTGATCTGCTGAAATACCATATCGGCCATACTGCTTTCATACAAGATGCCGATGGTATTATTGTCTATACTGGTTAAACAGGAATACCCCCTGCTTTTGCCTTCATCCAGTAATAGCATTTTACTTTCCACCCAGGTCTTTCCATCATCATGGCTCACTTTGATCGTCATGCGGTGGCGGGTGGTTTTGGAATCAGGATTGGAAAACAGCAGTACTGATTTCTTTTGCCCCTTTACCATATAGTCGTGCCGGATGATACTGGCCATACAGGTAGGCTCTATCAGCCCACCACGCGAAGACGAATGCACCTGCCAGGTAGCACCCAGGTCATTGGTCACAGCCACTTCCCTGCCATTGGTGCTACCCGTGTCTGTTCTGTTCCTGTTGGAACGCATGTTCAGCATAATGCTGCCATCGGTTAATTCAACAGCCATGTTTTCGGTGGTCGACAAAGTGGAACCTCGCTCACTCGTCTTCCAGGTAGTACCGCCATCCTTGCTATAAGTGATATTGGAGAAGGCTTTGCTGGTCTTATCACGTCCTTGTGTAGGAAATACCAGGGTACCATCTTTGAGGGTAATGCCTTGTCCCGGTGCGGGTGCCCACAACCACCAATCGGCCTGCTTACACATTTGTGTCAGGTTCACCGGCTGGCTCCAGGTCTTGCCATTGTCTTCACTTTTCACGATCAGGAACTGCGCCGTTTGCTTCACATCAAATCCGGGTTGTGATCCTTTATCCCGCCACTGATGGTTCCAGGCGGTGCTGTCTTCGTTGAGTCCCTCAATCCATTTGCCTTGTGCATTCAGCACCCCATGCATCCATAGGCCGGCAATGAAAATATGACCCGTCTTCTTATCAACCAGGATACAGGCATCTGATATACCATTGAATTTTTCCGGCAAACCGCCCCAGGCGCCCCTATCCATAGCGATCTGCATCGGCTGCCAGGTGCGGCCTTTGTCTGTACTGCGACTAAGACCAATATCAATATTTCCTTGCAGATCGCGGGCATTATCACGCCTGGCATCATAGATAGCCAACAAGGAACCATCCTTGCCGGTTGCTAGTCCGGGGATACGGTAAGTATGCACCCCATCCTGGTTATGCTGCCGTACTGCTACGCCTACGCGTAAAGGCAGTGGCGTAACAGCGGCTGCCGGAATGGTTTGCTGATCGAGCCCGATCGATACCGTGCGGGCGGTGATCACCTGTTGCAGCTCTACTTTATCCTGCAACTCAAGGGCCAGCCAGCAATAATGCGTACCAGCGCCCAGGTTTAGTTGTCCATTGATGCGGAGCTTGCTTTTAATATCGGTAGTACTACCAAAGAGCGTCAGCTTATCGGTGTTGATCAGATTCGTAAAGGCAGCGTCCCGGCCGGCATAATAGATAGCCACCCGCTTAATAGCTGCCAGGTTGCTACTACCGGCCAGGCTGACCGTCACATCATGTAATACATGTACATTGGTATCAACAGGCAATTGGATCGTAAGGCGGAGTAAAGGGTTGTTCTTTTTCTGTGCCAATACCGGCACCTGGTAATATTGCTGGGTAATGACCACCCCTTCTCCCGGTCCTGCAGCCAATAACATGCACGGCAATGCCATGCACATTATTATTGCTACAGCGGTTTGAAGGAACTGGGAATAAAGTTTCATTTTCTTAAGCACGGACATCATGTTAAAATTGCTATTTATGTTCACTATTCATTAATACCCCGGTGGCTGCACCATCTTGCTATTCCTGTTCAATTCACTTTGCGGCAGGGGAAATAAATACATACGGTCGTCCCAGGCGCGTGTGGCAATCCTCGTCCTGGTATAGAAAACGGGATCTGTTAAGCTTGTACCATTCAATACATTCAGGCCGGTAAACTCACCACCCTGCCGGTCGTCCGCCTCATTCACGGATTTCCAGCGACGCACATCATAAAAGCGGTGCCCTTCATAAGCCAGTTCAATGCAACGTTCCAGGCGGATATGTTTACGCAGGTCGGCTTGTGATATACTACCTGTCAGTGCAGGGATACCACCCCGGGTACGAATGGCATTGAGATAAAACAGGATATCGGCATGGCCGGGACTGGATTCATTCAAAGCTTCGGCATAATTGAGGTACAGTTCACCCAGCCGGATGTACATGGCCGGGCGCACGATATTACCGGCATTATTGGACAGGTTACGCGCCGGGTTGGTATTCTTGCGCACCAGGTAGCCCGTACGGGAATACCTTACTTCACTGCCCCCGCCATTGCCCGAATTACCTGCCGGCCAAAACTGTACATGCGTTTGTCCTGTTTTGGCCACAAAGGGTACGGTGGAGCCATTAAAAGTAAATGTATTGTAAAAACGCGGCTCCCGGTTTACATACATATTGGAAGTACCTGCCACATAATAATTGGTCTTGGCCGTATTTGTAAAACCTGTCTCGGTATAACCACTGCCAGTTTCCCTGATCCCCTTGCCATTGAGCATCCGGTAATGATCTACCATTTCCTGTGGCGGGGTGAGGTTGGAATTGGTAGTACTGCCATTCGCAGCACGGGGAGCCGCATCAATTTCCCATTGGGCATAGGCCGTCACCGTACGTGTCCAGATACCTTCGTCCGACCAACCCGTCAGGTGCAGGTCGCGGGTTGAATTAAAAGCAGCTACAAAAGCATCGGTATTTGTAACCTTGAATATCTTTTTACCCAGCGTGGCCGCATGATCTATCGCTTCTTTGGCAGCAGTGGCAGCCCTTGTCCATTTGGTGGCATCATAACTGGTATTCATCAGCGCCTGCCCATCTTTATTTTTGAAATTGGCCATGCCCGCATTGCCATTAAATAAGGGACTGGCATCGTATAAGGTGACCTGCGATTTCACCGACTCTATGATCAGTTTGGTAATACGCCCTGCTTGAGAAAGGTCATCAAGACCGGTCGAAGCTACGAGATGCCTTTCGGGCACCATTTCTTTGGCCGCATCCATTTCAGACAATACATAATTGATGCACTCCGTCCAGGTGCTTCTGCCCTGCTGGTAATTATCATCCACCTCTCCTATTTTATCGCCTACCAGTACTACAGGTCCATACAACTTCATGAGCGTCCAGTAAAAATAGGCACGCAAAAAACGGGCTTCGCCTTTGTACTGTTGTACCAGGGCGGCGCCATTGGGTTCATCCAGCAAATTGCTTTCAGGGTTTTCTATATTGGCCATAAAAATATTGGCCAGGCGTATACCCTGGTAATTGGCCGTCCATATGTTTACCCCCGCCGTTACCCCGCTCAGTGCATTGGTGGCCTGGGCCGATGGCGTGTTGAGGTCCAGCTCTTCACACCAGGCAGCAAAATAACGGGCCGAGCTCGCCGCAGTACTCCAAGGGTCCAGTAGTTTACTATAAATGCCCGCCAGCCAGTTCTCCGTTTCTGTTTTATTCTTGAATATCGCATTTACATCTACCAGGTCCTTGGGCACCGCATCAAAATAACCCTTCGTGCAGCCCATGGGCACTAAGGTCGCGGCGCTCAATAACAAGCCGATCGCCACAGTAGTATATTTATTGGTCTTTTTCATTGTAATAGCTTCTGTTAAGTGATCATTAAAAAGTAACCCTCACCCCAAAATTGTACGCCTTGATATTGGGATAAAATCCACCCCGTGTAATGGTGGTAGAACTGGTGCCCGTATCATTCAACTCAGGGTCCCAATGCTTCCATTTGGAAATGGTGAGCAGGTTTGTACCATTCACATAGATCCGCAGGTTCTTGATGCCCAACTTCTTTACGCGCCCTGCAGGCAGGGTATAACCAAATTCAGCACTCTTGAGGCGAATAAAATCAGCCCGCTTCAGCCACCAGTCACTCACGAGGAAATTGGAATTGGGGTCTTGATTGCTGGTTAACCGTGGATAGAAGGCATTGGGGTTGGGGTTGGCTTCTGTCCAGCGGTCGTTGACGATCGCATAAAGGTTAGGACTGTTGGCGCCACTGCCAAAGGGCAAGGTACCATCACCACTGCCGTACAATAACCACACTTTGCCCGTGCCCTGCACAAAGGCGCCGATATCAAACCCTTTATAGCCAAATGACAGGTTGATACCATACATCAGCTTGGGGGTGCCCGATACATTCACACGCGATACATCGAAATTATTGATCACCCCATCACCATTCAGGTCCTTGTACTTGATATCACCGGGCCTGATATCACCACTTTGCGTAGCAGAAGTATCAATGTCTTTCTGGTCTTTGAACAAGCCCAGGTTGGTATACAATTCTTTTGCATCCACTTCTTTGCCTTTCCATTGCATCCAGGGATAAGGTTGCGGCGGCAGGCCGTCTTCCATATTCGTATTGTTGTTGTAGGTAAACGTACCCGTCACATTGATCCAACGGCCCTTGCTGAAAGCCTTGTTGTAAGAAAGCGTAAGGTCAATACCTTTATTCAGCACGATACCAATATTACGCGTGGGATTTACACCGCCATAGCCCGATGTTAAAGGGATCGTTTGATCGGCCCTCAAGATACCTTTACGCATTTCACGAAACAGTTCCAGCACCATCTTCAATCCATTGTTCAGGAAGTTCATTTCTATACCCAGGTTATGCCGGTAAGAAGTTTCCCAGGAAGGATCGGTAGCGATCTGTGATTCAGAATAACCGCCATAGCTGGGCGACAGTGAGGAAGGTGTACCAAACTGGTACACATTCGCAACCTTGCTCAATTGACTCAGGTACAGGAAGCGGGTGGCAAATCCACCATTACCGGTTAAACCATAGCTGTACCGCAACTTAAAGTAATTGAGTACATCCGCTACGGGTTCAAAGAATTTTTCGTTCGATACCAGCCAGCCCACACCAAAGGAAGGGAAGAAACCAAAACGTTTATCGGGACTGAAATTCTCAGAACCGGTATAACCAAAGTTTACTTCACCAAAATAACGGGTGTCAAAGCCGTAGGTAGCACGGCCTGTCAAACCCCGGTTGCGGAAAGGTACTGCCGTAGTGAAGGTAGTAGCATTGCCATCCACATATTCCGATTGGTTGAAGAGGAACAAGCCCCCTACTTCATGTTTGCCAAAAGTACGCGCATAGTTCAGCGAGGCTTCGGTATACATACGCCGGGTGGAGGTACGGGCCGAAGTAAATGAAAGGATATCATTGCTGGTATTCACCTGCCGCGTAATGAGCTTACCGGTAGTAGCATCGCGTCCTTCGGCATAGAAGGTGGGCGAAGCATGGGTAGTAGCTACCAACGCATCGGTATATACATCAAAAGAGAACAACCCTGAGATCGACAAACCCTTCGTGAGCGCACTCAACTCCTGCTTTACCCGGATATTGGGGCGCAGGGTGGCAGAATATTCATTGCCCGAACCGATACCAAAAATAATACGCGCAGGGCTACTACGTCCATCGGGCGTAGAAGACCATTGACCATTGGAATACCTGGCCGGAATAATATGTGAAGGCACGCGCAGGGATTGTTCAAAGGCGCCATTCTGTGGGTTATTGGAGCCATCATAAGGCCCATTGCGCTGATCGATGATGGTAGCAATACCCAGGTCGAGTTTGGTAGTATTGGTTACATTTACGCCGATATTGGCGGTGAAGTTATAACGGCGGTAATAGGTCTTGGTATCATAACTCCTTTCGGGTTGTGTTTTCAATAAACCTGTTTCATTATAGTATCCGGCAGAAATATAGTAATTGGCTTTATCCGATCCGCCGCTGATATTCACATTGGCCCGCTGGGTCAGCCCAAAATCACGAAACAACTCTTTGTACCAGTCTGTATTGGGATAGAGGTCAGGGTCGGTACCATTGCGGTGCAGGGCAATTCTTTCATCGCTGTAGAAAGGATCGCGGCCCCGGGTCTTCAGTGCTTCATTATAGGTTTCCATCCAGGTTGGTGCATCCAATAATTTGGGCACCTGTACAAACTGCGTGAAACCCTGGTTCACCTCTACATTGATGGCAGGTTTGCCCGCTACTCCCCGTTTGGTATTGATGAGGATAACGCCATTGGCGCCCCGTGTACCATATACCGCGGTAGAGGCAGCATCCTTTAGTACCGTGAAACTTTGTATATCCTCGGGGTCTACATCATTGAAGCTCCGATCGGGTACGCCATCAATAATGATCAGGGGCGTGCGGGTGCTGGTGCCAAAGGTAGCGACCCCTCTGACGAGCACACCCGCATTGTCCTGCCCGGGCCCACCTCCCCTGGAGGTAGTGATAATACCCGCAATACGACCGGCCAGCATACCGGCAATATCACGTGCAGGCAGCTTCAGGTCTTCCGGCGTAACGGTCGACTGAGCCCCGATCACACTTACTTTTTTCTGTTGTCCATAACCAATTACGGTTACTTCATTGAGGCCACCGGCTACGGGTGTCAGCCGCACACTCAGGTCAACCCGGTTGCGTACCGCAAAAACTTCTGTTTTGTAACCAGTGAAGGAGAACTCCAAAGAGTCCGTTGGGCTTACCATGATGCGGTAAGCGCCATCATTGCCCGTAATGGCCATGATCTTAGTGCCGGCAATTTTGATGCTGGCGCCCGGCAGGGTGCGGTCCAGCTCATCGGTAACCTTACCGGTTACCTGTAGAATGCGGTCCTGGGCAGCAGCAGGTATACTGCACACCAGCAGGGCCAGTAACAAGGTGTAATAAGCAATTGTTTTGAAGGTCATAGCGGTCAGTGTTATAGGTTAGGGGTGATGGGTTAATATCCATCCGTTTGCAGCAGCTTATCATTATTGGCCAGTACCGTGGTGTTCAGGGGCCAGAATAAAGGCGTGGTTTTACCCACCAGGTTGGGCACATAGGTATAAACATTGATGGTGCCGCCCTTGTGAAAACGCACCAGGTCGAACCAGCGTTTGTTTTCAAAGAACAGTTCGCGGCCTCTTTCATTCAGTATCTCTTTTTCTACCGTGGCTTTATCCGTAGCGCCCGTATAATCGCCATTGCCAGTGCGTGCCCGCACTTTGTTTAGATAAATGATAGCTTGTGGGGTATTGTCCAACGCGGCATACGCTTCTGCCTTCAGCAGGAAGATATCAGCCAGGCGGTAAATGATGATATCATTGTCCGATATCCGGTCATCAGGATATTTGGTACCGGGATATTTGGTGATCCAGGATATCTTAGGCCCCGAAGCCTGTCTTTCGGTGATCCAGGTATAAGGACGGCGTTTGTCATTGGGGAAAGCATCGAACAAAGCCCTTGATTTGGGGCTGATCTGGTAAGCGCCCTGACCATTGCCTACTGCTGCTACCCAGGGCAGGCTGTCGAGGTTCAATGCTCCTTGCACACCCAACAGATAAGGCAAAGCATTCAAGGCATAGTTGGTTCCACTTTCGTCACGCGTGAAATAGGTGGCCAGTATCGCTTCTGTATTGGCGCCTGCCCGGATACCGGTTACATTTTTAAAATCGCCATTGAGCGTTACACCCGATGCTTCTACCTCATTGATGGCAGTAATGGCATCATTGTAGGCCGCATTGCCGCCTCCCACTACCTTGCCACTCCACAAGCATACATCTGCTTTCAGCGCTTGTACCGAGCCATACGCAAAACGGTATTTGGAGGGATAGGTCTTTACGTTGAAGCTGCTCATGCTGCTAAACAGGTTGATGGCCGAATCAATATCACTGCGTACCTGCTTAATAACATCCATGGCCTTGGAGCGTGGCAGCAAGGGTACATTATCATTCACCACCGCTTGTAGCATCAGGGGTGCATCGCCAATAATGCGCGTAAGGTGAAAGTAGAAATAAGCGCGCAGGCTATACGTCTCGGCTAAGATCCGTTTGCGCGTATCGGGACTGGATGCAAAATCAAAACCCTTTATTTTTTCCAGCAACAGGTTACAATGACCAATGGCTTTGTACCAGTCGTTGTAATTAATAGCACCCGAAGAAGGGGAAATCGTTTGCGCCCAGGCCACACCAAAACGGGAGTTGAGGGCCGATACCAGTTCCTCACTCCGCTCGGTGCCATAGGTAATATTATTGGCAAAGCTGCGCATATACGTATAGATACCGGTAACATAAGGCTCAAAGTCCGCCTCATTTTGCCAATAGCTTTCTTCTGTAATGGTAGACTGGGGGGATACCTCCAGCAGTTTATCGCAACCTGCCAGTGCCAGCAGGCCGATGCTCAGGATAGTTATTGTTATAATATTTTTCATATGCTCGTTATTTCTTGTTGAATAAAGCAGTTAGCTCTTAGTAAAGGAACTCCGAAGCAAACGACTCTCGACTGCCGATTGCCGGCTCAGGATTGCCGACTAAAACCTCACCGTCGCTCCCAGCGAAAACTGCCTGGGCCTGGGATATCCACCCGGATCAAAACCGGCATAGCTTTCGGGGTTCAGTCCTTTGTATTTGGTGATATAACCCAGGTTGAACACACTGGCAAATACATTCATATTGGTAGCGCGTATTTTCTTCAGGATGGTCTTGGGCACATCATAAGAAAGCGATACCTCGCGGAAGGCCAGGAAATCACCTTTCTCGATCATCACCGATACATCAGAGCTGTAAGATTGATTAACACCCAGCGTAGCACCACGCAGGTAATTGCGCTGGCCAAAGTCAAAATCAGCAAAAGAAAAGCGGGCATATTTTTTACCGGCATCCCCTTCTTTTTGCCAGATATCGGGACCCAATGCTTCGGAAGGAGCGCCTTCATTGAAGGCCCGGCCTGTACCCAGTGAGCGCGCGAGGGCGCCATTGCTGATGAGATGACCCAGGGCATAATCAACCGCTATGCGCAGGTTGATGCCTTTATAGCTGAAGGTATTTTGCATACTGCCAATCTTATCAGGTGTGCGGTAGCCCATGAATACCTGGTCCTTCGTATCAATTACCCCATCACCATTGATATCGGCAAAGTTGAAATCGCCGGCATGTTTTTTCACGGTTATACCGGAGGGTGAGGCCAGGTTGTCCTTGGTAGTAGCATTCCAGGCAGCCGCTTCGGCTTCTGTAGCAAATACACCCAGTACTTTATAAGCCCAGAGGCCATAAGGACGTTCACCTTCGGCAAAGCCGCCGGCCTCTATATTTTGTTTGGAAGCGGGATCGTATACAATATCACCACCCTGGCGATTTTTGGCCCGGCCATTATTGGGCAATTCTTTTACCACGGTTTTGTTGTACGCAAAAGATACACTGGACCTCCACATAAAGGTGGGGGTCTTGATCACCGTACCACCCAGTTCGATCTCCACCCCTTTATTTTGCAATACGCCATTGTTATAGGTAATGGAAGGGAAAGGCGCTTCGGAAGGAAGGGGTTTGGAAGCCAGCCTGTCCTTGGTGAGCTTATTATAAAAATCAACAGATAAAGTAATACGGTCATTGAGGAAACCGGCATCCAGTGCCAGGTCGGTGGTTTCTGTAGTTTCCCATACCAGGTTGGGATTGCTAAGGTTGGTGCGCAGGATGCCCGACCCTACAGCATATTGCGTAGCACTATAGCCACCATAAGTATCTGTCAGGTCAAGGCCACTCAAACCACTACCGCCCCAGCTGGCCCGCAACTTCAGGGAACTTACTTCTTTCACCTTCCAGAAATTCTCTTTGTGGATATTCCAGCCTGCTGATAAAGAGGGGAAAGTAGCATACCGGTTGCCGGGTGCAAAGTTGGAGAATCCATCATAACGCAGCGAAGCGCCAAACAGGTACTTGTTGTTAAAATCATACGCCAACTGGCCAAAGAAACTCACAGACCGTTGCTCCCGGAGGGTGGTAGCAAAATTGGTAACGTTGGAAGTAACCACTCCACCAATCACCGTAGTAGCTGGTTCTACAATGGTATAGATATAATCATTATTGGCGCGTTGTGAACCAATGCTGATGATGCTATTGGTGACCTTGCGAAAGTTAAATCCACCCAGTACCATGAACTGGTGATCGCCGCTGATATTGAAATCATATTGCAGGATCTGATCCGTCATCAGGTCGCGCATATTATCCGTATATTCATTCTTCTGCCGTTGGGTAGCAGGTTGTATTTCATTAGAAGGCGTGCCCTTGCGCATGAACAGTTCACGGTAATCCTGCATGATGTAGGAGAAAGCCGGTTTCCAATGCAGCCCTTTGATGATCGTGAGGTCACCCGCTACCCGGCCAATCAGGCGTTCGGTAGACACGCGGAAATCATCATACTTCAAGGTATGGAAGCGGTTGCGTACGGTGTACAGTTCGCCCGGTGTAGGATTGCCATCATCTTTATAAATACGGATCAGCGGTGTAATGCGCGTACCACGCACCAGTTCATTCTGATAAGCATCCACAAAATTGGGAAGTACATTCTGGTAGTTGATCATGGCATCAATGCGGAAGTTCTCCGATGCCTTGAAACTAAAATTGCCCAGCACATCATAGCGCCGGTAGCGCGTGCCTACAAAACTGCCTTCCTGATCAGTATAACCAGCGCTCATATTGTAACTGGCTTTTTCACTGCCACCATCAATAGATACATTGGTATTATTGGTCAACCCAGTTACCCAGATCATATCCTGGTAGCGATTATCGGCGTATAAGAGTTTGGTACCGGGATTGATGGGATCATCCATCGTTTTATAACCATTGGCCAGCAGGTTGTCAACATAGGCCTGCCCTTCTATAGCTACTATATTATCATACAGCGCCGTGAGGTTGATGCTATTGCCATATTGCCCTTTGGCGGTGTATACGCGGGTACCGGCTGAGAACCCGCCATTGTTGAGCAGGTTATTTTTATCCAGGCCATCAAAGGTGTTCTTCACCGTGGTACGCGCCAGCGGCAGGTATTGGTCGGCGTTGAGGTATTTGTATTCCCGTGCCGGTGTTTCCCAGGTGGTGCGGTGATTGAGCGTGAGCCCCATTTTGCTATTGAACTTGCCGCCCTTCGTTTTGACCACAATAACGCCATTGGCGCCCTGCGCTCCATACACCGCGGTAGACGCAGCATCTTTCATCACCTGCAGGGATTCGATATTATCGGGATTGATATCATTGAGTGACCTGAATACACCATCAATGATCACCAGGGGGCTGGTGCCATCCGAAGCGCCCAACGCACTGCCATTGGCATTACCCAGGCCGCTGCCATACGCATTGAGTTTGGTGCCGCCCCGGATAATAATGTTATTGGCCCCGCCGCCTGGCTGTCCGGTAGAAATGGGGATGGATACCCCGGCTATTTTACCCTGCATGGCCTGCAGGGGATTGGGATTGGAAGTGTTTTTAAGCTCTTCGGGATTGAGCTTCGATACCGCCGCCGTGATCTTGGTGCGGGATTGTTGGGCATACCCCACCACCACAATATCCGTGAGCGTGGCCGTATTGGACTCCAGCGTTATATCGATCCGGCTGCGCCCATTGATGGGGGTTTCTTTTTCGCCCAGTCCCACCGAGCTAAATACCAATATGCCCCGGGGATCATTTACTTTTAAGGAATAATGTCCATTGGCATCCGTAGCCGTAGCCCGGGAAGTACCTTTCAGGGTAACAGTAACATTGGACAGTTTTTCGGAAGTACCTGATTTGGTAACCGTACCCGTAATTTCCAGTACAGGTTCCTGTGCAGCAGCACCTAATGCGAGCAGTAACCAGCAGCCCAGTGTGAGGCAGGAGATCAATTTTTTCATAATGGCTTGCGTTAGCTTGTGAGTAGATTAATATGTACTACATATCGCAAATATAGGGAACTCCTGTATGCAGCCAAGTTTTTGGTTAAAATTTAATGCAGTGGTTACCTATTTGATAAATAGGTAATTATATAAGAATAGAGGAAAAATGGCGTTGCGGCGACCAGAAAGGGTCAGGGTGGCAAAAGGGAATAAAACCGCTTATTAAGTATTACATATCAACACACTTTACTACATTTGCCGTTATGAAGACCGAGCAGGAACTATTTAAACTGAAGCCTATTGCCTCCCTCACCATGGCCGACCAGGTGGAGACCCAGTTGCGTGATTATATCATCAAGCGGGCCATCCGGCCGGGCGATTCAATCCCCAAAGAAATGGAAATTGCAGAAGCCCTGGGGGTGAGCCGGAATGTAGTACGGGAGGCCCTGAGCCGGTTGCGGATGCTGGGCATGATCGAGTCGCGCAAGAAGCGGGGCATGATCCTCACCCAGCCCGATGTGATGAAAGGACTTGAGCGCATTTTGCATCCTAACATGTTGGATATGAATGTGCGCAAGGAACTGTTCGAACTCCGGATCGTGCTGGAAATTGGACTTGGCGACCTGCTCTTCCGCCGCAAAACCAAGGAACACCTGCAACAGCTGGACGCTATCGTAGAACGAGAGCGCCGTGCGAGCACCTCAATTGAGCGGATCCGATGCGAGGTGGACTTCCACTCCACCCTGTACGAAATGGCCGGTAATGAGACCCTAAAGCGGTTTCAGACGATCCTGATGCCGGTATTTGAATACGTGGTGGAATATGAATCCAAACTGGAACATACCTCCGTGGGCTCGGTCACCCATGCCGACCTGGTGCGCATCCTCCATGGTGACAAACCTGAGTTGTTTCCCAATGCCATGCGTCAGCACCTGCTGCCCCACCTGGAGCATCTATAGCCCCTTTCACTTTACTTCAGGTCTGCTTCTAATTTAACTACAATTCAATCATTATCAGTCTACTAAGTGTCTGATCCCCGGTTGACCTGCAGCACATCTCCGACAGGCCGTAACCGGGCGGCCACCGGGCCCTATTGCATTAAAATGGATGATAGCCTGTAGCTGAAATGCAGGCGGGTCCTAGCTTTTCCCACTAAAAAGCCACAAATAATTGCACTGGGATACACTACAAACTGCACTCCACCATAGAGGGCCAGTGCAATTACGCCTGAATCCCAGTGCAATTCTTAGGCGGTATTCCCCCTATCTGGCATGGACTCCGCATGGATCCGGAAAGGAGGCTGCATGGCCCGTTTAAGGTGAGCCGCTTTGCCGCCCGGCAGAAGCATCACCGCAAACCTGTCCCGCCTTGCGGGAGCGCCCCACCTTTGCCCCTTCCCTTACCTCCCTCCACTCCCACCTCCCCTCCTTTTACCCACTCTTATCCTCTTTACCTCCATCTCCCTTTCCTCATTTCCCCTCCTTTCTCCTCTTTTTTGATTTTACGGGAAGAAGCGCTATATTTAATATGTATTACATAACAACATATAATCACTAAAACGACTTGTCTATGAAAAAAATGCCCTTTTCAGGAAGGCTCTACCCCTCCTGTCTCCTTTTGTTGATGGCCAGCGCCCTGGCCTGTACCCGGAATGTAAGTCCAACTGAAAAACCTACCCCTACCGCGGATGATGTGGCCACCAATTCAGTGGTGGCCGCTGCCGCCGCTCCTTATCACAACACCACGGTGCTATTTAATGGCGGTTCGGAAGGGTATCACTCCTACCGTATCCCTTCCATTGTACGCACCAATGCCGGTACGCTCATCGCTTTTGCGGAAGGCCGCATGAGCGACAACAAAGATTATGGCAATATCAACCTGGTCTTTAAACGCTCCACCAACCATGGCAGCACCTGGAGTGCGTTGGGTGAAGTGGTAGGTGTTGGTCCCGGCACCTGGGGCAATCCTACCGCAGTAGTAGATCGAAATACAGGCCGGGTATGGCTCTGGATGTCGTGGAACTCGGGTACCACCAACCAGGGTGGCACGGATGGCTACGATCCCATTGATACCTGGGGCGAACGGAAAGTGTATGTGTCCTGGAGTGATGATGATGGGGTTAGCTGGGCTACACCGGTTGACAAGACCAGCTCACTGCTGCCACCCGGTTTTACCTGGGATGCCATGGGCCCCGGTGTGGGCCTGCAAACCAGTGTTGATCATCCAGGCCGGATCATCATTCCCGCCAACCGGCGCAATATTTACAGTGATGATCATGGTGCCACCTGGCAGTACCAGCTGGTGCCCAATGGATCGGGCGAACCCACGATCATTGAACTGATTGACGGCAGGTTGCAGCGCAATGACCGGCCCGGTAGTGCGCAGTTTGAAACAGCCAAAAGGCGCTGGATCTCTACGGGCAATATCGAAACGGGTTGGAGCGCCTGGGCGCCCCACAACACGCTGCTGGATCCCCGCTGCGAAGGATCGGTATTGCGTTATACAGGTGAACCCAGCCGCATTATGTTCCTCAACCCTGCCAGTACGGAAAGAAGGTGCAAGATGCGCATCCGCATCAGCTATGACGAAGGAGTTACCTGGCCCATCAGTCGCAGAACGCACGACTGGCTGACGGATGACGAGACCTGCGACCAGGGCAAGGGCGGTTATTCCAGCATGGCCAAAACAGCCGACTATGCAGTGGGGGCACTGATCGAGATCAATGAAGATGTGAGCAACAATGCTACCAGTCACCGTTCGATCGAATTCCACAAGTTCAACCTGCCCTGGATATTGAATGGGGCTACGGAACCTTAGGGAAAGCTGGCCTCTTTAAGGTGAGTCACTCTGCCGCCCTGCAAATGCAGCGCTGCAGAGTGGCCCACCTTTGTACCGGCAAACCACTCTCTTAACTAAACGCCCCACCCGCCATTCACTACTAACTTCACTCATTTTTAACATATCTTCCTGCAGCAACTACACAATAACACGCATCTTGCTGGTATGATGAACGGGTATTAAATTCGTGGTTCATTCCAATTCCAGACTATGCGTATCATTTTGCCGATATTACTCCTTTGCAGCACCTTTTGCCTGGCCCAGGACGATGAGTTCCGCGATTTCCGCAATAAGAAAGACAATTTTGTGAAGGTGTCGCAAAAGGATATCCGGGCCGACCTGGCCTCCTTTCTCATGGCTGGTATTGATGAAAGCATTACCAAACTGCCCCTGAAATCGGTGCCTGTAAAGTCCTATGGCAATAGTTATATGACCTGGTCCAATGGTGATATCCAGGTAACGATCAAGACAGGGACATTTGACCCTTCCAAACACAAGATCATGCTGGAAGAGAAGCATGTGGTTAAGGTTGATGGCAAACCCTATTATGGCAATTATGGTGAAATGCCCCGCACCACCATCGAATCCATTACGGTATTGATTGGCAAGGATACGGTAGCCATTCCACCCACGGCCTGGTTCGACCTGTACGAACCCGCCTTTTTTTACCAGGATAAAGACGGTACCTCCAAAACCCGCAATGGGGTTTTCCTGTCAGGCGATGGCCGTTCTATTTACATCTACCTGCTCAATACGGCATTCAAAGGCAATGAATATACCTGGGTGATACAGGATAAGAAATACCTGCGCCGGGTAGTAGATTTTGATGTGCTGAAATAGGCCCCTCCCCCATTTGAGTTATTCCATGATCGCGCCATTCCCCGCAACTTCGTACTATGGTTGCCTCTTTCATTAAACGGTTGGGCGCAGTAGCAGGATTTATTGTCATGCTGGTGATCACCACTGTGATTGGGCTGTTGGCATGGTGGTCGTGGCAACAATACGTGGACCAACAAACCTATGACCGCATCAGTACGGAAGGCCAGCGGGTAACCATCCGGGCCGACCAGGTAAGCCGGGAATACCAATCCTGGAAGGACCAGTTTGTCAATGTGGTCTACCTTACTTTCACTTACCAGAACAAGCCGCATACCCTTCGCTATCACCAGGATACTACCTGGCTCAAGGAAGGCGACCGGGTAGAGCTATTCTATCACGCTGGGTTAGACGCATTCCGGCAGCCCCGTACCTTCAGTGCCTTTAAAGACAATAGCAATCAATCCCGTCTGATCGGGTTTACCATTATCAATGGTTGGAATGATGGGCGCAAATGGCTATTGGCCTGTATTGTTCTCCTGGGTGTATTTACTTTACTATTGACCGGCCTGTTGGCTACCCTTACCGGCTTATCAGCACTCCGCACGCTGGGCAGTTTTGTCTTTATTGCCATGCTATTGACAGGTGTAGCCTACCTCACGTACAATACCTGGCAATATTACCGCTACCATGCCCGGTTAAAAGCCGGCAGCCGGGAAGAAACGGTACAGGTGCTGAGTACGTATCGCCGCAGTACTTCCAGGCGCAGTAACTGGTTTTATACTTATGAAGCCACGGTATTGCACGATAAAAAAGAAAGGATCATCCCCATTGAAGAAGAAGAATATGCGGTACTAAAGCCCGGCGCCCCCCTACAGGTATACTACAATGGTCAGCTCAATGATATGATGTCGGTCAACCACCATCCCGATCCTACCAACCTGGTGGCCACCCTCTTCGCCTGGCTCCTGCTGGCGGTCTTTGGCCGGCAACAATGGCTGAAAATCAGGAGCAGGTCTTAACGTATGTTGGCATTCTCTTATCATATTCAGTCTCTTCCAAAGCTTTTTGCTATTTTTTTCTGCCAGTGATTTATATTTAATTTATGATTCCGGTCATACCGCCGGCACTATTTCCAGGATGAACCAGCATCTTGTCCTGACCCTTATTAAAAACATGACATGAAGTCCATCAGCATCAACGCCAATCATATTCCCAGCAAGATCAAACAGATTGTGCATGCCATATCCATGTCTATTGACAATGGCGGGCTGAAACCGCATAGTAAACTACCCAGCATCAATGATTTCAGTAAAACCTACCACTATGGGCGTGATACGGTGGAGAAAGCCTACCGGGAACTGATCGAGGAGGGCTATGTATATGCAGTAGCGGCCAAAGGGTATTACGTAGTGGGGCGCAAGGATAAAAAGATCAAAGTATTGCTCATCTTCAATAAACTCAGTAGTTATAAGAAGATCATCTATTATAGCTTTATTGAAACCCTGCAAGACAAGGCGGTGGTAGACCTCCAGGTGCATCATTATGATATCCGCCGCCTGGAAGAGATACTGGAAGCCAATATGGGCAAATACCACTATTATGTGATCATGCCGCATTTCTTCCATAAGACGAGCAAGAAAAGCTACCTCCGGGTACTGAAATCGATCCCGGCATCACAGTTGATGATCATGGACAAACATGTACCGGAACTGGGCAAACACCACATGACGGTATACCAGGATTTTAAGCAGGACATTCATGAGGTATTGGAATCGTCGGAGAAATTGCTGAAGAAATACAAACAGCTGGTGATTGTATTTCCTATGCAGAGCAACCACCCCCGTGATATTGTAGAAGGCTGCAATGAATTTTGCGTCAAACACAATAAAGCATTTTCGGTGATCTCCAGTCTTGACAAAGAATTGCCGCAGGCCAGCACGGTGTACATTGTAACGGCCGAGTCAGACCTGGCACAACTGATCAAGAAATCAAAAGAAGCCAATTTACAGTTGGGCAAAGACGTGGGTATTATCTCCTTCAATGAAACGGTATTGAAGGAATTATTGGAGATCACGGTAGTAACTACCGACTTTGAAGGCATGGGCATCACGGCCGCACAGATGTTGCTCAACAAAGAAGTAAAACAGGTAAAGAATCCATTCCGCATGATCGTCCGGAAATCATTGTAGGTGGGCAACCCGCTGGAGTAACCGTATTTTTATGCATCAAATGCAGCACCAGCCTGCATTTCAGGGCAACCAACCACATATCCTGTTAAAGAAAATATAAAAATACTTTCCAAAAATTTGGAAACAACGGAAAATTATTTTCATCTTTGCATCGCAAACAAATTAAAAACAGCAGATGATAAACTTCGCATTACATATTGAACTATCAAACGGAATTAGTCGCCAGGGCGGCAAAACCGATTGCGGGGGGAGTTATCCTACTGAATAAGTTGAAAGCAACGAATTCAAGATAAACACAGGCCCCGCAAGAGATTGCGGGGCTTTTTTGTTACTAAACTTAACAGATGAAGTTAGCATCATCAGTCCATACTATGCGTACGGGATTACGGGAAAATGCCTTATTCGCCGGCAGTAAACGCTGTGCGTGTATCCCTACGGGTATGTGGCTCATCATGAACAGGGAGAGTATAGCCATTCGACCATGTTGTGTACAAGTGTACGCTGTGTAACTACAGCAGTGCAGCAACCACAGCCCGGTCGAAATAAACGACCGGGCTTTTTTGTGTCCCTGGGTCTGAAGACCCAGGCAATAAAAGAAAAACAATACAGCCATTCTTTGCTGGCCCTAAAGGGCCAAAGAATAAAAAATAATCCTTGTTTACCGGGGCCTGAAGGCCCCGGCAATACAGAGGCACAGCAACAAGAATGATCCGTATTAAAATGATTATGCTGACTGTATTGCCCGGCCCTTTAGGGCCGGGCAAGGAAGACAACAATCCAGTTGGGCTTTAGCCCAATTTATCCGATGACTTAGCTCAATGGCAGAGCAGTATCCTGATACGATACCGGTTGACAGTTCGAGTCCGTCAGTCATCACCATCATTGGTCCGTAGCTTAACGGCAGAGTAACCGGCTTTTAACCGGGGGGTTGTGAGTTCGATTCTCACCGGACCAACAGAAAAAGGCAACGAGGCATCGAGGCAACAAGGTTTCGAGGCAAAGCCTGAAAAATTAAGGTAGATAAGAATTTAAAATGCAAATCATGAAAAGGAGTTCACAGTTCATAATGACAGACAGGATATGCGGCGCCCAGTGGCACTGCAGCTTCCGATCGGAACAAACTAAATCATTATGGACAAAAAACTTATTGAGCAATATGGGGAGGACATCCTCTCCTATCGACTCCGTACTGCCCGCCAAAAGAAAAGGATGCAGTATGAAGATTTTGACAAACAGTTATTAAGGCTGCATCGGGAACACAGAGCCCTCGATAAACAGATAGCCGCCTTGGGTTGGGAACCCCTGGTACCCCCTATACAAAAGGGCTGGAAACGCTTCTTTATACTGAGAGAGGATATCGCACGTACCAAGCAAGCCGCCTTCTATGAGAACATTTTGAAGAAGATCAATACCTATGACCTGAGCCACCGGAAAGACTTTAAGGTAAAAAAGAGAAGGGGCTCACGATTCAAAAAAATGGTGGTAAAGCAACAATACCTCCTCCGGCCCTCAGATTGGCACTTCAGGAAACTTGGTTTTTCAGATGCTGAAAAACAATTGTTCCATGAAGTGTATGTAAAAGACAAAAGAGGACAGGCATATAAGATCTATGTCTTCAACGAGCCCTGGCGTTTTGTATTGCGGGTACGCCCGAATATGATCGACAAAGTAAGGATAAGAGACAGTGAACTGGAAGCCAGAATAAAAGGAATTAGAGAATACTTAGAGAGGAATATTTATGATAAGCGACTGGACAAACTATTGTATGGAGAAGGCAGGTACAAATTATGGAAAGATGTTGGAGGGGATTTTTTTGAAAAATACCAATTTAAAAACAAATCATTACATCAGATAATGGACATCATCAGAGAAACCTAAAACACAATACAATGGAACAGCGATGGCAGCGGTTGGATGGGACAGCCATCCGCCGCCCGATCGAAGAAGAAGTAAGATCGGTACTGGCAAGGGAAAAAGCCCATGGGCACCAATTGAAAGTTTGTATCGGTACAGATAGCCAGGTAAGAGCGGGTACTACTGCTTTTGCTACGGTGATCGTCTTCCTGCGCAAAGGTAAAGGGGGATTCATGTATGTACTGGGCGACCGTTCGGAACAACCGATGACTGTAAAAGAACGGATGTTGACGGAGGTTGCCAAAAGTATAGAAGTGGCCTACCAACTGTGCGGCTTATTCACCAACTACAGTGTGGATGTGGAAGTACATGCCGATATCAACACCAATCCCAACTTTAAAAGTAACCACGCCTTGAAAGATGCGATGGGCTACATTATGGGAATGGGATTTGCCTTCAGGGCCAAACCGTATGCTTTTGCAAGTTCCTGCTGTGCAGATAAGGTTGTCTAAATTAAAAACAGTTATGTAACCGGTGAAGTGAGCGATTACATAATCTGTGCAATCTAAAATAATCAACGCAATCTGCGTTTTCAAAGAGCTTGCTTAACGGCAAGACGGGTATTGACCTGTAGAGATGCAAACCAGGCGCCTGTTTCAAGGAAGCAGCGCAGTGCAGTAGTAATAACAACCTGTATGCTGTTGCCTCACAGGGTAATGTCCGCCATAAATCGTAGGTCAAGGGTTCGACTCCCTTTCGGGGCATTGCCCCCGGTAGCTCAGGGGTTAGAGCGACGAATGTGTGTGGGTTCGAATCCCACTCCCACCACAACGGGATAGTTCAATGGTAGAACACTACACTTTTAATGTAGCAGAAGAAGTACACCGCTTCTCAAATGGTGATCCATTTAAAGCCAGGATCATTTACCGGCTGGCTCCGGGCATACAAGGGTAAAGGGCTATTCATACGCCTTTTCCTTTCCGGCCCTCCCTTGTATTGCTGGAGCCAGCAATCCGGTACCCACCTGCGGGCAGCAGCAAGTGCCTGTGAAAGGGTTTCACTTTGTTCGGTTCCGGTGGTGGCAACACCACCAAATGGGCGCAAACTGAATCCCAATAGCAGGATACCCTGTTTCCTCCGTGTATACGGGATGGTGAATCATGCTGGCTTTATTTTAACAAACAACAACTTAAAACCCTAACAACTAAAAACATGAAACAAGTTCAAATAATACGAATAAATGCCTGGCAAATAGGCCTGGTATTTAAGCATGGCGTATACAAGCGCATGCTGAAAGAAGGCAACTACTGGTTTTGGGGCTCCGAAGTGGTGAATATCTACGAGATAACCCGGCCCTTTATAGCGCCAGTAGAATTGAATATCCTGTTGCAGGATACCAACCTGGCCGAGGCATTACAGGTAGTGGAAGCGAAAGACCATGAACTGGCCCTGCACTATGAGAATGGTTTACTGAAAGAAGTACTGACCGCCGGCCGTTATGCTTTCTGGAAAAGCCTGGTCACTCATGACTTTGTGCGTATGGACACCAGCAAGGTGGAAATTACTGAAAATATAGAACGGGCTACTTTACAACATAAACTGGTAGCGCCGTATATACGTAGTTTCAACGTGGACAACCATGAACAAGCGGTATTGTATATTGACGGTAAGTTCGTGAATATCCTCCCAAAAGGTGTGTATTTCTGGTACAAGAACAGTATCAGCATCCAGATCAGCAAAGTGGATACCCGGCAACAACAACTGGAGATCAATGGACAGGAAATACTGACCAAGGACAAAGCGGCTTTGCGTATCAATGCCTGGGCACAGTACCGGATCACTGATATTGAAAAAGCATTGTTGCAAAACAAGGAATACGATATGCAACTGTACATTGTATTGCAACTGGCTTTGCGTGAGTACGTCACTACCATGAACTTTGACGAGTTGCTGGAAAAGAAAGACAGCGTAGGTCCGTTCATTCTGCAAAATGTGCAGTCCAAAGCAGCCGAACTGGGTATTGCGGTAAACGGTTTCGGTATCCGTGACATCATCCTGCCGGGTGATGTAAAGGAGATCATGAACCAGGTATTGGTGGCCGAAAAGAAAGCACAGGCCAATACCATCATGCGCCGGGAAGAAACTGCCAGCACCCGTAGTTTGCTGAACACTGCCAAGCTGATGGAAGACAATGCGATGTTGTGGAAGCTGAAGGAAATGGAATACGTGGAAAAGATCGCCGACAAGGTCAGTAATATCAGTGTCAACGGCAACGGTGCATTGATAGAACAGTTGAAACAGATCTTTGTGCCGCCAAAAGCAGCTCAATAGTGTCTCTCCAATTGTAAGAGGAGGTCCATTCAAAAAATGGCCTCCTCTTTTCATTTTACCCGCAAAGCTTATCTTTGCCCCTTCAACCGCCGGCCCTGCCGCTGCTAATCGTCACCTATCATTATTAAATTATATCATTATGAAAAAGCTGTTCTTTGTATTGGGATTTAGTATCGCCGTTTTGGCTGTCAAGGCGCAGGATATTCCTCAAACACAGGTCCCTGCACCCGTATTGAATACTTTCCAGCAACAGTATAAGAATACTACCAATGTAAAATGGGAAAAGAAAAAGGAATCCTATGAGGTTAAATTTGAGGCAGGCAAAACAAAGCACAAATTGAAAATAGACGCCTCCGGCAAGGTAATAAAACACGATGAAGACATTAAGCATACGGACCTGCCGGCTGCTATTCAAAAACAGATCAGCGCCCAGTTTGCCGGATACAAGATAAAAGACCCAGAGAAGATTGAAGAAGGAGGAAAGATAACCTACAAAGTAGAACTGAAAAAAGACAATGATACGAAGAAGGTACATTTCAATACCGATGGTACTGTGATCAGCAATAAGAAGGACTAGCAACAAAAAAACTGGCAGATTCGTTGCTCAGGGTGAGCCGCCCTCAAAGGGCGACCCACCCTAAAGACGGCTTCGATCCCGCTCCGCGGGACTCAACCTGACAACAGCATAAAAGATTCGGGGGGCATTGCCCCCCGAATCTTTTACCGCCATGCCTTCCGCAAAAACCTTAGCCAGTTGCCATGCATAATATTTTCAATATCGGCGGGTGAATAACCCCGCCTGGACAACAGGGCAGGTACCTTTTGCAGATCAGCTATGGTTTCCAGATCGTAGGGGCTTTGTTCTTTGCCAAATGCGCCATCCAGGTCGGTACCCATGCCCACATGCAGGGCATTACCAGCCAGTTGGCAAATATGATCCAGGTGATCCACCATCTTCTCCAGGTTACAATGCATACCCTCGGGGGTAGATTGCTGCCGTACCCAATTGGGTACCATCATCCAGGCATCCAATGCACCACCAATCACGGCGCCTCTTTCTATCAACACTTTTATCATGTCATCACTGAATTGGCGGTTGTGGTCCACCAGAGTGCGGCAATTGTTGTGGCTGGCCCAAACATGCCCATGAAACAGATCCATTGCATCCCAAAAAGCATCGTCACAAAGGTGGGTGGCATCCAGGATGAAGTTTAACTGTTCCATTTCTTTGAGCAGGGTTTTTCCCAACTCATTCAGATGGCCGGTTGCATCGGTACCATTGGCATACCTGCCCGGTCCATAGTGTGCCGGCCCTACTGCCCGCAAACCATATTGATAAGCAGTTTCCAGGTGCCGGGGTGTAACCAGTGAATCAGCACCTTCCAGGCTTAGTATATAGCCCACTGGTTTTGTATCATTGGGGGTGCCATCCATCCACAAGCTGAGGTGTTGTTCCAATGCGGCTGCATCTTTGATCATCACCATCTCCCCTGCGGCCTCCATGGACTTATACCAGGCCAGCTGGCCCTGTGTTTGAGCCCAGGCCTGTTCGGGCGAATGCCAGCCAGGCAAGGGATTACCCGGTCCTACATAACGGGCTATCTGGGTAGCTACCACCAAACCTATATTTCCCTGGCGTAATTCGGGCAAGGCCACGGTTCCTTTGGCCCGGTCGGGCTTATCATTTAATCCTTGCTCGCTTTCGCGAATGGCCATTACTGGTTGCCGCAGGTCGCGGTTCCATTCCATGGCATTCATACTGAGGTCCAGGTGGGCATCTATAGTGAACATGCGCTTGTACAGATTATTTTTTTGTAAACTCAATAAGGTAAGCCGCCCTGCAACGCATCAAAGGCCTTTCCCAGGACGACCCACCTGTCGGTATTCTTAATAGATTATAAATTGATCTTTCTATCGCGGGCTATTACTTTCCATTCTTCAACGGCCTGATGATCTTTGATCACAATCGCTCTTTCATACAAGGCTACGGTGGGGCAGATATGCATGGGCACTCCATACAGCACATCACCTATAGCATAAGCGGAAGCATCCGGCACTTTCATTACCAGGTGTTCTTCACTTTGTCCAACGGGATTGGCATCAGGTGCATTAACAAAATAGACTCTTGGCAAAGGGCTTTCGGCTGCTACTGATTTATGGCCCAGGTCGACACAAATAGTTTGTGCATCAATAATAGAAATGACCCGGGTAATCACCAGGGCCGCATATTCAAAAGGCATTTCCGGCATCTGCAATTTGTAGCCCCTGTCCCAGAATACAAAGGTACCCGGACTGCATTCCACGCCTGCGCGGTGCAGGTGGGTAGGAAATGTGGGGGAACCGCCCGCAATAACGATGGGGGTAACGCCCAACCGCAGCCGCACGCTGCCAGCCAGGGCCTGCACTTTGGCAAAGGCTTCATCGCTTTGCTGCTGCCTTTTTATAATATCTACTTCTTTGATGTGGCCATCATAAGCATGTAAACCCAGTATGTGTAAACCTGGCAAGGCAAGGGCTTGTTTATACAAAGCAAATGCTTCCTCACCCGGCAGGATACCGGTACGGTTCATACCTACATTGAGGTCGAGGTATACCTCAAGGGTAATTTCATTTTTTACTACCAGGGCTGATAAGTCAGCCGCCACACCTGGATTATCCAGCAAACAGGAAAACCGGGTGGCCGGATAGGCTTTCACCAGGTTTACTAACCGTTGCATTTTAGGACCAATGGGCTGATAAGCCAGTAATACATCGGGGACCTTCAGCAGGGCCAGCATCTCCGCTTCGGCAATGGTAGCACATTTGAATTTGGTGATGCCTTCCTCCAACATCAGTTGGCATACCTCTGCGATCTTATTGGTCTTTACATGCGGGCGCAACAAGGATACATTGCCCGACAATTGTTTCGCCAAACGTATATTCTCCTTTATCCTGTCATCATACAGCACCAGGGCAGGAGAATCAATCTCCGCAATATTGCTGATGGAATACCAGTCTGCAGGTTTATTTTCCATGCGTGGTTGTTCAGTTTTCAGTAAAAATACCTCAATGCAGCTCAAACATGGCTTCTATTTCCACGGGAATATTATCGGGCAGGGAACCAAATCCTACTGCACTGCGTACACCGATGCCATACTCTTCGCCCCAGATAGCTGCAAACAATTCACTACAACCATTGATCACATAGGGGTGGCGTTCAAAATCGGGGGTACAATTTACCATACCCAATATTTTGATCACCCGCTTTACCATATCCAGGTCGCCTACATGGGTACGGATGGTAGAGAGGATGGTGAGTCCCACCTGGCGGGCGGCCATTTTACCCTGCTCTATGTCGAGGTCTTGTCCAATACGCCCGATGATCAGGTTTTTGTTGTTGAGCACGGGGCCATGTCCTGAAATATACAGGTACTTGCCATCAATTAAATAAGGTTTGTAAACACCCAATGGTGTAGGGGCCGGAGGTAAGCTTAACCCTAACTGTACAAACTGTTCTTCTGCGCTTTTTAGTGTCATATCCTTCATGATGCGGTTTTTTAGATCCATAAACTTAATATCAGTACCCCGATCAGTCCAACGATAGAAACAATGGTTTCCATGGTCGACCAGGTTTTGAGTGTGTCTTTGATGCTGAGGTTAAAGTATTCTTTAAACAACCAGAACCCCGAATCATTTACATGGGAAAACATCAAGCTGCCCGCTCCTACCGACAATACCATCAGGTTGGGGTTGACAGCTGACTGGGCTACCAGGGGGCCAATGATACCAGCGGTGGTGAGGCCGGCTACGGTGGCCGATCCTACGCATACGCGGATGATGGCTGCCATGAGCCATCCCAATACCAATGGATGCAGGGGCCATGATTGCAAAGCAAGGGCAATTTCCTTGCTTACACCACTATCGGTAAGCACCTGTTTCAAGGCGCCTGCACCGGCAATGATGAGCAGGATCATGGCAATATCTTTTACGGCATCGGTATACAGATCCATGACTGCTTTCATAGACATGCCAGTACCCGTTCCCAATGTAAAGGTAGCAACGAGTACCGCTACGATCATGACTACGGCCGGATCGCCCACAAACGCCATGACGGTTTTGGCTTCGGCCGGAGCGTTGGGGAAGCAATAAGGCAAAGCAGTAGTAAGCATCAATAAAAATACGGGCAGCAAAGAGCTCATAAAACTATTGCCGGTGCCCGGTAGTTTGGCCGTTGCCAGTTCTTTGGGCCTGAATGTTTGCAGAGGCTCCGAGTGTATCTTTTTCAGGAATTGGGAAAACACAGGGCCCGCAATAATGATGGCAGGAATGGCCACTATGAACCCATACAACAGCGTAAGCCCCATATTGGCATGTAGCTGTCCTACGAGGGCAACGGGCGAAGGATGGGGCGGCAGGAAGCCGTGGGTAACGGATAAAGCAGCCAGCATGGGCAAACCCACATAAATGGCCGGCAACTTGTATTCATATACTACGGAAAAGATCAAGGGTACCATCAGCACGAATCCCACCCCATAATACAGGGGTATGCCAATAATAAAACCGGTGATCATTAATGCCCACTGTACATACCGGGTACCAAAGGCATTCATGAGTACAGAAGCTATTTGTCGGGCAGCGCCACTTTCGGCCACGATCTTGCCCAACATGGCCCCCATAATAATAATGATGACCAATGAACCCAGGGTATCGCCCATGCCTTGTTGTACGGAAGCGATCACCTTATTCAAAGGCAATTGCAACAGGACACCTGCCAGTATGGAAACCAGCAGGAATGCCAGAAAAGTATTGAACTTGCCCCAGGTGGTGAGCAGGATCAACAAGCCAATACAAAACAGTACAATGATAAAAGACATGGGGGCTTTGTTTTAATCAATCATAATTTCATCGATCATCAGCAGGGCTTTGCTGCCAGCGCCATATTCAGTGGCAGGGAGCAGGCCTTTATTGTTACTACTTATTTTTACATACCTGGCTTTCACCGGTTTGATGACGGCCTGGACGGTATTAATTCCGTTGACCGGAAAATCCTTTTGGGTAAAAACCTTCCTGTAATGTACACCATCCTCCGATACCAGAATCTCCAATACTACGGGCGCCCAAACTCTTTGCCAATGATAATTTAAGAAATTGATGGCAATGTTACGAATAGATTGAGCAACGCCCAGGTCGACCACGGCCTGGAGTTTATCGCCATCAAAACCCATCCACTGGGCATCATTATAGCGGTGGGTACCGGCAATACCATTCACCAGGGTATTGACACCGGGATTCCAGCGCGCGAGGGGTTGATGATTTAAAACAACAGGCGCACCAATGGCCTTGTGTACCCGCACCGGTTGTTCATATACCCGGCCTATGGGCTGACCTTTCTCATCAAAAGCCTGCGCCCTGAGGATACCCGTTTTTTTCATGGTAATGGGTGCAGTATAGGCTGCACTTTGCGGGTTGGGCAGGCTATTATCGGTTGTATAACGGATAATAGCGCCGGGATAGCTACTGTATAAAGATAGTTCCACACTTCCGCGCCGGGCCTGTATACCCGCTCCTGTTACTTCATCAAAGTTGGGGGCATTGTGGATGCCTTGCTGCTCCAGCAACGGCGTTTGCTGCCGCAGGCGCTGTAAAAAATGGTCGTAGTTGCGCAGGCGAACAGGCGTCCAGGCCAGTTCGGCCAGTGCCAGTGCACGTGGAAAGATCATATAAGCCGCCAGTTGCTCATTGTTCATGTATTCACTCCAGGCCTGGCCTTCCACACCAGCTATATAGGTCTGGAAGGAATCGGGTAAACTGGCAGCGGGCTGATAGCTGTAGACTTTGCTTAAAGGAATATAATGGCCGGCCGCTACGGGTTCTGTCGTATTGCGCGACTGGTAATAATTAAAATACACATGGCTTTCGGGTGTCATGATCACCTGATGCTTTTGCCGGGCGGCTGCTATGCCTCCTTCTTCACCCTGCCAGCTCATTACAGTAGCATTGGGCGCCAGACCGCCTTCCAGTATCTCATCCCATCCAATGATGTCGCGTCCTTTGCTGTTTAAATATTTTTCTATGCGTTGGATGAAGTATGATTGCAGGTCGTGTTCATCTTTCAACGCCAGTGTCTTCATGCGCGACTGGCATTTGGCGCAGGTCTTCCACCTGGCCTTGGGACATTCATCGCCACCAATATGGATGTAACGCGAAGGGAACAATGCCAGTACTTCGCCCAGCACTTGCTGCAGGAAAGTAAAGGTGCTGTCGTTGCCTGCACAGAACACATCATCAAATACGCCCCAAAAGGGAGCAGTTTCATAAGGGCCACCGGTACACCCCAGGGCCGGGTAAGCGGCCAGGGCTGCCAGGGCATGGCCGGGCATTTCAATTTCGGGTATGATGGTGATGCCCCGCTGGGTCGCATATTGCACCACCTCTTTAATTTCCTGCTGTGAGTAATAACCACCGTATCGCTGCCCATCGAAATGGTGGGGTGTTTCTTTCTTATGTCCTATCAATGTCTGTTTACGCCAGGCGCTGATGGATTGCAGCCTGGGGTATTGCTTTATTTCGATGCGCCATCCCTGGTCATCGGTAAGGTGCCAATGAAAAGTATTGAATTTATACAGGGATAGGAGGTCAATGTATTGCTTAATAAAGGATACCGGAAACAAATGGCGGCTCACGTCAAGCGCCATGCTCCGGTATCCAAAGCGGGGATAATCATAAATGGTATACCCCGGTATGATCAAAGCCTTACCCACGGTTGTTTGCCACAACTGCCGCAGGGTTTGAATGCCATGTACAATACCAGCCGCATCATGGGCCGTAATTGATACCTGGCTCTTTTCTATACGCAAATCATAACCGGACACCTGTGGAATGGCAATGGTATCCAGTTGTAATACAATCAAATTACCAACAGGTCTGGTATTTACCAGCGCAGGCGCAGTTCCGGAAACAGGCTGTTGCTTTAAATACGATTGAAGCAAAAGCCCGGCCGGTTGCAGCCTGCTATCATTATAATAGATAACCGTAGCGGTATCGACAACAAAACAAGGACCCGCTTTTTTCACTTCCACCGGCCAGGGTATAATAGCAGGTGGTGTCTCTTTACTATCCTGTGCATTGAGTCCGGTACAGATCAATACTAAAAGGAGTATACTAAAAGTCAGTTGTCTCATGCAAAAGTTTAATTTGAAAAAATGAGGGCATAGAAATGCCCCCATACTTAAAATCTCTGACGTATGAAATTGACCTTTTGGTTATTGCTTGTCCCACCATATCCTGGTATTCAAATCATCCGCACCTTGTCTGCCAATCGCCTCCTTATAGGATGTCGGATTGAGCGTTTGCTCGGCAAATGGATAGACAAACCTGCGGGGCAACTTGCCGCCGGTAGCATTACCAGGATAGTTATTGGGCACCAGGGCAGGATAACCGGTTCTCCGGTAATTGTTCCATGTCTCCTGTGCATCCGGAAACAATCCAACCCACACCTGGTTATAGATCTGCTCTGTTTGTACCGCCACGGAAGCGCTGGTCTTTAAAGCATGGCCAGTTACATAACTATTGATGCGGGCGGCATCAATGGTATTGGCGCTGCCACTGATCAGGTCCCATTGTTGCATAGCGGCACGGATACCTTTTTCATGCAGGGCCGCAGCCGTTTCACCGGTATACCAGGTACGCAGTGCTGCATCTGCCAATAAGAAATTGGCTTCGGCAGCTGAGAACAACAACAATGGCGCATCCACCCGCAACACGGTTGACTTCTTAGGCTCTGAATAAGTTACAAAATCCGCCGGTTTGGTGCCATTGATATTGGCAGGCAATCCCTTTTGAATACTTTCTGTAGAATTGGGTACGCCACCCACATACACTACTGAGATCACGCCCAGCCTGGGATCATTATTGGCTTTGAGTGAATCAATAAATGCCTGATGATACTTACCCCCTTCCGGGTTATTAATACCATCCGAGTTCACATAATTATCATTAAACATTTGCAGGGCAATGGGATTCTTATTGAGGTTCTGACCCGATGCCAGGTAATCCATTTTAGCAATATCGGCATAGTCCCTGATCACCCCACCCGCAATGGCCTTGGTAACCCAGTTTTTGGCAGCAGTAGCATCCACTTTGGTAAGACGCATACCCAGGCGCAGCATGAGGGAATAGGCAAACTTCTTCCACTTGTCGGTATTGCCCTTATAAATAAGGTCGGCACTGCCAAAGTTGGTATTATTGGCTGGATTGAGGGCAGCCGCGGCCTCTTCCAACTCTTTCAGCATATCGGCATAAATAGCACTTTGCTGATCATACTTAGGTTGAAAGAGAGACTTGTTAAAACCCTGGGCTGCTTCAGCATAAGGAACATCACCATAGAGATCGGTCAAACGACTGAAACAGTAGGCGCGCCAGATGCGGGCAACGGCATACAAATTGATCTTGGCCGGATCGTCTTTAACCGCCTTGATCACCTCACCGATCTCATTGATCTGGTTGGGATAAGAGTTGGTGTAAATAACATTGGTAAGGTTTACCTGGGAGGCTACGTATTTAGAACCAAAGCCCTCTACATCATTAAAGCTGGTGGTATACTGCATGGTACCCAACAACAGCTTGCTGGTATTGCCACAATTGAGTGCCCCATCATAAAGCGATTTGCTGAAGATGAAGGCGGGCGTAGGAGTCGACACGGCATTGGGATTGGTATTGATCTCCTCAAAGTCTTTATCGCAACTCTGCAGGGCAACAGCACAAAGCACCACTGGCAAGAGTCTGGTATATTTCTGAATGGAAAGTTTCATCGCAATTACTTTTAGTAGTTAGAATTTAAGCATGAGGTTCACGCCATAAGAACGGGTACGGGGCAAGCCAATTGACTCAATACCTTGTGCAGCGCCATTGGTAAGGCTTTGTTCAGGATCGAAATTGTCAGTCTTCTTGTACAGGATCAGCAGGTTGCGACCTACGAGTGAGATATTGGCCGACTGTACACCCAGTTTGCCCAGGAACTTGTCGGGTAAACGATACGACAGGATCACCTGGCGCAGTTTTACAAAGCTGGCATCATGCACAAAGAGTTCTGTATACCTGTTCAAGGCATTGTAATAAGCGGCACGCAGGTTGGCTACCGGCACGGTATAGGAATATTTATTACCGGCTTGTGTTACGCCCTCCAGCTTCAAACCACTTTCCCGACCAGCCAGGGTTGATTTCATCAGACCCAGACGGGTAGCATACACTTCCATAACGGAAAAGATGCTGCTGCCAAACTTACCGTCCACCAGGATGTCAAATGAAAATTGCTTATACCGGAATGTATTGGTAAAACCAGCTGTGATGGGAGGTACACCTTTGCCCAACTCCTGGTTGACATCCGTTTGTAAAGGCAGGTTGGAATTGGGATCGTAGACAATGTTGCCAGCCGCATCGCGCAGCATACGGAAACCATAAATGGCCCCAAAAGTATTGCCCACCTTATTGTTAATGAACGCATTTCCATTCACAGAAGCACCCAATTGCGCCAGGGCGATGCCATCGGCCAGTTTCAGCACTTCGCTCTTATTATAGGCAAAGTTGAAGCTGGTATTCCAGCTGAAGTTCTTTTTCTTAACTGGTGTCGCATCAATCAATAGCTCAATTCCTTTATTGCTTAATTCGCCGGAATTAAGAATGGCATTGGTATAACCTGAAGAAGTAGAGATGGGCACACTAACAATATCATCCGTTGATTTACGGTCATATACCGCTACGTCCAACCCCAGGCGCCCACCAAACAATTGTGTATTCAAACCCAGTTCAACCGTAGTAGAAGTAAAGGGCTTCAACTTGGCGTTGGTAAGGGAAGTAGAGCTTACATTCTGCAAAGGCACTGAACCATCGCTGGGTACAGCACTGTAAGCCAGGTTGATGGTATAGGGGTCAGGACCGCCACCGCCTACCTGGGCCCAGGAAGCTCTCAATTTTACCAGGTCAACTGCTGCAGGCATCCGCAATACATCCGACAGGATGAAGCTGGAACCAACACTGGGATAGAAAACGCTGTTGTTCTCCGGGCTCAGGGTTGAAAACCAATCCTGGCGACCGGAAGCGGTCAGGAACAGGATGTTTTTGTAATCGAGGTCAATAGACCCAAACACCGAATTGGTTTTAATATCTCCTGCTACAGGTACGGTAGAAGAAGTTTTCAAATTGGAAAAACTATAGAAGTAGGGCGTGGTAAAATCACGACCTGATAAAGTAAGTTCATCCGATTTGGCGCGGCGGGTATTGGCTCCTGCCAGTACAGTGTAACCTACCTTCTCCGCAATGGATGATTTATAGGTAGCAGTGATCATGCTATTGGTCTCGGACACATCGGATTTAATACCGTCATATTGTCCATTGGGCCAATACTGTGTACCGGTGGGCACGATACTGGTGAAGTTGTAATTATAGAAATCCCTGGTTACAATACCTTTTACGGTAAGGTTACTTAAGATGTCGTATGAAATAGAAGCCTGACCGATGAACCGGTTCCGGGTATCTGTTTGTTTGAACTTATTCACTACAAAATAACCATTGGTAACGATGGTGGCATCATTCCATACAGGCTCGTTGCCACTGGCATCATAACCAGGTTTGAGCCAACGAACATCCACGGTGTTTGCCACTTCATAGGGCATCCAGTTGGGATTACCGAGGGCATCACCGGCAATTGGACGGTTATTGCCTTTTTCTAAATTGTATTGTACCACCGATTCCATCCGCAGTTTATCGCTGAGCTTGGCAGAGATATTCAGGTTGACCGTTTTACGGTTGTACTTATTATTGGGCAGAATACTTTTTGCATTCATGTCGGAAAGTGACAACCTGTAAACGATGTTCTCATTACCGCCTGATAAAGCGATGGAGTTGGTTAACGTAGTACCTGTCTGGTAAAAATTCTTCAGGTTGTTTTTCTGGGCAGAATAGGGATGCATTTGTCCATCAGCGGCCATGTATTGTGATCCGTCGATCTTGGCACCGAAAGAACGGCGGCCGCTAGTCTGGGCCTGCGCCAGGGTGGTAGGTTTGATGCCATTATCGCCCTGACCATATTCATATTGATAGTCGGGGAATACAGCTACATTTTCGAGGGTAAGGGTACCATTGTATTCAACACCGATACCCCTGCCACCTTTTTGCATTTTTCCTTTTTTGGTCGTAATGAGGATAACGCCGTTGGCACCCCTGGAGCCATATAAGGCTGCAGCCGCACCACCTTTCAATACGGTAAAGCTCTCGATATCGTCGGGGTTAATACCACCAATACCATCGCCCCTGTCGGTACTGTTCCTGATGGAATTACCATTGGGGGTACCCGCACCGCCCGGTACGCTATTATCGATGGGCATACCATTAATTACATACAGCGGCTGGCTGTTGGCGGTCAGTGAACCATTACCCCTGATGAGTACGCGGCTCGATCCGCCGGGGCCGGTAGATATACCGGTAGCGTTTACACCGGCAATTCTTCCGGTAAGGCCATTGGCCACGTTGTTTTCGCGTGCCTGGGTAAACTCGCTACCACTTACTTCAGACACGGCATAGGTAACGGCTTTCTTAGACTTGCGGATACCCAGGGCGGTCACCACCACATCGGCCATGACTGCGCCGGGGTCTTTTTGTAATTGGATAGCTATTGCATTTTGTCCGGCTGGCACAGCCACTGTTTGGGTAATAAAACCAATGGAACTGATAATTAATTCCATTTTGCCCTGGCTGTTGGCAGCTGGTACTTTAAGGGTGAAGAACCCTGCATTGTCGGAAGTGGTTACTACTTTCTTATTGGCGGCGAGTGTTACAGTAGCACCCGGCACTGCGTCCATACCGCTTTTAACTGTACCGGAAACAGCAACTGGGTCGCCGGCAGCCTGGCCAAAGCTGGTAAAGGCGGTTGCCAGAAAAAAGGCTAGGTATAGCAATCGTAGCCTCGTTGACGTAATTTTCTTCATGAGCATTAGTTATTGGGGAAGCGTTAATAATTGCAAAAAGCAAGTAAACCTAATGCAAATTTTTCAAATACTGCAAATAATACGCAGAAAATAGTTTTAGTAGTTGCAAATATTGCCTAACTAAATCATTATAGCAAAGCTGGCCACGAAGAACCCAATAACCCTTTAACAATTTAATAACCAATACATTGTACTAATTATTAATCTCTAAACGATAAATTAGTGAGGTAAAAGGCGTTTGCAATTCAATAATTGCCATCAATCGTGTAAAAGTTGTATTATTGCAAATATTGCAACAAACGGTCCAATGTCAGGCTGAGTCCCGCGGAGCGGGATAAACGCTGTCGAAACCCTTCGACAAAGCTCAGGGAGACAAGGACAGAAATAAACCAGGGAGTTATGCCAGACAATCAACCACAGCCGCCAGTACCGGTAGCGCTGCAAAAAAAGGAAAGGAAACAGCTGATCATTAAGCAGGTAAATATTCATACCCGCCTGATGTTTGCTGACCTGGTGAAGCTGATCGATGTATCGGAAGATACGATCCGGCGAGATGTGAATGAGCTGGCAGAAGAAGGACAAGTGATCCGGATCAAGGGGGGCGCCATGTCGGCCGCCTACCATATTGGTGATGACTCCAAAACCTACTCCCGCAACGACAAACTGGTCATTGCCGATAAAACGCTCAGTCTGCTCAAAGAAGATATGATCGTACTCATCGGGGGAGGTACTACCATCCGCGAATTTGTAAAAAAGATACCCGCCACCTTAAGGGCCACTTTTCTTACGGTGAATCCATTGACGGCGGTAGAGCTGCTGGATAAACCACTGATCAAAACGATCATGATCGGTGGACAGATATCAGCCTATAGCCAGATGACGGTAAGCGGGGAAGTTTTTGAATACCTGGCCAATATCAAAGCGGACCTTTGCATTGTAGGTATCAATGCTATTGATACCATTGGCGGGCTTACGGATTCGGACTGGGAAACGATCCAGGTAAAGAAAGCGATGTTTAAAGCTGCTGATAAAGTAGCCGTGCTCACGATCTCTGAAAAACTCAACTCGGTGATGCAAATGAAGATAGCCGATGTAGACGATATCGATTACCTCATTACCGAACTTCCGCCTCATAGTCCTGAACTGCAGGGATACGGCGCGAAGGAAGTGACGATCTTGTAGTAGCCGGCAATCGGCAATACGTTTGCTTCGATAGCTTTCGTGAAAATCTTTAAGGTGAGTCACGCTGCCGCCCGGCGGATGCAGCGCTGTCCCGCAGCAAGTGCGGGAGCCCACCTTTGTACCTGTCAACTTTTCAACCTTTCTACCTTCCAAATTCTGTATTTTACGGCATGGGAAAGATCCATCCACTGCTGTTCCTCCTTTTATTAATTCCAGGCCTTACTACTGCACAAAACAAATTACCCTACCAGGATGCGCGCATGCCCATTGACAAACGGGTACAGGACCTGCTGGGCAGGATGACACCGGAAGAGAAATTCTGGCAATTGTTTATGATCCCCGGCGACCTGGACCATGCCAGCCCTGACCAATACCGCCACGGCATTTTCGGCTTTCAGGTAAGCGCTGCCGCACAAGGGGATGCCGGTGGACAACTACTTAATTACAGTACCAAAGAAAATGCGCTCACGCTGGCCAAAAAGATCAACCGCATTCAACGGTATTTTATGGACAGTACGCGGTTGGGCATTCCCATCATTGCTTTTGATGAAGCGCTGCATGGACTGGTACGGGATGGCGCTACGGCTTTTCCACAAGCCATTGGTCTTGCTGCCACCTGGGATACAGCACTCATGCGCCAGGCAGCCACCGCCATTGCCCTGGAAACAAAGGCCCGCGGCATACGACAAATATTAACGCCGGTAGTAAACATTGCCAGCGATGTGCGCTGGGGCCGCACGGAAGAAACCTATGGTGAAGACCCACTGCTCACCAGCGCCATGGGAGTAGCCTTTGTATCGCCCTTTGAACAAGCCGGTATCATTACCACACCCAAACATTTCCTGGCCAATGTGGGCGATGGGGGCCGCGATAGTTACCCCATCCATTTCAACGAACGCCTGCTGGAAGAAATTTACCTGCCGCCTTTCAAAGCCTGCTTTATGCTTGGCGGTTCCCGCTCGGTCATGACGGCCTACAATTCATTGGATGGGATCGCCTGCAGCTCCAATAGCTGGTTACTGCAACAAAAGCTGAAAAAGGAATGGGGATTCAAAGGTTTTGTGATCTCGGATGCCAATGCGGTGGGCGGCGGGGTGGTATTGCACAATACTGCCCGCGACTATGCAGATGCCGGGCAACAGGCAGTGAACAATGGATTGGATGTGATCTTTCAAACCAGTTACGACCATTATAAATTGTTCATCCCCGCATTCCTGGATGGCCGGGCCGACAGCAACCGGGTGAATGAAGCAGTAGCCCGGGTATTGAAAGCCAAGTTTGAGCTGGGTCTCTTTGAACAGCCTTATGTAGACGAAGCCGCCGCAGCCGTGCAGGTCAATAGTACCTTGCACAAAGAGCTGGCCCGCAAAACGGCCCAGGCATCCATCGTACTGCTGAAAAATGAAAAGGGGCACCTGCCTTTAGGTCCCACTGTAAAAACGATTGCCGTGATTGGAGAAGAAGCCACTGCCGCCAGGCTGGGTGGCTATAGCGGTCCGGGTAACAAAAAGGTCAGCATACTCGATGGCATCCGCCAAAGGGCCGGTAAGCAGGTAAAGGTATTGTATGCCCCTGGTGCCGGTATCAGCTACCAACCATTGATTACGGTACCTGCGCAATACCTGAAACACCAGGGCGGCAAAGCAGGCTTACAAGCTGCCTATTTCAATAATACAATGCTCAGTGGTCAGCCCATCCTTACCCGCACAGATGGCACGATTGATTTTCGCTGGACGCTCTATGGCCCCGCCCCTGAATTGCCTGCTGATTTCTATTCGGTGCGCTGGACAGGCACAATCGAATCGCCGCAAACCGGCCCTGTGGACATTGGGCTGGAAGGCAATGACGGATACCGTTTGTACATCAACGATCAACTGGTCATCAATAACTGGCAAAAGCAAACGCATCAAACGATCACCACCCGCCTGCAGGTTGAAAAAGGAAAACAATATGGTATACGTATTGAGTTTTATGAACCAGCCGGTAATGGACATATCAGGCTCTTGTGGAATGCAGGTATAACCAACGATAAAGCCGCTAAAATAGCCGCCGCTGTAGCAACTGCACAAAAAGCAGACATTGCGATCATTGTAGCCGGTATTCATGAAGGGGAGTTCCAGGACCGTGCATTACTGAGCCTACCCGGCTACCAGGAGGAACTGATCAAGGCAGTGGCCGCCACGGGCAAACCAGTGATTGTAGTATTGACAGGTGGCAGCGCCATTACGATGAACAACTGGATCAATAAAGTACAAGGCATTGTAGATGTATGGTATCCCGGTGAAGAAGGTGGCCATGCGGTTGCAGATGTGTTGTTTGGCGATTACAATCCTGGAGGCCGCCTGCCCATTACTTTTCCGGTGCATGAGGCACAACTGCCGCTGGTATACAACCATAAGCCTACGGGCCGCGGGGATGATTACCACAACCTGAGCGGGCAGCCCTTATTTCCCTTTGGATTTGGCTTGAGTTATACCAGCTTTGACTACAGCAACCTGCGGCTGGATAATACGACCATCGGCAAGCAAGCAACCACCACTGTACGGTGTACCATTACCAATACAGGCCAACGGGCCGGTGATGAGGTGGTGCAACTCTATATCAGGGATATGCTGGCTACGGTGGCCAGGCCGGTGCTGGAATTAAAAGGTTTTCAACGCATCCACCTTGAGCCGGGACAAAGTAAAGAGGTGGTATTCTCCATCACCCCTACCCTGCTGCAAATGCTGAATAAGGACCTGCAATGGGTGGTAGAGCCAGGCGAATTCAGGATCATGATCGGCGCCTCTTCCCGCGACCTGCGGTTAAAAACGACGCTGGAGGTGAAAGAGTAGCGTCATCCCGCCGCTGCGGGACAAGCTCTACGGCGCCGCATTGAACACACAACCCTGTTTCTACAAAGCGATTGCTCCTAGCGGAGCAAAAAACACTGTATAGGCAAAGTGTGATGCCTTTCCTGTAATGTGGTAAATGGGGATTTTCGGGTAGGTTTCCGGAATGACGGAAAAGGGGGAAAGTATCGTGCTTTTTTTTGCATATTTGCAATAATCAACCAGGATAATTGCAGGCTGCTACACCAAATTATGATCAAACTGACTTACTGCTTATTGCCGAAGGCGATGAGAAAGCCTTTTATACCTTTTATAGTTACCATGCCAGCCAATTACGTCCCTTTCTATTAAACTATACCGGATCGGCCACGGATACGGAAGACATCATCCAGGAAACGTTTATCAGGGTTTGGCTCAACCGCGACCGGCTGCCGGCTATTGAAAACCTGTCGGGCTGGATGTACCGGATTGCTGCCAGGGTTTATCTCGATCACCTTGACCGGGAAATCAAAAGCCGCAAGCGCAAAGACGCTTTTGGGCAGGCCTTATACGGCTCGGGCCAGGACAGGTCGGCCGAACGTACGCAGGTACTGGAGATCAATCACCAAATACGGCAAGCCCTGCAGACCCTCTCCGAACAAAAACAACTGGTATTCCGCCTCAACCGGGAGAAGGGACTGAAACCAGCTCAAATTGCCGCACAACTCAATATCCCGGTGGGTACGGTCAAAAACCAATTATCTGCTACTCTACGCGAGATCCGGGAACAATTACTGGCCTCCGGCTATGGCCCCATTAGCGTATTATACCTGCAGGCCCTCCTCTCTTTCTTTTTTTCTGAAAAATAACCAGGATTTAACCGTGACGTTTGTTTGCCAGTCCGGTCTTATATCAGTAGGCCCCTGAACAACCGCCTCCACACAATCTCTACCAACTCATTAATCAACAATCCAATGTTATTGAAAAAGGGATATCCCCCTTCCTTCAATCTCATTGCTATTAAACGTATACGATGGACCAAACCCGCATAAAATACTTATTAAAACAGTTTGCCGCCCATGCCATTACGCCTGCGGAACAACAGGAACTGGAACAGTTGCTGACACAATCCAACCGCGATGAACTGGTGGAAGATATTGCCCTCCTTGCCGAGAAGGGCGATCATCCCTCCTATAGCATCCCGGAAGAAAGTGCCACCGAAACTTTCAGGCATATCATGGCTGCCGATACAACCGCCCAGGGCCCTGGCCTTATCAGAACGATCAGCCGCCGTTGGTTGAGTGCCGCAGCGGTAGTCTTGCTGCTATTGTCGGCTGGTACCTGGTTCATCATCAGCCGTCGTCAAAAACCGCCGAACATTACGCAAACCAAACAGCCCAAACCCGAAAAAGAACCCGGTCGCAATACGGCCATCCTTACCCTGGCCGACAACTCGCAAATTGAGATCGACAGCCTGGGCAATTTACCTCTGCCCCGGCAAGGCGATTCGCAGTTATTATTACAAGACAAACAACTGGCCTATGTACCCCATGCTGGCAAGGGGTCGGCCCAAATAGCATACAATACCATTAGCACACCCCGTGGCGGTGAATTCACGGTTACCCTGTCAGACGGTACCAAGGTATGGCTCAATGCGGCCTCCTCCCTCAAGTTCCCTACGGTATTCACGGGTGCTAAAAGGGAAGTGGAACTGAGTGGAGAAGCCTATCTGGCGGTAGCGGAAGACAAGGAGCATCCCTTTGAAGTAAAGATCAGGAATATCAATGTGGCCGTATTGGGCACGCAGTTCAACATCAACGGTTATGAGGATGAAAGCAGTATTGTAACGACCCTGGTTTCTGGTTCAGTACGCGTTACAGCGCCCGGCAATCAACCCCGCTTGCTGGCCCCGGGCGAACATGCGTTGGTGGAAAACAATGCGGGTTACCTGCACGTGGAGAAAGCGGATGTGGAAGAAGAAACGGCCTGGAAAAACGGCCGCACGTATTTCAATGGCGCCAATATCAGGCAGATCATGCGGCAGGTATCAAGATGGTACAATGTAGATGTACAATACAAAGGCAATGTGGCCAATATGGATTTCACCTGTACCGTGTCACGCAAGGACAAACTGTCCAAACTGCTGGCGCTGCTGGAATTGACGGGGGCCGTCAACTTCACCATGGAAGGCAATACAATAATCGTTCAACCATAAAAAAACACCGTAAAACAAAGGAACTGATGCAGCAAACCAACACCTGAGAACAAGCCAGAGCAAACGATGATCCATAAAAAAGCCGGCAATGTTAGCGCATTACCGGCCAAAACGTTGGATCAAACTATTCGCAACTAACAATTGGTAAAAAGTAAAACCCAACACTCGAAAGTATGAAAATTACTGCTTATGGGGGCGTCCGGCCTATGCGCGGACGGCTACCCGCCAAAACTCTATTGATCATGAGACTGATTTTACTGTTGACGGTCGTAGCCACTTTACAGTCCTCCGCTGCAGGCTGGGCGCAAAACGTTACGATCCATCTCAAAAACTCACCGCTGGAAAAGGTATTCCTCGAGATGCGGCGGCAAACGGGGTACCAGTTCGTATACAACATGCAAATGTTGAAACAGGCCGATAAAGTGACCATTGCGGTCAGGAATGCCCCGCTGGAACAGGCATTGCGTATTTCCCTCACCGGCCAGCCTTTCACGTATACGATCGTGGACAGTAGTGTGGTGATCAAACCAGCCAAAGCACCAGCGATACAGGTAGTAGCACCCGACAATATCGGTGTTAGCGGCGTAGTGAAAAACGGCGATGGCACACCACTGCAGGGCGTATCCGTCATGATCAAAGGCACTTCGGTTGGAACCACCACGGATAAAGAGGGTAGGTTTGAGCTGAAGAGTGTGGATGAAAAAGGCACGCTTGTATTCAGTATCGTAGGGTATGGTTCCAAAGAAGTGAGGTTAAGCGCCACAACTACCACGCTCAGCATAGAATTACTGCCCTCCGAAGAGAAGATGCAGGAAGTGGTGGTGACGGGCTACCAGAATATTGACCGCAAACTGTTTACCGGCGCTACTGCCAAGGTCAATGCCAAGGATGCCGAACGCAATGGTGTACCTGATATTTCGCGCATGTTGGAAGGCCAGGTAGCTGGGGTAACGGTACAAAACGTATCGGGCACGTTTGGAGCTGCCCCTAAAATAAGGGTACGCGGCGCCACCTCCCTGTCAGGCGAAAACAAACCCCTTTGGGTAGTAGATGGTATCATCCTGGAAGATGTAGTCAATATCTCCAATGAAGCCCTCTCGACGGGCGATGCCAATACGTTGATCGGATCATCGGTGGCAGGTCTCAACCCTGATGACATCGAATCTTTCACCATCCTTAAAGATGCAGCGGCTACGGCCATGTACGGCGCCCGCGCTATGAACGGGGTGATTGTGGTAACTACCAAGAAAGGAAGGAATACGAATGGTAAAGCGCAGATCAATTATTCTGGTACGTTTACCACTTACCTCAAACCTTCGTACAAGCAGTTCGATATTATGAACTCGGCCGACCAACTCTCGGTATTGCTCGAACTGGAAAACAAAGGTTATTATAATCATAGTGACGTTTCGCGCGGTAAAGACGGGGGCATCTTCTACAAGATGTACAACCAGATGTATGAATATGATGCGGCTACAGATACCTATACGCTGAAAAATACGCAGGAAGACAGGTTGAAGTTCCTGGAACGTTATGCCAGGGCCAATACGGATTGGTTTGACCTCTTGTTCCAAAGCTCACTCCTGCAGGAACATTCCCTGAGCATCAATTCCGGTTCACCCAATTCACAAACGTATTTCTCTACTTCGCTGCTGAAAGACAATGGGATGACGATTGGCGATAAGGTAAGCCGGTATACCGCCAAGTTCCGCAACAGCATCAAACTGACGGACAAGTTAAAAGGGGAAGTATTGGTGAATGGTTCCATCAGGGATCAACGCACACCCGGTACACTTACCAGGAACTCCGATCCCGTGTACGGAGTTTACTCCCGGGATTTTGATATTAACCCCTATTCCTATGCCCTCAATACGAGTCGCCTCATGACGGCCTATGATCAAAGTGGCAACCAGGAGTATTTCGTAAGGAACTATGCGCCTTTCAATATTTTCAATGAACTGAACACGAACTACCTCACGCTGAAGGGGCTTGACCTGCAGGTGCAGATAGGTCTTAAATATAAGATCATTCCCCAACTGGAATACTCCGTTGATGGCGCCTACCGTTTTGCCAATACTACCCGGGAACACTATGTGAAGGAAGGCAGCAATATGGCCGAATCATTCCGTGCCAATTATGATGCTACCATTGCAGCCGGCAATATCAACCTGTATACGGATCCCCAGGATATCAATTCCCTGCCGGTGGTAGTACTGCCCGAAGGAGGTTTTTACAATACCACCATCGACCAACTGAAGAATTTCTATTTCCGTCAAAACCTGGAGTTTGACAATACATTCGGAGACGACCACCGTGTCAATGTCTTTGGTTCGATGGAACTGCGTGGAACTGATCGCCAGAACACCAATTATGAGGGTATTGGTTACCAGTATGAGAATGGTGGCCTGGTCAACCCCAATTACCGGTATTTCAAAAAAATGATCGAAGGTGGTGACCCCTATTTCGGTATGGGCTACAGCAAAGAACGTTATGCCGCCTTCATGGGGCGTGCAGCCTATAGCTACAAAGACAAATACAGCTTAAACGCTACTGCCCGCTATGATGGCTCCAATAAAATGGGTAAATCGAAAGTAGCCCGCTGGTTGCCTACCTGGAACGTATCTGGCGCCTGGCACCTGTCGAATGAATCCTTCTACGGCAACAATATAGCCAAGGTCATTTCCGGCGCCACCATTCGTGGTACGTATGGTATGACAGCCAGCATTGGCAATGCCCGCAACTCTTCAGCGGTGTTTTATAACCAGGTCACGTATCGCCCTTACGAAAATGAAAAAGAATCGGCCATTTACCTCAGTGGCCTCGAAAATTCAGAGCTGACCTGGGAAAAGATGTATGAACTCAACATCGGTACAGACATTGCACTGTTTAATAAGATCGACATCACCATCGATTGGTACCGCCGTAAATCCTTCGATCTCATCGGCTCCATCAATACCTCCGGCATCGGCGGCCAGTTCGTTAAAACAGCCAATTATGCAGATATGGAAGCGAAGGGTTTTGAATTTACGATTGCAGGCAATCCCATACGGGTACGCGATGGATTTCGCTGGAGAACGCAGTTCAATGTTGGCTTCAATAAAAACAAGATCACGAACCTGGAGATCAGTCCCAATATCTGGTCCAATGTACGTGCAGAAGGTGGCATGAGAAAAGGGTATGCGCAACGGGGTCTTTATTCTATTCCATTCGCCGGACTGGATCCTCAATACGGTTACCCCATTTATAATGCGGCCGATGGCAAAAGTACCACCACCTATGTACGCTTGCAGGATGAGGATAAGAACTACCTGGTATACCATGGCCCTACAGACCCTACTGTAACCGGAGGTTTTTACAATAACTTCTCCTACAAACGTTTCTCTATCTCGGCCCTGGTCACTTTCTCGGCAGGCAACTGGATCAGGCTGCAACCTGCCTTCTCCGCTGCCTATTCCGATATGTATACTTTGTCTACGCGCATGAATGACCGGTGGTTGCAGTCAGGGGATGAAAAGCGCACGAATATACCCTCTCTACTGGGTGTATACCATGTAGTGAATGGCGTACAGAACAATGGTGCTACGGTAAATGGTGTGTACACTTATAATGCCTACAATTATTCTGATCAGGCGGTAGCCAAGGGTGATTTCATCCGCCTGAAAAGGATATCCATCGATTATGAACTGCCCACCAAATTACTGAGCCGCTTTAAGATCCGCACCGCACAACTTTCACTGGTAGGTAACAATATCGCGTTGTTGTATTCCGACAAGAACCTGTTTGGCGCTGATCCGGAATTTTTCAACAACGGAGGCGTAGCCATGCCGATACCCAAACAATATACGCTGGCTATTAAACTGGGATTCTAAGCACCTAAAACCGTAAAGACAATGAAACAAAACATCATGCTAGGCAGCCTGTTATTATTGGGAACGTTGCTCACAGGCTCCTGTAACAAATACCTGGAAGAAAACCCTGATAACAGGGCAGAAATAAATACGGTGGATAAAGTAGCCGGCCTACTGGTATCGGCCTATCCACAACGGCATTACCTGTTTACTGAAACAGCTTCTGACAATGCGGAAGACAGGACGGCTACCCTCTCGCCGGGCCAGCCACAACCTTATGTAGACCTGTATTTCTGGAGAGATCCGGAAGGATCGGGTAATGGCACACCAGCTGAATACTGGAATGCCTGTTATTCGGCCATTGCAGCAGCCAACCATGCCCTGCAGGCCATTGAGGACAACAGCCTCAACAGCAAAGTAATTCCCTATAAAGGGGAAGCACTGATTGCGCGTGCTTATGCACACCATATGCTGGTGACGCTTTTTGCCGACGCTTATGAGATTGGCGGCGCCAATGCGGGCATGGGCATTCCTTATGTGACCAAACCCGAAACGGTGGTATTTGCCAACTATGACCGCGGCACGATAAAAAGTGTGTATGAAAACATTGAGAAAGACCTCACAGAAGGCCTGAAACTCTTCAAGGGAATTACCTATAAAGTACCTAAATACCATTTCAATGCCCAGGCGGCGCATGCCTTTGCCGCCAGGTTCTACCTTTTTAAAGGGGAATGGGACAAGGTGATAGAGCATGTAACAGCCATTTTGCCAGAGAATAATTTTTATGATAACCTGCGCCAATATGCCGGCAACCTGTACAACCTTACCGGTGATGAGCACAGGCAGGAATATACGAAAGCCGAAAGGCCCTTCAACCTGCTGTTGGCCAACACTTACTCCGTATTCCAACGCAGCTCAGCTGTAGGGGCTACCCGCTATGGCATGGGAGAGCAGATAAAAACCCATTGGGCAGGCACTACGGTATATGGCGCCTCCTTCCGGACACGCCTCTTTAGTTGGGGTGCTCCCAATTACAGCCCCGGCAAATACAATGAGTATTTCCATTATACCAATGTGGCACAGGGTATTGGTTATCCTTATATCATGATGCCCCTCTTTACGGTTGATGAAGCGCTGATGAACCGCGCCGAGGCCTTTATCCAGAAAGAGAGTTATACGTATGCCATCAATGATCTCAACGAATTTGGCAGGTCGCGCATCGTAGGTTTCTCCACCACTGCCCATGGGATGACCATTGAAAAGGCAAAAACCTTTACGGGTAAAACCGATCCCAAGGAAGCTATGCTGGAAGCCTTGCTGGATAGTAAGAAACGGGCCTTTCTCCAGGAAGGCATCCGCTGGATGGACATACTGCGTCATAAACTCACTGTAAAGCACAACCATATTGATGCATCTGGTACAGAAACCTTTACGGAGCTGAAGCATGGTGATAAAAGAAGGGCATTCCAATTACCCCAGGAAGTAAAACTGTCTGGCTTACCATTAAATCCCCGCTAATTATGACACTGAAAAATATTCTCCATACAGGGCTTTGCGGATTATTGATCCTTAACGCCTGGTCGTGCAAGAAATCAGAAACCCTCGATGTAGATATGTCGAAATACATCGTAGACGCGCCCGCCAAAACAGAGCTGGACAACTGGATCATGACCAACCTCACCAATCCTTATAATATTGAATTGGTATACCGTTTTGAAAGGAACCTGACGGATGTATCGAAAGACATCTCGCCCATCAAACTGGAAAAGGTAAAACCCACGGCCGAAGCCATCATCAACATTTTCCTTAAAACCTATGAGAAAGTAGCTGGCCCTGCCTTTATTAAGACCTATACCCCAAAACAGTTTGTACTGTATGGTTCCGCCTCTTATAATTCCAATGGCTCCATTACACTCGGTACCGCCGATGGTGGCCGCCGGGTGGTATTGTATGAACTCAACGACCTCGATTTTACGAAGGCTGACCAGGTAAGCCGCCGGATGCGCACCATCCACCACGAGTTTACCCATATCCTCAACCAAATGATAGCCATTCCACCCGAATTTCAGCAGGTCACCAAAGCCGATTACAATGAGGATTGGACCGCGTCGGCCAATACAGCAGCTATTGCACAAACCATGGGCTTTGTATCACGCTATGCAAGGAGTAAGCATACAGAAGATTTTGCCGAAGTAACGGCCCACCTACTCGTTGAAGGACAGTTGTGGTATGATAGTTATGCAAAAGCGGCGGGTACCGATGGACAGACCAAACTAAAAAGAAAGGAAGCGATGGTAGTAGATTATTTCAAGCAGTACTTCAGCATCAACTTCCGTGAAATGCAGTACGAGGTGGCCAAAGTATTGCGTGAAAAATACAATGACAATACCAAGACCTTTATCTATGCTTTGCAAAACAGCCTCATTACCAATCCGCTGGTGGTAAACTTCCTCGACGGTACGCATTATGAAGAATTTGGTCAGTCCGAAAAATTCAAACAGGTATGGGAAGCAGTGAAAACCGGGCTGGGCGTAAATGGCCGTAAACCGGCTTCCTTCAATGTGGTGTTCCTTTCACCCACGGTGATACAGGTACAACAAAATTATACCAATTCGGCAGGTACCGCCCTCACAGCCTGGTATGACTTTAACCTGACGGTTGCCTCCAATGGAGATATCACCTTTGCCCGTTTTGACAATGGCAGTACGGTAACCCAATATGCCAATGGCAGGAACGTGCAAGTACTGGCAGGTTATACGCCCTTTATCAATTACCTGAACAACAACACGTTCAAAGGCGATTGGATACCGGAGAAAGCCGGTCCGCGGAACTTCCTGAAGTTTGGCGGCTTTTATGTGAAGAGTGAGCCCGACAATTACTTCTATGGTAAATTCTAAAACTGTAATGATGAAACAACAACTGCTATCTATACTGTGTGCGGCGTTCCTGTTGGGTGGATGCAAGAAGGACGACGCCAAAATATTCGAGGAAACGCCGGAAGCGCGTATGTCGGCCAGGATCAATGAACTCAACAACGGGCTGCTGTCGTCCGAACATGGCTGGAAAGCCTCCCTTACCACTTCGGCCAAGGGTGGTTATGGTTTCTACATGAACTTCGACAAATCGCAATCCATTACCATGGTAGCCGATCTGAATAATGAAACAGCTACCAAGTCCAATACATCTACCTACCGCATCAAATGGGTCATGAATGCTACGTTGATATTTGATACGTATAACTACATCACGATGCTACAGGACCCCGCCACTGTTGTATATGGCGGTACAGCCGGTTCTGGCCTGCAAAGCGATGTAGAATTTGAATACCAGCGCAGTAATGGCGATACCATTGTTTTGCGTGGTTTCAAATACAAGAACAACCTCATCCTGGTAAAAGCAAAGGCAGAAGAAAAGAACCGTTATTTAAGCAATGCTTTCAAGAGCAATATTGACGAGATCAACAATTACTTTGCGGTAAAGGAAAACAACTATGTCATGGTGGCTGGCATTGCCAATAAGGTGGAGTTTGTTTTGGACAAAGCAAGCAAGATCGCCAAACTGCAATATGTGAACAGCAGTGGGACGGTGACACAGGTAACGGGTAAATACAATTTTGAAGATATCGGCATCAACTTCGCAGAAGGGTTCTCCGTCAATGGCGTGACCTATTTAAAGGGTAAGATGGAGAATGGAGAGTTTGTATTGTACGCCACCGATGGCACCAAGTACCCGGTGAAGCAAAACGATATCCCTATCCTGCCCATGCAGGTATTGTTTGCCTACAATGGTACTTACCGCGAATTGTATATTGGCAATGCTTTGCCTGCGGGCGTTACCTCGGGGTTCAATACGGCCTATCAGGGCTGTGTGGCCAAGTTTGCGGCCATGGCTCCTGCCCGTACGCTGGTGGATGTGAAGTTTACCTTATCTAACTCTACCACGGCGGCTGTTACAATCCGGAACAATAATGGTACCACCACCTTCACGGCGATTGCATCTTATAAATACACCTACGATAATGGAGTGATCACCCTTACCGCACCAACCTACGATGATAACTGGAAGGCCCGGGTGGCTCAGCTTATCGACCTGCAGAACTACTTTCTGATGGGTCCCTTCAAAGTGGATTATGTACGCAGCAGTAACCCCAGTGTTACCAACCTGGGTGGCCTGTACCAGGTAGCCGACAATACCTCATTCTTCTATGGAAGACTGCAGAAATAACCCTTGATCCCTACCGGGGGTTTAAACAAAAGCGGGTACATTCTTGATTGAATGTGCCCGCTTTGCAGTTTATGGGGTATTCCCGGAGTACTGCTTGAAAGTACTGGTATGGGGAGTACAAATGCATGGATTCATATTAACAAGCGGATATAGATCCCTTATCCTAACTTTAGAATGAAAGAGAACAAGCATAATAATCGTTTACGGTATGGACCAGTTTCTTGAAACCTTTACTATTGTAGTTGAGAAAAACAGGCCTCCCCTTGAAACAAACCAGGTTAATTATTTTGTTGGCCATTGGCTTAACTCAGCCGTCTTGAAATTACAGAAAAAGGAATGGTCCGCCCCGGCGCCCAATGAGAGCCCCTTCCATTCCGGTATTTTTTTCTCTATCTGGATAGAGTCCAAAGACCTCCCCAACGCTATTTTTAATTATAATATCCATGCATTGAAACTACGGAACCTTAAAGCATATACCCTGAAGAGCCGTGAATTTGCCGACGCATTCAGGACAATCTTTGCAGCAGATCAACATTCCTGGGAAAATGTATCTGTCAATTATGGTCCGCTTACCTTGATGCAGGGAGCTATAACTTTGAACCCTCAAACTTTTCAAACAGAAGTAGACAGGTGGGTCAAGAAATTTATTCCGCTCGCCACTACGATCGACCAACTCCTGGACAAGAGGAAAAAGGCTTGAAAGCATATTTCCGGTAATGGCAATCCATGAGAGCTGGTTTGTTCAGTCAAACAGGCTCCAGGTTCAACACATAGCTGGTGCTACGACCGCCTGCAGGCTCTTTAACCAGTAAGCCTTTTTCAACCAGGTCTTGTATATCCCGATTGGCAGTATCCTGTGAGCATTTGGCTATTTTAGCCCATTTGGAAGAAGTAAGTTTCCCATCAAAGCCATCCAACATCTTATTCAACATTTTCTTTTGCCGCTCATTCAGGCTATGAGTTTGAGGGTTCTCCCAAAACCGGGCCTTTTGCATTACCCGTGCCAATGTTTCATCAGTAGCGCCGATAGCTCTATCCAGGCAATGCAGGAACCAGCTTAGCCACGCTGTTATATCCAGGTTGCCTTTCTGTGTTTCTTCCAGCATCTTATAATAATCGCTACGCTCGGACCTGATCTGTGCCGACATACTGTAAAAACGTTGTATACTTTCATCGGCACGGGCCAGTTGCAAGTCGGTAATAGCCCTGGCTATTCTTCCGTTGCCATCATCAAAGGGGTGGATGGTTACAAACCATAAATGGGCAACGGCGGCTTTGATAACCGGATCCATATCGTGCACATCATTGAACCATTGAAGGAACTGTTTCATTTCATGGTTCAAAGTGTCGGCATCCGGTGCCTGGAAATGAACCGTCTCACGTCCCATTGGACCTGATACCACTTGCATGGGATCGGCCTTTGTATTGTCGCGCCAGGCGCCCACAACAATTTTATGCATACCGCTTCTGCCGGTTGGGAATAAGGCAGCATGCCAACCAAACAAACGTTCTTCATCCAGGGGTGCCTGATAACGTTGTGTGGCGTCGAGCATCATTTCCACCACTCCTTCCACATGTCGATCTGCAGGAACCAGGCCGGCAATATCCATTCCCAGGCGACGGGCTATGGAAGATCGCACCTGATCCTGGTCCAGTATCTCTCCTTCAATTTCGCTTGATTTCAAAACATCCAAAGTAAGGGTCTGGAGGGTGGCTTCTTCCCGCAAGTTGAACCCCATGCTTTCCATCCGGCCCAATAGCTTGCCCTGGCGGTAGCGTACGCCCGTCAGCAGGCTGGCTACCTCCTCCTTATTCCATTCAAAATGAGGCCATTGTGTTTTTTGATAAATAAACATAGTCCTATTCTCCGCATATTATGCGTCGAATATACGCCGTATTCTCCGCATTAACAGGGTTAATCTTCGCAAAATATGCGGAGAATAGAGGCATTAATCTCCGCAAATACGGGCAAAATGATCAAAAGGTGGTGGGACAATAGTAAGAATCCACAGCATTCTGTCCGGTGTAGTTAGGGCCGGCTTTGTCATCGGCCCCTTTAAAAGTCAGGTTGATGGATATATCCCGTTGGCCTTTACAAGTAATGATCTTCCGCCGGCTATTGTAATCAATCTGATGGTTCTTAAATAGCCTTACTAATGTGCTATTGTCCGGATTATCTTCCACCTTAATGCACTTCAGGTCAAAGTTGGCAATGAATAATCCCTGGGGAGAAATGGCCTTCAGGACTTCCGTTATTACCTTCAATTTGTCTCCTATATAGTGAAGTCCATGTACACAGGTGATCAGGTCATACTGGTCATTCGCTTTCCAATCAACCAGCGACCCGGTCTCCAATTGAAGGCAACTGATCGAGGTTGGTATGGATTGAAATTGATTGACCAGATCGATTCCCAGCAACTTTGCATGCTCTTGCATCTGTTTGCTGGCTAGCTCATTTGCATATTGAAGCAAGGCATTCCCTTCACCACAGCACAAGTCCAGCCATTTTACATGTCCCTGCTGTTCCAGGCAGGCATTCAAAAATGCTTCCGGTTTAAATTTCAGGTCCTTTTCATAACTATTGATGCCGCTGGCTTTTCGCTTGCGGTTCATGTTGTTGTTGGCCACTACATCCGACCAAATTAATTCACTCTCCTTCAATAATTGCATAGCTACAATATAGAAAAAAAGCCTCTTACTTGATGCACAAGGACCAGGCTTCAGCAAAGAGTTTTTAAAGACTCTCTCCCAATACAAAATCCTACTTTTGTCCATATTATACTTCTATTAGCCACATCATTTCACATATGGAAAAAGACCCACAGGATCCCGTAGCACCCTTACTTGCTTACTTCGATCGACAAATACCTTTGAACAAGGCAGAGAAAGAATTGGTGAGTACGTACTTTCGGCCCCGCCTTTTTCGCAAAAGACAATATGTGCTGCAGGAAGGGGACCTGTGCACCACCTACAATTTTGTGGTGAGAGGCTGTTTGCGGATGTACAAAATTGATGAAAAAGGCAATACCCATATCCTACAGTTTGCTGTAGAAGACTATTGGATCAACGACCTGGGTAGTTTCCATGGCCTGCGACCAACGACCTTGAATATTGACGCGCTCGAGGACACGGTAGTATTACAGATCAGCCGCAATGACCTGATCACGCTCTTTATACAAGCTCCCAAATTTGATCGCATCTTCCGCGTACTCATCGAAAACAGCTTTGTCCGCCTGCAGGAACGCCTGCTGCAAAACATCAGCTCTACAGCAGAAGACCGCTATCAATCATTCCTCCAAATTTATCCCCACCTCGTCAACCGCCTTTCGCAGGTACAGATCGCCGCCTTCCTGGGTATCACACCCGAATTCTTAAGCCGCCTGCGAAACCGGCGCACCAAAACACCAAAGCCCTGAAGTCTTAAACCAGATCAAGCCTATTTCTTAAACCAGGTCATTGGATACCCCTTACCTGGCGCCCTAGATTTGTAGTCATAAAATCAAATCTCTTCAAACAAAAGAAATAGTTATGACACAGGTAAAAGCAACAGTAGCGGTGATTGGATTGGGCAATATTGGTAAGGTAGTAGCCGCCAATCTGGTAAAAGGTAATCGGGCAGTTATTATTGCCGATAGGACCCCGGAGAAAGCCAATGCATTGGCACAGCAATTGGGCAGCCTGGCCCGGCCAATGGATATCCCCTCTGCTATTAAAGAAGCCGACATCGTAGTACTGGCCATTTGGTTCAATGCCATCCAGGAACTGCTGGGCACCTATGCAACAGCCCTGCAGGGAAAGATCATTGTTGACCCCTCCAACCCTATTGCACCCGATGAGAAAGGAGGCTTCAAAAAAATAATCGGTGAAAAAGAATCCGCAGGACAGATCATTGCCACCCTGCTGCCCAAAGGTGCTAAACTGGCCAAGGTGCTGGGTACACTGGGCGCCGCCTCCCTGAGCAATGCGGCTTTTCAACAACCCGAGCAGGCGGTTCTGTTCTATGCTACGGACGATACAAGCATCAATGCAACTATTGAGTCATTAATACAGGACAATGGCTTTGCCCCCCTTCGTGCAGGAGGCATTGACCAATCTATCCGTATTGAAGTATTTGGCGATTTGCATGAATTTGGCGCCTTGGGTAAGACGGTTACCTTATCACAAGCCAAAGAAAAACTATAACCTGATAAAAGAAGCCCACAGGCCAATCTACAATTAGATTTGCCTGTGGGCTTTTTGCATACTTCACATATTCACCATTGATTGGTGAATATTACCCAACAGGCCAGGCGGTGGATTTTACAGGGCACAATGTTGTTATTTTAACGCAGCAAATTAAACAACCGTTAAAATGACAACTATCAATACCAACAGGTTCTTCCTTTGTCTGCTCCCTCTTTTCATGGTGACAATAGCTGGTTCAATACCTGCTACAGCACAAACCCCATCCAACCGGGATACTACGGCCAAGCAATTGTACATACCGGCCAAAATATACCGCATTCCCGAAAACAATGATTACAACAACAACGAAAGTGAATATAGTTACCAGCGCATGGTACAGTCGGACAATATCGCAATCTTCTGGAACAAGGAATTTGGGAATGATCCTGGCGCCAATCCCGACGAGAAAAAGCGTTTCAATACACTGGAAGCATTGAAGGAACTGGAAAGGTTTTATACCTTTTATGTCAACAACCTCAAACTGGTACAAAAAGGCAATTCTTTGTCTGACAAATACAAGATCCTGCTTTTTGTGATTGGTGGAACAGAAGGCACAGCCTTCGGCGGTGGTATTGAAGATAAGGTGGGCGCTTTGTGGACACCTGCCACCCGGATGAACAAAGCACCTTATGGCGCTTTGGCCCACGAATTGGGTCACTCCTTTCAATTCCTTGCCCGTGCCGACAATGGCCGCGGCCCGCGTGGCGCCATCATGGAAATGTCGGCCCAATACCTGTTATGGCAGGTATATCCTGAATGGATGACCTTTGAAAACTACCACCTGGTAGATTTTATGAAGAATACGCATTACGCTTTCCTGCACCCCATCAATATGTACCATTCACCCTATGTACTGGAATACTGGTCGCACAAACGGGGCATTGAGTTCTTTGGCAACCTTTGCCGCGCTACGCAGGAGGGAGAAGACCCGGTAATGACCTATCAGCGCATCACGCAAACCAACCAACAACAATTCAATGATGAGATCTTCGATGCTGCCCGTCGCTTCATTACCTGGGATATGCCGCGTATTGAAAAAGCAGCGCACCAATATGCCAACCAGCATACCACCTCCCTGCAATCGGCCGGTGAAGACTGGTATAAGATAGCGCCCACGCATTGCCCGCAAAACTATGGCTACAATGGCATCAAACTCAGAGTACCTGCAGCAGGTACTAAAATAAAACTGGCATTTAAAGGCATTGCCGGCGCAGCAGGATACAGTACAGTGAAAACAGATAGAGCAGGCTGGCGATATGGCTTTGTTGCTTCTTTGAAAGATGGCAGCCGGGTGTATAGTAAAGTATTCAGCGATGCCAATGGTACGGCCAGCTTTAAAGTACCGCGTGATACAGAATACCTATGGCTGGTGGTAAGTGGAGCGCCCACGGAACATTGGCCGGTAACGGCTGGCAGGCAAAGGAATCAGAATAATAAAGATGCCCAGCCGCCAGCCGAGGAACAATGGCCTTATCAGATAAAACTTTCCGGTACTGCTCCCGATGAATCGGTGATCAAATAAAACGCATTCAGTCACTTTAAGGTAGGCCACTCTACAGCGCTGCTTTCGCCGGGCTGCAGAGTGACTCACCTTTAGGCCATGGCGCCGTTCACGCCAATTAGTTGTCCGCTGATCCACTTGGCGTCATCACTGGCCAGGAAGGTGACCACATGGGCAATATCTTCCGGCTCGCCGAGACGGTTAAATGCATTCAACGAAGCCAGCCGGTCAATCAGTTCCTGGGACTTGCCCCTGGTAAACAGTTCGGTATTGGTAGGACCAGGTAATACGGCATTGACATTGATGCCACGGGCGCCCATCTCTTTGGCAAATACACGGGTTAATTGCTCTACAGCTCCCTTGGTAGCTACATAGGTGCCATAAGCTGGCATCATCAGGCGCGTAGTGCTAGACGAAAAATTGATAATGCTGCCGCCATCCGCCAGTTTGGTAGCCGCTTCGCGCAGGGTATTGAAAGTGCCCCGCACATTGATGTCGAACTGCCTGGTGAATTCTTCATCCGTGGTATCCTTCAGCAGTTTTGTGATCATGATGCCGGCATTGTTTACCAGTACATCTATCCGGCCATAATGCTTTATGGCAGCATCAAATAGGCCGGCCACGGCATCAGACTTACTTACATCAGCCTGTAGAGCAATGGCCTCACCACCTGCGGCCTTGATGGCTGCTACGGTTTCATCCGCTGCTTCCTGACCACCGGCATAATTGATGATCACCTTAGCACCTGCTGCTGCCAGCTCTTTGGCTACGGCAGCGCCAATACCCCGGGAAGCTCCTGTAACCAATATTACTTTGTTGCTTAGCTTATTCATATCATTTCGTTTTTTAGAGTTATTATTATTGATTGGCCCCGCCATTTACCAGCAGGTGCTGTCCGTTTACAAAGGAAGAAAGATCACTGGCAAAGAATTCAGCAATATTTGCTACATCTTCCACCTCGGCCAGCCGTCCCATGGGGCAACTGTCCAGCAGCGATTGACGTAATTCGGGATAACTACCGGCCTCCGCAAAAATGCCGGAATGATCTACGGCAAAAGGAATAATGGAGTTAACAGTCACACCGCGATGGCCAATTTCTTTCGACAATACATCCACCATATACCGTGGAGTGGTCTTACTGCCACCATATACCGCCATACCCCTTACCGGAAAAGCGGTGGTACTGGAGGCTACATAGATAATACGGCCACCATCACTCACATGCAGGGCCGCTTGCTGCATGGTAAAATAGGCACCCTTGGTGTTGATGGAAAAAAGCCGGTCAAATTGTTGTTCCGTAAATTGGGTGACCGGTGTTTCCACCATTTCAATACCTGCGTTGGCTACCACGATGCCGATCTTTCCAAAGGCAGTGATGGCCCCGGCAAACAGCCGTTCAATATCTGCTACCTTACTTACATCGGCCTGTATGGAAATAACCTGGGCTCCCATGGCCCGGATGTTTTGCTCCGTTTCTTCGGCACTCGCTTTATCACGGCTGTAATTGAGTACAATATGGGCGCCCAGGGCGGCATAACGTTCGGCAATGGCCTTCCCCAGCCCACGGGCCGAACCGGTGATCAGGGCTACTTTGTTGGTTAAACTGTTCATACAACTTTGTTTTTGTTTGATTTGATAACACAAAGTTGGCCCGGCAAGCACCCTTAACAGGTACAAGGATCACAGCAACAGTTACAAATTTCTAAGATGAAGGGCTTTTGAGGGTTTTACGGTAGTCAGCGGCACTTAAACCCGCATGTTTTCTGAAGTAATTACTGAAATGAGGGGCTTCCAGGAAACCCAGCCGGGCTCCTATTTCCTTGATGCTCATAGCAGGGTCCTGCAGCATTACCTTGGCCTCGGTAATGGTTTTATCGGCAATCCAGCCGCTGATGGATTTGCCTGTTTTACTACTGATGACGCTCGACAGGTAATTTACATGCAGGAACTGCTTATCGGCATAATCCTGTACCCGCAACTGCTCACTGGTTTTACCACTCACCAGGTCGCGGAAATGCTGTTCCAATTGCTGCTTAAAGGCTTTTACGATCAGGGAGCTGCGGTTGCCTTCATAGATGGGGTTATACTCCTGGAAAAAATATTCCTTGATCTTTAGTAATAGAGCGACCAGCAACGCACCGATACTTTTGTATTTATAGGGTGAGGCACTCCGGTGCTCCCGGTACAACAGATCATACAACTCCTCAATGATCCCAAACTGAGCTGGTGATAATACGCGCGGCTCTACTGTTTCTGTAAGCAAAAAAGAAAACTCCCTGTAGATATCGGCATGCACCTGTTCTTTCAAAAAAGACTCATTGAATACGATGAGGCATACATCGCCTATTTGCTGCCATTCAAACTCCCGGAAATTGCCCGGGTTGGTAAAATAAACCGTCCAGGGGGACAGTTTAAATTGCAAATTGTCGATGGTATATTTCCCAAAGGCATCCTTCACAAAAAGAAAACTGAAAAAATCGGGCCGGTAGGGTATGGAAACAATGGGCAGCTCTTTAAAAATATCCTGCAGGTAATGTATGGTAAACCCCGACCGGGTATCCACCTCGGTTGATGAAAGTCCCATTAGCTCATACAGCTCGGCCAGGTTTTTGACAACGATATTCTTTTGTGGCATGTAATAAAATTAAATAATAATATACAGAATGTCCTCTCCGGCCGTTCGGCAGCCTTCCAGTTAAAACGTATATTGTGCAACAATCCTGTTTTTGACAGCATCCTTACTGTATGGTTGAGATCTTCGATAATATCCGTAAACTATATCGCTTTACATGCCCTTGCCCGGAGCTGCTGCCCCACATTGAATTCTTTTCCGAAACGGCTCCCGAAGCCATGCAACATTATATAGGCGAGGCGCCTTTTACGGTAAAAATGTTTCCCAGCTATACGCCTACCATCTGGCTCAACCTGGGTAGCTCTTATCAACTGAAGAATGGTTCAAAATTACAGTTGATAGATGCGCATACGGATGTACTGGTATTGCGCAGTGATATTGTAGAAAGGCGCAACTTGCCCACGGATAATATCTTTACTATCAAATTCCATCCCGGCGGTTTTGAGGCCATTTTTGGCCATCCACAGCAACAGATCGGGCCAGGGGTGATCAACGTCAACCAACTGATCCCGGAAACCCTCCTGCAGCAAATAAAAAAGATGGACGGCTTTGACAGGCGGATACAAGCGGTAGAAAGCTGGCTACTGGATAAATTATGCCGGCAAAAAAAACGGTACAACCACCTGCTTACGGTTCAAAAGATCATAGAGACATTTACGGCCTCTGGTATGCAGCTCAACAACCAGCAACTGGCCAGCCAACACCACCTTACGGAAAAAACATTGTACCGCCATTTTACACAAGCCATTGGCACCAATCCCAAAAACTACTTTGGCACCCTCCGGGCCCGTACTGCACTTACTGCTTACATGAACAACAAAGCGCAGTTTGAATACAAGGCCCATGGGTATTACGATGCCAGCCATTTCTACAAGGAAGTGGTCAAATTTACCGGCCGTAGGCTCAACGAATTCAGGTCATAAAGCCCGGTTTAGAATTTCTTTGAAATCGGGTTGTACCTATGCTCCATGATACTGAAAAAAATATCCCTGTTATCGGCCTTATTGGTGCTCCTGTTTGCTTTTATTCAGGCTCAGACCGTGAAAGTAACCTTATCAGGTATTTTGCGCGATGGGAGTAACAAAACCCATTTGCCCTATGTCAATATTGCACTTAAGAACGCAAAAGACAGTAGTCTGGTAACCGGCACGATTGCCGGGGATCAGGGGCGCTTCATCATAGAAGGCATACCCAGTGGCAATTATATTATATCCTACTCTTATATAGGCTATCAGGCTAAGAACCAGCCCTTATTGGTGGGACAATTGACCAATTTTCTTGACCTGGGAACCATTGAACTAACACCCGATGCACAATCGCTGTTAGCGGTTACGGTTACCGGCAGGCAGGAGCTGGTAGCAGAAAAAATGGACAAGAAAACGTTTACGTTGGCCAATAACGTCACGCAGGCAGGCGGCTCGGTGCTGGAAGCTATGAAAAACCTGCCAGGTATTACCACCCAGGATGGCAAGGTACAATTGCGTGGCAGCGATAAGGTAATGATCCTGGTGGATGGCAAACAAACGGCGCTGACGGGCTTTGGCTCACAGAGTGCACTGGACAATATACCAGCTTCAGCCATCGAACGTATTGAAATAATCAATAACCCATCGGCAAAATTTGACGCCAATGGCAATGCGGGTATTATCAATATCATCTATAAAAAAGAGAAAAAAGAGGGCTTCAATGGCAAGGTGGGACTGGCTGGCGGACTGGGCGCCTTGTGGAGAAAGGAAGAGAATTTCCCCGGCATCGGGGCTCAATACCAAGCCACTCCAAAGATCAATCCCTCCATCTCGTTGAACTACCGGAAAAAGAAGATCAATTTGTTTTTCCAGGGCGATAACCTCTACACCAAAACGCTGAATAAAAATGAATTTGTAGACCGCTTTTATGATAATGGCGATACGGTAAAACAACAAACAAGGAGGAACAGAACCACCAATATCGTCACCCTGAGATCGGGCGTAGACTGGTTTCGTGATGCCAATAATACCTTTACGGTTTCGGGTTTGTTCAGCAGCGAAAAAATCCTGGACCGTGGAGAAGAGCCTTTCTATAATGCCAGTTTAAAAGAACGCCATCGCCTCTGGCAATTCCTGGAAGATGAACTAAAAACAACGGTGACCGCTACGGCCGCCTGGCAACATAAATTTGCCCGCCCCGGACAATCGCTTTCGGCCAACTTCAACTATACGTTTCACCGGGAAGATGAAAAGTACTTTTTCACCAATGTAATGCCCACGTTCACGGGGCTGGATAGCTTCAAACTTATTTCAGATGAACACGTAGCCGATCTGAACATTGATTATGTACAACCGCTCCGCTATGGCCGTTTTGAAACGGGCCTTAAATTCAGAAGAAGGTCGATACCTACCAATATGCACTTTAAACCTGGTCTCAACTCTCCGCTGGATGTGAATGCAGGAGGTAAGGCCGATTATAGTGAAACCATTCCCGCGCTGTATGGCAACTACATACTGGAAAATAAAGACTTCGAAATAGAAGCTGGTTTGCGGGTGGAGTATGTGCATGTGGAATACGATGTTAATCGCAATCACCCGGTATACAAGAGTGACCGGTATTCCTATTTCCAACCCTTTGGCAACCTGCGCCTGGCCTATAAAATAAATGATGCCAACAGGCTAACCTTCTTTTACAACCGCCGGGTAGACAGGCCCAATGAAGTGGATATCCGCATCTTTCCCAAATATGATGATGCAGAGATCATTAAAGTGGGTAACCCTGCACTACGTCCACAGTTTACCAATACTTTTGAACTCGGTTACCGCAGCAGTTGGCACAAGGGATACTTTTTCTCCTCGGTGTACCATAAAAACATGAAGGCCACCATCACCCGTATTGGCAGTGTGGTACCGGGCAGCAACCTCATCTACAATATTTTCCAAAATGCAGGCAATAGTTCCAGCACAGGCGTGGAATTCATGATCTCACAAAACCTCACGCCTAAGCTTACTATGAGCCTCAACGCGAATGGTTATAAGAACATCATCGATGCCTTTACGGTGGTAAATAAATACCCGGTTGAGAATACCTATCATGCAGACAGGGAAGATATCTTTTCAGGCAATATTAAATTGAATACTTCGCTGCGCTTACCCCGTCAGCTGGAAATTCAGTTATTGGCTATTTACCAGGCTCCTGACCTGGTGCCACAGGGAAAGACCTTTGCACGTTTCTCTATTGATGGAGGTATTAAGAAGGCCATTCAGAAAGGTAAGGGTGAATTATTCCTGAACGCTACGGATATTGCCAACACCCTCAATACCAAAAAGGAGATCAGGGGTAATGGGTTCCGCTATATCAGTACCGACTATTTTGAAACACAGGTAATCCGAATAGGATACAGTTATAAATTTTAAGGAGGCTGCCAAGTCTCTTTAGTGTAAGGTGCCCCGCGCTACAGGGTGAGCCGCCCTTGGAGGGCGACCCACCCAGGCGACACACTCTACTGGTCCCTTTTCCAAAATTGTCCGATTTTTACCTTCTCTCCTGCTTCAAGGCGGCTTAATTTGCATGAAAATAGAGCGCCATGAAAACGGTATTTCTCGTTTTAGGTATCCTATGCGCCGCTACCAGCCCCGTTTTTTCACAGGGATATACCCCCAGGATTGAACCCGGCAATTGCCCGATCAAAATAGCCTCCGGCCTGATAGCGCGATGCGGTTACCTAGTGGTACCCGAAAACCGGCAGCAGCCAAAGGGGCGTACGATCAAGATACCGTTTGTTTTTGTCCGGCAGCCAGGCATGGATTCTGTCAAAAATATATTCCTTACCACTACTGGCGGACCGGGTTATAGCACCCTGGCCAATTTTGACAGCCTTCGGTACAATTCGGACTTTTTTCAGTTTGGCGCTTTCATTGCCTTTGATCAGCGGGGAACCAAAAAGTCACAGCCCTGTCTTGACTGTCCCGAGGTGGGCGAAGCATTTATACGTGCCTACAGGGAAAACCTGTCCAAAGACAGCCTGGAGCTGATAGCGGTAAAGCAGTGCCGGCAACGGCTGGCAGCGCAGGGTATTGATCTTTCGGCCTACAATACGATCGAAAGTGCTGCTGACATCAATGACCTGCGCAAAGCATTGAAGCTCGATTCACTTACCCTATTTGGGATTTCCTATAGCGGCGGCCTCATGCTTACGGTAGCCCGCAATCACCCCGAAGCGGTAAAAGCTCTCGTGTTGAACAGCCCTTTGCCCAGTTATGTGAACTATGAAGAGCATGCCTTGTTCAATCATAATGAAGCGCTCAACCAGGTATTTGATAATTGCGAGGCCGATTCTACGCACGACCCACGGTATAACCAATTAAGACAACGGTTTCACGAATACTTTACCGCCCTGGCAGGTAAACAGTTTAGCCTGCGTTATGCAGAACCCGGTAAGCAGGATAGTTTCACTGTGAGGTATACAAAAAATGAGCTCACTGATGCGGTGATCGACCACATCAACAATGCGCAATTGAAGACCGTACCCTTTGTCATGAATGAGATCATCAATGGCAACCATGGCCCTTATGTGCGGGAGCAATTGGATGGTATTTTTAAAGGCAATCAAAGCCTTTCCGCTGGTATGCGTTACAGCATCTATTGTAGTGAACAAATTGCTTATTCCGATAAAGCGCTCATCAAAAAGCAGGATGCCATACTACCCTGGCTGGCAGGTCATCCTTTCAACAACGTGAACCATGCAATCTGTGATTGCTGGAATGTAAAACCGGAAGCAACTATCGTCAAAACGCCTGTATACTCAAATGTGCCGGCACTGATTGCAGGGGGAGATGCAGATCCCTGGTGCCGGCCTTTTTATAACCTGCTTATCAAACGCACCCTACCGAATGCCCAGATCATTACGGTACACAATAATACACACGGAGCCCGCCTGGCAGTAAAAGGCGTGGATTTCCTTAAAATGTTCATCGCCAATCCCTATAAAAAACTGGTATCTCCCATCGGGGAAGTAACAGTAGAATGAAAAGATAAGTCCCGGTGGGAGCCGGGACTTATTGATTTAGTTTGGTATCGAGCCAGTCACGCCACCACTTCTTGTTATATTTAACCCGACTATAAGGATTTTTTATACGCCTTACACGCTCCACGTAAGCATCCTCCGCATCCTTTGCAGGCTTCACAAACGCGACATACCTGTTTTCCTTCGCCTGGCAATTCAGGCTGGTCCACCCATTTTCAGCATTCTTATAATAACCTGGCCGATTCAGGATATCAACGATATGTCCTTGCTCATGCGCAATGACTTTGCCTACATCTGCGGCTGTTGAATTCAGCCAGATAAGGAAAGCATCATTTTTTGTGTCTGCTCCTACAGCCACATAAAACTGGTTATAGCCTTCATTATAATGCCAATGCGTTATTCCAGGCGTATCTGCCAGTTCTTTTCGTCCGATATATAAATAGATACGATGGCCATTGTCTCCTTTTAATTCGCTCAATTCCTTAAATCCTACTGGGTCATTGCTCCTGTATTCACGGATATCCTCTTCCACCAGATACCATCTTTCATGTGTTTTTATAAAATCATCCTTTGCTTTATCAAGCCTGAAAGATGCGTTTTTCAGGACAGCAGTATACAATCCCCGCTTTCTTAAAGTGTCCTTCGACAAATCCTGGTATGGTCCGGCTACACTATCGTAGTACCTTTTTGCATCGGCACAGGTCTGCCATTTATCTGAACGTTCCTTGTCGTGGGCATTCAGGATGGTTTCATCCGTACGAAAATGAGTATAATCATCGCCCCCCTTTGCAGGGTCCAATACAAAAAGCGGCCAGCTCAAGACCAGCACGAACACAGGGATAAGGTTTCGCATAAGCAATGCTTATGGGGGTTTACTATTGAAAAACAGTATACAGCAAAATCAATAACCGTTCATGGGGTTTGCGGAACTATATTGTGGTAAACAAAGGCAGCTCTATAAAGAAGCGATACAAGAGTAGAAAGTATTCCAAAGAAAGTCAAGCGGGTAACCCCTGGACTTATAAAATACTACCGATCGCATTAACTAAATCCCTCCAATAGGCGACAATTATCAATGAAGTTCAAAATACTTTGACATTTATTAATGAAAAAAGCAGGAAGCCTTCACACTTCCTGCTTTTACCAATTACTACTACACCTGATTGGGTGCTCGCGTAATTCGTCAAAATCGTATCTTATCAATCTGCGCTATTCATCCCCATCTGCGAGATCTGCCAATAATCAATATACGCTGCGCTTAAAAAACACAACTCTTGATCAATCCGTTAGCAATGGTAATCTTTTTCACGTCCCCATCTTCCTTGATCTCTACAAACTTCTCTAAACGCCTGGACCGCGCCACCGTATAGTTATGATCATAATAATAATCCGTTGTCGTACGCACCGGGCCATTTTGAGAAACATCGGAACCTGTATATACCCTCTTTGTCTTGGCCTGGTTGAAGCTATGGATGAGCTGTATAAAATATTTTCCAGGCTTCAGGCCTTCAAATACAAAGCGACCATCACGATCAGCAACCGCTTTAATGCGGTATAGATTGGCTTCGGTAGACATATAGACACCTGTTTTCTTTCCTTCTTTCTTATCCCGCAAATCATACCACTCCTCTAAATAAGGGGTTACCGGGTATAAGTAAACTGTTACACCGCGCGCATCGAATACCCCCCCATCCACTCTTGTACAGGCTATGCCTTTAATGGTCGAGAGACCTCTTGCCAAGGCCGCCTTGGCCAATGCAGGATCAAAAGTGCCCGCCGGGAATATCGACTTCCGGGTACTGCCGCTGCTAGCAGTGATCTTGCCTCCCAACTCTGCTCCCTTTTTCCGGTCAAGATCAGCCTGTTTGCTATTGCCAATGGCTTCATAAGCCTCTGCCCGGTTCAGATAAGCATCCGGATTTTTTTCCCACAACTCAATGGATTTGGTATAATTGGTAATGGCCTGGTTATACTGTTGTTTGTCGTGCTGTGCAAAAGCTGCATACAGGTAAGCATTGGCATATTTGGGGTCCAGCTCTATGGCCTTATTAAAATCTTTCAGGGCAGGGTCCAATTGCCTGTCATAGTAATAGATATAGCCCCGTTCCATATAAGCATCCACATATTTGGGATTGAGCTCAATGGCTTTGTCATGATCTTTAATCGCCAGCTCTAATTGGTCTTTGCGCCGGTAAGTATTTCCCCGGAAAACATAGGCTCCGGGTAAAGTAGGATTCAATTCAATCGCTTTGGTATAATCTGCCAGCGCCTGATCGTATTGTTCCTGCAAAAAGTATACATGCCCCCGGTTATTGTAAACATCAACGTCTTTGGGACTTAGTGCAATCGCCTTGGCATAATCGGCCAATGCCAAATCATACTTTCCCAGCTTTTTATAACAAACAGCCCTGTTGAACCAGACATCTCCATCCAGGGGATCTAACTCCACTGATTTTGTATATTCCCCAATGGCCTGCTCCAATTTTTGTTGTTCGAGATAGATATTGCCACGGTAAAAATAAAGAACGCCATAACGTGGATTTACCTCAATGGCTTTGGAAAAATCTGAATGGGCCAGGTCTGGTTGATTATTATTGTAATAGATCAGTCCCCGTTTGGCATAGGCGCGTACAAAACGTGGATTAAGCTCAATAGCCCTTGTATAATCTGCCACGGCTTCCTCCCTTTTCTCAAGGGCAGCATTTGCCAAAGCCCGCGCAAAGTATTCCATGGTGCTTTTAGGAGTGCGTAAAAGGGTAATCGTTTTTTCAGCATATTTCTTCGCACCCGCAGTATTTTTTTGAATCCGGTAACAGTCGGCCAGCATGCCATTGAAGATGCCATTATCCGGACTGATCTTCACTGCTTTTTCAAAATCGACCTGCGCAGCATTCTGGTCATTCCCAACTAATCTTCCGGCTCCCCGTACCATATAAGCCAGCCCATTATTGGCATCTGAACTGATCACTTCTGTAGCTGTTTTTTGGGCAAGGGCGAAATTTCCTTCCATCATTTGCGTCAAGGCAGTCTCCACTTTGGGGCCGCTTTGTGCATAGGTGTGGGAAATAATGCCGCTCATGAGCAGCAGGATGAAAGAGGTGAGTCTTGACTTCATGTGTACAGGAATTTGACGACTAAGGTTTTGAAATATTCAGGTAAGCAATACATCCCTTCGACAGTCACGATTCAGGTTCCCACCCGATGTAACCGGCAGGGATATCGGCAAAACTACTAATATAAAGACATCCCTATTAGCAAACGTCCTACAGATTTTCAACATAACCCTATGAATTCAAGAAGATTACCTATTTACCGCGATTAACATATACCTGTTTTCAGGTACCAACTCCTATTCGTTTTACCCATTCCAGTCTTCCGGACTTGCGTTTTTTCGTCCCGATAGCTATGGGGACCGACTTCCCAAAATTCCCACTTGCGTAACCCGAATTTCCCGCTTCACCAGTCCTGCCCCTGGTGGGTATAATAATTTTGCGGCCTGAAATACCTGTACAATATGCACTTAAAACACTACACTGCTTTATTACTCCTCGGCCTCCTTGTTATGCTGACCATTCCCTCACAAGCCCAACAAGGATTGGGAACCATTAAAGGCCATGTTACTACCAGCGACGACCGCCCTGCCGCCTGGGTAACCATCCAATTAAAAGGCAGTAAGCGATCGGTCAATACCGATGAAAAAGGTTTCTTTACACTGAAGAATATCAAGCCCGGTACCTATGAGATCGAGGCTACACTGATAGGATATGAAAGTGCTGCCAAAACCATCCAGGTGGCGGAAAACCAAACTATAACGGTAGCTCTTTCCATGAGCCTCTCCAATCAGCAATTGGAGGAAGTGATTGTAAAAACCAGCCGTGGCATGTACAATGCCAAACAAGGTTCGGCTTCGCTTAGATTGAATGAACCACTGCTGGAAGCACCACAAAACATCCAGCTCGTTACGGCTGCCAACCTGGCCGATCAACAGATCATCAGCATGAGTGATGGCGCCATCCGTAATATCAGCGGCGCTGTTCGCCTGGAACACTGGGGCGATATGTATACCAATATACATATGCGTGGCTCTCAGATCCAGGCCTTCCGCAATGGCTTCAATGTGGTAAGTTCTTTCTGGGGTCCCCTTACGGAGGATGTGAGCCTTGTAGACCATATTGAATTTGTAAAAGGTCCGGCGGGCTTCATGCTGGCCAATGGCGATCCCAGCGGTTTATACAATGTGGTGACCAAGAAACCTACCGGGCAAACCAAAGGTGAAGCTACTTTCACGGTTGGCAGCTTTGATATGTACCGGGCTTCTCTCGACCTGGATGGCAAGCTGAGCAAAGATGGCAGGTTATTGTACCGCCTTAACCTGGCGGCGCAAAACAAGAAATCATTCCGCGATTTTGAATACAATAACCGTTATACATTCGCGCCTGTTCTCTCGTACCAGGTGGATGAGAAAACAAAGCTCACGGTTGAATACAACCTCCAAAGCGCCCGGATGTCGAACGTAGGTTCTTATTATGTATTCAGTCCTACCGGGTATGCCACCCTGCCCCGCAATTTTACGGCCATGCAGCCGGGCCTTGACCCAACAAAGATCAATGACCATAGCTTTACGGTAAACCTGCAGCACCAGCTGAGCAATGACTGGAAACTGACTGCACAGGCCGCTTATTATAACTACCAACAAAACGGCTCCAGCATGTGGCCCGCCTCGGTAAACCCCGATGGTAAGATGATCAGGAACGTTAGCATTTGGGATGCGAAGAGTGAAATGACATTGGGCCAGGTATTTGTGAATGGCAATGCGACTACTGGCTCCATCCAACACCGCATACTGGCAGGATTGGATATGGGTACCAAGGAATATTTTGCTGATTGGTCACAATCGCATCCACTGGATTCTGCCGGCGCCGAATTTAATCCCGCTAATCCCAACTATGGTGTTCCGGTAAACGGGTTGCCTGTGTGGGATCGCAGCCAGAGCATTGAAGCAAGATCGGCAAAGGCTGGTGGCAATATCAACCAGAAATATACCGGCCTGTATGTCTCTGATGAACTGGGGTTCTTCGATAATACGGTAAGGCTTACCCTGGCAGGTCGCTACACCTTTGTAAAGCAATCTGCTTATGGTGGTGCTTCGGAAGAAGCCAAACGCGTTACACCACGGATAGGATTGAGTGTATCGGTAGACCGGAATACCTCGGTATATGCCTTGTACGATGAAGCATTTGTACCTCAAAGTGGCCGGATGCGGAATGGTGGTAAGATACACCCCATCACCGGTGGCAATATAGAATTTGGTATCAAACGCGATTGGTTCAATGGTCGTTGGAATACCACAGCCTCTATTTACCGCATTATCAAGAATAATGAACTGATCGGCGATCCCCAGGATCCCACTTCCGGATATAGTGTGGTGATAGGTCAAAAAAGAGCAGAAGGATTTGAATTCGATGTAAGGGGTACCATCCTGAAAGGGTTGAATATCGTAGCCAACTATGCTTATACCGATGGAAAATTTACAGAGGTAGCAACCGGCGGCGTGTATAAAGTAGGCGATTTAGTACCTGGCTTCTCTAAACACACTGCCAACAGCTGGGTCAACTATAAAATAAGCAATGGCCTATTAAAAGGCGCAGGTATTTCCGGCGGCTTTACCTGGCTGATAGACAGGGCTACCTCGGACTGGAGTGAAACACCCAACCGGCAGGAATTACCCGATTATTTCAAACTGGATGGCGGTGTGTTCTGGGAAAAAGACAAGATCAGGCTTACCCTCAATGTATTCAATATCCTTGATGAGTACCTGTACAGCGGTAGTTATTATGACTGGAACAAGGCCTACTACTGGCAAAGTGAAGCACCCCGTACCGTACGGTTTGGTATAAACTATAAATTTTAACTGACCACCATTACACCTTGTCTGTTTATTGAACAGCATCCAGGCTGCAGGCACATTGGCAATAAGCAGTCTGCACTATGAACAAAACCCAAAGGTTCACCCCGGCATGCCGGGGTGAACCTTTTTTATATGCTTACATTTCCCAATAATCGAACGAGGTTGCATTTATTTCAAGTAGGTTTACCTGACCCGTGGAAATAAATTTAATATATCTTTAGTCTAACCGTCCCCCCTGCCCTACCCAGCCACACGCGTCTTATTAACCATCTCAATAAACACTTCTATGCAAAAAATGACCAACGCTCTTTGCTTGACCACCCTGCTGGTGGGCATTACAATCCTGACTTCCTGTAATAATGCCACCGAAAAACAGCCAGCCGCTACTACGCCCGAAGCCAAGCTGGAAATTCCTACCCCCGTACGAGAAACAATCCTTACTGCCGAACAGCAACAGGCCCTTACCCCTGCCATGGTATTGGAAAGCCTGAAAGAAGGCAACAAAAGGTTTGTTGCCAATAATGTTACTGCCCGTGATCACTCTGCCATGGTGAGAGCCGCCGTTGCCGGCCAGTTTCCCAAATCAGTGATCCTCTCCTGCCTCGACAGCCGTATTCCTGTAGAAGATGTGTTTGACAAAGGTATTGGCGATATGTTTGTGGCCAGGGTAGCCGGCAATATCATCAATGAAGATATTTTGGGCAGCATGGAATTTGGTTGCAAAGCAATGGGCGCCAGGCTGATCGTGGTCATGGGCCATAGCAGTTGCGGGGCCATCAATTCGGCCATTGATGGAGTAAAGCTGGGAAATATTACAGCCATGCTGGCCAGGGTACAACCGGCAGTAGCCATGTCACAATCCTTTGACGGTGAAAAAAAATCTTCCAATGCCGCCTTCACCGATGTAGTGGGCAAGAACAATGTGCTTCATGCAATAGAGGAAATCAAAAAGAACAGTCCCATCCTGAAGGAAATGCTGGATAAAGGCACCATCAATATTGTAGGTGCTTATTACAGTATGCAAACGGGTGAGGTCACCTTCCTTTAATAAATTAATTCAGATAACAAGTGCCCTGCCTCCGCAGGGCACTTGTTGATTATTTTTTCAATGCTTCTGCTTTCAGCTTTTCCATCACCTTGATCGACGCCTGCAGATAAGACATCCAGGGAGCACGGTCATATCTTTCAAGCTCCTCAATGACCAGGGGCAGGTAAACAAATTTGCGATCCCGGACATAATGTTGCAGTAACCGGTCGGCCGATGGCCCATTGCCCAGCTTGCGCGCAATCACCACTTCACCAGCCCTTACAAAATATTCAAATAAACAGCTCTTCCAGTCATTGTATCCCTGGTTCTCCATCGCTTCCTTTACCGGCTCATAGAGAGCGGCCGTTTCCTTCACTAGCGATGGAGGTATCTGCGCTACAGCCGGATTGGAGAAAGAATGACCAAACTCATGGGTACTCAACTCCCGGATATGATCGGCATTGGCAAACCCCATATTCAGGTTGGCAGTATCCTTTAATTGCGGTACCGCAAAGGGGCCAAAGAGGTTCATGACGGTAGACTTGCCCTTGAGTGTATAATTTACTCCAAAAGCCATTCCTGAAGGAATGGTAAGGCTGGGCAATAAAGCATAGTGGTCAAACTGCCTGCGGTGAAACTGTTCCATGGTAGTAATGAGCCTTGCGTCTGGCAACACTGATCGTATCTCCTGTAATGCCTTTTTATAATAAGGCGCACTTTCCTTTAAATAGGCATCAAAGTCCACCGCTTTGTACAACCTGTTGGCGGCAGCTACGAATGCAAGTACCTCCTTCACAGATGCCGCACTGTCGCCCGGCCGGATAAAAAGTTGCAAAATAGGTTCGTCCTGCTCCGGCTTTATTTCGGCATGTGGGAATTCAGGCAGCTGCAACAATAGCCTGGCCAGGTGACTACCCTCATGCTGTTCTCCAAAATGGGCTACCGTTAACAAATCAGGGTGCGTGGCAAAGGAATTGTATTTCTTATACAATAGCAGGTCATAGGCAAACCATTCCCGCTTTGGGATACCATTGGGCATCTTCGCTTCTTCCCGGTCGGCGTCACTGGCCATCGATCCAATAAAAAAAGCAAAACCCAGCAATTCAATGTTCTTATAAAACTTTACCCCGATCTCTTTCCCCCGACTTTTATTGCCAGATGGCTGCCCATGGGCCACGCAACTGGTGAGGAGGCAAACCAGGAAAACAAATAGAGCAGCAAGGAGCACTGATACTTTCATACAATTCTTTTAATTGCAAAGAAAGCAGGCCGGACGCTGAAAAGCACACCTGGTGCGGGTGTACAAGTCCAATGATCAGCTTATTGGACCTTATTGTTTGAAGTATTCGGAGGGAGATTTGCCCGTATGGGTCTTGAAGACCTGGTTGAAGGATGATTTGGAATTGAAGCCCGATTCGAGCGCAAGGGCCAGCAGGGTTTTATGGCGTTCATCCGGGTCATTAATTTTGCGGATCACTTCCTGTACGCGCCAACTATTGATGAATTGGTGGAAGTTGGTAGCATGATAAGTATTGATCAGGTAAGAAACATAACGTACGGGCAGGTCCAGTTCACCCGCCAATTCTTCCAGGGTAAGCTTTGACCGCTTGTATAAACCAGCCTGTTCAAAACATCCCCGCAGCCGGCCTAATTCCTCCTGATCGTTGTAGCCTGAAAAAGTTTGCTGCACCGGCAATTTGCTTTTGATTGCTCTGGCTACCTCAAATAAGGAGGATTGGGCATATGAGAGGAAGCTTAACGTAAACAATACCAGTACCAATACCAATTCAACAGCCGGAAATACCGGTAATTGCAGTACGGCATCAGCAATCCACAAAAGGGTTAACAGGCTTAACAAAATATAAATGGATAATAGCCTGGCCGGATGTATACCAGGAAAAGAAGCTGTTGAAGTACTTTGCCGGGCCTGGGCAAGCAATAAGCGGCCGCCCGCTATTAATACGCCCGCCATCCACAAGGCAGGCGCAATTTCTGTAAACAGCCACCAGCCTTTCATTTGGAGAAGGTTCACTCTATCGGGGCTATACAGGTTATAGACATAGATGGCCGATTCAGTCAATACTTCAATACAGGCAGGCAGAAAAAATAACAAATGCCGCGTCCGGAATTGAAATCCCGAATTAATATTGAACCGGATAAAAAACCAGCAGGAAGGTGGCAACAGTAGAAAAGATTCCAATAACCAGAAGGGAAAGGCATGCCTGGAATGGTGATAGCCCGATTGCATACCCCAAACATTGAGTACTACCAGGGAAAGTACCAGGAGCATCAGGCCCAGGAAAAACCTGGAACCCTGCTTTTTATTACCGGTCAATAACATGGCCACACTCAGAAAAATCCCTTGCCCTGCCGCCAGCAAGAGCACACTTGTTTGCCAACTTTCCATGACTAAATGAATTGCCCTAAAATTAGATCACTGTTTTTGCAGTACAAAACTATAATAGATGAGGGCATTTGTTTGCAGGTCTTTGTGGATACGCGATCCCTTGGTACCGGCAAACTGGCTGAAGGCAGGCCGCATCCATCCTTTAATATGCGTCTTGATCCGTTTTTGCTTTATATCGTCTTCCTTCTCAATAGCATGGATCACATTATTGGTAATATTCTCTTCCGATACCAGTTGCAGGCCACTCCCTTCCAACTGCCCTTTCAGTTTTTCCATGCCTTCGGGCCCGCGCAGGTCGGTACACAAAAAGACACCGCCTGGTTTCAATACCCTTTTAACCTCTGACAGGAAACGGGGTACGGATCCATAGGCATGTGAGCTTTCTACGTTGATCACCACATCATAACTTTCATTGGCAAATGGCAGTTGTTCAGCATTTCCCTGCATAAAATCAAGGTTGCTTTCCTGGTGCCGTTCTTTTGCCAGGCGGACAGCATTTTTCGCAATATCCATCCCGGTAATCCTGGCCGGTAACAAGTAGCGGCTGATGTAACTGGCCCCGCCACCCCGGCCACTGCCCACTTCCAATACATGCTTGTCTTTAATGGGTGTTTTTTGCGCCAGAAAATGATACAGTTGTATGGGGTAACGGTTAATTTCATCGTGTGGTAGTAAAGACAGGGTAACATGTTCTGCCCCGGGTGCATACCCATAATTCATAAAATGCCAGTCGTTAATCTTAAAGTACCGTGCAAGACCTTCATATACAGGTTTCCAGATCATTCTTCTAAAGGCCGGGTATTCAGTCAAAGACAAAAATGCTTTAGCTACCATACGATATTTTTTAAGTTAAGAATGCCAGCGTTGTATAAAATAAGAGGGAGGGTTAGCCGGACTATCTATTCGAAGTAAGCAATGATACACAAGGGGCAAAACTGGTCACTACCGGCATTGCTGCGTTTGATTGGTCAGGTAAGATAACTAATAAAACCCATTTATCCACCAATATAAGTCCGACCAATAAGCTGTAAAAGGTTAAAAATCATCTAAAAGTCCTCCATTCAAATAAAAGGTGATCATTTGGATAATTAAACCTAACTTTGGAACATTCGTTTGAGCCTTGCATCCAGTATTGTTATTAACCTGCTCTTTAGCTGCTTTTTTATCCTTTACTTCTTGCCTTACTCAGATTTTATTATTTAAAATTTCATACATGAATATCTATGTGTCAAACCTCGCTTTTAATATCAGGGATGAAGAACTGAAGAATTTATTTACACCTTTTGGCCAGGTGAGTGCTGCCAAAGTGATCAATGACAGAGAAACCGGCCGGTCCAAAGGTTTTGGTTTTGTGGAAATGGAGGACGACAATGCAGCCCGTGAAGCCATAAGCCAATTGGATCAATCAAGCATTGATGGCAGGCAGATAAAGGTATCAGAAGCCAGGCCCAAACCAGAAAAATCGTTCAATAATAGTCCCTTTAAAAGCGACAATAATTATAGCAAACGTAAATGGTAATACCAGGCACAGGTCCGTGGATTACCATGGACCTGCGTTTTAACAACCGGTATTCGATTCTAAACAATAATCCTGTTCAACAGGAATCACTAAATTTAAATTATGGCTAGATCACAAGAAACGTTTAACAAAAGAGAAAGAGAAAAACAGCGCATCAAGAAACAGCAGGATAAGCAGGAGAAAATGAAAGAGCGCAAAACGAACAAAGAAAAGGGCAATAACCTGGAGGATATGATGGCTTACCTGGATGAAAACGGGAATTTAACAACCACTCCACCCAATCCCGCCAAAAGGCGAACCTTCTCCCAGGAAGATATCCAGATCAGCGTTCCCAAACAAGAAGAACGTGGTGAAGATGAGCCCAGAACAGGTACCGTTACATTTTTCAATGACAGCAAAGGATTTGGTTTTATCAATGACAGCACTACCGGTGAACGGATCTTTGTGCATGTCAACAATTTATCCGGCCCCATCAAAGAAAACGACAAGGTGAGCTTTGAGGTTGAAAGAAGCCCCAAAGGTTATATTGCCGTACAAGTACAACTTATCAAATAAGGCTAAATGATCACTACTTCAAAAATACTGCAGGCACGCCCCGGCATGCCTGCCAGGTTTTTTTATGCCCATTGATCCGGTCTATTGTTTAGACAGTTGAGCCATCAATATCCCCTCTTCGGCAACAGCTGTCATTTTTCTATAGCATAGCTGCCTATACTTGTGCATTCGATCGTGAAATCTCAACATAATTACCTGTATGAAAAAAATTGCACTGGTAACCGGCGCCAACCGTGGCCTTGGTTGGGAACTGACCAATCAATTGACGGCCAACAATCATTTTGTATTAATGGGTGTTCGCAATGCCCATCAAGCCGTTGCTTCCTGGGAAAAATTGCCACACAAACATTCGGCACAAACCCTTGTTATTGATATGGCCAATCCCCTCTCCTTTCCCTGGGTTTATGAACACATAGAACGCACTTATGGCCGGCTCGATGTGCTGGTAAATAATGCCGGTGTAATGCTGGATGGTGAGTTGATGAACAATTCAACGGCCTCCATCCTTCCGGAAACGCTGAAGCAAACTTTTGATGTCAATTTCTTTGGGATTGTAGAGTTGACCAATTGTCTCATCCCGCTGCTACTGAAAAGTAGCAGTCCTTCTATTATCAATATCAGCAGCAATATGGGTTCTCTCCATCTGCAGGCTACACAACCTGGCATGCCCAAAACATTTGCCTATAATACCAGTAAGGCCGCTTTGAACTCCTATACCCTACACCTGGCCAGCTTGCTCAGCGATACCAATATCAAGGTCAATGCTATTCATCCGGGCTGGGTAAAGACTGATATGGGAGGCCCTGCTGCTCCCCTGGCTCCTGCTGAAGCCGTAGCACCTATTATTGAGCTCATTGAACAGGGCAACCAGGCGCCCACTGGTAAGTTTTTACACAATGGACAGGAAGTGAACTGGTAACGTATGGAACATAGCTGCGGGCAAAGCCTTATTTTTAGCCCCTTAAACCATCAGCTATGCATGCAGGCCAACGATACTCTTTACGGGAAATGCTTTTATGGACACGCAGTGATATTGTGCTCATGTTGGTACTATCCTCTGTACCGGTACTCATTTCAAAAATTACAGGCTGGACCTGGCTGGGCATTCCCTGGATACCCATTGCGCTGGTAGGTACAGCTGCCGCATTCATCGTAGGCTTCCGGAATACACAAACTTATAATCGCCTATGGGAAGCCAGGCAGATCTATGGCTCCATTGTGAACAATAGCCGTTCCTGGGCAATGATGGTGCGCGACCTGGTGGGCAGCGCTACCGACAATAACCTGTTGCCCGTGCGCCGGCAATTGGTCAACCGGCATATTGGCTGGCTAACCGCCCTGCGCTTCCAGTTAAGAGAACAGCGCACCTGGGAAACCAGCCGTACCAAACCTTCCAATAAACGGTATGGACTGACCTTCAACATCGAAGAATGGGAAAAAGACCTGGCCTCCTGCCTGCAGCCTTACTTATCTGCCGAAGACCTGGCCTATGTATTGAGCAAGAAAAACCGGGCCACCCACCTGATCGCCCTCCAGTCGAAGGAATTAAAAGCATTGAAAGAAGCAGGCCAGATCGATCCGTTGGACTATGTTGAACTGGTGAACCTGCTCACGGTATTATACGACCAACAGGGAAGATGTGAGCGCATCAAAAACTTTCCCTATCCCCGTCAATTTGCTACGATCAGCCAAATGCTTACCCGGTTATTTGTATGCCTGGTACCCTTTGGCATGCTCCATGAATTTCAAAAGCTGGGCGATTGGATGACCTGGGTAGCTATTCCTCTTAGTACCCTTATTGGCTGGGTATTCCTCACGATGGAACGGATCGGGGAAAATACAGAAAACCCCTTTGAAGGCGGCGCCAATGATGTGCCCATTACCGCTTTATCGAGGACCATTGAAATTGACCTGCTGGAGATGCTGGATGAACCGGTGATTCCCGCTGCCATCCAACCGAAGAATTTGATCCTGACCTGATACATAAAACTGCTAGGCATCCAGCGTACTGAATACAAGATGTTCTAAGAACCTGATTACCCCATTATCATTTTTATCGCCGGCAAAATCAGTCAGGGAAGGAAGATGTTGTTTAAAAAAGAACTGGTAATGCGCCATTTCAAGTAAAGTACTTGACAGGGAACGCGGGTATTTGTAGGCTGGATTGTATTCTTTGAACATGCCAGCGATCCTGCCGCACAAATCCTTGTAAGGTTTGAATAACCGGTTCTTATTGTCCTGGGCAACCTGCTTGGTAAGGTAAGGTTTACTCCCCTCGGTAATCGCAATCTGGTAAAGCAGGTTTTTATCAATATGCTGGAAAGTGATCTCATCCTTTAACCGGAAGGTGAGCAACTTTATCGCAATCCCAATTTTTTCCTTTGCCGATGTAATATTGTTGGTATGAAATAATAACTGGTATTCCAGCCAGGTCCAAAACCAGGCAATGATGTAAGTAAGTAACCGGTGTTTGTTTTCAAAATACCGGTATATGCTTGCTTCGGTAGTCCCGATCTCGGTAGCCAGTTTTTTGAAGGTAAATTCTTCAAACCCCACCTTGTGTATCATACCGATGCTGTACTGAACGATGCTGCGCCCCAGGGCTGATTGCTCAGGATCCCGCAGGTACAGTTTAGGGTTCATTTTAAGCTGCAATTGTAGCTCCATAACAAAATAATAGGTCGTAAAGTTAGGATATTAAAGCTTTCAGGGAAAAAACTATAACTATTTCTTATAATAGTATTACTATTATATTCAAAAGTAGTCATATATTTGTTGCCGGAGATCATTAAATTAGGATTATAGCAACTTAAACCTGTAACAACAATGGCATCCAAGCCCGTATCGCTGATCAACTCCATTGGCAAACTCAACAAAATACTGCTTATAGATCGCCGGGATGTAGGAGCAGTTTATACGTTTGCAATATTGGCAGGATTGGTACAACTTTCTTTACCCCTTGGCATACAGTCTATAATCAGCTTTGTCATAGCGGGCTCCATTTCCGCCTCCATCGTGGTACTGATCGGTATGGTGGTATTTGGCGTATTTATTAATGGGCTTTTTGAGGTACGGCAAATACAGATCATAGAGAAAGTAAAGCAAAAACTATTTGTCCGCTACTCGATGGAATACAGTGACCGGCTACCCAGGCTCAACATTGAGCAACTGGACAAGCAATATTTACCTGAATTGGTCAACCGTTATTTCGACAGCATCTCCCTCCAAAAAGGCATTGATAAACTATTGATCGATTTGCCTGCCGCCATCATCCAGGTGGTGCTTGGTCTTATATTGCTTTCGCTATACCATCCCATATTTATCGCTTTTGGCCTTGTACTGATCGTCATTGTATTGACCATCATCCGGATCACTTCCCCCAGGGGATTGCATACAGCTATGAATGCAAGCACTTACAAATATGCAGTAGCTGCCTGGTTGCAGGAAATTGCCAGAACCATCAAATCGTTCAAATATGCCAAGGGCACCTCGCTTCACATGGCCAAAACGGACAACCTGATGGCGCAGTACCTGGGTTCCAGGTCAAGGCATTTTAAAATACTGCTTACACAGTTCTGGAGCCTTATTTCATTCAAGATCATCATTACAGCAGCCATGCTGATCATCGGTTCCTACCTGTTGGTCAACCAGCAAATAAACGTGGGACAATTCATTGCTGCGGATATCGTGATCATTGCCATCATTGCTTCCATTGAAAAACTGATGACCAATCTCGATGCGGTATATGATGCACTGGTATCTGTAGAGAAATTAAGCGTGATCATCGATGCGGAGACGGAGAAAAGCGGCACGCTGGAACTGCCCCGCAAAGACGAAGGAGTTGCCATCCGGTTTGACAACGTGGGTTTTGCTTATAGTGATCATATTCCGGTACTCAACAATTTCAGTTTTGCTGTTTCACCTGGGCAAATCGTACAGCTTACCGGAGAATCAGGGGCGGGTAAATCAACCGTATTGCGTTTACTAACGGGCGCATTTACCAACTATACCGGCAATATCCTGGTAGAGGAAATACCATTGGCCAATTACCAGGTAGAAAGTTTTAGGGAGAGCATGGGTATTCTACTGGGGAGCCAAGATATTTTTGAAGGGTCCTTATGGCAGAACCTCACCTTGGGTAATGACGCCATCTCTGTTGAAGCAGTCCGCAAACTGGTGGACCTTACCGGACTGAACACATTTGTACAGTCGTGTAAAGAAGGGTATGATACCCAATTACAGCCGGTAGGTAATAAATTATCCAATAAGGTCCGGAAAAACATACTCCTGATCCGGGCGCTATTGGGCCAGCACCGGTTATTGTTGTTGGAGGACCCCTTTTCCCATCTTACAGAACCTTATAAAAGTGATGTGATCAATTTTATCCGGAAAGATAAATCGGCTACGATACTCATCACTTCGGAAGACAAAGACCTGAACCCCTATGTAGATAAAGTTTTCAGGATGAGTTCACCGCAATAAAACACACTATTAAATAACCATCGTAATGAGCGATTACCTGAATACCAAGATTGAAACGCTCCTGGACCAGCATGAATGGGCGTGTTTTAGAAAAATTTACCGGGTTGATAAGCAATACCGGATCAAGCGCTGGCTTTGGGGCATACTGTTATTATTGGTAGTCATCCTATTCCTGCCCTGGACACAAAATATCCGTGCCCGGGGAAGTGTGACGACCTTGCGGCAGGAGCAAAGACCGCAGCAGGTAAATGCTATTATTGCGGGCTCAGCCATCAAATGGTATGTAAAAGAAGGTGATTTTGTGAAAGCAGGAGATACCATTTTACAATTAGGGGAGGTAAAGGTGGATTACCTGGATCCCCGCTTATTGGAACGAACGCAACAACAGATACAGGCCAAGCAACAAAGTATAGAAGGGTACAAAAACAAAGTCAATACCACTGAGGTACAGGCACAGGCACTGGCAGCGGCCAGGGAGTTAAAACTACAGTCTTTGGACAATAAGCTGGCCCAGCAGCAGTTAAAGGTGCAATCAGATGAAGCGGAACTATTGGCGGTCAACAATGAACTGGACGCTTATAAAAGACAAATACAGGCTGCCAAAGTGATGTTGGATAGTGGGGCTATTTCGCTGGTTGAGTTTGAGAAACGGAAAGTCAACTACCAATATGGCCTGGCCAAAAGCAATACGGCCAATAATAAGCTGTTACAAAGCCGGCAGGAGCTCACCAATTTAAGGCTGGAACAAAAAGCCACGATACAGGACTATACCGATAAAATTGCCAAGGCCGAAGGAGACAAATTTTCTTCCTTGTCCAGCGCTGCCAGTACGGAGGCAGAGATGAATAAGTTATTAAACCAATATGCCAGTTATGATGCCCGTAACAAGCTCTACTACATTACAGCATCACAGAATGGGCAGATCACCAAGGCCCGGAAAGCAGGAATAGGTGAATTTATTAAAGAGGGAGAAATGATTGTAGAGATCGTTCCTGACAATATCCAATATGCCGTAGAAATGTTCGTGAAGCCCATGGACCTTCCCCTGGTCCAGGCAGGACAGAAAGTGCGGTTTGTGTTCGACGGGTTTCCTGCTATTGTATTTAGTGGGTGGCCGGGAGGAAGTTATGGAACCTTCGGGGGCCGGGTAATAGCCGTAGAAAAATCGGTAAGTCCCAACGGCAAATTCAGGGTATTGATAACAGAAGATCCGGCCGACCGTAAATGGCCTGCTGCCCTACGCATTGGTGGCGGAGCAGATGGCATTGCCTTGCTAAAAAATGTCCCGATCTACTATGAATTATGGCGATCCATCAACGGATTTCCTCCAGAGTACTATCAGGTGGAAGCAAAAGAAGAAAAAACAAAATAAATGAAGCACTGGGTAGTAGGAATTATTTTACTTACAGTAACCGGGATGGCTTTATGTAAAAGCTCAACCGGGCAGGAAAAAGAGATCCTCACGCCTCAAACATTTATTGAGCAGGTGAAAAAGTTTCATCCGATCGCTAAACAGGCTTTCCTGCTTACAGAAAATGCGGCAGCCAACCTGCTTACCGCCAGAGGTGGATTTGATCCTAAGGTTGAAATGAATGCGCAGCAAAAGTCGCTGGATGGCGTCCGGTATTATCAATATACTGCCCCTGAATTGAAGATCCCCACTCCCCTGGGTGTTGAACTCAAGGCTGGTTTCGAAAAAAGCTCCGGACAATACATTAATCCGGAATTGACCAATGGCGTAAGCAGTTACCTCGGCGCTGAAATATCCCTGTTGAATGGATTGCTTTTAGACAAACGAAGGGCCACCCTCCGGCAGGCCAAATTATACCGGAGCCAGAGCGAAGAAGAAAGATCGGCCATGATCAATGACCTGTTGCTGGAGGCCTATACATCCTATTGGCAATGGGCTGCCGCCTACCAGTCGTATTCCATTTACAATAACTATGTTGATAATGCCACCAAACGCATGCGCCTTGTTAAATTAACATACCAAAATGGAGATCGATCACTTGCTGATACGGTAGAGGCCTATACCCAGCTTCAAAGCTATCAACTGCTTCAGTCGGAGGCGTTGCAGGAACTCAATAATCGTACAATTGACCTCTCCCAATATTTATGGGATGAAAATACCCAACCTCACCTACTTGCTGAAAAGTTCATGCCCGATACAGCCAGGCTTAATACGCAGGATCCATTACAAAACGTGGAGGAGTTAACAAAACAGGTTCCCTTTTTACATCCTGAGGCAAAAACCTATCAATACAAGTTGCAGGGCCTTGAAGTAGAGAGAAAGCTCAAACTACAAAGCTTTTTGCCGGTTGTAAACCTGAAGGCCAATGTACTGAGTAAAGGATATTACAACTACAAGGGACTGGATGGGGCTTACCTGGACAACAACAATAAGCTGGGAATAAGCATCAAAATGCCATTGCTGTTAAGGCAGGAGCAAGGGGAATACCGGAAAGTACAGATCAAAACCAGGGAAACCCAGTTGCAGCTCAGCCAAAAGATATGGGCCCTACAAAATAAGGTACGGCAATACTACAATGAAGCAGTCCGGCTACGGGAACAATTACAGATCGCTTCGGGTATAATTAATAATATCGCTTTCCTGTTAAAGACTGAGGAACTGAGGTTTTCGCAGGGTGAGAGTTCCCTTTTTCTCATCAACAGCCGGGAGAATAAAACACTGGAAATGCAACAGAAGCTGGTACAACTCCGGCTAAAACAAATCAAAGCGGTGTATTCCATTCAGTGGGCGGCGGGTGTATTGCAATAAAAGATCAGCAGGTTCAGGGATCAAGCCTTCCAAAAAACACCTCTCTGTAACTCTCCCCTACAGGGATGATGGTATTGCCAATAAAGATGCGGCTTTTTTCCACTGTATCAATTTTCTGCAGTGCTACAATAAAGGATTTGTGGACACGCATAAATAAAGCAGGCGGTAGCTTTTCTTCCATACTCTTGATGCTTTGCAGGCTCATAACAGCGCCAGAGCTGGTAACAATGGAGATATAATTCTGTTTTGCTTCGATATACAGGATGGCATTGAAATCAATTCTTTGAATACGGTATTCGGTTTTTACAAATAAGCTGCTATTGTCAGTTGCTTCCCGCGGGGGTGCTGGTACAGGCAACTGCCCTCCGGTTGACTTCCTCACTTTTTCTACCGCCCTGTAAAACCGTTCAAAAGAAACGGGCTTCATCAGGTAATCAATTACATCATGTTCGTAGCCGTCCAGTGCATATTCTGAATAGGCTGTGGTCAGGATCACCTTGCAGGAGCCATTCAATATCTTAAGGAACTGGATGCCATTCAGCTCCGGCATTTGAATATCAAGAAAAATAAGGTCTACAGGATTCGACCGCACATGCTCCAACGCTTGCAAGGGATGCTGTGTAGTGTACACCACATCCAGGAAATCAATTTTATGGGCATATTCTACCAGGATATCAATAGCCAGTGGCTTATCGTCTATAATAATGCAACGTATCATGCCGGGTGATTTGGTTTATCTGAACCATTGGTCAATTGCAAGGTCAATGAACAATAAAAATAGCCGTCTTCATCCTTACGCTCAAAAGTATGTTTACCCGGGTAAAGCAACTGCAGGCGTCTTTCCACATTATGCAGCCCAATGCCTTTTACAGCGTCTTTCTGTTGCAGCCTTACCGCATTGGCGGCTTCCAGCTTAAGCATCGTCCCCTCTATTTCAATCCTCAGCTTTGCAGGATGCTGCGGATCCGTCAGCATACCATGTTTGAAAATATTTTCTACAAAGGGGATCAGTAGCAATGAAGCGATCTGCAAGGAACCCGGCAGGCCACTGGTTTGTACTTCCAGTTGCAATTGATCTTTCAGGCCGATCCGTTGCAGGGCAATATAATCTTCCAGGTAGGTGAGCTCTTTTTGCAATGGCACCTGGTCCCTGTTTCCTTCATCCAACATATACCGCAATATGCCTGATAGTTTCAACAAAGCATCTGGCGCCAGATCGCTTTTCTGATACACCAGCGAATAAATATCATTGATGGTATTGAATAAGAAATGTGGGTTTACCTGTGAGCGGAGAAAAGACAATTCAGCTCTTATCTTTTCCCGTTCAGCCTCCTGTTTCTCCTTTTCTATTTTTTGAGATATCGCGATAAAATAAGCGATCAACCCCAAAAGGCAGGCTTTATAACTAAACAGAATACAGTTCTGGATATACCAGTACCATCCGGGCGTGTTGCCAAAATAATTATGGAATTTTAAAAAAGGGATCAGTAGTTGATACTCTACCAGGTAACGCACCAATACCATTGACGCCAGCACGATTACGCTCATCAAAATTGTTTTCAGGACTTTCTTTTGCACAAACAAGGCTGGCCCTACCAGGAAGTAAAATCCGTAAAAAGCAGTCAGCGTTACCAGTGTATAACCCAGGCTAAAAATGGTATAAAACAATAGGGATGGAATACCTGCATTCCGAATGCTGGCCGATACCAGTTCAGAAGGCGCCTTATACATATCATACACCTGACTACTAAGCAATACGGCCCATACCAATACATGCAAAAGGAAGTATTTTCTTGTATTCACCCGGCTAAAATACAGGATTAGTACAATTCTGCTTACCGGATACATTAACCGGTTGCAAACAGGTATAAACCGGCATTTTCCAGGGTTGTATACCAGACCATTAAATAAAGGGGATACGTCCCTGAAGGGAAGGGATTGATCAATCGCGTTTCATAAAAAGTACCAATCAGCTCATTTTTGAGAAAACAACGCCATGAAAAAATTATTCATTCTCCTTATCGCCTGTTATTTATTGCTACCAGCCTTTGCACAACCCAACAACAATAAGCCCGGCTTAACGATCACTGTGCAGGAAGGCATCGAATTGCTTTCGGTGGTACAATACCTGGGTGGGCAATTGAGTAATTTCACGCCTTCCTCTTACAAACAGGAGCTGAAAACGTATTTTTTGCCTTACCGGAATCATGCTGCCGTTACAACCATGTTCCTATTTTCGTACAGGATCTTTCCTGATCTGACCGAGTTAGGCATGTTGTTCTATGATTTCCCCCATATCAAAATGCGGCCACTGTCTGATAGTTCAAGCTGGTACAAATATATTCCCAGAAAGGAGCTACAACATTACCTGCAGTTATGCATGCAATTTTATAAAGACACGCGTTTCCATGCTTTCTATACCAGCCATCAACCTGATTATGCCACCTGGGCCGATGCCCTGAAAAAGGACATGCAGGAACCGGTAGCGCTATTCTCCCACCATTTCGCCGGTACACAACCATTAAACTGGATGATTTGTCTTGATCCATTGAATGACTGGGGCGCCCATACGATTGTGCCTGGCAAATTATCTGATGGTTTGCAAAACTATGTGGTGTACCAGGTGGGTTACTTTGGCGATAAAAACGCAACCGGGCAAATGGTTTTTAAAATGAATGCATTTGATATCAGCTGGCATGAGGGCGCTCATGCCATCAGTGATGGGATCCTTAAAAATTACCGGGCCCAGGTGGACTCACTTTCCTCCTTGTTGAAAAATGATGCGGCGCTGAATAAACAAAACATCAGTGACTGGCCTCATTACTTTGATGAACTGATCGCCCGCAGCATTTCCATTGCCCTGCACAAACAATACCGCAGCCAGGCAGATTATGAAAAGCTGTTGAAGATGGAAACCGGCCGCGGGTTTATACATGCCAGGGATGTAGCTGATGTGATCTATGACAATTTCATCCATGAAAATAAAACAGGCTCATTGTCCGGCGTGTTCCCCCTTATTTTCAACATGCTGAAGGAACGTTACAACAATCCGAAGGCACAATAAGATGTGATACATGCCCGCGCACCAGGCTTTGCCAATATAAATTCACTATTTCTTATAGCGCACATTGGGAATGCCGACGCCTTCATCCGTTTCATCATAAGTATGCGCATCTGGATCAGTTTCGAGAAGATGAATGAGTTTTATCGAGTTCAGTATTTGTTTTGAAACTACCCCAGGAGTAGTGCCGGAAAATTCTTTAAAGTCATGAATAAGATGCATCTGGTCGTAGTACCCACAATCCTGGGCAATACCAGCCCAACCTTGCCCCGTCGGTTGCTCGGCCATGGCAAATGCTTTGGAGAACCGGATGAGCCGTGCAAATAGTTTGGGATTTATACCTAATCGCTGGTTACAGCTTCGTTCAAACTGCTTGATACTTTGACAGGAATGTGCAGCTACTTTCGTTATGGAAAACAGGCCATTGTTATTCATCCAATCTGCAAGCGCCAGATCGAATGGCTGTATGCTGGCTGATACTTGTTGCAGCCGTTTCAAAAAGAAATCTTCAATTATTCTTTTTACAGTTGCGAAATCCCGGGTTTCCTGCAATTTTCTTTGCACATGCAATATCCCTTTACCGAATAAGGAACCTGCATCCAAATCCTGGTTCACGAGATCGCTTACCGGAAACCCTGTAAGGCGATGAAAGGCACCGGGATAAAAACAGATACAAACAATAATACACTTACTGTCAAAATAAATAGTATTTCCTCCAAGTTGTGGACCAATAAGTGAACAGGGGGCCAGTGGGATCAGCTCTTCCATTCCCTGCTTTTGTATTTGCAGGGGATGTCCCTCAATCGTGAAGTTAAGACGAATTTGAGCCGACCAGGGAAATTGATAGCTCGTGATGATATTTGCCGCTTCAAAATCAGCACACATCATTCCGAAGTTACTGATCAGGCTTTGTAAAGCTGGCTCTGGGATAAAGTTTATGAGTTTCATGAAATAAGGTTTTTATGACTTCGACCCTCCCCCGCTGCATCGCTTTTTATAACCAGTTAACTATCAACACCCATAATGTCTATTTCTTACTATATGGGCTAATTTGGACCCAATAAGTTTGTATTACAGTGCTTAAACACAAAAAATACAAACCATGAACCAATCCAAACCAAGTTTTTCACCTGAAGTTAAAAAACTCCTCTACCTTCTTTTTTTATGTATCCTCGGCCTATCCTGTAAAAAAGAAACGGGCAAGCTTCCGCGCGATGGGGAGAATAACAATATACTGAATAAAGTGGAGGCAAAAGCTTATGTGAACGATCGACTTAGCAAATATGCCAGGGTAATAGCATCCCTGTCAAGGAGCACTTATGTGCGCAAAGTCGTCAACCAGGGTATCGCTAAAAAATTCGATGGAGATTACAATATTTTGATCAAGGACCTCTATAAGATGCTGGCAAGTCCAGGTACTGATCAGGCCACCCACAAACTGGCCCCTCCTTCAGAAGAGCCGGGTGTGGATCCTCCTTCACCTGTTGATCTGACTATTTTAGGAGAGCTATTACTGGAGCCCGTGTTGGTCAATAATGATACGCTTTATCCACAAATATATATTCCGTTTTCAGAACCCGAACAAGTAGATGAAGGCATGGAAGGGGTATTACCTGCAGATCCCTGTGCCAATGTAGCGCCCTTGTCTCCTACAGAAGTTTATCCCTATCCTGTTATTGTTTCTTATGACGGCGATGAAAGTTCAGGGCAGGAGGTGTTTACGGGATCATCTTATGATCATAATGGTATTGCCATAGATGGTATCCAGGTTTCTGAATGCTTTGCCAAAAGGCATCCTGTCTGGGCGGTAACCATCAATGAGCGTGTGGATCAAAGTGGTAGATTTCCTGGAGACATTTATGCTCAACCCAGTACTGGCAATGCCCCCACGCCCATTGGCGCTGATCTATACATGCCTGATATAGTCGTGAAGCAACACAAAGAAAGCTGGATCAAAGGGGGCAGTGAAATACAGATGCAATTTGGCGTTAGTTGGGCTAATGGAACCAACCCGTCAACAGCACAAACCAGGCAATTTAAGTTGTACTCTCAGACTTCTCTCAGCCAGGACGCACCAATAGATATCACTTTTTTAAGCCGTAGCCAGATCCGCAATAAGAGAACGGTCCCTATTAATTTTACTTATGCACCATTAAGCAGTTGGGGAGAGCGTATCAACGTTTCTTATGTAGAAAACAATGTTACCAAATACAGGTCCGAAATTCAGTATTACAACTATCCAACCAAAGGAGACTACCTGTATTTAATAGTATATGAATACGATGATCATTTCTGGGAGTATTTTCTGGGCAATGGCACTTCTTATGCTACCGGTGGGATGGGAATCCCTGATCAAACAGGAAATTACTTAACCAATTTCTATTTCAAATCCAATGAAGGTCCCTATCTCCAAACCTCTTTTAAGATCATCCAAAGAGGTGCCTTCCAGAGTGGCGCTAATTCTGGAAATTATGATATAAATACCGATCAGTTATACTTTAAGTCGCGACACAGAACCTACTAACATGCAGGCAGGCTTGTGGTGCTACCCAACAAAAAGAGCCGCACATTGGTGTGCGGCTCTTTTTTTGTACCCGGGAAGGGAGTTGAACCCTTACTCGCCTTTCGGCAAACAGGATTTTAAGTCCTGCGCGTCTACCGATTCCGCATCATGAAGGGGAACCCCAATAATTATTATCGCTAGAGCGAGAGCGTTCCGGAAAGATGAAGTAATTTTACTCACCACATTGAGTAATTTGTAAATTATGATTGAACGTTCTCATTTACAGACACTTGCAAATAGACTTCAAGAGCCGAGAAGATTTATTCAGGTGTTAGTTGGTCCCAGGCAAGTGGGAAAAACGACCTTAATTATCCAATTGCTAAAAAAAGGTAGATGGCCGAGCCATTTTATTTCGGCTGATGCGGTAGCTGCTTCCAATACTTCCTGGCTCGAACAACAATGGGAAATTGCCCGCTTAAAAATGGAGCAGGAAAGTGCGGAAGAGTTTTTGTTGGTAATCGATGAGATCCAAAAGATAAGTAACTGGAGCGAAATGGTAAAGCTATTGTGGGATGGCGATACACGGGCTGGCAGAAAACTAAAAGTAATCTTGTTGGGCTCATCCCGCATGTTGTTGCAACAGGGTCTTACTGAATCGCTTGCCGGACGATTTGAAACTACTTATATGGGGCATTGGTCATTTCGGGAAATGCAGGAAGCATTTGGCTGGAACAGTAATCAGTATGCATGGTTTGGCGGCTATCCAGGATCAGCCGGATTAATTGGTGATGAACAAAGATGGAAAGCTTACGTTCAACAGTCACTTATTGAAACGAGCATTTCGAAAGATATTCTCATGTTGACGAGAATTGATAAACCAGCTTTGATGAAACGACTTTTTGAATTGGGATGCCTGTATTCTGGCCAAATATTATCCTATAGCAAAATGATCGGCCAATTGCAAGACGCCGGAAATACTACTACTTTGTCACACTACCTTGATCTATTGAATACTGCCGGGCTCTTAGGCGGCATCGAAAAATTTTCAACCAACCTTATCAATAAACGATCTTCCAGTCCCAAATTTCAGGTTCACAATACAGCTTTAGTCAGTGCGCAAAGCAATGAGCTTTTTGAGGAAATTCAATTTAGTCCCGATGGCTGGGGAAGGATTATAGAATCAGCCATTGGTGCTCACCTCATCAATTATTCACTATCGGAAGGGTTTAGTGTGTATTACTGGAGAGAGCGGAATATGGAAGTGGATTTTGTTTTGGAAAAAAGAGGGAAGGTCATTGGTCTTGAAGTTAAAAGCGGGGTTACGCAATCATCAGTTGGGATGTCTGCATTTCAAAAGATGTTTAATCCTGATAGGATTTTATTAATCGGGAATTCCGGATTGCCCTGGCAGGATTTTCTTCAATTAAATCCGGTAACACTTTTTTAGTTCGTAGTTGTGGATTGTACACCAACTTTAAACTACAAGAGCCGCACATTGGTGTGCGGCTCTTTTTTTGTACCCGGGAAGGGAGTTGAACCCTTACTCGCCTTTCGGCAAACAGGATTTTAAGTCCTGCGCGTCTACCGATTCCGCCACCCGGGTGACAGAGTTACGAATATCGAAAAAAAAAGCAGATAACAATGCTATCTGCTTTTTTAATTCTGAGCGGAAGACCGGGCTCGAACCGGCCACCCCGACCTTGGCAAGGTCGTGCTCTACCAAATGAGCTACTTCCGCTTGTATCAGTCATTCATGAACTAAAAGTGAAGGACCGATTATTTTTTAAAGAACTTGTTTCGTTATTTGGGAGTGCAAAAATAGGAAACTTTTAATTACTGCAAAATCTTTTTTAGATTATTTCTGATTAATTATCACCTATTTATACTCCGGTGTATACAACGTGTTGGAGGGCACGTTCACTTCAGGTTTTCCTTTATAGCTATGTTTGTACAAGCTATAACAGCCACCTAATACGAAAGCTACCAAACAAAATACCTGGAGGTAAAATAAAAACACAGAGGAGTTTACCCAATTGCTTTTAAAGTCTTTGCTGCTTTGCTCTATCTCTTGATGTTGATCCATAATCAGTTGATTGCGATGCAAAAATAATGGTTCAATTGAAAAAATCATCTTTTCTGGCGAATAATTTCTGCAAAGGTTTTTTTGCCTTCTATAAAATGGCTGCACACCACGCTTTTATGAAGGTATCCCTGCAGTTTACCTTTCTTACTGGCCGGAAAAATACTTTGCTTTTGTTTAAAAAGCAACCAGCTCACAAAAGCAAGATGGGCTTTGAATACTGCCAGGAAGTAGGTGCCTTCTCCGGCGAATAATGATTTGAAGGCGGAAATGGTATCGAGCCAGAAGCGGTATAATATTTTCCAGGTGGCCATGCCAGCGGGCATGTTTTTGGCCATCATAATAAGGTTGTTGCGGAAATTCAGGAATACCTTCCGTGCATTGCCTTTTGGCAGGGTGCCTCCCCCCACATGGTATATGACCGATTGCGGACAGGCATATACCTGATAACCTGCCAGTTGGAGGCGCCAGCAGAAGTCAATTTCTTCCTGGTGGGCAAAGAAAAAAGGGTCCAGGCCACCCAATTGATGGTAGAGGGAAGCTTTTACAAACATAGCGGCCCCACTGGCCCAAAAAATGGGCTCGGCCGTATCATATTGGCCCTGATCGGGCTCACATACATCAAATATGCGTCCCCGGGCCAGGGGATAACCCAGGTAATCCATCCAGCCACCAGCAGCGCCGGCATATTCGAAGTAGTTGCGATTTTGGAATTGCAATAATTTGGGCTGGCAGGCGCCAATGGTTGGATCAGCTTCCATGAGGGCAATGACAGGCTCTATCCAACCCGGTGTGACTTCCACATCGGAATTGAGCAGCACATAGTAATCTCCTTTTACCTGCTTTAATCCTTCGTTGTATCCTTTGGCAAATCCATAATTGGCGGCATTTCGCACAATTTGTACCTGGGGATAGTTTGATTGAAGGAAGGAAAGGGAATCATCGGTTGACGCATTGTCGATGACCACGGTGTTTTTATTGGTCCATGTAGATGCCTGTACAAATGGCAGGAATTGTTCGAGGAACTTCCGTCCATTCCAGTTAAGGATTACTATAGATACCAAAGGTTGCGTCATATTAGGTATTCTTCCGCAGATGCGGGATGCAAAGGAACGGATTTTATAGATTCTTAGTATTTTCCTGGGGGTATACGACCGATTTACATAAACTTTATCTTGCAAGTTGCTTTGTAACGCTATCCGGCAACCTCAACCTGATTAAAATCAACAAATCTGCCTGTACATGATTCAACCGCTGTTTAACTGGAGAACGGGATTGTCGATCATTGCTATTGCGATTGTAAGCGGTACTGTATTTTATTCGCAGTTCCTGGCCAAACAAATTGCGCGGGAAGAACGGCAAAAGGTAGAGCAATGGGTAGAGGCGGGCAAGCTACTGCTGAATGATACCACGGGAATGAGTGACAAGCTGGTGAGTATTATTATTTCGGAAAACCGGACGATCCCCATTATAGAGACGGACGAGAAGAATAACATCACGCAATACATCAATCTTGATTCGACCAGCATTGCGCAGGACAGTAATTATATTCAACAACAGCTGAAAGAGTTCAGCAAACAAAATGAGCCGATCGTTTGGGCGGATCCACGGGACAGCAGGCGTACCAATCGCTATTACTATGGTCATACCAGTCTGCTGAACCAGGTACGGTATTACCCGCTGGTACAATTGCTGATCGTGAGCCTCTTTATTATCATTACCATTACGGCGCTCACGACCAGTTTTAAATCCTCACAAAACCGGGTATGGGCGGGCATGGCCAAAGAGACGGCGCATCAATTGGGGACTCCCCTATCGTCCTTGCAAGGCTGGGTAGAAATGCTGAAAGACAACCCGGATAATGAAAAGATGGTGATGGAAATGGAAAAGGACGTGAATCGCTTGAAGCTGGTCTCGGACCGGTTTGGTAAAATAGGCAGTACGCCACACCTGGAGGAGCACAATGTAGTGGCGCAGGTGGAAACGATGATCGAATATATTCGGAAACGGGCGCCGGGAAAGGTCTTGTTTTCGCTGGATACGAAGGGTGAAACGCAAATTCCGGCACATATATCTCCCCCCTTGTTTGACTGGGTAATTGAGAACCTGCTGAAGAATGCGCTGGATGCCATGGAGGGGAAGGGAAATATTGCGGTACAGATCAGGCGTCAGGGTGCGGAAGTGCTGATAGATGTAACTGATTCGGGCAAGGGTATTGCCCGGCAAAATATACACAAGGTGTTCAAGCCTGGATTTACCACCAAAAAGCGGGGTTGGGGGCTTGGATTGAGCCTTAGCCGCCGGATCATTGAGCAATACCACAAGGGGCAACTGTTTGTAAAACAATCAGAACTCAATAAGGGTACGACTTTCCGGATTGTTTTAAAAAAATGAGGCGGTTTTTAGGTTGGCTTCGATATTTTGATAAAAACATACTACATTTGCCTCCCGAATTTCAGATCAAGGTTTGAAAAGCGGACAGGTTGCCCAGGTGTTGAAATTGGTAGACAAGCCACTTTGAGGTGGTGGTGCCTTAACCGGTGTGCAAGTTCGAATCTTGTCCTGGGCACTTTTACAAAAAACGAGCCCTGTAAATCAGCTGATTACAGGACTCGTTTTTATTTATGCCTTCCACGGCAATTTTCCCCTTTCTTATAGCTTTTGGTCAATCATTCATCCACCAGTTGCCAATCGGCATGCCAATCCACATTTCCTTTCAAACCCGCCTATGCGCAAACTAATTGGCCACGAAAATGTCCTGCATGAATGAAAGTGCCCAAGGTCTCCACCAACACAAGACGTTGGTCGCTCTCCGGCTGTTCAAATTTTGCTGTTCCATTTTATCAACAGTATTAACATACGCATCGCAGTTATATCGCTTTAATATATACGTAGGCATTCCCGATCGCATAAGGTCCATTTTGTAAATTATTATCTTAAACTTTACAAACATGACAAAACACGCACCACGCATTCTTTTCGTCTTACTTGCAGCTTTCCTTGTTTCATTCGCTTCCGGCAATAATAAACCTGCTTCCAAGCCGGGTATTACTTCGGCTGGTCAGGAAACTGAGCTTACTTTCGCATGTCCTTACCCGGCATGGAGCGCCAGCATGGTTTATTTCGAGGGCAATATTGTTAAACACAATGGGCGTGCCTGGAGGGCCCAATGGTGGACACAGGGTGATACACCCGGATCTTCCATCGTCTGGGTAGATCTAGGCGCCTGTTTTGATTAACCTGGCTGATGCCCACTGAGGGCATCCTATCCTGATATAGGGACCGTGTTTTCTGACCAGCCATCTGGCAGGAAACACGTTTTTTTTTGCATGGGGGTACTGGAACATTAGCCGGGATAGTTTGGAATGTTCCAAAATTTACTTTTACCTGGCTTACAAACCCGGCGGCGAGTGAGTGACCGCCGGTTTTGTGAGGATTTATGAAAGGTCATGCACTTTTCCGTTGTTCACCGTGCTCATAGTCCGGATCTTTCATCCGGGCTAAGATGACCGGAAGCTTTTCCAGTGGCAAGCATTTGGACCTTACTTGCTGGCTGAGGTTGTATAACCAGGTGACCTTAAAACCGGCCAGGTCCAGCACGAATGATCTTTCACCCAGGATATTGAACAGCATAGCATCAACAATCTTTCGATGTGTCATGTCAGCCGGATCGTATAGTTCTGCATAAATATTCACAAAATACTTATTTCCACCCAGGCAGGGGATAGCCGCGGGCGATACCCATAGTTCACCGGGCTCAATGCAGGTTTGGCCAAACCGATCAACAATCTTGTATCCCGGATGTCTGGGCGGACACAAAGCATGGAATTTCCATCCGGGTATTGGGGGCGCCTGCAGTACGAGCTGATGGATGCTATCAAAATAAAGCAATTGCCTTTTTGCGGTGAAGATCATTTTTATATCACCACCGTCCAGGCCGGGTTCTAAGTCAACCTGCCACTCACCATTAGCATACAATTTGAGGTGTGCAGACAGTTCATTCATCCAAAAACCAATGTCTGCTGTGGGGAGTCGATGAACGAGCTTGTACACATCACTGAAACGGGTGAACCAATTCCAGAAATTTGCTGCTTTACCAGTCTTCATATATATAGGTTTTTGTTACTAATATTTAATCCCAATTAAAGAATGCACAGACCTTGTCTATGTCGAGATTCATTTTAGTACAGAATTCCGGCAGGTAAACCAGGGAACCCGCCGGTTTATGGAAATAGTCCCTGGTCTCCTGCAAGAAAGCGGTTGCCCGCCGTGGGGTTACTTTCATTAAACTCTGTACGTGTTTATTTTCAACTATCCGGAATTCTCGTCCATGTGGCATGTTTATTCATTTTGTAGTTTGATTTATAAGGTGAGCGTAATTGCAAGTGTCCTTGCAATGGAGTTGTTGCTAACGGAGGTGTGTTACGGGCATGGTGGTCCGTTGGGCATGGGCCAGCCGCGCCATTGTAGCAATAGCATAGCGTTTCTTTTTCTTTAATGATCAATAAAAAATAGTTTGGATGGCGGCAGCATTCCCTCATGCTGCCGTGGAAAGGATGTACCTGAACAGACCTTTCCGTGTGTGAAGACAAGGTTTTATTGCTGCCTGGTTGGGCGATGGCGCACTAACAATGATCGATGGGGGCGATCATTTGTAAAAAGAATAAGTGGTACTTAATGGTGGGTAACCTGATCACAAAGGCTATACTAATGAGATGGGTGGGTCTGCCTATTTCCATAAGAAAAAAAATAAAAAGCTAAAAAGACCGAAAATCTGGCATTATTGGTACCGGCCATACATGATGCAGAGGGGTCCGGGTGGCTTCCTGGCTATGGCGCCTTTACTGTCCGTGGGACCATACCAATGGATACCGACTGCCACTATGACGAGGCGGTCTTTCATGTGGGTCAATTCTGCTGTAAGGTGGATGGCCTTTAGCCGTATTTGTTTAATCGGAATCAATGTGGTTGTCTTCGTAATTATTTCCGGCTCCTCTTCGTTCTGGCAGCTGATTGAGGCGGTAGTAGTGAAGATGCGACAATGGGTAATGCCTTTGGGGGGCACCAATGCCTCTGAGGGTATGAAGCTGGGCAACCGGGTGGTGATCCAGTTCTTATTTGTATTGGCTACTACCTCGGGAAGGATTGTTGTGCATGGCTGCCAATCGACGCGGAAATTCAGGTTGAAGCCTACGAGGTTGTCGAAACAGGCGGTGCTGAATTGGTGGTCGGCCGATGGGCTGGTACGCAGGGCTGTCACTAATTGACCTGCCAGGAGGTGCCCGCTGGTTTTGATGTTGGTATGCTGGAGCAATGCCTTCCGGATGCGTTTGCCCAGGTGAGATGCTTTTGCAAAGTCGCCGGCACATATCCGGGTGCGGCAAAAAGCCGGATCTTTTTTTACGCGTTCGGCAGTGAGGGTGATCTTCCTTACCTGGTGGTGATCGCCTTTGGGAATGAGGGAGTAGCCGGGAATGGCGGCGCGGGATATTTTGTTTTTGTAAATCATGATGTTTGGATTGAATACAGCTGCGAGCTGCGAGCGAATACACGATTGCTTCGAGTGCTTCGAGTTTTTTTGAAAAAGAACCGGGATGGACCCGGTTCCTTTAAAGGGAGAATCCCCCTAGGGAAAGCCCCTACCCTATTATGGAAGCTGGTCGACCTCCAGAACCTGTAAAGAACTAAGGCCCTTACTGAGTGGGTATGACTTGCCGTTTACGAGCTTCACAAATTCGACTCCCAGCAGGAGGAAAATGGGAAGTTGGGTATTGGGGAGCACAGCCATCTGCAGCACTGAAGCCGTAGTAGGGGTATTGTCCCATGGCAGGTTGGCACTGTTTTGCCGTGTAATGGAATACTCCCCTGTTGCAAAATCTATTGCTGCTGCTGCGGCAAAGAAGTTGTAATGGGTGGCATTTTCGGGCGCTGCAATTTCCAGCCTGGGAATATGGGACGCCAGGTTGATGGATACCTGACCGGAAAGGCGGTCGATGATAAAAGGAAATTGTGTTTTGACGGCGGCCGCAAAGGTGACCCCGATGTTGAACTCAAAACCTTTCAGCAATGTGAGGTCTCCATTTTCGACGCGACGAAATCCAAGATCACTGACGGGATCTGATTGTAGTATGGCCACCATGATTTGGGTAACCCTGCTGGTGACACGGTTGTCACGGGCTTTGTTGAGCTCGTTGATCCATACGTCGCGGAACAGCTTTCCGGCTTTACCGCCTGCTCCAAATTCCTGACCTGCCCTACGGGTGAGGTCGAATTTGGGATCGGTCTTTATACGTTCGGCAGAGATGGAAGTTTTCTGTCGCGCCATGAACCCATCCTGGGATTTGTAGAAACTGATATCATCAATGGCTCCTTTGAGCTTGATGATGGGACTTATTTGTTTGGGCATCTGATGTTTTTTTTAAATGAATAAATGTTCTTTAGGTAACAGTGACAAAGCCGGAGGCTTTGCAATAGGCGTCACCAGCCAGAGGCTGGCGACAGGTCAAAGACTGCTTTTCCAAAGAACTGTTTGGGACGGTTGCCCGCGGTGCAACCTATGTACATCCAATGCTTCCCTGGGTGGGAGGCGCCAGCTTCCCTACCACTTTTAGTAACAATGGGCTGTTTTTGTGTTTGGTGCTTTTTGTATACTCTATCTATACTAAAGCTGTAGTGTAGTAATACTGAAGGGATGGCTGATCTGCGTTTCCTTTCTGTTGTATTCTTTATTTTCTCTGTTCTCTTGTCTTTTATTTTCCTCTTTCAATAACACTGTCAAACAAACATACGATAACGGATAGTCCATTTCCAAATTCAAAAATGTCGTTTCGGCTTTTTTTTGTCGTTTCGGCTATAAATTGACTACAATGACGTCAATTTATAGCCGAAACGTCATAAATCGGCAAAGGGGTATTGGAAACGGGTATGCGCGTGTCGTATGTTTGTGGAGAACAGTAAGGCCAATCGTTCACAAATCACACTTCAACTATTTCATTATGTGCATAGATATAACAGATACTTCTAAAAGATCACTGAAACCCACGGGGCTACAGGCAGATTTCAGCAGGGTGGCAAAGTGCAGCAAGCTGATCCGTGATGCCTTCCATAAGGAATTGTTCAACCTACGGGAAGCACAATTGGAGAATCGTTTGTTTGCACGGGTATATGATGCATTGCGGCAAGACACTGCACTTACTGTTGGGTCGCATAAGCTGGTTAGCAATCAGCTGGGCTTGCTGGAAGGCTTTGAGTTTAATAACCGGAAGCGGTTGCCCAGGATCTTTAACGGGGAATATCATGTAACGATCAACCGTCGTGATGGTCTGTGTGTATTGGAGGTGCCTTATTTTGATCCGGTTTATGACCTGCGTTGGGATGGCCGGGTGACTCATTTCAAGTTAGTGGCTGCTGCTGCGGTACTTGATTTCAGGGGGATGAAATACCAGACGTTTGCAGATGAAAGTGATTACCTGAATGTGCAGCAGCTTAGTGCGGCGACGTTGCTCATGCCGCTGCCTGTCAAAACCAGGCGGCCGATCCTTGTAGTGATGGGGATAGCGTATTACCAATTTGTAGGGAGCCGTTATTTTTTGCGACAGCATGATGGAGCGAAGTCGTTGACGGTTGTGAAAGTAAACGCAGATTAATGGATTATTGGTGATTACGCAGATTTTTGGATTTTGAACTTTTGCTTCGCTGCCTCTCTTTTGAGAGGCTTGGTGAAGTGTAAATAAAAATGCTGATCGACTGTGTGGACGGGGCCCCTAAGCACGGTTGATGTATGATGAGTGTTGTGCAACACGAATGAAGAAAGCTCCGAGCTCCCGCTATGGCGGGACAAGTTATGCGCTGCGAGCTTCGAGCGGTAAGGTTTTAGCAGTTGGGTTTTAGGTATCAGCTATGACCATTAGCTTTAGCAATTAGGTAGCTTTTAGCGGTTGGATCTTAGCGATTAGCTTCCAGGTTTAGCTGCTAGCCAGGTTTTACATGGCTACCGGCTGAGGGCTATTGCCACTGGTTTTTGTTTTGCCGCTGTGATCGATGAAAGGCTTTGGTGAGCCAGCCACCAGGCACTGGACAGTGGTCCGCAAGCAGCGGGGAATAAAAGGCAGGTTTTGGCCGGGGCAAACGGCTACCGGGGTTAGTTTCCAGGATCCGGCTATTAGTAGTTTGGAATTAACAGCTAGCTTTTAGTGTACCTATAAGCTGTTGAGGCTATGGTGAGGTGGCTTATTTTTTAACATTTAAAAGCATCATATGAGTATACAGGAAAGAATGCAGTCGCCAACGCCGCCCTTCTTTGTGAAGTTGCGGAACTGGAGCCTGATCCTTGCCGCGGTTAGCGGAACCATCCTTACCACACCCGTGGCTTTGCCAACGATCGTGATACAGGTGGCCAGTTACCTGGCTGTTGCAGGCACAGTAGCCAGCGCAGTAAGTCAGGCAGTGACCGATGGCAAACAGGAAAAGTAATCGTTCTCTCAATCTGGTATTCCTATGGACTGGCCCCACTCTTACGAGTGGGGCTTTTTTTATCGATCGTCCTGATAAAGGGAAGCGTCCCTTTTTAAATAGCTGCATGACTGGTAGCCTTGTTGAACTGACGATGCCTAATCTGAGCACCTGTATTCAAGCCAATCCCCAAAAGTTGTTTTTCTTTTCTTATAAGCATCATCCATTTATGCAACAGGGGTTTGTTTGTGATCAGTGCTTTTTGAGATGGATTCCCATTCTTCTACTTCCCTGGTGATCTGTGCGTTTTTTTCCCGGAATCTTGCTACTGAATCACTTCCAATGGGCAGGTGCAAAGGAGGATTTTCAGTAGCTGCTAATTGTAAGATCACAGCACCGAGTTTAGCGGGATCACCAGGTTGGTTGCCGTTGAATTGGCTCATATAAGCCCTGACCATGCCGACTGTTTCCTTATAAGCATCCAGTATCAGGGCAGAAGCCTGATAGGACTCCGTGGAAGCGAAATCGGTAGTGAAATAACCTGGCGCTACGGCGGTTACGTGGATGCCGAGTGGTTTTAATTCGGTAGCCAATCCTTCGGATATACCTTCCACGGCGTATTTTGTTGAGCCGTAGATGCCAAAGCCAGGGGTATTGTTGAGGTAGCCAAATAAAGAAGAAATATTAATGATGTGACCAGCAGCCTGTTTCCGTAATTGGGGCAGGACTGCCCTGGTTACATTGAGCAGGCCAAAAACATTGGTATCGTACTGTTTCCTAACCTCTTCGGCAGATGCTTCTTCCGTTGCTGCCAGCAAACCATAACCGGCATTGTTGACCAGTACGTCGATGCGTTTGAACCGGTCGATTGCGGCCTCAACGCCAGCCTGCACCTGCTTTTCGTTGGTGACGTCGAGGGTAACGATCAGGGCCCGGTCGCCACCGCCCAGCCGGGCCGCTACTTGTTCGGCATTCTTTCTTACTGTACCGACTACCGTGTCTCCGGAGGCCAATGCAGCCTTTGCGATCTCAAACCCAAATCCTTTAGAGGCGCCTGTAATAAACCAAACTTTACTTTTCATCATTAACTGTTTTATTGTTTTTTAAAAAGTGCTCTTTCGTTTATGACCGATCGGTCATATTATGGTCAAAAAAAAGGCTTACGCCTGTTGCCCGTTGATCATTTGCTTTAAATGGCTGACAATGATCTTCATCCTGTTGTTATTGCCGGCCACACGGGATATTACCACTCCCCCCTCGATCATTGCAAAACAGATGGTAGCAAATTCCTTGTAATTCCAGTCTGCCCTGAATTCTCCTGTCTTAATGCCTTGTTTGACAATATCTGCAATCATCTTTTGTGCTTCCTCCATTGCCTGGTGTACCTGTTGTTTAATAGCGGGATTGGTATCATCGGCCTCTACGCCAAAATTGATCATGGGGCAGCCGCCCAACACAGGAGGATTCAATACATCGGTAAGTACCTCAATAAATGCAAAAAGTTTATCCCTGGATGATTGCATCTCACTGGTTGCAAGAATGACCTTATTTTTAAGCAATTGAATATTGTGATCAACAACGGCTTGCGTCAATTCATCCTTGTCTTTAAAATGAACGTACAAACTACCTTTGGCAAGTTTGGTGGCCTCCATCACATCACTCATGGCAGTGGCTGCAATACCTTTTGTATTGAATACAGGTCCTGCTTTTTCGATGATCAATTGCCGGGTTTCTTCTCCTTTTGCCATAACTATTAATTACAGTTCAAAGATACTGACCGATCGGTCATATTTCCAAATATTCCGTCCGCTTTCTGGTCTTTTAACTTTTTGATAGCACTACCCTGCCAGGTGCTCCAATTGCAGGTATTCAGGAAATAATCACAAACTTTCGGGAAGTATCGCCATTCTTACCCGCCCCTTTAAATGGCAACTTTGTCCTGTTGATCTACTAAAACATCAACAACATAAAAAATGAAAAATACAATCAACAATGTAGTACTGGTGCATGGCGCCTTCGCAGATGGTTCCGGATGGAGGGCTCTTTATGAAGTGCTTACTCAAAAAGGTTATAATGTAACCATTGTACAAAACCCATTGACCTCCCTGGAAGATGATGTGGCGGCCACGCAGGTTGTACTGGACAAGCAGGACGGACCAACTGTATTGGTAGGCCATAGCTGGGGTGGTGCTGTGATCACCGAAGCGGGCAACCATCCCAAAGTAGCCTCTCTGGTATATGTAGCAGCTTTCCAACCTGATAATGGAGAATCGGCGCTGCAGTGGCTTCAGACAGCCCCACCAGCCCCGGAGAATGGTGTTTTGGCTCCCGATGAAAAAGGTATTGTTTATTATGATCAGGCAAAATACCATGCCGGTTTTTGTGCAGATATTTCGAAAGCCGAAGCCGACTTTATGTATGCATCGCAGGGCGCTTTTTATGCCAAGGGGTTTGTAACGCCCATTACCCATGCAGCCTGGAGAGATAAACCTACCTTTGCCGCCATTGCTACTGAGGACAAGAGTATTAATCCTGACATTCAACGGGCCATGTACAAGCGTTCGAATACAAAAACGACTGATGTGAAGGGAAGTCATGTGATCTATATTTCACAACCGGAAGCGGTAGCCAAGGTGATCGACCTGGCTGCTAAAGTGCTGGTCAAGTAAGGTAACAGTAACCAGTAAACCTAATTCCCCCCCCAAGCCCTCCTGCTTACGCAGGAGGGCATTTTTTGTATAAATACCAGCCGGCTTTGTATAATAAGTAAAACAGGATACCTTCTAACTGGTACTTTAGCCCAGTACAGCAAAGTGTACTTCCTGCCGACAATAACCATGAATCTATCACACATGATAAATAAAACAGGTTGGGTGCTTGGAATCCTGTTGCTCCCGGCTAAGGGCTTTTCCCAAAACAGGGATAGTGCCAACATTCCGAAACAAATTTTGGCTTACGCCGCAGACAAATTTTCAAATATCCGCCCGTTTAACGTCGAGTTTGCACAGGCAGGCGCCTACCGCTTTAAAGCTGACCGTGGCAATGTCAAACTACCTGAAAGCAAGGTCAACAGCTTTAGACAGGCTAAGGTGAGTGCCAACCTCGTTTTTTTAAAAAGAAAGACATGGATGTTAGGTACCTCTCTCGGTTATAAATATACTAATGGAGATATATACCTGACAGATCCTTCATCCGGAAGAATCAGGCATATGAATGGACAATCCCACTATTTCTCCTCTTCTGCAAATTTTACTTACTTTTCGACCTTGTTCAACAAAAAGGCAATCTATGCTGCAAGAGTTATGGTAGATGGAAGCGAGAAATATGTTGAAAGGGTTAAAGCAATGGTATCAGGAGCAGTGGTTTTGAAGGCCAATCAAAAAACAAAAATGACAGCAGGACTTCTTGTTAATATCGATCCGAGTAGCCAGGTCCCTGTCGCGCCTGTTTTTACCTATGAACATAGATTCAACAATGGCTTGATGGTAGATATTATCCTTCCCAAAAGCCTCTATCTCAGAAAACGCCTTTTTAGTGGAACAGGCAGGGTGTCATTGGGTACAGAAATGGACGTAACATCATTCTACTTGTATCATTTTGATGGTACATCGCAGAAGTATGAATACAGGCAATTGGATATCAACTCCGGTGTGGTATATGAACATGTCATGGGAGGTTTTATAATAACCGGAAAAACAGGGATAAAACTAACTCCTTCGGGTAGAATATTCAGAAAGGAGGACACATTCGCCGACCCGGTGTACAAAACAAAACCTGATCCCGCATTCTATTTTAACGTCGGGATATCTTACAATCCATTTACACTTATTAAGAAGAAAGATTAATTCTATATTGTCAAATTCGTAAATACAGCGATCTTTTCACCCAACGCTTGTCTGGTGGTTGTTTGGATTACTGTATTGTATAATCCTTTACATCCACTTCCGACAACCTGAAATATCCATACGCGAAGTTTTCGAAATGGGTCTGGTTGATGATATTACCCCTCACCGAGCCTGGTGTTGTTTGAAACGGGCCGTTACCAGCCCCGGATGCTGCCAGGAGTTTTCTGAAATAATCGTAATACCTCCTGGAAATGCCATACAACCTGATATTTACCTTATCTCCTGCCTTCAGGTCTTCGTCAGAAAAATATTCCAGCATCAGCTTACCTTGACTTTTCTCATCATCTTCTGCTTTATAATCCGGAAATTTTGATACAGGTGACAGAATACGGTGCAGATAGTGATTTTCCTCATTGCCATTATCCTGGTAGTAGTAGGATATCTCAATTTTATCACCTCCGAATCCACCTTTATTATTCTGAACAATATTACTTTCAATACCTGGCACACCAATACAAGTCTCCGTTGCGGTATACTGCTCCCCATTTAAAACCACTTTCAATGTATAAGTTTCCCCAATAACCGGATGGAAATCAGAGCAGGTGTATTCTCCTGTACCGGGATTTTCTATAAACTTAAAAACGGTATTTGCTGCATTTGAAATAACTATATCCGCTCCTGAAACTGTTGGAAATGTCTCACTGTAATAGCCTGTTGTGGTTGATAGTTTGATCTTCTGTTCACTGCCTGCCGTACCCTTTACCCAATCAATGGATGCGTCAATTACCAATTTCGGTGCTGCCGTTTCCAGGTCCATTTTCACCACTTTTGTGCAAGACAGCATAAAAAAACAGCCTGAAACGGTCAGGCCTGTAAGTATATTTTTCATTTTTTAGTGTTAGGATTAAAACCTGAAATTGTAAGTCACCCCGGGAACGATACCGAAAATGGATATCCTTTTAGCTTCGCTTACACCTGTTTCTCTGTTTTGCTCGAACATAATAGATGCGGCGTTGCCTCTATTGTAAACATTATAGATACTGAATACCCATTCACTTTTCCATCTTTTTTTACTGTCCGGTTTTGGTGTGTAAGTGGCCGATACATCCAAATGATGATAAGCCGGCAATGAATTACGATTTCGCGCTCCGTAATTCGCAATCGTAATTCCCTGATACTCATATTTGCCGATGGGATAGGTGGCCGCCTTCCCTGTTTGGTAGGTAAAAATGCCGCCAAAACTCCATTTTTTTGTCAACTGATAAGCGCCTGTTAATGAAAGATTATGCGTTTTATCGTAATTAGCACGGTACCATTGACCGTTGTTGATGCCAGGTTCACCAGCGTTTCTTCCCGGTGTGCGCTGCTCGGCTTTAGAAAGTGTGTAAGAAAGCCAGCCTGTCAGTATTCCGGTATTTTTCTTTAGCATCACCTCCAGTCCGTAGGCCCTAGCCTCTCCGTTCAACAACACCTGTTCTATGGCTTTGTGGGCAATCAATTCGGCGCCGTCAATATAATCTGCCTTGTTTTTAATTTTCTTGTAAAAAACTTCAGTCTCCGCAGCATATTTCCCCTTGCTGAAATTCCTGAAATAACCCAACGCCACCTGGTCTGAAATTTCGGGTTTTAAAAATTGGTCGCTCGGCGCCCAAATATCAAGTGGAGAAACGGAAGCGGTGTTGGAAATTAAATGGATATACTGGCTCATCCGGTTATAACTTGCCTTGATGGATTGGTTGTCATTTAAGGCATAAGAAACCGCCAAACGAGGTTCCCAATTTCCAAAATCAATGATCTTTTTGTTTTTGCCATAATGTGTACTACCAGTAGGCTTTCCCTCTTCATAAATTTGTAGCTGGGAATTAAAAACCACGGCCTGATCATTGGCGTAATTATTTACATTTTGTTCTCCCAGTCGTTGGAAATTGCTGTATCTAAGTCCATAATTCAATGATATTTCATCCGTCAATTTCTGTTCGGCACTGATATACAAGGCATTTTCCCAGGCATATTTTTTCTCGATCTGGTCGGCATTGATAGGCGATTTAGCATCCATCGGTTTTATGGTGCCTGGATTGAATTGGTAGTAGATGGAATTGACACCATAGTTCAACACCAGCTTATCGGACAGGTGATGGTTAAAATTGTACTTCAGGTTATAATTCCGGATGTCTGAAGCCCAATCAATGCCCACATACTTTATCTTCAGCCCATAATCGTACTTACTGTAGATAACCGATGCATTGGAAAATAATTTATCGGAAAAGTTATGATTCCAACGAAGATTAAAGAAAGAGTTCCCATAAGTGTTGCTGAAAAAATTGGCAAAATCCATTCTATCCTTGCCGAAATATCCTGAAAGGAAGATCCTGTTGTTATCATTGATCTTATAATTCAGTTTGGCATTCAGGTCATAAAAAGAAATGGAATTGTCATTGCCAGCCATTTTCATAAACAAATGGGCATAAGAAGTACGCCCGGCCACTACAAACGAACTTTTATCTTTTACAATCGGGCCTTCTGCCGATAACCTGCTGGAAACCGCGCCAATTCCACCCGCTATGTGATATTCCTTGTTGTTCCCATCTTTCTGATAAATATCCAAAACAGAAGAGGTACGCCCACCAAAATTAGCCGGTATTCCACCCTTATACAATTTCAGGTCCTTGATGACATCAGCATTGAAAACGGAGAAAAATCCGAACAGGTGTGAAGTATTGTAAACAACGGCTTCATCCAACATGACCAAATTGCCGTCCACCGAACCGCCTCTGACGTTAAACCCTGTAGCTCCTTCCTGTGCATTGGAAACTCCCGGTAGTTGCAGGATAGCTTTCAAAACATCCACCTCACCCATCACTGCCGGCATCTTTTTGATGGTGGAGACAGCGAGTTTATTCACACTCATTTCAGGTGTCCGGATACTGCTTGCAGACCTATTGTATTTTATCACCACTTCATCCAGGGTTTTGCTTTTCTCCAGCATCGAAAAATTTCGCTTGCTATTTTCTTTCAGCAAGATAGGCTCCTCAATTGGCTCAAACCCAACATAGCTCACAACGATTGTATATGCTCCTTTGGGCAGGGTAATGGAATAGAAGCCATACGCATTGGTAACTGTTGAAACTTTTGCTTCAGGAATTAAAATGGTTGCGCCGATGATGGTTTCGGTGTTTGATTTCATGATGACTGTTCCACTCAATGTGACTTTCTCCTGTGCATAGCCCCCGAAGGAAATGGCTATTAACAGCAGGACACCAACGATCTTGTATTTCATTTTTATTAAAATCGATATAACAATTGTAATTTGGACATAAAACTATTCCTTTAGACAACCTCCTTTTTTAGAATTATACCAAAAGCGGCATCTTTTATAGCAAAGTGTGCGGGGGCACTACAAAAATTTTCCTTGTCTTTATGCGCATTTATAATATTCCTTTTTTCGTGTTAAAAGCACACACTTTTGTATAAAAGCAGATCAGGCCATGGTTTTAAATGTTAAATTTGATCTATACCCTTTTATAAATGAATGACATTCACCATCCGCAGCCAGTCAGTGAAAACGTACTTTTTCGTTTCCTGGCTTCACCTGAACGCAGGATATTCCGGCATCTGCTGCTCATTGTTTTTATGGGTGCTGTGTTGTACAACAGTGCTTCTGTGATTGACAACCCGACAATGATATTTGCGTATTTTATTGTTTTATTCTATGTAAATATGTACGTACTGGTGCCAAATCTTTTGTTCAAAAACAGAAATATTGCGTATTGTGCGTCTGTGATCGGCATCCTTGTTGTAGTGGCTACCGGTGGATATTTTTTCAATCCCTTTAATAAAGAAAACGGGCTGAATATCCCGCTTTTTTCCTTTCTTACCATACTGCTGTTAGCGGCCTCAGCTTCTATCAAACTGTTTCAAAAGGGAATGATGGACAAGCAATTGATCTACGAGCTGGAGCAGTCGAAAACTTACGCAGAGTTAGAACAATTGAAAAACCAAATTAACCCGCATTTCCTGTTTAATATGCTAAACAATGCCAATGTACTAACGAAGAAAGACCCCGATAAAGCCTCGCAGGTTTTAATGAGGCTGAGCGATCTACTTCGCTACCAGCTTTATGATAGTTCAAGAGATCAGGTATTGCTGACTTCAGATATTCATTTCCTGGAAGATTTTTTAAATTTGGAAAAAGTAAGGCGGGATCGTTTTGATTTTCTGATCTCCAAAGAGGGAGATCTAAGCGGCGTTCAAATTCCTCCCTTGCTATTCATTTCGTTTGTGGAAAATGCGGTGAAGCACAACAATGCTGCCACAAAACCATCTTATGTACACCTGTATTTCGATGTAAGGAACAACGAACTTTTCTTTACCTGCATCAACTCCAAACCCAGGCTTAAACCGGTTAATAATACAGGCGGACTTGGGTTAATTAATATTAAACGAAGGCTGGAACTTTTGTTCCCGGCAACACATGAATTATATATCGAAGATGACCCAGAAAGGTATTGCGTAACCCTGAACATAAAGCTATGATCTGCACAGTAATAACTGACGTAAAAGCATAAACCATGAACTGCATTATTATAGATGATGAGCCATTGGCAAGAGAAGCTATAGAGCTTTTGATTAACGAGACTGATGACCTGGATTTAATCGGTTCATTCAACAGTCCGGAAACCGTCACTCAGTTTATAGAAAACAATGCGGTTGAATTAATCTTTCTTGACATACAAATGCCGGAATTTAATGGAATTGAATTTGCCCGATCCATTCCCAAAGAGACATTTGTAATTTTTACAACTGCCTATTCTGAGTTTGCTACCGACAGCTATGAAGTAGATGCAATTGACTACCTGATAAAACCTGTAAAACCGGAGCGTTTTCAAAAAGCTGTTGAAAAAGCCCACACCTACTCCAGGTTATTCAAGGCTGACTATGCCAATAACAATATTGAACAGGTAACAGATGATTTTTTCTTTGTGAAATCAGACCGAAGAATTTTTAAAGTCTATTTCAATAACATACTTTTCATTCAAGGTTTAAAAGATTATGTGGTGATGCATTGCGAAAACCAGAAAGTAGTGACGGCAATGAATATCAAAACCATCTACGATCAATTACCCAAAGAACTGTTTGTAAGAGTAAGCAAATCCTACATCATCAACGTTAAGCATATTGGTTCTGTGGATAATAACACGGTATACATAGGCGCCAACGAGATCCCTATCGGCAATATTTACAGGGATTACTTTTTCAAGGGATTTGTAACAAAAAAGATCATGGGGAGGTAGTTTACCAATTCCTTGTTGAAAGGATATTAGGCGTTCGTTCTTTTTCTATTCTATACTGATCATTGCTTTGATCACCTTTGTTTCAGGCTTTAGCCAATTTTCAAATTCGTTTGTCACCTCATCGAATGGGACCCGGTGGGTGATGTATGTTTTCGGGTCAACCAGCCCTTTCTTCATGGCGTCGATGACCTGCTCAAAATCCTGCCGGGTAGCGTTGCGGCTGCTCGTTAAGGTAGATTCGCGTTTATGAAATTCGGGATGACTGAAACAGAATGGTTCTTTTTGTAAACCGATAAGTACAAAGCGGCCTCCGTGGGCCAGGTAATTAATGCCTTCATTAATAGCCTTGAGGTTGCCAGTGGCATCAATCACTACAGAAGCCATGTCGCCGTTGGTAAAGGTGCGCAACCACTCCATTGCATCTCCGTGCAGCGGATTGATGATATGCTCCACACCCACCTGCCGGCTGCAAAAGGCCAGGCGGTCATCGCTTACGTCCATGGCTATCACTTTACCGCCAGCCAGCCGGGCAAACTCCATAGCACCTATGCCAATGGGACCTGCACCTATTATCAATACTGCATCGCCTTTTTCTATCTCCGCTCTTCGTATGCCATGCGCACCGATGGCCAGGGGTTCTACGAGGGCCAATTCATCATAGGTAAGTCCTTCGCCATGCACCAGTGAACTGGAGGGCACTTGCAGGTATTCTACCATCCCGCCATCCACATGTACGCCGCATACTTGTATCGACACACAACAATTGGGTTTACCGGTACGGCAGGCTACGCAATGGCCGCAATTGAAATAAGGGATAAAGGTGACCGGTTGACCTGGTGAAAAATCTGGGGCATTGTCTGCTTCCATCAGTATTCCCGACAGTTCATGTCCCAATATGCGGGGATAGGTAAAATAGGGTTGTGTACCCTGAAAAGCATGGAGGTCTGTACCACAGACGCCAATCCGTTTGATCTGGATGATGGCATGGTCTTTTTTCAATATGGGCTTTTCAGCATTCGTCCAGGCAAAGCTTCCTGGGGTAGTACATATCAATGTTTTCATGATGCCTGTTATTTTATATCAACTGTTCTTCGGCCAATGCCTTCCAAAAGGCATGGTCAATATCTTTGGTTGCCAGTTCAATATTGCCTTTTACCTTGGCGGCCTGGGAAGTACTGAGCGCGATGCTGGTAACACCGGGGGCATTCAACCCATACTGCACACAGGCATGGGCGGGTATTACATTATGCCGGGCGCACAAGGCAAAAAAACGCTCCCGCCATTGCAGTAAGTCCTGCTGGGCCTTGTTGTAGCCGGTCACCTGTTTATAATTGTAGTATGGGCCGCCGGTAAGGAAACCACCGTTGAACACGGCAGAATTGATAATGCAGGTATCGCAGTTCTTTAGCTCCTGCATATAAAGCAACAGTTTTTGGGGATGCGCATGCAGGGTCATGCTATTGGCGATCATGACCCAATCGAGCTTGATATGATCAGTGATCTGCTGTATGGTTTCCCAATTCTTTGCCCCCACTCCTATGGCTTTCACTTTCCCTTGTGCTTTGAGGTCAAACAAAGCCCGGTAAGCTTCTTTAATGTGTTCAAATCTTACCTTGCGTTCCCATTCACTGCGGGCAGCATCGAGGTATTCATCGGGATCGTGGACAGACACCAGTTGGGCCTGATAACCATTGAGTAATTCATTTCCCTGTTCAAAGCACTGGAGCATGCCTTCGTAACTGATCCTTTGTTCTGCGTCGTACTGTAGACCCCTCCATACACCCGGTTCAAAACGGGGTTCTCTGGTAGTGAGGGGAATGCGGTACCAGCCCAGCTTATTGCTGATGAGCACTTCTTCGGGGGTTACCTTCAACTGTTTTAAACTGCTGCCCAGGGATTGCAGTGCCAGGCCGGCGCCATACTTACCGGCGGTATCGAATACGACGGGCCTGGCGGAATGTTGCACACACTCGCTGACGATGGCATATTTTTCGGCATCGCTGAGGGCTATGTACAGGTTACCCAAAGCACTGGTTCCAAATATCACTTTGGGTAAGTTGATGCCATTCATGGTATTTTGATTAGGATAAGTAAGACGGATTAGTTGATCTTCAATACAATTGCATAGCTAAGCGGGAGTCTGTTGGCTGGCAAGGCAACTTCCAGCGCGTCGCTGTTCCTGGTAAAGGTCAAGGCACCTCCCCCCAGCAGTTCTACTTTACTAATGGCGCCGGGCCTTAATGCATTTCCATCTGCCAGGCTTTTGATCTTTAATTTCCCTTCTTCCGGCCATCCATAAGCAATTGCATACAAGGTTTCTCCTTTTGTGGTGAAACGTATGTCGGCTGCCACAAAAGGTTTACCCTTTCCTTCATTAAAGCCCTGCGCTGCAAGGGGCGCCGTGCCTTCCAGGGCTGGCCCTTCACCCAATATTTTCCAGGGTCTTGTATCATATATACATTCGGCATTTACCTGCATCCAGTCCGCCACTTCTTCCAGGATGGCTGTTTCCTGGTCATCGATGGTACCATTACCGCGCACGGGGATATTGAGCAACAGATTGCCATTTTTACTGACTATGTCCACCAGGGTTTGCACGACTGTTTGGGCCGTTTTGTACCGTTTGTTGTCATACACTCTTCTATCATAATGCCAACCACCAATGCAGGTATCGGTTTGCCAGGTAAATGGTTCTATTACATTGCTTTGCCCCCTTTCAATATCCCATACCATACATTTCCGCTGCATTTCATTTAATATTTTACCATTGAGTACTGCCTGCAAAGTGCCTTTGTTTCGTTTGATACTCCGGTTGTAGTGGTGGGCCGCTATTTGCAAACCGATATCATTGATATTATGGAAAGGCAAAACGGTATCATCAAAATAAACCAGTTCGGGCTCGTATTTGTCGATCAGTTCTATGGTCCGTTTCAGGAACCGCTCACAATAGACTTTGGAAGGAATGGAAGCTCCATTGGCCCACTCCCATTGGCCATGAATGCCGTGATCTTCCAGACTCTTAACGCTTAGGGCATGATCCTGTGCATAGAGGTCCTGGGGATCGAGTCCCTTCCACCAGGCGGCTTTACCAGCTGCTTTGGTGAGTTTGCCATCATAAGGTATACCAGCCAGGGGGCCCTTTTTATCGGAACGCTGGGCTGTTTCATACCAGGTCCATGCATGTGCGGCATGAACACTAACACCAAAGGGCAGGCCATTATTCCTGGCTGCTTTGGCCCATCCGGCAATAATATCTTTTTGGGGGCCTACTTTTACGGAGTTCCAGGGTTGGTATTTGGAATCCCACATATCTAAATTATCGTGGTGGTTGGCCATGGCGAAGAAATACTTCGCTCCTACCCGCTTGTATAAAGCAACCAGGTGTTCGGGGTCCCACTGATCGGCTTTCCATTGATGGATCACATCCTTGAAACCAAACTTTGAAGGGTGACCATACTTTTGTACATGGTAATTGTACTGGGCACTGCCTTCCTGGTACATACCCCGCGCATACCAATCGCCATACTCCGGCTCGCATTGGGGACCCCAATGGGCCCAAATGCCAAACTTGGCATTGCGGTACCAATCGGGCACGGCATAACCCTGCAGGGATTCCCAAGTGGGCTTAAAAGGGCCCTGCACATATTGATCTCCGAGGGTTTCGAGAAAAGCTGCTCCGGCCTGTTTGGAGAGCAGGTAAGCGGGCAGGGATAATCCCAGTTGTTTTACAAGGGTTCTTCTATTCATGTTAGTTCTTTTTTAGTCTGTAGCTGGAATATTTTGTGCATGACGATCCATTTCTCGCCTTCGCGTGCCCAGGGAAGTGGTTGCTGAAACTTCCACATCAGCTGCTCCCATTGCTGTACTTTGGGGTTGGCAGCATCCATCCGGGATTTATGTTCAAAGGAGAAATCGGCCTGGGTGTCCATGATCATAAACAGGCGGTTGCCGGTACGGTAGATCTCCATATTGATGATACCCGCCTCTATAATACTCTTTCTAATTTCGGGCCACCCGTTTTCCGTCCGGTGCCAATATTCATATTCCTGAATGATGGCGGGATCATCTTTCAGATCAAGTGCCAGCATATATCTTTTCATAATGTAGTTTTTCTGTAACCAGACGGCGCCCTATAAGTTATAGATATCCGCCTCTATGTGGAAAGCCATCAACCTGAGGTTCAAAACAAAGTTAGCCGTGACAAGGTCCTAGCCATATTCCGAATAAGACTTTGTTTTATATAAATCCGACTATTTCTTCCTACTTTAGATAACTTGCAAAGCTATGAGCAGAAGATGGCTAAAACATTCCTTTTCGTTATTACATGTTGACCATGTGCACCTCAACCAGCGATGGAATTACAAACATGTGATTAGCCCGTATTATCGTTTATATTATATCGATGATGGAGAAGGTTACATTTCCAATGCACAACAGCAATTGACCTTAGAGCCCGGCTTCATTTATATGATCCCGAGTTTTACCTTGTGCAACTTAAAATGCCCCGCCAGCTTAAGCCAATATTTTATCCAGTTTTTTGAAGATTCACCCGATGGCATATCATTGTTTCACAACAACAGGACGCTTATGAAGGTGCCTGCTACTGCAATAGATATTGCCAATTTTAAGCGGATACTGGACATTAATCCGGGAAGGGGTATTAACCGGTCTGATAACCCCAGGGTATATGAGAAAAATGAGTATTACCGGCAATACCAGGAATTGAATAACCGCCAAAGTGATACGGTATATATGGAAACGTTGGGCATTCTGCTACAATTGTTATCGCGTTTTCTGGGGGCACGACATTCGCAACCCGACAATCCGGAACCTATTCCTTCCAGGGTATTGGATACCATGAGTTATATTCAGCTTCACCTGAAGGAAACTTTGACGATCGCCCATCTGGCGCAACGGGTAAACCAGCATCCCGATTATTTCTCACGCCAGTTCCTGCAGTATACGGGGGAAAGGCCGTTGCATTACATTCATGAAAAACGGGTTGAAAGGGCGCAATACCTGATCACCACTACCAGCATGTCTTACCTTGACATTGCTGCAGAAACGGGCTTTGATACATTACCCCATTTTTCCAAAATATTTAAAAAGATAACGGGCACCACTCCAAACAATTATCGGAAACAACACCAATCGGTGAATAGTGTTTAATTTTTGATATTGATGACCTGGCAGCTTTGATCAAAAAAGGCATGGAATCATCCTTATAAGACCAGGAGAGGTTTGCCGGCTCATTTATAGGGCGCCAACTCCTCTTTGAAAGAAGCCAGCTCTCCCCTGGTGATACCAGGCCCATCGGTGACCTTCCATACCATTTCCTGGATAAGGGAATAGATCTTATTCCATTGAGGTTCCTCATATCCATCCTGGTACATGAGCTGTGGATTCCAATGCCTGGTGAGTTTTAATTTGGGGTATTGTGCCAGCAGTGCCGCCAATTGCAATAAGCCCTTATGGTTAGTAATCATGCCTGGCCTATACTTCCCTTTGCCAATGGGATAATCTTTCACATCATCGGTATCCTGAACGTTTTCCTCCCAGGGTAAAGCCAGGCTTTTATTCAGGCATACCAGGCCAATGTACACGGTAATGGTATCGCGTAAGCCGCCGGGACCTATACCTGTAGGAGGTATCGTGATCCGCACACGGTCCATCAACATACCATTTTGGTAGCGGCTGGGCGCCATGTTCAGCATTATTAGGGCTGGCTCAAAGGTAATGAGCGTTGGCGCACCTGTATTTACACTATCCCGGTTGATCTCAATGTTCACATCGGCATAAAAGGTATTGGCATTGCCATGCAATAATTTCAGGCTGGGATCAAAAGGCTTATTGGGCCTTTGTACAAAGCGCATCCCTCTGGGCAATTGGAAGGGTGTTCCTTCGGGGGTACCTTCATTTCCTCCCAGGCCAGGTTCTTTGGTAATACCGGGAATTACAATTTTGAGATCGTCCAGGTTCTTCTTTACCATGTCCTGGGGCGACTGGGCTTTTAGGTGCAAGGAAGTAAGGATTGCCAGCCATAAGAGGGTGATACGGAGCATATTTTCAAATTTAAGGCGGCAAATATGCTGCCATTGGGTCATTGCAAGTCCCGGTCATCGACCAACGGCCTAATAATCCGACCAACTAAATGATGCGAAAAGGTAACTTAATAATATACACGAAAAATGGCAATCCTACAAGTATCTGGCAAAACTTAATGCTAAAAAAATACTAATATTCTCAAACTGCGTTTACCCATATCGGGTAAATAATAATTATATTTGATACACACTACGCATCTCACAGTTAGCAAACGCATCAAAACTCTCCAGCTTTATTGATCCCTGCCTTAGGCACTGGCAACTGTGCCCGGAATTTTATTGCAGTCACCTGATGGAGTTTCCCCAAAATCCTTTAACAGAGTAGGGCGCAATGCCGGAATGCGAAAAAGAAGGCTACCATTAACAACCTTGTAATATGAAAAGCATCAACCTGGCCATCATGGCATCTGTGCTGTTCCTGTTTGCAGCCTGTAAAAAACAAGCAGTCGACCAAGCTGACCTATCCTCCAACACATCCACCGAAAAAGTGCTGGCAGCGCCTGCTCCGGCACCTTGTCAGCCGGTTATGTTCAACCTAGTGGTTGATCCGGCAACGGGCAATAGCTTCCTGTTTAAAGTAGTGGGTTCGCCCTCGGTCCCTCCGGTTACGGTTACCCCCGTTATCGGCAGCCTGGGCACCAACCAGCTCATCACTTGTGCAGGCGTACCCATCAAGTTTGCAACGGGTATTTCTTATGAGCCCGGCACCGGTACCTTTTATGGCACTACTGGTATTGCACCCAGCTCACCCGTTAACCATATCCTCAAATTTGTTGATCCCAATTGCATCAGTCCAACGCCTGCCGTCAATACCTGTGGCATCGCGCTTAACCTGAGCGATGTAGAACGCGACCCCACTACTGGCGCCTATTATGCCATCAACCGCGGTACGGTCAATCCCAATAACCGCATCGTAAAACTGGGTTTGCCTGGCGCTCCTACGGTCAACTGTTTGCCCGCCTTCCTCTCGCCCAACCTGTTCTTGCGCGGACTGACCGTTACCCTTGGCGGCAAATTGTATGTGATGGCCGTAACCGGTACAACGGGCCGGCTGCTGGACATTAATAAAGCTACCGGCGCCATTACCCTCACCTATGCTTATCCCGGCCCCATCACCCCAGGCCCAGGTGTAGCTGCTCCTGAAATGGGATTGCACCATGATTCATTGTGCATCAACCGCTTTATTACGGGCAATTACGATCCTGTAGGTCCTGCTGTGCTTATGACCGACGGTATACCTGCCGGATTACCTGGCGGGGCGGTTTATACCCCATTATCGGGTGTATTGAAACCAACGGTAGATTTTTCACGTCCATAATGAAAAGTCTTTCCTGAGTACAACCTGCGAAAGCGTAGTGTAATAAAAAAGGGGCGCCTCCCGATCCTGGGAGGCGCCCCTTTTAACATCATTCCTTATCTGCTGATGAGGAACTTCACGGATTGAACAGTTCCATCTGCTGCTATTACTTTAGCTACATACATACCGGGGGGATAAGCTGCAACATTATAGCTGAACCGGGTCATGGATGTTTCTACCTGAATGCTTTTCTCAATCTTGTAGAGCTTACCGACAGCATCGGTGATCACTATTTGGGCCAATTGCTTTTTGGAAGACTGTATTTCCAAATTCAATTGGTTCTGCACAGGATTTGGCCTTACCTCCACTGTGAAATAGGGTTCTCCGCCAAGGCTGGCCATGACAACAGATGAATAGCTGACCCGTCTGTCAAGGTCGGTCTGCCTGATCCTGTAATAATACCTGATGCCTTTTACCACCTGTTCATCATTGATCGTATAATAAGAGGGCTGACTCGTATTACCCTTACCTGGAACGGTGGCTATGGAGTGATAAGTACGTCCTTTATCATCACTTCTTTCAACTTCAAAGCCGGCATTGTTTTGTTCGGAAGCAGTAGCCCATTTCACTTCAATATACCGGTTGTCTTTAGCTGCAGCTCTTACATATAGCCATTCCACCGGCAGGGGCGCCATATTGGTCACCAGGTTCAGTACATCCACATTCAGGCCACCATTGTGGATGAAAGAAGTAGTACTGATGCCGCCGAAATTCATCAATGCAGGGACGTCTGAGGTCAACACTTCCACACAGCTTGGACAAAACCATTGCACCGGCGTTGTAAACTCATACAATAGCACCTGCGCTCCACCAACAATATTTTGTACCGCCTGGGCCGATCCTACCACCTGGAAATACCAGAAGCCATCATCAGGGCCGCCAAAAGTAGTGACATCAAATATGGCCAGCTGCAGCCCGCCTGTAAAGAGGTCTGCAGGTGCGGCGCCTGTAAAAGCGGTTTGTTCAGCTGTTATTTCCGGCGTGGCGCCAGGAGGTGTTGGCGGTGCAGGGGGTGACGTGGGCGCTGGTATAGCGGCCGACTTAGGTATACGCCAGGTGAGGTTCATATCACCCCAGGCATTATTGGGCGCCGCGGCAAAACCAGTACCGGTAGCGGTAGCCATGAGCTGTATCCTATTGAGACCAACATTCGTAACTGTTACATCCAGTCTTTGCGCCCGCAGCAACAAGGACACAGCAAGCAACATGCAGACGATCAATAGGATCCTTATCATTTTTTTCATAGTTATTATTTTATAGTGGGCGGTAGGCTCCCTGCTTTATGGTAATTGTTGCATGATCACAAATGCTGCCAGTTTGTATACATTGGCCGGATGCGTGTTCACATTGTTCACAATGATCGTTCTGTCCGAAGGCGTTGCCGTATAATACACCTTACCATCCAGGTTCACATCAAATGGGCTGTACACATTGATGAAACCTGTATACGCAGGGTCTGCCGAGGTATTGCCCGCATGGGTAAGTACGGCACTGACCACACCAGAGGCATCGGAAGGTTTGGCCGAATGACGGATGGCTGGATCGCCATCCACATTACCGGCCCATAAACCCATTACACTACCGCCAAGGTCCTTGCGGGCATTGCTGCCATAAGTAGCTGTTGCGGCTATCGTGAAGTCAACATTCGCCACTCCGGTACTAAAGTCAGCGGTATTCAGCGACATTATACCAAGGTGATTGCGGTGCCGTACAACTACCCTATAACTGCCATTGGGCAGATTGGCAAAGGCTACAGGCTGCAGGTAATTCGTATCCACAATATTGCCATTGGCCAGCAGCAAGGCAGCTCTGGAAGCAACCACAGTGGCCGGGTTAGCATCATTCCGCAGCTCTACCAGGACCCAATCCACCACTGCTGCGGCGGTAGCATTCGGACTTACCGAAGGCGTGGTGCTTTGTCCATAAGGATCCGTAGCTGGTAGTACACCTGCTGCTTTAAGGTCTGTCCTCATGGCCGTTCCATTCCAGGCACCCTGCAGGACTGCTTTAATAGCCAGGCGCAGCGATTGTGGTCCGATTGCCACGGTAAACACAGCTCCATTGGTAAGTGTGGTCACACTGTTGAACACTGCCTTATTGCCCGCAAAGCTGGTAGCAGGTATCTGCTGTACTGTACCGGTGGTGAAGTTGCCATCACCATCATCATCGATCAACAGCGTAAAGTCGGTCGCGGTGGTTCCATTATGTGTAATACCAGCGAGGTTGAACTCCATCATGACCGGGGTGATCTGGTTGTTGAAGTGGCTGCTACTTGCCTTCCATTCCTGTGTCAGTCGTTGGCTGAACACGGCCGGAAGATCGGTATTGCTCAGTGTAAGCGCCGTTGAATTACTGCCCCAGAGCAGGTAGGAGGTGTCGCTGCCAAACGCATTGGTATTAGCCAGGTTGTCTGTTGCAATCGCACCCAATCCAATAGCCAGGATCGCGCCACTGTTAATGCTCTTCGACTGTCGTTGATCGAGCCCTTCGATATCATCGCGGCCTATACCGGCGATATTGTTCTTATAAAGCGCATTGGCTGTGGCATCCCAGATCACGGTGCTATTGGTATTGAGGTAACTGCTATTGGGCGTTGCCTGATCGATCGTGTAACCATGTTTGATGGCGAGGTAAGTACTTACCTTCTGGCGCTCGGCATTGGTCAGTACCCTGTCGAATGCGATCACTTCAGTGATGGGTCCGCTCCAGTACTCCGCACCCCAGGGACTATTACCGATGCGGGCACCGCCTGTCCCCGTATTCCAGGGCTTAGCAACCGGGGTAACCACGCTGGTCATCTTACTGTACAGGTTCGCCAGTCCGCCTGCACCGGCCCAGGTACCGAAGAGTTCATTGGGTACATTTGCCTGCCAGAAGCCATTGGCGGTAATAACATCATTCGCATAGCCTATAAAATTCCCTGCACCGCTTGTATATTGAATGATTCCCGCACCCTGGTTGGTAGCTGCCGTACCATATCCAAGGAGATAACGGCTGGAAGCAAGATTGTTCAGGCTTCCCACTCCTATCAAGGTTCTGGCTGTAGTGCCTATCGGCAACTTCGTCACATCCAGGTTCATGAATTGGCTGGTGCCATTGAATTTCACTACAGGGTTGTAATTGATATTATCCGTAGCATTATTCTGGTACACGGGCTGTATGGTAGTTGTTGCCTGGCTGGCATTGTTTACTTCATTGCCATAATCTACCCATACATCCACGGGGGTACCGTCTGTATTATTTTGTATGCCCCGATCGGCCCTTACCCATAGATTGGTAGCACCTACCCCACCCGGCGATTTAACAAAGGCAGCTACGGTGAAGTATTGACCGGTAGTAAGGTCAACTTTGGCAGCCCAGTGCTTTTTACCATTGATGGTGATGTCATACAATGGTATATACGTATCGGCATTGTCAATGGTAGCGTCTGCACTGACTACGAGGTAGGACTGCCTGGGATTGGGCAATGCATCGTAGGGGAAGGCTACTTCCACCTGGCCAACGGTACCCGTTTCCTGTACATTCCATAATCTTGTCATGCGATAGTTTACATTCGCATTTCCTGTCATGGATGTTTTAAAGGTAACAGCGGCATTGTCATCGCCCCAGATGAGATATGATCTATCTGCTGCGAAACTGTTCGCATTATCGATATTGGTTTCGGCAATGGACCCTACACCGATGGCAATACGCAGACGGGTGGTATCACTGTTACGGCTTTGTTTCTGTGTCAACCCCTCGAGGTCATCACGGCCGATACCGGCAATACCATACTTATAAGTGCTGTGGGTTGTCTTATCCCATATCACCGTATTATCCGTAGCCAGATAACTGGTATCGCCATTGGCCAGCGTAAATCCGTATTTAAGGGCCAGGTAGGTTTCTATACGAACCCTTTCATTGGGGGTAGTTTCCACACCATATACGATAATTTCCGGTAAAGCACCATTAAAGGGCTCTACAATACCCTTGAGATTACCAATACGTGCAATGGCATCCGTGTAATTAATAGTACCTGCAGTGCCTCCGGCAAGCGTAGTAGCCTGCAGCACACCATTCCTGTACGTTAATGCATTTGTACCATTGAATATAGCCGATCCTCCTTTAAAGGTATGCGTACCCAATACCGGAACATTGTTGGTCAGTACAGGTGACGTGGCCCATATGTTAAAATAGCTGTCCCATATCATTTGGGTGGTGTTGAAATAGGATATATAAGCCTGCTTATCGGCAACTGCTCCCAGGTGAAGAATGAAATTACGCGCTGCCAGGCTTGCAGGCTTCGCTACATAGAAGTGGCTGATGGGAATATTGCCATTGGCGAAGCCCATTTTTGATACGGTTTCAAAATAATCGTTGCTGCCATCAAATTTCATTACCGGATTGAAGTTGATATTATCCAGCATGTTGTTTTTATATAAAGGCTGATTGGCGCCTGTAGGCTGAACGGCATGGTTGATGTCGGCCCCAAAATCATCCCACTCATTGATGGCTGTTCCATCCACGGTAGATGAAGTACCAAAGTCGGCACGCACCCACAAGGCAGGCGCAGCCACCCCGCCGGGCACTTTCAGGTCGGTAGCAAAGGTGAAGTATTGACCGGTGTTGAAATCTTTGGTAGCTACCATATTGTTAACACCGTTGATCACCAGTGGCGTTAACTGGATGTATTCGTCCGAAGCATCGAATACATTATCACTGCTCACTACGAGGTATGACTTATTGGGATTGGCTAGTGCGTTGGCAGGAATTGCCACGCGTACATTGCCTACCGAACCTGTTTCCTGTACTTTCCAGGTGCGGGCCATGCGGTAGTTTGCATTGGCAGATACGATGGTGGTGCGGAAGGTAACAGCCGTACTGTCATCGCCCCATACGAGATAGTTCCTGTCGGCAGTGAATGCATTGGTATTGGCCGCATTGGTAGAATCAATACTGCCCAATCCAATGGTTACCTGCAAACCATCATTGATGCTGCGGCTTTGCTTTTGGCTGAGGGCCTCTTCATCATCCCGGCCAATTCCGGCAATGTTCTTTTTGTAGGCTGCGTTCGCAGCGGCATCCCATACTGTAGTAGTACCGTCGGTAGCGAGGTAACTGGTATTGCCATTGTTCAGCGTCATGCCGTATTTCAACGCCAAATAAGTATTTACCTGTTGTTGTTGTAAAGTAGTGAGTGCATTGGAATAAATAATGACCTCTGCTATCCGGCCGTTATAATTATTAGCACCAGCGTTCATACCCAGGTTGAATGTGCTGTTGTTGCCGGCGTATTGACCGGTATTATTGCCATTACTCACATTCAACCCATTTTTGAAAATGGACTGTCGATTGGCAGCCAGGGAAATATCACTGGTAGCTGTCCAGAGAATGGATTGATTGTTGACACCACCTGTATTATAGGTTAACCGATTGACGCTAAAAGGGGGATCCCAGTATACAACATTATCGCCCCAGGTGGCATGCAGGGAGAATGCGGTGCCTGCAGCAGCAGTTGGCTCTGTCCAGATCAGGCTATTCGTGGCCGTAGCCTGACTGTTTACCACAAAAGTCGCTGCGCCGGTATAGGTTCCCGTTTTCAGGATGGAACCAGCCGTCATCCCCGTGGTACTGCCATTGAAACGGACTACCGGATTGAAGTTGATATTGTTGGATACATTGTTTAAGTAGGTGGGCTGATTGGCAGCAGTAACTTGTTTCGGATTGTTGGCAAATCCACTGAAATCGTTCCATTCGCCAATTGCTGTATTATTGACTGTGGAAGAAGTACCAATATCGGCACGTACCCACATAATCTGGCCTGGCACCCCGCCCGGCGACTTCAACGGCCCGCCGAAGGTGTAATAGATATCTGTACCAGTAAATAAAGTCGAAGAGAAAGTAATATTGCCATCAGGGGCTACAGGTATTTCCTGGCTAAAGGTAGCAAAGGTGGGATCACTGCCGATGAGCAGGTAATTGCCAATACCAATGGGTTTTATTTTAAAGGTAATGGTCTGGTCGGCCCAATTGGTCTTCTGCACCTTCCACACGCGCGCCATGCGACGCGTCACACTATGGGCGCTGCCGGCAACAGTAACCGTAAAGTTGGAAGCCGACAGTCCATTATCGCCAAATACCAGGAAGGATTTATTGTTGGTAAGGGTATTGCTGTTGGTCTCATTGGTTAAAGGAATACCCGTACCCAATGCTATCGTTACGAAACCTGTATCAGCCGAGAGCGATACTTTGGTATTCAGGTTGGTACTGTCATCACGGCCAATACCCGTAATGCGGCTCTTATATGTAGCATCGGCTGTCCAATAGTTCGTATTATCCGAAGCCAGGTAACTGGTAGTGCCATTGTTGAGGGTAATACCATATTTCAGGCCGAGGTAAGAATCCACCGATTGACGCTCGGCATCGGTAAGCACACGGTCATACACGATCACCTCACTGATATTCCCCATCCAGTAGAGGCCACGCCCGGCTGTTGTCCTGGAACCAATAGAAACAAGGTTGGCTGTAGCAGGACTTAAAGCAATTGTACCCTGTACATCGAGCCCAAAATTCTGGTACAACTTAATGCCATTGGCCAGGTTATTCTGTGTTCCACTGATCAGGTAAGGTCTGTCAGCAATATATGTCTTTACACCACCTACACCAATAACTGAAGCCGCATTCTCCAGGTATGCCAGATTACCTGATGCGCTGGCCATCCTAAGCTCCATACCATGAGCCCCGCCTACAGCGCCACTGCCCACCAGTTCTCTCACAGCTGCGAACCCTGATCCACTGCCCGCTACAAATATGGTAGAACTATCAGGATGCACCCGCGTAGTATTAATATCGAGGAAGTCATCGGTGCCGTCGAACTTCAGGCCATAGTTGAAGTTGATGGCTTTGGCATCGGTGGCAGGCTGGCTGGCCACAGTGCCTTGTAATGCCTGGTGTCCATACCCTGCATAATCCTTCCAGGTGGCGCCACTGGTATTGCCATCATCGGCACGTAGCCAGAAGTTAATGCCCTTATTAACCCCATTCGGCCCTTTAATGTCCGTGGCGAAGGTGAAGTAAACGCCATCAGGCAGGTTGCTGGTATTCAGCGTTACTGTGCTGTCGGCATTCAACACATATCTTGTATCGCTTCCATTAAACACAGCGTCTGTACTTACGAGTAAAGAGATATTGGCACTGCCGCCTTTTAATTTGAAGGTAATATTTTGATCGGCCCAGTTGGCGGTCTTGTCTACCTTGAAAATCCTTGTCATCCGGTTGGTGATGCCGCTGAAACCGGCTACTGGTGTTACGAAAGCAGCGCTGGCGCCATCATCCCCAAACACGAAGTATGATCTATTGTTGGTGATGGTGCTTGTATTCAGCGCATTGCTGGTGGTCACTGTATTGCCCAGTGCTATTGTTACCAGGCCCGTATCCAGGCTTACTGACTGCTTTTGGTTGAGGGCGGTAATGCTATCGCGACCGATACCGGTGATGTGCTTTAAATAACCGGCATTGGCAGTAGCATCAAAATAAGCGGAACCATCACTGGCCAGGTAGCCGGGCACTCCTGTAAGATTGAAGGTAAGGCCATATTTCAATGCCAGGTAAGACTGTATTTTCTGGCGATCGGTGGCTGTCATGGCAGCTGAATTGTTGTACACTACAAATTCTGCAATGCGGCCATTGAAGTAATCAGCGAAATGGAACACGCCCAAAGAGAAAGGCTGGTTATTACCGGTGATGCCGGTGAATGTACCGTTGGTGGTACCCATATTGGTATTATTGAGATAGATATTGAGCTGTGCAGGCGTTTTGGTAAACCCATACAAGTTGTACCGAGGGTTGGCATAAGCAACCGGCGGTGTGGGGAGGGCGGTGGTATTCACTGCCCAGTTTAAAGGCGGATAAAAGTAAACATGGCCACTACTATACGGCGCCCAGGCAGCAACCCGTTCGCCATTGCTTACATATTCAGCAAACAAGCCACTACCCTGACCATTGGAACCTGCACCATCAGCAGCCGTTACGGCAAATACCGCGATATTATCGATAGAAGCTGTGCCAAACAACGAGGCAGTGCTCATAACGTCTACGGTGCCGAATTTCAAAGCAGGTTGATAGTTGATGTTAACCGGCAGCAGTTCTGGCTGCTGTGGCACATTAAGTTGTGTAAGTGTTTTACCATTGCCGCTGTAATCACTCCACCGGGCGGCAGCAGCATCATAATCAGCGCGCCACCAGGCAGCGATGCCGGCGGTGACATTTCCGGGCGCGTTTAAAGCATTGGCAAAAGTAAAGTAAGCGCCATTGGGAAGCTGGCTCGAATTCAAGGTAATCGTACGATTCGTTACCGGCAATACCAGGTCGCCCGCGCCAAAGCTGGCATCGGTACTGATAATGATAAACTGAGGGGCAGCCAGTGAAGTATCCGTACTTACAGTAATAAGCTGGTCGGTCCAGTTTGTTTTTTGCACTTTCCAGGTCCGGGCCAGTGCTACGTTCACACCGGCAAGGCCTGTTACAGTTACAGCATACATTTTCGCCGCACCATTATCACCTGTTACAAAGAAAGACCTATCATTTGAAATGCTGCCGGTATTCGCCGCATTGCTGGCTGCAATGGTGCTGCCCAATGCAATGGCAACATAACCCGTATCGGCACTGATGGATTGTTTTTGTAATAAAGCAGACAGGCTATCCCGGCCAATGCCGGTAATATGTTTTGAATAAGCCGCATTGGCAGTCGCATCCCAGTATTTGGTGGTGCCATCACTGGCGAGGTAATCTACCGGTATGGTAATACCATATTTTAAGGCCAGGTAAGTTTCTATCTGCTGGCGCTGTGTAACTGATGTAGCTGTTGAATTGTTGTATACGATCAGTTCGGCAATTTTACCGTTGAAAGCCTGTGCTGTAGGGGTGATACCACCCACATAGAAAGGATTATTTGATCCTGCAATATTGTTCAATGCAGCCGTAGTAGTACCTACCAGGATCCTGTTCCTGCTGGCGCTCATCGTGGAGGGCGAGCGCAGGAAACTCCAGAGATAAGGAGCACCCAGGGTACCGCCCCAGGCGCCTTGCGCCCGGTAACCATAAGGTGCATCCCAATACAAAATACCATCACTCCAGGGCACATGGGCATGAACATACTGTCCGTTGGAAACCAGTTCACCAAAGAGGTCCTGGTTTTGAAGGTTATCTGTTGCAGCTATAGCATATACCTGAATATTATTAGTGCCGGTTGGTGTAAACATACTTGGTGCTGTCAGGTAATCATTGATGCCGTCGAATTTCAACATTGGGTTGAAGTTCACACCTGTTGGTATAACCGTCGCCTGCCGTGCAGTTTCGGTTTGCGTAGCACCATTACCACTACCGCTAAAGTCGCTCCACACTGCGCCACTGGCAGCGCCATCGTCGGCACGCAGCCATAAACCAAGTCCAGTTGTTACATTACCAGGGCCTTTCACGTTAGCGCCGATCGTAAAATAAATGCCATTGGCCAATTGTGATGAATTGATGGTAATGGTACCAGCACCATTCAAGGCCAGTTCCTGGCTGATAGTGGCAAAGCCGGGATCTGTACTGATGAGCAGGTAATTGCTGGCACCTGCCCCTTTTATTTGTAGGGTGATGTTCTGATCTGTCCAATTGGTCTTCTGAACTTTCCATACGCGGGCCATACGTTGGTTGGCAAATGCAGCCGTCACCGCAGTGGTATAGGTTGCTGCAGCGCCATTGTCACCAAAGACAAGGAAAGATCTATTGGCACCGATTGTAGCTGTATTGGAAGCATTGTCTGCGGCAAGGGCATTACCCAGGGCCAGTGTAACAATACCTGTATCGGCACTCAGCGATTGCTTCTGGTTCAGGAAAGTGCTATCATCCCGTCCAATGCCTGTAATATGTTTCAGATAACCAGTATTGGTAGTGGCATTCCAGTGAATGGTAGTGCCGTCAGAAGCAACATAATTACCCGGTAAGGTAATACCGTATTTAATTGCGAGGTAAGCGTGTACCCGATCGATCTCTCCTGCAGTCAGTTCCCGATCGAAAGTGACCACTTCCGCTATATCGGCTGTGGTGGTACAGCACCAGCCGGCATTATAGCCTCCGCCCACAAACCATTGTTCCGCATTTAAACTGCCCTTATTGTAAGCTGCTGTTCCGAGGCTTGTCCCGTTATAATACATCGCATGGGCACTGCTATTGGTGAGTGAGGAAAAGAGGCCGGCTTTCCCCAATGCACCGGGTACAACAGGGTTTTCCCACCCGTTACGGTGGGTTTGAATATTGGCACCGTTCCTGCCAAAGATGATCGACTCAGCATTGGTATTATAATCATATCCGCCCGAAGCATTGTCATACACCACATATACGCGGCTTCCGTCGGCAGCAGTTGTATACTTATTGAATACAGCAAAGGAAGTAATGTTTGGACTATTCAACCAGGCAGTGCCATTACCTGCAGCCTGCATCGCCGCTCCATTAAAATAACCCGCCGGATTGAAGTTGATCCCAGTTTTTTTATAAGTAACCGTACCAGTCGAAGTTCCCCCATCAGGCGCTCCACCGAGACTAAAATTGATCCACTTATTTACTACCTGGCCATCGGTAGTGGGTGCACTGGTATTGTTGAGCAGTCCGGCATCTGCGCGCAACCACAATTTCACATTGGCATCAACATTGCCAGGTCCTTGTGTACTGATGTACAGCTTGTCACTGAATTCGGAAGTACCACAATTATTAGCGGGTATCTGTAAGGTTGCTGTCCAGAAACCAACTCCGGTAGCCCCGGGGCCGGTATTGTAAGTAACCGTCCGTGTATTATTGCCACTGGCAAGCCCTGTTAAGCTGGTCACGAAATACTGACCACTGTTCACCGAAGTAGCAGGATCATTGGCATAAATATTCACGGTATAGCCAGCCGGTACAATGGCCGGCAGGTTGATCACCAATTGGTATTGCCCCGCCCCCAACGCTGTGGAGGAAACCAGTACCGGTCGATTGGCACCTTCATACCCACAATTGCCCGTATTGGCCAGGTCAATTCCTGCGCCTGCATTATTATAGATCGAGTTTTGGGAGATCAACACTTTATCCGGCTGGTCGATATAAACACCGGCGCCACCGTTATCATATACAACACAACCGGTAACGGCCACGTCGGTAACTGCCGAGCCGCCATGCAGCCATATACCATGGCTGGCACTGTTGTAGACGGTATCGCCGGTAAGATCAATGTCTGACACGGCATTTGCCACATTGGCTACAATACCACTTCGCCCACCAGCTAGCCCCCTGAAAGAAGAATTGATAATGTCCACATTACTACGCGGCACATTATTATAGAATTCAATGCCATCAAAATTATTGGTGAAGGTTGAATTGGTAAGCTGGAAATTGGTGCAGGCGGCCAGCACATAAATACCATCTACATCAAATTCATTGAAGGTAAGGCTGTCCAGCGAAATATCCGCGGCAGCGCCCATAAACACAAGCCCCAGGTCAGCATCATCCGTATTGCCGGGTTTATCCCCATTCAGTACTGTATTTTTAATATTAACAGTATTGGCCGTACTTTCAAAACGGACAAATTGCCCTCCACCATACAAACCGGGTATCGTATTCTCCATCACGGTATGGTTGATGGCAATATTCCTGGCCGCTCCATTAAACCAGATAAAATAAATATCACTTTCATGCAGGCGTACCGAATCGAGCGTAACACCATCGGTGGTATTTTTGAACCAGATAGGGTAATCCCCATCGTCATCAACGCCAATTGTATTCAGGTCAATCACCGTGTTTTTGATCTGGATATTCGTATTCACATAATCAGAATAGTAGCCCAGGGATACCCCCGTAGGAAGAGAATCGATGGTCACATGGTTCAGTAAAACATTATTGGCGGTCTCCACAGGACCGCCGGAATTACCCATTACAATGGCATTCTGGAAACCACTGATGTGCGAATTGGTCAGCGTCCATCCATTGATCGCTGCATCCCGGAATACAATGCCTTCACATCCCCTGGTATTTCCCTGAGTGCTCATGTTGATACGATCCATTACCAGGTTGGTTTGCGTGCCCCCCGTAATATATATAGCCCTGCCAACATAAGGAGCAGAGCTGCCACAAGGTTCCACATCCGTAGACCGGATATTGCGAAGGGTCAGGTTGGTGGAATTGCCTTCTACATAGATGATTGAATTCAGCAGGTTGCCGGTGTTGCTGCTGGTAGTGATATTCTCTACCAATACACCGGTAGTATTGGTTCGGATAATTACATCTATATCACCGTTATTGATAAGGTTAAAATTACGAACTGTAATATTATTAGCCCGTATATCAAAGGGGTTGATGATCGGGTTGGTACCATTGGAATTAATGGTGATCTTCTGCTGCCCGTCAATGGTTACATTGCTTTGCGTGATCGCGGGCAGGGAGGTGAGGATGGTGATCTGCCCATACACGTTAAATACGACAGTATGCGGTCCTGCGCCTGCCGCATTCACATCCAGGATGGCCTGTCGCAAGGAACCTGGGCCAGCGTCATTGGTATTGGTAACCGGAAAAGTAGCCGCGGCCACACCACTGGTGATCAGTAAGCCTGCCATTAAAAACAGGAAGTATCTCACTGGATGGCGTAAGTTTTTTGATAGGAAGGAAGGATTTTTCTTTCTCATAAACAGCGTTATTGTAAAGGCAAAAGTTTTCTTGACCCTTTGGTAATACAAAAGGCTATCAATTAAATGGAACATGGCTGCAACCAGGCACCAACATGCTAATTTGGAAGCAGGATTGGCTTAAACCCAGGTGAATCAGGGGTGCTACTATGAATGAATAAGTATAATAGGGATTGAACCGGTTATATAATCATCAAATGTATTATTTGTGTTTTTACCACCATGTAGTACGAATACAATCCGCTTGTAGTAAAACTTCTACAAGGTGATTTACCGCTGAGGATAAAATGCAGAAGCCAGAAGCCGGAACTTTCATTCCTTCTTCCGGCCTTCTGTCCCGTCCTGCAATATTTAATTACGAGCTTGTTGTGCTTACTTAGTATTTCAGTTTAAGTTCTACCCTCCTGTTGAGTGTCCTTCCTTTTAGTGTTTTATTATCTGCCAAAGGCCTGGATGATCCGTACCCTGCAGATTGTATCCTGCTCTCCTCTACACCTTTACTTTTGAGGTACTCCCATACTGTCCGGGCGCGTTTTTCACTGAGTGGTTGATTTACCTTATCCGATCCCGTATTGTCTGTATGGCCTTCAATATCCAGCTTCAGATCCGTATCGTCCTTTAGTATGGCAGCTACTTCATTCAATGACTTGTATGACTTCGTCAGCAATTTGGCGCTTCCGCTTACGAAAAAGATATTGCCTGCGGCTACCTTCACTTTTTTCACCACTTCTTCTTTAACTATCGGACATCCCTGGTTCTCTTTTACACCGGCCAGGGCAGGACATTTATCGTCTTCATCATTCACGCCATCGTTATCCGTATCGGGCACGGGGCATCCATTATAGCGGGCTACACCGGCAACAGTGGGACATTTATCCAGCTCATCATTGATGCCATCGCCGTCGGTATCTGGTATTGGACAGCCATTGTACTTTGCAACACCTTTGGCATCCGGGCACTTGTCATCCTTATCTGCTATACCATCGCCATCTTTGTCGGGACAGCCATTCAAACCGGCCAACCCTTTCTCATCGGGGCAGGCATCTGCACTGTCTACGATGCCATCCTCGTCTCTGTCTTTACGCTCTACAACGGGAAAGGGAACAACTACCGGAGCGGGAGGTGTTTTGGGCGAGCTGATACTTTCAGTGATCCCCAATGACCAGAATAGGTTGTCGTCCAGGGCTGATTTATCCAGGGATACCCGGTAATGGGCCTGTAGAAAAACATAGGTAGTGCTTTGCAGGTTGAGCTGCAGGCCAACACCCAGCGGCGCATAGGGCGCCCAGGTCTTTCCGTAAGTTCCTACACCAATCCCAGCTGTCAGAAATGGGTTCAAGGTATGGTCATCCGTCAACGCCCGCGCATGCAGGGCTGCTTCAAACTCATTGGAATAACTATTTTTATAGCTGCTTTTGGTATACTCTGTAAATACCCCGTTATAGCGGGCAGACAGGTCGATCCGCTTGCTTAATCCCTTCCAATACATCAGCGACAGACCTATTCCCATTTCTGAGAACTTATGCCAATCACCCTTTTTCAAAGCATCCTTCAAAGAGCTGGCCTTAATCTCATCAGGCGTTTTAAAATCAGTAAAATTCGCACTGAACCCGATGAGACTGCCTTTCTTTTTTGACAGGAACCCCTGTGCCATCGTATTGTCTGCAGCTAAAGCAACGACTACGAGCAGGAGCAATAATTTTTTGATCATAATAAATCTGTTTGGTTAATGGTTGATACATGGGCCGCCTGATGGCAGGAGCCATGCAGTTATTTTGCAATATTTTTTACAGTAATTAGTGAGAGAGGAAGGTCTACGAATTCTTCCCCTGCCCTGCCTGGAAAAACGGGGCATTAGGAAAGAATACAACTTAGGAAAACCCAGGGAACCGTTCACTGCAAAGCTGAACGGCATCCCATTTGTACCATGACCCGGATACTGCTTGTACAGTATTTTAAATAGGATGACTGGTGAAGGCTGGATCTTTTTTCAGGGATGGTACGGTTTTGCATAGGGCTTATAGGTTTAAAATAAGGCATTGGTGTTTTGTTTTTTTCAACATCAGCAAAGCTATATTCCCCCCACCGCATTATATGTACTAAAAACTCTACAAGTATGTAGTACTAGTTCGACCGGGGAATAGAAGAAATCGTATATTACAGTCAGTTTTAGCCAGGTTTCATACTCCAACCATTAATCTGATACTCACCATGAAAGATCAAAACTATCATGTCCTGATTGCGGACGACCATGCTATTGTACGTTACGGAACCTCGTTGGTAATAAAAGAATTACTGCCATCCGGCGTCATACGGGAAGCACACAACTTTGACCAGGCGCTCAAATTATTGGAAACGAACAAGTTTGACTTGCTGGTACTGGACATCAATATCCCGGGCGGCAATAATCTCCAGATGATTGATGTGATAAAACTGCGTCAGCCATCCATTAAGATACTGATCTTCTCCGGCTATGATGAACAGGTTTATGCGCTTCGTTACCTGCAGGCAGGCGCCGATGGCTACTTAGTAAAACAGGCACCTGAAGCGGAATTAAAAATGGCCGTACAAACCATTCAAAATAACGATAAGTATATAAGTCATACGGTTAGGCAAAGCCTGCTTAATGGCCTTTCCACTAAAAATGCCCTTACCCTTAATCCCCTTACCTCCCTTTCGAACCGGGAAATGGAGATCATGCAACAACTCGTTTTGGGCGCTGCTGTAGCCGAAATAGGAGCATCCCTTGGCTTACAGGTATCTACCGTAAGTACTTATAAAAGTCGCATCTTTGAAAAACTTAAAGTGACCAATGTGGTGGACCTGGTAGAAAAAGTAAAACTGTATGATGCTTCTATCATGAACCATGAATAATGGCCGGCTTTAAAAAGCAATGAAAAAAACAGCGTCTTCTTTTGAGCAACTCTTTATTTTCCGCCATCTCGTTAAATGGACAATACTTACCATCCCGGTTGCCGCAGTAGTAGGGTCGCTGGTAGCCTTATTCTTATGGTTGCTGGATGAAGCTACCCAACTGCAGTGGAACAATGGCTGGCTGCTATTCCTGCTTCCGCTGGCAGGCATTGTTATCCATTTTTTATATAAGTTATGGGGCAAAGATGCAGAGGCAGGCAATAACCTGATCATGGATGAAATTCATGAACCGGGGGGTGGTGTGCCGGCCAGGATGACCCCGCTGGTTATGATCACTACGCTCATTACCCACAGCTTTGGCGGTTCAGCAGGCCGCGAGGGTACTGCTGTTCAGATGGGTGGCAGTATGGCCAGCCTGTTGGGAAGGTGGTTCAAACTATCCAGGGAGGATACCCGTATTATATTGATGGCAGGCATTGCTGCCGGTTTTGGGGCCGTTTTTGGCACCCCTCTTACAGGAGCCATTTTCGCATTGGAAGTACTGGCCATCGGCAGGATTCAATACAATGCGCTTATTCCCTGCCTCATGGCTGCTGTATTTGCCGATATATGTTGCAGCGCCTGGGGCATCAAACATACTCACTACCACATCAATACATTGGTGGCCATCCCTGATTCATTTACCCGCCTGCATGTCGACTTTCTCCTCCTTGGCAAAATAATCCTGGCAGGTATCGCCTTCGGGTTGTCTGGTTACCTGTTTGCCCGCTTAACCCATTCTATTAAAGTCCAGGGCAATCATTTGATCCCCAAAAACAAATGGCTCCTACCCTTTTTTGGCGGTTGCCTCCTCATTATATTGACACTGGTACTGAACACCCGCGACTACCTGGGACTGGGGGTGATGCCCAGCCATCCTGGCGGCGCTTCCATTACCACTGCATTTCAGGACGGGGGAGTAAGTTCCTGGAGCTGGTTTTGGAAACTATTGTTTACGGCCATTACCGTGGGCACTGGTTTTAAAGGTGGAGAAGTAACGCCTTTATTCTTCATTGGTGCCGCCCTGGGTAATACGCTGGCGGTAATGACCGGCGCGCCCATTGACCTGATGGCGGGACTTGGTTTTATTGCAGTTTTTGCCGCTGCCACCAACACCCCCTTAGCATGTACCCTGATGGGCGTGGAATTGTTTGGAACAGATTACGTACTATACTATGCCATTGCTTGTTTTACGGCCTACTATTTCAGCGGTCATTCCGGCATCTACACAGCCCAGCGCATAGCCATATCCAAGTCGGGCGAAAGGCCCAAGGGCTAAAAGCTCTTCCCTACACTTACCTCTCGCGGAACAACAACCTGACCTTTGTTCCCTTCTCCTGGCTGCTGCTTACCAATAATTCCCCATTTACCAATGCCAACAACTCCTTAATAATAACCAGTCCAAATCCCGAATGACCAGGAACGGCATTGAGTTGCTCTTTCTCCGTATGCACGGTATTACACCAGTCCACCATATCCTGCCGCATGCCAATGCCGGTATCTTCTATTATTATTTGTAACATCGGATCCGGAACAATATAAATGCTAACCTGACCCTCGTAAGTGACTTTCACTGCATTGTCAAGCACATTATGAATAACAATACCCAACAGACGAGAATTACTTCGGATACTTATCCTGTCCGGCACTTCATTGAGCAAAACGGTTTGCTGTGCAGCAGCAATATCCCGGAATATTTCCACCTTCTCTCCAATAAGTGCTGCCAGGTCTACTTCTTCCATAACAACCTGTTTATCCCTGGACGATAGCTTGATGTATTGCAGCAGGTTATCGGTGAGGTGATACATCCTGTATCCTGCCTCATATAACATTTCAGCATTTTTTTGTGCATCCTCCGGATCTTCCTGTCCGGCAGATTGCTTCGTGAGCCGTTTAGCCGATAACATCATGTACCGCAGGGGACTCTTGATATCATGTGTAATAGCCGTTATCAGGCGTTCCTGGATATGCGTCTGTTTGCGTAGAATATCCTCCGAAGCCTGCAATTCGCTCAAGGTAGTTTTTAAGGTAGTAGTACGCTCATCAATACGTGTTTCCAGCATTTTATTCTTATGCTTTATATATTGCAGGCGAAAACGGGTATAGGCCCAGATACCCAACAATCCCAAGGATACCATACAAGCCTTGAACCACCAGGTTTCATAATAGGCCAACGGGAGTTTCAACACCACATTTTTATAACTGTAATTGTTGTTCCCAAAACCATTGAGCTTGCGCACCTGCAGCAGGTAAGTGCCTGAAGGCAACGATGCCAGCGAAACACTTCCATCATTGCCTATTTTATTCCATACCTGTTTTTCAGTATTCCGGTATAAAGTATATTCCAGGTGAAGATTTTGGGGATTGCCAAAAAAAGGAGTGGAAACATACAATTTAAACAGGTCAAACTCCTTATCTAATACAACAGTATCCCGCTGCGACAAAGGTTTGCCATCCACCTCTACCCTGTCAATAAAAATATCTTTATCCGGCAACTCCATGGTCTGTTGTTCCGGACGAAACAGCACCAGGCCGTTCATGGAAGGGAACGACCAATAGCCATCGGGCAGTTTTATACCGCAGGGCTGGCAGCCACCATTAAATTCATTCGAATTAAACCCTGCATATTTATCGTAATAATGATAATAAACCTCATTTATTTTATGATCCGCATAATCAAGCAGGTCTTTTTTAGCAGCCCTGAATAACCCCTTATTCGTAGTAATCCAGTAAAAACCTTGTCCATCCTCCATCAAACAGTGTGCAGCGTTCAGATAGCGGCCCTGATCAGCCGGAAATTTTGTAAGCCTCCCATCCTTGTATAGGAACAGGCCTTCTTCGGCCGTAGTGATCCATACTTCATTGGGATGGGGTACATAAACATGACGGATATATTTACCGGCCATCCCCCTTATAGTATCTACCTTACCACTGGAAATCGTTAATCTATACAATCCTTTTAGGCTAGCCAGCCAAAGCACATCATCCGTTTCATGCTGCATATAGGAAATCTCATGCACCCGGTCTGTTACAAGTTCAGGTGGGCTGCTTTTCTTCAACAGGTCCATCCGATATAGTCCCCCGCTGGTGCCAATCCATAAATTGCCATTGCTACCATCATAAAGCTGCCTGATCGATGGCGTAAATGTCCACTCATCCAATAAATGCTGCCCATTCCTGTCAAACTTGAACAACTTATACCGCTGTTTGATCCATATAAAACCACTCGTATCCGTCAGCAGGCTATAGTGGTCTATCAGGTGCAGCCGGTAAATGGCTGGTAAGATCCTGCCGGTTTCCGATAACCCCAATACCTCCCCTTTTGAGGAAAGTACCCCTGTATTGCCAAAAGCAGTCTGTGCATAAAACACTTCATCCGCGTTGGGCCGCGCTGATTTAATGGCTTTGAATTCCTTGCGGGTGAATACATACAACCCCCTCGTTTCACTACCCAGGAAAATCCGCCTGTATCGCCTGTCGTAATAAGCCGAAATGATCCTGTTGATGCCCAGATCAAAACCAGTAAGCAACAAACGGGTATGCAATTCACCTGTAGCCAGCTTTTCAACCAGGTACAGCGACCGGTCAAGATAAATGAATACATCCCTGGAAGAAATATTCCAATACAGCTCCAGTTTTTTATCTCCACGCCGGAATGCCGGATCCAATAAAATATCTCCTTTCAAGGTTCCTTTCTTTTCACCGTCATGCCGGGAAAAACGATACACTGCCGCATCATCCAGGTAATACAGTACCGTATCGATACTAAAAAAGCGCCAGTAACTGGTATGATGGAAGCTGGTTTGGAACCCCAGTTTTTTTTGCTGGTAATAAGCTACCTTATCCTTATTGATGATGAAAAAATCCCGGCCATTGACCGGTATCACATAGTTGTCGACCCTGATCACATGCTGGTAAATATTGGGAAGGCCCAATGCCTGAAAAAAGCTGAAGTGTTGATCACTGTCGGCCGAATCTATCCAGCCCTCTGGCTGCCTGGGCCCATTTTCCAGTTTTGCCTCCCCATTTTGGAGGCTGATAATTTGTGTTACTTCTGTAGCGGCATACAATCGATCCATGCCGCGGCCCGGCATAAGCTTATAAATACGACTGGAGGTAAGTCGGATATTATCCTTATTAAAAGTCCTGAAATGCTGCCCGTCAAAACGCACCACCCCATTTTCTGTGGCCAGCCACACGAATCCACTTTTATCGGGAGCGATAAATTTGATACTGTTCTGCGGTAAACCGTTTTCATCGGTATAGTGACGTTGAGCGTACTGCAGGGTATCTGCAGCACTCAAACAGCTACAGGCCAATAGGCCACATATCAATAGGGATAGGTCTTTCATGGTGGGGATCCCGGAAAGTAAGCGATTAATTGTCTACAATAAAGTTGCGTGGAGAGTTGCCATCATCCCCTGAACAGGGGCGATCTTATGATCGTCGAAAATACACAAATAATGGCAATCTAAGAGGAAACCTTTAAGAGAATGTAGTGGGACTTAATATTGAAAGGAATATAAGATCAATATCGCTCTTCTAATCAATTTCATGTCAACATAAAACTATCAGCCCGCTTCCCCCGATCAACATATTACAAAAAAATAAGGGTTGCAGTAAATAGCAACCCTTGGGTAAGCGCCTTTTCCAGTTATGTACTTAACCGGGCCAACTATGTAGCTATGCGGCCCAATTCCTACGTTTGCTTCATCCGGCTTTCCTATAAGCCATTACAAAACTAGGATCACAGACTGTACCCCTATTCGTTTTTTACGTAACTGGTATGATTTATTGAGTAATTGACCTCAAATGCCTTGTATATTACCTGTCCAAAGCCCGCAGCTGCTCTTCCTTAACCACCTATCAACTTTTCAACCTGTCAACTACACTTAATCAATCTTATGCAGGTATTCGTTCAGGAACTTCTTGGGAGGTTGTCCGGTGATCTTCTTAAATACCCGGTTAAAGGTCACGGCATTGGTAAACCCTGTTTGGTAAGCAACGGTGGCGATACTGTCAAAATCCTGTGCCACGATCTTTTTACAGGCTTCATTTACGCGTACTTCATTGAGGAAGGTGATATAGGTTTTACGGGTATGTTTTTTAAAGTAGCGACAAAAGGCTTGCGGAGTAAGGTGTGCAATAGAAGCGATCTGGTGCAAACTGATGTTCTCGGTGTAATGCGCCATGGTAAACTGGTATACATCATTCATGCGCAACCCTTCTGATTCGCTGATGGAGTATTCGGCGCCTGAATTGGCCAGTGTACGGTACTTTTTGATGGTCGTCATGAGCTGCAGCAATTGGATAAACATGGCCAGCCGCATACCGTTGCGCGCTTCCTTTACCTGCAACATTTTATCCATCACCTGCGGCTTATAAGCAATGGGTATCTGCATACCTGCCGCCGTAGCCTCCAGGAATTTCTTTACCCCCTTCATTTCGGGCAGGTGCAGGATATTGCTGAACAGCCCGCCCGGATCAACAAACATTGTAAGAGCATGTATTTCCTTCTTATTACGCTTTTCAAAATAAGCCGGATCGCTCTTGAACAAATGCGGCTGATTGGCCCCGATAATAAATATATCACCTGGCTTAAACCGCTGCATGGAATTACCCGCAATTAACGTTCCTTCACCTTTCATTACCCAGGTAATTTGTATCTCATTATGCCGGTGCAGGTGGTTGTAAAAGTAAGGCAGTACGTCTTCCTGCACGATAATAGAATACTCTGTAGCAACCGGTATTGTAAACTGTACAACTTTCATACTTAACCAATATTACCACCTTTTTTTGAAAACAAAAGCCAGCAGGTTAATATCGGTTAATAAGTGATTAAATGGTGCATGTAGCCAATGCGACTCCGGCCAGCCCCTATCATGTATAAGTCATTGATTATTTGACCCTAATAACAATTGTCAGAACAACACCAATCCCATCATCCGGCTTGTTAATATTTATATCCTCTCCCTTGTGCTGAACGCAGTATCCCTACCGGATGCTTCATTTGGTATTCTGTCTCCTGTACGCTAATTCTGCCTCCTGTGTCCCGTCTCCCCTATGCTCATTTCCTACCTGATCCTTAGCCAATCTTAACTCCTTTTATAAATGGTAAGGCAGGAATCAATATTTTACTGAACTTCAGCCCTTAACCATCATGACCTTATCAACTTTCAACCCATCAACTTTTCAACTTATTACTGCTATGAACCAAGCCCTCCGTTCAAAATTTGCCTTACTGCTTTGTATGGTCTGCTGCTCCCTGGTGGGAACGGCCCAAACAAATAGCCTTTACCAGCAAACCAGTGAGGTAAATAACCTCATGGTGCATTACGATGCCGACCGGGGCAGCCTGAGCCGCTTCTATGCGCTTGAAAGCTCGCCCGACCGTCGCCAGCGTTTGCAGCAATTGCAAACCGACTATTTAACGCAGCTTCAACAACTGAAATATGAATCCCTGCCCACCGGCAGCAAGGTCGACTACCTCCTTTTCAAAAGGAATATGGAGGCACAGTTGGACCTGTTGAAGGAAGAAGAACAGGAATATACCAACCTCAGTAAATGGTTTGTCTTTGCTGATAAGATCTATGAGGTGGAAAGGATCCGCCGCAGGGGAACCCAGCAGGATGCCCAAAAACTGGCGGCATCCATGAATGCCCTGGCCTTGCAGATCAATACCACGGCCAAACAACTCGACAAGGAAGGGGGGATTGACATCAGCCTCAGCCGCCGCGCCGGCAGCATCATCCGCGGCCTGCAAGCCGCGCTGAGAAGCGTAAATGATTTTTATACAGGCTATGACCCTGCTTACACCTGGTGGACACCCGAGCCGCTTAAAAAGCTGGAAGGCGCTTTGAGTGATTATGCCAAGAGCTGGCAGCAAAAGGAAAAATCGGCACCTGCAGGTAAGGATGATGGCAGTGGTATCATCGGTTTTCCCATTGGACAAAAAGAACTGGTACGCCAGCTACAAGCCGAAATGATCCCCTATACCCCCGAAGAACTGGTGGAGATTGCCAATAAAGAATTTGCCTGGTGTGATGCCGAAATGCTGAAAGCTTCCCGCGAAATGGGGTTTGGCGACGATTGGAAAAAGGCCATCGAAAAAGTAAAGAATACGTATGTACCACCTGGCAAACAACCGGAAGCCATCATGAAGTTGTACAATGAAAGCATTGACTTCCTGAAAAAGAATAAACTGGTTACCATTCCACCCATTGCCGAAGAGACCTGGCGTATGAGCATGATGAGCCCGCAACGTCAGCTGGTAAGCCCCTTCTTCCTCGGTGGCGAAATGCTCATCATCTCCTACCCTACCAATACGATGGCGGAAGAAGATAAACTGATGAGCATGCGTGGCAACAACCCTCATTTCTCCCGCGCTACTGTTCACCATGAATTAATTGCAGGTCACCATCTGCAAGGTTTCATGAATAACCGTTACAAAGCCTACCGCAATTTTAATACGCCCTTCTGGACGGAAGGATGGGCCTTGTATTGGGAGATGATCCTGTGGGACCTCAAGTTCCCCCAATCACCCGAGGACCGTATCGGCATGCTCTTCTGGCGTATGCACCGTTGCGCACGCATCATATTCTCCCTGAATTATCACCTGGGCAAGTGGACTCCCCAGCAATGTATTGACTTCCTGGTAGACCGCGTGAGCCATGAACGCGCCAATGCAGAGGGTGAAGTACGCCGCTCCTTTACTGGTGGATATGGTCCTTTGTACCAGCTGGCTTATATGATTGGCGGCTTGCAATTCTATGCCATGAAAAAAGAACTGGTTGATAGTGGCAAGATGAGCTATAAACAATACCATGATGCTGTATTGCAGGAAAATGCCATGCCGGTTGAAATGGTACGCGCCATCCTCACCAATCAATCTCCGGCAAAGGATTTTAAAACCAATTGGCGGTTCTATACCAAATAGTAAGTGTACACCCTATACCTGTGTTTATGTTAAATTATAGACCCTTATTGGTATCCACCAGTTTGCTGCTGTCGGCAATGGTGTCCGTCATGGCACAAGCCCCTCATTCACCCCTCCCCAAGTACCAGCCCGGGCATTCAGGAATACTCCAGCGTTACCGTGATGCCGCCGAATTGGACAGCCTGGCACGCAATACGGTTTTTAAAATGACCGTACAAGCCAACTGGCAGGCGGATAACAAAAGCTTCTGGTACCGGAATAATGGGAAGGACAGTACAACTGAATACATCCTTGTTGATGCGGTGAGTGGCAAAAAGGCTCCGGCCTTTGATCATGTGCAATTGGCTACCACCCTCAGCCAGGCTACCGGCAAAACAGTCAATCCGCAAAGGCTGGGTATCAGCTCGCTGGTATTTAACCCTCTAACCAAACAGGTTGGTTTCCGGCACCAGGATAAGTGGTGGCAATACGATCCGCTACAACAAACCTGCCTGCCTGCCGGCCCACTGGATACGGCAGCAGCCAATACCCCCAATCCCCGCCGACGCCCGCGGTGGGACCGGGATAGCAGGTGGGATAGTACTTCGCCCGACAAACAATGGGTTTCGTTTATTAAAGACTACAATGTTTTTATCAGGTCAGTTGCCACCAACGAGTTGATCCAGTTCACCAGCGATGGCAACAAAGAGAAACCGTATGACCATTTGGCCTGGTCGCCCGATAGCAGGTATGCCATTGGCTATAAAATGGACCCGCGTGAACAAAAGGAAGTGTATTACATCCTTACCTCACAACCCAATACCATGCGTGGCCAGCTGCGGTCACAACGTTATGCACAACCGGGTGATGAATTTACCAGTTATGAAATGTATGTCTTCCAGGTAGCCGCTAAAAAAGCAGTAAAGATCAATACAGAAAAATATGACTTTCTTGGCCTCCCCTATATCCGCTGGCGGAAAGACAACCGCTATTTCACGTATGAAAAAGCCGACCGTGGCCACCAGCGTTTCCGCATCATTGAAGTAGACAGTGAAACAGGTAATAGCCGCAACATCATCGATGAACAAACGAATACGTTCATTTATGAACAGCGCATCTTTACGCATTACCTGCCCGAGACAGATGAGATCATCTGGAGTTCTGAAAAGGATGGGTGGCGTCACCTTTACCTGGTGGATGCCACCAGGGGCATTGTCAAAAATGCCATCACTGCCGGTCAATGGCCTGTGCGTGAAATTGATAGTGTAGATGAAAAGAAAAGGGAAATATGGTTCCGTGCCAGCGGCATGCATGCCGGTGAAGATCCCTACAACGTGCATTATTACCGCATTGGCTTGGATGGTAAAAAGCTGGTAGCACTTACACCTGCTTCCGGCAATCATACGGTTAACTTTTCGCCCGACCGGAAGTATTTCATCGATACCTATTCCGCTCCTGCTGTAGCACCTGTCACTTCCCTGCACCGGACAGCAGATGCCAAATCCATCATGGAATTGGAAAAAGCGGATGTAGCTGCCTACCTGGCGCTGGGAATTCGGCTGCCCGAAGTATTTGTAGCCAAGGCAAGGGATGGCAAAACGGATATATGGGGTGTAGTATGCCGGCCCCGCCATTTTGATCCTAACAAAAGCTACCCCGTTATTGAAAATATTTATGCCGGTCCGCAAGATGCTTTTGTTCCCAAAAACTTTATGACCTATGGCGAAATGCAAAGCATGGCTGAACTCGGTTTTATTGTAGTACAATGCGATGGCATGGGAACTGCCAATCGTTCCAAAGCCTTCCACGATGTATGCTGGAAAAACCTGGCGGATGCCGGCCTGCCCGACCGCATTTTATGGATCAAAGCACTGGCTGCCCAATACCCTTATGTGGATACTACGCGCGTAGGTGTATATGGTACTTCGGCTGGTGGACAAAATTCAACCGGCGCCCTGCTCTTCCATCCCCAATTTTATAAGGCGGCGGTATCGGCCTGTGGCTGTCACGATAACCGGGTAGACAAGCAATGGTGGAATGAACAATGGATGGGTTATCCCATTGGTAAGCATTATGAGGAGCAATCCAATATTACCAATGCAGCCAAATTACAAGGCAAACTGCTGCTCATTGTAGGCGAAGCGGATACCAATGTGCCGCCCGAATCGACTTACCGCCTGGCCGATGCCCTGATCAAATCCAACAAAACCTTTGATTTCCTCACCATACCCGGCATGGGCCATAGTGATGGCGGCCCCTATGGCAGGAAGAAGAAAAGGGATTTCTTTGTTAAACAATTGTTGGGCGTAGATCCGCCCGATAGGAATACAGGAGAAATAAAATAATAGTATACATTTTATGAAAACTACCGTCCTCACCTCCGGCATTTTGTTGATCCACCTGGCTGCATTTTCCCAGCAATTCCATTTTACGGTATCGATGGATCAACCGGCCAGTCATTATTTTCATGTGGAGTTGCAATGCAAGGAGCTGAAGGATACGGCTACGAATTTCAAAATGCCGGTATGGACACCTGGCTATTACCAGCGACTGGACTATGCAAAAAATGTAGAGCACTTTACGGTGAAGAACCAGGCTGGCGACACCCTTGCCTGGCAGCAAACTTCGGGTAATACCTGGCATATTTCCCATCCTCGTCAAAGAGCCTTTACCATCAGTTATGACGTAAAGACCACCCGCTTATTTGTAGGCACGCCCTATGTGGATGAAGAGCGGGCCTTTATCAGGCCGGCGGGTGTATTTATTCATCCTGCAGGCAAGATCAACCTGGCAGCAACGGTACAAATCAAACCCTATGCAGGATGGAATAATGTAGCTACGGGCCTTGACTCGCTGAAAGGCAAAACCTTTACTTATAGCGCGCCCAATTTTGATGTGCTATATGATAGTCCTTTTCTGATTGGCAACCTGGAAGAATTGCCGGCTTTTACCGTGCGGGGCATCCTCCACCGGTTCATTGGCTATAAGCTGGGTGAATTTGACAGGCAGGCATTCATGAATGACCTCAAGAAGATCATCACTACGGCCACGAACCTTATGGGCGATATCCCTTACAAGCATTATACCTTTTTATCCATTGGCCCCAGGGGTATGGGTGGTATTGAACAATTGAACTCTACCGCCATCTCCTTCAGTGGTGAGTCGCAGAAGGATGCTGCCTCCCGCATACGGGCGCTCAACTTCCTGGCACATGAATATTTTCATCATTACAATGTAAAGCGCATCCGCCCTATTGAGTTGGGACCTTTCGATTATGACAATGGTAGCCGTACCAACCAACTTTGGGTATCAGAAGGGCTTTCCGTTTATTATGAATACCTTATCGTTAAGCGCGCCGGCCTGAGTATGGAAGACAATCTCTTCAATGCTTTTACCAATAATATCAAGGCCTTTGAGAAAGGGATCGGTAAACGTTACCAATCCCTGCAGCAGGCCAGTTACGAGACCTGGAGCGATGGACCTTTTGGCCGTAAAGAGGAGAAGGAGAACAAAACCATTTCCTATTACGATAAAGGACCAGCGGTGGGTATGTTATTTGATTTCGCCATCCGGCAAAGGACCAACAATAAAAAGTCGCTGGACGATGTGATGCGTACGCTGTACAAGGAATATTATCAAAAGAAGCAAAGAGGATTTACAGAAGATGAGTTGCGCAAAACGATCACCCAAATAGCGGGCGATGCATTGACCGAATTATTTGATTATGTCTATACCACCAACGAACTGGATTATAACAAATACCTGAACTATGCAGGATTGACCATTGACTCCACTACTTATACCATCACCCGCTTACCCAACCCTACGCCCTTGCAAAAAACGATATTGGGCTCGTGGCTGGGCGAGTGAATCTCTCACCAATCGACCTTCAACAATACAACTCCTTGCCGTGCCAGGGATAGGTCGAATGTTAATACACCCTTCTCCACAGTCTTTGTGACTACACCTGTTTGGGCCAATTGACCCGCTTTTTCCAACTGATCGATTTGCGTGGCACTGGGCTGTTGGGGCGCCCCCATTTGTTTCCATACCTCATAACTATTGCTGTGTACTTTATCCACTACATATTGAGTAACCTTTACGTTTCTGGCAGGCAACCCATTGAGTACCACCTGCACCTTTTCCGCCGGCCCGGCTACATCATCATCATGATAGTTCCATGCCATTAAGGTGGCGCTCTTTTTATCCCGGGCGGCTAGTCCACCAATATCCGTAGCAGCTTTCCGTACCCCCGAATCGCGGATACTTAATAAAGGAAGCATCCGGTTGCAATCAACCGCTATCCGCTTACCCTTCATCATCCCAAACATCCTGAATACATTCAGTACGGGTTTATCTACCCCATTGGTGGCCAGATCACGGAAACCATAAAACCAGGGCTGGTCTTCAAATTCAAAAGACCAGGATACAGCTCCCAGGAAGTTGATGCCCCAATGATCGGACAGTAAATATTTGCGGGCAAAAGAAGCGGCGGTATAGGAGGAATACATGGTGCCATTGCGGTATGCATTTTCGGGGTTGGTGGCCATACCACAGGCAGCACATCCTTCAGGATCCGATTCCCCAATAATGATGGGTAGTTGTTTCATACCTGGGGCGCTGGCTACTATTTCAAACCCCTTACTGATATCTTTTAACTGATTGGAAATGCCCATTCTTACATGACCATCTACCACCCGCGGCGCGCCTTTGGCATGAAAGGCAATAAAATCGAGCGGTGCACCAATCTTGCCCGTAGCATAGTTTGTATCACTGGCACAATGGGTAAGGAAAGTACGCAGGAATTTTTCTGCCAGCTCCCAGGAGGGCCCTGTGGAATGAGGGCCACCAATACGAGCCGAGGGGAGTGCCCGTTTCAGTCCATCTGCTGCATAATCATACATTTTACAATAATCCTGCACCTTGCCTTTGAAATAACCAATATTGGGTTCATTCCATACCTCCCAATACCAGCTTTCCACTTCCTTTTTGCCATACCGCTCTACACAGTGTTTTACCCAGGCGTAAACGAGGTTGCCCCATTTTACGTGGTCATTCGGGGGATAGGCCCAGCCTGTAAAAATTTCATTGTACGGCTGGCCCGGCTTCCAGTAATGCCGGTAAGGCTGTGGCTTTGAAGATAATGCTTCCGGCATAAAACCAATCTGCGCGAGGGGTTTCATACCTAGCTGTACATAGGTATCAAAAATACTGTCTACTATACGCCAGTTGTAAACAGGGCGCCCCTGACTGTCTTCTGTATAAGCATTTGTAGAACCCCACTTCAAAGCCGCTGTTCCATCACCCGAGGTAAGCAGGTTATGGGCCCGTACATATACAGGTACCGGGCTTAAAGCCGCCAGTTCGGACAGCAACTTTTTCCCATCCTTCATATAGGTATAGTTGGGCTCGTCGTATCCAAACCAGGCCCATACCGGCTTCATATCACCGGTAGGTTTTGAAAGATCGGCCCGGATAATCACAGGATCATTTTGTGCATACAAAGGCTGTACAAATACAACAGCCAACAGGCAGGTGGCAATGGCAAGAAATTTCATAGTGTCAATTTAACAATTATACGGTTAACTACACCAATCATTGAAAAAGAATATTACCCTCTACCGGCGATTCGCCTGATCACCTTATTGCTACCTTTCCACCAGTAAGGCTGCTATATTAACCTTTTCAACTGTCCCCCTTTTCAATCTATCATTTTTTTAAACTCCTGCTGTAACCTTTCTCCCCATCCATTCGTTTCAAGAAAAACCAAGCTCATGGGGGCTATACCCAACCGCACCATCTGGCTCGATCACCTGCGTGCTGCCATTACTGTACTGGTAGTGGCCCACCATGCCTCGCTGGCCTATACCACTTTTGCGAACTTCCGTCCGGAAGCCTATATACTGTCTACCCACCCCATCGTGGACTCCCAACGGTGGATTGGCCTGGACATTTTTGAGAACTTCAATGATGTGTTTTTCATGTCGCTGATGTTCTTTATCAGCGGTGTTTTTGTGCTGCCGGCGCTGCAAAAGAAAGGAGTAGCCCTTTTTCTCCGCGACCGGTTTTACCGGCTCTTTCTCCCTTTCCTGGTGGCCGTATCGCTATTGATGCTGCTGGCCTATTACCCCGCTTACCTGGTAGCCCACCAGGAGCATAACCTAAAGGATTATATCCTTGACTTCTTTACGACTGAACAATGGCCTGTGGGTCCGCCCTGGTTCATTTGGGTACTGTTTGCCTTTAACCTGATCGTGGCCCTCCTGTATCCCCTGCTAAAGAAACAGCTTGTACAGACAGGGCAATCCCTGGCTACCCTGAAAAATAAACCAGGCCGCCTCTTTGTCTTACTGTTATTGCTGACGGCTTTATTGTATATACCCATGGCGATATGGGTAGGCCCCGGCGCCTGGACAGGCTTTTACCCTTTCGATTTTCAATTAAGCCGGGTGTTCCTGTATTTCGGGTATTTTGTGTTGGGTATGCTGGCGGGCGCCGTCGTTCCTTCAGCCGGTATCTTATCGGCCACCACGCCAGCCAACAGGCTATGGCCCCTTTGGGCGGTGCTGTGTATCGCGGCCTATGCTGCGCTCACCCTTATGCCCCCAGTGCTTATTCAATGGGTAAAAACAAAACAACTAGCCGAACCCCTTGCCTGGGCCATCTACTTTACGCTGTATGTAAGCTCCTGCACCTTGAGCTGCCTGGCCTTCCTGTTTACCTTCAAAGCGAGGGTACACAATTCCCCACCCTTCATGCAATCACTCACCGCCAATGCCTATGGCATTTACCTGGTGCATTATATTTTTATTGTATGGTGTCAATACCTGTTGATGCCATGGCCCTTCCATGCAGCTATAAAATTTGCCATCACGTTCATTCTTGCCCTATCTCTTAGCTGGGCCCTCACTGTTTTACTAAGAAGGAATCGCACCATCCGGAAATACCTATAGATCGTTCAACCTATCAACTTATCACCCTATCAACTTGTCAACTTACGAACCTATCTTTGCCTGCTATGAAAGCATTCTTATTCGACCTGAATGGAACGATGATCGATGATATGGGGTATCATATCAAGGCCTGGCATACGATCCTGAATAATCTGGGCGCCAATATTACTTTAGAACGTACCAAAGAGGAGTGTTATGGCAAGAACCATGAGTTGTTGGAACGCATATTTCCCGGTCGTTTTACGGATGCAGAAAAGAATGCCATGAGTTATGCCAAAGAAGAACAATACCAGCGCGAATTCAGGCCCCAACTACAGTTAATAAAAGGATTGGATCAATTCCTGGAAAAGGCTTACGGCCAACAAATTCCCATGGCCATTGGGTCGGCAGCCATCCTGTTCAATATTGATTTTGTATTGGATGGGCTTTCTATCCGGCATTATTTTAAAAGCATTGTAAGTGCTGATGATGTATTAAAAAGCAAACCCGATGCTGAAACTTACCTCAAATGTGCGGCAGCCTTGCAGATAGCTCCTGAAAACTGTATCGTATTTGAAGATGCGCCCAAAGGGGTGGAATCAGCCGCCAATGCCGGTATGCAGGCGGTGGTTTTAACGACCATGCATACCGAAGAAGAATTTGGCGCGTACGGCAATATCCTCGGATTCACCCCCGATTATACAGCCCCCTGGCTCTGGGAATCCTTGCTAACAACACCGGTATAGCCCTTACCCCAATTACCGCACCTCTAACATAACAACAGCAGGCTTCTCAGCCTGCTGTCATGCAAAATAGGTATACTAAGAAGGGCTTACCAGAACTTAATGTACAAGGCAGCCAGTATCATTAATGTGATCACGATCATAACCAATGTAGCTGGTTTCACTTTGAACATGGAGCTATCAATTTCAAAGGACTTCGGATTCACCTTCGGTCCTTTTAAGCTGATGAGTACCATCGTTGCTACTGTAATAACGAAGGACCAACCCATATTGATCAGGAATGGAATTTCGGTAATGGTCTTCAATACACCGCCTTCCATTTTTTGGTAGGTATAGGCTGTGTACATCAATGTTTCTTTACCAAATATGCCGATTGCATAATTGTTGAAGAAGATGGCCAGGGCGAAACCAAGGATCACCCCTACCAGGGCAGCTGTACCGGTAGTACGTTTCCAGAACATACCCAAAATGAACATGGCAAATACACCGGGGCTGATAAAGCCGGTATATTTTTGGATAAAGGTGAAGCCACCCTCACCACCAATACCCAGCAGATCTTCCCAGGTAAAAATGAGCGAGATAATAATGGCTGCCAATACTGTCACACGGCCAATCCACACCATCCTTTGCTCATCTACCTCCTTGTTCACATATTTCTTATGAATATCCAGTGTGTAGATGGTAGAGATACTGTTGAGCTTACCCGCGAGGGAGGCTACGATGGCTGCGGTTAACGCTGCAATAGACAAACCTTTCAACCCATTGGGCAGGAAGCCCAGGATGGCGGAATAAGCGCCGTCTTTGCTTGCTAATTGGGGCAGGTGACCATTCTTGTACAATACCCAGGCAGCAATACCGGGCAACATCACAATGATGGGCATCATCAGCTTCAGGAAACCGGCGAAGAGGATACCGGTACGTGCAGTTTGCAGGTCGGCACCCAGGGCACGCTGTGTGATGTATTGGTTACAACCCCAATAATTGAGGTTCACGATCCACTGACCGGCAAAATACATGGCAATGCCGGGCAATACGACATACTTCTGGATCTGCAGGTTGTTGGGCGTATCAATAACACCCACCGTCGATGCCGGCTTATCCAATATCATCTTAAAGTGCTCGGGCGAATCCTGCAACAGGGCATTGAAACCAGCCAGGGCACCTTGTCCTACTCCGAGTTTCTCCGCAACGATGGTCAGGGCCAGGTAAGTAGTAGCCAAACCACCTATGATCAATACGGCTACTTGTATTACATCGGTATAACCAATTACTTTCATACCTCCCAGTGTAATGATCAGCGCACATACTGCCAGCACCAGCATAATGGCATGGAGGTGTGCACCACCCAATAAGCCATTAATGGCCACGGCACCGAGGTACAGGATAGAAGTAAGGTTTACAAATACGTACAGGAATAACCAGAATACCGCCATGATCAACGCCACGGTTTCATTGTACCGTGTTTTGAGAAATTGCGGCATGGTGTAGATCTTGTTCTTGAGGTAGATGGGAATAAACCAGATGGCAATGATGATCAGGGCCAGGGCGGCAATCCACTCGTAGGCAGCTACGGCTGTACCCACAAAAAAGCCTTCACCACTCATACCGATAAACTGCTCAGCCGAAATATTGGAGGCGATCAGCGAAGCGCCAATGGCCCACCAGGTCAATGAACCTTCGGCCAGGAAGAAATCCTTGGTATCCATCGCAGCCTTCTTCTTGCGGCGATAGATCCAGTAGCCATAAGAGCCAACCAGCACGAAGTAGAGTACGATGATTAAATAATCGTAAGACACGAGACTGTTATTCATACGCAGTAACCGTTTTGAGATTGGTTATTTAAGTTGGTTATTAATGGATGAGAAAGGCTTATAAAGTAGAGAATAACGACTGTTAGTATGACGAGTACCGACGAGGCTTATTTTCATATGTTAAGCACTTTTCAAACGTGAAAAATAGTGATTATTTTCATAACAAGCACACGGAATTGCGCATTCCTTGTACCAGGAATCTCATTTTTCATGCATTCTTTATCAGTCTCCTCTCTGACGCCCTCTTTTACTTATGCTATCTTATCAAACTTGTATGCTATCTTAACAAGATGTCTCCTATCCACGTTCCTTCATGCTGTATGCTATTTATAATACACCTCATTCCAACGCAACTCATTTTTCAATTGGTACAGGTTGGTATCCTTACCGATCAGTACAAACTCTACCCCCGCCATCTCTGCAAAGTCCTGCAGGTACTCGGCCGTCAGGTTTTGGCTATAACCGGTATGGTGAGCGCCTCCTGCCAGTATCCAGGCCGCGCAAGCAGTTTTCATATCAGGCAATGGCTTCCACAATACCCGTGCTACAGGCAATTTGGGCAGGTCATGCTCAGGCTTAACCGCTTCTACTTCATTTACCAACATCCTGAACCGGTTGCCCATATCAATGAGCGAAGCATTCAACGCTTTGCCAGGGGCGCTATTGAATACCAGGCGTACGGGATCGGCCTTGCCGCCAATACCCAGGGGATGGATCTCGCAGGAAGCCTTGCCATCGGCAATGGATTCACAGATCTCCAGCATGTGCGCACCCAATACTTGTGGATTGACAGGATTGAAATGATAGGTGTAATCTTCCATGAAGGAGTTACCACCTGGTAAGCCTTGTCCCATGACCTTCATAGCACGTACCAGGGCGGATGTCTTCCAATCGCCCTCACCGGCAAAACCATAACCACTGGCCATCAACCGCTGGGCGGCAATGCCTGGCAATTGCACCATACCATGCAGGTCTTCAAAAGTGTCTGAGAACCCTTTAAAATTACCCTGCTCCATAAAGGCGCGCAACCCCAGTTCTATCTTCGCTGCATCACGCAGGGAGTTGTAACTGCTGCCACCTTTCTTCAATACATCTGCTACTTTGTATTTGTCATTGTATTCCTGCACCAGTTTGTCTACTGCACCATCACTTATTTCATCGATCACTTTTACCAGGTCGCCAATACCATGTGTATTCACCGAGAATCCAAATTTGTATTCAGCTTCTACCTTGTCGCCATCTGTTACTGCCACATAGCGCATGTTATCGCCAAAACGTACAAAGCGGGCTCCCTGCCAATCGTGCCAGCCGGCTGCTACGCGCGTCCATACATTGATGCGCTCCAATACCTCTTCATCCTGCCAATGGCCTACTACCACTTTGCGGTTCAGGCGCATCCGGGTCATGATAAAACCAAACTCCCGGTCGCCATGCGCACTTTGGTTCAGGTTCATGAAATCCATATCGATCTCACCCCAGGGAATATCACGATTAAACTGGGTATGCAGGTGCAGTAAGGGCTTGTTCAGGATCTTTAATCCACCGATCCACATTTTGGCTGGTGAAAAGGTATGCATCCAGGCAATGATACCAATACAATTTTCGGCTGTATTGGCTTCCTGGCATACTTTATAAATTTCTTCGGGCGATTTTACCGTGGGTTTCCATTGTACGGTAACGGGTATTTTTGAAGAAGCATTGAGGGCTGTAGCAATCGTCTGTGCATGTTCAGCGACCTGTTTCAAGGTCTCGGGGCCATACAGGTGCTGACTACCGGTTACAAACCAAACTTCCAAAGTCTTTAAATTGATCATCTATCGTTTATTTACTGCGTTTAAAATCTTCTTATAATGTTACTACTCCTGTCCGTAATACGAATCAGGTCCATGCTTGCGTTCGAAATGCTTTTTGATGAGTGCCTCCTTCAGCCGGGGCGCCTTCGGATTGATCTGTTCCGTCAATAAAGCCATCTGTGCAATATTTTCCAGTACGGCACTATTGTATACAGCTTTGGCAGCCGTTTTACCCCAGGTAAATGGCGCATGGTTACCCACCAGTACCATCTCGACCTCCTGGTAGTTCAGTCCCTTTGACTGCAGGCAGTTGATGATCTGGAAACCTGTTTCATACTCATAATCACCTTTGATCATGGCATCGTCCATAGGCGGCGCGCAGGGAATATCTACCGTATTGTGATCGGCATGGGTGGTACCGAAGATGGGGATATCCCGTTGCGATTGCGCCCAGGCGGTTGCGTAGGTAGAATGCGTATGTACGATGCCCCCAATTTTATCCCACTGTTTATACAATACAGCATGTGTTTTGGTGTCGGACGAAGGACGCATGGTTCCTTCCACCACGGCTCCCTCAAAATCAACGATCACCATATTGGCGGGTGATAGGGACGCATAAGGTACCCCACTGGGTTTAATGGCAAATACCCCGGCCTGCCGGTCTGCCGCGCTTACATTGCCAAACGTAAAAAGCACCAGCCCCAGCGCAGGCAGCTGCCTATTGGCTTCATACGCTTCCTCACGGATATGTTGGTATCGACTCATTGGTTAGAATTGAGTAGTATGATCTTCGATAAAGTTACCCAAAGCATGGTATCGTTGATACCTTTTCGCATACAAGGTTACTTTTTGTTGATCGGGATAATATTCCAGGTCAAATCCCTGCCCCATGGCCTTCATGGCCTCCTCTACCCTGCTATAGATACCGGCAGCTGTAGCAGCAAACATGGCCGCACCGGCAGCGCAGGTTTGTTCGGACCGGTGGATGCGGATGGGCATATTCATTACATCGGCCATCATTTGCATAATAAAGGGCGATTTACGTGCTACACCACCCAGGCCGATCAATCCTTTTACCGGAACACCTTCCTGGTTAAAACGGTCTACAATACTTTTAGCACCAAAACAAGTGGCTTCCACGACTGCCCTGAATAAGCGGGGCGCGTCACTGCCCAGGCCCAGGTTGCTGATCACTCCTTTCAATGCCTGGTTGGCATCCGGCGTACGCCGCCCGTTGAACCAGTCTACCGCCAGTTCACTGTGTTCATCAAACGATAACCGGGCTGCCTGCGCACTCAAGGCAGGAATGATCTTGTCCAGCATCTCTTCCTGTAGCCTGGCTGCTGTTTCTTTATTGATGATGGCCGATTGAGTCAGTAATTGTTGGGCAGGCCAGGCCAGTACATTCCTGAACCAGGCATAGGCATCGCCAAAAGCACTTTGGCCGGCTTCCAACCCGATCATACCGGGTATTACCGAGCCATCCACTTGTCCACAGATACCTTTTACCAGTTTGCCTTCCATATCGGCCCTGGGCGCCACCAGCATATCGCAGGTGGAAGTACCCATTACTTTACTTAAATGATAAGGCTCTATCTGGCCACCCACGGCGCCCATATGGGCATCAAAAGCCCCCACGCCGATCACTACGTCCGTGGAAAGTCCCAGCCGCTCGGCCCAGGCAGCGGTTAGCTTGCCTGCCGCCTGATCGGCGGTATAGGTATCTTTAAAAAGCCGGGAAGTAAATCCTTTTAGCAAGGGATCAAGGGAGGTAAAGAACGCATCGGGGGGCAAACCACCAAACTCAGCCGCCCACAATGATTTGTGCCCAGCCGAACAAACCCCGCGGCGGATATCCTGCGCCCGCTGTCCGCCGGTAAGCAGGAATGGGATCCAATCACAATGTTCCACCCAGGAGTAACAGGCTTTGCGCACCTGCTCATCCACCCGCAGCACATGCAGCAGTTTGGCCCAGAACCATTCTGAAGAATATATACCACCCACATATTGGAGGTAATTGACGTCAAATTGCTCCGCATGGGCATTGATCTGTGCCGCTTCTTTAATTGAGGTATGGTCTTTCCACAACACAAACATGGCGTTGGGGTTCTGTTCAAAACCCGGCAACAAGGCCAGTGGGGTACCCGTTTCATCTACTGCTACGGGCGTAGAACCGGTGGTGTCGATGGAGATCGCTTTAACCTGTGCAGCTACTGAAGGCCCGGCCTGGTTCAAACAACGCTTAATGCTTTGTTCCAGCCCTTCTACATAATCCAGCGGGTGCTGGCGGAACTGGTTAGCCCCGGCATTGCAATACAAACCATCCTTCCAGCGGGGATAGGGAAATACAGCGGCAGCCACTTCTTCCCCATTAGCAACATTTACGATGATGGAGCGTACAGAATCTGTTCCGTAATCCACTCCTATTACATATTGATCCTTTTTCATTCGGCAATTCGTGTCAAGGTAACACTTATGTATTTATGTGCAAAAGAATTAACAAAAGTTGATACTACCAAACCAGTCGCGGCAAATCCCGGCCTCTTCCGGCGCCGGGATACAAAACTACCAAAGTAAACCAATTAACAAAGCTCAAAATATGATGCACCTTTTACAAATAATAACCAGTTCCCTCATTTACCGACCGTCCCGTACCTACCTGCCCTGGTTCCGCTGCCCCATCACCCTGCTTAAAATAATTAAATGTAATTATGACAATTATTGGAATAATTAGTCTAATTTGCTTTCACCTTGCGCTATTGCTATATGAAAAAGACCTTTCCTTACAACAGGCTTCTTGCCCCACCTGCTATGCAGTTATATTACATCCTGTGTGGAATGACTTCTTCACAACAGCGATCCGCAACCGGTTATTATACCATACGGCACAAACACAGTCCCCATTTATTAATGCTCATACCTGAAAAGGAATGACATAGGCAACCTACATACACTGATATGCCATAGGTTGATACACTACGCCTGTATGCATCAACAGGGTAACCTGTTTGCCAACTGGCGGGGGAATGTTTTGTCGTTACAAAAACCAGGGCTAACATTTCTTGCTAATAAAAACCATTGCTATTATGAGAGTCACCCACTTACCATGGCGGGGGCAGGGTACGCTTATTGCCCTCCTCGTAGCCTTCCTGCTAGGCGTATTTCCTGCGGCTTATGCCCAGGAGCCTGTAAAAGGAACCATCCTCGACAAGAAGGGGAATCCCCTCGCTTCGGCCACCATTACTGTAAAAGGAAAAAAGACCAGTACTACCTCTGCCCAGGATGGCAGCTTCAGCCTGGAAGCCGCTGCCGGCGATGTGCTGGAAGTTTCCCATGTAGGCCACAAAACCCAGGAGTATACGATTGTTGCCGGACAAAGCATCCGCATCATCCTGACCGAAAGCGCCAACTCACTCGAAGATGTGGTGGTGGTTGGTTATGGTACCCAGAAAAAAAGGGTACTTACCGGCGCTGTCAGTGAGATCAAGTCGGCGGACCTGATGCGCACACCTGCTGTAGCTGCTACTGCGGCCCTGGTGGGCAAGGTGCCCGGCATCACTTTCCGGGCTACGGATGCCAGGCCCGGCAACGGCACGAATATCCAGATCCGCAACCTCGGCAATCCCCTGTATGTTATTGACGGGGTACCGTACAGCACCAATGATGGTACCTCGGCCTTTGGCTACAATACGGGGGTATCGGGCACGAATATCTTTAACCAGATGGGTATGGAAGATATAGAGAGCATCTCCATCCTGAAGGATGGCGCCGCTGCCATTTATGGTTTACGTGCCGCCAATGGCGTAGTACTGGTTACCACCAAGAAGGGGAAGAAAAGTGAAAACGCCAATATCAATGTAAGTGGTTATTATGGACTGCAAAACTTTACCCGTTACCCACAACCCGGCAATGCCGGTCAGTATGTACGTGGCTTGTTGGAAGCAGAACAAAATGGCTGGAATGATCCCAACAAACTCTATACGCCACAGGAACTGGGCAAATGGGAAGCTGGTACGGAGAAAGGATACAAGAGCTATGATTATTTTGATATTGTAACCCGCCCCAATGTACCGCAGTATTACCTCAATGCCAGTGCATCGGGTGGTACGGCCAAATCCAATTACTATTTCTCGGTGGGTCACCTGAGCCAGGATGCGCTTATACGGGATTTCAATTTCAAACGCACCAATATGCAGGCCAATATCAATGCCAGTATTGCCAAGGGCCTGCAGATAGGGACACAGATACGCGGACGTATTGAAAGCCGTCACAATGTAGGGGTACCGGGACTGGATGATTATTTCAATCCCTTACTTAGTATCTCCAGCATGTGGCCCATTGAACCACCCTACGCCAATGACAACCCCAACTACATCAACCAGGGGCATAGTGTGAACGTTAACCCGGCTACCTACAAAAACAATGTAACAGGTTATATTGATGAAGTGTTCAGGGGCATGGACATCAACCTTTCGGCACAATATGATTTTAAGTTCGGGCTCACTGCCAAGGCTTTATTCTCCTATGGTTATACCAATGAAGACTTTGACGGGTTTGAATTTACCTATGATGCCTATACTTATATCCCTGCTACGGATGAATACAAATTAATGACGGGCAACCAGAACCCCTGGCGGGAAAGGCACAAACGTAATATCTGGTCCAGGTTCGGGCAATTCCAATTGAATTATGTCAAACAATTTGGTGATCACAATATCACCGCCATGGCGGCTTATGAAAGATCGGATATGGAGAACGCTTACCTCGCGATCCATACCATTCCACCAAATAACTATATCCCCATCATGTTCTTCGCCAACCAGGATTACCTGGGCGATGAATGGAGTACGGAGGCAAGGGCCGGGTATACTGGCAGGATTGGTTACAATTACAAGCAGAAGTATATCATGGACGCCTTCCTGCGTTATGAAGGTTCCTATCTCTATGCCGCTGATAAACGGTGGGGGTTGTTTCCAGGCTTCACCCTGGGCTGGCGTATTTCGGAAGAGTCTTTTCTGAAGGACAAACTACCCTTCCTGAATGAATTGAAGCTGCGGGGATCTTATGGTGAAACAGGCAGTGAAGTAGGCATCAGCGCCTTTGGTTACCTGGGCGGTTATAACTTTTCACAAGGCAGTGCGGTATTGGATGGCGCATACGTTATTGGTTTGCGCCCCCGGGGTCTGCCTGTTACCACCCTTTCCTGGGTCAATAACCAAACCACCAATATTGGTATCGACTTCATCATGTTTGATAATAAGTTCTCTGGTCAGTTTGACTTCTTCCGGCGTAAACGTACGGGATTGCCCGCCGGCCGGTATGATGTATTGCTGCCCAGTGAAGTGGGTTATACGCTGCCCAATGACAACCTGACTTCCGAAGCCAATATCGGCGTGGATGGTATGTTGGCATACACGGATAAAACAGGTCAGATCGATTGGAGCGTAGCGGTGAATGGCACCCTGGCCCGCCGTAAGGACCTTCATTTTTACAAACCCCGTTTCGGTAATTCCTGGGATCAGTACCGCAATGCCTGGGAAGAACGCTGGGGCAATATCAACTGGGGTTACCAGGTGGTAGGCCGTTTTGAAAGCCAGCAGGAAATAGACAACTACACGATCAACAATGATGGTCAAGGGAACAGGTCGCAGCTGCCGGGAGATTTTAAATACAAGGATGTGAATGGGGATGGTGTCATTAATGCCATGGACGAACGGCCCATCGGTTATGCGGAAGGACAGCAACCTTACCTCAGCTTTGGTTTCAATGGCCGGGTATCTTATAAAGGGTTTAGCCTGGCTGTTGACTTTGCGGGTTCGGGGCTGCAAAGCTTTTACCGGAACGTAGAGTTAAGGAATCCATTCCAAAACAATGGCAACTCACCCGAATACATGCTTAGCGACCGCTGGCGCCGGGTGGACCCTTATGATCCGTACAGCCAATGGGTGGGCGGCACCTACCCAGCGCTGCGCAAAGATTACAACCATGTGAACTACGCACGCAGGAATGATTTCTGGGTGACGAATGTAAATTATATCCGGCTTAAGAATATGGAACTGGCTTATACCTTTTCGCCCAAGCTCACCAAACGATTTGGCGTATCCAATCTGCGGGTGTATGTAAATGGCACCAATCTCTTCTCGCTGGACAATGTAGGGGACATGCAAATAGATCCAGAGATCAGTTCTTCCGGTGGACTGGTATATCCCCAGCAGAAGCTCGTGAATTTTGGTTTTAATGTATCATTCAATTAATACGATCATGAAAACAATATATAACGTCCTTATCATTGGCTCCCTGCTGACGCTCACAGCAGGTTGCAAAAAGAACTGGCTGGACAGAACGCCGCAAACGATCATCCTGGAAGACCAGGTATGGAATGATCCCAAAATGATCCTGGGTCTGCTAGCCAACTATTATGACCGCCTGCCCACGGATATGGGGGTAGATGGCAACTGGCGCAATATGGCGGATTATGACGATGCCATGTGGAGTGGCTACACGGGCGAAGATGGCCGCAACAATATCATTTCTTATGCTTACTCGCGCTGGGCCTACTGGGATTACAGCCTCATCCGCGATATCAATCTCGCATTGGAAAGCATCGACAAATACAGTGTTAAGCTGACGGAAGGTCAGAAGAAACAGTTTGCTGCAGAATTGAGGTTCGTGCGGGCCTTCGTTTATTTTGAGCTGGTGAAAAGAATGGGTGGGGTTCCGCTGGTCACCAAACAACTCATCTATGATTTCAATGGTGACCCCTCCTACCTGCAACAACCAAGGGCCAAGGAATCGGAAGTATATGATTTCATCGCCAGTGAATGTGATGCCATCAAAGAAGACCTGAAGAATATTGATGAGAAAGGAGTCGCCAGCATCAGCCGCGCCAATAAGTTCACGGCGCTGGCGCTCAAAAGCAGGGCGCTGTTGTATGCAGCCTCTATTGCCAAATACAATAACCTGATGGGTGCGCCCATCACGCTGCCCGGCGGAGAAGTAGGTATCCCGGCTTCCAAAGCCAATGAATACTATGCCCAATCACTAGCCGCTTCGAAAGAGATCCTTACCAGCGGTTCGTATGCATTGTACAAAAGTACGCCCGGCGACCTGGGGGAGAACTTCTATGAAGCCGTGGTTAGGAAGACAGGCAACAGGGAACCCATTTTTGTGCGCGACTTTTTATCGGCCAAGAATAAAAGACATGGATTTTCGTATGACAATATCCCTCTGGGCATCCGGGAGGATAACCTTAGCTCCTCCTGCATTACGCCTTCGCTAAACCTGGTAGAAAGTTTTGAATACCTGGATGGCAGTAACGGGGCTTTGAAAACAAGGCTGCCCGACAACAGTGATTATATCTACTATACCAATCCGCAGGATATTTTTGCCAATAAAGATGCACGTTTATACGGTACGGTGATCTATCCCGGCAGCAGCTTCAAAGGGCGGGCCATCCAAATGCAGGCGGGGGTGATGAAATGGGATGGCACTGCTTACCAAACGGTAGAAGGGAGTAAGATCGGTGTTACCTACAGTCCGCCCGACTACCCCGGTGGCGATGGTAAATTACTCACGGGCAGCTCAGGCCCTCACCGCTCGATACAGGAAGTGAGCAATAGCGGTTTCTATATACGTAAATTCCTGGATGTGGGAGCAGGCACCAGTACCCGGGGCATCCTGAGTGATACCTGGTGGGTTTGGTTCAGGCTTAGTGAAGTATACCTCAATGCGGCTGAAGCGGCTTTTGAACTGAACCAAAAAGTGGATGCCGCCAACTGGATCAGCGCGATCCGTGAAAGGGCTGGCTTTGGCGCCAATAGTGTGACGGATCAAACACTCACGTTGGACCGGCTTAGGAATGAACGCCGGGTAGAACTGGCTTTTGAAGACCACCGGGTGTGGGACCTCAAACGCTGGCGGATTGCCGACCAGGTATGGAATGGGCAGAACAATAATCCCAATGCTACGGTGTACGCATTGTATGCTTACCGTGTGATCAGGCCCGGTGATGCTGCCCGTGATGGCAAATATGTATTCCTGAAATTAACGGCCCCGCGCTTCAGGGCTCCCCGTTTTTTCCAAATGGGCAATTACTATTCGGCCATCGAGCAAAGCATCCTGAACAATAATCCAAAGATTGTAAGAAATCCATTCCACTAATAGCATGTAGGGTGAGCCGCTTCCCGCGAGGCGGGAAAAGCTTTGGAGAGCGACCCACCCTTAAGCCGCCTTTGACAAGCGATCACTTAAAATAATAAGGTTATGAAAATAAAAGCATTGATCTATACAACCTGCGCAGCCTGGCTATTGCTGGCTGGCTGTACCAAGGACAATTATAAAGCGCCCGGCTTCCTCCTTTCGGGAAGGGTGGTGTACCAGGGCCAGCCGCTGGGTGTTCGTTCACCTGCGGTGAACAGTAGCGGTAGTACTACCACGGGTGGTGTGCAACTGGAATTATGGCAACGTGGCTACCAGTTGTTTACCAAAATACCCGTTTACATCAACCAGGATGGCAGTTTTTCGGCCTCGCTGTTTGATGGGGATTATAAACTGGTGCGCCTGGGTGGCGCTCCCTGGCAAAATAATACGGATTCTATTGATGTACAGGTACGTGGTTCCATGAACATTGATGTGCCGGTAGTGCCCTATTTCACCATCAATACACCTGCCTTTACCTTCAACAAGGCCGATACCACCATTACAGGCACTTTCACCGCTACGCAGGTAGTGACAGGCCGTACCCTAGAAGCGGCTTCGCTGAGTGTAGGCTCCACGCAATTTGTAGACCTTATCAATAACCTGGTATCCCGCAATGGCAGCGCCACACCGGGTACGCCCGCCAGCATTAAGGTATCCATCAATCCTGCCCGCTATCCCGACAATAGCCAGGAGGTTTTGCGGAAAAAGCTGGCCGAGTTGTTACAGAAAAAATATGGCTATGTACGTATTGGGGTTAAAACCAATGGTGTAGGAGAAAGTATCTATTCAACGGTGCAAAAACTGGACATCCAATTTTGATAGAAAAAAAATATTTCACAAGCAGTAGTATTGTTTATTACTAACAAGCCCGCCGTTTCTACGGCAGGCTTATTATATTTGATTAACCGTACGTATTACACTTATTAAAAAGAAACGAGTCCAAACTAAATATTCCTCCATGAAGCAATTGTTTTTCCTGCCCCTTGCGTTAGCGGGTTGTATGACGGCCCTGGGCCAGAATGAGATCACAGTGAATGCCGATTCGGCCAAACAACTGATCAGCAAACAGATCTATGGGCATTTTGCCGAACACCTGGGCCGCTGTGTTTACGGCGGATTCTATGTGGGTGAAAACAGTAAGATACCCAATACTGCCGGTGTGCGCAATGATGTGGTAGCCGCCCTCAAAAAGCTTAAGATCGCCAACCTGCGCTGGCCCGGCGGGTGTTTTGCCGATACCTACCATTGGAAAGATGGCATAGGCCCCAAAAACAAACGGCCCCTGATGGTGAATACCTGGTGGGGCGGGGTAACGGAGGACAACAGTTTTGGCACGCACGATTTCCTAAATATGTGCGAACTCATTGGTACCGATCCCTACCTGGCCGGCAATGTGGGCAGTGGTACGGTACAGGAACTTACGGACTGGGTGCAGTATGTAAACTTTGCCGGAGAAAGCCCCATGTCGAACCTGCGCAAACAAAATGGCCGGGAGAAACCCTGGAATGTAAAGTTTTGGGGTGTAGGTAATGAGGCCTGGGGTTGCGGCGGCAATATGCGCCCTGAATACTATGCGGATATTTACCGCAAGTATGCCACTTTTATGACCGGCTGGTCAGAAGGCCAGATCATGCGCATTGCTTCTGGCGCCAATTCAGGTGATTTCAATTGGACGGAAGTACTCATGAAAAATATACCCGGCAATATGGTAGGGGGCGTTGCACTGCACCATTATTCGGTGATCGATTGGGGCAAGAAAGGACCGGCAACGGGTTTTACGGAGGAGCAATACTTTACCACGATGCAGCGTGCCCTGCAAATGGATTCGCTCGTTATCAAACACTCGGCCATTATGGACAAATACGATCCACGCAAACGCATTGCGCTGGTAGTGGATGAATGGGGCGGCTGGTATGATGTAGAGCCCGGTACCAATCCCGGTTTCCTGTACCAGCAAAATACCATGCGCGATGCCATGATTGCCGGTGTAACGCTCAATATTTTCCATAACCACAGCGACCGGGTGCGCATGGCCAACCTGGCGCAAACGATCAATGTATTACAGGCGGTACTGCTTACCAATGAAGAGAAAATGATCCTTACTCCTACCTACCATGTGATGGAAATGTACAATGTGCACCAGGATGCCAAACTGTTGCCCATTAGCATCAAGACCAACGACTATACCCTGGGCAACAAGAAATTGCCGGCAGTATCCTGTTCAGCCTCCCGCGACTCATTGGGGGTAACGCATATATCGCTGGTGAATATCGATGCAAAAAATGCACAGGATATTTCGCTGAACCTGAAAGGTGGCAAGTATACGGGTGTTACCGGCAGGATACTGGCTTCGGGCAAGGTGCAGGACTATAATACATTTGAAAACCCTGATAAGATAAAACCAGTTACTTTCAATGGAGCTGCTTTAAAAGGCACCAACCTTACGGTAAAGTTGCCTCCCTGTTCAGTAGTGGTATTGGAATTAAAATAACAAGTCAATGAAACGAATAGCAATATTATTGGCAGGCGCGTCCTTTTTAGCGGGCTCTGTCAAAGCGCAAACCACGCAGGTATTCACGGTAAAGGCCAACCAGGTCAAAACACCCATACAGAAAACCATGTGGGGTATCTTCTTTGAGGACATCAATTTTGGCGCCGATGGCGGTATCTATGCCGAGCTGGTAAAGAACCGTTCATTTGAGTTTGCCCTGCCATTGATGGGCTGGCGGGAGCAAAGGCAAAACAATGCGCAGGGTTCAGTACTCATTATCAACCGTGGTGAGGGATTGAGCAATCCACGTTTTGCCCGCTTTAAGGTTAGCAGCGCCACAGGTTATGGTATCAGTAATGAAGGTTTTCGTGGTATGGGCATTACCGCCAATAATCAATACAACTTTTCTTTACTGGCCCGTGTACCCGAAGGCGCTGTGCAACTGCGCCTTGAACTGGTTAATGCGGACAACCAGCCCATAGCCAGCACTACCCTGCCCCTGGCTGGTACGGAATGGAAGAAATATACGGCCAGCCTCACGGCTACGGCTACAGAAGCCAAAGCCAAACTCAATATCTGGTTTGAGGGCACGGGCCTGGTAGATGCCGATATGATCTCCCTCTTTCCGCAAAACACCTGGAAGAACAGGCCCGGTGGTCTGCGGGCCGACCTGGTTCAATTGCTGGCGGATATGAAACCTGGCTTCCTCCGTTTTCCCGGTGGATGTATTGTGGAAGGCCGGGACCTGGAAAACCGTTACCAATGGAAAAAGACGGTGGGTGATATCGATCAACGCGAGGTGATCGTGAACCGCTGGAATACGGAGTTCCGCCATAAGCCGGCTCCTGACTATTACCAATCCTTTGGCCTTGGCTTTTATGAATACTTTCTGCTGTCGGAAGATATTGGCGCAGAGCCGTTGCCCATTCTCAATTGCGGCATGGCCTGCCAGTTCAATACTTCCGAAGTAGTACCTACCGATGCATTGGAACCCTATATACAGGATGCGCTGGACCTGATCGAATTTGCCAATGGCGATGCCACCAGCCGGTGGGGTAAGTTGCGTGTGCAAATGGGGCATCCTGCCCCCTTCAACCTGAAGCTGCTGGGTGTGGGCAATGAACAATGGGGTGAACAATACATTGAGCGCTACAAGGTGTTTGCCAAAGCCATTAAGGAAAAGTATCCAGCCATCCAATTGATCAGCAGTGTGGGGCCTTACTCCAATGGAGGTTTGTTTGATTACCTCAACCCTATCCTGCGTGGATTGAAGGCCGATATACTGGATGAGCATTACTACAAAGCGCCCGACTGGTTCCTCAACAATGCCAAACGTTATGATACGTACGACCGCAATGGCCCCCGCATCTTTGCAGGTGAATATGCCGCTCACACCAAGGGCCCGGACAATACAGAGCATATCAACAACTGGCTATCCGCCTTATCAGAGGCAGCATTTATGACAGGTCTTGAACGCAATGCCGATGTAGTGCACATGGCTTCCTATGCGCCGCTCTTTGCCCATGCCGAAGGTTGGCAATGGGCGCCCGACCTCATCTGGTTCAATAACCTGCAATCGTATGGTACCCCCAATTATTATGTACAAAAACTGTTTGCCATTAACAGGGGAACGCATGTCATCAACATGACCCTCAATAATGAAACAGCCGCCGGTCAGCAGGGCCTTTATGCCAATGCCTGTATTGACAGCACTACCAAAGAAGTGATCCTTAAAATGGTCAATACAAGTGCTACGGCACAAAGCGGAGAGGTGCGTATTGAAGGGGTGAAGAAGCTGGCAGCAAACGCCACTGTTGATTTACTAAAGCATGCGGACCTGCAACAGGCTAATTCCTTTGCTCAGCCTGCGGGTATCAGTCCGCAACAAGCAACCATCCAACTAAAAGGTAAGCAACTGCCCGTTACCCTGGCTCCTTATTCGTTCCAGGTGATCCGGGTTAAGATATTATAATCTCTTTATGAGCTAGTGATCAGTGGCCCCGAAAGTTTTCGGGGCCACTTACATTACTGTCCTTCGCGGAAAAAATCGCGCAATATCTTTTTTGCACAGGTCGTCATTTCTGTTGCCGGCACCCTGGCCCCATCATCCAGCCAGTTGAACATCATTTTGATGAGCCCCGCAGCCGCTGCCGCTGCCATATACCGAAGCATCTGCTCCCGCTTCCTGAAAGCCGGCTTTCGTTTTAAATGCTCTATGATCTTAGATGTGCAAAGGGCTACAAAATAATTGCCCAGGATATCAATACTCCGGTTGCCACTCATCGCTTTATACAAGTCTATATGCTCCTTTGTATGGCTAAACAAATAGGCCACATTGATTCCCATGGGATAATTTTCCTCATCATTGCCGGGAACATAGATCAGGGTTTCCTGGAAGTTGATATTACCAATCAATAACTGCTCCTTGCTTTCATAATGTGTATAGAAAGTACTGCGCCCCACATTGGCGCGATCGATGAGGTCCTGGATCGTAATATCATCATAGGGCTTCTCCAGGATCAGCTCCTTCAAGGCTTCTGCCAGACTCTTTTTAGTACGCATGGTACGCCTGTCCTCTCCGGAAGGCTGTTGTTGGGGGATCGCTTTCATTGCTGAACTGTTTGGTTGGTTTTGTTCAATACCAGACAAATGGCCTTTTCTGTGCCTTGTATGAACCACTGGGCCCTTGTTATTTTGCTAAACTAAACATTTATTCAATAATGAACACTTGTTCAAAATCACTCCTTATGACACAACAGCCCACGCAAGAAGCCGCCAGAAGGACCACCAGGCTGTCGGCCATCACCACCTTGCTTACCTTCCTGCTCACCGCCCTCCATCATTTTTATGGGGCGCTCAGGTACGATACCCCCTGGCGACGGGACGTTATTTTACATCCCTTTATAGCCCTGCTGCTTTGTTTGTTGTTTCTATACTTCTATTGCCAGAGCAAGCGAAAAATATTCCTGGCACTCTACCTCTTCGTGAGTTTTGTATTGTTTGGATTGGGTGTCGGCATCTTTGAAGGCTTCTACAATCACCTGCTTAAAAACTTCTTTTACTTTGCAGGCATGCATCCCGATACCTTCCGCGCACTCTTCCCTGCCCCCACTTATGAACTACCCAATGACCTATTCTTTGAAACCACCGGTATTGGTCAGTTCCTGTTGGCCATTCCGCAGCTTTACTACCTGGCGCAAACATTTAAAACCCATTTTACCAGGTCACGCACCAACAAATCCCTGCTATAAACCCAGGCTTTTTTATTATCTTGCTACAACCCGGCAACACGCATGAAGCGCCTATAACGTAAACGCACACTAAATTTATAGTATGAAGAACCTACTGTTGTTGTTGCTATTGTGTACCTCCTTGTGTTCAATGGCCCAAACCTTCCAGGCCGATGATGTAACAGGTACCTGGCTTACGCAGGACAAATCGGGCCAGATATCCGTTTACAAAACTGATAGCAAGTATTATGGCAAGATCATTGCGGGCAGCAGCCAGGAACATTTTGATGTGCACAATCCCGATGCGGCCAAAAGAAAAGACCCTTTGATTGGCCTGATCATCCTGAAGGATTTCAAGTTCGATGGCGATGACCAATGGGAAAAGGGCACGATCTACGATCCTAAAAGTGGTAAAACCTATAGTTGTACCATGACGCTCACCGATAAAAACACCTTACGGATCAGGGGTTATATTGGCATCAGTCTCTTTGGAAGAACGGAGATCTGGAAAAGGGTTAACTAGTTGAAAGGTTAAAAAGTTGACAAGGGTATCAGACGATCATCGATCAGCCCGCTTACTCTCCTCCTCATTACCAAAACTCCTTTGCTTCACATTGATCTTATTGTTGCCAAACTGGTAGGTGAGGGAAAGCCGGAAGAACCGACTGCTGTTATTTTCCTGGTATACCTGCTTAATACCATTTACTACGGAGGTATAATCTTTTAAATACGCCGTATTGAATACATCGTTGCAAAGCATAGAAAGCTGTAGTTTATTGTTCAGCAGGCTTTGCTTCAGGGCAATATTCAAATGCGACATATAGCCCAAAGCATACAACCCTCGTTTAAAGGGAGAACTGTACATAAAGTCAACCTGCAGTTTAGTGGTCTTGCTAAGTGAAATGGTATTATTGGTACTGCCGTATAATTGCAAGGTATTAACCGGTACAGCCTTGATACGGCTGGCAAACCGGCTTTTGGAAGCCAGGAGGTACAGGGTGTTCTGGCTTTGCCACCAGGAGGCCATATTCACCGTATAGGTCTCTCCGATCCCGTAATAGTATTCCTTGAAATAATTCTCCCTGGATATAACCAGTGTATTCGTTTGGGGATTGGAGGTAAATACCGGACCAAAGCCACCGGTGGTGATATTAAAGAACAGGTTGGTCCGTAATACGCCCTTGTATACATGCGTGAGGTCGAAATTATCATTAAAAGAAGGCTGCAGGAATGGGTTGCCTTCCGAATAACTGGTACTATTAATATACGAGCGGAAGGGATTGAGCAGCGAAAACCCTGGCCTGTTGATCCGCCTGCCATAGTTCAATACCCATTGCTGGTGTTGACTGGGCTGCCAGGCCAGGTACACTGTGGGGAATAACTTCAGGTAGTTGTTCTTTGTTTGTTGGTCCAGCGTTTTGGAATATCCTGTTGTTTGGGTATTCTCCAGCCTTAGTCCTGCCTGCACATTCCATTCCTTACTGATCTCTTTTGTTCCATTGATGTAAATAGCCTGGTTATGCTCCCGGTACACAAATTCATCCGACCGTTTAGGATCCAGTTCGGGCGTTCCGGTAATCCTATTGAAATATTGAATATTCCCCCTGCTCCTGGTGGTACTTAGTTTGGCGCCGTATGAAAGGCTGAGAAATTTCAGGGGATGCTCCAGATCTACCCGCACGCTGCCATTGTCAATATGCTGGTTCGACAGGTTGCTGGCCGCCTGATCGGTATACTTGAACTGCCCCGCCGGAGAAAATACATCCGCCGCAAAATGATTGCCAAGGGATGCGTTGTACCTGAAATAATCAATATCCACAGCAACCTTCCGGCCAGCTGAATCCAATTGCGATACCAGGTGCGCATTAAAAGTGTGGCTATGGGTTTGCTCTTTCCGCTGTCCTTTATTGACGATGAAAGAATCAATATGGCCGGCCCCATCAAAAATATTGATATGAACCAGGTCCCTGCTATCCGGATTGGCGCCATTCAGCAGGTAATGCACACCAATGGAAGTACGGGGAGTGAGGTCATAGTCTACCGTCATGCGGCCTCCGAACTTATCCTCCTTTTGCCGGCCATCGTAACTCAATACCCAGGGCCCCTGCGGATAGTGTGTGGTCAAACCCTGGTATACTTTGCTATCTCCTATCTTCCCATTACCACTCAATGACAATTTCCATTGATGCTTATTGTACAAAAATGAATTGCTCACCGACCCGGCAGCGTAGGTATTTTGATCATAAGCCACCGTAGTCGTATTTCTCCAGGCATTCCTTGCGCCTTTTTTAAGAATGATATTGATGAGCCCACCGTCGCCACTGGCTTCATATTTGGCAGGTGGATTGGCGATCACCTCAATACGCTGGATATCGCTGGCCGCTATGGAGGACAGGAATTGCACCAGCTCCTGGCCTGCCAGTTCTACCAGGCGGCCATCGATCATAACCCTGGCAGCTCCTTTGCCCAGCATACTGATGTTGTTTTGCTGCACCAGCAAACCAGGTGCAGCAGTCAGGGCCTGGAGGGCATTGCCACCAACGGCCGCCACACTGTTCTCCACATTAAACACCAGGCGGTCGGGCCTGTATTCGATCAACTTCTTTTTGCTGACCACCGTAACGGCCGACAACTCACCGGCACTTTGTTGCAATACAATGGTCCCCATGGTCGTATCCCGGGCCAACCAGATCTCCCTTTCCCAGGTGGTAAACCCCAGGAAACTGACTGTTAGCCGGTAATCTCCCTGGACGGCCTTCAGCTCAAAACTTCCGTCCTCCTTACTAAGTCCCCCTGCCACCATTTTACCGGCCTGGTTGGTCAATACCACATTGGCCCAGGCAATGGGCGCCTCCTTACTCTTTATCTTTCCTGTCAACAATACCTGCGCCTGTGCCCAAAGCGGCAGCATCAACCATACAAAAGCGAGGCTTACAATGGCCCTTTTCCGGTTTGTGTTCAATCCTTTTTTCACGACGTAATTAATTTGACACAAACCTGTCGAAAGGACCGGCAAGAACAGTCCGACTTAAAAAAGTCGAACCCATTACTGCCCTGGAAATCGGTTTGACTTCTTTAGACAGTGGTTCGACTTTCTTCTAACTAACTAATAATTAAGCATTTACAGCTCAGGGTGAGCCGCCCGGAAGAAAGGGCGACCCACCCTAAAGGCGCCTTCAGCAGGGAGAGCCGCCCTACCAAGGTGGGCCTCCCTGCCGCGTTGTTTTGCCGAGCTACAGGGAGACTCACCTTTACAAGGTATCGACAGGCTGACATTCGTTTCTAGCTTAACGAGATTGATTTCTGTATTGGGTAGGCGTCATACCTGCATACTTCTTAAAGGCGGTATTGAAGGAAGATTTTGAATTGAAGCCTACTTCATAAAAGACCTCCTGGATGTTCAGTTCCTGCCCGGCAGGATCTTTCAGGATGGTCATGGCTTTGCGGATGCGGTATTCGTTGATGAAGTCGAAGAAGTGCTGCCCCAGGTGATGGTTGATGAGTATGGAGAGATCCCTGGCCGGCATTTTCATTTGCATAGCCAGGCCATGAACGGTGAGGGAAGGTTCTAAAAAAGGCTCATGCCGGTCCATGAAACTTTTCAAATCCCCCACTTTTCTTTCCACCTCCTGGTTTACCGGTACTTCCATGGCCGGCTGATCAACTGCCTGTTCCCTAACCCGCGGCTGACTGACTGGATTAGCCAAAACCATTTTTTCCACGGGGGGAATGTCCGGGTCGACCGTCCTGAACAAAGTTGGATTGTACAAGGCTTTCAAAACAAACCAGCACAATAACAGGGTGGCATTTAGTCCTACCAATAGCTGGGCATTGGCGAAGAAACCATCATGGCCCGTATACCCTACCAGGTCCTTTAGCCATACAATGAAATGGACCACGGTAACAATGGTTACCAGTTGGAAAAGCCAACGATAGGTAATAGACCCTGCATCGGCATAGTTTTCCAGGAATATCCGTTTGTATTTACCAAGCACCAGGTAGATGCCAATGATGTAAAAAACAAACTGCAGGTGCCCCAATACATTGCCTATTATGTAATCAGGGCTTTGGCGATAAGCTTCCAGGAACTGGACCTTGGCAGCCTCATCCAGTACATAGAACCGGGGAATCAATACCAGGTTGGCCACTACCAGGGGTATGGCATGCAGCAGGTGCGCAGGCCTCAACCTGAAATCGGAATAGCAAAGTGCCAGGGCATACAAATAGAATAGCGGATTGATGAGCCAGGATAGCCGGGATTTGAATAGTAGCCAGTTCAAATGGTCCAACATGTATTGGTCCAAAAACCAGGCGCTGATGTCAATGGCATTGAATAAAATGAAAAGGCCGAGCAGCACATTGGCCAGCTTATTCCTGGTTTTAACGGTAAATAAGAACAGGGAATAGAGAATAGAAATAAGAACAACGATAAGACTGAGTATACTGAGCAAGTTGAACTTTTCCATTTATTGATTTTGCCTTGTCCGCTATTCTCTACCCACCCCTTATATCAGGTTATGCGCATTGGGGATGATGTTCAGGAAATTGTGGAATTTGGAATTGTATTTCCGCTTGTCCAGCTTATAATAGAAAGCACCGCGCTTGGAACTTTCCTTCTCCTTTTCTTTTTGTTTTACCAGTAAACCGGTAGACAATACCTTACGGCTGAAGTTGCGCTTATCGATCTCCGCATCATAGATACCTTCATAGAGTGTTTGCAACTGGGGAAGGGTAAATTTATCGGGCAACAGTTCAAAGAGGATGGGATGCAGGGCAGCTTTGTATTGCAAACGGTCCTTGGCCATATCGATCATTTCCTCATGATCAAAGATCAGGCGGGGATGTTTGCGGATGGGGAACCATTCGGCATGGTAATCATCATTGATCTGTTGCTGGTATTTGCGGATGTCGATGAGGCTAAAGTAAGTAATGGAGGCAGTACGCTCCAGGGGATCGCGGCGGGGATCACCAAAAGCATGTAATTGCTCCATGTACACTCCGCCCAGCCCTGTAAGGTCTTTCAATACACGACCGGCGGCCTCTTCAAAACTTTCCGTGGGTTTTACAAATCCCCCCATGAGGCTCCATTTGCCTCTTTCGGGTTCAAAGCCACGCTGGATCAATAGTAGTTTTAGTTCCTGTCCGTCAAAGCCAAATATGATGCAATCTACAGCTACAAGCAATCGGGTTTGTTGAGAGTAACGTTTCATGTGCAGTTTAAAATATGGATAAAAGTAGTAAACATTAGACTATGACAAAGTTTTTATATACCATCGTTGCTCATTTTTCCTATTTTTAGTTTAGTGTTCTAACCTCAATCGTATGCGTAAAACGGTAAACCCTGTTTTATTACTCTTGGTACCCCTATTGGTGGTATCCTGTCAATCTGCTATGACACCTCAAACCTTAGAAAAAGCCATTACTGAAGAGCTGGGGAAGCAAAAAGGCACCTATGCGGTAGCGTTTAAGGACCTGAGTACCCAAACAACGGTATTCATTAATGCCGACAGTACTTTCCATGCGGCCAGTACCATGAAAACACCCGTACTGATCGAGGTATACAAGCAGGCAGCGGCAGGCCGTTTATCGCTAAAGGATTCCATACTGGTCAAAAATGAGTTCCATAGCATTGTCGATAGCAGCACCTATAGCCTCAACCCCGATGATGACAGTGAAAAGAAGCTGTATAGCCTTATCGGTACCCAAAGAACCCTGTACGACCTGGTTTATGACATGATCATTATGAGCAGTAACCTGGCCACTAATATCGTGATCGAGCTGGTGGATGCCCAAAAAGTAACCAAAACCATGCGGGAGCTGGGGGCAAAAGATATCCAGGTACGGCGGGGCGTGGAGGACAGCAAGGCTTACCAACAGGGGTTGAATAATACTACCACCGCCCTTGATCAGCTGGTGATCTTCGAAAAAATAGCCAGGGGCCAGGCGGCTGATTCCGCAGCTTCCCAGGCTATGATCAGGATACTGCTGGACCAGCAATTCAATGAGGTAATCCCGGCCAAGCTGCCCAAAGATGTGAAAGTAGCCCACAAAACAGGCAATATTACGGGTGTGCAGCATGATGCGGGGATTGTATTTTTGCCTGACGGGCGGAAATATGTGCTGGTCATTTTGTCGAAAGGCATCCAAGATGAGAAGGCAGCTATAGCAGCTATGGCGAAGGTGAGTGAGCTGATCTATCAATACGCTGCAGCACTAGTACCCTAATGTTTAACCCCGGATGAATAACCTCCAAAAAGTTGTATGGTAAAACAAACATTGTTATTGGTTATCTCTCTTGTATTGGGTCAATCTATATTCGCCCAAGGTTTTGACACAACTACCTATCGCCGGTTGTTGGATGCGGGCAAAGATGATTTCGTCTCTGTAGCCAAAGCTGCCGGATTAGATACAGCCTATGACACTGCCTCCCAAACCTTGTTTGCCAAAACCAAGGGCTGCATTTACACAAAGCCATTGGGAGATAAAAACAACAATGAAAATTATGATTTGGCACTCATTGTCTCTACGCTAAATAAAGAAAACAATAAGTTAATACTGGCCAATGCCACTGAAGCCCCCAACAAGAAAGGAACCTGGACCGATCCAAAACATCTTTACCTGGAATGGGACACAGAAAACCCTGTATCAAAGGAGAAGTGGTATAAGGTGATTGTGTATAGGAAGAAGCGATAATTTAGCAACAACTGCGTTTTGCTATTCCTCCATGAATGTCTTTCAGAATAGGCCCTAAAAGAAAAAACGGCGACTTCGCCGGGAATTGAACAACGACATAAGCTGCTGGTCAATTACTTTTTATCCTTTTCAGTCGCTTTTTTCTCCAAAGCTTCAATCCGCCCCTGCTGTTGTTGTAGCATTTTATTTTGCTCAATTATATACAGGGTCAGCTCTTCAATCTTCTTAAGCAACACCACCTGGTGATCTCCAAGGTCAACGCCTGCTTTAGCCACTTCTGCAGCGGAAGGTACTTCCGGCAAATGCCGATGCTCCTGTATGTATTTTTCCACTTCCGAAAGAGGAAGCAGGTTATAATCTTTTTCAAATACGTAATCTGCCCAGGATCCCTGGTCTACCCTTACCTTACGGGTACGGATATTACCCTCTACATATAATTTATAGTCTAGTTTCGTGATAACGTCCGTACCAATGCCTACATTGCCATTGGCACCAATACGGATCACCTCACTATTATTGGCTTTGAATATTACAGGATTGGCATCAGTGGTACCGATAAAGTTACCTGCAGTGAGGCTGCCGTTACCCGTGAGCGCCCATCCCGCTGATCCACCGGCAGCAGTTTGCCAGGTAGCATTGCCAATCGAATCGCTGGTAAGTACCTTACCTGCGCTGGCACCCGTTGGCATTAATAAACCATTGGCCCATACAGTACCACTTACCTGTAGTTTATTACCATTATCTGTGGATGTGCCGATCAATGTATTACCACTGGAGGTATTTAACCGGTTGACGCCCGTAGTATTCTCGTAAGCGATATGTGTGTTACCACCCAGGTTGGTGATGGTAGGATTATAATAAATACCTCTGATAATACTATTGATTCCGTTGGTGGTGTTGATCTCATTGTCAATGCGCAATGATGCCAGGTTGTAACCGGCGGCATTGGCATTGCCCCAGCCTTGTTTTATTCTTAATATACTGGCATTACCATAATAATCTCTCACTATATTATAGGCATTCTCAAATACAAAATTATCAATCACTCCCCCCTGATTGGAAGTCTGAAAACGGACAGAAGACCAGGTCGCATCATCCACCCGTATGCCCTGATGTACCAGAAAATTTGTAACATCCCCTCCTTTCATAATAGCAAAGGAACCAACCTTTAAGGATGATCCAATTCTTGCAACTCCATTCATGTCAAAATCATAGCCCAAATCTGTTACAGGCCCCAGCAGGAGCCGACCATTGCTCAACAACCTTATTCTTTCCACATTATTGGTCTTAAAAATAAGGTTTTGATTATCTGTAGTACCAATGAAATTGGTACCTGGTACGGTTCCGCTATTACCCGTTAAGCTCCACTGTCGGGAAAAACCCGAATAATGACACACGATAAGGATTACAATTGCAATAATGCGACGCATTGATCTCATACAATTTGTTTAGGGCTTATGATGGGGAAAACCAAGCATGTTGATCGTTCATCAGACACAACATACAATGCCAGGTAAATTTTTAATAGAAGACACAAGGTATTTAATATCCCTATGAAAAATGTTTGAGTTCACCCCCATTTCTTAAGTGTGCAGTATTAGGCGATAAGTGTGCAGGTTTGGGCAATAAGTGTGCAAAATCAGGAGCGTAGTTTAGACAATTTTAAACACTCCGCGTCTCCTTATTCCTGGCCATCCTGTGTCGGATGATAGTAACCACCGGTATGAATACCCAAATAATGTTCACTGCCATGGAGGGATAGGCATGATGATAAGCAGTATTGATGATGAGCAAAGCACTGCCTGCGATATTCAGTGCGTAGTAGGTAAGTGAGTCTGCGCGGAGCTTTTTGTTCATGTTCATAGCATAGGCCACCAGCACAAAGAGGGAGCCTATCCAGCCAAGGATCTCTATCAGCATAATTGGTTATTAGATGAGGTATGACATCATCATTTCGTCGAGGAACCGGTTTTCCGACTTCAGCCAGGTGTATTTTCTCAATACGCCTTCGCGCACGAAACCTGCTTTTTCGTACAAACGGATGGCCCGTTCATTAGCAGTGGATGTACTCAATTCAATGCGTAAAATACCCTTTTGCCTGTTCAGCTCAATGATCTCCTGCATCATGATCTTTCCATGGCCTGCACCCGCTTTATCGGGATGGATGGCCAGGCCACCCAGGTAAGCGATATGGGCCGCACGGTACACCTGTGGCAGCAGTTTAAACATGCCAGTAGGCACTCCCTCACTTTCATAGATATAGATTACCTGCTTTTCCAGGAGCTCCTCAAAAATAGGTTCAAATGCGGCTTCGTCCATTATTTCATACAGCAGGTAAGGATTGGTGGCCGGATGCATGTACAATTCATACACAAAGGGAAAATCTTCCCGCAGCATAGCTCTGATCATAAGTTACGGAGGTTTATTACAAGACGGCCATCAGGCAGCCGCCAGTTTATCTTCTTTCATTTTCTTTTTCAACCGGGCGATACCCCAGTTTGACAAGCTTTCCAGCAGGGCCTGCATGGAATACCCATCGGGTGTTAATTCATATTCCACACGCGGGGGTACTTCGGCATATACGATCCGTTTTACCAGGCCATCACTCTCCAACTCCCGCAACTGCAATACCAGCATCCGTTCCGATACCCCTATTAATCCCTTGCGCAATTCATTGTAGCGCAACCTACCTCCCAGCAAGTGGCATAAGATGCTGGGTTTCCAGCGACCGCCAATCAGGGAAAGGGTATGAGCCATACCACAATGGGTATCAATAATGACCTTATTACGCGTATTGGTGGAATTAGCTTTTCTCATACTTACATTTTTGTTAGTACTTAACAATTGTGACAGTACTTACAAATGTACAACTACTCCTGTAGCTTTGCAAAACAATAAATACAAATACGATTATGAAACGTCTTGAAAACAAAGTGGCCTTGGTTACCGGCGGCAGCCGGGGTATTGGAGCGGGTATTGTAAAACGGTTGGCAGCCGAGGGAGCAGCAGTAGCATTTACCTATGCACAGAGTGCAGCAGTAGCCAATACGCTGGTAAAAGAAATTACCACCTCAGGCGGTAAGGCCCTGGCCCTACAGGCCGACAATCAATCACCCGAAGCATTGCCCCGGGCAGTGGAAGAAACGGTGAAAACCTTTGGCCGCATCGATATACTGGTCAACAATGCAGGTTTATATGTAGCCAATACCATCGAAGGATACAGCCTGCAGGAGTATGATGATACGATGAATGTAAATGTACGTGCGGTATTCCAGGCATCCCAGGCAGCGGCCCGCCATATGCAGCCCGGCAGCCGCATCATCACCATTGGCAGCAATATGGCCGACCGGGTTACGGGCTCCCATGGCGCACTCTATGCCATGAGCAAATCAGCCCTCATAGGCCTCAACAAAGGCATGGCGCGCGATCTGGGCCCCAAAGGCATTACAGTAAACCTGGTGCAACCCGGACCTGTAGATACAGATATGAACCCGGCCAATTCAAGCTTTGCCGACCAGTTGCGCAGTCAAATGATCGTTCAACAGTATGGTACACCCGCACAAATTGCCGGCCTGGTAGCCTTCCTGGCCAGTGAGGAAAGTGCTTTTATGACTGGTACGGCCGTGACCATTGATGGAGGTTATAATGCCTAACCGGTAATACTTCAAGAAGGTGAGCCACCCCCGCAAGGCAGGAGTGACTCACCTTAATTATTTTATTTTGATGCCACTTAGCTCATATTGGCAACTGCCACCCGGCTGGTTGCTATAATTGCATTGCCCGGTAAGGGTAAAGGTTTGTCCTTTGTTTACCTTTTGCGTAAAAGGCAGGGAAGGCGTATCATGGTCACGCTGGGTTGTTTTTCCATTGACCTTAAAGAGGAAGGGACATAAGCCTTTATTACGGACAGAAAACTCTATTTGCATATCTGCATCACTGCCATTCCTGAAAGTCCACAGGGTTTTCTCATCCGTCAGGCACAGGTTGGCCGATGTACTGGGCGCAAGGGCATGTACCACCGAATCACCAGCCGGCACCAGGGGCAGCTTATCCCATTCTTTTTGATCCCTTACCTCCTGCCCTGCACAAAACCGGAAATTATACCGGCAGTTATTGCTATTGGGCCGGCCTTCCGAACATTGCACGACAAAGCGAATAGCCCCATTGTCCTGTGGCGCATTGAATGCATGGGTGTATTGGGTATTGGGAGGTATGGGCCCGGCAGTTTCTTCACCCAATCTTACATATTGGTTCTCCCCTACCTTACGACTCTTGAGCACCTTGATCATCAAAGCGCAATCGCCTGCATTGTAAAAATTATAAACAAAATACTTGTGGTTGCCCGCATTTTGATACATGGCCGTCGTATCACTGGTATTGCAGGTACGCGCCGGCGTAGTTAAGCGGGGTAAGGTTTCGCCATTCGTTTCTACCTTTTCCAGTTTCATGTACGTTTTACAGGATACCAGGCATATAGCCGGCACAATAAGTAGCCATCTCATAAAAGCTAATTTTATGGTAATCAAATTAAAGTCCAGCTACTAAGGAGCATTGGCCATTGGGTACTATACCGGGAAGGAATCCTGTAGCATTAACAGGGGGCGGAAGTAATAAGTTAAAAGGGAGAAGGCACCTTTAAGGTAGAAAAACTTACAGAAAGCGCCAATTAATCCTTATGCCGCAGCCGGTGGCCCTTAGCCGCAATTGTTTTACGCACCTCGAATAAAAACTTTTCGGAGGTGGCGGCATCCTGAACCGGCGTGCCGGTTATGGCCAGCAGGTAGGGCGTCAGGTCGTACCCGTGCTGCTTTTTAAACGCTTCCCGGAACCGGGGGCTCCAGTTTTGGTGACGGCTGGTAGTGGTATGACCTATCCGTACAATGACCCAATTGCCGGCGGGCGCCTGCCAGTTGAGTTGACCGGTAGCACTTGTTTTATTGGTAAGGTCAACGATTGATTGTAAGGGTACACATACGGAATCGGGCAACTGCTGTGCGGTTGATTGCCTGCTCTCCCATCCTGTAGAACCATTTTTGGCTTCATACTGATTGATGACGGGTTCATCCGACAGGTAAATGCCGGCGACCTGTAAAGCAGGGCTTGAATGGACGGCATCCGGTTCATCCCCACCCGCTTCCGACGCGGCTTTATCATATACAAAGCGATAGTACAAAGCGGAGACAGCCGGTATGGCATGCGTTACCATTGCATCCGCATTCTGCGCGTCCTGACGGGGCGGCTCCAGGCGTGTAAGGGTGGTAAAATCATATCCATCATTGCTTACCTGCACCAGCAAGCGGTGGGCCCGGAATTGATCAGCACCAGCATGGATGATGATGGAGCGACAGGTAAAAGGTTGTGGGTATTTGTATTGTATCCAGCATAGAGAATCGCTTTTAAAACGGGTCGTCCCCCCACTATTGAATGCCAGGAACTGGACTTTGGCGCCGGGAATGCTGCTGGTAACTTTGGGGATCAATACCGTATCGCTAAAGGCCTGGGTACTATTGGCCGGGTAGGCCAGTATGGCAATATCCTTGTAATAAGCATCATTGGTTTCGGGTTGCGGCAGGGAAATAGTAAGTGCTTCCCCACCCTTCACATATTCTTTACTCCACACCAGTTTTTGCATCGACCCCTCCTGTGTAATATAGGTGGGGGCGCTGGCCGGGGACGGAGCAACGCTACTTTGAACATGGTGTAACCACCCAAGGGCCAGGTACAGACAGCCCGTAAACATAAATAAACTCTTGTGCATCATCAGACAACCTTATCGCCCGTGAAGGTAGGACAATGGAGGGAAAGTTGGAGCTTACAGCTTGAATGAAACACTCGTAATAAAGTGAGCTGTTTTTTGTGGCGTACCGTTGTTATTCCAGAAACGTTCATTCGACAGGTTATTGCCCTTCAGGGATACCCTGAATTTAGGAGCGTCATAGAAAACCGTTCCACTGAGCAAGGTATACTCCGGCACTTTGAAGGAGTTGGCCGCATCAAACCAGGCTGCACCCACATAGTTCACGCCACCTCCGGCGCCCAGGCCCTTGGCTTTTCCTGCCGGCACGGTATAGCTTATCCAGATATTGCCGATATGGTTAGGGCTGAAGGTCACGTTTTTGTTTTTCAAGGCAGGGATCGCCTTGGTATACTCATTTTCATTGTAGCCATACCCGGCAATAATGCTCATTCCCTTCAGAGGACTTGCAATTACCTCAGCTTCTATACCCCTGCTGCGTTGGGTACCATCCTGGAAAGTAAAGCTCTGCCCGTTGACCAGTTCGGTCCTGGTAGAATTGGTAACGTCGATATTATAGATACTGATGCTGCCATTGAGCTTCGTATTGAAGAGATCAAACTTCACGCCTCCTTCCCACTGATTGCCATATTGGGGTTTCAGTACCAGGATGGTATTGTCGGGCTGCGCAATGGGCGCCAGGTTCACAAATCCATTCATATAATTGCCAAACACTGAAACCCTGTTAGGTATCAGTTGATATACCAGCCCGAATTTGGGTGACACAGAAGTTTGCTCGTACGCGCCAACATATATACCGGTGGCAGGGGTTAGGGTTCCTTTAGTAGAAAACCGGTCAATACGCACACTCAGCATGGCCATTAAATCGGTGGTAATATTGACCACATCGGAAACATAGATGCTGGCATTTTTAGAAACGGTATTGGTAGCAGTAAAGCCACGCTGCGCCGAAGCGGCTTCGAATGCAGGCAAACTGACATTCTTAACAGGCCGGCGGATATTGATGGTATCAAAATTGACGGTGGCCCGGTAAAGTTCATTATAGTTATAATTATAATCAATACCAGCTACGAGGCGATTGCGTATGCCCCCGATCTTGAAGTCGCCTATAAAGTTCTGCTGTACTTCTATATTTCCAAATGTTTCCGGTGTTTGGTTTCTTATTACCCTGGCATACATCGAATCATTGATCATGTTCAAGGCGGTCCAGTACATGTTTTTATAGAACCCGACAGAATACAGGTAGTTGGTTTGAGACTTCCATTGGTCTGATATCTTGTATTCCATCTGTGCCTGTATATTGTTGATGCCATTCTTAACATCAATACTGTTGTTGATATAGGATCTATTGTAATCCAATGGCAGGTCTTTGAAGTTACGGGCGCTGATATTGGCAAGATTGCCCAGTGCGAAGGATACCACCGTGTAATTACCACGTGTTGCTTCCATGTCAAGGATAAATTTCAACCGGTCGTTGACCTGGTAAGAGAAAGTAGGGGCAATGGTATAATTCTTAACGAATCCCTGATCCTGGAAACTGCCTTCCGATTGAGCGGCTGCATTTACACGCACCAGCATGGTTTTTTCCTTATTGATGGGTGTATTGATATCGGCAGTTACCCGGCCAAATTCATAGCTACCAGCCGCGAAACTGATCTCCCCACCGAATTTCTCATAGGGTCGTTTGGTTACATAATTGTAAACACCCCCGAAAGTCACATTACGATTACTGCCAAATAAGGTACCCGATGGCCCCTTGATGGATTCGACCCTTTCGAGGATAGCGGGATTCAGCGGAACGATGGCACTTGTTGCCATACCATTGCGCATCCCGATAGTAGTAGAAAATCCACGCATGCTTAACCCCATGGAACCACCAGCCGAAAAATTGGGCACTGCACCTGGAATATTGCGGTACAGATCGGTGCGTTCTATAACCACCTGATCCACCATCAGGGCTCGTCCTACTACATTGTATACCTGGGGATTTTCGAGGTTGCGCAGCGGCATACGGGCCACATATTCGCTGGACTTGAAAACAAACTTGCTTTTGGAATTGGTAACTGTTACTTCCTGTAGTTGGGAGTTGGAAATAGTGATCTGGAGATTCACAGTAATAGTCTTATTCTCCTCGACCATCACTTTCTGGTGAAGGGTTTCATAACCAATAAGGGTTACTTCCAGTTCCTGGGCGCCGGCCGGTACCTTTGCAATCGTGAAAAAGCCTGCTTCATCGCTGATCACACTACGTTCAGTGCCCATTACCAAAACAGTAACAAAAGCTGCCGGTTGATGATCGCTCGTCGTTACCCGTCCTTTAATTGTGCCGGAAGGAGTTTGCTTCCCTATTGCCAGTGCTACAAATGAAAAATTTAATAATACCAAATACAGCCATTTCTTCATAACAGTTCGTAAAATTTGGCGCGAAATTGAAGGATCACAACTGTTATTGAAGTACGGATCGGGAAAACCTGGTTACTAATTTGGAAAACTATTCAATCCGTTTCACTTCCCCCGCATACGCAGGCCCTATAGGCAATGCGATATTTCCCACCCACACATTGCTTTTGTCGATCTTTGTTACCCGGCTTTTAGCTACGAAGTAGGAACGGTGAATGCGGATGAAATCATCAGCAGGTAGTAGCGCTTCCACCTCGGCCATGGTGAGGCGGGTGAGCAGCTTTTGTCCGGGCAGCACAAACTGCATGTAATTGCCACTGCTTTCTACATATAAAATATCGTTCAAATCGACACGTATTTGTTCATAACCACTTTTGATGAAGACAGCCCTGGAAGCCGGTACGGCAGCTGTACTGTTTTTCCGGAGCTCGTATTGCTGACTGGCCTTATTACAAGCTTTTAGAAAGCGGGCCTGGGAAAAAGGTTTTAGCAAATAATCGATGGCATCCAGTTCAAAGCTCTGCACGGCATGTTCGCTATAAGCGGTGGTAAAGATCACCATCGGCGGATCGGAAATAGACCTCAGGAATTCAATACCCGAGATATCGGGCATCTTAATATCCAGGAACAGCAGGTCGACTGTTTCTTTCCGCATAAAATCCATCGCTTCAAAAGCATTGGTAAATCCCTGCACCAGTTCAAGGAAAGGGATCTTCTCCGAGAGGGCTTTCACCACTTCCAGGGCTATCGGCTCATCATCGATTACAATTGCTTTGAGCATATACGGTCACGCTGTTTATTTAATTTTAGGAGCAGGTTTAGCCGTTCCATTGGGATTCACCATCATCCGCAATACCTTGCCCATTTCATCCAGTTCGAAATAGATCCTGAACTCATGTTCATTGGCCAGGAAGAAATGGGTTTCATCCAGGGCCAGCAACTCTGATGGCGGACCATTGTGTGGGCGGGCCATTAGCCGGGCACCTTCCAACGCCACCTCCACCAGTACGCCATTGGCTTCGATCTTATAAGTGCCGGTATACCGTTTGCGTATCGAATCAGGTAGCGGCACTGCCTGCAGGCGAACAGGCAAGGTATAAGGTTTGTTGTACACAATGGCCAACAAATTCCTGGTAATGGGTTCCCGGCTTTCGGTTTCCATATTGCTGAGAAGGATCACACACACATCGTCTTCCGGCACCCGGGCCAGGTTGGTCCTAAAACCAAAGATACCACCGCTGTGGGAAACCATCCGCCGGCCATATAAAGAATCAATGATCCAGCCATAGCCATAATTATTCTTATAAGGGGTATAGGCTTTTTGCATGAGTGGTTTGCCCACCACCTTATATTGTTGCAAGGCCTGGTGCCATCGGTACAAGTCTTCTACAGTAGCATAAATAGCGCCAGCTGCATACGGCACGGAAGAATCAACAATGGGCGCCTCTTTGGTAGGGGCTTCGGTTGAATCGGCATAATAACCCACGGCTTTATCGGTACTGACGAGGTGCCTGAAATCAAAAGCACTGTGTTTCATACCCAGGGGTTCAAAGACCATTTGCCGCATCACGGTCTCATAAGGCTTGCCAGTGGTTTTCTCAATGATGGCGCCTAATAAAAAATACCCTGAGTTGCTGTACCGCCAATTGCTACCCGGCGAAAAATCAAGGGGCTGTTTTTTAATTAAACCAATGATCTCCCCTGGCCTGGCCGATCGCCTGGTTTGGGCCTGCATCAGCTCCACATCACGGGTATAATCCCAGATGCCGGAAGTATGGGTTAACAGCTGTTCTATCGTGATGCTATCTCCCTTGGGATAATCCGGAAAAAAACGGCTTAGTTTGTCAGAAAGCCGCAGCTTCTTTTGTTCCACCAGTTTCAACACCACCGCACTGGTAAACTGTTTGGTAACAGAAGCTATCTGGTACAAGGTATGGGTATCATTGAAGGTACTGTCTTTGCGGTTCTTGAAGCCATAGCCTTTGTGCAGCAATATTTGTCCCTGCCGGGCTACCAATACCGTTCCGCTGAATTTCTCCTGGTTGGTCCAGGCTTGCATCAATTCATCCAATTGATGCGCAGTACTGTCTTGCGTATGGGCAAAGAGGGATAACCCCATGGCCCCTGCCAGGGTGAAGATCTTATGCATAATGTTTGATTTATTTAGATCAGGGTGTAATAGATAACCGTACTACAAATTCATGTTCATGGGTATCAACAGTAATGGCATGTTTATTAGGATATACCATACGCAATCTTTCCACTACATTCTTCAAACCGATACCCGACGCCTCTTTTTCGGGGTCCTGTTCGGACCTTGGATGGACCGAATTGCGCACTTCAAACCGGATGGTTTGTTCATCGCAGGTGAGGGACACGCTGATCCATGATTTCTCCCGCAAACTAATACCATGCTTAAAAGCATTCTCTACAAAGGGGATCAGGAGCATGGGCGCAATGGGATGATCACGACCCTGTTCGGTGATATGGTCTTCAATAAGGATATCGCCCGAAACCTGGGTACGCAGCTTTTGCAAGGCGATGTAGTTATTGAGGTATTCTATCTCCTTGTGCATGGGAATGAAATCGAGGTGATTCTCATGCAACATAAAGCGCATCATATCGCCCAGCATTTGTATACCTGCTGCCGAATCGGGCGCCTTTTCGCGCAAGGCAGTCCCATACAAAGTATTTAGGGCATTGAATAAAAAGTGGGGATTGATCTGTGAACGCAGGAACTGCAGATGGGCCTTCGATTCCTCCAATGCTTTTTCTACACCCCGCAATTGCAGGATCCGGTCTTTGCGTTGCTGGTAGATCAACCAGGAAACGGGTGTTGTGATAAAGAGTTGCATGCCCCAACAGATCATATTAAAGATGAAGATCTTATTCGGCTGTTCCCATCCGTCGAACGTAAAACAGAAATAAGTGAACAGGTAGGTGAACAACAGGAGTTTTAGGAGTGCCCGGATATTGAATACAGGCTTACCCTCATTGCCTGGGAACAGCCAATAGGTATTGGCCATAAACACCAGGAAGGTAGACGGAATAAAACCCACATATATGATCCGGAAAGCAGCGCCCGAAAAGATATTGAATAGCAATATCATCGCCAGTGCGGTCCAATAAACGAGCGCTGCCAAGGTAATCTGATTGAACACGAGTATCCAAAAAGCCCTGTTGTTACGCCGCCGCTCTATATAATTCATGATCAACTCACGCACACAACCCAGCAACAGTACAACACCTACCAGTGACAATGCCCTATCGAACCCCGTGAACAAACTTTGCTGCGGATGATCATTATAACCCAGCAAGGACAATAGTTGGAATCCGCTATAGTTAAAATACCAGGGATGGGCATAATAAGTAGCGGAATTGAAACCCAAGGCCAAAAACCAACTCAACAACGTGTACACGAAAGCAATCAATACCAGCCTCAGCAAAATGGTACTGGTAGCAGCTTGCCAGGATAGCTTTTTAAAGAGGGGAATGATGACCTTATTGACACCAAGATACACCAGGTACAATACCAGAACGGTATTCAACTGCGGGAATAGCACATTGGTATTATAGTTAAAAGCCTGGCCATGCTGGAAGTAAGGTATCTTATAGGCTGGCTCTATTTGTTGATCGGTGAGGGTAAACTTATCCCACAAGTCCCTTGCCATGCGGATGAGCGCAAAAAGGGTAACAAATATCAATTCATGCCTTCTCCACCACAACTTCCCTGGTGTGCCTGATGTATCGGGAGATAATTCCTTAGTCAGCAATGCCATGCGTGATAATTTTCAACAAGATTAGCCCATTATTAAACCGGCTGATTGTAAATGTGACCAACCTGCCCAAAAATGGGACGGAGACGATTATCTGTGATCAAATTAATGGCAGCAGGCTCATTTACCTGGAAAAGGCTCCTGGCTTTTCCGGTAATGTATTACCCCAAGGAGTAACCGGACGTATAAATACCGTAATTTCTTATCAAGGATCAGGTGAAAACACGGATTTTTTGCCCGTCAATAGCCGGTACATTTATTACGCCTTCATATCGTTAACTAAAAATCCATCAACTTATGAAGCTTCATCAAAAAGCTAGTTCCTCCACTCCCAATTGTGGTGCTGACCCGGCCGTGGCACTCAAGCAAATGTTTATCGACATGACGATGGGCACGCGCATCAATGCCGGGCAATGCCCCGTACGGCGGGCCGTATTCCTCAAACTCCATGGGGTAGCCAAGGCCGCTTTTATTGTAACGCCTGGCCTGCCGCAGGAATACCGCGTAGGTATTTTTGCCAAAGAATATTATGATGCCTGGGTGCGTTTTTCGAGTGATACAGTACCCGGCGCTCCTGATCTCAAAACAACCGTAGGCGTGGGCATTAAATTATTTGATGTACCCGGCAAGAAATTATTGCCCGAGGATGAAGATGCTACTACTGCCGATTTCCTGCTGCAAAACATGGATATCTTTTTTGTAGATACGGCAATGGACATGTGCGAGTTTACCTATGCCGGGGCAGTACTGCACGACTATGGTAAATACCTGGCCGATCATCCCCACACGGCCGAGATCTTGAAAGAGATGGAAAAAGTGGTGCCCAGCTGTCTTACCACGCCTTACTGGAGCGGCCTGCCCTATTCATTTGGCACCAGGTATGTAAAATATAAACTGGAACCCATTCCCCCACCCTTTGGCGCACCTCCCGGACAAAACAACGCCGACTATTTGGAAGCGGACCTGCAGGCCCGGCTCAACATGGGCGAAGCACAATTCAGGTTCATGGTGCAGTTCCAGACAGACCCTGTTAAAATGCCATTGGACAAAGCCACGGTGCCCTGGTCGGAAGAAGATTCACCGCCCATACAACTGGCCACGCTGGTGATACGCCAACAGGACATCAGTGTACAGGGACAAGCGGCTTATGGTGAAAACCTGTCGTTCAATCCCTGGCGCACATTGCAGGAGCATGAACCACAGGGAAGCATCAGCGATGTACGCAAAACAGTATACCAGGCAGGCGCTGCCCTGCGTCGTTTCAAAAATGGGGTACCGGCTGTAGAACCACAACATCCGCGTGAACTGAATCAACCATAATCCATCCTGTAAAAAACATTCTTATGAATCAAAAAGATATCATCAAACTGTCTATTTATCCGGCTATTGGTATTGCCCGCATAGGCAATTCGCCCGAATACTTTTTAGCGTCTGATATACCTGATCAGGCGCCTTCGCCCGAAGGGGGATATAAAGACGGTAATAACCTGTTCAAAAAACAAGTGCCCCGGTTCCGCATATATGCCCTGGACAATGAGGGGAATACGCTTGGAGAAGTATACAATGGCGCGGATGGGCTGGAAGTGAAAATAGAGTGGACAGTACACATTGCCAATCGTAAAGCTGCCTGGTACCAGTTTAACAATGCGCTGGACCTGGGCGCCAACTCCATCCCCAGCACGCACCGCAATGGTGGTGTTACGGGTACCGATCGTACCAACCTGGTGATCGATCCCGGCACCCGCACCATTTCTGGCCCCAATAAAGCAGGGGCCGAATACCAATTCAATACAGGCAAATTTTTCGATACCCCTGTTTCATTGGGCGAAATACGTACAGATAGCAAGGGCCGCCTGCTGGTATTTGGCGGCGATGGCAAAAGCGTTTCCCGGTTTGGTATTCCTGCCATCACCTTTGCCAACAATGATGGCTGGCATGATGATGTATCGGATGGAACAGTAAGGGCCACTGTGACCATTAATGGACTCACCTATGAAGCCAGTCCCGCCATGGTAGTATGCACGCCCCCTAATTTCGGGCCAGGACTTTTCTCACTCGTCACCATGTATGATGTAGTATATGATCTGTATGTCCGGGAAGGCTGGTTGCAGGCGCCCACGCGGATCAGTTTTTGGGAACATATTTATCCCATGTTCCACCGCATGAGCAGCGCACAATGGGTGAATGAAGGTTTCTTTATGTTGTTTGGCACCAACTCGCCCAGCGATTTCAACAATCCAGACCTGATCAAAGTGTTAAGTGATCCTGCTCCACAACACCAGGCGCAACGCACGCATATATTCAACTGGTTCCGCAATACAGCATCGGATACGTACCAGCCCGATCTTATTCCTCCATATTATGGTGATCTGTTTGGTGATTACGAAAAACAACCGCATGTTGACCTGTCGGTCACAGCTACGCAATATGCCCTGTTGCACCGCTGGGCCGAAGGAGATTTTGAAACAGGTACTCCACCCGTAGCCGTACCCTTTGATGAATTGACACCGTCGCAACAAACAGCGGCCTTATTGAAAGCGCCGTTGGAAGAATGCCTGGGAGGTCCTTTCCATCCGGGTATTGAGATCACCTGGCCCTTCCGGCATTTAAGCATGTGGATGGAACCTTTCCGCCTGAAATTATTGCCGGCCAACAAACCGGTATCGGATGATTATGGTCCGTTGCTTACGCCTGCTATTGCGATGAGCGCTGGCGGTCCACTGGATGGCAGTGGCCCCGGTTCTATCACGCGTTGGCTGGGTGTGCCCTGGCAAACGGATGAAGCCAGCTGCTTGTCGGGTTATGATACCACCCTCTATTTACCCATCCCTTCGTTCTGGGCAGCGCGGGTACCCAATCATATATTGAGTATGGACAGTTACAACCGGGCCACGCATGAAGGACTGAATACAGGTCAACGTTTAAAACATTTTGCTTACCGGGTAGATTGGCTGCGTGATTTCAGTGCCTCGTATGTAGGGCGTATCAATAACATGATCTCCAAATGGCATGAGTTGGGTGTGATCAGTCAGCATACCAGCACGGCTGGTGAAGCCAATCAATTCTTACCAACAGAATGGTGGGTAGAAACGCACCGGGATGGACCAGGTGGTGATGACCCCACTTATGTGCAGGTATTGCGGGCCGAGCAGGACCTGCTGCAGCCGGTACTCAAAGGCAAGAAAGCCCTATTCATGGCCGAAGAAGCGCCCCGTGCCGTAGCACCCAGAGAAAGCAGACCTTTAAAACGACACGAATTATAAACAAGCAAACTACTTTACCAGTGGTCATAGCAGGTGGTGGCCCCGCAGGGGCCGCCACCGCTATTGCTTTGCGCCAGCGGGGTATCCCCTGCCTGGTATTGGAACCAGCTGCCCTGCCCGTTAAAGCCGGAGAAACCATTCCGCCCAATGCCTTGCCGGTGTTTCAACAGTTGGGCATTGGTCACTTGCTGCAATCACCTCAGCATATACCCTGTACCACCAATACCGTGATCTGGGGCCATGAGCAACCTGTATCCCGTCATTTCTTTGCCGAACCGAATGGCAATGGCTGGCATATCAACCGTGCTTACTTTGAACAGCAGTTACAACAATATGCCATAGAAAAAGGTACCCAATGGCATACCGGATGGAGTTTTACCGGTATGGAAGAAAAAGACGATCATGTGCTGATCCACTGCATTTCCCCTGAAGGACAAAATAACGTACTGCCTGCCTGCTTTGCCGTAGATGCCAGCGGCCGCAAAGCCAGCATGGCCCGTAAAGCAGGGAGCAAAAGAGAAAGCCTTGACCGGCTGACGGGCTACTATGCCTTGTGGCCTGCTTTACCGGAAGCCCTGGTGAACACCACTTTTATTGAAGCCAGCGAACAAGGCTGGTGGTATGCGGCCTCCCTGGCCAATGAGCAGGCCGTAATCAATTTTATGACCGATGCCGATCTGCACCAATTACCCGACAACAGCCTGCCCGATTGGCTGTATGAACAATTGCAACACACCTCGCATTTAAAAGCCATGCTGCAAGCCAATCACCCACAACAGCTGCAGCAGGTAATTGCACGGCCTGCATCTACCTCCTGCCTTACCCAACCGGCTGGCGCCTATTGGCTGGCTGTAGGTGATGCTGCCTGCACCTACGATCCGCTCACTTCTTACGGCATCACTGCCGCCCTGGGTGGGGGTATCTATGCTGCCCTCGCCATCAGCGACTACCTGCACGGCAATACTTCGGCCCCCGATGCCTATTGTTACGTACAACAAACCACTTTCAACAACTGCCTGGCCATGTTGCAGCATCAATATGCGCTGGAACAACGCTGGCCCGATAGCCTGTTTTGGCAGCGACGGACGGCAAAAGCAGTTACCGAGGATTCCTCGGCAACTCCCGATTTCACAAAGCCATTAAGGTGAACCAGGCACTTTTCGAGCATTTTGGAAGAGCAGAAATTGAAGACACATCCAGTTATTTCCATTTTGGAAACATCTGTCCCACAACGCAAGCATAACCAGCAAAAGTTTTCTATTTACTGGTAATCCTTTAACTTAAAGGGCGATTAATCCCTATTCCATCACTCTACAGCAACACATGAATCCTTTTGCCAGTATAGAAGACAAACTCGGTTACCCCTTGCCCGAATCCTGCAAAGCCTTCTTCCTAGCTACCGACAATCACCAGTATATTGACAAAGTATTTCCCCGCATTTTACAGGATGGGTATATCACCCAGGGCTGGATAGAAGGCATGGTGACCATTGACAGTTTTTGGGAGCACAACAAATACATGCGGGAGCATGTTGTTGACTTGCAAACGCATTTTGAGAACCCTACAGACTATGTGGAATCGGCCTGGCTCTACACCATTATTTTAGGCGTCAACATGTCTATTTGTATGGCGTTAAATGGTTTACACAATGGCAAGATTTATAGTGTAGACAATGGTGATTTTGGGATCATCTACCAGGCCGACAGTCTGGAACAGTTTCTGCAGCAATTAACGCCACGTACTGTATAATGGCAAATCCTCCTTATCTTACCGCCTGCTATGAAAGAAATACTACAACTGAAAGTATCTTTACTGCATTCAAAACCACTCATTTGGCGCCAAATATTGGTGCACAAAGACATCAGCTTTTTCGACCTGCACCAGGTAATACAAATAGCCATGGGATGGGACAATACGCATTTGTTTGAATTTGACCTGCAAGGCTACCGGGTAGGGATTGTGGATGAAAGAGAAAAGAACATGGGCTACGGTAGTGACCAGGTTATCGATTCCAAAACGGTTAAGATCAGTGATATTGTTACCGCCTCCCGTGAGGTATTCAAATACCTGTATGATTTTGGTGATAGTTGGGCACATCATATTAAAGTGGAGAAATCCATGGCCCCCGATAAAACCTTGACCTATCCGCTATGCCTGGATGGGGAGATGAATTGTCCACCGGAAGACTGTGGCGGCATTCACTTCTTTTACCATTGCCTGGAGGTATTGAAAGATAAAAAACATCCGGAGTACAAATTCATTGCCCAGCAGTTTGACAAGAAATACAATCCCGACCTTTTCGACCGGATCAAGATCAACCGGGAATTGACCAGGTGGAGCAAGGAATAAATGCTAAACATCCGGGAATTCAAAGAAGCAGACAGACCTTACCTACAGCAAATATTCCTGCAGGTAAGGCAAGGTCATTTTACCTGGCTTGATACCAGCACCTATTATTTGGGATCCTTTGATACAGCAACTGCCGGCGAACATATTTTAGTGGCCCATGTAGGCAACACCATTGCCGGTTTCATATCTCTGTGGCTGCCCGATAACTTCATTCATCATTTATATATCGACAACCACTATCAGGGCCAGGGAATAGGCACGCAATTATTAAACACAGCACGCACCTGCCTGCAAACACCTATTGGACTAAAGTGCCTGGAAAAGAATACGACAGCCATTGACTTTTACAAGCATTACGGGTTTACGGAAAAGGAAAGGGGTGAGTCCGGTGAAGGGGCCTATATTTTCTTTGAGTATACATAACCTTCCATAAAAAAGGGCCGCCTGGAAAGGCAGCCCCACATTTAGTAACGAGAAAAAAACAAAGGTTAATAGTTTGGGTTTTGTTGGGCATTTTCATTGGCATTGCGCACACTTTCCGGAATAGGCAGGGTCCATTCACGGTCATTGGGTTCCAGCCGGCAATCACCGGTAGGTGAAATCGCAGCATTACCACAGGTGCTTCCCCGCTGAATCAGGCGGGTAGTTCGCTTCAGGTCAAAGAAACGGTGTCCCTCTCCTACCAATTCCCTTCTTCTTTCATTGGCAATGGCATCCAGCAACAGGCTGCCCGTTAAACCTGTCACCGGTACATAGCCATTAATGCGGGCGGCCCGCAATGCATTCAGATCATCCAATGCCAACCCTTCCTGGGCATTCCTGGCCCGGGCCTCGGCCCTGATCAGGTACATTTCACCCGTACGTAAAGCAGGAAAGTTGGTCTGTCCATCGGATACAGTTCCTTTACCACGGTATTTGGTCAACGACAGCTCGCCAGCGGCCGGGGTAAAGAAGGCACTATAACGGATATCGTTATTTCTTATCAACCCGGAAGTGCCTGCAACAGTTGCTATTTCCAGGGCAGGCCTGAAGTAGTTACGGGCATTGGTAGCAAAGTATACCAGGAATGAAGGGCCTTGCTGGCCAGTTTCAAACTGCACATTCCAAATGATCTCGCCCCGGCTGGTTTGGTTGTACATACCAGAAAAAGCTGCCTGATCAAGATTCACCAACGGACGTTCAGCAATGACCTTATTGGCAGCAGCGATGGCTTCGGGCCACATACCGGCATATAAGTATATCCTGGCCAGGATGGCATATACTGCCGGCAGGTCTATATTGGGCCGTGTAAGCCCCGTTACCGGATTGATGGGCACATCTACATTACCCAAGAGGGTAACAGCTTTGGAAAGGTCATTAAATAGAGAATCATAATAATCCTTATTGGCCAGGCGGGCTGGCTTTACATTGGGTTGCACAATGAACTGGGTGCTGTAATAGAGCGCCAGATCGGTCGTGCTGTTCCGGTCGTACTTTGTTGCAAAATAACGCATCAGGTCAAAATGTGCCAGGGCACGCAAAGCATACGCCTGTCCTTTGATGCGATTGGCCAGCAATTGCTTATCGGGTGTAGTGAATTTATCAATATCCCGCAGTACTATATTGGCATTGGATATAACCCCATAAGGCGCTGCATACAAAGTAGCAATCTGCGCCGTATTGGGTTGATACAGCCAATCGGCCATGGCTCTTGAGTTGGACAAGGTTTGCAGGGTTTCGTAAACATTGTCGCTTAATACATCAGGCATCAACACCCATCCCGATCCGGTACCACTGCCCGAACCAATGTAATTGGCGCTCCTAAGAGCAGCATAGGCGCCATTCAGTACTTCTTCTACCTGTTTAATACTCGATGGATTGGCAAGGGCATCGAGGTTAAATTCAGGATACAGATCGATCAGGTCCTTTTTGGAACAACCCTGTAAAACCAGGCTGACCATACACAAGGGTAAAATATATCGCTTTGCTATTTTAAACATACTATTTGCTTTGTAGTGATGAGGGAAACAAAAATTGAATTAGAAACCGATTGATAAGCCAACAGTGGTTTGTATCAGCGCAGGATACTGGGCTCCTGTTAATGACGTGCCCACCATTTCAGGATCAAAGCTTCTGAATTCAGTCGATGTCCACCAGTTTTGTCCCTGGACAAATACTCTTGCCGACCTCAACTTGGCAGCATTGAGCCAGGCAGATGGCAGGTTGTAAGCCAGTGTTACATTGCGCAAACGCCAGAAGCTGGCATTCTCCATGAAACGGGTAGTTTGTGTTTGGAAGGCATTGCCACCCGTTGATGTAGGACGGGGCACATCGGTTTTATCACCTGCTTGTTTCCATTCCCGCAACACATCTACCACCATATTATCTACAAAGTAGGTTGGGTTGGTAACATTGGTCCGGTCGTTGTTGTACATATACCGGTTGAGGAAGAAATTCAATTGCGCGCTGAGCTCAATCCCTTTAAAGGATACAGAAGTATTGATACCTCCAAACCAGGGCGCATCAGAAGTACCCAGTATTACTTTATCGTTGGTATTAAAGGTGGGCGTAGTTGATTTGTCCAGCTTATTGTACAGGGCATTGCCGGTATTGGGATCTACACCCGCATACTCTACCAGGTACAAGCTATTGATGGGTCTTCCTTTGGCCAGAATGGTGAGGCCTACTACGGTAGAATCCCGTTTCAACTCCAGTACCCTATTTTGGTTATAGGTAATATTGGCATCCACCGTCCAACGGAAATTTTTGGTTTGTATCACATCTCCGCGCAATGTAAGTTCAACCCCACGGTTCCTGAGCTTTCCGAAATTGCCATCAATAGTGGCAAAGCCGTTCAAAGAAGGATCGATGGGAATACCATAAAACAGGTTTTGCGTTTGCCGGTCATACAATTCAACCGTTCCTGATATACGTTGTTTCAACAAGGCAAAATCAACACCCAGGTTAATGGTACGGTTGGTTTCCCAACGCAGGTCAAGGTTACCCGGACTGCTGATGCCCCAACCACTGATGCCTGCATAGGAACTACGGGCAAATAAAGGAAGCGCATAATTGGCACTGGCATTGTTCCCATTGGTACCAATGCTCAGGCGTACCTTTAATTCATTCACCAGTTCTACATTGCGCAAAAAGTCTTCATTGCTCAAAACCCATGTAAGACCCACTGATCCAAAGTTTCCATAACGATTATTGAATCCAAAGCGGGATGATCCATCGCGCCTGCCCACCAGGTTGAGGTAATACTTATTGTCGTACCCATAATTGACCAGCGCGAAATAAGATTGCAGACCGCTTTCTCCGCCACCGCCTGCCAGTTGCGGAATATAGTTGGGATTGGTAACACTACCTGCCGTGATACCCGTTTCATTTTCAAATCCATTGGTAAAACCAAAACCGAGGAAGCCAAAATTGCGACTCCTGTTCTTGACCAATTCAAAGAAAAGGCCGCCATCTATTTCGTGTTTACCAAACTCTGTTTTATAGTTCAGCGAGGTAGTACCAGTATACCGCAGGTTACGGGCAAAGTTCCTGTTCAAAGCGCCTTGCCGGGCCCTGCCTGCAGATACGCGAGGGCTGGTAAAGACCTCTCCTTCTGTTTGTCCGTAATCAACACCCCAGTTGGTACGTATAAACATCCCCTTTACAAAGGGCATATGATACTCCAGGTAGGCAACACCAATACCTTTTAGCTGCAAGGAAGTATTGTGGTTGAGGAATAGCTCCATGGCGCCATTGGGTTGGCCCGAAGTAAACTGACCGGTACCCGCACCACCTGTTTCCTGGTATTCGCCGGTACGTGGATCAATATCCCTTTCATAAGGATTGCCCCAACGAATGGCATTGAGCGGCGAGTTGGTGGTAGTAACTCCTTCGCCGGTAGGATTCAGTTTGGAATAACCACCTTGCAGGCTGATACCGAAGCGCCAGTTCTTTACATTGTTGTCTACGTTCACCCGTACAGTATAACGTTTCAAACCGGTTGTTCTCAAAATACCTTCCTGGTCCAGGTAAGACAAGGATCCAAAGAAGCGGCTGTTTTGACTGCCGCCGCTGGCGCTTATCTGGTGCTGGTGGGTAACACCTGAACGAAAGAGGGCATCGCGCCAGTTAAAATTTACTTTACGTAAGCTATCTGCCTGCGCTGGTGTCCAGCCAAAAGGATTTCCCCGTTGTAATTCATAATCTATTTTTTGCTGACTGTTCATCAGTTCCAGCCGGTCCTTGGGCAATTGGCTGAAACCCAGCTGGCCATCATAGTTCAATTGTAATTGGCTGGCCTTTCCCCGGCGGGTGGTGATCACAAGTACCCCATTGGCGCCGCGTGAACCATAGGCAGCAGTCGCTACCGCATCCTTCAACACTTCAATACGCTCAAAATCGCCCTGGTTAACAGAGGCAAAATCAGCAGCAGAGATCTCAATACCATCCATGATGTATAAGGGTGCATTGTTACCATTGATAGAACCATTGCCGCGTATGCGTACCATGGCATTCATGCCCGGCTGACCACTATTGGCAATGACCGATACACCGGCAGCCTGTCCTTGCAGCGCCTGGTCAAACGAGGCCATGGGCTGTCTGCGTACATCCGCCGAGGATATCACTGCCGAAGCGCCTGCAAACTTTTTGCGTTGCACCGTAGTATAGCCTGTTACTACCACTTCGTCAATAAGCGTACCTTCTATTTCCAGGTTAATGTTGAGTGTATTTCCTTTAACAGGCGCAATGGTTTTCCGGTATCCTACCGAGGTAATCACCAGGTTTTTGGTAGCAGCGGGTACTTCAATTACAAATGCACCCTCTGCATCGGCCCTGACAGCTACTCCATTCTTCTCAGTACTAATGGTTGCACCGGGCAAGGGAGCGCCGGTTTTCGCATCTGTAATTTTACCGCTGATCTTTTGGGTTTGGGCAAAGGTGAGATGAAAGCAAAGTAACGTCAATACAATGGTTAGCCCATAGCACTTTCGCATGAGACAGTAGTTTTGATGAAATCTAAAATTCGCGGTAAACTCGATTGGAATGTTCGCTAATATCTGATCAACCTGTTGCAACCCACCAACGGATCGCAATAAGGCATCATATACCATTAAGGTGAGATAACTGGTTATGAATAGCAAAAAGATCCCTGTATCCCTGATCAGGTGCGGGATACAAAGGATCAAAGCAATGTAGGTTGATTGTTTTTAGCAGGCTGCCGGTCAGAAGTAAGTGGATATCCCTACCTGGAAGCCAGCGACTTTGGTAGCGGGATTACCCAGCAGGTCCCTGCGCCACTCACGCCGGTAATTGGCCCTGAATACCGTTTGAGCCGTTGGCCGGAAACTGATAGCAGGAACAAGGGCTATTACATGATCATAAATATTACCACCCGTTTGTTTGAACTTGCCCACATTATAGTCGGCATATTCGGCCCGCAAAGCAATATTGATCACCGCATGGTCCCAGTCAAAGATCCGTTTCCTGATCAGGGGTTGAACGATATCTAAAAAGCCTCCGTGTTGTTTGCGGCCAAATTGTTCAGTATAATTATCCGGCAGTTGCACAAAGTTCCAGGCCCATTCGCCATTGAGATAGGTTTTCAAACCAGGCAATGTATTGTTGAAATCAACCGCTACCACATCCACCCGGCGCTTTTTATCCAGCACAATGCCATCCTCTTTGAATTTATTATAGATACCTCCCATATAGGAAAGGCCCAGTTCACCAAATTTTCTATGTTTAATGGCAAACTTACCTGTAAACAAAGGGCTGCCATTGAAGCTCTCTTCAAAGCGGTCTTTATTTTCCTTACTGGCAGGTAAGTAGGTCCTGTTTTGCGTATTGGCAATGATCTTATCATCAAACCCATTGGTAAGGTATAGTTCATAAGCGTATACCCAATCATTGCTGAACTTTTTACCATAGAGGCCAAACCCTACATTGCTCCAGGTAGCTGGCAATAACTGCGTGGCCGAAATGGGCCTGTCAACAAACTCCCATTTGGGACCGTCATGGTTTTGGTTAAAGGCGCCGATGGGGTTCATAATGATCCCTCCCCGCACATTGAGCAAGGGAGCCAATTCAAGATCAACCGAAGCAAATTCAATATTGATCTCTTTGGTGCCATCTTCAAACTCAATTTCAGTCAGGAATTTGATCCGCCGGGATATGGAAGAAGACAGGAAAAGGGTAAGCCTTCTCATCTGAAACTGATGCCCTTCGGTGACACCATTTTCTCCGAAGTATTGGTAATTGGCTTCGGCATAGCCACCAATGGCAACCGGCAATTTTCCCAATTGCAAAAAGGGACGGTTGTACACGGCATCCATATTCATTTGAAAGGAATCGGTTTTAACCGGTATACGCCGCAATAATTCCGGATCGATCTGCGCGGTAAGTGTAGAAGCGATGAGACATCCGATGGCAATAAGTAAAGCTGGTTTCATGATTTGCGCAGGTCTATAAATAATTGTTGATTGTTTACCGTAACGGGAAAGGTACGCAGGTCGCGCTCGGCCGGACCGTTTGTTACACGGCCTTTGTTATCGTATTCACTGCCGTGAGCAGGGCAATGCAAATGCGTACCAGCTACCTGCAGCTCGGCACCCTGGTGGGCACATTGCATCCAGATAGCTGCATACTCTGTATCGCTGAAGCGATAGATACAAATAGGAAATTTCAATTCTTCATGGCGTACCACTACATACGAACGATAACCTGCGTGGCCCTGCTGATTGGTCTTAAAATCATCTTTGTCAATAACCATCCCATCCTTATTCAACCGCCCGTTTACGAAATGGGTGGTTTTACAAGCCGATAATCCGGCAGCCAGGCCTGTCATGGACAAACAGGCAGTACAACTGCTTACAATAAATTCCCTTCGTTTCATGTTGGAAGTAACTTTATAAGGATTCAAGAAATTGGATCAACTTTCGTTTGTCATCCGCACTTAATTGCCGGTAGCCATTACTGCTTTGCTGGCCTTCGCCACCATGCAACTGGATAGCAGCTTCAATACTATTGGCCCGGCCATCATGTAATAAAAAATATTGGCCGCCCTGCGATCTTTTGGATAGCCCCAGTCCCCATAAGGCAGGTGTGCGCCATTCGGCCGTAGTAGCCGTTCCTTCCGTATACCCATCATCAAGGCCCGGCCCCATATCATGCAACAAAAGGTCGGTATAAGGAAAAAAGGTAGCATGTGCAAGGGGAGCGATTGGCGATGGGCCGGTCTTCATTTCGGGCAGGTGACACTTGCCACAACCAATTTGCGTGAAGATCTTTTTACCGGCTATTACCATGGCATCTTCCGGTGTGCGTTGTATGGGTGCTTTCAATGTCTTAAGATAAGCTACCACATCGATCACTGTTTGATTGCTCACTTCGGGGTCCACCTCCAGGTTACTATAAGTGTCATGGGGGTCATAAGTAGAGGTAATACCCATGTCCTGGTTATAAGCATTCACCGTTTGGTGCAGCAGGTCGTAAGCCGCTGCTTTCTTGCCAAACCGCCCGATGTATTTGCCGTTTTGTGTAGCTGCCTGGGGGCGTTCGAACAGGTAGCCTGGAATGGTGATCCAATTGGGCTTACCCGAAATACCATCACCGTCCAGGTCAAGCGGATCCGCATGGGCCAGCAGATCGGCATCCGTTACAGCGTCCAGGAAACCCAGTCCTGTATTGGCAGGTGGGGTGAATTTAGAGAAAGTGGCTCCTATGGGTATCTGCTCGGGCTGGTAATTGGTAATCGCACGGTGTTGTAATTGGGGCCCTCCGGCATGCAGGAATTTATTGCCGGTACTATCTGTTTGCCCAAACCGCGTCAGCGTAGAAAAAGGATGGCCTTTGCCATCGCCGGCATGACAGGAGCCACAGGAAGTAGCTACAAAAAGTGGACCCAGTCCTTTTTCAGGCGTAAAAATATCATCATTAAAGGCTACATCTCCCCGGATGAATTGAAGTGATTGTTCGCCTGTCAACCCTTCTACCGGACCGTCCAGTATTTCTTCTTCTGCAGGCCCTTTGGGTAATAATTTCTCACAGGCCTGGAACAGGACGATGGCGGTGAGGATACTCCCGATAACCAGCCCTTTTTTAGTTATGGCTTGAAACATTTTTAGTCTTGTCTAAATTTATATTTATACAAGACTAACACTTTTTTATGATATGCCAAAATAATTGAGGCATTGCGACACATATACAACAATGCTTCAAATCGCTCCCTGTGACCTAACCTGGAATCCAGAGCCGCCCGTTGACTGGTAGCCTGATCAGCCATAGCAGGAGCATAAACTGGCCAGGTCCTATTGTCAGATATTCCGTATATGTTCCGTATATATCAGGTAGATATTACGTATATATCACGTCCCTTATAAGTACGGAATATCTACGTATTGTGAACGTAATGGTAACGTAATAAGAACGTTATATCAGTAAGTGCTTAATACTTTATCCATGACCTTTGCATGGATGGGCCGTGGATGAAACAAGTGTAGACTGATAATCAATTGAGTAGATAGAACTGTAGGCAGGAGGAAGGTAGGCGGGCGCTATATTAATGCCAGGCTCTATCATTGACCGTCTGATCAACCTGTTTGGCTATCAGAATACGGAACAGGAGATCAATGATGTGCTGGGTAAAACAGTGAAGTAGTGTTTGCGTTGGAGAAATAGCCGATGTGGACAAGAGGTTATGGTCTCCTGCCACTCCAGGCCATTTTCATATACCGGTTGCCGCCCTTTAACTCTTCCAACATTTGGTTCAGGCGCTTTTGTTGGGTGGCTTCCAGTTTGGCCCTGGTGATCCAGCCGATGTAGTCATTCTGTTGATAAGGAGGCCGCTCTTTGTAGGCGTCCATCAATTGATGAGTGGTTAGTGCCTTGCGGATATGAGCAGGCATGGGGTGAATATCCCTGGTGAGGGTATTTTGTTTTTTCATGGAAGAGGCCATAATAGACAATTTTGATTGGTGTTTATTTCAAATGCTGTTCCTGTAGCCGTTGTTTTACCTGTTTGATGCCCCTGGCATAGTTCTTCCGGGCCTCGCCCAGTATAATATCGCGATGGGGGTTGAGTTTATCGGCATATTGATCGGACCACATGCCAATGGCGATGATCACGGGCAACAGGTCGATGCCCTTTTGTGTTAAGCTATAAATAAGTTTCTGCTTGTGCTCTTTGCTCTTTTTCTTCACAATGATCTTTTGCTTTTCCAGCATGGCTAGCCTGTCGGCCAGTATATTGGTAGAAATACCTTCAGCCGATTCCAGGAACTCGCCATAATAGCGTTTGCCAAAGAACATCAGGTCCCTTATTATTAGGAGTGTCCATTTATCACCAAAGACCTCCAGCCCGAAATTTAGAGGACAGTCTGACCGCATAAATAACCTGTTGAAGTACCTTGCAAAAATACAGGAGTTATTTTGTACTTTTGCCACTCACTTGTAAAATACAAGTGGTTTAATTTTATGAAAAGAGTAGTTATAACCGGCCTGGGAGCGCTGACTCCTTTGGGCAATGATGTAGCCACCTTTGGCAAAAATTTATTTGATGGACAGAGCGGCGCCGGCCCTATTACCCGCTTTGATGCCACTCTCTTTAAGACCAAATTCGCCTGTGAGATCAAAGGTTTTAATGCAGCTGATTTCCTGGACAAAGCCGATATCCGTAAGACGGACCCTTTTACGCAATACGCCATGGTGGCAGCCGACCAGGCCGTAAAAGATTCGGGCCTGGACTTCAGTAAAATGGATCCTTTTGCTACGGGCGTCATCTGGGGTTCGGGCAATGGGGGTATGGCCACCTTTGAAGAGCAGGTAAAAGAATATGCCACGGGCAATTTTGTACCGCGCTTTAGTCCCTATTTCTGTCCTAAGATCATCGTCAATATTGCAGCCGGGCTTATTTCCATGAAATACGGCCTGATGGGTATCAATTATGCCACCGTATCGGCTTGCGCCACTTCCAATACAGCGATCATGGATGCGTTTAACTATATCCGCTGGGGCAAGGCCAAAGTAATGATCACGGGTGGTTCGGAAGCGCCTGTTACGGAAGCCTCCATTGGGGGATTCAGTTCCATGAAGGCCCTTTCGGCCCGCAATGATGATCCTGCCGGCGCGTCCCGTCCTTTTGATGTAAACCGGGATGGTTTTGTAATGGGTGAGGGCGCTGGTGCGCTGGTGCTGGAAGAATATGAGCATGCTAAACAAAGAGGTGCCACGATCTATGCAGAGCTGGCAGGCGCTGCCATGACAGCCGATGCCTATCATATGACCGCTACGCATCCCGAAGGACTGGGCGCTTATATGGCCATGAAGTTTGCGTTGGAAGATGGTGGACTGAATACGTCTGATGTAGACTATCTCAATGCGCATGCTACCTCTACACCGGTGGGCGACTTAAGCGAAGTGGCCGCCATAGCACGTTTGTTTACAGAAAAAGACAACCTGTCGGTAAGTGCTACCAAGTCCATGACTGGCCATTTACTGGGAGGTGCAGGGGCCATAGAAGCCATCGCCGCCATCCTGAGTATCAGGAACTCCCTGGTACCGCCTACCATCAACCTCACCAATCCCGATCCCGCCATACCTGGCTGGATGCATATTGTGAGTGGCAAAACCATTGAAAAGAAAGTGGATGTAGCCATGAGCAATACCTTTGGCTTTGGTGGGCACAATGGCATTGTGGTATTCAAGAAAATATAAAAGGAACTCAATAAGTAAAGTAACAGGGGGAGCGAGCTATTCGTCTTCCCCTGTTGCTTTTATACCTGTGGTGGTAAAAACGATCTTCTTTTGTTTGTACAGGCCGCCGGTGGTCATCTTAAAGGTCTTTTTGCTCATACCGAAAAAGCTATAGATATCATCAGGCGATGACTTGTCATTATAGGGCAGGTAACCATTGTTCTCACCCAGGAGGCGCATTACCTTGGCGGCCTCATCTTCTACGCGCTGATACCCAGGCTTACCAATTACCACATCGATCTTATTGTCGGGTGAAATACTTTTGATGTATCCTTTGAAGACATAGCCTTCGGAAATATGGCGGTAAATTTCATTGAAATGGAGTACGCCGGTATGCTGGTGGTTAATGATCATTACATAACCAATATCGGTACGCCGCCATACAGTAAGGTCAACGATATCCATTTCCTTTACGGTCAGCACTTCATTGCTCAGGAAGGGTTCCAGTTTTTCGGTGGCAGCTACCCGGCCTGTTTGCTCATCAATGTATATTTTCACCAGGTACCGGCCGCCTGCCCGCATGCCCATCAACTGTTTTGATTTGGGAACAAATATATCCTTCATCAGGCCCCAGTCCATGAACGCCCCCTGAGGTGTAACGGATACCACTTCCAGCATCACGATCTCCCCTACCGTACCCAATGGTTTTTGGGTGGTGGCAATGAGGCGCTGTTCTGAATCGTGGTACACGAATACGGTGAGCTCATCGCCTTCCTTGGCCCCTTTGGGCACAAAACGTTTGGGCAACAGGATGCCATCGCCCCCATCTTCCAGGTACAACCCAAAATCCACTGTTCTGATTACCTTCAATGTATTGTACTCACCTACCTTGATCATATTGTATTACAGTTTCTGAACGAAATAATGGGCAAAGGTAACTCTTATTCATCAGCGGCATACTTAATACCGGCAGCTTTCCGGATGGCATCGAGGGTTTCCATTAGGGCAAGGGTATCGGCAAAGCGCATGACAGGGCTTTCTGTAAGTCCTTTTTGTAGGCATTCGGATACATGGCGTGCCTCGTACTGATAGCCAAAACCTTCTTCTTTAGCCACTTCAATCACTTCGCAGGTATCGAGGCGGCCCGGATACCATTCCAGGCGGGCAGCGGTATCAAAAAAGCGGGTAGTCAACCTTAAGCGCCCTTCGGTACCACAGATATCGGCCTCCGTGGCCAGGTCGGTGGCAAAAGTGGAGAACAACTGGGCCATCGCGCCATTGTTGTATTTGAACAATACGGCACACTGTTCATCTACCCCGGTAGCAGCAGGCGTCATGGTGGCTTCTATTTCATCGGGCCTGCCCAAAATGCTCATGGCCAGGAAGGCATTGTAAATACCAATGTCCATCAGGGAACCACCTCCCAGAGCAGGATCGTATAACCGCGGCGACACGGGCGGCAGGGGCCTGAAACCAAAGTTGACCAATACGCTCTTCACCGTACCCAGCTTGCCCTGCTGCAGTAATTCCTGCACTTTTTGATACTGAGGCAGGAACTTAGACCAGAGGGCTTCCATGAGGAAGACCTGCTTCTCTTTGGACAATTGGATCATGGCCCTGGCCTGGCGGCTATTGAGCGCAAAAGGCTTTTCACACAAAACGGCTTTACCAGCCTGCAGGCACAGCATTACATGTTCATAGTGCTTATTATGGGGCGTTGCTATATAAATAACATCTACAGCCGGGTTGGCTACCAGGGCTTCGTAACTATCGTGTATATATTCTACCGGGAAAACACTGGCAAAAGTGGTTGCTTTTTCCAGGCTCCTGGAACCCAGGGCCACCAGTTTTGCTTCTTTTACCAGCTTAAGGTCGGCAGCGAATTTCTTTGCAATATGTCCGCAGCCCAAAATGCCCCAGTTAATTGTTGTTGCCATGTGTTTGTTTTGAATAGGGCCTAAAAATAGGAAATCGGACTATTATCTTTGCGCCCATGCACACCACAGCCGGCAAAAACATTTTAATACTGGGCGCTAATTCAGATGTAGCCAAAGAAGCCATTAAATTGTACGCAGCACAAGGCCATACGATAGTAGCCGCTTCGCGAAGTACCGAGGAGCTACAACAATTTGTGGCCACGCAACTAGCGCATCCGGATAAAGTTCAGGTACAGCATTTTGACGCGGTAGCTTTTGACACGCACCAGGCTTTTTATGATGGGTTGCCAGCCAAACCCCATATTGTAGTTTATGCCGCCGGCTTCCAGGTGACTAATGAGGAAGCGCTGGTGAACTTTACCGGCACTTACCAGATGATGAATGTACATTATGCCGGCGCGGTATCCATCCTCAATATTATTGCTATTGATGCTGCCAATGATGGCCTGGAAAGAATTATTGGGCTTAGTTCATTGTCGGGAGTACGTGGCCGGAAAAGCAATTTTGTATATGGCAGCACCAAGGCCGCCTTTACTACCTATTTGGCCGGCCTGCGCCAATACCTGGCGCCCCGAAAGGTAACAGTAAATGCCATTGTAGCCGGTTATATCCGCAGCAAAATGACGGCCCATCTTACGCTGCCTGAATCACTGCTGCTGGAACCTGCCTTCATTGCCGGTGTTATTGTGAAAGCACCTAAACGATTTACCATTGTGCCCGGTTTTAAATGGAAGATCATTTACAATATACTCCGCCTACTTCCTGAAGGATTGGTAGCGAAATTGCCGTGAGGTGAATCGACAATCGGCAATACCTTTGCTTCGAGGAAAAGAGCTTTTTTTTCAATGGGCTAAAGCCCAAGCTTAATTATAGCAATCTTTACCCGGCCCTAAAGGGCCGGGCAAAGAAAAGCCCCCATCCACCTACAGCATTGAAAAAAAATGAATAGTCAAAGGTGAATGAGACATGCCTCCACAATATTTGAGGGCTTAGCCGGCACACAGCCAACTAAGCCCTCAACATTTTTGTACGGTAGTTCAATACTATTGTACCACTAATGGCTGCATTGTTTTCTTGTTGTGCTCATTATTCACAGAGATAAAGTATACGCCTGCTTTGATGCCTTTGGCAGTAATGGGCAGGTAATGAATGCCAGGTGCCAGTACTTTATTGGCAACCTGTTGTACCAACCGGCCATCGGCTGCATACATATTCACCTGCACCCGCTGTTGGGTAGCTAAGGTAAGTTTGAGCGTGGATTGCCCATTGGTCGGATTGGGGAATACTACCGGCGCCTGATCTACCGAAGGAAGCTCTTCCTGTATGGCTGAGGAAGCGGTTCGACTACCAACCGCGCCACTGCACAAAGCTTCTGTAGGATTGTTACCGGTAATTTCTATCCAATCGATATTGGCAAACTCGGCCGCTACGGTTGTTTCCAATCTTATTTTATTGGTACCTGCTACCAGGTTAACGGTTACATTGGCGGTAGTGGTCCAGGTAGTCCAGGCAGCTGTTTTGGGAAAGGCCACACTGGCCAACACTTCAGTGCCATTGACCAATACGCGCGCACTGGTTGCACTGGCAGAACCTGCATTGGCATAGCGCCAACGTAGGGTATATGAACCGGCTGCACCGGCCCGCACGGCCCAGGTAATACCCTTGGCACTCGCATTGCTTAGGTTGACATAGTAACCGCCATCGGCACCGGTATAAGTATTTTGTCTTGATCCATCGGCGCTGCAATAGCCGGTACCCGTACCTGATTTATCATCAATACGTAAAGTGGTAGTGCCACCGGTACTGGTATTAAAATTGGCCGTTACGCTGGCATTGGCATTCATTGTTACCGTGGTAGTGCTACTCGTACCGCTGGCTCCCCCACTCCAACTACTGAAAGTATATCCGCTGGCCGGTGTGGCTGTTAAAGTAACTACGGTACCCGCTGCATACGTACTGGCATTGGGACTGCGGGTAATAGTGCCCCCTGCTGCAGGACTGGCCGTAGTAGTAAGGGTATAGGTACTGCCGGAACCATTGGTAAAACTGGCCGTAACGGTTTTGTTGCTGTTCATGGTGACCGTCACCGAAGTGGAAGTTGCAGTAGCATCGCCACTCCAACCGGTAAAGGTGTAGCCGGACGCTGCGGCAGCGATTAGGGTGACCACGGTACCTGAATTATAAGTGGTGGCATTGGGACTACGACTTACACTCCCACCGGCAGTTGGTGAGGCACTGGTAGTAAGGGTATAGGTGGTGGTGGTAGCCCCTGATTCAATAGCACCCAGATCAGGCGCCGAACCATTGTAAGTAATACCAGTGGACGTTACACCTGTATTGATGAGATCACTGCCACTGGCCAGGTTGAGGAACCCACTGCTTACGGGACTGGCATTGGCGCCAGGTGATAAGCTCACAAAATCGGCTGCCGTGACGGCAAAGCCGCCTGCTGCCCCCTGGAATGAATTGGGCGCTGTGGCGGTACCGATTATACGGTCATTGGAGCCACTGAGGTAAGACAGGTTATTTTTAAATATGCTGGTACCGCCATCAAAATTGAAGTTGCGTTCGGTATTGCCATAGCCAGTATTGTTGGTCACCTCAATAGTACCCAGGTTGCGGTTATAAGTAAATCCATGTTTACCGTTGTTGAAGGCAATACACCTGCGTACAATATGGTTGACTGAAATATCTTCCCCGCCCAACTTAAAGCCATTCTTATCGCCATTGCCTGAGGTAGAACCATCGGTAAGGCGTCCATTTGAATGGGCAATACATCCTTCGAGGGTGATGGCGCCAATAGGCCCCGTATCGGGTTTGGTATAGAGGTCCCACCCATCATCAATATTGTGGTGGGATACGCAGTTGCGGAAGACATTGCCGGTGCCGCTGGTGAGCTTGGCGGCAAAACCATCGGCATCTTCATTGTCAGGGTCTTTGTTATCATACGCCTCACAATTCAGGATAAGGTTATTGGAGGGCCACTGGCTAATGGAAGTATAGGCAGTATTGTAGCGGCTCAATTGCAAACCACTGTCAGCATTCTTCCTGAAGATGCAACTTTCAATGGTATTGTTATCACCCGAAAGCAACATGCCGTTATCACCGGCACTTTCAATGATGATGCCTTTGAAATGCCAGTAGCTGCCATCCAATACAATACCCCGGTTAGAGGTGGAAATGGCCATGCCGGCAAAACTGATCACAGGCACTTCGCCATTGTAGGCGAAGACCTTTTTGGTAGCGCCGGAGCTACCGCTATTGGATTCGGCAATAACAATGGTAGCGCTAATATTATACGTGCCGCCCCGCATATAAATGGTGCCACCGGCTGCAACGATAGCAATGGCATTTTGCAAGGTAGTGGGAGCGGAAATGGAAGTACCGCTGTTGGAAGCGCTTCCGGTAGGCGATACATACAGTGTTTGCCGGGCAAAGGATGCCATTAGGGCAAACAGCAGGAAAGACAGGAGGCATAGACTTTTTTTCATGCGACAAGCTGTTTTAATGATTAAATTAAAAGACAATCGTTATAACAAGCAGCCTGTCTGCATGAGCATCCCAGGGCAAAATGTTCTGCAAAACAGTTTTGCTGCGTGGTAATTCAATGCCAGTAAAATTGTGGCTTAATAGCGGGGTAGATAATAGAGGGGTTATCTGTTCAAACTGAACAAGCAATCGCTATCAGGCCATAAAAGTCGGAGAAGAGTTGCTAACGGAATCCCGCAGCTATCGACGGTAAACTACACCTGTTTACCAGTAAACAGACCGCGGGTAATAAACCTATATTAAGTTAGATAGAAACTTAGCAGGAATGGGAATTTGTCATTTCTTTATTTACGCAATCGTTCCCGGCCACCCGTATACGTAGTCTCTTAGATCAGGATGATATTGGCACAGGAATGCCCAACTGGGATAAAGCCTTTTCGCCTTTGGCGGTGAGGATCACGGTACGTTCATTGTTTTTTCTACGCAGCCAGTTGAGGACCAGCATCTGATCGAGTAATGCTGCCCCCAATGCACCTGCCAGGTGGTGCTTTCTTTCGGTCCAGTCGAGACAAGGGCGGGCAAACAATCGTTTTTGTTGTTTGAGGCCAGCCAGATCAATCCCTATCTCTTCAAACCAGGAAGTGCCTTTTGTAGTAACCTCATATTCATCATCGCGGAGGCGGATCAGTTTTTGTTGTAACAATCCCTGAGTCAGGTTGACCGCTACCCTACCGGCCAGGTGATCATAACAGGTACGTGCATATTGAATATCACCATTCTTACAGGACCTGTTGCGGGGCGCTGGCTCTTTACCGGGTATTAATTGTGAAATGGCTTCCAGGGCAGTAGCTACTTCTGTTTTAGCATAACAATAATAGCGGTGTTTGCCCTGCTTCTCCATTTTTAACAGGTCGGCTTCCATCAATTTAGTCAGGTGATTGCTGGCCGATTGGGGAGAAATATTGGCCATGAGGGCCAGTTCACCAGCTGTGTATGCCCTGCCATCCAGCATGCTCCACAACATGGAAGCCCGTGCAGGCTCTCCTATCAGGGAAGCAATGGCAGCAAACTGTTGGTCAAATTCCATATTTCATTGTTGAATGAACTGTAAGGATCTAAAGGTAGGTATTATTGCGGCTACAAAACAACAATAACCATGACGCAACCGGTATTATTCCGGCAGTCGGATGTGCATGATCCGTACAGGCATTATATGCACCTGTTACAACAGGGAGGCTTATTTTATGATGAAGACAATAAGCTATGGGCATCTTATAGTTATCAGCATTGTGCACTACTGCTCAATCACCAGTCGGCATTAATACCTGCTCCTGCTGTTCCGACACTGGGCATTTTAAATGACACCGCCAACCTGTTGTTGGAAAACCTGGTACGGCTAAGCAATCCACCGGCTCATTCAACTACTAGTAGCATCACCCTACAAGTGTACCAATGTCTGCAGCCGCTGCCTGTTGGCCCTTTACTGAAAAGCCTGCTATCTGAGGGTTCTTCTACTGGTCAGGTGGACTGGGTAGGGCATGTTGCGAGGCAATTGCCCGTACTGCATTTATTACAGGGCTTTGGATTTTCTGCCGATGACAGGGAAACTGTATTGCAATACATCGCACAGCTGGTACTGATCATGCTGCCTGTAAAAAATGAACAACAGGTACAGTTGATCAATGAAGCTGTAAACAAACTGTATGGAATTGCAGAACAGCATATCCTCCGTCATAAAGCACTTGCTGCCATCATCCGTCAGAACAATTATATTCCGGCCGACGAATGTCTTGTTCTTATTACGGTGAATTTATTGGGCCTGCTGATCCAAAGTTATGAGGCTGGCAGGGGGCTTTTGAGTAATGTGCTGCTACAGGCTTTGGCATATCCGGACCAGGAAAAATTGCGCCATCATCAACTATCGTGGGAAGCATTCGTTATGGAAACCCTGCGGTATGATCCCCCCAATCATCAAACACGCAGGATACTACAGGAAGACCTGCTATTGAATAACCAATTGCTCCCCAAGGGAGCTATGGTGGTACTTGTGCTGGCATCGGCCAACAGGGATCCGGCCCGGTTTAATGATCCTCATCAGTTTAATCCCTTCAGAACGAACAATGCAGAACACCTGAGTTTTGGCCGGGGCGCGCATGCCTGTATTGCAAGATATCATCTTTTGCCATGGGTGGCCGAAGTGATTAGCAAGCTGTTCAAGGAATATCCACAAGTAAGTTTATCTACTAATGAGATCAACTATGAGCCCCTCATTCATGCCCGCCTGCCTGTTGCCATGAACTTATCATTGTATTGATAACAAAGGATACGTATACGAGTATAGCCATTAAAAAAGCCATCCGGCAATAGCGGGATGGCTTTTCCTGACCCCTTGGTCAGCAGATATTTTGATGGATCGTACCCCGGTTAGGCGAAACCAACCTGGAGTGCCCATGAATGATCTGTAGATTTCATGAATACCTCCTTTTCTTTGGTGAATCCTAAAGTTAGGGAAAAATGATCATGCGTTATGTTGGGTACTTAATTTTAACTTTAAGGTATATGGCCAAACAAAGCGCAGGCATCCTGTTGTACAGGAAGGTCCACAACAATATTGAAGTACTGCTGGTATTTCCGGACGGTCCTTATTTTACGGGCAAGGATGCCGGAAACTGGACGATTCCCAAAGGAGAATTTGGGGAGGAAGAAGCGCCCTTACAGGCTGCGATACGGGAAATGGAAGAAGAAACAGGCTTCAGTCCGGCAGGTGCATTCATAGCCCTGGCTCCCATTAAACAAAAGAGCGGTAAAATTGTTCACTGCTGGGCGCTGGAAAGTGACCTGGATGTAACGACTATTTTGAGCAATACTTTTGAGCTGGAATGGCCTCCCAAATCGGGCCGTAAGAAAACCTACCCCGAAATAGACAAAGCTGCCTGGTTCACCATTGAAACGGCGAAAGAAAAGATCAATGAACGGCAAATACCGCTGCTGGAAGAATTGGCGCAAATCCTGCACAGTTAGGCAGGTTTTAGTAACTTACCGCTGGTTATGAAAGAGATTGAAGACATCATTACAGCCTACCAACAAGCCGCTGCCGCCGGAAAGCAAACCGCACTGGCGACAGTAGTGCATGTAGAAGGATCATCTTACCGTAGGCCGGGGGCCAGGATGCTGGTAACGGAAGATGGCGAATTGACTGGCGCCATCAGCGGAGGATGCCTGGAAGGTGATGCACTCCGGAAAGCATTACTGGCTATATCGCAGCAAAAGAATAAGCTGGTGACTTATGATACCACAGATGAAGACGACTTACAATTTGGCGTACAGCTGGGCTGTAATGGCATTGTACACATATTGTTTGAACCTATTGACGCCACTCTCCCGCTCCACCCCATCAGTTTACTTGAAAAAGCCATGGCCACGGGAAAAGAAACGGTGATCGTAACGTTGTTTTCCCTGCGTGCTTATGATGGTATACAACCCGGCACCTGCCTATTGCATACGGAGGCTGCCACCTATAGCCGGATCACGGATACAAGCCTGGAAAATGCGATCCACCGGGGTATACAGGAAGCCCTGAACAGTGATACTTCGCTGCTGCGTGAATACAGTCCCGGACCTGCTCCCATTACTGCGCTGATAGAATGGTTACAACCTCCGCCTTCGCTGGTGGTAGTGGGCGCTGGCAATGATGTTATACCGCTGGTGAAGATGGCCCATATAGCAGGCTGGCATATTACGGTAGCCGACGGCAGGCCCAGCCAGGCCACCAGGCTCCGGTTTCCGCAAGCAAGACATATTATTACCGCCAAACCACCGGAAGTAATAGCACAGTTAACAACCAATCCCCAAACGGCCTTTGTGCTCATGACGCACAATTACAATTATGACAAAGAGATGCTGCAACTTTTGTTGCAACGACCCTTTAGCTATATCGGGGTATTGGGGCCGGGTAGAAAGCTGGAACGGATGCTGGAAGAGATTGCAATAGCTACCGGCCAGTCAATCGACAACACTACAAGAAGCAATATATACGGCCCCACGGGCCTGGACATTGGAGCAGAAACTGCTGAAGAAATTGCCTTATCGGTAATGGCAGAGATCAAGATGGTACTGGCAGGAAGGAATGGTTTTTCCCTGCGCGAAAAGAAGGGGTCGATTCATGAGCATGAGCACCTGATCATACGGGATGAAACACCCAGACCCTACAACACGGCAGTTAGTTGTACCATTACTGATCAACTCAATAATCCATCGGACTTATGAATACAGCTGTATTGCTGTTGGCAGCCGGCGCCTCCTCCAGAATGGGGCAGCCCAAAATGTTGTTGACCTATCAGGGCAAAACTTTACTGGAACACCTGATAGCAGCTGCAACAGCTGTTAGCGATCCAGTCTTTGTGGTAACAGGCGAACACCATACGGCCATTGCTCCGGTCCTTCAGGCCGCTCCTGCACAGTTGATCCACCACCCACAATGGCAGGAAGGAATGGGTTCCTCGATAGCTGCCGGCGTACAGGGCATATTGGCGGCAGGTTATACACCGGATGAGATAATCATTGCAGTATGTGACCAACCATTTGTGGATGGCGAACTGCTGCGTATGCTGGTGATCACGAAATACGAATCAGCAAAAGACCTGGTGGCCTGCGCCTATAGCAATACCATTGGCACCCCCGCCTTGTTTGACAAGAAATACTTCCAGGCGCTGTTGGCACTCAAGGGACAGCAGGGCGCCAAGGGTATTTTGCAACAAGCTCCTTCCGAAGTGGCCACGGTGGATTTTCCGCTGGGAAACATTGATATCGATACACCTGAGGATTATGAACGGCTGGTTAATTCGAAAATTGGTTAATTTGGTCATTTGAAATTGTACGCATATGATCACCAGCCGATCCTTTTTATCCATCACCTTAACAGTTCTATCTGCAGGACTGGTTTCCTGCAGCTCAGCGGGGAAGACAACTACGAGTACCGGGACGGATACCTTATCACCGGTTTACGCAAATGCACAACCCCAGCTCATCTCGCGGCAGTTTAAATTTACAGAGGGGCCTGCAGCAGATGCAACTGGCAATATCTACTTTACGGATCAGCCAAATGATAAGATATGGAAATATGATACGGATGGTAAGCTCTCGCTGTTCCTTGACACGACTGGCAGGGCCAATGGCCTGTACTTTGACAGAAATGGTAACCTGATAGCCTGTGCCGATGACGCCAATGAATTGCTGGCCGTAACACCCGATGGGAAAGTGACGATCCTGATGGACAATTACCTGGGCAAAAAAATGAATGGCCCGAATGACCTGTGGATTGACCGGCATAATGGCATTTACTTTACTGACCCCTATTACCAACGCGATTACTGGACCCGGAAAAAACCCGAACTGGACAAACAACAGGTGTATTACCTGGCGGAAGGTAGCAAAACACCTGTTATGGTTGCCGACAGCTTTACGCGCCCCAATGGCATTGTGGGCAGCAAGGACGGGAAGACGCTTTATGTAGCAGATATTGGCACCGGAAAGATCTACCGGTACCGTATCAATAAAAACACCACGCTCAGCAACCGGGTGCTTTTTGCCAGTCAAACAGCAGATGGCATTACGCTGGATAATGAAGGCAACCTATATGCAGCCGGCAATGGCATTACGGTGTACAACCCCAGAGGAGAAAAGATCACGCATATTGATATCCCTGAAAAATGGACAGCCAATCTTTGTTTTGGCGGCAAGAACAGGGACCAGTTGTTTATTACGGCTTCTACAGCCGTATATGTTTTACAGATGCGTGTAAAAGGAATAGAATAATTTTATCAATCATTAATACCCGTGTAACCGATGCGTGCTTCATTCAACTACCGTTCCCTGCTGCTCTCCTGTTTATTGCCTGCAGGATTGCTGGCACAAAAGAACCAACAGGCCCCCGCTCCCCTATTGCCGGTACCCACTGCTCAGCAGCTGGTATGGCATGAGATGGAAATGAATGCCTTTGTACATTTTACCACCAATACTTTTACCGACCTGGAATGGGGCTATGGCGATGAAAAACCCAGCATATTCAATCCTACGCAGACTGACGCGGGCCAATGGGCAAAGACATTGAAGGAAACAGGCTTTAAAACGCTGATCTTAACCTGCAAGCACCATGACGGCTTTTGCCTTTGGCCCAGCCAATACACAGAACATTCTATTAAACACAGTCCCTACAAGAATGGCAAGGGAGATATTGTGCGGGAAGCGAGGGATGCCGCTAAAAAGTATGGGCTGCAATTTGGAGTATACTTATCGCCATGGGACAGGAACCGGGCAGATTATGGTCAGGCTTCTTATCTTACTTATTACCGCAATCAGTTGAAAGAATTGTTTACCAACTACGGTCCTGTTTTTGAGATGTGGTTTGACGGGGCTAATGGCGGCGATGGCTATTATGGAGGTGCAAAAGAGAAGAGAAGGATCAATGGGGCTACGTATTATGACTGGCCCACCACTTTAGCATTGGTGCGCAGCATGGAACCACAGGTTATCTTCTTCAGCGATGCCGGTCCGGGTGTGCGGTGGGTAGGTAATGAACGGGGTGTGGCAGGAGAAACCAACTGGAACACCATTTCTACGGATACTTTATTTGCTGGTAAACCCAATATAGAAAAGCTGCTCAATACAGGATCGCCCGATGGGGCGAACTGGGTGCCTGCCGAAGTAGATGTGTCTATCAGGCCGGGCTGGTTTTACCATGCCAAGGAAGACAGCCTGGTTAAAACACCTGAAAAGCTATTTGAGATCTACCTCACTTCGGTAGGCCGTGGATCAACGCTGTTATTGAATGTGCCTCCCGATCGCCGGGGCTTGTTTCATGAGAACGATGTGAAGGCGCTGTATGGATTTGCAGCCCTGCTGAAAAAGGAATTCGGGAAAAACCTGGCATTCAAAGCACCGGTACAGGCCGACAGTTATCGCGGCAACCAGGCAACTTTTGCAGCCAGTAACCTGACGGATGGCAAGAAAGACACCTATTGGTCCACCAATGACGATCAAACAACGGGCAACTTTGAGGTGACGCTTCCGGCCAGTTCCAGGGTAAAATACATTGTACTGCAGGAATACATCAAGCTGGGCCAACGGGTAAAAACCTTTACCATTGAAGCCTGGCAAAACGGCGCCTGGAAGAAAATAGCCGAGGGTACCACGATTGGGCACAAGCGCATTGTTAAGATCGCGCCGGTAACTACCAATAAGATCAGGGTGAATATTACGGACGCAAAAGCCTGTCCTGTTATTTCGAATGTAGCTGTCTATTAAGTTAGCGATAATTTCCCGAAGCAGGTTTGGACCAAAGCACTGAAACGTTTAAGTAGTCTCTACCCTACTAACAGCGAAAAAGCAGTAATTTGGACCAAACCTGCTTTTCATTGATGAAGACTATTTTGCTCAGAACGATTGGTTGCTGTATGCTGTGCCTCAGCCTTTGGAGCAACCTATATGCCCAGCACAGTAAGCCCCTTTTTAAGGTGATCGGATTTTATACGGCTAAAAACGACCGGGCGCATATCAGTTATGTGCATGAGGCCAATAAATGGCTGGCCAAAGCTGCGGCTGAAAATCACTTTGTGTACGACTCCACGAACGACTGGAGCAATATGAATCCCCAATTCTTATCAGCCTACCAGGTAGTATTGTTTTTGGATACGCGTCCCGATTCGGCGGCACAGCGTACTGCCTTTCAGCAATACATGGAGAAAGGAGGCGGCTGGATCGGATTTCACTTTGCCGGTTTTGCGTTAACGCCTTCTACTTACCCGCAGAACTGGGATTGGTACCATGAACAGTTTTTAGGGTCGGGACAATACAAAAGCAATACCTGGCGGCCCACCAGTGCGGTGTTAAGGGTAGAAGATAGCAAACATCCCTTTACGCAACACCTGCCGGCTACTTTTTCGTCGGCGCCCAATGAGTGGTATTGCTGGGAAAAAGACCTGCGCAAGAATCCTGCGATCAAGATCCTGTTGTCGATCGACTCCACCAGTTTTCCGCTGGGTACGGGCCCCAAGCAACATGAAATATGGCATAGTGGTTATTACCCGGTGGCCTGGACCAATACGCATTACCGGATGCTGTATGTAAACATGGGGCACAATGACATTGACTACGAAAACAAAACGAATAAGGAGTTGTCCTTTACGTTTGCCAATACAACGCAGCAACAATTTATTCTCGACGCTTTGTTATGGCTGGGCGCTAAAAAAACAGCCCTCAAAAAAGAACATTAAGAACTGCCTTTTATAACAAAACCCCGGAATGGCCCTTACAGGTTATTCCGGGGTTTGTGTTGTATGGTCTTGTTCCAGCTTGCGGCAGTTAGTTATTCTATCCTTTTAGCTGATCTTATGCACGTACAGGTTGTCGTAATACACATACCCTACGGTAGAAGACATCCAGTAATCCTGGCTGCCTCCACGGAAGGTATGGAAGGTGACATTTTTGATCAGGCGCTGTGCATCGTTGGTAGTCCAGCGGATGGGAATATCCAGCAGGGTATTGCCATCGATGAGTATCTGTGCCCGGCCATTGGTGCTGCTGCCTGTATTGCTTTTGATGTACATGTGTACGCGGTAGGTCTGTCCTTTTACAAGGCTACCAGAGGAGGGATAGGATTTCCCGAAATTATCTCCGTATTGACCTACCTGATCACGATGGTAAACATAGGGATGGAAATACACGCGGCCATTGTTGTTGTACCACATGAGGCGCAGGGTGCCGCCATTGCCATCCCAGGCAGGATCGCCACCGGCATTGCCTTCGCCAATGGCAAAACCGAAACCGCATTTACCGCCCCTGCTCCAATCGAAGGCGCTGTGGAAACGGATATCAAAATCGAGTTCATAAGCTGATCCGTCAGAGACATCAATATTACTTACAATACCACCAGCGCCCGAAAGGGCATTGGGTTCCAGGGTGGTGCGCAGGGTACCATTGGAGATCATGGAACGGCCCTGGTTCCAACCGCTGATATTACCAAAATCGGCATTTGCCTGGGCGGTGGTATACTGGCTGCCACTGGTGTAGCTGTCCCAGTTTTCTGAAAAAGTACTGTTAATGGCATTCAACGTTACATCTTCGGGTGTCGCGCCATTGTTGGGCTTTTCGATAGCAGCCGGTTCATTGATGGGCGACTTTTGACAGGATAGGGTAGCTATGCACAAGCAAAGCAGGCAAATAGCCACATAATGGTGAGATTGGTTTTTGATTTGCATTTTTCTTCATTTAATTGGATAGAAAATATAATCGGAACAAGACCATACGTATTCAGGTGGGCTTGACCACGCCCGGGCAGGCGTTTTAGCAGCAAATCACTTGGAAGCATGTGTAACCAATAGCGCGTTGCGGGAAAAAGAGCGCTATGGTTGAAGATAATTCATTGTTTTAACCAAAAGGTAATGCTGGTTGGCATTTTAGTAAGCTGTATATGCCAGCCGGGGCAATAAAGCAAGTGGTGTTAACCGGTTATTTATTATTTTTACAGCCATTACTCTATAAAAGAAGTATAGAATGCAAGGCAAAGTATTGGTTGTTAAGTTAGGGACTGCTGTGATCAGTAACCAGGAAGGGAATATTGATACGGGTATCATCAAAAAAGTAGCTGCCGAAATTGCTTTGCTGAGCCAGAAGTACCAATTGGTATTGGTATCCAGCGGGGCGGTAGGCAGCGGCAAGAAGTTTTTGAAGGATTATAAAGGTAGTTTATCGGAGCGTAAGGCGGCGGCGGCCGTTGGGAATCCGATCCTGATACAGTTGTATGCACAGTATTTCAAGCCGCATGGCATTACGGTAGCGCAGGCGCTTTGTGAGCGGGTGCATTTCTCGAACCGGAAGCAATTCCTGCAATTGAAAGAAACGTTTACCACGTTTTGGCAAAATGGTATCTTACCGGTGGTGAATGAAAATGACCTGGTGAGTAATGTGGAGATCAAATTCTCGGACAATGATGAACTGGCCACGCTGATTGCCATTGGTTTTGATGCATCTGCACTGGTATTGTGTACTTCGGCCGGCGGATTACTGGATGACCAAAAGCAGGTGATACCCCGTATTGAAAAAGTAGCCTCGGTGATGAAATATGTGAGCACGGAGAAAAGTGGACTGGGCCTGGGCGGCATGATCTCCAAATTGACGTTTACGCGACTGGCCACCTCATTGGGTATCCAGGTAGTGATCTGTGGACTAAAAGGTGATCATCCGCTAACCGCAGCCTTAGCAGGACGTAATGGTTCTTATTTTGAACCACAGGCCTCCACGCTGGGCGCCCGCCAGAAATGGCTGGCCAGCGGATCGGTTACCTTGGGCACTATTTATGTAGATAAGGGAGCGGCCAAAGCACTGTTGTCCAGGAAGAGTTTACTCACGGTGGGGATTACCCATACTACCGGTAAATTTGGCGCCGGTGAGGTAGTACAATTAATTGATGAGGAAGGAACTATTTTGGGAGTGGCCAAAACCAGGGCCGATGCCAAGGCCATTAATACCCAGTTGACGGTTAAAAATGTAATTGCCGCGCATGCGGATGATATCGTTCTATTCTAATTGAAAGCCATGAAAGCAGTATTACCGCTATTGATAAAAACACACCGGGCCGCAACCAGTCTGCAAGGGCTTAGTAATAAACAATTACAGCAATTGTTGCAGGCACTGGGCGATGAACTGGTGGCCAGTACCACAACGTTGTTGAAAGCCAATGCAAAAGACCTGGCTAAACAAGCGCCGGACAATCCCCGCAATGACCGGCTGCTCTTAACAGCAGAACGCATTAGAAGCATCGCCAGCAGCATTAAAAAGGTAGCGAAGCTGCCCGACCCTACGGGCAAGGTATTGGAGAAGAAAACATTACCGAATGGATTGCAATTACAAAAAGTAAGTGTGCCGCTGGGTGTGGTAGGCGCCATCTATGAATCAAGGCCCAATGTAACATTTGATATTGCGGCGCTTTGCCTGCGCAGCCGCAATGCCTGTGTATTGAAAGGCAGCAGTGAAGCGTTGCACACGAATGAGCTGGCAGTGAAGCTGATCAAAAAGGTATTGAAGGAGCAGGGCATCAACCCGGATGTAGTAACGTTGTTGCCGGCTGCGCGGGAAGTGGTGGACCAACTGTTTACCGCTACTAAACATATTGATGTATTGATACCCCGTGGTTCGGATAGCCTGATACAATATGTACGCAAAAACAGCCTGGTGCCGGTAATAGAAACGGGTGCGGGTGTGGTACACGTATATGTGGACGGGAAGGCCAACCTGCAAAAAGCAGTAGCCATCGTGGTGAATGCCAAAACATCGCGCCCATCGGTATGTAATGCGGCCGATACAATACTGGTAGATAAGAAAGTGGCCAAGCCCTTCCTGAAAGGGATCGCCCCTTTGTTCAAAGCACAGAAGGTAGAAGTATTTGCTGATGCATCTGCACATAGTTTACTAAAGGGGTATCCTCATTTACAAAAAGCAAAACAAGCCGATTTTGGGCGGGAATTCCTCAGCCTGAAATGCGCCATTAAAGTGGTAGATGGTATAGATGAAGCGCTGGCCCATATAGCCACCTATTCCACCAAACATTCGGAAGCGATTGTTTCGGAAGATAAAAAAGCCTGTGAACGTTTTATCCTGGAGGTAGATGCGGCGGCGGTGTATACCAATGCTTCCACTCGTTTTACGGATGGAGAAGAGTTTGGTCTGGGCGCCGAGATAGGCATTTCTACGCAAAAGTTGCATGCCCGCGGTCCCTTTGCTTTGGAAAAGCTGGTCACCGAGAAATGGGTGATCCGGGGCAATGGGCAGGTGCGGTAATTGTTTATAACCCCAATTCTTTCAGGAAAGCATCTTTATAATTACTGCCCACGGGTATTTCGATCCTGTTCAGGAATACGCGATTGCCCTCGATATGGGAGATAGCGGATTTATTGATGATGAAGGAGCGATGTACACGGATAAACAAGGCGGGTGGCAGTTGCTGCTCGAACTGGGAAAAGGTCATGCCCGGCAGATAGGTATTGTGCGGGGTGATGATCTTTGTATAATTGCCATTGGCCTCTGCATATAAAATGTCTTTGTGGGGTATCCGGTAGATCTTGCTATCGGTTTTGATGAACAGGGCATCTTCGGTCTTTGCCTCTGTTGCGGGGGGAGGTATGTATTTGTTCAGTTTCTCTATGGCTTTATCTACGGCCACAATGAACCGGTCGAGGGAGAAAGGCTTCAATAAATAATCACAGGCAGCCAGGTCAAAGGCGTTCAAAGCATATTCCTTATAAGCGGTGGTGAAAATGACCTGGGGAGGGTCTTTGACCGTTTTCAGGAAGGCAATCCCATCCAATACGGGCATGTTGATATCCAGGAAAAGGATATCGACCTGGTGTTGCTGCAAGGCCGTTTTGGCCTCCAGGGCATTGGAACAGGAAGCCACTACCTGCAAGGCAGGCAAGTGATTGCAATAACCCTGGATTATTTCACGGGCAATGGGTTCATCATCTGCTATGAGGCAATTGTACCTGGTCATATCATTTTGCTTTTAGCTGCAACATCACGGTATAAAACTCATCACTATCTTCGATGCTCAGTGTATATTGATCTTTGTACAGGAGTTCCAGTCTTTTCCTCACATTGTCCAATCCGAAACCGCTATGGGTATTCAAGATACCTTTTTCGCCTTTCATTCCTTTATTCGAATTTTTCACTGAGAACAAAATTGAATGGCCCCAGATCTTCAGGCGTATATCGATATAGATATCCTGCTCTGTGGTATTCTTGGCATGCTTGAAAGCATTTTCAATGAATACGATGAGCAGTAAGGGGGCGATCTGTATTTTAGGATCGATGTGGTAATCAAATTCAGTAGTCAGCTTCAGTTTCTCCCCGATCCGTATTTTCTCGAAGTCGATGTAGTTGTGGATATAGGCCATTTCGCTTTGCAGGGGCACCAGCTGTTCACGGGCTTCATATACAGAATAGCGGAGCAAGTCGGACAGTTTCAGGAGCAAAGGTGGCACATTTTCATGCCTTGACAGGGAGATGCCGTAAATATTGTTGAGGGTATTGAACAGGAAATGAGGGCTAAGCTGGCTTTGTAACAATTTGAGCTCGCTTTGGCTTTGGGCGGCGTCAGCGCGGGCATCCTGCAGCTGGCTTTTAATGGTGGTACGCACCGTCTTGATCAGGATACCCGTCGCTACGCTCAATACCAGCAGGGGTAATCCTACCAACAACATGGCTATAAACTCAATTTGGATCCTGAGTGAGAGACTGGCAGTAATAAAAAGCAGGATGGCGCTAACCAGTATAATGATGATGAGCCAGGTGAAAAAGGAACGGGGAATCTCCTTGTATTTGTTGATCCATATCTGCGAAAGATACCGGCCCATGTAAATGCCCATCAGGAAATAAACAGTAATAAGGAAAGCCGTCTGTTCTGTGTGCCTGTTCATGCTGGCACTGGTATAGGTATTGGCCGCCAGGAAAACGGGGATGCCTGCGGCCAGGGTAAGCCATAGGTACTGGGTGTTATTACCAGACCGCTCACTGCCTTTATTACCCCCAAATTTCATATTAAATAGTTTCATGCTTAAAGTATTGGCTGCAAAGTGCCCCGACCCAGTCATATATAAAAACTTACCTGACGAAACCGGCCGGAGGTGTTGCAGAATCCGGTTGGAAAGGGACGAAAGGCTTTGTCCTGCCAAAAAGGCCTTCTGCCAAGGGCCTGCCCCTGTACGTCATGATTATTTCAGGCGGCTGTTTAAGCAGGCCAAATTTGCCCTAAACCCAAGTGACCTAAAACAACTAGCTATGAAATCATTCTTTACCACTATTAGCATCTTCCTCATTTCACTGACTGTACTGGCCCGGCAGGGTGGCAAAACACTTAGCGGCCAGGTCAAAGATATACAAAATGAGCCCGTACCGGGCGCTACGCTACGCCTGTTGCTGGCAAAAGATTCAACCCTGCTCAGTACTAAAACGGCCAGGGACAATGGCCGGTTTGAATTTAGCGACCTGGCGAATGGGGTATACCTAATTAGCATTACGGCTGCCGGTGTGCAAAAATATACCAGTGCACCGCTTACGCTGGAAGGAAGCCGCATGCAACTGGCACTTCCTGCGATCATCTTACTGCCGCAAAAGAAAGCCGACCTGAAGGAGGTGGTAGTAGTGGCCAAAAAGCCGCTGATAGAACAGGACATTGATAAAACCATTGTGAATGTGGAGTCAATGATCAGTGCTTCTACCAGCAATACGCTGGAAGTATTGGAAAAAACACCCGGTATTACGGTGGATGCCAATGGCGAAATAAGTCTCAATGGTGCTACCGGGGTAAATGTACTTATTGACGGCCGGCCTACCTATATGAGTGGACGCGACCTGGCTGCCTATCTGCGGTCATTACCGGGCGGTATGCTGGACAAAATTGAACTAATGACCAATCCTCCGGCAAAGTATGATGCCAACGGGGGCGCCATAATAAATATCCGCCTTAAAAAGAAAAGAACGCAAGGTTATGCCGGCAGTGTTACGCTCAATTACAACCAGGGCAAAATTGGCCGGAGTTATAATTCCATTAACCTGAATTACCTGAACCGTAAGGTAAATCTGTTTGGCAATTTCAGTTACGGCCGGGGTACAGGCTTTAATGATAATGCAACGGACCGGTCGTTCAATACGGGTAACCCGCCTAAAATAGCTGCAGTACAATTGAAAACCTACAGCACTTCGGGTAATCATGAATTCAATGGCCGTGTGGGCATGGACTATACATTAACGCCTAAAACGGTCATTGGTTTTATTGTGAATGGTTCGAGCAGTGATAGAAAAGAGTTGCAGGACTATGTAAGTAACAGTTACAGTACGGGTAGCCTGCCAGATTCGGTAGGTTGGGGAACTAGTGATACCCGCAGTGACTGGCGGCAGCTGGGAGGTAATATCAACCTGCAGCATAAATATGACGATAAAGGCAAAGAACTGACCGCCGACATAAATTATATTAATTACCATAATAAGGGCCATCAAACGCTGCGCAACTATGTAACACAGCCTTCGGGCGGTCAGTTGAGGAATACGGATTTCTATTATAACCTGCCCTCCAATGTTGATATTTATACTGCCCGGGCCGATTATTCACAGCCTTTAAAGAACCGGGCCAGTGTGTCGGGAGGTATGAAAACGAGTTTTGTAGAAAATGACAATCAATCGGATTATTATGGGGTAGCCGGTTCAACGCATACACCTGATTATGGGCGGTCGAACCACTTTATTTACAAGGAAAATATTAACGCCGCATATATCAGCGGACGCAAGGATTGGAAACGATTTGGCATGCAGTTGGGACTGCGGCTGGAGAACACGCAGATAAAAGGCAATCAGCTGGGCAATGCAGCAGTGCCTGCCAGTAGTTTTTCCAACGATTATACCAGCTTATTTCCCACTGTATTTTTTACCTATAAGCTGGACAGCCCGGGCCGCCATAGTATGTCGTTCAACTATACCAGGAGGATCAACAGGCCCGGGTACCAGCAATTGAATCCCTTTCTGTTTTTTGTAGACCAGTATTCGCTCAGTACAGGCAATCCTTATCTGAAACCCTCGCATAGTAACCGTATAGAAGCAAATTACCGGTACAAACAACTGGTGACTGCCATTATTATGTTTGAGCAGCAAAAGGACGGTGTATTCAGTGCATCCCATCTGGAAGACAATATTATGATCACCCGGTCGGAGAACCTTGCCACCAGAGAGATGATAGCCCTGCTTATGAACATGAATGGCTCTCCAGCGAAATGGTGGACCCTGAATTTCAATATTGCCGGAGCACGGTTTTCTACCCTTGGACAAGTAAATAACCAAAAGCTTGACATACATATTTTTACCTGGCGTACGAATTTGCTGAGTCAGTTTAGGTTTACAAACGGCTGGAGCGGAGAATTGTATGCAGCCTATCAAGGGCCTAATATTTCGTGGCAACGGGTTGTAAAAAGCAGGTACTGGGCCAATATAGCTATCCAGAAAAAAGTACTGAAGGGCAAAGGTTCGCTGAAACTGAATATGGACGACATCTTTTATACCCTACGATGGAATGAGGAGATCAAAGGTTTAACCAAAGCCAACTCGTACCGTACCAGCATCAACGATTCGCGCCGGGTAGGCCTGTCATTTAGTTACAGTTTTGGAAAGGAAACCTTTAACCGGAAACGCCGGTACAATGATAATACAGCGGATGATGTGAAGGATCGGGTGAATTGAAGGGACGAACGGCTTTGTCCTGCCAAAAGGGCCTTCTGCCACGGACCTGCCCCTGTACGTCAAGATTATTTCCAGTGGCTGATTTGCCGGGCCAAATTTGCCCTAAACCCAAGTGACCTAAAATAACTACGCCATGAAACTATTCTTTACCATTATCTGCATTTTATTCATTTCACTGACTGTACTGGCCCGGCAGGGCGGCAAAACGCTGAGCGGCCAGGTCAAAGATATACAAAATGAGCCCGTACCGGGCGCCACGTTGCGCCTGTTGCAGGCAAAAGATTCAACCCTGCTCAGTACTAAAACGGCCAGGGACAATGGCCGGTTTGAATTTAGCAACCTGGCGAATGGAGTATACCTGCTTAGCATTACGGCTGCCGGTACACAAAAATATACCAGTGCACCGCTTACGCTGGAAGGAAGCCGTATGCAACTGGCACTTCCTGCGATCATCTTACTACCGCAAAAGAAAGCCGACCTGAAGGAGGTGGTAGTAGTTGCTAAAAAGCCGCTGATCGAACAGGATATTGACAAAACGATTGTGAATGTAGAGTCGATGATCAGTACGTCTACCAGCAATACGCTGGAAGTATTGGAAAAAACGCCGGGTATTACGGTGGATGCCAATGGAGAGATCAGTCTGCAGGGTTCATCCGGCGTTAATGTATTGATCGATGGACGGCCTACGTATATGAGTGGGCGGGACCTGGCGGCTTATTTGCGATCACTGCCGGGCGGCATACTGGACAAGATTGAACTGATGCCCAATCCGCCTGCTAAATACGATGCGGCTGGTGGTGCGGTGATCAATATCCGGCTCAAAAAGAAAAGGACGCAAGGATATACCGGGAGTGTAAACCTGAATTATAACCAGGGCAAGATTGGCCGGAGTTACAATTCACTCAACCTGAATTACCTCAACCGGAAAGTGAATCTCTTTGGCAATTTCAATTATGGCCGGTATGCCGGATTCAATGATGATGTTACGAACCGGTCGTTCTTTGCAGGCAATCCGCCAAAAAATTCGGCAGCGCAATTGAGCAATTACAGTTCCTCGGGCTCTAATGAATGGGGTGGCCGGTTGGGCATGGATTACACGGTAACACGCAAAACCACGCTGGGCTTTATTGCCAATATTTCCAGCAGTCAGCGCAGAGAAGACCTGGATTATGTAAGCAATAGTTTCAGCAGTGGTAATGTACCGGACTCAATAGGATGGGGAGCAACGGACAGCAGGAGCAGGTGGCGGCAGTTGAGCGGCAATATCAACCTGCAACACAAGTTTGATAACAATGGAAAAGAGTTGACAGCTGACGTGAATTATATCAACTACAACAACAAGGGTGATCAAACCTTGCAGAATTATGTAGCAAATCTCTCCGGAGGACCGACCAGGAATACCGATTTCTATTATAAACTGCCATCCAATGTTGACATTTATACTGCGCGGGCAGATTATTCGCATCCATTGAAGAACCGGGCCAGCCTGGCAGGCGGGATCAAATCAAGCTTTGTGGAAAATGACAATCAATCGGATTATTATGGGGTAGCGGGTGTAACGCATACACCGGATTATGGCCGGTCGAACCATTTCATATACAAGGAAAACATCAATGCTGCGTATGTCCAGGGAAGAAAGGATTGGAAGCGTTTTGGCATGCAGCTTGGCCTGCGTGTAGAGAACACGCAGATCAAGGGCACGCAGCTGGGCAATGCGGTAGTGCCCGCCAGTAGCTTCACCAATGATTATACGGGATTGTTTCCTACTGCATTTTTTACCTATAAGCTGGATAGCCTGGGCCGCCATAGTTTGTCGTTCAACTATGCCAGGAGGATCAACAGGCCCGGCTACCAGCAACTCAATCCTTTCCTGTTCTTTATTGACCAATATTCTTATAGTACAGGTAATCCTTACCTCAAGCCTTCTTACAATAATGGGGTCAACTTAAGTTACCGGTACAAACAGCTGATCAATATGATCTTCAATTTTGAACGGAACAAGGATGGGATCAATGGGGCTTCACGCATGGAAGACAATATCATGATCACGCGGTCGGAGAATATTGCCACGCGACAAATGATCGCCTTGCTTTTATACGTGAATACCAATCCTACCAAATGGTGGACGATGAATTTCCATATTGCCGGGGCCCGGTTCTCTACCATCGGGCAGATCTATGACCAGCACCTGGACCTGCATATCTATACCTGGCGCACCAATGTACTGAATCAGTTCAAACTGGGTAAGGATTGGAGTGGAGAGGTTTATGCCGCGTACCAGGCGCCTAATATTAATTGGCAACGCATTGTAAAGTCGAGGTATTGGGTCAATGCGGCCATACAAAAGAAAGTAATGAAAGGGAAAGGGTCCTTAAAGATCAATGTGGATGATATCTTCTACTCTTTGAAGTGGAAGGAAGAGACCAAGGGGCTGGCACAGGCCAGTTCTTACCGCATCAGCATTAATGATACACGCCGGGTAGGTATATCCTTCAGCTACAGCTTTGGTAAGGAAACATTTGCGCGCAAACGCCGGTACAATGACAATACAGCGGATGATGTGAAGGAGCGGGTGAACTAGGAAATACAAGCTTCGAGCTGTGAGCTACGAGCTGCGAGTTTAAGATGGAGATAGTCGGTTTTTCATAAAGTATGGAGCGGGGGTAGTGGCCCGCTCCTTTTTTATGCTGGTTGAGCTATTTGTTATTTTGTTTATTTGATATCGGGTGCGGCCAGGAGGATGCCTCCAAAGAGGAGCCAGGCCCAGATGAGGGTCCACAGTATATTGAATAGCTGGGCGCCAATAAAGGCAATGGCTGGTCGGCCGCCTTCTATTTTTACCAGGTCAGTAAACCGGGCTTCCAATCCGATGGCTACAAATGCCAGCGAAAACCATACCGTGCGCAAGCTGTTCAAAATGCCACTTACTGATTTGGCGGTATCTGCCGGGATGAGGAAGGAGAAGATGAGAGAAGCGGCAATAAAGCCCAATACGAATTTGGGGAACCGCTCCCACACAACGCCCAATCCTGGCTTTTCGGTGCTGGCTTGTGAACCGGTGGTGTTGCCTTTGCGGTATGTCCACCAGATGGCGATGAAAAAAGCGGCCACGCCGATGAGTACATTTTGGGAGAACTTAATGATCACGCCTGCTTTCAAGGCGGCGGGCCCTACCAGGGCAGCGGCAGCCGTAACAGAAGCAGTGGTATCCAATGTACCACCCAGCCAGGCGCCTCCTACTACTTCGGGAATGTTCAACACTTTTACCAGCCAAGGTTGCAGGATCATCATGGGGATGGCCACGAGTAGTACCAGGGTGGTGATGTAGGAGAGTTTCTTTTTGTCGCCTTTAATTGCCCCGCTAGCCACAATGGCTGCAGATACACCACAGATGGCAACAGCCGAGGCGAGTATGACACCAAACTCATCATCCACTTTCAGCTTGCGGCTAAGCCAAAGTGCAAAAAACCAAACTACGCTTACAACCAGTACGGCCTGCAGGATGCCGGGCAAACCTGCTTTTACAATATCTGTAAACAGTACGCTGGTACCCAAGATGACGAGGCCTGTTTTGATAAAGAATTCGGAGCGGGCGGCTTCGCGCAGCCAATCAGGTATCGTGGTGAGGTTGCCAATGAGTAAACCAATGATCAGTGCAAATACTACGTATTCCACGCCATAATAGCTGATGGTTTTATTGCCGGCGATGATGAGGGAAACGATGCCCAGGATGAATATCAGGGAAAACCCTGCCAGGTAGTTTTTAATGCTTCCGCCCGATAAGGCAATGGCGATGGCGGACAGCAGGGCAAACAGGATACCGATACCCCCGATCAATAAGAGATTCGAAGCAGTGAGTACCTTGTTGAGCAGATCATCGGTAGTAGTCCATTGGTAAACGGGTACGGTGAATTTGAAACCTGTAGCAGCCAGTACAATGATGAGGGCGCCGGTGATGATGGTGCCGCCGATGAGTACTGCCCACCAGTCTTCGGTAAGGGTTTGGAAGAAAGGCTTTTTGGTGGTCGAGGGAGGCATTGCAGTGGCCTCAAGGGTTACTGCCGCGCTATTCGGGTTATCGTATGACATGATTAGTGTTTATGATCTCTGAACGGATTGTTTCTTGCACGCAGGGTACAAACCGTTCAAAGATAAGATTCCATAACTTAACTGGATCATCCACTTTAGGAACGGGAAAGTTGTTGGGAGTTAACGCAGCATTTCACACCAAAACCTCTATTTTCGATGCATCAATCATTTGTTACTAACTATTAAGCCATGATAAAATTTGCTCATACCAATATTATAACTGACGACTGGAAAGCGCTGGCAGACTTCTATATACAAGTATTTGGGTGCAGTCCCTTATATCCTGAAAGGGATTTAAAGGGCAACTGGCTGGAGCAGATCACCAATATACCCAACGCCCACCTGCGGGGTATTCACCTGGTCTTGCCCGGTTATGAAAACAATTTGCCTACGCTGGAAATATTCCAGTATGAAGAGAACCTGGATGCACCAACGCCAGGTGCCAATAGAAAGGGATTTGGACATATTGCATTCAAAGTAGACGATGTACAGGCTGTACTGGCTGCGGTTATCGCTCATGGAGGATCGCAATTAGGCGCAGTGGCAGAAACTGATGTTCCGGGTGTTGGGCACCTTACGATTGTTTATGCGCAGGACATAGATGGTAATATTGTTGAGCTGCAAAACTGGAAATGATCCCCCCGAAACTTACTCTTTAGGCTGGTGCTGGAAGCAATAGCCATTGGCTATTTTGGTGTTGTGCCTACACCTGGTTCCCTTTTTTGTGATGCCCTTGCATTGTACAGAAGCACTTTGTCCCTGGGCTTTGTCTTCGGGGGACATTAGCAATTGATCGGTTGGGGGCTTGCAAACTTTACAAGGTTCCAGTCCCAATGCCCGGGCCTGCTGGAGTGTTATTTTTTCTGATACGTTTTTTACCGTGTGGCAAGATCCCAGGTGGTATTTTTTACCGGATGGGGTTTTGAAAATAGCCTGTCCGGATGCAGTAACAGCAACCAACATCGATAAGCAAATCGTCAGGACATATTTACAAAAGCGAGGCATTGCTACAATGTACAAAATACCTGCGGTAGTGCATAATGGGTGAAAATGGGTACTAAGGGGGTGGGATAGAAAAGATTCATACAGGGTTGCAACGTTGACTGACAATGACTTGTCATTACGACACAACAAATCCCTTATGAAGATGAGACGGCCTGCTTATTCTCCTACAAGACAATTTTATTATCTCGCATTGCTGTTGCTGGGCGCCGTTAGTTTTGGTGAGGGGTGTCAGAAATCATCGGCCTCCAATCCCTGCGAAGGGCTGTTGAATGAGGGAACGCCTACCCAGGTGGGGTTGGTATTTGTGGATGGGCGAACAGGGGCGAATGTTCTTTTATCGAAAGATATTGATGCGGCCACCATTTCCATCAACCGTGAGCCGGCAGGTGGAGCTGCAGAACAAGGTATGATCGTTAAAGCAGCAGACTCACCCCTATATGGATCACTGACATTTACCATTGCAGATACTAAAAAGGGGGCATACAAATATACCATCAACATACCCCAGGCAGGTACTACTACCCTATCGTATACTAACCAGGAAGTAAAATCGGACAATGTGTGTAAGCCGTACTATATCAATGTTACTGATCCGACCATCGAAGACCGTCCTTTTACCATTTCACGGGCAAACTCCCGGCTTGTATTTACGATAACGCTTTAATATTTTTCAAGTCTCTTGTAAACGGCACCTGGTACTGATCATAGTCAGTAGCAGGTGCCGGTTTATTTTAGGCCTGTTGTAGCCCAGCTGGTAAAAGCGGTTGGGCTTTTTTCCGTTTATATGCGTACTGAGGGAGTTGGGGGCCTGGAGCAAGTATACTTGTTATGCCGGGAGACATGCCCCCACCTGGCTCCTACTCTATGTACCTGCTATTGGTACGTGTAATTCTCCTTCCCAAAAGAAAAGGCCCCGGAGGGCCTTGATAAAGGATAACGGGAATGGGGAGGGGGCCGACGGCGACACCCAGGATACAGCCGGCAAACTGGCTGAAGAAGGCGGCCCGCCATGCCGGCAGCACCAGGAAGGCGGTGCACTGCTCAATGCCCACCAGCGGACAAGCAACGGAACTAACGAGAAAGACTTGCATACTAAACCATTTTAAAAATGAATAATAGGCAGCAAAAGCTGCCAAAGCAGCGGCATTGCGGCATGAGCGAAAGGCCAAAAGGAACGCGGAATAAATGCGTGGATTGATTCAGCTGACTGGCTTGATGCCGCTGGTGCAGGATGGGGGGCGGGAATGGGTGGTGGCTGGTGGCGAGGGGCTGGTGGGTATTGTGGAGGGGCGCGCAGGCAGTTGATTGTTAGTACAGGGGCTTTATGCCGTACCTTTTGGCGGCCCGTCGGGCTGGTAAGTAGCAGGGATTGTGGCCGCCAGGTAATGAGGGGAAGCGGGTACTAACGGGTTTGGTGGATTTTGCTTAAAGGCAAAGTATTTATTGCTGATTGGTGGTTGCGGCGGGCGTAGGTGAGCGGTGGGATGGGCTGGCATGCCGCAATAACTTGCTGCAGCAGGCTTTTTGATGGTGGAGGATGGAGGCGCGTACGTGGTGGTGGTGCAGAAGGTGATCGTGCCGAAATGAAAAAGTCCATAAAGAAACTGAGGCAATTATATAATATTGTGTATATTACTTATTAGATTTTTCCTCCAACCTGGTCTTGAGACAATCCTAACTTTACCCTTAACATATTTTCTATCAATGGTAATCGCAATTATTGTCATTTGTATTGTATTTGTGTTGGCCTTAGCTTCTAGTCAAACACCTAAAAATACCTCGGAAAATACTATTGAAAAAAATAAAAGATTCTATATACAATTAACGTCAAAACAACCAGAACCATTAAAATCTGTTCTGTTGGCCCTCATTAAATTATACGATGAAAACAAGGCTCTCCCCTATAAGGAAATTCAAAGAGAAATTGAAATTCCGAAGAATATACTAGCCGCTGGCATACCCGAATTTAATGCTTATTTAGGAATACATGAAGATGATCTTACCGCAGAGTTTATCAGGGCATACATGCTCGATATATCACATCGGCATACTTTACAATTCAAGAAGCTTTGGCTCTATGAAAAACAAGAAGCCTTACTCAAGTTCCAATTAAACTTACAAGATAACGAGTTATTATATGAACCAGTCCGACGAGTGGAATGGTACGAACATAAAGCTATTGAGAAAATTATCCGAAGGCATGGTTCAGAGTGGAAAGCAGGAAGCTCCTTAAATAGCAGATTAACCGAATCAGTAGAAGAAATTAAAGATTTCCAAATTCAGGATATCGGCACCACTTTCCTGACCAACCAAAGAATAATATTCCTTGGAAAACATAAAAATTTCGTATTTAGCTCCACACTCAACAACCTTATTTCGATTAGGCTATATAAGCAAGGCGTCATGCTTAGCTTTCATGATGGAAAAGTAGCACTGCTAAAATTTCATGAAAAAGACAATTCCAATCCCAACGAGAATGATTATATCCTTCTAACCAATGACGGGCTTAATAATTTTATAAGAATCATAGGGCGAATACTTTCAAAGACTCAAGATCAGGACACAGAAGTAGGCTAACCACGATAATGATCATGATATACACACTTACATTCAATTGACGGATAATCCATGAAGGCTTGAAAATGCGACTGTGATAGAGAACCAAATCTTTGGAAGACTTGAATAAAGTTTACATTTTTTTTGTATCTTAATCCGATATAGAATTAGGCAAAGAAAGTAATAATATAATGAACCCGTCTGAAACCATACAATTCCTTAGAACGAAAGATTACAAGTTTATAAAACAAATTGGACAAGGAGGCACTGGAAAAACCATTTTAATAGAGGACGAAGCGATAGATGAAACCTTCGTTTGTAAAAAGTATTCTACATTCTACAAAGAAGATCAATCTTTGTATTACAATTACTTCATCGATGAAATAAAGATTCTGTACACCCTTTACCATGAAAATGTAGTTCGAGTATTCAATTATTATTTGTACCCTGAAAATAAAACTGGATATATTCTTATGGAATATATCGAAGGAAATACAATAGAAGATTACTTATTGGAAAACCCTGATAAGCTTGAAAATATTTTTGAACAACTGGTTGATGGCTTTAAATATTTGGAAGAGAAGAAGATTTTACACAGAGATTTAAGACCAGAAAATATACTAGTTTCGAAAGAGGGAATTCTGAAAATAATTGATTTTGGGTTTGGGAAGAAAATAAATTTTGGAGATAAGAATAAAAGTATATCGTTAAATTGGAGATATAGCATTCCCGATGAATTCGAGGAAAGTAAATACGATTTCAAAACGGAGATATATTTCGTCGGAAAATTATTCGAGGATCTAATTCAAAATACTCCCAATAATAGTTTTAAATATTCGGCCATTCTTTCAAAAATGATATTAAAGAGTTATGAAAATCGAATTAATTCATTTTTTGACATCTATAGAGAAATTATTAGTTTAAACTCCGCAAATTCAGAGATTACATCCTTAGACAGATTAACATACCAACGTTTTGCGGAATCATTAATGGATGTATTTTCACAACTGCCGCAAGGCGCAAAATATAACAACGATATTGAGGTGATAATTAGGCACCTGGATGAGCTTTACAAAAACTCTATCTTAGAACAATATATTCAGAATAATAACAAACTGACTAATATTTTTATCGCTGGCCCTTATAAATACTATTCCAAAAAAAATATTAGAATAGAAGTTTTATATAAAATGATCCTACTTTTAAAAGCATCATCTGACGGAAAAAGGAAAATAATTCTAAATAACTTGTGGGAGAGATTTGATAGCATACCAAGATATTATGAAGAAAGCGATGATCTTCCATTTTAGATACAAACCAATGGCCGCCTGAATAACAAGAAAATCTCCAATAGAGGTGAATAATATATTCCGGACGAACAATATTTCGAATATAAACGAAAACTAAAGCTATCACTATCATAGAGCGAGAGTGTTTCAAAAAGTGTGTCAGTAAAAAGTTTGATAACTTTAAACTGTCAAAATGGAAAAGAAAAACTTTGATTTCGAAGCATTCAAGAATAAGGCGACAAGCCGCTTGAAGAACGGAGATACGCTTTTAGGAAAAGATGGAGTACTGCCCCCTTTGCAGGGCTTTGCAGAAGCTATAGAGAGCGTCTTCCCGCAAACTGAAGTCCAAATTAACGCAGAGTTTAACGGAGAAAAGTTTAAGTTGGGCGATAAAAAAGTAAAATCAATACGCGAAACTAAGCGATAACCAACTTTGAACGGTAAGAATATTGGGAACTCTACAAATTTTGAAAAATGAATGACAGGATAGAAGATAATCCTTCGCATAAAAAATTAAAGAAAGAACTTGACGGGGCAAATGCTTTAAGCAAACTGACAGATTTGTTTTCATTATTGGGGGCGAATCCTAAAGAGTTAAAGGAAGCATTTGAACCTCTTGCAGATCTTCAGAAACAATTTGAATTGATTTCAAAAAGCCCCGACAAGTTCAATGATTACTTTTCCAAAAAAGGTTGGATAGCGCATGAGTCTATGAATCATGATTTAATGCTTACCTGTATTGAATTTGCGGAAAAAGGGCATATAGAATTAGCCGAACAAGAACTTATAAACTACTATAGTTCGGACGATATGCGATGGTTGACACACCAACTTAAGGGCACTAAAGAGTTTTCTGTAAGATATTCTTTAATCCAAGCTGCATACGAAGACACAATAGCTGAAAGATACTATGCTTGTATTCCTGTTTTATTATTAGTAATTGACGGAGGTGTTAATGATGTAGATAGAAACAAAGGTTTTTTTGCAGATAGTACAGATTTAACTGCTTGGGACTCTATTGCAGCCCATAGTACAGGTTTAGCAACTTTGAAAGAGATTTTCAACGATACAAGGAAGCGTACAACAGAGGAGGAAATTACCATGCCTTATCGGCACGGAATACTTCATGGTAGAGATATTAACTATGCAAACAAAACCGTTGCTGCAAAATGTTGGGCTGCACTTTTTGCATTAAATGATTGGGCAAAAGCAGTTAAAAGCGGCAAAAAAAATCCGCCACCGGAAGAACCAAAGCTTAGTTTTAATGAGATTATAAATGAATTGAATACAACCCTTGAAAACTATAAGGAAAGTCAAAAAAGAAATAAAGAGGTAAGTCGAAAAGCAGATGAATGGGCTGCAAGAAATCTGGAAATTGGAGTTGATATACCCCAAAAAGGATTACCAAATGAGTATAAGGAGCTTACACCCGAAAGAGAAGCTGTTCAATTTATAGAAAATTGGAAAAGCAAAAACTATGGGGCAATAGCAAAACAGATACACTTTTTCACTAAAGCGGAAATTAATTGGGGAAAGGAAGCCGGCAGGGTTAGAAAGGTCTTTCAAAACAAAGTTTTGAAAGACTATGCAATTGTAAATGTGAAAGATTGTTCACCTGCAATTACAGAAATAACCTTATCTGTTGATATTATTTTTGAAGAGAAAGAATACAAAAAGGAAATCACATTAAGATTTATATATGATGGACTGAATGGAGAATTTTTAGTGTTTGGCCACAAAGGAGGACAATGGAAATTTATTGAATCATTTTTCCATACGATTGATTACCTCTATTGAGCAATACCACCTATGCCAAGGTTATATTTTAAAGCAAAAAATTATAAGGCTTAATCAGGATCACTATAAGGAATTGTTAGGAATGTATATCCAAACAAATGCAGGTTTTTCCTTGCCATCTTCCCTCTTAGCTCACATTTCCCCAATCACCACGACCAAACCAGCAGAGTAGCCTGATTTTCAATGGTGTGGAGCCTAGTTTGGCCCGGCAATACATGGCGGCTGAGGAAGTGGGGCGTATCTTTGCCGCGCAAGGGCAACCGGATGGGTTGCCGTAAAAACAGGTACCTCCATGAACATTGAAGCAGCGCTGCAAGCGATCCTTCCCAAGGAACGCATCAAATGTAAACTGATTGACCTGGTAACGTATGCCGCGGATGCAGGGTTTTATTCACTGAAACCGCAGGCGGTGGTGAACCCGGTATCTGAAGAAGAAGTCCGGGCTTTGTTTCAATTCTCGCACCAACATACAATACCACTTACATTCCGCACAGCAGGCACCAGCCTATCGGGCCAGGCCATCACCAATGGCATACTGGTTGACCTGAGCAAACACTGGAACAGCATTCGCATTGAAGCAGGTGGCAACCTGGTACGGGTGCAACCGGGTATCACAGGCGGTATGGTAAATGCCTACCTGAAGAAGTATGCCAAAAAGATAGGTCCCGACCCGGCCAGCATCAATTCGGCCATGATGGGCGGCATCATCTCGAACAATGCCAGCGGCATGTGCTGCGGGGTACAAAAGAACAGTTACCATACAATACGGCATATCCGCTTTATGTTGCCCAGTGGGATGAGCTTCTCCACGGAGGTGCCAGCAGATTATAACCGGTTTGAAAAGGATTGTGCGGGACTGGCAAACAGCCTGACGGCTTTGCGTCAAGAGATACTGGCCAGCCCGGTCATGTATGAGCTGATACGCCATAAATACAAAACAAAAAATACGGTTGGTTATTCGGTCAATGCGCTGATCGACTATGACCGACCACTGGATATGATGGCGCACCTGCTGGTGGGCGCCGAAGGCACGCTTGGATTTATTGCGGAAGCGGTACTGGAAACGGTACCGGACTACCCGGAAAAGTCCACCGCGCTGTTGTGCTTTACAGATATACAAGCTGCCTGCAATGCCATTGAACCGCTCATTGCCTCGGGCGCAGAAGCGGTAGAACTGATGGACAATGCCTCGCTGCGGTCGGTAGCCCATTTACCAGGCATACCAGAAATCCTGGCCGCCTTGCCGCCCACGGGCGCAGCGCTGCTGACGGAATACCAGGGGCATACGAAGGAGGAAGTACAAGCTAAAAATGCACAGTTCCTGACGCAGCTGGCGCATATTCCTTTTGCGATAGCTCCCCGCTTTACGAATGATGCGGCAGAGCAGGCTTTTTTATGGAAGATCCGGAAGGGGATGTTCCCTTCGGTGGGGGCCATGCGGCAAAGTGGTACCACGGTGATCCTGGAAGATATAGCAGTGCCGGTGGCGCAACTGGGCCATGCGATCCTGGACCTACAAAAGCTGTTTGATCAATATGGCTATCAGGATGCCATTATTTTTGGTCATGCCAAGGATGGCAATATCCACTTCGTAGTAACGCAGGCATTTGATTCGGAAGCGGAGATACAGCGGTATGACCGCTTTATCAGGGAAGTGGTGGAACTGGTGACCAGTAAATACGGCGGAGCTTTGAAAGCAGAACATGGTACGGGCCGGAATATGGCGCCCTTTGTGGCTACGGAATGGGGACCGGATGTTTACCGCATCATGGAAAAGCTGAAGCAGGAAGCTGACCCCATGAACCTGCTGAACCCTGGGGTATTGATCAACCCGGACGGGCAGGCGCATATACAACACCTCAAAGCGCTACCAAGGGTTGAAGAAGAAGTAGACAAATGTATTGAGTGCGGATTTTGTGAATATAAATGTCCCAGCCGCGACCTGACGATGACACCGCGGCGCCGGATCGTAGCGCGGCGTGAACTGGCGCTGATGCGGGATAAAGGGGAACAACAACAATATGCGGAGTTGCTGAAGCAATACAGTTATGAAGGGCTGGAGACCTGCGCGGTGGATGGACTGTGTGCAGAAGCCTGCCCGGTAAGCATCAATACGGGTACGCTGGTGAAGCGCCTGCGCAATGAAAACCATGGTAAAGGTGCCAACAAGCTGGCGATGACGGTGGCCAAACATTTTGGTACGGTAGCATTGGGGGTAAGTGCCGGTGTACGGTGTGCCTCGGTGGTCAATAAGCTGTTGGGCAGGAATGCAGTGACACGCCTCACCAAAGGGGTGAAGAAAATCATACCGGGCACTCCCCTATGGTCGAACCAGGTGATCCCTTCTTCGATGGGTAAAGCCCGCAAGCAGGCGGCTGCCACGCAGGGAGAACAAACGGTGGTGTATTTTACTACGTGCATCAACCGCACGATGGGTGGCTCGGCAGTACAAAAGAAAAACATGGCAGAGACGCTGGTGAGCATTGCCAGCAAGAGTGGTATCCGCATGGTGATACCCGATTCGATCAGCAGCGCCTGTTGCGGACAGATATTCTCGTCGAAAGGATTTAACAAGGCCTTTGAACATACCGCCAATGATACGATAGCGCGGTTGTGGGAATGGACGAAGGAAGGCCAGTGGCCTGTGGTGCTGGACATTAGTTCCTGCACGTACACGCTGCATCATTGCAGGCCCCAACTGACGGAGGAAAATAAACAGAAGTTTGATAAGCTGAGGATACTGGACAGCATTGATTTTATTGCAGATTATGTATTGCCAGTAGCGCAGGTACGAACTACCAAGGCAAGTATTGCGCTGCACCCGGTCTGTACGCTTCAGAAAACGGGGCAGGAAGGAAAGTTTTTGCAAATAGCCAAGCGGCTGGCGCAGGAAGTAAAGGTACCTGTACATGCAGGTTGTTGTGGTATGGCAGGTGACCGTGGGTTCCTGTTTCCCGAGTTGACCAGGGCGGCCACGCTACCGGAGGCACAGGAAGTGAACGAATGTAGTTATGACGGGTATTATTCCAGTTCCAAAACCTGCGAGATTGCTTTATCAGAAGCAACGGGCAAGAACTATGAATCGATCGTGTATTTGCTGGATGAGTGTTTGTAACTACCTAAGTCACAGGGGTTATGAAAAGACCACCGGGCTATACCATATTGTTAAAACAAGGCTGTACAATGTTAAATCAATGCATTGGGGGTACTAATATTTGGAGCCAATACGCTATTACCCTACTTTTGCGCTAGACTATGAATGTAATGAACATCGGATGCAACGATATAAGCAGTAAGAATACCTACAAGCAAATGCCTGTCCGTTGCTGCATGTATATATACATGACCGGGTTCATTAACTGACAGGAAAACAAATCAACACTGTATAAGTTATCATCCCCGGTTCAACGACCGGGGATTTTTCATTTTAAGCAAGCATTCAGGCACATGATCCAGATAAAAAACATTTCAAAAACGTTCCGGCAGCGGCACCAGGATTTCAAGGCACTTGATGGTGTTGACCTTGACATAGCAGCAGGTGATATTGTAGGTATTATCGGCAGCTCGGGAGCCGGCAAAAGCACGCTCATACGCTGTGTAAACCTTTTGGAGCGCCCAGATCAAGGACAAATACTGATCAACGGCATAGACATTACGCAGCTCAACAGCAAGGGGCTTGCGCAGCAGCGCAAGAAGATGGGCATGATCTTTCAGCATTTCAACCTGCTTTCTTCCAGAACGGTGTTTGGCAATGTAGCGCTGCCGCTGGAGCTGGACGGAGTAGATGCTGTGGAGATACAAAGGAAAGTTGGGGAACTGTTGACAATCGTGGGACTTGAGAACAAGGCGCAGGACTACCCTGCCAGCTTATCGGGTGGCCAGAAGCAACGGGTGGCCATTGCCCGGGCATTGGCCAATGATCCACACCTCCTTTTATGTGATGAAGCGACCAGTGCACTGGACCCGGCTACTACACAATCGATCCTACAATTGCTCAGGGATATCAATCAACGGCTAGGGATCACGATCCTGCTGATCACGCATGAAATGGAAGTGGTGAAAGCGATCTGTAACCATATCGCGGTTATTGACCATGGAAAGCTGGTAGCCAAGGGCACGCTGGCAGAACTACTCACTGAAAACAAACATCCAATACTTCAACAATTTATTAATACTGATAGTATGACCGTACCACCCGATTTATTTATTCAGCTACAACCCAACCAGACCCAGGGGCTCACGCCGCTGGTAGAACTGGAACTGACGGGTAATATTTCGTTTGATGAACTGATTGATACTGTATACAATCAATTTCACATTCCGCATAAACTGATCAAAGCAGATATTGAGTATGTAGGCAAGACCAGCTTTGGCAAATTGCTGGTGCACCTGCAGGGTACAGACCAGGATAATGACAAAGCTGTTCAGTATTTCAATAAACGTAAAATAAAAAACGTCATCAAGGGATATGTTTGATAGCAATACTGTTTCGCTTTTACTGAAAGGGCTTTGGGAGACGATCTTTATGACGTTCACTGCGGGATTCTTTGGTTTTGTATTGGGCTTGCCCGCCGGCATTGTGTTGTTCCTTACGAGGAAAGGGCAATTGCTGGAGCATGGCTTGTACCACCGCATCCTTTCGGCACTGATCAATGTGTTCAGGTCGATTCCCTTCATTATTTTAATTGTATGGATGATCCCCTTTACGCGCAGTATTGTGGGCACATCTATAGGCATGAGTGCAGCACTGGTGCCGCTGAGTGTGGGTGCTGCCCCCTTCATAGCGCGGCTGGTAGAGAACAGCTTGCTGGAAGTACCCTACGGCCTGATCGAAACAGCCCGGGCGATGGGCGCCAGTCCGCTGCAGATCGTTACCAAAGTACTCTTGCCCGAAGCGCTGCCTTCGCTGATCAACAATGCCACCATCACGCTGATTACCCTGGTGGGCTACTCCGCCATGGGCGGAGCAGTAGGCGCCGGGGGATTGGGACAAATTGGTTACCAGTATGGCTATATTGGCTATGATGCCTTTATCATGAATACGGTGTTGGTACTTTTAGTGGCACTGGTATTTGCCATCCAATTTACCGGAGACAAACTTTCAAAAAAATTCAACCATAGATAATATGAACAAGATCTTATTTGCAGCAGCAGGCATTGCGTTGGTTAGCTTATTGGCATCCTGCGGCGGCTCTTCCAAAGACGACCCCAATCATTTAATAGTAGGCATTACCTCCGGTCCAGAGCGGGATATTGCCGAGGCGGCGAAGAGAGAAGCGAAAGAGAAATACAACCTGGATGTGGAGCTGGTAGCCTTCAATGACTATGTAGTGCCCAATGAAGCCCTGAACCAGGGAGATATTGATGTCAATGCTTTTCAGCATGTGCCCTACCTGGAAGCGCAATCCAAGCAACGCGGCTACAAGCTGGCAGTAGTGGGCAATACGTTTGTATACCCTATTGTAGCTTATTCTAAAAAGATAAAGAACATCGAAGGATTACAGTCCGGCAGTACGATTGCGATACCCAATGATCCTACCAATGGAGGCAGATCGCTGTTGCTGTTGCAAAAGAATGGCCTGCTGAAATTAAAAGATGGCGTGGGACTACTTCCTAAAGTAACGGACATTGTAGAAAACCCCAAACAGTTGAAGCTGATTGAGATTGAAGCGCCCCAGTTGCCAAGGGTATTGGACGATAAGGAAGTGACGGTAGCGATCATCAATAATAATTTTGCGGCGCAGGCCAACCTGGACCCGGCAGAACTGGGCATATTGAAAGAAGATGCCTCCTCACCGTATGTAAATGTGATCGTGGCCCGGCAGGACAATAAGGACCAGGAGAAGGTGCAGCATTTTGTGAAAGCCTATCAATCGGAAGCAGCCCAGCGGGCAGCGGAGAAGGCCTTTAAGGGGGGCGCGGTGAAAGGTTGGTGAGATTAAAACAGGGAATAAAACCGGCAGGCTGGAGATAGGGTTTTGGGAATATTTTACACAACCGGTTGCGCAAAAAACAGGGGCGCGGCCGTCAATATTCTGCCATTCAATTTCTTACAACAAGAATAAGCCTTAAGGTATCCTTTACCGTGGGTAGTCTCACTATAAGGGATGTACTACTCAACATACTCGCATATCAATATTTGTTAGTATATTAAGTATACAAAACCTTAACACATGAGAAAATTGACCTTACTCCTCCTGATGGCGGTGCTATGCGGTACTGCCTATTCCCAAACGGATATTTTTACTTTAATGGAAAGAACGGACCTGTCGCTGCAGGTCATTGAACGGCTGGCCAACCGTTATTTTGATAGTGTGGGTACCGGACGCGGTACCGGCTATAAACAATTCCAACGATGGCTGTATGAGAAAAAGTTTCATACGGACGACAGGGGTTTCCTGATCGATGCGGAGACAGAAGCTGCGCGCTACAGAGCAGCCAAAGCGGTGATGAAGACGCGACAGATGGAAACGGCCCGCGGAACCTTTGGCAGCTGGCTTGAACTGGGCCCCAAGAGCTGGACCTATACCAGTGGCTGGAACCCGGGTGTGGGGCGCATCACTTCGGTAGCGGTACATCCTTCCAATCTGAATACGATCTATGTCAGTTCGCCCGGAGGCGGTATCTGGAAGAGTACGAATGCGGGCACCAGCTGGACCTCGCTGGTTGACTTTACTTCGTCGGCCTGGCTGAACATTTTTCATCTTCATATTGATCCTTCGAATCAGAATACGATCTATGCAGCTATCAATGGCGGCGGTGTTATCAAATCATCGGATGCAGGCGTAACCTGGGCTGCAACAGGAGCAGGGCCTACCTCCTCCAAAAAAGTGGTGGTGCATCCCACCAACTCTTCTATTGTATTTGCTACTGGCAGCAATGGTATCTTCCGTTCTTCAGATGGCGGTACCAGTTGGGCTTCGGTTCATACGGAAGCCAAGGAAGACATTGAATTTCATCCCACGAATGCGAATATCATGTATGCCTCCGGATCGGGCGGCACTAGCAGTGTGTGGCGCTCTACCAATAATGGGGCAGCCTGGACTGCCATCACAGTAGCCAATGGCATTACGAATACCGGAAGAACATTGATCGGGGTATCGCCTGCCAATGTTGCCGTGGTGTATGCAGTGCAGGCCAGCGGCAGCCTGTTTGGCCGGATGTACCGCTCGGTAGATACAGGTAAAACCTATACCACTACGGTAACAGGCAGCCCCGGCAGCGGTACGAATTATTTTGGTTATGAAACCAATGGTACGGGTACTACGGGACAGGCCACGTATGATATGGCTATTTGTGTAAATCCTACGAATATCAATGAAGTGATGATCGGTGGTATTATTTGCTGGAAGACGACGAATGGAGGCACTTCGTTTGTGGCACAAACGGCCTGGAGTTATCCCAATGCCACGGGTTATAACCACGCAGATGTGCATGCATTGGAATGGATTGGCACCACCATCTTTTCGGGCAGTGACGGGGGCGTCTATAAAAGCACCAATAGTGGCGGAGACTGGACCGACCTTTCGTCGGGCCTGGGTATCCGACAATTTTACCGCATCGCCAATTCCAAAACAGACCCGGATGTAATTACGGGTGGGGCGCAGGACAATGGCTCTTCATTCCGGAGAACAGACAGCAGCTGGAAAGACTGGCTGGGGGCAGATGGGATGGATTGCATCATTAGTCCCACGAATGCCAATATAGCGATCGGTACCTCTCAAAGTGGGTCCATCTACAAAACCACGAATGCGGGTCAATCGTATTCGAACCTGACGAAACCCAGTAATGGCAATTGGGTTACGCCGCTGGTGATGCATCCTACCAATCACAATACGGTGTATGGAGGCTGGACAGGCATTTACCGATCGGCCAATGGCGGCACCAGCTGGACGAATATATCGACAGGCGTGATCACCGGCATGCTGACTACCTTGGCCGTAGCGCCTTCGGATACGCAATACATTTACGGATCGATTGGGAGTACCTTATACCGGACGCACAATGGCGGCAGCACCTGGGTGACTGTAACGGCGCCTGCTACGATCAATGCGATCTTTGTGAGCCCGGTGAATCCCCGGAAAATATACCTGGCCTGCAACAGTACAACCAGCAGTGTTTTGGTATCTACTGATACGGGGAGAACGTATACCAATCTATCGGCAGGCCTGCCTGCGCTTGTTGCCCGGTCGATAGCAGTGGATGACAATGCCAGTGAAAGCATTTATGTGGGAATGAATATTGGGGTGTATTACCGGGATAATGTAGAACCGAGCTGGGTGGAACATGCCAGCGGGTTGCCACTGGTAGCGATCAATGAGGTGGAGATACAAAAGTCATCGGGTAAACTGCGGGTAGCTACTTACGGCAGAGGGGTATGGGAAACGAACCTGTGGACACCGGTATTGGTGGGTACGGTGGATATAACAGACGATGGAGGCACGCTGGATGCGCAATATACCAGTGGATCTCCCGCCGGTGAAGAGTTTACGAAAGTGATCGACAATAATCATGGCACCAAGTATGTGACATTTAATTGTGGGGCCTGGATTCGGTATGTAGCGGTGAATAACTATGTGCCCAAAGGGTACAGTATTGTTTCGGCCAATGATGTTCCGGACAGGGATCCGAAAAGCTGGACGCTGCAAGGCTCCACCAATGGCAGTACCTGGGTAGTGCTTCATACGGTGACGAATGAATTTTTCAGTGGCCGGAGCCAGGAAAAAGTATACACCTTCAATAACCTGGCCACGTACAGGTATTTCCACTTCACGTTCACTTGCAAAACAGGGAGCACGCTGCAAATGGCAGAGATGAAGATCAATGGCATACTGCAACCTATATTATTGGCAAAGGGGGCCAGTAAGCCTGATAAACCTGCGATAACATCTGCTGAAGAATTAGCTGCTTTGGGTATTAAGGCATCTCCCAATCCTGTTTCGGATAAACTAACGATCACGGGATTAAAAAATATGCAAACGGTAGGGCTGCTCGATATGAATGGGAAGCAACTTCGCCTCCAAAGGGTAACTGGCTCTACCAAGGAATTGGATATGACAAAGCTGGCACCCGGCACCTACCAGGTAATTCTTACAGATAAGCAGCAACGGAAGATAAACATCAGCATCATCAAACAATAAATGCACTAAAAGACAGATCGGGGCTGGCCTGTGCCAGTCCCTGATCTGCCTTTTTACCCACCTCTCAATTATCTACATGAAATACTTAATACTCCTGCTTGCAGGCTATTGCTGGCTTCCTGTGCATGGCCAACAAACGCCTGTGGATACAGCTAACTTGCTGGAAACAGTCATTGTAACCGCCAATAAATTTCCCGAGCAGCGAAAGCATATTGCACAGCAGATCATCGTGATGGGCCACCAGGAGATTGTGCGTTCGCTATCGAATAACACAGCCGGATTACTGGAACATTCGGGAAAGGTATTTGTGCAACGCAGTCAATTGGGTGGCGGCAGTCCGGTGATCAAGGGTTTTGAGGCGAGCCGTATTTTGCTGGTGGTAGATGGGGTGCGGATGAACAATGCCATTTATCGGACGGGGCACCTGCAGAATGTGATCACGATTGATGACGATGTTCTTGAAAAGGTAGAGATATTGCCGGGCCCGGCCTCTACCATCTATGGGTCGGATGCGCTGGGTGGTGTGATCCATTTCCAAACAAAGCAACCCTTGTTGAATACAATACAAACCACTGTATCGGCACGGTACAGCAGCGCCATGGATGAATATACGGGGCATGCGGATGTGAATATTGGAACCCGAAATTTTGCTTCGCTTAGTTCCTTTAGTTTTAGCCGGTATGGTAATCTACGGCAGGGCAGTAAACGTAAAAGCCAGTATGGGGATTTTGGGAAGCGGGGCCAATACATTGAGCGGATCAATGGATTGGATTCGATTGTCCAGAATGACAATGTAAACGTTCAACGCTTCAGTAATTACCAGCAATATGACCTGTTGCAGAAATTTCTGTGGCAGGCGAAGCCGGGGCAATCGCATGAATTGAACCTGCAATATTCGAACAGCAGTGATATTCCACGGTATGACCGACTTACAGATGTAAGAAATGGCCGATTGAGATGGGCAGAATGGTATTATGGTCCGCAGGAAAGGCTGATGGCGGCTTATCAATACAAATCGCAACAATTACGCGGCTTCTTTGATCAGTTGAAGACGGGGATCAGCTACCAGCATATAGAAGAAAGCCGGATGCAACGCGCCTACAGAAACCCTTTACGGGAAAACCGGATAGAGCGCATTGATGTGTGGGGCCTGAACCTGGACCTGCATAAAAGTATGGGAAGGCATGAATTGAGTGTGGGGGCAGATGGTCAATTCAATGTGCTTCGATCTACTGCCTTCAACTACCATATTGTTACCGGGGCAAAAACATCGGGGCTGGCTACGCGGTACCCTGATGGAAAAAACAATATGCTGTACAGTGGTGTGTATGGACAACATTCCTACAAGATCATACCCGGCCGGCTGATCCTGAATGACGGGATACGCATCAATTACAGTAGTCTGCATGCCAACTTCAAAGACACTTCGCTGCTCCATTTGCCTTTTACGAAGGCCAGGCAGGATCATTTTACGTACAGTGTACATGCGGGGTTGATCTACCTGCCGGATGCACGCAGCCGGGTTGCTTTCAATATCTCAACGGGTTTCCGATCGCCCAATATTGATGACCTGGCCAAAGTGTTTGAATCGGCAGGTGGGGTGCAACTGGTGGTACCCAATCCCGGGCTACGGCCAGAGCAAACCTTTCAATTTGATCTTGATGTTACGAAGGGTATCGGCAACTGGCTGGAGCTGGAAGGAAATGTCTTTTATACGATCTTCCGCAATGCAGTGGTATTGGACAAATTCACGCTTAATGGCGCTTCGAGTGTATTGTATGATGGTAAGATGACATCGGTGGTGGCTTTGCAAAATAAAGCCAGTGCCTGGCTGTATGGATTCCAGGGCGGGTTTACACTCCGGCCTGTAAGCTGGTTCAGTTTGTATTCGCATTTGACGTATACACGTGGTAAATACAAGCAGGAAGATAAAAACACGGTGCCACTGGACCATATTCCACCGATATATGGGAAAACGGGCATAACAGCACGGTGGAGATTGCTGGAAGGAGAAGTGTATATGCTGTACAACGGGAAGAAACGTTTGAAAGATTACAACCCTTATGGAGAAGACAATCTAGTATATGCCACGACCGATGGGATGCCTGACTGGCAAATATGGAATGTATCGGCCCGGGTTACCGCCTGGAAACAGTACACGCTACAGGTGGCGGTGGAAAATGTTTTGGATAACAATTACCGGGTATTTGCCTCGGGCATCAGTGGTGCGGGCAGGAATCTGGTGGTTAAATTGCAGGCGGTGCTGTAAAGTGTAGAAGCCTGTAATCGGTTTTGTGTTTTAGTGTCCTACCGGTATTTTTGGAATCAGTGATACTAAAAACATGACAACAATAGTAGTTGGCGCCAGTGGTGCTACAGGCAAACAGTTAGTAATGCAATTGCTGGAAGCAGGGCAACAGGTGAGGGCAATTGTTCGCCCAACCAGTACTGTCCCTGCTTCCTGGCATCAAGATGACCGGGTACAGATCATTAAAGCGGAAATAACGCAGATGGGTGTGGGTGAAATGGCGCTGCACCTTGAGGGCTGTGAAGGGGTAGCTTGCTGCCTGGGGCATAACCTGACCTGGAAGGGTATTTATGGCAAACCCAGGCTGCTGGTTACTGAAACGGTGCAGCTACTGTGTGATGCCATTTCAACAAACGCCCTCCCCTACCCTGTCAAACTGGTATTGATGAATACGGCAGGGAACAGCCACAGGGGGCTGTCAGAGAAGGTATCGCTAGGGCAAAAAATTGTGACGGGCATTATCCGGTTGCTGCTGCCACCTCATGCTGACAACGAAAAAGCTGCCGACTATTTACGGATGGTGATCGGACAAAAAGACCCTGCTATTGAGTGGGTAGTGGTTCGCCCGGACAGTTTAATTGACCAGGAACAGGTAACCGGCTATTCGATATATCCTTCTCCTACCAGGAGCGCCATTTTTAATCCGGGCAAAACCAGCCGGATCCATGTAGGGCATTTTATGGCCAGGCTGTTAACAGACGAAAGCACCTGGAATAGCTGGAAAGGGCAAATGCCGGTTATTTATAATGATATCGCCCCCTTAAGCTATTCCTAACCCTAACCGGGCATGTATATTTTTGCTTTCTTGCCTAAGCTCCCTTGTCTTCGAATGGGTTAATCCACCTTTTAGATACGGTGTTAATACCCTTTTATTTATCATAGTTGTTCATGTAACTTGTACATAGAAAATGAATTACATACAAATTACCAACTACTATGAAAAACTTTTTCAAACAATTCACCCGCATAAATACCTCATTTTTAATAGTGGGGATATTAGCGGGATTAGCTATTTTTTATCTGCTGAGTCCCAAAAAGGCAAACCTAACCGAAGCCAGAGAGCAAATAATGGGACCAGTACCCGAAGAACATGCCCGTCCTAATATGCAAGTTTACCGACAAAACGGTGCGTATACTGCTTTGGCAGCATTTCCTTCAGCCAAAGTCAGAGGTGTTATTTATGACACGAGCGATTTCAAAAACTACTTTAATACGACGTTTACCGAATTCAAAAATACACATTCAGCCAAAAAAGATTTTCATTGGGAAATTGGAGTTTACCCTATGGTCTGTACCAAACCATTTGAGGGAAATCTACGGCCGAGGATCGGGATGTATTTCATACCTACCATGGTAAGGGACGGCATAAAGGTCCCGGATAAAAACGATATCATTGATTATTTGGTAGCCAGGACTACAGATGATTCTATTTATTATAAGCAAACAACCTCTCGTGGTTCAAAGGTGCCTATTAAAGAAAAAGACTTCATTTATGACGAGGGACATCTATGGCCATAAGCTCATTTTTTAATGTTTCCGTTTGTGCAGAGTTGGTAACTCTCGCAACGGCCCTGGTGACGATTTCCAATCGTCGCTTTGGTTATTACAAGGCTTTTACTCCCTATTTGATAATAATCCTTCTTACGGAGTTTGCAGGTTATTACTACAAAGAAGTTTTGCATAAACCTAACTATCCTTTCTATAATGGTCTGATGCTTGTCCAAGTATTATTCTTCTCTTTCTTGTTTTATCAATTCCTACAATCTGCACGCTCCAGAGTATTTATATTGACCTGCATTATCCTTTTTCTTTTTTTCTATTTATATGAAACCATCCGAAATGATTTGTCGGCCTACAATAAAATCAGCCGGGTTTCTTTGTCGGCAATTATGGTTTTCCTAAGCTGCCTTTTTTATTTCGCCATTATACGTCAGGAAGGTGTAAACAACCCACTGCAATACCCGCCTTTCTGGATTGTAACCGGGTTGTTCATTTATTATTTTGGTTCAGTGACTATGTTTGCCTTTTATGACCGGGTATCCCAGATTAAACTAGCCGGTACTCTCTCCTTTTACAATGTAGTGATGGGATGCTTAAGTTCCATTCTCTATGGGAGTTGGATCAATAGTTTTATATGCAGACGGAAACAACATCTATAATACAGGCAATTCTGTTTATTTCTGCCATTTTTATACTGGTCGCGGTCTTTGTTGTGGCTTATGCTTTGTATTTCAACCGGCGAAAGATCAAGTTTATTCAAGAAAAAGATTCTCTTCAAAGAGAATTTGAAAACCAACTGCTGCATGCACAGATTGAAATGCAAGAGGCTACCTTTCAGCACATTGGTAAAGAGTTGCATGATAACCTTGGACAATTACTTAGCAGCACCAAAATGCTATTAAACGTAACAGAAATGAATTTAACCCAAGTACCTGATACGCTGACTACAGCCTCCTCTACCCTAACGCTGGCAATTAAAGAGTTACGAATGCTGGCCCGTTCGCTGGACAAAGAATGGTTGCAACAGTTCAATTTTTCAGAAAATCTGGATAACCAGATCACCCGGATCAATGCATCCGGCCAATTACATGCCCTTTTCCGCTGCGATACAGATATTGATATGCCCTCTGAGAAACAAGTTATCCTGTTTCGAATTGTACAGGAAGCCATACAAAATGCTATCAAGCATGGCTCTCCCAGCTTTATTGACATCCATGTATTTGAACAGAAAAATCAACTGAATGTAGCCATTACTGATGACGGAATTGGGATACCAAAAAATTTCCGGGGGATGGGAACGGACAACATGCGTCAGCGGACCAAGCTCTTCCAGGGTAAAATTGAGTGGACTGATAACCAGCCAAGAGGAACAGTTGTGAATATCACGATACCAAATACATGAATGTATATACTCATTTGTAAGCCCCTCCTTCCAGCCTGATTTACCCTGGCATTAAGGTAAATAACTCCCCGAAATGATTATAAACCTACCATTTTCAAAGTGAGGGCTGCTGTTTTCAAATTGACTATAGGGAATGGAGCCAGAAATCAGTTATTTTGATCTGCATTCAAAATAGCAACGGATACATGAAACACGTCCTCTATAGCTTTCTTTTACTGGTGCTGCCGCTGGCCGGGTTCAGTCAACGGATCGTGGACACGGTTCATCCCTTATTTAAGGGCAAACTGTATGGGGATAAGATCAGGGAGGACTTTGATCACTATGAGCTACCCAGGGCCAACAACAAAGAGAAACGGATCTATAACGAAATCATATTATCTGTTTTACATTCCAGGAATCTTTACACGAAAACCGCGCTCAACCAGAAAGAAGTATTGCCGGAAATCAGGGCATTTGGGGCTAAACCTCCCAAATCTGCCAGTGGGGTTATGGAAATCAGGTTAAACCAACCCTTAAGTACTGTCATCCCGCTTTTTGATTCTGCCGACATCCTTGTAACGGCAAATGGCATCAACCCTGAAAACAGTTCGTTGTATGAATACAGGGTTTTGCAAAACAAAACCAGGGTACTTCAGGACTGGACAGGCATCCAATATTTTGCTGCCAGTTATATGGGCTACCGGTACAATGTGGATGGAACTTTGCAAACCCAAATGGCTTACCTGGGGGCTTTTAATGCACCGCTGGGCAATAGTTTGACGATTGAGGTAAGGAATAAAAAATTACCGGAGGAGGTAGTAGCCATTGCAGCAATATGGATCAAGCGGACACCTGCTGTAATAGGGACATTTACCAGCCATTCGCTGAGGGAGTTTATTGAAGTGTATAAATACCAATGGAAGCATGACTTTTTACAACCCGGAAACAGTACGTATTATGGGGATATAGAAATGAAACCGGTTGACAGTTTATTGCAATTGCAGGATACGTTTAAAGCAGGCGAGAACAGTCTTTTCTTTTATTTAAAGGACAAGGTTAAAAAAGCCAACCTGGTAGAATACCAATTGGTACGAGGCAAGGACAGCAGTGGCTGGATACCCAACGATTTTGACCCCAATATCATCTGGTTAAAGGACCTGGCACCGGGCAATTACCAGTTACAGATGCGGTATAGTTTTCAGCGGCAAAATACCAGCACCTACTCTTTTCAGCTTCAGGCTGCCTGGTACCAGACCCCTTTGTTCAGGCTTTTATTGGGGGTACTGAGTGTGCTGGCGTTGGCCTCTCTTGTATTGCTGATTAAAAACAGGCACCAGGCCAAAAAGATCAGGTCGCAGGGCATTGAACAGCAGCTGGCGCAGGCAGAACTGAAGTCGATCCGCTCGCAATTCAATCCTCATTTTGTGTTCAACTCGCTCAATTCGATACAGGGGCTAATCACCAAAAATGATATGGATGGGGCGAATAAATACCTGACTGATTTTAGTATCCTGTTGCGCAATTCACTCAATGAGAGTCAACGTGATTTCACGAGCCTATCGAAGGAGATCGGTATGCTGGACAATTACCTGAAGCTGGAGCAGCTGCGGTTTGGTTTCTCCTACAGTATTCATGTTGATCCGGCGCTTGATAAGGAGGGCATTGAGGTACCGGTATTGTTGCTGCAACCAACCATAGAAAATGCGGTGAAACATGGCATTGCCCGTAAATATGAACAAGGGATATTGGACATCCGCTTTACAGCTACGGGTATGGACTTATTGGCCACGATCACCGACAACGGGCAGGGATTTTCGGCCGAGGCTGTACACGGCATTGGCTTAAAGCTGACGAGTGACCGGATTGACCTGCTTAATAAAACGATGCAGGGGCAGGCTATTGACTGGCATATCCACAGTGATGAAAAAGGTACGGCGGTAAATTTTCAATTTAAAAACTGGCTGGTATGATACGTTCGATCATTATAGACGACGAAAAGAACAATATAGAGAACCTGGTGGGATTATTGAAAAAACATTGTCCTGCCGTAAGGGTGGCTGGAGTTGCCTTGAATGCAGATGATGGCGCTGCCCTGATCAGTCAGATGCAGCCTGACCTTGTTTTCCTGGACATCCAAATGCCGGACAAAAACGGGTTTCAATTGCTGGAAGGATTAACGGAATACAATTTTGAGATCATACTGGTAACAGCATTTGACCAATATGGTATCCAGGCGGTCAAGTTTTCGGCGATCGATTATTTATTAAAGCCTGTTAATATAGAAGAGCTGAAGGCAGCTGTGGAGAAGGTGGAAAAACGGCTGCAGGGGAAAAGGCAAAACCTTGAACTGCAAAATTTATTGCAATTGTTGAAGCACCAGGAACAGCGGGCAGCACACCGGCTGGCGCTGCCCACGGTTAAAGAAACCCGGTTTATCAATCCGCAGGATATAATCCGTTGTGAATCGAGTAATGCGTATACCCATTTTTATTTAACAGACGGACAGAAGATCATTGTATCCAAACCCATTTATGAATACGAAGAGCTGCTGGGTGATTTTGGTTTTATCAGGTGCCATCAATCGCACCTGGTGAATATGAAGTATGTAAAAAGCCTGATGAAGGAAGATGGCGGCAGTCTGTTGTTGGTTGACAATAGCAACATTCCGATCTCCAGAAACAAAAAGGAGGCGGTGATGAACGCGCTCCACACACTAAAATAAACCCCTTTTCTTTTTCTCGCTCATGCCCCCTTCCGGATGCAGCCGGAAGGGGTTAAATAAACACACCCATGAAGTTATATGTATTGTTCTGCCTGGTAATAGGTAGCTTGTATGGTTATGCCCAACAGGAAGCGGCGCCCCGGCCACTGCCCATTGAAAGTCCGGAAATGGAAGGTTACTTAAAGCGAAAGCAACCAGCCATTTTAACGATTAAAGTGTTCAACAAACCAGCATCGGCCGGACCTATTGGGGTTGGTTACATACTGGCTGAATTAGGTACACAAACGCGTACCAAAAGGCAAACAGCAATTGATAAGGACGGGACGCTACAGATTGTACTGGAGGAAAATTTACCTTATCGGCAGGTGTCGCTTTGGGTGGACAGTCTGCTGTATACGATTGTCGTAGTAAATACCCAACTGGTGATTGAGATTGATATGGCGCTTACAAAAGGAAAGAGAGTAAGTTATGGAGGAGCAGGAGTCAGTTATTCAGGGGAAGATGGGGCCCTGAACAGGGTATTGGTGGAGAAAATCTTATACCGGAAGGAGGAAAGGAGCAACCTGGAAGGTTATTTTTTTGACCAAAGTATTAAAGCTGGCAGCCGCCGCATCAGCCTTGATACCTTTTTATCCCTATCCGATTCGGTATACAGGCAACTGGAGACGATGGATGATGCCCTTATCAGTAAACATCCCGGTTATGCAGCTATTATCCGTAACGAAACGAACTCCTTTTTCTATGGTTTCTTATGTTCGCCCTTCAAAACCCGGTTTCTGCCTGATTCACTGTGGCAACGGGTAAAGAGACACCAGCCTTTCTTTACCAGTCAAGCCGCGGCAACCTTTTATTCGCAACTGAGCACTTATGTTGTGAATAAAACCGGCAACCCGGAGCAAAAGAAACAATCCTTGCTTTACCAGCATTACGCATCGTACAACACGGAACAAAAAGCGATACTTGATTCCATTAATTATTATGAGCAGTTGGGTGAGCCGGAAAGGGAAAAGAACAAGCAGGCATTGAAAGCATTGATCATTAAGCGGCATACGCATTTTGCTGTTGATGAGGCATTGCTGGTGGAAAAACTGCATATAGCCATTATTGACAGCAGCTATCCCAATACGCGTGGCGACCTGCTGAAGATAAGCCTGATGGGAAACCTGAAACAGTATTATACACTGGCCTACCCTATTTTATCAAATCATGTACAAACAGGCTGGTGTAAAAGAATTGTGGACCGGCAATTGGCCGAATCGAGTGGCAAGCAACAGGGAACGGACAAGCTGCTGAATGCTTCTAAAACGACTAAAGCAGATCAGGCCTATATAGGGAAGTACCTGGCCCCGTTGCCTTTCGGCGCGGATCTTTACCGGCTGGATAGTGTTGGAAAGGTGGATGATCTTATCATTAGTCTGCAATCAACTTTTCCCGGCAAAGCCATCCTTATTGATTTCTGGTTCACCTCGTGTGTGCCTTGTCTGAAGGATATGCCCTATAGCAAGAAACTGCATGATGACAATAAGGACCTGCCCATCGCCTATGTGTATTTGTGTACAACGAACGGATCGAATGAGAAGGACTGGAAAAAGCATGTGGAAGATATGAAGCTACCCGGTACGCATATTTATGTGGATGATGCGATTATCTCGGAGCTCAAGCGGAAGTTTGATGCGAAGTCCAGCTTCCCACAGTATGTAGTAATAGACCTGGAAGGGCATGCGAATGCTTCGAAGATCAAGAATATGTGGAGTATGAATCGCAATAGCCTGATGAAGGCTGTGGGGCTGCCTTAAACGTCCTTACTGAATAGTTGTTACCCCTATCTCTTCTTATTAAAAACACTCCCATGAAGTCAACATTCCTATTGAGCCTTTTGCTTGGTAGCCTGTATGGTTTTGCCCAAAATGAAGCTGCCCCCCACCCTTTGGCCATTGAAAGTCCTGAAATGGATGGGTATTTGAAAAGCAGAAAACCAGCTACGTTAACAATCAAGGCAGATAATTTGCCAGCCTCTGCCACCTCTGTAAAAATAAATTATGTGGTGGTGCAATTAGGCGCCCGTATGCAAACCAAAAAGTTTACGCAACTTAACAAGCAGGGAGCCGTAACCATCGTACTGGAAGACAATTTACCTTACCAACAGGTGTGGCTTACGGTTGACGGATTGTTGTATACCGGCATTGTGGTTAATACGAATCTGCATATCGACATAAATGCAGCGGTCACAAAAGGAAAAGAAGTGTACCTGTCTGGTGAGGGGGTTCGTTTTTCGGGAACAGACGGCGCGTTGAATACGGTGCTCAATGCGCATATTTTATACAGGAAAAAGGAACAGGACAGCATTGAAAGTTATTATGTCAACCGGAGTCTGGCAGCGGCCAACAGGCAAATTACGCTCGAGGCATTTCAGCAAACGGCGGATTCGGCATACCGGCAACTGCAAGCCATCGATGATGAATTTATTGCTACCTATCCCAGCTACGGGGAGATCATCCGCAACGAAACCAATTCGATGTTTTTCGGCTGGTATTGTGTGCCCTTTAGGTATAATGATATGCCCGCTGCGATGTGGGAAAAGATCAGGGCACACCAACCCTATTTTGTGAGTAATGACGGGGTGGCTTTTTACCAACAGGTATGTAATGCTACGATCAACAACCGTCATAGCGGTCCGGCCAATATCCAACAATTGTTGTACGGCCAGTATGCCAGCTACAGCAAGGTGCAACAATCGATACTGGACTCCATCCAATACTATGAGCAATTGAGTGGGCCGGAAAAAGAAAAAACCAGGCAGGAACTGAAAGCACTGTACAGTAAGCGGTATAAGCATTTTGCCGGCGAACAAACCTTGCTGATAGAAAAGCGGCACATAAAAATTATCGACAGTACTGGTACCGGTCCCCGGGCTGACTTGCTGAAGGTATGCCTGATGAATGGCCTGAAGGAACAATTTGCTACTACCTATCCTGTGTTGCTGTCGAACCTGGGAACAGCATGGTGTAAAAAGATAGTACGGATGCAGTTGAATGAATCAATTGCCCGGCAAAAAGAAGTGGACAGTCTTTTCAACATAGCCAAGCGGCTCAACAATGACAAGCTCTATATAGGAAAGCCGTTGGTACAACTGCCTTTCGGGGCCAACCTGTACCGGCTGGATAGTATTGGGAATGCGGATGATTTCATCATTAACCTGCAAGCCAAGTTCAAGGAAAAAGCCATCATCATTGATTTTTGGGCTACCTGGTGTGGGCCCTGCCTGTCGGACCTGCCGCGCAGTAAAAAACTACATGCAAACAACAATGACCTGCCCATAGAATATGTTTATCTGTGTACCACAGGCGGATCGAACGAAAAAATCTGGCAGCAATATGTTGTGGATATAAAAGCGCCGGGCACGCATATTTTTGTTGATGACGTAATCATTACAGAACTCAAGCGTAAGTTCAATGCCGAAGGGGGATTTCCAGCGTATGTAGTGATTGACCTGGCAGGCAATGCCAGTGCCTCGAAGATCCATTTTATGGGGGACCTGGACCGGAATAAATTACAAGACATCATTGGGTTGAAATAAGTGTTGCCTGTTGATCTTCAGCTTCACCATAAAATGATGGGCCTGCTGGTTGGTTTAATAAACAATACCAATACGGAGTGCCCTTAAGCCAGTGATGCCTTGCAGGTCCTCCAATTCCAATTCTTCCAGGTCGGGCATCAATACTCCTGTTTCCTGCAGGTATTTGATATGGGGCAGGTAATCATACAGGTCATTCCGGTTAAAATAAATGATGGCCAATGTATCGGGTTGTGTGAGTCGTTGATCGGTATTCCTGATATGGACTTTATCGATACGCTTTTTGATCATTTCATAGCGGATATTATAAGCTCCTTCCACATCAAAACGCCGTTCGTCGGTACGAAAAGAAATATCGATTGTTTGATCGTGGACAAAGATGAGTTGGGTAGTACACAGGGCAACGGGCATTTGGGGCAAAAGGGCATGGGTAAGGCGGGCAATAGCAGTCATGGACGACAATTGCCAGAGACGAAAATCTTTCAGGTAAAAATGATCAAATGGTTTATCGGGTGCTATTGATTGTCCGAGGTAACAATCGTATTCCAATCCATCGGTCCTGAACTTCTCAAAATAGCAAGGATAGATCTGTTGCAAGCGAACATTCTCCCCATCGAGGTAAATGCCGATGGCATTGTTGATCGTTTGCATGGAGGTCTCCAGGGCATGCCGGTGATTAAAAATAAGGCTGCCGGTACCCTGGATCAGCTTCCTGTATTGACCAATAATATCCCGGGATTGGGTGTGTTGGACTTTGAGGTGATCCAACCAGGCACTGATCTCTTCATTCAGAAAATAGTTAAGGCTGGCCTCATCCGAAGCAGTTAACACTTCCTGGTCCAGTACCTTTTGCCATTTGCCAATGGTGTAGAACATTTGTTCGGTGAGGGAAGACTGGTGGAGGGGTTGGAGACTGGTAAGGGTTTTGTGTAGCAGTTGTAAATGGGCGCCCAGATCGGCCTTGATGGCCTTGTTTCTCTCCACACTGGAATTGCGGATATCCACTGCGCCATACAAAGGATAAAGTGCATCGAATTGTATGGTGTAATTGGTAGGCGGCAATTGTTTTTTTGTTTGATACAGGTAACTCCAGGCTGCTTCCCTGAATTTCCACTGTACGGCGGGCTGAATAGAGGTATATTTTTCGCGGATAATGTTGTTGATCTCCTGGTTGAATGCATCAATAAAAACCTGCAATAATTGGGCAATGGAGGGCAAGGCGGTCTCCAGCAATGCCAGGGTCCTTTCATCAAACTGGTCATCGCCCTGGGTATACATGCAAATGGTACCCACCATGGTGCCTTCAAAAAATACGGGGGTGGTGGCCAATGACCTTACACCGAAATCCATAAAGTGGGTGAGCCATTTATTTTTCTCCAGGTCTTCCTGGTGTATATCTGGCATGAAGAAAGACCGGGGATTGGTGGCATAGGCCGAAGCCTGGGCCTGAAACTCGGCGGGGGTAAGGGTCTTATCGCCCCACACGCTGTATAGGATTCCTGACCCGCCCATCTCATAGCCATATACATACTTACCATTGATCTGCACCATGGGGAAGAGATCAAATTCGATCTTATTGCTGCGCACCAGGGTTTTCAGGGAACGGATAAGGTGGTGGTAACCGTCTCCTGTTTCATCTTCCAACTGGGTAAGGCGAATTTGCCGCAGGTTTTCCAGAGAACGTTGGGCGGTAACATCGGTAATGGTGGAGACAGAGATGCCCCTGAAACGAAACAAGTGCAAGGGCAGGATATTTTCCAATACCTCATAACCGGCGCCCTCCTGCAGCAGGTCGGTCAGGTTGCGCAGGTCGAGGGGCGGTAAAGGACCATCGGTTGTCACATCAATATACTTAGTATTGATATGGATGGTATAGTATTGGAGAAGGCCGGTAGCCGGATTTAAATAGGCATGGTAGTACTCATTGAGGCGTGGATGAAAATGGTACAGCTTTCTTAGAATAAAAGTATATACCATTTGGAGTTGCTCCCGGCGAAAGTCTTCGGGCGAACGATGGTTCAGGTCGATCTTGTGCTGCTGGATCAATTCATAGAAAGCGTCTGTGCCATAAAATAACAAGGGTCGGGCGGGCACCCATAGAGACCACATGATCTCTTCTTCGGGCTGGGCGGCCTGGGTAATGCAGGCATACATCCATTCCAACAATTCGGCATATTGGAAAATCTCTTCTACAGGGATATCAGCAGGCAGATCGCTTTCGGCTTCAAACCGCTCCACGGCTTTTTCATACAAAAAACGTTTGGCGGTTTTTTCTTCGGCAGCTCTCTGGCGAAGCCAATTGAGGAAAGGTTGAAATGAGAGTACACAGGAAAGTTGTTGAGCGTGCCAGTCGGCCCCGGAATAATCGAGTATTTGTTTTTTCATGACAGGAAAATGGAATTCAGTAGCAAAGTAACTTAATTCAATGGTTGAGTTGGAAGCTATGCTTCAGCATTTATTTTATAGATAGATTCCGGTATTTATTATAGTGATTTTTCGATGCTTTATCTACCTTGTTAAGGTCTAACTTTTTTCCCGATTCCTGCGATAAAAAAACTGCATGGTTGCAATCTCTAATAATTATGTGATTAACAGTGATTTATTATGCCTTCCATTTCAAGGTTACCGAATCATCAAAAAATTGTTAAAAAATATTGACTTTTTCTTTAGTACAAGATGTCGGAAAACTTGTTATATAATAAAGGATAAGGTTTAATGGTTAACGAATTTGATTAGTGTCGCCCCGCTTTTCTAAGCGGGGCTTTTTTATTTTTATCCAATTATTCAGTCTTCGGGTTTGTCTTCGTCTCTCCTCAGCTTCCTATTTTCTTCGGGTTTCATTCGTATCTGAATCGCCTCTCGTTCGGGAATTGTTCGGTACCCGCTTAGGCCGATACGCTTTAACTCCGAATTTGGCCCGAACAAGTCCCCTTTTTGGCCCCTATTTGGTACCTCTCTAACAGGCTCCTGTTACCCCGGATGATCAGGATCGCAACAATCGGTTGATGTCGGCATAAGAAGTCGTGCCCTGGGTGAAGTTGAAAGTGCCCTTGGCGCCAATCTCTTCAGCGGCGCGCAGGAAGCCACTGTAGGCGGCACGTGCCAGGGAGGAGCCGAGGCTTACTCTTTTTACACCCAGTTCGGCCAGTTGGTCCAACGAAAAGCCGGTAATGCCGAGGCCAATGACCACATTTACGGGTTTGGGAGCCACCGCTTGTACCACGGCCTGTATTTCCTCGCGTGAGCTCAAACCTGGCGCAAAGAGCACATCAGCGCCCGCCTCCGCATAGGCTACCAGGCGGCGGATGGTATCTTTCAGATCGGGGCGGCCATAGATCAGGTTTTCGGCCCTTGCAGTGAGGGTAAAAGGGAAGGGTAAACTACGGGCTGCCTGCACCGCTGCCTTTACCCGTTCTACAGACAATTCAAATGGGTAGATAGGATCGTGTGGCCGGCCGGTAGCATCTTCAATAGAGCCACCCACCAGGCCATTGGCGGCCGCCATCAAAATAGTAGCGGCACAGTCTTCGGGCGCATCGCCATATCCATTTTCCAGGTCGGCGGCTACGGGCAGGTGGCTGGCATCAATGATGGCGCGTGCATTGGCCAGGGTTTCCTCGCGGGTAAGGGCTCCTTCGCCATCGGGCTTGGCCAGGGAAAAAGCCAATCCGGCACTGGTAGTAGCCAGGGCTTCAAATCCGAGGGCGGTGAGCATTTTTGCGGAGCCTGCATCCCATGGGTTGGGGAAAGCGAATATGCCAGCCCGTTCATGCAGGGCTTTGAATGTATTGGCTTTACTGATCTGTGAGGGGGAATAAATGGTTTCCATTTTTCATTTGCTATTTTGAGTGATGTATGATTTCAATTGGGAGGGACCTGAAAGTTACTGAATATATCTGAGCACAGACGACTAACTACATCACCCATCCGTTAAGGAAAACAAGCAATTCACTAAACAGCAGGCTCCTGTATACGCCAGGTGGTTTAAATTGGCGCCACAATTCAATTGTATGCCCATATCCTCACCAGAACTGACAGCGCTCCGGCAACGGGTGGAAGCCCTTGAACGGGAAAATGCTTTATTGCGGCAAAACCCCGGCTTCCTCGCAGCCAAGCATTCGGTGACAGTTCCAGAAGAAATGCAGCCACTGTTTGATGTAGCGCAGCAAACGGTACAGGACTATTTCAAAGGACTTAGGATGGATCCCTCCAAGGGCACCATTGAGATCAATGACCAGCGGTATGTACTGGTAAGGGCTTCGGCTTTTTCGAAAGGGTTCCTGGAAACGATCCAACGGCTGTATGCTGACAAAGGAGAAAGTGAGGCTTTTGCGATTGGCCGGAACTTCCTGTTCGATTATGCGCATGTGATAGGCTTACACGATGCCAGGGACTTCCATGAACGGATGCATGTAACAGACCCCATTGCCAAACTATCAGCAGGTCCCATCCATTTTGCATACTCTGGTTGGGCATTTGTAGCTATCTCGGCTGAAAGCAACCCTACACCGGATGAAAATTTTTGTCTTATTTATGACCACCCCTACTCTTTTGAGGCAGACTCGTGGAAACGGGCAGGCGTATTATCCAAAGAGCCGGTATGCGTAATGAATGCCGGCTATTCATCAGGCTGGTGCGAGCAAAGTTTTGGTATTGAGCTCACGGCGGTAGAAGTGAGCTGCATTGCCAAAGGAGATGCCTGTTGCACCTTCATCATGGCGCCGCCACACAAGATGCAGGAACACCTGGAACGGTTCAATGCCACGCATGAAAAGCCCTACACTGCTACGGAGAAATACAATATCCCTACTTTTTTTGAACGCAAGCAGGTGGAAGAAGAGATGGAAAGATCGAGGATGCTGGCTGAAGAATCGGCCAATGCCAAAGCGGATTTTGTAGCCAATATGAGTCATGAGTTGCGTACACCGCTGGGGGCCATCCTTGGTTTCACGGACCTGTTGCAGAAAACAACGCTGGATGCAGGGCAACAGGATTACCTGGAAGCGATCCACACCTCCGGCAAAAGCCTGCTTTCGATCATCAATGATATTCTCGATCTGTCGAAACTGGATGCCGGCAAATTCCTCACGGAAACGATCCCATTCAGTATCCCGGAGCTGCTGCATTCGCTGCAAGTCATGTTCCTGGCCAAAGCCACGGGCAAGGACCTGCGGTTAAGTTGCAGTGTGGATATGGGCATCGGTTTCCCGGTACTGGGCGACCCGATGCGGTTGACGCAGGTACTGGTCAACCTCATTGGCAATGCGGTAAAGTTCACTGAGGTGGGTGGAGTATACATCAATTGTATCCTTCAACAGGAAACAGAAGATACAGTAGAACTATGTTTCACGGTGCGCGATACAGGAATTGGAATACCCGCAGATAAGATCCATAGCATCTTTGAACGGTTCACACAGGTAGATACGCATATTACGCGTAAGTACGGCGGTACGGGTCTTGGCCTGGCCATTACGAAGCAATTGGTGGAATTACTGGGTGGTACTATTTCTATCACCAGCCAGGAAGGCAAGGGCACGGAATGTACTTTTATTATTCCCTACCGGAAATCGTTGGAACAGTATTTACCAGCCACCCGCGAGGTAAATGATCACCGGCAGTACTTTGGGCTCAACAAGATACTGGTAGTTGAGGATAACCTGATGAACCAAAAGCTCACTTCGATCATCTTACAAAACCAGGGCTTTGAAGTCATGGTAGCGCGAAATGGTAAAAAAGCAATTGAATTCCTTCAATCAAAAGAAGTGGACCTGATCCTGATGGATATCCAGATGCCGGTAATGGATGGGTATAAGACGACGCAACAGATCAGGGATGAATTGCACCTGGCCACACCGGTGATCGCGATGACAGCGCATGCGCTATCTGGCGAACGGGAGAAATGCCTGCAGGCAGGCATGAATGATTACCTGGCCAAACCCTTTAAGGAAACTGACCTGCTGGATAAAATAGCGCATTGGGCGCAACAGCTCAACAACAAGCAGTCGCCCACAACACCCAATAGTCCCCTACCCCGCATTGATCTTTCCTTCCTGATCCAACAAACCAGGAACAACCGGGCCTTCATTCATGAAATGATCCATATTTTCAAGAACCAGCATCCCAAGGATATTGCCAAACTAAAGACAGCGATTGGCAAAGCAGATTTTAAAGGTATCTATAAGACCACACACTCGCTACGCAATACGATTGGCTATTTTGGCTTGACACCTGCTATTGGCAGTGAATTGCAAAGGATGGAAAAGCTGGCCATGGCCGGGGAAGATCCGGAGCAGATCAGGCTGTTATTTGAAAAGGTAAGTGCAGTATGCAAGCAGGCAGTGGCAGATTTGAAGGATTGGAAGGGATAGAGCATTTAACTCATTGGGCTAAAGCCCAAGGTTAATTATAAACTCTTTTTTTCCCCGCCCTAAAGGGCGGGGCAATACCCTTTAGCGTCGAAGTAATACACTTTAGAGCCGAGGCAATTTCCTAAAGGGCGGGGCAATACCTTTTAGCGTCGAAGTAATACACCTTCGAGCCGAAGCAATTCCCTAAAGGGCGGGGCAATACCTTTTAGCGTCGAAGTAATACACCTTCGAGCCGAAGCAATTCCCTAAAGGGCGGGGCAATACCCTTTAGCGTCGAAGTAATACACTTTAGAGCCGAGGCAATTCCCTAAAGGGCGGGGCAATACCTTTTAGCGTCGAAGTAATACACCTTTGAGCCGAAGCAATTCCCTAAAGGGCGGGGCAATACCCTTTAGCGTCGAAGTAATACACCTTCGAGCCGAAGCAATTCCCTAAAGGGCGGGGCAATACCCTTTAACGTCGAAGTAATACACTTTAGAGTCGAAACAATTCCCTAATGGACGGGGCAATGGGCTGCGCTGCATGCTACACCAATCTTTGGGACATCAATGCGAGGAATTCGTCTTTCTTTTTGGGGGAAATGGCAATCATGGCATCATCATTCATTACTGCATAGCCACCATCGGCCTTGATCATCTTCTTCACTTCTTTCATGTTGACCATATAAGAATTGTGCAAACGGAAGAAGCCATGATCGGTTAATAACATTTCATATTCCTTCAGGTTCTTACAAACCATGAGGTGGGCGCCATTCTTCATAAAAAAGGTGGTATAAGGGCCCTTTGCTTCGAGGCGGATGATCTGGCTCAAGGGTACAAACTCCACGCCTTCGGAAGTAGATAAACTAATGGAGAAATCCTCCCCGGCGGGCCGGCGTACATTTTTGATGAGGAGCTCCAGTTTATTGTCCTTTTCTTTTAGCTGCAAACTATCAATGGCCTTGGCTACGGCCTGCTGTAACTCTTCAAAACTGATGGGCTTGAGTAAATAGTCGATGGCACTGAACTTGATGGCCTTTATGGCATAATGATCATAAGCAGTGGTAAAAATGACTTCCAGATCATGGGTGGCGACCTGCTGCAACACATCAAAGCCGGTGGCAGTTTGGAGTTCGATATCCATGAACAATATCTGGGGCATGTGCTGGTTGATATAATTCACGGCATCGGGTACATTGGCAGCGGTAGCCACTACTTCTACCTGTGGACAAAACTCTGCCAGCAGGTGTTGTAAAAAGTCGCTGTTCATGATCTCATCTTCGACAATCACCGCTTTATATTTCATAGTAAAAGTTTAATTGGTATCAAATAAAGGTTGTGGTATTTCAAGGGTAGCGGTATTTAAGGAACTGCCATTATCCTGGAATAAAGATTTGCTGTTTGTTATCTTCCTGGTGGCCTGGGCATTAAACAGATCGATGCGCCGGTGCAACATGGACTCCTCTCCATTCATCAGTCCCTTCTTCCTTTCAAGGTTTTCTGCATCGTGCCGGGTCATGCCATTGTCTGATACTTTTACCACCAGTTTACCAGCTTCGGTAGTGAACTCAACGGATAGTTTCCCTTTCTTTCCATTGCGGAGGTTCAATACACCTTTGTACAAGGCTTCTTCTACCAGGCTATGTGTAAGCAGGGGTAAGATGGCGGCATTCCTTGCTTCGGGGGCTACCAGTATCTCATAGTCAAATTTATCCTCGAAGCGGCAATGTTCCAACCACAGGTATTCGGTGACCAGCTCGGCCTCATCTTTCACGTGGATGGACAGTTCATCGCCAAAATTGATGACCTTCCTTAAGAAGGCGGAAAAACGTCCAATGTATTGCAGGGAAGCCTTTTTATCATCGCCGGTAATAAAATACTGGATGGAGTTGAGGGAATTGAATAAGAAATGGGGATTCATCCGCGCCTGCAATATTTTCAATTTCAGCAGCTGGTTCATTTGCTCTATCTGGTCGTTCTTAATACGCAGCTGCTGGTTGAGTTTTTGTTTTGTCTGAAACCGGTTGTACAGTAGCAAGGCCAGTACGATGGCTGAGAGGAACAATACGAGCATGATGTTCCTGAACGACCGGTGCTTTTGTACTTCGACAGCGGTATCCATCAATCTTTTTGTAACGATCTCTTTTTCGAGGGATACCAAGTCGAGGGCGGGTGCAGTTTCCATGACGTTTTCAAAAACCAGGTCCTTAATCTCAGATCCCAAATACTTAGCAACGATGGCGCCTGCCTTTAAGCGGAAAAGGTCGGAGGAAAAATATTCATCCATGACGGGTTTCCAGTCGCTTTGCAAAGGCATGATGGCTGCAAAACCCTGTCTCCTGCTGGAGAGTACATGCTGTCTTTTTACTTTGATGCCTTTTTGCAGGGCCACGATATAGACGGATAAGGGTACATACCCAAAACCTTTGTTGTCGGTGGCAATGGTTCTCATCACCTCATAATCCTGCTCTTTGTAGGTAATGGGCAGGCCGGGGAAAAAGTTGGTTTTCAGAGATAGCACATCTTCTGTCATGGTGGTACCGTCCATGGTATAGGCCCTCATTTCGCGTATGCGGGAGGTAAATTCCTGGGAACTGGCGTACATCGGTTCCAGGTTATTGGTGACCAGTACATTCAGATCGGGCATGTAGGGCAGGCTGAACTGTACCTGTTTTTGCCGGACTGGGGTTATGGAAAAATAGGACCATCCAAAAATGCCCGACCTATTGGTGTTCCTGACCTTGTGGTAAATACTGTCGAATGACCCGGCAGGCTCCCAATCAATGGTGAGGTCGATGCCATATTTAATTTGCAGGTAGGACTTCATGGATTCCATGATCTCATACTCCACGCCCTGCAGTACCCCTTCTTTGTTTACATAAATAAACGGTTCGATATCATCCCAAAGGGCGGTAACGGTGCCCTTTTTATTCTTGAATACTTCCTGCCAGGAATCGCCCTTACCTCTGATGGATTGGGCACTGACGATGCCTGTCACCAGTAGCAATACCATCATTACCCCCAACCTTTTTCCAGTTTCCAGGCACTTCATCGGATTCGTCGTTTAGACAAAGATGGCAAAAGAAGCATAAAACGGGCGGCTCACTTAATGGATGGTCGTTTTCACTTAACGGATGGCCCACCCTGTTGAGTGAAAAGCTGCAGGTTTCTCCAGGCCGGGCCCTCCGGAAAGGCATCAGGCAGGCTACGGCCGGCAAAGTTCTACCTGTAACCTGCAAAAGGGTAGTGTCAGGTTGTTGTCAATTATTGGGGATAGTATCTCCGTGGCGCCTTCTTTCTGTGTAATACGGGAGAAAGGATAAAACGCTCAAATGACAGGTCTGCATTTTTAAGCACGGCCTTAACATCAATTGCTGCATTTCCCAGGGTGTCCAGGGATCTTATTTCCAGCTCTGCATATCCCTTCTCCTTAATATTGCCCAATCCATAATGCAATAGTAGGCCACTGGCTTTATAAATGGCGATGTAAAACCTTTCGTTGGCTGATGGGCCGGCCAGTATCCAACGATAAACTGAATAGCTTTTGCTTTCTTCAGACCATAAGGCCAATGCTCCAAGTAGGGCAGGCCTTTGCAGAAGGGTCAAGGATGATTCTTTTATGACACTTTCATTAAGCAATAAAACCAGCTCTCTTCCTGCGCATTTAAACTCACCTGCCACTTTCCCCTTTAGGTGCAGTCCATATCCTTCAACAGCCAATAATTGACTTAAAGCCCGGTGTTTTTTCTCTTCCACCTCCCGCAACCTTGGGATAGACACCCCATGCGCAGGTTGGATGTATTTGTTTTCATTGGTGACTACAGGAATAAAATCTTTTAACCCGAGGCGATGGCCAATAAATAAGCGTGAAAATGTCGTTTGCCGTTTTAAAAAGCCTTCGCTCTCTTTCTCTAAACGCTGTAGAGCCGCGATGGCCTTCTCCGATCCGGAAAATCCAATATTTTTTACAATTTTTGCCAGCAGCAACTGGTTGCTTTCTGTTGTAAGGCAGGATAGCAGCGCCTGCTCCACTTCCAGGTGGCCTGTTCGTCCAAGATGATAAACGGCGGCAGCACGTACCGGAATTGATTCTTCCCTATTATAAAGTACTTTGATCAATATTTCTACCTTATCCGGCGCAGCGGTTGCCGAAAAAATATCAAAGGCTTTTATCCTATTAGGGCTTGTTAAGGTACCCAGTACCATTTCTCTGAGTATATCAATTTCTTTCGTATTTAACTTATTGATCTCTGCTACATCGATGCTGTGATGTTGGCTAAAGAGCCTATCAAGTAGTTCTTTCATCGTATCTAAATTTTATGTTTTATGTATAAAACAGTGTCCTTTCATAATATCACCCTGCCAATTAAAGATCCCTGTCCATCCATTAGATCCGCCATTTCCGCCAATAAAATTGCCAGTATCCGGCACATGGTCTAAACCCAGGTAATGACCAATTTCATGGGCCATGGTATTACCGGAATTTGTGGCATTGCCATTTAATGAAATGACGGCCCCACTCCATCCTTTATTATCTTTATCACAACTGCCGTTTATAGCAGAAACGCCATCAGCCCCCCCATTCATAGTAAGGACAATGAAAACATCAAGGGAGTCATTGGGAACTGACCAGTCGCTTGTAAGGTCCTCTGCCTCGGAATCATTGTCAATAATCGCCAAACTGCCTGCATCGGCCAGGTTGATCTCATACCATTCAACCTGTTCAACCAATATTCCCACATGGCTGTAAATGCCTCTCATAATTTCGAGTGCACTTGTTAATTCCGTTCTGTCGGCCTGTGTAAAACCCTGTATACCTACCATAATGATGTTCAGGCTTAAACTAAAAGACAGGGGATGTTCTCCGCTCCAGCCATTATTGGGAGACGTTTGCCAAAAGTGATACACCCTTGTATTGGTGCCTATTGTAAATACCTCTAACCTGCCATCCTGGTTGTTTCCTACGGTCAATCCGATTGCCTTGTTATCGCTTGAACCCAATTCATGTTCACCACTCCAGCCATTATTGGGAGCAGTTTGCCAAAAATGATACAGCACATCATTGGTACCTATTGTAAAAATCTCCAGGCGTTGATCAAGGTTATTGTTCACAAATATCTTCTTTGCTTTATTCGTATCACTTCCAATCCGCCCCCAGTTACTCCAGCCGTTATTTATGGATGTTTGCCATATATGGTAAATCCTTTCGTCTCTACCGATGGTAAAAACCTCCATCCTGCCATCTTTGTTTTTTCCGGCAACTATTTCCTTTGCAGCAGGGCCTCCCATGCCCAGCCAATTATGGACCCAGCTACCATTAGGACCTGTTTGCCAGGTGTGATAAACATTACCGGAACTTCCTATCATAAAAACTTCAAGTCTACCATCCTGGTTTCTGTTTAAAGCAATTTCTTTCGCGTTATCGGTGATCCTGCCAAGTGTTGCCCAACCAGTCCAGCCAGTGCGGGTTAGTCCGGTTTGGTAGACCTGCCCATCAAAACCAATAGCAAACACCTGTAAGCTTCCATCCAGGTTATTACCGGTAATAATTCTTGTTGCCCTAAAAGTTGAATTAATCAGGAAGCTCCAGGAACTCCACCCGTTATTAGCCGCCGTTTGCCAGATATGATAAACATGATCATCTAATCCTATGATAAAAACTTCCAATCGTCCATCCCCATTCCTGCCTGCAGCAATTTCTTTTCCCATTGCTCCCGCCATGCGGAACCAGCCACTCCAACCATTATTAGGAGCAGTTTGCCAATTTTGATAAACCCTGTCTTCCTCACCGATACCAAACAACTCGATGCGACCATCCAGGTTTTTATTGACGGATAATTTTTTCATGTCATAAAGTTTTTACTGGTATGTTTCAAGTGATCTACCTAAAATTATTATTAATCCCCTTCTCTAAAAAGCGTTAAATGACCCTTCAACTATAGCGGAAAACACTTAATTCGATTGGGCTTCGTCATTCAGAATAAGAGTCCCCAAGCCTTTCCGTTAAACCAATTACCGGTTTCATTAATTCAGTGGTTTACGCTACGCACCGGGTCAATAATTTAGGTCCTTAATCAAAACTCTATTAACCATGAAACACATAGGTATAATTGGTGCTGGTATTAGTGGCCTTACTTCGGCTAAGGCTTTTATAGAAAAAGGATACCGGGTAACGGTGCTGGAAAGAGCGGCCGACCTGGGCGGGGTATGGGAAAAAAGCCGTTCATATATAGGGGTAGCCACGCAGACTACCCGGGATGAATATGCTTTTTCGGATTTTCCGATGCCTGCTGATTATCCATTATGGCCTTCGGGCGAGCAGGTACAGGCATATTTGCGGGGCTATGCTGTTGCCTTTGGCATTCGTCCGCATATATGGTTCGGTGTACAAGTCAATACGCTTGAATACCAGCAGGGTATCTGGAAAATGCAGGTAACTGATCTTCCGGATCAATCTACGCAAACGCTGACGTTTGATTTTGTAGCCATCTGTACGGGCACGTTTCACAAACCTTATATGCCTTCCTTTCCGGGGATTGAAAGCTTTGTACAGGCAGGTGGGCAACTGCTCCATTCGAGCCAGGTAAAAGATGAATCGCTGCTGCGGGATAAGCAGGTGGCGGTGGTAGGGTTTGCCAAATCGGCTACGGATGTGGCCACTTTATCGGCCACCCTGGGCAAGGACACTACGCTTATTTACCGCAAAGCACAATGGAAGGTGCCCCGTTTTTTTGGCAATAAAGTGAATATGCGTTACCTCCTCTTCTCGCGGTTGTCGGAAGCATTCTTTAACGCACCGCGGAAAGGATGGGGACAACAATTATTGCATACCGTGGGCAGGCCCCTGGTGTGGGCACAATGGCGTGGACTGGAAGCGCTGCTGAAAATGCAGTTCAAACTGAAGGCCTGTGATATGGTGCCACGACACCGTATTGAGGATCAGATCAGCTGTAGCCTGGGAGTGGCACCGGAAGGATTTTATGAGCATGTGCGACGTGGAAGGATACAAGGTAAACAAACAGAGATAGCCAGGCTGGAAGGAAAGGTGCTGCACTTACAAAATGGAGAGACGGTAAGCGCAGATGTATTGGTATGTGGCACTGGCTTTACGCAGGAACTGCCGTTCCTGGAGCATGGTTACCGTAAACTGATCATTGGGCCGAAAGGCAATTACCGTTTATTCCGCAATATCATCCACCCGCTGGTACCGCAATTGGGATTTGTAGGTTTTAACTCCAGCCTGTTTACTACGTTAACCTCTGAAGTAGCGGCCAACTGGCTGGTACGCTATATGGAGAACCAGTTGTCGTTGCCTTCTTCGGAAGCGATTAATGCAGATATGGACTATATGGATGAATGGCGGCAGACCAGCCGGCCCATTGCGGCAGAGTTTGGCGGCACCTGTATAGCGCCCTTTAATTACATGCACCTTGACCAGCTGATGAAGGATATGGGGCTGGCTGTAAAGCTCACCCGCTGGCCGCATGAATACCTGAAGCCCATTAATCCGGCGGATTATCATAAACTATTGAGGGGATACAAAAAGGAGCAGGTGGAAAAACAGGCTACTGCGCCAGGTTACCAGTTTTATTGATCCGTTAAGTCAATCACGGCATTCATTAAACGGCCATACTAAGCCGCCCGCTTTCTACTGATCTTTGAATCGTCAATCAACAGAAACAATAATCATCAATAATCATTTTAAAACAACCCGAATTATGAAAAAAGTAAGTTTAGTTGTAGCAATGCTTGTATTTGTTGCCGGTGGCCTGATGGCGCAAGGCAAAGTTTCTTTGAATGATTTTCATTTGAAGTTGACGGATGGCAAAAACACGGTGAAGGTGCAAAATGAAAATGGTACGATCTCTTTTATGAAACGTGGCGACAAGATTACGGATGTGGTGTATACGGATGCTGCCGGTAAAACAACCCGGATGGAGCCTACTAAACCAGGGACAAATGGCGCCCCCAATACATCGTGCAAGTATCCTTTACCAGATGCCTGCTACAGCATTCCCAACAATCAATCAGTAGGTATGTGTATTTGCCGGCCTACAGATATTAAGAGTGACGACTACGTCGTGTCTATTGGCCTGTTGTTGCCTGCTGTGCAGAAAGTACGGGATGCAGGCAGAAACTAATCAGCGGAACCGTAGGACGATGACTGACTAAAAAGGCCGGGGATCACCCGGCCTTTTCTTTATTGTACTGCTGCCTGCAGTAAGGCTATGATATTTTTGGGATGATCGCCAAACAGGTCATTGCTCCAATTGGGTTGGGTTAGTTTATCGAGCACCAGGAACATGGCCAGGCCTTCTTCCTGTGACCATTGGTTGCGTTTGCGGCGCATGCCTTCAACCGCCTTTTCATACGGAATATTGGCTTCCTGGGAATGGTTCAGCCACCAGAAGCCGGCAAACTGTCCCAAGCCTTCCATGGTGAGGAAAATGTCATCGAGGGGCTTCAACACCGCATGATCTTTGATAAAATAATTTGCCTGGCGTTTCTTTAGCAGGGCCAGGGCTTCGCGTGTGTGCTTTTTGGCTTCTTCGTTAGTGGCTGCAAATGCCGCTTTATAGAACAGATCAACCTCGGCCCGGAATGCTTTTACATAACTACTGTCGGATTTAAAAACATGTTGTACGATATCATCGCTCAACTCCGGGTCTTTGAAGGTATGTGTTTTCTCTATGGAATCGACCATGGCGCCCATGCCGGTCTGTTGGCGGGTATGGGAAAATTCATGAAGGAATACTGCGGTCAACAGGTTATCCAGGCCCAGCTCCTTACTCTCCACTCCTGCTGTTTTCCAGTATGGCGGAGCAGCCATTACAAAAAAGGGGTGACCAGTTGAATCGCTCGCCGCAAATGACATTAAACCAACAGGTACCCGTTTACCATCGGGAATAGTCAATGTGTTGTGATGGGCTGCCATTTTCCAATGTAAAGGCTGAGTGAGCAGATCAGGTCCTAGTATATCCACTGCACTGTCGCCCGCACTTACCGGTGAGGTCGTATACAAAGTAGAGTCATCGTAGAATAAAATGGCGGGTGTCTGACCGGCAGGTAATCCAAATTTGTGTTTGTTGATCATGGTCCAGGCTTCAAACCATTGCGGGGTACCCTTCATGCCTTTAGGCATCACCAGCGCCTGCTTTTCATCGGGCTTACCGTTATTTTCTCCACATGCATACATGATTATCAATATACTCAACAAGCCAAGGACAGGTTTCATCGGTCAAATTTTTGAAAAGATACGGGATGTATGGCAAACAGGGGGCAATTATATGAACTGTCATTTTCGATGTGTAAACAACCAATACGGTTGGCAACATCGCCGTAATCGGCCCCTTATAATGTCGTATTCGCACCGCGTTTGTTTTTGAAATGGATAGCATCTTTGTCTCGTCAATGAAACGATAACAATTGTCCTAAAAAAAGTATAGCATTCCATTTTAAAAGTATAGTCATGAAAAATAAAAACACCCAATCAAACAAGATCACCATGAAACGTTCCAATGTACCGGCCCTTGTATTACTGGCCATTGCTTTATTAGTTGCCCCTTGCTTTACGGGGGTATTTGCACAAACAAAAGCGGCTTCCTTTCAGAAAGGATATGCACCGGTAAATGGATTGAAAATGTATTATGAGATCCACGGGCAGGGAGAACCGCTGGTATTGTTACACGGCGCTTATATGACGATTGAAGGCCCCATCCGGGATATGGCCAAATACTTTGCCGGTAAGAACAGGCAGGTAATTGCTGTAGAGTTGCAGGGTCATGGCCGCACAGCAGATATTGACAGGCCCATTACAACGGGAGGGATGGCTGACGATGTTGCGGCCTTATTGAAGCACCTTAAAATTAAGCAGGCAGATGTACTGGGTTACAGTATGGGTGGCGGCGCCGCATTGCAGTTGGCGGTGAGTCATCCGGAAGTGATCCGGAAGCTGGTAGTGGTATCGGCTGTGTACAACAATAGCGGTATGTATCCCGAATTGCTGAAACTGATCCCTACGCTGACGCCTGAAATGTTTGAGGGCTCGCCCTGGAAAACAATTTATGACAGTATTGCCCCCAACCCCAAGGACTTCCCCAAGCTGATGGCGAAACTGAAAAAGCTGGATGAATTGGGTTCTACGATTCAAGCGGAGCAGTTGAAAGCTTTTAAAGCACCTGTACTGATCGTAATTGGTGATGCAGATGCTACGAAACCCGAACATGCGGTGGAAATGCTGCGCCTGTTTGGCGGCGGTGTTATGGGTGACCTGGCAGGTGTACCCAAGGCCAGGCTGGCGGTATTGCCCGGTACGACGCATGTAGGGGCTATGGGCCGCCCGGAATGGCTGAACCCGATGGTGGAAGTATTCCTGGATGAAAAGATACAATAACCGGACATCCAACCGGTATCCTAATAAATACAAGTACCTGAAAGGGCGGATGATTCCGCCCTTTTTTATTGAAAAAGTGTTAATAACTTACCGCCCGGAAGCAAAAGTCAGACCGGTAAAGAATCGTCTGATTGGCTGCCAATACTCAACCAAATAACTGTTGGCACACATGAGAAAACCTAATTATTCATCAACTTTGATCTCCCCATGATTCGTACAAAACGCTGCTTAACGTTTTCCTTGTTCTTTTTACTATCTGCCGGGCTGGCGCAGGCACAAATGGTCCCCACGCCCAAGGAACATTTTGGATTTAATATTGGTGATGATTACCAGCTGACCACCTATACGCAGGCGGAAGCCTATTTCAAGAAGCTGGATGCTGCTTCGGACCGGGTAAAAATGGTGGATATGGGATTGACGGAGGAAGGGCGTACGCAATGGATGCTGATTGTAACGTCGCCCGAAAACCACAAAAACTTAGAGAAGTATAAAAGCATTTCGCAAAAGCTGGCGCATGCGGAAGGCATAACGGATGAGCAGGCAAGGGCAATGGCGGCGGAAGGCAAAGCAGTGATCTGGATCGATGGGGGGCTGCATGCTACTGAAACGGTAGGCGCCCACCAGTTGATTGAAACGGCCTACCAACTGAGCAGCCGCAAGGATGCGGAGACGATGCGCATCCTGGACAATGCGATCATTTTGATGGTGCATGCCAATCCGGATGGACAGGAGCTGGTATCGAACTGGTATATGCGGGAAGCCAAACCCGAAAAGCGTTCGTTAAACCAATTGCCCCGGTTGTATGAAAAATATGCCGGGCACGATAATAACCGGGACTTCTTTATGGCTAACCTGAAGGAGACGCAAAACATGAACCGGCAATTGTACATTGAATGGCTGCCACAGATCATGTACAACCACCACCAGGCAGGGCCTGCGGGTTCGGTAGTAGCGGGAGCGCCTTACCGGGATCCTTTCAATTATGTTTTTGATCCTTTGTTGATGACGAGTATTGATGCAGTGGGCGCTGCCATGATCAACCGGCTAAATGTAGAAGGGAAACCCGGCTATACGCAACGTACCGGTTCTGTCTTCTCCACCTGGTACAATGGTGGCTTACGCACGACTACCTATTTTCACAATATCATTGGTTTGCTGACGGAGATCATCGGCAGCCCCACTCCTTCTGAGGTGCCGCTGGTGCCACAGCGTTTATTACCGGATGGCGCCACGCCCAACCCGGTAACACCCCGGAAATGGTATTTCCGCCAGTCGATCGACTACTCTGTATCCCTGAACTATGCGGTATTGAATTATGCGGTACGTTACCGGGATGAGTTGTTGTACAATATTTACAAGATGGGCAAGAACTCTATTGAGCGGGGCAGCCAGGATTATTGGGGCTTATCACCCAAACGCATCAATGCGATCAATACGGCTTATCAAAATGACCAAAAGAAAAATGCCAATGCACGGGGCACGCAAGCTGCAGAAGGAGCCGGTGGCGGTGGTTTCCGTCCGGGTGGAATACCGGTGAAGTTCTATGATTCGGTGATGAAAGATCCCGTTACGCGCGATCCCCGTGGTTTTATCCTGCCGGCTGATCAGGCAGATTTTCCTACGGCTACCACCTTCATCAATGCGCTGTTGAAAACAGGGGTGCTGGTACATAAGGCCACGGCAGCCTTTACGGTGAAAGGGAAAAGCTATCCGGCTGGTTCCTACATTGTAAAAACCAACCAGGCTTTCCGTCCACACGTGCTGGACATGTTTGAACCGCAGGACCACCCCAATGATTTCCGTTATCCCGGTGGCCCTCCGGTGGCGCCTTATGATGCGGCAGGCTGGACGCTGGCCTACCTGATGGGTGTGGAGTTTGACCGGCTGACTGAAGACTTTGATGGCCCTTTCCAGCGTATTCCCTATGGTGAGTTGCAATCGCCCAAGGGGCAGGCTACTAAGGTTGCAGCGGGTTATGTATTGAACAGTGCTGCCAACAATTCTTTCCTGGTGGTGAATGAACTGTTGAAAGCGGGTGCACCTGTATTCCGTATGAAAGATGGTACGTCCGGTTTTGCTGCCGGATCTTTCTTCATTCCAGCCTCGGCCAAAGCCAAAGGGGTGATGGAAAAAAGTGTGGCGAATTATGGTATTGAAGCAGGCACGGTGAGCAAGAAACCTGCCGGCCTAAAACCTGTGAACAGCTTACGCATTGCCTTGTGGGATACGTATGGAGGTTCGATGCCTTCGGGTTGGATGCGTTTTATTTTTGAGCAATATCATTTCAATGCAGATGTTATCTATCCGCCTACAGTGGATAGTGGCAGCCTGCGTTCAAAATATGATGTGATCGTATTTGTAGGCGGTGCTATTCCCGGTGTTGGTAATGAGGGAGGCCGCGGATTTGGTGGTGGCTTTGGTGGCGGACCGCAAAACGATAGCGTTCCAGCTGAATTCAAAGGACGCCGGGGCAGGATCACGGTGGACAAATCGGTTCCTGAATTAAAACGTTTCCTGGAAGCAGGAGGACGTATTGTGACGATTGGTTCCAGCACCAGCCTGGCCTACCACCTGCAATTGCCGGTACGCAATGCGCTGGTGGAAATGAACAATGGAGAAGAGCAGCGTTTGCCAGCTGAAAAGTATTATATACCCGGCAGTGTATTGCAGGTACGTCTTGATTCAACGCAGCAAGCCACGTATGGTTTACCTACCGATTGTGATGTATATTTTGATGCCAGTCCGGTATTCAACCTGGCGGCGGAAGCGGTGGCCAAGGGCACGCTCAAGCCGCTGTTGTGGTTCCCCAACAACAAGCCCTTGCGCAGTGGCTGGGCCTGGGGGCAGTCGTACTTGCAGGGCGGGGTAACTGCTTTTGAAGCTACAGTGGGCACGGGCAAGTTATACGCCTTTGGTCCGGAGATCACGTTCCGGGCACAAACGCATGGTACATTCAAGCTGCTGTTTAACCAGTTATTGGGTACAGCAGAATAACATATTAAAACCCAAGGTGAGCCCCCCCCTTAGCCGGTGACCCACCTTTGATCGCGTTACAAGGTGGACCACCCTAAGCCGGTGGCCCACTTTTTATTTTTAAGCTGTCGGTTTTGTTCTATTTCCGGGGGAGGCGGCGCTATAGTTTTGTGTGAAATAAAAGCCATGAAACAATTAATAGCCATCATCGCCGGAAGCCTTACTACCCTCCTGCTCCTTTCTTTTACCATGGTGGAACACACGCAAAAGCGGGAAAGGACAGGTCAGGAATTGTTTGAAAAACATTGCAAGCAGTGTCATGGAAAAGATGGCACCCGGGGGTTGTTTGGAGCCAAGAATTTACAAACCAGTCAATTGGCGGATGATGCCTTGTATATGACCATTGCCAAGGGGCGTAAGGTGATGCCGGCCTGGGAAAAGCGCATGGACAGTGCCGAACTGGGATTGGTGATGGCGTATGTGAAGACGTTGAGGAAATAGCTGTGAGCTTCGAGCTACGAGCCTTCCCGCAAAGCGGGACAAGTTATGCTTCGAAAACAAAGACAAGATTATCATTATAAATAACCGACATTTAGTATAACCATGAAAAATAGCAACATGATCACTTTCGTACTGGTAATTACCACGCTGTCAACAGGCCTAATAGCCGGCCTGTTCTATGCTTATTCCTGCTCCGTAAACCCGGCACTTGGCCAATTGACGGACGTGGAATACCTAAGGGCCATGCAATCCATCAACAGGGTTATTTTGAATCCTGTTTTCTTTCTCACGTTTATGGGTACGGTGGTATTGCTGCCTGTAAGTACCTGGCTCAGTTACCAGGGGCAGCCTTCGCGGCAGTTCTGGTATTTCCTGGCGGCAGCCATTCTTTACATCGTGGGTACTTTTGGGGTCACGATGGGCGGCAATGTACCCCTCAATGATGCGCTGGACAAGTTCACGATCGCCGGCTCCTCTCCCGAACAGCTGGCGCAATTCCGCGGGCAGTTTGAAGGCAAATGGAATATGTTCCATGGCATCCGTACGGTGGCCAATATTGCCAGCTTCCTGTTCACCATCCTGGGTTGTATGGCGCGGGCCAAATAAATTACAAAGGCCATCCCAATGTACATTGAGATGGCCTCTTGCTGTTATCTGGCTCCTTAAAACACGTTGACCTTGACCCCAATCTGGGCGGTTGTTCCTGTATACAAGGAATAATACGTGTACTCCGGTTTCCACATGTACCGGCGTTGTGATTGATTCAACAGGTTATTGGCATTGGCAAAAATGACCCACTTTTTAGAGATAAAATAGTTGGCATTCGCATCCAGGTAATAGACCTTATCATAATAGATATCGCCTTTACCATCGGGCAATATGCCGGTTACGGTAGAAAATTCAGAGGTATTATTGAAAGATAAGCGGGCATTGAACTTTGGTACTTCATAAGCAATAGACAGGTTTAAAATGCTATTGGCGGTACCGGGCAATTTGGGTTCATCCTTTTTGGTAAAGATCCAGTTGTGGGTATAGTTGGCATAAACATTCAGGTTGCCCAACACGCCTGGCAAAAAGGATAGTTTTTGCTGGAAACCCAATTCCAAGCCCAGCAAGTTGGCTACGCCTGCATTGGCAGGCTTGGTGCGGGTCAACAGTTCATTGTTGTTCTTCAACGGATCATAATACTTTTTGTAATCGGCCACAGTAGCTGCGGGCGTACCTTGTGCTACCAGTTCATCGGGGGTGGCTACAAATTTCTGCACATCAGCAAAACGCACTTCATCTTTTTTGGAAATTGAATAGCTGGTGATGTTCTTGAAATAAACGCCTGCAGAAATAAGGCCTGTACCGCCGGTATAGTATTCACCCAGCAGATCGAGGTTATTGGATAAAGTAGGTTTCAGGTCTGGATTGCCTTCTGATACTGTTTTATCTTTTAAGCTTACGTTCATGCGGGGAGCGATGTCGCCATAGGATGGACGGGAAATGGTACGGGTATACGCAAAACGGAATACTGATCTGGCATCGGGTGCATACCGGATATGAAATGCAGGCATTAGGTTCAGGAACTCAGATCTGGAGGTGATGGGTTGACCCAGGGTATTCAATCTTTTGTTGTAATTACCGCCTTCATACTTCAGGGTGCTTTGTTCAAAACGCAAACCGGCTATCAGGGTGAGCTTATCGCCCAGGTTTTGTGTACTCATCAGGTAAGCTGCTGTAATGCCTTCCTGTCCCAGGTAATTGGCAGCAATGGCATCTGTTTTGTCGCTTAGCTTAATAAAATCGTCGGTATCCCCGTTGTAGCTCGCGTTGCGGTGCGACACCCATTCGGTGGTTACGGTGCTGCCTACCTCATAACGGGAGTTGTGGAATATCTGGCGGCTTACATCCTGCATATTGTTACCATAGCCGGTCCAGAATCCGCCCCAATCCATATAATCATCCACATTCACTTTTTCACCACGTGCCAGCCTTTGTTCATATTCAGCTTTGCGTTTGGGATCTATACCGGGTTTCCAAACGGTGCTGTTCAGTGTTTTGTTCTCTTTTTTCATGCCCCGGTATTTACCGCCAAACTTGAGGGTATTGCCAAATTTGCCTCCCCATAAAGGAACGGTAAGATCAAGTTGGGCCAGGTATTGGCGGGTATAGGATATCTTGTCCGATCCGTTGTAGCTATCGGCATACCAGGTATCTACTGTATCGCTGTTGCTGGTTTTGCGGCCTTCCAGGTTCTTCAATACATTGTCTACACCGGTACCGCCGGTTGCTTTGATAAAGCGGGGATTGGTATAATCCATTTGCACGTTTTTTTCCATTTCGCTTTCCAGCTCCAGGTTCCGGGCATTGGGGTTATCGCCGCGGTTCTTCATAAATGATCCTTTCCATTCCACTTTCACCTTGCCGAAGATATGTTGCCCTTCCAGGCCCAGGTTAATGATCTTTTGCCTGATCTCGGCGCCATTGCGGCTATTGACACCGCCATTTACGTGGCGCTCCAGCTCGGGATCAAATTGGGGATGCAGTGGATCATTGGTCAGGTCAACATAATATTCACCGGTTACATCATCTTTCAGGTCTTTATTGGCATCCTTCACTTTATTGCCTTTGGTCGTTCCTCTTTCATATCCCTTTGCCCGCTTCCAGTTGGTAGGATATTCAGCACCAATATCATCCACTTTCAGGGTATACCTTTCCCGCCAGTCTCTGTAATCATTGTAGATACCGGTGACCATGATGCTGTGTTTTTCGTTGAACTTATAGTCAAGTCCAATGGTATAGCTTTGGCGGATACGCTCCAGGAAAATCTGCTCCATGCTTAAATACTTGGGCATGAAATAGGTATTGCCATCTACCCATTTGGTATCGCTCCAGTCGCTGCTGTGGATATTGGAACCCAGGAACTGGCGGTAGTAGGAAGCAGATGCCATTACACCCAGTTTTCTGTCTTTGCCATAGCGGTCGCCAAAAACAATATTGCCATTCAACATGGGCTTTTGGATCATAAAAGAATAACCGGTGCCTCCTGTGATGGACAATAGCTTTTTATAAGGCGCTTTCCGGGTAATGAGGTTGATGACACCACCAATGGCATCACCATCCATATCGGGGGTAATGGCCTTGGTCACTTCAACAGACTGCACCATATCGGAGGGAACGGCATTGATACCTACGGACCTGTTATCGCCGGTGCCGGACATATTGGTGCCATTGATGTTGATGGTGCTCTTGGTAGGATCGGTACCACGCACGCTGACGAGGGATGCTTCGCCCTGGTCCAATTGTACATAGATACCAGGTACGCGCTTCAGGGCATCGCCGATATTGGGATCGGGAAAACGGCCGATCTGATCAGCGGAAATGATGTTGACGATCCTGTTGGAATTCTTTTGCTGGTTGAGGGCTTTCAGGGCCGAACCGGTGCTGCCGGTGATCACTACTTCCTGTAGTTTATTACTGGCTTCGGGCGACATGACAATGTCCAATGCTACTGCATTGCCATTGGCAATTACAATCTTTTGCTGGGTAGTGGCAAACCCAATATAGGATATGCCTACGGTATACTGCCCATTGGGTATACCCAATAGTTTGTAGCGGCCGGTTTCATCGGATACGGTTTTCTTGGACAGGCTTTTGATCTCGATGGTGGCGCCGGGCAAACTCAGGTTGCTGGAATCGACAATGCGACCCGAAAGCAACCCCTGCGCCAGCCCCGCAAAGGGCAACATGCATAGTAGTAATACGGTTGATAAAAGAAGTCTCATAATTATTGTTTTAGTGTCGGTTAAATCAGGTTCATTGGGGCAATAGGTATCCCTATCAGTCAATCGCTGCTTTTTTTAAAAAGCCTGTTGACTGTTCAACAATTTGTCTACCGTCTTATGCGCTCGTTGGAATTATTTGGCAACCCTTACTTCAAACCTGTCTTTGAGACAAGTGTAGGGATCCATCACTTCATATATGGTTTTTCCGGAACGTGGTTTTACAGTAATACTTCTGCCGGTATCTTTTCTTTTTGTCCAGGTGTAAGCGCCTACAAAGGAAGCGGTAAGTGTTACGGGCTGGCCTTTTTTGGTATTGATGATGGTGTTCTTATTTACATCTTTCATCATTACAAAGTGGTCGCGTATCTGTCCATCGGCACAGATCCATTTTAACTCCAGTTTGTTTTCATTGACCTCCAGCATGGAAGCGCCGCCCAATTCGAAGTAGGAAAAGTACATGGCATCATGGGGATAGGTGGGCTGGCTTTTTCCCGAGGCGCCGGCCGATCCGGTTACAACATATACGGTGCCTGCATTGGTAAGGGTATCTTTTATGTAGGGACAGGAGTTTTCGCTTCCATCATACAATGCAGAGGAAGAACTCAGGTTGTGCTCGGCTGCATTGAAAGTGGCTTCGGGTCCATAATGTCCCCGCATTAAGCGTGACCGTTCATACAGGTGGCTATGACCGCAAAGAATAAGGTCGACGCCATAACGTTCCAGTATCCTGATAAAATTCTCGCGCATCTTCACCAGTTCTCCTTCTTTATCGGAGTTGTGGGAGCCCATGGTATAAGGCGGGTGATGCCAGTAAGCAACTACCCAACCGCGGCGGGTATTGTTGAAGGCAGCGAGGTCTTTTTTGATCCACTGCACCTGGGCGCCGGCGGTATCATACAAGCGGGTGGAGTTGCTGTCTTCTTTTCCGTAGGAATCGAGTGACAGGAAATGCACATTGCCGATATCATAGGAATAAAAAGCAGGGTTGCCGGAGGGAACACCGCCTGCCTCGCCATTGGCCGGCATGGAAAAACTTTGGTAATAAGCAATATCCTTTGAGGCCTGGGCGGTTGCTTTGTATTGATAAAAATCATTGTAATCGTGGTTGCCCGGAGCAGGGAACAAAGGATATTTCTTTAAAAGATCATCTTTATAAATATTGAAGAACTTCTCCTGGAATTCAGGATCGGTACCGGATGAATATGCATTATCGCCCAGCAATATCCAGGCATCCATGGGTTTGTCGGTCAGGTATTTTTGTACCTGGTCGCGTACATTGCGCTGGTTGGTAGAATTGTTGCCGCAATCGCCAAAAACGCCAATGCGATAAGCGCCTGTTGTTCCGGGTACGGGAAGGGTTACAAAATAATTATCGCTTCCCATTTGGAGGGTATCGCCTGCTCCGCCACCAATAGTATAATAATATTTGGTACGGGGACTAAGGCCGGTTAGTTGCACTTTGTGTTCGAAGGTGAGGGTGGGCTCTTCAGTTCGCATGGTCAAATCCTTTTCACTGGTACCATAATTCACCACACTTCTTGTTAAGGCATCTGTACGCCAGCGAATGATAATACTATTGCTGGTAGCTACCTGTAAATAGGGTCCACGGATGAGGTGGGCCAATACATTGGGCTTTCGTTCCTGTTGGGTTGGTTTTGCTGGTTTGGGCTTTGTAGTGTCCTGGGCTTTGCCGTAAGTGGCTGTCATCAACACCAGACCGGCCATTAAATACAATGATTTCATTTGCGCCTGTTTCTTTTACTTAATTGATTAGTGTATAATTCAATGCTGTCAACTTGTTTATTTTGTTTCCGGGATATAGGTAGCAACCGAATCTTCGAGGGCATGTAGAAACTGCACAATATCATTGATCTCTTTATTGGTTAAGTTTAAGGGTAAGCTGGATAATGTTTGGTTGTTCATAGGAAGACCCAATCCGGCAGCGCCGCCTTTATTGTAAAATTCCACCACTGCATTGAGGGTCTTAAATGCACCATTGTGCATATAGGGACCTGTTGCCGAAGCATTCCGTACGGTAGGGGTTTTAAATGCTTTTTGATAACCCTCCATGGGGAATATATTGAAGCGGCCAGGATCGGTATCCGGTTCGGGTTTATCCAGGTCATCGGTACGGGTAGTGCCCAGCACTTCCAGTTCGGTAATGTTGTATAAGGGTGGTGTCAGTCCATTGAACAGGGGAGCAAAATGACAGGTACCGCATTGGGCCTTGCCCATGAATAAATTGAAACCGTTCACTTCAGCTTCAGTGAGGGCGGCACCCTTTCCCTGGATATATTGATCGAATCTTGAATTGCGTGGGTTCAACGTGCGTATATAGGCGGCAATGGTATTGGCTACCTGGTTCAATATGGCCATGGTATCGTATGCCTGCGGAAATGCTTGCTGAAGAAGCGTGTTATATTCCGGTTTGCGTTGTAGTAAAGATTGTATAGCAGTTGGGCCGCCATTCATTTCCAGGGGATTACTCATCACCGTTCTCGCCTGCTCTTCCAGGCTTTTGGCCCTGCCATCCCAAAACTGTTCATATTGAAAACCGGCATATAGCAAGGTAGTAGCATTGCGTTGTAAATGGTTGTGTCCGTCAAAAGCAAGGCTGGTGGGTAAACCATCTGTGAAATGCTTGCCGGGATCATGACAGGTAGCGCAGCTTACTTTATTATTACCCGAGAGGCCCGGTTCAAAAAAGAGTTTTTTACCCAGCTTTGCCAGTACGCTATCTGGCTGATCACCAGCATGGGGAAAGGACTGTATATTGAGTGCATCAACGCTAAAGATATTGCCGGCATCATAATTAAGTACGCCCCCGGTTGTATTGTATTGCAGGTTCAGTTCTTTAATCAGGTAGCCCAATTGCTGTTGCAGGGGCAACATGTATTGCGTGAGAAAGGTTAACCGGTTGAAGCTGTCAAAATCCGGGTGCTGTTGCAGGAACCGCAGGCCACCTGTGAGGTATTTGGTTACGCTGTCCGATTGACGGGTATTACTACTCAAATAAGGAATCAAGATCTGTTGCACGGTCTGGAGTGAAGCGCTTGCTTCGACAATGCCCGACTTTAGCAGGGGTGCATCAAAACCGGTAATGCCCAGGGTGATCACGCGTATCAGTTCCTGCCTGATGCTTTCCAGCAATTGTTTGTCTGTTGCCTGAAATCTATATAGCAAGGCATGCAGGTCTTTGGCCGACGACACAATGATATCGGCCTGTTGCAGTAAGGTATCCTTCTTGTCCCCTACCCTTTTCTCAAACAGCAGCGCTTCTATTACCTGCAAGCCAACGGGCTCCTCGTATTCCATATAGGGTTCTTCGATCTCGATCTTGGGCGGCGCATTATAAATGAGGGAGGAGCTTTTGAAGAAATAGGCCAGGAAGAATTCTATTTTTTTATAGCGGATCCTGCAATCTGTCAGTGCTTTGCGGGCTGTGAGCACGGTGGCGGGCTGATTACCATTTATTTCCCTAAGGGTTGTTTGTAAACGGGTGGCAGCGGAGGCAAAACTGTCGGCATATATTTTAAAGTATCGTATGGCCGGATCAACGCCCCTGGTTGCAGGCGAAGGGTTACTCAGACTGATCATTACGACCAGGCTAAAGCAACAACATAATAGGCCAACTAAATACTTCATCACCTTTTACTGTTTAAATGTCCTCCGGGTTAGGGAGTGTCCTGATTCCGATAACAAAAATGGCATTTCGATCAGGTATCTGACAAATTCCGGGCGTTGTAAAAAGGCAGCAATCGTGCAAATGGCATAGACAAAAAGGAAACTTTCGTTACAAAACCGACCTAATCACTTGATTCACAACGCCCCTTTTGAACAAGATTGGCCATTATCAAAATATTAAGTGGTTGTTATTTTACAAGGATTGTATGAACATGGTGAGGCTTTCGCCTTGTGGCAGGTTCAATTTTTTACGCAGCCGGTAACGCATTACGCGAATGCTATCTTCGGAAATGCCAAGTAATGTGGCCATATCGGCCGAGGTAAGGTTCATTTTAAGAAGGGCCACAATGCGCAGTTCACTGCGGGTAAGGGTATCACAATGGTTTTTGAGTTTCAGGAAAAAGGCCTGGTGCACCTGGTCAAAAATGCTCCGGAACTCTTCCCAATGGGAATCCTGGTTAAAATGCTGGTGTATCTGGAGTTGTAGTTGTTTTAATTGTTTGCGCTGGTCCCGGCGATCGTCCTTGAGCATGTCATCCACCTGCACATGCAATTTATCCAGGAACTGGTTCTTTTGCATGATGTGTAAGGTAAAGGAGCTCAACTCTTTTGACCGTAGTTCCAGGTCCTGCTTAAGGGTTTGTTCCTGCAATTCCATCATGGCCTGCCGGGTTTGATGGGCCTGTTTTTCCTGTTCATTCAACAAGCGGTCATTTTTGATGCGAAGCCGCTGGCGGCTGATGACCAATCCGCCCAGTACCAACAGCAATACAACAATGACAACAATGGCCACGGTAACTTTCCGGGTAGCTTTGAGCCGGATGATCTCATTGTTCTTTTTCTCCACATCGTACAGCGTTTTCAGTATGGCCAGTTGGGTACTGTTTTCGCGGGAATACATTTGTTGCACATAGGCCTGTCCTATTCGTTGAAAATAATAAGCGCTGTCGTTATTGCCCAACAAGTGATAGGTTTTGGCCATGTCGCGGTAGGCACTGCCCAGGTGGAATAATTCATTGGAAAGTAAGGATAAGTTTAGTGCTTGCCGGGTAAGTGGTAAGGCTTGCTGGTAATGGCCTGTTTTGCGGAAGATATCGCCCAGGTTATTCAGGGCTTCAATATAGATGGTGGTATCACCCGTTTGCAGGCTCAATGTCCTGGCCTGTTCAAAATAAATCCGGGCAGTATCGTATTTTTCCAGGTCTTCATATATATTACCCAGTTCGCCATTCATTCTTGCCATGCCTGTTTTATCTCCCAGCAACTCATATTCATTCAAAGCCAGGCGCTGGTAATAAAACCCACTATCGTACTGGTGCAACATCACAAACAGGTGTCCGATCTTACCATAGGAAGCGGCCATGCCCTGCTTGTTGCCAGCTGATCTGTAAATGGCAAATGCCTCCTCATATTGTTGCTTTGCCAGGTCGGGCTGATCATTGTGGAGAAAGATGATCCCAATATCGTTTAGGTTTTCGGCCAGCAATAAGAATTGCCCTTGTACCCTGAATATTTTATCAGCCTGCAAATGATAATCCATTGCCTGTGGGAAGTGGGCCAGGCGGTAGCAGATATGGCCCATTTGCTGCAGGCAAATCCCTGCTTTTAACTTATCTCCTTTTTTAAGGGCTGCCCCCATGGAATGTTTGAGCTCGGAGAGGGAGGAATCGGCGATCAGCCGGTCGAAGATACTTGCCGGTTCATTTTTACCGGCCATTAATAGCATGTCCTGTTGGGCATAGCCTTTTACAAAGCTGGTCAACAGCAGGATGGCTACGAATTGAAACCGGGGTAAAAACATGGTAGGCAAATATGGCCGCAAAGAAACACAACCAGTGTTATGTTTATATTAAGCGGGCTGGTTGCCTGAACCAGTTTGCACTATTGCGGGGACGGAGGGTGCAGTTCCATATCATAGCGGTGGATACCTGGTGCATAGAATTCGGGGGTGATCTTAGTAACTACAAAACCCCATTTTTCAAAGAAGGTATAGGTATGCTGGGTAGTATCCAGGCGGATGATACAGGTTGGACAGATGGCTTGAATGGCCTTTATACGATGGAGATAGAGATCCTTGCCCAATCCTTGTTTGTGGAAGGAGCTGTGCAGGAGTCCCCATGTCAAGCCGGCCTTACTGTAATCGGGTTCGATGTAATAGCCACCACAACCCACTACCTGGTTGTCTTTTAAAACCACATAGTATTGTTCGGTGGGATGGTGGGCAACAGCGGCCATGCGGCTTACCTGCTCATCCAGCCATTTTTCAAAATCTGGCAGTTCTGAAAGGGCAAAAAATGTAGGCACATTGCTCATAAAAGCATCTATACATGCTTGCCTGTCGGCGGCGGTATAAGGACGAAAGTTCATAATAAATATTTATAGCCAGGTAAAAGGATCGCCTGAGCTGATATGGGTAACTTTTATGGTGGATAGTTTGGGCTGCAACCAGTCTACGAACCATTCCATGCCTGGTTCTTCACTCACGCTATGGCCTAATATGATCAAGGCAGTTTTGTGGCCCAACAACTGGCCATCGCGTATGTACTCGGCCGTTTCCCATTCTGATAACTCGCCGACTATTAATACATCTGGTTTTTCGGCTTCCACCACGCCCACCTGTCGCTGTCCGCCCCAGGCGCCGGGCAATAGGGCAATACGGGAGCAGGCTTGTTGCAGGTTGCCAATCACCCTTACCTGTGTAATGCCCAGGGAGGTTTTGAGGTGTTGTACCAATTGCTGTAATGGGGTGGCTGGCAAGGTTAGTATCAGTTCACCAGTTTTATAATAGGAAAGCCAGTTGGCCTTTTTGGCTACGCCGTAACTAATGGCATCGGGTTTCAAGGAATGGCAATAATCATGGAACCGCCACACCACGATATTGTGTTTTGCCAGCAGTTCCTGCTTCTGTTTCACTACGCTATTGTCTTTCACCCACTGTGTATCGTCTTTGTGGTTATAAAAAGTAGGTTCATGGGCGATGATGAAATTGGCCTTTAGCCGGACAGCTTCTTCAATCACGGCCACGGTGGTAAACATGGTGGTAACAATACCGGTTACTTCCTGGCTGGCTTGCCCTGCCTTGATGGTATCTACGGTGTCCTTGATGGGCAGCAACTTGCCTTCGGCCAAAATAAGGTTGATGATGTCCTGCACGGTCATGGCGCGTTTATCAGGTCCCCTATTGGCGGCTGTACCGGCCAGTGGTATTGACAGCAAGGCCATACTACCGGCGGCGGTCATAGTATGGCGAAGGAATTTTCTTCTGTTGAGGGGGTCTGCCCAGGGAAAGGAAGAAGTGTTCATATAGCTTGGTTGTAATTATGATTATAAGTTGTGACGTAAAGGAACAATTGAAGATGATTTTTATCAAAAAGAATATAGGCCGTTCAATGCTCCTATTGTCATCATATAAAACTGTTAGATTACTACAAGAAAGATACAAGTTCTAAATAGGAATTGTCAAAATTTTATCCCATGTGTATGCTTAGATCTTTTTTCACCTGTTTTATTTGCTGCCTGTGTATAAAGGGGATTAGCCAGACCGGAGCATGCTGCATAGGAAGCAGTCTCTGTTTTTCTCCATTATCGTTTGCAAACTGTAAATTGATAGACACTGCTGCTTTTTGGGTAGCAGGAAAAGATTGTGTATTTGATAAACCATGCTCCATATTACCTGTAAAACTAATAGAATTCGCAAGCTCTTATAATTCATCAAAAAACACCATCGACCTAAGTTGGAAAACAACCCAGGAGCACAATAGTAAATCATTCATCATTGAACGATCTACTGATGAAGGGGGGACCTTTGTTGAAATTGGCCATATCGCTGCCGCTGGCCACAGTTCTACCATAAAAAAATATCACTTTACCGACATCACTCCCGTGGAAGGATTCAACCTCTATAGGTTAAAACAAACAGATCTGGATGACCGATTTGAATATTCAAAAATAGTCTTCGTTCAGGTGAGATACAACGATGCGATTCATTATTCAACCTATCCCAATCCTGCAAAAGGTTCAGCTTATATCTCAACCAATGTTCAAAAGCGCCACTTCATTAACCTGCAATTGTGTGATGGCGCAGGTAGAATACTCAAGCAACAGGCCGGCAATCTTTCCTGGGCCAATCCTATCTACCTTGATCTAATGGCTGTTAACCCAGGTATCTATTACTTACGGATCATTGGTCCTGAAACACAGAAAACCCACCGACTGGTAGTTAACTAAGTTGCTGGAAACTATGATATCCAGGTCGGGGGGCGCTGCTAACAATTTTGTTAGCTCTTATTTGAATGCATGGAGGCTTGTAGCTTTGCATCACCGGAACAATGATCCAGGGCCCGGATTGCGGATACCGGTCAACAAAAATAATGACCATGCGTATTTTCAATCAGTTTCTGCAATTAATTCACAGTGATACCTTTTGTGTGTACTGGCTATTTTATCTGGGGTATATATTCCTGGCCAGCTGGCTGGGCAATAAAGCACTCGCTGCGCAACGACCAGTGACAGGCTGGTTGCTGATCACAGGCGCCATTGGCTTACTGTTGGGCATTTTTATCCCTTTACTGACGATCCTGCCTTTTGTTTGGTTATGGCCCACGGTATTGGTGGCTTTGTTTGGCAAGCGGGATCAGCCCTTTTATAACCTGGCTTATTGCGGTGTGGTTCCTGTACTGCTACTGATCATGAACAGGACTTACGGTATTATCTAAACTTTTACAACCATGCAATCAAAATTATCCGGCCTTCTCAACGGAGAGCTGACGATCATCCGTATTATATTTTATGCAGGCTTTACTTTTATTTTTGGCTATGCCGCTTTGTTCAAGGTATTTGAATGGCCCCCAATGATGACAGGTATGGAAGGTTTTGGGTTCAGCCGTACGTGGACGCTTATTATTGGATACGCAGAACTGGCGGGATTTATTGGGTTATTGGTGGGACTTCGTTATCCGCTGGTATTAATTGGGTCCGTAGTATGGCTTATTCCTTTTTCTATTGGTGCTTTTACGGCCCATATGGCCCGATCGGAATACCAACATTTTTACAATGCGCTCTTTTGCTGTATCGCCAGTGTGGTACTGCTCATCACGGACCGGCGGCTTAAGATTGTTTACCAACCTTAAGTAGTTTATAAAAAAAGCCGCAAGTGGTTACTTGCGGCTGCTATCATTCGTTATTTGGCACCCAGTCCATCCAGGGGCACTTTTTCCCATTGCTTTTTAGGAACAAAATACCAAAGGGCGCCATCTTCCATTAAGGCTACGATACAAGGATCATTGTAGAAGCCGGTAGGCTTCAGATAAACAGTGATATCTTTGATCCGGGCACTTGCCGGCAATCCTTTACATTCCAATAACTCCCAATTCTTTCCTTCTACATACCACCAAAGGGTGTTATCACTCAAGAGGGTGATCAGTCTTATTTCTGATCCCGTCACAACGGGCTTCAGGTATACTTCAACATCTAAAATGGTTGCTTTGTCAGGCAACCCGGTTTTGGGAACCGCGGTCCAGTTTTTTTTGGGTGCATACCACCACAGGGTATTGTCCGAACGCAGGATCATGATCCGGGAATCGCCCAGGTTTTTGGAATAAGAGATCACTTTTTTAGTTTGCTGCGCACTGACCCTGGTTGAAGCGGTGAAAAGAAAAAGGAGTGTTAAAGTTGTTAAATAAGTAAATTTCATGACTAAAGGATGATACACGTAAATAAATAAAACGGTTTAATGAGGTAGGCAAGATATAATTCATTTTCAATATTTTACCTTTTTTCCTTGATTCAAGATAATTAGTCGACTATTAAAGTAGTTTATCTTGCAAAGGTGGTCATTGATGGATGATGGCTGGTTATCTATAACCTAACCCCTACAATCGTCCGCTAATGGGTGTACATTCGTAGTACTTCAATAAACAATTGCACCTTCCTGCCATGAATGCCAAACAAAGCGCCAACAATGGTTCCCTTCTGCTGCGCAACCTTTTCTTTACAATCCTGCAGCCTGGTATGGTGTGCGGTCTTATTCCTTACCTGATCGCAAAGGATCATTACCACCTGGCATTTAGTCAACCACCCGCCTTTCTACAATACATTGGGATTGCCCTCTTCCTGGCTGGTGTATCCATTACGATCCATTGTATCATCAAATTTGCGATGGATGGCCGGGGGACGCTTTCACCGGCCGACCCAACCCGGCAACTGGTCATCGCCGGCCTGTACCGTTATTCCCGTAACCCCATGTATATTGGCGTTATGGCCACCTTATTGGGGGAAAGTATCTTTGTACAATCCAGCAGCCTTTGGCTGTATACGCTGCTTATTTTTATCGCCTTCAACCTGTTTATTGTATTTTGGGAAGAACCCCGGCTGCGGAAAGACTTTGGCAAAAGTTATGAGGAGTACTGCCGCCAGGTACGCCGTTGGATCTAATAGCCCTTATTTTTTAGTCTTCTTTACTGTTTTAACGATCCAGGGCAGGGTAAGGCCCTGGCCCAACAAGGTAAACAATACCACCACTACGGAAATGAAGATAATGGCATTGCGCTGTGGGAAGGGGCTGCCATCGGCCAGAGTTGAAGGGAGACCAAGGGCAATGGCCAGGGAAACGATACCACGCATGCCCGACCAACTGATGACCAGGCTGGATTGCCAATCGAGCAATGCTTCTTCGGGTATTTTTCTTCTCCGGTTTTGTGTACTTTGAAAGGCTCTTTGCAGGTTTACCTTTTGCAGGAATACCCGGGCCATACGTAAGGCAAGGGCTGCTACGGCTATCACAAAACCATAACCCACATAGGGCAGCACCTGGTGTTTGGGAATATCGCTCAATACATACGGAAACTCCAATCCGATCAGGATAAAGATGAGGCCATTCAATAAAAAGATAATGATCTCCCAAATAGATTTCGATTGGTACTTGATGCTTTCGGGGAATATTTGCCGGCTAAAGCGGGAAATACCCAGGCCCAATACTACCACGGCGATTACGCCGGAAACATGGAACTCTTCAGCCAATCGGTAGGTAACGAAAGGCATTAATAGCATGAAACTAATGGATACGACGGCATTCTTGTGCAAGCGGTTCAATATAAATGCCAGTACCTTGCCCATGAAGAAACCCACCAGGAAACCACCTGCCATGAGTACCAGGAACTCTATTGAAGCTTTCCACCACACAAAGGCGGCACCGGTTACGGCTGCCACTGCAAAACGGTAAGCCACTAGGGCAGAGGCATCATTCACGAGGCTCTCCCCTTCCAGTATGGTAACGGTTTTATGGGACAGGCCCAGGCCCTTTGTAATGCCGATGGCCGCTACCGCATCGGTGGCCGAAAGGATAGCACCCAGTACAAAGGATACCGGCCAGCTCATGCCGGGTATCAGGTAATGGGCGATGACGGCAATACCCACGGTGGTCAAAAATACCAAGCCAATAGCCAGGGTCCCAATGGTATTGATATGTGTTCTGAAATCCTTGAAGGAGATGTTGAAGGCTGCATCGTAGAGTAAGGGCGGTAGAAAAATGAGGAAGATCACTTCGGGATTGAGCTGCACCTCGGGCATACCGGGAATGAAACCAATGGCAATGCCCGCCGTAATGAGTAATACCGGATAGGGTAATTTGATGTTGTTGGCGATGGCAGAAAGGCCGATCATAATAGCCATGATGAATATAACAACGCTATAGCCTTCCATAGATCATTTTTAGCCTGTACAATATTGCAGATCAATACCGAATATAAGGAAATCGGTAATAGGGTTGGGGCGGAGCTTTTAAATTCCGTGATTAATGCTTACCTTTGCGCCATCATGAAATTCTAAGCTATACCTATTGCAGCTCCTGCTGCCTTCTACCCGCCCATTCCGGGCACCATTTTATCAACACTATTTTTTCATTGAATTTATTGACATGAAACTCAATTCCTGCCACCGGACTACGTCATTTATTTCCCACTCATTACAAATCGTATATGCTTATCAACGCACAACATATCACTTATCATACCCCAATTCGCGGAGGATTGTTCAATGACCTGCGTTTTAGTTTACAGCCAGGAGAAAAGGTGGCGCTTACAGGCGCTAACGGCACCGGCAAGACCACCTTACTACGGATTATAGCCGGACTTGAAAAAAACTTTGGCGGACAGCTCCAGGTTGCTGGCAGGCAGCATTATGTGCCGCAGCATTATGGACATTTTAACCAGCTTACGGTAGGCGAAGCCCTTGGCATTGCCCCGCTGCTGGAAGCCTTGCAGGCGGTGGAAGAAGGGGCTACAGACCCGCTGTATTATGACCTGCTGGAACGGGACTGGGACATTGTGGCCCGCTGTGCAGCAGCTTTTGCGCATTGGGGCATCACGGGTATTGATCTACAGCAGCCATTGGAACAGTTGAGTGGCGGCATGAAAACAAGGTTATTCTTATCGGGTATTGACCTCTTTGATCCGGCTATTGTATTGCTGGACGAACCTACCAATCACCTCGACCGGAATGCACGCAGGCAGCTTTATGACTGGCTGGAAAATACCAATGCCACGGTATTACTGACCAGCCATGACCGGCAATTGCTTCAACTATGCAGTCCCATTTGGGAGTTACAGGCTGATGGCATGCGGGTGTATGGGGGCAATTATGATTTTTACGCGCAGCAGCAGCAAGTTGAAAGGGCAGCCCGGGAACAGGAGCTGACGAACCAGGAGAAAGCCTTCAAGGAAGCCAGGGCAAAGCAACAGCAAGCACTGGAACGAAAGCAGCGGGCAGATACGCAGGCGCGTAAAAACAGTCGCAAAAGCAATGATCCCGCCGGCTATATCAATGCCCGGAAGAACAGCGCGGAGCATAGTGTTGGAAAGTTAAAACAAGTACACGGCACCAAAATACAGGAGCTGCGAACAAATGTGCAGGAAGCTCTCGCTATGGTAAATATGCAGCAGATCATGAAGGGGTATTTCGGCGCTCCTGCCCTACACCGGGGAAAGATGCTGATCCAGGCCACAGCCATCAATCATGGCTGGCAGGAAGGCAAGCTGCTTTGGCCACAGGGCTTCAATGTAACCCTTCGCAGTGGGGACAGGTTGGCCATCTCGGGAAAGAATGGAAGTGGTAAATCCACCCTGCTCAACCTGCTGCAGGGAAATTTACTACCCATGCATGGGAGTATACAAATAGTCTCCTGCACCAGCTTGTTGCTGGACCAGGATTATAGCCTCATTGACCGGCAAAAAACGGTACTGGAGCAAGCGCAGGCCTATAATGACACTCACCTGGAACCTGCGCTGGTACATACCCTGCTGGCTAACTTCCTCTTTATGCCCGACAGCTGGAACAAACCTTGTTCGGTGCTAAGTGGTGGAGAGATGTTGCGACTGTCGCTTGCCTGTATGGTGTTGCAAAACAAAACACCGGATATCATTTTCCTGGATGAACCGGTTAATAACCTCGACCTGGACAATATTCAAATGCTGGAGCAAATATTTGCCAGCTACGCCGGAACGCTGGTTGTTATTTCTCATGATACGCATTTCCTGGAACAGGTGGGTATCACGGACACCCTACAGCTGGAAGCATAATATTTTATTCAATGGTGAGCCAGGTATAAGCGCCTGGCTCCATGGTAATATCTAACACAATGGAATAATCGCGATCTAAGGTATACAATTTAGGGGCCACTCCCTTTTCACGTACACGGGCTGTGGTCGTTAAGCCGGTATAATACAATGGCACGCGGATGGAGCGTGTAATACGTTCCTTCAATGGGTTGTACACCATCATCAAGCCTTTTGTTTTCAATTGGGGGTTTACATGCAGGATCCCATCCCAGTCCCTGCCATCGGCCCGGCGCAGGTGGATCATATCGGCATTGAGGATATCACGGTATTGCTTGTACCACGTGATCACTTCGCTGACCTTTTTGCGGGTGGCTTCGGTATCATACAAGCGTGGCCCCCGGTAGCAGGCCTGTACCCCGGCACCATAATATTGCATCATGAGTTGTTCATAGTCTTTCAGGTGGTCGGCCAATGGTTCCAATACGGCTTCCGGACCACCACCCTGATAGCGGGTTAAGGGTACAAAACCCCAACCCATGGAAGGCGTTTTATCCCAGGTGCCATCGTATATATTCTGGCGGTTCAGTATCATTTGCTGTTCCCGGGGCAGGGAGAAATTAACCTCGCGGTAACCAACGGCTATTTTATTGGTGCCGTCCAGGAAATACCAGTCGGGCGCATTTACATATACGCCTTTCTCATTGCACCAGTGGTACAAGGATTTCTGCAATTCCATTTGCCGCCATTGTGAATCATCCAGGCCTTTATGTCCCGGATGGGTAGTAGAAGCGCATACATCGCCCGGATAAGGACCATCATTTTCAAACAGGTCAAACCCGGTTTGGCTGATGAATATTTTCAGTTTGTCCAGGTAGGCCAGGCCCCATACACTACCCAGGCAGGGAGCATGTCCGAAAAACGCACCGCCTGGTTTGCCGGTAAGGGGATCGATCACATCGGTTTCATCATTGATACGCCTGGAGCTGAATAAGGAATAGCTGCCTATGAATATTTTTTTACTGTGTGCATAATCAGCCAGCTTCTTCCACTTTTGGATATTGGCTACGGAGGTATCTTCCATATTGCAATGGCTGCCAAAACTCAATATCAGGGCTTCATAACCAGTAGCGGCACATTGGTCGATGGCAGTGATCACCTGCTCATCATTCTTGCTCACCAGGTGCATAAAAATGGGATTTGCGGTTACCCAGGGTGCAATGGTGCGGTACATTTTCCGGATGGCCAATCCTCTCCGTTCACGGTCGTAACTATCCATCAATAGTTCATAGGTCCTTACGGATTGGAAGGATTCACCCGGGGTCAGTTCAATGCCTGGCGCTTTGGGAGGATATACTTCCAGCAGGCAGGGTGTCTGGTAATTGTAATTGACCTGTGAGGTATAGGCGGAATCTACTTTCCAATGCAGGGTTTGATCGCTGATATCATACCGCATGGAATTGTTGAATGCATAATTGGTTTCCACATACAGTCCTGCTGGTTTTCTCATTTGCTCCACACTGCCCACTACGGCACTTTCTTCTTCTACCATGCCAATGATCTCATTCACTACCCTATCCAGTTTATACGTATTACTTCCCTTATTGGTAATGGTCAATGATTTACAGATTAGTGGTATACCGTCGTACAGCTCATAGGAAACGGTTACGGTAAGGCCTTTTAAGGATTGGAGACTGGATTGATAGTTAAATAATAATTGCTTGCCGGTGGGTTGTTTGGGCTGTCCTATCCACATGGCAGTTTTCCAGGCCAGTGGCGCTTGCAGGTCGTTGACGGTATGTGAAACATAATGGAAGGCGCTGTCCTGCGGTTTCATCCGGTCGATCCAGGCCGGCACCAGGTAGGCCTGTTCTGATTGGCCATACAAGCCACCTACATTGTATTCCCTGCCATTGATTGTCAGCCGGGCTTCGGCTTTTACAGCGCGCAGCAATTGCTGTCCATTGACCAGGTTGCGGTAATCAATGCAAGCCACATCGGGCTTTATCCTGAATGCACGCTGCACCAACCCATTGGTGATCATCAGATCAGTCTGGTTGTTGGCCATCTTTACCTCCGCTTTTTGAGCCGGGCTTTGCAATAGCCAATCGGCCATTCCTTTGTTGCGCAGGGGTACCTGGGCCAATAGGCCAGCAGGGATTATCACCCATGCAACCAGCATACAGTAAAATGATGTCTTCAGCAGGGTCAACTTGTTCAGGTAATTGTACAGCATAGCAAGTATTAAATTAGGGGGAGTTCTATCTGTGAATTTCCACTTTTTATTCCTTCCAGTGATAACAAAGCAGCTTTGGCAGCCAGGCCACCGGCAAAGCCAGTCAGTTCGCCCGAGCTGCCAATGACCCGGTGGCAGGGTACAATGATGGAAATAGGATTTCGCCCATTGGCAGCGCCTACGGCCCGTACGGCCTTTGTATTGCCCAACTGCACAGCAATGGACATATAGGTTCTTGTTTCGCCAAAAGGTATGCTGGAAAGGATGTTCCAGACTGACTTTTGAAAGTCGGTTCCAATAGGGTCCAGCGGCAGCGAAAAGGAGGTGCGCCTGCCTTCAAAGTATTCATTCAGCTGGCGCCCGGTTTCCAACAGTATGGGGTGATTATTATCTGCTGTGTAATCTCTTACCCGTATCCGGTTGGGATTGTCGTTTTCCCACAGGATGGCGGCCAGCCCTTTTTCGCTGGCTACCAATTTCAACCGCCCTACGGGTGAGTCTATTTCCTTATAATAATACTCCATAAAAAGCTTTGTTGGCGAGTTACAAAGGTGAGCCACTCCCGCGGGGCGGGACAAGCACTGCTGCCCGGCAAAGCAGCGCGGCAGGGTGACCCACCTTATTATTTCTCATAGATCAGTTTAAAGCCCAGTTCCCGCGCCAGTTTGCCGTAATACAATTTTACGTCTCTTTCGATCAGGTACATTTTCTGGTACTGCTGACAAAACTGGAAGTAGAGCAGGTCGAGAAAGGTGCTGGGCATAAAATCGATGGTATTCTCATATCCGGAAATAGCCAGGGCGCCAGTTTTCTTCAGGAACCGGTTGAGGTCGCGACGCATGACGTACATGGTTTCGCAGCTGCCAAAATGAATGATCTTATTGGCGGCTTTGCCTTCCAGCATTTCGGCAATCTCCTCCAGGCGCATGGTTACCCGCTTGCCCACATGCAGCCTGCCCGCATTGCCATGAAAGGCCAAATAAAGGATGCTGTATTGGTCATATCTTTTTAAGCAGGATTCTTTGAGCAGGTTTTCAAATTCCTCCCGGGAAGAGCATTGGCGGTGGGTATGCAGTACATTCTTCTTGCTATAAGAATTATGTTCCAGGAACTCCAGGGCAGTTTTAATACTCCTTCTATCCCGCAGGTCATTGGTCCAATTACCCTCTATACAGAAAACGTTCTTATGTTTTGACTTGGCAATTTTCATGTGGTAAATTGATTGGCTGGTTGGGTAAACCTTTCAAAAATAATAATTTCTGCGACTTTAGGAGGCCATCGGGACAACTATGCCCATTTTGTGCAAAGGATGCAGGCTGTCATTACAAATTTTCATTGATTGTTGAACTAAAAATCTTTAATTTAGGCCCGAGCTATTGCAAACGAATCCAAACTAACTGCTTGTCCAATCTTTCTATCAATGATGTAAAGGGGTTGCTTTTACAGGTAGCCGAAGGAGATGAATACGCCTTCGCGCAACTTTTTAAAGCCTACCACCACCTGTTGGGTGATTACATTCTACGTATCACTGAATCTGAGCAGTTGACCCAGGAAATAGTGCAGGATGTGTTCGTAAAAATATGGATCAACCGTCACTCGCTGCACACAATCGATTGCTTTAAAGCCTACCTGATGGTAGTTGCCAGAAACCACGCCTTTAATTGTCTGAAACAAATTGCCCGGGAAGAAAACCGCCAAAAAGAATGGGCCAACTCCGTGTTACACCTTGCATTAAATAATACTGACGAAACACCGCTCCCCGACCCCAGCCAGCTTATTGATGAAGCGGTGGAATTGCTTCCTCCCCGCCAGAAAAATGTGTATCTCCTGAGCCGGAAAGAAGGCATCAGCCAGGAAGCCATCGCAAAAAGACTCAATATTTCGCATGAAACGGTCAAGAAACATATGGTGCTGGCGCTCCGCTTTTTAAAGAATCATCTTCGTGCCAATCTCCGTTTCTTCCTCCTGCTTATTATCTGTTCATTCCGCCATTAAAAAAAATATTTAATTCCATTACCTCTTTGGGACACCACCGTTGTCTTATAATATAACAAAGGGGAAAATGGTCATTTTCTTACTTATCGGGAATATCGCAATATGGACAAATCAAGACTAAGTTACCTGTTCCAGGCCTATGTTAATAAGACGGCTACCAAGGCAGAGCGTGCAGAGTTCATGCAAATGGTAGAACAAGCCGAAAATGATGAACAGGTAAAAAGTTTACTGACCAGTACCTGGGAACAATATAGCCCTCAAAGCCAGCCCATCAATGAGCAGAAGAGCGAGGAAATGCTGGCTGCGATCTTACAACAAGGGAAGTCGGCTAAGCCAGTTGCGGTTATTGCGTCCAGACCGGCCTCCTGGTGGTGGCGCAGCGCTGCCGCAGCTGCCATCCTTCTTATGGTTTGTGCAGGTGGTTATTACTGGTTAACGCGCCAACCAAGCAAGCAAGTTGCTGGAACAAAACAGCTTCCTGTTAACGATACAATCGTACCCGGTAGCAACAAGGCCGAGCTTCGATTGGCCGACGGCTCGAAGATCCTGCTTGATTCCACGCAACAGGGTACGATCAGCAAACAAGGAGACGCCAAGGTTATCAATCATAATACTTCCGTTCTTGCTTATGATGCCCGCTGGACCACCAGCCGGGAGGTAGTTTATAATACCCTATCGACACCCCGTGGTGGACAGTATCAGCTATTATTGGCTGATGGCACAAAGGTGTGGCTCAATGCCTCTTCTTCCATCCGGTTTCCTGTAGCCTTCACCGGAAAAGAAAGACAGGTATCCATTACCGGTGAGGCCTATTTTGAAGTAGCGAAAAATGCAACGATGCCATTCATCGTCCATTTCTCCTCCGCTACGGGCGAAGGCAAGGAAGGAACTGTAGAAGTACTGGGCACTCATTTCAACATCATGGCCTATGATGATGAGCGCTCGATCAATACCACTTTACTGGAAGGGTCTGTAAGAGTATCCAAAGGGACCAACTACAAAATATTAAAGCCTGGCCAGGAGGGCAAGATCACGCAATCAGGAGACATAAAGACTGGCATAGCCGATATAGAAGCGACGATGGCATGGAAAAACGGCTGGTTTCAATTTAACTCGCTGGACATAGAAAGGATCATGCGGCAGGTGGCAAGATGGTATGATGTGGAAGTTACGTACGATGGCAATATTCCGACAGGTCATTTTTCAGGTATAGTAAACCGGAACAATAATATCGCTCAGGTATTGAAGATCATGCAGGCAGGAGGTGTAAATTTTAAAATTGCTGGCCGGAAGGTAATTGTCTCTGAAGACCACCGGTAACCCTCAGCACCCAATAAAGTAGATAGCCTATATATTATTGAATGTATACATACCAGTATACATAGGGGAATCTTTTTTTCTTAAACCAGTAGCAATAATTGCTTATTGATTCATTAACTGCCAAATGTATGAAAAAGGAAAGATCATTACTATGCCGGAAACCCAAGCGGGTACCCGCCACCAAAACAGTGTTGAGAATGAAATTGACAGCTGTTTTACTATTGTTTACTTTTTTACAAGTGAGTGCTAAATCGATTGGGCAAACCATTTCTATCTCCCAAAAGAACACTTCGCTTGAAAAGGTCTTCAAAGAGATACACCGAAAAACCGGTTACCAGTTCTTTTACCAGGATGAATTATTAAAGCAGGCAAAGACATTTAGCATAGATGTGAAAGATGCCTCGATCGAACAGGTGTTGGAAATTTGCTTCCGCGATCAACCGCTGCACTTTGTGATCACAGAAAATACCATTACGGTTAAAAAAAGAGAAGCCGGCTCAGCCGCCAATGGTCCACCTGCCGCTCCACCGATTGAAGTTAAGGGGAAAGTAAAGGATAAGAACGGCAATCCACTCGTGGGGGTTACGGTTTCGATCGTAGGCGCCAAGGGCGGTGTGACCACCGATGGGAACGGCAACTTTACGATATCGGTTCCTGAAAATGGGGTATTAAGTTTTTCGTTTGTGGGATTCAAAACAGAGAACATCCGAATTGGAAAAGACAATAAGGTACTTGATATATCACTGACGCCTGAAATAGCAGCCTTAACGGATGTGGTAATCGTTGGTTATGGAACACAAAAAAAGGTATCGGTTGTAGGAGCCATTACTTCGATCGGTACTGCCGAGCTCAGGCAAAGCCCTACTACCAACCTGTCGAATGCTTTAGCAGGCAGGATGGCGGGTTTGATGGTCAATCAGTTTGCCGGTGGAGAACCGGGGGTTGATCAGAGTGAGGTTTTTATCCGCGGTATCGCCACTTATAATACGGGCAATTCACAAAAGCCGCTGGTCATGGTGGATGGTATTGAGCGTGACTATCAATACCTCAATCCGGAAGAAGTAGAATCTTTTTCTATCCTCAAAGACGCCTCTGCTACCGCGGTGTACGGCGTGAGAGGCGCCAATGGAGTAATCCTGGTGACAACCCGCAGGGGCAGAATAATGGATAAACCCAATGTAACCTTTAAAGCTGCTGCCGGCCTGTCGGCACCCATCAAATTCCCAGAATACCTTGGATCAGCTGATTACGCTACGCTTTATAATGAGGCCAGGCTGAATGATAACCCTGCTACTACTGCTGCGCTCTTTACGCCTGCACAGATAGAGAACTACCGGAAAGCAAAAGGAGACAATTCAGATGGTTTGGGCTACAATATCGATCTTTTCGATTATGCCTTCAAGCCAAGTATCCAACAGGACTATAACCTGAACATCCAGGGCGGCAATAAAAGTGTGAAATACTTTATGATGGCCGGGTATACGAACCAGGATGGCAACTATAAGCATACGAAACTTGGTCCCAATAATACCAATGCCATTTTTAAGCGGTATAATTTCAGGTCCAATATCGATATCAATATTACGCAGGACTTTTATGCACGTTTAAACCTGGGGGGACGCATTCAGAACCGCCTGGCGCCAGGAACCACTGCAGCCAGGGTGGTTAACATTGCCAATACCCAACCTTCTATCTACCCGGTGATCCTGGAAAACAATGATAATCCGGCCAACAAAACCTTCATAGCCAAGCACCCCGAAGGCTTACTATTCGGAACGCAATTGTACCGATACAATATCCTGGGAGAGCTGGCTTATTCGGGATTCATCAATGAGTACAAAACATTTATGGATGGAAGTTTTGCCCTTGGCCATAAACTGGATTTTATCACCAAAGGGTTAACTTTCGAAGTCCAGTTCTCTTACGATACGGAATCCGGCAATACGGTAGACAGAACGATCCCGCATGAATCGGAAGGTTACCGTGAATATGGTGGTTATGCCACGTTCTATCCCAAAGACGGCGTAGATGTATTGATGAATGGCGGGCACTACCAGGGCGCCTATGCTTCTCCCCGCCGTACGGAGAACAATACGATGAATAACGGGTTTGACGCCCGTACGCCACAGCCTCAACGCAAGAACAACTTACAGCTTACATTAAATTATGCACGTTCTTTTGGGCTGCACAATATAACTGCCCTGATATTAGGTAACAGGCAAAGACGTACGTACCAGAACGATGTTCCTTTTGGCAACCAGGGTGTTGCTTTCCGGACCACTTATAATTACGATGACCGGTACCTGCTGGAACTGAATGCGGGTTACAATGGTTCTGAAAGTTTTGCCAAAGGGCGCCGGTACGGTCTGTTCCCGGCAGTAGCTGCAGGCTGGGTCGTGAGCAATGAATCGTTCATGAAAAAAACAACCTGGATCAATTACCTGAAGGTCAGGGGCTCTTTTGGATTGGTAGGAAGTGACCAATTGCCCGGAGAAAGATTTGGTTATCTCCAGTTTTATAATGTAAATGGGGACACGTACAATTTTGGTGTTGACCTCAGTGGTGGCGTACCTGCCAATGTGTTTGAAGCGCCGCTCGCCAACCCATTATTAACCTGGGAAAAGGCCAAAAAGACAAATATCGGTATCGAAGTAAGGACACTGAATAACAGGCTGAGCTTTTCAGCCGATGTGTTCAAAGAACACCGGTATGATATCCTCACCAACCTCAATAATGAATACGGTTCCAGGAACGTATCTTCAGTAGTGGGACAAAGTGCTCCGCAACTCAACCTTGGCATTGTAGACAACAAGGGATTTGACCTCGAAATCGGCTGGACGGATAATATTGGGAAAAGCTTTAGCTATTATATCAGGCCCAATATTTCATTTGCCCGCAATAAGATCGTTTTCATTAATGAGCGGGACCGGATAGCACCCGATGGCAAATCGGTTGCTTATGTACAACGTACCGGCACACGGATCAAAGAGCAATTCGTTTATGTATTTGACCATTTTGTAGCAGATCAGGCAGAAGCAGACAAATTAAATGCGTCGGTTTATCAGAAATGGGGAAAACTGATCCCCGGAGATGTTGTGTATAAAGACCAGAACGGTGATGGCCAGATCACTGACCAGGAAGACCGGGTTGCGATGGGACACCCGCGCAATCCAGAACTTCAGTTTGGTATTCCGATGGGTGTTTCTTACAAGGGATTTGACCTGAGCATCTTGTTCCAGGGAGCTACCAATACCAGTGTTCAGTTAACAAACGCGGCTGCTTACGACTTTCCCACCTACGGGCAGGACATCATTGGCAGGGTAAAGGGTATACATATGAACCGCTGGACCCCTGCTACGGCAGCCACGGCCACTTACCCGGCCTTGCATTATGGCACGCACAACAATAATAAAAACCCCAACAGTTCACTCTTCCTGGCCGACGGTAGTTACCTGCGGTTAAAGAACCTTGAGGTAGGTTACTCTATTCCAATCACCTTCTTAAAGAAATTTGGCGCCACGAAGACCCGTTTTTACCTCCAGGGTTTGAACCTGATTACCTGGGATAAATTATCAAAATACGATGTTGATCCGGAAACCAATACCGGGGGCGACTGGTATCCCATTCAGAAGGTCATCAATTTTGGTGTTTACGTAACATTTTAATGCTTGCAATTATGAAAAAGATTAAACATATACCCTTAATAGCTATCTGCTCTATTGTGCTCTTCACATCCTGTGAAAAATTTCTTGACAGGCAGCCGGATAATAAGATCGATGAAGCAACTGTTTTTTCCAATTGGGACAAGGTGAATGGTGAAGCCAATAAGTTGTACCGCGATATGCGTGACCGCGACCGGGGCATAGTGGGTCTGCAAGACTTTTCGATCTCCGGCATTACGGATGAGTGCAAGGGAACTCAGGTAGAACAAGCGATTCCTGATCAATTTAATTTTGGCAGCTTTGGACCTTCTATCGGCATGCCCAGCAAAGCAAATGGTATGTATTGGGCCGACTTTTACAATTCTATCCGCAAGGCCAATGTGTTTATTGCAGGGGTAGAGAAATACAAATCACCTGATAACCCGCTGCAACCAGGCGATCTGAAAAACCGGGTAGCAGAAGCTTATTTTATGCGCGCTTATTTTCATTGGCTGGTAGCACGCTGGTATGGCGACATTGTTTACATGGATTATGTGGTAGACCTGGCCAAAAATGAGCAATTTGTACGTCAGTCATGGCCTGATTTTCTGAAGAAAATACTGGCAGATCTTGATTTTGCAATCAATGACTTACCTGTACGCCACCTGGATGTTGAATTTGGAAGAATAGATAAGGGAGCGGCCATGGCCTTGAAAGCGGTTGTATTGTACATGAATGCAAGTCCTATGTATAATGGCGGAAAGTTGCCAGGTAATGATTCCCGGGTGGGTAAAGAACAATATGCAGGCTATGATAAGGAGAAATGGAAACTGGCTGCAGATGCCGCCAAAGCAGTTATTGACCTGAAGAATGGCGCCAACCTACGCTATAGTTTATATACGGGTAAGGGCAACGATTTTCAGGCTGAGAGCAATAACAAGGTATATGCCAGGATCAAACAGATCTATATTGACCCGACTGCTATTCAGAATGAATGGTTGTTGATCATTTCCAATAACAAAGCTGAATCCTGGCAGGGTGACCATATCCCTCCTTCTTATGGTGGTGGTTCCCGCCTTCAACCTTTGCAGGAGCAGGTAGATGAATACGAATTTATCGGAAATGATGGGTATGGCTATGCCACCTACGACCCTCAGGCAGCAGCCAAGGGTTGGGATGAAAAACAGCCATACGAAAAACGCGACCCACGCTTTTATTCTGACGTGATGTATCATGGCGCTACTTATCAGAATAAGATCATTAATACAGCTACGGGCTCGGATAAGATTGGGGCCAGCAATGCCACTTCCACCGGATATTACCTACGCAAGTTTTATCACGAAGACTGGAAAAGAAGTGGGGGCTGGCCCTTACATTTCCCATCTATCCGCCTCCCGGAAATGATGTTGATCTACTGTGAGGCCATGAATAAATACAGTGGCCCCAGCGGTGAGATCTATAACTTGTTGAACACCCTTCGCGCACGTTCTTTTATGGCCCCCATACCTCCCGGCCTCGATGCCAATGCGCTGCATAAATACATTCAACGTGAGCGCCGTGTGGAGCACTTTTATGAGAACAAACGTTACTTCTATGCCCGTTGGAATTTAGAGCCAGATGCAGCATCGGAAGTAGCCCAGGAAGCTACCTACAAAGGCGCACCGGTGCCCGCCAATGTATGGCCTTACCCAAGGACGCAAAGATTGGCGCATGGCATGACGCCTGTTGCTGATCCTGCCGGAACGATGGTAGTGGGCGGTGTGAATTACAGGATGCAGCGGTTTAAACTGGAGGACAGGGTCTTTACCTCCAAAAACTACTACTTCCCGCTGGTGGCCAGTGAAATTGCCAACGCCCCATCCTTAATACAAAGTCCTAACTGGTAACAGAAATTGTGATAGAACGACTTAAAATGCAAAATCCCTTCAGGTACTGAGGGGATTTTGCATTTTAAAATATTCCGGTTTTGAAAAAGTTCAAACTACTTTCTTATTACATAAATTATAACTTTGAGCACGACATTATAAATTACTGGTCTTATGACAAAAATGGAGCAGGCCTTTCATCTTTTTGATACTTACAACAAACAGGACCCTTCGGAGATCATATGGAATGGACAACATTATCCAGCTGAATATTTTTACGCCATTAAGTTGTATGAGCGGGTAAAAGATCTTGACCCGGAAGCCAGCGACCCTCTTTTACTCGCCTCCAGGTGCCAGCATATTGGGCGATGGGAAATTGCCAGAAAAGCATTTCCCGAAGGCAGGGTGGGCTACCTGAAATGGAGAAACGAACTCTCGAAATTCCATGCACATAAAGCAACAGAGATACTGCAATCACTTGACTATGAAACCGACCTGATTGCCCGGGTCAATGAAATTGTACTGAAAAAGAAGCTGACAACCGATACGGAAGTTCAAACGATGGAGAATGCCCTTTGCCTGGTATTCCTGGAATTTCAGTACGATGATCTTATAAAAAAGCAGTCAGCAGAGAAAATGATCAGCATTCTGCAAAAAACATGGGCAAAAATGAGTGCTCCCGGAAGGCGGGTTGCCTCCTCCCTCACCTATAGTGAAGCCGGTAAGATACTGTTGAACAATGCCCTGGAAGGCCTTGTTGGGTAATACCCAAGCCCCCCGGAGTTGGGCTTTTCAGACAAGAGGCTGACCCGTTAAGTCAAGCCGGACACCCGGTAATATGGTAGCTTTGTTTAAAACAATAGAAATGAACCCGAACAAACAACTATGGGAAAAAGGTGACTTTACCCGCATTGCCGACACCATGCGCGAAAGCGGCGCCGCACTGGTAGCCAAACTCGGTATTACCAAAGGCATGAAAGTATTGGACCTTGGTTGTGGTGATGGCACCACCGCCCTACCAGCTGCTCAATTGGGCGCCGAAGTTTCCGGTGTTGATATTGCGGAGAACCTGGTGGCGGCCGGCAATAGCCGGGCAAAAGCGGCAGGCCTTACCAATTGTAGCTTTGAGCAAGGCGATGCCACTGACCTCCATGCATTAAAGGATGAGGGCTTTGATCTCGCCATCAGCATTTTTGGCGCGATGTTCGCACCCAAACCTTTTGAGGTAGCCAGCGAATTGGTCCGCGTTACCCGTCCCGGTGGACGTATCGTGATGGGCAACTGGATCCCGGGAGACCCTACACTCGTAGCACAGATATTGAAGATCAGTTCCGCCTATACCCCGCCACCTCCGGAAGGATTTGTAAGTCCTATGTTATGGGGTATGGAGCAGCATGTTACCGAACGTTTCGGGAAAGCAGGTATACCTGTGGAAAACATTTCCTTCAAAAGAGATACCTATACTTTCCAGGCTCCCTTCCCTCCCTCTGAACTGGTGAAAAGGTTTAAAACTTTCTATGGCCCTACCATGAACGCTTTTGAAGCAGCGGAAAAAAATGGTAAGGCTGCCGACCTTCAGCAGGAACTGGAAACCCTGTTTAACAGTCAAAATAAAAGTGGAGACAACAACAGCACCTCTATTCCTGCTACTTTTTTGCGTGTAACTGTTATGCGTTAGGAGCCATTTACCTACCCGTTCATTGGAGTCAACAATAGCTTAGTATCCAGGCTACCAGGGTAACCCATTGCACCCTGGTAGTCCACCTTAACTGACCAGCCACTTTTTGAATACCGCGTTTTGTCGCTTTGGGTGGGAGGCGCCAGCTTCCCTGCCACTTTGTGTAAAAACGGGCTGTTTTGGTGTTTGATGCTTTATGTATACTCTATCTATACTAAAGCAATGGTGTAGCAATACTAAAGAGATAGCTGATCTACCTTTCCTTTCTGTTGTTCTATTTGCTTTCTAGTCTTTTATTTTCCACTTTCAATAATACTGTTAAACAAACATACGACAAGGGGCAGACCATTTCCAAATGTCCAAATGTCGTTTCGGCTTTTTTTAGTCGTTTCGGCTATAAATTGACGTCATTGTAGTCAATTTATAGCCGAAACGTCATAAATCGGCGATGGGGTATTGGAAACAGGTATGCGGATGTTGTATGTTTGCTGCTGCCGATCGACTGTGTGGACGGGGCCCCTAAGCACGGTTGATGTATGAGGAGTGTTGTGCAACACTGAATTGTGGAGCGTGGAATACTGTTAGCGGTTTGGAATTAGTTTTAAGCTGTTAGCAGTCAGATTTTAGGTTTTAGCTATTCGCGGTTGGGTTTTAGCAGTTAGCCTGAAGGTTTCGCCATTGGCAGTTTGTTGATGGCTACTGGCTGAGGGCTATTGCCACTGGCTTTCGTTTCTCCGGTTGTGATCTATTAAAACGCTTTGGTGAGCTGGCCACCAAGCACTGGACGAGGTCCGGATGCAGCGGGGAAAATGGAAGGCAGGTTTTGGGCGGGACAAGGGCCTTGGCTTTAACAGTTGGGATCTAACGGTTGGATGGTTTATTTTTTCACCTTAAAATGTATCATGAGTAAATACAGGAATCCATGTTTATTCCTGTACCAGACTATATTCCTATGATGTGGACCCGCTCTCCCGAGCGGGTCTTTTTATTTATTGGTCTTTAACCGGTAGGAGTTTTATTTCTTCCAGGGCTGTTAAGGAAGCAATACGAACGATGTATTGGGGATGCAGGCTTACATCGTTTAAGTAATATACCTGATCCTGGAAATGGCCGCTGTGCTGGCGCACTTCAATTTGGTCCAGGGGCATACTCAATCCCCGGCCATCCGCTTTGATGATGGCTTCTTTGCTGGTCCAATACCGATAAAATACCTCTATCCCGCCATTGCTGATATCCTGCCATTCTTGCGCGGTCCAGATACTTTTAAAGTCGTGGATATCCAGGTCATTGATGGCTTCTACATCAATACCAATAGCCTGGGATTCGGTGCTCAATACACAAACCACACAATTACCAGCATGTGATATGTTGAATGCAATGGAACAATCGGGCAAATAAGGCTTGCCATACTGGCTGTAGCTGATGTTCTGCAAGCTGGCGGTTACACCAAACTCCTTCAAGCCCTCCAGCAATAGCAGGTTGCCCCATAAAGAACAATGGGCATCCTGCCACCTGCGAAAAGCTTTGATCTTTTCCCTTTGTGCTGCGGAAAGCAATTGCAGCTTATGTTCAAATATGGCCTCGTTCAACTGGTCCTCTATAAAATGATACAATAGCAGTGTCATAAATAATTTTAACCACTTAAAAATAGGCAATAACAACAACGATGAATTGTGTATTATTCGCTGTTTTTGTTAATTTAGTAAAAACAGTTACCCCATACCGTATTATGCACATCGATCATCACATATTGTACACGGCGCCGGGTGAGCCCTGTATTTTCCGGGAAAGCCCCAATCACGGGGGGCTGCTGGAACCCCGGTTGGTGATCATGCACTATACGGCCATGAAGGGTGTTGAAGCTGCGGTGGAGCGATTGACAGACCCCAAAAGCGAAGTATCCTGTCATTTGCTGATCGGCCGGGGAGGCGAACTTATTCAGTTGCTGCCTTTCAATACCATCGCCTGGCATGCGGGCATTAGTACGTGGAAGGGGCTTACCAGCCTGAATAGCTATTCGATCGGCATCGAATTGGATAATGCCGGCTGGCTCACGCAAAACAAGCATCGCTTTTTATCGTGGCAGGAACTTGAATATCCTTTGGAAGAGGTATACCACCATCAAACCTATGTGCCTGGTCAACCAGCATACTGGCATGCTTATACTGATATCCAGATTAGCAGGGCCCTTGCTGTAACACGTGTCCTGATCAACCAATATGCTATTGAGGCTATCCTTGGTCATGAAGAAGTGGCGCCTGTCCGGAAAACGGATCCGGGACCCGCATTTCCCATGGCGACATTCCGTCAATTACTTGCTTAGTGCATCTGCCTGTTGTCGTGTAACAAAGCTGTAGCATATTTCTCGCGATAAACATTGATCAGTTTGTCAATCTCATTTCTTTTATAGCCAAATAGCAACCCCGTATCATAAGGTATACCCTGGTTAAATTCAAAAGTGGGATCGAGGAGGGAGTATTTGTCCACAGCCTGTATGCGTTTATCAAGGGTATCCCAACCCCGGTGTATAAAACGGATATCATCGGACAGTCTACTTTCTCCAAACAGTTCTATATTGGCCGGAAACCGGGGATTGTGTAAGGGCTTTCCATGTGGCTGTAATCCGGGAAAATACCGCCAAACTGCTCCCGACCTGTTGGTGGCACTCCCCATTAATGGCACCAGTTGCGGATACCGGGCATCATTCCACAAGGATACTTTGGGAAATTTAATGCAGCTTACCTGTGGCGTTGTGACTGCCAGCAGCCCTCGCAGGCCGCTAGCCGTTTCAATGTATTCATCATCATCCAGCTGGATGATCCAATCGGGTTGGTAAAAATCGGCCATCCGGTATAACAGCTCATACATGAGGTTTTCGCGGAAATACCAGGCCACCTGCGGCAGGCTGTTGTTGGCGCTAAAGATATTGGCCACTTTTGGAAAGGACCTGGCGATCTCTACAGAGGAATCGATACTCCTGTCGTCCAGTATAAAAATATGATCGCAATACGCCGACATGGCTGTTAAGGTTTGAGCCAGGAAGGGAGCGCTATTGTGGATCATCAGTAAACCAAGGATACGCATGGGTGCAGATTTTAGCGTTCATCTTTTCCCTGTTCGTTTTTGCTGGTACAGGGCGGTATTTCTTTCTGTCAGCAAGGGATCATTCCATCCCGAGGCATGACCATGGTGCAGGTGGATATACAATAAGTCGGGACACTTGACCAGGTACCTGGAGTTGCCCAGATACCGTTCGATAAAATCCTGGTCCTCCCCACCCCAGCCTTCAAACCGTTCATCCCATCCGCCAATTTCCATTACCCGCCGCCGGTTGAAAAAGGGTAAAACGCCAAATCGCTGTCCATCGACCAATTGCATTTTCAGGAATTTTTCAGAACAGTTCTCCTTAGCTACAGCCGACAGGTATTTAGCAGTGGTAATATCTGCGGGGGAGAGGTATTCTTCGGGGTAGTTTAACCGGTATCCTGAAAAAAGCAGTGTCTCACTCTTTTCGACAAAGGAAAGGTGCAGATCAAATGAAAGATCGGCAGGTACCAGGTCGACATCATAGGCCACAACGATCTTTCCTTTACTTATTTTAAAGGCCATATTCAACAAGCGTGCTTTATTGAATACGCCGTTTCCTTCCACATGTACATACCGGATATTGGGCCGGGCAACGGGCCGCATGGATGGCCGCAGGCTGTACTCAATGATCACCAACTCTATCCGGGCATTAGCGAGGGAGGCGATCACAAACCATTCGAGTAAACATTTCAGGTGCAAGGGCCTGTTTCGGTAAGGTACCAGTAGTGAAAGTATGATTGGTTCTTTTTCTATAGCAGTCATGAAGTAACCTGTTGTGTAAATTTTATATAGTCACTAATAAAGTCTGTAATGACTGTTGGTGTGTAGGAACTGCTGTCGTATTCAACAAACAGCTCCAGTTTATCGGGATAATAGATATACCTTAATTGCATATCAATGGCAACATGGGAGTTTGAGGCCATTCCCTCGTGTTCAAACCTGACATCATTATCTTTCAATGCATCCACCATCGCCTCACCCTGCCTGGAAAATGACCGGCGGAAATCGGTGTATTGAAGATTGATCTTCCAGAAAGGGCCATACGCTGTTTGATTGCCCTGGAGTTGTTGGCGGATAGCATCCAGCAACCGGTAAGACTTATATTGCTGCATGTCTTCGTTGGCCTTTTTTACCTTATTGATGGCATCCGGGAAAGAAACGACGTCCACTAAAACCGAACGCACAAACATGGCCCTGGCATAACATCCTACCTGCTCTTCCAATCCGGGATAATCCCTGCCCAGTACGTAGGTTCCTATTATGATATCCTGCTGGCCTGTTTTGCAGTAGAGAAAATATTTAAAGGTTGCCTGCAGGATGATAAAAATACTGGTGGCATATGCTTTCGACAAAGCGCTCAGCCGGTCGGGCAGCCCATCCCCAACAACAAATGATTCGACTTTACCCCGTTTCTCCTGCCAGTCGGTTTGCTGGCTATGGGCGCCGGGAATGGTTAACGAAGGAGGAGGCAGGGGGTGAAGGTTGTTCCAATATTCTTTATCCCGTTCATAATGGTCCCTGCCGTCGCTATTTATCCAGGCGAGATAATCTTTTAACTGGTAGTTGAGTGCAGGCAATTGGACAGGTTGCCTTTCGCTCATAAACTGGTAAGCTGTAAGCAGGTCTTTTGTTAACACATCATTGGACCAGGCATCTGTAATACAATGATGGATCTTTAAAGCAATTTTGAACCTGCTGGCAGCTATCCGGATGATCCTGACCAGCACCAGGGGACCGGTTTGCAGGTCAAACGCATGTCCCTCAAACCGGATGAGTTTTTCCAGGTGGTCTTTATCGGTATTTTCGGGGAGCAGGTCAATGTATTCCGGGATATAACAAGTAGCCTTGCCTGTTTCTGTTTTGGCCAGGTATTCTCCATCCAGGTAATGAATGGTGGTGCGTAAACTTTCATGCCTTTGTACCAGGTATTGAAAAGCTGCCACAAAGGTAGTAGGATCAAAATTCCCTTCGGCCTGCCAGCAACTCATACTGGTACCATGAATATCGTCCGCCTGTTTATAACCGCTATCCACCTGGTCATTCACCCAATACAACATGATGGGCGAAAGGCGGTAATATGGCTGTCCCTGGTGAATTACGGTATTGGCATAAGCCCGCAGGCCGCCTGGATCAAGGTCTGAATGCTTAAAACAATTAAAGTATTCAATAAGATCCCCTTTATGCCCGGAAAGCTCCTGTAGCAATTCCTTATTAACGCTTTTATTTTTAGGGATCCTGATTACCAGTCCTCCATGATCGGGTGATAACAGTATCCCCTGCTCTATGGAGCGCCTGATAAGATCAGCCGCCCTGGTAAGGATACCGGGAAACTGTGCATCAGGCATGTACAGCCATTTCGGTTGGGGCAATGATGACCTGGTGGACACTTTCAAAAATGGCCATAGCGGCATCAATGATCTGTTCATTGATGATCAGGGGAGGCAGAAACCGGATTACATTGTTGTGGTGACCACCTACTTCAAATAACAGTCCTTTTGAAAAGCAAGCCTTCCTGATCTTTTTAACAATCTCCGGATCGGGTGTTTTGGAAGTACGGTCTTTTACATATTCGATACCAAGGATAAGGCCCCGTCCCCGTACCTCGCCAATACAAGAAAACTGTTCCTTTAAGGCATTGAGCTTGCCCAACAGGTATTCACCCATATCCTTTGTATGCTGCGCCACTTCATATTCCCTGATAAAATCAAATGCCCCATTACCGGCAGCAATACTTACCTGGTTGCCCCGGAAGGTGCCAATATGGTCGCCAGGCCCCCAGCTTTCAATGGCTTTGTTGTAGATGATGGCCGATATCGGGAAACCAACTCCTCCCAATCCTTTCGACATGGTAATAATATCCGGAAAGGCCTTGCTGTCCTGGAATCCCCAGAAGTCACCAGTCCTGAAAAAGCCGCATTGTATCTCATCGAAGATCACCACGATATCATGCTCTTTGGCTATCTGTACGATCTTTTCGAGGAAGCCTGCCCTGGGCACTACCGATCCTCCCTCACCCTGTACAGGTTCAAGAATGATGGCAGCGGGTTTGGCATGGCCTCCATGTGGATTTTCCAAAATGTATCGCAGGTATTCAGCACAATCTAATTTACAGTTGTGATTGTCTTTATTGAACGGACACCGGTAACAATAACTGTAAGGTACAAAACTGATATTGGGTACCAGGGAATGTATCCTGGAACGCAGGGAGGAATTGCTGGTCACTGATAAAGCACCCGATGTCATACCATGGTAGGACCCATGAAAAGCAATGACCCCTTCCCTACCTGTTTTGTGTTTGGCCAGTTTGATGGCCGCCTCCACAGCATCTGATCCGGTAGGACCACAAAAACTTACTTTGTACTGGTCTCTTTTATCGGCTGGCAATTGATCCAATATCTTTTGCACCAGTTCCATCCTATTAACGGTGGGAAAGTCCAGGGCATGGACCAGTTTTTCCTGTTGCTCCAGTACATATTTTAAAACATAAGGATTAGAGTGGCCCACATTCAATACGCCGGCGCCACTGAAAAAATCAATGAACTGATTGCCATCTACATCTTCTATGATGGCGCCTTTGGCACGCTCAATGGCAATGGGCATATTTTTGGGATAGGATACAATACTACCCTCGTGCGCACTTTGAAATGCCAGTATCTCTTTAGACTTTTTTCCAGGCAGGCTTTCAGATAGTACGCTTGCATTTTCGGCCAGGTGAAAATGGGTGAACTTACTCATAATGATAATCGTTTTCGTTAGATGAATAGGCTGCATCAACTACCGGTCAGGAGATACCGGCAACGGGTTGAGCAGTAGAGAAATAAGAGGGCTCATAGGGCAATAACTTACCCTGGTCCATCTTCCATACTTTATCGGCTACATCAAAGTAGTGATCGTCGTGGGTAATGGCGATAATGACCTTACCGGCATTTTTCATTTCGGGGAGGAGGGTGCGGTAAAAGAACAAGCGGTATTCCGGATCCTGATCGGCCGCCCATTCATCAAAGAGAAAAATAGGCGCATCCTCCAAATAACATTGCAACAAGGCCAGGCGTTTTCTTTGTCCGCCCGACAACTGAATGGTGCTGTACTTATTGTTACTGATCTCCACCTTCTGCTCAAGGTGCAACCGCTTCAGGAATCTTTTTATATCTTCTGACCGATGATCGGTATCCACATTGTATAATTTCTCGAACAGGTGCACGGGGCTAAAGATGGCCGAGAAATGTTCTCCTATCTGCGCGGGATCTATTGGCTGTCCATTCACGGTAAACCTTCCCTGATCGGGTGTATATAAACCGGTGAGCAGTTTGGCCAGGGTTGTTTTGCCGCTGCCATTGGCGCCGATTATAAAAATGATCTCTCCTCTTTTCACTTCCAGGTTAATTGGCCCCACCATAAAAGCATGTTGGCCATTGCCATTCTTATATTGAAATTTCAGGCCTTCGGCCCTGAATTGATTGACCACGGGGATAACAGGTAGATACAGGTTGTTTTTAGCCACCACAGGAACGGGGATATCTTTCAAGAATCCCTGTATACGCCGCCAGGCGATCCTGAGCCGCATCACGGCCGGTATATAGCTCATAATGGTATTGACCGGGCCAATCAGGTAAAGCATGACGATGATAAAACTCATCAGGGTATAGGATTTAATACCCGGAAACAAGGTGGGAAAGGCGAAAGCCACGGTGCCCAATAGCGCAATCAGTACCGTTTCGCCAACAATGGAAGCATTGACAAAACGTACGCTGGCGGTAGTCATTTTATTCCGGTAAGCTCCGGCGCTTTCTGTTACATCGGTTTTAAATGCTTCCCGCTTATTCTTTTGCAGGCTGATCTCTTTATAGCCATCCATCATGCCATTGATCAACCGCATGAAAACATTCCTGGTATCACGCGCTTCTTCGTAATATTTATTGGTACTACGGCTGACGAAAAAATACAAAGTAGTCAGTGTCAGGATCAGGCCAACGGTCAGTACGGTAGCCCAGAAGGCAATGAAAGACAGGTACAGGAATGCACCTGCTGCAGTGAAAAAGCTGGTGATCAGCAGCACCAGCATGTTGGCCGATTCACCAATAGTGCCCACATCATCATTCAAAGTAGTATATACCCTGCCCCTGTCTATCTGCTCAAACTTCTGGTAAGAGGTGTGCAGTATCTTATCTACCAGCTGTACCCGCAGGTTGTAAATGATCTCCATGGTTACGCGCACCAGGTTGACCTGTACAAACCGCCTTCCGAGCAGGTAAAGCCCAATGGTGAGGAGGTAATAAAAGACCAGGTATTTCAATTCCACCTCGCTGTCGATGGAAGAAGTGATCAATACGATCACGGCCATATTGGCCACGCCGGATAAAATACTCAGCAGCAGTAAACGGGGTATAATGCTTTTGAACTTATCTGTTCCCGGAAAGAACATTCCTGCGAGGTAAGCGATATAACTAAGGCCCAGGGCCACGAGGATCAATTGCACGGCCACTGTAAAGCTCACCGGGGTCCACACCAGGATGGACTCCCAGGTAAACTCATACAAGGCGGCAGGCAGCCAATACAGGCCGTACAGGAAAGGCAGTAAAGCAAGGGGGAATAACAAGGCTTTGCGTAACTGGCCAAAACCCCATGGCTGGAACCGCCTTTTCTTCTTCTTAATATCAAGTCCAATCATGACCAGCCAGGCTATTACCAGCAGGTTATAGGCCATCATGATAATAGACAACATGCTAAATGCCTTGTCATTGCCATCACCGGGGTCATACTCTTTTTTGATCTCGTCGCCGGCAAACAATTTGATGAGCTTGTTGCCAATTGTTTTGGTGTAGTTGCTGTTGGAATTGGCCATCAAGGCTATGCCAATACCAGCTTTGGGTCTGAAGGCTATATAGGCGGTATAATTGGGGTTGCGTCCGTCGTGAAAGACCTCACCGTTGCCACTGAGAGAGGTCTCCCACCCCATGGCATAAGAAGCCATGCCATGCAGGGGAACTGTTTCATCGCGTTGGTGGGTGATCTGAGCCAGGCTGTACAGATCGGTATTCAGTAAGCCCATTTGAAATTGCAGCCAGCGCGACAGGTCGTCTATATTGGATATTACATAGCCGGCTGCATAATTGCCTTTGAATACGGGCGCTTCATAAGCAGTGGGATGAAAGAAGCCTATTTTATACCCGGTAGCTTTTAATTGAATGTTGGCAACATGTCCGATAGTAGTTTGGGTAAGCTGCAGTTTGTTGATGATCTGTTGCTGTACATATACTTCATAGGGTTGGTGGGTAATGGTCTCTATCACGAATGCCAATACATCATAATTAATGGTGGCATATTCATACTTTGTTCCCGGCAGGTGTTCCAGTTCCTGCCCGATTAATTGTTTAACGGTTAGTTCAAGGGCATCCGGCGCATTGGAAGCAGGTATTTTTGAAATGGTGCTCCAGGGAATACCACTGGTATGATGCAGTAGCTGCCGGATGGTGATGAGAGGAGCCGTTCCTTTATAGGCCACTTTCCACCAGGGGATGTATTTGGCTACCGGCTGGTCCAAGCCTATCAACTGCTGCTGTACCAGTGTCATTACGGCCAGTGCAGTAAATGCTTTTGTGCAGGACCCCAACTCAAACAAGGTTTGTTGGGTTACGGGCTTTTTATCCTGCAGATTGGCATAGCCATAATTCCTGATTACGGAGCGGCCGTTCTGTATTAATACCATGCTGAGGCCCGGAATATTACCGGCCCGCATGAGTTGTTTTATTTCTTTGTCTGCTTCCCGCCACAAGCTGTCATTGGCCAATCGCTGCGCAAAAGCAATACCCGCCACCATCAAACAAACGTGCAGTAAAACAAGGGCTTTCGCAAAGTTCCTCACCAGTTGTGTTTTATATAATTTGCCCGGTCTTTTCCTTTCCGTATATGGCCGCTTCCCTGATCAATGCCAGGGCCAATACGTTGGTTGAATCAATGATGGTCATATCGTGCCGAAATGGGTGTCCTGCCATTACCAGCGGCAATTCGGTACATCCCAGAATGATGGCCTCCGCCTGCTGCTCCTGAAAAAAAGCAAGGGCAGTATCCATGAGCTGCCTGGTTTGCGCAGTAACCTTTCCAGCATTGGCCTTCAGGCCAACTACCGGGTCATAGATCATGCGGTGAATTATATTGTTTTGAAAGTCCCAGGCTGGCACTACCACTTCATATCCCCATTCGCGCAACAGCTTCCTGTAAATACCCGTTTTATAGGTACCATTGGAAGTCAGCACGCCTATGCGGCGCAAGCCGGGATGATGCTTTTGCAGGTAGCGACAGGTTTCAACCGGCATATTCACCAATTGCACAGTGCTTTTCATCCGGTGCAATTCTGCTGTTATCACTTCTAAAATAGCGGGGGCATGGATGGTATTGCAGGCAATGCCCACCACCTTGGCGCCTGCTGCTTCCAGTTTGCCAATGATAGCCGCCACTGCATGGGCCGGGTTCACAGGTACTTCGCCTTCCAGGTATTGGGTCCTGTCAACAATATGTTTGGGGAATGACATCAATACTACTGATAGGTGCTCCTGGTCGGTAGTAGCATTGGTGTGCGCTAAAATGGCATTGAATAAGGTGGCGCCGGCCTCCGGCCCCATCCCACCCACTATGCCAATCATATTATCCTCCTCCAATTTCATGATCTGCATAACATCCTTCTTTTAATTATTCGGACATGGCCACCAGTACGCGCCTGCTACCTGTATAAGGATTTCTTCCATGCGCCACGCGTTCGTTATCTACGATCAGCAATTCGTTCTGCTGCCACAAAGGCGCCAGGGTTACTTCGTCGATGGAAGTTAATATCTCCTGCACCATTGCTTCGCTGATGGGTGTACCGTCACCAAAGGTTACATACATGGGAAAATTTTCGGGACCATCATACATGAGCTGTAATGCCTCAAACATTTCTTCGCCCAGGTGGCAAGGATGGAATTGATCTACCTGGTTGAACCAAAGTGCTTGGCCGGTATGCCGGTGCTCAATGATACCCTTGCTAAATTGTTTCAGTTTTAAACTGCCTCTCTGCCCCCATTCATGGTCGATGCCATAGGATTTACACCAGGCAGTTACCTGTTGCTGGTCATCCATCTCAAAGGTATCCTGCCAGGAAGGGCCCATACCCATGCCACCATGGAGGTTACGGATGTAAAGAATACCCTTGGCCCGAATTTCGGCTACGATGTCTTTGTTCATATTTTCCAGGATTACCCGGCTATCGGCCAATAGTGTTTCTCCGCCAGTAGCAGCGGGTTGTAAACAGCTAAAGAATAATTTATTGGGCCACCGGGCCGAGTAGGACAGCTCATTGTGCATGGTGATGCGCTGTGTTTGATCGTATTCGGTGGAAGTGTACACATTGCCCGATAGTTTGGTACGCGGCGAGTTGCCATCCACATAGCTGAGGAATTTGCTGGAAATGGCATCAACGATCAGCTGAAAACTTTCGAGCGAATCAATATGAACGCCTGTAAATTTAATGGCGCCTTCTGCCAGCAGCCTGTCCTGTAATTCAGTTTCGTTTTCTTTGTAATAGCTAATAAATGCAGCCGGTTCCAGGTCGCCCAATGGCAAAATGAGTGGCAATTCCTGCTCTTCTATATTGGCGGTCTTTTTCATATTATAGTTTTATGATGATAAGGTTGTTTGCCGGTAACCAGCTAAACAGTTACTGGTCTTAATGCCTGCTCCATGGTACGTACAATTTCCTGTGCGTGGTGAAAGATGAAGAAATGATTGCCGGGGAAATACATGATATCAACGGCTGCTGTTGTTTCATCCCGCCAGGTAACGGCCTGTTCCATCGTGATCCCTTCGTCTTTACCCACCATGATGGTCATGGGCACCTGGAGGGGTTCCCCAGCCTCATATACATAAGTATCTGTTGCTTCAAAGTCGGCCCGTAGCAAGGGCTCATAAAAGCTCAACAGGTCGGGATCCTTCAATACCTCTTCAGGGCTTCCGCCCAGGTCAATGAGCTGCTGCACAAAATCCTTTTGTGATAATAAGTGACGGGGAGGGATTACCAGTGGCCTGGCCGGTTCATGTGGCCCGGAAAAAAACAAGTGTTGTGGCGCCTGTAATCCCATTTGTATGATCTTCCGGGCAAGCAGGTAACCCACCAGGCTACCCATGCTATGACCATAGATGGCATACTGAGGCGGCAGTTCCTGGTGGATCTGATCAAACAGGTCGGCAGCCATGTTGTGTACATCCCTCAAGGGCGCTTCCCTTACCCGGTTGCCCCTGCCCGGTAATTCCAGTGGCACCAGGTTGACCAGGTCACTATTACAGTTTTCCAGGGAATGATAGCTATACTGGTTGCCGCCGGCAAAAGGCAGGCAATAGACAATTATTTTTTGCATTGGCTTAGTGGTTTCGAGATCAGGGTGAGCCGCCCTTAGAGGGCGACCCACCCTCCTACTATAATCCGGTTACCTGGATCTTTGCATTGCTTTGTTCAGGCGATACATCGATATACGTATTATCCAGGGGCCATGCCTTATAGTCGTTTTTCCATATCCGGCTCAGGTCGGCCTCCAACAATTCAAACGTGCTGTATTTACGCTCCACATTCTTGCGTATGAATACTTTCTCTGCATGAAATTCTTTTACCTGCGCGCTAAAGGGAAGATTACCAAAATCACTGAACCGTACAGCTCCCCCCACATCCCGGATAGCTACTACCTGGTTGTTATTATAAATATTGGGCGACCAGGGGATGTCAATGATCCCCTGATCAATGGCTCTTAGCATGCCCAGTGGCATTTGCCCATTGCCCAGTTCAATGATGGCTTGCATCATTTGTTTTACTTCCAATCGCAACAGTTTTTTCTCTGCTCCCACCGCATCATGGTCTGTAGTGACCTCACGGGCCATTTTAATGCCCTGACGGCATAAGCTCAATGCCCGTGCATTGTCGTACCGGTCGGGTATTTTGATGGCTTCTACCGGCGTTTTTACCATCATACGGGTAGCTCCCGCCAGGGTAGCTGTGCCCGCAGAATGTTGGATCAGGGCTTCTGATTTGCCTGTATCGGACGGAAAGGCGGACATGTATTGATGGAATACGGTGGTGATCTTACAATGATGGTAATTGAAATAGTGGAGATAAGCCTGCACCATTTCTTTGAGCACGGCCATGGCTGCTATATCCTGGGCACGATTGCCCTGTTCGGCATATCCCACTGCTATACTTTTTACGCCTTGCTGGGCACTTAAAAGGGCCTGTACAATGTTTACGCAAATGGCGATAGAAGGCTCGATGAGGCTGGCGGTTAATACACCAAAATACTCCCGGTTAACTACCAGTCCTTGTTTTTCTTCATACAAGGCGCACAACCGGTCGATGTATTGCCAATTGCGCAATGACTCCTGTGGAGAAGTCAGTTTATCATACGGCATCAGGTAACAGACGGGGCCACCTTCTAAACCCGACACACCGGCCTGCAAGCTTATTTCGTAGGTAAGGCGGTGATCGGGGCCGCCACCACGCAATTGAAATGGCCGTTGCAGGCTCAGTACCAGTTCCTTTACTTTATCTATGCCATACACGGGTATGGGAAATCCGTTCAGGATGGAACGCCCCCGCTCCAAACTTAGCTGCAAAGCATGTTCGGCCCGTTCATACAGTTTGCTCCTGGATGCGGCATCCAATTGAACTGAACTCACATCACTACCGGCCTGCTCCAGGAATTGCAGTTTGGATATTTGTTGTTTGATATCTGCCACCCCTGTACGAGGCTGTAGCAGGGGTTGTTTGCCGTGACGGTTGGCCCATAACACATCGTCCAGCTTCACTGTTTTCTGTAAGACCGGGTCAGGCTTTCTTTCCAACAGGCCTGCCCCCGTTTTCCACTCACTCAATACGGTAAGCCGTTGTTTTTGTAACTCCTCCTTGTCCATTTTCCTGTTCAATACAGCCGATGCATCAATAGGACGCCTGGTGTTCAACACATCAAAATTCACTACCTCTCGCTTAGGAATATTGAACAGGTGGATGTCTTTTTCAATATCGCTGTATACCTCCTGAAAGCTGACGGGTTTGGGGTATACATTGGTGAAGCCCCAATCGAGGTATTTCTTTTTAACTGCAAAGTCTGATTCGTTCACCGACAGGCTTCCACCCAGGTACCACAATTTGGGGGCATTGTCCGTCAGTTTATGGTTACGCAGCAATACCGGGTAGTCTTCCAGGTACAACTCACAATGACCATTCTTATTGCTGATCATGATGATATCGAAGTGGGGAACGAACTTAAAGAAATCGGCCAGGGTATTCCTGATGCCCAGGTTGTATACAAAAAACCCGGCTTCCCGGTAACCAAGTGTTAAGAGGCTGATAGCAATAGAATGGGCATCATCACCAATGCCGCCTATCAGCATCCGGTATTTGTATTGCATGAATGTAGGTTGGGGTTCAATCGTTGGGGGAGAAAACAGTCCAAGTAGCGTAAAGGCTGTTATCGTTGTGTACCAGCTTGCTCTTTCTTTTTCTCTCTATCAGCTATTTTTTGCTGCAGGTCTTTCAGGAAGGAAGGCTTGATCTCCCATAGGCTAAAATTCAAGGATCTGGCCTTTACATAATTATCATAGGCAGTAGGGTAATCCTGTTTCTCCCAATATACATCACCCAGGAGGCAATAAACATCCGGCTGATTGGGGTATAAACGGCGGCTTTCTTCCAGAAATTTTAATGCCAGATCGGTATCCCGGGCAGTAAATACAAACCCCAGTTCATTCCAGGTATTCCTATCCATCTTTCCCGCTTTCTTTAGTTTTTCTATTTCGCGCAACATTGCCAGGGTATCTTTTTCCCGGCATGTTTTTAAAAGATTGAGCGCCAAACTGGGATATTGGTGCTCTATGGGAAACTGATCATAATAATGGTAAATATCCAGCCCTGCAGTCATTGCACTCAATTGGGAGGTCATCATCCTTCCCCGATCGCCATTGGTCAATAACACAAAACCTCTTTTATGGGTAACGGAATAAAACACCTGTCCTTTAAATCCCTGGTTACTGCCGCCATGAGCAATGATGGTATCGCCCGGTCGATAGAATACTTCAAAGCCCGGGGCATAATAATAGGTAGAATGATCGGGCGCTTTCCTCACCACGGTGAGGGGTTGTAACAATGTTTCGGAGCTTTTTGCCGACAAATGTTTTTTATCAAAGGTGGCAATGACCAGCTTTGCATAGTCCTCGGCCGTCACATTGTTGGCACTGGAGGGTACGGGAGCACGGTTCTTCCATTTTTTAACCGGTTGTCCAAAATAAGTATGTCCAACGGCATAATCGGCCGGCGTTTCATTCCCTTCTCCCAAATCCTTGAACAGGAGGTATGAATAGTTTAACCCCAATGGTTTTAATGCTATTTCATCTACGTATTGCTCATAGGGCTTTTGCAGGATGAGGGCTGCCACCCTTGCCAGGTAGTTATAGGCTTCGCCCGAATAAGTATATTTCTCCCCGGGATTATAAAGTATCTCCAGGGTATCCTTGTTGTTGTGCGATCTCCAGTTTTCAAGGCCCGTGCAATGGCTAAGTACCATACGGGGGGTGATCAATTTATACCTGGCATCATACGCCAATTGTTCATTGGGCAGGTATTCATACAGGGGTTTATCCAGGTCCAGCTTTCCTTCATCCACCAATTTAAACACCACATAAACGAGGTAACTCTTTGACAAGGAGCAGGCTTCAAAGACGGTATTCTTATTTACCGCATTTTTCTTAGACAGGTCCTTGACGCCATAAGCATTGGCAAATACCACTTCATTGTTTTCAATAATGGCCAGGGAAACGCCGGGCACATCAATATCATGCATCACGCGTTCTATTTCCTTGTTAAAGGTGGCAATAGCAATCTTTTTTTTATTGGAAATAAAATAACCGGGCTGCTGCGCAACCAGGGAAAGGCCACAACCGGTCAATATGGCCAGCAATACAAAGGCACGCAACCGGCAACGCATATATTGGTTTAACATCAGTAGATAATTCATAAAGGTTGTAGAATATGACAATTCAAAAAGGTCCTGATCTTTTCCAGTATCACCTGTTCAATATTATCTGGCGACAATGCTACTGGTTTAACAATGGGATTACTGGGCAAAAACCGGGAGTATAGGGTAACAGGCGGCTCCTGCAGGTTATCTGATAGCAAATCATTCCCTGTTTTACACACCAGGGCAGTCAATTGATTAATAGCCCGCCGGATACTGATGGGTGCAGAAAAAATATGCAGCAGTTCCCTGTCCAGGTTACTAATCACTATTTCCTGTATACAGGAGGTATTTGTTTTTAGGGACGATAGCTTTTCTATTACCCTCAACTCCTCACCCGCTTCTTTCTTAACGGTAGGCTTTAATATAATAGAGGTGTATGGGGGATCATTCAACGCATAATCACTCAGCTCGACATACAGATTGTTCAATTGCTGGTAATAGCAACATTCTTTTACTACCCAGCCACTGGTTACCATCAGCAGCTGATTCAGGAAGGCCCCTGACTTCAAAGCCAGGAGGTCATTCACCGTTTCCTGCCTATATACCTCCTGCATGTGCAACAGGGCCCCACTTTCAATGCCATTATAGAGATCGAGCTTTGCCAGCTCTATGCCATATACATCTGTCAGCATGGCCTGTTCCCTGTTCCGCAAGCCCGGTATTATTTTTGCCATCCACTCCCCGAAACCTCCGCCAATAGGTCCATCACCCAATAAAGACAAATATTCATTCAACGCCTGTGGAGCGATTTGCTCCAGCACATAGATTGTTTTGGCAAATGATTGCTTTAGTATCTTTTTTATAGCTTCCTGCGTTTTGATCGCTATCACAGGATACTTTTCTATATCACCCGATCTTTTGCAGGAGGTCATTAACCGGGGAGCGATCGCCAGACCATTTCCGGCAGGATCGGTTAGTTGTAGATACAGGTAACCCATACCGGTAAGATCACTATGGAAACCAGGAGAAAAAGCCTTCTCCCTGAACAGCTCAGATTCATTGACTGGCGTCTCGCACTGGTCTGTTAAATGCCAGGCCAGCTGTAAAAACCGGTTCTCTTTTGTAACCCTGTATGCTTCCAGGAAAAGCAATCCTGCATCAGCTGAATTTTCAGGCAAAAAGAATAAACCCTCCTTTTCATAATAGCTGTATACCTGGTTCACACACTGACTGAGTTGCTCCAGGTAAGGGGCCTCGTTTGTCAATTGAAAGGCACGTGCCCTGGCCATCGCCATACCTGCTATACCATGGGCCATGGAAAAATTAAAACCGGGTTTTGTAAAAAACCGGTGATTCCCCGTTTCGAAATTTTTCCGGTGTAACAGGAAATCATATTCATTGCTGACCTCTTTCCGGAGATCGGGCCAGCATTTTTTATCCTGATCCCAATATTGATCTTCGTAGGCAAAGAGCTGTCTGGCCAGGTAATAAAAGGCTTCGTTGCGAAAATAATGGCCAAGCTCCAGGAAAAGGTAAGCCAGTCCCGAGGTACCGGTAGCCAGCCCAAGCGGGCTTTTGATAGATTGGCCGGTTAACCCAGGCGCTAATCCTTCCTTTTGCACCTCCATATCCCGGATAATGCGCTTGGAAAAAAGATTGATCGACTGTAATAAAAATGATTCACCGGTTTGTTGATGTAAATGAACCAGTACCAGCAGCGCACCAGCCCGTCCATAAAACAACGAGTTAGTAGCATAGGGTTCATGCAGGTAATCAGCGGTACAACTTTTGGCGATTTGTAATGCCTGCTGCATATAATGCTCGCGGTGGGTGATCTTATACAGCTGCAGACAAGCAAAAGCAGTTCCCATATAACCGCCTTGCAATGAATAGTTGCCGGTATACCGCTTATGAAAGGATTGCAAAAGGATATCTAATGCCTGCTCTACCAATTGCAGGTATTTGTGCTCATTGGTGCGACGGAACAACTCAATAAAAAACAATAGTGTGCCGGGAGGAAGATTAAAGCCCAATTCCGTTGTAGCCAGCGCCTCCCCAACCTCCATCGCACGTTCCAGAAAATGGCAGGTCCCGGATGCGCCTGACTCCGTTGCCAAACCGGGCAGGCAATTTCCGTAATTATCTAAGGGCATCATTATAGTTCACCGGCGTTTAATAAACCAAGTATTTTGTAATAATAACCGGGGTAGTGCTTACAAAGCTCGCTCTCTGCCTGGTGGCAGATGTGAACGTTCATCTTATGGTGATAAACCGGTTGTGTAAGGGCGGTATTGCAGGTAGTCACCTTTTTCCCGCTATTCAAAACAAGTAAGGTAAACAAGTATTGTTCCAGCAACGTATTGAAAAGGTCAATCTGGTTTACCCTACTAAAACGGGATGCCGGATCGCGTTCTAAAAAGCCCACATGTTGACTAATACCCGGGAGACTGTCAATCAGGCTTTTTACCTCAGTATAAAATTGGGTATAAAAAGTGAAGTTGGCGCCTCCCAGCAGGCCGGTGTTGTAAACAGGTGACCTGGTTTCGATCAAGCGGTGGAAGGAAACCGGGAGATAAGCGGCCGTTCTTACCAGCAGAGATTGAAACTGCTCATCATCTGTCTGTAACCTGTTCTGGCACACCAGGTCCATTTCTCCCCTGGTCAACCTGATCTTTTTATCAATCACTATATTCATATCAGCATATACAAACGGCTGTTGCTGTAAGCTTAAAGTGTAGATCTTTGACAAACACCATAGGTTGGGGTGGCAATGGTCAAGATCGTCCAAACAGGTATTGGCCCCGGTAAATGGCAAACCCAGTTTGTCCATCAACAGGTATTTCCCACGGCTATCCGTAAACAATTCCACCTCTTTATAAAACTTGCTGAATTGCAAACAGCTCAATGCAGTAACGATATAAAAATACTTTCGATCCAGCCAACCGCCATTCCTGCCAGCCGACTCATCAAAAAGGGGTTTTGTCCAAAGGCTTTGAACGATCTTCATACTGTTACAAAGTTGATGCTTTCAGCAACTGTAAGACTATGTGCCTGGAAGACGCCGTTCTCGTACCTCAACATATTTTTCCGGATCCCAAAAATGCCGTTGTTGGCCACAATATTCCCAGTGTAAATGTCCTTACGGGATGTTTGGTGGTTTGTCATCTCCATCTGCTCCCAGGTCAGTGAAGAATTACAGTACTTAATGCTTTCGTTCTTGGAGTTCCTGATCGCATTGCTGTATAGTGGGTTGGCGATCATTTTGTACGACAGTCCCCACTCTCCCAGCCTGTTGAGCAGGTCTGTATCCTGGTACCCCATCGGCTCCAGCCTTTCATTGTACCCGCCTACAGCTGTAAAATACCGGTTGTGCATGCCTATCCGCCCAAAACATCCAGAGCCCAATACGTTGTTAAACTGGTGCAGCAACAGTTGTGGACCGTACAAATCAAACTTCTCAAGTACGAACAGGCCGCCCTGCGGTCCGGTGAAGTTATCAGCATCCAAGTTCACCAGTACCTCACCCGAAGCATATAGATGGGCTGTATTTTTTGCCACGGGGGCACTCCACCAGGTCAACTCGTCGGTATAGAAAAACGACAAGTACCCGCTGTCTATCTCTCCCGGGAACTGGTTAATAATCCATTCTGTGAGCCCATCCGTACTTCCAAAATCAACCAATACAAATTCCACCAGGTCACGATGCAAGTGGTTATCGGCCAGGTTTTGGGGAAGGGTTTTGCTGATCTGTTCAAATCTGTTTTTGCAGGAGATGCAAAAGGACAGTTTTTTCCCGGAGGCATACATACGGGCAAACTACGGTTTAAGCGATCGTTATTAGGAATGGGTGGTGGTATGGTGTGCATTGGCAACAATACATTCATCCATACAATCTATAAAACCCTGTATCAATTGCCTGATGGCTGTATCCTCGTAGATGTTGCCATCATAGGTAACCTGTATACTCACATTGTCCTGAAACTTATTGAACTCCAGCTTCAGGTCATTGTTTATTTTTTTCCGTTGCTTCTTCAGCACAACCCTGTCGACTACTGTACTGCCCGAAGCACCCGCCCGTTTACTGGCATATTCATTCACATCATGGTATTGTATCCTGAGCGAGAATACATCTGCTTTTTCTTCAGCTGGTAATAGTGCCCTCAACGTTTGCAATAAGGACCAGGCCCTGTATTGGGTAGCCTCCGCATAAGCAGCCTTGACCTTATTGACGATATCCTTCAGTGAATCACCTGGTGTTATCACCGTGCTGATGGCGACCATTTTGGCAAAAAAGCCTATTTGTTCTTCCAAACCCGGCATCAGGTCGCGCCCAAAAACCTGTGTATCAGTTACTATGGCCGCCTGGCCTGTTAAATGGTATACATATTTTCTTAGTACTGCCTGCAAAACCACAAACAACGTAGTGGCACCCGTTTTCCCAATAGCGGTGAGCGCAACCACAGTTTGCAAGGGTATGGGAAAAACCTCTTTTTTATAGATCCTGTTGGCGAAGCTTAATTTATTCGATCTTTTCTTGCCAGGTAAGTTCAGTTCCTCAGGAAGTGTAGGGTATTGAGTGGTCCAATACTTTTTATGGGCAGCTTCATTGTTCAGCATAAAATCATTGGTACGCACCATATACTCCCGGTATTGGAAACCAAGTGGCGGCAATACGGGGGCCTCGCCTCCCGCCAATGCTTTATACGCTGCAAAAAGATCACCCAGCATCACTTCGCCCGACCAAACATCGTAAATGGAATGATGCATCTTAAGTGTCAATAGGTATTGCTGTTCTTCCAGCTGCAGCAAAGCGGCAATAAAAAGTGGCCCTTCCTGCAGGTTGAACAAATAGCCATCATCCAGGAAACGGCTTACAAAAGATTCTTTCTCTGCCGGTGGCATTGCAACAACCGAAGTTACCTGCACATCAAAGAGGGCAGCTCCGGCAGGTTCAACGCGCATATAATAATGACCGCGTAACTTATGAAAGGTGGACCGAAGGCTTTCATGCCGGTCTACCAGGTATGCAACTGCTCTTTTAAAAGCATCCACGTTAAAGTAGCCATTGATCCGGAAGTTGAACAGCCCGAATACTTTTTCTTTAAATGCTTTATCTCCCACTTCATCACTTACCCACCAATATTGCCCTGGTGTTACTTTATAATACGGTTGACCCGCTTCTTCTATTACCAATGTATTCTCGTCCAACAGGTGGGCCTGCTTACTGAGGTAAGTGATCAGCTGCGCTTTGTTGGTTTTAATCGTCTCCAGTAAAAGTGGGGCCACCACCCTTCCTTTTGGTGTTTTCATGACCAGCTCGCCAGCCGACAAGTATAATTTAATATCCTGCTCCCTGGCCTGCAGTAACAGATTAGTGAGATGATCGGTAATTGCCTGGTCCATATTGGTAAAATGCTGCGTAAGGTTATAACCTAATCTCATCATACTCCCCGGTTTCAATCGAAGAAGCATCCTTGATCAGCCCTATGCTGTCGGCCAGTGTAGCAATGGTCGTATATTGAAACAAAGACTTAATGGATACTTCCACCCCCAGCTCTTTCCGGATGCTCAGTTGTATCCGGAATGCCAGTAATGAATGACCGCCCAATTCAAAAAAATCATCGTAGATACCGATCTTTTCTAAGGCGAGGTGCGTTTCCCATATTTTTACCAGCGTTGCTTCCAACGCTGTGCGGGCCTCCACATAAGCCTGACGAACCTGGGCGCTACTGCCCACGGCAGGCAGCTGTTTTCTATCTACCTTCCCGCTGGGGGTCAAAGGCATGCTTTCAAGTGCAGCATAATACGCCGGCACCATGTATTCAGGCAATTTGTCGGCCAAATAACGCCTGATCAGTGTGGGCTCTATAACAGCAGCAGTTACAAAATAAGCTGCCAGGTATTTGTGTTCATCCTCTCCCCTGGCCACTACGATGGCCTGTTCTATGCCTGGATAAGTACTCATGACCGCTTCTATTTCTCCCGGCTCAATGCGGTGCCCCCTGATCTTTACCTGTTCATCCATTCTGCCGCCGCAAATAATATTGCCATCATCCTGCCATTTAGCAATATCACCCGTACGGTAAATAATGCAGTCATTTATATAAGGGTCGGCAATAAACTTTTCCTGCGTGAGTGCTTCCCGTTTCCAATAACCCTTGCTAACACCATCGCCGCCAATACACAACTCTCCCCAAACACCCTTTGGCACCAGCCTGCCATAACGGTCTAGTATACGGATACAGGTATTGGTAATTGGTTTACCTATATGTATCACCGCACTGTTTGTCAGTTCAGCGATCGTAGACCATACGGTAGTTTCGGTAGGGCCATACATATTATAAATACGCCCGCCACAAAAACTTTGCAGGTCCTTCAGCAGGGCGGGCGGAAGTGCCTCACCGCCCGTAAATAACAACTTGAGGTGGGCAAAGATATCTGCCCCCTGTTCATGATCCAGCAATAACCGCAAATGGGTGGGAGTGCCTTGCAGAAAATCAACTTTCTCTTCTCCGATCAGCTGCAACAAGGCCGCCGGATCTTTCTGTTCAGCGGTCCCTGCCAGGACAATCGTCATCCCATTTAATAAAGGAAGGATCGTTTCCAACACAAAAATGTCAAAGGATACTGTAGTCAGACAAAGCATCCGGCCTCCTGGAGGGTAATTGACCGCTTGTATAACACCATTGATAAAATTCACCACATTGCGGTGGTTGATCATGACTCCTTTGGGTTTTCCTGTTGAACCCGAGGTATAGATCATATACGCCGGTGAGGACGCATCCAGGGATGGCAATGTCTGTCCGCTTTCTGTTGGCACTGGCACTTCGGTTACATCTATATATTGCACACCGTCGATATCAGGCGTTTTAATGCCGGGAGATGTAAGCACCACTTGTACCCCACTATCCTCTAAAACATATTGTATCCGTTCTGCCGGATAAAATGGGTCGATGGGTATATAAGCAGCGCCAGCTTTTAATATGCCCAATAAAGCCGGCAATAACCAGGGACCCCGGTCTATCAATAACCCGACCATGCTACCCGGTTGGACATTGTATACGTTAACCAGTCGGGCCGCTATACCATCTGCTTTTTCATTGAGTGCCCGGTAACTCCATACTTCACCTCCATACACCACAGCTGGGCTTTCTGGCGTTACCAGCACCTGCTTTTCAAAAAGTGAAACAATGGATTCTGTATGCGGGTAAGTAATCGCCGTATCATTAAATGAATGTAGCAACTGATGACGCTCGCCGGGTGGCACTATTTCTATTGCCTGCAATGGCTGGTCGGCCCCGGCAATGACAGCGTTGATGAGCTGCTTAAAATATTCCGCAAAACGAGCTACCGTAGTTGGTCTGAATAGTGCCGTTGAATACTCAAACATGCAATGGAATTGCTCACCAGCTTCCACCGCCACCAGGCTACAATCAAATTTGGCCACCTGGTGTCCTGTGTTCAAGGTCCGCGCCCCTGTTAAACCGGGCATCTTTCTGTTGGCATCCCGCGCATTCACATATAAATAGAAGGCATCAAACAAGGGATTACGGCTGGTATCGCGCTTTACTTTCAGCTCGTTGATCAATGCCTCAAAGGGATAGGCCTGGTTATCAAAACAAGTAAGTGTCCTTTCCTTTACTGCCACCAATAATTCCCTGAAGGTTAATGTGCCCATAACCTGGTTGCGTATGGGCAATGTACCCACAAATACGCCCATGATCTGTTCGAGGTCGGCATGCTGACGGCCTGCTATGGGGGTACCCACCACGATATCTTCCTGACCCGACAGTTTACTCAACAACACATTGTATACAGCCAGGAGCGCCATAAAAAAAGTGGCGCCTGTAGCATCAGCCAGTTGCTTCAGCTTGCGTACCTCTTCTGCCCCAATTGTAAAATCTATATAAGCGCCTTCATGATTTTGTACGGCAGGGCGTGCATAATCAACAGGCAAGGCCAAAGGAATGGTCTCTTCCCGGAACAAGTTCAACCAAAAATCCCGCTGCGGTTGCAGTTCCTGTTGTTGTTCTTCGGCCTGCTGCCACTCTGCATAGTCCTTGTATTGCAACCGCAGTGGTGCCAACGATTCATTATTGTACAACGCACTGAACTCATTGACCAGGATATTCAAAGACACGCCATCACCAATAATATGGTGCATGTCAACCATCAGAATGTGTTCGTTATTGCCCCCATCAGTAGTCGCCCGCTCAATAATGCCGGCCCGGAGCAATGGCGCCTGGCCCAGGTCAAATGGCCGCACAAATGCCTTAATCACTTCATCGGCTTCCTGATCGGTGGCCTGAAAATATTCCAATTGTATATGTACGCAGTCGGTTATCTTTTGGACGGGCTCGCCCTCCACCACCTGAAAAGCGGTACGCAGGCTATCGTGCCGTTCGGCCAGCTTGTTCAGTACATCCCCTACCTTCTTTGCATCAAGCTCGCCCTGCAGGTGTATGATCTGCGACATGTGGTAGGCCACTGATCCACTATCAAACTGATGCAGGAAAAACAACCTTTTCTGAGCAGATGACAAGGCATAATACGCTTTTTTAGCACAAGGTGTAATGACCTTAAACTCCGAGCTATTGCGCACCTTCCGGATAAAGGCCATCAAGGCTTCCTTATGCGTTTTCACTTCCTGTATAATATCGGCAGCATCCATCCCTTCGGGGATATTCAGTTTTAGCTGATCGCCCCTTACATCCACATCAATATTATACCGGCTTAATTTATGAATCAGTTCTTCCATTATAGTAATACTTCGGTTTTATTCTTGGTTGCCGGAACCGCTTCCTTCTTTAACCATAAATGGGCAGCGATATAGGCTGCTATCCCTTTGACAGTAGGCTTCAAAAAGAATTCCTTCAACGAAAGTTTTACGTTGAACTCTTTATAGATCTTATTGATCAGTGTAATTGCATTTAAAGAATGGCCGCCTATATAAAAGAAACTGGTATCGGTACTGATGGGCGCCTCTCCGGTTTTCAGGATGACTGCCCAAATGGCCACCAGTCTTTCTTCCATTTCGTTGACAGGCGCTATATACTCATCCCTGATCCTGATCTCCGGATCGGGCAGTGCCCTTCTGTCCAGCTTACCATTCAAGGTTACGGGCAGTTCTTCCAGGTGCACAAAATAGGACGGTATCATATAATAGGGTAGCTTATCTGCCAGCCAGGCTTCCAGTTCGGCTACACTGATGGGCCGCTCCGCTACATAATAGGCTACCAGGTATTTATCCGTATGCCACTCCCTGGCCAGGATGGCTACTTCGCGCACCTGCTCATGACGCAGGAATTGTCCCTCTATTTCACCCAATTCTATCCTGAAGCCGCGCACCTTCACCTGGTCATCCTTTCTGCCCAGGCAAACAATATCTCCATTATCAAGGCAAAAACCAATATCTCCTGTCTTGTACAAAACTTCATATCCACTACCTGGTCCAGGCGACAAGGGATTGGGTACAAAAGCTCTTTTCGTTTTTTCTTCATCTTTCCAATACCCTTTCCCGACACCCCATCCAGCCACACAGATCTCTCCTTTTACCCCGGCAGGACATTCCTTCAGCATATCATCCAGTATATACACTTCCATGTTTTGAACAGCTTTGCCCACAGGTACAGCCAGCTGGCCTTCTTCGGGCCACTTCACCACATGGGTGGTTACATCATCCGAAGCTTCTGCGGGTCCATAAGCATTCAACAAGGGGATATACGGGTACTGTGTGTACCATTTTCTTACCAGCGCTACCGTTAGTGGTTCCCCCGTGGGGATCATCCACCGCAGTCCCGTTAATGAGCGCTCCTGTTCACCTGATAATTCATCCAGGAAGGTGCCCATCAGTGAGGGCACTGACTGAAAGATGGTGACCGTTTTTTGTTGTAATTCTTTTAGTAAGGCGACCGGCTCGGTGATCTTCTCATTATCGATGATACAGGTGGTTCCACCAGTAATGAGGGCCGTAAGGAATTGCCATACTGAGATATCGAAGCAGGGTGAGGCCGTTTGGGCAATGGTATCATTTTCTCCTAGCGTCAGCACATCGATCATCGCATACAAGTGATTGATCAAGCCCAACTGGTGTATCATTACCCCTTTGGGTCTTCCGGTAGTACCAGAGGTATAAATGATATAGGCCAGGTCATCCATACTTCTGTTCCTACTGATTGCCGGTACGGCAGGCAACTCTTCCAGTTGGTCAACACATATTACCCGCCTGACCGAAACAGCCAGTGGAAGCAAATCTTTAATAACAGGCCATGTTTCGCGGGTAACAAGCACAATAGCCGGCTCGCTATCCACCAGCACTTCCTTCACCCGTTGCAACGGGAATTCGGTATCAACCGGCACATAAGCACAGCCGGTTTGAAAGGCGGTTAGTATACCACCCAACATATCAACACCCCGGGGCATGAACAAGAGGATATTTTGATTGCCCTGTATACCTGCCGACAATACCAGTGCGGACAGGTGATCGACCATTGAACGCAGTGCTTCATAAGTAAGCGAAACCTCATTATGTACAACCGCTACCTTGCCAGGCGTTTTGGCCACCTGCTCAAGAAAAAGATCGGTAAAGGTCTTTTGCCTGTTGATGGCTCTTTGTGTATCCTGGTTGTCTTCCGGTAAGCAGGCTTTTCTCCTGGCCGGGGCCAGGTCTATATCTCCAATTTCAATGTCTTTATTTGATAGAATACTATTGATCGTCTGCTTAAAATACCTGACGAACCGTTCGATGGTTTCTTTTTTGAACAAGAGCCTGGAGTAGACCAGCCTGAAAAAAAGCTGTTGTTCATTCTCTGTCACCGAAATATTCAATTTCTCCTGAGCTACAATGTTCTTGTCCTTGTACAAGGATACCTTGAGTCCTGGTATTACCAATTCGGGCTTTTCAAAATTCTGGTAAAGGAACATCACATCAAACCAGGGGTTACGGCTGGTGCTGCGTTCCATCTTTAGCTCTTTGGCCAACTCCTCATAAGGATAACCCTGGTTGTCGAGCGCCGACAGGAATTTGGTTTTCAAGGAAGCTAAAAAAGCAGTGAACCGGCTATCTGAACGCGGGCGGTTGCGCAATGGCAGCACCACGGGAAACATACCAATCATGTTATCCAGGGCAAACTCTTCCCTACCTGCCACGGCCATACCTATCACGAGGTCCTGCTGATTGGCCATTTTGCCCAGTACAATGTTCAGTGCCGCCAGCAATACCATGGAGGTAGTAGCTACCTCTGCTTCGGCTATGGCCCGTAACTGGCTGGTTTCTTCCGGACCCATATCAAAGTTGATCACCTCTCCATCTGATTCAGACCTGGCAGGCCTTACAAAATCAACAGGCAGGTCAAGCGGTATGATGGGGTCTGTAAATTCCCCGATCCAAAAGTCTTTTTGCCTGGCTGCCTTTTTCTGATACCCGGCACTTTGTTGCCAGGTAGCATAATCCTTATAATGCAGGGACAGGGGTTCCATTTCCACCTGGTTATAAAGGGACATGAAATCATTCACCAATAATCCCATGGATGTACCATCGGTGATAATATGGTGAATATCTACCATGAGGTAAAACTCCTCAGGCCCGGTCTCTATCAGTCCCACCCTGAATAAAGGGGGTTTGGCTAAATTGAACGGCCTGATAAATTGTTTGGCAATCGCATCCACTTCACTGGTATCCCCATAAAAATGTGCTACTTCAAAATCAACCTGCGCGGCCACCATTTGTACTGGTTGTTCATTGATCACCCTGAACGAGGTGCGTAAACTCTCCTGTCGCATAATAAGCTGGTAAAAGGCGGCCTGCAACCGATCTTTATCCAGTGCCCCTTCCAGTTTTATGACGGTAGGTATGTTCAGGCTCAATGAAGCATGGTCCAGCTCATGCAGGTAATACAAACGCAACTGGGCAATGGATAAGCTATAGTATTCCCGTTCTTCTGCTTTTTTAAATTGGGTATACCCCGATCTTTTGGAAGCCTGTAACAGCTTGCTGAGGTTGGCAATGCTTTTCCTTTTGAACACTTCTTTTACTGAAATGTCTATCCCAAATGCGCCATGTATTTTGTTAACAAGGGTGATCGCCCTTAAGGAGTGCCCTCCCATCCTGAAAAAGCTGGCATTGACGCCGATGCTATGCCGGTCTATTTTGAGGATATCGGCCCAGATATCGGCCAGCTTTTCTTCCCATTCATTGGATGGCGCCTGGAATTTCTCTTCCACCTGTAAACCCGGATCAGGCAACAGCGTAATATCCACCCCTCCACCGGGCCTTACCGGCATTGTGTCCATCCGCATAAAATGCGTTGGAATCATGTATGCCGGCAAGTGGTCCACCAGGTAATTTTTAATGGCCGTTGCCTTTATGGTTGTTGGCGAGGTATAATAACCTGCCAGGTATTTTTCACCTTCCTGCTCACCGGCCATTACAATGGCATCTGTTATTTCATCATGCCCGGTAAGCACTTGTTCTATTTCTTCCGGCCTGTATGCAGCACCGTCTGATATTTTAACCAGCCGGTCTACCCGGCCCAGCAATACAAGGGAACCATCCTCCAGCCATTTTCCCGTATAGGCTGATCTAAAAGCACGGTCCACGTCTTTACCATACAACCAGATATGGCCCGGAACACCTACCGGCAATGCCTGTTGGTGTTGATCCAATACCTGCACCTGTATATTCGATACCGGCTTTCCTATGGGGAGTGGTTGGTTTGTTGTATGGTTATCGCTCCTGTTATCAGGAACCTGGTAACCGGCCACGATGCCTACTTCGGCAGCATGGTATACATTCATTAAAAGCGATTGTGGAAAGGCGGTATAAAAGTCCCTTGCCAATCGTTCTGTAAGCAGCTCGCCGCTACAAAATACATAGCGTAAGCCGGTAGATTTCTCTGCAACAGCTTTTACCAGCTGTTTCAACAAAACCGGTGTTATAAAGATCCTGCTGATACGCTTGTTGATGATCAAACTGGTCAGCTTTTCAATGACCATCCCTTCCTCTTCACCAGCAATGACCAGTGGAATGCCTTTCAGCAGTGATGAAAGGATTTCGGTGATGTGAACAGCCAGTGCAGGACTGGTCTTTTGACAAGCTACCTCACCCTCCTGCCAGGGATAGGACTGCCATATCCAGTACAGGCTGTTTAAAACCGCTGCCTGTGTCATCACCACACCATCCGGTGTTGCCGGTTCGTCTGGCGTATATTGAATAAACAAGGGTTGATTGCCCTGAAAATCCTGTTGGGGTATGGTATAACCAGCAAGTCCTGTAGCCTGCCTGTCGACACATACCTGGATGGCCGGCCACTGCAGGTCTCGCGCCGGCAATAAACCCTGCCGGGTAACTACATGGTTCGTTTTACTGTTTTCAAAGAGGTAATTAATGTATTCATCTTCGTAATAGGGATCAACGGGTATGCAAATACCGCCTGCTTTTACAATAGCCAGCAGGCTGATCACATAGTCCATTGATCTTTCCAGCAGAATGGCTACTGGCGTACTGGTTTTAACGCCCTTCGACACCAATAAGGCGGCCAATTTATTGACCGCAGTATTCAATTGGCGGTAACTCATTACGCGTTCACCCAATTCCAGGGCAGTTTGATCCGGTGTCCTGTTTACCTGTTCTTCAAATAGTCCCATCACTGTTGTAGCTACGGGATCATCTTCGTTCATACAATTGAACTCCTGCATCTGCTGCCGATCCTGTTCAGGCAGGATACTGATCTCATCAATACACTTATCAGGATTGAGCAGGAGTTGATGCAAGAGGTTAAAAAAGAGTAAGGGAAGCCTGCATATATAGGGGGCCTCATACCTGCTTTCATCAAACCGGATATTTAGGGTAAGCCCTCCTGCTGTATCAAAGGAAAACAGGATACCAGGTACAAAAGTGTCGAATACCGAAACAGGCTGCAAGGTCTTTACCAACATGCCTGCAAAAGCAAGTTTTTTTAGCTCGCCGGACTCCTTATTCACCATCCTTTCCAGTGGGTAGTCGCTATTATTAAGATCCTGTACCAGGTTGGTTTTAACAGCCGATAATATATTCCGGAAGCTCAATCCCGAAAAACCCTTTATCCGCACCGGGATCAATTGGTCACCTGTTTCCGGTGGCTGACCTCCTGCGTATACCGGGGTAAACAAGGTCAGGTCTTCTACCGACGCATATTTATGCGTCAGTACCGCCAGGGCCGATAACAATACGATATGTTTGGCTTTGTCAGCTGAAGCAATGGTATGCAGTGATTGATATACTTCGGTAGCTGCTTTAAGGGAATAGTTGGCGTATAGGGACTCCGCCGGTGTGGTGGGAATAACCTGGCTGCTGTTGAACCAGGCGCCCAATACCATGTCCTGCAGCCGGTTCTTCCAATAATTCCTTGCTGCAATATTCTTATTCGCCTTCAGGGCTTTCGGATCCAATCTTGGGTTTGCTGACATCGGGTACTACTTACTTTATCGAAAAAAGAAACAATGAGGTACTGATTAATAATGGCGCTTATAAATTGAAGGAAATATCATCTTCCACTACCTCGTTCGACAAGGCGCCACTGCCTACTACGTCGACGATCCTGGCAGCAGGATTTTGTCCGAATGCTTCCGCCAGTGCCTGGAATTGGGTTACCAACAGGGTTGCATCGGCCCTGGTAAAGTAAGCCTGCGAATACTGTAACCTGAACTTAAATATATTGTTGTACTCACTTGCCAATAGGGTAATGGGGATCTTGGCACCCGGCTGGTCAATTTCATACACCGCCAATGCTTCATCGCCTTTGATCCTTGTTATTTCGTAGTTGTGAAAACCAAACACCACATCGTACAGGCTTTCAATAGGTGATACCCTGTTCTTGTTCACTTCGCTTACAATATTGGTCAGGTCATAGATCTGCTTGCTGTTGGCCTGGATCAGGTATTTGCCTACATTCTTTACAAATTCACTGAATGGCAGGGAAACATCTACCTGGTACCGGATGGGCATCATCTTTACAAACATGCCCACCACCTTATCCAATTCTTGTTGCATACGTCCGGAGGCAGGTACACCTACTACCATATCTTCTTGTCCTGTGAGTTGTAGCAGGAACATATAATACAAGGAGAACAAACCGGGGAAGATGGTTAGTTCTTCCTTTTCAAGAAAAGCAAACAAGGGTTGAAGTGTTTGACGGGGTATTTCAAATACGATGTTCCCACCTTTTTCGGTGCCTTCCTCCCCAGCGACTTCCACCGTCGGCAGATCGAGCCGGGGTATTTCGCCTTCAAAACTCCTGAGCCAAAACTCCCGGTGCGTGATATATTCCTCGGTTGATTTGAATTGATGTTCCCATTCTGCATAATCTTTGTACTGCAGGGACAGCGGAGCAGGTGTAACCTCATTGTAAAAACTGAGGAAATCTGCAAACAAGATGGTTTGAGATACGCCATCACAAATAATATGGTGAAAGTCTACCACCAGCATTTTATTGCCACCATCAATATGTACAATGCCGCAACGGAACAAGGGACCAGTCGTCAGGTCAAAGGGTCTGATGAAATCTACAATGGCCTGGTGTTCGTTACCAACTTGTACGCCATTGATCTCTTCTATCTGAAATTCAACCTGCTCCTTAATCATTTGAACCAGCTGGCCATCTTCAAGGCCAAATACTGTACGCAAGGCCTCATGCCGTTCTATCAACAACCGGAAAGCCTGGGCTACCTTCTGTTGATCAAAGGCCCCTTTTATTTCCCAGGCCACAGGCATATTATAGGAAGTGGATTGCCGGTTGAGCTCATAACTAAAATACATGCGTTCCTGCGCAGAAGATACATGGTAAGCCTTTTTGGCCGGCGCTTTAGCAATGATATACAAACGGTCCTTTCCACTCCGTTTAATAAACGCAGCCTGCTTTTTGATGGTCAGGTTGTCAAACAATTCGCCCAATGATATCCGCACATTGAACTCCTTGTAGATCTTACCAATCAGTTTCATAATGCTGAGTGAGTTGCCCCCCATCCGGTGAAAGCTGGCCTCGGTATCGATGGGCTTATCTCCAATGATCTCCTTCCAGATCAGCATCAGTTTTTCGGTGATCTCGTCTACCGGTTCAGCCGTTTTTGCTGCTACCAGGCTACTGGTCATTAGTTTTTTAAGGTCGATCTTTCCATTACTGAGGAGGGGAAAATCATTCACTTCAATGATGGCAGAAGGGATCATGTATTTTGGTAAATGTTGCTCCAGGAATTGATGGATCATATCGGGCAACTGTTTGTTGTTCTCCAGTGGGTCGCTCTTGATGAAGTAACCTACCAGGGCCTCATCGCCATTGTCTTCTGTATGTTTAACTACTACTGCATTTTTCACCCATTCGTTTTGTACCAATATGCGTTCAATTTCGTCCAGCTCAATCCGCTGCCCACGCAGCTTGATCTGCCGGTCCTCTCTGCCGATCAGTTCAATTTCATGGTTGGCCAGTACACGGGCCTTATCGCCTGTTTTATAAGCTATCTCCTCATCGGGCGTACCGGCATTCAGTACCAGGAATTTTTCCCGGGTCAGTTCCGGATTGTTCAGGTAACCTTTGGTTGTGTAACGCGAGATAATATACAGGTCGCCCGTTACAAGCGGCTGACAGGGCGTAAGGTCACTATTGGCCACCAATAGCCTGGCATGACCAATAGCGGCTCCAATTGGTATCCGGGGTTTTGTTACATCCTCCGGTACTATTTTATGAAATGAACTTACCATCGTTGTTTCCGTTGTACCATACAGGTTCACCAATTGTATGCGCGGACCAAAAACCTGGTACCAGTTGGTCAGTTCAGCGGGAATTATTTTTTCGGCGGATAGCAGGATATACCGGAGCGATTTAAAATGGCCGGTTGTCAGCATCTGGTCATTAAACACCCTGAATACGCTGGGTACACAATGGATCAGGCTGATGGCAGATTGATCGATCCAGGCGATCATGTTCGCTGCTGAAAAGAAACTCTCCTGCCCGGGCGGTACACAAATGGCTCCACCAGCCATCAGGGGGGTGAATACATCGCGCAAAAAAGCATCAAAGTAAGGGCTGATCAACTGGCTTACCCTTGTATCGCCGTCCAGTTCAAAGGTGCTTATTTCCCATTCCACAAATTTCAGCAGGCTGCTGTTCTTTCCAATGATCCCTTTCGGTACCCCGGTAGAACCTGAGGTAAAGTAGATGTACAAGCTGTCATTGCCATCGAATGCCGGGTAGGCCCAGTCGCCCAACTTTTCGGACATCATGCTTTCAAAGGAATATACCTTCATGGTATTAATTGCCATTCCCGGTATTACCGACCGCGTGTCGGCCAGAATAATATGTTCAAGGTGCAGGGTTTCCGCCATGGCCTTTAAGCGGTTTTCGGGCAAAGTGGGGTCCAGCAATACAAATACACAACGTGCATTCATGACACCGATCATTGCTGCAATCAGATCAGCCCGGTCTTTCAGGCAAACGCCCACGATGGTTTCTTTTTCCAGTTGTTCACGAACAAGGCCGGCAGTAACGGCATTGGCTTTGCCAAACAAGGTGGCGTAGGTTATTTTCTGGCCATTTTGCTCAACAGCTATCCGGTCATGGTTAACCTGGAAGCTTTTTATTAATTCGGTTTGGATCGTCATGACTTATTATTTTGATCTTTGATAGTATCGGTAACAGGGTACTATGATCTACTGGTTCCGGAATGGCCGGCTAAAGAATTGGTCCAGTAAGATGCCGAAGGTGATGACAATGATGAGGAGATCGGTCTCAAAGGGTGCATTGATGGAAAACCCCTCCTGCATGTATAGTTTCTTCAGCCGCTCTACTTCATCTGGGTTAAAGTACCCTTGCTTTTTGACCAGGTCGTAGGAAAGGATATCATGTATGTATTCAATATTCTTTTGGAGAAGGTAAGGGCTGCCCGGGGCGATGAAGTGAAACTTCTCCCGTTCAAAAACCTGCCGGGGCACAAAACGGCTGGCCATCTTTTTAAGAATGTATTTCTCTGTAAAATCCCTGAGTTTAAGTTCCTCCGGCAGGTGGGCAGAGTAGCCAACAATCTCCTTATCCAGAAAGGGATACCTTACTTCTACCGAATTGGCCATCGACATGCGGTCGCCATGATCGGCTACCAGATGATCTACCAGCCGTATTTTGTAGTCGATATAGGCGCGTTTATTAAGCAAACCAAGGCCTTCTACCCGTTTCTTATTGATAACAAAATGGTTCAGGCAATTCACTTCCTCATACGAAGCATTGATGGCCTCCCCATACAAGCTGCGCTTGGTGGCATCAAACTCCAGGAAATTCCTTTCATAAAAGAACGCCTCATCGCCCCACAACCGTTTCCTAAGCGCCCGCTCTGCCGGACTGGCCTCGTTTTGCACCAGGTTCATGGCCCGCATTTTATCAAAGCGGTAACCTACATAACCGGCAAAAAATTCATCGGCCCCTTCACCTGACAGGATCACTTTAATGCCTTTTGCACGCACGGCTTCTGACAGGGACAGGGAAGCTGTATTATACGTCTCCTTGATGGGACATTCGCTGTGGTATACCGAATGCCGCAACCGTTCGCTGATATCATCGAAGAAAAAGGTCTTTTGATTGAGCCTGGAATTACTTTCCCTCGCTATCAACTGCTGGTAGATGGATTCCGAATGCTGCGAATCCATAAAGTCGATGGAAAAAGTATCTTTACTAATGCCCGGGGCCAGCTGATTGACCTTCATGGCAATCATCGACGAATCCAAACCACCACTCAGGTAAAACCCCGAAGGCACATCACAACGCAAGCGCAGGTTGATGGAGGCTTCAAATAAGGCTTCCAGTTCATCCACATATTGTTGCTCGCTTTTGCCATTCATCTTCACCTCTCCTTCCGGGTAAATGATATCCCAGTACTCCTGTTTACTGATATTTCCCTGCTCGTCAATACATAGATAATGACCGTTTTCCAGGCTATGGATGTTTTTAAACATCGTACGGGGACTGATCAGTCCCGCAAAAGTGAAGGTTTGGTCAAGGCCCACTACGTCGACTGCGATCTCCACCGCCGGGTGTTCAAGGATGGCTTTAATCTCTGATCCAAAAATGAAGGTATCACCGACGCAGGTGTAGAAGAAGGGCAGGATACCCAATTGATCCCTGGCGCAGAAAAGGCGCTTATGCCGCTTATCGTATAAGGCAAAAGCAAACTGGCCATTCAGCTTATTGAGGAAGTCCATCCCATACTCTTCGTACAAATGGAGGATCACTTCCACATCCGAACTCGTTCTGAATTGATGGCCCTTGCTTTTGAGTACATCCCTCAATTCTATATAATTAAATATTTCTCCATTACAGATCAGTAATAACGAGCCATCCTCATTAAAAATGGGTTGCATCCCATTTTCAAGTCCGATAATACTGAGCCGGCTAAAGCCGAGCGCCACATTGTCAAACAATAAGGTATCCTGGGCATCAGGGCCCCGGTGAAACAAACGCCGGTTCATACGTTCAATAACCCGGTCGTCGCCTTCTGTAATATTTGCTTCAAACTTGATAAACCCGCATATTCCGCACATAGACTATTCTTTTTCCTGGTTCATGGTTACAACAATGATCAGGCAAGCTGCCTGGCAGGTTTTAATTTTTCCCAGCTATCCCATAAGAGGCCAAAGCTTACCGAAAACACATTGTCAACAGCGTACACGCAGTGATACCAGAATGCAGGGATCACCAGCAGTTCGCCCGGACCGATGGTCACCTCAATAGCCCGCGCATTTTTAAACAAGGGGAACCTGTTGAGGTCAACATCCTGCACATCTTTTACCTGGCAGGGTTGAAAAGTATTAAATGCCGGAACGGGATAGAGATAGTCTGTTTGATCGGGAGAGAACAGGATCAACTTCTTTCGACCAAACAGGTTGGCCAGCATACCGTGGCAACAGTCCCGATGGAGGTTGGTACAGGGCTTCTCACCTGTTTTGGATCCCATCCATATTTGTGGAGAGGTCAGCAGATCCCACTCAAAAAATGGCAGGGGAAATTCTGCCCAGATTGCCAGGGGCAAAGGACAACCATACGTATATACAGATCCATCTCCTCCTGATTCCATTCTCTCAATGAAATCGCTTAAAGTTTCCTCGCCGCCATTACCCTTATCCACATAGGGGCGCAGTGCTACAGCGCCATACTCCCTTTTTATTTCGTCCAGTGTTTTTGACAGGAAGGACCAGTCATCAATAGCACCCGTGATCACAAATGGTACTGAATTACCCATCAACTGCAGCACTTCCTGTTCCGAAGGCCGGTGTACCCTTTTAACCTCCGTAATCGTTTCTTTATACCCCACTGTATCCGCTATCGTTTGCCCGATCATTTTTTGCACAACAGCTGAAGGCCGCTTAATGAGTGCAAAAAGAAATCCTGCCAGGTCTATATTGCCTGCTGCTTTTACTTTGTTCAATACCTCGGGATTGCGCAGGTCGAAACGGTCCGGGCTGGCCAGTATAGCAGCCAGGGTGGCCGCTTCCATTTCAATCACCACATCCTTGTGCGGCGGCATCTCTTCCATATAAGTAAGCTCATGATCATACAAAGCGATGCTGGCTGAAGCACTACCGGCTTCGTCCCTCAGCACCAATTGACATATACCCTGAAAGTCGGTCGGGTATATACCTTGCACCATCTGAGCGTATAACACTTGTAATAATTCATGCTTCATATATAAATATTTAATGGCCTTATACCAATTGGATCTGCTCAATAGCAGCGGCAGGATCGTCCAATACCGCCTGTAGTAAATTGTTGTAATAAGTCATAAACAAGCCCATCGTACCAGGATCATACAGGGCAGTATTATATAGAAAGGTTAGTTGCAGTTTGTTGTCGCTTTCGCCAACGCTAATCTCCAGCTCATAGCGGGGCGCGCCGGCAGGCTTATCCAATTTTACCGGCACAAACAGCATATCCTCCAACACGGTTTCGTTTTCAAAAAAGGTAGTTGTAGAAAAATACACCTCGATCATTTTGCGTTCGCCCCGTTGGAACAAGGCGCTCAGTTCATCAAACTGGAATTCCTGGTTGTCGAATGCTTCCAGTACACAAGTTTTGACCGCCTGTAAAAATACCTCATAAGACTCCTGTGGGTTCACCTGCATCCGTAGTGGGAGCACATTGATAAAAGTACCCACTGTATGCTTTAAAGAAGGGGCAGTACGCCCTGCCGCATCCGTACCGATCAGGATGTCTGTACTACCTCCAATCCGGTACAACCAGGTATAATAAACCGATAACAGGAACATAAAATCCGAAACATGGGCGGCTGCTGTATACTTTTTAAGCCTGGTATACAATGCTCCTTCAATGGTAAGTACCCCGGAACCGGCACTTCCTTCCATAGCAGCTTCCCTGCTTTGATTCACCGGCAGATCAACCGGCTGCCATTCTCCGGCTAACTGGTTTTGCCAATATGCTTTTTGTTGATGTAGCTGGTTGCGGCCCTCTTTTTGCCAGCTGGCATAGTCCACGTAACGCTGCCCCAATGGTGATGGTTCCAGCCCTGCATACAATTGTTTAAAATCGGTCATCAGTATGTTCAGCGAAAGACCATCACAAACGATATGGTGCAGGTCTACCAGCATATACGTCTTCTCTGCAAAGGGTAGCACGGCACAGCGCATCAACGGACAGGCAGCCAAATCAAAAGGGCGTACGAAGTAGCGACTGGCTTCTTTCAGGCCGGCGTATTGAATGGGGTCCAGGGTCTCTGGTTCAAAGCCTGTTTCTTCTTCAATTACCTGTACCAATTCATCCACTGCCAGCATAAAACGGGTACGCAGGGCCTCATGGCGATTGACCAATAATTGAAAACAATGCCGGATGCGATCCATGTCCAGTTTCCCCTGCAGCTCAAAAGCCATGGAGATATTACTTGTAATGCTGTCTTTGTTCAGCAATTGTTCAAAGAACAATCGTTCCTGTGCTGAAGAAGCAATATAATAATCCCTATTTCCCACAGCAGGTATATCAGCAGCCGTTTCCGTTTGCATACCAGCGAGGAGCCCCGATAACCGGCTGATGGTAACCTGTTCAAATACCTTGCGCAAGGGAAGCTTAACCCCAAACCGTAGTTCTATTTTATTGATCAGGTGAATGGCCCGGATGGAATGGCCACCCAGTTCAAAAAAACTTTTATCGGTACTGATCGATCCTTTGTCCAGTTTCAATACTTCCGACCACAACTGCACCAACTGCTCTTCTGTGCTATTCGCAGGTGCTATATAATCCCCACCACCAATACCCTTCTCCACAGGGTCAGGCAGTTCACGACGGTTCAGCTTACCATTCGGTGTTAAAGGCAGGCGTTCCAGCCACACAAAGTAGGAGGGCAACATATAGTCTGGCAACCTGCCCGACAAACTGGCCCGTAAATCACCAGCACCTAGTTCTGCTGCCCCTTCATAATAAGCAGCCAATAACTTTTCGCCAGCTCTTTCCACCGCCACCACTACCGAGCGGTTGATGCCTTCCACACCATTCAATAAGGTTTCTATTTCACCAGGCTCTATGCGGTGACCACGGATCTTTACCTGGTCATCCAAACGACCGCCACACAACAAGGTCCCGTCTGCCTGCCACCTGCCCGCATCACCCGTACGGTACAATAGTTGCCCTTCCTCATAAGGGTCATCTATAAATCGCTCCTTTGTTAATCTCTCTCTTTGCCAGTAACCACGGCTCAATCCATCACCACCAATACACAACTCACCCGCCACGCCCACCGGTACCAGCTTACCATACCGGTCCAGTATCCGGATACTGGTATTGGCGATCGGACGGCCAATATGTACTACCCCACTTTCTGTAAGATCAGCAATGGTAGACCATACCGTCGTTTCAGTAGGACCATACATATTGTAAATACGTCCTTTCAGTTTGTTGCGCAGTTCTTCCAGCAACCACACTGGCAATCCTTCACCACCCGCCATCAAGACCTTCAGCGATGACAACACACCTACAGCCCCTGTACTATCCAGCAATAATTTTAAATGGGAAGGAGTGATCTGCATAAAATCAACACGGGCCTCCCTGATCAGTTGCAGCAAGGCCAATGGGTTCTTTTGATCGCTTGTACCTGCCAGCACCACCGTCATACCACTCAACAAGGGTAGCATCGTTTCCAATACAAAGATGTCGAACGATACAGTTGTTAAACACAACATGCGGCTGCCGCCTGCAAAACTGATCCGTTCACGAACACCATATACAAAGTTCACCACATTGCGGTGACTGATCATCACTCCCTTGGGTTGCCCTGTGGAACCGGAGGTATAGATCATATAAGCCAATGTATCACTTTCTATATTGGGCAATTCACCAACAGGCAATTCTGTCAACGAACGTATATCCACAAACCGCGCACTGGTCTGTAACTCCTCCGCCACTTCCAACGTCGTCAGCACCAGTCCCACACCACTGTCTTCCAATACATATTGTATCCGCTGAGTGGGATAAAAAGGATCAATGGGTACATAGGCTCCGCCCGCTTTTAAAATACCCAGTATACAAGGCAATAGCCAGGGGCCACGGTCGACCAGTAAACCTACCAGCCCACCCTTTTGTAAACCCAGTTGTAACAAGTGCGCAGCTACCAGCTCGCTTTTTTCCTGCAGCGTCCTGTAACTCATCTCCTCACCGCCATATACCACGGCTACCGCATCCGGCGTACGCGCCACCTGCTCATCAAACAAGGACACCAGGCTGGCCGATGCCGGATAGATTGCCCGGGTATCATTGAAATCCTGTAACAGGGTGTTTTTTTCAGCAGCCCCCAACAGGGAAATATCTTTTAGTTGTGTAGCTGCATCTACCAGTATACCCTGCACCAACTGCTTAAAATAAACAGCATATCGTTCTATTGTAGAAGCCTTGAATAACTCAGTCGAATACTCAAACTTCAATTGCACACCGTCCTCCACCTCCATGGCTTCCAGTGTAAGATCAAACTTGGACAAGGCATAACCCCGGTCAAAAGGCTTTAACACCAATCCGGGTATGGCCAGCTCATGTCGTTGAAAATTGTGAAAGATAAATACCGTATCAAACAGCGGATTGCGACTGGTGTCACGTGGTATGTTCAGGTCCACCACCAGTTCCTCGTAGGGATAGCTTTGATTGTCAAAGCAAGCCAGTGTATGGTCCCTGACCGTTGCCAGGAAGTTCCGGTAACTAAGATCACCCCTGGGATAATTACGCAGGGGAAGTGTATTGATCAGCATCCCCATCATATTCTCAAGATCAGCATGCTGCCGGCCAGCAGTAGGAGTTCCTATGATAATATCCTCCTGGTTACTCAGCTTGCTCAGCAGGATATTGAATATGGACAAGAGTACGCTATATAAGGTAGTACGTTCCTCACCCGCCATCTGCTTAAGCCTGTTCGTAACTGCAGTATCCAGGTCAAATTCATGCGAGGCCCCGGCATAATTTTTTACCAGCGGTCTTGCATGATCAATGGGCAGATCAGCCACGGGAGGCAAATTGGCAAACTGCTTATTCCAGAATGCCTGCTGCCGGGCTACCTGTTGTAGTTGCTCCTCTCCTTGCTGCCATTCCGCATAATCTTTATAATGCAGGTTCAATACCGGCAAGGCTTCCTGGTGGTACAGCCCCATAAAATCCTTTGCCAGGATGCCTTTGGAAACACCATCAGTTACTATATGATGCAAGTCTACCATCAGCAGGTGTTCCTGGTGGCCAACTGCAATAAGCCCCACCCGCATCAAACATGGTTTCTCCAGGTCAAATGGCCGGATAAACTTCGATATGATTGTGGGCACCTCCTCCTGGTTGCCGAAGTATTCAATGTCAAATGCAACATCCCTTGAAACCGTTTGAACAGGTTCACCATTTACCAGTTGAAAAGAGGTTCGTAGTATTTCATGCCGGACAATCAGTTGCCTGAACGCCTCCGCCAACCTGTCTTTATCCAGCTGGCCCTGCAATTGATACACAGCCGATTCATTATAGGCCAGTGAACCAGGATCAAACTGGTGCAGGAAGTACAAGCGTTTTTGCTGTGATGAAAGTACATACTGTGCTTTCGGTACTGCAGGCCTAATGCCCTGGCTGGCCTTATTGATGAGGCCGATAATTTCTTTTTTATTCTCCCTGATCAAGGTTTGCAGTTCGGGCGTAATGATCCCTTTACCGGCATTGATCCGGAGCTGGTCGTCAACCACCTCAATTTTTGCCCCACGCCTTGTTAGCCGGGTGATGAGTTCATGAACTTCCATAATTCCCTTACTGTACGGCTGTAAATACCGGATATGCTAAAAAGTAAATACCTCTTCCTGCTCAGGTTGCCTGGCGGCATCTGCGGTAAACGCATTGATATACTGCGCTATCTCACGAACTGTTGATATATGATAAAACATCTTGAGCGGAATATTCCTGTCAAACTTTTTCTCGATCCTGTTTACCAGGATCATGGCATTGAGAGAATGCCCGCCCAGTTTAAAGAAATCACTGGCAACGCTGATCTTGTCCCTGCCTGTTTTCAATACATCTGCCCATAAGGCTACCAGTTTTTCTTCCACCTCATTGGCGGGACCTTCATAATCGTCCCCAGTTATCAGCTCCGGATCAGGTAGCCCTTTCCGGTTTATTTTTCCATTGGGAGTTAAAGGCATTTTTTCGAGGTGCACAAAATAAGAAGGCACCATATACTCAGGCAGCTTTTCCAACAGGTGCTTGCGCAATAGCGCTGCCTCTATACCTGTTTCGGCCACATAATAAGCCACCAGGTACTTGTTCCCTTCCTTTTCAACAGCCACTACCACCGCTTCGCGAATTGGCTCCAGCCGGCACAGTCTATTTTCTATCTCACCCAACTCAATGCGGTATCCCCTGATCTTGACCTGGTGATCTTCCCTGCCCAGCAGTTCAATTGTACCATTGGCCAGCCACCTCGCTACATCACCTGTTTGATAAATCAGCTCCCGGTCGTTATACGGGTTTTTAATAAACCGCTCGCGCGTTAACTCCGGCCGGTTCCAATATCCCCGGGCCACCCCATGACCGCCAATGTACAAGTCGCCTGCTACACCTACCGGTACAGCCTGCAAGCCTTTGTTCAGTATATATATTTGTGTATTGGCAATGGGCTTTCCTACCAGCACCTTCGCCACCGCTGGTTCAAATTCATGTATACAGGACCAGATGGTTGTTTCTGTTGGTCCATACATATTGCAGATACTCCCATTGCTTTGCTGCTGCAAGGTGCTTACCAGACCAGCCGGCACCGGCTCACCGCCCAACATCAGCAGCCGCAAGGATTGTAGTAAGTTTTGCGTGCCGGCATTTTCCATGGCCAGTTTTATAAAAGAGGGGGTAGACTGTAATAAAGTGATGGGCCGCTGATGTCTTTTGTGCTGTCCCGTATGCAGTTTCTTTAACCCATTCAAATGCTTCAATCCCTTCATCACCTCCTCCCGGCTGATACCAAAATCAACCAGACAGGCAATTTCATCAATACCCGCAGCTGCCAACCGGCCAATCATTTCACCGCAACTGCTCCGGGTACCAATCAGTGACCCTGTTTTATAATACCGCCGAAAGGCATTTTTCAATATCCATTTTTTCTTTTCCTCCGGTATTTCTTCTTCATTGATCCCGGATTCCTCTGCCAGTATCTTACTCAACCCTACCGCACTTTTTAAATACGCAATAAAGGGTTCCTCCACCAATTGCTCCACCTCATTGATGTCTTCGCCAACGTAGGTATGCAACATGATCGCCACCTTGCCCGGACCTTCATGCCCATGTTGTTTCCTGGCCAATCGGTACAGGTTTATTTTGTGCGCCAGGTCTTCCAGGCTCTGCCCCAACAAATGCGTCAATAAGTTGGCGCCAATAGCACCGGCACTGATAAATGTTTCTTCACTTCCACCTGATGTTACCCATACAGGCAGCTCTTTCTGAACAGGCGCCGGAAAAATACGCAGGGCTACTTCTTTGCCCAGGCCATTTACCCGGTTGATGCTTTCACCGCGCCACAGTTGTTTCACTGTTTCTATCTGTTGGTACATCGTTGTTTGCCGGTCAGTATAACTGGCATTGCGAATGGCAAAATCATTGGGATTCCAGCCGGCGGCAAACGATAACGCTACTCTGCCACGGGATAAATTATCCACTACCGACCATTCTTCCGCAATCCGCAACGGATCATGGAGGGGAGATACCACGCTGCCACATCTCAATTCGATCTGGCGGGTAACCATGGCCAATGCGGCACTTGTAACCGCCGGGTTGGGATAAAGGCCCCCAAACTCATGAAAATGACGCTCGGGCGTCCACACTGCTTTAAATCCTGCCTGATCCGCATATTGTGCGGAGTCGAGCAGCAATTTGTATTTTTCTCCTTCCTGTTCGGTATAACTGGAGAAAAACAACAAACTGAAATCCATCGGCCTGCTATCAACAGTTGTATAGCGATCAAGTCCTGACAAGGATACGTCTGACGGGTGAATGACCACTTCTGCCCCGTAACACAGGGTCCAGAATATCTCCAGCACCGATATATCAAAAGAAGTGCTGGTGATGGCCAGCATACAATCACTTGCCTGCAGTGGCAGACGCTGATTCATCCCTGCAAAAAAGTTCACCACATTGCCATGGGTGATCATCACCCCTTTCGGGTTGCCGGTTGAGCCAGAGGTATAGATCAGGTAACAAAGATCAGTGGGTTTATTAATCCGTGTCACCGGGGTAACCGGACTGTTTGTGATGGCCGCCGGTTGTATGATGGCGCCATTGAAATCAATTCCTTCAGGCAGCTTGTCGCCTACCAATAAAATACTGGCACCGCTATCCCTCAAAATATAAGCTGTTCTATCCAAAGGATAAGCAGGATCAATCGGGATATAGGCTGCACCGGATTTGAGAATACCCAGCAACCCAATGACCATCCAGGCCGACCGGTCGGTCATAATACCTGCCAGATCACCCGGCTTAATATCGTAACGCGTACGCAGGTAATGGGCCAGTTGACTGGCCCGTTTGTCCAGCTCCCGGTAACTGAATACTTCATCTTCAAAAACAATCGCCGTTTTGTCAGGTGTTAGCGCAGCCTGCTTTTCAAACAAGGACACAATCGTTTCGTCGTCAGCATAAGCAAGCGCCGTATCATTAAAAGCAACCAATAATTGCTCCAGCTCGGCTTGCGGCAGTATATTAATATCCCCAATGCGAATACCCGGGTTCTTTACAATATCCGCTATTGCCTGTTTAAAGTAGCCAATAAACCGCTCTATCGTTTCCCGTTTAAATAAGGTAGTTGAATACTCTATATCGCAGGCAATATGCCCGTTTACTGGCATTACCGATAAGGTAAGGTCAAACTTTGATACTTCATGCCCGGCGGTATAAGGTTTAATAACAATCCCGGGGATCGTTACTTCAGACTGATCATAGTTGATGAAATCGAATACCACATCAAACAAGGGGTTGCGGCTGGCATCTCTTGTAATTTTTAACTCATCGATCAATGCCTCATAGGGATAATCCTGGTGATCGATGCAGGCAAGTGTACGCTCCTTTACAGTGGCTAAAAACTCACGGAAGCTGAGCCTACTATCAGGAAAACTGCGTATGGCCAGCGTATTGACAAACATCCCCATCACCTCCTGCAGGTCGGCATACTGCCTGCCAGCGGCCAGGGTACCTACTACAATATCGTGTTGGTTACTAATTTTTGAAAGAAAAACAACATAGGCTGATAGTAATACCATGAACAAGGTAGCATCTTCCTTTTCAGCCATCCGCTTTAACTGGAGCGTGCTTGCTTCCTCCAGTACAAAATGCAAGGAGCTACCCTCGTATTGTATCACCGACGGTCTTGCGTGATCCGTTGGCAGGTCCAATGGTGTTACTTCATCGGCAAACTGTTCAAGCCAGTAAGCACGCCCTTTCCCTGCTTCCTGGCGTTGGTCAGCCCCCTGCTGCCAGGCAGCATAATCTTTATATTGGATCGGCAGTTCCCCTAATCCTTCCCCTTTGTACAAAGCCATGAAGTCGCGGATGAGGATACCCATCGAAACACCATCTGCAATGATATGATGCATATCTACCACCAACAGGTGTTGCTGCGGGGTAATTTCAAGCAGTCCTACCCGCATCAGGGATGGCCTGCCCAGATCGAATGGTCGAATAAAATCACGGAGTGTGGATTCCACTTCCTCCGGTGCTGCCTGCAAATACTCAATCAAAAGATCCACCTGTGGCCATACGCACTGAACAGGTTTTTCATCTATTACCTCAAAGCAGGTACGTAAACTTTCATGCCTGGCTACCAGCTTTTGAAAGGTGGTTTCCAGCCTGCCCCTGTCAACAGCTCCCTCCAACATCAAAACCTTGGGCAGGTTATAGGCTAGGGACTTTCTGTCAAATTCATATAAAAAATACAATCGTTGCTGTGCAAAAGACAAAGCATAATAAGGAGCCACGGGCGCCTGGGGGATGGCGGCATCTCCTTTACCCATAGTCACCCCTTCCAAAAGGGATAGCAATTCAGCTTTATGTTTCCGGATCAGGGAAATCAATTCCTCCGTTAACCGCTGGCCCGGATCATAAATATCCAGCTCTCTGCCCCTTGCTTCCAACGAGATATCCAATTCGGCCAGCTTGCTCAATAAGGCTTCCATATCGTTAGATTGTAACTTTAACAGCAGATTGATTTGTTTTCTTCGTCAGACCAGTGATCAGGATGCGCTTTCCCAAATCCCGCACGGTAGGTTGTTGGAAGAAGTTTGCCAGTTGGATCTTCACATTGAACGTTTGCTGTATCTGAGCGCTTACTACCATGGCACTCAACGAATGCCCACCCAGTTCAAAGAAACTTTTATCGGTACTGATCGATCCTTTGTCCAGTTTCAATACCTCCGACCACAACTCCACCAACTGCTCTTCTGTGCTATTCGCAGGTGCTATATAATCCCCACCGCCAATACCCTTCTCCACAGGATCAGGCAGTTCGCGACGGTTCAGCTTACCATTCGGTGTTAAAGGCAGGCGCTCCAGCCACACAAAGTAAGAAGGCAACATATAGTCGGGCAACCTGCCCGACAAACTGGCCCGTAAGGCACCAGCACCTAGTTCTGCTGCCCCTTCATAATAAGCAGCCAATAACTTTTCGCCAGCTCTTTCCACCGCCACCACTACCGAGCGGTTGATGCCTTCCACACCATTCAATACGGTTTCTATTTCTCCAGGCTCTATGCGGTGACCACGGATCTTTACCTGGTCATCCAAACGACCGCCACAAACCAAGGTCCCGTCTGCCTGCCACCTGCCCGCATCACCCGTACGGTACAATCGTTGCCCTTCTTCATAAGGGTCATCTATAAATCGCTCCTTTGTTAATTTCTCTCTTTGCCAGTAACCACGGCTCAACCCATCGCCGCCAATACACAACTCCCCCGCCACACCCATCGGTACCAGTTTACCATACCGGTCCAGTATCCGGATACTGGTATTAGCAATCGGACGGCCAATATGTACTACCCCACTTTCTGTAAGATCAGCAATGGTAGACCATACCGTCGTTTCAGTAGGACCATACATATTGTAGATTCGTCCTTTCAGTTTGTTGCGCAGCTCTTCCAGTAACCACACAGGCAATCCTTCACCGCCCGCCATCAAGACCTTCAGCGATGACAATACACTCACAGCCCCTGCACTATCCAGCAATAATTTTAAATGGGAAGGCGTGATCTGCATAAAATCAACTCCTGCTTCTTTGATCAATTCCAGCAAGGCCAATGGGTCCTTTTGATCGCCTGCTCCTGCCAGCACCACCGTCATACCACTCAACAAGGGTAGCATCGTTTCCAATACAAAGATGTCGAACGATACAGTTGTTAAACACAACATGCGGCTGCCTCCTGCAAAACTGATCCGCTCACGAACACCATATACAAAGTTGACCACATTTCGGTGACTGATCATCACTCCCTTGGGTTGACCGGTTGATCCGGAAGTATAGATCATATAGGCCAGTGCATCACTTTCTATATTTGGCAATTCACTAACGGGCAAATCTGTCAACGAACGTACATCTACAAACCGCGCACTGGTCTGTAACTCCTCCGCCACTTCCAGTGTCGTCAGCACCAGTCCCACACCACTGTCTTGCAATACATATTGTATCCGCTGAGCGGGATAAAAAGGATCAATGGGTACATAGGCCCCGCCGGCTTTTAAAATACCCAGTAAACAGGGCAATAGCCAGGGACCACGGTCGACCAGTAAACCTACCAGCCCACCCTTTTGTAAACCCAGTTGTAACAAGTGCGCAGCTACCAGCTCGCTTTTTTCCTGCAGCGTCCTGTAACGCATCTCCTCACGGCCATATACCACGGCTACCGCATCCGGCGTACGCGCCACCTGCTCATCAAACAAGGACACCAGGCTGGCCGATGACGGATAGATCGCCCTCGTATCATTGAAATCCTGTAACAGGGTGTTTTTTTCAGCAGCCCCCAACAGGGAAATATCTTTTAGTTGTGTATCCGTATCTGCCAGTATATCCAGAATAACCTGCTTAAAATAAACAGCATATCGTTCTATTGTAGAAGCCCTGAATAACTCAGTCGAATATTCAAAACTGCAGGCCAGTTGACCATCCTTTTCACTGGCAATCAAAGTAAGATCGAATTTTGAAACGGTTTCTTCCACTTCATAAGCAGTAAGCTGCAAACCAGGCATATCGGGTTGCACCATTTCAAAGTTTTGGAAAAAGAACATCACATCAAACAGCGGGTTACGACTGGTATCCCTCGGCACATTTAACTCATCGATCAACGCTTCATAGGGGTAGGACTGGTTATCGAAACAAGCCAGTGTACGGTCCCTGACCGTTGCCAGGAAATCCCGGAAACTTAAATCACCTGTTGGATAATTACGCAGGGGAAGGGTATTGATGAACATGCCCATCATGTTTTCAAGATCAGCATGCTGCCGGCCTGCCACCGGTGTTCCTATAATAATATCTTCGGCATGACTCAGTTTACTCAACAAAATATTATACACTGCCAGCATGACCATGAACAAAGTAGTACCTTCTTTTTGCGCCAGGGCTTGCAAGCCTGCCGTTTCCACTGCGCCTATTTCAAAATTGATCCTGCTGCCCGCATACCCCTTTAGTGCCGGTCTTGCGAAATCCGTAGCCAGCTCAAGCGTTGTCTGTCCCGAAAGCATCTCCTTCCAGCAACTTTTTTGTTGCGCAACAGTTTGCTGATAACCCGCTCCCCACTGCCATTCTGCATAATCCTTGTATTGAAGTCTCAGGGGCGGCAATCTCTCCCCCCGGTAACAGGCCGCCAGTTCCCTGATCAGGATACTTTGCGACACACCATCGGTAATAATATGGTGCAGGTCGACCATTAATAAAAAATGATCGGGACCAGTTTCAATGATGCCGGCTCTTAACAACATCGGTATACCCAGGTCAAAAGGCCTGATAAAACCTTTCACGATCCCCTGCACTTCTGCCTCCCCGGCTTTGCAATATTCGATTACGATATTCGCCTGTTCGGCCACTTTTTGCACAGGTTGTCCATTAATCAATGCAAAGGAAGTGCGCAGGCTCTCATGCCGGGCGATCAATTGCTGAAAAGCATCCTCCAATCGTTGCCGGTCAAGCGCCCCTTTGAGCCTTACTACCTGGGGCAGGTTATAAGCAAGGGACATTTTATCAAACTCATACAGGAAGTACAAGCGACGTTGCGAAGCCGATAAGGCATAAAATACTTTTTCAGCTGCCGGCTGAATCGATGTATACTGGGCTTTTTGAGCAGCCCTAATATAACTGCTCAGGCTTAGAATGTCCTGGTTCTTGAATACCTCTTTCAGGGGCACCTCTACCTGCAATGCTGCACCAATTTTATTAACCAACACGGTAGCCCGCAACGAGTGTCCACCCAGTTCAAAAAAACTCTTATTGACCGGGATCAGTTCCTTATCCAACTTCAACACCTCCGACCATATCTCTACCAACTTCTCTTCCGTTTCATTGGATGGCCCTATGTATTCACTGCCTGCCGTAATCTCTCTATCCGGCAAGGCTTGTTTATCCAGTTTACCATTGCCCGTCAAAGGCATTTTTTCCAATCGCATAAAGTGCGTGGGCACCATATAATCCGGCAGCTTTTCCATCAGGAACCGCCGTAGTTCAGCCGTATCCTGTTCATCCGTTGCTACATAATAGGCTGCCAGGTACTGATCGTCGGCCGCACCCCGGGCTACCACCACCGATTCTTTCACACCGGCAAACCTATTCAGGTGACTTTCTATTTCACCCAGTTCGATCCGGAAGCCCCGCAGCTGTACCTGGTGATCGATCCTGCCAATGTATTCTATATCACCCGACCTTAGCACCCTGGCCAGATCGCCGGTACGGTATAGCCGCTCCTGTGCATTATAAGGATTAACAATAAATTTCTTTCCCGTTAGTTCCGCGTTATTGAGGTATCCCCGCGCCACCCCTTCGCCGCCCACATACAATTCGCCGGTAATGCCACGCGGCACCGGTTTCATGTATTCATCAAACAGGTATACCGATAAGGTGGGAATAGGCTTACCCACATTGCTGATATTGCCTTCAATTTCCTCATCCCCTATTTCCTTATAGGTCACATGCACGGTCGTTTCAGTGATGCCAAACATGTTTACCAGCTTCACATCGGGGTACAGTACCCGCCAGTCCTTCAACCGGGCGGGGCTCAATGCCTCCCCGCCAAAGATCACTTCACGCAGACTAAGCTTTGCCCCAGGCTGCGCCAATATCGCCTGCACCAGGTTATAAAACGCACTGGGTGTTTGGTTCAGGATGGTTACCTGTTCTTTTACCAAAATATCCAGGTATGCTTTTGTATCCCGCGCGATGGCTTTGGGAATAATGATCACCTTGCCACCAAATAACAAAGCGCCATAAATTTCCCATACACTAAAATCAAAACAGTGGCTATGGAACATGGTCCATACATCATCCTGGTCAAAATCGAATTGGAACTGTTCGTTGAACAATAACCTGACCACGTTCCGGTGCTCGATCATTACTCCTTTGGGGCGACCCGTAGTACCCGATGTATAAATGATATAACAGAGGTCTGAAGCCTGGTTGATATGATTGATCACCACCTCCTCCGTCAACCCGGCCGTTGCTTCGATCAACAACACCGTCACCATGGGGCTTACCTGCATTTGAAGGTCCCTGGAGGCCAACAGGATGGTCATGCCACTGTCCTCTATCAGATAATCGATCCGCTCCCGTGGATAATCAACATCCATCGGCAAATAAGCGCCGCCTGCTTTCAGGATTGCCAGCATACCCACTACCGTCCCGATGGAACGGCCTGTCAACAAGCCCACGACATCATTTGCTTTTACTCCCCGTTCTCTTAATTGAAGCGCGAGGTGTGTGCTCCATCTATCCAGCGCAGCGTAGGTAATTGTCTCATCCAGGTATTGCAATGCTATTCTGTCAGGCGTACGTTGTACCTGTTCTGTAAACAGCTGGGTGATGGTTTTCTGACGGGGATAATCTACCTGCAGGTTATTTAATCCATTCAACAGGTCTTCCTTTTCGGCCATTCCCGTCATTTCTATCGCCCCCAGCGGAGTGCCGGGTTGCAACAGTATATTTTTAATCAATTCGCCATAGTGTCCCATCATGCCCTCCATCGTCGCCTTGTCGAAATAGTCCGCATTGTACACCATTTCACCACAAACCTGATCTCCTTTCCCCTGCAAAAAAAGATGCAGGTCGTATTTACCATAGCCAAGATTCGTTTCTATAACTTCCAGTTGAACACCTTCCAGCGTGGGAGGTACAGGTCTGGTCTCTTCATATTGAAACAATACATCAAACAAGGCCGTTCTGCTCATATCCTTTTCCGGGGCCAGCTCTTTTACCAGCTTATCAAAAGGCATGGCCTGGTGTTTCATCCCCCCTTCATACACCTCCTTCAGCGTATTCAGGTAAGTCAGAAAATCAACCTCCGCCAATACCATCGTTTTAAGTACGATCAAACTCGCCACTGGTCCTACCAGGTTGGCCACCATGTCATCGCGCCTGTTGTCGGCACTGGTGCCAATCACAATTTCAGCGTGCCGGCAATATTTGTACAACAACACATTGAATACGCCCATCAAAAACAGATTCGTATCCATACCTGTATGCTGCACATAAGCACGTATGCCCTCTACCACACCGGCCGGTATTTGTACCGGCACCGCTGCACCTGTATAAATATGGATGGCCGCCCGTGTTCTGTCTGTTGGCAACTCAAGCGCCTTTAACTTATTACCCAATTGTTGCTTCCAATACGAAAGCAGGTACATATTTTCTAATAACAAAGCCTCCTGCTGCCATAGCGAAAAACCGGCATACGATGTAACTGCATCGCATTTCTCTACAGCTTCCTGCTGCAGGTTAGCTTTATAAATAGCCAGTATCTCCTGTAACAATTGACCTACTGAATAGCGGTCAACTATAATATGGTGCCAAACCAGTAATAGTTTGTATTGCCCTTCACCAGCTTTTATAAGTATCCCCCGGTGCAGTAGTCTGTCCAGTTCAAAAGGCTCATTGATCTCTTGCTTTATCAACGCCTCCCTTTCAGCACCTGCTGCCTGCACTTCGCGCAGGACAAATTCCTGCACCTCGTCAATTTGTTGAAAAGGCCGTTCCTCTATATTGATGATCCGGGTGCGCAATACCTTATGCTGTTGAATAACAGCCTGAATACTTTGCTGTAGTAATCCTGCATCTACTTCTCCCTGCCAATCGATCAACAGCGGAATATTGTGGTATACCGGACCAGCTTTGTATAAATAACCCGATTCAAACTTATCAATAAACCATAACCGCTCCTGGTGAAACGAAGCAGGGATCAATTCTCCTTGACCAACAATAGCTCCTGCATACTTATTCAATCCTTGCACCGTTCCGGCAGCCACCAGCTCAATAGCCCCTATTTTTATCGTTACATCCTGAACGATTGCTTTGATTATATTTCTAAAACTGTCAATAAATTGTTCTACCCGTTCCTTCTTAAAAATATCTGTCGAATAGGTCAGGTTAAAATGAAAACGGTTATCCCATTCATAAGCTTCCAGGATCATATCAAATTTTGACTCCCTGGGTCCCTTGTCATATTCCTGTATGGAAAGTCCATGCGTATCCAACCTGATCTTCTCATAGTTCTGGTAGATGAACCAAACATCAAACAGGGGGTTCCTGCCCGTATCCCGCACAATCTTCAGGTCATCGATCAGTGTTTCATAAGGATAAGCCTGGTTATCAAAACAAGCCAGTGCATTCTTTTTTACATCCGACAGGAATTGCTGAAAACTTAATGAACCCTTCGGGTAATTCCGTAAGGCAAGCGTATTGATAAAGATCCCGATCAGGTTTTCAAGTCCCGGATGTTGCCTATCCGCCATGGGAATACCACACACAATATCTTCCTGGTTGCTGAGCCTGCCCAACAACACATTGTAGAGTGCCAGCAACAACATGAAAGTAGAAGCACCTTCGCCCGCAGCAATTTCCTTGAGCCGGGCAGTTTCTTCCACTCCTATACCAAAGCTTAACCGGTCACCGCCACGCCCCTTTACCAGGGGCCGGGGATAATCAGCAGGCAATACCAGCGGCGCCACAGGCTCCTGAAACCCGCGCATCCAAAAGTCTTTCTGCCCGGCAATTTCCTGCTGCCGAATTTTCCCTTGCTGCCAATTGGCATAATCCTTATACTGAAGTTTTAAATCGGGTAACGGCTGCTCATTGTACAAGGCCATAAAATCATGGATCAATACCCCTTCCGACATTGCATCGGTAATAATATGGTGCATATCCACCACCAGCACATGCTCCTGATCAGTATTGTCGATCACAGCAACACGAAACAACGGCCCCTTACCCAGGTCGAATGGCTGCACAAACTCTTTAATGATCTCTCCGATTCCTTTATCAGCGGCCTGAAAATAACTGACCGGACAATCAACCTGCCTGCCTATTATCTGTACCGGTTCATTATCTATTACATCAAACGTGGTGCGCAGGCTCTCATGCCTGGCTATCAACCCGCCAAAGGCTGCTTCCAATCGCGTCCTGTTAAGCTTTCCATCAAGCCTCACCACCTGCGTTTCATTATAGGCAAGTGAATTCCGCTCAAATGAATACAGGATATACAGTCGCTTTTGCGCCGAAGAAAGCGGATAGTATTCCTTCTCCTCCGCTTGTTTGATGACCGTATTTTTTTTCTGCCGCGCAACACCCTTTATGTATTCGATCAGGTATTCTTTCTGCTCCTTTATCTCTTTCAACAACTCGCCTGTCATTACTCCCTCAGGCGCATTTATCTTCAGCTTATTGTCCACAAGCCCTAACTCAATATGCAGCTTTCTCAGCCGGGTAACCAGGGAGTTCATAATAATGGAAATGCTTTAAAAGGAGGAAGAATTGTTAATCGAGTATGATCTCTTCGCTGCGAGCCATATCACTATGCGTAGCTTTTTTGACCCATCTTTCATTGTCAATAATTTCGGCCAGCTGCTCAATCGTATTGGCCATAAAAATCTTCTGTAGCAGTATCTCCACCTCAAATTCTCTCAATATTTTCCGTACCAGCAGAATGGCATTTAAGGAATGTCCGCCCAATTCAAAAAAACTGCTGCGTACACTGATCACTTCTTTATGCAGTTTTAGGATGTCCGACCATATCTCCACCAGGCGTTCCTCTGTTTCAGTTGAAGCACCCGTATACTCATTACCCGCCTCGATCACGGGATCGGGCAAGGCTTTTCGATCCACTTTTCCATTGGGGGTTAATGGCAGTGCAGGCAACTTTACAAAATGTCCCGGTATCATATACTGCGGCAAGCTCCGGCCCAGGTATTCACGAAGTGCTGTAAAATCGATCATACTATCCGAAACCAGGTACGCAACCAGGTACTTGCCACCTTCCTTTTCTTCTTTGGCGATGACCACCGCCTCACGGATGGCTTCAAAACCCAGCAGGCAACCTTCAATTTCGCCCAGCTCAATACGATACCCCCTGATCTTCACCTGATGATCTTCCCTGCCCAGCAATTCAACCGTGCCATTGGAAAGCCATTTGGCCACATCACCTGTTTTGTAAATCCGCTCCCCTTTCCGGAAGGGATGCTGAATAAATCGTTCTGCTGTTAACTCCGGACGTTTCCAATACCCGCGCGACAATCCCTCTCCCCCAATATATAGATCACCGGCTACACCTGCCGGTACCAGCTCCAGTTCCCTATTCAGAATGTACAACTGCGTATTGGCAATGGGTTTGCCCACGCTTATCTTTTGTAGCCCGTTTTCAAACCGGTGTACACAAGACCATACGGTTGTTTCAGTAGGTCCATACATATTAAAAATACTGGCCCGGCAATCTTGTTGCAATTGACGGATCAAGGCCAGGGGTGCCGGCTCACCTCCTACCAGCAATAACCGTAAGGATTGAATAAATCCATACGAACCCGCACCTTCCCGCGCCAGGCGGATAAACGAGGGAGTTGATTGCATCATCGTAATGGGATTGTGTACGCGTGCGCCCTGCTTAAAGGAAGCCTTCAGCCCGTTCAGGAGCTGCAATCCTTCCATCACTTTGTCTTGGGCAATGCCAAAATCTACCAGACAGGCAATCTCATCCACCCCAATGCCCTGCAGCTTACGCACCATTTCGCTGCAACTGCTGCGTGTACCGATCAGCGAACCTGTTTTATAATATCGTTTGAACGCATTGTTGATGATCGTTTCTTTGTCTTTCTCCGCAATCTCTTCCTCCCGCAGTCCTGTTTCTTCATTCAGTATCTTACTTAAGCCAATCGAACTTTTCAGGTAATCAATAAATGGTTGCTCTACCGTCTTTTCTACTTCCCGTATATCCTCTCCTATATACGTATGCAACATAATGGCTACTTTACCGTCCTTTTCATTAAAGCCATGTTGCCTGAGCGATTGCCTGTACAACCTTATTTTGCCGGCCAGTTCTTCAATGTCCTGCCCCAGTAAATGCGTCAGTAAATGCGCTCCCACGGCGCCGGCCTTAATAAAGGTTTCCTCACTGCCGCCCGAAGTGATCCAAACAGGCAATTCCTTTTGTACAGGAGCAGGGAACACTTTTAGTTCCACCTCTTTGCCAAACCCGTTTTTGCGGGTGATGCTTTCGCCACGCCACAAGCGGCGTACTTCCTCTATCTGCCTATACATCGTGGCATGCCGTTGCTGATAGCTTTCTATGGACAATACAAAATCGTTGGGATTCCAACCCGAGGCAAAGGACAATCCCGTCCTTCCATTCGAAAGATTATCCACTACCGCCCATTCTTCTGCAATCCTTACCGCATCATGCAGGGGAGAAACGACGCTGCCCGACCTTAACTGTATTTGCTTTGTTACCATGGCCAGTGCAGCACTCAACACCGAAGGATTGGGATACAGTCCGCCAAATTCATGAAAATGCCGTTCAGGCGTCCACACTGCTTTAAACCCTTCCTGGTCGGCATATTTTACCGACTCCAGCAACAACTTGTATTTATCCTCATCCTGGTTATTGTAACTGGAAAAGAAGAACAGACTGAAGTCCATCGCCGCTTCCTCCCTGGTTAAATACCGGTCAAGGCTCGTCAACGAAATATCCGAGGGATGAATCACCACCTGTATGCCATTACACAAGGTCCAGAACAATTCCAGCACCGATATATCAAATGAGGTGCTGGTCACTGCCAGCATACAATCGTCTTCCCGTACGGGCAGTTGCCCGCTCATACCTGCAAAGAAATTGATCACATTGTAATGCGCTATCATGACCCCTTTGGGAAGCCCCGTTGACCCCGAAGTATAGATCAGGTAACAAAGGTCATTGGAACTATTGATAGGTACCGGGTTCGACCTGTCGGCAGCATATATACCCTCACTTTCCAAAGCCAATACCTCACCCGTATACGCTATACCGGCATCCAGCGTTTTGTTGACCAGCAGGATGTCCGCTCCGCTATTCTCCAGGATGTATTCAATGCGTTTGGCCGGATAGGTTGGATCAACCGGCAAATAAGCGGCACCCGATTTTAGAATGCCCAGCAGTCCTACCATCATCCTGGCCGACCGGGTGGTCATAATGCCTATCACATCATCCGGCTGAACCTGGTATCGTTCACGCAGGTAATGCGCCAACCGGTTCGATTGTTCATTCAGTTCCTGGTAAGTCAGGTGCTGGTCTTCATACACAACCGCTACCTTATGGGGTGTTCGCAATACCTGTTGTTCAAATAAACCAACAATCGTTTCCTGATTTGAATAGCTCTGCTTTGTATTATTGAAGCCAACCAGTAATTCCTCTTTTTCCTTTTCTGATAAAAGGTCAATATCTCCAATCCGCATCCCCCCATTACCTGTAATAGCTGTTATGATCTTTTTGAAATAGCCGCTAAATCGTTCAATCGTTTCTGCCTTAAATAACCTGGTGCAATACTCAAACTCCAATTCAATCACCTCATTTCTTTTGATGGCCGTGAGTGTGAGATCAAAATTGGATACTACCTGCGCCCCATAGTAAGGGCGGATGCTTAACCCGGGTATCTCCAATACCGATTGTTCGTAGTTACGGAAGCTGAACAAGGCATCAAATAAGGGGTTACGGCTGGCATCTCTTTCCAGCTTTAAAGCATCGATCAATTCCTCATAGGGAAAGGATTGGTTATCGAAACATTGCAGGATGGTTGATTTTACCTCCTTCAGAAAATCGTTGAACCGCCCTTCTCCTTTTGGATAATTCCTGATCGGGATGGTATTCACAAACATCCCAATGATCTGTTCTACATCCGGATGCTGGCGGCCAGCCGTGATTGTACCTATCACAACGTCTTCCTGGTTCGCTAGTTTGCTCAGCAATACCGCATAAGCAGCCAGCAACAGCATAAACAGTGTTACTCCCTCTTTTTCGGCCAACTTTGCAAGCAGTGCAGTCTCTTCGGTACTTAAGGAAAATTGCAGTGCATTGCCTTCATAACTTTTCACCGCAGGCCGTGCAAAATCAATGGGCAGCTCAGTTGCCGGTAACGCGTCGCCAAAAGCATCCACCCAAAATTGTTTTCTTTTGATCACCTCCTCCTGTTGCCGTTCTCCCTGCAGCCATTCCACATAATCCTTATACTGTAATGGTAAGGCCGGCAACAGGGCCTGGTTGTACAACCCCATGAAATCTTTTATCAATACACTCTTCGACACAGCATCTGTAATGATATGGTGCATATCCACCATCAGGATGTATTCACCAGGAACCAGGTCGATCAATCCCACCCGGATGAGCGGACCCTTGCCCAGATCAAATGGTTGAATGAATGCCTCCATGATCCTTCCCTCATCACCCCGGGCTGTGAACAGTGCTATATCAAAATCATAATCTTCCAGTATCCGCTGCCTTGGCTCATCATCGATCATTTCAAAACAGGTGCGAAGGCTTTCATGACGGCCTATCAATTGACCGAACACCTCCTTTAACCTGTCCTTGTCTACCTCACCAGTCAGTTGCAGCATCAGGGCCTGGTTATAAGCGATAGATTGTTTGTCAAATTCGTAGAGAAAATACAGGCGCCGTTGCACCGGGCTAAGCGGATAGGATGTCCGTACTGGTGCTACGGGTATCGAAGCAAATGATTCCCCGCTGGCCATGGCGCCACTACCAGAACTCAATGATTCAAGGTAACCTGCCAGTTTACCAATTGTGGAATGATTGAACAACTGCTTGACTGACAGCTCAACATTAAACTCTTTATGCAGCCGGCCCATCAGCGTCAACGCTTTCAACGAATCACCGCCCAATTCAAAAAAGTCATCTTCCAGGTCAATTCCGGCTATACCAAAAAAATGTTGCCATACGCGCCTTAGTCGTAGCTGTGTATTGGTAAGGCCACTGTTGGCTGCTTCTTCCTCCCATTCAACAAGCCCATCCCCGGCTGTATCCTCCCGGATATCGCTGGCCGGTACTATTTTTTTCACCCACTGATCAATCCGTTTATTAATATCAGCTACTGAAACGACCACCTGCGGTAAATGTATTACCGAAAGAAGCCGCTCAAATACCTCCCCTATTTCTTTTTCATTAATGCCTTCGCCTGCCCCACCTGTTAAGTTAAAACCATCTACATTGGCACATAGCCAGTTACTTAGCTGTCCCTGCTCCCGCCCATACGTAATGTAATGGTCCATGTATACATTGGCCGAAGCATAAGCCCCAAATTCCAACCCACCCAGTATTGGCGACAAAGAAGAAAGCACCATACAAAAATCAAGCGCCTTACCTTCCGTTACTTCCCGCAACACCTGCAGACCTGTTATTTTAGGCGCAAACTGGTATTCATAGTCTGCCCTTTGTAATACACTCAAAGGATTAATGGATGATCCATTGATTATACCAGCCCCATGAATGACACCATGCAATGGTCCAAAACGGTGTTCAGCCTCCTTTATAGCCGCTGCCATACCCAGCTTATCCGATGCGTCGCAGCAGCTATACATCACTTCACCGCCCATCTGCTCCAATTCTTTTAAACGCGTGATCTTGTCTTTGACCGATGCAGCTATCCCTTCATTCTTCAGATAACTGTCCCAGTCCTCACGGGGTGGTAACACACTGCGCCCGGCAAGCACGATCCGCGCCTGGTATTTTTTTAATAAATGGGCCGATAGATGATACCCCACATTGCCTAACCCACCAGTTATAAAATACACACCACCCACCCGGTAATTTACCGTCCGCCTGCTCTCTTCCTTTTCACTGCCAATACCATCATAACAGGCCAGCCATCTTTTATTGTTGCGTAGTCCTACCGTTTTACCGGGGCTTCCTTCCCTGACCTCCTCATACAACCGGCCAATCCCTGCCTCATTCCATTCATCCGCCAGCGAAATATCAATATGATTCGTCGAAACCGAAGGGTATTCCTGCCCTATAACCTTTATTAATCCCAGGGCCAATGCTTTTTCGGCCATCACCTCTTCCCCACCCCTGATCAGTTGCAGGTCACTCGTCAGAAACGTGATCTGTTTACCACCGATCCCACCATGTGCCTGCGCCGCAGCCAGCAGCTCCACCAGGCTATAAAAATAGCTGTCAAGTCCCTCACGCTTTTTTCCAATACCCCAGGCATGAATAATATGGCCCGGTATCAATTGGTGAGTAGCCAGTCGCTCAAACAACTTTAACCAATCCGAACCTGAAGAGGGATTAACTGTATACTTATGGATCGATTCTTCTTTGAATTGTGTCCCAGCCCCAACATGCACTACCTGTATTTCCTGTTGCCCGAATTGCCTGGACAGCGAGGCACTGATCCCGTCTTCATCTGCCAGCAACAATACAATCAATCCATTGGCAGGATGGCTTACTACAGGCGGTGGCGCCATTTTCCACCCAGGCATATAGAACCATTTTGAGATATCCTGTATCCTTACCAACCTGTCATCGGCCCTGGCAGCGACCGGTGGTATCACCACTTTTTTTGTGGTAAACTTTTTTTCGTCAAAAGCATAACCGGGCAATGGCGTCCGTCGACGTGCTTCCCGTGCATAAAAACTTTCCCAGTCAACTACAATACCTTGTTGCCACAGTTTACCCAATCCCATCAGCAGATGATACTGGTCGGCTCCATTTTTCTCAGGATGTCGTACCATATTCACTACTTTATGTCCTTTTCCCCGCCCCCTGTTGGCACGCACAAAAGTACAGAGCTCAATACCCGGACCTACTTCAACAAACACCACCTGCTTGTTTTCCATCAGCGTTTCAATGCCCGCTGCAAAATGGACCGTTTCACGTAAATGCCTGGACCAATAGCCCGGCGTACGGATATCCTCATCAGTAGCCAGTTTGCCCGTCAGGTTGGAGATAAAGGGTACCTGTTGCGGATGTATCGTTACCTGCTGCACATATTGTTCAAAGGCAGCTTTTATCCCATCCATCTTGTGCGAATGGAAAGCATGCCCTTCACTCACTACACTGTAGGAAATCCCTTTCTTTTCCATATCACCTTGTAACTGGTATACATCTTCCTCGTCACCCGCTACCACACAAAGTTCAGCACTGTTAACTGTAGCGATCGAAACTCCTTTGTATCCATCCAATACCTTGATCAGTTCGCTTTCGCCAATGGCAATTGCCAGTGTTACCCCTTTGGGCGCCTTTTGCATCAATTCCCCCCTTTTCACCACCAGGAACAAAGCATCCTGCAGCGAAAAAACACCGCTGATACAAGCCGCCACATATTCACCAAAACTGTGGCCGATCATCCTATCGGGCCGGATGCCCCAGTGTATTAATAATTTGGCCAGCGCATATTCCACAATAAAAAGTGCCGGTTGCGTATACTCCGTTTCGTCAATACGCCTATCAGCACCTACACCATTACCGCTAAACAGGACCGGCTTCAGGTCCTTGCCCGTCATCCCTTTTACCATTCCAAGACATTGGTCTACCGTTGTCCTGAACAATGCTTCCTGCTGATACAGTCCATAGCACATATCAATATACTGTGATCCCTGACCTGAAAACATGAATACTATCCTTGGTGCATGTTCACCTTCCAGTGGCGCCACCATTTTACCCGGCGCTTCCAACAAAGCCAGCCCTTCACCATGATCTTTGCACACCACCATTTTCCGGTAGGGGAAATGCCCCCGCCCCGTTTGCAGCGTATAAGCTATATCTGCCAGATTTGTTTCCTCATTTGTAGTTAAATGATCAGCCAGCCGCTTGATATTACCGGTGAGCGAGGCCGGTGTTTTTGCTGACACCAGCAACAACTGATAATCCCGGCTGCCCGAAGTGGGTGCAAGTACAGGCGCTTCCTCCAGGATCACATGCACATTGGTGCCACCAATACCAAAAGAGCTCACCCCGGCCCTTCTGGGATGTAAACCGTTTTCCCAATGGCGAAGTGCTGTATTGACATAAAATGGGCTATTGCTGAAGTCAATATTAGGGTTGGGTTTATGATAATTAAGGCTGGCAGGCAACTGCTTGTTTTGTAAAGCCAGCACCGTTTTGATAAAAGCTGCAACACCCGCAGCCGCATCCAGGTGCCCGATATTCGTCTTTACCGATCCGATCGCACAAAATTGTTTTCGCGTACTGTTAAACGCCTTTGTCAGTGCAGTCAGTTCGATCGGATCCCCCAGCAAGGTACCCGAGCCATGCGTTTCTATATAGGAAATTGTATCTGCCCCAACACCTGCATTGCGCAGCGCCTGCGCAATCACTTTTGATTGCCCCTCCACACCCGGTGCAGCAAATCCTACTTTCTGGTTTCCATCATTGTTAGTTGCAGTTCCCTTGATCACCGCGTGGATATGATCTCCATCGCGCAAAGCAGCTGCCAGTTTTTTAAGTACTACGATCCCTACCCCATTGCCACCCACTGTGCCCGCCGCCTGTTCATCAAAAGCCCGGCAATGCCCATCCGGGCTCATCACCATGCCCGGCCGGTACACATACCCCTCATTGTCATGCAATGTTACCGACACGCCACCCGCTACCGCGATATCGCACTTATTAGCCAGCAACTCATTACAGGCTGTATCAATGGCCACCAACGAGGTAGAGCAGGCAGTGAATACATTGAGGCTCGGCCCCTTCAGGTTCAGTTTGTAGGATACCCGGGGACACAGAAAATCTTTATCAGAATAGGTCAGTCCTGCCCACTCTTCCAACAGATCAACCCCATTCGTGGTAGCTACATTGATATTGTAATAAGGGTTGGCAGTAGCGCCCCCATACAAGCCGATGGCCCCCTGGTAACGATGCGGATCATACCCCGCATTTTCCAGCGCCTCCCACACACAGGCATGAAACAGCCGTATCTGCGGATCCATCACGCCTGCATCAGCAGGTGTATAATCAAAGAACGAGGCATCAAAAACGTCATACCCCTCCAAATGTGCTTTTGCTTTTATTAAGCCATCTCCGCTCTTATTCTCTTTTCGCGTGATCAGCTCTTTTCCAAGCTGCAGGTTTTGCCAAAATGCCCCTACATTGGCCGATCCGGGTAACCGGGCTGCCATACCAATCACCGCAATACCTGTCACCTCAACAGTTGATGCTTCCTTCCCTGTTTCATTGACGGGTGCCATTGCCACTTCCTGAACAGGTGACGGTTCCGGGTTAATAAACCGCGCCAGGCCGGCAATGGTAGGATAATACGTCAGGTCCGTCACCGCCACATCCTTGCCCAATACTGTCCTGATCTTGCTGCTCACCGTGATCAACTTCAACGAATCACCACCGATATCAAAGAAATTGCTGTGGATACTGATTTGGTCATGTCCTAAAATACCTGCCCATATCTTCAACAATTTTTCTTCCGTTTCATCCCGGGCAGCGACCCTTTCTCCCGTTGTTGACAAGCTGGGCTCAGGAAGCCCTTTCTTATCTAATTTGCCATTGGGTGTTAGCGGTAATTGATCCAGGTACACAAACCAGGCAGGCACCATGTAGGCGGGCAACTTTTCCTGCATAAATGATTTTAATGCCCCGGCATTCATTTCCTGCCTGGCCACATAATAGGCCACCAGGTACTTTTCGCCCATCTTTTCATTTACCACTACGACCACTTCCTCCATTCCTGCATATTGCCTCAACTGCCTTTCAATATCTGCCAATTCAATCCTGAAACCCCTGATCTTGACCTGCTCATCTACCCTTCCCAGGTAGGTCAGCTTTCCGGATGGCAGCCAACATCCAAGGTCACCTGTTTTATACAGCCGCTTCCCTTTCAAAAAAGGATGCCCAATGAATTTTTGTTGCGTAAGCTCCTTTTGCCCCAGGTAACCTTTTGCCAGTCCATCGCCTGAAATATAAATTTCTCCTATACCGCCCCTGGGAGCCGGTTTAAGATAGCCATCCAACAGATAGATCTGTACATTATCAGCCGGTACACCAATGGGAACAGCAGCAGCGCTTTCAGCCGGGTCAAATTGTTCGATCATACAGCCCACCGTAGCTTCCGTAGGACCATATTCATTGTATAGCTTCACCCGGCCATTGAACTTTTCATAAATATCCTTTGCCAATTGCGCAGGGAAGTCTTCTCCCCCCACAATGAAAGTTTTGAATTGCTCCTTACCTGTTGGCGCCACCCGATTGCTTTCCCGCACCACTTTCAGGTGCGATGGCGTCAACTTAATTACATTCACCTCCTTATGACCAAGCACTTTTTCAATCACCGTATTTTTCTCATTGTCATCAAATACAACGATCTTATTGCCTGTAATTAAGGGCGTAAAAATGGAGGTCACCGTCAGGTCAAAAGAAATAGAAGTAAACAAGGGAAAAGCGGCAGGTTCCCCATCCAGGTAACTGGCAGCAGCCCAGGTAATATAATTAACCAGGCTCCGGTGTTCTATCATCACCCCTTTGGGTTTGCCTGTCGATCCCGAAGTATAAATAACATAAGCAAGGTCTTTCGGGCCCGCCCCTTCTACCTGCTTTTTACTTTCATGGCTGTAAATATCCCCCAGGCATTCATCAAGGTCCACCATGCCCGTACCCATAACCTCAGGAGCAGCCAGCAATCTTTTTCTGCTGACCAATAATTTTACTCCCCCATCCTCAATAATAAGATTAATACGCTCAGTGGGATAACCCGGATCAATGGGCACATAAGCCGCTCCGGCTTTCAAAATACCCAGTATAACCGGTACCAGGTGCTCATCCCGCTCCAGCAGCAATCCTACCAGGTCGCCCGGCTGTACCCCTTTTACCTCCCGCAAGTAAGTGGCGATCCGGTTAGCATTCCCCTCCAACTCATAATAACTCAACCGCACCTCTCCATACTCCAAAGCAATATGATCGGGCGTTTTAATCACCTGCTTTTCAAATAACCCAACAATCGTTTCCTTCTTATTATAATTACGTTGTGTACTATTATATCCCTTTACCAATTCATTTGTTTCTCCGGCCGACAAAATCGCCATGGATGCCAGCGTGGATTCCGGCTCCTCCGTGATCAGTTCAATAAGCCGGCCGAAATGGGTGGCCATCGCCCCCATCAGTACCTTATCAGCTACCGTTGGTTTCCAGGCAAAACCTATTTCCAATACCTCTTTAAAGAATACCGTTACCACCAACGGCAAGCTCGTATGTTCATATACCGTATCCAAATGGATCCTGAAATCGTCGTTGCTATTGATCAACTCCTCGTTAAGCGGATAGTTCTCCACCACCACAAGCGTATCAAACAGGTCTTCTCCTGGCTTCAGTTTCAGTATATCTTTTATTTCGGCATAGGAGGTGTGATTGTAATCATTCCTGCCTGCCAGGTCCTTGCCTACCTGGTTGACCACTTCCAGCAGTGTAGTATTTCCATCAGCCTTTAAGCGCAAAGGAATCGTGTTAATGAAATTACCCATCACTTCCTCCATACCAGCTATCCCTGCTTCCCGGTCCGAAACCGTAGTACCAAAAACAATGTCCTGCGTATTCAGGTATTTTTGAAGCAACAACCCAAAAGCACTGTATACTATCGCCGCCTTTGTTACATGATATTGCCGCGAAAAACCATCCAGCTTTTCAATAGGCATTTTAACCACCAGGGTTTCTATCTGCCCGTTGACAGTCCCCTTCCTGTTAGCGCCAAAAAAGGGTTGCACCTCATATTCTTCCAGGTAACCCTTCCAGTACGGTGTTACCCCTTCTCCCCCTGCCCGCTTTTGCAAAGCCTGGAACACTTCTTTATACGTGGGTTTTGCCCCAAAGCCAATACGTCCCTGCTGTTTAAGCTGCCGGTATCCCCCAAAAAGCTCTTCCAAAAAGATGCCCGTACTCCACCCATCATACAAAATATGATGGTGTGTAATACTGAAAACATAAGAGCTCTCTCCTTTTTTGATCAACGTGAGCCGCAAGGGCAACCCCGTGAGGTCAAATCGTTCAGTCCGGTCGTGCAGTAAATATTCCTGTACCAGCTTATCAGCCTCTTCTACTGAACCCGCCGATAATTCATAACAGGTTAGTGGTACAAAACATTCTTTAAGCATTACCTGTAAGGGTTTGCTCACCTTATCCCAGCTAAACACCGACCTCAGCACCTCATTATTTTCCTGTACAGCCCGTATAGCCTGTTTCAGCAACTCAATGTCCAGTTCTCCCTCAATGACAAACGACAACTGTACGTTGTACAGGTTATCCCCGGCCTCATTCAAATGATGAAACAACATCCCCTTTTGAACCATGCTCAGTTCAAATATCTCGCGAACATTGCTTTGCTCGATCTTATTTTTCACAATAAAATGATTTATCCTGGCTTGCCAGTTGAAGGAATAGACCAGGTGCCCCAACCATTGGTCAGGTTATGCACCAACACCCATAAAGAAGATGATCACGATACCGGTTACCAAACCGGCTCATGCAGTAGTAACTACCATGCGATAGTAGTCCAGTAAGTAATTGAAGTATTAAAACATCAATTCCCGCGAAGGGTTTCGCTGGGCTTTATCTTCGTGGCCTTGATGGTTTGCGTACCCACTGTGAGCCACGCTACGATCAACGTAAGAATGCCCGCCAAAATAAAATACCAGAATTTAAGGTCAATCCGGTAGGCAAAATCGTCCAGCCAGCTCTTTACAATAAAATAGCTGAGCGGTAATGCTATGACAAGTGCAGCAATGATCATTTTATTGAAATCATTCCACAACAACCATACAATATTAAAATTACTGGAGCCAAGCACCTTCCGGATACCTATCTCCTTATATCTCTTCTGAACCGTAAAGGCAGCCAGGCCAAACAAACCCAGACAGGAGATCAATATGACCACCCCGGCAAAGTAACCTGATAGCACCTCTACTCTTTTTTCCGAGGCATACAAAGCCTGGTAATCATCATCCAAAAACCGGTACTCCATGGGTAGTCCCATATTGTACTCACCATACACCCGCTGTAACCGGGCAAACGTTTCTTTTTCTGCACCGCCCTGTATCTTCACCATGATCTTTGCATTGGCAGGCTTCACATTGAGGTAAATAAAACAAGGTTTTATCGCTTCATACAAGGATTGAAAATTGAAGTTCTTCGCCACCCCGATTATTTCCATATCCTCTCCCCATACCTTGACCACCTTTCCTATTGGATGTGTAAGCCCCATGTTTTCAATGGCCGCTTCATTAAAGATGATCTTTGTTTTTTCGGCGCCGTAGTCCTGTGAAAAGGATCGGCCTTCCTTCAGTTCAATACCCAGTGTTTCAATAAATCCGTATCCACCGGCCAGGTCCGTAAACTGGATATTGGCTTCCGGGTTCTTCCCTTCCCATTTCACATCTGAAGTACCGCCATCGCGTCCTGCAGCAATATTGTGCCTGAAATGCGCTGCCTGTACTACACCCGGCACTCCCTTCACGACCTGCAAAAAGCTTTCTGCCGCCTGTTCCTTTATGCCCCCTTCCTTATAATCCTCCTTATTGACTGATGCAGCGTCTTTACGCCCAAAGTAGATGACATGATCCCGCACATAACCCAGGTTCTTCGTTTGCACCAGTTCGATCTGCTTATAGACCACCAGTACCGATACAATTAAAATAACCGATATGGCAAACTGAAAAATAACGAGTCCTTTTCTGGCCCATAATTCTCCTATAGAAGTTTTGACATTTCCCTTGAAGATCTTCACGGGTTTAAAACCCGATATATACAGGGCCGGGTAGCTGCCTGCCAATAGTCCCGTAACCAGGGTGATGACCAGGATACCAACCAACAGTTGAGCATCAAAGCCCAGCCGCAACTGCTTACCCGTGATCTCATTAAACCAGGGCAATAAAAAGATCACCGGCAGTATCGCAAGCAACAGCGACAGAAAAGTGATCACCAACGATTCTCCAATGTATTGCATCACCAGTGAGGTCCTGGCCGCTCCCATCACTTTTTTAACCCCCACCTCTTTCAAACGGGTAACCGCTTTGGCCGTAGACAGATTCATGAAATTGATACAGGCAATGACCAATATAAACAAGGCAATGATCGAAAACAGTCGTACATAGGAAATCCTGCCACCTGCAGGGGCACCATTTTCATATTGCCCATACAAATACTTTTGCGAGTACCCTTGAATAAACAAGGTTTCTTTGGCCCCTTTATCTTTCAGGTAATTGGTGAGCTTGCTGTTAAACCTTTCAACGTCGGTCCCTTTTTTCAAAACAATATATGTGGCAGGTCCACCATTTTTCCAGCTTCTTAATTTGGCATTTTTATCCAGGAAGGCCTGATAGCTGAACAATACATCAAATTGCATGGAAGAATTGGCAGGCAATTTTTTAAACACACCTGCTACCCGGTAGGAACCACTTAACTGAAGGCGGTTCCACTCCAGCGTTTTTCCCATTATATTATCCGTAGTATGGAATAACTTAAGCGCCAGCTCGTCTGAGATCACAATCCCATCCCTTTCTGCCAGCACCAGGTCTTTATTTCCCTGTAGTAGTTGAAAGGAGAAAATATTTAAAAAGTCTTTGTCTACACATAGGTCCTGCGCCTCTACCCGGTTATCGCCCACTAAAAAGATACCTTTCTTATTTTCCCGCTGTGGCGATACTGTGGAACTCGCATATTCTACTTCTGGCATATCATGCGCCAGCGCCTCTGCCAAAATACCCGGCGTATCCTCCATCGTCAAAACACCGGCAGGCGTCGTTGCATTCTTCATCACCTGGAACAGCCGGCTATCTTTTTCATGGAATTTATCAACATGCAGCTCATCATTTACCCATAAATAGATCATGATGGCGCTGAACAACCCCGCTGACAAACCCAGGAGGTTGATGATAAACGAACTTTTATAGCGTTTAAAGTTCCGGAAGGCTAATAGCAGCGTGTGTTTGAACATAAGGTGATATAGTAAGTTAAACATCAATTGCCCGGCACATAAAACTTTCTTAACCCATACCCAGCAATTACTTCCTGTAGCACTTGCGAAGTCCCTTCAATGATTTCCAGCACTTTAGCTTCTCTAAATAACCGCTCCGCCGCATATCCGTTATGACACCCATTGCCCCCATGCACCTGTACCGCATCCATGGCCACCTGGTTGGCAACCTTCGAGCTGCAATACTTCGCAATCGTCGTTTCCATCAGTGCATCGGGGTCTTTGTCTTTACGCAATTGCCCCGCCCGCATACACAAGGCCCGCGCCGAGGCCACCTTCATCACCGCATCCCCGATCATCCCCTGTATCAATTGAAAATGATGGATCGCTTTACCAAACTGCTTCCGGCGGCGCGCATAACCCACCATCTCTTCCAATGCCTCCTGCGCAATCGCCAATCCCCCCCAGGCAATACTGTACCGGCCAAAATCCAGTGCCGTATTCACAATGAATGCAAACCCGGCTCCTTCCTTACCCAGCATATTCTCCCGGGGTACCCGTACATTACAAAAGTCAATCTCCGCCACATGGGCTGCACGACTGGCCAAAAGTCCTCTAATGGGTTTGGTCTCAACACCTTCACTATTCCGGTCCACCAAAAAAGCCGAGACCTGCCCCTCATTTGAGGCAATGACGAGAAACATATCCGCAATGTTGCTTAAGGTGATCCACTTTTTTTTACCATTCAATATATAACAGTCACCCGCTTCCTTATAACTGGTTTGCACACTCCTGGCATCCGTGCCTGTTTCAGGCTCCGAAAGCGCAAACGAAGCCAGCAAACCGCCACTCGCCATACCAGGAAGATACCTGGCCTTTTGCTCCTCTGTTCCCCAGCGCAGGATCGTTTCTCCTACCAGCGAACTATGCACCGTTATCATCGCCCGCGTGGAAGCACAGGCCTTGCCAATCACTTCCGTAAAAAGACCATAATAAACGGGGTCCAATTCCAACCCGCCATATATCCTGGGCAGGCAGGCTCCCAGGTATCCGCGTGCGGCCATTTTATCAATCAGGCTACGGGGTATTCCCTCCTGCGTTTCAAACTCACTGGCATAGGGTCTGATCTCCCGGTTGGCAAACTCCCGGGCTTCCTCTATGACCTGTTGTTGAATAACATCCTGTACCATACGCCAAATACTATTCAGTGGCCTGATTCACCGCCGTTTTCGATTCAATTAATCCCACAATATTGTTCACCGAACTAAAGTTCTTGATATCCATTTCTTCATTGGCTACCTTGATGCCAAATACTTCTTCTACATAATTGAGCAATTTCATCGCAAACAGCGAATTGACATACCCCAGCTGAAATATATTATCCCCATCACTAAATTCCGCATCCTCATCAAATACCAGCAGGTTGTCCATAATAAATTGCCTTACTTTTTCTTTATGTCCCATATCATTTTATTTAGGGTTCCATGTCACCCTGTTAACTTGTAAACTTTCAACCAATCACCCTATCAACTCCCTCGCTCACCTTTATATACGGCGGAAACCCCTGCACCACACTGAGGTCATTTTCAAACACAATATTTCCTGCCCCATCATTTTCTATCTCTTTAAAATTCGCAAACCTGTAAGTAACATACATTATCTTATTCCGGTCTGTTTGCCGGAACAAAGCCTGGAGCTTTTTGCCTTCCTGGCTGGCCTGCTGCATAATATAGGTCAACAATACCGACCCTACACTCCTCGACAATACCCTGCACGACATCAACAACAAATGCACGCACCAGTGTGTAGCAGTTATTTCTACCAGCGCCAGCCCGATCTTACCATACGAGCCATATTTATCTGTCAGCTCACATACATAGAGCCTATGATTGTCCGACTGCATAAAACCATACAACTCTTCATAACTATACGTGCGCCCCGTGGCATTCAGCTGGTTCGTGCGCACCGTTAGCTCTTCGGCACGCGCCAGGTCTTCCTCCTTTGCCTCCGCAATGAGAAATTCCATATCAAGCGTCGCTAAAAAGGCTTCCTTGGGTCCCTGGTACGTTTCCTCTTCCTGGTTGCGCTGCATATCTTCCAGGTACATCAGTCGCCGCCTTTTTGAATCACTGGTTATAAACCGCGGATTAAATCGCTCATGCGTCAACAATTCCTGGTATTGTAGGGCGTCGAATGTTTCCACTGCCGGATGCCCATCTCCTACTTCATCGCGTTCAAAGCGTTGATCATCTATGAACACGATCGTATCCATACCTATGTTCAGTTTTTCACAGATCCTTCCAACGGATATGGATTTCGCATTCCAGTGGATCTCCGGGTACAGGAAATACGATCCCAGCCCAAACGCTTCCAGCCTGGCCATCGCATCCGCATAATTGTTCTTACTCGCAATCGAATGCAGAATGCCACGTCCATCCAACTCAATAATAATTTCTTTGATCTGCGGTTTCAGTTGCACCTCCCCCGGCTCCGTCAACACCCCATCCCACAACGTATTGTCCAGGTCCCATACTACGCATTTCACTTCTTTTTGATGAATACCCATATACCTGTCACCTTTGTTATTGATTGTATTTATAAAAACCTTCTCCTGATTTTTTACCCAGCAAGCCGGCTTCCACCATTTTTCTCAACAGCGGGCAGCAACGGAACTTGGAGTCCTGGTAATTGCTATACAATATTTCCAGCGACTGCACTACTGTATCCAACCCGATCAGATCAGCCGTTTCCAATGGTCCCATGGCATGACCATATCCTTTTTTAAAGATCAGGTCCACTTCCCGTGCAGCAGCCACCTGGTCCTGCACCAGGAAAGCAGCTTCATTCATAAATAAATGCGATAGCCTGTTGGCCACAAACCCGGGATAATCGTTTACGACTACCGCTATTTTCTTCAACGATTTCAAAAACCCTTTGGCACGTACGATCGTTTCCGCCGAAGTATGATGGCCTTTCACTACTTCTACCATTTCTTTCAAAGGCACCGGGTTCATAAAGTGCATACCCACCACCTGTTGCGGCACAGGCAGCAACGAAGCGATCTTCGTAATGGAGATACAACTGGTATTTACACAATACATCACCTCCCTTCCACAAACCTGCGCCAGCTCCCCATAAACCGGTGCTTTAATCCCCCATTCTTCCGGAACATTTTCGATAACAATATCAACATTGTCAAACAACTGGTAATCACATTGAAAATGGATCTTACCCAGCACATCTTCCACTGTCAACCCTTGCAAGTCAGGCCGCATCATTTGCACCATCCGGATATCCTTGACAATGCGGGCCTTGCTTTTTTCAAGCACTCCCGTATTGATATCCTTCAATAATACCTGATAGCCATAACTGGCCAGGTGCAGTGCCACACCACTGCCCATTACACCAGCGCCAATAACTCCTATTGTACCCATCTTATTCAAATAGCATTGTAAGGTCTCCTTCATCCAGCTGAACCGTGTCAAAATCAGCCGGTACAAAATGAATCCCTTCCCCTGATTCCAGATAAGCCAAAATCAGGTCCAGGTTATGTAAGAATTGATCTTTCAACTTTGTGATCGTACGCTCATGATGCAGTTTTCCATTATAATCCATCGTAACCAACAACTCGCCCTGCATGATCATTATATTCACTTCCAGGGCCGCTGTTATTTCATTACAACTATCAGTCTCCTGCCCATGTAATGAACCATCGTAACTAAAAAGGTCATTATTTAATTCCCGGCCAAATTGGCCCAGGTAATTGAACCGGATGGGTGTCCGGACGGGTTTTCCAACCGCCCCACCGTCTTTAAATAAGCCATATCCAATCCCCTGGCCAGGCACATTCCGGCATTCTTGTTTGATGGCTTGTAGCAGGTCGCCAATGCCCCGGGCTTTTATTTCCAACTTTAGCGGATGTATGACTGTAAACCAGCCAATGGTGCGCGACACATCCATCCCTTCCAAATGCCGCCCATGGTTCTCTAATTCTATCATGATGGTATCGCGCCCTGTCCATTCTTTCAACGTCATACCAAGCGCTGTTAGCAATACCACCTGCACATCCAGCTTATAAGACTGGTAGCTTTTCTTTAATAAAATATCCATTTTATCTCCCACCACTACGCCCCTTACCTGCTGCAGGTTAACCGCTTTCCAGTCCTCCGTTTCCATATCCTGCGGGATCGTAAAATGAGGATCAACTATACCATTCCAATAAGTCTTTTCAAGTCCAGCCTTCCCACCCATACCATAAGTGGCCAGCTGCCTGCTCCAGTCTGTCAACCCCGCCGTTTTGGGTGGCAGCTTCACCTCCGCTCCTTTTTCCATTGACCGGTAAACCGAATACAAGTCTTCCAGTAAGATCCTCCACGACACGCCATCCATCACCAGGTGATGGGCCGTAATGAACAATAAAGTGGATCCATCCCCCGTGCGCACCAACACGGCCTTTAACAGCAAACCTGTTGTAATATCAAATCCCTTTTTCAAACCGGCCAATGAATAACTTTCACCAGCAGCCACTTCTTCTACAATAAAATCTTTATCTATAAGCGTATTATTAAAATTCAGTACCCCTTGCCCCTCATCATAGTTCAGGCGTAAACCATCATGATGCTTTATCAATTGTGCAAAAGCTTGTTCAATCAGCTCATTATTAAGCGCCCGTTCAAGCCGCAGTAATACCGACTGGTTGTAATAACTCCGGTTTCCATGATCAAAACCGAAGAACCATTGATGGATGGGAAATAATGCCAGCCTGCCTGCGGCAAGGCCTTGTTCATATCCATTACTGCTATCAACAGTAAAATGGGCATGAGTACTTATCTGTTCAATTGTATGATAGGTCAGTATATCCTTAACAGCCAGCACTATACCTGCCTGCCGTAATTTTGAACTGACCTGCACTGCCTTGATGGAATCGCCCCCCAGTTCAAAAAAATTATCCGTCACTCCTATCCCTTTAAGATCCAATACCTCTTCCCATACTTTCACCAATAGCTCCATTGTCTTATTGGCAGTCAACCCAATAACCTTGTCGCCGGCAATCTCCGTTACATCCGGCAGCCCCTGGAGGTCCACCTTACCATTTTTTGTAAGCGGTATCGCTACCAGCCATACCAGGTTCAGGGGAATCATATAGTAGGGCAACCTGCCTGCCAGGTATTGCTTCAATGTGGCAGCGTCCAATCCCTCCTTCCCCGTATAATAACCATATAATCTTTTCTGTTCCTGTTCGTTCGTTTTTACCACCACCAATGCTTCCTCAATACCCGGATGTTCCAGCAAATGATGTTCGATCTCTGCCAGCTCTATCCGGTAGCCACTGATCTTTACCTGTTGATCGGCCCGGCCTATATAGACAAGTACACCCGATGCCAGGCGACAGGCCCTATCACCCGTTTTGTATAATTGCTGCCCCTTCACAAAGGGATCACCAATAAATCGTTCTTGCGTCAACTCTTTCCTCAACCAATAGCCCCGGGCAACACCTGCTCCGCCAATGTACAATTCACCCACCACCCCTGCCGACACCGGTTGTAGCCATTTGTCCAATACATAGATACGTGTGTTAGCTGCAGGTACACCAATGGGTACCATGGCCAGTTCACTGCCTGGCTCAAACCGGTGGATCATACAGCCCACTGTGGCCTCCGTAGGGCCATATTCATTGTAGATAACTGCCTTTCCGCCCAGCTTGTCATAAACCCTTTGTGCCAACCGTGTTTCCAGTTGCTCCCCACCGGCAATGATGCCTTTTATCATGCTCCCCTTTGTAGTTTCCAGCCTTTTACTGCTACCCAGGATCGATAAATGGGAAGGTGTGAGTTTGATGATATCAACCTTATTTTCAGCCAGCACCTTTTCCAAAGCCATCATCTGACCATCATCTTCATAAATAACAATTCGCCCGCCCGTTATTAAAGGAGTAAAAAGAGACGTCACCGTCAGGTCAAAGGAGATCGAAGTAAACAGCGGAAAATCCGCAGCGGCATTACCGCAATACACTTCCGCAGCCCAGCTGATATAATTCATCAATGATCCATGCTCCACCATCACCCCTTTGGGTTGCCCTGTGGTGCCCGAAGTATAAATAATATAGGCAAGATCAGTTGTCTTGTTCACCACCTCCGTTGATCGCTGTTTACCAACAGCAGCCAATGGTTTATCCGTATATACCACAAAGAAAGCCGCATCAGTAGTAAGCGCCTCAGCTACCCGCATACCTTGCTCCGAATCCGTGATCACCACCCGGCATCCACTGTCCTTAACAATATACTGCACCCGTTCATCGGGCAGCTCCGTATCAATAGGCAAATAACAACCTCCCGCTTTCATCACCGCCAGGATCGCAATCAACAGCTCCGGCGATTTCCGAAGCAGGATGCCGCCTGCAACACCGGGCCCCATCCCCTTTTCCCGCAATACCCCGGCCAATGCAATAGCACGTTCATTCAGCTTGCCATAACTCATCGTACTTCCCTCCCACTCGATGGCCACCGCATCCGGTTGCTGCGCTACACGCTCTTCAAACAATTGCAGCACCGTTTTTTCAGCTTCATACAAACGGCCTGTATTGTTAAACCCGTTCACATAGGCCGTATACTCCGCATCCGTCAGTAAGCTCAATGCCGATAATTTATTGTCGGGATATAGTATCACCTGCTGCACCAGTTGCTCAAAGTGCCGCATCAGTCCCTCCATCCTTTCTTTACTGAACAAGCCTGTACAATATTCAATACCATAGGCCAGCGAACCTTTTTCCTCGAATATTTCCAGCGAAACATCAAACTTGGAGAAACCCGGATCAAAAAAGTGTCGTTGAAAAGAAATACCAGCATCCTCCACCACAGGCCAGCCCATATTCTGGTATATAAACATCGTATCAAATACAGCGTTCCTGCTGATGTCCCGTTTTCCACCCACCTGTCCTGCCAGCCTTTCAAAAGGATAGCCCTGATACTGCTGTGCTTCTCCCAATTGAGCCTTCACCCGCCCTAATAGTTCAGTGAAGGATAGTTCCCCTTCGATCCTGGTGCGGATGGCCAGGTTATTCACAAACATGCCCAACAGGTATTGCGTATCCGGATGTAAACGCCCTGCAACTGGTATACCCGTAACCAGTTCCTCCTGGCCCGTATATTTCGAAAGCAGCACCTTATATACCGTGAGCATCAATACAAATAGCGTACAATCATTGGCAGTAGCCAGCATTCTCAACCTCCTCGTGGTTTCCTCATCCAATATCCCACCCAACTTGCATCCTGCCGTATTAAAAATTACCGGGCGCCCATAGTCGGTCACCAGGTCCAGCACCGGCAACTCCCCTTTCAATTGCTCCAACCAATAACTTTCAGCAGCTGTACCTTGCCAGGCCATCTCCACCTCATTTTCATAACACCCATAATCCTTGAATTGGATTGGTAGATCCGGTAAAGCCTGCCCGCTGTATAACAACAACAACTCTTTGATAAAATGATATAGCGACATCCCATCCGATATGATATGATGGATATCGATAAACAAGACCTGCTTCCCGGTTGCCGTAACCAATAAGGCAACCCGCAACAAAGGCCCCTTGTCCAGCCTGAACGGCTGCACCAGTTCCTTCAACCTCCCATCCAGCGCTGCATCCGTACATTCAATGCAGTGAAGCGAAAACACATCCTCCTCCCGTATCCTGAAAGCAGGTTCACCATCCGGATGAAAGCACATCCGCAACCCGTCATGCCGCATCACCAACGCCTGTATACAAGCTTCCAACTTCACAGCATCTACCACCCCGTTCACCACAAGTGCCACCGGTATATTATAAGCAATTGACCCAGCGTCGGCCTGCCATTGATAATACAATCTTTTTTGTGCGGAAGTAGCAGGATAGTACACCCGGTTTGCAGCAACCGGTATGGGTAAATAGGTTTGCTTCGGGGCTTCCCCTATTTTAACAGCCAACTCCCTGATGGTTGCATGGGTATACAAGGTTTCAAGACCAGGGCTCACCCCAAATTCCTTCAACAACAACATGCCCAGCTCTGCTGCTTTCAGCGAATTGCCACCTGCTTCAAAAAAACGCGTAGTAACATCTATACCACTGGTATTGAGCACCCGCTTCCATATTGCCAACAACTTTTCTTCTGTTTCATTAGCCGGCTTAGCCCCTGCTTCTTCCAATTGCTGCTGTAGGGCTTGTATCGCCTTTTCTTCTGCCTCAAATACCCCACTCCTGTACAACTCCAGCAACTTGAACCGTTGTAATTTCCCACTTGTCGTTCTTGGTATGTCTTTTACAGGCAAAAGCCTGTCCAGCTCAATCCCAACATGCCGGTTCACAACTGCCTGTACTTCCTTCGCCAGCAAAACAAATTCTTCCAGGCTCCCGCGGTAAAAAATAAAACCTACCGTCTCTTCTTTTTGGCGGCCTTCGTCGAAAAACCCGGCTACCGCAATCTTATTCAATTCAATACCTGCTACCGTCTCCGCTACCCGTTCTATATCATGTGGATAATAATTCTGTCCGTTTAAAAAGATGATATCCTTCGCACGGCCCGTTATATATAAAGCTCCTTCCTTGATAAATCCAAGGTCGCCGGTTCTTAACCAGCCATCAGCCGTCAACACCTTTTCCGTCTCCTCCCTATTATTATAATAACCGCCCGTAACATTGCCCCCCTTTATCTGCACATGCCCTACCACCCTTTCATCAACGACCTCATTACTATTGTCCGTGATCCTTAAGGCACAATGCCTGATGGCCCTGCCCACATTCACGAAACTAACCCCGTTGTTGCCGCCCGGCTCCTCTCCGATCGTATTACCCACATTTAGCTTGCGCCTGTCCACAGTAACCGGTATAAGCTCATCTTCCATACCCGACATGGACACGGCCACACTCGCCTCTGCCAACCCATATACCGGGCACATCGCGCGACGTTGTAAACCATACCCTTCCAACTGGTCCAAAAACTCCTGGCACACCTGCTCAGCTATTGGTTCAGCTCCATTGTAAATAACCCGCACCTCCGAAAGGTCCCAATCATAACAGACGGCAGCATCACAGTGCTTCGAAAAATATTTATACCCGAAGTTGGGCGACGACAGAATGCTGATTTTATGCTCACTTGCCTTGTCCATCCACAATGCCGGTGTACGGATAAACAAACTGGTAGGCATCAGGTATTGATTCATGTTGCTGAACAAGGGACTCAAATGAAAACCGATCAATCCCATATCATGCGTCAATGGCATCCAGCTCAACGTACGATCCGCAACCGAATAGCGGGCGCCCCGCCCAATACCTTCCATATTGGCCACCAGGTTACCATGCGTCAGCACCACCCCTTTGGGCGATCCTGTGGACCCCGATGAAAATTGTATAAATGCTATTGTATCTTCTCTTACATCATAAATATTCCCTGCTCCTTCTGCAGCAAGCAGCGCTTCTTCCAGAACCAACCGCTTTTTAAGCATATCATAGCCTCTCTCCAATCCCTTCTCTTTCACATACACTTCCAGCTTATCCATTTGTGTTGCCGAACTCACCAGGTAAGGTTCATTCAGTACTTCCCACACATTGAACAATTTTTGCCTGTGCTCATCATTGCGTCCAATCGATAAAGGGACTGGAATAATCCCCCCCAGGATACAAGCCCAGAAAATAACTACAAATGATTGGTTATCCTCTACCTGGAAAACCAATTCATTACCTGGGTTCAGTCCCCTGCTTTGCAGGAACGACAATCCCCTCAGTGCAGCCTCGTACAATCCTGTATACGAAAGAAACACCTCCTGCTCACTCCCTTCTATAAAAGTGATACCGGCAGTTCCCGTTTCCCTCCTGGATCGCAATACATCAATAAGGTTAGTGCATGCCATGCTCATGAGCTATAATTAATGGAAATGCCGAAGTAGTTAATTTCGTTCTTAATTCCTGCACAAACTGCCCCTTGGCTTGAATACCCAGTTCATCAACAATACCTTGCATACTGGTTTGCCCATCTACACGTTCCAGTACTGCTGCCAGGATACCATCTTTAGCGACACGTGCAGCTACACTAAGCCCTTTATCGCTGAGGCCGTATTTCCCTTCACCGTTCAGTATATACCTACCCATTGGAAAATTGGCCTTCCCAAAAGTCGTTGCCAAAAAACCCTCATTGATCTCCCGCTCCGTTTTTCTTGTATACAATGCATCCTTTCGCTGAAAATAAAACCACAACATGGGCGAATCCTTGTACAACAATAAATTCGTGATCTGCCAGCGCCGCTCATCCGGCAATTGGTCATACCGTTCCTGCAATTGCTCATTCCCCAGGTCCATATTCCAGTTGACCAAACCCTTATTCACATCAAATTGATTGGGACAATAGGCCAGGTAGTCCAGGTTACAGGCCCCCGCCATTTTCCCCAACGATTCAATTGTATAACTATATTCTACCGGTTGCAACAAGCTATCCGCAATAGCCGCTTCAGGAATATTTTTGAACGACTTCAAAAATTGCCCCATTTCATTTTCCTGCCCATAATCATTCAACAATCCCAACAACAACGAAAGCTCCAGCTCCATATTAAACGACTCCTGCGAATCATAAAATGTCCTGATCGCCTTCTGACAGCTTGTAGTCAGAAGCCGGTGATAATAATTATAGACCATCAACTCCAGGACGCCATTCTTTTTCAAAGCCATGCCAATCCGGTTCAATGTGCCAGCCGGTTCTGCATTGTGGTGGATCACCCCTGTGCAAATGATGTAATCAAACTCATGGATATAATCCACCTCATTCAGGCTTTTTTCTTCCAGGCGCAGGTTCCTGATCCCCATCTGCTCGGCATTCTTTTTACATACCTGCAACGAAACCGTAGAGATATCCGTTCCCAGCACCTCTGCCTGCGGAAATTTTAATGCTGTAAAAAGCGCCTGGTTCGTTCCACAACCCGCTACCCATATCCGCGCATTCGCCTCTATACGCTGATGATCCCAATAACCGAGGTCCTGGTTTAAAAAACGGGTCCCAACACCGGCAGGATAAACAGGGAATACCGAAGCCTGCCAGGGATAATTATACCGGCCATAGAACTTCCGGTTGATCTGATCCACCCCTGTATCCGATTGAGCCAGTGTTAAATTAAACAGGTCATTCATCGTACATCAATTTAAAAGCCATTTGTGATCAGCCAGCAATCAGTTGGTGCAGCATTTTCAAATGCTCACCCGCAATAAATTGCAGCATGCTGCTTCTGAACAACAACGTATTGTAGATCCAATTAAAATGAATACTGCTTTTGTGGAACACCACCACCACCTCCAGTGGAAAATAAGTATTGATAGGTGTTTTGATCAGTTTATTATGACTGCTATCCCCCTCATTGAGTTCGTCCGTGAGTATATTAACACACAAGTGGCAATTGGCTGTCAGCGGCACCTCCTGTAGTAAAAGCGGATTATAAACAGGATGATCCAACCCATCCAGAAAATCTTTCCGCACCATCTCAACAAGGTGCGCCATCCCCTTTATTGCTGGTTCCCTGATATAAGAATAGACTGCGCAGGTAAAATTCCCAACAATCTCCCTGCTCATAATATCAAACCGGCCATTGAGCCGCGATATGATCAGCGTTTCATGCGTTTGGTACAACCGCCGCATCAGCAGCAGGAAAACCGATAGAATAATGATCGAAGGCGTTGTTTTGTATTTGGCGGCTGCCCCGTTTACTTTTTCAATGATCCCTTCCTTGATAAAAGAAGAAAAGGTATGACCATATCCCGTCTGCAGCATCCTGCTTATGTCTATCCAGCCGGAACCAATCTTCTGCTTATAAGTATTCCTTATCCCCTTACTATTTACAGCAGCATTGTAACTGGCATACAATCTATCCACCTCTATTCCTTCAGGCAGGTCTTCCAGCTTTTTCTGCCAGTACCTTTTCGTCATGCCTTCATTATTTAGCGTCAGGTGCCGCGTGGCATAACCACTCAATTGCAACCCAGCTTCCTCCTTACCTGCCATGCCGCCCGATTCGTAGATCGCAAACAACTCATCACTGATCAATTTGATCGACCAGGCATCCGATATAATATGGTGGATGCTGATCTCCAGAAAATAACCTTGCCCCATCACTTCATAAAGCACCCCCTTAAACAAGGGCCCTTCCTCCAGGTTGCCAAGCGTTTTTTCTATGCGCCTGTTGATCCCCCTTCTTTTATGATCAAAATGCTGGCGCGTTTTACAAACCGTATGCAGCAACCCATATTCCCTTTCCCTATACCCAACTACCACCTGCATCACTCCAGCGCCTGTTGCAGTAAAAACCGTTCGTAAGCTTTCATGTTTCCGCACAAGCTCCTCAAATGCCCGCCTCGCCATCACCACATCCACCTCTCCCAGCCTGATTGCAAACCGTATGATGTTCGGGGCCCCATTTTTACCTCCCTTATTGCTATGCGAAAACCAATTGGACAATTGTTTTCCAAAAGCAGGGTACATATTGTTCGCAGCAGCCATATTCCTCCTTAATTACCCGATGTTCCCAACACAACACGTTGCCCCGATTTACTGTTCCTTATTTCTTTCATTACTTTCTGTACAAACAACTCCATGTTAAAATATTTACCACTCAACGCCCGCCAATGCATCCTATCCTTTCCCAGGGCCTCCTTGATTTCCTCGTGGATACTTTGTACCCTTACTTGTTCGCCAAACCCCGTTAAGTTCCGGATCATCAGGTGCGGTATATTTTCCTCCCGCACCAAACCGGCATACCCCAGTCCGGCACAAAATGCCGGAATACCACTGGCGCAGGCTTCCATCACCCCGCGGGCTGAGGAGATCACCACATCAAAACCGGGTAGAAACGTTTGTATCGAATTACAGGGTATATGATTCACCACCGTGATCAAATGCCCATAAGTATTGCAGATCTCCCAAAACAAATCACCATCACCCAACAGCGTAATACTATAAGCCTCCTTGCGCGTAAGCAATTCATCCAGCACCGAGATCAGCGTAGCCCTTTTTTGCAGCGTAAGCCGCGTAAACAGCAACACTTTGATCTGATCCCCTTTCCGCATCATACTTCCAGCCCCCCCTTTAAAAGAAAAACGGTCCATATCCACCCCTTGCTGGCAAAGCAGCAACTTGTCCTTATTAATATAGGTAGACTGAAACCGTACTGCCGTATCCGTCATACAAAGTATCTTATGACAAATAGCCGGCAACCGCCTGTTGATCTGCTCACCAGCATCATGTACAAAATAAAAAAGCAGGGCACCTGCAGAAATCAGCTCTATCGCTTCATCACTCAGTTTATCGAGGATCACCGCATCCGCCTCTTCCAATTGATGGATCCCCGTCGACAACTCCGTGATCCTGCAAAACTCCTGCAGGTATTCGTACAGCGGAAAACTCTCTTTGTCTTCGATCAGTAATTCTATCGAACACCCATGCCGTTTCACCGTAGCAATAAAGTCAATGATAAAACTATGTTGGCCGAATGTCTTATACCTCGTATGACTTTGGAAATTACCATTGTATAAAGGGTTGTTCCTCGATGTCAGGCAATACTTTAATCTCATCTCCATAGCAACTTGTTGATCAGTTGCACTACCTGCGCACCTGCATCATGAATAAAAAAATGCCCGCCATTAAAATAATGTAGGTGGAATCCCCGCTTCGTATGAAGCTTCCATTCCTCACATTGCGCCGCTGTCAGGTCATCCGTAATACCCGAAAAAACAGTCAATGCACAATCCAGTGGCTCAATATTCCCCCCGGACAGTATTGTTTCAGTGATCCGGAAATCATTCTTCAACATGGGCATAAAAAGCTCCAGCAGTTCGGGATGATGAAAAAAGTCCGGCGGTGTTCCCCCCAACTCTACCACCTCCTTCTTAAACCCCTCATTATCCATTAAATGATACATCTTTTCATCAGCCCTTTTAATATGCGGAGCCCCACGTCCTGATAAAAAAATGTGTAGAGGCAAGCCAAACCCCATTGCCCCAATCTTTTGCGCCAGCTCATAAGCTATCAGCGCCCCCATGCTATGCCCATACAAAGCATAGCTCCCATGCCCGATGGTTGGTTTGATGATCGCAAAAACATCCTCCACAGCTTCGCCTATATTATCATACAATCCTTCATGAATACGCTTACCCCGCCCGGCCAGCTCAATAGGCACCAGCTGAATACCGGGGCGCAGGTATTGCTTCCATTGATTGTACATCATGGCCGACCCGCCCGCATAAGGCAGGCAAAAAAGCTTTATTACCTCCATTACCCAATCACCCTTAAAAAGCCTTTGTTAATGATTAGTTATCGTAATACCCGGGATATTCCCCCTCTTCATCCACCAGCGGTTTATAAAGCAGCGTCCAGCTTCCTGCCACACGCTCCATAGCTGCCTGCGTAGCATCAGCCATCAACTCATACTGTACCATTTGTATCCAGCCACCCTGCATGAATTTCTTCAAACCACTATCCCCTGCATCTTCAAATAAGGTCCGTACAGCTTGCCGCAGGTTTTCAGTTTCACCTACATACCGACAGTTAACCCCTTCCCCACCCACCATGCCAAAAACACCAAATACGGCTTTTTCAGCAGGCAACTCCTCCAGGTTATCCTTTCCTGTAAGGTTGAAACTACCGTGGTAAACCACCATTCTTTTTACCCCAGTTGTCGTTTCCATAATATCAAAGCTTGTTTAAATTCAACTATATAGCTACCAGGTGCTCCGACGAAAGCGTCAATAAAATATGCCGCTTCAATAACTCTACACGTACCAGTATCTTCTGCTTCCCGTTAAACTGGATCACCTCACACGAAAGCCCCGTTAAGGCCCCTTTATTGATCACCAGCGCTCGCCCGGGTTGAAAATTACCGTCACTCAACTCAAGCTCCCTGTGCTGATTCACGACTAATTTTATATTGTTGATCACCTCCTCATGCACCCGCGCAATCTCTTTGCCCGTTTTCAAATAATACAATACCCCTTCCATGTCCTTACCCTGGTAATAGTTTTGCATATCCTTCAGGTACACAAACAAATAAGAAGGGAAAAGCGGCTCATCAATACATTTCTTACGGTCACTCCAGGATTTGATCTTTTTCGCCGTAGGCAAAAAATTATAGATCCCCGTTTCCGATAACTTACCCGCTACCTTTTTTTCGTGACGCGGTTTCGTACAAACCACATACCAGCCTTCTTTAAAACTATACATAGGTTATCTGTTAAGCAGAAGCACTTATCAATAACTGCCTGCACCGGACTGGTGTCCAAGCTAAAAGCTATTGCATTCAGGAGAAAATAGAGCTACCGCTAGGGCAAGCCACAAGGCACACCAACAAGTACAGGATCTCCCGCTCACCCTGGCAGGTAAGCGTAAAAACTTAACAATAAAAAAATAGTAAGAGGTGAAAACAGTCCAGTAGCATTGCCCACAAGATCTATTATCAACTGGAATCCCCCATCCAAAGGAGTGAATCAAGGCATGATGGCTTCCTCATTGCGCTTAATTCGGCATTAAAAATAAATCCAAATACAATAGCAGGAATTAGAAATAATACGAAAATTCGATGCGGGTTTTACTAAAAAAAATATAGCATACTTACTAAATAGGGTAACCGGATATAAATATTTTTAGCTATCTTTAATTGTAACGATCACGCAGCAAGTGCATTAAACTTTATCTTATGCCTAACGGTATCAACCTCGCCATTATTGACGACCATACTCTATTTAGGACTGCCCTCACCAATTACCTTTCGCAGCAATCCAATCTTCAAATTATAGCCCATGCGCCCGGCATCCTCGAACTGCTCAAAGAACTGAAAAAAGTCTCTGTCGACATTTTACTCATGGACGCCTTTTTGCCCGATATCAACGGTCAGGATGCTTTGCGCATCATCCGCAGCCAATACCCCGATATTAAAGTCATCATATTATCCATGAGTACCAGCCTCCAATTGATCAACGATTTTATCGACATCGGCATCCATGCCTACATCTCCAAAGCCGATGAACCTGAAAACCTGCTCCAGGCAATCTACTCCGTATCCGAGAACAGGCTCTACCGGAACAAACTGTTTACAGAAGCTCTGTACCTCCACCGCCAGGAAACCGTAAAAAATGGCTTTTCCAAAAACCATATCTCCTTTGACGAAAGACAAAAAAGGATCCTTCAGTTACTGTGGGAAGAAAAAAGCAACAAAGACATTGCCAACGAACTTTTCCTAAGCGTTCGATCCATTGAAAAAATAAGACAGGACATGAAAGAAAAACTGGAAGTCAAATCAACCATCGGGCTCCTCAAGTTTGCCCTCTCCCATGATATCATTAAGGTCCTTAAAGTACCCGCAGATGTCAACAAGTATTGACCCGGCCTTTCGGAATATTCAATAACCCCTCCCCAGACTCCCCAATCACCACTAGCCACTAACCATTTCTTTCCGAAAACTTTCGGGCCCACTCCCCACGCGCCATCTGGCAGGATGCCGCAGGATAGTAATAGCCCACAGCCCTTGTATATTCACCATCGCTTCTACTACTTTCAAAGTCAAATGCTTGCGATCAATGAAAAAATTGCTATCCCTCCTTGCTGCCATCCTGTTACTCAACACCATGGCAACAGCCCAGGTTCAGGTACAAAACCTCACCACCGAAAACCTGGTCAACCCCATTGGACTCGACATTCCCCAACCACACTTCAGCTGGCAACTCCTTGCCGCCAGGCGCAATGTCCTCCAAACAGCCTATGAATTAAAAGTAAGCACCGAGGCCAACTTTAAAGGCAAAAGCAGCTGGACCACTGGAAAGGTCAACTCAGATCAATCACTCCTCATTCCCTATAATGGAATTCCCTTGCTTTCCGGTCAACGGTATTACTGGCAGGTACGTGTTTGGGACAACCAGGGCAATGTTTCTCCCTGGAGCGCGCCCGCCTTTTGGCAAACAGCCTTCCTCCATCAGGCCGATTGGAAAGCCAGTTGGATCATACCAGGCTTTGAAGAAGATCCCCAACGGGCTTCCCCACTCTTCCGCAAAGCGTTCACCAATTCCAAAAAGATCAAAACAGCTACCGCTTACATAACTGCCCATGGCATGTATGAAGCACAGATCAACGGAAAAAGGGTTGGAGACGCCTACCTCACACCCGGCTGGACCAGCTACAACAAACGCCTCCAATACCAGGTGTATGATGTAACCGGGCTCCTCCAACAAGGCAACAACGCCATCGGTGTTACCCTCGGCAATGGTTGGTACCGCAGCTACCTTGCCTGGAGCACCAGCAGGGACCATTTCGGAAAAGACATTGCCCTCCTCCTTCAATTGAATATTACCTATACCGACGGCACTACCCAAACCATCATATCCGACGAAAGCTGGAAATCTTCCACCGGCTCCATCCGCTATTCCGAAATATACCATGGCGAAACCATCGATGCCCGACTAGAAAAAACCGGATGGGCCACTGCCGGATACAACGACAAGGATTGGAGCCCTGTAAAGGAGGCCAACTTTTCCAAATCCGTTTTGCTGGCCACCTACAATGAACCCGTCAAAAAACACGAAACCTTCAAACCCATTCGCATCTTTACAACTCCCAAAGGAGAACAGGTGATCGACTTCGGGCAAAACCTCGTTGGCTGGGTAACCATCAAAGTCAGCGGAAAGGCCGGCGATAAGATCACCACTTCTCATGCCGAAGTGTTGGACAAAGCAGGTAACTTTTACATCGATAACCTCCGGGCTGCTAAAGCCCAGAATATTTACCTCCTAAGTGGCAAAGGAGAAGAAACCTTCGAACCCCATTTCACCTGGCAAGGTTTCCGCTACCTAAAAATAGAAGGATACCCGGGTGAGTTAAAACCGGAAAACTTCACGGCCGTAGCCCTCTATTCCAGCATGAAACCCACCGGCAGCTTCACCTCATCACACCCACTCCTCAATCAACTACAACACAATATTGAATGGGGCCTCAAAGGCAATTTTCTAGATGTGCCCACCGATTGCCCTCAACGCGATGAACGCCTGGGGTGGACCGGCGACGCCCAGGCATTCTCCCGCACCGCCTCCTTTTTACAGGACGTTGGCAACTTCTTTGATAAGTGGATGAAAGATGTGGCCGCCGACCAGTTGCCCAATGGCAGCATCCCCCATGTCATTCCCAATGTGTTGGGCAACCAGGGAGGCAGCGCCGGATGGGCCGATGTGTCTACCATCATCCCCTGGAACATGTACCTGGCTTATGGCGACAGCCGTATACTCCAGCAACAATATCCGTCCATGAAAGCATGGGTTGATTACATGACCAGTCAAAGCACCGCCAACTTATGGAACAAGGGCGGCCATTTTGGCGACTGGCTTTTCTATAGCGTCAACGATGATCGTGATGGCCATTCAGCCATCACCGATAAATACCTCATAGCCCAATGTTTTTACGCCCATTCCACCCAACTCCTGGTCAACGCAGCCAACATATTGGGTAAAACCGATGATGCAGCCACCTATACAGCCCTGCTCAATCAAGTAAAGCAGGCATTCATCAACGAGTATACTACCCCCAATGGCGCTACCACCAGCAATACCCAAACCTCGTATGTATTGGCTTTACAGTTCGACATGCTGCCCGAAGCCCAACGCCAACAGGCCGCCGACAGACTGGTAAAAAATATTAAGCAGTACCGCAATCACCTCTCCACCGGCTTCCTTGGCACCCCTTATCTCTGCCATGTACTCAGCCGGTTTGGATACACGGATGTGGCCTATACCTTATTGTTGCAGGAAACTTATCCGTCCTGGTTATACCCCGTCAAAATGGGCGCCACTACCATCTGGGAACGTTGGGATGGTATGAAACCCGATAGCACTTTTCAAACACCCACCATGAACTCCTTCAACCATTATGCCTATGGTGCTATTGGCGACTGGATGTATCGTGTAATGGTCGGGATCGATACCGACGAAGACACCGTAGGTTATAAAAAGATTACCATCAAACCACATATCGGACAGAAGATCACCCAGGCAGCAGCAAGTTATCAAACACGATACGGCAAACTGGCGGCGGGCTGGAAAATAGAGAACAGTAAATTACTATTGGACATTGAGATCCCCGCCAACACAACCGCCACGATCTACATTCCTGCCACTGGAACAGAGATATTGGAAAATAACAGTCCATTGTCTACCGCATCAGGCTTGCAGGTAGTAGCTACTGAAAAGGAATATGTAGTGGTGAAAGCAGGCTCCGGAATTTACCGGTTCAGCTCGCCCTGGAAACCAAGCCGGTAACTGATGATATAAACATAATTAGCTTCGGGGGAGTGGTCCTTTTATGAAAAGAGCGCCTTGTGCCGCTCTCCCCAATCTCTTAATTGAAAGATAACAGGCAATAGTTCCTGGCCAATGGAGGTAAGTTCATATTCCACCCGTGCAGGTACTTCAGCATACACATACCGCAGGATCAATCCCCGCTCTTCCATCTTCCGCAGTTCTAAAGCCAACATGCGGTCGGTGATCGAAGGCATCGTCTTCTTAAGATCAGCATAACGTAATTTACCACCAGCCAAATAACAACAGATAGCGACCGTCCACTGCCCACTGATCAGGTTGGCAGCATATATTTCAGGGCAATCAGCCTCCAGCTTACGTTTGTTCTCGTCGTGCGTCGAACTTGGCTTTATTTTACTCATAATTACACGTTTGTTAGTACCTCACATTGGGTTGCCGATACCAGTTTCAAGGGCAACTTAAATAATTTTGCACAGAGATAAAAAATAAGATCGGATATGAAACAAACGCTCGTAATAGTAATACACCCCAACATGCAGGATTCTGTAGTGAACAAAAGATGGATCCAGGCACTCAGCAGCCAACCCGGTAAATACCTCATACATGACTTACATGCAGCCTATCCCACTGGCGAAATCGACATCCTGAAAGAGCAGGCATTGATAGAGCAACACGATACCATCATTTTCCAGTTTCCCTTTTATTGGTTCAATAGCCCTCCCCTGTTTAAAAAATGGCTGGATGAGGTACTCACCTATGGTTGGGCCTACGGTAGTAAAAGCGGGTACAAAATGAAGGACAAAAAAATTGCCCTGGCTATTTCGGCAGGTATTGAACAGGAAGAATACACTCCAGCAGGCAAATACAGGCACACCCTCCAGGAACTCACCGCCCCCTTTGAAATAACCTTCCAGTACATAAAAGCCGATTACAGACCCCTGTTTGCTTATTATGGCCTGGAACACCGTGCCACCCCCGAAAGGGTTGAACAAAGCGCAGCTGCTTATCTCGCGTTTGCCGGTGGGGTGTAATAAAACGTGAAAATGTTTCCTTATTTTCATAGGGCACTTGACCTGCTTCTTTCCTTAAAACGCTGACAATGAAAAAAACAAGATTGCTTTGTGCTACCCTCTTTTTCCTGACAATCCTTTATCTTCCATCTTACGCCACCTGGTCCATCATTGTAGCAGATCCGAAAACAAAACAAATAGGCATTGCCGGAGCTTCCTGCACCCCCAGCGTGTATGGCATCGGCCTCATCGTACCCGGTAAGGGTGCTATCGTGGTGCAGGCCAACAGCAATCCGTTGGCCAGATTAGAAGCATTCAATATGATCATGAAAGATGCAGCGCCAGCTGCCATCCTCGCAAAGATCAAAAAACCCAACTACGATCCGGAACAACAGCAATATGCGATCCTTTGCCTGAGCGACATCAAAAACCCATTGACCTATACAGGTGCCAAAACCATTCCCAATAGAGGTACATTGACAGCAAACGGCATTTCCGTACAGGGTAATATGTTAACCACGCCTGAAGTATTGCAAGCCATTTTTGATGCGGCTGTAAAAGCACAGAAGGATTCCCTGCCCTTGCAAGAAATATTGATGAGGGCATTGGAAGCAGGCGCCAATGCCGGCGGCGACAAACGATGCGGGGAAAGAAAAGCATCAAGTGCTTTCTTAACAGTATCCAAGCCGGGTGAAACTGAAAAACATTGGCTTAACCTAGTCGTTTATGGAACCGACGATAAGCTCCATGCTGTGGAGGCCCTGCGCCAAAAATATGATCACTGGAAAACCCAGGAATGAGCATCTGGTCCTGCCCCATACTTACCGCCTCACCAGGCGGGAGGTTTACCAGATAATCGGTCCGGCTATACAATATCGTATTCCTAAAACGGCGGGCGGCATCACCGAAGTAGTGGCCATGATACCTAAAGCGGTATTGAAATCCCTTCCGCCTGGCCCGTAGGGCCAGCCCGTCCTAAGCCCTGATCACACCATACTACTATTTTCGTTCCACTTTAACCAATCCTTGCCGGGTCGCTAAATACAAAATACCATTGTTGTCAAACGCCATAGTTGATATATAAGAAGTCGGGATGTCTGAATTGTCAGAGTGATAATTTTCCCAGCCTTCTTTCAGATCATACCGTACCAATCCTGCCCGGCCAGTGGAGATCCACAATACTTTCTCCTTCTTATCGTAAAGAACATGGGTAGTATGATTGAAAGGCATCCCTGAATTGGAAGTGGTAAGTTGTTTCATCGTTCCATCTGCATACCTGATCCCTATGCCTTCATGCCTGTTTATCTGCCCCGGTGGATCACTATCATATTGATACAACCCAAAGTACAGATTCCCGTTTTCATCCTCGTCCATGGAAGAAATACATTGCCCTTTAAGGATCGTTTTTGTATCATTAAAACTGGTTGCTTTCCCATTTTCATCGATCATGGCCGAACCGCTAAAAGTCCCTATCCAAATCCTGTTTTTTGAATCCCGTTTTGCAAAATAGACCCTGTCGGATGGCAACTCTTTGATTTTGTCTTTATTCAAATTACTCCATTTGCCATTTTTATAAATGGTTAAGCCCTCATCCGAGCAAAAAAACACTTCTCCTGTTTTGGGATTGTTTATTATTTCATAGGCCCCATCAATACCAATTTCCCTTGGATCGTAGACTGTCCATTTCTTATCATTGTAACTATAAATACGATTTCCCCCGTAAACCCATATAGTATTTTCATTGTCAGCCCCAAGAGCATGGTATGAAAAATGTTCCTTTTTTTTAGTTATGTCTTGTTCTGCATTTTCGAATTTGTTTCCAATAAGTTTTACAAGGCCACCATCAGTTGTCAACCAAATGATCCCGTTCTTATCAATCGCTATATCGTCATTCATGTTGTCTGGCAAATTTGAGTTTTTTGAGTTCCAGACAGTGAACTGATAGTTTTTCAGGTTTTCATTTTTGTATACATAGTCCTTGTTGTAGATCTCCGGACTGTTCGGCTTATCAAATGATTTTTTGAAAGCCCCCATATCAACCCTTTCAACTTTACCCGTCAATCCCCCATTTTTGATCTCAAAAGACATATCAAAAGAAGTCCTTTCTTCAGGTTTGCCCTTTGTCTTTGCCGGAATAAAGCCGTCAAAACTATTAAGTGCAGCACTAATATTTCTTGAAACAATATTGTCAGAAACGTCCGTGTGACTTAGAACACAACCTTTTCCTGTTGAGTCGACAAGTATTTGGAACATTACTTTTCCTTTTATGCCTTTCAGGTTATTCACCGCAATAAAATCCGTAATCAACTTTTGAAATTTGCCCTCATCTACATTTGCCTGAATGTCTCCGCAATCCAAACAAAAATGTGCTGCCGCACAATTGTCCATTTTTCTCGGATAGAGATTTTGTGCATCGATACCTGTCGGGATCGAAAGGAGGAGAACAGCTAGAATAATCTTGGTCATATGTCAGATTGGCTTTTATTAGAATAACAGGGTAAGCAAAATTGTAGCCGCAAAATAAACAACAAAAAGAGGATAATTAATAAATATCACACTTCAACCACCTGCCTCACCATTTTCTCGTCCTCAATCGCGCACTCATATCAATAACCGATGGCATACCTGCCCGATCTGGTTTAATCGCCCCCGTAGTCGAGTTCGTAACCGGTGTGTTCTACAAAAAAAGCAAAGCCGCCTGCTCAGGGTGGCCTCGCATGAAGTACGACTATTTTTCTTTGCTAAATGCAACAGCCTCAATTTCCACCAGGTAGTCAGGATTGGCCAGCCCTGCAACCACAATACCGGATATAACAGGTGGATGTTGTAATTTTTTCAAAAAACCTTGTGCGCCTTCAAATCCCTTTCGCAGGTCCTGACCCTGTACAATATAAATCGTCAATTTAAAGAGGTCTGCTAAAGTAGCACCGGCGGCACCCAAAGCCGTTTCAACATTCATTAAGGCATGGGCAGTTTGTAAAGCGATATCACCTTTCCCAATGATCTCCCGGTCCTTGGTGATCGCATTTTGTCCACCGATATAAATAGTATTGCCACTTCCTTTGGTAATGGCAACCTGCGAGAAAGCAGGGTTTTTCAATAATTCGTCTGGGCTTAAATATTCTATACTTGAACTCATAGTTTATTAATTTAAAATAAGTTATTGATGCAATACCTGCTAACGTCAGGCAATATACCACAAAACAGGTACCTCAGCCATCTGCAAGCTTAAAGGTGGTTTTTGTTGCGAATTGGGCACAATTTCCCAGGAATACCCTAACCGCTTTTCTCTCAGAAAAAAACTTGCGTTTTCTCTTGACCCTCCCCTTACGTCATACCCTATATTTGTCCCGAAAGGTATAAATCCAAACGATGGACAATTATTCTGTAAAAAAGCTGGCCAAACTGGCAGGTGTCAGCGTGCGCACCTTACACCTGTATGACAAGATGGGCCTGCTCAAACCTTCTGTCCGTACCGAGGCCAGGTACAGACTGTATGGCGAAAAAGAACTTTTGCGTTTACAACAGATACTCTTTTACCGGGAGCTCGACTTCCCTTTAAAAGACATCTGTACCATTCTGGACGATCCTGCATTTGACCTGGTGCAGGCCCTGGAAGGACATAAAAAAGCATTAATAGCCAGGAAGGAAAGAATTAACACATTGGTTGGTACCATCGACAAAACATTGATAACACTAAAAAACAACAGTATGTTAGAAGTAGAAGATTTATACGATGGCATCCCCAATGAAAAGATGGCCGCCTACCGCGCCGAAGCCATGGCCAAATGGGGAAAAGACACCGTATTGGCTGCCGAAGCCGATTTACGCAGCCTGGGCAAAGATGAAATGAACAACATGAAAACAGACCTGGATAATATGAGCGCCCAGTTAACCGCCCTCATGACAGGCGACCCCAAAAGCGATGAGGTACAACAAATTATCCATCGTCGTTACCAGATCATCACCCGCCTCACCGGCGGGAAGATCGAAATGGGGAAACTGGAATATTTCAGAAAACTGGGTGAATTGTATGTGGCCGACAACCGCTACACACCTGTTAACGGAATGCCGAGTATGGAACTGGCCAAGTTTATCAAAGAAGCCACCGACCATTATGTACAACAGCAAAAACAGTAACCAGTACGCCACACAGGCGCCTCAACACAATGAGGCGCCTTTTTTATTCCCCCATCCTGGCAAACGCCCTCCCGAAAGCTTTCGGGACCACTAGCCATTCATCACTCCCTCTCCCTGAAAAATAAATTTGCGTAGTTAAATAGCTACGCATATATTTGTAGCCAAATAGCTACACAATGAACCTACGACGAGACGTTTTCCAGGCCATTGCTGACCCCACCAGGAGGGCCATCCTTCTGCTGGTAGCCACCCAATCCATGACCGCCGGAGCCATTGCCTCCAACTTCGATACGGCCCGGCCAACGGTTTCCAAACACCTGCAAATCCTCACGGAATGCGAATTGCTGGAACAAAAGCAAACTGGTCGTGAGATCCACTACCACATCAATGCTAAAAAAATGAAAGAAGTAGCCGACTTCATTGAACCCTTTCGTCAAATGTGGGATGATCGATTTAATAAATTGGAATCCATCATGAAAAAATACAAGAACAATCAATAGACCAATATGAAACGCAAAACAATTATAGACGCCGAAAATGGCAAACAGGACCTGGTGATCACCCGCGAATTTGAATTGCCTGTAGAATTACTGTTCAGGGCCTATATGGAAGCGGAGATCGTTGAACAGTGGATGGGAACCAAAGTGCTTAAACTCGAAAACAAAAAGCATGGCGGTTACCAATTCGAAACCACCGACCCTTACGGCAACAAACATCCGTTCAGTGGTGTCATTCATGAATTCACCATGAACCAAAAGATCATCCGGACCTTTGAAATGGAAAACACCCCCTATCCCGCCCAGCTGGAGTTCCTGGAATTTGAAAAATTAACCGACGATACCAGTAAGCTCACCATGCATGTGGTATACAAATCGCCCGAACACAGAGATCAGATACTTCAATTACCTTTTGCCCAGGGCATCAACATGGCCCACAACCGCTTACAGGAAGTGGTAAAAAAGCTACAATAACCTACCAAAAATTAACAGCATGAACCCAAAAGTTGATTTCTTTTTTGAAAATGACTCCAAATGGCAGAAAGAATATGCCCAGTTGAGGACCATCATGCTCGACTGCCAGTTAACCGAAGAATTAAAATGGGGCTGTCCCTGCTATACACACCAGAATAGGAACATTGCTTTGATCCACGGCTTTAAAGATTATTGCGCCATACTGTTTATGAAAGGCTCCCTGCTGCAGGATCCCAGTGGTATACTGATACAGCAAACCAAAAACGTACAGGTGGGGCGCCAGGTCCGTTTCACCAACGTCAAGGAGATCGTTAAGCTCAAATCCATCCTCAAAGCCTATATCTATGAAGCCATTGAAGTGGAAAAGATCGGCATACAACCCAAACTAAAAACCACCGCCGAGTTCGAAGTTTGCGAAGAATTTCAAACCAAACTGAAGAAGACGCCCGGCCTGAAAAAAGCTTTTGAAGCACTCACACCAGGACGGCAAAAAGGTTATCTCCTTCACTTTTCATCAGCCAAACAAGCCACCACCCGTGTAGCAAGGGTGGAAAAATCCATCCCGCAGATCCTCGCCGGTAAAGGACTGGACGATTGATCATCCTTCAGATCATGGCTTTCCTTCTTTTCTATTATTTAAAACCATCTTTCAACAACAACTCAAATAAACCAACATGGAACCAACAAAAAACACAGCAGCAAAAAGAAACAAGATCATTTATTGGATTGCCACTCTTTGGCTGGCATTAGGAATGGTAGCAACCGGAATTGTACAATTACTCCGCCAAACATCAGAAGTAAAAAATATGCAACACCTCGGGTATCCGCTCTATTTACTTACCTTAATTGGCATTTGGAAAATATTGGGTGTGATAACCTTATTTATCCCTAAATTCCCCGTACTGAAGGAATGGGCCTATGCAGGTTTTTTCTTTAGCATGTCGGGCGCCATATTTTCACATATTGCAGTAGGCAATACCATGAAAGAGATCGCACCACCCTTGCTTTTGCTAGTCCTTACTATAATATCCTGGTATTTCAGGCCAGCCAATAAAAAATTGGTGTTGGTGGCTCAATAATATTCACCTGATTTTATAAAATGATCAACACATGAGCAACAGTAAAAAGAAGTTGACTGCCGAAGAACGCGAAGAACTACTCAAAACCTTGAAAACACGTTTTGAGAAAAATATGTCCCGCCACAAAGGCATTGAATGGGCCAAAGTACAAGCTAAACTGGAAGCCAATCCCAGCAAATGCTGGTCACTCAACCAAATGGAATTATCAGGTGGAGAGCCCGATGTCGTTGCCCAGGATAAAAAGACCGGTGAATTCATCTTTTTTGATTGTTCGCCCGAAACACCCAAAGAACGCAGAAACGTTTGTTACGACCGCGAAGCACTGGATGCCAGGAAAGAACATAAACCAGCCGATAGCGCAATCGATATGGCAGCCGCCATGGGTATTGATATCCTGACCGAAGAACAATACCGCCAACTACAACAACTGGGGAAATTCGATGCCAAAACTTCTAGCTGGATCATCACCCCGGCCGATATCAGAGAGCTTGGCGGCGCCCTCTTTTGCGACTTCCGGTACGGCAAAACCTTCGTGTACCACAATGGCGCCCAATCCTACTATGGCGTCAGGGGATTCCGTGGCTCGTTGAAAGTCTGATCCTTCAACAATTAACATGCCCTATAGGAATAATTTTTCCCTATCCTGAATCCTTTTTCCCGTATTGTCTCCCTTCGCCGGGCGCACTAATTTGCACGCATTATCCAACACGTTAACACAGCAACGAAAGATGAATGCAACTACAAATCAGCCCGGCAAAGTAACAATGATAGGATTAGGATCTATGGGTAGCGCACTGGCCCATGCGTTAGTGTCCAAAGGTTTTGAGGTGACCGTATGGAACAGGAATCAGGCAAAATTGCAACCCCTGCTGGCGGCTGGGGCCACCACGGCACCCAGTTTAGCAGCTGCTATAACTGCCAGCCCTGTCATCCTGATGTGCGTCTCCGAATACAGCGCTTCCCGCAACCTGCTCAATGCGCCAGGTGTTACTGAAGCCCTCAAAGGTCGTACCCTTATTCAACTGAGTACCGGTACACCCAAAGAAGCACGCGACCTTGATCAGTGGGCACAACAACAGGCCGCCAATGTCTTAAACGGCGATATCATGGCCTGGCCCCGGCAGATAGGCACTGATGAAGCCACTATCTCTATATCCGGCAACCGCGAACAAATTGAGCAGCATACGTCCCTGCTCAAAGCATTGGCAGGACAAGTGGTCAACCTGGGTACCGAACCCGGTGCTTCCGCCGCCATGTTCCATGCCGTACTCGCCTACCTGGCAGGTAGCTGGATCGGCTTTACCCACGGCGCCCTCGTAGCAGACAAGGAAGGATTGCGCCCCGAAGACCTGGGCATATTGCTCCACCAGATTGCTCCCATGCTCGGTGGCGAACTGCGTCACATGGGGCAAGTGATCCAGCACGGGAAATTCAGTGATCCCGAAAGTACCGTCAATACGACTGGTCACGATCTTCAATTGCTCGTACAACAGGCAAAGGAAGCAGGCATCAACAGCGAACTGCCTGAGTTTGCAGCTGGACTGTTCAAACGCACCATGGATGCCGGCTACGGCCTGGAAGAACATGCTGCCGTAATCAAAGTCTTGCGTCAACAGCCCTAAGCATCAATTAACCGGCCCAATGTGTAGGGCCGGTTAATTGTTCGTTTTATCTTGTAGAAACACACAGTCCCCCGACTCATAACCCGTATGCTTCCGGTTGACATACTCCTTGTGCTCATTGCCCCATTGTTCTAATACATCCACTACCGGCAACACACTTTCGCCTACTTCCGTAAACCAATACTCCACCCGTGCCGGTACTTCCGCAAATACCTTTTTATATATGATGCCGTATTCTTCCAGCTCCTTCAAATGCATATTGATAATACGGGGACTTACCTCATTCATTTCTTTATGAATAGCACTGGGTCGTTTGATACCCCGCCGGATGCAATCAATGATCCAGGCTTTCCACTTACCGCCCACCACTTTGATGGCAACCACCAAACCACAATCCAGCAACTCCGGTATTTTCCGTTCGTACATAAAATTCAATTTGTTCAAATGTAAAGCGTCTGCTCCGTATACAGGAAACAGGGGGTAGGGAAAAATTTTTCCCTACCCATTAAACCGCTACCTGGCCAACCGTTTTTTCTTTCGGCCCAAAGATTAGAAAACTCACAAAGGCCAGTACACATACCCCAACACCCCCAAAAAGCATTACCCAACTAAATCCCTGCACCAGCGCAGCATGAGCAGTAGCAGCTGGCAACCCCGTTGTAGGAAGCCCGGCAGCTATTTTTTCCGCCGCTGTATGTAGTTGCGAAGACGAAAGCGTTCCCGGCAAAGCCTCATCCAGGTAGTTGTAAATGCCTTCCACCAATATAAATCCCATCAACGCAATATTGATCGCCAGCGTGATCAACCGGGCACTCATATCAATGCCCGATGCCATGCCTGCCCGGTCTGGGGTAACCGCTCCCGTTGTGGTATTCGTTACAGGCGTATTCGTAAGACTCAATCCCGTCCCCGCCAGCAAAGAACCTGGCAACATCGTTAACCAACTCGCATTGGCTACACCACTGCCATAACGCATCAGCAAAAAACCAACGCCGATCATCAACAACCCCGAAGGAATAATGATTCTTGGGTGATAACGAAGCGCCAGCCGTTCTGCCAGTGGGGGCACCACTAAGGTTGGTAGCGTATAAGCCAGTAAAGACATGCCCGCTGTCATAATATCATAACCCAACCCGCTTTGGAAATAGATCGGCAGGTAGATCATAAAAGGCCAAAAACTAAAATTCATACCGATACACCCAATGATGGCACCCGAAAAACGACGGATACTGAATACTGAAAAATCAAATAGGGGGTGCGCCTGCTTTTTTTCTACCCGCAAGAAAATTATAAAGCTGATCAATGTCGCCCCAAGAATGCAGATGCCAACAATACTCCTGAATCCGATCGCAGGCCCCTGCGTAATGTAAAAGGCCAGGCCAAACACCGCCAGCGATAAAGAGATGATCCCGCCTATATCCAGTTTCTTCGCCTGTGGATCACGTGATTCCTGCACCCCCCTGAAAACAAGCAGCGCAGTGATGAGCGCAATGCCCACATGTACCAGGAATACCCATTGCCAGTTAGACACCAGCACAATAGCTCCACCGATGATGGGACCAAAACCCAAACCAACTCCAGAGATGATACCCCAAACCGCAAAGGCCTTACCCCGCTCGCGCCCTTCACGGAACTGGTGAGATAGAATGGCAATAGAACAGATCAGCATGGCGCCGCCACCCATTCCCTGCAGGAAACGGCTGATGATCAGTACCAGCGTGTTTTGCGCCAGCCCACAAAACAATGACGTAATGCCAAACAACAAAATGCTGATAATGAAAACCCGCTTCCGGCCAAACCGGTCTGCCAAGGTACCAGTAGCCATCAATACCGTAGTACAGGCAATCGTATAGGCATTCATGATCCACTGAACTTCCTTGAAATCACTGTGTAAGGCCGTTTCCAGCGTGGGAAGTATCACCGGTACGCTGGAAATTTCCAGCCCAAACATTAGCGCCGCCAGGCAAACCGCTACCAAAGCGACCCCGTTTTTTCCTGTCTGAGTAACTCCAACCATGGACATATACTTTAAATTTTAGCAAAACTATACCGAGATAAACCCATTTCCCCGGTACAATTCCATGATAAAAAGGTACTTTTGCCAGATGCAGGAATTTAAAAAAGAAAATATCCACCAGCCACTGGAGGTCATTTACAGGAAGGTAGATTACTGCCCGCTGAAGGATTTGCAGCTCACCTTTTTCCAGATGGCCTACATCATTTCAGGCAATGGTTTTCTGAGCATCAATGGCCACCGGATTGCCTATAATACCGGCAACCTCATGCTACTGACGCCCAACGACTATTACAATTTTGATATGGAAGAAACCACCGAGTTTCTCCTCATCAAATTCACCAGCGATTATGTGAAGACCTACAAGTGGAAGAACATTTGCGAGATTGAATGTTTGCTGTATTACTCCACCCACCTCACCGGTTGTATCCTACGCAATGAGCCCGACTATCCACTTGTGAACAGTATTACCCAGGCTTTGCTGAAGGGTATCCACCACAGCGACCTGTATGAAGAAGACCTGCAGATGCACTTTGTCAATGCACTGATCGTGATCGCAGCCAGGAATATTGCGAAGATCAAACCTGCCCAGTTGAAAGTAAATGCCGACAAACGCATCCAGGACATCATTACCTACATCCAAAACAATATCTTTTCTCCACAAAAACTAAAGGCATCCGTAATAGCAGATACGTTTGACATTTCGGAGACCTACCTGGGCGCCTATTTCAAAAACCAAAGTGGTGAAAACATTCAGCATTTTATTGCCAATTACAAGATCAGACTGATAGAACACCGCTTAAAATTCAGCGACCGGCGCATTCATGAAATTGCCGACGAGTTTGGCTTCGCCGATGAAAGCCATTTGAATAAATTCTTCAAGAAACACAAAAACCTCACCCTTACCCAGTATCGAAAAACCATGGCGGCCTGATCAGTTTTTTTAATCCCACACATCCATAAATAGCTATTTTTGATCCATGAAAGAACAACTGCCCACACTGATCAAAAACCTAAAGAGTAATTCCATCACGTTCAAAGAGGTCATTGCATTTATCGAAACCTACTACGCACACCAGCCCACCGCCTTTAAAAATGGCGAGGCCTACAACGAAGCCAGCCAAAACCAGGGCAGTGCCAAGGTGTTTACATTTGCTCAATTGAATAATCTCAACCAGGAAGATACCCTGTACCTGTTTGCAGAACATTATCAGGCCGTTTTAAATACGCCCGAAGCCGCCGATCACCAAAACATCAGGCAGTTCATGAAACATGGCTGGAGCGGGATTGCATTCGAAGGACAGGCGCTGACTATGAAACTGGGAGATTAGTTAATCACTTAAAAAAGTAAAATATGAAAGCCCTGATCATTGGCGCCACCGGGGCCACCGGAAAAGACCTGGTGAATGTTTTGCTACAGGATCCAGCTTATACCCAGGTTGTAATATTTGTACGTCGCCAAAGTGGGATGGCCCATCCCAAATTGCTGGAGGTATTAACTGATTTTGACAAATTGGAAGAAGTGTCCGGATCTATAAATGGAGATGTTTGGTTCTCTTGCCTGGGCACAACCCTGAAAACAGCTGGGTCAAAGGAAAAACAGTACCATATCGATTATGAGATCCCTTTGCAATTCGCTGAGATTGCCCAGAGAAACAGGGTTTCCCGCATGGTCCTGCTGTCAGCATATGGCGCTTCTCCTGCGAGCAGCGTATTTTACTCCAGAATAAAAGGGCAGTTGGAAGAAAAGATTGGCAGCTTTGCATTCGATACCTATATCATATTCAAACCCGGAATGCTGCTGCGCAAGGATACAGACCGACCGGCTGAACGTATGATTACTGCCGTATTAAGGTTTATGAATAGCGTGGGCCTGATTAGGAAATTCAAGCCATTGCCCACATCAACACTTGCTGAAAAAATGGCCAAAGCCCCCAAAGTACTCACACCCGGAAAGCACATCATAGAGTTAGAAAAGATCTTTACGTTTTAGTGATCGTATCAAAGGAAGGCCAGGCCCTGCTGACAAAATAGCTGAATACTAAGCAGCATTCCTTTTCACCATCGGAAATCACAATGACTATCTTAGCACCGAACATCCCAAGCTAATGAAACTTCATTTTTTTCTGGTTGCCGCCACCTTGCTCACTATAGGAGCCAATGCCCAGCAGATTGAAAACCTGGCTGAACTCAAAAAGAATTCTAGCAATCCTATTTTCAGCAAACTGGGCGCAGCCCCACGCAATGGTGGCTTTTCCATGAAAGGGTATTGGGTATGGTGTGGCTCTGCCGTCAAAGGAGAAGATAATAAGTACCATCTTTTTGCTTCCCGCTGGCCCGACTCGCTCGTATTTCATCCCGGCTGGATGGTAGCCTCCGAAGTAGTCCATGCCGTGGCCGACAATCCGGAGGGCCCCTACACCTTTTCCGAGGTAGCCCTGCCGGCCCGGGGCGCCCAATATTGGGATGGTCGCGCCACCCACAATCCACAGATCGTTAAACACAAAGGAAAATATTACCTCTTCTACATGGGTTCCACCCATCCGTTCGAAGATCCCAGGGCCAAAGAACTGACCCTTCAAAGCCACTGGTGCATTGCCGCCCGCAACAACAAACGCGTTGGCGTAGCCGTGTCCAACAGTCCCTATGGTCCCTGGAAACGCCTCGATCAACCCATCCTGCCTGTTAAGCCCAATACCTTCTATAGCTTCCTCACCTCCAACCCAACCGCTGTAGTGCATGAGGACGGATCAGTATTGATCATGTTCAAGGGCCGCGGCCATAAAGGCAACACCCACTCCCACATGAGCCTGGGTATTGCCAAAGCCCCTTCCATTTTCGGGCCCTACAAAGTACTCAACAACGACCAGCCTATTTTTAGCGTAGAGAAACAAGGCGAAGCCGAAGATCCCTTTCTGTGGAAAGATGCAACAGGATATCATGTCATCTTCAAGGACCAGGTAGCCCGGTTTACCGGTGAAAAAGGAGGCGGCGTACTCGCCCATTCCAAAGATGGCATCAAATGGACCATCGACAAGGATCCCAAGGCCTATTCCCGCACCGTGGAATGGAATGATGGCAAGACTGAAATGCAGGGACAGCTCGAAAGGCCCTTTATCCTGTTCGAGAACAAGCGCCCCGCCTACCTCTTCTTCGCTACTATGGACGGCCCCGGTGGCTTCAACAACGCCACCCGCTCCTGGAACATGGTCATACCCTTTAAGCCATAATTTAATAGCCTGCTGTTCACTTCAACAATCATTAACCTTGTGGGTTCTAGGCTATCCTAAACAGCACATGGAAGCACTCTTTTGCGCTTTTACCCTGATACGAACTAAGTCATTGGCTACCTTACCTGGTACTTTCAATTTAGAATAACCGAGCGAGGGCATGGACTTATTATTCCCAAGAATATATTCCGAAAAAAAGTATTATCTATGCACCGATTTTGACATGATTGATTGCTCAATTTCATTAGATGCCTAAAAGTAAATACCTACGTAAAAAACATTCAGGTGGCTCCATAAACCAAAGGGGCAATGATTATGAGGTCAGCTTTGCCTGTCTAAAAATAATGGAACTCATCTCTAAATTTAGATCAGATCTAAATAAAATTTGGGTCTCAAGCCAGGGAAAAGGATATGTTGATGATTTTTGGGTAAAGAACCTGATACCAGGCCAGCCGGAGGAAACTTATTATCAGCTTAAAACTTCCACCAAATTATCCTGGGGGAAGAAGGCAAAACAGCCTTCCTTATTCTACGATTTTTACAAACAACAGGAAAATCTAACAAAAAAGGGTGTATCCTTCCTCCTGGGGTTAGTTGTATCACAAAAAAAGATTTACCAATCAATGACCTCTCGATTACCCAAAGCATTAAACAAGGTCTGTTCGGTACACCATTACCCTTGGCGCAATTCAATAGAAAAGCAAGTTACTCACTGTAGTGCGTTTCGGAAAGCTGCAGTCGAACTATGTGCCTTCCCTGAAACAGATAAACTTCAGGCTTTGGTTTCATACTTTGTTGGCGCATGGGTTAGTAGTAGCAAAAGCAATATTTCGTTGGACAAATTGTTCATTAATATCCACTCTAAAGGGGCTATGGCGTTCTTAAAATCTCCAATACCATTATCCTTATCGCCACAGGTTGTAATGATTCTCGATGCCATTCCCGATTTCAGATATCAAATAGTCCATGGGTATCTCGCCTATTATTATGGCTCAAGTGACAAGGGAACTGTCCCTTATATGATTAATTCTGAGGAATTTCGTAATATTGAATCTGAGATTATTGCGAATCGACCGGCGACTTTTGCCGATCTCGAAACTATAATCCTTTAATAATGCGACAGTTAAGTCCGTATGCTCAACAATCAAACGAAGTAAAAGTATGGTTAAATACTTTAGTAGACTTGGAGACAAGACCTCCTGAGTATGCTAAGGCGTTTTATCAACTCGGCGGAGCTTTATCAGACCATATTTGGAATAGTAAGTCGCTGTCTGCAAACACAAGGATAACACTTGCATGTTCATCCGAAGACGCCGATTGGTTATCGAAAGGTATTTTAGACCATCTTGAGCAACACGCTGTAAAGATTAATCTGGCAGTTTTCTGGAATAATCGGGCCGACGCATTCGAAAATAAGGACTATCCAATCGCACCAATAATAAAGACTTATATCGAGCCAATAGATAACATTGACGTACTTATTATCTGCAAATCCATCATAAATACTTCCTGTGTTGTCAGAACAAATCTGACATATTTAATAGAAAAGATTAATCCAGAGAAAATATTCATTACTTCCCCAGTTCTGTTCGACAAAGCAATTCCCAACCTTAAAAGCGAATTTCCTGAATCAGTCAGTAGAAAATTTGAATTCTTTTACTTTGCAACGGACAATGAAGTAACCCAATCCGGCGAGGTAATACCGGGTATCGGTGGTTCAGTTTATAATAGATTGGGACTAATTAATGCAGATCAAAAAAACAAATACATACCTGGAATCGTAAAAGAAAGACGGGCAGCTAACCTGCGAAGCTAAGCTCTTGATTTACAACATCAATTAAACCCACCAGGAAACATCGAACATCCGTAGAATCCTCGTTGCAGTAATTTTTCACAAGTGTAGCTCAAATTTCAAACCCAATAAGCATATATGAGCCAAGTGACATTTACACGACGTGAGTTATATCAACTCGTGTGGTCTACTCCTATGACGACTATTGCCAAAAAGTACCTCATTTCGGATGTAGGTCTACGAAAAATATGTATTTCATTTAATATTCCTTTGCCTCGGGTAGGGCACTGGGAAAAAATCAAAGCTCAAAAATCTATTGAGATTGCTCCCTTACCAGAAACTTTTTCTGGTAAGGATGAAATTTTGCTTAAGATTAGAACGGAAAATGACCCGCAGCCCTCACAAAAAGACCCCGTAAAGGCACTGGCAAAAGAGCTAAACAATGATCAATCATTTTCATTCGCCATACTCCAAACCCTCGCTTTGACCGATCCAAGAATTCTTAAAACGCAGAAAGCACTAATGCAGAAAGATCGCTATCAAAATAATGGGCTTGTACATGCGAGGGGAGAAAATCATCTTTCTATCACCGTATCTCCAACCAGTATTGATCGCGCCTTACGTTTCATGCAGGGACTGATTTCTTCGCTCGAACGCAGAGGACATGAGTTACAAATAAGATCCAGTGAAACTGTAGTTATCGTCTTCAATCAATCTATGCCAATCGCGGTGAGGGAGAAATTAAAAATCAGAAAAATATCTACGAATTGGGGCGGTTATAACAATGAATATGAACCTGAAGGTCCCTTGATCTTAAAGCTCGGGAAACATGGAACGAAAGAGTGGCAGGATGGTTCAAGAAAAATAGAGGATCAGTTATCTGAGATTATTGCCAGGATGGAAATTGAAGCAAATAGACGTATCGAACAGGAAATTGAAAACAAAAAGCGTCAGGATGAAAGGCAAGAGAAGGAAAAGCAACGAATCGCAGTAGAAAATCGAAAAAATCAGGAGCTCCTTGGTTTTAAAAGATTGATAGTTGATGCTGAAAAATGGCAGATTTCTCAACGTATACGTTCCTATCTCGAAGCAGTAGAACAAAAGGCCGTAAGAGAAAATGCATTGACAAAGGAGCTCAAAGATTGGCTACATTGGGCGCATAAAAAAACAGACTGGTATGACCCTCTAATTAACACAGAGGATGAATGGTTAAGTGATGAAGATCGAAATAGTTTTTTAGCACTGGGAAAAAAACTTAACAACATATTTTTTGATCAAACTCCAGAATCTACCCCTTATTTTCCACGTCCTTGGTATGCTAAATAAGATGCAGAGACAACTAGAAAGGCCCTTAATTCTGTTTGAGAACAAAAGGCCCGCCTATCTCGCCGGTTATCTGACTGCCCGACGACTATTCAACAAATAAAGTACCAACGCCACCCCAAAGAAAACACTTTCAATCACCAACCATTGCGTACCAAAAGCGCCCAGCCGGCCTTCAGACACAATCGTAATGATCCGTGACAACGCATAGAGCCCCCACAAAAAACAAAGAAATTGCAATCCCATTTTTTCCTGTCCTTTTAAACAGCGCAGCAGGAACACTACGATCGTGAGACCTACACCACCGTACACCCCGCGAATAGAACTAATAGCATCTGTATTAGGCAACGTCACCTGTACCAGGTCCATCACCGATTCCGGATGCATAAATGCCATGATACTTACAGATAACAGGCTTAATGCCGATAACACAATGAAACCCTTGGATAGGTAAATAAGCCCCTTTGATTTTGCTTTCATGAAATGTATTTTTGTCCGCCAAAAATCCATTCCCTTACAAACTTAAATCTTGGTCCACGCCAGGATTTTATTAGCTAATAATACGCATGCAGGTGCCCCGCCCATTTTCCCAACAAGTTGAGGTGCACTACAACAACTCCCCATACACCCCATACTTTTCAAGTAGCAAAAAAATATATTTTACCAAACGTTCGGTAATTAATTATTCTCCCCTATCTTTGTGCCATGAGACCGCAAAAAATAGATGACGCAAGTTTGGTAGAGGGACTGATGACCGTATTCCAGTCGAAGGGCTTTGAAGGCGCCAGCCTTATCGACCTGGCCAATGCGACCGGCCTGCAAAAAGCAAGCCTTTACCACCGGTTTCCGGGCGGAAAGAATGAACTGGCCATCATCGTACTCAAGACCGTCAATACCTGGGTAAACGATCATATATACCGGGTACTGACCGAAAAAGGCCCAGCGCCCGCTACTAAACTGCAGCATGCCATCAAGAACATCAGGCAGCTATACAAGAATGGAGAAAAAAGCTGTATCCTCAATGCCCTCTCCCTCAATTCCGGATTAGTAGTACTGGATGATGAGATCGGCAAAGCCATTCACTCATGGATAGATGCATTTACGGCCTTTGCTCTTGAGTTGGGCTTTACTTCCGCCCAGGCAAAAGCCAAAGCACGCCAATCCTTCATCCTCATCCAGGGAAGCCTCGTGCTGGCCAAAGGATTGGGAGACCCTACCCATTTCCAAAAGACCCTGGCCGATTTGAAAACTCTTTTCCTCAACGAGTAAAATTTTTTGCCTTATAAATTTACCGAACGTTCGGTAATAATTATACTATCACAACATAAAACAAAAGAAAATGAGCATCGTAAGACACCACACCACATCCGTAAATGGAATTGATATCTTCTACAGAGAAGCTGGTCAAAAAGACAAACCTGCCCTGGTATTATTGCATGGCTATCCCACTTCCTCTCACATGTTTCGCAACCTCATCCAACTCCTTGCCGACGATTTTTACCTCATTGCTCCCGACTATCCAGGCTTCGGTAGAAGTGCCCAACCTCCTATTGCCGACTTCGAATACTCTTTCAGCAATTTTGCAAACATTGTACAAGGCTTGCTCGACAAACTGGGCCTGGAGCGGTACAGCCTATACCTGATGGACTACGGTGCTCCCGTGGGTTTCCGGATAGCCACCGCCCACCCTGAAAAGATAGATACCCTGATCGTGCAAAACGGCTGCGCCTATGAGGAAGGACTGGAACAATTTTGGGACCCCATTAAAGAATATTGGAAAGACAAGAATAACAAAGAAGTGGAACGAACACTCGAAGGATTCCACAGCCCCGAGGGATTACAGTGGCAATACACCCATGGTGTGGCCGACCCTTCAGTAATTAGCCCCGATAACTGGGAGCATGACCTGCGCCACATCCTGCGCCCCGGTAATAATCAAATCCAGCTTCAGCTGTTTTACGATTATCAAACCAATCCCACCTTGTATCCACAATGGCAACAGTACTTCCGTACTCACAACCCGGAAATGCTGGTTGTTTTTGGCAAGAACGATTACATTTTCCCCCCATCGGGCGCCGAAGCTTATAAAAAAGATGTAAAGAATTTACAATTCCATTTGTATGATACAGGCCACTTTGCATTGGAAACCCACGTTGACGAGATTGCAGCTACCATCAGGGAGTTCCTCCATTCCAAAGTTACCCGCAAGTCACTCACCACAGCCTGATTATAATCCACTATTCAAGGAGTGGGTGCAATAGCCCACTCCTTTACACCAGCTCCTTGCACACTTCAATTTTTACACCCATGATGCCCCTACAGGATGCCCTTGTTATTGCAGGTGCCGCAATTATTGCCAGCTCCATCAATGCCGCTGCCGGCGGAGGTGGTTTCATCTCCTACCCTTCATTGATATCAATAGGTACAGCCCCACTCACAGCCAATGCAGTGGGCACCGTAGCCCTGTGGACAGGCAACCTGGCCAGCCTCAATGCTTACCGGTCTGATGCAGACTACAGTTGGAAAAATACCGGCCCACTCATCATAGCAATCACCCTGGGAGGATTGATAGGCGCTTACCTGGCAGTCAGTTCGTCTCCTGCCCTGTTTAGTAAATTCGTCCCCTTTTTCCTGCTTTTCACCTGGTTATTATTCCTGACCAGCCCGGCCATCATACGGCGCTTCCTGGCCAGATCTCCATCCGGAATTAGTAAGGCCGGTAAAATAGCCATCTTATTCCTCACCGGTATCTACGGTGGCTTTTTCGGAGCGGGCCTGGGTATGATTCTTCTGACCGTTTTCAGCTTTTTTGGATACAAGCAGCTCAATGAAATGAATGCCCTGAAGGTACTCCTCGTAGTATGCAACAATGGTATCGCGGCTATTGCCTTCATCGCTTCCCGGATGATCAACTGGGAGTACACCTTCATCATGATCGTGGGTGCTTTGGTGGGCGGATATTATGGAGCAAGGATTACCCGAAAAATACCCCAGCCAATATTGCGTAAAGCCATTGTTGTATTGGGAGCTATGATCACTTTGTTATTCTTCCTGAAAGAATACAGCCATTTCTAAAATTATAACTACATGAAACCAGCATCGTTATTTCAAATACTATTAATTTCACTTTTTATGATACATACTTTAACCGGCACAGCAAACGAACCCCAAACTGAATACCCCATCTATCACAGGACCATCAAGATCAACGGCATTGATATCTTTTACCGCGAAGCAGGTGATCCTGCCAAGCCTACCCTCCTGTTGTTACATGGATTCCCTTCTTCCTCTCATAATTTCAGGAATCTTATCCCACTCTTGAAGGATGATTTTCATATCCTGGCGCCTGATTATCCCGGCTTTGGCTTCAGCGATATGCCCTCGATGGCTGAATTCGAGTATACCTTTGAAAACTATGCCCTGTACATAGAGAAATTTCTCCAGCAGAAAGGGGTGATTAAGTGCAGCTTCTACCTGTTCGATTATGGCGCTCCAGTGGGTATGCGGATCATTCAGCGTAACCCTGCCATATTGGAACACCTGATCGTTCAGAATGGCAATATTTACCAGGAGGGCTTGAGCGATATCCTGAAAAATTACAAGAAAAATATCGACGAAAATACCGAAGCTTCCCGGGCTAAGGTGTATGAGGCTTTTGAGTTGCCCTATACAAAATTTGAATACCTGCATGGGGTGAGCGACTCCTCCAAAGTAGCGCCTGAGAGCTATCTCCTCGATCAGCTACTGATGGACAGACCAGGTAATAAAGAGATACAGTTTCAATTGAAGTATGATTATCGCTTCAATATCGCAGCCTACCCCCTGTGGCAGCAAACCTTGCGACAGCTGGCGCCCAGCATACTGGTTGTTTGGGGGGAGAATGACCCTGTATTCCTGAAAGCCGGCGCCCTCGCTTATAAGAAAGATTTCCCGGCCGCCGAAATGCATTTCTATCCTACAGGCCACTTTGCCCTGGAAGAATATGGTGTGGAAATAGCCGAAAGGATCAGGACTTTCTTAAAACAGCCTTAGGAGAGCCACCCTTCGTAAACGGGATGCTATGGGCACTAATTTACAGCCACTTAAGGGAAGTAATCTTTCGATTACTTCCCTTAAGTATTATTGAGCGTACCAACTCCCTCCAAAAATATCTTTCAAAAGCTTGCTACCGGCTTATTGCGTTTTGTATATTAGCTACTGCAAAAAACAATCAGGGATCACAATAATTCGATTAATCACTCATGTCAAGACCCTACATCCCAATACTGGCCTTTCTCCTGTTGCTGCTGCTGACCATTCCGTTTTCGTTTGACTTTGAGACTTCAGTAATTCCAGGTTGGCATACCACCATTTACCCGCCCTATTTTATAGGGGGGCTTTTCGCAAGCATTGTTTTGTTGCTGGCAACAATAGGATATTGGTTATTATCTAAACAAACAGACAAAATAAACTGGATCTTATTTTCCATTCACCTGGCATTGACAATTCCAGCAATCATTTTCATACGATTTCCAACCATTCTAATAAATGGGCAAGTGACATCCCAGGACGAATTGATAAAAACAATACAGTTTCAGATAAAAATGATTCCCATCGCCTGGACCATTTTTATCATTGGTCAAATCCTGTTCTTGATTTATTATATGAGAGCAATGAAAACCAGGCGTACCGGGCCATAAGACCACCTGGAACAAGCCCCCCGAAATAGGATTTATTCCAGCTCTTTCCAGTTATTAGCAAACGTGAGCCGCTTGATGAAAGGAATGGCATTGCAAATACGGAACCAGGTTCTGCTTACTACCCGCCTGAAGCGATTACCGGAGATAGCCTGATTCGTATATTTCAGAGAAGTGTTCACCGCTTTAAAGCCAGTTTGTAACATCCTGGCCTCATACTCGTTGATAGCTGTTACCAGGTTCTTCTTATCTGCCGTCCATTCATGTAGCTTTTTGCACAGCAAGGAGGCATCAAAGAGCGCCATATTTGCACCCATCCCCTGTAATGGGGTCATATTGTGGATGGCATCACCCAACAGTGTCACTGGACCGCTGTTCCATGGCCCAACTGGCAACATCGTTTTCAATGGCAGCCACAATAAACTCTCCTCATCCGAATTTAATACCAGTTCTTTAAAAGCAAAATGCCAGTTGTTTATCTTACCAACAACTTCTCTTTTTAAATGTTCCCCATCCATTACATTGGGGAATTCCTTTTTATTAGCCACGAAGGACCATAGAATGTACTGTTCATCCCCTTTCCGGTAAACAGCATTGAAGAAAAAGTACCTACTCTTGGGCATCACCACATTCATCCGTTCACTAAGGCAGGCCGGCAACCACCCCATCTTTTCCTTGTCCAGGTACATTTTGCCACCGATGGCAATAGCATCGGTTTCTATCCGTCTGGCATGCGGCAATAGCTGCTTTCTTACTTTGGAATTAGCGCCATCAGCCCCAATGAGAACATCCGTTTCAATCGTGCTTCCATCTTCAAAACTGACTTTTATCTTTTCGTTCTCAAGCAATTCATACTGCAAAAAGCTTTTGCCATAATGGATCCGGTCTTCAATACCCGACACCAATACTTTTCTCAACAACTTCCGACTCACATTATATTGGCCCTCAGCTGGTGTTGTAGGGTCGCCCGTCATTAATGATTCTTCTATATGCACCAGCTCTTTCATATCCTCCGTCAGGAAACCAAAACCGTCCGTTGGCGCTGCCGTAGCCGATAGAAAATCTTTCCAGCCTGCTTCTGATAAACAATAGTACAGCGATTTTGACCCTATCGGTCTTAGGTGAATACGATAGCCATCAAGCCAGTCGTGCTCACAGGAATTTCTCTCATAAACTGTAAAATTCAGATTGGCTTTTTTCAACCCCTGGGCCAGGCACAACCCGCCTATACCGCCGCCTATAATAGTAATGTGCTTCATAAAATGTATCGATCAGGAGCACAAAGTTAGACGGACCTCCGGCGGGCTCATTGAACATATGCGGAAAGCAATAGCACAAATTATTCCATCTTGCGGTAATCGAGGGGAGTTTGACCCGTACGTTTCTTAAAGAGGCGGGTAAAGTAGGAGGCATTTTCAAAATTCAAATAATCCGCAATCCCTGATATATTCAGATCACTTTGTTTTAGCAGCACTTTTGCTTCCAGTATTAGCATTTCATGTACCTGCTCCAACGCCGTTTGTCCGGTGATTTGCTTCACCGCTTTATTCAAATAGTTGGGTGTTACAAAAAGCATGTCAGCATACCTTTTGACCTCCTGTATCTTTAAATAATGTTCACCAATCAGGTCCAGGAATTTGCCTGTCAGTTGTTCAGCCGATGAAGTAGTGTTAGCACTGATGACAGGCGATTGTTGACGATGCAAAATGCCTGCTTCCAGTAGCAATACATTTAAGTAGGCGGCCAACAATTGCAGGTCGTTTGAGCTATTGTAGATGGTGTGAAGGGTACTGAAAAGACCATCGAATTTAGCCGTTTCCACGCTGTTTAGATCGACCAGCGGATGATGCCCGTATTTAAAAAAGGGAAAAGAAGACAGGGAGGAATTGGTGGCGCCTTGTGCTGAAAGAAATTCCCTTTCTGCCAAACAAAAATAACCTTCAATATCCGTGCTGTAAATATCCCCGGAGGAGATCTGACCAGCCGATTTAAAAAATAGCTGTTTTGGCTTGATCGTATATTCCCTTAATCCGCAATGCCGCGAAGACGTAGCCCCGGCGGATACAAACAATACCTCAAAGTACTCAGACCGGTGTAGCGGAAGCGGGAATTTGAGGTACCTGATTATATCCTGGATCTTATAAATTCTAAATGCATGGTCGCCCCCAAATGGAAATTGGTCGCTTTGCGTAAAGCGGTGATGAAATTCACGATGGTTATAGCTGGGTATTTCCTGTCGCGGTTCCAATTTCAATATTATATACTACACAATTGATAGATAAAATATCCTCCGGATAATGCCTTTAAAATAAGGCTCTATCTGGATAAAAAATTTCCCGGAACCCGTAGGCCTTCTTCACTCGCCAGGACTTTTAGCATGACCTTTTGAAGGCCCTTGGGAATCAAGTCGATTTCCAACTGAGTAAGCGGCTGAAGCAGCTCAATGAATTCATCCTCGTCATCATAGTATCCAAACTGCAATATCCATCTGTTATCGGATAGTAACCGGAGCGCCATCTCCTTGTCCTCTTCATAGATATGCACTTTTATTACTGCCCACTGTTCGTCGTCCTCATCTTCAAAGTAAACGTCAATGGTATCTTTGCTCAATACTTCTGTCACGATCTTCTCCACCAGAGAGCCAGGATGCTTTTTTACCAATTCTTCGTATGTCATATTATTTGCCATATATGTAGCAAAGATAATGCGTACAGGGATTCGTTCATTTATAACCTTGATACCCCCTTCATATTCAAAAGGTGGGGATGCCTAAAGCCCTGGCTCCCCCTTCAGGCTTCCGTAGTTCTATTTTCCTTACTGCGGATGGACGATAACGATCGGTTTCTATGGCAGAGGAACGGGAAACACAAAATCATTTCTTGCTAATAACTTGAAAATTGTAACATTTATTGACTTGTATCGTATATCTATCAAACTACAATTTAAATATACTTTAATACCAATTCAAAAAGTTGCATATGTTTAAGATTCGCCTGCTTGCCATTTTATTGGTTATAATGGCAAATTACGCTTCTTATTGCCAGGATTGTAATTGTATAACACATTTCAAGTGGTTGAAAAGTTCTTTCGAAGAAAATGATGCGGGGTTTAAATACATATTAGCATCAAAAGGCACAGCAGCCTACGCATTCCATAACAAACTTATTGAGGATAAAATCGGCGTGGCAAAAACACATGCAGCATGTCTTTCTGCTATGCAGGAATGGTTGCGTTTTTTTAGAAAAGGACATGCTTATATAATACAATCTCAATCTTCTATAAGTAAGTCCGGTGTTACCAAACTGCCAGATGACACTACCTATATAAGAAAAATGCTTGCTAATTGGCCAGTTGCAGAAATTAATCTTTCAGAATTTGAGAAATACTTAAATACCAGGCAAGCACAAGATTATGAAGGAGTTTGGGATGCTCCTCCGTATAAAATTGTTGTTAAGAAAATTGACAGTGGCTTTATTGGAGTTTTAATAAATGATGTACCACCATTTTGGAAATCCGGGCAAATAAAATTGGAAATAAAAAATAATAACGAAAATCTAAAAGGAATCGTTTATCGGCGCGACCACACGAAAGTTGAAAGCAATAACATAGAATTTATAGGACAAAATTATTTAGATATCGCTGATTTTAGATTACAACGTGTTACCCCTAAACTTCAAACAGAAAAAGAGGTGATGGATTATTTGAAATCATCCGGTAGTAGAGCTGCATATATACAAGTGCTCGACAGTAATACATTGTATCTTCGAATTCCTTCTTTTGAATTAGACCAAAAAAAAGCTATTGACAGTGTACTGGAGTCAAACAAAAATTTATTGGTACGGACCCCCAATCTTATCATAGACATACGTGGTAACGGAGGCGGTAGCGATCTGAGCTTTGCAAACATTACCCCCTACTTATTTACCAACCACATAACTAAAAGTGGTGTGGAATACTTCAGCACTCTATTAAACAATCAAAGAATGTTTGACTTTTTCAATAGTCCTAAATACCAAACACTATTTACAGAAAAACAAAAAAAATGGGCAAAGCAATCGTATGATAGCTTGCAAAAACATGTAGGAAAATTTGTCTATATAGATGAATCTTTTATCGATGAAAAAGTGGATAGCATAAAACAACGTTTTCCTCAACAAGTAGGAATCATAATAGACGAAAATGTTGGAAGTTCTGCAGAACAATTTTTATTGGCAGCAAAACAAAGTAAAAAGGTGAAATTGTTTGGAACTCCAACATTCGGAGCGCTGGATATTGCAAACATGTATTCGCTTACATCTCCATGTAATGAATATGTGTTAGGGTATAGTTTATCCCGCAGCAGACGCTTACCACAGTACCCTTTAGATGATAGAGGAATACAACCCGATTTTTTTATAGCTAAAAATATTCCGCGATTTAAGTGGGTACAGTACGTAAAAAACATTTTAGAAGAATAGAAAAGATCAAATGCATCACGCCTGACGCGGCTTTCACCAAAATAAAAACGGCAGCGAAACCTTATTTTCGCTGCCGTCCGGTGGACTTGAAGGGAGCTTAATCGAACCCCTTGTGACAATATCCCGCTTTGTCAATACACTCCAGCTAATGTAATACTGAATATGATTACAATTACCTCCAATCGAGCAACTGGTCCATTCACCTGAATCGCCCCGCAATCTTATCCTTGTCTCGCTAGTCAGGTTATCCTTATACACCAAACTACAAAACTGGCTTGTCAAGTAAGTCGAAACTGGCGGTGCAACGGTCAATCCGAAAGTAAATCAACCCCATCTCGATTACTGGTAGTTCTTGGAACTACCAAAATCGAAATTAATATGTCGCACCATTTCCAACCGCTGTTATGGATCTGTTAAGGGTGTTCAGGGGTTGTGAGCCGTAGAATTCGGTAGACCTCCGCACCTTACAAATTCGGCAAATGGTCTTGGATGGTGGTTATGATTGTTTTGAAGTCCGGCTGGCCTTGAAAGTATAAAGCCGCTGTGGATTGATAGCGTCGTTCATAGTCCTGCAATTGCTCTCCTTGCAATAAAAAAGCAGGATGTTCATGGACCGGAATGGCAGCGTCAGCACCTTTTATCCAGGCTGCCTTATGCTCCTGATAGGCTTTCGTACCTATGAATGCCTTTACTGCAGGATTTTGAAGCAAGTTGTACACATCATAATATTGTCGCATAAAATTTTTCCGTTTCATAGCCGAGTTGTCGGCTTCCTGCCGATGATGGCGGATAATCGTCTGTATCTTTTCTACGAAGGTATAGCCAGGATGATAACAAGGAACGTTCACAGCTCGATTATCGACTATAACAATACCTTCGGTGGTAGCAGCCCGCTCAAATGCCCAGGATGAAATCGTTTTTGGTTCATTTGGGGCGACTCTACTGAACCCTGCTTCCAGTAAAATACCGTCTTTTACGCCGGGGAGTGCCCCAAAATGAGATATGTAGTAGAGCCTGATGCCGCCGCTGCGATAATATTGGGGGTCGTCAAATTCCGTATCTCGTTCAACGCGAACGATGCCTGGAATCTGGATAATATCAGCCAACCAATCGTAGAAATCACGTCGAGACTGTACGGCATTAGGTTTCTGGCTGGTCATGTTCACCGTACCATCATAGGAAGCCGATGGCTCAATCAAAATATCTATGTCTTCAGAAAATCGCTGAATGATACCATACCCTTTTGACAGGGAAGTTCCGCCTTTCATCTGGAAGGTAAAACCCTGTTGTTGGAGGCCCCACAATACGTGCATCAGCCAGTAATCCTTTTCTACGATCACGGGGTCGATGCCGAGTTCGTCAGCAACGATTTTGATCAGATCGGCAAAATCGGCGCGGTCGTGCAAAAAGGAAACTGACATATGGTATTATGATTCATTTCGAAATAAAAACAAAAAGAATTGTTTGGATTTTACGCCACCGTATTGCCTGACGTTTTCGAGCATTGAATTGAGTGGCATTCCCTGGGCGCGCTTTCCGACCCGGCGCAATACTTCCTGCGAATCTTCGGCCACCCGCTCTATGTGGTCGACCAGATCTACCAGCAGGAACTCTGATGACAATACCGCGGGATAATGATTTTTGCGGACGAAGGAAAACATGCGGTTTCCCAGCCTGAAATCACCATGCCTTTTTCTGTTATAAACGTATGTCTTGTTATAAAGCTGGGTAGTGCCTACGCCGAGCTTGTTATACTCATTGGGAGAGAACATCAGAAACCGCTCATCTTTCAGAAAGGTTTCCACTAGTAGTCGATCATCAGCAGGCACCTTCCCAAAAACGGTTGTACGGGGAGCATAATAGATGCCAGGCGCAACCTTTGAGAGATCGCCATCCCTGACAAGTTCCTGCAAATGCCTGTCAACGGAAGTGGACCACTGTGATAAGTCCTGCCGGCGATAGACATGCCCCGGCATAAGATGTTCTTTAAGTGTAGCTAACTGGCTCATTTACAGTGAAAATAAGAAATTTCACCGAATTTTGAATGCTTTATTATTAAAATTTCATGCAAATAAATACAAACAACTAATTATCATAACATTATATCTTAGACCTAATATGCAAACAGTTGGCCCATCAGCGCCCATCTTCTGCAGCAATTTCGCTCCCCTACCTACACAATTTAATTTCCCAAGCATCTGGCTAGGTTTTCCAAAAAACTATGACAGACGTTCTTTGGCCGTAAAATGAGACTGTTTCACGCAAGACTGCGATGAATCGAGGCCGTATGATCCGAAAATCGAGCGAAATCGTTACATTACAAGTTTGAACAAACCTGTAACTAAAATCTTCGTGCTTACACAATGGACAAATTCGCAAACGATCAAACCAAATGGCTGAACAACCCCGCGAATCAATTTGACAATCTTGTGGGAGAACTGCTGCAACAATTGGGGTTTAAGACAAAAAAAGTCAACGATAAGAGAATAGACTATTTAATTGAGAGCGAAAATCATGAAGGCTGGGTAGATGTAAAATGGTATAGAAGCGAACGAATCCCCAACGATCTGATCCGCCAAGCAGCGTATCAGTTGTTAGCCGACCATGCAGGACCAAGAAAGTCAGCCAAATATTATCAAATATTAGCGGTTTCCAGTATAGTGGCAAGTGCAGGAAAAGCCAGGATTCTTGAGGCCACGGGGGTGTTGATATGGGACAGAAACGATTTACTTTCGTTATCAGCTCAAAATCTAGCACTATGGGAAGGATTTAACAGTTTGTTCCTCCTGGCACGTCAGGGTATTGAAACATCCAGCACGACTGTCCCCTTGACAAACTTTAATACTTATCTGGCCAATATCAAACTGCATGGCAGGTTCGGCCCTCAAAAAAAGCTGTCTCATGACGACTTTTTCCGAAAAATTGACCAAACCATCAAATTAAGACCACAACAGGCTACAAGCCTAGATGAGTTCTCAGCAGCATCCGCGGCATACGAAGACCTACTACGACAACTTCGGTCAACGGCCACGGGCAAAGGTTCTTGGTCAAAATTCGAAGAAGTTGGTGAAGCAATTATCAAAAAGTTATTTCCGAAAGATTTGCCGGTAATTAAACGACAAAGCCGGACCGTAGACAAGCTGACGAGGTTTGACCTGATCGGACGAGTCGCGTCTGACGACGACTTCTGGCGAACAGTGGTATCCGCCTTCCGATCGAGATACGTTGTAATAGAGTTCAAAAACTATGTGAAACCGATCACACAAAAGGAAATCCTAACAACCGAACAATATCTGTATCCCAATGCGCTAAGAAGTACCGCCATTATCCTTACCCGAAAAGGAGGCAACGAGCAAGCGCATCAGGCAGCAATCGGCGCACTGCGGGCACATGGCAAACTGATCCTTATTCTCGATGATGAAGATTTGAAAAAAATGATTGCAATGAGAGCGGAAGGCTCCAACCCCAACGATCTATTGTCCGCCAAACTCGATGATCTGCTAATGCCCATGTCGAGATGAGGTCGCTTCCGAATCTCCACACCCAACCTCGCTGGATTGGAACGCCAGCAATCCTTTAAGTGGTAGGCCTCCCACAAAAAAAAAAGTTTTCACCGTTCGGTGCACTTACCTCGTAGACATGTAGGATGTAGCCATGCGGCTATGCAAATGTTTGACAGGCAGGTAGGTATGGTAATCTCGAAGGCGGCTTCAATTTTAGCCTTCTAGTCGTCTTCAGCCTGCTGGATCATTACACCATGGAGATAGAAGTTCTTCTTTTTGAAACCATAAAGTGACCAGGCGGCTGCATAAGGACAACCCTGCCCATCCGCGGCCCATTTCCACGGTCTGTCTAAACACCGGTCGTCCACCGTCCTGTTTGTGTGGGCCTCGCAGTTTTTCGTTAAACTGCACGGCCGCTGTCCTTCCAATATGAATTTGCTCATCTGTAAGGCAATCCGGAAATGTAAAGGGTCAGCGCCTGCTTGTAAGCGCTCCAGTCCATTGGGTACCCGGACCCAGCATTGCCCTTTTCCATTTACAGATGATAGCCCACCAATAAAATTGAATGTTTTGTAAAAATCAAAACTCAGGGCCTCGTCGCAATCAAATATGCTCACCAGAAAATATGGATTTTGCTCCCTTGCGATTCTTCCACGTTCCACGCTTGCTTGTAACAGTTCTTTGGAATTTGTGTAGAATTCGTGGCCATAGAGAGCATTAGCGATGTGATGTATACTTTCAACGGCAGCCCGAGAATATTCTATATGATCCCATTTAATTGCTCTATAGAAATTATAGCTAAAATCTATTACCTCATGGCCGTGAGATGGCTGGTAGTTTACTTCGGCCATGCTTTGGACGATCTTTACAAATGCCCAGCCAGGCATATTGTACAGTAATGCTGCATCGCATATCGCAAATATCATCACATCACTCACCGTTAATCCCGGATAGAGATGGTGAACCAAATCAGCCGCTACCTTATATGGATACCGGGGCAGAAGCTGGAGGTCCGGAAAAAACTTTTTTTCTATCAAGTATGCCATTGTTTCTGAAACCGCATATTCGCCGAATGTGAATCGCTTCGGCGTAGTACCAGGTTCGGCACTTTCTAGATGGAGTTTAATGGCGGTAGCAGTGGATGTTGCGTAGTATTGGGCAATTCTTTCATTGGGCTCTTCAATGACCTCAAAAATCTTATAAGTATCCGCTACTTGCATTGAAATGCCGGAAATTTGACCGCTGCCGCGCAAGTCCTCAAGGAAATCTAAATGTTGCAGCTGTTCCCTTGCCATTGCGTTATCCAAGGGTATTGCTACATCTTTGATATCATCGGGTTGAATTGAGGAGACAAGTTGGCGAACACAATCGAAGGCCCGCCAGATTTTACATAGCCCGCTGCAGGTCGTAACGTCCTGGAGGTAATGGATGTATTCATGGTAATAAGTACCCAGGTTCGCGTGGCTTAATTGTGCAATGTTATCAATGACCTCATCGCTGTCTACCGTGATTTCAAGGAAGGAGGTTAAATAACGGCCTGTTTCCATTTATGGGAATTATGGCTGAAGATAATAATATTCATTATGACTATGTTGTACCTACCTTAATGATAAAAGAGTTGAGTAGAATATAATTAAATAGATACTCAAACTGATTAAATTACTATGAAATATTCCACTTTAGAATGAAAATTAAATTGCGAGGAAGCGGATATTAACAATATCCCATAAGTCCTGTCCTTTATTGTCAGAAATTAATGATTCCATTCAAAGTCGAAACTACAATGGACCCTTAATCAACATTCTGCTTTTGGCAATTTTCTACAATTTCTTTTGGTCAAACATCAATATAATGCAATCTATTATCGATTCCATGCATCTACAACCTCCTATTCTGAATTCTAAAATTACTATCATCCTTATGGTAAATTGCTAGCTTTGGGAAGCTATTAATAATCTAGTCATATTCATGACGCTATCTTAAAGTTTCGATTTTCGTATTGCTTCATAAATATTCAATGGGTTCAGTTTTTTGTCTATTCTTGCAACGAGTGATTCTACATAAGATTTACTCCAAAAAGGATGTGTTATAAGGTAATTAAATGATTCACTATAAAGAACGGCGATTCCAGGTTCAATTATTTTTGTTTTACACTTCATACGAATAGAAAGTTGGGATACAGTATCTTCAAAATGAGTTTTCCAATAATCTTTGTTAAAACCGATTTCTGCGGACGAATCTCCTGCTAATGTTGCTAAATCTAGACCTAACCGCCAATTCAATTTAGAGTGATAATGTTGATTATTAAAATCTCTAATACAATCATAACAAGAATGACTACATTCTGAGCCATGCTTTTCCGAATTCAACAAATTATAAATTTCCCCGCCTATAAGTAATGGCTTTATCAGTGCCTCATTGGGTATATTAATATCCCTAATACCACTTAAGTGAGTACAATATCCTGCGCCATTCTCCAGCCGTTCGACTAAAAATACTTCCCCCTCTTTCCCCTCATTAACATGAAAGCCCACATCAATTTCGTTTGCCTCAATTTCCAAATAACTACAAATGGCCTTTCTCAACAGATACCCCCATGACCTAAAAGCAGCTTTTACTAAGTCTCCAGTAAAATCATCTCGCAAGGGATCTAGATCAACTTCAAATCGTGTATATTTTAGTCCTAATGCCAGTACACCAGTAGTTTTTGAAGCAATTAATGCATATTTCTTAGGAGAAACAATTCGTATTTGTGCCTTCCTGTTGTCATCAAATGAATCTAAAACTCCATACTGCTTTGTTCCTTGAAGCCTGCCGACATTAAAAAATTTACCATTATTCGAATTTACATAGTGCACCAATCCCTTTTGAGGAACTGTATTTACTAATATTGATAAGTTTCCCACAGAAGGTTGACTAATTAGTTCAGACCTTGTATCCAGATTAACGTCCATTTTTATTGGCCTCCAATCGAATCTACCATTAAAGTCTTTCTCATCAGCTTCATAATCAACACAAAAACCTAGTGGTGAGCATGCAGTAATGAGTTCCAAATTACTATCACAAATTGGACACTCTTCATAATTTTCGTCTTTTGTAGTCGTAAACCCACACTTTTTACAAGACTTTACCGAAATCTCTAATTCATTTAATCCATATTCTTCTTCAGGCCTTTGGCCTTTCGATAACTCATAATGAACAAAGCCGACAGAAGTAAATACTTGCTTGTCTTTTACAATTTCAGACCCAGGTGCGAACATACTTATTGCCAAATCAAGTTCACGACTTACTGCGCTTTCAGGAGGCAAAGAATCGGGACGTTTGTGATAGAAATATCTGACTTTAGTTGGAAAGCCAAACATCGGCAGATAACCAGCGTTAGCAAGCTTCTCACTTAACTCTTTTTGGGGGAACTCTCGGGTTCTGGCAACAACATCGTCGATTCTTAAAAGCAAATCTTCTTGTATATAGGTAGTAATTTCCTCATTTGTTTTATTCAATCCCTTTCTCGTTATAGATTTTACTATTCGTTCTATTTCCAAACTATTCTCTCTTATCCATTTTTCCACTGAACTTCGATTCTTATACCACATAGCTCCAGAACCGAACTGCCCATGTACATTATCATTAAAAGAAGCAGGAATATCCAATGATTTAAAAGCTTTATACAAAATTTGCTTCACTATCATCCGTTCGGCTATTTCACTACTCCTTATTTCAATATAAGGCGATGAAGGAGTAGCGGAAACCATTCGTTCTGTTTGAAAATAATGAGTTTGATCGTGGCTATTCATTTTTGCTATCGTCAAAGCAATTGATAAAGACTGGCCTCTCCTTCCAGCACGACCTACTCTTTGTTGATAATTAAAACGCTGAGGAGGTACATTTCCCATCATTACAGCGGACAGTGACCCAATGTCAACACCAGCCTCCATAGTCGTTGTAACACTCAAGAGGTCAATTTCATCCACAACTTTATTTTCATCACCGGTAAAAATCCCTTGAAAATTTCGTTGCCTTTGAATAGATTTGTCACGTGATGTCTGACCAGTAAGCTCCTCACAATGTAGCCTAAATGGATCTGCTGTAGTTGCTATGTACATGTAGTAATCATCAGGATCATTCAACGCCGCTGATGTAAGCAAATAAACATTATTAAGCTCATTTAAACAGTTTGTACATCTCTTACATGAAGGGTGTAAATGGATTGTATGGCAACGTTCACATTCCCATACCTTATCGCCCGGGACAGATTTCCTAAAATAGAGCCGCTTACCGGTTAAAACCATTTCATCTTTAGAAATCACATCCATTTCTTGTAATACTTTCCTTAGCCTATCCAGATTGGGCCTCTTTCCAGGCTTGTTGATATCGCCAAATACTTTCTTCGCATATTTAAGTATCGGCCTAGGGAACCCCTCCCTTCTGTATTTTGATTCATAACCCTGAATTCTCCAGTTTTCACCAAGTAATCTTATGCATACATCTACGAATTGATTGAACAACTCATCATTTGTCTTCAAATTCAAAGAAATGAATCCAACTTTCAAAGCCTCAAATGATTTCTTTTTATGTGCAAACAAAGTAATCATTTGCTCTGTTCGGCACTTATTCATAATGCCCTCAAACAAACGCTTACTTCTCCCAAAACTATCAACTAACTGAACTGTATTGCCCTCCCATCTAAATAATTCAGACCAATTGACGTTTTCGCTCGAAAAGTAAGATGGGTACGGACCGGCAGGATTTATTCCCAATTTTGCTAACTCATTCCATACTTCACTTTCAATCTTCTCAACTTTGATCCCATCACTTAAAAAGAATTGGTCTAGCTCCTCAACACCTTGCTTATCCAAAAGTCCGTCCCTCTCCTTTAATATCTTAAATATAAATCTTGAATAATAATCTTCATTAGAAAGCCTAGAAACGATTTCTTTCTCTTCCTTATTTAATGATCCGGCATCAGTTCTATAACTTCTCAATAAAAGTTTGTTATTGTCCTCGCCATTTAAACTACGAATAATAATTTGCCTCAAAACGTCTCGATAATGATCGAGCTCTATTCCTGCGGACAATTTAGCAGCAGCCTGTCTGCTATCAGAAAAAAGAACAAGTTTAGCATCAGATTGCCCTTGAGATTTCATTGTTCGAATCAGCGCGTCAGCCATCAATTGATTTACTTTTTGGACTCCGGTGATATGCTTTCCAATAGGAACTACTAAATCCCTTCCCACATTCTTTCCTTCAGCACCGCATTTAGGGCAATCGCAAGGGTGCATCTGTGACTCTCCTGGATTCGACCAATAAATAGCTGTCTCACCTCTCTTCTTAGAAACAACACCAGTTAAGTGATCAAAATAATTATAACTCCACTTGGGAGCATCATTTTCATAATACTCGTCGTCCTCAGAATCATCAACATAACTATTAGGCCAGATACTACAATATTGAGCGTCTTTTCCTGCTAAATCTCTGTCTGAAACTAACAAAAAATCCCTGCCTATCTGCATCAGGAATCCACCTAAAAACACTTCTCCACAACTTTTACAAATGGACACCTCAAATATTCTGGATCCACAATTACAGATACTCTTTGGCATTCTATATAGTTTACCAATATTCCGTCCATCCCATTTATGGTTATCAGCAACCTGACTACATTGAGGATTTGAACATGCCCACAATCCATCTAAATTCTTAAAAAAATAGTGAGCCCTCATTGGCATTGTTGGCAAGCCAGAATTATCCTTTGCATAGTTCAAAATTATTAACAATACTTCCATTGCATTACCTGCATTCTCGTTCGTCCCAAACAAATAATTAGCAAGAAACGGGAATTGAAACGCTCTCTTGTTCTCATTCTCATGAATTAAATGCCTTATTCTATTATCAACTTCCCACCTTTCTATTAACTCATGAAAATTGTTTGCATTCAACCTCCTCAACAAATAATCTTCGATCTTATCTGATTCTATATCATTCAATTCATACGAAATCCTATCTAATTCATTAAACGGCAAGTTAGTACCCAATAATGGTTGCAATTCAGATTCTTTACTCCTAATTATACTAACTCGACTAAGTGACAAATCATTAAAACCAAAAAAATCCCTGAGATACTCATAACTTTTCTCATTATCAGGCAAAGACGCACTTGAAGCCAATATTTGCAATTGCGAACAATCTGATGTCAATCCTATTGCATCTAAAAAACATCTTATTAAATATGCAACTTCCGTCCCTGATGTACCTCTATATGCGTGTAACTCGTCTACTACGAGATGGAAAATATTGTCCGGACTTTGAGCCAGCCATTCTTTTGTTTGTTTAAATATACTTGCTTCCCTCTCCCTAGTCAACATAATATTTAACATGCTATAATTGGTAATAAGAATATCAGGAGGATTATCCTGCATCGACCATCTATCCCACATTTCCGCAGAACCATCTTCCATGCAAACAACATGATCAAGCATATCCGGATTACTTAATTCAAATTTTTCCTTCGCAGAAGTCCAAGAATCAATCAAAGCCTTCTTCTCCACATTATACTCCACAGAAACCCCTCTTTTCCCCTTTCCTGGGGTCATTCCTGTATACCTACCAAAATAAAATCTATTACCTTTTCTATTTTGATCTAACCAATCTCTTGAACCAGAAAAGTCAACCCGATGACTATTCAAAGACCTCCTCATTCTTACCATCTGGTCTTCTGCTAGTGCATTTAGCGGGTAAAGTATTAAGGTACGTACAGCCCTTTTGCGATCCTTATCCCATCTCTTGGATTCCTTTATTAAATCATGAACAACTGGCAATAAGAAACACTCTGTTTTCCCAGATCCCGTTCCTGTTGTAACAACAATATGTTTACGATCAATTAATGCATTAGCTAAAGATTCTCTTTGATGAGAATACAATTTCCGTTCTTTCCCTGAAAATGAAGGGAAAAGACCAGTATTTGAAAATGCCGCAAAATCGTGATCTACCTTCGTTGCAATGCAAAACTCCAACAAAGTGCAATCCTCATTATACTTTGGCACAAATTCTATTATAGGAGGTTGGCAAATAGCTGCCGAATGATCCAACAAGTGTCTTCTTTCTAGGGACAACACCTTCTCACTCAGCGGAAATCCGCTATCAATGTATTTCTGGTAAATCTCCTTCAATTCCTTCCAAATCTTAACTGGATTTTTCATACTTTAGCTAGCTAGTTAATATTCTACTTATTCTGTTGTAAGTCGGGCCCGAAATCTCATCAAACTTATATCCCACTTTTTCCATGTAACTAAGATTTATATCATGAATTGATGATAGCCTTAATAACCTTTCAATTATAACAGGAAGCTTAGGATAATAAACTTGAAGAGTTTTATTGACCGAATTATAATCCAATTTACCATTCACACCCAGTAACCCCCTTTGATAATTTACCGCAACTTGGAATCCTTCTGGATTTAAGCCAAAGGAAGGTATTTTATATCCATCCCCATCACCTGATACAAAAAAATAGACATTAGCCACCTCATCTAATTTACAAATGCCTACTCCATCTTCTTGCCTTTTCCGTACCCAGGAAAAAGAAGTCAAATCATAAAACAAATAATACTCGCTTATGAGAGACGACTTTTCAAATTGATGTACTACACTGCCCAAATTTGGTATCTTTTCCAACTGAGAGTCAATTTCTGAATAAATATATCGTATATTCAAAGCGTTAAAAAGCTCCTTGCAACCTTCGTGATAACTAAACTTAATGATACCACAAATCGATTCTTCTCCTTCAAATCTTGCTAAGAGTTCCAATTTAGTATCGGAGGGACAATTTAGTGCTGTGCAAGTGCTCCTCTTCCTATTGATCACAATAACAGATGGACCCATTGCGTAACAATTATCTCCCATAAACTCAATTACGCCAATTCGATAAAGTCGATCAAATATTGACTTCCCTGTCGCCAATTCGCCGAAACCATGTTTTCTCGCTAAACTCCTACAAGCTATCATAAGCTGAGAATATGATCGTGACTTATGGTGTTTCAGCCATCTACATAATTGGGAATATGGATCATTAAACATCATTTAATTAAATTGATCATATAGTTCCGGTAACATTTTAGAATTCTCCTTCATTATTGCTATTCTTTCAATATCATCTGGATAATATTCTTCTATTCTTGTAACATCGACAAAGCCCTCTTTAATTGATTCAACAACCAGATTTACTTCACTTGACGTAATATCTTTATCAAATCCAATTTGCCCCCAGCCATTAAAAGTATTTCTTAATAATGGCAGTCCAATACGAGGAGAAGTAACACTTGCTTTACTTGCAATAACTCTAAGGTTTTTAGGATAGGAAGTTCCGTCGAATGGGATTTTTTCTCTAAATCGACTTATCATATCCAAAAGAGGACGAGAATAACATTCAGGGCTAGCAAGATTAACATCCTGAAGTATCAGAACATGCAAATAATCAGGATTTTGGTGCGCGGAGATCCAAATTTCCTCTAAACCATTTTTCCAAAAATCTGAAAAATGAAGCCAATCTACTTCAGCTTGTTGAATTATATACTTAACTTTTCCAAATGAATTCACGAAACACTTTGTCATCATAATATCCTTAACAAAGATGGCCTTATGCAACAGAAATGTATCAATAGCTAATCCTGCGACTTGAGGATTCAAATTTCCCTTACTTAAAAAGTACTTCATTCTCTTTATCAGGTCTAATTTGGAAAGAACTACAAATGATTCCGGAATAACTTCTTCAATCAAATACCCTTTTCTTATTTCCTCTCTATGATTAATTCCCCGCCTGTTCATGATATTATCCAGAATGGAGAAATCAGCGAGTAATCTTTCCTTTTCCTTTGTTAGATGTTCAACATCCCTTTGTCCCCTCTTTATTTGCTCATCAACCTTGCTAAGTTGTTGTAGATTCTCCTTTAACTGTCTTCTTACTTTACTAATTTCAATATCAAGATCGTTTTTCCTACTCATAAACTCCTTTTCCATTTCACTAACCCTTACGTCCCGCCTTTCTAAAAACGAATTTTTATGTTCATCAATTCGCGTTTCATACCATTGCTTGAAGCGATCCGAGAGCTCAAGAAGCCTTATAATTTCATCCGAATCTGCTTTCCAATCGTCAATAAACTTCATTACCTTTTCAAGTCTATTCTGTCGTAAATAGTTATCCTCATCTTGGGAAAAAATCGTAGACAAGTCTTTCCTCCAGGAAGTTTTTTGATCTAGCTCTTCAACCCAAACCGGCTTCAGCGCTTTCAGATTGTCTCGAAACCAATCAACCAGCTGCCTATTATTCGAACAATCCAAAGTGGTGGATTCTCCGTTCGGATTCTCTGTTAACAGATAGTGCACTCCATTATAACGGACAACATGCTCACTATCTATGTCCCACTTCTTTACAAACTTATTCTGACAAGTCAACTGACCATTCTTTGCACTGAGTTTACCAAGAATAAACCTATCTTGAGCCAAAGCGTAAAAATTGCTTTTGTCGATGTCTTCTCCCAAGGATACATCGCTTAAATCAATGTTCTTTTGATTATTCTTGTAGTTTTGTAGTAATAGTAATCGGGAACCAAATTTTCTAACTTTAGAAGAAACTTTAAAGTCATCCCAGTTAGAATACTTTTTTTCTGGAACTGGCGAAAAGCTAAACTGTACCAATTCACTTAAATCAGTTACCTCATGCAATTTGATAAATTCACCTCCATAAACATAACCACTAGGTGTGAATACCCTCTTTATTTCGGGTTCGGTGAGGATTCTAGGCCCATTATCGAAAATACCTAATACCTTGATACGAGAAAGTCCATTGGTATTACTGCTAGAATTAATTGGCTCTATTAAACCGAAAGCTTTACCTGATTCAATAATCGATTCCATTTGCAGCCCTATTTAACGCTTTAATATTAATTGAACTTTGAAACCCTTTGAACATACCAGCCTTTGCTAACGCCCAGTTTCTAATTGACCCAAAATCAAAATTATCCTCCTTTTCCTTTACATATAAACCTAAAAGATCATTATTTTCTTGTGTATATGTCCAACTTGAAAAACGCCAGCCTTTATCTATCGTTAATTGATGATCGATATCATTTGGGGCTTGAATGTAAAAGACTCGTGGCGAATAGTCGCGATGCTTAATTGCATAACGACCAGGCATGAATTCCGTGCAACTAATACTTTCCTGATCTGAAATCCGATCTCCGTTGATCCAAATAGGACCATCTTGTAATAGATGTAATGTTGGCCCCGCACCTTCCATCCATATTTTGTTTTCAAGTCTTAACCCACCTACTAGTTTAACATGAACTTTTTTAACTAAGATCGAACATAACTCATCTTCCAAAACAGCATGTTCAGGTATAATACCTTGAAAAATATCGAAGTTCTGATTTGGAATAACCTTTAAGTATTCACCAAATGCAACACGGATCCTTCTTGAATAATTGCTTCGTTCTACAATTAACAGAAAAGGAGAATTCCGATCTATGTATCTTTGAGAAATCCATTCTTCTTCATAAATCGTATTCTCAACAAATACGACGCACCCATTATTACCAATTCGAAAGTCGGAATAAAGACTTTGAAGTGCCTTACTACTACAAAGTTCATATGATCTAATGGGTTTATTCCTAGGGCCAACAATGTCTATACTTTTTAGATCGTGAGATATCTTACATTCAAAATCAACTGGCTTTTCTTGTGAAAATCTCGAAGAACTGAAATCGCCCAAAGGAACAGCAGAATCAGTTTCTTCCCATTGATTAAAATGATAAAATACCTGTCGATAAAAAACGTCACATTGTCCTTCAGCAAACAACCTTTCCTTTACCTTAGAATAGTGTTTTGTGATATAAGGATAAACGTCCGCATTTCTGATTAGGTTGGTAAAATCGGAAATATGAAAGTTCTCTCCTGGCCTAAGCCCTACATGCCTAAATAAGGTATCTAATTGCCGCAAATCCTTTTTGTTAAGGATAGCTTGAGAGAGTGGAAACTGAGTATATCTCCTTGCACCTGTTCGAACAACGGGAACTACTATCTCATATCCATTGGCATTGCACCAGCGTTCAAACTTATTCCATAATACTTCTTGACTTGTTGAATACAACGCTTGTAAAATAGGCAAACTCACTTTTAGAAGCCCGCTTAATTTTGGGTTGTACGCATTTTCTCCATAACCCGCTCCGCCAGAGGTATCCTCGTCCATTAAATGAGCTGCATATATTTGAATAGCAATAAGACCTAAGTAATTGGGATAACTTAGACTTTTTCGATTTATTATGTAGGTCCAATCTTGAGAAAGATAAAGTGCAATTTTGTCGAAGAATTCTGAACTCTCCAACTGAAATCTTTTTACTGTCGCAGAAATAAATTCTTCGTCTATGGTAAGGATTAATAAAGCCCCTTTCTGTTCTTCAGTGAAAAACGTCTCATAGACAGTATTATTGAATTGCGTATACAATTCCATCCCTGTAATACTGTACGCCATGTTAACTCAAATAATTTTTCGATTCCGAAAAAGTATAATTGGGAAAATGAAAAATCATAGTGAAATAAGGTTAGTGGAACAATGTTTTTCTTAGGTATTTAATCTAATATACAAAATTTCCAATAATTAACAATTGACAGAAAATTTACATCCCCTTGATTAAGTGACATTTATCAAAGTAACCCGAAAATCACTAATCATTTCCCTTTGTTGATTATTGGGTAGCTTTGTAAGAGCTAATAAATCTGTGAAACATGAAAACTGCAGATTTATATATTCGGGTAAGCACCGAAGAACAAAAAATGACTGGTTTCTCTCAACGCTCCCAGGAGGAATTCTTAAAATCTTATTGCTCTTCACAATCCATTACCATCGGCCAGGTAATCTTCGAAGAATATTCTGCCAAAACCTTTAACCGGCCTGCCTGGAAGGAACTTTTCACGGCCTATCGCACCCATCGGCTCCCCGTACCTCGGCTGCTACTGGTTACTAAATGGGACCGCTTCAGCCGCAATACTTCAGAAGCCTACGAGATGTTGAGAAAATTATCCCGGCTCGGCGTGGAAGTCCGGGCTGTTGAACAAGCAGTTGACATGTCGATTCCCGAAAACAATATGATGCTGGCTTTCTTTTTAGCAGTACCAGAGGTAGAAAATGCGCGGAGATCGTTAGAAATTAGGAAAGGAAGAAACCGCGGAATCACTGAAGGACGGTGGATGGGACTAGCGCCCTACGCTTATAAAAATATAGTAGATCCCAACGGTATCAAATTTATTGAACCTATTGAAATGCAGGCCAGGATCTTGCGATTTGCATTTCAAAAATTATCCACTGGTCTCCACACGATTACTGAAGTCTTTCACCTCGCCGTCGAATACGGTTTTAACAAAAGCAAAAATTGTTTTTGGAAAGCAATACGGAACCCAGTTTATTGTGGCAAGATACCGGTACACAGAGACGGCAGAGAAATACTAACCCAAGGGCAGCACCAAGCTATTATTCCTGAAAGCTTGTTTCTGGAAGTTCAGCAAATACTAAGACGCAAAAAGGTAGTGACGCGAAGCGTTCGGATCAGTGACATATTACCGCTTAGAGGGTTGTTGCTTTGCCCCAAATGTAATCGTGTAATGACCGGCAGTGGTTCTACTGGTAAACGGAAAACCATTTATTACTACTATCATTGCCATCCCCACTGCCACATACGTTTCCCCGTGCACCAAGTACATGATCAACTGGAGTGTTTTTTACACGGATTACATCCAGACCCATCCTTTGAACAGTTTTATCAACTGATCGAACAGGAATTGCTGAGACAGCAGATGGCCAAACGGCTTCAAGCTCATGCTAGCGCTCTAAGAAAGATCGAGGTCTGTAAACAAAGACTGACTAGACTTGACAGACTACTATTAGATGGAGCCATTGAACCCGATCACTATAAACCCCTAAAGCTAGATTGTGACGCCGAGATTGAATTGCTTCAGAATACCGTGAAGCTAGCCTCTGCAAGACTGGAAGATGTTCAGCAGTTTTGCAAACACCACAGTCCTGGCATTCGGCGGCTGGGAGAACTCCATCCATCCCTGAATGCTGTAAAGAAAAAGGAGTTGGTTTCATGGCTGTTTCCGTTTGGTGTCGTCTATTCGCCGAACTGCTTTACCCAAAGTGGAATAGCCGAAAGTTTACAGATTATCTTCAACAAACAAACCTTACCGTTTAATAGCAAGGAGAGAAAAGGTGCGGAGGATCCCTTTAACTCATCCGATGATTTCGAAAACAGTACATTTTTACACAAACTGGTGGAAAAAATGATGAATGATGTAGCCTGTTTAACGTTAAAGCAGACACGAGAAATCGCCAGGTTCTTCTTTAAGGTAGCGGAATTATCGCTTTCATTAGAGATTGCTCCCTAGGGTGGTAGCACCTTTTATCGAAAGCTGACAACGGTAAATAATCAAATATCTCGTACTCAATGTATTAGAGAGTAATAATCCGGATTACAAAGTGTTCGATTCCAATATGTTCCAGGTGTTCGATCTCCCCTCAACTATCAGCTAAAAACAATCGCATATATAATTTCACCATATATAGATGAGGTGTTGGAAAATTTACTTTTAACAGAGACCATCTAATAAACAATTATTATTCAACTAATTACATCTTCCTATCCGAGAGTTTAGGGCAAAAAAATATCTATCTCTGAACGAGATAGATATTTAAAAAAATTATACTATTGCGTGGAGTCGAGGGGACTCGAACCCCTGTCCAAACATATCCTTCAAAAGCTTTCTACATGCTTATTTGATTATTACTTGTCGGGAACAGGCAGGGAATCAACAAACCAACCTGATCCTTAGCTGAATGGTCTTAAGCTACCGGCACAGCCTTCGGCAGCAGCAACCTGTATTTGTTTTGAGTCGGCGGCGGGGCTTGGTAACAGATCAACCGGCCCGGCGGCCCAAATGACTATCTAATCACTGATTAGGCAGCCATGGCATACTGAGTATTGCCATTTGAGTTTTGAATATTCAGATTTACGTGCTAATTATCCAACGCACGACATGCTTACACTTTCAAAGATCTACGCTGTCAAAACCAATACGACCCCATAACTTATTAAGGATCAGAACCAGGCACTTCAGCAACCAAACCGGTCACCCCATGCCCCTCCTTTCCAACATAAGGGTTACAAATATAATGCAAATCCCCCGACAACCGACAAAATAACAGCCTCCGCCCCATCTCTTTACGCACCATCGGCAACCTTTTCCTGTCCACCTCCCGCCGCCGTTGCCGCAGCTCCGGTTTCCGGGATTTCCTTACCTGTTTTGCCTCCACCAACTCCTCCCCATGCCCTACCCACACTTCCCCCACAAGGTTTTTCTCTTCCTTAATGCCTTTCCTGGCCTCCAATACCCGCATTGCCCCACCTTCCAATAGGATCGCCTCCCCCGCTTCCATTTTATAAAACTGAATCCCCAATACCTGCACCGCTACCTCATCCACACCCACTTCCATCCCCAGCCTTTGCTCAAAATCCAGGCGCCCGCTTGTCTTGCGGCGCAACGGCATCAATTCACTCCGGCTCACCACATTCCGGCTCCTGCCTTTTACATAATCAATCACTACTCCGGCCGATACAATACAAAAATGCGTCGCGTCCTGTGGAAAGCCCTTGCGTTTACGCGCAATAAAAGCCGGTATACCCAAGGTAAAGATCCCTTTTTCAATATCCAGCTCATGCGATATACCTACCGGCAAAGCATGCCCCAACAGCAGGTCTTTATTAAATTCAAATCCCGTTAGCGCATCTATCCCACCTGCCGATGCACGCCGCATACCCAATTCATGTGTAACGTCACGTTTCGCAGCCTTGTAAAACAATCCATTCATCCGCCCATTGAGCGTCCGCCCTTTCACTCCATCCAAAGCTGTACGCAGTGAGCGCCGCAACAAAGTCGCTTCCTTCACTGCCAGTTGAAACTCTCCCGCATTCAACCGTGTTCGCCGGAAATTATCCGACGTCAATACCTTCTCCCGGCTCGGCCCTGGTTTCATTTGTGCAACCGGACCGTCCTTCGTTTGCCGGAACGTCAGGTCACTGATCGTCCCGCTAAGCTTGAATAAACCAACCACCTTTGCCATAAGTTGTGATTTAATAGTTACCTGCACGATTGCCTCCTCTCTTGCCATATCGACCGCAGGAAGAAAGCTACCATCGAAGCAAATGACTGCCGACTGCCGATTGTCGACTGCCGATTGCCGATTCCCCCCCATTCAAACCTACACCGCTCACCCACCTGTTTCCAAGCAACAAGGCCGTTCATGACCGAATTGTCCGAAATGTCCGGACAAAAAGAACAAATTCAACAATTCCGACCACTTTCAACAAGTGCTCAGCCGTAGATTGACCGTAGATAGCAGTAGGAACCGGCATCAGCCAGTCCACCTGGTTCCAAACCAGTAGCAAGACAATGGCAAGACAATAGCAAGAAAAAATGCGCAAATGCAGGCCCCATGCGGGAAATTACCAGAAGAGAGAAAAGAGAAGTGGGTACACAAACAGTTAAAATCTGTTATAAGCTGCTCGTATTCATAGTTATGTAAGTTACAAAAAGTACACCAGCCTACACAAAAAAAGACCCCCGATAAGAATAACGGGGGGTTAACCAAAACTAACTGCTATGAGAAAACTCTATAAAACTTACTAAGTACTTTAAGGCTGTTTCCTTATTGATAACACAAAGTAAAGCCATCCCACCGCCCCATAAAAGCCCATTTGGACGAAATGCCGGTTTAAGTTAGTAGAATGTAGTAAAACGCCGATAAACGGGGAAACCCGCACCAGGACTGCATCTCCGCACCTACTTCTTGCTATTTTCCAATACCCGGTTAGTGGTATTTTTTGTCCTCAACCCGACAATCCCAATTTCAATATGCCTTTAAAAAGAAAAAGTCCGAAAGCAGCTCACTGGCCACTTTCGGACTTCCTATAATTCAATGCTAAATGCTGTATTCTTCTACTTAAACAAGAACCTCCAGAAATCCAATCCGATCGCATACGCCATCAATCCCAGCAGCAACACCATACCCACCATCTGCGCATACTCCATAAACTTATCACCCGGCTTACGGCCTGTAATGATCTCATACAACGTAAACAATACGTGACCGCCATCCAACGCAGGGATCGGCAGCATATTCATAAAGGCCAATACCACACTCAACAAGGCCGTCATACTCCAGAATATTTCCCAATCCCAGGTCGAATCAAACATATTACCGATACTCATGAAGCTACCCAATGATTCACTGGCCTTCACTTCATCCGAAGTAAACAACAGTTTGAAGTTCTTCACATTCATCACCAGGTTCTCCCAGCCCTTACGAACACCAGCAGGGAAAGCAGGGAAGAAATCAAACTTCTGTTTGTAGGAACCCGCTACTTTTTCAGGGATCACCAGGAAACCAATGCGGCCCAGCGTATCCGTTTTGGCTTTCACCAACACCGTATCATTATTCCGCAATACCGTCAACGTAACTTCCTCGTTCTTATGTTTAGGCATTTCCGCACGGTACTGATCATAAAAAGTAACTGGTGTATTGTTCAGCGCCAGCACATGATCCCCTCTCAGCAAGGTGCCTTGAGTAAACGTGGCCACACCGGGAAACAACGTATCTACAATGGGATATACCCTGGGTTCAATAAATGATTGCTTGCGTTTGATCAAACTACGGATCGTTCCTTTGGGTAAAGGCAGGTTGATGACCTGTCCATCGCGCTCCACCTGTACCGCTTTCACCTCATCCAGGATAATATCACGCGTAAGAGAATAGTAATCTTTAACCGGCTTGCCATCAATGCTCACAATCTTGTCGCCATTCTTCACCCCCACACTGTCACTGATAGCGTTAATAGCTACCCCATGTTTCATTTGCGACATCGGCAGCCTGTTCTCACCCCATACCCATAAGATCATCGCAAACAGGAAGAAACCGAGTAACAGGTTCACCGTCACACCACCGATCATGATGATCAGGCGCTGCCAGGCTGGCTTGCTCCTGAATTCCCAAGGCTGCGCCGGTTGCTTCATTGCCTCCTTATCCATGCTCTCATCGATCATACCACTGATCTTGACATAGCCACCCAGCGGCAACCAACCGATGCCATACACCGTTTCGCCAATCTTCTTTTTAAAGAGAGAAAACCAGGGATCGAAAAACAGGTAGAACTTCTCAACACGGCACTTAAACCATTTGGCGGGCAAAAAGTGTCCCATTTCATGTAGGATCACCAATATGGATAAGGAAAGAATTAATTGAAGCGCTTTGATACCAACTGAAGCCCAATCAATGGCTAAGAATGTGATCATAATCGTGAATCGTCAGTCGTGAATCGTGAATAAATCGCTGATCAGTCAGCTTTTCCTTCCTTCACTCCTGCCCTTGGCTTTTGAGTTTTTTTGATAATTATATACTATTGAGAATAACCGGTCCTGCATCTTATAGACCCAATCCGGAATTCTCCTTCCCCCAAATATCCGTTAATAAATGGTATATCCATGCCGCTCACACAAATTCGTTATTTATTAACGGTAAAAACGCTTCCAATGATGCAAATGGTATTGGTAATCAGAGCTTAATTACAGATGCCGCAAAATTACGGGCCTCCGCATCGCTCTCAAAATATTCCTCCAGCGTAGGCTTTTCGATCCAGGGCACCTGGTGCATCGTCCGCTCTATCAGGTCCGTCATATCCAGGAACCCGATCCGGTTACGCAGGAATGCAAATACCGCTATCTCATTGGCGGCATTCAATATACAGGGCAGGTTGCCCCCTTTAAACAGCGCATCAGTGGCCAGTACCAGGTTCCGGAACGTCTTGGTATCAGGCTCCTCAAAAGTGAGTTGCGCAGGCTTGCGGAAATTATAACGAGGAAAGTTATTAGGCAATCGTTGTGGGAATGTAAGCGCATATTGAATGGGCAGCTTCATATCGGGTAGCCCCATCTGCGCTTTGATACTCCCATCCTCAAACTGCACCATACTGTGAATGATACTCTGCGGATGCACCTGTACCGACACCTGGTCGGGCTGCAGGTTAAACAACCACCGCGCTTCGATCATTTCCAGTCCTTTATTCATCAGCGTGGCCGAATCGATCGTGATCTTGGCCCCCATATTCCAGTTGGGATGCTGCAAAGCATGGTCCCGCTTCACATTCACCAGGTAATTGGGCTTCTTGCCCAGGAAGGGCCCGCCAGAAGCCGTGAGGATCACTTTTTCAATACGGTTGCGCGTCTCTCCCACCAGGCATTGAAAAATGGCCGAATGCTCCGAATCCACCGGTATGATCGGCGCCCGGTATTCCACCGCCTTCTGCATCACAATATCACCCGCCACCACCAGCGTCTCTTTATTGGCCAAGGCAATCGCCTTGCCTTGTTCTACCGCCCGCAAGGTGGGCCGCAAACCCGCAAAACCTACAATGGCCGCCAGCATTACATCATAACAATCCATGGCCGCTACCTCTTCCAGCGCCTGCTCACCCGCAAATACCTTCGTATCCGTATTGGCCAAAGCAGCCTTTACATGCGGATACTTACGCTCGTCGCCAATCACCACAATATTTGGCTTAAAACGCATGGCCTGCTCTACCAGCAATTCATCATTACTATGAGCCGTCAGCACCTCCGCCGTGAATTTATCAGGATGAGAAGCGATCACGTCCAGCGTCTGGGTTCCTATCGACCCCGTAGATCCAAATAAAGCAATACGTTTTTGAGGAATACTGTTTGACATGAACCGGATTTTGAAAAAACAATAATACGAAGGAATCAGGTGTTTGCCCACGGCATCATTTCGACCGCAGGGAAAAATCAGCTATCCGGGCAAACGATTCGAAGCAAACGATTGCCGACTGCCGATTGCCGACTCACGATTCTACATACTTCTCCAGCGCGACAGCAATTTTACGGTCATTGCTCAGGCGGGGCACTTTATTTTGTCCACCCAGTTTGCCGATTGACTTCATATAATCAATGAAGCCATTCTTTTTAACCGTGCGGATATGTAGCGGCATTAAGATATTGCCGGTTATAAGATCGTTGTAATAGATGTTTTTATTGCGCAGGTGATGGTCTACCTTAATGGCAAACCGGTTCATATCAGGCGGCTTGTTCTCAAACTCAATGAACCACTCATGGTACGATTTACCTTCCCCCTGCGTGATCATGGGCGCTACCGTAAACTCCGTAATATGTACCCCTTCTTCTTCTGCCGCCTTGATCAGGCTATACTCCACTTCCTCCCCTATCACATGCTCCCCAAAGGCAGATATGAAATGCTTGATACGCCCCGTAACCACCAGCCGGTAAGGATTGGTCGAAACAAATTTAACCGTATCACCAATATTATATCCCCACAGCCCTGCATTGTTATTTATGATCAAAGCGTAGTTCTCTCCCACTTTTACATCCTTCAAACTAAGCCGGGTGGGATTATTCGAGAATATTTCTCCTGCAGGTATGAATTCAAAGAATATACCACTATTCGTATTGAGCAATAAACCTTCCTCTTTTTGCGAATCCTGAAAAGCCATGAAGCCTTCCGAAGCAGGAAAGGTCTCAATAGCAGCGATCTGCTGACCGATGCTTTCAAATAATTTATTACGGTAGGGCTCAAAGTTCACACCTCCATGTACCAGCACCGAAAAATTGGGGAATATATCCTTGATCTTTTTACCTGTATTTTGATGAAGGCGGTCAAAATACATCTGCATCCACGGTGGAATACCGCTGATCAGGCTCATATCCTGGTGCAGCGTTTCTGCAACGATTTTATCCAGCTTCGTTTCCCAATCCTCAATACAATTCGTTTCATAAGAGGGCAGCTGGTTCCGCCGCAGGTAATTCGGCACATGGTGGTTGACTATACCACTCAAACGGCCTGTTGGAATGCCGCCCACCCGGTCCAGCTCAGGAGACCCTGACAAAAAGATCATTTTGCCATTCGTAAACTGGCTATTGCCCGACTCCGCAATATAACAGAGCAAGGCATTCCTGGCAGTATTGATATGATTGGAGATCGACTCTTTGGAGATGGGTATGTATTTAACCCCGCTGGTAGTACCCGACGTTTTGGCCAGGTAGATCGGCTTGCCCTTCCATAATATATTATGACGTCCCTCCTTTATTTTTTCAATATAAGGTTTGAACTGCTCATAATCCCGGATGGGGACAGCCTGTATATATTCTTCATACAGGGAAACATTTTGCAGCTGGTGTTCTTTGCCAAACTCCGTTATTTTCCCCGTCTTCAACAATTCCTTCAGAATGTTTTCCTGGTCCTCTACCGCTGTAGCCATTCCCTTTCTAACACCCTTGTATACATAATTGGCAAATGGTTTTGCCAGAAAAGATTTGATTTGCATAAGATTTTATCTATGGCGCAATCCCACGAAATTAGTGTTAATTCGATTATTACAAAAGTTAATCTACCCTATTCAATCCATTACAAAAAACAGTAACAAAAGATGTTAGAATCCGGTTAGAATTAACCACCTAAATCCTTCCTTATTTTATACCTCGTTACCAGCCTTCCAGGCCCCTCCATGCTCCACGCGCAGCTCGCGACGCAGAACTTGTTCTTCCCTGTTAACCCTTCAATTTTTCAACAACCAACCCAGCTCCTTGCACTTCGCAGCCCGAAGCCTGCCCCCTGGTAACTTATCAACACCTCCCCCTGCATTCGTAACCCGGAACTCAACAGCTACCATCCCCTTCCCAGGTGCAAACAGCATACCTTATCCACCCCGGACAAGAGCATGCATCTAACATTCAACTAACTGATTAACAACACACCACCTCCGCCCTGCCATCTCTCACTAACGCTGCATAAATACCTATATTTGCATTCCAAAACCCGCTAGCGGCAACTTTATTGCGGGATGTTAAAAAAAAATGCCGGAAAGCCCGTGAAATCTGCCCTAAACCCATTACCTTTGCACTCCTAATTTTTGGAAAGTTATGTTAGCAATTGTTAAAATAGCCGGTCAGCAATTTAAGGTTCAGAAGGACCAAACTTTATATGTTCCCCATGTTGACGGCAATGCCGGCGACAAAGTGGAGTTCCCAGAAGTATTGTTGGCAAGCGCTGATGGAAAATTATCTGTAGGCAGCAGTGTAAAAGCGATCGTTAAAGCCGAAATTCTTGGTCAGGTACAAGGTGATAAAGTAATTGCCTTCAAAATGAAAAGAAGGAAGGGTTTCCGCAAGAAACACGGTCACCGTACCCATTACACAAAAATCAAAGTAACCGACATCGCTTAAGAAAGCGGGAGAAATGAAAGTTCGTGATGCGAAAATGAGCAACCAGGATTTTCAAATCTTCAAATTCTCAAATCTTCAAATTAATTCATCATGGCACATAAAAAAGGGGAAGGTAGCGTAAAGAACGGCCGCGACTCACAGAGCAAACGCCTGGGAGTTAAAATTTATGGTGGTCAACCTGCTATTTCCGGTAACATTATCGTTCGTCAACGCGGCACTACTTACCATCCCGGTAAGAATGTGGGTGTAGGAAGAGATTTCACACTGTTTGCCTTAAACGACGGTGTAGTGGAATTCAGAAAGACGAAAGATGATAAAACTGTTGTAAGCGTACTTCCTGTAGCATAATAAAATTTTCTTACAAATTGTAAAAAAATTTTGGCGGTTTCAAATTAGTTTATATTTTTATGGTTGTAAATTTATTTACTAACCATTTTAAATTCGCAAAACATGGCAACTAAGAAAAAAGCCGCTAAAAAAGCTGCAAAGAAAGCCGCTCCAAAAAAGAAAGCCGCTAAGAAAGCTGCAAAAAAGAAATAACTTCTTTGGAACGCAGAAAATATCAAAGTCCCGGATTTATCCGGGACTTTTTTTGTCCCCTCCATCCTACTCCCATTAACTACCAGTCATCCGCTCAAACCCGCTCCCAACAAGGTTTTCACCCAACCTCACAAATCTATCATCACTTGCCATTCGCCATTCACCACTAACCTCTACAAGGCTTTATTCACTCACAGCTGTATCCCCATTCTCCACACCTCCACACAAACGCATTGCCGATTGCCGACTGCCGATTGCCGTCTCCCCACTAGCCACTATTCATTACATTTGCCCCATGACCATCGACAACACCTATATAGCCGACCAATTCGACCTCCTGTCCAAACTCATGGATATCCACGGAGAGAACAGTTTTAAGTCCAAAACCTATTCCGTGGCAGCCTTCAACATAGAAAAAATGACACAAGACCTGGCCAACACCCCGGCCAGTGAATTATTCTCCATCAAAGGCATTGGCGATTCCGTTGGCAAAAAGATCCTCGACATGGTCCAAAACGATGGCCGCCTCAAAGTCCTGGAAGAATACATCGAAAAAACACCCCCGGGAATCATTGAGATGTTATCCATTAAAGGCATTGGCCCAAAAAAGATCGCTACCATCTGGAAAGAGATGGGCGTTGAATCCATTGGTGAGCTCTTGTATGCCTGCAATGAAAACCGCCTCATGCTGTACAAAGGTTTTGGAGAGAAAACCCAGAAGAATGTACAGGACTCCATCGAGTTTTACATGCGCAGCCAGGGCAGCCACCTCTATGCAGATACCGAAGCTTATACTTTGGCCGTCGAAAAAACCTTGCGCGAACAATTCCCCGCCAGCAAGTTCGATATCACCGGCGAGTTTCGCCGCCAGCAGGAGATCATCAACCAGTTGGCCTGGGTCACCACCACATCCATTGCCGACCTCCAACCATTCCTGGAAGCCAACCATTTCACCACCATCGAAACCTCCGATGCCATCCTCACCGTAAAGGGACAGGAGAACATCCCCCTCAAATTTTACCAGGCTCCTGATAGCCTTTATTATAAAATACTCTTCACCACTTCCTGCAGTGAAGAATTTGCCCAGGCATGGCAAGCCTTGCCCGGTTGGGATACCAATGCTACCTATCCATCAGAAGAAGCCATTTTTACCAAAACCAACATCCCTTACATAGTACCCGCCAGGCGCGAAAAAGCAAGCATCCTCTCCGCTCCTGCTACTTCTGATAAACTTATTCAGCCCGAAGACATCAAGGCCATCATCCATAGCCACAGCGATTGGAGCGATGGCGCCAATACGGTAGAAGAAATGGCCAAAGCCGCCATTAACAGGGGATTTGAATACCTCGTCATCAGCGACCACAGCAAGAGCGCTTTCTATGCCAAGGGCCTTTCCGAAGAAAGGATCAGGGAACAACATTATTATATTGAGGAACTGAATAAGAAACTGGCTCCATTCAGGATATTTAAAAGCATTGAGTGCGATATCCTCAACGATGGCGCCCTCGACTACTCCGATGCCATCCTGGGCACCTTTGACCTGGTCATTGCATCTGTACACTCCAACCTCAAAATGACCGAAGAGAAGGCCATGATGCGCGTTATGAATGCCATTCAAAACCCTTACACCACCATCCTGGGCCATATGACCGGCCGCCTCCTGCTGAGCAGGCCCGGCTACCCACTCAACCATAAAACCATCATCGACACCTGCGCAGCCAATGAGGTGGTCATAGAAATAAATGCCCACCCACGCCGGCTCGACATCGACTGGCGCTGGATAGATTATGCCCTCGAAAAAAATGTGCTACTCTCCATTGATCCCGATGCCCACTCCATCGACGGTTTCAATGATTGCCGCTATGGTGTACTCGCTGCCCAGAAAGGAGGCCTCACTGCCAACCGCAACCTCAGCAGCTTCTCCCTGCCCGAATTTGAAACCTTCCTGGCCAAAAGAAAAACAGCCAAAGGGATCTAAATATCCACACATGAACATTTACACTTATACGGCCGAGTGATACATTATAGAATTATTAAAAATCACAACTCCTTATAAATTAAAGTAGTTATACTCGCTACCTTCTAAATAAAATTAAATACTTTTGCTACTCATCCTCTACCTGTGTTTATCCGGATAACCACAGGTGTCCTATTTTCTATTACCTGTAACCAGAGGGTCCCTTAAAGGTACCGGTGCGTGGAATCTTTGCCACCCGCGCACAACATTCCGTATCCCCCTATCACCACTTTCCCTGTGTATGAACCATGTTTCTCATGAACAACCTTCATGCTGCTAGCGCATGCCCCTACCCCATGGAATACCATACATTAAAATCACAAAACGCTAAACGTTAAACAGGTTTATGAAAAAAAATCTCCTCGGCATATTGATATGCTGCCTGGCATTCCTGACTACAGGCTATACCCAAAATCTCGCCATCAATGCAGATGGATCATTACCCAACCCCAATGCTATTTTGGATGTTAAATCACCAAATAAAGGCGTACTGATCCCGCGCATGAGCACAGCGGCACGCAAAGCCATCCCAGCCACCCAGGGCTTATTGGTATATGATTCAACGACCCATTCCTTTTGGTACCATACAGGCCAGCAATGGCAAGCCATCGCTTCCGGCAGCGCTGCACGTGCTGCTTCGGGCGATGCCTGGCTTGTAAATGGCAACACAGGTACCGACAGCACCAACTTCCTTGGCACCATCGACGATGTACACCTCCACGTCCGCGTCAACGATAAACCCTCCGGCCTCATCGACCAGCATAATAACAATGCTACCTGGGGTTACAATACCGGCAGGTTCCTGACCACCGGTATCAACAACACCGCACTTGGCAACCTGTCGCTCTATAATGTTACTACCGGTTTTGCCAATACCGCTACCGGCTTTCAGGCACTTTACTCCAACCAGGAAGGCATTTCCAATACCGCTACCGGCGAAGCTGCCCTGTACCACAACCTCACCGGTTATGCCAATGCAGCCGTAGGCTCAGGTGCCCTCCATGACAACAAAGGAGGTTACAGCAATACCGGTATGGGACATATTTCCTTATACCGCAATACCGATGGTGCCAGGAATACAGCACTCGGTGCTGCTGCCCTCTACTCCAACACCACCGGAAAGGAAAATACCGCCGATGGTTACCAATCCCTGTACAAGAATACCACCGGTTCCCACAACACAGCTTCCGGCTACATGGCCCTGTATTCCAATACCGAAGGCAATGCCAGTGCCGCATTCGGCTTCCAGGCTTTGTACAGCAATACCGACGGCACCGGCAATACCGCTACCGGTTATCAGTCCTTGCATAAGAACACCCTTGGCTCTTTCAATACTGCCAATGGCTACAAAGCACTAGGGACAGGTTCTGGCAACGCCAATACCGCCGTTGGATATGAATCACTCCTCAACTCCAATGGACATGCCAATACAGCCGTGGGTTATCAGACCCTGCTGAACAATGGCATGGGCGAATACAATACCGCCATCGGTTTACAAGCATTGAATGCCAATACCGGCAGCAGGAATACCGCCATTGGTGCCAATGCTTTACGCGTCAGTGCCTTGGCCATTGACAATACGGCCGTAGGCTACGATGCACTCAAGTCCAATACAACCGGCAGCCTCAATGTCGGTCTGGGTAGCAATGCCTTGAATGGCAATACTACAGGCGAGATGAATACCGCCCTGGGAGTAGCCGCAGCTGTTCTTAACACCACCGGCAATCAAAATACCGCCGTAGGTTTCCTGACCTTAACACAGAACAGTACTGGCTCCTGGAATACGGCCAGTGGACACGCAGCGCTTCAAACGGCAACAGGCGATGGTAATACAGCCATGGGATTGGCAGCCCTCCTAAACAACAATGCCGGCAATTACAATACCGCTATTGGCTACAGGGCCAACGTACCCGACCAACTCACGCCCATCACGAATGCCACTGCCATCGGCGCCAACGCCATTGTCGATGCTTCTAACAAAGTAAGGATCGGCAATGCCGCCGTAACCGTTATTGAAGGCCAGGTGCCCTTCACCACCCCTTCTGATGGACGTTTTAAATTCAAGATCCAGGATGATGTCAAGGGACTTGACTTTATCCTCCAACTGAAGCCCGTTACCTACCAGTTTGATGTGAAACGTTTCGATAACCAATATGAACAGAAGGATGGCCAGGTAATTCCTGCCAGCAATATCATACAAGCATCCTATGATGAAGCAGCCCGCATACGACGCAGCGGCTTCATTGCCCAGGAAGTGGAAAAAGCCGCCGATGCCAGCGGTTACAATTTCAGCGGCATCATCAAACCCCGTACCGAACAGGATCACTACAGCCTCAGCTATGATGCATTTGTAGTACCCCTGGTGAAGGCCGTACAGGAGCAACAAAAGATCATTGAAAAACTCCAGGAGGCAAAAGCCAGCGAGCAAGAAAGGATCAGCAAGTTGGAAAAACAGGTAGAAGAACTCCTGCGCCAACTGAAGGCATCCAAATAATATTCCTCATCCATGTTATTTATTATGAAACCTATACTTGCCTTTTACGGCTTGCTGCTACTACTGCTGGGCATTACACCTTGCACAAGGGCACAGCAGCAGGTCTATGTATCACCAGGGCTTTACCTGACCGCCAGCGACGCACCCCGGCTGGTGTTCCAAAACCTGGACCTTAACAACAATGGACATTTTACCGCTGCCCATAGTACCGTCATCTTTACCGACAGCTCAAACACCCGGCCTGCGCTTATCAATGGCAATAGCAAAACAGCTTTCCACCACCTTTCTGTTAACCAGCCCCTCCAACTGGCCCACGACATACAAGTCACCGGCAACCTGTTGTTGAACCAGGGCAACCTGCAACTGGATCGTTATACCCTCGATCTCGACAGTTCGGGTACCATTATCGGCGAAAGGAATGAATCCCGCATCATGGGAAAGCAAGGAAGCAGCATTGTAAGAACTGCCCTCCTGCAGGCGCCCCGGCAGGCCAATCCCGGCAATATTGGTGTATCCATCACCAGTACTGCCAACCTGGGCCACACCCGCATCATACGCGGCCATCAGGCGCCTGTTCTGGCCAGTAGCTCAGCCACCACCAACCGGTACTTTGACATCCAGCCTGCCAACAACAAAAACCTACAGGCCACCCTGCAGTTTTATTACCTCGATGCCGAACTATCCGGCAACGAAAATGAACTGACCCTATTTACAGGAGATGGTTACAACTGGAAGGCAACTGGTAAGGACAAGAGCAATACCGCAGCCAACTGGCTTATTAAAAACAAGCTGGATCAAGTGCAGCGCTATACCCTGGCAGGTAACAGCCCAGCAAAAATGCAGGTATACCCCAACCCGGTGAAAGACAGGTTCACCCTTACCTGGCGGTCCACCGGTCAACAGGAGATCGTATTGCTGTTGACTGACGCATCCGGTAAGATCATAGAAAGGAAAAAACAAAATGTACGCGAAGGCCTCAATGCCATCGAATGGAATATGTCGCGGTACACAGCAGGCAGTTACCACCTTTATGTGGAAGGCGTACAAACCAATGCCCATAAGATCATTAAAGAATAAAACACGGAAGAAAATGCAACAGAGGCAAAGCTGTTGCGGTTACAGGCCCTGATGAAAGCAGCGAGTGGTAAATGGCGGTGTAAAGGAAAATGACAAAGAGCCATTTGCCATTCGCTTTTTTATAAATACAGCACGACAATCAGGTCACTATCTCATCCAGGATAAAAGGCACTTTCTGTACATACTCCTGGTCATAAGCCCAGCCGCTGCCCGGTATCTTGAACATTTGCCATACATGTTTTTGTAATTTCACCAGCGTAAACATGTACCGCCTGTTGGGCGCAAAGATCTCATACACCAGGTAACCTGCCGTATGATCCGCATGATAGCCAAAGTGAATGAGTTTATCATCCTCCGGTTCTTCAAACCAGGTAAGTAGTTTTTTACCCCAATCGAAATAATAAAGGTGCTCAATTTGTTTACCGATCATATCCGCCAGCACCGTAAATCCCATATCCTGCTCCACCCATTGTCCATTTTCCACATCCACGAAGAAGATATTCTCATATCCATCATCAAACCGGGCATGAAACATACAGTGAATAGGATGTACCATTTCACTGATAATGACCGATTGCTCCCGGTCATCAATTGTCAACTTCAACTGATGTTCCATATAAAAAAATTGTTCATAGTGTAATTATCATCTTACTCCTCACTCACCTCATCCCCAAAGCGAAAGATTGCTCCCGTCACAGGGCCAACCTGATTGTCGATTGCCGGTTCACGCCTTCTTTTTCCTGGGGACCTTGGCACCTTTCTTCCGAGCCTCCGATAAACCGATCGCAATAGCCTGTGCCCTGCTTTTTACAGTACCGCCCTTACCTCCTTTACCCGATTTCAGTGTTCCCTTTTTCTTCCGGCGCATAGCACTTGCCACTGATTTCTGTGCACCTTTTGAATAGGTAGCCATACATGGTAGATTTAATTGACAGGAATGGATTCCGAATAACCAGGCCCATTAACAGCCGCTACCCGCACAGGACCTCTCTTTAAATGAATAAATAAGATACCTTCTTCCAAACAGGCTGAAACCGTATCAATATCTTCCGGTAATAAAAACGTTCGACTGAATGATTCTACACAAAACTCCTTCTTATAAAAATGCAACACCTCCTCATAATGTTCAGGAACACAGCTGGCTATACCACTGATCACTAAGACATCTCCCTCTATTAGTACCCGTATATCCTTTTTCTTATACCCCGGCAAAGCCAGTTCCATCAAGTATTCCGACATCGTTTCTGCAATGTTGATCGCAGGTTTACCATAAGGACTGCTCTCTGCATGCAGCTCTTCCTGCAAATGATCCATATCGGAAAAACTACCACAGAACGTACGCACAATCGCATGGTCTGCTTTATCCACAACTCTTACTATATTCATACGACCAAGAGATTTATTATAAGTATTCACTAAATAATTATGCCATCTGTTTAATCAACTCTGGTGAAGTAATGCCCTCATTTCTTAACAAACCTGGGTGTTATCGAGGAACTCCTTCTACAAAACAACCAGCTTCCCTAAACCCTCATTCACTGGTATTGTTTTTTTGCACTTACAACTATCTGTAAATCATAAAAAGATTTTTTTATGCAAAACAATGAAGAACTGGTGGAGGCGCTGAATGACCTCATCCGTATTAACAATGACCGCATCGAGGGCTATGAAAAAGCAATCAATGAAACCAAGGATATAGATGTTGACTTAAAAACACTCTTCCGCCGTATGGCCGATCAAAGCAGGCAAAACAAAGCCGAATTGATACAGGAAGTACAAAAGAAAGGAGGGAATGCTGATACCAACAGCACTACCAATTCCGGCAAGATCTACCGCACCTGGATGAGTGTAAAAGCTACCTTCTCGGGCAAAGACCGCAAGTCTGTCCTGGCCGCCTGTGAATTTGGAGAGGATGCCGCCCAGAAAGCATACCAGGAAGCATTGGAATCCGACGCCACCATGGACGTGGACGTTCGCCAAATGATCGTAAAACAAAAATCAAACTTAAAAGAATCACATGACCTTATTAAACGTCATCGTGATATGCAAACCGCAGGTCGGTAATACACTTATTGTGCATCAAAGAATTGATAACACATTTCATACAAACAAACAACACATGAAGAATACTGTAAATAAACTAGTCATTTTCTGTCTGATGGCAGGTAGCCTTTTAACAGCCTGCCAGGACGAAACCAAACCCGAGGAAAGTAAAGAAGTAGCCGAAGAACTCAACGATAGCAAGTTTAAAACCGATTCCTCAGAACACAAAGCTGAATTTGTAGTAGATGCCGTATCAGGTAATTATGCTGAGATCAAACTGGCCCAGTTGGCCATCCAAAAAACCACAGATAAGGACCTTAAAGACATCGCTCAATCACTGGAAGCAGATCATACTACCGCTTTAAATGAGTTGAAAACACTGGCCGAAAGTAAAAAGATCAGTGTTCCAACCGAAGAATCGGATAAAGCAAAAGAACAGATCAAAGACCTCAGTGATGATAAACCGGCCGACTTCAACAAAGCGTGGGTAAAAGCATTGATGGACAAACACCAACAAACCATCAGTAACTATGAAAAGGCACTCACTGATTTAAAGGACGAAGATGTTAAAGCCTGGATCAATAAGGTGCTCCCCATCATCCGCACGCACCACGATAAGTTAATGGCATACAACTCAAGGGTTAAAAAATAGTTTTTCATAAGGCACATTGGACTTTACAAGGGCTGGTTTCTACCAGCCTTTCTTATGCCCGGGAATCAGCAAAAACAGCTACCGATCAGGCTAATCAGGAACGCTGCAATAATGAGTAATCAAAAATCAACAATTGTTGAATTTTTCCCCCATTTGTGCCCTCCATTCAGATGGCAATAAATTTTCATATACCATCAAAAAAGAAGTCATGCTGCCCGATCAATCCGGTACTTTACCCTACCTAAAAAGTTTGTCTAACTGCCTCCACACCGTAATAACAGGCGGATATACAGTCAATTTTGAGGTGATCGACAAAGGCCTGTACTCCTCCCAAACTAACCAGGTATACCAGCCCGCCGAAATCAAAACGATGAATTTTTTCCACTTTGAAGGTCTTTCCGCTCCCCATGAAAAAGTAGTCCTGTACATCATTGAAACCCGCGACGGCCAGAAAGGGACCCTTGTTAAATCATACGACACCTATGCCGATCCTGTTCTGGAATCCTACTTGCTTTCCCTGAAAAGAAACAGGGCAATACCCATAAAAAATGAGGTGGTACCCCAAGCCACTCGCTTAGAAAACCAACCTCATGATTAAATAGGATCACTGCGTTAAGGTCCTTTCCTTAGGTTCGTCTGATCAGTCCCAACAACAGCGAAATAATAGCCAGGACGATCAATATATGGATCAGACCCGAGGCACTATATACGAAAAACCCGAGTATCCAGCCAATAACCAGGATCACAGCAATAAGATATAAGATGCTTCTCATGTTATAATGTTTAAGCTTATCGATAAAAATCTGCTGCCCCTCCAAACACTTAACGCCTGACCTCATTCTGTAGATGCTTTTCCCCAAGCACCTCCTTTTATGGTGGGTTTCAGCTGTCACCACCCCATTCCTTTTGCGGCACGTTTATTTCTCCCTTTCTTCTATGCTGTCCATCCGTTCATTTTTCAGGATACTAAAGAAAGCAGTATTGGCCTTTAATGAAGACAATGCATTCAAGCTAAGCGCCTCCCTGTCCTATTATACCATCTTTTCCATGGGTCCCATTATCATCATTGTCATTTCCCTGGTAGGCATCTTTTTCGGCCGGGAAGCCGTACAAGGAAAAGTATACGGACAAGTAAAAGGATTCATCGGCAACAGTGCCGCTGTGCAGTTGCAGGAGATCATTAAGAACATTGAATACTCCCAATTCAAAACAGCCGGTATTGTGATCGGTATGGTGATGCTCCTGTTTGGCGCCAGTGGCGTTTTCACCGAGATCCAGGATTCCGTCAACCGCATTTGGTCTGTCAAGGCAAAACCTAAAAAAGGATGGCTCAAATTCATTACCAATCGCCTCTTATCCTTTTCCCTGGTGGTGGGCCTGGGTTTTATCATGTTGGTATCCTTACTCGTAAGTACCCTTGCCGATGCCTTGAGTAAACAACTGGCCCGCTTTTTTTCAGAAGACATTATTATCCTTTTCTATCTCCTGAACCTGTTGATCGTGCTGGTACTCATCACCACTTTGTTTGCCATCATTTTCAAAGTATTGCCCGATGCCATTATCCGCTGGCGCGATGTGATCAGGGGTGCCTTTTTTACCGCACTCCTATTCCTGGGAGGCAAATTCCTGATCAGCTTTTACATCACGAAGTCTAATATTGGCATTACCTATGGAACAGCTGCCACCATTGTTGTCATTTTATTGTGGGTATACTACTCTTCCGTGATCCTGTACTTTGGAGCCGAATTTACCAAGTGTTATGCCGTAGAAGCAGGGAGTGGGATCAGACCTAAGGACACAGCCGTATTTGTTGTAAAACAGGAAGCCAGGGAAATACCACCTTCCTACCTCGATACATAAATCGATACTTAAAATTCAATATACTATGGATCTCCGGTCAGACAAACCGTACGCCTTACTCCGCCACGGGCTGGGTCATGTATATCCTTCCTTACGAAAAGACCTGAAAGCCGATGTGGCCATCATGGGGGCGGGCATTACTGGCGCCCTCGTAGGATGGCACCTTTTGCAAAAGGGTATCCAGCCCGTGATCCTGGATCGCCGCCATGCCGGCATGGGCAGTACCGCCGCCAGTACTTCCCTGCTTCAATATGAGATCGATATCCCCCTTCATAAACTGATCAAACTGGTAGGTGAAAAAAATGCCGTACTGAGTTATCTCCTTTGCCGGCAAGCCATTTATGATTTACAGGAGGTATGCCAGCAATTACCCACCCAACCAGCCTTTGCATTACGGCCCAGTTTTCAGTTTGCCAGTTACAACAACGATGTAAAGGAATTGGAAAAGGAATACCTCCTAAGAAAAAGGGCGGGCTTTAACCTTCAGCTATTATCAGACACCGAGATCAGTCAATTATTCGGGTTCAGTAAACCAGCCGGCCTCCTCTCAGCCGATGGCGGTTCTGTTGAAGCTTACGAACTCACCCACGCCCTGCTGAAACATGGCCAGGACAAAGGCATGCTGATATACGATAATACCATGGTTACCGGGCTCGACTATGAAGAAAATGGCGTGGTACTCCAAACCGAATGGGGCCATCAGGTAAAAGCAAAACAACTGGTGATTGCCTGCGGATATGAATCCCATCAATACCTGCCTAAAAAAATAGAAAAGCTCCATTCCACCTACTCCATTATCAGCGAACCCTTCAATGCGACTGACTACTGGCACCAGAATGCCCTGATCTGGGAAACCGCCAATCCATATTTATACATGCGCATATCGCCCGACCAACGCATATTGGTAGGTGGTAAAGATGACCCTTTTTCCAACCCTTCAAAGCGCGATGCCAGCCTGCCGCGAAAAGCAAAACAACTGGAACATTCTTTCACCCGTTTATTTCCACAAATACCTTTCCGGACCGATTTTGCCTGGGCAGGCACTTTTGCCAGCACCAGGGATGGATTGCCTTATATAGGACGTATTCCCGAACGGCCGCATACCTGGTTTGCATTGGGGTTTGGAGGCAATGGCATCACGTTTAGCCTCATTGCCGCACAAATCATAAGCGATTTGTTGTCAGGCAAAAACAACACCAATAGCAAGCTGTTTGAATTTAACAGATCAGCAGGCGCGGTGGCATAACTTTGGTAGCCATACCAGTAAATGAAAGGGTATGAAAAATATTAACCGGCCCGCATTCATTCTGGCAATGATCGGCACAGCATTGATATTGATTGGCTTGGTAGCCATGCCCCATTATGAAATGGGAACCTATATCATGTATGCAGGATTTTTATTGGCCGGTATTTTTTGGATATGGTCAATATGGGATGTGATCATTGCCAATGACCTCAAGTATTACCAGAAAATGTTCTGGCTCATCGTCACCATTTCTGTTCCCGTCATGGGCGGATTATTATTTTACATCCTTCACCAACGTCCCAATAAGATCGTTACCTGATTATCGCCTTTACGCCACCACTTTAAACCAACCGATTTTCTATTGATTACTCGAAGTAAAAGACTGCCGATTCACGACTGCCGATTGCCGCTCAGGCCCCCAAATTCTTCAAACACCCTTTCAGGTTATTCCCTTTCTTCAATACCATGTAGAACAGATCACCCAATTTCTTTACCCGCTTTTCAATATTATAGATGGTGAATTGAGAAGGGTGCAATCCGCTTTTTACTTCTTTCCACAATAGCGGCGTGGACACCGAAGCGTCCGGCACCGGGCGCAGACTATAAGCCGAGGCCAACGTTTGTCCTTTGGAATTTTGCAGGTAATCTATATATATCTTATTCCCCCTTTTGCGCAATGACCTTTCCAGTGAGGTAATACCTGGCAGTTGTTCATGTACCAGCGTAGCCACCACATGCGCAAATTCACGGGCCACTTCATACGGATAACGGGCGCCCAACGGCATATACACATGTATGCCCGTAGCGCCAGAGGTTTTGCAATAACTAATGGCGCCCGCCCGGTTCAATACCTCCTGCACCGCCTGCGCTACCGTCACTACCTGGTCAAACGTATTTTTATCCGACGGGTCAATATCGATCATCAGGTAGCTAGGTTTGTCCGGTGAGCGGTTAGTAGAGTTCCACGGGTTCATTTCAATACAGCCCAGGTTGGCCAGATAGATCAGCGTGGCTTTGTCATTACAAACAATGTAATTGACAACCTTATTACTGGATTCGCTGTACTCATCAAATGAGTTAAGCCAGGAAGGCCCTCCTTCTGCAGCATCTTTATGGTAAAACCCCTTATCAGCAATGCCATTGGGATTTCGTTTCAGCGATAAGGGCCGGTTCTTCAGATAGGGCAGCACATAATCCGCCATCGCATTGTAATAAGCGATCACATCACCTTTCGTGATCTTTTCCTTCGGGAAATAGATCTTGGACAGGTTCGTAAGTTTGAGCTGGCGGCGGTTGATCGTCACCAGGCTCTCTTTTGCCCCTTGTTCTTTCACAGCCATAATCTATAAATTTAAATAACTACCTTAAAATATCTGTTCTGTCTTTTTGTCTCTTTGCCTTGTTGCCTTTTAACCTATCAACATTTCAACTGTTTACCTTTTCAACCTTTCAACTTATCAACCTACCAACCCCATCAAGACGCCCGCTTCCGCTTCGTCTCCAAACTGGCCTTCAATTGACTCATCAGGTCCTTGCCCCTTGAGTGGACCACCTTCAAATGTGGAACAGCCACCTTCTTACCCTTGGCTTTTGCCTTGATCAGTTTCATCAGCTTGCCTGCATACGTATCCTTATAGGCAGTGATATCAAACTTTTCTGTCAGCTGATCGATCAGCGATAAAGCCATTTTCATTTCACTTGGTTTACTGGTGAGCTTCGGAATTGTCAAACCATCCGTATCCCGTATCTCCTCCTGGAAACGGATCTTTTGTACTACCAGCACCCCTTCAGCAGCCCTGATCACACAAAGGCTTTCCTTGCTGCGCAGTACAAAACTGCCCAGGCCTACCTTACCCGTTTTGTGCAGCGCACTCCACAACAAAGCATAGGCGCGGGCGCCCGATTTATCAGGGTCAATATAATAGGGCGTTTCATACAACATGGGATCAATCTCTGCTTCTTTTACAAATGCCATGATATCAATACTCTTCGTTTTCTCCGGCATCGCTTTCTGAAAATCTTCCTCCGTCAAAACCACATAGTGCCCATCCAGGTTATAGGCTTTTACAATATTGGCCCAGGGCACCACCTTGCCCGTTTTTTCATTGATGCGCTGGAACTTGATATTTGAATGATCTTTCTTGTCCAACATATCCAGGTCAAGGTCACTTTCCTGTATGGCACTGTATAATTTGATGGGAATGTTCACCAGCCCAAAGCCGATGGCCCCGCTCCATATTGCTCGCATAACAAATGATTTTACATTACCTGTATAAAAATGTTGCCCAACCGGTACAACCTGCCTGCCACCAACAACCGATCACATTAACAATCAATGAATATGAGGGGCTTTTGTAGACAAGCGTACACAAGCCATTGCGGGAATGTCCAGCATTGTACCTTCTTAAAACAAGGAACATTAATTGATCCAATCATTCCTGTCATGCCGGCTCTGAGCATGCACACTTGAATTACTCAAAACACGATTGAAAACACCGCAAAACAGAACACAATGAAAAATGCAACAAGTAGCTTAAAGAAACTCATCCTTTTAACGGCCTTTACAGGCGCTTTAACGGCCGCATTCTCGCAACAGCAGCAAACCACTACAGAAACCAGTTTACAGCCTAAAATAGGGATTAAAGGAGGTATAAACCTCAGTAACCTGTATGTGGACGATGTGCAAGATGAAAACATGAAGGTAGGCGTCAATGTAGGCGTATTTGCCAAATTCCCCCTGACCAGGGGTTTCTCTATCCAGCCCGAATTATTGTACAGTAGCAAGGGGGCCAAACTTACTTACAATAATATCCTGGGAACGGGAGAATACCGGTTCAACCTCAATTATGTAGAACTACCCATATTGGCCGTATTCAACCTGGGTAAAAACTTCAACATCCATGCCGGTCCCTATGCAGCCCTGCTTACCTCCGCCAATATCAAAAGGAAGGACAAAGCAAGCGGGGATGTAGATGACATCGCTGATCTGGATACCGACAACTTCAAAAGGTTCGACTATGGCCTGGTGGGTGGTATCGGATTTGATATTGAGAATTTCACATTGGGCGCCCGGTACAATTATGGGTTGAATGAAATTGGCGATGGCGGTGTAGCCGGTGCGGCCACTAAAAACTCAAAGAACAGCACCTTCACTTTTTATATTGGCATAGGATTCTAACGGAACAAAAGGATCCATTAAAAAATGGCCTGGCGGCATTGCCACCAGGCCATTTTCATTTTTATATTCCCAAGGCTCAAAGGTGGGCTCCCGCACTTACTGCGGGAGTGACCCACCTTAAATGGGCACCCTCTTCACGTCTCACTTCCTAAACGTCACCACAAACGTTGTCCCACTACCTACGGCCGAATGCACATCCACCTCAGCATGATGTGCCTGTATAATATTGAGCGTAGCCGCCAGGCCCAGACCAAGCCCATTTCTTTTGGAGGTAAAATAAGGTTCAAATAACCTTTGCAGGTTATCTTCCGTAATGCCTGTTCCATTATCCGTAATACGCACTTCATAAGCATGCGCATAATGCATCATGCCCACTTCCAATCTCCCCTCCTCCTCTTCCATCGCTTCCACGGCATTGATGATGATATTGAGAAAGGCAATTTTGAGCTTGTCCTTATCAGCCTGCACGTATAAGATCTCATCCGGGTACCGTATCTGCAGCTTGATGTTCTTCAACACTATCCTGTCCATGGCGGCCGTAATGCTTTCATCCAGGATATCCTGCAAAGAGGTTGGCTGCAATAGCATTTCCGAGGGCCGGGCTGTATCCAGCAATTCCGAAATGATGGCCCCGATGCGTTTGGCATTGCGTTGTATGATACCAAAATAGTTGGTTTGTGCTTCTGTAATGTCATTCACCCGGAGGTGGTCGAGCGAAAGATGAATATTTGTAAGCGGGTTCCTGATCTCATGCGCCAGGGTACGCGCCAGCCTGCCCGTGGCTGCCAGCTTCTCGGCCATCAATACCGATTTCTCGGCCTTACGCAAACCTGTAATATCATGCAAAATGCCCTGCACATATTGCGTACCGTCCGGACGCTCTATCAGCGTAGCGGAAAAAATGCAGATACGCTCTTCCTTGTTCTTGTTCAACAGGCCCGTTTCAATATCATCCAACTCTCCTGTTTGCAACAGCATTTTCAGTCTACTGGTTTCATCCTCCTCCAACATCAGGTCGTAAAAGCTCATATCGGCCAGTTCTGCGGGTGCATAACCCAGCAAATACGAGGTCGCTGCATTGACTGCAAAGAAGCGCAGGTTCGTATCGGCCAGGAAGATGGCATCCTTCGAGCGTTCAAAGATATTCCGGTATTTGAGTTCATTATCCCGGAGCGCCTTTAAAGAACGCGCCTTCTCCATGGTATAACGGATGCAACGCTCCATCTTTTCAGTGGTCAGGTCCGTTTTGATCAGGTAATCCGCAGCCCCCACCCGCATGGCTTCAATATCCACCGCATGATTGCCCTTACCCGTCAGCAATATCATGGGCGCTTCACAGTCTCTTTCCACTGCTTCCCGCAACAGATCAAGTCCAGTCTTCGCACCCAGAAAATAATCTATAAAATAGAGATCGTACCGTTTGTGGCAAATATGATCCAGCGCCTCCTGGTATTTGAAGCACCAATCTACTTTGAAATTACCCCCATTGATGTCTTTGATCGTACTGTTGGTAATGTAGAAATCATCTTCATCATCGTCTACTATCAGGATACGCAATGGTTCGGAGGAGATAAACATGAGATAAAGTTTAAGTTGCCTGCGTCTCAGGCAATATAATAGAGAAGGTAGAACCATGCCCGGGTGTACTGGCAGCCATGATCAAGCCCCTGTGGTTATCAGTGATCTTGCGGCAAATGGCCAGGCCCATCCCGGAACCCGGGTATTCTGCTTTTCCATGCAACCGCTGGAAAAGCTGGAATATCCGCTCCGAATAAGTTTCTTCAAATCCAATCCCGTTATCAGTCACCATGATCCGGTAATAGGGATGCCCGTTGCGCAATTTGAATTTGTCTTTCTCTGCCATCGTTAGCTTTTCACTACTAATGGTAATCAGCGGCGCTATTCCTTTACGCCTGAATTTAATGGCATTGCTCAACAGGTTATTGAACAGCTGCTTCATTTGAGGCATGACCATGTCAACCGATGGCAGTGAACGTATTTGCACATCTGCCTTCCCCTCTTCCACCTCCAGGTCCTGCTCATTCAATACTTCCTGTACCACTTCACCCAGGTCTTTGCGTTCAAAGGGATTCTGCGTCCGCGTAACCCGCGAAAACTCCAGCAGGCTATCGATCAGCCGCCGCATGTTTTCGGCCGAAACCATCATCCGGTTCAGGTACAGACTGCCTTCTTCCGTTAACTGATCAGCACATTTATTCTTCAACCGCTCTCCAAAAGTGGTCAGTTTACGTAAGGGCTCCTGCAGGTCATGCGAAGCTACATACGCAAAATCTTCCAGGTCATGGTTGGAACGGTTCAGCTCCTGCACTTTTATTTCCAGCTCCTGTTCATATTCCTTCAGGCGTGTAATATCACGCACCGTTCCCAGCACTTTGGCGGCTGCCCCTTGCTGGTCTTTGAGCACCTTGCCAAATACCTCCACCGCTTTCACCGATCCATCCCGGGTGATCAGCATCGATTGGCGGATATAGGTTTCACCCGTGGCAATGATCTCCTGTATGGCATTATTGGCCTTTTTGATCTCCTCCGGTTGCATGTGCAGCCGGTAAAACTCAAACAGGTCTATTTCATTTTTCCGGTCATCAGGGCCATAACCCAATAATTGGTACATCCCATCCGACCAGGTCATTTTATTGGTGGCCAGCTCCAGCTCCCAGTTGCCCACATTCAGGAATTCCTCTTTCTGTCCCACGATTCGTTTATAATGCATCAGATCATGCAACATTTGGGTTTTCTCTGTTACATCCCGGTTAATGGCCACTCCTTTGATGATCTCCCCCTTACTGTCCAATACAAACTTCATCTTGATGTTGATGATCTTTTGCTCATGCTGGTGCGTGGTCATCCGGTACGTATATTCAAAGGGTGTTTTTGTAGCAATGGCATTGCTGCGGATATGCCTTAACTCTTCGGCATCCGTAGGATGTACATGACTCAGGTAAAACTCATCGGATAATTGGGGCGCCTGGGTATGATCATAGCCCATAATACGGTACATGCCTTCAGACCAGGTTATTTTATCAGTAACCACGTCCCATTGCCAGGTACCAAATTGCAATAACTCCTCCGTATCATGGAACAGCTCCCTGAGCTTATTGATATGGGTCGTTTCTTCAACGGTCATGATATTGGTTTAGCGATTATTCAACTCCTGGTAGAGCTTGATCTTATTGTATAGGGTCTTTCTGTCAATATTCAGTAATCTCGCGGCTTTGCTTTTATTGAAATTCGTTTCTTTGAGCGCTTTGAGGATCATTTCATATTCCAGGTCAATAGAAGCTTCTTTAAGACTATTCTCATTAAGCGGCTTCCGGGCAGGTGCGGTAGCAATCGTTTCGCGCAGGGGTACTGCTGCCGTTGGCGCTTCCTGCGGCCCTTCACTATTGTGCTCAAACAACAATTTTCGGTAATTGCTGATCTCGAATGGCAGGCTACGGTCTTCTACATAATCTCCATCTGTGAGTAGCGCCGCACGCTTCACCACATTCTTCAGCTCGCGCAGGTTGCCATGCCATACATAGTTCCGGAATATTTCTTCCACCTCGGGCGAAAAGCCCCTGATCCTTTTGTGCAACCCTTCATTGGCCTTGTGCAGGAAGTGGCGGGCAAATACCATGATATCTTCCTTACGTTGCCGCAAAGGCGGTACTTCAATCGTAAATTCATTGAACCGGTGAAAGAGGTCTTCCCGGAACTTACCCTTTTGTGCAGCATCCCAAAGACGTTCATTGCTGGCGATGAGGATCCGCACATCCAGTGAAATATCTTTCACACCCCCAACGCGGCGCATTTTCCGTTCCTGGATCACCCGCAACAACGATACTTGTATCTCGTAAGAAAGATTGGCAATCTCATCCAGGAATATCGTACCGCCATTAGCCAGTTCAAAACTGCCGGCCTTTTGGTTGATAGCTCCCGTAAAGGCGCCTTTTTCATGACCAAACAATTCACTACCTGCCAACTCCTTGGACAGGGCGCCGCAATCAATGGCCACAAAGGGATAACTGCTGCGTTTACTACGTTTGTGGATCTCCTGCGCAATGGCTTCTTTACCACTGCCACTTTCGCCATAAATGATCACACTGTAATCAGTAGGTCCTACCAGTACGATCTGGTCCATGATCTGCTGAAATACTGCGCTGGTGCCGAATATATAATCGCCATTGGCAGTAAATGTTTTTTTCTTATCCCCATGGTCGTCCAGCGCAGAGGCGCCATTGGAAGCCGGTACCGGCTGTGCCACCACCGGCGCTGCATTCAGGGCCGATTGTATGGTATTGAGGATCTCCTCCGGAAACAAAGGTTTGGTAACATAGTCATAAGCCCCCATCTTCATGACATCCACCGCTGTTTTCAGGTCATTGTACCCGGTGATGATGATCACCGGCAAGGAGGGATATTTTTCTTTGATCTTCAGCAGCATCGTTTTACCATCCACCCCTTCCAGCCTGTAATCACACAGTACCAGGTCAAAATCCGTTATCTCCTCCAATAGCTCCAGGGCTTTTTTGGCGGTATACGACTCATGGGTTTCGTAACCATGCTTGGTAAGAAACTTATTCATCAGGAAGCAAATGTCACGGTCATCATCAATCACTAATATTTTAGACATATAAGTGGGTTTACGTGGTGTGATTTGGTATTAGTTAATGAGTTGTTTTACTTAATTGAATAGCAATGGTTGTCTATCGCCACAGGGCCCGCATTTGTGCCGTCGGTATCCTTAATAATTCCCGGTACTTGGCCACCGTGCGCCGGGCGATCTTATACCCTTTGCGTGCCAGCACTACTACCAGCTGGTGATCAGTAAAAGGCGATTTCTTATCCTCTGCCGCAATGGCTTCTTCCAGGGCAAACTGGATAATACGGTTACTGATCACTTCTCCCTCTACATTCGGCATCCCTTCCGAGAACAGATCCTTCAACAGGATATTGCCAAAAGGCGTTGCAGCATATTTATTACTCGTAATGCGCGATACAGTGGAAATATCTACACCTATCTCCAACGCAATATTTTTCAGGATCATGGGTTTCAACAACAGGTGATCCCCTTCTTTGAAAAACTCATACTGCCATTTCACAATGGTCTTCATGATCTTCAGCATCGTGCTTTCCCTTTGTTGAATGGCCGACACAAACCATTCTGCCGCCTGCAACTTACTCTTCATGTATTGCTCTGCCGCCTTGTCCTTTTTGGCGCACTGGCTTTTTACTGTTTCCATCCACGCATGGTTGATATGCAGGGAGGCCGAACGCTGCCGGGCCAGGTTGACTTCTATATTCTCCCCTTCTACCGTAATGATAAAATCGGGAATAATATAATTCTTGGCCACCGGCTCTTCCAGCCGCACATTAATGGGCTGCAATTGCAAGGTGGCTACCAATTCCAATATGATCCTGAATTCATCTTCATCCAGCCGCAGGCAATCCCGCACCTTTTCCAACTGCCGGTTCTTAAGGTCGGTATAATGATCACGGATCAGTTTTAGTGCAGCTGCCACATCCGGCCGGGCCGTATTCATCCGCTCCAGTTGTAACAATAAGCATTCCCGTATATCCCGCGCGCCTACACCCGGAGGGTCCAGGCTCTGGATCGTTTTCAACACCCCTTCCAATGCCGGGCCTTCTATCCACTCACCGTATTTGAACGACATGTCCTCCGCCAGTGTAGAGAGCGTTTGCTCCAGCATCCCGCTTTCATTCAGGGAGTCGATAATATAACAGGCCCTGACAAACTCCGGCTCTTCCAACAACAGCAAACGGCATTGCTCCTTCAATTGCTGCCTGAAATCGGCTGTCTGTACCAACGGACGCTCCGGAATATCTTCTCCTGAAAAATAATTGGCATATTCTACTTTGTAATCGGGAATATCGTCATAACCAAATTCCTCCCAATCGGCAAAATCCTGCACTGCTTCTTTCTCATCTTTTAATACATTCTCATCATTCTTCGTTTCCTCCAACAAAGGATTCTCTTCAATTTCCTGTTCAATACGATGTTCCAGTTCCAGCGTATTCAGGTGAAACAAATTCAACAGTTGTATCTGTTGAGGAAGGATGCGCACCTGCTGTTTCTGAGTAAGGTGTTGATGGATCATGAGAAAAGATTGTAGTATTTATACTACAAGCCTTACTCCAAAAAATAATTTTCCCATTAAAAACTCCTAAATGCCGTATTTTACTGTTTCCCAGCCCACTTTCAGACCCTTATGCCCTTTCAACAGCCGCCCAAAACTGTAGAACAATTTACACAATTTGAGGAATTACGTCTATGAAATTCAGGTTTCAATACATCTACTCCCTCTTCCTATTGTCCTTTGGAATCCTGACAGTCCTGTCTTTATTGTTCTACAAACGGCTGATGTCGTCCACCCAGGCATCCAATGAAGTAGAGCATAACTATGAAACCATGTTCCTCCTGAGCCAGGTAGATTCTTATTTAAAGGATGGCATTAACAGCGAACAAGGTTTCTTACTTACCCGCGATAGTTCCGTGCTTTATCCCGCCCTTACCAATGTGGCGAAGATCCCCGGCATCATTACAGAGATAAGGGACGCTGAATATACCAGCAATAACCTGCAGATCAACCTGGTGAAGTTGCAGGGTTTGATCACCAACCGGATAAGGCAAATGAAAGACAATATTTCCAAAGCTGCCATAGGGCTGGACGAAGCGAACCTGACCTTCCGGTTACTGGAAGCCAAGGTAGTGATGGCCGATTATCAACAGTTGTATGAAAAAATACAGGATACCGAATCCCGTTTAAAGGTAGAACGTGATTCACGTAAAGAGCAAGGCCAGCGAAACACCCCGAATTTCCTGTACGCCACCTTCATTTTTGCGGCAGCCTGCCTCATCCTTTCCTTTTTCTTTATCATCCGGGAGCTGAAAAAAAGATTGGAATTCCAGCAGCAATTACAACATCAGGTGGGTAGCCTTAACCGCGCCAATGCCGAACTGGAACAACTCACCAATATTGCCTCTCACCATTTGCAGGAACCACTGCGCAAGATCCAGACCTTCTCCAACCAGGTAACCACCCGTTTCAAGGCTCTGCCAGAAGAAATGAATGTATTGCTGGACAAAATAGACAAAGCTGCCAAACACATGCATGGCCTCACCAGGGATATGGTAAAATATTCCAGCCTCATCAATACCCAGGAAACCCTGATGCAGGTAGACCTGAACTATGTACTTATGAAGGTAGCAGAACAAATGGATGAACAATTGACCATCAATCAGGCCAGGGTGATCGTGACCAATACCCTGCCCGTGATACAGGGCATCCCTTCCCAACTGGCCATCCTATTTGAACAACTCATAGATAATTCCATCCGCTTTTCCCGAAAGGAGGTGCCACCTGTTATTTCCATTACCAGTGAGCCTGTGGCCGGCAGTAAGATCACCAACAAGGTACTGTCCGTATTAGGTACCACGTTATATTATAAAATAAAAGTGGCCGATAATGGAATGGGCTTCGACAATAAATACATCGATAAAATGTTTTACCTCTTCCAGCGATTGGAAACCCAGCAAGGATTGCCGAGTAAGGGCATCGGCTTACCCATGGTACAGCGTATCATGATCAATCATGGCGGTAATGTAACGGCCATGGGCATGGCAGGAGAAGGTGCCGAATTTCACCTGTACTTCCCCATCCCTTCTTAAAGCACTTGCCTTGACCAATTACCTGGCAGTTTCCTTCCCCTTCCATGTAGATCAATATCCACAAGCTCTATTGGCATATTACTGTTAATCAAAGCCGGTTATATGAACAACCCCACTATGTTCCAATTCTTTCATTGGTACTATCCCGATGATGGCAATTTATGGAACCATTGTAAAGAGCAGGCTGCCTGGCTGTCCAGGTTGGGCATTACCCATGTATGGCTCCCCCCTGCTTATAAATCAGCCCGGGGTACCTGGGAACCAGGTTATGCCGTATATGACCTTTTCGATCTGGGTGAATTTGATCAGCAAGGAACTGTCCGCACCCGCCATGGCACCAAACAACAATACCTGGATTGCATTCAAACATTACATGAACATCAATTGCAGGCCATTGCTGATATTGTATTGAACCATAAACATGGGGCCGATGAAACGGAGAAAATGGGCGCCCGGGAAGTAAATACCGAAAACAGGAAAGAAATGGCCAATGAGGTCATTGAAATTGAGGCCCATACCAAATTCACCTTTCCGGGACGAAAGGGACAGTACTCTGATTTTATTTGGGACAAAAATTCATTTACTGGTGTTAGTGAAATGATAGATAACAAAGAGCACATCTTCCTCATCCAGCACAAAATGGACGATAACTGGGATCAAATGATGGACGATGAGATGGGTAATTTTGACTACCTCATGGGCGCCGATATTGATTACCGGAATCCCTTTGTACGCGAAGAAGTAAATAAATGGGGCGCTTGGTATGTAGAAACCACTCAACCAGATGGCTTCAGGCTGGATGCAGTAAAACACATCAACTACCGGTTTTTCCAGGAATGGCTGCATTACCTCAAAGACAAGTTCCGGAAGGATTTCTTTTGTATAGCTGAATACTGGAGCAGCAATAAGGATTCGATCATCAACTATTACAATGCCCTGGGTAAACAATCGCTGATGTATGATGTGCCGTTGCATTTTAACTTTTTTGAAGCAGCGAAGCAGAAAAACAAGTACGACCTGCGCAGCATCTTCGACAATACGGTGATCAAGGAGCTGCCCGGGGGCAGCTTCACTTTTGTAGACAACCACGATAGCCAGCCCGGGCAATCCCTGGAATCTTATGTGGATTATTGGTTCCAGCCATTGGCTTATGCCCTGATCCTTTTAAGGGTAAGCGGGTTTCCCTGCGTTTTTTTCCCGCATCTCTATGGCGCCAAATACGAAATACAAAAAGGAGAAGAGAAGCTGCCCATTGAAATAGTGCCAGTTCCGGCATTGGAATACCTGCTGGCAGTGCGCCATTTACTGGCGTATGGCGATGAATACGATTATTTCGACCATCCCAATACCGTAGGCTGGGTAAGAAAAGGACTGGAAGAGAAGAACCTTTCCGGTTGTGCCGTGTTATTAAGCAATGGCGATGAAGGTGATAAGCTGATGGAACTGGGAGACCGCTTTGCGCACAAAACCTTTGTGGACATTACCGGCAACCGGCAGGATCATCTTACTACCGATGAACATGGCCGGGCAACCTTCCGGGTAAATGGGGGTAGCATTTCCGTTTGGATATTGGAAGAAGCCGCCGGCCTTGTGCAACAACAGCTTAACCGGTAAGTGTGGTATTAAGGATTGGTTAAGCAGGGTAAAATGGCCTCAATTCTGTGGATTACGCTACACAACAATGCAAAAAGGAGCCAGAAATAGACGGGCATTGATTTTTTGACAAATGTTAATTCAACAATTTCTTCATGAGAACTAAATATGCTGCTCTAAACGGGCATCGGCATCGCATCAAACGTTTTATTAAAACTCATTTAGAGCCGGCCAGAAAACAAGAGCCGGCCAGGGAAAACATCCTTCCTCCCAATCCGGATAACCCACCCAGCAATGAACCGGCAAAAAACAATTTGCCCTTGTTCATGGAACCGGTCTATAAAGCCAGGGATTTTGACCCCCTGTAATTCATTTTGTGGCAATTACCTTAGGTGATTGAGTACCCTTTCTGTAAAGTACAGTGTAACCCACTGCACTTTTTTTATGTCCTTACTGGCCATCCTAAAAAAACCCGGCAGTTGCACTACCGGGTTTAAAACAACCAAATCAACGTCCGCCGCGAAAAAGATCAATCACCAGCATAGGTTGTTTTAGAGAGAATTACCTTTTGGTATCTTCTTCTCTGTTTTCTCTGCATCCGGTATCGGTGAATCAATTTCAGGATCGGTTCTGTGAGCGGAATTACCGGATTGTTCATCTACCGGCTCCTCTGCCCATTTATGCTGCTCTTCCGAATTGGTGATGTCATTCTCCTGGTTGGTAACCTTGGGATGTTGCTGTTGTTTCCCACCGGCATGTTTCGGGTTCTTCTCATCATACCCACTATTGGCAGTACCGGTTTGCGTATTTGAATTATTAGTCAGGCCCTCATCGAATGCCTTTTTCTTTTGCTGATCAGGATACTGATCACTGGCTTTGTCCTTCTTTTGATGCTGATGGCCTTGTTGCTGATGTTGATCATGTTGTGGCAGACCCGTATCTTCCGGACGGGCTACCTTTTTCTGTTTATCTGCCTGCCCTGTTTGATCTTGTCCCGTCTTTGTTTTTGGATGGTGTATACTCATAAAAAATGTTTAATAATTAAATAGATACATTTCCAGTTTCCTCAGTGAGAATGGGCAAAAAAACCATACCGTATTGGACCAACAGGTACTCCGGGAAAACATTCCACAAGCCTTCCCCCATCATGGGCGGCATGCTCTACAAGCGTCGCTGGTTACGCCCTAAACGGGGCCTGAATGCTACGGGCATTTATCTCCCCTGCCACTATTAGCCATGATCGCCGTATTTTCCGAAAAGAACCCTCCCACCTATAAAAATCTGCGCAGGAATTTGTTGATTTTTAAGGGGGTTAGAAGCGAGTTCTCTACATTTGCCTAAAATGTATCGCCACCCATATGCAGAAACTCTTTATCCTCATCGCAGAAGATGATGCAGATGATCGTTTTTTATTACAAACGGCCTTTGAGGAAAATGGCTTTACGGATACGCTTGAGTTTGTAGAGAATGGAATTGAACTAATTGAATACCTCTCCGGTATCATGCATAAAAAAACCCTGGATGTCCAATATCCGGGCTTGATCTTACTAGACCTGAATATGCCCAAAAAAGACGGGCGTGAAGTACTAAAGGAAATCAAACAACATCCGGAATTAAAGAAGATACCGGTCATCATTTTCACTACTACCAAAAATGAACATGAGATCAGGCGTTGTTATGAGCTGGGCGCTAATACCTATGTGGTGAAACCGGTGAGTTTTGATGCGCTCGTGCGCGTGATCCAGGAGATCAGGAGTTATTGGTTTAATACGGCTTCTATTCCTGCATAGCCGTTTTCCTGGACTTACGGGAAGACAGTTTATGAATGAGTTTATTGATCAGCAAGCCTGCTGTACCTGCGGCCACTTTGGTAGCTACATTTCGTACCAAAAAACTGCCCAGTATCCCTGTAAGCAGTCCACTCTTTTTAAACAGTTGTTTTTTCAGGAACAGATCGACGATCAAACCAATGCCCGATTTCAGGAGTGGGTTCTTAGCGCCCATGGCCGAGATACCCCCTACCGCTGACAAGATGGTCCCCACCGGCGCGAGTTTCTCTTTCAACTCACTGATCCTTCCGTTCAATTCGGCTTTTTGGATAGCCAGCTGCTTACGCAGTCGCTCCTGTTCCTGCAACAGGTCATTGTATGATCTGATGGCCGGTTTATTCATATACTTTCCGGATAATGAAGTTCCTGAATCCTGTCATGAGTTTCTTACGGAATAACCATATCATCAACATGGTTAATAAAAAAAGACCAGCTACCAGGAAATACCCTGCAATGGGGCTGTTGAGTAACTGGCCGAGCCAGGTACCCAATGCCAACCCAATAAAGAGGACCACAAAAATACCAATGATAAAAATGGCCATAAAGGTTACGACTGATGAAGCAATGCCCGACGCTTTGTCGGTAATGTTCAGCAGGGTAAGCTTATAATAAGTTTCAAGGAAATCCATGACATTATCGGCCAGGTTATCGCTGGTTTCGGTATCATTTACCTCCGTATATTGTATGTCCTCTGTCTTTTGCCGCATAGCTGGTCTTTTTTTACTTATCCAAGGTTTTCTTTTACCCTGTTATACTTGTTGCTGGCTTCGGATGCCAGGTCTTCGGCTTTTTCTTTTCCTGCGGCAAAGAGATCTGACAAACTGCTGGCCCAATCATTACAGTTGTTCTTGATCTTTTTTCTCAGTTCGCTGCCTTTATCAGGCGCTACTAACATACCTATCACTACACCGGCAGCGGCGGCGCCTACGATCCCTAATAATACTTTTGTTGTTGTAGTCATTTTAAATAATTTTAAATGATGGAATGATGTTTATATTAGTAAAAAGAATGCCGCACGCAGGGCAGCGTGGAAGCGGGGAAAATAATCCACAGAACTTATAGGCACTTTTTTTCTTAGCGCTACGTTAGTTTACTACACTATAATAATCAAGGATTGGCGAACAAAAAGAAGATATTGATCATAGATGATGAACCTGACCTTTGCCTGCTGATGACATCTTACTTTGTTAAAAAAGATTATGATGTACACAGTGCGGCTACCCTGCAGGCCGGGCTCGACCAGATGCAGCAATTGGTACCTGATATACTCTTCCTCGATAATAACCTGCCCGATGGTATTGGCTGGAGTAAAGTAGAACACTTCCTGCATGTAAATCCTTCCCTGCGCTTATTCCTCATGAGTGGCTATCCGCCCACCTTCCCCAATATTCCCGGCTTCTCCTACGAAGTATTGATCAAACCCATTTCCTTTGCTGACCTGGAGATCTTATAACCGGTCCCGCAAGTTTGCGGGATGAATCGGCAGTCGGCAATCGGCAGTCGTTTGACTCGAACTGTATACACGAGTTGTAGTCTCATTAACCTTTTAACTGGTCAACCTTTCAACCTTTTAATTCATTGTCCAGCGAACGCCCAAAAATCCACGCATACCCTGGTTGGGTGCGTATACATAGTTGGGATCAAAGGTTAGCTTATAAGGATTTTCGGCAGTGGCCAATACTTTCCCTTGCGCATCATACTCCACTTGCTTATCAAAAGGATCGTGCGACCGTGCAATGAGGAAGGGCGCATTCTTAGCCGGTGTCCAGTTCAGGAGGTTTTTAATTCCACCGTATATTTCTATTCCCTGTTTCAGCTTTTTGGTAAGCTGTATGTTCTGAATACTCCACACCGGCGATTTGGGGCTGCGTGGATCAAGGTCCGATAGTAAGGGCAATAACATGGGGCCGTAGATATTACCCGTGTAATCAATTACCCAACCACCCGTATTGAATGTATACGATAGTGACCAATTGCCACTCCATTTTTCCGTCAGCAGTTGTTGCCTGCGTTGTTTTTTGCCCGTGGTGTTTTTTTCTACAATCGTCACATCCTGCCGGGTAACCCCGATATGGCCGCGCAGGGCATTGGTAAATCCAAATTCGGCATTCATACTGGCGCCCTGCGAAATGGAATAGCCCGTGAGGTTGCTGTAACGGATTTCATTGGGGTTACTTTCATAATCGGGTAAGATGCGGTTGGTGAAATGCGTGTACCATACCGATGCATCAATCGTCACCCAGAAAGCTGGCGTGTAGATCTTCTTGACGTAGTTGAGGTTTACATTGTAACTGCGCTCGGGTTTCAGTTCCCCCTCAATTACTACTTCGCGGGCGCCGGTCAGCGCTGCATGATCCTCCGTAAACAGGTTCACCACCCTGAAGCCCGTTCCCGCATTGAGGCGAATGATATCATTGGGCGTAAGGGAATATTTCCAGGCAGCGCGGGGCGTAAAGATATTGCCGTGAACGGGATGATGATCCCACCGGGCGCCCAGCAACAATTTTTGTTGGCTGGCCAGGGTTATTTCATCCTGGATCAGGAAGCCCGGCAAAGGCGTACGTTCGGGCTTATTGCGTTTGTTGACCGAATCATTCGTAGCCGGTGTATTGTCGTCATAATACGTATACCGGAATACCGCGCCAGCCAGCAGGTCATGTGCGCCCAGGGTTTTATCCCAGGTCAATTGTCCGAAAGCCACCTGCTGGGAAGCATTGTACCGGGTGGTGCCATATACCGATCGCTGGTTGTGGGTATTGAAAGAATAAGAGAACAGGAGCTTCTCCCGTACCGGCAACTGGTAATTACCGATCAGTTCCATGCGCGAAGTGTAGATACTTTCGGCATAGAGGCTGTCTCCGCCCCGGAAAGACTTATTCCAGCGCATATCGCCACCCCAGCGATCTTCATACACATAACGCACTGCCAGGTTGGCTATGCGGTTGTTATTGCGTTGAAAAGCGTATTTATTGAAAAGGGATATCCTGTTCTGTAGCGTTACATCCGTAAAACCATCGTTGTTTTTGTCAAAGCGCCGGGTGAAGTTGAAATAATTGACACCCATCAGTGCGGTGACCTTCTTACCGGGCCGGTATTTAACCGCCGCATCCACATTGTATTCATTCCAGGTGGTAGAGGATAGGTCGATGGCTACCAGGGGCGCTTTGGAAGGGTTCTTCGTGATCACATTGATCAATCCCCCAATGGCTTCCGATCCATAGAGGGAGGAGGCCGGCCCTTTCACCACTTCAATCCTTTCTACCAGGGAATTGGGTATACCCGATAATCCGTATACCGAAGAGAGGCTACTGACAATGGGCATCCCATCGATCAGGATCATGGTATACGGGCCTTCCAGTCCGTTGATATGGATATCGCCCGTGTTACACACATTGCAATTCAACTGGGGCCTTACGCCATTTACCTGCTGCAAGGCATCGAAGATAGAAGGCGTAGGATTGCGCCGGAAAAATTGAGGGGTATACACCTCCACCGGCACCGGGCTCGACATCTTAGAAACGGCCTTCATGGTACCCGTAATCACTACATCCGTCAATACCCCCGAACTGGTTTCTAATAATACCATCAGGAGTTTTGTTTGATCACTCACCTGCAGGGTATCTGCCTTATACCCCACCATGGATACGATGAGCTGTACAGGCAGGGTATCGTTCCGGCTGATGCTGAAACGACCGCCCCTGTCTGATACTGCTTTCTGGTTACTCACCATAATGGTAGCGCCTGCCAATAGATCTCCACTTGCCTTATCGCGCACCAGGCCACTGATGGTAGCCTGCTGCGCCTGTAAAACCGTAACTGCTAAACAACATCCTGCCGTGTAAAACCATTTTTTCATGCCTATACTTTTGTTTGTTAAAACTTTATTTTTAGACTTGTCTAAAATATTGTTTAGTCAAATGTAATAATATTATTAGAATAAACAAAAGAGAGAAAAGGAATAAATCCGTCTGGCTATCCTAAACCCGGTACTTAAGGTGAGCCGCTTTTTGCAAAGCGGGCAAGTGCTGCCACCCGGCAAAGCCAAGGCTCCAGAGCGACCCACCTTTGAAGCAGCAATTCCTAAGTTTACCTCACTCCCTATTCAGGTGGACTACACGCCAAATTGCCTGATAATACACGAGTAATTGCACTGCATCCCTATGAAAATTGCACTGGCTCCCTATAGCCAGTGCAATGACGCCGCAGTCCGGGTGCAATTCAACTGGGATAACCAGTGAATTATCAGTGTAGTTAGCGTGCATTCAACATGAAGAGCCGTAAAAGCCAGTGCGCTTTTTAGGCCAATAAAAAGCCGGCGCCTCCTGTTGGAAACGCCGGCCAGACCGCCGGAGGGTCCCGGCGAAAGTTGATTATGAACCCTTTATGGATTTATGACTTTTTCTTTTTCAAGGCATTGAGGAACACATATTCAAAACCCAGCTGCCAGCTTTTCTCCGCCATGCGGTGCATATCGCTGTTGAGCTGGAAACGATGGCCCAGGTTCAGTTTGGCATTGCTGTTGAAAATAAGCTGAATAGCAGGGGCCAGGTCGATATAATACTGCTTGCGGTCGAGGGTTTGCTGTCCCAGCAATTCTACATACACATTCAGGTTGGTTTGGCGGTAACTGGTATACTCCCGTGGCAAAACAAGATAGCCTGCCGACAAGGTATAGTTCAAGGCCTTCCAGGGATACGCATCCTGTATATATTTGGGCTTTTTCGTCGTTACCTGGGCATAACTCACGGAGGAAGAAAGGGCCAGTTTTTGCCATAGCTGGGTGACCACAATACCGCCCAACACACCACTCTGGTCGCCATCCAGGGCCACCTCCTCATAATAAGCCGGATTCACACTATGGGTGGCTTCACCAAAAGCCGCTACCCTGAAATGCTGGTGCACCTCATCAATGGACAAAAAACGGTACTTGGCATACAACCGCACACTCTCCCACCGTACGTTGGAAGAATACATATCGGAAAAAGTTCCGGCCACATGCACCATCCACTGCTTGTTAAGCCCCAACATGATCTCGGGCGTATGCCGCTGCTCTACCCGATCACTGTGTACGCTCTTCAACAACTTGGTATTCCACTTGGCGCTGATGGATTTGGCCGGCATATTGGAAGCCGGCTCGGTATACGGAAATAACTCCTGCGCATAACCGGTGGCAGCGACCAGCCCCAGCCCTAATAGGGTTATCATTTTCTTCATAAGGGCCTGTTTAAGGTAACATGGTTTTTAGGAGGGCATTCAGCTCCGCCTCGGTAGGATCCACTGCCACTATTTTGCCTTGTTTATCAACCAGGAAAGCAGAAGGCAATTGTTCTATATTCCAGGCTTTGGCAGTCCGGCTTTCCCAGCCGCCCGGTTCATTCACCTGAATCCAGGTGATCTTATCGGCAGCAGTAGCCTTTTTCCAATCGGCCTTGTCCTCATCCAGGCTAATGCCATAGATCTCAAAGCCCTTGGCTTTGTAGGCTGCATAGGCAGTACGCAGGCCGGGCATGGCCTTGCGACAAGGGCCACACCAGGAAGCCCAGAAATCAATCAACACCACTTTGCCTTGTAGGCTGGACAGCTTTACCGCTTTGCCCTGTGCATTGGGAATGGCAATATCAGGGACCTTATCACCCTTTTTGGGTTGTGCCTGGGTGGTAGCTATAGTCAGCAGGAGGCATAAACAGGCAAGGAATATTTGTTTCATCTATTAATGCTTTTGTGTTTGTTGTATTGGGGCTAAAGCCCCAAAGAATTAATGTTGTCTTTGGCCCCCTCGCCCTAAAGGGCGAGGCAATACCCTTTGAGGGACCAACAACAATCATTAGATAGTTACATGATATATTCGGCTATCGGCGGCAATACCTTCTTTGGTGCAACAGCTTTGGGCGCGGCCGGTCTTGATACAAGACATGCTGGTAGCAGCACTGTACTTCTTGTATTCTTTGGCGCTCACAAAGTCTTTGTCGACCAGGGTAATGGCTTTCTCGCCTTGCAGGGTTTGCTTACCGATGTTGAGAAAATGGAAGGTCTTGCCATCTATCTGCACATGGGCATCATTCTCCACCGCCACCTTATCAAACACTCCCACCACCTTCAATTTGGCTACCGAAAAACCAGCATCTTCCACCGCTTTTTTGATCACATCAAAATCAACGGGGACACCTTCTTTAAAATTCACCTGGAAAGAAGAGGTTTTGATATCCACCTTCACATCCTGTATAAAGGATACCTGTTCCAGGGCTTTATTGATGGCCTTGGTACACATGGCACAGGTAAGACCTGCAGCCTGCAAACTGGCGCTTTTAAACTGTGCCTGGCTGGCCATACCCATCATGACCACCAGCAACACAAGGATCGTCTTTTTCATATCATACATGCTTTACAGGTGATTATTGATGGTTGGCAGGTTCTTTTTTATCGGCATTGGCTGCAGCAGCCTTGCGATCATATTTACAGCACTCATGCAACTTGTCATAAGCGGCATTGTCCGCTGTCAGGTCGCGGGTATCATAACCGGCGGCAGCCACTGCCTGTTGAATTTTCTGGGTGCTGGTCTTTGTATTGTTATAGGTAACCGTGAGCATTTTGCTATCGGTATTCCAACTGGCCGTAGTAGCGCCGGAATCTTTGGCCGCTTTTTCAATGGTCTTCTTACACATGCCGCATTCGCCCCACACTTTCAGGGTTTCTTTTTTTTGCGCGGGGTCGACCTTTTTCTGTGCACTGGCACTGATGGCGGAGAATAATACGATAGCTAATGAGAGAACAATATGTTGCGTTTTCATGATGTTTAATTTGAGTTGTGAATGATTAGGGATACATCGGTAATTGAGAGACGGCAGTCGACAATCGGCAGTCGTTGGACGTAATATTTATATTTACGTTTATGATTTTGCGCATGCGGTGGATGCATTATTTGCGATACACCAGCAAACCCAAAATGCGGCAGCATGGCTAATTGCTGACTACCGATTCACAATGATCCTACTCAGATCCTGAAAACGCTGTTGCGGAGATAAACATGATTAAGTCGGGGATCGGGCGGGGGATGGTACTGGAGTGCAAGGTATTGTTCCTCCCCGGCTACCGGTAATTGAAAAGTTGAAATTTGGATGGGCAGTTCTGCAGGCAATTCCAGGAAGGTAACCTGCGCCTGGGCCAGGCGATGCTCATCCTGCAGTTTCACCAGCTTGTATTCAGTATGGCAGCAGCCTTTTTTAGTGGCCGACATACCACATTTGCCACACAGATCGTGTGCATCATACCCATATTCAACCGAGGCTATACGCCCCATGCAATAATGTACATTCACCACCACACCACTGGCAATGGTCATATACAAAACGGCTAATATGGCGATGAGGGCCTTTTTCATCCTGGCTACAAATGTAATTTGAAATTCTGATGATTAGAAGGCGGGGAGCTATTGGCTCTTGTTAAATTCGGTGGAGCGGATTGTTAATTATTGATTATTAGATTATTGCAGGGTAATCCCATAAAAAATGGCCCGCTCCCTGAGGCATTAGCCAGGAATGCGGGCCATTGTAATAAACCTTTTTGGAAGGCTACAACAAAGCCAGAGGCTTTGAAATAGCCGTCACCAGCCAGAGGCTGGCGATTGAAATGCTCAATGTTCAATGTTCAAGACTCAGCGTACAATGCTCATTGAAAAGACCAATACCGGTTATTTAGTCAGGTGGTAGTTGATGTAGATCGTTTTGCCTTCAAAGTTGATATCATCCTGCAATACCATGGCATTGGCAGAAACAGATTTAACGGTCAGCTTGTAGCCGTCGGTGATCCTGGCAGGCTTTACACCACCGGGCATCTTTTTGAACATAAATGTGGGCATTCCATTTTCGGTTGCCACGCCCCAAAAGATGGTCCTTTCGCCGGCATTACAATCGGCTCCGCCGGGCAGGGTATAGCTACCATTGCCGCTGGCAATCAGGTTCCACTGGCTGCCAATAAAACAGGTGTAAGGTGCATCATCGAATACAGTGATCTTAACCTTGCCGGTAACCCCTTCAAAATTGACATCCTGCACCGTCCAGTTACCACTGATTTTTACGTTTTTGCCGCCATCGGGATTGGCCACCCTGCTGGTTGAACAGGCGCCCATCAGCAAAAGGATAAACGATAATGCTGTAACGGATAGAATCTCTTTGTTTTTCATATTTATCATTTTTCGTAAGTGAAGTTACATAACTCCCTGCAAATACTGCTCCAAAAGCCATGACTGCCAGTTGATAATGCCTAAGCGGCAGTACCTGGGAATACTTCCGCAATAATAACAATTCATGTTCCATTTTCTGCATGTTGTACCCCATTGGGTTTAACCAATTGGGGATGGCTGCTACATTCGCTTCCAATTTATATGCCATGGAAAAAAGAGTATTTGAAAACCCGCTTATCAGGGACAAGGTAACGCTCATCAAAAGCGCGCAGGAAACCAATGGAGCCTACACGCTGGTGGAAGTGGAACTGGAAGCAGGTGGCGGTAATAACCTGCATTACCATACCAGCTTTACCGAAGAATTTACCGCTATTGAAGGTATACTGAGTATTGGTCTCACAAACAGGCAGCTGCATTTAAAGCCAGGCGAAAAAGCAGTAGCCGGCATCAACCAGGTACACCGCTTCTACAATGCCGGCACCACGCCCATCCGTTTTGAGGTGAAACTGGTACCTGGGTCAGTCAATTTTGAAAAGGGGGTAGCCATCGCTTATGGGCTTGCCAGTGATGGGCTAACGAATAAGAAAGGGATCCCTAAAAAGATGGACCACCTGGCTGTGATCCTGGACCTTACCAATACAAGGCTTACGGGCTTCATTGTATTAATCCAATACTTCCTGTTGCGCCGCGCCAAAAAGGCCAGGCAAAAGGGGGTGTTGAAAGCACTGGAAAACAAATATTGGTTACAGCAAGCTACGAGCCTCGAGCTGTGAGCTTTGAGCCGATACAAGCTAAGTGCGGATGATGAGCCTAATTCACAAAGCTCCAGAAAATACCTACGCGTATCTGTAGCCCGGGATAGGGATAATTGATGGTGGGTATACTGTTTTTGGTAAATCCGCCCTTGGAAGGATTGAATGCACTAAGGTTCTCGGCACGTATATACGCATTGAAGCTCTTAATGCGGAAATGCATATAGCCGTTTAATTCGGGCACGCTCAATTTAACATTCACGGAATCCTGGTAATAATATTGTCCCAGCAAGGGTGAATAAGCAGGCGCCTTATAGGCACTGAAATACCGGGCTTCGAGGCCAAAGCTGATGGCCAGGTTCTTAAACCCAAGGTTACCATCATAACCAATGGTATTGCGGGTGGTGAACAGAGGCACATTCACAGGACCATCGCCTGCACGTTGCTGGAGTATGATCCATGTCCTCCAGTTCCATCCTCTTTTTCCCAGGGGGAATTGCTTTTCGGCGGTTACACGCAGCAGGTTAAACAATTTACCGGATTGATCGGGCTGCAACTTCGATTTGAAATAAGTAAGGTTGGTCACCAGGTAATAAGAACCCGATAGTCTCAGGCGCAGCCTGGGCATATCGAGGGTGGCAAATATATTGGTGATGTTTTCTTTACTAAACGTAAGGGGCGCCGCTGCCGGCAGGTAAAAACTGCTGGCCTGGTTATAGACGAATGAGGGAGTACGATTGGTATTCTGGAAACCTGCACGCAGGTATCCGATGCGTTGACTGATGAAACGCTGCAAACTCACAAAGGCATCATAATCGCCGGCATTCATTCCATTCACATAAAAACGACCGCTGGCTTCTATATCCCATTTTTTATTGCGGGTTCTGTTGCGGTACTCACCATGCAAAAAGAAGTTATGGTCCTTGGTAGTGACCCGACCCGAATCGAACTTGCCATTGAGCATTTGCAAAGAAGCGCCCACTTTCACAAACTGCTGGGCATTCTTGGCATCGGGAAACTGGTAGATGGAGAAATCATTGATCAGCTCCGTCCAGTAATCCTGCATAAAAAATGTATCGCGGGGCAGGCGCATATCAATGCCGTAATTATTCTTGTAATAAGCACTATCCACTACCTGGTTGTCTTTGAACCGGTATTTGTAGGTATTGTAGCTAATGGTATGTTCCAGGCGCAGGCGGGGATAAAAAAGTGGGATGACGGTTGAATCTGTTACAATGGAATCTTTTTGTCCCAGGTCATACTGCTGCCGCAGGAGGTAGGTGGCAGTGGTAAAGAAAGTACCGGTGCCAATATTGGTCTCAAAGAAATTACGATTGTTAACTGGAGCGACGCCCAATTGAGTAGGGATACCCGACCTTTCATCATAGCCGGTACTGTCTAAATAGTTCCCATTGGTCTTGATCCCTCCATTTTCACCCGACTGCAGTTTGTTACCAACCAGCACCACGAAATTCTGGTAACGTTTATTGGGCGATTGGTACCAGGAAGTGAACCGATAGCTGTTGTGGTTGCTATTGGCATTCTGAAACAAACCGGGCGAATTGATGAGGCGGTATTGAATGCCGAGGTTCCAATTGGGCTTCACATTTTGCGTATGTACCAGGTTGATCATTTGCTCAGCCCGGGATCCCAATAAATAGTTCAATTCAGAATAAGGCCTGGTCGTATTGTAAAAGCGGCTTTCGGCTGCGGTAAACAGGTAATTGTCGTACGCATGGAAACCATGATCCCAACCCGATTGCATTATGGGCGTGAACAAGAGGCTGCGTGAAGCATTTCCAAAATTGCCCAGGTGTATATTGTACCAGGGCATGGGTACCTTCTTGGTAAAATCGTAAATGGTGGAATCAAAACCACGCAGGCGGCTGGAATCCAGGAAACGGAAATGGATGGTAATGGAATCTTCCAGGCCCGTACGGTGCGCAACCGAATCGCCGCCCTTTCCTCCCCCACTACCCAGGGCGCCGCCCATACCCCTGATGCGGTCAATAGCGCCACGCTGGGCGGATGCTGTATTCACAAAGCCGGCCGATAACAGTGCAATTCCAACAAGTATATATATGATCCTCAACACAGGTGCCTTAAAATTTGAGAAACAAATTAGTGATTAATACCGGGCTACCGATTATACAAAAGTTAATCTTACTGAAAAACAAGCTGCGAAATGCAAGCTGTGAGCTGCAAGCTTCGAGCGGAACAGCCTTCGTCGAAAGACGGTTTAACCCAGTTTCGACAGGCTCAACCTGACATCATCATTACAGCTCTCCTACCAGGTGCTTAAAGATGGCTGAGAGTTTGGGTTCGGCCGCTGCGGCGGCTTCCAACACTTCCTGGTGGGTGATCACATTCTCTTCATCGCGTATACCCAGGTCGGTAATGATACTGATGGCTACCACGGGTAATCCCATGTGCACTGCAACGATCACCTCCTGCACGGTACTCATGCCCACGGCATCACCGCCCAATAGATGGATCATCTTGTATTCGGACCTGGTTTCAAACGTAGGTCCGGTTACGCCAAAATAAACACCTTCCTGTAAAGGAACCTGCAGGGAAGCAGCAATGGCCTTGACTTTCTTTTGGAGCACCTTGCTATAAGGCTCGCTCATATCCGGAAAACGGGGACCCAGTTCGCCATTATTCTTTCCCAACAAGGGATTCACAATGGCCAGGCTGATGTGATCGGTGATCAGCATCAGGTCGCCCACTTTAAATTTTGGATTCACCCCTCCGGCCGCATTGGATACCAGCAGGTGCTGAATACCCAGGAATTTCATGGCCCGGATGGGATAGGAAACCTGCTCGGGGGTATAACCTTCATAGAAGTGAAAACGGCCGGCCATGGCCACGACCTTTATGCCTGCCAGTTCGCCCAGGATGAGCTTGCCGGAATGGCCTTCTACGGTAGAAACAGGAAAATGCGGTATTTCTGAATAGGGTATTTCTTGCTCCACCTTCATCTCGCTGGAAAAATTGCCCAGTCCGCTGCCCAATACAATACCGGCCTGGGGGGTATGGGGATAAAGCTGCCGGATATAGGCGGTGGTTTCTTGTAACTGTTTGATAATATCAGCCATAATGTGCGCGAAGATAGTTGAAAACAGAATTTAGAATTCAGTACTCGTATTTATAGCAATCGCATTGATCTTCATCGCACAAAAGCTTCTTCAGCAAAGGGCTCTTCAACACCTCCTCATAATCCATCCAACGGCCGTCAACTTTGATCTTGCGGTACACCAGGCGGATGCCGTGGCTGTAATCAACGTACCAATCCACGTGACCGGTGTAGAGGGGCTGAATGGGCTGGCCATTGAGCTGGTGCCAGCCGTAGATGGCTACGCGATGGGGTTTGGGATCGCGGGTTATTTTGCCGGAGATCACCACGTCTTTTTTAATACCGGCAATGAGGCCCCGGCGCTGCTTGCGCTGCCCTTCGATCACCAGGTGGTGGTACCAGAACATCAGGGCACTATCGCGGTACTGGAACAGGGGCAGGGGCTCCAGCTTTACCTGCGACTGCTGGTAAATATCGTTCACCATTTTGCGGGTGGGCAGGAAACAGTTGAGCCCATCAGCAATTTGCTGGGCCGCCATGGGTGTGAGGGGAATGCGGGCAAAATCGGCATTGCTGCCAATGCACAAGTAATCGGGCGATACATAATATTGAGCTTGATGGGCCATGCCCAGGGAATCGGTCAAGACAGTTTCTACCCGCACAAAGTATTTGAGAAAGGGCGGGATATTGCCTGAGAGCACCTCCCGCACGGCCATCCGCTCCCGCTCCTCCCGGCCAAGGGGGATCACCTGTTTGTAAAAGGCGGAGCCAGTGAGGGCTTCCACCGGACGCACGGGGATGATGATTTTTTGCGCGCTGCGGCAGGAAAGGAAAAATATGATGAAAATGAATAATCTGGACATAGGGAATGAAGATAGAGAAGAATACAGAATACTTGAATTTCAGCATTTCCTTCTTACTTTCGCCCAAAATTATTCCTGCATGAATCTCCACGAATACCAGGCAAAAGAGCTACTGAAGAAATACAATGTACCGGTACAAGAAGGCATTCCGGTTGACAGGGCTGATGCAGCCGAAGAAGCGTATAAGAACCTTAAAGTACAGTTTGGCAATAATTTCGCTGTGGTGAAGGCCCAGATCCACGCCGGTGGACGGGGTAAAGGCAAGATCAAGGGTACAGAACAGCGCGGTGTGGCCGTAGGCAAAAGTGCCGAAGAAATCAAGCAGATCGCTTCCAACTTATTGGGTGGCGTACTGGAAACCATCCAAACCGGACCTGCCGGTAAACTGGTGAGCAAGGTATTGGTAGCCCAGGACGTATATTATCCCGGTCCCAACGATATCAAGGAATTCTACTTATCCATCCTGCTGGACCGCGGTCGTGGCCAGAATGTGATCATGTACAGCACCGAAGGCGGTATGGACATTGAAACCGTAGCTCATGATACCCCCGAAAAAATCTTCAAAGAGTGGGTACATCCCGGTGGCGGCCTCCAGGCTTTCCAGGCACGTAAAATTGCCTTCAACCTGGGACTGAAAGGCGAAGCCTTTAAGAATTGCACCAAGTTCGTTACCAATTTATACAATGCGTACGTAGGATTGGATTGCAGTATGCTGGAAATCAATCCCTTGTTCAAGACTTCGGATGAGAAGATCATTGCCGTTGACTGTAAGATGAACCTGGACGATAATTCCCTGATGCGTCATCCCGAGCTGGAAGCCATGCGCGATATCAGCGAAGAAGATCCTACGGAAGTAGAAGCTGGTAAGTTCAACCTCAACTTTGTAAAACTGGATGGTAATGTGGGTTGTATGGTAAATGGCGCGGGCCTGGCCATGGCAACGATGGATATGATCCAGCTGAGTGGCGGTCAACCTGCCAACTTCCTGGACGTAGGTGGTACGGCCAATGCTACTACGGTAGAAGCCGGTTTCCGCATCATCCTGAAAGACCCCAATGTAAAAGCGATCCTCATCAATATCTTCGGTGGTATTGTACGTTGCGACCGGGTGGCACAGGGTGTAATTGACGCCTACAAATCCATTGGCAATATTGAAGTGCCCATCATTGTGCGCTTACAAGGTACCAATGCGGCCGAAGCCAAGCAACTCATTGAAGAAAGTGGCCTGAAAGTACAGAGCGCCATCTTGTTGAGTGAAGCAGCTGCGCTGGTGAAGAAAGCAGTAGCCTAGTCGGATTACTGATTATATATTATTGATTATTGGGTCGCTGAGTTATCAGCGACCTTTTTATTAGCTGGACCAGGAGTATCCCACTATTACCCTACTATGATCCTACCATTATCCCAGGATATACCCTTACTGGAAGTCTCTATAGGTGCTCTATAGGTCCTCTATAGTAGCTCTATAGGTGCTCTATAGTTTTGTACTTAATTTGGGCCTTTCCCTCCTCATAGTTCACCCTGCATAAAGCGTTTGAGCAAACTAATGACGGACACGATGTATCGCTGGCTCTTTTGCAGCAACTGTTCATAAACGACCAGACTAACGGATTCGGGCTTCTGTTCGAGTGGAAAGAGGTATTTGCTGTTCTTTTTATCAGCCTCCAGGTGACGGATGGAATAGCGGTAACCGCTGGGCAAGAGTTCGATTTCCAGTTTCAGGGTCACGGGTATGGTCAGGTAGGCCAACTTATAATTTACGCGTACCATGATATGGCCTTTGGCGGTGTGGGTATTTTCTACAAAAGCCACTGAATCCCAATGCACGATGAAGGGTGAGAGGAAGAAACTGCGGGATCGGTGTTTCAGGATGGAATCGGGCGCATTGAGGGTAATTTCCTGGGCGTATTCGTATTGGTCCAGCGCATTGCGGGGCAGCTGTGCTTCGGCCCCGGCACTCATGATAAGCAGTATGCACAACAAATAACGCATGGTACTACAAGTTAAACATTTTTATTGGGGGTTGCAATCGTGAATCGGCAGCCCGAAGCTATATCCAGTGGCACCAATATTGCTTAACAAATAGTTTTTTGTAGCTAATCCATTTTTCCTAACTTTTCACCTCCTAATCAACACCCCTTAAGCGCTACTCCTTTTTTCTACAACGGTTCCCCCAGAACAAGCACCTCCTATGGAATTTTAGTTAACACCATACCATGTGCCAGCGACTGGTACCCATTTTCTAATTATTCGCCATCTGTATATCTGTCATGAGGGAACAACCAACAGGCAATGACCCGTCATTTAATAAAGCGTACGAAGAGTTGTTCTATCCGTTGACCTATTTCGCTACCAAACTGCTCAACAACCAGGTGGATGCAGAGGATGTGGTGGCTGATGTACTATTGAAATTCCTGCAACTGAATAAGGAATTCGTTTCGGAAGATGAACGGCGCCGGTACCTGTATACCATGATTAAAAACAGGTGTTATGACCTGCTGCGCAAACAGCGCAAGCATTCGCAGGTATTGGAGCGACTGGGACAAAACGAATCGACTGTGGAAAACGAAGTACAGAATCTTTTCATTAAAACGGAATTACTGGAATCCATTTATCAGGAAATAGAGCGGCTGCCCGATAAGCGGCGTGAAGTGTTTAAACTGTTTTACCTGGAGGATCTGAAGATTGAAGAAATTGCCCAACGGCTGGGCACCAATGCCGATGTGATACGCAGTACCAAATCGAAGGCCCTGGCCCAATTGAAAATGATGCTGGGCGATAAAAAATTCCTGCTGTTGATGACCTGCCTATTGAGTAAGGCAGTGGGCCATCCATCCAACTATTAAGTTAGCATTATTAAATTATAAAATAATTGTTATTTCCGGAGGTTCGTTTACCTGACTTGTACGTTATACTAATATACATTCCATTCTACTAATCTGCGTTTCCAGTTTTCCCTTCCTTTATAATAAACTAATACTATGATCCTTGAAAAGGCCAGTGAAATAGGTGTGCTTATGCTTAAGCATTTGCACGATGAGTTGACGCCGGAAGAAGCGATGGCACTCAAGGCCTGGGTGGATGAATCGGACGATAACCGGCAGTTGTACGAAGCATTTTCCAATGAGGCTACCCTGCAAGCGCAGGTAAAAGAATATTATACCAGCAGGCAGACAGCAGCACAAAGAAGAACCGAGGCGCCTGTTGTTGACATGCCGGCACGAAGCAACAAACGCTGGTACCGGTTGATAGCGGCAGCTTGTATATTGATCATAGTAGCTGCTGCCGGATACTGGTGGTTAAAGCCGGTAAACAAAGCTACAGACAAGAATGATAAGCATATAACGGCAGTCCCCATACCGGCTGGTAAAGAAGGGGCAATCCTTACCCTGGACGATGGTACGCAGATTGTGCTGGACAGTGCTGCCAATGGAAAGCTGGCCGACCAGGGCCAATCGACCATTACGCATAAAGACGGACAGATCAGTTACCGGGCCACGAAGCAGCCAACAGGTAAGGTAGTGTATAATACCATGAGCACTCCCCGGGGACGGCAATACAAATTATTACTGAGCGAAGGAACTGCCATCTGGCTAAATGCCGCCTCCTCCGTTACCTATCCGGCCCAATTTACAGGCGATACCAGGAGTATCAAGATTACCGGTGAGGTATACCTCGAGGTAGCTCCTGATAAAAGCAAACCCTTTATCGTTACTTACTCCTCCCCCTCCGAGGGAGGCAACCGGGAAGGTTCTATAGAAGTGTTGGGTACCCGCTTTGCCTTGAATGCGTATAATGATGAGCCGGTGGTGACCACTACCCTATTGGAAGGCAGCATCCAGCTGAAGACACAGGTACAAGGAAAAAATGAACGTATAATCATGCAACCAGGTGAACAGATCAAGGTAAGCCATGAGAACCTGGAATTAATAAAAGGGGCGAACACCGAAGAAGCCATCGCCTTCATGAATGGCTTCTTCTCCTTCAAAAATTCTGATATTAAGAGCGTGATGCGGCAGTTGGAGAAGTGGTATGATATCGAGGTTTCGTTTACCCAGCCTGTGGGCAAAAAAACATTTGAAGGAGAAATACAACGCAGCCTGTCATTGCCTGTGGTGTTGAAGATATTGGAGCGGAATGGCTTTCAATTCACTGTAGAAGGCAACCGGGTGCAGGTGAAATAATTTACGAGTTGTTTCTTGATACGATCAATTGTGCATTTAGTGAGGAATACAAGGATACATTGCAGACGGAAGGTGTCTACCTGCCGTATTTTTAACCATCGTGTCACTATTAATATATTTTGTTTTGAGCAGCAACCCATCTTAAAGAACTGCTGATTGAATTGGCTAACCATTGCCTTATCCTATTTCAAAAATCCAATATTCACTTTAATCCGTATTACTATGAATACCACTTAAATTTATTTACCCTTCTCTCCCACTATATCAGTCCTTTCCCATTACTCTATCCTCCGGCTATAAGCCACCTACAAATTTGTTTGCTAATCAAGCACCCTCTCCATTAAACAAATAAACCACTGCCGGTTGCACCCGGAGTGGTTTGTGTTTGGTCAACATTTTTGCTAATTAACCAATAACGATTGTAAAGTTATGCAGGATTTTGCTTGCCGCAAAAAACTTGCTATGGCGGGAGCCGTGGCAAACAGCATACTTCATGCTTATGAGCCAATGGAAAAACTATTGGCCCGAACATCAACACGCTTTGGCTGCTCTTTTAGCCCGGGCGTACAAATTGTACGGGTTATGAAACTAACATTACTATTGATCGTTGCGGGACTGTTGCAGGCAAGGGCCAATGGGTATAGTCAGCAGTTGACCATGGATGTGAAAGATGAAAGTCTGATCCGCGTGTTTGCTATTATCAAACAGCAAACCGGCTACGTATATTTTGGCGCTTCAGAGTTACTATCAAAGGCCAAACCAGTGACCTTCAAGGTGCGCAATGAACCGCTGGAAAATGTATTGCGCTTGTGCTTCAAAGATCAGCCGCTTGATTTCAGCATTGACGGGAAGACCATCTCCGTTTTTGAGAAAAAAAAAGAGCCTGGTACGATTTCCTCAGCTATCGGCACTGCATCTTCCTCCCCGCTTATCGACGTCCGGGGTCGTGTCACCAATGAACAAAATGAAGCGGTGGCCGGCGTGAGTGTGATGGTGAAAGGCACCAAAACGGGCACCTATACTACCGGGGAGGGAGATTTCATGCTTACCAAGGTAGACCCCAATGCTGTCCTTGTTTTCACTGCCGTGAATATCCTATCCACCGAAATGGCTGTGAATAATCGTCGTCTGCTTGATGTGAAGGTCCAGGGCAAAACCGGCGCCCTGGACGAGGTAAAGGTGATTGCCTACGGCACCATCAGTCAGCGCTTCACCACCGGCAATACGGCCACAGTCAAGGCGGCCGACATCGAGAAGCAGCCCATCAACAACCCCCTGATAGCCCTCCAGGGCCGGGTGCCAGGCCTGGAAATTACGCAAGACAATGGCATACCTGGTGCAGGAATACGTGTACGTATCCAAGGGCGAACAAACCTCACAGGATTTGTAGCGTCTAATCCATTGATTGTAGTAGATGGGGTACCTTACCCTGCTCAGAATTTAGGGACATTTCAAGAGGGGATGGGTGGGTTTAGTATTTTAGGAGGATCACCAGGAGAAAGTATCCCGGCAGGAAGTACCCTTTCGTTCCTTAACCCAGCAGACATAGAGAGTATCGATGTATTGAAAGATGCTGATGCTACCGCCATTTACGGTAGCCGTGCTGCCAATGGCGCCATCCTCATCACCACCAAGAAAGGTAAGGCTGGCGATATGCGTGTGGATATAGCCTTAGAACAAGGGTGGGGAAAAGTGCCAGTAAAGCTCAAACTGCTCAACACCGTCCAATACCTGGAAATGCGCAAAGAGGCAAAGCGAAATAACCATGCTGATATTTTGGCTACAGATTATGATTTAAACGGCTTATGGGACAGCACCCAGCATACTGACTGGCAAAAAGAAATGCTTGGCGGCACCGCACATTTTACCAGGCTATCTACATCCATTTCTGGTGGTACCACCCGGGCCAACTACCGTATTGGTGGTACCTATGGCCGGGAAACAACTGTTTTTCCTGGCGACTTTGCCAACACAAAGGGATCCTTACATTTCAACATAAATGGCGCTGACCGTAACCAACGTTTTCAAATTTCTCTCACTGGTAGTTTTATGTTGGATAAAAACGAAATCCCCGGCCGAGATTTTACGGAGTTTATTTTCTTGGCGCCGGTAGCTCCTGCAATACGGAATGCCGACGGCAGCCTCAACTGGGCGCCTGATGCGAATGGCCTTTCTTCTTGGGTCAATCCCCTTTCCTTCAATGAAAATATTTTTGATATCAAGTCGCATAACCTAGTCAGTAACATATCGGCAAGTTATAAGATAACGCCCAATTTAAGTCTGCGAGCTAATTTAGGTTACAACCATCTCCAATCAAATCAATTTCTGGGTTCATTAGATGCTGCCTTCAAACCAGAAGACCGTGCTGCACTTGTTCGCACCACTACTACTACCCACAATACCATCCGTTCATGGATCACAGAACCACAACTCAATTATAGCTTGCAGCAATTTTTAGGAGGTCGCTTGGAAGTATTGCTTGGAGCCAGTTTCCAGGAGCAAATAAGCGAAGGAATGGCTGTTTATGCCTCAGGACAAAGCAGCGACCAATTGTTGCGAAACCTGGCTGCTGCTACCGGCTTTTCCTTTGCGACAGTCAATAGTATTTACCGCTATGCGGGTTTTTTTGGCAGAATTAATTTTATTGGCAAAGAGCGGTACTTGTTTAATCTCTCGGCCAGGCGGGATGGAAGCTCCCGTTTTGGGCGTAATAACCTATTTTCTAACTTTTGGGCTATAGGTTCTGGCTGGATTTTCAGCGAAGAATCATTTGTCAAAAAAACGCTGCCCTGGTTGAGCTATGGCAAGCTCCGTGGAAGTTATGGGTTGATGGGTAATGATCAGATAGGTGACTACCGGTTTATGAGTTTATACACCAATGGGGCCGTAGACATTCCTTATATGGGTATTCGTCCATTAATTGGCGGCCTGAGTAACCCCGACTTGCAATGGGAAGAAACCCGCAAATTACAATTGGGTCTTGAACTCGGCGTTATTAACAACCGGGTACTGATAAATCTCACCTGGTTCCGTAACAGGACCGGTAATTCGTTGGACGATGTAAAAATGCCAGTGATTACAGGGGCTAACTCTTTTACCACCAATTTTCCTGCCCTAATCCAAAACAGTGGTTGGGAGCTAACCGTTACGACAGAAAATTTTAAGACAAAGGATTTCACTTGGACAAGTACCTTGAATTTAACAAGACCTCGTAATAAATTGGTAGCTTTCCCTGACCTAGAAAACTCTTCCTCTGCCAATGATCTTGTGATAGGTCAGCCCTTGGGCATGACTAAAACTTATTCATTTTATGGGATAGATCCACTAACCGGTCGATTTCTACTGCGTGATGCTAAGGGAGGTCTCACCACCAGTCCTAACCCAGGCACAGACCAAATAGTCTGGCTCAATCAAAACCAGCTCCTCTATGGTGGTCTGCAGAACAATCTTCAGTATCACAATTTTCAACTCAGTTTTTTTCTGCAGTATGTCCAGCAAAAAGGGATAGATTTTTTGCAAACACCCATATTCGCACCGGGTGTATTCAATACTATTTATTACTATCATAACCAACCAACAGCCGTAATGGACCGCTGGCAAAAACCTGGCGATCAAAACACATATGCCAGGTTTACTACTTCATCTTCTGGCTTTACCCAGGGAGATCGTGGTTTTCAAAACTTACCCTATCTACGCCTGCAAAACATATCGCTTTCTTATCAGTTCTCCAACCGACTTGCACAACGTATTAATCTAAAAAATCTACGAGCTTTTATTCATGCCCAGAACCTATTTACCTGGACAAATTATCAAGGGCTTAATCCGGAAACAAAAAGTTTGATTTCGGCACCTCCTTTACGCATGATTACTCTAGGTGCCAACATTAGCTTTTAGCGTTGCCCTTTCAATAAGGATTATTCAACTTACAATTATGAGAGTACATACAAAAACAAACTCCCTAACTTGGTTTTTCTATTCGCTGTTATTGCTTCTTGTCAATTCTTGCAAAAAATTCATTGAGGTACCTGCCCCCACTACCAGTATTACAGAAGCAACTGTATTCAGTAATGATCAAACGGCTATTGCAGCAGTTACAGGTCTTTATTCTCTAATTAGCCGTGGGGGTAGTTCCGATGTTTTTAATAATATATCACTCCATGTACTAAGCATACCTAAATTAGCTGGGCTTTCGGCCGATGAGTTTTCACTCTGGTCGGGAGCTTCGGAGGTTGAGCGAGCTTATTACGAAAATAACTTACAAACGCATTTCCAGAGTATTGATGGCAGTATTGAAGCTGGGAGTGAATATTGGAACTGGCTTTATCCTATTGTATACAGTACAAACCAAGCTCTTGAAAACCTGGAAAACGCGACCAATCTTTCACCCCGCACACGACAACAATTGCAAGGAGAATGCCGATTTTACCGGGCCTTCTTGTATTTCTACCTTGTAAACCTGTATGGAGATGTACCCCTGGCTTTGAGCACCAGCCCGGAAACAAATCGAAAATTAAAGCGCTCACCAAAAGCTGATGTATATGCACAAATCATGAAGGATTTAAAGGATGCACAGTCGCTCCTGAATGAAAACTTTGTAAATAATGGCCTGCTTCCTTATTCAACCGGTGCTGCATCTGAAAGAACCCGGCCTTGCAAGTGGGCAGCAACAGCTTTACTTTCTCGGAGCTATTTGTACACTAATGCTTATGCAAAAGCCGCCGAAGCCGCAACCGAGGTCATCAATAATACGACCTTGTTCGAGTTGCCATCAGTGCCCCTCAACGCAGTTTTTAGGAAAAACAGTCAAGAAGCCATTTGGCAATTGCAACCAGTACGAATTGGCTGGAATACCCCAGAAAGCCGGATGTTCGTTTTAAATGCTGACCCTGTAGGTTTTAGCACGGGCAAATCTGTATACCTTAGTCAGTCATTACTCCAAGCTTTTGAGGCTGGAGACGCACGCCAGAAACAATGGCTGGGTACTTATTCATCAACTGATCCAGCTGGTGACTTTTACTATCCTTCCAAATACACTGATGCCATCAGTAATCCTGACATTACCCCAGAAACAGGCACCAACTTAATGACTGAATATAGCATGGTGTTACGGCTGGCTGAACAATACCTCATTAGGGCCGAAGCAAGAGCATTTACTGGTGACTTGCCCGGTTCGATAGCAGATCTTAATATCTTACGTACCAGAGCTCGCGATCAGCCCACGCAACAGGTACCAGGCCCGCTACCCGACCTGCCGGCCACCCTCAACCAGACACAAGTAGTTCAAGCTGTATGGCATGAAAAAAGGATAGAGTTATTTGCCGAGTGGGGACACCGTTGGTTGGACCTAAAACGTACTGGACAGATAAATACAGTGATGGAGTTGGTAACGCCACAAAAAGGTGGTGTTTGGCAATCCACCGATATGCTATACCCCCTCCCCGCTATCGACCTTCACCGTGCGCCACAGCTAACACAGAACCCAGGCTATTGAGAATTATTGGCAAACCTACTACTGTTAATATATATCAAATGAACAAGCACATTTTGTTAGTAAGTCTTCTATTGTGTGGAGTGGCCCTGGAGGCTCTTACCCAGCAGTCGGTTCTTGGTGGTACATGGATCTTGACCGACAAGCAGCACTTGCAAGGCCCGCTTTATGAAAATGGGGTTCCAAAATTGCTTTCCATTACTGGAGAAGCCAATAAAACCATTTTAACATTGACAACCGGTATTGGAGAAAAAGATACTGTAGAGGTGGAAATTTTTGAACCAACTAAACACTATACACAAGTATCAATGACAGCCAGAGGGAGACAGAAAAAAATTCAACTGAGTAAAGCTTCGAAAAAAAACTTATGGATAAGACAGGTAAACCTTTCTGCCCGGGACAACGTCAATCAAAATGCCATACTGATCGTAGATAGCCTAGTGGTAAGTGAAGACGGTAACCACCTAAGCCTTATCCGGCATTATGATGGAGAAGATACTCCCGGCAGCAATCAAGATTATGTAATAGCAGGGACTTATGAACGAACTACTGATAAACAGTTAGTCAGAGAAACTACTAAAGAGAATGGTGTTGTATGGACGGTGGGGCTCACTTGGCCGCAAATATTAGAAAGGGCACGCAAAGAAAAGAAGTATGTATTTTTGGACTGTTATGCGACATGGTGCGGACCCTGTAAAACAATGGACCGGGACGTATTCGCATTAAATCGGGTGGGCGAAACAATGAATAACAAATACTTAGCTGTAAAAGTACAAATGGATACGGGTATATATGATTCTTCAACTATCAGGTTTACCTACCCCATTGCACGACAACTTGAACAACAATACAATATACAAGTTCTACCTTCCTACCTGTTCTTTGACGAATCTGGCCAATTAGTACATAAAGAAGTAGGCTCCTTTAAAGCAGATGAGTTTGTTAAAATCCTGAATAAGGCAATTAGCCCGGATTCCCAATTGTACACCCAATATCGGGAAGCACTAGCGGAAAAACTGCCTCCTAGTGACCTTCCAGCCTTGGCAACCCGATTGGCAGAACCACAATATGGTGAGCTGGAAATGTCGAAGACATTAATGCGATTGTACATTAACAAACAGTTTTATCCACTTAGCGACCAAGCGTTACTGCAAAGGGACCAACTTGAAAAAATTCTGCAATACTGGGGGAATGTTCAATCTAATGATCGGATATTCAAACTCTTTCAAAATGATCCAGATAAAATCAATAGAATATTAGGCAAAAAAAGTGGCGAAGATTTTGCACAGCAAAGAATAGAAGATACAATCTGGCAGGAGCTGGTCAGGCCGACAGTAAAACGTGCAGACTCAACAATGAACACGCCAGATTGGAAGGCACTGAAGGCAACTATTACACAAAAATATGGGAAATATTATGCTGCTCGGCCCGTCTTGAACACCCAAGTGTGGTGGTACAATAAGCATCAGCAATGGGAGGAATATTGCAATTATCTATACCAGTTGGTGCAGACCAATAAAAAAGTAATCCCAAATCAGTTTAATTACTATAATAATGTCGCCTGGCAAATGTTTTTGTATAGTAACAATAAACAACAACTCGAAGCAGCGCTCCAATGGACTCAACTTTCAATAAACCAACAAATTACTCAGGGACTTGAATGGCTGTTTTTAATACCAACTTACAGCACTTATGGTAACCTACTTTATAAGCTGGGAAGAGAAGAGGAAGCTGTTTCATATTATCAGAAAATGGTGATTGATCATTTACCTAATAATATTCAGTCACAAATTTGGTCAAATACAATAAACAGAATGAAACAAGGGCTTCCAACTTGGAAAGACCGAGAGAAATGGGCAGATGAATAGCATAATGATTTACCATTTTAATACCTAATTATGAAAAATACTTATATTTTCTTTTTTTTTCTGACCAGTTTGATACCTAACCTAGCCTGCAGAAAAGCCCCCCCATTTTCGCAGGGTTCGGCTACTCTCACCATAGCCAACGTGTTAGTGGAAGGTCAGGCAGTAAAGCTGAGTAGCCATACCCAAGTGATTAATAATAATGCCTTTGCCCATGTAGGGTTACCTCCCGGTGCTACGGATTTATATGTATTTCCAATAGCCGATTCCCTTAAGCCATATTATATCAGTTCCAAAGCGCTACAGGTAAAGGAAGGAGAAATTTATACTCTCTTTCTTGGCGGATTGGCGGAGACCCCAAATATAATTTTATTGCAAGAGGCCCTACCCCAACATATAGATAGTAGTATGGGAGTGCGTTTTGTCAACTTATCGCCAGGAAGTCCTTCAGTAAATATTACTCTATCCAAATCACCAACAATACAAGAGTTTACGGAGATAGAGTATCAGCAGGTAACCAAGTTCCAATCCTATCCAATTACATCAGGCTTTAAATCATACACGTTCCAGGTGAGGGAGACAAACACTAGTAAGTTAATTACGTCGCTTACACTAAGTGGGACCAATTTGGCAACAGGATTACCCCGCTTTAAAAACGTAACCTTAGTGCTTAGAGGCTTGGTTGGCGGTCCGCCAGCTGCAGGAATTACGCGCATCAATCACTATTGAGATTATTCAAAATATAGGTTTAGCTGCAATCGGGATTATTTTCCATTTTTTATTTTAAGGCCCCATTTATCGCCATCTATCTTTGTAAATTAAAGGTAGAACCATCCTTACTATTTCCAGCCCTTCGCATAATCAGAATTGAAAAAATCTCGCCATGTTCAAAATGAAACAATTTTTAGCGGCTATTGTAACGATACTCTGCAGTAATTTAACTGATGCTCAAGTAAACAAGCCAATAATAGACTCTGGAATGATCGGCACTTGGCCTTCCCTGAATGGAGATATTAAGATTTCGACAGATGGGCGTTATGTAGCATATACAGTGCAAAACCAACCAATTGGAAACCACACCCTTGTGCTTCAGTCTTTAAAGACCAATTGGAAGCTTGAGCGTGAAATTAAGCTAGAATACCTTAGCTCTAATTTTTATTTTTCAAATGACAGCCGTCATTTGATCTGGCAAAATGGAGACAGTCTGTTCTTGGAATCTATGGGTCAGAATCAACAAAAATTACTGGCTAATATAGTTGGCCCCATACTCGAGCCCAGTGAATCCAAAGGAAGCTGGTTGGCTTGGCATGACAAGGAGCACCCCAAACACCTAGTATTATTCAACTTGGTAACAGGAAAAAAGAAAATTTATCCTGGAACAAGCGAAGCTGTGTTTGACAAAAATGGCGTAGCATTACTATTACAATACAGAACTTATAAATATAAAATTAGTTGGATAAACTTATCAAATATAATTACCGAAAAGATCATCTTTGAAACAGAAACAATTGCTAGTGTCAGCAGCTTTCATTTTGATGCAGTTGCACAACAATTGTGTTTTCTAGTTAGGGAGGGGGACTCATCTTCTATCTATTACTACAAAACAGGTATGCCCAGCTCTGTAAAAAAATACAACACAAATTTAGTACCACCTGGTTGGCAAATGAATAGCCTACAGGGATTCAACAGTACGGGACATTACATATTGGCAAACCTAACCAGCCTTAAAGAACCTTATAGGGAACATGACCTAAATATGGTCTCTGTAGACGTGTGGAGCTATCGGGATGAAGTCATCCATCCCGCTCAGATTGCTCATAGCACTGCTCGATATTCTTACATAAAAAAAGGCCTCTTGTCCATTTCCGTCATTACAGACCACATGCAAATAAATGTCCTAAATCCTCAAGGGATGAACATGCGTTTAGCCAATGATTACTGTTTGTTATCTTCTGATACAATCCCCCCACCTGTTGCCCATTACGAGCACTGGGTATTACCCCCTTCTCGAATGTGGTTACAACATCTAAAAGGTGGAGAGCCTATAGAACTGCCATTTGATAAAGGATATGTAGGAATCTCACCAGATGGTTGTTGGCTGCTATTCTGGGTCAATAAGAAAGGGCAACGAGCCAATTTTTACAGTTATGAAATAGCTACCAAAAAAACCTGGAATATCACTGAGTCTCTGCCTGCTTCGGTAGCGATGGAAAAAATTCAGAGAATTGATTCTATTCCGGTGGGCATGACGGCTTGGTATGGCCAAAAGTCAGTGCTTATTTATGACAACTACGACATTTGGCAGGTGGACTTGACAGGTAAAAAAGCCAACATTAACCTCACAAGTGGGTATGGACTACACAATAACATTAAATTACGGCTCGTAGAAGGCGGAGAGGAAGGTTTTGAACCAATAGAGTTAAAGGATACTGAAAAATTACTACTGACCGGCTATAACGAACAAACAAAATACAATGGCTTTTTTATACTACTACACTCGACCACAGAAAAAAAGAAATTGCAATTACTATCTATGCAACCCTTTAGTTGGTTCAAAACCCGCAACCAGGTTGGTGTAAGCTCCGTAGGAGCCAACCGAGGAATTCTGCCTTTGCTAGCAGGCCATGGCAGAAAACAGGTTTGGGTGCTGATGGGAGAAAGTGCTATAGAATACGCTAATTACTATTACACATATGATTTTAAACAATTTATACCCCTCACCCGATTAGCACCACATAAAAAATACAATTGGCTTACAACAGAAATGGTGAACTGGCCTTTGCCAAACGGTCAAACGGGTCAAGGAATATTGTACAAGCCAGAAAATTTTGATTCGACAAAGAAATATCCTGTGATCTTTTACTATTATGAACGTAAAAGCGGCTGGATGTACCAATTCAGCCAGCCAGCTTTTTCACAAGGAGGAATAAATATACCCTGGCTTGTGAGCCGTGGTTATTTGGTATTTACACCGGATATCCCTTTTTCAGATGGTAGTAAGTCTGGAATCTCGAGTGGAGAACATGCTTGGATGGCAGTGGAATCCGCAGCAGCAAATCTGTCAAAGCGAGCTTATGTAGACAGTCTACGCCTTGGTTTACAAGGCATTAGTTTTGGAGGCGAATTAACACTTTGCATTTATACCCGCAGCAAACGATTTGCAGCAGCCATAGAAAGCGCCGGATTCACTGATGATATGAGTATTTATTTAGAATTAGTTAACGCCGGAGGCGATTGGACGTTGGAAACAACAGCAGTTCAGGCTGAGAGGGAAAGTCATCATGCCCTTTTTGGGGCAACTCCCTGGGAAAAACCGGAACTCTATCTGAACAACTCGTCAGTATGGAAAGCCGATCAGATTGGTGGGCCTTTATTAATCATGCATAACAAAAAGGATGACCAAGTTCCCTGGAAGCAGGGAGTCGCCATGTATATGGCCATGCGTCGTTTGGGCAAACCTTGCTGGATGCTACAATACGATGGAGAGAGCCATGGTCTTAGTGGTAAACCTGCTCAAGATTATACAATCCGCATGACACAGTATTTTGATCACTATCTCAAAGGCACACTGGCACCACGTTGGATGACAGAAGGTATACCGGCACGCTTTAAACAGGTAGAAAATCGTTATGAACTGGATCCGTCCGGTCATTGCAGTAAGTATTGCCCTACCTGTACAAAAGGCAAATGAAGTTAAATCTAATTTACAAACAAAAAGGTTTGCCGCGGCAAACCTTTTTGTTTGTAAATATCAACAGTACTCGACTAATCAAACAAAACATCTATGGACGATGTGCATTTATCAACCTTCGTCGGACAATTGAGAAGCGGCCTGGTAGAAAAATCACCTAAGCTTGTATTTACGATAGTAACGATTGCTGGTGTAGTTAATTGACGTGGGCATGTTCCATCAACCTTTTTATAAATACAAACAGCTGGCTCTTTTGCTTTAAATGCCAGAACCCCACCTACAGTTGCCAATACAAACAAAGACAGCAACATAATTTTAATTCTTTTCATAATAATTGGCGCTTTTTAGATCAAAAAGCTAAACTTTGGTTGGTAAAATGATTGCCTACTCTGGATTCATGTGGTTTTCGGCTACGCCACAAATGCAGGCTATGCTTGCAAGTTCATAACCCACCATATTGCGCAATATTTACTCTTCGGCCACCCTTTTAAGCTGGCTACTATATACTTTTCCCATAAATGATTTGTTGAATTTTTTATCTTTTCCATAAATAGCCGTATAAGGCACTCCTGCAATCTCAAAATAATCCGCTCCAATATTCCCTGAGTCAACACCCATTACAATATTTGGATATTTTTTCAAATCGTATTCTTTGTAGTAAGCTAATAGGTCGGGCATCGAAAAACTACTCACAAAGTAAAATTGAATACCTTTCAGCCGATCCATATCTTCTGTTATCTCTTTTGTTTGAGCCCGACAGTGTGGGCAATAGGGGCTAAAGAAAAAGAAGACTAGGGGCTTTCCTGTCGGTATGCTTTCTGTTTTTATGATAGTACTATCAGCAAGTATTAGGCTGAAGGCAGGTAATGACTTACCCTCTAAGTTATTCTTCTCTGGTGGAGCACCAAAACAACCGCTCAAAACAGCAACAATAATAAAAGAAATTAATTGTTTCATACAACCCGTTTATTGAGGATTATTCACAATTTGTTTATACCACAACTTTGTTTACAGATTGGTCCACCCGTATAACAGGCTTGCCTAGTGAATTCTGTCTAACTCCTTTGTCAGATTTAATACTCTCTATCAATTGTACCATCCAATCTGCCAATAAGCATACTAATACTGTAGAAAGCAATACTGGAAAGGATTGAAAACGCAGGGCGGCCGAGGAAATAAATATGGTAAACCCTGCATTCAGCAACCATACAGTGGCCATCATGATCAGAATCTTATTAAAATGGCTATTGTAGTGCCAACCTTTTAAAATCAAATAATAAATAATCCCAAAAAGGATGACTACATTAATAATGCCGGAGAGAATTGGATAAAAATCCAATATCCACACATTCTTATCTCCCATCCTTACTTTTACCTCCTGGCTTTTATAGCCAAACCATCTTTGCGCTTGAGTTGTCACTATTGAATTACCCGAATTATAATCTTCCAGGAACTCCACCGGTGGGGCATAATATTTAAGACTGTTGGGCCATAGATAATACCGGACAAAATGCCAAGGATATTTTTTTATAATGTACAACCCATAGGTTTTGTAAAATGGTCCCATGCTGGCCCATTTTTTATGCTCGTCGGCCATAGTGTCCTTCTGCAGTCGAAAGAGGCTATCCCTATACTTCATAAGCGACATTCTTGGCGTCCACATGTATATGGTACTCGCCATCATAGCTTCTTGTGGATTCTCCCTTAAGTTTCGAGAGGTGTCAAAATATTGCCTAATCATATTATCCAGCATTCTGAATTTTTGTGGCACCGGCATTCGATCAGCGCTGTCTACATAGCGGTAGGCGTACATGGCGTTATTGGCCATGAGCCAACCACTAAATGGAGAAAACTGCCAATAACCCGTAAGCTTGTTGTAATGATAGCTGGTATACAGCACAAACAAACAACATAATAGCGCTCCAAGCCCTGCTCCCAATATCTTCTTTCTAAGCGGCAGCTTGGATACACTAAAGGCTACCAGGGCAATCCCGGGATAAATAATGGCATTGTACCGTACCGTAAATGCCAAGAACAATACTACTGCCTGCCAGATAATGATTCTCTTGGTGGGCTGCTGTACAATCCATAGCAAGAGGGCAAACCAAGTCATACTCAAGGCCACAAAGAGGCAATCACTGCTTACCAGGTTGGCCAAGTGTAATAACAAAGGATTTAACACCATAAAACCCAGCAATCCATATCGCACCGCCTTCAGTGGCGTATAGAAATAAAATATCGTAAACAAGAGGAATAAGGTTCCCGCCTGAATACATAGATACTGGAACGCCACCAAAATAATGTCGGCCCGAAAAAAAACACTGAATAGTCTCAGGAACCGGGAATAACCAATGGGATACGTACTGATATCCAAATTTCGGGCTGCCGCTTCCAGATAAGAAAAAGAATCACCATGAATATAACTGGCAAAAGGATAGAGGTATTTGAAAAAAGAAAACTGAATAGCTATAAGAGCCAAAGCAATGAGCAATATTGTCCGATTTTTTTTGTCCCTGAACAAAAACTCTTTAAAAGACATTGACATGGATGGCGATAAGGTTTGACTAGCTTGCATCGGTAATCAGTTTTAAACTATGAAATCCCGGTCTATTGATGATTGTCTACTGCAAGTTTCACAGGCTCATTTTTAGGCTTAAGTACCTGGCTATTAAACAAGGAATACTTCAGAATACAGTAAATGGCCTTGAACCCATCTTTCCACCCGATCTTCTTTCCCTCTGCAAACGTCCGACCGTAATAGGAAATACCTACTTCATAGATCCGGATTCCCGGCACCATGGCTATTTTGGCCGTCACCTCCGGTTCAAAGCCAAAACGATTTTCATGTAAATAAAGGCGTTGAATAATTCCAGTTCTGAATAATTTATAACCTGTTTCCATATCAGTCAGGTTCAGATTATTGAAATAATTCGATAAAAGGGTGAGAAACCTGTTTCCTATGGTATGCCAGAAGAAAAGTATGCGGTGTGCATTGCCGCCCATAAACCGGGAACCATACACTACATCGGCCCCACCCATGATCACTGGCTTTAATAGGCTATTGTATTCACCAGGGTCATATTCCAGGTCGGCATCCTGTACCAGCAGATACTCGCCTGTAGCTTGATCAATGCCGGTATGTATAGCTGCTCCCTTCCCTTGGTTAATGGTGTGTTGCAAATATTTAATGATCAATTGGGGAGTGGCTGACATATAAGCCTGTACCACCTGCGCCGTATTATCGGTAGAGCAATCGTTTACAATTATCAATTCTTTCTCAATATTCTTAATCAACTTAACTTCCTGTATACGGTCCAGGATCAAATTAATAGTAGCCGCTTCGTTATAAACCGGAATGATGATGGATAGCTTTTTGATAGTTGTTGGGCTACTATTTTGAACAGCAGGCCAACCGGCTTGCTGGCGCTGAGTTGATTTTGCAACAGGACCGGACACCAAAGGGTTGGTGATGCTGAATTTTATTGCCATCGAATAAGGTTTAATGGTATGCAGACAAACTATTTCCATCCCGCAATACAGCAGGCACTTACAAGGCCCTAACCAGCATTGTTGAATTTTCCTTTTTACTAAACTGTATAGCCTTTCGTTTTAATCTTTGAGCAAATTACTGGGTTGAAATATCAAAATTCTCACAAAACATAGTAAGATCCTCATTTTGTAAATAGCCGGCTTTAAAAATCAAGCCCAAATTCTACCACATCTATTGTACATAAGGTAGTTGGCATAACGGTTGGACAATTCCCGTTATTGACCTTAAATGAGTAAATTCCCTGAGTAGTGGTTACCACATAATCTGCACTAATCACACGTGGACAAGTGAGCGGTATAGCATTAAGCCGGATCTTGTAAACACAGAAATTATCGCCTTTTACTTTATATGCCAGTCCGGCGCCAACGGTTCCAATTAACAGCAATGACAGCAACATGATTTTGATCCTTTTCATAATCAACAGCGCTTTTTAATGCAAAAAGCTAAGCTTTGGCTTTAGAAAGAGACTTACTCTGTTATAGTGGTTTTCAGCTTCCCCACAGCATTCAAGGGTAACTCACCTAGCTAGCTTAGATATACAGCCTCTTAAATAGAAAAAAACATACCTGTCGAAGAAATATTTCAGGCTGATAAAAAAAATACTACCTGTAATGTAAACCACCAAAATATTAATATCCTCACAAAAGAAAGCAGTAGTCATATTTAGCAGGTAGTATCAAACAATCTTCCTCATCTATCCGCAGTATCCCATATAATAAAATAGTATCCATTTTGAATTAAAATGTGGCCAAACTCATTATTTGTTTGGTGTAGATTTAAACAGAAAACAGGCAAATCATCTGGTTCCATCAATCCTGTCCCCCTTCCATTAACACATTCAATCGAATATGTTTACTACAAAATCAGTTATAATTGTATTGCCCATTTTACTGTGCTTCCCCCACATGATGGCACAGGTAAGTAAGCCCATCATAGATTCTACCGTAATAGGTACCTGGCCCACCCTCACTGGCGATATTCAAGTATCGGCTGATGGGCATTATATAGCTTACACAATCCGCAACCAGCCAGTGGGGAAGAATACCATTGTACTGCAAGCCATGCATAACAATTGGAAGTTAGAGCGACTAACAGACTATGGCTACTTTGGTTCCCCCTTTTATTTTTCAACCAATGGCCAACAATTACTAAGACAACATGGAGATAGCCTGATACTGGAAATACTGGGTAAGGACCAACCAATACCGCTGGCCCTGATAAACGGCCCCTTGTTAAGACCTGACATCAATAAAAACAACTGGATGGCCTGGCACGATAAATTCCAAAGAGATAAGCTGGTATTGTACAATATGGAAACCAGTCAGCAGCAAACCTATCCGCAGGTAAATGAAGCCCGGTTTGATGAAAAAGGTACCGTATTCCTGATACAACAACAGTCAAGCAAGCCCAGGCTCATCTGGGTAGACTTATCTAAAAAACTCCAGGAAAAGATTATTTGGGAAGGGGAAGCAACAGATACTGCCAGCAGCTTTCATTTTGATGGTAACTCACAACAGTTGTGTTTCCTGGTGAATCAACCCGGTGGTTCATCAATTTGCTATTATCAACCGCACATGACCAAAGCTGTAGAAAAATACAAAGCAAGCTCTCTACAACCTGGTTGGCAATTAGCAGAATTACAAGGTTTCAACTCAACAGGCCGTTTTTTATTAGCAGCCGTAACTACAAAAAAAGAGCTTTACCGGGCTCCTGATCCCAATATGGTGGCTGTGGATGTATGGAGTTACCGCGATGCAGTGATCCACCCGGCCCAAATAGCTCATGGCTCCGCTGCTTTTTCTTACGACAAAAAGGGGCTCTTGTCAATTCCTTCAGGAGACCAGCCTGCGTCAGCCAAACTCTTGAATCCTGAAGGATTAAAGATGCGTACTGTCCATGATTATTGCATTTTAAGTAACGATACCATACCCCCTCCCATCAGCTCACCAGAATATTGGTTATTGCCCCCTCCACAGATGTGGAAACAGCCATTGAATAGTAGTACCCGACAAGAATTACCTATTCACCAAGGGTTTTATGGCAGCTCTCCTAACGGCCGCTGGTTGCTGTTTTGGGTGAATGAAAGGGGGAAGCGGGCCGATTTTTATAGTTATGAAGTAGCTACCGGTCGAACGTTCAATATTACAGATGATTTGCCTGTATCTGTAGCGCAGGAAAAAATACAGGATATTGATTCCATACCGGTAGGCATTGCAGGCTGGCTGGCAAACGATGAGGCCTTGCTGGTGTATGACAATTACGATATCTGGCAGGTAGACCTGGTTGGTAAAAAGGCCCCAGTCAATCTCACAGCTGGCTATGGTTTTCGCACACATATTAAACTACGCCTGGTAGCAGGAGGCGCCCATGGTATTGAAACCGTTATTGTAAATGGCTCTGAAGAAATGATGCTGGCAGGCTATCATGAAGAAACCAAGTACAACGGCTTCTTCAAACTCCGTTTATCCACAACAGGCAAGCAGCCCCCTACCCTTTTGTCCATGGAACCTTTCAGCTGGTTTAAAACCGACAACCAGGTGGGTGTAAGTGCCCACCCTACTGATGAGCGGATACCTCCTATACCGGCAGGAAAGGGGAAGGAACAGATCTGGGTGTTGAAGGGGGAAAGTGCTATGGATTATCCCAACTATTACTATACCCGCGACTTTCAACAATTCACACCCCTCACCCAGCTGGCACCGCAAAAAAGCTATAACTGGCTCACCACCGAAATGGTAAACTGGCCCTTGCCGAATGGACAAACCGGTCAGGGCGTATTATACAAACCCGAAAATTTTGATCCCACTAAAAAGTATCCGGTAATCTTCAATTATTATGAACGCAAGAGTGGCTGGATGTACCAGTTCAGCAATCCTGCCTATTCACGGGGCAATATGAATATACCCTGGTTTGTGAGCGGGGGGTACCTAGTATTTACTCCGGATATCCCCTTTTCAGATGGCAGTAAAACAGGTATTTCCAGTGGAGAGCACGCCTGGCTGGCTGTTGAATCAGCAGCAGCCTATCTTTCAAAGCGATCCTATATAGATAGCACTCGTCTGGGATTACAAGGCAATAGTTTTGGTGGGCAACTAACGCTATGTATTTATACCCGCAGCAAACGATTTGCAGCAGCCGTGGAAGGTACTGGCTTTACCGATGAAATGAGCACCTATTTAGGGCTTGCCTTTAGCGGCGGAGATGGGACATTGGAAACAACACCGGTGCAGGCAGAGCGGGAAAGCCATCATGCCTTGTATGGCGCCACGCCCTGGGAAAAGCCGGAACTCTACCTGAAAAATTCCTCAGTCTGGAGAGCTGATCAAATCGGTGGCCCCCTGCTCATCATGCACAACAAAAAGGATGATCAAGTTGCCTGGAAACAGGGGGTGGCCATGTATATGGCTTTGCGACGTCTGGGCAAGCCTTGCTGGATGCTACAATATGATGGAGAGGGGCATGGTGTAGCTGGTAAGGCAGCTAAAGATTACACAATCCGGATGACACAGTATTTTGATCATTACTTGAAAGGCAACCCAGCCCCACGTTGGATGACACAAGGTATTCCGGCACGCTTTAAACAGGTAGAAAATCGGTATGAACTTGATGTCACGGGGCAGTGCAACAGGGACTGCCAGGTATGTTTAAAAAATAAATAGAAATAATATACTCATAAGGGCGAGCGCTGATAAACGACTCGTCCTTATGAGAGGACTGCTTTTGCATCCAATTTAAAAATCTATTACCACATCTTTAATCCTTAATGTACAATAAAAAGGATCAATCGAAATTGGACATTCCCCATGGTTAATTAATACATTATATATAGAAGGAACAGCCATCGAGCTGGTGGTTTTATAGGACTCTGCAATAACTATCATGGGACAGGTGGTAGGTATTCCAGTTTTCTTGTAAATGCAAAAATTCAGTTCTTTCGTCCTAAATGCAATCACACCTCCTACGACAGCCAATGCAATTAAGGAGAGCAACATAATTCTGATTCGTTTCATAAAATAAAATATTTTGATGTTCAAAAAGAAAAACTCTCGTTTTAGAAAATGGTATATTCTAATATCGTATATACTTCCCCATGGAATCAAATAGAGCTTACTCTTACGTAGAAGTTGTAGTTCTTTCAATTTTCTTCCCAAACGATCAGGAAGGTGCATTTAGCCGGATCCAGCTTAGCCGGGCAATTACCATCATCTGGTAAGAATGACCACATACCTCCAGGTGTAAGGGCCACAATTTCGGGTTTGGTTGTTTGCTTGGGACACGTGGTACTCACTTTTTTATACAGGCAAAAATTATCTGCTTTTACTTTAAATGCCAATACACCACCTGCAGTTGCCAATACCACCAGGGATACTAACATGATCTTGATTCGTTTCATAATAAATGACGCCTTTTACATACAAAAAGCTAAAGGTTGGTTTTAGAAAGAGGCTTACTCTTTTATAGTGGTTTTCGGCTTCCCCACCGTATTCAAGGGTAGTTACCTATATAGCTAATCAGTCCACTTCCCAAACGATCAGATAGGTACATTTGGTAACAACCATCGTTTCCGGACAATTGTCTTTAGGTAAAAAAGACCATATCCCGCCTGTATTAAGGGCCAGGTTCACTGGCTTGGTTATTTGTCTGGGACAAGTTGTACCTACTTTCTTGAACAGGCAAAAATTTTCCGCCTTTACTTTAAATGCCAGCATACCACCTCCTGTAGCCAATACAACCAGAGACAGCAGCATAATTTTGATTCTTTTCATAACCTGGGTGCTTTTATTGCAAAAAGCTAAGCTTTGGTTTTTAAGACAGTCCACGCTTTATTAATCAATAAGAACATCCGTAGTCCTTAAAGAACATAAAACAGGGTTAACAGTAGCCGGACAATTATTACATATCATTGTATAATATCTTGGGGGTATGTTTGGTGCATTTGTCAGCTTAACCGATTCTACTGTTTGAAAAAGCGGGCAAAGTGTCCCTTGAGGATTCAATTTGTAAATGCAGAAATTACACTCCTTCGTTTTAATTGCCAGCACACCACCTCCTATAGCTAAAACTACAAGAGACAGCAGCATAATCTTGATTTTTTTTATAAAACAGGTGCTTTTATTGCAAAAGCCAAGCTTTTAGTTTTAGAAATGCGCCTACTCTGTTTGAGTAGCTTTCAGTTTCCCCACAATTTCCCAAGAGTACTTATTCGAGTACTAATAAATCTCCTTGCTATAAAAGGTGCAGACAGAATAGTACCTCGAGCTGAATAATAGCATTTGGCTTTATTGATCCCAGTAAACATCGGTGATTCGTAGAGTGCAATAAGTAGAAGGAACGCTCGACGGACAAGCCATTCCACGAGGTATTATATAGAAAATCGGAGAGGTCAACAGATAGTCAGTGAGTTGGACTGATTCTACTTTTGAAACCATCGGACATAATGTTGTCACTGGCCAGCTTTTTTTAGAATAAATACAAAAATTCTCTTCTTTCGCCTTGAATGCAAGGACACCACCAACAGTCGCTAACACTAGCAGAGAAAGCAACATAATCTTGATTCGTTTCATAATCAATGAAGCTTTTTATCGCAAAAACTAAGCGTTGGTTTTATAAATAGGCTTACTCTGTTATAGTGGTTTTCGGCTTCCCCACGGTAATCAAGGGTAGCAACTCGTAGCGACTTCCAGGAAGTACGGCTCATAAAACGCAAAGCGCAATGCGATGTCCGGTAATGGAGAAGATCAGACTGATCAAGAGAAGTACTACCTGTAATGTAGAACAGGAAAATATTAATATCCTCACAATCGAATCAGAATACATAGTTTCCATTAGAGAGAGGGAAATTGATCAAGATGGATCATTGTAAACAATCCCAATATTGCTGCCTCGTTGGATAATATCGGCCGCATAATGTTTGCGGTATTGCAAGGGAGTATATTGTTTGTGCTTTAAAAACTGCTTGTGAAAATTGGTCATGGTATTGTAGCCACTTTCATAACAAATATCCAGCACGGTCTTATCGGTTTCCTGCAAGAGGTGACAGGCATAACCAATGCGCACCTCATTCAAAAAGTCGATATAGGTTTTCTTGGTACTGCGCTTGAAGTAATTACAAAAGGCGGGCACACTCATACAGGCAATACCCGCCACCTGGGGCAGGGTAATGGGATCGCGGAAAGAATCAATGGTAAACTGAAACACGCGGTCAATACACTCCTTGTCCTTCCTGTTCAATTGGGTCACTTCCTGTGAAGACACGGTGGTGTACTCTTTTTCTTCGGCCATCAGGTCCAGGCATTGCAACAGGATCAACAGGCGATTCCCATCATGCGCCCACTCCAGGTCCTTGATCAATGGCTGCAATCGCTGCTTGCAATCACCCTTGATCTTGAGGCCCTGACTGGACGCTTCCATCAACTGCCGGATATGCCGGCTTTCAGGAATATACAGAAAATGGCTGCCCCAAAAATCCTGTTTGAACTGCACCACCACGGCACTGGTGACCTGGTCGCCACTTTTCTGAAAAGTATGCGGCAGGTTGGAACCCAGGAAATAGATATCTCCCGTTTCAAACTCACCCACATGGTTACCCACAAAACTCAATCCCGAACCTTCGGTAAACAAGATCAACTCATACTCAATATGCTGGTGCCATCCCACTTCAAAATGAGGTGTGCGGAATGTTTTGGCAATGAAAGAAGTGTTTTCCGTAAGTGGTAATTTCTGAACAAGCGGCTTCATAGCATAACCTTTACGATCTTATGTAAATTTAGCTATTCAAGCCTTATTTATCGTTAAAATAGTTTAGTAATGAGAATGGCGGGCAGGGCAGGTAAAATAGTTTAGTTTTTGCATCAGGAAGTGGAATGGGCTGAAATGTCACTTGTTTAGCTTTAGGGTCTTCAACAAACTGATTGCAGTGAACATTGCCAAGTTATGGATTACCCTATACACACATGCCAGGAGCACCCTATTGGTAATACTCTGGGGAGGAATGATGATGAATGGAATACCGGGAACAGTGAGGGGACAACAATCAACCATATCGCTTTCGGCCGCACACAGCCATATGGAAGCCTATGCCGCCCAGGAACTTTCCCGGTATATTTATGCCCTCACAAGTGATCTGCCACGCATTACGACCAACAATACGCCCTCTACGGGCTATCGTTTTATACTGGGCCGGCCCGGCCATCATCCGGCCATTGACAAGCTAGTGAGCAATGGTCAACTAGCTATCACTGCCAGTAATCCCGGTCCACAGGGTTACCTGCTAAAGAAAATTAATCAGGATGGACAAGAAACCATCCTCATCACCGCCAATGATGAAACCGGTATCTTATACGGTGTATACGGCTTACTGGAAGAACACCTGGGCATCAGCTTCAGCTTCGACGGCGATGTATTGCCCGGCAAAAAAACATTATCAGCGCTCTTTGCTCCTTTAGATGAAATAAAAACCCCGGCCGTTCCCATCCGGGGTTTTCTTCCCTGGACCAATTTTCCGCAAAGCGCCACTTCCTACAGCTGGGAAGACTGGACCTTCATCCTGGACCAGATGGCCAAAATGCGCATGAACTTCCTGCACATCCACAATTATAGCGGGGAAGAAGGACATAATGAGATGTTTCATAATTTTTCTATTGTACAAGGTCAGGGTGTACTGCCTTTTAAAGGAAACGCACGCAGAAGCAGTCTTCAACAAGTTCAGGGTGATCCCGCCAGTTGGCGGGACTTGAAGGGCGACCCACCCAAAGGTAGCCTTCGACAGGCTCAGGCTGACAGTCGTGTAGCGCAGGCTGACAAAGGAGAAAATATGTCGCGGGTATGGATGGCTACGGCGCGGAGTGGGCATGCCTGGGGCAGCTACCCCGGCTGGGAGGTGAATCAATATCCCTTTGGATCTTCAGCGCTCTTTGATGATTATGATTTTGGAGCCGATTGCGCGCTGCACAATGAAACACTCAGCAACAAACAGGTATTTCGCAAAGGGGTGAACGAATTTCAACGGGTGATTGACTACGCCCATAAACGGGGCATCAAAATAGGCCTGGGCCTGGACATCAACCTGATACCCGATAGTTATCAACTGCTGCCCGATGATCCACGCGTCATCGCCGCCCGGGTGCATCAAATAGAAACGGACTATCCCAACCTGGATTACCTGCTTTGCTTTCAAAGTGAATCGCTCGTACAGGAAGGGGCCGAAAAAGCCCGGGAACAATGGCGGCGGATCTTCGATGGCTTTTACCATGGACTGAAAAAAACAATGCCGCAACTGCGTCTGGCAGTAGCCGGCTGGGGCTTGCGTGCCGAAGATGTAAGCTCACTGCCCAAAGATGTGATCTGCGCCCCCATTTCCAAATACTCGGATGCCTTTGAAGATGGCAAGATCTACAAAGACCATGAATACTGGGGATGCCCCTGGCTGGAAAGGGATTTTTACAGCTCGGTGTACTACTATCCCTACAATATGCATCTTTCCAATACGATCAAAGCCTGGCAGGAAAGAAGTCCGAATATGAAAGGTTTTTATTCCCTTACCTGGCGCATTACGGACGCGGTGAAAGCCAAAATGTGGTTCATGAGCCGGGCGCCCTGGGATGATCAAAACAAACTCAACAATGCCGGCACGGTATACGAACAATTTGCCACGCAACAATATGGCGCCGCTGCTGCGCCGCTGATAACGCCCATCATTAATCAGAATGAACCTTTTGCCAGTGATTTTAGTGAATGCCGGTGGACACCCCCTTTCTCACTCACAGGGGTAGACCGCCGGGCGCAATACCTGTTCAACCTGCACTCCTTTAAACCAATGGATGAGAACGGGAATGGCAGTAACCAGTTGGCGGTGGATTTTGCCCGGCACTTCCAGGTACGGAAAGCGCCTGGTCCACAGGGACAGGAGATCGTTGGTTATGCGGTGAATGGCAGCTGGCTGGCGTATGAAAATGTGGCCTTTACACCAGCCACCAAACAATACCAGTTCAGGATATCCTCTGCCACGGATGGCGGACAAATAGAGCTGCGCCTGGACAGTCCCGATGGACTGATCATCGGCGCCAAAGAAGTACTGCCCACGGGCAGCTGGAATGACTGGAAGGAAGTGAATGTGGCCATTGAACCACCCACCGGCACGCATACCCTGTACCTGCTGTTCAAAGAACGAAGTGCCCTGCAGCTGGCTCAAACACAATTGGACAAAGCCAATACCCAAATAAGCACCATCGATAAAGCCATTGCCACTGCCGCCACCCCAGGCCAGCAATACCGGCTGGGACTGCTCAGGAGCCGCATTGCCGCCACGAGAGACCATATCACCCTCAATATGTATGCCCCCGGCCGTACCCGGGATATCGCCGCCCTGACTCGCTCGTGGGTAGGTAATTTCAACAGTCGGGTATCGGATATCTCCTCGCTGGGTAATGTGGTGAGTGTGCAGAACCGGTTTATTCAAAACAACTACCGCGACCTGGGCTGGAAACAATTGAACTCGTATATGGCCCTTCCGCCGGAGAACCTGGAAGCCAGGGGCACCGCCACTGGCGCCAGGCTGTATTGGAAAATGGACTATCCGGGCGTACAAGGCTTTTTCGTGTACCGCGATGGCAAGAAGATCACGGATGAGTTATTGCCAGGCAGTAGGCGCCAATACGAGGACAAGGCCAATGGCCTGCATACCTACGAAGTACACCCCGTGTGCTGGGGCAATGATGCCGAGCTGCCTTCTATCAGTGTGCCCTGCCTGGCAGGCAAGGCCGATTCGGTAGCGCCGCAGATCGTGGTGATCTCGCCACCTACTTCCGTGCTGGCCGGGCAACCCGTATGGATCAAGGCCCGGTTGCTGGACAACCGGAGTGATGAGTTACTAACGGCCACGCTCAATTACCGTACGCCGGGTAGTGCGACCTGGCTACAGCAGCCGATGATCCGGAGAAGCAAAGCGATCTTTACCGCCAATATACCAGCCACCGTCCTGAAAGATGCTGGTCTGGAGTATTATATTTCGGCCAGTGACGGTAGCAATACCTCGGTTTTTCCTGCCGATTCGCCTGATTTCCCATTCATGCTGGTACAGGAAAAAGGGGTATTTGTTGCCGCTTCATCACCCGCCATACCTGCGCTGGCCCTTCGCAATGGCGCCCTGGAATGGCAGGCCGTGAAAGGGGCTTTCTATTACCGCATCTACCGTTCGCAACAAAATAATTTCACAACAGGTCCGGACAACCTGCTTACGTATATAGCTGCCGATGCAGCCTTGCGTTTTAAGGACAACGGGAAAGACCTGACCGCCCAACCACTTACAGGAACATGGTTTTATCGCATTACAGCTGTTGACAGGCAAGGCTATGAAAGCCAGCCTTCGGCAGCCCTTCTTATTAAACAATAAAAAAACCATGCAGAAACTGTCGTCATTGGCGGGCATCCTTGCCCTGGCCCTGGTATTCATTGGAGCCAACGTAGCAACACAAAAAACGAATTTTTCCGGTACCTGGACATTCAAAGAACAAACCAGCATCAGTGGCAATTTGTACAGCAACGGATCCCCCAAGCAGATCAAGATCGATCAACACGAAAAGGAGATCGCCATACAAAAGACCAGCCTGGATGAAAAGGGAGAAGACTTTACACAAACAGATTCCCTGCGTTTTGAAGGCGCACCCTTTGAAAAGATCACCAAATCCAAACGGAAGAAAAAGATCAGCATTCAATGGACAGACGATGGGAAAGGATTTACCGCCACTACCTCGATCTTTTCAGCTGCCGATAACAGTAAAATGGAATTTCAATTTACCGACCGGTTCAGTATGGAAGAAGGCAAGCTGATACTCATTCGCAAAGCGGAGAATTTTGAGAATGGCGAAAGCTGGGAAAGCCGCAGCACCTATGAAAAAGGAACAGGTCAGTAATAATCTAATCATACCATGAGTGAATTTGCCACATTTACCAGCCCTCTTCCGCCGCCACCTGTACCCGGTACGCCGGAGCCGGTGAAGGAACAGCCCAATAAACAATTCATCGTACTGATAAGCGGAGTAGCCGCACTGGGCGGTCTACTGTTTGGCTTTGATACCGCCATTATATCGGGCACCATCCCCTATATCACCAGTTACTTTGGCCTGGATGAGTACATGCTGGGATGGGCGGTGAGCTCTATCCTGATCGGTTGTGCAGGAGGGGCGCTGGTATCGGGCAAGCTGGCCGACCGGTATGGACGTAAGTACATGCTGCTGCTATGCGCCATCCTCTTTGCGGTATCGGGCATCGGAGCAGGGCTTTCCAATCAATTGTGGTCATTCATCCTGTTCCGTTTTATTGGCGGGCTGGGTGTGGGCGCCGCCGCCATGGTATCGCCCATGTATATTGCCGAAATTGCGCCTGCCAGCTGGCGGGGCAGGCTGGTAGCCTTTTACCAATTGGCCATTGTAATGGGTATCCTGCTGGCATACTTTTCCAACTATGTGCTGGATGGTGTAGGCGTGAACAACTGGCGATGGATGTTTGCTTCGCAGGCAGCTCCTTCCCTGCTCTTCTTCCTGCTGCTGCTGGCCGTTCCGGAAACACCCCGGTGGCTGATCAAAAAGGGACGCAAGGTGCCTGCCACCATCGTACTGATAAAAACGAGTGGCCATGCAGCCGCCCACCAGGAAATAACCGCCATTGAAAACAGCTTTGGCCGGGAAGAAAAGATCAGCTTCAAACAATTGTTCAGCAAAACCTATAAGCCGGTATTGCTGATCGGTATATTGATCGCGGTATTTCAGCAGGTAACGGGTATTAATTCCATCCTGTATTATGCACCGGTCATTTTTAAAGAAACCGGGTTGAGCAGTTCCTCCTCGCTGATGCAAACGATCTTAATAGGCATAGTAAATGTGGTATCCACCTTTATAGCCATTGGCCTGGTAGACAAAATAGGCCGACGCAAATTTCTGCTGGCAGGCAGTGTGGCCATGGGCCTTTGCTTGATAGCGGTGGGCCTGTGTTTTCAATTCCGGTATTTTGATCATTACCTGGTACTCATCTTCATGCTGCTGTATGTAGGCGCTTTTGGCTGCACGCTGGGCGCGGTAACCTGGGTATACCTGTCGGAGATCTTCCCCAACCGCATTCGCGGACTGGCACTGTCGGTAGCTACCCTCGCTTTGTGGCTGGCCGATTTTGTGGTAACGTATACGTTTCCCATCATGGTCAAACACCTGAGCACTTCTACTACGCTGTTTTGTTATGCGGCACTGTGTGTAGTAGCCTTTCTATACATGCTGGGCAATGTAAAGGAGACGAAAGGGAAATCGCTGGAGGAAATGGAAAGTTTGTTTAAAAACAGCCGCGAGCTGTGAGCTGCGAGCATAAGGCAAGGTTTTTTTCAACTAATAAATAGTAGATCATGAACACAACCAATGCATATGCCTATATCAACAAGGGAGGGATAACTGCCGAGAACGTGGCTTTCTATACAGCCAATGGTTTCCTGATTGCACCCGACCTTTTATCGCAACAGGAAATAGGCGAACTGAAAAAAGAAACGGCACAGATATTCCGTGGTGAACGCGGCTACCTGGATGGTCTTATCCACGCCGAAGACAATGAAACGGATGCCGATGTACTCAAGAAATATGTAGCCATCCATTTTCCGCATAAAATATCACCCGTTATATACAACTACCTGTTCCATCAAAAGATCGTGGATGTACTTACCCGGGTGGTGAGCCCCAACCTCAAATGCATGCAATCCATGCTGTTTGTAAAGGCGCCGGGTAAAAAGGGGCAGAGCTGGCACCAGGATGAGTTTTATATCCCTACCCGCGATCAATCGCTGGTGGGCGCCTGGATAGCCATTGATGATGCAACCATCGACAATGGGTGTTTGTGGATCATTCCCGGCCGGCCCCGGTATATGATGCCCCGGGTAAACAATGATTCGCCCGAATACGCCGATGTGGATACGATCGATGTATCACTGCAAAAGGAACAGATGATACCGGTAGAAGTGAAAAGCGGGGCGGTGGTATTCTTCAACGGCTATACTTTACACAGCTCGCAACGCAATAAAACGGGGGATTGTTTCCGCACAGCATTGGTAAATCATTATATGAGTGCCGAATCGATGCTTCCCTGGGACCAGGATGGTAAACTGCCTGCTACGGAAGACCTGCGTGATATTGTACTCATTGCCGGTAAAGACCCCTATGCCTGGAAGGGTACGGTGGACCTGAACAAACCCTACTTGCGTCCGGAAGTGCTCAAAATAAAAACAACATTATAGCCCATGATCATCCCATTCTTTTGTCCACGCTGGGGAAGTGAAGAGCTGCCCTGGGATCAGTTTTGTAGAAAAGTAAAACAGGAAGGATATGATGGCATTGAATATGCCATTGCCAGCCAGGTGACAGAAAAAGAATTGGATGAGGTGTGGAACCTGGCGGCTAAGCAGGACCTGGCGATCATTGCGCAGCATTATGATACCTATGATGCCGATTTCAACCGGCACTTTGACCGCTATTCGGCCTGGCTGCAAAAACTAAAGCCCTACCCGGTGGAGAAGATCAACTCGCAAACGGGGAAGGATTTCTTCAGCTTTAGTCAGAATGCTTTATTGATCAAGGCGGCTACCAATAGCGGACTGCCTGTAGTACATGAAACGCACCGCAATAAATTTTCTTTTGCGGCGCATGTGATGCGGGAGTACCTGGAATCCCTGCCTGATCTGAGGATAGCGTTGGATGCTTCGCATTGGGTATGTGTGGCCGAGTCGTACCTGGACGATCAGCCGGAAGCCATGCAACTGGCCATATCGCGCACCGCGCATATTCATGCCAGGGTAGGTTACCCGGAGGGGCCGCAGGTGCCCGATCCACGGGTACCGGAATGGGAGGAAGCCTTGAACAAACACCTGAACTGGTGGGACCGTGCCGTTGCACTTAGAAGAAAAGAAGGCACCAGGTTAACCATTACTGCAGAGTTTGGTCCCTTTCCCTATATGGTGCATATGCCTGCTACAGGGACCCCGATTGCTAACCAGTGGGAAGTAAATAGTTACCTGATGCAATTATTGAAAAAAAGGTATCATCATCCGCAGGTGACTGCCATGGCGCATTAAGCCACCAACATGGCTACCTGGTTAAAGCCGAACTGGAACTTCTTGTAATCCTTCACGGTAAAGCCATTGAGATGGGCCAGGTTCAGTATCTCTTTTTTATTCCAGTAATGCGTATGCTCTTCAATATTTTGCTTGTCCAGTATGTGCACATAGGCCAGCAACTCCAATACCGGCCTGGCCATGGGCGTAGGCGTGGTGAGCAGCAAGAGGCCGCCCGGCCTTAATTTAGAGCGCAGCAAATGAAAGATGGGATATACTTCGGCCAGGGGAAGGTGTTCCAGCACTGCCAATGCCACAATGGTATCGAAGGTTTTATTTTCCATGGGCGAATGATCATAGTTGACCAGGGTATAACTGCCCGATACATATTTTTTAAGCTCTCCGTTATTGCCTCCAAAATCCAGCACATCACCTTTCAAAAAAGGTATGGCCCTGGTAAACCGGTTCTTTTGAAGATAGGCTTCAAAAAACTTTGCACTATTGATCATAACTTTTTTGGAAAAGTTACCATCGCAAAATATCAACATCGGCACAAAACATACCAATATCCTCACTTTCAAACTGCCCCTTAACCTGCCTTGGCAATGCGCGCCATCAAGCGTTGTTGTTTCCTGTATTGATACGGGGTAGTACCATAGGTTTTCTTAAATACGGTTACAAACCGGCTGCTGTTGCAATAGCCGGTTATGGCGGCAATTGTTTTGACCGACTTGTAGGTGGTAGACAATAAGAGCTCGGCCTTCTGCATGCGTTGTTGTTCCAGGAAATGGTTGATGGTGATACCATATACATGCTTGAAGCCATAATGGAGTTTATTTCGGTTGATACCGACCTTCAATGCCAACTCTTCATTGGTGATCCTGGTTGTAGGATCGCTTAACAAAATGGTATGGGCCATATTGATGCAACTGATGTCATAAGGCTTGAAGAACAAAGTGCCTGCATAATTCGCTGTCATTTCGAGGGGTTGCTGCAAAGCAGATTGAATCGCTTCCATGATTACTGTATTGAAATGAATAATACGGGCCATGGCCAGCTGCCATGCGCCTGAACCGTAAGCCATGGGTCCGGGCATTTACATCCCGAACCAGTCATGGCTTGTTTTGCTTCAATGTTGCGCGTAGTAAATGCTCAAAATGTTGATCGGTTTAGAAAAGCTCAGGGAATCGCAAGGGGTATTTGTTATAAATATTTTTAAAAGCGCTCGGCAGGGCAGGTTATTCGGATATCTCTCCTACCCGGTGCAGCACGATGGCTTTGCCGGGAAACTGGTATAGGGTCATCATTTGTTTATCGATGTAGCAGGTATAGGGAGCGCCTTGTGAATAATCTTTGGTACTGGGCGTATTCTTCCGGTAATGGGTAGGTTTAACCTTAAAATGCCTTCTGAACACGGCTATAAAATTGGTACTGTATCCATAACCGCACTTACGGGCTATTTCCTTGATGGGCTGGTCGGTGGAGGTCAGTAGTTTCAGGGCCAGCTCCAGGCGATGGTGCTGCAGGAAATCATAAATTGATTTGCCATACAATTGTTTGAAACCCATCTTTAGTTTGAATTCGTTCAATTCACAGCGGGTGGCCAACTCGGGAATGGTGTAATGAACGCAGAGATCGCGGAGGATCAGTTCCCGGACGTAGGTAAACTTCAACAGATCGGCATCGGTGATGCGTATATGCATAGGAAAAGGTTTATGAGTGTGACGTACTACCAAGTTATAATGCCTACATGGTCTGCGCGGGGCCGTGTATGTTCATAGTGGGGTAATCCTGTTCAGATCACATTTTTCAATTCATTCTTCCTCCATTGCAGGGGAGATTCATGATGTACTTTACGGAAAGCCTTACAAAAGTTGCTTTCATTTTCATAACCTATGGCATAGATGATGACCTTGATGGATTTGCCTTCCATCAATAGTTCTTTGGCTTTTTCCATGCGCTGTTGTCGCAGGTAGGCATAGAGCCCCATGCCATACAATTGCTTGAATACAGCCTTGAGCCGCTTTTCGGGCAGCTTCACCTTTTGGGCCATTTGGGAGATAGGAAAATGCGATCTGGGGCATTGCTCCATGATCAGTGCGGCATGTTTTGCCCGCTCTACGTCGACGGCAGTGATTTCCAGTACCCGCATCATATTGTCAGGGTTTATTTGGTTAAATCACGCCCGTAATAAAGTGTATTCCCGGCAGCAGGCCCGGGATATCCGTTGAATGTTGTAGTGTCGGTTTACATAGTGAAATTACTATGTCAAATTAGTCATAGCGGGGTATTCATTGTGCCAATCGGGGACTTCAATAGAGTAAGGAGATTAGATTATATCCCTGATGCCATTTTCTTTCCAGGTAGAAGGAGAAACGCCGGTTACTTTACGGAAAGCCTTACTAAAATTGCCTTCATTCTTATAACCAATGGTGGATATAATGGCTTTAATGGGTTTATCTTCCTGTAACAATAGTTTAGCCTGTTCCATACGCAGATCGCGCAAATAGGAATAAAGCCCTTTGCCATGTACTTCTTTAAAAGCACGTTTGAGTTTTTTCTCGGGCATCCTGATGTGTTCGGCCCATTGGGCAATGGTATGGTGTGACTTCAAAGATTGTTGCATCAATAAAGCCACTTGTTTAACACGGATGATATCTGATTCGGTCAATACAAAAACCTTCATGCAATTTCGGTTAGGGTTTAATGGTTTTTAACGGTGATAAATTTTTAAGCTATACAATTAATAAGCGTCGGTCTGATGAATAACTACCAAGGCTTACTGCCATGAAGAAGCGCAGCAAGTGCTTGTAACGGAAATGTAAAGGGTAAGAATAGGGATGGTCCGTTGCCATTTATTTGCAACCTACAAATAGTGATTTGTCTATTTAGCATTTTTGCATATTCAAATGGGGCGTTTGTCCCGAAATAGGGCAAAAATGGTAAGGGTATTTATGTAGTTGTCAATAATTATCCCTTTCCCATCCTGGGTGAAAACACCCAGCGGGGCTGTTTTTGCTGCCAGGAAGGCCTTCCGGGATGACCAGGCTTAACAAGATTTTTTGACTTATTTAAGGCATTTCATAAAATAGCCGGCACGTATTTTTCGTTACCCATGCTCAAGCAACCATTCATTAACCTTATAACGCTTACCTCCCATATGAAAAGTCCCATCAAGCTCTTCTTTGGCATTCTTTTGCTCAGTTATATCCTGCTGTATGGCATTATGGCGATGATCAGCTGAGGAAGCAGCTTCGAGCTCCAGCTTGAGCGGGACAAGCTGTGAGCTATGAGCTAATACAGTTTTCCGGTCCTAAACAGTAAGGTTTTTCCAAAGCCAACGAAATATTGCCGACTGTCGATTGCCGATTGCCGACTCCTGTCCCCCGGCCGTATCTTTGTAGTATGCACGCCGTACAGATCAGAACTATTGAAAAGACCGACAATGCCGACCTGGCCATCATTGTCCGGAATACCCTCGCAGAATTTGGCGCCAATCATCCCGGCACGGTTTATTATGACAGCAGCACAGACGCGCTGTATGAGCTATTCCAAACACCCGGCAGTACCTATTATGTAGCCCTCTTAAACGACCGCTTATTGGGGGGTGCAGGCATATTCCCTTCGGACGGGTTGCCGGCAGGCACCTGTGAACTGGTAAAAATGTACCTGTTGCCCGAAGCACGTGGGCTGGGCCTGGGTAAGCTGCTTATTGAAAAAGCACTGGCCTTTGCCCGGGAAGCGGGCTATCAACAGGTATACCTGGAAACGATGCCCGAGTTGAAGAAAGCAGTCAGTGTGTATGAAAAATTCGGCTTTCGTTATCTTGATGGCCCCATGGGAAATACGGGCCATTTTGGTTGTGATATCTGGATGTTGCGGGAACTGTGAAAGGCAAGCTACGAGCCGTGAGCTTCGAGCTGCGAGCTAATACAGGATACCGGCCGGAAACAGTCAGGTTTATCCAAAGCCTACGAAATATTGCCGATTGTCGACTGCCGATTGCCGATGCTTCACTAAGAGGCCAGTTTCACTTCATAGATCGGGCTGAAGAGGTACATCTTGCCCGTTTTCACTTCCAGGCATTGGTAGCGTTTGCGTAATTTCTTTCCTTTTTTGAAGATCCTCCCCTCCCCGATATCAAATAGCTGTCCTTCGGGAATGTCCTCTACCATCACCAATCCATTTTGGCGGTCGTATTTTTTCAATACGCGCATCAGGGTCTCATCGGCACAGCTGCTGGCGGGCAGGTCGTGCAGGGACTGGCGGATGGCTTGCTGGATATCAGCCGGGAAAACGGCTTCTTTCAGGAACTCCGATAACAAGACAGCATAGAGCGTTTTCCATTCTTTGCCATGGGACTGTACGCGGTTGCCGTATTGGGTAAAGGTGACCAGGTGGGCCAGTTCATGTATGAGGGTAATGAGGAATGCGTAGGGATTGAGCGTGCCGTTAACGCTGATGCGGTGTGCTTTGTATTGTGTAGCGTGGCGATAATCGCCCAGCACCGTTTTGCGTTCCTGGGTAATGGTGAGGTGTACATTGTATTGCCGGAGGTATTCCAGCACTTTCAATACGGCCGGTTCGGGAATAAACCGGCGCAGGTAATCCAGGGGGGCTTCCTGTTTAGGCATTCTTGTTTTGCTTGCTAAGTTTCATCACAATAGCAGCTTCGGTAAGGGTATATAAAAAATAGAGGAACATAAAACCCAACACGCCTCCGGAATTCACCCCTTTGCCAGCTGTGATAATATATATAAAGGCGGCTACACCGCAAATGGCCATCTTGATGAGCATACTACCCTTGATCATCCGCAAAAAAGCATGGATATTCTTATTACGCAAAGCCCGGGTGTGCTGGTAAAAGGAAAAAACGGTGAGCAGGATGAGCAGGAGATTGCCAATGATCAATACATCGGTATTTACTCCCCATTGGGTAAGCAGCGACCGGCCCAGGATGAAAAAGGTGTTGGTAATGAGAAAGATAACGGTAATAGGCAGAAAAGCCCTGGCGGCAGATTTAGTGTCCATGCGGCAAATTTACGGAATACGGGCAAAAGCTAGCTTACCCAGCCTTTTTGGCCGGGTAGGTATTGAAAATAAACCAGCTATGAAATGGATCCGTAGGGAGGACCTGATGTTTTAGGCGCCTGCCAACACTGCTTTCTCGGTACGTTTATCGGCCTGGCCATTGGAAGATGGCTGAACGGTAGCCGCCTCTGAACCGGACATATGGCACTGACCATTGAAATTGGCACTGGGCTCAATTTGCAGTTTACCCGCATGGAGATTGCCATTTACATTGCTTCCTCCTTTGAGTTGCAGTAGTTCCTTCACCTTGATGGTGCCGGTAACCTTGCCCATAATATCGGCCTGCTGACCGGCAATATCGCCATTGACCACGCCATTGGAGCCTATGACCACCTTGGCGGTGCAATGGATATTTCCCTGGAGGGTGCCATCAATGCGGATATCGCCGCTGCTGCTGATATCGCCTTTGAGGGTGGTACCGGAGGCGATAATGCTGGCGCCACTGGGTGTGGACGCTTCCTGGAAAGTTTCGGATTTAGTTTTTTGGTTGAACATAACGATCTGGTTTTAAATGAGTTTGGATATATAAACAGTAAATCGATGCTAAAATAGACCTCCCCTCGTAGCCTCTTTGCCCTCCTGCCTCGTTGCCTTTGCCCCCTATTCATCAATCGTTTCCGGCTTCGGAATGTCCAGGGAAGTGGTATCGAGCTTCACGCTCAGGTTGCCCTGCAGCACATTGCGCACATTGTCAAAATATTGGTCCCGCTGGTGCATCACAGTCTCCAGTGAATCGGTCCTTATCTTGAGCTCCCGCAGTTCCCGGGTGGCATTTACATCCCCATAACCTGGAATATACATGCGCAGGGGGGTAAATACGATGAGGGCTACGGTAAGGCCGGTAACCAACACAAAAATGGTGCTAAGTACTATGTAAACACTCAATCGTGATAACTTAAACGTAACAACCTCTTCGTAAGTATCATCATTCATCACTACCAGGCGGTAGCGGTTTTGTAAACGTTTTAAAGTGGAATTGGCATCGAATTTGGCCATACAGAGGTTTTTCAGCGCTTTAAAGGTAACAAGATAGACCGAAAAGCTCACTACTGTGGAAACAAAAAAATAAACGGTACTTTTAAAAATAATTTTCTTGAAAATCAGTTATGAAGGATTTAGTTTGCGGATCAATGACGGTTTTGAAACGGATCATTTTACCACTAATTCTTTCCCTCGTTTGGTTGCCGGCACTTGTTGCCCAGCAGCCCCTGCTCTCTTTTGACCTGAAGGGTAAACCCAAGAAATACGAAGACAAGAAATTACGGTCTGAAAAGACGGGTGATAAGAAATGGACGCTTTGGCGGCAGTTTACCCAAAATGGGGTGACCAAGTACAACTGGCACTTCAATGCCAATGCCAAACTGGAAGAGATCATTGACCGGGCCAAATACAATTTTAAAGACGATTATACACAACTGCTGCCCTTCTACAATTACAGTTTACAGCAAACAGCACAGGACAGGGACCTCGATTCGGTCATTTACAAGGCCAATACGGGTATCCTAATCCATGACCTACGTACTACCTGGACAGACAACCTGTACATGCTGATGGGCAAGGCCTACTATTACAAGAATATCCTGGACACGGCCTATCTCACTTTTCAATACATCAATTACATCTTTGCCCCCCGTGAAAAAGATGGGTATGATATTCCAATTGGTAGCAATGCGGTTGAAGGCGGCAATGCGTTCTCCATTTCTACCAAGGAAAAAACGGACCTGTTGCACAAGGTATGGAGCTCACCACCCAGTCGCAATGAGGCATTCATTTGGCAGATCAGGACATTCCTGGCCAGGGATGAAATGCCCGAAGCGGCAGGTTTGATAGAAACCTTGAAGCATGATCCCAATTTCCCTGCAAGGTTGGAAGGTGACCTGCGGGAAGTACAGGCCTGGTGGTTTTATAAACAGCAATTGTATGATAGTGCTGCTGTTTACCTGGAACAGGCGCTGCCCAATGCCGAAAGTAAGCGGGAAAAGGCACGCTGGGAATACCTGATCGCCCAGCTGCATGAAAGGGTAAAAGACCATCAGCGGGCACAAGAGTTCTATAACCGGGTGATCAACCACACGCTTGATCCAGTGCTGGAAGTTTATGCCCGCCTCAACAGCATCCGCCAAAATAAAGGCGATGAAAAGGCCATCCAGGAAAACGTGAATGACCTGGTAAAAATGGCCCGCCGGGATAAGTATAGCAAATACCGCGACATCATTTATTTTGCCGCTGCGCAAATGGAACTGGAGCGCAACAATATAGCGGGCGCCAAAGCACTTTTACTAAAAGCCGCCCAGTACACCAACCCCAATGGCGATAACCTGTATAAATCAAGGGCCTACCTGATGCTGGGGGGATTGGCATTTGATGAAAAGAAGTATGCGGAATCTAAAAATTATTACGATAGTGTTACGGTATTAGACTCTTCCATCCTGAGTCAGCAAATATATGATACCCGCAAGGGGGCATTAACACGCATTGTAAAGCACCTGGGCGTGATTGAAAGGCAGGATAGTCTGCAACGTATTGCCGGTATGCCCGAAGCCGCCAGGGAAGCATTTGTGCGCAAGCTGGCCAAGCAACTCCGCAAACAACAAGGTATTAAAGAAGAAGAACCTACGGGTGGTGCTGCCAACAATGACCCGTTAAATATCAACAACAATAACAATGCCCCCCCACCCGACCTGTTTGGCAACAGCAATGCCAAGGGAGATTGGTATTTTTATAATCCTGGCCTTAAATCAAAAGGCTTTACGGAGTTCAAAAACAAATGGGGCAATCGCCAGAATGTAGACAACTGGCGCCGTATGGCGGCTGTAAGACAAGCCGCCAACCAGCTTGCTACGCAGGATCCTACGCAGGGCAATGCACAAGGTGCGGATAATGTGGGCGGAGGTGAACCTACCGGACCCAAAGACCTGAGTTTTGACGGCCTGATGAAAAACCTGCCACTCTCGGAAAAGCAAATGGCGTTATCCAACGACTCTATTGAAAATGCCCAGTTGCAATTGGGCATCGCTTATATGGAAGGCCTGGAAGATTATGCTTCGGCCATTACTACACTGGAAGGGTTCCTGGAAAGATTTGGTTATAGCAGCCTGCGTCCTGAAGCATTGTTCCACCTGTATTACTGCTACAACGAAATGGGACTTACGGCCAGTGCTGCCAAGGTTGCAGCGGAGTTGAAAGCCAAGTATCCCGGTACTTCTTTCGAGAAAACGATTTCCAACCCCAAAGGCAGTCCGGAAGAAGTTGCGGCCAAGGGGGCCATGACCCGTCAGTATGAGCATGTTTATAACCTGTTCATAGAGGGCAATTTCAAAGAGGCATTGGTGCAAAAGCATATAGCCGATAGTTTATATGCCAAGAATTACTGGACACCGCAATTGCTCTATATAGAGTCGGTTTACTTTATTAAAGACCGGCAGGATGACTCGGCTAAGGCGGCTTTGAACAATATTGTAAACACCTATCCCAATACACCGATGGCCGAAAAAGCCAAAACGTTGATCGATGTATTGAGTCGCCGGGCGCAGATTGAGGATTACCTGACCAAACTGCAGATAGAAAGGCCGAAAGATGACAGCATCACGATCATAGATGATTCACCCATTGAGCCCGTGAAGAAGGATACACCTGTAGTAGCGCCCCCGGTAGTGGAAGAAGAGCAGGCGCGTATAAAAGAAACCACTACCAATCCTACAGCGGTTAAGAAAGACAGTACCCAGCAGGTGCAAAAGCCAGGCATTAATACAGACAAACTGAAACGTGATGCACTGGTGGTGAATGCCACTCCTATTCCCCAGCGGCCCGTTGACAGTGTTCAACAAAAGCCAATAACACCCGTAAAGGATAGTGTAGTGAAAGCTCGGGAGGTGATTGTAGCGCCTGGCAAACCGGCCTTCCTCTATGATCCCAATGCGCAGCACATGGTGGCCCTGATACTTACCAAGGTAGATCCCGTATACATTACGGAAGCGCGCAATGCCTTCAACCGGTATAATAAGGAAATCTATTATAATAAAACATTCCAGATCAGTAATGTGGCGCTTTCTGATACCGTGCGGCTCATGGTCATTACCAGCTTTGAAAATGCCAATGCCGCTATTGCTTATATGGAAAAAGCGCGTAAGGCTGCTCCCGGAGAACTGATACCCTGGTTGCCTTCGGCTAAATACAGCTTTGTGATCGTTACGGATGCCAACCTCGGCAAATTGCAGGAAAACAAAGATGTGGATACCTATAAGCTGTTCCTGCAACAGGTATTCCCCGGGAAGTTTTAGAGAGAAAAGAATACAGAGCATACCTGAGACAGCATATAGAAGAATACGGAAATTCAAGAATTCAGCATAGCGGTGGCCCCTTTGGGGCCATAGCTTTGTGGTGGGGGTTGATTTTAACATTTTAATGAATAGACAAAAAGCCAGAACTTTGCTGAAAAGCAACCAGTTATGCAATGGCGTTGCCTGCCAGATTTGCAATTGCCCAATCAAGTATGATATTTGCAGTTGATAAACAACCCTTATAAAAGTTAATTATTCATATGACCCGTCCTGTTAAGATCTTTTGGCGCATATTCCTGTATGGTTTCCTGGCGGTGGTACTCTTTGTACTACTCATCAACTGGGGTGTATTTGGCGGCATGCCTTCCCTGTCGGAGCTGGAAAACCCGTCCATTACCCTGGCCTCTGAGGTATTTGGCGATGATGGTACACCCATGGGCAAATACTACCGTGAACGTGGTAACCGCAGCTACGTAAAATACAATGACATTTCGAAGCATGTAGTTGATGCGCTGGTGGCTACAGAAGACAAACGCTTCTACGACCACTCGGGTATTGATGGTATCCGCCTTTCTAAGGCGTTGGTGACCTTTGGTAAGGATGGTGGCGCCAGTACGATCAGCCAGCAGCTGGCACTCAATATGTTTGATGAGCGAGCTACGAACATTGTATCAAGGCTTTTGCAGAAGATCAAAGAAAATCTCATCGCCATCAAGCTGGAACGCAATTTCACCAAGCAGGAGATCATTGCATTGTACCTCAATACGGTTCCTTTTAGTGACAATGTGTATGGCATTCGCAATGCTTCCCGCACTTTCTTTTCCAAAGAACCCGACCGGCTTTCTATTGAAGAAGCGGCGGTATTGGTGGGTATGCAGAAAGCTACAGGCACTTATAATCCCAGAACTAATATCAAAGCGGCTTTTGATCGCCGCAATACGGTATTGGAGCTGATGGCCCGCAATAATTTCATCACAGATGCCGAGGCGGCCAGGTTAAAAAAAGAACCCATCCGCCTGAATTATAGAAAGATGGATGAGAACAATGGTATTGCTCCTTATTTCCTGGATGTGATCCGTGAAGAATTGAAGAAATGGGCCAAAGACCATAAGAAACCCAATGGAGATGATTATGATCTGTATGCAGATGGATTGCATATCTATACTACCATTAACCCCCGCATGCAATTGTATGCTGAAGAAGCAGTGGCCAAGCACCTGCCAGTATTACAACGGGCATTGGCGGCACAACGGGGCGTTAAAACCGATGCGGTTTGGAAGGGACATGATAACATCCTGGAAGGGTATATGAAAAGCAGCCAGCGTTGGAGAAACCTGAAAGAGGATGGACTGAGTGATGCAGAGATCAAAAAAACGTTCTATCAGAAAGTACCCATGAAGGTATTTGCCTGGAACCCGAAGAAGGAAAAGGACACGGTAATGACACCGATGGATTCCATCAAATACAACCGGGAAATGGTGCAGACCTCCTTTATGGTGATGGATCCTTTGAGCGGACAGGTAAAAGCCTGGGTGGGTGGTATTGACTTCAAGAACTATAAGTATGACCACGTCAACCTGCGTACCAAACGGCAGGTAGGTTCATCCATCAAACCCTTCCTGTATTCACTGGCTATTGAAGAATACGGTTTTACTCCCGAAACACAGTGTGAGCAAACGCAACAATATTTCCCGGGCTCGGGATTTGTACCTGCCAAAAACAGGGGCCGCGTAGGCACCCGTACCATGGCCAGTGGATTGGCCTGGTCGGTCAATGAAGTAGCCGCTTACATCATTAAACAAACGACGCCGCAACGTTTTGCTGATTTCCTGAAGCAGATCAATATCCCAACCAAGGTTGATCCCTTCCCTTCCATTGCTTTGGGCAGCTGCGATCTGTCGCTGTTTGAAATGATGTGGGGTTATACCATGTTCCCTTCGGGTGGCTTTAGCACCAAACCCATTTATATTACCCGTATTGAAGATAAAAATGGCAATGTACTGGCACGCTTTGATACGGAGCGCAAAGAAGTAATCAGCCAATCTACGGCCTATACCATGAGCCGGATGATGCAGGGTACTACGGACTACGGTACCGCAGCGGGCTTAAGGTCACGTTTGGGTATTGCTGAAATGGGTGGTAAAACCGGTACAACGAATGACAACTCGGATGCCTGGTTCTTTGGATTTACCCCCCAATTGATGGCAGGCGCCTGGATTGGTTGTGATGACCGTTTTATCAGGCTGGATAACGGATTGGGAGAAGGTGGCAGGGCTGCCCGTCCCATCTGGGAATACTTCTTCCAGAAAGCATTTGCCGATAAGACGCTTGGATTGGATAGACAAGCAAAATTTGTACAGCCCGAAAACATGCGCAGTGAACAGCTATACGACTATGGTGGTGTGGCCGACCGTACACCCGATCCCGGTGCTGAAGGTGAGAATGTAGGTAATGGTACAGCTGATGAATACCTGGGTAAGCCGGATACGCAAAATATACCGACCGATTCCAGACAGGCTATTGAAGAACAAAAAATACTGGAAGAAGCTGTAAAACCTAAAAACCAGGTGCCTGAAAAGAAGGAAACCCAGGAAGAAGTGAAACCGGAGACCAAGAAGAAGGATGGCCTCTTCAGACGCATTTTCGGAGGAAAAAAGAAAGACAAAGAAGGTAACTGATCTACGATCTGATAAAGCTAACAAGTGGGTCGCCCGGTGGTCTGAAATACTCAGCCCGAAGGTCGGCCCACTTTTCTTTTAGAGGTATTGAAGCGCTCTACGCCCCTTTACGCCTCAATTGGAAAACCAGTAAGCCTAAAGAAACTACGAGGTAAAGTAAAAATGAAAGCCACATAAAGCAGTAATAAAAGTGAGTTAGTAAATAAGGGTCAATGCACCTTAACGTTGCTAATGAATTGTTTATTATTACACAAAGTAAACACCCCAGTGACCTTGGTTTTTACAACAGTTAGTGAATAGCCTGAAAAACTTAATAAATGGTAGTAAATGCTTCATGGAATGTAATGCAGGTCTGCCGGTGTATTAACAACCCATTGTACAGCATGAATGACCAAATAAGGCCAATAAACGACCTGTTTCGTTGGTTTTCAGCAGGATATACATACAAAAGAACATCCTTTACCTGTATTTACCTTAGGTCATAATTAACGTCAGTTCATCCAGTTGTTTTGACGGCAAGTCCCAATTCCCTTTCCTTACGCGGAATTCTTCTTTAGCTTTAAGTAACTAAAACAAGCCTACATGAAAAGCAATCTGCTCACCGCAGCTGCCATGCTGCTACTGCTTACCCAAACAAATGCTCAACTTGCCACAGCTCCCGAAGGCGGCAACCGCAAAGCGCAGGTAAGTGAGAATATTGGTATTACTTATGTAACCGTTGAATACAGCCGGCCAGGTGTAAAGGGACGCGAAGGAAAGATCTGGGGCAATCTGATCCATAAGGGTTATGCCGACCTGGGATTTGGCACCAGTAAAAATGCTCCCTGGCGGGCTGGCGCCAATGAAAACACAGTGATAGAATTTACCACACCTGTAATGGTAGAAGGCAAAACAGTACCTGCCGGAAAATATGGACTGTTCATTGCTTATGATCCTGTTTCACCTACCGTAATCCTTTCCAAAAATCATACCTCCTGGGGCAGTTTCTTTTACGATGAAAGGGAAGATGCTTTACGGGTAAACGTGAAACCTGTACCGCTGGACAAAAGTGTAGAATGGCTAAAATATGAGTTCCTTGATCAAACCGATTCATCGGCTACTGTAGCGCTGGAGTGGGAAAAACTGATGATACCGATCAAGCTCAGCACAGATCATGTGAACCTGCAGCTGGCCTCTTTTCGCAATGAATTGCGCAGCGAGAAGAGCTTTAATCCCGGCTGGCAAACCTGGAATCAGGCCGCCAATTATTGCATCGTACACAATGTAAACCTGGAGGAAGGATTGACCTGGGCCGATCAGGCCATTACGGGAACATTTGTAGGCGAAAAGAACTTTACCACCCTCTCTACGAAGGCGCAATTATTGGCCAAACTGAACCGGGGAGCCGAAGCAGAAGCTGTCATGAAAGAAGCCCTGCCAATGGGTACACCCCAGCAGATACATGCCTATGCCCGGCAATTGTTGCAGCAAAAGAAAAGCAAGGAAGCTTTTGAAGCATTTAAACTGAACTACGATAAGACCCCCAATACGTTTACCACCAATATGGGTATGGTACGGGGTTACTCAGCCTTAAGCAATTACAAAAAAGCACAGGAATTTGCGCTGAAGGCCCTGCCGCAAGCGCCAGATAAAGTGAATAAAGACAATGTGATGCGGATCATTCAACTGCTGCAAGAGGGCAAGGACGTGAATTGAGAAGAAAACATCCTGATAGAAGGATTGAGCAATTGATAGGTTGAAAAGTAAAAAGGGGAAACGTCTTTCGATGTTTCCCCTTTTGAATTCATATAAAGCATTAACAAAGTTGCTGTTAATTACACCCCAGCAGCTCACAGAGTTTTGACTCCAGGCCGGCGCCGCGCAGGTTTTTACCAACGATCTTTCCGGAGGGATCGATCAGAAAGTTTTGAGGTATGCCCTCTACTTTATAGAGACGGGCTACTTCATTGCTCCAGAATTTTAGGTCACTAACCTGTGTCCAGGCGAGCTTATCATCTTTGATGGCTTGTAACCAGGGTTGTTTATCCCTGTCGAGGGATACACCCAGTACGGTAAAGTTCTTATTCTTGAATTTGTTGAAGGCTGTTACTACATTGGGGTTTTCCATTCGGCAGGGCCTGCACCAACTGGCCCAGAAATCGATCAGTACATATTTACCACGGAAGGAGGCCAGTGTTACGGGTTTGCCGGTAGTATCGTTCTGGGAAAATTCAATGGCCTGGCTTCCAATGGCACCGATCTTACTATCATCAATACGCTGCTTCAGTATTTTACCATAAAAGCCCTGTTGTCCTGCAGCGGCCAGCAGGTTGTAATGTTTTTCCAAAACCAGGATGTCCTGCTCCAACTCACTGGTCACTACCAATACGAAAGGAGCTACCGGAGAAGTTTTCTTTTCGTTGGTGAATTGATCAATGGCAGCTTTTGTTTTATCAATATGGTTTGTATAAGCCACCATAATAGAGTCGCCAGGCTGCACATTGGGCATGGAAGACAGTTGCTGGTTCATTTCCGAAAGTTTCCGGAACAGGGGATTAAAGGTGTTCTGGAAGGCCACAAAATCATCATGGATCGGAGAACCCTTTACTTCCAGTTGTTGTACATTCTCCATATTGCCCTGTATGGTGATCTGGTCATTTCCCATGAACAGAATCGATTTCTTAGCTACCCCGTCAAAATTGAGTTGGTAGAGGTTGGCTTCTTTAACAGTTCCTTTTAAGGTAAAGGCGCCTTTTTCTACTTTACCGCGGGCCAGGGTATCGGTAGCATTATTAATATCGGTAAGGCTCAAAGTGGAAGCCTCGGGTAAACCCATTACATTTCCCTTGATCACAAAACCCGACTGGGCCAATAATCCCATGGGTATCAACAATATGCACACCAGTAACTGCTTCATAGAGAGCCTATTATTTTGAATGACGTTGTTGTAAAATGTTCACTACTGCCTGTAAATTATGACCTTTTGCGTTAAGTAAAATCAAATAATGGAAAAGCAGGTCGGCGGCTTCATTCAGAAAAAGATCATCGTTTGAATCCTTCGCCTCTATCACCAGTTCCACCGCTTCTTCGCCCACCTTTTGTGCTATCTTATTGATCCCTTTTCCAAAGAGCTGACGCACGTAGGATTTTTCATCACTGCTTTTCTTACGCAACTCAACGATGTGCTCCAGGTAGTACAAAAAGTCTTCCTGGTGATTGCGTTCACTCCAGCAGGTATCAGCACCTGTATGACAGGTAGGTCCCAGCGGCTGTGCTTTAATCAGCAAGGTATCATTGTCGCAATCCGACAACACTTCTTTCACCAGCAGGTGGTTACCACTCTCCTCTCCTTTGGTCCACAAACGCTGTTTGCTGCGGCTGTAAAAAGTGACTTTCCCTTCGGACATGGTTTTCTTCACCGCCTCTTCATTCATAAAACCCAGCATCAACACTTTGTGTGTTTTGAAGTCCTGCACTACAGCAGGCACCAGGCCATCAGCGTATTTTTTATAGTCTATTTTCATGTTTATTCTGTATTCTGAATCACATTCATCGAACTAAATAACGATGTCAGGCTGAGCTTGTCGAAGCCGTCATTCAAGGTTGATTTCTCTCTACCTTAAGCCCTTCGACAGGCTCAGGGTGACAACTTAATTCAACAATTTTAACTATGCATTCTTGTCTTCCTCCCCTTTCTTAGCACGTAATGATTCTATTAACTCTTCCTGTTTTTCCTGTATTCTTTCATGACGATGCCTTTCCCGGTCTGCCTGCTTATTCTTAATATAAATAGACAATGTCAGCGCAGCGCCTAATAAAATAAGGACAAAGAGGATCATATAGGTCTTATGGCAATTTGTTTGTCCTGCAAATATCCCTTTAATTCCGGAATACTGATCTCCTTAAAATGGAAGATACTGGCAGCCAGGGCTGCATCGGCCTTACCCTGCTCAAATACATCTAAAAAATGTTGCATATTACCGCCACCGCCACTGGCAATGACCGGGACGGGCAAAGTTTCGGCTAATTGGCGGGTAATATCAAGGGCAAAGCCCTGTTTGGTACCATCATGGTTCATGGAGGTGAGCAGGATCTCTCCGGCACCCAGGTCAACACCCTGCCTGGCCCAATCCAGGCAACGCATTTCCGTTTTTACCCGGCCTCCATTGAGGTATACATACCACTCGCCATCGGCTTCCTGGCGGGTATCAATGGCCATTACAACGCATTGACTACCGAATTCACGGGCCAGCTCCTTGATGAGCTCAGGCCGTTTAAAAGCGGCTGTATTGACTGATATTTTATCGGCGCCATGTTGTAATAATACCTGCACATCTTCCACACTGCTGATGCCTCCACCTACGGTAAAAGGAATATTGATGTGATGAGCTATGCGATTGACCAGTTCACTCAGGGTTTTCCTTCTTTCATTGGTGGCCGTAATGTCCAGAAATACCAGTTCATCGGCTCCCTGCTGTGCATACAGTGCACCCAGCTCTACCGGATCGCCAGCATCGCGCAGGTTTACAAAATTGGTACCTTTTACAGTACGTCCGTCCTTGATATCGAGACAGGGAATAATACGCTTTGTTAACACCTTAATTATTTTTTTAGAGCTTATATTTTTACAAGATCACTCACCTGAATATGGCCTTCATAAATGGCTTTACCAATGATGGCGCCACTGCAACCAATCTCCTGCAATTGCAATACATCTTCCATATTGCTTACCCCGCCACTGGCAATCAGCTGCAGGGAAGGGAATTTTTGAATGATGTTTTTATAGAGTTGGGTAGCAGGGCCTTGCAGCAAACCATCCTTACTTACATCGGTACAGAATATTTGCTGCACACCATGAGCCAGGTACTTTTCAATAAAATCATAGATCCAGATATCGGTTGTTTCCAGCCAACCACCTACGGCAATCTTTTCCTCTTTTACATCTGCACCCAGCAGGAATTTATCAGCTCCATAGGTCAGGAGCCACTTCACAAATTCCTGTTCATTCTTCACGGCAATACTGCCTACTGTAGCCAATGCTGCACCGGAATTGAAGACGATGTCTACATCCTTGTCGGTTTTAATGCCACCCCCAAAGTCAATGACCAGTTTTGTTTTGCCGGCAATGGTTTCCAGCACCTTCCAGTTCTTCACAGCACCGGCTTTGGCTCCATCCAGATCAACCAGGTGCAGGCGCTGCAAGCCGGCATCTTCAAATTCCAGGGCTACTTCCAGCGGGTTTTCATTGTATATTTTCTTTTGCTGGTAATCGCCCTGTGTAAGCCGAACGCATTTTCCATCAATAATATCAATAGCGGGAATGATCTGCATAGTATGTTGTAACTGTTTTTCCATTTTAATAAACGCAATGCCGTACTTACGCCAGGTATTTCCTGTGGCCAGCATGCCAAACCTTTTATAAATACCCGTGGCGGTTAACCGCGCATTACACCAGATAGACCTTTTACCCTTGCGCTGGGCCCAATCCATCACATATTGCAATAAGGCCGTTCCGTATCCTCTACCCTGCAATTGGGTTCGAGTAGCAAATTTCCTAAACTGTACCTGGCCCATTTCTTCAAAGACAGAGATCACAGAAACCAAATCACCAGCATCATACAATCCCCAATGCAATCCTTTTTCATCTTCCTCCAGCTTCACAAAGTCAAGTGCTTCCTCCGGGTACATCACCAACTGCCGCATGTTCCATACATCTGCCAGGGGTACGGGTTTAATTTCCATCTTAGAGACTCAAAAAGTTTTTTAATAATTGTTCTCCTACACGTGCACTCTTCTCGGGGTGGAACTGCAGACCATAGAAATTATCGCGGTGCAGACCAGCACTGTAAGGCTGCACATAATTGGCGGTAGCAATTGTATGATCGCCCAGGGCAGCATAATACCCATGTACAAAGTAGCAATAACTGTTTTCCGGTGTTTGCTTCAGCAAGTCCGTCTTCAGGTCGTAAATGGCATTCCAGCCAATCTGGGGTACCTTGAGGTTACTGCCTGCTGCCGGCGTAAACAATTTTACCTGCTCGGGGAAGATACCCAGGCAGGTAGTATCATTCTCTTCACTGTAGGCACACATAAGCTGCATGCCCAGGCAGATGCCCAATACGGGTTGTTGCAGACTTTTTAGCACTTCATCCAATCCCCTTGCTTTGAGGTAGCGCATGGCGCTGCTGGCCTCCCCTACCCCGGGAAAGATCACTTTATCTGCCTGACGTATCTGTTCATGGTCATCCGTCACCGTGGCCTCCACGCCGATCCTTTCCAGGGCATACAGCACAGATTGGATATTACCAGCATTGTATTTAATAATGACTAAACTCATAATAATTGATAGTCTAATTCTATAATTTCAGATCATTCATCCCAGGGCTAAAGCCCTGTGGAGGAGTGTTGTGCTTCTTTGTTCCCCGGCCTAAAGGCCGGGGCAATAAGGCCGGGGCAATAAGGCCACACTTCCCTAGTGAAGCACCATTTTCAAAAACTGTTGCACAGCCTGCGGTACATCCTGCTTACCTTCTAATGCCTTTATGAAAGCAGTGCCAATAATGGCGCCTTGTGCATACTGGCAAGCCGCTTCAAAGCTGGCCTTGTCCTTAATACCAAAACCTACCAATACCGGGTTCCTCAGGTCCATTTCCTGCAACCTTTGCAGGTAAGCACTTACACCACCCATATCTTTATCCTTTCCGGTTGTAGAGGAGGAAGACACTGCATACAGAAAGCCTGTACTCAATGCATCCAGCCGCTTGATGCGTTCTTCAGACGTTTCGGGTGTTACCAGGAATATGAAATCCAGTCCGTGCTTCTTGATAATAGCGCCATATTCTGTTTCAAATTCATACTCGGGCAGATCGGGCAGGATGAGTCCATCAATACCTACCGCCGCCGCATCGGCACAGAATTTTTCAAAGCCGTATTGCAAAACGGGATTCATATATCCCATGAGGATCACGGGCACATGAATATGGCCTCCTCTCAATCCGCCACTGCCGCCGCCTTCTGCATCCACAGAGCCAGCCTTGCCCCTCATATCTTTCAGTTGCTCAAACAATGTTTTGATGGTCATACCATTGGCCAGGGCAATACTGCTGCTGGCTTGTATAACCGGCCCATCGGCCAGGGGATCGCTATAGGGCATACCCAATTCGATGAGGTTGGCGCCATTGTCCTGTAATGCCTGCATTACAGGCAGGGTACTGTCCAGCTGGGGATAACCTGCTGTACAATAAATATTCAGTACATGATCTTTCTTTCTTTTGAATAACTCCTGTATCCTGCTCATTGTATTTGCTTATGCGTGTATTGCAATTATTGAAAGAGCCTTTTCTGAAAAGCTATTAGTCAACTCCTATTTCTCCATGGCCTTCATATAAGTAGCCAGGTCCTTATCGCCCCTGCCCGATAAACAAAGTACGACCACGTCATCCTTTTTAAAGGAAAGCTGTTTCAAACCCGATAAAGCATGGGCCGATTCCAGGGCGGGTATAATACCTTCCAATCTGGCCAGGTTAAAGGCAGCTTCCAATGCTTCTTCATCGGTAGCACTCAGGAATTTGCCCCTACCTGTTTCATACAGGTGGGCATGCAAGGGACCAATGCCGGGATAATCAAGTCCTGCTGAAATACTATGTGGCTCCACTACCTGTCCATCGGGTGTTTGCATCACCAGGCTTTTGCTGCCATGCAGTACGCCGGGTTTTCCCAATTGGGTGGTGGCAGCACTCATGCCACTGTTTACGCCATGACCGGCCGCTTCTACAGCTACCAATTGCACACCCAACTCTTCCAGGAAATGATAGAAAGCGCCTGCGGCATTGCTTCCACCACCTACACAAGCCAACACATAAGCAGGTAATTCGCTGCCTGTTTCTTCTTTCAGCTGGCGGCGGATCTCTTCGCTGATCACACTTTGAAAACGGGCCACCATATCGGGATAAGGATGGGGACCTACTACACTGCCGATAATATAGTGTGTATCTTCCGGGTTATTGATCCAGTCACGGATCGCTTCGTTGGTGGCATCCTTCAGCGTTTTACTGCCGCTGGTGGCGGGCACCACAGTAGCGCCCAGCATTTTCATCCGGGCTACATTGGGAGCCTGCCTTTCAATATCCTTCTCACCCATGTACACAATGCATTCCACTCCTTTCAGGGCACATACAGTAGCAGTGGCAACACCATGCTGACCTGCACCTGTTTCGGCAATAATGCGTTTCTTTCCCAGGCGCTCCGCCAACAGTATCTGGCCAATGGTATTATTGATCTTATGCGCACCTGTGTGGCAAAGATCTTCCCGCTTAAGATATATTTTGGTATTGAATTGCTGACTTAGTCTTTTAGCAAAGTATAAAGGCGTAGGCCGGCCTACATAGTCTCTTAATAATTGATGGAATTCCTTTTGAAACGACTCCTCATACATGATCCTGATGTAACGATCCTTCAATTCTTCTACATTGCGGTGCAGCATTTCAGGAATATAGGCGCCGCCGAAATTTCCATAATACCCATAGATATTGGGCTGCTGGAAAGTCCCTTTATATTGCCCCAGGGGCATTGTTCGATTGATCATTGGTCTACTATTTTAAATACGCTTATTATTTTCTTCATCGGGACTTACTGGTGTATCCAGTATCAATTGCAGGAACTTTAAGTCAAGCCATCGGTCAAATTTGTAGCCCACCTCTTTAAAATGTGCCACTTCTTTAAATCCAAACCATTCATGCAGTTTCACACTAGCCTCATTGCTGGCATCAATACCCGCCAGGATGGTATGCATCTGCAGCTTCTTGGCAGCTTCGATCAAGGGCCGTATCAATAATTTCCCGACACCTTTTCCCCTGCTATCCGGCGACACATAAACCGAATTTTCGACTGAGAATTTGTAAGCTGCCCAGGCCCTGAAAGGACCGATTGAGCTAAAGCCTACTATCTTATGATCAGCTTCGGCCACAAATACCGGGAATCCCTGCTCCTTTTTGGTTTCCCACCACTGTTTTCTCATAGCGGCAGTATGCGGTTCATAATCGTATACAGCGGTTGTATTTACAATGATGTCATTATAGATAGCCAATATTTCCGGAAGGTCTTTCTCTTCCGCCAAACGGACAGTTACCATATTGCTGATTTTAAACTTTGAAAGAACCTGCTGTACTACTTTTCACCTCCTGGTCTTTTCAACTATTCATCTATCAACTTATCACCCTTTGATCTTTTCAATAAAGGTTTTCACTTTATCCATATCCTTCACGCCGGGGGTCAGTTCAAACTTGCTGTTGATATCAATGGCAAATAAGGCCTTTCCTGCCGGGTCTCCCGCAAAGCTTTTCAACTCTTCTTCATCGCCGGGTTCAATCCCCCCACTGAGGAAAAAAGGCTTTCCGACGGTACTGTTTTTCAGCATACTCCAATCAAACTTTTTGCCTGTACCGCCATACCCGGCGCCCATGGTATCAAACATAAACATATCACACACATCCATATAGGGCCTGATCATATAATCAACGTGGTCATTATCACTCAGGCGGAATGCTTTTACCACCGACACATAATCTGCAATCTTTTCACAATACTTGGGAGGCTCATCACCATGCAGCTGTACCATGTGCAGGCGGCACTCATCTACCAGGTGCAACACTTCTTCGATGGGTGTGTTTACAAATACCCCCACCTTATTGATATTATTCACTTTACGGATCTGTGTCACGTTCATGTGTTTAAACACAAACCGCGGGCTTTTAGGATAAAAAATAAAGCCGGCAAACATAGCTCCCATGCCAGCCAATGCTTCTACCTGGTCGGGTTGGGTCATGCCGCATACTTTTACTCTCATGTGTTGTCAGATTTTAAGTGTTAGTTGTATCTGGCAAATCAATCGCCCATCCGCTGGTATTTCCGTTGGAAACATCAATGGATGGTTTTAACGAATTGTTCAAAGGCTAGACCAGGATTGGCTTCCTTCATAAAGTTTTCTCCGATGAGAAAACCCCGGAACCCATGATCCTTGAAAAGGCGGATATTTTCCGCAGAAGAAATGCCGCTTTCTGCGATCTTCACCTTACCGGCGGGAATACGCTGGGCCATGGCCAGGCTACGTTCAATATCCACCACAAAGGTCTTCAGGTTGCGGTTATTGATCCCTACCAATACGGTTTCATCACACACATGCGCCAATTCTTCCTCGTCATGCAATTCCAATAAAACTTCCAGTTGCAGACTTTGGGCAAAGGTAGCCAGTTGCTTCACATCAGCTGGTGTCAGGCAGGCTGCTATGAGCAAAATTACATCGGCTCCCATGGCCTTTGCTTCTACGATCTGGTATTCGTCAATGATAAATTCTTTACGTAAAATGGGGATATTGTTCACCCTTGCTTTGATCAGGTCCTCAGTACTTCCACCAAAAAAAGAAGTATCTGTGAGCACCGACAGGCCCGAAGCACCATGTTCGGTATAGGCCTTCGTTACTGCCACTACATCCGCCTCCCCATTGATAATCCCTTTGGAGGGCGATTGCCGTTTGAACTCGGCGATAATGCCCGTTTTGCTATCGTCCAGTAAAAACTGCTTCAGCGACAATACAGATCGGGCAAAAGAAGGGTTCCTTTCCAGGTCGGCAATGCTAGTCAGCTTTTTCCGTTCCGCTACTTCTTTTCTTTTAACTGCTATGATCTTGTCCAATATGTTCATGTCCAGATTCATTATATGTGTTCAAATCTACTCACCCCTCGTCAATCTCTTCCTTTTCAGCCTTTTAACCAATTAACATGTCAACCCATTATTGCAGCGCTACCAGTTTATCCAATGCTTCTTTTGCTTTACCACTTTCCAGGCTTTCTACAGCTGCAGCATAGGCATCATCATATTTACTGAAGTTGCCAGTGCAGTGCAAGGCCATGGCCGCATTGGCCAGTACTACTGCATTCTGCGACCAGCTGCCTTCGCGGTTCAATATCTTCACAAATATTTTGGCGGCTTCTTCTACTGTATTACCACCAAAGATATCTGCCGGCGTCACCATCCGTTTACCCAACTGCAGGGGTGTCATTATCCGTTCACCTGCATTGGTGATCACTTTGGTATCATTGGTCAGTGATATTTCGTCATAGCCATCCAGGCCGTGAATGATGGTAAAGGCCCGGTCGGTTTGCTGCAATAAGTAATTGTAAATACGCGCCATTTCCAGGTTGTACACACCCACCAGTTGAAAGGCCGGTGCTGCCGGGTTTACCATGGGTCCCAACATATTGAAGAAGGTCCGTACGCCCAGGTTTTTCCTGATAGGACCTACGGTCTTTAAGGCCGGATGAAAAAGAGGTGCATGTAAGAAACAGATATTGGCTTCTTCCACTTCCTTTTTTAACTGCCCGGGATCATTCTTGAATTTATAACCCAGCTGTTCCATTACATTGGAAGCTCCGCTGATGGAAGATGCCCCATAATTGCCATGCTTGGACACTTTTTGTCCGGTGCCGGCCACCACAAAGCAAGCCAGGGTAGAAATATTGAAGGTATTTTTTCCATCACCTCCTGTACCCACAATATCAATGGTGGCATGACCATTCAGGTCTACTGGTACACACAGTTCCAGCAATGCATCCTGGAAACCCTGCAATTCTTCAATGGTGATGCTCCGCATCAGGTATACCGTCATGAAGGCAGTTACCTCATGTTCGTTGTATACCCCCTTGCCAATATTCACCAACACTTCTTTGGCAGTTGCCCTGCTGAGTGTTTTGTGTTCAAATAAAAACTGTAATATCTTTTTCATACTTAGTTTTTCAACCAGTTACGTAATAGCTGTTCGCCTACCGGCGTGAGCACACTTTCCGGGTGAAACTGCACGCCCTGTACATCATATTTTTTGTGTTGCAAAGCCATAATGAAATGATTGGCATCCCTTGCGGTGATCTCTAACTCCTTGGGAAACCCTTCCTCTCTGATCACCCAACTATGGTAACGACCCACTTCTATTTCGGCCGGCAACCCTTCAAATATAGGCGCCTTGGCATTGATGATCTGACAAGGAGTCGCCACACCGTGGTATACCGTACTAAGGTTGACCAACTCGCCACCAAATGCCTGTCCAATGGCCTGATGGCCTAAGCAGACACCCAATATGGATTTGGAGGATGCATACTCCTTAATAAGCGGTAACAAGAGACCTGCTTCTTCGGGAATACCCGGACCTGGCGACAGGATGATCTTATCATATTCCTTTACTTTTTCCAAAGGGATCTGGTCGTTACGAAATACTTCTACTTTTTGGTGCAGGATCTTCTCCACCAGGTGCACCAGGTTGTACGTGAATGAATCGTAATTGTCGAAAACTAATATCCGGGTCAATGTATAAGATTTTAAAAATTCAATTATGAAATCTCCTCGGCAAAAACAATGGCCTTTTTCAGGGCTCCCAGTTTATTGTTCACTTCCTGCAATTCACTCTCTGGTTTACTGGCTGCTACTACCCCTGCCCCTGCCTGGTAAAACAGGGTATTCTGTTTACTTAAAAAGGTGCGGATCATAATGGCATGGATACAAGTACCATCAAATCCCATAAAACCAATGGCGCCTCCATAGTAACTACGGGCAGTAGCTTCGTAGCTATCGATCAACTCCATGGCCCTGAATTTGGGCGCCCCGCTCAGGGTACCGGCAGGAAAGGTTTTGGCCATTAGTTCAAAAGGATTGCTGTCGGGACGCACCTTGCCACTTACTTCACTTACCAGGTGGATCACATGGCTATAGTATTGTACTTCGCGGTAGTGATCCACTTTTACTTCATCGCATACCCTGCTCAGGTCATTGCGGGCCAGGTCAACCAGCATTACATGCTCGGCATTTTCTTTCGCATCTTTTAATAAGCGATCTGCTTCCTGCTTATCGGTTGCATCATCGCCGGTACGTTTAAATGTACCCGCAATAGGATGTACTACTGCTTTACCTTGTTGTATAAGTATCTGCGATTCGGGCGAAGAGCCCAGCAGTTTATAATCGCCATAATCAAAAAAGAATAAATAGGGAGATGGGTTGATGCTGCGCAAGGCCCTGTACACATTGAATTCATCACCCCGGAAAGACTGCTGGAAGCGACGGCTCAATACGATCTGAAATACATCGCCCCTGAAACAGCTTTGAATACCCTTGGTTACCATATCACGGTAAGCTTCATCGGTCATATTGGAGACCTCTTCACCCTGGGCCTTAAAAGGATATACCGGCACATCCTTACTACGGATGAGGGATTCTACGACAGCCATTTCACTCTCCAGTCCTTTGATCACATTTTCGCAGATGAAGAGCTCATCTTTATAATGGTTGATGGCAATCACATATTGGTACAGGCGGTAGCGCATGAGTGGTATCTCTGGCGTTACACTGCCCGACTTCAACTGAATGGTATCGAAGAATTGTACGGCATCAAAAGTGGTATAGCCATATAGTCCCTGTGCAAAACGGCTTTCTTTGGAAGGGGCTCCTGACACCTCAAAACGTTGCATGAAATCCCATAACAGGCGGGGTACTTCCTGCACGTCCTTAACAGCAATCTTTTCAGGTGTTTCTCCAGGCCATTTGAATTCGACGCTACGGGTTGAAGTGATCTCCATGCCGGCGATGGCATTGATACAAATAAAGGAGTAGCTGTTTTCGGCCGCATGGTGGTCGGTACTTTCCAGCAGTACCGTATCCCGGAAGCGATCGCGTACACGTAAGTAAATACCCACCGGGGTAAATACATCGGCCAGCATCTTTTTACAGTTGGTCTGAATAGCTATTTTTTTCATGCCTGGTCCCTCTGAAAGAATTTATAAATAATAAAGAATGTACCTGTTTCAGTTGTTCCGGGGCTAAAGCCCCCTTGTTGATTTGTTTCTTTGTGTCCTCGCCCTAAAGGGCGAGGCAATACTGCTCAGCAATAAAAAACAAAAAAGCCCCGATGATATATCGGGGCTCTGAATATAGTGTCATTAAACAACAATAGCAGCATTACAAGCCCCGTATAGAGTTTGTATGCCACCACCACTGATTAATTTGTTTGTTCAGTACCATTGTACTGCAAATATGCAGTAGCATTTCCAGATTGCCAAAAAAAATACAAGATAGGGTGAATACAACGAAACCTTAATGTGCTGGTAACCCTATGTAATTCTAGCTGTTACTGCATCTCACTCCCAAAACACCATCACCATGAAAGCACTCACCCACCTGTCTATTTTGGTCGTTGCTTTGTTTACTCTTGCCTGCAGTTCTTCAAAAAAGGCCAGTCAAAACCCTGAAAAACATGGCGACTTCCGGCATCATCCAAGACTGGATGCAAATACGTTTCGACTGACTGAAGTTTCAGAAGATTCCACCTATGGATACAAACCTGAGAACCCTATAAAGGTAGGGGGTGCTCTCAACCACGAAGGGCCCACCAACGAACGCCGGTTCCTGAATGCCTTGCTGGGGCCCAAGGGGGAAAAGATCAGTTATAACCGGGACGGGAGTTGTTGCCCGTTTAAGACCTCCAATGGTTTTATGGGTGGCGGAATGCTCGACGCCTACGAGGTAACCTGGGAAGGTCTTGAAAAACCTATCACCATTTACATCAATATGTATGATGCCGGTGCGCTACAAGCTCCCAAAGGTTTTACCTTTAAGCAATGAGTCCTATCATACTTATCTTGCCGGGCCTGAACAACTCCGGCCCACAGCACTGGCAAACGCGCTGGGAAGAAGCCTATGGTTTTAGTCGGGTACAACAAAAAGACTGGGACACGCCGGTATGCGATGATTGGCTCCAGGCCATTGACGCTGTGGTAAGCCAATATCCACCAGATCAGGTGATCCTGGTGGGTCATAGCCTGGCTTGCAGCACCATTGTTCGCTGGGCAACCCGGTATAACCGTGTGATCAAAGGGGCCCTATTGGTGGGGCCCAGCGATGTGGATGCGCCCAGTTATCCACCAGGCACTACAGGTTTTATGCCCATGCCGTTGGACAGGCTACCTTTCCCTTCCATTACCGTTGCCAGCACCGATGACCCCTATGTTACCATAGAACGTGCCCAATACTTTGCCGATGCCTGGGGCAGCCGCCTGGTAAACATTGGGAATTCCGGGCATATTAATTCATCTTCCAACCTCGACTTATGGCCCGAAGGGAAGGCCCTCCTGCAACAATTGTATTAATTTGCAGCCGCAGTCAGGCGGATTGCCTGGTATTACGAACCACAACACTTATAAAATGCTGATCCAACACAAGGAAGGAAAGGTCAAGAGCATGTTCTATGTTGAACAGGATGGTAAAATACTGGCCGAAATGGTGTACTCCACACCCAATCCCGGCCAGATGCTGATTGAACATACAGAAGTAGATGAATCCCTTGGGGGCAAAGGTATTGGCAAACAGCTGGTGTATGCTGCCGTAGAATATGCCCGAACCAATCATATCAAGATCATTCCCCTTTGTCCTTTCGCCAAATCGGTATTCGACCGGGTAAAGGAATGGCAGGATGTGTTGATGTAAAAGGTGTTAGATATTAGCCATTAGCCAATACAGCTAAGGGGCTAACACCTAATTACTAACTGCTCTTACAAAACGCCCTTTGTACTGGGCAGGTAATTACTCAGCGGATCACGCTTTACTGCCATACGGATGGCCTTGGCAAAAGCCTTGAAGATCGCTTCGATCTTATGGTGCTCATTGTCACCATGGCATTCAATATTCAGGTTACATTTGGCAGCGTCTGAAAAGGATTTGAAGAAGTGGAAGAACATTTCGGTAGGCATCTCCCCTATCCGCTCACGCTTGAATTCGGCATTCCATACGATCCAGTTGCGGCCTCCAAAATCGATCAGTACTTTGGCATCGGCCTCATCCATGGGCAAGACAAATCCATAACGTTCCATCCCCCTTTTATCGGCCAGGGCCTGTGCAAAGGCTTCCCCCAAGGCAATACCGGTATCTTCAATGGTATGGTGTTCATCAATATGCAGGTCGCCATTGGCACGGATGGTCAGGTCCATCTTGCCGTGACGGGCTATTTGGTCCAGCATGTGGTCGAAGAAACCAAGACCGGTAATGATCCTCGATTTACCACTACCGTCTATATTCAGTTCGATCTTGATCTGCGTTTCATTTGTATTGCGCTCATGGATCACTGTCCGCAATCCCAGTCGCAGGTATTCATAGATCGTACTCCATTTCGTAGTTTCCAGGGCAATCACATGCTGCAGTTCGGCCACTTTATCTTTGATCTCACCAGCGCCCAGGGAGGCATCATTATTGAGCCAGATGGCTTTACAGCCCAGGTTCTTGGCCAGTTGTACATCAGTAATACGATCGCCTATTACATAGGAGTTTTCGATATCATAGTCCGGGTTATTGAGGTATTGCGTGAGCATACCGGTACCGGGCTTGCGGGTGGGGGCATTGTCTTTGGGGAATGAGCGGTCGATATACGTGGCGCTGAAATGAATGCCTTCACCTTCCAGGCTTTTCATCACCAGGTTGTGCAGGGGCCAGAAGGTATCCTCGGGGAAAGCGGCTGTTCCCAATCCATCCTGGTTGGTAACGATTACCAGTTCATAGTCAAATTCACGGGCAATGCGTCCCATGTACTCAAACATGCCAGGATAAAAGGTGAGCTTATCGTAACTATCCAACTGATAAGTAGGTGGCGCTTCATTGATCAGGGTACCGTCACGGTCGATGAATAACACTCTTTTCATAGTCGCAAAAATAGAATACAGAAGTCAGAATACAGAATTTAGAATCCAGGAGTCCTATTAAATGCAATAAGGCGGCTCGCGGCCACCTTATTGATATAAACTAAATCGTTAACGCTTATTTAGTTTTAGCGCGAATGGTTTTCACTTCAGCAGGAGTGATCATACTCGCTTTGTTGCCAAAGCTGTTGCGAACAAAAGTCGTTACATCCGCAACCTCCTGGTCGGTGAGGTAATCATGGGCAGCCATTACATTGTCATACGTTTCTCCATCCACTTCCACTCCTTTCATGCCTTTTAAGATAACCTGTACCAGTCTTGTTTTATCGCCGGTAACCCAGGTGGTCTTTGTCAAGGTAGGGGTCATATTGGGTACGCCACTACCATCCTGTTGATGACAGGGTAAGCAATAAGTATCATATACTTTCTTGCCATTCTCCATTACCTTTTTAGGTACCGGTTTCGGTTTTGTTTGTGCAGCCATCAATAACAAGGCACCCACGCAGGTGATCAGCAAAAATGATTTACGCATAGCAGGAAGCATTTATTTTTTAGTGTAGGTTACTTTCCAAAGACGACCTTTCTTGTCATCAGAAATATACAATGACCCATCCGGGCCCTGCGCCAGTCCACAAGGACGGAACCTTGATTTGGCAGGTTCTCTCGATCCTCCGGCAAATCCATCCGCAAAGATCTCATATTCACCATTGGGTTTACCATCCTTAAACGGAAGGAACACCACAAAGTAACCAGCCTGTGGTTTGGGGGCACGGTTCCAGGAACCATGAAAAGCCACAAATGCACCATTCCTGTATTTCTCGGGAAACTGGTTGCCTGTATAAAATAGCAAAGCATTGGGCGCCCAGTGACCGGGAAATGAGTAAATGGGTTTCTTTTTATCAGCACAAAGGCCTTCTTTCTTTTTGTCGCCTCCATATTCCGGGGCCAACACTTTCTTATTTTGCTGCCAGTCGAAATAACAATAGGGCCAGCCAAAATCATCGCCTTTGTTGATCTGGAACAGCTCTTCACCGGGCAATTCAGCACTCTCCTCTTCATTGTACATTTCGGGAAACAGGGAGTTAAAGTTATCCCGTCCATGCTGCATGGCAAACAGAGAATTGGTGGCTTGGTTCCAATCCAATCCCATGATATTGCGGATGCCGGTAGCATACCGGATACCTTCGGGATAGGACTGGTTCAGCTTATCGGCCTTGAACTGCCATACCCCTCCTACTGAATCCAGTAAGGGGCAAGGGAATGGAGAAGGAGAACCTTTCTTACGATCTTCCAGTTGGCAAGCATTGGAAGGAGCGCCGATATTTACATAAATATTACCCACATTGTCCAGCACCAGTGATTTGGTATTGTGTGTATTCCGGTCAATCAGGCCGGTAATGATCCGCTCAGGCTGATCAGGATTAATGACCTCCTGTTTATCGTTCAGTTTGTAACGGAAAACTTCTTTATTGGAAGAAGCATACAGGTAACCATCTTTAATGGTGATACCGGTACCGGCATAATTACCAAAAGCAACTGACTGATCGGCTATCCCATCTTTATTGGTATCGCGCAGGCGGAGAATACCCTTACCATCTTTCAACCTGAACAGCATTACATACAGGTCGCCATTAGCGGCGGTTACAATATGCCTGGCCCTGCCTACAGAATCTGCTACTACCACCGCTTTGAATCCTGCCGGCAAGGTAATGCCGCCATTTTCTTCAATGGGCGCTGCTTTTTGAGGCTGGTGTTTGATATGGGTCGTGTCATTACCATAAGCAGCCGATCCTGCCAATAAAAAAAGGGGAAGCATTCTACTAATCCAATTCATGTTGCTGGTTTTCGTGAGATGAAAGTTAAAAATCAGGTATTATTGAGATTACACCAATTCAGTGGCGTATTTTTTCAATGCTTTAACCAATGCCTCATTTTCAGCAGCTGTACCCACTGTAATACGCAGGCAACCTTCACAAAGGGTTACCTTACTACGATCACGCACTACAATACCTTCCTGCAACAAATACTGGTAAATAGCGTGTGCATCCGTTACCTGCACCAATAGGAAATTGGCATCAGACGGATACACTTTTTTTACGATGGGTACCGCAGGTAGTATCTTTTCCAGTTCTCCCCTTTGTGTTACGATCTCCTTGATCATATCGTTTACCTGCCCTACTTCTTCCAATGCCTGCAATACCAGGTCCTGCGAAGCCTGGTTGATATTATAGGGTGGCTTCACCTTATTCATGATGTCGATAATGGATATGGAGGCAAAAGCAAGTCCTACGCGCAGGGCAGCCAATCCCCAGGCCTTGGACAAAGTTTGCATTACTACCAGGTTGGGATAATCTTCCAACTCCTGGGTAAAGGACCTGAACCGGGAGAAGTTGATATAGGCTTCATCAATCACTACCAGACCAAAGTAGTTGTTCAGCAGCACTTCTATATCGTCTCTTTCCAATGAATTACCTGTAGGATTATTGGGCGAACAGATAAAGATCATTTTCGTATTGTCGTCTACTGCTTCTTCTATGGCCGGCAGGTCGAGCTGGAAGGCGGGTGTTAGTGGCACTTTCTTGATGGCCACATCATTAATATTGGCGCTCACTTCGTACATGCCGTAAGTAGGCGGGCAAATAATGATATTGTCCTTACCCGGATCACAAAATGCACGGATCAACACATCAATACATTCATCACTGCCATTACCCAGAAAGATATTCTCCGTAGGCACGCCTTTGATCTCACTTAGTTTGTTTTTTACTTTCTTCTGTAAAGGATCGGGATACCGGTTGTACCATTTTGTAAGTGGTGAACCCAGGCTGTTTTCATTGGCATCCAGGTAAACGCTGGCCTCTCCCTTAAACTCATCTCTTGCAGAGGAATAGGGTACCAGTTTTTTGATGTTCTCGCGAAGTATATTATTTAGATCGAAGCTCATTGTTTCATTTTTTGTGTTCGTGAATCTTAATAGCCTATTTCATTCGCACCCTCACCGCATTGGCATGTGCTTCCAGTCCCTCTGCTTCGGCCATCAGTTCTACCGTACGGCCAATGTTTTGTAATCCCTGTTGAGTAAGCTGCTGAAAGGTGATCTTCTTTACGAAGCTATCCACACTTACACCGCTATAGGCTTTGGCATACCCATTGGTAGGCAGGGTATGGTTGGTGCCACTGGCATAATCACCCACGCTTTCGGGCGAATAATGACCCAGGAATACGGAACCCGCATTGACTACTTGACCAGCCAGCTCAGCAGGATCCTTACAAGCCAGGATCAGGTGTTCGGCTGCATATTCATTCAGCAGGTCAATCGCCGCGGACTCTTCCTCCACCACAATGATCTTACTGTTGTCCAGTGCTTTGGCCGCTATCTCCTTCCTGGGCAATTGCTCCAGTTGTTGATACACTTCCTTTTTTACAGCTTCTACCAACAAGCGGGACCCGGTAACAAGCAGTACCTGGCTATCTGCACCGTGTTCGGCCTGGCTTAACAGGTCGGCGGCTACAAAAGCCGGATCGGCTGTTTCATCAGCATATACCGCTACTTCACTGGGCCCGGCCGGCATGTCGATCGCAATGCCTTCCTGCTGTATCAATTGTTTGGCACAGGTTACATATTGGTTGCCGGGGCCAAATATTTTTGATACCCGGGGTATCGAAGCTGTTCCATAAGCCATGGCGCCTATGGCCTGTACGCCTCCCACTTTGAACACCTTTGTTACACCTACTGCCTGCGCGGCGAATAAAATAGCCGGATGCAGTTGCCCATTCTTATCGGGTGGCGAGCAAAGGATGATCTCCCTGCAACCAGCCAATTTAGCCGGCACGCCCAACATCAGGATGGTGGAAAACAAGGGGGCCGTACCGCCTGGTATATACAAGCCTACTTTTTCGATGGCCACCGATTTACGCCAACATTGGATGCCGGGCATGGTCTCAATCACATCCGGCTCGCTCAACTGCTTTTCATGAAAGGCAGTGATATTGGCTTTGGCCGTTAAAATGGCTGTTTGCAATGCCTTGTCGAGCGATCCGGCCGCTGCCCTAAATTCCGCTTCACTTACCAACAACTCATCAATGGCGGCTTTGTCGAACTGCAGGGTTAAGGCCTTAATGGCTTCATCGCCACTTGCCTTTACCTGCTGCAGGATAGTGCTTACGGTTGATTCCAGTTTTGCAGCTTCTGCCACCGGTCGCTGTAATAAGCTTTCCCATTCGCTTCTTGCCGGATTATCAAAGACTTTCATAAACGCGTAATATTATTGTGCTTTTGGATTGATTTGGTGCGCTGATTTACCGGTGTATTCATTTATATTATCATTTTTTCAATAGGGACCACCAGGATACCCTGTGCACCGGCAGCCTTGAGCTGTTCAATGATGTCCCAGAAGGTATCTTCACTCAGTACGCTATGTACGCTGCTCCAGCCTTCCTGGGCCAGGGGCAATACGGTAGGGCTTTTCATACCAGGCAGTAAGCTAATGATCTCTTTCAGCTTGTCATTGGGAGCATTGAGCAATACATACTTGGTGCGTTTGGCTTTTTTCACTGCCCGGATACGGAAAACCAGTTTGTCCAGCAACTGCTGCTGAGCGACATCGAGCTGGTTGTTTTTGATCAGTACGGATTGAGACTGGAGGATGGTTTCCACCTCTTTCAATCCATTCATGAATAGTGTAGAGCCGCTGCTTACCAGGTCGGCCACTACATCGGCCAGGCCAATACCGGGCGCAATTTCTACTGATCCGCTGATCTCATGTATCTCTGCCTGTACCTTATTTTTTTCCAGGAAAGCATTGACCAGGAAGGGATAGCTGGTAGCAATACGTTTGCCTTGCAGGGAGGCCACCCCATCATATTGCTGACCACGGGGCACAGCTACCGAGAGGCGGCATTTGCCAAAGCCCAGCTTTTCCACGATCTCGGCCTGCTTGTTCTTTTCAAACAATACATTTTCTCCTACAATACCAATATCTGCCACCCCATCTTCTACATACTGGGGGATATCATCGTCGCGCAGAAAGAACACTTCCAGGGGAAAGTTGTCGGCTTCTGTTCTCAGGCGGTCTTTTACATTGCGCAAGTCGATACCGCATTCTTTCAGCAGCTGGACTGAATCTTCGTATAAACGTCCTGACTTTTGAATGGCTATTCTTAACATCTTAGCTTGATTTTTTTATTTTATGTATATACAGGAAATGGTCCTGGTTGATATATTTTGATTTCAGTTTAGACAAATAAAAAAGGGCTTACCTGCGGTAAGCCCTTAATATGATATGGCACTGAACAAAGCACCACCGGCCTACCTGGTGAGGTAAGTATGATGATGGTGATGTATGTGCGTAAATATGTTCATTTCGAGTCGCAAAAATAGGATATCCTTTCTTTTATCAAAATTAATTTTTAGTACCCCCTCTCTATATACCCCTAATATTATAATAATATGTTTATCAACCCTCCATAAAGGGTATTCCTATAAGTATGGAGCCATCCGTCATATTCCCCAACCGGGGGGAAAACCGCAATACTTAACTTGTTCCCCTGGCCTCACAGGGCTTCCGGTCAATTGCCGTCAAATAGTTCGTCAACATTTCTATCTATTCATAAACTACATTACTCATGAGAAAACTGTTAGTAGTTGTCTGCCTTTTTGTAACAACCTATTGTTCTGCCCAGGACGAAGGATACAAATTACCCCCCAAAGAAATTGCCGACCTCCTGCTGGCCAAGCCTACACCGGGTGTAAGCATTGATGGCAAAGCAGCCTGGATGTTGCTGATGGAACGCAATAGCTACCCGGCGGTAGAAGAGTTGGCACAGCCCGAACTCAGGATTGCGGGACAACGCATCAATCCCAATAATTTTGCCCCCAGCCGTCAGAACTTCATCAACAATTTAACCCTGAAGGACATCAAAGCCGGGAAAGAATATCCTGTAACCGGTTTGCCCACCAATTTGCTGGCGGGTAATATCAGCTGGAGTCCCAATGAAAAGAAGATCGCTTTTACGCATACCTCCAATAAAAGTGTAGACCTCTATGTCATCGATGTAGCTACACGTAAGGCCACCAGGGTGAATAAACAACCGCTGAACGTAATCCTGGGTCAGGATTTTGTATGGGCTGATGATAATACCCTGCTGTATAAAACCACCTTACAACCCGCTACTGCTGCACCGGTGAAATCCTTAACGCCTTCGGGCCCTGCCATCCAACAAAACCTGGGTAAGGTAGCACCCAGCCGCACTTACCAGGACCTGATCAAATCACCTTATGATGAGCAATTGTTTGCATTTTACAGTACGGTTCAATTAACAAAGAATGTGAATGGTATTGAGACCAAGATCGGTAAACCTGCTATTTATATTTCCTTTGGTTTGTCGCCCGATAAAAAATACATGCTCACCCGTACCATTCATACGCCATTCTCTTACCTGGTGCCTGCTTTTGGTTTTAACTCTACTGTTAGCATTACTGATCCCGCCGGTAAGGTAGTGAAGGTATTGGCCGAGTTGCCTTCTATGGAACTCTCCCCCTCGGGTTATGATAATATATTGAATGCTCCACGTGGGTTCGACTGGCGCGATGATGAAGCTGCTACTATTGTATGGGCAGAACCACTGGACAGCGGTATGTATAAGAACAAAACGGATTTCCATGATGTGGTATATTCCCTGAGTGCTCCATTTACCAGCACTCCCAAAGAGCTTCTGAAAACAAACTGGCGCTTTGGTGGTATTACCTGGGGCGATGAAAACCTGGCCCTCGTGAGTGAGCGTTTGCAAAGTAAGCAAAGCACCCGCCTTCATTTGTATAATCCAGCTACCGGCCAATTAGAATTGCTGCAGGAACGTAATATGACGGATGCCTACAATAGCCCCGGCTTCCCGGTTACTGTGAAAAATAAATATGGCCGCCAGGTGATCCGGGCTATCGACAATGGGACCAAGCTGTTAATGAACAACCCTGTTGGTAGTTCGCCCAAGGGTGACCTACCCTTCCTTGCCAAATTTGATCTGAAGACTAAAAAGAATGAGATCATCTGGCGCTGCCAGGAGGGAACGTATGAAAGCGTTTCTGATGTACTGGATGCCGACAAACTGATCCTGCTTACCCGTCGTGAGTCGCAAAAAGACATGCCGAATTACTATATCAAGAATTTGGTGTTGCGTGTGGCCGATCAGCCCATTACCAGTTTTGCCAATCCTTATCCACAACTGGATGGCATCATCAAAGAAAAAATATCTTATAAACGTTCGGATGGTGTAGACCTTACCGGCAGCTTGTACCTGCCTAAGAACTATGATCCCAAAAAGGATGGTCCTTTGCCAGTATTGATGTGGGCTTATCCACGTGAATTTAATTCGGCTGCAGATGCAGCACAGGTCCGTGGATCCAAGGACCGCTTCACGCTCATTGGTTATGGCGGACCTATTTTTTGGGTAACACAGGGTTATGCGGTATTGGACAATGCGGAGTTTCCCATTGTATCTACTGATTCGACCAAGAAGCCCAATGATAATTTTATTGACCAGTTGCGTATGAATGCCGAAGCGGCTATTAATAAACTGGCAGAGATGGGTGTTGGCGACAGGAACCGGGTAGCTGTAGGTGGTCATAGCTATGGCGCCTTTATGACTGCCAACCTGCTGGCACATACCAAATTGTTCAAAGCCGGTATCGCCCGCAGCGGCGCTTATAACCGTACACTTACCCCCTTTGGTTTTCAGAATGAAGAACGTACCTTCTGGCAGGCGCCCGAGCTCTATGCAGCAATGAGCCCCTTCTATCATGCTGATAAGATCAAAACACCCCTATTGTTGATACACGGTGAAATGGACGACAATCCAGGCACTTTCCCCATTCAGAGTGAGCGTTTGTTCAATGCAGTAAAGGGCCATGGCGGCACGGTACGTTTTGTACAACTGCCTTATGAAGCGCATGGTTATCGTGGTAAGGAGAACCTGCTCCATCTCCTGTATGAACAAAATGCCTGGCTGGAGAAATATGTAAAGAACGCCGACAAGAATACTCCCGGCGGAAATAATAAGAAAGCGTTTTAAGATAACAGCAGTCAGAAGTTAAAAGTCAATATATCGAAGTCCGTAAGTAGTGATTACTTACGGACTTTGCTTTTTCAGGCATTAGATTTCAGGCTTTTATCTCAGGCTTCATGCTCCAAATCGGTCATACGGACTAAAAGAAGAAGGCCTTCTCAATTGTTGTGCGACTTGAGAGGGCCTTCTTATTCTACAACCAAATACAACCAATCAACACGGTTCCGGGTAATCGGACGATTACCCTTTATGGTTATTAAGTACCATATATAGTATATCATTTATCGTGCCCGGGTGGCCGAATTCTGTTAAAGAAATGCAAAAGAGAAAAACTTTTGTACCTTCCTGTTACTTAAAATGCTTGCACACATGAGATCAATATCCCTGTCAATGGTCCTTGCCATTGTAACGACTGCTGTTATAGCACAGAAAAATAATACCTTCAATGGGCTTGATGTAAACCTGGGCAATATCTTCCGGGTATCCACTGCAAAAACACGCTCTATCAGTCCCGAAAACTTCACTGGAGAACCTGGTAAGGGGGCATGGCCACCCTTGAAAACGGATCGGCTAAAAATGAGGCCCGGGAACTGGGACAAGGATGGAAAGTGAGTCCTTATGTGGTGGTGAAAAAAGGAACCACCTTTACGTTGGGTGAGATCAGTGGCTCAGGGGCCATTCAACATATCTGGATGACGCCTACGGGCAACTGGCGTTTTTCGATCCTCCGTTTTTATTGGGATGATGAAACAACCCCTTCAGTAGAAGTACCCGTTGGGGATTTTTTTGGTATGGGATGGGGCGTCTATGCCCCACTTAACTCACTGGCAGTGACAGTGAATCCCGGTAGTGCGTTCAATTGTTACTGGCCCATGCCTTTCCGCAAAAAATGCCGTATCACACTCGAAAATATTGCCACAGAGGACATGCGCATCTATTACCAGATCGATTATACACTGACGGAAGTACCCGATGATGCCGCTTATTTCCACGCCCAGTTCCGCAGGAACAATCCTACACAAGGTGGCTTGTATACACTGGTGGACAATATCAAAGGCAGGGGACAATATGTAGGTACGTATATGGCCTATGGCATTAACAACAATGGCTGGTGGGGCGAAGGGGAGATCAAGTTCTTCATGGATGGCGACACGCAGTTTCCTACGATCAATGGAACAGGAACTGAAGATTATTTCTGTGGCTCTTACAACTTTGATGTAAAAGGCAAATACACCGTATTCAGTACAGCTTACGCGGGATTACACCAGGTGATCAAGCCCGATGGATTGTACAATTCTCAGCAACGCTTTGGCTTATATCGCTGGCATATTACCGACCCGGTACGCTTTGAAAAAGACCTCAAGATTACCATCCAGGACCTGGGCTGGAAGAGTGGCGGCAGGTACCTGCAGCAGCAATCCGATATCAGTTCGGTTGTATTCTGGTATCAGTTGGAGCCGCATACGGCCTTCCCCAAATTGCCTTCCAGGGATCAGCTGGAGCAGAACTAGCCCCAAAAAAGAGGGTCTTCACGGCTCCAGCCGGAAGACCCTTAGAAGAGACTGATTTAACCCCCTAAACCCGTCTTACTAAATCTTACTAAAAATGTAGCAGCATGGCTGCTGTATATGTTGACATTGATCAAGGAGCAATCGTTGCAGCCAGACGATATTTTTTTGACGCCGGTACAAAACGGACGGACAGTGTATTGAAAACGGACAATAATGCCTGCCGTTTTACCTCTTAACAAATTACTTATCAATAGGTTATCAAACTGGCACTCTTTTTACCCCCTTTTATCCTTTATTATCCTGGTAAATTCAACTTACATGTTCAAAAATCACCTGAAGACTGCCTGGCGTAACCTCTTAAAGAATAAATTCTATTCGGCCATTAATATTGCCGGACTTACGGCAGGCCTGGCGGTGGGTATCCTGATACTATTATGGGTGCAGGACGAATTGAGCTTTAACCGTTTTCATCAGCAGGCTGATCAGATCTACAAACTGGAAAACCAGGTGGGCACAGGCGCCAGTGTACAAATCTGGACAGAAACAGTAGCACCCATTGCGCTTTTAGGTAAACAGGAGCTACCCGAGATTAAAGAAACCGTTCGCTGGTGTGATGGCGGTAATTATTACTCCCTGCTGTACAAGGATAAACGCCTGGATATTGACAAGCACATATATGCCGACCCCAGCTTCTTCCAGATGCTCAGCTTTCCGCTGATCAAGGGCAATGCCGCCAATCCCTTTCCCGACAACAACAGTGTTGTGTTGACTGAAAGGATGGCTAAAAAATACTTTGGGGATGAAGACCCCATCGGCAAAGTGATTGTGGCTGATAAAACCACCAATTTTACGGTAACCGGCGTCACCAAAGATGCCCCCAAGAATTCCAGCATTCAATACGATATTGTAATGCCGATGTCCATGTATGCCAAGCTGAATTATACAGACAATAAAAGCAAGCAAACGATCGACCATGATTTCAGTCAATTCAATTTCGATACTTACCTGTTGCTGAAGCCCGGTACCGATCTCGGCAAATTAGCTACCCGCCTGCGTGATATTCACCTTCGTAATAAAGCCGATGATACGGATATTAAATACCAGTTCATTTCCATCAAGGATATGCACCTCTATCAGTCGGATGGTAAAGAAGCTGGAATGGAAACAGTACGCATGTTCATGTGGATAGCCCTGGTGATCCTGGTCATTGCCTGTATCAACTACGTAAACTTAAGCACTGCCCGTTCTATGCTACGTGCCAAAGAAGTAAGTATGCGTAAGATCGTAGGCGCGGCTAAATGGCAGTTGTTCATGCAATTCATAGTAGAAACAGCCCTGTTGTTTGTGTTGGCATCTGTATTGGCCATGGGAGTTATTCATCTTTTACTACCCTTCTTTAACCAGCTTTCCGGAAAAGAGCTGGCATTGGACCTGGGCGATTACAATCTCTGGATATTATTACTGTGCACCATTATTGGATCACTCATCATTTCCAGCATCTACCCTGCCCTCCTGCTTTCGTCCTTTGAGCCCCTGAAAGTATTAAAGGGCAAAATGAACGCACGCATCAGTGACGCGCTGTTCCGCAAAGCATTGGTGGTTACCCAATTTGCCTGCTCAGTAGCCCTGATCATCAGCACGCTCATTATCAGCAACCAGTTGCAATACATCCGTTCGCGACAGCTGGGATACAATAAGGACCATGTTTTTTCCATTTTCCTGCGTGACGGAGGTACCAATTACGATGCCATCAGATCAACATTACTGAGCCAACCAGGTGTATTGGATGTTACACGAGCCAATGGTAATATTGTTAGGCTCGGCAATCAAACAGGTGATAATTCCTGGGACGGGAAAGGCGCCAATGAAACGATGATGATGCGCCCGGTGGGTATCTCGCCGGATTTCATTCCTTTCTTCAAAATGCAATTAACAGCAGGTAAGAACTTTACCGGTACGCCCGCAGATTCCGCTCATTTTATTCTTAATGAAACAGCTGTTCGTCAGGCAGGCATCAAAGATCCTATCGGCAAGCAATTCAGGTTATGGCAAACCACCGGTACGATTACAGGTATTGTGAAGGATTTTCATTTTGCATCCATGAAGAATAAGATAGAGCCCGCTATCTTTTTCAAGCATACGGGAAAGAATGCAATTATCTATATCCGGACCACAGGTAAAGACGCCTCCAAAGCCATTGCTGCCAGTGAAAAGATCTGGAAGCAATACAATGCTGAGCTGCCTTTCCAATATACCTTCCTGGATGAAACCTTCGAAAAGCTCTATACTACCGAAACCCGTACAGGCACCATCTTCAATATCTTCGCATTTATAGCCATCCTTATTTGTTGCCTGGGGCTGCTGGGGCTGGCTTCTTACACAGCACAGGTACGCACACGGGAAATTGGTATCCGCAAAGTATTGGGCGCCAGCGTAAGTGGCATCATTCGCTTACTGGCCAGGGATTTCATCACGCTGGTATTGATCGCCATCGTCATTGCAGGGCCCATTGCCTGGTATATGATGAATAAATGGCTGCAGGACTTTGCCTATAAAATAAATATCGGCTGGGCCGTATTTGTGCTGGCAGGTGTAATTGCCATCTTCATTGCTATTATTACCATCAGCTTCCAATCCATCAAAGCAGCCCTGGCCAATCCGGTGAAGACGTTGAGGAGTGAGTAGAGGGCAGCAATCGTGAATGCGTTTGCGCTGTAAAGAGGTAGGGACGAGTGGTAAAAATAGTATCAGAAAAAGCAACTTTGTTTACGCTTATATGAACTCAAAAGGGGAAACATCGAAAGACGTTTCCCCTTTTTTATTTTACAGTTGGCTTATAACCTTTTCAACTATTCAACCTATTAACTTTTCAATTAATCAACGCTCCTACTTCTTCTTCTCTGCCCTTTTGGCCAACTCAGTTACAGGTATTGCTATCTGCCTGCCTACCTGTTGTTTGCCTTTGTAGGTAACCAGTTTGAGAGTTGCCGCATCTTTGGGTACGGCCAGTGAGCCGGTATATTTGGGATAGAAACGGTCGGGGAAGGAATTGTCGAAGCTATAGTAAATATCCAGCCCTTCTATCTCGGTAGTCAGATCAACATTCAATCCTCCATTGGCATTTTTAGACGCACCGATAATGGGCTCATACATGCTGGGGGCATATTTTTTCTCCGCTACATCATAGCGTTGGAAATGTTGTTCTACCCGGCCTACAAAGTTATTCCAGTCTTTCTTTGCTTTGGGTGTCCACACCGCCTCTGCCACAGCAAAAGCGCGGGGCCAGGTCATGTATTGTTGATGACGCAAATTGTATACCTGCTCCGTCCACAGGTTGGCTTGTCCGCCCTTGATCAGCGCAGGATTGACCCCATCGGGCACAGGCTCAAACTGGTAGGAACTTTTCAATCGTACCGTGCTGTATACTGGTGGTTCGATAGCGGCATCGCCCTGCATCAGATCGATGTATACGTTGGTATTGGGACTCATGACCACTTCGTGGCCTGCGGCAGCAGCTTCCTTGCCTCCTTTGATACCCCTCCAGCTCATGACAGCTGCGCCTGGCGCCAGGCCGCCTTCCAGTATCTCATCCCAACCCATCATTTTCTTGCCTTTGGACTCGATGATCTTCCCGATCCGCTTCACAAAATAGCTTTGTACTTCGTGCATGTCCTTCAGCTTCTCTTTTTCCATTAATTGCTTAATGGCATCACTTTTCTCCCAAAAGTTCTTGGCGCACTCATCGCCCCCCATGTGGATATATCCAAAGGGAAATAGCTCGGCCACTTCGGTAAATACCTTATCCATAAAGCTGTACACATTTTCATTGGCGGGGCACAGGGTATTGTCTATCAATGCATAAAAAGTACCATCGCCATTCCATTGCATGATCTTTTCGCCCGAACGCACGCGGTAAGTTCCTGGTGTACAGGAAAGCTCCGGATATGCCGCTACGGCCGCCATGCTATGGCCGGGGATATCGATCTCGGGCAGGATGTTTACAAAGCGGTCACCGGCATATTGCACCAGCTCTTTGATGTCCTCATGGGTAAAAAAGCCACCATAGGTGCGGGGCTCATCGGGCTCAGGATTGGAGAAAGCGCCGAATGTGCCTGTTTTGTCCACCCTCCAGGCGCCTACAGAGGTGAGCTTGGGCAGACTCTTGATCTCTACTCGCCAGCCTTCATCATCGGTAAGATGCAGGTGCAGGATATTGTATTTATACCTCACCATATCATCAATAAATTCTTTCACCTGGGCCTTGGTAAAGAAGTGACGGGATACATCAAACATCAATCCCCTCCAGGCAAACCGCGGATAATCAGTGACGCGAACAGCGGGCAGTGCCCAGCTTTTCTTTGCTACAACGGTTTTACTTTCAATGTCTTTGGGGAATAGTTGCAATAGGGTTTGCATGCCATAATATAAGCCGGCAGGCTTATTGGCCTTTACTACAGCGCCGGTGGGCCATACTTCCAGGCGATAGCCTTCATTGCCCAGATCCGCCTCCTCGGCCTTATTGAGGGTAAAGCTGATCACATTTGTACGGGTGGCAGCGGCAGTATTTTGTACAGCAGCAACATAACCAGTGGCTTTGCGCACCTGGCTGGCAAACCATCCAACCACCCGGAGGGCATCCGGATTACGGTCGGTAGCCTCAATACGGGTTTGTGCATTGAATGAGAACTGGCCCTCCCTTTTCTCAAGGGAAACGGGTTGGGGAATGAGGGCTACCTCTGTAGCCTGTTGTGCAGATAAAGTTAGTACAGTTAAAACGTGGACTAGAACAAGAGATCCTTTTTTCATGTGCAGGTATTTATACAAACTGGAATAATGGTTCTAAAAATAGGGAATTATTGGGAAGGGGGAACCGGCAGTCGGCAATCGGCAGTCGGCAGTTTTGAATTAGTCATCAGAATGGGCAATCGATTGAAGCAATGCCATGCCATAGGCAGGACCTTGCTTTTGTTTAAATTGCAATGGGAAATCAAGATTTTTTATCCCCCTCAATTGCCGATTCACGATTGACGATTGCCGACTTTCCCGTATCTTCCGAAAAAACTGACGAACACATGAAAAAATTTCTCGTTCCCACTGATTTCTCCGATACTTCGAAAAATGCGGCCAAATTTGCGGCACAGGCTGTGGCAGGAGTAAAGGATGCAATGATCATTCTCTACAATGTGTCCGATAAAGTAGCAGCAGGTACTGATGGCTCCCTGCTTACAGAAAGTGACAATGACAGAAACATCATCCTTGGCAATGCCTTGTTGCAGTTGAAAGATGAGATCCAGCCTTTTGCCGGCGGCGCCCAAATAGATACGGTACTGGAATACGGTTCTTCCCTCGTTGAAAATATGGAACGCTACGTGCGTCATTACGATATTGATATGGTGATCATGGGCATTACGGGTGCCACCCGCATTGAGCAGATCTTCATTGGCAGCAATACACTCGATATGGTGAATACTGCCGTAGTACCTGTACTCATTGTTCCCCCCGATGCCACTTTCCGCCAGATCAAGAATGTGGTATTGGCCAGCGACCTGAAAGATGTAGCCATCACCACACCCGTTGCCGCCATTAAAGCAGTACTGGACATCTTCAAACCCACCCTGCACATTGTGAATGTAGACCATGAGCATTATGTAGCAGTAACCGACGAATACAAAGCAGAAGCCAATATCCTGGAAAGCATGCTGGCCGATTATAAACCAGAGTTCTTCTTCATCAGGCAGTATGACTTCCTGGAAGCCATTAGCCAATATGCACAGGACAAGAACATCGACCTGATCATCATTATCCCTAAAACGGATTCTTTCCTGGGTGGCATCTTCAAGACCAGCCATACCAAGAAACTGGCTTATCATAGCCATATTCCCATTGTTGCGATACATGAGTAATACAGTTACTTTTTATAGAAAGCGTTCCGTGGCTGACGGAACGCTTTTTTTATTTCCGGAAGCATCCTGTAATTTCGATGCGGGCCACTCACCACAGAACACTCACAACTTACCGCAATGCTCAACTTTGGCCATATCGTCTTCTTTGAGGTAGCTACCCAGCTTAGCTTTTCCAAAGCAGCAGAAGTATTGTATATCAGTCAGCCTGCCATTACCAAACACATCCAAACGCTGGAAAAGCAGTATAAGGTGAGCCTGTTTGAACGCAAGGGCAATTCTGTGTCCCTTACAGCAGAGGGTAAAATACTATTAGAATATGTGGTACAGGGACGTGAATTGCAGCGGCAGCTGGAATTCGATATTACCGGGCAGAAAAACCTGCATATTGCCAAAGGACGGCTTACGTTGGGCACCAGCACCACCATCTCCTTGTACGTAATACCACCTGTATTTTCGGCATTTCACCAGCAATACCCCAATATTGAACTCACGCTGGTGAACCGCAATTCGGAAAATATCCTGAAAGCATTACTGGACCATGAGATCGACCTGGCCATTACACAGGGCAAGAACAATATCAATACAGTTAAATACCAATACTTTCTTACCGATGAGGTAATACCGGTATGCAGTGCACGCAGTGAGCTCGCCAGGAAGAAACTGATACAGCCGGAAGAATTGAAAAAGATACCAGTGGCTTTGCGCGAACGGGGATCGGGCACTTTATCGGCAGTAACAGAGGCCTTGCACAAATGCAAATTGAGTATTGGCGATATTAAACAAAGGATCGTATTGGGTGGCACAGAAGCCCTGAAGAATTTCCTGCTGGATGATACCTGCCTGGGATTTTTACCCTTGCGATCTGTAGCCCGGCAACTGAAAAATGGAGAACTGATCCGCCTTACCATTCCCGGCATCTCTATACAACGTCCTTTCTACTTTGTGCAACGCCGCGGCTCAGAAGCTGACCGCATTAACCAGCAATTCATTAAGCTGGCCACCAGCTATTATAGTAAAAGTACCAGCCGTACAGACTCCAAAAGCAAACATTAAGATACTAAGGTGAGCCTCCCTGCAGCGCTGCAAATCGGGCGGTCCCGCAGTATTGCGGGAAGGCCCACCTTTTTTTACGTTTTAGGTCATAACTAAAAGTTATAGCGTATAAGCAAATGGTATGGCATACTTGCCGGGTGAAGGATACTTTTGTACTGTCTAAACCCGCTACTATGCAAACAGTACAACAGTTTACCTCCTTATCACATCTTGCCTGCTCACAGTGCGGCCAGTTGTACAGTGCTTTCGAAGTACATACCTATGCTACCTGTTGTAATGTACCCCTGGTAGCCCATTATGAGTTGCCAGGCCAGCTGTCCAAAGCTGCGCTGCGCAATCGTGTTACCAGCATGTGGCGTTACCGGGAAGTATTGCCGGTTTTTGAGCCCGACAATATTGTAAGCCTTGGAGAGGGCATGACACCCATCCTTAGCCCAAAGCACCTGGGTGCAACGTATGAACTACCCCAGTTATACATCAAAGATGAATCAGCCAATCCGACCGGCTCTTTTAAAGCGCGGGGATTAAGTGCAGCCGTTTCCAAAGCAAAAGAAGCGGGTGCCCATACCTGTATTGTACCTACAGCCGGCAATGCCGGTGGTGCATTGGCGGCTTATTGTGCAGCGGCCGGCATGAAAGCCATTGTGGTGATGCCCCGCCATACGCCCCAGGTATTCAAAGATGAATGCCTGTTATATGGCGCTGAGCTGGTATTGGTAGATGGGCTAATCAGTGATTGCGCCAAAAAAGTAGCCCAGCTAAAACAATCTATAGACTGCTTTGATATTTCCACCCTCAAGGAGCCCTGGCGCCTGGAAGGCAAAAAGACCATGGGTTATGAAATAGCAGAACAGTTTGACTGGACCCTGCCCGATGTGATACTCTACCCTACTGGTGGCGGCACCGGGCTCATAGGTATGTGGAAGGCATTTGCCGAAATGGAACAAATGGGATGGATAGGCCCTCAACGTCCACGGATGATTGCCGTACAGGCAGCTACCTGTCAACCCATTGTACATACCTGGCATGGTGTACAGGCCAATGCCAAAAACTATATTGGCCGTCCTTCCATAGCCAATGGCCTGGCTGTGCCCAATCCTTTTGCCGAAAACATGATCCTGCGGGTATTGCGTGAATCCGGCGGCCAGCCCATAGCCATACAGGATGCTGACATGATCATGGCCGTAAAGGAAATCGCCAAGGCCGAAGGATTGTTGATAGCACCAGAGGGAGGCGCCTTGTGGAAAGCCTTACTGGAATTGCTGGACCAACAACTTATACAACGCCACGAAAAGATATTACTGCTAAACACCGGCTCAGGTTATAAATACCTGGAGAACATTGTATGATGCGGTGGGACGGCCCTACCCTTCGTCAACGATTGTTTGATTATGGATGTTTTATGTTAAAGGTTGGCCTCCGTGGGAACGGGGGCCTTTTTTTGACCGTAGGTGTCCTCCAATAATTCTGCGGCTTATTCTCTACATTTACATACATGAACGATCTGCCATTAAATGCCGGGTATTGGGACAACCGCTACCAGCACCAGCAAACCGGATGGGATATTGGCTATGTATCAACGCCCATCAAGGAATACATTGACCAGCTTACCAATAAAGATCTGGCCATTTTGATCCCGGGATGCGGCAATAGTTATGAAGCCGGATACCTGTTGCAGCAGGGATTTACCAATATCACCCTGATTGATATAGCGCCCTTGCTAACCAGCCAATTGAAAGAAAAATTCAGCAGCTACCTCCACCAGCAATTAAACATCATAACCGGCGACTTTTTCGAGCACGCTGGTCAATATGACCTCATTATAGAACAAACCTTCTTCTGCGCCCTATCTCCCACCCTCCGCACCGCTTATGTTGATAAGATGTATCAATTGTTGAAACCCGGTGGCAAACTGGTGGGCGTGTTGTTCAATCGGGACTTTGAAGGGGGGCCACCCTTCAGTGGAAGTATTCCTGAATACCAGTCATTGTTTGAGTCAGCATTCAACTTGCATACCCTGGCCCCCTGTAACAATTCCATCCAGCCAAGAGCGGGCACAGAAGCATTTATCGTTGCACAGAAAGAAATGGCTTGATAACCACGCACTACAGCCGCTTTTCAAAGCAATTTCAGCTTTTTCAGTTTCACGCCAGTACAAATGCTCATAAATCATTATGTAAATCAGGGCGCTCCGCTCAACTAGTCCAGAAAATAAATAATCGCTTTTTTCTTCCTATATTTCGTTACAATTCACGCTCGCAGGGAATTATATAGAAGATTGCTTAACCAAAACATTCATAGTTACTGCCATCCAATGTTCAGCAGTTATCCAGATAACGAATTGGTATCGCTAATGAAAAGCGATAGCCACGCTGCCTTCAATACGATTTATGAGCGTTATGGCAAGCCTTTGTACCTATTTATCTGCAGCAAGTTGGAGCCGGGTGAGATCAGTAAAGATATAACCCAGGAACTATTTGTTTCCCTTTGGGAAAAGAGACATACGCTGGTGTTACAGGAATCACTAAAGGCCTACCTCTTTCAGGCCGCACGCTACAAGATCATCGATATCTACCGCAAAAATGCCAATTACCGTAAATACCTGCAGCAACTCATCGAGCATTTCGATACGCAGCCGCACTCCGTTATTGATATGATTGACAATAAGTCCAGGGCCCAGGACCTGCTGGAGGCCATCAATCACCTGCCCGATCGCATGAAGGAAATATTCATGCTAAGCAGATTTGACCACCTATCTATAGAACAGATCTCCCTGCACCTGGGATTATCGCAGCAAACGGTAAAAAACCAGATATCTGAAGCACTAAAAATATTAAGGAGGTTCTATGTCCGGTTAAAAGTCATCCTGTTGGTACTGACAATCAGCTTTTTCGCTTTAAAACGAGAGAAATCAGGATCGGGACTAGTACCTTTTCCTGGTTATCACGACATTACTACTACTATTCAAAATACTACCAGGTGGATCTAGAACAGGCAAAAATACTGCTGGAACGATACAATCAGGGAATCTGTACGCCAGAGGAGGCTAAGCTGGTAGAGCAATGGTTTGACAGTATCCATCAGCATCCGTCCACCGGCCTCAGCGAAACGGAGACCCAGCATCAGCTCGACGATATTAAATCCCGGATAGACCAGCAAATAGCGCCTCCCAGGCCCATATCCCGCCTAAAACGTTCTTATGCGCTGCCTGCTATTGCAGCCATGCTGCTCGTTGTAGCCGGTATTTTCTGGTACAGCCAACGCAAACAGCTTCCTACAACTGGCGGTCCAATTGTTCAGATCACAGTCCCCGTCAGGGCTACTCATACCACCAGGGATGGTTTGGTGGAGATCACCACTCCGCGAACGGTGAAAGACACGATCAGGTTGCAGGATGGCAGTACCATTGTACTCAACGCCGGCAGCCAATTGCGCTACCCGGAAAAGTTCAGTGGTACCGAACGAAGCATCTGGTTGGAAGAAGGAGAAGCCTTTTTTGACGTAGCACACGATCCTGCACACCCCTTTGTGGTGCACACCGGCCCCCTTACCACCACTGCGCTGGGTACCACCTTCAATATCAGGACCTATGCCACAGAAAATAAAGTAACGGTAGCCTTGTTTACCGGTAAAGTAAAAATAGACCACCTCAACCCTGCCGGCAACAAGGCATCCTCCATGATCCTCCTGCCCAGCGAGCAAGTCAGGTTCGATCGCCGGCAACTCAGCCTCAGCAAATCATCTTTTGCAAAACCAGAAGAGGTAGCTGCCTGGAAAAAAGGATACCTGTATTTTAAGGATGCAGCGTTTAATGAACTATCGAATAATATAGAAAATCATTTTGGGGTAACTGTTATCAATCAAAGCAATAAAACAGCCTGGAACTACACCGGCACCTTCCGGAATGAAAGCCTGAATGATGTAATGAAAACCATCTGCCTCGCCACTTCACTCTCTTACACTATTAAAACTGACACGGTATATCTTGTAAATAAAAACTAAACTGCTCGTATGAGGGTAAAACCGTGCATATTGAAATGGTTTGGATCCCTGACGCTCATACTGAACCTTATGCTGGTCGCCAGTCTGAATACTGTGTCCATGGGACAAGGTCAAAAACAGGAGATAGCAGCCCCTATAGAAATAACCCTACGGGTAAAGAACAAAAGCCTGGAAATGGTATTCACAGAAATTTCCGCTAAATCAGGGCTTAATTTCCATTATGATAAAGCGGAACTTAATCTAAAGAAGAAGGTAACGCTCAGCTGTTTCAAAGCCTCTATTGATGAGGTATTGGCAATGCTGTCAGCCCAAACAGGTCTGCAATTTACCCGGGCCAGCAACAAGATCGTTGTAGGCACCACAGATAAAGCAGGGAGCTCGCCTGCTCTTAACCCGGCAGACCAGGTTTCACCCGAAATAGAAATATCAGGAACGGTGCACGATAGCAAGGGCAACCAATTGCCTGGTGTAACTGTACTGATACAATATACAAACAAGGGTACGCAGACCAACGCTGAAGCAGGTTTCCGCATCAAAGCCCGGTCCGGCGATACATTGGTATTTAGTTCCATTGGCTTTATTACTTATGAAATTCCTGTTAGTACGGGCAATAGCCTGCAGGTGGTGCTGAATGAAAATATCAAAGCACTGAATGAGCTGGTGGTCACGGCACTGGGGCTACCCAAAAAAGCAAGGGAACTGCCCTACTCCACCCAGCAATTGGGCGGCGATGAGCTGAACCTTGCCAAAGATGCCAACTTCATCAACGCACTAAGTGGTAAAACCGCTGGCCTGCTCATTTCCCGCAATGCTTCTGGCATTGCAGGCTCCGTACGGGTAGTCATGCGCGGTAATAAATCAACCCGCGAGAACCAGCCCCTGTACATTGTGGATGGTGTTCCCTTCGCCAATTATACACCTGCTCAACCTGCCGATGTTTGGGGGCAGGCCAATAATATCAGCTTCACGGGTGGTCGCGATGGTGGCGATGGCATTTCCAATCTGAATGCGGACGACATTGAAAGCATCAGTATCCTCAAAGGCGCTTCTGCAGCCGCTTTGTATGGAAGCCAGGCCGCCAATGGAGTTATCCTCATCACCACCAAGAAAGGAAAAGCAGGTAAGATCAAAGTCGATTTTTCCAGCGATCTCACCATGGAAAAGCCCATGCTATTGCCCCAACTGCAATTCCGGTATGGACAAACCACACCTCCCTATTCCGATGGTATGGGCAAATCCTACCCTGGTTCGCTTGGTAGCTGGGGCAATCCAATACTTGCGCGCGATCATGTGCAGCATTACTTCAAAACAGGTAACACTGCGTTCAATACCATTTCACTCAGCGGGGGTAGCAAAATAGCTCAAACCTACTTTTCTTATGGCAATACCAATAATACCGGCATCCTGCCCACCTCCCGGTTCAACCGTCATACTGTCAACATTCGACAAACATTGAAATTGCTGAATAACAAACTACAAATAGACGCTTCGATCTCCATCCTTACGCAAAAATCCAATAACCGCTTTTCTTCAGGATTGTACTACAGTCCCATTTCAGGCGTGTATCTTTTTCCCAGGGGTCAGGATTTCAATGATTATAAGAACAACTTTGAATACTTTGATCCTGTTCGCAACCTGCACCTGCAACGATGGTGGAATATACGGAATGACAAGGACTGGATAGGCCAGGATGACCAGCAAAATCCGGAATGGGCGCTGCGTCGTAACCTCCGTGTAGATACACGTTACAGGAACATGGCAACACTCGCATTCAACTGGCAACTCAACAGCTGGCTCTCCTTAAAGAATCGCAGCAGTTTTGATCAATCACTGGACCAGTATGAACTGCAGGCCTATGCAGGAACCCAGGTTGTGCTGGCAGGCGCCAATGGAAGGTATACGCTGGAAAAGGAATACAATACACAGCTCTATTCCGACTTGATGGCCAATGTCAATGGGAAAATTAGCCATTGGCTGCACCTGGCCGGTAACCTGGGCGCCAGCATCACGCATATAAAAGCCCACGAACGAACCTATAATGGCACCAACCCCAATGCTGAACCGGGACTGATAGCACCCAATCAATTCTCTGTTTCCAATATCAGTCCTTCCTCCAGGGATGCCCAATATTCGGTAGACCGTAAACAATTGCAGGCCTTGTTTTCTAATGTACAGATGGGTATCAACAATAATATTTTCCTGGAGTTAACGGTACGGAACGATTGGTCGAGCACTTTTGCCTTCACGCCAACTGCGGGCAAAGGATATCTTTATTATTCAACAGGGTTGTCGATCATTTGGAGCGATCTATTCAAACTGCCCAAGCGCTTAAATTATTTGCGTTCCCGGATCTCTTATGCCAGGGTGGGCAATGATATTGCCAGTTATTCATCCAAACCTTCGGATTTCATCAGGCAACAGGTGGCAGGCGTTCCACGGGTAGTACTGAACCAGCGTACACCTTACCCGGGTATTTACCTGCAACCGGAGGATAACCGTTCGTTGGAAGCCGGTATTGAAATGCGGTGGTTCAACAACCGGCTTAACGCCGATATTACCTTCTATAAAAACAACAACTACAATCAATACATGGAAGTGCCGGCCCCCCGCGGCACGGGATACGACATCTACTACCTGAACCTGGGCAATATCCAGAACCAGGGTTGGGAAGTTACCATTGCGGCTATACCTATACGCAAAAACACCTTCAACTGGGCTACTACCATCAACTTTGCTACCAATAAGAATAAGATCATATCCCTCAGCAATGCCGCTACAGCAGGCACCAATTTGTTTGTGCTTACAGATTTTGGCGTGAACATGTTTGGCTCTTTTATCCAGGAAGGCGGTTCCTGGGGTGATATCTATGCCAATAAAGAACTACTTACCAATAATAAAGGGCAGTACATTATAGATGCACAGGGTAGACCGAAAGTACAAGCCATGACAAAGAAAGTGGGCAACCCCAATCCAGATTTCACGCTGGGATGGAATAACAGCTTTGATTACAGACATTTCAACCTGAGTTTTCTGATAGATGGTCGTTTTGGAGGCAAGGTCATGAGCGTAACACAGGCTGTACTGGACTGGTATGGCGTCAGTGAAACAACTGCCAGGGCAAGGGACAAAGGTGGCGTAGTGCTCAATGCCGTGAATGAGGATGGAAGCTCCTTCCCTGGTAAAATGGATGCACAGGCTTACTACACGGGTGCAGGCAGCAGGGCCGGTATCGGAGAAATGTACATGTACAATGCCACCAATATCCGTCTGCGGGAGCTAAGCCTCAGCTATCGCATACCCCTGAAATGGAAATGGCTAAAAAATATGCGTGTAGGAATTATTGGCAGGAACCTTTTCTTTTTTCAACTACATGCTCCTTTTGATCCGGAATTGTCCATGGGCTCAGGCAATGGCCTGCAGGGTGTGGATGTATTCGGATTGCCCCAGGTGAGGAGTATGGGCATTAATCTCCGGCTGGGATTATAAAATGTGATCCATGAAAAAGCGTACAAACATATCGTGGCTGACTTTTAGCTTTCTTCTGCTGGGAAGCAGCTGTACGAAGAATTTTGAAAAACTGAACACCAATCCCAATAATGAAACGGAGGAAGAATTGAGCGTGGGTTACCGGCTGATGGGTGAGCCCTTATTGCAGGCCCAGCTCAATTTGCTCATTTACAATGACCCGCCTACCGCACAGTTGCAACAAAATTTGAATGCAGATATTTTCAGCGGCTACACGATGACGCCCACTCCCTTTGAAGGCAACAACAACAATTCCAACTATGGTCTTATCTTTTATTGGAACAATCATCCCTGGAATGTAACCTACAGCAACGTCATGAAGTCATGTACGTTTGCGCAAGAGAAGGCCAGGAACAAATACCCCGACTTCTATGCCTGGGCACAGATACTGAAAGTGGAGGGCATGCATCGGCTTTCGGATATTTACGGACCCATCATTTATAGCCATTATGGCCGGCCGAATGCTGACCAGAGCGTGGATTATGATTCACAGCAGGAGGTGTATTACCAATTCTTCCAGGACCTTGACAACGCCATCCGCATCCTGACAGATTATGTAAACAGTAATGCTGAACAGCGTTTCAAATCATTTGACCTTGTATACAAGGGGGATTATACCCGGTGGATCAGGTTTGCCAACTCCTTGCGCTTAAGACTGGCCATCCGCATTTCGGGCGTGGATAAACAAAAGGCCCAACTGGAAGGAGAAGCCGCATTGAATCATCCCATGGGTCTTTTAAGGGATCAGGAAGATATTTTCTCCGTGGATATATCGCCGGTTAGCCATCCGCTGAACATCATGTGTTATACCTGGGCCGACCTCCGGATGAGCGCTCCCATGGAATCCATACTGACAGGCTACCAGGACCCCCGCCTCCCTGCCTACTTTGTGCCCGTAAATGGTATCGATCAATATCATGGGATCCGGCAGGGCATCAAGATCATTTCTAAAGAGCAATACGCAGGATTTTCGCTGCTCGCCCGGCTCAATAAGCGAATTACCTTCATGACGGTGGCCGAAGCCTGGATGCTGAAAGCAGAAGCCGCACTGCATGGCTGGAAAGGAGCCGGTAGTGCCGCCCAAAATTACAACAATGGCATCACTGCCTCCTTTCAGCAATATGGTCTTCCCAACGTAAACGACTACCTTCAAAACAATACCTTAAAAGCCAATCCCTATACAGATCCCCGCAACTTCGAAAACAATATAACTACAGGAAGTCCTTACCTGAGCACCATTACCATCAAATGGGACGAAACCGCCTCTCTCGAAACAAAGCAGGAACGGATCATTACCCAAAAATGGATCGCTATGTTCCCGGAAGGACAGGAAGCCTGGAGCGAGTTCCGCCGCACCGGTTATCCGAAACTGTTTCCCGTAGTGATCAATAACAGTGGGGGCACCATCTCAAAAGAAAAATTCATCCGCCGGCTCCCTTTTCCCCAGGTAGAATATATTACCAATCCCAAAGCAGTACAAAAAGCGAAAGCCTTTCTCCCTGGCCCCGACACAGGTGGAACCCCGTTATGGTGGGACCTGAGATAAGTTTCAAAAAAAATTATTGCTGGCATAGTACTTCCCAATCACTCACACGACATCTTACCTGCCGCCAGGTAACCTGACCCCCATTTAACAGACCAGGATGTCAGGACAAGCACGATTGCGTATGCAAAGGGCACCTCTTTGCCTATACCCTCCTGCACTGCCTCAACGGCATCATCACCAAACGTTATAAAATTCATTATTAACCAACAAAAGGGCAAGTATGAAAATCAACCAACGCCTTATAAAAATGTGTGCTGCAACAGGAATAGCATTCATTTCTATAACGGTACAACATGCTTATGCGAATACTGCCGGTCCTCATTCGCCAGAAGCCATCACATTTCAGGATAAAGAAATAACCGGTACTGTACGTGATAAGAAGGGAACTCCATTACAAGGAGTATCCGTACAGGTAAAAGGGACCAACAGGGGTACACAAACCAATGCCGATGGGGTATACCGGATCAATGCCACAGAAGGTGATATCCTGGTCTTCAGTTCGGTCAACTTTACCAACAAAGAGCAACGCGTAGGAAACAGCGCCACCCTGAACCTTGCGCTGGAAGATGACATCAAAGGTTTGAATGAAGTAGTAGTAACGGCACTGGGTATCCAGCGGAAGGCCAAGGACCTGACCTATTCTACTCAACAGGTAAAAGGTTCCGACCTGTCGCTGGTGAAAGAAACGAATGTCATCAATTCGTTATCCGGCAGGGTAACGGGTTTACAGATCAACAGAAGTGCATCCGGTGTAGGCGGCTCGGCACGGGTGGTGCTTCGCGGACAAAAATCGATCCGTGAAAACCAACCCCTGTATGTAATTGATGGTATTCCCATTGTGAATTTTACGGCTGCCCAGCCCAGTGATCTGTGGGGACAATCAGGTGGTCCTAATTCCAACTCAGCCGGCCGGGATGGAGGTGACATTCTTAGCACCATCAACCCCGATGATATCGAAAGTATGAACGTGCTGAAAGGCGCTTCCGCTTCTGCCCTCTATGGCAGCCAGGCAGCCAACGGTGTGATCATTATCACCACCAAAAAAGGAAAATCAGGGCAAACCAGGATCAACTTCTCCTCTGACTTTACCGTCGACCGGGCCGCCTACCGTCCTGAACTGCAATACAATTATAAACAAACCGGACCAGGCACGCTCTATAGCTGGGGTGATAAAGGCAGCAGCCCCGACCATGTAAAAGATTTCTTTCGCACCGGCACCACCTGGATCAATGCCCTCAATATTTCCGGTGGAAATGACAAGGCGCAGACCTATTTCTCTTATTCCAACACGTCCAACAAAGGAGTTGTTCCCACTACCCGGTATAACCAACATACCCTCAACTTCCGCGAAACTGCGAAACTACTGGGAGATCAGCTGACGGTGGATGCCAACGTATTGATGACCACCCAGAACGCCCACAACCGTCCAACTTCGGGATTATATTATAACGCCATCACCGGTTTATACCTCTTTCCAAGGGGACTAGACTTCAACCAGTTTAAAAACAATTTCGAATATTTCTCTCCATCACGCAATATGTTCCTGCAGGACTGGTGGATCCAGAATCATGATAAAGGTCTGCCCGGACAGGACTCACAACAGAATCCTTACTGGATACTGAACAGGAATGTCACCGAAAACAAAAGAGATAACCTGATCGCTTCTCTTTCATTCCGGTATGCCATTAATGATTGGTTAACTGTACAGGCCCGTGGCAACGCCAACAAGGCATGGGACAAATACGAGCAAAAAGCGAATGCGGGGACACAAGGTACGCTTGCAGATGCCAACGGTCGCTATACCTATGATTACATGACCAGCACACAATTCTACGGCGACCTGCTGGTACTAGGCAATACCAAACTGGCGGATAAAATTGGATTCAATTTCACGGCAGGAACAAGTATCACCGACCTGAGGCAGGATCGCAATTTTGCCGATTCAAAAGATGCCGACCTGGCGTTTGCCAACCAGTTCCACATTGGTAATATCAATCTGAACCCGGCTGCTAAAATTTATAATACAGGGGTAAAAAGACAATTGCAATCTGTTTTCGGTACAGTAGGTTTTAACCTGGACGAAAAGGTATTTCTGGACCTTACAGCCCGTAACGACTGGTCGTCCACGCTGGCTTTCACACCCGATATGAAAAAAGGGTTTCTGTATTATTCAGCAGGCTTGAATACCATTCTCAGTGACCTGTTTAAATTACCTGCCTTCATTGATTACTCCAAGTTACGGCTATCGTATGCCAAGGTAGGTAACGATGTACAACCCTACGCCACCTTACCCGTCAACAGTGTACGTTCCGGCCAGCTCACTTCCAATACTTCCGGTCCTTATCTCGACAAAGTACTGAAGCCAGAAATGACTACCTCCATAGAGATCGGCACGGAATGGCGTTTTCTGAACAACCGGCTGAGTTTCGATCTCACCTGGTACAACTCTCACACGAAAGATCAGTATTTCGATTTCCCTATCTCTGCGGGATACCTTTATCCCAACGCCTATTTGAATGCCGGTGATGTACAAAATACCGGTATCGAAGCCACGATCGGGTACCAGATCATCAAACAACAAGACATCACCTGGCAATCTACCATCAACTTCACCCACAATAGGAACAAGTTGATAGAGCTGGCTCCCCAACTGAAAGGCGACTATACCATCACCCCCAAAGGGGACAATGTAAATAGCTATGCGCTTAAACTACACCAGGGAAGTTCTTATGGAGATATTTATGGTGTAAAATTCAAACGTGCCGATGATGGGTCTATCCTGGTTAATGACAATGGAAAGCCCATTGCACAATCTGGTGCTATGCAATTCCTGGGCAACCCAACACCCAAATTCCTGCTGGGCTGGATGAACACCGTTACCTGGAAACAATTTACGCTGAATGTATTGATAGACGGCCGTTTCGGAGGTAAGGTGATGAGTATTACACAAGCTATGCTGGATGAATACGGTGTATCCAAATCTTCTGCAGATGCGCGTGATGGAGGTGGAGTAGACATTGCTGCCACCAAAGCGAGCGGCGGTAAATTTACCGGCAAGATCCCTGCTGATATCTTCTTTGGTACTGTTGGCGGACGTGCAGGCATCACAGAATACTATATGTACGATGCCACCAATGTACGCTTGCGTGAGTTGGCCATAGGGTACGCTATTCCATTAAAAGCCGGGCCCATCAAAGACCTGAAGATCGGCCTTGTAGGACGCAACCTTTTCTTCTTCTCTAAAAAGGCACCCTATGACCCGGAACTTAGTATGAGTACCGGCAATGGCGTACAAGGTGTTGATGTATTTGGCTTGCCAGCTACCCGCAGTTTCGGTATCAACCTGAAATGCACACTCTAATTACCTACAGAACAACCTAAAAAATGTGTTATGAATTATTATAAAGCATTAAAGAGAACCGGCTGCACCCTACTCATTGCAGCAGTCCTCGGCCTCCCCGGTTGTACGAAGAACTTCGAATCGTACAATAAGGATTCTTACGGATCAACAGATAAAGACCTGGAAGCTGATTTCGCCATCGTAGCAGCGCAATTGCAACAGGCGCAACGCAGCATTTACCTATATCAGCCGGTGCCTACCTTTCAATTGCAGCAAAACCTACTAGCGGATGTATTCAGCGGCTATATGATGCCCCCCACACCGTTTGGAGGCAATATCAACAATACCAATTACAACCTCATTGATGGCTGGATCACCGCCTCCTGGACTACCGCCTATTACAATGTGATGAACCCTTGTATAAAAGCCGGCTTATTCTCTAAGGAGAAATTCCCGGAAACCTATGCGTTGGCCAAGATCCTGCAGGTAGAAGGCATGCATCGCGTAAGCGATATTTATGGCCCCATCATCTACACCAAATACAATCAGCCCAATGCGGAAGGCGGGATTGATTTTGACAGCCAGAAGGATGTCTATACAGCCTTTTTTGCTGATCTGAAAGAAGCCATTGGCATTTTGACGCCTATCAGGAACAATGCTGCCAGCATCTTATTTACCAAATCCGATCTTGTTTATGGCGGTAAGTATGCACAATGGCTGAAGCTGGCCAATAGCCTGCGGCTCCGGTTGGCCATCCGCATTTCCAACGTTGATGAGGCCAAGGCAAAGGAAGAAGGAGAAGCTGCCCTCGCCAATGTAGGCGGACTATTGGAAGTACCGGCTGACAATTTCAATGTGAACATCGGTTCCACTACCCATCCACTGAATACCATCAACTCCTCCTGGGGTGATATCCGCATGGGTGCACCTGTAGAATCCATCATGGGCGGCTACAACGATCCGCGCCTGGATAAATATTTCCTAAAAGCCACTGATCCTGCAGTAGCAGGTACTTTCAAAGGTATCCGCAATGGTATCAATATCGATGCCAAGGCCCGCTATCTCGACTATTCGGCCCTGGCGCCATTAGAAAGCTACATTCAACTAATGACAGCTGCCGAAGCATGGTTCCTGAGAGCGGAAGCCGCCGTACGCGGATGGACAGGAGCTGGCGATGCTGGCACCAATTACAACAGTGGTATCCGTCAGTCGTTTGCCCAACACAAAGTAGAGGGCAGTGCAGACGCTTATATCAATAACGCTACCGCCAAACCTAAGCCGTATATCGACCCCAAGGCCATCACGCCTGGTCAGAACGATGTGACCTCAGGCCCTAATCTTAGCACCATTACTATCAAATGGGACAATGCAGCTATCCGGGAGACCAAAATGGAACGTATCCTTACCCAAAAATGGATCGCTATGTATCCCGAGGGGCAGGAGGCATGGTCTGAGTTTCGTCGCACAGGCTATCCCAAATTATTTCCTGTTGTTATCAATAACAGTAACGGTACCATCAGCACCACCGATTTCATTCGCCGGGCAGTATATCCAGGTGCTGAATACGCTGTAAATGGCAAGGCTATTGAGAAAGCCATTACAACCTTTAAAACACCCAAAGACGTTGGGGGGACCCGCCTTTGGTGGGATGTGCCGAGGTAGTGAAAGAAAGGTGAGTCACCCTGCTGCCTGGCAAAGCAGCGCGGCAGGGTGGCCCACCTTATGAAGGCCTTTTCCTTTAAAATGGTGACATTGCCCCCGAAGTTGTCTGACTTTTGGGGGCAATTCACTTTTTGTTTTTGAGGCAAGGGAATTACACTGTATCTTTTTGAATTACTTCATATACACTGGCAATACCATTTTCACTATGTCCTTTTGAAATGGCTTTTTCAATCAATGACCTGGTAAATTGGGGGAATCCAGGATTGATGCCCATATCTACACTGGACTGCACCAAATGGTCCATGGCGCCTGCATTCACCGTCAGGGAGCCTTCGTCAAGCAGGTAGTTCTTGTTTTCTATTTGCCGGGCATATTTCTCCATCAGGATGGCGATAAAAGGCAGGTGCTTAACCGCAATAGCTGCAAATTGCTGCGGCTTGACATCTTTGGTATTGAGTAATGCTGCACCCTGAAAAAAACCAGTTAAAGCGCCCCATATCACGCTGTACAGGGAAGAATCGTATAGCGAGGCATGACCCGGATGCGTACCAAGGAATACCGCCTGACCAAAACTTTGCAGGAACTTACTAAAGCGATCATACGCATGTTGAGCGCCGCTATAGATAAACAACGCCTCCTCTTGTCCCACCAACTGGGTTCCACTCATGGCAGCCCCTGATAAATATTCAAACTGGTTTGATTGCGCCCATTTGTCCATCTCTACATCATCCAGGTAGGTGCCTGAACTCAGATTAACCAGTTGTTTTCCTTTCAATTTTTCAATGACCGGATTGAGCAGCTCATACACATTGCCATAGGTGGAAACACATATCAGTATCAGATCGCTGGCTGCTATCGCCTCCTCAAAGGTTGGCGCCACTGTTGCCCCTAGCCTTTCCAGGTCTTTGGTTTTATCGATCGACCGGTTCCATATAGTTACCGGATGCTGCTTATTCAATAGTGACTTTACAAGCGTTGATCCCATTACCCCCAGGCCAATTACCGTAATACTTTCATTGTTTACTTTCATAATTACTTTTCTTTGTTGAAATGTAACTAGAAAACACGAGCTACAGCCTTTGGTTGCAGGAATATTATGAAGAACTTACATTTAACAAGATTACAACTTATGGTATACCCAGTATGCCGGTAGTTGTCTTAACCGGGAAACTCTGCCGGATCATGGAAGCTAATGATGTTGATCTCCGGGTGATCCTGCATTAACCGCTTGATGGATTGGAGGGATTGGATACGCAGTTCATTGTTATCGGCGTTGGCAGCAGCCAGTTGGGATACCGGATGATCATCTGTTTCCGTTTCTATCCGGTAATAATAAGCATCCCCTATATGAAAGGTCCATCCATCTGCCTGCCGGATGGCTACACCACAGTGTCCCACTGAGTGACCGGGCAAGGGTATCAGCAAGATATCGGTTTCCAAACCTGTTATTACCCGCCTGGCTTCCAACCCATACCATTTTTCATCCGATACATCATAAGTATGGATCACCGGCTGATGCGCCAGCTGATGCAAGAGGTAACGGGGATTACCGCTGTAGAAAATGTCATATTCTTCCTTCGACACATGCACTTCCATATCCGGAAAATCGGCCAGGGCACCTATATGGTCGCAATCAAGGTGTGTAATCACACAGTGCATTACGTCTTCCGGTCGAAAGCCCAATTGTTCTATTTGGCGGTAGGCCGTTAGGTTTTCATCAAATCGAAACCCTACTTTCTCTATTAGTTCCCTTCCTAACCGGCCCTCCTGATCTTGTGTATCCTTCAGACCAATGCCTGCATCAATCAAAGTAAGGCCTTTTGCATCTTCCAGCAGCAGGCAATGGCCAATGCCTATGGCGCCCATGGGCGAGTCAATGTGCACACAGTTTAGATGATAGCTTTTTTTCATAATCACCTGTTTTATTTTCAGGTGATCCAAAAGTAACAGCGCTTGAAAGGGTAAAATAGAACGGTAGCGACATTATTGCGGACAGATCAGGAAACGCGTAGCCGGCATTGATACATGCCCGACGTTTGGTAAAGCAGACCTGCTGTCTACCGCTACAGGGCTTTGTTGTTGTAGTAGCTCTTTGGGTGTATAACCAGAGAAGAATTTAAACTCCCGGATAAAATGCGATTGATCAGCAAAAGCCAGGTCATAAGCAATATCAGATAACTTAGTGAATGATCGATGGTTGATTGCTTGCAGAGCCTGCTGAAATTTTAGAATACGGATATAAGTTTCAGGAGAAACACCCATGTGTTGCTGAAACCTGCGTTGGAATTGCCGCTGTGACAGGTTGTACCTGGCTGGCAGGTCTTTGGCATGAACTGTAGCAATTTGACTGGCTATTTCCTGTACACTGTGTGCAATGATGGCATCTTCCTTTTGGTGATGGTTAAGGTTGTTCCACAGGCAATCGCTCAACAGCTTTGTTATTTGTAAAGGGTCAGGCGTATTCAACAGTTTTTCGGTAATACCAAAGCCAGGCAGGATGTCCAGTTGGACGGCGGTATTGGTGACTTCACTGGCATCCATCCGGAAGAGTTCCTTCCAAACATGTGGCCGAAAGTGTACGCCAAAGCATGAAGTACCTGCTTCCATAATATTGATGCCTGGCGCCGTAGCCTGTCCATAAGCGAATGCAACAGGCAACGTGTATACATCCTGCCAGGTAACACCGGAATGTCCATGTTTGTGCTGGAAGATGATTCCGGGTGTGCCATCTGCCAGTATCTTAAAGTTTTGCTGGTGTGTAGAAGGCCCGGCATACCAAAAGTTCCTGACATGCTTACGCAGGTGTGGCGGTGGCGGTATGATGGTGATGCCTTGCATGGTTGCAATATACTCAATCCAGACCGAGGTCATTATTATCAAAGAAAAAGCCGTCACATGGACGGCCTCAAAAAATTGTATTTTATTAAAGGCTTTTATTCAGGTTTTGTTGACTCCTTTGAGTCTTTTTTAAGCTTTTGAGCTTTTACATACCGGATTGTTTCATCAATATCTTTTTTAACCTGGGCATCAGTCCTTTCATCTTGTGTTCCCACAAAACCAATCTCGTCTAATCCGTAATATTGATTCTTATTCACCACTTAGGTAATTTTTGTAATACGAATTTACTAATTTCTAGAAAAAGACTCGCATCTATCAGTCCAGGCCGAGGTCATTCGTGATGCTGGCTCCAGGTACTACTTCGTGTGGTTCAACTCCGCCGAATGCAACAATAATTTGATTGATCGTCGTCTCTACTTCCTGCCTGGAAAGCCGGTTCTTTTCCGGATCACGTTGCAGGTGCTCCCAGACCACCTCATAGTAATCACCTACAGTAATGATCTGTTCGGCTTGCTGGTCGGGAATGGCAATGCCAAAAGCCCTTTCAATTTCCATGAGCAGTTCTACAGTATCAAGCCCCATAGGAGAGGGTCTTATAATCTGACATTACATCTTTTAGGTTTGCGAACACTACAAAAGGATCGTCAATCGCATCCATGTCAACATACAATTTCTCGATACGGCCATCATCACTGGGAGTTGTTTCGCCGGTAAAGAATTTTATGGAGCCAACGCCATAATACCGGTCAATGGAAGTAATGTCTACCGTTATTTCAACTACCTGATCAAATTCTATTACCTTAATTCTTTTCCCTCTCAGGCCACGCTGTATCAGTATCCGTTTATTGGTATAGGCATAGCTAACATGTTTGAAACGCAAGAGCCGCCAGACCAATTTGAAAGTAGAGAGGACCATAATAGCTGCGCTTATCCAATACAATCCTTGGGTTGCGTCCTTTTGTGTTGCAGCAAAGTAAAGTATGAATGCCCCACAAAGGAATAACAAAATAAAGATTTCCAATCCCCCGGCCAGGTAAGGTTTAAACCGGGGCTTTTGAATCCATACAATCCGCTCATCGGGGTCCAATATATGGTCAAATACAGACATTTGGTCGCTATTGGGTTTCATGGTACGGGGTGATCGCAGAGGTCAGGTACAATTTTCAGAAAGCTAGTGAATACCTGCCGCTTTCGCAACTGATTAAAAATTAATAGTATACAGTCCCCCATCCTTCTACCAACCGTTTACATGGTGCGCTTTAACCAACAAGAATGAGACAAGGTTGACACAAGGTTGAGGGCGGGTTAGGGGCCAGTTTCATAGGCGTCGCAAAACGCCCACAAAGGGGTCTGATTCGCGTTTTCTTCGGGTCTTGTTCGGGTCACGTTCGGTATTCGCTTAGGGTGGCTTCGGCAATTCCCGAAGAAATCCCGAAGAAAACCATACCAAGGTACAGTCTTGGTAATACCCAGATACGAACAAGACCCGGGCAAAACACCTTGGAAATACAGGAAAACGGGTCTGTCAGTTTTCACATACCCCAATCAAAATAATAATTAGCAGGATTTTGTTTGTCTACATACAAGTCAACCTGGCCTTCATCGATATGCATTTTCAAGGCAAGCTCCGACTGTGAAGTTGGCTGACTGATGAACTTGAAGGTTTGACCGCGGTACTTCTTATGAAAAACGATATAGGTTTGGAGAATTTCTTCGGTTTGGTAGTTCCTGTTGGGTGCAAATATCCCATCCAGCATTTCGGCCCTGTTAGGGGGATTGTCATTGGATACTTCCTGTTGCCAGGAGCGGCTCTTCACTTCACAATTATCAAGTGTGATTCTTATTTTCTCCCCATTCTTTTGTAACTGCTCAATTTGCAATAGCCTGCCCAAATGACTACCCGGTACTCCTAAGCGTTGACGTTTTAGGGAAAGGTAAACACCAAAGGCTACCACAATAATGCTTAGCACAAGAAAAAGCGCCTGAGGCATCCAGGCAACAGTATAACTTAAACTGAAAGCAACTCCGGTCATACCCAGCGCCACCAAAATATAACCAGGATTTTTAACCATTATTGCGTATTAGATTTTACCGGATTTGTTAATTACTGGCCTCACCAGGTTGCACCTTCCTCGCCGGACAAAAGGGTTGTAAGGCCAGGCTGAACAATACCACGGCAACGGCGCCAATCACATTCAACCAAAGGAAGGAAACGATCTTCATATAATACACGCATATCACAATAACCTCCGCAATAGCGGCGGCAGCAAACACAGCATGCCCTCCTACCCGTTTGAGCCAGAAGGCAACCAGGAAGATACCCAGAATAGGGCCATAGAATAAAGAGCCCAGGATATTCACGGCCTCAATCAGGCTATTGCCCAGGTTATAGGCAAACTGGGCCATGATGATGCAAATAACACCCCAAATGAATGTATACCGCCTGGACCACTTGTATTCCTGCAAGGGAGTAATGGGCCGTTTGGACAGCCGCTTGTGATAATCGACCATGGTACAGGATGCCAGGGAATTCAATGCAGGAGCAATGCTGCCCCAGGCCGCCAGGAATATAATGGCGATAATGAGTCCTACAAGCCCATTAGGGAGGGTATCACCCACAAAACGAAGGAAGATATAATTGGTATCATTGCCATCGCTGCCAGGATTGGCTTTGCGTATAATGGCCTTTACGGAATCACGTTGGTGTTTGGCAGCTGCTTCATGCAATTGCAATTCTTCCCGGTACTGGTCGATGGCCTGTTGGTTATCTGTTTTGATGGCTGTGGCAAGGTTAGTGAGGGTGCCTCGTTTTTCTTCCTGCAATTGCTGGTACTGCTTTTCGGCAGCCGCATATTCCCGGGCATACTTACCAGACTTGGCATTTTTCTCTTCAGCCAGGTTAAAGTAAGCAGGCGTTTTATGGAACTGGTAGAAGGAAAAAATGAATATGCCTATTAGCAGGATACCAAACTGCAAAGGCACCTTTACAGCGCCATTGAGCAGCAATCCCAGTTTACTTTCTCCATCACTGCGTGCCGACAAATATCGCCCCACCTGGCTTTGGTCGGTACCAAAATAACTCAGGGTGAGGAAAAAGCCGCCAATCAGTCCACTCCAGATATTAAAACGGTCTTTCCAATCGAAGCCTTGTTCTGTAAAGCCGGAAGTGATCACATTGAGTTTACCTGATTTGCCGCTGATGTGCAGGGCCTCATTAACACCAATACCGTCGGGCAACATTTTAATGGCCCACCAGGCAGCTGCAAACATGGCAGCATAAATAATTACAAACTGCAATTGTTGGGTATAAGCCACGGCTTTGGCGCCACCAGTGGTAGTATACAGCAGCAATAAGCCGCCCATGAAGATATTGGTAATGGTAAGGTCCCAACCCAGCATACTATGCAATACCAGGGCTGGCGCAATGATGCTGATACCAGTGGACAAACTGCGCGATAGCATGAACAGCAAAGAAGTAAGCAGCCTGGTTTTTACATCAAACCGTTGCTCCAGGAATTCATACGCTGTATATACTTTCAGTTTGCGGAAAATGGGCACAAAAGCAATACATACTACAATCATGGCCAGTGGTAAACCAAAATAGTATTGCACAAAACGCATCCCATCGGTATAGGCTTGTCCCGGCGCTGACAAAAAGGTAACAGCACTGGCCTGAGTACCCATGATGCTGAGCATCACCACCCACCAGGGTGTTTGCCGGTCATTGAGGAAATATCCATCCAGGTCTTTCGACGCACGGCTTTTATATACTCCATAGAGTATTATGCACAGCAAGGTTGCGCCCAGTACGATCCAGTCTAACCGGGAAAAGTTCATGCGTAATGTTTGGTAAACAAATAAAACAATAGGATCAGCAAGGCCAGGAAGCCAATAACAAGCCAATACCAATGGCTCCACTTCCTGAATACAGGCACTTTTTCGTTAGGAGATGCTGACATATTGTTTGGCAATCGTTCGTGTTAGTATTATCGTTTTCTCTTCGACAAGATCATCAATACCATCAATCCCAGCAGGATACCAATGGCAAAACCGATGGTGGCTTTCTTGATCAGCTTACCAATTATCAAACCCGCTAATATGGCTACAACCAGGGCTATTTGCCCCTTGACTTTGGAGGGTGCGCTCATTTAAAATCCTTTCTTTTTATTCAGTGCAATGATATTGGCCAGCAAACGATAAGCACCCGGAATGCCCGCAGGCAGTTCCCGGAAAAATACAAGGCCGGTGTATACAAACTTTCCTTTTCCATAATCTGCTACCACCAGGCTATTGTTCAAAGGCTGTTCTCCCGGATCGGACATGGACAGGATAGACTTAAAAGCCGGATCCAATTGCTCGGGGAAATAGATACCCCGCTCCTGTATCCAGCCATCAAAATCCTTTTCGGTGATCTTATTGGGATAGTTCAATACAGCATGATCGGGTAATAAGAAACTCACGTTGGCTTTCTCGTCAGTAATACGGTTACGGGAAATGGTGAACGGATATGGCCCGATACGACTCTTCACGGAACTGATAAAGTTATTGGTATTGTATTGCACAATGAAGTTGCCGCCATTCTTTACATAGTCCATCAGGATATCATATTTGGCAAACAGGTAGTCGTGCACATTATAAGCCCGCACGCCTGTTATCACCGCATCCAGTTGTTTGAGTACAGCAGGTGTAATATCCTTCTCTTTAAGCAGTACTACTTCATACCCCATTTGCTCCAGGGCGGCAGGCACTTTATCACCGGCTCCTTCAATATAGCCGATGCGTTTGCCCACAGTTTGGAGGTCTATGTTCAATACCTTCACCGCATCCTGGTAGAAGTAATGGATGGGGGGAATATGATCGTATTGGATGCTGGTCATATTGAGCCAGGCGGGTTGTTCTTCCTTACCATTCTTCAACTCTACAAATGCCTGCACATTATCCTGCTCAAGTCCTTTGAGCATACCGGTATTGATAGTAAAATAATAAGGCTTGTTTAATCCTTTAATAAGGGAAAAGCTGGTATCGGTTACTATTGAATTATCGTTCTTAAGTCTTTTGGAAACTTTAGCGGTATAGTGTTCAAAGTTTTTATTGGCAGTTACCCGCAGTACAACATCCTGGCTGGCCTTTTCATTTTTACGGAAGATCACGATACCGGGCTCAGTACTTACGGTAGCAGATGGCACGACTACGAGGGGCCGGTACAACTCGCCTTTAACAGGATCAGTGAATTTATATTGTACGGGACGTACAAAGGTGAAGGGGGTGCCTTCGATATTCACTTCAAAGCTGGCCTGGTAAGAAGGAATGCTTTCCGGACGACCTATAAAGTTTTGTTCGTTGACGGTGAAGGAGCCTTCACTCATTTTATGTTCCAGCCAGTAAGGTTGGGTAACCGGTTTGGTACTAAATACATAGATGGGCCGCAGGATCACCGTATTGGTATTCACGGCCAGGGGCTTATTGAACGTGGAATCAAATACATCGAGTGAGAAGCGTACCAGTTGGGCATTGGCACCCAGGCGGTTATTAATGGCGGCATTGATGCGCATGGTATCGCCTTGCACTACAAACTCTGAGGCCGATGTTACATCCATCCACAAACCACTGCAACGTTCTACCAACTGCTGTACTTCCTGTAGCTTCTGCGTACGCCAATAACTGTCCGGCAGGTTGCGGATGGCTGCATACAGGCTTACCAGGGCGGGTACGGAGCGTTCGGGATGCAGTAAGGAATAGGTATTTAATACTTCGTCGATCTTTGCTTCTATAGCAGTACCATTTTCTATTTTAGACCAGGAGGCATTCACCTCATCCATGATATCATTTTTGGCGGCCTCACCATCTACGGGTGAAAAATATTCCCAGGCTACACCCCTGCCAGCCGGCACACCAAAACCCTGGCTTTTGTGCTGACTCCTGCTTTCGGCTGCTATTTCGCCATACCCTTTGCCCAGTACACCATTATAACCACCTACATCTATTTTTAGCTGATCGTTGGAGATGGTATTATTGCCGCCAAAATTGAAGGTATTCCACATAATGCGTTTTACTTTCCAGGGCTTTACACCCAACTTCAGTTGTTCGGGAAAAGCAGCCGGATCGGCGGCCAGGCGGAATGCTTCATGGGCCAGTACGGCAGAGCCGGAGTGATGGCCATGCCCTGCACGGGCATCGGGCGGGAAACGGGTAATGATCACATCGGGCTGAAAGCGGCGGATCACCCAAACCACATCCGACAATATCTTTTCTTTACCCCAGGTGGCCAATGCTTCCTCGGTGCTTTTACTAAATCCAAAATCAAAAGCGCGGGAGAAAAATTGTTCGGCCCCATCAATACGGCGGGCTGCCAGCAGTTCCTGTGTACGTATCAGTCCCAGGTCAATACCCTGCTCATCACCAATGAGGTTTTGTCCCCCATCGCCACGGGTCAATGAAAGATAACCAGTACGATACAGGCGGTCTTTGGACAGGTAAGCCAATAAACGGGTATTCTCATCATCGGGGTGTGCAGCAATGTAGAGTACTGAACCCAATACTTTCAGCTTTTTGATCTGCAAATAAATATCTGCTGCAGAATAGGCCGGTGGTGTTTGGGCCACCAGGTTGAAAGTGTTCAGTAAGAGCAGTATTGAAAAAAGACTACGTTTTGGGTAAAAAATTCTCATCATGGAACTGATAGGTTTTACAACGATGTGCCAAAGTAAGCAAAAGCGGGGCAGTATACTGCCCCGTTGATATAATTTTAACGATTCGGATAATCAAAGTAATTACTGTCCTACCAGGAATACCGCATTACAAAACAACAGTTTACCACTTTCCCAGAAGTTCCTGAACAGCGGGTTATCGGCCATATACACCACAGTTCCCCGGCCATAATCCTGCACCCCGAATAAGACGCCATCTTTCAGCTTTTCCTTCAGGCGGGCGCCTACAAATCCTGCTACCTGGTTGTCTTTTTTGATCACACCAACATTCCAGCTGCCATCTTTAAAGAACTCATAGATATTATCATCCTGTTTGAGGGTATAATAGGTATTGTCGTAACCAAAGGCCAGGGGATGCGAATTATCCAGCTCTACTTTAAAGATGGAACCGGGGTTAAAGCCGGGGATGAAATCACGCTCGCGGTTCTCATAGCGCTTCAGCATGCTGTAATCATCCTTCTTATCGTCTTTTTTATCGTCTTTCTTATCTTCTTTTTGCTTGATACCCCATTCATTACGCGCTAATTGGGCTACGGTATTTTCAATGGCGATCAGTTTGCCCCCATTGCTTACCCATTCCTTCAGCTTATCGCTCATGGCCTTATCGCCCAAAAAGCGGTAATTACCATCGGGTAATATCAATACATCGGTTTCCTTTAATACATTTCCATTCAGTTCATTGGACCATACAATATTGAGGGGATAGCCCACTTCCTTATCAAAGAAGTGCCATACTTCGCCCATCCCCAGGGAAGATACCCCCTCCCCTGCCAGTAAGGTGATGCGGGGTGCATTCATGATGCGCACCTTGCCCGATCCCAGGTCAAAACCTTTGTCTACATATCCCGAATTAAGGGCATAGTAATGAACATCGGCCTTTGCGGAGGCCTCCAGTACAATTCTTTGCAATGATTCGCCCAGCGCGCTATTGCTGGTACGTGCAACCAGTAAGGTACCCCGCTCAAACTGCTCACCATTGGCAGTGAATGGTTCTTCGGCAAAACGCACTTTCACTTTCTTCTGCAACAACTCTGCGAGGAAGCGGACGCTGTTGATGCCATTCCAACGAACAGCATAGGCCAGATTGGCCTTTCCTTGCGGAGGCAGTGCAATAGAAAGCTCCTTGGTTGTAGCCGTTACATAAGCATTGAGACCATACGTAGTAAGGCCATATACATACGGCATGGACCAGGCGGTGATATCATAAGTGGCAGAATCGGATAGCTTGGAAGTTCTTTCAAACAATACATCCACCAGGTTGGCATTGGGCTGATTGGCATTGATCACCACATCACCCTGTACTGTTTTAAAACTTTCGGTTTTACCCGTATAATAATTGAGTCCAGAAAAAGTAGCGGCATTGGCATAAGCCCAATCAATACCATTCCGGTTGAGGAGTTTCTTTAAGCGTGTGAGCTTATCACCTGCATCGGCTTTGATGATATAAGCTTTGAACTCTCCCGGGGGGCTGGTACGTGCTTTATCATAATACTTTTTGTATTCCTGCACCAGTTTGGTGGCATTTTGTGAACTTACTTCAATGGTGGCCATGCCGGTCGTAAAGTGATGGTACAGGCGGTCCCACAAAGTAAGCGTATCACCATCTTCATTGATCACGGCAGCACCACCACGGCTATGGCCGCCCTGCTCATAGGTCATGCCAATGGCGCCTTTGTAAATGGGATAGGTATCGCCATAGCTGGGATAAAACAGGTCAAAACGTTCTTTGGTAAAGAACAACCAGCCGTTCTCATCAAAGTACTTCGCGTTGTTCTTGCCAATCTGTACCTGGAACTCGCGTTGCCAGGGGGTGATCACTTCATGGAAAGGTTCGGCTGCAGGGGCAAAATAATAGGGTTCATTGTATCCCTGCTCATGGTAATCTACATGGATCTGTGGCAGCCATTGGTTGTATTTAGCAAGGCGCTGTTGTGACTCCACCTGTGTTTGCCAGGCCCAGTCACGGTTCAGGTCAAAATTGTAGTGATTGGAACGTCCGCCGGGCCATGGTTCACTGTGCTCCCGGGTAAAGGGTTGTGGATTGGGGTTGATGCCCACCACACTGTTGAACCAGTTTACGTAGCGGTCGCGGCCATCGGGATTGATACAGGGATCAATAACAATGACGGTATTCTTCAACCATTCCTTGGTTTTGGCATTGGCCGGATTGATCAATTCATACAGGGTGAGCATGGCAGCTTCGGAGGAAGAGGTTTCATTGCCATGTACATTATAACTTAACCAAACGATGGCAGGTCCTTTTTCATCGGGAGCTGCTTTATCATTGGTCATACCTGCCAGGCGCAGGTTATTGAGCCTGATCTGCTCCAGGCGGGAGAGGTTGTCGGGCAGGGCAATAAATGCCACCAGTAAGGGACGTCCTTCATTGGTACGGCCATATTCTTCCAGCTTCACCATATTGGAAGCAGTAGCGGCTATTTCTTTAAAATAATTGACGACGTTGAAATGCGGCGTATAGCGTGAGCCAAGCTTGTATCCCAGGAACTGTTCGGGTGATTTGACCTGGGTATAACCAATCATTGTAGCAGATACTAAGAGCCATAAGGCCAGGGCTTTCTTCATGATATATCGGTATAAGCCATGAAAATAAGGAAGAAAATCCAGTTTAGAATTCAGAATAGAGAATTAAGAATATAGAAGGAATACAGGATGGATGAAAGGTTGAGCGATTAACAAAAAGGCACCCCCATGTGCGGGATGCCCTTGAGATTTCTCATGTGACTGTATATAGCGAATACTAAGCTACTTCTTGGGGAGTGCGTTTTTGATGGTTTTACTCAGCTCAAACACATCAATACTGATCCTGGCAAACAGGTACCGGCCATTAAATCCAAACTGGTTGGCAGTAAACAGGAAACGGCCTCTGTTGGAAGCATCGCGGGAGGCATTGTAGCCGCCTACGGTTTTATTGGCTCCTGTTGTAACCGGGGTGGCATAATAAGCTGAGGGATCATTCCGGGGATCAATAAAGATCCTGTCGGGATAAATATCAAACAAATTATTAGCACCAGCTGTGAGGCTAATGCCCTTGGTTACCCGATAGGTCACTACCAGGTCGGTAGTCCATTTGGCCGTAAAGGATTGATCCGTTCCAATGGCTACATCATTAAAATAGGCGCCTGTAACGGGATTGGTAGAGGCGGGATCAAGATTGTGTACATACTCCACCTTACCAAAGCGAACGGTGCGCGCCATGAAGTTCCATTTGGGCAGGTCATAGCTAAAGGTGATATTGATCTTGCTTTTAGGCTGTGCTACTTCTATACGCGAACGTTGCTGACGGTCGAATAATCCGGTGCTGAGGTCATTGGCCGGATTGGCATTGGGATTACCCCAGCTGGGATTCACCTTGGGATCATCGATCACGGAATTGGTATTTAATCCACCTACCACTTTGTTTTCATTGAAGTTGGCAGCTACCGATAAACTGGCATTGCCCTTCCCAAGCTTAAATCTTTCTGTAACCACGATATCAATACCCTTTGTTTCGGTATTAATGGCATTGGTCCAGAATTGGAAAGCATTCACTGAACCTGGTACATTGTTCTTCTTCATGATGGAATCAACCAGGTTGTTGGTGCGGGCAAACTGGGTAGACAATACAATGCGGTCATCGATCTTGATGAAATAAGCATCTACGGTGAAGGTGAGGTGATTGCCTACTGTCCCTACCACACCACCTGAAAAGCTGGTAGATGTTTCAGGTTTCAATTCTTTGATACCAAAAGCATCGCGTACGATGGGATTATAGTTATTGGCGGTTAATGCCTGGGATGGCAATCCACCTACAAACTGGGTGGAGGTGTTTTGAAAGTAGCGTTGGTGTAAGGAAGGCGCCCGGAAACCAGTACTTACCGAAGCACGTACCGCCAGGTTTCTGTTGATATTGTAACGGCCGGTGATCTTGCCGCTCAGGTTGTCGTAATTGGCGCCAAATTCTTTATAGGTTTCATACCGTGCTGCGGCACCCAGTATAAACTTTTCGCCCTGCAACTCTCCATCTGCATACAAGGCAAATACATCCCGATGGGCAGTAGTGGAATCTGATGGACGGAAGCCGGGAAATACCTGTGCACCGGGTACTGCAGGGCCGCCGGCAGGTGTATACACCAAAGAAGTACCTGGATAACTGGGTACCGGCTCGGGCTGGAACCTTCTTCCGTTGACAGAGGTATCCATCCACGAATTCAGTTCACCGGGGCGGATGAGGTAACGCTCATAGCGGTATTCTCCGCCAAAGGCAAAATTGATGGTTTTCTTTACGCCGATATCGAACTGCCTGTTTAGATCCAGGTTGACGGTATTTTGAAGGAAAGATAATTTGCCTGCATAGAATTCAGTCTGCACCTTGTCGCTGGCAGGCAGGGAAGCATTTCCTGTATTCTTGATATCGTAGCGGATGGTATTGCGGCCAAGGGTATTACTGATATCCAGGTCCCATTGACCCAGGTTGGCTTTAACACCTGCGATCAGTGAATAGTCGTTGATCTCAGTATGTATCTGTGGCAGGAACCCATCATAATAATAACGTTGTCCATTGGCCAGTACCGGTTGCTGGCTCCAGGAATTGGGATTGCGGCTAAAACCACTGGCAGCACCTGTACGGTGTGATCCCCCTACGGTGAAATAAGCTTCTACTTTATCACTGATGTGGAAACCGGCATTGAGGAAAGCGCCCAGGTTATTGGCCGATGAATTACCGGCTACAATATTGCGCCGGTCATATTTGCGTTCTGCTGCAAAAGCCTTGTCTTTATCAATCAGCCAGCGATAGTAATCCGTTGGATGTACGCCCGGGGGAACTGCCGATGTAGGAGGCAATGATCCGGCATTGCCATAATAAAAGAGGGGTATATTGTCCAGCCCACTGCGGTTACTGCCATCCCTTTTGAGCCATTGGCCGCTGAGGTTGATATAGGCTCCTTTTTTATTGGCATGCCCAAGGCTAAAATCGATCTGGCGGTTCAAGCCATCATTAATATTCACGCCGCCCGCATAGGGCATGGAGGTAATGTTTTCGCCGGCTTGTCCGGATATATTAAAGCCCGTATAGTTTTTCTTCAGTACCACGTTGATCACACCGGCAATGGCATCAGAACCATATTGTGCAGCGGCGCCATCGCGCAATACTTCAATACGTTCAATGGCGGCAGCCGGGATGGCATTGAGGTCGGTACCTACTGATCCACGGCCTACGGTACCATTGATGTTGACAAGGGCGGTCGTATGCCGGCGTTTGCCATTGACCAGCACCAGGGTTTGATCGGGCCCCAGGCCACGCAAGCCTGCCGGGTCAATATGGTCAGTACCATCCGAAATGGTTTGGCGGGCCGATTGGAAAGAGGGAGCGGCATAGGTCAGCATTTGAGACAGATCGGCCTGGGCAAACTGTTTTATTTCCCGCGTACTGATCACATCCACCGGCACAGCGGTGGTGAGCTTACTGCGGGGCTGCCGGGAACGGGAACCGATGACCACGACGCTGCCCAGGTCGGCAATGACCTTCAGGGAGGCATCCTGCTGCACGGTACTACCCGCCGCTACCACTACCTGGAAACGTTGTGTTTCCTGGCCTACAAAACTTATTAAAAGCGTATAGGTACCAGATGGAACGCGTAAAGAATAACTGCCGGAGGCATCGGATATCGTCCCTCCTTTTTGCCCTTCAATAGCAATAGTGGCACCGCTGAGCAGATTGCCGCTGGCATCTTTAATAGTGCCACGAATAGTACCGGTAGTTTGAGCGAAGGAAGCTAGAAAGGTGAGTAAAAGGAATGTAAGAACACTCACCCCACGAATTGCGTAGATAAATTTTCTCATAATCTGGAGTCCGGTTTGTTTTGGTTATATGTGGCCCCACGGCCTTACATTGATATACGTAAGATAAAATATTTTATTGAATTAGCTTTGGTATTTTTAAGACCCCAACCGAAAAAGCGTTATATGAGAAAAAAGAACACCTATATATTACTGGTAGCAGTGCTCTTGCAGGCTTGTGCAGGCAACCGTGCTGTAATAGGCCCTCAGCAGGTCAACCCTTACCAATACACTATTCAGAAAAAAGCCACGGGTACCCATGGCGCTGTCGTATCAGCCCATCCCCTGGCCAGTGAAGCGGGCCTGGCCATGCTGAAACAAGGGGGCAACGCCATTGATGCCGCCATTACCACCCAATTGGCGCTGGCGGTTGTTTATCCCGGCGCCGGCAATATTGGCGGCGGCGGTTTCATGGTAGCCCATCTGGCTGATGGTAAAGCCATTACGCTGGATTACCGGGAGAAGGCGCCTGCCAAAGCGCATCGGGATATGTACCTCGATGCAAATGGTAATGCCATTACAGCCCTTAGCCTCAATGGCCACCTAGCAGCGGGTGTACCGGGTACAGTAGCCGGTTTATTTGCTGCGGCCCAATATGGTAAACTGTCCTTCAAAAAACTCATACAGCCTGCCATTGACCTGGCCGAAAAAGGATTTGTGATCACCGCCGATGAAGCCAGTGACCTGAACCGCACACGGGAAGCATTTATAAAATACAATACAGTAACCCCTGCTTTTGTAAAAGCCACCCCCTGGAAGGCCGGCGATACGCTGGTACAGAAAGACCTGGCCAATACACTGAAACGGATACGGGATCTGGGACAGGCAGGTTTTTATGAAGGCGAGACAGCCCGGCTCATCGTGGAGGAAATGCAGCGCGGAAAGGGCATCATTAGTTATGAAGACCTGAAAAACTATTCTGCCAAAGAAAGGCAGGCCTCTATATTCGATTACAAGGGCTATACGGTGGTAACGATGCCGCTGCCCAGCAGTGGAGGCATCTTACTGCCCCAGATGATGAAGATGATCGAAGACAAGCCTATTAAAACGTATGGATTCCAGACGGTGCAATCCGTACAGCTGATGACGGAAGTAGAGCGCCGGGCTTATGCGGACAGGGCAAAATTCCTGGGGGATGTGGACTTTTTTAAAGTACCCGTAAAAACACTCACCAGCGCTGCTTATGCCCGGGAAAGAATGAAAGACTACGATCCTGCCAGGGCAGGCAATAGCAAAGCCGTACAAGCTGGTACGATACCCGAAAGTGAAGAAACTACCCACCTGAGCGTCTATGACAACAGTGGCAATGCCGTATCGGTTACCACCACCTTAAATGGCGGTTATGGCAGCAAAACGGTGGTAGGCGGTGCGGGATTCCTGCTCAACAATGAGATGGACGATTTTAGTGTAAAGCCCGGTGTGCCCAACATGTATGGAGCGGTGGGTGGCGATGCCAATGCCATTGTACCCGGCAAACGCATGTTGAGCTCCATGACACCCACCATCGTATTGAAAAACGGCAAGCCCTACCTGGTTGTGGGCACGCCCGGTGGTACCACCATTACCACCTCCGTATTCCAAACCCTGGTCAACGTACTGGAATTCGGTATGAATGCCGATGATGCGGTGAATAAACCCAAGTTCCATCACCAGTGGCTGCCGGATGAGATCATGGTAGAGAAAGATTTCCCGGTAGCGGTAAGAGAGCAACTACAGCAAATGGGATATAAGGTCACCCAACGTAATGCGATTGGTCGTACGGAAGTGATCCGGATATTGCCCGATGGCAGTTTTGAAGCGGTAGGCGATAAGCGGGGCGATGATCATGCGGCAGGGTATTAATTGCCTAAAGTTAAAACCCATTAATCCAGGACGACCGCTTTGCCTAACGATTTACCTTTGCCACAAACATCTTGTTATGTCAAATTCAGTTGGTACCATCTTCTTATCCACCGCTATCAAACGCTTGCGTTATTACAAGCTATTGGGTGAGCGGACCTTTGAACAACTGGAAGAAAAAGACTTTCTGTACCAGCCAAATCCACCTTCCAACAGCATTGCCATCATTATACAGCACCTGCACGGCAATATGCTAAGCCGCTGGACCAATTTCCTCACCGAAGATGGAGAGAAACCCTGGCGCAAAAGGGATGAAGAGTTTGGCGTGATGCCATACAACCGCGCCCAATTGCTGGACCTATGGGAACAGGGATGGGCCTGTTTCCTGGGTGCGCTGGAATCGCTAACAGAAGCTGATCTATTAAAAACAATCACTATCCGGCAAGAGCCATTGATCGTAGTAGATGCCATTAACCGGCAGCTGGCGCATTATCCTTATCATGTGGGACAAATTGTGTATATCGGTCGAATGCTCAAGGACCAAGCCTGGAAAAGCCTTTCCATAGAGCCCGGAAAATCGGCCGAATACAATGCCAGTGAGGGTATCAAGGATCCGGCGAATGCCTGAACAATGATTATTGATCCACCTTTTCAGCTTCCCGTTTTTCAATCTCTTTTTGCACTTCCTCTATTAATTGTTTCTCAGTTGGGAGATATAACTTGTATTCACTCGCAATTATAGTTTTGTTATTTTCGGGAAGAGAAATTTTTACCACAGCGTTATTCTTTTTGGCGCATAACAGGATACCAATGGTAGAATTTTCAAAATCCTTTTTTTCATAACGATCATAATAATTTACATACATCTGTAACTGTCCGATGTCCTGGTGAGTAAGTTTATGGGTTTTTATCTCAATAATGACAAAACACTGCAATAAACGGTTATAAAAAACAAGATCAATAAAAAACTCGTCTCCCTCAATATGCAACCGTTTTTGTCTCGCCACAAAGGCAAATCCATTGCCTAATTCCAATAGAAAGTCATGTAAATGGGTAATAATACCTTGTTCCAGGTCTTTTTCATAATATGAAGCTTCCCTTTTTAATCCTAAAAACTCCAGGTACATAGGATCTTTAATAATTTCTTTTGCCTCTGAGGGCTCTTTTTCATTCCGGGCTACGGCCAATACACTTTCCATATTATTGCTCATTAATAGCCTTTCCCAGAGACTACTGTAGATTTGTCGTTCTAATTGTCGTACTGTCCAATTGTTTTTAACAACCTCGGCGATGTAAAAGTCTCGTTTATCCTTAGGATCAAGACGTATGAGTATTTTGTACTGACTCCAGCTCAATTGCGAATACAGTGTATTCGCAATTGGAAATGTCCGGTAAAATTGGCGAAACAGCTCTACTTGCCTTTTTGAGAAACCACTCCCATATTCAGGTTCTAATTGTTCTGCTACGAACTTGATCAGGTAATTACCGTAATCGGCCCGGTCTTTACCACCCTGTTCTTCTTCAAAGATCCTTTGCCCGATGCGCCAATACATCAGCGTTCTTTCATGATCTACAATTCGTATTGCCTTATCTCTTGAAACATCGATTATAGTTTTTATGTCGGCAATTAGTGATTGATTTATAATCATCTATATAGCATTTTCATGTAATATAATAATTAATACATATTCAAATATTACATTACTCATGCAACTCATAAAAAGCCCGGAGAAACTATTATTAAGGAAGTACGGCCGGATTCCCACCTCCCATCCTTCCCTCTGCTCTCTCGTTAGCCACTCAGTCACTCCCTATTTACCCCCTTCTTAAAGGCTATATTTATCAAATCATTTCAATTCATTGGTACTGAATTTGCTCAACAGTTGGGAATACCTAATTTTACACCCGAATACGTAGTTCCTGAGAAAATTTTGGAAAATATCCCGGACCGTGCTGCTGGTACTGATCGGCCTGATCTTACTAGCCTGGATGGCCGTCCAAACAACTCCTGTCCAGAACTGGCTTGTACGCCAGGTTACCAAACGCCTCTCCAAAGACCTCCATACCACGGTACAGATCAAACATGTAGATTTTGCCTTATTTAATAAAATGGTGCTGGAAGGCACACTTGTAAAAGACCAGGCACAGGATACGCTGCTGTATGCCGGGGCAGTAAAAGTGAATATTACGGACTGGTTCTTCTTCAAAGACCGGATTGAACTTAAATACATTGGCCTGCAGGATGCCGTGATCCATTTGCAACGCCAGGGGGCTACCTGGAACTACCAATTCCTGGCCGATTATTTCAGTGGCCCCAAGGATACCAGCACCAAAAAGGGAAGCATTAACCTGGACCTGAAAAAAGTGGAGTTTGACAATGTATCCTTACTACAGCGGGACGGCTGGCGCGGGGAAGACATGCAAATGGACTTTGCCGGCCTGCATATTGATGCCGATAAGCTGGACCTCACGCAACGGCAGGTAAGGATCAATACGGTTGTACTTGACCAACCGGTATTTTCCATCTACAACTATGAAGGCAAAAGGCCGGACTCGCTAAGGCCCAAAGAGACCATCACCAATTTTGTAAACGACCCTGCTCACCTGCGTTGGAACCCCGGCAATTGGGATATCGCCATCCAGGAAGTGACGCTTAACAAGGGAACGTTTAAAAGTATCCGGCAAACAGACGAAGCAATAGCAGCCCATTTTGATCCCAGCCACATTGTATTCAATGATATCAATGGCCGGTTCAAACAGGTAGCATTTAAACAGGATTCCATTACGGTCAATATGCAGCTCAGTACCAAAGAGCGCAGTGGACTGATCGTAAAAAAACTGAATGCCCAAGTACGGATTCACCCGGAAGCAATGGAGTTTCACCAGCTCGATCTGCAAACCAACCGGAGCCACCTGCACAATTATTTCGCCATGCGTTATGATACGTTTGATGATATGGCGGATTTTGTATCGAAAGTGCGCATGGAAGCCGATTTCAATGAAGCCGACCTGGATAGTGATGATATTGCCTTCTTTGCCCCGGATATGCAAAACTGGAAAAAGAAGATCCGCATCAGTGGTAAAATAAAGGGACCAGTAGACAACCTCAATGCCCGTAAACTGATCGTAGAGGCTGGCAAAAACACCTACCTCAACGGTAATATCAGCATCAAAGGACTTCCGGATATCAACAATACTTTCATTGACTTTGTAGCCAATGATTTCAGGACTACCTACCCGGATGCCATTACCATTATTCCGCAATTAAAGCAGGTACAGCAACCCAGGATCGACAAGCTGGAGTACCTGCAGTTCAGGGGCAACTTTACAGGTTTCATCAATGACTTTGTAACGTATGGAACCATCCGCACGGGACTGGGTACAATTGTGAGTGACCTGAACATGAAGTTCCCCGATAAAGGCAGTCCCTCCTATTCGGGCAAGCTAAGAACGGACAGTTTTAACCTGGGCCAGTTTGTAGATGTGGCACAAATAGGAAAGATCAGCTTTAATGGCGGTGTATACGGCATAGGTATGAAAGCCAATAGCCTCAACGCCAAACTGGATGGTACCATCCGCTCGCTGGAAATAAAGGGCTATACTTACCAGGATATTACTGTGAAGGGAACGGTAGCCAAACGGTTGTTCAATGGTGAACTGATCTCCAAGGATCCCAACCTGCAATTCACGTTGAATGGATTGGTTGACCTGGGCAAGGAAATACCACAGTTTAATTTCGAAGCCAATATTACCAAGGCCGATCTGAAGAATATCAAGCTCCTTAAGGACAGTGTAGAGGTAACCGGCAGATTCCGCTTCAATTTCAGTGGTGATAATATTGACAACTTCCTGGGAACTGCCCGGGTGTATGAGGCATCGGTACTCAAGAAAGGAAAACGCATTTCCTTTGATTCACTCAATATTGAATCCAAAACCCTGGGCACCAATAAGGTCATTACCGTTTTAAGCAATGAGTTTGATGCAGCACTGGTAGGCCAGTTCTCTATTCGCGACCTCCCCTCTTCTTTCCGTACCTTTCTGCACAAATACTATCCCAGCTATATTGGCGAGGGTCGTGTGATGCAACACGACGAAAACTTCAGTTTTGTGATCACTACCAAGAAGGTGGATGAATACCTCGACTTTGTTGATAAGAACCTGAATGGATTTAACTATAGCACGGTTACAGGCCGTATCAATACGAAAGAGAACCTGCTGGACCTGAATGTGGAAGTGCCACAATTCAGTTACAAGAATATTGCCTTCTACAATGTAGCCTTAAAAGGTACGGGCAACCTGGACAGTCTATCACTGGAAAACTCGATTGCCGATGTATACTTCAATGATAGCCTCCATTTCCCCGGCTCTACCATCAAGATCCGTTCGGCCAATGACATTTCTGACATCACGCTTAAAACAAGCGCCAGTCAAACGCTCAACTCAGCCAATGTAGTAGCGCGTGTACAAACCATGCCCAAAGGGGTGCGCATTGTTTTTAATGAATCGCATTTTGATGTCAATGGCAAGAACTGGGTCATTGATAAAGATGGGGAACTGGTATTGAGTGAAGACCTGGTAACAGCCGATGGGGTGAAAATATACAGTGGCGACCAGGAAATACTGGTCACCACACATCCTTCAGATATTGGCAATACCAACGATATCAAAGTAGAAATGAAGAAGGTCAACATTGGCGACTTCACGCCCTATATCACCAAAACAACACGGCTGGAAGGATTGCTCAATGCCACGGTGGATGTAATGGATCCTTTTGGTAAAATACAGGTTGACATGAATGGGGAGGCTGAACAGTTCAGGCTGGATAATGATTCGCTGGGCAGGATCCAATTGAATGCCAATTACAACCAACGGAGAGGCGCCGTTAACTTTTCGGCCAATTCGGACAACAAGGATTATGTGTTTGATGTGAAGGGAACTTATAACCTGTTTGATGACAGTACGAATAGTAAGATACCGCTCGACCTGACGGGTAACTTCAAAGATACCCGGATCAATATCCTGGAGAAATACCTGTCGGGTGTATTTAAGAACATCAATGGGTTTGCTACGGGACAATTAAGGATCGCTGGCCCTACTGATGACCTGAAATACCTGGGAAAGGTTCAATTGCGTGATGGGGAGCTGCGGGTGAATTACACCAATGTACTGTACCGGATCCCGGCTGCCACGTTTGATTTCAAGGACGACCATATCAATTTTGGCAGTTTCACCATAAGAGATGAATATGGCAATATAGGCACGGTAAGTAGAGGTATATTGAAACACCGGGGATTTGATGACCTGGATTTTGATTTTGCCATCAATAGCAATAAGTTGTTGGTACTGGCTACCGATGGCACCGGCAAAGACCCATTCTTTGGAACTGTATTTGCCAAGGTAAACATGACGCTGAAGGATAAACTGGAAGACATGAAGATGGATATCAAGGGGGAGCCGGCAGACAGCTCCAAGTTGTATATCCGTTCTGGCACCTCCAGACAAAGCGGCGAGACCGACTATATTGTATGGAAGGTGTATGGCCGTGAGATGAAAGATGTGGATGCTTTTAAGGGAAGCAACCTGAAGGTTTCATTGGATGTTACCGCCAATAACTACATCAAAATGTTCGTGATACTGGATGAGCTGACGGGTGATATCATCCAGGCCGTAGGGCATGGCAACCTTAAAATGACAGCCCGTACAGATGGGGAATTCTCTATTTCGGGGCGATATGATATTGACAAAGGTTATTACAATTTCAATTTCCAATCGCTGCTGCGCAAGCCCTTTGTACTGCGACCCAATGCCGGCAATTATATCCAATGGCAGGGTGACCCCTATGCAGCTACGATAAAGATTGATGCGGAATACGAAGCGGAAAATGTGCGTTTCAGTGACCTGGGATTAGATGCCTTTTCCCTGCAGGCGGGCTCTGATGCTTCGGGCGGCATCAATAATAACGTACGTAAATACCGGGGTAAGGTAATTGTAGTGGCCACGCTGAAGAACAGGCTCATGCAGCCAGATATCAGTTTCCAGATAGAAATGCCACAAAACAGTACCCTGAAGAATGATGCCGATGCGCTGGCCATCCTGCAACGTATTCAGAACGACCCCAATGAATTGAACAAACAGGTAGCCTTCCTCATCGTGTTCAATAGCTTTGGACCATTGTCTACCTCCACCAACCAGGGCGCCCTGGCCAACCTGGCTTTTGAAGGGGTGGTGATCAATAGTATTTCCGGTATATTGTCCAATACCCTTAGCAAACAGTTCTCCAATATCTTCCAGAAGATATTCAACGATAAAAGCATCAAGGTCAACTTCAATGCGCAGATGTACAGTGGATCGAACTTTATTGATAATGTGAACCGCAACAAGCTCAATATTGACCGTACCAACCTGAACTTCAACATTGGTAAAAGCTTCCTCAACGAACGGTTGACCTTTACCTTTGGCAGTGCCCTCGATTTTGGGCTTAGTTCACAACAGGTACAGGCTACACAAAACCTGCAATTCCTGCCCGATATTACGGCCGAATGGAAAGTAAGGGCCGATGGTAAAGTGGTGCTCACTTTCTTCTACCGCGACTCGTATAACTATATGAGTGGTGTTGGCGCCCGCCAGAACCGCTCCGGTGCCAGCATCAGTTACCGGCACGACTTTGACCGGTTGGGTGATATCTTCCGGAGTGAACGCAAAAGAAAAGAGAAAGCAGCTGAAAGAGCGGCTAAGGACTCCACAAAAGTATCTTCCACTGATAGCAGCAAACAGGATTCGGTAGGAAAAAACTAGCTACGAGCTGCGAGCTAAAAACAAAAAAGCCCCTTCGTACGAAGAGGCTCGAAGCTCGTAGCTAGCGGCTCGCAGCTGTTTTCTTATCCTTTCAAAATTTCGTGTCCTAATTTATCTCTCTTGGTAGTGAGGTATTTTTCGTTGTGTGGATTGGGACATATTTCGATGGGCACTGCTTCTACTACTTCCAGGCCATAACCCAATAAGCCGGCCCTTTTCTTGGGGTTATTGCTCATGAGGCGCAGTTTGGTCACATTCAAAGCCCGCAATATCTGGGCGCCAATACCATAATCACGTTTATCCATCGGGAAGCCCAGGTGCAGGTTGGCTTCTACAGTATCATAACCATTTTCCTGAAGTTTATAGGCTTTCAGTTTATTCACGAGTCCAATACCCCGGCCTTCCTGGTTCATGTATACAATGACACCCTTGCCTTCTTTTTCTACCATCTCCATGGCGGCATGTAACTGGTCGCCACAATCGCAGCGCATAGAACCCAGGATATCGCCGGTAAAGCAGGAAGAGTGCACCCTTACCAGCACCGGCTCATCTTGTTTCCACTCGCCTTTAATAAGCGCCAGGTGCTCCATACCGGAACTCTTTTCCCGGAAGGCAATGAGTTTGAAATGCCCAAACTGAGTAGGCATATCAACCCGTACAATTTCTTCAATGAGGCTATCGCGTTTCAGGCGGTACTCAATCAGGTCCTTTATAGAAATGAGTTTCAGGTCAAACTTTTTGGCTATTTCTTCCAATTGGGGGAGGCGGGCCATAGAACCGTCTTCATTCATGATCTCTACCAGTACGCCAGCGGGTTCCAAACCGGCCAGTTGGGCCAAATCGACCGTAGCTTCCGTATGTCCGGCACGGCGTAATACCCCACCGTCTTTAGCACGTAAAGGGAATATATGCCCGGGGCGGCCCAGGTCTTCCGGTTTGGTAGCCGGGTTGATCAGGGCCTGGATGGTTTTGGCCCGGTCATGGGCCGAAATACCGGTCGTGCAGCCATGCCCCAACAGATCGATCGATACGGTGAAAGCGGTTTCATGTAAGGCGGTATTGTTATTGACCATCAATCCCAACTGGAGTTCCTCGCAACGGCTTTCCGGCAAGGGAGCACAGATGAGGCCACGACCATGTTTACTCATGAAATTAATGACCTCGGGTGTTACATTCCGGGCCGCAGCGATGAAATCACCCTCATTTTCACGGTCTTCATCATCCACCACAATGACCATTTTCCCTTTTTTGATGTCTTCGATCGCACTTTCTATAGTATCGAGCATGGAGCAAAATTTGACGCAAAGTTACTAATTAAGGTACAAGTTGCAAGGCCGGGGCTTCTACCCTTTTTCTCTAAGTAATTGATTCCTAGTAATTATCCCACTATACCAGGCCATTGCCTTGACAGTGAGAACAGGCTTTCACCCCTCCTATCCGGTAATACAGCGCCTGTAAAAGGCAATTAATAGTTGTATACCAATAGTATAACGCCGTAAATGAATAAAAGGTTGCTAACGATCCGGGAGCCGGAGAATATTATCGCTGTGTAAAGAAGCAGCATTTGGACAACTGTATTTGCCCTGTATAGTAGTTCCGTAAAATGGTAAATGGAGCAGGAATATCAGGGTTTTTGGGTAGTTTATAGGTGGGATTTGCTGTGCATAACCTGTGTACCCAATTTTAACTTTTCCTTTTATTTTCTATTACATTTGCCGCATCGACCGAAATTAACCTGGATCCCTTAGAAACTCTCCACCGATTCTTGTTTTTCATGAAACGCAAAAATGTTCCATTTTACCCAGAAACATTGGCATACACTGGCCTGCAGCTGGAATTAATCATTTGATAATAGTGCTTGAATAGGCCACGGTCCAGATCATTGTTTCTTTGCGCCCTGAAAATATAAACATGCATATATGAGAAGATCCACACAGATCATTTTGTGTTTTTTGCTGGCTATTGTCAGCTGTACAACCGTGGTGGCGCAGGTCACCACCAGTAGCATGACCGGCGTTATCAAAACCGATAAGGGTGATGCGTTGGTAGGAGCTACTGTGACCCTTAAACATGAACCTACAGGATCCGTATTTACCGTTATTACCAGAACAGGTGGCCGGTTCGATGTAGCGAATATCCCTCCCGGTGGCCCTTATTCCGTAAAAGTATCTTATGTAGGATTTGGTGATTTTACCAGGTCGGATATCAATATCCCCCTGGGTGAAAAGTTTGACCTGCAAGCCACACTGGCCGGCGCGGGTGTAGAACTGCAGGCTGTAACCATCAGCGCAGGTCGCAGAAGCGTTACCGTTAAAACCGGTGCTTCTACCAACATCAGCAACAGGTTGGTACAAAACCTGCCCAACGTTGCCCGTAACCTGACCAACCTTACACGTCTAACCCCACAGGCTAATGGCAACAGCTTTGCCGGTATGAATAACCGTTATAACAATATTACGATTGACGGTTCTTTGTTCAACAACAACTTTGGCCGTAGCGGCGATGGTATGGTGCCCGGTGGCGCTACTTCTGCCATCTCTATTGATGCGGTAGATCAGATCCAGGTTAATATTGCTCCCTATGATGTACGCCAGTCGGGCTTTATCGGTGGTGGTATCAATGCCGTTACCCGCCGGGGAACCAACAACTGGTATGGAACAGCGTATGGTTATTACCGCGACCAGAGCTTCAATGGCAAGAAAGTAAAAGGCCAAACAGTACCTAATGCCGACCGTTCCACCAAGATCTTTGGTGGTAGCATTGGCGGTCCGATCATTAAAGACAAACTGTTTTTCTTTGTGAACTATGAGCAGGAAAACAGAACCCAGCCCGGACAAACCTTTGTAGCCAAGAAAGATGCGGGTGATACTGGTCCCAATGTAACTGGTGTATTGGCCAGTGACCTGGACAAATTAAAGACCTACCTGATGTCTACTTATAAATATGATCCAGGCATTTACCAGGGTTATGATTTTAAGACGGACAATAAGAAATTCCTGGGCCGTATAGACTGGAACATCACTTCCAAACACCGTTTAACACTCCGTTATACGCAATCAGAAACCAATGATGATGACCAGATCAATTCAACCAGTGGTCCCATCAACCGTATCAACAGCAATAGCCGTCGCGGTGGCCGCGGTACGGGTGGTTTGAACTTCTCCGGTTCCAACTTCAAGAATAACGTAATTGTAAAATCAGGTGTATTGGAATTGAATTCTAATTTTAGTTCCAAAATAACCAACCAGTTGATCGGTTCTTATACGGACAACCAATTGAAGCGCATTCCCAACAGCACAGCTGCTTTTGTTGATATCATGCGTGATGCTGATAACGTACTTACCTCCTTTGGTACTGATCTTTTCTCTTATCAAAACAGCATCAGCGATAAGGCCCTGAATATAGCCGATAACGTGACCATTAACCTGGGTCAGCATACTGTAACTGCTGGTGTGAGCTATGAGAACCTCCAGTTTGGTAACTCCTTCACAAGTGGAGCGGGCCCTGCTTACTACAGGTATGGTTCCTTGCAGGACTTCCTTGACAATAAAGCGCCTACTCAGTTTACAGTGGCTTATGATCCCAATAACCGCCTTGGCATCAAAATACCTGAAGCAAAATTTACCCAGGTAGGTATCTATGCGCAGGATGTATGGACTCCTTCCGCCAAGTTTAAGCTGACGTATGGCTTGCGGGTTGATCTGCCTTTCTATCCTTATAAGCCTGCCAAGAATCCTGCACTCGAAGCCATTACCTTCAAAGATCCCGATGGCAATGACGAGCGTTTTGACGTGAGCAAATGGCCTAAACAAAAGCCCTTGTTCTCTCCCCGTGTAGGTTTTACTTATGACCCAGAAGGAGATAAATCCATCATCGTACGTGGTGGTACAGGCTTGTTCACTGGTCGTATTCCGTTCATCTGGCTGGTAAACCAGGTAGGTGACAATGGCGTGATCCGGGCTGCATTTATCGCCAGCAATGCTGCAGGCTCCAATCCGAAACTCGCCGACATCCGTTACAATCCTGACCGTAATACCTATATCCCAGCCCAGGCCGATATCCCTCCTGTAGGTACGACCATCCCTTCCGGACGTCCTTCTTACAGTGCGGTTGACAAAGACTTTAAAATGCCGCAGGTATGGAGAAGTAACCTGGCTGTTGACAAACGTTTTGCCGGTAACTATGTCTTCACTTTAGAAGCCATTTATACCAAACAGGTAAACAATGCCTTCTTCCGCAATGCCAACCTGGGAGCACAAAATGGTAACCTCGCGGGTGCAGACAACAGGCCTTATTACAATACCCGCCTGAATGACAACATTAACCAGATGATCGTGTTGGATAATACCAGCAAAGGGTATAGCTTCTCACTGACAGGCCAGTTACAAAAGACCTTCTCCAATAACTGGGAAGCTGGTATAGCGTATACCTGGACTTTGGCTGAAGAAGTAGCCATCGGTAGCTCTGACCAAAGCGCCAGCGGTTTCAACACCAATAACATCATTTACAATCCAAACAGGCCCGACCAAGGCCCATCCAACTATGCCATTCCTCACCGCATTGTAGCCAATATGTCTAAGCGCTTCAATTACGCTCACGGTATGCTGGCTACTACCATTGGTATGTTCTACAGTGCGCAACCGCAGGAAAGGTATACCTACCGTTATGGTACTGATATCAATAACGATGGTCAGTCCAACGATATGTTGTATATTCCTAAAGATGCTTCTGAGATCAAATTCCAGGAGGGATACAAACCAAGTGCCACTGGTACCAGGGTTTATACAGCCAAGGAACAAAGCGATGCTTTCTTTGCCTTTATCAATAGCGATAAATACCTGCGTAAGCACAAAGGTCAGTACATTGAAAAATATGGCGCCCTGCTGCCCTGGTCACATACCCTTGATGTTAGGGTATTACAGGATTTCAATTTCACTGCCGGTGGAAGGAAACATACCATCCAGTTCAGTGTTGACCTGCTCAATGCACTTAACCTGATCAACTCACAGTGGGGTTACCGCTACCAGTATACCCTGGGTACCTTCCAGGATATGGGTATCCTTGGTAAGCCATCTAGCTTCACTAAAGACAATCCTGTATTTACACTGGATGCTGACAATCTGCCTAAGTCTGGCTACCAGCCCAACTATACTACCACCAGCACATGGGGTATTCAGTTAGGCCTGCGTTATATCTTTAATCAATAAAGATTGATCATAAAAAAGAGCGGTCGCCTTCATGATGAAGGTGACCGCTCTTTTTTTGTAGCTGCCTGATGCAGCCAGGCAACAGGTAACCATTCAATACGACTTAGCGTTTATTGGTCTGAGAGGAATAGGTACTTTCAAATATTTTATTGGCATTGGCTGCTTCAAACCCTTCGCGCCGGTGCTGCCTGGTAACATGTACCGGGTCGAGGTCACGAAAATCCGGCAATACCCTGCGTTCGGCAAATTCTACATAAGAACCGGCAATGCGTTGCTTTTCGCCGTTTGCAAATGTCGCTTCCATCATACCCGCTACTGTGGAACTTTGCAGCAACAACCCATCGGGACTCATCTTAAACTTACCACCGGCATCATTAAGTACCAGGCCATGCTTTTCCAGGAACTGGTTGAACTGCTCAATGGTATGGTAGCCGGGCTTCAGGTTATGGACACTGATGGTGAAATGGTTGAGGTAATAACGATTGTAAATGGCCCAGGAGGCGTATTCGCTTTCTTTTGCCAGGGACATGAAGTCACTATAAGCAGGGATGCGCCAGAGACCGCTGTGCAGGAAGGCATCAACAACGGCTGGGTTATCGAGGTCCAACTGCAATACCGGGTCACTCACCACTTCATCCGTATAGCTGTGTATGATCTGTTGTGTGGCCGGAGAAAGGTCTTTCACCCGCAGCTCACTGATAAAAATACGCGGCTGGGAAGGTTCAGGAGGCGCATACCAATAAGCATCGAGCTTCTTTTCGGAGAAATAATAATAGTCTCTCCTGGTATACCCATGATGGAGGAATATTTTTTCCAGCGACTGGATACCCAGGTGGGGCACACCCATTGTTCTGAAAGCAATATGGTCATTCTCAATTTCGGCTCCTGATTGTATCAGGCCTTCTGCTACCATGGCCGAGATCACTTTATCTACATCCGGCACCCGCTCTTTATAGCGACGCATCAAACCATCCAGTATCAATTGCAAATTATTCATGGCTATACCTGTATTTAATATTAAAGATTGGATAATACCTCATCGAGCTGCTGCACCATATCGGCTGCATTCTCTTTGCTGAATACAAGCGGTGGTTTTATTTTCAGCACATTGTATAATGGGCCGTCGGTGCTCAGCAGGAACCCTCTTTCTTTCATCTTTTCTACTACCTTGTTGATCTCAGCTACTGCCGGTTCCTTGGTAATCCTGTCCTTCACCATTTCGGCGCCTACAAAGAGGCCATGTCCCCGCACATCGCTGATGATGGCATGTTTACTCATCAGCCCACGCAGTTGCTCCATCAAATAATTGCCGGTTTCCAGGGCATGCTGCTGCATTCCTTCTGATTGGATCACCTCCAGCACAGCTTTGCCGGTAGCCATGGAAACAGGATTACCGCCAAACGTGTTAAAGTATTCCATGCCATTGTTGAAAGCATCGGCAATCTCTTCCGTCACCACTACTGCCGCCAGGGGATGGCCATTACCTATGGGTTTGCCCAGCACCACGATATCGGGCTCCACACCCTGCAATTCAAATCCCCAGAACTTCTCTCCTACCCTGCCAAATCCTACCTGTACTTCATCGGCAATACAAAGGCCGCCATCGGCACGGATATGGGTGTATACTGCCTGGAGATAATGATCGGGTAAGGGAATCTGACCACCCACGCCTAATAATGTTTCACAAATGAAAGCAGCTACCTTGCCAGGATGCTTAGCCAATAGGGCCGCTACATCTGCTGCATACTTTTCACCCGCAGCCGGATCATCATAGCCAAATGGTCCACGATACAGATCGGGTGAAACGGCTTTGTGGATATACGGCATTTGTCCAAAACCGCCCTTGCCATCAAACTTATAAGGGCTCATTTCAATGGCCACGGTAGAAGTACCATGATAGGCATGGTCCAGTACCATCACGTCTTTTCTTTTGGTATAATGACGGGCCATGCGAATGGCCAGGTCATTGGCCTCACTACCTGAATTGGTAAAATAACATACGGACAATTTAGCAGGTAAAGTACGGTGTAGGGCTTTGGCAAAATCTACCAGGTGATCATTGAGGTACCGGGTATTGGTATTGAGGGTGGCAATCTGTTTTTGCATCGCCTTTACCACCACCGGATGACAATGGCCTACATGGCTCACATTGTTCACACAGTCAACAAACGTACTTCCCTTGTCATCATACAGGTATTGCAACGCACCTTTAACGATCTTGAGTGGCTTGCTGTAACTGATGCTCAGGTTCCTTCCTATGAATGCTTTTCTTTCGCGCAACAAGGGGCTGTAATTATCCTCCTGGTGGATGAGTGAGGGCCTGCCACAGGCTTTCCGAAAAGTATCGGCGGCTTTGATGGGATTGGTCCTGATGAGTTGGTTCAGCAATACCCAGGCATGTTGTTCGGTCACAAAATGGTGACTGTTTACTGACCCCAGTGATGTTTGCCAGGCCGATTGGGTTACGCTGATACAAAGCCTGGCAGCTACCAGGTAGTAAATGAGGTCGATCTCCTGATCGGTCAGGGGAAATGCCTGGTGGTATCCTTCGATCACCCAGGCAGCGGCCTGGATGGGATTGTCGGTATTGAGCATGGCATAGGTGCAGGCAATGGCCACATTGTTCACCAGGGCCGAGTACACCATATCTCCCAGGTCGATGAGACCGCTTACTTCCCCATCCTTCACCAGGATATTGTAATCATTGGCATCATTGTGAATACAGGCATGACGCAGGGAGTTCAATACGGGTAATACCTCGGTTTCAAAGGCCAACACAAAGTAGCCAGCCAGCCGGCGTTTGGCCGGGTCGGTAATACAATGCAGCAATTGGTTGGAATTGGCTGCGGTGTTTACATCCCAGGTATAAGGACGATGCAGGGCATCATGCTGAAAATCCTGCATGGCTTCATCCGTCTTTCCCAGGAAACTACCCAACCCCTGGTAAAGGGATTTGGGTTTATCCTTCACCTGTACCCAACAATCACCTTCGAGCCAGGTAAGGATGCGGAGATAATATTGTTTGCCATCTTTGAAAACGGGTGTCAGCTCCTGGCGGTTCTTATTGCGCAGTACCTGTTGAAATTTCCAGGCTACCGGACTTACGGTCAGGTGTTCCAGTATTCGCAGCTGGGCATCCAGGAAAGAGTAGGATTTCTCTTCGCCGGTGATCTTCAGGATCAGCTTCCGGCCCGAGGCATCGGTTATTTTGTAATTGAATTCATCATATCCCGAAAGTGTTTCTACCTCCACTGCAAGCAGGTAGTTCTTTTGTACCAACTGCTTTACTTCATTAGCTGTAAATTCCATGTCTTTATTTATTTTTCAATATCATTAATACATGCGCCGCCGACCAACTGAAATTCCTTGCATTGAGTCCCTTACCGGAAAGGGGATGATAATTTTCATACAAGGGCCCTTGTGTCAATAAACCGGCTGCCTGCTCCAGCAATTTCTTCTCCAGGTCATTGGCCAATTGATGGTAACCATATTTGCGCAACCCCGCTGTACCGAATGCAAACTGATCGAGCCAAACCGGGCCCCGCCAGTATCCCTTCATGGGATCGAAAGCAGGATGATCGGCTGCAAGGGTTGGCAATGGTATTTTGGTATTGAACTTGGCCGGGTTCTCCATCTTTCTTTTTATACCTGCCGCCTGCTGTGGTGTAGCAATGCCTGCCCACAAGGGGATCCAGCCTTCGGGTCCATCAATCCTGATCGGTTCCTTAGCCCCTGCCAGCCGGTCATAAAAATAACCAGCTGTTGGATCATAAAACTGGTTGACTATTTTGGGCAACAAACTGTCCGCTTCCTTCCTGAAGGCAGTTGTTTTGTTGCCTGCAATGACCGATAGCTTGTGTAAATACAATTTCTCGGCGTAAAGATACGCGTTGAGGTCTACGCTTTCCTGGTTAAGTGACCAGGCGCCTTCCCCATTCTTCAACATAACAGCACTGTCAAACCGCACCGCATTGTCCATACCGCTTTCCCAGGCAGCCGCAATACGGGTACCATCGGTAGAACCGTATTCACACAAGCCATTGCGGTCATGGTCACGATACTGGTACCACCATTGATGGTATCGGATCAGCTGGGGCAACATTTCCTGCACAAAGGCCTTATCATTGGTATACCGGTATACCTCCCACACGGCCCAGGCAGCCAGGGGCGGTTTGGTATCCCGCCAGTTGTTTTCTCTTTTATCGGCATAGATACAATCGGCTACCATACCCTGCCCGTCCTGGTAATCGAACATGGAGCGGATATTGTCCTTGGCCAGCTGCGGGAAAAAGCTGGCAAGGCCTGCTGCCTGTTTCCAGCTATCCCAACTCCACACACCATAAAAGCCCTGGTAATTGACAGAAGGGAAAACCCCATCGTGCAAAATATCTTTGTTCTTACTGCGCCAATTGGTAATAAGGGTAACCATGCATTTCACGGCCAGTCTTTTTTCGGCAGTGCTTAAATGATTGGAAGGTCCAAAGTAACGGGAGAGGTAATTATTCCAACGACTTGTATTCTGCTGAAAGGCTGTTTTAAAATCATAAGTACGGGTTTGCTGTACCATGTCGGGGTAATAAGCCTGCACCTGGGTTTGTTCATAACTACCACCCGGTTTGATAGCAACGGGCCATTGTGCTGTATACTGCAGGCTATCGGTTTCCAGGCTGGTTCCTGTGGGGAAGACGATCCTAAATTGCTGCACCTGCAGGGTATTGTTATGGCCACTAATACCAGTAGCCTGGCCACTGTACTGTACCAATAGTTTTCTGTTGCGGTTGGTTTTATTGAGCACCCTGGTATGCAGCAGGGCTTCCCTGTTGGATACAAAGATCAACTGTTGCAATATCGTAAGGCCGGCAATGTCCAATTGCTGTTCCAGTAAACCGGGATAATAATTAATACGGGTGCTGGCATTGGCCAGTGAAATGGCTTCACCGTTTTCGGTAAGCGATAGCCTGGAGAAAGCTTTGCTTAACCAGGTGCCCTGCATATCCATGAGCAAGGGGCCTATGAAGGCGCCATTGTCTTCTTTATTGGCTGGTAAGGCATAAGCATGCCAGGCTCCCATATCACTAAACACATTGTGTTCAATACTTTTTCCCGCAGGCGGCGCCGTGCGCAGGTCCAATACATTGGGATAGTGGGTACGTTGTGCCAGCGATACCTGCGCGATAAAAAGCAGGCCTATCCATATTTTCATTTGCTTCATTTTAGGGTAGGACGGAGGGTAAAGGAATATTGGTAATCCTGGTAGGGAAGCCAGTATTCGGCATGTGGGGTGGCGCCCCAGCTATTATCGCCTCCGATACCCATTTGTTTATAATCAATATTCCACCATACTTTATCTTCATTGGTCATGCTGCCACCGTGGTTGTTTTCCGGTGCATGGCGGTCGAACTCCAGGCGATCCATATTGAAATGCAATACCCCGGTGCTGATCAGGGGATTGCCCTGCGCCATGAGCCCTATACCCTTGCCATTGACCAGTTTCATCCAACGCACCTCTGTTCTATAGCCACTTTCCTGCGCGCGGGGATAAGGATGGAATAGCTGACTGGCATTCATACTGTACACATCAACAGCCGCCGCCGTATTTCTGTCGGCATAATTATCAAAAGGACCACGGCCCAACCAACTCACCTGGTCGAATGCACCCTGCAACAACAGGCGCATACCAAAACGTGGTAATTCAGGCATCCGTTCCTTCCCGGTTATCATAGCAACGGCCACCTGGATCTCGCCACCTGCCGCTATGGTATAGGTGGCTTTGTATACCGCTTTTACAGCAGGCAGGTAATGCCAGGTACGGATGATTATATGCTGGCCATCTGTTTTAGTCACCTGCATGGAATCGAACCTTACTGTTTGCAATACATCTTTCCAAACGGCACAACGTATTTGTTGGCTATTGCCAATATCATTATCCGTAGCTGCCCGCCAAAAATGGGGCTCCAGCGCTGAGGCCATGATGGATTGCTGCTGCCAGGTATATGATTGTAGCCAACCGGTGGTACGGTTAAACTGCACTTCAAAATCACCATCGGTTATGGAGAGTTGATCGCCCTTGTCCTGGTAGCTTACTATTTTATTGCTTTCCTTTGATGGAAGCGCCGGTTGGTACACAGGCAGTCTGAACTGTTCCCAGGCTACCAACTCCCCCGCGGGCAATACGGGGCCGGCATACCGGGTATTGGCTGCTACGGTAAGAAAGTATTCTACACCGGGTTGGGGCGCTAAAACAGGGAGCGGTAAAGAGATGGTCTTTTCATCATGTGGGGCCAGTGATCCTGCTTCCAGTACACCACCCGCCACCTTTATACCATTGGCTTTAATGAACCAGGAGAAAGTAAATTGGTCCAGGTTCGTAAAATCAAGCCGGTTGATCAACCGGATACTATTGGCCGACAAAGCTACAGGTTCAAAACCTACCGGCTGTATTACTTTCTTAAACTCAAATGCCTGTGGATGAGGTGTACGATCGGCAGCAAACAAACCATCGGCACAATAACTGGTGTCGCTGGTAGCACCCACATTGCCCATGTCCCGGCCATAGGCCCAGATAGCATTTCCAGCCTTGTCTTTCTTCTTAAACGTCTGGTCCGAAAAGTCCCAGATAAAACCGCCTTGTAGCTGCGGATACTTATAGATTAGGTCCCAATAGGCTTTCAGGTTACCACCACCATTGCCCATCATGTGCGCATATTCGCATTGAATGAAGGGCCGGTTGCGCCATTCCTTCACGTATTCCAGCATAACGTTGGGCGATTTATACATGGGGCACACGATATCGGTAAATTCATTGCGGCCAGCACCTTCATACTGTACCGGGCGGCTATCATCTTTTGATTTGAGGTACTGGTAGGTGGCTATGAAATTCTCACCAAAGGCGCTTTCATTGCCCAGGCTCCAGGTAATAATGGAACAATGGTTTTTATTGGATTCAAACATCCGTTGTGTGCGGTGCAAATAAGCCTGCTTCCACAATGGTTTATCGGATAATGTTTTGTCGGCATGAAAAGCCATGCCATCACATTCTATGTTCGCTTCATCCACTACATAGATACCATATTCATCACAAAGGCGGTACCATTCCGGGCTATTGGGATAATGGCTTGTACGCACGGCATTGATATAGTATTGTTTCATGAGTTGAAGGTCTTCCTTCATGCTTTCTACCGTGATCACCTTGCCCGTATACATATTGTGTTCATGGCGGTTCACCCCTTTGATCTTTACCGCTACGCCATTTACCAGCAACAAGCCATTCCTGATCTCTACCGTACGGAAACCGGTTTTGTGGGCGATACATTCCACCAGTTTACCCTTTTTGTCGTACTGTGTAATAAGCAATGTATAAAGATGGGGGCTTTCTGCATTCCAGTTTTTTACAGTGCTCAATAAGCCTTCAAAATGGTATTTGGCGGCGCCAGTCAAGGCTCCTTGTTGTTGTAGAACCGTTTGGCCTTTATCGTCCAGCAGTTTGATCTGCAGGCGGCCGCCGGATGCAGCTTTATTCAGTTGCACATCGAGGTTAAAGAGGCCCTTGGTATAGGTACTGTCCAGCGTGGCTTTTACAAAAAAGTCCTGCACAGCTATCGGTGACCTGGCTATGAGTTGTACACTTCGTTCAATGCCGCTGAGCTTCCACATATCCTGCCCTTCCAGGTAGGTGGCATCACTAAAGCGAAATACCTGCACAGACACGTTGTTCTCTCCTTTTCGCAAATAAGCAGTGATGTCAAACTCGGCAGCCGTTTTACTATCCTTACTGAAGCCAACGTATTGGCCATTGATCCAGCAATAAAAAAAGGAGTTGACTGCACCGAAACGCAGGAATACCTGTTTACCAGTCCATGATGGGGATATAGTAAAATTGCGGCGGTAAGAGCCGACAGGATTATCGTTTTGAGGCGGGTAAGGCGGATTGACGGGAATGGGATATTCTACATCCGTAAAAATGTATTTATCAAAACCAGCTGTTTGCCAGTGCGCTGGTACAGTAATGTCACTCCAGTTGCGCACATCGTATTTATCCAGGTAAAAACTGTCGGGCCGGAGAGCTGGCGAAGGGGCCAGCTTAAATTTCCAAACCCCATCCAATGAGTTCACAAGCGGAGAGGGTAAAGCGGCCAGGGCGGCCGCTTCAGATATGGACGGTATAAATGAGGCATGCGGTGTGATGGCATTTTCGGTCTGAACGGCCGGGTTCTCCCAGGGATTGGTTACCTGTTGGGCCCTGGCAGTAAAAGCATTCATTCCTAATAACAAACCAATACTCAATCCAGTGCTGTACTTCATTAATTCCGGGTTAATCAGGAGGAAAAATATCGCACCGGCACATTGCTATGCCGGTGCGAGGGGTTAATACAGATTATTCTGTTCCAATAATGGGTTTACATTGATCTCTTTCAAAGGGATGGGAAAACGGATGTGCTTATCTTCTACATAATTATTGGCCGATGGTTTTCCATGGTTCACCAGTAGTGGCTTCACCAATTGCTTAGCTGTAGTACCACGCCCCCAACGTACCAGGTCGAACCAACGGATGCCCCACTCCATGGCCAGCTCTACCGGCCTTTCATGGTTGCGGATCTGTTCACGCAATTGATCTTTTGTGAGACTACCCACTGTGAGCAGTTTGGCGTGGCTGCGGTTACGCACTTCATTTACAAAACCGGTAGCCTCTGTTGTTTTACCATTTTCATTCGCCGCTTCGGCCAGCATCAACAACACATCAGCATACCGGATCACAGAAATATTGGTACCTACATACGCACCACCGCGGTCATTGGGGTAGGCATACTTATTGAAATATACAGGACGCGACAAACTACCAGCTACATCACTATAAGGAACCAATTTGGCGGGGATATTCAGGTCCCACATTTTAGAGGCAGGATCATTGAAGAAGATAGTACCATATACACGGTCACTGTAAGCGCCACCATCCGTTTTGTCACTCTTTAACCGGGTTACCAGCCAGTCCGAAGGATAATAGATCTCCCATCCATCCAGTGCATAAGGCCGCACCTCAAAATTGAAAGGATGCCTTTCATCCGAAATAGCTCTGTCGCCACTGAACTGAATCTCAAAGATCGACTCTGGTCCATTTTCTTTGGTACCATTGAAATTATCAATATAATTAGCGTTCAAAGCATACTTACCATAGATCTCCCTGAACTTGGCTTCAGCTTCAGTCCACATTTCCCGGAACAGGTAGGTTTTGGCCAGCAGTGCCTTGGCAGCATTTTTGGTTGCCCGGCCTTTATACGTATCAGCATAAGAAACAGGTAAGGCCAGTTCAGCTTCTTTCAGGTCTTTCTCGATCTGAGCCCACACATCCGCTGCAGGCGCCTGTGGCACCTGCAATTTGTTCAGGTCTTTTTCAAACTTCAGTACCAATGGCACATGCTCAAAACCATTCACCAAAACAAAATAGTTATAGGCCCTTAGAAATTTTGCTTCGGCAACGATCTCATTGCGCTCTTGTTCGGTCATCACCGTAATACCTGGTACTTTTTCAATGACCTGGTTGGCGCGGCCAATGCCGGCATAGCAGGTAGCCCAAAGATTCCAGGGGCCACTTTCATCGGCATTGTTTACAAAAGCAGCCAGGTTTTTACCATACGGCTCATTCTTGTTGTTATCAACATCATCACCTTTATATGCAAGTGTAATATATACTTCTTCAAAGAAGGTCCATTTAGAACCATCATGCCCCTGTAAGGCAGCATAGGTAGCAGTGATACCTTGTAAGGCATGTTGACGGGTGGTCCAGAACGTAGTTTCTGTAAGACTTTGCTTATCGTCCAGTTCCAGGTACTTATCAGAGCAGCCGGTGAAGATGGTGGCAGCTGATAAGATAATGGCAGCTATTTTTAATTTCATGATTGTCAGTTTAAAAATTTCAGATTAGAATCCAACGTTTACACCAAATACAAACGAGCGGCTCAGGGGGTAGTAACCACGGTCAATACCACGGCTGAAGATGCCGGTATTGGAAAGATCCGGATCAAACCCTGAGTAACTGGTAAAGGTGAGCAGGTTATAAGCGCCTGCATAGATGCGTAAGCGATCTACATGCATCTTTTCCGTCAACGACTGTGGCAGGGTATAACCTACCTGCAGGTTGCGCAAACGAACAAAAGAAGCATCTTCCAGGAAATAATCTGATACCCGCAGGTTTTCATTCTCATCCGCATTGGACAGGCGATATACAGAAGCATCGGGATTAGAAGGGGTCCACGCATTCAGCAGGTCGGCCGAACGGTAAAAGCGGTACAGGAACATCTTAGCTCCATTGTACATCTTCTGTCCTTGCTTGCCATTAAAGAATACCATCAGGTCGAAGTTCTTATAGCTGGCATTGAAGGTGAGACCAAAGTCGAGGTTGGGCAGTCCATTACCCATCAGCAGTTTGTCGTTATCGTCCAGTGCACCATCGCCATTTGTATCCTGGAAACGGAGGTCACCGGGTTTTGCATTGGGTTGTAACTTTTCACCTGCTTTGTTTACATGGGCATCTACTTCGGCTTGTGATTTGAAGATACCGGCAGTTTGATACAGGTAGAAGGACGCCAGGGATTCTCCTTTTTTGGTAAGGGTAGTACCACGGTTATTAAAATCAACAAAACCATCAGCGATCACCCCTTCATCATAACCCAGGCGGATGATCTTATTACGGCTATGCGATACATTGGCCGTGAGGTCCCAGTTGAACCCCTTGGTGGTGGGTGGGCGGTAAGTAACTGTCATCTCCCATCCTTTGTTTTCCATATCGGCAATATTGGTCAGCGGCAAAGCTGTGATACCGGAAGAAGAAGGAATGGGTGTTTCGGCCAACATATCTGATGTACGGGAGCTGAAGTAATCGAAGCTACCGGTAATGGTGCTCTTCAGCAGGCCAAAGTTTACACCGGCATTCAATGTAGCTGTTTGTTCCCATTTGATATTGTTGTTGGCCAGCGTAGCGGCAATAGCACCTACATATACCTGCTGGCTAAGGGCTGTACCAAAAGGATAATTGAGGTAGGGATTGGAACCAGCCAGGAATATCTTGGCCAGGTATTGGAAATTGCTCACATTCTGATTACCTACAATACCGTAGCTAATGCGGGGTTTCAGTTCAGAGACCCAGGGAACATTAAAGAAACGTTCCTTGTGCAGGTTCCAGCCTGCAGAGAAAGAATAGAAAGTACCATAGCGGTTTACAGAACCGAATTTGGAAGAGCCATCGCGACGGATACTTCCCTGCAGGAAATATTTATCGTCATAATTATAGCTCACCCGGCCAAAGTAAGATTGCAGGGTGCTGGAATAGTTCCAGCCACCGGCGCGGATGAAATCGCCTGTACCATCTACAATGAGGCCCGACAGGGATTCTATCAGCGGACTGCTGAGGTGGTTACCCGAGCCGGAAGTACCCTGGCTCACTGATTTCTCGCGGGAAAAACCATACATGGCTTTGATACGGTGGTTGCCTATTTCCTTTTCATAATTGAGCAGGTGGGTCAATACGGTAAATTCATTCCTGCCGCGGCTTTCGGAGCGGCTGGGGTTTTCTACCAGGGCCTGCGCGCCAAAATCATATGGAGCGCTTTGGTTAAAATCGAAGGTGTTTACAATATTGCGGCCCAGTGTAAAATTGTAAGACAGTCCTTTCCACAGGCGCAGATCGGCCGAAATATTGAATTGCAGGTGATCATCTATTGTACTGCCATTGTTGAGCATTCTCTCCCCCACCGGATTGCCTGAACCCAATTCAGTTTCGGGTTTTGCATATCCATTGACCGTAGTAGCATCATAGATACGTTTATGAGGCAGGGTATTGTATACATTCATGATGGGTGAAAAACCTGCATTGCCATCGCCATTCACATCGCCAAAATTCTTGTTGTTGAAACGGGTATAGGCAAAAATGGGGCTGATCTTAAGACGGCCACTGAGCAGTTTAATGTCCGTATTCAAACGGATATTATCGCGCTTGGAACCTGAATTAATGATGGACCCGGAATGTTCCCAATGGCCAAGGGATAAACGGTAAGAAAGCTTCTCGGTAGCGCCCGACATGTCTACATCATACTTTTGCTCCACCCCTTGTTTGGTAAAAGCATCCAGCCAGTTGGAATTGGCATACTTGCTGTCGTCTTGTACATAGATGGGAGGTGTTTCGCCGTCATTGGTATAAGCTTCGCGCACCACCTTGTTCATGGGCACTTTTTCCAGCAGGTCGATATTGTTGTTGAGCTTGTGGAGTGATACGTAGGAATTGAAGTTGATGCGGGGCTCACCCGACTTTCCTTTTTTAGTGGTGATGATGATCACACCACCTGCAGCCCTGGCGCCATAGATGGTGGCCGCTGAGGCGTCTTTCAGGATGCTGATGGATTCAATATCGTTGGGGTTGATATCGTAGGCATAGCCCAATGGAATACCATCCACTACATACAGGGGATTGTCATTATTGATGCTGTTAAGACCGCGTACCAGCACTACCGGATTGGCAGCGGGGTTGCCCGTACCGGCACTTACAATCACACCGGCGGCCTGTCCCTGCAGCATGTTTCCGATATTGCCGGTTGGCTGCTTAGCCAGGTTTTTGGTGTTAACGGAGGAAATGGCCGCCGTCAGGTCGCCCTTTTTCTGGTTGCCATATCCAATCACTACTACCTCATCGAGGCCCTTTCTATCTTCTTCCAATACGATCACCAGTTCCTGGTCGCTCGTGAGTTTGATCTCCTTTTTCAGGAATCCCGTTGCCGAAATAACCAGGGTGGCATTGGCCGGCACGGTGAGGGTAAAACTGCCCGATTCGTTGCCGGAGGTTCCCATGGTGCTGTTTTTTACCATGATGCTGGCGCCGGAAATGGGCTGCCCGGTGGGGCTGCTGATTTTACCCTTGAGGGTCCAGTTGGCGGGGGCTACCTGGGCATTGGCAGCAATCCCGCATAAAAAAAGGAACAACAACATCCCGTTCCCTCTCAATAATTTCCACATACGTGTTTTGGTTTTAAGTTTTTTAATATGGCTTTGCATGTACAGGTACTCCGGGCAGGGGTATGGCATTCAACCGCGTAACCAGCAGTCCCGTTACAGGGCAAGTAAAGTAGTCAGTAAAAATGGGGGTAAGTGTTTCCGAAGCCTCTATTCAGGCTTTCCAGGCACCTCTACAGCACCTCTACATGGAAGCTAACCAATTGAAAAAGAAGGGATCAGAAATTAGAGAGAAAGTCCGAGAGGCTTTCCTTATGGTCCAGGTTGAAGGCTTTACGCAGCCGGTAACGGGCCATTTCGACCGATTTGACGGAGATATTATTGAGGGAGGCAATGTCTTTAATCGACAGGTTGAGCCTGATCTGGGCGCACAGACGCCGTTCATTTTCTGTCAATCCGGGATATTTCTGAAGCAGGTTGAAGAAGAAGTCTTTGTGGATCTCGTTTACCGACAGGTTGAAATCCTGTGCGTCTTTGTTAATGTCCAGGTCGTGTTGGAATTTATGCACCATCCGGTTAAACCGGGTAATGTTTTCCTTTTTAGCATCGTTCTGGATATCGAGGTTCATCAGCTCGTCGATAAACTGGCGGATCATTTCATTGCGCTGGGAAATGTAAAGGGCGTAATTTTTAAGGTCATTGTCCCTGAACTCCAGCTTATTATTCAGGGCCTGCTTTTCCAGGAGCGCACCGTCCAGCTCTTTTTTGATCAGTTCGCGCTTTACCGCTTCCAGTTCTTTATCCTTTCGCTGTTTCTGTTTCAGTTTACTATAAAGGAGTAACCCGATAATTAACAGAAGCACCACTCCAGCCGCCAGCGCATTGCGCTGGAAGGCACGCAGTTCTTTCTGTGCCACCAGGGTAATCAGTTTAGTTTCATTCTCTTTGGCTTCCCTTTTCAGTTTAAGCGCCGAAATGGCCTCACTTTTACTTTTGGACAGGATCTCGTTACGCACTTTTGTATACTCCTGCAGCTCGGTAAAGGCTTTTTGATAGGCGCCCAATTCCTGGTACAGCAATACGGAATTGGTGAGGTTGTCCAATAGTTTCTCCTTCTTCGTATTGGAATTGGACTGATCGATCAGTTGCCTTGCCTCGCGGAGCAGGGCTTCGGCCTGGGAATAATTTTTGAGTTTGATATGCGAATACGCCATCTGGTTCAGCACCTCGGCGTGAGACAGTTCATCTACCCGGCTTAGAATAGAAAGGGCCTGGTTAAGATCGGCAAGCGCCTGTTGGTATTGGCCAAACTCATTGTAACAAATCCCCCGGTTACTAAGGGCCGTGGCCCGCATACCTTCCAGGTGAAATTGTTGGGCAATGGCCAGGGTACTATCAAAGTACCGGCGGGCTGTTTCAAACTCATCTTTCAGCAGGTATACCAAACCCAGCGCATTGGTAGAAACTGCCAGTCTGCGCGGATCTCCTCCTTTCTTATAGATGTCATAAGCCTGCTGGTGATACTGCAGGGAGAAATGCGTGTTCTCCGTATCATAAAATATCCAACCCAGGCTGGTATAACAACGGGCAATAGCACTGTCATTTTGCGAAGCCAGGCAAATATCCAGGGCCGTATAGGCATAGTTGAGCGCCTGGTCGTATTGATCATTATATAGATAACCTTCCGAAAGGTTCAGCAGGGAGGCAGCTTGCTGCGCTGTATTTTCTTCTTTTAGGGAAAGCAGGTAGGCTTCATTGGCCAATACCAGGGCCAGGTTGGTAGAGTCTTTATTATAATGGGCCGCCAACAGGTTGAGGGTATTGATCCTGTTGGGAATGGTTATTTTTTTATCGGCCAGCTGCCCGTTCAGGCTATCCACATTCAACTGCGCATTGGCAGGTACGCTGAGGTACAAACAAGCAGTGAGGAGGCATAGCAATCTTATCATGGAAACCAGCAATTTTTGGATCTACAGGTTGCTTATTACTGCTCCTCCCCTTTTCCCCGCCATCCCCATTTCAGAAATACGGGTAAAGCTTTGGCCCAGGTAGTCACATCGTGCCGGCCTTTGGGTAATTGCAGGTAATACATATCCTTGCCGTCTTTATATCCCTTTTGTAACAATTCCCGCATCAGGTCGATGGTATCGTCAATGGAATCAATAACGCCATTCCGGTTACGGTCTTCCGTTTCATCGAACAGACCGCATTGGAAGAAGAATTTTTGTCCGGGATGGTGTTCACCTTCCCGCACCTGGCGATGCATCATACGGTGCTTGTCGCCATGGTAGTCTTTAGCGTCTTTGTCTTTCGAGCGCCACCAAAGGGAACCTGAAAAAACACCTACTTTGGAAAATACTTCGGGATTGGTCCAAACAATATCCATCGCACTGAGACCGCCCAGGGAAAAACCGGCAAATGCTTTTTCTTTGAAAGTAGTGATCTTGTAGTGACTATATAGGTAAGGTAAAAGTTCTTCAAACAAAAAACGCTGGTAGGCCGCTCCTTTGGTACCCCTTCCTTTAAAATCGGGGCCAATCATCATACCATATTCATTGAGGCGGTCCTCGCCGCAATGAATACCTACTACCAGCAGGGGATTTATTTGGTTGGTTTCAGTCAGGTAACTGATCATTTTATCAAAGCCCATGGCCTCCAGGTCCTGTCCATCATTCACCAGCAGCAGGCTGATCTCTTCCGGCCGGGCAATATTGGTTGGCAAGTAAAAATTCACAGTTACCGTTCGTTCCAGAAATTCAGATGGCAATGCTACGGTCTCAACCATGATGCTAGTAGTGATCTCAGTGTGCATATTGGCGGCAAAAGTAATGAAAAAAGAAGTCCGAATCCCGGAGGCCGGGATTGGTGGTCCGAGGGCTGCCCGTCCGCTCCAATTGCTGATTGCTTACTTTCGGACTCCCCTCCCGATAGCTATCGGGACGGACTTTCGGACTTCCGACTTCCGATTTGGTATTTCCCTTTCATTCTGATAAATTTGGTTACTACTCTCCGCACACTACATTCATCATAAAAAATTGAGCGCACATGAAAAAAATAGGGATTCTCTTTGGGAAGGAAAGGTCATTTCCCATGGCATTTGTAGAACGGATCAATAGTAAGGGGGTGAATGGAGTGGTAGCCGAACCGGTTCGCATCGACAAAGTGGTACAAGGTGCTGCGGATGAATATGCTGTCATCGTGGACCGCATCTCGCAGGATGTACCTTTTTACCGGGCTTTCCTTAAAAATGCAGCCATTTGCGGCACTGCCGTTATCAACAATCCCTTTTGGTGGAGTGCTGATGAAAAATTCTTCAATAATTGCCTGGCCGTTAAAACAGGTGTACCCGTTCCCAAAACGGTCATACTGCCTTCTTATGAGTTACCGACGGATACAACCGACCAGTCATTCAGCAACCTGACCTATCCATTGGATTGGGAAGGCATCTTTAATTATGTAGGGTTTCCTGCTTACATGAAACCTTTTGCCGGTGGCGGATGGAAAAATGTGTACAAACTCCATGATATGGAAGATTTCTACCGCAAGCATGGCGAAACAGGTCAATTGGTGATGTTGCTGCAGGAAGAGATCATTTTTGAGGAGTATTACCGCTGTTATTGTATTGGCGGAAAACATGTACGCATCATGGGTTATGAACCCCGCAATCCACATCACCTGCGCTATACCCATAATTTTCATCCTTCGCCCGAACGCCTGCAACAAATGGAAGAGATCGTGTTGCGCATCAACCAATACCTGGGCTATGATTTCAATACGGTAGAACTGGCTGTGCGGGACGGGATACCCTATGCTATTGATTTCTGCAACCCGGCTCCCGATGCCGACCTGCCCAGTGTAGGGGAAGACAATTTTAACTGGGTAGTGGAAACAGCTGCCAATTATGCTATAGAACGTGCATTGACCCATGAACCCAATCGTGACAACCTTACCTGGGGAGAATATATCAAACGCAGTTCGGCACATCAGCCACTCATCTAACATCAAAAAGTGCAGCATTCAGAATCGGGCGTTACCTTCAACCTTTTTTAAAATATTCAATGTCAAATACCAATTATAAGCAATTTACCCTGGGCATCGAGGAAGAATACATGGTGCTGGACCCAAATACCCGGGAACTGAAAAGCCATGAGCAACGGATCGTTACAGAAGGGCAGAAAGTGATCAAGGACAAAGTAAAGGCCGAAATGCACCAGGCAGTAGTAGAAGTAGGCACCGATATTTGTCAGAATGTGGATGAAGCCTTTCATGATGTGGCCACCCTACGCAGGACCATTGGCGGCATTGCACATGAGTTGGGTTTTAGCATGGGAGCGGCAGGCACCCACCCCTTCAGTCACTGGGAAAGCCAACTGATCACCGACCATATCCGTTACAACGAAATTGTCAATGAATTACAGGAGGCGGCACGCAGCAACCTCATTTTTGGCTTGCACGTGCATGTAGGGATGGAAAGCCGGGAAATGGCTAATCATATTGCCAATTCCACCCGCTACTTCTTACCGCATATTTATGCCCTCAGCACCAATTCACCTTTCTGGGAAGGCCGGCAAACTGGTTATAAATCCTTCCGCACCAAGGTATTCGACAAATTTCCCCGCACAGGCATACCCGAGACATTTGATTCAATCGAATCCTATGATAATTACATCAAGCTACTGGTAAAGACCAATTGTATAGACAATGCCAAGAAAATCTGGTGGGACTTGCGGGTACATCCGTTTTTCAATACCGTGGAGTTCCGTATTTGTGATGTTCCCATGACCGTATCGGAAACGATTGCCATTGCAGCTTTGTTCCAGGGGGTATGCGCCAAAATATACAAGCTGCGCAACCAGAACCTCAACTTCATCCAGTATTCAAGGGCATTGATCAATGAGAACAAATGGCGCGCCAGCCGTTATGGCATTGATGGCCGCCTGATTGACTTTGGCAAGGAAGAAGAAGTAAATGCCCGGGTACTGATCTATGAGCTGCTGGATTTCATTGATGATGTGGTAGACCCACTTGGCAGCCGCCATGCGGTGAACTATGTAGCCCGTATGATGGAAGAGGGTACAGGCGCCGACAGGCAATTAAAAGTATTTGAACAAACACAAAGTCTCACCAGCGTTGTAGATTATATTCAAAGTCAATTTCTTAGCGGACTTTAAAGGAGCACGAATGCTTGGTCATAATATATTTTTTGCACTGCGGGGCCCTTGGCCCCGCAGTGTTGTTTCAGGATCACCTACCCGCTTACCACCTACCCTTCTCCGGGTATTTGGGTAGTATGACCAGCCCCACCAATAATAACCCTCACCAATAGCCCGTACACGTAGTAATTACGCATAAGGAAAGCATTTAATCAATTCCTGCAGATCAACAAGATCCTTACTGGACCAGCACTATAGGAAATAAAAATATTAGCCTGCCGGAATGTATCCTAAAAAAACAGTAAATTGAGGGAAGTAACTCTTGAGACTCTACTATTACTGAACCAAAACTTTATTGCCTTGAGAAAATCTACTCTACGTTCTGCGGCAGCAGGCATATTTCTCTTCCTCAGCCTGATTGCCACGGCCCAAAAACAACCACGCCTTCCCGACGCACAACTTAACCACCGATGCGGCACCATGGAAATGATCAACAGGATCGTGAAGGAGGACCCCTCCATTTTAGTAAAGTGGCAGGAGGAAGGGCAGAAACAATACCAGGCTTATCTTCAACGCAAGCAAGACCAAAGCGGTCAACGCATACAAGCAGGAGAGATCGTTATTCCCGTGGTATTCCACCTGGTGGGGACTGGCACCATCCTGAACACCATACCCGACCGGGATGCCTATGAACAGCTGGAGATCCTCAATAATGATTTCTCAGGTCATAAGGCAGAATTTTACAAGGCCAATGGTATCTTTTCGCCAGCCTTTCTACCGGCCATTGCCAATATCCCCGTCAGGTTTGTACTGGCCCGGCGTACACCCGGAGGTGCTGCTACCAATGGTATTGAACGCCTTGCCACCACAAAAACTTTTGACCAAACCAGCATTAATCAACTGAAGAGTACCGCACTCGGTGGCCTTGATGCCTGGGATGTAACCAAATACCTGAATATCTGGTGTGCTACTTTCACAGATGGCCTATTGGGTATTGCAACCTTCCCATTCACCAATTCTGCTTCTATCGGACCACAGGGGGTTGCCATTCATATTAATACCCTTGGCGGTAATACCTGCCGTAATTTTTATCCAAACTACAGCGAAGGCGCCACCCTCTCTCATGAGGTAGGGCACTACCTGTACCTATGGCATACCTTTGGCGACAATGCGGCCTGTAACAACCTTGACTTCCGGATACAAGCCGGATGGCCACTGACTCCAGCCGCCTCCAATGATGATACACCTCCTGAAAAATCCGATGACAATACCAGATTTGGCAACGTGAGTGGCATGTTTACCGACGGCTGTTCACCTGTTCCCGATGGCATCATGTACATGAACTTTATGAACTATTATGACGACCGCTCGCTGTTTATGTTTACCAATGGACAAAAAGAGCGGGTCGTTGCCACCATCGACATGTACAGGGCTTCCCTGAAGACTTCCAATGGCGCTACCCCCCCCTCGCCTGTTACTGATGCTTACCTGCTGGGCATTACCCCCATGGGCAAATGTGATGCCAGGAGCCCCATTCTCAACAATACGCCCCTCAAAGCAACCATTCGGAATTATGGTACCACCGTACTGAATTCTGTAACCGTGAACGTTCAGCTTGATGGCGGCGCACCTGTAGCAACTACTTTTGCCGTAACCCTTCCGGTCCTCGGTGATACTACCTTGAATTTGGGTAATATTGCCGGCGCAAGAGGCAATCATACTGTTGTAGTATATACCACTGCCCCCAATGGCGGAACTGATGGCTACCTTAATAATGATACCCTTACTTCCAGGGTTAATATCCGTGACAATTACCTCACTGCACCATTTACCGAAAACTTTGGCGGAACCTTCTTTCCACCCCGCCTAACTGTCGCCAATGACCTTTGGTATATCAACAATCCAACAGGTAGTAATTCCTGGTTCTTAAGCGATGTTAATTATACCTATAAGGGAGCCGCTGTTTCCCGCAATTATACATTTAATGAACCAGGGCAATTGGATGAACTGATTACTCCTCCCATTAATTTCGGCACATCTGATAGTTCAGTACTCAGTTTCAGGGTGGCCTTTGGCCGTTACAGCGATGCGGCTTATGAGTGGGACGGACTGGAAGTACATGCCTCCAATGACGGTGGGCAAAACTTCTTCCTTTTGTACAAGAAAACGGGTAAGGACCTGCAAACCCAAACGGCTTTAGCTACATCGGCTTTTGATCCGGGTACCAACGCCAATTTGTGGCGCACCGAAAAGGTGAACCTTACCCCTTATATCAGCAATGGCCAAAAGCTGATCATTAAGTTCAGGAACGTAAATGCTTATGGTAATAATATTTTCATTGATGATGTAGGCGTAACCGCTGCGACCCAATCATCCAGGGATGCCGTAGCCGTTGCTATTAAAGGAGTAGCACCCTTCCAGTGTAATAGTTTCAGCATTTCACCCACATTAACCATTGGCAATAAGGCCAAAGACCCGCTTACGACCGTAAAGGTTAATTACCGCATTGACAACAATGCCGTGACTACCCTTACTTTCAATGGCAATGTGGCAAAAGGAGCTGTTGCCGACTTTGCAATGGGCGCCATTTCCAACCTCACTGCAGGAAGCCATGTCCTTACCGTATATACTTCATTGCCTAATAATGGGACCGACCAGGATGTAACCAATGACACCGCCAAATTCAGGTTCACCGTCTTTACTCCTGCCAATGCACCGGTCACCCAAGGCTTTGAATCAGGCACTTTCCCACCAGATGGTTGGGGATTACAATCGTCAGGAACGAATTATTCCTGGGAAAGAAATACCCTCAGCTCAACTGAAAAATCAGCTTCGGCCTGGATACGCAATTACCAAAGCAAGTCAGGACAAACAGATAACCTGTATTCGCCCATTGTTAAGCTTGATCCCGTTGATTCGATCTATGTACGGTTTGATGTAGCCCATGCTACTGCCGTATATCCGGGAAGTACTGCCATACCGATGGATACACTGGAAGTACTGGTTACTTCGGATTGTGGCCTCACATATACCTCCGTTTATAAGAAATGGGGTACCGAACTGCAAACCCTGGGCGACCCCAATACAGCCCCGGTATACGATCATACTGCCGATCCTATTGGCTTTGTGCCCACGAATAATTTCTGGAGAAAAGAGTTCATTGATATTACCCGGGTAGTGACAGGCAAGAGCAGCTTCCAGGTAATATTCAAGAATACCAGCAATGCAGGCAACAATACCTTCCTGGACAATATCAATATTTCAACTGTAATACTGCCTGCCAAACTGAAATCGGAAGGATACCTGGTGTATCCCAATCCATTCAGTGGTTCCTTTGAAGTAAGGCACCTGATTACGCCCACCAACCTGAAAGGAATGGTAGTGATCAGTTCATCAGGCCAGGTAGTTTATCAAAAATCATACAATGGTAATGCTGCCAACAATATCCGGGTAGATCTCAGCCGCTTTAGCAGTGGCATCTATACCCTCCGGATGTTCTATGATGATAAAGTAGTAACCCAACGCATTATCAAACGACCTTATTAAGAAAGGCATATACCACATCAACAACAGCCACCTTACCGGGTGGCTGTTTTTTTGGTACCTTTCACCAAAATCCATTGACAATATGAAGCATCTATATTGGATACTTCCGTTTTTGGCAATTGGCTCCTTACAGGCACAGCAGAAAGTAGATACAACAGCTATTACGCAGGCTGCCAGGCTAAATGGTCTGACTTTTACAGCGGCCGAAAAAGATTCCATGGTTGATGGGCTGAATGACAACCTGCAGCATTACCACAAAATGCACCAGCTATCTATTCCCAATAACCTGGCCTATCCTTTTGCATTTAATCCAACGCCCCATGGAATGACAGTTCCCCTCAAGCAATCGGCTGTAAAGTGGAATATCCCTGTCAATACAAAACTGCCAGCCAACAGGAATGAACTGGCATTTTATTCGGTCCTCCAACTGGCATCCCTCATTAAAAACAAAAAGATCAGTTCGGTGGAATTGACGACCTTCTTTTTGGACAGACTCAGGAAATGGGGCGATACGCTGGAATGCGTGATCACCCTCACACCCGAACTGGCGCTTGAACAAGCCAGGGCAGCCGATGAAGCCCTCAAAAAAGGGATCTACAAAGGTCCATTACAGGGCATTCCTTATGGATTGAAAGACCTGTTTGCCGTGAAAGGTTATAAGACCACCTGGGGATCGGTGCCGTACAAAGACCAGGTGATAGCAGAAGATGCATTTGTATATACCCAATTGAAAAAGGCCGGGGCTGTACTTTGCGCCAAGCTCACCCTGGGTGAACTGGCCTATGCCGACCTATGGTTTGGGGGAAGAACACGTAATCCCTGGAACCTGCAATTGGGCTCCAGTGGCTCATCGGCAGGTTCAGCTTCAGCTACCGTAGCGGGCTTGTTGCCCTTTGCCATTGGTACCGAAACCTGGGGTTCCATCGTATCACCTTCTCATACCTGTGGGGCAACAGGCCTGCGCCCCAGTTTTGGTTCAATAAGCCGCAGTGGCGCCATGGTATTAAGCTGGAGCCTTGATAAAGCAGGCCCTATCTGCCGCAGTGCCGAAGATGCAGCCGTTGTATTTTATTACCTCAAAGGCACGGATGGTAAGGATGCCAGCGCTATCAACCGCGCCTTTAATTATACCGGCAAAGCCGATCTGTCCAAACTACGCATCGCCTATGCCGGTAATTACTTCAAAAACCTCCCGGGCAGTGCACCGCAATGGGAGGTATTGGCCACCCTGCGTATAGCTGGAGCCAGGATTAAGGAGGTTAACTTTCCCGACTCGACCATCTACCCTTTCAACATCATGGATATCGTGATCAGTGCTGAATCGGCCGCCGCCTTTGATGAGCTTACCCGCAGTAACCAGGACGACCTGATCAGAAGGCAGGACAAGAATTTCTGGCCCAATAGTTTCCGGGTATCCCGTTTTATTCCGGCCGTGGAATACATCAATGCCAACCGGCACCGGTACCAGCTTATTGAGCAACTGAACGCCTTCACCAGGCAATATGATGTTATTATTGTGCCCACCTTCAGTGGTAATCAACTGGCCATGACCAATCTTACCGGTCATCCTGTGGTCGTATTCCCGGTAGGATTTAATAAAAATGGATTGCCCACCAGTATTACCCTTTTGGGCAATTTGTATGAAGAAGCTACCTTGCTGGCCGTAGCCAAAGCTTTCCAGGATGCTACTGATTTTCACACCAAACATCCGGAAAAATTTAAGTGAAGCGACGAATGGTCCTACCGGCCAGTAAATAATATTAATACCAAAACATGAGACAAATCTATTCATTCATTTTACTAAGCGCCTGCTTTGCCTGTCAAAGTAAAAAACAGGCCGACCTCATTGTATACAATGCTGTTGTTTATACAGTTGATTCTGCGTTCACTACCGCCGAAGCCCTGGCAGTGAAAGATGGTAAGATTCTGGCCACCGGCAAAACGGCTGATCTGCTGGCGCATTATGAAGCCAAAGAAAAGAAGGATGCCAATGGACAATTTGTTTACCCGGGATTAATTGATGCACATTGTCATTTCTTCCGTTATGGTATTGGGCTCCGGGAAGCCAACCTGACTGGAACAACGAGTTGGGAGGAAATACTCAAAAAACTACAGGCTTTTGCAGCGGATAATCCGGAAGGATGGATCACAGGCCGTGGATGGGATCAGAACGACTGGCCGGTAAAGGAGTTTCCAACCAATGAACAGCTCAATCAATTGTTTCCCAACCGGCCGGTATTACTAGGCCGTATTGATGGCCATGCAGCCATTGCCAATCAAACGGCATTGAACCTGGCAGGCCTGCAACCCGGCATGAGCCTTACAGGCGGAACGATAGAAGTAAAGAACGGAAAGTTAACAGGCATCTTGGTTGACAATGCCATTGATAAGGTAAGTTCAAAGGTACCCTGGGCTACGCCCGAACAAGTGAAGAAAGGTGTGTTGCAGGCACAGCAATTATGTTTTGCTACAGGTCTTACCACCGTGGATGATTGTGGCCTGGACTATTATGAAGTGAACTTCATCGATAGCCTGCAGCGTACCGGCGAACTCAAGATGCGCATTTATGCCATGCTGAGTGATGCGCCCAAAAACTATGACTATATATTCGCCAAGGGCAAAATAAAGACCGATCGCCTCAATGTGCGTGCATTCAAAGTATATGCCGATGGCGCACTGGGCTCACGGGGAGCCTGTCTGCTGACCCCTTACAGTGACAAGCCTGACTGGAAAGGTTTTTTGTTGAGTAATCCCGCCCATTTTGATTCGGTGGCGAGTATCCTGATCAAAAAAGATTTCCAGATGTGTACCCATGCCATTGGTGATTCGGGCAACCGTACCATCCTGAACATTTATGCCAAATACCTGGGTGGTAAAAATGACCGTCGCTGGCGTATTGAGCATGCCCAGGTGATCAACCAACAGGATTTCAATTTATTTGGTCAGAATAGTGTTATCCCCTCTGTACAGCCCACCCATGCTACCAGTGATATGTATTGGGCCGGAGACCGCCTGGGGGCGGAACGCGTTAAAGGCGCCTATGCCTTCAATGACCTCCTGAAACAAAATGGCTGGATACCACTGGGCACCGATTTCCCGGTAGAAGATATTTCGCCCTTTAAAACATTCTATGCCGCTGTAGTACGTAAAGATGCCAAGGGCTGGCCCGAACAGGGTTACCAAATGGAAAATGCACTCAGCCGGCAGGATGCCTTACGTGGCATGACCATCTGGGCCGCCAGGTCTAATTTTGAAGAACAGGAAAAAGGCAGCCTGGAAGCAGGTAAACTGGCCGACTTCATTATTACCTCCAAAGACCTGATGAAAGCACCGGCTACAGAACTATTGCAGGTACAAGTTCTATCTACTTATATTCAGGGAGAGAAAGTATACAGTAAATAAATGAAGCATCTTACTACGCTGGAAGCCTATTGCCGTACCATCAATATCCCGGCGCCACGCTACGCTTTTTTTGATATCCGGGATTTTGCAGAGAACATGAAAACGGTAAAGCAAAAGGTAGGGCCTTTCCGCCATGAGTTTTATGCCATTGCCTTACGCAAAGGAGGAGAAGGGGTAACCCATACCGGACAATTTACCAAACAACACGGACAGGATTGCACCATCTTCTTCAATTCACCCTACCAGGCCATTGCCTGGGATATTGAACTGAACTGGGAAGGTTACTACATTATATTCACGGAAGATTTTATCCGAAAAAATCCGCTGGGCATTAACCTCCTGGCGGATTTTCCCTTCCTGCGCCTCGACCATACCATACCTTTCCCCGTAGAACCGGAGGAGCAGGCCTTACTGGACATGGTATTTAAGAAGATCTACAAAGAATACCACTCGGACAATGAAGATAAATTCCAATTTATCCATGCTTATACCTACATGTTGTTGCTGTACGTAAAACGCAGTTTTGACCGGCATACACCGGGCATTGCCGAACAGGCGCAGGAAAACAGGACCGCCGATATCCGGTTGCTTTCCCGCTTCCAGACCTTGATTGAGACCTCTTTTTATGAAGCCAATGATCAATTTGATCCACACGCGGTAGCCTCCTACGCCCGCCAACTCAACATACATCCCAATTACCTCAATACGGTGGTGAAGCGCATCACTGGTAAAACAGCCAAGCAACTGATCCACGATCACATGATCAATATGGCGCAATCCTTATTGGGTACTACCGACCTTTCGATCAAAGAAATTGCTTACCGCTTGCTGTTTGATGAACCTACCCACTTTACGGCCTTCTTTAAAAAGCTGCGGCAACAAACGCCCAATGAATACCGCAAGCAAATGGGCAAATAGATTGCGTTCATACAAAAAACAATAATTGCCAATTCCGGGCAGCTTTGATTTTCGTCATACAAGGTGTGAAAACTGTTATTCCTGGTCAGCAGGCGCTACTACTTTTGTTGTAACAAACAGCAACAGATGCGTTACATCCTTCTAATTCTTAGCACTATTATTGTAATAAGCGCCTGCCAGCAAAAAACAACGAATAAGATCACACCCAATCAACCAATGGTCATGACCAACAAACAAGCAAACATTGAAACGGTAAAACAATTCCTCCACCTCCTGGAAAAAGAGAACATCCCAGCCTACCTGGACCTCTTCGCACCAGAGGGCATGCAGATCAACCCTTATGCTTCGGGATTATTTCCTGATACAGTCAAGGGCCGCGCCGCCCTGGAAGCCTACTGGCAACCAGTACCCGGCAGGTTTGATGGGATGCAGTTTCCGATCGAGGAGATATTCCCCATGGAAGACCCCGCACTGGTACTGGTAAAGTTTAAAGGGATCATCAAACTCAAAGACAATGCAGGTATTTACAGCAACGACTACCTATGCCTTTTTAAATTCAATGAGCAGGGGAAAATACTGGAATACCATGAATACTTTAATCCACTGACTGTGGTCCGGGCATTTGGCCTGAAAGATAAGATCTGATCAACTGTATAGCCATGAAACAATTCATTTGCACCTTAGTCATTATTAGCACATTCACCTTAACCATTCAAGCACAAAAAAAATCACCACCCATGGACCACACTTCCATTGTCGAAACTGTGACCAATATCTTTATCGGTGCCGATGAGCGTAACTGGGACCTGGTAGCAGCTTCTTTCGATAGTAAGGTGCTACTTGATTATGCATCCCTTTCCGGCAATCCGGCCACTACCCTTCCTACCGGCGACATCATTGCATCCTGGAAGGCGATCTTCCCAGGCTTTAAGAACACCCATCACCAGTTGGGCAATTTCATCGTTCAGCAGCAGGATAAGGAAGCCACTGTTTTCTGTTATGGTACAGCCACCCATTATTTACCCAACGAAAGTAAAAACGATCTGTGGACTGTAGTGGGCACCTATAATTTCCACCTGGTATATATAAACGGACAATGGAAAGCAGACCGTATGCAATTCAATTTCAAATACCAGGATGGCAATACCAACCTACCCCAACTGGCTATTGAAAGAACCAAACAATTAAACAAATAAACACAGAATCAATATGTCATCTTCAATTACACAAAAGAGTCTTTCTTTTATCAGCGAAGGACTTAGCTTATCTGCCAATCTCTACCTGCCTGCCGGTTTTGATGAAAACCAGCAATACCCAGTGGTAATAGTCACCGGCTCCTGGACTACGGTAAAGGAACAAATGCCAGCACTCTATGCCGGTAAGCTGGCCGATAAGGGATTTATTGCGCTCACCTTTGATTTTCGCTTCAACGGAACCAGTGAAGGTCAACCCCGTAATTATGAATCGCCGGAGAATAAGATCATTGATTTTAAAAATGCTGTCAGCTTTATTACTACACTCCCTTATGCAGACAAAGAGCAGATCCTGGGATTGGGTATTTGCGCCAGTGCCGGTTACCTGGCCAGGGCCGCAGCTGCCGACAGCCGTATCAAACGCATTGGGCTGGTAGCTGCCTGGATGCACAATACTGCCATCACCCGCGAAGTATATGGCGGAGAAGAAGGTGTAGCAGCAAGGATAGAGGCTGGCAGGAAAGCCAAGGTAAAATATGCGGCATCAGGAACAATGGATTATGTGCCCGCTTGTAGTGATACCGACAGCAGCGCTGCCATGTATGGACCATTTACCTATTACCTGGATAAAAACCGGGGCGATATTCCAGCATGGCCCAACCAGTTTGCCCTTGCCTCCTGGCCCGAGTGGCTGGAGTTTGATGGCATTCGCATTGCGGATTCATTAACTACGCCCACCTTACTGGTGCATAGCGAAGAAGGAGCCATCCCCCACGGAGCAAAGCAATTCTATGAGCAACTGAAAAGCAACCAAAAAGATTTTATCTGGACCAGCGGTAACCAGTTTGACTTTTACGACAACGAAACAACGGTTAATTTCTCCGTTGATAAAGCAGCGGACTGGTTTAAAAAGAAATAAGCAACGGGTACAAGCAGTTACCGGATAATAGACTGCAATACTTCTGCCCGGCTGTCGACCGGCTGATTGATCGTCAGCCCCAGCAGCCGGGCAATTAGTGCATATACGTGGATATTCTCGAATGACTTGATCTGCTTTCCTTTTTTGAAAGCCGGGCCCCAGGCCATAAAAGTGGCTTCCATGGCTTTTACCCTGCGGGGATCATAACCATGCCGCCCCGGATTTATCTTTTTACCACCCCAGGTAAATATTTTCGGGTGATGGGCCACTAAGAAAACATCACCTATCCGGTTGTAATGATCATCCTGCCGGCCATAATGCCAGCCTTGGGGTGACTGATTGCGCAGGTAAACATCGTAACCAGTAGCAGCAGCCTTCAGGCGGCTATACAATGCAGGAATAAAGGCCGTGTCTTTGGCATAATAGTTCACCAATATATCGCCGGGAATGGTGACAGCTTTCGCCGTATCCACTACGGGTGCAGTCAACGTATGGGCCGTATCAACAAGTGTCATTCCATGATCAGACAGGAAGATGTAATTAACAGGTAATTGCAAGGAATCCACCATCGCACATAATTGTCCAACCACATGGTCAATTGTACCAATGGCCTGAATGGTTTCTTTACTATCTGGTCCAAATTCATGTCCTGCTTTGTCAACCTGCGGCAGGTAAAAAGTGATTAGATGGGGTCTTGTTGCTTCCGGCATTTGCAGCCATTGCTTCACCGTTTTCAATCGATCCTCCAAAGGAATGTCTTCATTATAGGGATAATAATAAGTGGGTCGTGTGCCTTGTATCGCTACATCACTACCTACCCAATAAAAGCAGGCAGATAACAGTTCCTGCTGCTCGGCCAACACCCACAAGGGCTCACCGCCATAATAGTAAGGGTCTTCAGCAATTGCCTTTTTTGATCTTACATATATTTCTGACCGCTGCCGGTCATAAAAAACATTGTTCACCATACCATGATGGGCAGGGTATAAACCAGTAACCAGGGTATAATGATTGGGAAATGTCAGGGAGGGAAAAGAGGGGATCATGGATTGGGCCCTGATACCCCGGCGGCTTAGGCGCAGCAGGTTTGTTGCCTGGTATTGGCGGGCATAATCATAGCGAAACCCATCGGCCGAGATCAGGATCACGTAGGGCTTAGCCTGTTGTGCTACACTATTCCGGCGACCTGCAGTTACCCGCTGGGCAGTATCCTTTTCCTGGGCAAAACTGGCAGAAGCCATCAAGAGCATGGCTACCCATATTGTCCATTTTATGTGGCAAGAAAACATATTGTTGTATTTAATCCAGGATGCGTATTGCGATAACAAAATAAGCATACCAGCACCAATTTTCCCATGCTTCTTTTTACAAGTAAAAACCATTAGTTTTGGTCACCCAACCAATAGGTATATGAAAAAAGTATTTATTATTACCGCCCTTACCAGTTTACTGATGGCCTTTACTATCCCCCAGCAAAAACAGCGCATTGTATTTTTTGGCGATTCCATAACCCAGGCAGGTGTCAATCCAGGTGGCTATATTACTGTTTTGGGAGATCTGTACAAACAAAAAGGCGTACAGGACCAGTATGAACTGATAGGCGCCGGTATTGGTGGTAATAAAGCATATGACCTATACCTCCGCATGGAAGATGATGTATTGGCTAAAAATCCCAACACGGTAGTAATATGGGTGGGGGTAAATGATGTATGGCACAAGAAAACATCCGGTACCGGTACAGATGCCGATAAGTTTGAAAAATTCTATAATGCCATTATCAAAAAGCTACAGGCTAAAAACATCAAAGTATTGATATGCACGCCCGCCGCTATTGGTGAAAAAACAGATTTTAGCAATGAACTGGATGGCGATCTTAATAAGTATGCGAATATCATCCGGGGTATTGCCCAAAAGAACAATGTACAGCTGATTGATCTGCGCAAGGCTTTCCTAAACTACAACCTGGCCAATAATCCCGAAAATAAAGACAGGAATATCCTCACCACCGATGGTGTTCACCTCAATGACAAGGGCAACCAGCTGGTAGCGGAGGAGATGTTGAAGGCGCTGAAGTAGACGGCAGGCGGCAATGGTGAGTCTTTTGCCTCGTATTTCAATTCAGCACTAGCTACGCACTGCTATGCAACCAAATCCACCCCCAATATGTTATGATATGGGCCTGCCATAGGCAAAACGGCAAAAATCCTTATGTTTGCAGGCATGTATATGAGCGATAAGAAACACATACACATAGCAATCCTCGATCTCTATGAAGGCCAGGCCAACCAGGGCATGCGCTGTATCCGGGAATTGTTAACCCAATATGGGCAAATTCACCAGCTCAAGATCAGCTGGACTGAGTTTGATGTACGGCTCAAAAATGAGCTGCCTGATCTCTCCTACGACATCTATATTTCCAGTGGCGGTCCCGGCTCCCCTTTAGACAGTGAAGGCAGTGAGTGGGAAACACAGTATTTCAATTGGTTAGCAACCATTGAGGACTATAATAATGCCGCACACAACCCGGTTAAAAAGAACGTATTATTCATTTGCCATTCATTTCAGCTGGCTTGCCGCTATTTTAAAGTGGCCACGGTTGCCAAAAGAAGGTCTACTGCTTTTGGTGTATTCCCTGTGCACATGCTGGAAACTGGTCGTGAAGAACCCGTATTTACCGGCCTACAAGATCCCTTTTATGCGGTTGACAGCCGGGATTACCAGGTCATACAACCCGATACCCGGCAATTGCGTAAACTGGGCGCCACCCTATTGGCCATCGAAAAAGAACGCCCACATATACCACTCGAAAGGGCCATCATGGCCATCCGGTTCAATGAATATATGATCGGCACCCAATTCCACCCCGAAGCAGATGCCACCGGTATGAGCATGTACCTGCAACGGGAAGACAGGAAACAGACGGTTATCGAAAGTCATGGTTTTGAAAAATGGCAATCCATGATCGAACAGCTCAATGATCCGGATAAGATCGGGTATACCAATTCGCATGTTATTCCCAACTTCCTGAAGCAATCCATCGGCAACCTGGTAGAAGTAGAAGCCTGATTGAATATAGCAAGGCTGCCACAACTCAATCCCAAAGCTCGCAGCTCGAAGCTAACGGCTCGTAGCTGTTATTATCGTATCTTCCCTTAAAACCAAACTGCATGGTACCCAACCTGCGCAAAGCGTATAATGAGGCCTTTACGGTTGAACAGTTTAATGCTTTTCTGAAAGACCTGAACAGTAAATATCCCGGTGCTATAGAATTCCGCCTGGCAGAAACACCTGTCTTTGTAGATAAATCTTTTGCTCAAAAAATCCTCGATGCCTGTGAAAGCATTATAGATGTGATCATTGATCCCTCCTTTAAATCACTGACGGAAAGAGCCATCCCGGCAGGTGAAAGAGTGCCCAATGAAAATGATCATGCCCACATGATCGCCTTTGATTTTGGTGTTTGCGAATCAGCAGATGGAAGCCTGGAGCCCCAGCTCATAGAAATGCAGGGTTTCCCTACCCTCTTTGGTTTCCAGGTATATTATCCCGACCTGTTGCGGAAGCATTTTCCGGTGCCTGGTAATTACGCGCAATACCTCAATGGACTGGACCACGACAGCTACCTGCAGCAATTAAAGGCTGTGATCATTGGAGATGTGCCGGTAGAAAATGTGATCCTCCTGGAAATTAAACCGCATGAACAAAAGACGAAGATCGACTTCTATTGTACAAAAGAATACCTGGGCATTGAGCCGGTATGCATAACGGATCTTATACAGGAAGGTAAAAAACTGTTTTACCTGAAGGATGGACAGAAAACGCAGGTAAAACGTATTTATAACCGCATGATCTTTGATGACCTGCGGGCACACAAAGCCAAACTGGGCAATTTCGTAGATATAACGCAAGACCTGGATGTGGAATGGGTGCCACATCCCAACTGGTTTTACCGCATCAGCAAATTCACCCTTCCTTTTATACGTCATCCCTATGTGCCCGCCACCTGGTTCCTCAATGAGCTGAAACAGGTGCCTGCCGATCTGGAAAACTATGTGCTCAAACCCTTGTTCTCCTTTGCAGGCCAGGGTGTGGTGATTGATGTAACGCCGGAACATATTGCCAATACCCGCGACCCGGAAAACTGGATCCTACAGCGTAAAGTAAAATATGCCCCTGTGATCCCCACGCCCGATATACCGGCCAAGGTGGAGATCCGCATCATGTACCTGTGGAAGGATGACTGGGACCGGCCCCGTCCCGCCATCAACCTGGCCCGCCTGAGTAAAGGCAAAATGATTGGCGTTGATTACAACAAAGACAAGGAATGGGTAGGCGGCAGTGTGGGCTATTTTGAACAGTAACTCAATACTCCCAAAGTATATGCAACACCTCAATGACATCAAAGGAAAAGACATCGTGCCCGGGTATTTCGGGCGGTTTGTACATGGTGAAAAACTCACCTTGTCCATTGTTGATATCAAAAAGGGAAGCCCCTTACCCGAACACAGTCATCCCCATGAACAGATCACTTTCATCCTGGAAGGAGAACTGGAGATGGTGATCGGGGGCGTGAAAATGGTATTAACGCCCGGTTCGACCCATGTAATTCCCGGCAATGTGCCCCATAGCGCCATCGCATTGACCGACTGCCGGGTATTGGATGCTTTTTCGCCGGTACGGGAAGATTACCGCATTGACTGATTGATAAAAAGCAAATGCCGCCTCACAACAGGCGGCATTGCTCTTTTAGTATTCATTGAAAGGCTTCCTTTCGTTTTGTCAGCGTCATAAAACAAAGGCGCCTGATCCCGCGATCTATTTGCCCGTCATCCAGTCGGGCCGTACCTCGCTGTCGTTCTTCTTACTCACCATATTCACATTTACGACCCACTCATCCAGTTTGTAGAGGAGCTCCAGTTCAATGTGGAATTCACGGAAACGTTCATCGGCCGTTTGGATCGTCAAAGCACTGGTTACAAAGTCTGTTTCTTCCGAAGCAGCTTCATAATCACCATCCAGGTAATAGATACTTCCATCCACCATTTTCAGCCTGCAAAGTTTCAGTTGCTGGTACAGGCGCTTGTAAGCAGCGGCGGCTTTCCCAAACGTTTCACTCCGGAACATCAGGGCCTGCCAGCTGGCAGTAGTGTCCCGCTCAGAATGATACAGCCCCACCAAACAGGTTTCTGATCCCGGCAGGGTGACCATGGATGCATACTGGTGCCAGTCGCCCGTAGCTTCTACCAGCTCGCCTGTAATGTGTTTGTAATTGTAAGGGAAATCGCCGAGGATGGTTTCAACGGCCTTGATAAAACCAGGAGATGGATCTCTATCCATTTTCAATTGCGCATGCACAGAAAAAGACATGGCCATAGCGGCCAACAGTAAGTTGGTTAACTTCTTCATTGGGTTAGATTTAGACGAATTAAAATGCCTGGTTTTCCACAAGATATTAACGCATACACATAACGGTATAAGTCAAAAAAATTGTGAAGCCCTATACATATAATTCTTTCTTATCTAACGCACTTATCCCAGCACTTGTTTCCAGTAAAGCAGCCAATCCACCATGCGGCTGGTATAGCCATACTCATTGTCGAACCAGGTAATGAGCTTCACATGGTTGCCTACAACGGAAGTCAATGTACCATCAACAATACAGGAGTGCGTATTGCCCTTGATATCCAGCGATACCAGTTGCTCTTCCGTATAATCAACAATGCCCTTGTATTCCTTGCCGGCAGCGGTGCGGAAAAGCTGGTTGATCTCCTGGGCAGTGGTATTGTGTTTTAGTTGGATGGTAAAATCGGCCAGGGCGCCATTGGCTACCGGCACACGGGTAGAAACAGCAGCAATCCTGTTTTGCAATAGCGGGAAGAGGTTTTCCAGCGAATGGGCCAGGTCAATCTCCACCGGGATAATGGATTCGGCGGCAGCACGTCCCCTACGGAACTGTTTGTGGGGCGCATCTACGATTCCCTGACGGGAGGTATAAGAATGAAATACATTGATATGGGCCGATTCAATGCCAATGGAATTAAGCAGGTAAAGGATATGCGTTGAACAATTGGTCATACAGCCACCCGGAGAAATGATGTCTGTTTCCGGTGTCAGGAGATGCTGGTTGAATCCATAGATCATCAGGGGAATTTCCGGTGAGCCGGTGGTAGACAGCAATACTTTTTTAGCGCCAACGGCCAGGTGGGCCGATGCGCCCGCCCTGCTGGTAAAGCGTCCTGAACATTCCAGCACTACATCCACCTCCAGCGCCTTCCAGGGCAGTTTGATGGGATCGGGCTCCTGTAATATAGCAATGGACTGACCATTCACTTCCAGTTTGTCATCATCCTGAAGGGTGATGGTATGGGGGAACGTACCATATACCGAATCATATTTGAGCAGGTAAGCCAGGTTATCCGGCTCCATGATATCATTAATAGCTACCAGTTCGATGTTGGGATCTCCTACCAGTCTTCTGAAGAGTAATCGGCCAATACGTCCCATTCCATTGATCGCAATACGCATATGCTCAGGTTTTAAAAATGCTGCAAATATCGCAAAGAAGCAGTGAATAATCCCTCCCCTGTTTTCCCGCCTTTTGGGGCCATTTGGGTGAAAAAAGAGCACCCAGGCGGGCCTCCATGGATATTTATTAAATAATGAACAATTTGTAAGTAATTAATAATCAATACTAAATAATCTCAATTATTAAGGTTCCGTAAAAATTTACCCGTTGGCCCGGCCTTCCCCCCGGCGATTACCATTATTATCCTACATTTGGCCTTACCAACCTATCAGAATTCTACCAAACCAACCCCCGCTAATTCCATTAAATTCTGCCAGGATCATTTGCCTTTGAAAAAATCTGCCTGGTGGCAGGGTAGTTACTTACTATAACCTATTAAGTTTCTTATTAAAACACTTAACTAAAACGGTGGAGGGAGAAAGTATGTATTCGTATGCATTGTTAGAGTCTGGTTGTTATTACCTCGTACAGGAAAAGGAGGACAGCCCTGTATCATTGATCAAAGTAACGGTAGAAACAGATTATTGCCTGTATGTGACCCAGTATGGCGAAGTACCGGTGTTGGAATGGAAGAAAAAGACCGACCCCATTTTCGACATCCTGGAGTTACTGAGTGATGACAAAGTGAAGGAATGGGAATCTGTTTACAATGATAATCAGGATGCCTATTACGAAGAAGATGATGATTAAAGATATAAACCGGTTCTCCTTAGGCAGGGAGAACCGGTTTATCGTTTTTGCTCGCTCACCCCGTCCAATACATCTTTCTACTTATCAGGAATACCGTTAGTTGTCTAATTTCTGCAGTGCCTGCCAACTATTATGTTCAGGTTAACGTAAAATTGTATAAATTCAGGTTGCGCCGCACCAGCTAATGACCCTTTTCTTAAAACAACCTGCTTAGCCAGTTTGCTTATGCGCAAATTGAACAAATTGATATAATTTTCACTGGATCTAATGGAAGCTACAGGTATGAACTTCAATGATGATAAGTATTTGAAAATACGTAAGGTATTGCTGATCATAGTCAGCATACTCACCGTATTGCCCCTGGCCCCCCTCATTAACCGGTACATTCCGCCACTGATGGTGGGCGACTGGAACCTTGACCTGGCCGTTTCGGTCATCCTGGCCGGCCTGGCCACCTGGCTGGTATTAAGGGTTTTCCGCTTCCTTCTCATCCCGGCTGTAGCACTCTGCCTCCTGGTACTGCTGTACAACCAACTCACCAACGGGTATGGTTTCAGCCATATGGTGACTGACTATAGAACGATGGTAGAAAATAACTGGGGACGTAATGGCCAAAAAGAAACCGACCTGGTACTTACGCCGGGTATATTTGATGGGCCACTTACCAAGACCATTAAGGCCCTCCAGTCTAAGGTAGACTTCAAGGATTCCATTGTACGGAATTTTGCCGTCCAGCATTCGCTGGAGAATTTTGATGAATACCATACCAAGTATGGCCCTGTAGTACGACACCTCTCCCTGTTCAAATACATCAATACCAACTTTAAATATGTGCCCGATTCGGAGCGGGATGAATACTTTGCCACCGCCCGTGAAACCATCCTGAATGGGTTGGGTGGAGATTGCGATGATCATACCATCCTCATGGTTTCCTCCCTTAAGGCCATTGGCGCCCATTGCCGTATGGTGCTATCCGAAGGGCATCTCTACCCCGAACTGTATGCCGGTGACAAGAAAGCCTTTGACCGCCTGCAGCAAGCCATCATTTATTTGTTTAGCGACAAGCCGATTGACAACATCTACTACCACGAACAAAATGGCCAGTACTGGATCAACCTCGATTATACGGCCAAACATCCGGGAGGGCCGTATCTCAGTGAGAAGGCTTATGCCATTATAGACCTGTAATACCAGTCATGTATTAAATCAAGCTTTATTTATTATTGACGATGTGCGATTGACGGATATGTATTATTTTTAGGAGATATCGGTTAAGGCATGACTGTAGCACCCCTTGCAGCCATAATAGCTTCGTATTCACTATTGGCAATACCCATCACTTTACTTATCCAACGGCCCCACCGCATGGGCCTTACTTTTCGTCTGCTATTCATTTACTCCATTACCGCTTTTATCAGTGACCGGCTTTCCGGTTTCATCGAAGCCAGACCTTCCGCCACCCGCATTTTATCGTTTGCATTTACCATATTTGAGTACACTATTTTTACCCTGTTCTTTTACCGGTTCTTTCACCGGCGCAGTTACAAACGGTGGGTAATAGCAGGGTCACTGATCTTTATTACTACGGTTGTATTGGAATTGGAAAGGTTTGGGGTGGTCTATTATAGCAGGTTCAATGCAGGCACTGCCGTGATACTCATCATCTGTTATAGCCTGCTCTTGTTTTATGAATGGCTCATGGATGACCCCATGGAATTCATTTACACAAAAGCCGCCTTTTGGATCACCCTGGGTTGCCTGGTTTACCTGTCGGGCAATTTCTTCTTCTTTATTACCATGGGAAAACAATGGGAACACAATTGGGTTATGTATGCCGTATTCAACCTGGTGAAAAACCTGCTTTTTGTGATCGCTATCTTACAGGCCTTTCCTGCGACTCGACCCAAAAAGACTTTCTGATGGCGGTGGTGGAGGGTATTTTTTTCAGTCCTTTCAAAAGCAGGCCACTGCTGCCAATACCGATGGAGATGATGCTGGAAATAAAATAGATCAGGAATTTATCCATCCCATCGGCTACATCAACAATGAAGTAATCAAAGATATATACAACAATGTAGGTGCCATATTGGAACAACAGGGCGCCATGAATGAGCAATAACGCTTTTTCACGGGTTGCATGCACCACCTGTTGCAGGTACAGCGTTATCTGCCAAATGATGAGCGTCATCATGAAGAGGAGCCCTACTCCTATTACATACTTCAGGGACGCATACTTCAACCCGCCATGCACCAGGCATATCACCTCAAACAGTACAAATAATAAGAGGGTAATGCGGATGATCTTTTTAATCGTTGGGGAAAATGCCGAGAGGTAAATAATGCCCACCATCATGGGAAAATCGAGTACATTATAGATCACGCTGACTACTTCAACAAACTTGATAGGAAGTTTTTTGAACAGGAACATGGAATTCATAATTCCGTTGATGATCCAGTATATCGCATAGTATTGAAAAGGGGTAGCCTGCCAAAGTTTTTTAAGCATTACGATCACTGCGGGTACGAAAGACAGAATGATCGCTAAGTACAATACGACCTGGTAAATTTGAGTTTTCACTGAGCTGGCATTACCCTGTAAAATCGTTAAAAATTAACGAATTATTGCATCCATGGCCACTTTCAGTATTACTACCTTGAAGACTCCTGCATAAAATACGATTCAGCTTTGCGGCTTTTGAATGGCCTGCCGTAAATTCCACTTCAACGTCCTATTTTTATACCCAATCACCCCTAAATGGGAGTGCAACCCGCCACTTGCCTTCATTCCCCACCGCCCACCCCAATCTATTGGAAGTAATAGACAACATGTTTTATATTTATTCCATTCATTGAAGCCTTAAACAACTAACTATGCGTTTACGCAATTTCGTTATGGCAGCCAGCCTCCTGGCAACCACACCCGTTTTTAGTCAGTCAGACGACCTGCCGTCAGATTACCTGACGCCGGCTTTCCATGCCAGCCGCCGGGATTCCCTTCGGCAATTGATGCCCGATAATTCGGTAACCGTGGTATGGGCCTACCCAACCCGCAATTTTTCGAATGATGTGGACTATGTATATCATCCTAATCCCGATCTGTATTATTTCAGCGGGTATAAGGAACCCCATTCTTTGTTACTGGTATTCAAAGAGCCGCAAACAGCCGCTGATGGCAGCATGTATAAAGAGCTGCTGTTTGTACAGAAACGCGATTCAATGGCCGAGCAATGGACGGGAAAAAGACTGGGTGTGGAAGGCGCCAAACAAAAACTGGGTCTTACGCATGTATACAATGGAGAAGATTTTAAGAACATGCCGCTGGACTTCTCCAAATTTGATAAGATCATCCTTGACCGGTTGCTGCCGGCAGATGTAGCCGATTCACGATACGACAATGCCGACTTGTATGACCTGATCAAACAATTGAAGGAAAAGGCACAGATACCCGAAAATTATAACCAGGACAAACGTTTTGGTACTGCTTTATACCGCCAATTCACTGGTCAGTTGCGCGAAATAAAAACAGATGAAGAGCTGGCCCTGCTGCGCAAAGCAGTGGAAATATCCTGCCAGGGGCAGGCCGAAGTAATGAAGGCCGTACGCCCCGATATGTCTGAAAGAGAAGTACAGGGATTGCATGAGTTTGTACATAAAAAATACGGCGCCGAATACGTAGGGTATCCTTCCATTGTAGGTGCCGGTAACAATGGTTGCGTGCTGCATTACACAGAAAATGAGAAACTCCACGTAGAGAACAAGATGATTCTGATGGATGTGGGTGCAGAATACCACGGTTACACTGCCGATGTAACACGTACCGTGCCTACCAATGGTAAGTTTACCCCGGAACAAAAAGCTATTTATGAACTGGTATATGAAGCCCAGGAAGCAGCTTTCAAGTTGTGTAAGGAAGGTACTACCTGGCAGGAACTGGATAAAGTTTCCCGCGGCCTCATCGCAGAGGGCTTGCTGAAACTGGGCATCATCAGCAAAAAGGAAGAAGTCAATAAGTATTACCCTCATGGTTTGGGACATCATATTGGCCTGGATGTACATGACAGAAGCGCTTCCACCAAATTGAAAAAAGGCATGGTCATTACTATTGAACCCGGTATCTATATCCCGGAAAACAGTCCCTGTGACAAGAAATGGTGGACCATTGCGGTACGGATAGAGGATGACCTGCTGATCAAAGAAAAGGACTACGAACTATTGTCCTGGGCTGCTCCCCGCAAGATCATCGATATTGAGAAAATGGTAGCCGAAAAAAGCCCGCTGGATCATTTTAACCTGCCCAAACTGGGGTCAGGCAAAAAAGGATTTTAAGACGGCTTAACGACAGTATACGCAAAAGAGGTGGGTCCCTTTACGGGCCGCCTCTTTTGCGCTTTAAAGAGCTCCCCTGCGGCCAGGCGCCTAATAAAATGCATGCCTGGACTACGTTCTTATGCGGAAAATGCGCCCTTCCCGGTAATCGTACAAATGGCACCAAATGAGCCATTTTCAGTATAAATACTAAATATTAGCAAGTGTTTTTACCCAAAACAGGTAGTATTTCGCAAAAACACTATGCATTAAAAAGTAATATTTCTAACGGAGATAGTCCTATTTACGATATGAAGGGTAATAACTGAAGCCAAAAAACAGGGCAGATTTGCGCTATGTCAATTAATGTTGGTACGGTATCTTTGAATTAGTTGATCCAACTATCCACACAGAAAATACCGCCTCCAATATCCGGCATCCAATATCATCTGAAAGATCCTTTCAAATCCCTTAAAGAGACCTGCGGGTTTTATCCAGTGATTCTGACTGTAGCAAAAGGTTTCTAGAAACATCCTGTAAAGACCACATAGTATATCCAATTCCTGAAAAGACCAAGATCCGGTAGTATGTGAAAACCCAGTCGATATCCTGAAAGCCCAGCCGCTAAAACAGATCGTGCCATACATCCAATACCTTTGAAAGAAAGTTTACCTTCGTTCGATCGACTGAAAGATTAAGACATTCAAAAAGCCATCGCTTCCAACAGAACGATGGCTTTTTGATTTTTGCTTATCTTACCGGTTATGATGATCAAATCTTACTGGACCTCCTGCCTGCTCGTATTCGGAATGGCCGGCGCCGGGTACCAAACAGCCATATCAATAAATGATACTGTAATCTCCCAAAGTCCTCCAAAGGACATTCCTCCTTTTAGTGCCCACACTCCTACTGCAACACCCCGTATTGAATTGCTCACCAGCGGCACAGCCACCAGCCTTAGGGGGCTTAGCGTGGTCAGCGACCAGGTAATCTGGGTGAGTGGCAGCAAGGGCCAGGTTGGCCGTTCTATCGACGGTGGTAAGACCTGGCAATGGACCACGGTAAAAGGGTTTGAGAAACGGGATTTCCGCGATATTGAGGCTTTTGATGAAAAAACAGCTGTGATCACCGCCATCGCCGAACCGGCCAATATTCTCAAGACCACCGATGGCGGTCTCACCTGGAAAACGGTATTTACTGATAGTACGAAGGGTATGTTCCTGGATGCGATGGACTTTGTCGACAAGAAACGGGGCATCGTTGTAGGCGACCCCATCAATGATACGGTGTTTTTTGCTACCACAAAAGATGGTGGTAATACCTGGAAAAAGCTAGACAAGGTGGCCGTAAAGGTGCAGCCCGGCGAAGCCTTTTTTGCCGCCAGCGGCACCAATATCCGGTATCATACGCATGGCTCCTTTACGCTGGTATCGGGTGGCAAGGCCTCGCGGTTGATCAATCCCTTTGAGATAGTTCCGTTGGACATTATCCAGGGCCGTGAAATGACCGGGGCCAATTCCATTGCCTTGCGGGGCAGTCGGGCCGTGATCGTAGCGGGCGATTTTGAAAACCCCAAGGATACCACCCAAAACTGCCTGATCTCAACAGGCAACCTGAAGGAATGGCAGGCGCCCACTACCCGGCCGCATGGTTACCGTAGTTGTGTTGTCTTCACAGGCGACGAGCAACTGATCACCTGCGGACTGACAGGGGTAGACATTTCTACAGATGGTGGTAATAACTGGACGCAGATCTCAACAGAAGGGTTCCATGTATGCCAGCAGGCCAAGAAGGGTAAGACCGTATTCCTGGCCGGAGGCAATGGAAAGATTGGAAAGCTGGTTGAATAAGCAGCCTTTACTTCTTAAACATAAAATAAACGGCGCCAAGCAGGAAGACGAAACTCACCAGGTATTTCCAGTGAAAGGGTTCTTTGAGGTATACCACCGCAAAAACGGTAAATACAATGAGGGTGATCACTTCCTGTGTCATCTTCAACTGAAACCCATTGAATCCATTGGAAAAGCCCCAGCGGTTGGCAGGCACCATCAGGCAATATTCAAAAAAAGCAATTCCCCAGCTCACCAGTATGGCCTTCCACAGGGGCAGGTGTTGCTGCTTCAGGTGGCCATACCAGGCAATGGTCATAAATATATTGGACAAAACGAGCAACAGGATAGTGCGCATATTGAGTTATTTTTACAGCAGTTATAGAGGGTCGAAATTAGAAATTCGTATATTCATAACAAAACTATCCAAATATGATATCCAGCAAAATTGATGCAGCTCTTAACCGGCAGATCGACCTGGAAGGCTTTTCTTCCATGTATTACCTGGCAATGGGTTCCTGGTGCGAGGTAAAAGGATACAAGGGCGTTGCGCAGTTCCTGTACCATCATTCCGATGAAGAACGTCTGCACATGTTAAAACTGTTCCATTATATCAATGACCGTGGCGGTCATGCCATTGTTCCTCCATTTGCAGCGCCTCAAAAAGACTTCAAGAATATCCAGGAAATATTTGAGATCGTTCACTCCCACGAAGTAAAGGTATCCAATGAGATCAATGCCCTGGTGGATCTTTGCATGCAGGAGAAAGACTATACCACCCACAATTTCCTGCAATGGTATGTGACCGAGCAAATTGAAGAAGAAAGCCTAGCACGCGAGATACTCGACAAATTAAAATTGATCGGTGAAGACAAAGGCGGTATGTACCTCTTCGACCGCGACCTGGGCACAATGAACCCACATGGCGGAGGTGGTGGCGGAAAAGGGAAAGGAGGTCATTAATACCACTGTATTAATGTGATGTTCTGAAAATTTGATACTGTACTATACAATGAAAAATCCCGCTGCTGAAGCGGGATTTTCTTTTATAGGGATCTATATTTTCAAAACTTGTCCCGCCTGCGGGATTACCACATGCCCCAACTAGCACATTAGTTCAGGCTTCTGAAATCCACCGGCACCAGTTTACTTACACCCGGCTCCTGCATGGTTACCCCATAGATCACATCCACCGTGCTCATCGTTTGCTTGTTGTGTGTAACGATGATAAACTGGCTCTCTTCCGAGAACTTGCGGATCATATTGGTAAACTTGCCTACGTTGGCATCATCCAGCGGCGCATCCACCTCATCGAGGATACAGAAAGGTGCGGGCTTTATAAGGTAAATGGCAAACAACAAGGCAGTTGCTGTGAGGGTCTTCTCTCCCCCGCTTAACTGGGTGATGGAAGAAGGACGTTTCCCCTTGGGCTTGGCAATGATATCGATGCTGGTTTCCGCCAGGTTTTCCGGGTTCTCCAGGATCATATCCGCCGTATCGTCTTCTGTAAATAATGCCTTAAATACGCGTTGGAAGTTTTCCCGTACCCGGTTAAAGGTGTCGAGGAACTGCTTATTGGCAGTGGCTTCTACTTCCTGGATGGTTTGCAGCAAACTGTCTTTGGCTGTTACCAGGTCATTCTTTTGTTCCAGGATGAATTCATACCGTTTCTTCATTTCCTGGAAGGCTTCAATGGCCGTAGGATTCACTTCACCCAGGTTTTCCAGGCGTTTCTTCATCCGGTCGCTCTTTTCCTGCAACTCTTCTGTAGGCACCTCTCCTGTTCTTGGCTGGTCGATGATATCATCGAGGTTGATGCGGAACTCTACATTGAGCCTTTCCTTCATACCGGCCAATTGCAGTTTCAACTCATTGAGCTTATCCTTGATCTCCGTCAGCAGGTGTTCCAGCATTTCACGCTCTTTCACCTTATGACGCAATTCGCTTTCCTTTTCATTCAGCGCATTACGCAGGTTATAATAAGCCTGGTCTGTTTCATTCAATACTTTCTCGGCTTCTTCTTTCTTCCGCATCAGGTCGACCAGGCCATTTTCTGCATTGCCAAGGGCATCAGCACTTTCTGTAATGTTCTCCGCTGTTTGTTTCAACTGCGAAGCATTGGATTCGATCTGCGTGTGGAGGCCGGCCAGTTGGTTGCGCTTGAACACCAACTCCTGCGTCAATGCAGTGATCTTACTTTGCTGACGGGTAACCTGGAGGTTGAATTCATTATAGCTGGCCAAAGCGCCGTGGTATTGGCTTTCGGCAGCTTTGTAATCCGTTTCAGCCGCTTGCAGTTTCTCCCGTACTTCATTCAGTTGCGCTACCAGGGCCTGCCACTCTTCACGCGTACCGGAGATGGAAGAGGTGGTATTCTCCAGGTTCATCTGCAACTCTTCCAACCTGTTCTGGGAAGTACTTTTCATCCCATGCAGGTTCTCAATCTTATTTTGTAAAGAGAATACGAGGTTGGTAAGGCGGTTGATGTCTTCCTGCGCCTGCTTGATAGCCGTTTCTTTCAATTGCTCATTGAAGCTGATCACTTCATTGTGCTTTTCCTGGATAGCAGCTTTCAGCTCATTCACAATACGCTCCTGTACCTGTATCTGCTCATACAGTTTTTCGAGGTTCTTGGCGCGACCAATTTTCTTTCCTTCAAAAATACCTACGCTGCCACCGGTAAGCGAATATTTTCCTTTTACGTATTTACCATGTTTTTCCAGTACAATGGAGCCATTGCTATTGGAAAGCGCATCTTCGTTTTCAGCAATAAATACCTGACCCAACAGGTGTTCGGCCAATTGACGGTATTGCGCATCCACTTCAATTACCTGCATAGCCGGGATGGTGCCTTCAGGCTGGTGGGAGGTGGTTTCCACATGACCATTGAGCTTATCCAGCAGGAAGAAGTTGGCCTTTCCTTTCTTATTGGCATCCAGCAGGTGTACCGCCTGCAAGCCTTCCTGCAGGTCATTCACTACATAATAGTTGAGGTAGGGTTCCAGCACGTTTTCAACCGCTGCACGAAACTCTTCCTTTACATAGATGATATCTGATAAAATAGGTGCTGTATGATTCCAGTTGGGATTCTTGTGCAGGAATTTTACACTTTCCGGATAACCTTCCATTGAATCGATCAGGCTTTTCAGCAGGTCGTATTCATTCTTTTTGGCATCCAGTTTACGGCTTTCTTCGGCCAGCGTTTGGCGCAGCCTTTCCATTTCACCCTGCGTTTGCAGGATCTGCTCTTTCGTACGCTCATGGTGTTCCTGCAATTGTTGCAGATCACGCTGGCGGCTTTCCAGTTCCTCCTCCTTGGTGATGTGCTCTTCTTCCAGTTGTTTAAGTTGGCTATTGCGTACTTCCTGCTCTTCTTCCAGGCGGGCAATACTTTGCTCCAGGTTACGGATCGAGTTGTCGGCAATTGCCACTTTCTTTTCCGCATCAAACTGGTTGCGCTGCATATTGAGGTTTTCGCTGCGCAGGCTATCTACATGTACCCGCTTTTCGTCGAAAACCTTGCGTTTTTCTTCGCTGGTTTCTTTCAGGTCTACCAACTGTTGTTGTAAACTTTCCAGTTTACCTTCTTCTTCACCTACCTGGCGGGTAGTGAATTCAATGCTTTCTTCCAGGCCCTTCAATTGTCCTTCACTCTTGTTCAGGAATTCCTGCAGGCTGTTTTCCTTTTCTTTCAGGAAGTTCAACCTTTGGGAAGCCAGGTTTTTATCGTTCTCTTTTGTTCTTAATGTTTGTAACAGGTCGTTGAACTCGTGCTGCAGGCTTTGCAGGGCACGTTCTTTTTCAATGAAACCCACCTTCTCCTGCTCAATCGTCGCTTCTTCATTGGCGATTTCAGCTTCCAGCCTGATCTTTTTATCCGTTTCTGTTTCAGACTGCGTATTGAGGTCGCGCCAGGTAAGGTTAAATCCTTCCAGCGAGGCCTTGGCCAGCTCAATACTTATTTCCCGGTATTCTTTCTTGATCTCATAATACTTCTCCGCCTTCTTTGCCTGGTTTTCGAGGCTCTTCAACTGGTTGTTGATCTCGAATAAAAGGTCTTCAATACGCGCCAGGTCCTGCTCCGTAGCGTCGAGCTTTTGCTTGGCTTCCTTTTTACGCGTCTTATAGATGGTAATACCGGCCGCCTGTTCCAACATGCGGCGACGGCTGTTTTCCTTGTCTTTGATGATCTCATCCACCATACCCAGCTCAATAATGGCGTAGCTGTCCGTACTTACCCCCGTATCCATAAACAGGTTCTGGATATCCTTCAGGCGGCACTGTACATCATTGAGGCGGTATTCACTTTCACCGCTTTTATAGAATTTCCTGGTAACAGTTACTGTATTAAATTCAGTAGGCAGCAGGTTCCTGGTATTTTCAAAGGTGAGGCTCACTTCGGCCAAACCGCTGGCCGAACGGGTTTTGGATCCATTGAACACCAGGCTTTCCAGGTTCTCACTACGCAGGTGACTGATCTTCTGCTCGCCAATTACCCACCGGATACTGTCGATGATATTACTTTTACCGCAGCCATTGGGCCCGATAACGCCGGTAATACCTTCATCAAAATTCAGTACCGTTTTGTCGGCAAAACTCTTAAAACCTTTAATTTCTAAGCTCTTTAATCGCACAGTGTCTTAATTTTTAAGGACAGCAAATATAGAAGAATAGGGGTACAAAATACATAGGCCAATAGTTACCCACAGGATTACCCACATGGAATTATACACAAACACTGCACCATGTGGATATCCCCAAGCAGTTGTGGATAAAATGGCATTATATGGTGTATAAGTCTTTCTCTAAAAGCTGCCATGAAGTCATAATACCCTAACTACCTATAATAAAATTGGTTAAATTAAATATTTTGGCCCATGCTTTTTAAACTGGTAAAAAGTGGTGAGGCAGTACGGCCAGGTAGTTTTAATTTCGGCTATAAAATAAATCGCCTTGACCAACCCTATGCTCAACCTGGCCAAACGCATCAAATCCATTGCCGATACAGGCCTGCTATATAGCTCCAATGAATACGACCGCGAACGCTACACGGAATTACTGGCCATCAGTCATGAGCTGATGGGTCAGCTTACCGGGTTGCCGGTTGAAGTGATCAAAAACTTTTATGCGCCCAATAAGGATTATCCCACTGCCAAAGTAGATGTGCGGGGTGTGTTGCTCAATGAACAAGGCCAGGTGCTGTTGGTACGGGAAATGGCAGATGGTAAATGGACCTTGCCCGGTGGTTGGGCCGATATAGGTTATTCGCCCGCGGAGGTGATCGAAAAAGAGTTCCTGGAAGAAACAGGACTGCAGGTGAAGGCAACCCGCCTGCTGGCTGTATTTGACAAGCGATGCCATCCTCACCCACCCCAGCCCTTTTATGTGTACAAGTTTGCGTTGTTGTGTGAACCGGTAAACAACAAGCAGTCTCTGCAAACGGGGTTTGACATGCTGGAAGCAGATTATTTCCCGGTGGACCAATTGCCTGCTTTATCGGAGGAGCGGATATTGGCCTCTCAAATTGAATTGCTGCATAAAAAAGCAACGGAAGGTGATACCGTTGCTTATTTTGATTGAGTGCCTAAAAGATGCAGATGATATTGGAGGCCTATTAAATAGCCGTCTTCGACATTTCCCAACCCAACATGGCCTTTTTGCGCTCGGTGCCCCAATGGTATTCACCAATGATCAGGTTTTTCTTAATGATCCGGTGACAAGGGATCAAATAGGCAATGGGATTGGCGCCGATGGCCGATCCAACAGCCTGTAAAGCATTGGGCTCTTCAATATGACGGGCCAGCGATTGGTAAGTACTCACCGTACCATAAGGCACTTCCAGCAGGGCATTCCAAACCTTTACCTGGAAATTGGTGCCTTTTACCAACACACTTAGCTTTTCCTGAGATCCTGGTTTGCGGTGGAAAATGGCTTGGGCCATCAATTCAGTACTGCGGCTATTTTCCCGCACCTGGGCTTTTCCCCAGGCACTTTCCAGCTCCTCAATGGCTACGCTCCTGTTTTCCTGTTGCAAAAAGGAAAGGTGACAAATACCCCGACCGGTAACACCAACAATACATTCGCCAAAAGGGGTATTGTGAAATCCATATTCTATCAGGATGCCGTTGCCCTTGTCTTTGTATTCCTGTGGGGTAACTGCTTCAAGGTTGACAAAAAGATCGTATACCCGCGACTGGCTCGACAAACCAGCTGCATCGGCCGCATCAAGAAGGTTATCAAAACCGGTAATACGATGCTTGAGGTAGTCGGTAGTCAGAAATTGCAGAAAACGTTTAGGACTGATACCTGCCCATTCGGTAAACATGCGCTGGAAATGAAATGCACTCATATTGACCTGTGCAGCTACTTCTTCCAGGCTGGGCTGATTACGAAAGTTCATATACAGGTAATCAATAGCCCGGGCAATCTGCTGGTATTGGTAAGCATCAGTAGTCACAGGGTCAAAATTTAATATTTTTTCTGATAGCATAATGATGTTTATTAGTGTATGCAATTTGTCTCCAAATAGCCGCCCGCTCAACCTGTTTCTTGCTATATTTAACACGAAAGGCATACAACTGTTTAGCGGTATTTTTGATCTTGAAACAACTGATTAATACTTTACAATTGAAGACTTTCTATTATATCCTGGTGCTCATACTGGTATTTAGCGGCCGGGCTGTACAGGCACAGCAGGTGGACAGTATCTTTTTCCACCTGTATACCGATAGTCTGAAGAAGGGAGTGCACAATTACATCAATGTAGACGGGAAATTGTCCAATGGACAATGGCAGCCATTGACGGCCAAAGACCTGCATTTTACCGCTTCGGCAGGCCGGTTTGAAGGAAATGACCTGATAGTAGATACCTCTTTCAAAGGGGAGAAAATAGACGTTAAAGCGACGCTGAAAGCCAATCCCCAGCTGTGGAAGGAGATCACGATCTATATAAAAACAGTGGATACCACCGAAAGGCTCAAAACGATGAAGGAGGTACTCCCTGGCAGCTCTTCACCAGGGCGTAAAAGCAAAAAAAGCAGGAGAAACCCATAAAGGCCCCCCTGCCTGATTTATCTATTTCCTGCTTATTTAGGTTTGTGGGCCTTGATCTGTTCGGCCGTTGGCACCCAAAACTCAAAGCCATGTTTGTCGGCCAGTTTCTTACCATCAATACGCAATGGATCAGCCCGGTTCCAGGGTTGTACAACCGCATGAACTGTCAGGAACTTCAGAGAAGGTACTTCTGACTTCAGGTGGGCCAGTAATTCATTGAGGGCAGCGATCTGTTTGGCCGGGTAAGGCTCTGGATTGGTTCTGCGTTGGATATTGGCCAGAGAAATACCAATAGCAGATTTATTAATGGCCAGGCCGCCAGGCGCCGGGATGGTAGATCCTACATGGAAAGCATGTTTATTATTGGGAACGCAATGAAAGATAATGGACTCGGTATTTTGAGCGCCTGCACTGGTGGCGGAATCCCTGCCATCGCGGGCAATAATGTAATGATAGCTCAACCCTACCCCACGTAAATGGTTGATACTGCTTTTTGCGGTACTGCCTGCCGTAGCATGGAGCACCAGCAATTCGGGTTTATTGGTACGGTCCCTGGAAGGAAGAAAGGGACTCACAACTTGGATATTCATATTGTAGGTTTTATTAGTTAACCAAAGTTGATGGATCCTCCCTGGCCTGCCACCCGGCAAAGCACCTTAAATGAATACCGTGTTTTTACGGGGGCAGTGCATATTGTGGGTTGTCGAGATAGCCAGATATTACGTATATGTTCCGTATATATCAGGTATATATTACGTATATAATACGTTCTTGTAAGGGACGGAATATCTACGTAATGTATGACTATTGTATACGTTTTATAAACGGAACATACTAAAATCCAGCATGGGTTGACAATAGCCATACAGGCCTCCCAATGGGAAAACCAGTCGATTGGTGGATAAACATTAGTTGGGGAAGTGTGGAGTGGGCAATAGACCACAAGTGTAGTAAAGCTGGCCAGAAATGACGTGAAAAGGGCGTACCGGAATCCGGTACGCCCTTTATTATCAATCTATTATAGGAAATTGCTTATTTAGCGCCAGCGAGAGCAGGAGCTGCCATTTTCTTGGCATCTTCCAGGAACTTGGCCAGACCGATATCGGTCAATGGGTGTTTCAGCAATCCCAGGATAGGTTCCAGGGGGCTGGTCACCACATCAGCACCAGCTTCGGCACATTTTACAATGTGGAGGGGGCTGCGGATGGAGGCTGCCAGGATCTCGGTTTTGTAACCCTGGAGGTTATAAATATGAGAAACCTGCTCAATCAGTTGGATACCATCCCAATTGCTGTCGTCAATACGACCAATAAAGGGCGACAGGTAGGTAGCGCCTGCTTTGGCAGCCAGGATGGCCTGACCCGCAGAAAATACCAGGGTACAATTGGTTTTGATACCATTATCAGAAAAGTATTTAATGGCCTTGATACCATCTTTGATCATGGGCACTTTTACAATGATATTGGGGTGAATAGCTGCCAGTTTCTTACCCTCTTCTACGATATCCTTGAATTCGGTGGAGATTACTTCAGCACTAATATCACCATCTACCATTTCGCAAATGGTGAGGTAATGCTGCATGATGGCTTCTTCGCCTTTGATGCCTTCTTTGGCCATCAGGGAAGGGTTGGTAGTTACACCATCGAGGATACCTAATTCATGCGCTTCTTTGATCTGGGCCAGGTTGGCCGTATCAATAAAAAATTTCATACTATTAAAGTTTTGAGATGTTGATTAGACAATGCTGCTGGCCGAAGAAAGGGAAGTGTTTTTCCCGGAGCGGAAGATGTGTACAGGTTACCATTGGCCAGGCTCTTGGATAAAAAAAAGAAAAAAAGGCAGATTACTTACATCGCACCGCTACAACCGCCTACCCTTGCTACCTTCCGGTCCTGGGGGGGTTCAGCAGGAGCTGGTCGTGTAAGACCTGCCGGCTGCAAAGATAAGGCAAAACAACTAATTACTGATTATTGATTCTTAATTATTTCCACAAATAGCAACAATGAGATAAAAAGTACAAAATGAATAATCAACTATTGGCGCCAACCGGGCCTTCCGGTCAATGAGTTAACGGTAGTTATACCAATCAGCTCATCAGCCCGGCCACCGAGGGGACGATAATATACTAAAATGGTATAGTTGTTTTCTGATTCCCAGTAATTGCCTTCGGTAAACTCAAAGGAAGCCTTTCTTTTTCTATCGTTACGGTCGATGGTAGCATAGCAATAATCATAATACCCCATTTTCAGGAACAGGCTCCGCTCATAGGCGCCTTTTTCGGTATTGAATACCATTTTGGCCGAATCGTTCAGGTTGTAATTGGTGAGCTGGCCTACGATGAAAACATCCTTATCGGGAAAAGGGCCATTATTGCCGGGTACGAAAGTAAACTTTACGGTAGCATAATCGGCCTGCCAAAGGGGATTGATGCTTTCGGTGGTTTCGATGGTAAACATGCCATTGTTATCGCGGAAGAAATTAAAACGCTGGGTGCTTCTGTTGGCATCGGGACGTACAATAATTTCGGTGCTGCTGGTGCCATATTTTACACTTTCAATACGATCGCTCTGAAAACGAAAGCTGCGCATATCAAGCCAGCGCCATTCTTTGCCTGCCGGGAATACAGCATCATTCTCCGTATTGTATTCAAGGGTATTGCGCGAAAAGAAGGAAGGCCTGATATTGGTCACCGCATTGTCCCAGCGATAATTTTGGAGAATGGCCACCTGGATCTGCTGCAATTGGTTCACTACATTCAAACCCTCATTCAGGGCTACTTTGAATTGGATCTTTTGATGGGTGCGGAATATCTGGCCATTGAAAGGTTGTTGTACCTGGGCCGAAATAGCTGATTGTTCTTTTATTACCAGCATCCTTTTGGTGAATATCAATTTGGAAGTATCGCCATTCAGGAAAACTTTGAGTATATAATTACCAGAGCGGCTGGGTGCACAATTCCTGTCGGGCAAGGTAGCCTGGTAATGGGTATAACGGGTAAAAGCAATGGAAGAAATGCGGTAGGTACTGATACGTTGCTGGGAAAAGCCGCTGATAAAATCAAATTGACTCAGGATGGCCGGGGTCCAGTCGGCATTACAGAGTTGAAACGTATAGGAGTAGTTCCTGACATTGGCATCCAGGTCATCAAAATGCAATTCCAGGGCTCCTACAGCACCCAGACTCATGATGGGCGGCCCCAACTGGTTGCCATTGGGATGTAACAACACGGTTTGTATGCGGGGGGAATATACAGCGTCGGGTATTTGTGCCTGCACTGTAAGTAATTTTAACAGGAGTATGGACAGTAAAATATATTTCATCCGCTTGTTTTTTCGTTATGGGCAGCAGGAAAACTCCTTGCTTTTCGTCGTAACTGAAAATGGCCAGGGACATTTTCGACGTTGAAGGTATAGAAATCCTCTAAAAGACAGCTTTTTGGAATGGAATGGTTGCTTTCTGCTATTTTTACGACCGAAAAATCAATACCGATTGAATATCGCCGCCTTCATAGCCCGCCGCATCGCATTTAATCAACAACGGTCCTTTTCCCGGTTTGTGATCCGCCTGTCTATCGGCGCCACTGTGATCAGTGTAACCGTCATGATCCTGACCATTGCTTTTGCCAGTGGTTTCCAAAAAACGATCGCCCAAAAGGTATTCAGTTTTTGGGGGCATATCCGGGTACAGAGTTATTTTGCCACTTCGGTATCGATTGCAGAGGAAGTGCCCATTCCCAAAAATGATTCGGTGCTCAACCTCAAAAAGCTCAACCCGTCCATTAAAAAAGTACAGGCTTTTGCTACTAAAAATGCCATCCTTAAAACATCGGCCACCATTGAAGCAGTATTGCTGAAGGGAGTAGAAAAAGAGTATGATTTTGGCAACCTGCAAAACTTCCTGGTAGAAGGGCGCTGGATAAATTTTAAGGACAGTGGTTATAGTTCTGAGATCAACCTGTCAGCCTATACGGCAGCTCAGTTAAAGCTGAAGGTGAATGACCAGGTGCTTATCTATTTCATTCAGAAGGGTGCTCCTCCCCGCCCCCGCAAATTGACGCTGGCCGGCATTTTCAAAACGGGCATTGAAGATTATGACAAGCATATTGCCATTGGCGACCTGAAGCTGATACAAAGGCTCAATGACTGGGACAGCACGCAGGTAGGAGGTTATGAAATATTCCTGCACGATTTCAATAAGATGGACAAGGTAAGTGAGGAGATTGTTCCAGAGTTGCCCATGGGCCTGAAATCGACCACTATCAGGAATATTTACCCGAATATATTTGACTGGCTGGCACTGCAAAACAAAACGATTGCCATTGTACTTACCATCATGATCGTGATCGCTACGCTGAACCTGATCACCTGCCTGCTGATTCTGGTATTGGAACGCACTCGGATGATCGGGGTGTTGAAAGCCCTTGGGGCCCGCAACCAAACGGTTCAACAGGTATTCCTGTACCATGGATCTTATATTACTTTTACGGGCTTACTGCTGGGCAATATCATTGGATTGGGTATCTGCTGGTTACAACAGCGGTATGGCTTTATTCCTTTGCCCGAGGAGGCTTATTGGATATCCAAAGCGGTGGCCGATGTGGTATGGTGGCATGTGGTACTGGTAGATGTAGGCACCTTCCTGGTATGCTTCGTTGTTTTACTGATCCCCACGATCATCGTACGGAAAATACAGCCGGTGAAGGCAATCCGGTTTAGTTGAGAAGAAAGCTTCGAGCTACTAGCTGCGAGTCCTTTGCTTTGTATTTGCTCGTGGCTCGAGGCTCACAGCCCGTAGCTATTTCACGATATGCGAGAGGATGATGCCCGTTGCTACGGCCGCATTGAGCGACTCAGCCTCGCCTTTCCGGGGAATGGTAATGCGGTGGCTACAAAATTGTAATAATTCTTCCCGGATCCCTTTCGATTCATTGCCAATGACCAGGACTCCCTCCCGGATTGGCTGCAACTGGTGCAGGTTGGTACCATGCAGGGTAGCGGCATAAGCAGGTAAACCAGTATGTTGCGCCATAAAATGGGTCAGGTCCTCATAGATCACCTGTACACGGCTAATGCTCCCCATCGTAGATTGAACCACTTTAGGGCTGAAAACATCGGCACTGTCGGGACTGCAAATGACGGTGGAAATGCCAAACCAGTCGGCACAGCGGATGATGGTACCCAGGTTGCCCGGGTCCTGGATGGTGTCGAGCATCAGGGAAAGCTGCTCCCGGTAACTGGTGATTTTGGGAAACCGGGGTTTCCTGAAAACACCCAGCACCTGGTTGGGCGTTTGGAGCTGCGATAAGCGTTCCAATTCCTTTTCGCTCACCTCAACCACGCTACCAGTCTGCATTTGAGGGTGCTGACTTATCCAGTCGGGCACTGCATACAGCTGCTGTAATTGTATGTTGGGCCTGCTTAAGAGTTCGTTAATAATCTTAGGACCTTCGGCAATAAATACCCCTTCCTCATCTCTTGATTTTTTCTGGCTTAAACTTTGAATATATTTGACCTGCGATTTAACCAACATTGCACCTCGTTTATAAGTTATATGACATCCGGCCGGCAAGTTAGCTTTTTTACATTTTCCAGGTGGTCTTTATATGGCCTGCTCTGTATGATACTGGCTGCATCCTGTTCAGTCAGGAATTACAATTCCAGCAAGCCCTTCCCATACCGCACGACGATTAGCCTGGAAGGTAAAACGCCGGAATATGACCGGCAGGACCTCCAGACAAAGCTGGAAAACCAGATAGATGACAGTTTGAAAACCCGCCTGATCACTTCCCTGCTGGTATTTAAAACCCTTAAAAATCCGCCCGTCTTTGATTCATTGAATATTGGCCGGTCGAAAATATACCTCACCACCCTGCTTCATTCCCTGGGTTATTTTAACCCGGCTATCGAGGATACATTTTATATTAGAACAGAGCCCAATAAGCGGCATGGCGAACAGAAACGGGTATTTACGAATTTTACCATTAAGCCCGGTATAGCCATGCGCCTGGATTCCATTGGCTATGCACTGGAAACTCCCGAGCTACAGGAGTTAGCCCTGAAGAGTCAAAAAGAATCCTTATTGAAAAAGGGCGCTCCTTATTCTGATCAAAATGTAAACAACGAACTCGACCGGTTATTGGGTGTATACCGGGATAGTGGCTATTACAAATTTTCGAAGGAAAACCTTTATGCCGAACGGGATACCGTAGTAGCAGCCCTGATCGATCCTACGCTGGACCCTTTCGAACAGTTGCGATTATTGGATTCACTCAGTAAAAAACGGGAAAAGCCTACCATCAGCGTTACCATCAGGCAACGACCGGTAAAAGATAGCTCCCACATCCAGAAGTATTATATTGGAAATGTAAAAGTATATCCCGATCAATCGATATTGGATGATTCAATTACAGCCACCAGGGACAGCACGACCATTCAGGGCTACCAGTTTTTCTACAATAGCAACCGGTTTAAATTGCCTTTTATTGCCAACAATATCCGTTTGCGGCCGGGATCCGTTTACTCCCAACGGCGTTATTACCGGGTGATCAATACTTTTAATCAGTTGGGCGCCTGGCAAAACGTGGACCTGAGTCTGCAGGAACGACGGGATACCCTACCCCTGCTGGATGCCGTATTGCGTTTGTACCCGGCCATGAAGCACAGTCTGAATGTAGACTTTGAAACCAGCCGGAACGTAAGTGAATTCCTTTCGCAGGGAACCTTTTTTGGATTGGGGCTTAATTTCAGGCTGCTGAACCGGAATGCTTATCGCGAAGCCATTCAAACCAGCACCAATGCACGTTTTGGTATTGAGATTGGTACACACCTGGTACAAACCCTGCAAGCGAGCCTTTCGCACAATATTTACTTTCCCAAGGTCATCTTGCCCAAGTTCATCCAGAATTGGTTTCCGCGAAAAACGGATGGCAATGAGCGCACCATTGCGCGGCGTACGGTGCTGAATATGACAGGGGCTTATACCGACCGGCGGGATTTCTTTAGAGCGCCTTCTTTCAATACCTCCTGGGGGTATGAGTGGACAAGGCGGAAGACCAGGGCAGCTGATCCCGACAATGCCACCCATCGATGGACAAAGAGCTATACCCTTACCCCCTTTAATTTTGAATATACTGACCTGCATAAAACAGACAGTTTGCGGAAGCTGGAACAGGATATCCCGGCCTACCGGTTTGCATTTAATGATGGTATGATCATCAGCACCATATTCAGTGTAACAGCGGGCAAGCAATATGATGACGATAAGCGGCTCACGCTGCTCCGGGGACGCATAGAAGAGAGTGGTGCTTTATTTGGACTGATCAAAAACCTGGAACTGGGCGACCTGCGTCGTTTTGTAAAAGTAGACGGAGAGGTAAAGCATTATATAAACCGTAAACGTTCGTCCTGGGCTTTCCGTGCCTTTGGAGGTATCGCCTTCATTTATGGTAAGACAGATACAGCAGGCGTGATCGTAAGAGAAAATAACCTGCCTTTCTTCAAAGCATTTTTCGCAGGCGGCCCTTATAGTATGCGTGCCTGGCAGGTGAGGCGTTTAGGACCTGGCTCCTCTACCTTGTATGATCAGAGTGACACCACTCGGGTAGACCGGTTTGGAAATATGCAATTGGAACTCAATGCCGAATATCGCTTCAATATTACTACGATTGCAGGTGTGAAGGTAAACAGTGCGTTGTTTGTAGACATTGGTAATATCTGGAGTAAGGAATATGATGAGAATGGCCGGCGAATCCCGGAAGCCTCTTTCAAGTTGAGTCGTTTGTACAAGGATATAGCCTTGGGTGCAGGCACCAGCCTTCGCCTGGATTTTGAGTTCTTCCTCATCCGCCTGGATTGGGCCTACCGCCTCAAAAATCCCCGTTATGCCAACCTCAATAATGGTTGGTTCCAGAAAATAGATATTGCCAGCGGCCAATTACAATTGGGAATTGGATATCCGTTCTGATCGGCAATCGGCAGTCGTGAATCGGCAATCGGCAATCTTCCCGCGGAACGGGACAAATTTTGCTTCGACACTTTTCTTGACGATTATCTGTCTTTTCGCTCGTAGCTCGCGGCTCACAGCTCGTGGCTTGTTATTGTCCCAATGCTCCTTTGATCATTGCCTGTGCTTCTTCTACCGTCATTGACTTGTCAATGGTAAAGGCTCCGATCCTGGTGCGGCATAGGCTGCTCAGGTGACCTCCACAACCCAGGGCCGCACCTACATCATTAGCCAGGCTACGAATATAAGTACCAGTAGAACATACTACCCTGAAGTGTACAATGGGTAAGTTAATAGCAGTAATCTCAAACGTTTTGATGGTGATCTTTCTGGGTTCCAGTTCCACATGTTCTCCCCTGCGGGCCAATTCATACACGCGTTTGCCATCTTTTTTAATGGCGGAGTGGATCGGTGGTACCTGTAGAATTTCCCCGGTAAATTGAGTGGTTATTTCCTGCAGTTGCCCGGGTGTGATGGCCGAATAATCTTTAAAGTTTTCAGGCTCGCTTTCCAGGTCGTAGGTAGGCGTAGTGGAACCCAGGGTGATGGTACCGGTATACTCTTTTTCCTGGGCCATGTATTCATTGATGCGCTTGGTAAATTTGCCGGTGCATAGGATCAGTAATCCCGTTGCCAGGGGATCGAGGGTACCGGCATGGCCTACCTTTTTGATCTTCATTTGCCCTCTTAACTTACGCACCACATCAAAAGAGGTCCATTCAAGCGGCTTATTGATCAGCAATACCTGTCCATCTGCAAAAATATTATTCACACCCTGTTCCATGCGGCGAAGATAGTGGAAAAGCTGCGAGCTGTGAGCTACGAGCTGCGAGCAGTTGATCGGAATGAGGGAATCAACTATCAAGATTTCCTTGACAATTCAAAAAGAAACCCGCCGCCATAGGATTGGGGGCGGGCTTTGTTGCTTTTAATGGGCATGCTCCTCGTCGCCAGAACTGGTCATCTTGGCCAGTACAAAAAATGCACCTTTGGTCACGATACGCGCATCAGCAGGAATGGCCTTTAACAGGGTAATTTGTGTATACCCTACTTCGGAAGTACCTTTTGCTACGGGTACCTTTTCAAAGGTCACCCCTTTTTCCGGCTGCTTTGCCGGTTCTTTATGATCATGTGGTTCAGCTTCCTTATGGGGTATGCTGTCTTTGCCTTCCTGGTGGTGCTCCGCTTCGGTATGCGGATCGGTTACCATGAAAATATAGTCCTGTCCCTGGTAGGTAACAATCGCATCCTGGGGTACAGCAGGAGCCGTGATCTTATCCAGGCTGATCAATGCCGTAATATTCATACCGTCGATCAAACCCGTTTTATCGCCTTTCACCTGCGCGTGTACACTCACGGCCTTGCTTTCATCCTCAAACGTAGAGCCCAGGGAGTATATCTGGGCATCATATTCTTTGCCTGGATTATTGGTAAGTGTGAAATGGATACTTTGGTTGTTCTTCAGCTTGGGAAGGTCCTTTTCATAAATAAAGAGATCGAGGTGCAGCTGACTATTGTCGATCACTTCAGCTACGGCAGTACTAACATCTACATAACTACCCATTTTAACGGACACGTTGCTAACAATGCCACTGATAGGGGTATGCAGTGACAATACAGACATCAACTTTCCATTGGAAAGAGTGGATGGATTGATGCCCATCAGTTGGATCTGTTGTTCAAGTGCCGACCTGCGGGTATTGAGTGACCTTACTTCGGATTCAGCAGCCTGCAGGTTTTTCAACGCACCTGCATTACCCTGATTCAGTTCCTTCTGACGGCTTAATTCCTGCTCTGCCAGCACCAGCTTAGGGCCAATGGCCAGGTACTCTTCCTGCATCCGGATGAAATCTGGATTAGCAATAGTAGCTATTACCTGTCCCTTTTTTACGATATCTCCAGGCTGTATCAGGAGCGATCTGATCACCCCGCTGTAGATGGAGTTGATGAGCGCTTTATTTTGATTGGGAACGCGCAATGCCCCATTGGCCCTGACGGAAGCCGTGAGTTGTTTTTCCTCTATTGGCCCTATCTCAATACCGATGCTTTTGATCTGTTCGGCAGTAAAAGTGGCTGTATTTTCATTCTTGTGCTCCCCTTCATGGGCTTCTCCCGCGGCAGGTGCTTCTGTATTGCTGTCATTGCTCTTGCAGGATATCTGAAGAAAAACCATCAAGGCAATGGATATCATCCAGCATATTTTTTTCATCTTACTAATTTTTGTGCTATTGATTGAAGTAATAATAGTATTGGATCACTGAATGGTTATAGGCATTCAGGTTTTCAAGGTAATTGCGTTGAATATCGATGGCCTGGGTGAGGTATTGCGATAATCCGGTAAAGCCGATCTCTCCGGCCCGGTAGGCCAGTGTGGCAGCTTTAATGATCTCAGTGGCCTGCCGCAACCCGGTATTTTCATAAAAGGAAAGCATGGTGGCGTTTTTCTGTACCTCTTTCTCAGCCTGGGCACGCTCGGTAGACAAGAGTTGTTGTGTATAATCAAATTGCTTTTTTTGCAGATCAACCTCTGATTGGGCCACTTTGACCTTATTCCTGGTAGCACCTGTTCCTAATAAAGGGAATGCCACGGACACTGAAAAACCGGTAAAAGGATCGCTCATACCATACAATCGCTGGCTGAAAAAACGACCGGAGAACTCAGGCCGGTTTTCATTTCTTGTGACTGCTATTCCAGCATTGGCTATGGCGACCTGCTGTTGCTGCAAGGCCAAAACAGGGTGCAAGGAATCAGGACGGTTGATGATCAATGGTAATTTTTCCAAAGCACCCGCTGCAGGCAGGTAAGCAGAATCTGTATTCAGCAATAGCATCAGTACTCTTTGTTGCACTTCCACATCGGTTGCTGTTTGTTGCACCAATGCTTGTAGTTCCCTTAGCCGTACATTGGCTGCAATGCTATCCAACCCGGGGCTGTCGCCAGCTTTCACTTTGGTAATGGCAGCAGCACTCAGCGACCGGTAGATGCTGTCCAGCCGTTGGTACAATTGCTGTTTATCCTGCAAATACCATAACTGGTAATAGCCTGTTCTTACATTTCGTTTTATATCGGCATTGATCACGGTAGTATTTACCTGGTGGTAGTTTACCTGTTCTTTGAATAGTTTCTTTTGGGCGCTGTACAAGCCGGGCCAGGCGATACTTTGAGAAAGCCCTATTTTCAGGATCCCTTCATGATCGCTGGGACGCAGGTCTTCATTTTCAGCAAACAGGCCTGTTTTCGGCAATGCGCCAGCTGTCCGCACCTGCACCTGTCCTTTACTGATCTGTTGTTTGTTGATGTCGAATTGAAGGTTGCGGCCTGCGGCTGTCATGGCCTGTTCAATACTCACCCGCGTACCTGTTGGCTGTTGGGCCTGTGAGAAAAGGGTGGTCAACAGTAACCCGGCTACCAGGGTAGTAACAGACACTACTTTGCTCCCCCCCTTTCTTTTTTTGTTGAATAGGATGTATAACATAGGAAGTACAAAAAGTGTTAGGAAAGTGGCACTGGCAAGTCCACCGATCACTACAGTGGCCAAAGGTTTTTGCACTTCAGCGCCTGCGCCGGTAGAAAGGGCCATCGGTATAAAGCCAAGCGAAGCAACAGTGGCGGTCATGAGTACCGGCCTTAGCCTGGTTCTCGTTCCTTCAAATACCCGCTGGAATACGTCGGTGATGCCATCTTTTTCCAGCTGATTGAAAGTACTGATCAGCACAATGCCATTCAATACGGCTACACCAAACAGGGCGATAAACCCTACCCCCGCCGAAATACTAAAGGGCATATCCCGGAGCATCAGGGCAAAAACACCGCCTATAGCACTCATCGGAATGGCAGTATAGATCAACAGGGCTTCCTTAAAAGAATGGAAGGTGAAGTAAAGCAACAGGAAAATAAGTGCCAATGCAATGGGAACGGCTACCTGTAACCGGGCAGAAGCCTGTTGCAGGTTTTCAAAAGTACCACCATAAGTGTAGTAATAACCGGTGGGAAGGAATTGGGCCTGATCCAATTTTTGCTGAATTTCTTCAACAACACTTTGCACGTCTCTACCCGAAATATTGAAGCCGATTACGATACGGCGTTTACCACCTTCCCGGCTGATCTGTGCCGGCCCTTCCTTAAACTGTACAGTGGCCACCTGCGAGAGCGGGATCTGTTTACCTTCTGGTGTGGCCACAAACAGGTTGCTTACATCGTCAATGGAAGAACGGCTTGTACTGTCAAGCCGCACCACCAGGTCGAACTTCCTTTCATTTTCAAATACAACGCCTGCTGTCTGACCGGCAAAAGCGGTGCTGACGGTGTTGTTGATAGCGTCGATATTCAAGCCGTAGGCGGCAATCCTCGCACGGTCATACTGGATGGTAATTTGCGGAAGTCCTGTGGTACGCTCTATTTGAGGAGCAGTAGCCCCTTTTACAGTTTGCACCACTTTGGCCACCTTATTGGCAATCGCTGCCAATGTATCTATATTTTCCCCAAACACTTTTACCGCCACATCCTGCCGTACCCCTGTCATCAGTTCATTGAACCGCATTTGAATGGGTTGATTCACCTCAAAGAATACACCTGGGATCACTTCCAGTTTCTCTTTGATCATTGTTGCCAGTTCGTTGTAGTCTTTGGTGGTTGTCCACTCCTTCACCGGCTTCAATACAATGATCAGGTCGGATGCTTCGGGAGGCATCGGATCGGTTGGTACTTCTGCTGATCCTGTTTTACCCACCACCATTTTTACCTCGGGGAAGGATTTGATAATGCGGCTGGCCTGCATGGATGTCTCGATACTTTGAGACAGGGAGGTACCTTGCGGGAGGATACAATGGAATGCGTAATCCCCTTCCCGCAACTGTGGTATGAATTCGCCCCCCAGCCTGCTAAAGCAGAAAATAGCCAGGCCAAAAATGGCAACCGTGATCAGTACAATGGCACGACGGGCTTTGAGCGCTTTTGTCAGCAAGGGCGTATATACGCGCTGCAGAAAGTCCATCATCCTGTCAGAGAAAGTTCTTTTGGTCATTGGTTTCTTCGGCAGGATCAGTGCCGACATCATAGGAATATAGGTGAGCGATAGGATCAAGGCTCCCAGGATCGCAAAACTCACAGTTTGTGCCATGGGGCGGAACATCTTTCCTTCTATACCCACCAACGTAAGGATCGGTATATATACAATGAGGATGATGATCTCCCCGAAAGCAGCACTACTACGGATCTTAGAGGCAGAGTCAAATACTTCCATATCCATTTCTGCCTGCGTGAGCCTGCCACCTGTTTTTCGTAATCCAAGGTGGTGCAGGGTAGCCTCCACCACAATAACAGCTCCATCCACGATCAATCCAAAGTCGATGGCGCCCAGGCTCATGAGGTTGGCACTTACGCCAAAAGCATGCATCATACCCAGCGCAAATAACATGGACAAAGGAATGGCGGATGCTACTATAAGGCCTGCCCGTATATTGCCGAGAAAGAGCACCAGTACAAATATTACAATGAGGGCCCCTTCGATCAGGTTGGTCTTTACCGTACTCACCGCACGGTCTACCAGGTCTGTTCTATCCAGAAAAGGCTCAATCACCACATCCTGGGGTAAGGAGTTTTGAATGTTTTTCATCTTTTCTTTCACCCTGTGGACCACGGCTGCACTATTGGCTCCTTTCAGCATCATAACGATACCACCTACCACTTCTTTTTCGCCATTGTAGGTCACCGAGCCATAACGCACGGCATTGCCCAATTGAACGGTAGCCACATCCTTTACCAGTACAGGAATTCCGCTTACAATTTTGATCACAATATTCCGGATGTCTTCCAGTGATGAGACAAGGCCAATGCCCCGGATAAAATAAGCATTGGGCTTTTTGTCGATATAGGCACCACCCGTATTGGCATTGTTCTTCTCCAGGGCGGTGAATATTTCGGCAATGGTGGTGTTCATACCCTTCAACCGGTCGGGATTAACTGCCACTTCATATTGTTTGAGTAATCCCCCAAAACTATTGACCTCCGCCACACCTGGAGTGCCATACAGTTGACGGGCTACGATCCAGTCCTGCATGGTGCGCAAGTCCATGGCGGAATACTTATCCTCTGCCCCTTTTTTGGGGTGGATAACATATTGATAGATCTCTCCGAGGCCGGTACTCACGGGAGCCAGTTCGGGAGTGCCAATCCCCCTGGGGATCTTTTCTTCTGCTTCCTTTAACTTTTCTGTGATGAGCTGCCGGGCAAAGTAGATATCTATTTTGTCATCAAATACAACGGTGATCACTGAGAGTCCGAACCTGGAAATAGAGCGCATTTCAACCAGGTCTGGCAGGTTGGCAATGCTTTGTTCAATGGGATAGGTTACCAATTGTTCTGTTTCCTGGGCTGCAAGCGTAGGCGTCAGGGTGATGATCTGCACCTGGTTATTGGTAATGTCGGGAACAGCATCCACAGGCAATTTACTGGCACTCCATATTCCCCAGATGATCAGTCCAAGGGTGAAGATGCCAATAACCAGTTTGTTCTTAATAGAGAAATGTATGATTTTATTCAGCATAGCCTATCTATGAGTTGAAATGGTATGGAAATATTTTTACACGTATCCAACCCTGGTAAGAATTACCAAGGTGGTCAATGACTTTTCTTAGTCATCACCAACAGGTTGAGACATTACAACCTTATTATGGGTGAAACAATCAACGGGCTGCAGGGGTGCATCCGAAAATAAATACGTGTCAGATTGAAGAAGTTAGGATACCAACTGAGGGGGTTGCCAGATAGGTAGAGAAATGGAGATCAAAGTCCCGTTGTAGTAGGAACAATGTGCGAGGGAGTTGCTACTGGATTGTACAGTAGTAGCGGTAAAGAAAGATTGTGGGCAAGAGTGTGCAGAACAGCAGGCGCATGTACAAAGCGGAGAACAATCATCTGCTGCTCCTCCATGATCATGACTTTCTGCAACAGCCAGGGTGATTTGGCTTTTACTGCTTTTCATAACGCCAGGTGCATCCGTACATGGAGTACAACTCATGATCATGATGATGACGGCCATTATGAAAGCGAATAATTTCATTCGGGCGTAAAGATATAGTATTTAATTTTTTCTTTCTCAAAAACAACCCTGTTGCATAAACTATGCTAGCTAGTGAACCTGGTACCAGATATGTACGCCCGCTGTACTAAAAGCGAACAGTTGTCCAACCCGAACCCACTGTAACCTACTGATTGCTAATAATATGCTGGTCTGGCATTTATTTGGTTGAGTTAAACCGGAATATAGGATCTTTTTCCCATCGGTCTAAGGATGCGTTTACCTGCCAGAATAAAACATTGGTTATGCTAAAGAACTATTTCAAAGTTGCCTGCAGAAACTTATGGAGAAGTAAAGGGTTTTCCTTTATTAACATTACCGGGTTAGCCATTGGTATGGCCAGCGCCATCTTTATTTTACTTTGGATAAACAACGAAATAAGTTACGACCGGTTTCACAAAAACAAGGATTATTTATACCAGGCATGGAACCGGGGCACTTATGATAATAAGTTACAATGTTGGAATTTTGTGCCCAAGATACTGGGACCCACCTTAAAAAAAGAATATCCCGAAATAGCCGAAATAGCCCGGACAAGAGCCCGGGGTTTTGTAACGATTGCCGGTGAAAGGAAGTTATCGACCATGGGGTTAATTGCCGACCCTTCTTTTCTTTCTCTCTTCAGCTTTCCACTTGTAGCAGGTAATCCCTCCACTGCCCTCAGCAATGTTTATTCCATTGTGGTGACGGAGAAGATGGCTAAGAAAATGTTTGGAACCGCTGAGGCCATGAACAAGATCATTACAATAGACAGCAATAATTTTACTGTAACAGGTATTCTAAAGGACCTGCCCAATAATACTGCATTCAACTTTGACTACATTTTGCCCTGGGCCTATATGACGGCACTGGGCTTCGATGATAAGGATTGGAGCAATAACAGTGTAAAAACCTATGTACAATTACAGCCCAATGTTCATGCAGCCGATGTGGATGCAAAGATCAAAAACATCACCAAACGGCATTCCAATGGACAATTGCAACAGGAAGTATTCCTCCACCCTATTAGAAAATGGCATTTGTATTCCCGCTTTGAAAACGGGGAAATAGCCGGTGGCCGTATTGAAACGATCCGGCTATTTGGTATTATAGCGGCTTTTATATTGTTGATAGCCTGTATCAATTTTATGAACCTAAGTACGGCGCGAAGTGAAAAACGCGCCAAAGAGGTGGGCGTACGCAAAGTAGCCGGCGCCAATAAAGGTTTGTTGATTGGGCAATTCCTGGGCGAATCGTTGCTAATGGCCATTATTGCAGGACTGCTGGCCCTTGTACTGGTTCAAATGTTCCTGCCGGCATTCAATGTACTTGTAGGCAAGGACCTGTTGTTGCCATACGATCGTTTTTATTTTTGGATATCAGCCATATTGTTTGTTGCGGGTACAGGGATAATAGCAGGTAGTTATCCGGCTTTCTTCTTATCTTCTTTCAACCCCGTGTCTGTATTAAAAGGAACATTTAAAAAAGCCAATGCTTTCATCAATCCACGAAAGGTGCTGGTGGTCTTTCAATTTAGTTTTGCCATTACTTTAATTATCTGCACTTATATCGTTGTGCAACAGATCAGGCATGCACAAACCCGGGAAGCAGGATATGAACGGGGAGCGTTAATGTATCACTGGATTACCGGTGAGCTGAAAAAGAATTATCCCCTGGTAAAAAATGAGCTGCTGGCTTCGGGTACGGTTGCATCCATTTCAAGAACAGCCGGGCCGCTTACAGAATCTTTCAGCGATACCTGGGACATTCAATGGCAGGGTAAGGCACCGGATGATAAAACGGATTTTGACCGCTTTAGTGCTGATGAAGACATCGTACAAACAGCAGGATTACAATTGATCAAGGGCCGCGATATGAACCTGGCCACCTACCCTACGGATTCAGCAGCCGTATTATTAAATGAATCGGCTGTAAAAGCAATGGGCTTTAAAGATCCGATTGGGCAACTGATCAAGGATGATCAGGTAGAATACCATGTAATAGGGGTAATCAAAGATTTTGTAATGGGTTCACCCTATGACCATACTAAACCCATGATCATTGAAGGCAGTAAAGGAAATCCGTTTAATGTTATCCATATTAAACTACAGGCAGGCAAGAATACGGCACAAAGTATAGGGGCAATTGAGCAGGTCTTTAACAAATACAATGCTGCCTATCCGTTTGAGTACCACTTTATAGAAGAGGAATATGCCATCAAATTCGAGGATACGCAACGCACGGCCACACTCACCGGGCTGTTTGCGGGGCTTACCATTTTTATATCCTGTCTCGGTTTGTTTGGATTGGCCACTTATATGGCCGAGAACCGGACCAAGGAAATTGGCGTCCGAAAAGTATTGGGGGCCTCCGTTTTCAGGATCACCGTTTTGTTGTCCAAAGACTTCCTTGGGTTAGTAGTTATTTCCATCCTTATCGCTTCTCCCGTAGCCTGGTATGCTATGCATGGCTGGTTGCAGGCTTTCTCCTATCGAATTGGTATTGCCTGGTGGGTGTTTTTGGTAGCTGGTGTCCTGGCATTGCTGATCTCATTTATCACTGTAGGTTACCAGGCCATTAAAGCAGCCATCGCCAATCCTGCCAGGTGTTTAAGAACGGAATAGTTTAAATGGCCTGCCTGGCCTTCAGTTCCAGGTATTTGTTGACGGTATTCACCGTGAGGTTTTCTGGCGCGGTCAGAATAGTGAAAATGCCGTGTTGCTGAAGCTCTTTCACGATGAGCTTTTTCTCATGGATGAATTTTTCTGCAATTGTTTTTACATACACAGACTCTATATCATTGGCTTTGGCATCAGTTAGCTGACGCAATTCAGTATTTTCAAAAAATACCACTAATACCAGGTGATTGCGGGCAATGCTCCTGATATAGGGCAGCTGGCGTTGGAGGCCGGCCATGGATTCAAAGTTGGTAAACAAAACGATCAAGCTGCGCTGGGTAATACGGGCGCGGGTGAGTGCGTACAACTTCTCGAAGTCAGTTTCCAGGAATTTGGTTTGCTGGTTGTACAGGGTTTCAAGGATGCTACCCATCTGGGCTGCCTTACGGTCGGCCGGTAAAAAATGGCCAATCTGTTCGGCAAAGGTGATCAGTCCGGCTTTATCCTGCCTGATCAAAGCAACACGCGAAAGGATGAGGGTGGCGTTGATCGCATAATCCAGGAGTGTCATGCCTTCAAATGGCATCTTCATCACGCGGCCTTTGTCGATCACACAGTATACCTGTTGACTGCGTTCATCCATAAAATTATTCACCATCAACTGGCCCCCTTTTCGGGCAGTCGCTTTCCAGTTAATGCTGCGAATATCATCGCCGGTAACATATTCTTTGATCTGTTCAAACTCCAGGCTATGCCCAATTTTACGGATCTTCCTGCTACCTGCTTCGGCCAGGTTATTGGACAAAGCCAGCAATTCAAACTGGCGCAAAGCCAGATAGGACGGAAAGACTTTCACCAACTGCTCATGTTCTGTTTTGATGCGCCGCACTACCAGGTTCAACGGGCTTTTAATAAAAAGGTTGATATCATGAAAAACATATTCACCCCTTTCCACAGGACGCAATTGATATACCAACTGTTGTTGCTCGCCTCCGGCCAGGGAAGATTGTAAGGCAAAATCACGTTGTTGGAACTGAATGGGTATTTCATCAATAATATTCAGGCGTACCCGGAACGGGTAATGGCTGGTAAGTTCGAGTTTAACCTTATTGGCGTCTCCATTGCTAAAACGATCGGTAAGCTCCCGTTTTGCTTCCACACCACGTTTATTGAAAAATAAGATGGCATAATCCAGGAGCACCAGGGCTACCAGGAATAAGAAAGCCAATTGCCCGATCCTGAACAGGAATGGCCAGGGATAGGAAACCAGGAACATAAGAATGATCCCTGCCAGCAGCCAATAAAAGCGGCTTGTAAAGAAAAGTGGCTTGATATATTTATTATAGAAACGCAATGAGGGAATAGAATTTAGAATACAGAATTTAGAATATAGATTGAAAGCTACAATTGGTAGCTGCTTTCCATTAGCTTATCGTGGCACTTCAATGCTTTGAATTACCTGTTGGATCACATCATCTGTAGAAGCGCCTTCCATTTCCTTTTCGGGGGTTAGCACAATCCGGTGACGCAATACAGGAGGAATGATATAAATAATATCCTCGGGTGTAACAAAATCACGACCGCGCATGGCAGCCAGGGCCTTGGCACCATTGAGGATACCAATGGAAGCACGGGGTGATGCACCCAGGTAAATTGATTTGTGGTTACGCGTATTGGCCACAATGGAAGTAATAAAGTTGATGAGTTTTTCTTCTATGCGGATGGTGCGCACCTGCTTGCGCAAGGCGTCGATCTCCTGTGCAGAAATTACGGCCTTTACCTCTTCCAGCATGCTGTTGAGCGTAGACTGGTGGTGATTGTACAGGATGCGAAACTCCTGCTCAATGGTAGGATAGGAAACACTGATCTTGAACAGAAAGCGGTCGAGCTGTGCTTCGGGCAGGTGGTAGGTACCCTCCTGCTCTATCGGGTTTTGTGTGGCCACTACCATAAAGGGGGCAGCCAGGTGATAGGTTTGCCCATCCACAGTCACCTGCCTTTCCTCCATCACTTCAAACAGCGCCGCCTGCGTTTTGGCAGGGGCACGGTTGATCTCATCGATCAATACGATATTACTGAATATGGGGCCTTGCTTAAATTGAAAGGAAGTTTCCTTGGGGTTAAAAATAGACGTACCGATCACATCGCTGGGCATGAGATCGGGCGTAAACTGGATACGGGAAAATCCAACGGAAATACTTCTGCTCAGCAATTTGGCAGTAAGTGTTTTGGCAACTCCCGGTACACCTTCTATGATAACATGTCCATCGGCCAATACAGCGGTGAGTAATAGTTCCACCATCTGCTCCTGTCCTACCACCACCTTGGCAATTTCCTGCTTTAAGGTATCTACCGATAATTGCAAGGAGCTTAGATCGGTACGGAGTTCAAAAAAAGTTTCTTCCATCGTATCAGGCGTTATTGATTAAATATACACACCATCAGGCGTGTTGATAAAAGGTTTCCAGTTTATGATTCAGTTCCAGTAAGGTTTGATCAGATAAGGAAGGGGCATTCTGCGCAAATTGCAGATCATATACCAGGGCTTGTACCGCCTGCTGATCGTACCCGCTCTTATAAGTCAGCCGTTTTATAAAGTCATCGTCCAGGTCGGCCGAACGGATATTGTACCGATTGCGTACATGGCTCAGAAAATGAACGGTCATTTTGTGGGCCAGGTCTTTATTGTCTTTACGTTGAAAATACATCCGGCCAATGGTCTTCACAAAATCAAGGGATGCATTTTTCAATGGTTCGATAACCGGAATCACGCGCTGTTTGCGTTTGGATTCAAACAGGTAGATCAGGAGAAGAAGGAGGAGCAATAACCACCAGCCCCATGCCAGGGAAGGCTGTTTAAGTAACCAGCTCATGGCCGAAAAGGCGCTATTGGTATTGTCGCCATCCTTACCATCACCGTGTGAACTATTGCGAAAATAATCATCCCAGCGCAGCATTTCCATATTGCGGGGCACCCAGGATAATACCTGGTCATAATAGCTTTTATTTTTCTTATGCAGCAGAAAGAAATTAGTAAAGGCCATGGGGGCCAGGTGGATATAGAATGCGCCGCCGCTTTCGTAGGCGATCTTTACAAAATTGGCCTTGCCTTCGCTATTTTTTCCCAATACGGTAGTAATAGAAGAGTCTACATAACTGAAATAATTATCAAAGGCCTTACCGGGATAAGAATAACTAGATTCCTGCCAGGATACCGGGTCATACACCTTTACGGTAAGGGAATCACGGATATCATTAAAACCCGAATAAAGGGAAGCTTTTAATTGCAGGCTATCAAGCAGGGCTTCATCAATGGATGAGGATGAAATAAATACTTTGGCGCCACTATGCACCAACCCGATCAATCCGTCCACCTCTTTGTCATCGGGCATCACCTCATCGGCAATGATGAGATAACAGGTTTTATCAATATTGTCGTCATAAGGTCCAAAGGCATCACGGAGGTTCCCCTTTTGGTTGGGATCGGGCGATTTTTTACTGTTGACGATGGAAGCATCGGGAAAAACATGTTGCAGGTGTTCGTGAGCATACCAGGTACCATAGGGTATTTTGTCATTGCGCCATAGGGTTACCATTTCGTTCAGCTGCTTCGACTGGTTACAACTGCTGGCAAAGGTAGCCAGCAGGAATAAAGAAATTGCTATGGAGGTCAGGGAGCGGCTCACGGTTTTACAGCATTAAAAAAGTGTTGAAAATTCTTATGTACCCGATCGAATTGCTCATCTGACAAAGCAAACTCACCATACCAAACATATTCATATACATGGGTGAGAAAACGAAACTCATTGCCGACGCCGTAAGGGTTTACCTGGCTGATGTATTCGTAGTTGGTACCCTGGGCATGGTAGCGTATCCATCCTTTTTCGCTTAATGAACGCAGGGACTTAATATACATGAACCGGATGGCGCCCCGGTAATTACGTTCCTGGATAGCAGCCTGGATGCGGGCATCGAGGTTATTTTCATCCAATTCTATGTCTATCTCATCAGCTGTTTCCTTTCGATGGCGGGAAGCCCTGGTCATGAACAGGTTATTCACAACAATGATCCTGTAAACAATCAGTACAAAAATGACCCCCAGTATGATATAGATGATTATGCGAACTGCTTCGTTTGAGAAAAAATCGTAGAAATAATCCCAAGCGCTTTTACCGCTACTGGCTGGTTCTTCAGGCTTTTTGCCCCAATAGGCCGAATCATTGGCGTAAGCAAAGGCCTTCTGTTTTTTTAACTGGTTGACAGTAGAGTCGGGCACGCTTCGTAATTCGGGTTGCACAGGAGTATCCGCTTCCGGTTCCTCTTCGAATGAGCCTATTACGGTAGTATCGGCAACGGGTGCGGTTATAACCGTATCGATTACCTCTCCTTCCTCATCCTGTGCTATTACCAGGGCAGGCATGGACAGGAAGAGCATGAACAAAAAGCTCCTACCCATCTTTTTTAGCCAACTATTTAATGAAAATGGTAACATGCCAGGCTTATACGATTATTTGGTTTGAAGGTGCTGTTTTTCCAGGCGGATGGGATAGAATACAAAATACCACAATATAAAAATGAACGAGAGGGCCAGTATAGCAATACTAAGCCACTGCGGCATGGCAGAATAGCGGGTAACATACCCTTCCAGGAAAGCAGCAACAATAAAAACGGGTACCAATCCAATCATTAGTTTCAACCCGGCTTTTGCGCCGCTTTTAAGGGAATCTATACGTTTGCGCGTACCCGGAAACAGGATGCTGTTGCCGAGGATAAAGCCAGCTCCACCTGCAATGATAATAGCCGATATTTCGAGGGTACCATGTATCCATATAACCAATACCGATGACCACCCGAGGCCCTTGGCAAAGAACATATACTGGAATGCACCCAGCATAATGCCATTCTGAAACAGGAACCAGGCTGTGCCAATGGATAAAAAGATGCCTGCCACAAATACCACCAGGGAGACCCGGATATTGTTGAGGGCAATGCGCATGAACATGGTAGTCTTATCACTGTCCTTATAAACACCAAAAGGATCGCCTTTGGCGATATTGTCTTCTGTCATTTCTACATAACCATCTCCCAATACTCCCCGTACAAAGGTTTCGTCATGGGCTGCGGAAAAAGCGGCCATAATGGCGAGGGAAGTAAAGATGAGGAAAGAATACAACAGTTCGCGGTGGTACTTCCGAACGGTGAGGGGCAACTCGGTTTTCCAGAAACGCACAAACCGGGAACTTTCTTCCCGTTTATTGCGGTAAATACCGAGGTAGATCTTAGAGGCCAGTCCATTCAGGTATTGCGTAACCTTACTATGGGGGTAAAAAGTTTTGGCATAGCCAAGGTCATTCACCAGTTCAGTAAACTGCTGTGCCATTTCGTCGGGATTGGAAGCCGCCTCATACTGGTATTGCTTCCACTTATCAATATTTTTCTTCAGAAAAAGGCCTTCTCTCACCGGGAGGATGTTTTATATTTTCAAACCTACAGGAAAAAGTTCATTGAACAAAGACTGATAACCAACGTTATCTGTCTTTTTAGCTTGTTTTTGCGCCTCCTCCTGCATCTTCTGGTACCCGGGCGCCAATGGCCGGGCAGCCTGTAATTTGCATAATTTGTGTGGTTGGCGTAATTAATTAATTTTAAGAGCGTTTACACCATGCTAAACGAATTTATTCCCCTATTGTTGCAATATGCTGTTGGTTAAGTTAGATACGGGTTTTAACATTGAGGTAGAGTTCCCCATTTCCCCTTTCCACAAACGTTTGTTTGCGTGGCTGATCGACATTTTCATCTGTTGGCTCTACCTGCAGATAATGACGGTCATTATTGATGTTTCGATGTTTCGGGTAACCTGGCAACAAGTATTGATTGGGATACCTGCGCTCATCTATTTCCCGCTGTGTGAGATTACCATGAATGGACAAACATTGGGAAAAATGGCGATGCGGATCAAAGTGATCACAGAAGAAGGGGGGCAGCCAAGTATTGGCCAATACCTGATCCGATGGCTATTCAGGATGATCGATTTTCCCTGGTGGTTATTGGCAGCAGTACTGACTCAGGTACTTCCGTGGTGGATATTACCCCTTGTTTTCCTGGGGCTGGCCTGCGTGATCTATACGCCCAAATCGCAACGAATTGGCGATCTGCTGGCTGGCACCATACTCATTGACCTCAAGAACCGAATGAGCTGGCAGGATACGGTATTTACAGAAGTAGAATCGACCTATAAACCGCGCTATCCCCAGGTAATGCAACTCAGTGACCGGGATATCAATACGCTTAAAAGCATTATTGAAAGTGTGCGGCGGAAAAACGATTATCAGCTGGCCATGAAGATTGGCGACCGGATCAAGTCGAAATTAAAAATGGAGAGTGACCAGGACTCCATTGAATTCCTGCAAACCTTGCTCAAGGACTATAATTATTACTCCACGAATTAGGATAAAAAAAAGTACCTGTAGCAGGAAGCTACAGGTACTTAAATACTTTAAAAAGGTATTACCTCAGCCCCCTGCCAAGACCATAGAACAGGAAGATCAGTACAACAAAAGACAGGACAATGATCAAGATGATACCTAATATTTTGAAATAGGTTTTCAAGCTATTGATCCCTGCATTGAACTCTATCTGGTTCATGTTGGACAGGCTGTTCAACGTATTGGTAGCAAAACGATACAAAAAGATATTAATTGCTACTGTGATAGCAGCCCCAATTAAGGCACCCAGGGTGCTGCCAATTAAGGTAACACTGTTGGCGCCTGCTTTGCCGATCACGGCTTCCAGAACAGATAAACCGGCGGTAACAAAACCTACGATTGCAATGATACGCGCCCAGGTAGCCGCAGTTTGCAAAAAGTCCCTGGCAGCGCCTTCAATACTAAGGTCGAACATACTATTATTCTGGTTACTGGTATTTTCCATATTCATTCGTTTTTAATAGGTTTTAAAACAGGCTTCCGATAATGTTTACAATATTGAGTACCAAAGCCAGTAAGGTAAATACGCCATAGATCAGGAAATAGTTCTTTAGGTTTTTAAGCCCGTCATTGAACATGGCCTGGTCCCTGGTGAGCAGCCCTTGTTTTACCTGGGTAGCAAATCGATACAGCAGGATAGTGATATAGGTAAAAATAAGTAAGACAAGTATAACTATACCTATTAACAGGCCGCCAAATGCTCCCAGTTCGGGCATTGCCTGGCTAAAAAGCTGTATAAAAACGGCGCTGGAAAATGCCAGTACCAAAATGCCCAAAGCAATACAAACAAAGTAAACTATGGAAATAAATTTAGCCCACCGGGTGGCTTCGTTGAACATGTTGCCGGAATCATAGTCTACCTCTAATTCTAATAAAGGCTCTTGAGAAGGTTGCTGTTCCATCATGAGTTGGTTTTATTGGTAAATATTAAGAACACTAATATAACAAAATTTTTAAGCTGCCGGTAATGGGCTTATGACAATATCCCATTCAATATATAAATAATAGATAGCTGAAATCAGGTCCAATACGCAAAGCAATGAGCCAATACTCACATTTCTGATAAGCCATTTCATGGAATCATTAAACACTTCTGTTTGACCTAATTCAATAGCTTTCTTGCAGGATGCAGTAAATCGAAAGAAGTAATAGACCTGGAAAATGGCCAGGACACTACAGAAAAACCAATACAAAGGAAAGACCCTTAATTCCAGAAAAGATAGCATAGATCCATTTACTTCATACTTTCGAAAATTGGCGTATCGCATGATAGCAGTAATCATGAATAAAACACAAAAAATGGAGACTATGGCAAAGATCCAACGGGAGATCCTATATACACGCAACATATCTGTTGCTCCCTGCTGGGAAAGGGTGATCGTAAACATGGATTCCTGGGCGGGCGTATTCATTCCCGAAAAGTAACAAAAATTGATTGACAAGCCAATAGTACCTGCCAGTCTCCCCAAATACCGGGATCGAACAGACTACCTGCCCCGAACAACTTTAGAACCGTACAGTGAAATGTTGTTTTACCTTAAAATCCTTGCGAAAGAATACCAGGCCAATAAAGAACAGGTCAATGGTGAGGGTTACCGCGGGATGATCTTTCACCTGTTGCCAGGCCTGCTCCATACCCTCACTCCAATGGATATCATCAAAGATAACTATACTCTTATCCGTTATATGAGGCAGTAGTTGTTCAAAATAACGCACAGTAGGCTCCAGCCGGTGATTGCCATCAATAAAAGCCAACTCTACGGGTGATAAGCGGGATACCATGCCGGGCAGGGTATCATCAAAATTACCGGGGGTCAATTCTATGCGTTGTAAAGCCAATTGCTGAAAATTGGTAAAGGCCTGTGCTGCAATGGCCCGGCTCCCCTCCCCTGTCATTACCCTGGCTGCCGGATTGGCCAGCGCCATATAGGCGGTAGATACGCCCAATGAAGTACCTAATTCCAATACAGTAGCCGGTTTGTAATACTGAACGATCCGGAAAAGCAGCTGGCTAAACTTCTTTGATTTGGCAGCATTGCGGGCTATACTGGCAATGGATCGTTGATGGGTATTGCTAATCGCAGATCCGGCGCCAAAGTCCTCAACCTGTAATATTGTTTTATCAGTCAGCAACTGCCGGCGCAACGCCTCCACCTGATCATAAGCAGGGAAATGACGGTTGTCGTTCAACACCTTCTTAATAAACTCAAATACAAAAGGGGAGTGAACGCCATGTCCTTTACCATTGGCGGCAGTAAAGTAATAATGAATATATTTTTTAGCTAACTGCCAGTTTGAGAACATGGAATAAGAATATAGAATGCAGAATTAAGAATGTAATGGCCAGGCGTGTTTTACTGCCTACTCCATACCTGGAAACTATAACTGTAAGCATGTTTTTCATCGGCCGGGAAATCGAGGTTGGAAAGGAGTTCCCATTGCTGCTCATCGAATGCGGGAAACCAGGTATCGCCATCGAGGGTAGCATGTACCCTGGTGAGGTAGATCAATTGGGCCAGGGGCATCGCAAGTGCATAAATCTCTCCTCCGCCAATAATAAAAGCTTCTTTGGCATCTGTGTCTGCTGCTGCAGCCACGGCTTCTTCCAGGGTCTTGACTACCCTGGCTCCCGGTGCAGTCCAGTTTTCCTGGCGGGTTATCACAATATTGGTCCTTCCAGCCAATGGCTTACCCAGGGACTCAAAGGTTTTGCGCCCCATAATAACAGGCATACCCCAGGTAGTGTTCTTGAAGAACTTCATGTCATTGGGTAAGCGCCATAATAATTGATTGTTTTTTCCAATCACATTGTTTTCGGCAGCAGCTACCACTAAGGCTAATTTCATACAATTGTTATACTGCCACCGGTGCTTTAATAGCCGGGTGCGATTGGTAATTTTCCAATGTAAAGTCTTCAAAAGTGAAATCAAACAGGTTTCTGACTTCAGGATTCAACTTCATCACCGGTAAAGCATAAGGAGTGCGTGTTAATTGCAATTTGGCTTGTTCCAGGTGATTGCTGTATAAGTGTACATCACCAAAAGTGTGGATGAATTCACCGGGTTCCAGATCGCACACCTGTGCCATCATCATGGTCAGCAAGGCATAGGAAGCTATATTAAAAGGCACGCCCAGGAAAACATCGGCCGAACGTTGATACAATTGGCAAGACAGTTTACCTTTTCCGCCATTGGCGCCAGGAGCTACATAGAACTGGAAAAGGGCATGACAGGGCATCAAGGCCATTTCGGGTAATTCGGCCACATTCCAGGCGCTTACAATAATGCGTCGGCTATCGGGATTGTTCCTGATCTGTTTCAATGCATCGCTGATCTGGTCGATGGTTTTACCATCCGCGCCTTCCCAGCTACGCCATTGTTTACCGTAAACGGGCCCCAGGTTACCTTCTTCATCGGCCCACTCATCCCAAATGCTTACGCCATGTTCTTTAAGGTAACGGGTGTTGGTATCGCCCTGCAGGAACCAGAGCAATTCATAAATAATGCTTTTCAGGTGTACTTTTTTGGTGGTAACCACTGGAAAGCCCTGCTGCAGGTCAAAACGCATCTGGTAACCAAAACAACTGGTTGTGCCAGTGCCGGTACGGTCGGTTTTTGTTACCCCTTTGTCCAGAATATGTTGCAGCAGATCAAGGTATTGTTGCATGACCGCAAGTTACAGAAGAAAGTCGGGAAGTCAGGAAGTCGGGAAGTCGGGAAGAATCCCCAAAATGTGCATAATTGTTTTATTCTTTTATTCAGCATTTAGCTTCTTCCACATTTCGTCAATGGGATCGCCCTTGGAGCTCAGGCCGGTATGATCCCATTCATTGCCACGCACCTTGCCATTGAAGGTAAGGGAAGCCCCTACCCGGCTATTATCACGACTGAAGAATTCAATATTTTCTGTGTATTTCCCATTTTTGAAGCTATAAGTGCCGCCACCGGTGCCGGAAAACTCTTTGGTTTCGATATTGATGGCTACCCATTGGAAACGGGTACCGGACAATATTTTTAGGGTTCGGCGGGGTCCCAGGGGCATGGCAACCGGTTGTGCCCCCTGTTTGCGTCCAGCAATACGCCAAACACCTGCCAACTCACCCAGCCCCTTGTCAACCTGCTTCCAGGTTCTTTCGGCGCCATCTACATTGGCCACCAGTTGTTCATTGTTATCTGACCAGGGAATGCTAATGGTCTCCCCTACTTTTTCTTTTTGACGGGTATTAAACTGGATGGTGATCTCGATTTTATCATCTTTCACTACATAGGGGCCACCCCAGGTATAGTTGAATTGTTTACCGGTTTTATCATACACCGCATGTACAAAATAGCCATCCACAAAGGTCAGGGTTTCTTCACGGCCATTTTCCTGGTACTGCCAGGCGCCGGTAAAGGACAAAGTGCTAACGGGAGGATGAAAAGCAGCTACAACTATCAGGAGTAAGATCGTAATGATGAAGTTGTTTGCAGGGGCATACTTTCTCATACGGGGGCAATTTATCGTAAGTTAACGAAACTATAACGATTCCGTATGCAGCGGCGGATGGCAGCAAATGTTAAAGTTATCCTAATGAAGGCTGTAACCGCAAAACTTCGCTTTCGTCATTGGCATTACCGGTTGTAATGGCTTCCGGCGCCGGGTCGACCAATACATGCTGGCTGAGGGATTTAGCCAGTTCGCTATAGATCCTGAGCAGTAGCTGACTGCTCAGTTCCAGTTTTGTTTCAAGGGTGGCAGCCTTCTGTTGTTCAGTGGCCAGCGACTCCTGCAAAGTGCGCATAGCATCCTGCTGGTCAGCTATTTCGGTTTGAAGTAGTCCTTGTTGTTCCTGTAGTGTATGAACATTGTGTTCCAATTGTTCAATATGCCCTGCTTTGGCAATCAGGATCTGCTGTTGCTCCAAACCTTCTTCACGGCTATGTTCCAGCGCAGCCTGCCACTCGGCGGCCTGCTGCTGCCTTGTCCCCAGTTCATTGGTGAGTTGCTGTATCTGATCATCAAAACCATTTACTGTTACTTGCAATTGTTGCAATTGCGCAGCTGATTCGCTGGCTTGCTGCTCAAGGGTATGGTAGTTTTTAATCCGTTGTTCCAGTTGACCTTGCAAAAAATCGATATGGGCTTTCCTTTCCTCCAGCACATCAGGCAGGTATTGCTGGCCGGCCAGTTGTTCTTTCAAGGTCTTGCGTTCTGCTTCGGCTTGTGCAAGTAAGTGTTGCAAAGCCAGTATGCGCTCATCCTGGTGATGAGTACCAGCTGTATCGGTGGCTGCCACCAGGAGTTGTAAGCGGTTGTTTTCTTCCTGCAATTGCTGCACCAGTGAATGATCCTGCTGTAGGTGCGTAATTTTTTCTTTATAGGTCCTGATGTCTTGTTGCAACTGCTCAACCAGTGTGGTATCACTTTCTTTATCTGTATGATAGGCCTTATTGCGCAGGTCGGTATACCTGCCTTCCAGTTCCCTGAAATCCTGCTCCAGTATCCCATAATTTTCCCGGTAACGGCGTAGTTCCTGCTCATATTTTTTAAGCAGGGAGGTATTATCGGGAATAGAACTGGCCAGCCAATCGGGAAGGGCTTCAGGATGGTCTCCTGCAGTAGCTTGTAATACAGGGGTTGAGGCCGGAGTGGCCAAAAATTTTTCCGACCATCCATGTTCATCATGGAAGGCCAGTTCCAATCCACCCTGCTTTTTCTTGCGGCGGTAGTGAAAGAATATTGTAAGTCCAATAGCGATCAGTGTAGCAGGCACAGCAATCCACAGTACAATCTGGAGGAATTGTCTGAACTCATACAGGGATACAAGCAACAATAGCGGCATCATGAAAAATTTTAAGTACAATTTTTCTCATACACAAAATGAATACATAAGAAAGTATAGGACTGCGGAATAATGATACAGTGAAGGAGAAAAGGGGTTGTGTTAGCTGGAATTTAGTCACAAGAATAATACCAAAAAATGCCATATAAGTCCAACCAGTCAAAGCAATGGCAGGCCTGGCCTGATTAATGGGCCAGAGATCTATCCCATCTGCATCCTTTTTTCGCAGGCAAACGTTTGCATATGGAAATACAGATTTTGTTAATGAAATGCTTTTTTATTTAACATATTCGTCTTAATTTTCTAGTAGGCAATCAACTCAAACTCTCCGATATGCCGCATCCACGATCATCATTGTTTAGCCGCGCCCCAATCCAATACGCCTTTCAGTAATACTGCCATATAGCCATGTCATTTACCGTTCCGGAGGAAGATGTGTGTGTCTAACATGCATCGCCAGCGAAAAACAATGGATCAGTATAGCCTTCCACATCAATGACTTGTTGTACATCGCAATCAGCTTGCCATAAGCGCTGTTATCTGCATGCTATGAGAAAGACGTTACCCTGATCATTCGTATTAAAGATCCGCCTTTGTAAGCATTGTATAAACTGTTGTGCAGTTTGTACACAGGTGGTATTTGTATAAACCAAACGTAATCTATTTAAATAACCAATAAACACCGTATTAACGCAGTGGCTTTGTAATCGCTGGTCAGAAACGATGACAAAGCCTTTCCAGAACATTCATTTTTTAACCAAAACTTCAGTCACATGAGAAAACTATGCCACTTCAGCTGGCTGGTTACTTGCATACTATTGCTATCAGGCAACCTGTATGCGCAACACAAAAAGCTAGCAGGAAAAGTAACTGACGAAAAGAACATGCCCCTTGCCGGTGTTACTGTAAAAGCAGCAGGCACCAGGGTTACCGTTCAAACAGACAATGCAGGCAACTTTGCCATTACCTTCCCGGAAAAGTCTTTGTTTCTTGAATTTACATTCATTGGGTACAATAAAAAAGATGTACCCATCGGTACTTCACCGATACTCAATGTACAACTTGAGTTATCGGGCAATATCCTGGAGGAAGTAGTTATTGGCGCCCAGGGTATCAAGGCCAAGAAAAAGGAACAGGGATTTGCACAAACCACTATCAACACGCAGCAACTAACGGAAGTCAAACCGGTAAACCTGGTAGCAGGCCTCACAGCAAAAGTGGCCGGACTACAGGTTAATGCGCTGAGTGGTGGCGTCAATCCCACAGTACGGGCTGTATTACGTGGCAACCGTTCTTTATTGGGGGATAATACAGCGCTCATCGTTGTAGATAATGTGGTAGTCCCCAGCTCACTGCTGGGCAATATCAATCCTGAGGATGTGGAGGATGTGAACATTCTGAATGGGGCAGGCGCTGCTGCCTTGTATGGCTCAGACGCCTCCAATGGCGCCATCATCATCACCACTAAAAAAGGAAAGGCGGGTGTCAATACGGTTAAACTGACCAATACCACTACGCTGGCCATGGTAAGTTTCTATCCTGAGTTGCAAAACCGGTTTGGGTCGGGCACCCAGGCGCAGGTGCCCGTTTACGTTCCCTACGAAAACCAACAATATGGGCCAGCCTTTGATGGTTCATTGGTGGAGATAGGCCGCCCATTGAAAGATGGTAGTATTCAAAAAATCCCGTATTCACCCGTCAATGACCGAAAAAGTTTTTGGGGGACGGGGGTTACCAATCAAACGGATCTGTCGGTATCCTCCGGCGACGAGCGATCCACTTCTTATGTAGCAGCGCAATATGTAAATGTAAAAGGAGTTACCTGGAAGGATAAGTACAACCGTTTTTCTATCAGGGCGAATGGTACGCGGAATGTAACCCGCAATTTTAAGATCACCTATAAATTCAATTATGTACAAAATCGTTACGATCAAACTACGGCAGGGGGAACTATTTATCAAAATCTGTTAAATACACCTGCACATATTCCTTTAACGCAGTACAAAGATTGGCAGAATGATGTATTTGCCAATCCACAGGGGTATTACAATGATTATTACATGAACCCCTACTTCTATATCGGTAATAACCGGTCGAAGACGCGCAATGACTACCTGACGGGTAACCTGGAGTTCAACTGGAAGCCGATCAAATGGCTTGACCTGGTGTACCGGGCAGGGATCACTACCCGCAACCAAAGTTATAAGCAATGGGCGGGCAAATTCATCTATGATCCTTTTTATATTACAGGCAGCAAAGCCAATATAGCCGGTAGTGTATCGGATGGCTCATTTTATACGACACAGCTTACCAGCGATTTCCTGGCTACAGCCTCCAAGGACCTGGGTGATCTTACGCTGAGCTTAACGCTGGCCAATCATATACGGAGTGATATTTCGCAGGGAATTGATATCTCTGGTTCGGGGCTGGTAGTAGATGGTTTGTACAATGTTAGCAATCGACTATCTCCTCAACCCGGCGCTTCTGAGTCAGATGCCAATAGTCGTCAATATGCAGTATACAGCCGTTTCAAGGCAGGATATAAAGATTTCCTGTTCCTGGAAGCAACAGGCCGCAACGACTGGGTATCGGTGCTGGACCCGGCACATAACTCGTTCTTTTATCCTGCCCTGAGCATGTCATTCATACCACAAAGCGCTTTCCCGCTATTGAAAACCATTGAATTCGTGAATAGCCTGAAGCTAAGGGCAGGCTGGTCGCAAGTGGGTAATATCAATATCGGCGCCTATGCTTTGCGCCCCACCTTTGGACAGGCGAATGGCTTTCCCTATTCTTCCGGAGCGGGTTTTACAACTGGCAATACCCTGGTGGCACGTGATCTAAAACCGGAGATTACCAATGGCTGGGAATTTGGTTTCGACGGCGAGTTCTTGAAGAACCGCATCACGGCCGGGTTTACGTATTATACTACCAGTACTACTGATCAAACGGTAGCGGTTGGTATTTCTACCGCTACTGGCTTTTCCAATTTCCGCACCAATACCGGAGAAGTAACCAATAAGGGTATTGAAGCCCTGTTGCATGTGACACCTATTAAAAACTCAGATTGGGAACTGACTGTTGGCGGTAATTTTACCTGGAACGAAAACAGGGTAGTATCGATCAATTCAGAGCTTCCGCGTTTGAATATTGGCAGTACCATTTTTGCTGTAGAAGGCATGTTGTTTCCTGTGATCATTGGCATGGACTATCTCCGTGATCCGGTAGGACGTATCATTGTAGATCGTAAAACTGGTTATCCATCGATTGACCCGGTTTCTAAAGTGCTGGGCAATACGAATCCCAAGGAACGGCTGGGGCTTGATCTCACGCTTAAATACAAGCAATTCCGTTTATGGGCCCTGGGCGAATTCAGGGGTGGTTTTGTGATCTTCCAGAATGGAGGTGGCACCTATGATTTCTCCGGATCTTCGGCCAGGAGTGTCATGTACAACCGGGAAAGGTTTGTAATTCCCAATTCTTCTTATGAAGATCCTGCCAAACCGGGGGAATACATCGCCAATACAAATATCGCTGTCCGGGATGGAGGTTCAGATTTTTGGACCAGCAGTGCTTACAACACGGGCATCACCTCAAACTATATTACCAAGGGTAATTTCTGGAAACTGCGGGAAGTATCGCTTACTTATACCGTTCCGCGCCGTGCACTTCAAAAAACGAAGTTGATAAAGGATGCAACGATCAGCGTACAAGGCCGCAACCTGTTAATTTTCACTCCCAAATCGAATGTCTATACGGATCCGGAATATAATTTTTCCGACTCGAACGCCATTGGTATTACCACATTCGGTGAACCGCCATCCAGGTATGTAGGTGCTTCCATTTCAATCACCTTTTAATCCTATTTCAAATGAAACAAATCAAGATAATACTGATGGTAGTAGTGCTCATCGCATGCTTACCATCCTGCAAAAAATTCCTTGCGGTAAATACCAATCCCAATTCGCCTACCTCGATAGAAGCCAGCCTGGTTTTGCCCCAGGCCATCGTTTATACTGCTTCCACGCTGGGTATTTCCTTTCATGACTATGGTTCCTGGCAGGTAGGCTATTTTGCCAATGCCGGTGGTTTCGGGGGTTGGGGTAATACGATTACGTATGAATTTACTACCAGTAGTTATAACGGACTATGGAGCAGTACGTATGATAACCTGGAGGATTATGAACACATCGTGACCTCTACGAAAGGACGCGACACATTTACTTACTTTAATGCAGCTGCCAGGATCATGAAGGTGCTTAACTTTCAATTACTGGCGGATGAATATGACCAGATACCTTATGGCGATGCCCTGAAGGGATTGGATGCATTAACACCAAAATATGATGCTCCCCAGGACGTTTATAAAAAACTGTATACGGAACTGGATGAGGCTATTGCTGCGATCAACAATGCTAAATTTCCCAATGCGATGGGCACAGCCGATGTTGTATTTGGCGGAAATATGACCAAATGGAAACAACTGGCCAATACGCTGAAGCTGAAATTGCGGATCAGGGCTTCAAAAACCACCGTATTCTCAGGTAATCCCACCTTTTCAGCCGATGGCTTCTTAACAGAGGATGCCATTGTTAATCCAGGCTATGCCAAGATAGCAGGACAACAAAATCCATTTTGGAGCACCTATCACAGTTCAGCTACTGGTTCACAGGCAGGTAGTGGCCGTTCGCGCATCCCCACTTACTGGATCGTGACCTTTTATGACGGCAGTAAAATTGATGACGAAGGGCGGGGTAATGTGATCTTCCGTGGTTTCAAAAATGGCTTTTACCCTCCCCGCAATCAGTTGGGGGTAACTACTTCGGGCATACAATCTGCGCCATCCGATAACACGGCCTGGTATACGGAGAATCTGAGTTATGCCAATTCAACCAATTCGGTGGGGGTGCTCAAAGGGCCCGCCATGGGCCAGCCATTATTACTGGCAACAGAAAGTTATTTCCTACAGGCGGAGGCAGTGGAAAAAGGGCTGATCACGGGCAATGCTAAAGCTTTGTTTAATAAGGGTATTGAAGCCTCCTTCACCTATTTGTATAAAGGTCCGGATAATAAAGTAGCTGCAGGACTTAATCCTGTAACGGATGCAGCCATTTACCTGACCACAAACAATACCAGCAAGCTGGTAAACTACGACCTGGCGCTTACGGCTGCCGAAAAACTGGAAGCCATCATTACTCAAAAGTACATTGCCTTGAATATGATTGATGGCAGGGAGGCCTGGGCTGAATTCAGGAGAACGGGCTACCCTACTATCAACAATACCTTGCCATTGAACCAATACAATACTTTCGTTTCAACCGTTTCGGCCTCTACCGCATCCGACAGGCTACCAGGCAGGATATTGTATCCCAACAATGAATTCCAGGTCAACCCCGACAATGTGCCCAAGGGAGTAAACACCTTTACCTCCTATGTTTTCTGGGACCGCAGAAAGTAATCGTTAACCATTAATGAACTATTATGAAAAAATATTCTTTGTTGTTTATAAATGCCACTTTACTATTGGGGCTTAGTGCCTGCCTGAAAGACAAGGACCAGCTTGATCCCGAGGGCTCAGAAAATATCATTGAGTTTTTAAATGTGGACATTATCGCCTCTCCTACTACCAGTACTTATCCGCTGTACAATGTTAATTACAATATAGTACCGGAGGCCGACCTGGCGCTTACGGTGAACTATTCCGGAGCACATGTTGCCCCACAGGATATTGAGGTAACCATCGGGATCAAAATGGAAGCCTTAACCACCTACAATACCGAAAATGCCACTACCTACACCTTGTTGCCCGCCAATATGTATTCAATGCCGGCTACCAAGGTTGTAATCCCCAAGGGCAAAAAAAGTGTTGGTTTTAATGTAAAGTTCAAAACGAACCAGTTTGATCTCACCAGGAAGTATGTGCTTCCTGTTTCGATCCAATCCAGTTCGTATGGTATCATCAGCGGAAATTTCGGTACGCAGCTTTTTGCTGTGGTAGCCAAGAATAAGTATGATGGTATATATACCTTAAAGAGCAGGCAAGGTTCGGTACCGGATAGAACTTTCACCACCACTCCCTATAGCTGGCCCTATGAGATCACGCTGATCACAACGGGGCCTGCAACAGTAGCCATGCACAACACAGGCTATGCGAATGACTATACACATCCTATTCAAACAACTGCTTCGGCCTGGAGCAGGTTCAGCTCGTATACGCCTGTATTTGCGTTTGATGGTAGTGATAAGTTGACGGATGCCCCTAATTACTATGTAAATCCCAGCAATGGACGTGGCGGAAAAATAAATGCCACCATTACCACCAGCCGGTATGATGCGGCCTCCAAAACGATCTATGCGGCCATCATTATGACGCAGCCAGGATTTGCTGACTTTCCCATGTATGACACCCTGGTATACAAAAAATCCCGATAAAAATTTACCGTATCCTCTTGTGACAAGCCGGCCGCCTCTTTTGAGGTGGCCTTTTTATTGAGTTATATGCTGTAGGCTATGTGTACTTTACTTTGCCGGGCACGGCGAAGACCTTTGAGGTCATTGTATGCGTCGAATCCAAAAGCCGAAATAGACATGAGCATCATAATCAAACCAAATAACCATAGACCCAGGAATACACAGATGCCGGCATGCAGCAGGATGATGGCCAGGAGCCAAAACACCCTTACTCTTGGTATCCAAACACCAATACAATAGAAGGTTTCAACAGTAATCGTAAACCAGCTTAGAGTTATAAACAACCATGATTTATCGGCCAGCCAGGTAAAGTCATACTGCCTGAAATCGGGTTGTACCACTGAACGCCATAATACATTGCCACTCCACCATTCTGGGGAGATGAGTTTTTCAAATCCTGCCGACAGGTAGATCATACACATATGGATTTGTAACACCCGCAACGAAAGGGTTACTTCCCACGAACCCTTAGTGGGCACTCTTTTCAGGAGCGCGTCCAAAGAAAACATTCTAGCAACAGGCATCAGCATTACGTAGAACAAGGCTATTTGCAAAAAGATATCTACACCATATACATACACTTCGATGGTGCACATGAGGATATAATGACATAGAAAAGTGAGCAATGAAAAGACCTTGGTAAAGAGGCCGAGTAAGAGCATTAGGGCGCTGGTTACATATACCCAGAAAAAAGCGGTTACAAAAGTATCTTCACTGATATGCAGGAAGGAGAAAAAGGAATATACCTTCGCCATGTGGAGGGTAAGATCAGAGATCAGTGCCTGCGAAATTTCCCACTGCAGCCATCCATCATACCCTACAAATGCCAGCCAATCGTTGTACCACAATATTGCCTGTAGTAAGGTAAATGCTGCAATTAGTATCCTGAATATTGCCAGGGGGGCCGGTGAAACCGGATCATTAAAAAAGGAATATGCTCTTTTATATATTGAACTTTTACGCATAAAATATCAATTCAATGGATTAGTTGCTCTTTAAAATAAAATCAGTTGAATACAGTTCGGATACTTTTACGGGTTCTTTTTTAATGAAACCATTCATGGTGGGATACCTGATGCTTCTTAGCGTATAGGATACTTTCCATATATCAGGATTGATGTTAAACATACGTGTTGCAATAGACCTTGCACATATATCCTGTATGGAAGTATCGCCGGCATTATAGACCTTGTAGCCATAAAACCTTTTAGCCAGGTCGGAGTTTTGACAATAGAAACTAAAACCATTGAGCGTGGAATAGGTCTTTTCTTTCCCGTTGTAATCAACTGTCTTTATCTCTATTTCATTGCTTTTGCCTACATCAGGTGAAAAAAAGCCATACCGCCAGACTGAATAGTTGATGCTGCACATCATGGTAAGGGCTTTTTCGAGGGGCTCGTTCTTATGGTATATTTTTTCGTCGAGCACATGAAAGATGGTTAACAGTATGACCGTTAAATGCATGAATGCCAGGGTGAAAAATATTTTCTTCTTCATAAATTTTCGGGTAAAAAGTATGTTCAAAAGCAAGCTTTTGAACATACTTTTATCAGGGAATAGTTAGCGTGCGTATTTGGACATGATAGCATTGAGCTTCTGTGTCTTTTCTTTTCCCAGTACGCTTTCGAGTTTACTGCCTTTTGAAACGGCCACGATGTAAACAATACCATCATCGGATACGATCAATACTACATATCCATGTTCGCCCATTGGATTACGAACCTTTTTGACCTGCTGCAGTTCTCTCATCGATACCTTTCTGGAACCGTACACTTCTTTTCCATTGTTGAACTGGAGCCTGTACTTGCTTTTGTCTACGCCATCAAATAGTTGGACAATTTCTTTTTTGTCTGCTTCAGAAATTGCTTTTGCCTGGCCAAATGATTTGGAAGAAACGGACACGAATAACATGAGACATACCGCATAAAGAGTTAGCGATTTCATAGTTGATTTTTTAAATGATTATATAAATACGAATAAAGAACCCAAGGTTAAAGGCACAATACGGTCTGGACTACGCAAAGCGAAGCTGGTATACCAGTTGACTGGTGATATACAGCACCATCTCAGGCAATATGCCAGGACGTGTTTTGAAACAGAAATGCATTAATTGTTTACTACTGAACCAGATGCTGGAAAAGGTTACGATAAGGTTGGTGTAGGGACTTACTGATAAAATTTACCAGATAAGGGGCGCTGTTTGGCGGGAATGAACATCGCAATCGAAATAAAGGTACGGCTAATAAATCCTATAAAAAATACCACAAACTGGGTAAATATAAAAAAAATCAAATACGGTCAGCTACCCGAAAGCGACCATCCGGCGGAGACAATAATGCGAATGGGATAAAAGAATAGTTTTCTTTCCTGCCTTAAATACTAATATTTTTAGTATTTTTGCTTGATTAAAACCTCCCCTTGTTGCTAACATAGCGCCTTGTTCCTATTACACATAGAACAAGTATTGCATCTATGTTACGCCTCCTGGTACTTCATTACAGCGGCTATAACGCTAACCAATAGAAGGTGTCACAAATAAAATGACCAGTCGTCACCAGACAATTCCGGATTGTAACATTAAAAGAACAATCCGTACTATATGCTAATTTATTTATCATTTGTTTTTTTCTTTGAGGTATGACAAAGGATGAAAGGTATACAGGAGTAAAACAGTTGATTGAATCGGGTCATATTACCGAGTTCAAGCAAATCTTTACGTACCTCCCGAAAACGGTGTTGGCGGGCGACCTGGGCACCAACAACAATCGTATGACAAGACTGATCAACAATGTACAGGAGTTTACCCTGGAAGAGCTGGACAGGATCAGTCAGCTGATTGATGTTTCTTATGACTCCATCAATTTGCTGGTGAATAACCAATTCAAAAAAAGCAAGCATCTAAAAAAGGGATAATAAGTGCTTATACCAAATATGCCAGCAGGTTCAATCAGCCGATTGAACCTCTTTTTTATCTTGTTTCTAATTTATTTACTCAATACCTGCAACTAAGCCACGTTTTTGGAATAAAGGCTGTCAACCAGCATAATTACTCATTTTTAAAGACCTGAAAATGAAATTGCCAAAAACGCTACTCAGTGCCATCCTGATCGGCATTGCCGTACAAACAGCCACTTCCTGTAAAAAAGAAAAGGACCTTCCTGACACGAAAGCTAAGAAGGAAGCCAAGGAAGAAGAGAAAACCAAACCTCCGTATGACTGTCCCGCCTGCGGAATGGGTTAATCTGGCTAGTATCACTAAACGCTTTCAATTTCACACGAGTGTACAAAATACTTTCCACCGTAGCCTGTAACCTGGATACCCATATTCTTGGTGCCTGTATTCCATTAATGGAAGAATCAAGAATAGAGGCGATGGAATGGTCGTTTGATACACTTTATCAATTGCAGGAAATCCCAGCCTGGTTCCAGGAATTACTGACTGCATTCAGTAAAGAAAAACGGCTCATAGGTCATGGGGTTTTCTTTTCGTTGTTCTCAGGCAAATGGCTTCCAGAACAGGAAGCGTGGATACAAAAACTGGCAGCTGCCAGTGCCGAATACCAATTTGACCATATTACAGAGCATTTTGGGTTCATGACGGGTGCAAACTTCCACCAGGGAGCTCCCCTGAATATTCCATATACCACCACCACGCTTGCTATTGGACAGGATCGGTTACAACGGATCAGTGAAGCCTGTCAATGTCCTGTAGGGCTTGAAAATCTGGCATTTTCCTATTCCTTGGATGAAGTAAAACAGCATGGCCAGTTCCTGGATCAGTTATTGGAGCCTGTAAATGGCTTTATCATCCTGGATCTGCACAACCTTTGGTGTCAGATCCATAATTTCTCTATTTCATTTGATGAACTCATTGCCTTGTACCCTTTGGATAAAGTACGGGAAATCCATATATCGGGCGGTAGCTGGGATAATTCTACCATTGAAGATGGACGTACGGTAAGGAGGGACACGCACGATGATGGTGTACCCAGGGAAGTTTTCCAATTGTTGAAAATGGCCATTGGCCAATGCCCACACCTGAAATATGTAGTACTTGAGCAATTGGGCAATGGTTTACTGACCAACGAAAGCAAGCAGCAATTCTATATGGATTTCCTGGAGATGGAAAGCATCGTTGCTGTGGCCAACAAAACCAGGCGGGAGCATCCCATGCAATCATTTTTACCAACATTGCCTTTCCCCAAAGGCATGGTAGTAGAGGATGAATTATTGTACCGGCAACAGCTGGAGCTATCGGCTATCCTGGAATCGGCCGTTTCCTATGAGGAAGCCAACATCCTGCTAGAGCAGTCCTCCCTGGGGCGTTCCAGCTGGCAGGTGGAAACCTGGGATCCCGTTATGCTGGAAACAGCCATCCGGATAGCGCAAAAATGGAAAGCGGGCTTCGGGTAAGCAACTCATTATCGAATCTTTCCGTAAGGGTTTTGCAAACAATGCATCTCCCAACCTAGCCAACTTATGGTCAATGGTCAGAAAGTAATAGTGGTTTTACCTGCCTATAATGCAGCCCGCACGCTGGAAAAAACCTGCCATGAAATAGACCGTAGTATTGTAGATGAGGTGATCCTGGTAGATGACAGGAGCAAGGACAATACAGTTGAGATAGCCAAGGCGATTGGCCTGACGCATATCATAAGTCATGAGCAAAACAAGGGTTATGGCGGCAACCAGAAATCCTGTTACAGAAAGGCGTTGGAAGCCGGTGCAGACATTGTAGTAATGCTTCATCCCGATTATCAATATACCCCGGCATTGATTGGTCCTATGGTATCATTGATCGCTAATAAGGTGTATCCCGTTGTGCTGGGCTCCAGAATACTTGGAAAAGGAGCACTAAAAGGGGGAATGCCCTTATACAAATACATTTCCAACCGTGCGCTAACGGCCATTCAAAATCTATTGATGGGTCAGAAATTATCTGAATACCACACCGGCTACCGGGCTTACCACAGGGAGGTACTGTTGTCCATACCATTTGAAAATAATTCAGACGATTTCATTTTCGACAATGAGATACTGGCCCAAATACTCTATAAAGGGTATGAGGTAGCTGAAATAACCTGCCCTACCAAATATTTTGATGAAGCTTCTTCCATCAATTTTAACAGGAGTCTACAATACGGCATGGGCGTATTGCGGGTAAGTTTTCAGTACTGTTTTCAGAAAGCAGGGGTTGCTACCTCCAGGTTGTTTAAGGACTTATGATTAATCCTTTTTCAACTGGTTCACTTTGTCCCTCAGTGTATTAAAAAATCGATTCCTGTCTTTTTCCCCCGATCTGCTCACCAGGGTTGACTTGCTGAGGAGGGTATTAAAAGTATCAAACGCTTTTGCGGCAAACCGGTCATCCTGTGTGATCAGGTAGCTGAAAACGCTATAGGTGATCATGGATATCTTTTTGTTATCGAGGTTAAGCAGAATGGTATTGTTACCCAGGATCAACTCATTCACATAAAACTGAATAGGGCCTCTATGAGCCACCTCGGTTGCACCGGGCATAAACTTTACGCCTTTGGCTGCCTGTACTTGCAGGTGATCGACCATTTGTATAAAAGACTCTACAACGGCCAGGAGGTCTTTTTTTTCTCTGAAAATACCGGCATCCCGGTAGTAAGCGATCTGATTGATGCTACTGTGTATGCTTTCCAGGTTCCACAGTTCTATCGTATTCATCCGGCTATGCTCTTCCAGTATCTGCCTGCCAAGGGCAAAACACGCTTCAAAACGATGCTCTTCCAATGAAAACGACTGATCCATCAGTGCCGGATCGTTGTTGATGGTTTTGCACCAGAAAAAGGTTTTGAAAGCAGCCATGTCCGGAAAAAGATAGAAATACCAGAAGGGAGCATCTTTACAGAGGTAATAAAGTTCACCCTGCTTGAAGGTGTTAAAATATTTGAACTGATCCAACATGCCTTTCATGTGGGTAGCAAATGGCATAGAAGGATTGGTAATACCAGGGGCCTGGAAAAGTACCGAATCATTTTTCAATTGCAATAGCTGATCCAGGGAAAGGCGGTAATACTCACATATCTGTTTTAGTTCAATAAGCGTTACAGGTTTTTCTCCCCTGATACGGCGGTATACACTATCGGCGCTTAATTTAAGCAGCTGGCTCAATTCTTCTACGAGCGAAAGATGGGCTGGCAGGCTTTCTTTCAAAAACCGGAAGAGCTGCTGCTGTAATTCTTTTGTTTCCATTACAATAGGAAATTACTGAAAATCCATAATACCTTTTATTAGTTTACGGATTTCTACTATTAAAATAACTGGCGGGCATTACAAAAAAGGATAATCCGTAATGATCCTTGTAGGCCTACCCATTTTTATGGATGGCTGCCAGGCCGGGAAATTAGTTAGCCGATACCCATTGGGAACTGCGAATAACGTGAAATAAGTTTGTGAGCAACATTCCCAAAACCTGCTCATTATGCGTATTATCACCCTTCTACTCCTACTCTTGTGTAGCATTGCAGTGACCTGCATAGCTCAGCAAGACAGCAGCCAGAACCTTTATTTTGTTAATGGAGATGGAGCAATTCAGTTCGATAAAAACGATTACCAGCCCGGCAGGAATGCCTTCCATATTTACCGTAACTGCATCTATGATGTTGTTTTAAATAACAAGAAAATCATATCCATGAGGGTAGTGGATATCAGGAACGATTCGATCTATTATACCACTGCTTTTAATCATAATACGTCTACCGACCCCAGGTATTCCGACACCCTGGCCCTGCACCCTTTACAGCTTAAAAGATTAAAGTTGATAGGCGACCGGCTATTAGGGTTATATACCAATTATTCCTTGACCAATTGCAGGTATGTATTTGAGAAAAGCCCTACAGCCAAGGTATTCCCTATAGAAGAAAAAATTTCATACGCTTCTGATAGTAGTAATTCCATTACATATGAGCTGGTATATTATCTTACGGCCCAAGGGTTAAACCAGGTATTCGAACAGCGGGATACCACCTATTATTACCTGGGCGCAGACCCACAGCTTACCAAGAATACGTTGCCAAAAGCAAAGCCCAGGCTGGTAAAAAACTGGTTTTGGTTTTCACCCTCCCATGCCACTCAAATCAATGGCCTTTGTGTTGGGTTGGAAAGTGACCTTGATGATGAACCATTGATTATTAAAGGCGTCAATCTCAATTCAGATGGAACTTCCATGTTCATAGGTATGTTTTCCCTGTTTCGGCTTTTTACTGATCTCAGTGTAGCCAATATACCCGATACAGTTGCTACAGGAAGGTTTACGAATGAAGTAAATGGATTAAGCATTAGTCTTGGTGGTCTGATGGGTAAAAGTTTACGGGTACGGGGGCTCAGCATCAATGGTGTTATGAGCGCAGCGGCTGAAATGACAGGCCTGCACATTACAACCACTCAGAATAGGTCCGATTCATTTAAAGGGGTCATCATCACGGGGTTTACCAACCGGGCTATTAGAGGCCGGGGATTGCAAATAGGATTGGTAAATACCTGCAAAGACCTGAAAGGGATACAGCTTGGCCTATGGAATATGACTGGAAAACGAAGCTTGCCTTTTATCAATTGGGGGTTTTAGCATATTGGTAGCTGACGTGAAGGAGTAAAAAAATATTACCTGGAAACCAACCCCTAACGAGCTCCTCCTACTGCTATATGCTGCACATAGCAATACGTATTTGCTGCAATAAAAGCCTAATGGGGGGCGTTTTTTCAACTATAACTGGCCTAATAGCCTGGTTTTTAATAATTTTGCTCCCCAAACTCTCCATTTTAATGAACCCAACTCTCCAACCTGCCGGCAGGCCCCATAGGCCCGCCGCTCCTATATTATGCGTTGGTAATGCCTATCGCTATTTGCTCCTATTTGTCTTTATTATAGGTTTTTCGGGAATGACCATGGCACAGCTTGTGCATCCGGAGGACCAGGGAGATGCAGAATCCTTGTCCAGGCAGTACAAGGATGATCCCGTAATATGCCGTTCGGCACATCACCTCTTTACTTTTGGTAAGGGAACCAATGCATTGAATGACAAAGTGGTGGTAGTACAGGAAGATACCGAATTGGAATTCCTGGCCTTGAAAAAATATGCCGGCCTTACCTATGCGGAATTCTACAATAAGTTTATCCGCCTCAAACAATTCAAGAAGACCTTAAAGAATGGCAATAAGTTTTTCCTGTCAGAAAGATCTGGTATTGACCGGTCACTTACAGATGAGAATATCTTCTTTGATGATAGCCGGGTACAGTATTTCCCCCTCCGGTTTGCCGACAAGGGAAATGTAGCCAGGGTATCGGTTAAAAAGGAATACAGCGATGCCAAATACCTGACCCGCCTTTTCTTCCATGCCTCCTATCCTATCCAGGAACAGGTATATGAATTTAAGGTACCGGACTGGCTTTCCATTGACTTCAAACCATTCAATTTTGATGGTTACAAGGTAGAAAAGAAACAAACACAGAAAGGGGGATATACCACCTATACGTTTACCTTGAAAGACTTACAAGCCAATAGCACTGAGTTCAAACAAATAGGCAGGGCCTATACTGATCCTCATATCGTAATTCAAGTAAAATCCTTTGAAAATAAAGGGGAATTGCTACAGGGGTTTGATAAAACCAGTGATGTTTATAACTGGAATAACCGGCTTTATAAAATGGCCAATAATGAGCCGGAGAAGCTCAAAGCTACTTTAACAAAGATCACAGCCGGCATTACCAACGACCAGGATAAGATAAAAGCGATCTATTACTGGGTGCAGGATAAAATACGGTATATCGCTTACGAAGATGGTTACTCAGGTTATATACCGGCTTCTGTACAGGATGTACTGACGAATAAATACGGTGATTGTAAAGGCATGGCCAACTTGTTGACGGAGCTCTTGAAACTGGCCGGGTATGATGCACATTTTACCTGGATTGGTACCAGACAATTACCTTATCCGCAATCTACTCCAGCCCTATGTGTCAATAACCACGCTATTACCACGCTGTACTATAAGGGAAAGGAATACTTCCTGGATGCTACAGAGAAGTATGTCCCCTTTGGAGAAAACGCTTACCGGATACAAGGCAAGGAGGCTATGATTGCTAATGGCGACAAGTTTGATATCAAAAAAGTCCCCCTCACCACAGGCGATGAACACAAAGTATTTACCAAAGCAGATTTTACGTTGAACAATGAACAATTAAAGGGTAAGATCCAGGTAACGCTTACAGGCAATGAACGAAAAGATTTTCACCAGGAGTACCAGGATCTTCCCAATACCAGCCGGGAAAAATTCCTGAACAGTTATCTGGAATTCAATAATGACAATGTAGATGCCTCGGATGTAAAAACAAGTGACCTGACCAACCGGGATATCCCCATCAATATTTCAGGCACGATTGATCTTTCCAATTACGTACAAACGATATCCGGGAACAAGTACATCAACCTCGATTTTTTCCCTAAAACACTGGAAAGGTATATGCCTGATGAAAAGCGGAAGAGTGGCTATGATTTTGATTATGTACTCAGTTTTGAAGACGAATTCTCCCTCTCGGCACCTGTCAACAGTAAGTTTTCGGACATACCGGAAAAGCTGGAACTTAAATTTGACGGTTATGAATTCAGGGGAGAATATACGGCAGCAGGTAATAAGATCACCCTTAAAAAGTACCTCGTTATCAAAAACAGCATGATCAATAAAGCTGATTTTGCCAATTGGAAGCAGTTCCTTGAATCTATCAAAGCATTCAGCAGCTATTTTTTCAGCATTACCTCTAAATAACGCCTTCATGAAAATAAATAAATCCCGTACAGGTATTGCCCTTTTCCTGGCATTACTGTGTATGAGCCTTACCAACAACCTGCTGGCCCAGAGTTATATCGACGAAGATTTCCTGGATATCCTGGACAACAATGCACGATTTATGTTGAAGGAAGCATCACCTGCCTTTACAGAAACCAATATACCTGCAAAATGGGAAAAGGAATCGGCTGTAGTGATTGGGTTTTCGCGGAATGTAGTTTTTGACCGCAAGAGCAGTGGCGGCTTTTTCAGCCGGCGGGAACGTAGTCTTTACTTCTTTGAGAAAATACGGCTCCGGATCAAGCTCAATGACAACAATTCGGTAAATGCTCTTTCTGAGATCTATTTCCGGTATGGTTCTAAAGAGGATGGGTTTATTGCCCGCATCATAAAACCAGGCGATACAGCTACTAATATTGACTTGAAGGGTGCTGTAGCGGTAGAACCAGGAACCAATATCCCTGAATATTTCCAGAGCTTTTTTGACCAGGTGGCAGGATCAGGCTTCAATTATTACAAGGTACCTGTAGCGAACCTGGAGCCCGGCGATATTCTTGAATATGTAACTACCACCAAAAGCAAACTGGATGTTACCGCTTCAGGGTATGTAGAGTTCAGCCCTATTTATGAAGTATGCAGTAAGGAATACCCTGTCATGTTCAATGAAATTGCGATTGAAACAGATGATAAATCGTTTTTCAAATCGCTTTCACTGAATAGCGCTCCCACCTTCAAAAAAGAAGGCACCTCGGAACAAGGTTTTTTCCGGTATGTATTCGTCGACCGGAACAGGGATACGGAAAAGGATGTCAATTTTGTAAGCCCTATTATCCAATACCCGCTGGTAAAATTCCAGGTTATTTATTCAAATAATGACCAGGCAAAGGGGGCTTTCATTGGGGAAAAGGGTGAATTAAAAAGCAGTTTTAGCCGGGAAGAGCTGGCGCGTAAAGCCTGGGAAGATTATGAACTGGTAAACAATGCTTCTTTTATGGGCAGCATGATGCGGGTACAAGACTTCATCAATGGCTGCCATTCGGAGCTGATGAAGTTGGGAGCTAAAAACTGGGACGATCAGCAATACATAAACAACGCCTACTACCTGGTGCGTAACAAGATCCTCTTCCAGCGGGAATACCTGAGTGATAAGAAGTTTGCCTATATATTCGGATCGCTCCTTTACCAACAGGATATTAAGTCGGAGCTAATTATTACAATTGCCAACAACATTGGTCAGCTAAAAGATGTATTGTTTGAACAGGAGATCAGGTATGTGATCAAGGTAGGCGACAAGCTGTATTTCAATGTAACTGATTTTTCTAATCCTGGCGATCAGGAAGAAGGCTTGCTGGGCAATGAGGCGTACATCATATTTGCGCCTGCCAAAAAAGGAGGGGCACAGGAAATAAAACCTTTTACCCTGCCAGGTACTACAGCTGCCGACAATAGTGCTTCTTATGCCATTGTAGCAGAGTTATCAGGGGATATGAAGGGGCTACAGATCACCAGGACCTCGCATTTTAAAGGAATTCAGAAGGCCAAGGCCAGCCCCAATGCCCTAAAATATACCCCCTATATGTTGCAGGACTATATCAACTTTGGCGGGAGTGACCCTACCGATAAAATGCGGTCGAGGGAAGCGGAAGAATACACCAAATCAGCCCGTTCATTACAGGATGAATTCAAGAAACAGAAGCCAGACTATGTACGGGAATCGCTTCAATCGGAATTTCACCAGCGCATCAAGGAAGCAAGATTTACACTGATCACTGATGGGCGTACACAAAAAAAGAGCACACTGTCATTCAAGGAAGAATTTGAGTTGAATGATTTTGTACGCAAAGCAGGTAAGAAATACCTTATTAACCTTACGGGACTCATGGGCTCTCAATTGCAGATCAAGAAGGAAGAAAGAAACAGGAAATACGATATTGATGTACGCTATCCCAAAACATATAACTGGCATATCCAGTTTAAGGTGCCTGCTGGTTATAAGGTAGAAGGATTGACAGAACTTAACAAGGCCATTGATAATGAAACAGGCTCCTTTAAACTCAATGCCAAAGAGGAAGGAGGACTGGTAACCATCAGTGTTCAAAAAGTTTATAAACTAAAAAATGTGCCTGCTGCCAAATGGAATGATATGCTGGCCTTTATTGACGCTGCCTATAACAGCACCTTCAGATACATTTTATTAACCCCTAACAAATAATCGTTTTCCAATCAAATACCTGGGCCGGTTGAGCAGTTTGCCAACCGGCTTTTTTGTGCTTATCCGGGGCCTTCAAATAATATCTGTTTTGAGGAATGTATTCAATAATTTCGGGGTGATAAAACAAGTGGTATTCATGACAACAGTACCAGCCCTGCAATTATCTGAACTCAGTTTCCAGATCGAAGCCGCCCTGAAAGACCGGTTCGTAGGGAAATACTATTGGGTAGTAGCAGAGGTTACAGGACATAAATTCCAGCCGGCAAAAGGGTTCCATTATTTTGACCTGGTGGAGAAGCAACCTGGCTCCACCGGTCTGAAAGCCAGGATCAGTGCAGTAGCCTGGACAGGCGGTGGCCGGCAGATCGCTGAATTTGAAAAGACCACCGGCCAGCGATTTACGGATGGCCTGCAGGTATTGATAAAAGTATCGGTAGAATTCAATGCGGTATATGGCCTCAAACTGACGCTCCTGGATATTGATGCGGGCTTTACCATTGGACAACTGGAACAACAAAAGCAGGCCACTCTGCAACGCCTGGTAACAGAATGTAGTAGCTTCATCAGGAAAGTAGGTGATCATTATATTACTACCAACAAGCAGCTTAAGCTACCCATGGTATTGCAACGCATTGCCGTAGTGACGGCCCAAACATCAGCCGGTTACCAGGACTTTCACCATACATTGCTCAATAACCAATATGGATACCAATTTTGGGTAGATACGTATTTTACAACTGTACAAGGTGAAACCAATGCCAGTCAGATCAAAGAGAAACTGTTGGAGGTTTTCACATCTGGCCAGTCTTATGATGCAGTTGTGATTATCCGGGGTGGCGGCTCCCCGACCGATTTCCTGGTGTTTGATACATTTGTAATGGGACAGGTAACGGCCAAGTTTCCCATACCCATCATTACAGGAATTGGCCACCAGCACAATGAAACCATTGTAGACCTGATGGCGCATACGCCACTTAAAACACCCACCAAAGTAGCAGAGTTCCTGATAGCGCATAACAGGGCCTTTGAAGACAGGATCGGGTTGCTGCAACATAAACTACTGGTTAAGGTGCAACAATGGGTGGCGGATAAAAAGTCGGAGTTGGTGATTACCGAAAGGCAGTTGCTGCAGGAGGCACAAAGCAGCCTGCACAGTTACCGGCGCAGGCTGGATGCAATAAGCAGTGAATTAACCATTAAACCCGCCATCTTATTCAATAGCCTAAGGAAAGACCTTTTGAACATCAATCACCAGCTACAGTTTTCCAGCTTTCGCTTTCTCTCGCATGAACGGGATGAAATACAGGGATTGGAACGACTGCTGCAGGTACTACATCCGGCCAGCATCCTAAAAAGGGGGTTTGCCCTGGTATCGTACCAGGGTAAGATTGCCACCAGTGCGGAGCAGTTACTGGTAGGCGCCGATATTGATGTATTGCTGAATAACACACATCTTACTACTACTATTAAAGCCAAACAAATAGCCGATGAAAGAAGCACTGACCTATGAGGCTGCTTATGAAGAACTCAAGGAGATAGCCGCTGATATAGAGGCCGAAACGGTATCAGTAGATATACTGGCTGAAAAATTAAAACGGGCTTCCTTCCTATTGGAGTTTTGCAAAACCAGGCTCAAAAGTACAGAACAGGAGGTGAGCAATATTATACAACAAATGAAGCAGGAGGAAGAATAACCTAATTGCTTCAGTTGTCACGCTCCATTGGCTTCATCAATTCATGTAATTTTTGCTGTAATAGTTTTTTATCAGGAAGCTGTGTTTCATAGGCTGCTACCAGGGCTGGAGAGAGGCTTCTATTCAATGCGTATTTAACTACTTCTGAGTCCTGATCCTTACAAAGCAGGATACCAATACTTGGTTTTTCATGGGTTTTCTTCACATCCCTGTCCAATGCCTCCAGGTAAAAATCCAGTTGCCCCAGGTATTCTGGTTTGAACTTCTCTGTTTTCAATTCAATGGCTACCAGACATTGCAGATCACGGTGATAAAATAACAGGTCAACTTCAAAATCGCTATTACCTACTTGTAAACGGTATTCTTCGGCCATAAATACAAAGTCGCGCCCCAATTCCAGGATAAAATCCTTCATTTGGCTGATAAGGGCTTTTTGCAGCTGATTTTCATCATAATCTGGTGGTAAATTGAGGAATTCAAAAACATAACTATCTTTAAATGAACCAATTAGATCTAATTCTGTCACTAGTGGTGACAGTTTTGAGTTATCATTTAATCTGGAAATTTCTGTCACCAATGGTGACAGTTTTGTGGTGGCTAGTTTTTTCTTACTGATCATCGTCCGCTCAAAAAGACTGCTACTAATTTGTCTTTCCAATTCACGCTTGGTATAACGCTCCTGTACACAAAGTTTTAGGTAAAACTCTCTTTCTTCCTGGCGGCTCATGGCAAGGATCATCAGGTTGTTGGTCCAGGTAATTTCCCGTAATAAGGGCGAAAGTTGCTGCGTAGTGCAGCCGGCAAAAGGTTGTAAATAAAAATGGCGTCTAATGAAAGCGGATGCGGTTATTGCATAATCCGGCTGTGAATGATTTCCGGCGGAAGAAGGGTGGATCGTACTGGTTCCGAACTTATTCGGCTACAGTATTGACATTCAATTGTTTGCATTTGCAGAAAATGACCGGGACACCAGAAAGGACACTACGGTTTTTTTCCTTATTTACTCCGTCGAATGTAAGAACTTGACCACCCAAAGATAAGATCGAAACGGCCATGTGAGAGACACATTTTTGATCAAACGATTACAAGGAAGTTCATATGAATTTTGTATGGTTGGGAGCTTCCATCAGGAGAATAATCAGAGGCAGGAATGCTACTACAGTAATACAAAAAAATTTACCTTCCCGTAAGTGTTATTCGCTTCTCAAAAAAATATCAGCAATGAATGGGCGGATTGGCCCTTTTCGTGTTTTTATATGTACTTGGTCCTACTGACATTAAACCACTCATTAAAAGCAACACGCACCCCCTTGGTGCCTTCCTACCAGTAACCTAGCTGGCATGGGATCTAAATCCAATATGCTGTGATAATTCTCCCAACCCAGGGAGGATATCTGTAGTGTTGCTATTTCCATCAACGAAAGCGCACTAATCAGATTCCATTGGCCATTGAACCTTTCCTATTAGCAAAATTAGCTTGTACTTCATTGTGCGGAGGTGGATTCACCTGCGTACAAAGTGGTAGCTCTATCACGTATACAATTTTATAATATGAACAAGGTTCAAAACACTTATGAGGGCCCTGCCACGCACCAGGCCCAAAACTTTCAAAAGAAAAGTAGCAACTGGTTAGTTGCCATTATCCTTGCGATTGAAAAATGCCTTCGGCCATCCAAAAGAAAACGGTCGATCATCGTTCGTATGAAGAAAGAAACGAGAAATCAATTGATTGAAAGGGAAATTGAGTACCGGGATGAATATTGATTGAGATCAAGAAGAATACTATAAGGGAAATAAGGACTATTAAGGCTTTCAGAGCTTGAACAACCTTTTCCATACAATAATTTTGTACATTCAATTAATCAGGTCAATAGGTTATGAGCAAATTTTCGATGGGTTTAATAGGAGAGTTTGGAAGCTTACTTCCGGGAGAAAAACAGCAATCTCCAGAAACGTATTTAAAAGGCATTGATAGGTCCACTTTATTAACAATAGGTTCCTCTCTTTTAGGGTTTAATCCGGCCACTACCCCATTCCTTGACTGGCGAAAGTTTTTAGGAATGTGGTTCCGGCAGGAAAATACCGACTTTGCTCAAAAAATAGCCAATAACTGCAACCGGTTAGAGCAAAGGTATCAAACATCAGTATCGCTTTATTATAATGTAGCTGCCTTGCGATTCTTTGAATTTGCTTTTTCCTTGCCGGATACAGGATCTACGCAAAGCCAGGTGGAATCAGAGATCAATTTATTCAAAGCGTATTTGCTCTTTTTAACCAGGTCAACCGCGCAACAAATTACCAATGCTGACTTTTTACACAATCATAAAGATCATAGCCCAATCGCGTTAACGCTATTCAATATGCAGTTTCCAACAGCAGACCTGGAAAACTATGATCTGGAAGAAATTATTGTATGCCAAATGGTAAAAGGAACAGCGTTGTTTCAATTTATGGAAAGTAATCCTTCGTGGGTGCCGCTCCTTCAAAGTTTTTATGCTCATTTTGGCATCTCCCATTGGGTTGAATACCTTCAACGACTCTTACCCTTGGTAAGAAGCATTGTTAATAGGACAACTGAAGGATACCTGGAATTTAAGATCCCAGCAGACGCCAATTTCGACAGTAGCGTTCATTTTTTGAAAATACTTTCCCTGCAAAATTACACTGATGCAGAGATACCGGATTTTATCAAACTGCGTGAAAATCCACTGTATCAAATTGATGAAGCAACCTATCGAGTTATTTCTACGTTGTTTGTTGTAGAGAAAATATATAAAAGCCTCTATTTCCAATTGAAGGCTCTTAATGAGAACCTACCCGAACCTCAAAAGATAGTGGAATTGAGGAGTGCCTATGGGGATAACTTTACGGAGCAATACTTACTATATCAGGTGCTCGACTATATATATCAGAAAAGAAATTATACTCGATTTACTGGCCTGCAGTTATCAAAAGAATTTGGAGTTCAGGGCGGTCCTGATTATTATATAAGAAATGGTAATCATCTTTTCTTATTCGAAAACAAAGACACTTTTGTTCCTGGCAATATAAAAAGCTCAGGAGATATGGAGCAGATATTGACCGATATTAAAAAGAAGCTGTATTATGTCGATAAGGGAAAAGGAAAAACCAAACCAAAGGCTGTCCAACAATTGGCTGAAAATATAAGGCGTGCCTTGCTGAGAGAAAACCAGTTTGATAAGGAATATAAGGCAAGAAATATTCAGATATATCCGGTTTTAGTGTTACACGATTCTTCTTTCAATGCACCAGGCTTGAACCAGGTTATCAATGACTGGTTCAGTGTAGAGCTACACAAATTAAATGATCAGGGCATTAATACAGAAAGAGTAAAACCCATTACTGTCATAAATTTAGACACCTTGATATTGTATGGTGAATATATTCGACGTAAAAAGGAAAGCCTCAATGACCTTATTGTGACCTATCATAGGTCAATGCAAATGACCAAAAAGGACTTTTCATCAGAAACAGAGGCTCAAGAATATGTTGGCAGTAAGAATATCTCGTTTGGCAAATTCCTTGAATGGCACACAAAAGTTGGCTATAAACAGTTGGGAATGGGACTTGTTGGAAAAGCGATCAAGGAAATATATAATTCCCAGGAAAAAATGACTACCAAAGAGTAAAGTTTTACAATTTGCCGAGGACTAACATTTATGAAGATCTAAAAGATGACTTTAGAGTTTTTGAAAGTGTTTTAGATGTAAGCTGTGGCAATTTCTTTGATCTCATACGGGTTTGGGGTAAGTCCTTTCAAAAACTCATAGAAATGGATCAAGCTTTCCCTGGAGGTGCATACTGTCATTATCAGGCAGGGAAAGAAGTACTAGGCCAGCCGGTAGAATCCATATTAGAATTTAAGAATAGATATTCTGTCATAACACCTGACCTTGTAAAATTCAATTTTAAAAAATCAATATAGTTTGATCGTCTGTCGGAATGTCTTGCACTTTTTTAAAGATGAAAAAAGGGAGCAAAACATTATAATTCTTATCGTAAATAGATTACTTTCTTTTGACTAGCAACAGCAGTTCTAATAATTTCTTTATTGAATAAAGTATAGATGTACGTGTCTTTCTTAGTAAAGATGGTGCATTTACCGCCACCTACAATATAATCAGCGCTTGGGTGCATAAAAAGCGCAAAGCCCTTTATGAATTCATTATCAAGTGAGGGAATAAGTCCGAGAGTCTTCTTAAACTGCAGCGGGAGAGCAGATTTCTTGATTCTGACATATTCTGCAATAGATCCTTGCATGTTAATTACGTTGAGAGTGATAAAACTATATTCTATGAAAAGAGGATAGAAATAGATGATTGATTCTAGGCGAAGAAATTGAGTAGGGCTGGGATGCAACGCTCCAATTAAGCCATAATATCTTATAGAGCTTCGTCTTCGTAATATGCTATACAGGATTCGCAATAACCTGTAATTGTTGAGCAGGGTTCTGAGCAATCTATGCAATAATCTTGTAGTGAATTATTAGCTAAGTAAAAATGGGAAGGGGCAGTAAATTCATGGGGGAAGGATTTTGCCCCGAACTTATAAATGATGGAAACAACCAGGGAAAGGCAATTTTCTACGTCAGCAATATTTACATACTCGTAATTTGTATGTGGATTATAATAACCGCAGCTAATATTGGCAGCGGAGCACGTGATTCCAATATGTTTTAAAGCCATTACGTCGGTCATCAATCCCTTGCAGTAGGAATAACCGTAGTTTCTTAAAAGACCATAAATACTCTTTTGAAACTTTTTGCTGGACAGAGGAATGCCATTTATCTCAGTGATAAAGTCCTTCCTCCCTTTTCGGTCACATTGTAACACAAAGCTGCAATCATCGAAAAACCCAACATCTGCCAAATAGCTACCTTCACATCCAGTTTCTTCATCTCTAAAGAAAGCTACTTTGATGTTTTCAAATTTCTCCAAACATTCAAGTGCAATAAAAATCCCAACCTTATCATCCCCTCCTATTCCTGCTTGTTGCATGCGGACGGTATTGAATCCAGTTAGATATTGTCCAACCTTTAGAATTGATAAGTCTTCAGCTATCTGATGTACAGTATCCATGTGGGCAACAATACATGGGTAAGAGTTAGCTTTCCCTTTAGTAATATAAACATTGCCATTTTCCATATCAATTGTGCAACCAGATATCGACTTTGTTATCCGGATGATATAGGCGAATATTCTGAATTGATTGCCTGATTCAGATTGTATTTTTAGAATCCTAATTAATTTTTCAATGTCCATTTCAAACATTTAATAGATACATGTAAGTGAGTTCAAATCTTGTAAAGTATTAAGCTCTTTGTAATAGACCTTTTTTGTAAAAGCAGAGCAGAAACTTAAATCTCAGAAACGCTAATGGTAGAAGGAGGTGTTATTAAGTCAATTCAAATTAATGAGGCCCTTAATTTAACAATCATCATCATCGTCTTTATCTTCATCATTTAGGTTTTTGGCGCCAGAAGAATCGTTATAACAATACATTCCCTCACCGTAATTATTTAAGCTTGAATTGCCTCCAAATGTCAATGTATCGATATATGGATACGCATTGTGGTCGGTGGAAATTTCAACTTTAAGGAGCTTATACACTAAAAAACCATCAGGGTTAATTAATTCCATTTTAGATGCATGCGACTTGTAATCTTTCTTGCGCCACCACCCGAACTTAGTTGCGTACGTCAGGAAACAATCATACATGAAATCTTCACTGACATAAATCCGGTCCATAAATATGATGTCATCAATTGACCAAACTAAGGCCCGACCGCACAATTCGAACTGTTTGTTTTTTAATATGAGAATTTGCAGCTGGGGACAACTCTTATATATGTCCATGAAGACACCTAAACCGTTCATGCAGCTTTCATTGAGGCTTGCCTCGCCGTCGGCTCTTGACATATTGTACACTTCTGGAATTTTATCATTTGGCAAAAGCTCGAACACCAGGTCCTGACAAAAATTCGACTTGTATGAATTACTAAAGCATTCAAAATCGAAATCTTTAAGAAGTCGGAGAGCCTTATCTGTAAATATTTTTCGCATAACTTTTGCTGGTCTTGCTTCCACTCTATCCTTTAGAGACCATTTCCCATCATCATTAAACTGCTGAGTTTTACCAGCTGGCAAATAACTAATTGTTCCATTGTCTCTGTAAGTGATGTAATTGACTTGTTCTGTTGTCAGCATTAGGTCATGGGCCAATAAAGGGTTGCAATGGGCCCGGTATAATAATTGTGCAATGTGACATCTGGAATTTTTCAAGAATTCCAGAAATGTTTCTGAATAGGTGATCATATAGATAGGTATTATTGATTGCGAACTTTCCACGGATCATTGCCCTGGATTTGTAAGTGGGATATTGCGGCAGAAGCGGGAAGAATAGGAAGTAGAAAAAATAACTAGCGGCTTATATCATAAGCAATGATGTGATCTTTCCTGGTTGAAACAATGACCAGAAAGATTTTAAAAGATCAACTAATAGGAAAGTTGGAAGAGTTTGTAGAGATTAGAATAGAATTTTTGAATGCTATTGAAAAAAGAAATCAGCAGCTTTTGCCATTTTCCATGCGCTATCCCATAAATAAATATCGTGATCGGACGAACCGGAAGCATTTCTGAACAAAACACGAAGAAAACTTTCGTCCATGGCCATATTGGCATCACAAAAATCATGGGATGCGCAAACATCTTCAGAATAAACGCCTGACTTGTTCCTTTGAATAATAGTTTTCATCTCCTCTGCAGACAGCCATTCCTGAAGAACTTCACCGAATTTTTTAGCAAGTTGCTCGATTACAACTGCATCATTATTTTTTGACATTTCAATACTGTATTATTTGGAGGAAAAAGCTATTTGGATTTTAAGAGTCGCATTCCAGTGGATAGATAATACCGAAAGGGAAATGGCATTTTGCAATATCTTAAAAGGTGGAGAAAAGAAAACCCAAGTGGATGTATGGTATTCTCGCTGATAAACAGGTATATCGACTCATTCCTCCATATCAACTTTACCTATAACTTTTGTAGTAAACGGGCTAAAATAACGCCCGCATGACTCACACCTGAAGTACCATTTGTCATATCGCTTTTTTGTATTTTCAGGTAAAATCAATTTTCCTTTTTTATTACATGGCTGAAAGCTTGAGCACATTGGGTGGCGGGAGTCATTACCACAGATACAGATAAAATGGCCTTCTCCAGAGTCGTGTATTGGTGTTACAAATTCTTGGCTTCTTGGTTTTTTGAAGGGCTTTGTACCTACATGAAGCATGGCAATGCTATTTAATTTTGCGTGCCTCGTTTTTGGTATTTGGAGAGACCAACCATTTGATCCTTGAATATTTTTTATGAACTCTTCCGGGGTTGACCAAATTTCAAAGTTTACTTCGACGGCAAAAGTGACATAAAAAACTGCTGAGAAAGGCATGGTAGTAGTTTTTGTAAAGAATTTATTTTATTGTTTGGGTTCCGGCTTCGGTAATGAGCACACAATAATTCCTTTTTGTGGTTAAGTATTTTATATAGCATTGGCGTAGTTTTTCCACGTCACCTTTCAAATCAGTATTACCATTCCCATATTCGGTGATTTGGATATCAGCTTGCTTGCCGTATACCAATTGGATGAGGCGCTTTAATGTTCCGGTATGGCCATTTAAAGCAATTTTTATCTTTTTACCTGGCATTAGGGAATACACATTGAAATAAGCTACTGGTTCGCCGTTAGCCTTTTGGGGAATTTCTTTGATATTGTATTTTATAAGTTCCTTTTCATAACGTTCCATGGCGTATTCTCCGTAGTGAGTGGAAGGAACAGTAATTTGTGCAATGCGGCATGGATAAGCTGACCCCATAAGTTCAAACATCTTATCCTCCTGGCTGAATTGAGAGAAATATTCAGCAACCCGGATTTCCATTTCCTGAAAAGCATCAATCTTTTTGAGTTGCAATTTTTCAATTATGTTATTATGGTCTACAGAAAGGGAAAGCTTATTGGCTTGTTTGATGATGAAATCCATTTTGGAACGAATAAACTCGTACTCCAAATAGTGTGATGTAAATCCTTGTTTTTCCAGGTCAACTATTAGCTTTTTGACTGCTGAAATAGAAGTAAGAACTAGACTCATGATAAAAGATTTGATGAAATAAATCGAAGGCTCCCTCATGTTTCTCGATGATCAGTTGGATTCTTATCCACTTGGATGAGATTCCTTTTTGATAATAGTCCAATCATGTATACCTCCACTTATAGAATAAGTTATAATCAAACCGGAAGGAGGGTTGACAAACAAATACAGATAAGCAGCATGCTTGATCAGATCCCATAGTTCGCAAGTAGTTTCTGTAAGCACTTTTGAATTTTCCATCTTCTGCTGAATGTCTTCAAGAAATGGAGTCATTTGTTCTAAGGAGATACGCATGTTTGAGGAATTTGAAAGAATTTTAGAAAAGGAGTTAATAGTTTATTCCAAGAGGAACTGCCATTACATTATATGTAATCTGTTGTTGCATTGAATCCGCTTTGAATATTGATTAAAATAGAAAAAGGGGCTTAACTGTAGTTAAGGAATTTTTCCAAACTATACTGACATGTTGGACCTTTGGGAAAGAATTAAATTGTCGATACCAAGGGAATAGCTCTTTAGGTAAATGAGTGTTCTCCCTAAAGCATTATTAGTATAGGTGCATGAAGACAAAGCAAGAATGAGGATAATAATATACGAGAAGTAATACTGGTCTCTGTACGAATAAGAATTGTTTAGAATTAAACTTTATGAGAGGACAATACAAAAAGCAAGCAGCATAAATAGGTATCGCTTATTTGGCTGATTTCCATCCGTCTTTTGTTTTTGTAGCCAGCAAAGTTCGAGTCTGTATTGTATCAAGCATTTTGTTTTTAGGGTCAAGATAAAAATTCCAAAAAGGGGTAAAATCACTTCGTTGAACAATGAATGTTATCTCAGCTTTATTTTTATCTGAGTTCGTAATGACTTCCTTGATGCCTTTGAAGTTTACTTTACAAGTCTTGAATTTCACTTTTATTGCTTCTGTGTTTGGACTTATAGTTAGTGGATTGTTGACCAGGTATTCTTTTGATTTTTCAGTTAGCCTAATGTCGAATTGGTGAAATGTACCAAAAATATCTGTTGATTTTTCTCCCATATGTTCAATTTGAAAAAGCCCCTGCCGTTGCAAGACATAATAATAACCTGGCAAAGAGTCAGCTTCGGAAGATAGTATCCCAACCTTGATGGCTTCGTTTTCGGTAATTGGGAAATGATATTTCTCAGTTACAATAGTTTCTGCTTTGTTTTTTGTTAACTCGCTATTACAACTCAAAAGACAGCAGGATATCCAGGACGCACCCAGGAGGATTAAAAGCTGTTTCATAAGAAAGGTATTTTGGTACTCCCAATTTACTGAAATCTACTTTCACAAGTTCAGAGCCGACTTCAAAAAAGGAGCCATTTAGGGCAAGTTTGACTCTTTTTTGCTAAAAAAAGGCAATGCATGATCTGATTGTATGCGTCAATTGAACTTGCAGCCCATTGAAAATATCAGAATTTTGTGAGCAAACTAAGCGTTAAAGGGGATTGGGGTGCTAGAAATTTACAGTAGAACATAAAAGCCTAATGCGGATTGAAGAATGGCTAATAACTATTGGTGACTGTTCTTTTCCAAATTTGCATAATCTGAAGTAATGATCTCAATGATGAGGTGCTGAAATAGTGGATTGGTTGAGGCAGGAAAAAATTCGGGCTCTTTATCTTTAAGTACGGTATAAGTAAACTTAATAGGGTGATGTAACTGTGCTATGCCACTAAAAAAACAGCCCTCTGAAGTCACTCGAATTTCGTAGTCAAGAGTTCCGGGATTTTCATCCCATCCGATAGCAATATTTCTGTGAAGAATTTGCATATTACTATATTCAATTATTATATGAATTTAAAGATTAGCTGGAAGTGTGAAAAATATTTTTTCTCCTGTTTGCATATTTGTTTGAATAACGCCAGTCGTGTACAGCGCATAGACATAAAAACCCTCGGCAACCTGCACCGTACAATGCCCAGGATCACTTGTAATTGCACATTTTGGGTGAATAAATCGAGCAAATTGTTCTATCACCTCCTGGTCAAAATCGGGCATTAGATTAACTTGTATTTGGGCTTTTAATGGCTTTACTGTATTTCGGATTTGCATGAACTGTGACCTATCCATTTTTGTAATCTTTAATACCTGAATCATTACTTTAAATTATATATGGGTGGATCTAATCAGAAGGAATTCCGGCAGCTTCTTCAGTGAGGTCAATGTGGCTTGGAGATCGATTGAAAAGGATAAATTAGCTATATGGCCGCTGACACCAGAAGACGCTTTTAAGCTATTATAGAAATCAAACAAAATATCTTCAGGAATTTCTGAAAAGTGCGTTTTAAATTTTCTTTCGATAGATTTTATAAATTTTCTTCTCAAGTTTCGGCGCCACACTGTGGCTTCCATTTCAATAATAAGTAATTCGCTATCTATTTTGTCCAAATAGGGATCTGATTGGAGGTTTTGCACCGCTGCAATGATAGCCTGATCTCTGCAATCAATCCGAATTCCAATTAGTTCAAGATTGTCTCCTCCTGTTTCAACAACCCAGTCGTTTGATGCAAGAAATATTCTTTTGAATACTCGCACATTGGAAAGTTCAACTTCAGTGGATCCGCCATCAATTCCTACGCACAAAAAAGGGGATACATAATACAAGTCATTGGCAGGAGTCATACGTAAATCATACCGTTCTGCTGGTCGTCGGTTTTCGTCTGTAATTACGTACACCCGGGACAAATCAGTGCAGAATATCTCTTTGATGGAAAAATTGTCCATAAGTTTTAGGGGCAAATTTGATGGAGAGAATAAATTTATTTTGGACGATCATATCTCACACTGTCTTTTCCCTCACGTCAATTAAATGCGCAGCCTCTAGCATTGCAGTAAGTTGGAGATATGTTCCAATTATTTCTATTTCAATAGAGTCTTGAGAAAAGGTGCCTTTATCAAAAGCGTAGGTTACGATTACATCTAGTCTCTTTTTCCATTCTTTAATAGAGCAGAACTCAAATGCTTTTGAAAACGCAGCGTAGGGGTTAATAAATTCCTGCAGTGATAAGCCTTTTGGATAGTAGTCCCAGTTATTCACGTAGTTTTTTTTCCCTCTAAAGAATCTCGGGTTAAACAATTCAAATTCATTGATAACAATGGAACTGTTTGTTTTTTGTAAGTTGAGAAGAAAAGAAGCATTGATAATTGCTTCCACTTGTTTCAGGTAGTAAAATATGTCTGCGATAGAATAATGTTGACAAGGGCTTTTGTGACAGGCGGATGTGAATAAATCCGTTACAAATCTCTTTAGAGTGCCTATATCTGTATTACCAAACGTTACTTCAATGACCTGCTTGGGGTCATCTATTCTTTCCTTGTACCATAATGAATGGATCATCAACTTTGTTCTCTGATTCATGATTTGTAGTTTAATGAATATTAAAATGATTGAAGATGCCTGAAGGAGGTTAATATTTTTCTGTTTTGATTACGTGAGAAAACATTTAAGGGAATGAAGTGAATAATTGTGCAGGCGATGTGTAGCAAGATGAATAAACCAGGTTGACAGGATTATTGGGATGAAGAAAGATCAAAACAGTGTAGATTATATCCGGCTGTCCATTTGCTGATAAGCTGGTGCTTAATTTTAGGGGTACAATCGTGGGTTATGAAGAATGAAATTTTCGAGGGGCAGGAATACAAGGATTGGATACTGCAATTAAAAAATGAAATAAGAGGTGCACAAATCAAGGCATCGATGGCGGTGAATAGCGAATTACTACAGTTATACTGGCAATTGGGTCTGGAAATTATTGAAAAGGAAAAGACGGTTTTGTGGGGAGAGGGGCTGATCCCTCAAATGGCTAAAGACCTAGGGGCCGCCTTTCCAGGGATTAAAGGGTTTTCCAGAACTAATCTATTCTACATTAGAAAGTGGGTTGATTTCTATGCTCCGCTCGCCAACCCCGAAGACAATGCTGCTTTTTTGCCCTTGTCAAAAGTAAGTTGGAAGATTATCCCACAGCTTGTGGGACAAATCCCTTGGGGTCACCATAGAGAACTTGTAACACATTGCAAATCAATAGAAGAGGCTTCATTTTACATTCATGAGATCACCAGGAATAATTGGTCAAGAGTGCTACTTTCTGAGCAAATCAAAAACAACTTATTTCTAAGGGCAGGGAAGGCCATTAATAACTTCAGTAGCACGTTGCCCTTGCCATTAGCAGATCTGGCCAGAGAAACCCTTAAAAATCCCTATTGTTTTGATTTTTTGAACATGGGGGAAGCAATCTATGAAAGGGACCTGGAAAAGAAGCTGATAGATCACATCCAACGGTTTTTACTGGAATTGGGGGCCGGATTCGCCTATATTGGTAGACAATATCCGCTCAGTGTGGGAGAGTCCGATTTCTTTCTTGATTTATTGTTTTATCACACCAGGTTGAGGTGTTACGTGGTAGTAGAATTGAAGATTGCAGAATTTCAGCCGGAATTTGTAGGAAAACTCAACTTCTACCTGAATGCTGTTGATGCTCAATTGAAGCATGTGTCAGATCAACCAACCCTTGGTTTGTTATTGTGCAAAACACCAGATAAGATCATAGTTGATTATTCCCTACGCAATATTACAACGCCACTGGGAGTATCTGAATACAATCTGACCAAGGAGCTTCCGAAGGATATGAAAACTGAATTACCGTCGATTGACCAAATAACCAGTGAATTAATACAGAAAGGATCAACCGAATTATTGTAAAAAGAAAGATTTAGTTTACCTCTAAAGTTGATACGAAAATTACTTTATAGGAAAAACAGATGTACAGCAATGGGGAATCTCTGGTTAGTGAATGATGCCTGAGAGAGGTATTGCTCTAAATAATGCACTGAATAGTCTGAGAGATAGTCTTCAAATAAGAGCCTGAATTTAGCCATTGCAGTATTTTTGTTTTGTGGATGCTTATCCAGGATTGTTTTACTTTTTGTAGCTAAATGTTTCCATATAGGTAATGTTCCAAATTTTGATTTCCAGACCAGCAGAAGTGTTTCAGGGTTCTTAAGGAATATTCTGGTTTCCAGGAGTAAATAGTTCTGGAATTTGGCGACATCTTCCGGAAATAACTGAAAAAGCAAATTAGCTTTATCTTCTGTATTCATCTGACTCAAAGAATGAGATAATACCAAAGCCATAAAAAATATTTAAAAGGTGATGAATTGATGAACTATTTTAGTCCCATCATTCTTTGCACGTTGTAGGGTATGCCGAATCCCAGCTCCAGTAATTGCTTAGCGGCACTAGTGAAGTCACCATTACATTCTAAATAGGTAAAGACCGCTGAAGGCTTGTAAGGATTTTTGGCTAGAAAAATTGTGCTTGTGGAATGCGTAATAAACGTGTTAAAAGACAAGTGAAAATTGGCAGAATACTTGTGCTTTGTATTTCCTGGTCTTTTAAAATAAATACGTTGTGGATCTTTTGATTGTTCAACTAAAGTCCATCCATGCTTCAATAAAAGTTCAATGATGTTTCCCCGATTATCAAAATCATCTAGCGGGCTTCCTATTAGCAACTTCTTTTGGGGAAGAAAGTTTTTTGAAGCTGGATTGGTTTCAAGTTGATTGAATGATTCTCCAACACTTACTAAAATTTTGTGGTTAGGTTCCTGAAGCATTGGGAGGCTATTAAAATCATTCTGCACGAATTGATAGCCCGGAGAAGGTGGCACTATAGCGTACTCTCCTTTTGCGCGTAGCTCTATCAATACCGGATTAGCCATTTGTTCAGAACTGTGTTGGGAATTTACAGATATCCTACTTTTAGCAAGAGTAAGGCTGGGAAATTCTTTAGGGGTTAAGTAATAAAAATGATAGCCGCCTGACGGAGTAGTTGCAATTGGTAAGCTGAGCATTAAAGTCTCAGATTGTTGTTGGATCTTTTTTACAAGATCTGTATAGAGCTGGCCTGAAACATCGTTTTTAAGATCAATATCATAAGTGACAAAATTCAGGCTAACTTTTCCTCCAATAATTGCAATTCCGTAGGCTTCTGGTCTGTCCAATTGAATTTGCAGTTTCCTTTGAGACATATGATAGGACTGGTATTGTACCCATCTGTGAATAGGTGATTTGTTACTACCAACGACGATGACAGATAAGCCCATTCTTAAATAGGTAATTCCGCTAAGGAACAATTGTTCTTTAGTTGCATTTTTCACCATACAATCTTATTATAGTAAAGTATTCGTTATTGCCATTTTAGAATAAAAAGACTGAAGGAATGGCAAGCATATTATAACTGAAGGAAGAAAGTTCATCCGAAATAGTCGCTTACTTTATCAAGTATTGACTTAGCATCTTGTGTAGTTTTTGATCTGGTTGTTGGATCAGTTCTAAGTACTTCAGGATTTACGAGCAATGATTTCATATCAGAAATAACTTGGTCAATACTTGGATCATTGGTAAAATTAAGTCTGGGTAACAATTCGATTAACTCTTCAATATTCGAGACTAGGGTATTATGAAATTTACCGTCCTTATCGGAAAGCTTTTCGTACATGTGGTTAACGGCTGTTTGAATTCTTCCCCAAATATCTTGTGTTGCCTGGTAAATTCTTTCCTTAATACTGTCTTCAATCTGTACTTTCAGTTTTTCTACCTCTTCAGGGTCCATCGCCACACGAAAATCATCTACATCAGCTATTGGCATAGTTTCGACCTTTAGTAGAAATTTGGAAGATAGAACTGATACAGTTGGGTAATCGTTTTCGTCATACATACCATTCAATCGTTTCTTTGCAAGCATCTTTAATTCAGGAAATTTTTTTATAAACGTTTCCGTAGCATTCTCATATTCTTCTCTGAATTTTCTCATTGCCTGGAGAAAAATAAAAATATTTTTGGCTGAAAGCAATCGATCTCCATTATCACCCCATGGTAATGTTGATTCATAGTAATAGGCTCTGGCGGCGCTTCCAACCTTTTGAATTTCTCTTAATTCATCTTCATCAATCAGAATTTTATTGAATCTGCCTGCATTCTTTGCGTTATGATCTTTTTCAATTTGGCGTGTCACTTTTTTGTCCTGCTTTCTGCCTGACCATTGTCTAATTTTTAAATTAGCCAACATACCTCTGTGAGATAAATCTTTCATAGCTGAAATTTTTATGCGTGAATTAATCTGTTATCTGAATTACTTCTCCGAAAGGGGGATTAAAAGGAAAATTTCCGAATTGAGCCCAGAGTACATTGCAATCGGGATCTGGTGGAAAGGAATAACATTCACCATCTGTCAGATACACGATTGTTTCAGGTTGAAGATCATGGGAGTTAATGAATTCAAAACCTGGAATAAAATCAGTCCCACCCCCTCCTATTGGATGAAGGATTATTTTTTCGTCGGGTTCGAATTGTTGAACTCCTTGCACTTCGGTATCAACATAAATGACAATAAGTGGGATGTTAAAGATGGAAGTAATCTCCTGCACTTCTGCTGCAAAGGAGTTAATCTTCGTTTCAGAAATACTGGCGGAAGTATCTACAATTAGAATAGTAGCTCCCAGATGGGGGGTTTCCAATGCCGGCAGATAGAGTCCCCTGTATAGATAGCGGGTCGATGGTTTGGTCCAGGTGTAATCACTTTTTGTTATTTCTGAAAAAAAACGGTGAAGTGCTTCCAGCCAGCTAATTTTCGGTTGTATCGCCTCAGAAACCATGCGGCCAATAAAGTCTGGGAGATTTCCCTGACTTTTAGCAACCATAGCTGCCTGCACCATGGCGTGTTTAATTTGTGCTTCTACTTCTTGTCTGTTATCACTTATCGGCAAGTCTTCCACGGCGCCGATGCCCTGATCATTACTACCTTGTTCTTCATTAGAGGCTTCTACTTTCAACATTGAATAAATATGCTCAGCGCTCATATTCTGAAATCTGCTGTGCAACAAGGCCCCTTTTGGTAATTGAAATTTAGCGCTCTCTAATAGTGGATTGATCGCATAATCGGCAGCTTTGTTCCAAAGTCTATTTTCCCGGTTGGATCTTCTGGTGTGGTGAAGTGAGCAAATATGCAGCACTTCATGAGCAATAACGCAAGCAATTTCCTTAATGGGTAAACTTTCAATAAAATAGGGGTTATATTTGACCTGTTTTCCGTTGGTAGCTGTAGATGGAATTTGCTTGTCCTCAATATACTCCAATCTTAATGCTATAGAGGCAAAAAATGGATGATCAAGAATTAATTGAACTCTTGCTTTTTTGAGTTTTTGTGTGGCTAGCATATTCTTGGTTTTACATCATTAACTCAGCCTTATTGGTGGCCCATTCAATGAACTCCCGCGTATTGTGTATTGCCGGATTACGGGTAGAACCATCCTTCATACAGGCAACGGCTATTTCTTCCGGCAAACGGTCTAAGTAGGTGAGAATTGAGCCAATGGTGGTATCTGTGAGTTTACGGGCCAACGCTGCAGAAATAGCATATTGAGCCATGGGGTCCGTGGGAACAATAGCATTTGCTGGCGAAAGAATGATCTGATTGATTGACGGTAATTCTCGGAATATTTTCAGAAAGAGACAATATTCAGTAGCAAATCCCTCTCCGGCGGCACCTTTAAAAGCCTCAAATTCCAGTGTACTATCGAGACCCGCCAATTGTTGCAAACCCACATTGGTGACAGTTCTCGGAGATGGGGAATTTACAAGGTCCTGCGTGGGCATAAAATCGTCCAGGATGGCAGGCTTAAAGCGGATGAAAGCAATCAATTCTGTTGGCATGTTATGCAGAATGGCCCACTTTATCCAATCATCTGAATCTACTTCTAATTCAATAATGGAAATGAAACGGGATTTGACGGGCTCTAAGAGTCCTTTCACCCCTGCTTTGTCTTCTCTTCGATTACTGGCTGCAATGAAGGTCACCTGGTCACTTATTTTGTGGCCATTGATTTGCCGGGCAAGTAAAAGTTGCATACAAGCTGCCTGTACAGCAGGAGTTGCCTGGCCTAGATCGTCAAAAAAGTAAATGGTGGGTTTGGTGGCAGTGATCAATTGCTGTAAATCACCAAAAGGTAAAAATTGAGCAGTACCATCTTGAGTAGGAAAGGGTAAGCCTTTATAATCTGTCGGATCGCTCACTACTGGGTGAGAAATGATCAAATCCTGCCCCATTTCTATTGCCACCTCTGCGATAATTTCAGATTTACCACCACCAGGTTTTCCTTTGACCAAACAAGGGAACTGGTTTTTGACACAAAAAATAAGGTACTTAACTAACTGGGAAGGTTTCATACAATAAATGTTAATAGGTTAAGAAAAATGAGTTGATTACTAGGCGGTTTTTTTCTTTGGGTGTAGTGGTTGCACCTTGCCATTTGGTGGGTTAACCTTGGTTGTATTCCTTTTTACTTTTATTTTTTGGGTTAACTCAGCTTTTTGGCTCTGAAGTGCAGCAACTCTTTCATTTTTATTTTTTGTTCGCTTCAGTGCTTTTTCAGCTTGGTTTTTTTCAATGTCTTTGATCGGAAAACATTTCATTTGCTCAGCTAATTGCCTATACAAGTAGCCCGCCTTTGTATTCGGCAAATTGTTACTATACTTGTCCTCTAATATTTTCCTTATTACAAAAGAAACTTGTTGCTTGGTGAGTAAAGAAATTGCCTTGAAGAATGCAGGCAGGTTTTTATCTTGCCAAAGTGTGGGAACTTTCAGCCCCCTTGCTACTTCCTCCCTGTTAGAATAGGAAAGCATTTCTAACAAGAGAAAATTGAGGATGGGAATGTCGATCGGAAGCGTGCTTTTCGGAACACCTTGTTTTTGTGAATGATTTTTGTATTCTGTAATGATGGCTTCGTGAATATGCACTTGATCAAGTTCAAGTGATCTATTGTAATTCTGCGTAATTCTGTTAATTTCATTTTGAATATCTTCAGCAGAGACATCTTCTTTATTAACGTCAATTTTTCTCCCAGACTTTTGTTCTTTCTTTATCATTTCGATGAACACGTAGCTTCCTGTTTTATTGCCGGATTGATCATCCACCATGAGGGCTTTTTTGTAGGTGCCCTTTTGAATCATTTTTTCAACAAAATCTTTTTTATCTTCATAATCCTGTAATCTTTTTTTGAATTCAACCAATGCTTCTTTTTTGGGAATTTTATTCTTCTTTGCTGCCGTCAGATAGGCATCTTGATTTGGTTCATCAGGAAACGTAACAATATGACAATCCGAACTGTGGCCAATTTTTAAAACTTCATTACCAGCAGCTTTTAAGTTATCAGCCTTGTCTGAGTTGCCATACCCCTGATATACGAATACCAAACTGGGATCTAATTTTACCTGTTCAATTTGAAATTGAAGATGTAACTCAAACTTTTCTTGAAAACAAGAAATTTTATTGCAACGTGGTTTTGCCTCTTCAGAGGGGAACAGACAAGCGGTTGCAGAATTAAAAGGGCAATTTGTGCAAGCACCAGCATTAGGTAGTAATTGACTATCGGTGATATCAAATTTTGCCGTAGAAAGGAATCCCTGGTATCGCTTTATTTGGTCAATATTAATGTTAACGATCGGAGTGCTTGAATTTTCCTGTTCTTCGGTAACTGCATTTTTGTAAAGTGTTGTTTGAGCTTCCTCTGGCAATTGGGCAATTTGTAAAGCCAGTCTTTCATGGAGTGCAGATAAATAGACCATATGTTGCCACTTGGGAATCAAGTCATTTAATTTTAGGAGTTGCCGGATGTAAAAAATTGATAACCCAGTTTTTGCTGCGATTTCATGCATGGAGGCATTTGGATAGTTCAAAATCAATTTGAAGCTTTTGGCCCGCTCCATTAAGTTGACCTCCTCTCTCTGAGCGTTTTCTAGGTGTTGAATGATTAATGCTTGTTGATCTGTAAGATTTCGTAAGATTGCAGGAACATCAGGCAAATTGGCTCTGAGTCCCGCTTTATACCTTCGTTCCCCAGATACTATCATGAACAAGTCACCTTTGGGCCGAAGCAGTAAGGTTTGAAAAATTCCATACGATACAACTGACTGGAAAAGCTCTTCATCCTTCTGCGGGTTGAAGGTTTTTCTCGGCTGATTAGGATCCACAATGATTTTATCTATTGGTATTCGTTGTGGAATTTCTCTTTCCCAATCATTAACAATCATTGTATTGCTTGTAACAGCAGAAGCAATTGACTTTGTTGAATCTTTCATTTTTTTGATTTTTATTTTGTACAAATGGTAATAAGAAGGTCATCCGCTCTAATAAGGGATGAGAAAATTTTAATCATGAATTGTTTTTTGGAGATAGCTATTAAAAAATGGAGCCCTGTTGAGTTGGGTCATTTAAAGAAGTGCTTTTTTTAGATAAAGTCTTTTTCACTTCAGTTCGGTCTATGTGGGGTTGTGCCCTTAAGCGATCTTTTAGACTAGCCCGTCTTTTCTGATAAATATGCTTGCGCAGGCCGTCTAGTTTTTTAAGGAGCCATTCATTTAATTCTCTTGGTGCCCGAACTGCTTCCCAGTGATCTTCACCAAACCAATCTTGTAAAGTCTTACAGGTCACATGGGTATAAATATCAGTCCAATCGGTATCCATTGGTCCCTCCAGTGTCCTGGTATAGATATAGATTGAACATTCCAGGAATGTGGCTAATTCTTCTTCCCTTTTTAAGGCTATAATTCTGGCTATTGTAACATTATTCAATAATCTGACAGGAAGGGTATCGGCCCATGATTGGCTAAAAGTCAGGATGGGTGATTGTAATGTATCCAGCAAATCGAATACATAGGTATCCAGCTTCTTCTCTTGTATAGTTGGAGTTGTGTTACTTTCTACAGCCAATTCAAATAAGGATTGTTGAACTGAAGACACGGGAGGGTGTGTTTTTTTTGCCATTACTGGGTTATTATGGGAGGATAATAAAGGCAGTGCAACAACTCGCTACTTTTTTATGATTCGTAATCCTAACTTTGGATTTTCCAATTGAGCAATGGATGTAGCGTCCCAATAGAGATCTCCACATTCTACATTAAGTGCATATTTTACTGCATTGGGGCTGTTCAATGGATAAGAAATGGCAGCTTCGTAACATTTCTTTGTTTTTGTAGATTCCAATGTTTGCAATATGAAGTATTCACATCCTTTGGGAGGTCGGCCGTGGGTCCGTATGAGTTGTTGTATATAAGCAGAACACATTTCCAATGCATCATTGGTACCTATTATTGCATTGGGGTCTTCGTTGGCCGGTAATTGACCGATCGAAATAACCTCATTCTCCAGTTGATCATATGCCTGCTGGAAGGATAATATTTTAAACATCGTTCTTGTTAGTTTTTGAAGGTTTTGACTGGGTATACACCAATTCCCCCTGATAATATATCTGAGTAACTGGGTATTCTCCTTTTTCAAATTGTATCGAAGAATCAAGTGAATAGCAGGCAGTATTATCCTGATTTAGAAAAATACTAGCGCCATACATACCGGCATGCTTTAAGAAGGGCACAATTGTGAGTGGTGTTACCAAATGCTCCACTTGCTGTTGATGCCAAAAAACGAGCTTGGAAACCTCAATTTGTTGTTGATAGATTTTTCCAGCATGGTTTTCTGCAATTACAACCTGGATTTGATCTGTAGTAGAATTCAATTCAGAGAAGGTTTCTTGTTCTTTCATAATAGTAAATGGTGTTTTGATGGTAAATAATTTTTCGTTGCACAATTCTTTCCTACCATATCTCTTCCTATTATACCTACATACTGTATTCATTGTGTTGATTTTCGCGCAACGGCCCTGCATTTGCGGCGAATAGTCCCGAATAAAGAACGGCACCAAAGAGGGCCTTGCGGCAGGGCAAAAGAAAAAAGGTGACGGCGCCACTTCGCGAAGCGAAGCACTGCGCCGTCACCTTTTTTCTTTCGTGTTGTGCCGTTCTGTTTCGGGCCGCCGCTATATTTGCCGTTGCGCGAAAATCAACACAATCAATACTTTTTTACTTTTATACTTTACTTAACCTGGGGGTGTACTCCTTGTGGGTAGATACTTGATGTTGAAGTACAGTTTCCGTAACAGTGGGGCCCTGCCTAGTTATGCGAGCAGGATCTGTTAGCTGATTATTTTTGTCGAATAAGTAAACTGTATTTGCGAGCGGAGATGCTTGCAATTTGAGCATTACGGAAGATTCATTTATGGTAAAAGATATTTCTTTAGTACCCCCGGTCTTCAATGCATTGATAAGATTGTCATTTTCTACTTTATTCATTGGAGGCAGGGGCAATTTTTTTAAGGCTTCTTCGAGATTAAAGGTCACATATTGAAATGGGAAATGTGGATTTGTTCTATCTATAATTAGCCAGGTATCTTTATCAGCATGAACAGCTATTGCCTTCCCATGGACCAGATTACCTGCTTCTGTTGCAGTTATCTGTTGTTCGGTCCGATTGTCAAATTGAGTATAGACGGCTGGTGCAGACCTACCTTGTTTCCATGATGGTAAAGCTGCAGCTTCAAAATGTTGAAAATGGTAAATATTTGAACCTGGATCTTTGGCGAAATGAAGGACGTATTCTGTGTCTGGGTGGCGAAGATCTGTGTATTTCACATGGAACTTTTCAATACCTAAGTCCATCATCTTACGCAACTGGTGATCTATACTTTGTGTGAATCCCATTTGCTGAAGTTGTTTGCCTAATTTCAATAAGCTTTGATCGAGACTTACTGTTTTTTGAAATTGCTTTACATGGGTATTTAATGCACTGTATCCATTTTGTCTGGCTAAAAGCCAAAGGGAAATAAACCTTGAAACTCGATTGTTTAAAAGTTTATTTCCTACTCCAGGCTTATTTCTGAAAGTGAGTCTGCGGATTTCAGTTTTGAGATATGTCCTCGTTTTTCGTTCCTCTTTGGTTAAGTTTTTATTGATGGCCTTCAGTAATTGCTGATAGTATTCTATTTTTAGCATATCTCCCTTCGGGTCAAATTGAAGGAACCGATCTTGCTTTGAATAATTCGAAATGTCTTCCTGTATGTAATACTTTACAGCATCAAGAAGTCTGTTAGGACTGGAATTATTATCGAACTTTACCATTATTGGAGTGGTTGGGCCAATAGCAATTGTTTATTTTTTATGCGGAAAAGTATATTTCGTCCGCCATTTGTTTCGTGTAATTCAAAAATCATCTTTTTTGAATTTGGTATCGTTTGCCTGGCAATAGCTACAATGTGTACTATTTCGGACTTCTCCCCTAACTCACTAAGGCTATCAGCAAAAACAGGTATTACAGGAATTTCCTGGAGCGCGGTCCGTTTTCTCTGTTTTTTGTCTTTTACAGTAATCTGAGTCCAGCCAGGACTATAAGGCAGGGAGGAAGTATTCTGGATAATGAATTTCAAGAAAATGTAATTGTCTTTTGCATAGGTCCCTTTTAAGGTGACTGCAATTCCCAAATTTCGCTTTGTTTTATTTAACTGTGTTTGAGATTGCTTCACTTTTGCGACCCAATCGGTAAGTAACTTGTCATTTAAAGGTTGGCTGGCAAATGAGATATTTGTCATTGCTGGAAGGCTCAGGCTACCATCCTCTTTGAGCTCATAGGCTATGGGGTTTGTCCTTGAAGTATAAGTGACTTCAAATACATGTACCTTCCCATCAGAAGTGCATACATACAGGCTGGTAGTATCTAGGGAAGGGGTTTCAGCCTTTAACTTGAGGACATTCTTAACATCAGGTATCTTGGAAGCCAGTAACTCCCCTACTCCCATGTCTGCTTCCTTCACTTCAAAGGGAAACACCAGAATGGTTGTTGCGAGGTGAGAAACCTCGATTTTATAGGGTAAAATGTAGAAAAGTTCACCCGTTTGTTGTCTTATTTTGGTTTGGGCCATGGTTGAGATAGTCATACTGACGAGAATGAGAACCAGTAATAATGGTTTCATGATTATTTTTTTGAGTAGGTTATTGAAGCAATACATTAAAATCTGTGCTAATCTGTACTTTGATCAACCTGGCTTTTTTGCTGATCAAATTACCGACACCCTGAACTGCGGATGCGGTAATTTCAGAAGCGACTCCGGAACTTACCCCATAACTGTTCATGGATTGCATGGTTTGTGCAAGGCTTTCTTTTGCGGCATCCCTTGTTATGGCGCCGGGCACATGCAAACCGGGCATCCCCCGGTTGTCATAGACAGCCAGCCGTACCGGGTATATAGTACCCTCATAAGTGATTCGGTCAATTTGGATCAATAACCGCTCATCATTAATTGTACATAATCCATCCAGGGAGGTTTGGGCAGGTATTTCTACCTGATCGAGGTAGATTTTATCAGTTAATCTTAGTTTGATCGTAGACCCATTGACCAATGTTTGTCCTGCCAATACGACTGCTCGAATTGCTTTCTTATATTTATAAAACTCCATGGGATGGGGTGAAAGATTATGAAAGCCTACGGTAGGTTTATCCCGCCCTTTGAAAAGAGTGACTGGTAACTGATCTGCGGAATCTTTAATCACTTCTTTTTTGTCGGAGATAGGGTTTTCTGACTGAACCAATTTTTCCAATTTGGATATAGATTGTAGCAGTTCGGAATCTCCTGTTGATCCAGTTTGTTGCAGGCCAGTAATCATTTGTTCAAGCCGGTTGATTTCGGCCTGACGAGCAGCATTTTCAAAATCCAAATCATTTTGTGTGGTAACCTGGGGGACGGTAGGTTGCTTGCCCAGTTCTGCCTCAATTTTTGCTAGTTGTTGTTTTACTTTTTCTTCTTGTTGATTCAAGTTTTCGTAAAGGTTGGGTTTGTCGCCCTTCCTGGATTGACCTGAGGAGTCTTCAGGTGGCCCAGGATCAAAAAATCGCTTGCCATAGGAATCACCATAGCGGCTTTTCTCGGCAGAATCCTGTTGGGCTTGCATATAAAGTTCAAATTTGTTCTTCTCCTTCTCCCGGACATTGGGAGCAGGTAGTTTGTCGTTGAATTTGCTAACCTGGCTACTATCAGTTAATGAAACGTCTTGCTTACTTGTAGTAAATTGATTTTTTACCATCAAGAAGATCCCACCACTGATGAAAAGAAAGACAGGAAGCATAATGAACAACTTTCGATGTTTGGATAAGAATTCTTTCATAATTATCTGGTTTTACTATTTGAATCCAATTGTTGATGATTCCATTTTTTGTTAAACTGGTGTTGTTGGATATCCAGGCTGTCAGGAAGGGCCACATCAAGTGGGATAACAATATTTTGAGGCTGAAAAGCTGAAGAATTGTGTGTTTCTGACAACTGTTGCCAAATACTTAGACCGTAAATAGTGATCATGATAAGACTGAAAATAAGCAGTCCTCTTACTTTTTGTTTTCGAGTGGCATTTCTTTCTAATTTGGTAAGCTTCTGAACAAATATTAGTTGCCACTTTTGGAATACTTTATCAAAAGGTTTGCTATTTTCTTTTGGCAATTCCTTCATCGCAGATTTCCTATTCAGATTTATTTTAAATAGCCTGAACATGATGATTAACGATTTGTCTGATTGATGTCTTTATTTTCAATGATCTGCCATGATTCAATAATCAACCCGTGATTATTATTGTCGCTTGGAATAGTGGTACGCAAATTTCCGGTGGTAATTATGGAACGAGTCACTATTGTGGTTGCCCGAATAATTTTAATAGTCCCATAATAAGTAAATTTCCAAGGCGCAGTATTGAGATTAACTTCAATGCGCTCTGCTTCGATTTCCTGACTAACGTTTGCAGCTACCATTGCATTGTAATAACCTTTCTCTCGCAGATTGTCATACTCAGCTTTTGCGCTTAAGTCTGCTAAATAGAAAGCCTTATTCAGGCTTTTCTCAATAGCTTTTTCATCGGGATGCAAGGTGAAAAAATAAAAATGGAACATCTTAACATGGTCCCTGATCTCGATTGGCCAATACTTGTTTCGGTCTTCTGCTATTGCTTCAAATATTTTCCCATTCGCTATCACCATTACCTTTCCCTCCCTTTGTCTAAGCGTTTTATGGTGCTGGAAAATAACATAACCAAACAATAGAAAGAGGGAGAGAATGATAGAAATAAAAAACATCCGGATAAACTTGAAAGCGGTATCGACATTTTGTAATTGCTTAAACATGGGATGCTATTTATCTACCGGCCATTGCTTTGCCGGCTGTCATTATTGCCTTACTTGTTTTTGATAGCACATTATTTCCTCCTTGCACTTGAATAATGTAATTAGCGATAGAGGGAATGCTGAAATACCCAACTATAGAAATGACCAGGAAAATGATATAGGCAGCATCGGTTTGAGAGAAAGAAAATGTTCCCTGTGTAGCGTCCAATTTGAGCATTTCTGCCTGGATGTTCGAGATCATAGCGCCGAACAAATTGGCAATGGGAAGCCATAGATAAATGTTGATGTACCTTGCTAACCAATCCGTGAGTAAATGCTGAAATCCATCAAAGACGCTCAGGCAAAGAACAAATGGACCCAGCAGGCTTAATATAAGCAGATTGAAAGTCCGCATTACATCGATACATAAGGCAGCAGCAAAATAGATCAGCTGCAGGACAATAGATAGCAAAAATTTGATGACGAAAGAGAGTGTGTTGGAAAACATGCTTAGAGAAAAGGATGTTCCCTTGGAAATTCCGCCATTAGCGGATTCCTGTTGCTCATATTTTTCCCATCCCTGTTCCCCTTCTCCCATACCGCCAGCCAAGTCTTGCCATTCTTCGTTGTTTATAATAGCTTTTGCTCTGTCTTTCAGCAATACTTCAACAGCATTGTTGGAATTTTTTGCCATATCTTTTGTGGCAATAATGAGAGGTTTTAAAATTCCGCCAAGTAATCCCAAAAGATTTGGATAGAGACCAATGAGCATACAAATCAGGAAAGGCCGAAAAAGAGGAAAAAAATCGATCGGCTCTGCGGCGGCAATGTGCTTCCAGACCCTTACACCAATATATCCAAGTGCGCCTAGTCCAGCAATTGCCTGGGAAACAGTTAGCAGGCCCTTGACCATGGGAATCATGTCCCGATACAATTTTTCCAATACATTGTGAAAGCCTTGTAATTGGCCATCAAAAATTTGGCAAAAAGCCGGCATAGGTAAAAAGAGAACGGCTGCCCACACAATCAATCTTCTTAGTTGTTTTTTCATACACTGTGGTTATTTTTTGTAAATATTGCTTAGTCGCTCGATTTCTTCGGCTCGTTTCTTTCGTTGTATTTGTGTAATACTCCCTCTTTTATTAAAATCAAGTATATAGCGGGTCTTATCGTTAATGCTTTCAAAAATCCTGTCAATAGCTTTGATTCGTTGTTCATCTGTCATGCGTAGTTGATTGGCGGTAATGACCAGAAGTAATTCTTCCAGGTTTTTTCGGGACCGATCAATCACATCAGCATAGACCGTACTGAGATATCCCAATTCCTCTAAGCTGAACACGTTCCCTCGGTTCCTGGCTTTGAGGCCATCTTTGCACTGTTGCACTAGCTTAATTTGCAGGGAAACGATATCAAAGGCCCGTTTATAATTTTTGACAGCAGGGCTAACCTGTAATTGCTTATCAAGAAATTGTTTATGGAGATTAAAGTTTCCTTGAGATAAGTCTTTAATGGTGTTATATCCTTGGCTCAGGATCTCGTAACCCTTTTTAAGTTGGGTCAATATTGACCTCAGTTGATTTAACTTTTCCAGGTTAAGGATTAATTGTTGCAACTCGAAGGATTGCCCCATTGCCTGTATGTTGATCATACTAATACCTGAGAAAATTACCAGATATCTAACCCACTTTTTCATACACTCAGTTATTATTGTTTTCTAATAAATGTTCATAGGCGCGGTATGATTTACTGCGTTGGCTATTTAGCAGCGAAATATTCCTTTTTGCTGATTGGAGTATCCCTTTTTGATTAATCAGGCGGTTGTATACTATATCGATTCGTTTGAACCTTTCGTCATCGGTCATATCGACAACAGCGTTACTGGATATGTCCTGGATCGAGCGCATATCATTTTCCATTTCCAGTGAAATAGCATGGAGACATTTCTGAATAAGTTCTTTGTACTGCGCCGTTAAGAACGAGAAGGATAACAAATCATGGTTAAGAATGGAGCAGCTTTGTAAGTTTTGCAAATAGAGGGCATAGGTGGCTTTGAATTTGGGAGATTGTCTGATTTCCTTTTTGACTCTTGATAAATCAGAAATAAACAAGTGATGGATCTTGAAATCCCCGTCTTTTATCTGTCCAACCAGGTTCAACCCATCCTTTATGATTTTGTAGCCTTGTCTAACTTTCTCAATATGTAACTGCAGCTTGGCAATTTGTAGCATAAGGTATTTTCGCTGAGTCTTCTTTTGTTTGAACCATTCGTCCAGCGTTTGAGCTGAAGCAAATTCGGTGAAAAGGAAGGTCATGCTGAAACAAAGGAGGATGCAGCGTATCATAGTTTAACGTTTAATCTTTAGAGAAGCACCAGTGTCTGGTAGCTTTGCAATTTCTTTGGCTGTAGCAATTTTCTTATCCATCATTAGACGATCTATCATAACAGCGGGCAAAGGGATATCCTTTTCCCTAGGGTAATGTATTATTCTGGTCATACCCTCATGTTTGTAAAAAATAGAATTGAGCGTAAGAATTGGCCCTGGGGGGTGAAAAGTAAAATGAAACCTGCTCTCTAGTGGAGGACGATTATGACTTCTTAGGATCACGCGAAAAGAAACCTTATCTGCCTCTTGAGATAGATGGGCTGCAAGGAGTTTTTGGAATTTCTCCGTCCATTTTATCTCATTGGCATACCCTTTTGTCGCCAATATGTGAGCTTGCCCAGTGAATAACTTTTCGATTTTATCATTCCACTCTTTGTTCAAGTGATTGTTTAATGCGCCTTCCAACTGCTTCACTCGTTGGAATAACTCATCCGCCTTCCATAGATCTCTACCATTTTCGATCTTTACAGGTAAAGAAATTTTATTCAAAGTCGCCTCAACTTGTTGTAGCGTAAGACTATTATCCGTGGTATCGAAATCATATTGAAATGTAAAGCTGACTTTATCTGTTCCAAAATAACCGATCAGCCTTAGTTGAATTTTCTCATTGCCAACAGAAACTGCATCTCTATCCAGGATATCCTGAACGGCATCTTTCAAATGGAGCTTATAACTACCTTCGATTTCAGGGCTATTGAGCTTAGTTTCATTATATCCTTTCGATTTCAATAATTTCGATTGCTCCTGTATGATCCAATCAATCTCTTTCATAAGATATGTTTCAGTTGCCGAACAATTTTTGAACTTCTTCGAGGCCCTGACTTCCTTTCGCTCGTTGGGCAGTCATCATTTGATTTCTTTCATTGAATTTTCTTAAAACTGCCAGCCGGTCATCAATGCTTTCAGCAGTAACGCTTAATTTTTCCAAACGGGCGCCGTCAGAAATCTGAAGCGTGAAAGATTGCATGAAGTTTAGGAGATCAGAAATATCTTGTAGGCTGCCTTCCAGAATATTGGAATAGACACCAAATACATAGTCCTTCTCAGCAGCCGAAAGCCAACGGTTGCCAGTTGTTATTTGCACAGCTCTTTTGTATTCAGCAAATAGTTGCTTTTGCTTTTCGATAACATCCTTGAATTGGCGGTAATACAACAGATAGGTTTTCACTTTCCAGAGCTCATCAAAATAAGATTGGTACAATTCTTTTTGCTTATTGGTCCAATCCGCTATTTCCTGCAGTTTCAATTTTGACAGGATATTTTCCAGTTGCTTTTGGGCATTTTGCAGATCGATAGTATTATTTTGCAGTCGCTGTACCTGCAAATCGACGGCGCGGATTACCCTTTTAGTGGCTTCCTTAATAGCCTCTAGTATGGGATCTTGCGCTTGTAATGAAGACGGCACGATGATTAGTAGTAAGACAACTATCCATTTAGTTATGATGAAGATTTTCATATACAACTGTTTAGGCTGAGTTCTTAAAAATAACAGGGGTAAGGCTGATTGTTTTATCGCGTATTTCAGCAGCCAGGATTTGAATTCCTTTTTGCAGGCTTCCGTACTTCTTCGCATATTGTTGAACTAGCATTTTTTCCTTCTCTTCCGTAGTGTAACAGAGGTATTCTTCCAGGCTCACCTCTGTTCGATATACTTTAGAAATAATGCCGCCAAGATTGATAAAGACTTCCTTGTATCGTTTTGTTGGATCATTATTTTTGTTCATTGACAGGATCAAGGTTTTATCCTTATCAGTAAGTCCCAATAGTTCCTGTACCTGGTTAAACTTGTTGATGTACTTCGTCTGGTCTAATAGAATTTTAGTGTCGCTGTTATTTATGATAGCGTCTTTGATTACATTGGAGCTAATAATATCATCTACTTCTTGTGTAACGATCACGGGCTCCCCGTAGTGTTTTCGAATCGTCTTCCATAAGTATTTGATATATTCTGCCATTGAGTCTTTGGCAATAGCCTTCCAGGCTTCTTCAACGAGAATTATTTTTCTGATTCCTTTTAGCCTTCTTATTTTACTGAGAAAAATCTCCATGATGATGATCGTCGTCACCTTATAGAGAATAGCGTGATTTTGAATCGAATCAATTTCAAAAACCAGGAATCTTTCATTAACCAAATCCATATTCTCTTTAGCGTTAAGCAAAAAATCATACTCACCACCTTTGTAATAAGGCTTCAGGACATAAAGAAAATTCTGGATATCAAAATGTTTATCATGGATTCCTTCCCCTGCTAATGAGGGAGCGAATCGATCTCGAATAAATTCATAAAAGGAATTAAATCCGGGAAGGATAGAATGGTCGGAAGAAAGTAAAATGAAATACAATTGGAGCGCATTAGAAATAGCTACATATTCAGACTGGCTATACGTTTCATTATCTCTTTTCCAGAGGGCCAAAAGTAAGTTTTTGAGGCTTTCTTTTTTTTCTGTATCAATTGGGCCTTGTACGATGAATGGGTTAAAGGCAATTGGATTGTCAATGGAGTAAGTAAAATACCTCCCCCCAACTAATTCACACAAACCTGCATAGCTATGTCCGACGTCTATGATCAGCACATGGCTTCCTTGTTCGTAATAATTTCTTAAATAGTGATTTGTAAAAAAAGATTTTCCAGATCCGCTGGGGCCCAAAACGAATTTTGCCCGATTCTGACAAATTTGTTTGATAACGGGCTCATCACTTATATCGGTGTGTAGTGGAAAACCAGTTATACGATCACCCAGTCGAAGTCCTACCGGGCTTAATGAAGTTTGATAACTTGTTTCCTGGGCAAAGAAACAAACAGCTTGTTCGCAAAAAGTTTCAAACGTTTCAAAAGTTGGGAGGTAACCTGCAGCTCCTGGTATTCCTGCTATGAACAATTGAGCAGTACTTATAGATTCCTGCTTTGTTTTAACATCCATTTGCGCCAGTGAAGCGCTAACGTTGTTTCTGATTTCTTTTATTTGCTGCTCATTATTGGTCCAGGTGATTAAATTAAAATGAGCCTGTACAGGCAATCTTTGTTCACTGATAGACTCATTGAGGTAATCGTTCACGGCATCCCTGCTTAGACTGTTTTCCCTTGAATAAGCAGATAAGGATTGAAGGCGAAGACGCTTGCTCTCCAGATTTTTTAAGGTGAGTTGTGCGTCGCCGATAACAATGTATTGGTTATAGATATGGTTGCAGCTTAGAAGTTGTGTTAATGGCGTAGCGAAACCAACATGAAATTTGGTCTTTTCAGTACTGTACTTATCATATTGCCTGGTAGGGCTACATTGAGAAGGAAGATTTTCAACATCGGATAAGCTAAAAATCTGGGTAGTATAGTCGCCAACTTTCAGGTTATGATCCAATGAAATATCCTTGATAACGGGAAGTTCATTGGGGCTCAATAAATAACAATACCGTTCTAAGATTCCCGTTTTATCACTAGTCCCTGCAATCTCATTTGACGTTAACGGCTTAACCTTAATGAATCCACTGTCTTCAATTATTTTCGTGAACTGGCCTACTTTTTCAATGAAAGAATTAAACTGTTTGTCGTTAATGGCGCCTGCTGGCACCACTGAAGATTTGAAAATGGTAGAGGTAATTGCCTTTGCTTTTCCATCTAGGGCCTTTTTGGTGATGAAAATGTAAGATTCATGATTCAAATAAGGACGTTCATGGAAATATCTTTCACTTGATTTTGCCAGGAAGGTTATGTCTTCCGGTGAGATATCAGCTTTGTAGGAGGATTCGAGAAACCAATCTTGTTTGTGCAGGATGGTGTGATTGGGTAATACTCGTATAGCCTTTACCCAGGCTTGAGTTAGCGCTTCGTATTCTGCATCGGTAAGTGTAAATATTTCAGGAAGCGTAATTTTAAACGCCATAGTTAAATCCGCTTGTTTAGAAAGGAGGCAATTATTGTCAACCTTCCATATGGGGAGTACTTCCTCCATTTTTTGTCTTCGCTTCATGATCTTTGCTGCTTAAAATGGTGAAACAAGCCCTGGTGCTGGAGATTATCGCGGAGGGCAACTGCTTCCTGGCTGCATGTTTTGCGAGTCCATGCTCACCATACTTTTTACTATAATGCTGTACGGTGAAATAAAAAGTAATTCCCAAAATCAACACAATGATTAACCCCAAGTAGGTATTAACTTCGATGAGGTAAAGGATAACAAACAGGAGGAGAAGCACGATGAAACCAAGGCATAAGTAAATTATGTATTGTGCTTTGATACCTTTGAATTCAATGCTTCTATTGACCCCCTTATTGATTTGGTATTTGGTCGTCATTACGCTGTGATTCCAAAGAAGCTTCTTAAAACAGTAGCTACTACTACCAGGAATATACAGGCGCCGAACCAGCTAGCCGCTGCTTTATTGGTATCCTGATCACCCGATGACCATTTATTGTAAACCTTCACAGCTCCAACCAATCCCACAACACCGCCAATGACATACAGCAGAATAACGCCTGCATTAAAGTATGTTTTGACTAATTCAGTTGCTTTATCAATCCCCGCTTTTCCGTCACCTGTTTGCGCTAAAGCAGTTGCGCCCGTCAAACACAAAATTGAAAGACATAAGGTTGTCAGTAGGAAACGTGCGTTTCCCCTCATTTTCATTCCACACATACCCGTCACGTTTTTGAATATTTAAGGAAAAGAAGATAAGTAGCCTGCCATTCCTGCCCACTTGCCAAATCGCACTGGCAGGACTACTTTTAGCCGACTAAAAGCATTAATTCCATAATGCTTTTAGTTCATCGGGAGAGAGCTGTATTGAACAATCCCGTTCAACAGCCAGGGAGATATAAGTATTGATAGAATCGTAGTATTCTGTATCAAGAAAAATCTGGTAGGGTATCACAATAGATCTGATCTTTGAAGTAACTTCTATTTGATCAGGGGGATTGGAAGCAATATGATTGATAGTATCCTGAATTTGATCAACTACCCTTTCTGCTTCCTGCAGCAGAATGTTTGACTCATCGTCCATTTGCAATTCTATTTCTGAAAAATCAATAACCGGCGTTGCAATCGCTGGCGGCAAAGTCATTGCGGTATCCGCGAGTTTGTCGATCCCAATGATAGGCAAAATGGCTATCTGCTTTGTTGTTTGTATTGTAGCAGTTGGAGTTGCCGGCTTAAGGATACCAGTTTTATGAAGAAAATAATAGTACAATCCCAACACAATTGCGGCAACAACAGCTACAAGTTCAATTCCTGCAAAATTTGACATAAAAAGTGCTTTGGATAAATAATTTGAATTCTGATCGTGAATACAAATATCCTTCAGCAGGAAAGCGTTTTTTCAGAGTCTATCTGTAGGCTGTTATTGTGTGTATGCCAGATGATCTTGTTTAGTGTCCAATGTATTGAAAAGTCCATTTAACTGTCATGAAGATCATCACTCCAGCCTTGTAGTTTACCTTTCAAAAAGTCTAAAAAGTCTGTTAGCCCCTTTTCTCTGGACAATAGTTCTTGTGCTCCTCGGGATGAATTGCTTACTTCCACTCCGAGAAATGATCCCAATTCGCTATGAATCATTTTTATTGTTGCAGTTCCATTGTTAAAAACAGCACCCGCTTTAAACGCATAAATGAGTTCAATAAAAGCGATTTTGCTAGCTGTCCAAACAAGTTTTTTATCTTTTGACTCCAGTTTTATATTACCTGAAGCAGTTTCTTTTAAGCTTTTCAGCGAAGTTAAAAGGTAATCCGCCAGCATTTCGTATGCGATGATTTTGGCAAAAGTGTAGTCATGTTCAGTTGAAAATGCGGGGTCTGCATCGGGAGAATTAAAACGTAGTATGTTTTGATCATTATTGCGTAGGAAAAATTGCTCATCGCGGTTTGAAGCATGACTCCGGTAGTACTGGTAAATTTCAATATGGTCGTCAAAAAAGGATTTTAATTTCGCAAGTTGCTTTAGGTAATACTCCTCTACAAATAGTTGGCCACCAATTGGCTTTTTTGTTTCTAAATTGAAAATTTTGGTATGAAAAAGGAATAGACTGTAAAACTTCGGTTTGTGGATTTTAAATAAATTGATCTCTTCTTGCTTGCTGGTGAATGAAAGCCCTTTCACTTTTGCTTTAAGGTCGAGAATATAATTGGTACAAAGGGTGATGGCCTTTTGGGCGGCGTTTACTGTGTCCGCATTTTCTTCTTTGACAATTATCAACTGTTCTTTTAGTTCCAGGTATAGGCTTTCCCATTGAATTGAGGTATTCTTTTCCATAGTATGAGGTTTTAATAATTTCCTTGTGTCTACGGTTCATGAACCTGATTCAAATGTTATAGGATTAGGGCTTTATATATGGCAATTTAACACCTGAGCTTATCAAAAAATTGGGTTGCCGATTTGTGTAGAAGTTGAAGACAAATTCGTTGGCGGGGAAGACAAATTCGCTGGTTTTATAATATGAGAAATGAGTTATTTCTTGGGGGTTTACCGTCAAACGATTGTATATAAAAAGCTAAAATTAGCAATCGTATATAGCACAACTGTCATATATAAATTACCTCGTGAATAAATTGAATACATTTAGGAAGAAGACATGCTTATGATTAAAACTGCCGTAATTGAAGATAATAAAAGACTACAGAAGGAAATTGTTGCTATGGTTGAAAACGTACCAGGTTTTCGTGTTGAAGGAACTGCCGGAAGTGTTGCCAATGCTGTTGACCTAATCATTTCCAAACAACCCGATTTGTTACTTTTAGATGTAGCGCTGCAGGATGGCTCAGCCTTTGAAATTTTAGAGAAAACTATCCATCTTAATTATCAGATAATATTTCTGACTGCCCACCATGAATATGCACTGAAAGCAATTAAATTCGGAGCCCTCGATTACCTGATAAAGCCATTAGATGAAATTGAATTTTATGTGGCATTAAGGAAAATTACTAAAGAACATAATCAGAAAGAGCAAATCAAAATCGCTTTAGAAGCATTCTCAGAAAAAAGCAAAAACAACCGGTTGGTCTTGCATAGCAGTAATCGTTTTCAAATTGTTACATTGGATCAAATAATATATTGTCAAAGCGATAATGGCTATACTACTTTTCACTTGGTTGGCGACAAAAAAATATTGACCTCTAAATATCTTAAAGAGTATGAGGATGTATTGTCGAATACTGATTTCCTTCGAGTGCATCAGTCCTATCTGGTAAATAAGAAATTTATTGAGGTCTATATGGATGGGAACTTGATACTAAATGACAATTCCCAGATACCAGTATCACACAGGAAACGAGAATTAATAATGGAATTTCTAAAAGGTAAAGTTTAAAATGACAAACTTTCAGCTCCTTATCCTAGCTCTAATTTTGTTGCTTGTGGGTTGTGATGAAAAAAAAAGTACTTATCGTTTGAATAAAAACGATTACCAGGAAATTACCATATTAAAGAATCAAGTTGCTGTAGCTGTAAGGAATATAAATTTTGCAAAAGCTAATTCTATACTAGATAGTTTCAAAAACACAATTGATCCAGAAAAAGATTTATTCAAGTATTCTTCCTGGAGCAGATTTAAGGGCCAGATTAGAATGCATATGGTCGATTTAGATAGTGCCAATTACTTTTTGCATACTTCCTTATTAGTTGCTGAAAGGATTAAAACGGATTCAGTCCTTATTGCTTCTGTCAAAAACCAACTCTCTATATATTATTCTGGTAAAAGGCAGTATGACTCTGCATTAATTTACGCATCGGAAGCTTATACACTTTCAGCACAAAGGGATTCAACGGAAACTTTAACCGCCTGTATGAATTTGGCGGTTGTATACCAGGCAATAGGCAACGAAGATAAACAAAGGAAGTATTTGTTTGAAGGCTTGTCATATGCCAGGCAGCCACAGCATATAACTATGTATGCATATGAAATTGCTCAGTTTTATGAACGGAACAATCAGCTGGACTCAGCCATTTCCTTTTACAAAGAGGTTTTTGATTTTAATAAATTCGATAATGTGATAGTGCTGATTTATAAACACCAAAGCTTAGCAAGATTATTATTGAAAAAAGGGGATACCCTGGCAGCCTTGGAGCATTTGCATGAGGGAGTAAATTTATCCTCAGATATGGGTAGTCACAATCCTCAGAGTTTACTATTATTGGCTAATATCTATTTCAAGATATTTAGTATTAAAGATGGGATAGCTTATTTCGATTCAGCCATAGTTGCTTTTAAGCAAAATCACAGCTATGAAGGCATTGCTGATGCGTATGAGCAATTTGGGCACCATTATTATGAAGTAGGTAATTATCAGCTGGCCGCAAACTTTAAGGATTCTGCGTTGAACTATTTAAAAAAGGCAGATAGCTTTTCCAGGTCTCGTGATTTACATAAGGTAGAGTCAAAGTATGACTTGAAAATAAAAGAGGATCATATAGGGTCGCTGGAGAACATAAATAAAGCCAGTCACCAAATAAACAGGCAGCAAAGATTGATCATTATCAGCCTATTTATCGTACTACTGTTGTTAGGCATAATCAGTTTTTTATTGATAAGACGAAGAAGAATGCAACTGCAAATACAGGAAATGGAGATCCAACAAGGATTACTCAGAAGTTTGATGCAACCTCATTTTTTGTATACAAGTCTCAGTATCCTCCAAAATGTAGTGAGATTGGGAGAAAACCGTAAGGCTTTAGATTTCATATCAAAATTGGCGAAATTCTCCAGACTAATTTTTTTAAACTTTACAAAAAAGTTGATTGAGTTAGATGAAGAAATTCAAAGCCTCGAAAGTTTCTTGCAAATTAATCAGGAATTGATGGATGAGAAGTTTACTTATACCATTTCAGTTTATAAGGGCTATGAGGAAGATGATATAATGATACCTCCGATGTTGCTGCAACCCTTTGTTGAAAACGCGATCGTGCATGGAATGAAAGGGCTGGAAAGTGGTGGTTTTATTAGTATTGAAGTGAAGAAATGGGATAAATATCTTGAGTGCATTATTGAAGATAATGGGGTTGGAATAGGGTCAAGAAATACAGCTGGAAAAGATATGCATTCAACTGCAGTTACATTGAAAAGATTACGGTTATTTAGTAAAAGAGGCGGGAGAAATAGTTTGCAGATTATTGATAAAGCAAAAATGAATATGGGGAATGGAGTGAAAGTAATAATTTACATCCTACATATGTAAATGGGATTGAGTCCCCCGAGATCAAAAAGAAAGACTATTTTTTCTCCGAGATCTAGGACTAAGAGAGGTACCTTACATTCACAAAGCTTGCCAAACTTTCAATAAGTAAATAAACCTACCGCAAAACCTAACTGTCCAATATACACGGTATTCTAAATTCATAGCGGTTATCTATGATCATTTAATTGTTACGTTCTACGGATAGCAATAACCATAGTTTCGGCTTATTTAAAAACTTTTTAAATAAGATAGGCGGAAATTGTCCTTTCTTTTTAAAAAACATATATTAGATGTCTTATTCCCTGTTTCTTCTTTTCAGTCCATTTTAAATTCAATACCCTTTGGGATGGCACGCCTTCCCGCAATCCAACTCAGGTTAAGGTGCATTACTCATTAATTTGTATCCTATGCACATCATCATTAAACCTTTTCTTCATAGTGAAAAGCTCCGGCACTTGTTTTACCTGGGAGCCACCACTGATGCAGACAAGAACTTTACAATCTTTGCTGTTAACAGCATGTGTATTTCGATCATTCTAATCAATCTGGTGTTAGCTCCATTGTTTGCTATAATTACTGGTTCTTGGAATATTCTTAGTGGAGCGATGATCGAAATATTCTTCGTTGCTTATGTTCTTTTCTCAAATGCCCGCCATAAACACGCCCTGGCTAACATTTTACTTTTCCTCGTCCTAAACGCAGCAACAGTGTATTTTTCTGCTGTTCTTGGCCCAACTTCCTCTGCTGAACTCATGGTCTTTTTTCTTGTTGGCTTGGGCTATTTTCTGTTTCCGAATTTGCAAATGCGAACAATTTGCCTGGGGCTGACTATCTGTTCACTGGCATTCATTGAATTTAACTATAAGCACAAAATTATTTTACCGGTAACTGCTTCGGAGCTGATTCAGGATTTCATACGCTGGACAGCATATGGTGCGATATCCACGCTGATTATTTTGTTATTTACGTTTTACACACGCAAGAAGGAAACAAGAGTCTACGATCTGAAAGGGGAAAACACAGAGCTGAATAGGATTCTGACGAATAAGATACGGGAACATGAAGATGCGCGGAACTCTCTTATAGCACGGATACATAGTCTCAAATCAGAACAGGAAATGATCCGACAAGATGCCATGGCGTTACAGAAAAATGAGACTCAACTCCTGGACACGGTTAATTTTCTCTCGTCAGAGATCAAAGATTTCAGGGATGCTCAGGATTTGCTTGAAATCGCATTGGAAAGCCTAAATATTAACGTGTTGGAAGAAAAAGAGTTTAATGCTACATTGACCGACTATCTATTCTTTGCAGCTCATGATGCGGAGCGAAATATTGGTCCTATTGAAAGGGCAAGTTACTATCTACAATTAAAAATTACCGGTCAAGATGGCAACCGCCTTCCGGATCAGGCTAAATTATTGGATTACCTTAATCTATCTATAAGGGAATACCGCTCTTTTATTTCAAATCTGTTTTATGTTGCTAAATGTGAGGCAAAAAGAATGGATGAGGTGGTGATCGAGGCGGTAAATGTAAAGCAGTTCTTTACCGATATAGTTGCAGTAACGGACGAGAAAGCGATTCTGGATCAACCGGGTATTAACCTAATTTTTAGTCCCGATTTACCTGAAGTACTACCTACAGATAATAGCATGTTACGGCAGATTACTATGAATTTGCTCATCAACGCAAAGCAGCAGGCAAAAGGGATGGTGTATATTCTGCTGGAAAGCAATAAAACACATTTCTCTTTCAGGGTTGTTAATCAGGGAGACCCCATCCCAGAAAACTTATTGGCTAGGGTTTTCGATAAATATTTTACCACGAACAGGACGAAAGGGCAAGGGGTAGGTTTAACCATTGCCAAAAGCCTGACTGTCGCATTGGGAGGGAATATTTCGGTCACGAATCAACCTAATATGGGGCCCTGCTTCAAGGTCGATTTACCTTATGATATCAGCCGGTTACACTATCATCAAAAGCTGGAAGGTTGGGATAGTCCGGAGTAATAAGAGAATTTTCCATCGTTAAAAGAAAACGGACATATTTTCTAAGGGAATACGCTTAGTTGAAAATTCCTGAATCACGGTCTTTGTTGTAATTTATGTGGAATAACCTTATCCACTATGCATCTTTATACTATCCCGGCATTATTGTGCCCATTTCCCACCGTTCTTCATGAAGATAAACTCAGAATTGACGCGCATACCAGGCGCTTTATATTAAATTTTTCCATTGTTAATGGCGAGCAATTTCTAAATTACTGTAGCCAGAATTTTGCCACTATGATCGCCAGATCATATCCTTTAGGAGACTTCCAGGATCTGGCGGCTTGGTGCGATATGAATACACTTCTCTTTTTACTTGATGATGAACTGGATGAAACCAATAACCTGAGTAAAAGGGATTTGGTCTTTTTTGAGCAACAATTTATGGAAATCCTTGAGTCAGGTGGGACGCCATCTTTTATTATTGAACATCCACTATTGATTGGACTTTCAGATATCTGGCAGCGATTGGTTGCCAGGTCTGAATACCCTTTCCAACAAAGGATCATTCAGGGTTTCCGTGATATGTTCTACGGCGGCTGGTGGCAATATAATCAGATCAGCAAACAACAAGATCCCAGCCTCGTAGAGTACTTAGCTATACGTCAGTTTCTCGGTGCTGCTAACCTGGCAACGGACTCGCTGTCGTTAACTGCTCAAATCTCCATGCCGGATGAAATTTATGATCTGCAGAATGTTAAAGAATTAACTGTTTTGGCCAGAAATGCTATTTGTTTTTCTAACGATCTTTTCTCCTTAAGCAAGGAGGTACATAAGTCAAACGGCGCCGTATTTAATCTGGTCACGATTTTACAAAGGGAAAACAATACGAGTATACAAGAAGCCATCTATGCAGCAGCTGAGATGCATGATGACACAATCCGTTCGTTCATCGAGCAGGAAGCTAAACTATATGAGTTTAGCCCAGAGATAAATGAAGGTTTAAGGAAGTATGTGGAGGCACTAAAACACTTGATGATTGGTAATGTGGTTTGGAGTACTTATGAAACAACCCGGTATCCGCATTTGGCTGCTGAAAAAGAGGATTTGTATTTATTCCGAAAAGCCATTGCCTGATATTTATCATTTTAAGAATAATTTTTATTAAAAGTCGCCCTGTGCCATACTCACTTATGATTGCAATGGTAATTTTACCGTAATGGTAAACTGCTCATTTGCAGCATACATGCATTGGATTTCCCCATTCAAGGCATGCGTTTTATGTTTCACTGTCCAAAGCCCAATACCACCTCCTGGTATTTCAGGGTCATAATGGATAATTAGCGACTGAGGTGTGTTTTCAGTTTTTCTTCAGAAGCTTTCAAAGCAAAATTCTAATTTCCACCAGTTTTGGTACTCTTTTTTAAAGATATCGAAACAGTCGTCTTTCGCTTCGCAAATTGTATTGCGTTAGAGATTAGATTGTTTAGAATATTGATAAGCATTTTAGGGTCGATATTTATCTCTTTAGACAAATCAATATCGAAGCTGTGAACTATGGTAATTTCTATTGAACCTTGTAACAAATAATCAAGCTGTGGAATAATCCTACCGCACTCTCCTTTGGGATGAATCGAACCTAAAATAAGTACAAACTGTATCTAAAAAAGTACAACATGTATTATAGAAAGTATCACTTTGATAGTGACGGATCATCACTATAATAGTATTTTCACTTCATGAAAGATCCACGCATTCAGATGGTCAAAGAGAGAGTGTTGAGCGGTGAAATCAAGATGCTTAGTCAGATCTTTGAGATTATTCCTACAGAAGAGTTGGCTTGTATGATATGGTTGCAAGAGCACCCGGAGTACACAGAAGTACCGGAAAATGATCCTGAAGCAGATTTGGAAATTTATGCCTGGATATTGAAGCTGTTAAATCCCCAACTCTATCCGGATGTCATGTTCTATTTCAAGGATGATGAAGAAAAATATAACTAATTCTCTATACCAGTAAGCCGTTCCAACTCATCCAGCGCAACCTGAATCTGCTGGTTGGCATATTTGATCTGGACGTACCATTTCCCGTATACAAGATTGACTTCCTTTCGCAGGGCGCCAGCACGTTTAATATCAAGTGATGTATGATGTCGGATGTACTTCTCCAGGCATTTAGTATATAACTCATTAAGGAATCGGTTCATGAGCGCCTTGTCAGCGATGAGGTCTACAAATAAATTGAATTGGGAGTCAGGCACAAGAAGCTCCAGCAGCTTGTTGTAGTGCCGTGGGTGTTTGAGGTGAAGGATAGACCGGAACTTATCTTTTGAAATAGACTCATAATGAATGGTTGCCAAATCGAGGTCCCTGTACCTGGTCATAAGCAGTGATGTCCGGCCTGTCCCTCCTGCTGTTTGATCCCCCCGGGAATAGGATTGACTGACCAGAAAATGGGTGCCATTTTTTTCTAACGCTTCCAACAACTGGACTGTCAAATTCCTTAAAGGGTTAAACATGCTGCTACGATCTTATCAGTTCTGCAAAATCTTTTCCTCAAAACAATAACCTAGGTAGTTCATTCCAACGCGTCGTATACCGACCGGATTTATATGCCGACCTAAATATGCGAACATTAGCGTGTGTTATAGTCTCCTGTATCAGGTGAACTGGTTCTCCCATTCCGGTGCCCGCGGCTTTTGCTTCACCGGTCAGGGCAATGACACACTCGTCATTATTGGAAAGGACAACGATTGGCTGCCCCTTTAACTCTGGTTGGAAGACGCGCTCACAGGAGCAGTAAAATGAGTTCCTGTCAACCAATGCATACATGGCGCCAGGTAATAGGTGAATTAATCACATATGTTACTACACCCAGGATCTCAACAGTCATTTCTTTGGTAATGGTAACGGGCTGGTATTTAGAATTAGCAGGGAGTAATCTGGTCTGGTAAGCATTCTTCTGGAGAATACGCAAGTAATCAATACCATTCAATCTTGCTATGACCATGCTACCATTTTCCGGGGTGGCTGATCGCTGTACAACAACAATCGAACCACGGGCCACCAGCGCATTGATCATACTGTCCGTTTCCACCTGGTAGAAGAAAGTTGCGTCCGGGTCAGGGATCAGGTGCTCTATGAGGTCGATAGGTGGTTCCGTATAGTCGTGGGCAGGTGATGGAAATCCCATGTTTCAAATTTGGTTGGTAGAGAATTGCTGTTGATGGGACCAAACTACTAATTTTTTTAGCATTTTATGCTAATTAATTTTGCTCACTACCTAACGAACTGATTCAGTGGTAAATAAATAGAGCCGTTAGAATGAACTTTCAGGAACAAAAAGCAAAAAAAGCCCCCATCCAAAAGGACAGGGGGGTAACATTAAGATAATTTATTGTTTCAATATCCAGACTACGATTGTCATCCGAAAAAGAAATCAAGTTATCCAGTAAAAGAACTAAAAAAACTTTGTTTGTCCCGGTATAACTACGGGTACTTTTTGAAACAATATTGCATCCGACAAAATTTTCTGCTTCCCCAACCATGTACATTTTTTGCTATATGGAATACCAAACAGTGCTAATTTAGTTGGGTGACTTATTTCTAAAACCTTATCCATATGCAATACACAATTAACGACCAGGTAAAACAAAAACTGGAAGCAGCTCGGACGCTCATATTAAAAGAAGTCCGCACACACTATTCAATTACTGAATTAAGCAAAATGGTCAATCTCGCTGAACCGACGCTTAAGTCCGGATTCAAGCAACTCTTCGGGAATGGGCCGTTCAAATACTTAACGGTGGCCCGGTTGGAACGCGCAACGGAGTTAATTACAACCACAGATCTTCCTGTGTCTGAGATCGCTAGGCATTGCGGGTATAATCATGCAACGAACATGACTGCTGCTTTCAGAAGACATTATAACAAATTACCAAGCGATTTAAGGAAGCACCCTGTTCAAAACTAATTCTGTGTCTGTGGGAACCTGGCGGCCATTAAAAGAATGACAGCTCACACTCCTGTTTGAATTGGATGGCATGTTGGAGAAAATCTTCTAGTGCCTGGAAAGATGAGGAGATAACCTGTGGTTGTAAATCCGAGCGGACCATGTAGCTGCTGGAAGCAATTGCCGTGTCTTCAGCAGACTGTTCATGCCAGAATAAGCAATCCTCAATATTTACATACAGCTCTCCCTTGCCTTCCCAAAACAGTGTCAGGAGTGATTCACTGGTAATATTGTAAACTTTCTATTGCTACATCGGGTAAAGGAGGAAGTAGCTTTGCAGGTACTTCCTTAAAACAGGATCCGAAATCCCATACAATAGCTTCTGATATAGTTTCCTCCGCAATCTTGTTGGCAAATATTTCATGACAGGTATATTGCTTGATAAAATGATCCCGGATTATCCATTTATAGGCAGCTTGTAACTTTTGCAAGTTTTTCTGGATTTTATTTTTCCTGATGAGCGATGAAACGTAACTCAGCGACTCTACTTAAAACTATTGCTACCATGCTCATCTCATTTGTTCTTTTATAATCCCTAAAAAAAGATAACACCTGAATCAGAATCATCTCTGCATTTGCAATTTGGTCAGGTTGAAGCTCTATGCCTTGCAGGTAATGATGGAACACAGGGGGTGCAGATCTAAGGTGGTCACTGATAATGGCTGCGCGTGCTTTCAGGTCTGCCGCTGAAATTAAATTGCATCGGATCAATTGCAGCTTCAATTGTTCCGGGTACCCCATCACCCATTGGTAAAAACCTGCATAATACTGCAGGTAAATTTCCTCATTGTTCGGGAACCCGGTGCCTGGTCTAAGAAATAAGGTCTGAAAGTGCAAGTTGAATTCCCTTCGATTCACCCTGTCATCCAAAAAAGCCTCAAAGAGTATTCTCACCAGCAGCACATCAAGCCATAATAGATCAATCAATGAACGGCATCCATTTTCAACTTCAATATTCAATTCCAAAAAAGTAAATCCTTCTTTAAAATCAGATAATCTCATGTAGCATCTGGTTAGTGTAAAATTGAATACCTGTTTATTGCCATTTATAGCTGACGTTAAACCGACCACTAAACTTCTTCGTAGCAACTCCTTCTGTTCCCCATGCCGAGATCCCTGCAAAGTCACCTCCGTAGGAAATTCCAACGCAAAGGTTATTGAAGACTGCTAGTTCCAAATCGAGAAATGCGCTAACATAATTCTCGTCTTTTTTGAAGTTGGATTCATGCACCTGGCCATCTACAGACATTTGCCGGCAATAAAAGGGAATATTATAAGCAACGTTGACTCCGACCGTAGCATTCATTTTTCCTTTAGGATTTAAAAGACCATAAATGCCATAAGAGGGTCTGATTGAATAGGTTTGGATAGCTGTATTGATCTCTCTTCCTTTTATTGAATCTCCTATGCTTTTAAATCTCCCAAATCCAAAACCGATTCCAGGTCGAGAATAAAGGCGTTCTAAATAATAGAGATCCCTACCAATATAGATGCCCCCACTAGAGTGTGTGGGCGAACGCAAATAGAACGCTTGATCATGAAAAGCCTTTGAATAAAATGGCTGCCCCATCGATACCCAAATCCCCGCCACCCATCGATCTTTGCTAATTATCGCTGGTGCCGGGGGACGGCGGTTAGCAGTACTGTCCTTGTTTAATATTTTCAATACTTTCAGTAGGGCCTTTTCCTCATAACTGAGATAGCGCAACTCCTCAAAAGGAAATGTGACACCATACCTTTGCGACTCTCTCCTGACTTGAAATTCAATATCAGGTTGAAAGCCTACTAATGCCTTTGTCAAGTCGTATACTGGTTTGAATTGTAATTGTTCTGTGATACTACTTTCTTCATTATGCCAGAAGTAATACTCACCATTAGCCCGCATTTCTTCATAAAGGCTGAAGGGGTAACCTGTATATACCAATTTCAAGAATTGATTAACCATTCCGGATCCCTGGCAACCGCAATCACATCCCGCTACATGTCGTGTCTGCAATCGTCTGTAAGTGCCAATTTTGTTGACATCAATGTGATCGATTTGGGTTATATCAAGCCGCTCTGCCTTTTTCTTTCCATCTGGCCAAAATTTCATGTTATCTGAAACACAATTAAAACAATAGACAATTTTCCCGTTCTTAACTGTTCCATCATCATAGTAAATATTTGCTCTGGTTTTAAACTGCGCAGGAAGTATTGATGGTAATACCAGTAACAGAAGTGTAAATGAGTTTCGCATTGTAATTATGGGGTTGGTATTAATGGAATAAATCTTCGTTCCAGCGGTAATAGTAGTTGAGTACTGTATCCTGTCCTTTTTTCTTGCTGATAGCTAAACGGACCTTGAAATATAGCCTGTTTTTCCAATAGGTAAGAGGCTTTTCAACTGGAGAAATCTGGTTATATGCTTGTAGTAGCCCGGATCGGACCGCGTCATCGAAGTAGGATCTATTAGTATTGATTGAGTCGATCTCATTAGGATAATCGTTTGAATACTTGTCACTGACCGCGATGGTGTCATCCCATTTATAACTTGCTTTCCAGTCATAATAAAATCCACTGTCCTGGATGAATACTGTGCCGGTACCCCCCATTAAAGGATATCGAAGCGCTTCGAGGTGTTGTGGGGCGGTGATAATGGTATGGTCCCATTTGGGATCATTGGCAAACTTGCTTTTCCCACAGGAAAGAAAATGAGTAGAAATGATCAATGCAAGAATCATTCGCATGAGCTACTAAATATTTAGGTGTAATTAAATAAATGGTAATAGGCAAAATGAAAGTCAGTATGGAGAGAAGCAGTATGGATCATCTAACCTGAACCAATATTTTATGCTGACAGGCCGGTTATTGTTCGTATAGGTAATGATAAATAGGAACCATTTGTACTCCCAGTCTTGTTTAATTAGTAACGGGGAGCCAAATATGTACTCAAAGGCACCCTTTCCCTTTTTAGTGAGGGTAGTCTTCCTGTATTGCGCACTGTCAGGCACCTTTCCTTCCTCAGTGATTTCAAACCGAAACGTGTCTATTTTCAAGAAAGCAAACCCCGTTCCCTCCCACTTCCTGTAGCAATATTCCTCAGCGCGGCCCAGTAAATAGCTATCACTTGGGAATTTAAAGGTATCGCTCGGCAAATGAGGACCTAGCTTTGTGCAGCCAAACAGGGTACATGAAATAATTAGTGTCATCCATATTTTCATATTGAAAGGTTTAACGATGGTCGAAACTACCTGAAAGGAGGAACTGTTATCGATTGAATGAAGTATTGCTCATCGGTTGATGAGTCTACTATCCTCAACGTATAAGATTCATCTAGGTTTGGGGTGAATAACAACTGAATTAAACTTATCCCTTCTGGCAAGGATCGCCTGCTGACAAGTTTAGGATTGCGTGGTTCCAGGTTCCCCCGCACAGAAATCCGTACTTCATATTTTCTTGCCAGAGAAAGTGTCATTACAAATAAACCTTTAGCTTGATCCCACGAAACTTCTGCAACAAAATCTGGAACATTCATATTATGGTACTTGTCTGTGCTTTAATGCCTGAAAAAGAAAGGAAGGGCTCAGTCAGGAGTGAGCCCCTCCTTCTTTAGGTGTAATTGATCAGAACAGGAATAAAAAGATCCCCTGAAACCAAATCAGTCTCATAGCTTAGCCTATAACATTAATCCAATTACTAATTACCATTGTATTGTTCTGGTCTTAGTGATAAGAACTATTTGTATTTTTCAGGTAGCTTATCCAGGTTAGCGTAAATTGTTCGCATCATTGCAGCGCTCAATCTGGCATTTGTAAAATGGGTATCCAAATCCTTTACGGTTCTTCGGAATGTATGAAAGGGATTCTGCATCAAAATGCCCTGAGCCGTATCGTACATTTTTTCCAGCTCATCCGGATTCTCTTTAATTCCCATTATTTTAACGTAACGAACAATTGCTTCACTGGCCACATGTTCAGAAAGCGTATCCTCACCTGTAACGATCTTACAAAACCAGGAAAGGTTCATGTGGTATTCCTGGCATAAATATTCGATACGCCTTTCAGTTGCATTTGAAAAAAAATATCGTAAAGGTTTAATCAATTGCATACAACACTATTAAGCTTTAATCCCCAAAGAAGAGGGGAACCTACCTTTGTCCCCTCTTGTGATCTTTTCCTTAAAGCACCCGCACAATTCCCATTACCTGTTACGAGCAGTTGCAGGGATGAGAGGTTACAAAACGTGAAACGCTATTACCTGTGAGTACGGAAGCGATTGACTTATCCGTAAGTTTTCAAGAAGTACAGGAATTATTATTTAAACACTTTCATATTTAATACAGAAAGAAAATCCCAAGTGTAGATACACCCGGAATATTAGACTAATAATAAGTGAAAAGTGCCAATGCTGTTTTCACAGCATTAACAAAGTTTAAATCCAATTTCATTCCTGAAAGAAGAAGGGCAACAGTAGTTATATTGCCCCCTTCTGTTCAGGGTTGTTGGGGATTTCTAACAGCACATTGAATTAAACCGGTTTGGGTCACCAAAAGGTCGCTTTATTCATAGTGTTGTTAACCCAAATTATCAGAGACCTTACCAGATTTCAGTTTCATATTTCTGGCTGCTGGATGAACAGCACCAGGTATTCTAATCCGGAACGACCAGCCTGGCGCTATTGTTCAACCAAATCTTTCACGCAAAAGGACAAGCTGTGCGTGGAAACGCACTGCCGTTATGAGCAACTTGCTCATGAGAAAAATCAGGAACGTACCTAAATCCCTAATTCCTCTCTTTTATTGGGATGATAAAATAGTTTAGAAAAATCCAGGGAGGTGTCTATCCCTTTTTTTAGCCTCCCTGGTTGTAAATCTTTGGTATAAAATGGTTCTTAGAAAAGAACAATGAAGACACACCAAAGTCTTCCAAAAGGAACTTCTGGATAGTCCTCTCAATCAGGAAATGCTTCCAATGGCTTCTTTCCTCCCCAGAAGTAGGAATACTGGCCCAGTCACCTCATTTTTGAGCAGGCTATCCTAGCATTGATTTTCATCGCAATTGACCCACCGGGCCATACAGTAACACCGGTAATCAATAAGTTACTGGCGGGTGTCGGGTATATTATCAATCCTTCATTTGAAATCTATTGGTAAGCCTGGTACTTTTTCCCTTATCATAGCCCACACGTCCTGACCATTTATTTTATCCATTGCTTGTAAATCGAAAATAATGCCTTGCGGATCAGTTAGTTGCTGAAATAAATTCCGGTTATGGTTACAAATATTTATCCATGTTTGTAATTCCAAATTCTGCTCCGGGGTCAATCGCCTACAAATATGGCTTTCTATAAGATCGATTAAGCGTTCATCGTGGTCAATCATATAGTAGTGTTTAGAGAAATTATTTAAAAGATCGGGGGTACATCTTCCCCCCGATCAACCTTTTTTTGACCTGAAAGGCTGGTGGAAAACAACCCCGTAGGTTCCCTAATCGGGCGGAATATTCCGCCCATTGCGTTAACATACATCAAGTGTAGCGCATCCTCCCGGTTAGCAATTGGCAGTCCTCATGATGACATTGCCTTTTGCCAACTTTCAGAATATCGCCACATCCCATAATTGATATAGTCTGATCTGTATGGTACCAGACTTACCAATTAGTTTTGGCCGGGCGGTGACTAATGATGACAGTACAAATGATCACTTATCTTTTTTCCCAATGATATATACCTGCTTCCCAGTGATCTTATAATCAAAATTGTACATCGCGCCCAGGGTTAAGAGTAATTTATCTAAGGGCATTTCTGCATTTATTTCGCCGATCAATTTTACGGATCGAGTCGTCATTATGAAGTTTTCATGCACAGTTATCTGCACCCCATGAACACGTTCAATCACATCGAAAACATGGGAGAGTGGATCATCGGGGAATATCATGGAACCTGAAATCCAGCGTGTGACATTGCTAGTATCAACGTTTTGCTTCTTCAGGGCATTTTTCGTCTTCTCGAAGACGGCGGCCTGTCCTGGTTTTATTTTTGCGCGTTGCCCTTTGCTGGTCACGGAGACAGTTCCTTCAAGCAGGACAGTTTTTATAGAATCTGATGAGTAAGAGTTTACATTAAAGCGAGTACCGGTAACATTGATTTCGCAGCCTTCAGCATTGACAGTATAAGGAATAGACTTCCCATTCCAGGTTGCTTTGGCTACGTTAAAGTATCCTTCACCCCGAAGAGAGACCACCCTGTCAAATTCTCCCGTTATGATCGGATAACTGAATACCGTTTGTACATTAACCCAAATTGTGGAAGCATCTGGTGTAATCAGCTTCCATGGCTTGCCCCCGGGAATGATGATGGTATTGTAAAGAATATCTGAATGGGTATGTGGGTTCGGATTGGTATGGGAGTATTCCAGCTCATTCCTGCCAGTCCTGCGAATAATAAGATCGTCGAGCTCCACAATAGTGTCAGATGTACTGTCCAGATTGATGGTACTCCCATTGGACAGGCGTAACTGTGGAAAGGTATCTATCTTGATCAATGCAACATCAGCCGGTGTAGTCTGGAGAATTGGAGTATTCTTAAGTTGAGCTGGAGTAAGGAGATAATATAATGCAACGCCGATAACAAAAAATATGGAAGCAGCTATTGAAAACCTGAATAATGGGATTTTTCTTGGTTTGGCATTCCTGATAGCATCCTTCAATTTTATCAAACCACTTGAAGTATCTATGTTCCTGTGAACGACTAATGCTTCCATAATCTGCTCTCTCTCAAATCGGTTTAATAAAGCTACATTTTCAGGGGAAGCGTCCAACCATTGCTGCAATTCAGCCTGTTCGGATGTAGAAAGTTGCCCAAAAAGACTTCCAAAAATTAATATGGTGGTGCGTTCCTTTTTCATTTTCAAGTTCACCTGTATCTATAGAACAAATAAGCTATTCAATTACTCCCACCAATTCCACCCTTTTTTTAAAAAAAGGTGATATTAATTTAAAGGGTGCCTTGTCAGGTCGTAGATGGCCAGCAGGTAAGGCAAAATCGTTGGATATTTCCAGCGGTGACGCTCGGCGAATTCTTTCATGATCTCAATGGCCTTGTTCTTTTCCCGGTATAAAGTCGATTCAGCTATGCTTAATGCCTCAGCAACTTGTCTGCCGCTGGCGCCCTCGATCATCGTAGCCTGAATAATTTGTTGTTGCTGAGGACTTAATTGTTCTAATACCTCATTGAACAGTCCCAATAGCTCTGCATTTACCACTTTGGCAGATATAGCATCTTCCTTATCAGGGAGGGACAGGGCTACTTTTTGGAGGATAGCCCCCCTCCTTTTCTTCAGGTTGTAAAAGTTTATTGATAAATTCCTGGTATGTACAAAAAGGAAGTTTTTTACTTTATGGATGTTTTCAAAGTCCTGGCGCCGTTGCCAGAGTTCTATAAAACCGTTAACTACAATATCCTCTGCCTCCCCCATATCTTTAGTAATATCAAAAGATAGATAGTACAAATCTTTGGAGAATGCATTCCAGATCGCGTCAACTGCGGTTTCCCTACCTTTTTTAAAATTCCTGATTAAAATTTCAGCCATATTACTATCAATTGGCTCTTTTCGCAATGCAACCATGCTGCAACAAATTATATATATAAAGAGCCAATACTAATACTTTTAATGCGATCAGGATTTATTAGCATTGAAGTAGGCAAATAATTGATCGCGATCAAGAAGAAATAATTTTTATGATTAGTATGTAATGGTTACCATATAACCAGGCGGGATTTAACACTGGGAAGGATATAATTTCTTTGAATCTGCGTAATTTTATTTCAGCTACGATTATCAACATTCTCCTTTATTACGTGACATATAGGTCCTGGCATTCGACCGGGCTATTCAGTGAACATGAACTCTTGTCTGGTGGCGTCGAGCCGCCAGCTGGAAACTTTTTTGTTCTACTTTGAAATGTCACATTATGAAACAGCTACAAACCTTATCGCCTATCAAGGATGAGCGCTCCAGGATCAAGGAGGCTGCCAAAATTATTCAAACTGATCTTAGCTTGCATTACTCTATTCTAGAATTGTCTTCGATGGTGATGGTAAACAGAAAACGACTACAGGATTTATTCTTGCAGGAATATGGTATGGGTCCTTATAGCTACCTGCAGGAGCTGCGGCTTTCAAAAGCAAAGGAAATGTTGCTGGCCGATCAAAGCATACGCAGAATCAGTATCACTGTAGGTTTTAGTGGCGCCCTATCAATCAGCAATTTTACGAAGTTTTTTAAGAAAAGTACCGGACACAGCCCTATTGCCTGGAAAGAATTAGAGCAATCGAGAGCTGCCATTTAAGAAATTGCAAAATGGAATATCACTTATTGTCAATTGGAATATTAAGCTATTGTAAATTGCATACAGGAACTAGGTACTCCTCTAATAATCAGGAAAAGGCATAGAAGCGATATGCCGTATTTTCTTGACACTGACCCATAGAACATTCATAGGTTACCAAGGCAATCAAATAGCTGAACTCACTTCCGGTCGCTGGCGCCGTGGATTTGTAGGCATTGGAAGCAGGATGGTTTACACGTACGTTATTATTTTTTCCCAACCTGCACCCCATAGGAATTTCAAAGCACTACTGGCGAGATCCATGGCCTCCAGACCGGAACCTCTAACATTCGAAACAAAGTAACGGCACTACTCCCAACCGGATTTGTTTTATTATTTCCAGTGGATGGAACTTCCACTGAATTAGTATGGCGGAATAAAGCCTTGCATAGGTTCTATATGCCCTGCTGGGTGTTCGTAGTTGAGAACAACTACAGGGCTATTTTGTCTGTTACCATTTCAATTGATACTCTTTCATAAGTAAGTTCTTAATGTTAGGGTTGAGGTATTGATTAGTGCTATTGTTCATTACAAGTATGCAACCAGGCAGGCAACTGTCGCATTTTGCTTGCCTGGTTTTATATCATTTAATTCATTGACTATTAAACCTTATCTGCTATGAATGGTAATACCATCATACAAAATCCTGCTGTGCCCGAATTGAAAATCCCCGTTGAACTTTCCCGGGATCATGTAACATTTAATCAGTTCATTTTTCGCAATAAAACAAACCGGAATTACCTACTTATTGCTTCTATAGCTTCCATTATTCAATTTGTAGTCTTCAAGCTACTGTACCCATTTGCCGACTTCTTTTCAGACAGCTACAGCTATATATATGGCGCCTATGCCAATCTGGATATTAATATTTGGCCGATTGGTTACTCCTGGTTCCTGCGATACTTTCATTTCATTACCACTTCTGATACAGCAGTGGTGGCATTCCAATACTTCTTTTTAATACTTGCCTCTCTGGTGTTCTTTTTTACGATTGGATATTTTTTTAAGCCAAACAAGAGTGCCATAAATATATTATTTGCCTTTCTATTTTTTAACCCTTTGTTCTTATATATCGGAAACTATATTAATTCAGATCCACTGTTTGCAGCCATCAGTTTATTATGGTTATCACAACTTATCTGGATCATACAACGACCGATGTTATACCAGGTGGTAACGCATGGAATTTTGCTCTACCTATGTTTTATTGTACGGAACAATGCGATAATATACCCTTTTATATCAGCATTTGCTTTCCTCTTATCAAATCACAGACGGTTTTCAAAGGTATTGGGAATAGGGTTTGGTAGTTTCTTAGTCATTCTATTTATAAATCACCAGAGAGATGCCGCTCAGAGAGTTATTGGCCAGAAAGAGTTCTCCTTCTTTACGGGATGGCAACTGGCCAATAATGCTCTCTATATGTACAATCACATCGAGGTAGATAGCAATGCCCTCCCATCAGAGGAAGCCAGAGAGATGAACCGGTTAAGTAAGGAATTTTATTCTCATGTCAGACCGGAGTTTGATCAATACCTGACTGTATATGTAGCCAATTTTTTTATCAGACAACCTGAAGCGCCATTGAAAACTTATTTCAGGGCACATTTCAATCCAAAGACTGAAAAAGAAAAGGTCAGGGATTGGGGGAAAGCCGGGCTAGTATTTGGAGAATTTGGAAAGCACTTAATGAAGGAGCACCCCGGAGCTTATGCCAGGCATTTTATGTTGAGGAATGTCAAAAACTACTTTCTTAGTCCATTGGAAAAGTTGGAAGTCTACAATTTAGGATCTCGTGAGGTTTGGCCAATTGCAGTAGAATGGTTTAAATATAAATCGAAGGAAGCTAAAGCATTCTCATTCACTTTTCAAGGTCGATTACTCAGTCTTTTCCCTGCATTCTTTTTGTTCATCAACGCTTGTTTTGTTTTTGGTGTGGTCCTGAGTTGGATAAAAGGGTTGTACAAACAACAAGATCCATTTATATGGAGAAGTGTACTATTGATTGCCACTTTCTGGTTTGCAAATTTGGCGTTCAGTGTGTTTGCCACTATCAATGTGTTGCGGTACCAGTTCTTCCCTATGTTGGTTTGTGTCGCATTTACTGCGGTCGTGGTTAGTTGGATGGATGAGAAAAAAAAGATAACAATCCCTACTCTGCCCAAGTTACCGGCAGAGAGAACAGCTGTCACAAATTACTAATAATATCCTGCTATGATTACTACCGATCAATTGCAAATTATCAAAAAGCCTATCCACGATGTGCCGTCAACTATGCAGGAGGACTATTCTGTTTTATTGGCAAAATACACAGAGACCTTCAGGCAGGATGATCATTATTTATACGTGGGGGCACCTGGAAAAACACAGGGATGGTTATTACACATAACCGTCATTCCATTTCAGATGGAGAGAATGATGGATGCAATCCTGCCGTCGATTTTGTTTTATCATGTTCCCTTCAAGATCATCAAGAATAAGGCACTCCATGAAGAGATCAATGCAGCTAACCACGGGATGTACAAGGTGGGTAAGGTTTTTACGTTATTTCTGGATAATGATACAATAATCGAACAACTCACTAAAGAGTTGATAGAAAAAACATCAGATTTTCAGGGACCACAGGTAACAACTGATTTTACTATCAGTAACAATTTATTTGCCAGGTACGGAACATTCATTCCACAGATCCAGGTAGATGCTTTTGGAAATCATATGAGGGTGCTTAAAGATCGGCTGGGAAATTTCTATGAAGACAAATATCACTTGCCGCCTACCATTCCATTAGGAGTTAGTAATCCTTTCATGAATGTGGCGGTTAAAGCGCCGCCAGAGGAAAAACATTTCATAATTGCTGGAAAGTACCTAGTCACTTCGAAAATTAAGTCAGATGTTAAAGGAAATGTTTATAAGGGCCTATACTTTAATAAATACCAGTTGCCCAAGTGGTGTATCATAAAAGAAGGCCGCAAGGGAATTTTCCCAGATAAACAAGGCAGAGATGTCCGTTCTCGGTTAGATTGGCAGGAAGATATCAATAAAGTCTTCAACGCGATCATCCCTACCCCCAAGGTATTGGGAAATATTCATGAAAAGGATGTTTCCTATCTGGTGACAGAATATATCCCGGCTGCCAAAAACCTCAATCATTACCTTGTTAAAAAAGTATTGCATAAGCCGTGGTTCAGCCAGCCGGATCACCTCCAATTGGAGATTTTGAATTACTTGAGCCAAATTCTCACGATCATACAAACAATCCATAATAGCGGATATATACACCGGGATATCACGGATAATAATTTCATGGTCACCAAAAATAAAAAAGTCCATGCTATAGATTTGGAGTTAGTCTATTCTATTAAGGACAATAAGCCTAATCCTCCGTTTGGGGTGGGAACTCCGGGCTATATGTCGCCGGAACAGGAGAACCAGCAGGATCCAATTGTTCAAGATGATACGTATTCTTTGGGAGCAGTCATGGTAATGCTTTTTTCCGGAGGTATTGAGCCGGCCTACCTGGTTGATAGGAATCAGCCTGGCTTATATGAAAGAATGCTGTTCTTGACGCAAAATGAAAAATTGTCAAGTTTGGTAACGAGTTGTATGGATATGGATCCCCTGAAACGACCATCAGTGAAACAAATAATACAATACATTGATTTCATAAAGGAAAAAGTTGGTGAAGAATCTATAGATAAGGTGGAATATGTGGGAAGTTTTGCTATGGAACAAGTACTTAAGCAGGGAATCAACACCCTTGCCAGTGATTTGATGGCACATAATGGACTTTGGTATTCAAAGGTAGAAAACGAATATGGATGGGATGCGTATCCTCTTGGCGATAAACACTTCTACAGCAATATTCATCAAGGTATCGGCGGTATAATCTACTTTCTTACTTTACTTAAGAAGGCGGGGTACGATATCTCTGCAGCAGAAGACAAAATGAATATCGGGATACAGTTTATCCTTACCGATATAACTGAAAGACTCAGTACAATGGCACCCTCTCTTTACTATGGAAAAGCTGGCCTCGCCGTTATGATAAGTAAGCTCCTATCCACTGGTATGATGAAAACCGATCCTGGATATATTAGTCTGATTGAGGAACTGTTGCGAACGCCATCAATAACTTATGATATCATATATGGAATAGCCGGTCAGGGTTTGGCTGCTCTCCAATGTATGGACACGCTGGATCCACAATTTAGCAGCGACCTATTACACCATTATGCTGAAATTTTAATACAAAGACAACGCCTGGACGGTGCATGGAATAAGGATGATGAAGCAGAGAAAAAAGAAATCGTTACTGGCTTGGGATATGGTGTAGCTGGAATTGTGTATTTCCTTTTAAAATTTGGTTCAAAGTATCATAATAATACGGCACTTGCATCTGCAGAAAAGGGGCTTAAATATTTGGTCAATCAATTGAAAAAGAAAAATGATCATTATGAGTGGCCTGCCAGCAATCTTACAAAGGATGCCGGCAACTGGTGGTGCGTAGGAGGCCCTGGAATGGCTCTCGCTTTTCTGAAATTCTATGAACTGACCAAAAGTGAATTCCATTTAAAGGTAGCGGAGAAAGCATTACGTAAACATCCTAATAATTTTGTGTATTACAAACTAAGCCAATGTCACGGACTGGCCGGATTGGGAGAAATATATTTAGAGGCATATCGGGTAACACAAAAATCCGAATGGATTGAGCGTGCTACCTGGATAGCCAATCAGCTCTTCCATTTTCGTAAACAACCGACTTCGGGTGATGTTTATTGGCTAACAGAAAAGCATGTCCTACCAACAGCAAATTTCATGACAGGGGACAGTGGTGTACTCCATTTTCTCACAAGGTATAATAATCAGGAAAAGTTCACATTTCCAATAATGGGATAAATCAATTATAATGAAAAATATTCTCCGCACAAGTTCTAAAAAATCAATTGTCGAAACAATTACTGCTTTGATAGTATTTCTCTTCATGTATACCGCTCTCAGCAAATTTATCGACCACGCCATATTTGTAGAGGTGCTAGGTAAATCACCGTTATTGGGGTACTTCAAAAATGTAGTTTCCATCGCAATTCCAATTATTGAGATAATACTCGTTGTTCTGCTTACTATGCCACCAACGCGGCTTAAAGGATTGTGGGGATCCCTGGCTTTGCTGTCTGCTTTTACACTGTACCTCATTTACATGGTTGTATTTACTCCAAAACTTCCATGTTCCTGTGGCGGTGTATTGAGTCAAATGACTTGGGTCCAACATATCTTTTTCAATCTGGCATTTATTGGAATGGCTTTTCTAGCAATACGTCTCTCTAAGAAAATGAAAAAAGAAATAGAGAATGCAAATTCCAGCTTAATCGCATATGCGTAAATGAAAATATTCTGCGCGGAATAGATAACTGCTCTTTGAGCTGTTGTCACAAACGGAACATTCAGATCCGGTAATTTCTGGATAGAGGGGATGCCCAAAACCTCAAATAGAGTAGGCATTTTTAATCATAACCAAATTGTTATTTTATGAAAAGGATTCTTTTTTCTAGCGCTGCTGCCATCGCAGTTGTTGTAGGTCTTGCATCTTTCAAAGAAGCAAAAACTATAAAATACTACTTCAATGTTACAGCATCTCCTTCAATTGACGCAAGTGTAGTAACACTTTCTGACAATCAAGTCGCTCGCAGAGCAAATCCATCAACTAATCCTGGTGATATTTGCGCTGGTGCCGACAAACTTTGCATAGTTAGCTTTTTAACAAGCCAACTGACCGCCGGTAAGTTGCACCTGAACACTGGTGGAACTCCTATTGCATTTCAAACTTTGATTTCAACTAAGAATTAAAGTAAAATATAAGGAGGGGAAATCCCCTCCTTATATTTTTCAAAAAAACCAGTATGAAAAAAATCATACTAGGGCTTATCAGCTCAATATTAATTGCTTTTGGAGCGACGAATAAAGTACAAATTCAAGCTACCAATCTCTACTATTTTGACATAACTGATCCATATGTACCGATAGGAACGACTGAATTAAATGATTACCAAGTGAAAATCCGATCAATTCCATTAATAAACCCTGGTGATATTTGTGGAGGTAGTAATGAACTTTGCATTGTTAATTTCTGGGGCTCACAACTTACAGCTGGTAAAAGGCATTTAGATACTGGGGGAATGGCAATTCCCTATTATGCTATTATATCTACAAAGAACTGATTTTATCTCTTATAAAACCTAGACGTATGAAAAAGATACTGCTTTCCACATTGGCCGCACTTTCAGGAGTGCTTATAGTTTCTTATAAAGATTCTGTAAGTAGGGTAACTACCTACTATTATGATGTCACTGCAGTTCCACCAGTGCCATATTCTGTAACCACATTGATGGATTATCAAGTTAAAAGGCGCGCGAACCCAGCTGTGAACCCTGGGGATATCTGCTCAGGGAATACATATTTATGTATAGTAAGCTTTTTTACCAGTCAATTGACGGCAGGAAAAGTGCACTTAAATACAGGAGGCATTCCAATTTCTTATCAGCAAGTAATATCAACTAAAAATTGATACTGAGTAGTAAATTTATTCTCATAATTGAGTAGGCACCTTTATGTGCATTTTAATAGAGAATAAACAATTTAAACGGGCGGGAAAATAATATTTCGTGAAGTCCCTTCAACCACATCTGTGCTAGTAATCTCATTTTCATTTTTTTGATAAATGGGTAATTTGGAGGGCAAATCTGAGTATTAACCCAGGTAATCTTTGTTTTGGAACAAATACATAAGTATTGTTAGCTTTTTGATAATATTCATTACACCATGAATTGTACTTTTGAATACAAGTGGAACTCCATTAACTATCCATACTTTAATTTCAAGTAAAGACTAGGTGCTTTAACTTTTTTCTTTGAAGTTCAGCATAAAAGATAAGAAATAATTGAAATAAGGTTTAATAAAAAAGCTTTTTAGGAAAGTAATTTATTAAATTTTACACAACTATTTATAGATCGTAAATCTCAATGACAGACATTTCTTTCGTACTGATTATGAACTTAAATCCCTGTTTCTCTAAAACCCTTTGAACACTATTGAAGTCTTCCATGTTGACCGGAACATATAAATTAACCTTATCAATTTTAACCCCACTTATTACTAATAGTTGTTTATCTATATTGACCATATAAAAATCATATAAAAACTCAGAGATGGATTTATACTTCAGCAATGATTTATCAGTACTATCAATGCCTATATTTGTTGATTTTACATTGATCAACTTTAAATACGGCATTTTCTTCTTCTTTACTTCTGCCTTCAAATTAAACAAACTCGTTAATTCGTTCTGAAGCCTCTTTTGGATTTGCTCCATTGATAAATTACCCGTACTTATGGATGTACTAAAACAAAAAAGATTTTTCCTCAATCTATAATCTGGGCAAAACATCGAAGTATCTTTCAAATGGAGTAATGGAGTCGGGAAAGACTTAGTGTACTCAGGCTGGCCATAGGCAAAGTAAGGAAGGCCAAAATAGGCAAATCGATACATTGCCTTGATATCAATACCCATTATTTGGAAGATTTTTCCTTTACCTCTGAAGGTTAAATCTATCGGCATATAATCTTCCCATTTCGAAAATATCGTTCTCGCAAGATATACAGAATCATATCCCCCATTTATATTTAAAAATAAAGGAAGCCTATGGTTATATTGTATGGTATTTTCACCTAAACGATATGCCTTCGGCATTACAAAGGGTTTTCCAGATAAAATTGTTTTGATATCTTCCTCCTCTAAAGTATAAGTTATATGTCTAACAATCCCGGCAGGATCAATTATCACAATACACGGGCCACTGTATATTTTCAGTTTATGAAATGATATAGAATCAAAGGAAATTGGTAAAGTCAATCTTTTCTCTCTCTCCTTTTCAGCATACAAAGCCCGTATTGATGCATTATCTGGAGTTCCAGAGTATTGGGAGCCGTTATATGCAACAAGCAAAACCTTTAGTTTATCTGAAAACTCCTCCTGAAATTTATTGATTTTACTTAAACTAGCAATACAAGATGCACAGCCTTGATTCCAAAAATAAAAGATAGTCCAACCACCGCTATTTATCCCGTCTGTTGTTATCGTTGGATTACTGGCCAATTCAAAATTTATTTTAGGCATTGGCTTACCGACCTCCAGGATCGAATAATCTGCTTTTGTTTGAGAAATGCCTATAGTAGAACAAATAAGCACAAATGCCATTAATGTAACAGTCTTCATCATCAAGAATTATCAAATTTTAAGAAGAAAGAACCTCCATGCCCTAAGGAGATAATATCAAGTCAGATATATCCTTACAATCAGGCCCAAAACTTGGTATGGATAACAATTTGGAAAAAATTGAGGGGAGATCTTGAATCCTAATTTCACCAACATGGCCATGTTTTACTCTAGCACCAAATGCCAGAAAGCCTGTATACATCTCTTTCATATAAGGAAGATACCCGTGATGTCCCCCAGTCACCTTTTTTAATTGAATACCTGATTTTGAGTTACTGAAAACTACGCCAGGTTTTGCGCAAAGTGCAAGGATAGCATTGCTATCCGCACCCAATTTATCAAGAGCATGTCTGTCAAGTAGAGTAAAACAGTCATTTATACTATCTGGAAGTTGGGCCAAAACTATTTTCAACTTTTCCGCATCAGAGATCCTATTCATGTCTTCTTTAGGATACAGAAAAGTAGAGCCCCCAGCTGAATAAAAAATTGCGCTAGTTCCTTCCACCCACGCGTTGGGATACAAGACCTGATGTATGTTTGAAAATCCATGATCTCCTACAACTATGAAGGTCGTACTATCTAAAAGCCCTTTCCTACACACTGTCTCATAAATAACTCCAATAGCATTATCAATATTTCCTAGGGCAAAATTCACTTGTTCATGTTCTCTCCCATAAGAATGTTGCTTGCCATCTGCTCCGGCGAAATGAACCGCAAGGAAATCCGGACGATATTTTGCAAAAACATAGGCTGCGATTTTAGCGGAATTTTTGTCCAAGTCTGAGTATTCTTCATCCATTGTGTATCCATCTAGTATACCAGTGGAATATTGCTCCAATTCTTTCACTAGTCCAGGCGTTGAATGCTTCCTGCTTTCCGAAATTCTGTCATTTGGATGTTGGGTGTCCCAGATTTCAGGAATATTGTAGGTAATATCGTTCCCTACACTGACTGGCCATTGAATGGCCGCAGAGGTCAAGCCGTTCTTTTTAAGCTGCTGCCAAATAGTGGGCACTTTAATTTCACTTGTGAACCAAGACCAGTTTCCCGATCCATTCAGTGGAATATTGTAATACACTCCCGAACGAGCTGGTAAAGCACCCGTCATCATTGTAACGTGGGCAGGGTAAGTATAAGAAGGGAAAACACTTCTCATCCGTTCCGAATATTTTCCGTGCTGTTTAAAATACTGTAAATACGGAGTTGGATATTTTTCATTGAGATAAAATTCGGGCCTGAGTCCATCAATACTTATCACAATGACATGATGCTTTCCAGAAACAGAAATGGCAGCCCCTAAAAAAAGTAATAAACATAAAAACACTCTCATTATATGTCAATTTCAATTGAAAAAGCTGTTCATAAAAGGTTAAGTGATTTTTAACGACATAATTATTCCGGATAACCATTATTTTGTTTCAAGAAAGGATTGGCCTGAATTTGCAAATATGGAATGGGATACAAGGCCCAATTAGCATCCCAAGTGGTACCTTTTTCTATTGCAACTTCATTCATTACTTCATTAATTTTTCCGTTCCTCCTTAAATCAAACCAACGATGCCCCCATTCACAAAATAACTCAATTCTTCTTTCGTGGTTTATTGCATCACGTAATCCATCCTTGTTTACAAAGGAATAGTCCGGCAGCTGGGCTCTAGATCTTATCAACTTAAGGTCTTCAATTGCACCGTCAAAATCATTTAATTCCATACGGGCCTCTGCTCTGTTTAATATAACTTCCGCTAATCTAATCATCGTGTAGTTTTCAAGAGGAGTCCCTGACCAACCATCATATCCCAATTTATATTTGAAAGGGAAATAAAAGTCTTTTACACTTCCATTTACATCCACTGAGTTGTAGTTTAGCCAGAAAGTTTTCCTAGCATCCCCAAAATCAAAATCATTTAGCAGTCGGTCACTTATAATATAGTCAGGGATTACACTACTTTCAAATGGAACAAAATTAAATCCTTCAATGGTTTCTAAACCCTCATTGATACTGGCTATCTGCCAAATTGCCTCCTTATTGTTTGCTAAGAAAGCTTTGTCAAGGCTTTCGAGACTATACCTATTGTCATTTATAATTTCAGTTGAAATCTTAACAACTTCAGTCCAATTTTTTTTATACAAATAAAACCTGCTTAAAAAAGCCAAAGCAGTTTTACGATTCGGTCTTAATCGCCCAGTAGTTACATATTTATCACTTAGCATTTCTCGGGCAGCAATAAAATCCTCTTCTACTGATTGCAAAACAGAATCTATAGTAGTTTTAGGTTTTATGCGATTCAAATTATAATCTGTATTCAACACAAGAGGAACCTGGCCATAAAGGTTACTCAAATTAAAATAGCATATTCCACGCATTAGCCTTACTTCACCGACTAATTGTAGCTTAAGTGACTGACTTAATCCATTACTCTTTTTTATGCCTTCAATACACGCATTAGTTGCATATATTGTCTTGTAAGCGGCTTGCCATAAATTTGAATTGTTAGCTGTATTTGCAGTTGGAGATATGGAATTTCTATAAAATTGAAATATTTCAGGCGAACCTGTAGTTGGAATAATTTCATCCGAAGTCAAGCCTGAATAAATAGTTATTCCTCCGGTTAAGAAATCCAACGAAGCGTTTCGATGCATATCAATATAAATGCCAACAACTGAAGAAACAGCATTTATACTGTCAGCAAATGCATTATCGGAAGTGATCCTATCCTCTGGAATGATGTCCACGAACTTCTTACAAGAGGGTGTAAATACGGAACTTACGAATAATGCACAGAAGGCAAGGGCCAGATGTTCTTTTATTCTTAAAGAGCGTTTCATGTCAAAATTTTCAATGATTATTAAACTATAATCCTAAATTCAATCCAATCACAAATGTTTTTAAAGGCGGCACCCCAAAAAAACTTTGGGATTCCGGATCATTCCCTTTGTACTTTGTAATGGTAAAAATATTCTGAGCTTGCGCGTAAATCCTAAACTGGTTTAATATTTCTAGTTTTGGAAATAGTTCTTTTAATGAATAGGTTAAGGAAATATTCTTAAATCTAATGAAGGAAGCATCCATAAAACTACCATCAGACCCTGCAAACTTAGAAGCAGCAATACTTGTGTTTCCGTTTGCACCTGTAGTAAATTTTTGAATATAGGCAACATCACCAGGCTTTTGCCACCTATTCAATAATTCGACAGGCCTATTATTAAAACGATCCCCAACGCTACCACTCCCGTAAACTATTTTCAGATAATTGAATCCATTTTGTTTGGTGAACTGAATAAATACATCGAGTTGAAACCCTTTATAACTAATACTATTATTCATACCTCCATAGAAGATAGGATCTGTATTCTTTTCCATTTTTGAGTCTGTTGATAACTCAGGTGCATTTGTAGGGCCATTTTTTGAATTATACTCAAATATCCCCTTCTGTGGATTTACATATAAATATTCTGTAGCCCTAATGACACTTAATGATTTACCAACTTTATATAAAGTGTAATAACTTGAATTTTCTATTCCAGGAAAAGAAACAAGCCTGTTTTTAGGGACTGTTAGATTGAGAGCCGTGTTCCAAGTAAATTGCTTGTTTTTAATATTCGTGTTTGTTAATTGAAACTCCCAACCCATATTTTCAACCAATGCAGGAAAATTTTGGGTCACACGATTAAACCCAGTTTGTGAAGGAAGGGTGTAACTGATTAATTGATTGCCGCTTCTATTACTATATCTATTTATTAGAAGAACCAATCTATCCTGATTGAGTCCTATTTCCAATGACAAATCAAGCTTTTTAGTTACCCCCCAGCTATAGTTAGGGTTATAAAGATTTGATGGTGTATAACCAGCCAAACCCTGATAATTAGGAGTAACAGGCGCCCAATAATCAACAAATTGAAAATCGCCTATGGCATCGCTTCCTGTACTTCCATAGGAAGCCCTTAATTTACCAAAGCTCAAAAATTTTAAAGAGTGCTTTAGCCAACGTTCTTCTGTGAAAATCCACCCAGCCCCTACTGAGGCGAAATTGCCTATACGTTTACTCGGTCCAAATCGGCTAGAGGCATCGCTACGACCAGTTAAGTTTAATATGTATTTTCTGTCATGGACAATATTAAATCTTGCAAATAAAGCTGCATACTTGTATAATGTAGATGCAGCAGACACTGTTGATGAACCCGCAGCAGACACTGAATTCAACAAGTTATCATTTGAATAATTGTTAGCGTTAATGACTGTACTATTGGTAGTATTTTTCTGAAACGTTGAGCCCACAAGAATGGAAAAGCTTGTTTTTCCAAAGTTATGATTGTACTCCAACTGCGGCTCTATAATCCAAGAAGAAACCTTATTTGTACCGAATCCAGCTGAACCTTTTGGGTTAAGTACAGGATTTTGTGCTGCCTTTGGATTAATACTATGCTCCTGAACAGTAATGTCGTTATAACCTAAACTTGTTCGGAACTTCAACGTATTGAAGAGAAGATAGGAAATTGAAAATTGAGAAACTAGGTTTTGGGTTTTTGCTGAATACTCCTGTCTGAGATACTGTAATGGATTTGTATTGTAATTAATCCCTTTGTAACTCCACAATAATTTACCAGTGCTATCCATCAACTGAGGATGATTGGGAATCATGGTAAATGCGGTTAGAATATTTGGAGTGCCAGATAAGTTATTTTCTCCAAAATTATAATTAGCTGAAAAATCAATTTGTAATTTTCTGTCGTTTGTAATATGATTTATTCCAGCACTCACAGATCCCTTTTTATCTGCAAAATTGCCAGGGAAAATATACGTTTCGTGGTGATACCCTCCACCAAAATAGTAGCGTGTATTATTATTTCCGCCGTTAATAGAAGCATTGACGGTAGTCGTTTTTGCGGTATTACCTAAGAAATAGTCTTTCCAATTTGTGTATTTAGTCGTATCAAAGATTAAAAGGTCGGGAGAATTGGAAACAGTTGGTGTAATACCATCATTTGCCAATGCCTCTTTTCGCATTTGAACATATTGTTGGGTATTCATCATATCCATTGTCTTTGTAACCTTACTCCATCCTGTATTAATATTTACATTGACACCCGTTTTACCATTTTTTCCTCTCTTTGTGGTTATAAGGATAACGCCGTTAGCACCACGGGATCCATATATAGAAGTTGCATCTGCATCGCGCAATACTTCAATACTTTCAATCGTAGATGGATCGATGCTATTAAATGGGCTTAGCCCACCATATTGATTATTGTAACGCTGATTTGTTCCAGGTGCAATAGCAGATGATAACAGATTTATGTTGTTATTATTAGGTGCAAAAGGAACTCCATCTATGATAAAAAGGGGCTCATCACTAGGTAGTATGCCTCCATCGGAAGCCCGTAAAGAATTTTGTCCCCGTATATTTATTTTAATTTTCCCACCTGGAAGGCCACTTGTTTGATTCACAAAAAGCCCTGGCACTCGGCCTTCTAACGCCTGTAACGGATTAGAAACAGGTTGCCTGGCAATTTCTTCTGATGTCACCTTAGTAACTGTACCTGTTTGAAATCTTTGAGTCTTTGTACCATAAGCCACCACTTGGATTTCGTCTAGTTTTGACACTTTCATTGTCACTGACGCAATGACTATCGACTGACCTTTTAGTTTGTATTCAAATGCTTCAATATTGGCGCCTGTAATGATAAGAGTACCTGCAGGATTTTCCACTGTCAGGGCAAAGGAACCATCAGCCGTCGTACTGGTAGCATTAGTGGTACCCATTTCGGTAATAGTCGCCCCTTGCACAGGATCATTGTTTTGGTTGAGAACTTTACCGGTGATCCTGGTAGTTACTTTTTCAGAAGTAATAATATTATTTAGAAGAAGCTTGTTTCCTTTGGATTCAATTTTACGTTTAATGAATATGTTTTTGCCTGCTATGGAGTACTCCAGAGGCTGGTCCTTCATACATTGATCCAGGATTTCCTGAACGGCAGCATTCCTGGCATCCAGGTTTACCAAGCGGGCATCCCGGAGATCGTTTACGTCATATATTACGTGAAAATCAGTCTGCTTTTTGATAGCAGTAAATACCTTTATTAGGGGAAGCTCTTTTCCGGAAATAGTAACTTGAGCAAGGCTGCCGGCACTTACCTGGAGGCAAAAAACGGTGAGTAGAATAGTAGTGATCTTCATAATGCGCAGAGTTGGTTGCATTCCGGGCAATGACATGAAGAGTCCATAGCCAGAAAGTTGCTTTTCTTTCATAACTTTAACTTGTCTTAGGTGATGAATTGGTTACAGTCGTACCGGCTCACCTATCGTATCCTTGCAAAGGGATACTAAAACGGGAGATGTTAGTAGCATCTCCTGTTCCTTTAGGTACCGGCGAATTACGAAGCCCATCATTTGAAGGGTCGTATGGATCAACACTCGCTAAAAATGATTTTTGGATATGGTTTTCATGGGAAATGCACTTTTTGGCGTGAGTGTCGGGACGTAATCAATAAGACAATAGTAACGAACGAACTCGCTCAAAAAGGATAGGTAAGGCTGGAAGCAATCGGCGGAGAAGGTAATGGAAAATGATATGAAAGAAAGGGGGATTATTGCAACATAATTGAAAATTTATTAGATTCCGGGGGCAGACACTGGTAGTCATTGCAAGATTGAAAACGTACAACACAATCCAGATTCGTTTTTACATCACCTTTGACGGTTACCAATTGAACAAACGCAACAGTATCTTTATAGGTATTTGCTACGTATCCTAACGAAGGGTAGCGCTTCCTGATAACCCTTCCCTCTTCTGACTCTCTGGAAATGGTTACCAATGGGTTTTTGGTGAAGACAACTTCTGTAGGTTGTGATGTCGATTCCGCGGGTTGATCTTTGGAATAAATGAACCATCCAGATTCTATCGTTGCTATCAATCGAACCTCGAATGTCCGGTCTTTCACTTTTTTAGCCAGGTAGCTCCAGCTGACTTTTTTCTGCTGCGAGAATGCGAGTATAGACACTCCCAAGGCCACGCATAATAGACAAAATTGTTTCATTAAATGTCGGTTTTGTTCTCGTATTTATGTTATCTGAAATATTCTTTTAACATGAAAGGAACCCTGGAAATGTTCTGGGCAGTTTCTGTATAAAACATTCTTCCCAGCAGTAATGAATAGTATTTTCTCCTCATGGATATTGGAATATTTCCAGGGTCCTTAACATATTTCTCTGCAAACGGGACAGAGAATTCTCTTTGTGCATTTCAACTTGAAATGATCATAGGTCACCCAGAAGGCGTTAATAAAACTGGGAAGGTCTAATGGATCCTGTATCTGATCAGGGCACCGAACTTCAGGGCACTGACAGAACCGGGGAAAGGGGATCTTTAAACATGAACAATGGGAAAGGAATTTGTTACTTGTTTCATGGCTTTACTATTATTTTCCCTTGTTCAGTGATCAGCTTCACTTTTGTTATCGGTTGAATTTGTTCCAACAATTTTTCAAGTGATAAAGTCCGGTCAAATTCGCCGTGAATAATAGCTCCCGATTTCGCTCCATTTTCAATCACCACAGGCGCTCCATACCAACGACTGATCTCATTCAATACTTCATCAAAGGAGGCGTTCTCGAACGCAAAGATTCCCTCCTTCCAAGCTACCGCAGTTTCTACGTCTGCCGCTCTAACAGCTACCTCCTGGTTTCCCTCTCGTATTCTCGCCTGCTGACCGGGTTGCAGCGTTTTGGTGGTGCTCTTATCCTTTGTGGCGACTTGCACCATACCTTCCAGTAATGTCGTTGCCATTGTTTCGGAGGGGTAGGATTTCACGTTGAAGTGAGTTCCCAGGACGGTTACATCTCCAGTGGGTGTCTCTACTACAAATGGTAGTTCCTTCTTACTCACTTCAAAATATGCCTCTCCCCGCAGGGCCACGCGCCTTTGGTGGCCATTAAAAACCGAGGGATAGTCCAAAGCACTCGCAGCGTTCATCCAAACACGAGTCCCGTCCTGCAAAGTCAAATTGTAGTAGCCCCCTTTGGGTGTTTGTAGCGTTTGTCTGGTAACCTCTCCAACTCCTTCCACGTCGTACAATAGTGCACCTTCTTTTGTTTTGTGAGCGCCACCCACCAGGTCACCGGCAGGAACACTATCCAATACATAACTACCGGTGCCTTGAACAATCAATGTCGCTCTCTGGCGGGCAGGTGGTACGTCCGTTTTAGCGATTGGTTTGGAGGTATCAGCGCTAACTGATCCCTTATTGACATATAACGAATACAAGTAAACAAAAACACATAAAACAATCATTGATGCTGCTACCGCTATCCAGCGGCTACGTCTAATTCTGGTTGTACGAAATACAACCGGCTGTAGCACTTCTTCAGTTTCTGCGCTGTGAAACTTCTTTAGTTCACCCACAATGAAATCGGGGTTCTGAAGTTTATCAAAAAACACTCTATTTTCATCGGATTGGTTCATCCATTCGTCCAACTCTTGCTGCTCCAAAGGATGTAAGGATTCAGTCAAACTTTTACGAATAAGCAAACGTATCCTTCTGACTTCCTCAGTCATAAACAATAACGATTTTAATGTTGAAAAATCGGTTCAAAGCTCATCGCCTAAAGTAAGGGTCCTGACTCCCTCCTACATATATATCCCCGGAAGTGGGTAAACGTCTATAAAAAAGAGTGAGTTTTTTCATATTTTACCAATGGGTCAACTACCTCACTACAAATCAATCAGTTATAATATTATTGATTAGCAACAATAAAGTGAGTGTCAGGAGGTCTTTTTTGGCCATATGCTGTTGAATCCGGGAAACCGCCAGGGATTTGAGCGTTCTTACAGTGCTCGCGGAGATGTTGAGCAAGGTTGCAATTTCGACGGAGCTATTACCATTTAGCAACAGTTCCATTACTACCCGCTGTTTCTCTGGTAAAAAGCTTATTGCCCTGTAAAATTCGTAGAGGATCTCCGCCTGATGAATTTCGTTTTGAGCAGTATTGTCCTCAGCTATGGCTTTTGAAAAGGTATCGAAATCGTCGGTCAGCACTTCCAAAGCGCGGTGTCTTGATCCATGATACTTGTTCCAGTTGTAAGCCTGCCAACGACAACGGTTGTATAACAACGTCTTCATATCATCCAGCGAAGACAGCTGATCTTTTAATCCCCACAGTACCATAAAAGCGTCTGAAACGATGCTTCTGGATTCATGTTGATCCTGTATTATGCCCTGAGTAAAATATAGTAGACGCCCCTTCATGGAAGAAAAAAACTGCGTCCATGCTATTTGGTCGCCTTTGCGAATTTCGTCCGCCCAAATTGCGTCATCGATGTATTTCGATTCCTCTGCCATAAGATCAAATCAGCTACCTAAATTTAATACTTTTAATTTTTAGCGCACAGACCAACTTTACCCAACTGTCTTTAAGTTAGGTTGCACAGTACGATGGTAAATGGAAGGGAAAGGGTACTTAGGCTTTTGAACAGGAGGCGTAAAGAAAGTAAATTTCTTCCACAATTTAAAACAGTTAAACAAAATAAAATCCTCAGTTAACACTACTATGTCAGCTAAAAACCGTTATTCCTGTTACATAAAAACTATGCCCATATGTATAGGGTCTTGTGGCTAAGATCTTCGCTGGTGGCTTATCGCCACAGCTCCACAAACTTGCGGGTCTGGGATGGAATAAAAAATGAGGTACTATCCACGATTTTTACCAAATAAAGCAATATCCGAGCAATCCGTTGAATTCAGTAAAATCGTTATCTGGAGAAATTGTCTTAAAAATCTTGATAGTTCGCGTTATCATTTTTCTCCCCATTGTTAGTTTTTCGAGTCAAAGTTGCCGTGCTTTACGATTTCCTTCTTCTACTTAATTTTCCAGATAAAATTTCTAAGAATTAACTGGTATTAAAGATTAAGGCCAATTCGAAATACTGGGATGTATTCTGAATTGGCCTTTTATTCGAGTAATCAAAATTGGGCAAAAACGCTAGGCACTCTGGGACTTCTTCGTTCCTTGTCCTTTATTTTTTTCCTCTCCTGTCATAATTCCAGCAGTGGTTGAGTTAATATCCTTTTTGGGTCCAACTGGAATTGCCTGCATGGTGGACTTTGACAGTTGGATTTTTTTCCCTTCCATATCATAAGCTGCTACCTGGTTTACATGAGGAAGGGCAACTAATACCGCTTTTTGAGTAGAACCATCGGGCATTTTAACGGTTGTAAAGTATTCATTGCCACTTCTCAAATCGTGCAACATCTTGTTCTTCTCGTCCTGAGTTTGGCCAGGAATATTAATTTTTCCCACTTCAATTAACAGGTTGAAATTGGTGGTATTCTCAAAAGTTGGAAGTCCTAAATTATTACCCTTATCGTCTTTGTTGTTCAGGTCTAGGGCAAACCACATTCTGTTTTCCTCATTGTTCTTACCAACCCACTGTTTGAATACACTTCGGCCATCTAGGAGGTTGTTGAGTTGTTCCACCGAATAGCCATTGGCATAAAAATACTGGGCTTCAAATTTCCTCACTTCCCCATCAGGCTTGGTCATAGTGACTGCGATGGCATTTAGATAATAGTTGGTGTCTTCTGGCTTTTTCTCATTCTTATTGAATTTAAGATCATATTTCAGCTGATCCTCGCCCATGGTGTCATATGCCTTTGCGATAAATCCACCAGGATTATTCTTCATGAGCGTATTGATTTGCTCATTCAATAAACCATCCGGGAAACCAATCTTTGGCAAGATTTTTTCAGTGATCTCCCGATAATTGTTTTCATTCATAATTCAAGTTTTTAAGTTAATAAAAGGTAATAGAAGGCATTATTAGTTACTATCAGATACTGGTGTTTTGAGGTGCAGTTGATTGTTTTGATTTTTCGAATTTTTGCATGGTGGGGCTATCCTTTATTTTAGCAAGCTCCACATCGATGATGCGGCGGACATCAGCCTTAATCTCGTAGAAATCGTGCATCACGATATTTTCATCGATATTTCTAATGATGTCGATTTGTTGGAAGTTGTCTTCTTCTTTTTTTATTGCGTCAAAATCATTGATAATCCTATTATAGAAAGGTTTCACTTTAATGGGTTGTTGGGGAGAATCCGCAACTGCTCCTACAAATTCACCGGAGCTCAGGTTTGAGATCCGGGACACTGGTATGGCGCTTTCAAGTTGTGTGGATTTGCTGACAGAGGTATCGTTGGCATTGATGCTGATCGATTCTTTTTGTTGGTTGATCTTACCTATCCTTTCGCTAATGGTTTTGGCGCTTTCTCCCAACACCTGACCACTTATGATGTTTCCACAGATATTACAAACAACCTCAGCTTGTTCTTTTCCATAGTCCCTGACCAACTGCGACATATCCTGAACGCCAACTAGTACGGCAATTTTGTTTGACCTTGCAGTAGAAATTAAGTCTACGCTTGCAAACAAGGTGGGATACTCATCATAAACCAAAGCACAAGGAAGCTGACCTTTGCGGTTGATTAGTTTGTGCATACGTTCAACATACAAGCTGATCACTGCGCCATATGTAGCCGACTTAGCAGGATTGTTACCCACGCAGACAATCTTCGGATCAGCTGGATTGTTAATATCAAGTTGAAAATCCGAGCCAGATAAGACATAATATAAACTGGGAGAAACCAATTTTGCTAGAGAAATTTTGGCACTTGCTATCTGACCTTCGAGTTGTTCAGTAGCTCCCCGAACGAAGGCAGAAACGAACGGATTTATCAAAACACCAATTTCTTCGTCCATGGTTGAAAGCACAGCAAAGAGCTCTTTGTAATCAATCATAGCCAGCTCGGTCGCATGAGGAAGTGTACAATATTTACCTCCTTCATATTTTTTCAAAAACCAGAATATAGCGGCCAAAAATATGATTGGGCTCTCCACAAAAAAATCGCCCTGTTTTTGGATAAATTGTCTGTTGAGGGCCAGCATTAGGGTCCGGCTGCTTTCCATGGCATCAGTGATTTCTACCATGTTTTCAGGATAGAGAACATTGCAACGGTGAGTCCGTGATAGGTCATCGAAATTTATGACATAGAATTTTGGAGGTTTGGGATACTTATCGATGTTCTTTAATACATGGTTATAAAGGAGGGTAGTTTGATCAGGAAACTTGAAATCATACAAAAAGAAACAAAACCCTTTTGCAGCTAGCTGTGTTATATACCCGCGAATAACCCAAAATGATTTTCCACTGCCCGGCGTCCCCGACACCAACGTGCCGCGAAAAACGGAAACCAGATTAATGTACCCTTTGTGTATTTTCTTTTTGTAAACAAATTCTGTAGGCAGGTTTACAGAGTATTCGTTTTCAAGCAGCCGGGTCTCTTGCGGGAAAGATTCATTGAGATCATTGAATATATCCTTATCATACTGTAACTTTAAAATACGGGACATCTTGGATCCGCTTGTCAAAATGAAAATATATCCGGTCCCTGTAACGGTAGTATAGATGACCATTGTGTGCAAAGGAGGAGAATCGAAGGCTAATGCATATCCGGAAATAAAATAGAAAAGGAGCCCGGCACCCAGCAAAAGTAAAATTGGTTGTACTTTTTGGTGTTCGTCTTTTCGACCTTTTACACCAATTAGTGAAACCACCAGTAGTAACAATACTAACAATTTGAGTTTAACCACACCCTGGAAAAAGTAGGATTGCCGTGATAAATTGTAGGCTACTCTATCAAGAAATTCAAAGGTAATTTTCATTTCCTGCATGGCGGGATAGCAGACCATGTAAAAATGAAGCAGCAACAGAACGATGCTTCCCATTCTCAAAAAGTCGAGAATCTTACGTAAGGCTTGAATATTTTCTCCAGACTCCATACATCACAGTTTCATTTATCACAAATAAAGATCATCAGTACATCAAGGCGGTTTCCTTGGCTTTTTTCGGTTTCGCTTGCCATGCGAGCCACCGCCGCCCGTTTCTGGCGTGAATAAAAAATCTTTCAGAAGCTGTAAGGACGGGTTATTGTCCTGACGTTCTTTAACTGAATCATTTTTTCTTTCTACTATGCGCTGCCGGGGTTGTTGAACTTTGTGCTCTAAGTCAGTAATTAGGGCTTTCGTAAGTAGCGATGTAGGGATGTCAATTGCTTTTGATGTAGTTGTTAATTTGTGGCGATGATCAACTATACGATAACTTGCAATAACACCCTGCTCATCCATTTCTGCTTGTAGGTCTATGCCAGCTTTTGAAACTGGGCTTGTCAGCAAATGGTTGGCTAACTCTGGGGGTAAGGATAAAATTTTGTTCAGTTTTTCTTTAACCTTTGACAATCGGATTTCTTTGAAGCTTTCAGCCGCAATAAACCTTTTCTGTAAAACATTTAGCGTCGGCTTTGTATCTATTTTGCTTGCCTTGATGCCTGTCCCCACCCTGACACCATTTTCATCAATTGCTGCATAGATGAGTCCATTGAAATGCCTTTGCCTTGATCCTTCCTTTCCCGGATCTGCCACAATATTAAAGCAGCGTAGAATTGCATTGTATTCCTCCAAATTCGTGAAATGATAACTACTGCAGACCATTGTGACCACATTTGAAATCTGCCGTTTTTCTTCCGATGGATTGTCATGTATGGTAGTCAGGTTCACCGGGCCAATTGGAATTTTTGCTTCTTTTCTCACCGATTCTGCCGGAATAAGGTCATACTCCACTTCCATAGTTTTCCTAGCTGGTTCGGATTTCAGGATGGCCAGCTTATGCATATTGATAGGGCGGCCATCCGGCTTTATATTGGTTGTAACTATATGCAGATGTGGGTGGGCAGTGTCTTTGTGGTAGTAAACCAGGAAGGGTTGTTCACCAAATCCAATACGCTGCATATAGTCCGTTGCAATAGCCTGCATCTTTTCAGTGTCTAACCTGTCATTGGGCGAAAAATTAATGGATAGGTGAAGGGTGTTTCTTTTGACATACTGGTTGCTCCGGATCAATATATTAAATCTCTCCAGTTTTTGTGAAAAACCCATTTGATGCAGTTGGGCTCCAAAACGAGAGGCAAGTATCAATTCGGCTTTTCCCTGCGTGACTTTCCTTTCGTTGTAGGTTAACGCCCCCTGGATTCTTTTTCCTGTTTTGATACGGACAACCATTTTGCACACAATTCACTAATTCTCTCAGAAAGCCAATCAACCTTTTTTTCCATCAGAATAAATTTGGTTAGGCCCACTTTCGCATAAAATTGTTTTCGATCATCTTCAGGGTAGCTGTTAAAGTAGCGGGTAATTTGGTTAATATTCACGCCAATGGCCCTGATCTCGGACCTGGTGGCGGCCAGTTCTTCCAATAAGAGGCTGGTAGTTTCATCGTGTACCTGGATGCGAATCGGCTTATTCATTAGAATCTTTCGGACCGCCCCGCTGAGAGATTCATCTTTTGTTTGTTTTACTAATGCCAAGATCTCCTGATATTTCTTGTCCGTGACGCGCGTTCGTATGGAACGCTGTAAACCTTTCTCCCCTTTGGTCTTCCCCTTTTGCATATCTTCCTCAACTTTGAATTATTAAAAATCAACATTTAAGAACTGCTCTTGTGGACAACACTACATCTTGCTGTGCGCAAACATGGCGCACTCAGCCCCGACTTTGGTCTTACCAAAATCTTACAATTAAACTATATAATTTCACGCTCGACTATTACATTCAGCGCTTGGATTTACCATATTTCAGGGTTCCTACTTCAGATGGATTTCCTAAAAGCTGATTCTTTGAAGACTCTTTAAACTGCATTAATATCTGTTGATGATGAATTGAAACCAGTTCAATGATAATATTTTCTTTAACTATCTGATGCATGTTTTCATTCCTATATCCTACTGATGAAAGCAATACTGGATTGCTATCTTCCTCCTTTCTATACAGGCCGGCACTTAAATAGGAAATACAAGATTTATTCTCAAAAAAGGAATCAATTAAGTCAAACCTATATATAATGTACTCCTCAGTTGTTGCAGCTTTATCAGATAAATAATCGATAATCTTTGAAGTAAATTTTTCGTGAACCTGATGGTTTGCATTTGCAAAAGCCTCTTTGGGATCAAATCCCCATTGTGAAAATTGTTTTGCCAGCTCTCCATATTTGTCGCTAATCAACTTTGATTCACCCTTTTCAGTTTTTTCAAACTTACACGCCTTCACATTTTCTTGAATGAGCCTGGTTAGTTCAGCTTTATTGGGAAAGGTGTTTTTGAATTGCTGTTGACATATTGCCAAAATTTCCCGAGAAGGATATTGCCGTAGATATGTAACAACAATATTCTCAATACTTGAAAGCAAAGCACTATTACAGTTTTTAACCCCAATCGAAAAATCGACAATATCCTTTGTACCTGGCTGTGATTCTATTTCATAGAAATATTCCAAGTGAAAACCAGCACTATTATTACTATAATCGTTATGCAAAACAGACACTCTCTCTTTCTGGGTTTCAACATCCTCAAATCCCATTCTTTTAAGTTGTTGGACAATTTTTCTGTATGTAACTTTGCTTTTCATTTCTCGTATTACTTTAACCACATTGGCAAATCACCAGTCATTGGATCGCCAGTTTTACAGTAAGGGTCAATTTCTGTTCCTTTGCTTCCAGATCTTTTCTGATCTGACTGGTGTTTTTATGTCGAGTTCCTCCAACAAGTAAGTATTGGTTGAAATGTACTTATGTTGTGTTTCTGTAATCCTATACTATACAAATAGGATATAACAAATGCTGCCCATTTTCAGTGGCATACTGTAGCCTCTGAAATCTTTTTTTGATTTCACCAGCTGCCGGGGACAAGAAAGATTGCTCTGCTTCCACCAATCAGATTAAAGCCATCAATCCCGTTCAAACAATTCCACAAAACCACCCTTTTGATTTTGTCTTATTTAATCGCCTAATTTCATCATTGCTGTGCGCACTGATTGGCGCATTCAGCTGCTTCGCTGAATAAGCGAAAAAAGTAACTGAGTTAATCAATAGTCCGTCCTATAATTTTCGTTTAGCTGATGGAGTAGTATTTTTTATATTTTCTTGTTGCTCATGCTGTAGAAGCGTCTTATTATTCATACCTGCTTGCCCGATGCTATGACTTAATAAATAAAGCGACCGACTATTTACTATTTCACCTTTGGTGGGTAGCCGATTTTGGCGGATAAAAACACCGCCGTCTTCAATGTTCCAATAACTGTAACGAGTGACATTAACCCGTTCTATGAAAGCATTTTTGTTAGTGTGATCTATACTGGCATTTATAACAAAATGAATGTCATGAGTTACTTGTTCCGAAGTACCTGGCACCTTTATCCGAATCTCAAACTCCGCAACATTATCGCTGTTCGATTTGAATAACACCTTATCCATTTCCTCCTCAAATCCAAGTTTTACGAATTCCTCTTTTAAAGCAGGATTTTGTGAGATAACTAATGCTGCCAATTTATTATGAAGATCCATCTTGATTTCATTCCTGTTATTAATCTGTCCATTCTGCAGATGATATACGCCATTGACCACACAGTTGTTATTCTGAACAAATGGCAATTTACACTCGGCTGTTGCATTGGTCATTTGCAGTGTCCAACTGTTCTCACTATTTTTTAACGTAAACAGGTTTTCAATTGCCAAAGTACCCTTATCTGTAAATTGCATAGTAGCCATCGTTTCCTGATGGTCCGGGGATGCTGCTTTTACAGAGGTTGCTATAATGGTTTTATAATCGAGATAGCCCAGTAATATTAACTGCCTTTCCAGGTCTTCCAGATTTTCTTGAGAGAAAAGCATCAATAGTAATTTGTATTTATTGTAGGGAGCTCATAAAACTGTAAATACTAACTGGCTCGTTACCCGGATCCCATGACACTCCTTAGCTGATTATAAGACTCACGAATGATACCAATGCTTTTGATGGTGTCTATGGCAATCATCTCCACTTTCTCATCTTTCATACAAGTAAACTCGTTTTTCAACCGTTCCGTTTCCTCAGCTGTTAAAGGCTTGCAGCCTCCGGTTATGCTATCACGGACTACCCAGCAATCCGCATATTTTTGAATAAAGTACATGGATCTATGGTATTTTAGTTTCCAATGCGTTCTTTCCTTTTTCTTTTGCTGGTTTTTCATCAGAAAGTATATCCAGGTTGTTAGGATTTACATTACTGATCTTTACAGCATTCAATATTTTCCTTTCGGAAAACAGTAAAGGAAACAATTCTTTGAGCAAATTAGCCTGCACAGGCGTCAAGGGCTTTTTGACTTTATTGGTGGCATCATACACGATCCAGCTATCCAGGAAAAGGAATACATTGTACATAATTGAATCATTTTAGGTTCAGCGTATTTATTACCACTGTCAGTTTATTTCTTCAATTTTAATAAGCTGGCTTTTCTTTGAAGAAACTGAGCAATCATTTCATTTTTGGTAGGGAAGGGTATGCGCGTGCGCACATAAATTCTGCTAAATGAGGAATAACCTTTGTGTTGACCAATACTATCAACAATAATCCTGTCGCAGTAAAAATCATCATCATCCGGAAAAACCACCTGAAAGGTAAATCCAATATCTTCGGGTAGTTTTCCCTGAGGATCATCTTTCGTAAATAAAAGGTGGTACTGGTTGCAGGCCCTTTTACTGAAGAATTGGCTGGTAGACGCTAACGCATCATAGTCAAAACCCATTCTCTCGAAATCCTTACGTAGCGCGGTTGTATAGTCTACCATAACAATTCATTAATGGATTGATTTATCAAATCGCCAGGGCTCTTTGGTAATGATCGAGATTACCCACTTATAGGCTAATCCTTTCCAATTATTCATGGGTTGCCCCTTCCGATTTCTCCAAGCTTTTCCTTCATAAAACAGGAAAAAATGTTCAGCCTCCGATTCCGTCATTCCCCGCTGCAGAAAATAAACCTTAACCTCATCCACGGTCGGTGGTCTGGGAAGGGAACGGGAGTGTTGCTGAACATTCTTCCTGTTACTATTTTTTACCAAGACGGTCAATTTGCAGGTTACCTCTTTTTAGTGCTTCCATCACGACATCTATGTCTTCAGTACTATAATAGATCAGCCCGCCAAGTTTTGTGAAGGGAAGGGTACCGTTATCGCGTAAAGTTTGCAGCGTTCCACTCGACACTCCAAGTATTCTCTTTACTTCATAGGACTTAACCCATTTCTTTAATGCCGTTCCACCTTGCTGTGACAACATATTTTTGACCGCTTGAATGATTCGCGTTTCCGACTCTTTCAATTCCAGAATGGTGACCAATTGGTCAGGAGAAGGTATTTTTGTATCAGCTACATACCGCACATTTCTTTCCACCATACAATTCAATTTGAGCTTCTCTACAAATTTGCATCACATAAAGGGGTTGAATTCAGAGTCGGAATGTAGGCTGTGATACTTTTTTTGATATTTATTTTAGAAGTCTACAACATCGGTCTCACTAAATAGGTAGCAATGATATAGAAGAAAATAAATTTGGGCATCGTTATAGTTGGTTGTACTCGAAAATCAGTTCGCTGAAATATCGGGCTTGCTGGCTCCTCTGCACCAGACGCCGTTTCGACGCACCTGCGCAGGTACGCGCTCCCCCACCAGCGTGACCCTTGAAACATTTTATTCATCTAAAAGCATTGGCCTGTATAAAGGTTTTGACTAATTGTGTGCAAATTTTAAGTACTTCCATTATTAGTAAATGAGCGTAGGTTATTGTACTTTGACTACTTGTACAAAATGAGTAATGGACACGTAAAAATTGTAGCAGGTTATTTACCTAACTGATCCAAAAAAATACCGGACTTCATGGAGAAATTAATTTGTCGTTCCAATTTGGCAATTGTGTCGAACGCGTGAGGATCATGTATTTTGACCTGTCGCAAATCATGTACACTCATAAATATGCAAATGCGGCAACTGTAGCGCTGTAAGTATTGGTAAGAGGGATGCAAGGGAATGCCATTATCTTCTAAATAGGCATAAACTTGCTCGTCGGACCAGTTCTTGATGGGCAACCAATCCCAAACTGTTCTTCTACTATTGGTTAATTGCTTGTTTCTGCGCAAAGCAGGCTTTTTAGCACGACTTGGGCTTTCGCTAGCCCTCATTCCCAGACAATTGATTACCACTTTTCCTACATATTCTTGCCTGATCCATTTTTCAATAGGTGCTCGTTTTAAATCAGAAGTACATTGCCTGGCACTGGCGGACGGAAACTTCTTTCTTGTCTTTACCATGGAAAGAAATGTTTTGCTGGCATTACGAACAATATGCAAGGATAGCCTGTATCGTTGCAATCGTTCTTTTGCCCAATTGATGGCATCAGTGTGTTCCCAGCCTGTATCAGCAAATACTACTTTTTTGGGTAGGTGTGGATAGGTTGTGCACAGGTAATGCAACATGGCACAACTATCCTTTCCACCAGAAAAATTGATGACGAGCTCCATTTAGAAAAAAATATTATATTAAAAATCAACCGATTAGGGGGAAATGACCCACCTACAGTAGTATGTGGGGATTTGTGTAACTTCCGTTTAAACTGTTTAAATGAGTATTTGCTATTCCATCTTTCAAAAAGAAATTACCCAGCTTTCTTTGGAAGATTTAGAAGCTTTTTTTTCCACTGAACAGGAAGAAAGTTCCATCCTGGAATTTAAAATGGGAGATATTGATTTAGAGGCAATACACAAGGAAGTAGCAGCTTTTGCAAATACAGAAGGCGGGCTGCTGATTATTGGAGCGCCCAAAGAAACCAGGCATCCCGAAAGAAAGCATTTAAAGATTTGTTGTGGCGCCTTAACCGCTTCCAAAGTGCGGGATCAGGATACCCTGATCAGGAGCATAGCTTCTAATATTTCACCGTCACCTACGCACATAAAAGCAAAAGCTTTACATATAGAAGGAGGTTCTGTGTATGTTTTGGAAATTGGCCAAAGTCTCAATCCTCCCCACCAGGTATCTGCTTCTGGTGTGTATTATATCCGGATGGAAAGAGATGCTAAACCAGCTCCGCATGGACTTGTGGAAGCTTTGTTTTTCAGGCGTCAAAAATCCGACCTTTGGGTTAAGCCTCATATACTGGTCAAGCCCCACAATCAAAACATTCAACTCTCATTTCATGTACGCAATGAATCCATTGTTCATATTGATCAGTGTGGATGGCAGTTAAAGTTATTTGGAGTAAGAGGTAAGACAGAAACTGCTAATATTAAATTGGGGAATATTACCGATGATTATACTGGTGGTGTCGAGGTAATGGATTCTTTACTGGTGAAGGGAATGGTGATCGTGATAGAGGTTAATGTACAGCTGCGGTTTCCTATTTTCTATTTTCACTTTTCCTATTATAGTAAAGATGCCATGCTTGAGACGATCGTCGGATTGTATGATACTCAACAAGGAGCATTTCGTCATTTACTTGATTCAAAGCATCCTATCAACAATATTGGAACAAGTGACAATATAAAAATGGAATATAGAAGTGCATTGCAAGAAATTATGATGCTTTTTTTAAAAAAAGGTTACTTCTTTAACGATTTACAACCTGGAGCAAAAAAGGAAGCCATTGAGCTGCTCGAATATGAGTTGGGGATTTCACTTCCAGAAAGCTTAACAACCTTTTTGATGCTTACTGACGGTTTTGCTGGTATTATAGGCGATTGCACTTTTGGTATATATCCTGTCATTGAAATAAAAACAATGAATAAAGGACAGAGTTATGGATCAAAAGAAATGCAAATTGTCATTGGTATGATCCATGAAAAATCTATTTATCTAAAGCTGAAAAACGGAAGGCCATTTTTTGTTTGGTTTACACATGCAGGTCATTTCAGTGATAATGATACCAGCTCGTTTTTCGACCTGCTGGAAGATTTATACCGTTGTATTGAAAATCGGGATTAATTTTACTAGCCTGGGAATACTGGCTGTTTGCATAAATACCATTGTGAATATTCATGGTATTAAATCTAGAATGAAACAAATACTGATAGAGGTGCTTTGAACTTGCATGTTTTAAGCAGGAAACATTTTCTCATTAGGAAGTCAAACTTTTGAAACTCCTTCTCCCTGGGAAAAAACTTTTTGATTGAATCAGTTGTGAATTATTCCAGTTAATATACATTGCAATTCCGGGCGTTACGCAGGGAATGTGCGTTACAGGATTCTGTAACGATATTTCAGAAAGATTTTCTCAATAGTTGAATTGCACATCCTACCAGTATGAATGCACCGGACAATGTAGCACTTTATTAAACTTGTTAGCATAAACAGGGATCTTGCAGGAATGAGGATGGAAAAAGTGCAGAAGAAGTCTGAGAGTAGGAATATGAAAAATTAATAGGGGTAGAAATCTCAGCGGAATTATTGAGTATAGCAGGAAATGGGATTACATCATTTAAGTATATTGCCTAAAAATGTTTTGCAACGCAGTCACAAATGCTACATAAAATGCTTCATGTGTTTTCATGAATTTGGAAAAACGTGATTGTAACGAATCTACCTGAATAGTAATTTCGTCTTCTTCACTGCTAATGAATGCTGAAATGTCTTCTTTGAATAATGTGTCGAACTCTGATAACTTTTGGAATTGATTAAAAAACTCCTCTATACAGGCAGTGACCAGGTTTCTGCTTTCGGGTGTGGGTAAGCATTGTGTTAATGCCCGATTTACGCTTTCATAATCGTCCATACCATGAACCCTTGTATGTCTAGGCCCGAAACAGGCCGGCCATTGGAGCATGTATCTTCTGCATTGAAAGAAACAGCCATATACAAGTGATGCAATCATGGTTGCTGGCTGCTTTATTGTATCAGTGGACTGATAGCCATCAGGCTGAATCGGAACTGTTTCTCCATAAAAATCAATTTTCTGATTTTCCTGTTGTTGGCGTCGGATTATTACGTGGTGAGTTCCCAAACCACCGAAATATTGTTGGTTATATTGCTGCGCCACGAAATGACCTAATTCGTGCCAGAAGACTCTTGTTTTTTGTAGTAATTCCGGGTTCATAGATTACTCCTGCGGATACAATTGGTGCTTTTTAGATCTGCCTTGGTATAATAAGGTTGAAACAATTGCAGGAATTGGCGCAAAGCATTTGTTACACTGAATTTTTGCCTCTTTGCACCCTGTAATACGAAAGGTGTATGGGCTACTACATTGTTATTTTTGGGAATAACTGTCATGATTGCAAATGGGTTGATCATTGCTTTTGGCAGATAAGCTAACACGCCATCTGTTGTTCGATCGAGGAGAAGATGGAAGCCGCCTGGCATTAGAATCTTTACCACCTTCTTGTATACAATATCAACCATTACCAGGTCTGCACCACATGTAGTTTGGAACAAAATCAAATCGCCTACTTCAAGCGTATTATTAGCTGTCATGGATGTGATGTTTCCTCAAATATAATCAATGTTTTGAGGGATTTAGTAGACGGATTTTGCAAAATAACCGGCGTTTCCTAAATGATTAATTTTCAATTAAGAACATGAGACTTAATAGTTCTTTGTTTACAGACTGTCGATTAGGGATATTATATTTCATCTATCCTTTGTTTTTCTGGCTGTTTGATCCTAGTTCGCCTGTGTGTCGCTCAGTAAAATATTGTGCCTGCTTCTGGGAAAAAGAATCATTGTTCACTACCTGACAAAACATATTTAAGAGAATCTCAATCAGTTCCTTCCAGTGTTTGAGCATAGTTAGATTTTCTACTTTTATGTGATGGATATTTTGTGTTCCTTCGATCAACGCACGTTCAGCTTCTGACACATCATTTTCTGCACGACAAAGGGCATTTTCTCCATGTATGAATCCTGCTTCTATGGCTACTGAACGCAAGATATTATGATACAATTGTGCATCTGAGCCTTCATAACCAGGTGTTTGATATGCATCCAATCCTGCCATTAAGCAAATATCACGTGGATTTTTTATAATGCCATTTTCTGGCAATACCCGCTTGGGTAAAGAGGGTTCGCGGATATATTTTTCATGCACCCGGAAAGTACCTTCCTGCAAAATAACAGACTCCCACTTATCAAAAGATTCTTTGGACAGGTCTCGAAAAGCCATTGCGATATAAAGATCCTGAGCAAGTCCGATTTGTTCATAGGTTGGTTCAAATTTCATAGTATGTTTATTTTGTGTGATAGTTTAACAGAGGCAATTTTTTCTTTCGAAGGATTGTTGCGGTATTACTTTGAATAAAGGCAATCAACTTGAAGGGATGTGGCTGAAATTGTAATGCGCAGGTTGGCGCCTTTTTCAATAGCCTCTTTCAACTCATTGGTCCATTCAATCAATTCAACAAAATCATTTCCGCCCACTGCATTGACACATTTTTCATAGATATCAGGGGCAGTTTCTTCAAACCCTTCAGCAAAGCATATGTGACTATTATCTGCTGGATTTTTGTCCATTTTTGCTGCCGCTATCAGGTAAATACCACTGTCCTTGACCAGGTATAAGCAGGGTGTTTTGTGTTCATGATAGGGGGAGAGATCTTCAGGATATTGATACTCTTTTTGCTTGTCTCTTTCATAAGCTTCTACCGCTTTATCGTAGGTGTTATAGAAAGTGTCTGCACGTTGCGTGATTGTGAGGATTCCTTGTAATTTGGAATTTAGAAATAAAAGTGTTGCCATACTGTTTTATTTTATAGTGTTTTGTGTATAATGATCGTTTACGGGTCACTCTGCTTTTTTTACATATGCGACCGATAGCCCGCCTATAATGGTTGGCTTCTTCTTGACTTCTCCCTTTTCTTCACCGGTTTTAAAAGTGCCATCGTCGTTGAAGAGTTTTTCTTCTACCATTTCCATGTTCTCCAGCAGAACAGCCTTGTTGGCCTTGACGTAATTGTGGGGCGATCTGATACCGGACTGGCCCATTAAGCGGCCCACATTGGACAGGGGCACCCCGTTGTTGTGGGTAATTTCGTTGGCAAAAAAGAACCGGGCTTTGTGGGTACGCAGGTTGATGCGGATACCCATAATCCGGGCGATTTCTTTGAGGCAACGGTTGTATTCTTGTACGGTAGGAACGGGTAATAATTTTTGTTTGATGACACAGTGGGGATGATTTTTGTAACGTTCCAGAACCTGGATGGGGATGGGTAGCAGCGGGACCGCTTCTTCATTGCCTGTCTTGCGCCGGTTCTTGATGATCCAGACACTCCCACGGGGGCCATTGACCCGATCGTCTTGCCGTAAGGTGTACAGTTCTTTGTGACTAAAACCGGTGAAGCTGGCAAAGACAAAACAGTCCCGGACAACGTTGAGTTTCTTTTCCGCGAACTTGTAATAGAGTAGTTCCTCAAACTTTTCCATCGGCAGCCAGTCGTGGTGTACTTTTTTATACGTGCATTTGTACAGGAAAAAAGGATTGCCGATCAGCCACCCGTGTGCCACGGCCCGGTTGAGCATGCCTTTGAGGATGGAAATATATTTGGTAGCCGTATTGTGGATGACCTGCCGTTGGGTGATCAGGAAAGTGTACAGGTGTTTGAGCAGCGGAAACTCCAATTCATACAATGGGATATCATCTTGTTTAAAATGGTATTGCAGGAACTCGTGGTAGGTTCGTTTACGACAGGCCATTTTTTCCAGGGTATGGTAAGATTTTTCTGCCCCAATGGTGGCTTGTAATAAGTCCAGTAGATTTTCATTGAGGGATTGCATGAGTGTTTTTTGGCGGTTCTTGTCAAAGAGTAGTTTGTTGGCTTTTTTGGCAAACGCTTCTATTCTTTTGGCAAGGCTGGCATTGAGGCTGTCCAGGTAGGCTATTTTCACGGGCAGGGGCGGCGCTCCTTTTTCGTGGGCTTTTTCGTGCAGCTCTCCATACTCGATGTACTCCCGGATCAGGTTGTCCAGTTCTTCGTTGAGGGCAAAATTTTCCAGGCGTTCCTTGCGGATGCGTTCGCCGTTGAGTGGGGTCTTGTAGGACTGTAGTACCAGTTGTGGGGTGGCAATCTCTTTGGTGGCCTGCACCAGATCAAAATGTCTTTCCAGGTCCACTTTGATTTCGGTGAGGCGGCTGTTCAATTGTTTGTGATCGGCGTATTCGGCTTTTACTTTTTTAGCCTCCACATCCCAACTGCCAGCATCGATGCGGACACCAGTGGAGATCTCATGAAAAAAGCCGTCGATGGTCACCCGGACAAAAATGGGGACAGTCCCCTCACTGTTCTCTTTGGAGTTGACAGGATAAAAAAGAATGCTTAAGCGTTGTTTGACGTACATCTGCACTTCGATTTTAACGTGATAAAATCGCTCTTACTCACTCGTCGTACTGGGGGAAAAAACGGGTCATTTGGCCGGCTAGTGACCCGTGGTGTCCTAAAGATAGGACACCGAAAAGGACACCGAAACAGACACCATTTGGGTTGTTTTTGCTTGTATTCACTTGATATGAATAATCCAGGCAAATCCTGTCTGGTAGCGGCTTTTAATGCAAAACGGCATTCGTTTGAATGCCGTTCGGTGGACCGTACTGGGCTCGAACCAGTGACCTCTGCTCTGTCAAAGCAGCGCTCTAAACCAACTGAGCTAACGATCCGGGGGGTGCAATTTACAGTTTCGTTTCCAATAAGATACAAGAGAGGGCATAAAAAATTGGAAAGGCGGCAACTGATCCAGGGTGGGATTCATTAACTTTAAAGATTATCCTTTTATCACTCAATTATACATCATGAACCAGCAGATCATCAATCTCTTTGATGAGTACACCCACAAACCCCTCAAACGGGAAGATTTTCTCAAAAAGCTGGTACTGCTTACAGGCAGTATGACAGCGGCCATGACGGCGCTTTCGCAACTGGAAGTAAAGTATGATCAAGCCGTTACGGTATTACCTCAGGATGACCGCATTACCACTGAATATATTACGTATCCCGGAGACGACACCACCATGAAGGGCTATTTTGCCAAACCCAAAAAGGAAGGCAAGTATGGCGCGGTGGTAGTGATCCATGAAAACCGGGGACTGAACCCCCATATTGAAGATGTTACCCGCCGGGTAGCGCTGGCCGGGTACCTGGCCCTGGGAGTAGATGCTTTATCTCCATTGGGTGGTACGCCTAAAGATGAGGAAGCGGCCAGGGGCCTCTTTGGGCAACTGGATGCTAAAAAGAACCTGAACAACTTTATCAAGGCCTTCGATTACCTGAAAGCCCGGAAGGATTGCAATGGCAAAACAGGCTGTGTAGGCTTTTGCTGGGGTGGTGCCCTGGCCAACCAACTGGCAGTGAATGTTCCCGACCTGAAAGCTGCCGTGGCTTTCTATGGCCGCCAGCCCGACGCAGCGGATGTATCCAGGATCAAAGCCGCTGTGCAGCTGCATTATGGAGGATTGGACGAGCGGGTCAATGCAGGCATACCGGCCTACGAGGAGGCTTTAAAAAAAGCCGGTGTTAGTTATGAACTTTTCATCTATGAAGGCGCCAATCATGCCTTCCACAATGATACTGCGCCTACCCGGTACAATGAGGTTGCCGCCAAACAGGCCTGGGAAAGGACCCTCAAATTGTTTGGTGAAAAGCTGAAATAGGAAGTACGGAGCTGGAAACAATTACCGCTTCGATATAATAGAATCTACTGATCGCATTAAAAAAATTGCAACATTACATATTGTAAATTGTCTTTTATCGTTAAAGCTTTTAGGCCCAAAGCTGCAGCATGGTCTGTGGTGAGATGGTGTCAGGATTGTACCACTTTTTAAACTGATACAAGTGATGGTGAAGAAACCCGTAACTCTAATCCTTTTTTTTGCTGCTATAGCAGGTATTTTATCTTTCTCAGGAAAGGAACCCCAACAACCTGGCACGCCCGCTGGCCGCCAGAAAGCCGTATTGGCTACCATTGTGGTGGATGCAGGTCATGGAGGGCCCGCAAGGGGCGCCAAAGGATTATTCTCCTTTGAGGCCGATGTAGCCCTGGCTATTTCTTTAAAGCTGGGACAGCGCATCCAGGAGGTATTTCCGGATACCCGGGTAGTTTATACACGCACTTCGGATACTGTTTTTGGTGTTCATGTGGATTCCCGCACTGCCAATCGCATGCGTGCCGAATTGGCCAATGAGGTCAAGGGCGATCTGTTTTTGAGTATCCACTGCAATGCCACGCCCCAAAAAGCAGGGGGCTGGTATGCCAAACGTGTAGTAGGCCATACTACCAAAACGGTCACGGTAGGTAAAGGAGCCAAGAAACGGAAAAAAACAGTAAGGGTGCCGGTCTATGAGAACTACTGGGTAAAGAATGAGCGCCATGGTACGGAAACCTATATCTGGGCAGCCGACCGCAGCGGCGTTAAGAGTACTTATATAAAACCGGATGAAGGGGGTGAGTTTGCCGGCGACAGTGTGGCCTATACCCCACCCGATGTAAATAGTCCCGAAGCCAGGATCAGGGCCCAATTGTATGAGAAAAAATATTTTGGCAAGAGCCTGCTGCTGGCCAATATGGTAGAAGAAGAGTTTGCCAAAGGTGGCCGTTTGAGTGGCGGCGTAAAGCAACGGAATTGGGAGCAGATATGGGTGCTGCAGGCCACTGGCATGCCAAGTATCCTCGTTGAAACCGGATTTATCACCAACGAGGAAGAAGAGAAATACATCAATAGTGAAACAGGGCAGTCCGAAATTGTGGAAAGCATTATCACTGCCCTGAAAAAATACAAAGCCACTTTAGAAGGCAAAACCACCGAAGAAGCAGCTGCTGCTGTTGTTGATTCTTCCAAAGCACAGTAAAACGACTTGGTTGGCTTATACAAGTCCAACTACTAAGTTGTAGACGATGGCCTACGCTACCCTATAAAATACGGGTTACGCTTTTCTTCTCTGCAATTCTTTCCTGATCAATCCCAATTCCCGTCCTGTTTGTCCGGATACGGAAGAGTTTTCCTGTGCCCGGCGCATGAGGTAAGGAATTACATCATCGATGGGACCAAATGGCAGGTATTTGCTTACTGGCAGACCTGCTTTGGCCAGGTTGAACGTGATATTATCGCTCATACCATATAGCTGGGAAAAATGAATATGGGGATGGTTGTGAGGCAGTCCTTTCTGATCGAGTAATTCAGCAGCCCGGAGGGAACTGTATTCATTATGGGAAGCAACGATCAATGAGATCTTGTCCAGGTGCTCAATGCAAAATGCCACCCCAGCATTGTAATCGCGGTCGCTGGCTTCCTTACTGGGTTGAATGGGTGAAGTGTAACCCATTTCTTCGGCCCGTCTCCTTTCTTTCTCCATATAGGCCCCACGTACCAGTTTGGCACCCAGGATAAATCTTTTGTTGCTGGCCTGGTCAAAGCTGTTTTTCAGGAAAGCCAGTCGGTCGTGGCGATATAATTGAATGGTGTTGAATACGGTTACCTTTTCCAGGTTATACAGTTCCATCATTTGCATGGTGAGGGCATCCACGGGGTCCTGGATCCAGGTTTCCTCGGCATCTACCAGTACGCCTATGTTTTTAGCGGCAGCGGCGCTGATGATCTTGTGCATACGGCTCACCACACGTTGCCATTCGGCTTTTTCTGCCTCGTTCAGCACCTCGGTATGCACCTGGCCTTCATAACCGCTTTTATCGGTAGCGGCGGCATCCAGTTTCTCCAACAAGGCAAAACGGGCAAAGCCGGTAACCTTGATGCTCATAAAAGGCATATTGTGCTGGGTAGCTGCATAATTGATCACGCGGATAAACTCCTCGCAGGCATGGTCAAAATTCTCCTCTCCCTCTTTGCCCTCTACGCCATAATCCAATATAACCTGTACACCAAACTCCTCCAGTTTATTGGCTACCCGGGCAGTTTCTTCCAGTGTTTCACCACCTACAAACTGCTTGAAAATAGTATTGCGGATCAATCCTTTGATGGGTAAACCCACCCGGATGGCCCAGGGCGTAAAACGGGTACCCAATTTAACCAGGGCCCCATATCCCATACTGGAAAAGAGGAAATTAGCTTTCTTAAGCTCCTGGTTGGTTTTATAAGCGAAGGCGTATTCTGTATTGTCAAATGAAATAACGGGCTGAGGATTATCCATATCTACTAACGAATGTTAGGCGCAAAAGTAAGGGAAGATTTCAGATATATCCTAATCCGGCAGGCGATATTGATGCCTAAATCTTCGGATTTTTTATAGAAAGGTTATGTATAAGTCATTGATACCCGTAGGAAAACGCAGTGAGGTCAAAATTCAACCGGTTGCATGAAAAGATTCAAAGGCAATAGAAATCAAAAATCCTGAAATGTCTTTACTTTGACCCACTTATGAAAATTACGCATACCGAGATCTGGAAGTTCAGCATTCCCATGCATCCTTTTACGATTGCCACAGGCACCATGCATTTTGCACAGAATACTTTTATTCGGGTACACACTGATGCAGGATTTTATGGTGTGGGAGAATGTTCGGCATTCCCGATGATTGCGGGCGAAACGCAGGCCACTTGTTTTGAGATGGCTAAGGATTTTGCCGCTCTCTGGAAGGGCAAGGAGGCCACGGATATCACCGCGCGGCTGGGTGAGCTGGATGCCTTTACGGCCTTCAACAGCACCATTAAAAGTGCCTTTGATATGGCATTGTACGATCTGGCAGCCAAACATGCCGGCCAACCCTTGTACCAATACCTGGGCGGACAGCAAAAGCAGCTGGAAACCGACCTTACCATTGGTATAGATACACCTGCAAAGATGGCGGCTACTGCTGCCGATTTTATCCAACGGGGTGTAAGGATCATCAAGGTAAAACTGGGCAAAAATGCCCAGGAAGATGTAGAAAGGATCCGGCAAATACGGCAAACAGTAGGTGCAGGAATCGGATTACGTATTGATGCCAACCAGGGATGGAGTTATGAAGATGCGCTGTATGCCCTGCAGGCGATGGGCCAATATGATATTCAGTTTTGTGAGCAACCCATGCGCCACTGGAACGACCATCATTTACCTGCCTTGAAAAAGCAATCACCCATTAAGATCATGGCCGACGAAAGTGTATTTGACCACCGTGATGCAGCCCGCATAATTGCTGCTGATGCCTGTGATTATGTAAATATCAAGTTTGCCAAATCAGGCGGTATTGCAGAAGCCATTAAGATCAACCAGGTCTGTGCCGAACATAAAATACCCTGTATGATGGGTGGTATGTTGGAAAGCCGGGTAGCGCTTACTGCCTTTGGGCATTTTGCACTGGCACATGAGAATGTGGTCTTTTATGATATGGACACCTGTATGCTTGGTCATAAGGCCGATCCCGTAACGGGTGGTGTACGCTATAATGGCTTCTTTGTGGAAGTACCGGATGCGACGGGCATTGGAGCCGACGCAGACAATGCTTTTCTGGAAGGCTGTGAAAAAGTGACCGTTTAGTCCGGAAGACAAAACGCAAAACACTTTAACAATTCTTTATTGCTGAATTTCGGACACCACGTTAATCCTCAACTTACTGGCTGTCCGGCTTATCTGACTTATCTAGTTTCGGACTTTTCCGACTTACTCAGTTTCAGGCTATATTTGCAGCATGAGCTCAAAAGCAAAGACAGCCAAGGAATCGTATGTAGTGATGACAGAACTGGTACTGCCCAATGATACCAATACTTTTGGTAACCTGATGGGAGGCCGCCTGATGTACTGGATGGATATAGCAGCGGCCCTGGCTGCCATGAAACATTGCGCAGCACCGGTGGTGACCGCCTCAGTGGACAATATTTCGTTTGAAAACCCCATTAAGCTGGGCAATGTAGTGCACATTGAAGCCAAAGTATCCCGCGCTTTTAATTCCTCCATGGAAGTACACATGAAAGTCTGGGGTGAAGATGCCATTCAACAATACCGATATAAAAGCAATGAAGCCTATTATACTTTTGTGGCACTTGACCCCAATGGACGGTCCCGCACGGTCCCCCAACTGTTGCCCGAAACTGAAGAGGAAAAAACCTTGTTTGAAAGTGCTTTGCGCAGAAGACAGATCCGATTGATCCTGGGTGGCAAAATGAAACCCGACGATGCCACCGAACTGAAAGCGTTGTTCTTTAAGCAATAGCTTTCAATAACCCCCTTTACTTAAGCCCTAAACCTCCCTTTTTTGAAAAAGTTTTTTGCGGACCCATCGGTCCAAAAAGTCATGATGTGCCTTTTAGGCCTGGCAGTACTTGTATTTTGCATCGACCGGGCCAGGAAAGGCTCAGATTTTGAAGTATACCTGGCTGCAGCGAAAGCGATCCTGGTTGGTCAAAACATGTACGAAGCCTCCAATACGCTCGATGTCCAATACTTCTACAGCCCATTTTTTGCTTTGGTACTGGCTCCCTTTACGTATCTGCCCGCTTTTGTAGTAAAACTTACCTGGTTGTTGTTTTCGGTGTACTGCATGTACCGCATCTGGAAGCTGCTGCGATCTTATTACCCCGTGACATCGTTAACGGACACTCAACAAAAATGGTGGGCATTCCTATCTTTTGGCATCCTGGCCGGATTTATCATCGACAACTTTCACATGGTGCAGATCACTTTCTTCATGTTATGGGCCACGCTTGAAAGCATCAACCTGATCTGGTCGGGCAAAACGGTGAAGGGCGCTTTATTATTGGGATTGGCTATTAATGTAAAGGTGATGCCGCTGCTATTCTTACCCTATCTTTTTTATAGGAACAAGTGGAAGTCAGGCCTGCTCTGCATCGCCTTCATTGCAGGGTTTACTATGCTACCTTATCTTTTCCTGGAAGATGGTTATCATAGTTATTTATTGCAGGAATGGTGGAATTCCATCAACCCAATGAGTGCTGCGCACACGCTGGAGCTGGACCGCCTGACGTTTGACCTACCAGCTTTGGTAGCCGCCATCCTGACCACCGAAACAGGTGAACTGGAGACCAGCTATGAGGCTTTCCATGCTGTGCTCACCGGGACCAGGTTATTTTTCATCATGCTTACCCTTGCATTCCTGCGTAGCTGGCCTTTCCGGGGTGCTCCTTTTCCCTTGCACCAGGGCCGGGAGATCGCCTATCTCTTGCTGGTGACCGTATTGCTTTTCCCGCATCAAAACAAATACGCCAACGTGTACCTGCTGCCTGCTTTTGCCTATATTTTCTTTTACCTGATGGCAGTTTATAACCAGGATAGACAGGTATTCCGGTCAGTTTTCCGGTATCAATTTGTGCTGCTATTATTGTTGTTGGGCATTTTGTGCCTTACGATGACGGGTAGCTCCATTGCAGGGGAAACGCTTTACAACTGGCTGTCGCGGTATAAATCGATCACCATTGGTACGATCCTGATAGTACCTGTAATGTTGTTGCTATCGCCTGCCTTGTTGCTGCGCAGGCCAGTACCCGAGAAAGTTATGGTGAAAGCTTAGGCCGAACGTTTGGAGTGATGCGGCCCTTTCAGCATCCAGGATTTACTTTGTTCAATGGCTTCCATGATCTGATCGAGGATCACTTCGGTGGGTGCCTCATAATCCAACTGCATCGGTGGTTTAAAACGAACGGTGAGTAAGGTGCCTCTTTTTTTGAAACGCAATCCTTTTTTATCGAAGGCGCGCCAAAAACCATTGATCACTACAGGCACAACAATGGGCTTTGTCATTTTAATGATCAGGGCTGTCCCCTTACGGCCAGGTGCAAATGGCTTCGTAGTGCCCTGCGGAAAAGTGATGATCCAGTTATTCTCCAGGGCCCGTGCAATTTTACGGGTATCAGAAGGGTCCAGTCCTTTACGCGTTTCGGTACCCTCGGGCCGCCAGGTTCTTTTCACTGTTATAGCGCCTGCTACGGTAAACAACCTGCTGATCCAGGTGGCACGCATGGTTTCTTCGGCCGCAACATAATATACATTGGTAAAAGGATTGAGCAGGTAATAAGGAACACCCAGTTTATTTTGCTTGCGCCATTTCACGGCACAGAAAATATGGAGAAAGGTAATTACATCTGCAAAATAGGTTTGGTGATTGCTTACAAACAATACATTCTTGCGGGGAAGATCTTTAATGTGTTCTGTGCCGGATATCTTCAACTTATTCAGCAATACCAATCCCGGATAGGAAAACACGCCTACTATAGCGTAGATGACTTTGCGTACAATTTGAACGTGTTTGAGTCTTTCCCAGAATGAGCTCATGGATTTTGCCTTTAAAAGATGGATCGAAATTAAGGAAATGTTAATAAAAACCTATGTTTATTGATAACGGCTGCAACGTTATGTAATTGCTTTTGATCCTACATCTATCTAAAAAATAGAAGTATGAAAAAGTTTATCCCAGTCTGTTTAATTGCTTTAACATCTCTTACAGGGTTTGCGCAATCAACAGTCGTTAATCCGTTCCCGAAGACCATTACCGTAAATGGCAGTGCCGAATTGGAAGTGGTACCGGATGAGATCTATGTGTTAGTAGACCTGAAAGAGTATGAAAAGAAAGGTAGTGGTAAGATCAACCTTGACAAGATCAAGAGTGACTTCCTGAATAATTGCCGCAGTATCGGCTTACCCGACTCAGTGATCACCATTGCCTCTTACGATGGTTATAATGGTAATCCCTGGCTTAGAAAGAAGAATAAAAAGCAGGACCTGCTGGCTTCTATTACTTACCAGGTAAAGTTTACCAACAGTAAAAAGATGGATGAGCTGGTGGAAAAACTGGACGATGAAGCTACCCAGAACTTCAGGATCGCCCGCACTTCACACAGTAAGATCCAGGAGTTTCGCAAACAACTGAAGATCCAGGCCATCAAAGCAGCAAAAGAAAAAGCTGGTTACCTGGCCGCCGCTGTAGACGAGCAGGTAGGTGCTGCAGTGACCATTACCGAGCCTGGTGATGTGGAAGTACTGCCTTATCAGTTCTCACAAGTAATGTCCAATTATGCCAGGGATGCAGCAGCTTATAAAAGTGATGATGCTACCGTAGATTTTAAGAAGATCAAGCTGAGGTTTGAGATCAGTGTAGTGTTTGCACTGAAGTAGTGGATGAGGAATAGTAAATAGTCAATGGGTAATTGCTCAGGAGTAGCAATTACCCATTTTTTGTGCATTTAGCGTCCACCAGCATCCCAGGATTGGCTATTCAGGCATCTTACTACCAATTAATTAACGAGTTCTCCACATTGGCGGGAGCGTTTTTTATTAAGGGTTCCAAAGCCTTTATATTTGCCCCCCATGGCAAAAGCAGGCGAAGATACTCCCTTGATGCAGCAGCATAAGGCCATCAAACAAAGATATCCTGATGCGATCTTGTTATTCCGTGTAGGTGACTTCTATGAAACCTTCGGCGGAGATGCTATTATTGCTGCCCAGGTGTTGGGAATAACGCTTACCAAGCGAAACAATGGCGCTGCATCAGGCGCTTCGGAACTGGCTGGTTTTCCACACCATGCCATGGACACCTACCTGCACAAGTTGGTAAAGGCTGGTTACCGCGTTGCCATCTGCGATCAGCTGGAAGATCCCAAACAAGCCAAGGGCATCGTAAAACGGGGAGTAACCGAAATGGTAACACCCGGGGTAGCCACCAACGACAAGCTGCTAGAACACAACAGCAATAATTTTCTGGCTGGTATCCATTTTACTGATGACAGATCGGGAATTGCTTTCCTGGATATTTCCACGGGTGAGTTTTTTGTAGCGGAGGGCAACCAGGAGTATATTGACAAGCTGCTGCAAACTTTAAGGCCTGCGGAGGTTATCTTCCAACGCAGCTATCAAAAGCATTTCAAAGAAAACTTCGGTAGTAAGTTCTATACCTATACGATGGAAAGCTGGATCTTTGATGCAGCTTATGCCACGGAAAGCCTGATCAAACATTTCGACACCCGCTCGCTCAAAGGATATGGGGTTGAAGATATGCCGGCTGCCATTATTGCTGCCGGAGCGGTATTGCATTACCTGAAGGATACGGAACACCCCAACCTGCAGCATATTACCTCGATTCAACGGATTGACCGGGAAGACTACCTGTGGATGGATCGATTTACGATCCGCAACCTGGAACTCACCGGCACAGGTAACGGCGATGCTGGTAATTCGCTGCACAAGGTACTCGACAATACGGTTTCGCCCATGGGCGCCCGGTTGCTAAAACGCTGGATATTGTTGCCGCTTAAAGATGCCATCCGCATCAACGAGCGGCTGGACCTCGTGGAGTTCTTTATCAAAGAAGTTGAACTAAGAAATAAGATCAGTCACCATATCAAACAATGTGGCGATATAGAACGGCTGGTGAGCAAAATACCGGTCAGGAAGATCAATCCACGGGAAGTGATGCAAATAGCCCGGGGATTACAACAGGTGTTGGAAGTAAAAAACCATTGTGCAGGGGTAGCCGATAAATACCTCGCACAATTGACCACCAATCTCAACCCCTGCCTGGATATTCATGATGCGATCATTAATACCATCATGGAAAACCCTCCCGTTGCTGTAGCTAAAGGTGGTGCTATTAAGGACGGTGTACATGCCGAACTGGATACGCTGCGTAAAATAGCTACCGGCGGTAAAGAATACCTGGTTGAGTTGCAACAAAAAGAAGCAGAAACGACGGGTATTTCCTCCCTTAAAATAGGTTTCAACAATGTATTTGGTTATTACCTCGAAGTAACCAACTCGCATAAGAATAAAGTACCCACCAGCTGGATACGCAAGCAAACACTGGCCAATGCCGAGCGGTATATTACGCCCGAGTTGAAAGAGTATGAAGAGAAGATCACTGGCGCCGAAGACAAGATCATGGCCATTGAAGCAGATTTGTATGATAAACTCTTGCTGCAGTTACAGGAATTTATAGCGCCCATGCAGGCCAATGGTCATATACTGGCCATATTGGATTGCCTGGTATGTTTTGCCGACAATGCATTGCGGTACAACTATAAAAAACCGGTGTTGCACGAAGGGCATGAACTGGAATTGAAGGAAAGCCGGCACCCGGTGATCGAACGTAACCTGGAGCCTGGCAATCCGTATATAGCCAATGATATTTTGCTGGACCAGGATGCTCAACAGATCATTATCCTCACCGGTCCCAATATGAGTGGTAAGAGCGCCATTTTACGGCAAACAGCTCTTATTACGCTGATGACGCACATGGGTAGTTTTGTGCCGGCTACGGCAGCCCGGGTGCCTTTAACGGACAAGATATTTACCCGGGTAGGCGCCTCGGACAACCTGAGTGGCGGTGAATCGACCTTTATGGTGGAGATGAATGAAACAGCCAGCATTATCAATAATTTCACGGCCCGCAGCCTGATATTACTGGATGAAATTGGGCGTGGCACCTCTACTTATGATGGTATTTCCATTGCCTGGAGTATTGCCGAATACCTGCACAATGCAGGATATGCCCCCAAAACATTGTTCGCTACGCATTACCATGAATTAAATGAACTGGAAAATAAACTATCCCGCGTTCGCAATTATCATGTTACGAATAAGGAGGTAGGCAATAAGATCGTTTTTCTGCGCAAACTGGCCCCGGGTGGCAGTACGCATAGCTTTGGTATCCACGTGGCCAAAATGGCCGGGATGCCCCCTGCCCTTATTCAGCGGGCCAATGAAATACTACACCAGCTGGAAGAAAAACATGTGGACGAGGACTCCCCTTCCCACCAAAGTTCTTCCGTGGGGGAAGCCGTCAAGAATATCTCTTCTCAAAAATTCCAACTCTCCATCTTTGATGCCCACAGTGAAACCTTTGATGATATCCGCAAACTGCTGGACGGCATCGACATCAACCGGCTCACTCCGGTCGAAGCGTTGTTGAAGTTGCAGGAGATCAAGGGAAAGATCAGGTAAACAACAACAGGTCATCGCTATTAACAATTATCAAAAAGATTATTCTACCAGAAAGGCATACAATAAAGAATAATACGTGCCCGTTTGAATGACCGATAGCACATAGGCTACGACCTCAGCTACCTGCAAAAAGATTGCTACCCCGACGACGACTATCGTTGCACAACACTTCCGTACTCCCCTTATCCGCACAATCATTGTGAATTTTAAAACAAGCATTTTGGCAATCAAGATCTACCCAACCCTCATTGACAAGATCAACTGGCTATTTGTACAAACCAACAAGAAGCTGGATAATACCAGCATTGCATTGCTAAGTCTTGCGGGGCGTAAACTGTATGAACAAAAAACAGGCCTGCTTGAGCCTGGGCAAATGGTAAGTTTTCCTTTGGAAACGGATGGCATCCGGCCCGGTACTTACCTGCTGCAATTGTTTTCTGGCAGTGACCTGATCTATAAAAAGAAGATCAGTGTGTTGTAAAACAAGACCCCGGGGTTCATTTTATCAAATATAACTCAACCACCACTGCCCGTGTGTACGCTTATAAGCACTATAGCGTTTACATACAGGGTATAAGAGCAGGATCACGGTAAACCACACCAGGTATACTACCCATAGGGAAAAACCAAAGGTGAGGGGCCGGAACAGGAATGGAACCTGTTGGGATACGATGTCCTTGGCACCATAACCGGAAGCATAGAATGCAATGACGGTTAAAGCATGTATGAGATAGAAATGCAGTACGTAGAAAAAGAAGGGTACGCTGCCGAATACTTTGGCAAATTCCGTAACGCGGCTCCTGACTTTCTCCAATAAGGCCAGCGCCAGCAAGGCGATGCCAAGCGTAATGGCAGTATACATGAGGGAAGGCGGATATTTGTTGACGTTGAAGAAGGACATAATGGTGCGGGTAGTATTTGCTTGTGCTATCCAGGGAACAGGATCGCCGTAAGCATTGATGAGCCTGAGGAGAAAAAACAAAGTGATTAATCCCAGCCCTGCGTAGGTCAATATTTTTCTACGTCGCTCAACAGCCATACCAGCTTCAAATAATTTACCGGTACTATAGCCTATCAACATAATGCCTGTCCACGGTAAAAATGGATATATAATGGCCGCTACATGATTGGGAGCATAGGGATAAATAGCAAAGCGTGCGCCGTGTAACAGGTCCCACCAAAATCCCAACGGCTGTTGCCGGGCGGCCCTTGCGGCTTCAGGGTAATCCAGCAGATTATGCCCCAGTACAATTAGGAGGCCGATCAAAAAAATCAACTTCAGCGGAAGCCTTACCAGTAACCCCAGTATCACCATGCTGCTGCCAATGGCCCAGATGACCTGCAGAAATAAAACATTGTACAGTGGATTAAAGCTCAAGGCGAGCGAAATGATCAACACTTCTACAAGTATCAGCCACAAACCCCGCTTGATCAGGAAGCTACTCAGTTCGCCCTTCGACTTGCGTAAGCCTACGATATAAGATGATGTACCGGCCAGGAATACAAAGGTTGGTGCACAAAGATGGGTTATCCAGCGGGTAGCATATAGCATCGGTGTAGAAGTTGCGGGATCAACCGGATCGGCCTGGAAAGCGCCAATATGAAAGAAATCCCGTACATGGTCCAGGGCCATAATGATCATTACAAGGCCACGGAGTATGTCGATGGATTGAACACGGTATTTGGAAACAACAGCCTCGCTCATATGCTTTGAATTAAGGGTTCTAAAAGGCGGAAAACGGTCTGCAATATCTATCAAATTATAACGCTTCGTCACTACCAAAACCGGGTAGAAGAAGGTCTAATCTGAAAGGTGGAAAGGATGGATACAATGGCAAACTGGAAATAGGAAAGGTGGTATTCTAATTGTGAAACAGGTCTTTTAGTTGATCGTACAACCTGTTGTATACGGCAAAGTTACGCTGATAAATTGCCTGAAGTTGCCCATTGGGTAGAAAATATTCGGCGTCTGGTTGTTCCGCCTGGACGAACTGCAGGTTATCATTCATACCCAGGGCATGCAAGGCCAGGATGGCGGCTCCGGTAGCAGAAGCATCGGCGGCAGAGGAAACAATGATCTTCTTGCCAAAAAGATCGGCCAGCCATTGCAGCCATTGGGGCGATTTGGTGAAACCGCCGCTGGCATAGATATTGGTTACGGGGCCAATGGTTTCTTCAATGGATTGCGTCACTTGATACAAGGCATAGTTGATTCCTTCTACGATGGCCCGCATAAAATGTGCTTGTGTGTGCCCTGCCTGTATTCCGAAGAATACACCCTTGGCAGCAGCATCCCAAACAGGCGCCCGCTCGCCTTGTACATAGGGTAAAAAAATAAGTCCACCGGCACCTGCAGGCGCTTGCGCTGCTTCCTGTACAAACCATTCAAAGTCTTCGGTACCCTTAAAATTCCGTTGCAGGAAATGCTCCGCATACCATTTCAGCAATACGCCTCCGTTATTGATAGGTCCACCCGATACATACCATTGTTGGGTAAGGATATAATTAAAGATGCGTCCTTTGCTATCGTGCTGTGGATGCCGGGCCATCATACGTACGGCTCCGCTGGTGCCAATGGTTAAGGATACATCACCGGGCTGCATGGCCCCACTGCCCACATTGGCCAGGCAGCCATCGCTGGCGCCCAGGAAGAATGGCGTTGCTGGATCAATGCCCATCAAAGCAGCATATTCATTGATAAGTCCTGTTACAGTATGGGTAGTATTTACCGGGGTGGACAACCGTTCAGGTGTAATACCTGCGGTTAACAGTGCTTCCAGATTCCAGTCAAAATCATAAATATCAAATAAGCCGGTAGCGGAAGCGATGGAATGATCAATAAGGTATTGACCAAAGAAACGGTAAAAGACCAGCTCTTTAATGCCGATAAACTTATGAGCAGCTGCAAATAATGCAGGGTTGTCCTCCTTCATCCAAAGCAGCTTACATAAGGGCGACATAGGATGAATGGGCGTACCTGTTCGCTGATAGATACGTTTGCCAACAGCAGTTTGTTTTAATGCCTCGGCCTGCCGGCTGCTACGCAGATCAGCCCAGGTAATAAGCGTGGTCAATGGCTTGCCGGCAGCATCCACAGCTACCAGACTGTGCATGGCGCTACTGAATGAAATACCCAGTAAAGAAGCATGCTCCACCTGGCTGCTTACGGCGCGAATGGTTTGTACTACTGCATTGAACAATAGTTCAGGATCCAACTCATGCGTTCCAACATCAGTAACAAGGGGACTATAGGTTATACTGGACTGCGCCAGGATGCCCCCTTCCGGCGTAAAGGCAATGGTCTTGGTATTGGTGGTACCAATATCTACGCCAATGATATAGTTGGATGGTCTAGTACTCACAAACAATATATCCCCAGGGTTCAATGTTGAAGGAATGGTTCAGCGTAAATGGTTCCTTAGCGCCCAGGAAGAGGTTCATGGGCGATCCTACCAGGGCGCTGTCTTTGATGGTAATGGTCTGTTCCTTATTGCTCAGGTTGAGGATGACCAGTACCTTATCTTTTCCCTTTTCGCGCAGATACGCATAGAGAGCTTTATCATCGCCAACAGATACTTTTCTAAAAGCAGCATCCGTGGCCAGAGCAGTATTGCGTTTACGCAAGTCAAGCAGCCTGCCATAAAATGCAGACCGGCCTAAGTTCTTAAAGCCCATATCATCCTTCTCAAAAAAGGGAATAGCCCTTAAAACCGGTTCTTCCTGGCCACTGTAGATAAGCGGCAGGCTGGCCCGCATGGTTTGTGTGAGTACAGCAAAAGGCGCATGTTTAAGGCCCGGGAAAGTACCAAAATCACTCTTATTCCAGCTGTTCTCATCGTGGTTGCTGGTAAAATACAAACGAACGGCGCCGGCGGGGAAGGTGCTGTCCTGGCGCATCAACACTATATCGAGTGATAAAGCATTGCGTTCACCGGCTGCCACTTTCTTCATCGTCTGAAACATGTCCCAGGGATAACTGGCATCAAAACCAGCGGTATGCAGATCTCCTTTATCGCCTTCGGCCAGCATGAACACGTTCTTCACCTGCCGCAACTGGCGTATACAATCTTTCCAGAAATCTGTAGGTACTTCGCTTGCTACATCACAGCGAAAGCCATCGATATTGGTTTCCTGAATCCAGTATTTCATGGCAGCGATCATACTGTCGCGCATCTCTTTGTTGTCATAGTTCAGGTCGCGTGTATCCGACCAGTCAAAAGCAAATTTTGCCTTGCCGGTACTATCACGGTTATAGAAACCGGGGTGTTGTGTAAGCCAGGGATGATCGGCCCCGGTATGGTTGGCCACCCAGTCTACAATCACTTTAAACCCATTGGCCTGGGCTGTTTGTACCAGTTGTTTAAAATCGGCCATGGTCCCAAACTCGGGATTAATGGCTTTGTAATCGGCTACGGCATAGTAACTACCCAGTGTACCCTTTCGGTCCAATTTACTGATGGGGGTAACCGGCATGAACCAGAGTATATCTACGCCCATGCTTTTCAGGCGGCGCAGATGATCACCAAATGCTTTAAAAGTACCCTGGGGAGTAAACTGGCGTACATTGACCTCATACACATTGGATTGTTTGATCCAATCCGGGCCAGCTATCACAGCCGTATCTTTCTTTGTTGCTTCGGCCTTTTTTTCTTCCTCCCTGGGCATCAGCTTACAGGCGGGAAGCAAAGAGACAGTTAAGCAGGCAAGGATCATTGATCTGTACAGCAGGTACTTCATGCAAGGTAATTTGAGGGGTAAGTTAATGGATTTTGAAGAAAGGAAGGAAAAGAGAATATAGTCGAAAAGTTGATAAGGTGATAAGTTTACAGGGGTATGTAAAAGCAAAGAGGCCCCATTTTTCAATGGCGCCCCTTTGTACTTAATATGAGCAGTATTAAAGTCTATTTTTATGCCTCAACACTCCCCTCCTCCACTTACAATTGAAGGTTCATGGTTCATGCCTATATGATCTCCTTCAGCTTACCAATTACCTGGTCAATCTCTTCCTTCGTATTGTGCTTGCTGAAAGAAAAGCGAACGGTAATCTGATTGGGATTATTGTTGATGGCGCGTATCACATGCGAACCCTGGTCGGCCCCACTGGTGCAGGCACTGCCGCCGCTGGCGCAGATATTGTTGATATCGAGATTGAACAGGATCATTTCCGATTTCTCGGTTTTGGGAAAGGATACACTTAATACAGTATACAGGCTTTTGCCCAATGTATCGCCATTAAAGGTTATGCCTTTTATTTGCTTTTGCACCTGCTCCATCATGTACAGTTTCAGTCCCTTGATGTAGGCGCTGTCATGTTCATATTGGGCAGTAGCCAGTTCCAATGCTTTGGCAAAACCTACAATGCCATATAAGTTTTCAGTACCGGCACGCATGTTGCGTTCCTGTGACCCACCATGGATATGCGGCTTGATCTTCACGTTTTCGTTCACGTATAAGATGCCCACACCTTTGGGACCATGGAATTTATGCCCGGCACCTGTAACAAAATGTACTGGTGTATTGCGCAGGTCAAAGGGGAAGTGCCCCACTGTTTGTACCGTATCGGAATGAAAGACGGCACCATAACGTTTGCATATTTCCCCTACGGCATGAATATCCAGTATATTACCTACTTCATTATTGGCATGCATGAGGGTTACCAGGCATTTTTCTTCACATCCTGCCAGCAGTTGCTCCAGGTCTTCCAGGTCCACGTGTCCATTGGGCAGCAACTTTACATAGCTCAGTGCCGCTTCGCCACGATGGTAAAGGTTTTCTACTGTATGCAGCGTAGCATGGTGCTCAATGGGTGAGGTGATGATATGGCGACAGCCAAGATCATGCACTGCTGCATTAATAGCTGTATTGGAGCTTTCTGTACCGCCGGACGTAAAGAATATTTCAGCCGGATGGGCATTCAATATTTTAGCCACGGATTTACGGGCAGTTTCAATGGCCAGCCTTGTTTCACGACCATAAGAATAGATGGAGGATGGATTGCCAAACTTTTCAGTGAGGTAGGGCATCATTGCTTCCAGTACGAGCGGGTCCAGGGAGGTGGTAGCCGCATTGTCGAAGTAAATACGTGGTGTGTGGCTCATGGGGCGCAAATTTCCGAAATAATTTTTATTGTAAACGCCCATTATCGGGTATTGCAAATTAGTCAGGGAAATATCCAAATTGCTAACAGGTTTTCAATGTTCAAATGGCATGGATAGAAATTTTTCAATAAGTTGCACATATCGTTAAATATTCAGGGCCAACCGATTGTCCAGTAATTCAATGGGTTAAGTGGTAAAAACAGGAAGGCGGGAAAGTCTGGCAAGCGCTCCTTTCTTTATGCTTTTCTTTACAATGAAAGGCAGAACTTTGGCGTTATTATTGTCGGCATTTCTTGTATTTTGATGTTGTTAAAATTGCTTCATGCGCTGGATAACGTTCCTATTACTGTTGTTTGCTGCACCTGCTTTTTCGCAGTGGAAGGATTATAAGATCAATGCCAATGGGGATACGCTGAACCGGGTAGATATGACCGGGCGCAAACAGGGTCCCTGGGTGAACCGTTTTGAAACCATGCGGGGTGAGCCCGGTTTTGAAGAAGAGGGCTGGTATGTGCACAACCGAAAGGATGGGGAATGGCGCCTTTTTAGCCTGATGGGCGACCTGGTAGGGGTTGAATTTTATAAATGGGGTTTGAAAGACAGTGTATGCCGGTATTACAACAAACACGGTGAATTAAGGCTGGAACAAAAATGGAAGGCTATTAACCCCGATAAAGCATATGATACGCTGACGATCGAGGATCCCGACAAGTTTGATACCTACCGTACGGTGATCGTCAAAAATGAAGGCGCATCCCTGCGCCACGGCACCTGGAAATACTACGATTCAGAAACAGGCGAACTGTCCCGCACAGAAACCTATAACCTGGGTGAACTGGAGAAAAATAAACAACCCGCTACAACTACCACGGCAAAAAAAGAAGTCACCAAACCCAAGGAGGTACTGGACTTCGAAAAAAAGAATGCCGGCAAAAAGAAAGTAAAGTACCGTGACGGCAGTACGGGTAATTAAGGTCTCACACTACCCTCCTACATGCTTCATTGCCTGCTACTTCACATCAACACCTACAGATATTGCTGTAAACTCCTACTTTTTACTAGTTAGTCCATAGAAAGTGTGTGGTAGGGCTTCTTAGGCTTTCCAGGCAATAACCTATGGGTAGTATATGGGCTATCTATGAATGATCCTACGGTCTTAACCTCTTCATGTCCTCGTCAGTTCCTCGTCATATCCTCTACAGGTCCTCGTCAGCTATTTAAAATACCATTTTAAAATAATACATAACTAGAGCAAAATAAACCGCTTACCATATTATCGCTATGTCTACAATGCACCCCTGGTACGAAATATACCAAGGCGATGTTTTCCGCTCGTCCGGGAATCTTTTCCGTTTGTATGGTTCCTATTTGGCATCCGGGCTGTATGATGTATATTTGATATCATATTGATATCATTTTAAAACTACCTATATGCAAAAGATCATTAAACCCATGTCGGGCTTCCTGGCTTTGTTGTTGTCTTTATTGCTGTTCATTGCTTCGATTTACTTTTTTGTGGCCAGCAAGGAAAACAGCAGTTTCCATTTATTTGGATTGTTGTCCTTCCTGGCAAGTCTTTATCTATCGCTGGGCATAATTGTGATCAGTCCCAACCACTCCCGTGTATTGACCTTCTTTGGTAAGTATGTAGGAACTGTCAAGGAAAATGGACTACTGTTTGTAAATCCCTTGTTCAAGAAACAAAAGATATCTCTTCGGGCGGAGAACCTGGAAAGTGCCAAGCTGAAGGTAAATGATAAGATGGGGAACCCCATTGAGATCGCAGCAGTGATTGTATGGCAGGTGAATGATACTTATAAAGCGGCCTTCGAGGTAGAAATTTACGACCACTATGTAAAGGTGCAAAGTGAAGCCGCGATCCGTCACCTGGCTACTACGTATGCTTATGACCATATGGAAGATGAAACGGCTTCGATTACCCTGCGCGATGGGGGCGATAAAGTAAATGAGATGCTGGAAAAGGAATTGAACGACCGGCTTGCGCCCGCTGGTATCCTGGTACGGGAAGCGCGCATCAGTCACCTGGCCTATGCTGCTGAGATAGCAGGCGCTATGTTGCAACGCCAGCAGGCTACGGCCATTGTAGCAGCCCGTACCAAGATTGTAGAGGGTGCTGTAGGCATGGTAGAAATGGCGCTGGAACAATTATCACGTAAACAGATCGTGACGTTGGATGAGGAAAAGAAAGCAGCCATGGTGAGTAACCTCATGGTGGTACTGTGTGGTGAAAAAGGAGCGCAACCTATTTTGAACACGGGTACGCTGTACCAATAATGATAGTGGACCGATGAGAGCAGTAAAACCTACCGGCAAGATCTTATTCAGGGAGACCCAACAATTCAGGCAGGCATGGCTGTGGGCACTTCTTATCAGCGGCTCCCTCATCCCCTTGGTACTGGTAAGTGTGTTACTGCCGCAGGATAAGAACATTCCACTGGGCAGTGTGGTATTGGTCATTTCCCTATTGGTAGGCACCTTTAGTCTTAATATGGCTGCCTTGTATTTTACCAGGTTGGAAACTGTTGTAACTGATCAGGGCCTTTACTTCAGGTGGTGGCCTTTTACAAAAAAGTACAACCAATTATACTGGCAGGAAATAGGAACGATCACTGTAAAAAAGTACCCCTTCCTACATTATGGCTATTCCAGGCGTGCAGAATGGGGTAAAATACATTTCGTAGATGGAAATCGTGGTGTACATTTTGAATTGTTGAATGGGAAAAAAGTATTTATTGGTTCCCAAAAGCTAACTGCCTTCCAGTATTCGCTTGAACAAATGAAGCCGGTTGAAGTCCAACTAAAATAAGGCCGTAATTATTAAATTACCATTGAGTGAGTAGTAAGAAAAACTTTGTACTACGGATTGATGAAGAAACCTTCAAAGCCCTCGAAAAATGGGCGGGAGATGAGTTTCGCAGTGTGAATGGTCAATTGGAATGGATCATCGACCAGGCATTAAAGGATAGTGGCCGCAAGAAAAAGGCTGATAATCAACCACCAACGAATGATAAAAAACGGCCCTGATCGCACCCTGTACCGGGATAAACGGTATTGCCGAGGTGCTGATATGTCCTATCTTTACATTCTCAAATACACCTTAAACACCCTCACTATGAATAAGAATATGCTTTTTTTCTGGATACCTGTGGTAGTGGCATTTCTCGGCATTATCGCGAAAGGCTGCCATTAACCAGATCAATTTATTGTTCAATCGCCGGCGCACTGTTGCGTGGCGATTTTTTTTGCCCCTACCTACCCCATTGCCAGGTGCATAAAAAAGCCCCCGCTGTTAGCGAGGGCCTTATTACAAGAAAATATAAGTTCAGCTTAGAATGCTTTCTTCTTCTCTTCAGACTTCTGCATCGGGTTGATACCTGAAGATTGTCCGCGGGTTTGTTGCTTTTGCTTAAACACGGTGAATTTAGAAGGTGCAGCAATCGTACCCCAGGAATTGTTGCCTTCATTGATATCAGCTGTTTCACGCATGGGATCCAGCTTAATGGATTCCACTTCTTTGTCCTTCATGAAGGTCTTGATCACCTTTTGTTCATTGAGGCGCCATACCTGTGCAGGAATACGATCAACTTCTTTGGTGCCATCCTTGAAGGTCCATTCAACAATGATGGGCATTACCAGGCCGCCTTTATTGCTAAGGGTAAGTTCATAGAAATGTTTACCAGCTGCCTTTTGCTTAGCCGCATCGTCAGCAGCATCTATAGAGCTGTTTACAGGCACTGTAAAGGTGGTGGTATCATAAGGCTCCATACCACGGGAATAGCGCCAGTAGAAATCACGCAGGGTAGTATCCTGGTCAACAAGGAATTCAATCTTCTTATCATTCTTGTTGCGTTCTTTGGATACATCCGTATCAAAGCTGGAGGTCATTGCTTTTTCCAGTTTGCGGGTAGAAGTAGCGCCTTCTTTTGCTGGTGGAGGATTGTAAGTGATATCAGCTTTGAAATATTTAACGGTATCCAGGGCGATATCGCAGGCATCGGTACCAAAGAACCATCCTCTCCAGAACCAGTCGAGGTCTTCACCGGATGCATCTTCCATGGTGCGGAACAGGTCAGCAGGCTCGGGATGTTTGAAAGCCCAGCGGCGTGCATATTCTTTGAAAGCATAGTCAAACAGGTCGCGGCCCATGATGGTTTCGCGCAACATGTTTAAACCGGTAGCAGGCTTGGTATAAGCATTGGGACCAAAACCAACAATGTTCTCGGAGTTAGACATGATGGGCTCCAGCTGGTTCTTGGGAAGGCGCATATAATCCACAATGGCCCAGGCTGGTCCTTTACCACGAACAGGGAATTTATTGTCATACAATTCCTCGGTGAGGTATTCTACAAATGAGTTCAGTCCTTCATCCATCCAGCTCCACTGACGCTCATCGCTATTGATGATCATGGGGAAGAAGTTGTGACCTACTTCATGGATAATTACACCCAGCATACCATACTTGGTGGCTTCGGTATAAGAGCCGTCTTTTTCAGTACGGCCATAGTTAAAGCAGATCATGGGATATTCCATACCATTGGCAGCTTCGATGCTCTGGGCTACGGGGTATGGATAAGGGATGGTGAATTTGGAATAGCTGCGGATGGTATGGGCTACAGCCTTGGTAGAGAACTTGCGGTACAAACCATAAGCTTCTTTTCCATAAAAGCTCATGCACATTACCTTTTTGCCTTCTACAAAAGTAGGCATGGCATCCCATACGAATTTGCGGCTGGCTGTCCAGGCAAAGTCACGTACATTATCGGCTTTGAAGATCCAGGTCTTGGTAGCTTTGCTTTTTTGACCTTCGGCTTTCTTTGCTTCATCGAGGGTAACTACTTCTACGGGCTCTTTGGAAGCTTGTGCTTTGGTCCAGCGGCCCAATTGGGCAGGTGTTAATACAGCTGCATAGTTCTGGCATTCGCCGGTTCCGCCTACTACGTGATCGGCAGGTACGGTCATTTGTACTTTAAAATTACCGAAGGTGAGTGCAAACTCTCCCCTACCGGTAAACTGGTGGTTTTGCCAGCCCACGGCATCGCTGTATACGCAAAGGCGTGGATACCATTGGGCCATGGTAAAGAGGTGATTGCCGTCTTCGGGGAAATATTCATAACCACCCCGGCCGCCCATCTTCATGCGGTCGGATATTTTATAATTCCAGTTGATGGTGAAGGCAAACTTCTGTCCGGGCTTCAGGGGCGCCGGCAGTTCAACCCGCATCATGGTTTTGTTAACGGTATACTTCAATGGCTTGGCCAGGGCATCCACCATTTTGGTGATGATGAAACCATACCCATTATCGCCCCTGTTGTCTTCCAGTTGGTCAATACTGGCGGTATTGAGCTGGGTAGACATGGTGCGGCTGTTCTGGTAGTTGGCATTGTTGACTGAGCTGTGCTCATTCTCATCCATCTGCAACCAGAGATAGGTCAATGTGTTGGGTGAGTTATTGAAGTAGGTGATCAACTCACTGCCGGTGAGTTTCAGGTTGGCTTCATCCAACTCACATTTGATATCATAATCAGCCCGCTGCTGCCAGTATTTGGGGCCGGGGGCTCCACTGGCAGTACGATACTCATTGGGCGTTGGCAGCATAATGCCCAATTGTTCAAATTTGTTACCGTGGTTGGAGCCGGGGTTGTTTTGTATGTTTTGGCCATTGGCTACACTAAACAATCCTGCGAAGGCTACTCCCACGAGCAGTGACTTTCTCATCATGTGTGTTTTTAATATATGGAAAACGTTGATATGCCCAAATCAATGAAAATACCAGGATGATGGCCGAAGCGATCCGTAGCCAGCCAATCCTTGGTAATTTTAGCAGCTGCACCACTACCCACGAAAGGAACAGGATAACCACTACCACCACCAGTTGTGCAGCTTCAATGCCCAGGTTAAAGGCCAGCAGGTGCGACACCAATCCTTCCTTGCCTTCCAGGCTCAGGAACTGGCCAGCAAATGCCAATCCATGTATGAGGCCGAAGAACAAGGCAAAGAAATAGATCAGGGGTAAACGCTTTTGCTTTGTTACAGCAGGTTGCGTAATATTATTGATACAAGTGGCTGCAATAGTAAGTGGTATCAGGAACTCGATCCAGTCGGTTGAAAAATGAACATAGTTCAGCGCACTCAAAGCCAGGGTAATGGAATGCCCAATGGTGAATGCGGTGACCAGGATCACGACTTTTTTCCAATCCTGCCACAGGTACCGCAGGCATAAAGCGGTTACAAACAGGATATGATCCATCGCATCCAGTGTGAGGATGTGTTCAATGCCTAGCTGAAAATAAAATGTAAAATCTTGCATATTACCAAGCGGGTACCAAAATAATTAAGAGATTTGTAACAGAAAAATTTATGATGTTAATGGTGCTACACCTCTATAAGTGGTTAATTCTTTGTGGAGGCCTGTTTTCGGGCCCTGGTACTCCTTCTCCTGCCCCTGCCGGACTCCACCCCCTGTATGTAAGTGTAACTGAGATCAATCACAATGCGGCGGATAAAACCCTGGAAATAAGCTGTAAGATATTTACGGACGATTTTGAGAAAACGCTTACCACGCTGTATAATAAGAAGGTAGACCTGTTTAACCCCAAAGACAAAGCAGAGACTGACCGGCAAGTATCGGAATATGTACGCAAGCGGTTACTGATAAAACTGGATGGGAAGGATGTAATCCTGGAATTTGTGGGCTTTGAACGGGAAAATGATGCCATCTGGAGTTATTTTCAGGCAACCGTACCCAATGCACCCAAAAAGGTAGAAATAAGCAATAGCATTTTATACGAAACCTACGATAAACAGCTGAACCTGATGCATGTTACTGTAGGAGGCGCCCGCAAAAGCACCCGGCTTAATTATCCTGATAAGGAAGCGAAGTTTGAGTTCTAAAAAAGGCAAGCTTCGAGCTGCGAGCTTTGAGCTACGAGGTGAAAGGCGCTTAGGCTACGACGGTTTTTTTTCAGAGAAGTACGCTTCGACAGGCTCAGCGTGACATCCAAAAAAGAAGGCGCAGCGTTCAAATACATTATCAGAGCCCTAACAAATATATCGTCACACTGCGCCATTGCGTTTTCCAAGGTCAATTGATTTGCATCTATATTGATTAAATGGCTAAGGAAGTCTTATCTAGTTCCGGCTATACTGTAACATCCACTCGTATATATTCATATTATTTTCTCTATAGGTAGGGTTGGTAGCTTTTGTCCAGGCATCATGCCCACCGGTAGGCCATAAGGTAAGTTTAGCCTTAATAGCCGGGTTCAGTGCATTGATTTTATCTACATAGCCGATGGAATTGCTGGGCAATACTACGCCATCATCATTGTTGTGAAAGGCCCATACGGCGACCTTGGCGTTAACCAGGTTTTTGGCCCTGGTGTCATTGGGTCCTGAAGCACCACAAATAGGTACAATAGCAGCCACCCGCTTAGCATAGTCGCCGGCAAATTCCCAGGTATATCCACCGCCCATGCTCAATCCACTCACATAAATACGTGTAGTATCAATGCGGTATTTGGCAATAGCATAAGTAAGCATATCATTGATATCCTTTGCAACGGTCTTATAATCCCAGGTTTTAATCTGAGGCGCTATCACTATAAAGGAATAGTTCTTACTGTTGACGGTAAAATTGGGTGGAAACTTCTTGTCTTTGATCAGCCGGGGTACGCCTACATTGGCAGCATTGTACAATTGGGTGGAACCATCACCCAACTCACCTTTACCATGTATAAAGATCAATAAAGGATAACGCTTGGTGGTACTGTCGTACAGGGCTGGTAAGGCTTGTTGGAAACCACCGATATTGTTATTCACGTTGACGGTGATACCTTTCTGCACAGGCGCTTTCACTTCCACCATATTGTTGTACTTATTTTCAACAGGCGGTTTACCACCGCCCGGCGTTTCGCCTCCTGTATTATTATCTTCGGTATCTTTTTTACAGGAAGTAGTTGCCAGTACAGGTACTATGATCAGGAAAAGGTATTTGATCGCGCTTTTCATAAGTTTAGACTTTATAGGTTGTCGTACGGATCGGATGAGGTCAAAGATGGTGCCATTTTAGCATCGGGTCAAGCGTAGAAGTGATCGAAATGTTAAAACCGTATTTTTACTGCACAGGTAGGAAAGTTCACAGGCAAGTGTATTGACGAATACGCCGCAAACAAGCCACCCTCCTGAGTTTCAGGACTGTAAGCATTTTGATATTCGTCAATGAAAAAATATGTCCAGATGGTAAGCCGCCTTTGAGCAGTTGACCCACCATCTCTTAATCTTCTTCCATTTCTTCCTTAATGGCATCGGAGATGTTGACCAGCACTTTGTCTATACGCTGTGCATCCATATCGATGATCTCAAAGCGGAAGCCTTCCCAATCGAGGGCATCACCTGTGTGGGGTATACGTTCAAGTTTGTGTAAGATAAATCCAGCGAGGGTATCAAATTCCTGTTCGCCTTCATGCATGTATTCTGTTTTGGCAAACCGGGTAAGAAAATCATAAAATGGTATTTGTCCATCTACCAGGTAAGAGCCATCCTGTCTTTCTACAATTTCATAATCTACTTCATTGATCTCGGGCATACCCCCTACGATGGCTTCCAGGATATCATTGAGGGTGATCATCCCCTGCACGCTGCCATATTCATCAACGATGAAGCAGGCATGATTGCGGGTAGCTTTGAATTTCTCCAATACATTATAGGCGGTCACATTTTCCGGAACAAAAAGTGCCGGCTTCATGATCTGTTTGAACAAGGTAAGGTCATTGGTTACATACATATCCTTCAAGGATACCATGCCTTTGATATTGTCCAGGTCATCATCGCAAATTGGATATATGGAGTGGGGTTCTGTAACGATCTTGTCCTTGATGGATTGTTCGTTGTCGTTCACGTCAAACCAGATAATATCGCTGCGGTGGGTCATCAGGGAGGTGATATTGCGATCGCCGAGGTGGAAGATGCGTTCAATAATCTCCTGCTCTGCCTCTTCAATGGTGCCCTGTTCGGTTCCCTCACTGATGATGGCTTTGATCTCTTCTTCAGTTACGTGGGTATCCTTGGCTTTGATCCTTAACAGGCTTACAATAAGCTGGGTTGATTTGGTCAGGAGCCAGATAAAAGGATACGTGATCAGGCTTACAATGCGCATGGGACCGGCTACCAGTTTGGCAATGGTTTCGGGCCGCGATAAACCAATACGTTTGGGCACCAGTTCTCCCAGCACCAATGAAAAATAGGTGATCAGGATAACGAGTATGGTGGTAGCAATACCATTGCTGTAGGCTTTGAGCGATTCAAATTGGTTGATGTAATCAACCAGGTCGGTCTTTAATTGTTCGCCTGAATAAACACCCGTCAGGATGCCGATGAGGGTAATGCCTATTTGTACGGTGGAAAGGAAATGATCGGGATGATTGGCCAGTTTTAATGCTTCCTGTGCCCTTTTATCGCCTTTATTGGCCTGTGATTCCAACCTGGCTTTCCGGGAGGAAACCAGTGCAATCTCAGCCATTGAAAATAATCCGTTCAGTAGTATTAATCCAAGTATTATAAAAATCTCTGCCATGAGGGCTATTAATTTATCTAAGCTAATCTAAGTATTCCGATCTTGTTATTAAATAATTTACCGGTTGCAAAACCAATACCGCAGCCAATCAAGGCGCCACAAAATACGTCGAATGGATAGTGCACACCCACATATACCTGCGTGTAAGCAATGACCAATGCCCAGAAAAAGAACAGCCCTGCCCACCGGCCGATGAAACTGCGCAGGGTTAGGAAAAAGAACATGGCCTGGGCAAAATGGCTACAGGCATGGGAAGAGGTAAAACTGGAACTCTGAGGACAGTAATTGATAAAGAAACGGATCTGCTGGGCCACGGAGGGTTCCTGACAAGGTCGGACCCGCATAACTGTTTGTTTAATAAGCTGACTGCTGATTATATCAGCCAGTGCAGCTGTAAGAATAATGCCCAATATCCACCACAATCCCCGTTTACCAAAGTTCATGGTGACCAACAGGATGAGAAACAAGTACAGTGGTATCCAGAAAATGGTTTCCCGCATAAAAGGCAGCACCATATCCAGGAAGGAACTGCTCCAGTCCTGGTTGATATGGGTGAGCAGCCATGTATCAAAGGGTTGTATTTGTTGCCAGAATGTTAACAGGTTGGTGGCAGTATCAAATATCATAGTAACAAAAATAAAGAAAACCAAGGATTCCCTTAATTTTAGCGCCTTATTTCATTGTAATGAAGCGAATTATAAAGCTACCCGCCCTGATACGCTGGATGTTATCGACCGGATTGATCCTGTTGATCCTGTTTACACTCATGCGCCTCGGACTTTACTTGTTCTTCAATAAACAGGGTAATTCGCTGGGTGAACTGGGCAGCACCTTTTTCCTTGGCTTCCGGTACGATCTGCGTACTGTGTCGCTCCTATTGCTTATTATGCTGATCCTTGGCAGCCTTCCCTGGCTTCACCCTTTTACCAGCAAAGGAGGCAGGCGATTCTGGAGCATTTTACTGTATATCGTGGTATTCTTGTTCCTTTTCCTGTTTGTGGTCGATTTTGCCCATTATGCCTACCTGGTGCAACGGCTTAATGCCAGTGTACTCAATTACCTGGAAGATGCAGGCATTTCGCTCAATATGGTGTGGCAATCTTATCCCGTGATACGGCTGATCCTGGGCCTGCTGATCGCTACCTGGATGATCATGTGGTTTATCAGGCGTGCTTATCGCCGGATAAAAAACCACCCCGAATCAATTACGAAAGGAACCCGGGTAACCAGTTTTATAGTGGCCTTTTTGGTGTTGGGCTTTTTTCTCTTCGGCCGGTTCAATCAATACCCTTTGCGTTGGAGTGATGCTTTTGCCCTGGGTAATGACTATAAAGCCAATCTGGCGCTCAATCCTTTTGAATCATTTTTCAATACGCTCAAGTTCCGCAATAAATATGATGAGAAGAAGGTGAAGGCATTGTATCCTGTAATAGCACACTATTATAACCTGCCTGCCAGTGATTCGGTATTGAATTATGAAAGGAAAATTAGCCCCCAGTCCGACGGCCTCACTACTAAACCCAATATTGTACTGGTGATCTGTGAATCCTTCAGCGCTTACAAAAGTTCCATGTGGGGCAATCCATTGAACACAACGCCCTTCTTTGATAGCATGAGCCGCGGAGGTTTGTTTTTTGAGCGTTGCTTTACGCCCACCTATGGTACTGCACGTGGTGTATGGGCTACGATAACAGGCATACCAGATGTGGAAGTGCCTAAAACTGCGAGCCGTAATCCGGGTGCAGTAGACCAGCACAGCATCATCAATGATTTTGCCGGTTATGAAAAGTTGTATTTCCTGGGCGGCAGTGCCAGCTGGGCCAATATACGTGGCCTGCTTACCAACAATATCACGGGATTAAAATTATATGAAGGAGAAGATTTCAAATCGCCTACGGTGGATGTATGGGGCATTAGTGATAAGAATCTTTTTCTTGAATCGAATAAGATACTGGCGCAACAAAATAAGCCCTTCTTTGCAGTGATACAAACGGCCGATAACCATCGCCCTTATACCATTCCGCAGGAAGACCAACAGGCATTTAAAAAGGTGAATGTACCGCTTGACTCGCTCAGGAAATTTGGTTTTGAAAGCCTGGATGAGTTGAATGCATTCCGGTATACTGATTTCTCATACCAGCAATTCATAGAAGCAGCCCGTGGTGAAAAGTATTTCAACAACACTATTTTCGTATTTATTGGCGATCATGGTATACCTGGTAATGCCGGTACGATGTTTCCACAGGCATGGACGGAACAACGGCTTACTTCCATGCATGTACCCTTACTGATCTATAGCCCTGCACTGGTAAAACCAAGGCGTACGGATATGATCTGTTCGCAGGCAGATGTATTGCCAACCCTTGCCAGCCTGGCCAACATTTCTTATACCAATACAACGCTTGGTAAAAACCTGCTGGACTCTACCACACATCCCTTTGCTTTTATCTTCGATCCGGATAACAATATGTCGGGCATTGTAAAAGGTGATTATTTCTACCGGCATCAACCTAAAACGGACAAGGATGAATTGTTTTCCATTGTCGGCAATGCTCCTCCCGGGAAGGACTCACTGACCCAGGCTGTTACAAGCGATATGCGCAAGCTCACCGAAGCAATCCATGAAACGGCTAAATACCTGTTGTTGAACAATAAGAAGAAGCATTAAAGGTATCGAAGCAACAAGGCATTGAGGCAACGAGGGGGGAAAGCCTCGAGTTGCGAGCAGAAAGGCATTAAGGGAACAAGGTGGGACAAAAGACAATAAGGCATTAATGCATGGGGCTTTGAATCGCTCAGTTGGGCTTTTTGTCTTATTGGCAGAAGAGCAACCGGTTGTGCACACTTCATTATCCACAAATTCGTTATATGTCTTTGACTTTCCTTAATTTCCCGGCTCGATGCTTGTCTGGCACTTCCATAAAATACCCATAAGTGGTATTTCTGCGTAGTAGCAAACACCCTATTTTTGTAACTGATAAAACCCTTGGCAAGTGGCATTGATTAAAAGCATATCAGGTATTCGCGGAACAATTGGCGGTAAAAGTGGAGATAATTTAACACCTCTGGATGTAGTAAAGTTTGCAGCCGCCTATGGCAGTTGGTTACTCGAAAAAAGTTCCAATCGTAAAGTAGTTATTGGTCGTGATGGGCGCATCAGCGGCTCCATGGTACAACAATTGGTGGTCAATACCCTCATGGGATTGGGCATTGATGTAGTAGATGTGGGCTTGTCTACCACCCCTACGGTTGAAATGGCCGTAGTATGGGAAAAAGCAGCCGGAGGCATCATTATTACCGCCAGCCACAACCCTAAAGAATGGAATGCCCTTAAATTATTGAATGAGCAGGGTGAATTCATCAGTGCCGCTGATGGGGCCATTGTATTGGAGAAAGCACGTACAGAAGATTTCACCTTTGCCGGTGTAGAAAAACTGGGCAGTTATACGCTCCATGAAACCAGTTTACAACAGCATATCGACGCCATTCTGAATTACCCCCTGGTGAATGCAGAAGATATTCGCAAAAAGAAATACAAGGCGGTAGTAGATGTGATCAATTCAACGGGCGCCTTGTTTGTACCTCCCTTACTGAAAGCAATGGGGGTAGAGGTAATCCTGTTGAATGGCGAACTTACCGGCAAATTTGCCCATAACCCGGAGCCGCTGCCTGAGAACCTGACGGAATTGAGCAATGCGGTACGCAAGCACAAGGCCGATTTTGGTATTGCTGTTGATCCGGATGTTGACCGTCTTTGCTTTGTGTGTGAAGATGGCAGCATGTTTGGAGAAGAATATACGCTGGTAGCTGTGGCCGATTATGTATTGAGCAAGAGGACAGGGAATACAGTGAGCAATATGAGCAGCACCAAGGCGCTGAAAGAAGTAACCCTGAAACATGGAGGCCAATACTTCCCTTCAGCTGTTGGTGAAGTGAATGTGGTGACCAAGATGAAAGAGGTGAAAGCAGTTATAGGTGGTGAGGGCAATGGTGGTATCATTGTGCCCGATTTCCATTATGGACGGGATGCCCTGATCGGTATTGGTTTATTCCTGAGTTCGCTGGCTACGCATAAGAATGGAATGAAATCATTCCGCGCCCGTTATCCGGACTATTTCATTTCCAAGAATAAGATCGAGCTGGAGAATGGCATTGATGTAAAAGCCATCTTTGAGCGCATCCAGAAGAAGTATAAGAACCAGCCTGTTAATACAGAAGATGGCCTGAAGATCGAATTCGACAGTGATTGGGTACATCTGCGCACCTCCAATACAGAACCTATTATCAGGATCTATGCGGAAAGCAATTTTGAAACCACGGCCAACAATATAGCCCTGCGCCTGATGCAGGACATTAAGGAGTCGCTGTAGCGGAAAAGCCATTGGCTTTTAGGATGTAGCTTTTAGCTAATACAGGCATTGAAGTCAACTTTCAGACGAATACGTTTTTAAAAGACCTGAATTGTTTCTCCCGGTGTACGGGAAAGCAGCTCAGGTCTTTCTCTTTTGTATCTTTGGACTGATGAAACCGCTGATCATATTATTATTCTGTTTGATGGCAATGCCGGTGCTTTTTGCCCAAAAGAAAACGGTGGCGCAGATAAAGGCGGAGCTCGAAAAGTCGCCCAATGGTCCACTGTATGTGAAGGACGTATTGAAGAAAAGATTTGTGATCGACACCATTGTTATCCGCAGTACGAAACAATTTATTGGACTGCCGGATAGTCTGGCTTATTACGGAAAAGTGGGTAAGGTTTATGGTCCTTACCACAATGGCAAAACACTGGTACAGATCCTTGCCAAGGCGCCTGCCACTTTTAACCATCCTGCACAGATATTCCTGGATACGGCTGTTTTTTCCAAACGATTTGCAGATTCGCTGTCCGACAATATTATGTTGCGCATTAAACAGGGTACGGCCAGTTTTGAAGATATGGCCCGGGCCTATTCCATGGGTGGTGAAGGGGCTACGAAGGGCGACCTGGGCTGGATAGCCGTGGGTTACCTCTTACCGCAGATAGAAAAGGAGTTGGCCCATCGCAAAAAGGGTGATATTTTCAAAATATGGACGGCCAATGGCGTACATATCATCCGTAAGGTGGAAGAAGCCAAAGAAGACCACGGCTATGCGCTCCTGATGCGTGTATTCCTTTGACCAGCCCGACCAACTTAAAATACCTGTATGAAAAAGCTTTGTACCGTACTTACCCTCTCCATTGCCCTGGCTGCCTGCAATGCCTTTCCCGATCCCCAGGAGAAGCTCAAAATAATACAAGAGGAAGAAACGAAAAGGAAGAACGATAGCATACTTACTGCGGCTAAGCAGGAAAACAAACAATTGGAAAAAATACGTGATTCGCTGAAGCAGGTACTGGATAGTTCTTACAGACACCTGGACAGCTCTGCAAAAAAGAAGTAACAGTAGTCCCTCCTACTTTCTGTTCAATAAGTATTGCAGTGCCAGCTCGTATCCTTTAAGCCCCAGGCCGAAAATACTACCTGCCGATTTGCCGGATACATGTGATAGCTTGCGGAAATCTTCCCTGGCGTGTACATTGGAGATATGTACTTCTACCACGGGTGCTTTGATGGCAGCAATGGCATCGCCAATCGCTACCGAAGTGTGGGTATAAGCAGCGGGATTGAGGATAATACCATCAAAATCAAATCCCACGCGCTGGATCTCATTCACCAATTCCCCTTCTACATTGCTTTGATAATAATGGAGGTCCACCTGTGGGTATTGCAGCCTCAGTTCTTCCATGTATTTATCGAAAGACATATTGCCGTAGATATCTGTTTCCCGCTTACCCAGCAGGTTCAGATTGGGTCCATTGATGATAGCGATCTTCATAAAGTAATTTACCGGCTAAAAATACAGCATTTACACCAAAGTGAAAGGGTGAGCCTCCTTTGAAAGGAGCCCCACCCTTGTCCAGAAATGACTAAAGGGTGAGCTGCCCTGGAAGGCAACGCACCCTTTGTTGTTATTTCAGCATAGCCCTCCTAAAAAGGACTTCCATTTATTATTTGTGTTCTTTTACCAGGTTGATGAAATCATCAAACAGGTAACGGCTATCGTGAGGGCCCGGTGTAGCTTCGGGGTGATACTGCACGGAGAAAGCCAGTTTATTCTTCAGGCGGATACCTTCAATAGAATCATCATTAAGGTTCACGTGGGTGATCTCCACATGGGTGGCTTTCTTCACGGATTCAGGATCAACACCAAAACCGTGGTTTTGGGTGGTGATCTCACATTTACCAGTCATCAGGTTCTTAACGGGGTGGTTCAAACCGCGGTGACCATGGTGCAGTTTGTAGGTATCAATATCATTGGCCAGTGCCAGTAACTGGTGGCCCAGACAAATGCCAAAGGTTGGTTTGCTTTCTTTCAATATCTCTTTTACGGTAGCTACTGCATAGTCCATGGCAGATGGATCGCCGGGGCCGTTGGAGATGAAATAGCCATCCGGGTTGAATTGCTTCAACTCTGCAATGGTAGTTTTGGCAGGGAATACCTTTACAAAAGCGCCTCTGTCGACCATACACTGCAGGATATTGCGCTTGGTGCCATAATCCATCACGGCTACTTTAACGGCAGCAGTGGCTTCATCGCCCATGGTATAGGGCTTTTCGGTGGTTACAAAGCTGGCCAGTTCAAGACCGTCCATGCTGGGCACCTTGGCCAGTTCTTTCTTCAGTTCCTCTACATCCAGTATTTCGGAGGAAATGATACAGTTCATGGCGCCTTGCTCGCGCACGTGCGTTACCAGGGCGCGTGTATCGATCTCTTCGATACAAACGATGTTATTGTCCTGCAGGTACTTCTCCAGGGAGGCATTGGCCTGTTTGCGGGAATATTGTTCTTCGAGGTTACGGCCGATCAGGCCACGGATCTTTACACTGTTGGATTCTACATCCGTATCCTTGGTACCGTAGTTACCAACATGCACGTTGTTCATGATAATGATCTGGCCATAATAGCTGGGATCAGTGAACACTTCCTGGTATCCGGTCATACCGGTATTAAAACAAATTTCTCCGGCCGTGGTACCAATCTTTCCAAAGGCTTTACCAAAGTGAACGGTACCATCCGCCAATAACAGAACAGCAGGTTTTTGTGATGTGGGCATGTGTATCGAAAAATTTTGCAAAGAAAAGAATTATTAAATGTATTTGAAGTTAAAATTGTTCACAGGTTATTCCTCAAGGGGTTAAGAGGCTGCGAGCCATGAGCTTCGAGCTGCGAGCCAAAACAGCCTTCCTCAGTTTTAGCTACCTACACTCCCCAGGTACCCAAAAAAAGCCCCGCAAAACAAATGCGGGGCTTTGGTATTAAAAGAATTCAAATCATGCTTATTCAGCGGCTTTTTCTTCTGGCGTTGAATCATCCTTAGCATCTCCCGCTTTCTTAGTGGTTCTGCTACGACGTGTTTTCTTAGCCGGCTCTTTCGCCTCTGTTTTGCCCTTACCGTAGATCTCGTTAAAGTCTACCAGTTCAATTAAACCCATTTCAGCGTTATCACCCTTACGGATGCCTAACTTGATAACACGGGTATAACCACCGGGACGGCCACCAATTTTCTCAGCAATGGTGCTGAACAGTTCGGTGATCGCCTCTTTATCCTGCAGGTAGCTGAATACTATACGACGTTGGTGTGTAGTATTTTCTTTACCCTTGGTGATCAGGGGCTCAATGTACGTACGCAACGCTTTGGCCTTGGCGAGGGTAGTAACGATTCTCTTGTGGGCAATCAGTTCACAGGCTAAATTGCTCAGCAATGCCCTTCTGTGTGACGCTGTTCTACCCAGGTTGTTGATCTTGTCTCCGTGACGCATGACTTTAAATTTTACCGACTGTACCGTGTCAGGAATTACAGTCTACTGTTATAGAAAATTACAATTCTTCTTTATCCAATCCCAGTTTGCTCAGGTCCATACCGAAGTGCAAACCTCTTTCAGCCAATACCTGCTCAATTTCGGCCAGTGACTTCTGACCGAAGTTGCGGAACTTCATCAGGTCTTCCTGTTCGTATTGTACCAGTTCGCTGAGGGAGTTGATCTTGGCAGCTTTCAGACAGTTGAAAGCACGTACTGACAGATCGAGGTCTTCCAGCGGTGTTTTCAGTATCTTACGCAGTTGCAGCATTTGCTCATCTACCACATCTTCTTTCTTATCTTCTTTGTTGTCGAAAGTGATGTTTTCGTCGGTGATGATCATCAGGTGCTGGATCAGGATCCGGCTGGCTTGTTTCACCGCTTCTTCAGGGTGAATGGTGCCATCGGTATTAACGTCCATGATCAGTTTTTCGTAATCCGTACGTTGTTCCACACGCGTGTTCTCAATAGCGTATTTTACGTTCTTGATGGGCGTGAAGATGGCATCGGTAGGGATATAACCAAATGGAGCATCTTTTACTTTGTTGTCTTCAGCAGGCACGTAACCACGTCCTTTGGAAACAGACAGTTCAATGTCCAGCTTGGCAGAAGTATCTAAAGTACAGATCAGCAGATCGGGGTTCATGATGTCGAAGCTTTGAGTAGCTTCACCGATCATACCGGCTGTAAATTCAGCTTTGTTCTTAATACTTAAGGTAATCTTCTCCTGACCTACTTCATGATCCACTTTCTTTTTGAAGCGAACCTGTTTTAAGTTCAGGATGATTTCCAGTACATCTTCGGTAATGCCCTTGATGGTAGCAAACTCATGGTCTACCCCTTCAATGCGGATACCTACGATGGCATAACCTTCCAGTGAGCTCAGCAACACCCTGCGTAAGGCGTTACCAATGGTCACACCGAAACCGGGTTCCAACGGGCGAAACTCAAATTGAGCTTCAAATTCCGTTGCTTTCTGTAAAACGATCTTGTCTGGCTTTTGGAAATTTAAAATGGCCATATTTTAAAATTTCTGTTTTTTACTTGTTTGAAGGAACTGTTGTATGAGAAGTGAAAGCGAGCTGTGTACTAGGTCACGGCTGTCATTTCACGTTGTACATTATTTAGAATACAACTCAACAATCAATTGCTCCTTAATGTTCTCAGGAACGCTTTCACGCTCAGGATAAGCTACGAAAGTACCTTTCATTTCACTTTCGCTCCAATCCAACCAGGAGAACTTGGCGTTCTTACCACGGAATTGGCTGGTGATAGAGGCATTGGCTTTATCCTTTTCTTTAATGCTGATCACATCGCCTGGTTTCAGTTGGAATGATGGAACATTCACTACTTCACCATTAACGGTAATGTGTTTGTGAGAAACCAACTGACGGGCACCGGGACGGGAAGGAGCGATACCGAGGCGGTATACTGCATTGTCCAAACGGGCTTCCAGGAGTTTGATGAGGTTTTCACCGGTAACACCTTTGATACGGTTGGCTTCTTCAAAAGTCTTACGGAATTGTTTTTCGAGAACGCCGTAAGTGTATTTGGCCTTTTGCTTTTCTTTCAACTGAAGGGCATATTCACCCGGCGCTTTACGCTTCTTGGTAGGACCATGTTGGCCGGGAGGATTGCTGTTCTTGCTCAGGTATTTACCATTACCTAAAATGGGCTCGCCAAAAATGCGGCAGATTCTTGTTTTCGGACCAGTGTAACGTGCCATAATTTGTTTAAGTGATTTTTTGGTGACGGCGCCTGATCAATAAAAATCGTAAAAATAAATCGGGCACCCTTGTTATAAATAGATTGAAGCCGGTATGCGGAGCGTGAAATGCCAATACGCTGGATTTCGGAAAAGGCTTCGCAATGCGAACTATACTCTTCTTTTCTTGGGAGGACGGCAGCCATTGTGGGGCAGCGGGGTAACGTCCTTGATCATAACTACTTCGATGCCATTCTGGGCCAATCCACGGATAGAGCTTTCGCGACCGGCACCGGGGCCTTTTACGAAAACGTCTACTTTCTTAACACCCGCATCGAAAGCGGTCTTAGCTGCGTCAGCAGATGCCATTTGAGCGGCATAGGGGGTGTTCTTCTTAGAACCTTTGAAGCCCATTTTACCGGCGCTGCTCCAGGAAATAACCTGGCCGTTCTTGTTGGTAATGCTGATGATCAGGTTGTTGAAGCTGGCTACGATGTGTGCGTCGCCATAAGAATCAACTCTTACTACTCTTTTCTTCGCAGCGGCTTTTGCGCTGGGAGCTTGTTGTTTAGCTGCTTTTGCCATTTGTTTGACAGGTAATCTTTACGTTTAAAAATGATCCCGTTTTATCGGGACTGAATCAATCCTCCTGCTGTGTAGCGATCCGGCATTGATTCAAATTCGTAGAGACGCAACAAGTTGCGCCTCTTTCTGCCCATTACCAGGAGTAACAGGCAAAATATGAAAACAGAGACACTGTTAACCAGTGCCTCTGTAGCATTATTTCTTAGCTGCTTTCTTCTTACCAGCCACTGTCTTACGTTTACCTTTCCGTGTACGGCTATTGGTACGGGTACGTTGACCACGAACGGGCAAGCCTTTACGGTGGCGTAAACCACGGTAGCAAGCGATATCCAGCAAACGTTTGATGCTCATCTGAACTTCAGAACGCAACTGACCTTCTACCTTAAACTCATTTGTAATGATGTTACGGATAGCGTTCAGTTCATCATCATCCCAGGCATTCACCTTTTTGCTGAAATCAATTCCTGCTTTGCCCAGGATATACTGAGCAGTAGAACGACCAATACCGAAAATATAGGTAAGACCAATCTCGCCCCTTTTATTTTTTGGTAAGTCTACACCGGCAATACGAGCCATCTTATTAGTTTATTGTTTTTAGTTTGCTTAATAACAGCTTTGAGCTATAAGCTTCGGGCGAAAAACCCGTAGCTGGCAGCCCATGGCCTTTTTAACCTTGTCTTTGCTTGTAGCGCGGATTCTTTTTGTTGATCACATACAGCCTACCTTTTCTCCTCACGATCTTACAATCGGCGCTGCGCTTCTTGATGGATGCACGAACTTTCATGATATTTCTTTTTACTTATTTGTACCTGAAAATGATCCTTCCCCTTGACAAATCATATGGACTCATCTCCACTCCCACTTTATCGCCGGGCAAAATACGGATATAATTCATCCGCATTTTTCCAGAGATGGTGGCCAATATCTCATGACCATTTTCCAACTTCACCCTGAACATTGCATTGGACAAGGCTTCCAGAATTACTCCATCTTGTTTAATCAGCGGTTGTTTTCCCATATTCGTTTAAGGAGGCGCAAAGATAGGATTATCACACGGAAATATGAAATAATAACATAAATTTTTCCTTCCACACGCACTTTGGCCTACAAGGCGGCAAAAGTAAGGATAAAATCCTTGATAATCAGGCAGGATTGAGCTCTACTTTCGTCATTTGATAGTAATGATTCTGTAATTCATGCACAAAAATGGCCTGGCGCAGGTGCCGGCGATCTTCCCGCCACCAGATATCGAGCTGATTAAAATCGCCTTTATTGGGTATCTGTACCCGGAAGGAGTCTTTTTTATACTTTACAGAACCGTCACCATTTTCAACCCGCTCAAAACCAAGCTTTAGCAATTGTGCTTCGGATAAGGGGATGGGATAAAGATGTTCGGGTTTGAACCAGAATTCCTGGACGGATGTTTCCACACATACTTCTTTGTCTTCCTTGTTCAGTTCCTTTACGGTGCCTTCCATTTGCTGGCCTTCATATTCGGCCATTACAATGTCTCCGGGTTGCAGTTCTGAAAGTTTTAGCATACGACAGCAATTTTAGGTTAAATAAAAAACCGCGGAACCTGCAAGAACGCAGAGAAAAGCAGTAGTTACCTGTCCTCAGCGTCTTTGCGTGCCCGCGGTGTAATCATTTCCTAATTTAACAAAACCCCGGATATCAAAAAAATAAAGTCCTGTTATCCGGCGGTTAAGCTGCTTAATCCTGCTTCCAGGCCTCACTGTCCACGTTTGCCGTTTCGTGCCTAGGTCGCCAGGGCCTCTCCTATTGGTTTTGCCTTGATACCAGTACCGGTTTTACCTTGTACCTGCCTGGCTACGAAATACATGATCACGGCAGCAACTACCATGGCTACCATGGTCACATAACCCACGGTATCAAAATGGCGCAGGGACTTATCCGGATTTTCAACGATGATCATGCCCGATATCGCAGCGGCAATACCACCCGAAACCTGTTGTACGGACGAGTTGATGCTCATAAAAGCGCCCCTGTCCTGGGGTTGTGGGATGGCACTGGTAATGGCTGTGGCGGGGATCATCCTGGACATAATACCCGAAAACAGGATGATATTGATCACCGTCAGCACCAGAAAGCTGGTATGCCCCAGGTTGGTATATACACCTATCATTAGTATACTGAGGGCGGTTCCTATTAAGAACACCATGTACTTATCGATCTTATCGCTCAGCTTTCCGATGAGGGGCATCAACACCAGTGAGCATATCCCTGTAATGAGGTAGAGTTGGGGCAATTCATCCTGGTGAATACCCAGGTTATTGGTGGTGAAGGTGCTGGCAAAGGGCATGATCATAAAGCCCCCGGTGGCCAGCAACATGGTACCTAAAAATCCCAACAGGTATGGTCTCATTGAAATTGTATGGACCAGGTGTTCAATCGGATTTTTCTCGGATCTCAGCTTCAGGTGCTCCGTTACCGGCTTCATATAGGCAACGATCACAAAGCCCAACACTATGCCAAAGGCCACGATCATCCAGAAGGTAGAATGCCAGCCCCAACGTGTGGCCAGGAGCAGACCGATGGGAATACCCAATACCTGGCTACCACCAAAGGCCATTTGAATAAATCCCATTACCCTGCCCCGCATCTGTATAGGGAACAGGTCGGTAACGATGGCCATACTGGCCGATCCTACCACACCCGCAAATAGTCCGGTAACGATGCGGGCAATGAGCAAGGAATGGAAGTCGGTGGCCATTGCACAAAGGGCGGTACCCACCAGGAAACCAATGTAAAAGATTACCAACAACTTTTTGCGATCGTACTTATCGGCAAAACCAGCCGCCAGTACGCCCGAAATACCGGCACTAAAGGCATAGGCCGATACCACCCAGCCAAAGCGGGCCGGGGTAATACTCAATTCTCTAATAAGGATGGTACCCAGCGGTGAGAGCACCATAAAGTCCAGGATAATGGTAAACTGGAGCAGGGCCAGGATCGCCACTACCAGCTTTTGGTAGGGCGTAAAGGAAGGTTTTTGCGAAACAGTTGGAGCTTGATTCATGGCTATAATTTGTCAATTTAATTAATCGGGCAAATCTGAACAGCAATAGCCGGCGCCCGTAACCAGGGCTATTACTTCCTGCACTGATAACCGGGTAGTTTCAATGCGCAATACCTTATCAACATCCCACAGGTCTACATTCCACCGCAAGATGCCAGGCTCCTGTCCCAGCAGAATGCCTACCTGGCGCACATCTTTCTTAAAGCGCAGGTTGGTTTTAAAAACCAATACCTGGCTTTCTGTTCCGGTTGACGGATGAGTGGGGTTGATATTGTTTAAATGAACATTCATTTACTTAATTAGCAGGCAAATTTTTTAAGGCTTTAAACCCTTGATCACCATTTCAAGGGCCAGCAACATAATATCTTCTGTAAGTTTAAAATCTCTATTCTTTTTTCCGCCCTGTGCATGAAATTTAATCAACTGATAAAGTGGGGAAAAAGCAACAGCCCAATACACCTCAAAAGGAACTTCTCTCAATTCTTTATTGGCAATGGCTTTGTGTACAAAGGGGCCCAGTATCCGTCCAAATTTAGCGCCAATCGTTTCATGGATCTTCTCGTACATGGGCGAATAACGCACCTGTTCCATAAACTGGGTCTCCAGCGGAAACCGCATAAAATAATCCAGGCGGTTCCTCCACTGTACTTCCATTCCTTTCGCGAAGGGAAATTCAGGGTCAAAATCTTTCAGGGTGGTATCCATCATATCATCCACCACCGAAAGCACTACTTTTTGCAACAGGTCTTCCCTGTCCTTATAATATATGTACAGGGTGGCGGGCGAAATATTGGCCGCTTTGGCCAGTTTTTGCATGCTAAAGCCATCAAGTCCCTCTTTTACAACCATTTCGATGGCTTTCTGCTTAACCAGGCCTTCCTTATCAGTGTCTCTTGTTCTCATTACTGACACAAATATAAGTGAATGTTCATTTACTTATGACATATCCTGGCTACTTTTTTTATTGTGGCATGGCGCTGCCGGGCAGGGATGAGGGGACCTTATTCCTGGTTCGGGTCAATCAGGTCGCCCAGCATATCGTTCATCACGGCTTTATAGGCCAGAATGAACTGCAGCCGAAAATCGGTGGTACTCCCTTCCCGGGCGCTACTCAACATATCTTTGAGCTGAATAAAATCGACATAAGGGGCGTAGGCTTTTTCATTGAACTTGTTCTTACAGGTCTCGTACTCACCAAACACTTCACCCAGGTAATGCTCCATCGACTTCAAAGCCTCATAGATGGCATCATTGTTTGAAAACAGGGTCATATGGACCTTGCTGTGTTTTATTTCATCCTTGATGCCCTCCAGGTCCAGTTGCAGGTCGTTGAAGGTTTCCATGTATTGGGCGTAGGGTTTCAGGTACACGTTGGCCGTGGAGACGATCTTTTCATCGTAGGGCACTGATAGTACTTTGGCGCGCAACATTCTGCGAACGCCTTTCACATCATGGTATATCTGGCTCAGGCGTTTGATGATATCCTTCTTAAGGTCATTTTTGTTTTTGATCTCTATCCTTAACAGGTCCCTCGCTTTTTCTTCCCGAAGGCGTTTATCACTCTCCTGCTGTCGCATGTCTTCCTCCCATCGCTGCTTATCGGCCTGTAGGCCGGCCTGTTGATTGGTATACTGCGCCAGCAATAAGGAGAAGATGGAACCTATTACGCCCACGGCAATGATCTGCAGGAAAACAATACCGATCTCTCTTTCAAAGGAGTCCTTTTCCAGGGTGAATCCAAATTGCAGCACCAGGAGCCCACCCAGGGACAGGGCAACTAAAATGACCAGGAATAGGATGATCCAGGAAAGTGGAGAGAATCGTTTACCCACGGCGGGTATGCCGGGCCTGGAGTTGCTTGAAGATTCCATAAAATAAGTATTAGCGTTTAGATTAATATCCGGGTATATTCACGGGTATGCTGATCGCCATAGCAGCGGAGAATAAGGAGGGGAAAGTGTAACAGGAGGGAAAAGTTAAAACAAAAAACCCGCACCTGCAAACGAAGTTGACAAATTTTGATCCATGACAAATGTCAAACCGCCTTGCAACAAGGGATATGCATACCTGTTGCAGAACGATTTAAAACAGTGATCCATATATATTTGCTTAATTTTCACTACCAGTTTCTTGCCTTACGGCTGGTGCTTTTACTTCTTTTTTACCCAATTTCCAGCTTATGGATAAGGCCAGGTAACGGGCCTGGTAATAGGTAGTGGCATGTTGTATAAAGGTTGCCGTTTCCAGGGTTTGTTTCAAACCAACAAAGCGGGGTTGCAGAAAATTATCTGCCCGTAGGTTAATGGACAATTTATCGCCTTTAAACTTTTTATTGAAGGCCAGCCCATAATACTGCCACACTTCCCGCCTTCCTTGTAGGGCAATATCAGGAGAACCTGCATTGCCCATGGCATCCAAACTAAAGCCCTTGCCCATTATATAACTGAGGTAAAAACCTGCGCTGTATTGATAGCCTTTGCGCTCCTGTTGCAGGGCTACACTTTCGAGTGTAATGTGCCGGATATTACCTGTTATAGTGATACTTAACTTTTGCTGCCATTTACCAGACAGGCTCACAGATAAACCTACTACTTCATTCTTTCCAATATTCCGGTAAGTGGTCTGGAATATCCCGTTTCCCAGTGGCAGGCGCACCTGTTCTATGGCATTGCCTGTACGGTTGTAATAGATTGAGGCCATTACTGATCCTTGCTTACCGTTCCGGGTATACCCTATTTCATAGCGGTGGGTAACTTCCGGCAACAAATAGGGATTACCGGTTTGTATATTAAATGAATCGCTGTAATTGGAGGCCGGATTGATTGCACCCAGAAAAGGACGGGTGATCCTTTTTCCATAACTCCCTTTAATGGTATGCTTGCCCCGGAAGGTGCGTGACAACAGGATATTGGGTACAAAGTTTCTATAATCCGGTACGGCAAGGCCGGTATCCTTAAAGTTTGTTTGCAAAACTGTTTGTTCATACCGCGCCCCTACCCTCCATTGCCAACCCACCCACCGGAAACTCAGGTTGCTGTATACTGCATAAATATTGCGGTGGTAATTAAACCAATTCGAGCGGCCTTCGTCTTTGCCAAAAAGACCTGCGGGAAAATTAAAAACCTCCACATTATTCAAATTGCTGTATTGCCTGAACATGGATTTAATTCCTGCATCCCAGCTTATACTATCATTGACCTGGTGAGCGTAATCGGCCTGCAATAGCAATTCCTTGTTGGTGATGCTTCCCCTGAATATTTCCTTGTAATCTGTTGCCTGCCTGTCTACCTGGTCCAGGTCATAGGCATCTGTTGCTGTTTGAAAAAACTGGGTAGCCAGCAAACTGTATTGCCGTTTGCGGTCGCGCGATTTACCGTTATAAGCCATATTGAACGTATGCAGGTCGTTGCCCGAAGCACTGCCGGTATACCGTTTAAATGCGGTAAACAGGGTATCCTGCAGGTAATAATCATTATAGGTATTGCCATTATTATAATCGCGGTTAAAACGGTAACGATAACCGCCGCTGATGCTTTGCAGGTCATTGAATACATAAATGATATTGGCGCCTGCATACCCCGAACGCCCCTGGTTGTACCATTCGCGTTGCTGTTGCAGGCGGTCCTTGGGATTGTTTGCTTTACCCTCACGGGTGAGGGTAGCGCTGTTGTCGGAATCATAATAATACAATCCGGTATTGCTATTGACGATCCAATTGCCCTGCCGGATATTGAGGTCGGGCGTTATAGCATGCCTGATATTGCCTGTCTGTGCCCGCAGGTTTCCATTGATGGCATTAAACCGGCTCTTGCGTGTAATGATATTGATTACGCCGTCGGTACCTTCTGCATCATATTTGGCCGAAGGATACAGGATCACCTCAATACGCACGATATCATCGGCAGGAATTTGTTTTAAGGCATCGGCTACGGTCACCGCATAAATATCTGATGGCTTGTCATCAATGTATACCCTGATATTACTGCTGCCCCTTAATACCGGACTTCCGTTTTGGTCTACACTTAGCAGGGGCACTTTGCGCAGCAGGTCGCTGGCAGTTGAACCAGCAGGTATTACATCATTGGCGGCATTATAAGCAAAGCCATCTGCAGAAGGGGTTATCAGGGGTTTATTGGCTTGCACTACAACCGCTGCCAGCAGGCCCGTATCCCGGTTGATCCTATACAATACAGGACGATCGAGCGAAGTATCGGGAAGTGATATGGGTTGGGAGATAAACTTCCTGTAACCCACCACATTAATGGCCAGGTAATACCTGCCTACGGGCAAACCTGTAAAAACAAATTGTCCCAGGCTATCGGCAATGACATTTTTAAAGGAAGTCTTTTGTTGGGTAAATAGGGATATGGAAGTAAAGGGCACTGGTTGGCTGGTCAGTGAATCCACTACCCTGCCGGAGAACCGGTAATGTTCCTGCGCTTTTGCATTGGCAAATAACAGCAACAACGATAGGATGATTCCGGGCGCTTTCATGATGGATACAAATGAAAGCAGATGGGCGGTCTGTTTCAGGAATCTTTGACCAATTGTTGTTTATTCATGACAAATTGCAAAATGTCCGGTGGTGTGTCGGTTTTGTTCTATTTCTGCAGACCTGCTGCTAATAGCTTTGTTGAAAATTATACATCATGAGCACACAACAAAACGCCAACAGGATACTCGTACTGGGCAGTACAGGAAAAACAGGAAGCCGTGTAATGCAACAATTAACCAGACAGGGATTGTCTGTCAAACCAGGTTCGCGGTCAGCAGCCATTCCTTTCGATTGGGAAAATAAAGCCACCTGGGCGCCGGTATTGGCGCATGTAGATGCGGTCTATATCTCCTATCAGCCCGATCTGGCAGTTCCGGAAGCGCTGGCAGCCATCAGTTCCTTTACTCAATTGGCAGTAAAGAATGGCGTTAGGAAACTGGTATTACTTTCTGGCCGGGGTGAACCCGAAGCCCGGGCCTGTGAAGAGGTGGTGATCAATGCCGGGGTGGACTGGACGATTATCAGGGCCAGTTGGTTTTGTCAGAATTTTAGTGAAGGTTACCTGGCCGACCCCATTGCCGCCGGACATGTTGCCTTACCGGTACCACCCACTGGCGAACCTTTCATTGACATAGATGATATTGCGGAGATAGCAGTTGCCGCCCTCACCAATGGCAAACACAATGGACAGCTTTATGAAGTGACTGGTCCCCGCCTGCTTAGTTTTGAGGAAGCGGTTGCAGAAATTGCCCGCACCACTGGCAAGCGTATCCAATACCAGACCATATCTATGGATGAATATGCAAACATGCTGAGGGAATACCAGGTGCCCAAAGAATACATTTCCCTGCTTACTTATTTGTTTACCAAGATACTGGATGGCCGCAATGAACATGTATCCGATGGCGTGGAAAGAGCGCTGGGCCGTAAGGCAACTGACTTCTCAGATTACATTAAGAAGGCAATGGCAGGTGGTGTATGGGGATAGCCACATCATCCTTTATGCCTGTTCTTTCTAAGCAATCTCCTTTTAGCATGGGCGTGAATGAACTTGAACACCAATGCATACATAACAGGGAGTATCAACAGGGTGAGAATGGTGGAGGTGATCAGCCCGCCGATCACCACAATGGCCAGGGGCTTTTGTGTTTCGCTGCCAATACCATGACTAACAGCAGCCGGTAAAAGACCGATCATCGCCATCAAGGCAGTCATCACCACCGGTCTTACCCGGCTGATCACCCCCTCCATTATAGCTTTATCAAGGGTCATTTTACTTTCCAGGTTTTTCCTGAAAACGCTGATCAGGATCACGCCATTTTGAATACATACACCAAATAAGGCGATGAAACCAATGCCCGCACTGATACTAAAGTCCATCCCGGTAATGTGGAGCGCCAATATGCCTCCTATCAATGCAAAGGGTACATTCATGATGGTGAGCAACGCGTCTTTTGCATCACCAAAGGTTACAAACAATATGAGGAAGATCACCAGTAAGCAGGCGGGCACTACCTGCCCCAGGGTTTTAACTGCCCGCTGCTGGTTTTCAAACTCACCATTCCAGGTGGAAGAATAACCCTGTGGCAAATGGATAGCAGCATTCACTTTTTGCTGCGCTTCGGCAATAGTGCTTCCCAAATCCCTGCCGCGCACTGAAAATTTGACGGTGATATAGCGGGCATTGTTATCGCGGTAAATAAATGCAGGACCAGTGAGGGTTACTATATCGGCTATTTCTTTCAAGGGTACCCTGGAGCCGTCAATGGTAGGCACCATTAGATTCCTGACGGCTTCTTCGGTAGCCCGGTACTGCTCCTGGTAGCGCAGGCGGATATCAAATTTCCTTTCGCCTTCAAACAACTGTGTAGCTGCTTTGCCACCGATGGCCATTTCTATGACGGCATTGGCATCGCCGGTACTGACTCCATACATGGCCATCTTGTGCTGGCTAAGTTCTATCCTGAATTCGGGTTGCCCCAGGTTGCGGATTATGCCCAGGTCCTCTACTCCTTTGATCTCTTTGAGTATGTTGTATACTTTATTCGCATTACTGTCCAACACATGAAAATCCACACCGAATATTTTTACGGCCAGGGCTGCCGGCACACCGGCTACAGCCTCAGCCACATTATCCCTGATCGGTTGTGAATAGTTGAACACCACACCGGGATATAACTCCAGCTTCTTATTCATTTCCTCCACCAACTCATCATAGGTTAGTTTCCTTTTCCATTCCTTACCCGGCAACAGGTCGACCGCAATCTGTACATTGAAAAAACCTTTGGGGTCGGTTCCATCATTGGTACGGCCCACCTGTACCATGGTATGCCTAACCTCCGGAAAACTGCGTACATCCACATCGATCCTGGCAGATATGCTATCGGCTTCTTCCAGGGATACGCTACGGGGCAATTCGGCTGTTACCCACAAAGCGCCTTCATTGAGCTGTGGTAAGAATTCGGACCCCAGGAACTTAAAAGAAAAGAAGGAAAGCACCATGATCACAAAAGCTACTAAGACACTTTTCTTTTGGTGGGCATACACGAATACCAGCAATTTCTTTACGCCCTTCTCAAAAAAGCTCACAATAGGATTGTGTTTTTCCTTTACATTCTTTCGCAATAATATACTAGACAAAGCAGGAACCAGGGTGAGGGTTAATATCAATGCTCCCAACAAGGCAAAACCCAGTGTATAGGCAAGGGGCGAGAACATTTTACCCTCTACTTTCTGAAACGCAAAAATGGGGATGAGGCAGGTGATGATGATCAGCTTGGAAAAGAAAATAGCCTTTCCCATTTCGGCCCCTTTATCCTTAAACAATCCCAACTTGGCCAATTTATTAAACCGCTCCATGCCTACCTCCCTGGCCTTTTGATCAAGGGCTACAAATAATCCTTCTACCATCACAACGGCGCCATCGATGATGATACCAAAATCTACAGCACCCATACTCAGCAGGTTGGCATTCATGCCTTTTATCCGCATGCATATAAAGGCAAACAATAAGGACAGGGGGATAATAATACTTACTATAAAGGTGGTCCGCCAATCGGCCATGAATATAAATACGATAACGGTTACCAGGATGATGCCCTCCAGCAAGTTATGGATCACGGTTTCTGTTGCATAACTCATCAGGGTGGTACGATCATAAAAAGGAAGGATCTTCACATCAGCCGGCAGGATATTTTTATTCAAGTCCTCTACCTTTTTGTGCAGGGCATCCAATACCTCCGAAGGGTTCTCACCCTTGCGCATGACGACGATCCCTTCTACCTGTCTGGCTATACCATCTTTAGAAACGGTGCCCAGCAACGGCTTATGGCTTTCTATTACGGTCGCTACATTTTTTACCAGTAATGGAACGCCATTCATTTTATTGATGATCACATTGTTGATCTCGTCCACATTGTTCAATACACCGATACCCCTTACTACGTATGCCTGCCCATTCCTTTTAATCACATCGCCCCCCACATTTACATTGCTTTTGGCGATTGCATTGTATACATCCAGGGAGGAGAGGTTGTATTTTACCAGCAGGTCGGGATTTACGCTTACTTCAAAGGTCTTTACTTCTCCGCCAAAAGTGTTTACATCGGCCACGCCAGGAACGCTTTTAAACTGGCGATCCAGCACCCAATCCTGGATTGCTGTCAGCTCCCGTAGGCTTACGGTACTGCTTTGCAGGGTATACCGATAGATTTCGCCGGTAGGCCCATAAGGTGGCTGTATCTCGGGTCTTACTCCATCCGGCAGATCGGCATTGACAACCCGGCTCATTACCTGTTGACGTGCGAATGCATCATCCACTCCATCATCAAAAATCAAGGTGATATAACTCAGGCCAAAAGAAGAATTGGAACGGAGGTTTGTTCTTTTCTGTACGCTGTTCAGCTCGGTTTCCAATGGCACGGTAATAAACTTTTCTATCTCCTCGGCACTCCTGCCCGGCCACTGGGTAATAATAATGATCTGGGTATTGGTTACATCGGGGAAAGTTTCAATGGGTGTTTTTTGATAACTCCAGATACCAATTACTGCGAGAATCCCGGTCATAAAGAAAACAAAATACCGGTGCCGTAAAGAAAAGTGAACAATATTCTTAATAAACTTATTCATACAATCAGGTTGAGAAGCAATAGGAAAAGGGTGATGGATACCTGTTGCCGGTTACTGGTTGCCGGTTAGCGGTTGCTAACTGCGCTGTTGTTGTTGTCCTGTAATTTTTTGTAAATAAGTATCTGGTTCTTTGTAAGCACCTTTTCGCCGGGTTGCAATCCATCCAGGATATAGGTATAACCACCCGATGATTTATAGATCTTTATTTCCCTGTTCACCACATCATTCTGATTCTTGTATACCACTACAAAGTCTTTCCGGTTATCGTTGATGATGGCGCTGGATGGAACGGCTACCATCTTTTTGGCCTCTGTATTCCGAATGGATACGTTGGCAAACATCTCCGGCTTCAGGGCCCCATGACCGTTGGGCAGGATTATTTTTATTTTCATCACCTTGCTTACCGGATCGAGTACCTGGCCTATTTTATCGACCTTGCCGACAAATACGCTATCGGGGTAAGATAAGGTGGTGATGGAAGCGGTATATCCTTCTTTCACCCTGGCAATATCGGTTTCATACACATTGGCCCAGATCCATACATCGCTGATATCGCCAATGGTAAACATATTGCCCGCATTGTCATTCCTGATAAAACTGCCTGGATTGATCAGCTTTTCCACCACATACCCACTCCGTGGGGAGGAGACGATATAGGTGCCATTGGCAGCCGTTTTTCCACCCCCGTTTATCAATAACTGCTCCTTTATCTTTGAAGCAGTGGCATGGGCCTTATTGTAATTCTCTCTTGCTTCCAGGTATTCCTTCTCACTGGCTATGCCATTCTTATACAGGCGCTCCTTGTTTTGCATGTCCTTTTCGGCAATGGCCACATCGTTGCCGGCAATGGACAGATCGGCATAATTACCGGCAATGTCGGCGCTCTTAATGGTAGCCAGGTTTTGCCCTTGCTTCACATAATCGCCCAGACCTACATGGACGGCCAGCACCTGTCCGCTACTGAAGGGGTAAATTTTTACCACTTTGTTTTCATCGAAACTTACCTCACCACTCAGCTTTAGTTCGTCATCAATATTCCTGATGGAGGCTGTATCTATTCTTAACATCTGCAGGGCGCTATCGCTGATAAAGTCCTGGCTTCTGCCACTCTCTTTTTCCTTTGGAGCGCTATTGCATGCAACGGACATCGTTGCCACTATTACTCCGGGAATCAATACCGCTATCAAGGTCTTCATGTCTTTCATTTTATAACTTGATAATTTCCTGGTGAATGGTATAATTAAGTTCGGCCACCGCATTGCGTTGGTTGGTTACCTGCTGGTTTTGTTTTATGCGGGTATCTTTATAGGCATCGAAAAAATCGATAAACTCTACCAGGCCGATCTCCCGACGCCGGTAACTGTCCACCATATTCTTCATCAAGGTTTCGTAATTGTCTTTCAACTGTGTATTGTCTGTATTCAACAGATCGGTAGCCTGTTTCAGTTTTTGCCAGGCACTAAAGACATCCCTGTTTACCTGGTCCTGCACCTGGTTGGTCACCACGCCTGCCTGTTTGTAGGAAAATTCAGCCGCCTGGATATTGCCTTTATTCTTATTAAAAATGGGTAAAGGAAGTGATATGCTCAATCCAAAATAGTTGGTAGTATAGGTACTGTTACGATCATATTCCGGCCCTACTGTTATATCCGGCACCGCCAGCGCTTTTTGATAAGCGATATTGTGCTGCTGCAGGGCCAGTTGGCTTTGTGATAGTTGGAGATCGGGCCGGTTGCGCAAAGCCAGGTCCTGCAAATCGGCAATGCGTAACCCGCTTACCTGTCCTGCAGTGATGGGCTGCCCTGCATCGGCCACTACCCATGTTGGCTCTTTTAATTGCAATAACATTGAAATCTCCTTCTGCAGATCAAATTGCTGGCGCAGGTTATCGGCATAATCATTTTTGAGGGAGAACAGCAAGGCTTTTATCCGCAGGTTTTCCTTTTGGGACACATCGCCCGTTTTCAACATTTCGTCCATGCCCCTGGCCAATGTTTGCATGGTAGCCATCTCCGCCTGGTTAATGGACACTTGCTGTTGCAACTGCGCCAGATTGTTCAGGTCAGTAGTAAGCACGTATCGCAGGTTGCGCATGACATCCTTGAATTGCGCTTCATTATTCAATACATTATCCCTGGCCAGCTGGGTTTGCTTCTTTATTTTTCCTGCGGTTCGTATCAATTGCTGTACCTGGATAAATACCTGTCCGTACAACTGACCATTTTCCCTGGTATGCCGGAAGAACTTCCCGTCGTATACATTCTGATCTGTATTCAATACCGGGTTGTCCCAAACCTTTGCCTGCTCTACCAATGCTTTGCTGATATCAATATTGTATTGATTGGCGAGCAGTGTTAAGTTCCGTTGTAGAAAGATGGTTTCAGCTTGTGGAATACTGAGGTGTAAGGTATCCGAAGCAGGTTCCTGTGCAGACAATAACAGGGGTATGGCCAAGTAAAAAAGTATACAGCTGCTCCGTAATAGAAGCCGTCCCCATAACAATGGTTTCATAGTGGTCCAATTACATTAAAACAAACTAGCAGGGAGGTCAATTATACAGGTAAAGCACACACTATAATATACTTATTATCAATAATAAATATATTAATTTATTCAATACCACCTACAAATAAATCATTTACCTGATGGTCCTGCTAAATTATCCAGGCGGGCTGCAAGGAGAAAGTCCGAATAGTTGAAAAAGGAAAAACTATCGCCGGAAGCGATAGTTTAACAGACACGGTTCTAATATCGTTGAAGGAGATATGTGATCAGGCCCGTTTTTTATAGCTCAGGATGGCCCAGCCATTCAGCAATACGGCAAAGCCCAATACCACCAGTAATTGTTGTTTGATATCTGCCAGGCTACTTCCTTTTAGGATCACCATCCGCATGACTTCTACAAAATAAGCCACGGGGTTTACCTTGGTTACTGCTTGTGCCCAGGCAGGCATGCTGTCGATAGAAGTATACAATCCACCGAGCAGGATAAAGACCATCATGATGAAAAAGGAAAGCAACATGGCCTGCTGCTGGTTGGCGGTATAGGTAGATAATAATAAACCCAGGCCCAGCACGGCCAGCAGGTACACGGCGGCAAATACGTAGATGGTAAGCAGGCTGCCTGCGGGGATCACGTTATAGGCAAACCTGGCCAGTAATAAACCCAGGCTCAATACCACCATACCCAGGACCCAAAAGGGGATCAGCTTACCCAGGATGAAATGGTATTTATGTATGGGGGTTACGTTGATCTGTTCAATGGTCCCTATTTCCTTTTCCTTTACAATGTTGAGGGAGGTAAGGAAAGCGCCCACCATGGTTACCAATACCACCAATATGCCGGGCACCATGAAGAACTGGTAATTGAGGGTTGGGTTGAACCAATTGGAGGAAGTTACCTGCAGGTTCATTTCCGGATTGAAACGTGGAAACTGTACCCATTTCAACCGTACCTCTTTGTTAAAATCCTGGACAATGCTGCGCAGGTAAGCGGAGCCCAATCCTGCCTTGGCGCCATTGATGGCATTTACGGCCATGAATAAGGAGGATTCATCTTCTTTTACCAGTGTCTTTTCAAAGGAGGCGGGTATTTCCAGGATCAGGTCGGCCCGGTCCTTTCCTACTTCCTCCATGGCTTCCTTGTAGGAGGCGGTATAATTGGCCAATTGGAAATACCCTGAGGCGGTCACCTTGGAAATCAGCTGGCGTGAATAGCTGGAATGATCATGATCTATTACACTGAGCTTGATATTCTTCACTTCATAATCTGCGGCCCGGGGCAGGATCATCAATTGCACCAGGGGCATCACAAAAAGGATGCGGATGATGGCCGGATCACGAAAGATCTGCCGGAACTCTTTTTGCAGCAGGAATTTTAATGTCCTCATGCCAGTCGTATTTTAAACTTCTTAATAGCTAATACCAGGAAAAAAGCAGTCATACCCGCCAGGATCAGTGTTTCTTTCCAGATAGCGGAGAAACCAAGCCCTTTGATCATCACTGATTTCACAATATCATAGTACCATTTGGAAGGCACCACATTGGAAACGATGCGCAAAGGCAGTGGCATGTTCTCTATCGGGAACATAAAACCACTCAACATCACCGTAGGCAGAAATAACCCTGTGAGGGAAATGAACATGGCGGTTTGCTGTGAGTTGGTGGAGGATGAAATGAGCAATCCCAATGCCAGTGAGGTAAGGATGAACAGCACACTTTCGGCCAGGAGTAATAACAAACTTCCATTGATGGGCACATCCAGTACAAATACACTGAGCAAGAGGATGCTTGAAATATTGATCATTGATAACAGCAGGTAAGGAATTGCCTTGGCGGTCACGATCTTCATGGGCCGTACGGGGGATACCAGCATGATCTCCATGGTGCCCATTTCTTTTTCACGCACCACGGTAATGGCTGTCATCATGGTACATACGAGCATCAGTACCATGGCCATCACCCCGGGCACAAAACTGTAGGCCCCTTTCAACTGGGGATTGTACAGCATCCGCATTTCTGTTTTGATGGTATAAGGCAGCTTCCGGCCATTGGTAACCCTGTCCTGGTAATCCATGATCACGGCCGTAGCGTAGTTGGTGAGTGTAGTACCCACATTGGGATCAGAGGCATCGGCCACCAATTGGATCTGCGCCGTATTAAAATGTTGCAGATCGGTATTGAACTGTTGGGGGAATACCACGGCCAATTTGATCTTTCCTTTTTTAAATGCGGCTTCAATTTCCTCGTAGGAATGCAGGTCGGCCACTACATCAAAGTACCGGCTGGCGTCCAGTTCGCTCCGAATAGCTGAAGAAGCGATATCCTGTGCATTGTCGAGGATGGCGATCTTCGAGTTCTTTACCTCGTTGGTGAGGGCAAACCCGAAAATGATGATCTGCATAATGGGCATGCCCAACAGGATGAATAGGGTTCGCCTGTCGCGCCCGATATGGTAGAACTCTTTTTTTACAAACGATAGAAATTGTTTCATATCAGTTTAATCTTTTTTGCTCGCCGGAGGCGAGAGAATAGCCGTCATCCCGGCATGCGCCGGGAAGGCTGGCGACTGTTAGAACTTCCGATTTCCGACATCCGTTCTCTAATCTGCATTTCTTTTCGCCTTTCTGGCCAATTTTAAGAATACCTCATCCATGGAAGTAGCCTGCAATGATCTTTTCAATTCACCCGGAGTACCCAGTGCATCAATACGGCCATCTACCATGATGGATACGCGGTTGCAATACTCGGCTTCGTCCATATAGTGTGTGGTTACAAAAACGGTGATTCCCCGGGCGGCAGCCTGGTAGATCATGTTCCAGAATTCCCGTCGCGTTACCGGGTCTACCCCACCGGTAGGTTCATCCAGGAAAACGATCTGGGGTTCATGAAAGATGGCTACTGAAAAAGCCAGCTTCTGTTTCCAGCCTAATGGTAGGGAACGAACTAATTTATTGGCTTCATTTTCCATGTGCAGTTCCTGCAACAGGTAAGCTGTTTTTTCCTTTATAAAGGCATTGCTCTTGCCATAGATACCTGCATAGAAGCGGATATTCTCTTTCACGGTGAGGTCTTCATACAGTGAAAACTTCTGGCTCATATAGCCAATGTTCCGTTTGATCTGTTCTGTTTGTTTAAATACATCGAAACCCGCTACTGTAGCCGCCCCACTGGAGGGAATGGACAACCCGCAAAGCATGCGCATCGCAGTAGTCTTACCTGCCCCATTTGCACCCAGGAATCCGAAGATCTCTCCTTGCTGTACTTCAAAGGAGATCCCATCCACGGCGGTAAAATCACCGAATCGTTTGGTGAGCTGGCTGGCATTTATAGCTATTTGTTGATCCATATTGGAGTCTTCTTAATTATGTTCGATCATCATCTAAAGTCGTGAATCGGCAGTCGGCAATCGTGAATCGACAATCGGCAATGCGTTTGCTTCGTTACCGTTCACACTGTTAACTTTTCAACCTATTAACTTTCCACCCTTTAAACTTTTTAACCTATTAACCTTTCAACCTGCTAATTTTTCATCAGGTCCATAAAACAATCTTCTATATCCGGTTCTATTTCCTTTATCTCAATATCCTTATGTCCCTGTTGTTGCAGGTAGCTGTTCAACGATGTTGTATCATAACCGGCCCGCATCACAGCATGGTGGTATTCCCCAAAAGGATAAGCATCCACTATGCTATCAAAAGCTTTGAGGTGGTTCAGCAATTGCAACATATTGGTAGCCCTTACTGCCAGCAAGGGTTTTCCAAAGTCCGCCCTTACACCCGCTGGTGTATTGACCGATAATAGCTGGCCATTCTGGATCAAGGCCACGCGGTCGCACAAACTGGCTTCATCCATATAAGGGGTGGATACCAGGATGGTGATGCCCTGCTGTTTCAACTGGCGCAACATTTCCCAAAACTCTTTACGCGATACGGCATCTACACCTGTAGTAGGCTCATCCAGGAACAATACGGAGGGTCGATGAATCAACGCGCAACTCAGGGCCAGTTTTTGCTTCATGCCACCCGATAACTTGCCTGCCCGACGGTCTTTAAAAGGTTCTATCTGAGAATAGATATCTTTTACCAGATCGTAATTCTCTTCAATGGAAGTATTGAAAATGGTAGCAAAGAATTCCATGTTTTCGGCTACGGTAAGATCCTGGTACAAGGAGAAGCGGCCCGGCATATACCCTACGCGGTTGCGGATGGCTTTGTAATCTTTCACTACATTCAGCCCATCCACGGTAGCATTTCCCCCATCAGGCAACAACAAAGTGGTGAGGATACGGAATAAGGAAGTTTTACCGGCTCCGTCCGGACCGATAATACCAAACAACTCCCCTTGCTCGGCCTGGAATGAAATACCATGCAAGGCCTCCACGATGTCTTTCTTTTTGCCGTAACGCTTGATGATATTTTCGGCTATAACTGCTGGCATGTTGATTATTGATTAATTAATGTCGTGAATCGGCAGTCGGCAATCGGCAGTCGTGAATCGGCAATCGGCAGTCCTTTGCTTCGCCACTTCCGCTTCGCAACCAGCTACTCGCCACTCAGAATTTCACTTCGCCATACATCCCGATCTTAATGAATCCGTCATTCTTTACTTTGATCTTGACTGCATACACCAGGTTGGCGCGCTCTTCTTTGGTTTGGATTGTTTTGGGTGTAAACTCCGCCTTATCGCTGATCCAGGTGATCACGCCATTGTATTCGCGGTATTCTTTGGCGCCGTTATCGATCAACACTTTTACTGGCTGGTTCAATTTCACCTGCGATAATTGTGTGCCTGTTATGTAAGCCCTTAAGGTCATGGTAGAGAGGTCGGCAATTTTATACAGCGCTTTGCCGGTGGCCGTCATTTCACCTGCTTCTGCATATTTGGTGATCACCGTACCGCTGATGGGATTGGTCACTCCCGCCCGCTTTAACTGGTCATCCAGTTGGGCCACTCTTTTTTCGAGGGGTTTACCTTCGCTTAGTATACTGCGGTTTTGTGTACCCACGTTGCTGCGCTGTACATTGATCTGCTGTTGGGTTACTGTCATTTGCTTTTTTACCACATCAATCTCTGCATGAAGGTCATCCAGTTGTTTGCCGGTGGCTGCATCCTGTTTCAACAGGTTTTCTGTACGCTGTTTTTCGCGCAACAACCTGTCCAGTTGCGATTGTTGTACGGTCAGCTGGTCCTGTAGCAGCTTTACCTGTGGTGCCAGGTCGGCCGTTTTTTCTTTCAGCGCTTCAATACTGGCTTGTACCTGGTCTTTTTGCAGGCTCAGGTTTTCGGCATCAATGGTACCTATTACTTTCCCTTTGGGTATGGAATCGCCTTCGGTTACTTCAAACGACAACAACTTACCGGTGAGTTCGGAGGATACAATGACCTCATCCACTTCGAAAGTGCCCGTAGCATCGTGGATAGCCTTCTTGTTGTTGCAGGCTGAAAGAAATGCAGCTATTATTGCTATTCCTATAAAAATCTTTTTCATAATGCTTTATTTATTCCTGTTGCTGATTGGTAGTTTATTGATTGCCCGATATGGTTTCGTAGTTGATCTGCGCCTGTAGCCATTGCAAGCGATGGGCTATTAGCGCCAGCCGTGCCTGGTCTTCTGCATTCACTTCGCGTAAAAAATCATTGGCGGTGATCACGCCATTTTCCAATTGGGCGTTGGCCGCTTCCTTTACTTTGGTGCGGATGGAAATGATCTGTTCGTCGGACGCAATGAGTTGCTGCAGTTTATTCAGTTCCGATTGCTGTTGTCTTAACTGGGTGTTGGTATTCAACAGGAACAGGTCTTTCTGTACATCCACCATCCGTTGGTTCACGGTCAACAACTGCCGTTCTTTTTTAGTGGTGTATAAATTGCCCAGTGACCAGTTGAGCCGTACGCCGGCGACATAGAACCAATCAAAACCATTCTTCAGCATATTCAATCCCGGGCGGGCATAGCCACCCTGCACGAACAAACTGGTGCGTGGGCGGTTCTTAGCACTTATCAGCAGGTTTTGTGTTTTGACTAAACTATCCTGGTAAGTAAACAATTTAAGTTCAGGTCGATTGATACCCGGCGCTATGATATAGGTTCGCACGGTGGGTAATTGCAGCGCGGTATTTTCGGGTAACTGTTGATTGAGGAACAATGACAATACTTCCAGCCATCCTTTGCGTGTGGCCTTCAGTTCAATGGTACGCTGTTCGGTTTGCAGCAACTGCGCTTCCAGTACCAGTTGGTTGGACCGGAACGCGGTACCATTATTCACCTGCGCTGTTACGCGTTTGATGCCCAGCTGAATGTCTTTCTTTACCAGTTCCGTTTGTTTCAACTGCTCATCCAGCAGTAAGATACCGAGGTAAAACTGGTTGATGCGCTCCTTCACTTTGTACAGGTCAACTTCGGCCCGTTGATCTTCTACCAGCGCATTTACGCCCTGCATATTTTTCTGTGCAGCAATCGCGCCCCCATCATACAATAGCTGGGTAGCTTCGGCCTGGATGCGGTATTGGTCTTTGGCCAGCGTGGGAATGTCCATACCTGGCAGCTTGATGGGCACACTGGTCACTGCCGATTGATAGGTAGCCTGTCCCGATACCGTTACCTGTGGCAAGTATCCTTTTGCCAGGTTATCGACAGTCAGGTCGGCCGTTTGTTTTACCAAACCCTTTTGCCGGATCAATGGATAGTTTTGCCGGGCCAGGTCATAGGCTTGCTCAAGCGTGAGCAAGGTACTATCCTGTGCGAGGGCCGGCGTGATCCACAACAGCAGGATGGTTGTTTTCCAATGTTTAACCATGTTATTTAACCATTTGGTCAATGTGTACATAAAAAAATTTATAGTCGTATTGAATTAATCACAAATTCAGCCACCAGGGTTTTACGCTCTTCCATCAATGCCATGAACTGTTTATTCTCCAGTTTAAATACACCTGATATTATAGGCTTGCTTACGAACGGGAAAGCACACATGGCGATCATATTCATCATCAGGTGAACAGGTTTAATGGGCCTGATCTTACCTGCCTCTATTTCTTTTTGTATCTGTGCTGAGAATTCTGCTACCGGCGGTAGCTTACCGCCCCATATTTTGGCAATGAAATCCTCGGGACTCTTATGCACCTCATTCAGCACAAAGAGGGGAATAAAAGGATTGTCCATCATCATGGTGATATAGTTGTCGACAAATGTCCTGACCTTATCGAAGATGGGCATATCCGCTTCAAACAGGATGCTCACGCGGGGTAAGAATTTCATGGCAGCTTCCTGGAATACCATATCAAACAATTTGTCCTTGCTGCGGAAGTAATAGTGCAGCAAAGCCTTATTGATGCCCGCCCGGTCGGCAATATCCTGCATCCGGGCGCCGGCCATCCCCTGCTCAATAAACACCTCTTTGGCTGCTGCCAATATCTTCTGCTCCGTGCTCTGGTCCTTATTTACATCTTCAACCATACAGTTTAACCAAATAGTTAAACCAAAGGTATAAACACTGGAGCCATACTTCCAAGCTTTTAAGGAAAAGAATTTTACATAATGGCTTAAGGGATTGTCAATCAGTGGTTAGGGTGAGCCGCCAGTTGGCGGAACTTGGAGGGCGACCTACCCTATGCCGGCCGGCAATACCTTAACTGGATAGTTTTCCGTCTTTCCGCATGTCGTTGAGCCAGGTACAAACATCGGTGGCGAAGCCATCGGCACTATCCACATAGATGATATTGGGAAAATGGGAAGTGGTAATAATAGCAGACCCGTCCTTGGGGGCCTGGGTGCTTTGCATGGTATCATGCGCCAGTACCCCATTGGCCAGCTGACACAGTTCCAGGATGGTATAGGCGCCTGGGTTTATGACTTCCCAGTTGGTAAGGGTAAGGGTCCAGGAGTTGACGTACAGGTCGCCACAATGGTTGTCAGTTTGTTGAATGCGGTATAGCTGTCCTTTCGGCTCGGTAGCGCTGGTCATTAAGGCAAGATCATTGGTATGTGTATACCTATCGTAAACTACCATATCAGCCAGTGCCTGGGCCTGGGCTGGATCGCTGATGGAGCTGGTTTCGGCATCGGTTTTATCTACAGGCAAGTCTGCATAAGAATAAAAGCCCTTGCCCTCAAAGTTAACTTTCTTAAGGCCCTCCAGGTCGAACAGGATGATCACTTTCCCCTTCCCCTTTGTGATGTCGGACAATTTTGTTTGAGCAATCCGGGGAGCGTTCTCCGGCGCCTGATACAGGTAATCGCCCAAATATTGGTTGACCTGATCCACCAACAGGTTGATCATGTTTTGCCTGATGGTCAGTGTATCTGATTTATTATTAAAAAAGTAAAGGGTTCGAATCGCCGACACTATTTCGGGTGTAGAATAAGCATAGTGAGAGAATTTCAGGATCACCACTTCATCTGTATGGGCGGTGTCGGAAATGAATGTTCTGACAGCATCCAAAACATCCTCCATACTTTCACCAGAACAACCTTCGAGCGCGCCCATTGTCATGGTAAAGTGACCCGTGTAAATTGTCTTTTCCTGTTTCCAAAAAGGCCGCAGGTCAAAATACCGGATCCCAGCTTCCAATTGACCGGCAATATTTATGATTTGCGTCAGTGAGTTACCCCCTGCACCACCTATTGTGTCATAGGTGACCGTTGACATACCCGCATCATGTGAACCGGGAATGGAAAGCTGGGCCAATGTACTATCGGCATAATCTGCCATCCAGGCAGACCGGTCGCTGTACCGCGTTACAGAGGCCATTAACTGCTGTTTACCGTTGGCGAATGCCTGTATCACATAATCATGCTCTGATAGCGCTACCGCCAGGTCCCTGCCCTGTATTGCGTCGTCGGTATTGTCATTGTCCAGGAATTGCTGGTCCTTTTGAATATCCAACTTACTATCGCTGATGGTGGCCTGCAGGTAATACAGGTCATAATTTAAACCCGACATGTGCACTTCCACTGCTTTGTCGTTTTGGTTGATGGCAATGGAGGGAGCCATGGAAGCTTTACCACCGGTTAATTCGAGGTAGCCCACATTCTTTTTGGTGAACTGTAAAGACAAAGCGCCATTATTGGTGGTCAACGTGCCAATGCCATAATACAGTGAACTAAAATGTTCGGACTGGTGTACTTCTACAAACAGGTCATTGTTGTTGAGGGAGATCTTCGGATATATTCCATCGGCATACTCAACCTGGCCGGCAAATGATATACCGTTGTTATCGAGTTGGCCATACACACAATAACAGTTCTTATTCCCCTCATGAAATACAATGATAAAATACCCTTTCGAATTGAGGGTCACATCGACTGAAAAGGCTACTATGGACTTAGCATTGACAGTAACCTTGGTCAAGTTGCCGGTCCAATTGATCGTTTGGTTGTTAAAATCGAGACCACCATATTTCACGTTGAGGTATCCACTGGTATCAAGTAGCGCAACAAGAATATATCCCTGGTCATTAATAGCTACTGCCCCCTGTTGTCCATCGGCAATATAAACACTGGTATTCAGGTCAAAATCGGGATAAGAAACCTTACCCATCATATAGTGTATTTGCTGGCTAGACCCGGTACCCTCAGTATGTACTTCTACCAGGTCATTATTGCTGTTGATAGCAATGGATGGTTTACTGCAGGTGAGGTTGCTGGCGGAATAGACCTTTGCAGATCCGATGCAAATGGATTTCATGTTGGTATTGAATTAAGGTGATTTAAAATGCAAATGGTTGCTATAAATACAGCAACCACTTACATTATAAACATATAGTATGTATTTCGACTAAAGCCAGTCTGTTTAACCAGGCAACAGAAAATCTTTATATACGGTTATCCAGGAAAATTATTTCAGGACAGTTTGAGCGAGGAAATACCATCCACCGATAACAAAGAGGGGTATACCGAAGGCAGCGAATAGCACCGGCCAGGAAAATATGCCCCAAAAGGTCAATAACCTGGCATCTCTTGGCAGCTTGGGATCATAAGCAAAAATAGCCGTATACCCTAGTTTATAACCAGCGTTTAAATCGGAAAAACCCAGCGCAGTAGTTACCTCCTGTCCATCTTGCGTACGGAAAGTAAAGATCGGGTTGTATTGTGTAGGCTCTTCATAAATTTCTTCCCTTTCTATCTTTGTTACCGTTCCTTTAGCCCGCTCTGAATTCTTCAGAAAAATAAAAGTATCACGCAAAACAATGCAAGAAACGATCAAGAATATGCACCCAAAAATTAGAAAAATTGTGTAGACCACTATATATTGGCGTTCGTTTATTAAAGTATTATCGACGCAAGCATGCACGTATAAAAAAACAGTCTCTCCGCTTACAGAAAGACTGCCTATACATTCATCAATAATTAATCTACCTTGGCGGCATCGCTGCTACCGTCTTTAGCTCCCTGGTCGTTACCCTTCAGGTAAGAAGGCAGGTTAAGGCCGGCCATATTGAACAGGTCATTGAGCGGGGGCACTGTTTTCATCATACCCGATACAAAATTGGCAGTAGAGGAATTACCATTCTCGCCATTTCCATTGCCGGAATCCCACACGGTGATCTTGTCAATCTTGATATTCTTCACGGCTTCTACCTGGGTACGTACCAGTTCGGGCAGCTTTTCTATCAGCAATAACTGGAAGGCTTTATTCGGATCACCACCAGCAGCGGCTACGACTTCCTTATAACCTTCGGCCTGCTTGGTCAGTATCTCAAACAAACCTTTCGCTTCGGCCTGCATTTTAGCAAAGATGGCATCCGCTTCACCCTTTGCATTTTCCCGGATGGTTTCAGCAGCGGCCTGCGCTTCGATAATGGCCCTTTGTTTGGCTATCTCGGCAGGTACCACAATATTGGCCATCTGGGTTGAACGTTCTCTTTCGGCACGGGCAGCTTCGGCTTTTTGTTCGGCCACGTATGACTCTTCCAATGCCTTGGCCTGTTGAACCTTTTCGGCAGAGATCGCGATACGTAATGCCTCGGCTTCTTTTTCCCGACGGGCGGCATCTGAATTGGCAATATTGATCTTCGATTCATTCTCTCCCTTGATGGCGATCGCATTGGCCTCAGCTGTCTTCACACGGGTATCTCTTTGCGCTTCGGCCTTACCAATGGTTTCATCTTTTACCGCGGTAGCGATGCTGATCTCTTTATCTTTTTGGGTGATGGCAATTTTAACATCCCGGTCACGGTGTGTTTCAGCAATCTGCGTATCCTTTTCCCGATCGGCCAGGGCCTTACCTGTTTCACCGATCTTCTCCTGCTCGGCCACGCTGATCTTCGCTTCGTTGATGGCTTTTGCAGCAGCTTCCTTACCGAGAGCTGCAATATAACCTGACTCATCCTTGATATCGGTTACGTTTACGTTGATGAGCTTCAGACCAATTTTCTTCAACTCACTGTCTACGTTCTTGGAAATGTTCTCCAGGAATTTATCACGATCGGAGTTGATCTCTTCAATGGTCATGGTGGCAATTACCAGGCGCAACTGACCAAACAGGATATCCTTGGCCAGCTCCTGTGTTTGTTCGGCGGTTAAACCCAGCAACCTTTCTGCCGCAGTATTCATGCTATCGGCCTCGGTTGAAATGGCAATGGTAAAACGACAGGGTACATCCACGCGGATGTTCTGCCGGCTCAATGCATTGGTGAGGTTGGCTTCGATACTCAAAGGCTTCAGGTCCAGGAATGCATAGTCCTGGATAACGGGCCATATAAAGGCGCCGCCACCATGGATACACTTGGCCGATGTGCCGCCGGTGCGGCCATAGATCACCAGTATCTTATCGCTGGGGCATCGCTTGTACCGCGATACCAGCGCCATGATGGTTACAAAGAGAACAACTGCTGCAACTACAATAATTAAAATGGGTGACATAGATGACATAGTTAGGGGCTTATATTACTTCAACAATTAAGATGTTATCGTTTTCAATTTTGACCACTTTCACAACAGCGCCGGAAGGAATCTTTTCTTTTTCTGTCATGGCATCCAATTCCCGCATGGAACCGTTGATGCTGATCATGATCTTTCCTTTTCCAGTTTTATGGGCCGGGATGGTTAAATACACTTCGGCAGTCTTGTTCAGGGTATTGGAAAATTTAAAAGAATTGTCTTCGCCCAGTTTGATGATCTGCCGGATGATGATAAAGAAAATATAGACAAACAAAATACCAACGGCCAGCGCAATAAGAATAAGAAGGGTTTTGCTGGGAATGGTCGTATAAAATGAAATACCCGTCCAGCTAAAACCCAACAGGAAATTGATCAGGTTGCGCAGTGAAAATAATTGAAAGGGGGCTTCTGTTCCATGTAAGTTGCTGTCAAAGTCGGCATTAACGCCGTCATGGGAATCGGCTCCTGCAAAGGTCATAATGGTTTGGATCAGGAATATCACACTGGTGGGAATAGCCACCATCCAAAAAATTCGCAGCAGGGGTTCAAGGTTATTAAGTATCTCCATCATGTGCAAAGTTTAGGGTTACACAAATAAGTTCAATTACCAGTACACATTGTCAGGCAATGGGGACTCAAAAGCGCATACTGGCGGCGGGAAGATAATAACTTTTCAGTGCATTCTCCGGCTGTCCGGTTACCCTTTTATAATTTGTAGCAATACGGGCTGATTTGTTTCAAAACAGGAGCTGTTTTTTGGCAATAAGAAATTGTTAAACCAGCTCTCCCTGGAGTAAATACCCACCTACCCGCATGCCCGCTTTGAGCAGGGTGGCCTTAGAAAGCGTATTTTTTACATTACAACGGGCGGAAGGGACACGTCCCATCGCATAAGCGGCTTTTTTTAGCTCCTGCACCATCCAGCTGCCGATGCCTTTATTACGGTGCTGTTCATGCACTTCATAGTAAATATCGGCAAAGGGCAGGTTGTAGTTCAGCATCAGGCCGCCTGTGGCCACAATGGCATGTTCCTGTCTGATGACATAGGAGCGGTCATCGCTATTGCCATCGTCTTCCTCATTCTTTTTTGCAAAGTGGGCGCCGGCAACGGAAAGGCTGGTTTGGTATTGATCTTCAAAAAGGATGGCATCTGCCTGGATATTGCGGGCATGCTCAAATACCAATGCCTGTAGTTGAGGATGATTGGTTTGGCATTCGATGAAGGGGGTTCCGGAAGTCTGGCGCAAGGCGGTAAAAAAGGTGTTGGCCATTTTCCGGTAAGGGACCAGGAGGTAAAACTCAAAGATGGCATCCCGGTCTTCCCGCTTATTACTGCCCCAAACGGAGGCATAACCTGCCGGCTGACCATCAGCAGTAAACAGGTATTCATCGGCCCATCCATACAAGTGACATTTGTTGTGCACAAACTGCACCGGGTATTCCTGCAGGAATAAGGTTCGCAGTCCTGCTATTTGTTGCAGGCCGGTTTTTGTGACTTGGATATCCATATATACAAGTTAATGCATTAGCACCTAAAGCACTTGATTATTCCTGCTTCCTGGCGTACCGGCGGTTACTCTCCAATATCCTAAAGGTGATATTGAAACATGATGTAACCAGTTTCGGCTAAGGTGACTGCTTGCAGGAAATTCCTTTCTTTTAATGAAGTTCTTTGATCAGGCAGCCTTTCTATCGCTGTATACTGCGAACCGTTGAGACTTTACGGAAGGCGCCTTCGGCAAAGCCTGGTGAGTCAGCAGTTGAGTGCAGGAAGGCTACCCGATCAAAGAACTTTGTGAAGCGGTTGCCCGCGGTGCAACCTATCTACATCCACTGTTGCTTTGGGTGGGAGGCGCCAGCTTCCCGGCCACTTTATGCAAAAATGGGCTGTTTTTGTGTTTGTCGCTATTAGTATACTCTATCTATACTGAAGGTATACTGAAGCTATACTGTAGGGATACTGATGGGGTAGTTGATATTTTCCATTTCTGTACGCTACCTGACAAACATACGATACCAAAGTAGTCCATTCCAAATGCCATTTGACAGTTTTCGCAATCTTCGTTTGTTTCCAGTAATAATGGTTGTTTTTTCAATCAATATCACTAAGAACTAACGAAGATCGCGCTATCGCTCATTCCGGATTTGGAAACGGGTATGTGGGTGTTGTATGTTTGTGTAAACGCAGATTGAAGGATTAAAGGGATTTCGCAGATTTTGAAATATGATCTTTTGCTTCGCGGGTTTCGTTAAAGGGACCTGGTGGAGTGTAAATAAAAAAGCTGATCGACTGTGTGGACGGGGCCCCTAAGCACGGTTGATGTATGAGGAGTGTTGTGCAACACGAATTGTGGAGAGTGGAAAACAGTTAGCAGTTAGGGATTCGTTTTTAGCTGTTAGCAATCAGGTTTTAGGTTTTAGCTATTAGCGGTTAGAGATTAGCAGTTAGCTTTAAGGTCTTGCCATTAGCAGTTTTTTGATGGCTACCGGCTGAGGGCTATTGCCACTGATCTTTGTTTTACTGCTGTGATCCATAAAGGGCTTCGGTGAGCCAGCCACCGGGTACAGAAAAGGGGCATAGGCAGGGGAATGAAAGACAGGTTTTGGACGGGAATATAAACCATGGGGTTTTAGCTGTTAGTAACTAATGGTTTGATAGTTTATTTCTTAACAATTAAATGTATCACATAATTATACAGGCACAATTACTATCACCTGTATAGATACCATATTCCTATGATGAGGCCCCGCTCTCTCGAGCGGGGTCTTTATTATTTGTCAGCCCTGGTCCCGGCTACACCGTTTCGTGCAATCCATTGCGCATGGGTATCCCCCGGTATTGATCTAACTTACCGGCACTATGGTCAAATGGATATACTTATTACCTTTCGTCTTGCTTGCAACGGCCTGCAAAACAAAAGTCTATACGCTTACCGACGGATACATGCAGGTACAAAAACCCCAAAGGGCACAAAAATCCTGGAAGCTGGTATGGCAGGATGATTTTGAAGGCGGGGCTTTAGATACCACGCGCTGGACAAGGGTACCTGCCGGTAATGCGGACTGGAACCGGCACATGAGCAACCTGGATATCTGTTACGAACAGCATGGCGGGCAGCTTTACCTGAAAGGAATCCGCAATCCGGATACTACGGTCGACAAACGGCCCTTCCTTACGGGCGGTATTTACGGCAAAGGCAAAATGGCCTTTCAATACGGTATGGTAGAGATCAGGGCCAAACTTGAAAAAGCCCGGGGCGCCTGGCCAGCCATCTGGATGCTGCCAGAAAAAGCAGCCTGGCCCAAAGGCGGAGAAATTGATATCATGGAGCACCTCAATCACGATACGATGGTGTACCAAACCATTCATAGTTATTACACGCTTACGCTGAAAAAAGACAAAGAACCTCCGCACTACGCAACAGCACCCATCAATTCCAATGACTATAATATCTACGGCATCAAATGGTATCCCGATAAGTTGGTGTATATTCTCAACGGGAAAGAAACCTTTACGTATCCCCGGGTAGCCGGTGTCGATCCCTCACAGTGGCCCTTCAACCAACCCTTTTACCTGCTGATCGATCAACAACTCGGCGGCAACTGGGTAGGAAAAGTAAAACCGGAAGACCTGCCGGTAAACATGATCATTGATTGGGTAAAGGTGTATCAATAAACCTGCTGCATAGTTGTTGTCCTAACAGGTATACTTCCAAATTTATTGTTAATATGGGCTGACGTCCCTTTGACTGCATACTCAGAAATCGGTTACTTCGTTTGTTTTTTCAATTCAAAAGAACAATCATTCAACCGCATGTCATTATGGTTATGAAATATGCAGTCATTATTTTATTGGCATTTCCGCTTTGTGTGTTTGGACAGCAACAAACAGGAAAAGGTAAACCTTCCATTGAAGATATGCCGGACTATACAGTTAAGGAGTATACCTGGTGGAACCTGCTTCATTATGCCATCGATATCACGCCAGACTATGACAAGAAATATATCTCGGGTTCAAACAGCATTACTTTCATAGCTACACAAAACGGCAAAACCTTGCAGCTTGAACTGCAGGCCCCCATGCGGATCACGCAAATAAAATGGAAAGGGCAAATCCTTCACCCCGAAAAAAAAGATAAGAATACCTATCATGTTACTTTCCCGCGGGAAATCCTGGCAGGCGAAAAGCAAGTCATGACGATCCATTTTGAGGGAAACCCGGTAGCAGCATTGAATCCGCCATTCGACAATGGTTGGATATGGAGTAAAGACCAACAAGAAAGGCCCTGGATGAGTATTGCCTGTGAGGGTTCCGGCGCCAGTATCTGGTTGCCTTGTAAGGAGGTCTTGTATGATGAGCCTGATCAGGGAGTCGTATTCAGCATCACGGTACCCGACACCCTGGTGGCAGTAGCTAACGGCAGGCTTCAAAAGAAAAGAGCCAGCAAAAAAGGACAAACTACTTATACCTGGAAGGTGACCAGCCCCATTAACAATTACAATATCATTCCCTATATCGGTAAGTATGTACACTGGTATAATAAGTATGCTGGCCTGAAAGAACCATTGGATTGCGATTTTTGGGTGCTGGACTATAACCTTCAGAAAGGGCGTACGCACCTGCGGCAAACGGATACGATGTTGCGTGCTTTTGAATATTGGATGGGGCCCTACCCTTTTTATAAAGACGGTTACAAGCTGGTAGAAGCCCCCATGCCCGGTATGGAACACCAAAGCGCCATTGCTTATGGCAACGGGTTTCAAAATGGGTACAAGGGCAAGGACTTTATATCCGGCACACATTGGGGTTTAAAATGGGATTTTATGCTGGTGCATGAAAGTGGTCATGAGTGGTTTGGCAATAGCCTAACCAGCAGTAATTATAAAGACACCTGGATACATGAGGGCTTTACCAAATACCTGGAAACACTCTATACGGATTTTTCCTTTGGGACAGGGGCCGGCAATGAATATGCACTGGGTACCTGGAAAAGAATCAAGAACGACCAGCCCATCCTGGGCACAGGCACCACAGACAAATATTATAAGGGCAGTGCGATGCTACACGGCATCAGGCAGGTATTAGGAGATTCGCTATTCAGGGGCTGGTTGATTGAATTAAACAAGGTCTATTATCACCACACGGTCAATACGCGGCAGATACTGTATTCCCTCAATCAATATACCGGAAAAGATTTCTCCAAAGTTTTTGCGCAATACCTGGAAACGACACAGGTGCCGGTGTTGGAATATTCTTTTGAAAGCAATGGGTTACAGTACAGATGGACCAACTGTGTGGATGGATTCGATATGCCAATCCGGGTTGCTATGGACGACCAGGCTTTTCAATGGATCAAACCGGGCAAGGATTGGCAACAACTGGCGGCTCCTGGCAAAAAGACACTCCTTGTCGATAAAAACTTTTATGTGCAATCCTTGCTAAAGAAGGATTAACAGCAGCTGAGGGCAGTCTGCGAAACTACTGTATCAGGGTGAGCCGCCCTTCGAGGGCGACCCACCCGATGGAGCGGGTTTATCATTCGCATAACTTCCCGGTATAAAGCCTGGCTCGGCCCATACGGCTTTGGTATAACGTTGTGTATCCTGTTCGTAATAAAACTGTAGCCCTTGTATCTGGGCCATCATATAAGCTATGTACCGCTGTACCTGGGCATGGTAGCTTCCAAAATCGGGCAATACGCGGTACAGATCATGAAATGCCTTCACATCGGCATCACTGATCCTGATGGCTTCCTGCCAGGCATCTTCGAGGGATAGCTGGTATTCATGTTGCAGGACCTTTACCAGGTTAATGGTTTCAGTCTCCCGGTCTATCTCTTTGGGCAGGGTATAAAAATCATTTTCCCATGACATGATCCTAACAGTTAGCTGTGTCAGGTATTTGATCACGGGGTGGTTTTGAGCATAGGTGGGCAATTCGTACTGGTGCATCACATCCTGGCAAAGCATAAAAGGATGGGCTGCCACGGCATACTCCCGGATATGATAAAAGACAGGCAGTGGAGGGCATTGGCAAGCAGCCTTATAAGGTGCCTCACTGCCCATGCCATAGGTAAAGTAATCATTAAAAGCCTGGATGAGCCGTTGGCGCCAGGTAGCCGACATGATGGGCACCATTTCCTGTACGGATAACCAGATCTGTTTTAAAATACCATTGTCTTCCGGCAATAGCGGACCGCCCTTCCACAATGCAATAAAACGCTGACGATAGAATTCCAGGTCGGCAGCGGTAGCCAGCTCGTAATAATCGTCTTGTATCAGCATCCATATACACATGCGGTTGCACATGGCCATGTGTTTATAGGTCGAAGACTGGTCGGGCAACATACGTGCTGTGATGAGCGCGGGATACATGACCAGGTATTTCTTGCGTACCGGTTCCGGCAACACATCTGCATAACCTTCCAGGATCGCTCCGGTATCGGCTACCAGTCGCGCTGCATGGGGATTGAGCAATTGCTGGGGCGTAAAAGTCCAGCCGGGCAGGAAGGGATAGGCCGGGCGTGGCAGGTCATGGTACATAATGCATTCCTTGATAAGGTTTACAATTGGATAGACCGGTCATCCAAAGTTAAACCATCATCACGCTCCGACCTATTGCAGCAGGTTGTACCTATCCTTCCAGTAATCTACTCTGCCCAGCTCATGGTATAATTGGGATTTTCGATAACCAAGGCATCCACTGTTAATTGCAAGGGATGGAAGGTATCGACCATGACGGCCAACTCTTTGGTTTCTTTGGCGCCAATGCTTTTTTCCACCGCTCCGGGATGTGGTCCATGCGGAATGCCGCCGGGATGCAGGGTGATCATACCACGGGTTACATTTTTGCGGCTCATAAAATCGCCATCCACATAATACAACAGCTCATCGCTGTCGATATTGCTGTGGTTGTACGGCGCCGGAATGGCCTGTGGATGGTAATCAAACAAGCGTGGACAAAAAGAACAAACCACATAGTTATTGCCTTCAAAAGTTTGGTGTACGGGTGGTGGCTGGTGTACACGGCCTGTAATGGGTTCAAAATCGTGGATACTGAAGGCAAAAGGATAACAACAACCATCCCAGCCTACTACATCAAAAGGATGGTGACCATAATGGATGCCATACAGCATGCCCCGCTTCTTGGTCTTGATGAGGAAGTCGCCTTTTTGATCAAAGGTGGGCAGGTTTTGGGGAGCGCGGATATCGCGTTCGCAATAAGGAGAATGCTCCAACAACTGTCCATACTTGCTGAGGTATCGTTTGGGAAAACGGATGGGACTGAATGATTCTACAATGAACAAGCGGTTATGGTTATCCTTGAAATGGATTTGGTAAATGGTACCCCGGGGTATTACCAGGTAATCGCCATAACCAAAAGGCAGTTCGCCATACATGGTGCGCAATATGCCACTGCCTTCATGCACAAAGATCATTTCATCGGCATCGGCATTTTTATAATAATAAGCATCCATACTTCCCTGTGGCGCTGCCAGTACTACATGGCAGTCATTGTTGACCAATACTGCTTTGCGGCTTTGCAGGAAATCCTTTTCGGGTTTGATGTTAAATCCTTCAAAGCTGCGGTGCTTCAGCATCTTTTCTTCGGCCACTACGGGCGCTACATTAATTGGTTCATCGGTATGAATGATCTGCGTAGGCGGATGAGTATGGTACAAAAGGGAATAATCGTTGGAAAAGCCTTCGGTAGAGAACAATTGTTCTGAATAGAGTCCGCCATCGGGTTTGCGGAACTGGGTATGACGTTTGTGCGGTATTTGACCGAGCTTATGATAATATGGCATGGTAAACCTTATTGGAAGATTGAATAAATAATTTGATTGGGAGGTGAATCAGTTACAGGCTCGAACTGTCCTCCAAGGCTACCATCAGGAAATAATACTTCCAGCGGCGTTTATCGATCCAATAGGTGAAATTGCGGTGAAAAGGCATATTTTCAATCGTTACCATAAAGATAAGCAATCCTGTATCAATGTGGAGTGCATAAACTGAAATGTGAACCGGGTAGCGTCATCCCGCTGCGATGCTCCTGGCGGAACACAAAACCCCTGAAAAAGAAAAATCCCGGCAATGGCCGGGATCTTATTGACAGTAGATCATGTTGTTTTATTTTATTGACCGGGGTCCGGGAGTAAACCCATACTTCGCAGATCTCATAACGATCACCAGGGCGCTGATCACGATGATGATGGCAATCCAGGGGAATAAAGCCACCCCTACGGTACCCAGCAATATACCACCCAAGATACCTCCCAGGGCAATGGCGCTGTTCCAAACTGTTACTACCATGGCCTGCGCAACATCACCATGTTCACCAGCAGCATCAGCTGAAGCTGTTTGGAGTAAAGTAGGCGCCCCTCCGAAAGTAAATCCCCACAGGGCAATGGCTACCAATACTACCACGGGACTGCTACCGAAAATACCCAGTGCTGCACCAGCCAACAGGAAGATGGTAAGACCAGCCAGTACCAGTATCCGCAACATACGATCTACCAACAAACCGGCTACCCAGATACCCAATAAAGCAAAGAGTCCGAATACCAGTAATACCAGGTCAATATTATCGGCAAGGCCCGAATCTGCCAGCAGGGGAACGATAAACGTATAGAGCATACTGTGGGCAAGTACCCAAATCGCAATGACACTCAATACGGACCGTATACCCGGAATGAAGAGTACTTTATTGATGGATATACGTTCGCCTGCTTCTTGTCCGGCATAATCAGGCACGCTTACCATCACCCAAATGATGAGGAGCAGGGTAATGGCCGACATCACGATAAAGGTGTTTTCCCATCCCACCAGGGCCCCCAGCCAGGTACCGGCGGGCATACCAAATGAAAGGGCCAGGGGCGGACCAACCATGGCCAGGGCCATTGCACGGCCTTTCAAACGATCGGTCACCATACGGCGGGCATAGCCTGCCAGCATCCCCCAGATCAATCCACCCGACATGCCTGCCAGGAAACGTACGATGAGGGTCAGTATATAGTTGTGAGAAAAAGCGGTGATAAGGTTAAAGATCATGAAACCGATGAGGGCTGTGAGTAATAAAGGGCGACGATTCCAGCCCCTGGTGGCAGCGGTAAGAGGTATAGCAGAAACCAGTGAACCAATGGCATATAATGTAACCAATTGGCCAGCCAGTGATTCTGATACGCCCAGTCCCTGTCCTATTTGGGGCAATAAGCCGGCAGGGAAAGTTTCGGTCATCAATGCTAAAAATCCAGTCATAGCCAGGGCCAGTAATGCCATTACGGGGAGGCTGTCGGCTTCCCTATCCTGGGTTACCGTTTTCGTTGAAGTGATAATCTTTTCCATGTTTTTGTTATTTACCACACAAAAATATACCGGTAAAAATGCATTAATCAGTACATTTTAATCAAAAACCGGTACTTTTGGGTATGTCAACTGAAAAAACAGGAAAATGTGTAGAGGTGGTGTATGAGCATACCGCCCGCTGCCCATTCAGGAATAAGCCGCCCCATTTTTACCAAATGGCGTATATCATTTCAGGCGCCGGACAGGTAAGTTTGAATGACGCCGTGAAGGTGTATCAACCGGGCTATATGTTCTTGTTTACACCCGACAACCAGCCCTATTTTGAGATCACGGTCCCAACCGAATTTTTGCTGATCCGTTTCACCAGTACTTATATAAAAGATTACCGGTGGAAAAGCATTGATCATGTGGAGTGCTTATTGCACCATGTAACGCAATTGTCGGACTGTATTATGAAGGGAGAAACGGAAAAGTTCCTGGTGAAAAGAATTGTTGACTCACTGCTGTATACGATCAACAATCATGTGGAATACGATGAAGACCTGACGATCCATTTTGTGAATGCACTCATCGTTATTGCAGCCAGTAATATTTTAAAGTTCAAACCTTCGCAGCTTAAACCCAATGCCGATAGGAAAACGCATGATATTATTGGGTACATACAAGCCAATATTACGGCGCCTGAAAAACTAAAAGCATCGGTGATAAGTGCGGCATTTGGGATATCAGAAACTTACCTGAGTAATTATTTCAAAAGCCAAAGTGGCGAAACGATTCAACACTATATTGCCAGTTATAAGCTCCGCATGATAGAGCACCGGTTGAAGTACAGTGGTATGCGGATCAATGAAATTGCCAGTGAATTTGGTTTCACGGATGAAAGTCACCTGAATAAGTTTTTCAAAAAGCACCATGAGGTAAGCCTCAGGGAATATAGAAAAGCGAAAACCGTTGTACCTGGAGAAACAACGGTTTCCTAAGCAGGGTGAGCCGCCCTTAGAGGGCGACCCACCCTACAGTCGCATTTGAAAAACTCTTTTGTGATAACTTGATACAACGACATTCACTTACTGCTTATCTATGATAATTGGTATCCAGGCCCAGGCGTTTACGTGTGTCAATGGTAATCTTAAATTGTAGTTCTGCAGGGCCTTGCTCTCTTGTCACTTTGTTGATGTCCTTCCAATCTTTGGACCATAGGAAGGGGAAGAACATAAATACTTTATCACCCGGCAAAGCAGAAACCTCCTTTTGCCAATCTTTCCACCGGAAGCCTTCATAATACTTTTCGAGGTTGCCCTTAAAGCAAAACAGTAAAAATTCGGAGTATGTCATGTTCATATCTTCCCATTCCAGGTTGTCGGGCGCCAGGTAATAGACGATGCCTAATTTTGTTCTGCTGAAGGTGCCCACATTCACTGCAAAAAAGCCACCTAACACATCATCGGCAATCAACCAATAACCGGCCGCTTCGCCATACTCCCGAAATGACTTGTCCTTATTCCATCCAGGTATAGAACGGGTAAGTCTTGCATGGCCTGAACCCAATATTCTGATCCAACCATTGTCTATCAAGATCCCGCCCGTGTTGTACAATACAGCTCCCATGGGTGATTGGGTGGTGACCTGTGATTTATACAATGCATCTTTGGCTTTTGCAGGATCGGCGGGTAGTATTTCCACCTTGTTGGTAGCGGAATCAATTCCTTGTTTAATCAATGGCCAGGCAGGATCGGCTGTATTGATGAGTTCTTCAACCGCTAGCATTTTTTGCTGGGCTGTAGCAATAAGTGTTGTTACAAGAATACTAAAGAGGAATATAATCCGGCGCATATCGGCTGCACGTTTTATCATGCTGTGTAAAATAACAAAAGCTATGGCTATTCCGGTCATCTAATTCCTTAAAACTTTCCAGCCCTCAACAATCCTATATTTGCTGTTACATTTTTTGGCTGCATGACACAAATCGGACTCATCTCAGATACACATAGCTTCCTCGATGCTGCGGTATTTAAACATTTTGACCACTGTGATGAGATCTGGCATGCCGGCGATTTTGGCACGCTTGCGCTGGCCAACCAGCTGAAGGATTTTAAACCGCTCAAAGGGGTGTATGGCAATATTGATGGTAATGATATCAGCAGCATTTACCCTGAAAACCTGCGCTGGACCTGTGAAGAGGTGGAAGTATTTATGACGCATATCGGCGGCTATCCGCCCCGCTACAATCCCCGGGTAAAAAAGGAACTCACGGCCCGTCCGCCCCAACTGTTCATTGCCGGCCACTCACATATTCTGAAAGTGATATATGACGATCAACTCAACTGCCTGCACATGAACCCCGGCGCCGCAGGCCGGGAAGGATGGCACAAAGTGCGGACGCTGATCACCTTCGTCATTGATGGAAAAAACATGAAAGACTGCAAAGTGATTGAATTGGGAAAGCGGTAAGCGGCTGCCCGTACCGCCTACTAGAAAAGATTATCGGCCGGCCGGCCAACCTTCTCTTATAATTGTCGTATATTAAAGGTAGAAGAGAGACTGATTTTTACCCACCAAATCTATCGTCATTGCTGCCATTGTACATACCAATGGAAACGGTTGCATGAGAAAGACAAGCCTGGTGTTGTTCTTCCTCATCACGTGTTTTTACGCCAGCGCAGATCACATCACCGGCGGTGAAACGTATTATACCCTCCTCAGCGCCTCCAATGGCCAGTACCGCTACCACATTACTATAAAGCTGTTTATGGATTGTTTCAGCAACCGCCAGTTCAGCAATCCCGGCATCATTGGCATATTTTATAAATCCAGCGGCATTCGCTATAGTGATGTTTCGGTACCGCTCAACAACCAGGAAACGCTGAATCTTACAGATGCCGGTCCCTGCATTACCAATCCGCCCGCTGTTTGCTATCGTGTTGGCTATTATGAATTTGAAGTAACGCTGCCCGGCTCGGCAGAAGGGTATATATTGGCTACGCAGGTTAACTACCGGGTGAATGGGATCAGCAACCTGGTGAATGGATACAGCAATATAGGCGCTACCTATACGGGTGAAATACCGGGTACATCCGTCCACCCCGATGGACCAAGAAACCACAGTGCGCAGTTTACCGGCAGTGATATGGTGGTGGTATGTGCCAACAACTCCTTTTCCTACAGTTTTGCCGCATCGGATGGGGATAATGACGAATTGCATTATTCCTTTTGTGATGCTTATGCCGGCGGTTTGATCGGCGGTGGCGGTAATGCTTCACCACCCAATCCACCACCCTATAATCCGGTTCCTTACGGCAATGGTTTTAATGGCAGCAATCCGCTCGGCAATGCGATCAGGATCGACCCCAGTACCGGTATGATCACGGGTATCGCTCCGCCTGAGGGCACTTATGTGGTGACGGTTTGTGTACAGGAAATACGCGACCATAAGGTCATTGCCACGCAACGCAAAGACCTGCAAATAAAAATTACTTCCTGCAATGTAGCGGCAGCTTCCATCCCACCCGCCTACATGCTATGTGAGACGACGCAAACGATCAACCTGTTTAACTTTTCCACCAGTCCGCTTATCAATACCTACAACTGGGAAATAAGCAATGCCGCAGGCGCCTTGCTGTACAGTGCAGTAACACCTACCACCTCCTATACTTTTGTGGATACGGGGTTGTACCGGGTAAAGCTGGTCATAAACCGTGATGGGCAGTGTGCTGATTCCTCCATTTCGATTGCCCGGGTGTACCCGGGTTTTATTCCTGCCTTTAACTTCGCGGGCATCTGTGTTAATAAGCCTACCAAATTCACGGATGTTACCACCTCGGTATATGGGGTGGTGAATCAATGGTCCTGGAATTTTGGGCAGCCCGGTGATCCCGCTGGCACTTCCAGCGACCAACATCCTACGTATACCTATGCTTCGCTGGGTACCCGGAACGTTCAACTGATCGTACACAATACAAAGGGTTGTATTGATACGCTGGTAAAAGCTGTACAGATCGTTGACAAGCCCCCCATCAGCCTGGCTTTCCGGGATACGCTGATCTGTATTCCCGATAATGTACAATTAAAAGCATCAGGGAGTGGTATTTTTAGCTGGGGGCCAGCTGTCAATATCATCAATGCCAATACGCCCACACCCACCGTGTCGCCCACCCTTACCATGCAATACTATGTAAACCTGGATGACAATGGTTGTCTTAACCGCGACTCTGTCCAGGTCCGGGTAGTAGACCATGTGACGTTGCAGGTTATGGATGATACGATTATTTGCCGGAATGACCCGATACAACTGCACCTGGCGTCTGATGGGCTTCGTTATGAATGGACGCCTGCGCAGCAATTGCTCAATCCGCTGATCGCATTTCCCACTGCTACCACCCCATTTAATACGCTGTATACTGTAAAGGCCTATATAGGCAGTTGCTCGGCCATGGGCGATGTACAGGTGACGGCCGTCCCCTACCCGATGGCCAATGCCGGTCCTGATATCCTGATCTGCCATGATGCTACGATACGGTTACAGGGAAGTACAGATGGCGATATTGTAAAATGGTCGCCGGCCGGTAGTCTCAACAATGCTACAATTTTAACCCCCCTTGCTAAACCTCCGGGGACTACGAACTATATACTGGCAGCGTATGACGACCGGGGCTGCCCCAAGGCCGGGCTGGACTCTGTATTGGTGACTGTACTACCCAAGATACTGGCTTCTGCCGGCCATGATACCATGGCAGTTGTGGGGCAACCGCTTCAATTGAATGCCAGTGGCGGTGTAAAATACAACTGGACACCCGGTGAAGGTTTATCGGCCACCAATATTCCCAATCCTATTGTTACGCATTACAGTCCCTCCTATGGGGTATTCTATAAAGTACTGGTATATAATGAAGCGGATTGTGTAGACTCGGCCTTTGTGCAAGTAAAAGTATTTAAATCACGGCCTTCTATTTTTGTGCCTTCAGCTTTCTCTCCCAATGGCGACCACAACAATGATGTATTTCATTTCATCGCTGCGGGTATGCAACGGGTGGAATATTTTAATGTGTTCAACCGCTGGGGTCAACTGGTATACAGCAGTACCAGCAGCGCCAATGGCTGGGATGGTACTGTGGGTGGTAAACCCCAATCGTCGGGCATCTATGTATGGGCTGTAAAAGCAATGGATTATACGGGCACCGTTTTTACACAAAAAGGCACATTCATGCTGGTAAGGTAAAATAGCAAGATTCCGTAGCTGGAATGGCTGCAGAATGCCGAACTTGGGCGAGGATTCCTAAAAAGAAAAAGATGACTCGTACTCAATGGACGGTATTACTGGCTTTTGCGGCTGTTTATATTATCTGGGGTTCTACGTACCTCGCCATCCTGGTGGCTATTAGAGACATTCCTCCTTTTATGACGTCGGCCTTGCGTTTCTTAACGGCTGGTCTTTTGTTGTTGGGATGGTGTATGGTCAAAAAACAACCCATGCCCACCGCAAGGGATATTGGCCGGAATGCGCTTTGCGGGCCGCTCATGCTGTTTGGCGGCACGGTATCTGTTACCTGGGCCGAACAATATTTGCCCAGCAGTATGGCAGCCATGATTGTGACTTCGCTTCCTTTTTTGTTCGTATTGCTGGACAGGAAGCAATGGGGCTATTACTTCTCTAACAAAATGATCATTGTGGGCCTAGTGGTTGGTTTTGCCGGGGTGGCGCTGCTGCTTGGTCTTGGACCCCAAAACAATACTACCAACGGAACGGGGAATCAAATGACGGGTATACTGGCCATTATTGTCGGGGAAATAGCCTGGACGATTGGGTCGCTTTATTCCAAATACCGGCCGGCAAGCAGTAGCCTGATCATGAACGCCTGTATTCAATTATTGGCAACGGCTGTATTCACGGGCCTGGTGAGTGTAGTAGCGGGCGAACCACATCATATAGTATGGACGCAGGTATCGGCCAGTTCCTGGCTGGCACTGCTCTATCTTGCTACTATGGGCTCCATTGTGGCATATATATCATACCTGTACCTGCTTAAAATGCGACCACCCGCACTGGTCAGTACTTATGTGTATGTGAATCCCATGGTGGCTTTGTTGTTGGGCGCGCTGGTGGCCAGTGAACCCATTACCTGGGTGCAGCTAGTAGCGCTGGCAGTTATCCTGGCCGGGGTATTACTGGTAAATATGCCCAAGTATATGCAAGGCCTGAACAAAAAAGTAAAACCAATTTAATAAACCACTACTATGATCACCCGCATCTGGCATGGCCGTACGCTGGCCGAACATGCAGCCGTTTACCGGCAATACGTAATAGCTACCGGCATCCCCGATTACCTGGCTACTCCGGGTAACCTGGGCGCGCAGATATGGCAAAGAACGGAAGGAGACATTACGCATATCTGGACGGTTAGCTGGTGGGAAAGTTATGACCATATCAAGGCCTTTGCCGGCGATGAGCTCGAAAAAGCCCGGTATTATGAAGAGGACAAGCAATACCTGCTGGAGTTTGAACCGCAGGTAATGCATTATGATACGTATGATTTCCCGCCTATTGGTTAGAATAGACGGTATCGACCTTGATCTCTACGCAATGTTCTGCCAGGAGTTTTAATTGTCCCTGTTGTTTCTGGATAACGAGGCCACAACGTTGATTGTCTTTAAAGGTGGTGTCCTTCCATATTCCATTGCCCTGCCAGCGGGAGCTTACAATGGCAGTATTGCCATCGATCAGGATATCCAGCTCCGAACGTTTGGCCTGCAATACCTTGTAATAATCAGCTGCCAGTACTTCGAGGCTTTTGGCACGGCTGGTAGTACTGCCCAATGAACTAAAATAAACGTATTCCTTTCCCATGCTGGAGTCGATCACGCCCACCTTTTTGGCATTCCAGGAGCTATCGTAATGCGCAATAAAAGTGGTTACTTCTTCTTTGGTAAGGGATTCAGGAGCAGCGGCTACGGGCGTTTTTTCATTGCAGGCAATGAGTATGGCCATGATCAACAATACAGAGGAGATTTGTTTCATGAAACAGGTTTTATGGATGATGTATGAGTAATTAAAGCAGCCCTTTGCTGATGCGCGACAAGAAGACTTCCCGGTATTTCTCACTCACGGGAATACGTTCGGCGCCTATAAATACATGATTGTCTTCAATGCGCCGTATGTGGTGGCGGTTAATAATGTATGACAGGTGCACGCGGGAGAAATTAGCAGGCAGGGTCTCTTCCAGGTCTTTCATGCGCTTGTATACTACATGCTTCCCCTCTTTGGTATGAAATACCACATAATCTTTCAATCCTTCTATCAGTAATACATCTTCATAATCAACCTGCACAATGGCTTTGCCTGTTTTGAGGAAAAGCTTTTGCGTGCCCGGTGTGGCAACAGCGGGCGCAGCAGCTGGTGCTGTACTCCCTTTCGCTACTTTATTAACGGCCTTGAGAAAACGTTCAAACGTAATGGGTTTGAGCAGGTAATCAACGGCATTCTTCTCATAACTATCTACGGCAAACTCTGCATAAGCGGTGGTAAAAATAAAAGGCTGATCAGCCGGCAGCAGGGTGGCCAGTTGCATGCCCGACAGGTGGGGCATGTTGATATCCAGGAAAATAAGATCGGGGCGCCCTTCTTTCAGGAAATTTAATGCTTCCAGGGCATTGTAACATTTGTGCATCAACTGCAGGTAGGGTACCTGGTGGATGTATTCTTCCAACAGGTTGACCGCATACGGCTCATCATCTATTACCAGGCAGTTGATGGTCATGCTACAGGAAATTTGAGGGTGGCTGTATAGCAATGTTCGGTCTTTTCCGTGATCAACGTAAAATCATTACCATATAATAATGTTAAACGCTTGCGCAGGTTGGTCAATCCATTCCCACCCTTACCACCGTTTTCGTGGTTGTAATGGCTGTTGCGGGTAATAAAGTGCAGATAACCATCCTGTTGTTCCAAACTGATCATGACATCATTTTGGGCGACTGATTTATCGACCCCATGTTTGAAGATATTTTCGACCAGGGGTATCAATAACATGGGCGGGATGATGAGGGAATCATTGATCATATTGCGGTCAAACCCGATGGTGGCCTGGTGCAACATGCGGATCTGTTCCAGCTCCATATAGTTTTCCAGGAAATTGATCTCTGTTAGCAGGGGTACCCGTTCTTTGGGTGCTTCATCCACAAAATACCGCATGATGTCCGACAGGCGCGCCACTACTTCGGCGGTCCTTTCGTTTTTGGTATAGGCCAGGTAATAGATATTATTCAGGGTATTGAACAAAAAATGGGGCTGTACCTGTGCTTTTAACAAGTTGAGCTCGGAAGCCAACTGCTGATTGCGCATTTCTTCCTGCTTGCGCAACAGGTGTACATAGTCGATGGTAATGCGCAACAGGGCGCCAAACATAAAGGCCAGGAAATTGGTAATGAATACAAAGGAGAAATGAGGCAATCCCATGTTATAAAAGGCGGAGTGCATGGGCAACACGACCTGTTGCTCGGCATACATCCTCGCCAGGACCAATGCCGCCAGCAAAAGGGTGGCAGAGAGGAAGTACAACGACCGGCGATTGGTTTGGTAAAACTTCGGTATCAGCCAGGAGGCATTGCCATATACAGCGATGAGGTAAGCAATGGTAGCCACGGTTACGGACAAAAAGCCATATAGGGGTTTCTCCCATTTCTGAATGGCATAGAGGATCATGAAGATATAAAACAATACCCACACGGTTGCCTGGACACGCAGCAACTTCTTACGCAAAATGGTATCAACAGACGGCACACTCATAGATCACTGGTTTCACAGATTAGTACGAATTACGCTAAATAACATGAAAAGGAACGAATTAAGATCAATCCCGCAGGTCATTTTGTGGCCGTTCGACGGTTACCGGTCAATTTTCGACCCCTGGGTTACCCTCCCGAAAGGTCGAATAAAGCAAGCGGGGTGGCGAACTGCTTTTAAAACAGCCCACTGGCAGGTTAATATTGTTGCTCCAAAAACTGTCAATATGAAAAATGCTATTGCCCGCCGCGATTGGCTGAAGCAGGTGTCTATTGCAACGGCAGCAGCTACCGGCTTTATCCCTTCGCTGTATGCCGGGGAGAAAAGGGTCTATGTGCCGGCAGCTACGCAAATCCGCCTGCATGCCAATGAGAATCCCTATGGCCCCTCTCCCCTGGCCCGTGCCGCCATGGCCGCCGCAGTAAACAGCTCCAACCGGTATCCCTGGGACCTGACCACGGCCTTGCGCGAAAAGATCGGTCAGCAATACCAACTCAGCAAAGACCATGTCATCATGGGCGCCGGTTCCTCGGAGATACTGGGGCTCACAGCCAGTTTTGCCGCTTTGCAAAAAGGCAATATGGTAAGCGCCACGCCTACCTTCAACCTATGGATGACAGCCGCACAGAAGCTGGGCATACAGCTCATCGAAGTACCCTTAACTGCTGGCAAAGAACATAACCTACAGGCCATGTTGAGCCGGATAACACCCGATACAAGGCTGGTATACATTTGCAATCCCAATAACCCCACGGGTACGCTGGTTGACCATGACAGCCTGAAAAACTTTATTATTACTGCTTCTCAACGTACGCTGGTATTGCTGGATGAAGCCTACCTGGAATATACAACCATCCCTTCCATGGCACCTTTGCTCCACACCAACAATCGATTGGTGATTGCTAAAACCTTTTCCAAGATCCATGGCATGGCTGGCGCCCGGATTGGTTATGCGCTGGCGCACCCTGAATTGATCACCCAACTTACGGGGCTGCAACCCTGGGTCAATGCTGGCCCCAGTGCGGTATCGGTAGCGGGCGCCCTGGCATCGCTGGACGATAAAGACTTTCTCAACACTTCCAAAAAGAACAATGAAGGGGTACGTGCTTTCACCGCACAGGCGCTCAAAGCAGCCGGATTGCCGGTCATTGATTCGCATACCAATTTCTTGTATTACTCCATACAGCCAGACAAAGGGGATTTCCTGAAAACCCTGGCCGATAACCAGATCCGGGTAGGCCGTGTAGTAGAAGAAAATGGCAAGTGGGTAAGGGTTAGCATGGGCACCCGCGAGGAAATGGAAACCTTCGTTAACGTACTCAAAAGATCTTTCACCGTTTAAAACCACCAGTTATGAAATACATCTTATCAATCCTGCTATGGATTTCAGCGTTGTTATTTGCCAAACCCATTACGATGCTGGCACAAACCAATCCGGAAGAAACGGCGGTAAGGGCCTGTCTGGACAACTATATGAGTGGTGATGGGGACCGGCTGGAAAAAGCATTTCATCCATCGGCCTCCATGAAGTATGTCGATTACCAGAGTGGCGAATTTAAAGATGTACCTATTGCGGACTTCATTGCCCGGGTGAAAAGCAATACTACAAAAGCGGATCGAAAAATAGGCATTGTGAGCCTCAATATGGAAGGCAATGCAGCGCAGGCCAAGATCAAAATAGAAACAGCGCAGGTGATCATGTATGATTATATGAACCTGCTCAAAATAAACGGGGAATGGAAGATCGTTAGTAAGATCTTCTCCCGTCAGAACAAATAGGGGAATGTATAGCCATGAAAAACAAGAGATAGGACCTGGTCCTATTAAGGTGAGCCGCTCTGCAACGCTGCATTTGCCAGACTGCAGAGTGACCCACCTTTGTGCCCGTCAAAGGTTTTCTTCGTTAGATGACAATGAATCGATAATGGGCAATTACAGCAACCGTTTATTGACCAATTGCAGAAAGGCATCGCGGTAAGAAGCGCTTACGGGTAATTTCACTTTACCAATGACCACCTGGTTATCGGCAATATGCTGTATATGGTCTATGTTCACAATATAGGAATTGTGAATGCGGATAAAATTAGGAGGCAGTTGTTCTTCCAACTCTTTCATTCGTTTATAGATCATCATCTTACTATCTATCATTACCATGTTCACATATTCTTTCAATGCTTCCAGGTATAATAGTTTATCGTATGCTACTTTGATCAATTGCTTGCCCGATTTTACAAATATGTAATCAGCACCGGCAGGCATTTCTTTTACCATTGTTTCGGTGCGGGGTTGGGCAAACAGGGCCTGGGCCTTGGTAACGGCCTGCATGAAGCGCTTAAAGGTAACCGGTTTTAACAGGTAATCCACTGCATTGTACTCATAACCTTCCAGGGCATAGTTGGCATAGGCGGTACTGAAAATAATGTGCTGGTCTTTGGGCAGCAGGGCGGCCAGGTCCATACCTGTAAGCTGGGGCATATTGATGTCCATGAAGATCAGTTGCACTTTATCCGATTTCAGGAATTCCAATACTTCAAAGGCATCATAACATTTGGCTTTCAACTCCAGGAAGGGCACTTTGCGGATATGGTCTTCCAGCAGTTGTACCGCATTGGGCTCATCATCTACTATGAGGCAGGTAATGGTACTCACAAGGGAATATTTAGGTGTGCCAAAAACAATGCTTCCTTTTTCTCTGTTTGCAACTGGTATTGCTGTCCATACAATAGTTCCAGCCTCGACCGCAGGTTGGCCAGGCCATTGCCACCTGGCTGTTTGGGCTCTATCTCTTCAAATAGACGGTTCCATACTTCTAAATCGAGCCGGTCTTTGCTGATGGTCAATTTTACCGTTAGCAGGTTCTCCTCGCTCCGTTTATTGATACCATGCTTAAACACATTCTCTACCAAAGGTATTAATAACATGGGAGGAATACTTACACCATTGGGCTCTCCCAGGATGTCGAAGTCTACCTGCAGGGGATGCCGCATACGCATCTTTTCCAGGTGAATATAATCCCTGATAAAATCTATTTCGCGGGTAAGCAGAATTTTCTCTTTGGGGCCTTCATCTACAAAATAACGCATGATATTGGACAGGCGCTCCAGCAATCCCGCGGTGGTGGGTGATTCACGTTGTGCTACAAAGTAGATATTATTGAGTGTATTGAACAGAAAATGGGGCTGCACCTGTGCTTTCAGCAGGTTGAGCTCGGCTTCAGCAGTGCGTTTTTGCAGTTGTGCCTGTTGTTTACGCATAGCATAATAATCATAGGCCAACCGCAGTGGCAAGCTGAACAGGAATACAATTGTATGCATGAAAAGCATGATCATGAAAAACCGCATTGGAAAACCTTTCTGCATCGCCGCCGCTTTCGGGGTAAAGATCTTACTAATGATCAACTGGGTCTCCACGAACCCCCAGGTAACTGCCAGGAGTAGCAGGATAACGAGGAATAGATACAATATTTTTTTACCCCGTCTGTAAAAGGAAGGGATCAGCCACAACACATTGGCATACATAAGGGCAGCATAAAAGACGACATTACAAAGGGCATAGGCGGCAGACTGGCCTACTTTTTCCCCTTCATGGTAAAACAAGCCCAATATGAGTAAGGCGATAAATGCCCAGCTGAGCAACTGTATTTGTGCGATGGATAATCCACGCCGGAATAGTTTCATACGTGTCAAATTTAGCAGTCCCCGGTATTTTTATCCGGCTTCTTTCAACCATTGGCCCTTTTTTTTCAATGGTCCAACCCGTTTAATCAATGAGCACACCCATTGAAAATTAAGGCACTGTAGTTGAATTCGTTTGCTACCCTGCCCTTCAACCTCCAATTTTGAATTCTAAAAATAATCATTATGGACAGGTTTATACTAATACCGTTATTGTTACTGCTTACGCATCTCGTACACGGCCAATCGGTTTTGAAGGCAGGTGACCCTGCTATCCGGTATGACCTCATCAAACCCAGTGTGAGTTTGTACAAAATTGCCACCACCGATTCGGCAGGCAAGGTATTGAGTGAATTTACCTGCCGGCATACGGTTTCGGTGAATACAGCCAAAGGATGGGTGATCTTAACCCAAAACTACCAGTTGCCCGATGGCCGCAGCCTGCTCGATTCTACCATTGCCAATATCAGTTCCCTGGCGCCCGTACGCATGCGGATGGTAACCACCCCGCATTTTATGAACATGAACCTCGACTTTCAGACCAGTTCGGTACATGCCATTGCTGATAAAGGGGGTAAAAAAACAGATACGTTGCACAGTATGGAAGCCGGCTATTTTGATTCCAACCTGCTGGAATATGTGTTTGGCCTGCTGCCCTACAAAAAAGGATTCCAGGCCACTCTCAATGCTTACACTTTTGAGCGGAATGGGATGGACCCCTGGCAGGTGGAATATGTGGGGGAAGATATGATCACGGCCGCCGGAGGCGGACTGGTATCCTGTTATGTAGCCAAATCGGGCAATGCCGGCAATGCCCCCGATGGACTGATGTGGATTGAAAAAGCAACGGGCAAGGTGATCAAACGGGTAGTGCCCATGGGAAAGATGTACTATATCATCACGAAAGTATAGCCATGAGAAAAGCAGGCGGCTTCTAGCCTTAAAAAATTAGCCATTAGGTATTTCAGTAGCTCTTCAGCTCACCGCTAATACCTAATGGCTAATAGCTTTTATTAACTAGCTAACAGTTAGTATTAAATGCTCATGCCGGGAAACCAGGGTCTTCCAATGCCAACACGGAAAGGCCAGGGTATGGAAACCAGGATAATAATGAAGGCAATTAAAAAGAACCAGAAGGCTTTTTTATGGGCAGTATAATCAACCGCTCTTTTTACTTTACCACGGCCAATGGTGATCAGTACGATGGCAATCAACATACCGGTAATATGTTCTATGGCATAGAACCGGAAAACATTATTCTTCATCACTTCGCCCATACCGGTATTCTGGATCAGCTTCAGTCCCCAGGGACCAGCAAACCACTGGTACAATCCGATCACAAAAGTAGTATGCGCTGAAATCATCAGGAACAGGTCTACCTTTTGGTCACCGGCATTCACCAGCCGCTTTTTATTCATACCAGTCAGGTGACGGAATAAGGCCACCAGTAATAAAATAAAGATTACCCAACGAAGCAAATTGTGCAAATGAAGCAAACCAGTATACATAATAGACGATTTGAGGTGTAGAATTTCAAAATCCGGCCAAAGCTACAACCCAAATCTCAATTAAAGGGGGAGTGTCGACATCTTTTTGGGCATCCCCTATTCCACCCAATCTGCTAAAAATATATTCGTGTCGCGGGTGCCGCCATTGTTGCGGTTGCTGCAAAAAACGAACTTTTTACCATTGGGACTGAACATGGGGAATGCATCGAATCCTTTATCGCGGCTGATCTTATGCAGGCTGGTACCATCTTCATTGATGGTATACAAATTAAAAGGAAAACCTCTTTTGTACTCGTGGTTGGATGCAAAGATGATGCGTTTGCTATCGGGCATGTATGCAGGCGCCCAATTGGCCTGTCCGTAAGCGGTAACCTGGCGGGCGTTACTACCATCGGCATCGGCTACCCATACTTCCATATTGGTGGGTGCAACCAGGTTTTCGGACAGCAGGTCTTTGTATTCTTTAATAGCTGCTTCGGTTTGCGGGCGTGAGGCGCGCCAGATGATCTTTTTGCCATCGGGACTAAACCAGGCGCCGCCATCATACCCCAGGGTATGGGTGATCCTTTTTTCTTTGCCACTCTTGAGGTCCATGATGTACAGCTCAATATCGCCATCCTTTACACTGGTGTAGATCATTTTTTTGCCATCGGGGGACAGGGTAGCTTCGGCATCGTATCCATTGGAATGGGTAAGTTGTTTTACAATTTTGCCATCCAGGTCGGCCATAAAAATATCAAAGCTGGCATACAGGGGCCAGATGTATTTGTTGCCATATTTGGAGCGATCGGGTACGGGTGGGCAATCGGGACTGCCCAAATGGGTGGATGCATAAATAATATGCTTGCCATCTTTGGTAAAGAAACCACAGGTGGTACGTCCTTTGCCGGTACTAACCAGTTTGTACTCAAATTTCTCGCCCTGGGCGGGTACTTTACCTACAAACATCTGGTCGCAAGCCAGCCCTTCTTTAGGATTGGTACGTTGGAAGATCAGGTACTTGCCATCATAGCTGAAATAGGCTTCGGCATTATCGCCCCCAAAAGTTAGTTGTTGAATATTCTTAAAATGTGTTTCTTCGGGGTATAGGAGGGTATCACCGGAAGGCGTCACTGCTACTGGAAGCGGGTTACCGGTCTTGAATGCAGTGATGACCATAAAAACCAGGATGCCTGTGGCGAAAAAGGAAAGGAGTTTTTGCATTGTATTCATTTTTTAATCAGCCTGCCTGAACAGCGGGTGCAAAGGTATTATTGGAGATCGTCCTTTATTGTCAGAATATTGTCATAAGCGACATCCCCAAAAATCGGTTAGTTTTGTCGTATGATACAGAGATGGAAAACCATTGGTTATTGTTTTTTGGCCCTCCTCATAGCAGGTTGCGGGCCGGACAAGCCAAATGAAACGGCTAATTTATTGTCAAAACCACCCTATGCAGGATTGACGGACAGCATCAAAGCGGCTCCACAAAATGCCGGGCTGTACCTGGCCCGGGCCACCCGCCTGTCACAAAACAACCAGCATGAGCTGGCTACGGCCGACTATGAAAAAGCCTGGACCCTGGCGCCTGACGAAGGTACCGCCCTGCAATACATTTCGAACTTAATGTTGGTTGATCAGCCTGCCAACGCGGTTAAACTGTTAAAACAGTGTATTGAAAAGTACCCCGACAATACTACGTTCCGCCGCCGGTTGAGTGAGGTATTTGCCCAGGTGGGCAATAGTGAGGAAGCACTGGACCAATACAACCAGTTACTAGCCAAGGATTCCCTGGATTTTGAGACCTGGTATGAAAAAGGCAACCTGTTGATGCAGCTGCGGGATACCAGCGCTGCCATACAGGCCATGGAGCGGTCTTATAGCCTGCAACCCATTAATTATACGGGTTTGGCCCTGGCCAACCTATACGCCGCTACCAGGAATCCCAAAACGGTGGTCATTTGTGATGCGCTGATAGCACGGGATACGACCTTTATCAATGATGCCACCTTTCTGAAAGGAACTTACTATTCGGATACCAAACAATATGCGGCAGCGCTGGAGCAGTTTGAAGATTGTATTAAAAGGAACTGGAAGTTTACGGATGCCTATATCGAAAAAGGAATTATTCAATATGATCTGAAGCAAGCCGCCAAAGCCCTGGAAACGTTCAGGATGGCAGCCACGGTGTCCAATACCAGTGCAGATGCTTATTACTGGATGGGCCGTTGCTATGAAGCGCTGCACCAGCCCGAGGAAGCCCTGCAAAATTACCAGCGCGCCCTTTCGCTGGACAAAGAGCTTGTTGAAGCCCGGGATGGGATACGGAGATTGAAGGGTTAGTTGAGTTGCTAACCTTTCAACCAGTTAACTTATGCACTTGTCTACTTACAAACTTTACAACTATACCGCATGCCCATAATAGCACCATCTTTATTAGCGTCTAATTTTCTGAAACTACAGGAGGAATGTGCCATGCTCAATGAGAGCGAGGCGGATTGGTTTCACCTGGATGTAATGGATGGTGTGTTTGTACCCAATATCAGTTTTGGACTGCCTGTAATAGAACAAATACGTACTACTACCAGGAAGATCTGTGATGTACACCTTATGATCGTACAGCCCGAACGGTATGCCGAGGCTTTTAAAAAAGCTGGCGCCGATATCCTGACGGTACATTACGAAGCGTGCACACACCTGCACAGGAATATCCAGCAGATCAAATCGCTGGGTATGCAGGCAGGGGTTTCACTGAACCCCCATACACCGGTTGACAGCCTGAAAGATATCCTGGATGATATAGACCTGGTATTGATCATGAGTGTAAACCCGGGATTTGGTGGGCAATCTTTTATCCTGCATACCTTACAAAAGATAAAGGAACTACGCCGCATGATCGACGAAAGGGCATTGAATACAAAGATTGAGATCGATGGCGGGGTAACGCTCGAAAATGCAGCCAGCATCGTTCATGCCGGCGCCGATGTATTGGTGGCAGGAAGCACAGTATTCAAATCACCCGACCCCAAGGCCACCATCCGACAGCTCAAACATATTTCGTAATACTGGTATTTTTAGCAGCAGACCGTGTTGAATAAAGCAATACGGGCAATACGATCAATACGCCCAACAAAGAACACAAAAGACCACCAATGGTACCTACCCCCAAGGCAAACCAGAATACTTCCTGCTGACCTTCCAGCAAAAAAGGAACAAACCCACAATTGGTGGCCAAAGTAGTCAGTAAAATGGTACGTGACCTGTTCATCACAGCCTTGATCAGCATCCGGTTGGATAACCGTTCGGGTTTGCCCTTTCGCAGGTTATTAAAATCATTGACTATAAAAATGGAGGCATTCGCTACGAGTCCTCCCAACATCACAAAGGCTGCATAACCACCCTGGTCAAAAAAGAACCCACCTGCAGTAAAAGCAATAAATAATCCAATAAAGGAAACAGGGATGGTACAGATGATGGCCAGGGGTTGCTTCAGGCTTTCAAACAAAATACTTCCGATTACAAAGATGGCCAATAAAAGCAGCCCGATCAGTAGGTATCTGCTACCTGTTGACGCCTGCTCATACTTCCACTTTTGCTTTACAGCGCTGTACCCTACCGGCATTTGTTGTCTCATTTCATCCAATACCTGTTTCAAATATTGGCTGCCAAACTCCAGGGAGCCATGGTACTCAAAACCTACCACCCGGACATATTGCCTGTCTTCTTTTCTAACGTTTCCTGGTGTATTCACATAATTTAGCTGTCCCAATTGCCCTATCCGGGTTATCCGGCCACTATCGAATAGCAGGTTACCGTATTTCAGATCATGAATGGAATAATCAGCTGCCCCCTTTTCCTTCAGGTATACCGGATAATACTTGTTGTTCAATGCTACCTGCGTAAAAGCGCCTGCAGGCTCAGCCATGTAACTAAGTTGACTTACGATGTCATACTGGTTAGTACCCTGCATCGCCATTTGAAGGGGATCAAGGGACAGAATGTATTCCTGCGCCGGTTTTTCGCCGTACTCTAATTGATCATTCCGGTTGACCTTTTGTATACGTGGGTGGTGCAACAATTTACTTTCCAACAAACTTACCTGCTTATCGAGCATGCCGTAATTGTACCCTTTCATGATCACCTTAAAATGAGGAATCTCTGCCGCCCCTGCATTAGAAAATCCATTTCCAACGCCATAAATGGTCCAATTAACACCTCCCCAATCCAATGAACGGGCAATCAATTTTGACTTGAGGATGAATGGCAAACCAGTTTGTTCATACTCATCTTTAAAAGTAATTTCTACGCTTCCATATTGGCCACTGTGAACAGTAGCCACAAATTTATCGACACCGTCCACTGATCTTAAGTATTTTTCCAATTCGCCAATCATGTAATCCATTTGCTGCGGCGTATTGCCATAAGGAAGTTCGGCAGCTACAAACAGGCGTGTTTTACCGGGATCGCGATAGCCGCTTTTTTCATATACATTGTTTACGAAAGCGTAAAGCGCGCCACCCAGCCACTTGTTGATGCGTGGCTTTATCTCCTCGCGGTATTGCTGCTTCCCTGCAACAGCATTGTACCACCGGTGGTACCACTGATTGCCCTCCCACTCATCGGGCAACATAAAAAAGGGCAAGCCAAAACAAAGTACTACACCCAGCAAAAAGGTTTTACGATAAGTAGCCAGTCCACCTACCACCCTTTGCCAGGTAGCAAATACCAGTTGTGTCCGCCTTAAGCGCTTTATCCGGGGCCGTATTTTATTTTCTGCCACCTTGCCTATGTAAAAATGAACAGCAGGTGTAAACCAGCCCGCCGTCACTACGGACGATAAAAGTGATAAGATGATGATAATGGAAAAGTCGACCAGGTTGGCCTTTTCTTCTTCGGGCAAAAAAACTACCAGCCCCAGTGCCGCTACGGTTGTAAACGTTGCACCCAATATGGGTAGCAATATCTTCCTGTTCCTATACCGGCTGTAATGATCTACCATTACAATACAATTGTCCAGCATGATCCCAAAAGAAATAGCCAGCCCCGCAATGGTGTACAAATGGATGTTGACGTTAAATACCCAGGCAGCCAGCAATGTGAGGCAAAAGCTTACCAGTAAGCCCGACAATAGGATACCTACATAACGCGCTTTTCGATAGGCCAGGAAAATAAATAAGAGGAGCATACTCACTGAAATAAGCGCCCGCTTCCAGGTCTTTGCTATTTCCTGCTCCAGGAAAACCGTATTATCATATTCCAACCTGATGGAGATATCTTTCGGCAAACCAGCTTGAGCTTTCTTTATGACCTCCTTTGCCTGTTGGCTCACAAGAACATTGTTCTCCCCTTCCCGGGCATATAAACTCAGGTTAATAGAATTGTTGCCATTGATCCGGAAATACTGGTGGACCTGTTGCTCTTCCAAATATACCAGGGCTATATCGCGTAGATAAACAGGCTGTTTGTTGCTACGTACTATTTGGAAGCGGCCAATATCCTCCAGCGACAGGCCCATATTGGCGATCTTTAACTGGTATTGTTTTCCCGCCTCCCCGGTTACTTCGGGCGAATACCAGGGCGACAAGCGGGTAACTACCTGATCCATAATCGTGCGAGGTTCAATGCCCCAGCTGTTACACTTGTTCTTGTCGAACTGAATTGTGACCTGCAGTCCTTCAGCTCCCGACAAACGCAAATCGCTAATGGCGTTGATGCCGGCAAATGATTTACGCAACACCTCTTCAACTGCCTGCCTGATATAAAAAGGTTGAAAGGGGCCATGAATGGAATATACCAGTAAGGGCGATTGGGCGGCAGCCTGGTTATTACCGTTCACAATAGCCGGATAAGATGTTTTTGCTGGCAATGAAGGGTATACCTGCCTTAAAATGGAAGTCAGTTCAAACCGTTTATACTCCATATCGGTTCCCTTTTTAAACTCCAGTTCCACATAACCGGTATTACACCCCGAAAAAGATACAATATGCTCAAGGTCACTAATTTGCGAACAGGCCCCTTCAATAACCGAAGTTACTTGCTGTTCCATGAGTTCGGGATTGCTGTCCATTACCGAGTACATCACTGTAATGATAGCAGGATGTTTATGGGGCAACAGGTCTACACTAAGCCGGGGAACGATAAGGATGCTGATCGTTGCCAAAGCAAGGAACAGCAGCATGATCCGGAAAGGGCGCTTGATGATTGACGGCACAAGTGACGGTTTATTTTCAGTTGCTGTATGGATAGTCGACTATGTCAAAAAATTAATGATCAACAACAATGACATGATAAATTCATTAAATTAGTTTACTATTTAATCATTCAACCTTATCACCCCAATGGCCAGGCAAATTATATCCCGTTTAAAACGGCTTGACGTCCTCATTGCTGCCAAAAGAACCGGAACGCCCAAACAATTGGCTGAGAAGCTAGGCCTTTCTGAACGCACTGTTCGCAACTATATTACTACGCTTAAAGAACTGGGTGCTCCTATTCATTACGACCGGAAACGGCAGAGTTATTATTATATGGAAGATGGCCACTTCAGATTTGCCTTTGAAACGCTTGCTTATCAATTGCCTGTAATGGCCTAACCATCAAAGTTGCAGCACCTCTTCCTTTGTACACGGAAAGTAATCATACATTACGGTATATACTACATTATTCCTGTAAAAAGTTCCCGGCAAATCACTTACCGCGAATCATTCTAGTTTTGAATTTACATTTCCCTAATAGCGCTTATGGGAAATGTTCAACCAATTTCATCAACTTAAAATGCAAAAACAATGATCAAGAAAGTAATGAGATTTGCGGTATTGCCTGCACTGGCAATAACAGCAGTGATCGGTCTCAGCTCCTTCCAGGACGAAGCAGTGGGCGTTATTGCAGAACCAGCACCTGCTAAGTACGCTTGTACCGTGAGCTCCGACTCCACCAAGAACACGGGTAAATGCAGGGCATTGTCCAGCGGTAATGGAGATATGTGCTTCACCTTTGGAAGTGGTACTGCCTGCTCAGGCGATGTCACAGTTACTCCTGCTCCAGCTCCAACCCAGCCTTAATACATTGACTAATGTCAATAGGCGTTTCCAGCCCTTTTCAGGTTTATGAACTACCTGCTTAAAAACAAATAAGGGCAATAGCAGTATGTACAGCAGCTTATTTGTCCTTGTTTGTTTTAAGTGTATCCTTTACAATATTTACACTACCCACTCACCCTCATTCCTACACGGAAAATAATTATTCCTAACGGTATTGGCTCTCTATCACCGAAAAAAATTCGCGGTAAGCCAGTTACCGGGAATCCTTCTAGTTTTGGATACCCATTTTCTATAAGCGCTTATAGGAAGTGTATACCCCATTTCATCAACTTAAAATTCGAAACAATGATTAGGAAACACTTGAAATTTGTCCTATTGCCTGCCTTGGCAATGATGGCTTTTGTAGGTCTCACCTCCTTCCAGGAAGAAACAACGGTAGATACAGTAGAACCACCCGCGACTAAATACGTTTGTATTGTGAGCTCTACTGCAGCCAACAATACCGGCAAATGCAGGGCTTTGTCCAGCGGCAATGGAGATATGTGCTTTACTTCCGGCACCGGAACTGCCTGCTCTAGCACTGGCTCCTCTGCCCCACCGCCTCCACCGCCAGTACTACCATAATCATTGACAAGATCCAACCTGGTATTTCCATCACCTGGTAACAGGTAAAGGGACTACCGGCAATAAAACAAACAAGGGCAATGGCCGTATGAACAACATACCCACTTGCCCTTGTTTGATTTAAGTGTATTTTTTACATTATTCACACTACCCACTCACCCTTTTCACTGTACAGAAGGTAATTATACATAACAGGTATTGATACCATACCTCTAAAAAAAATTCGCGGCAAACCAGTTACCGGGAATCCTTCTAGTTTTGGAATCGCATTTTCTATAAGCGCTTATGGGAAGTGCAAACCCAAATTCATCAACTTAAAATGCAAAACAATGATTAGGAAACACTTAAAATCTGCAGTATTACCTGCTTTAGCATTGATGTCTTTTGTAGGCTTTAGCTCATTCCAGTCTGAAGACGAGCCTATAGGTGAAATAGGTGGATATGTCTGCACGGTAAGCTCAGATGCGAAGAAAAACACTGGCTTTTGCAGGGCATTGTCCAGCGGCAATGGAGATATGTGCTTCACTTACGGAAGTGGGACCGCTTGCTCTTCCTAATTCATTTCAACTGAGGCAAAACCCATTGACATAAGTCAAGCGGGCATTTCTATCACTTGGCAACAGGCAAAAGAAATCCCTTTAATAAAACAAATAAGGGCAGTGTGCACAACAGCTTAATTGCCCTTGTTTGTTTTAGCTATTCCCCCTGTCATTCGCCGTATTGAACGGATCTAATTCGCTACTGCTCATCAAACCCCTGAAGCAAGATGTTTAAACATTTCACGTCCATCTGCACCTTATGCTGTATATCCCTGCTGCTTTGTTACTGCGAAGGCACTGACCCGCTCACCTCTTATTACGAACCAAAGAACGCCAGGGAGTTCGAAGAAAAATACATCCTTCAAGCTTCCAATACCAGTAGCTTTTACCTGGACAAAGAATCTACCTTTATCAATAACTCGGTCAGTTATTTCAATACCAGCGACAGTCAGTCCTGTTATTCCTTTCTCAATGCCATTAATAACAGCATCTCGATCTTTGACTTTGCTTCCAAAAAGGAAATCAAAAAGATCATGCTGCAGCGTGAAGGGCCAGATGGTGTAGGCAAGCTGGAATTTCCGTCGGCACACCTGGTGGTCAACCTGGACAGCATCTATGTATACAATATCATGGAAGGGCAGCTGTACCTGGTGGATCAACAGGGCAAGGTTAAAAACAGGATCAGGCTCATTGATTATGTGCATGACAAATACAATGGCTGCCCCGAGCCTTCGACAGGGTCGCCCATGGTTAAGGTGAACAACGATATCTATTTTCCCTGCAACCTCAATGCCTATCAAAAATCCTATTCCGGTTATCATTCGGTATTGAAATTGAACCTGCTCACCAACGAGATCAAATACCTGTTCACCCTGCCCGAAGTATATGACAAGGCATTTTGGGGTGAGTCGTTCAAATATGTGGTTTCCTTGTGTTACAACCCGGACGAAAACAAAATGGTATTAAATTATCCGGTAGATCCTTACCTCTATACCAGCACACCCACAGGCGAGATACAGGGGAAGACCTTTGTAGGCTCCAAGTTCTTTGAAGGCATTCCGCCCATGATGAAGGATGTTGAATATGGTGTTAAGAAAGATCCCAACGCCAAGGATATCCGGCAAAAGGAATACAGCTTAAGTACAGCCGATTACAACCGGATCATTTACGACCCCTTCCGGAAAGTATATTACCGCGTTGCCTACCTGCGACCGGCAGTTACAGAGGTGCGGAAAAACAATACGGTACCCAGTTTATCGATCGTGATCCTCGACAACAAGTTGTCTAAAATGGGCGAACTGTTCCTGGACAGTAAGCTGTACGAACCTTCTATGATCTTCGTTTCCAGGGAGGGCTTGAACTTTGCCCGGAAGGACCTGTATAAACTGCATGAAGACTCCATACAATTTGATGAATATAAACTGGCCAAAAAGTGAAAAATCTACATTACCTCAGCCTGGCATTTCTATTGATCCTGTCAGCTTGTGCTACCAAAAGCAAGTATGAAGGCTACCAATCCAGGCTTGTCCAACTGGGTGGCAACAAACTGGTCAATAACTATTCGGCTGTTATCCTGATCCCCCAGGAGGGCTGTGGAGGTTGCATCACGAATGCCACGCAATACCTGACGGAACATATTGATTCGCTGAGCCAGGTAGCTGTCATCTTTACCGGGGTAAGAGACAAAAAACTATTGAAGTTAAGGATCGACAGCAGGTTCTTCACCCGGGACAATGTATATTTTGATGACGACAACTTGTTTATGCACCTCGATGTGGCTTCTACCTATCCCCAGCTATTGTACATCAAGGATGGCGCAATAACGCTGGTGGAAGCTTACTCGCCCGACAAAAAGATCATCGCCATCAGTAAGCCAGGTGTCAACTGAAATACCCTACAACTATGGACAACCAATTCCCTATCGCCAGGCAGGCCGGGCTGTTGATCTGTATTTACCTACTGGGTATGTCCTGTGGCTCCTCCAACAAGCCCGACGAAAAAGTGAACCTGCAATTACCAGCCGGACAGGCCTCAACAGTTACTACGGGCCAGGCTGTATTAAAAACATTTGAATACCTGATCAGCTCCAATGGCAAAATAAAGTCGCAGTATGAGCACCAATTCATCAGCGAAGCAGGTGGGCGTATAAAGGCATGTTACGCTACTACCGGCAAAAGGGTTATGGCGGACGAAACCCTTTTGCAATTTGAAACCGCCCCCATCCAGTTCAGGTTGCAGAAAGCCACGCTGGCCCAGTACAATGCTACCAAAGAATATGAAAGTCAGCTGTTAGGCTATGAGCAATTGTTGAAGGATAAAAACCCGGAACAAACAGCTGCGATCCAGAAAAAGTTAAAGATCAGTACAGGCCTGGCAGGCGCCGAACACGAAATAGAAGAAGCCAATTATGAGCTGGGTAATGCTACCATTAAAGCCCCCACCAATGGGATACTGGCCAATGTTAAAGTACAGCAACATCAATATGCCACACCTGGCAGTGAATTGTTCCTGCTTTATGATCCCTGGCATTTATTGCTGGACTTGAAAATACTGGAAGCAGATGCCTGGCTGCTTAAACCAGGGCATACGGCACAGGTATCATCGATTGCCAATCCCGGCAAGCAATATGCAGCAGCTGTAGATGCCATTAACCCCTATGTAGATGAAAACGGTATGGTAAGCATCAGCCTCAAAATAATTACCCCCTTGCAGGGAGCGACTTCTGCTCCGTCACTTTTTCCAGGCATGAATTGTATGGCAGTGATCAAGGTACCCTCTAAAAAATCGGTGGTAGTACCCAGGGAGGCGGTTGTGATGAGAAGCGGTAAAGCGGTGGTATTTACGCTGGAAAACGGAAAGGCTATCTGGAACTATGTAACTACCGGCGGGGATAACGGGAAAGAGATAGAGGTCATCACTGGCCTGGAGCCGGGAAAAAAAGTGATCACGAGCAATAACCTCCAATTGTCGCACGAAGCCCCGGTGATTGAAAGATCGACGCAAACGTCTCAATAAGTGAAGTATCCATCATTGCACAATGAAGTCCAGGCACCATGGTTAAATATCTGATTCGAAGACCCATTGCGGTATTTATGTCCTTTCTTGTATTACTCATGGCCGGTATCCTGGTAACCGGAAAAGTGCCCGTATCCTTATTGCCCAATATTGATGTACCGCAAATGGTGATCCGGGTAAATTATCCCAATACAACGGCCCTGGTATTGGAACAGAACATTGTTCGCCCTATCCGTGAAGGCTTGTTGAATATGGACAAGCTTAAACATATTGAAACCCAGTCGGCCAATCATACCGCCCTGCTACACCTTACGTTTGATTATGATGCCAGGATGAACCTGGCTTTTGTTGCTGTGAATGAAAAGCTGGACCAGCTCATGGCTGCCATGCCGCGGGATATGCCCCGTCCGCAGGTGATGCGGGTTAATACCTCCGATATTCCCGTGGTGCGCATCCAGGTGGTACCCAGGGAGAACACCCATTTCACCGAAGTATCTTCGCTGGTACAGAAAACGTTAAAGAAAAGAGTAGAACAACTGGAGGGGGTATCCCTGGTAGACATCAATGGCATGCAACAGGGCATCATCGCCATCATTCCAGATAAAGCGGCTTTGGAAGCATTGGGGCTTTCTGAAAGGGAACTCTTGCAACCTATCCAATTTGCCAATAGCAACCTGGGCAGCCTAAGCATCAAAGACGGACAATATCGTTACCTCGTAAAACTGGTCAACCTGCCTGAAAATGAAACAGCCATCTCCAACCTGCCCATTAGACTAAAGGACGGTACGGCCATTCCCCTGAAACGGGTGGCCAAAGTGGTGCAGGAACCAGAATTGCAAACAGGCTATCATTTGCTGAACGGTAAAGAAGGGCTGGTGCTTACGGTACAGAAGCGCCCTGGCAGCCGCATGAATGAGCTGGTGCCACAGATCGAAAAACTGGTTAAGCTTTTCAAGGCAGATTATACGCAGGTTGAATTTTCGATTACGCAGGACCAAACCTTTCTACTGGATGCAGGGATCGACAATTTAAAACAAGACCTTTTTTATGGTGGGCTGCTGACCATCCTATTGCTGTTTCTCTTTCTGGGCAATATCGCCTCTCCCCTGCTGATGAGCATCAGTATCCCCCTCTCACTGCTCATTACTTTCCTGTTCTTTTATTTGTTCAATATCTCATTCAATATTATCTCTCTATCGGGTCTGGCCCTTGGTATTGGCATGCTCATCGACAATTCGATTGTAGTGATTGACAATATTACGCGTAAGCGACAGGGAGGCCTTAGCATGGAAGAAAGCAGTATCCAGGGCACCAATGAGGTCATTACACCTGTTATCAGCCAGGTATTGACCACGGTAGCCGTGTATGCCCCATTGGTGCTTTTAAGCGGTATTGCGGGGGCGCTGGTATTGGATCAGGGCATAGGTCTTACCATATCTTTAGCAGTATCTCTACTGGTGGCATTCATATTGTCGCCCTTATTGTACAAGCTGTTCCTGCGTACCGATCCGCACAAACTGAAAAAGGACACGCTGGTGTATGATTGGATTGCCAAAGGCTACCACCGTATGATACACCATATACTGCATCACAAAGCGGTGTACTTCCTGATCACCCTACTGATCATGCCGGTAGGCATCTGGCTGGCCAGCCTGATGCCGGTTGCCGCTTTACCGGCATTGGAAAAGAAAGAAAGCCTGCTGCTGATAGATTGGAATGATGCCATTGACGCCCGCGAAAACCTGAACCGGATAAAATTATTGCAATCGGTTATTCAGCCCAACTGCCTGGTTACAGAAGCAGAAGTGGGACTTAAACAGTTCTTACTACAGCAGGACAATACTTCGATACAAAAAGCGGAAGTGTATTTTAGCTGCCGACAGGAGCCAATAAAACTATCCACGGATAGCCTGGCCCGCCGTTGGATACAGCAAAATTATCCACTGGCAATAGTACAGGTAATTGACGCCCCCAATGCCTTTACGCAATTATTCCAATCACCCATGCCCTACCTGGAAGCCCGCTTCAAGCCAGCCAACCAAGGCAGTCAGGCCGATCCCTTTGCGAATATGCAGGAAATACTAAAGCGCACTACACCCGGCAACTATTCACTGGGTAGTGGCTTTGTTGACGAACCAAGTGTGGCCATTACACTCGACTATAACAAAATGGCCATTTATGGTATTGACAAAGGCCTGGTAGAAGATGTATTGAAACAACAATTTGGCATTTATACGATCTCTGAACTAAAGCAATTGGGTGAAACCAAAACCATACGCCTGAAAACCGATCGAACCAGTTTGCAAGCCAGGCTTGCTGTTCCGGTTACCAGCCACCACGGAGCAAGTTATCCCCTGCATTATTTTCTTTCGTACAATAACGACCGGCAACAAAAATTTATCACTGCCGATGGGTCCGGCGAATACAAGTCCATTTATTACGAGGAAGCCATCAAGGATATTCCGCTTCTCCAACACGAACTTACGAGGCTTGCTGCCAACTACGGGTTCAATGTTGAATTCACAGGCCGGTATTTTGAGAACAAAGAACAACTTAAACAACTGTGGTTCATTTTCCTGTTGGTGTTGCTCCTGCTCTATTTCATCCTGGCCATTCAATATGAAGACCTGTTGCAACCGCTGGTAATAATGCTGACCATTCCGTTGGGCATAACGGGTAGCATGTTGCTGTTGTGGCTTACCGGAGGCACGCTCAATGTGATGGCAGCCATTGGTTTTATTGTGGTACTTGGGTTGATTGTAGATGACCCCATTTTAAAAATAGAGGCCTTAAACCGGTTGGAGAAAAAGTACCTCGAGGCGGGTATGGTGCATGACAATAAGTTGTTGAACCAAATGATCCATGAAGCAGGCACCATTTGCCTCAAGCCTCTCCTCATGGTTTCCTTAACAACCAGCATCGCCCTGGTACCGGTATTATTGGTGGGGGGCATTGGCAATGACCTGCAAAAACCCATGGCGATTGTGATCATTGGAGGGCTTACGGTTGGCACATTCTTTACCACCTGGTTTATTCCCCTGGCATACTGGTACCTGGCCAAATGGAGAAACAGGATAAAATAATACCCCGCAGCTATGAGAAAATATTTATTTACAGGTTGTATTACCTGCCTCTACCTATCGGCTTTACCACAAGCGCAATCGCCCCGCACGTTGCAGGACCTAATTGTGACGGCACAAACGCAATCGCCTGTATTCAGGTTGGCCAACAACCGGCGGGAGATCAGTTATTACCAGTTCCTGACCTATAAAAGTGATTTTAAGCCGCAGGTATCTTTCTATGGCAATGCCCCGGTATACAGTAAGGAATACTATGGGGTGCGCCAGCCCGATGGAACGATCATTTATCAACCCATCAGTCAAACCAATAGCAATATGGGTATCGGTATCAGTCAGCAATTGCCTTTTAGTGGCGGAGAAATATCCTTGAACAGTGACCTGGCCCTCTTTGATGACCTGCGATCCAAAAACAGGCAATACAGCGGAACTCCTTTTTACATACGGCTGGCCCAACCCTTGTTTGCGGTAAATGAGCTGAAATGGAAAAGGAAAATTGAACCCCTGAAGTTTGAAGAGTCGAAAAAGGGATATGTACAGGAATTGGAAAGCATTGCCCAACAGGTGGTAAAATTGTATTTTGATATTTTTGAAGCGCAAAGCAACCGGCAGATCGCGCTGGGCAATGCACAAATAGCAGCGGCCAATTATGAAATAGAAAAGAAAAGGAGTTTCCTGGGCACAACTACGGAAGACAAAGTACTACAGCTTGAATTGCAAACGCTGCGCAGTAAGCAGGATTATGAAAAGGCCAGTTATGAATACCATATAGCCCAGTTAAACCTCAAGACCTATGTAGGGATCAAAGATACTGCGGAGTTGAACCTGGCCGAACCCGACACGATCCCTCACCTGGTGGTTAATCTTTCTGAAGCATTGGAACATGCTAAAAAGAACCGTCCTGAATTTGTTGAATTTGAAAGAAAGAAGCAGGAAGCCCAACGGGATGTAGCGCAGGCCAAAGCCCAAAAACAGCAAGTGCTGCTGGTGGCCTCCTATGGACTCAACAATGTGGATGAGCGCCTGGGCGGGGTGTATACCAATCCCAATGACCAACAAAGATTCAGCATTGGATTCAATATCCCGATCCTGGATTGGGGCCGGCGAAGCGCCCGGTACCATACTGCCAAATCGCTGGAGAAGCTCACTGAAACAACGAATGAGTTTGATGAGATCACGATCTACCAGGAGATCACAACGCTGGTAAGGAATATGGAGTTGTTGAATTCCAGTATGGCCTTGTCGCAAAAAGCCGATGAGGTAGCCAGGCGCCGCTATACGATTGCCAATAACCTGTACCAAACGGGCAAACTTTCCCTTACGGACCTCAGCCTGGCGCAATCGGAGAAAGACAATACACGGCGTGCTTTTATTAATGTATTGAGGACCTACTGGACTTCCTTTTACCTGCTCAGGCGCCTTACGTTGTATGATTTTGAACGGCAGGCACCATTGTTCCAGGCAGGGAATTGATTATTCCAAATAACCACGCAAGGCATCACTTTTTATATTGGTGGCCAGTATCTTTCCGTCTTTGCCAACGAGGATATTGAATGGAATAAACCCGATATTGTAATATTTTGCCAGCGCATTTTGAGTGGTGCCCTTCAGATCGGAAACCTGCGTCCACGTAAGTTTATCCTGCCTGATGGCTTTTAGCCAGTCTCCTCTATCGGTATCGAGCGAAACACTCAAGATGGCCAGTTTGCCCCCCTTGTATTGATCATGCAACAACAACAGCCTGGGATGTTCTTCCCGGCAGGGCTTGCACCAACTGGCCCAAAAATCAATTAAGAGGTAGTCATATTTTAATTCCCTGCCACTGATCAGGTGGCCCAGGGTATCGGGTTGTGGAATGAAGGCATAGGGTACGCCAATACCTGTTTTGTTAAGCATGGCAAGGCCCATTTCCACGCCATTACTGCCTGCTTTTGTTTTTTGCTGTTTGCCCAATAATTCAAATATAGTCAGGGCTTGCTGGTAGTTGAGCTGGCCCAGCATGGCTGCTTCACTTAAAAATGAAGAAGACAGGTCATGCTCCGGGTACCTGCGCACAAAATCTTTCATCGCAGTGAAAAGCTGTTGGGCTTTGCTGGAATCGGCAGCGGTAGTGCCCATAATCGCCTGCCAGCGTTTGCTGAAGGTCCTTTTCAGGCTGTCGCTGTATGAGCCGGTTACAGACAGCACTTCCAGTCCGGTAATTGATTGTCCATTTTGTAAGGTGGTAAACCTTTTAGCGGTGAGGGTGATGGTTCCGGTATCGAGGTAAACCCAACCTATGGCTGTTCCTTTTCCCAAATGCAGTATGGCTTCCCGGGGGCCGGCAATGGACCCGGTGAATCTAAACGATCCTTTTTGAGCCACCGTACTATCCAACACATTACTGCTATCGTTCGCAGCATAAGCCAGGAAGACCTTACCGGTATAATCGGCATCCATTGCACCATGAAGCTGAAAATTGGGCCCGGTTTGAGCTACTCCCTGTAGACATGCCAACAGATAACCAACGATTAACAAGGGCCTCATGCTTTTAAAATTGAGTTGTCTAAATATAAGCAATAAGTGCAGTGCGACCAAAAGGCGCCAATACTTTGGCGTAGGAGGAACAGCAGGGATGATACTACCAGAATCGGGTAATAATGGGAAGAACCGGATACCCGGGCATTATAGATAAAAGCGCTGCAATAAGAAAGGCAGTTAAAATCGCCTTCTCCTTTTCCTTTCTGGCTATGCCAAAATAGTCGAGCATATTGTTACGACAAAGAAAATAACACAGGCCGACCTTGATCAATTGGAACATAATGAAGGTAGCTGAAACTCCCTGAAAAGGTATCTTATAGGCAAACTGATAAACGAAGGGGATTATTGCTGCTATTAAAGAATTAAGGACGCCTGCAAACAATAATGCCCACCCCCAGCGATTCCTTTTCAGGACCAGGTAGCCTACAATTGGCGTATAAATTTGAGCGACTACAACCAAATAGTAAAAGGTAGTAAAATGGCAGTCATCACATTGCAGCAATCTGATCTGGTCTTTTATAACGTTGTACAATAGTCCTAAATATTGTATTCCGATTACCACCAACAAAACATTAAGCCATTTCGCAAGATTTCTTTCAGCGCCTGGATGAGTAACCGGTTCCAAAAAATCGTCTGTATTATCTTCATAGGTATTGGCCCTATGCCGTTTGTTTTTTGCTTTATTATCCAACGCGTGTAGTTCGGCCTCCGCTTCGTCTATCTCTTGCTGCGAAATGGCTCTTTCATCAAGGAGCTGGTTAATGGCCCGGATGGCTTCCGCCCGGTATCCGGCAGGGCGCTTACTGATTTTTAACAGTGCTACAGTAGTGTAATCTTTAAACTTACTGTAAAAGTCAAAGTCTACATCCATGGTAAGGGTTTTACTATCTGTCGCAGGGTTATGAGATTTGTAACACCTTTTGCTATCCAAAGGACTCAATCACCAATCCATAACAATTGGATTGAAGATGTTTTCGTATATTCAATGAATAACTAATATAACGGCCCTGCCAGCAGCTGGTTGATCCCGTTTCAAACAAGCCCGTTATATCATATCCCCTTCCTTAGCCGCTTTGCTATCCCCCTGACCCGCCTACTCTAATATTTTGGGATATGAAAAAAGGAATGATCATTGTGTTATTCACAACAGGATCTGTTATGACTGCCTGGTCGCAGGATACGCTACTGCAACGTGTTCCTCCCAAATGGACCTTGGAAAGCAGCATCGCTTATGCCCGGCAAAACAGCATAACGGTCAACACGCAAAAGCTCAGCAGCCGTTCGGCATCGGAAGACCTGCTACAATCCAGGGCAGCCCGGCTTCCCAGCTTATCCGGTAGTGTGTCTCAATCGCTGGTCAACAGTACCAATACTGACCCGGTTGTTGGTGGCTTCCAAACGCAGGCCAATTTCAGCAGCAACTATTCCCTCAGTTCTTCCATCATTCTATACAATGGCGGTAGCCTGAAGAATGATATCAAGGCCAAGGAGCTTTCGTTGAAAGCCGCCAACCTGAATATTGAAGCAACAGAAAATGATATTACCCTCAGCATCACCCAGGCTTTCCTGAACATCCTGCTGGCGCGGGAAAACATTGTATACCTGGAAGAGATATTGACTACCTCCCGCGCGCAATTGAAACAGGGACAGCAATTGTTTGATGCGGGGAGTATATCCCGGAAAGATTACCTGCAATTCGAATCGCAGGTAGCCTCGGATGAATACAACCTTGTGAATGCACAAAACACTTTGCGGCAAAATAACCTGGTGCTCAAACAACTGCTGCTGCTGCCTGCTACTTATCATTTCGAAGTAACGGTACCCGATTCGGTGGCAGTAGATACCGAAGGGCGGGCCCTTATACAAACCCTGGAAACGGCACAGCAAACCCGGCCCGAAGTAGAGAACAAGGAGGTGGGCATCCAACTGGCGGAAACCAACCTGGCCAAGGTAAAAGCAGGCACCCGTCCCACCATTAGCCTGGGGGGATCGCTTTCGACCGGCTATTCAGACAATAAGGCGGACGCTTATCTTAAACAGCTTAATACCAACTTCTATCAACAGGTGGGGGTGAATATGAGCATCCCTATCTATAATAAGCGGATCAATAAAACCAGTATTGCCAAAAACAATATCCTCGTTGAACAAGCAAGGCTTTCGCTGTTGGATACTAAAAACACCCTCAATCAGCAAGTAGAGCAGGTATACATCAGTTGGCAAAACGCCCTGGCGCAATACAAAGCCGCCACCACTCAACGCAAAGCCAGCGAAGAAACCTATACGATCACGAACGAACAGCTGAAATATGGCTCCGTCAACCTGGTTGAGCTGTTGCAACAGAAGAATACGTATGTGCAGGCTACGCAGGCCTATATACAGGCAAAATACAGCAGCATCCTGTATGGCAAGATATATGACTTCTATGCCGGTGTACCCATCACCTTTTAAACAATTGACTAAACGGACATAAAAAGGAACTACAATGAAAAAATTCAAATGGCTTATCTGGGTATTGGTGATCGCAGCGATAGGCGCGGGTATCTGGTATTGGAAATTCAGGGAAGAAAAGACGACGATTGTTCTCAATATAGAAAAACCACATCATGGCACCATTGCCAATACCATTACGGCTACGGGCACTTTACAACCGGTAGATACAGTGGCTGTAGGTTCGCAGGTTTCGGGCACCATCAATAAAGTGCTGGTTGATTTTAACAGTACGGTAAAGAAGGGACAGCTATTGGCACAATTGGATAAATCGCTGTTGCAAGCGCAGGTAGAGCAGATCAGTGCCAACCTGCAACAGGCAAAATCCAACCTGGTATACCAGCAAAGCAATTACACCAGGCAGTCCAACCTGTACAACGTAGGCGCCATTGCCAAGGCCGAACTGGAAACAGCCTTATACCAGTACAATGCAGCCAAAGACAATGTGAACAGTGTAGCCGCCCAGTTGTCTTCGGCCAAACGCAACCTGTCGTTTACTGATATTTATTCGCCCATTGATGGTACAGTACTTTCACGTAGCATCAGCGAGGGGCAAACGGTGGCTTCCAGCTTCAATACCCCCACGCTGTTCAGCATTGCCAAAGACCTGACCAATATGCAGGTACAGGCTTCGGTAGATGAAGCTGATATTGGAAATGTAGCCAAGGAGCAGCGTGTTATTTTCACGGTAGATGCATTCCCGGAAGATACTTTCGCCGGGCGGGTAAAAGAGATCAGGTTGCAACCGGCTACCTCTGCCAACGTGGTTTCTTATACTACGCTTATTGATGCACCCAATAATGACAAGCGCTTAAAGCCCGGCATGACGGCCAGCATCTTTATCTATACAAAAGAGATCAACAATGCTTTACTCGTATCGGCCAGCGCTTTCAGTTTTGATCCGGATACGGTACTGAGAAAGATCTATAAGATAGAAAAAGGCTCCGGGCCTCCACCGGCTTCTACAGATACCGGGCAGCATAAAACCGGCAAACCCAGTTATGTATGGATCAAGAAAGACAGCAGTCTCCAGTTACGGCATGTAATGACGGGTATGAACAATGAAACAGAGCGGGAGATCATTTCGGGCCTCAGTACTTCGGATGAAGTGGTAACGGGGTATGAGCAGGTAAAAGGGAAACCGGTGGCTAAAACCACCAGTCCCTTTATGCCAGCCAGACGGCCAAGTGGCAATACCCGAAGCAGTGGCGGCGGTAGTGGTGGCGGTGGTTCACGCCCTCCCAGGTAGTAAAGCGCTATTTGTTTAACATACTTAAACGAGGTATATGGCTAATAAAATTCTTGATATCTCTAACCTGAAGCGCGAATTCAGAATGGGCAGTGAAACGGTGCGGGCACTCAAGGGAGTGTCGTTCCAGGTGGAGGCAGGCGAGTTTGTAACGATCATGGGCAAGAGTGGATCGGGCAAAACAACCTTATTGAATATCCTGGGATGCCTGGACAAACCATCGGAAGGTGATTTCCTGTTGGACAATGTGAACATCAGTGTCATGACGCGCAATGAACTGGCCCGGGTGCGCAACCGTAAGATTGGCTTTGTATTTCAATCGTACAATTTATTGGCGCGTACGTCGGCATTGGAAAATGTGGAGCTGCCCTTATTGTACAATAGGGAAATAGGCACCCGTGAAAGGCACCAGCGGGCCATGCAATCGCTGGAAGCGGTAAAGCTGGCCGACCGGCTGGGACACCTGCCCAATCAATTGTCGGGCGGTCAGCAGCAACGGGTAGCCATTGCCAGGGCATTGGTCAACCAGCCGGTGATGATACTGGCGGATGAGGCAACGGGCAACCTGGATACCAGGACCTCCTATGAGATCATGGCACTGATGCAGGAGCTGAACCAGCAACAGGGAAAAACAATTGTTTTTGTAACGCATGAACCGGATATCGCCGCCTTCAGTTCGCGCACCATTACGCTGAAAGACGGGCGGGTAATAAAGGATGTAAAAAATGAAAAGGTATTGTCGGCTAAGGATATGCTGGCAGCATTGCCGGCACAGGATGACTATTAAAGGATGACCACATGAATGCAATCAATATATTCAGAATAGCCTTGCGGGCCTTGTTGCGTAATAAGTTGCGGGCATTCCTTACCATGCTGGGTATTATTATCGGGGTAGCCTCGGTGATCACCATGGTGGCCATTGGGCAGGGGTCCAAGAAAAGTATCCGCGACCAGTTGACCACGATGGGCTCAAACATGATCACGTTGCGCCCCAGCAGCAATACAACGGTAGGTGGTGGCGCCAGGCTGGGCGCCTCCTCGCTGCAAACCTTAACGGTAGAAGATGCCAAAGCGATCCAGGAGCAGGGGCAATACATTACGCAGGTTTCGCCGGCGGTGAATGCCAGCGGGCAGGTGATCAATGCAGCGCTCAACTGGCCCACTACCATGCAGGGTGTTAGTACGGGTTATCTCAGCATCCGGGAGTGGAAAGTAAAAAGCGGCACCAACTTCACGGATGAAGATGTAAGGACAGCCAATAAAGTATGCCTCATAGGACAAACGATTGTAGAGAATATTTTCAGTAATGGCGAGGACCCCATTGGCAAATACATCCGTTTTAAAAAAATACCCTTCAAAGTAATCGGTGTATTGGAAGAGAAAGGGGAGAACGCTTTTGGCCAGGACCAGGATGATATCATACTGGCACCCTATACCACGGTACAAAAAAGATTGCTGGCCATTACCTATGTGCAAACCATTTATGCCTCGGCCATTGATGAACAAAGCTCGCCCCTGGCCACAGCCGACATAACGGCTATTTTACGCAAACAGCATAAACTAAAAAGTACGGATGCAGATGACTTCACTGTTCGTACCCAGGCGGAGTTGATCAGTACCATCAGTTCGACCAGTGAATTGCTTACGGTACTACTCACGGCCATTGCAGGCATTTCCCTGCTGGTAGGGGGCATTGGCATTATGAACATCATGTATGTGTCGGTAACCGAGCGGACCAAGGAGATTGGCTTGCGCATGTCGATTGGCGCCAGGGGCATTGATATCCTGCTACAGTTCCTGGTAGAAGCCATTTTCATCAGCATTACAGGTGGTATTATTGGGGTATTGCTGGGTATCCTGGCAGCCAACCTGGTTACGCTGATCTTTTCCTGGCCTACGCTTATCTCCGAATCATCCATTATACTGTCTTTCCTGGTATGTGCTATTACCGGCGTATTCTTTGGTTATTACCCTGCCCGTAATGCATCCAGGCTGGATCCCATCGAAGCATTGCGGTATGAATAAGGTAGCTGAACGTTAGTTTGCAGGAACAATGAATATTATCTATATTCAGGGCACCCATTTATTCTTTAAGTGTCAAGCATAAATCAATCAACTATGCCATCAGTGATCGAGTCATTCAATGCTGCCATACAGGAAAATGATAAGGTACAATTAACAGCTATCTGCGAAGCGGTTATTCAATCTCTTTACCAACAACGGGGCGCTTTTTCTACCAGGGAAATAGAAAACATCCTGGGAGGGCTCCGGAGTAAACGGCAGTATAAACTAATGATCCGGATATGTGACACCTGTATACAAACTGGTCTTAGCAGTTTCAGGATACGCCGGCAATTGGCCCAGATACTGATTGAAGAAGGGCTTTTAACGGCAGCGCTGGCGGTACTGACCGAACTGCTAACAGAAACGGCACAGTCACCAGCCATAGAGGCCGGTCACGAAAACAATGAAGCCAATGGGCTTATGGGAAGGGTATACAAGCAGTTATACCTCCTTACCGACAATCCCGGGTTGCCCCATAGTATAGAATACATCAACAAGGCAGTAGGTTATTACCTGACCACCTATGAAAAAGATAAAACGGTCAATACCTGGCATGGTATCAATACTGTGGCGCTGGTAGCAAGGGCCCAACGTGACGGCATTGCGCTTTCCACTCAATTCGATATAGAGGGAGCAGCAACCTCCATTCTCCAGGTGGTGGAAAAACTGGAAGCCACTGAAAGTATCCGGGTTTTTGATTATGCCACGGCCCTGGAAGCAAGCATCGCTTTAAAAGATATTACCCGGGCTATCAGTTGGGCTGAAAAATACATTCAGCATCCAAAAGCGGATGCCTTTGAACTGGCCAGTACGCTACGACAGTTGACCAATGTATGGCAACTGGGAAAAAGGTTCCAGCTACAACGGCTGATCCCGTTGCTCCGTGGCGCTTTGCTTAGAAAAGAAGGAGGCGTGCTGACTATCGGGGTTGATGAAATTCAAACAGGGGTCTTTGACAAAGAAAGGATGGTCAATCAGCCTGAAAAGGTATTTGGCACGGATGATGCCAAAACGTACGAGTGGTACATGAAGGGCGCCAGCCGTTGCCTGCCGGTAGCCCGGATAGGCAAGGAGGCATCCAAAGGTATCGGCACCGGTTTTTTACTGGATGGACAACACCTGCATGCCAGCCTTCAGGATGAACTGGTATTGCTCACCAATGCCCATGTAGTATCGGATGATGAAACTGATCGGGAAGCGTTGCGGCCCGAAGAGTCGATGGTGACCTTTGAAGTACTGGGTATTCAGGAACCCTTTACCATTGCCAGCCTGTTTTACACATCCCCTTTTAAAGAGCTGGATGTTTCTGTACTGCGTTTCAGCCAGGCAGACAATGAGCGATTGAGGCATAAACTGGAGGAGAAAAAGATCGACCTGTTCCCTATTTCGCAAAAAAGGTTCAATCCCAACGGTGAAGAACGTTTGTACATTATAGGCCATCCGGCCGGTGGCATCCTGCAACTTTCCCTGCAAGACAATGAATTGCTGGATTATGAGGGCCGGTTATTGCATTACCGTACGCCAACAACCGGTGGCAGCTCGGGCAGTCCTGTATTTGATGATGATTGGAAACTGGTGGGCATCCATCATTCGGGAAACGACAATATGCGTAAGCTGAATAATAAAGCAGGCAGCTACCAGGCCAATGAAGGGATCCGGATAAATCATATTATTGAGGCGGTGAGTAAAGAATAAATTTGAACCTTATTGCAGAACCCCACAAAGTCCTTTAGTCATGATTGCAGAGGAACCCACACTGGAACAAATAGAAGAACAACTTAGCCGCATCAATACCTTATTGAGTGATGCCACCTTTATGCTTAGCCTGGCAGCCGGTCAGGCAGCCGCTTATTATACAGCCCTGGGAAAAACACCACCTGCCTTTCCATTGCCTGGCGAAATACGGATCACTAAAAACGTGCGTGAAGAAAAGATAGCTTTTCACCTCACTGGTCTTTATGCCATAGAATGCAGTATCGGTGCTTTTATGGCCCAGGAGGAGGCCGCGCCCATTCACTGGTTACAGCAAATAATGCAAGGCCGTATGCAGGCCGATCATTATTTGTTACTCCAATGTTTTGCCAGCGCTACTTACCATGCAGGACAGGCATTCTATGCCCCACAGGCCATCCGCTCAATGGAACTTCCGCCCAATAGCAATGAGCTAATGGCCACTGCCACCTACTTACTCAATACTTTACAGGCACTCCCCCATCATACCCCACAAGCCCAGCTGCAAAAAATTGTTCCTTTATTGAAAGATCCCTCCTTTGCACTGGAGCTGGCACAATACCTGGAAAAGGCTGATCCACTCCATTCACCCCACCACCATCCTACCCTGCTTGCGGACACTGGCAATGACCCAACGGTTGAAAGGAAAGCACTGGATGAACATGTGGCCATCAATGTAGCAGGGGCTTATGCGCTGGAAGCGGGACTCACCTACCTCGGTTACTCCCAAAACAAACTGCCCTCCCAGGTAATCAATGCCCTGCTGGCCGACCAATTGAGTACGGCCCAAAAGGAATTACTGGAACGATTTGCGCATGCCACCTGGATGGCTGGACAACCTTTCCGTGGTCTGGACCGCATTACCCGCCCTGTTTTTATGCATTTCGACCTGTTATCTGCCGAAGAGCGGGACAAAGACTGGACCCAGGTAAAGGCAGCCGCTGCCAGCATTGCCCAATCCTTATAGCTATTGCATTCAAAATCAAGGCCCATACCACTTTGAGGGTATTGGTGGTATTACTATTTTTTTTTACCTTTTGGCAGTTAGTACTGCCCGCCCTCCCCGTACTCTTACTGACCTAATGCGCCTATATGCTGAAAGTGTATTTATCTTCTCCATTCAAAGTGCTTGAGGAGACCCGGAAGAAATTCCTGGACTCGATTCAAAGCAGGACGAATTTGTATGTGGTGAATGCCATGGAATACTATCTGGCAGAAGATGTGAATATATTGGCCAAATGCAAAAAAGATGTCAATGAATGTCAAATTTATGTATGCATCATAGGCTCCACCTACGGCAGCATGGCAAAAGATGAACAAGGCAACCTCACTGATAAATCATATACGCATTGGGAATTTGTGACGGCCAATGAACGCAAAGCAAGGGGAGAGAAAGTTGAGCGGATCATTTTACTGAGACGTGAAGTACCTACCGACCCTCATTTGCTACAATGGCGCCAGGAAGTAGAGCAATTACAGCTTCTTCCCAAGATATATACCAACGATGATGAAATACCGGGCATCATCCTGGATTGCCTGGACAAGTATACCAGCAAACTGGTAGAGGAACGCTTACAAGAAAAAGAGATACCGGAAGAAACGGTATACTTATGTGACAGAAGTGAACAGGATTCGGCCTTTTTTGAAAGAGTAAACCACGATCCTATTCAGCTTTTTTTGTTAACCGGCCATGATAAAGATCTTCCGCATTATTTTATCCGTAAAAAAGAATTGCTTTTCGAGAAGGACCAGTCGCAATGGTTGGATCTTGTAATTGAACCTACGGCACCCACGGACATGAGTGCTTTTGCTTCGGTAGAAAGAAAGATCAAGGCAGCTATTCAGGCAAAGTTAAACTGGAAAAAATTCAAGGTAGTGGATGATGTATCGGTCAGTGGACTCCTTGATTATATGGACCTCAACAAATATGAGTGCCTTTCCATATCCTGGCAGGTAGAGCAGGTGTATTGGAAAAATGAGCATTTCCAGGCCTTCCTAAGCTTTCTGTACAACAAATACAATGAGTTCAATAAGGAGCATGCATTGAAAAAAAGCAAGGATCCCGGGAATGATGAAGAGAACGTTAAATGCATCTATTTTTTTGTAATCCTCAGGTATGTGGACGATCCCGAACTCACGGAGGAAGCCTTCAATGAATGTATTAAAAATATCAGCTGGGAAAATAACCTGCCCAAGTTTGGTAAAATAAAGAAAAGCCATATCCATACCTGGCTTATTGAGAATGAAATTGAAAAGCTGGAATACAATTGCGATCAGCTCATCAGCCTGTACTTCAAAGATATTGTGAGTCGTGATCTGTATTACCGGGAAGTAGAAGGCGCCCTATTACAAGTTATCAAACCCCATAAGAAGGATTATTTTAAATAACCAATATATGTTCGACCTCAAAAGCATTAAAACAAAAGTCACAGAAGATCCCAAGGATTATATTTTAAGCGATGAGGGATTAAAGTCGGCCATCCAAATGGCCATCTGGCTGGGCAAGCCTTTGCTGTTAACAGGTGCGCCCGGCACAGGTAAAACAAGGCTGGCTTATAAGTTGGCGGACATGCTGGCCAATGAAACACCCGCTCAACCTGGCGCCTGCGCCCCTTTCCTTGACAAGCCTTTTATTTTTGATACGAAAACTACCAGCACCGCCACCGATCTTTTTTATACCTACGATGCCATTCAACATTTTCAAAAAAGATATGTGGAGGAAAGTAAAACGCAGAGTGTGGTAAAGATAGCCAACCAGGAAAATGAACATCCTTCTGTTAATATCAATACGGTAGAAACGGTAAGCAGCCGCAAAAGTTTGTCCTCCGCACATCCCTTTATTAAACTGAATGCCCTGGGTAAGGCGCTGATACAAGGATATGGCACATTGAATATTACCGCCAATCCCGACCTGGAGGAGCTGCAATTGTTGCAGGATTTTGACAAAATTCAGGCAGCGGCCCACAGCTCGGTAGTACTCATAGATGAAATAGATAAAGCGCCCCGCGATTTCCCCAATGACCTGCTCAATGAAATTGAGAATATGGAATTTTCCATTAAGGAACTTATGAACAAAAAGATACCCCGGCCCGAAACGAAGGCCCAGGTAGTGGTGATCATGACCAGTAACTTTGAAAAGAACCTTCCCGATGCCTTTTTGAGAAGGTGTTTGTTTTATCATATTCCTCCACCCAGCCATACCGAATTAACCGCTATCATGAATAAAAGGCTGGAAAGTCATCTTAAAGCATTGTATGCCGGTAACGATGATGCAAGGCTCACCAGTTTAATAAAGTTGTTGCCTGTCAATGTGGATGCAGCGGTAAAAGAGTTTGAAAATATCAAGAAGCTGATCCGGGAAAAACAGCCGGCCACTGCCGAACTACTCGACTGGATTAAGGCATTGGAACAAAAAGGCCTTTTTGATGAAGCCATTGATTTTACAGCCCTGGAACCCAAGAAAAAGAAAATACTGGCCGAGGTGGTGCCGGCATTGGCCAAGGGTGATACGGACCAGCAAAGTTTGAAAGAAAAGTACAGCAATTAGAAAACAAACTGACTTGCCCGAACAACTGACTTATAAAACCGCATTGACCCGCACCATCATTGCTTCCCTTCATGAGGTAGGTTATGAAGTAAATGTGCGGCATGCCCTGGATATTGGTAAAATAATTGCCAATACAGACCTCACGGCCTACCCTACTATTGCGTCTTTAAAATACCTGATCAGTCCGGTGATCAGCCGCAACAAAGAAGAGCAGGAGATCATCCACCAGTTATTCGATAAGCTCGATCAGCAATTAAAGTCGGTTTATATCAGTCCGGCGCTGCCACCTGTTGCCCCCATCTTTACTGAACCCGTCAACATTACAGGTAAGTCATCCGGTCCCCTGGGCAGCTCCCTGCGTCAAAAAGCCGCCTCATTGTCCTGGTGGAAAAAAGCGTTGCTGGTACTACTGGTAGCAGGCGTGGTGGTTTTCCTGGCAGTTTGGTTCACAAAACATAGCCGCAGTCCCTCCTTACCCAACATACTTACGATCGGCGTTGCCGAACCCGTGGTCCGCGGAGAACCTACTGTGTTCAATGCTTCGTATGATACGACAGGCATGGAGGGTGTTACTGTGAATTGGCGTGTAAGAGATAGTCTTATTACCAATCAATGGTCGATCAAAATAGCCTGGCCCGATACAGGCGCCCAACGGGTGATGGCTTATGTACACAGCAAGGAGGGTGGGATATTGGATTCGACTTATGCGCCCTTTACGGTACTGTGTGAAAGGCCACCCACTGTTGCGATCCAGCGATTTACAGCATACGTATCGGGCAGCCAGGTCAAAGGGAGAAACATAAAATTCTGGCCCAGGTTTACCGATGCCCAAAATACCCAACTTTATAAATACAAGTGGTACAACAATGGGCAACTTGCCGGTACGGATTCTGTATACAATTTTGCCAGGCGGTCGAACCTAAATTATACCATCAGGCTGGTGGTGGATACCAAGCTCGCTCATTGCGATACGGATTCGATCACTGATGAATCTGAAGAAAAGGGGATTTCCACACTTGCAGCTACCGGTGATGGCCGCCTTCGGATCGGGAAAACCGCCCGCTGGAACAATATTGGGTTATCGCTCCTTTACCTGGTGCTTCTTCCATTGGTTCCCGCTTTCCTGTTATATCGTTTACTCAAACGGGTGCCACCCGCTACCAAAGAAACAGCCACGGAAGAGGAAGGAACGGAAGGCCCCTTTGCGATCGAATTTGCCGATCAGCGGCATACGATCAAACCCGAGCCCGAATTGAAAATGCTGGCCGATACCTTGCGCAAAAGACAGATCAGTGATGTATTGAAACTGCATGTACGCAAAACCATTAATGCCACCATCCGGTCGGGCGGCATACCCGAACTGGTGTATAGTCCACTTACCAAACCAACGGATTACCTGATCTTCCTGGATAAAGAAAACGAGGACAGTATCTTAACGCACTTATACGAATACCTGATTGCCAAACTGCAAAAGGAACAGGTATTTATTACGGTATATGAGTATTATAAAGAACCGCTGTACCTGAGCAATCAGCGGCTCAATCATTTTAAGTTGCCGCTGGAACGGGTTGCTGCGTTGAATCCCAATACGACCTTGTTTATATTTGGTGATAGCCGCCATTTCATCGCTCCTTTAAAAGGCGCCCTCAAACCCTGGGTAGCTGAAAAACTAGGACGGTGGAAAACACGGGTATTCATTACGCCCTATGCCAAAACGGATTGGGACAAAAAGGAATGGCTACTGGCCAACGCCGGCTTTGTTATGATGCCACCGGATATTGCCGCCCAGCCAGCGATTGACCTGGTGATCAACAACCAGGTAGGCGCCAAGGAACAGCAAAAACTCAAGCTGCCAGCAGGTTATACCGGCCGGTATACGGGCTTTCATGAATTCAAGGCCCTGCAGGATTACCTGCACGATGATTATCTTTTACAATGGGTTTGCTCACTGGCTGTTTATCCTACGATCGACTGGAACCTTACCCTGGCGATTGGCAAGGCGCTGGAAGTAAAACTACAACAACAAAACAACCAGGTAGAACTGGTCAATTATACCAACTTACTGAAACTGGGCCGGATAAGCTGGATGCAGGATGGCCAGCTAAGCCAGTCACTTCGTGTAGAAATGCTGGAACACCTGGACAATGAAACAGAAGCATTGGCGAGGAAAACCCTGTTACAGCAGTTGACAGCATTGAAAGAAAAGATCACCCACCAGTCAATCATTAAAAACAGCCTTGATATTCATGAGCAGGTAAATACGCTTCTGCTGAAATCGTATGCCGGCAAACAGCTATCCAGCGAAGACAACCAACTGCTGAGCAATTGGATCGACCAGGGTTCGCTCAATACGGCAGAAGAAGTGTACCTCAATAAGGCACAGAATACGCTGCTAAAACATCCTACGAACAGGAACAAGAGTGTTAAACCAGGTAAGTACCTCTCCATCATTTCCTTACACCGAATGTTGTTTATAGGTGCTGCCAGCCTGATCGTATTGATGGCCGGTATTTTTTTAGCTTCCAACCTGGTAGATGCCAAAGTATTTGAATGGTGGAAGCCGAAGCCGGTAGACCAGCGTTTTGTACTTACAGGCGGGGACTATAAAGCTAGCGATCTATCAGGCTTTATTACATTAGACAGTGTTCAATACAAAACCACCTATCTCAATGACAGTACATTAGTTGCCTACGGCTTGCCCATTACCGATACCAGCGCCAGTATACCTTTGTCATTGGTTGCCCAAACCGGAGAGGGCGTTGCCGAGGGTACGTTTACACCTAACTCCAATCAGTATTCCCTGGCTATTTCCACAGCAGAAGAAGTACCTGTTTACTTCATGTACAATGGTGCCAATGATGAAACCATGGCACGCTCCATCAGCCAGTTATTGCCTACGAACTTCAGGGATTCGATGGTTAAGATCACCGGCAGCGGGTACGATACAGGCATTCATATCTATTACTCTGATTTTACCAGGGATGCGCAAGTGGTGACCGAAACCATTAAAATGGCTACCGGGATCACGGTACCTGCCAAACCTTCTCCGTTTTTCCAGAATAATCCATTGTACCAGCGGGCCATCATGGTCACCATCAATGTTCCCCGGTATTGTATACCGGTGCCGATAAGTATTTTAAAACGCGAGCCAATAAACGAAATATGGGAAGGGGGAAGCAGTAAAAGACTGCTGAATATTGATATCAGCAATATGCGATTCTATTATTCAGTGCTTGGTGCTACCGATACGCAATACCAGATTGAACAGTTTTGCATTACCAAGAAAGGAGGCATCCGTTTTATTATCAGCAACAAGGGATTATATAGTGTATTCTTCATACGGAACAGTAAAACCACCTCCATGGAATTCTCCTTTTGTGAAAATACTTATCCCACCATGGAGAAGGCCTATAATGTAGAAGAAAGTAATTGTGACCATTTCAATACGATGACCCTGTATTATGAAAAAGACCCCAACAAGATCTTTCTACCAGTCAATGGTGGTGACCTGAAAAAAACAGAGGCCGACAAATTACGCGTATTGGCTGGCAAAACTATAACAATGGTTAACCTATACGAAAACCGGCTATTCCTGCCAGCGATAGACATGAGTACAATACTTAGGTATATTCAGGATGTAAATATTGCCAACAATGTAAAGGAGCCATCCTCTACATCATTGAGACAAATCTCTCCTTTCACCAGGAGTTATATGTTGGTAACGGTGGCGCAAACACCAACGACAGCACCCGTCAAGGAACCAACCAAGGAGCCAACAAAGGAGCCTGGTAAGGATGGCAATCCCAATACACAACAAAAGGACCCTGATCAAGGGGCTAAGCCCGATTGTAATATGCTGTTCAGCTCAATCGATGAAACCCGTAAGCTACAAAGCCCGGCTATAGTATGCCGGCTCGATCTTTCGACCCGGATACTATCAAGAATCCCACCAGAAGTTTTCAATTTCATTAACCTGCAGGAATTAAACCTGGGCGCTACCACTATTCCCGAACAAGCGCTGGACGATCTGCGAAAGAGGCTGCCCAGTTGCAAGATCATCTATTACCGGGCCAGTGAACAGGACCTGGGTTTTATCAACTTCACCAAAGACAGGATTGATAAAAAGAGCGAACTGCTTCTTTTAAAAATTATTGATGAACTACGTAAGAACCGAAGCTCGGTGATCAGGATCGAAGCGAAATATTCATCGGATGCACAAAGGGATTTACTACAAACCAATATCAATACCATTAAAAACTACTTCTACCAACGGGGTATCAACCAGCAGTACGGTCAGATACTGGAAAGTGTAGATAACTATTATGATATTGTTGTAGAAAAAGATAAAGAGACGCTCACCACCAGGTACACTGAAAGCCAGAAGGATAAAATACAAATCATCGGCCTCAACTTTCCCGGCCCTACCGCAAAATAATAGCCTATTTTGCAGCGTATCTAAACTGATCATAACAAATGAGCCCACTTCGTTCTGCGATCATTGGCTGTGGTAAAATGGCGCATGTACATGCACAGGCCCTGCTGAATATAGAGGAAACGGTATTGGTAGCTGTGCAAAGCCGCAGTATGGAAAAAGCCAAGGCCTTTGCCACTCAATACAAGGCTGCGCCTTACACAGACATTGCGGACATGATACGCAGCGAAAAGGTAGACCTGGTGGTTATTTGTACGCCCCACCCTGCGCATAAAGAAGCAACCGTGACCGCCTTTGAAAATGGCGCCCATGTGTTGGTAGAAAAACCCCTGGCCATTAGCCTGGACGATTGTGATACGATGATCGCAGCGGGTGAAGCAGCAGGTAAACAATTGGGCATGATCAGCCAGCGCAGGTTTCTCCCTTCCTGTTTACGCATCAGACAAGCTATTGACGCCGGCAAACTGGGTACGCCCATGCTGGGCTTTGTGGTGATGTATGGCTGGCGCGATGAGACTTATTATAAAAGTGATCCCTGGCGCGGCAGCTGGGCAGCCGAAGGCGGCGGCGTACTGGTAAACCAGGCCCCTCACCAGCTCGACCTGTTGCAATGGTTCATGGGCAGTGAGTTTGATGAACTGTATGGTGTTTGGAGCAATATCAACCACCCTTATATTGAAGTAGACGATACGGCAGCGGCCATCATCCGGTTTAAGAATGGCGCTATTGGCAATATTATGGTCAGCAATGCCCAAAAGCCCGGCATCTATGGTAAGGTACATATCCACGGCTCCAATGGTGCTACGGCCGGTGTACAAACAGATGGTGGCAGTATGTTCCTCCCCGGCCGTTCTACCATTACCGAACCACCCCTTAATGACCTGTGGACGGTGGCCGGCGAAGAAAGTCTCCTGCAACAATGGCAGCAGGAAGATACCCAACTGTTCAACAGCGTAAACCCGGTGGAATATTTCATCCGCCTGCAACAGCGTGATTTTATTCAATCTGTATTACAACAACGCAGGCCACTGGTCAATGGCCAGGATGGAAGAAGAACGGTGGAACTGTTCAATGCGATTTATCGTTCCTCGCAGGAAAGAAAACCGGTCAAGTGGCCGCTGTAAGAAAGCAATAAAAGGGGCAGGTACTATTTCATTTTATGGTACATCTGTTCCAACACATTCTGTGTTTTCATACGCCAATCGGGTACTCCTTTGGCCCATTCAAATTCATAATCAACGATTACCTTTCGTAACACATCATATCCTTTACGGGCCTGGGTACTGTCATAAAAGCAGCGGAGCCAGGAACCTTGAATATCCTCCCAATCGGGCATACCAATGCCCCCACTGTACCACTCAAAAATATCCGGCAAACCCGCAAAGTTGATCTTGGTCTTCTGGCGCAGGATATTGTCGCGGTAAAATAAGGCATAGAATTTCACACATTGTTTAGCCCGATTGGCAATTGCACTATCGGTCTCCGGTTTTTCCGGTTGTATGCGCCATTGGTTGTTGACCGGATGAAAAGGATCATTCAAACTGTTCCTGTGGATCATGCCGTCGGACGATAAATTGAGGTACAAGTTCGTGCCAGCTTCATTGCTGGTTGTGAGACGCAGGCTCCCGGAATTCAGCTCATTGATATGCCAGGCCCGCTCCTCTTTGCCGGTAGTGAGTACAAGCACCTGCTCTTTACCGGCCTGTTTGATACGCCAATGGCCGGCAGCATAATCCCCCCTGGGAGAGGATGCAAAATTACTGTCGGTAAATATATCGAGGCCGGGCGTTACGGGCCCGCCCCTTGCATTTTGCAATAGTTCGGAGGATGTAGCCCCTTCGTTGCCGCTCATTTCCCAGTGCTGGCAAAGTATATCCATTGCATTGACCCTTTTGATCCCTGACAGCCGCGTCATGCCCGTATCGCCGGTAGCAAGGGTCTCTTTCAGGATATAGGGCGCGTTGGCATTGGGCTTATCGTCGTCGTCTTTACCATTAGTAGCAGCTCCCCCACAGGCGGTAAAAAGCAGCGCCAGGGGCAATACGGCGATCAGTAATACATACGGGATGCGCATAACAGTAATTCCTGGGGTTTTAATACCCATAACGGGCCAGGTTTGGCTGCCAAAATAAAATAAATAATGGATTTTTCTGTTTTAGTGTGAACACAAATTCAACTAATTTCGACAGCATTAAAATCTGACCGGTTGAGATTTATACCCTTCTTACTTTGTGGCTTCCTCTTTTGTGTGCATTTCACTGCCCAGGCCCAGAAGAAACCGGCTTATGTGACCGGCAAAGTAGTGGATGAAAATGAGCAACCCATTGGCCGCGTATCCGTCACCATACTGGGTCGACGTACCGGCACTTCTACTTCTGACTCCGGCACCTTTCGCTTGCAAGCGCCGGCCGATAAAGCATTCGCCATTGTATTTTCTTATACGGGTTATAAAACTGAACAACGCAATTTCCTGCTCAACGAAGCGGAGGAAGAACGCATCGTGATCCGGCTGGAAAGAGGCGCCCTGCAACTGGATTCGGTAGTGGTCACGGACCAACGGCAAAGGCGGGAAGCCGGCCTCATTGTACTCAATCCTAAAAATGCCATCAATATCCCTTCGCCCACAGGCGGCATTGAAAGCCTGATCAAGGTATTCGTAGGCTCTAATAATGAGCTCACTTCCCAATATTCGGTCCGAGGAGGTAATTATGACGAAAACCTGATCTATGTAAACGATTTTGAAGTATTCCGCCCCTACCTGGTACGTAGCGGCCAGCAGGAAGGATTGAGCTTTATCAATCCCGAGATGGCGCGGAATGTTAACTTTTACAATGGTGGTTTCCAGGCGCGTTATGGCGATAAAATGTCGTCGGTACTGGATATTCAATACAAGAAGCCCAGGCAGTTTGGCGGTTCGGCTTATATTGGTTTATTGGAGCAGGGCCTGCACCTGGAAGGCGCCAGCCGCAACAATAAGTTCAGTTTCCTGCTGGGCGTGCGTAACCGCAGTAACCGGAATCTGCTGAAGAGCCAGGAAACAAAAGGGAATTATGTTCCCTCTTCATCCGACCTGCAGGCTTTACTTACCTACCAGATCAATAGCCGCAATTCGCTGGAGCTATTGGGCAACCTGTCGCAAACCAAGTTTACGCTGGTACCTGAATTCAGTCAACTGACCACCTCGGTCTTCTCGCCCTTTTTCAGTGCCAATCTGGGACTGGACATTTACTTTGAAGGGCGGGAGGAGGACCGCTACCGCACCAATATGCTGGGTCTTTCCTGGATACAACAACTCCGGAAAAACCTGCGGCTGAAATGGATGGTGAGCCGCTTTGAGAATGATGAACGGGAATCGTTGGATATTACAGGGGCCTACCTGTTTGGCGAGCGTTCCTTTGATAAGGGCAAGCCCGATTTTGGGCTGATCGTAAACCCATTGGGCGCGGGGGTATATCAAAACTTTGCCCGGAACAAACTGAATATCGGGATCTGGAATGCCTCACACAAGGGAACGCTGGATATGGGCAAGCATTATTTGCAATGGGGTCAGAGTGTGGAAAGGCAAACGATCAACGACAAACTGAATGAGTGGGAATACAGGGATTCGGCCGGCTATAACCTGCCTTACAATCCCAATATGTTTGAGCTGAGTAAAGTGATCAAGTCAAAAGCCGATATCGATATTACGCGGCTTACGGGTTATATTCAGGACAATATCATCTTCAACGATTCCACCGGCTTTACCTTACAGGCAGGCTTGCGGTATAATTACAATACCTTGAATAAGGAGTTCCTGCTTTCACCCCGGGCAGGTTTTTCCTGGAAACCGGCGCATTGGAAAAGGGATATGATCTTCCGGGGTGCTGCCGGCATCTACCACCAACCGCCTTTTTACCGCGAATTAAGACGATATGACGGTACGGTGAATAAAGACCTTAAAGCACAGAAGAGCTGGCAGGTTACGGCCGGACTGGACTATAACTTCAAAGCAGGCAGCAGGCCCTGGCGTTTTACAGCCGAAGCCTATTACAAACATATGTGGGATGTAGTGCCGTATGATATTGACAATGTACGGCTACGCTATTTTGGTGAGAACCGGGCCAAGGCTTATGCTACCGGCCTCGAAATGCGTTTGTTTGGGGAACTGGTAAAGGATGCCGAAAGCTGGATCAGCATCGGTTTCATGCGCAGCCGGGAAGACCTGGACAATGACACGTACTATAATTACAAGCTGGATTCTTTGAACAAACCTATCGACAGTACGCTGACGGAAGGAGGCTGGCTGCGCCGCCCTACGGACAGGTTGCTCACGTTTGGCATGTTCCTGCAAGACTATCTTTCTACCAACAAGAACTTTAAAGTATACCTCAATTTCCTGTATGGCAGCAACCTGCCATACAATATCCCCAATAGCGTCAAATACCGCAATGCGCTGGTGATAGAGCCCTATATGCGGATCGATATCGGCTTCAGTGCCCTGTTGCTGGACAGCGAAAAAAGCAACCGCCGGAGTCATAGCCCCTTCCGCAATTTTGAGAATATCTGGGCTACGCTGGAGGTCTTTAACCTCATTGACCGCGACAATACGATCTCCTACCTGCTGATCAAGGACTTTTCCAATGCCACTTATGCCATGCCCAACCGGCTTACGCCACGCTTGCTGAACCTGAAGCTGGTTGCCCGGTTTTAGTACTACCTGCCTGTCCGCATATTGTAACCCCGGGGTCTGTTTTATTCCCAAAAGCGAAAATTTAATTCCCATTATGGGATAAAGGGGTTAACCTGACAATTACTAATTTGATGAAAATCAACAACTTCCAAATCCGGCACCAGATTAGTATATGATGCCACAAATCCCTTTCCAGTGAAACACAATATTAACCCCGGCATTGAGACACAGAAGACAGCACAGCAATCGGCTATACAACGACAGTTGAGCCGCCTCTTACCTCAAACGCCGGCTGATCCAGCATCCAAGCATGCACTCACCACAGAAAATAAAAATATTGTGATAACAAAAGTACTGGTACGCCCGAATCCTTTTTTCACCGCCATTACACTGGATGTGGCCAGCGAACAAAGTCGCCACACGATTGTGCGGATGTATGATACAGAAGGGCATATTGTAAAGATGTTCAGCTGGTTCCTGGTAAAGGGAACGAATGTAACCAGCATTAATGAGATCAACGCACTCAACGAAGGAACGTATCATCTGGACATGATCGATAACGAAGGCAAACTTTTATATAGTACAAACGTGACCAAGGAAAACTTAACGCATTCATGATCCCTGCGCCCCCCTAAAAAGGAAGGCCGTCCCGTGTTGCGGGATGGCTTTTTTGTTTTGGCGAATTGTTAGAATAGAAACTTCTAATTTTGGGTATGACCAAGTTAAGCGTAAACATTAACAAGTTTGCCACCCTGCGCAATAGCCGTGGTGGTAACAATCCGGATGTGGTAAAGGCGGCCATCGATGCGCAACGCTTTGGCGCCGATGGGGTAACGGTACATCCCCGGCCCGATGAACGGCATATCCGCTACCAGGATGTGCGGGATATTAAAAAGATCATCTCCACAGAGTTTAATATTGAAGGCAATTGTCGTGAACAGAAATTCATTGACCTCGTACTGGAGGCAAAACCCCACCAGGTAACGCTGGTACCGGATGCCGAAGGACAACTCACCTCGGATCATGGTTGGGATACCATTGCGCATGCCGACTACCTGAAGGAAACGATCGGGATATTCCGTTCGGCCGGTATCCGGGTTTCCATATTTGTAGACCCGGTAGTGGAAATGGTGAATGGAGCAGCAGCTACGGGCACCGACCGTATTGAGCTATATACAGAAGGATATGCCCGGGAGTACCTCATCAACAAGGAGCAGGCCATTGCCCCTTACCGCACCGCCGCAATCCGCGCCAATGAACTGGGGCTGGGCATCAATGCCGGTCATGACCTGGATCTAAACAACCTGGCTTATTTCGCTCAACAGATACCCGGCTTACTGGAAGTATCCATCGGGCATGCCCTGATTGCCGATGCCCTCTACCTGGGGTATGAGAATACGATACAGTTGTATAAAAGGCAATTGGGGTGATGGAAGTCGGCAATCGGCAGTCGACAATCGGCAATAGGTAAAGCCACGAGCTGTGGGCGAATTAAACTAATACAAAAAAGCAGGGGGCTGAACCTTTTAGGTCAAGCCCCCTGCTTTTTTCAATATTGTAATCTGAATGCTGTATTCTTCTCTAATCGTAATGCAGCTTCAGTTCTACCCTTCTGTTCTCTGTACGGCCTTTGGCAGTTTTATTATCGGCAATGGGCTTGTCCTGGCCATATCCGGCTGACTTCAACCGATCGGCACCAACGCCCTTGCTGCTGAGGTAATCGTATACAGCTTTGGCCCTCTTTTCACTGAGTACCTGGTTGGAGGCTGGTTTACCCGTATTATCGGTATGGCCTTCCACATCCAGTTTCAGGTTGGCATCTTCACTCATCAGTTTGGCTACATCATCCAATGATTTATTGGATTTGGCCAATAGTTTGGCACTACCGGTAGCAAAGAAGATATTCCTGGCGGCCACATCAATGCGTTTCTTCACTTCTGCGGTTACTTCAGGACAACCATTGTTGGCCACTGTACCGGGCAGATCGGGACATTTATCTTCTTCATCATTCACGCCATCTTTATCACGATCGGGTACCGGACAACCCTGGTAACGGGCTACGCCTTTTTCCTTTGGACATTTGTCTTCTTCATCGTTGATGCCATCACCATCGGTATCAGGAATCGGACAACCCTGGTAACGCTCCAGTCCTTTTACGGTGGGGCATTTATCATCCTTATCAGGAATGCCATCGCCATCGGTATCGGGGCAGCCATTAAACTGGGCCAGGCCCTTTACCTGTGGACAAGCATCGAGGCTATCAATAATGCCATCACCATCGGAATCGGGTGGCGGTGGGGGTAATGGTGGAGGAGGAATTACCTTGGGGGTCGTTTTCCGTTTACCGATCACACCGGCCAGTCCAATGCTATGGAAGAAATGGTGATTGGTGGTCTCGGTTATACCAATGCGGTATTGGGAGTTGATGAGCAGGAAGGCTTCATCAAAGATATTCACCTGCAAGCCTACCCCGGCGGGTATGAAAGCTCCCCAATAACCTTTGTACTTTGAACCGCCGATACCAACCTGGAAATAGGGTGATACCACATATTTGTTGCTGAACATTTTACCTCGTACAGAGGCGTCCAGTTCCAACAACAGGTTATCCTTGCCGCTGTTGGTACCATCTTTCATGGGATAATCGAGGAAGGAACCCGAAAGGGTACTCGTAAAATCAAAGCTCGGTGTCAGTCCATGAATATAATTAATGGCTAACCCGGGAGACATTTCCTTGATCTTTCCGAATTGTTTGTTCCGCAATGCGGAACCAAGTGAAGTAGAGCGAATGGCTTGCGCCGATTTGAAATCATTAAAAATAAAGTGAACGCCGAATGTAGGATTCTGTATATAATCTTCATCCTGGCCAAAAACAACCGTGTGCAATAGAAGGAGGGCGAGCACAACGCCTGAGATTTTCTTCATAAAACCAGTTTGGTTCGGTAATGAGCAAATGTAGCGGGTACCAATTAAATGCAGAAATTATTTATTATCTTCATTCTCACTTGTACCGACTGGCTTTTGCCGGCCCAGGTATTCTACCTTTACACGTGTTAACCCTCTCCCTGTATAGCCTAATTTGACAGCCGCGGCACGACTTAGATCAATTAACCGGGGGTTTTTGGGATGCATCCGGTCGGTAATACGCAGGATCACACTTTTCTTATTGCGGCTATTGGTTACCCTTACCCAACAATTGAGGGGGTGGGTATTGCTGGCAGCGGTCATTCCTTTTTGGCTGAAGATCTCTCCATTGGCTGTTTTACGGCCTTCAAACTTATTGTGGTAAAAGCTGGCAACGCCATACTGTACCCGGGCTACGTTCTTTTTTTGGGTGAAGGCAATACTGTCTTTATGCTCCTCCTGGGCAAGCAATGCCACCGTTGGCGCTCCGGTAAGCAGTAAAGCATACAGAATACGTTTCTTCATAGAATATTGGGGGATTATTTATAGGATCGATTTGTCGGCGAAATATCGCTCCCTCAGCACTTTATCTTCGGCATAGATATCATCATAGATCCTCAGCTTACCGTTCTTTCCTTCGCAGGAGAAATAACGGATAAAGATGGGTACCCGGTGAAAACCGGATACAATATGTTTTTCCTGGCGGGTAATCCAATTCCGAAGGGTATCGGGATGGTGTTTCAGACTATCATCCCGTACCAGGAAATCGGCCAGCTTCAGGAATTCCTTTACCCGTACGCAACCATGGCTCAGGGCCCTGTTGGCCCGGCTAAACATCCAACGCACATTGGTATCATGTAAGTATACGCTGTACTTATTGGCAAAGTTGAATTTCAATACCCCCAGTGAATTGTCATCCCCCTGCCGCTGCTTGAGCAGGTAGGGGAAATATTTCTTACTGAGCTTGCTCCAATCTATCGTATGAGGATCAATGATACTATCATTCTTGTCTACCACCATCAGGTTTTCCTTACGGAGGTAATCTACATTCTTCTGGATCTTGGGCAACATTTCTTTGAAAATGATGCTATAGGGTACTGTCCATTGAGGATAGATGATAAAATTAGACACATTGGAAGTAAGCAGGGGCGTCCTGGTCTTGGGCTGTCCTACAATAACCCTCGATTCCATCACCACGGTGTCCATATTGATCACCTGCAAATAGAAGGAAGGGATGTTGACCCAAATATAGGTCAGGGGTAAGGTATCGGGCAACATCTTATAGCGGTCCAGGTTAATGGCCACCCGCTTGAATTTTTCCCAATCGGTATTGTTGAGGCTATTCACGGTATTTTCGTTGACCTTACCGGTAGGCTTCAATCCTTTTCCTTCCTGGTAGCGCATCAATGCCTGTCGCCAGGCGGCGGTATCAACCGGTTCGGTAGCCGAAGTCAGGATATCTTCTTCAAAGAGGCGGCGCTGCATGGCATTGCGCAAGCTGGCAGAATCTTTATTGGGATAGTTGATGTAGGTATAACGCCGGAAGGCCGGAATTGAATCGAGGAAGAATTTAAGTCCCACTTTCAGTGAGTCATAACCCGCATGTTTGGGCTCCAGGTCATGGAAAGTCGCGGTCACATTGTTGGTATGCCGCATGAGGTGAAAAACCTGGTTGTAGAAATCGGGGGTCAATGCCGAATCGCTACGCATGGTAAGGCTGTCTTTGTTCAAACGGCCCAGCTTCAGGTGGCGTGCAGAGAGAAAGAATGCATCCGTGAGCATGAGGTCGGCACGAGACCACAAAGCGGCATTCTTGCGGGCACCTGAATCATTAGCAATGCGTGCACGGACACCCGCCAATGCCCGCAGGTGATAATCGGAAGGGAATAAACCATACTCTTTGGAACGCTCTATGAAAGCGAAGAGTGAATCACCCAGGGGCGACCATCTTTCCTGGGCACACCAGAGGGGTTGGAAATTTTCCTTTTCATATAAGCCGTATACGAGGGAATCATTGGCCAGTAGTACGGTATCATTGAGCCGCCCTTTATTGTCCATGATGAAAGTAAGGGCTTTCCGGAGATTGTCATTCACCCGTACTTCAAACTTCTCCGGTACTTCTACGATATCTTTTTCCGGAGGCTTTACGGTAGGCATATCACAGGCCGACAGAAAGAGTAAACAGATTAACACACCACCACCCATCATGCCCGCGTACGTACTTTTATTCATTGTTTGACTTAATTGATCAGTGCAAAAAGTTAGTATCTTTCAACAGAGATGGATTTAAGCATCAACCAGTTGCAATGATATACAAAATACCACTTCAGCGTAATATTTTACTATTGTTGCTGTTAATTTTTTTCCACCATGGACTGCTGTTTGCACAGACCGAGGGTATAAATCGCTACGGTGTAGCAGTAATTGACGATCTATCCACTTACAGCGCGCAGGTAAAAGCCGATTCCTCCAAAAGAATGATTGAATTGCGCTCGCTGGCACCCACGCTGCAATATGACCTCTGCTATGCTACTACACATAATTTCATGCACCGCCGGATGTATACCCCTCCTACCCGCCATACCTTTTTAAGGGCGCCTGCCGCCAGGGCACTGGCTGCTGTAGAACAGGAATTGCACAGCAAAGGATATGGATTAAAAATATTTGATGCTTACCGTCCTTATTCCGTTACGGTGAGCTTTTGGGAGTTGGTAAAAGATGAGCGGTATGTAGCCAATCCTTCCAAAGGGTCGGGCCATAACCGGGGGCTGGCTGTAGACCTTACCCTGGTTGATCTAAAAACGGGCCAGTCTTTGGATATGGGGACTGATTTTGACAATTTCACGGATACTGCACACCAAACTTTTACCTTTTTGCCGGAAGCAGTACTTAAAAACCGCCAGGTACTGAAAGCCACCATGCTAAAACATGGTTTTACCCCTCTTGAAACGGAATGGTGGCATTATTATTGGCCCAACGACAGAAATTATGAAGTATTGGATATTGGGTTCAATAAACTCAGGAAGTAATTCTACCAGCCAGGCGCTCAAATTTGCTCAAGCGCCACTACTGCACTGGTATTGATTGGTCCATAAATATGCGGAAAAGTAGCTGCTATGGAAGGTGACCATTCATAGATGAGCCGGCTGGTCAGTTTATCTGTATCAATCACCAGCTTAACCAGGTTGGTTTTGCCTTTGAAGTAGCGATCCAGTACGCCGGGTACCTGATCGGCTTGTGAACAGTGGATAAAGCCTTCTTCTTTCAAAGAAGCGGCCTCATAGAAGCCCAGCCGGGTAGCTGCCTCCCATTCGGCCTGGGTGGTGATGTGATAAATGGTAGCCATGGTTACTATATGATTCTTTTGATGTGTTGCTGCAGCATGAACAAGTCGGCTAAAACAAAGGCAGTCACCGCTTCCAATACAACAGGTACCCGTAAGGCAATACAAAGATCATGACGGCCTTTTACAGAAAAAGTTTCCTGTTCTCCGGTTTCCCAATTCAACGTAACCTGTTCTTTCGGTGTGGAAGAGGTAGGTTTAATGGCAATGCGGAATACCAGTTCATTGCCATTGGTAATGCCACCCACTACACCACCGGCATGGTTGGTACGGGTTTTACCGCTATTGTCTTCAATGGCATCATTGTGCTCACTGCCAAACATACGCGCAGCTGCAAAACCGGTTCCAAACTCAATACCCCTAACAGCAGGAATGGCAAATACAGCGTGTCCCAATACAGATTCTACTGAATCGAAGAAGGGTTCACCCAGTCCGATGGGCAATCCACTGGTCCGACACTCTACAATACCACCAATGGTATCTTTGGCATCAATGGCCTTCTGCAATCCTTTATCAAGATCAGCCTCTCCCCCTATTTCGAGGATGGTGGCCTTTACTTCACTTTGTTGGAGGGCCAATAGTTTTTTGGCAATTACACCGGCTGCTACCAGGCAAACCGTCAACCGGCCACTGAAATGGCCGCCGCCCCTGAAGTCTTCAAAGCCACCAAATTTCTGGTGTGCTACAAAGTCAGCATGACCGGGACGGGGAACGGCCCGTTGCTTTTCATAATCACCGGAACGGGTATTCTTATTGTCGAACAAAATGGTGATGGGAGCACCCGTGGTTTTATTATTGAATACACCTGTTTTAAAGATGGGAATATCATCTTCCTTACGTGGGGTAGTACCTTTTTGCATACCGCCCTTACGACGTTCTATATCCGTCATAAAATCATCCACCGTCAATGGTAATCCGGCCGGGCAGCCATCAATATTAACGCCTACACTTTCACCATGTGATTCACCAAAGATGGTAACCCTGAATATTCTGCCAAAACTGTTCATGCCTTAGAATTGTTGAAGTGGTTCATTAATCTGCACTGCTGCACCCAGTTGTTCAATATGCTGGTAAAAGTCCGGGTAAGATTTATTGATGGCCTGGGCTTCTTCGATGGTAGTCGCGCCGGTGGCTTTTAATCCAGCCACTGCACAGGCCATTGCAATGCGGTGATCGTGGTGAGAGTGCGTTGCGGCTCCATGCACACCTGTTCCGCCATGAATGATCATGAGATCATCCTGCAGATCGATCTGTATACCCATTTTACCAAATTCCTGTTGAAGCGTCAATGCCCGGTTGCTTTCTTTATGCGTCAGGCGGGAAGCTCCTTCTATCACTGTTTTGCCTTCACAATAGGATGCCAGGGCTACCAATGGCGGAAAAAGGTCGGGACATTCCGTGGCATTGAAATGAAAAGCCTTCAGTTTGGCCGGGCCGATCTCGATCTGTTCAGCTTGTACCGAAAGTTTTGCTTCACTACTCATCAGGGCCTGGAGAATGGCTTTATCGGCCTGGGTAGAAAATACATCCAGTCCCTTTACGGTAATATTGCCTGCAATGGCACCTGCTACCAACAGGAAGGCGCCGCCGCTCCAATCACCTTCTACAGTATAAGTGATGGGCAGTAAGGAAGACTGGTTCACTACCGCTTCACCAAAATAGAACTCTTCGTAATTCCTGTTCTCCACGTCCCAGCCAAAATGTTTCATTACCTGCAGTGTAAGGTCAATATAGGGCTTACTCTTGAGGTCTTTCACCGTGAGGGCTACATCACTGGCGCCGGATGCCGCATAAGCAAACAACAGGCCGGTGAGGAATTGCGAACTCAAAGAACCATCTACCTCAATAGCTGCAGGCTTTAAAGGGCCTTTTACTTTCAGTGGTAATTTACCTTTATTGGATTCGATCTCTACGCCCAATTGAGGCAATACCGTATCAAAGAAATCCATGGGGCGGGTCAGTAAACTGCCCTCTCCATTGATGGTAATGGTTTTATTGCTCAAGGCAACCAGGGGGGTAAACATACGGATACCCAGGCCGCTTTCACCGCAGTTCACTTCACCTGCATCGGGGTTCACACCACTGCTGGTGATCTTCAGCGTACCATCGGATAACTGTTCTACATGAGCGCCCAGGCCACGGATAACGCCCAGGGCTGCCCTATCGTCATTGGAATTACCAGGATTTTTAATAATGGTCACCCCTTTGGAGAGCAAGGCCGCTGCACAAGCTCTTTGCATGGAGCTTTTAGAAGTAGGAGCCTGGATGGCACCTTGTATGGCGGATGGTTGAATAGTTGCGATCATAAGTTTGTAATAAGTTTCTCTAATTGTACCATCGGGATACTCTTCACTACACCTTTGCCGATCTTGTCGAGCAATACATAATTCATTTCCTTCTTCTCCCGTTTTTTATCCATCTTCAGAATATCGAATGCTTTTGTTCTATCGAAGTCTGTATGCACGGGCAATCCATATTGGGCCAGCACCTTGATCACTTTCTCACTGTCTTTGAACTTTACCAGTTGTGCCGATAACTGGCAGGCTGCAACCATACCAATGGATATGGCCTGACCATGTGAAAGGGCGTACATGTTCTCAATGGCATGCCCCAGTGTATGGCCAAAATTCAGCAGGCGCCGTTCGCCCTGTTCAAACTCATCCTGCTCCACCACCGTTGATTTGATCACGGCATTGCGGCGAATCAGCTTGCCCAGTGCAGCTTTATCTTTTTGGTAAAACTTCAGTTTGTTCTTTTCCAGTTCCCTGAACAGCGCCGCATCTTTGATACAGCTGTGTTTGATGATCTCGGCAAAGCCATTGATCCATTCATTTTCGGGCAGGGTTTTCAGGAAGCTATAATCATACAGGAGGAAATCGGGCTGGCGGATGGTGCCAACCAGGTTTTTGTAGATCCCTACATCAATGCCATTCTTACCACCAATGGAAGCATCTACCATGGCCAGTATGGTGGTGGGTACAAAACCCACGCGCAGACCACGCATGTACACGGCTGCCACATAACCGGTAAGATCGGTAATGACGCCGCCGCCAATACCGATCAGGACGGTCTTGCGATCGGCGCCTTTGGCAATCAATTGTTCGATTACGCTATTGGCAGTAGCCTGTACTTTGTATTCTTCACCTGGTTTCAGTACAATGGTATGCCAGCCTTTGAACTTTTTGGCTTGTGCACGGAAGATATTCTCATCCGTGATCAATACAGCGTGTTCCTTATCGACGAGTTTGGTGAGATAAGCAAAATCAGCATCGAAATAATAGGTTACCTGCTTAGCAGTGAATTGATAGGTTTTCTTTTGCATGGTATTTATACCTGTATCTTATCAAATACTTCCAGTTCGCTTTCCAGCGTCTTTGTCTTATGGTATTCCTCCTGCCTGCCCAAAAATTCAACTACCTGTTTAAGGGTGCTTGGGTTGACCGACAGGGCGGCATAAGGTTCTTCCCACTGGAAGGGATTGCTGATCAATTTTGTTTCATTGATCCACTCCATCGCATCCGTGCGGATGCTTTTTACCACCTGTGAGAGATTTTGGGCCGGATGCAATTGTATCAGCACATGCACATGATCTTCCACGCCATTCACGGCCAAAATATGGATGCCTTTTTCGCCGGCACGTTTCTGCATTTGGGAAAACAGGATGGTACGGATGGGCTTCGTTAGCAGGGGCTCACGGTTTTGTACGCTCCAAATAATATGGACAAACAGATAAACTTTATTCTGGTTATTTATCATGCGTATATTATTTCAAAGCCTTTGTCAACCAACCTGCTCAAGGCAACGAGGCGCTGAGGCAATAAGGCAACGAGTCAATAAATACGCGGTGTGCCGTTCCGGTTAAAATATGGAGCGGCACACCTTGTATTGTATTATGCGTTCATGATCTTATTCTGGTGGCTGATACTTTCCATGTGCACTGCATCGAAGTACTTGGTAATAAATTCTTTGGAAAGTCCCAGTTTATCGCCTTGCTTGAAAGCCCTTTCGAGGATCTCATTCCAGCGGTTGGTTTGCAGGATGGTGATGTCGTTGTTCTTCTTGTATTCACCGATCTTTTCTGCAATCTTCATACGCTGACCAAGGATCTGCATCAGTTCATCATCGAGGTGATTGATCTGCTGACGCAGCTTTTCAAGGGCTACGTGGAATTCTTCGGAGTTGCTGTCTTCTTTACGCCATACGATATCGCTCAGCATTTCGGACAGTCTTTCCGGGGTGATTTGCTGTTTGGCGTCGCTCCAGGCATTGTCTGGATCGATATGGCTTTCGATGATCAGTCCGTCCATATCCAGGTCAATCGCTTTCTGCGCTACATCCTGGAGGATATCGCGGCGGCCGCAGATATGGGAAGGATCATTGATCATGATCATACCGGGGTTGCGCCTTTTCATTTCAATGGCCAGGTGCCACATAGGAGCATTGCGGTATTCGGTATTGCCGTAAGCACTAAAGCCACGGTGTATCAGTCCAATTTGTTTGATGCCTGCTTTGGCTACTCTTTCTACCGCACCAATCCACAATTCCAGATCGGGGTTGATGGGGTTCTTGATCAATACGGGCACATCGGCACCACGGAGGGCATCGGCCACTTCCTGCACACTGAAAGGGTTAACGGTTGTACGGGCGCCGATCCACAGTACATCTACATCAAAATGGAGGGCATCCTCTACCTGCTTGCCGGTAGCTACCTCTACAGTAACGGGTAAGCCAGTTACTCTTTTGGCTTGCTGTAACCAGGCTAAACCTTTGGTACCAATGCCTTCAAAGCTACCGGGCCTGGTGCGGGGTTTCCAGATGCCTGCACGCAGCAGGTCAACCTTACCCGTATTGGCCAGTCGCTGGGCTGTTTCCATTACCTGTGTTTCGGTTTCGGCGCTGCAGGGTCCTGATATAATTAAAGGACGTTTATTCCACTTGCTTTGAACAAGTTCTTTCATGGTGTTGGTGTCGATTGCTTGCATAATATTATGGTTGATATGTTGATAAGTTAATAGGTTGACAGGTGGCTAAAAATCCAGGTGTTCCTTTCAACCTGTCAACTTTTCAACCTGTCAACTAGCGGCGGCTATCTGCATCATTCATCCTGATCCTTCTTCCCTTATAATTCTTACCGTCAATGGCGGTAATCATTTGCTTGGCCGCTCTTTTATCGATCTCGATCCAGCTGTTCATTTCTTTCATGTCGATCCTTCCCAGCACTTCTTTGCGCAAATCGCTCATATCAAGGATAAACTGTAAGAAACTCGCTTTGTAAAAACCATCTTTGGTACCCAGGTTCACAAAGAGGCGTGCATAATCGCCACCGCCGCCGCCATTTCCACTGCCATACTGCCTGCCCCTGGTATCACGACCAGCTACTCTTTCGCGGTCGCCTCCCCTCCTGTCTACACCAGCCCTGTCAAAGCGTTCCCGGCGTTGTTCGTATACGTTCAGGTCTTCTGCATTTTCATAATACTTCAGGAACCTGTCGAACTCCATAGCCGCTACGCGCTTCAGTACTTCTTCCTTGCTCACATCGGCAAACTTCTCTTCGAGCATTGGCACATAGCTTTCATAGTCACCATGGCTGATATCGGTTTGCAACAACTTCTCCATGAAATGGAAGAACTGTTTGCGGCAAACATCTTTACCGCCGGGGATATCCATCTTATGGAAAGGGGCTTGTACGATGCTTTGGATATGCTTCATTTTCCCCATTTCACGGATATGGATGATGGACATACAAACACCGGTATTACCTGCCCGGCCGGTACGGCCGCTGCGGTGGGTGTATACTTCCACATCATCGGGCAATTCATAGTTGATGACATGGGTAATACCCTGTACGTCGATCCCCCTGGCTGCTACGTCGGTAGCTATTAAGAGCTGTAATGTTTTCTCTCTGAACTCTCCCATCACCTTATCGCGCTGTTGCTGGGTCAGGTCGCCATGCAAGGCATCGATATCATATCCTTCACGCGTCAGCTTTTCGGCTATTTCCTGCGCATCGGCCTTGGTACGGGTAAAAATGATACCATAGATACCCGGGTTAAAATCGATCAGCCTTTTCAGCGTTTGGTACCGGTGTTGTGCACTGGTCACAAAATACTGGTGATCGATATTTTTATTGGCCGTGTTGGTTTTACCAACGGTGATCTCTACAGGTTCTTTCAGGTACTTCTTGCTGATCCGGCGAATTTCCGGTGGCATGGTAGCACTGAATAACCAGGTGCTCTCCCGGTTGGGGGTATTTTGAAGAATGAATTCAATATCATCCTTAAAACCCATGTTCAACATTTCATCCGCCTCGTCAAGAACTACATATTTTATTTGTTCTAAATTGATCGCTTTGCGTTCAATAAGATCAATTAAACGGCCGGGAGTAGCCACCACAATCTGTACGCCTCTTTTCAGGTCCCGTATCTGTTGTCCGATCGATGTACCGCCATATACGGCCACTACATGCATACCGGTCTGGAATTTCTTAAAGAGCTCTAACTCACTTACGATCTGCAGGCAAAGTTCCCTGGTAGGACACACTACCAATGCCTGTGGAAACTTTTGTCCCTCCTCGATCAGGTGCAACAGGGGCAGGCCAAATGCCGCTGTTTTTCCGGTACCAGTCTGCGCCAGACCTACCAGGTCCTTGGTTCCACTCAAAAGAACAGGAATAGCCTTTTCCTGTATAGGTGTTGGGTTTTTATAACCTAATGCGTCGGTAGCCTGTACCAGTTTCGCATCCAAACCCAACTCAGCGAAAGTCATCATAACAATTAAAATTTGCGCAAAGGTACTACTATTGGCCGCCTTAGCCTAATCCATTCATTATGATGACAGAATAACGTTATCTGGAATGCCTTCCGGTCTATTTGTTTCAGTGGCCAAGTTCCTGGTTTCCACCCCTCAGCTCCTGCTTTCCCTGCCAGGTAATCCCGTTCCTGCCCGGGGCGCCTGTTCTCATTTTTGGCCTCTGGCCTATTTGATGATCCGCTTGATCTTATTGGCATTCTCAATCAACTCAAGCAGATACGCATAATTCTCTTTTTCCAGACATGCCTTGAACTTCCGCAGCTGGCTAATGTGTTCATTCAGCACATCCAGCACATTCTCACGGTTTTGCATGAAAATAGGCACCCACATGGCCGGATTGCTCTTTGCCAGCCGCACAGTACTTTCAAAACCGCCACCCGCCAGCTCGAAAATGGCATTTTCTTCCTTTTCTTTCTCCAAAACCGTATTGGCCAGGGCGAAAGAGGTAATATGTGAAATATGACTAATATACGCTGCGTGCATATCGTGACTGTCGGCATCCATGTAGGTCATGTGCATACCCAGTTCCCGGTACACCTGCTCCACCTTATCGACGGCCAGGGGATCGCTCTTTTCCTTTTCGCAGATCACACAGGCCCGGCCCACAAAGGCATCCTTTACGGCGGCTTCGGGACCGCTGTATTCGGTACCCCACATGGGGTGGGTAGCTACAAAGCGGCTGCGCATGGGATGGTCGTTCAGTGCCGAACAAAGGGCGTGCTTGGTAGAACCGGCATCCACCACGATCTGTTTTTCGGTCACCAGGTCCATGACCTGTTTCATGACCGGGATGGTCGCATCTACCGGAATGGCTACATATACCAGGTCGCTCTGGGCAATGGCCGCTTCCAATGGGAGGGCCTCATCGATCAGCCCCAGCTCCAGGGCTTTTTGCTGACTGGCCAGGGTACGGCTCACCCCGATCACTTTTTTGGCCAGCCCCTTTTCTTTAAGGGCGATGCTGAAAGACCCGCTGATCAGACCAACACCCACTATGGTAACTGTATTGAACATCTGCTATTTCTCTTTTACCTGTATAAATAATTCCTTAACCCGGTTGATGCTTTCTACCAGCTTTTCTTCGGGGCTGCAAAGGCTTACACGGATGTATTGGTCACCGGCACTACCAAATATGCCGCCCGGTGTAATGAATACATTGGCATTGTATAGGATCTCATCGCTGAGGGCAAAACCATTCTTATATCCTGCAGGGATGCGGGCCCATACAAACATACCGGCCTGGCTTTTATCGTATACACAATTCAACAGGTCCAGCAATTCAAATACTTTTTTGCGCCGGGCAGCGTATACTGCATTTACACTATCATACCAATCCTTGCCCAGACCCAGGGCTTTTGCTGCCGCCAGTTGTACAGGCAGGAACATACCACTGTCCATATTGCTTTTGAAACGCAATACTTCATCAATCCTTTCTTTGGCACCACATAAGGAGCCAACCCGCCAGCCGGCCATGTTCTGCGACTTGCTTAAAGAGTTTAACTCGATAACCACTTCCTTAGCACCTTCCACACTGAGCAAACTCGCAGGCTGATCATTCAGTATAAAACTATAGGGATTGTCATGACAAATGAGAATGTTGTGTCTCTTGCCAAAGGCCACCAGTTTTTCAAACAACTCCTTATTGGGCAATTGTCCCGTTGGCATTTGCGGATAGTTCACCCACATGAGCTTAATGCCCATGGAAGAACCAACGATCATTTCCAATGCTTCAAAATCAGGATACCAGTTGTTTTCTTCTTTCAGTTCATAGTCTACACACTCTCCTCCTGCCAGCTTCACGGCACTTCTGTAAGTGGGATAGCCTGGATTGGGGACCAGTACCTTATCGCCTTTGTTGAGGTAGGTCATGCAAATGTGCATGATGCCTTCCTTGCTGCCGATGAGGGGTAGTATCTCTGTATCGGGATTGAGCGTTACATCATACCATTGGCTGTACCAATCGGCAATGGCTTTGCGCAGCACAGGGGATCCTTTGTAGGATTGATAAGCATGCACATTGTGTTTGGCGCTTTCTTCCTGCAGGGTTTTGATCACTTCCGGATGCGGGGGCAGGTCGGGGCTGCCAATACCCAGGTTAATGATCTGCTTGCCTTGCTTGTTCAGTTCATCTATCTCCCGCAGCTTTTGAGAGAAATAGTATTCACCGATACCGTCGAGCCGTTTTGATGTAACTATGTTCATATAGACCAGATATTCTTTTACTATTTTTACTTCCCGTTCTTATACACGCCATAGATCTTTAGTTCGGCGGTAATGGGTTTGATTTGTTTGATCACTTCTTCAAATTGTTCCAGTGCATCAAATTCCATATCCGCGTGAAAACTATAGAGCCAGTCACTGCCGGGTATTGGCATGCTTTGCAGCTTGCTGAGGTTGATGCCGCCATCTGCAATTCTTGACAACACTTTGGCCAGGCTGCCCCTGGAGTGATCGGTATGAAAATTAACCGAAGCTTTATTGGCATCCTTTACTGACTGGGCTACCCCTTCGGGCTGCAATACCAGGAAGCGGGTGTAATTGCTCTTCATGGTATGGATATTGGGCGCCAATACTTCCAGCTCAAACAGATCGGCTGCCAGTTTACTGGCAATAGCCGCCGTATGCTTGCTGCGGTGCTGGTGCAGGTGTTTGGCGCTAAGGGCTGTATCTTCTGTTTCCACCAGTTTCCAATCGTACTTGTCCAGGAACTCCAGGCATTGCTGGATGGCCATGTGATGGGAATGGACTTCCCGTATATCCTCCAGTTTAACCCCGGGATTTACCAACAATTGCTGCTTAATGGGCAGGTATATTTCACCGATGATGGTGAGGTTGCTTTTTTGCAGCAGGTTATAATTGGGCAGGATGCTGCCTGCAATGGAGTTCTCAATAGCCATTACACCGCCTTCGCTTTCCTTTTTATTGGCTGCAATTTTTACCACTTCCCGAAAGGTAGCACAGGGGATAACGGTTACTTCGGCACCGAAGAACTGCTGGGCCGCCACCTGGTGAAAACTGCCTTCATAACCTTGTATGGATACGCGTACTCCTTTTCCTGTTGCCTTGGGAGTTGAGCTGCTGCTTAAGGGGTCCAATTGTAACTGGTGTTCCATCCGTTTGTTTTTAAAGCCTACTGTACTGATAGACAGTGCATGAGGCAAAAAAAATCCCGGCCTTTTGGCCGGGATCCTTATGTTGATTTTACTTTTTCTATTTATTTGTCAACAAAAGCATTCCCGGCCTACTGGTAAAGTAGAAGAAAAAATAAAAGTAAAAATAACGGTATGCTTTTGCCTTTAACATGGGATCAAAAATAAAGAGTAATCGGGAAAAACAAAATTCTTTTTTTGGAGGTGAATTACGATGGCCAAGGGGCTGTTTTAACCGTCAACCCCTCTCCCAGCGGCTATTCCAGCCGTTTTTGTATCTCTTCGTCAATCTTTTTAAACAGATGAAAAGGCTTGTAGGTGCGCCAGTTATCCAATTGCATCAGTTCTACATAGCGGTTCAGTTTGGCCCTTTTAAAGTCATATTGTGTCTGTTCGGGCATATTGAGGATAACCACCCATCCGTTCTCATCCGTTACCTCATCAAACCACTCCTGGTAATAGTCCCTGTCGCCGCTGTGGAAGTTCAATACATTCTCGCCTATAAATATGAACTTGGTAATGCCTCCCAGGAAAAATACGTCTGTGACCTCCCGCTTCAGCTCCATGATATCATTTTCAATGGCATCATTCCACTCACCTATTAACTCAATAATAACATAGTGTTCATCATAGTCGGCCATCAGCACTTTGAGGTATAGGGTACGGGAACCAAAATCATCCCATTGGGGGTGGATCAGGTAATTATAGATGGCCTGTGTAAAGGTAAACTCCGAATATACCCGCCCAAAGAAGGGCGACCGCTCGTCCTGCTCACTGGTGTATATATGGCGCCAATTATAAAATGGTTCTATCTCATGCATGGTACAATTTACATTTTCCAGCATGGGGTTTCCAAATAATTGTGCCAGATTTCAGGATTTATTGGGATTTGGGGCAACTACCCCACTCCTTTCTCTGGCCCGGCGCCTATACCTGTTAATTGGTTTTCTTTAGTTTAATTTCTACTTTTTCTCCCTCTTTTTCTATGGTCACTATTTTTTTAATACTGGCCGAAGCATTGCTGGCATAGCTTCTACTGCCCATATTGGTGGAAGTGCCCTGAAACAGGCCACCCACATAGTGATCGGTATAGCCAACCACCTCATTGCGCCTGCTGGTATGGGTATATCCAAATTCTACAAACAGCAAATACTCTCCAGGCATCAGGTTCACAAATTCAAAATGGCCCTTGTCGTCGTATACCGTTGCTACCTTAATACATTCGAACGCATCTTGTGGAAGGGGAACGGGTGCTCCTTTTTTCCTGGACGCTTCATTCACCTTGATCCATTCTTTGAAATAATCTGTATGGGGGATTAAAACAATGCCTGTACCTACAGGCGCAAATTGCTTTTTATTGACATTAAATATCGCTATGTTACTTCCTAATCCTTCATTCTCGTTGTCCCGCGCAAAAGCCTGCCCGGTAATGGCCGCAGAGCCGGACTTGATCAGGGCTAAAGTAGCCACTTTGTCGAATGTACTCTTAAAGGGCGTAAAATTGGTTTCCTTATCCAGCATCGTCAGGTGCTGACTTTTGGTGAAGATCTCGATCTTCCAAACCCGGCGGGTATCTTTGTCGATTGAATACACATACCTGTCATTCGTACCTCCTTCCAGTACGCTTACTTCCCATACCTTATGGGTGCCGGAATGCTTGCTGGTATGTACATTGCTTTTTACTTCTTCAATACGTGTATTGATGATGTTATTGGCATTTTCGCCTTTAAATTCATATACGGGCAGGTTGGTATTGTATCCCGACGTAAGCGGAAGGATGGCAACCAGGTAAGGGTAGGCATAACTATCCACATAAGTTTCGGTGATGGGTTCCTTAATCACACTTCGCTTCCGGCTTTTTTTGTCGTAATGATAGCCCGTTACTTCATTTTCATAGTTTAGCCGCAACTCCCTGTTCTTATTAAAGGAAGAACGATAAACGGGTTTAAAAGTATTCCCATCGGCTATACTGGTATCAATCCACAGATCATCAGCATTCACAAATTTTACAGTAGTAATGATCGAGAGATCCTTAGCAGTTGGATTAATGTCAATTGACAGGGTACTGATCTCTACCTGCTTGCCTTCGTTTTCAACAAAACAGGCCATTTCGTATTTAGCAGTCTTCAGGTACTTTTTTTCGAAGTTCAGGTTACCTGCTGTTGCGGTTGATTGTGCAGTGCACAGTCCGGTTACAGCAACAAGTAGTAGTGTGATAGAAATGCGGAGTTTCAGGCAACAGGTAAGGTGATTAATTTTCATACGTAAAAATAACCTATACTCCAGTGTATACAATTACCCATTAAATAGGATATTCTCTCTACCTGAAAACAGGTAGAGAGAATCGACAATATAGGAGGGATCTAGTCTGCTGACACCATTAGTTTATCGGCATACACCGTTTTATTGGAATTGTCCAACACTTTTACCAGGTACATACCCTTGGTAAGTTTGGCCGGCAGGGTCACTTCGGCCACCTGGCCTTCATGACCAATGCTAACTATTTTTTGTGATACCAGGCGACCTGACAGGTCAACCAGCTGGATATTGTAACGACCTGCATCGGTATTGAAGCTAACGCGGAACAGGTCTTTGGTAACGGGGTTGGGATAGAGGGCAATCTTATCATTACCGACCCTCTCTTTGGCAATGAATGCCGGAATGGTGACAGTACGTTTGCTTTCAAAAGCCAGTTGACTATTGGCAAGGTCCGAAGCATTGTACACATTGCCTTTATTGGGCAACAAGGTGGCCTGCCAGCTATTCATATCAATTTCATAATAACCATCTACTGAATTAGCACTGCTAAGGACCAGCTTATCATCGGCTACTACAGCAGCGCCATTGGTGGTAAACCCGGCGGGGATGCCATTGATGACCTGTACAAAACTGGCCCGTTTTGTATTGATATCTACTTTGAAAACATAGTGACTGGCGCTGATCACATAGAGGTTGCCCAGGGCATCGGCCACCATATCGCCTCCCCAGCTGGTAGGTTTGGTATGAATGGAAACAGTACCATTGGCAGGATCATCCTGCAAGGCACCCAGATCAGTAATAACAGGCTTGCGGCCGGTGGTGAATTTGATGAGGTGATTGCCATCATTGCTCAAGGCATAACCCTGCCCGTCTACAGCGATTGCCATGCGGGTAATATGATTGTTTTCATCTTTCAGGTCTTTTGCTACGCCAAAGGCCTCGCCTTCGAAATAGGCCAGGGAAGTGGTTTTAGCGCCCAGGTCGATATACTGCAGGCGATTAAGCCCCATGGGCGTAAAGTACAGGCGGTTGTGGCTTTTATCAAAAGCACAGGCTGCAGAAAAAGAAGAGAAGGGCAATTGATTCACATCTGTTATATTTCCCTTGGCGTCTTTCACTGCAATGGACTTACCTGTTCTGGCATGGGTAAGCGTAAAATCGGTTTGTTTGTTGTCATAAATATTTTGCACCACCTCCCCTGTACCAAGGTCGAGCAACTTTACTTCTGTCCATACAAAGGAACCTTTGGTTGCTGCAGTAATGGCATAGGCCTGCCGGGCTGATTGTTGGGCCGTAACGAGCAGTGTGGAACACAAAGAAATGGTGGTGAGTAAAATTCTGTACTTCATAGACCGGTTTTTAAGTAATGGTTGAATGATGTACAAAAGGTACGAAATATTCGTAGACATTGGAGCAATCCCAGGTTAAGAATTTGAGATTTAAAATTTCCCCATATCAAAGGTGGGCCTAAAAACAAAAGACCGGTGACAAAGCTGCCACCGGTCTTTTGACTATTATTTGTGTTGACAATTCGAGCTTATCCCAGGGAATCCACGGCTTTCTTTACGCTGCCATGCTGGATGAGGAGGGCCTTGGCCTTGTCATAATCATTGATCCCGGTTTTTTCCATGACCATTTTGGTACCCCGGTCAACCAGCTTGCTGTTGGTAAGCTGCATATTGACCATCTTATTGTCTTCTACGCGGCCGATCTGGATCATGACCGAGGTAGAGATCATATTGAGGACCAGTTTCTGGGCGGTACCGCTTTTCATGCGGGTGCTACCGGTCACGAATTCAGGGCCTACTACTACTTCTACCGGAAATTCGGCTGCCTGGGCCAAGGGGGAGCCCTGGTTGCAGGTAATACAACCGGTAATGATACCTTGCTTGCGGGCTTCATTGAGGGCGCCGATCACATAGGGGGTGGTGCCACTGGCTGCAATACCAATGACCACATCTTTTTCGTCGATATGGTGTTGCTGCAGATCGAGCCAGCCTTGTTCCCAGCTGTCCTCGGCCTGTTCTACCGGGCGCTGGATAGCGATCTCGCCTCCGGCGATGAGACCAATTACCAGGCCATAGGGCATGCCATAGGTAGGCGGGATTTCGGAAGCGTCCAGGATACCCAGGCGACCACTGGTGCCTGCACCCATGTAAAACAATCGTCCGCCGGCCAGCATTTTATCTGCGATGGCGGCTACCAATTGCTCAATTTGCGGAATGGCCTTTTCTACTGCCAGCGGCACGAGCTTATCCTCTTCATTGATATTGATAAGCAACTCGTGAATGCTCATTTTTTCCAAATGCCTGTAATGACTCGACTGCTCAGTTACTTTGTTGAATGCTGACATGTATGCTTTTTCTTTCTTTTTTACTTATCGAGGTGGTATTTAATAAGACCCTCCATGGGGTTTTTCAGGATCTGCCCCAATTCAAACTCATAGGAATGGCACAAATCGGTGACGGCATCGCGGAATGCATAGGATACACCGCCTGTAAAATGGATGGGCAGTTTCCAGCTTTCGCCATATTTGCAAAGATGATTAAAGAAAAAATCATTTAATCCATCCTCCACAATATTTTCAATCATGAAATGCCCACGGTTCTCTGCCAGGAAGAGGGTAAAGGTGGCCAGATAACGGTTGGGAAATGGTTTTTTATAGATATTTTCCAGTATCTCTACCGCGTTAACACCCTGATACTTAGCTTCAAATTTGAAGCGTAATTCTTCATCAAAGGTATTGTACAGGTAATATTGGAGCACTTTTTTTCCCAGGTAGGCGCCACTGCCCTCATCGCCCAGCACATACCCCAAACCCGGGCTATTTTTTACAATCTTTTTACCATTGTAATAGGCCGAATTACTACCTGTTCCCAGGATACAGGCGATGCCTTTATCACGACCGCAAAGTGCCCGGGCAGCGCCAAACAGGTCGTGCGTAACCATCACTTCAACACCCTTAAACACATTGGAAATGGCCTTTTTAACCAGCTTCGCATTCTCGGGATTAGCGCAGCCGGTACCATAATAAAATACAGCTTCTACAGATGGATTCTTTAATCCGGGCAATAATTCATTACGGATAATGGTTTCAATCTGGGGAGTATTCAAAAAATAAGGGCTAATACCTTGAGTAAACACTGTTTTGGTCTTCTTCCTTGTATCTGCCAGGCACCATTCACATTTGGTAGCCCCACTGTCTGCAATCAAAATGGCCATAGATATTTCCGTTTAATCATTCATACTCAGCAGCAACCATTTAACGAAGGTAAAGCGTGGAATTGAGAATTAATTATGAACTTCGCCCCTAAATTTTAAAATTCAGCGACCCCGCATGCTATAACCTGCCAGATAGCTTATTCTACAAAAAAGCAGCAGAAAACCGCAGATCTGCCTGTTTTTTAGGCGAAAAGCCCCTGGTGATAGCATCCGACCTTTAATAAATATTAATTCCAGATGAAGAAACTACAGGTATGGCTACCCTTATTATTTGCATTGGTTTTGATAGCAGGCATGTGGATCGGGTTCCGGTTACGGGAAAATATACCTAATTCAAGAGGCCCATTTGCGACGGTAAAGCCATCCTCGGTACAGGAAGTGATTGACCTGATCAATCACCGTTATGTAGACAAGGTAAATGCCGATTCACTCACTGATGATGCGATACAAGCCATGTTGGGTCACCTGGACCCCCACTCGATCTTCATTCCTGCCAAATACCTGGATGGGATCAATGAAGAACTGCAGGGCAATTTTGAGGGCATTGGAGTAGAATTCTTTATCATCAATGATACGGTAAACATTACGAATGTACTGGCTGATGGCCCCAGTGACAGGGCCGGTTTGCAGGTGGGCGACCAGTTCCTGAAAGTAGGCGACACCGCGGTTGCAGGTAATATTGATGGCGACAGGATCAAGAAGCTGTTGCGTGGCCCGGGAGGCAGTGAAGTGCAGGTGGCTGTGCTCAGGAACAAGCAAACGATCAAGGCTACCATTACGCGTGGCACCATTCCTATTTATTCGGTCGATGCGGCCTATATGATCGATGGCACCACCGGTTATATCCACCTCAATAAGTTTTCGGGTACCACCTATGAGGAATTCATGCAGGCTACTGAGAAATTGCAGAAACTGGGCATGAAGCAACTCATATTTGATGTGCGGGATAATGGAGGTGGCATTTTGGGCGAAGCGGTAGACATTGTGGATGAGTTCCTCGATGACAATAAGCTGATCGTATATACCCAGGGTGATAAGCAAAAACGGCAGGATTTCCTTTGCAAGCGTCCCGGCCTGTTGGAACAAGGCAAGGTAATATTGCTGGTGGATGAAAACTCGGCTTCGGCCAGTGAGGTAGTAGCAGGTGCCCTGCAGGATTGGGACCGGGCTACGATCATTGGACGACGTACGTTTGGTAAGGGACTGGTACAAGAGCAGTATGACCTGGCCAATGGAGCAGCCCTTCGCTTAACCATTGCCCGGTATTATTCGCCACTGGGACGTAATATCCAGAAACCTTATAACAAAGGCCGTGCGGCTTATAATGATGAAGTGGCCGAGCGTTTTCACAATGGCGAAATGCTTAAAGGTGATACCAGCACCAACCACAGCGGTCCCTCCTACAAAACACCCAAGGGCAGGATCGTGTATGGCGGCGGCGGCATCACACCCGATATCTTTATTCCTTTTGACACCACGGGCTATCCTCAACCCGTATATGAACTGTTCAATAAGCAAACTTTAAACCGGTTCATTTACACCTATTATATTCAGAACCGTGCTTATTTCAGTCAGTTTAAAAACCCATCCGATTTTGCCCAAAAGTTCACGGGCACTGCTGCTGCCTGGAATAGCCTGGTGGATTATGCTGCCAAGGATTCCATCCAGCTTAAAACATTGAGCGGCCGGGATAAGGCAGAAATGGAAGAAAGGATCAAGGTTTGGCTGGCCCGCCAGATATGGCGCATGCCTGGTTATTTTGAAGTGAACAACCGCAACGATACGATGGTGAAGCGGGCGATGGAAGAGTTGAAAAAGTAGAATACAATTATTAGGATTTACCATAAAGAAGAAATGCAGCACTACCTTTCGGCGTGCTGCATTTTTGTTTTTCAGGTGGCTGATACGATGTACTATACAGATTCTTTATCGGTTTGCTTATCGAGCAATTCTTTCTTCTCTATTTTATAGGAGGCTATGAGTCCTATTCCACCGCCGATGGCAATCATGGCAAAGTAAATGGCGGGGTTGGCATCGTAATTACCCCATTTATCGGGACGATACAAAACAAAATCGGAAAGTATATAAGCAACCGCTAATCCGGCGCCGGCGCCCACCAGGAGCAATCCCCATTTCAGGTTTTGAAAAGGTGCCGGACGCTGCCTGTTCAGTTTGGGGTCCATTCCTTTTTCGATCATGGCCATATTTTCGCGGCTCCGCAGGTAGCGTATACCAAAGATTATCAAAAAGAATGCTAAGTTAGTGAGTATCACCATCAGTATGGCTAATTGACCTTCATCCATGGCTTAAAGTTTTATTGTTTTAAAAGTTATTTTTTGTCTTGTTTCTATATCAGACTACTGCTCTTTTCCCGGGGTTACAGCTTTTAAGAGATTTATTTTTCAGTGCCTGTTACATGAGATAGGACTACGGGTGAAGGTTTAAGGTTACAGGGTGTTTTGAAAAACATTATATATATAATATAGCCGCAAAGGTGGGCCACTCTGCGGCGCTGCATGTTCCGGGCGGCAGAGTGACTCACCTTATATTATACTCCTTACCCTGTCCTTCGAAAATTCTTATCTTAGATGTGTAACCTGCTACCGTCACATGTAGTCTTATCACCAGCAATGAATACCGGAACAAATGATAATGAGATCATTAGCAGAGTGCTGCGTGGTGAGGAATCACTGTATGCCGACCTGGTGAAACGATACCAAAACTTCGTTTTTACCATTACCCTGCGGTATGCCAAGAGTCGGGAAGATGCCGAAGAAATAGCCCAGGATGTATTTGTAAAAGCTTATCGCAGTTTGGCCGACTTCCGGGGAGATGCCCGGTTCAGTACCTGGCTCTATACCATTGTGACCACTACCTGCATCACCTTCCTGCGAAAAAAGAAACTGGATACGCATTCGCTGGACAATGAAAAGGTATTTGAAACAGTGGAAAGTACCGATTCGGGTTTCAGGGCCAACCAGGTAGAACAGAAGTCGAAGGTGCAAATGGTCAATAAGGCCATCCGTTTATTAAGTGCCGACGATGGCAAACTGATCACCCTTTTTTATCAGGGCGAGCAAAGCCTGGAAGAAATTGGCAAGATCATGGGACTGGAACCCAATACGGTGAAAGTACGATTACACCGCGCACGGCAAAGGCTCAAGGAAAAAATGGAAACCCATTTTGTACAGGAAGTAAAAGACATTATGAACTGATCTAAAACGAAGTAGTATGAATACGCAACCATCCATAGAAGAGCGTTTGTGGGATTATATTGACGGCATTGCCGGGCCCGATGAAAAGTCGGCCATTGAGCAATTGATCGACAGCCATATAGAATGGCGCAATAAATACCATGAGTTATTGGAGGTGCACCAACTGATGAGCAACAACCTGGAGTTGGATGAACCTTCCATGCGCTTTACCCAAAATGTAATGGAGGATATTGCCAAATACCATATTGCGCCCGCAGCCCAGTCCTATATCAATAAGCGTATTATTTGGGGCATAGCGGCTTTCTTTATACTGACCATTGTGGGCTTTTTAATCTATGGCCTGGGACAAATTAACTGGTCCTCATCCGGTAGTGGCAGTGGTTCACTTCCATTCAATATCGATCCCAGCCGTATCAGCAGCATCAACTTCAGTAAAATCTTTAACAGCACCTACACCAGCATCTTCATTATGGTCAATGCAGTACTGGGACTGGTATTAATGGATATGTACCTCAATAAGAAGAAGCGGCAATTACAGGAGAAGCATTGATTTTTGGGGCATTACTGTTTTCCAGTTGCTGGTTGCTTCGCACTTTAGTGGTCCTGACTTAACCTGAAAAGTATACAGACCTTTACCTGCTTTTATATGTAAAAAGGGATGCATTTCATTGCTAGCATCCCTTTTTACATGGTGACCATTCTATGTCACTATGTTCCGGTATGCCCTTCCGGTTCCCCGGAAGGGCTTTTTTGATCAATGAAGCATTATTGGCATTCCAGTGTATAGGCGCCACCTTCATATCGTTGCCACCCTTCTCCGGGACACTGGTAGTCAAATACCACCGCAAATACATTGGGTCCAAAGGTGGGTACTATTGAACGTACTATGAAAGGAACTGCGACACCACCGCTGGTTACCTGCAACAGGTAAGCCGTAGTGCCATCACTGGCAATCTTTACGACCATGGGGCCTGCCGAACAACCGGCACTGACATTACCACAGTAATCTATCCAAACCAAATTGGAAGCAGCCTTTTGTTGATCAGGCGCTTTGGCAGATTGCAGAAAGGGGATAACAGACAATAGCATAGCGATCAGAAAAATCCTGGTTTTCATGATAAAACTTTAAATGGTTAACAATAAGGCAGGATCGATCCATCGAAATGCATCATATATGAGTTACTAAAAATAGCGTTTAACTTTTTTAATTGTAAATACTACAGTCATTTATTGTTAACGCGAAGTAGCCAGTATTATACACAAATTAGCTTCGCCAACAGACATACGCTTCCGGGCGGTGGTACCTTTTGCTTGCGTGGCCAGGGAGAGGTGACACCTTTCTTTACAAACCGGCTGATCGTTCATTTTCATCTTCGCTTCATCTTCGGCTTTTAGTTTTGTTCCTGTCATCGCAATCAAGCAAAAACATCTAAAACAAACAGTATGAAAACCAACATCTTATTTGTATCCCTGGTATTATTGTCGGGCACAGCCCTGGCACAGGATGTCAAAGTGCAACAAGAGGCCAGTTCCAAAGTGCAGGTTAAAGCAACACCGGTTGAAAAGCCTGTTACAGCCAGCAGCACGACCAGTTCATCTACTGCGGCCAGTGCCAGCACCGGCGGTTCCAATATTGGCGGCAAAGTAGCAGCGGGCACCAATGCCCAGACAGCTGCCAGTAACCAACCAGCCACCCAACAGGCCACTGGCAATGGTTCAGTACAAGTGCAAACAACGGTTTCACCCGCACCCGTAGTGACCACTGTACAAAAAGTAAAAAAGGTGAGCACGGCTACTGTTCACAAAGCCACCAACACAGTCATTGAAACAGGTGGTGCAGCAAGAAGCGCCATCAGGCCCGTGTCTGTAAACACCAGTTTGCACAGCACCCTAAAAGCAGGTATAAGACCTGGTATTCAATAACTAAAAACAGTAACAGATTTTTGTTTTGATCCATGCAAAAATCTGTTACTTTTATAAATGGCCAAATTGCTCATACAACGGTTTGTTTTCCTGTTACTGCTGTGCTTCCTGCGTCCCCTGATCAGTGAGGGCAATGATGGCAGCAACGGTGTCAACCGGTTTCGCCATATGCCGGGGGTGTATAGTATGAAAATGGTGTTGGATACCATTCCAGCCGCTATCCCCGACACAAAGAAACCAGTGGAAACCATACCGGAAACGGTGAAACCGGAGATCATAAAAGAAGTACCCAAATCCCGCAGGCAGGTCAAACCAATAACCCTGCCTACCATTCCTGTCAAGCCCATTAAGGTGATCAAACCCAAGATCATCAAGCGGGTGATCGGATGACCGGATAAAACTCAGCCACATGATGAAACTAACTTTCCTGCTAATAGCAACCAGCATCAGTGTATCCTGTATGGCCCAGGCCGATAGTACAGCTACACCAGATTCGACCAGCAAAGCTACCCTTACCCTCGGTGCTTCCTATTCCAACAATGCAAGTTATTATGGCCAGCGGGCACAAGAGAATATGCCCTATGTGGCAGCCAGTGCTACCTACCGTTTACGCTCGGGTATTTATTTTACCGGCATGGGACTTAAGCTCCTGAATGATTCCGGCTCGGCTATCTCTGCTACCAGCCTGGGAGCAGGCATATCGTTTCAGCTTATCAAAAACCTCACAGCTGATCTCAGCTATAGCCATACCTTCTATCCGGCTCACTCGGCTTTTTTGCAAGCGGCCAATGCCGACAATATAAGTGCCTCGCTGACGCTGGAAAACTGGTTGAGCAGTACAGCCAGTGTAGATTATGCCTTTGGAAAAACGCAGGATGTATTTGTGACCCTGGGTACCAGCAAATTCATCAACCTGGGCAGCCTGCTGAGCCCCAAAGATTTTGTTTCCCTAACGCCGGCCATAGAAGTAACAGGCGGCACACAGCATTACTATGAAACGTATGTTACTGAAAAGAAATTAAGGGACAGCCTGCTGGGTATTCTCATTCCACCCATCTTTGGTGGGCCGGGTAATGGGGGTACCACCACGCATACAAGCATAGCTACCAGCTTTGACCTGCTTTCTTACAATTTAAAATTACCGCTTGCTTATAACCGGGCCCATTATTTGTTGGAAGTAGCCTACCAGTTATCAGTACTGGGCAAGAAAGCCAGGACAGGCACGGGCAACACCAACTCATTTTTCACCTGTAGCTTTTATTACCAGTTTTAATGTATGAAGGTATTGATCGTAGAAGATGAAAGATCGTTGGCACTTGAAATGGAGGCCTTTCTCCTTAAGGCCTTTTATTTGTGTGATCTTGCTTTTACAGCGAAGCAAGGGCTGCAGCAAATGGAAGAGAACCAATATGATTTTATTCTGCTCGACCTGGGGCTTCCTGATAAAGATGGTCTCCAGGTACTGGAAGTTGCCAAGCGCAACTGCCCCGGCGCCTCTTACATCATATTAACTGCCCGCGGCGACCTGGAAGACCGTATCAAAGGCCTTGACCTCGGGGCGGACGATTACCTGCCCAAACCTTTTTCCCTGCTGGAACTGCAATCGCGCATGCAGGCCATTACCCGCCGGAAATCGGGGTTTAAAGACTCCCTGGTACCCCTCGGTGATTTTATGGTTGATCTCCGCCAACGCAGCATCCTTTTCGACAACCAGGCCATTGAACTTTCCCGCAAGGAGTTTGACCTGCTCAGCTACCTGTTGCTGCATAAGAACAGGCCACTCACCCGGGCGCAGCTCAGTGAACATATCTGGGGCAATTTCTCGGACGATGATTATGATTCCAACTTTATTGATGTACACATCAAGAATATCCGGAAAAAATTAAATGCCTATGCCCCTGTGGAATGGCTGCAGACCATTCGCGGGATTGGCTATAAAATAAAAAACTGAGCGTGAAACTGTTTACCAAACTAACCCTGTTCATAACGCTTTCCAAACTGGCCATTGTGGTATTGTTTGTATTGCTGTTGCCGGTATTGGTAAACCAGGTCGCTTCGGAATACACCAATTATTACCTGCGCGAGCAAAAGAAAAAAGTGCTGAAGGCCATCAACACCAATGGTATTGATTTCTACCTGCAGGGGGAAAGCAGCTATGGCAGCTATACCATGTTGAAGGAAGAGTACATTTCGCTGGAGCCGGACTCCGCAAGGTTATGGCACGACACCATCGAAACCGCCCGGCGCCTGGTAGAGGCAGATACCCTCACGTACCGCATTTTAAGGCATGCCTTTAGTTACGATCATAAAAATTACCTGCTGGAAGTAGGTAAGACCACCGCTACCATCAGCCAATACAACCGGCCCCTGCAGCGGGTTGCCTTATTTGTATTGATCGCCCTGATCCTGCTCACGATATTGGTAGACCTGCTCTATACGCGCCTGGTGCTGCGGCCACTGGGGCTTATTATCCGCACCCGGTTGGTCAACAGGCGATTCCCCTTCAAAGAACACCTGCCACCGATCAAAACATCGACGGCTGACTTCAGGTACCTCGACAATGCCTTGATAGACCTGATGGGAAAAATAAAGGAAGCCTTCGACAAGGAACGGGAATTTACTTCCAATGCTTCGCATGAGCTGATGACACCCATCAGCATACTGCAGAACAAACTGGAAAACCTGATGGTAGACAGTGATATGAATGAGGCCTTGCAGGAAAAGACGATGGGGATGATGAAAACGCTGAACAGGTTGAAGAAGATCGTTCATTCCTTGTTGCTCATCTCGCGCATTGATAACGACCAATTCACCCGGACAGATACGATCAACATGGATCAACTATTGAAGGAGGTAATGGAAGAATTAGGGCATCGTGCCGAGGCAAGGGGAATTACGGTATCCATCATGCTTCCACCCGATGGAATTGTCATTCCGAACATGAACCATGAACTCATTTTCCAGTTGTTTTATAACCTGATCAACAATGCCATCCGATACAATAAAGAAAATGGCCACCTATACATCAGGTCCAAAATAAGTCCCCTTCATACCTGGACGATCCATATCCAGGACACGGGTATCGGCATACCGACGGAAGAGCTGGATACGATCTTTGATCGCTTCAAGAAAGCGAAGCAGGCCAGCGGCGAAGGGTATGGATTGGGGCTATCGATTGTAAAGAGCATTGCCCAATACCACAACATCCGTTTAAGGGTAGATTCTGAGCCGGGTGTTGGCACCAACTTCAGCGTTGATTTTCCATGATGTGGTTCTTTAAACATTCCACCAACAGGCTTATGACGTGCGACGCTTATCAAGCATCTGTTTTCGTTTCTTCCTGCAGGAAATGATCAGGGATCTCCATGGCAGGGGTATATGGATTTCTTTCCAGCCAGCGAAGAATGATCAGCAGTATGATGGGTACCAGGTTGACCATGAAAGATTGTGTTTCCGTATCGCCAAAATGTACGAAGAAGTTAAGGGTAAGCGATTCAAATTTAAGCTGAAAATTAGGTTCACCATCAAAGCCGATGGCCAGGTAAGGTCCATAATAAAAGGTATAGGCAAAGCCCTTTACAACTATCTGTAATACCTGGAAACAAAGGATCAGTTTGGTCAGAAAATAAAAACGCTGCCGTTGTTGCTTCCAAAAATAAAATACGCCGGCAAACACTGAAATGAGGTACAATATTGCAATCGGAACAATTACGATATAATTGCCTAAGGTAGTCTCTTCATTAATAAGTGAATAGATCAGTAGCAATCCAACCACCCCACCAAGGATGGTATACACAGCCAGGATGGTTCCAAAAACTTTAGGGTTGGCCAGTATAAATTTTTTCATACTAAAAAAGCCGGTTGTTAACCGGCTTTTCAAATTACTACAATAAGTTAAAGATTACAAAGGCCAGGCCTTTATAAAGTATCCTTAATCATTAAACTTCTTCTTCAATTCCATCAGTTTGGCCTGGAAGGGGTTCAGTGGCTCCTGCTTTTTAGGCTGCTGGGGTTTGTTGCCGCCAGGCCGGTTGCCGCCGCCACCTGGTTGCTGACGGGGCTGCTGTCTGTCGCCACCACTACCCTGCCTGCTCTGGTCCTTCATGGTCAGTGCAATCCGTTTCCTGGCTACATCCACCTCGGTAATAGTTACCGTTACTTTCTGGTTCAACTTCACTACCTGGTTGGGATCGGAAACGAAGGTATTGCTCAACTGGGAGATATGCACCAGTCCATCCTGCTTAACGCCAATATCCACAAACACACCGAAGTTGGTAATATTGGTGACGATACCAGGTACGGTCATACCCTGTTTTACATCCTCAATGGATTTAATGGTATCATCAAAACGGAACTCCTCGATCGGGGCACGCGGGTCACGACCGGGTTTTTCCAGTTCTTTCAGGATATCGGTAATGGTGAACTCACCAATGGTTTCGCTGATGTATTGTTTTTTATTGATCTTCTTGCGCAGTTCGGCCTGTTTGATCAGGTCTTCCAGGCTAGCCTGCATGTCTTTGGCCATTTGCTCTACCACGAAATAACTTTCGGGGTGAACGGAGGAGTTGTCCAATGGATTGGCAGCACCGGAAATACGTAAGAAGCCTGCACACTGTTCAAAGGTTTTGGGGCCCATCATGGGCACTTTCTTCAATTCATCCCGGCTTTTGAATGCGCCATTCTTCAGGCGGTATTCCACGATGTTCTTAGCCAGTGTATTGTTCAAACCAGAAACATACAACAAGAGGTGTTTGGAGGCGGTATTCACATCCACACCCACGTAGTTTACGGCACTCTCTACTACCCTGTCGAGGGCGTCTTTCAATTTGGTTTGGTTTACATCGTGCTGGTACTGACCTACACCAATAGACTTAGGATCGATCTTTACCAGTTCGCTCAGAGGATCGAGCAGCCTGCGGCCAATGCTCACAGCGCCACGAACGGTTACATCCTGATCGGGAAACTCTTCACGGGCTACCTCGGAAGCGCTATAGATGGAAGCGCCACTTTCATTGACCTGGAAAACACTTACGGGGCGGCCAAAATCAATACCACGTACCAGGTTTTCCGTTTCGCGGCCAGCGGTACCATTACCTACGCCGATGGCTTCAATTTCGTATTTGTCTACCAGGAACTTAATTTCTGCTTCGCTCTTGGACCATTCATTCTGTGGCGGGTGAGGATAGATAACGCCGTGGTACACCATATTACCCTGTGCATCGAGACAAACTGTTTTGCAACCAGTACGGAAACCCGGATCAAGGGCCAGTACTTTTTTAGAGCCCAGGGGTGAGGCCAGCAATAACTGGCGCAAGTTTTCGGTAAATACATTGATGGCTTCTTCATCGGCCTTGTTCTTACTCACCAGGCGGAACTCATTTTCAATAGAGGATTTAAGCAGGCGCTCAAAACTATCTTCAATGGCTTTCTTTACTTCGGTGCTGTTGGGATTGGATGCTTTGATAAAGATCCTTTCCAACTCATCTACAGCCTCTTGCTTGTCGATATTGATATCCATTACCAGGTAACCTTCTTTTTCACCGCGGCGGATGGCCAGTACACGGTGAGAAGGGCTTTCAGATAAGGGTTCGTTGAATTCAAAATAATCGCGGTATTTCTGGGCTTCTTCCTCGTCCTTTTTGCTTGTCAATACTTTGGAAGAGAAGGAAGCAGTTTCAGTAAACAACTGGCGTACTTTATTCCTGGCTTGTTCATGCTCTGATACCCACTCGGCAATGATATCACGGGCGCCCTGTAATGCTTCTTTGGTATCTTTTACCTGTTCGTTGATGAATTTACCGGCTTCGGCATTGGGGTCTTCAGCACCTTGTTCAAACAATGTTTTGGCCAGTGGTTCCAGTCCTTTTTCAATGGCCTGGGTAGCCTTTGTTTTACGCTTGGGTTTATAAGGCAGGTAAATGTCTTCCAACACTGTTGCCTCGTAACAATCCTCAATACGTTGTTTTAATTCAGGGGTCAATTTACCCAATCCTTCAATGGTCTTGATCACCGTTTCTTTGCGCTTTTCCAGCTCACTGAAATAAGCGATCTGCTCTACGATATTACCAATGGCTACTTCATCCAGGTTATTGGTAGCTTCTTTACGATAGCGCGCCATAAAGGGAATGGTAGCGCCTTCGGCCTGCAGATCGTGAACACTGGTCACCTGTTTCTGGGTAAGACTTAATTTTTCTGCAATCTTTTGTGTGTACTTTATTTCCATGATCTATACTTTAGTAATTCAACTCCCCCATCCAACAACTGCAATTCCCAACTCAAATCGGGGGAGCAAATGTAAGTGAAGGAATCAAAGAAAAAACTTTGTTTTATCAACAAGGTTTACTGGTCGCAATATGATTTTTAAACCCTATATAGCCAGGGCATTGTGCAGTATACTGTTTACATCATCGGCCCTCGTCATCACCAGCAGGTGACCGCCTTTGGGAATGATGTGGGTAGGTTTGGTATAGCGTGCTGGCAGTACCTCATCTCCGGTGCCGTGGATATGCAAAACATCCCTGGGCATTTCCTCATTTTTCCAATGTAGTACAGCCTCCATAGACCAGCGGATAAAGGCAGGATTGCTGCTGCTGATGATCTCCCACAACAGTTTTTTATCTTCCGCTTTTTCCCGGGTAATAAATCTTTTTAACCGGGCTGACGTTTTCACCAGGGCAATGGGCACTATTTTATGCAACCGAAGGGCGCCGGCTATGCGGAAATAACCCGGCAATTGGGTAGATAAGGGTATACTGGCAATGAGGATGGTTTTTACGGGCGGGTAACGCTTGGCAATCTCAGTAACCAACATACCACCAAAAGAAAGTCCAACCAGTATAAAGGGTTCGTTGGTATTGATCCTTTCAGCCATACGAATGGCATAAGAAGGCAAAGTTTCTTGTTGTTGAGGTTCGATCCAGGTAAGGTGTACAATTTCGTAGCCCTGGGGCAGGCGAACATACTTAAACACCCGTTCGTCGGCCGCCATGCCGCTGATAAAATATGCTTTCAAGTAACGGTAATTACAACGTGAACAATACAGGCAAAATTATTACTTTACCAGCGATGTGTAGTCTTTAATAACAGGCTTTCTACTTGCTGTCGGGTGTAACCTCACCGCCTGCCTGCGCAAGTTTAAAATACTCTTTGATCAGGGCTGTATACAATTTATTACTGGTTACATCCAATCGAACCTGCGCTTCATGCCTGGTTACTTCATTCGCCATGATCCTTTTAGCCGAATAATTGGCTTCTTCCATCATGGTATTCACCTGCTTTTGTTTGGCGCTGAGTTTACGGCGCTTCATATTCGGGTAGGCGCTCACCACCGTTTTCTCGCCATATTGCTTGAATACGATCTGTTTGCCCAGGTGCCCGGACAGTTTTTTGAGTAATACGTTTTCGCTGATAGCCATAAAAGTGTGTTTTGTGTTTATACTACCTAACAAGGAAGCCTGTACCTTCTTGTAAGATAAGTTATTTTTTTAATAATTCTGGGGTTATCCTGGGATTATTTTAGGGTCTAAATCTGTTAATTACCCTGAAATTACCCTAAGAAAACCCTAGGATGACCCTAAGATGAGAGGTCTTTCAGTGAAGGAACAGGCCAGGAAGCGGGAAGCTTCCACTCCTCACCCACCTCCTATTTCCCTACCTTTACAGGACTAATAAATACCGGACAATGGATATTAAGAACAACATATTGGAAACGATTGGCAAAACGCCTTTGATAAAATTGAACAAGATCACAAAGGATTTCCCCTGCACCGTAGTGGCCAAAGTGGATTATTTCAACCCTGGCAACTCGATTAAGGACCGGATGGCGCTAAAAATGGTCGAAGTAGCCGAAAAGGAAGGAAAACTAAAACCTGGTAGTACGATCATCGAGTGCACCAGTGGTAATACGGGCATGGGACTGGCGCTGGCCGGCTGTGTAAAGGGCTATAAATGTATATTTACTACTACCGATAAGCAATCGAAGGAGAAAATGGACATCCTGAAGGCGGTGGGCGCCGAAGTGATCGTGTGTCCCACGAATGTAGAGCCCGATGATCCCCGCTCCTATTATTCTGTAGCCCGCAGGCTGGCCAGGGAAATACCCAACAGTTTTCTTTGCAATCAATATGATAACCTGGCCAACAGGCTGGCGCATTATGAAACTACGGGCCCCGAACTATGGGAGCAAACGGATGGCAAGATCACGCACCTGGTTTGTACAGCTGGTACAGGCGGCACGGTGACGGGTACAGCCATGTACCTGAAAGAAAAGAACCCGAATATCCAGGTATGGGCCATTGATGTATTTGGTTCATTGCTGACGAAATATTTCCGTACTGGTGAAGTAGATATGAATGAGGTGCACCCATATATATCAGAAGGCTTTGGGGAAGATTTTGTACCCGAGAACTATGACATGAGTGTAATTGACCATTTTGAGCAGGTAACAGATAAAGACGGTGCTGTAATGGCCAGGCGCATAGCCAAGGAAGAAGGTTTGTTTTGCGGATATAGTGCCGGTAGTTGTCTGCAGGGATTGATGCAATTAAAGGATCGCCTGAAGAAGGATGATGTAGTGGTGTGTATCTTCCACGATCATGGCAGCCGGTATGTAGCCAAGATCTACAATGACCAATGGATGATGGAAAGGGGCTTCCTGGATGTAAAGAGCTTCCGGGATATTGTAAATGGCCGGCCTGCCAAACAAAAGTTGGTGACCATCGATCCCAAACATACCGTAGCAGATGCCGTGGAGTTGATGAAGAAACATGATATTGAACATATACCGGTGAGCAATGGCAATGGGCTGATTGGCGCCATCAGTGAAAGTGGCCTGTTCCAAAAAGTATTCTCCAATCCCGATATCAAAAATGCTTCTGTAGAAAGTGTGATGGAACCCGCCTATCCCGTGGTGGAGTTCAATACGCCCATCGAAAAGCTGCGTACGCTGATCAATAAAGACAATGGAGCGGTACTGAGTAAGGATGAAGCCGGCAATTTCCACATTGTGACCAAGTATGATGTGATACAGGCGCTGGGGAATTGAGTTTGAAAAAAGAGGCTGGCTATTGCTAACCAGCCTCCCAGGGGGAAAATCTTTTAATCAGAGATAAAGTGTTCAGTACCCTTGCGGGTACTTTTCCATGAATGTCCGTATCAAAAGAGGCACCTTGGTATTTAGGGGGTAAAAAGGGTTCCTCACATAAACTTATACAAAGATGAGGCGGGAAAAAGGGAAGGGGAAGTTTATTCGATCAATGCGCCTGAATGGCCGTTGAGTAGCATTAAAAGTCGGATTAAATTATTTTAATATAGCTGTTGGTATGTGGATAACCTTTACCTTTCCTATACCTCTTTTGATGAGGATCAATGAAATAGCCCTAATCCAAGGGCTTTAACGTAGTATTACCATCTCCACTACGTTATCCTACTAAACACCCCCTGACACACTTACGATTTTTGCAGTAAATACCGAATATTTTAAATCGAGAGTTTCTGCTCTTGTTAACATTTCGATGTGGATATACCTTTGTTATCGAAGTTGATTGATAGCTTATCAATCATTCCAATATCCAGGAAAAAACCAGTAACGCATCCAATATCCAAGAAAATCCTAAAATCCAGTATCAATCAACTTCTTTTTTTCTTTTAAAATCCATTTGTCCGAAGTCCAATGTCCGAATGAACTGTCCGAGTCCAAAACGATTGCCTCCTAGCCTGTGAAAAGAACCAATGTCCAAAGTCCTAAGTCCAAGTCAAACCGTCCAGAAGTCCAACGTCCGAAAAAAACCAATTAGTGCCGTATCCCGTGAAAGAACCGTCCAAAAAAGATCCAACGTCCGAAAGAAACCATTGAGTTTCCAATTCCTGTGTGTTAAGAACCGCCTGCAAATTCCAATACCCTCCTGCTAGATGAACCTTATTCAATTTAGCAGGAGGCAGCAGCGGTCTTCTTCACTACCTCAGGATTCTCTGCATCAAGAAAGGGGCCTTTCTTCACCAGCCCATCCACCAGCATTGATTTGTTGATCTTTCCCTTGTTTTTCAAGTTCCGTTTTCAAAATCATTCAGTATCCAGGCTTTTAGCCGGATTGGCCAGTGCCGCCTTAATAGCCTGCAAGCTCACGGTGAGCAAGGTAAGTGCGATCATGGATATGCCGGTAACCAGGAAGATGTCGATCCCCAGGTTGATATGCCAGGCAAATCCCGACAGCCAGTTGTGCATGATCCAGGCGGCCAGGGGCAGGGCTATGACCAGTGCTATGGCGATAGCACGCAGAAATTCCTTCGATAAGAGCAACACTACCTGGCTTACGGTAGCGCCCAGTACTTTGCGAATACCTATTTCCTTGCGTTTTCTCTCGGCGGTATAGGAAGCCAGGCCAAACAATCCCAGGCAGGAAATGATCACGGCCAGTATGGCAAAGTATTTGGCCAGCACAGCCACTCTGTTTTCGGCTATGTACTGGGCCTGGTAATCTTCATCCAGGAATTTGTAATCCAGGGGATAACCGGGGTTGTACCGGGCATAGAATGCCTGCAGCTGTCTTACCACTTCTTTATTGGCAGCGGCATTTATTTTTACCAATACTGTATAACCAGTGGGCTCCCATTGGAAGAACAAGGGTTTAATGGTTTCGTGCAGGGATTGGAAATGGAAATTCCTCGCCACGCCGATGATCTTGCAGCTCACGCCATCAAAATTGATCATTTTGCCCACCGGGTCTCTAATCCCCATGAGCTCAATAGCGGCTTCATTGAAGATAATGTTGTTGGCCTCCATACCATAGGCAGGAGAAAAGGCACGCCCTTCCTTTATTTCAATACCGAGCGTTTCAATCAGTCCATAATTGGCAAGAAAGGGCCTGAAGGGGGTAACAGCCTCTCTCCCCTCCCATTGCCAGCGATTGCCGCCTGAAGGGCCACCCAATACATTACCAGCCATGCTGGAAGCGTTGACCACGCCGGGAATCTTTTTCAGTTCATCGAGGAAAGCAGTCATACTACCCCGTACTTTACCATCGGCATCAAAATAAATGACCTGGTCTTTATCATAACCCGCTTTGTGGGATTGAATAAAAGCGATTTGCCGGTATACAACGATCACGGCTACAATGAATATTACAGACAAGGCAAATTGAAAGACCACAAGGCCCTTGCGGGCCCAGGTAGCGCCGGTAGCAGGTTGTAGTTTCCCTTTCAATACGGCAATGGGGTTGAAACCGGATAAATAAAAAGCGGGATAGCTGCCTGCGAGTAAAGCAGTGACGAGGACTATGCTAAGCCAGGTTGCGATTGATCTTGCATCGGGCTGCAGGGTAAGTGTTTTACCGGTAATGTTATTAAAAGCGGGCAACAGGCATACAACGATCGCCAGTGCCAGAAGGGACGCTGTAAAAACAAGCAGGAGGGATTCGGCCAGGTACTGGATGATGAGGGACAAGCGGCCAGCTCCGATGGTTTTGCGGATACCCATTTCCTTCATCCTGCCAGCTGCTTTGGCGGTGGCCAGGTTCATAAAATTGATACAGGCTATCACCAGGATAAAGAGGGCGATGAGGGAAAATAACCGTACATAACTGATGCGTCCGCCAGTTTGCACGCCATTTTCATAATTGCCATAGAGGTAATTATCGCCATAGGGTTTCAGGAACATATTGCGGGCATTGCCATTGCTATGGGATTTCATAAAGGCACTGAGCTTTTGATTGAATGGCTCCACAGGTGTGCCTTCCTTCAATACGAGAAAAGTATGAAAAGGACCGCCACTGCTCAGGGTGCTGGTCATGTTCATGATCTCTTTAAATACCTGGAAGGGCAATACAAAATCAAATTGAATAGAAGAGTTGGCCGGGGTGCCTTTAAAGACGCCGGTGACCATACTGGTTCGCTGGGTTTGGTCTATCTGCCAGTTGACGGCTTTCCCGATGATGCCTTCGGTGGTATGGAACAAACGTAGGGCGAGTTTTTCGGACAGGATGATACCGCTTTTGTTCTCCAGCACCGTTTGCTGACTGCCGCTGACCAGGGGATAAGAAAATACCTGGAAATAATCTTTGCCGGCAAACAGTCCGGCACCGTAGATATTGTCATTGCCGGTAGTAAGGGCCACGCGGGGAAACCAGAAGGGTGGTGTGGTGGTGGTGGCCAGCTTTACTTCGGGCATACTGGCCGACAGGAAATCGTCGAGCATTGGCGGGGTTTCGGCGGAGGTATTGATGGTACCGCTGTTGGTACGGTGTTCCATGACCTGGAAAAGCCGGGCATCGTTCTCATGAAACCTGTCCACGCCCCATTCATCCTGTACCCATAAAGCAATGAGCAGGGTGCAGGCCAGTCCGGTAGATAAACCCACTAAGTTTAACAAGGTAAATTGGCGGTGTTTCAGGAGGTGGCGCCAGGCAATCGTCAGGTAGTTTTTGAACATCGTACGGGTGTTTATGGGGAGTGAGATGCAGGCAGCTACATTTTCCATAGAAAGCAGGCGTTATATTTTAACAGGTGTTGGTTAGCTTTGGGGGAATACAGCTGCGAGCGGTGAGCTACGAGCTGCGAGCATATGCAATGCAGTTGTAGGTGGTCAACTTAACAATATTATGCATTTATACACTGATCAATTAAACAGGTCGATTCAACTGCCGGGGGTACCGAAGCGGATCGTTTCGCTGGTGCCTTCGCAAACGGAATTGCTGGCCGACCTGGGGCTGGAGGATGAGGTGGTGGGCATTACCAAATTCTGCGTACATCCGGAAGGCTGGTTCCGCACCAAAAAAAGAGTGGGCGGCACGAAGAAAGTGAATATGGAGGTGGTTCATGCCTTGCAGCCGGACCTGGTCATTGCCAATAAAGAGGAGAATGTGAAAGAGCAGGTAGAGGAATTAGCGGCTCATTATCCGGTATGGGTGAGTGATGTAAATGACCTGGCGGGTGCTACCGCGATGATCCGGAGTATTGGCGAGCTTACCGGCAGGGCTGATCAAGCGGCCGCCATTGCAGGGAATATTGAAAGGAGCTTTTCTTTATTGACTGGCAATACGCCTGCTATCAGAACGGCCTACCTGATCTGGCGGGATCCCTGGATGACGGTGGGGGGTGATACATTTATTCATCATCTTTTACAGCGCTGCGGATTGCAGAATGTGTTTGAGAAATCGGCAAGATATCCAGCTATTGGTATTGAAGACCTGCAGGCAGCTGATTGTGAGTTGCTGTTGCTGTCATCAGAGCCCTACCCTTTCAAACAACAGCATATAGATGAATTGCAGGCCTGGTTACCGGATACACGCATCCTGCTGGTGGATGGAGAAATGTTTAGCTGGTATGGCAGCCGGTTGTTGAAAGCACCTGGTTATTTTCAGCAATTGCTGGGTGAGTGGTGAATCGGCAATCGTTTGCTTCGATTTGTGAGGATTTAACTATTATTGAATATTTATTAATGGTACCTGAATTTACACCAGAAGAAAGTAATAAGCCTTCGCGCAAGAAACCGATGTTTCCGGTGCAGGACGGCCTGCGCCAATATTTAAAATTGCATGGGCGTGAAGTGAAGTTACCGGTATCGTATAATGACCTGCTGCGTATTACCTATTCGATACCCTTGAAGGACAAGCATGGGAGAGACACACTTTGGGAGAAGGCGGTATATGATATGCGCGACTGGGAATACATCCGGAGCGGACTGGTGAAGATGTATGCTTTCCTGAAAACTGAGGGTGACCTGACCTTTACGGCGCACCTGGATGTAGCGCGGATCGACTATTGCAGTTTTGGTAATTCGCATCCCTTCCGCATCCGCATCATCAATAAGTTTAATGATAACTACGATCACTATTATATTAAGATAGCAGATGCTTCGCGTATTTATGGACTGGAACTGGAGCACTTGTTATCGCCCAATCGTATCACCTACCTTACGCACAACAATACGCTGGTAGAAGAACATATACCGGGCATTCCGGGTGATGTGTTCATCCAAACGCACTTAAGCAATCCCTCGACCAATAAGATCAGGCTGGCGAAGGAATTCGTTAAGTTCAATGAACGTTGTTTTGTACGGCTATTGGGTGACATGCGGTCGTACAATGTGGTGGTGGATATAACGCCTGATATCGAGGATTACCAATACCGGATACGCGCCATTGACTTTGACCAGCAATCGTATGAAGGCAGGAAGAACCTGTACCTACCACAATTCTTCAAGGAGAATGTAGAACTGGTCAATTTGTGCACCAAGTACCTCAATAAGGAAAGCATTGAGCAATACCAGGCAGAGGAAAGAACGATGATGGCATTTAGGGTAGCCAGTACCCGTTTCAGGTTGATGGAACTGCTGAATATCATGGCACGCGACAAGATCAGCACGCCGGAGAAGTTATTGCAATTAAAGACGGAACTGGGGCAGTATTTTAATAGCCCGGCTTTTTATAAATGTACCTCGATGGGACAACTGGTCAAGCGGCAGTTAAAGCAAACTTTGCAGAAGAACCTGGCACTGATTCAGAAGAACCTTGGGAAGTTTGAGGATTAGGGGATTGCCAGTCAGGCTGTCGTCGTGTGATTATTCATATGGATTGCCGCCCAGGTATTGGTCAAAATCAATGGCCAGGTTGAGAGCGGCCATGCGTTTTAACGCATCTCTGCTAATGTGGGGGCCACCAATCAAACCGTTTCCGTTGTGGTATGTGATTTGGACTTGAATATAGCCAGAAGCATTGTCTGCAAGTGCCCTAACGCCATCCTGATCCTGTTCCAACATGTCCAGTAATTTATTCAGTTTGTCTTTCCATTCATCAGGACCCGGATTGAGCTCATAATGAATAGCGCTGAAATTATACGCTGATTTACCATGTTTCTTAAGATCGCCTTTGTTCCAACCGCTGGTAGGTTTCAGTTTGGTCAGTGCTGCCAACTCCACATAGCTCAATGATTCAGAAGTGGCCCGGCAATAGATTGTAGTATAAGATTCCGTATCAACCCATCTTAGCGCAATCTGCGGTTGGGAATCGAGGTATATTGCCAGGTAAAACTTTTCTTCCTTCACTTGAAAATACACAATTACGGTACCATCTTCCCGCTCCCGATCTACCCGCAATACTTTGGGTACGCCATCTTCGTATACGACTTCATGAATCTTCAAGATTTGCTCTGTAACTCCTAAACTTGGAGTTTTCAGTTCTTCTATTGCCTTTTGAATAAATGAATTGTCTGTCATTGTAATTTTATCTTAAGCCCCATCTCTCTCTTGAGGGTCAGCAGGGCCTCGGCATTGCCTTTGGCATCATCCACCGGATGGTGGGTATGACTTGTTTTCCGCAGGTGTTTAAAGTTCTTAAAGGTGTCCTGAACCAAACCCTTGTACAAGCTGCCCAGGTTGTAGGAACTGTGGCCAAAGGGATTAGCGCCGGTAAAGTGGTGGAAATACCAGCAGATGAACATCCAGTCGAACCCATTGTTGTCGCTGATGAATACGGGCCTGTCTTTCACTACCTCCTTCAGCCAGGCAGCGAATTGCTCCATAACAGTTTTGGGGTCATCAAAAGCCATTGTTTGTTCGCGGGTGAAACCGGAAACCGCCAGGGCTTCAGGAATGAATTTATCGGAAATGGGCTTCAGTTGTCTATAGAAAGTTTTGTCCAGGCCATCCTGCACCAGTACGGCTCCAAAGCAGATCATGGAATAATCGCCGGGAATGGGGCCGTCGCTTTCAATATCGACCATAATATAGGCCATCGTTGTAATAGTTGTGTGTGTGTGTGTACTGTAAAATTGTTCTTAATTATTGGGGATAGGGGCATGTTACCTCTAACCGATTGTTATCAGGATCGAGGGTTTCAAATTCATAATAACCATCGCCTGTTTTGCGTGGGCCACTCAGGATGGGGAAACCATCGGCCTGGAATTGTTTTGCTTTTGCCTCTACTTCTTCAATGGTATCCACACCAAATGCCAGGTGAATGATGCCTTTGTATTGGGCATTGATGGTATCGTTTTGATTGTCGGGGATATCGGGCCTGGACATGATCTCCAGCCGGGCGCCTGATTGAAAGCGGAGGAAGTAACTTTGGAATTGCTTCTTTTCATTGGTGTACTTCTCATTGGGCACAGCCCCGAAATATTTTATGTAGTAGTCTTTGATGACTTCCAGTTGATCGGTCCAGATGGCTACGTGTTCCAGTGTCATGGTAATGGTTTTGAATGTTGCAATACTATCTTAATTTGAATGCCTGTTTTTAATTATTTCAACTCCTTTTGCATTATTGGTTTTCCATAAATGAACTTCATAAAAGTCATCTCCTTCCAGTTCGTTTTCACTCAACGTATCAAGACTGCCATAATATATCCTTGCCCTGTACAGGCCATTTCCCAATTCAATCCTTTGTGCGTCTGGAAAGTAGTCAGTACAGCCAGCAATGACAATTTTTCCTGTACTAACCTCTAAATCACATTCGTTTATCTGACCGATTCTATTTTCCGTATCTGTCAGTAATGCGGGTTCGGCGGCAAAGATCTTAATACATACGGGAACCACCATATTCCTTACCGTACCTATTCCAATTGTACCATCCGCTGTGGCCAATAGCATATCGGAGGTTTCCTTTGTCCATTTGTCACTCAAATCGCCAACAGCCTTCTCATCCTGGATATAGAGTTGGAAGTAATCTGCAAAAAGCTCTAACTTAATTTCGGTTAATGGAGTCATATTATTTTTTATACAGTTCAAGCTTTCGCCCATCTGGATCAATAATGATGGTCATGTATCCAAATTCAGTTTGCATAGGTTCTGCTGCAAAAGGCGCCTTCATTTCTTTTAAGGCTTCGATCTTTTTGTCGAAATCTTCGACAGCAAACCCCAATCGCAGGTTCTTGTCGGCATCGGTTTGTCCTTTGGCTAGGGGATAAATTTCCAGCACTGTTTGACCGATGGTGGCTCCGTAGTGATAAGGGGATTTACCATGTTTGTGGTAGTCAAATTCCAGTCCTAATAAGGAATAGAAGCTTGCCAGCCTTTCCGGGTCGGGTGTGCGGATGACGATAAGGTTAATATGCGCTTGTTCCATTCATCAAGTGTTTTTTACTGATCGCTATTCACTTATTCCCTGAAAAGATGACCAAAACGTTCTCCTAATTTTTCGTCTTTGCTGAGGGTATCTGACTTTTTCTTAGAGAGATCCAACAGATAATACGAGGTTTTTTCCTGGACTGTCGTGTCGGTGTCACTATCAACGCTGTTATCTTGTGTTTCCTGTATCCGCACCAGTACACGCAGGCCATCACCTTTCTCTTTGTATAACCAGGCATCTTTAACATTTGAATAGCCGGCATCTCCCCAGAAATCAGCCAATTCGATATAGGAGGTAATGGAGTCTTTTTCCTGATCAAAAAAGAGCATTTTTATCGAAGAAGATTCATATTCAGATGGCGTTCTGGCAATCAATCCGAACTGGTTATGGCCGATAGGAAACTTGTATACTGCAAAAACACTTGGCGGTTCATTAAAATCCTGTTGTGCTATGTCTTGAGGAAGTAAGGTATTTTGTAAACTGTCCAACGCAACACCAAGATACTCCCTTCCTGAATCGGCAGACGAAATCACATGCAATGTATCAAAATCCTTGTTTTTGAATTCAGTCAGTAAGTGTTTGTATTTGCTTTCTTGCTGCTTTACAGGTTGCTCAGTTGCTGTTTGCCCACACGCAAATAAACAAAGGGCGGTAACCAGGCATACGAATACTCTCATACAGGTCTTATTATTATTCTATTTAATTGGGATTATCAATCTTATTTAGCGCTTCTAGTTCTTATCCATCAGCAATAATCGCCATTTCCGGGCTATCACCTGGTCTAACATATAAAGAAAATTGTCTTTATCCGGTTGCAATCTGGCATCGGCAAAAGCCGTATCGGACCGGATACAATCGCTGATCAATTGTACTTTATCGGCAGTGAACTCATTGTAAGCCTCTTCGCCAAAAACCTTTTTGATGTTCTCATCATAATAGGCAGATTCCAGGACAATGTGCTTTTCGAAAGCCGCGCACCGGGTCCTGAGTAAATTGAAAAAAGTAACATTGAATTGCAGATCGCCCAGCTGAACCTGGAACCAATTGGCTTTGAAGGCATCGGGCAGGCATTTGTAAAAGAACAGGTAATTCAGGCTGCCGGTAAAATTATCGGCTTGCTGTTGAATGGCCGTTGATTGCAATATCTCCATGGCCAGTTGCCTATCGATAGAAATGGACGGACTAATATGCCTGGTAAAGCGATCATCCCCTCGTTTGAAGTTGGTATCCACCTTGAGTAAAGCCTTAAACCCTTTGTGCAGTTTTTCGTTCTGAAAACTTAGGTCGGGATATTGCCCGAAAAAGGAGTCGACCCGCTCCTTGTCTAATATTAGGAATCCAAACTTGTCCTCCTGCCCGGGATAATAGTTTGCACTTACGTGATCGATATAGCTGGTGTGGTTGCCGCAGCGGGTAAAAAGGAGGGCCAATAGCAGCAAAGGGGTTAATGTACGCATGGGGTTGTTGGGTGAACAGGCCCCAAAATATTGCTTTAAACTGACAACCGCAAGCCCTGCCGGGAAGATAAATGGCTGTATATCAGCACTTTTTTAATGTGTCGTATCAACATGAAAGTTGCCATTGACTTTCCTTATCTTCGCCGCGCATAAGAAAAGAGGCGATTTTCTTAAATATTTATCAACAACCACGACTACTTATTAATTAAATAAACGAAAAAACAGCAGAATCATGAAGAAATATAAAGCCGGTGTGCTTTTTGGCGAGGAATTGGAAGCCCTTTATAAAGATGCGAAAGAAAACCAGTTTGCCCTGCCCGCAGTGAATACGATTGGTACGAACACGATCAATGCCACTTTGGAAACGGCGGCGAAGGTAAACTCACCCGTGATCATCCAGTTCTCTAACGGCGGCGCCCAGTTCATAGCTGGTAAAGGCATGCCCAATGACCAATTGCAAGCCAATATTTCTGGTGGTATTTCGGGTGCGCTGCACATTCATAATGTGGCCAAGTATTATGGCGTACCGGTTGTACTGCATACAGACCATGCTGCCAAGAAATGGTTGCCCTGGATAAGTGGATTGATCGATGCCGGTGAGCAATATTTCAAGGAAAAAGGCCAGCCACTTTTCAGCTCGCACATGCTGGACCTGAGTGAAGAGCCTATTGAAGAAAATATCCATACCTCTGTAGAGTTCTTCAAAAGGATGCAACCACTGGGCATGGGTATTGAAATTGAACTGGGTGTAACAGGTGGTGAAGAAGATGGTGTAGACAATAGCGGTATTGAAAATGATAAATTGTATACGCAGCCGCAGCACGTGGCTTATGCCTATACTGAATTGAGCAAGGTGGGCCGGTTGTTCAGCGTAGCCGCTGCCTTTGGTAATGTACACGGCGTATACAGTCCCGGCAATGTGGAACTGCGCCCTGAGATCTTAAAGAACAGTCAGACTTATATTGAGCAGGAACTGAAAACTGGTCCTAAGCCGGTGTACTTTGTATTCCACGGCGGTAGCGGTTCACCCCAACACCAGATCCGGGAAGCGATCAGCTATGGCGCTATCAAGATGAATATTGATACGGACCTGCAATGGAGCTTCTGGGAAGGGGTGCTGAACTATTACAAAAAGAATGAAGGGTTCCTGCAAGGCCAGTTGGGTAACCCCGAAGGCAAGGACAAGCCCAATAAGAAATACTATGATCCCCGGGTATGGTTGCGCAAAGGGGAAGAAACGTTCATTAAAAGGCTGGAAGTGGCTTTTGATGACCTGAACTGTATCAATAGGAACGCGTAAGCGGCAGTCGGCAATCGGCAATGCGTTTGCTTCGATAGTTTCTTTAGGGACAAAGCCGGAGGCTTTGAAATAGGCGTCACCAGCCAGAGGCTGGCGACTGAGGCCTTCGACGGGCTCAGGCTGACAGCCGTTCTGCCTGGTCCAGATTTACAAAACATTCATTGATTGGTGGGTATGGTTTGAAGCCCATCAATGGAATGACCACATAGTTTAAAAGTCTCCCGCAAAGCGGGAGACTTTCTTGTTTTTTGTCTAGCCACGGGGGCTGGCCAGGGGCTGGCAATGGTTGCAAGGCAGGGCGCATCCTTCTATCTTTGGGCGGCCGTAAACAAACTTATCGATTATGCCATCAAAGAAAATCACTGACCTGCTGGGCGATAAAGCCGCTTATTTATTGGATCATCAATGTAAGACGATCGACAAATCAACGATCTCGCTCCCCTCCCCCGACCATGTAGAGAAAAGCTGGATCAATAGCAACCGCAGCAACCAGGTATTGCGCAGTATTCAAACGTTACTGGGGCATGGCCGGCTGGCCAATACCGGCTACTGCAGCATTTTCCCGGTTGACCAGGGCATTGAACACAGTGCCGGATCAGCCTTTGCGCCCAACCCGATCTATTTTGATCCGGAGAATATTGTAAAGCTGGCCATGGAAGGAGGTTGTAATGGAGTAGCTTCTACTTATGGGGTATTGGGCATTATGAGCCGTAAATATGCACACCGCATTCCTTTCGTTGTAAAGATCAACCACAATGAATTCCTGAGCCTGCCCAACCGGTTTGACCAAACGATGTTTGGTACGGTTAAGAGTGCCTGGAATATGGGCGCGATAGCGGTAGGCGCCACGATCTACTGGGGTTCGGCCGAAAGTGCGCGTCAACTAAAGGAAGTAGCTGAAGCATTTGAGCTGGCGCACGAATTGGGTATGGCCACTATTCTATGGTGTTATACACGTAACAATGGTTTTAAAGTAGACGGGGTAGATTACCATACTTCAGCGGATCTGACGGGACAAGCGAATCACCTGGGGGTGACCTTGCAGGCGGACATCATCAAACAAAAATTACCTACGAATAATGGCGGTTACCTGGCCACCAAACATGGCAAGACGTCTCCGCTGGTATATGAAAAGCTGACCACGGATCACCCCATTGATCTTTGCCGTTACCAGGTCCTGAATTGTTACAGTGGCCGGGTAGGACTGATCAATAGTGGTGGTGAAAGTAAGGGGGCCAGTGACCTGCAGGATTCGGTATTTACAGCAGTGATCAATAAAAGAGCCGGTGGTATGGGCCTGATATTGGGACGCAAGGCATTTCAGCGGCCTTTTAAAGAAGGGGTTGAGTTGTTGCAATCAACGCAGGATGTGTACCTGGATAAAGATATTACGGTAGCTTAAAAGGCGACCCATCTATATTAAAAAAGCTTTTGCTCACGCAAAGGCTTTTTTTGTATTTTTCCGCAGCATGGCAAAACGCTCGTTACTACCCAGCTCCAGAACGTTGGGCTTTTATGTGTATATGCTCGTCGCCCTGGCAATATGGGGGTTTGTATGGGTACATGCTTTTAGCATGGACATGACGCATGATGAGGCGTATTCTTTCCGGTTGATCAAAACGAATTATTTTATTGCGCTCTTTGGAACGGCCAATACGCATTGGTTGAATAGTTTCTTTATGAAAATATTCAGTCTGCTGTTTGGCGACGGACCGGGATGGTTGCGGCTGCATTCGGTGCTGGCCTTTCCTTTCTATGCCTGGGGGCTTTATCACCTGGTTAGGTTGATCAAAAGCGATAAGGCAAAGATTGTTTTTGTGGCGCTGTTGTTGTTCAATCCGTATGTACTGGATTTCTTTTCGCTGGCACGTGGCTATGGACTGGCACTGACCTTCCAGGTTTGGAGCCTGGTGTATTTTGTGAGGGGATATGAGCAGGGACTTCACTACCGCACCTGGATGATGGTGTGGTTGCTGAATTTGCTTACAATAGCTTCCAACCTCTCCTACTTCTATACGGTAATGGGCATGGCTGGCTATTATGGCTGGCTGCTGATCAGGTCGAAAACGGCGGGGCAAGGATTGGGAAAACCTGCTTACCGGATTTTGTTTTTGTATGTGCTATTGCTATTGGGTACGGTGGCCGACCTGTTGTTTATCAAATACTATGGTAAGGACCTTAGTTATGGGGGTGACAGTAACCTGGTCCATTCATTAATAGGCTCCATCTGGGAAGGAAGTTTTTACCAGGCCAGCAATGAACAGCTGGTGGAGATATTCAGTTGGGTTTCTTTTGCAATGCTGGTCCTTGTTTGTGGCTATTATGGGTATGGATTGTTGAGGACTAAAAAAATAAGTCTGGGGCTGGTGCTTTGTCTTCCTTTTATCAGTCTGCTTGCTTTGAATATCTTTTTCCACCTGGTTCTTAAAACGCCCTATCTGTTTGGACGCACGGCGTTGCAAGGGTATGTTCCGGGAGTGCTGATGATTTGTTTTGCCATTGGTAGCTGGCGGCTGGTTCACCTGGACCTTCAGCGAATAACATTGGCTATTAGCGCACTGGTGGTGATGGCGCCAGTCGCTCATTTCCGGGAACAGGCCAACCGGCAATGGTGTTATGAATGGTCGTTACAGGCCAATAGTAAACAAGCCATTGAGGATCTGTATGCGCTGCGGCCTGTTCACCCAGCTTTGGGTTTTTCGGTGGGTGCTGTTTATACGAATTATTATCATTTACTGGATAGCAGTCTCTCTCCTATTGCGGTGGAGCTGCCCGATCAGGAACCAGTATCGTCTCTTGCGTTGCGGGTCATTTTAGAGCGCAGTGATTATGTGATCTCTGCTTATCCGGCTACTATTGCCTGCCTACAGCAAATAGGCCTGCGGTATGAAGTTCTGAAGACCTACCAGCCTGGCAAAAACCAATTGATCAGGATCTATCATTGATACCGGAAAGAGGTGGCGTGACCTATTTATTTTTCCCTTTTCCCTTTCCATGCCCTTTTCCATTCCCCCCTTTATTACCGCCATTGCCCTTATTGCCCGGATGGCCTTTTACCACATAATACTTAGGGTCGCGGCTATCGCGTATAACGACCTGTTTACCATGCACCCCCTTGTATCTGGCGTATTTTACTTTATGATCTGTAAAGTGAATATAGGGTCGTGGTTCGTTGATCACGACTTTATAACCGGTATATAAATCATAGGTGCGGTACCGCGGCGGCAGGCTGGTGGCAAAAATCCAATTACCACCATTTAGGTAAACAAATTGTCTGCGAGGCACATAATAATAGGCTTCCACATCGGGTAGGTAATAGTATTCTACCTCATCGTATCCAACGGGCCCCCAGAGTGGCTGGGTACCGATATTAATGTTTACCCTGACCTGGGCTGAGGCCTGCTGACCGGCTAATGATAAGCTGATCATCAGCAGGCATCCTGATATTATCCGTTTCATATACTTCGTGTTTTCAGGTTCCTGTTAGTTAGTTCAAATGCTGTGCCCTTTTATTGCAACAACTGTCAATGCATTGATCGAACAGCAGATAACTCAGCCTGGGGTAGCTTTAGCTGATGGAGTTACAGGGATTGGTACCCATCAAAAAGCCCTGCTGTGCAGGGCTTGTAGTACAACTATTTATTGAAGTGCATTAATCGTCGTCCCAATCGCGGTCGCGATCACGTCCATGTCCTCTGCCATGACCGCGGCCATTTCCATGTCCATGCCCACGTCCCCGGCGGTAATCGCGGTCATCATCATAGTAGCGGCGTGGTCCGCGGTTATCGCGGATGCATTCCTGACGGCCGCGCCATCCCCTGTATCGGGCGTACCTGTCGCGATGATCATAAAAATGATCATAAGGCCTTGGATCATTGATCACTACTTTGTATCCGCTATAGAGATCATAGCCCCGGTACCTGCCGGGCAGGTTGGCAGCAAAGATCCATTGGCCAGCATCGAGGTAAATGAACTGCCTGCGGGGAATGTAGTAATAGGCTTCTACATCGGGCAGGTAATAATAATCGGCCCTGTCGTATCCTACGGGCCCCCATTGTGGTTGGGTGCCTATGTTTACACTAACGCTTACCTGGGCAGCTGCCTGTTGGGTGGATAAGGCAGCACCTGTGACGAGTAATAATGCAAGACCTATTCGTTTCATAATCTTATGATTTGGTTCTGCCCAACATAATCCAAAGGATATGCCCTTTTGTATTGGTAATTTGTTAATATAGAAACTGTTAACAAAGTATAATCATAAAAAAAGCCGGTAATTAAACTTACCGGCTTTTGTGTAGTCAGCCCGTGCATACGGGGATTAATCAATTAATAAACGTAGTTCAAAGCAGTAATATCACTGGCAATGAATGGACGGTTTACGCCATTACCGATACAAGCCAGCATCCAGGAGCCAGCAACTGCATTGGTAGAAGGTGTACCGGGGATCAGGATAGCGCCTACGCCGGCTTGTCCTTCATTTACTGCAGATCCACCGCAGCTATAAGCACGGTTGGCATAGTCGGTATGACGGTATCCAACGCAATGGCCTACTTCATGGGCAATGATGGAAGTAACGGTGTTGATGTTCCAGGTATCCAGGTAGCTCCTGTTTACCAACACTGAACCGTAGGGATTACCGGCTGCGCTGGGGAAACCAGCAGATGCCAGGTAGCCTGCGCCGGCGGGAGCAGGATTGATCACGATGTTGCCACCGGAGGTAACTCTTGAAAAGGTAATGCGCAGGGCCAATGCATTGTAACGGGCAATGGCAGCATCGGTAGCTGTAACGTAACGGGCTGGCAAAGAAGAATTAACCCGGATGGTGATATTCCTTGGAAGACCAGTTACGGTATTGGTGGTGCGGTATTGTTCCTCATCACCTACCCTGATCAGTTTACGATCGGGTGATGAATTGAGGTCATCGTTGGTAATAACGATATCACCTTCCACCAGGTAACCTTCGGGGTGACGGACAACATTCTTAGTACCGAAACCCAATGCATAGATCTTGTCCAATGTTTGTTGGGAGATCTCATCCTGAACAGTTGGTTCCTGTTGCGCATCTTTCTTACAGGAAAAAAACACGAGGGCTAGTAAGGAAAATAAGGCTGCCACTTTTAGAAGACTTCTCATGTGCTTTTGTTTTTTTGGTTTACAAAAAATAGAATAACAGGTATGCAGAGTAACTACACACAAAGGTTGGGAGAGTGATCGCTAATCAGAGAAGTTGCTAATTGAGAAATTGAACGTTTAGGGGGGAAGAGTTGTTAATCCGGCTATACTTGAAAGTTAGTGCGAAAAAGAAAATGTTAAAATAATTTTATAGCAACGGAGTTGCAAAGGAAAGCATACAACATTCAATATACTGCCTATAGTATGTAGGTTGTAGCCTATAGGCATTGGTATACCCTATAGAACAAGTAGAATTCCGGATTGCATCATTCAATGGCGTGTAAGTGATTGAAGTTTGAAGTTCAGTGTGTTGGGTTTATTGCTTGAATTAGCATACATCGTGTTGGGGTATTCTTGATTGTAGTTTTGACAATGTGTCAAGATGGAGCTAAGGGGATTGGGTAATCTTTGTTCAAAAGAAAGACCCTGACAATTGAATGACAATTATCAGGGTCTTTACACTAAATTAATATTGACTTAACTCAAAAGCCTTTCTTAGCGGGGGCAGTTGCTTCTGTTTTCTTACCATAATTCTCTGGCATCTGGATGGCGAAGAACTGGTTCTTACCATCGAGTATCAATTTGGCTGCCTGTTGTACATCTTTTACGGTGAGTTTGTTGATGTATTTTTCAGCATGCACAAAGCGATCGGGATCATCGCCCTTGAACTTGATGCCCAGGATACCATCGAGCCAGGTACCGTTCTCTTTCATCTTCACTTTGTTTTGCTCGAGCCACTGGATCTTTACCTTATTGAGATAGCTGGTATCGGGGCCTTTGGCGGCGATATCGGCAAACTCTTTTTTAACGGCTTTGAGGAGGGTATCTACCTTTTCGGGGCCGCAAGGTAATTGGAGTACAAAGTTGTAACTGGAGTAAGGATATTTTTCCAGGCCGCCATTGGTGCCACCACCATAGATGCCCTGTACTTTTTCGCGCAGTTCTTCAATGATGCGGATGTTCAGCACTTCGCTCAAAGCGGATGCTTTCAGGTCCATGTCTTCGCTATAGGGTACTTCGCCGGAATAGAAAGCCAGGATAAGGCTTTTCTCTTCTTTACCCTTGTTGACGATGAGTTGCTGCTTGCCGCCTACGGGACGCACCTTGTCGTCGGCCATGGCAAATTTCTTCGTGGTAGCGGGCAGGCTGGCAATGTATTTTTCGATGTAGGGGATAATGTCTTCTTCTTTGAAGGAGCCTACAAACACAAAGTTCATTCCATTGGCATCACCGAGGCGTTCTTTGTAAATGGCCATCGCACGATCGAGGTTGATCTTGTCGAAAAAGGCGCTGTTGGGTACCACCACAGGCGCCAGGGGATTATTGCCATACATGGTCTTGTACATGGTATCGATGAATACAGCCTGTGGATTGGCGCTGATATTGGCAAACTGTGATTTATTGCGTTGCACGTAAGAACGGAACAGGGCGGTATCCTTACGGGGGGCTGTAAAATACAGGTAAGTGAGCTGGAACATGGTTTCCAGGTCCTTTACGGTAGAGGAGCCACGGACACCTTCGGAAATAGCAGAGAAGTTAGGATTGACGGTTACGGTTTTACCAGCCAGCGCCTTGCGGAGGTCGGTGGGAGAAAATTCACCTACGCCCATGGTGCTAACTACCTGGGTAGCATATTCGGCATTGTACTTATCGGCAAGACCATAATTGTTCTTACCACCGGGGCGGGAAGCGCCCATGAGGATCTGGTCGTTCTTGAAGTCGGTAGGCTTGAGGGTAACGGTGACGCCATTGGCCAGTTTGAGTTCGGTAGTACCCAATACGGCATTCTTTGATTTGGAAAGGATCTTTCCTGCCTTGGGGGCATTGGCCAATAAGGTGGTGGCGATTGCTTTTTCTTCGTATGGTTTGATATCGGCTTTTTCTTTGGCATCGATAGCAGCCAGGAGGTCTTTGCCTTCGGGGAGTTTGTCGCCGGCCTTGGGTTCGGGACCGGTTACATACACAAAACGGTTCTTCTCGTTCTTGAACTTATTGGATACGGCATTTACTTCATCGAGGGTAATACCGGGTACGAGGGATTTTACATAATCGTATTCCTTGTCGATACCGGGAATCGGCTCCTGTTGGAGGAAGTGGTTGGCGTATTCTTCTACAAAGTTGTCGGATTCGGTTTTATCCCTGTTGTTCCAGGCACGTTCGTAATTGGCGAGTGTTGATTTTTTAGCGCGCTCCAGTTCTGCGGCGGTAAAGCCAAAACGTTTTACTCTTTCTATTTCTTCTACTACGGCATTGAGGGCTTTGTTCACATCGCCGGTACCTGCTGCAGCAAAGGCGCCAAAGGCGTCATAACCACGGGCATAGGAACCAAAGCTAACGGAGCCAAAGAGGAAAGGAGGATTTGACTGCTGTGTCAGTTCCTGCAGGCGTTGGTTGGTGAGTGATACAAACATTTGTTTTACGAGGTGATCGCGGTATCCGCCAACGGTGGTAGAAGGGGCTTCTTTAAAAGCGGGATAGTTGATGGATACGGTATAGCTGGTGGCTTCCTTATCGGTTACTACCATGGCATCGGTAGCTGCGTAGGCAGGTACATCGGCATACTCCCTGGTACGGGGGGATGCAGGATTGGTCATGCCGGCAAAATGCTTGCGGATCATTTCTTCTGCCTTGGCAGGTTCAATATCGCCTACTACGATCACGGCCATCAGGTTGGGCCGGTACCAGTCTTTATAGAAACGGCGGATGACATCTGGTTTGAAGTTGCGGATGATGGAATCGACACCAATGGGCAATCGCTTTGCATATTTGGAACCTTCGAATAATTTGGGGTAGATCTTTTTGAACATGCGGTCATTGGCACCTTTACCCAGGCGGCTTTCTTCGAGGATGATGGGTTTCTCGCTCTGGATATCCTCATCGAGGTAGGTAACGTTGTGGGCCCAATCTTCCAATACCTGGAACCCTTTTTCGAGGTTACCGGGTTTATCGGTGGGGATGGGCAGGATGTATACGGTTTCATCAAAACTGGTATAGGCGTTGAGGTCATTACCAAAACCTACGCCGATATCCTGGAGGAAGGAAACGATATCGTTCTTTTTGAAGTGGGTAGTACCGTTGAAGGCCATGTGCTCGGCCATGTGGGCCAGGCCTTGCTGATCGTCATCTTCATTGATGGCCCCGGCATTCAATACGAGGCGGAGCTCTACTTTTTGCTCGGGCTTTTTGTTCTGCCGGATATAATAGGTAAGGCCATTATCGAGCTTGCCGATCTTGACCTTGGCATCCACTGGAATGGTTGCCCCCAGATCGGGCTTGGTTGTTTGTGCGATCAATGGCCCGGTGGAAAAGATGACCAGCAGCAGTAATAGCCATCTGGAAATTGCAGCGAAGGGTTTGTTCATAATCATGTTTAGTTTAATCGGTACAAAAATATCAGTACCTCGCACCAAAATACACCCTTTTATAAAAATGGCGTAAAAATGGAGGGTTTTACCCAAATACCCGGCTATCAAGGCAATTTTGCGGGAGGGAGATGCCGGCAATCGTGAATCGGTCCCGCCATTCGGCGGGAGCAGTCTTTTACTTCGCCAGGAACGTGGTGTATATGAGTTAAAAAAAGTATGGTATGTGGTAACCGTTATTCTGTACGCAGGCTTTTAACGGGATTGGTCAATGCAGCTTTAACGGCCTGAAAAGCTACGGTGATTACAGCAATAGCGATCCCCACGAGTGCGGCCATGGCAAACAGCCACCACTGTATGTCGGTGCGGTAAACAAAGCCTTGTAACCACTGCTGCATGGCCAGGTAACCAATGGGTACCGCCAGGAGGGTGCCCAGGATCACAGGACGTAGCAGGTCTTTTGTGAGTAGCAGGATAATATTGCTAACGGAGGAACCCAATACTTTGCGTACACCGATCTCACGGGTACGTTTGATGGCGGTATAAGAGGCCAATCCAAACAAGCCCAGGCAAGCAATGGCGATGGCTATGATGGAGAAGATACCTAAGAGGGTTTCTTGCCTGGCCTCTGACTTGTATAGTCTATCAAATCTTTCGTCGAGGAATTCATATTCAAATGGATGCTCAGGTGCATTGGTTGCATAGATCTTTTTAATGCGTTCGATGGCAGGCTGCAATTGTGTTGATTGCAATCTTATCAGGGCCAGGCGCCTGTCGTCTTTTTTGGTAGAGATCACCAGGGGTCCTATGGCCTGCTTCATGGAGGAATAGTGATAGTTTTCTACCACGCCTACGATGGTGCGGCGGGCACTATCGGCGGTGATGTTCTTTAACCATTGGCCTACTGCCTGTTGAGGGGTATAACCCAGGGCTTCGGCGGCGGCCCGGTTGATGAGCACCGCCTTGGTGGAATCGGTGATGAACGCCGGTGAAAAATCCCTGCCGGCAATGATCTTTACGCCCAGGGTACGGGCATATTCAAAATCGGCAAACTCTGTATTCAACATGATCTTCTCACCGGGTTTGGCTGCTGCTTCAAAGCCATAGGTATCATGAAAGCCGCCGGGTTCGCCGGTCATCAGGGATACGTTCATGACGGACCTGTCTGTCAGTAGCTGGTTTTTAAAGGCTATTTTATGGTTACTGATGGCGTTGTTGTCGAGCCTTACGATCATGGTCTGTTCTTTATTAAAACCCAGATCGGCTGTTCTTACAAAGTGCATTTGTTTCATGACGATGGAGACGCATACGATCAATAGTACTGAGATGCCAAACTGGAATACGACGAGCACTTTACGGAATAAGGCACCTCCCTTCCCTATTCTCAACTTTCCTTTCAGTGACTCAATGGGGGAAAAGGACGATAGCAATAAGGCCGGGTAACTGCCTGCCAGTACACCTACTACAAGGATGATACCAGCCAGACAAGCATAAAACCAGGGATTGCTCCAGTTGAATGGCAGGGTATATCCCAGGAAATTATTATAGGCTGGCATCAGGAGTTGTAAAGCCAACAAGGCCAATGCTGCCGCTATGGTGGCCATGAGGAGGGATTCAAAAATAAACTGGGTGGCCAATTGTTTTTTTACTGCGCCCAACACTTTTCTTAATCCCACTTCCTTTGAACGGTCGGTAGCCCTTGCGGTGGCCAGGTTCATGAAGTTGATGCAAGCTATTAGTAAAATGAGCACGGCAATGCTCATAAAAATATACACCATTTTGCGGTTGCCGTGCTTCACCGGATCCCAGGGTGATTCTCCTTCCAAATAGATCCCTTTGAGGGGTTTGATGGTCAGGTCCATTGAAAAACCATTTTCCCGGTAATAGGCGCCCAGGTACTTGTTCATGAAAGCGGGGAAACGTTTTTCCAGTTGTGCCGGGTCTACGGCAGGATTCAGTTGCACATAAGTATACAGGCCGTTATTGGTCCATTGGTTGTAGAAAGGGGTATTGCGCCAGTTGGTGATCGGGACCAGGATATCGAACTCCAGGTGGGAGTTGACGGGTACATCTTTGGCGATACCGGCTATTTTAAAACGCCGGTCTTTATTGAATTCAATTTCTTTTCCGATGGGGTCTTCTTCGCCAAAATACTTTTTAGCGGTAGTCTCGGTCATTACAATACCGGAAGGATCGTTGAGTACGGTAGCAGGGTCTCCTTTCAGTAAAGGAAATGAGAAGAAGGTGAAAAAGTTGCTGTCGACCAGCATGACCTTTTTCTCATTGAAGGACACATTTTTATAGGTGATGAGGTCATTATCAGGCGCTACGCGCATGGTATGCTGTATGGCATCGGGAAAATCATTCCGCATTCCGGCTGCATACAAGGGTGCCAGCCAGGGTATATTTCTTGGTGAAGCTGACTGCTTGCTTACGCGCATGACGCGGTAAATATGATCGCGGTTCTTGTGGAAGTTGTCATAACTGAATTCGCTCATGATAAACAGAAAGATCATGAGGCAACAGGTGATGCCTATGGTAAGGCCCAGGATGTTGATCAGGGAAAACATTTTTTGTTTCCGGAAATTCTTTACTGCCAGCAGGAGATAATTTTTCAGCATGACCAGGTTTGTTTTATTGTAATAAGGCAAACCCTTTTGTACCAAAGTGAATGCCGGAATGCAGTATCCTATCTATCATGGAGTTATATCGGCTCAAGGGCGTGTATATGTCCGGTTTTGTTACAGTGGCTGTACGGTGCTGAGGAGGGAATCGACAGTCGGCAATCGGCAGTCGACAGTCTTTTACTTCGCGAGGTCTGTTATGGATGTGGGGAAAAGAAAAAGGGTGAGCCGCCTTTGGAAGGCGACCCACCCTTTGGGAACCAGGTATTCGTTGTTAGCTTTTAGCTAATGTCTACAATTTATTTCAACACTTCTTCCACGACCTTACCGGTAGTGCCATTGGGCATTTGGATATGGAGTAAGGCGGCAATGGTGGGAGCAATATCGCTCATGTAGGTCTCGCGGTTGGTGCGACCGGGTTTGATACCCCATCCATAAAACAACATGGGGATGTGGGCATCATAGGGGTTCCAGATACCGTGGGTGGTACCGGTGGCGCCACCATCGATCCAACCTGGCTGTAATACGATCTGGATATCTCCGCTGCGGCGGGGATACCAGCCGTTGACCATCATATCTCTTTGTTTGGCGGTGAGGGGAACGGTCATGATCTCATCGATGGCAAACGCACGGGAAATACCTTCCTGGCGGCTGAAGTAATCAATGATCCATTGCTTCACAGCCTTTTTGTCGAGCTTCAATGAATCGAGCTTATTGTGGTTGAGGTGGATCTGGTAATTGTAGGTGCTGGTGATGAGTTTTTCGGCTCCGAACTGTTCTTTGAGTCCCTGAGCGATCTCTTTTCCCCAACGGTCATCTTCGATGGTACCGGCAGGGAGTTTGTTTTCTTTCATGAATCCGGGCACATGGGCTACGCCATGGTCGGCACTGAGGAAAACAAGGTATTCGCCTTTACCTACTTTCTCATCGAGGAAACGGAAGAGGTTGCCGAAGGTGGTATCGAGGCGAAGGAAATCATCTTCCTGTTCGATGGAATTGGGTCCAAAGGCGTGACCGATATAGTCGGGTGAAGAAAAACTTACTGCGAGGAAGTCGGTGATGTCATCGGCACCCAGTTGTTCATTGATCACAGCTGCTTTGGCCATATCAGCAGTCATGGCATTGCCATAAGGAGTGCTGGCAATAGCGCCATAATTCTTGCCTACAAACTTTTTGAGGTCGTAAGGAAATCCTTTCTGATCGGCACCGAGGGGCTTTGCCTCATAGGGCTTTTCATCGGCAGTGCTTTGTACATAAGATTCTTTGGCGTACATCAGGTTCCAATCGAGGGAATAGTATTTATCGACTACTTTCTGTGCATTGAAATCTTTTACCCACTGTGGCAGGTCGTTCATGTAGTAGGTAGAGGTGATCCAATCGCCGGTCTTGCTGTCGTACCAGTAAGCGGCATTGGCGGAGTGACCTGCGGGGAGGATACCACCCCGGTCTTTGATAGCAATACCTACCACCTTGGACCTAAAATTGGTGGCGAGGCGCAGCTCGTCGCAAATGGTATTGGTGAGCATGTTGCGGGGGCTCATTTCGCCATTGGTGCCGGTGGTGCCTACGGACTTCACGGTCTTATCTTCGGTGCAATACACGCTGCGTTGTAATTCTTTGTCCCACCAGGCATTGCCGGAGATACCATGAACGGCGGGCACGCTGCCGGTATAAATGCAGGTATGGCCACAGGCAGTAATGGTGGGGGTATAAGGAATGAGGGTATTTTCGGCAGTAAAGCCTTGCTGCAGGAAACGTTTGAAGCCACCATCTGACTGGTAGCGGTCGTAATAACGGTACAAATAATCCCAACGCATTTGGTCGACTACAATACCTACCACGAGTTTGGGTCTGGCAGGATTGTTTAGGTTGGTTGTTTTAGCACGGCGTTGGGCTGTAGAGGCGATTGCAAGCGTTACAAAAAAGGAGATCAGGAGTAATTTTCGCATTACTGACTATTTTCCGGCAAAGATATAGGGCGGGTAATATTAGCGCATTAAAATTTGATCAACAAACGATTGCGTTTTTCTGCTTGTGGTTAAGAATGCATCGAGGGGGGGAGAGCAATATGCTCTTGGCTTTATGCCCGTTGCCTATTTGTCTTTGTGCCTTGTTGCCTTGTTTTTTAACATTCTTTCAACCAAAAGGGCTTAAAATGTGTGCAGTCCTATGTTTTAACGCATTTTACGTGACAGCGGCATACCGGGCATAACGGCAAAAACGTTATTTTTGCGGCTTCGAATGATTGATATCAAACCTTTAACAAATCCATAATATGGCAGACATTTTCGAAAGATTGTTGAAAAACTATGGCCCTATCGGGCAGCACCGTGAACGAGCGCATGGCTATTTTGCTTTCCCCAAGCTGGAAGGTGAAATTGGCAGCCGCATGAAGTTCCGGGGCAAGGATATGGTTGTGTGGAGCCTGAACAATTACCTGGGACTGGCCAATCACCCGGAGGTGCGTAAAGCGGATGCGGATGGTGCGGCACAATTTGGCCTGGCTACGCCCATGGGCGCCCGGATGATGAGTGGCAATACGAATTACCATGAGTTGCTGGAACAACAATTGGCCGAATTTGAAAGTAAGGAAGATGCGATCCTGCTCAACTTTGGTTATCAGGGTATGGTGAGCATTATTGATGTATTGTGTGGCCGGCATGATGTGATCGTATACGATGCAGAGAGTCATGCCTGCATTATTGACGGGCTGCGTTTGCACCCCGGACACCGGTATGTATACAAACACAATGACCTGGAAGATTTTGAAAAGCAATTGCAGCGCGCCACAGCCCTGATCGAAAAGCAGAAAGCAGGTGGTATCCTGGTGATCACGGAAGGTGTATTTGGCATGGCAGGCGACCAGGGCAAGGTAAAAGAGATCGTTGAACTGAAAGATAAATATGATTTCAGGTTGCTGGTGGATGATGCGCATGGCTTTGGTACGCTGGGTGAAACAGGCGCCGGCGCCGGTGAAGCACAGGGAGCACAGGATGGTATTGACCTGTATTTTTCCACTTTTGCCAAGTCGATGGCTTCTATTGGCGCCTTTGTAGCAGGACCTAAATCGATCATCGATTATATCCGTTACAATATCCGCAGCCAGATCTTTGCCAAGAGTTTGCCCATGCCGCTGGTGATTGGCAACCTGAAAAGGCTGGAGCTGTTGCGTACACGTCCCGAGTTGAAAAACAAGCTTTGGGAAAATGCGCTGAAGTTGCAGCAGGGGCTTAAGGAGAAAGGCTTTGATATTGGTAAAACTGATTCGGTAGTAACGCCTGTGTATATGAAAGGGGGCGTGGAAGAAGCTACTGCGATGGTAATGGACCTGCGTGAAAACTATGGTATCTTCTGTTCTATCGTGGTGTACCCGGTGATCCCGAAGGGGCATATCATTTACCGGCTGATTCCTACAGCAGCTCACAATGATGAAGACATCCGTCTGACATTGAAGGCGTTTGAAGAAACGAAGAAGAAGCTGGATGCAGGTGATTATAAAGTAGAGGCTATTCCTGATATGGCCGAAGCGCAATAGTTGTGATTTGCTTTCAAATTCTTCTGTAGCTTCGGACTACCATAACATGTTATTGATTCAATATGCAAGAGCCGCCTTTACGGGCGGCTTTTTGTTGGTCCCTACCCTACTGTCCTAATTGGGGTATGGGCCTTTAATGCTTTGATCTATACGCTATAAATGGTGCCACTTCATCGGCATTGGGGGTAAACTGACCGATAGAAATCAACAATTCATCGTTATTTGATTGGTTCATTGGTATAAGCAATGAATAATATGTAATTTTTAGGCCAACTATTCGTTATTCCCAGGTAAAGTGCAGTTCTCTAAACCCCGGCTTTCATGCGAGCAGTTCTGGTGTTAATGATATTCAGTTTTCTTATGGGCACTCCTCTTCATGCACAAAGAAAACGATCCACGGATAGTGTGGATGTAACGATCCGGCTTAGCAACCGGGGCAAAACTGCTTTTACGGATTCGGTGCTGGTGATCTTTGACCGGTATGACCATAGCGGGGCGGGGATCATCAGGAAAGTGTATTATCCCATCAATAATGAGATTGTCATTAGCAAGGTACCTCCTGCGCGTTATTATATCGAGGTCTCCTGCCTGGGGACGCACCGGGAGCAATTCAATGAGTTAACCTATGTCAACAACCGGCGCAGCAATGTTTTTACGTATCGCATTAATAAGACAGGTACGTTCACGCCCGGGCTGGCGGTGATACCTATTGAGCCGGTGAATCTTAATAAGCTGGAAATATTGAAGCAGTGAGGGGTCGGCAATCGGCAATGCGTTTGCTTTGAGGGCTTCGGCAATCGGCAGTCGGCAATCGGCAATCTTTTGCTTCGAATGGTAATTGTAGAGCAGGTGATAAGAGCATGTTAAAGTGGCTATAAAAAAAGAGTCCCGCCTTGCGGCAGGACTGCACTAATCAAATACCATTAACCATTAAACCTTATCCTATGAAAATTCAAATATAAGATGATAGTGGTGAAACAATGGTTGCATAACTAAGTTTTTTTTCGACTAATTGATCTGCATCAACCTACAAATAGGTGAATAATCTCCAACAGATATAGCATTAACTTTTATCATGTAGGTGCAAACGTTTGCGTACAAAATCATGCAGTGTGAACGGCTGCTAAACCGTTATTCTTATCATGTTTCAGCGGATTCAGCTATCCTTCCAATATGTTAAGCTATTTTAACATTCGCGCTTACTCACCTCCTGTATTCATTGTACTACCAACTTGCTTTAAAGGATTGCTGGAATGCATTAAAATCTTTTTTACCATAATGGCCTTCCCCAAAATACTTCACGAGTAATTCCAATTCGGCAGGTGTGAGGTAGCCGGGAACAGCTTGTGGTTCTCCATCAACGGGGATGATGACGGTGGTGGGATAAGATAATTGTCCACGGGTGAGGTATACAGCAAAATCGTTGGTTCGATAGTTTGGGTTGAAGGAATATGTTTTGCCTTTCCAGGTGATGGTGCCGCGTGTTTCGGCATCGACTTTGGCGGCATAGAATTTTTCCTGGAGGTAGGCGCTTACCTTTTTATTGGCATAGGTTTTCTTATCCATGACTTTGCACCAACCACACCAATCGGTATAGAGGTCGATCAAGACGGGTCTTTTTTGTTTTTGGAGGCTATCGGTCACCTGTTGCAGGGTGAGCCACTGGGTTTTGAATTTCGCCTCCATGGGTCGTTGACCACATGAAAAAACAATGACCCAACTAAACAAAACCAGGAGTTTCAGGGTTTGCATACTTAATTTTGTTTTTGAATATGGGAGCAGTTGGCAATCTTTTGTTTCGATAGCTTCGGCAATCGTGAATCGGCAATCGGCAATGCCTCTGCTTTGATGGCTTCGACAGGCTCAGCCTGACAAACTTATTTACATTAAAGTTAACTCAAATCTCATGCATAAAATTGTGTTGGCTATTACAGGTGCGAGTGGTTCGATCTATCCCAAACTCATCCTGGAAAAGTTGTTGACGATCCAGGACCAATGGGCCTCACTGGGGGTAGTGATGACGGAGAATGCCAAGCAGGTATGGGAAACGGAGCTGGGGAACGCAGATTATAAGGATTTCATGGATCTCGGAGAGAAAAGCAGCAAGGGGCGGATCCAATTTTATTCGACGATGGATTTTAATGCGCCCTTTGCTTCGGGATCGGGGCGGTACAATACGGTGATCATTGCGCCCTGTTCGATGGGTACGCTGGGCCGGATCGCTACGGGGATATCAACGGACCTGATCACCAGGGCCGCAGACGTTGTTTTAAAGGAACGCCGGAAGCTTATTTGCATGATCCGGGATACACCTTATAACCTCATTCATATCCGCAATATGGAAACGGTAACGCTGGCAGGTGGCATCATCTGCCCGGCCTCTCCCTCCTTTTATAGTAAGCCTACCACGATTGAAGCGGTGGCTGCTACGGTAGCCGACCGGGTACTGGACCTGGCCGGGTTGGATATATCCACTTTCAGATGGGGAGGGGAAGAATAGGTTACCGAAGATCCACTTCTTCTACGCCGGGGTATTTTGATTTATCGAAAGTGAACATGGGATCGGTAAGGGCGGCTTTACCATTGAGGGTGTTTACGGTATAGGTAATTTTGGTACCGCTTTTATCGAGAATACGGGTGGCATAGATGGTTTTGGTGGCTTTGTCGACGAGGACGAACACCTTGTGGAAAGCCTTGGTTTTGTCGACAGGGGTCATTTCAATTTCTATGATGGTCTTTTTGCCTTCTTTCTTTTCTCCATTGAGTTTATAGAGGAAGTCCTTATCGTAAAAATTGGTAAACAGTTTGGTGGGGGTGATCATGCTGGAGGAGCCTTCCAGTTTGGTTATGGTGACCTCGTTGGCAGCTTTATCATAGGTCCAGACCGTTGCGCCGTCGCAGAATATTTCGGCACCGCCCGCCAGGCTAACCTGGTATTTATTGCCTTTCATGGACACGGTTCCCTTTTTGGTATCTAGGACTTTGCCTTTGCTGTCTTCATTTTTAAGGACAAAAGCAGCTTGTACGGCCTTGAACGTTTTAAACTTCGCACTTACTTCATCGAGTACTTTTTTGGCGGCAGGATCGCTGGTGACTGGTTGCTCGCCTATTTTATTTTGTGTAAACGCAACAGAACCAATTAGTAACGCGCTAAAGAATAAAAGTATAGACTTCATTATAGGTATTTATGAGTGATTTCTTTTGTAAAAGCCGCAAATATATTGGATATGCGGCAAACTCTTAGACGCCGATTATCCCCGTTCCGTTTAGTCGTTGGGAATTAATTAACAGAATTCTGGTTGGTCTCCTATCCAAAATTGGCCAAATGCTGGTCGAGGTCCATTTCAGTTTTGATGAGTACATCGCGTGCTTTGGAGCCCTGGCTGGGGCCTACGATACCGGCTGCTTCGAGCTGGTCCATGAGGCGACCGGCGCGGTTGTAGCCCAGTTTCATGCGGCGCTGGAGGAGGGAGGTACTTCCGATCTGGCTGGTGACGATCATGCGGGCGGCATCCTCAAAGAGGGAGTCGCGGTCGCTGAGGTCGAAATCCTTGCCTTCGAGTTCCTTTTCATCGACGTATTCGGGCAGCATGAAGGCCTGTGGATAGCCATTCTGTGCGCCGATATTGTCGCACACGCTTTCTACTTCGGGGGTATCCACGAAGGCGCACTGGAGGCGGGTCAATTCGCCATTGTAGGAGATGAGCATATCGCCCTTACCGATCAGCTGCTCGGCGCCACCAGTATCGAGGATGGTGCGGGAGTCGATCTTGGAAGATACTTTGAAAGCGATACGGGCCGGGAAGTTGGCCTTGATGGTACCGGTGATGATGTTGACAGAGGGGCGCTGGGTGGCAATGATGAGGTGGATGCCTACGGCGCGGGCCAGCTGGGCCAGGCGGGCGATGGGCATTTCGACTTCTTTGCCGGCGGTCATGATGAGGTCGGCAAACTCATCGACTACGAGTACGATGAAGGGCAGGAACTGGTGGCCCTTTTCGGGGTTGAGTCTGCGCTTGACAAACTTCTCATTGTACTCACGGATATTACGGGTGCCGGCCTCTTTGAGGAGGTCGTAGCGGTTGTCCATCTCAATACAAAGGGCATTGAGGGTATGGATCACCTTTTTGGTATCGGTAATGATGGCTTCTTCTTCGCCCGGTAATTTGGCCAGGAAGTGGTTCTCGATGGTACGATAGAGGGTGAGTTCCACCTTCTTGGGATCGACGAGAACGAGCTTGAGCTGGGAAGGGTGTTTTTTATAGAGTAAAGACACCAGGATGGCGTTGAGGCCCACGGACTTACCCTGACCGGTGGCACCGGCCATGAGCAGGTGGGGCATGGTGGTGAGGTCGACGATGAAATTCTCATTGTCGATCTTTTTACCAATGGCTACGGGGAGGGAGAAATTGTTGGCCTGGAACTTCTCGGAAGCCAGGAGGGTTTTCATACTCACGACGGTCTTTTTCACATTGGGCACCTCAATACCGATGGTTCCCTTACCCGGTATGGGGGCAATGATGCGGATACCCAGGGCGGCGAGGCTTAGGGCAATATCGTCTTCGAGGTTCTTGATGCGGGATATGCGGACACCAGCGGCAGGCACGATCTCGTACAGGGTAACGGTTGGTCCCACGGTGGCGCTGATCTTCTGGATATCAATATCGTAGTTCTTGAGGGTGGTGATGATCTGGTTCTTGTTGGTTTCCAGTTCAGCAGCATCCTGTACGATCTTTTCACTACCATGTTGCTCGAGGAGGTCGAGTGAAGGGTATTGGTAATCCTTCAGGTCGAGGGTAGGCTCGTATGGGGTAGTGATGATGGGTTTTCTTTCTTCGGGGGCCTCTTCGGTTGGCTCCTCCCCTTCTTCTTCGGCTCCGGGTTCCAATTCAGGCTCTTCGGGCATGGACTTGATCTCCAGTTCGAGGTTGGCGGCTGCCTGTTTGGCCTTTTCCTGTTTTTTATTCAGGGGTGGATTAGGCACCGGTGGCGGAATTACGACAGGTGGTTGTGGTGTATCGACGATAAAGGGCGGTTCGTCCTGCTCTTCGGGCTGGTCGCGCTCTACGAGCACCATATCGTCCAAAAGCTCTTCATCTATTTCCAGTTTGGGTGCGAGGAGTGGTGAAGCAGTTTCGCCTTTTTTGAGTTTATTGGTCTTTTTGGGTTTGGGGGTGGCTTCCTGTTCTTCTTCATTGACGGGCAATACAGGTTCCTCATCAGCCGCGGCTTTTTTGGGCAGGCTGGGCACTTTGAATACGGGGTTGAAGCGCCAGATGAAATAAGCCAGGCCACCTACGAGGAGTAAGGCAGCGGTACCTATTTTGCCAATGAGGCTCACGAGCCAATCGCTGATCATGGTGCCTACGGCGCCTCCCCAGGCAAACTGGCTGGAGCCAGCAAAGAAAGCGAAGGCCACGCTGAAGAACAAGACACCTACGATGAGGTAGCGCACATTGCGCCACACGGAAAAGATCTTTTTGCCAAAAAGGGCATTGGCACCCATTACAAAAAAGAGGGTGCAGAAAAGGAAGGAGGCGAGCCCAAACCCATTGTAAAAAAACTGATGGGATATGAAGGCGCCAATATTGCCCAGGAGGTTGGTGGTTTTAACACCCGCGGAGGGCCACAAAATAGAGGCACCGCGAAATACTTTGTCCTGGTCTTCGCGCCAGGTGAATAAATAAGAAGTGAAGGCTATGAAAAGAAAGAGGCTGGCCAGCAAGGCAATGGTGCCGGCAATTTTGTGGGTACGTTCATCTTTCACCAATTGTTTCACACTCACCTGTTCTTCTTTCTCAGGTTTCAGTTTATCAGTATCAGGAGTTTTGCTTTTGCCCGATTTTAAGCGATTGGCCATGGGTACAAAGATAAGTAGTTGAACAAAACTGCGCTATAAACAAATAAAAGCGTTGGAATGGAGGTAAATATTGTATTTTAGAAGGTCAAACAACATGGAATCCCGGGAGCACCTACCACTTAGACTGGTTACTTATTTAACCCGCCTTTTTTGCGTGGTAGTACGGCTATTCACCGGCGTAATTCTTCTTATTTCCCTCCCCGGGCTTTCAAGTTATGGTCAATCGGATACGGCTGGGATCGATATTAACGGTATCCGTTTTTTCAGATCGGAAGTTACGCAATTTGAAGTAGCCACGGCACCCAAGGGAACGATTGGCGACAATGCGATCGCTCAATTATCTTTCCAACCGCTTACGAAGGCTTTACCGACGGATTATATGGAAAAGGATATTTTCCAGCGGTTCAGGTTGCGCAATAGCGGGGATTCGGCTAAGGAAGTGTTTTTCCTGCCTGGGTTCTATTGCCGGGATATCAAACTGTTCAGTAGTGTTGACGGCAAATTGTCGGCCGTTGTTGATACGGTTAAACGGGGTCCTGGGTACATGGGGGCAATCAGCATCCAGCTGGAAGGACATGGATCCAAAGAACTTTATTGCCGGTTCCATTTTGTACGTACGAATGTGAACAATATCATTCCACGACTTATAGAAAAGGATTATTTCCGGCAATGGCGCTCTTCGATCCGGGACCGGGATTACCTGTTGGATGTGGTGAGTTATACGGCCTCGGGTATATTGCTGATGATGATCTTTTATTCTCTGGCGGTATACCTGCAAAACAAAAACCGGGAGTTCATCTTTTATGCGTTGTATACGCTTTGCACGGCGTTCCTCTTATTCCTGAAATCATTCCTTAATTTATCGGGATCGGGGTTTCATTATTTTTATGAGGAATACCTGGACTTTATGATGATGACGGCCAGTGTATTTACGTACCTGTTCTTTGTGCGTCAGTTTCTCAATACAAAGGAGCATCATCCGCGGCTGGATACTTTCCTGCGGTTGTCGAAGCTGGTGATGATCGTCTTCAGCGGGGTATTCACGGTGCTTTATTTCTTTACGGAGAAATACATCGTCCTGAACGTTATGGAGAACCTGGTGATGAAGCTCATCTTCTTCATTGTGGGTATTACGTTCATTGTGTACAGCATCAAAAAGAAAGATACGTTGTTGAATTACCTGGCGCTGGGCAACTTATCGCTGGTGGTATTTTCGATGATCTCGTTGCTGATCATGATCTTCAAATGGGGGGTAGCGGACATTGAATCGAACTGGAGTATTTTTAACCGGTCGATCTTTTATTATGAAATTGGGTTGGTACTCGAGCTGTCGTTCTTTTTATCGGGGCTGGCCTGGAAGAACCGGCGTGATATTGTGGAACGGGTAAAAGAGCGGGAACGGCTGAAGTTGGAAAATGAACGGAAGGAATTTGAAAAGCAGATGGCGGTGGTGACAGCGATGCAGGGTGAACGGGACCGTATCTCGGCGGACATGCATGATGAGCTGGGATCGGGGGTGACGGCTATCCGCCTGATGAGTGAGATCCTGAAGACGAAGATGAAGCATCAATCAATCCCGGAGCTGGATAAAATATCGAGCAATGCGAATGAATTGCTGGGCAAGATGAATACGATCATCTGGACGATGAAGAGTTCGAATGATACGGTGGAGAGTCTGATCGCTTATATCCGGGCGCATGCGATAGAATATTTTGACAGTACGCCGATCGACTGTACGGTGAAGCTGCCGGTGGTGATCCCGCAGGCGGATATCAGTGGGGAGAAGCGGCGGAATATCTTCCTGAGTGTGAAGGAAGCGCTGAACAATGCCATGAAACATTCGCAGGCTACGCACCTGCAGATCGATATCGGGGCCAAAGAAAATCAGTTGGTCATCCGGGTGACGGACAATGGTGTGGGCATCAATCCGGACCAGTTGCGTCGCTTTGGCAATGGGTTACACAATATGCGCCGACGTATGGAAAGTATTGGCGGGACGTTTACGATTGAATGTGATGGGCAGTGTGTGTTGACTTTTGAAGCGCCTTTGTGAACAGCCAGCTTTGAGCTGTGAGCCTTTCGACAATCGGCAATCGGCAATCGGCAATCTTTTGAGTCGAGGAGAATTAGCTATTAGCAGATAATAATTTTTCTCATTGGGCTAAAGCCCAACCTTCATTACAAACTTTTTTTGTCCCCCGGCCTAAAGGCCGGGGCAATACAGAGCGAGGCAATACAGGGCAGCGCAACAATAAAATTGATGTTCCTAAAGCTTTAGCCCTATCTTATGATAGTTACTTACAATTACTTCTTCAGCAAGGCTACAAACATGGCGAGCCAGCCGGCGACGAGGAAGAGGCCGCCGATGGGTGTGATGGCGCCAATGCCACTGAGGCCAACAGTATTGGTGGCTTTGAGGGCGGTGAGGATGTATAAAGAACCTGAAAAGAGCACAATGCCAATGATGAACAGGATACCTGCCCAGCGCATCCAGTCGCCAGGGAATTTCTCTATCAGGATGGCGACGGCCAGGAGGGCAAATACATGGTAAAACTGGTATCGTACGCCTGTCTCAAAGGTACCGATGGTTTCGGCGGGGACTAATTTTTTGAGGCCATGTGCGCCAAATGCGCCGAGTATAACGGATAGGGCACCCAGGAGGGTGGCGGTTTGCAAAAATCCTTTATGCATGTAAGACGGTTTGAATAAAATCGTTCATTGAAATAGCATCTTCTTTATCGAGGGTGACATCGGCCTGCTCGTAATACATCCTGCGTTCATTGAGTTTGCGGATGATGTAGGTGCGCAGCTGGTCGTCGTCGATATCTTTGATGAGGGGGCGTTTGGCCTTTTCTTTCAAGAGGCGTTGGAGTATTACATCGACATGGGTATTGAGCCAAACAACGATGCCTACTTTTTTCATGTAGTCGATGTTGTTGAAAAAGCAAGGGGTGCCGCCACCGCAGGAAAGTACCAGGGACTCATTATCCTCCACGAGTTTTTCCATGGTCTCTTTTTCTTTGAGGCGGAAATATTCTTCACCGGATGCGGCGAAGATATCGGTTACGCTTTGGCCTTCGGCCTTTACGAGTTCTTCATCGAGGTCGAAAAAGGGTAACTGTAGGCGATGGGCCACCTGTTTTCCCCAATGTGTTTTACCAGAGCCCATGAAGCCGATCAGGATAATCCTCATCTGTTTTTATTTATCGAAAGAAAATGTATAAAATATTTTGTCGAGGGGCATGGCGGGGAATGAGGCCGGCAGCTCCTGTTTTTCGATGCGTGTAAAACCATTCTTTTCATAGAAACGGTGGGCAGCTTTGAACTGGCTGATGGTGCCCAAAAAGATATCTTTTACGCCCCGGAGCCTGCACCAGGCAAATACTTCCTGGATCAGCTGCCAGGCCGGTGGTTTGTCGCCGCCCCTGTAGTCAGGATGGACGAACATCTTGCGCAAAGCTACCTGGTTATTGTCAATATCGATGAGGGCAATGGTACCTACGACCTTGTTCTCCTGATTGATGGCGAGCCAGAAATTTCCATTGCCTTGCTGGTAGAAGGTACGCACGTTGCGAAGATCGGGCTGATCGCCGGCAGTAATGGGCACCCCAAATTCTCCTGCCTGGATGCCTACGATGAGGTCGATGGTCTCCTGTTCGTATTGCTGGTCGTATTCTATGATCTCAGTTGACAAGTTGACTTGTTGATTGGTTGAAAAGTGGATCGGTTTATGGGTTAACAAGTTAACTGGTTAATAAGTTGACAAGGGTAAGGCTCGCGCTATTTAAAAGCATTGAGCCCGGTGACATCCATCCCTGTAATGAGGAGGTGGATATCGTGGGTGCCTTCGTAGGTGATGACGCTTTCGATGTTCATCATGTGGCGCATGATGGAATATTCGCCGGTGATGCCCATACCCCCGAGCATTTGGCGGGCTTCGCGGGCAATATCGGCGGTGATCTCGCAGCCATTGCGTTTGGCCATGGACACCTGCTGGGGAGTGGCTTTGTGTTCATTCATCAAAACGCCCAGTCGCCAGTTGAGCAGCTGTGCCTTGGTGATCTCGGTGATCATTTCGGCCAGTTTCTTTTGCTGGAGCTGGAAACCTCCAATGGGGCGATCGAACTGTACGCGCTCCAATGAATAGCGGAGGGCAGTATCGTAGCAATCCATGGCAGCGCCTACGGATCCCCAGGCAATGCCAAAACGGGCCCTGGTGAGGCAGCTCAGGGGGCCTTTCAGTCCCTTGGTATTGGGCAGGATGTTCTCTTTGGGCACCTGCACATTGTCGAATACCAACTCACCGGTGGCGGAAGCGCGGAGGCTCCATTTGCCGTGGGTGGTGGGGGTACTGAATCCTTTCATGCCGCGCTCTACGATCACGCCGCGGATCTCGCCCTCTTCATCTTTGGCCCAAACAACTGCCACCTGTGAGAAAGGGGCATTGGAAATCCACATTTTAGCGCCATTGAGGACGACGTGGTCGCCAGCGTCCTTGATATTGGTGAGCATACCGGCGGGATTGGAGCCATGATCGGGCTCGGTGAGGCCAAAGCAGCCCAGCCACTCGCCGCTGGCGAGTTTGGGGAGGTATTTGCGGCGCTGTTCTTCGCTGCCGTATTCATAAATGGGGAACATGACGAGGGAGCCCTGGACGGAGGCGGTAGAGCGGACGCCGCTATCGCCTCTTTCAAGTTCCTGCATCATGAGGCCATAAGAGATATAATCGAGGCCACCGCCACCGTATTCGGCGGGGATGGTGGGGCCAAAGCAGCCCAGATCGCCTAACTGCTTGACAATGTGTTGGGGAAACTCAGCTTTTTGGGCATATTCCTCAATGATGGGGGATATTTCCTTTTTTACGTAATTGCGTACGGATTCGCGGATGAGTTTTTGCTCTTCGGTCAATAATTCATCGATTGCGAAGTAATCGGGGCTAACAAAAAGATCGGATTTGGCGGCCATGGTAACTGGTTTTGACAATATGGCGCTAAAGTAGGAAAAATAGCTAATAGGTGTTAGTTGGGGGACGGCAATCGTGAATCGATTGATTCGAAAGGCGGTCGGAATCAAAAACCTAAACAGCTGATTATTAGTTTAATGGTGGCATTAAATGACGTTTTAGGTACTGAATTCTGTATGCTGTATTCAATATGCTGTAATCAATATTCTAAATTCTTTTCAGGTGATATGCAACATCCTTTCGGTGTGTATGTCTCTTATTTTGAACAACAATTAAAACATTCATTTTGGAGCTGACTGCAAACATCATCCGGGATGAATTGGTAGAACGTTGTAAGGGAGGGGATGGCCCCAGTTACCAGCTGTTGTACCAACGATATTCCAAAGCCATGTACAATACGAGCCTGCGGATCGTGAATAATTCCGCAGATGCAGAGGACGTGCTGCAGGAAGCATTTATCGATGCGTTCCGCTCGTTGCACGATTTCCACTACCGGTCGACCTTCGGGGCCTGGTTAAAGCGGATCGTGATCAATAAATCGATCAATACGCTGCGCAAACGGCGTGGGTATTTTGTAGAGATCGACGAGAACAATGAAAATGGGGTGCATGCGCTGCCACAGGAGGAGGGGCCGGACGAAGAGGAGTTGCAATACCGGGTGGCAGAGGTGAAGAAGGCGATCCAAAAATTGCCGGATGGTTACCGGAGTGTATTAAGTCTCTACCTGCTGGAGGGCTATGACCATGAAGAAATAGCAGGGATATTGGGTATCTCGCACAATACGGTGCGGACGCAATATGTACGGGCGAAACAAAAGTTATTGACGATCATAAAACAAGGAGGACTGTCATGAGTACGCGTTTAGAACAATTTATGCGTGATCACCGGGATGAATTTGATAATGAAGAACCAGCACCACAGGTGTGGAAAGGTGTGGAACAGGAATTGTTTCCGGCCAAGGCACAAGCACAGCCATCAGGAAAAGTATTGACGATGAAGATCATGCGCTGGAGTGCAGCGGCGGCGATTCTGGTATTGGCGGGACTCGGTGTGTTCCATTTGTTTAGCCCCAAACAAGGGGCTACAACTGGTCAGGTAGCACAGCAAAATCAGCCAACCGGCAAGGGTCCTCAGGCCGGAGGTGATGAACTGCTGAAAGATATTGACCCTACTTATGCGAAAGAAGTATATCACTTTACTCAGCTTATAGAATTGAAACAACATGAGCTGAAGCAAATTGAAAAGGATAATCCAGCCTTATACAAACAGTTCCTGGGTGATATCAGTAAACTGGACAGCTCATACAATGCGCTAAAGAATGAGCTGCCTACGAATGCGAACCGGGAACAATTACTGGAAGCGATGATACAGAACTTACGACTGCAGACGGAGTTACTGAATCAACAGCTTCAGATCATTCAACAAATCAAAAAATCTAAATCGGGAAGCGATGAGAGCAATTCGAAAAGCGTATAGTGTCACCTTATTAATTACTGCGCTGGCCTTTGGCACGCAAGTAATGGCTGCAGCTGATCCCATGGTGGAGAAGAAAAAGACGTACTCCAAATCTTATTCGGTGAGCAGTTCGGACAAGATATCTCTCCGGAATCAATTTGGGGAATTGAAGATCAATACCTGGGACAAAAACGAAGTAAAAGTAGATGTAACGATCACGGCGGAAGCAGGCTCGGATGAGCGGGCGCAGCAGTTGCTGGACAATATTGAAGTGCAGGACGGTAAGGGCGGCGGCGAAGTATACTTCAAGACCAAGATCGGCAATAGCAACAACAATAACCGTGGCCGGGGTGAGAAGCAGAGTTTCAATATTGACTATGTGGTTTATCTGCCCGCTGGTAATACATTGGAGGCGCGTAATGAATTTGGTCCGATGTCGATTGGTGATTATAAAGGCAAAGTGACGCTGGAAAGTAAGTTCGGCAGCTTAACCACGGGTAAGCTTTCTTCGGAGGCACGGGTATCGGTAGAGTTTGGGAAAGCGAATATCGGATCCATGGACGGCGGAGACCTGACGATTAAGTTTGCGCGGGGCCTGGTCAACAACCTGAGTGGTGACGTATCGGCCAATCTTGAGCACAGTAATGTAAAGCTGACTGTAGAGAACAGTGTGAAGGACCTGGATATCAAGAACAGTTTTACGCAGCTTTACCTGGATGTGAGTACGGGTTTATCGGCCAACTTTGATATCAAGACGAGTTTTTGTGAAGTGAAGAATAAAACGGGGTTCCCTATTAAGAAGGAAGGAGAGGATGAGGACCGTGGGCCCAAGTTTGACTTCCGCTGGTCAGGCAAATCGGGCAGTGGCGGAGCGCCGGTACGGGTGAAGGCAAGTTTTGGCGATGTAACGATTGGACATAATCTTCCGTTTGATGTGAATGCGGATGACAAGAAGGATAAGAAGAAGACGCGGAATATTTGATCGTGAATCGGCAGTCGGCAATGCTTTTGCTTCGGTGGGAATCGGCAGACGGCAATCGACAGTCGGCAATCGTTTGCTTCGAAAACGGAAGTGGATGTTAAGTGAGAGAATTCAGTCTATAGGACCTATTTGAGATACGCAGATGATTTTTGATCCTTGTCCCTGACAGGGGAAGGAGCAAAAAGTAATAGCCAGAAAACAAAATTGCAAATTTTGCAGTCAGCAGAGTCGAAGACTCTCTACAGGCGGGGCGCCCCAGTGATGGGAGTTGCCCCGTTTTTTTCTACAAACCTGTTGCTCCTAACGGAGCAAAAACGCCCGAATAGCGGCCAGGTCAATAAACGATATTGATAGCTGGCTATTGGTAATACGCTGCGAGCAATTATTACAGCAGGAAGGTAGCCATTTCCTGTTGGTATTCCTGGGCTACGCGTTTGGCTTGTGCTGCAAAATCTTCTTCATTGGAAGCATAGATGATGGCGCGGCTGGCATTGACGAGGATGCCCACGTCTTTGTTCATGGCCTTTTCGGAAATCTCTTTGAGGCTGCCGCCCTGGGCACCTACACCGGGCACGAGGTAAAAATGATCGGGGGTGATGGTGCGGATATCGGTGAACCAATCGCTTTGGGTAGCGCCTACTACATACATGAGGTTATCGGGCGTGCCCCATTGTGCGGCGGTGGTCAATACTTTTTGGTAGAGTAATCCTTCTCCTGACTGTTGTAATTCAAAATCGGCTGCACCAGAATTGGAAGTGAGGCCGAGGAGGATGGTCCACTTGTCTTTGTACTCGAGAAACGGCTTTACGCTATCGGCGCCCATGTAGGGGGCCACGGTGATGGCATCAAAGTTCATGGTCTCAAAAAATGCCTTGGCATATTGGGAAGAAGTATTGCCAATATCGCCACGTTTGGCATCGGCAATTTTGAAATGGGTATGGGGAATGTAATCCACCGTGCGCTCCATCGCCTCCCACCCTACCAGACCGAGGGCTTCATAAAAAGCTGTATTGAGCTTATAGGATACGCAGTAATCTTTGGTGGCGTCAATGATCTGTTTGTTGAACTCGAAAACGGGTTCGGGATTGGACAGGAGGTGGCGAGGTATTTTGGTAATATCGGTATCGAGGCCTACGCAGAGGTAGGATTTCTTGAGGCGGATCTGTTGTACGAGTTCGTTGCGGGTCATATTGTTCGTTGTGCGTTGTGAATCGGCAATCGTGAAGCGGCAGTCGGCAATCTTTTGCTTCGCAGTCGTTTGCTTCGCTGTTCCTTTGCTTCGATGGTCGTTTGCTTCGCTGTTCGTTTGTTTCGGTTTCCTTTTCGCCGTCTGTTACATTGGTTTCAAATTATTGATTGATGTATTTTTTCAGGACGGCTATGAAGTGCCAAATTTCGGCAAAGGTATTGTATAAGGGGACGGGAGCAAAACGAATGACATTGGGTTCGCGCCAATCGACGATAAAACCTTCGGTGGTGAGGTGATCGAAGATCTTTTTGCCGTTGTGGTGCATGAGGAGGGATACCTGGCAACCGCGTTCGGCGGGGTTGCGGGGGGTGATGATCTCCAGGCTGCCGGGCGGAATTGATTGCTCCAATTGCTCCAGGAGGAACCACAACCAATTGTTGAGTTGTATGCGCTTGAGCTGGATGGCCTCCCACCCTGCTTCCCGGATAATTTCCAGTGCGGCTTTGTGGGCAGCGTAAAGTAACAAAGAAGGGGTACTCAATTGCCAGCCTTCGGCTGATGGAGCAGGCACAAATCCTTTTTGCATCTGGAAGCGGGTGGCGGGCAGGTAGCCCCACCAACCGGCCAGACGATGGATACCAGGATCATTGTGGTAACGCTCATGGATATAGACACCCCCAATGGCACCGGGACCGGAATTGAGGTACTTGTAGGTACACCAGCAGGCGAAATCGACGTTCCAATCGTGGAGCTGTACAGGTACATTGCCAGCCACGTGGGCCAGGTCGAAGCCCACCTTGGCACCTGCGGCCTGTGCGGCGCTGGTGATGGCAGCCATATCAAACAGCTGGCCTGTATAATAATTGATGCCGCCCCAGAGTACGAGGGCGAGCTCCTCTTTATGTTGTTTAATAGTGTGGAGGATATCTTCGAGGCGGATGGTATGTTCACCGGCACGGGGGGCCACTTCGATGATGACCTCCCCGGGATTGAAGCCGAGGTGTTGTACATGGGTCTGGAACATATACTGATCGCTGGGGAAGGCTTTTGCTTCGCAAATGATCATGCGGCGCCGGCCCTGGGGGCGATAGAAACTTACCATCATGAGGTGGAGGTTGACGGTGAGCTGGTTCATGACCACCACCTCATGCGGCCCGGCGCCTACTATGCTGGCCATTGGTGCCGTGAGGGTATCGTGGTATTGCAGCCAGGGGTTATCGCCCATGAAGAAAGCTTCGACACCGTATTGGGCCCAGTTGTTCAATACTTCCTGCAAGCGGGCCTGGGTACGGCGGGGCTGGAGACCCAGGGAATTCCCCAGGAAATAGGTCTGGTGGCCGCCGTTGTGAGGGGGAATGATGAATTCATTCCGGAAGGCAGCGAGGGGATCTTGTTGATCGAGGTGGTGGGCGTGGGTGATGTTGTTTTCAAATGTCATGTTACAATCGTTGATCGTTTTTTTCGATAGCTTTTTCTTCCGTTCTTTTATCTTTTGTCAGGGTGCCTCTTTCTTCTGTTCTTTTGCCTTGATGCAAAAGAACCAAAAAATCAAGCCAGGCCTGATCGCTCCGCGCAGCCTGGCGAGCCAGCTCCTCCCCAGGTGTTGCTCTGATTACTTCTTATTAGCCGCTGTTTTTTCTGGTTCTATAAATCGTGCATGCGTTTACATTGACTTTGTTTTTGGGCGGCATGCTTCTATGCAATAAATGGACATGTGCCCCGTAGGCTGCACCTCACTGCTGTTTTATATTGATCCGGTTTTGCCGCCGTCGACGGGAATGGATACTCCATTGACGTAAGCAGCTGCGGGTGATGCGAGGAAGGCGGCCACGGCGGCGAGTTCGGCGGCATCACCAAAACGCCGGGCCGGGATCTCTCTCAGCATTTCTTCTTCAATAACAGCCGGGGACACCTGCCGTTTGGTGGCATTGTTTTGTATGAGGCTGTCGAGCCGCTGGGTTTTGGTATAGCCGGGCAGTATATTGTTGACGGTGATACCAAAGGGAGCCAGCTCATTGGACATGGTCTTGGCCCAGGACGCGGTGGCGCCGCGAATGGTATTGGACACGCCCAGGTTTTTATTGGGTATACGAACGGAAGTTGAGACGATGTTGATGATGCGTCCATAGGCAGCCTGTTGCATGCCGGGCATTACAGCCTGCACCAGGAGCTGGTTGCAAATAATATGTTGGTTAAAGGCAGCGAGGAAGGCCTCGGGGGTAGCATCGGTAATGGGCCCCGGGGGCGGTCCACCGGTATTGTTGATCAAAATATGTACGGGGCCAGCGGCCACGATGGCTTCAATGACCTGGCTGACCTGTCCGGGTTGGGCGAAATCGGCCACGCGGTAACTGTGCTGCTGGGCATTGGGAACGGGCAGGGCGGCGACTACGGTTTGCAAAGTCTGTTCATTGCGGGCCAGGAGGATGCAGGTGGCACCATTGGCAGCGAGTTCATTTGCAATGGCGAGTCCGATGCCCTGGGTGCTGCCGCCGATGACAGCGGTTTTGCCCTGGAGTGAAATGTTCATTGGCGGATGGTTTAAAAGAGGGGCAAAGGTAAGTTGATGGATTGAATGGTTGTTTTTTAGTTGCTATGTTGAAATGGGGAGCCCCAGCGGCTTTTTCTGTTCCGATTCATTGGGCTAAAGCCCAACAAGAATTGCAATCCCTTTCCCCTCGCCCTAAAGGGCGAGGCAATACCCTTTGATGTCGAAGTAATACACATTAGAGTCGAAGCAATTCCCTAAAGGGCGAGGTAATACTCCACTCCTCCCCAGGTGTAGCTTTGATTATTTAATACATACAGTCTTCAATTTGAATGATAGCATTGGCATAAGAGGACACAAGGAGTGCATCCAATTCATTGGGCTAAAGCCCAACAAAGATTTACAATCTCTGTTGTCCTCGCCCTAAAGGGCGAGGCAATACCCTTTAGAGTCGAAGTAATACCCTAAAGAGCGGGACAATACTGGGACCAGCACTTCCAATGGTGCTCCTTGATTTTTTAATACAAGCAGTCTCCACTTTAAATGATAGAGTTGCTATATGAGTGGATCTAAAATAGGTTGGGATAATCGGTAATGATGCCGTCGACGCCTAGGGCTTTGAGTTTTTCGATGGTGGGTTTGTCGTTGACGGTCCAGGGTAATACTTTGATCTTTTGCTGGTGGCATTGTTCGATGAGGCCGGCATTGACGAGGGTATACAAGGGACTGTAGATGGTGGGGGTAAAGCCCAATTGTTTGAGGTGTTCGGCCAGTCCGCGGTTATCGGCCACGAGGGCAGCGGTCCTGATAGCCGGATATTTATTATGCAATACCTGGAGGGTGCGGAAATCGAAGGACTGAATAATGACCCGTTCTTCAATGCCCTTGGCATGGAGAATGGCCATTAATTTTTCTACAAACTCTTCGGGTGCAGGATGGAATTGGTTGTCGGTCTTGGGATTGGACTTGGTTTCGATGTTGTAAAATACAGGGACCAGGTTCTTCTTTTTGGTGTAGGCTTCCACAGAATCAATGAGGGCGCTGAGGAGGGGTTTGGTAGCCGGCATTTTTTGCTGGTCCTTGAAAGCCGCATTGGGGGCGATGCCTACATCGTACCGCTGGGTTTCGGCATAGGTCATCTGGTATATATTGAGGCTGCGTTCTTCCTGTGGGGTAACACGAACACCATCGGGACGTGTGGCAATGGCGGCGCTGAAAAAGGGTTCATGGGACAGGATGACCTGGGCATCTTTGGTGATGACGGCATCCATTTCCAAGGTGGTAATGCCCAGATCGAGGGCATGGAGCATGGCGGGAATGGTGTTTTCGGGCATGAGGCCACGGCCACCGCGGTGGGCTTCTTTGTCGAAGGCGGGTAAATCATTTTTACCGCCCTGGCCGGCAGTGCTTTTACGGGTCGCGTGACAGCTTATAACCAGGGCTACTATTACAATGAGTTGTACAAAATCTTTCATCCGTTTCATTATTCAAGATTACAGCATACCGCCAAAATCAAGTATTATTCAAGTATTATCTATTGTTTAAATAATTGTGCAATTCTTTGCTCCATTTCGCCGGCAATGAACTGTGCATCGGGTGATCCTTGTTTGAGCTCGTGGATGATGCGGTGGTAGCTGGCCTCATCGCGGTTTTGGCTCAGTTTAAAGGTGTTTTCGATCTGGGTAACGGTGATCTCGATGGCCACAATGGCTTTGATGAGTTTCTGTATGTATTGGTCGGCCAGGGCATCGTAAGCACCGGGGGTATTGGGGGCGCCTTCGAAATGGGTGGTGAGTTGACGCAGGAGCTCGCGCAGGGCGTCTTCATCGAGGAACTGTACGGTACCCTGGGCCTGGACGGTGATGTAGTTCCAGGTGGAGCCCTGGTGGGGATCGGAGTACCAGCTGGCACTGACATAGGTATGGGGGCCGGTAAAGAGGGCGAGTACATTGGGGTTGTGGATAAAGGCCTTGTGGTGCGCGGTTTGGCGCATGATGTGGCCGCGGAGTGTGATCTGGCCATGCTGCTCCTGGATCAAGACGGGGACCTGGGTAGCTACGGGTTTGTTATCGGCATCGACGCCGGAAAGCACAATGAAGGGATGTGCTTTCATGAATGCTAAGACGGTTTCAAAGTTCTGTTCTTTGAAATACGGTAATTGGTACATGGTGTGAAGGTATTTTTTCCTCCTTTTGCGGCTGCCGGTGAATGTGCGAATTGCCGCTTTTGGCGGTTGAGTCGCGCAAAATTAGTTGATATAAAGCATATTGGACGGAGAAATGGGGGAAAGGGAAACAAGGGGCTTTTCTGTTCTTTTGCTCCCCCGCCCTAAAGGGTGGGGCAATACAGGCCAACTTCTCCCCCTGTGCAGCTTTGATTATTTAATACAAGCAGTAAGTAAGGGCACAAGGAGTGAATTTAACTCATTGGGCTAAAGCCCAACCTTATTTACAATTTCTTTTCCCCGCCCTAAAGGGCGGGGCAATAACCTGCACCTCCCCCGCTGCAGCTTTGATTACTTACTATTAGCAAACTGCTGGTTTAATATTGTGAATCGGCCCCGTGACAGGGCTGAGTGTTGTTTTTTTGGGATATCAATGATTTTTCTTTTGCTGGCCGGGGGCGTAGGGTTTGGCGGATTGGGAGCCGGTGAGTTTTTTGGCCTGGCCGGGCGGCAGGGGTTTGGAGGAGTTGGTAACGATGACTGTTTTACGGGAACAGGCGGTAATGGTGGCGATGGAAAAAGCGGTACAAATAAGAATGAGCAGAAGATTAGTGGTTTTCATGTGCTTGGTTTTCAGGATATATAAACAAAATCAATGCCGCAAGGTAGGGATTGTTGGCGGGGTTTGCAAGGAAGTCGGCAATAGGCAGTCGTGAATCGGCAGTCGGCAGTCGTTTGCTTCGAAAGGAGCGAGGCGGGGTGAGGGATAAATGGAGAATGGCTGGTGATGAGTGGGCTTTTGTTTGGACACCACTCGCCACCAGCCACTTACTACTAACTATTATTCAATGACTTCGGCTACTTTTTGGCTATTGAGGTTGGCATTGCGCATGGAGATGGAGCGGATGGTATTGGCCGCAAACTCTTCAAAGGCGCTTTTGGTGATGGCATCATCGCCTACCATGGCGGGAATGCCGATGTCGCCCCCTTCGCGGATGGATTGGACGAGGGGTATTTGTCCCAGGAAGGGAATCTCATATTCCTCGGCCAGTTTCTTACCCCCTTCTTTACCAAAGATGTAATATTTATTATCCGGGAGTTCGGCGGGTACAAAGTAGGACATGTTCTCTACGAGTCCGATGAGGGGCACTTTGATCTGTGCCTGGCCAAACATGGCGATTGCCTTTTTGGCATCGGCCAGGGCCACGTCCTGGGGAGTGGTGACGACCACCACGCCGGTGACAGGGGCTGTTTGTAGCAGGGTAAGGTGGATATCGCCGGTGCCGGGGGGCATGTCGATGAAGAGGTAGTCTAATTCGTCCCAAAATACATCGGTCACGAACTGGCGGATGGCACTGCTGGCCATGGGGCCTCGCCAGACGACTGCGTTCTTTTCATCGACGAGCAGGCCAATGGACATGAGTTTGATACCATACCGTTCGAGGGGTACGATCATGCCTTTTTCCTGTCCTTCGACCTGTTTCATCATGGGTCTTTCGCCGCGCACACCAAACATAATGGGTACGCTGGGGCCATAAATATCAGCATCCATGAGGCCTACGCGGGCTCCTTTTTTTGCAAAGGCCAGTGCCAGGTTGGCAGCAACAGTGCTCTTACCTACTCCACCTTTTCCACTAACTACTGCAATGATATTATTTACATTGGGGAGTACAGCGCGGGTATCTTTTCGATTGGTGGTGGTATTGGAAGTGAAGTTCACTACAACAGTAGCTTCCTTGTTCAGTAAGAGTTTAATGGCATTGACGCAGGCCATGCGGATCATGTCCTTCATGGGGCATGCGGGTGTTGTCAATACAACGGTAAAAGAAACATAGTTACCATCGATCAGGATATCCTTCACCATATTCAGTGTCACAATGTCTTTTCCAAGATCTGGTTCCTGCACATTACTCAAAGCCTCTAAAACTTTGCTGGGGGTCATCATCTAAGTGTTTTGTTAAAATGAAACAGTTTGCTGCAAAATTAACCAATAACGGGGTGATTTTGTTGACAGTATTTGGGCATAGTCTGTATATTTGAACCGCATGAAGAGACATTTACTACTCGCCGCTTTGTTTGCTGTAGCTTTTCCGTTCCTGGCCGATGCGCAATTTGAAAAGCTAAAGGATTCTGTAATTCAATTGTATGGTGTGGTGATGACGGCAGACAGTTTGAAGGCCATTCCTTCGGTGAGTGTGACGATCAAAGGAGAACGCCGGGGTACGCAGACGAATGAGCAGGGGGTTTTCTCGATCGTGGTGCAAAAAGGGGATATCATCGAATTTACTTCAATTGGTTATAAGCCCAAGTTGGCGGAAATACCCCGTAACTTGGAAGGGAACCAGTTCAGCCTGATCCAGTTGCTGGTGACGGATGCGGAGTACCTGCCGGTAACGATCATCAAACCGCGGCCTACCAAGGAGCAGTTTGAGCGGGATTTTGTGAGTCTTCCGGTGGCGGATGATGACCTGGAAACAGCCCGGAAGAACAATGATGAAACGAAACGCCGGGTAATTGCCCGCAACCTGCCACGTGACGGGGGTGAGAACAGTAACCTGATGTTGAACAACAATGCGCGCCGCTATTATTACCAGGGGCAGGCGCCTCCTCAAAATATCTTCAATCCTTTTGCGTGGGGAGAGTTTATCAAGGCTTGGAAGCGCGGTGATTTTAAGAACAATTAGCATTTAGCCTAATACAATATTTAGCAAAAGCTGCCGGTGATGCCGGTAGCTTTTGTTTTTTTGCCTGGGGTGCCTGGCGGCACTCTTTCTTCTGTTCTTTTGCTCCCCCGTCCTAAAGGACGGGGCAATACCCTAAAGGGCAGGGCAATAGAAAGGGCATAAAAAAAGCGCCGGGGGCGCTTTTTTTATATCAGTGTATTAAGGCTTTTGCCGGGAGGGGTGCCGCGTGTCTGGTTTTGGCACTGGTTTGAGGTGGCCCTCTCTACTGAATCAGTTGTTTTGATGCATGGGTTATGGCTGGTGGGGATGCACGATTCTCCAATGTGTCTGTATACTTACCGTTGATCCACGGCAAATTCTTTTAATTGGGATTTAGGGCGGGGGATTAGGCATGAAGCTTGGTTGTAAAAATGCTACTAACCAGGGTAACCAGGTAAATCCTAACAAAACCGACCATTGAATAAAACAATATGTTTTGAGTAGTGATTGTCAAAAAATGCTACTAACCAGGTAACCGGGATTTAAAAACTAGTGAATACTCCAAAGCAAACACAAAAGATAAGATTGCTATAAGACCTATTATTTAGTAACTGGTGGTTGGGGAGTGAACCGGATGAAGGTTTGCTGATGGCTTTAGTATAAGATGTAGAATGAAACGGATTCCATACGAACTTTTACATTATTTTTTTAGGCAGTACGGGCACGCTGATGAGCAGGGGCTGCCAGGGCCGGAATATGGACCAAGGTGCTGGTAAATTATTATGTTGCCAATTGGGCCTAAAATAGTGGCCGACGTATTGAGCTGGCCTGATATAGGCCAGTAGTTGTGCGAGACAGGTAGTGTTGTCTAAGGAAGATTGCCGTAAGCTGTTGCTCTTTTTCTTTTTGAGTTGGCAGCATGCCCAGTCTCTGATCTTTGCCGTTTTCATAATGATGGTTTTTACTTGTTAGGTAATGGAGAAGAAGGGGAAATAAGAGGAAGATCTGTCAACTGGATCTCCCTCTTAGGTTGGAGAATGGCCTGCTTGGGGCGCTTTCTCCAGGGAAAGATGAACGTTTTGCTACTAATCAATGCCTGCACCAGAGAGAGTAAGATGATTGCTTTGCTACTAACCAGTGCTTTGACCAGAGAGAAGAAAGATGATCTGTGAATAAATAGATGCTTACAAAAAGGAATCAGGAAAAAGGGAAGGTTCAATGGTAAGGAATGCGTTTACTATGGCTTCAACTGATTGCCCGATTTCCGGGTGCCCGCCCATTTATGGTGGGCTATTGATTTCGGGCTGGGGTTACTATTAAGATGTAGGCATTTATTATTTCCATAATTTATTTTAATATTTTTTTTGCCCTATAGAGGATTGAATATCCAGTTTTTTTGGCATGCCTTTGAAAACTTACCCCTGAATGAGTTTGGGGCACCAGGACTTTGCCGCTTTATTCTAAGTAGCTAGTAATTTTAATCTACGGTATTAGTATGCTTAGGGTATGCCTGGACAATGTGACCTGAATGGACAATATCCGGCACAAATTTACCTATCACCTACAAGATCGTCGGATACCGGTGATTAATCTTGAGTGGTTTTGATAAACGATGATCAGTAATGAGCATTTGCATCCATCTATATTAAGTGGGTGATGAATTTTCATGTTGTGCTATTTCCTAATAGGGTTTTGCCGGATATTGGTCCCGCATAATTCAAAGGGGATGCTGTACTACTGACATAGGGTTGTCAGTCCACCACCCTTTCTTTGGGCATAAAACCTGTAAGCATGGAAAAACTGGACCTTACGAAACTGTACAAACCTTATTATACGGCGAAGGGAAGACCCGAGTTGGTTGATATTGGCGCGGCGCGGTACTTGAGTATTATGGGCCAAGGAGACCCTTCGGCGGCGGCATTTGGGGAACGGATTGAGGCGTTGTATTCGACGGCCTATACGATCAAGTTTACCTTTAAGGAGCAGGGCAAGGATTTTACGGTGGCCAAGCTGGAAGGGCAATGGTGGTATGACCAGGTGAAGTATGGGGGCCTGACGATGGAGGAAGCGCCGACGAAGATCTCGCGCAGTGAATGGGAGTACCGGTTGCTGATTAGGCTACCGGAATATGTATCGGAAAAGGATGTGGCGACAGCAGTTGAAGGGGTATTGGCGAAGAAAGGGATAACACTGGCCAGGGAAGTCCGCTTTTTTGAAATGACGGAAGGCAGGTGTGTACAAATGCTGCATGTGGGACCTTTTGACAAAGAGCCGGAAACTTTGCAGGTGATGAAGGGGTTTATGGATGAAAAGGGGTTGGGGCAAAATGGGCTGCACCATGAAATTTACCTGAGTGATTTCAGGAAGACGGCGCCAGAGAAGTTGAAGACGATATTAAGGGAGCCGGTGGTTTAGGGAGAGGATAGCTGAGAGCTCCCGCAAAGCGGGACAAGTTATGAACTATGGGCTGCGAGGAAATGCAAAGGTCAGATGAGGTTGAGCACAGCAGTCAGTCCGGTGGTGGAGCGGAGGTCCGAACTTGATTTATTGGATTTTTAAGATTGATGGGAAATTGTCGTTTGGGATTAGCCAAGAAGAGGCGATGGTAGGATGTAACTGAGATTACTAATTGGTACTACCTGGTTGGGGATATTTTTCGCATGGTGGTAGTATATGAAAGCGCCAACTGGGAGGAGTTGAATTGGAAGGCTGATTGGTAGTACAAAAGCGATCTAAAAAATGAAACGCTTGTTATAAGTCAAATTTGCTTGTGGGTTATAGCGTTCTTACAATTTATTTTAAAAAACCAGCCTCACCTTTTAGTACATCACGTCGATTTACTTGTTATAATAAAAAGGATAAGGTTTAATGGTTAACGAATTTGATTAGTGTCGCCCTGCATTTCAATGCGGGGCTTTTTTTGTAGGGAGGAACATACACTCAAATTAAGATCAAGTAAGTATATGGATTCGATTAAATTCTGGATAGCCAAAAGCTTGACTACCGATAATTGAGGATATCTATTTCATCCCTCCAAAAGCATAGATTTTAATCATATGCCGCAAGATCAAAATTTAGATCAGAAAATTAAATTTAATCAGTTTGTCTTGTATACAAGTACTATTTCGTTCACGCTAATACATCTACAAAAATTCCCCTTAACATTAGACCTTCTGCCATATCTGATGTCAACACAATATCCTTATGCATGGGATCATCGGATAAGGGCTTTAAGGTAATAGATGCATGTTTCCAGCTTTGCTCGCTAGCTCTCTTATCACTATGGTATTCTTTTACAGTATACCCAGCACCGAAATCAGGATCATGTATATCATAATGTTCAACCAAAACAATTTTGCCTTCCCGGGAGCCTCCTAAGTCTTTTCTGAACAAACACCATGACCCATTGGATATCTTCTTATTCATCGATTCACCCACAACCTTACAAACAAAATATTCAGGAGATGGATTATATCGCACAGGAAGTTCTACCCACTGTCTTTCAGAAGCTTTTTGCGGCTCACTAAAATCGCCTGCTGCAACCTGTATATCATAAACAGGTACGCAGTTTACATAAGGCCTCACCTTATCAATTGGCACTATAGGCAGGTTGAAGGTGGTATTTTCTGGCTGAATGGCATTTCGGAGGTATTTCCTAAGGTTTTCGTCACAGGCATAAATATATGCCCCTCTGATCCCCCTAAAAAGGAGCGTCTTATAAATATTGATTACGTATGCTTTTAAATCTTCCGGATTGTCAATACCCTTCTTTCCATTTTTATCGAAGTAATTATCAGCAATAACCTCAATTCTATGCAATGAAGGATTATAAGTTATTTCGCGGCCGAAAATGACTCCTACAAAGTTTAAATCATAACCTTGCGTTGTATGAATACAACCTACCTCTTCAAAAGATGTAGCGGAGTTTATCCAATCCAGATCGGTCCGGTTCCAACAAAATTTCAACCCGTCAATTTCGATGTCATAAACTCCTTTCTTGTTGTTATCTTTTGTGTTCCAAGGCCATGCATATCCGGACACTAATCTGCAGAGTTTATATTGCTGTTCCTTTCTGCTCAATTCATTATATAGGTCTTTTAATGATTCAAATACCCGAAGATCATAATTTAATGGTTTGAATTGTTCGCTGCTTTGGTTTAACTGACAACTGAGTAAGTAGTCAACAAATTCAATATAGTCAGCTCCAGCCTTAACACGCATCTGCGACCTCAACCCCAAAACCGTGGTCAAGGGATCTTGTAATAATGCATTAAATCTTATAGCAGGAACATCTGAAGGTTTGACAGACTGGGCTGCATCATAGAAAAGAACCTGGTATGTACTGTTGCTCAATATCCAATCCAGTTCCGTTCCTTCATTTCCAAGACCTAGTTTCGTATTATTTTCTGTAAACTTGCCCATAAAAGAAATATTCTTCCGTTGACGAAGTCTGTGCGCTTCATCTACGATCAGGATATCATAATGTTCCTTGAATGTGTCACTGGGGCCAATAACCATTGATTTGTCCAAACCAGGGATTTCTGCAAATACTTTTTTTAGTGTTTTCCGCAGCGATTGCATCGCTACTACGAGTCCTATGGATGGCTTGCTGTACTTTTTCTTAAACTCAGCCATCAATTCCAATTCCAGATAACCTTCCTCATCAATACTTTCCCTGTTTAATTCTTCATATTGGGAAGTAAGTAATTTGATCAAATACGTCGCCAAAATCGTTTTACCCGTTCCAGAACTTCCTTCGACAAAAATATGACGAACATTTTCGTTATTAATATTTCGCAATATTTCTAATACCGACCTATGCTGATCCTGATTTAAGGATTTATATGGTGAATATTTGAAGTAATCCGAATTTTGTATTTCATCGATCGACTTTCTAACAACCTTGTGTTCTAATAACTTGCTCCAAATTTCTACAAACAGATCATGATACTCAGCACGTTGATAATAGTTATGATGCGATAGCCCATTATTACCATTTTGCAATAAGAAAGAACCTTCCGCTGAAATATGTTGAATTAGTTGTGATTCTATAGTAAGTGTGGCAGACTTATTGAATTTATCAGACCCTACAATGGAAATTTTTTTGAAGGCAGATTTTTGTTGATTACTTAGATGATCATTAATCCTATTGAAGGCATTCACTGTCTCTCCTACATAAGCAATTCTTTCACCCTGATTTTGCAGAAAGTAAATTAATGGCCATTTGTTCTTCACCCATTGATTTCTTGATATTGCGGGTAAGGCATTTTTAGAGAATTCAAAATCAGAGATATCGATTGATAGGGCAAACTCTTTGCTCATAATTCATTGTATTTTTTAGCAATTCCCTTTGCCTTATCTACAGGATATTTCTCACCATTCGATTTTATTTTTTCTAATACGATCTCCTTGACATTAAATCCGCATTTTTCCGCCATCAGGAATGCATAGGCAAATACGTCAGCTAACTCTTCTTTTATTTTCTCTTTAGAAACATCTTCAGAATTCTTCCATAAAAATAATTCCAGCAATTCCCCAGCCTCTACATTAACGGCCAGTGCCAGGTCTTTGGGATTATGAAACTGCTCCCAATCCCGTTCATTTCTGAATTTTAGCAATTCACGGGTAATTATTTCAAGATCATTCATAACGTATGGCTATTGATTTGAGGATATTCCAAACTTACGATTTTAATTGATACTCAATTTCCCAATCGGGTGTATCATTACAAGACCTGGCCAATTCCAACATAAATTTATTTCACCTTTTCACTGCCAGTCGGTTAAATCCCCCTCTCTTGAATTTTCATAGAGCCCAATTGATTCCTGGACAGCTGGGGGCTTGCCGATCATAAATCAGTGGATTTTGACATGATGAGAAAGGCAGAAAAACCAAAATAATTAGGCAAATAAGCACGAAATTGACTAAATTGTTTAGTATATTTAAGGATAAAATAATTGAGCAGAATTAAACCTTATCAATGTTATGAACCCCAAGAATCAGTCATTTTCCAGCACGATTTTTTACCAATCGCCCGATGGACAGGAGAAGATAGCGCTCCTGTATATCAGCGACACCTTATGGCTAGACCTGGAAGGGCTGGCCAATCTTTTTGAGGTAGAGCAGGCTTTGCTGGCCCAACACCTGCAAAGCATTTTTAAAACTTCGGAGCTGGATAAGCAATCAACCTGTGCCAATTTTGCACAAGTTAGAAAAGAGGGAAAAACGCAGCAGTCGACCTATTATAACCTGGACGCCATCATTGCAGTGGGCTACCGGATCAACCCCAAAAAGGCGACGCAGTTTCGCCTCTGGGCTACCCAATTTTTAAGCCAATTCACGATCAAAGGTTTTGTATTGGGTACGGAACACCTGCAACAAGATACCGGCCTGGGGAAAGGCTATTTTCATGAATTGCGCACCCGCATACGGGCCATCCGGAACAGTGAACGGCAGTGCTACCAAAAGATCACGGCGATCTATGAGGAGTGCAGTATTGATTATGCCAAAAATGCGGCCATCACGCAGGAGTTCTTCCGGACGGTTCAGAATAAACTGCATTGGGCAGTGACGGGCAAGACGGCTGCACAGCTTATTGCGGAAAGGGCGCAGGCCACTGCCCCGCATATGGGATTGCAAACCTGGAAAAATGCCCCACAAGGAAGGATCGTCAAGTCGGACGTCAATATTGCCAAAAACTACCTGTCGGAAAAAGAAATGAAAACGCTGCGAAGGATCGTCACGATGTACCTGTATTATGCGGAGAACCAGGCGGTGCGCCAGGTGCCCATGCAAATGCAGGACTGGATCAATAAACTGGATGGCTTTTTACAATTCAACGAATATGCGGTATTGAAGGATACGGGCGATGTGAGTCCGGAAACTGCTAAAAAGCTGGCGGAAGATGCCTACCAGCAATTTAAGATGCGGGCTTAGGCGGCATCGACCTACCTTGTCAGGTATTTAATCATCCTTCTACGGGTTGACCAGGGCATCATTCCTGAACCCATAATACTCACGTTTGCGCACATAGCCCAACTGGTTGGTGAGCATATTGGTATGGCCGATCATAAACTCCGGCGTATTGGTATGGTGATGGCCATAGATCCAGGCGGTGATGGGTGCGGTTTCAATAAACTTAAATAGTTCGGTGGTGAAGGCTTCATTGATGATGGAGCCGCGGAACTGTTTGGGGTAATGCTGAAAAGTAGGCACGTGGTGGGTAGCTACAATGATGCGGGAGCTGGTGGCTGCAGCAACGGCGGACTCAATAAAGGTGCGGCTTTCGGCGTGAAGACGGTTGCTGTGCAAGGGGCGAAAACGTTCACCATCGTGGGTGATCAATCTATAATCGGTGACGGCGCGGGCAATGTCCCACTCTGCTGCGGGGCTAATATGAGACCACAGCGTGGAAAAGATGAGGGTGGTATCTTCCAGTTGCTCTACCTGGTTGTTGAGGAGGAAGACATTGGGGCGGATGGCTTCGCGGAAAGAGCCGCTTCTTTGCAAGATATCGCTGCCATAATACTCGTGGTTGCCGGGCAACCAATAAGTGGATTGGAAATTATCGGACAGGAAGGAAAAGAAATCATTGCACTGCTCCATCTCTTTGAAAGGGATGATATCACCAGCGAGTACCATGATATCGGCTACGGGCCGGATGGGATTGGCGGTCAGCCATTTTTTGTTTTCCGGTAGTTCGAGGTGGAGATCGGAACAGTATTGGATGGTCATGGGCAGTAAGATACTTTAAGGATCGGATATGGGTAAATGGACATTGACTGGTCTTACGTATCAGTCAAAATAGGGGTCCATGATACCCATAGGATGGTAGGTTTTTTTACTCCAGAACTGAGCGGGGTTGATGCTGCCCTTGAAGGTATGGCTATAGAGTATCTTTTCTTTTTGGGGGTTGGCCGGATCCACATATTTTAATTCGGCCCGGATAAGGGTATTGAACTCTCCTTCGTATTGAGGTATAACAAACTTCCAATAAGCGCCGGGTTCCAAGGATAGGGTATGGTAACTGTTGCCACACCAGCTGCTGGGCAGGTACTCAATATCTTTCCACTCGCCCTTATTGGTTTGTGCTTGTAACTTCAAGTAGAGGCGACTGTCCTGTGCATTGAACAGCATGGTATCGGCCGAGGTATTGGCGATGTACAAAGGGTAACCAAAATACCGGAGCCCGAAGGTATCGGTGCGATTGGTATCTATTACAATGGATAAGCTATTGGGCTTAAAAGGCAGGGCGGGGATATTTTTTTGGGGGAAGTTCCGGGAGATTGCCCAACCACCACTTTGGTATTCCCCTGCATTTTTCAGGGTGGAATAGGCGGTGCAATAACCACGGGTCATGTAGTCGATATTGAGCTTACGCAGAAAGGTGGAAGTATCGGGTGCAGACTGCCATACGATGTGACCTTGTTCATTGATATAGGTAAGTTTGCCATCCTGGATAGTTTTGATCAGGCCATTGACAAAACCACTTTGATCGTATTGTTGTAATACAGGACCACAAATGTTTTTCATAGAAAGGGTAGCTATACCAAACAGTCTGCTATCATAATCACCGGCATTGATGCAATAGAAAAAGTAATTTCCAATTACCCTGTCGATGTTTTCAAACTGTGGGGACACTACAAAATTTGCAGTGGAATCAATAATACCCCATCCCTTATCGGTTTTTACAATCGCATATTGGTTGGTAAAGGGATCTTCTTCCACCTGCTCAAAGGGTTCTTTGTTCAAAATGGTCATGGCAGTATTGATGAGGTAGTATTTATGATCGGCTGTGGTAAGAAAGGAACGGCCCTTTGAAAAATCTTTTGCCGATACGTAGTTGGTATCGTCCAGTACCAATTGGCCTTTGAGGTTGATGAAACCTTCGTGGTCCTTGCTGTTTTGATATAGCAGCATCCTGGCCAGTCCATTGTTGAAAGGGCCATGAAGGGAACCATCGTCTTTATAGGGCTTTTTGTACAAAAGGTTGCCCTGATAATCAATGGCCCCTTCGGTATTGCCGCCTTTTCGCCAAGGGGCTTTAATTTCAATGGCCGCATAGCCTTGCACAAAGGGGCCAATTTTGACATAACGACCAAAAGGCACGATGATCGTTCCCAATGAATCGATCACGGCATATTTAATACCACGGTGTTTTTTTGCGGCCGGTTGGTATTGGGTTACAATGGCTACGCCATGCTCGTACACATTGAGCGAGCGATACAAAGTATCTACGATTAACTTTTTTGAAAGGAGATCGATGATACCATATCTACCCTGGGTTGTTTTTACGACTACTTTTTGGGGATGGATAAACTGCAGGGAGGTATAGCGGGGAGGCAATACTGGATTGCCGGACCTATCGATGATCAGTGAGACGCCCTCCTTTACCACGAGGGAAATACCATTTTGAAAGTGAAAAGCTTTGTCGAAGGTGGGTTTTATTACATACTGGCCCTGGACGTTGATAAAACCATACAATCCATTTTCCCGAACGGCGGCAAGACCTTCGGAGAAATCGTTGGCCTGGTAATAAACGGGCGGTATGATGACCTGGCCCCGGGCGTTGATATAACCGCTTTTACTTTGATCGGTTATGGTAAACAGGGTGTCCTGTCGGGCCAGGACGTGGCGTGTGCAGAATAAGGCTATCAATAATAGCAGGAAGGATCGAAGCATGCCAAGGGTTTTGAATGAGATGCCCGATCTATTGGATTTACACAAATCATTTTCTTATTCAGGAACGGTCAGGCTGCCTATAAAATACAGGAAGGAAATAAGGGATGCAATACCATGAGGACGATTTAAGATCCTTTTGGCATTATCTCACTACTCCTCCTCCAGCCCATCGAGTAGTTCTGTGATGGTGATCTCCAGTCCTTCGCAAATGGACAGCAGGTACAAGTAACCGGGATTGACGCCACCCTGCTCCAGTCGATGGACGGATTGAGGGTCTTTGCCAATGGCGTGGGCCAGGGCCTTGAGGGATAATTCTTTTTCCAACCGCAGGGCTTTCACTCTTTGGCCGAGTGCTTTTAGCTTGAGCTTGTCTTTCTTGCTGAATGGCATGGGCCAATGTTATCCCTATGAATTAAAAAATACGTCAACGAATCCGTTGATATATGAATAAGTTTTGTATATTCGTGCAGTTAAATATTACAGCACCTTCAGCCGCACTTAGGCGGCCTTGTCCAACCCAACCACAGTTTTACAAAGCGGGATCCCCTACAGGGGCTCAGCTAAGACAGCCTCGACAGACCGGCAACGGTGTATGTGGCATGCTTGATTCAAAGGGATTGATACTATTATTTTTTTGCACACGCGATGGAGAACAATGGGAAATCAGCAAGACTTCCTGCGGGCGAGCTTTGGCTAACTGTATAGGGTACTTTAATCCGTGGGGGATCGTGGAGCACCCTTGAAGGAAGGCCGGGCCAGCCCGGGGAAGTTTTCTGTTTTAATCCGTACTCACTGATCAGTTCTAACGGAGCGAGGGGCCGCACTTTGGTGCGGCTTTTTTTGTTGGGGGGGTTGACCCGATGCCGGGTGCGGAAAAGGTTTTGGCTGACTATTATTGAAATGTGGATGTTTGACAGGAGTAGCTGGGTTGGGTTTGTCTTGCTGTCGGTTGATGGTCAAGGCTGGTTGGGTAGCATTGTATTTCTGCTACGGGCATTGTATCTTACGGATCCCTAACCTAACCCTGATGTTATTCTTATATTTTTTACTATTTGTGCCACTTACGATCCTGTCAGCTATGTTTTTGAATGTGCTGCTTCATGAACTGGGGCATGCGGTCCCGATGCTACTTCTATCCAAGGGGGTTGTTACGATCTATATAGGCTCACTGGGTGATGCCACTAAATCATCCCGGATAAAGCTTGGCAGGCTGGTGCTTTACTGCACCACTAATCCATTGAAGTGGAATCATGGGCTATGCATACCGCCTGAGGAGCGGTTTTCAGTAGGTGCTCAATTGGTGTTTACTATTATGGGGCCATTGGTTTCGGTGGCCATTATGATTGCCTGTTGGCATTTACCGTTTACCAGTGACCAGGATGATGAACCATTTTTTATTACGTGTTTGTTGATCTTTTCTTTTGGCGCCACGCTGTTGACGTTGGTGCCCCGTGGAAATGTTGGCCGTACAGCGCAAGGGGTACCTTATGGAAATGATGGATATCATATTATAAGCTTATTGGGCAAGTTAAGGACTCCGCAAGCTATTCTGGAAATAGAGCAGGATGTGGCCAGTAAGGAATTTCAACGTGCGGCTGATGGTGTTGACCAACTACTGGCGCAAAAGGAAACAAGCCGGAGCCTTTATCGTCATGGTATCTATGCCCATATCCAGCTTAAAAATTATACGCGTGGGATGGAGCTTTATGAAATGCAAGGCATGCACTACACGCCTGATAACCATGACCTCCACCAACTGGGGTACCTTTATGTGATGCTTAATCAGCCGGACCAGGCGCGGGCCTTGTATCTAAAGATACTTGCTACGTCACCCAAAGATGCCTATGCATTGAATGGGTTGGGGTATATTTTAGGAATTGGTGGCCAGCATAAGGAAGCAATCGAACACCTGGACAAAGCTATAAAGCTATACGTTGGATTTGCGCATGCCTACAATAACAGGGGATTTTCAAAGCTGCACTGTGATGAACTGGAAGCGGGTTTTCAAGACATAGAACACGCGCTGAAACTGGATGATAAAAATGCTTATGGGTACAGGAACCTGGGCATTTATTACTATCGGAAAAATGAATGGGACCAAGCGGAAGGGTTGTTGGAAAAAGCCAAAGGACTGGACGCTGATATGCCGCTGGTGGACGATTACCTGGAAAAGATCAAACAGCTCAGGAGTTAACTAAATACCTTTTCTGCCGCACCCTGGTGCGGCTTTTTTTATTGGGGCCGGTAGAAAAGGCCGGGACAAGGGTGCAGGTCGACCAGGGAATAGAAAAACCCCTGCCTGTACGATGACGGGCAGGGGTAGATACCTGTTATGCAATAAAAGAAAAAACTATTGAATGGCGGTGGTGACGGCTATAGCAATGACAACGAGATCGATCAATATACTCCCGAATAATACGGGGATGGTGATTTTGGTAGGCAAGGCAGCCAGGTTGACAATGAGTGCCATGGCCATGGCGGCGAGGGCAGCCATGAACAATACCAGGTTCATACCGGTGAAGGCCACGATGAGTAATATGGTAAGGGGTGTGAGTACGCAGCCATGACCTCCCAAGGCAAGGGCCAACCACAACAGGCGGTTTTCCTGCTGGCCTTCGCACAAGGCGATAAACCGACTGAAGAGGGATGTCCTTTTGGTGGTAGTTCTGGCATAAGTAGCTGAAACAGCGGCAGGATGGGCTATTGTAGACATAAACTTTTGTTTTATTATAGGACAAAGTTGATTTATAGGGGGGTGTTAAAAGATGACCTTGGACTGGTAGGGAGGTGATTTTGGTCAGGTGGGGGGCGAAGGCAAGCTGCGAGCTGCGAGCTGTGAGCTTCGAGCTGCGAGCCTTATGCGGTTGGTGTGAAGGTTTTTCGATTACATTTGTTGGGCTTAGTCATATTGTATACCAAATAAAACGATTCATGTCGGTTAAACACATTGCAGTTATTGGTGCGGGCACCATGGGAAATGGAATTGCGCACGTATTTGCGCAAAAGGGATTCCAGGTAATGCTCATTGATGTTAATGAGGCGCAACTAAAAAAAGGATTGGAAACGATTGGGAAGAACCTGGACCGGCAGGTGGCCAAGGGAACTATTACGGCGGAAGAAAAAAGTAGTACGCTGGGTAATATCACCACGACGGGGGACCTGGCAGCAGGTGTACAAGCTGCGGAACTGGTGGTGGAAGCAGCTACAGAAAATATTGACCTCAAACTGAAAATATTCAAGCAGCTGGATGAAGCAGCGCCTACGGGGGCAATTCTGGCCAGCAATACGTCGTCGATCTCGATCACCAAAATTGCGGCTGCTACGAAACGACCCGGCAAAGTAATCGGTATGCATTTTATGAACCCGGTGCCGGTGATGAAACTGGTAGAGATCATCAATGGGTATGGAACAGAAAAAGGGGTGACGGAACTGATCGTGCAGCTGAGCAAGGACCTGGGCAAGGTGCCCTGTGTGGTGAATGATTACCCGGGATTTATTGCAAACCGCATCCTGATGCCGATGATCAATGAAGCGATCTATAGTTTATATGAAGGGGTATCGGGTGTGGAAGGGATCGATACGGTGATGAAGCTGGGGATGGCGCATCCCATGGGACCGCTGCAACTGGCGGATTTCATTGGGTTGGATGTATGCTACTCTATCCTCAATGTATTGTATACCGGTTTTGGGAACCCGAAATACGCGCCTTGTCCGCTGTTGACCAATATGGTTACAGCGGGTTATTTAGGGGTAAAGAGTGGAGAAGGATTTTATAAGTATACGGCAGGCAGCAAGGACCTGGTAGTTAGTGAGCGGTTTATACTTTCTTAACTTCTATACCCCGGATGTCATTCAAGCGATAGAGGGCTTCCTGGAGGCGGGCTTTGGAGATGCCAATGCGGAGGTGGCAAAACAGGCCCAGGTCTTGTTCGAGTACGGTGCAATTGAGTTGTTTAACAACGATCATCACTTCATTCATTTGTGAGTAATCGAACTGAACGATATAGGGTACTTCAATAAAACGCTGGGTAGCGGGCATGAGCTGGAGGACGAGTGATGCGGCGCTTTTGTAAGCATTGATCAAACCTGGCACGCCCAATAAGGTGCCGCCAAAATAACGCACGACTACAATGAGTATATTGGTGAGCTCCTTGGAATCGATCTGGCCCAGGATGGGTTTACCGGCGGTTCCGGAGGGCTCGCCATCATCGCTGACACGGTAGACATTCTTATCGGTTCCTATTCGATAAGCAAAGCAATGGTGGGTGGCTTTGGGGTGTTCTTTCTTAATTTCTTCGAGCCGTTGTTTAAACTCTTCAATGGTATTGATGGGAAAGGCAAAAGCGATGAACTTACTGCCCCTGTCTTTGAATTCTGCGGTACCTGGTTTATCTACGGTATAATAAAAATCCTGCTCCTGCATACTGACGGTTGTTTGTAACATGGGGTTGTTTTTAGCTCTCTTTCTGCGGCCTATTCACTATCGTAATTGTATCGGTTGCTAATTTTTCTGTGCTCACTACTGTGCCGGTGCCCAATAGGGGGGCCGGGATACCAGGATCAGTGAACAGGGTTTCATTGGTAATGATGCGGGCTTCGTCCCAATAGCCGGCATCGATAAAGGATTGTAATAATTGTGCGCCGCCTTCCACCAGTACGCTGAGTATTTTTTGTTGGTACAGGGCATTGGCGATCTGGTGCACGAGGTTCCCCTCTTGGGTAACCTGGTAATACAACAGGTTGGGCTGCTGCTGGTGTTGCCGGGTGTTGAATACGATGGTGGGTATGGATTGATCGAATAGTTTCAAGGATGTGGGCAAGCGGAGGTCCCTATCGACCACCAATCGTATGGGATTGGGGCCGCTCCACAAGCGGGTATCGAGCTTCGGATCATCGTACAGGGCAGTATTGGTGCCCACGAGGATGGCGGCTTCTTCGCTACGCCACCGGTGTACCAGACGATTGGTCAATTCGCTACTGATGTGGAGCCGGGAATGATCCTGGTTGCCGATCATGCGATTGGCAGTTTGTGCCCATTTGAGTATGATGTAGGGCCGGTGTTGCAGGTGGAAGGTAAAGAACCGTTTGTTGAGTGCTATGGCTTCCTTTTGCAATACGCCCAGGGTGACCTGGATACCGGCGGCCTCTAGTTTTTCAATGCCCTTGCCATCGACCTCAACAAAGGGATCGCGGCACCCGATGACCACCTGAGGAATACGGTGACGGATGATCAGGTCGGCACAGGGTGGTGTTTTACCAAAGTGGGCACAAGGTTCGAGGGACACATAGATGGTGGATTCCGGAACCAGGCGTACATCAGCTTGCTGTACGGACTGGATGCAATTGACCTCAGCATGGGGGCCGCCATATTGGCGATGGAATCCTTCTCCAATGATACGGCCCTGGTGAACGAGTACGGCGCCAACCAGGGGGTTGGGTGCTGTGTAGCCTGCTGCCTGCTGGGCCAGCTGGAGACAGCGCCGGAGGTATGGTTCGTGATTGATCAATGAGGCGCAAAGATAATGGATTGGAAGCAGCCAGCTGCGAGCTTTGAGCTACGAGCCTCGAGCCAAATGCAAAGGCGTATGTCTTGGAGCTTGTTCGTTACCTTCGCGGATATGGGAATCCAGGAAGCACAACAGGTATTGGTGAATCAATTGAGTTCGGTTTATGAGGGCCGTGAAGGGAGGAATATTGCGGATTGGGTGATGGAGCATTTGACGGGACTGCGGAAGATAGACCGGCTTATGTACAAGGAACAGGCACTTACGGCCGAGCAAGAGGGTTTGTTGGCCAGGTATACGACGGAATTGTTGGCACACCGGCCGGTGCAGTATGTGTTGGGAGAAGCCTGGTTTGCCGGCATGAAGTTTTATGTAAATGAAAACGTATTGATACCCCGACCAGAAACGGAGGAGTTGGTGGAATGGATTGTGGGGGAAGTCGGGAAGGCGGGAATTTTCGGCAATCGGCAGTCGGCAATCGGCAATCATAGGTATGCAGTTGAGGGGCCTGTGATTTTGGATATTGGGACAGGGAGTGGTTGTATACCGATTGGGTTGAAGAAAGGATTGGCAGGGGCTAAGGTATATGGTGTTGATGTAAGTTCCGGGGCCCTAGCGGTGGCACAACAAAATGCGCAGGCATTGGGAACGGACATCCAATTCATATTGTTGGATATATTGAAACAAGAAAACTGGGCCATCTTGCCGGTAGTGGATATATTGGTAAGTAACCCGCCTTATATACCAGTACGCGATAAAGGGAGTATGGGGAATAATGTATTACTGCATGAGCCGCACCTGGCGTTGTTTGTAGACAATGATGACGCGCTGTTGTTTTACCGCACGCTGGCTGTGTTGGCACAAACGCATTTAAGGCCAGGGGGGCAATTGTATGTTGAGATCCATGAAGACCTTGGCGCAGACACGCTGGCGCTGTTTGAACATTATGGATTTAAGAAATTGGAATTGAAAAAAGACCTGCAGGGGAAGGACCGGATGATCAAGGGGGAGAAGGGAATCTAATTCATGGGGCTAAAGCCCAAGTATAATTTTAATCTATTTTTCTCCCCGCCCTAAAGGACGGGGCAATCCGTATTCTTCGCAATCCCTTCGCTTTGTATACATGAGCTACAGCTCCTAAAGGGCAGGGCAATACATGGCGAGGCAACTTATGGGTGGGTATCAAAACATCCACTCTCCTACTTCACATTGGCGACGACTTTGGCGCCGACGCTTTTGGATACGCGCATGATGCGGAAGATCTCGCCCCAATAGGCGGTTGTATCGGCATTGATGACGACCACGGGGGTATCGATCTGTTTTTTGAATTTGGCGATCTCAGCCTTCAGCAGGGTGTCAAAGAGCATGGGATCGGCTTTTTTGGTGCCGATGAAGAACTGCTGGGTATTGTCGATGGAGACGGTAATGTGTTGTTTGGCCTTGGTGTCCTTTGTACCCTTGGGGTTGTTGACCTTCACGATATTGGGATTGGCGATGGTGGACACGATCAGGAAGAAGAACAGGAGAATGAACAGGATATCATTCAGGGCTCCTGCATGCAACTCCGGGTGTGATCTCAACCTGTTTCTTAAATTCATTCAATTATCATTTATAATAAGGATTGCCACTCAGGGGCAAATGAATTTCTCTACTCTACCTCTACTTATTAATCCCCCATTCGTTCCTACCTGGTAGGTTCCTGGAGGATATCAATGAATTCGGCGCTGGCCACCTCCATCCTGTTCACATTTTTATCGATCTGGGCATTGAGGAAGTTGTATCCTACATAGGCCAACAGACCAATGATGAGACCGCTGGCGGAAGTGATCATTTTGGTATAGATACCACCTGCGATCTGGGCAGGGGTAAAATCGCCGGAAGCATTGATATTATAGAACAACTGGAGCATCCCGAAGATGGTACCTAAAAAGCCGAACATGGGGGCAATACCATACACGAGGGACAACATGGACAAGTTGCGCTCCATTTTATAGATCTCGAGTTTGCCTACATTTTCCATGCTTTTTTCGATGGCGTCGATGGGTTTGCCAATACGCTGCAACCCTTTATCGATCATGCGGGCCACGGGATTGGAAGTATTCTTGGCCAGGGAACGGGCAGCAGACACGTTGCCACTGAATACGTTATCCCGGATAATGTTCATGAAATTGGGATCGATATTGCTGGCTTTGCGGATGGCAATCAAGCGTTCGAAAAAGAAAAACACGGCTAAAACAAGTAATAAAGCCAGGGGAATCATCAAGGGGCCACCATGGGCCAGCATTTCCATTACATTCATAGAAGGAGCTGAACCACTGCCTTGTATCACCTGTCTCAGGGAATCAGCGGCAGAAGTAGCCGGATTGGTAACCTGTAGAAAAAACCAATTCATCCAGTATTGTTTTAGTGGTGTAAAAGTATCAAATGTGTGCCTAAAACGTTTTTTACGGTACTTATATTTCTTAAAAGTTTGTTATACATTGGGAAAAGTAGCTTCGAGCGGTGAACTACGAGCCGCTTGCTTTGGGCCAATAAGGGAGCCGGTACTGACGATTACCCGGCTTTGACAAGCTCAGTCCCGCAGAGCGGGATAAACTCTGACATTATCGAATCAGGTGCCTGCTTTTTTCATCATCATGGCCTGAATTTGTTTCATGGTGTGTTCCATGCCATCGGGGCTGCCATCGAGGAAGATGACATTGCCTTTGCCGTATTCGGCAAAATTCTTGACAGCTTCGGTCCACATGCTGAACAGGATCACATTGGTATCGAGGTTGGCCTGTTTCATTTGTTCGGCGGCATGGCTCATCCCTTTGGCTACTTCTTCGCGGAAGAGGGCCACACCCTGGCCACGTAACTGGGCTGCCTGGCGTTCGGCTTCGGCTGCGATCTTGATGGCATTGCCCTCGGCTTCGGCGGCTTTGGTTTTGGTGATGAGGAGTGCCTGTCCTTCATTCTCAGCAGCAGCTTTGAGGTTGTTGCTGGCCACTACCCTGCTCATGGAATCCATGATGGCCTGATCGAAGGTGATATCATTGATCTGGAGGTCTTGCAGGTGATAACCCCAGGTTTCGAGGAGTTGATCGATCTGTTCTTTTACGTATTCAACAAGGTCTTTGCGGAGGGCGAGGATCTCGGCCTGTCGTTTGGTAGCCACAAAGGAACGGATGGTGCCTTCGATGGTACGGGTCAGGGCCTGCATGAGATCGCGTTCGCTCAGGAACTTAAACGCTACTTTTTTGATGGTCTCTTCATCGGCATTCTGCACGGAATACAGGAGCATGGATTTGAAATATACGTTGGCCTGATCGGCAGTAACGGCCTGGAATTCCATTTCGACGGAGCGGTTTTGGATGCTTACGCGTTTTGCCACTTTTTCGAGAAAGGGAATGAGGAGGTTGAGGCCGGGACGTACCACACGCTGGTACTTGCCGAACATAGTAATGACGCCAACAAAACCCTGGTTGATGGTTTTGAGTCCGGCAAAGAGGACCAAGACAATGATAATGACCCACCAGTAGGATTGCAAGAGTTCCATATTGCTGAATATTTTGCTGAAAGTAGGACTTTTATTTAATACAGGCAGTTGGCTGTCTTGGGCTAAAGCCCACCCTTAATTATTATCATTCCCCCCGCCCTAAAGGGCGGGGAAATACCCTAAAGGCCGGGGCAATACAGGGTCGGCGCGTATAAAATAAAAAAGATACCCCGGAATCAAGTATTCCGGGGTATCTTTTTTAGGTAGCAGGGTTTGTGGTTTTATTTATCCCAAAATACCCTGACCAGCATATTGGTTTTTTGTGCCGGTGCATTGATGTTGTTGTCGACCTCGATTTGCGGAAGGAGGAGGGAACGGGGAATCTCGTTGAGGATGCCATTGGGCACCTTGGAAATGGCGGGATAACCTGTTCTGCGCCAGTCGGTCCATGGTTCGAGTATGACACCATAGTTGGCCACGTATTTTTCTTCAATGATCCTTTTGAGCTTGTCAGCATCTGTACCGGTGAGTGTGCCGTTTGCGGTGACATAGGTATTTGCATCAGCGGTAGCAACACCGGCAGCCAACAGGGAGGCACGAATACCCGCTTCAAAGAAGGTTTGAGCGGCACCTGGCGCACCATAGAGGGCTGCTTCTGCACGGATAAAGTTGTATTCGGCAAAAGTCAACAGCCTGATGGGTGCTGTACCCGTGTAAGTAATGGACTTGGCACCGAGGGCATCAATCGTGCCATCGGCGTTGGGTGTACCCCCACTGGCAGCACCACGCAGGTAGGTGTGCATGCGGGAGTATTTCTGGGAAGCAATTTCACCTGAGGTTGCGCCGGCATAGTTGCCTGAACCGAAGGGGAACTGGGTAAAATAGAAGGGCCGGCGGGGATCTGCTTTTGCATTCATCATATTGACCAGGTTGGCAGCAGGAAACAGGTAATTGCTGCGGTCGATTTCATACTGATGAATGGGGTTCTGCCGGCGGTTTTCATTAAAGAAAGGCATTTCAAAGTTGTCGGCATTGGCTTCAAAGAAAGTAGCGCCACTGTTCACGAGTGCAGTGATCTGACTTACGAGGAAGGGTTTATCCAGTTTTGAATAATGAAGGTACAACCGGAGTTTTAAGGTATTGGCAAATTTGATCCATTTGGCCTTAGCAGTGGACCAGGTGCCGGAGTAAATGGTAGCATTAGCGCCGGGTGACAGTTCTGAAGCAGTGGCATTGAGATCTACAATTGCCCCATCGATGAGTTTGATGAGCTCTTTGTAAATATCTTCCCCCTTATCATATTTCGGGTACAGGTTGGATCCTGTTTGTTGGGCTTCTGAATAGGGCATATCACCCCAGGTATCGATGATGAGCTGGTAGTTGTATGCTTTCAGGAGCTTGGCTACACCGGCATAGTGTGGTGATTTTTCTGTGGCGCCCCTCTTGATGATCACTTCGATGTTGTTGAGGGTACCGGAAAAGAAAGCGTTGAAGAGGTTGTTCAATTCGGTAGCCTGTATGAGGTATTTATCATACTGCTGTGTTTGAGTTTCGCCGCCAGAAGTTTGACCGGACAATTGTTGAGACAACAGGGCCCCAAAACGGAAGAGATCGCTACCGCCGCGGAAACCCGTTTGTACGGTAGAGTTGGTCAATAGGAGGGGCAAAGGCGTAGTGGCAGCCGCGATCCTGTCGGGATCGGTATTGACATCAAGGTATTTTTTGCAGGAAGGCAGGGCGAGGACGCTTCCGGCTAATGCAAGTGCTATTATACTCTTTTTCATACTTTTTTCTTTTGGGGGTGTTAGAATGTAATTCTCATGTTAACACCCAGTGTGCGGGTAGATGCGTTGGCATTGAATTCGAGACCCTGTGCATTGCTGGATCCAAGTACGTTTTGCTCGGGATCGAGGTGTGGGTAATCGCTGGTCCACAGGAAGAGGTTGCGGCCGAATACACCAAACTCGATGTTGCCAAAAGGCGTTTTATCGGTGATCTTCTTAGGCAGTCTGTAAGAAAGGTTGGCTTCGCGTACGCGTACCCAGGAGGTGCTCACGATATAACCTTCGGCAGCCACATACTTACCACTGTTGCCCCAGTATTGTTCGGCAGACAGGGGAATGTTGACGGCATTGCCGCTTGCATCCACGCCGTCGAATTTATAAGGTTTTTGGAGGATGCCATCTTTATCGTAGCGGGCGAATTCAGCTGTTTCCTTTACCACTCCATTTCTTCTGAGATCGGCGAGGTTACGGGAATAGATATCACCTTTGCTGCGGATGTCCATCATCACATCGAGCACGAAACCTTTATAGCTGAAGGTGTTGCTGAGACCGATGAGGAATTTTGGATTGGGATCGCCAATTTTTGATACATCATTGGTTGCAGTAGGCAGGCCATTGGCGTTGAGGACAAGACGTCCCTGATTATCACGTACATATTTGTTGCCGTAAATAACGGGATAGGTCTCCCCTGCCATGAGGCGGATGTTGGGGGTAGTGAAACCACCGAGGGTGATGACCTTTACGCCTGGGGCCAACTGGGTAACGGTTGTTTTGAAGGCAGTGAAATTACTGGAAACGGTCCAGGTAAAATCTTTGAGTTTGAGGGGTACTACGGTCAGTGAAAGCTCAACGCCTTTGGTTTCCATTTGACCGGCATTTTTGAACTGGGTAGAGACACCGGAAGTGGGTGAGGCTGGTACAGGGAAGAGACCTTCTGTGAGTTTTCTCTGGTAGTAATTGGCTTCGAGGATCACCCTGTTGTTCCAGAGGCTGACATCGGTACCAATTTCCCATTCGGTGGTAAACTCAGGTTTGAGGTCGGGGTTGCCGGCCTGTGAACTCAAGGTATAACCGAGGTAACCATTAAAGGGATATTGGATGTTTGGTCCAAAACCATCACCGGGGTTGGCAGAACTTGCATAGTCGAGGGTATTGTAAGCAGTGGGTCCACGACCTACCTTACCGAGGTTGGCACGCAACTTAATGTTGTTTACAAAATCGGATTTGATGGTGGGGAACGCTTCTGTAAGAACAAAGCTGAGGGCTGCCGCGGGATAGAATACCGACTGACTGGCTTTGGGAAGTGTAGAAACCCAGTCGTTGCGGGCTTTCAGGTTTAAGGATAGCCATTTCTGGTATTCAATTACAAAGTCGCCAAACAAACCCAGGGTCCTTGCTTTGGAGATACCAAAACTGGGTGTGTAGGTGGCGGCATTGGACATTTGATCAAATCCACGTACACTTAAAGTTACGCCTGTAACGGTACTGGATTTGGAGAACTGGTCAACGGCTTCATTACCGATGGTACCGGAGAAGGTAAAATCGCCAAAGTTTTTTGTACCATTGATAGTAAAGTAGGAATTCAAATTCCTAACGGTGGTATTCGCTTCGCGAACGCCTCCTTTACCACCTGAGTTGGTGTTGCCACCGCCGCGTACGCCGATATCATCAAAACCGTGGGTCATGGTATTGTAATAGTCAAGTCCCACTTTCAGGTCGGCTGTTAGCCAGTCTAATATTTTATAATTCAGGTTGAGGTTACCAAAGACACGGTTGACCTCGTCGTTGTACCGTACATTTTCTATGCTCCAGTAAGGATTGTCTTCACCTGCATAATAAGACTGGTTGCCATTTGCATCATAATAGGGGGAACCAGTGAGATCATAACTGCGGGGCGTAAACCAGGACCTGAATACGGGGTTGGAGAGCTGGTTGCCCTGTTGTGTCCTGATGGACTTGGTATTGGTAAAGTTGATGAATGTACCGATGTTTAATTTGGAAGTAACATCGGAGTTGAGGTTGATGGTCAGGTTGTTTTTGTTCAGGCGGTTCTTATCGAGCACCCAAGTCTCTTCGGTATTGCCATAAGAAACGCGGTAGGAGGTTTTATCGCTGCCGCCGCTGAAGCTGACGGTGTTTTGTAAACCGAAGCCTTTTTTGAACATGTCCTTCACATTGTCGGGATAGGCTTGCAGGGTGGTTTGCTTACCGTAGAAATCGGTATAGGCGCGGCCGTCGATACGAGGCCCCCAGGAGGAGGAGTTGTTGAGGTTGAGGACTCCGCCAACGCCCTGTGCATATTCGTTCTGGTATTCGGGCAGCCTGTTGACCTCTACCACATTGTAAGAGCTGACGAACTCCACATTATTTTTGGATCTTCTTTTGCCTTTTTTGGTGGTGATGAGGATGACACCGCCGGCGCCGCGTGAACCGTAGCTGGAGGTAGCGGCTGCACCTTTGAGGACGGTCATGTTCTCTATGTCATCGGGATTGACATCGACAATCCGGCTGGAAGAGGTAGTACCTGTTTGCAGGCTGGTACCGCCACCGCTGTTATCGACTGGAACTCCATCAATAACGTATAAGGGAGCGCTGGCACCAGTAACTGATGTATAACCACGGATGAGGACGCTGGAGCTGGTAAAGCTACCACCGGAGCCCTGTACCCGAAGACCTGGCACTTTGCCCACGAGGGAATTGGTGATGTTGGAGTTTCTTACAGCGGTAAGTTCTTCGCCTTTGATCACAGGGGCGGAATAACCGAGGGTTGTTTTGTCTCTTTTGATACCGAAGGAAGTAACAACTACTTCCTGCAGGCTCTGATCGCCTGGCTCCAGGGCCACGCTAATAGTATTGTTCTTACCGATGGCTACATCTCTGGAGGCATAGGTAACGGAAGAAATGGTAAGGACCCTTGCATTATCGGGTACCGATAGACTGAAGTTGCCCTGCTCATTGGTAGAGGTACCGGTGGTGGTACCTTTAATGAGGATGGTGGCATTGGAAATGGGATTGCCCTTGTTGTCGGTGACTTTGCCGGTAACTGTTCGGTTTTGGGCGAGTAGTGAGCCAGTTAGCAGCAACATGCTGACAATAAACGTCAGCGTTTTTCTCATGCTCATTTCGTTTCGTATTTAGGAATGATTAAAAAACATGGTTGCGAATATGCATAGCAATTCCTTGTGGCCGGACATAGGTATGGACCTATGTTGACCACCGGTCAACAGTAATCGTTAACATAAACTCATGGCTAAAGCATACGGGTGTTTGCCCGCAAGCAGGAACAGGTATGGCCAGCTACGGTGTGTAGACAGGCTATACGTCTATTTTTCATGGCTAGAAAGAAGGACAGGCGAAGCCTGCAGGAGCAATACACAAACCATTACAACTAGCTGGAGGCCAGTTGAACACACGTTTGTACTTTCATGGCTAAATGAACAAAGGGACCTTCATTAGGAAGGGTCATGTGAATGAAATGATGTTGGATTTACTGGCGAAGGAATTGCAAATGGTTGCAATGATTCATGGCCGGGCCAGTGGTGAGTGTTGGTTGTTTTCTCATGTGAATGTGCGTTTTCAAAAAGTCGTTATTAAATTGTTAACCGGAGTATGACATCAAATCTAATTGTCGCGCTGCACAAAAAAAATTTTTTGCTCCTATTATTATATATATAATTGTGCTTCATATATCAACTGACCTGCCGTTTGCTTACGATGAAGTTCGTAAAAAGCAGTCTGAACTGCACACATAGATTAATATTATGCAACAACATTATACATTAGTGATCGTAGGGGGAGGCCCGATTGGCCTGGCGTGTGGGCTTGCTGCGCAGAAGGCAGGGCTGGATTATTTGGTGATTGAAAAGGGGTGTTTGACGAATTCATTGTTCAATTATCCTTTGAACATGACTTTTTTCTCGACCTCGGAGCGGCTGGAAATTGGTGGGGTACCTTTTGTATCGAACAATGTGAAACCTACGCGGCCTGAAGCACTGGAATATTACCGGCGGGTGGCGTTGTCGAACCAGCTTAAGATCCATTTGCAAGAGACTGTAGAAGGCATTGAACAAGATGGAGCGGGCTACCGGATCAGTACATCCAACAGGCAGTATACGGCCCGTTATGTTGTTATCGCCACGGGTTTTTATGATATCCCCAAGCAGCTGGCCATTCCGGGAGAGGAACTGGGCAAGGTGGTACATTATTATAAGGAGGCCCATTTCTATGCACTACAAAAGGTGGTGGTAGTGGGTGCGAGTAATTCATCAGTGGATGCAGCGTTGGAAACCTGGCGAAAGGGAGCGGATGTAACGATGGTGGTGCGGAAGGAAAAGATCGGTGACCGGGTGAAATACTGGGTGAAACCGGATATTGAAAACCGGATCAAGGAAGGTAGTATTAAAGCATACTTCAACTCTACGTTGCTGGCTATCCGTGAGAAGGAAGTGGATATACAAACGCCTTATGGGGTAGTGACGATGGAGAATGATTATGTGATTGCATTAACAGGGTATCAACCTGACTTTGATTTGCTGAGGCGGGTGGGCATCCGGCTGTCGGACGATGGACTGTTGCAACCCAGTTATGATCCTGACACGATGGAAACGAACCTGCACAATGTATACCTGGCCGGGGTGGTTTGCGGGGGCATGAATACGCATGTATGGTTTATTGAAAACTCCCGGGTGCATGCGGAGCAGATCGTGGGGGAGATTGTGCGGCGGGAAGCGTGAGTCGGGAATCGGCAATCGTGAGTCGGCAATCGGCAATGGTGCCCCTTCCTATTGCAGGACAGTAACCGGAATATGGGATAAACAGGTAGCTACAGCAAGTTATTCAGGCATCTGGTTTCAAATCTCAGGCTTTACGTTTCAAATATCAGTCTTCAAACTTCAGGCTTGCTTCCGGATCTACTCTTTTCTATACACATAGATCTCTACTCTCCTATTCTGTTGTCTGCCGGTGGGTGTTTTATTGGTGGCAATGGGCTTCAGGAACGCGAACCCGCGTGTAATAAAGTAAGTTTTAGCCGGGGGCAATTTTGTTTCGATGTATTGTTTTACGGCTGCTGCGCGGTTGGCAGATAATGTTTCATTGTAGTTTAATTTTCCTACGCTGTCGGTATGACCTTCGATCACTACTGAGTCGATGGTATGTGTAGCTAGCTTATTTGAAAAGCTATCGAGCAAGGCATGGCTCATGGGCGATAAACGGGCACTGGCAGTAGCAAAAAAGATATCGGGAATGATGAGGGTATCGATGTGTTGTTTAGGTATGGGGGGCCGGTTGACGGTAGGCGGCAATGGAATGATTGGCGGAGGGTTCTTGCTATAGACATAGACCTGCCGTTTCAGGAATTCATGTCGCTGGTTTTCGTTGTAGATAGCGGTTTTGACGCTATCGGCCTGGGGACAAAGCCGCTCCTGGGGATCGAGTGGCATGAGGGACACGGCATCGAGAAAGAACTGGTATTCACGCTGGAAGTCGGGACTGCCCTTGAACCGGTATTCTTTGCGGTTGAAGCTGCCGATGGTGATGAAGGCCTCCTGGCCAGTAGCGGTATAGATGAGTCGCACTTTTTGCCAATTGGAAGGATCGGCCTCCAGGGTATCCAGGGCATTGGCAGCCCATAGTTGTGGCTGAAGCTGTTTAAAATTTGTTTTTTCATAGAGGAAATCGCCGGCACTGAAATAAATACCTATGCTGTCGAGTATATCCTGGCGGGAACGCAGGTAAAACTGTAATTGGTAACGATGACCTGGTTGAAGGGCACAGAGCAGGCGGGTACGTATGAAATTGTGCACGCCGCGCTGGTACGCATCGCCGGCCGATAAGCCCACGAAGTGGCTGCCCTCATACGCTTTAGCAGTTGTGTAATAATAATAGTTGGCCCATAGGGAATTGGCGATCCAGGCTTCAGGAGCACAGTTGTGTTTGTATTCCACACAAATGTTTTCTTCTTCAAAACCACCATTGGGCAGGAGGTTTTGTGGCTGGGCGGATAATGATGCCAGGATCAGTATGCAGGATATTGTGTAACGCATGGTGTACACCTGATTGACGAGTAAAACTACATAAAGGTTGGGGGGATTTTATTGGGCTAAAGCCCAAGTTTATATATAGTGTTCTTTGTCCCCCCGTCCTAAAGGACGGGGCAATACAGGGCGGGGCAATACAAGGCGGGACAATTCTTCATCCAGGCCCTAAATGGCCTGGCTATACGGCCCTTACTCGCTCTGCTCTTCCCAGATCATGGCGAGGTGAACGATTGTTTCGACGCTCTTTTGCATGTCTTGTACGCTTACGTATTCGTGTTTGCCGTGGAAGGCCATTTCGCCGGTAAATAAATTGGGGCATGGCAATCCCATAAAAGACAGGCGAGAGCCGTCGGTACCACCGCGGGCACTCATTTCAATAACAGGGATGGCGGCACGTTCTATGGCCTGGATGGCATATTGGGAAACCTGTGGATGGTTGTCCAATACCTCTTTCATGTTGCGGTATTGTTCTTTGACCACAAAATCGGCTTTGGCGCCGGGGAATTTTCTCAAGGCTGTTTCGAGCTCATCGCGCAGGGAATTTTCATAAGCGGCGAGTTTGTGGGTATAGAAATCGCGGATGATGAACTGCATGGTTACCTTTTCGGCAATGCCTTCGACGTGGACAGGGTGAACAAAGCCATAGCGGTCTTCGGTGGTTTCTGGGGACCAGGCATCTTTGGGCAGGAGGTCGAGGAAATAAGCAGCGACCTTAATGGCGTTCACGAGTTTGTCTTTTGCATAGCCGGGATGGGCGCTGATGCCATGGAAGGTAATGGTAACAGCATCAGCGGAGAATGTTTCGGCTTCAAAAGACCCGCGTTCGCCCCCATCGAGTGTATAGGCAAAATCGGCGCCTAATTTTTGGAGGTCTATATGATCCACACCATGTCCTATTTCTTCGTCGGGGGTAAATAATATTTTAATAGTGCCATGTTTTATGTCGGGATGGGTAAGGAGGTAATGGGCCATGCCGATGATCACGGCAATACCTGCCTTGTCATCGGCACCCAACAATGTAGTACCTGAAGCGGTGATGATGTCCTCTCCTACTTTTTTGCGCAGGTAGGGATGATCGGCGGGTGAAATTATTTGTGTGGGATCGTCGGGCAATTGGATATCACCGCCATCATAGTTGTGGTGTACAATGGGCTTTACACCGGCGCCGGTACAATCGGGTGCGGTATCCATGTGGGCGCAGAAGCAGATGACGGGTACTTGTTTGTTGGTATTGGCCGGGATGGTGGCATATACATAACCGAAGGGATCGAGGTGGGCATCGGCTACGCCCATTTGTTGCAATTCTTCGACGAGTAAACGGCCCAGTGTTTTTTGTTTGTCAGTGGAGGGAAAGGTTTTAGATTGGGGATCGCTCTGGGTATCTATCTGCACATAACGTATAAAATTTTCCTTTACTGTAAACTGGTAATTATCGAACATGCCATTGTATTTTTGGCAAGATATACTATTATGGCATTACGCAATCATCCTCCACGCGGTATTCAGTCAGGTTGGGTACGGGCGCTGCTCTTTTTGATGGTATACCTCGGCATTTACTTCTCGGTGAGCGAGGTGGCGGGTGTGGCCTGGGAGCTGCGACATCCTGGCGCCTCGCCGGAATTGCTGCTGAATGATACGAAACTGAATTTGTTGATCCTAGCCTGTAGCAGTGGCTTATCGATCGGAGCGGCTTTTTTGTTCCGGCGGCTGGTGGACCGAAAACCGATCCTTAGCATGGGATTAAGCTGGAAGGGGCAAGGCCGGTATGCCGGGGCGGGTTTTGTACTGGCCATCCTATTGCTGGGGGTGGGTTCGCTGATCCTCTATTTCACGGGGCATATTGACTGGCTGGACACCCGGCTGGAAGGCGGGACATTGGTGATGGCCGTGTTGTTTTTTGGGCTTACCGCACTCAGTGAAGAGATCGCCTTCCGGGGGTATATCCTGAATAACCTGCTTGGCTCGTTTGATAAATGGACTGCGCTTGGTATATCATCGGTGTTGTTTGGAATTGTACACCTGGGCAATGCGCACCTGAACCCGGTGGCTGTTTTGAATGTATTGGCAGGTGGGGTATTGTTGGGTATCAATTATATCTATATCCGTAATTGCTGGTTTTCGATCTGCTTCCATTTTAGTTGGAATTTTTTCCAGGGGCCGGTATTGGGTTATGAGGTAAGTGGGCTGGGCATACAAAGCATCTGGCATATGGAGCGTAAAGGGGATGAATTGCTGACAGGTGGGGCATTTGGATTTGAGGGATCGATGGTGGCTACGGGGCTGCTGCTGCTGGCGATCCTGTTGTGCCTGCAGCGGCAGTGGTGGGAGCATAAAAAAAGCCCCGCCGAAGCGGGACCGACCATCTAACTACTACTATGATAAAAAAGCTGTGAGCTACGAGCTCCCGCTAAGGCGGGACAAGTTGCGAGCCGTGAGCGAAATACAAGATCTCTATTTACGGCCTTTGGCTGTTTGTTTCTTTTTGGCTGCGGTTTTGGCGGGGGCTGGTTCTTCTGCCTGCTGGGCCACGACCTCGTCGGGGTAAACGGTCTTCGGCAAGGGAATGGCCAGGTTGTCAAACACATTGGGCAGGAGATAGGCCACGCTTTCCATTGAATTGTGGCTTACATCGATGAATTTCCAGGTTTCGCCTGCATCGAGGGATTGGCCGACGAGGTAAGTGGTAATGATGGCCTTTTTATCGTTGATAAAGGTATTGCGTACCTTTTCGACGACGCATTGCCATTGATCAATCTCATTACGCATCTCAATCACCCTGGTCAATTCGGGTTTTTCTTCGAGTTTGGGTTCATTGCGGAAATAAATGAGTACTACGCGCTCCTTAAATTGTACGGGCCCACCGTAATATTTAATGGCAGTGGGACAGCTCAGGTCCATAAAGGTTTTCCAATCCTGGTAGAAATTGGCCTTCACGATGCTGTCCGCATACTTGCTTGCATTGCGGGTAGCAATGGCGGTGTCGGACTCCTGTGCCTGTATTGACCGGGCGCCCAACAGGAATACGGATACAAGGATAGTGGTGTAAAAGACTTTCATAGGGTATAAACTTTGGGGCCAAAATATAAAAAAGCCCGGTAAGTTCATACCGGGCTTTTACTATGGTAAAATGCAGTTTCCTGCACAGTAAATCAAGGCATTATGATGCGGGAAGCACCACCACCGATGGAAACGAGCTCAATATCAAAAATGAGGGCTTCACCGGCCAGGGGATGGTTGGCATCGAGGATGACGGACTCTTCTTTGATGTCGGTGATGACAACGGGAATAACTTGTCCAGATCCGTTGGTCATGTTGAGGCGCATGCCCAGTTCGGGCTTCATGTCATCGGGGAAATTAGACTTGGGAAATTCGACGAGCATACCTGGATCTTTGGGGCCATAGGCTTGTTCAACAGGTATTTCAATGGTCCTTTTTTCACCAATGGCCATTCCTGTAACGCCTGTGTCAAATCCGGCGATTACAGCGCCACTACCTACTTCGAATTCGAGTGGTTCACGGCCTTCAGAAGAATCAAATGTAGTTCCATCCGTTAAACGGCCATGGTAGTGAACTTTCACTGTATCACCAGCTTTTGCTTGTTGCATCACAAATAGTTTTATAATAGTTATTTAAAACGGCAGTTACCAACTCGTTTCTAATCGGCCAAGACAAGAAAACAGACCGGCCACCTGGGCAAAGTAACGGGAAAAAAACCAGAAGACAATTCGGGAGGCGGGAATTAGGAGGGAAGGGTGAATGGGGAATAGCGCGTCCCGAAATCTTTCGGGAGGTGTTGGCTTTGACTGGGCCGGGGCGTGCGGGGAATGGCGCGGCCAATGGGGCATTTGATTTGAAGAGGTGGGTAACCGGGCCAGCAGCTGGCAGAAAAAACTATCTTTGACGCTCAATTACTTAAGGCTATGTATAGAATCCTTATCATTTTGATAATAGGCGTAATGGGGTTGGGGGCAGGGTCTATGGATCCCCGCCCTAAAGGGCGGGGCAATAGCATTGAAGGGCGGGGCAATAGGCCTACCACAGATAATAGTCCCAGCACAGGAGCTGAGCGGCTGGATGAATACTTACCAAGGCTGCAAGGGAAACGGGTAGCGATCTTTGCCAACCATACGTCGGTGATCGGGCAACAAAATATAGTAGATGTATTGAAGGGCAAGGGGGTGAATATTACGGTGATCTTTGGACCGGAACATGGATTTCGGGGCACGGCAGATGCAGGGGAGAAAGTAGGCAATTATACGGATGCGCAAACGGGCATACCAGTAGTGTCGCTTTACGGGAGTAAACACCGCCCTTCGGCGAGTGATCTTCAAAATGCGGACATCCTGGTTTTTGATATACAGGATGTGGGCACGCGCTTCTATACATATATTTCTTCGATGCAGGAGTATCTGGAAGCGGCCATAGAAAACAATAAACCGCTGATCATTCTTGACCGTCCCAACCCCAATGGGTTTTATGTAGACGGGCCGGTATTGGATACGGCATTCCGCTCGTTTGTAGGGATGCAACCAGTTCCCATTGTTTATGGAATGACGATAGGAGAATATGCTTATATGCTGGCGGGAGAAAACTGGTTGAGCAAACCGGTTACGGCACCCATCAATATCCACGCTTCACCAGAGCGGGCGGCCATGGAAAGAAGGCGTGCACCGGCTAGCAGTAAAACCTTTTCGCTGACGATCATTCCCTGTTTGAACTACACGCACAAGAGCAAATACATTTTGCCGGTAAAGCCCTCCCCCAACCTACCGGAGATCCAATCGATTTACTGGTATCCTTCGACTTGTTTTTTTGAAGGGACGGTATTGAGTGAAGGGAGGGGGACGGATAAACCCTTTCAATTGTTTGGTCACCCTTCGCTGCCCAAAACTTTGACCTCCTTTACGCCCCGCAGTAAACCAGGTGCTACGAACCCCAAGTTGAAGGACCAGTTGTGTTATGGCTGGGACCTGAGCGGCAAAGTGGAAGAGGTACTAAGCAAAGTAAATGGGAAGGTGCAGATCAAATACTTGTTGGAAGCCTATCGACAGTTTCCAAACAAGGATAGTTTTTTCCTGAACAAAGGGAATTTTTTCAATAAGCTGGCGGGTAATAATGTACTGATGCAACAGTTGAAGGAAGGGAAAACGGAGGCGGAGATACGGCGGAGTTGGGAGCCTGGGTTAAGTAGGTTTAAGGAGATCAGGAAGAAGTATTTGATCTATGAAGATTTTTAGTTGACAGGTTAACAATTTGAAATGTTGATAGGTTGATAAGGGGGAATACAAAAACGGATAAATCAGGTAATCATGATGAATGATGTATTAAAAGATACGAGGATTGTATTTATGGGTACACCGGAATTTGCGGTGGCGTCGCTGGATGGGCTGGTGAAGGCGGGAGCACGGATCGTGGGGGTAGTAACGGCGCCGGATAAGCCGGCCGGCAGGGGCATGAAGCTGACTGAAAGTGCGGTAAAAAAATATGCGGTGGAGCAAGGCTTGCTGGTATTGCAACCAGAAAAGTTGCGGGATCCGGGCTTCCTGGAAACGCTGGGCTCGTTGAGGGCCGACCTGCAGGTAGTGGTGGCCTTCCGCATGTTGCCGGAAGTAGTATGGAGCATGCCCCCCATGGGCACGATCAATGTGCATGGTTCTTTGTTGCCACAATATCGTGGCGCCGCGCCCATTAACTGGGCGGTAATCAACGGTGAAAAAGAAACGGGAGTAACAACGTTTAAATTACAGCATGCGATCGATACGGGGAATATCCTGTTGCAGGACAGTTTTGCGATTGGAGAAGATGATACAGCGGGTGATGTACACGATTATATGATGGAGGTCGGCGCGAAACTGCTGGTAAGAACGGTGGAAGGACTGGTGAGTGGAACGATTAAGGAGAAACCGCAGGAATCGGCAATCGACAGTCGGGATTCGGAAATCGGCAGTCGGCAGTCGGCAATGGGGCAGGAAGAACAAACATTACTCAAACATGCACCGAAGATATTTACGGAAACGGCCAAGATCGATTGGCATAAAACTTCGTTTGAGATCCATAACCTGATCCGTGGTTTGTCGCCCTATCCGGGCGCGTTTACTTACCTGCAGGATAAAATGCTGAAGATCTACCGCTCAAAGAAAGAGATCGCGCCTCCTACGATACCCCAGGGCACGGCAGATACAAACGGGAAGACGTATCTTAAATTTGCCTGTGCAGATGGGTATATCCATGTGCTGGACCTGCAACTGGAAGGAAAGAAAAGGATGACGATCGAGGAGTTTTTGCGAGGATATCGGTTTTGAAAGCAAGCTTCGAGTTGCGAGCTATGAGCTGCGAGCTACAAGCTGTGAGCTATGAGCTGTGAGCTACGAGCGGGGAATACAGCATTGTTTGCTTCGATTAGAGGTGAATAGCGAGTCAATGTCGTTAATTTACGAGGTAGCGTCACCTACGGCGCCGCATTAAAAACGCGATGATGTTGCTACAAACCGATTGCTCCTACGGAGCATAAAATGACCTTCAACGGAGAAAAAACAACTACACGACATTAAATGGCTAGTGGCAAGTAGGGACACCCACCAGCTACCAGCCATTTACCACCTGCGGCTTAATATTTTACATCGACATAGAATTTTCCATTCTCGGCGCCCAGTTCGGATGCAGCGGCATCGCTGAGGCGAACGGTGAGGCCCAGGCTTTCCTTCATTTCGGGCAATTGTCCCAATACTTTGGCATAAACGGTTTTCTGGGTAGAAGAAAAAGTGATCTTCACAATGGTTCCTACGGGTACATTGTTCATGAGGGCATAGAACTTACCATCTTTCCAACCGCTGGTGCTTCTGAATATACCGGCATTGCCCGTAACGAGCTTACCAGTTTCACCATATTGGGACCTAAAATACCCGCCCTTGAAATTCACGTTGGCGGTATTGTTGTTGGAGGTTGAAACGGTTGTATTGGGTGTGGTAGCTACTGGTGTTACGGGGGCTGGTGCAGTTGCTGTTGCAGCAGGTTTTTCTGCTGGTTTCTCTGCAGGCTTTTCCGCCGGTTTTTCGGCTGGCTTTTCAGTATGTGTAGTAACAGGAGTAGCTGGTTTGGGTTCGTCAGCTTTCACGGTGGCGCTAGCGGTTTCTTTCACGGGATTACCTGTGGGGGGAAGAACGGGGCCGGGGGCCGGATTGGTGTTTACGGGTGTTTCTTTTTTAGGTTCTTCTTTTGCAGGCTCTTTTACGGGTTCGGTCTTAGCGATGGGTGGTGCCGGGGTAACAGCTGTTATTTTGCTGACACCGGAAGCAGCCAGGGCAGATTGACCTTGTTTTACTTTGAGGTAACCCACAATGATGTTCATACCAGACTTGAGCTGGTCGTTGGTAATGTTGTTCCATTTTTCCAGGTTTGCCACAGGTACTTTGTTGTGGTTTTGGCTGATGCGGTACAACCATTCTTTATCCTGCACGGTATGGTACAGGGGCACAAACACTTCATCAGCAGCTTTGGCACCATCTACGGATAAATTGGTGGTGAGGGGAATTTTTAAGGATTGCCCGATCGCCAGGGGTTTATCCATGGTTGTACTGTTGAGGGGAGCAATTTCTTTGGGGCTTACATTGTACAAACGTCCTACACTATACCAATTCTCTTTGGCCGCCACGGTATGGGTAAGGTAAATGGAAGGGGAAACGCCCTGCACTTTGAGCTGCTGGGCACCCAACATATTGGCCATGAGTACAAAAACAACAATTAACACATTGATTTTCAACATAGATTTGAATTTCGTAACGATGCAAAGATGCAGCATATTTTAATTGTTTCCACTTTTCAATATCCTCCATGGGGAGGGATAATAATTGTTGATGCGATTGGCCAGGAGCTTCACCCAACCCAAGGTAATGCCTTCATATTTAATCAGTGCCCAACCAGTATGAGGGGTGGTTATTTTAACTTCCTCTCTCCTCAAATATTGTAAGGCCTCTTCCTTATTTAACGATACGGCAACAATATTATCGGCCAACAGGTTGCTCAATGCCAATGGGTGATCTGGCACGAGGGTATTACCGGCTATTTTACCAATTATTATACCGGCTTTGCGCAAGTAAAGGTGTTCGGCTGCGATGTGGAGTTCCTGTTCAAGGGGTGCCGGAAAAGCAATGATCATATCGGCTTGTTTCCAAAGTTGAACAGGTAGCTCATTCTTTAGCCAGGGTTGAATGATGGCTGTTTCTGTTTTGGACAGTTTTTGCCATTTTGATTTTTTGGGTGGGCGTACGGTATTGGAGGTGCTACCGTTCTTGCGAAAGCAAGCGAGGAAGAATCCCTCCCCTTTCACCTTATCGGGATAAAAGCGGTAACCGGTGGCATTGTTTTCGCTTTGTACTTCTATAATGCCCCACTCTTTCTCGATTGATAAGGGGAGGCTTTCGACTTCCAATTCCTTCGTTATCCAATCCAATATATCCTCATCTTCCTGTTTGGAATAAGAGCAGGTAGAGTAGATGAGTACACCGCCTTCTTTGAGGGAAGCCCAGGCATCGGCCAGGATGCGTTGCTGTCGCTGGGTGCATAGTTGTACATTCTGTTCGCTCCATTCATTGATGGCTTCTTCATCGCGGCGAAAGAGACCACTGCCACTGCAGGGTGCATCGACTACCAATACATCAAAGAAATTTTCCAGCCGGGCAAAGTGGGCGGGATCGTTGTTGGTAACGATCACGTTGGCAGCTCCCCATTTGGTGAGGTTCTCTTCTAGTATGGCGGCTCTTGATTTAATGACATCATTGCTGACCAATAAGCTATTGGGTGTGATGAGGGATTGGATCAAGGTAGATTTACCCCCTGGTGCTGCACAGAGGTCTAAGACCCGTATATCGTTACCTAAATCGGTCGTTTGTTTCAATGCCTGTTCCAGGAACATGCTGGAAGCTTCCTGTACGTAGTACAATCCGCCATGGAATGCGGGATCGAAGGTGAAGGAAGGGCGCTGGGACAGGTAGTAGCCGTGGGAGGTCCAGGGGATGGGGGAAGTGGTCAAGTCGTTGTTGGTTGCCGGTTGCCGGTTACCTGTTCTCAACGGATTGAACCGTATAGAGGTCACCTGTTCGCCGGAATTGTGAACAGCGAGGAATGATTCGCGGTCATAACCTTTAATGCCTTCGAGTGCATCCAATAATGCCTGTGGTAAGATCAACTTGCTAAAGAATTAATCGGCAAATTTACGGCTGAAAAATTAAATGTCAAGTCCCTGGCTGGCGATGATCATTCCTCCCGATTTTCATGTGTACTGGCAGGATAAATGTTCATGCATAATCATTGAGGATATCGGGGCCATCAGTGGTGTTTGGATCCGTCTCGTTGGTCCTTTTTTTATAGGCATTGATCAATACCATCACAAAACCAATATGGCCTATTATTATAGCAGCCCACATTACATACCTATTGATAGTACTGATCATGACTATTGTAGAGCGGGCATCACCTGAGCTATTGGAAAAACCTTGCCAGGCAACAAAAACTGAAAAGAAAATGGGAATAACAACGAATGCCAGTAGCATTCCTCCAATGTGTAACCAGGCAAGGTCTTTTCTAATTGACCGTTTACGAATTCTCCAGTAAATAATTGCTTCAACCACCAATAGGATCAAAAAAACACCCTGGGTGATCACTTGAAATCTGATTTGATCACGATAGTAATCGTTGTCCCATCCATGCCTGGATTGCATCACTTTCATATAAGAATACAAAGTGGCAATTAGGAAAAGGATCTTCAGGAGGAGCATTACACCTATCCACCAGACAGGGGTTGTATAGCTTTTCTTAGTGGTCAAAAGGAATGTCGGGTTTCTGTATTTTTCTAACTACAAATTCTTGATCTCTGCAATCAGGTCCTGCAATACTTTTTTGGCATCGCCAAAAAGCATGGAGGTTTTGGGTTGGAAAAAGAGATCGTTTTCGATACCGGCATAACCGGGTTTCATGGAGCGCTTGTTGACGATGACATTTTTGGCCAGCTCTACATCGAGGATGGGCATGCCATAAATGGGGGAAGCGGGGTCGGTTTTGGCGGCCGGATTCACCACATCATTGGCACCTAAGATCAACACGACATCAGTAGTAGGAAATTCTTCGTTGGCGTGTTCCATTTCCTGCAGTTTATCATAGCTCACATCGGCTTCGGCCAGGAGTACGTTCATGTGGCCGGGCATACGGCCAGCCACGGGGTGGATGGCATATTTGACTTCGACGCCTTTTGCTTCCAATAATTTTTCAAGTTCATGGCAGGCATGTTGGGCCTGGGCCACAGCAAGGCCATAACCGGGAACGATCATTACTTTGTGGGCATAGGTCATGATGACGGCAGTATCGCTGAGGGAAATTTCTTTGTAAGGGCCCTGGTCTTTTTTAGCACCACCTCCCCCGCCGCCGGTATTGCCACCGCCAAAGGAGCCGATCAATACATTGAGGAGTGAACGGTTCATGGCTTTGCACATGAGTATGGTAAGCAAGGTACCCGCAGCACCTACGAGTATGCCACCAGTTAGCATGACCTTGTTATCATACAGGAAACCACCGCAAGCTGCGGCTACGCCGGTAAAGGAATTGAGTAGGGAGATCACCACGGGCATATCGGCCCCGCCAATGGGCATTACAAACAAAATACCATACAAGAGTGACAAGGCCAGTACGGCATAGAAGAGCATGGATATATAAGCAATGTTGAGGGCCACTTCGGGTGCATCGTCGGTAGAGCCTACGCTGACCTTGATCTTATAAATGAGGAAGGTTGATAAAGCGAGGATGGCGACGAGGATGACCTGGTTGACGATATGCTGACCTTTGAAAGCGAAGTCTTTTATTTTTCCATTGAGCTTACCCCAGGCGATCATGCTACCTGCAAAAGAAACGGAGCCAATGATGAGGCCTGCAAAGATGGTGATGAGTACACCGGTTTGTACGCCGAGGGACAATACGGCATCGTCGATCTGATCACCTGCTTCATAAGCTTCCTGGATGGAGTTCTTAAAACCTGCATGTGCGTAATGACCAAATTCGATGATAGAGATCAGAGCCGCACAGGCGCCACCCATACCATTGAACAGGCTTACCATTTCGGGCATGGCGGTCATCTTCACTTTTTTGGCGGCCAGGGTACCAATGATACCACCAATGAGGAGGCCGCTGAAGATCCACAGGTAGTTGTGGAGTTTTTCGCCAGTATCTTCATCGCGGTACAGGAAGATGGTGCCAATAATGGCGATGGTCATGCCCACTGCCGCTATGAGGTTGCCTTTGCGGGCGGTAGCAGGATTGGACAACATCTTAAGACCTATGATAAAGGTTACTGAACCGATCAGGTAACACAAGGTGAGTATACTGAATTCCATAGCGTATAATTCGTTATTTCCTTGAAAAATGGTGAGCCACCTTTGGAAGGTGACCCACCATTTTTTATTTCTTCTTAGACTTAAACATTTCCAGCATGCGGTCGGTGACGACAAAACCACCTACCACGTTAAGGGTACCCAGTACGACAGCGAGGAAACCCAGTGCAAGGGCCACATAATTATCGCCTTCGGCTTTTCCCATTACGATGATGGCGCCGATGATGACTACTCCATGGATGGCATTGGCGCCACTCATGAGGGGGGTGTGGAGTACGCTGGGTACACGGCCAATGACCTCAATACCTACAAAGATCATGAGGATAACGATGTAGATGATCTGCTGGTTATCGGATAGCCATTTTAAAACTGCTTCCATATCTTGAATTTGAAATTTCTATGCTTTTACGCGTTCGTGGACGACTTCACCATTGTGGGTAATACAAGCTCCCTTCACGAGGTCATCCTCCCAATTGAGGTGGATGGCGCCTTCTTTGTTGATGATGAGTTGTAAAAAGTTCAATATGTTTTTGCCATACAGTTTACTGGCATCGGATGGCATGGTGGCGGGCAGGTTGCTATCGCCCACAATCCGCACGCCATTGACGGCTACGGTTTCATTGTTCTTTGTATGGGGGGTATTGCCGCCGGTTGCTGCTGCCAGGTCGATGATCACGGAACCATTGCGCATGCTGTTGAGCATGGGCTCGCTGATGAGGATGGGTGCTTTTTTGCCTGGTATTTGTGCGGTGGTGATGATGATATCGGCTTTGGCAACGCTTTCGGCTATTTTTTGTTGCTGGCGTTGTTTGTATTCCTCGGATTGTTCTACGGCATAGCCGCCGGCTTTGGAAGCATCGGCAGCGCCTTCGACTTCGACGAATTTAGCGCCGAGACTCATTACTTCTTCTTTTACTGCGGGGCGTGTGTCGAATACTTCTACCACGGCCCCCAGGCGGCGGGCAGTGGCAATGGCCTGCAAACCGGCTACGCCGGCGCCGAGGATCAATATTTTGGCGGGTGCGATGCTACCGGCGGCGGTCATGAACATGGGAAAATAACGGCCATAGGTATTGGCACCGAGCAATACGGCTTTGTAGCCGGCAATATTGGCCTGGGAACTCAGGACATCCATACTTTGGGCGCGGGTAGTGCGGGGCAACATATCGAGGCTAAAGGAAGTAACCTGCTGGCTGGCCCAGTCCTGCATCAATGCGGGATTAAACAGGGGCTGGTAAACGCCGATGATGATCTTCGCAGCGAGGCTTCCCGTTTCGGGAAACTGGTGGATGGCGAGGATGATATCGGCGGATTGTACTACTTCCTGTCTGGATTTGATCTGGGCGCCTGCTTTGGTATATTCCTGGTCGTTGCTCCAGGCTTTTTCGCCTGCACCCTGTTCTACGAGGATGGTAATACCTTTTTTGGTGAGGGTAGCTACTGCTTCAGGTAGCAGGGATACACGTGTTTCGGCTGATGGTTCTTTTAAAATTCCAAGCGTCATAGCCATTGATTGTGTGTTCAAGGTACAGAAAAACGGCTGAAGAATAAAAGAAACTGGTCCATGTACCTGAAGGGGCGCATGGACCAGTGTAAGTATAAATTCTTATTGTTTTCTTAATAGGCCTGGGCGAATAATACGCGTTGTTTGCTGGGCTTGCCGCTCAGTACGCAAACGCCTTCCTCCTGTGCATTGTCGAGGGGGATGCAGCGAATAGTGGCCTTGGTTTGTTCTTTGATCTTTTCTTCGGTTTCGGCGGTACCATCCCAATGGGCGGAAATAAAACCACCTTTTTCGTTCAGGGTCTTTACAAACTCATCCCAGGTATTGACTTTTGTGATGCGTTCATCACGGAAAGCGAGGGCCTTGTTGTAAATGGCTTGCTGAATTTCATCGAGGAGGGCAATTACCCTGGCGGACAAACCGTCGAGCGATACGCTGGTCTTTTCGCGGGTATCGCGGCGGGCCAGTTCGGCTACATTGTTCTCAATATCTCTTGCACCGATTGCGATGCGCACGGGAACGCCTTTCATTTCGTATTCGGCAAACTTCCAACCGGGGCGGGTATTGTCGTTGTCATCAAATTTTACGCGTATACCAGCTGCCTTGAGTTCGGCTGCCAGTGCTTTGGCTTTGGCATCGATGACAGGTTTGCTTTCTTCGCCTTTGTAAATCGGTACGATGACGACCTGGTGGGGGGCGATCTTTGGGGGCAGGATCAATCCTTCATCATCGCTATGTGCCATTACGAGGGCGCCGATGAGGCGTGTACTTACGCCCCAGCTGGTAGCCCAAACATAATCGAGTTTATTTTCCTTATCGGAGAATTTTACTTCAAAGGCTTTGGCAAAGTTTTGTCCCAGGAAATGGGAAGTACCAGCCTGCAGGGCTTTACCGTCCTGCATGAGGGCTTCGATGCAATAGGTTTCCACGGCACCGGCAAAACGTTCACTTTCTGTTTTCAATCCTTTGATGACGGGCAATGCCATCCAGTTTTCTACAAAGTCGGCATATACATGAAGCATTTGTTCGGCTTCTGCTACGGCTTCTTTGGCGGTAGCATGGGCGGTATGGCCTTCCTGCCAGAGGAATTCGGCGGTGCGCAGGAACAGGCGGGTACGCATTTCCCAACGGACTACGTTGGCCCATTGGTTGATGAGAATGGGCAGGTCGCGGTAGGACTGGATCCAGTTCTTATAGGTATTCCAGATGATGGCTTCGCTGGTAGGGCGAACAACGAGTTCTTCTTCCAGTTTGGCTTCGGGATCGACGATGAGTTTGCCTTTTTGTGCGGGGTCGGCTTTGAGGCGGTAATGGGTTACTACGGCGCATTCCTTGGCAAAACCTTCTGCATTTTTTTCTTCTGCTTCAAAGAGGCTTTTGGGTACAAAGAGGGGGAAATAGGCGTTGACGTGGCCGGTGTCCTTAAACATTTTGTCGAGGGCATCGCGCATGTTTTCCCAGAGTGCAAACCCATAGGGTTTTATTACCATACAACCGCGAACAGCCGAATAGTCGGCCAGGCTGCCTTTAATAACAAGGTCATTGTACCATTGGGAATAGTCTGCGCTTCTACTGGTGATCTCTTTGCTCATTTTAAAATGGTATTAGCTCGTGACGGCTTTTTCCGGTCGATGGAGGAATGCGATTGGTCGGTAAAAACCAGTGTTTTAGGGCTGATTTACACCGTTAACTTTAACATTCCGGCCACATTTTTTAATGGTTTTGGCCGCCTTTTTATTGTAATTTTATTCTGAAAGAACGCAAAAGTAGCAACTTCGCATCGTAAAACATTAAAATCGCACTAATCATGTCCCGACTTCTACTTTTCACTGCATTGGCATTAACTGCCTTCACGAGTTGTTCGGTATCGCGTACCGGGCAGTCGAAAACGCCGGATGATGTTTATTATTCACCCGCCCGTGATGGGGCAGCGTATGTAGAGACGGAAAAGAAGCGGGATGGTTACCGCAATGAGGACTACTATGCCAACTCATCGGATGACCGTTGGTTGCGTATGCGGGTACGGGACCGGTATCGCTGGAGTGCTTTTGATGATTACGACTGGAATGACTATCGCTACAGCAATTGGAATTTGGGCTACGGCTATGCCGGTTATAATCCCTTTTACTATAATAATTTCAATCGCTATTTTAACAACTATTATGCCTGGAACAGCTATTGGAACCCTTATTGCCCGGGCATCATCGTTGTCAACCCTAAGGGCAATGTGCCTGTATATACGGCTGTGCGTAATTTCAACCCAAGCCGTTACACAAACAGCAATTACAACAATAGCAACCGGCCGCTGAGCGCCTCTAAAACGGGCACGATGCGTTATGGTTCGCCCAGCTATAACAATAGCAATACGCGCACCAATAGCCTGGGCAGCAGTATCCGCAAAGTGTTTTCGAATGAAAATGGCAGTGGCAGGAATACTTATTATTCGCCCGGTTCGAATGACAGGCCTACGCGGACCTATACTCCTTCTACCGACAACTCTTCTTCGCGCAGTTATACACCCTCTTCTTCCAGCAGCAGTAGTTCTTCTGGCGGCAGCAGTGGTGGAAGCAGTGGCGGTGGCGGCGGTGGTGGCGTAAGCAGACCCAGCCGTGGTGGCAACTAAGCCATTCAACTCTTTGAGAGGAAACAGGATTTAAGGTATCTTGAATTTTGATTCCTCTTTTTTTATACATCCCCGATCATCTTGAATATAAACACATGAACAGAAAAATTTACTTAATTGCTGTGCTTCTTGCCGGACAGCAGGCAATGGCGCAGATCCCGGAAGATGCCTTGCGCATGAGCTGGAATGTTCCTACCGGATCGGCCCGCAGCCAGGCCATTGGCGGCGCTATGGGGTCATTGGGCGGTGAGATCACGAACTTGTGGGTGAACCCTGCCGGACTTGGCTTTTACAAGACGAGTGAGCTGGTATTGAGCCCTGGCTTTACGATGGCACGCGGTAAGAGTAGTTTCCGGGAAACGGATGCTACGGCCGATAAGCTGAACCGTTTTAACCTGGGGGCTTCGGGCCTGGTATTTGGGTATGGGGATAAGTACAGCAAGTGGTCGAGCAAGGCTTTCGCTATTGGGGTGAACCGCACAGCCAATTTTGCCGGTCGTTCTTATTATAAGGGAACCAATGACTACAGTTCTTATACGGAGCCAATGGCCAATGAATTTTTTAATTATTATACGAACCAGCGCAACAACAATCCTTCTTTAACAGATAAACAGATCATCAACAAAGCCATCGACGATGTATCGGTATCTGTGCCTACGCGGATGGCCTTGTATACGTACCTGGTAGATGTAGAAAAGGGGCCTAATGGCCAGGGGACGGTATTTTCACGGGCAGAAGATGTAGGGATTGTGAACCAGGAAAAGCAGGTGACCACCACAGGAGGTATTACGGAAATATCGCTGGGTTTTGCGGGTAATATGGATGACAAATTGTACATCGGCGGTAGTATAGGTGTTCCGATTGTGAATTACCGGCGTGAGACGATGTTCAAAGAATCCGACGCAAGCACTGCGATCAATGATTTCAGTTACTCCAAGTATACGGAAACATTCACTTCGAAGGGTGTTGGTATCAATGCCAAGTTGGGGGTGATCTTCAGGCCATCGCCACGGGTGCAGGTGGGGGTAGCTGTACACAGTCCCAGCCTGTATGGTTTGAACGATAAAACATCGAGCAAAATGGTGACGGATGTAGAGAACGCGCTTGCACCCGATCCTGGTGCAGACAGTATACAATCTGATGTGTTATTTGATGCAAAAAAGGATCCAACCTTTAAATACGATCTGGTATCACCCTGGAAATTCATGGTAAGCGGATCGTATGTATTGCATCAGGTAGAGGATATTTCGAAGCAAAGAGGTTTTATCTCGGCGGATATAGAATATGTAACGTATGGCAGTTCGAAATTGAAGGAAGCGGAGGACAAGGGAGAAGGGGACTATTTCAAGCAGGTAACAGAGGCGGTAAAGAAGACTTACAAAGGAGCGCTTAATTTCCGGGTAGGTGGAGAGTTGAAGTTCAATACGATCATGCTGCGCCTTGGTTTTGCTTATTATGGCAATCCTTATGAGGACAAAGAGCTGAAAGCACATAAAATGAATTTGAGCAGTGGTATTGGTTATCGTGGCAATGGTATCTTCATTGATCTTACCTGGGTACAGAGTATGAACAAGGATGTAGATTTCCCTTACCGGGTAGATGCACCGCGGGCGAATACGTATGCTTCGATCAAAGACAGGAGCACGAATGTGATGATGACGTTTGGCATAAAATTATAATACAACAAGATCTTCTTCCAAAAGGGGTGCCAAACTGGCGCCCCTTTTCTTTTTAGCCACTACCCCCTACATTAAATTCCCATTAACACCCTTTATTCTTTTAATTTATTAATTATCTTACTAACGGTAACAATATACCACATATTTAAACTAAATCCATGAAAAGAAAGCTTTCATTGGCACTATGTGTCACTGCAGCACTCATGACCTCATTACTTCCCGGCTGCAAAAAGAATGATCATTCCACCAACGATTTCACAAAAATCATCTCTCCGGAAATGCAACTGGAATACAAAACGGCCTTTGCGAAAACTCTTGCAAAAGCTGTCACCAATAAAGATTTCAGGAATTTCTTAAAAGGAGAGGCTTTAAAGAAGTTTGATTGGGATAATGATGTCTTTTATCCAATGATCAAAGATGAAAAGCTGCCCAGCGGGGAAAGCATTCATGACTATCTGAGTAATATCATCAAAGCAGATAAAAAAGGCGTCGCATTGGTGGAAATCGAGCAGGGATTACCACTATTAAATATACTTGTCCCCAGCTTTGAAAATTTCTCCGCAGAGCAATGGAATACGGGCAACCAGGTTCCGTTGGTGGCCATCAGAAATAAGGCAGATGCGAATGCCGGTAAACCATTGCTGGCCTATGATAGTGAGGGCAAGCCCACTGAACTAGATTATTATAAGGAACCTTCCTTTCCGATTATCATTATAAAAGACAATGAAGCGCTAGAGATGAAAGGTGGCTTAGGAGGAAAGCAAATGACGCCCCTTCACAAACTTGATCAGCAATATCAACCTGTATGCGAAAGTAATGGTATAGCCTATTATTTCGCTGATGAGAACCTTTACACGTCGCTTACTATTAAAAGTAAGGATGCAACGCCTAGCGAGGCTACTACTCAAACCAATGGTACTATGGGCATCCTGGGTACCGGTTGTGAGAGAGCAATAAACTGGGAGAATTTTGATGTTCTTACCCAACAGGCATTTACTAAAAATATTTACAACCCAATATGCCCTGATAACGTGGCAACAACGCGTGACTATATTTATTATGGAATAGATCCAACTACAGGAATTGATCAAGGACCATTGAAATATAATTACAGAGAATGTATAACTTCCATACGTTGCCTGAATTTGGCATCGCGTGGAAGAATTGATGATGTTGGAGAAGGAAATATACTCGAGTTTAATATTACCGTATATACTGTAGATAATGACCCGGTGTTCCCATTAAAAAAGACAATTTCTATTCCTAAAGACAAATTTTTTGTTACCGATGCCTATAATCCGAATCCAAAACCGATTGATTTAACAAATAATAACATAGGATCGATTCCCGGAATTCCCCCAGTCCAACTGGCAGTTTGGAACTTTAAAAGGCAAGGCGATATTTGGAAGTACGCCATCTATGAATATGATCCAAGCGTTACTGTATCAGAGACAAGATCTATAAGTGCTACTATTGGAACCAACTTTACAGCTGGCAGTGAGGAGAAAAAAGGCGGCAAGTTTGGCATTTCTGCTACTGTTACGGCTACAGCGTCCACTACTATTAGCTATACTGATGGATCAGACGATTGCGGCGAAGCAATATCATATTGGTGTGATCCTGTTATTATTCAAAAATTTGACGTTGTAGGAAGTTGGGACTATTGCGGTTCCCCGGTAACCGGCGTCAGAAGGCCTCCAAGAGTTCCTACTCCTATTGGCAGATCATACGAAATCAATACGGGTACGATCGCGCTGACTGTAGAACCCAGAGCTTTATAATCAATCATAATAATCCGGATATTGTTACCAAATAATAAACCCCGCCTGAAAAGGCGGGGTTTGTTTTCAAGGTTCTTTTAAAACCTTAACCCTTCACTTTAAAGTCCTCATAGGGGATCTCTACGGATTGCCGGGATTCGCTCCCGGCTGGTTGTTTGGCATTACAAAAGTCGGATATCTTATTAGAATAATTTCACATCCAAATCACGGTCTGCCGCTAATATTAACAAAATTTACGTTTGGCTAAGTATTAGCCCTTAGACGGGGCATGTATTTTCGCTCTTTGCCCCCGTTTTCATGATCCAGCCAGTGCTAATTGGCAATAATCCAGTACAGCGGCTTCCTCTTGTGGAGAAAACCATTGTACATCAATGCTTTTGCGAAACCAGGTGAGCTGTCTTTTGGCATACTGACGGGTGTTCGTTTTGATGGCTTCCACTGCCTGGGGCAAGGAGTTTTGGCCATCAAAGTATTGAAACAACTCATTGTATCCCACGGTTTGAAGTGCATTTAACTGCCGCCAGGGCAATAAAGTGCGTACTTCTTCCAACAACCCTTCCTGCATCATTGTATCCACGCGTTGGTGAATGTTTTTATGTAATTCTTCCTTCGGTAATTCGAGTCCAATTTTAACAATCCGGAACGGGCGGGTGGCCTTTTTTCCCTGCTGGAAGGTCCGGATTGACTGACCGGTGACCAATTTGACCTCCAGGGCCCGTAAAAGGCGCTGGGGGTTCTGAATTTCGCCGGTACTGTAATAGAGGGGGTCCTGCTGTGCTACCTGTTGTTGCAGCCAGGAGAGGCCCTGCTGTTGGAACTGTGCGTTGATACGTTCCCTGACCTCTGGCGAAACGGGTGGAATATCATCCAGGCCCTCACAAAATGCTTTTACATAGAGACCGGTTCCGCCCGTCATTACAGCTACCGGGGTACGTTCATATATTTCGTTAACGGACTGCAGGGCATATTGTTCAAATGCGGCTGCATTAACATCCTGGTGAATGGAATGGGAATTGATAAAATAGTGGTGTACGCTGGCCAGTTCGGCTGGTGAGGGTTTTGCGACCCCAATGGTCATTTCGCGGTAGCATTGACGGGAATCGGCAGAAATGATGGCAGTACCAAACTGCTTTGCCACACGGATAGCAAGGGCCGTTTTACCCACCGCTGTAGGTCCTACGATGACTATACAGGTATGCTGCATGCTTGGTTGTTAACAAAAAAGAGGTGACCTCCCTGCGATGGATATCACCTCCTGTATTCGTTCCGGAAATAACTAGATATCTTCTTCTTTGCCGCCTTCTTCTTCGGCCTCTTCCGCCTCTTCGCCCGTTTCAAGGCCATCATCATCGCCTTCTGTACCAAAGCCTTCTGCACCAGCTTTGAGGTCATATTTTTCTTCTACTTCGGTAAGTTTATCACCCACGAGTCCTTTGGTGCCATATTGTGAAGGGGCGATGCCTTCTGTTTTGATCACTACGGGGTAATCGAGTTTGGCGTTTTCTTCTTTGGAAACATTGATCAGCTCAACCATGAAGCTCCATCCTTTTACAAAATCATAGTTGTAGATGAATTTCTGGTTGGGATCGCGGATCTCGGAACCAATGGTGGTTTCCTCCATGAGCAAGGGAGCCGCTTTGTAGGGTCTATCGTATTTGGCGAGGCTTATTTCGCGTCCGCGCTGCCAATTGTCGTTGCTGCGGTAAAAGGTAGCCTGGTGTTTGCTATCGAATTCGTATGCTTTCAGGATGATCTGGTGCAACTGCAGGAAGGATTGTGTGTGCTTTACAGCCACATCACGATAAATGCTATCGTCCTCTTCAAAATAAATCCTGAATTTTAATACAGCCATAATAGTTGCTTGTTTCTTGTTTCTGGTTTATGGTTCCTACAGGTGTTCAGCTTTTATTTAACTGAGTACCCGTTAAGCAGTTTCTAAGGTTAATTGAGCTGTTACTATTCCAAAAGTAATATAATTCCGTTAAACTCTTTTTTTCGCACAACTATCATACCAGCAACTGATTTCCGGACGGATATTTATACGACAGGTTTTAGCCCTAATTCCTGTGCCGTTTTCATCATAAAATCATACGCTGCGTCATAATTATTGTCAATTTTTCCGTCCAAAATGGCTTCCCGGATGGCATTTTTAATATCGCCTACGTGTTTGCAAGGAGAAAGGCCAAATATTTCCATGATCATTTCGCCGGTAATGGGCGGTTGCCAGTTGCGGATGCGGTCTTTTTCTTCCACTTCCTTCAACCGTTCTTTGACGAGTTCGAAATTTTCGAGGAAACGTTTTACTTTTTGCTTGTTCTTGGAAGTGATATCGGCATTGCACAATAACATGAGTGCGTCAATATCATCGCCTGCATCGAACAGGAGACGTCGGATAGCTGAATCGGTAATGTCTTCTTTGGTTAAGCTAATGGGCCGTAAATGGAGTTCGACCAATTTACGAACGAAACGCATTTTCTCATTTTGGGGCAATTTGAGCCGGGTAAAGATGCGGGGCACCATCCGCCCCCCTACTACTTCATGGCCGTGAAAGGTCCAGCCGTGTCCAGCCTCAAATTTTTTGGTCGGGGGTTTTCCTATATCGTGCAATAATGCTGCCCAGCGCAGCCAGAGGTCTTTTGTGTGTACGCTGATGTTGTCGACCACCTGGAGGGTGTGGTAAAAATTATCCTTGTGTCCCAATCCATCAACAAATTCAGCTCCCACGAGGTCGATCATTTGGGGGAAAATAATGTGCAATAAACCGCTTTTATAGAGGAGGTCCAGCCCGATGGAGGGTTTATCGCTTAACAGTATCTTATTCAGTTCATCGGTGATACGCTCCTGTGAAATAATGCGGATGCGCTCTACATTGTCTTTGATGGCCTGAAAAACGGGTGGGTGGATGGTAAAACCCAGTTGTGTGGCAAACCGAATGGCACGCATCATCCGCAGGGGATCATCGCTAAAGGTTTGCAAGGGATCCAGCGGGGTGCGGATGAGTTTATTTTCCAGGTCTTTCAATCCATCAAAGGGATCTACGAGCTTGCCCTGATCGGCCTTGTTGAGGCTGATGGCCATGGCATTGATGGTAAAATCGCGGCGGTCCTGGTCGTCTTTGATGGTACCGGGTAATACCTCGGGATTGCGGGAATGGTAGCGGTAGGATTCTTTGCGGGCACCTACGAATTCGATTTCCAGGGTCTCTCCTGCCCCCCCCCTAAAGGGGGGGGCAATAGGCTCAGCTTCATAGGAAGAAAGGTGTTCTTCCTCGTGGTAGAAATCTTTGAGTTTTATTTGTGCGGTGCCGTAGGTTTTGAAGAAAGCGACATGGGGTCGTGGTTTGAAACGATCGGCTACGCGATTGGCGAGTTCGATGCCATCGCCTACGCAAACAATATCGGCATCCTTGGTATTGCGACCAATCAATTTATCGCGTACAAAACCGCCGATGATCCAGGCTTCAATGCCCATTTCGGCTGCAGCATGGGCTATTTTATTGAAAACAAACAGTTCTTTATCGGAACACCGGATATCCATTGGGCAAATGTAAATACAAGAAGACAGAATTTAGCAACTAGAATTTAGAATTCAGGAGCTGTGCAGGAGAAGCTGCGATCTATGAGCTTCGAGCTGTGAGCATAACAGCCCTTTTGCTACGACTATGATTCCAATGCGGCCAGGAGTTGTTCTTCCTTAATATTATAAGCGCATTTAAAATGGCCCAGGGGGCAGGTTTTGCGGCCATGGAGCCCGCAGGGACGGCAAGGAAGGGGCTCCTGTACCTCCACGATAAATCGTTTATCGGATAATGGTCCAAAGCCAAAAGAAGGCAATGTAGAACAGTATACGGCTGTAACAGGTGCATTGACAGCGGACGCAAAGTGCATGGGCGCGCTATCATTTACATAATTCATGGCAGCCTGCTTCATGAGGGCTGTAGACTGAAGAAAATTCAATTTACCACATAGGTTGGTGATGGGCAATTGAGGAGCACCCTGTTTAATTGCTTCGGCAAGGGCAGTATCGCCGGGGCCACCCAGCAGGTAAATATGATAAGCTGGCGTAAGTCGGTTCAGGAAACTGATCCACTTGTCGGCAGGGTATTGTTTGGTAAACCATACGGAGGCCGGAGAAATGGTGATATAGGGCAGCTGCTGGTATTGTTGTACGGCTTGCTCATCTGCCTGCGATGGATAGAGCCTGGGTCTTTCGGGCGCTCCGCCGGTAAACTCCCTGATCAATTCATCGTTCCTTTCTATTTCATGGCGGGTAGTTGTGCCATCGCTGATGACGTGTTTGATACGTTTGGTAAAAAAGCGGCTGAATGGGTTCTTATCGAATCCAATGGTTTCGCGGGCGCCTGAAAAAGCGGTGAGGAAACCGGTAGCGGCAAAGCGTTGTACATTGATCAATTTATCGTAGCGACGGCTGCGGATGGTACGCAGGAGGCTGAGAAGGCTTTTGTTCTTTTGGCCAGAAGTTTTATTCCACACCAACACTTCGCGTATATACGGGTGATCTTTGAGCAATCCTTCATTGCCTTTGCGCAACATAAAATCAATCTGTGCATCGGGATACTGGCGGTGTAATTTCTCCACGATACCGGTAGCCAGTACTACATCACCAATAAAAGCGGTTTGAATGACGAGGAATTGTTGCAAGATCTATCTTATTAGCTTCGTGAATGTTCGGTTTTCAATGCTCAATGTTCAATGATCAGGGCCGGATGACGGTGACCTGGCCGCGCTCCCAACGCACCACAGCCGAAGGTGCAGCAATGGCAGCATCGTGTTGGCGGTAATGCACCACATAATCTACCTGTTGCTTGATGGCATCTGGTATCTCATTAAAGGTACGGGGTGTGGGCTCATTGCTGATATTGGCAGATGTGGACACAATGGGTTTGCGCAGGCGCTTGATGAGGTGCTTGCAAAAAGTTTCCTGCACGATACGAATGGCAATGGAACCATCCTGGTTGATAAGGTTATCGGCCAGGCCGATGGCGCCTTCATAAATAACAGTGGTTGGTTTGGTCACTGTATCGAGGTAATCGAATATGGCGAGATCGGGATGGGCCACGTATTGCAGGAGGTCGCGCTGATCGGCCAGGAGTACGATCATGCTTTTTGATCCGGGCCGCTGTTTCAGTTCATATATTTTGCGAACGGCATCGGCATTGGTGGCATCGCAGCCAATTCCCCACACGGTATCGGTAGGATACAGTATCAATCCTCCGGCCTGCAGGGTGGCCAGTGCCTTTTCGACATCGGTTGTAAAATCCATGATGCAAATGTATTGTGTAAAAACAAGACGGGAAAACGGGTATTGTGGCCATGGATGGTCCTGAAAAGGTAAAGGGCGGGGTATGTCATTGATCCGGTAAATATGGCTGGCATATAGTAGATTTGCAAAAAATTCTTCATCATGGAATTACAACAACTGATTGTCGAAGCCTGGGGCAACCGGGAATTATTAAAAGAGAATAAGTATACGGAAGCTGTAAAATCGGTGATTGCTGAGGTGGACAAGGGCATGTTGCGGGTAGCTTCGCCCGGCGATCAGGGTTGGACGGTGAATGAGTGGGTAAAACAGGCGATCCTGTTGTATTTTGGCATCCAGCAGATGCAGACCTGGAGCCTGGGCCCTTTTGAATTTTATGATAAAATGGTACTGAAGAACAATTATAAAGACCTGGGGGTGCGGGCAGTACCGCATGCCATCGCCCGCTATGGAGCGTATCTTGGCCGCAATGTAGTGATGATGCCCTCGTATGTGAATATCGGCGCCTATGTAGATGAAGGTACGATGGTGGATACCTGGGCAACTGTGGGCAGTTGTGCACAAATTGGTAAAGGGGTGCACCTGAGTGGTGGCGTAGGTATTGGCGGTGTACTGGAGCCATTACAAGCTTCGCCGGTGATTGTGGAAGATGGTTGTTTTATTGGCAGCCGTTGTATTGTAGTTGAAGGGGTGATCGTGGAGAAGGAAGCGGTACTGGGCGCCAATGTGGTGTTGACAAAGAGCACGAAGATCATTGATGTGAGTGGTGCAGAACCTGTAGAATACAAGGGTCGTGTACCGGCACGCAGTGTAGTAATTCCGGGGTCTTATACCAAAAAATTCCCGGCGGGTGAATACCAGGTTGGTTGTGCGTTGATCATTGGCCAACGCAAGCCGAGTACGGACCTGAAGACCAGTTTGAATGATGCGCTGCGGGATTTCAATGTGAGTGTGTAGGGAGAAAGCATAGAACAATTAGCATGGCTTCGCCGGAGGATCTTGTTGACTGCGAAGCACTTCATTTTATACATTTTCAGCCCTGGTTGCGGGTGTTTGCTGCTTGCTACCAGGGCTTTTTTTATTGATGACAGAACCAAAGAAATACAATACCACCACGTGGGGATTTATGATTGCCTTCCTGGGCAGCATTCTTTTTTCCACGAAGGCCATCATTGTGAAGCTGGCTTTTACGCATGTAAAAGTAGATGCGCTCACGTTGCTGACGCTGCGGATGATCTTTTCGCTGCCGTTTTATGTAGCCGCCGCGTGGCTGGTGAATAAACAGCAGGACAATACACCGCTTACGAAGCGGCAATGGGGGTACGTGCTTATCCTGGGCATCTTTGGTTATTACCTGAGCAGCTTGTTTGATTTTGTGGGTTTGCAATACATCTCGGCAGGACTGGAGCGATTGATCCTCTTCCTCTACCCTACTTTTGCGGTATTGATCAATGCGTTTGTATTCAAGCAGCCCATCCAAAAGATGCAGAAGGTGGCGTTGGTGCTGACCTATGTGGGCATTGGACTGGCTTATTTTGGGGAGTTGCGGGTGGATACGCATAATCCCAATTTCTTTTATGGCAGTTTCCTTATTTTTCTATGTGCCATTACTTATTCGATCTATATAGCAGGTAGTGGCTATATTATTCCCAAGGTGGGGGCTGCCAAGTTCACGGCTTATGCGATGCTGGCGGCTACAGCGGGCATTTTCACGCACTTTTTGTTTGCCGGCAATATTGCAGCCTTACAGCAAGGAGCCGGGCTGTGGTGGTATGGTTTGTTGCTGGCCATTGTGGCGACTGTAATACCCTCTTTCCTGATCTCGTATGGTATGAAAAAGATCGGCTCCAATAATGTGGCCATTATCAGCAGCATTGGGCCAGTTTCTACGATCCTGCAGGCTCATTTTATATTGGGGGAAGGTATTTTCCTGGAACAAATCATCGGTACGGTATTGGTTATCATTGGGGTACTGTTGATAGGCTGGAAAAGGGAGGCGGTGAAAAAATAAAAATTCTCTTTTTTTGGAATGGCATTTTACCCTATATTTGCACCCCCGAACACAAAGTTAACAAGCCGGGAAATCGAGAGATAAACGGCTGAATAACAAACCTGCCCAGGTGGCGAAATTGGTAGACGCACTGTGTTCAGGTCGCAGCGTTCGCAAGGATGTGCTGGTTCGAATCCAGTCCTGGGCACTAAAAAAGACCCGTAAGTCAAAGGCTTACGGGTCTTTTGCTTTGGTAATGTTAGTTTATCTGCTCATCCCATTTCATTTTTACCCAGGGGCTATTGGGGTCTGTGAGCAGCACTTCCATGCCTTCCATCATTCCTTTGAACTGATCTTCTTCAATTCCGTTCCACACGCAGCGTGCAAACTGGTAGGAGACTGATAACTGTTTCCAGGAAGTATACATTTTTCTCACTGGCCCGATACAGCGCTCAATAATTTCGAGCGCTTCTTCACCAGCGATATAGCCTGCGTCGAAACCGCCACGGGCGAGGTTGATCACGCGCGCAAAATCCCAGATTAGCATTTCTGGCTGTGTGTCTTTACCGATCAGGTTGTGTTCACTGAACAGTTCGAGCGCGTCTCTCATATTGCGGAGGCGTTCCAGCCCCACTTCTTCTTCCATTCTATTGGTAGCCACATGCTGACGCAGGAACTCCTTGCTTTCTTTTATGGAGATGGCATTCATGGCCTGCCAGATGATATCGTACTGGATACGGTGACCTTCCGTGAAGAGCCAGTTGATCTGCTCCAGCAGTTCTTCCTTGCTGTCGATATCCCACCATTCAGACAACAGATCGCGGCAATCCTGTTTGGAGAAGCCGGTAGTGAGATCGTTGAGGTACTGGCCATTGTACATGGCCAGGTCGGCACCACAGGCGATAGCCCATTGTTGTGCTGTGGTAAGTGTACTCTCGTTGTTAAGCAGTACTTTGTTCGGTTGCTGGTAAGCGTCAAAGGCATTGGAGTTTTCGGCAGCTCCGGAGAACATGGCATTGAATTGCTGGATGTTCTGGCCAAACTGGTTCATCTGGCCGGCCCATTGATTGGTCATCTGGATGGATTGTTCCATTTGCTGACGATACATGGCAATGGCTTCATCGCTTAAGCCCATTGCTTTGAGGGATTGCAGATATTGTTCAATAGCATTCCTGGGGTCCATGATTAATAATTTTATGCTGCGATTTATAATAACAGGAGGTCATCTCCCGGTTTTGCATTTACCAATGCCCGTTCGAAACTGGCATAAAGTTGGGTTAAGGTAAATGCCTGTGCTGTATCCAGTCTTTGCTGAACCGCTTCCTGTGCAAGCAGGGCGATCCTGTATTGCGGAGGCCCCACCACCATCATCAGTTGATCAAGGGGGTGATACCAGATATATTTATACCCGCTCACCCTGGATGCGGCAGTCCGATAGAGATAAGCCCCGGCATGCGCTGCCAGCCATTGCTTCCGGTAATTGCTGGCAGCTCCGGTACGGGCACTGATAATAATAGTATCAACGATGTGCAGGCTCTGAAACTGGAAATCGAGTTTATCACCCACCCGTTCTGTATAAAAAGACCTGAAATCCTGTGCACGCCGGTTGACCAGCGATGCAAAGTCATTGGTGTTCTGATCAGGCTTTTCCTTTTTCCGGAAGAAGGAGAACATAACAGCGGTTTGGTGAAGGTTTTGTAGAGAAGATCAGAATAACATCTTAGTGAAATTCCCATCCTGATCAAAGATCATGGTGAATTTGGTGCCACCACTTTCGGGTTGGAAGTACAGGAGGTAACGCAGTTTTTGCGGCTGACCTTTGAGTTCATCAGGAGCAATTACCGAAACAGTGGTAGGAACTACATCAAAATTCTTTTCCTTCTTTATTTGATCGATGGATGTTTTGATCATACCCGGCACTTTTTTGAATTCATCCACTTCTTTGAGTGTGAACATGAATTCAGCAGCTTTTGCATTGCCAGTAATTTCCAGGGTAATCTCAGAGAGATCCTCCCAGGAGCCTTTCAACTTTTGTTTACTGATCATTTTTTTACTCTCGGGGTCTTTGGTGCCGGTAGCGGAAATAGTGGTTCCCGTGCTTTTATGATAAAAAAAAGAGATCTCGGTGTAGTATGCATCCTTACCGAATTCACCGTTAAGATCGCTTACGAGATCTGCAACTCCATCAGTAGTATCGAATTTCCGGGCGCCACCACCGAAGGATTGGCAGGAAGACAGGACTACTGCAAATACTGCTGTTATCATAGCCAGGCGGAGAGAGCGTTTTTTCATAATTACGTGTTTTGTGGTTTGTTTTTACGGTACAAACATAGGCGCACGCAAAAAGCAATGAGTGGGAAATCCAGAAGCGCCGGCGGCTTTTTGAAATCCGTTGGTATTTTGGAGGAATCCGTGTTTTCCGGCGGTATCAGCTTTCGTTTTCTGTGTTTGGTGAGAAAGACCTGGCTTTCCGGAAAGGAATGCTGAGTAACACCCGGGTGCCGCGCTGCTGCTCATTCATTTTATTGGTGAAGGTGATGCTGGCAGGCTGGCCGGTTTGCCTGCTAAGGATGGCAAGTCTTTCCCGGGTGATGACAGTAGCCAGGGAGCGATTACCCGATGGCATTAGATCAGGCTGCAGCCCCGATCCATCGTCTTCGATAACACATTGTATAACTTGTTGTTCCCGGGTAATGGTTACGCTGATATGCCCCTTGTGATTCAATTGTTTCATACCATGCAGGATGGCATTTTCAACAAAGGGCTGCAACAACATGGGGGGAATCAACAGCTCATCATCTTCATACATTTCAAATACTTCTACTGAATAATCGAAAGCGCCCTCAAAACGCATGGCCTGCAGACTGAGGTAGTTTTCGAGCGCAACAATTTCATCTTTCAACGACACAAAACTCTCCCTCGAGTTTTCGAGCGTAATCCGGAGCAGGCGTGCAAACTGGCTGAGATAGCGGATAGCTTTTTCTCCTTCCTTGTTCCGGATAAAACTTTGCAATACAGACAGGGTATTGAAAATAAAATGTGGTTCCATCTGGCTGCGTAGCAACTGCTGTTCCAGGGCTGTTTGCTTTAATTTTTCTGCCAGTTTCCGGCGGCGCCAGCCTACAATACCCAGCAGTATCAATAAAAGGAATGCTCCCACGAGCGTGAGAATGATCAGATTTTGCTGCTGTCCGATCTTTTGACTGGCTGCATTGGAGATAGCGAGGGTTCGGATCTCGTCGTCCTTTGCCTTTACTGCATATTGTGTTTCAAGTTCACGGGCCCTGGTGGTGATGGAAGAATCTACTTCCCCTTGAAAATTGCGGAACGCTGAATCCAGTGCTGCCAGCGCTTCCTGGTAACGGTGTTGAGCCCTGAGATCTTCCGACCTGCGCCTCCAGATAGCAGTAATAATTTCACGGTTACTTTCATCGAGGGCCATTGCCATGGCTTCATCGAGATACTGTTCCGAGACAGCAAATCTTTTCAGTTTGCTGTAGGCAACAGCCGTATTGTAGACAGTGGTTGCATCCAGCCGATGCAGGTCGCGATTAATTTGCAACGCTTTCAACTGGTATTGCAGTCCTTCTTCTTGTTTTCCTTCCTTCATTAAAATGATCCCCAGGTTCTCATATTTTATTGCAACGTAGTAAGGACTGGATAAACTGGTATCCTTGTTTACAAAATTCCTGTAAAAAAGGATGGCAGAATCTTTCTGACCAGATTCATCATAATACTTTGCGATATTACTGGCAAAGGCCAACTGGAATTTGGGTTGCTTATTACTTATACTCAATCCTTCAAATAAATACTTCCGTTGCTGTGGCAGGTCGCCGATCACCTGGTAGATCGAAACAAGTTTCATAAGGATCGTTGGCAGTCCGCTGGTATCGATCTTTTTGGCCAGGTAATAAGATTCTCTTGCATAGGCCAATGCTGAATCTGCTTTTTTCTGATCAAGGAAAAGGCCGGCCAGTTGTGTTTTGGCAGCGATCACCTGCTTGAGGCTGGAGTCTTTTGCTTCGGCAATGGACAGGCAGCGGCGCAGTGCCATCATTGCACTGTCAAGCTTCTTCTCCATCTTATATTGAACACCCTGAAACCTAAGCCAGGTACAGGTCATAGAGAAATTATCCTGCTTTGTAACGATGGGAGCAAGGCTGTCGAGGATCCTGCGTGAAGCTGTCACCTCATGATCATGGAAGAGGGGATTGACCCTATCGCCCAAAAATTTTGCGAGGGAATCTGCCGCTGCTTCGGGTGAAACAGCTGTTTTTTGTGCAGTTTGTTGCTTACAGGAAATGGCTGCCAGGCAAATTATTGCCAGCACAAGGGTATAACGGGAAAATTTCATCAAAGTCTTTTATGAGCATTAGCGGGCGCCTGTTAAGTATTCAATCACATATTCTTTGCGACGGGTGGACACAGGAATTTCCGTCCCCTGCCGGAGAACGAGATAGCCGTCTTTATGATAACGGTCAATAAAATTGTGATTAATAAGATAGGATTGATGAGGTCGCATAAACCAGGTGGGGAGCAGTTCTTCGTACTCCTTGATGGATTTGGACACAACGATCTTACGGTTGTCTGTAAGGAAAAAGGTGGTATAACCTGCATCACTCTGGCAATAAATGATCTCTTCAAAAGGCACAACCTGCAGGTAGTGCTGAGACCTCAGTACAATACGGTTCTGTAATCCACCCTGTTGAAAAGACTGGCTGGCGATGGAGAGCTGACGTTGATCCGGCACAGTGGCAGCGGATTTCAGCACTTTATCCAAGGCGGATCTCAGTTCTTCTTCATCGAGTGGCTTCAGCAGATAATCGAGGGCGCCATATTTAATGGCCCTGATGGCATATTCATGGTAAGCTGTAATGAAGACGATCCTGCAGGGTATTTCCAGCGTTTGAACAATATCAAAACCAGTACCATCTGAAAGTTCTATATCCAGTAAAAGCAGATCGGGATTGGTGGCAGGAATTATGGTTCTCGCTTCCTGCACACTGCCGCAGGTACCTACTACAATAAAACCAGCCTGCTGTTTCATCAGCTGTTCAGTATCTTTTCGAATGGCAGGTTCATCATCGATGATCACTACTCGGATCATAAGGGGGGGGTATGGGATTATTTGTTACAACTTATGACTGCGGCCAGTTGTTAAAATTTATTAATAAACGGAATACAAACCAGGTAAATCAGGCCTGGTATTCGAACCGGGCTTCTCTGAACCAAACTTCATAACCTTTCAAAGGTAAATGTTTTTTGTTGATTGGGTAGTTGATGGCGGCAATAGCCACACTTACGTTATTTCTAATAAAAGATATAGCCCGCCAGGGCGGGCCATATCTTTTTTACTTTTTTGAGCAGCTCACCTTTGGGGTCAGCCCCAAAAGCAGTAATCTGAGCATACTAATATAAAGGCGTTTTCAGCTTAATAAAGTAGATGCTGTTACGATCTACTTTATTGGTACCATTCAAGACTTTTTGTTGGTACACCTGGTTGGCCCCGGTGATACCAAAATCATCGTCATTCGAAACGGCGATCAGGCTCGGATTGATAATGACCAGGCCCTCTGCCTTGTCATGAGGATACAACACATCAATATCCTTCATGAGATCGGCCACCAATGTTTTAGTTACGGGCACAATACCATTGGCAGCCAGTGTTGCAGCGTCTTTCAATTCCTCTACTGTTTTACCATTGAACAATTTTCCATTGGCACCATTTGCCGGATCGGAAATATCGGTTGCGCCCGTGAAACTTATTTTGAATATCTTTTTGAATACTGTATTCCTGTTAGCGTCTGTTGGAAACTGACCATCTCTTTCCAGTACCAGAAAATTATTATTGTCGATAGCTGCAATTTCGCTCACAGCCTGCAGGTTCCAGTTATCCATCATGTAAACATACTCTTTGGTGTTGCCGGATGCAATATCAAAAGTAACGATGCGTATCACCAATGAATTGGTAATGGCAGCGGATGATGGGTTGTAGAGCGGGAACTGCATCATGCCTACCAGGGTTTTTCCATCGGGTGTGATGGTCAGCCCTTCCATTCCTCTGTTGGGCCTGCGTTTGGCCAATACCAATGGAAGTTTTCTGCTACCGGTAGAAAAAGGGTTGATCTTTTCGAGTATTTTACCGTTCCTGTCAACATGAACAATATGCGGACCGTATTCATCACTTATCCAGAAACTTCCGTCGGAAGCCAATGCCATTCCTTCGGAATCAATTCCATCTTCACTTGGTTGCAGGGGATTGTTATTGATATCGAAAGGCTTTTCTCCGGTTCCTCCAGCATTGACTGGATTGGGCAATCCGTTTAAATTAGTGCCTGCACTGTTTTTCAGGAGGATGGCTGATTCGAAGACGAGAGAATCTCCTTTCAGCCGGAATTTCCCAATCTGTGGTACGAAGTTAGGCGTGGCGATCATAATGCTATTGGTAGCGGCTTCAGCTACATTGGGTCCTCTGTCGGTGAGCAAATAGAAAACAGCTTTATCATTGGGGTCCTGGGCCATGGATGATCCATAACCTCCATTGTATAAGGTGATGTTGCTCTGAACGGTGGTCAATACTTTAGGGTGGCGATCTTCGGCAACTGTGGGATAAGTGATCGGCTTATCATCTGATTTATTTTTATCGCAAGCGGCAAGAGCAAGAACAGGGAGAAGCAATAGCCTTCTATTAAAACGCATAGTTGTTTTGATTTCTGCAAAGAAAATCAATGTAGGGAAGTAGAATGGGCCAGGGAGAAATGATAAAACTAAATTAATACTACAACCCTTGGGTAAGAAACGTTATTCGCTTATAACAAAAGGTGGTCTGCGCAACAACCAAGCTGAAAATGGGACATTATTCATCTGACGGATCGGGGTACAGGTCCTAATTATAGGACCCCATAAAATACTGGGTTTCAGGTATAGGAGGGCAGCTCAGGGTTTCTAATTTTGCAGGTTAACATATTGTATTTTAATACGCTTATCAAATAATCTGTGTATGAAAAACCGGTACCTGCTCTTTTTCTTCCTGGTTTTATCAGGCCTTACAGCAACGGCACAAAGAGCGCCTAAAATTGTTTTCCCTACTACTCCCTTTAACAAGGAAGAAGTAAAACATATGCTGGAAACGGGCACTTGCTCTATCAAAGGGAATGTGTCTAAAAAAGGGAACTATCTGGTTAACCTGGTGATCTTGTTTCCGGTGACCCCTTATTTTACTGAATACCTGGAACTGAAAAGGAAGGACAAAAAAGGGAAGAAGGATATACAAATGTCCGATGAGGCCTACAGCTACCGGATACTTACGCAGCTCAACATGCAGAATGGAACATTCGAGATCAATGGTCTCAAACCCGGCAAGTATTATATTGAAACAACGGTGCATCAAACCAAATCGGCCAGCGGAGAAAAACAGGTAGGTACCGAAACCACCACGGGTTATAATGCCTTTGGTCAGGCCATATCCTCCCAGAGCAGGGCTATTATGCGTAAGGAAAACTATATCTACAAGACCACTGATGTACTGAATACTATTGTAGAAATTACCGCGGACGGTCAGGTTCTAAACGTCACCCTCTAAACTATTATCCGATGTTCACTAAAATATTTACGGGCTCTTTATTATTGCTATCTATCGTTACAACCAATTGTCTGGCACAGGTAGTAAAGATACCCGATGCCAATTTTAAAGCAGCGCTGATCCGGGAAGGTGTAGATACGAATGGTGATGGACAGATCCAACTGGAAGAAGCAAAGAAAGTGACTGTGCTGTATGTTGGTAAAGCAGACATTGTTTCGCTGGAAGGCATCAAAAGTTTTACGAACCTGGTAGATTTTGGCTGCCATGAGAACAAGATCAAATTGCTGGATGTTTCCGGATTGACCAACCTCAAATTTGTCTATGGTTTTGACAATGAAATAGAAACAATCCTAACAAAAGGTTGTGTGAGCCTGGTTAATATCAGTTGCCATAGCAATAAACTGAAAAGCATAGATGTTTCGCACCTGAAAAAGTTGGTACAACTGTGTGTGGGGATGAACCAGATTGTAAGGCTGGATGTGAGCAATCTTCCGGACCTGAAAAAGATCGAGATCTTTTACAATGGACTGCGGGAAATTAAATTCAACAATTGTCCGGAAATGCTTCAGTTATTTATTAATAACAACGAGATAGGCCACCACCTGGATTTTAGGGGTATGCCTAAGCTGCAGATCATTTCTGCCAGAAAGAACCCCATTCCTTCGATAGATGTCCGGGGATTGGCAGAACTGGAAAGGCTTTCCTGTGATGAATCGAATATCAAAACGCTCAACCTGAGCGGGACTGTGAAATTAAACGACCTGTCCTGGTATTAGCAGTAATCACTAAAGGTCTTCCCTTTTTGATGAGGCAAATAAAACGCCCGCCACAGTATCACTGTAAGCGGGCGCAACTGTATTAACCAGACGTTGATCGACTAGAACCTGAAAGTAATATTGGCGGATACGCGGGTTGGCATTTGTGGCGCCAGCCGGAATGACCAATACTGCTGGTTGGTGATATTGTCAAGCTTCAAACCAAGCCGGTAGGATCGACTGTCGTAATAAACGGTGGCATCGAGCACGGTATAGGAAGGAATGGTGAACTTGAATGAGGCGGTGTTGGTCTGGAAGGAACTGCTGCCATAATTGCCACCCACCCCGAAACCTAGTCCTTTTACGGCGCCGCTCACGAAGCGGTAGCTCAACCATACATTGGCCAGGTGCTGAGGACCTGCCGTAGCGGGACGCAATCCCTCTACTGTTTTATCGGAACGTTTGTACTTGCTGTCATTGTAGGTATAACCAGCCACTATATTGAGGCCTTTTACGGGATTGGCAATCACCTCGGCCTCGATACCTTTGCTCACCTGGGTTCCATCCTGCAGGCTGAAGCCTGGATGATCGAGGTCTTCGCGTGTCATATTGGTAACATCGATGTTATAATAGCTAATGGTGCTGCTGAGGCGGTGGTTGAACAAATCTACCTTAATACCCCCCTCCCATTGATTGGCCTGCTGTGGCTTGAAGCCAACACCACTAAAATCCTGACCACCCAGGTTGTTGAAACCATTCATGTAGTTGCCGAAGAATGATAATTGACCGGGCAGCAGTTCATACACGATGCCCAGTTTGGGAGAGAAAGCGGTTTGTTCAAAGGCTCCTACAGTAGAATCCTGCGCTGGATAATAAGTCCCTTTATCTACGTACCTATCGGCGCGGATGCTTAGCATTACATTCAACTGCTGGGTAATATTGAGCACGTTGGATACATAGGCGCTGTAGGTGAACTGATTGGTACGGTATATGGAGAAAGCGGCTCTGGCGGCAGCAGAATCCACCTTATCGGCATTGAAGTTGTTGTACGCCGCCCCGGGACGTTTGAAGTTGATAGCTGGTAAGGTAACGGTTGGTGTAGAGCGGTCGCTGCGCTGGTTGTAAAAGTCGATACCGGCTACCATGCGGTTACGCAGGCCGCCGATCCAAAAGTCGCCAATGATATTCTGCTGTATCTCGGTACCATTGTAGGGAAAGTTTTCTTTTTGTGCACTTTGCTGCAGGGTGCTGTCAGTACGACCTATTAATTGGGTAACATATCCTTTTGTGGCAGAATAAGTACGGGTATAGTTGGTTTGCAGTTTCCAGGCGGGCGCCAGTTGGTAGTTGATCTGGCCATAGAAGTTTACCTGATTGGTAACATAATCCAAGGTGTTGCTGGTAAAGGAGCGCTTATAATCTATGCCCAGGTCTTTGATATTGGTGACCTTTCCGGTACGTGCAGGTGCAAACCGGATGGGCGATGTGGCATTGAAGGCGGATGCTTCTATGTCCAGCAAGAAGGTCAGTTTGTCTGAAGCCTTGTATACAAAGCTGGGAGCCACCATCACGTTGCGGGTAAATCCTGCATCCATAAAGCTCTGTTCGGTATGTAAGGCGCCATTGATGCGCATCAGGGCTGTTTTCTCCTTATTCAGCGGACTGTTCACATCAAAGGTGATACGATTGAGGTTGTAGCTACCCCCTGTGTAGCTGACTTCTATTTTCCGTTGTTCGTTGGGACGTTTGGTAACGCGGTTGAACAAGCCGCCGAAGGATATCTGGCTACTGTTGAACAAAGTACCGGATGGGCCTTTCACGGCCTGCAGCACTTCGAGGTTGGCAGGATCGATATTGGTGTATACGAAACCTGAAATACTATTGCGGATCAGGTTGGCGGTGGTAAACCCGCGTGACAGCATGGCGCTGCGTCCCTGGTTGTACACCACCGGCACACCAGCACCGGGTACGTTCTTGAAAACGCTGTTATAATCAGTGACCAATTGTTCGGCCATCAGCTCTTTGGGAACAATGGAGTATACCTGGGGATTCTCGATATTCCTGAGTGGCAAGCGGGCCACATCATCTGTCTCTTTCTTGTTGAACCTATTGTACCCGGCGGTGATTGTCACTTCCTGCAACTCTGCATTGGCGGCAAGCAGCTGGATCGACAGTTCCGTCATCACATCTGCTTGTACGGTAACCTGCCGGGTAAAATTGGCATACCCAATGAAGGAGACGGTCAATTCATAATTGCCCGGCTTAATGTTTTGCAGGGTGAAGGTGCCATCCTCTTCGGAAACGGTTTCCTTTTTAATGGCTTTGAGCCGGATGGTGGCGCCATTGGCCGGGGTATTGTTATCGGTGAAGATCTTTCCCCTGATGCCACCATTGCCCGGAGTACCATTGGCTGCGGCAGGTAGCCACATTCCTGCCGTAAGCAGTAGTAATATTGCGTATAACTTATTCATAATAGAGCCTTTAACCAGTTTTTAATACTAGTCCGCAAGATGCTCACTGATCAGTAAAATGTAATAACGCAACAGGAAAAATGGGTTACGGGAAGCGGAAAAAGACAAGCTATATCGGACAACATTGGGTCAGCAAGCAACAACTTATATCCAACGTAAACCTGTCAAGTCCAGATACTGAACCTAGCAGTATGTGGGGAGGTCTCAACTACAGTTGTGCTTATCCGAAAGTTTGGAAACAACAAACAAAAGGTCATCCTCCCGGGAGATGCCGATTGCATCAGCGCGGCGTGGCCTCCATCGGTAGCATGACAGCAGCGAAAGACATGCTACCCGATTTTTATTCTAATATCTTCCGGAGTTTTGGTACATTTATGAAAAGACGCTGTCTTTTTGGCACCAACAATCAACGATACCGAAACTAACCTCTTGCTATTACTGAGAGCTGGAGATGAACATGCTTTTACCCAGATCTATAATTTGTATTGGGAAAAGTTATTCTTCATCGCTCATAAGCGTTTGCAATCGGTTGAAGACGCCAAGGAGATCGTTCAAAATGTATTTTTTACACTTTGGCAAAAGCGCGCTCACCTGGAGATCCAGCACCTCTCATTTTATCTTGCAGCTATGACCAGGTATGCGGTGTACCGCCACCTGGGTAATGAGAAAAGAAAAGCAGGACTGCTCAGCAGGTTTCAAGATCAGGGTCAGCAGGCCGATACTATTGATATAGACAATAAGCAATTGCTGGACCTGCTCGTACAATTTTCAGAAGACCTGCCAGAAAACTACCGTATTGTATTCCTACACCATAAATTGTTGGACGAGCCGCTGGAATCGGTGGCCAAACAATTGGGCGTTTCTCCCCGGACCGCCGAAAGATATGTTAGCAAAGTATTGAGTATCATGCGTCATCGTCTGCAAAAGCTAGGCTCTCCCCTGTTTTCACTTTTTTTTTAGATTGCTGCGTACGAATTACTGACTGATGTCTCTTTATAGATATGGGCAGTAAAAACCTAACGGACAAGCAGCTCAGGCAGCTTGCGAAAAGATTCATAGCGGGGACGGCCACTGCGGAGGAAAGTGCCTTACTGCATGAATGGTATAACTCAGTAGATCCTGATCAAACGGAAGTTGTACAGGTTGATTCACCCACCTCCTCACAGGAGATCGGTCAGGAAATCTTTGCCAGTCTACAGGCAAAAATAGAACAGGAAAGGGCCCGGGTAGTGGACATCCCCCGCCGGTCGTTTGCCTGGAAATATGCAGCCGCTGCGATCCTGGTATTGATTGCCGGCATTTCGGTTTATCTGAACCTGAAGGTAAAGACCATCGACGAGCAGTTGGCCACTACCAACCTTACGGTAACGGAGGTGGTTGCCCCACAGACCACCCGCGCGGTGATCACCCGTGCCGACGGGAGCAGGTTGTACCTGGACAGTCTTTCGGATGGCACGATAGCTATGGAAGGAAATGCCCGTGTAATAAAAAACGCTGACGGGGTGGTATACGAAGCCATGCCCGATACGAAGACGATTCACTACAACGTGCTGACCGTTCCCCGCGGCAGCCAGGTGGTGCACCTTACGCTCTCCGATGGTACCAGGATCTGGCTCAATGCGGAAAGCTCCATGCGTTACCCCGTTAGTTTTACTGGTGCAACAAGAAATGTGGAGATCACAGGGGAAGCCTATTTTGAAGTGAGCAAGGACCCCCAACGCCGGTTTTATGTAAGCTCCCGCGGATTGACGACCGAAGTACTGGGCACGCATTTCAATGTAAATACGTATGCGGATGAGCCAACGATGAAAGTAACGCTTCTCGAAGGCAGTGTTCATATCAAGTATGCGCGTGGTGGAGATGCGATGCTACAACCCGGCGAACAGGCCAGTGCTGGTGCAACCTCCCCGCTGTTGGTTGAAAAGGGTATCGATACGCTGGCGGTCATTGCCTGGAAGAATGAAAACTTTATGATGAAAGGAACAGACCTTGGCGCACTGGCCCGGCAAATGGCACGCTGGTACGATATCCAGGTGGTGTTTGAGGGCAAGGTACCGGATCGCAAATTCGGGGGATCGATCAGCAGGAATGTGAACCTCTCCACGATGCTGAAAGCACTGGAAGAAAGTGGGATCGAAAGTCAGTTTGAAGAAGGCAAGGTCATTATCAAGTGAACCCGGAATGGACTAAAAAAGCCAGAAATGAAGCAACATTTCTGGCAGGACGTTTAGGCTATTCCTAATAAATACGCAAGAGCATTTATTCATCTAACCAAAACTTAACGAAGTTATGCAATTTATGGCTTCAGCACCCCCTTTTCGGACGGGGTGTGCCCAAAATCGCGGTAATTCAGGCGGGGACTGTCGAAAACCGTCTTATACCCCACTTAAAAAAACATTTCTGGCAATGAAACTAACAGCTATTCTTCTGTTTTGCTTTGCCATGCAGGCCAGCTCAAAAGGCTTCTCGCAGAAGGTTCATCTGACTGTTAAAAATGTTCCGCTGGCCGAAGTATTTAAGGAGTTAAAAAAGCAAACAGGCTTTTCGTTCATGTGGGACGAGCAAACGATTCGTTTAGGCAAATCTGTTACGATCCGTGCTAAAGGAAAAGAGTTCCGGGATGTACTGAATGAATTGATGAAAAACCAGCCTTTGGCTTACTCGATCATTGACAATATGGTGCTGATAAAGATCCGTACGGAGAAGCCGGAGATCGTTGCTCCACAGCCTCCTGAAAAACCGCGCGATACGGTGGAAGTCAGGGGACGTGTGCGGAACCAGGCTGGAGAACCGCTGGCCGGGGTTACGGTTTCGGTGAAGGGTAAAAGTATTGTTGTGCAATCGAATGATGATGGCAATTACCATATCGCAGCAGCGCCCAACGATGTGCTCATCTTCTCGTATACAGGTTTTGGTAGCCAGGAACAGCGTATTAACCGCCGTACGCAGATCGATATTTCGCTACAAATAGCAGCCAATGACCTGAACGAAGTGGTCGTGATTGGTTATGGATCCAGGAAGAAGAAAGACCTGGTGGGCGCCGTCGGTGTTTCCAACTCCAAGGATTTTGGAGATGTGGCTACGAGTAACGCTTCGCAATTGATACAGGGTAAAATGGCTGGCGTCCAGGTATTGGACAATGGTGGTAATCCCGGCGCCGCCACGAACATTGTGGTGCGTGGGACGGGTTCTTTCACCAATACTACGCCGCTGTATGTAGTGGACGGCATTCAAACGGATGTGAATGTTTTCAACTCGCTCAGTCCTTATGATATCCAGGACATCACGGTGCTAAAAGACGCCGCCTCTGTAGCCATCTATGGCGCCCAGGGCGCCAATGGAGTGGTCATGATCACCACCCGAAGGCCCAAAAACCGCAAGGCGCAAATATCTTACGACAGTTATGTGGGTGCTACCAGGCCCTGGAAAACGTTCGATCTCATGAATGCTGAACAATATGTTGGCATCGTTAAGGAGTGGTTTGCCAATTCGGGCGCCACGATGCCGGGCAATCTTAACAGTCCTGATGTATTGGTGACGAGAACGGATTGGCAGGATGAAATGTTCAGGACGGGTAAGCTGCAAGAGCATCACCTGAATATAGGTGGCTCGACAGACAATATGAATTACACTGTTTCGGCCGGGTATACCAAACAATCGGGTCAGGTGGTAGGTTCTGATTTTCAGCGTATGAACCTACGGGTTAACCTGGAAGAAAAAGCCGGAAAGCGATTCAAGTTTGGCCAGCAGCTCAGCACGCGGTATCGCGTAAGCAGAGGTGTAGCAGCCAGCCTGGTGAACGGCCTGCGCATGCCCCCTTATATCCCGGTATACGACCCTTCGAACCTGCTGGGTGGTTTTGGTATTGCCACGAGTGCCAAAGATGCCAACGATAGTCCGAATCCGCTGGTGGCCACGACGCTCCGGGATGTACGGAACCGTGGATTCAACAGCTACCTGCAACTGTATGGTGAGGTACAGCTTATCGAGGGACTTAAATTCCGTTCGCAGATGGGGATCACCTTCGACTTTACGCAAAGCTATAATTACAACCCCACGTATGCTGCCAACCAGCTTGTCACGCAGAACGGCATCACAGAGGGCTATGGCTATAGCCTGGGTTATATCTGGGAAAATTATTTCAACTACGATAAAACATTTGGCCTTCATGGTTTGAACCTGACGGCGGGTATGTCGTACAAGGATGAGGGATTGCTCAGGGGACTCAGTATCAATGGCAGCAATTTTCCCAATAACGAGATCCACCAGATCGGCGCGGCCAAGACAGCAGTTTTGGGCAGTGCTTACGCCAATTCAGGATCGCGGTTTATATCCTATTTCGGCCGTTTGGGTTATACGTTCAATGAGAAATATATCCTTTCGGGAACGATCCGGCGGGATGCCACTTCCCTGTTTGCCCGCGACTTCCGGGTAGGTTATTTCCCTTCTGTGGGTGTGGCCTGGAGATTGTCGGACGAAAAATTCATGAATACAGCCACGTGGATCTCGGAATTGAAGCTTCGTGGAAGCTGGGGTAAGACGGGGAACTCGAATATCGATGGATTTGCCTTCCAGTCCAATGTATGGACGGGCGCGAACAATAGCATCGTGTATCCGCTTGGCCCCAATGAAACGCTTTTGAATGGTACAACGATCGCGATTCCCTTCTCACCAGCTTTACAATGGGAGACCACTTATTCAACAGATATCGGTATTGATGCTGCTTTCCTCAAAAACAAACTATCGGTGAGTATCGGTTATTATAACCGGGATAACCGGGACCTGCTGGTACGAGTTCCCCTACCTCCTTCCAGGGGTTATGGCGGTGTTGCCGGCGCCCCCAATTCACAAGTGATCAATGCGGCCTCTGTTTATAACCGGGGATTTGAAGTAACGGTGGGATATACGGATCGTAAGGAAGACTTTTCCTACAGTGTGAACCTGAATGCAGCCTACAATAAAAACCAGGTCGTATCGCTGGGTACTCAGGGGGCGATACCGATCGTAGAAGGGGCCTTCTATGATGTACCCAACTCTACGCGAACGGCGATTGGTTCTCAGATTGGGGCCTTCTATGGATTTGTATACGATCACGTGGCAATCAATGACGCGGATGTAGAAAAATACAATGAGATGGCCAGAAAGGCCACGGGCAATGCCAGCGCGGTGTACCAGGATGGACTTTTGCCAGGGGACCGTATCTACAAAGATGTGAATGGGGATGGTATTGTAACGGATGCTGACCAGACAGTTATTGGTAATCCTATTCCAAAATGGAGTTATGGCGGCAATATAAACCTTGGCTATAAGAACTTTGATCTGATGATCGGTATCCAGGGCCTGGCCGGGGTAGACCTGGTCAATGGTCTCAATTTTTACATGCAGGGGTTTGCACTTCCTTTCAACGGGAAAACTGATATACTTAACCGCTGGCAGAAACCCGGTGATATTACGGACATTGCCCGGGTTGGTCAGAATGTGCCCAGCAACGTACAACGGATGTCTTCCTGGTATGTAGAGAACGGTTCCTATCTCCGTTTGCGCAACCTTACGCTGGGTTATACCTTCTCACCTGCCAAACTGAAAGCCTTTACGAACAATACACTGACCAGTCTCCGACTTTATGTGACTGCTCAGAACCTGGTGACGCTTACAAAATATACCGGATTTGATCCTGAAGTGGGAGGTGGCATTTTTGACCGTGGTGTAGATACGGGTGGTTACCCTCATGCCCGTAGTTTCCTGGTAGGTGTACGCTTGTCTTTTTAATCATCGAATCTTATTCAAAATATTTATAGGATGAAAACGAAATTAATATTGATGGCCTCTACGCTCCTGGTCGTATTCACGGGTTGCAGAAAAACCCTGCTGGATACCAAGAATGAGAATGCGTACGATGCGCTCACGTATTTCAAGACCAAGAAGGAGTTCAATGAATCGATCATTGCGGGTTATGCAGTGCTCAACCATGGGGGGATGATGTCGCGGGAATGGTACTTCAACTTCGACCTGATGGCCAATGATGCTTCTCCGGCTTTTTCCCTGGTAGGTACGGAGTTGCAGCTTTCGAACTATAGCTTTACCAATGCCAATACAGACATTGTTATGATGTGGGCGTCGCTGTATCGCATGATCTTCCGGGCCAACCTGTCGTTAGAAGTGATGAAGAAATGGACACCTGCCACGCCTGCGGAAGAGGCGTTGAAAAAGCAATATACTGCCGAAGCACACTGGCTTCGTGGCTTCGCTTATTTCTACCTGGTATCCTGTTGGGGCCGTGTACCGGTGAAGCTGGATTTTGAAGCTTCTCTCCGGAACTCGGAACCGCGTGTTGCGGTGGCGGATATCTGGAAACTGGTGGAAGCTGAGTTTTCTGCCGCTATTCCCGACCTGCCTGTCAATTATGCACCGGGTGATCTTGGCCGCGCCACGAAGGGAGCTGCGATCGCTTATCTTGGAAAAGCCTACCTGGCCCAACACAAGTATGGTGCGGCAGCAACAGAACTGGAGAAACTGACCAAGGCGCCTTATAGCTATAGCCTGGACCCCAGTTTTGATAACCTGTACTCGGACCACAATATCAGTTCTCCGGAAGTGGTATTTGCGGTGAACCATGTGTTTACAACAGACAATACTACTTACTATATGTTCGATGGATGGGAAGGTGACGATGGAAAAACAGCCCATACGGGAAGGGCGCAGGAATATGGATTCAATGACTGGTATAATGTGGACCTTTCGGATGCGCTGGTGGCGGCTTTCAGATACGGCAATCCGTCGCTACCCGGCAATCCCACCTACCTGGACCCCCGTGCACCGCTGACCTATTATGGCTCCGCTGGTTCGGGAGGTGATGAAGAGATCTGCGACCATTGTCCCGGCGGCTCCTTGCACTACACGGACCAGGAAATATGGCATGGTCTTCCCGCTCCGCTGCCAAACACCTGGAGAAAATATGAGCCTTACGAATTTCAACAATTTACGGAAGCTCCCCGGAGCGGCATCAACACGCATGTAGTGCGTTACGCCGATATAAAACTGATGCTGGCGGAATGTTATATCGAGCAGAATACAAAACTAGCGGAAGCGCTGGGCCTGATCAATGATGTAAGGAACCGCCCTTCTGTGATGGCGGTGAACTATCCCACCAACCTGAACCAGGCCAATGCCCGCATTGCGGTCAGGCGTGAACGCCAGATAGAACTAGCGGGCGAACAGAGCCGGTGGTTTGATCTCAGGAGATGGGGGATTGCCAAACAAACGCAGAATGCTGAACGTCCACCGGGTGCAGGCCAACGTGCTTTTGAAGACAAACACCTGCTGCTGCCCATTCCACTGGGTGAAATACAAACGAACCAGGCCGTGGCGGGAGATATTGCAAACGATTGGAATTAATCCTAAAAGGCAACTATGAAACTACATTGGTGGCTGGCGGGTTGCTGGATCCTGATCCCGGCAATCAGCCTGGCGCAGCAAGCTGTGCCTGTAAAGAAAGGTAACCAGTATGAGATCAGCCCCCTCAAAGGTCAGTGGATGGGGATCAACCCGGACAAGGGCGGAAGGATCACGTTCCTCACCATGGACGGCGTGAACTTTCTCACGGATAGTTTGGTGAACAAGGATAATTGGGGATCTACTTTTTGGCCTAGTCCACAAAGTGACTGGAACTGGCCACCACCGGCGGCCTGGGATAATAAACCCTATACAGTACAGTTGGAAGGCAACCTGATAAAAATGCAAGGTGTGGCGGACCCCAAATCAGGGCTGGCTGTGACCAAGATCTTTTCGGCGGATGTAACAAAAGGGCTTTATGAGCTTGAATATGTGATCACCAACCAATCAGCAGTCGTTAAAAAGGTAGCACCCTGGGAAGTAACCAGGGTGCACCCCAACGGCTTTTCCTTTTTTCCGATGGGCAAGGGTAATCTCCGCGGTGGACTGATGCCCCAGACAAAACTCGAGAACGGTATCTGCTGGTACACTTACGATCAGCAAAAAATACCTTCCACCGGAGATTCACAACTGTACACGGATGGCAGTGAAGGCTGGTTTGCGGAAGTGAATGGCGATGTGATCCTGATCAAAAAGTTCCCTGATATCCCGTTTGATTCAGCAGCTCCCAAAGAAGGAGAAGTGGAATTGTATGCCAATAAGGACGTACCGCAAAAAAGTTATGTGGAGATCGAACACCAGGGAGCCTTTACAGAACTACAGCCCGGCCAATCGATGTCCTGGACAATGCAATGGTTCCTAAGAAAACTTCCACACGGTATCCAACCAACACCCGGCAATCCGAAGTTGATCGAATATGTGCGTAGGGTGGTTAAATAATTTACGCTAACATTTTAGATGATGCTATATGAAATTCCTGAACCGATCATACCAATTAAAAATAATAACGGCTTATGCCTGCCTTTTGCTGGCAGTGCTTACCTGTTTCTCTTGCAGCAATAAAAAAGACCGGTCCTGGGGCTCTTACAAGGCAGATGCTGCCAGCACCAGTTATTCTGCGCACGACCAGATCAACCTGGAAAATGTTCAACAACTGCAGGTTGCCTGGACATTTTATCCCAATGATGCTTCAGAAGGCTCGCGCTTCAATGGCAGCCAGTGCAATCCCATCATCGTGGATGGGATTATGTATACTGCATCAGCCCGGCACAGGATCTATGCCATTGATGCTAAAACAGGTCAGCAAAAATGGGCGTTCGATCCCTTTGATGGCGGCCCCGGTGGTGGCGCCTTCCGGGGTGTTACCTACTGGGAGGACGAACAAGGGCAGCATCAACGGGTCCTGTTTACCGGCGGTGATGTGTTGTTTGCCGTGGATGCGCATACCGGCAAGATCATTCCCGAATTTGGCGACAGTGGCCGTGTGAGCATGAATGTGGGGATGCGGGATGATCCCAAGTCGATCTTCGTGAGACCTACTTCTCCCGGCATCATCTATAAAGACCTGGTCATTATCGGCAATGAGGTATCGGAACTGTATGGCGGAGCTCCGGGTTATGTAAGGGCTTACAATGTCATTACTGGAAAGCTGACCTGGACCTTTCACACCATTCCGCTGCCTGGCGAAGTTGGGTATGAGACCTGGCCGAAAGATGCCTGGAAATATGCCGGCGGGGCCAATTGCTGGGGCGGCATGAGTGTGGATGAAAAAAGAGGTATGGTGTTTTTGTCCACTGGTTCGCCTGCCTATGATTTTTATGGAGCAGACCGGGAAGGAAAAAATCTATTTGGGAATTCTGTGGTGGCACTGGATGCGGCTACGGGCAAACATATCTGGCATTTTCAAACGGTGCACCACGATCTGTGGGACTATGACCTGCCCGCACCTCCCAACCTGATCACTGTAACGCAGGATGGTAAAAAGATTGATGCGGTAGCACAAACTTCCAAGGTGGGTTTCCTGTATGTGTTCAACCGCGAAACCGGTGAACCGCTGTGGCCCATCGAGGAACGGCCCGTACCTGTGTCGGATGTGCCTGGCGAAAAATCCTACCCCACGCAACCTTTTCCCACCAAACCCAAGGCCTATGCACGCCAGTTACTGACGGAAAATGATCTTTCCGATTTTTCACCGGCCGCACGCGATTCCCTGGTACAGTTGTTCAGGCGTTCCCGTTACGATGGTCTCTTCACCCCTCCTTCCCTGAAGGGCTCGATCAATTTTCCCGGCACGATCGGCGGATCGGAATGGGGCGGTGCTGCGGTGGACCCCAACACGGGTGTGATCTACCTGAAGTCGAATGAATCTCCGGAGATGGACCTGCTGGTGAAGATCGATAATTCAAAAATAGATGACGCTGCTGCAGAACAAGTGAATGGAAGGGAGGTGTATATGACTTATTGCGCCTCTTGTCACAAGGCGGACCTTACAGGTATTGAACCCCAGTTCCCCTCACTGGTGGGGCTGAAGAAGCGCCTATCGGAGGAATTGGCGTTGCAGCGGGTGCGTGAAGGGGCCGGCAAGATGCCGCCCTTTAAACAGATCCTGAATGGAAAAGAGAAAGCGGTGATCGATTTTCTTTTTGATAAGAAGCGGGACCGATCTGTACCGAATGATGAGAACCTGAAAGAGATCCAGCGCAACCGCACCTCGAATATGCAGCTGAAAGCTGACTCCGCCACGCGTAAGGACCCCAGTGTTATGTATCTCAATACCCAGGCCTATTACCCGCTGCGGGACCTGGAAGGACGGCCTTCCATCAAACCTCCTTATGGTACGCTGAACGCCATCGACCTGAATAGTGGTGAGTTTTTGTGGACTGTTCCGGCTGGTAATTTGGCAGACCTCCAGCAAAAAGGCGCTCCTCCCACTGGTACTACGGGTTCTCCCGGCCCGATCGTTACCGGTGGCGGGCTGGTGATCCTGGGTGGGGGGCGTGATAAGCAACTACAGGCTTACGATAAGAAGACCGGCAAGTTGGTCTGGGCGTTTACGCTGCCAGCCTACTCTTCCTCCTCCCCTTCTTCGTATACGGTGGATGGTAAACAATACATCGCTGTTTCTGTAGGAGGCAATAAAGAACACCCTGCCGGGATGATCATAGCATTTGCATTACCCAACTAAATCATCACTTCATGCAATTCAACATTCATTTTATTGGTTTATCAGCGCTCGCTCTTATGTGCGGGATGAGCTCCTGTGCACAACAAAAGGCGCCCACGGAACTATTCAAGGCTACTGTGCTTACGCCTGTCAACAGCTTTACCAGCGACGTGGAAGGCCCGGCGGTGGATAAGAACGGGGTCTTGTATGCCGTGAACTTTCAAAAGGAGGGGACGATTGGCAAGGTGCTGGACGATGGCACGGCGTCTATCTACGTTACGCTTCCTGAAGGCAGTACGGGCAATGGCATCCGTTTCGACAGTCATGGTAATATGCTTATTGCGGATTATACGGGACATAAGATCCTGAAGGTGGACCCAGCCACACGCGCTATCTCTGTATTGGCACATGAACCCAGGATGCACCAGCCCAATGATATTGCCATCGACAGTAAGGACAGGCTGTATGCTACTGATCCTGATTTCAAGGCAGATAATGGCCGGATCTGGCGCATCGATCCTGATGGTACGATCACGCTGCTGGATAGTGTGCGTGAGGGCGCCAGCAATGGCATCGAGGTGAGCCCTGATGAAAAGACGCTGTACGTGAATGGGGGCAAGTTTATCTGGGCCTATGATCTGAACGAAGGCAAGATCAGCAACAGACGGGTATTGATCCAATTCCCGGATCATACGGTAGATGGTATGCGCTGTGATATCAAGGGGAATATCTATCTCACGCGCTTTGGAAAAGGGGTGGTAGCGCAGATCTCACCGGCAGGCCAGCTCCTGCGGGAAATACCCACATCGGGTAAGCGGACTACGAACCTTGCCTTTGGCGGGCCGGATGGCAAAACGGTTTTCGTAACACTCATGGATAAAGGAAATATTGAAAGCTTCCGCGCGGACGAACCCGGCCGTGAATGGAAGATGTTAAGGAAAAAATAAATCAGGCCAGGGTGAGCCGCCCTTGAAGGGCGACCCACCCTTAATCAACCTTCGAAAGGTTGACAGCTTAATTCAAAGACATTGAATCACCCTCTATTGTTTTTTTATATGAAAAGAAGAGAATTGATCAGGAACTTATCGCTGCTGCCGGTGGCAGCAGCGATTCCCATGGAATCTTTGTTTGCTGCGCCTCCCAAAGTGACGCCAACTGCGGCATACACCAGCGATTTTGATCCCAATACCGACCTGTTCGCCGAACTGGGGGTGACGCCCATTATCAATGCGCTGGTGACGATGACCTTCCTGTCGGGTTCGCTGATGCTTCCGGAAGTATTGGAGGCCATCAAGTCTACTGCCGGTGATTTTGCCAACATGTATGAACTGCAGGAGAAAGCAGGCGCCAAGATCGCGGAAATGTTGCATGCCGAAGCGGCGATGGTGACATCAGGAGCGGCCTGCGCCATGGTGCTCGGTACGGCAGCCTGTATTACGGGCAAGGACCCCAAAAAGATCAAAGCGTTGCCCAACCTTCCCGGACCTCAGAAAGAAGTGATCATGCAAAAGTCACACCGTTACCTCTTCGATCAGCAGATCACTACCTGTGGTGTGAAGATCGTGGATGTGGTGGGTCCGCAGGAAATGGAAAAAGCGATCAATGAAAACACGGTGATGGCTTTGTTCTTCAATGCAGCGGATGAATCGAGCGTTACGCGTGAAGAATTTGTGGCCATTTGCAAACGTCATAATATCCCCTCCTTCTGTGATGCTGCAGCAGACGTACCGCCGGTAGAGAACCTGTTCCGGTTTCAAAAAATGGGCTTCGACCTGGTGACGTTCTCGGGCGGCAAGATGCTCCGTGGTCCGCAAAGCGCTGGTTTGCTATTGGGAAGAAAAGACCTGATTGAAGCAGCCCGGCTCAACCATAGTCCGCATGAGTCGCCCATCGGCCGTCCCATGAAGGTGAATAAGGAAGAGATCTTCGGGATGTATGCTGCGCTGAAAATATATCTTCAGAAGGACCATAAAAAAGAATGGCAGGACTGGCTGGACCGGATTAAATTCATTGGAGATTACCTCAAGAGCGTTCCTACTGTTGTGTCAGCCACCCGTCTTCCCGATAGTGAGGCCAACAATTTTCCTGGTATGACGGTGGGCTGGGATCAACAGAAAGTGAAGATCACACCGGAAGAAGTATCCAAACAATTGCTGGCAGGCAGGCCCAGCATTTTTGCGTCGGGAAGAAAAGATAAATTGTCGATCGGGGTGGTATTACTGAAACCCGAGCAGGTGGAGATCGTGGCGCGACGGGTAAAAGAGATCCTTACCGCCGCCATCGTATAATTCAATCCTATTTTTAATTCAACCTAAAATACAGTTTATGCAAAAAAGGAGATCGGTTTTAAAAAAATTACTGGCATCGGTAGCAGGTATTGCCGGCGTGAGTGCTGTGGCAAAAGCAGCCGGCCATTCAGAAGCAGCCACCCCTTCAGGGGAAAAAGAAGCCGGGAATATCACTTATGAGCAACAGGTACCACTCTTCTCTGGTCATACCAAATATAATGGTCTGGTGTATATTGCCGGTAAAGGCGCCCACGAAGCTCCCTTCGAGATCAAGGCACATACGGAGATCGTACTGAAAGAACTGGAGAAAGAGTTGATCAAGGCTGGCAGCTCGATGGATAAGGTGCTAAAAGTAACTGTTTTCCTGAATGATATCGCCGATTACAAAGGCATGAATGAAGTGTACAAGGGCCGCTTTGGCCCCAACCCACCCGTACGCACAACCGTGGCTGTTGCCAAGGGTGGCGTTCCGGGCGATTCGCTGGTTGAAATGGATTGTATTGCCATTGCAGGCTCCTAAGAGAGTCCTGCCTTTGCCTCAACGTGTTTTACTGACAACCTCTAAAAAAGGGAGATGAAGCAACTATTTATCCTATTGTTGTTATTCCTGGTGAACGGCTATTGTTTTGCGCAACCCTATACCATTGTGATCAAGGGTGGCCATGTGATCGATCCAAAGAACAATATCGATGGGTTGTTCGATGTGGCCATCCGTGACGGGAAGATCGTGCGTGTAGCAAAGAATATCGATACCGCGAAGGCCGTACAGGTAGTCAATGCAACCGGTTTGTATGTGACGCCGGGGCTCATCGATATTCATGCGCATGTGTTTGCCGGCACGGAAGCCAACCGGTACCTGAGCAATGGGCCTGACGCCCTCCCACCCGATGGTTTTACTTTCCGTGTGGGGGTAACCACCGTGGTGGATGCCGGTGGCGCCGGCTGGAAGGATTTTGCGCTGTTCAAAAGAAATATTATTGACCGGTCGAAGACACGGGTGCTGGCCCTGCTCAACGTGATCGGGGAAGGCATGCGTGGTGGCGGTTATGAACAAAACCCCGAAGACATGAGCCCATCCATGATTGCCCAGACAGCCGCTGCCAACCGTGATATCATCGTGGGTATCAAAGTGGCCCATTATACCGGTCATGACTGGCGGCCTGTAGATAGTGCCGTGGCGGCAGGCAGGCTGGCCGATATTCCGGTGATGATCGATTTTGGTGGCAGCAGGCCGGCGCTATCGCTGGAGGAACTGTTTATGCAGCACCTTCGTCCGGGAGATATTTTTACGCATGCCTATGCCAACCTGGGACAAAGCCGGGAGGCCATCGTTGATGAAAGCACGGATAAGCTGAAGCCTTTCGTATTGGAAGCCCGTAAAAAAGGGATCCTCTTCGATGTGGGCTACGGTGGCATCAGCTTCCGTTTTTCGCAGGCGATCCCGGCGCTGAAACAGGGATTCTATCCCTCTTCTATCAGCACAGATATTCATAGCTCCAGTATGAACAATAGCATGAAGGATCAGCTGAATGTACTATCCACCTTCCTGGCCCTGGGTATGAACCTTACTGACGTGATCCGCGCGAGTACGGTTACCCCAGCCCGTTCCATCCAACGGGAAGAGTTGGGGAACCTGTCGCCCGGCAGTGTGGCAGATGTAGCCATATTGCACCTGCGGGAAGGTAAATTCGGGTTCTTTGATCATACCGGGTACAAGATCGAAGGCACCCGGCGGCTCGAATGCGCCATGACGATCCGTAATGGAAAGATCGTTTATGACCTGAATGGTATTGCTACGCCTATTTATCCTCCGCGTCCGGAATGGCCCGGAGATAAAAGAACAGATAATACCCATTAATACTCAACGTACCGAATTAAAAAAATGAAGCATGTCCTCACACGGAACGGTAACAACTAAAAACGCATATCCTGTATTAAGGGCAGCCATCTGGCTGTCCTTACTCCTGCTGCTCGTGGCGCTTGGGATCACGGTATTCGGGAACGTACAAAGTGCCGGTCCCTTTTACATCCTGTTCTTTCTTTTACTGGCCATTGGATTCCAGGGCTACGATGCACTAAAAGGGTTCTCTTATACGGTGATCATTTTTGCAGCTGTGACCACGGCATTATTCTATCCCCAGTACTTCAGGTCGTATAATGGATTCAAATTTGCGGTGCTGATCTCACCGCTGATCCAGCTCATCATGTTTGGGATGGGCACTTCGATGAGCTTCCAGGATTTTGCAGGGGTGGTAAAAATGCCCAAGGGGGTACTGATCGGTGTGATCAGTCATTTTATCATTATGCCGCTGGTGGGGTTTACCCTGGCCAGTATCAGCGGGTTTCACCCGGAGATCGCTGCGGGGATCATTTTGATCGGTTGTTCGCCGAACGGCATGGCCTCGAACGTGATCTCGTACCTGGCGAAGGCCAACCTGGCGTTATCGGTGACGATCACCGCGATCTCCACCATGCTGGCACCTTTTGTAACGCCCATGCTGATGAACCTGCTGGCGGGCGCCTTTATCAAGATCAATATCACGGACATGATGCTGGACATCTTCAAGATGGTGATTGTGCCGATCCTTGCCGGACTCATCTTCAATAAGCTATTCAGTGGAAAAGCCGGCTGGCTCGACCGGGCGATGCCCAAGGTTTCAATGGCGGGGATTGCCTTCATCATTGTGATCATTACGGCTGCCGGTCGCGACAGTTTGTTACAAATCGGTCCTGCATTGGTATTAGTAGTATTGATCCACAATCTTTCTGGCTACCTGCTAGGCTACTGGAGTGGCCGGCTCTTTAAAATGAGTGAGCGCGATTGCCGCACCATTGCCATCGAAGTAGGTATGCAGAATGGCGGGCTTGCTTCGGGGCTGGCGAAAGCCATGGGCAAGATTGCCACGGTGGGCCTGGCCCCTGCTATCTTCGGGCCGCTGATGAATGTTACCGGCTCGATCCTGGCCTCTTACTGGCACCGGAAACCGCCGGTGGAAAAGGAAGACGCCAAGGAAAATCTACAAGCAGTAGTTGCAAAATAATCACCCGCTGAAAAAAGGAAGTATGAAGAAACTATTTTTTTTTATAATGGTATTACTGCTGGCAGGGAAGCTGGCTGCGCAGCAGATCGCTATGCCCAAAGAGCAGTTGATAGCCCTCACCACCAAATGGACGGGCGAACGCTTTGCCGACGGCAGACCTAAAGTATCCGACAGCCTGATCAAACGACTGGCGAATATTTCGCTTGAAGATTGCTGGCAATATCTACAGAACCTGGGCTATAATAACCAGTTTGAATCAGGCTGGAAGAATGTGCATCCAGAAAAAGTGCTGGTGGGGCGTGTGGTCACGGCACAATTCATGCCTTCGCGCCCGGATGTGGACAGCATCATCAAAGCCAAAGGAAGAGCGGAAGGCCGGATCGGCGCTACGAATTCCTGGCCTATTGATGTTTTGCAATTGGGTGATGTATATGTAGCAGATGGATTTTCAAAGGTGATCAATGGTACGCTGATCGGCGACAACCTCGGCAATGCTATTTATGCGAAAACGCAAACCGGGGTCATCTTTGATGCCGGGGTACGCGACCTGCAAGGGCTGGAAGCGATTGAAGGATTCGCCGGTTATGTAAGGGGCTTTGACCCCTCCTTCCTGAAGGATGTGACGATGACGGGGATCAATTACCCGATCCGCATCGGAAGAGCGATCACCCTTCCCGGTGACCTGGTGCTAGGCAAGAAAGAAGGGGTGGTTTTTATTCCGGCGCACCTGGCAGAAAAAACAATCGTCTATTGCGAGTTCATTGCGTTGAAAGACGAGTTTGGGCATACACGATTGAAAGCCGGTACGTATACGCCCGGACAGATCGACGCCTCCTGGACGGATGGCATCCGCAATGATTTTTTGCAATGGTTGAAAGACAATCCTTCAAAAGTGCCCATGACCAGGAAACAACTGGATGACTTTATGAAGGAGCGGACATGGTGAGTTTATTTTTGTGGTCTTACAAGCCGGCGGCGAGTGAGTGACCGCCGGTTTTGCAAGGGTTTATAATCAAGCGCGTTTTCGTTGTTTACCGTCCGCATAATCCGGATCTTTCATCCGGGCTAAGATGGCCGGAAGCATTCCCAGCGGTATACATTTGGACCTTACCTGCTGGTTGAGACTGTATAACCAGGTGACCTTAAACCCGGCCAGGTCCCGTACGAATGATCTTTCTCCCAGGACATTATACAGGATAGCCTCAATGATCTGCCTATCGATTACATCTGCCGGATCGTATAGTTCTGCATATATATTCACAAAATACTTACCGTCTCCCAGACAGGAGATAGCCGCAGGCGATATCCATAGTTCATCAGGTTCAATATAAGTAGGACCAAACCTATCCACTATGTTGTATCCCGGATGTCTAGGAGGATACATAGCCTGGAATTTCCAGTTGGGTATTACGGGCGCGTGTTGTATGATCTGATCGATGATATCAATGTTATACGATTGCCTTTTTGTGGTAAAGATCATTTCTCTATAGGGCCCAGCCAGGCTATGTTTGAGATGGACCTGCCCCCTATACTTGTAATAAAACCGGAGGCGTGCCATCAGTTCATTCATCCAAAAAATCTGGTCTTCCAGGGGGAGTCTATGTACGCTTCTATACACTTCACTGAAACGGCTGAACCAATTCCAGAAATCTGCTGCTTTACTAGTATTCATATTATATCGGTTTTAGTTTATAATATTTAATCCCAGTTTAAAAATTTGCAAACCTTGTCTATATCAAGTTTTGTGTAAGCACAGAACTCGGGCAGGTATATAGGAGCACCTACCGGCTTTTTGAAAAAGATCCTGATATTGTTCATGATACGGGTGGCCTGTCTTTGACAAATGACCATCAGCATTTGTACGTGCTTGTTGGTAATTCTTCGAAATTCTCTTGAGTTGGACATTTTTGTTCATTTTATGTTTTTTTATTTGGTTATATAAATGCAACTGTAGTTGCAATGGAGTTGTTGCTAACGGAGGTTTGTTATGGGCATGGTGGTCCGTTGGGCATGGGCCAGCCCCGGCGATGTAGTAAATGCATCGTTTTTAGCTTTAATCGTTAATAAAAAATTCTCTGAGAGGCGGCAGCATTCCCTCATGCTGCCGTGGAAAGGATGTACCTGAACCGACCTTTCCCTGCGTGTGAAGACAAGGTTTTATTTCTGCCTGGTTGGGCGCTGGTGCTCTAACAATGATCGATGGGGGCGATCATTTGTAAAAAGAATAAGTGGTACTTAATGGTGTGGGACCTGTTTACAAGAACTCTACTAATGAGATGTTTTGGCTTTCTATTTCCATAATAAATTTTTTAAAAAAGCCAAAAAGACCGAAAATCTGGCGTTATTGGTACCGGCAATACATGATGCTGAGGGGGCCGGGGGGCTTTCTGATCATGGCGCCTTTGTAACCAGCGGGACTATACCAGTGGATACCGACTGCCACCAAGACGAGGCGGTCTTTCATATGGCTTAATTCAGCTGTAAGGTGGGTGGCCTTTAGGCGTATTTGTTTCAAGGGGATCAATGTGGTTGTCTTCGTTATCGTTTCGGGCTCATCCTCGCTCTGGCAGCTGATCGCTGTTGTTGTGGTGAAGATGCGACAATGGGTAATGCCAGGGGGTGGCATCAATGCCTCTGCCGGTATGAAGGCGGGCAACCTGGTGGTGATCCAATTTTTATTTGTGTTGGCTACCACTTCGGGGCAAATTGTTGTGGATGGCTGCCAGTCAACCCGGAAATTCAGGTTGAATCCTATGAGTTGGTCAAAACAGGCGGTGCTGAATTGGTGATCTGCCGATGTGCTGGTGCGCAGGGCAGTCACTAATTGACCTATCAGCAGTTGTACATTGGTTTTGATAGTGGTATGTTGGAGCAATACTTTGCGGATACGATTGCCCAGGCGGGCGGCTTTTGCAAAGTCACCGGCACATATACGGGTGCGGTGAAAAGCCGGATCTTTTTTGACGCGTTCGGCAGTGAGGGTGATCTTTCTTACCTGGTGGTGATCGCCTTTGGGAATGAGGGAGTAGCCGGGAATGGCGGCGCGGGAGATTTTGGTTTTGTATATCATGATGTTTGATTTTTTGAGAATACAGAATACACGTTTGCTTCGATAGCATCGGCAATCGGCAATCGACAATCGGCAATCGGCAATGAATACACTTTTGCGACGAAGCGAAAGCTTCGGTGTTTTTGAAAAGGAACCGGGATGGACCCGGTTCCTTTTTTGCATGTAGGCCTCTTTCAGGGTGAGCCGTCCCGACTAAAGTACGGGACAACCCACCTTTTAAAATAGCACCCTACCCGACTACGGGAGTTGATCGACCTCCCAGACCTGCAAGGCGCTAAGGCCCTTACTGAGTGGATATGACTTGCCGTTGACGAGCTTCACAAATTCGACTCCCAGCAGGAGGAAAATGGGAAGTGGTGTATCGGGAATCACGGCCATTTGAAGCACTGAGGCAGTGGTGGGATCGTTGTCCCAAGGTATGCTGGCACTGCTTGCCCGTGTAATGGAAAACTGTCCTGTTGCGAAATCTATTGCTGCAGCGGCAGCAAAGATGTTGTAATGGGAGGCATTTTCGGGCGCTGCTATTTCCAGCCTTGGAACATGGGATACCAGGTTGACCGCTATCTGACCGGTACTCCGGTTGATGGTATAGGGAAACTGGGCCTTAACGCAGGCGGCAAAAGGCACACCGATGTTGAACTCAAATCCTTTCAGCAAGGTGCAATCGCCATTTTCCACGCGCCGTTCTCCCAGATCACTGATGGGATCTGATTGGAGTACAGCCACCATGACTTGTGTGACCCTGCTGGTGACGCGGTTGTCCCTGGCTTTATTGAGCTCAGTGATCCATACGTCGCGGAACATTTTTCCGGCTTTACCACTTGCACCAAATTCCTGACCTGCCCTACGGGTGAGGTCGAATTTGGGATCGGTCTTCATGCGTTCGGCGGAGATGGATGTTTTCTGTCTCGCCATGAATCCATCCTGGGATTTGTAGAAACTGATATCGTCAATGGCTCCTTTGAGCTTGACGATGGGACTTATTTGTTTAGGCATTGTTGTTTTTTTAGCATGTTAAAGAACTGTTTAAGACGGTTGCCCGCGGTGCAACCTATGTACATCCAATGCTTCCCTGGGTGGGAGGCGCCAGCTTCCCTACCACTTTTAGTAACAATGGGCTGTTTTTGTGATTGTTGCTTTTAGTATACTTTATCTATACCTAAGCTGTACTGTAGTAATACTGAAGGGATGGTTGGTCTACTTTTTCTTTCTGTTGTTTTCTTTGCTTTCTTGTCTTTTAATTTTTCTTTCAGTAACACTTCCCGACAAACATACGACTACAGAAATACCATTTCCAAATTCAAAATGTCTGGTTCGGTAATTTTCGGTTGTTATGTCCTATAATGTCTGCTTTTTCCAGACATTATAGGACATAACAACCAAAAGCAGACATTGGCATTTGGAAACGGGTATCTGCGTGTTGTATGTTTGTGATGAGCAGTTATACATCGTCATTCAGTATTTACTCTTAATTTTTTATTATGCACATACATATATCCGATATACATAGAAAAGCAGTAAAATCAACGGGGTTACAGGCAGATTTCGGCAGGGTAGCAAAGTGCAGCAAGTTGGTCCGTGATGCCTTCCATCAGCAATTGTTCAATCTGCGTGAAGCACAACTGGAGAACCGTTTATTTGCACGTGTATTTGATGTATTTCGGCAAGATGCTACACCTGTTGTTGGGTCCCGGAAACTGGTTGCCAATCAACTGGGTATGCTGGAAGGCTTTGAGTTTAATAAACGAAAACGGTTGCCCAGGATCTTTAACGGGGAATACCAAGTGACCATCGACCGTCGTAAAGGTTTTTGTGCACTGGAGGTGCCCCATTTTGATCCGGTATGTGATCTGCGTTGGTCTGGACGGGTGACTCATATCAAGATAGTAGCGGCTACAGCGGTGCTGGACTTCAGGGGGATGAAATACCTGACGTTCGCAGATGAAAGTGATTACCTGGATGTGCAGCAGCTTACGGCAGCCACGTTGCTTATGCCGCTGCCTGTCAGGACGAGGCGACCAATCCTTGTGGTGATGGGAATAGCGTATTATCAGTTTGTAGGGAGCCGCTATTTTTTGCGGCAGCAGGATGGAGCGAAGTCGTTGACGATTGTGAAGGTGAACGCAGATTAGAGGATTATAGTGATTTCGCAGATGAAACGCAGATTAATGGATTAGAGTGATTACGCTGATTTGGGATTAAGAACTTTTGCTTCGCAGGTTTCTTTTGTTGAACCTGGCGGAGTTTAAATAAAAATGCTGATCGACTGTGTGGACGGGGCCCCTAAGCACGGTTGATGAATGGTAGTGTTGTGCAACACGAATTGAAGCGTTTGGAATAGCAGTCAGGAGTTAAGTGTTAGCTGTTAACTTTTAGCTATTGGCAGTTGAGTTTTAGCGGTTTGCTTTTAGGTTTTAGCTGTTTGCTATTTGCTTTTGTGAGTAGCTACCGGCTGAGGGCTATTGCCACTGGTTTTTATTTTGCCGCTGTGATCAATGAAGGCCTTCGGTGAGCCAGCCACCAGGCATTGGACAGTGGTCCGCAAGCAGCGGAGAATAAAAGGCAGGTTTTGGTTGGGAATAAAAGCAGCAAACCATAAGCTACGATCTGCGAGCCAATTGTTATTAGCAGTCAGGAGTTAGCAGTTAGCTATTGACTTCAAAGTTTTGGTTGAGTAGTAATTTTTAACATTTAAAAACTATCATATGAGTATACAGGAAAGAATGCAGTCGCCTACCCCACCTTTCTTTGTGAAGCTGCGGAACTGGAGTCTGATCCTGGCAGCCGTTAGCGGCACCATCCTCACCACACCCGTGGCCTTGCCTGCGATCGTGGTACAGGTGGCGAGCTACCTGGCTGTAGCAGGCACAGTGGCCAGCGCAGTAAGTCAGGCCGTGACCAATGGCCAACAGGAAAGGTAGTCGTTCTCTCAATCTGGTATTCCTATGAAGTGGCCCCGCTCGTGAGAGCGGGGCCTTTTTTTAATCGCTGACTATACCGATTATAATGGATTGTGCGTTAGCAGTGTTCAGCCCGGTCCAGCAACAGATCGATCTGTCCTCGGTTTCATGAATGCCGGTATATTCAAAGGCGAGGTATTTTTGGAAATAATAGCGGATCAAGAAAGGCTTTCCCACGCGACAGCGTCCCAGTAAAGCAATCAGCTCCGCCCCTTTAGAACTGAGCATTTATTTTAGAATTTTCTTTTCGGCATCCCGTCCAATAATTGTCTCTGTCATAAGTTATGGACAATTTTATCTTTTTATAAACGTCCACAAATAAACCAAATTCAATACTTATGGACGAATATAGGTTTAGATACTTGTCCGTAACTATTTTTTTGGCGTTTTAAGAGGGCTGAGGGAGATTGCTATATCGCTCAATCCAGATTTGGAAATAGGTATCTGGAAGCAGCGGGAAATGAAAAACAGGGGTCAAAAGAGAAAGTCTGATTAGAGCAATATCACTTTCCGTTAATTTTTCACTTAGCTTCTCCCTATCAGGGACCGACCAGCACCCTTGCCTAGCTTATAGGCCCAGGCACTAATCTTTAAAACTCTATCTGAGCTTAATCCATATTTGAAGTATATAATTCCTCCGGCAATAATTGCTCCAACCAGACTCCAGAATTTATAGTTGCTTAGCCCAGGACGTTGAGCAGGTATAGAGGGACCAAATATATTTCCCAGGATGAAGTACATTGCTATGGCAGGCATCAGGCAAACGAAAGCAAAGCATATTAACCAAATCAATACCCACCATCCATTTCGTACTGCCCGTAGAACTATCATAATTCCTTTCAAATAAAATACCAGGCAGCTTATCAGATATGCCAGAAACAATACAGCAATCACCTTTTCCCAAGTTTGCAGTTTCAGGAAGAAGTCAAAATTCCTTATTAAATAATAAGCGGCAAAAATGGAGCTGCTATACAGAAAGGCTACAAAAAGCAGCATCCCAATCAGCTTCAGTATGAGTACTAATAATTTCGTTGATTCTTCTTCTGATTTCTTCTTCCGTTTCTTTTCCTCCGGGCTTTCCTCGTAGTAATAGTTCATGTTTTCAAGGTCCAACATATATAATTGTTTGGATAGGTGAAAACTATTTACGGATGTAGGAAGGGGTTATAATAACCTACTCAATTTAAGATTTTATTCTTGATAACTACAAACAATTAATGGGAGATTAAATATTGGTAAAGTTCTACCAGAAGGCAAAGCTATCAGGCTTAGAGCATTAAAATTATGATTGCGGTTTTAACATATGCAAAGAATTGTGCAGAACTCCATGGAGAAATAAAGGCGGATACATGTTTCAGTGAAAATAATCGGCTTAATTGGGAAAAATCACTAAAACATTTATTGTCCATTTTTCAAATACCATTCAAAAAAACGAAAAGTTTCAGCACGTGGGTACAACTGGTCCTGAACTGCCCTGTTATTTTCAAGGCGCTTTGCATTAGGAATAGCCTTCCCGGTTAACAGATCTTTATAGGATTTATAAAGTCTGGCGTTTTTGAGAAACTTTTCGCTCTTGTCATAATTTACAATCCTGCCTTTTGCTTTCAATAGTTCGGATATTTCATTACAATTGGCAAACAATCGGCTGGTGTGTACAAAGTGGAGCAACAGCCATATTTCAAAACAAGGGTTGTTTTCAAGTACAATTATGCCGGCTGCTTCAGCTACCGCTTTATCCTGCCTGTACGCCTCCTGCTGGTTATCCTGGATAATTTTATCTACGTCAATTAGTGCATAAACGTGGTCATAGTTTTCTGCAAGCGTTTTCGCCCGATCCAGAACTCCTTTATAATTACCGATTTTCCGTGGATAGTCTGGAAAAATAGAGAGATTAGCCGGCCGGTCTGTATCGCGTACATCAGAAAAATAGATGCGTTCGGTTTGCCCATCTCCAACAATTGCTACGGTATCTCTTTGCGGTTGTTGTTTGGAAGCTCTTGCCATAGTTTTATTCCTCTATTAAGTAAGGGGAACCAAGATTAGGTTTTGCTCCCAATTTCCCTGCTTTGTAAGCGTTAATAATACTGGCATCTTTTCTTAAGGTAGCACTATCAAAATCAGCAGCAGAATAAAGGCTGATTGAGCCGTCATCATTTTTTTCACTGAACCATAGCGCATCCTTCCTTATGAAATCCTGGTTTTCCATCAATGAAACATTGTGGGTAGTAACGAGCAACTGTGAATTCTTCGCATTCAGTAAGAAAACTTGTAAAAAATGCTTCATTAAATCAGGATGGAGTGAGGTTTCCAGTTCATCAATACAAAGCAGCCGGGAGGCATGAATCAGCTCGTATAAAGGCCCCCCCAATCCAAAATACCGTTTCGTGCCGCTGCTTTCTGATAAAATGGAAAGTGCATAACTTTTATCATCCGACACCTTATGAACAAAATCAATTTTCCGCTGTACTGAACCACCTCCAAAAAACTTAGGGCCGGAGACACCTGTTTTAGGTTTGACAGTAGATCTTTTTGAATTACTTCCCTGGGCAAAGAATCTTGAGCCGAATTCGTTCTGGAAAACATCTTCTAAAGGAACACTAATCAGGTTGTCGGAATCAGAAACATTTACTTCTGAAATCTGATGATCGGCCTTATTCAGGAAAGTATTGATCCATTTATTGATCAGCGGGTTTTGGTCAATAAGGGAAACTGTAACGTCTGTTAGATTGTGGGTGGAAGTGATCATGCCTAACAGGAAAATATTGAACCACTTATTCAATTTCTCCAACTCCGGGATATCAACATTTGTCTTGGCATATGCACCGATAACCGTATTGTTATGAAGGGTATTACTCTCCAGCAAATCCCTCTCACGCACAGGAACTTTCACCTTGCTACCAAACTGAATTTTGGCCAGCCTTTTCTTCATATCTGTTGACCTGGAAAATAACTCTGTGGGTTTGGCTGTTTGATAAAAGACGATCTTTTCGCTCAGGATGGCTTGCTTGGTAAAGGATATTTCATAAACATACCGGAGACCTTCAGCATAAAAAGACAACTCAAAACGAGTAGGTTGTTTGTATGGGTTATTACGAAAAAGAAAAGGCTCAAAGTCCAGTTCGATGGCTTTATCAGTAATAGGCTTGAGTAGTAATTTTCTTAAAAATTCAAATGCTTTGAGAATGGTAGTTTTTCCGGAAGCATTGGCTCCGTAGATGTAGGCCAGTTTGAGGAGCTGTCTACCATCGGGCATTATTACCTCGTACGCGTCCTCCGCCTGTTCAGCCACTTCAAAGTTCATCTCCACCTCATCATTGACAGGTCCAAAATTCTTTATTTTAAGGTAATGGATCATTATTATTCTATTTTTTGCAGGAATACTGCAAATTTAAAGAATATAATCAGGTTTTCATAAAAAATCATCCACAGCGATGGAAGCCGGTCGTAACCGATTACAAGGTGCTTTTATTGCTGATAAAGAAATAATACTGGTTTAGTGGATTTTAGAGTCGGGAACACAGAAGATTATTCTGCAAACAATTAAAAATATCCTGAAAAGGTTAAAGTATTAAAGATACTATAGTAAATCACCCAAAGCCACCAACTCCGACACTAACTGGTTAGATAATCGTTCATTTGAGGACACAAAAAGCTGAAACAGCTTACGTCAGCCTGCATTTTGGCAATACACTTGTTGGCGGTAGGCATTCAATAATTTGCCGTTAAAAATTATATTGTATCCCTAAATACCAGCCTTTGGGTTTAAGTTGAAAATTATTTTTGACATCTTTCTCTAATTCAGTTGTAGATGAAATCTTGTCGCCTGGTTTTAGTTTAGAAAGTGTAGGTTCAAAGGTCCAAATACCACCAGAGGTTATTGCAAAATTTGCCACAGGAAAAGCCAATCCTCCTCCCAATAGGAAGAAAGGATGTTTTTTTGTGGGGTCAACACCTAATTGAATAGTCGGAGCTAACAATCGAGAACCAATTCCAAATGTCAAATTTCCAAAAATAGCTGTTACTGCTGTATTATTTTTTATGGTGTCTTGAGTTACTATCATATCAGTTCCGCTATTGGCTGTCCCAAAACCTTTTATAGAAGTGCTACCATAAAAAAGTCCGGTACTAACAGAAAAAATAATTGGGTCGTATCCTCTGAATATTAATTTTACTTTGTCTGATTCGGCATCCTTTACAACACTTAAACCATCTTCAGCGATTTTATATTTTGTAATAACTAATTCTGTTTGAAGGACCTTTCCCTCTTCCAATTTAATTGCTCGAACATGAACAAGGTCAGTAACATTGCCATAAGCAAATGGTATAAAATCATCAATTACTGAATTTTTTAATTTTGCAATTAACGGCGTAAGCTTGTTGACTATAGCAACGTTTGCTGAATTCAATGTTTTACTTTTGTCTAAATACTTCGAAATTCCAGTGTAAAAAAGGCTGTTAAATAATTCATTTTCAATTTTTATGTCTGCCAATTCTGATACTAATTGGTCATGCAATGATGAATTTTTCTTCAGACTCTCTAGCCATGATTTTACATTGTCAGCAGCAATGTCTGCCGTACCATCTTTAGGGTTATTGTCGTTCGTAACTTTAAACGGGTTTGTTTCATTAAATAATTCAGAAAAGGATGCTTTAGCTTTTGCCTGGTAATCAATGTCACCGCCTTCCAACTGTTTTAATTTTGGCGTGAATTTGTTTATATCAATGCGTTCCTCAGGTTTTATTAAATCCTTCGCAAGGATTAATTGAATATATAGTTGTGTTAAGTCATAATCTTTGAAGCCACCACCAGGTGGTTCTATAGCATTATTTGCAACTACAGCAGTGGCTTTTGCATTTGTAAGGCTTGCACTATTATTTGCCGCACTTCCTGCATCAGGTAAATTAAAAAGTGGTGTGAGTAGTTTTAAAAAGTCCTTTAATGCTGCCTGTTGCTCATCGGCATAAGTAGAGTCCTTCCATGTAAAGGTGTATTTTAATGGATTTTTCCACCGAAAATTCAAGTTAGAATAATTGTCAGTTAAAGAAAAAGTCTGTTCACTTGTTATTTCTCTAGTAGCAGCATTGTTGTCTTCTAATTTAAGATATTTCAATATTTTTCCTTGTGCATCAAAGTTTAAGTTTAATTTTTTTACTTTAATTCCCTTGATTTTTATTTTGCTTTGCTGTGCATTTAGTCTGTTAGGCAAGGTAACAAACAACAGACATGATAAAAAAAATATTGCTCCTGGCTTAACTATACGGGAGATTAAGAATGAATGTGTTGATGAATTCATATTCTAAAGTTTTGGTTTAAAAAAGATTAGCCGCCTTTTTGCAAGGCGGGACCTTCATTATCATTAAAGTCTAAATATTGTTTTAGTAGCTGAATGTCTCCATTTTTATTGAAGACCACAGCTACTAACATAAATTCACCCCAAACCCTTAATCCTAAACCGAATTTCGTTTCAAGAGTTCGGATTACAATAACAGGGTTTTTAAATGTTTCATCATCTAGAAAGTAGACTACTTTCTCAATTTCTTGCAAACTTGTAGAATCTCCTACAACGAATATATTTATCTGATGATTGATTTTTTTTGTCCCTAATTTTTTTCGATTTGTTATTGACGAATTATGTACAAGTTCAATACCTCTGTAAAGACTACTTTGATTTCCCGGCTTATGATAAAAATATTGTAAAGCCTTTATATCTAGCTTGCTTAGAAATCCATCATTATTCCAAGCTGGATTGCAATAATTCATTATAGAATTAGTATCGCACTGATTCATATGCCAATCACCATCTTCTCCTTGCGGCTCTTTCATGCATTTATCAAATTTGCACTCAGTTTTATTTTGTTCATGTGCAAATCCTAAAACGTGACCGAATTCGTGAACTGCAATAGCTTTTATGTTAAACTCTCTTTTAGCTTGGCATTCAGGACACCAATTTTCAAAACTAAAGTTTAGGATTACACCCTTCGGTCGGTTTTTGATTTGTGCACCAAGTTTTTCAGTTTTAGGATTTTCATCGCTAATGAAGATATGAACGTCTGCGTCTTTTTCAGTTGCTGAAACCCAGTCTGTGAACTTTAGGGCTGAGTATTTCTCCCAAGTATCCTTTATTGCTTGTTGAACCCATTTGCGTTCTATTTGATTACTTGCATCCGGATTATCCCAACAAACAGAAATAGTATTTGAATTCCACATTTTAGACCTTAGGGGAAATGCATTATTCTGTCCTTTGGAATAGTTTATAAAAACTATTAAAGAAAGGAGGATGAATAATAATTTTCTCATTAGCAGAATTTAGGAAGTGAAACTACTTATCGACAAACAAATGAAAAACGTGAAATAACCCATTAATAAGTCGTCTTTTAACGGTATCCATATAGCCGTGAGCCAATCCCCCTAAATCATTAAAAAAAATCTCAATTTTTGCATCGAGGTTACTAAAAATTGAAGAAAATATTGGAGGGTATTTTCACGCTTTTTATAATTTAAGAGACAATAACATGAAATCAGTAAGCGGACTCTGTTTTGAATATCAACAATTTAAGTTTAAAAATTAGGCTTAAATCTTCTTTCTCCTGGTTCGCTAATTTTCTTAAGTGGGGCATTTGAAAAGGTTTGTAAATTAGTGAATTACAAACCTTTTTTCATTTCCAACTCATCTATGAACTATCTCTCTTAAATTGTAATATTTTGTGTCACACAGGCAAAGAAAGCAGGACGCAATAAAGATTTAGAAGATATTGAAAAGTTGACGTCGGAAGACTAATCGGTACAAACACAAAATTAATGACCCTTTAATCGGCATTTGTCATTAGAACAATTCGCAAAAAGCAATCAGATCAAGCAGCAATTGGTTAGATAAATTTCCTATTTCGGGCACGAAAAAGCCCCCGACAATAACTGTCGGGGGCTTTTTCATTTGGAGGCGGCAGGGGCTGGGTTTGGTTCTGGTTGAAAAGTTTGGGGAGTAGCCCTTTTTCAACCAGCCTTTACCAATGGCCTTTGGGGCATCAACTGTTTGGTATAGTAACCCGCCAGGGCTCCTACTCCACTTATCAGGCCGCCGATCAATAAGGTTAATACAAGTAACAGGCTCCAATGCGGCAGGAATAACATGGCGGAAACCTTTGATAATAAAATATTGTTGGCCGGCACGATCTTGATAATGGCCCACAGGGCCCATACCAGGGCATTGGCGGCAAAACCCGACCAGAATGATTGGCCGCCGCTCTTTCCCCAAAACAGGGCTGCGATAAAGGCCAGGGGGACTATGATCCACCAAAGATTGATGAATTGAATCAAAACTGCCAGGATCAATATGATTAGAAATAGCATGGTGTTTATTTTAAGATTAAGGTAGACATGATGGTTTCGGGCCTTTCCTCTTTTGACTGCAAGTAAAGTAGAGGATGGAGCTGACCTTGCTTCCAGGCGTCAAACAAATTATCGTAGTAGTAGCTACCTGGATTACCGGATTGTCCACCGGGAAAAATGCCGTACCCTTTTACTACGGGTCCCATCTCGACTACCATGCGCCAGGATGGTCCAAAATCCTCTCCCAATGCATCGATGGTGGATGGTGCGCCACCGGCAGCAAATGGCCCCAGGCTAAAGGCATTGATACCGGCCAGGTGGGCTATGCGGCATTGCCTGCCGGAACCCCATCGCCAGGCAGGTCCGGGTGGACCGAATTTGGTAAAGAGGCTATCGACGGTCTTCATAAAGGTTTGATTGATGAGCATGGCGCAGGTTTCTTTCTGGGGTGTTCTGCGGTCATCGAACCAGTGCGCCTCTTTTTCTGTCAGCAATAATTTTACTGTACGGTCGCGGGAAGGCCAACGCAGGCGCACTGACTTTTTATCAAACTCATCGCTCCATACGCTTTTGTAAAACAGGTTCCACCAAAGATTAAAAATGGTTGCCCCGATGGAATCAGCATCAAAATGATAATTCCATTGTTGCAGGGCCTGCAAAGCAATGGCATAATTATTAGTCTGCCCCTGTTTAAGATCGGACAACAAACAAGGAAGTACTTCTTCTGCCAACACGCTGTAGTTATCGCTTTGCATGATCCGCAAACTGTCGACGGTGGCAGCTTGCATGTGGGCCAACCGGTCATTGATCCTCCGGGCACGCTCGGCTGATCCGAATTGCCAACCGAGGTAATATGGATAGGTTGAATCGGTTGCAGCCTGATTGGCTGAACTTACAAACCCTCTTTCGGGATTTTTTACGGATGGATTTTGATCGGGCCTGATCCATCCATGCCAATCATCGGCCGGTGCACTTCCATCCAATATAAATTTTCCCTGTTCGGGGTAACGCAGTGGATATCTCCCATTTGAAGTGATGGCAATATCCTTCTGCACGCTGGCAAAGATGAAATTCTGCGCCGGGGAACTGAAGTATTGCAAGGCCTGTTGGTAATCGTTATAGCTTTTTCCACGGTTCAATAAATAAAAAGTCCTGATCTCTTCGGATTCAGCATGTGCCACCCAGCTGAGGGCATAGGCAATAGGGACCCCTTCATTGTCCTGGCTATCCCAGGGCCCGGATTGACGTGCGATGGGTCCCTGGTGGGTGTAAGCAATGGTATCGACGATGGTTTTTCCACCTTTTATTTTTATCGGCTCCAATCGTTTGCTGACGGTGTTCCAATGGCCTTTGTACCAGTACTCATTTTTTGTGGCATCGCGGAATTGCACGCGGTACCAATCCACGGCATCGGCTTCGGCATTGGTCAATCCCCAGGCAATTTGTTGATTGTACCCAATGACCACGCAGGGAATTCCGGGTATTGAAACCCCATACACATTCACACCAGGCGCTATCAATTGAACCTGGTACCAAATGGCTGGCAATGTAAGGTTGAGGTGTGGGTCATTGGCCAACAAGGGATAGCCGCTCACGGATCTGCTGCCTGCGATGGCCCAGTTATTACTGCCTATTCCTTCGGGACGCGGACGAAGGGGCTGGATATCATTATTGGCTGCCAGCAAATTGTCCGGAGTTTCCGGGATGGGTTGTGGTGTAAAATTCCAGGGTGTATTTTGAGGAATTACCGGATCAGCCAGAAAGGGGTGGTCGGGAAACAGGTCCCGAGTTACTGCGGTTCCTAACTGTTTTAAGTTATTGCTCATCTGAAAATCATCGGAAGCTGCGCTCAATGTTTCGGCCATCAATTTAAAGATGAGGATGCTGTTGATGGGCTTCCATGGCGCCGGGCGATAATCCATGAGTTTGAATTCGAGGGGGTATTCCGCCGGTGAAAGCTGGTTGATATAGGCATTCACGCCTTCGGTATATGCTTCGAGCACATTTTTCATGACGGGATCTTTGAGCATCAGGGCCAGTGATCGCTCGGCAGCCCAGGTAAGGCCCATTCGCCGGAAATAGCGGTCCTGGTCCAACAATTCCGCCCCCATTACCTCGGCCACGCGCCCCGCAGCCATCCTTGCCTGCATATCCATTTGCCACAAACGATCCCGGGCAGTAATGTATCCCTGTGCAAAATAAAGATCATGGTCGTTGGCCGCAAACAAATGGGGAACGGCATCCTTATCATACTGCACGGTTATTTCCTGACCAATGTTGTTGAGGTGTATGGTGCTACTGGTTAACATTTTTTCCGGCTCGCTATTGTTCCAAAACCCGCCGGCGGGGTTGAGCAGTTTTCCTATGGGCGGAATATTGCCCAGTCTGACTCCGAGGAGCCAGGTCAAGGCAATGGCCAATTCGATGGCCAATACAGCTTTAAGTATTTTCACTGTTCAATAATTTTTAAGAAATGAAAGTTGTAAGGGTTTACTCTGGCATTTGGATGCCGACATTATGCTGCAGGGCTGTTTTGTAGTAATGACCGCCTACTGCAATATCGAAAATGGCCATGCCCATGGGATTGAACATGGTTACCTGATGGGGTTTTACCTGGCTGAGGACATTATTGCGAACAAGATCGATGACAGAGAAGGTGTCTTCTTTTTGCAATCCGGTAAGCCGGTGCATATTCTCGATATCTGTGTTCTGCCGGCATACCTCGTCCCAATCGTCTACAATGATCAGGTCCATGTATTGCCGGGTTTCCACGGTGTAATCGCGTAAAGAAATATTCAACTGCAAGGATCCTTTTTTCGGGGGCTTGTTGATGTAGGGTTTATCGGAAACGGTGCAGGTGATAAAAATATCTGCCTGTTCATAACAGGCTTCCCAGGAGCTGGCAATGGTAATTTTGGAAGACAAGGCGCTATCGATCTGGCCGGGTTCTATTTTTTTCAGGTCGTATAGATACATGTGTTCAACCTGCTCGCCCACCAAGGATGCGATCATGCTCAAGTGCATTTTTCCGATGGGTCCAAACCCGATGATACCAATGGTATATTTTTTATCAGGGGCATTGGCCTGGAGGTATTTTTGGACCATCAATCCCGATACGGCTGCTGTTCTGATGGCACTGATCCGATTGGTATTGATGGTACATAAAGGCTGGCCGGTGTGCTGCTCGTTAAGGATGGTGACAGAATGGGCCCGCGCTTTTCCATGATGAATATTATCCGGAAAACTGGCGATCCATTTGATACCTGCCATCGATGTATCGCCTCCTACATAGGCAGGCATGGCAATGATCCTGTTTTTCAGGTTGCCGTACCGGAGATAGGGTTTGATGGGTTGAGCAAAATCGCCATTGCTCATCACTTTTACAGAATTGGCTATGATTGCGGTCAATTGGGGCCAATCCGTTCCAATGGTATCCAAATGATCTGTATTGAGATAAAGCATGTTGAATGGTTTTAGCGTGGTATTATTTTTCGTCTATTGTTAATGCCGGTTTGAGTTGTTTGCTGGCCATTTCTTTTTCCCATTCTTTATTATAGATGGTATCGAGATAGGCAAATCCTTTATCGGGGAAGATGAGCAAGGCAACGGGTTTCTCCCGGCCCTGGTGTTGTTTGAGGTAAGATTTGGCGGCACTGTAAACAGCGCCTGAAGAGGCGCCTGCAAAGATCATTTGCTCGTCCAATAATTCGTGGCAACCGCGGATGATGGCTGCCTGGGGAACAATCACGATGTCGTCTATGATGGCATGCTTCATGATGGGGGGCACCTGGCTGGCGCCGATACCCGATATATATCTCCTGGCCGGTGGCTGTCCGAAGATCACGGAACCTTCTACATCCACGCCTATAATTTTCACGTCGGGCATTTTTTCTTTCACGCTTGTTGAAATGCCGGTAACAGCGCCACTGGAACTTACGGCAATAAAAATATAATGCAGTTGGGTGAAAGATTGAAAGATCTCATTGCCCAGTGGAAAATACCCTTTGTAATTATTGGGATCTCCATATTGATCGGCACAAAACGAATTGGGGGTATTGGCCACCATTTCATTCACGCGATCAATGCGGGTCAGCAGGTATCCTCCGGTTTTATCGCGTTCTGTGACTTTTACCACTTTATACGAGATCAGGTTCAACAGCACCTCGTAATCCTGGTTGATGTTGGGGTCGATGACGGGAATGAATTTTACTTTCAGGATCTTGCAGATGGATGCTACGGCTATGGCCAGGTTGCCGGAGCTGGATGCAATGATGGTGGTATCCTGGTTGATCTTACCCTCCCTGATCCCATTATAAATGATGCTATAGGCGGCCCGGTCCTTTGAACTGCCGGAAAAATTATTGTACTCCAGCTTGGCATAGAGTGCTGCTTCCGGGATTTCCAAATGCCTGAGGGGTGTGTTACCAATGAATTTTGATAACTCTTCGAGTTTTTTTAGCATAAAATAGAATTAATGCAATGAATTAATAGCAAGCAAAGCCCCGGCATTGCTTGTAAGCAATACCGGGGCTGGTATGGTAGGCAGAATTAAGTGTTCAGAAAATGATGCTCTTGCGGCTAGTCGTTCTTTACACGACGGATCTCTGTATCGGCGCCGCTTTTATCGTGGTTGCGCTGTTTGCCGCTGGCTTTGCCAAAGCGGTAGTTGAAGGTAAGGGTGACTACCCGCGTGTCGATGGTGTTGCGATAGACCTGCTCAGCATTCTTCAAATTGGTCACGGTATTCTTGAACTTCTGGGTGAAAAAGATATCTCTCACATTTAACCGGAGTGATCCTTTTCCTTTGAGGATGGTTTTTCTTACGCCTGCATTGAGTTGTCCGAATGGGGCTACTATGTTTTGGACTTCCATGCGCCTGGTCCTGATAAACCCGTTCAATTCTGCGGCCCATCCTTTTTTAAACATAAAGGTGTTGTCGAGCGAAAAGGCGGAGGCATAAGCACTGGTATCCAGGTAACCGCCGCCGTATAAGGCACCCTGGTATTTATCGTTGACCAATTCGCCGTAGATATTGCAAGACCACCATTTGGTGATATCCTTCGAGAGCTCGGCGTTGATACCCATGTTTACATATTTGCCGGTATTGGTAGGCCGGTCGATCAGGATATCTCCCGACCGTTCGGTGGTGCCATTGATGAAGTCTTTTGTATGGCTATACATCAAGGTCACTTTCAGTAATTCCTTATAGGTATAGGAGAGTTCGAAGTTGCTGGCGATCATTGGTTTTAAATAGGGATTGCCCGCATCATACGTAAACTTATCAACAAAGAGCAGGAAGGGGTTCAGGTCCTGGTAATAAGGCCGGGAAATTCTTCTGCCATAAGAAATGGTTATGAGGTGATACCCGGTTGAATCCAATTTATAGGAGAAGTAGGCTGTTGGGAAGAGATTGGAATAATTTTTAGTAAAAGAAGAATCGGGCTTTACCTGATTGCCTAACTGGTGGCCTTTGGCATTGGTATGTTCAAAACGCAGACCGCCCTGGAAGGAGAACCTTTTACCGTCTTTGCTGAGATTGACATAGGCGGCATTAATGTTCTCATTGTAGAGCAGGTTATTGGTCTTGTCGTAATCGGGTACGGTATTGTTGTTGGTACGCAGAAAGTATTCGGCCAGGTTATCTGTTTTCGTGTAACTGGATTTGAGGCCGGCCTGGAACTGCATGCCATTTTTAAAGGGAGAAGAAAAATCGGCTTTGGCAGAATAGATATTGATATCGGTGGGTAGTTTGCCGATCACTTCATCTTTGCCCTTTAGGGAATTATCGGGGTTATAGGTATAGTTTCGGAATGACTGATCACCGTGCCAATCGTAGCGTACATAATCGAAGTTGAGGGACAGATCGCGACCGGTGCTGTCGAATACATGTTGAAAATTCAGGTTGATGCTTCCGTTCTTTCGTTTGTCGTTGATATAGCTATCGGCAAAAACGATGGAATCGACATCCTGCTGTGCATTAGAAATGTAGTTGGTGGTATTGATCTTTTTGGGGGAAGGAGTGGTAAAACCAGTAAAGACCATACCCCAGGTAGTATTTTTTGAAGCAAAATGATCGAAGCCGAATTTGACATTGCCGCTCTTAATGCCCATTTTGTTGATGGAGGCAGTAGTTAATGCGGAATTCAAGCTGCCATTGGGATTATTGTATTTCCGGTCGATATCGAGGGTGAGGCGCCGGGTGTTTTCGGAGTATCCGCCATTGATGAAAAGGTTCAATTTGTCTTTGCGGTAATTGAGGGTAATGGTTTCGGCGGTGCGCCAATACACGCCCTGTCCGTAGCTGGCGGTAACGCTTCCGTTCAGTCCTTTCAATAAATTCTTTTTGGTTTTTATATTGATCACACCTGCATTGCCGGCGGCATCGTATTTGGCAGGCGGGTTGGTCATGATCTCAATTTTATCGAGCAGGCTTGATGGCAATGAGCGCAGGAAGCTGGTGAGGTTTTCGCCAGATAGATAGGTGGGTTTATCGTCGATGAAGATGGTCACGCCCTCCTTGCCTTTGAGGCTGATGGTGCCATCCCCGCTCACAGATACGCCAGGCGATATTTCCAATACTTCCAGTGCATTGGTACCGGCATTGGCAATCCGGGCTTCTACATTGATAATGGTGCGGTCTATTTTTCGTTCGATAAATGGTTTGCGGCTGGTAACGGAAACCTCCTGTAGCAAGGCCGGGTCGTTTCGCCTGAGGTTGATGGCAGGGAATACCAGGTTTTGTTGAGCCGAGAGGGAAATGGTATCGCTGACGTATTTGGTGAAGCCCACATGGGTAACGGAAATTCTATAGCGGTTTGGCTTGAGGTTCTCGAATTCAAATTTACCCTGGGCATCGGTCATCGCTGTTTTTACCAGGGCATCTTTGGGATCGTGCAGGAATACGGTGGCGCCTGTGACCGGTTTATTGGCACTATCGGCTATGGACCCGCTGATGGCGCTGTTCTTCTGCTGGGCCTGGCTATTGGTAGCAAGCAGTAAGCTGGTTGAAATAAGTAGGATAAGTAATCTTCTCATGCAATTTGTTTTACGTGTAAAGCTTAAATAATGGTTTAATGATTATGTGAAAGTGTTCGATCATGGGCAAAGGATCCTTGCACCTGCTTTGGAAGCTGGATGAACAATGGGATCAAAAAAAATCGATCTGTAAGTTGGAGGGTGGTATCCCTAAAACCGGGGATCAATAAGAAAGGTTCGGATTGCCATCTAACCAGCCTATCATTTCGCTATGGTATCTATATACGATGGTATTGCTTTTGTCTTTGAGGTATTTGGCAGCAAACTTCTTTTGAATGGCTGCCGGTTGTTCCAGGTCATTTACGATCAGCTTCTCCTTGTTGAGCATAAAACTGACACCCTGCCTGGCCTTTATTATTTTGTCGCTGAGCAGTTCGTTGATCAGTTCCTGGAAGAACAAGTCTGTTTTAACTTCTGCCTCGTGGCGGTTCTTTTTCTGTTCTTCTGCCCTGAGCCTCTCGGCTTCACTCACTGTTTGCTGATCCATTCGTTTGCCCTGGGATTGCTCATCGAGGAGGCTTTGTTCCTGGGGCGACAAACGCTTGCTATCATCCATAGCCTGTTTTTCCTGGGCGTTTGGCTGTTGGCTGGCGTCCTTAATAGCAGCTTGTGTGTTGGCGTTGTCGGTATAACCCAATTCCTGTTTAACAGCTACTGCCCTATCTCCCCGGACGCCTGCAGCAAGCTCATCCATTTTGCTGAACAGTGCATCGCGTTTTGCTTTCAGGTTGTTCAGTTCAGTACCGGTTTTTCCCGCCATTTCCAGTGTTGTTCTTTCGGCTTCTTCGCGGAGGGATTTTACCTTTTCATTGGCGGCACGTTCCAGCGGCAGGAAGCGCGCGTCGATCTCCTGGAGTTTACGCTGCAATTCAATACTACCGGGAATGGTATCATTTTTTAGTTCGGTTACTATTGCTGGCGACTGCTGATTGGTGTTAAATGCTGCCAATGTAATGGTACTCACCACGATACAGGCGGTTAATACAAACTTTACAAATGGTGAAAGGGTGCTATTCTTGTTATTGAAGATCCGTTGAATGCGGGGTAGCAATTTGTATTTGGGGCCAGCAAAGGCGTTAGCATATTGCACCATCGCAAGATGCTTGTATTGCTGAAAAGACACCAAGGCTTCGGCCAATGTTTTTTTGTCGATGGCATTGTTCAATACAAGCTCATCGCAGCAATGTTCTCTTTCTTCCCGAAGCAGTGAGGATATCCACCAAACGGATGGATTAAAGAAGAAAAAGGTTTCAACAATGCACTGGAGGATATTGACCATAAAATCCTGCCTGCGGATATGTGCCAGTTCATGGACGAGGATGGCCTCCACCTGGTTGTATGGCAAATTGCTTATCAAACCTACGGGCACCAGGATGAGGGGTTTGAAGAAACCGATCACGATGGGTACTTTGGTGAGGCCGGATTCCAGGAGGGCCACCGAACGGTGGATCTTCATGTCAGTAGCCAGTTGAACAATGCGTTGTTGCCAGTTATTGGGAGGGGTTAGTGTTTTCCTGTAGCGGAGCTGTTGCATAAAAAGAAGACCTCCAATCATTTTCAGGAACATGGCGACCATCACCACGAACCAGCAGGTTACGATCAATGGCGCGTTGTGGTTAAAATAACTGGTCATGGTGGCTTCAAAACCTGAAATCCCGTTGCCTGCAGCCTGCACATTTTCAATTGTTGTCGGGGTTTGATGGCCAACTATTGATATGCTGGTGGCAGGAATACTGGTATCGTTATTTGAATGGGTATGAACAATATAAAAGGTAGCTGCAAAGGTTATGAGCTGGGTGGCGAAGATGGCCAACAACAAGTTGTAGCGTAATTGGGGCCTGGAACGCCTTGTAAGCAGGATAATGATGGCAGCCAGGATTGCCAGGATCAGCCCTTGCCAGAGTGAATGAATAAGCGTCCAGCTAATGGAGCTTACCAGCCGGCTGGAGAATAAATGATCAATGAATAGCATTTTCATAAGAGAAGGTTTTAGGATTATTTCTTATCCATATCATTTAAAAAGCTGCGGATGGCATCCAATTCCTGCTGGGATGTTTTTTTGTTTCCCAATAGTTGCATCATCATTTTAGAAGCGGAGCCTTCGAATAAATTGGAGACAAATTTTTCCAGCAACTCTCCTTTGGTTTTCTGTTCGGGGGCTGCGGCACTATAAATATGTGTCATGCTCTCATCATTGCGTGCCAGGAATCCTTTTTCCAGCATGATCTGCATGAGCTTCAGGGTAGAGGTATAATTGACTTCCCGGATCTGTTCGTTGATCTTGTTATTGACAGCGCGAACGGTAGCCGGGCCAATTTGCCACAACACTTTGAGTATTTCCAGTTCGGACCTGGTAGGTTCTGCCATGGGATCTGTACTTTGGTGGGAAGCTTTCATGTACTGAAGTTAGGAAACTTTTCCTAAGTAAAAAACTTTAGCCCTTTTCTTTATCTTATTTTTTCTTCATTTATCACAATCGGTTACTAACAAACGAGTTATGTTCCCGCTACCGGGGAAAGCCGGATTAGCCGGCTTATGCACTTGTTCCTGAATCGACATTCTTTATTTTAGAGAGGGTTAAAAAATAGGCCACCAGGATCATGGCATTGAGGATGGGCAGGCTTACCCGAACGGATATTTCTTTCAAGGGAGACATTTCGATCGCTATAAATAAGAGGATACCCAATACCCTTCCGATGGCGGTAGGCACTTCGCGGGCAATCATATAATCGCCCATTGATTCTTCCGACTTAATGATGGATTGCGCTACCTGGTAGTGGATCATCAATACGGGGATCAACCAAAAATAATTGAAAACAGAAGTTAAGATACCATACCCTATAACGGTTGTTTCGGACGTATAGCTTACCAGCATGATGGTGGCCAGGAGTGTTACGGATCCTCCAATGAGTATGGCTTTGTTATTGGACCGGTAGTGAATGTATTTACCGATCAGGAAAGCGCTTATGACGCCGATGAAGGAAATCATGGTGGTGAATCCTCCGAAAGACAATTCATTGCGGAAGGTGATAAAATATAAGATGTCGATAATGAAATAAATAGCGCCCTCGCGCACTCCCAGGAAGAAATTGCTGCGCAATACATATTTCCAATTGGCATTTTTGTGAAAGAGTACTTTTCTCAGGTCGAATTTGCCAACCTGGATCCTTTTGTCTAAAAAATAACTGATGATGCCGGCCGTGATATAGAGTAAAAATGTGACGTAGAACACAGCGTAATACCCGCTGAATTCTTTTCCGCTTACGATCATATAACCTGCTATGGTGGGCGATATGATATTCATGACTGAGGCCAGTGAATTGCTTACGCCCAGGTAGAATCCCCGGTTTTCCAGGCTGGTATAATAATAAAGCAGTGTATTGGTGGAATAATAAAAAAGTCCGGAGCCTATGCCATAGAACCAGCCGAGCAGGTAAATATATTTAACAGATTGGGTATTGAGTTTCAGGATAAGGGCGAAATATATAATGAGTGAAACCATGCCCATTCTCAAACAAAAAGCCAATCCTTTTTTACGGGTGAGGTAGCCTGATAAGATAAACCCGCCCAGCATAAAAGTATATACGCTGATATTGTAAATGGCCACCTGTACAAAACTGCTGGTGAGCTTCCAGAGGTATACGGTTACAAAAACGTTGGATAAGCCATTGGCCAGCACAAACAGGCTGCTAATGGCCAGGAGCCTGCTTGCATGTGTAGATATCCTTTTGGCAGGTCCTACTAGTTGAGCGATAAAGTCCATGTGTTGGTTGATTTTGGTTTATATAATTTCCTGTAGTGGAGTAAAGATCTTTTCGATGGCTTTTGGTATGAATTGCAGGTATTCGTTGAACAGGCCTTTGATGGTTGTTTCTTCGTAGGTGCTGCTATCATATTGTACTTCCATGGCCAGGGTATCCTTAAAATGATAAAACTGGAGGATCATATCGATGGGGATATAGATATTGGCGTCTTTGTTGAGGGGTACAAAATTGATCGCCAACCCGGCTGCCAGTTCATTGAAATCGGTTTTATTGATGTAAAAACCGTTGACATCTGCATACAATATATTTACCTTCCAGAAGAGGTCGTATTGTTGTCCTGGTTGCATGAGCTCATCGATGGCGCTGTTGAGGGTGAATGCCCGGAAGGAGGACATGTCCTCGTTTGCTTTCTTTACTTTTTTCACCAGTTCGGCCATGGTATTGTTGGCGCTGAATGCGGTACGGATCAGGTCGGTCCGGGCATAGCTGCCTATCTGGTGTTGTGTTTCGGGATAATCCCTGCCGGCCACATTGGTGCCGATGATGATATCGGAGTGCCCGGTCTTTGTAAAAAGAAAGGCTTTGAAGGTGGCTTGCAATACCACAAACAAGGTGGTGGTATATTGTTTGGTTAACGCATTCAATTGGTTGGTAAGCTCCTGGGAAAAACTATAGTCGATACTTTTCCGGATACGGTCTTCCAATTTCCGGGACTCCTTTTTCTTCATGCCCGGAATGATCAGTTCACCAGGGAGTTGGGGATGCAAATTTTTCCAGTATTGTTTATGGGTATGGTGGTGCTTCTGTTTGTAATAGTTTACGAAGGATAAATATTCTTTGAAATGGAATTTCAATTCCTGTAGTACAGGCGGCATTCCCTTGTGAATAGCCTGGTAGGCTGTGAGCAGGTCGCGGATCAATACTTCATTGGACCAGGTATCGGAAATTACATGGTGTACTTTGATAGAAATAATATATTCCCGGTCGCCGGTTTGGGTAACACGGGATAAGAACAATGGCCCTTCGGTTAGGGAGAATTTGTGGTCTTCGAATTTGATGACCGATTCCATTTCAGCAATATTCCCAATGGTCAACCGGCGAAGGTCTCTGAAGGATGTTTGGTATTTGCCAGTACTGGCCTTTTCCACGCGCATCCTGTATTTGCCGGCCACCTTATGGAAGGTGGCCCGCAGGCTTTCATGATGCTGCACTACGCAGGCTATTGCTTCTTTAAAAATACCCGGATCAAAATCTCCCGATACCTTATAGATCGACAGGATCATGGAATGCACATTTTCTTTCTCCTTGTACTCGCTATCCTTGGTCTCATTAACCCAATAATCCTGTGTAGGAGTAATATCATAGTAATATTCGCCATGCTGTTCCACGCTGCTCACGTACTTGTAGATATGCTCTACATTGGTAGATTCATCCTTTTGAAACATTTGCAAATACCGGATGATGCTGTGTTTATGATCTCGCAGTTCGGAAAGAAAAATTGGTTCTACCTGTTGTCCCTGGACATAATTAACAGTTAGTTCGTTGTGCTGACAGGACAATTGGATACCCATATCGTTCGCTCTTTCCAGAAGATCGATCACTTCAGCCGTATTAAGCGCAGTCATATACTTTAAAGTTTAATCGTTTGGTAGTGTGCCGGTATTTCCCGGGATTGGTGTAACATGAGCTGAAGGGCTCTTGCCAACTCTGCGATGGTGGGTAATTGAAATATCAGTTTAACAGGTACGTCAATGCCCAGCTGTTTTTGGATAGCAGCGATCATGCGCATGGCCAGTAAGGAGTGGCCACCCAGTTCAAAAAAGTCGCTATGAATGCCTGCCTGTGGTATGCCCAGCAATTGCTGCCAGATGCCGGCCAGGGCTTGTTCTGTTTCATTGCGCGGTGCAACATACATGGATGCACTGGCAGTCAATTCATCAATGGGGGGTAATTTCTTCCGGTCGATCTTGCCGCCGGCCGTTAAAGGCATCGCTGGCATTTCGAGCAAGATGCCGGGCACCATATAGGCGGGCAATTGTTGTTTCAGGGATCCTACCAGCTTGTCTTTATTGTACTGATCATCTGTAACGAGGTAAGCAACCAGGCGTTTATTACCCAATGGATCTTCGGTTACTGTAACCAGGGCCTGTTTGATACCGGTGGATCTTTGCAGGACCTGTTCTATTTCTCCCAACTCGATCCGGTATCCCCTGATCTTAACCTGGTTGTCGGTCCTGCCCAGGTATTCAATATTTCCGTCGGGCAACCAACGGCCACCATCGCCGGTCCTGTACATTCTCATGTATTCGTTCTGCGCTTCTTTTGCAAAATGGTTTTCGAGGAAAGCGATGGCGGTTGCTTCGGCATTTGCCGTATATCCCTGCGCGAGGCAAATGCCGGAAATATAGAGTTCTCCGGGTACACCTATGGGGACCGGCTGCAATTGATCATCCAGGATATAGATCTTTGTATTGGCAATGGGCCGGCCAATGGGGATGGTGGTATAATGATGACCATGGATATGAAAAAAGATACAGCCAATGCTGGCTTCGGTAGGCCCATACAGGTTGGTAAGCCGGATATCAGGACATTGTTGCCGGAAAATATTGACATGATTCACCCCGATGGCTTCGCCGCCAATAATGATATCCTTCAATGAAAGACAGGCCGCCTGTATCTCCTGTTGCGACAGGGTTTCTACCAACTCTTTGAATAAGGAAGGCACAAAATCGGTAGTGGTAACCTGGTGGGTGGCAATTAGATTGGCCAGGTATTTTACATCGAACAATTGTTCTTCAACAGGGATGATGGTTTTGCCGCCCTGGATCAGGGGCCATAACAATTGCCAGAGTGAGCTATCGAAAATATGCCGGGTAGTTTTGAGGACTGATCTGGCAGCGGAAGTCCCAAAATAATCTGTCATCCAGCAAAACCGGTTATGGATGCCCTTGTGATAAATGGCTACGCCCTTGGGGGTGCCGGTGGATCCTGAGGTATAAAAAAGACAGATCAAGGCATCGGGTGCCATCGGCAGGGGTTGGTTGTCTTTCACAGGGATGAGTTCCGTATAGCGGACAGTGCGCGTGGCGTATTTTTCACCCAGTCCGGTTTTCAGGAAACCAGTTGCCTCATCCAGGAGGAGGATGGCGGGACGCAGTTCATCAACAATCGACTGTAAGCGCCCCAGGGGCCATTGATCGCTTAAGGGCACACAAACAGCGCCGGACTTTAAAATGGCGATCAGCGAAACGAGGTAATCGATCCCCGCCGACATGATGACAGGAATAAATTGATTGCCCGCTATTCCCTTATTCCTGAGCTCGCCCGCCAGTGCATTGGCCAACTCATTCAACTCCCGGTAACTGAGTTGGGTTGATCCGAAGCAAACAGCTATTGCATCGGGCGTTTGCAAGGCCTGTGTTTCAAACAGGTCAATGATGGATTGATGGCGAGCATAAGGAACGGCGGTATCATTGAATGTTTCGAGTAATTGTTGTTCTTCTGTGGTGGTTAATAACGGCAATTGGTTGACGGGGCAATCTATATTGTGCAAGATGGCCTCCAGCAGCTTTTCATAATGACCTGCCATGCGGTGAAGTGTTTCGGGTTGGTACAGGTCGGCGCTGCCGGTGAATGCCAGGTATAAACCATCTTCCGACTCTATGATCTCCAAACTAAGTTCAAAGAGGGTTGTCAATTTTGCGGGGGCATCGGGCTGCAGGCCCAAAGTACCTAGCTGAAGTGATTCGCTTGCCGGATTATTTTGCAGCGAGAAGAGTGTTTGAAAGATGGGATTACGGTTCAGGTCTCTTTTTATTTCCAATGCTTCCACCACTTTTTCAAAGGGTATGTCCTGGTGTTCGTAGGCATCCAGGGTGGTTTGTTTTACCTGCTGCAGCAAGTCGCGAAAAGGCTGATGTCCCTGTACCTGACTACGCAAGGCCAGTGAATTCACCAATAACCCAATCAGGCCTTCCAGGTCCTGTTGCGGCCTTCCAGCCACCGGGCTGCCCACGCAGATATCTTCCTGTTTGCTGTAGCGGTGAAGCAATACTTTATAAATGGCCACCAGCACCATGAAGTACGTAACACCTTCCTGTTGGGCCAATGTAACGAGTCCATTGCGCAACGCTTTACCAAGTGTCTTATACACTTTTATACCCCGGATGGCTGCGCCCCCCTTGCGGGGGTAATCGGTGGGCAAGGTCAATGGCTCCACGCCATGTAATTGTTGTTTCCACCATGCCAGCTTTTTTTCCAGGACTTCACCGGATAAGTAATGCCGTTGCCAACTGGCATAGTCGGCGTATTGAATGGGCAGTTCTTCCCATTCGGGTTGTTGGTTATCTGCCAGCAGCCTGTACCCGTGCACCAATTCTTTTACCATCACGGCAATGGACCAGCCATCAAAAGCAATATGGTGCAGGACGATCACCAATTTATATTCTTCGGCCCCTACCCTGGCCAGCAATACGCGCAACATGGGATCTTTGGACAGATCATAAGGACGTTGCATATATTTCTCCAGGTATTGTTGTAAGGAGGTAGTGGTATCGATTGCTGCTTCATCGATCAGGTCCAGTTGCCATTGACCGGGTGCGTTAATAAATTGGTAGCCGATGCCTTCTTTTTCTTTGATCACGGTGCGCAGTACTTCGTGGCGGTTCACGATCAGGCGGAAGGCGCTTTCCAATGCCGGGATATTTACTGCCCCGGTGAGGCGGAACACCCAGGGCATATGGTATTGCATGCTGCCTTGCAGCCGGTCGATGAACCACAGTCTTTCCTGGGCAAAGGATAAGGGAATATCCTGGTTGCGTGGATACCTGGTTATTGGCGGCAGGAGTTGGGCATTGTACCCGGTATTTTCCAAGTGAGCGGCCAGTTCGGCAATGGTTGGACAAGCAAATACTTCTTTGATCTTCAGTTCGCGTTCCATTTTTTTCCGGACAGCAGCCACTACGCGCATGGCCAGTAAGGAGTGCCCACCCAGTTCGAAAAAATTGTCGTGGATGCCGATATGTTCCAGTCCCAGTAATCCCTGCCAGATCAGGGTAAGTTGCTTTTCTAATGCTGTACCGGGCGCCTGGTAGCTCTTTTGGGAGATGGTATCGAGGTTGGGGTCGGGTAATTTTTTGCGGTCAATTTTTCCGTTGGCATTCAGTGGCAATTGATCGATCGGAATCCATATCACCGGCACCATATACTCCGGGAGTTTGGTTTTTGCATAACTAACCACTGCTGTAGTATTCAATGCTCCTTCTGTCAGCAGGTAAGCGATGAGTCGTTTGTTGTTTGCTGCATCTTCATGCACGGTCACAATACTCTGTACAATACCGGGGGCTTCGCGCAATACGTTTTCAATCTCACCCAATTCAATCCTGTACCCCCGGATCTTTACCTGTTCATCTATTCTTCCTGAAAAATCGATACTGCCATCGGGTAGCCAGCGGGCAAAATCGCTGGTACGGTACCACCTGCCTGCTCCCTGAATGGATACAAATTTTTCACGGGTTAATATTTCATTGTTCACATAGCCCATTGATACGCCGTCACCACCGATGTACAATTCTCCTATTACGCCAATGGGAACAGGCTGCTGATGGGCATCGAGGATCAGCGCTTGGGTATTGGTCAATGGTTTGCCGATGGGTATGACCCCGTTTTCACCGATGCTGTTTACCGGCCAGGCGGTTGCGTAGACAGTAGTCTCGGTAGGGCCGTAGACATGAACGATCTTGCCGGGGCCCAATGCGGCCAGGGCTTTTCGCACATGTGCTGGAGAACATTGTTCACCACCGAACAAGAGTTTGCGCAAACCTGTAAGCGCCTGGAGTTCCGTATCTGCCAATCCATTGAACAAGGCGGTGGTGATGAAAATTACCGTCACCTTTTCTTTTTCTATGATGCGGGCCAGGGCAAATACATCTGCTGCGGCGGACTCCGGGATCAAACATAGGCTGGCGCCGGTGAGCAAGGAACTGAATATCTCGTAGGTGGAGCCATCGAAAGCATAGTTAGACCATTGCAGCACGGTATCTGTTGGCAGGATTCGGATATCGCCGGGTTCATGCACCAGCTTCAGGATATTGCGCTGGTTGACGAGAATACCTTTGGGATAACCGGTGGTGCCGGAGGTATACATTATATAGGCAGCATCATCGACCGACGGCGTGGTGGTTGGACTGGTAGCAGGATAAGCTTCCGTTTCGCTGATGATTATGGTGGGTTGCCTGATCGCTGTACCTAACTGGGTTAGCATTTGCCGGGTAGTCACGATACAGGTGATGCCTGCATTTTCTATGATAAAGCGGATACGCTCCGGAGGATACTCTGTATTGAATGGAATATAGATGGCACGGGCCTTCAGGATGCCCAGGATGCCGATGATCATCTCGGCCCCACGATGGGCGGCCAGACCGATGCTATCGCCTGGCTGGATGCCGGTGGCCAGTAAACAATTGGCCAATTGGTTTGAGCGTTGCTGCAAATCAGCATAGGTGAGCTGTTCCTCACCGCAGCGCAAGGCGATGGCCGCGGGGGCTTGTTGCACCTGTTGTTCAAAGAGCGCTGTAATGGTTTGCTGGGTTGGGTAAACAAAGCTGGTATCATTAAAGGTTTCTGTTACTTGTTGCACTTCGCCGGGTAGTAATATTTCCAGTTTTCCCAGGGGCAGGTGCCGGTTATTTGTGACCGCCTGCAACAAGCGGGTATAATGCGCTAACATCCTTTCCATTGTTTCCTGGCGGAAAAGATCACTGCAATAAGAGAGGGCCAATTCAAATCCATCCCCCGTATCTGAGACGGTGAGTATGAGGTCGCACTTGGCATTGTTTTGTTCGGCACCTTCTGCCCTCAGCCGCACATTACCCAGGCTTAGTGCACCTCCCTCCGGCCGATTTTGTAAGGTGAACATGGCCTGGAAGACGGGGTTGCGGCTCATATCCCTTTCCACCCCCACTACTTCTACTATTTTCTCAAAAGGTATTTCCTGGTGTTCGTAGGCCTGGAGGGTAGTTTGTTTAACCTGCTGTAATAATTGCTGAAAGCTGTGGTCATCTTCCACTTTGCTGTAGAGTGGCAGGGTGTTCACAAAAAAACCGATCAGGGCTTCTGTTTCCTGTTGCTGGCGGCCTGCTATGGGCGCACCTACACAAATGTGTTGCTGGCCACTGTAACGATACAGCAACACTTTGAAAACAGCCAGCAGGGTCATGAACAGGGTAAGGTCTTCCTGTTTTGCCAGCTCTACCAATTGTTCTTTCAGTGCCTTGTTTACCCGGGCAAAAACCCTGTTGCCTGCAATGCTTTGTACTTCGGGGCGGGGATAATCTGCCGGCAATGCGAGGGGGACGATGTTGCTCAATTGTGCTTTCCAATAAGCTAATTTTTTTTCGAGCAATGCTCCGGTCAAATATTTCCGTTGCCAGCTCGCATAGTCTGCGTATTGCACGGGCAGTTCCGGTAACAGGGCAGGTTGGTGGCCTGTGGCAGCGGCATACAATGCCACCAGTTCTTTTACCATGAGGGAAATGGACCAGCCATCGAAGGCAATATGATGGATGACGATGGCCAGGGTATATTCTGTTGGGTTGATATGAACGAGGAGCACGCGCAGCATCGGGTCTTGCGAAAGATCGTATGGTTGGCGGAGGTACTGTTCGATAAAAGATGGCAGTTCCCCGCCGATGGCTTCAGCCTGCTGCTGATCCATTTTCCATTTTCCGGGTTCATTGATCTGCTGATAACCGATACCATCGACCTCTTTGATGACGGTACGTAATATTTCATGGCGCTGTACAATTTGCCAGCATGCTGCTTCCAGGGCAATGGGATGGAGCGTGCCTGTTAAGCGAAATACCCAACTTAAATGGTATTGCTCACTACCCTGCAACCGATCGATGAACCATAAACGTTCCTGGGCAAATGACAAAGGTATCTGTGCTGCAGGTGCATGCCGTTCGATGGGCGGCAGCCTTGAGCCTGCAGTTGGTTGTTCCATTTGCACGGATAAACGGGCAATGGTGGGATGATCGAACAATTCCCTCACGGATATCTCCTGGCCGGTTCTTTTACGCAGGGCTGATACCATGCGCATGGCCAGTAAGGAATCGCCCCCCAGTTCAAAAAAATTAGCAGTAGTGCTGATCCGTTCTCTTCCCAATAACTCACCCCATATTAAGGCCAGCATTTCTTCCACTTCATTGCGGGGGGTGGTATATGTTGCTGCTTCCCCGGCCAGGTCAGCAGGTTGAGGCAATCTTTTTTTATCGATCTTTCCGATGGCGGTCAATGGTAACTCTTCCAATGTCAGGAGGACGGCCGGCACCATGTATTCCGGCAAGGCAGTCCGGAGAAAAGTATCCACGCTTTCTTTCTGGTATCCGTTCTTAGGGACCAGGTATGCTATCAATCGTTTATTACCTTGCTTGTCTTCCCGCATGACCACTACTGCCTGGGCAATGCCTGGCGCCTGGTTCAATACTTGTTCAATTTCTCCCAACTCTATGCGATAGCCGCGGATCTTCACCTGCTCATCCATCCGGCCCAGGTATTCGATCTCTCCATCGGGCAGCCATTTTACCAGGTCGCCGGTCCGGTACAATCGATCTCCGGCATGAAAAGGATTGGTTATAAATCTTTCGGCAGTCAGTTCCGGCAGGTTGAGGTAGCCACGGGCCAACCCATCGCCCCCGATGTACAATTCGCCGGGCACACCTACGGGGCATACCTGTTGTGCTGTATTAAGGATATAGACCTTGGTATTGGAAAATGGTTTTCCGATGGGTACCTGCTGGTATTTTTTCTGCAGGTCAACCTGGTGGATGCATTTACCAATGGTGGCTTCTGTGGGTCCGTAGTGATTGAATACATCACCCGTGTACCCTCCGGCCAATAAGCGTTCAATGATCTTCAATGAAAAAGTTTCTCCCCCGAAAAGGAGCAGCTTTCGCGGGAGGGGCATGGTATTGTCTTCGCAGTACGACAACCATAAGGAAGGTACTATTTTGATGGCATCGATCGCATGTTGTTGCAGGTAAGTCTGTATTTTATCTCCATCGGATAATTGTTCGTCGGACAGGATATGGAGGGCGGCCCCTGTAATCAATGCAGCAAATAAAATGGAATGACCGGCATCTGCCACCAGGGAAGCAAACAAGGCAAAGGAGCGGCAGCGTTGCAAACCTGTGCTGTGTATAACACCATAGAGATGATCTACCAGGGCCCGGTGCTCAATTATTACTCCCTTGGGCTGGCCGGTGGAACCAGAAGTATAGATAAGGTATACCGGCCACTGAACGTTGTTGTTTATTTTTTCGTAACCGGGAGCATTGATTGTACTGATCTCCTGCCACTGTGCTTTGATATCGATGAAAATTACCCCTTGATCAAAAGCAGCTGCCCGTTGTTTCAATGCCGGATCGACCAGGCAGAAGCGTGCGGCTGTATCGCGCAGGATAAATTGGATCCGATCCTGCGGATATTCTGCACTCACGGGTACATAGGCGCCGCCTGCTTTCAGGATAGCCAGGATGCCGATGATGGATTCGATGGATCGTTTTACGGAGATGACTACCAGTTCTTCCGGTTGGAGTCCCCGGCTTTGCAGATACGCAGCCAGTTGGTTGACGCGCTGCTGTAATTGGCGGTAGCTGAGTTGCTCTTCTTCAAATACCAGGGCCAAGGCGGCTGGATTGTTGACCACCTGTTCTTCAAAAAGGTGGACGACTGTTTTATCCTTCGGATAATCTACGCCGGACATGCCGAAGCTGTTCAGTAATTGTTGTTCTTCTTCCCCTGTCAGCAACCGTAATTCTTTCAGGATGCTGGCTTTTTTGGTGACGATGCTCAATAATACCTGTTCAAAATGTCCACGGATATTGTGCACCATTTGGGCATCCAGTAATTCATCCTTGTACACAAACTCCACCAATATGTTTTCACTGGTGGTTACCCGTATACTAAAAGGATAGTTGGAGGTTTGTTCCATTACCTCCATGGCAGCAACCTGTAGTTGCCATGCGTGTTGGAGCAAGACTTTGCTCATGGGGAAGTTCTGAAAATTCATCATGCTATCGAACAGGTCTCCGCCAATGCCCGACAAATGCTGTATTTCATTGAGTGGTGTGTATTGGTAGCGGGCCGACTGCAGTTGTCCCTGTTGGATGTTTTGCAGCCATTCGGCAATGGGCTTATCTTCTTCCAGGATGCTGTGCAATGGCAGGGCATTGATGTATGGCCCTACCCTGCTTTCCATGCCGGGCAACTCTTCGGGCCGGCCGGATACGGTGATACCAAAAGCAATATTTGAATTCCCGGTATACCGGTGCAATAAAAAGGCCCAGACGCCCTGCATCACTGTATTGACGGTGATACGAAGTTGTTGGGTAAAGGTCTCCAGTTGTGCAGTGATAGCCGCATTCAGGTTTAAAACTACTACCTGCAACTTACCTACTCCCTGCGTTCGGTTAGCGCCTGACCTGATAAAAGGCAATAAGGTGGCAGCTTCCAGTCCCTGGAGGTATTGCTGCCAATAAGCGGTGGCCTGCTCTTTGTCGGTGTTTTCTATATAGCGGATATAATCCTCATAGCGGTCTTCTTCGCGAAGGGTGGGTGATTTGCCCAGGATTAATTGGTCGTAGGTTTCAAGAAATTCACGGATCAGGAGCGGCCTCGACCAGCCATCCATCAATAGGTGGTGATAGGTCCATATCATGGTGTACCGCTCTTCGCTCCTACGAAAGAGTTGTATGCGCATGAGCGGTGGGACTTTAAAATCGAACCCTTTGCGCCGGTCAGCTTCGAGGTATTGTTGCAGCTGTTGTTCCTGTTCGGCTGGGGACAGTGCCCGGAGGTCGGACAGTGCAACAGGCATATTCACCAACTGGTGGACACATTGTACTGGAATTTTAAATGCATCATAATAAAAGCTGCTGCGCAGGATGGTGTGATTGGTTAACAAATATGCCCAGCTTTCACGGAAAGCCTTTTCTTCCAATCCAATGATATCACAACAGACCTGTTGAACGTATGCACCGGTGCTGTTGTCATACAATCCATGAAAGAGGATGCCTTCCTGCAGTCCACTCATCCTGTAAATGGAAACGATATTACCCGCTGGTTTGCGGGATTCGGTTGGCGGGGAATTGCGGAGATAGTCTATGAGCGCCTGTTTGTGTTCACGGATATAACCAATAATGGTTTCATCCTGCCGGATAGCATTGGTGGCTTCGGTGGTTAATTTTTTCCGGTCGCCTTTTAAAACCAGCTTGTCGGCTTCAACTACCAGGTAAAAGTTCAACTGCTCCAGGTGGCGGATAAATGCTTCGATTTTCATATGGAAGAAAAGGGGTGTTGATGTAGGAAATACGAATTCTGCCTGTTATTGCTCCTGTTGTGTACTGATTATTTTCCTCAGGTAATTGCCCGTAGTTAAGGCATGTTCGGCATCCACCATACTAAAGTGCGTGCCGGGCACGGAGGTGGTTTGAACATGGTATGCCAGTCGCTGCCAACCTAAACTTTCGTCCAAATGTGACCAATCTTCCGCTGCTGCTTTGATGACGACCAGGCTGTTTACTGATCTTTTGACGGGCCGGTTGCGGATGATGGCGTTTTGTACCTGCAGGTGGAGCAAACGCAGGATAAATTGGAGGTTGCCGGTGTTATCAGACATTTTATCTTTTATGAACCGGGCCAGGTAAGGCACCATTTCTGTGATGGGGAGTGCTTCCAAACTGGATTGCAGTGTCGACACCCAATCGGGGTAAGGTTGGGAGACCAGGTTGTGCGATTCGAATAGTTGTGCTGCGGCCTGTAGTACAAAGGCTGCTTTATAAGCAGGGGTAGCTTTTACAGGAAGTCCCTTCATGGTGGCGCTCATATCGAGGATGGCAACCAGTTCGAGCGCCTCCCCTTTTTGGGATAATTGTTTCGCCATTTCGTAAACAATATGTCCACCGAAAGAATGTCCTATCAAGCGGTATGGTCCTGTGGGCTGCACCTCGCGGATCCATTTGATGTTTTGCGCGGCAATCTTCTTTACGCTGTCCAGGGGCACTTCATTTTCGAATACGCCCTGCATTTGAATACCGTATACTGGGCATTTATTGATGAAGCTTCCAGCAAGGTGTTCGTAGCTGTCGCACAGACCAGTAGAACCGGGCATAATAAATACAGGTTGTTCACTGCCGGTATTTTGCAGTAATACCAGGTGTTGATGCCCGGTCGCTGAAGTTTCTGTCAACTCACGGGTGGCAGACGTGGGTGCCAGGAGTGGCGATAAATCGCGAATGGTCTGGTTGGTAAACAAATCACGAAGTTGGATCTCCCCGTTTATTTTACGGAGCCGGCTCAGCAGGCGGATCATGATCAGGGAGTGACCACCCAGTTCAAAGAAATTATCGTTGATCCCTACGCGTTCCAATCCGAGCAGTTCCTGCCAAATAAGGGCGAGTTGTTTTTCGGGTCCATTGCGTGGTGCTATATAGGTATCAGTAGTTACCTGGAGATCGTCCGGTTGGGGCAAAAGTTTTTTATTCACCTTGCCGTTGATGGTAAGGGGAATGGATCCCAGCTCAACCAGAATGGGGGGCACCATGTACTCAGGCAATTTCGATTTCAGGAAACCGGTTACGGTTGCTTTATCCCATGCGCCTGTGGTGGTGAGGTAGCCGATCAATTGTTTGTTGCCGGCAGCATTTTCCTTCACAACCACCACGCATTGTTTTACGCCGGGCGCTGTTTGCAATACGGCTTCTATTTCTCCGGGTTCTATCCGGTAGCCGCGCAGTTTCACCTGTTCATCCAGGCGGCCGATGTATTCAATATTTCCATCGGGCAACCAACGCACGCTGTCGCCCGTGCGGTATAAACGTGCACCTGGATCGGTGCTGAAAGGATCGTGCAGGAATTTTTCGCGGGTCAGGCCGGCGCGATTCAGGTAACCCATTGCTACCTGGACGCCTCCGATATACAATTCGCCGGCAACGCCGACGGGCACAGGTTTTCCGTTGGGATCGAGAATATACGCCCGGGTATTGGCCAGGGGTTTTCCGACCGGTACGCTATTAGTGGGGGCCGCTTCCTTGCATTTGTATTGGAGTGCGGTAATGGTTGCCTCGGTTGGGCCATATTTATTGTAAAAATCAACCAGGGGGCTCCATTGCTCAGCGAGTTGTTTGGGGCATATTTCTCCACCGGATACCACGCGTTTTAATCCGCTGTAGGTGCCGGGGGTGATGGTACCCAGAAAACCGGGTGTGGCATGCAGGTGGGAGATCCGTTGTTGGTGTAAGAAGGTCTCAAAACGATTAGTATCCAATTGCAGGCCTTCCGGGAACATCACCAGGACAGCGCCATTGCAAAGGGCCAGGAATATCTGCTCAATGGAAGGGTCGAAACAATAATTGGAGAACTGCAGGATCCGGTCCGTTGCCTGGATGCCGAACCATTCTGTTTGGTGACGGACATAATTGGACAATGATCCGTGCGCCACCAACACTCCTTTGGGGTTGCCGGTGGATCCGGAAGTATAGATCATATAGGCGGGCTGATCTGCTGCGGGTGGATTGCCGGGTGGCGTGTTGGGTTGTGTGGCAATCTGATGCCAGTGGTTATCCAACAGGACCAGTTGACAGTTGCTTTCCTTCGCGATCCTTTCGGCATGGGCATCCATGGTCAATACGATGGAGGCAGCTGTGTCGGCGAGGATATGGTGGATCCGGTCGGCGGGATACTGCGGATCGACCGGCGTATAGGCCCCGCCGGCTTTCATAATGCCGAGGATGGCGATGATCATTTCGGGGCTCCGGCTCAAACAAACAGGTACCAGTATTCCTTCTGCTACGCCCTGCGCACGCAGGTAATGCGCCAAATGATCAGCCCGTTCATTCAATTCGTGATAAGTTAATTGTATGTCTTCAAAAACAAGGGCTGCTGCATTGGGTGTGCTATTGACCTGGGCTTCGAATATTTGCAGCACGGTACTGTGTGCGGGGTAAGGAGCAGCGGTATCATTAAACGCTCTTACTACCTGTTGTTCATCTTCTGCACTGAGCAATTGTAATTGCCCGATGGGAAGATCGATAGCAGCCACTACCTGTTGCAGTATTTTCTCATAATGACTGAGCAGGGCTGTCATGGCTGTTTTATGGAACAGATCGCTGCAATAAGTGAGTCCGACCTGCAAGCCACTGGAAGCTGCCGCAATGGACAAGGTCATTTCGAATTTCGAGGTAGGCTGGCTGGTCTCTTCTTCGCGCAGCTCGGTGGGGCCCAGCTCAAGTGAACCAGCTTCCGGCATGTTCTGCATCACGAACATCACCTGGAAGACCGGATTCCGGCTTAGGTCACGGGGCGTTTCGAGTGCCTCCACTATTTTCTCAAAAGGTAATTCCTGGTGTTCGAATGCTCCGAGGGTTGTTTGTTTTACCTGTTGTACTATTTCCCGGAAGCTACTATCGGGATCTATTTCGCTGCGCAGGGCCAGGGTATTTACAAAGAAGCCCAACAATCCTTCCAGTTCCTGTTGTGAGCGACCTGCAATGGGGGTGCCCACACAAATATCTGTTTGCCCGGTATACCGATGCAGCAACACTTTGAATGCCGCTAACAGGGTCATGAACAGGGTAACACCTTCCTGCTGTGACAAGCTGGTGAGCTGGTCTTTGACCGGTTGACCGACCGTTGTAAATACCATGTCGCCGCGAATGCTTTGAACAGCCGGCCGGGTACGTGCTGTAGGCAATTCAACCGGCACTACACCCTGTAATTTCTCTTTCCAATAAGCCAACTTTCCGGCCAGTGTTTCACCGGATATATATTGCCGTTGCCAGCTGGCATAATCTGCGTATTGTACCGGCAGGGGTTTAAGGGCGGGTGTCCTTTTTTCCTGCTGAGCAGCATAGAGCTCCACCAGTTCCTGAACCATGATGGAAATGGACCAGCCATCGAAAGCAATATGGTGCAACATCAGGAGGATGAGGTATTCCTGGTTGGGCAATTGGACCAGCGTTACCCTTAGCATGGGATCTTGTGAAAGATCGTAGGGACGTTGGGCAAAAGCTTCGATATAAGCAGGGAGGTCAGCGACGGCTGTTGCGTCGAGGTATTCAGGTTGCCAGCCGGCGGCGTCGGTAATTTCCTGGTAGCCGGTGCCTTCGTCTTCCCTGATAACGGTACGTAAAATTTCATGCCGCTGAACAATGCTGCGGAAGGCGTTTTCGAGCGCAGCAAGATCCAGGTCGCCTTTGATGCGGAAGGTCCAGGGCATGTGGTATTGGAGGCTACCCTGCAAACGATCGATGAACCAAAGTCGTTCCTGGGCAAAGGATAAGGGAATACGGGCGCCCCGCTGAGCACGTTCGACAGGCGGCACCTTGTTGACCTGATCGCTGCCCGCCAGGTGTGTTGCGATCTTTGCAATAGTAGGATGATCAAACAATTCGCGGATCGCCATTTCTTTGCCCAATTGTTTGCGAACAGCTGCCACGACGCGCATCACCAGCAAAGAATGACCACCCAATTCAAAGAAATTATCGTTGATACCTATCCGGTCAATATTTAATAATTGCTGCCAGATGCCGGCCAGCTGTAACTCCAGCTCATTGCGGGGGGCCAAATATGCCTGGCTGGCAGCTACGCCCGCATCGACTTCGGGTAACCGTTTTTTGTCGATCTTTCCATTGACGGTAAGCGGCATACTCTCCAGGTTGACCAATACAGCCGGCACCATATACTCGGGCAAGGAGCCTTGCAAGAGCTGAAGGGTGTTTTCTTTGTTGAACAAAGTGTTGGTCACGAGATAACCGATCAATCCTTTAACACCCGTTGCATCCTCTTTTGCTATGACCACTGCCTGTTGTATGCCGGGGGCCTGGTGTAAGGCATATTCTATCTCACCCAATTCAATACGGAATCCACGGATCTTCACCTGGTCGTCAATCCTGCCTGCATAATCGATGGTACCATCGGATAACCAGCGGGCAAAATCCCCCGTTCTATACCAGTTGCCGGGCTGCGGTAGTTTTGCAAACTTTTCAGCGCTCAATGATTGGTTGTTCACATAACCCATCGACACACCATCGCCGCCGATATATAATTCACCTGCCACGCCTATGGGTACGGGCTGGTGGTTTTTATCAAGGATCAGCGCTTTTGAGTTGGCCAAGGGTTTACCGATGGGGATGATGCCGGCTTCGCCGATTTGATCTACGGCATGGCAAATAGCAAACACGGTGGTCTCTGTGGGGCCATAACAATTGACCAGTTTTCCCGGCCCCAGGATGGACAAGGCTTTGCGCACATGGGTGACCGAACATTGCTCACCACCGAACAGGATCTTACGCATTCCACGTAGCGCCTCCGGATGGGTATCGACAAATGTATTGAACAGGGCCGTGGTGAGGAAGGAGATACTCACCTGCTCCCGTTGTATGATCTCATCCAGCATAAATACATCGGCTGCAGCAGCTTCGGGAATCAGGCACAAACGTGCGCCGTTCAACAGTGAGCAAAAAATATCATAGACAGATCCGTCGAATGAATAGTTGGACCATTGCAATACGGTATCCGTTGGATATATACGGATAGCACCCGGATCGAACACGAGCTTCAGGATATTCTGTTGATTGACGAGGATGCCCTTCGGCCGTCCGGTAGTACCGGAAGTGTAGAGGATATAGGCACCATCGTTGATACCGGTACGCGGCGATGGATTGAAAACAGGGAATGTGCTGCTTTCCTGCAACGTCATTGGGGCATATTCCTGCCAATCATATGTTGCTGATAAGTGTTCATTTGCATACAGTATACGGGTGATGCCAGCATCCTCCAGCATGAAGCGTACTCTTTCGGGCGGATAACCCCTATTGACAGGAACATACATACCACCCGCTTTCAGGATACCGAGGATGGCGATGATCATTTCTGTTCCCCGCGTTGCCAGGAGCGCTACCTTTTCACCTGTTTGCAGTCCATTGACCAGTAAATAATTGGCCAGCTGGTTGGCACGAAGGTTTAATTGTTGGTAAGTAAGTTGTTCCCCTTCAGCGATCAGCGCTATGGCATGCGGTGTACGTTCCACCTGGTCTTCAAAAATTGCCGGTATGGAGTTCTGTTGTGGGTAGGTAGTTATTGTATCATTAAAGGAATGGACCACCTGTTGTTCCTCGGCCTCCGTGAGCATGTGGAGTTGGCCCAGTGGCTGTGTTGCCGCATCGGCTACTGCTTGTAATAGCCTGGAATAGTGGTCCAGCAAGCGTTGCATGGTTTCCTGTTTAAACAGGGCGGTACAATAAGCCAGGCCCATTTCCAATCCCTGCGGCGTTTCTGTTACCATTAGGGTGAGGTCGCATTTGGAAGTAGTTTGTCCGGTTTCTTCGGCGTATAGCTGCACCGTTCCCAGCTCGAGTGCTCCACTTTCCGGAATATTCTGTAAAGTGAACATGACCTGAAATACCGGGTTGCGGCTCACATCCCGCTCCAGGTCGAGCGCTTCCACTATTTTTTCAAAAGGCATTTCCTGGTGTTCGAAGGCTCCGAGGGTAGTTTGTTTGACCTGTGCCAGCAATTCCCGGAAAGTGCTTTCGCTATTGACGGCTGTGCGTAAGGCCAGGGTATTTACAAAAAAGCCAAGCAATCCTTCCAGTTCCTGTTGTGTCCGGCCGGCAATCGGGGTGCCCACGCAGATATCTTCCTGCCCGGTGTAGCGGTGTAAAACAATTTTAAACACGGTGAGCAGGGTCATGAACAAGGTGGCACCTTCCTGTTGTGCGATGGAGAGGAGTTGATCTTTTGTGGTTTGTCCGATCTTCGCATGCGCCAGGCTACCTTCGGTACTTTGCATGGCAGGCCGTATAAAGTCGGTTGACAATTCCAGCGGCGCTACGCCCTGTAATTTTTCTTTCCAGTAAGAAAGTTTTGAAGCCAGGGTTTCACCAGCAAGATATTGTCGTTGCCAGATCGCATAATCTGCATATTGGACGGGCAATGGTTTTAATACCGGATCACGTACCTCTCTCTGACTGGCATACAATTCCACCAGTTCCTGCACCATGATGGAGATGGACCAGCCATCGAATGCGATATGGTGCAACATGATCAATAATACATGTTCTGTTTCGGATAAACGGATGAGGGTAACGCGGAGCATGGAATCCTGGGCGAGGTTGTAGGTTTTGTTGGACCAGGCGGTGATGAAGCGGTTAAGATCCGGATCGAGGGGTGTTTCTTCTGTTGGCACAATGTATTCCATTTGCCAGTTCTGCGCCTCCCTAATTTGCTGGTAGCCTATCCCTTCTACGTCACGGATAACGGTGCGCAAAATTTCGTGTCGTTCAATAATGGCGCGGAATGCTGACTCCAACGCCATAGGATCCAGTGTGCCATTGATGCGGAAGCTCCAGGGCATGTGGTATTGGACACTACCCTGTAAACGGTCGATGAACCAAAGGCGTTCCTGTGCAAAAGACAATGGGATGTATTCAGTGCGGGCATGGGGTTCAATGGAAGGAATCAGTTGTTGATGATGAGTGGTGGTAATATGATTGGACAGGCCAGCAATGGTAGGATGATTGAACAATTCGCGGATAGGGATTTCCCGGCTCAGTTGTTTGCGTACCGCTGCTATTACCCGCATGGCCAGTAAAGAATGGCCACCCCGTTCAAAAAAGTTATCGAACACGCCTACCCTTTCTATGCCCAGGAGTTGCTGCCAGATGGTAACCAGCAGGGCTTCCTGTTCATTCCGTGGCGCGGTATACTGATGATTGTCGAAGGCGGCAAGCCCTGGCTCGGGCAAGCGTTTGCGGTCGGGCTTACCGCTTGTGGTCAATGGAACCTGGTCCAATTGCACGAAGATTGCCGGCACCATATATGGCGGCAATTGTTGCTTGATAACATTGACGGCTGTTTCTTTATCAAACGATCCAGCCGCCACGATATAGGCCACTAATTGTTTATTGCCTGCGGCATCTTCTCTTGCCATGACCAGGTTTTGTTGAACACCGGGCACCTGTTGCAATACTCTTTCTATTTCACCCAATTCAATCCTGTATCCGCGGATCTTTACCTGGCTATCTGTGCGTCCTATAAAATGCAGTGTGCCATCGGGTAACCACTGGCAACGATCGCCGGTGCGGTATAAGCGGCCAGAGGTTGTTTTACGGAAGGTATCCTCCCTAAATTTTTCCTGGTTGAGTGCCGGCTGATTCAGGTATGCACGCGCTACCTGGTCACCACCGATGTACAATTCACCCGGCACACCCGGCGGCAGCAGGTTGCCATGGGCGTCCAATATGTAAACCTGGGTGTTGGCAATGGGTTTGCCAATGCAGGATGCATCGTGCAGCGAACGAATGTGGTGATAAGTGACGCAGACGGTTGCTTCGCTGGGACCGTATGTGTTGACTATATTGACCCGTTCATGCAGCTGATCGATCTGGCGGGGATGTAAAAGATCGCCTCCACTGATGATGTAGCGCAGCCGTCCAAGCTGGTCCAGCTCCTGGTTCAGCCATTCGATGACCATGGGGGTGGTGCTCAGTATGGTGGCTTGCCCGTTGCTGATATATGCTTTGATGGTATCGATATCTCTTCCTCCCTCAGGTACCATCCGAACAGTGGCACCACTGATCAATGCGGGATAGATCTCTTCCACCATCGTATCGAAGGAAACAGATGATTGCTGCAATACGATATCGGCGTCATTGATGGCAAAGGTGTTCCTGAAGGTCAGGCAATAATTCAACAAAGCACCCTGTTCAATGACAACTCCTTTGGGTTTACCTGTGGACCCGGAAGTATAAATTATATAGGCTGCAGCTGATAAATCTTCGTCCAGTTTTATAGGGTCGATCGCAATTGTTTGCGATCCCAGCTCATTGATGTTACCATATTTAATTTTATCCTGCAGGAATCCTGCCGGCCATATTGGCTCCCGGCGGTCTGAGAGCAGGAGGCTGGCCCCACTGTCTTCCAGCATAAAAAGTATCCTGTCCAATGGATATTCGCTGTCGATGGTAAGCCAGGCTGCGCCTGCCTTCAGGACACCCAGCATACTGATCACTGATCCTATCCCCCGCTGCATGCAGATAGCGACGGGGCTTTCCTGCTGTATGCCAACAGATCGCAGGTAAGCCCCTACCTGGGTTGCCCGTTGGTTGAGGGCTTCATAGGTTAAGGTCTGCTCTTCAAAAATCAATGCAATAGCACCTGGTATGCGGGCGGCCTGTTCTTCAAACAGGCTCAGCACGGTACTATTAGTGGGATAAGGGTTAGCGGTATGATTGAAGACTGAGCTCAGTTGATCTTCTTCTGCGGGGGTCAACATCTTTACTGCATGCAGTGGTATTTCCGGAGCCTGGATTATTGATTGCAGCAATTGCCCGTAGTGGTGCAGCATCTGCTGCATGGTCAATTCGTTGAACAGGTCGCTGCAATATGAAAGGCTTAGGTATAGGCCCGTGGGTGATTCAGTGATGTCCATGCTCAGGTCGAACATGGAAGTCCGGGACCCGCTACCTTCCGGGGTCAAGGTCATATCGCCGAGCTTCAATCCGCCGCTCTCCGGCAAATTGTGCAGGGCAAAGATCACCTGGAAGACGGGGTTACGGCTCAAATCTCTTTCAACCCCCAATACCTCTACAATTTTTTCGAAGGGAATGTCCTGGTGTTCGAAGGATTGCAGGGTCATTTGTTTTACCTGGCGCAGCAAAGTCAGGAAATCCTGACCGGCATTCACTTCTGTACGCAACGCCAATGTATTTACAAAAAAGCCGATCAGCTTTTCTGTTTCCTGCTGTGAGCGTCCTGCAATGGGTGTACCAACGCAAATGTCGGACTGGCCGGTGTATCGATACAATAAAACCTTGAATACGCTCAACAGGGTCATGAATAAGGTAGCGCCTTCCTGTGCAGTAATGGTTTTGAGTTCCTGCGTGATCGCCTGACTGATCTCTATGGTAACCGAGGCACCGCGCAGACCCTGGGTAATGCCACGCGGGAAATCGGTGTGCAATGCCAGGGGAGATACCTCGTGTAGTTGTTCTTTCCAGAAAGAAAGTTTTTGTTCCAGTGTTGCACCTGATAAGTATTGTCGCTGCCAAATAGCATAATCTGCGTATTGGACAGGTATTGGCTTTAATACGGGGTTGCGGCCCTCTATTCGACTGGCATAGCATTCCACCAGTTCCTGCACCATGATGGAGATGGACCAGCCATCAAAGGCGATATGGTGCAGCATGATCAATAGTAAATGCTCTCCTTCCGGTAAACGGACCAGGGTAACACGGAGCATATAATCCTGCGAAAGGTCATAGGGTTGTTGTGTCCAGTTGGCTATGAAGCTGTGATAGTCGCCGTTCAGCCAACTTTCATCAGTTGGTGCGATGTATTGCATTTGCCAGTTGCCGGCCTTCCTTATTTGCTGATAACCTATCCCTTCTTCTTCGCGGATAATCGTCCGCAAAATTTCATGGCGTTCAATAATGGCGCGGAATGCTGATTCCAGTGCCTCCCGATGCAGCTCACCCTTCAGGCGGAAGCTCCAGGGCATGTGGTATTGCACACTGCCCTGCAAGCGATCGATGAACCAAAGGCGTTCCTGTGCAAAAGACAAGGGGATGTATTCAGTGCGGGCATGGGGTTCAATGGAAGGAATCAGTTGTTGATGAGGGGTGGTGGTAATATGATTGGACAGGCCTGCAATGGTAGGATGATTGAACAATTCGCGGATGGGAATTTCCCGGTTCAGCTGTTTTCGTATCGCTGCTATCACCCGCATGGCCAGTAAGGAATGGCCGCCCAGTTCAAAAAAGTTATCCTGCACACCTACCCTTTCTATGCCCAGCAGTTGCTGCCAGATGACGGCCAGCAGGGCTTCCTGTTCATTACGGGGTGCGATATACTGATGCTGGGTAAAGGCGGCAAGCGATGGTTCGGGCAGGCGTTTGCGATCGGGCTTGCCACTGGTGGTCAACGGAATCTGGTCCAGTTCCACGAATATGGCGGGCACCATATAGGCGGGTAATTGTTGTTTGATCATATCCAGGATGGCTTCTTTATCAAACAAACCGGCTGGTACGATATAGGCCACTAATTGTTTATTGCCTGCGGCATCTGCTTTTGCGATGACCAGGTTTTGCTGAACGCCCGGTACCTGTTGTATCGCTCTTTCTATTTCACCCAATTCAATTCTATAACCACGGATCTTCACCTGGTTATCCGTACGTCCAATAAAATCCACGGTGCCATTGGGTAGCCACCGGCATCTATCACCGGTGCGGTATAAGCGACCGGGGGTTGTTTTGCGGAATGGGTCCTGTATAAATTTTTCCCGGTTGAGTGCCGGTTGGTTCAGGTATGCACGCGCTACCTGATCACCACCGATGTACAATTCACCGGGCACACCCGCCGGCAGCAGGTTGCCATGGGCATCCAGTATATAGACCTGGGTATTGGCAATGGGTTTGCCAATACAGGATGCCTCATTAAGTGACTGAATGGGATGATAGGTAGCGCAGACGGTTGTTTCGCTGGGACCGTAGGTGTTGACGATATTGACCCTTGAAAACAGTCGATCGATCTGCCGTGCCTGCAACAGATCGCCACCGCTGATGATGTAGCGCAGCCGTCCAAGCTGGTCCAGTTCCTGGTTTAACCATTCAATGACCATGGGGGTGGTGCTCAGGATGGTGGCTTTCCCGCTGGTGATATATGCTTTGATGGTATCAATCTCTCTTCCTCCTTCAGGCACCATCCGAACCGTGGCACCACTGATCAAAGCGGGATACACCTCTTCTATCAGGGTATCGAAAGCAACGGATGATTGCTGCAGTACGATATCGGTGTCAGTGATGGCAAAGGTGTTCCTGAAGGTCAGACAATAGTTCAACAATGCACCCTGTTCAATGACAACTCCTTTTGGTTTGCCAGTAGAGCCGGAAGTATAGATGACGTAAGCCGCGGCAGCTAAATTCTGGTTGGGTCTTAGGAGACCGGCAGGACCGGATTGCGATCCAAGCTCACTGATGACACAATATTTAATTTCATCCTGTAAGCAACCTGGGGGTAGTGTTGGTCCCTGGTGATCAGCGAGCAGGAAGCGGCATCCACTGTCTTCCAGCATAAAAAGTATTCTGTCCAATGGATATTCGCTATCAATGGCAAGCCAGGCAGCTCCTGCTTTCAGGATACCCAGCATACTGATCACGGCATCTAAGCCCCGTTGCATACAGATAGCGACCAGGCTTTCTTCCTGCACGCCCATTGATTGCAGATAAAGCCCGATGCAGGTTGCCCGTTCGTTGAGCGCCTGATAGGTTAAGGTTTGCTCTTCAAACACCATAGCAATGGCGGATGGTGTACGGGCTGCCTGTTCTTCAAACAGGCTCAGCACTGTACAATCGGTGGGGTACGGCGTGGCGGTATTATTGAAAACCGAACTCAGTTGATCTTCTTCTGCAGGGGTCAACATCTTTACTGCATGCAGTGGTATTTCCGGAGCCTGGATTATTGATTGCAGCAATTGTTCGTAGTGGTGTAGCATTTGCTGCATGGTAGCTTCCTTGAACAGGTCGCTGCAATAAGAAAGGCTGAGGAATAAGCCCGCAGGAGATTCAATGATGTCCATGCTCAGATCGAACATGGAGGTCTGTGAACCGCGGCCTTCGGCGGTCAAGGTTGCATCGCCCAGGTTCAGTCCACCGCTCTCCGGCAAATTGTGCAGGGCAAAGACCACCTGGAAAACGGGATTGCGGCTCAAATCTCTTTCAACACCCAATACCTCTACAATTTTTTCGAAGGGAATGTCCTGGTGTTCGAAAGATTGCAGGGTCATTTGTTTTACCTGGCGCAGCAAAGTCAGGAAATCCTGACCGGCATTCAGTTCTGTACGAAGGGCCAATGTGTTGACAAAAAAACCGATCAGCTTTTCTGTTTCCTGCTGTGAGCGTCCTGCAATGGGTGTACCCACGCAAAGGTCGGATTGACCGGTGTACCGATACAATAAAACCTTGAATACGCTCAACAGGGTCATGAATAGAGTGGCGCCTTCCCGGGCAGTAATTGTCTTGAGGTTATTGGTGACCGTTTGCCCGATCTCTTTGGTAACTGTGCCACCGCGAATACCCTGGGCAATGCCTCGGGGAAAATCGGTGTGCAACGCCAGCGGTGCTACCTCGTGTAGTTGTTCTTTCCAAAAGGACAGTTTCTGCTCCAGTATTTCGCCGGACAAATATTGTCGTTGCCAGTTGGCATAATCTGCATATTGCATCGGCAATTCCGGCAGGAGTGGTTTCCTGCTTTCGGTCGTAGCTGCATATAAAGCGGTTAATTCCTGTACCATGACGGAGATGGACCAGCCATCAAAGGCGATATGATGCAATAAGATCACCAGTGTAAATTCCTGCTCTGCCAAACGGATCAGGGTTACGCGCATCATCGGATCGTTGGAGAGATCAAAAGGTGTGCGGATGTATTTTTCGATATACTGTTTTCTGGCTTCCTCGTTGTGGAGCACCGGATCATCGATGTATGTCAGCTGCCATTGATCCTCGGGCAGAACCAGCTGATAGCCTATTCCGTCCTCTTCGCGGATCACGGTGCGCAATATTTCGTGCCGGTTTACCATGATGCGGAAGGAGGCTTCCAGCGCTGTGCTATCGATGTGGCCGATCAACCGGAAGACCCAGGGCATATGGTATTGTACACTTCCCTGCAACCGGTCGATGAACCAAAGCCGTTCCTGTGCAAACGACAAAGGGGCTGGCGCTGTACGCTCATATCGTTGCAGGATGGTACGCTGATCGATCTGTTGTTGTGCCATGATACGCCCGGATAGTTCGGCGATGGTGGGGCCATTGAATACATCCCGGATGGTGATCTCCTTGCCCAGTTCTTTTCGAATGGCCGCAATCAATTGGATAGCCAGTAGTGAATGTCCTCCTTTGGCAAAAAAGTTATCCGTGATGCTTACCTGATCCAGGCTTAGTAATTGTTGCCAGATGGTCACCAACCGTTCTTCCGTTTCATTGCGTGGCGCGCTATAATTGCCCGTGCTGGTATGAGCAATGGTTGTACCGGGTAATTGCTTCCTATCCACTTTACCATTGGCCGTTAGGGGAATTTCTTCCAATTGTACCAACACTCCCGGCACCATATACTCCGGTAATTTTGTTTTTGCATAGGCAACCAGTTCATCCTGCTGTAAGGCTGCGCTGGAAACTATATAAGCTACCAATCGTTTGTTGCCGGTGGCTTCCTGCTGTATTACCACGACGGCTTGCTGCACGCCGGGAAAATCCTGCAAGACGGTTTCTATTTCGCCCAACTCGATGCGGTATCCCCTCAGTTTCACCTGGTTGTCGATGCGGCCCAGGTACTCGATGGTTCCATCTGGCATCCATCGCACAAAATCACCGGTGCGGTACCATCGGTCAGTTCCGTTCAGGGTCACAAATTTTTCGTCATTCAGCAACTGGTTGTTGATATAGCCGATGGACAGGCCTTCGCCGCCGATATACAGTTCTCCCACAACGCCCACAGGCACTAGTTGTTGGTGATGATCGAGGATGCGCACGACGGTATTCGATAATGGTTTGCCTATAGGAATGATGCCCTCCTCCCCGATCGTTTCTACCTGGTGGCAAACAGCGAACACCGTAGTTTCGGTAGGTCCATAGCCATTGATGAGCTTGCCAGGCCCCATCACTGCAAATGCTTTTCGTACATGGGATACGGAGCACATTTCGCCCCCGAACAATAATTTGCGCAGTCTGCGCAGGGTAGACGGGTTGGTATCCACCAAGCTATTGAACAGGGCGGCAGTGATAAAGAAGATAGTAACCTGTTGTTCTTCTATCAGTTTTGCCAGCTCGTAAACATCAGCTGGTGCTGCGTCTGGTATTAAACAAAGTTTGGCGCCTTTGAGGAGTGAACAAAAAATATCGTAAGTAGATCCATCAAAGCCATAATTGGACCATTGTAAAACTGTATCTGTATTTCTTATGCTGATTGGTCCCGGCTCGAAGACCAGTTTGATAATATTGTTATGGTTAACCAATGTGCCTTTGGGATTTCCGGTAGTTCCGGAAGTATACATGATATAAACACCTTCGGTGGGTAGTGTATTGATCTGTGGCGTACTGGTAGGAAAAAGTATAGCTTCCTCCATCGGCAGGCATTCGAATTCGGCTAATCCATACCCATTCAACAATTGCTGGTCGGTATACAAAATATGCGATATGCCAGCGTCTTCAATAATAAACCGCAGCCTGTCCTCCGGAAAACTGGTATTGAATGGAACATAGATGGCGCCGGCCTTCAGGATACCAAAGATGCCGGTAATCATATCCGGCCCCCGGTAAGAAAGCAGCCCTACTTTATCGCCCTGGCGTACCCGGTTGATCTGTAAGTAATTGGCTACCTGGCTGGAACGTTCGTCCAGTTCCCGGTAAGTAAGTTGTTGTTCACCATAACACAATGCTACGGCAGCCGGTGCGAGGACGACCTGTTCCCTAAAAATCGCTATGATCGTTTTGTCTTTGGGATAAAAAGCAGTGGTATTATTAAATCCAGCAGTGAGTTGGAACTGCTCTCCGGTGGTGAGGATATTTAGGCGGCTAATGGGTTGGTGTATATCCACCAGTACTGAAACTAGCAATTGCTCGTAGTGGTCCAGCATCCGCCCGATGGTTTCGGTTTTAAAGAGGTCGGTGCACCAGGCAACGCGCAAGCGCAGTCCTTCCGGTGATTCCAGTGCCGACAAGCTGATGTCGAACTGGGAAGTGATGGTGGTGGTATTCTCTCCGCTTAATTGCATACCACCCAGTTCGAGCGCCATGGATTCCGGTGTATTCTGCAATACAAAGGTAAGCTGGTAAACAGGGTTACGACTCAGGTCTCGCTCCACGCCCAATACTTCCACTATTTTTTCAAATGGCAATTCCTGGTGTTCGTAGGCTTCGAGGGTGGTTTGTTTTACCTGTTGAACAACCTCCTGGAAGCTGTTATGTCCAGATAGCTTATTACGCAGGGCCAGTGTATTGATAAAAAATCCGATCAGTCCTTCTACTTCCTGCTGGGAGCGTCCTGCGATGGGGCTACCGATACAAATATCTTCCTGCCCGGTATAGCGGAACAAGAGGACTTTGAAAGCACTTAGCAAAGTCATGAACAGGGTTACGCCTTCCTGCCTTGACAAACTATTCAATCTATCCCTCAACTCTTTGGAGAGTTCCCGGTGCATCACACCGCCTCGCAAACTTTGAATGGCAGGGCGAATAAAATCGGTACGCAGTTCCAGGGGCGCTACACCGCTTAATTTTTCTTTCCAGTAAGAAAGCTTTGATTCCAGCAGTTCTCCTGTTAAATATTGCCGTTGCCAGATGGCATAATCTGCATACTGTACAGGCAGCGGCTTGAAAACGGCAGGCCTGTTCTCCAGTTTGCTTTGATACCCTTCTACCAGCTCTTCTACCATGATAGCAATAGACCAGCCATCAAAGGCAATGTGGTGAAGCACAGGTACCAATAGGAATTCCTGCTCCTGCAGCCGGATGAGGGCAACGCGCAACTGTGGCTGCTGCGATAAATTGAATGGTTTCTCACACCATTGTTCGATGAATTGCCGGTGGCCACTTCCGTCAGCGATCAATTGTTCTTCGGTATGGTAATCCATGCGCCAATCGTTGGCACTGGTAATTTCCTGATAAGCTACGCCGTCTTCTTCACGGATGAGGGTACGCAGAATTTCGTGGCGTTGCATGATGGAACGGAAGGCCGCTTCAAGTGCCCTCCTATCAATTGCTCCTTTGAGCCGGAATACCCAGGGCATATGGTATTGGGTACTGCCCTGCATGCGATCGATGAACCACAAGCGTTCCTGTGCAAAGGATAAAGGAATGCGGCCGCTGCGTTCAACCTGGGTCAGCATGGGAAGGCTGCTTTGCTCCTGGCTGCCAAGTTGAAGGGCGAGTTCAGCAATAGTGGGATGATTGAACAGTTGACTGATCCGCACCTCCCTGCCGGTTTGTTTTCGCACCGCAGCAATCACCCGCATGGCCAATAAGGAGTGGCCGCCCAGCTCAAAGAAATTATCATTAATACCTATCCGCTCTATATTCAATAGCTGTTGCCAAACCGCTACCAGTAATACTTCCATGGCATTGCGTGGCGGCTGGTAGCTGGTTGTGAGTTCCTGGCTGGAACCAGGAACTGGCAGGCGTTTTTTATCAATCTTACCATTGGAGGTAACCGGTATGCTGTCGAGCTCTATCATTACGGCCGGTATCATATAATCCGGCAGGCGTTCTTTCAGGTGTTTTTTAATGGCCTTGAGGTCGATGGTTTCTTTTGGAACGACATAGGCTACCAGTCGCCGCATTCCGAATTGGTCTTCCGGTGCGAGCACAACTGCCTGTACCACCCCGGGGATCTGTTGCAAGGTTTGTTCTATTTCTCCCAATTCCACTCGATAGCCCCTGATCTTTACCTGCTCGTCTATACGGCCGAGGAATACGATATTGCCATCGGGCAGGTATTTGACAAGATCGCCCGTTCTATACAATAAAGCGCCTGGCGAGGAATGGAATGGATTGGGTATGAAACGGGCGTCCGTTAGTGTCTCATTATTGAGGTAACCGGCAGCGAGTCCATCTCCTGCAATGAACAATTCGCCGGGCACTCCCAAGGGAGTAAGTTCCAGCTCCTGGCTCAGGATATACACGGATGTATTGGAGAATGGCTTCCCGACGGGTACAGTACGTTCATAACCTGCTTCGGGTTGTATGATGTGCAGCAATTTACCGATGGTTGTTTCGGTGGGGCCATAATGATTCACCATTTGGCAGCCGGATCCGGAAGCGCGGATTGTTTCAACTATGGCAGCATCCAATGCCTCTCCACCAAAAATTATCAGTTTATTGGGTAACAGCAATTCGGTGTCGCTGCACAATGCCTTCCAATGAGAAGGCACGATCTTCAAACAATCGATGGTACGATCGTTAAAATAATTTTGTGCGCGGCTGGCGTCATTCACGGTATCCTGCGACAGGATGTGCAATACACCTCCAGTTAACAGGGAAGCAAACAGGACCGTATTGCCAAGATCGGCCCCGATGGTAGATACGAGTGCAAAAGACCGGCATTGGTGAAGTGGTAATGCTGCCTGTAATCCCACAGCGTAATCCATGATGCTCCGGTGACGGATCATCACACCTTTGGGCATACCGGTTGATCCGGAGGTATAAATGATGTAAGCGAGCTGATCGGGATGTGGATGAACATTTGCTTTGGGTGCAGCAGCCATTACCTGCCATACTTCCTGCTTGTCCAGGCTGATCAATTCTAATCCGGCTCCCACAGATTGCAGAAGCGTTGAATAAGCGCTGCTGCTCACTACTATGGAAGCATTGGTATCTGATAATAAAAACCCGATCCTTGCGGCAGGTAAGGAAGGATCGACGGGTACATAAGCGGCACCTGCCTTCAGGATACCCAGGATACCCACCAGCATATGTACATTCCTATCGATACACAGGGGAACCAAACTATTGGCTGCGACTCCTTTGCTGTGCAGGTAATTGGCCAACCGGGTAGCCCGTTCATCCAGTAATTGATAACTGAGCTGTTCCTGTTCATCGGCCACAGCAACGGCTTGGGGTGTGCGGGCAACCTGTTCTTCAAAAATATCTATGATGGTTTTATCGGCCGTGTAGTTGCCGGTAACGCTGGCGCCCATCTTCAACAATTGCTGTTGCTCTCCGGCATGCAGCATTTGCAAGTGCCCCAGGGCTATCCGGCTATCTTTTACAATGGATTGCAGCAGGTTTTCGAAATGCCCCATCATCCTTTCGATGGTGCTTTGCCTGAACAGGTCGGTGCAATAGAGCATATTAATTTCAAGGCCATCGGCTGTTTCGGCAATGCTGAGGTTGAGATCGAATTTTGCGGCAATCTTTCCGACGTCTTCGCTGGTGAGTTCAGCGCCATTGAGATCAAGTGTTCCGCCATCGGGCATGTTCTGCATTACGAAAATGACCTGAAAAACAGGCGTTCGGCTAAGGTCTCTTTCCACACCCAGTACTTCCACTATTTTTTCGAAGGGCAGTTCCTGGTTATCGTAGGCTTCTAGGGTAACCTGTTTTACCTGTTGTAATAAGTCCAGAAAACTATCATTGCTGTTGACCTTGCAGCGCAAGGCCAGTGTGTTGACAAAAAAGCCCAGCAGGTTTTCCAGTTCCTGTTGCTGTCTGCCCGCAATGGGGCTGCCGATACAGATATCCAACTGGCCTGTATACCGATGCAACAGGACATTGAATGCGCTCAGCAAGGTCATGAACAGGGTGGCGCCTTCCTGCCGGGAGATTGCTACTAAACTATCTTTTATTTCCTGAGGTATCCTTTTATAAACTACGTTGCCCTGGTTACTTTGTTTGGCTGGCCGTTGGTAGTCCGTTGCCAGGGCCAGGGGTTCCACATTGTCCAGTTGTTTTTTCCAGTATGCCAGTTTTGAGTCCAGCATGGCCCCGGATAAATATTGCCGTTGCCAGATGGCATAATCGGCATATTGAATGGTCATTTCTTTCAATACGGGTGGCCTGTTTTCCAGTATGCTCCTGTATATTTCTGTCAGTTCCTGCACCATAATGGAGATGGACCAACCATCGAAGGCAATATGGTGCAACATGATGAGGAGGATATGATCACCATTCAATAATTGAAGGGCGGTAACACGCAGCATTGGTTGTGTCGAAAGATCGTAGGGCCGTTCTATCCATTGCTCTATATACTGTTTGTAATTATTGCCGCCAGCCAGAATCACTGTTTCGGTAATCGTTTCCAGTCGCCATTCGTTGGGTAATCCGATCTCCTGGTAGCCCATTCCATTGTCTTCTTTGATAAGGGTACGGAGGATCTCATGCCTGTTTACCACTGCGCGGAACGCAGTTTCCAGGGTTAATGGATCCACCTGTCCTTTTAGGCGAAATATCCAGGGCATATGGTAAGCAACGCTACCTTGTAATTGGTCGATGAACCATAAACGTTCCTGTTCGAATGATAAGGGAATACGCACCGGCCTTGGGCTAGGCACAATACGCGGCAAGCGAAGATGATCCGTTGTGGATTGCAGTTGGGCGGAGAGGCCTGCAATGGTTGGGTGATAAAAAATATCCCGGATCGCGATCTCTTTTCCGATGCGACTCCTGATGGTGGCGATGACCCGCATGGCCAACAAGGAATGGCCACCCAGTTCGAAAAAATTATCGTGGACACCAATTTGTTGAACGCTTAATAATTCCTGCCAGATAAGTACCAGTTGTTCTTCCAGCTCATTACGTGGCGCTTCATAATTATTATTGGCCAGCAGGACACTGTCGGGAGCAGGTAATTGATTCCGGTCGAGTTTGCCATTGGCACTGAGTGGGATCTGTTCGATCTCCATTAATATGCCGGGCACCATGTATTCCGGCAATTTCGATTTCAGGTATGCCGACACCGTTTCTTTGTTGAATGCTCCGGCTGCCACCAGGTAGCCCACCAGTCGTTTAATACCCTGCTGATCGGGTTTTGCAGCCACCACGCATTGCTTAACGCCCGGCGCCTGGTGCAAGGTGTTCTCAATTTCGGTAAGGTCAATCCGGTAGCCTCTTATTTTTACCTGTTCATCGTTGCGTCCCCACAGCTCCACATTGCCATCCGGCAACCAGCGTGCTTTATCGCCGGTACTGTATAGCCGTTCTGCTCCGGTAGACAGCGTGACTACATTGAATCTTTCCGCATTCAGTTCGGGGAGGTTCAAATAACCTCTGCCCACACAGGCGCCACCAATGAACAATTGGCCTATGACACCAATAGGCACGGGCTGTTTGCATTCATCCAGGATATAATACCGGATGTTATTCATTGGGCGCCCCACGGGCACCGACCGGTTATTTCCCAAGGGTCCTTCAAAATAAGAGGAGTCGATGGTTGTTTCTGTAATGCCATAGCTATTCAGGATGCGCATATGCTGCCCATAATGCAGCTTCAGATCGAGGTAGTTTTCGGGTGTACAGGTATCTGCACCCAGGATCAGCAATCGCATGAATGAAAAATCCTGATTGTTGGCTTGAATATATTGGTGGAGATAATTGATCAATACGGGTGTTGATTCCAGGATATTCACCTGGTTCTTTTGCATCAACGCAAAGAGGTATTCCATATCGGCCCGCTTTTCTTCGGCGACAATGATCATTTTTCCACCATTCAGGAGCGCGCGGCACCAATCGCCGGTAAACACATCAAAGGCCATACTGGCCAGTGATAAGAGTATGGGTGTTGTTGTACTTAAATGATATTGTTCGCGCCAGGACAAGCTGATATTGACCAGGCTGGCATGTTCAATCATTACACCTTTTGGCTTGCCGGTTGTGCCGGAGGTGTGAATGATATAGGCAAGATGGTCTGGCCTCCAATCGATGATGGGTGCTGAAGGATCTTCTTCGCTGATCTTTTCCCAGTGGAGGTCTGTATAAATTACTTCACTGTCCCTGTAATGTGGCAGGAGTTCTTTGCAAGGGGCATGGCTAACGATGATACGGCTCTCCGCATTCTCCAATATCTGCCGGATCCTTTCGGCCGGGTAAGCGGGATCGATGGGCACATAGGCAGCACCTGCTTTCAGGATGCCGATGATGGCTACCATCATGTCCAGGCATCGTTGCATGCAAAGCGGCACCGGTTGTTCTTCCCGGACACCCTTCCTGCAGAGATAATGTGCCAATTGATTGGCGCGTTCATTCAATGCGCTGTAACTAAGTTGTTCATCTTCGAACTGGATAGCCATTGCATCCGGCGTTTTTGCTACTTGCTCATCGAAGAGATCGAGAATGGTCTTATTGTCCGGATAGGACGTTGTAGTATTATTAAATGTTTTGAGTACCTGTTGCTCTTCACTGGCAGTTAAGTATGGTATTTGGCTTACCGGGATAGCCTGGCGCAATAAGAGTTGTTGTAATAATTGTTCATAGTGGCCCAAGAGGCGTTCGATGGTCTCTTTGTGGTAGAGATCAATACAATAGGTTAGACTGAGGTACAACCCATCGGCAGATTCCATAACATCCAGGCTGAGGTCGAACATGGAAGTGAGCATACCGCGGTCTTCTCCCGATAGCTGTACACCGCCCAGGTCCAGCGCTTCGCTCTCCGGAATATTCTGCAGGGCAAACATGACCTGGAACACCGGATTGCCGCTCAGGTCTCTTTCCACACCCAGTACCTCTACTATTTTTTCGAATGGTATTTCCTGGTGCTCGTAGGCATCCAGTGTAGTTTGTTTTACCTGTTGCAATAACTGACTGAAACTATGGTGACCATTCAAGGTGGTACGCAATGCCAAAGTGTTGACAAAAAAACCGATGAGTGGTTCCACCTCCTGTTGCTGCCTGCCCGCAATGGGGCTGCCAACGCACAGGTCGGACTGGCCCGTGTATCTATGCAATAATAGGTAGAAAGCACCCAATAAGGTCATGAACAAGGTGGTACCTTCCTGTTGGGACAACTCCATCATTCCATCTCGTACTGTTTTGCTCAGGGTTTTGTGTACCATGCCTCCGCGAATACCCGGCTGAGCGGTACGCGGCGTATCTGTAGGCAAGGCCAATGGTTCTACGCCGGTCAACTTATTTTTCCAATAGCTTAGTTTTTCCTTTAGTACATCGCCCGATAAATACTGCCGCTGCCATTGGGCGTAATCGGCATATTGTACCGGCATGGGCACCAGTAAGGTTTCCCTTTCTTCCGGCTGGCTTTGGTACAGCGCCACCAGTTCTTTTACCATGACGGAAATTGACCAGCCATCGAAGGCAATATGGTGCAGTACCACTACCAGGATATATTCTTCGGTGTTGACCTTTACGAGGAGCACGCGCAGCATGGGGTCGTTCGCGAGATCATAAGGATGTTGAATGTATTGCTCAATGTATGATTGCAGGCCTGTGTTGGCGCTCATCATGGCCTGATCCACCTGGTCCATCTGCCATTGGCCAGCCTCCTGAATATGCTGGAAACCGATGCCTTCCTTTTCTTTGATCACCGTGCGCAGCACTTCATGCCGGTTGACGATTATGCGGAATGAATTTTCCAGCGCCGGCCTATTCAGTGCTCCCTTTAAGCGGAATACCCAAGGCATATGGTATTGAACGCTGCCCTGCAATCGGTCGATGAACCAAATCCTTTCCTGTGCAAACGACAAGGGGATAAGCCCCAGGCGTTCGTGCCGGGTGATGGGTGGTTGCAGTTTAGCGCGCGTGGTGCTTTCCATTTGCGCTGCCAATTCGGCAATGGTTGGATAAGCAAATACTTCCTTGATCACCATCTCCCGGTCAAGGTTTTTCCTTACCATGGCCACCACACGCATGGCCAGTATGGAATGCCCGCCCAGTTCAAAAAAGTTATCGTTGGTACCGATGCGCGCTATGCCGAGCAGTTCCTGCCAAATAAGCGCCAGTTGTATTTCTAATTCCGTACCGGGCACCTGGTAGATTTTTTCGGAAATGGACTGGAGGTTGGGTTCCGGTAATTTTTTACGGTCTATTTTTCCGTTTGAATTCAGGGGTACCTGATCGATGGCGATCCATACTGAGGGTATCATGTATTCCGGCAAGCGGCTCCTGGCATAAGTAGTAAGTTCTTCTTTATCCAGGATATCTGTTGTTACAATATACCCGATCAGCCGTTTGTTGCCTGTTTCATCTTCTTTAACGAGCACGATGCTTTGCACTATACCAGGGGCCTGGCGCAACACGCTTTCAATTTCGCCCAATTCAATTCTATAACCCCGGATCTTCACCTGCTCATCTACCCTGCCCAAAAAATCGATATTCCCATCGGGCAGCCAGCGGACGTAATCGCCGGTACGGTACCAGCGATTGCCCTGGAAGGATACAAATTTTTCAGCACTCAATGGCTCATTATTCACATAACCCATCGATACGCCATCGCCGCCGATATACAACTCGCCGGCCACTCCAATGGGCACCGGGCATTGGTGTGCATCGAGTATCCATGCTTTTGTATTGGCTAATGGCCTTCCGATAGGGATCATGCCATTGCTATCTACTGTATCTATTTCGGCAGCGGTGGCATAAACTGTGGTTTCTGTGGGACCGTATACATGAACGATCTTGCCGGTACCCAGTACCGACAAAGCCTTGCGCACATGCGTTGCGGAACATTTTTCGCCTCCGAACAGCAATTTGCGCAGGCCGGTCAAGGCATTGAGGTTGGTATCAGCAAACCCATTGAATAAAGCAGTGGTGATGAATACAATGGTTACTTTTTCATCAGCAATTATTTTTCCCAGTTCATATACATCTGCGGCAGCGGATTCAGGGATCAGGCATAAACGGGCGCCGGTTAACAATGAACTGAAAACCTCGTAGGTTGACCCATCAAAAGAATAGTTTGACCATTGCAATACGGTATCTGTTGGCTGTACACGGATCACTCCAGGCTCGTATACCAATTTCAGGATATTACGCTGGTTAACGAGAATACCTTTGGGATTACCTGTAGTGCCGGAGGTGTACATGATATATGCCCCCTCTTCAATAGTAGTTTGAACCAGTGGTTGCAGGCTGGGATATGTTTCGCTTTCGCTGAGATAAACAATTGCAAAGTCATTCAACCCATAGGTATCTGTCAATTCTTTATCGGTGCATACAATATGTGCAATGGAGGCATCCTCTATAATATACGAGATACGTTCCGGCGGATAAGCGGTGTTGAAGGGTACATAAATAGCACCTGCCTTTAAAATACCTAGCAGGCCAATGATCATATCGGGCCCGCGTTTGGCCAGCAAGCCCACCCTATCACCTGGCTGAATATTTTTTGCCAGTAAACAATGGGCCAGTTGGTTTGAACGCACCTGTAACTCATCATAAGTCAGGCACACGCCACGAAATAACAAGGCAGTTGCATGGGGTGTTTCATACGCCTGTTGATCAAACAAGCTGGTGATGGTATTATTTTGAGGATAAAGGAAGGTAGTATTGTTAAAGCCTTCGGTGACCACCTGCACTTCTGTTTCGGGGAGCAGGGACAAGCGGCCAATGGCCTGTGCTTTGTTCTTTGTCAATGCCTGCAACAGGTTACAGTAATGACCCAACATGCGTTTCATACTGCCGGGCGTGAACAGGGCAGTGCAATAAGACAAGACCAGTTCCAGTCCCTGTGATGATTCTGAAACGGTTAAGGTGAGGTCGCATTTGGAAGTAGTATGACCCGCACTTTCTGACCGTAGCTGTACACCACCGAGATCCAGCGCCCCGCTATCGGGAATATTTTGCAACGTGAACATGGCCTGGAATACGGGATTGCGGCTCATATCCCTTTCCACACCTAATGCTTCCACTATTTTTTCAAATGGTATTTCCTGGTGTTCGTAAGCGCCCAGTGTGGTTTGTTTTACCTGTTGCAAAAGCTCAGTATAAGCGGCTTCGGGTTGTATGTGACTACGCAACACAAGGGTGTTCACAAAAAACCCGATCAGTCCTTCTACTTCCTGTTGTTGCCTGCCTGCTATGGGACAGCCCACAGCAATATCCGTCTGCCCGCTGTAGCGATGCAACAGGACCTTGAACACGCTTAGCAATGTCATGAACAAGGTGGCTCCTTCCTGTTGGGCCATCTGCACCAGTTGATCTTTTACTGTTTTATCGACGTGCATGAATACCACATCGCCCTGGATGCTTTGTTCTTCGGGACGTTCAAAATCGGTAAGCAGGTCCAATGGTTCCGTACCAGCTAACTGCGCCTTCCAGTAAGCCAGTTTATTTTCCAATACCTGGCCTGATAAATATTGCCGCTGCCATTGTGCATAGTCGGCGTATTGGACTGGCAATGGCGCCAGCCCGTTTTGGGCGTGTTGCTGTTCGCTATTGTATAAGGCCACCAGTTCTTTTACCAATACGGATATGGACCAGCCATCAAATACAATATGGTGCATCACTACGGTCAGGATGTATTCTTCTGCGCTTTGTTGGATCAATAGCACACGCAGCATGGGATCGGCCGAGAGGTTGTAAGGCTGTTGAACATAGTTGTCGATGTATTGCTGCACGGTGATATCACTATCGAGGGCCTTTGCCTGGATAAAGTGCATTTTCCACTGTCCGGGTGCATTGATATGCTGGTAGCCGATCCCGTCCTTTTCTTTTATCACGGTGCGCAGCACTTCATGCCGGTTTACAATCCCGCGGAAAGCATTTTCCAGTGCGTAGGTATCGAGTGTACCGGTTAAGCGGAACACCCAGGGCATATGGTATTGCACACTACCTTGCAGGCGGTCGATGAACCAAAGCCTTTCCTGCGCAAAAGACAGAGGAATAAAGGTGCGATCCTCCTGTGGCAGGATCACCGGAAGCAGGGCCGTGTTGTTCTCCTGGTCTATATGTGTGGCCAGTTCAGCGATGGTAGGTCCGTCGAAAATATCTTTGATGGCTATTTCCCTGCCCAATTCTTTCCGGATGGAAGCAATTAATTGAATGGCCAGTAAAGAGTGGCCGCCGAGCTCGAAGAAATTATCGCTGGTGCCGATCCGTTCCAATCCCAATAATTCCTGCCAGATACTTACCAGTTGTTTTTCCAGTTCCGTACCGGGCGCCTGGTAGACCTGCTCAGAGATGGTATCGATATGGGGGTCAGGTAATTTTTTCCGGTCAATCTTTCCATTGGAGTTCAATGGCAGTTGATCGATGGCGATCAGGATGGCTGGCACCATATATTCCGGCAACCTTGTTTTTGCAAAGCTGATCGCTTCGGCTGTATCCAGTATTTCATCGGTTACCAGGTAACCGATGAGTCGTTTATTATTTAATTCGTCATTATGTACAAGTACGACTGCTTGTTGTACGCCGGGTACTTCGCGCATTACGGCCTCGATCTCTCCCAGTTCAATCCGATAGCCCCTGATCTTCACCTGTTCGTCTATCCTGCCCGAAAAATCGATACTGCCATCGGGCAGCCAGCGGGCAAAATCACCGGTGCGATACCACCGCTCAGTTCCCTGGAAGGAAACAAATTTTTCTGCACTTAAACTTTCATTGTTCACATAACCCATCGACACCCCATCACCTCCGATGTACAACTCGCCCACCACGCCAATTGGAACCGGATGCTGCCAGGCATCCAGGATCAGTGCCTTTGTATTGGACAAGGGTTTACCAATGGGAACAATTCCATTTTCACCGATGCTGTTTACCGGCCAGGCAGTAGCGTAGACGGTGGTTTCTGTGGGCCCGTACACATGAACGATCTTACCGGGACCCAATACGGACAAGGCCTTTCGAACATGGGCAACGGAACATTGTTCTCCCCCGAACAGCAATTTGCGTAAGCCCCTTAAGGCTTCCGGATTGGCATCGGTAAAGCCATTGAACAAAGCAGTGGTGATGAATGCTACTGTTACTTTTTCTTCAACCATCTTTTTTCCCAGTTCATATACGTCTGCAGCAGCGGATTCAGGTACCAGGCATAAACATGCACCAGTCAACAACGAACTATATATCTCGTAGGTAGACCCATCAAAAGCATAGTTGGACCATTGCAATACCGTATCTGTTGGATGTACGCGGATATCTCCGGGATCATATACCAGTTTCAAAATATTGCGCTGGTTAACCAGGATGCCTTTGGGGTTGCCAGTGGTGCCAGAAGTGTACATGATGTATACGCCATCTTCAACAGAAGATGAAACGGCTTGCTGCTGGCTGGAATAAGTATCGCATTCCCGCAGGTCAGTGATCGCATAAGCGCTCAAATCATACTGAACTGTCAGTTCATGATCTGTATACACAATATGTTCAATACCGGCGTCTTCTATTATATACCGGATGCGTTCGAATGGATAAGCCGTGTTGAAGGGTACATAAATGGCACCTGTTTTTAAAATACCCAATATGGAAACGATCATACCAGGACCACGCCTGGCCAGCAAGCCGACCTTATCGCCCCGTTGAATGCCTTTAGCCAGTAAACAATTGGCTAACTGATTAGCCCGTTCCTGCAATTCAATATAAGAAAGCCGTTCATCTCCAAACAATAAAGCTATTGATTCCGGTGCTTGCAGCACCTGTTCTCCAAAGCGTGCATCAATGGTTTGATGGATTGGATAAACGGCAGTGGTATCATTAAAGCCCCCCACTATTTCCCGTGTTTCTTCAGCGGTCAGCAATTGAAGGTCCCTGATACAATGGCTGGCATTGTTTATTATTTGCAGCAATACCTGCTCAAAATGCTCTTTTATTCTTTCAACCTGTTCCAGCTGCAGCGCATCTTCTTTGTAGATCAATTCGATGGTGATGGTATTGCCCGTAATGACCCGGATGCTGAAGGGATAGTTGGAGGTCTGCTCGTGCACTTCCATGTTTTCGACCTTTAACTGCCATTCGCGTGCAGACAGGACGCTGCTCACCGGGTAGTTTTGGAAGCTCATGATGCTATTGAAAAAATCGGCTCCGAGCCCCGTCCACTGTTGAATATCGGTAAGTGAGGTATATTGGTATTCCCGTGACAATAATTGATCAGCCTGGATCTGCCTTAACCATTCCGTTACCGGCATGATCCCTTCCAGCCGGGTATACAATGGAAGTGCATTGATATACATACCCACCCTGTTTTCCATACCGGGCAGGTCTTCCGGACGACCGGACACGGTAACGCCGTACACTATTTTTTCGCTGCCGGTATAAACGCTTAGCAGGAAACTCCACACACCCTGCAATAGTGTATTGACGGTGATGCGTTGCTGCTGGGTATACTTTTCCAATTGGTCAGTAGTGGCCTCATCCAGCAACAAACATACTTCCCGGAAGGCTGTTACGCCCCGGTTGTTTTTGCCGGCGCTGATAAAAGGCAGCAGGCTACCGGTTTCCAATCCATGCAGGTATTGTTTCCAATGCTGCTCTTCCTGCTCCTTATTACGGCTTTCGAGGTACCGTATATAATCTTCATAGCGGTCTTCTTCCTGTTGCTTCACCTCTTTTCCCAATACCAGGGCATCGTAGGTTTGCAGGAATTCTTCGATCAGCAGGGGTTGGGACCAGCCATCCATCAGCAAATGATGGTATGTCCAGATCATGGTATATTTTTCTTCACTCAAGCGCAGCAAACTCACCCGCATCAGCGGTGGTACTTTAAAATCGAATGGCTTACTGCGATCAGCTGCCGCAAAAGCGGCCACTCTGGCGGTTTGTTCCGCTTCCTCCATTCCACGGAAGTCCAATATTTCCACCGGCATTTTTACCTGGTGGTATACACATTGCACCGGGATCTTGAAGGCATCGTAATAAAAACCGCTGCGCAAGATGGTATGATTGCCCAGTAGATATTCCCAACTCCGACGAAAAGCGCCCACCTGCAATCCGCTCATGGTGCAGCTTACCTGTTGCATATAAGCACCTCCGGCAGTATCGTACAAACCATGGAAAAGAATGCCGCTCTGCAATCCACTCAGGCGATAGATCGACGCAATATTTCCCGCTCTTTTTTGGGCTTCCGGGGTTTGCGCAACCTTGATGTATTCGATCAGTTCATTCTTATTATGGCGGATATAGTTAATGATCTCTTCGTTCTGCCGGATGGAATTGGTGGCTTCGGTGGTCAGCTTTTTACGATCTCCCTTCAACACGAGTTTATCCTCCGCTTCCAGCACCAGGTAAAAGTTCAACTGTCCGAGATTCTCTATAAATTCTTTAATGCCCATTTGCCGTCTGTTTTAAAAATTCATGATGCTGTCCATTTCAGTTCCTTCTTCCTTCAGGAACTGGTCTAATTCCTCATAACTTACTTCGGCGGTCAATCCGTAATCGGATGGCGTGTGTACAGAACCTGTTTTGTTCTGTTCCAGGCAATGACTGATCATGGCTTCGAGGTTTTGCAGGTAATTGTTTGCCAGGGCATCCATGGTGGCTCTTTCGTAATGCAGGCTGCTGTAACCCCATTGTACAATGAGCTCACCACCCGATACGATGCTGTTCAACTCCAGTTTATTTCCTCTTATCATGTCCTCACTCATGGTATCACCCATGGGTTCGCCGGCTCCGGTAAACCAGGCAGCTTTGTTCACTACGTTGTCTGATTGACCAAAATAATTGAACAGCAGGTCCCAGGGTTGTTTGCCCAACAATCCTTCCTGTTGAGTGATGTATTTCAGTACCCCATAACCCAGGCCTTTATCCGGTACCTTCCGTAATTGTTCTTTGGTATTTTTTATCAGGTCGCCAGTAGTCATACCTGGCTGCATTTCGAGCAACACGGGATAGAGGTTGGTGAACCAGCCAACTGTGCGGCTGGTATCTATTGCTTCGGAAAGATCTTCCCGTCCATGTCCTTCGAATCCGATTACCAGCGTGGGCTGGTGACACCATTCGCAGATCGTTTTCACCAAGGCGCCCAGTAAAATATCGTTGATCCCGGTATGATAGGCCTGTGGCGCATCCTGCAGCAGTTGCCGGGTTTGTTCTGTCGGCAACTTCACAGTGAAATGCTGTAATAGTTTCATACTGACAGGTGTATCATCTGCGTGATCTACTGGTAAAGGCTGGAATCCTTGCACCGTTTTTTCCCAATATTTCTTTTGTACGAGCAATCGTTTACTTTCCCCATACTTTACCAATTCCTGGTACCATTCCCGATAGGAGCTTCCTTTTCTTGCGGGGGTTATTTTTTTATTCTGTTGCAAGGCAGTAATAACCTGCTCCAGGTCGTCGAGCAGGATACGCCAGGACACACCATCCACGGCCAGGTGATGCACTACGATCAATAACCTGTTATGGGGTATTTCCTCCGGCGTCAACATCAATACTACCCGGATCAGGATACCTGCTTCCAAGTGCAGGCTACGCTGGTATTGGTTTCCGAGCGCTTCTATAGTAGCGGGTAATGACGCAGTTGTTGTGCTTCGCAGGTCTTCCACCGTCAGCTCACCCGTATAGGTTCCATAAGTCTGTTGCCAGCCATTGTCTGTCCGGAGGTAAGTGAACCGAAGTGCATCGTGTTGACTCAGTAAGTACTTCACTGCTTCCTCCAGTACCGGTACTTCGATCGATTTATCGATCCCCATTAAACTGCTCTGATTAAAATGCGAAACTGCCTGAGGTGCATTGCCGAAATAAATCTGTTGGATGGGTAACAAACCGCTGGCACCGGTCAATAGTCCCTGTTCCCCAAACACGCCTGCTGTTGCAGCCCTGTTGACGATAGCGGCGGATAATTTACCGATGGTTTGGTGCTGGAACAGATCGCGTGGATGTAATTCATAACCCAGTCTTTTCATTCGACTTACCACCTGGATAGTGATAATGGAATCACCGCCCAGTTCGAAAAAATTATCGAGGATACCAATACGCCCGTTGCCCAGCAATTCACCCCAAACGGTTGCCAATGCTATTTCCAGCTCATTGCGGGGTGCTACATAACTGCCTGGCTGCATAGTGATCCCTTCAGGCTCGGGCAATCGCTTTTTATCGATCTTCCCGATGGCTGTAAGCGGGATCCGTTCTATTTCGACCAGCATGGCTGGAACCATGTAATCCGGTAATTTATCTCTTAGCCAGGCTAAGGTTGTTTCCAACTGGTAGCCGGCCGTGGTAACGATATAAGCTATCAATCGCTTGATGCCTGCTTTATCTGTTCGAAGGACCACTACACTTTGGCTGATCCCGGCGGCCAGGTTCAATACCGTTTCAATCTCTCCAGGCTCTATGCGATAGCCTCTTATTTTCACCTGTTCATCCATCCTTCCCAGGTATTCTATATGACCGTTGGGCAGCCATTTAACAAGGTCACCGGTTTTGTACATTCGTTGCCCGGCTTTGTAAGGGTCTGCAATAAATTTATCAGTGGTCAGTGCAGGCAGATTCAGGTACCCGCGCGCGAGGCCATCTCCTCCGATATACAATTCTCCTGGCACCCCTACAGGGCAGAGTTGTTGCCATTTGTTTAGGATGTATGCCCGGGTATTGGAAAACGGTACACCGATCGGTACATTTTGATAGGCCTGCTGCAAGTCTACCTTATGAATACATTTACCGATGGTGGTTTCGGTGGGACCATAATGATTAAACACGTCGCCCTGATACTGCAGTGTCCTGAGCCGTTCGAGGATGTTCAAGGAAAATGCTTCACCACCAAACAAAAGCAATTTGCGTGGAAGTGGAATATGATTGCCATCACTGTAGGACAACCAGAGTGAGGGTACGATCTTGATACCGTCGATGGCATTTGCTTCCAGGTAATTCACTATCTGCTCTCCATCCTGCAAAAGCTCATCGGGCAAAATATGAATGGTGCTGCCAGTTACGAAAGACGCGAAGAGGATGGAATGTCCTGCATCTGCCACGAGCGAGGCAAACAAAGCAAAAGAACGGCATTGTTGCAGCCCTGCGCTTTCAATGACGCCATAAACATGGTCAACCAAGGACTGGTGTTCTATCAACACTCCTTTGGGTTTCCCGGTAGACCCGGATGTATAGATCACGTACACCGGCGTGTGTACCTGAATGGTATTGGCAACTGATTGCCCGGGCGCGGAAGCTATCTGCTGCCAGGAGGCATCGATATTTATAAAACGAATGGCAGGATTGAAGTTGGCAGCCCTTTGCTGCAATGCTTCATCGGTAAGACAGATGCGGCATGCTGTATCTTCAAGAATAAATTGAAGGCGCTCATCGGGATAGTCGGACCGTACCGGCACATAGGCTCCGCCGGCTTTCAGTATACCCAGCATACCTACGATTGTTTCCACAGACCGGTTAACGGCTATCACTACCAGTTCTTCAGGCTGCAGTCCCTGGGCTTTCAGGAAGGAAGCCAGCAAAGCAGCACGTTCGTTAAGCTGACTGTAAGTAAGCTGCTGCTGGTTGAACACGAGGGCCAGTCCCTCAGGATTCTTTGCCACCTGCTCTTCAAACAGGTGTACCATTGTTTTATGGGAGGGATAATAAACTTTTGACCTACCGAAGTCTTCCAACAACTGGCGTTCTTCCGCTACGTTGGTCAATGGCAATAAAGCGATCGGTGTGGTGAATTGGTGCAGCATCGCGCGCAACAGGTTTTCATAATGGCCCAGCATGCGTTCGATGGTTTCCTGGCGGTACAGATCGCTGCAATAGGTAAGTACAATTTGTAATCCATCCGGGGATTCCGAAACTGTGCAGTTCAGGTCGAACTTGGCTGTCACAGCTCCCCCATCTTCACCACTTAATGCAACGTTACCCAGGTTGAGGGGGCCGCTTTCCGGTAAATTCTGGAGGGCAAACATTACCTGGAACACGGGTGTACGACTCATATCCCTTTCCACACCCAGGGCTTCCACGATCTTTTCGAAAGGAAGGTCCTGGTGCTCATAAGCGTTGAGGGTGGTTTGTTTCACCTGGCGCAGGAGCTCCTGGCTATTCATTTGTCCATCCAGTTTGCTGCGCAATGGCAGGGTGTTCATGAAACAACCGATCAGGCCTTCTATTTCCTGTTGCTGCCGGCCTGCAACCGGGCTGCCAATACAGAGATCAGCCTGATCGGTGTAACGGAACAATAAAATATTGAAGGCCCCCAGCAAGGTCATGAACAGGGTTGTTCCTTCCTGGTGCGACAGGTTGACCAATTCATCGCGGAGCTGTTTGTTGATTTTCAGGTGCGCCAGTCCACCCATCACGGCTTGTTCTGCCGGGCGCATAAAATCAGTAGGCAGGGCCAATGGTTCTACTCCGTCCAGTTGTTGTTTCCAATAGTCTAGTTTTTTATGGAGCAGATCGCCCTGCAAATATTCCCGTTGCCAGCTGGCATAGTCTGCATATTGTATGGGCAGGTCCTGCAATGAAGCCGGGAAATTCTCACAATTACTACGGTACAAGGTGGCCAGTTCCTGTACAATGATGGAAATGGACCAACCATCAAAGGCGATATGGTGTAATACTGCTACCAGCAGGTGTTCTTCGGGAGATAACCGGATCAGTACAGCGCGCAACATAAAGTCGGCCGAGAGGTCGAAAGGTTGCTGTAAATAATGCTCTATGAATCCTTCTACAGTTAATCCCTGACCGGCGACCTCATTGATGAGCTTATATTCCAACTGCCATTGACCGGACTCTATGATCTGTTGATAACCGATGCCGTCTTCTTCGCGGATCACGGTTCGTAGTACTTCATGGCGAGCTATAATAGTGCGTAAAGAATTTTCCAGCGCCGTTTTATTGAGTGAACCGGTAAGGCGGAACACGGAAGGCATATGGTATTGTACACTCCCTTGCAGGCGATCGATGAACCAGATCCGTTCCTGGGCAAAGGATAAAGGCATCGTGGCAGTGCGTGGATAGCGCTGCACCGCAGGCAACAAAGCAATATTTTCCTGCCCCAATATTTGTTGGGATAACAGGGCGATAGTTGGATGATCAAACACCTCCTTGATGGCCACCTCTTTTCCCAATTCTTTACGAATGGCGGCGATCAGTTGTATGGCCAGCAGTGAGTGCCCACCCAGTTCAAAAAAATCATCATCGATGCCCACCTGTTCCAGTCCCAATAACTCCTGCCAGATGGAGGCCAGTTGTTGTTCCGTTTCATTGCGGGGTTCGTTATAGCCTTTTACAGCAAGGCTTCCATCGGAATCGGGCAATTGTTTCCGATCTATTTTTCCGCTGGTGTTAAGCGGCATGCTGTTGAGCAGGATCCAACTGCCGGGGATCATGTAATCTGGTAATTTCTCTTTCAGGTAATCCGTGATCTCTTCTTTGTTGTATGCACCCAGTGTTACCAGGTAGCCAACAAGGTGTTTATTGCCTTGCTTATCTTCTTTGGCCAATACAGCGCCTTGTTGCACGCCGGGGGCCTGTTGCAATACAGATTCTATTTCTCCCAATTCAACCCGGTATCCGCGGATCTTTACCTGGTCGTCTTTTCTGCCGAGGAATTCGATATTACCGTCGGGTAACCAGCGCGCCATATCACCTGTTCTGTACAGGCGTGCGCCGGTCTGCCTGCTGAAGGGATCAGCGATAAACTTTTCTGCTGTTAATTCCGGGCGGTTCAGGTAGCCACGCGCGAGTTGTGCGCCACCGAGGTATAATTCGCCCGTTACGCCTATTGCTACGGGATGTAAATATTGATCGAGGATATAAGCCTGTACATTGGCAATGGGCTTTCCAATGGTGACGCAGCCTGTTGGGTGTAATGGGCTATCCGATAAAATAGCGCACACCGTATTTTCTGTGGGGCCATACGCGTTGATGAGCCGGATACCCTGTGCTTCAATAGCCGCAGCCAGCCTGGTATTCAGCGCTTCACCTGCCGACACAACGGTCTTTATGGATAGTCCTTCTTCCCCGATCACCGATTGATAACTGGGTGGTAAGGTGATCAGTTCCACTTCCTGTTCTATCAGCAGCGCTCTCAGCAGATCGGGATCGAGAATGGTTTCTTTACCTGCGAGTACGAGGCGTCCCCCTTCCAATAAGGTATTGAAGATCTCGTAGCAGGAGGCATCAAAACTACAGGAGGCAAACTGGAATACACGGATACCGGGATGCAGTTGTAAAGGTTGTACCTGGCTGTTTACCAGGTTCACGACCCCTCCGTGTTCTATCATCACGCCTTTGGGATGGCCTGTGGAGCCGGAAGTGTAGATCACATACGCGAGGTTATTGGCGTCGATCTCCGCATCGGGTTGATGAGTTGGCAAGATAGCTAATGACTCTCCGATCTGATCGATTGCAACGATACGAGGCGGATTGTCAATAGGGTCAAATAAGGTTTGGTACCCGGTAGTTGTAATTAACAAATTACACTGGCTATCATTCAATAAATAAGCGATCCTGTCTGCAGGATATTCAGGATCAATTGGCAAATAAGCGCCACCGGCTTTAATGATGCCGAGGATGGATACGATCATTTCCACAGACCTGTCGAGGCAAATGCCTACCACTGTTTCTTTTTGCAGCTCCAGGTTGCGGAGGTAATGCGCCAGTTGATTGCCTCGTTGGTCCAGTTGGCGATAGGTTAACTGTTCATCTTTGAATACGATGGACAGCGCATCAGGCGTACGTGCTGCCCATTCTCCAAACCTGCTGATTATGGTATGATTGCCCGTAAAGTCAACGTTTGTGTTATTAAATTCTTTCAACAATTGTTGTTGCTCCGGGGCAGTCAATAGTTGCAAGTCGCTCAAATTAACTGTCGCAGGGTTAATCACTTGTAATAGCACCTGCTCGAAATGTCCCTTGATCATCTTCACATAAAACTCATCCAGCCATTCCTCTTTATAGATCAACTGAATGATGATCTCATGACCCGCGATGACGCGGATATTAAAAGGGTAGTTCAGGGTTTGTTCGTGGATCTGCAGATCATCTACCTGCAATTGCCAGCGGCGTTCCGTGAGCAATTGGGCAACCGGATAATTCTGGAACGACATCATGGAATTGAAGAGGTCGCCCGATAAACCAGTCCACTGCTGTATGGCACTGAGTGAGGTATATTGATATTCCCTCGATAACAGTTGTGCTTCCTGGATCAATCGCAACCATTCGGGAATGGATTGTGCTGATGGAATGACCGTGTGCAATGGCAACGAATTAATGTACATGCCCACCCTGCTTTCCATGCCCGGCAGGTCTTCCGGACGGCCGGATACGGTGATGCCGTAAACGATCGCAGGGCTGCCGGTATAACAATGAAGCAGGTATGCCCAAACGCCTTGCAGTATGGTATTGATGGTGAGGTGCAGTTGTTGTGCATACTGCCCAATGCGGTTGGTGATGGCCGCATCCAATACCAGGTCATCTTCGCGGTAACTGCCTGTGTTCCTCTTACGGCCAGTCATACTATTCACAAAAGGCAGCAGGCATGGTGTTTCTATAGGGCGCAGGTATTCTTTCCAATAGGCTGCCTCCTGTTCCTGATCGCGCTGGTCTGTATAACGGATATATTCTTCGTACCGGTCAGTGGCCGCCTCATCTGGCACCTGTCCTGCTATCAACAAATCGTAATTAGTCAAAAACTCTTCTATCAGTACAGGCACTGACCATCCATCCAATACCAGGTGATGTGTTGTCCAGATCATTTTATAGCGGTCATCCTGCAGCTGCAACAAGCTCACCCGCATCAGTGGTGCCTGTGTAAGATCAAAGCCTTTCCGGATGTCTGCTGCTGCAAATTGTTCTACCCGCCACTGCTGTTCTTCATTAGGCAGCCCCCGATAGTCGATCAGGGTGATGGGCATCGGCAGGTCCTTATACACCACCTGCACAGGAATTTTGAACCTGTCCGGATAAAAGGCCGTCCGCAATATGGAATGCTTTTTCAGTAAAAGGTCCCAACTACGTTGAAATGCATCCAACTGCAATCCGGTCACCTCACCACTCATTTGTTCGAGGTAAACGGCGGCATCGCTTTCGTATAACCGGTGAAAGAGGATGCCCTCCTGCAAACTACTGAGCCTGTACAAGGCTTCCATGGTCTGTTTGCGGGGTTTGCCATTTACAGGTTCTTCCAGGAAACGGTCGAGAGCTGTATAGTTTACGATGTTCGTTAATCCATAATCGGATGGGGTAAAGACCTGGCCGGAAATATTTTGTGCCAGGCAATGGGCTATAATGGATTCGAGGTTGTCGATGTATTGTTGGGCCAGTGCAATTATGGTGTTTTTTTCATAATGAATGCCACTGTAACTCCAGCTGACAATGAGTTCGCCCCCCGAAACAATCGCGTTCAACTCCAGCTTATTGGTACGCAGCATTGCTTCGTTGATCGATCTGCCGGCAGATTCAGGTGCACCTGCCAACCATTGGCTTTTATTTACCACGTTGTCGGCCTGGCCCAGGTAATTGAATACCAAATCCCATGGTTCACCGCCTTTTAGGTCTTCCAGCTGTTGCAGGTATTTTAACAGGCCATAGCCCATTCCTTTATCGGGCACCTGGCGCAATTGTTCTTTGACACTTTTTATGAGATGACCCGGTTCATCAATTACCGGTAATTCAAGCAGCACGGGATAGAGATTGGTGAACCAGCCAACTGTCCGGCTGAGATCCATTTCCTCCCCTAATTCTTCACGGCCATGACCTTCCAGGGCAATCGTCAAGGATGGCCGACGGCTCCATTGGCAGATTGTTTTTGTTAAAGCTGCCAATAGCAAATCATTGATCTCCGTATGGTATGCAGGTGCTACTTCCTGCAGGAGCTCAACTGTACGGGCAGTGCTTAGCCTGGCGGTATGGGTTTGCAGGTCCTTCATGGTACAGGGCGTATCCGGCCCTTTATCAATGGGCAATGCACTATTTGATTGCACTATTTTTTCCCAATAGTCTTTTTGGTTCAATATCCGGTCGCGCATTGCGTATTTCACCAGGCATTCAAACCATTCCCTGTAGGAGCTGCTTTTTTTACCGAGGCTGGGTAATTGTTTCTTTTGTAATGCGGTGAGCAAGAGTTCCAAATCTTCCAACAAGATCCGCCAGGATACTCCGTCTACAGCGAGGTGATGGATAACCACTAATAACCGGTTAGCAGCTTCTTCGGGAGGCGTATGCATCAAGACCACCCGCAAGAGGTCTCCTTTTTCAATATCCAAACTGCGCTGGTATTTATTGCCATGGTCTTCTATGGCTGCCTGCAATGCCCCGGGAGTGGCATTGCGCAGGTCTTCCACCACCAGTGTGCCCGCATTATTACCATATACCTGCTCCCATCCGTTTTGACCGAGGTGGTAGCTGAAACGTAAACTATCGTGGTGGTTGAGCAAGGTTGTTATCGCTTGTTGCAAAACGGGGGCTTCAATATCCTTATGAATGGTTAATAAAACCGCCTGATTGTAATAGGACACTACAGGCGGGGGGTTATTAAAAAATATTTGCTGAATGGGAAGGAGGCCACAATGGCCCGTTAAAGCAATCTCTTTAGAAGAAGCGGCCGTTACAGGTTTTGCGCGTTTTGCGAGGACGGTGGAAATGCCGGCAATGGTTTGGTGCTGGAACAGGTCGCGGGGTGAGAGGGAATAACCCAATCGTTTCATCCGGCTTACCACCTGGATGGTGATAATGGAGTCGCCACCCAGTTCAAAGAAATTATCGTTGATGCCTACCTGCGCTATTCCCAATAACTCCTGCCAGATAAGGGTTAGTTTTTCTTCTACTTCATTGCGCGGGGCCTGGTAGGTAGCAGCCAATTGCAGTGAGGCCGCTATTTCCGGTAGCTGGCTACGGTCTATTTTACCGTTGGAAGTTAATGGTATCTTGTCTACTTCCAGTAGTACGCCGGGCACCATGTATTCGGGCAGGACAGATTTCAGGTAATTGATGGTGGCTTCTTTATCATACCCTTTGGTGGTTATTAAATAGCCCACCAGGCGCAAAGCATTTTTATCACCATCAGTAATTACTACGCATTGCTTTACACCCGGCGCGCGTTGCAATACGCTTTCGATCTCACCCAATTCAATGCGGTATCCGCGGATCTTTACCTGCTCATCTATGCGACCCAGGAAGGCAATATTACCGTCTGGCAGCCAGCGGGCTTTATCTCCGGTTCGATACATCCTGGCACCTGGTATGGTGCTGAAGGGATCGGCTACAAACTTTTCCCGGTCCAATTCGGGCCGGTTCAAATATCCACGCGCAACGGCGACGCCTCCAATACACAATTCGCCTGCAATACCGATGGGCGCTATCTTTTGGCTGCTATCGACAATATAGATCCTCGCATTGGCAATGGGCTTGCCGATAGGGAGTCCTTCTTCCTGGTTGTGGGTAGTGTCTGAAGCAAGATAGGTAGTTACTGTAACGGTAGCTTCTGTTGGACCGTAGGCATTGTAAAAATCCAATTCACCGGCCCATCTTGCCGCCAGTTGTGCGGTACATAATTCACCACCGGCCACTACCCTTCTTAAGCTAGCATATTTACCGGGCTCCAGGGTATGCAAAAATCCGGGCGTAACATCAAGATGGGTGATCTTTTGGCTGATCAGGGCTTCTTCAAACAACTGTTTGTCCATTCTTGTTTCTTCTGAGATCAGCACCAGCTGCGCACCGTTCATCAAGGCAAGAAAGATCTGCTCTACGGAGGCATCGAAACAATAATTATAGAACTGTATTATTTTTTCATCGGGTTGAATGCCCATGCCGGTATTCCGGCTATGGATCAGGTTGATCAAGGACCGATGTTCAACCAGCACCCCTTTGGGCTGGCCTGTTGATCCGGACGTGTAGATCATATAAGCCAGGTGATGGGGGCTGCTGGCTGTGTTTACCTTGCCTGTTGATTGCAGGGATATTTTTTCATTTGGTTCGTCGAGACAGATAGGTGTTATTTTTTGGGAGAGCGGGGAGGATAGCTTTTGAAAGTTGGTGGTAGTAAGCAGCAAGTGGCAGCCGGTATCTTTCAACATAAAACCAATCCTTTCCTCCGGATAGTCGGGGTCGATGGGAACCCAGGCCCCGCCTGCTTTTAAGATACCCAGGATACCAATGGTCATTTCCAGGCTTCTCGGTACACAAATGGGCACCAGCATTTCTTCCTGTACGCCCCGTGAACGCAGGTAATGGCCCAACTGATTGGAACGGATATCCAATTCGTGGTACGACAAGGATGTTCCTTCAAAACTCACTGCTACAGCATCCGGTGTGGCTGCTGCCTGGGCGGAAAAGATATCCATGATGGTGTTGTCGGTAGCATTCGCAAAATCAGAAGTATTGAATCCGTGTAGGATCTGATCTTCTTCTGCTGCAGGTAAAATTGGCAAGTTACTGATCCGGCTATGCAGATTGGTGACAATGGACTGCAGTAAGGTTTCGTAATGGAGCAGCATCCGTTGTATAGTTTCGCCTGTATACAGATCGCTGCAATAATTGGCCAGGAATTGTAACCCCATACCTGTATCTACCACATCAAAGCTAATATCGAAATGGGCGGTGGTCTTTCCGGAGGGTTCACCAGAAAGCTGTAAGCCGTTCATTTTGGGTGATGCCGCATCCTGGGGGTTCAACATGGCAAACATCACCTGGAACACAGGTGTCCGGCTCATATCCCTTTCCACTCCTACTGCTTCCACCACTTTTTCAAAAGGCACATCCTGGTGTTCATAGGCATCCAGGGTTGTTTGCCGTATCTTTTTCAACAGGTCTTTAAATGCAGGGTTGCCACCCAGGTTATTGCGCAGGGCAAGGGTATTTACAAAACAGCCGATCAGGCCTTCCGTTTCCAGTTGATGCCTGCCTGCTACCGGGGTACCCACGCAGATATCGGTCTGTTCAGCATACCGATACAGCAATATGTTGAATGCCGAGAGCAAGGTCATGAACATGGTCACGCCTTCCTGCTGTGATAAGGCTGCCAGTTCATCGCGCAAGGTTTTACTGGTGGATCGTTGAACCAGTCCACCGCGGATACCTGGTTCGGCCGGGCGTCTGTAATCTGTAGGCAGCGTTAGAGGCGCTACCCCGCTCAATTGTTCTTTCCAATAGCTGAGTTTTCTGTGCAGGAGTTCGCCCGATAAATATTGCCGTTGCCAGATGGCATAATCCGCATATTGTATGGGCAATTCCGGTAAGAAAACCGGTCTGTTTTCTTTTTGACCATTGTATAGTGCAGTCAGTTCCTGCAGGATGATGGGGGCTGACCAACCATCAAAGGCGATGTGGTGCAACACTGCCACCAGCAGGTGTTCTTCGGAAGAAAGCCGGATCAATGCAGCGCGCATCAGGTAATCGGCCGATAGATCAAAAGGTCTTTGAATATATTCCTCCAGCAATATTTGTAAGCTAGTTTCATCATCTGCCAGTTCTTTTTTCTGTACGTATTGTAATTGCCAGCCACCGGGTGGATTGATGAGCTGGTAACCGATACCATCTTCTTCGTGGATGACCGTGCGTAAAACTTCATGGCGATTAACGATGGTGCGCAAGGCTGTTTCCATCGCCGGTATATCGAGTGTACCCCTGAGCCGGAATACGGAAGGCATATGGTATTGTACACTGCCTTGCAGGCGATCGATGAACCACAATCGTTCCTGCGCGAATGAGAGCGGGATGTGTTGGGTAGTTGTGCGACGTTGCACCAGTGGCAGCAGGTCGGTATTTTCCTGACTGTTCATTTGTCCGGCGAGCATCGCAATGGTGGGATGATCAAAGACCTCCTTAATGGCCACTTCCTTGCCCAGTTCATTGCGGATGGCGGCAATCAGTTGAATGGCCAGCAGGGAGTGTCCGCCCAGCTCAAAGAAATCATCATCTATGCCCACTTGTTGTAGCTCCAGCAGTTCCTGCCAAATGGTAACCAGTTGCTGTTCCGTTGCATTGCGCGCTACCCTGCTACCTACAGTAAAGGTTGCATCAGGTTCGGGTAATTGTTTGCGATCTATTTTTCCACTGGTGTTCAATGGCATGCTTTCCATCGTTACCCAAATTCCAGGGATCATGTATTCCGGTAATTTTTCTTTCAGGTAACCAATCATCTCTTCCTTATGGTAGGTTGACCCGGTTACCAGATAGCCTATAAGGTATTTAGTGCCTTGCTTATCCTCTTTGGCCAATACCGCGCTTTGTTGCACACCAGGCGCCTGTTGCAATACGGTTTCTATTTCTCCCAATTCAATCCGGTAGCCGCGGACCTTTACCTGGTCGTCCTTGCGGCCAAGGAATTCGATATTGCCATCAGATAACCAGCGGGCCATATCGCCCGTCCTGTACAACCTTGCGCCGGGCTTGCTGCTGAAGGGGTTGGTAATAAATTTTTCGGCTGTCAGCTCAGGACGGTTCAGGTAACCACGTGCCAGTTGTTCACCACCGAGGTAGAGTTCGCCCAATACACCAACCGGTACCGGTTGTAGTTGTTGGTCGAGGATAAAGGCTTGTACATTCGCCAGGGGTTTGCCGATCGTTACACAACCACTTTCATGCAAGGGACTTTCGGATAAGATGGCACTTACTGTATTTTCTGTTGGGCCGTAGGCATTGATGAGTTTGATTCCTTGTTGTTGAATTTCTTCAGCGAGCTTTCTATTGAGCATTTCACCTGCGGAGATCAATGTGCGCAAAGGCAGCCGGGCTTCTTTGATAGCCGACTGGTAGCTCGGTGGCAATGTGATCAGCTCCACGCTGTGTTGGGCAAGCACATCACATAAGGCAACCGGATCCAGCAGGGTTGCTTTGGGAGCAAGGATTAATTGTCCGCCATGTAACAAAGTGGTGAAGATCTCATGGCAGCTTGCATCAAAACTGCAGGAGGCAAATTGAAATACAGGTATTCCCTGATGTAATCCCAGCGGTGCTACCTGGTTATATACCAGGTTCACCACGCTGCGATGTTCAATCATCACCCCCTTGGGGAGTCCTGTGGAGCCGGAAGTATAGATAACATAGGCCAAGTTGTTTTCCTGCACGGTAGCAGTTGGTTTGTCAACAGGTTGTGCCCGCAAACTACTTACTGCTTCATCCAGATACAGTAACGATATGTCTTCTGTATTGAAGGCAGCATGGACACTATCCTGTGTATTGGTAATAACGAGCTTACACCCGCTATCTTCCAACAAATACAGGATCCGGTCTGCCGGGTATTCAGGATCGATGGGCAAATAAGCACCACCGGCTTTGAGGATACCCAGCATGGAGATGATCAATTCAGGGGACCTTTCCAAGCAGATGGCCACCAGTGTTTCCTGCTGCACTCCCAGGCTACGCAGGTAATGGGCCAGCTGGTTGGATCGTTTGTCTACTGTATCATAACTAAGATGCTCTTCTTCAAAAACCAATGCTGTTGCACCTGGTGTTTTATTTACCCATTCATTAAATAAGGAAAGGATCGTTTGACCGGAGGGAAGATCAATCGTATTATCATTAAAATCCACCAGCAATTGTTGCTGCTCTGAACTAGTTGAAACCGGCAGCAGATCGATCGGAAGGCTGCTGTCTGCAACAATGGCTTCCAGCAGGTTTTCATAATGAGCCAACATTCGTTCCATCGTCTCTTTGGAATAGAGATCGCTGCAATAGGTAATGCTCAGGAAAAGTCCCCGGGCAGATTCCGCAATGTCCAGGCTGATATCGATCTGGGCATTGACCTGCTGTTGTTCGCCCATGGTAAGCTGAACACCGTGCAGGTCCAGTATACCTGCCTCTGGTGCATTTTGCAAAGCAAATTTTACCTGAAATACCGGGTTGCGGCTTAAGTCTCGGGTAAGGTCGAGCACCTCCACTATTTTTTCAAAAGGGATATCTTCATTTTCATAAGCGTCGAGGGTTGTTTGTTTGACCTGTTGTAACAATTCCGTCAGACTGCCCTGCCCATTCACCTTCGTGCGGAAAGCCAGCGTGTTCACAAAAAATCCAATCAGGCCTTCAACTTCCTGTTGACGGCGGCCGGCAGTTGGGCTACCTACACAGCTATCTGCTTGTCCCGTATACCTGTACAATAATATTTTGAAAACACTTAATAGGGTCATGAATAGTGTGGCACCTTCCCGGATGGACAGATTCAACAAGGCATTTCGGAGTTCCGGGCCCAGGTGTTTGTGGACCATGGCGCCCCGGATACTTTGTGTGGCGGGGCGGGGATAATCGGTAAGCAAGGCCAGTGGCTCTACCCCACTTAGCCGGGTTTTCCACCAGTCGAGTTTTGATTCCAGCAGTGCAGCGGGTAAATAACTGCGTTGCCAGATGGCATAGTCCGCATACTGCAATGGCAACTCTTTTAATACCGGTGTCCTATTCTCCATCCTGCTACGGTACAATTCCACCAATTCCTGCACCACTATGGAGATGGACCAGCCATCGGCGGCTATATGGTGCATCACTGCAATCAAAATAAATTCCTGATCGGCTACTTCTATCAATCCTACCCGCAACATCGGATCGATTGATAAATTAAATGGTTGCCGAATAAATTTTTCTGTGAAGTCTGACAGTGTATTACCTGTTTCGGAAAGATCCTGTTGCCTATAATATTGCAGCATACATGCACCGGGTTCCTGAATCTGTTGATAGCCGATGCCCTGTTCTTCCCGGATAACGGTGCGCAAAATTTCATGGCGGTTGACAATGGCGCGGAAAGCGGATTCCAGTGCCGGTATATCCAGGTTACCCGTTAGCTTGAATACCCAAGGCATATGGTATTGAACGCTTCCTTGCAACCTGTCGATGAACCATAAACGTTCCTGTGCAAATGAGAGCGGGATGACGACATCCCGGTTACTGCGTGCGAGTGCAGGCAGCAAGTCAGCATCCTGTTGGGTATCGAGGTGTTGAGCCAGAGCAGCAATGGTAGCATAATCGAATACCTCTTTTATAGTCACTTCTTTGTTCAATGCTTTGCGCATGGAAGCGATGAGTTGAATGGCCAGCAGGGAGTGGCCTCCCAGTTCAAAAAAGTTATCGTAAATACCTGGCTGTTCAATCTCCAGCAGGTCTTGCCAAATCATTACCAGTGTATGTTCTGTTTCATTACGCGGTGCGGCGTATGCCTGTTGCGGTTGTTCAGCTTCCAGCTCCAGCAGGCGTTTACGATCTACCTTTCCACTTGTATTCAGTGGTATGGTTTCCAGCACTACCAGGCTCCCCGGCACCATATATTCCGGCAATTTTTCTTTGAGGTATTGGGCAACAGCTTCCTTGTTGTAATTGCTTCCGGGAACTATGTAACCGATCAAACGCCTGACCCCTTCGCTGTCTTCTTTGGCTACGATGACCCCTTGCCGCACACCCGGGGCTTCTTCCAGTACCCGTTCAATTTCTCCCAGCTCGACCCGATACCCCCTGATCTTTACCTGCTCATCGACACGACCCACAAATTCGATATTGCCATCCGGCAACCAGCGGGCCATATCGCCGGTGCGGTAAACCTGCGCTCCCGGCTGTTGGCTGAATGGATGTTGGATGAATTTTTCTTTCGTGAGTTCCGGCCGGTTCAGGTAGCCGCGTGCCAATTGTGCACCGCCGAGGTATAATTCTCCGATCACACCAATGGCTACCGGGTGTAAGTACTGATCAAGGATATATGCCTGTACATTGGCAATCGGTTTCCCGATAGTAACGCAGCCTGACGAGTGCAAAGGACTCACTGATAAAATAGCGCATACGGTATTTTCAGTGGGGCCATACGCATTGACCAACCGGATACCCTGTGCCTCAATAGCTGCAGCCAGCCTGGTATTCAGCGCTTCGCCAGCCGACACCACTGTTTTAATGGATAACCCCTCTTCGCCGATCACTGATTGATAACTGGGCGGCAGGGTGATCAACTCCACTTCCTGTTCCAGCAACAGCGCTCGCAGCAAAGCCGGATCGAGAATGGTTTCCTTGCCAGCGAGGATCAATCTCCCCCCTTCCAATAAAGTATTGAAGATCTCATAACAAGAGGCATCAAAACTACAGGAGGCAAACTGGAATACGCGGATGCCGGGATGGAGTTGAAGCGGCTGCACCTGGCTGTTTACCAGGTTTACTACCCCTCCGTGTTCGACCATTACGCCTTTGGGATGGCCAGTTGAACCGGAAGTATAGATCACGTAGGCCAGGTTATTGGGATGAATATCCTGTTGGTTAGGATGTGCCGGAGCTTGAAATAATAGCTCCCCGATCTGATCGATGGTTATAAGTGTAGGGGGATGTTCTAGTGAATTGAAGGTATCCTGGTAATCAGTAGTTGTAATTAGTAGTCCACATTGACTGTCCTCCAGCATATATTCAATCCGGCTTGATGGATATTCAGGATCGATGGGCAAATAAGCGCCACCGGCTTTTAGGATACCGAGGATCGAGACGATCATTTCCACCGACCGGTCCATGCAAATGGCTACCAGCATTTCCTTGTGTAGTCCCATTCCGAGGAGATAATGCGCCAGTTGATTGGCACGTTGCTCCAGTTGCTGATAGGTTAATTGCTCCTCCCTGAATACGATGGCCAGTTCATGGGGGGTACGTGCCACCCATTCTTCAAATCGCTCTACAACTGTGTTGCTACCAGCAAAATTTGTTTCGGTAGCATTGAATGTTTCCAGTAGCTGTTGTTCTTCCCCGGCACTCAGCATCGTGAGCTGACTGATTGGCGCTGCTGCTGCCTGCACTACTTGTTGCAAAAGGTTGGCATAATGCCCCAACATGATTTCCATGCGCGGTCCGCTATACAGTTCGCTACAATAGGTAAGGCCGAGGTGCAACCCCTCCGGTGATTCGGCAATGTCCAGGCTGATATCGATCTGGGCGGCTACCTGGCCATAATCTTCCATAGTCAACTCTACCCCACTGAGATCGAGGGCGCCGGCAACGGGCGCGTTTTGTAAGGCAAATTTTATTTCAAAAATGGGATTGCGGCTTAGATCCCTGCTGAGATCGAGCACTTCCACAATCTTTTCAAAAGGTATATCCTGGTGCTCGAATGCGCCTACAGTTGTTTGTTTAACACGGAACAATACTTCTTTAAAATCCGGATCACCGCCCAGGTCGGTACGCAGGGCCAATGCATTGATGAAAAAACCGATCAGTGATTCTGTTTCTTCCTGCTGCCGGCCGGCAATGGGACTACCCACACAAATATCTTCCTGCCCCGTATAGCGATAAAGTAAGATCTTAAAAGTTGCGAGCAAGGTCATGAAAAGCGTTACCCCTTCCTGCCGCGATAAGGCCACGAGGGCATCATACAGTGATTTATCTATTAACCTTGCTACTGTAGCGCCCCGGATGCCGGGTGTTGTTCCGCGCGGGAAATCGGTGACCAGGGTAGCGGGTTTTACATCCTGCAATTTTTCTTTCCAATAAGCCAGTTTCGTTTCCAATACATTACCCTGCAACCACGATCGCTGCCACACCGCATAATCGGCATATTGAACAGGCAGTTCTTTTAATGCAGCTGTTTTGTTCTCCTTGCGACTCCTGTACAGGGCTGCCAACTCCTGTACCATAATAGCAATAGACCAGGCATCAAAAGCAATATGGTGCATCAATGCCACGAGTATATGTTCCTGCTTCGATAGCCGGATCAAGGTTACCCGGAGCATGGGGTCTTTCGATAAATTATAGGGGCGAAGGATAAATCTTTCTATAAATGTTTGCAAAGTGATCCCCGTATCGGTAATGTCCTCCACCTCCATGTATTTCATGGCCCAGGTATTTCGTGGACGGATATCCTGGTAACCAATCCCTTCTTTTTCCCGGATAACGGTGCGCAACACTTCATGCCTGTTGACAATCTCCTGGAGAGACCATTCCAGTGCGGCAATATCAAGGAGGCCGGTAAGCCGGAATACCCAGGGCATATGGTATTGAAGTGTGCCCTGCAAACGGTCTACGAACCAAAGCCTTTCCTGTGCAAAAGAAAGCGGTATGGCGGTGGCCAGTTGGTGTGGTTGGATGGCTGGCGTAGCGCCGCCAATGGTTTGTTTGGTTATTTGAACAGACAGTGTTGCAATGGTGGGGTGATCAAAAATGGCTTTGATCGTGATCTCCTTATTGAACTGCTGCCGGATCTTCGATACCATACGCATGGTGAGCAGGGAGTGACCACCCAGTTCAAAGAAATTATCATGTATGCTTATCTGTTGTACATCCAGCAATTCCTGCCAGATGCTTACTACTTGTGCTTCGGTTTCATTACGGGGAGCCTGGTAATTGGCTAATGGCGATAACAAGTCGGCCACTTCAGGCAAGCGCTTGCGATCGATCTTCCCGTTTGCTGTCAGTGGCATATTTTCCAGCGCTACCAACACACCTGGCACCATGTACTCGGGCAGGTTATTCTTCAGGAAAACATTCACGACCTCTTTATCGAAATTATTTTCCGGCACCAGGTAGCCAATTAACCGACGGGTATCCTGTTTGCCGGATTTCGCCACTACCACACATTGTTTGATGCCGGGTGCTTTTTGCAGCACGCTTTCCACTTCTCCCAACTCTATCCGATAACCCCTGATCTTTACCTGTTCATCCTTGCGGCCCAGGTATTCTATATTGCCATCCGGCAGCCACCTGCCCAGGTCGCCGGTGCGGTACATCCGATGGTTGCTTTTTTTATTGAAAGGGTCGATGCCAAATGCGCGGTGTGTTTTTGTTTCATCCTTCCAATATCCCCGCCCTACTCCGATCCCTGCAACGCATATTTCACCGATGCCGCCGGCCGGACATAATCTGCCCTTTTTATCGGTGATATAAAGCTGCATGTTCTGGATCGGTTTGCCAACCGGGACAGTCCGCATAGCAGGGGCTTCCGTCATATGATAATGGCAGATATCGTCTGATGCCTCTGTTGGGCCATAAGCATTGATCACAGGTTTACCCGGATAACGACGGAACCAGGTTTGAAGCACTGCCGGACTAACTGCTTCACCGGTTACCATCAGTTGTTGTAATTGGTGGAGGCTGGCAGTGGAATTTTCTTCCAACACGGAGAATAAATAGGAGGGCACCAATTCAGCAATGGTGATCCCATCTGTTTCGAGCTGCAGTAAGAAATTGCCTGGCTGATGAATTATCGCTTCCGGATAAATGATGGTACTGCCACCACAAACCAAGGCTGCAAACAATTGCCATACAGAAATATCAAATGTAAAAGCCGCTGTTTGTGCAATCCTGCTATTGGCATTGATGCCACACTCATTGATCTTGGCATACAAATGGTTGAGCATACCGGCCTGTTCTATCATGGCCCCCTTGGGCTGGCCGGTTGATCCTGAAGTATAAATAATATAAGCGAGATGGGAGGGTTGCACTTCGACAGTCTGCTGCACCTTTGGTGCACCGGCCATTTTCTCCCAATCCTCCTGGTGCGAAATTCTTTCAACAGCTACCGGCAGGTCTTTAAACAGGTCCGGAAAGTCTGTTATTACTACTGATGCTCCCAGGTCCTGTACAATATACCGGACCCTTTCGATTGGATAACCGGGGTCCAGTGGAATATAGGCGCCACCTGCTTTCCAGATGGCCATGATGGCAATGATCATGTCGGGCGTACGCTGCAGGCAAACCGGTACCAGGGTTTCTACCCCCACCCCTTTGCTACGCAGGTAATTGGCCAGGAGGTCCGATCGTTCACTGATCATTGCATAGGTGAGTGATTGTTGCTGGTACATTACTGCGATCGCTGCAGGCGTTTTTGCGGCCTGCTCTTCCAGCAGGGCAATGATGGTTTTGTGTGCAGGATATTCAGCAGCGGTATTGTTAAATTGATGTAATAACTGATCTTCCTCGGCAGCCGACAACATGCTCAATTGTCCGATGGGTGTTTCCTTATTCTCCAACACAGCGTGCAGCAGGTTTTCATAATGGTCCAACATGCTTGCCACAGTAGCCTCTTTATACAGATCGCTGCAATAATACAGGCTGATGTATAACCCTTCGGGGGATTCTATAACGATCAGGTTCAGGTCGATCTGCACGGTGATCTGATCAACGGCCTCCTGTTCCAGTTGAACGCCGTACAGATCCAGCTTACCGGCTGTGGGGGCATTCTGAATGGCAAATCTCACCTGGAACACGGGATTGAGACTGGCATCACGGGTGATGTCCAATACCTTTACGATCTTTTCGAAAGGTACGTCCTGGTGCTCATAGGCATTGAGTGTTGTTTGGCGTACCTGTTGCAATAATTGTTTGAAGGAAGGATCATTGGCCAGATCGCTCCGCAGGGCCAGTGCATTCAGGAAAAATCCAACGAGCCCTTCTACTTCTTGTTGTTGCCGGCCGGCAATAGGACTACCCACACAAATATCATCTTGCCCGGTATACCGATGGAGCAATATTTTGAAGAGCGTTAATAGGGTCATGAATAAAGTAGCGCCTTCCTGTTGGGCCAGGGCCATTACGGCGTCACTGGTTTCTTTGTCGATAAATTTTGTAACTACCCCACCCCGGATACTTTGACCGGAAGGGCGGGTAAAATCAGTTGGCAAGGTCAGGGGTTCTACGCCTGTCAATTGCTTCTTCCAGTAGTCCAGTTTGGCATTCAGTGTTTCGCCCGATAAATAATTCCGTTGCCATACGGCATAGTCGGCGTATTGAATGGGCAATGGCTCCAATATCGCCGGGCGGTGCTGCATATAACTCCGGTAGAGTTCAACCAGTTCCCGCACCACTACGGAGATCGACCAGCCATCTGCAGCGATATGGTGCATCACGGCTACGAGGATATACTCCTGTTCGGACAGCTGCAGTAATGTTACCCGCAGCATCAGGTCTGTGGAGAGATCGAATGGTTGAAGTATTTGTTCTTCAATATATTTCCGGAGATCCGTTTCTGAGGCAGGTAATCCGGCCCTCTCTACCACCTGCAATTGCCAGTTGGCAGCCTCGCGCACTTCCTGGTAGCCAATCCCCTCTTCTTCGCAGATAACAGTGCGCAGAATTTCATGACGTTGGAGAACTGTCCGTACTGCGTTCTCCAATGCTTCTATATCCAATTGACCCGTTAAACGGAACACCCGGGGGATATGGAATTGCGTACTTCCCTGCAAGCGATCGATAAACCATAAACTTTCCTGTTCATAGGAAAGCGGGATGCGTGGCAGTTCCTGCCGGTTGAAAACAGGAATAGCCGTGCCGGCTGTTTTGAGCTGCCAGCGTTCATCGCTCAAATAATCAACGATCTGCGTTTTATTGCTTTTGAGGGCCTGCAGTAATTCAGGATCGATGGGTTTGCCTTTCGGCGTGGCCAGTTGCAGCCTGCCTTCCTTTACTGTGATGTCGATACCACTTTTCCGGGCAGCATGCAATATATCAATGATCTTATTGAAGGTCATACGTAATGATTTAATAAAGAGGTGGATGTTTCGGGTAGCGGCAGGTGCTTTACAGGTCGATCACTTCCATTTCTGGAGCATCTGCTTTAGGGGATGCAGCATGATTACTACGCTCCAGTTCTATGTATTTGGCCAGGTCATTGATACAGGTAAATTGAAAAATAGCGTGGACGCTGATGGCGATGGAAAGTTTATGGCGTAAATGGGCTATCACCCGCATGCCTAGCAGCGAGTGGCCGCCCAGCTCAAAAAAATTATCATACACGCCTACGCGATCGATCCCAAGCAGTTCCTGCCAGATTGCAGCCAGCGTAGTTTCCAACGGATCACGGGGGGCCTGGTAAGCATTTGAAAGCGACTGCGGTGATCCTGCTTCCGGTAAGCGTTTCCTGTCCACTTTTCCATTGGGTGTTAATGGGATATTTTCTATTTCGATCAGCATACCCGGTACCATATAGGCCGGCAACCGTGCCTGCAGAAAATCTTTGATGGCCTCGCGGTTGAAAGGTGCGTTGGGCACGATATAACCTGCCAGGTAACGCGCGCCTTGCTGGTCTTCTGCTGCTATCACCACAGATTGGCTTACTCCAGGCGCCTGTTGCAACACATAATTCACTTCTCCCAACTCCACCCGGTATCCCCTGATCTTCACCTGATCATCCGTTCTGCCGATGAAAACAATGTTTCCATCAGGCAGGTATTTCACGAGATCGCCAGTACGGTACATCAACCAGTTTTTTTCGTTGCTGAAAGGAACCCGCATAAACCGGTCGGCAGTGAGACCGGGATTGTTGATGTATCCATCTGCAACACCATCGCCCGCTATAAATAGTTCGCCAGGCACACCTATGGGACAAAGCTCCCCGTGTTTTGTGAGCACATATAGGGTGGTATTGGAAAACGGTTTACCGATCGGAATTACCGAATCATATAGGGCATCCGGCTGCACCTGATGCAGGAGTTTTCCGATGGTTGTTTCTGTAGGTCCGTAATGGTTAACAATGGTACAGGTGGAACCGGATATCCGGATATTTTCAATCAGCGAAGCAGGTAAACTTTCTCCGCCAAAAAAGAGCAGTCTTTCCGGCAGGAGCCATTTGCCAGATGCCGATAAAGCTTGCCAGTGTGAGGGAACGATCTTTAAACAATCTACCTGGTGGTTGCTGAAATAAGCATGCATCAGTTGGGGATCGTTGATGGCTTCTTCAGAAAGAATATGTAAAGTGCCTCCGGTTATCAGCGCACTAAACAATACAGTGTTTCCCAGATCAGCGGCGATGGTTGATACCAGGCCGAATGAACTGCATTCGTGAATGGGCGTTTTGGCTGCTAATCCATACACATAATCGAGTATGCCCTGGTGCCGGATGGCCACCCCTTTTGGCGTGCCGGTTGATCCGGATGTATAAATCAGGTAGATCAGTCCGGCAGGATCAGCCTGGCTGGGTATCCGTAGTGTTGAACAAGCTGCCATCCTATCCCTGTCTGTATCCATTTGTACCAGCTGCCTTGCTGTTCCGTTGGTATTGAAAAGTGACGCCGTTTGTGTACTGCACACAATGATGGTGGCCGCCGTATCTTCCAATATATAATTTATCCGGGAAACAGGTTGTCCGGGATCTACCGGCACATAGGCTGCACCCGCTTTCAGGATACCTAGAATAGCTACCAGCAAGTCAACACTTCTTTCCAGGCAAAGTGGCACCAGGTTTCCTTTACTTACACCACAATTGCGCAGGTAACTGGCCAACTGGTTACTACGTTCATCCAACTCCCGATAAGTTAATTGTTCATTTTCGAAAACAACAGCGATTGACGCAGGCAAGCTGGTGGCCTGTTGTTCAAACAGTGTTACGATGGTTTCCTGTTGGGGATAAACCACAGCAGCCGTATTGAGCTCATAGAGCAATTGCTGCTCTTCGGCAGGGGTGATCATGCGTAACTGTGCAATGGGAAGATCCCGGTTGGCAATGACGGCCTGTAGTAATTGCTCATAATGGCCCAGCATGCGGTGCATGGTCTCTTCTTTGAAGAGATCGCTGCAATAAGTGAGGTGCAGGTGCAATCCATCGGCAGATTCGGATACGGAAAGATTGAGATCGAATTTTGAAGCCAGGTGACCGGTATCTGCCGCCGTCAATACAGCGCCGCCCAGATCTAATGCTTTGCCTACCGATAAATTTTGCAGGGAAAACATTACCTGAAATACCGGTGTTCTGCTCAGGTCTCTTCCCAAGCCCAGTACTTCCACTATTTTTTCGAAGGGAAGGTCCTGTTGCTCATAAGCTTCCAACGTTACCTGGCGAACCCTTTTTAAATAGGCAGCAAAGCCGGGGTTATCGCTAAGGTTGCTGCGCAAGGCCAGGGTGTTGACGAAGAGACCGATCATCTTCTCGGTTTCGGGATGTTGGCGACCGGCAATTGGACTGCCCACACAAAGATCATCCTGTCCTGTATAGCGATTCAATAAGACCTTGAATACACTCAACAAAGTCATGAATAAACTGACGCCCTCCTGTTTGGACAAGGCCAGCAAATCCTGCTGCACCCCGGGCCTGATCTTTTTATACACCCTGCCGCCCCGTATACTTTGAATAGGAGGCCGTTGATAATCGGTGGACAATGCCATTGGTTCAATACCGCTTAATTGCTTTTTCCAGTAAGCCCCTTTCTTTTCCAATACATCGTCCGACAGATAGGCTCTTTGCCAACTGGCAAAATCTGCATATTGAAAATGCGGCTTCTGTAATCCGTCTATGCTGTTCGTTGATCTGTTACGATAAGCAGCGGTAAGTTCCTGCACCATGATATCGATGGACCAGCCATCGAAGGCAATATGGTGGAGCAACACCACCATCTTGTATTCCTGTTCTGCGAGGCGGAACAGGGCCACGCGCAACATCGGGTCCTTCGACAGGTCATAAGGATGCCGGATAAATGTTTCAATTGTATGATCCAGGGAGGATGCAGCCGCTGCTATAGCAGTATGATCTATGTACTGCATTTGCCACTGTCCGGGATCGGAGAGTTGCTGGTATCCAATTCCCGCTTCTTCCCGGATAACGGTATGCAATATTTCATGACGTTGAATAATATCTCTAAATGCCGATTCAAGCAAATGTGGATGGAGTTGGCCTTCCAGGTGGAATACCCAGGGCATATGGTATTGTACGCTACCCTGCAGGTTATGAATGAACCAGAGCCGCTCTTGTGCAAATGATAGCTGTACAGGCCCATTTTGCCTGGCACCGGCTTTTAAAGAATGAATTGCTGTTTGCGATTGGGCAGCAATCCTTGCGGCCAAATCAGCAATGGTTGGCCAATCGAATATTTCCCTTACGGATATTTCCTTACCGGTTTGTTTGTGTATGGCAGCTACCATCCGCATGGCCAGCAATGATTGACCACCCAGTTCAAAAAAATTGTCATTAATACCCACCCGCTGCAGTCCCAGCAACTGTTGCCATACCAGGACCAGTTGCTCTTCTGTTTCATTGCGCGGGGCCAGGTATTCCTGTTGTACCAAACCCGCCAGTTCTACTTCCGGCAATTGCTTTTTATCTGCTTTGCCATTGGCGTTGAGGGGAATTGTATCTATCTGTATCAATATACCTGGCACCATGTATTCCGGCAATGCAGCTTTGAGCCAGGTAGTAAGTTCTTCTTTGTTCAATAAAAGTTCCGCCACGTAATAACCTACCAGCCGTTTACTGCCCTGTTTATCTTCTTTGGATACTATCACAGCTTGTTTCACACCGGGCGCCTGTTGTAAAACACTTTCAATTTCCCCTGGCTCCACGCGGAAGCCCCGAATTTTCAGTTGGTCATCGATCCGGCCCAGGTATTCAATATTTCCATCGGGTAGCCAGCGGGCCAGATCGCCGGTACGGTACATGCGCGCTTGCGGTTGAACGCTGAAAGGATCGGTAACAAATTTTTCCCGGTTCAGTTCCGGCCGGTTCCAGTATCCGCGCGCTACCTGCACTCCTCCTATACATAGTTCACCAGTAGCGCCCAACGGCAAAAGGTTGTTTTTTTTGTCGACGATATAAAGTGTTGTATTTGCTACCGGCTTTCCTATAGGAACGGTACTGCATGTTTTGAGGTCTGAAGGAACAGTCCAACAACTGACGTCGATGGCGGCTTCCGTTGGTCCATATAAATTGTGTAAAGCTGCCTTTGGTAATTTTTCTTTAAAGGCTGGCAGCAGTGCGGGTTTTAAAGCCTCTCCGCTGCAGAGTACCTTCTGTACCTGTGCGCAATCGCCGGGCATAATATTATCAAGGAAAACTTCCAGCATGGAAGGCACAAAATGTAACGTAGTAATGCCTCTTTGCTCAATCAGTTTTTTCAGGTAAACGTTGTCGCGATGCCCTCCTGGTTTGGCAAACACCAGCCTTGCTCCGGTTATCAAGGGCCAACAGAGTTCCCAGACAGAAACATCAAAACAAAAGGTTGTTTTCTGCAATATTTTATCCTGGGGTGTGAGCTTAAAATAATCCTGTGTCCATAATAGCCTGTTCACCAGTCCACCCTGTTCGTTCATCACCCCTTTGGGTTGTCCGGTGGATCCTGAAGTATAAATAATATACGCCAGGTGATGCGGCTGCAGGTCATACCGCTTCTCTTTTGCAGCGGACAGTTGGATCCTTTCTCTATCTATATCGAGCAGAATGATCCGGTTGCTTTTCAGGGAATGGAATAAGGCTTTATAAGTATTATGGGTGATGACGAATTGGGCATTGGTATCGGATAACATAAAATCTATCCGTGAGGGCGGATAATCCGGATCCACTGGAAGATAGGCGCCCCCTGCTTTCCAGATACCGAGGATCGCAATGATCATATCCAGGCTTCTGTCCAAACAAACAGGCACCAGTGTTTCCGGTTGTACGCCTTTGGTACGCAGGTATTGTCCCAATTGTGCAGCCTGTTCATCGAGTTGCCGGTAGGTCATCTCCTTTCCTTCAAACTCAACAGCTATTGCTTCGGGCGACCGAAGTACCTGTTCTTCAAAAAGGCCGATCACTGTTTTATCAGTTGGGTAAGCGGTTGCGGTATCGTTGAATGTATTTAATAAAAGCTGTTCTTCGGAAGCAGTCAATAACCGGAGATCGCCCAGGCGTTGCGCCGTATTGCTGATAAACTGTAGCAATACCTGTTCAAAATGACCGCAGATGGCAGCCACTTGTTGTGCCTCCAGGAGTGCTTCCTTGTAGATAAACTGGATGGTAGTTTCCAAGCCTGTTATAATGCGGATGGTGAGTGGGTAGTTGGTCGTTTGCTCATTAACCTGTACCTGCTCCACCTGTAATTGCCATTGGCGGAGGGCAAATACCTGGTTCACCGGAAAATTCTGGAAGATCATCATGGTGTCGAACAATTCATCGGCAAGGCCCGTGAAAGATTGCAGCCTGCTTAACGGGATGTATTGGTATTCCCGCGATAACAATTGGTCCTGTTGTATCGATTGTAACCAGGCTACGGGTGATTGGTCCTCCTGTATTTCCGAATGCAGGGGAATGGTATTGATATAGGTGCCCACCCGTTGTTCCATGAGCGCTAATTCCTCCGGCCGGCCGGCCACTGTAACGCCAAATGCGATATTGGAGCTGTCGTTATAACGATGCAATAAAAAAGCCCAAACGCCCTGCATCAGTGTATTGATGGTAAGGTGTTGCTGTTGCGCAAAGGCTGTCAACTGTGCTGTGACACCGGCATCCAGCAATAAAGTTTTTTCTTTCCAGGCACTTACGCCTCTTGTATTGCCGGCATTGGGCCTGATGAAAGGCAGCCGGGTGCCCGCGGTTAGGCCACGGAGGTACTTACGCCAGTATTGATCCTCTTGTCCGGCATCGCGCTGGTTAAGGAACCGGATATAATCTTCAAAATTGTCTATAGCTTCCACCTCCCCATCCTTGCCTGCTACCAGTGTATCATAGGTCTGCAAAAACTCTTCTATGAGTACCGGCACAGACCAACCATCCATAACAAGGTGGTGGGTGGTCCAGATCATTTTATAGCGCTGATCGGTGAGTTGTATTAAAGTGATGCGCATCAGCGGCGCCTCGTTGAGGTTAAATCCTTTGCGGAGATCGGCCGCTTCAAATTCCTGTATCTGTTGTCGCTGGTCCGCTGCATCCAGGTGGCGGTAATCCAATATTTCAATGGGCATCTTCACTTGCCTGCAAACCACCTGCACCGGTATGCTGAAACCAGCCGGGTAAAACCCAGTTCGCAGGATACTATGGTGTTTCAGCAAAGCAGTCCAGCTTTTTTGAAATGCCTCCATTTGTAAGCCGGAAATCTCTCCGCACATTTGCTGCATATAGGCGCCGCCTTGCTGATCGTACAAGGACTGGAACAATATTCCTTCCTGCAAGCCACTCAATCCGTACATACTTTCCACCCATTCTTTGCGGGTACTGCCATTGATGGCTGCTTCCAGGAAAATGTCGAGCTCCTGGTAACTGATGGCTGCTGATAATCCAAAATCGGCTGGTGTAAAGACGGGAGCTGTCTGCAATTGTTGTATACAATGATGTATCACCGCTTCCAGTTGTTGCAAATATTGCCGGGCCAGCGTTTCAATTGTTGTGGTTTCATAATGGAGGGCGCTATAGTTCCAGGTAATGATCAATTCGCCGCCCGAGATGATGCTGTTAACGCCTAACTTACCAATCTGTGCCCAGTTTTCGTTGATGGTATCACCCGCCGATTCACTTGCTCCCCGCAACCATTGACTATTGCCGATGAGTTGGTCTGTTTGTCCAAGGTAATTGAATACAATATCCCAGGGTTGTTTTCCTTGCAAGGATTCGGACCTGGTAAGGTATTTTAAAATGCCATAACCCATGCCTTTATCGGGCACCTGGCGCAATTGTTCTTTGATGCTTTTCACGAGACTGCCCGTATCCCCATCATCAGGCATTTCGAGCAGTACGGGATATAGGTTGGTAAACCAACCGATTGTTCTGCTGAGGTCCATTCCTTTTACCAGTTCTTCCCGGCCATGTCCTTCCAACCCGATGGTTACCCGTTCACTGCCGCTCCAGAAACTCAGTACTTTTACCAGTGAACATAATAACAGGTCATTGATGACAGTATGATAAGCGGCTGGCGCCGTTTGTAACAAAGCGCGGGTTTCCATGAGGCCCAGTTTCACAGAAAAAGTTTGCATATGCTTCATGGCACAAGGCTGATCGGGCGCTTTGTCGACCGGCAGTGGACAAAAACCAGTAACCTGTTTCTCCCAATAAGTTTGCTGCTGCTGTAACTGTTTTTGTTCGCTATACTTCACCAATGCCTGGTGCCACTCGCGATAGGAATTTGTCTTATTTCCCAGCGATACTTTTTCGTGCTTCATCGATGCCGATAACAGGCGGTCCAGGTCTTCCAATAGTATCCGCCAGGACACTCCATCAATGGCCAGGTGATGTACTACGATCAATAAACGGTTGTGGCTTTCGGATCCAGGCGTCTGGATCAATACCATTTTCACCAGTTCTCCTTTTTCAATATCCAGGCTGCGTTGGTATTTATTTCCACATAGGGTTATGGCAGCTGGCAGGTTTGCTGGTGCTATTGCACGCAAGTCTTCTGAAATTAACATTGGTATATGATCTCCATACACCTGCTGCCAACCTGTGTTCAACTGCTGATAGGAAAAACGAAGCGCATCATGGTGCTGCATTAACTGTTGCAGGACCTGCTGGAGCATGGGCGCGCCTACCTGCTTATCGATACTTAATAATACGCTTTGGTTATAATGGGATTCCGCTTTGCCAGCCTGTTGAAACCAGGATTGCTGAATGGGTAACAAACCGCTTTCACCCTGTAACAATCCCTGTTCTGCAGTGGTTGTACGTTCCATCCCTTGCCGGCTGCCGATGGCCATCGCCAGGGTTGCAATGGTTTGATGCAGAAAAAGATCGCGGGGAGTAAGTGAATACCCCCATCGTTTCATCCGGCTTACTACCTGGATGGTGATGATGGAATCGCCTCCCCTTTCAAAAAAATTATCGTGGATACTCAGTTGTTCAACGCCTAATAATTCCTGCCAGGTAAGAGCCAGTTTTTCTTCCAGCTCATTACGTGGTGCTTCCCTACTATCTACTGGCTGGTAAACCGTTTCCATTGCCAGCAAACGTTTTTTATCCAGTTTTCCATTATAGGTAAGCGGCAGTTCGTCCAGCTCAACCAGCACGGAAGGCACCATATAATCGGGAAGTAAGGCATTGAGATCATGCTGCACGGCCTCCTGGCTGAACAGCCTATCGGTTACGATGTAGGCGATCAATTGTTTAATACCCTTTTTATTTTCCTTCACCAGCACAGCGCATTGTTTTACGCCAGCTGCCTGGTGCAGGATCTTTTCTACTTCTCCCAATTCAATCCGGTAGCCCCTGATCTTTACCTGTTCGTCGGCCCGGCCTACAAATGAGATATTGCCATCGGGAAGCCAGCGTGCCTGGTCACCGGTGCGGTACATGCGTGCACCCGGCCGGGAACTAAACGGATCAGGAACAAACTTTTGGGCCATTAGAACCGGCCTGTTTAAATAACCACGGGCTACGGGAATACCGCCAATGCACAGTTCACCAGCTACGCCAACGGGCACGGGTTGATCGTATTGATCAATAATATAGGCGATCGTATTGGCCAGTGGTTTGCCTACGGGTAAAAGATCATGATGTATTGAAACGTTCACCGGATATTCCAATACAGAAATAGTGGTTTCTGTTGGACCATACTTATTATAGAAGTTTACCAACCTACTCCATTGTGCTGCCAGCTGCGGGCTGCATATTTCACCACCAGCTACCACTCTCTTTAAGCCGCCATAGGTGCCGGGTCGGAGTGTATTGAGGAAACCGGGCGTAGCATGCAAATGGGAGATCCGCTGTTCCAGTAAGAACTGTTCAAAGCGCTCCGTTTCGAATTGCAATCCTTCTTCAAACAATACCAGCGCCGCTCCGTTGCACAAAGCCAGGAAGATCTGTTCCACGGAAGGGTCGAAACAATAATTGGAGAACTGCAGCACCCTGTCAGCAGGTTGAATCCCAAAGAAGCGGGATTGGTGCTGGATATAATTCACCAGCGACCGGTGTTCTGTCAATACCCCTTTGGGTTGTCCTGTAGAACCGGAAGTATAAATTATATAAGCCAGGTTGCCCGCTTGTAAGGCATGCTGCGTCGCTATCGTTGGTATAGCTGAAATCTTTTCCCGGTCTGTATCCAGAAGCACCAGTTGTTGCTCCTTATTATTGAACAGGCCGGCCAATGCTGCCGTTGTAATAACAATGCCTGCATTGGAATCAGCTACTATAAAATTGATGCGGTTGGCCGGATATTTCGGATCAATGGGCAGGTAAGCGCCTCCTGCCTTCATCACCCCCAGGATAGCCACGATCATATCTATGCCCCTGTTCAAACAAAGTGGCACGGGGGTTTCTTCCCGCACACCCAGTGATTGCAGGTAATGCCCTAACTGGTTGGCGCGTTCATTCAATACTTTGTAGGTTACCCTTTCGTCACCGGCTACCAGTGCCACTGCATCGGGCGATTCGGTTGCCTGCTCTTCAAAAAGAGAAAGTATCGTGGCATGTCGTGGAAAGGGGCTTTCGGTATTATTGAAGGTGACCAATACCTCTTGTGTTTCTTCGGGCGTTAGCATGGGTAAGGTGGCAATGCTGGTATTGCTGCCGGCAACAATGGCCTGTAACAGGTTCTCATAATGTCCCAGCATGCGTTCTATGGTAACGCTATTAAACAGATCACTACAATAAACGAGCGCCAGTTCCAGTCCCTCCGGCGATTCCGATATGGTGAGGTTGAGATCGAATTTGGAATTGATTATTCCGGCATCTTCACTTTGTAAAAAAACGCCCCCCAGATCAAGCGCTTCTGATTCTGGCATATTCTGCAATACGAACATTACCTGGAACACGGGCGTGCTACTTAAATTTCTTTCCACGCCCAATGCTTCCACTACTTTTTCAAAAGGGAGTTCCTGGTGCTGGTAGGCATCGAGGGTGGTTTGTTTAACCTGCTGAAGCAGCTCTATGAACGACTGACTTCCACGCACGGTACTGCGCAAGGCCAGGGTATTCACAAAAAAACCGATCAGGTCTTCTGTTTCCTGTAACTGACGGCCTGCGATGGGGCTGCCCACACAAATATCCTCCTGTGCGGTGTAGCGATACAATAACACCTTGTATACACTTAGCAAAGTCATGAATAAGGTGGCACCTTCACGTGTTGATAAAGTTTTCAGCGCTGTCAATAAGGAAGGGGAAAGCAGCTTATGTACTACCCCACCGCTAAAACTTTGTTCGGCTGAGCGCGCATGGTCTGTTAACAGCGTGAGTGGCGTTATATGATCCAATTGGGCTTTCCAATAACTGCATTTTTCTTCCAATACCGGCCCTGACAAATACCCTTTTTGCCAGCGGGCATAATCGGCATATTGTACGGGTAAGGGAGGTAAATTAATGGACCTGTTTTCCTGCCAGGCCCGGTAGCCTTCCACCAGTTCCCGTACCATTACGGCAATGGACCAACCATCAAATGCAATATGATGCAGTACGATCAAGAGTCTATATTCCTGTGCCGACAAACGAATAAGCAGGACCCGGAGCACCGGGTCCTGGGAAAGGTTGTAGGGTTGTTGAATAAATGTTTCTATAAAAGCCGACAGGTTGCTGCCCTGCCGGGTGATCGCTTCCATATCCTGCTGTTGCAAGTGCCACTGCCCGGTTGGCATTACCTGCTGGTACCCGATGCCATCATCTTCCCGGATCACGGTACGCAATAATTCGTGCCGGTCGGTAATAGCGCCGAATGCAGCTTCGAGCGCTGAAATATTCAGATCGCCTGTTAACCGGAAAACCCAGGGCATGTGATAAGCGATGCTTCCCTGTAACTTGTCGATGAACCACAAGCGTTCCTGTGCAAAAGATAGCGGGGCCTGGTCTTCCCCGGCATGGTGTTCCAGGCGGGGCAATAAGGAAGTGGTTTGCTGCTGTCCCATCTGGTTGGCCAGTTCGGCAATGGTTGGACAGTCGAAAATATTTTTGATCGCTACTTCCTGTCCAAGTTCTTTGCGTATGGCCGCGATCAATTGAATGGCCAATAATGAATGGCCACCCAACTCAAAAAAGTTGTCTTCAATGCCTATGCGTTCGATACCCAATAGCTCCTGCCAGATCAGGGCCAATTGTTTTTGGAGCGGGGTGACAGGTGGTTGATATGCTTTTTGCAGGTTTGTTTCCAGGTCGGGATCCGGCAACTGCCTGCGGTCTATTTTTCCATTAGAATTTAATGGCAATTGATCGATATATATTAATACCGATGGCACCATATAGTCCGGCAGTTTGGATTGAACGTAGTGTATCACTTCCTCTTTCGATAAGTCAGAGGCGGCAACCAGGTATCCGATCAACCGCTTGTTACCCGATCCATCGGTGTGAACGATCACCACACATTGGGTTACGCCGGGATACTCGCGCAGCACGGCTTCTATTTCTCCCAATTCAATCCTATATCCCCTGATCTTTACCTGGCCATCGATGCGTCCCAACAGATCAATATTGCCATCGGGCAACCAACGGGCGAAGTCGCCGGAGCGATACCATCTGTCGGTTCCGTTAACGGTCACAAACTTTTCAGTGCTTAGTATTTCATTGTTGATATAACCCATCGCTACCCCATCGCCACCAATATATAATTCCCCTATCGCACCCGGTGGCACCAGTTGCCGGCCGGCATCGAGGATGCGCATTTGGGTATTTGACAAAGGTTTACCAATTGGAATAATCCCCCGTTCGTCAATATGATCAACCTGGTAAGACGTGGCATACACGGTGGTTTCGGTAGGTCCGTAAACATGAATGATCTTACCAGGCCCCAGCGCCTGCAATCCCTGTTGCACATGTTTTGGCGAACACATTTCTCCGCCAAACAATAATTTCCGAACTCCTTTTAAGGATGACAAGCGATGATCGATAAAACTATTAAACAGGGCTGTGGTGATAAATACGATGGTGACATTTTGTTGCTCAATGATCTCCGACAAAGCATCCACATCCGAAGCCGCGTTTTCAGGAATTAAACATACACCAGCACCCTGTAATAAAGCACTGTATATCTCATAAGTAGATCCATCAAATGCATAATTAGACCATTGCAAAACCCTGTCGGCCGGCTGTACCCGGATCACTCCTGCATCGTACACGAGTTTTACAATGTTGCGGTGGTTGACCAGTATCCCTTTGGGATTGCCCGTGGTACCGGAAGTGTACATGATGTAAACGCCATCTTCTGCATTGGAGGGGATTTGGAGTGACGTAGTGGCCTCTTGTACACTTTCCCCGATGCTAAGGCATTGCACTGGTTGCAATCCGGCATTGTGCGCCAAACCGCTATCAGTACACAAAACGGTAGTAATGCCTGCATCTTGTATGATGTACCTGATCCGTTCCGGCGGGTAGCTGGTATTGATGGGAATATAGATGGCCCCTGCTTTTAGAATGCCCAGCATTCCTTCGATCATGGATACCCCTCTTGTTGCCAGCAAGCCTATTTTATCGCCGGGCCTTACACCCTTTCCCAGTAAATAGTTGGCCACCTGGTTGGAAGTTTGGTCCAACTGTTCGTAACTCATCGTCTGTTCCGGGGCCAATAGCGCAAGCGCGCCGGGTGTTTTGGCAACCTGTACAGCAAACAATTCAGGGATCGTTTTTTCCTTTGGGTAGGTACTGGTTGTCGCATTCAGCTCTTCCAGTAATACCTTTTCTTCTGCTGCATTGATAACCTTTAGTTCTGATACAGGGATCTGGATATTATGAAGGCTGCTCCTGATGATATATTCAAGATGATGGAAAAGCTGTTCCAGCGGGAAAAACAGTCCGGCCTGGCTATTCACCTCAAAACTTAATGAATGCCCGTTGATCTGCAAAGCGATCACCATGGCGCGGTTCGCCCGGCTGAACCCATCTTTTTTGTGCAAGGAATCGCAGACCAATACGGTGTTGAAGATGCGCTCAAGGGAAGTCCGATCTTCCTGGTCAACTACCTGCAGCAAGGGGTAATGCTGGTGGGTAGCGGCTTCTACAACTATCCGCTTCATCTGGAGCAGGAGATCTTTAAAAGAGGTCTCCCCATTCACCTTTCCGATAAGCGGTATTAGTTCATTGTAATCATAAGTCAGTGCTGCGTAATTTTCGGCAAACAAAGGGCTGCCAATTCCTGGTTGAGCACCCTGCGTATACTTGTTGACCAGGATAGTATAAGCAGTGAGTACATAAATATAAACAGACAGGTGATTGTGCTTACAAAGATTCATGAGTTGATGGCGCACACTGCTGTCCAGCGTAAAAACGAAAGTTGTCGATGTTGCACGTAGCTTACCGGTTTCGAACAAGGAAACAGTTTCACCGATAGGATGCTGCTGCAGGTAGCTCTCCCAATAACTTTTACTCCTGGTAAAATCATTGCCTGTTAACAGGAATTGCTCATCTATTGAAAGCTCTTTCATTCCGGGTATATTAAAGAAATGATAGTATGGTTAGGGCTGCCGCCAGCAGTTATCAGCTATGCTGTATGGTATCGGCGCTGAAGTTGAACAGGTCGTCCTGATCGGTGGATGGTTCATAAACGGGGAGTGCACTGGTCATGGCCGGATCGAGGTCGCCAACGCGGATCGTTTCTTTTTCCAGCAGGCGGTGCAGGATCTCTTCAAAGTGCTCCCTGATCTTTGTGATGTATGTTTTTTCAATCAGGGTTGGCTGATAGATAAACTGAATGGTGATCTCTTTTTCCAGCATCACACGGATGCTGAGTGGATAATCGGATGCGTGTTCTCTCAATTCCAGCTCCTCTACCTGTAATTGCCATTGCTGGCCGGCGAGTTGGCTCACGGGGTAATTCTGAAATGACAGCATGCTGTGGAATAACTGGCCCGGCAGTCCGGCCCATTGCTGAATGCTGCTCAATGTTTCGTATTGATAGTCCCTTGATAATAATTGTTCTTCCTGTATCTGTTGCAGCCAGTTTACCAGGACCTGTTCTTCATCGATCCGGGTACGCAATGGCAGTACATTGATATACATACCCACACCCGATTCAATACCAGGCAGGTCTTCTGGCCGACCTGCCACGGTAACGGCAAACAAAATATCCTTGGTGCCGGTATACCGATATAGCAGGTACGACCAAACACCTTGTATCAACGTATTGAGTGTAATACGGTGCTGCTGCGCATAAGCCGTTAGCTGTGTAGTAGTGAGGGTATTCAGCAATAATGATTGCTGATTGAACCCACCAGCGCCCATTGCCTGTTTGTTGGCAGGCAAAACGAAAGGAAGCATGCTGCCATTCGTTATGCCATGGAGGTATTTTTTCCAGTAAGCGATGGCTTGTTCTTTATCCCGCCGCTCAGTATAACGGATATACGCTTCATACCGATCGACAGGCTGCTCTTCTGGCGAATTACCAATGGCCAGGGCATGGTAGATCTCTAAGAAATGGTGGATCAGTACTGGTACCGACCAACCATCCAAAATAAGGTGGTGGCTGGTCCATAACATCTTAAAATGGTTATGGCTTAATTGCAACAGGCTAACCCGCATTAATGGCGCAGTGGATAGATCAAATGCTTTGTGTAAGTCGGTATTTTCAAATTCCCGGATAAACCGCGCTTGTTCTTCCGGGCCCATATCCTGGCAATCCACTATTTCAATGGGCATCCTCACCTCCCTATTAATGGCTTGTACAGGTATTTTAAAAGTATCGGGATAAAAAGAACTGCGCAGAATAGTATGCCTTTGCAGCAAGAGGTCCCAACTGTGGGCAAATGGGATCACTTGCAAATCCCGGATCATGGCGTGCATCTGTTGCAGGTAAGCCGTTCCTTCCCGATGGTAGATGGACTGGAATAAAATTCCTTCCTGCAAGCTGCTCAGCCGGTAAAGGGCTTCTATCGTGTTCTTCCTGGTGCTTCCATTAACCGGTTCTTCGAGGAATTGGTCGAGTTCTGTATAATGTAGTTCAGTGGTCAGTCCATAATCAGCAGGTGTAGCGTTGGCCCCTACCGGTTGCTCCATACAATGGCTGATGACCAGCTCCAGGTTGTCCAGGTATTGTTGGGCCAACGATTCGATGGTGCTGGTATCAAAATGAATACTGCTATAACTCCAGGTCAGGATCAGTTCGGCACCGGCAATAATACCAGTAAGTTCCAGGTTGTTGGGTCGCAAGAATTCTTCACTCACCGGGCTACCCGTTGACTCCGGCGCGCTTTCCAGCCATTGACTTTCCCGCATGATATTGTCCGCCTGTCCCAGGTAATTAAATACCAGGTCCCATGGATCCCTGCCCTGCAATTCTTCTACGCGGCGGAGGTATTTCAGCACACCATACCCCATGCCATTATCGGGTACTTTGCGCAAATGTTCTTTTACACTTTTTACAAGGTGGCCAACAGGCAGGCTGTCCGGCACTTCCAACAATACAGGATAAAGATGGGTGAACCAACCAACGGTCCTGCTGGTATCGGGAGCTGTACCATGGGTTTCGCGTCCATGCCCTTCCATCCCGATCGTTACCTGGTAATTATTACTCCAGGCGCCGATTGTTTTTGCCAATGCACTTAGCAGGGTATCATTGATGTTGGTATGATAGGCGGCGGGCACTTCCTGTAATAATTCGCGGGTACGCACTGCGTCCAGTTTTAGCGAATGGGTCCTGATATACTGCATCGTGCAATAGTGGTCAGGTGATGCACTGGCAGGTAATGGATGGTAAGCTGCGATTGCTTTTTCCCAATAACTGAGCTGCTCCTGCAAGTGTTGTTGTGCTGCATATTTAGCCAGGTGCTGGTGCCATTCGCGGTAAGAAGGGCCTTTACTGCCCAGTGAAACGGATATGCCTTTCATCAATCCGGTCAATAACAATTCGAGGTCTTCCAGCAAGATCCGCCAGGATACCCCATCTACTGCCAGGTGATGAATGATCATCAACAAACGGTTATGCTTTTCGGTGGCGGGGGTTAGCAGTAGTACCATACGCAGCAGATCACCTTTTTCAATATCGAGGCTGCGTTGGTATCGATCACTGTATTCCTCCATGGTAACCGGCAACGATGCTGACGGACAGGATCCCAAATCTTCCACAGATAAGGTGGCCGTATTGGAGCCATACGCTTGCTGCCATCCGCTGGTGGAGGGCTGGTAACGAAACCGGAGGGCATCATGCTGTTCCGTCAACAATTGAATTGCTTTATGGAGGATGGCCGGGTCGATGCGTTTATCAATCTTTAATAAAATACTTTGGTTGTAATGGGATACTGTTCCGGCGGCCTTTTCAAACCAGGATTGCTGAATGGGTAATAACCCTGCAGGTCCGTCTAACAGTCCCTGTTCCCCGGCTTCATTGGCGTTCCTGTTTGATTGGTTTGAAATCATTGCGGCCAATCCATGGATGGTCTGCCGTTGGAAAAGGTCCCGGGGGTGCAAGGAATAACCCAATCGCTTCATTCGGCTCACTACCTGGATGATGATGATAGAATCGCCACCCAGCTCAAAGAAATTATCGTGGACACCCACTTGTGTAATGCCCAGCAATTGTTGCCAGATCAGGGACAATTGCTTTTCTATTTCAGTGGAAGCTGCTGCATATTCATGCGTCACCCTGGCGGCAGCGTCCGGAGCTGGCAGCGCTTTACGGTTGGCTTTGCCACTGGTAGTTAATGGCATTGTTTCCAGTTCTATCCAGATGGCGGGCACCATATAATCGGGCAACCTGTTTTTCAGGTGGCTTACCATTGCTTCTTTCCGGTATGTTGCTTCTGTAACGAGATAACCCACCAATCTTTTGTGACCCAGGTCATCTTCCGTTGCTATGACTACCGCTTGTTGAATGCCCGGGGCAGTCAGTAGCACAGCCTCTATCTCTCCCAGTTCGATCCTGAATCCCCGGATCTTCACCTGGTCGTCGAGGCGGCCGAGGTATTCAATATTTCCATCGGACAACCAGCGGGCGAGGTCGCCGGTACGATACAATCTTTTACCTGGCACTACGCTGAAAGGGTCTGCAATAAATTTTTCTGTGGTCAATGCGGGTTGGTTCAAATAGCCCCGGGATACTTGTACACCTCCGATCAGGAGTTCGCCGCTAACGCCCGGTGGCACCAGGTTGAATTTCTTATCAACGATATACAATTGGGTGTTGGCAATGGGTTTGCCGATGGGCACGGTGGTAAAAGTGGATATGGAAGAAGGCGCCTGCCAGCAACTTACATCGACGGCCGCTTCTGTGGGGCCGTACAAATTATATAGGCCCGTACCTGGTAATTTTTCTTTGCATAAAATAAGTTGTTGCGGCTTCAGCGCTTCTCCGCTGCAAAGCAGGTAATGCAGGCTGCTGCAATCACCGGGGTTGATCGCTTCCAGAAAAGCACCGAGCATGGAAGGAACAAAATGGATGGTTGTGATGTGCTCCTGCTCAATAATTGTTTTCAGGTAAGCGCTGTCACCCTGGCCGCCGGGCCTGGCAAAGACCAGCCTGGCGCCATTCAGCAAAGGCCAGAACAGTTCCCAAACCGACACATCGAAACAGTAAGTTGTTTTTTGAAGCACGCTATCCTGTTCTGTCAGTCCAAAATATTGCTGGGTCCATAACAGGCGGTTCACCACACCACCATGTTCATTCATGACGCCTTTGGGTTTGCCAGTAGAACCGGAGGTATAAATTACATATGCCAACTGGCCAGCCTGAACGCCATCACAGGCTGTTTTACTTTTTTTGGCAATCTGTTTCTGGTCGCGGTCCAATTGCACCAGTTGCCTGGCCGCTTGCTGTACAGGGAATAAATGACTGTGCTCCTCCGTGGTCACTACCAGGCTGGCGCCGGTATCTTCCAATATATAATTGATCCTGGAGAGCGGGTATTCCGGATCAACCGGTACATAGGCCCCGCCTGCTTTTAAAATGCCCATTATGCCAATGATCATTTCCAGGCTTCTGTGTACACAGATGGGTACCATCGTCTCTTCCTGAACGCCTTTGCTGCGCAGGTAATGCGCAAGTTGGTTGGTACGTTCATTCAAAGTACGGTAAGTAAGCTGTTCCCCGTCAAAAACCACGGCAATGGCCTCCGGTGTGCGGAGTGCCTGTTCTTCAAACAGACCGCAGATCGTTTTATTGCAGGGAAAATCAATAGCTGTATTGTTAAACCCTGTCCGCAATTGTTCTTGTTCCCGATCGCTTAACATGGGTATGCTACCAATGGGGGTATCCATGGAGACCAATATCGCTGTCAGCAAGTGCTCATAATGCTGCAGCATGCGCTCCATCGTTTCTTCGTAAAAGTGATCGGTGCAATAGTTGATCAGCAATTGTAAGCCCTGCAAGGTTTCTATTACTTCAAAGCTGATCTCGAACTGTGCAGTCAATGAGACGGGCGGTTCTGCTACCATCCGGACGCCTGACAATTCAATGCCGAATGCATCGGAACTATTCATCATGGTAAACAAGACCTGGAAGACCGGTGTGCGGCTCATATCTCTTTGCACACCCAATGCTTCCACTATTTTTTCAAAGGGTAGTTCCTGGTGTTCATAGGCATCGAGCGTGGTTTGTTTTACCTGTTGCAATAATTCCCGGAAAGGGCGCTCTTCATCCATGCTGGTTCGTAATGCCAATGTATTTACAAAAAAGCCAAGCAGCGCCTGTATTTCCTGTTGTGCTCTGCCGGCTATCGGGCTACCTACACAAATGTCCAACTGGCCTGTGTAGCGGTATAACAGTACTTTAAAAACACTGAGTAAGGTCATGAATAAAGTGACCCCTTCCTGCTGCGAGAGCGCAACCAACTGGTGATAACGTTCTTTGGAAATTGTTTTCCGGATGGTGGCACCCCGCACGCTCAGCTCAGCCGGTCGAACCAGATCAACCGGCAAGGCCAGCGGCTCTACGCCATTCAATTGAGCGGTCCAATAGTTTAATTTATTTTGGAGCCGGTCACCCGACAAATAATCCCGTTGCCAGATGGCATAGTCTGCATACTGCACGGGCAGTTCTTTCAGTACCGGCTTGCGCTGGTCCAATTCACTGCTATACAAGGCTATCAACTCCTGCACCAGGATCGGGACCGACCAGCCATCGAAGGCAATATGATGCAAAACGGTAACCAATGTATATTCTTCTGCCGCTACTTCGATCAGTACGGCGCGCAACATACTGTCGGCAGCCAGATCGAAAGGTTGTTGTAAGAATTCCTTTATATAGTCCTGCAGGGTGTTATTGTTATCCGTAATCTCTTTTCCAGGTAAGTATTGTAGTTGCCATTGGTCAGGCGGATTGATATGCTGATACCCGACCCCGTCTTCCTCGCGAATCACGGTACGTAAAACTTCATGGCGGTTTACAATAGCCCGCAAAGCATTTTCCAGGGCCCTTTTGTCAAGCTTGCCCGTTAACCGGAATACGGATGGCATATGGTATTGTACACTGCCTTGCAGGCGATCGATGAACCACAATCGCTCCTGTGCAAAAGAAAGCGGGATGCGCATAGCGCTTTCTCTCCGGCTAATGACTGGCAGGAGCTCCTTGTTTTCCTGCCTGTTGATCTGTACTGATAAAGCAGCGATGGTAGGATGATCAAACACCTCTTTGATGGCCACTTCTTTACCCAGTTCTTTTCGAATGGCGGCAATTAGTTGGATAGCCATTAGCGAATGTCCACCCAGTTCAAAAAAATCAGCATGAATACCCACTTGTTCCAATTCCAGCAGTTCCTGCCAGATGGTGACGAGTTGTTGTTCAGTTTCGTTGCGGGGAGCGTTGTATCCGTTTGTGGTGAGGGCCCCGTCAGGTTCGGGCAATTGTTTACGGTCTATTTTTCCACTGGTGTTCAATGGCATGCTTTCCAATGTTACCCAACTACCGGGGATCATGTATTCCGGCAGTTTACTTTTCAGGTACAGCAATACATCTTCTTTATTAAAAATGCCTGTAGCCACGATATAGGCTACCAGGTTTTTAATGCCTTGTTTGTCTTCCCTGGCCAGTACAACAGCTTGTTGTACGCCGGGCGCCTGTTGCAATACTGTTTCTATTTCTCCCAATTCAACCCGGTAGCCGCGAATTTTAACCTGGTCATCTTTTCTGCCGAGGTATTCGATATGGCCATCGGGTAACCAGCGGGCCATATCTCCGGTTTTATAAATACGGGCGCCGCTTTCCTCGCTGAAAGGATGGCGGATAAATTTTTCTGCTGTTAATTCAGGGCGATTGAGGTACCCGCGTGCCAATTGAGCGCCCCCGAGGTACAATTCTCCCATTACGCCAACCGATACAGGTTGTAATTGTGGATCAAGGATAAAGGCCTGTACATTGGCCAGGGGCTTACCAATTGTTACGCAGCCGCTTTCATGCAGTGGACTTTCAGATAAGATGGCGCTTACTGTATTTTCGGTGGGTCCGTATGCATTGATCAATTTGATGCCTTGTTGTTGAATTTCTACGGCGAGTTTCCGGTTCAGCATTTCCCCCGCGGAGATTAGGGTACGCAATGGCAGGTTGGCTTCTTTAATGGCCGACTGGTAGCTGGGTGGCAGGGTGATCAACTCTACGCTGTGTTTGGCAAGCACCTCACATAAGGCGACAGGATCCAGCAGGATGGCCCTGGGTGCCAGTATTAATTGGCCACCCTGTAATAAGGTGGTGAAGATCTCATGACAACTCGCATCGAAACTGCAGGAGGCAAATTGAAATACGGGCATACCCGCATGCAATCCCAATGGCCCCACCTGATTATAGACCAGGTTCACCATGGTCCGGTGTTCAATCATCACGCCCTTGGGAAGTCCCGTAGAGCCTGAGGTGTAGATCACATAGGCAAGATTGTTTTCCTGCACGGTACAGGTTGTTTTTTCAACGGGTTGTGCCTGTAATGTATTTTCTGCCACATCGAGGTACAGGATCATTAATTCATTTTCATGCTCCTCTACTATTGTATTATGGTGGGTTGTGGTAATTACCATTTTGCATCCGCTATCTTCCAGTAAATAGCTGATACGGTCGGCCGGATATTCAGGATCGATGGGCAGGTAAGCGCCACCGGCCTTTAAAATACCGAAAATGGAGACGATCATTTCCACCGAACGGTCCAGGCAGATGGCCACCAGCGTTTCTTCCTGCACTCCCTGGCTGCGCAGGTAGTGCGCCAGTTGATTGGATCGCTGGTCTAACATATTGTAGGTCAAAATTTCTTCTTCAAAAACCAATGCCGTAGCAGCTGGCGTTTTGTTGACCCATTCCTCAAAAAGCGAAAGGATGGTTTTATGAGCCGGATAGGGAACGGCTGTATCATTAAAATCAACCAACAATTGTGTTTCTTCCGTAGCAGTCAGCCAACGGAGGGCCCCCACGTGCATGTCAGGCTGGTTGATGATCCCGAGTAAGACGCGTTCAAAATGGCCCCGGATCCTATTTACATATTCTTCGCTTAGCAGTTCTTCTTTATAGATCAGTTGAACCTGGATGCTTTCGCCGGCAATCACTCTTATACTAAACGGATAATTGGAGGTCTGTTCCTGCATCTGCATATTCGTTACCTGCAGTTGTCCCTGCTCCGGTGTGATGACCTGGTTTACGGGGTAGTTCTGGAATGTCATCATACTATCGAACAGGTCGCCCGGTAGTTCTGCCCATTGCTGGAGGTCTGTTAATGCGGCGTATTGGTATTCCCTCGATAGTAGCTGGTCTTTTTGGATTTCCTGCAACCATTCTGATACGGGTTGTTCGTCCTTTACACAGGAATGCAGGGGCAGTGCATTGATGTACATTCCTACCCGGCTCTCCATGCCCGCCAATTCTTCCGGACGACCCGAAACGGTTACGCCAAAAGTAACAGAACGATTACCGGTATAGCGATACAACAAATAAGCCCATACCGCCTGCATCAACGTATTGACGGTGGTATGCTGTTGTTTTACATAAGCGTCCAGTTGCAGCGTACCCTGCTTATCCAATAGCAGGGAGGTTTCGCGGAACGCGCTCACACCCCGGTTACGTTCTGTAGCAGTGGATATGAAAGGCAGCAGGCTGGCTTCTTCCACATTACGCAGGTATTTTTTCCAATAATCTTTTTCCTGCTCCTGGTTGCGCTGTTCTATAAAACGGATATAATCTTCATAACGATCTACCGGAGGGGTTGCCAATGCCCGGCCGGCTGCTAATTGCCTGTAGGTTGTAAGGAATGTGTCTATCAATACTGGTACCGACCAGCCATCGAGGACCAGGTGGTGAGCCGTCCAAAGCATTTTATATTTTTCATCCTCCAGGCGCAATAAACTCACCCGCATCAAGGGCGCTTCTCCAAAATCAAATCCCCAGCGACGGTCTGCTTCTTCAAATTGTTTTATTTGCTCTTCTTGTTCTGCGCTTGTCATACCACGGTAATCAATAATTGTCATCGGTATGCTCACATTCGCATATACTGCCTGCACCGGTATCCTGAAGAGGTCTGGGTAGAAGGCTGTACGCAATATGGTATGCTGCTGCAATAAATAGTTCCAGCTTTGGTGAAAAAGAGCTGGTTGTACACCCGTTAGTTCGCAAGACTTCTGCAATAAATAAGCCCCCGCAGTGGCATCATACAAACCCTGGAATAAGATCCCTTCCTGCAAACTACTCAGGCGGTACAATCCTTCCAGGTACTTTTTCCGGGGTTCACCTTGTTGTGGTGAATCCAGGAAACGATCCAGCTCTATATAATCAACCTCATGCGTCAATCCATAATCTGATGGGGTATTGCAAGGCCCTATTTTATTTTGTTCCAGGCAATGGACAATCAGCCATTCTAGGTGCTGTTTAAATGCAGTGGCCAGGTCAATAATGGTTGCCTCGAAATAATGAACGCTGCTGTAATTCCAGCTCATGTTCAGGGTGCCGTCCGCCACAACACAATTCAATTCCAATCCCGTGAGCTGCTTCATGACGGGCGCCACCGGTTCACCTGCCGCCTCATTGGCCATGGAGAGCCAATTGCTCTTATCCATCATATTATCCGCCTGGCCCAGGTAGTTGAATACGATATCCCATGGATCACTGCCTGCCAGGGCCTCCTCACGTACCATCCATTTCAATACCCCATATCCTATTCCGTTTTGGGGTAATTTCCGCAATTGTTCTTTGATGCTTTTTATCAGTTGACTGTTGTCTGTTTCTTCGGGTAGTTGCAGTAAAACGGGGAACAGGCTGGTAAACCAACCTACCGTGCGGCTCAGGTCCATTCCATTGGCCAAGGATTCCCGGCCATGACCTTCCAACCCGATCACGATCGAAGGCTGGTTGGCCCAGGTGCAACAAGTTTTTGCCAATGCGGCCAATAAGAGATCATTGATATTGGTATGGTAAGCAGCCGGCGCTTCCTGTAAGAGTTGGCGTGTATAGCTGGCATCCAACTTTACTGAATGGTTTCTTATCTCCTGCATGGTGCAGGAGCTGGGCGCTTCCTTATCCTTCGGCAGTGAATGATGGCCTGCAATTACTTTTTCCCAATACCCTTTTTGCGCCAACAATCCTGCCTGTGCACTGTACTGCATTAATGTATGGTGCCATTCGCGGACAGAATTTGTTTTGATGCCCAGGGATACCAGTTCATTATCCATCAGCCCCGACAACAACCGGTCGAGGTCTTCCAGGAGTATACGCCAGGATACGCCATCCATGGCCAGGTGATGTATTACGATCAGCAAGCGGTTCTGATTTTCCGAACCGGGCGTTTGTAATAATACGATGCGCACCAGCGATCCCTTTTCGATATCCAGGCTACGCTGGTATTTATTTCCGGTTTCTTCAATGGCGGCGGACAATGAACCGGGCGCTATTGCGCGCAGGTCCTCCACCATCAATTCACCGGCATAAGCTCCATACTGCTGCTGCCATCCGTTTACATCTTCGTGATAAATGAACCGGAGGCTATCATGATGTGCCAACAATATTTTTACGGCTGCTTCCAGTTGCGTTTCGCCAATACGCTTATCTATCTTCAATAAAAGATGCTGGTTGTAATGTGATGGTACGGCAGGCTCACTATCAAAAAACCATTGTTGCAATGGCAACAGACCACTGTTACCGGATAAAAGCCCTTGTTCGGCCAGCTGCTCATTTGAAGCAGCGCCAGCCTGATCCATCGCCAGCGCCAGGCTGGCAATTGTTTGATGCAGGAAAAGCTGACGGGGATGCAACTGGTATCCCTGTCTTTTCATCCTGCTCACGACCTGGATAGTAATAATGGAATCGCCGCCCAGCTCGAAAAAATTATCGTTGATCCCGATGCGTTCCAGGTGCAGCAGTTCCTGCCATACAGCTGACAGGTCTGTTTCTGTGGTAGTACGCGGCGCTTCGTATGTATGGATGGGAGTAATAGCTGGAGCGGTATCTGTCAATTGTTTCCTGTCTACTTTTCCGTTTGGCGTAAGCGGGATCTGCGCCAGGGTTACCAGTTGCGCAGGCACCATATAATCAGGCAAAATGGTTCTGACAAATCCAAGAACAGCTGCTGCCTGTATGGTGGTGTCGCCTACCAAATATCCGGTCAACTGTTTATTGCCCCAGGCATCTGTTGTTGCTACCACTACGGCTTGTTGAACATACGGCGCGCGCAACAGTGCAGCTTCGATCTCTCCCAATTCAATCCGGTAGCCACGTATTTTTACCTGTTCATCTTTTCGTCCGAGAAATTCTACCTGCCCATCACTGCGCCAATACCCCAGGTCGCCTGTGCGATAAAGGCGTGCAGCACCTTCCTGTTGGAATGGGTCGGGCATAAATACTTTGTCTGTTAGCGCAGCAGCCTTCAGGTAACCTCGCCCTACGCCTATTCCGGCCACACAGATCTCTCCCACTACCCCTACGGGGCATAACTGCATACCGGCATCTACAATATAGATGCGCATGTTCTGCACCGGTTTGCCTATGGGGATCCGCTGCAGGTCACTATTTTGTTGAAGTATACAATGGGTAATATCATCTGACGCTTCGGTGGGGCCATAGGCATTCACCACTTTGCTATTGGGGTGCAGGGTAAACCATTGTTGAATGGAGCCGGGACGGATCGTTTCGCCGGTCACCAATAAATAATGGATCCCTGGCAGGGTCATTTGCTCCCGTGCACAGGTGTCCAACAACAGGTCCAGGTAAGTGGGCACTACTTCCAGGACGGTTACACCATCTTCCCGTAAGCTGTGCAAAAATATTTCAGGCTGCAGGATTAGTTCATTGGGATAGATCACTACCTGCCCGCCGGTGACCAGGGCTGCTAAAAATTGCCAGATGGAAATATCAAATGTATGGGCGGCATTTTGTGCAAGAACTGTTGTTGCATTGATCTTAACATCGTTGATCTTGGCATATAAATGGTTCACCATGCCCGCATGCTCAATCATAGCACCTTTAGGCGTGCCGGTTGACCCAGAAGTGTAAATAATATAGGCGAGGTCTGAAACGGAAAGGTCCACTGCTACCAGCGCTGTTTCCTGCAGGGGGTTGATGTCTTTCAGAAAAATGACTTCCTGCACATTACTTACAGCTAAGATCTGCTGTGAAAATCGTTGAGCCTGTGGTTGTGTGTGTTCTTCCGAACAGATGAGGATAGTTGCTTCGCAGGCTGTTAAAATGGCTCCATTGCGTTGCAGGGGGTTGTTGGTATCCAGGGGAACATATACCCCGCAAGCTATAAAGATCCCCAACATCGATACGAGGAAATCGAGGTCACGATTAGCGGCTACTGCTACCGTAGCTCCTTTCCCGATCCCTTTGCTGATCAGGAACCGGGCCAGTTGATTGGCGCGTTGATGCAATTCTTCATAAGTGAGCTGCTGCCCGTTACACTTTGCCGCAATGGCTGTTGGCGTTCTTACCACCTGCTCCCGGAAAAGGGCTACAATGGTTTTGTTGTGCGGATATGCTTTATCTGTATCATTAAAATGTTGGAGTAATTGTTGTTCGGCAGGGCTTACCAGGTTCAGCTGTCCAATGGGTTGATGGATATCCAACAGAATGGATTGTAATAAATGCTCATAATGCTCCATCATCCTTTCGATCGTTTCGGCTTTGTACAGGTCGCTGCAGTAAACGATGTGGAGCGCTAATCCCTCTTTGGTATCTGTTACTGTCCAATCCATGTCCAGCAATGCAGTGATCAGTCCATATCCTTCACCAGTCAATTGGATAGCTCCCAGGTCGAGCGTACCTGATCCCGGAACATGCTGTTGCAAGGCAAACATGATCTGAAAGAGGGGGTTGCGGCTCATATCGCGCTTCACACCAATGGCCTCTACTACTTTTTCAAAGGGTAGTTCCTGGTGCTCGTACGCACTAAGGGTAGTTTGTTTGATGCGTTGTAATAAGACTGCGAAAGAAGGATGCCCGTCCAGGTCGCTGCGTAATGCGAGGGTATTCACAAAAAATCCGATCATGCCGGCAGTTTCCAACTGCTGGCGGCCCGCTACCGGGCTTCCTATACAAATATCCGTTTGCCCCGTGTACCGGTGCATCAAGACCTTGAAGGCTGCCAGCAAGGTGGTGAACAAGGTTACACCTTCCTGTTTGGACAAGGTTACCAGGCCATCGCGTATGCTTTTGCTTATTGTTCTGTCGGCGGCCGCACCACGGATGCTTTGCGCTGCAGGCCTTGGATGGTCGGTCAGCAGTTCCAGCGGTTCCAGGTTGCTTAACTGCTCCTTCCAATAAGTAAGTTTCGATTGGAGTAAGGCGCCGGTTAAGCAGTGCCGCTGCCAGACGGAATAATCTGCATATTGCACCGGCAACGCTTGTAATTCAACTTCAGCCTGTGCTGTATAATTTTTATATAAGGTGCTTAGTTCATCGATCATTATCCCAATGGACCAGCCATCGAATGCAATATGATGTACAATGGTATTCAGGAGATATTCCTGTCCGGAGAGCTGCACCAAATATGCGCGCAACATAAAATCCTGTGCCAGGTCGAAGGATTCCTGCGCCTGCGCTTCCATGAACTCAGGCAATGTTTTTCCGTTGGCGGCAATGGTACTGGCATTGACAACCGGCAAGAGCCAGTGATCAGCCGGTATTGTTGCCTGGTACCCGATACCCTGTTGCTCGCGGATCACGGTACGTAAGGGTTCATGCCGCTGTACGATGGTACGGAATGCTGATTCGAGTGCAGGCATATCGAGCGCGCCACGCACGCGGAATATCCAGGGCAGGTGGTATTGTACTGTTCCCTGCAACCGGTCGATAAACCACAATCGCTCCTGCGCAAAGGATAAGGGCAGGAACTCAGGACGGGGAAGCGTTCCTATAGCTGGAAGCATGTCTTTTCCTGCATGCAGCGTTATCTGCTGCGCAAGCGCTGCAATCTCCGGGTTGTTGAACAAATCACGGATCGATACTTCCTTGCCGGTTTGCTGCTGGATGGCCGATACGATCCGCATGGCCAACAAAGAATGCCCGCCCAGTTCGAAAAAATTATCATAGATCCCTACACGATCTATGCCCAACAAAGATTGCCAGATGAGCACCAGTTGTTCTTCCAGCCCATTCCTGGGGCCCTGGTAAGTGCCGGCAAATAACGAGGTAGTATCCGGTTCGGGTAACTGTTTGCGATCTATTTTTCCATTGGTTGTTAATGGCAGCGCCGGTAACTCAACCAGGATGGAGGGGATCATATATTCCGGCAACCTGTTTTTCAGGTAAACATGTGTCGTTTCTTTTTGAAAACTGTCGGCTACTACGTAAGCAATCAGTCGTTTTAGTCCCTGCTTATCTTCGCGGGCCACCACCACACCTTGTTGTATGCCGGGCGCCTCCAGCAGCACGGTTTCGATCTCACCCAATTCAATCCGGTATCCCCTGATCTTTACCTGGTGATCGATACGGCCGGCGTATTCAATATTTCCATCCGGCAGCCAACGCGCCAGGTCGCCGGTGCGGTACAATCTTTTTCCAGCTTCAAATGGATGGGGTATAAATCGTTGCCGGGTGAGGTCTGGCTGATGCAGATAACCGATGGCCAATCCATCGCCGGCTATACACAATTCGCCCAGTACACCGATGGGCACCAATTGTAAGGCGGGGTCTAAAATAAGTACCTGTGTATTGGCGATCGGGCGGCCGATCGTAATTTTTTCTTCGCGTTGCAAGGAGGCAATGGTAGACCAGATCGTTGTTTCCGTTGGTCCGTACAGGTTCCATACCGGTTGCTCACTAAAGCCAGTGAGTGTTTCTTTCAATTTCACCGGGAATGCTTCGCCACCCGTGAGGATAATAATTTGTTCTTCATTTTGCCAACCTGCTTCCACCAGCATTTGCCAGGTGGCTGGTGTTGCCTGCATATAAGTGGGCCGGGTAGTGGCCAGTAAAGACCGTAGCTGCCAACCATCGGTGGTGGTTTGGCGGGAAGCCAGGAAAATTTTTCCGCCCGATAATAAGGGCATGAACAATTCCAGGCAGGAGATATCGAATGTATAGGTAGTGACCGACAGGATACTATGGGTGGCTGTGGTACCCAACTGCCTGCTCATGGAAAGCAGGAAATTCAACAATCCGGAATGCCTGATCATCACTCCTTTTGGATTGCCCGTTGAACCCGATGTGTAGATAACGTATGCCAACTGATGCGGTCCAGCTTCATTGATAGCTGCTTTTTTACAGCGGCTGATCTTTTTCCAATCGCCATCTATCTCTATAATATGTTTGATCGTGGTATTTGCTGTAAACAACGGGTGTTGCGCTGAACTGGTGATCACTATACCGGCGCCTGTATCCGCTACCATAAATTGAATGCGTGCGGGCGGATACATGGGGTCTATTGGAACATAGGCTGCCCCTGCTTTTACAATACCCAACAGCACTACCAGCAAGCTGGCAGACCGTTCCAGGCAAACGGGCACCAGGCTTTCTGGCTGCACCCCCTTGCTGCACAGGTAATGCGCCAGTTGATTGGATCGCTGATCCAGCTCGCGATAGGTAATTATTGCTCCTTCAAATTCCAGTGCTACTGCACCGGGTGTTTGCAATGCCTGTTCCTGGAATAGGGTAACAAATGTTTTGTGGGTGGGATATGGCGTAGCAGTATCATTAAACTCCACCAGGAGTTGTTGTGTTTCTATGGCCGACAAGAGGGGTAGTTGACCAACTGGTGCATTAATATCCGTTAAGATGGCAGCCAGCAGGTTTTGGTAATGATCCAATAGTCGTTCCATCGTGCCGCTGCTGAACAAGTCAGCACAATAGGTAAGGTCCAGTTGTATCCCCTGCGTTGTTACTGTGGCATCGAGATTCAGATCGTACCTCGACATAGGTTCACCCAATACCTCTCTTTTCAGGGCCAGCTTATTCAGTTTCAACTCGCCCGGATCAGGAATGTTTTGCAAAGCAAACACTACCTGGAATACCGGTGTGCGGCTCAGGTCCCGTGTAGTACCCAATTGCTCCACCACTTTTTCAAAAGGCAGCTCCTGGTGTTCATAGGCATCCAGGGTGGTGCGGCTCACTTGCTGCAACAATTCGCGGTAAGGAGTTGTTGCTGTAAATCCGGTACGAAGGGCCAGCATGTTCACAAAAAAACCGATAAGGCCTTCTGCTTCCTGCTGGCGGCGTCCGGCAGTTGGACTGCCCACACAGATATCCGTTTGACCGCTATACCGGTATAACAATATTTTAAAGGCACTTAGTAAGGTCATGAATAAGGTAACGCCTTCCCGTTGGGATAAGGCCACCAGCCCATCCTGCAATGCCGTACTCAATTTTTTCTGCACCATGCCTCCCCGGATACTTTGTTCGGCCGGACGGGGATGGTCTGTGGGCAATGCCAGTGGCTCCAGATCGCGTAACTGGTTTTTCCAATAGACCAGTTTCGATTCCAGCCGGCTGCCCGATAAGTATTGTCTTTGCCAAATTGCATAGTCGGCATATTGCACGGATATGGGATCCAACCGGGCAATGCGTTTTTCCAGGAAACTATTGTACAGTTCTTTGAGCTCTTTCACCAGGATGGAAATAGACCAGCCATCGAAAGCGATATGGTGCACTACAGCTACCAATAGATGTTCATTGTCTGGCAATCGGATCAGGATCACCCGCAGCATTGGATCCTTTTGCAGGTTGAAAGGCCGGTTGATAAAGCCTTCTATAAATGCAGGCAGCGTGGTTGCCTGGTGTGGGGTCGCCGGCGCTTCCAGATATTCCATCTGCCAGGGAGCAGCCTGGTTGATCTGTTGAAAACCGATCCCACCCTCTTCCCGGATAACCGTGCGTAAAACTTCATGACGGTCTACGATGCTGCGAAAGGATGATTCCAGTGCCGCTGTATCCAATATTCCTGTCAAACGGAATACCCAGGGCATATGGTATTGCACACTGCCCTGCAGGCGATCGATGAACCATAAGCGTTCCTGAGCAAAGGAGAGTGGCAATGGCTGGGTTCGATCGAAAGATGCTATTTCCTGCATGCTGCCCGGCGCTTCCTGCTGAGCTAATGCAGCGCCTAATGCTGCAATGGTTGGGTTGGCAAAAAGCGTTTTGATCGCCATTTCCATCCCTGTTTGTTTCCGGATGGCTGCCGCCATGCGCATGGCCAGCAAGGAATGGCCTCCCAATTGAAAAAAATTATCGTGCATACCTACCCGCTCCTGCCCCAGCAACTCCTGCCAGATCACCGCCAAGAGGTATTCTGTTTCATTACGAGGTGGAACATACAATGCCTCCGACTGCCCCATTCCGATATCGGGTAAGCGTTTGCGGTCTACTTTTCCACTCGTATTGAGTGGCATTGTTTCCAGGGCTACCAGGATGCCCGGCACCATATAATGGGGTAATTTTGCCTGGAGCCAGTCCGTCAGTGTTTCTTTGTTGAAATCACTGTTGGCTACAATATATGCGATCAATCTTTTGATACCCTCCTGGTCATCTTTGGCAATTACCACTGCCTGCCGCACACCCGGACCCGCATGCAATACATTCTCAATTTCTCCCAGCTCGATGCGGTATCCACGGATCTTTACCTGCTCATCCATCCGGCCCAGGAATTCGATGTTGCCATCGGGCAACCAGCGCGCCATATCGCCGGTGCGATAGATCCGCGCCCCGGGTTGCTTATTGAAAGGATGTTGAACGAATTTTTCTTTTGTGAGTTCCGGCTGGTTGAGGTAGCCGCGGGCCAACTGCGCACCACCCAGGCACAATTCTCCCATCACGCCTATCGGCACCGGAATTAAATGTTGGTCCAATATATAGGCTTGCACATTCGCTATGGGCTTTCCGATGGTGACGCTGCCATTGGCCTGCAATGGACTGGTAGCAAGCGTAGCGCAAACTGTATTCTCTGTTGGCCCGTAAGCGTTGACAAGCCGGATGCCTTTTTCCATGATCGACATGGCCATCCTGGTATTCAATACCTCGCCTGCCGATACAACGGTTTGAATCGTTTTTCCCGCATCACCGATCACTGATTGATAAGTGGGGGGCAGGGTGATCAGTTCTACTTCTTCTTTCAGCAACAAGGCACCTAGTTGCTCAGGATCGAGGATCGTTTCTTTGGATGAAAGGATCAACCGGCCTCCGGTTAATAAGGTATTGAAGATCTCATAACAGGAAGCATCAAAACTGCAGGATGCAAATTGAAATACGTGGATGCCGCTACGCAACCGGAGTGGCGCTACCTGGCTGTTGACCAGGTTCACTACTCCTCCATGCTCTATCATTACGCCCTTGGGCTGTCCGGTAGATCCCGATGTATAAATAATATAGGCCAGGTGATTGGCATTTATTTCCATGTTTGCCACCTTACCTGGGTATTTATGCAGCGCTTCACCCAGCTCGTCGAGGGAAAGGATCTGAGCTGTCTGGGTACAACTGCTTATTAGTTCACGGTAATGGGTTGTTGTAATGACAATGGTGCTGGCGCTATCGTTCAGCATATACCCGACCCTGCTGGCCGGGTACTCAGGATCGATCGGCAGGTAGGCACCGCCGGCTTTGAGGATCGCAAGGATCGACACGATCATATTCAATGACCGGTCGAGGCAAATAACTACGGGCGCTTCCTGCTGCAGGCCCAGGCCTTTCAAATAATTCGCCAATTGGCTGGATCGTTGATCCAGTTCCTGATACGTTAATCGCTCCTTATTGAACACAAGGGCTACGGCATCGGGTGTTTGCGCTACCCATTCTTCCCATCGCGTCACGATAGAATGGCCGCCTGTATACAGCAATTGCGTATCATTAAATTCCCGGAGCAGTTGTAATTCTTCACTGCTTGTGAGCATGGCCAGTTTACTCACCGGAGTATGCAGGTCCTGTACCATATCCTGCAACAGGTTTGTATAATGCCCCAGCAAACGTTCCATACTTGCCGGCGCGTAGAGATCACTGCACCAGGTGAGCTCCAGCGATAATCCTTCCGGATGTTCCGTAACATCAAGGTGGATCTCAAATTTCGACAGCACTGTTCCGGCCGTTTCTTTTTGAAGATCCAATCCTTTCAAGGAGAGTTCCGCGGCGGCGGAAGCATGGTTTAATGCAAAAGTTACCTGGAAGACCGGCGTACGTGTCATATCCCGCTCCGTTTCCAGGGCTTCCACTATTTTTTCAAATGGCAGATCCTGGTGCTCGTATGCCTTCAGCATTGTTTGCCTGACCTGCTGCAGGAATGTTTTGCTATCGGTCATCCCATTTACTGCGCTACGGATGGCCAGCATATTTACAAAAAAGCCGATCAGCGCTTCCGTATCCTGTTGCTGCCGGCCCGCAACCGGGGTTCCCACACAGATATCCTCCTGCCCGGTATAGCGGTACAGTAATATTTTGTAAGCAGCCAACAGCAACATGTATAAGGTAATGCCTTCCTGTTGCGACAGGAGGACCAGTTGCTGGTAGCAATCGCGATCAATCGTTTTTTGTACGGTCGCTCCTCTTATACTTTGTGTGGCAGGGCGCGGGAGTTCTGTGAGCAGCGCCAGTGGTGTCAAATTTTTTAACTGTTCCTTCCAATAAGCAAGATTGGTTTCCAGTGTAGTGCCGGATAACCAGGAACGCTGCCAAACGGCGTAGTCGGCATATTGTATCGGCAATTCCTTTAATATGGCTTGACTTTGTTGCAGCCCACTATTATACAATGCGCTTAACTCCTCAACCAGGATGGGAATTGACCAGCCATCAAAAGCAATATGGTGCAACATCATACCCATTTGCCAGGTGTTGGCAGCTAAGCGGATCAGGATCACGCGCAACATGGTATCGTTCGACAGATCAAACGGACTATTGATCCATGTTTGTATACAAGTAGTAGGATCGCTATTTTCCGCAGCCAGGGTCTCTTTGGTGGAGTATACTGGTTTCCAACCGGCAGCGGTTTGCACTTCCTGGTAACTGATACCCTCTTCTTCCCGTATCACCGTGCGCAAGATCTCATGCCGCTGTATGATTGTCCGGAATGCTGCTTCCAGTACTTCGGTATTCAATTCACCGGTTAGCCGGAAGATCCAGGGCATATGGTATTGGGTGCTTCCCTGCAGGCGATCGACGAACCATAACCGTTCCTGTGCAAATGACAAGGGTAAATGTGTGAACTCACTGCGATTGAAAGCCGCCATGCTCCTTTTTGCTTTCCCGGCATCCACCAACTGCTCATTATTCTGCAGAAATAGTTTTATGCCCTCTTTGTGCGTGCTGATCAGCTCCAACAATTCCGGGTCCGGCTTTTCGGTACGGGGAATTTTAAGGATCAACTTATTGCCCTCCAACAGAAAATGAATGCCCTTTTTAGCAGCTTCATCAACGATGGACTCAACGTTGGGATTCAACATAGTCGTTTCTTGGATAAGGTGGGTATTATTCGTATCCTGTCAGCAGGTTATCCGGCAATATTGATCTGCTTTTGATAGAGTAGTTCTTTTTCGCCATACAGTCGCTCTGCCACGATACCTTTTTCATGGCAAAGATTTACCAGCTTATTCGACTGCACGATCGGATTTGATTCATCGGTATATTTTATACTGCTGATGAATTCCAACCAGGGCTCCTGGCCCATGGCATAGACATACATTTCTTTTGGATTAAAGATATCTACCAGTGTCATACCCCTGGCGCAATCGGAACCGGCCAGTCTCCTGCTACCATCCTGGTCGCGGCCCAGCCGCTTGGTGAGCAGGGGCCCATACAACCAACTCAGGGGAGCGCCATCACATTCCATGCCCAGGAAAATAACATCTACATCTCCGGTCTGGGCATGGACATGCTGATACAGGGCTGGTTCCATGATCCTGGAATCGGCCATGAAGATCAGGGTGAATTCACCGACACGGATATGGTAACATGATTTGGTTTGAATATTCAGGTCACTGTGTTCACCTGTAAAGGGTATTCCTGTGATGGCTGCATCTTCAAACCGGATGGTTTCCATTTCATCTATTTCTATCACATTGTGGAAACCCATGTGTTTGAACATCATTTTCAATTCGGGGTCTTCCAGTCTTCCTCCACGGGTGCGGGGAACAATGATATTTTTGACCTTATGCCGCAAGGGCAATAAGGTTTCGAATAAGATATGGTCCTGGTGGTTGTGCGTGATCAGTACATAATCTATCGTATCCGGCAGATCACTATCCGAAAAATGATCAATATCGGAATGATACCCATAATAACTGATCAATGGGTCTACCAGGATGCTAAGGTCTTTGGTTTCGATCAGGATGCAGGCATGACCAAAATAGCGCATCCGTATTTTATCGCCATCATAGCGTTGATAAACAGGAGCCACCTCCTCGGTGAAGAAGGTATCGAACAGGGCTTCCTGTTTTTGTGGAATACCCAACATCGCTTTTATATATCCCAATGATTGTGGCACACGTTTCATTTTCGCCAGCTCGTCGATGCCCGGATGATCAAAAGGGATATCGAGGTGCAGTACGCCTTCATCATCGAGTTTGGGCGTGCTGAGTGCAAAGGGACGGTGATCGTTATCGGTGATCCATAAGGCGATCGACTGGGCCTCTTTTTTAAAATATTTACTCTTGTACAAAAGCGATTCAAAAAAACGGAAGGACGGATTGTTTTGCCGGTCGTAGATCAACTCAACATACCCTTTGAGCAGGGTGGGCACTTTCTCATACAGGGTTTCCAATCCAAATCCCTTGGCATGTGTTTGCAACATGAGATCCAGTTCTTTGACTGCTTTGGCAAACTGGATATGATCTGCACAGGCCTGGATGGTTTGCGTTTGGAGGGCTTTCACTTCTTCCACCCGTCCCCCGCCAAAGTCCATGAAGGGGCCTCCCCGCATCTGCGGATTGGCAACTGCCTGTGCATGGGTGGCAGGTGCGATCAGGTAAGATTCGATGATCTTCAAATGCCTTTCGGTAATGTTCATGGCTGCAGTTGCCGGAGAGACCAGGTGGGTCCAGGCATACCACCTGTTGACCAGGGGTTCAATTACCAGGTTTGGTTTGAGATATACTTTACGCTCGCTCATTGTTGAGAATTTTTAGTAGTTAAGAGTAGTTTTTGTGAAATGATCCCCATGATCTCCCGCGGATGTTTCAAAATAAAAAAATGCTTCCCCGGCATACGCCTGAAATCGACGGTACGGGTGGTTTCCTGTTGCCACGACAGGATATCATCTTCCTGCATATTTTCTTCGGTACCCGTGATCACGGTAAGTGGGATCGTTAAGGGAGCTGCAGGACGGTAGGTATAAGTTTCCGATGCTTCGAAATCTGCACGCAATACCGGTTCAAAATAATCCAACAGATCGGGGCTTTGCAGGATCTCTTCGGGACATCCATCCAGGTTTCGCATCTCCTCAATGAAATCCTGTTTGGACAGCAGGTGCCGGTTGATGGCGTCCCGGTATTGGCAGGAAGGCCCCATGGTGCCTGTTACAAACAAGTGTATGGGGGCAGCCAGTTCCTTGTCTGCGAAGATCTTTTTGCAGAGGAGAAAAGCCACCATTCCCCCCATGCTATGGCCGTAAATAGCGTAGGGCATGCCTTTTACCATTGGTCGTAGCTTTATGTAGAGGTCATCCACCATCTGCTCCATATTGGTGATCAGGCTCTCTTTCAGGCGTGCGCCTCTTCCGGGGTATTCGAGGGGAATGACCTTTAACCCCGTTGGTGTGTTCTGTTCATATTCCCGATAGGAATATTTATTGCCCCCGGCAAACGGGAGACAAAACAGGTTGATCGTACTCATGGGTTTAAAAAATGATTTTAGATGGTTTCCGGGACGGGCGTTGAATCGTCCACCACTTTCCCGTAATTGAATTTGATGACCCTGTCTGCAGCCTGGTAAAAATCATCATCGTGTGAAACGGCAATCACTGTTTTTCCCATGCTGGTGATCTCGCGGAGCCAATGGGTATAAAAATATTTCCGGTTCCTGGGGTCTTGTTCGGCCGCCCACTCATCGAGGATGATCAGTGGCTTATCTTCCAACAAACTCAGCAATAAGGCCAATCGCTTTTGTTCGCCTTTGGAAAGATTGGTATCTATCCGTTGCTTCTGTTGATCGATCTTCAGGATGCCATTCAGGTTAAACATATTCCGGTAATGATGCAATTGATCATTGGTATCGGAGAGGTCATGCTCATCGTAATTCTCCCTGAACAAATGCTGGTTGGTGTACACCACAGCCATATTGTTGCTGAACGTGCAGTAGTCTCCCCAATTCACTTCTTTGTTGTCTACAAATACCTTTCCATCAGAAGGGATGCAGAGGCCGGTGAGTACATTGATAAAGGTGCTCTTACCGCTGCCATTACCGCCAACGATAAAGATGATCTCACCTTTATTGATCTCCAGGCTGAGTGCATCCAGGGCAAAAGATGATTTATCCTTGCTATTGTATTGATAACTGACCTGTTCAAAGCGTATCTGCTCAAATTGCTTTGGAAGAACCGTTGTTTGCTCAGCCGGCACTGCATTTAGCTCCAGCTCTTTGTAAATATTATTGATGCGTTGCAGGGCAATTTTACAACCTGTCTGGAAAGGAAAAAATGAAATGAGCTGGGAAATGGGCGCCATCATGAACAATACGGATGTGATGAAGGCAGCAATTTCACCGATATTCAGTTTCAGGATCACTGGCAAGAGGAACAGGATAATACCAAACAAAAAATACCAGCTATATACACCGATCAGTTGGTTGATAACATAACTGCGGGAGGTACGTATACTCAGTCCTTTCGATTCATTCCTATTAGCGAGAATATGCTGGTTGTATAAATTTTTACTCCGCAGCGAAGAGATCCTGATCTGCTTGAAGCCCAGGAGAAGTTCCTGTAAGGACCGGTAATAAGAATTTTGCAGGTCCCTGACCTTGTTCAGGTCTTTTTCCATCTTTTCATTCCTGGCCATATAGATCAGCAGCAGGTTGGCCATGATCACCAGTATTGTAGCAGCGCCGGCTGGAGAGACCCAAAAAAGGTACGCCAATGCGCAGATCACTGTCACGAAAGAGTTGATCAATGTGACAAATATTTCGGGCACCCTGCTGAGGATACGGGCATCGCTGATAGCAGCATATATTTTTTCTATGCCCAGTTTTTCGAAGGATTCGAAGCGCGCGTTGCGTACTTTTTGAACAATGGATAATTCAAGATCGAACAGGATATCATTGGTAATGGTGACTACATAATTCTGGAAAAAACGCGTAGCAAAAAAGGAAAGAGCTAACAGTCCGGTAAATACCAGGGGTTTGTATTCATTCAAGTAGGGTACTTCCACCCCACCCAAGGTCATGTTGATCAGCAACAGGATACCCATGTTGGTGACGCTGCTGATCAATCCCAAAAATATCAGGAACAGGTAAAATAGCTTTGATCTTAACTGCAGTATTTTAAACAGGTTCATAGATGTTTGGTGTGCTGGATGAAAAAAGGTTGCGTGAATGGCGCTTAATTGAACTCGATATAGGTATAGGCATCTTCTTCGAGGGCAGTGATCAATTCACTTTGGCGACGAATGGTGGCATATACAAAAATGTCTGATAACTTGATCGTTACGCCCCATTCCTGAAAGATCTTATTCACGAGGCGATTGGCTTTGAGGGAATGCCCGCCCACGTTGAAAAAATTATCGGTTACTCCAATGCCTTCCCGGTCCAGCACGAGTTCCCAAATGGTGAGCAGTTTTTTTTCTATCCGGGTAGTGGGTGGCTGGTATTCATGGCGCTGCCAGGCTATTTCACCGGTATGGGTGGTGCTGAGGAATTTACGATCGACTTTACCATTGCTGGTTACAGGCAAGGATGGCAATACAATAAACCAGGCCGGCACCATATAGGCCGGTAGTTTATTTTGCAAGTGTACGCGCAATGAATGTTCCCAGCCAGTTTGATGCTGTTGCAGTACAATGTAGGCTACCAGTTGTTGATCGCCCTGCCCGTCTTGTTTCAGGACAACTGCCGCGGCTTGAATAGGTTGAAATTGCAGGATGGCCGCTTCAATTTCACCAGGCTCCATGCGGAAGCCACGCAATTTGAGTTGATGATCGGCACGTCCTGTTAATTCAATGCTGCCATCTGGCAACCATCGCCCGATATCTCCGGTCCGGTAACAAAGACCGGGATCCTGGCAAATACCTGATACGAATTTTTCATTGGTCATTTCAAGTAAACCGAGGTAACCGCTGGCCACTCCCTGGCCACCAATATATAATTCGCCATACACGCCCTGCGGCACTAACTGGCGATGTGCATCCAGAATATAGATCCGTGTATTGATCACCGGGCTACCGATGGTAACCCGCTCACCGGGTGAATGAATTTGTTTACCGGATGAGAAGATGGTGGTCTCCGTAGGTCCATACAAATTCCACAGACTACCTACCCGTTCTAATAATTTTATTTTCAAGTCTTCTGATAACGGTTCTCCGCAGGTAATGGCCTTTAATTGAGTATGCCCCTGCCATCCACTATCGATCAGGATATTCCACCACCCGGGTGTGGCCTGCATGATGGTGGGGTTGAGGGTCTCAAAAACTTTTATCAATTGTTGGCCGCTCAATACCTCTTCCCGCGATGCGATCAGTAACTGCGCACCACTCACCAACGGCAGGAATAATTCGGCCACAGAAATATCAAAGGTATAGGTACTGATGGCCAGGTAGCGGTCCTGTTTTGTAATGCCCGGCTCTTGCTGGAGCCCCTTCAGAATATTCACTACTGAATGATGAAATACTCCTACTCCTTTGGGCACACCGGTTGATCCGGATGTGTACATAATATAGGCCAGTTTGGCGGCTTCTGTAACGCTATAAGTTATACCTGGCTTCTGGCTGGGGGTGGCTTCAATGACCACATAGTGCTGCAATGCATTGTCTTCCTGTTGCAACGCTTCACAACGGCCGGCTTCATGATGATTGGTGATCAGCACGGCGGCCTTGGTATTTTTTAGGATAAATGAAATTCTTTCCTGTGGCAGCCCGGTATCTATGGGGATATAGGTAGCGCCTGCTTTCCAGGTACCCAGCACTGCTATCACCACCTGCTCCGACCGATGAAGCAACAAGGCTACCAGTTGGTTACGCCCTACCCCACAATGGGTTTGTAAATAATGGGCTACCTCGTCGGACCGTTGATTGATCTCTCCATAGCTAAGTGACCGGCCCTCACAGATGATCCCGGTGGCCAAAGGATGGGCCATTGCCTGCCGGCGGAACATATCTATAATGGTATCCTCGCCATGGGCAACGGGCCTGGGATTGAAAGTTTGCAGCAGTACCTTTTTCTCCTCACTGTCCAGGTAATCCAGTACGGCAAGCCGGGTATTTTTTTCAGTAGTAAATAATAGCAGGAGGTTCTGTAAATGTGCGCCCATCTTTTCTATCCGCGCAGGGGAAAAAAGATGGGTATCATATTCTATTCTGCCTGTCAATGCATCGGGGCGCTCTTCAAAATAAAAGGAGAGATCGTATTTGCTGTTGACCGCGCTTCCTTCTATTTTTTGAAACCGGATATTATCCCCTGCCAAGGTTTCTTGCGCAGTGGTTGTTTTATTATCTGTATGGGTAACCAGCACATCAAACAGGGGGGATCGCGATAGGTCTCTTTTCAGTGGCAATTCGTTGACGAGTTCGTCAAACGGATATTGCCCGTGCCGGTAACCATCAAAACATACTCGTTTTATTTTTTGCAGCAGGTCCATCACCGTGTCTGAATCCTCGAGTGTGAGCCGCAAAGGCAGGAGGTTTACAAAAAAACCGGGCAGGTTATGCGTATCCGGGTGTTCTCTGCCGGCAATGGGAACGCCTACCACCAGGTCATTTTGCCCTGCATATTTTGATAACAAGGTGTAGACACCCGCCAAGAGCATCATAAATAAACTGAGGTGCTCTTCCCGGCAGCATTGCCGCAGATCCCTCAACAGGTTGGCAGGTATTTTAAAAGAAATGGCATCGCCCTCTGACTTTTTGATCGCCGGGCGCGGATGATCTGCCGGGAGTAACAGCAATGGAAGTTCGCCGGACAGTTGCTGCAGCCAATATAACCGGTCCTGCTGCCAGTTTTCCTGCAACAGTTTTTCGTGTTTCCAATTTACGTAATCGATATAGCGAATGCCGGGTGTAGGCAGCGGATCTGATACACCGCTTGCAAATGCTTTATAAAGCGTTTTAAGTTCATGGATCAGTATTTTGCCCGACCATTCATCGGTGATGATATGGTGCATGATGATGGTGAGCCAATGCTTATTTGCTGCCAGCTTCATCACAACAATGCGGTATAACGGCTCCCCGGCAAGATCGAAAGGTTGCCGCAGGATTGGGGTAAGGCGGCTACTTACTTCTTTTGGTGTTAGGGGGTTACCATTACTGAGGTCTTCGAACCGAAATGATAAAGCATGATCGGTGCTTTCGTTTACATACTGTACCGGCATATCATCTACCTCCCTGAAATTAGTGCGAAGTATTTCGTGCCTGGATACAATACTTTCCCATGCGCGTTTCAATATAGCAGGATCCAGCTCACCGGTGATTTCATAAATGGCCGATTCATTATAGGCAGCAGACTGCCGGTCAATCTGGTGCAGGATCCACAACCTTCGCTGGGCCGGTGAAACCGGGTAGTGCGTTTGTTCCGGCACGGGTACAATATATCCGTGACCAGGTGGGTTCAGCTGCGGATGTTCATTGATCATTGCAGGCTGGCTGCTTAAATAATTACCCAGTTCAGTGATGGTTTGGTAATTAAAGACCGTTTCTACAGAAAGATCGATGTTGATGTACTGTTTTATTTTCGCCACCCATTGCATGGCCAGCAGGCTATCCATTCCGGCAGAGAACAAATTGTCGGCTGCCGTAAGGTGCTCCAGTCCTGGCAATTCTTTGCAGGCACGCAATAGCCACTCACTGATCTTTGTTGTCTGCACACTCGTTGCAGCAGCATCCGCTAATTCGTTTTGGGCCAATGCCAGTATGGATTGATTAAATTCACCATCCAGGTATTGTTCTACCAACTGAAAATGCTGGATCTTCCCACTGGTTGTTTTGGGGATCTTCTTCACGGGGATCACCTGGTCGACCCAAATATTCATCTGCTTTAAAATGGCATCCCGGATCGTTTTCACCAGCGGCCTGAAGGTGGCCGGTTGTCCTTTATATAATATAAAGACAAGTAGCTCTTCCCTGGTATTTTTTTGGAGGCCGGTGCCGCAGACCACTACTTTACCTGGTTCGACGGTGCCGGTATTATGGATCGTCCGCTCGAAGTCCTGCGGATAATAATTCTGCCCATTGATAATGATCATATTTTTGGCACGGCCGGTCACCACCAACCTACCGTTCCGGATAAAACCGAGATCGCCGGTCCTCAACCAATGGTCGTTGGTAAAGAGGCTGGCAGTCGCTTCCGGGTTATTGTAATAACCCCGGGTTACATTCTTACCGGTTATCTGAATATGTCCGATGGTGTTTTCCGGCAAGGGGTTATCCTGCCCGTCGCAAATGCGCAAACCGCAATGGGATATCGGGAAACCCACATCCGCAAACACAACTCCCTCACCCGAATGCTCATCTGTTATTTCCAGGATATCGCCCAGGTTCAAGCGCCTCCGGTTCAAACAATAAGACTGCAGTTCCGTATGAACCGGGGTAGCAGCCACCTCTACGGAAGCTTCGGCGAGGCCATATGCCGCCACGAATACGTTTTTCCGTAAACCCAATGGCTGCAATGAATCGACAAATTGTTTACACAACGCAACAGAAATAGGTTCAGCACCATTCACGATGATGCGCACACCCGCCAGGTCGATCGGCATAGGGCCGGCTTTCTGAAAAGCCGACATAAAATATTGTAATCCAAAGTTGGGTGAATACAATACGGAGGCCCTGGCAGCAGCCGCTTTCTCCATCCAATTCAAGGGCCGTCTGATAAAGGAGGCAGTAGGCATACAAACCTGGTCGATGCCTTGTACGACGCCGGTGAGATGAAATCCGATCATGCCCATATCATGTGTGAGCGGCATCCAGCTCAGGAGTTTGTCGGACGGTGTAATGGCCAGACTTTCAATGATATCGGCTATATTGAAAAGAAGATTATCGTGCGTGAGGCAAACTCCTTTTGGGTGGCCGGTAGAACCGGAAGAGAACTGTACATAGGCAATAGCACTGCTTTCGATCGTAGCTTCGATGCCGGGTTTATCACCCGATAAAATTCCGGTCAGCGATAAGGCACGTTGAATAACCTGTTCAAACCCACGAATGTTTTCGCTGGCATCGGCCACGGTTGCCAATCTTTTTAATTGTTCTTCTTCACATACCAGGAAAGGATTGTTCAAACACTGCCAGATCCTGAACAACTTTAGTTTTTGATCGTATTGAATACCAGGCGATACGGGTACGGGTATGATGTTGCCCAGGATACATCCCCAGAACAGGTACAGGAATGACCTGTTATCTTCCAGTTGAATGATGAGCTCATCGCCTGCGGCTATTCCTTTTTGTTGCAAAGCGCCCAGCACCAGCAAGGCTTTCTGATAAAGCTCCTGGTAACTGATGAATTCTTCTGCTCCCTCCGGAAGTACAAAATGAATACCTGCCCTGGAGTGGGAAGTGCTTTTTTTAAGTGCAGTTACTAAACTCAGCATACTAATGAATACAGCTACCGCTACACTAAGTAACATTCGCTGCTTGGTGCAATTTGTTGAATAGGCTTACTCCTACTGAAAACCAGGGCTATAGCCTCAGGTAGTGCTACTAAGGGAGTCAGACCGGCATAGTGATCAATGACGATTTGCAATGGATGGACATTGCAATCTGGCCTTACCAGTATGATCTTTCATGGATTTGCATCACTATCAGAGCCGGTTCATAAGAGGCTCATTAGAGTTCGATTGAAACGATATTGGGGAAAGAGAATTGGAATTTGAATAGTTATATATCGCTATTCTTTAATGAAATTAGGAAGAATTGAGCAGGCGACAATAGGGGTAATACGAATTCTCAGTTCGGTTTTTACGAATGTTTGATTGCCGATCGCAATATTTTTCTACCTTAGCTCCCATACAAAAGTATCACTACATAACGCAATCAGCCTAAATAATCAACACCCTTTTCTCCACTTCTGGCTCTTGCTATACGCTCTGAAAAAAATCATCCACTCTTATTGAAAACTAAAAAGTTGCTGATCGAAATCAACCGGTAAGATAATTGATATAAATGCTTTTCCAATGACAATCCTCAACCTTGCGGCGCACGATGAAATGCTGGGTGCATTTTCTACCATCAATAAACAAAGTTGGCCAAACTTTTTGTTGGAAGGCTCGGAGCCTATCCCTTATTGCTGGGTAACGATCATGAGTGAATTTGCGCATTGTCAATTGATCCTGGTGGATGATACCGGTACGGCTATTGCCGTGGCCAATGGTGTTCCCATTGCCTGGAATGGAACCATTGCCGGCTTGCCGGCTGGCTGGGACGATGCCGTGCTTCAATCGATCACCAACCTGGATGCAGGTATCACGCCCAATACCCTGACAGCTTTATCGATCACCATTTCGCCGGCACATAAGGGGAGTGGGTTGAGTTATACCATGCTCAATGCCATGAAGGAGGCGGCTGTTCAGGCTGGTTATGAGTATTTGATCGTGCCAGTGCGGCCTTCGCTGAAATCCATTTATCCCATTACGCCGATCGAAGACTATATGACCTGGAAAGATGCCAATGGTCAGCTTTTTGATCCCTGGGTCCGTGCGCACCTTAAGTCGGGCGGGAAAATTTTACAGATCTGCCATCAATCCATGACTGTAAAAGCAGGTATTGCAGAATGGGAACAATGGACCAATATGAAATTCCCCGAAACGGGTAAATTCATTGTTCCAAAGGCGCTTAACCCTGTAGAGATCAATAGGGAAACCAATAGCGGACTTTATATTGAACCGAATGTATGGGTTCAACATGATCTCAAGGTTCAATAACCGGCTTGGGTGGGAGGCGCCCCTGGATAATCACCTTACGAATCTGCCAAATACTCCTTCTTTATCCCGAGTTTTTTCATTTTTGACTTTAACGTGGAAGGGTTAATGTTCAGGATTTCGGCAGCAGCACCGGGTCCCCATATTTTTCCATGACATTTTCGCAATACGGAGAGTATATAATCTCTTTCGTTTTCTACGATCGTTTTCAGTGCAGTCTCCTCAGCAATGGCCATCCCCTCCTTTTTTTCAACTACTGGTAATAGTATCTCTTCAATGACTGCTCCTTTGGCAAGCAACACACTTCGCTCTATTAAATGCTCTAGCTCACGAATATTGCCCGGCCAGATATAAGCCATCATCCTCAGCAGCACCTGCTCTGATATGCCACTGATCTTTCTCCCGGCTTTATGGCTGTAGTGCTTCATAAAATGATAAGCCAGGGCAGGAATATCTTCCTTGCGGTCGCGTAAGGCAGGCAGCGTGATGGGAAAAACATTCAGCCGGTAGTACAGGTCCAGCCGGAAACGACCTTCCGCCACGGCTTTTTCCAGGTTCTTATTGGTAGCCGCAATGAAGCGTACATCAACTTTGACTGTACCCATTCCCCCCAGTCGTTCTATTTCCCGCTCCTGCAATACCCTTAATAATTTTACCTGTAATTCCATCGGCATTTCTCCAATCTCATCCAGAAATATAGTTCCCTTATCGGCCCTTTCAAATTTCCCGATCCTTTTTTCATGTGCACCGGTGAACGCGCCTTTTTCGTGGCCAAATAATTCAGATTCTATCAAGGTGGCAGGCAAGGCTGCACAATTCAACTTAATAAAAGGTTTCCCTTTCCGGGCTGAGCGGGTATGAATGCAGTTAGCAATCATTTCTTTGCCGGTGCCACTTTCTCCCAGTATAAGGACGGAAGTATCAGAAGGGGCAGCCTGTTTGATATGGTCAAATACATGTAACAAGAGATGGCTTTTGCCAACAATTCCTTCAAATCCCTCTTCGGCATTGGCGGTTTCCATTGTGGTATTAGCTCCTGGCAGAGATGCAGATTCTCCGATGACCTGGCCTTGTAACAAATGCTCAATGGTTTGGACCAGGGAGAACTGGATCCTTTCAAACAGCTCCAACTGCTCAACGGTATAGGCATCCGGCCGCCGGCTGTACAAACAAAAACTGAATGATTTGCGTTCCAGGATGCTCATCGGCATTTCCAGGTTCGATCGCAACTGAAAGGTATCGGCAAACAATTGCCGCAGTGAAGGCTGCCGGCACATCTGTTGAAAGACAGCATCGTCATAATAAACGGCCTGGTTCACAGGCGGGCTGCCTCCTTGCAAGGCAACAAGCTCCTCTAATGACTTACCCGTGATGGTGCATAATTCCTGCACGCCGATCATTTGGTATTCATCAAACCCTATCCTTAAAAAACACATGCCTTTAAAATGAGGTTGCCTGAGGTTATCAAAACCGGCCACCAGAAAATCAAAAGGAATATAGGATTGCAGGGCGGTGGTTACTGCCAGCAATTTCTGCTCCCAGGTGCCGGGGCCGCAGATGATCGCTTTTAATAGCTTGCGCAACTCAGTCTCCTTATAATATTTCGCTTCTACGCTATGAGCACGGCGGTACCTGGCAATCTCCAGAGTCACCAGCAGGTCCTTCTCCCGGTATGGTTTTACAATGAAACCATAGGGCTGCGTTTGCTTGGCTGCATTCAGTACGTCTTCGTTTGAATTGGCCGACAGGAATACAAAGGGAATATTGTCGATGGCCAGCAATTTAGCGAGATCGATCCCGGTTTGTTTTCCCTTTAGAAAAATATCCAACAGTACAAAGTCCGGCTTTTTGTTCCTGATCATCTCCAGCGCCTGGGGCACTGAACGTGCAATGCCGGTAACGCCATACCCGGCCTTTTCCAGCAACAGGCGCAGATCTTCTGCCTCTACAAACTGATCCTCTACTATAAGTATTTGCTCTTTCATGTTCAGTTATTTGGTTACGCTTCACTCATGAAGTCAAGCCGTATTTCGGTACCGTTGTTATTGTTTAGTTGCAAGTTGGCATCGAGGTCACCACTGAGCCCCCGCATCAACTTCATCCCCATGGAACTTTGGCTGGCAGGATCGAATAAGGCCGGCAGGCCAACCCCATTATCCTTGATGTTAAGCGTAAATTGAGCCCCGGCGGCCTGCTTTAATGAAACCCCGATCAACCCTTCCTCCTTATCCTGAAAAGCATATTTGATAGCATTCGTAATGGCTTCATTCAAAATAAGTCCTAGCGGAATGCATTGCTTTATATCCAGTTGAACCGGGTCGATGTCCAGGTGGAAGCGAATGGTATTGCCGGTACGAAAACTATCCTTCAGGCAATCTATCAATTCATGAATGTAGCCGGCCATATTGATGGCCGATAGATTATCGGATTGATAAAGTTTCTGGTGAACCAGGGACATGGCCTGGATGCGCTGCTGGCTTTCTGCTACGGCTTGTATGGCTTCTTCTCCCTGCAGGTAAGTTGATTGGGTGCGCAACAAACCCATGACGATCTGGAAATTGTTTTTTACCCGGTGATGGATCTCCCGCATCAGCCACTCCTTTTCTTCCACCAGGTTTTGCAGCGCGTCGTTCTTTTTTTCAATCTCTACCTGCTGCGTCTGCAGCTTGCTGTTTGTCCGCTGCTTCAACCGGGCATAATTTACCAATAGCCCTATTATAATGATCAGCAGCAGCGCCACCCCCAGTATCCAGTGTTTGGTGCTTTTCTCTTTGGCCAATTCCGTATGCTGCAGCCGCGTCTCTTTTTCCAGTATCCGGATGTTTTGCTCCTTTTTGTCTGTTTCGTATTGAATGGTCAGCTCTTCGATCTGCCTGCTTTTTCTTTCATTGTAGATGGAATCGTTGAGGAGTTGGTATTGTTGCAGGTCTTTAATGGCAGCCGTATATTTACCGAGCGCAGAATCCGCATAGAACAGCATATGATGCAATTCCCTTTGGTCTACTAAACGCGCCCCTCTATAGACTAAAGCGGAGTCCAAATAGGTATGTGCTTTGGCAAACTGACCACGTTGCAAATAGAACCTGCCAATATCCAGGTTGCCCACAAAAACCACTTCTGCATTGAGGGGCGCTTTCCTATAGTAGATCGCCATGAAATTGTAATATTGTTCCGCCTGGGCGTAAAGTTTTAATCCCTCATAACAGTTAGCATAATTTTGCATGACAACGGCCTTTTCAAACAGGGCTTTCGGCGGATGCATCGCCACCAGGCTATCGGTCAAAGCCAGGGCTTCGCTGCTTCTATTTAATTTTACCAATTGCCTGATCAGTAAACCAGCCGTTTTATATAAACTGTACCGGTCAAAATTTCTTGCTATCCTTATTGTAAGTGCTTTTCGATACCATTGACTGCTTTCTTCACAACGGCCAAGTTCATCCAGCACCAGCGCCAACTCACCATAATACCCATCAACAGCTGTGGTATCATTGTATCGTACCGCATTGTCAACACATTTTCTTGCGTATAATAGTGATTTTTCGTAGGCTCCGCGGTACCTGTTGAGCTCGGAAAGCAATAGATATATAAACGAAACTTTCGTACTATCTATTTGATGATGCAGGTCAATAGCATGCAGTAATTCTTCTTCCGCCGCATTAAATTTGTTTGCACTAAGAAGATAATCTGCCATCGAGACCCTGGCGGCGGCTTCACCTTTAATATAGCGCACCTGTTGGAATAATTGAATGGCCTTATCGTAATAACCCTGAATGGTGACAAAATAAGGCGCTCCCCAGCTCATCTGCCGGGCAAGCCGCAGCCAGGTCTGCCCTTCTCTTAGCGTATCCCCTGCTGCGTGGTAAATAGCAGCAACCTCAGAAAAAATGCGGATGCCCTCCGCCGTTTCTATTTTAGCAAGCTGTGCGTCACCTTCCAATAACCGGCACTCCTTCCAAAATCGCTTCAACTGAAGAGAATCACTTAGCCTCATACCCTGTTTAAAAAGGCCGATGGCCGTATCTATCATCGATGCTCTTCCATCATTGTACTGCTCCGTGAGGTAAGTTCTGCCCAGCGTTTGCAGCAAGACGATCCGGTTACTATCCGGTTTGCTTGCCAGCAGTCTTTGGCGCAATTCATCCCGCGACAAACCAGCTGGCAACTGCGCCATCGCCGGCGCAACAACTGCCATCATCAAAAAAACACCTATTACCGTTTTTAGCATCCGGAAATCCCTCTTGCCTTAAAATTATACATAATAGACCGTGAAATATCACGGTGCTTTTTTGCCAAACCGCGAAATATCACGGTGGGTTACTTTACTACCTCCAGCAAGTTATTGAATTGCACTCATTTATGATTTGGGTACCGTAATTGGTATAGGTTAACCCTTCACCTACTATCTAAAAACAATACGGATCATGAAAAAACTGATGTCATTACTTTGTATCACAGGTCTTATACTGGTAGCCTGCAACAGCGAACCGAAAGGGTCAACACCGCCTGCTACTGCAGCAGACAACAGCAGCAACCCTTCTACTGTGCAACCAGCTGCTCCCCCGACCAATTTCAAACACGCCGTAGCAAAAGTAAATGGCGTCGACATTCACTATGTCATTGGCGGCACCGGCGAACCCCTCGTGTTATTACATGGTTTTGGACAGAACTGGTTCATGTGGAACCGCCTGCTGCCTGAGTTATCCAATCATTTTACCGTCATAGCGCCCGACCTGCCGGGACTGGGAGAGTCGGGCAAGCCAGACAGCGGATACGATAAGAAAACGATGGCCACCTATATACATGGAGTAGTAAAGCAATTGGGATACGACCATATTAACCTGGCCGGTCATGATATTGGGCTTATGGTAGCCTACGCGTATGCAGCACAATTCTCCGGGGAGGTAAGTAAACTGGCCCTGATGGATGCCTTGTTGCCCGGTATAGAGCCCGTTTGGAGCCAGGTGAAAGCGTCTGCATGGTGGTTTGGCTTCTTTGGCTTTCCCCCCTCCGGCGAACTCGTGGCCGGGCGGGAGCGCCTGTTCCTTACAAATTTCTGGCCAGTGGTGGGTCACGTAAAAGATGCGTTCACAACGGAGGAGGTCAACGAATTCCTGAGGGCTTATGCAGTTAAGGGCGGAACGACGGGCGCTTTTCATTGGTTTGGCGCTTTTGACCAGGACGCGTTGGACAATAAAGTGTTTATGAAAACGAAACTCAAAATGCCCTTGCTGGCGATGGGTGGCGAATACTTTGGCGCCGCCTTCCTGGTAGATCATTGTAAACTCGTTGCGGAAAATGTAAAAGGCTCCAATATCAAAGGATCCGGTCACTGGATCGTACAGGAGAATACTGCCCAGGTACAAAAAGATCTGTTGGATTTCTTCCTGGCTAAATAATATCCCTGTGGCAAAACAATTGGTCGTCATACAACTTTGTCTCATCGGATTTTTTAGCAGTAAGGCCCAAAGCATTTCTGGTTTTAAACAGCTGCGGTACGAGGAGGATTATTCCATACTGCAACAAGACAGCAGCAAGAACTGGTATACAGCCACCAAATTCAAGGCGCTGTCAAAAAACGGCAGTACCTACCTCAGTATGGGGGGCGACATAAGATACCAATACCAGCGGTTCACCAATGAGAACTGGGGTGAATCGGCGAAAGACAAAGATGGATTCATCCTTACCCGGTACCTGGCCCATGCAGACTTTCATGCGGGGAAGCACTTCCGGACCTTTGTTCAATTGCAAAGCAGTTTTGCCAACGGAAAGGCAACACCTCCCTCGCCTGTCGATGAAAACCAACTGGACCTGCACCAGGCCTTCGCGGATATTGTTTTCACCGGGCGGCCTGCACAGGCTTTAACGATCAGGGTCGGACGGCAGGAGTTATTATACGGGTCACAAAGATTGGTGGCCGTTCGTGACGGTCCCAATAACCGGCAATCCTTCGATGCTGCCCGGTTGATCTATACGCATCGAACATGGAATGGGCATCTTTTCTATTCCCGGTTTGTGCAGTCAAAGCAACTGATCTTTGATGATGGCTTTACCAACCATACCCGGTTCTGGGGCGCATACCTGGTGAAAAACAGGGTTCCATGGATCCATCATGCCGATGTTTATTACTTTGGTTTGTGGAGAAAGAATGCCAGGTTCGATGACGGCATTGGAAAAGAGCGCAGGCACTCGATAGGTGGCAGGATCTGGGACACCCAACAATTTTGGAGATACGATATCGAAGGGCTTTATCAATTTGGCGACTTCGCCGGCAAACAAATCACGGCCTGGACCTTTTCAGTCAACGCGGGTTATAAGTTTGCCCATACAAGATTAAAGCCGGAACCAGGTATAAAAGCAGAATTGATCAGCGGAGATGCACAATATGGTGATAACAAGCTGCAAACATTCAATCCTTTGTTTCCCAGGGGAGGTTACTTTGGCCTGGTGTCAATAATAGGTCCTGCCAATTTAATTGACGTTCATCCTTCCCTTGCCCTTGAGCTGGCGCACGGATTGTATTTCAATATGGACTATGATATATTCTGGCGCTATAGCCGGAATGATGGGATATATGGTCCCAATGTGGCACTCATCTATTCAGGCAGGAAAAGCAGCCAACGATCTATCGGGCGGCAATATTCAACACACCTGGAATACATACCCAATCCGTTCCTGTATTTCCGCGGCGAATTTACCTGGTTCAAGGCCAGTGATTTTTTACACGAAGCAGGCACCGGCAAAAACATACTGTTTGCTGCCGTTACGGCCCAACTCAGGTTTTAAGCCTTATTCATTATTTAATAACAACAATATGAAAAAGTTCTTCTTTGCAGGTTTGCTATTCATTTCACTTTTAACCAGTACAGTTATGTCAAATACACAAACAACAACAGGCATTAAAAATATTGTGATCGTTCATGGGGCTTTTGCCGATGGCTCCGGATGGCAGGGCGTATATGAATCACTTATCAAACATGGTTACAACGTTACCATTGTTCAAAATCCATTAAGCTCATTAGCTGACGATGTGGCGGCTACTAACCGGATATTGGACAAGCAGGATGGCCCGGTGGTATTGGTGGGTCATTCCTGGGGTGGATCGGTGATCACCCAGGCGGGTGTTCATCCCAAAGTGGCAGCGCTGGTGTATGTGGCAGCCTTTGTACCCGATGTCAATGAAACCACCCTGGACCTGATTAAAATGGCCCCACCGGCGCCGGAGAATGGCATACTTCCTCCCGATGAAAAAGGTTTTGTTTATTATGACAAACAGCAATTTCATGCAGGATTTGCTGCAGATATTCCTAAAGCAATGGCAGATTTCATGTATGCTTCACAGGGGCCAATCGCCGCGCAGTCGTTTATTACGCCGTTAACCCAGGCGGCGTGGAAAACAAAACCATCCTATGCGATTGTTGCCACGGAAGATAAGAGTATCAATCCCGATATTCAACGAACGATGTACAAAAGAGCAGGTTCAAAAGTGACTGCATTAGCCGGCAGTCATGCGATTTTCATTTCAAAAGCCAAAGAGACAGCTGATGTCATTGAATTGGCTGCAAAGAGCAAGACACCATAGGTAGCAGGTGAACCTACGCCATATAGGTAACACGGATTAGGTGATCTTCAATACAACCACATGGCTGAGTACCGGCCGGTTGTGACTAAACGGTGCAGCCAGGCCTGTTGAGCTTATTTTCAAAGGCGCTGCTGCACCCTTATCCGCTTCCATCGAACATAAGCTCTATAAATAAATACAGCTCCCAGCAGCAACAAAAGTGCAAGGACCCCCCATTTTCCAACGCGGTTATAAATGAACTGCTGGAAGTCATTCATTTCGATGGCGCCGCCTGCTACTTCCCATTTTTGTATCCGGATAAACTGATACAGGCCGGCTCCGGCAAAAAATAGCCCAATGAGCGCATTGGTGATCACCCGGGCATACGGTTCATTTTTATTGCCTTCGTATACATGGTCTGCGGCAAAATGTGGGTCGTTTTTGTTGGATCCGGTTTTCATTTTCATTCAAGTTTATTTCCTGTAAATCATTTAATGCGGTGGTAGATAAACAAACCAGCCAACAATAAGACAATGGCGCCAAAGAACAGAATGCACAACCAAATCCAGAACTTCCCTACTCTCCCAACTTTAAAAGAGGTCGTTACCTTTATCTGCTGCTTTTCGGCTTTGTAAAAGGCGTCCAGTTCCTGATCCCAACGAACAACGGGTACATCCCGGTGGCAATTTTTACAGTCAACGGAAGCCGTTACTTTTTTTGTATTGCGCACCCAATCCGCTTCCAGCTGCAGCTGATAAAAGCTCATCTCCATCCTGCCCCCCGCCTTACACAGCGGGCATAAGGCATGGGGTACAGGAATGGTTTTAAGGAGAAGATGATTTTTATTTACCCTGGTAATTACTATCATGGTACTAAAATTTAAGGTTCATTTCGGTACCAGGTTAGCTGATAAAAGCAAATTTGTCTTCGAACATCTTGCCAAATACGGGAACGGGCTTTTGAACTCCGTTGCCGGCATTGATCATTCCCAATATCCAGAATACTATAAAAACATAGCCCACCAGGCCCAGGAAAGACAACACCGGAACCATGTAGGCCAGCATATTTAAAATGATTCCCACCACCAGGCTGATAATCGCCAGCCCTAAGGACTGCTTCAGGTGGTATTTAAGTAAAGCGTCTGCCCGCTCTTTTCCGGAAAAATAAGCAATCAGCCATCCAATCAGTGTAATGTAGGAGATAACAGATAAAGTTTTGTTGTTCATAAAATGTACTATTTGTGCCGGCAATATCGCCTCCACAAATATCCACCTGTCGCCCCTGATCATCCTATTCCTGCTATACTACAAAGCGCCTACCCCCTTCTAAAATCTACGTCTACAATACAACTACATTCCGATCTTCGTTGTATACGGCAACTGTAGACATCCTGTAGACGCATTTAAAGAACAGGTAGTCACCTTGTAGGATACAGCAGTTTGTAAATGAATGCGATAGGTTAGAAATTTGGTTACGACAATATTGTCCACCAAAATCAAACAGGAACTATGGAAGCAATCTATCATACCGATAAAATCTGGACCATTAAGGGATTTCTGTCCGAATGGGAATGCAAGGAGCTGATCTTATTCAGTGAAAACATGGGCTACCAGGAAGCCGAAGTTAGTTTGTCATCAGGCGCCAAAATGATGAAAGGGCTGCGCAATAATTACAGGGTGATGACTACAGATACAGCGCTGGCTGCCAAATTCTGGGAGAAGCTCAAAGCGTTTTGCCCGGCATCGATTGATGATAGTTTCCAGTCCGGGCTAAATGAACAATTCAGGTTTTATAAGTACGAATCAGACCAACGATTTAAGCGGCATATTGATGGCCGCTTTAAGCGAAATGAGTATGAAGAAAGCCGGATCACTTTTATGATCTACCTGAATGATGACTTTGAGGGTGGCGAAACATCCTTTGATGAAGTGATCATACAACCCAAAACAGGCAATGCTTTATGTTTTATACACGAACTAAAACATGAAGGCTGCCCGGTAAAGAGCGGGATCAAGTATGCTTTGCGCTCGGATGTGCTATACAGGAAAATTTAATCTGCTTTTTCTGTTCTGTCAGCGTAGCCGGCTTTGCAGGATGATCGTTTATTGTAGCCTGGTTATCCTGTATCAAAACCGCACAATGCCTGTAGCAAAAACGAACAGATTCGTATGTAATTTCATCGCTATTACTCTATGTATCAAGTAGATAATGGCTGGCATAGGGTTGGCGACGGTAAGCTATGCTAAAGAATTACTTCAAGACAATTTTCCGCAACCTGTGGAAAAACAAGGCTTATAGTTTTCTAAACATCGCAGGGCTTGCCATTGGTATTACCAGTGCCGCGCTGATCGGTATCTGGGTAGAAGATGAGACCACTTTCAACCACAATTTTGATAAGCATGATCACCTGTACCGGGTGATGCAAAACCGGAAGAACGATGCCGGCATCAACACCAGTGGTTCTACACCCGGGCCTTTGGCCGAAGCCATGAAAAATGATATACCGGGTATCAGGAACAGTGGCCGCCTGAGCTGGTCCATGGACCAGTTGGTAGTATTGGGCGACCAATCGATCAAAGAAAAAGGGATCTATGCCGATCCTTCTATTCTTTCTATGTTCTCCCTGCGTTTTAAACATGGCCAGGCTACCGGCGCACTGAAAGATCCCCAAAGTATCGTCATCAGCGAAACGATGGCCAGTAAATTCTTTGGCAAGGAAGACCCTGTTGGAAAAACCTTGCAAATGAATGCCAAGGGATCTTACACCGTGGATGGCCTGTATACTGTAACAGGTGTCTTTGCTGATCTGCCAGCCAACTGTTCCTATCATTTTCAATGGGTATCGCCCTATACAACCTGGGAGAATGCCAACGACTGGCTAAAGCCCTGGAACAATGCCGTGATAGAAACAATGGTTGAATTGAATGATCCTGCAGATGCTGCTTCCATTAACAGAAAGCTGGTTGATTACCTTGGTACAAAAGTAAGCGGCGCTAAAAACCAGTTGTTCCTTTTTAGCATGGATGATTGGAATTTGCGCAACCATTTTGAGAATGGCGTTCAATCCGGTGGTTCCATCCAATATGTCCGTTTATTTTCTTTAATAGGTATCATCATATTGCTCATTGCCTGCATCAATTTCATGAACCTGGCCACTGCCCGCAGTGAGCAACGCGCCAAAGAAGTGGGTGTACTCAAAGTAATGGGCGCCGGTAAAGGCAGGCTGATCGGAAAGTTCATGGGCGAATCAGTGATCATGTCCTTGATGGCCGTATTGCTGGCAATAGTTATGCTGTACCTGTTGATGCCTGCTTTCAACAATCTTGTGCAAAAGCAATTGTCCATTAATTTATTCAACCCAACGCATATTACCGCGTTGCTCGGTATTGCAGTTTTGGCAGGATTGGTGGCCGGCAGTTATCCTGCCTTTTTCTTATCCTCTTTTAATCCCGTGAAAGTATTGAAAGGCATGCGGATAAAAAGCAGCAGGGCGGTTGTATTCATACGCAAGGGATTGGTCATTACACAATTCAGCGCATCTGTTATCCTGATCATTGGCACAGTTATCGTTTATCAGCAGGTCCAGCATATTAAAAACCGCGATATTGGATACAATAAAGACGGGCTGGTGTACATGAACATGCAGGGAACCATGAAAGACCATTTCGGTGTGATCAAAAACAAATTGATCGCCACCGGGTATGTTGAAAATGCAGCGACCAGTTTGCATGATGCCTTGCATATCTATAGCTTTGGAGATGCCTGGTCCTGGCAGGGAAAAAATCCCAACCTAAAAATACCCATCCACTCCAATGTGGTGAGCCCGGAATACAGGTCAACCATGCATTTGAAACTGTTGGGTGGGAGGGATTTTTATGAAGGCGGGGCGGACAGCAATAAGGTGATCATCAATGAAAGTATGGCCAAACTGATGGGCTCAGCCGGGAAGGTGGGCAGTGTAATTAAGACCAGCCGGTTCGAACTGCAGGTAGTGGGTATTGTTAAAGATTTTATTTACAATGATGTATACGGCAGTGGCGCACCGCTCATCCTGATTGGCGGAAACTATGGAGCCACCGTGATGGCCCTCCGGTTTAAGCCTCAGGTGGACCTGGCAAAGGCGCTTGCAAAAACCGAAGCAGTGATGAAAGCAGAAAATCCCGCATCGCCCTTTGAATACAAATTTGCGGATGAGGATTTCAATGCCTTGTTTGTTGCAGAAACCCTGATTGGTAAGCTGTCTGGTATATTTGCCAGTCTGGCTATCTTCATATCCTGCCTCGGCTTATTTGGCCTTGCAGCCTATACCGCCGAACGCCGCACCAAGGAAATTGGTATACGCAAGGTGCTGGGCGCGTCAGTAACAGGTGTAGTAAGGCTGCTGTCAAAAGAGTTTATCCAATTGGTAGCCCTATCCTGTCTCATCGCTTTTCCCATCGGACAATGGGCGATGAACAACTGGCTGCAGGGTTATGAATACAGAATTAATATCCATTGGTGGGTATTTGCTTTAGCCGGCGTAACTGCCCTGGTCATAGCACTGGTAACAGTCAGCTTCCAGGCAATCAAAGCAGCCATTGTAAACCCGGTTAAGTGCCTGAAGGAACAATAATATTCAATCGGCCTGGATACATTTTATCCAGGCCTCCCTCATATAAGTCCTCCCTGCAATTTCCGATAAATACCTCTGTAAGTGTCCAAATGACAAGTGTTAATATCTTGTCATTATTAGTTAATATTGACTTATAGAAACACCCGGCTTCTTCCTAGTTTTATCGGGAATTGTCAAAATATGAAAAAGTACAAAGTATTACCAGGTGTTATCCTGCTCCTTGTTGTTTGGGTGCAGGGTGTTAACACTGCTCAGGCACAAAGTGGCGACCAGATATTGGATGGCATTGGTGAAACCGGCATGATCGCACGTTATGTATTTAATGGAGATGTCAGGGACTGGTCGCGCAATAATTTGCATGGCAAATACCAGGGTGCCGAAGCCCAATTTATCAATGATACCCGGTTTGGCAAAGTATTGTCGCTGACAGGCGACAGCAGTTCTTTTGTTACACTCCCGGGCGATGCGTTAACCGACCTGGAATCGCTCAGCATATCAGGATGGATCTACCTACGTTCAAAACAGGCCGGCCAACGTTTCTTTGATTTTGGCAAGGATGCCGGTAAACATTTTTTTGCAGCTCCCGTGGGCACCAATGCCCTGGAAGGCTACCAGGCGCTGATCACAACCGAGAAGGGAAATAAGAACGGAGCGGTTGCTACGGCTATTGAACTGAACAAGTGGGTGCACCTCGCCATCGTGATCGATATTCCTTCCAAATTGATGACCACCTACGTGGATAGCAAACCGGTGGGTGAAGCAAAAGATATTCCCCTGGAGTTAACAGCCGTATTCGGTCACCAGCCAGGAGAGAAAAGATTGTATATCGGAAAGTCATTATTGGCGGGCGATCCTTACCTGAATGCCCTGGTACATGATTTTCGTATTTACCGTGTGCCTTTGAGTGGCAGACAGGTGGCCGGTATTTATACCAATGCGCAGCGTGGCCGGGGTGTGAATGAAGGATCGGTCAATACCACAGGCAGGCGTGTAGAGGATGATCTCCCCCGCTTTGCTCCTACCGAAGCACAATTGTACAATACTTACTTAGTGCAGGCAGCTGATGTGAATGTGGAAACAGCGGTAGGCAATTTGCCCCGCCTACCCAGTTATGTAGCCGGTACTTACAAGGATGCGCTGAAAGGCAAAGGACCACAGGTACGTGTGGTATGGCCTGCCGATATCGACAATACAGCGGTGTTGAAGCCCGGGCGTTATACCATTACAGGACGAGTGGCAGGAACGGATCTTCAACCCAAGGCATTTGTCACCGTAAAGGCGTCCGGTAAATCAACTACGCCCGCTTTAAAGCTGGCCACCTTTGAGCTGGGTAAGGTGACGTTGAAAAATGATGCACATGGTCATGCCACGCAATTCATCGAAAACCGCGATAAGTTTATCAATACCTTAGCCACCACCGATCCCAATGCCTTTCTCTATATGTTCCGCCATGCTTTTGGTCAGCCACAACCCGAAGGCGCCAAACCTTTGGGCGTGTGGGACAGCCGGGATACCAAATTAAGAGGTCATGCTACCGGTCACTACCTGTCGGCCATTGCACAAGCCTATGCCGGCACCGGGTATGACAAGACACTGCAGGCCAATTTCTCCGGCAAAATGGAGTACATGGTCAATACGCTGTATGAGCTGTCTCAATTATCCGGCAAGGCTACAGCAACCAGTGGCGGACAGGTAACCGATCCCGCAGCGGTGCCGCCGGGTCCCGGAAAAACATCGTATGATTCAGACCTGAGTGATGGGGGCATCCGTACTGATTATTGGAACTGGGGAACCGGATTCATCAGTGCTTATCCACCTGATCAGTTCATTATGCTGGAGCATGGCGCCAAATACGGCGGACAGAAGAACCAGGTGTGGGCGCCTTATTATACGCTGCATAAAATTTTGGCTGGCTTGCTGGATATCTATGAAGTGAGTGGCAATAAAAAAGCACTGGCAGTAGCTTCCGGCATGGGCGATTGGGTATATGCCCGCCTGAGCAAGGTGCCCACGGATACCTTGATCAAAATGTGGAATACCTATATTGCCGGTGAGTTTGGTGGCATGAATGAAGCCATGGCCCGGTTGTACCGGATGACCCGTCAACCCAATCACCTCAAAACAGCGCAGTTGTTTGATAATATCCGCGTATTCTATGGTGATACGGCACATGTACATGGGCTGGCCAAAAATGTAGACTTGTTCCGTGGCTTACATGCCAACCAACATATACCACAAGTGGTAGGCAGTATCGAAATGTACCGGGTGTCCAACAACCCGGAATACTACCAGATAGCTGATAACTTCTGGTACAAGATGGTCAACGATTATATGTACAGCATCGGAGGCGTTGCCGGGGCGCGCAATCCCAACAATGCAGAATGTTTTATTAGTCAGCCCGGCACCTTGTATGAGAATGGTTTCGCTGCAGGCGGACAGAATGAAACCTGCGCCACGTACAATATGCTCAAATTGACCAGCGACCTGTTCCTCTTCGATCAGCGGGCCGAATACATGGACTATTACGAGCGTTCGCTGTACAACCATATCCTGGCCTCGGTAGCAGAGAACAGTCCTGCCAATACATACCATGTACCGCTTCGTCCCGGGTCCATCAAACAATTTGGCAATCCGAATATGACAGGATTCACCTGTTGCAATGGTACCGCCATCGAGAGCAGTACCAAACTGCAGAACTCCATTTACTTCAGAAGCAAGGATAACCAGGCGCTGTATGTAAACCTGTATATCCCTTCTACCCTGGAATGGACAGAACGCAACGTAACGATTGAACAAACCACCAATTTCCCACACGAAGACCATACGCGTTTGATGATCAAAGGTAGTGGCAAATTTGATGTGCAGGTGCGGGTACCAGGCTGGGCAACTAAAGGTTTTTTTGTAACCATCAATGGCAAGGCACAAAAGTTGATTGCCAAACCGGGCAGTTACGTGAAAATAAGCCGCAGCTGGAAAGATGGAGATATCATTGAATTGAAAATGCCTTTCCAGTTTCACCTGGACCCGGTGATGGATCAGCAAAACATAGCCAGCCTGTTTTACGGACCGGTATTGCTGGCCGCCCAGGAGCCCGAAGCCCGGAAAGAATGGCGTAAGGTAACCCTGGATGCCACAGATATCAGCAAGTCTATTAAAGGCGATCCGCAACAATTACAATTCACCATTGATGATGTCATTCTCAAACCATTTTATGAAACCTACGGACGTCACTCCGTCTACCTGGATGTTAAATTACAATAGGAATTGAATTACGTGAAGCAGTTTACATAGGATCAGGTTGAAATGTATAGCTGACCAAAAACAAACAGCGCAGGATAGGAATCCTGCGCTGTTTGTTTTATTACCCTGGATAAGTGGCAACCAGCAAATTGCCTGTAAAGCGCTCATAATAAACGGATGCCTGGTGTTCAGCACCATTCCCCATTAAATAATTATTGCCAGCGCAAACGGTTGCACATTTTATACATATAGCAACTCCTTATATTTATAGGGAAACTAACTGCTTGCGAAATAATATAGAGTTAATAACCTAACTCTATCCGGGCAAGCGTTGTCGAATTATTTTTACGCTCAAATCAGCAATGAGTGATCAATGACAGCCACGATACGACCTGGCAACGTTTGAAAGCGGGAGACATCAGCGCCATGGAATGCATTTACCGCAACCATGTGCAGTCCCTGATGTTGTACGGTATGAAGATCACCGATGATGTGGATATGGTACGCGACGCTATTCACGATCTTTTTCTTGAATGCTGGAAATACAGGAGCAACCTGGCCGATGTGGTCGATCCCCGCTTTTATTTGTTCCGTGCCTTGCGCAATAAACTCACCAGGGCCATCGCCAATACATCATTTGTCAGCATCAGTGAATTACAGCTTGCAGCCGACGACCTGTCGGTTACCAATATTGAACTCGACATTATTTCGCTGGAACACGAAACCTATACCACCGATACGCTCAAGAAACTGATGGACCATTTGCCCCGCCGTCAACAGGAGATCATTTCCCTGCGATTTTATTATAACTTCTCCTATGAAACCATCGCATCGGTGATGGACATGAACTATCAATCAGCGCTCAACCTGCTGCAACGCGCCCTTAAAACCCTGCGTACCAGGTATACTGCATTGAATTCCCGTCCCTGATCCCCGCATTATTCCTCTTCTTTTTCCTGCTCAAAAAAATATTTCCGCGCAAGTGAGTATATAACCTGCGTATCGAACACTATTATACAGCAGACCGCTTATGGACGAAAAAGAAGAACAGCTAAGCCAGTTATTGGCCGATCACCGGTTTATCGATTGGGTTGTCAATCCCCAAAGTATCTATGCCAGCTACTGGTTGCAATGGATCGCTGAAAGCGAACACCATGCAGCCCTGGCAGCCGAAGCGCGCAGCTTCCTGCTGCAGCTCAGTGATGCAGCCGGCCAAAACGATCATCCCCTGCCACAAAAGGGAGTGGATGCGTTGTGGCAGCAGATAGCCAGCTCGGCACAACAAGAAGATAGTGCTGCATTACCGTCCTACATGGCGCCCGCAACAGGTACGTTTACCAAACGCCGGAAAGGGTACTGGCTGGCGGCGGCCCTGCTCATTGGCCTTGTTACAACCATGACCTTTTTCCTGACCGGCAAAACCGATACCCCGCCAGTCATTGATACACCCAATAACACCTTATCCTCCAAACTGGTACGCTACAATGGCACCGACAAGAACCAATTAATCTTCCTGCCCGATGGTTCAAAGATCACCCTCGCCAAAGGTGGGCAGGTAACCTACCACCGGCTGATGAATGGCAATACGCGAGACGTAGAGCTTACTGGCGAAGCCTTTTTTGATGTGGCCAAAAACCCTTCAAAACCCTTCCTGATCTACACGCCTAAAATGGTGGTGAAGGTATTGGGTACCAGCTTCCGCGTTATCAGTGGCGGCGAAAAAGAAGCCGTACTGGTAAAAACGGGCAAGGTATCCGTATTCCTCAAAGGGCAGGATATAACACACGACGCCCCCAATATCGTATTGCCCAAACAAACCTGTACCTTATCCGGCCCTGCCAAAGGGCTTATTACAGCGGCCTATACAGGCCAGGCCAATATCGACCTGGCAACAGACAGTCAAAAGGAATATGCTTTTGAGGATGCCCCCCTGGAAGCGGTATTCAAGGCGCTGGAGAATATGTATGACCTGCCCATTCACTACGATCGCCAGGCATTTGAACATTGTTTTATCAACATTACCCTGGGCAATGAAAACCTGGAAGAAAAGCTGGCTGTCATTACCCAAACCATCAATGCAAGTTATACACTCAGCGATAAAGGCATTAAGATAGAAGGAACAGGATGTAAGTAACCCCAAATAAAATATAATGAAGCCCAATTAACGACAACAAAAAAGGGCCGGCGACTCTCGAACAGTTGCCAACCCTTTCAAGGCCTTTTCATTTTCCCTTACGAAGAATGGTGAAAAGGAGTTTTTACATTAATTACTTAATTCAAAACTGCTTAAAGTTATGAAGAAAACCGGATTGTGTGTACACATAACAACGTTTCATGTGAAAGTCACCCTGATCCAAACGATTTTAACACTGGCCCTGGCCGTCACCACCTTCGCCAACAATGCGAAGGGACAGGATGTACTGAATAAAAAGATCAGTCTGACGATCAGGAATGAACAGTTTCGTGATGTGCTCCGCCGCATCAGCAAGGAAGGCGCCATTAAGTTCTCCTACACCCGCAATACGATCCCTTCCGAGGGAACCGTATCGTATTCGGCCAGAGAAGAAACGTTGGCAACCATCCTGCATGCCCTGTTATCGCCGCACCGCATCAGTTTTACAGTGATCGGTTCACAGATCATTTTGAAGAAAGGTACGCCCCCACCCTCCGGGAGCCAGACGGAAGAAGCACAATCGCCGGACTTCAACCCTATAAAAGGTAGCATCCGCGATGTGAAGAACAAACCCATTGAAGGGGTGAATATCCTGGTACGTGGTTCCAAAAAAGGCGTGGTAAGTGCAGCTGATGGTTCGTTTACCATCGATGCCAAACCCGGTGATGTACTGGAAGTATCCATGATCGGTTATAAAACAACCGTTTATACAGTGGGCGCTCAACAGGAGCTCGTAGTACAGTTACAGGAAGAAGCAACGGGCCTGGAAGATGTAGTATTTGTAGGTTATACCACGCAAAAGAAAGTCAACCTTACGGGTGCCACAGATGGTATTACAGCCAAGCAACTCGAAAGCCGTCCGCTGACCAACCTGGGCGCTGGTTTACAGGGTCTTATCGGTAACCTCAATATCACCACGGCCAATGGCCGGGCCAATACCGCTTCGGCTTTCAATATTCGTGGGGCGGTATCCACGAGTGGCGGCGCACCGCTGATATTGGTAGATAATATTCCTATAACAGAAAATGAACTGGCACGCCTGAATCCTGCTGATGTAGAAAGCGTAACGGTACTGAAAGATGCATCGGCCGCAGCAGTATACGGCGCCCGCGCCTCTTTTGGTGTGGTGCTCATCAACACGCGTTCGGCCAAGAACAGCAAGATGGATGTGAACGTAAACGCAATGACCTCCTTCCGTACGGTGGGTAAACTGCCCGAAATAGTTACTGATCCGTATACCTCCATCACCCTCAAGAACCAGGCAGCCTATCCGCTGTACAATCCGGCCTGGGCCGCCAACCTGGTGGACTATGCCAAAAAGCGTTCGGAGGATCCATCGCTGCCCGCAGTGATCGTAAATCCCAACGATGCGACCAGGTACCTGTACATGGGTGCTACAGACTGGATGAAGGAAGGTTATAACAGTACAGCCCCCTCACAGGACGTGAATGTGAGCCTTTCACAGAAAACAGAAAAGCTGGGGTATTATCTTTCAGCCGGTTATTACAACCAGGATGGTATGGTACGTTTCAATGCCGACAACTACAAGCGTTACAATATGCGCGGCAAGGTGAACCTGACGCCCACCAAATGGCTCACGCTCTCCAACAATACCAGCTTTATCAATACGGTGTATCAATCACCCACGTACCTCGACGGCAATTACTTCTGGAACCTCAACAGGCTGCCTTCATTCAGCGTACCGAAGAATCCTGATGGTAGCTGGACTTCGGATGGCGCCAATCAACTGGGCACCATCCGCGAAGGCGGTATGGCCAATACGAAGCTGAACGAATTCCAGAGCAGCTTCTCTTTTAGCGCCAGCATCATCAAAGATGTGTGGACGGTAAAAGGAGATGCCACGTTCCGTCGTACTTCCTCGCTGGAAAGACGATATGAAAAACCCGTACCCTATACAGATGGTCCCAACGGGCCGGTAAAATATGTAGGCAATGTTACCGGCTCGGCTACGGACAATACAGGCAATGTGAACTACAACGTGTACAACCTGTACACCGAAGCACACAAATCATTGGGCAACCATAACATTGGTGTACTGGCAGGCTACAACCAGGAGGAGCGCCTGACTACCAACAACACGGCCAGCCGCAACGGCATCATCTCTTACAACCTGCCTACGATCAACCTCAGTACAGGTACGATGAACGTTACGGAGCGTATTCGCGAATGGGCAGTACAGGGTATATTCGGCCGCCTTACCTATGACTACGATGGCAAATACTTACTGGAAGTGGATGGCCGCTATGATGGCAGCTCCCGTTTTCCTAAAAATGACCGCTGGGGTTTCTTCCCTTCGGCCAGTGCAGGCTGGATCGTGTCAGAAGAAAAGTTCCTGAAACCATTGGCAGCGAATATCGGTTTGAGCTTTTTCAAACTCCGTGGCTCTTATGGTGCATTGGGCAACCAGGGCAGTGGGGTTGACCAGAATGGTAACGGCAATGAATATACCTATATCCCTACCATGAACTTCACTTCACAGATCGGCCAGGTATTGGGTGGCAGTCAACCCCCCACGGTGAACCCGCCCGGCGCTGTATCCACCAGCTATACCTGGGAAAAAGTGAATACCATGAACCTGGGTGCAGACATGCAGTTCCTGGACAACCGCCTGGAAGTAAACTTCGATTATTATATCCGCCGCGTAAATGGCATGCTGGCGCCTGGTAAAATATTGCCCTCTGTATTTGGTACAGGAGTGCCACTGATCAATGCCGGCAACCTGAAAACAAAAGGTTTTGAATTGAAACTCTCCTGGCACGACCGGGGAGAATTGGCTGGTTCCACCTTCCAGTACAATGTAACGGTATCTGTGGCCGATAGCCGCGCCTGGATCACGAAATACGATAACCCCACCAAATCGCTCAGTACGTATTATGAAGGCATGGAACTGGGAGAGATCTGGGGCATGGATGTAGACGGGTTCTTTAAAACGGTAGATGAAACAAAAGCCATCGACTATTCGGCAGTTGGTGAAGATGACAATGGCTACCAGTTCTATGTGGGCGATATCAAGTTCCGGGACCGCAATAAAGACGGCAAGGTAAACTTTGGTAAGAATACCCTGGACGATCCGGGCGATCTGCGCAAGATCGGCAACAGCCGCAACAGGCTGCCTTACAGTGTTGACCTCAGTGGCAGCTGGAAGGGGTTTGATGCACGTATATTCTTCCAGGGCGTTGGCAAGAAGGATTGGTATCCCGGTGCGAGCAATATTTATTTCTGGGGCATCTATGCACAACCCTGGACCAATGTAACCAAACAGAACCTGGATCATTGGACGCCTGATAATCCCAATGGCTATTTCCCCCGTATCAAAGCTTATTCTGCTGAAGATACGAACCATGAACTGGGATTGCCCAATACCAAATACCTGCAGAATGCGAGCTACCTGCGTTGCAAGAACCTGACCATTGGTTATACGTTGCCACAATCGCTGCTGAAGAAAGCAAAGATCAACCGCATACGTTTCTATGCCAGTGCCGAGAACCTGTTCGAGTTCAGCAAACTGAAAGTGAGCCTGGACCCAGAAGGATTGGATGGATCGATCTATCCCTTCCAGCGTACGTATGCTTTTGGTGTGAACTTAAATTTCTAAACGACACAATCCTCCGCGATGAAAAAGATATTACGGAACTATATTTTGCCACTGGCCGCCATCGTCTTCGCCACGGCCTGCGAAAAAGATTTCCTGCAGCGTAATCCGCAAACGGAGATCACTACGGAAGAATTCTTCAAATCACCTACGGACCTGGAAGTATATACCAATGGTTTCTATGGATTCCTGGGCGCCACTACCGACGATCTGTTCTCGGATAATATTGCCGTGTACAGTGGCGGCGCTGAGCTCGACAACCTCATCAGGGGCCAGGTATCGCCTGATAATGTGGGCGGCTGGAATACCTGGAGCACCCTGCGTCGCATTAACCTGCTACTCGACAATGTGTACAAGACAACGGGCGACCAGGCAGCCATCAATCATTATGTGGGCATTGCCCGCTTTCACCGCGCGCTGTTCTATTTCAACATGGTTAGGCGTTATGGCGATGTACCCTGGTACAGTCATGTACTGCAAACGAATAACGAGCAGGACATTTACAAAGCACGTGATCCCCGTACGCTAGTGATGGATTCCATCATGACCGACCTGGAGTATGCCGTTACGAATATCGGTACCAATATGAATGGCGGCACCAATACCCGCATCACCAAATGGGGGGCCTATCACCTGTTGTCGCGCGTAGCGTTGTTTGAAGGCACGTACCGCAAATACCATACAGAGCTGAACCTGCAAGCCAGCGCCGACCGGTTCCTGCAAAGGGCGGTATCGGCTGCGGATACCTTGATGAACAAAGGTGGTTTCACCATTACCAATACCGGTGGCGGCGTACTGGATTACCGCAAACTATTTTGCAGCAATAACCTCGATGCCAACAAGGAAGTTCTCCTACTGCAAAAGAACGATCAGAAGCTGGGCATTGCCAACAATACGCATACCGTGCTGGACTGGCAGTGGGCACTGAGCCGCAACCTGGCCAATGATTTCCTGATGCTGGACGGATCCGTGTACAATACACTGAATGATAAAAAGGATTTCGTGCAAATGTTCGCCAACCGCGATCCCCGGATGGCAGAGACGATCATGCCTCCTGGATTCGCGTCCAATCCCGGTACCCCTTACCTCATCAAGCCCGACTTTGGCGGATTGTTGCAGGTGAAGTTTTATCCCCGCGATCCTGCATTGCGTGGTGGCTGGGTACTGAACTATACCGACCTGCCCATCTTTAGGTATGCGGAAGACCTGTTGAATTATGCCGAAGCAAAAGCAGAACTGAATACGCTTACACAAGCCGACCTGGATAAGACCATCAACCTGTTGCGCCGCCGCGTGGGCATGCCCGATCTGAACATGGCTACTGCCAACGGCAATCCCGATGCCTTACAGGCAGCGCTATATCCTTCCGTTGCCGGTGGCAACAAAGGGGTATTGCTGGAGATACGCCGTGAGCGCCGCGTGGAGCTGGCTTGTGAAGGCTTGCGCTGGCCCGACCTGCAACGCTGGAAAGCTGGCAGCCTGCTGGCCCAGGCTACGCAAGGTATTTATGTGACTGCACTCGGTGGTATTGATGTAACCGGCGATGGTAATCCCGATATTGCTTTGTGGCAAAATAAACAATCGGAGTCGCCCGTACCCGGCTTACCTGCCAATGCCCCCAAGTATTATCTCGATGGCAGCAGCTATTACCTGTCCAACGGCACTTCGGGTTTTGTACAATTCAACAAAGACAAAACACAGGTACGCAGCTTCACCGATCCGAAATACTATTACGCCCCCATACCCTTACAGCAAACTGTTTTGAATCCGGCACTGAAACAACTTTATGGCTGGTAATCATTAAACTTTATTTGGCCGGCCTCCCGCAAGCGGGAGGCCTTTTTATAAAAACAACACCCAATGAATAGAAGACAATTGATCAGGAACCTGGGCCTCACGGCTACAGCTGCTGTAACAGCAGGCCCGGCGGCGATGGCAGCGCCGGCAAGCGCCACGGCTAAGAAAAAAAGGGCTTTGCGCATTGCCCATATCACGGATGTGCATATACGGCCCGAGTTGGATGCACCCAACCGTTTCCGGCAATGTTTGGAAGAGATCAAAAAACATAAGCCGGACTTTTTCCTCAATGGCGGCGATACCATCTATGCAGCGGATTATGGAAATATTACCCGTGACCGGGTAAATGAGCAATGGAATATCTGGCATACCCTGCGCAAGGAGTTCAGCAATTATGAGGTGTACAGTTGCCTCGGCAATCACGACATGTGGTGGGCAGCGCCCGATAAGGCCGACCCCATGTATGGCAAAGACCATGTAGTAAAACAATTGGGTATTCCCAACCGGTATTACAGTGTAAGTAAAAAAGGCTGGCATATCATTGTGCTCGACAGCAACAATTCCCCTGCAGGCTCCCTCGACGAAGCGCAACGCAAATGGCTGGAAGCCGATCTGCAACAACTGGCGCCCAATACACCGGTCTTATTCCTGAGCCATTACCCCTTGCTGGCAGCCTGCACGCAATTGGATGGCGGCGGTATGCATACGGATTACAGGTACCTGGTTGATCTCTTTTATCAACACAAGGATAAAGTAAAAGCCTGTGTAAGCGGACATATTCACCTGCAGGACGAAGTGAGCTACAACCAGGTGCAGTATTTCTGCAATGGTGCACTCAGCGGTTTCTGGTGGGAAGCAGGAGACAAAAAATCAGCCGGCAAATGTTGGTACCAGCAAACACCACCCGGCTATGCCATTATCGACCTGTATGAAGATGGCAGTATCGAGAACCAATACATTGCCCATAGTTTTTAAAAGCCCGCGAAAAGTCATTTATTTTGCAACAGCAAATAAAAAACGCTCTTTAAGGGCGTTTTTTATTTATAGGGTAACTGGCCTCATTGGAGCCGGGTAATTTGCTTCGGTGGCCCCAAAAGCGGTTTGGGTAGCCGGGTTATGACGTTTAAGCTTATTTTTATTACTGGCTACCTGATGGGTTGCCTAGCTTTGCAGCTACATCATTACCCGGCAATGAGACGCCGGCACTATAATTATGGGAAACCAGGACAGCAATACAAGGAAAAGCAATACCAGGCGAAGGATCCTGGTCGTTCTCTTTGCGTTTATCATGTATTACCTCCTGTTCCTACTCTTGTATCCCGCTTCCGAATTCTGGGATGAAATTGAAAAGAGTACCAGGGCCGAGAATTTGTTGGAATTTATACTCTCCCTTATTTTTTGCCTGCTGATATCAGAAACCAGTTATTTCATCAACAAAAAGCTGAACGATAGTTATCCCTGGACAGTCAATGCCACCGGCAGGTTGGTGATCCAAAGCCTGCTGCAAATATTGGCCGTTGTGCTGATCATCATTATTCAGTTCGGCTTGCTGCTGGTGATCTACCAGGATAAATTCCTGGAAGAAGACTTTTCCTGGAGAGACCCGGAACTATGGCAATGGCTAACGATCAGCATCCTGATCGCGCTGATGACGAGTGCACTGTACACGGGTCAATACCTCATTGTAAACTGGAAAAAAACAACCCTGGAGGCTGCAGAACACCGGCTGAAAGCGGCCGAGCACAAGCAGGCTGCGGTAGAAGCGGAGTTGCAGGCCCTCAAGCTGCAGATCGATCCGCATTTTGTTTTTAATAACCTGAGTGTGCTCTCCGAATTGATCCTCACCGACCAGCAGCTGGGCTATGAGTATGCGGAAAATTTTTCCAAGGTATACCGTTACCTGCTCATGAATGCCAAAAAGAATGTGATCACGCTGGAGGATGAACTGAAATTCCTGAATGCCTATATTTTCCTGATCAGGCAAAGAGCCGGTGAAGGGGTTCATTTCGATGTACAGGTAGCCGATGATTGTTTGCACCTGTACCTTCCCCCACTCTCTTTGCAACTGCTGATCGAGAACGCACTGAAGCACAACAAAACCATCAAGTCGGACCCACTGCAGGTAACCATCCGCGGAACTGTGTCCGGTGGGCTGGTGGTATCCAATACCCTGAAACCGGTGGAAAACGCCGCCCGGTCGTCCGGCATCGGATTGAACAATGTGTTGGAACGATACCGGTTGCTTTCAGACAAAGTACCAGTGATCAGGAAAGAACCACAAGCATTTGTTGTCACACTACCCTTACTTCAATTATGATGAAGCATATTTTGATACTGGAAGATGAAAAGCCGAATGCTGACCGGTTGAAAAGACTGATCAGTGACCTGCGTCCGGAAGTCGTGGTACCCGAAGTGCTGGAAAGTGTTGCTGAGGCAGTAACCTGGCTGTCGGCCAACGAATCGCCCGACCTGATCATGATGGATGTGCGCCTGGCAGATGGCCTCAGCTTCGATATTTTTGACAAGGTGGCTATCAAATGTCCCATCATTTTCACTACGGCTTATGATGAATATGCGGTGCGTGCTTTCAAGTTTAACAGTGTGGCGTATTTACTCAAACCCGTGGAGAAAACAGAACTGGAGGCCAGCTTCCGGAAGCTGGACCAGCAGGTAACGACGGCCACACAAAAAAGTATCGAAGGATTATTGAATTACTTCAACCGGAAAGACTACAGAACCCGCTTCCTGCTCCCCTTCCGTGATGGCTATAAAACCGTGCAGGTAGCTGAAGTGGAATATTTTTTCTCCGAACAAAAGATCACGCGGGCCAAACTGCTCGACGGAAAGATCGAAATACTTCCCCAAACGATGGAGGAGCTGGAACAACAGCTCGATCCCAAGCTATTCTTCCGCGCCAACCGGCAGTACATCATTCATATTGATGCCGTCGCACAGATCCACAATTATTTCAATGCCAAGATCAAGGTCGTACTCAAGAAAAGCCCCGATACAGAGATCATCATTAGCCGCGAAAAGGCGGGCCTGTTCAAGAGCTGGCTCGATTCGTAGGCCAGGCAACAAGGCATAAAGGCATCGGGGCAACGAGAATGGCTTCGATAGCAGAGGAAACTCGCTCGCCTCCGGCGAGTGAGGGTATTTACAAGCCTCTGGCTTGTGGACCAAGCCGGAGGCTTGTAAATAGTCGTCACCAGCCAGAGGCTGGCGACTGAGTGAAGGGCGACCCACCCTAAAGGCACTCAAAAAAGACAAACCACCCCTCCCGTTTCGGTGCCCGATTATGACGCTTGGGTTGGTTTTAACCCACTGAAACAGTTTACTTTCTGTCATTTTGCCTAAACATTCAACTGAAGAACAATGAAAAGGCAAATCAACCGGACGAAGGAAGTATTGCAAGGATCTTTCCTGCTGTGTGCTGTAGTGATACTTGGCGCTTGCGGAGCCGGCGCCAACCGGGCGGAAACGGAAACTCCCCCCCTACCTGATATCCATTTTATACAGGCTACAGCTGCCAATACCACGGTCGAAAACAAATATCCCGGCACTATTGAGGGAACGATCAACGTGGATGTGCGTCCCCAGGTAACGGGTTACCTTGAATCCATTTACGTAAAAGAAGGGGACTTTGTAACAAAGGGACAGTCGCTGTTCAAGATCAATGATCACTTGTTGACTGAACAGGTGAATAATGCAAAAGCTGTATTGAAAGCTGCACAGGCTACGCAGGCAAAAGCCGCCATCGAAGTGGAGAACCTCCAACCGCTGGTGCAAGAGAAAGTAGAATCGGCAGTTCAGCTTCGTACAGCGCAGGTGACTTATGAGGCAGCTACCGCAGACGTAGAAAGGGCCAAAGCCGATCTGGGCACGGCTACTATCAATGCAGGTTTTACCCTCATCAAAGCGCCTGTAAGCGGCTATATTGGCCGCATCCCCAACCGGGTGGGCAACCTGGTAGGTCCTTCCGATGCCATACCGCTTACTACCCTCTCTGAGATCAATTCGGTGCTGGTATACTTCTCCATGAGTGAAGCCGCTTATCTCGATATGATGCGATCAACAACAACCGATGGGATCAAGAGTCAGTCTGCCGGACTGCTGCTGGCAGATGGAACCCAATATGCCCATCAAGGCGTCCTTGAAATGGCAAGCGGTAATATCGACCGCAATACAGGCAGCATGGCCATGAAGGCCATCTTCCCCAATCCCCACAAACTACTTCGCTCAGGAGGCGCAGCCAGGGTAGTGATCACCCGGATGATCCCTGCTGCCGTTACCATCCCCATGGCATCCGTACGCGACCTGCAGGACAAGTACTTCGTGTATGCACTGGGCGACAGCAACAAGGTATCAATGCGGCTGATCAGTGTAGCAGGGAAAAAGCAGAACAGGTACCTCGTAAAAGAAGGTGTGCGTGCAGGCGATAAGATCGCTGTGACGGGTACAGAAATACTGGGTGATGGCATGGCTGTAAAACCGCAACTGATCACCGACTCCACCAGCCGATAACGCAAAGTAAATTTTCAGACAACAAAGTGAAGCAACATGTTTAAACGGATTATAGACAGACCCGTACTGGCCACCGTCATCTCTGTCGTGTTGGTGATACTGGGTATTATTGGACTCACCCGGCTTTCGGTAACCAGGTTCCCGGATATTTCGCCACCCACCGTGATGGTGAGCGGTGCTTATCCCGGTGGCAATAGTGAAGCGGTGATCCGCTCAGTGGTAACACCGCTCGAAGAAACGATCAACGGCGTGGAGAATATGCAGTATATCAAGTCCACCGCCAGCAACGACGGCACTTTTTCGATCAGCATTATTTTCAAACAGGGCGTGGATATAGACCAGGCAGCGGTGAACGTACAGAACCGGGTATCGCAGGCCACGCCCAAACTGCCACAGGAGGTGATCCGCCAGGGGCTTACCACTTCCAAACAGCAGAACAGCATGATCATGATCTTCAACCTCTATACAGAAGACAATGATAAATATGATGAGTTGTTCCTGCAGAACTATGCCAATATCAACCTCATTCCACAGATCAAACGGGTGCCCGGCGTAGGCCAGGCGATGGTATTTGGTATGAAGGATTACTCCATGCGCATCTGGCTCGATCCACGCAAGATGGCCAGTGCTGGTCTTATTCCGGATGATATACGGATAGCCATTGCCGACCAGAGCCTGGAAGCAGCACCCGGTAAGTTGGGCGAGGAATCGAATGCAGCGCTCGAATATGTGATCCGCTACAAGGGTAAGAAGAACCAGCCCGAGCAATACGAGAACATGATCGTGAGATCAGGTAATGGCCAGGTGCTTCGCCTGAAGGATGTGGCGCGCGTTGAATTTGGTTCCATCGCTTATAGTGGCGACAATATGTCCAATGGACAAAATGCGGTAACCCTGGCCCTGCTGCAAACCACCGGTTCCAATGCCAATGAAATTGAAATAGGTGTACGGAAGGAGATCGAACGCTTGTCGAAATCCTTTCCACCGGGTATCAAATTTGCCAACGTAATGAGTACGAAGGACCGGCTGGATGAAGCCATCGGCCAGGTGAAGACCACTTTGATCGAAGCCTTCCTGTTGGTGTTTGTGGTGGTGTTCCTCTTTTTGCAGGACTTCCGGTCCACCCTCATCCCTGCCATTGCTGTTCCGGTGGCCATTATCGGCACCTTCTTTTTCCTGTTGTTATTTGGATTTACCATCAATGTGCTCACCCTTTTTGCCCTGGTACTGGCCATCGGTATCGTGGTAGATGATGCCATTGTGGTAGTGGAAGCAGTGCACAGCAAGATGGAGGGAACCGATCTTTCGGCCAGGGAAGCCACGCGCAGTGCCATGAGCGAGATCACCGGCGCCGTTATTTCCATCACCACGGTCATGGCAGCTGTGTTCATCCCCATTGGATTTATGACCGGTTCTTCCGGTATCTTCTATAAGCAGTTCTCCTATACGTTGGTGATTGCCATCATTATTTCGGCAGTGAATGCATTGACCCTCACGCCTGCATTGTGTGCGCTGTTCCTGAAAAATAATCATGCTGCGGAGCACGGAAAGAAAATGAGTTTCGGCAAACGGTTCAGTACCGCTTTCAACTCCGGCTTCAATAACCTGACGGGAAAATATTTACGTGGACTGAAATTCCTGGTCAAGCGAAAATGGCTGGCAGCCGCTTTTGTAGTAGTGATCAGTGGACTGGCCATCGGCATCATGTCGCTCATCCCCAGAAGTTTTGTACCCATGGAAGATGATGGATTCATCATTTACAGTGTAACCATGCCTGCCGGTACTGCCCTCGACCGCACAACTGCTGTAGCAGGCAAGATCAACAAGCTATTGAAAGAAGTGGAAGCCATCGACAACAATACCAGTATCACCGGCTACAACCTGTTGAACAGTAGTGCCAGCACGGCCTATGCAATGGGGTTTATCAAACTCAAAGCCCCCAGGGATCGGGGAGCGGTAAAAAACATTGATGAAATACTGGGCATGATCAATGCGAAGCTGGCCTCCATCAAAGAAGGTTCTATCATGGCCCTGAGAATGCCACCGGTAGAAGGGTATGGCATTGCCAGCGGCGCCGAGATCGTATTGCAGGACAGAACGGGCCGTGACCTGAATACATTTAAAACACAGGCCGACAAAGTGGTGGCTGACATGATGCAACAGCCGGGTGTGATGATGGCCTATACCATGTTTCGCTCAGACTATCCGCAGTTTGAACTGGAAGTAGATGAAGACAAAGCCAGGCTGATGGGCGTAAGTGTTGCAGGGTTATTGAGCAACATCCAAACCTACCTCGCCGGTGATCAATCAAGCGACTTTTCGCGATTCGGAAAATTCTACCGCGTTACGGTGAAAGCGGATGGCGTATTCAGAACGGATGAGGATGCCTTCAATGAGATCTTTGTACGCAATGACAAGGGCGAAATGGTGCCTGCCAATACCTTGATCACCTTGCACAAAGTGTATGGTCCCGAATCCGTCAGCAGGTACAATATGTACAATGCCATCAACATCAATGTGGTGGGCCTGCCCGGCTATAGCAATGGGCAGCTGATGGAGAACCTGGAAAAAATGCTGAACAAACTACCGGCCGACTACAGTTACGAATGGACGGGCCTTAGCCTGGAGGAGAAATCAGTCGGCAATCAAACCATGATGATCTTCGGTCTCTGTTTGTTGTTCGTGTACTTTTTGCTGGCAGCCCAATACGAGAGTTACCTGTTGCCCTTGAGTGTATTGCTTTCCATTCCTACCGGTATCCTGGGCGCCTTCACAGCCATTGCCCTGGCGGGGCTCGACAACAATATTTACGTACAGGTAGGGTTGATCATGCTATCAGGTCTGCTGGCTAAAAATGCGATCCTGATCGTAGAGTTTGCCGTGCAGCGAAGGAGGGCGGGCATGAGCCTGTATGAAGCAGCGATGGAAGGCGCCAAGGCCAGGTTAAGGCCCATCGTTATGACATCACTGGCCTTCATTGTGGGATTGATACCATTGATGGTTGCAGAAGGCGGCATGGCCGTAGGCAATAAATCCATCAGCATCGGTGCAGGCTTTGGTATGTTGAGTGGTGTTGTGCTGGGTGTATTCGTCATTCCCATCCTTTATATCTTTTTCCAATACCTGCATGAAAAAATAGCAGGCAGCGGGCAACTATTGCCATCAGCAAAAACCGGACTGCTCAACAATACCACCATTATCCTGTTGCTGGCAACAGTGATCACCTTCTCCTCCTGCATGGTGGGCAAAAAATACAGCAGGCCGGACATGAATATGCCTGCGCAATACAGGCAGGAGGTGGCGGTAACAGCAGACACTGTACTGATGCCCTGGAAAACCTTCTTTAAAGATCCGTTGCTCACGGGGCTGATCGACTCGGCATTGACTAAAAATCCTGACCTGCAAACGGCGGCCATCACCTTGCAGCAATTGGACCTGACCTATAAACAGGCCAGGCTGTCCTTGTTGCCAACTGCAGAATTGAATATTGGCGGCAACCGGAATTACCCTTCCAAAAACTCCCTGAATGGCGCACTGGGCGAACAATTCATAGGCACCCGGTATATTGATGATTACAATGCCAATGTACAGGTAGCGTGGGAGGCGGATATCTGGGGCAAGGCAGCTATGCAAAAGCAGGGAGCGAGGGCCGAATACCTTCGGCAGCAAGCCTTGATCATCGCTACCAGGACGCGCCTCATTACCGAAGTAGCGCAAGCTTATTACAACCTGGTAAGCCTGGATGAACAGTTAGCATTTGCCCGGCAAAGCGTGGCATTGGCCGACAGCACCTTTAGGATGGTGGAGCTGCAATACCATTCGGGAAGGGCCAATTCACTTGCGTTGGAACAGGTGCGTGCGCAAAAGAACAGTGCCGAGTTGTTGGTACCGCTGACCATTCAGCAGATCGAAGTACAGGAAAATGCCCTGAGCATTTTGTGTGGCAACTATCCCGGGGCCATTAAGCGGAGTACTATTCAGTTGGATGCATCGGCTACCTTCAGTACCGGCATACCAGCACAAGTATTAAGCCGCAGACCAGATGTAAGGGCGGCCGAGCTGGCGGTGGTATCGGCGTATGCCAAAACAGGACTTGCCAAAGCGGCCATGTATCCCTCGTTGAGCATTTCCCTGCAATCGGGTTTGAATGCTTTCAAATCGAGCAAGTGGTTTTCCCTGCCGGCTTCCTTGTTCCATACGTTTGCCGTTAACCTGACCCAACCCTTGTTCAGAAAAAATGAATTGAAGACAAACTACCAGGTCATCCAACTGGAAGAAGAAAAGCTGGTCACCCAGTTCAGGCAAACTGTGATGGTAGCTGTTGGCGAGGTATCCGATGCCCTATCAAAAGCAGCGCATGCGGAGAAGCGCTTACAGATCATTGCATCAAAAACCACCTCCCTCAACAAGGCGGTTAAAGATGCGTTGCTATTATACAAAACGGGCAGGGCCAATTACCTGGAGGTGATCACCGCGCAGAATAATGTATTACAAAATGGTGTAGAAGCGATCAGTATCAGGCGGGAGCAGCTATTGGCGCAGACTGATCTGTATCGGGCTCTTGGTGGAGGCGCCGATCAGTAAGGTTTTATCAACAGGGGTTGTTGGTAAGCAATACAGTCTCCTGCTCCTGGTACTGTTAAGGGACCGCCTCTACGGAGGCGGTCTTTTTTATTGCCCCGCCGGCGACTTTTAATGCTTGCCTATGATCAGTTCCCCTTTTTTTCGTATATTAAATTTAAATTATAGAAAAAAGGAATTATTTCTATTCACTCAAAATCCATAATATGAAAAAATACGCTTCCTTAGTGACCCTACTGGTAATACTGTTTTCACTGCAGGGTTTCTGCCAATCCGGCAAGGGACAAATTTGTTTTATCAGGCCTGGCGGATATACAGCTTCCGCCGTCCCATTCCGTGTTTTTATTGATGATGGACTGGTTTGCAAATTGAAGAGCAAGAATTATTCCACCCACACTGTCAATGTTGGCAATCACACTGTTTCTGGTCAAAATACAGGTCTTACCCTGGACAAAGGCTCCAAACCTTTTACCGTCAAGGTGGCTGAAGGTAAGATCACCTATATCAGCGTGGTTTGGGTTTCTAACAAAGTGATGTGCCAGGAGATCACTGAAAACTCTGCTATGGAAGAATTAAAAAAATCAAAACCTGCCTCCAACTGCAGTGATAAAGTTACCGGGCAACCGCGTTAAAAGGGTACACCACGTGATTTACGCTCTGCCTACTGGCAACTTATAGTCCGGTTAAGATCAATTGTTTTTGATGCTCATTCCTTACTTAAAATTTGATTGCATGAAAAAGCTATTGTGCTTCCTGTTGATCACGCTCGCCGCTTTCCTGCCTGCAGGATTATCCGCTCAACAAAAACCCGACGTGATCACGATGGTGAATGGGGAAAAGAAAACCGGGAAAATTGCCCTGATCAGCGAAACTACGGTACGCTTCAGTTATGAGGGCGAAACAGCGCAATACGAGCTTAAGAAATCCGATATCAGTAAAATTGAATTTGGCAGCGGCCGGGTGGAAACCTTCAACAACGCCCAATCCTCCGGTTCCCCTGCTGCTCAGGCCACCACTTCTCCGGCGCCTAAACCACAAGGAACTGTTTCGGCAGAACAACGCAGGAATAAAATAGCCGTACTGCCCTTTGAGATAGAAACCAATGATCCGACCCTGGCCACGCCTTCTATGAGCAAGCAGGTGCAGCAATCCTGCATCAATGCCTTAAGAGGACAAGCTCCCTTCCAGACCATTCAGGACCCCATGGTCACCAATAATATACTGATCAAGAATAAACTGACTGTCGCCGATCTGGCACAAAAGACCCCAGAAGAATGGGCCGCATTACTTGGCGTAGAATATGTGATCATGGGCACCTACCAGATCCAAAACAAAGGAACCTCTACGTATGGAAGCGGTTATGGCACAATCGATACGAAGAAGAAGGACGACAAAACAAAAGGCACCGTGTATGGAAGCAATAATTCGTACACTACAACCAGCTATGATACACGTGTGCGGATGTCTATTTACAATGACCATGGCGAACAGATCTTTTCCGACTCCCGGGCTCCGGCTTTTGGCGGTCTTGATTCCTACAACAGCGCCCTCAAAACATTGCTCAAGAAATCACCTTTCAAAAAGAACTAAGCGAAGGAATAACCGTATCACTATAGGCTGTCATATTTTAGCAATAGGTCCGGCCTAAAAAGCGGCTGCCCTTTTGGTAGCAGGGAAGCAATTTAATATCTTCCGGTAGCCAAATCGTATTTTCATGATCAATTGCTCTTTCCTGCCCATATTTTATGAATACCATCAATGTGTGAAAGCCGGTGTACCTCCCCCGGTGTTTAACAACTTCAACATGGTTGAAAACATCTGGATGGGGTTTTATGGTTTGGGAAAATATGAAACCTATCATTTCATCTATGACCAATGTACCAGTCTTGTTCATTTGCAGGAATGGATGATCGCTCTTAAAGGAACGGAAAATATACAGGCATCCCTTTCGGCCTTTGATCAATGGACAAAAGAAACAACTACCCCAACAACCAGCGCCCCTACAAAAGCCGGTATACTCAGTGAGGAACAGTGGTTGGCCTGGCAAACACAAGGATATATCAGGATCAGTAACCTGGTGGATGAAACAAAATGTGATGCGGTTTGCCAGTTTATCTGCTCCCAGTTGAACATCGACCTGCAGACCCCTGAAACCTGGTATAAGGCTCATCCTTCCTGGCATGGACTGATGCTACAACAATACCAACATGACAGCATTCAAACGATCAAAATGCTGCCAGCCATTCAACAGTTATTTGCTGAGCTATATGGTTCCACCCATCTTATTGCCAATACAGAAAAATTGAGTTTTAATCCGCCTGAAACAGCTACCTGGAAATTCTGGCACCATGAGCTGCATTGGGACGTTGATTTTGCCAAAAAGGACCTGTTTTACATACAGGGGCTGGTGTACCTTAACGATGTTCCGGAAAACAGGGGCCCATTACAGGTAGTACCTGGCTTTCACCATCAATTCGAAGACTGGGTGAAGAGGTATCCCGATCCCAAAGCAGCCCATCAAGCCATGCAAACCAGCTGTACTCCTGTACCTGTGCCAGGCAAAAAAGGAGATATTGTTTGCTGGCTGCAAACTTTACCCCATACTGCCAGTCCCAATCATTCGGACATACCCCGATTTGTTCAATACGTTAGTTTCTCGAAGCTGGGTACCATATAAATTAAGCCTAATTTTGGCGGGCAACTACATTTACCGGCAAGCTACCTGTGTCTACCTATGGCAACAGCTCAACAACATAAACCGTTACAAGAAGTCGCAGCACTGTTCTTCAGGTTGGGTTGTATTGGGTTTGGCGGCCCTGCTGTACATATTGCCATGATGGAGGAAGAAGTGGTGAGAAAGCGCCGCTGGATGTCGCAGCAACATTTCCTGGACCTGGTAGGCGCTACCAATTTAATTCCTGGTCCTAATTCTACCGAGATGACCATGCATTGCGGGCACGCAAGAGCAGGTTGGAAAGGATTGATCGTGGCAGGCATTTGTTTCATCGTTCCCGCTGTTGTTATTACAGGGGCTATTGCCTGGGCCTATCAACAATATGGACAGTTGCCTGCTGTTACACCTTTTTTGTATGGGATCCAACCGGCTATTATTGCCGTCATTGTTTCTTTAATGATCTCACTGGGAAGAAAAGCACTCAAGACCCTTCAACTGGGCATCATTGGCCTGGTGGCCGTAATCCTGGCGATTGCAGGCGTCAATGAGATATTGCTTTTGTTTGGTGCAGGTTTCTTCGCTATGTTTTTACAGTATGTTCAAACAGGTAAGCGGTCTGTACCGGGTGTATTCCCCTGGGTATTGTTACAGATCGGGGTTGGTAATGCCAATCATGCCCATTGGAAGCTCTTTTGGTTATTTCTGAAGATCGGTTCCATATTGTATGGAAGTGGCTATGTGCTGTTTGCTTTTTTGGATGCGGAGTTGGTGAGTACGGGCTTGTTGAGCCGGCAGCAATTAACCGATGCCATCGCGGTGGGGCAGTTTACACCCGGTCCAGTTTTTTCAGCAGCCACTTTTATCGGGTGGCAGTTGGGTGGATGGCCTGGCGCCCTGGCTGCTACCGTTGGTATATTCCTACCTTCTTTTTTCTTTGTGGCGTTGCTCAACCCGCTGATACCCCGGCTGCGAAAATCAAGTTATATGGCTGTCTTCTTAGATACCGTCAACGTGGTATCCGTTGCGTTGATCCTGGTGGTATGCCTGGAAATGGGTAAAGGGGTGATCAACGATTGGAGAACGATATTGATCGCCATCTGTAGCTTCCTTATAACGCTTGTTTACAAACGCATCAACACGGCCTTTATAGTGATCGGCGGTGCACTGGCAGGGTATTTATTGTCGCTGGTGTAAAAGGTGAACAAGTTTTTTCAGCAATTAAGCTATTAAAGAGTGCCTCTCCAGTTGTTAGTACCAACGAAAAATGAAGAAACTTTAGATAAAATGGCTGGATATAGAAACCTATATCCAGCCATAAGTGGTAAAAAAATGCAGTTTTGGCTGAATATAACCACTTTATAAGCTTCTACAATATCACATTTGATTGATTTTCAGCAACTTCAGCAAATCCTTATCATTTTTAAAATCAGCCTAACCAGAAAAGCTTAAATGTGAACATTGACGCTAGAGATCACTAAACAAATTTTTATCTTTGAGGCATGTCGATGCCTATTCAAAATAAAGCTGATCTGCTCCTGATACTGAAGAGAAACAGTACCAGAATCAAGTCTTACGGCGTAAACAGCTTAAGTCTATTTGGTTCTTTTGCTAAAGGAACTGAGACATCTTCCAGTGATGTGGATTTGCTGGTTAATTTCGATCCTCAAAAAAAAGGCTACGATAATTTTATGGAACTTTCTTTTTTTCTCGAGGATCTTCTTGGAAGAAAAGTAGAACTTGTAACCCCCCAATCATTGAGTAAATATATAGGCCCACACATTCTTCAACAAGCTGAGCATGTTGCCATCTAATTTTGAGCTATTGCGACATATCCATGATGAGATTTCCTTTGTTCTAAACGCTGTAGCTAATAAAGATAAAGAATCAGTCATCAACGATCCCGTTCTATCAAGGGCCATTATACGCAGTCTGGAGATCATTGGTGAAGCCAGCAACAAACTGGACGCAGATTTCAAATCAGAACATCCCGAAATTGAATGGCGTAAAATCGTTAATACCCGTCACAGGTTAATCCATGATTATTTTGGCGTAGATTACGATATTGTATGGGATATTATTACTAATAAACTTCCTGATCTGCATGACTTTGTTGGACAAATTATTTCAGCTGAATAATATTTCGAAACAATAATACGCCGCTCCCCCTGCTCGCCATTTCCTAAAACATAGCGACCTTTGCCTCAAATAGTGCCTCCTTATGGATGGAAATAGTTCACCCAATCTGGCTTGCGTGTACAGCCTCCTCAGGTTGATTGAAGAGCACTATGACCAGGAAATTTCAGTCAGGCAATTGGAAGACACTGCTCATTACTCCTACCGGAATGTTCAACGCATTTTCAAATACACTTGTGGCGAAACGATTGGCGCTTATCAAAAAAGATTACGGGTAGAAAATGCTTACAAACTATTGCTCTATACCAACGACACCATAACTGCCATTGCCCTGCAGGTTGGGTTTGCCAACCTCGCCTCCTTCTCCAAAGCGTTCAAACAACAGTTCAACTGCGCTCCGCAGGAAGCAAGATCCAACAAGACACAGCTATTCACCGAGGGCAGCATCCACCCTGTTGAATCCGATACTCCACTACAACCTGAGATCATTTACCTCCCCAGGGTACAGGTGTTTTATGAAACTGCTTTCATCCCCTATGAAAACGATCAGATCGAAAAGTTATGGGAACGATTTGCACAAAATGAATTTCCCGGAAACGAAACAGTATACTACGGCATCATAGCGGATGAGCCATTGATAACGGAAGAACTGAAATGCCGGTATGATGCCTGTGCTTCAACACAAGCGCTCAACAGGGAACTGCCTTCAAAAACGATCCTCGGTGGCCGATATGCCCGGTTCATCCACCCAGGCACCTATGAAACGATAGATGCCACCTACCAGCGTATTTATGCTGGCTGGATGTTGGAAACGGACCTGGAATTTGACCATACCCCAATCGTTGAACAATATATGCGGCATGCTGACAATCCCGAATCGGTTGAGGATCAGCTGACTGGTATTTTACTGCCCCTAAAGTGAGATTGTCAATTTTGGACAATAGGGCGCCTGGCCATTGAGCTAGTTTTGCCCTATTCTTAATTAAAGCTTACTTAAATATGCGTAAAATGGAAAATCTGCTTGCCCTGCTACCTACTCTATTGTTATCCTGCAACCGGGACTTACCTGTTCCGGAGATTGCTGACACGGCCATTGTATATACGATGCCGGAAGAATCAAGTCCCCATGAAGGCACCTGGCTGCAATGGCCCCACCAATACCAATATGGTGCTACCTACCGCAATCGGCTGGATGCCACCTGGGTAGCCATGACCAAAGAACTGGTAATGGGTGAAAAGGTTTTTATCATCGCGTATGATCAAACCGAGCAGGACCGTATTTCCGCCTTGCTGGAAAAGAACGGAGTGCCCATCAAGAATATCTCCTTCAGGATCTACCCAACAGATGATGTATGGATAAGGGATAACGGGCCCATTTTTGTAAAAGACAAAACGGGCCAGACCCTTATTGAAGACTGGGGCTTTAACGGATGGGGCAATAAAGCCGATTACAACAATTGTAATGCCATCCCGGGCAAGATCGGTGCTGACCGCCAGATCAAAACCATTGACCTCAATAAGGTGATGATCAATGAAGGGGGCAGTGTTGAGATTGATGGAAAGGGAGTATTGATGGCCTGTAAAAGTTCTGTATTGAACAGGAACAGGAATCCGGGTATGACCCAACAACAGGCGGAAGGGATATTTTCCCGGTACCTGGGAGCCACCAAATTCATTTGGCTGGAAGGCAAAGCCGGACTGGATATAACAGATATGCACGTGGATGGGTTTGCCCGGTTTGTGAATGCTACCACGATCGTTACCATGAATGCCGATGACCTGGATTATTGGCAGGTGCCTCAGCAGGATATCAATACGCTGTATGCTTCCACCAATGCAGCATCGGTTGCTTACAACTTTGTAAAAGTACCACTCACGCAAAATGACGTAGTCACTACGTATGGTAAAAACCTGGGAAAAGCATCTTACATCAACTATTATGTTGCCAATAGCAGTGTGCTGGTGCCGGTTTATAACGACCCCAATGATGCAGTGGCATTACAGATCATTCAGCAACTCTATCCAGGAAAGAAAGTGGTAGGCATTGATTGTCGCAACCTGTTTGCCAATGGAGGCATGGTGCATTGTGTTACCCAGCAGCAGCCCAAATAACATCCAAAGGGCCACCAGCAAAAGGAAAGGTGGTGGCCCCAATTATCCGGTTGTAATTCCTCCTTATTTTTTGTATATTGTGGTTCTACAATCAGCACCCCGCCTGAAATTACGTGGCACCATATTATTAGCAGCAATGCTTGTTTATTTCCTGGAACTGGTAAGTTTGCCAGCATACTGCTTTAGTGAACCTAAAAAAGAAAGTAATTGCCACCAGAATACAGCGCCCAAATGTGGTGCTGCAAAAAAAGCAAGTTCCTGCAGTAAGAAAACGTCCACTAAGGGAAAAGACAGTAAAGGAGCCGACTGCTATTTCAATTGCCCGCTTTGTTACATCATGACGCTGGCAAATGCTACTGAACCCACTAAAAAGGGTCCCCTCCTTCTAAAAAGAGTCTACTCATCATTTCAATCTGATTATCTCTTTCTCTTTTACGCTGACACCTGGAAGCCACCGAATCATTGCTGATACCTATCAGACAATTTACATTCCTTACATTTTACTTTATATTAATAATACAATATGAAAAAGATATTTCTATTGGCAACTATTGCCATGCTAATGACTAGTTCAGTAGTTTTTGCCAACAATGGCGATAAAAATAAAAAGAAGGGTACCAAAGCTAAAACAGAGCAAACCTGTGACAAGCCTTGCCCCAAACCTTGTCCGCCATGCTGCGACAAGAATAAGAACAAATGTGAGAAAAGTTAAACCGGCATCGGTTTAAGCAATAGGAAAAGCCCCTGGTAGCAGGGGCTTTTCTCATTTCCGTCTATCCAATCAAGCAATACATTCAGCATCAAATTCCGGTACGAAGGCTTTCGGCATATACATTGGGAAGGGGACTATCTTCCACGGCTTTGGCAGCCTTCTCTACATCATAGGTGAAGCGGATGAATTCAACCTGGATGCTTTCCTTATCGGTGATGGAACTATTTTCATGGATGTGCAATAATACATAGCCGCCGCGCTGATCTCCATCCTTGGGTTTACCCACCGAACCAATATTGATGGCATGGCGGTAATAAGGGTTATCTGCGGTCCCCGCATTCAATATCCTGTGATAAGGCTTATGCGTATGGCCAAAGCACAATACATCAGCCGTTGCATCCTGCATGATGCGCAACATGCTTTTTTCGTCGCGGTCTTCAAAAAGGTATTCGTTGATCTTCCGGGGACTGCCATGTACCAGGAGTAGATTCAACCGGTCGTTGTTTAGCTGAAACTCTATCCTTATGTGGGCTGGTAAAGTACGCAGGTATTTTCGTTCTTCCGGTTGCACGATCTCATTGGTAAAAGCAATGGATATAGCCCCATTCGCTTTTTCATCATCCGATTTGTAGGCACATCCGCAATCATCGCTGGCCCGGCCAATGCCTAAGTCATAGTTACCGGCGATGGTGGGAATACCGCGTTGACGGATTAGCTGGATCACTTCATTGGGCCAGATATTGTACCCCACCAGGTCGCCCAGGCAATAGATGGCATCCGGTTGACGGCTATCCACCTCTGCAAAAAAAGCTTCGAGTGCAGGCAGGTTCGCGTGTATATCAGAAAACAAGGCAATTTTCATACAATTAATTATGGGTTCTATATAAAGATTTATAAACAGGCAGCAATACTGCTTGTGTCAGGTGGTGATCGTTTCCCCGCCACCATACCATCGTTTACGCAGCCACAATGCCAAATTCACCAATGCAATCAAGGCGGGCACTTCCACCAGTGGCCCAATTACGCCGGCAAATGCCTGGCCGCTATTGATACCAAAAACACCAATGGCCACTGCAATGGCCAGCTCGAAATTGTTGCCCGCAGCGGTGAATGCAATGGCAGCATTTTTTGAATAATCAGCCCCCAGGGATTTGCCGATCAGGAAGCTCACCAGGAACATGATCACAAAATAGATGGCCAGCGGAATAGCAATCCGGATCACATCCATCGGGATCTGTACGATCAATTCCCCTTTCAGGCTGAACATGACAACAATGGTAAACAATAAGGCAATGAGGGTGATGGGAGCAATAAAAGGGATGAATTGTTGCTGGAACCAATCAATGCCTTTTAGTTTTATCAGGACATAGCGGCTGATGATACCGGCGGCGAATGGTATGCCCAAATAGATGGCAACGCTTTCGGCAATTTGTCCAATGGTTACCTGTACGTCCAACCCTTTGATACCAAACAATGGCGGTAATACGGTAATAAACACATAGGCATAAACACTATACAGCAATACCTGAAAAATACTGTTGATGGCTACCAATCCTGCTGCATATTCCCGGTTGCCTGCTGCCAGCTCATTCCATACAATTACCATCGCAATACAACGGGCAAGCCCGATGAGGATAAGGCCCATCATGTATTCAGGGTAACCCTGCAGGAACAGGATGGCCAATAGGAACATGAGTACCGGACCAATTACCCAATTGAGCAATAAGGAAGCGCCTAATATCTTTGTATTCCTGAATACTTCGCCCAGCTTTTCATAGCGCACTTTGGTAAGTGGTGGGTACATCATCAGGATGAGCCCAATGGCCAGGGACCAATTGGTAGTTCCTGTCGAAAAAGAATGGATCAATGCAACAGAGGATGGAAAAAAATAACCCAGGCCGATGCCCAGTGTCATGGCCAGGAAAATCCAAAGGGTCAGGTAACGATCCAGGAAACCCAATCTTTTTCTTGCTTGCATAAGATAATCTGTTATTGTAAATAGTATTATTAATCGCAGCAACCTGGAGCGCAACATGCAGTAGCTGTTAATGGTTTCTCTGCATAGACCGTGATGCTGTAAATACCCGTATCGCTATTCCTGAATGCTATTATTTCTTCCGGGGAGAGGTAACCCGCTAAGATGTCATCGGGGATAAGGATGGGCTTTTCCTTCTGCAGCGTAACATTGGTAAATCCATTGGCGTCGATCAATTCCAGGTAGGTCTGCTTTTGGATAGCGCCAGCTACACAACCGGCATACATTTCTGCTGCCTGCTGGATGGCAGGTGGCAAGGTTCCTTCCAATACAATATCTGATATACTGAAATGTGCCCCAGGTTTCAAAACCCGGTAGATGTCTTTTATCACGGCATCCTTATTGGGAACCAGGTTCAATACACAGTTGCTCACAATAACATCCGCCGTGTTGGCAGATACGGGCATGTGCTCAATATCTCCTTGCCGGAATTCAACATTGTGGTAATTCAGTTTCTCTGCATTTTGTCTTGCCTTCTCAATCATGGCAGGTGTAAAATCAATACCGATCACTTTTCCGGAGGCGCCTGTTTCGGCCCTGGCAACAAAGGCGTCATTGCCTGCACCCGATCCCAGGTCGATGACCACATCGCCTGCTTTGATCCTGGCAAACTGTGTTGGCAATCCGCAGCCCAGACCAAGGTCTGCCTCCGGGTTATAGCCTTCCAGGTGGGTATAATCATCCGTCATGATATTGGCGGTTTCAACAGAACAACAACCGGAGCCGCAGCAGGAGGCTGCATTATCGTCCTTATCCTGCAGGGCGATGGCACTGTATTTCTGCTTCACCATTTCTTTAATTTGATCAGGCGTTTGCATGGTTTTGTGTTTATTTATTCATCGCAATATTGCGATTGTTAGGAGCAAAAAAAATGCTAGCAGCATTTATCTTTATTTACATAGGTTACAAAAAAGGCATCCAGTGCAGTACGGTATTGATTCCAGACCTTGGGATCAATGCAATAACAAACAGTTGTGCCTTCGATGGTACCCTGGATCAGTCCGGCATTTTTTAATTCTTTCAGGTGTTGGGAGATGGTGGCCTGCGCCAGTCCCAGTTCCTCTACCAGGTCGCCGCAGATGCAGGCCTGTGCTTTGACCAGGTGTTGGATGATGGCAATGCGTGCCGGATGGGCCAGCGCTTTCATCATTTGTGCCAGTTTATTCTGCTTATCCGTGAATATCTCCGATTTTGTCAGTCCCATATCTATCGCAATATTACGATATTGCTGGAATAGGCAAAATCTTTTTTGAATATTGCTACACGGACTGATACAAGGCATTGATTTAGAGCAGGCAGGTATTTTTTGCTGGGGCAACCTCAGTCGCCTTAACCACCTTCCTGCCACCCGGCTGCTACTGAGCACGCAGTCGTGCCCAATTCTCCCCGAATTCATGTTTTGCTGAGGGGGTATTGCCTGGGTATTGCCTACGTATTGCCTAACCATTGCCTTGGCGGGGTAGAATTCCTCTAGAATACCCTGGGGATTCGGAGAGAGTAGGTAGGCTATCAGGCTACCTGTTTCAGACAGTACAGGTACCAGTACGCTACCATCCAGTCCCACTATGTTGTTTGCTGTGTGTGTCATATCGATCAGTTTGATGACACAAAGTTGGCGGGTTTGCACGAACTGATTTACCGTGTTCATACCGACACAGTAAAGATTTTTTTAGCTCAAATACAATCCTATACGTGGAGAAAAACAAGCACTTGCAGTAATATATAACCGCCGAACAACAAAAAGGCGACGGCTGTTTACGCCATGGCCTTTCATCTTCGTCATTGTATTGTTGCTCGTTGTTGGGTCAGGTTATTTCCTGGAGTGGATGAGTAGTGCAGGTCGCAGATAAGAAATAGGCACGACCACCATTTATCGGGTTCATTAAAGCGTATCTATTAGTTTTTCAAGGCCTGAAAAAGATAAACCTGGCGAGAGGCAACAACCCTATCACCGGCTTTCAAGCCAGCTAGCACAAAGACCTTATCCTCCATCCGTTTTCCCAGCTCGACAGGCTGAATTCGAATTTTGCCCCTGGTTTCCATGACCAGTACATGGCTACGATTCTTGTCAAATACCAGGTCATTGGCATTAATATAGGGAAGGTCATTGGACTGATGACTGCTCACTTCGACGTTGGCAAACATGCCAGGCTTCAGGATAAAATCGGGATTGGGGATACTTACCCGCGCCTTCATTACCCTGCTTTCGGGCTCCAGTTGATCGTATATTTTTTCTATTTTACCTTCAAACACCCGGTCCGGATAGGAAAGGGTTGTTATCCTTACCTTGTCTCCCTGCCGGATGCTGGCAATATCAGATTCATAAATGTTGAGGATCACATATACTGTTGAAAGGTCTGCGATGGTAAACAGGCTTTGATTGTAATCAGACCGTACATGTGTACCTGCAGTAATGTTTTTCTCCACCACAAATCCGGCTAATGGGGTGCGTAGCTCGTAAGCCTGCTTTTTGCCGCTCCTATTCATCTGTAGCACGGCTTGATTCTTCTGATCTTCTGCCAGGGCTTTTTGATACTCCCCGCGAAGTTGCTCCAGTTCTTTCAAGGAAGACAAACCCGATCGATAGAGATCCTCCCCCAGGTCCATGGCTCTTTGCGCATTGCTGAGGTTGGTCCTGGATACGGTAGCATCTTTTGCAAATCCTGCTATTTCAGGACTCTGCAGTGAAGCAAGCAATTGGCCCTTTACAACCTGATCGCCCTGTTGAATATTAACGGCTTCAGCAATTCCGCTCACCAGGGGAAATACGCGGATCAGTTTATCTTCTGCTGGTTGTACTTTACCATTCAGGTGGGTCTGTATCACGGCGCCATGCAGCTTTACTGTATCGAGCAGGAGTTGATCCAGCATGGCAGACGTAACCTCATACTTGTATTCATTTTTTTGGCTACCAGTCTTTTTCCCCTTGCAAAACGTCAAAAGGCAGCAAGAAGATAAGGCAATTAAATAAGTTGAAAATACAGCAACTTTGTTGTTCATGGTACTTCGTTCTGTTAGGGATTGAAAAATTCGGTTCCTGTAATAAAATTGAGTTTCTCCAATGCATTTATCCGTTGGAACATCAGGTTGTTCATCAGTAGCATGTGATTCTTATAGGAAGCATATAGATCCAAAAATTCAAGGAGGCTGATGTTTCGTTTTTCAAAGTTTTCATGCGCGCCCTGGATGATGCGCGCAAAGTTGGATTTGAAAGACGTATCAATGGAACGGTAAAGAGACTCCAGCTTCAGTACATCCTGGTAAGCTCCTGAAAGTTCATTTTCCAGCTTATTTTGTTCACCCTGTAATTGCACTTTGCTTTGTTCCAATTGAATCCTGGCCAGCCTGATCCCTCCCTGGTTACGGTTAAAAAATGGCAAGGCCATAGCCAGGCCCCCGGAAACATACCCGAGGCCATACCCGGCCTTTTTATCATAGTTAAGCGAGACGGTAAGGTCCGGATACTTCATGGCATTTTGCAAATTCAGGTTCACACCGGCATAGGTAACATTGGATTGAGCAAGTTTTAGATCGTGCCGGTTTGCCAGGGCCGAATCGAGCAATTGCAGGTAAAGGGTCTTTGCAGGGGTGGCCAGCAAAAAAGGTGTTGCAGGCATCTGTACCTGGATCTGTACTGTCCCGGGGGACTGGATGAAGGTCCTTAATTCTGCCTGCAGATCATTGGCCTGTAGCTGGAGCTCCGTTTGTTCCGACTGAAGGGCATATAGCAGGGATTGGATGCGCAGCACTTCTTTCTCTGCAATATTACCCTTCTGATAAATCAACTGAAAAGCCGTTAATGTCTTTTTCAGGGAACTGATCTCCTCATTGTACAGTTGAATAGATTGTTGTTTTAAGAACAGGGTATAAAAATTATTCCTTAAGCTGTATTTGAGTGTTCTTAACAGGTCAAAGAAATCATGCCATGCATTGGCTGTCTGGATCCTTGCCAACTGAATGCTCTTGTTTCGTTTTCCCGCTGTTTGGATCAATTGCGAAATGCTATAGGTCTGCTGACTAAGCGCATTGGTATCCTTTGTTTTGGTATACAAGCCGTTCGTAAAGGAAAACGAAGGATTGGCAAACAGTTTGGCTGTCATTTCGCCGGCCGCTGCTTTGTCTACATTATACCGCTGCGCCAGCAATTGAAGATTGTTTTTAAGAAATTGCCCCTCCAACATGGGCAGCGTGAGTCGAAGCGTATCTCCTGTCTGCGCCTTTCCTACTTTGGCATATAATAAACAGGCTATTAATACCATTCCTGGCAGTCGTACATGCATAACTTGTAAAATAGATCGTCCATCAATAGTTGAGTACAGATAAAAGACACCTATTCAACAAATAAGTCCTAAAGACGGGGGATTGCCTTTAAGTACATTAACATTACATATAACTTACTATTTATTAATATCCTTTACGGCTGCGGTAATGGTATCCACAGCAATAGCATAGAAATAACCATTGGCCTTTCCTGAAATATTCCCTTTTACGTTTGAAGGAGTGGAAGACAGCACACCTTTCCAGTCTGTTTCCTGGAAAAGATTGTATAAAAAAGTGCTGTAAGCAAGGGAGATGGAATATTTGTAGATCTTAAGGCTGTCTGTCAGGCCTGTATGAAGTATTCGCTTTTGCTGAATGAGCGGGTTGAGGGCATTGGGCGTGCCGAAAACATGGGAATAGTTGAAATTATAATTCGTATCGAATTTGGAGGGGTTCCAGGAACTCCCGGCAGGTGCTATCAGCCATTGCTGGGCAGTAGACACACCGAAAATGTGTTTGGGAATGGTAACGATAAAACCGTTGTCCTGCCGGGTAGTAAGCGGGATATAAGATTCGTCAATAGGTACAATTGATGTCATAAAATCGGAAGCTTCATATTCATTTCCCTGATAGGTAATGTGTAGTGTATAAGGATCATCATAATTGTTGTTATTGTCGACGACTGCTGTATACACCCCTGTACCGGCAATTTCGTTAAAAACAATATCGCTGGTTCCATCATTCACACTGACCACCGCACTACTGACCGGTTGAATGGTACGATCGGAGGCCCTGGCCGGCTTTGTAAGGCGAATGTATTGTTGCTTATACAGGGAATTGATGCCACCTTCCACGATCAGGTCATAAGCAGGGGTGGTGGCATTAATGTCCTGTTTATGGCAGGCAGCGCTGAACAACACAGGTAGGAGCCAATATATAAGTGCAGGCTTTCTCATATTAAAAACTAAAACTGTAATTAAAAGTCGGCGTAATGCCTGAAAAGAGTTGTTCATCAAACAGGTTATCACTTCCTACCTGTGGATTGATCTTGTATAGTATGGTATTTCGTCGATTGTAAATATTGTATAACCCGACACTGAAGGTATTGATCCATTGCCTTCCATTTTTTAGCCCGACCGGCAAGGTCCATTGCAGTTTTACGTCGAGATGATGATGAGCTGGCATTCTTTCGAGGTTGCGTCCGGGGTATATGGGCACCCTTACACCTTGCTGCACAAAGTATCCTACGGGAATAGTTGCCGGCCGGCCGGAAGCATAGGCAAAGAAGGAGTTCAATTGAAGTGCCTTATTGATCTGGTAGCTGAGCGATAGTTTTACTGAATGCGGGATATCGTAATTAGCCGGATACCTATTGTCATCATTAATATCATTGATCTTTCGAAAAACCCTTGACCAGGTATATTGTGCCACCATGTCCACCTTGCCCTGATGATGTGTGATAGCTGCCTCCAGGCCGTAGGCATCGGATCTTCCTGTCCGCAGCTGGTCCTCTATATAAGGATTGGCAATTAGCTGGGCATGATCTACCAGGTCGAGTTGGTTGCCCATATATTTGTAATAGGCGCCCAAAGACAGCTGTCCACCCCGGTGTTTCCTTTTGAATGAAAGAGAATACATATCAGCACTTTGCGGCTTGATATGTGCACTGGAGGGGATCCAGGTCTCCAGGGAAGAGAAAGCCAATTCGTCGTTCTGTAAAAGTTGAAGGTATTGGTAATTGCGGCAATAGCTCAGTTGGAGCATGGAACGATTGGACAAATTATACTGAAGCCTCAGCCTGGGTTCGAACCTGATGAAGTTAGCATCTTTACCTTCTCCAATAGTGTCAGGATCATCAATGTAGAGGTTCCTTTCGGAAAAATTCCGGAATATACTTGTACGCAGTCCATACAGCAGCCTGAACCGTTCGCCCAAGGGAATTCTTTGTGAGAAATACAGGGCAAACTCTGCCGCCCGGGCACGGGGGATATCTTTAAACGCCGCATCTGTGGTTTCACCAGGCTTGAAGAGATGCACGACACTGTTAAAACCGAATTGTATCTGATTGCCCGGCTTTTTAAAATAGGTAAAATCTCCTTTAAGGGTAAAATCCCTGATCCCCGTCACCCAATTATCCTTGCCATCTGATGAGTCGGCATTAATATTGAGCATATTCTGGTAGTTACTGTAAATGGCAGACAGGTTAAGGAACAATTTGGGATTAAACACATGATTCCATCGCAAGGTGACCGTCTTGTTGCCCCATTTATTCAGGTAACCATTGTCGGCATTGACCCGGTCGTGGCCGAAGTAGGCTGAAAAGAAAAGCCGGTTAGCTGCATTTAACCTATAATTGATCTTGAAGTTCAAATCATAGTAGGCGGCTTTTGCGTTGTACAGGTCGAGGTTCTTGTTTAAAAAATTGGCAATACTTCTTCGACCGGTAATCAAAAATGATCCTTTTTCTTTAACCACTGGCCCTTCTACTGACAACCTTGCGGACAGGAGGCTTACGCCTCCTTTGACCCGGATGGTTTTATCGTCCCCATCCGCCATGCGGGCATCTATCACAGAGGAGAGGCGACCTCCAAAATTAGCGGGTATATCGTCTTTATAAAATTGGATATTCTTCAGGGCATCGGGGTTAAATACCGAGGTGAGGCCAAAGAGGTGTCCTGGATTGTATACCACCGCTTCGTCCAATAATATCAGGTTCTGGTCTCTGTTGCCGCCACGGACAAACATGCTGCTACCTTCGGCGATGCCCACTACGCCATTTTGCATCTGAAGGGCTTTGATCACATCGGCTTCTCCTTTAAAAAAGGGTTGGTCGCGCAATAGGTTCAATAAGAGCTGTGAAGAGCCGCCGGGTTGCAGGGAATCCGAATAGCTTTTTCCGGTAACGCTCACTTCTTTCAGGTTACTGATTTTTTTTTCTAACCGGAGATCAAAGGTCTTGTTGGAGCCGGAAAAGGTAACAGTGAATATACTGGATAGGTAACCTGCGCAACTGACCAGCAATTCGTAGGTTCCGGCAGGCATCGTCAGCGAATAAAAGCCGTAGTTGTTGCTGGTGGTATTCTGGTTGAGTTGTCGAACAAAGACATTTGCGCCGATCAGGTCTTCCCCGTTTTGCAGATCTATTACATGGCCGCTGAGCGTGGTGGACTTTATGGCAGGAACGATGATAATTTCTTCTGCCAGGTATTTCCAGGTAAGACCGGTACCCTGCAGGATATCATGAAGGATCTCGGAAACGGGGACATTGTAAAAATTCTGATTGATAATTTTATCCAGGGCCGGGTGGGTGGATTCAAACGCAATCGGGATGCCTTCTTTCTCACCCAGCCTGGTCAGTACATCACGGATGGACAGGTTTAAATAGCTGATCGTTATTCGCTTGTTCAATGGGTTTCGCTGCGCATAAGTAGCAGGACAAAACAATAACATACAGATAAAAAAGATCCCTGCCCTGGTTTGTAAGTGGCTACATACAAGGGGTATACGAATTCGGGAACCAATAAACTGAATGCCGGCCGGATTTGGCATCTGTTCTTGTTACTTCTAAGATGAGCTGACTACGATCTATTGTTGGGACAATATAAAGATACCATCTTTTTTTACTACTATTAAATTAGGTTGAACCGATGTTGCAATGATCTGCATGATCTGATCTTCGGTTTTTTTATCTAAAAAAGCCGTGAGCTTTTTCTCTTTTATGGCAGTATCATTCAATACGATCTGTGTGCCATAGAGCTTTTTCAAATCCCTGAAAACTATTTCAAGAGGCGTTTGAGAATAGCGTAATTTTTTATCCTGCCATGCTTTATAATTCAGTGGGATCTCTTTGGTAAAGGTTAGTTGTTTCGTTTGCCGATCGAATACTCCCATCTCATTGGCGGCAAGTATCACCTTCCGGGTAGTGGCTGATTGCCGGGATTGAATGGGTTGGAGATGCTCCATGGATACAATACCCGAACTTACAATGGTTTCAATCTTACCTGAATCCACTTTCAGGTTAAAGCTGGTGCCTATATCTTTTATGATAACCTCCTCCAGTTCGACCAGAAAATCATTTTTAGCGTCGTGTACAACATCAAAATAGGCTTCGCCTTTCAGTAATTTGACATGCCGTTTTTTCTGAAAATTGCTTTCCTGAATACTAATGGCAGAATTTTCATTTAGAAATACACTGCTGGAATCAGGCAATATAATATGGCTACGCTGGTCTTTTGTTGTTTGATAAACGATCAGGTGTTCCGGCGTAATCCATTTGAATAGGATAACAGCAATAGCACAAATGACTGCGGCTGCCAATCCGGCTATTAAGATATAGCGCCCAACCTGCTGTTTTGGTTTCAGGGTATGAGCAACCACTTGCGCATCTTCTATAGCGGCCTGCATTTTATTCCAGCCATCGTCCGTATCCGTACTACGGTAAAAGTTGAGCAATTCCAACTGGTCTTCTGCATTCTTCAGCGTATTGTAAATAACCAGGTGTTCTGGTGCGGCTGTCTTCCACTGCTCGAGTTCCGCGGCTTCGATGGGCGTAAGCTCCCGCTCCATTTCGGCCAGGATCAGGTGGAAGGGTATATTATTTTGTTGATAGCTTTCCATTATACTTATAAGACCGTCATTTTGTTAAAAAGTCCTAAAAAAAAGGGTACTAAATATCAAAATTGAAATTGCCGTATTCCCGGAAATAGCAATACGGATCTTTTCAAATCCTATTGTGAGCTGATTCTTGACAGTTTTGATCGAGATATTTAACTTGTCTGCGATCTCCTGTTGCTTATATCTTTCAAATTTGCTCATCATCAATATTTTGTGGCATTGCGGTGGTAGTCCTTCCAGCACCTTTTCCAATTTTAACAACTGGTTTTCCAGGACCTCCGCCTGGACTTCCGGTTGCACCCCGCTTAACATATCGGCCTGGTATTTATCGTTTTTTGTATTCAACCTATTCTGCTGCCGGATCACATTGAGTGAGCGGTTAACAACGCTTTTTGATAAATAAGGCCGGAGGGAATGCGCAATATTCAGCCTGGGGGCATCGGTCCAAATTTTCAGCAGGACATCATTGACAATTTCCTTCGCCGTGTCTTCATTTCTTACATATTTATAGGCAAGCACCAAAAGTCGTGGATGATGCGCACGATACAATTGCTCAAATGCTTTTTGATCTTTTTCGCAAATCCTGGAAAAAAGCTCATTGTCTTGATCAGGCATACTCAAACTTGACTTTCTTAAATAAAATTAACTTAAAGTAAATATCAGTCAATGAATTATAATTTTAGTCAATGTATAGCGACCCTATTTTTCTTTGTTCCTACAAGACACCGCGGCGCCCAAAAGGTCCTAAACGGGGGCTCAAAAAATCTCATCCTCCACCTGAGGAGTAAACTGGTAATGGTACCGAGCTTTTGGGGAGGATGAATTGGGACTTTTTTTATGTTTCGTTGTCTCCTTAGAGCAGGCCCCGGCAGCCCGCTCAATAGATCAAGCGGAGGGGTTGCCCGACAGGGACCTGCCAGTATCATCTTACATTTCGAAACATTAAAAACAAACCATTATGCAATTGTCCCGTATTATTAAGGCCAGTCTTTCCGTTATTCTGTTGGCTGGGTTTGGGTTATTTGCCAATGCACAAGCCAAACCAGCCAAAAAGTCTCCGGAAAAAGTAACGACCCCAGGCGCAACCGCCGTGCAACCTGCACCCCCCAAAACAGATACCGGGAAAAAGGCCATCCATCCTGCACCTGCAAAACCGGAAGTAAAACCTTTGAAGCCATCTACGGCAAAGCCAAAATCACCCGGGAAATAACAGGATATTCCATTTCAATGCAATAAGGATGGAGCTATCCATCCTTATTGCATTTACTTAATAACACCATTTGCTCTCCAAACGAAAGCAGGCCTTTTCCTGACCCTACGTTTACTGAGCGAAAATCATTGGGTATGAAAATCTATTGTGTATTGGGAATGCTCGTCCTGATCAATTCCCAAATTGCCATCGGGCAGTTACAAAAACAGTATTATGCGGTGTATCATAACGATAAAGCAGCCGGGCAAATGCAGATCGCCAAAACAGGTAATACCCAGAGTTTTACCATTAAGCTGACCTTTAGCGCCAGCTTGCGTATTTTGTTTAAGCATATGGACATCGAGGGACAGGAGGAAACATTATTTGAGAATGGTATTATGAAACATTCATTGGTATTGCGAAGGGTGAATGGCAAGATCAAATCCAACAAGCGTACCAAACAAACCGGTAACGCCTATGAAGGATTTGATGGCACCAGCACCTGGTCCATCCCCATCACTGAAATAAAGGCTAACCTGTTGAGCATTTTATTTGCTGAACCGGCCAATAACCAACCTATTTTTTCCGATAACCTACAACAAAGCCTGAAGGCAGATCAACAAGCCTCTCATAGCTACCGGATCAATCTTTCTAATGGAGCATTTAATTTATACACCTATCTAAATGGTCAATGCATGTTGATCGAATTAAACAGCGGGTTGGTAAAACTAACGCTAAAAAGGATTTAATAAATAATAGGTGCTTTTAGTGAAAGAACCTTCCAATAATATGGCTTGCCCATGTGCCGGAGGCCAGGCATCCACAATCTCCTACTATGATTGAACGTAGAATGGCCATCATAAACAGGATCCAAAGCAAGAGGGTTATAAAGAATAGAAAACCCAAAGCCATCGTCTTCAGGTAAGCAGCAATGGTATTCTCGCCCTTCAGCACAATTATTACAAACTGCTTTACAATATAATATCCGCAACCGGAGATCAACAGGAGGATCAATACAGGATGCCATTGGTTGGTAGTCATGGATGCCGATTTTAAAAGTTTCAGTGTTTCCCTGGTGAAAAATAGAACCCAGCGCAAGAAGCGCCGGGTTTTCCTGGAGAAACCCTCTAACCTGCTGCCTCGCTGGGTAGGAGGCAGGAAATTACAGTTTGAGAAAATTCCAAGGGACCAACTTGCGACCAAGCCGGCATGTCCGTTGGCTAAACCTTGCCTTATAGACACCGAACCCGAAAAAAGTCCCATGCGCTTCAACCTTTTTTTTATTCAGTAATCATGAGGACTACCCGCTGTTGTATACCTTATCGTTTTGTCTTTACAGGGCTTGAGGTTTATGAATTGTTACATGGGACTTTTAATTATTGGAGGTGTCATTAGGTTCAAAACTTCTCAAGCAGGTGAATAAATTCATACAAGCAGTACTGGCCTTCTCTCTTAAATACAAGTTCTTTATCTTCTTCTTAACCTTCCTTTTGATAGCCGGCGGGTATTATAGTTTCAGGAATACGCCTATTGATGCCTTTCCTGATGTAACCAATACCACGGTGACCATTATTACCCAATGGCCCGGCAGGAGTGCTGAAGAGGTGGAGAAATTTATTACGCGGCCCATAGAAATGGCGTTGAATCCGGCAGAGAAAAAACTTAGTATCCGGTCTTCCTCGCTTTTTGGGCTTTCGGTGATGAAAGTAGCTTTTGATGATCAGGTGGGTTATCCTTTTGCCCGCATGCAGGTTACCAACCTGCTGGGTACGGCGGTATTGCCGGAAGGTATCCGGCCTGTTGTACAACCGCCTTATGGTCCAACCGGCGAAATATACCGGTATACACTGAGCAGCAATCGCAAATCGGTGAGGGATTTGAAAACCATTCAGCAATGGGTGGTAGAAAAAGAGATCCGGGCTGTGCCGGGTGTGGCGGACGTGAGCAGTTTTGGAGGTCAAACGAAGACCTTTCAGATCACCGTCGATCCACAAAAGGCACTCGAGCATGGCGTGACGGCAGTGGAGATATACAATGCGGTATCGAAAACAAATATCAATGTAGGCGGGGATGTGATCGAGCAAAATGGGCAGGCTTTCGTGGTCAGGGGAATTGGATTGCTGAACAATATCAGCGAGATCAAAAATGTCATTATTACCCATACCGGGGGGCAGCCTGTGTATGTTTGGAATGTGGCTGAAGTAACGGAATCTTCGTTGCCCCCATTGGGGCAAGCGGGCCGGGATCTTGATCCTGATGTGGTGGAAGGCATTGTACTGATGCGAAAAGGGGAAAATCCCAGCGAGGTGATTGCCAGGTTGAAGGCCACGATAGCGCGATTGAACAATGAAGTGCTTCCCGATGATGTGCAGGTGAAAACGTTTTATGACCGGGATGTGCTTATCAGGTACGCTACAGGAACGGTGTTGCACAATATGCTGGAAGGGATCCTATTGGTTACCCTGATCGTGTTGTTGTTCATGGCCGACTGGCGGACTACCATTATCGTTGCCGTGGTAATCCCGCTGGCCTTGTTGTTTGCGTTTATTTGTCTGCGCCTGAAAGGTATGCCGGCCAACCTGCTTTCGATGGGGGCCATTGATTTTGGGATCATCATCGACGGAGCCGTGGTGATGATGGAAGGCATATTCGTATTGCTGGATCATAAGGCCAGGGCTTTAGGGATGAATAAGTTCAATAAGCTAAGCAAGCTGAGTTTAATTAAACAGGCCTGCCTGGTGAATGGGAAGGGTATTTTTTTTGCCAAGATGATCATTGTTGCAGCCCTGCTGCCCATTTTCAGTTTTGAGAAGGTGGAGGGTAAAATGTTTTCTCCCCTGGCCTGGACACTGGGTTTTGCTTTGTTGGGCGCCCTGATCCTTACCTTCACCCTGGTACCTGTATTGGCAGCCGTGTTGTTGAAAAAGAATGTCCGGGAGAAGCACACCTTTTTTATCGTTTGGATAACTGCCGGGTGTATGGCTTTTTTTAACCTTTGCATGGCCCATAAAAAGAAGAGTTTTTTTATTTCCATAGCAGCTTTGGTGACGGGTTTGTGCTGTTTCAAATTCGTAGGCACGGAATTTCTTCCGCAGCTTAATGAAGGGTCGATCTATATCCGCGCCACAGGGCCTTTAAGTACTACCCTCAGAGAATCTGTCGATCTATCGAATGATATCCGAAAGGTATTGCTTGCTTTTCCGGAGGTGAACCAGGTGATGTCTCAAACCGGCAGGCCTGATGGCGGTAGCGATCCCACCGGTTTTTACAACCAGGAGTTCCTGGTAGACCTTCATCCCAAAGACGAGTGGAAAAACGGGCTTAGTAAGGAAGACCTGGTAGCAGCCATGAGCAATAAGTTAAAGGTCTTTCCTGGCATTGACCTGAATTTCTCTCAGCCTATTTCGGATAATGTGGCTGAAGAAGTTTCCGGGGTAAAGGGATCGATTGTGATCAAGACCTTCGGACCAGATCTACAAGTGATCGAGGAGAAGGAAAAAAAGCTATTCCGGATCTTGCAAGGGGTTCCAGGAGTTGTTGACCTGGGCATACTTTATAACCTGGGACAACCGGAATTGAATATTAAGCTGAACCAGGACAAAATGGCCTTGCAAGGCGTGATAACGGCTGATGCCAATGCGGTCATACAGTTTGCCATTGGTGGTGAAGCGGCCACCCAGATCTATGAGGGTGAACGGAGGTTTGACCTTCGTATCCGTTACCCGGAAAATTTCCGGAACAACCCGGAGGCTATTGGCGACTTGCGGGTACCTACCTTGTCTGGCACCAAGATACCGCTTCGGGAGATCGCTTCTATTGAAAAAAACATAGGGCCCAGTATCATTTACCGGGATAAGGGCATGCGGTATGGTGCCATCAAATTCTCCATCCGCGGCAGAGACATGGGTAGTACCATTGCAGAAGCCCAACAAAAGGTGAATGCCCAGGTCAAGATGGAAAAAGGGTTTTCTATTCAATGGGCCGGCGATTTCGAGAACCAGCAACGGGCAACGCAACGATTACAATTGGTTGTTCCCTTGTCCTTGCTGCTGATCTTCTTCATACTCTTTGTTTTGTTTGGTTCGGCCGGCGATTCGTTATTGGTGCTTTCCAATGTGCCTTTCGCTGTTATTGGCGGCATTCTTGCCTTGTTGGTCAGCCAGGTGAATTTTAGCATCTCTGCCGGTATCGGCTTCATCGCTTTGTTTGGCATCTGTATTCAAAATGGGGTTATCCTGCTTACCAGGTTCAAAACGGGTATTCATGCCATGAAATATCCGGGAGGGCCTTCCTCCCTGGGAGAAGCCTTGCGCGATTCGGTGAAAGACCGTTTACGTTCTGTTATCATGACTGCATTGATGGCTGCTATAGGTTTACTGCCGGCGGCACTATCATCAGGAATAGGCTCTGAAGCTTCCAGGCCTTTAGCAATCGTGGTGATTGGTGGCCTGGTGACCAATACCTTATTTAATCTTTTTATTTTTCCGATCATCTTCTATTGGTCCTACCAACGAAAGGCCGGTCAACTCCGGGCAACTACGGTTGCGCTACCTGAAAAACAATTATAAATAGCTACTGTACACGCTTTAACCTACCGCCCATGAAGGGATCCCTAACCATGCTGGTATTGTTCGTGTGTTTGCATCCACACTGTGCAATGGCCAGGCAAATGCCAGGCCAGCCAATGAATTACAAGCATGCTGAACGAGGGATGCCCTTGCGGCGGATGGTTACTCCGGCCTTGCTATTGGGAGCCAGTGTGGCAACCTGGTCTTTTCGCCAGGATTTCAGGGGCCTTCGTAACCAATACCTGCCTGGTTTCAGGCATTCTTTCGATGACTATCTTCAATATGTACCTGCAGCACTGACTTTTTCACTGAAAGCGGCCGGGGTCAAGGGTAAATATGATACAAAACGGTCGGTGGTTGCCTATGGATTTTCCAGTTTCATTATGGCCGGGCTGGTCAATGGCATTAAATACACCAGCAGGGTTGAACGCCCTGATGGATCGGGTAGGAATTCCTTTCCATCGGGCCATACTGCCAACGCTTTTATGAATGCTACCCTTCTGCACCTTGACTATGGTGACCGCTCCTTCTTATACAGCGTGGGCGGGTATACCTTATCGGCAGCAACGGCAATGGGAAGGCAGTTCAACAATCGCCATTGGGTATCTGATGTATTGGCCGGGGCGGCTATTGGGATATTGTCTGCAGAACTTGGCAACTACCTGGCCGGCAAATGTTTTACTTCTTCAGCAAGCCGGAGACCGGGTATGGGGTTTGACGAGGATAATAAGCCACCACCAGGATACCTTTCTTTTCGAATGGGCTATGTAGTTCCTTCCAACAGGGGTAATCCGAAAGATTTTTATATGCTACCGGGCGTAGAGATTGCTATGGAGGGAGGTTGGTTCCTGAATAAGTACCTGGGCCTGGGGGTGGAATTTGGTTTTACTGCGCTTCCGGTAGTTCTTGATACTACGGTAACAGGCCCGTTGCCTCCTACTTTGCTACAAGGAAGCAACAAGTTGTTGACGACCCGCTATCTCCGGGCAGGGCCTGTTTTCCGCTTTCCAGCAGGATCGGGATGGACTATTGGCAGTAAGCTGCTCTTGGGAACCCTGTCGGGACCGAAGACCCCGGCAGTAACGGCCCCCTGGCTTGGGTATAGCGCCAAAAAAGCGTTTAGCTGGAATACAGAAATTAATATTCAGAAAAAAATTGGTCAACATTTCGGAATAAGAACCTACCTCTCCTATAGCAGTGCGCCAAAAAGTTTTACTGTCTTATCGACCGATCAAAAAAACGCAACGAGCAGCCTGGAGTCAGTAAACTTTAATTATTTATCCTGGGGCATTGGGCTTTGTGCTTTGTTCTGAGCAGGAGGCCAGTGAAAACATTTTCCTCCAATTGCAGTCAATGTGGTTAAAATAATTCTGATCGTTTAGGACTTTGCAAAAATCAGGGTGTCATAATAATGAAGCCGAATAAAAAAAGAGGCGCCCGATTTATCATTAAAAATAAACTACAATGAAAAGAGCGAACAAAGGTTATGATATGGCATTGACGACAATGAATGTCCTATTAGTTAGTGTTTTACTGTTAGGTGCCTGTAAAAAGAAAAAAGATGACCAGCCCACACCGGTCAATGCAACGTATGATATTAGTTCTTCAGCGGATGGGAAGCAAGCCAGCTCTGATTCGAAAGGCACGGCCATGGTTACCGGCACTTATTCCCAGTCTTCGAAAAAGTTAACCTACCAGGTTGTTTTCACGGGTATTGAACCTGCGTCGATCGATATTCACGAGGGTAAGCCGGCAAGCATTGGCAACAAATTGATCAGTTTGGCCAAAAACAGCAGTAACAAGTATACCAGTCCTGTAGCAGGTGAAATAACACTTACTGCGGATCAGGAAAAAGTATTTTTGAGAAGCCCTGTTACGCATACGCTATACATCAACGTCGTAACTACCCGGATTGCCAAAGGCGAGATAAGAGGCAAACTCCTGCTTAAACGCCGGCCTTAAGGAAGGCCCTGGTAAACGAAGCTCAGTTAAAAGACCGCCTGAATTGAAGCGGAGAAAGCCGGGTCTTTGTTTTGAACAACTTACTGAAAGACTGTGGATGTTCAAAACCCAGTCCATAGGCTATCTCACTCACCGATAAAGTGGTAGTAGACAATTGTTCCTTGGCCCTTTCGATCAGTTTATCGTGAATATGTTGCTGCGCAGACTGACCGGTCAGTGTGCGCAGCATATCGCTTAAATAACTGGGTGACAAATGCAGGTGGTCGGCAAGGTACTGAACGGTGGGGATACCTTTGTCCAAGCTATCCTCCTGACTGAAGTAATCTGTCAGCAGCGCTTCCAGCCTTTGCACCAGATCATGACTGACCACCTTACGGGTAATAAACTGACGTTTATAAAAGCGATTGGCATAACTCAGCAACAACTCGATCTGCGATATCACCACATCCTGACTGAGCTCATCGATCCGGCCATTCAGCTCCTCCTGCATGATGCCGAAAACAGACATGATGGTCGCTTTTTCCTGCTCGGACAAGTGTAAGGTTTCGTTGGTGGCATAAGAAAAGAAACCGTACTGGCTGATCTTTTTAGCCAGGGAATACCCCAACAAGAAATCCGGATGAATAAGCAACGTATACTCGGAACATACGGCTCCCTCGTTGTCTCCCCCACCCATTACCTGTCCAGGAGCAGCAAACAACAAACCTCCCTCATCGAAATCATAGTAACCCTGGCCATACTTCAACTTACCGCCCAGTTTGGGTTTGTAGGAGATCTTATAGAAGCCCAGTACATGCTGGTGTGCAGGCTCCTGCATATCCGACCAGGAAGGGGCTCCATGGAGCAAACTGATCAATGGATGCCTGGGCTGCGGCATGCCGAACGCACGATGGGCATCGGACAGTGTATCAAACCTGATCAGGCTTTTCTCGTCTTTTTTCATGTACAAAGAATTGAGATGATAACCGGCAACCACGTCGATCGCCGGTTATGACCGGTTATTATTGCGGTAAAACCTGGGCCGACCTCGCTACGTTATCCCACTGCTCCCACAAAGCCAAACGCTCTTCATAAACACTCCTCACCAAGGGTAGGTTGTGACTGCCCAGGTGGATCCGCAACGGCGGATGTGCTGCATCTACCACCTGGAAGAGTGCTGGTGGCGTGGCATTCGGGTCGCCCCTTTCCAGGTCTTTCAACCTGCCGAAAAACTGTGTTTTATAATCGGTGTAAATATCCATGCCAGCCGCAAATTTCAAAGAATGCTCACTGCCAAATTCCGTGGCATAGGCGCCCGGTTCGATAATGGTTACTTTGATCCCAAAGGGCGCCACCTCTTCGGCCAGGCTTTCGTGGATGGCTTCAAAGGCCCATTTCGATGAGGCGTAGTAGCCGATCACCGGTAGTGTCACATGACCTAAGTTGCTGGAAGTGCCCAGGATATGGCCACTACCCTGCTGCCGGAGCAATGGCAGGGCCGCCTGAACAACAGCCAATGCGCCGAAAATGTTCGTTTCATACATGGCCTTCACCTCTTCCAGGCTCGCCTCTTCGATAGTGCCCACCAATGAATAACCGGCATTGTTGAGAATGATGTCCAACCGGCCGAAATGAGCATGTGCCCGGGCTACGGCTGAGGCCGCCTGGCCAGGCCTGGTGACGTCTAATTCCAGGATCAGTACATTGGCACCATACTTTTCCTGCAGGCTGGCTAAACTGTCTACATTACGTGCTGTAGCAGCGACCTTATCGCCACGCTCCAGGGCAGCTTCGGCCCACACACGGCCAAAACCACGTGAAGTCCCGGTAATGAACCACACCTTACTATTTTGTTGCTTTTCCATACTCCTTTTTTGCATTTATTGATCCTGCAAAAGTCAGGAGGCCCTGCCTGGCCTGTGTAGGCTAATTGAGGGCTTTTGTAGTCTAATTGCGGATTTATGTGATGTCCTTGAAAAGAGGGAAAACAAGGGATATTGTTTGCCCGGTTTATTCATTCGTATATGGCATCAAAATGCGGCTCGGGTATTTGGGGCCCGTATGGATCGTTGCTTCAATGATCCTGGGCTTATCAGTCGTTTCCTGACTTACCACGCCGCCAAATCCATAGTTCTTTTCATACAAAGGAGAATTGACGCTTTCGAAAGTAAACCGGATCCGGTGGCCCTTGGGTATTTTCTTTACGTACAGGAATACATTGTCAAAATTATGCAAGGCAATTTCTCCCGGCTTCATCAAAACAGGTTTATCCCCGCCCTTGCGGTACCTGCTGCGTATGAGGGAGCCAGCCAGGTTATAGCTTTTACCGGCCTCATCCATCTCATAGATATTGATCATAAAATCGGCATCCGGCACATTCAAGGAAAGATATAACTGAGCAGTAATCTTATCGGTAAGAATGATGTCTTTTTCCAATGGCTTGCTCTCAAATACCAGGTTGTAGGGTGAGCTCATGTACAAGGAATCGTCGAACGGCCGGGGCTTTGCATATAAGAAAGCAGAATCGATCACCCTGGCAATGTCATGGCGATAAGTAAGCACGCCGGTTTGCGCAGGCTTACGGCCATCGAGCTGGAACAATTCTTTTCGTTTGGCGTTGCTGATCGTTTGCTGCGACAAATAAAGGTCGAGTGTATCCCTTGTAATCTGCTTAAACGAGGGACCCGTTTTCCATTGGCCGGTACCGGTAACAAAATAATTGATCTTCTCTTTCAGGAATGCAGGTTTGGGTTTTCCTTTCAATACCCAATCGTACCACCAGATCACGTACTTGTAAATGGGCACCTGCGCTTCTTTCTCAATGTCGATCCCGGCCTGTACGGACGCTGGTTGCCACTGCGATCCTCCATGATCATAAGGACCAATCAGCATATAATGTTTTGCAGCAGCTGAAGCGCTGGCATATTTATGATGGTTATTGAAATAATAAAATGCGCCCACCTGGTCATCATCATAATAACCGGTAATGGTCAACACCGGCAGATCAAGGGCTGCATAGTCTTCCCTGGAGGGGAGAATAGATTTCCAATAGGCGTCCAAACCGGGATGACTTACCCATTTCCTGAAAAATGGATTGGGCAGGCCTGCCACTGAATCGAGTTTTGCAAAAGGCACCCTTTTTTTATACAGTCCATAATTGACCTTATTCCAGAAGGTGTAATCACCAAACCGGGCATCATTGAGCTCCTTGCCGCTCACATACACGGCCCACTGAAGGATATAGGGATAAAAGGCATTGGCATATTGCGGGAAATCCACGCCAAAACCAACAGCCACCATTGGATTGATGGCTTTCAGGGCAGGATGTTTATAGGGTTTCCGGATAGCCTGCCATTGGGTAAAGCCAAGGTAGGATCCTCCCGAAGTGGCCACCTGCCCATCGCACCAGGATTGTTTGCTCACCCAATCAATGATATCATAATAATCCCTGGCATCATCTTCATAAGGGAAAAAATGACCTTCACTGTTGCGGCGGCCACGGCTGTCTACATACACATAGATATAGCCATTGGTGGCAAAAACATTTCCCCGCAAGGCTTCATTGCCCGATGGATAAGGGCTTAACGAAACAACGGCAGGTACTTTTCGCTGTTCCGCTACATCCCGGTAAACCAGGGCGCTTAATTTAACGCCATCGCGCATGGGGATCATCACGGCCATTTCTTCTACCCGGGCAGGGAACAGTTGATAGAAGGTAGCTTCGATGGCCGGTTGGTATTTTTTACGAAACGTATAACGCAGGTAGTACTCTACGGTACTGTAGGTGCCGGCAAAAGTAAGTCGGCGGTTGGAAAGGCTCATGGACTGCTCTACCTGTTTTCTCACCTCATTGAAATTGACCTGTATAGAAGCCGGTGTAAAACTGCCTTTCTGGGCATTGACGATATCGCTGCGGAATAGGTTGTCCAACCTGTTCACCACTGACTGCAGCTCCTGCTGCAGCAACAATTTGAAAGCCTCGCTTTGATCGTCGGCATGCCTGAGGCAGGCTTTGGTCCATGCTTCCTGTGTTAATCCAAAAGGCACCCGATAAGCCGGTGCTGGTTTTAATGCCCTGCAGCTTTCGATGGCCTGTAATGCCAACGGGAATTGATTCAATGCCAGGGCCGCCGACATTTTATAATAGGCAATGGTATACAGATCATTGGAGTCTACCTGGTAGCTGGTTTCAGCGGCCTGCAGGTAAGTAAGGAGGGAGGAAGCCATTTTATTGATGGCAGCATCCAGTTGCTGAGGGTCTTGATAATCAAAACCTTCGGGCAAGGTATAACTGTAACGCTCAAAGTAATCACCGGGCAAGGCAGGTTTATCCTGTGCATTGGTTGCGGTAAGGAACAAGAAAAGAATAGCGAATAAGGTTATGAGTTGTTTCATGGAAGGATAATTGAAACTTAAATATAAAAAAAAGAAAGCGCTGATCAGGCAGATTATTAAGATTTTGCAGATCGGGGGAAATTGATTGGGCTACCGGCAATCAAACGCAGCAACCAAAGGACACACGCCTTCCATCACTTGTAAGCAGCCAGTGGGCTTGTTCTTTTTCAGTGAAAGGACAGGGTCAGTGTTTTTCCCTTTGGAGTACCCTATAGGCAAATAAATAAGCTCCTTTATTGTCTGGTGTATCTATTACAGGGTAATAGGTCCCTGCTTTTAACAAACTATCCACTATGAAATCCTTTGTGCTGTTTTTATTAAAATGGAAGAAGTCTCTCTGGCTCAGTTTGTAGGAGGCTTCCAGGTCTTTACTTTGGTGAAGATGTATTGAAGACAGGTACTGTTGTGAATTCACAAGTCGCCCATTTTTGTACAGCAGTATTTCTCCATCACAGGTGGTACCCTGATCATCATCTGAAAAATCTACTGACAGCTTTATAGCATTTGCTTTTAAAACCTTTTCATCATCGATCACCAGGAGGGAATCCTTCAGAAAGCTATTATGAACCAGTAACCAATCGCCCTCATCGAAGTTGTTTCCCTTTAATATTGGGTTTATATGAACACAAGAAGTGACGGTGGTCATATAAAATGAAACCACCAACACATAGTATAACAGGTTTAATGTATTGGGGAGCTTTAAACAGGTGAGCATAAACTTTTACTTTTCAGGTTACCCGAAAATACATCATCCCGGGCTGAAGGATATCTCCTACCGGAAAACAGGTATAAATATACCCCTATTTATAGGGTATTGGCAGATCGGGATACATTCTGTTGCTTTGCAATCAAACTGTTCTAAAATTCCACCCATGAGCGTTATGAAACGAAGCACCAGGCAGGTTTTTCTGTGCAGCCTCCTGTTGATGGCCGGCCTGTCCGCCGCCCTGGCACAGAAAACGCCGGAGTTTATTTATCCCACCACGCCTTTTAATGAAGCAGAAGCAGCCAAACAAATGGAAGAAGGCACGGCCACTATTTCGGGTATTGCCAAAATAAAAAAGAAAGGCAGGACCTACTTTCCCTGGCAAACAGACCAGATCAACCTGTTTCCGGCCACGGCCTATATCCTGGAGTTTGCCGAGCTGAAGAAAAAGTACACCAAGGGCAAGAAGGTCGCCACCATGACCAATGAGGCATTCACCTATCGCATAGAAGGAAGGACCACGGATAAGCAGGGAAGTTTTGAATTCAGGAACCTGAAACCTGGCAAATACTACATTGTTACTTGGATCGATTATGAAAAGCAATACGACTACCAGGTGCGTACCGGTACGGACTATGCCTTCAACCAATACGGAAATATGGTGGCTTCCTACCCAATCTATACTACCTACACCCATAAGTATGCGGTGGAAGCAGAAGTATCCGGCATTGTGGAAGTAAAGGCCGATGGAGAAAAAGTAACGGTACTCATCACCAACTAAACCAAGCAGTAATGAAGCCATTAATTATACAACTCAGCCTGGTCCTGCTCTTTAGCGGCAGCGCCTGGGCACAGAATGTAAAGTTCCTCGATCCCAATTTCAAGAAAGCCTGTATCTATGCCGAGGTAGACCTGAACGGCGATGGAGAGATCCAGGTATCGGAAGCGCAGAAAGTGGTCAAACTGTATGTAGACAAACGAAATATCGACAACCTTACGGGCATCAAGAGTTTCACCAACCTCGAAGAGTTTGGATTCTACTACAATGATATCCGCAATGTAGACCTGAGTGGCCTCAAAAAACTCCGGGCCGTATATGGATTCTCCACCAAACTGGAAAGCATCAACCTGAAAGGGTGTACCAATGTAGAAGGCATCTATCTCAGTTACAATGCCATTCGCCAGATCGACCTGACTGGATTGACGAAACTGAAAGAACTGGAGATCAGCAACAACCAGCTCTTCAACCTGGACATCAGTAATATGCCGTTGCTGGAAAACTGCAAGCTACAAGAGAATGAACTCCGTACGCTTGATTTCAAAGGCTCCAACAACATCAAAAGCCTGCAACTGCATAAGAACAACCTCACCTCATTGGATGCAAGGCCCCTTAAAAACCTGGAGCTGCTTTGGCTATGGGATAACCGGGAGCTCACCTCGCTGAAGGTGATGCAGCTGAGGAAACTGGAAGACCTCAATGCCTGGGACTGCCCGCTGACTAACCTCAATATGAGCGGACTGGTGAGCCTGCGGAAATTCAACTGGTAGTACATCCGCGTTATAAAGAACAAAGCCGCCTTCCGTTACCGGAAAGCGGCTTGTTTATTGAATAGAACTACTGCGCTCACTTATTTCACCACGATCCACCGGTTCAGGAAATTACCCGGTGTTTCAATCACGATCTTATAGAACTTAGAAGTCCCATCGGCATCAATGATGGCCTCGCCTTTTGAAACGGGTACGGTAGCTTTTAACACATACTCATCCCGGCCACTTTGCTTGAACTGGTTGGTGGTGGTGACCCAGATCTTGGCATCGCCCTTACGCGCCACAGGCGTCCAGCTTACTTTGATCTTTCCGTCCACCAGTTTGGCATTGGGGTGGGTAGCTGAGATGTTGCCTGTCAATGGCACACCGTCTACTTCCATCAACTGTTCCCGGGGAATGGTCACCCCTAAGAAGTTGGCAATAGAAGGCATGATATCTACTACACCCGGGTTGCCGGACTTGAAGTAGTTGTTCAGCTTTTTGGCATTGGTAACCATCCAGGTGCTTCTTTCCCGGTTGGATTGGCCGCCATGGCCTTTGCCGGTGGCGCTATCGCGACCATGATCGGTGGTGATGTAGATCACCCAATCTTCATTGAAGGTCTTCTTACGGTAGTTGATGGCTTCCCATAGGCGTCCCATCTGGTTGTCCATATACGCTATGGCCTGGTGAAACTCGGGGCTGTCACCATACCGGTGTCCCATATCATCCGTATACTCCAAATACACCCAGGAAAGATCGGGCGCTTCTTTGCGGATATATTCAGCCGCCTTATCCACTACCGCCTCATCAATACGATGCATGTAATCCTTCTTCTTGTCATGCGGATAATTGAGGGTATCCAGCTCCAGTCCATCAAAATGATAGTCCAGTTGTATGTTGCCCGTAGCAGGTAAGCCCTCTCCTACCAGTTTGGTCCGGTTATCGAGCCAGCTGGAAAAAATGGCGGCTTTCTTTTGGGGATACTGTTGCTTAAAAAAACGGAAGATGGTCCAATAATCATAGTCCGGCGCCGCGATATCATTGTCCCATACATTGTGTTTGTTGACCCAGGTGCCGGTAAGCAGGCTATTGTAACCAACTGCCGAAATAGTGGGTGTTTGGGAATAACCGCCTTTTTCTCCGCCTACATGGGCCCGGGTATAGCCGCCTACGCTGGCTATCTTTTTCAAATTGGGCGTAGGCTGCTGCTCAATCACATCGGCGGCAATACCATCTACGATCACAAACAATGCCTTCTTCGTTTTTTGTGCTTGCGCTCCTGCTATGCAGGTGATCAATACAGCCGTTAAAATTCCTTTCTTCATAATTGCCTAAAGTTCGTTGTTATTGTAATATCCACATCACGCCATTGATATTGTCTCCATTGGGATACTGGCTTTTTACAGCCGCTTCTACGTTCACGCGGTTGTTGGTAAACTCATCATTGGGGTACATCCAGCGTTTGGGAACAATACCACCATTCAGGATGCCGCTACCGGTAACATCAAAAGCAGGAAACCCGGTACGTCTTTGTTCATAAAAGGGCATCCAGCCAATATTCATGAACATGCTCACATACTTCTGGGTGATGATCTGTTTGATCTCCTGGCCAGCTACCAGGGTGATGATTGGTTGCGCCAGGTAATCATTGATCTCGGTGGTGGTATACCCATTGTTGAAATTAGAGAACTCCAGGGATGCTTTGATACCGTTCTTGTAATAGGTATCTGCATTACCGGTGATCCATCCGCGTACCACCGCTTCGGCCAGGATCAATTGCAGTTCAGCATAGCTCATCAACACGCTCGGCTCGTTGATGGCCTGGTAAGAATAGCGGTCATTGATCTGGGAAGCATTGCCTGCCTGACGCTTGGCAGTATTCTGTGATAAAGAAGCACTGCCCCGGAGGCCATCATAGGCATTGAAATCTTTGGCAGGAAGGGCCGAGGAGGGTTTGGGTTTACCATATACCCACAAACGTGGGTCTTTCAGATCCTGCAAAATATCCACGAAGGTACTATCGAGGTAGTAATCTGTCTTCATGGAGTTGTTGTTGAAATAAGGATACTGGTTGCCCGTGATGTCATAGTAAGGCAAACGTCCATTATCGGCATTGGAAGCCAGTAAGGGATATTTCGTGGGATTGGATACGATCTCATTGAAGCGCTGCTTGATATTCAGGGTTGCATCGGCTTCTTTTTTGGAAAGGCTGATCAATACGCGCAGGGTAAATGAGTTGATCAGTTTTTTCCACCTGTCAATATTGCCTGCATATACCAGGTCGCCATTCACGGCTACTTCGGCAGCCGACAGGGAATCGCTGGCAATCTTCAGCTCATCCAGTACGCCCTTGTACACGTCCTGTTGTTTGTCATAAGCCGGCCTGATGGCGGCTGTATCCACCACATTACCGGTGCGGATACTTTGCATCATCTTTGAATAAGGGATATCGCCAAAGGTTTGCGTCATGCTTACAATGAAGTAGGACGTAAGCAACTTACCAATGTAGCGGTAATTCTTTTTGCCTACCCGGGCAGCTTCCTGTCCCATTTTCTCTACCTGTGTAATATTACTGTATCCCATGCCACTGCGTTGCCAGCCATAATACTGGGTATTGCTGGCGCCCTGGGTATATACCAGGTAGCGGGATGCGAGGGCGGCATCGGCCGAGATGGTGGAAAAGGCATTTCTTTCAATATTCGTCAGCAACAGGGCTGGATCTGCCTGGGTAGGATTATTGGGGTTTATCTGGAATTCCTCAAACTTCTTGCAGGATGAAAAAGCTGCCAGAGATGCCAGAAATAGATAAGTATATCGTTTCATCTTGGTGTCGTTTAATAAATGTTAATACACTGGATTAGAACCTGAGGTTGAAGTTGATACCCATGGAACGCATTGAAGGCGTTTGCAGGTCATCGCTTTCCGCATCCGGATCTACATTCTTCAATTTGGAAATGATGAACAGGTTGTTTCCGATCAGAGATACAGAAGCGCTGTTGAAAATACCCTTGATCAATTTGTTGGGGAAATTGTAGGTCAGTACCAACTCCCGCATCTTCAGGTAAGTTCCCTTGTAATAGTGGTAATTGTTGAGCATACCGCCGCTGGTGGTTTGCATAAAGCTGATGTAGTTAACAGCCTTGGTATTGGGCGCAAACTTGCGGGTATCGGCTGTGATATTACCATAGGCATCATAGGTCACCGCACCATCCGTCACTACCACACCGGGGCCAACATAGGTAGCTTTACCGGCATTGGCATCATCGCGGAATTGGTTCACTGTACCTGGCGCCGAACCACCCCACCACATTTTTTGGTTGGTAGTTGAATAGATCCATCCACCCAGGCGGCCATCGACAGAGAAGCTCAGGGTGAAGTTCTTGTAGCTGAAACTGTTTTGTATACCATAGATCCAATCCGCATCGCTATTGCCAAAATATTGTCCTACGGGGGTATTGGCCTGCATGCCATTGGTATTGTAAATAGCTTGTCCGTCGGGAGCACGGCTTTCGCTAATAAAGATCCGGTCCGTACGTTGTCCTTCCTTGACCAGGTTGAGATAACCATCGGGATTACCAGAAACCTCTTTCAACCAGCGGTGTACGCTGCTGAGATTAACTGAAGCTTCCCACTTAAAATCCTTGCTCTTGAACGGTGTACCATTCACCATGAACTCCCATCCTTTCCGTACATACACATGGCCATTTGTCAGGACGTTGTTATAACCACTGCTTTGTGACAGGGCCAGATTGATAAAATTATTATAATCCTTGTTGCGGAAATAGGTTACATCCACATTCAAGCGGTTGTTGAGGAAACCGGCAGCAATACCATATTCGCCCGACAGTACTGTATTGGGAATGAGGTTGGGTGAAATGAAGGTGCCGGGCAAGATCAGGGAGGGCACATTGTTCCATTTGGCCCCAATATCATAAACGGGTAAATGACTGTAAGGATTATTAGTATTGATGGCGCCGGAATTCACCCTGGCCCAGGAAGCGCGTACTTTCAAGAAAGATACCGGATCGGGCAGTTTGAGTGCATCCGACAGTACAGCCGATATACCTGCTGAGGGATAGAAGAAAGCATTGTTGTTAAGCGGCAAGGTAGATGTTTTATCATACCGGCCGGTGAAGTTGAGGTACAGGAAACCCAGGGTTTCAATATCCACCATTCCATAGGCGCTGGCTGCTCTGCGCTCGCGCAGGATGCTGTTGGCCTTGAGGGGGTTGATGGAATTGCTGAGAGAATAAAACTCTGGTATGGTAAGGCCATCGGTAGTCGTGTATACATACTCATACCTGCGGTAATTATTGGCCCCGCCCGCTGTTACGTTCACCTTCAGGTCCTTGCTGAACTGGTGATTGTAGTTAATGATCAGGTCGGAGTTGATATCAAAGTAATTGGTAACTTCTGTAGAATAATTCCCCCTTGAAATATAGCTGTAAGCAATGTAGCTGTACGGCTCACGCACATCGGCATTGCTTCCATAAGCATTAAACCCATTGCGGAACTTAACAGAAAGATCGTTCGTGATCTTGTAATCAAAGCTCAGTTGTCCAAAGCTATTGTTCCTTTTATAGCCATTTTTGAATTCATTGGCTACAAAATGGGGGTTATTGTACCAGGAGAGGTTATAATTGCGTTGCTGCAAACCTTCCTTTCCCTTCACCCAATAATTTTTGAGGTCATTGATATCGATATCGGGACCGATCCAGAGGATCAGGTTGTACAGGTAGTTGGGCGGACCATAACCTACGGTAGGATAGTTGTCGGAGTACTCCCTGTTAAAAGTGAGCTTACCATCCATCGTCAATTTGGGCGACAGTTTGTAGTTGCCACCAATGGAGAAGGAAGAGTTGTTGAGGCCGGTATTGGGCACCATCCCTTTTTGGAAAATATGGTTGGCCGATACGCGGAAGGAACCTTTCTCGGTACCGATAGAGGCAGATACGCTATTGGTAGATAAGAGACCTGTGTTGAAGAAGTTCTTGATATTGTTGCGGCCTTTCGATACCCAGGGTGTTTTTACCCGCTGGCCGGTAACGGGATCAATGGGACTGTCGTACTGCGTGGTTTCATAAAATCCGCTGGGTGTACCAGGGTCAGCCTGATCCAGTTTGGGACCCCATATCCAGCCACCACCTTCGGCACCGCCGCCTGAGCCATTTACATAGGCATATTTACCCTGGTCGCCACCACCATAGGTGGTTTGAACTTTGGGTATTACGGTATAACCTGTTTGGAACAAGGTAGAAGAATTGACCTCTACCATCATCTTTCCTTTATTACCTTTTTTAGTGGTATACATGATCGCGCCATTCATACCTATGGAACCATACAGCGCGGCAGCAGCGGTTCCTTTCAGTACACTCACACTTTCAATATCATCGGCATTGACCTTGTAAGGATCGGCATCGGGATCGGGTATACCATCAATAACGATGAGGGGCGTTCTGCCGCGGAGTGATATACCGGGATTGCGGAACAGGTCGGTAGTATTTTTGACATTCAAACCAGCCACCTTACCAGTCAAAGCACTCATCACTGTGGCAGTCTTTGTTTTGGCCATGGTTTCACCGTTTACTTCCTGCACGGAATAACCCAGTGTTTTTTGTTGTTTCTTAATACCGAGGGCCGTGGTCACCACTACTGCGCCCAGTTCACTGTCGGTGCCTGGTTGCAATTGAATGTTGACCTCTGTTCTTCCATTCAAAGGGGTCTGTTGGCCAATAAAACCTAAGAAAGAAAAAACAAGCCGGGCATCTTTTGCCACTACAATAGAATACTTACCCTCTGAATTGGTGGTAGTGCCACGGCTGGTACCGTTGGCCGAAATGGAAACACCGCCCAGCGGTGTGTTGTCGCTTGCTGAACGCACAGTGCCAGTTACGGTAACATTTTGTGCAAATGTCAGGTACTGCAACAGTAAAGAGCAGATTAATAAAGCAGTTGTTTTCATAAACTGAACTTGGTTGTTAATAAATGAGAGTTGCAGGAGATTGGAGTCACTTTTTTATGCCGCGCAAAAATGACCATTTAAAGCAAAGTACAAAAATTAATTGAACGTTCATTCAATTAATTTATACAAGGATAATACAATGTTCACAATTACATAATGTACTTCTTACATGAAATAGCTTATTGATAACCACTTCTATACAAGCGCAATCGTTGTACCTGGCTGCGCAACCGGTTGTTCAATCTCTACCATTATCATAGATCAACCCCTGTCATATATTATACCAGACAAGCATCGGAGAAGCATGAAAACTATATATTTGCCTGAAATCAGCAGAACCAACTCTATATGGGAAGAAAAAGCATCAAGGAGTCCAGGCAGAAAGAAATTATTGAGGCTTTTTATACGCTCGCTAAAAAGGAAGGACTGGAAAATGCATCGATCGCTAAAACTGCAGCGCTCATTAATATTAACCCCAGCCTGGTTATCCATTATTTTAAAACCAAGGAGTACCTGGTATATGGTCTCATTGAGTACATACTCGAACAGTACCTGTTAATATTTAAGACACCTGCCATTTACAACAATGATCCCCGGCAGCGCCTGCTAAAGGTGATCGATAATATCTTCTCGCAAAAATGGAATACGCTTTTTGATGACAGTGTTTCGTATAGTTGTTATTCACTGGCTTTCCGCGATCAGAATGTAAAAGAGAATTATAAATTACTGCTGGACACTTTACGCAATAACCTGAAGGAAATTATAATAGAATGCAATGAACAAGGGGTATTGATGGTGGAAGACCCGGCACAAACGGCTGATACGATATTTGTGATGGTGGATGGGGCCTATTATTATTTGAGCCTGGTAAGCAATAAGCAGGAGTATAAAAAGAAGCTGGTGCAATACAAAGAGCTGGCTTTACAACAACTCAATTTTCTTTCTCCCGCTGTTTCTTCTTCCGGTAAAGTACGATCACTGCGCTGACCGCAATAATGCCCCATACAATATTGACCACTACATTGGGCAGGTCGGTATAATACAGTGAATTGACGGTGAGTCCTACAGCCCCCACTACATTGAGGGTATGGTAACTTACTTGCCGGGCGTTGAGTTTATTGATGCTGAGCAGGAAATAGGCCAGCAGGTAAGCGAGGGTACCCACCCAGCCCAGTACCGGATAGATACCATTGACCGACAATACATACATACTACATTAATTTGTTTTCCACTATATACTGGCAAACTTCCGGCCCAATATACGCAACCTCTTCCATTTAGGCCCAAATTGTGACTGAAGGCAGGCTTCAATAGACCAGGATACCATTCCAGCAGATTACACAAAGCGGCCCACCCAGGGAAACGCAGTACTAAATGCTATAATATAAGCTTCAAAAAGAAAGGTGAGCCGCTCTGCCGGGCGCCAGTACAGCGCTACAGAGCGACCCACCTTATATTGTAGGTCAACTATATTGAATCCTTACTCCTGGATACGGCGGAAATCAACATTCCAAATGCTGACGCCCTGGGGACTAAAATGCCCGGCGGAAGCATTGCAACCCATTTTGACGACTACATAAATGGTGCCGCTGGCGCCAAAGGTCAGATCAAAGGTTTTAATGCCATTGAAGGGTGTCCAGGTGCCCCAGTTAATAAATCCTACCCGCTTGTTATCGGTATAGTCCTTACCATCAGCAGGTACCGCCTGACCACAATATACCTCCAGCCAGGCATCCTGTGTAACGCCATAGGAAATATTGGTGGTGAAGCGGTATGTTTTATTGGCCACTACCTGCACGGCCTGGTAGGTACCGCCATTTACCTGCGCGGTAACTGGTCTTGTTGCAGTAGTAGCTGTATACGCATTGCTGGCCAGTGTCCAAACGATCTTATTGCCGGTAGCATCGTACCTGCCCCAGAACTGATCATCCCCTGCATTCATCTTTCCTCCTTTGAGCAGGTTGTCGTAAGCCGGATCATTTTTGGTGGTGGTTACATTAATGGGGGTGGCAGCATAGAGTTTACCTCTTTTGTCCAATGCCTGCATCTTGATGGTATAAGTCCCGGCCAGGGGATAAAACACGGTATCTGCTGTTTTACCCATCAGTGGTCCGCTGCCTTTACCAATATCCCATCGGGTGCCTACAAAATCGCCCTTGGTGGTATTGGTGATCACAAACTTGGTATCATTGCCCGCTACGGGTGTTACGGTAAAAGTAGCAGCCAGGCTATCTACTGGTGCATACACTTCATAGTCGGTGTTGGCATCCTTTTGGCAGCCCGCCATGGCCAGGGCGCCCAATGCCAATGGGCAAATGGCCCTTATGATGTTGAACTTTTTAGCTAATTGCATGATCATAAATTTTTGCATTGATAAATTACCAGCCGGTATTTTGTGTCCAACCGGTTTTTGCGATCTCCGTTTGGGGAATGGGATACCAATTCATTTTGACCTGATCGTATACGCGGTCTTCCAGTTTGGTGGGGGTATACACAAAGTTGGATCCGTTGAGGGTGATGGAAATTGCCTTTACAGGATTGGCAAATACAGCGCCTTGTTTCCAACGGCGGATATCCCACCAGCGATGGCCTTCAAAGCCCAGTTCCACGCGGCGTTCATGCACAATGTCGGCGGCGGTGAGGGTGGTCAGGTTGGGCATGGTAGCACGCGTTCTGATGCGGTTGACGGCCTGCAGGGCAGTCATACCATAGCTCTGGGGATCGCCTGAAGGGCCATAGGCATTGTTCATCGCTTCGGCATAGTTCAGCAATACCTCGGCATACCGTATATGCAGCCATTGGTGCAGGGTGGTGGTATTGTTGAGCAGGTCAACACTGGGGTTCACATATTTGGATAAATAGTAACCGGTTTTGGTAGCATTTAATTTGGGCTGCCCACTGTTGCCACCATAATAGGTTTGAATGGTGGTTGATTTGAAGGTAGCGCCATTGTAGATTACGGTAGCAGCCAAACGGGGATCACGGTTGGCATAGGGATTGGCGGCATGAACAGGATTGTTCCAATCGAAGGGAACGGAAGCAGCGCCTGCTTTCACCTCAAACTCATCGACAAAGTTTTGGCTGGGGGTAATGCTATAGCCATTGCTGTTCTCAAACACGATGGGAAAATTGTCCTTTTCCAGCGCATTCTGGGTATTATAGCGTTTGAAGAAGATGGCTTCAGTAGAAGCGACATTGGTAGCGCCATACAAATTGGCATAGGAAGCATCCAGGCTGTATACGTTCATGGCAATCACGTCACGGGCTGCCGCTGCGGCATCGGCCCAGGTGAAGGTAGAACCGGCTTCCTTGTACAAGGGACTGGCCGCATACAACAAAGCCCTTGCCTTTAATGCCTTGATGGCGCCATAGGTTGCCCTACCCGATTCGTACCAGCTGGTTGAAGCGCTGGTGCGTACGCTATCGGGGATAATAACGGCTGCTTTATCGCACAGGGAAGCAATGTATTTAAAGCATTCATCCACACTGTTCCGCTGCAAACCCTGCCAGGTAGCTGGCTGGTTGTAATCCAGCGCCTGGTCGATGATGGGTACACCGCCATACCGTTTCACCAGCTCAAAGTAGAAGAGGGCCTTTAAGAAATGGCACTCTCCTTCCATAAACTTCAGGTTATTAACGGCTCTTTTGTAGGCCACGGAATCATTGTTCACGATACCATTGGAGAGTGATGACAGGTCAACTTCTCCTTTGTGTTTCAGGAACAGGTTGGCCTGGAAAATACCCGTGAAGTTTTGGGCCCACATACCATCGGGATTGGTGAATTGGTTCCATACCCCATAATTAAAGGTATGGGACCGGTTGTTGACATTGGTATGGTAGGCGTCGTCGGTGGCGGCTTCCATATCCATCCAGCCAAAGCCTTCGGGCATATAAGCATAAGCATTCCAAACAATACCCTGTATGTAGTCGTATCGTTTATACATCAGGTCTATCGGCATATCAGCCGGGATACTCTTGACATTCAGAAAGTCTTTCTTGCAGGAGGCAAGACTGAATGCGGCGAAAACTATAACGATGAGATAATGCGTTTTTTTCATCCTGTAAGATTTCAAATGTTCGTACTAAAATTTCACTTTAAGACCGGCGGTAATTGTCTTCATCAAAGGATAGCCCATGGAAAGCCTTTCGGGCTCCAGGTTTTCGATCTTTGAGCTCAACAGGTTATTGCCGCTTACATACACCCTGAAAATTTCAAACTTCTTCAGGAATCCTTTTGCCGGCAGTGCATAGCCCAGTTCAATGCTGCGCAACTTGACGAAGTTGCCATTGCGCAACCAGAATTCGGCCTGCTGGCTATTGTTGGCATTGGCCAGTGTTGACAACCTGGGCGAAGTGGCGGTATTGGCCGTTTCGGATGTCCAGGGATTGTTGGAGAAAGCGGAAATATTGTTGTTGTTGGCCAACGGATGGGTATAGTCATAAGCATCATCCAATAAACTAATGGTCCTGTTCATCACTCCCTGTACAAAGGCGTCGATATCAAATCCTGCATACTTAAACCCTATATTGAAGCCCAGGGTAATTTCGGGGAGCTTGGCAAACTTGAGGGGTGTTTTATCATAATCATTGATGATACCATCTTTATTGATATCAACATATTTCAGGTCACCCGGCCGAACCTGGCCATAGGAAGATTTCACCACACCTGTCTTCAGGGTCCCATTGGCTTCAAAATCGGATGCCTGGTAGAAACCTGCATTTTGCAAGGCCTTGAACTGGTTGATCCGGTACCCTTTCTCGTACAGGTAATCAAAGGGCTGTACATCTTCGGCCCTTTTGGTGATCTCATTGCGCGCGAAAGAAAAAGCAGCACCTGCATAGTATTCCAGGTTGGAAGTGGTCTTATCGCGGTATTGAAGGGCTACTTCTATTCCTTTATTAACGACCTCACCGGTATTGGTGCTTCTGAAATTAAAGCCTGTATAAGCTGGTACGCCTACGGGAGTTTCTAAAACTCCGGTGCGTTTTTCTCTAAACACGTCGATGGTCGCATTCAACTTATTCAGCAGGACCAACTCAACGCCCAGGTTGGCGGTTTGTTTTTCCTCCCAGGTAAAGTTGCTGTTGGGATAAGCGCCTTCGCTGCGGCCACCAAAAAAGGTATTGTTGCCCAGGAATACGCCGGGAGCTGTTGTACCCCATCTTTCAAATAAAAAACGGAAAGCTTCATTGGTACTGGCAGTAACGCCATAGGAAGCCCTTACTTTCAGGAAACTAACGATCTTGTTATCTTTTAAGAATGCCTCATTACTGGCCACCCATCCCAAACCAATGGCGGGAAAGAAGCCATAACGATCGCCTTCCTTAAAATCACCGGAACCGGCATAAGAGAAGGAAAAATCAGCCACATACTTTTGGTTGTAATCGTAGGTAATGGCGCCACGCAAGCCCTCTTTTACCACCGGATAGAATTGGCCATCGTGGGTATAGTTGGAGCGGTTTACCTGTACCATACCTGTAAACGTATGCAGGCCAAAGCTGCGATCGTAATTGAAACCCAATTGGATGGAGTTCCTGTTCCAATGGTCATTGCCCTCATCAGTGATACCCTGGCTTACAGCACCCAGTACTTTATACACTACCTTGCCATTGGCATCAATAACCGGGTTATCGAAGGCATCTTTTGTTACTTCATAAGAAGGTACGCTGAACTTCTTTTCATAAATACCCACGTACAGGTTGCTGTACGAGATACCGCCGTTGAAGGATAAGCCCTTCACGAATGCATCCAGTTTTTGGTTAAAGCTCAGGTTGGTTTGTATACTCCTGGTGTGGGAATTGTAAATACCATTTTGTCTTAACAATTGTACCGGGTTGAAATTATACACGGCATTGTTGCCCCAGCTGCCATCTACATTTTTTACCGGAAAAGCAGCTGCCGGTATCTTCAACAAATTGGAAAAAAGTGAGGAGGCAGTAAAACCTGCGGGCGTACTACGGTCTTCACTCACCCCGGAAACAGTTGCTTTGATGGTTAAGTTCTTATTCAACTGTACATTGATATTGGCTCTCAGGTTCAGCCTTCTGTACTTGGCATTGGTTCCAAAGTCCTGATCGATCGCATCGGCATTTTTATAAGCGCCGGTAAAATCGGTATAACCACCCAACACATAAAACCGCGCCTTGTTGTTACCTCCGCGGAAAGAGAGATTGTAATCCTGGGTAGCGGAGCTATTGTTTAATACTTTATCATACCAGTTCACATTGGGGTGAAAAGGATCGTCGCCAGCTTTGTACAATTCCGGATTGTAATATTTAATGGGCAATCCATCATTTTGCAAGGCTTTGTTATAAGCTGTTGTATACCCATAGGCATCCATTACTTTGGGCATGGAGATGGGTCGCAGGTTACCATAACGGGCATTTACCTCAATTTTGGTTTTGCCGTTGGTAGTCCCTTCTTTGGTACGTACACTTAATACACCGGCGCCTCCATCAAATCCAAAGATGGCCAGTGCGGCGGCATCTTTTAATAAGGATATGGATTCGATCTCGAAGGGCGACAGTGCGGATAAGGCATTCAGGTCTACCTGGAATCCATCGAGGTAAATGGCGATGGCATTACCTGCCCCATTCCAGGTGCTTTGTCCACGCATGTATAAGGTGGGGTTATCGTATCCGGGTTCACCAGCCCCTGTGGCCACGGTTAATCCCGGGATCCTTCCCTGTAAGGTGTTGAGTAAATTACCGGCATTGGTCCTTGCCAGTTCTTCGCCGGTGATGGTGAAGATAGCACCGGTACTTCTCCAGCTTTGTTCGGTCCTGAGTCCCTGGTCAATGATCCTTGCCGAAGGTTTAAGGGGTACAGCAATTGTATCTGGTAAGCCGGCATCGGTTGATTGTGCCTGGGTTGCCGTGAACCCGCACAACAGCACCACGCAAGCGAGACTTATATTTTTATATTTCATTGTTTTCAGTTAATCGTTCAAATAAGCAGTTATTACCATCCGGGATTTTGGCCATCCCAATCCTTTCCGCCCAGATACCGCATACTGATCTCTGTATAAGGGAAGGGTACATAGTAATATCTAATGGGGAATGTCCGGGTACCATAGCTCACCAGGCTCCAGTTGAGGAAGGGGTTGGTGGGCTTGGGGGTAACACCATTGGTGGCCGCTGTTACAGCAAATCCATTGAGTGCTTTATTCAATACCACATGGGCTGTGAGCCAGCGGTGCAGGTCGTTGTACCGGTGGTCTTCAAATGCCAGCTCAACGGTGCGCTCGTTTTGAATAGCGGCCCTGAAACTTGTCTGATCGGGCAGCATCGAAGCATCTTTATTGGGCATACCTGCTCTTTGCCTGATGAGGTTGAGGTATTGGAATGCTTCTGCTGTGGGGCCGCTGTATTCATTCAATGCTTCGGCATAACTCAAATAGAATTCTGCGAGGCGGAATACGGGCCAGGCAAAGTGACCATCGTTGTTGTTGTCTACCCGGGCTATGAATTTGGCACACTCCACGGCACTGCCGGTATTATCACCCGCATTGGTATCATCTACCAGCCGTCCTTTTACATAAGAGGTACCATCGGCAGAAGCTTTGTAATAAGCCAGGAATGTTTTACCGCCATTGAACCATTGGCCACCCCAGGCAAGGGATTGATAAGCGCGGGGATCGAGGTTGAGGCCTTCGAAATACGCTTTGAAATCCGTTCCCGAAGATGTGGCTGTCCATTTGGTACCATCACGTTTTTCATACAGCTGTAAGAATTCAACGGGCACATTGTTTTTGGCGCCCCATTCCTGCATACGTACTTTGGAGGAGTTGTACCTGCCCCAGTCGGCCCAACCGGTACGGTTAGGGTCATTTTGGTTGTAGGTATTTACGAGGATCATTTCGGGGTTGCCATAGGTGCCGGCTGTTCCGAATACGTTGTTGAATACGGCTTCATAATCGCCCAGGCCGGCATAGTTATCCGTTTTGGAAGTAGTAAGCGGTTTACTGGTATTGTATAACTGAACGCCTGCAGCAGGCGCCGCATCGATCACGGCTTTGGCAGCATCAGCAGCCCGCTTCCAGCGTTCTTTGCTGTAAGCAGCATACGCCAATACGGTATCTTTTGCATCGCCATAGCGGGCGCCTGCAATGGCAGCTTTCATATCCTGGGGTGTATTGTACAGTGGACTGGCAGCATACAACAGGATCCTTGCTTTCAATGCCAAAGCAGCCAGGCTGGTAATGCGGCCATAGTCGGTAGTAGGCCTGGTAGCCGGCAAATTGGTGGCGGCCTGATCACACCATTTCACCAGGGTATCTACCAGTGATTCAATGGAAGCACGGGGGATATCGATCTTTCCATCTCCCAATAATGGTTCGGATACGATGGGAATACCTCCGTATAAACGGAAGGCCATGTAATGGGACATGGTGCGGCAGAACAGGGCCTGTGCTTTTACATCGGTCTTCCATTCTTCCGAAGCATCTGTTACCTTATCAATATTCTTCAAAACCAGGTTGGCTTTGCGGATGGCCTTGTACCATCCTGTAAAAGCTACGGCACCCGTGTTGCCACGCTGGGGAATGGGCCCACGGTCAATGCTGGTGGTAGGGCTCATACCGGCCACTACATAATACTGATAATTGAGGTTACCAGCCACCCAGTTGGCGCCGGGCAGTAACAAGTGCACCTGGTCGGTCAATACATCCTCGCGGCTATCGGCCGAGTTGTTCATGACAAAACCGGTGGGGACGCACCAATTGTACATATCTGCTACTGCATACTGGGCCTGCCGCTGGGTATGGAAAACGGTGTCTACCGTTACATCACCCCCCTTGGGCTTTTCCAGGAATTCTCTTTTACAAGCTGTCATCATGCCGGCCGTAACGAATACGGCTACCAGCATCAGCGGAATATATAATCTTTTCATTGTTTTTCTTTTTGCTGTACAAGAATTAGAATCCAATATTGATACCTGCATTGTACGTGCGGGTAAGTGGATAACCCATAAAGCCCATGTTTTCCGGATCGCCCCAGATCTTATTTGGACTCCAGGTGTACAGGTTGAATCCGTTGGCATATACACGAACGGTGTTCACACCCAGCCTGCTGAGGATACCACGTTGGAAGGTGTACCCCACTTCTACGTTCTTCAAACGGATGTAAGAAGTATTCTTATTGAAGTAAGTATTTTGCCAGGCCTGGCGGTTGTATGCTGCAATGGGGAAGTCGATCTTTTCTCCGGCGGCATAACGCTCGGGGGTAAACCGGTTCCAGTCCACTTCAAACAACGCTTCGGTAGTACCGTTGAAATGGAGGTTGGTGGCCACCATGGGATCGGCAGCTACTTTGGCAGCGCCCTGCAGCAATAAGGACATATCGAATCCTTTGTAGCTAAATCCGAATGAAATGCCGTAGGTGATCTGCGGAATGTTGGTATAGCCGGACCTTTTATAATCCCTGTTGTCAATTACACCATCGAAATTGATATCCTGTAATTTAATATCACCGGGTTGTAAAGGCACACTACCCAAAGTAAGATCTCTCTGGAGCACATCCTGACCACCGGCATTTTTATAGGATTTACCGTCCGGGCCTTTTGCCAGTACGGGTCTGGACAGAATGGGATTGTTGTTGGCATCCACTTCATACAGATCTGCCCAGGAGGTATACAAACCATCGGCTTGTAAATAATTCTTCTGGTTGATGGGCTTACCGGTGGAAGCCTGGTATTCCAGTCCGGGTACGATGGCTTCATCCCGGAAAACGATCTCATTCTTATTGGTAGCGATATTCGCTTTTACCCAGAAATTGAAGTCTTTCCCCACCTTGTCGCGATAAGACAGGTCCAATTCCATTCCCTTATTCTTTACTTCACCCAGGTTATAAAAAGGCAGGTCGGCGGCAACGATGCCGGGAATGGTTCCTTTACGGCCAAGGATGCCCGTACGGTGTTCGGTGAATACGTCGAATTCGGCGGTGATCTTATCCTTCCAGAGGTTGGCGATAAAACCCAGGTTCATCTTTTCGGCGGTCTCCCAGGTCACATTCGGATTACCCAGGCGGCTTTCGAAGGCACCCTGTACCAGGTTGCGGTTGGAACCGTACTGGCCAAAGTAGTATCCTTGCAAGGTGGCGGAGCTATAAGCCCATACATCGGGCAAATACAGGTAACGATTGCCATTGGTATTGTTATTACCTATTTTATCATTACCTACTTTACCATACGAGCCTCTGAATTTCAGGAAGGTCACCACATCATTTACCGGCCAGAAATCTTCTTTGCTGGCTATCCAGCCCAGTGACACGGCGGGGAAGTAAGTAAAGCGTTGTCCTTCGGGAAAGTTTTCGGATCCATTATAACCCATGTTCAATTCGCCCAGGTATTTTCCCTGATAAGCGTAGGTAAGCCGGCCCACAAGGCTTTGGTAAGCGTGAGGCAGTTTAAATTGAAGATCGGGGTCGTAGGTCTTGGTCAGGTTACCCATGGCCAGGGCAGTAATGGCGTGATCGCCAAAGGTGCGGTTGTAGTTCAAGGCAAACTCAGCATACCAGGTACGCCATTTGCCCGAATACCAGTTTTGCCATCTTTGAGAAGGCGCTTCATTGTTCAGTTGCACGAGGATGGGGTTCAGCTTATCGCCATTGGGATTTTCGCGGGCCGCCCACATCACGGGGAATGACTGACCACCTGAAGTACTGGAGAAATAGCTGTCGTAAGAAACCTTCACGTTGGCTGTAAGGCCTTTGGTAATGAAATCCAGTTTATGGGTAACATTCAGCGCTGAGTTGAGCAGGCTGTTGTTGTTGAGGTTATAGGCATTGCGTTGGGCCAGGCTGTACAAAGGATTGAACTGCTCGGCTGTTTTTTGCCAGATGAACACAAACTTGCCATCGATGTAACCGGGCGAGCCCATGGGATTGGTCCACATCAGGTTCTTCTCATAATTGTATCCGTCATTGTTCATACCGGAGATCTGTACGAACTGGGTTCCTACATCCAGGGAGACCTTGAGGTTGTCGGTGACCTGGAAATCGAAGTTGCCTCTTAAGTTATAACGATCCTTCCTGTAGTCCATTTCTTTGGAGAAAGGCATATAATCGGTATTGAACAAACCTCTTTGTGATAAGTAACCGGCGGAAATAAAGTATTTCATGCCCTTTGTACCACCCGACACGTTCACATTGGCCTGGGTTTGGGGCGCCGCATCCTTATAGATCTGTTTTTGCCAATCCTGGTCGGGGTGGAAATAAGGATCATAATAAGGGTTGGGAGAACCATCGGGCATCTTGGGGGTATGGGCATTCTGATAATATTTCAGGTCTTCATCGGAGTACAGGGGCTTGTAACCAGTTTTTCTTTTATCTACAAACTTTGCCCAGCCATCTGGCTGACCCCACACATCATTATCATTGGCATGTTGCTGCCAGTAGGTTTCAAAGACCTGCTCATTGCGCAGGGTAGCATATTGATAGGAATTCACATAATTGGGCATGCGGGTAAACTGGTTGAGGGCGCTTTGCAGCGTAGCGCTTACCTTGGGGGTTCCTTCCCTACCGCGCTTGGTGGTGATGAGGATCACCCCATTGGCGCCGCGCACACCAAATACGGCGGTAGCACCCGCATCTTTCAGGATACTGATGGTTTCAATTTCGTTGGGGTCGATATCATTGTAGGAGTCGCGCACGATACCATCCAGCATGATGAGGGGCGCTGTATTACCGGTATAGGTACCAATACCCCGGATATAGAGACCAGAAGCATCTGCACCCGGTTTACCGGAGGTTTGTACGGACACCAATCCGGGCAAACGGCCAGCCAGAGAATTGCTGATATTGGATACGGGAGATTGTACGATCTCCCTGGCACTGATGGTGCTGATGGCGGCAGTGACGGAAGCCTTTTTCTGTTGTCCATACGCTATCACCACTACATCCGTCAGGTTTTCCGCACCGCTTTTTTGCAGGGTAACGCCGAAAACCGTTTTGTTACCAATGTCCAGGTCCTGGGATGTAAAGCCAACCCCACTTATGGTTAAAGTTTTATAGGAGGGATCGACTGTCAGGGAGAAATGACCATTAGCGTCGGTGGCAACACCAATGGAAGTACTTCCTGGTTTGGTGGCCGATACAGATACGCCGGCAATGGGAGCGCCTTGCTCATCTTTGATAGTGCCACTGATCTTTCTTGTTTGCGCGAAACCTTGTTGTTGAATAACAATCGCCAGAAAGAAAAGCAGGAGCCGGCACAAAAGTTTTCCTTTGTTCATGATGCTCATCAGTTGTTTTGGTGAAAAATGAAAATTCTTACAGTAAGATTTTTGTCTACATCGTCAAAGCGGGAGTAGCAATAATAGTGTTGTGAGGATGGCCGGATGGACTCCGGGAATAGCATTTGGCATTCGCAAGCATGTCGTTAGGGGTTTTAGTTACGGCATGCAATTTTGGATTATGGGCAGAAAAATCCAAAATAAGGGCTACGTCAAAACCTCTACATCAATAAATAAATTGATTGAAAATCAAGCACTTGAATATACACACTGCTACCTTATACTACTTCTCAGGTACGCACTGGTCTTTAAACAGGAATTTATACCTGGATTATTGATCTACTTATAAGGTGGGCTTTTAACAGGCATGATAACAGCAGGTGGAGGCTGGCCTGAGGACGAGTGTGCGGCCCTTGTGCGAAGTTTGAAAACGGGTCGTTGGCTTATATATAAATAAAAAAGGCCCGCCGGGAAGCGGACCTTTTTAAGCAGGCCTATCTATTATTATTGAGTGGCAAAACTGATCAGGCTTTTTTCAATGGCCCGGTAATCGGCAAACAATTTGGGGGTCTTGCCCTGGTTTATCGAGGTATTGGTCATCATCAACCAACCCGACTTTGTTACGGGATCGAACCACAGATCTGTGGCAATACCGGGGTCGTTGCCACCATGGCCCAGGTAACCCAAATCGCTGGTAAACCAAAATGCGCCGATCTTCCAACCACTTTGGGCAACCTTTCCGGTAAACATTTCCTGATAGGATACTTTCGACAACAAGGTGCCGGTTCCTTCATATCCCTTTATCATTTCTACCAGGTAGCTGGTCAGGTCTTCTCCCGACACACGCCAGGACCCATCGGGATAAGAGGACCAGCTAAACACCCGCGGATACCATATATTGGCAGGCTGTGGCATGTGCAGGTCGGCATACCAGGGACTGCGTGCATCCTCATAATGCCAGTGTGCCGATCTTAGCTGCAGCGGATTGAATACCTGTTGTTGCACATACTTATCATAAGATATGCCCGTCTTCACTTCCACCAGGTAGGCCAGGAGGCAGGTTCCGAAATTGCTGTATTCCACCTGAACACCTGGTTTACGGGGGGCAAAATTTTCTTTGAGGTAGAACTGACCACCCGGCAGGAAATAGGCTTTCAAAAATTCGCCGAGGGAATAGCGCGGCAGTTTGCCCTCATTGACATCCTCTTCCAACTCCTGCTGGTCGACCAGCGCTGCTGTATGGGTTACCAAATGTTTTACTTTGATCGGTTCGAGCGGGAAATTTGGATTCACTACTTTGAAAGGGAGTACCTCATTGATATTGGTCTCCATGGTCAGCAATCCATTCTCAATGGCTTTCATGACGGCGATGCCGGCCAGTGTTTTTGACACGGAAGCTACGGGCATGATGGTTTTGGCGGTAAAGGGCTTTAACTGTTCCTGATCGGCATAACCATATCCTTGCGAAAATGTGACCTGTCCTTTTTTGATCACGGCTACATAAAGGCCTGGCATTTCACTGTTCTCCTGAAGGGCCCGGATAATTTTGCGCAGGCTATCGGCGGTTACCCCTGTTTTCTGTTGACCGACTCCTTTCTCTTTTTTACACGCTACTGCCACCAGGATCAGGGGCAGCAGATAACTCCAACATTTTGTAAGCATGACTATTTGATTTGAATGAAAAATTGAATGCCGGCCAAAAGTAGCGGCTGGCTGCAGGGGTAAATTTCTTTTTATAGCAAACAGGGGAATGGCTCTTTCAATTGTCTTATCCGTCAAGGGCCATCCAATCTGCCTGTTGGTATACTATTATGGTGTGTTGGTATACTAACCGGCAGGCAATGAAGATGGCGCTGATCTTTACCCAAACAATACGTTGTGAATACCAGTACCCCTAAAGGGCCGCCTGTGGCCAGTACTTCTTTGCCCTTCTTTTTATCGGGACGGCGAGCCAAATTGTTCCGGCATTTGCTGGTATGGGGGGTATTGTGGTTTGTTGTCACTGCTCCTGATTACCAGGAGCCCTACCGGCCGGTGATCAAAACGCTGATCGTTGTGTTCCTGGCCAGTTTCTCTTATTGTAATATGTATTTGCTGGCGCCGGCATTCCTGTTCAGAAAAAAACATGGGCAATACCTGGCGGGCTGCCTGTTGCTATTGGGGCTTTCTTTCTGGGTACAACATGTAATCACGTTGCTGCTGGAAAGTTATATGCTGGAAGGGAAAGTGATCGGACAAACCACCCGGAATGATGTGGCTGCCTATTTTGTGTTGTTCAGTTTGTTGATCATTGCCAGTGCGGGCATCAGCCTGTTTCAGCAATGGCTTAATGACACGGTCAGGATCGGGCAATTGGAGAATGCCAAATTACAAATTGAATTAAAGCACCTGAAAAGCCAGGTAAACCCTCATTTCCTGATCAATATGCTTAACAATACGGATGTATTGATCAACCGGGAACCACAGCGTGCCTCGACTGTCATCCACCAGCTCTCTAACCTGTTGCGTTATCAACTGTATTATGCCAGCCAGGAATCGGTATTGCTGCGGGATGATATCACCTTTTTAAGAAACTACCTGTACCTGGAACAAACGCGCAGGGACCATTTGGCCATTCAATTTGACCTGGACGATGCGCACCCGGAAATATTCATCCAGCCCATGTTGTTCATTACTTTCGTAGAGAATGCGGTCAAGCACAATACTCCCTGGCCCGGGGCCTTTGTTCATATCAGCTTCCGTTTCCATCCATCCTCGGCTCAACTGCAGTTTACCTGTATCAACAGTTATGCTTCGGCCGCGCCCTCCCCTGCTATTGTTGGCGGTATCGGCATTGCGAATATCCGGCGAAGGCTGGAACTGCAATATGCAGGCAGGCATCAATTGAGCATACAACCCACAAAGGCACATTTCAAAGTTCATTTAACCATTCAATTATGAATTGCATCATTGTGGATGATGAACCATTGGCCAGGCAAGGCATTGAAGCCTTGTTGAAAGCAGATACTTCGCTGAACCTGAAAGGCTGTTTCAACAATGCCGCTTCGGCCCTGGAATTCCTTTCGCTGAACAATGTAGAACTGATGTTTCTGGATATACAGCTGCAGGGTATGAGTGGACTGGAACTGGCCAATGCAGCGGGGCCGCATACGCTGGTCATATTCATTACGGCTTACCCGGGTTATGCGGTGGAAAGCTATGCAGTAGATGCACTGGACTATTTGGTAAAACCTGTCAATAAGGAAAGCTTTTACCGGTCGGTCCAAAAAGCAAAAGATTATCTGCAACTATTGAAGGACAGCAAGAAACCTGCTACCGAAGGATGGGACCTGCAAACCGGTTATGTATTCCTGAAAGAAGGCCGCCTGTTTCACAAGGTATTTATCAATGATATTGCCTATATAGAAGGACTGAAAGATTATGTGGTGGTATACCACAAGGCGCAGAAAATAATGGCGGGGGTGAATGTACGCAATATCCAGGCGCAGTTGCCTGCCAGTATGTTTGTGCGGGTGAGTAAATCTTACCTGGTGAATTTGCGTCATATCACCTCTGTCACCACGTATTCAGTTTTTATTCATGAGGTAGAGATCCCGATTGGCGATAGTTACCGGAAGGCCTTTTTTGAGGATTTTGTAAAAGGCAGGCTGGTAGAGCGATAAATATTTCCTGGCCAGCTACGCAACAAACAGGAAATACAAAAGACTTTGGGACGGAATGCTCTTGTTCCAACTTTATAACCACCCCATAAAAATTGAGCACCGTGAAAAAAACAAGTCTTTTACTTTTGTACTCTCTGGCCATGCTGGTTTCCCATGCGCAGTCACCCCAGGATGGGGAATTGACGATCATCTACCAGGATTATGAACAGGCCAAGCAAGCCTCACAAGCACAGGATAAGTTATTGCTCATTGATTTTTATACCAGCTGGTGCGTGCCTTGTAAGGAACTGGATGCGCTTGTTTTTAAAGATGCTGCTGCTACGCGGGAAATAGCCAAAAACTTTGTGCTGTTGAAGTACAATGCCGAAAAGGATTCTACTCACCAGCTCTCGCTCAAATACCATATCAACTCCTACCCTACTTTACTGATCTTAAACAACAACCAGCATGTGGTGTCGCGGGCTTATGGTGTTCCCGGAGAAAAAGAGGTATTGAAACAAAATGCCCTGGACTTCCTGCAGAAGGGGATCGCGCTTGATGCCAATAAAGAATACATCAAGGGGGTATCGAATGAGAATCACCTGGCCTACCCCAGCTTTTATAAAGAGTATGTTTACCGCACCAATATCAAAAATGAAAAGGAAAACCTGGAAAAGTATTGGGCCGCCAATACGGATTACTTAGACGAAGTATCCTTTGCGGTGCTCTGTTATTTTACAGGTGGTACGCCCACAGTAAATGCTTTTTTTCTGGCCAACCGGCAAAAATATGAAGCGCTTTATGGCAAACAGGATGTGCTATTTATTATTACGATGCTGGCCAACAAGCAAGCCTTTGAGGCGCTGGGGAAAAAGGACAGGGTCTTGTTTGAAGAAGCCATGCAATTTGCCCGGCAACACCTAGAGCCAAAATCTGCCGTCGCACACGTGCAGTTCATGGAAGAGATGATGTTGGTAGCAGAAAATCGCTGGCCTGCAGCCACGGAGCTATTTGCGGTCAGGAAACAACAAATGAACCTCAGTGATGAATCGATTAACCGGTATTGCTGGTCGGCCTGGCAAAAGTGTGATGATAAAGGGGTATTACAACAATGCGCTCAGTGGATGCAAGTGATCACGGAAAAAACACCCAATTACCAATTCCTGGATACTTATAGCAGGCTGCTGTACAAATCGGGGCGTAAACAGGAAGGCATTGACGCTATGAAAAAAGGGATCGCACTGGGTAAGCAGACGGGTGAAGACATCCGTGCCAGTGAAAAGTGGTTACAGGAGAACCAGGCTACCGGGCAATAAAAACCCGGTTGTTCCTAGACAGGGAGGGTGTTCCGTTTTTTCCGGAAAGCGCCGGGCGGAAAGCCGGTTTCCTTTTTAAAGAAGCGATTGAAGTAATCGGGATCTTCAAAGCCCAACCGGTAAGCCAGTTCCTTTACCGGCAAAATGCCATGGTGCAGGTAACGTTTGGCTTCGAGTAATACCCGTTGCCGGATGAGGTCTCCTGCCGGTACGCCACTGTACTTGCGGCAAAGGAGGTTGAGGTATTTGGGGGTAATATGCAATTGCTTCGCATATTCATTGGGCTGATGCAGGTGCTGGTATTGTTGTTCGATCAAGGTTTTAAACCGGCGGAAACTGCGATAACCCGGATCGGTATTGCAGGACATGAAGCGGGTATGCTGCTCCCTGATCTGGTATACCTGCAACAGGAATATTTTTACATAGGATAGGAGGATCATGGGTTGCATGCTGCCTTCCTGGGCCTGGGCGCGTTGAATTTGCCGGATGGTATTGTCGAGTATGGCGGCAGCTGGCGGGTCTACTTCCAGGAAAGGAAAACATTCAATATTGTCAAACACCTCTTTCAGTGTGAATGAACTGTCGGGCCATTGACCGGCGGAAAAGAAACTTTCCGGTAACATCAGGATATGCCCCCGCGCATCGGTACTGATATCCATTTGGTGCACCTGGTTGGGCGAGAGGAGTACCAGGGCCGGTCCATCGGAAAGGAATGGTTTGAAGTCTACCGATTGTTTGCCTGTTCCTTCGCGGAAAAAAATAACCTGGTAAAAGCTACGCCGGTGTGGTGAAAGCTGCCAGATATTGGCTTTTTCAAAACAATCGACGAAGAAATTACCAGGTACGCCTATCCCTGCAAAACCATTTCCGGAATAGACGGGTATCTCCCTTGGATCTGTTCTCATCATGGTGCCTTTATGCTATCCCTTAACCCATTTCTGATCATAAAGGTTCGTTAAGCCGTTATCAATGCCTGTATGCCTACCGCGGTCAGTGCCCCTGCAATGGGTCCTGCTACAGGTATCCAGGCATAGGCCCAATCGTTGTTGGACTTACCGGGAATGGGCAATAAAGCATAGACGATGCGGGGCCCCAGATCGCGGGCCGGATTGATGGCACAGCCGGTAGGACCACCGAGACAGAGGGATATGGCCAATACGACCAATGCTACGGGTACGGCGCTGATGGCGCCCAGGCCTACCTGTGGTTTGGCCAGGTTGAGTACGGCAAACACCAGTACAAAAGTGGCAATCACTTCTGTCATGAAGTTGGCCGGCCATTGCCGGATAGCGGGGTCGGTACAAAAGCAGGCCCTGGTAGCCATTCCATCCTGTGTAGCATGAAAATGGGCATGGTAGGTAAGGTATACCAGGAAAGCGCCCGCCATGGAACCGCTAAACTGTCCTGCGAAGTACAAGGGAATATGCTGCTGCTCCACCGTACCATGCACCGCCAAGGCCAGGGTAACGGCCGGATTGAGATGTGCCCCACTCACGGGTGCTGCAATACACACGGCCAGGAAGGCTGCCATGGACCAACCAAGGGCCATAACGATCCAGCCACTGTTGTTGCCCTTGCTTTGTTTCAGTACTACATTGGCCACACCGCCATTGCCCAACAGGATCAATAAAGCCGATCCGATAAACTCGCCGGAAAAGATCTGTAAGGGTGACATAGGGTTACTTTAAGGAGAAGGTTATAAAGGAAACGTTAATAGATGCGTAAGAGCTGACCATTGATGGCGCCTTCCACGCTTTTGATGTATGCAGTCACCACGCGCCCGATGGGTACAGGTGTATGACCGATCATAACGGGACCATTCCGTTCCATGGTATTATCGGTAACACCCGGGCTCACGGCATTGATGCGAATGCCTCGTTTCAGTTCCAACGCGGCAGCAGTCACAAATCCATTGATACCGGCATTGGCGATGGCATAACCAACGGATCCTACCACGGGATCATCGGACAATACACCGGAAGTAAGTGTAAAGGAACCGCCATCATTGATGTATTTGGTTCCGATCCTGACCAGGTTGATCTGACCCATCAGTTTATTCCTGATACCTTCATACAATTGTTCTTCGGTAATACCTTCCAGTGGGCCCCAGTAAGCATCACCCGCTGCACTGACCAGGGCATCGAAGTGTCCTACTTTTTCAAAGAATTGGGTAATGGAGTTTACGCTGGTGATGTCCAGTTGATAGGGGCTGCTGGAACGGCTTGCCCTGATGAGCTCATGTTTTTTTTCGAGGGCACTGACTACTTCTTTTCCTATTGCGCCGGAAGCGCCTGTAACTATGATCTTCATAATCCCGACATATTTGGTGAATAATAGGACCCAAAGGTAGGTACCGTATCATTGTCTTATATGGACGGTTGGCGCCAGAAACTGGACTTTTAGGCTAGGGGGTGGGTGCCGCGCAAAAAGTAAACAACCATTTTACGGGGTTCTGCCAGTTTTTTCCCTGGAAGGGGCCTACTGGTGCTTTGATGAGGATATGGTTCCATCCTTTTTGTAGATGGATCATGGTTGGTAGCCGGTATTCATAGCCTTCATCAATAAGCGGTATTTCGGCATTGCCTGGCTGCCCGGCACGTTGCCAGGTGGGTGGTGCAATCAGCGCTCCATTCACCCATACCGCACTTGCTTTGGTATCCCAGGCACCGGTTGGCGGACTATCGGTAGCGGGAGAACGGGAGAGGTTATTAAAACCAATCCAATAAGTGGCAATGGTATCGCGCTTGCTCCAGATGCGTGTAGTGGCATACCAGGTAGTATTGGCACGGGGTGAATCGATAGCACCTTTGATGAGCGGCGCCCACCAGTGGCGCAATACAATGGTGCCTCCGGTAGCGGTTGTGGCCGGGAACCTTTTTTGTGTGGACCAACCTGGATTTTCGGGATTGAATGAACGGGTGAGGTTTCCTTCATTGTTGTAAGGCCCGTACAGTTTCCATTGTATGCCCGATTGCCGGGTATAGGGAAAGGGCTTGTCCTGAAAGTACCATGTCTTGTGACGAAGCAGGCGGTCTTCAAAAGCCATAAAAGCAGGGCGGTCTCCCTCATTGATATTGGCAATCCATCCTGCTGTACCACCTCCACGCCAGGCTCTTTCGGCAAAAGCTAACATACCCGGATACACGGGATTCATGCGTAAGAGGTCGGCCTCATTGGCTACCTTACGGTCATGCCATAGGCAAAGGGTAGCACCCAACATGGATGAGTCGCCACGCACCTTATTACCAATCTGCCGGTTGAATAAGGTTACCACTGCTTCCAGGGGATCCATGTGGTTGAGGTACAGGTGGCGCGAATCAATAAAGCGAGTGCCGGCAGGCGCGTTAATGTAGGTGGCATCATCCATCCACAATTGCCGGATGGTTTGTTGGTTGAAATTGCCGCCTGGCTGCCAGCCGATCACCTGCTTGCCATAACTCTCTAATAAGTTGGTCACGGCTGGTATGAAACCTGGGTTGCTGATCTTCACTTCATCGGCCCCGATATGTATATAGGGTAGGTTGTAAGTAGTGCAAAACTCCCGCAGGATGTTCTTGACAATGGCCAGGCCTGAATCCGTTTGCATATTCGTGTTCATGGCCCGGGTAAAGGCGGCACTGTGGCCGGGCATATCGATCTCCGGCACGAAGGTGATGAACCTTTCTTTGCAATAAGCAATGAGGGCTTTGATATCCTGTTGGGAATAATAGCTGCCCTTGTTGCGCGTCATGGTAGCAGCATCTGTCAGCTGCGGGTATTGTTTGCTTTCGATGCGCCAGGCAATGTCTTCTGTGGCGTGAAAATGGAAGACATTGAATTTATAGCGGGCCATCACATCGATCTGTTGTTGGAGCAAGGGCAGGGAAACATAATTCCTGCCTACATCGATCATATAGCCACGCCAGGAGAAAGCAGGCCAGTCGTTGATGGTACAGGCAGGCAGTTTGTTATCCGCTGCTGCCAGCTGATACAAGGTTTGCAGGCCATTGTGTATACCATGGAGTGACCAGGCCGACAGTGTTATCTGCCGGTTATTCACCATCAGTTGATATGCTTCGGGATGTGTAGTAGTACCGGATGGTTGCATCAACTGCAGGGCAATGGTTGCCGCCGGGTATTTTGGCTTTGTTAATTGTATACCGGGCCTGCCGCCTTTTGAGCGAACAAACTCTTGTAAGGCTGCTGCCTGCGCCTGGAGTGTGGTATCGCTGTAGCAAATGTTTTTGCAGGAGGCTAGGACGAATGCGCTGCCGGCATTCCAGGTTACCTGCTGCGGCATGGGTATCAGGGCCGGATGGTGCGCAGTGGATGAATACTTTGGTTGTTGCCCCCAGGCAATGGATACCAATAAGGATAAGCAGACGATGGCAGACAGTTTCATAGGGCAGATGGTATCATTGGTGTTGGTAGCTATGGTGGACAGGCTTCACGTTGTATTTGGCCAGGTAGTTTTGCAGCAGGATGGTGCAATACCATTCCTGCCGGGGCAGGTGGAAGGGTCCTTTGAAGAGGTTGCCCTTGGCCGTTTGGGCAATGGAGCCATCACGGTGGAGGTAACCAAACCATTCGCCATGCACTTTGTCATGAAAATGCTGGTAGGAATAATCGTGTACCTGTTTGTGCATGGCGGCATATTTCTCTTCACCTGTGAGGAGATACGCCAGTAGGGTGGCAATGATGGTTTCATTGTGGGGCCACCAGAATTTCATATCCTGCCAGTATTCCTGCACGGGTTTATTGTATACATCGCGGAAGTAAAGAATGCCACCCTGTTGTTGATCCCATCCCCTATCCCACATATAATCGAGCATCTGGCAACCCAGTGTGATGAGTTGGGGATCATTGTTGCGGTACATGGCTTCCTGTAAGATGAACCAGGCGCCTTCGATGGCATGGCCGGGATTGAGGGTGCGTCCGTCGATATGGTCTATAATACTGCCATCGGGCGCTACCTGTTCCATCACGCAACGGATATCGTGCTTTACAAAATCAGTAGCGATCTCCTCCATCCATTGTGTGATCCAGGCATCGCAACGGGGATCGCCGATGGTATTGCGCAATTGCTGGGCGGTATTCATCATGATCATGGGTACGCCAATACCTTTGGAAGGCCGGGTGCCGGTAAATTTTGCCGGAAGCAGACCGGGCTGGGTAGCATAATTGATGCATCTGCTAAACACCTCTCTTGCTCTTTGGGCGGCCCATGCATCGCCACTGGCTTTGGCATAAGCTGCAGCTGCAATCACATAAAAGGTTTCGGAAAAGAAGTAGCGGCGCTTGCGGATGGGCCGGCCATCGCGGGCCACATGAAAGAACATTTGTCCATCGGTATCGAAGCAATGTTTGTTCAGGAATTCAAATCCCAGTCGTGCTCCTTCCAACCATTCCTCCCGTGGTTCGATGGTATTATAAAGGGTAGACAACATCCAGGTGGCGCGGCCCTGTATCCATACGGCCTTGTCGTCGTCGATGAGGCTGCCATCCTGGTCGCGCATGAACAGGAAGCCGCCATATTCTTTATCGTATGAACGGGGAAACCAAAAGTTGATGGTGCTATTGAGTAGCTGGTCCCTGTAGAATTCTTCCAGGGCCATTAGTTGTTCAATGGTATAACTCATGATAAAAGGGAGATAAAAGTTTAATGAATAATGTCTGCTATAGGAATGCGCAGGAAATAGAGGTCCCTGACGCCTTCGTACAGTATGCCAATCGTATGATCGTCGATGTGGGAAAGGGCGGAATACCCATACAATTTCCTTTCATCGATCAACAGGTTATTGGCGGCTGGCCAGCTTTGACCCAGGTTGAGGCTGGCCTTAATGGTCATGTTCATCCGGGTTTGTTGTGACGCTACATTGCTGAAGAATAATACCGGTTGTTTTTTACCCTTCACTCCTACCGTGGCTTTAATAAGGGCGGCCATGCAGACCGGGTCGGGCAACGCATTGTATGAAGTAGTATGTTCTACCCAGGTATTGCCCATATCCTGCGTGGTGGCTATGCTGCGGAAGTTGCCGCGGTTATCGCGCATGTTCAGCATCAGCGTGCCGGGCTGGGTTTCCACTACCTGGCTTTCGGTGGTATTGCTTTTGGCACCCTTGCCCGAATGCCAGGTGGCGCCATGATCGGTGCTGTAAATAATGGCAGCATGAGGTATACCGGGTTTGCGGCTTTCATCCCAGTATTGGGATGCAAAGACGAGTGTACCGTTTTGCATGGCTATGCCACTACCGGGTCCATTGAAATACAAGTGCCAGGCAGGGTCTTTCACCTGGTTGGTAATGGATACGGGCGCAGTCCAGGTAATACCATCATCATCGCTGCTCACCAATACCAATTGTCCGGTGGTATCGGGCGATAAGCCGGGCATGGAACCGGCGATGGACCGGTTGCCTTTACTCCACAAAGCAGCCACCCATATTTTGTTGGTAACCGGATCAAACAATACGGCCGGGTCACCTACTCCATTGTTCTCCTGCGGCGCCCCCATATCCATGATGATCTTCATGGGCGACCAGGTTTTGCCACCATCTGTGCTTCTGCTCATCCCTACATCAATATTCGCCGGCAGGTCGCCGGAATGCTTGTAGCGGATATCATACACGGCAATCAGCGTACCCTTACCGGTGGTGGTCAGTCCGGGTATGCGGTAGGTATGTACGCTATCATCCCCTGCCTTGCGCAGGGCAATGCCGATGTATTTGGCGAAGCCTTTGTTCTCTTCTTTTACAGGCAGGACGCCCTGCGTGGTTTGCAGCCGCGTAATGTGCAGCTCCAGTTTGCCGGTGATACTGGCTTGTGGTTTCAGTTGTGCACTGATCCAGATATAATTCCAGCCCGTAGTAGCCGTGAACCTGGCGGGAATAAAAAACTGGGTAGTGGTGGGTGTAAGGGTGGTGATGGACCGCTGGTTGTTGAACTGGGGTTCATTGCCATTGTTGTAAATGGTCAACCCTTCAATGGCTTGCAGGCCACCGGCATTCAAGGTGGCTGTAAGCCCATTGACGGCAAGCGCTGGTTTACCCGCAGGTACATACAGCTTCACGCAAAGCAGCGCATTGTCGTTGATGCCTTTCAATACCGGGGCTACCGGTGCATAGGAAGTAACCAACCATCCGGTTGTAGTTGTTTGCCGGGCCAGCAAGGACGATGCGTTCAACATCAACAGGTATAATAAGCAACAGTATTTTGTCAATGACATGGTACGTTTGTTATGGGTGATCATAATCCTGGGTTACGGGTTTCAGAAAGGATAATTGAATAATGAGTGCGATGGCGACGATGATGGCCAGCAGGGCGAAGTCCTTACCCAGGGTGCCGGCATCGGTTGATTTACCCAGCCAATGGGTGATGAGTGCACCGGAAAATACCCCCATCATGTTCATGAGTCCGTAGGCAGTGGCACGGTAGCGGGCCGATACGAACTGGCATAGGATGGGCATATTGTTGGCATCGAACATACCAAACCCAAAGCCAAAGCAAAAGGCTGCTCCCACTACATGGAATAAGGAATGGCCATACCCCAACAGTAACAAGGCCGGTATGGTAAGGCCCAATCCAATGGCGCTGGTGTAGATGCGGCCACGCAGGTTGGTTTGTACCCATTTATCGGATAATATACCACCCAGCAGTACGCCCAGTAATGACGACACGGCAATGGTGATGGTGGACAAGGGACCTGCTTTTGACATATCGATCTGCAGGTTGTCGGCAAACAAGGTAGGCAACCAGTTCTTGGTGGCCCATCCGGGCAGGCTGGGTACTGCAAAATAGAACAGGATGATCCAGAAAGGAATGTTGGATAATAAAACGGCCAGGCCTTTGAATACCGTTGTTTTAACAGGCGCAGCTGCCGTTGCGGACGCCTGTTGCAGGCGTTTGGTATCGCGCAGGGTCACCAGCAATACCAGAGAATAGACCATGCCAATTACACCAAACGCCTGAAAAGTCTTTTGCCAGGAAATAGCGGTGGCAATGGTGGCGCCAAAACCACCCAGTGCCTGGCCTACATACAAACCAGTCATGTGGATACCAATGGCCAGTGAACGCGTTTTATCGGGATGGTAATCGGCAATGAGCGATAAGGCTGCGGGTATGTACAATGCCTCACTAACACCCATAATGGCACGCAGCCAATAGAGCTGGTTAAAGGTGTGCACCATACCCATGGCCAGGGTTACGCCCGACCAAACAAACAGGCTGATGGTGATGAGCCATTTGCGGTTGACCTTATCGGCTATGATGCCCGATATGGGGCTCATGAATCCATAGATCCACAGAAAGATGGCCATGAGGTAACCAAACATGGTGGCGGATTGCAGCTCGGCCATATCTACCTGCATGGTTTGACGCATGGTAGACAGCATCTGGCGATCGAGGTAATTGAGTAAGGCCACCACCCAAAGCAGCACCACTACGATCCACGGATATTTTTTAGACTGGTTCATGCAGGCAATAGTCAATTTTCGTATGAGGGTTTACACGCAGCTGGAGGCAGGGCGCTGTGATGAAAAGCTACTGAAATTTAATTGCTCCACCTCTTTCCGGAAGCGGGCAAATGCTTCGGCATCCATGTTTTTGACGGGCAGCCTGAATTCGCCACAATCGATGCCTATCAGCTTCATATATGCCTTGCCTGTGGCGATGCCTCCAAATTTACCCAGCAACCTGATCATGTCGATGGATTGTTGCTGCAAGGCCCTTGCCTTTTGCAGGTTGCCCTGCACAAAAGATTGCATCATCTGGTGATAGAGGGGCGCTGCATAATTGAAGGTGCTGCCCACTGCACCTTTGGCGCCCAATACCAGGGCAGACAACATATTTTCATCCCTGCCCCAGAGCATATCGTATTGGCCATCTTTGAAGGACATGCAGGACAGGAAGTCCATGAAATCTTCGTGGGTGTACTTGATGCCCGCGAAATTCTCTATACGGCCATCCACGGCTTTCAGCAGATCGATCATTGGAAAACCAACACCGGTCAATACAGGAATGTGGTAGTAGTAAAAAGGCATACCGGGTACAACAGCCGCCACTACTTCGCAGGCCCTGGCCAGCATGTGCACATCGGCTGGTTTGAAATAAAACGGTGCTGTAAAAGCCACTGCATACAAACCTTCTTCCCGTGCCTGCAAGGCCAACTCCCGGCAATCCTCCAGGCTGGTGCCACCCAGCAGGGTGATCACTTTAAAGTTTGAATCGTGCCGAGTGGCGGCAGCCCAGGCAGTGGCCATGGCCATTTTCTCTTTGGTGGTGAGCGATACGCCCTCCCCTGTTGATCCGCAAATGAATGCCCCGGCCACCTGGTTGGCCTTGAGCATTTCATAATAAGCCGGAATAATTTCCAGGTTCAAACTGCCATCTGTTTTCATAGGGGTGAAAGGCGCCGCTATAAGTCCCTCTACATGCTGCATGATCATATACTTGGATTAAAAATTGAATGACGTGGATATAATTTAAAAAGTTGGGTAACCCTTGGTTTGTGTAAGCGCCCGGTTATTGGTGAGTGAAGACCGGTCGATTGGCCATAATACTTTGTAAGCATCTGCCGGCAGGATGGGTGTATTGGCAAATACATAATTATCGCCCATTCTTCTGAGATCGTACCAACGCTTTCCTTCAAATACAAACTCAAAGAGGCGCTCGCGCAAGAGGGCTTCTTTGGCATCTGCATCACCCGGCTGATTCGGATATCCAACTGTTGCTTCTACATAGTTGGCGCCGTAGGCGCGTGCACGCACCAGGTTGATCTCGGCAGTGGGGCTTTGTCCCAGCAATACCTTTGCCTCGGCTTTCAACAGCAGCAGGTCGGCATAGCGGTAAATGGGATAATCATTGCTATAGGCGCGGGCTCCTGCATTCTGTTCGCCCTGGTACTTCTTTACAAAAGCGCCTGCAATGGTATACACGCTCGGTGAAGGCCTGTTGTAGGCCGGTTGGATGGAAGCCCATTTGCGGCTATCCTTGTCATTGAATTTCCGGAAAGTGCTTACTGTGACCGGAGCACGCAACAAACCACCCCAGTTATCGGCCGTTACATTGAATGGGCGATTGCCTACGCTGTCGTAAAAGTTTACCAGCAAACCCGTTTGTGGCAGGTAGATACCGCTGATAAAGAGGCCCGCTTCATTCAACAGGTAACGGGAGGCAAAGATGATCTCATTATTGCCTTTATTGCCTGCAGCAAATACGGATGAATAATCAGTTAATAAAGCAAGGGCCGGTATATTGGTTTGAATATCCGTTAAAGCACTCAGGGCGGTATTCGCATCTGCATTACCGCCTCCTTTGCTGGCGGTCCATAAGTATACTTCGGCCTTCAACATCTGCGAGGCAGCTTTTGACCAATAGCCTTTTGATTGGCGGAAACTGTAGTTCGATCCAAAGGCGGTGATGGACTTATCAATATCATCTTTCACCAGGGCCATTACCTCTTCTACAGGTGAGGCAGCCTTGGCCAGGTTGCTGATGTCGATAGAAGTAACGGGATCAACCTGTATGACCACATTTCCCCAGGTGCGCAACAGTTGGAAATAATAGAAGGCGCGCATACCATGGGCAATGCCCAGGTAGTAGCTTTTGTTATCGGCGGTAACAATATTGGTGGTATTGAGTTTGCTGATTAGCAGGTTCAATTGTACAATGTTGGAATAGAACCCGCCAAAGTTGCTGACGCCGGGATTATCGAGGTCGAGGGTTTGCTGCCAAAGCCTTTCCACGCCTTGTGTAGCTTCGCCGGTAAAGGTGCTGGCGCTGCCTGGTTCGGTACCAAAGATATCTGCCCGCATTTCGCCCAGGGTCTGGAAGGCACTGTTGTGCCCCCTGAAGCGGGAGTGCAGACCAGCAACGAAGGCATCGAACTGATCGGCGGTACGCCAATAGTTGGCGTCGCTGATGCTGCTTTGCGGAGTAAGGTCTAGCTTTTTGGAACAGGCGCTGAAAGAAGTAATGAATAAACTGGCTATGATGAACTGCTTGATGGATTGTTTCATAATTGACTGTTTAACTGGTTAGAAAGTTACCTGTACACCGAGGGTATAAGAGCGTGGTACGGGATAGGTGCCTGCATAGATGCCGGTGATCACACCACCGGATACAGGAGGCTCTGGTGAAGGGCCACTGAACTTAGTAATGTAAAACAGGTTGTTGAGGCCGGCATAGATCCTGCCTTGTGAAAAGAATTTTGTTTTTGACAACAGTGTTTTGGTAAACTCATACGATAAGGTGATCTCCCTGCAAGCGAGGTAATCGCCTTTTTCATAAAAGCGTGAGTTGTTGCCATTGAGTACGCCATTGGCGTTGTTGGCCCGGGTGTAATTCTTTTTACCGGCGGGCGCCCCCACCTGGTCGGCATAATACACCTTAGGGATATCACTCATGGAGTTATCGCCTGAGAAACCTTTCTTCTGCCAGTCGATATAATTAAAGGTGCCCTGGTAATTGCCCAGCGTTCTTGCCACGAGGTCATTGTAAATGGTATGTCCGATGGCAAATTCAAAACGGGTGTAGAGGGATAAACCTTTATAGGAAGCAGATAGGGAGAAGCCGCCTGTGTATTTGGGATTAACATTGCCCAGGTAGACCTGGTCGCGGGAGTCGATGGTATCATTGCGGTCTACATCCATCCAGTTCACATCGCCGGCGGCGATCTTATTGGCTACACCCGCGCGATTGGGTCCACCAATACCTGCAATGGCATCATAGCGGTTGCCGGCTTCTTTGGCAATTTCGGCATCGCTTTGGAAGATGGACAATTGTTTGAAACCATAGATATCGCCCAGTGCTTGTCCTTCCTGCAAACCACCTACCCAAATTACTTTTCCTTGTTTGGGATCATAGATCTGTAAGCCACCCTGGCGGTTGTTGTCGTTGCCATTGTAGGGCAATTGGATGATCTTGTTCTTTACATAAGAAACGTTGGCGCCTGCACTGAGGTTAAAGCCATTGGGGTTCTTAATGATGGTAGCATTGATGGTGAGCTCATACCCTGTATTGCGAAAAGTGCCCAGGTTGGTGCGTACGGAACCGAAACCCGTATAACCAGGCAGGGTAAGGTTGGTGAGCAGGTCGCTGGTTTCGCGGTTATAATAATCGACGATCAGTGAGAGGCGATCGTTGAGTAAGCCAATGTCTACACCAATATCTGTGGTGGTGCTCTTTTCCCATTTGAGGCCGCTGTTGGGGATGCCGGTATTGAGAAAACCCAGGGCATTGTTGTAGTTGCCCAAGGCGCCATAGGTGCCCTGCACTTCATAATCGCCAATGCCTGCAATATTACCATTCACGCCATAGCTGATGCGTGGTTTGAGTGTGGAGATATATTTACCCAGGCCACTCTTCTCAAAGAAGGCTTCGTTGTGGACATTCCAACCTGCGGACATACCGGGAAAGAAACCCCAGCGGTTGTCTTTTGCCAGGCTTGAAATGCCATCCTGCCGATAGGTAAGGGTAAGCAGGTAACGCTGATCGAAATCATAGTTGATACGACCGAAATGGGAAATGATGCGGTATTCGGATTTGGAAGAATAGTTGCTGCCGGCTGCAAAGGTAGTTGAGGCATTGACGGTGGGGATATCGTCCGTTGGTGCATTCGTACCTGACACCTGGGCCGCTACTGTTCTTTGTCCAAAGTATTCGGCACCCAGCATGGCAGTGATATTGTGGCTGCCAATATGCTTGTTGTAATTGATGATACCATTGTACTGCTGCTGGAAGATGCGGTTGTTGTACCAATAAGCAGGACGGGTAGTATTAAAGGCCTGTGGATTGGAGAATATCTGCGAATAGGTTTGCGTAGCCCTCGTAAATGATTCATCGGTATTCTCATACAGGTAGGCATTGGCAGAAGCTTTTACAAACAGTCCCGGCAGGATATCGTATTTAAGCGAAGCATTGGCAGTAATACGGTTGACGCTGTTGGCACGTTGTACCTTTTCTAGCCAATAGAGTGGGTTGCCATCGGAAATACCATTACCGGGATTGCCCTTGGTTTTCGCAGAATCAAGCCAGGGGTTCATGGTGGGCCAAAGGGTCAGGTTGCGGTAGATGGTACTTACATCACCCGCCAGCGCGCCATAGGTAGTAGCGGTACTAAAAGTAGCACCGGTCGTCACTTCCACATTGGGCTTGATCTTGTATGATCCGTTGAGGTTGGCGGAATAACGTTTGTAACTGGAACCTACAATCACGCCATCCTCATTGTAATAGTTGAAGCTGGCAAAGTATTTACCGCGGTCGTTGCCACCGGTTACATTCACGTAGTGATCGTTGGTGCTCGTATTTCTAAATACCAGGTCTTCGATCTCGCCTCCGTGGTCCTTGAAAATGATCACGCCGCCATACGGATCGCTTACGGTATCCCATCCATTTTGCAGGAGGCCAGCGGTTGAAGCATTGTAGCTGCGGATATCAAATAAGGCGAGGTTGGCGGCATCTGTGAGCAGTCCATAACCGCGTGAGGAGTTGACCTGTGCCAGGGTACGCTGGGAGTTGAGGTTGCCCAGGCGGTTGTAATAGATATAATCGCGGGCATTGAGGTATTGATACCCTTCGCGGTTGCGGTTGTAACCACGGATGTATTTATAAGCTACCTGGGCAGTGCCTGCCTTGCCTTGTTTGGTGGTGATGAGGATGACGCCATTGTTGGCGCGTGCCCCATAGATGGCGGTAGACGCTGCGTCTTTTAATAATTCGATAGAAGCAATATCGTCGGAGGGGATGTCATTGTAGGAGCGGATCACCCCATCTACCACCACCAGAGGTGGGTTGGGACTGTTGATGGAGGCGCCGCCTCGCAGCAATATGGAAGGAGCTGCGCCCGGACTACCGGTGGTATTGGTTACACGCAGGCCTGCTACGGTTCCTTGTAAAGCGGAGCCAATATTGGCACGCGGTGCATTGGCCAATACCTCTTTGTCGAGCTTGGATATGGAACTCGTTACATTCTTTCTTGACTGGGTGCCGTAACCTACTACCACTACCTCGCCCAGCTTGCTGCCATCGGCTTTCAACGCTACCGGGTTGGCGGCAGCCTGTGAAGCCATGACTTCCAGGGTAGATAAACCAGCATAGGAAAATATAAGTATATCATGGGATAAAGCTTCCAGGGAGAATTGGCCGTTGGCATCTGTTTGCGTGCCTGATGTCTTGCCTTTGATAACAATGTTGACGTTGGAAAGGGGTTTACCATCTTCTTCGGAAATGACCTTGCCGGTCACCCTGATCTGCTGGGCCCAGCCTGAGAGGCCAGGCAGCAATAACAGGAAAAGTACAAGAACGCTTAACCGTGGAGAGCTCATAATGGCAGTTTTAGTTGTGTATTATGTATGACTTAATAAAAGTAGGAACTTTGCCAATACTGCCAAAAAAATCTAGCAAATAAAATATTTAATGTTGATTATCAATACTATACAACGCAATCGATTTACTACTGATCAACTTTCCAAAGTTTTCCTATTTTTGAATAATAAGTTATACATATTTATGGCCTTTACAGCAATCATAGACGACCTCAAATCGCTCGATACCAGTACGCTGGTGGATAAAGTGGAATCGAACCTTGTGCAATTATTGATGGACCGCAAGTTGAAAGTTGGCGATGCGATACCCAAGGAATTGGAACTGGCAGAGTCACTTGGCGTAAGCCGTACCGTTATACGGGAAGCTTTGTTGCGTATGCGTATGATGGGGCTCATCGAGTCGAAGAAGAAGAAGGGAGCGGTGATCACCAGTCCCGACCTGTTTGGCATCATGAGCAAGAGTATGAACCCGCATATCCTGGACCAGGATACGCTGAAGGATATTTTTGAGCTGCGGCTGGTATTGGAGATCGGGATGGCAGACCTGCTGTTTCACCGCATCACCAGCAAAGACATCAAGGAATTAAAAGTGATCGTGAGTAATGAGCCACCCATGGCGAAGAATCACTTATTCAATATAGACCATGAGATTGCTTTCCATGGTAAGCTGTATGAAATAACGGGCAATGATGCGCTGAAGAAATTCCAACGCCTGCTGTTGCCTGTATTTGATTATGTACACAACAGTGGCTTACTGAAAAAGCAAACGGGCTCTCAAACCTTTGTATCGCACAAGGCGCTGGTAAAAATACTGGAGAACGGAACACCGGATGAGTTCCGCACGGGTATGCGCAATCACCTGCAGAATCACTTTGCCCGGATATTTGCCAAGTGAGGTGAACGTTAAAGGCTTCTTAATAACCGGCCAGGCAGCTACTGTTTCCCGTATCTTTTTTGTATCTATGTCAGGCTATTGCATGGAACTGACTGTAAAAGCAATGGCCTGTTTATGGTATGAAAAAAAACACCCCTGTTGTTTTAAAGATCCTCAAAAGAACAACCATTGCCTTATTCATCCTGGTGGCCGTAGCCTTCCTTATTTTATGGTATCTAAGTCCTGCAAAAACGTCGCCCATTACGGATGCCAAGGGGCAACCAATACCCAATAGTATTGCGGTGATTGAACAGCCGGTCATAGGGGGTATTGAGCAATCGCTGATCATCCGGGGTGAAAATACCAATAACCCGGTGCTGTTGTTTGTACATGGCGGGCCGGGCATGTCGACATTCCCTTTTATCAAAGAGCAGTTTAAGGAAATGGAAAAGCTGTTTACGATCTGCTACTGGGACCAACGGGGCGCCGGTAAATCTTATTCAGGGAATATTCCCCCGGAAAGTATGACGCTGGATCAATTCAAACAGGATGGCGTGGAAGTGAGTCAATACCTGATCAAAAAATTCAACCAACAAAAGATCTATCTACTGGGCCATAGCTGGGGAGCCTATCTTGGTTCTTTCATCATTCATGAGCATCCGGAGTTGTACCATGCTTATATAGGCATTGGCCAGGTAGCCAATACGCCCTTGTCGGAACAGCGGTCTTATGACTTTATCATGGGGGAAGCCAAAAAAAGAAATGATAGGAAAACACTGGCTACACTAGGGTCCTTGAGGATACCTACTGCGGCATCCAGCAGCCAGGAATGGTACGACTACCTTTGGATCGAACGGCAATTAGCCTTCGAATATGGCGCCGCCCGCTATGGGGTAAAAAGAACAATCAGCCACCTGGTTAAACCGCTGCTCCTATGCCGGGAGTATTCGATCAGCGATAAATTAAATTACCAGCCGGGGATCAAATTCTCCACGCTTCATTTATGGAAAGAGATGGTAGCCAAAAACCCTGCGGAGTTATTGACCACGCAAACGATACCAGTTTATATTTTCCAGGGTGTCCATGATCACCAGACTGACTTTGGGGTAGCCAAGGATTACTTCGACCATTTACAAGCTCCGCTAAAAAGGTTTTATGCTTTTGAGTTTTCTGCACACAATCCACACCTGGAAGAGTTTTACACTTTCAAGCACATCATACAAACAGAAGTACTGGGTAAAAAGGATTAATGGGGGTTTATTGATTCGCCTCCTCTACCAGGGACAATAGTTCATCCAGATTATGAAGGATATAATCGGGCCTGGCGGATTGCAATTGTTCAATGGTATGTGCGCCGGTGGTGATCCCGATGCTGTACCGGCAACCGGCATTGCGGCCTTCTTCGATATCGATGATGGAATCGCCTACTTTCAATACTTCCTGTGCATCGGTGATGCCCTGTTGCTGCATGGCCAGCAGGATCATATCGGGGCGGGGGCGGTTTTCCTTTACATCTGATGCGGTAACCAGTCCGTCGTAATCGATGCCCGGTTGCCAGCCGATCTTTTGAATGAGTGATTCGGCAGTGAACCTGTTGTAACCTGTGTTCATCACTACTTTGACGCCTCGCTGGCGTAAGGCATGAAACAGTTGGGTAGCATTGGGCTGGGCCTTGATGGGCTGTGTATCGTAAGCAATATCCAATAGTACCAAGAAACGGCTGAATATCCCAGCGGCCAGTTGATCATCGTGTATATTTTTAATGGCCAGTACGCTTTTGATGGCCTGGAGCTTTTCCTTGCCGGCGGCTTCGGCCAGTACTTCTTCGAGAGTAAAATCAAATCCCTTTTCGTTGATGGCTTCGCGTACTGCTTTGTACACCAGATTATCTTCATTTACTACGGTGCCTGCCATGTCAAAAATTGCCAACCGGATCATGTGGTAGTATTTTTAAGTTTAAGTTGATCGAGGATTTCGGGTTCGGAGGATAGGTTTTGTTGTTGATGTAACATACCTGTGAGCAGGATGGTGGCCGCACTCAGCAGGGCAATGATGGCTACGGTGACAAAGATAACGGACTGACTGCCTGTCTTATCAATTAAACGCCCCATAAGCGGTTCACCCAACGCAGCAAATATATAGGCGCACATATTCATAATGCCAATGCCTGTACCAACATAGGCGTGCCCCAGCAGTTCGGGCGACAGCGGCCAGAAGTTGGCTTGCGGTCCGTAGGCAAAAAAGCCAGCAAAAAATACAAAGACGCCCACCAGTATATCATTGGTAAAATGAAAGCAATACAACAGGAGTGATACTACGGCACAAAGTGACATGCCCAGGGTAATGGATTTGATGCGATTGGCATTGAACAACCTATCGGATATAAAACCAAAGGACAATGCGCCAATGGCCATGCCGATCGGTAATAATAAAGATATCCATACCTGGTTGGAATGTGCACCGTGCTCTTTGCTCAAAAAATAAAGGGGTACCCAAAAGATGAGCCCATACCGCGCCATGCTTTGGAAACCGAGGGACAAGCATACCACGAGGAAACGTTTGTTGGATAAGACGGTTTTATAGGATTCTTTCCAGTGGGGTTTGGGTGCATCGGCCTTTTCTCCATCCGTAAAACCCAGGTCGGAGGGCTTGTTGCGTACCAGCAGGAAGAATATGACTACGGCTACTGCCAGAAATAATACGGGGATCCGAAATACATTGCGCCAGCTTTCCTGCACCAATAGGATAGAAAACAGGTAGGTAATAATGGAGGAAGCGCCGGCAGCCATGGTATACATGCCGAAAGCCATACCGCGGCGTTTATCCTGCCACCAGTTGGATATAATGCGGCTGCCTGAAGCCCAGGCCATTGATTGGAAATAACCATTCAGGGTCCACAAGGTCAGTATTACTGCAAAAGAAGATGAGCAGCTGATGAGTACATTTGCTACTACGGACAATAACCCACCTGTGGCAATCATGTGCCGGGGGCTCAGCCGGTCGGCCAGGTTGCCATTGATCAATTGCCCAACAGCATATCCGATCAGCATCGCAAAACTAACCCACCCGATCTTTTCGTAGGATATGTTTAAGGTTACAGCCAGGTGTTTGGCGGCCCAGCCGAAATTGTGCCGGCCAGTATAAAAGAAAAGATAGCAGAACATAGTGAGCAACAGCATTTTCCATTGCTGTTGTAAAAAATTGCTATACCCGGGAGCATTGCTGCCGTTTTGTGTACTCATCATTTTTCAGGTATCTTGCCTTAGGGATTGGCCTGGCCTCCTCCCGGAGTAAAGTGTAAAATTAGTTGTTTATTTATTTCCTATCACGAAAATATTTTTCTTTTTAGTTAACTATTGCAATTGTTACTTTACGTAATTATTAAATTACATCATGAAACAGGAGTCGGCCAAGCAGGGACAATTAGAATATTATAAGATCGGGGGCCTGATCCGGAAGTACCGGAAGGAGAAAGATCTGAAATTGCTCGACCTGTCGACGATGACCGGCATCAAATCGGCGATGCTATCCAAGATCGAAAATGGCCGTATGGTGCCTACGATCCCCACGCTGTTCACCATCATCCAGAAACTCGGTATCAAACCCGATGTATTCTTCTCGCAATTAAGTACAGAGAACGATTTCCCAGGCTACTTCTTCCTACCCAAAGACGGATATACCAGCTATGAGAAAGAAGAGGGGGCAATAGGGTTTCAATATCAGTCGATCCTGGAATACAATTTCGAAGGAGGCGCCTTCCAAATCTCGCTGCTCACCCTGCAGCCCGGTTCCCAACGGTCGCTGGTAACTACTTCGGCTTATGAATTTGTCTATGTACTGGACGGCAACCTTTTGTACCAGTTGGAAGACAAAACCTTTCAGATGACCGGTGGCGACGCTCTTTTCTTTGACGGCAATATTGCCCATGTTCCCATCAACAACTCCAAGGCAACTGCACGCCTCCTGGTGCTTTATTTATTTACAGAGTTGGTTAAATAATTTCTATACAAGAAATATATTTTCCAATAAAGAAATATTACTAGCTTAGCAACTTCACCCCTTTAAAGGAAAACTATGAAGTTGAACAAACTATTATTGTTACTACCGCTATTGGTGGTTACTACGTTGCAAGCCCAAAAGAAAGTAAAGCATGTGGTTTTAATAGGCAGTGATGGCTTTGGCGCTTATGCCATGGGAAAGGCGCAGGCGCCTAATCTGCGCCGGATGATGGAACAAGGCTCCTGGTCGATGCAGGCAAGGACGGTACTGCCTTCCTCCAGCGCTGATAACTGGGCCTCGATGGTGATGGGCGCCGGACCAGAATTACATGGTTATACCAAATGGGACAGCCAAAAGCCCGATCTGACAGCCCGGGTACTGGATGAGTATGGTATGTTTCCTACTATTTATGGTTTACTTCGCAAGGCCCGGCCCAACAGTGAAATTGGGGTCATTTATGAGTGGGGTGGTATTGGCTATCTCTTCCCCAAGGCAGCTGTGAACAAAGACCTGCATTTGCAGGGGGATACGGCAGTAACGGATGCTGCGGTGGAATATATCAAAGCAAAAAAACCACAGTTCCTCTTTGTACACCTGTCTGACTGTGATGCTGCGGGGCATAATATTGGGCATGGCACCCCTGCATACTATGCAGCAGTGGAGCGCACGGATGCCCATGTAGGCAGGATACTCCAGGCCATCCGCGACGCGGGCATGGAAGCGGAAACGATTGTATTGTTCACGGCTGATCATGGCGGCATCAATAAAGGGCATGGGGGGACCACGATGGACGAGATGCAGATACCGTGGATCATCAAGGGCCCGGGCATTAAAGTGAACCATGAAGTAACCAGCAGCATTATGACCTTTGATACAGCCGCCACGCTGGCACAATTGCTCGGCCTCACGCCACCGCAGGTATGGATTGGCAGGCCGGTAAAGGATGCCTTGAAATAAACGCTCCTGATCTATTTTAAAAGCAAAAAAGTACCATTGACATGATGGGTGCCCATACGACAGACAAAGGAAAACTGGCGCTGTTCCATGGACCTGGAACGGCACTGGAGATCAAAGAATATGCGATACGCGACTTACAGCCTGGCGAAATGCTCGTGAAAAATGTTTACACCACCCTTTGTGGCAGCGACCTGCATACTTATTGTGGTTTGCGCAAGGAGCCCTGTCCTACTGTACTGGGTCACGAGATCGTCGGGCGTGTGGTGAGCCTGCATTCCAACCATCCGGGAATTGACCTGTGTGGCACAGCGATTCGTCCGGGCGACCTGGTTACCTGGACGGTATTTTCCAGTAATCCTCAATCGCCCAACTCACTACGCGGTATCCCGCAGAAAGGGGAAGACTTGTTCAAATATGGGCATGTGCGGGTTGTAGGGGCTGAAGTTTTTCATGGCGGCCTGGCTGAGTACTGTATATTAAAAGTCAATACAGGTATTATTCGCCTGCCGGAAGAAATTCCCTTGCCCATCGCAGCGACACTGAACTGTTCGATCGCCACAGTGGCCGGCGCTTTGCGCCTGGCCGGGGATGTGAAAGACAAATCGGTACTGATCACGGGCATGGGACACCTGGGCATTAGCTGTGCCGCCATGTGCCGGGAAGCGGGGGCCAAATGGATTGCGGCAGCCGATATTGCCGATAAAAGGCTGGAAGAAGCACGCAACTTTGGTGTGGATGAGGTATTCAATATCAATGGCCATACTTCGCAATCAAAGGAATCATTGCTTCAAAGCACGCATGAAAAAGGTATTGATATCGTTTTCGATATGAGCGGATCACCGGATGCGATGGAATTTGGCATTCAAAACCTTGGCATTGGAGGCTGCGCAATATGGGTAGGTGCGGTATTCAATACCAGGCCCTTGCAGATCGATGCCGAGCAGGTAATCCGCAAGCTCATCACGATCAAAGGTATTCACAACTATAATTTTACGGATTTCAAAAATGCTTTCGATTTCCTGCAACGCAACTGGCAGGTATTTCCCTTTGGAAAGGTTGTTGAAAAAGAATTTACGCTTGAAGAAGTGAATGAAGCCTTTGCCTATGCGGTTTTGCGCAAACCATTACGCGTAGGGATTAAGCTGGTTTAAGCTAACTTACCTTCAAACCATGAATAGGAGGGCAACCCGCCCCCACTCCACGCAAGATGAAACAGCTGATACCCATAAGGAACATGCTATTTAAAAGATATTATGAAAAGCAAAAAGGGAAGGCTTTACGCCTTCCCTTTTTTATGTAATCTATTTTAGGGTAATCGTATGCTACAACAGCCGTTGCCTTACTGATTGATGATGTCTTTTGCCTTTGCCACTATACCGGCTGCATTGGTAGCGGTGAGACTTTTTATGGTGAATGCAGACAAGGCGGTTTCCAGTTCTTTCAATTTGGCGGTTTGTCCGCTGGTCTTGTATTCCTTTCGTAGTATTTGAATTTTCTCATGGTCCTGTATGCCTTCTACCAGTTTTTCGAAGCGGATAGAGCTAAGGGGACCGGGATATACCTGGTAGGTATCGCCACCCGGCCAAGCAGTAAAGCGACTGTCTGTAAGCGGCTCCTTAGGCCAGCTATTGTAAGCCCAGCGCAGGTATCCATCCATCTGGCTGGCGGCAGTATACCAGCCCATCCATACGTGCTCATCGGGTGGAGAGAAGGTAAAACCATTGGGATAGTTTTCTGAGCAACAGGTATACCAGGTACTAATTTTCCCTTCGCTTTGGCGCCTGGCCAGTACGGCAGGCGGAAACTGCTGCGCGGAAGCGATGCAATAGTCGGTAATATCCTTTTCAATTTCGGCATGGTAATTACCTGCCAATGCTATCTTCCAGTCTTTATCCAGCGACTTTAACAAGGTAATGACAGCCTGCATCGCATCCAGGGGGCGTTCGTCCATTGCAATGGCGGTAATGGCAAACCAATTCTTTTGTTTCAGGTGTTGGGCAAAATCTTTGAGCATAACGGACCAAAACTCATTGTAAGCCGGAGTACCGATGGCCTGTGTAAAAACGGCGTCCTTGCCTGCAGCTTCATCATAATAGGTAAAGGCGATCTTCCAGGGTACCATGCTGTAACAATTGATGCGGTCTTTGATGCCGCAATCCATTACAAAGGATACATATTTATCAAACAGGCTGTAATCAAAGCTCCATTGGCCGTCTTTCTTTTTTGTCCATTTGATGAGGCTGGGGAAATCATCGTAGGTCTGGTGCCCCCAGGGTTCGTTGACGATACTGGCGGTGATGTTTTTTTGTCCGGCAGCCGCCAGCATGGTATAGTATTCTTTCATGCGGGCAAAATGGGCATCGCTCCAGAGGGGCAGCTGGTGTACGCGCGCTATGGAAGCCGGATGTTGCCAGAGATCGAGCTGATAGGTCCATTGAGCAGGCGCAGGCAATGTCCGGTTAATGACATTCACTGACAGCTTCAATGTATATCGCTTATCGGCCACTACGGTGATGGTACCGTTGTACAAGCCTGCGGTTGCAGAAGCAGGAACGTTGATGCTTACCCATACTGGCTGCACGGTTTTTGCCGCCACATCAATTGCCGGTAAATTGGTTTGTATGAGGTCGGCCACGAGGGAAGAATCAAAATCTTTTGACTTTCTGTAGCCACAGCCATTCCTGAATTCATCGGTCATCACGTATTGCAGAAAACCGGTGGTTATGTTTTCTTTGGAGATGGTATTGCCGCGGGCATCTTTCAGATCGCTTTTCTCTATGGTTACCTTACCTACCTGACGGGCCGCCCATACCAATACCTGCGTATGGAGCTTCTCGCCTTTCCAACCGGATGCTGTCCAGGTATTTTGCACGGTTACAGCCGGTGGAACATCTTTACCAAAGCGGGTACTGCTGGCTGCATAACTTACGTATACACTTTGCTTGAACCTGTCCCATAGGTTGGCTTTTGCGCCAGGCAGGTTGGTTGCTTTTTGAGGCTGGGTGACATTGGCCAGTTGAGCAAAGGAAGCTTCGCCAATGAAAAAGGCTGCAGCAAGCAAGATCGGGTATTTCATCACTAATGTTTAGATTTTGAATGTGGTACCAGCAGGTCCCTGCTGGTCAGGGAACCCAATGTTAACAAATTTTACCTGCTTAATCCAGGAACCCGTCTTCTAATCTTGCGCAACCGATTGAATTGTCCCATCGCTTGTTTACCCTATTGTTTTTTTAGGTTCAGCCCATTGCCTCCTTGTTGTATTTACTCCGGTAGGCCAGGGGCGACATACCAGTAATTTTTCTGAATACTTCCCGAAAGGCTTTCAGATCGGAGTAACCGACATCATACATGACCTCATTGATTGATTTGCGGCTACTTTCGAATGCTTTCTTGGCGGATTCTATTTTTACTCTTTGCGCATATTCAACCGGGGTATTGCCGGTAGCTTTGATGAAACGCCGGTCGAAATTGCGCCTGCCTACCGCAAAGATGGAAGCCAGGTGTTCAACGGATATCTTTTCATCGAGCTTGCCTTCGATATAGGCCTGTGCTTTTTTTACCATTTCATCGCCGTGTACCTTCTGTCCTTCAAAGATGATAAAAGGTGATTGGCTTTGACGGTCCAACTCAATCTGGAATACTTTGGAGCAATAGATAGCTGTTTGCCGGTCGAAGTATTTTTCTATGAGGTAGATGACCAGGTTGAGGAATGAAAAAGCGCCTCCATTGGTATAGATGCCTTTTTCATCGGTGATCAGTTTATCTGTTTGCAAATGTATCTGAGGGAAGCGGACCCTGAATTCATCAGCAGCGATCCAATGGGTGGAGCAGGCTTTTCCATCGAGCAGGCCGGAAGAAGCCAGCATAAAGGCACCTGAACACATGCTGGCAATTTCAGCACCGTTCTTGTACTGTCTTGTCATCCACTCCACGAACATTTTGTTTTCTGCAGAGGCTAACTCATACTCATGACTTAAGGAGGGGATGATGATGAGGTTGGTTTTTTGTATGGCATCAATGGTGGTATCGGGCCGTGCTGTGAAAGTGCCGCCGGAGAAAGTGACCTGTTGGGAAATGCCGGCCAATTCAATTTTGAACAGCTCTTCTCCCTGTACTTCTTTCCAATACTCATTGGCGCGGGTAAATATTTCGTGCGTTCCTACGATGCTGCTGAGGTTGCTGGGGCCGTCGGGAACGATAATGGTCAAATGTTTCATGGCTAATTTTTAGGAAAGGTAGCCAGGAAGCCTGTCCAAATCAACCCATCATAAAGTCCAATATGCACCCCGGGCAAGCGGTAATCAGACAATACTTTTACAGTCCGCAATTCAATGCGGTTGAGTAGCGTCACCTACGGCGCCGCTTTGAACACGCAACTAATGTTGCTACAAACCGATTGCTCCTAGCGGAGCAAAAAAGCCTGGCAAGGGAAACTTTAAGTAAACAACACTGAGCCACTCACCATGTAAAACCAATTCATCAATAAAAAATATAGTCATGGAAAGTCAGGTAAAAACACCGACCACGCAAGAAGTGGCGGATCAATTCAATGTGTTGGCACAACAGGAAAAGTGGTTTGAGATACAGGATGCATTGTTTGCAGCGGATGTTAAAAGTATTGATCCCCCGCATTCGCCGTATTTTAAATATGCGGAAGGCAAGACGGCGGTACGCAAAAAGGGGGAGGATTGGGTACAGCGGGTGGAAGCTGCGCACAGATTGCATACTACCACACCAGTTGTTGCCGGTAATCATTTTGCCGTGGGAAGGGAAGTGGATATTACTGTAGGGGGATTGGGGAGGATACAGATCAATCAGATCATGTTGTATGAAGTGAGGGACGGCAAGATCATCTCGGAGCAGTTCTTCTATTGAGTTCTTACCTCCATATCGGTTTTAGGTTACCCTCTTAAGGTGAGCCGCCCTTAGAGGGCGACCCACCTTTGCTTTATTCATGAGGTATAAGGGAGATTACTTTTTAAATTACATTAACAGTTGTAATTTGTACTTAGGGTAAGATTGTAAGTCTTACCCTAACCCCCTTCACCATATATGAAAAAAAGTATACTACTACTGTCTTCTCTGCTGGCCATTACCTCCCTGGTAAAGGCGCAAATTTCGGATCCCATCAAATGGACCTTCAGTGCCAAAAAGAAGGCAGCCAACACGTATGAAGTGGTTATGTCGGCTGTTTTTGCCAAGCCCTGGCACCTGTATTCACAAACAACGCCTGATGGCGGCGCACCGCCTACCCGGATTACTTTTAAGAAAAATCCTTCCCTCACCATTGATGGCAAGGTAAAAGAAGTGGGTTCGATGAAGACGGTTTATGAAGCCGTCATGCAATCGCAGGTAAAATATTATTACGAGCAGGTCAATTTTGTACAGATCGTGAAGGTGAAGGGAAATATAAAGACCAACCTCATTGGCGAAATAGAATATGTGGTGTGTGATGATAAACAATGCCTGCCTCCTGCGAATAAAGCATTTAATATTCAGCTGCAATAATTTACTTCGTTACCGAAGGCTACCTACCCTTAAGGATATTCCAGATTGCTTACAGTAATAAAAAAACCGGCCGCAAAAGCGGCCGGTATAGCCTGGAGAAGGCTACTCCCCATAGGATAAAGTGCAGGTTTAATCCGTAACGGACGTTCTGCATTTTAAGCACAGACAAACTACTAAAACAACTACTAAAACAACTATTCAAACTACCTACACGGAACGTGGGTACTGTGTGGGTAAGCGCGTTGCTTGCTAACCCTTAGCTCTATAATACTGGTCGATCAGGTTGCTGATCAACATGCCGAGGACAATGCCGGCACAAAGGATCATGATCAGCACCATGGGCATGCGTTTAAAGAAACCAACTCCCTGCGTACGCCAACGGGCTGGTAGCAGGTATTCGATTGTCCTTGCCGGGAAAGGATGGAACGGTTTAGGATCTCAGCGGAAAGCACTTTTTGTTTGGTACGGTTTATTTTCATGGTGTTACGGTATCTTTGCTTTAGGAACATTGCCCAACAAATATAGGAACTATTTGGAACTATTACTAATTATTTTAGGAATTTTGTTATTCACATGATCCCTATTAATACTATAACATGGCATTTGGCAAGGAAATAAAAAGGCTTAGAGATGGCATTAATTTATCGGCGCAGAAGCTGGCCGACCTGATTGGCATTGATGCTGAGCGGCTTAGAAAGTGGGAACAAAAGGACCTGAATCCCCGGGAGGAGGATATGGCCAGGATTGAATCGTATTTTGGGATGCGGCTGGATGAGATCATGGGGCTGCAACATTTAAGGGCGGCGGCACTGGCTCCTGGTCCGCACACAGATGTCCTGGCCAAGGCGGTTGACCGGATCCTGGAAGCCAGGGAGTCGAAAGGCTGGACGCAAACGGAAGTAGCGGAAAAGCTAGGCACGGCGCTGGGGCAGACGTATTCGCTAAGGCAATATCAGAAGATGGAAGCCGGTGATTTTCCCAAATTCAAAAAGGAAGTAGTGCGGCAACTGGAAGGCATTCTCCACATCTCATTATATGAACTAATATATGAACAAAATAATCCGCGACATGAAGATTTAGACGTATTGTTGGAAGGACCGGTCAACCACCAGGCCTTGCGCCGGCGGCAGAAGCTGGAAGATGACTATGAAAATGATGGGATCATTTATGTTCCGATTGCCGCACAAGCTGGTTATGCCAAATCTTTGGGCAGTACGCTCTACCTGCACCAACTACAAAAGTTTGTATTACCGGGTTTTCCTTACCGGGGCGAAAAGTACCGGGTGTTTGAAGTGAAGGGAGATAGTATGGAACCGGTATTCAAAGAAGGATACCACCTGATCTGCGAACGGATCGAACAGGAAGCCTGGCTACAGATAGCGGAATTCTATGCGCATATCATCGTGCTGGAATCGGATATTATTTTGAAGCGATTGGCTTTTAAAGATGACGCCAATTATGTAGCGATCAGTGACAATGAATTTTATAAGCAGTTCCTGTTGCCCCTGAAGGATATTAAGGAGCTGTGGTTGGTAAAAAGAAAGATGGACTGGGAGATGGCGCCCGGGAAAAAGTATAAGATCGAGATATGAGGGGGCTTTGATAAACTCATAGGGTGAGCCGCCCTTGGAGGGCGACCCACCCTAAAGACGCCTTCGACAGGCTCAGGCTGACATTTTAGCCAGAAAGTCTACTTGCCTGCTGTGAGTATATCCAGTACAGGCTTGTGCAGACTCTCCAACTTATTTTGTGCGGTAGCCAGTAATTCCAGGACCACAATTTCATTCTTTCCTTGTTTGAGCCATTCTGCGGGGACGTAGATGGTTTGCTGGGGGCCGATGGACCAGTAACGACCCAGGTGATGGCCATTGATCCATACAGCGCCCTTGCCCCACTGACGCATGTCGAGGTAAGTATCGCCTGTTTTAGACAATTCAAATACCGCTTTCTTCAATACGGGCGCCTCTTTGGAGGAAGTCTGTTTGTTGAATGGGATTGTACCAATATGGTCAAAGGGTAATGCATACATTTCCCAGTTGTACAGCTCTTGTCCATCAAAAGTGACCCGGTTGGTAATGCCCTTTTCATTCTTTAATAAGTTGGGACCAAAGTTGATGCGCCCCATGTTCTCTACCAGGATATCAATTGTTACTTCGCCTGCGGGCAAGTCAACCATCAGGCTATCCTGTTTAAGGCGCCTGTCCAATACCCCTACCCTTTTCCCATTGATCAAAACAATGCCATAATCGCGTAATTCCTTTATCCTTAACATACCTTTCCTGCCTCCCTGCTGCCGCGTACGGTACAATACAAAACCATAAGGTTGATTCAATGCTTCGAACGTAAGTGGCTGCCGGGACTTTATTGGTGCAGGCAATATGGATAAGATGTCGGTTGTTTTTTGGAAAGTAATGACGGGCAAAGTAATGGATGGCTTGGCTGCCGGGATCTCCGGCAAGGACTGTCCGGCGGGTAGATGCTTCTGAATACTATTCCTGAACTGTATGAACTTGTTGGTGGGGTTGCCTGCTTCATCGAGTGGCGCATCATAATCATAACTACTGGTCTGGGGTTCATAAAAACCGGTATCATAGCAATTGGCGCCATTCATGAATCCCCTGGTAGTGCCTCCATGAAACATATACATATTAATGGAGATACCGGCCGCCAGTAAGGTATCTAATTTGCCGGCATAATATGCTGCCGGAACGGTATGGTGTTGTACGCCCCACCAATCGAACCAGGCCGGATACCACTCTGCCACATAAAATGGCCCCTTGCCATTGTTGTATTGGCGTACCAGCTGTTTTATCTGATCGGGCTTGTCCAATCCATTCACGGCCGGTAAAAAACCGGGCAGGTAACCTTTGGCTACATCTCTTGCAGGATCGCAGGTATAGAGTAAACAATCGAAACCAGCTTCCACGAATAGCTTTTGGTTAATGCCCAGGTATTCTTTGCTGGCCCCATAGGAGCCATATTCATTTTCTATCTGTACCAATAAAATATTACCCCCATGGGTTACGAGGTAGGGCGCTAATTGTTTACTCACCTGGTGAATGTAATTTTTGTAAGCTGCCAGGTATTGTGGTTCGGTACTTCTTACCTGCAATCCTTTTATATTCTGGAGCCAATAAGGATAACCACCGAATTCCCATTCGGCACAGATGTAAGGACTGGGGCGGAGGATGACCCATAAACCTTCTTCCTGTGCAATCTTTACAAAAGCTGCAATATCATTGTTGCCTGAAAAATCATAGACGCCTTTCTGTGGCTCATGGACATTCCAAAACACATAGGTGCCAATGGTATTCAATCCCATGGCTTTGGCCATTTTCATCCGGTGGCGCCAGGCCTCGCGCGGTACGCGTGGATAATGAATCTCACCAGAGATCATCTGGAAAGGTTTGCCATCTAATAAAAAGGATTCATCGCCGTAACTAAAACGATGTGCAGCCTTTGCAAAACTATGTGTAGCCTGTGCCATGGCTCCCTGCCTGATAACTATACAAGCTATCATCCATACAATACATCTGAGCATGATAAAAGATCTTATTATTAATAATGTTCCTGGTAGACGATCTACCTACGAAAAAGTATACAAGCCGGTGTTTGTTTATGGGTTGGGGAATACGAGGGTAACAATGGTCTCTGGTTGAATGACCAGTGTACGCGTCTCCTGCTGTTTAGTCAACCGGTTGGCTGCATTGGTGGTATAGGTGGTTATTTGACCAGGATGCTTTGTTTTTTTGCCTGCCAGTACCTGTACATTTAACTGATGGGCTTCTTTGCCGGTGTTCACCACTACGGCCACCAGCTTTTTAGACTTATTGTCTTTGTAAGCCGACACAAAACAACCGGTGATTGGCGTTGGTAAGGATGCAGCCACGCGTTGCATACCGGGCCTTATGAAGCGGCTGTAGTTGCCCAGGGCCCAAAGCATTTTACTGTCATAATAATTGCCATCGGTTTTATGCTTGTCGACATAGATCAATCCATCCTTGTAATCGTAGGGTGAAATGGCTACCCACCATTGCCAGGCTGTTGCATTGGCAATGGCCAGATCGGTATGGATGGTGCGCGCCAGGTATAGGGCCGACCGCATACCGGTATCGCGTTTATTGCCGCTTATCTCTCCTTCATTGTCACCCAGTATGCAGTATTCGGATTGCCAGAAGGTGAGTCCTTTTACGGCAGCTACCCGCTGGGCCAATTGCTGGCGCAGGGTTACGGATTGCTGGTAAGGGGCGGTACTAAAATAACTATGACCTGCTATTACTTTGGCCAGCGCGGGTAGGTTGCCGATATAATTAGCACTTGTGGATTGCCAAAGATCATTGACCTGGTTTCCCTTGCCCGGTTTATCATCGTCTTTCAACAGGTATTTGATTTGACCTGCTTCGGCCAGCAATATGTTGGTGTTCAGTTTGTGTTGTTGTAATTGGCGGGACAATGCTTTTGCAGTCCCGCTGATCTGTTGATTGGTAAAAGGGCAACCTTCCTGTCCTCCATCGCTCCAATCCCACTGGGGTTCGTTGATGGGACTGATGTAATTGAACCGGATGGCATTCCTTTGTTGCAGGGCCGCCAACGCTTTTACGGTATAGGCCGCCCAGGCATTGTATTGGGTACTATCGATATTGGTTTGTCCCTTCGCTGCCGCAAAGGCCAGTTTGTTCTTAGTAAACTGTACGGGCGGGCTGTTGTAAAAAGCCAGGAAATTATTAACGCCTCTTTGTTTGGCAGCGGTTAAGAACCATTGCTGTGCTGCCTGCCTGTTCCAATTGTAACTGCCATCTGCTTCCAGGAAGGATTCGGCTCTGCGCCATTCATCCTGTATGCCGCTGGCGCTGCCTTGCTGGCTACTGCCTGCACCCAGGTTAAAACGCCATAAGGAAAGTCCAATGCCTTTGGGATTGCCATTGGCGGTGGTATCCAGGCTAAACAACCAATCGGCCATGGCATTCTTTTTTGCCTCGGGCCAATTACCTACAAACTGGCAGGACCAGGCATCGGAAGCGCCAAAGTTGTCGATGGTTTGATAGGTGGTATTGGCATCAATGGTAAGAGGAATGGTAGCAGACTGCGCTGCTACCATCTGACTGTACAATAAACAAACTGCTGGTACGAATTGCTTTGCTTTCAAGTGAATCATTATTGCTTTATTTACAACTGCACGATTTGCCATTGTTGGTTGCGGCCACCGCTGTACGGCCATTGAATGATGCCCGCGCCATTGGTGGTGGAAGCACCATTTACATCGAGTGATAAACCACTGTTGCGGTTGATGATCTCAAAATATCCAAATCCCATATCTATGATCTTCCATTGCTGGTTATTACCACCCCAATAATCCCATTGCACAATACCGGTACCACCTGTGGTAGAACTGCCATTTACATCCAATGCTTTATTGCTATTGCGGTTGACGATGCTGAAATAACCATTGCCCAGGTTGGTGATCTTCCATTGCTGGTTATTGCCACCCCAATATTCCCACTGGATGATGTTGCCGCCATTGGCAGTAGAAGAACCATTTACATCCAATGCTTTGTTGCTTTGCCGACCCACCAGCCTATACCAGGCGGAGCCGTTGAAACTACCCGCTGGTTGGGTGATGCTGGTATTGCCCCAGGCATATTGTAAGCGGGATAAACCGGAAGCATTGTTGGTGGTTAAAGTGGTGCCGCTTAATGTAAGCAAGCTATATCCATCGCCATTGCGCAAGCCAGGCCAGTACACGCAACCCATGGAACGGGTGAGGAGCCGGTTGGTGATGCCCTGGAAATAAGCGATCTCCCGGTCGGTACCCGGCGCACCCAGGTAATTCTTTCCATTGGTCATTGGAATACCAAACTCCGTGACCACGGTGCGGTCGGGGTAAGCAATGGATTCGATAGCAGCTTCCCAATCGCCTACGGTTGTTTTGTTGTTATCGAACCAGGTATAGTTGTGGTAGGATAATAAACAATTGGTCAATCTACTATCGGCGCCTACTGCATTTACGTCCTGGGCATACCCTACGCCATCCAGTAATACATGGCCCTGGGGAACAGCCGGATAATTGGTGAGCCAGGTAGCATAGATGTTCTTCAGGTCAGTAGCATTGTAGCCATGTGGTTCATTGAAGGGTTCAAAATATACGCGGCTATTGGCGCCATATTTATTGACGATGGCCTGCCACATGTTCCAGAATTGGGTGGTATTGTCAATGATACCATCCCTGGAGCTGCTGCCTTCCCAATAGGCCAGTATCACATTCATGCCTTTGTTGACGGCGGTATCAATAGCGCCGGTATAGGCATTCCACCAGGACTCCAATACGGTAGGCGGATTGACCGGCATACGAATGGTATTGGCACCTCTTTGTTCAAAGGCATTGATGATGTTACCAGCCTTTGATTTGGTGGTGGCATAGTTGTCGGTGGATGCCAGCCCACTGACCACCACCCAGCCATCCTTAAAATTATCATCGGGGTCGGCCCAGTTGACGCCTTTAAAACCAGCGGTACTGGCCAGCAGGGATGGCTGTGCCTGGACGGATGGCGTAGCGCCATCGTCAACACCGGTTGTTTCTTTCAAGTTTTTCCTGCAGGCTGTTAGTGCCAGCAGGAGGAGCGAGTAGACTAGTAACTTTTTCATAGCAAGCGTTTTTAGATGAAGGTTTAATGATTATAGGGTACGGAGTGGGAGTAGGTAGCCGGAGGCTACCAAATAGCCTCACTCGCCGGAGGCGAGCGAGGGAAAGAGCGATGAGGCATTGAGGCAACGAGTGGTTAGGGTGAGCCGCCCTTAGCCGGCGACCCATCCTAAAGTGCTACTAATACTTATCGTTTTGTTTGATCTTATTGTCTGAGGCCAGTATTTCGGCACGGGGTATGGGCAGCCAGTAATGCTGGGGTTCAAAATGGCGGCCATCCAATGCTACTTTTGGTGTATAGGTAAAGTTGTTGCCCGATTTACCGATGAGGATACCGCCCGCGGGTTTATTTTCTGTTATATCGGCAATCTTCCAGCGGCGCACATCATAGAAACGATGTTCTTCAAAAGCCAGTTCTACCCTGCGTTCGTACCTCAGCAGGTCACGCAATTGTGTTTGTGAAACACCGGCTGCAATAGCAGGCATGTTCACGCTACTGCGGGCCCTTACCTGGTTCACAGCCGCCCTTGCGGTGAACGTTGCTCCGGGTGGCACCACATCGGGACCATAGGCTTCATTGGCCGCTTCGGCGTAATTGAGCAATACTTCTGCATACCGCATGTAGATCCAGGGCTGAAAGCCTGCATTGCCCCAGGGATTTTGTAAGGGATAGGCATCGTTCATGAACTTCTTCAGGTAGTAACCTGTTTTGGACGTGTTCCAGTTATCAGGACCGTCTTTACTATCCTTACCGCCGGGTGTAAAGATCTCTACGGTTGACCCACGATAGGAAGCGCCATTGTACAAGATGGTGGCATAAAAGCGGGGATCGCGGTTATCATAAGGATGGGTAGGATCATAGCTCGTACCGGCATCGGTGATGGCGGACCCATCCATCATGCGGTAATCATCCACCAGGTTCTGCATGGGCAGGTTGCCACCCCAACCACCATAACCATTGGGGCCATTCGCAATTTCGAGGTGGGTATGGTTCGCATTGCGGGTATACAGACGGGCAAAGATGATCTCATTGTTGTTATCGGCGGTCAGGAACAATTTGCTATATCCATCCTGGTAAATATTGTACTTGCCCATGGCAATGACAGCCTGTGCAGCAGTAGCTGCAGCCGCCCAGGTGCCGGCAGCATACAGTGGACTGGCAGCATATAACAGCAATCTTGCTTTGAGGGCTAAAGCAGCGCCTTTGGTAGCGCGGCCCTGTGGCCAGTTGCCATCATTATTGACAGGCAATACGGCTGCGGCTGCATCCAGTTGGGCCACTGCATAGTCAATACTTTCTTTGAGGGTAGCCCTTTTGAAAAATGCCTCGTTCTGTAAGTTGTCTGTAAGGCTCACTGCTGTATCGCCCATCAGCACCACGCCACCGTAATTGCGGATCAGATCGTGGTAACGGAAGGCCCGGATAAACTGCAGTTCGGCCCTGAGCCTGTCCTTGTGCGCCTGGCTCATGGTAATGGTGGTGAGGGTTTTCAAGGCAAAATTGCACTCACGGATACTGCGGTAACTGCGGGGCCAGATGGTACCTGCCATGCCGAGGTTTTCGGGAGCCAATAGGCCCCGTTGAATGAGCCAGGTATTATCGTCGTTGTTATAGATGGACTCATCGGTGATGGAACTCCACATGCTGTATTCAAAGCCCCTGCCAAAGCCGGGGTCGGTACCATCGCCTTCTTTGTCCTGCAGGCGGGCGCCAATGTAGCGGTTTATTACATACGCTTCGAATACGGAAGTATCAGAGATCACGGCTTGTTCGGGGAACCGGTCGGTAGGTGATATTTCCAAAAAATCTTTACTACAGGAGAACAAGAGGGTGGTAAGCGCTACCACACCCAGTATATATTTATGTTTGATGGTTTGCATCGTTCGTTGTTTAATAGTTAGAATCTTACGTTTACACCTACATTGATGATCCTTTGCTGGGGATAGAATTGACCACTGCCACTGTTGCCTTCGGGATCATAGTCTTTCACCTTGGTGATGGTGAACAGGTTGAAAGCATTTACATAGAACCTGGCCGATTGTAAGTGAACAGCTGATAAGGATCTGCCAGTAAGATTATAACCCAGCTCCACATTCTTCAAACGCAGGAAGGAGGCATTGTTCAACCAGAAAGTGCTGTTGTACTGACTACCATTCACAGAAGCGGAGGTCCTTGTATCCACACGCGGATAGGTACCATTGGGATTGGAAGGGCTCCAGCGGTTATCGGCCCAGCTGCTGTAAAAGTTACCTACTTCACCGGATTCGGGTAATACGTATTGGCTCACTTTTGCCTGGCCTGCAAATACTGCGGACAGGTCGAAGTTTTCATATTCTACTGATAAAACGGTACCATAAGAGATGAGGGGAATATTGCCATACTTGCTTCTTACCTGGTCGTCGGCGGTGATCTTGCCATCTCCGTTAAAATCCTGATAGATCAGGTCGCCGGGCTGGGCATTGTTGAGGTGAGGCGTTTTATTGATCTCTTCCTGGGTGCGGAAAATGCCGATGGCATTGTACAATAAATAAGTGTTGAGGGGATGACCGGTTTGCCGTTGATAGCTCAACACACCGGGTGCCTCATCAATAAATACAATATTGCTCTTGGCATAGGTGAAGTTGCCGGTGATACCATAGTGCAGTTTGCCACTGCGTTTGGAATAACCCACAGTTGCTTCGAATCCATTGTTGTCTACCTTACCAATGTTTTCAGAAGGCACCAGGGGATCGGACCCAAATGGGTTTACAATACCGGATACAAAGGGAATGGAAGCATTGCGTGTAGCCAGGATATTGGAACGCTTCTGTCTGAAGTAGATGAACTCAAAATTAAAATCGTTCAGTACGGTACCTTCTATACCGATATCCATTTTACGTGCATCTTCCCAATGGATATTCACGTTTTTCAGTTTGGTAAGATCCAGACCAGGCACAATCACTGGTCCACTGCCTGAATTGACTACGAACTGGTTCTTAAAGGAGTAGTTGGTGAAATACTGGAAGAGGCCCACGTTGTCATTACCCAGTGCACCATAGGAGGCCCTTATTTTCAGGTCGTTGATAAAGGAGAGGCTCTTGAACCAGGATTCCTTTGAAATTCTCCAGCCGGCAGATATGGAAGGGAAATAGCCATATTGGTTGCCTTTGGGAAAAGTAGAAGATCCGTCAATCCGCATCTGCACTTCGGCCAGGTAGGTTTCATTGAAGTCCCAGGCGACTTTACCAAAATAGCTCTTCCGGGTAAAGCTATAACTGCCACCGCTGTTGTCTCTGTCGGTAGCGGCTGTACCCCCTTGTGATAATTCGGGGGTTTGTGTGCTGAGGTAGTTGATACGGGTAGCGCCAAAGTTTTCGCGGCTTATCTTACTCTGCTCATACCCAACAAAGGCACTGAAGTTGTGGTCGCCTATGGAGCGCTGGTAGTTGACCTTGATATTGTAGGTAGCCTGGGCCATGTTCTGCTGGCTTTCATTCATGGAAGCAGCATTGTTGTTGCCACCCACCACACGGGGACTATAGGTATTGCTGCTTTTGTTGTAGGTATACAATACATAAGGGGTAGCAAAGGATTTACCAAATGACCAGGACCTGTCGAAGGCAGCAAATCCATCGACGGACAATCCTTTTACAGCAGCAATATTGTAGCTGCCTTTGAGGATGCCATTGAATACCTGGGTAGGATTTTTGTTGATACCACCAATACTGGTAGCCATCATCACGGGGTTATTGCCTTCAATACCGGCAGAGGGTAATCCATTGGGATAACGTGCTGGTATGGTAGAATAGGCCCGGTAGATGGAACGGAAGATATCGCCGGCACCACTGGTGGGGTATTGCCTGTTCTCTTCACGACCCGACAAGTAGAGGCTCACCTTAAAGTCTTTGGTGATGTTGGCGTCAATATTAGAGCGGAAGCTGTATTGCTTGTATTTGGTCACGCCGTTCTTGTACAAACCATCCTGGTACAACATACCGGCACCCAGGTAGTAACGCACGTTTTCTGAGCCTCCGGAAATGGAGATATTGGCCTGGTTTTGCAGGGCGGTCTTCTTCAATGTTTCTTTGGTCCAATCGGTATTGGGATAATTGAGGGGATCGGAGCCATTGGCAAATTTGGTGATCTCGTCCGCGGTATACTTTTGGTTGAGACCGCCGCCTTTGTTATTGTAATAAGCCACTTCATTGGCAATGGCGGCATAGGTAGCAGCATCGGCCATTTTGGGCAAGCGGGTAGGAGAAGAAAAACCCTGGTTGAAACTGGCACTGATGACCGGCTTGCCTGTTTTACCACGTTTGGTAGTAACAAGAATTACTCCATTGGCAGCGCGGCTTCCATAAATGGCGGCTGAGGCGTCTTTCAAAACAGAAATGCTTTCAATATCATTGGGGTTTAACCTTTCCAGTCCGCCTACCTGTCCGGGAACGCCATCTACCACGATAAGCACATCATTGTTGCCGGTGGTAGCGAGGCCGCGGATGGTAAAGGAAGATCCATCATAGCCGGGTTCGCCCGCCCGGTTGTTGATGACCAATCCGGAAAAGCGGCCAGCGAGGGAATTGGACAGGTTGGGCTGGGGGCTTTTGACCATGTCGGCACCTTTTACTACAGAAATGGAGCCGGTAAGGGTGGCTTTCTTTTGGGCATTGTAACCCACTATCACCACTTCGCCCAGGCTACTGTTTAATAGCTCCAGTGAAACGTCTATCACACCCGACTGGGGAACGGCCCTTTCGAGGGGGGTGTAATTAACATGGGTAAATACCAGGACGGCATTGGCCGCGGCCTGGATGCTGAACTTGCCCTGTTCGTTGGTGACGGCGGATGTTTGAGCACCCTTTACGGAGACGGTGACACCAGCTACCGGTGCGTCGCCTGATCTGACAGTTCCTGATACCGGTTGTTGGGCTACTAAGGAAAGACTGAGGAGGGAAAATAAGCTATAGCATAGCAATTTGAGGGGTATCCCCTTTGGCAGTAATCGTCTCATATTAACAAGCGATGTTTAGTTTTAATGATCGTTTCGCAATCCGGATGGGCGTCCGCTTTTTGGCATGGCGGGGCCACCCTGAACGCTAAGGTAAGTCTGTGGGGAGGGGTTGCCGGGTGGGCCAACTAACAAAATGAGGGGGGTAAATTGTATGATTTCCTGCTTTCTGAAGCCTAATTACAGCATTGTAAATAAATAGGTTAGCTTATTTACCCTCATCCTCGCGCAGGAGGTTCAGGTCGTTGTTGAAAGATTGCCGGTATTTCTTAATATATTCAGAGGGGGTCATGCCGAAGAGTTTGACAAATTGCTCCCGAAAGTAGCGGATATCCCCGATACCTACCTGGAAGGCGGCCTGGTTAACGTTCATGTTTTCGCGGATCATGAGCACAGCGGCACGGCGCAGTCTGACGCTGCGGATGAAAGCATTGAGTGACTGGCCGGAGATGTGTTTTACTTTGAGGTACAGGGTAGACCGGCTGAGGCCCATGGCCTTGCAGAATTTCTGGATGGTAAAATCTTCGGTATCCAGGTTTTGCTCTACCACTTTAATACATTGGCGCAGGAATTCGCGGTACTCGGTGGGCACTTTGATGGAGGATTCCTGGAGGGTGATGCTGTCCAGGAAGAACCGTTGCAACTGGTTGCGGTTCTTAACGATGGTCTCTACCCTGGCCAAGAGGAGCTGGCTGTCGAAAGGTTTGGTAATGTAATCATCGGCCCCGCCTTCAATCCCTTTTAGTTTGGTATCGGCGGAGGAAGCGGCGGTCAGCAAAATAACGGGGATATGGCCCAGCAGGTCGGATTGTTTCACCTTGCGGCACAGTTCCAAGCCATCCAATCCATCCATGTTGATATCGCTGATGATGAGGTCGGGCAGGCGTTTGTTGGCCTGTTCCAGACCAGCCAATCCATTTTCAGCGGTATACACATGGTATTTGTCTTTAAATATATGCTGCAGGTAATCCCTGATCTCGGCATTGTCATCAACCACCAGGACTGTTTTCTTTTCTGTAATCATCTCTTCGGCGGTTCTTCCTTCTGTAGGTGCTACCTGTTGATTGATAACGGGCGTCGCAGTTTCGCCTGCCAACTCTTCCAATAGGCGGTGATCGCCACTGTTGGCGGTATTGATGGCGTTGACCGGCAGGTGGGCCGTGCCTTTCTGTAGATAAATAGTAAAGACGGTGCCTTGCTGCATTTTACTGCTCACTTCTACCCTGCCCTTGTGGCTGGTAATAAAATGTTTCACCAGGTAGAGGCCAATGCCAAATCCTGTTTTTTGGGTACTACCTGTTGCCGCCTGCTGAAACTTTTCAAAAATATTGGCGGTATCGGCCTCGGGTATTCCACAACCTGTATCCTGGATAGCAATGATGACGTTGGTGGGGGTTTGGTTTACCGTAAATGCAATGGTGCCGCCATCGGGGGTGAACTTAAAGGCGTTGGACAATAGGTTGAAGAGGGCAATTTCAATTTTCTCGTAATCGGCATACACCATTACTTCCTGATCGGCAGCTGTAAACTCGTATTGTATATTCCTTGCCTGGGCCTGTTGTACAAAACACTGGTATACCTCATTGCAGAGGTCGATGACATTTAAGTTTGATATTTTAAGGAGGTCATTGCCGCTATCGGCTTTTCGGAAAAGCAATAGCTGATCTACCAGGCTCAACAAGCGACGGGCATTGCGGTAGGCTACGGAGAGGGCTACATCTGTTTGCTGGTTCAGCTTTTCCCGGATGGGGTTGATGATGAGGGATAGTGGTGTGCGGAATTCATGTGATATATTGGTAAAGAAGGACAGCTTTTTTTCCATCAGTTCTTTGTCCTTTTCATTTTCCAGATGGGCCAGCCTGATCTCGTAACGCAATCTTTCCTGCCGGCGGGTATAGCGGATATAGACATAGATGAGGCTAAACACGGCCAGGGCATATAGTCCGTAGGCCCACCAGGTGCGGAACCAGGGAGGCAATACGGTGATCTGCATTAACCGGGCTTCGCTGCCCCAGCTACCATCGGGATTGGAAGCTTTTACCTGGAACTGGTAGGTGCCTTCCTGGAGGCGTGAGTAGTTGGCGGTTCTGCTGCCCTTTACATAGTTCCACGTTTTATCCCATCCCTGCAGCAGGTAAGCATATTTTACTTTATGGGCGCCGGAATAATCCAGGGCGATAAAGTCGAGTGACAACACAGCCTTGTCATAAGGCACGGTAATGTGTTGTATGGTTTCCAGGTAACGTGCGGTGATGGAAGGATCATTTTCTTCCACGGGTTTGTTGTTGATCCTAATGCCATCCAGGAATACGAGGGGTGTGGACTTTTGTTCGGTAATGCTGTCGGGATGGAAGCTATTAAAACCCCTGATGCCGCCAAACAGGAACTGACCATCTGATAAGGCCAGTCCTGCATTGAAGCTGAACTGGTTGCTTTGTAATCCATCGGTTTGGGTGAAATTGGTACAGGTTTTTGTAAGGGGATTAAACCGGGCCAGGCCATTGTAGGTACTGAGCCATAAATTACCCTGCGCATCTTCCAGCATGCGGAGAATGGCATTGCTGGGCAAACCTTCGGAGGTCGTAAACTGTTTGTATTGGCCGGTGTTTTTATCCAACATTAATAAACCAGCACCTTGTGTGCCCAACCATAATTGTCCGCTCTTGCTTTCATGAATGCTGCGTATGGGAAAACCGATATTGTATACGCGGTGTTGTTTGTGCAGGCGGTCGATCCTGATCACGGCGGTATAATTACCGCCCCATAAGTTGCCTGCTCTGTCCTCTGCCAGGCATTGCAGGTTGACGATGGCCGGATCAAACAGTTCAAAACTATTGGTGGTACGATTGAACTGATATAGGCTGCCGTCGTTGGTGGCGCCTGCCCATATATTTTTTTGAGCATCTTCATACACCAGCCAGGCATTTATCTCCCGGGCATTGGTATGGGTATTAAAGAGGGTGAAACGTTCAAAAGTCCGGCTGTCTTTTTTCAACCGGTTGATGCCACCAAACCAGGTGGATATCCAAATGTCCTGCCGGGCATCTTTCATAATGCCGGTAATAAAGTTGCTGCTGATGGAAGCAGGATTGTTGGCCTCGCGCTTATAGGTGATATAGGTATTCTTCTGGCGGTCCCAGTAACGCAGGCCAGCACCATCGGTACCTATGTATAAGTTGTGCTGTAGATCTTCGCAAAAAGACAGGATGAAATTATCCACCAGGCTATTGCTGCCGGGTGCGCTGTAGGTGATATGCTTAAAAGGTTGGGCTCTAGGTTCAATGAGGTTGATGCCGCCCCGCAGGGTACCCACCCACATGCGCCCATCGCGGTCTTCCAGGATGGCATATACCACATTGCTATTGATCACGGCATTGGCCAGTTGATAAGGAATGGCTTTACCGGCGCCACTGGTCAATTGATACAGCCCTGCCCCATCGGAGCCAATCCACAGTCTGTCTTTTTTATCGAGACAAAGGTTGACCACATTGCTGTTTTCGGGCATGTGGTTTTGAGATAAGGTATGGGTAGTGGCGTTGAACAGGAAGAGGCCATCGGCATTGCCGATCCACAGATCGCCCTGGCGGTTGGCCAGCAGGCAGAATGCTTGTTTGATGTTGGCATCAACTGCCTGCAGGGTTTTCTGTTGCGGGTCGTAGCTGTACAATCCATAGCCCTGAACAAATACCCAGACCCTGTTGTGCTGCGGGTCGTATTCTATTTTGCGGGCCTGGTAATTGTAAATTTTTCCGGCAGGAGTGGTTAGTGGGATCTGGGTGGCGGTGGTGCTGTTGTTTTCAAAAAGGAGCAGGCCACTTAAATAGGAACTGGCCAATACGGAGGAGCCATTGATGCTTTTAACGGAGGTGATTTCCTGCTGTATTTTAGTACGCCTGTTCTTTTCTTTGTCCATGTACCAGGCGGTGGTGAATTTATCGGTGAGGGGATGATAAATATTGAGGCCATTTTGTCCGCCGATCCAAATATTGTGTTGGGCATCTCCTTCAATATTGTATACGTTGTTGGTAGAAAGGGAGGTGCTGTCGCCAATGATGTTGCGAAAGATCCTGAAGTTGTATCCATCATAGCGGTTGAGGCCATCATAGGTACCAATCCACATAAAGCCCTGGTGATCCTGGTAAAGGGCCACCACGGCATTGTTGGAAAGGCCTTGTTCTATACCCAGGTAACGCACGGGCACGCCACCTGCCCAAGTCACCAGACATCCGGCCAGCAGGAGAACAGTGAGGAAAAGTGTTTTAAATGACATCGTTAGCATTGACTGATTAAGAGATGATGGCCGGGATGGTTTAATATCCAACTTTAAATTACATTTTTTTGGTGCAATGGCAGGGATATTTCCAGGTTACAGCTCGCTGTTTTCTGATGGTTTGCAACCGCTTTTTTGTATCAGGCTGAGAAACAGTCTTTATATTTGCCGTTTGGTTATCCTAATCCGTACTGTCGTACAAAATTAATTATTATGTCAACACTCAATCTCGATATACCGCATCAATTGTCTAAGGAAGAAGCGCTGGAAAGAATTAAAGGGTTGCTCACGAATTTAAAAGCAGAGCAAAAGGACATCGTTTCCAATGTGGAAGAAAAATGGGAAGGCGATCAGGGACAATTCAGCTTCTCGGCCAAGGGGTTTGACCTGGCAGGTAATATCGAGGTACAAGCTTCGAGTGTCAAGATCAATGCCGACCTGCCATTTGCGCTTTCTTTCTTCAAGGGAATGATCAGTAATGTGATCACTGATAAGGCAAATGCCTTATTGTCCCGGCCATAAATGGCCGGGCAATAGGCCATAGGCAACCCGGCCCTGAAGGGCCGGGCAATACGCCGCCCACTACCCCCGACCTCATCTTCTTATTTCATAATGGGGAATTCTTTGATTGTTCTGAACAGGGGTGTCTTTTGCTTTTTGCCTTCGGCGATGGCCCAATTGGCCATGGCATAGAGTATGGGCCTAAGGGCCTTGCCTGATTTGGTGAGGCTGTAGGTTACATGCGGCGGTACTACGGGCATGGCCTTGCGCTCAATCAGGTCATCTGTTTCCAATTGTTTCAAATGCTGTATCAACATCTTCTCGGTGATATGGGGCATGGCTTTCTTCAATTCGCTGTAGCGCTTGCTGCCCGACAATAAATGAAATAAAATGATGGGCTTCCAATAGCCGCCAATTTTCTCCATTACAAAGGTGACCGGACACAATTTGAATACGGTTTGCTTGTTCAACTGAATGGTAGAGCTCTCTTTTACTTTAGTCATAAGGATACACACTTTGGGGTAAGTACTGGTATAAAAGTAAGTATAAAGGTACCTTTGTTCCCGAAATAAAAAATGAACAACTAAAGTAAAATGTATGCAAATCACCATCACCGGTTCCCTGGGAAATATCAGTCAACCGCTTACCAGTCATTTAGTCGCCAAAGGACATGCCGTAACTGTCATTAGTCAACATCCGGATCGCCTACAAGCCATTGAGGCATTGGGCGCCAAAGCCCTCATTGGTTCTGTAGAAGACCTTGATTTTCTTGTGAAGGCATTCCGGGGCGCCGAGGCCGTCTATACGATGATACCGCCCAATTTCAGTGTACCTGATTATGGTGCTTTTACCCGGCAGGTGGGCGCCAATTATGCAAAGGCCATTGAGCAATCGGGCGTACGGTATGTAGTAAACCTCAGTAGCTCTGGTTCACCACTGGCTGGTAAAGGGCCGCTTGCTGCCTACCAAAACCTGGAAGCTCCATTCGATAGTTTGCCAGGTATTCATGTACTACACTTGCGGCCGGGCGGATTTTACTCGAACTTCTACGGTAGTATCGGGTTGATCAAACACCAGGGTATTATTGGGAATAATTTTGATGAAACGGTGAGCATGTACCTATCGCATCCGGCTGATATTGCCGATGCGGCTGCGGAGGCACTCGATACGCTGAACTTTCAGGGGCGGCAAGTAAAATACATTGTGAGTGATAAAAAGACCGGAAAAGAAGCAGCCCAGCTATTGGGTAATGCCATTGGCCAGCCAGGACTGCCCTGGATCCAATTCTCTGATGAGCAATTGCTGGGGGCGCTGGTACAAAATGGGTTTTCGCAGGATGCAGCCCAACACTATATCGTGGATATGGGTGTGGCCATGCGGGAGGGCCTGTTGGACCAACATTATCAACAAAACACGCATGCCGTAGTAGGTAACCGGCGTTTTGAAGATTTTGCGCGGACGTTTGCGTTTGCTTATCATGGCCAATCATAGCTGTCGCATAGAGCAGGTAATCCTACTCAAGCCGCTACCAACAGCAACGGCTGTCCGCTTGAGCGGACAGCCGTTGCTGTTTTAATTTATTATTTCTGTTGCCCTATTATCTTTCCTTTGCCCTGTTCCTGTTGGATATATTGAAGAAGGGCAGGTCAACAGCCAGGAAGAAACTCCAGCGCACGACGGGATTGCGCACGGTGGTATTACCTCCTGCATCCACCTTGGCCAGGCCAGGACCATACTGGAATCCATAACCCAGGGATAAGGGCAGGTTGCCGGGAGCACCATATACCAGGTATAAGCCGGGTGAGAATATTTGTCCCAGTTTGACGGAATAATCTTTGGTGACGGCTGTACTGCCTGCACCCGTACCACCCGGTACGGAATCTTTGCGCAGTTTGTAATCTACAATAGCGCCGATGTCAAACACGGTTCCATAAACACTCAGACAACCTTTTTGCTGCCAGCTTAAAAAGCCGGGTGTCCAGGCCACGCCGATGGTAGCAGAAACGCCAAACTTGTCGGACCAGGCGCCCATGGAAGAAGTTTTTCCATTGGAAGTGGACAGGTAAGCGCCGAGGTAGGTTTGCAGGCTGAAATTGGAATGGGTATTCTTCTTGATGGTAGAGCTACCTACGGGCAGGATGACATTGGACAGGGCGGCTTTCACTTCATCGGAAGTTTTGGCCTGGGCCATATTGGCCATGAAAATAGCGTAGGGTTTTACCTTGTCTATAAAAGTAAGCAGCTTATCGAGCACCTTCTCTTTATCGGTCATGTTAACGGTAGAACCTTTCACCAGGTTGTGCACCTGTGTCAGGATGGATAGTCCATCATCCACGGCCTGGGTATATTGCTGGGTGTAGATATCCTTGTATAAACTGTTTGATTTTCGGGCAATGGCCAGGTAATCATCTGTTGAGAAGCGGGGATCAAACATCTTTACAATGCCAAAAGCATAATCAATGGCATCCAACGACAGGTTGATGTAATTGTAATAGTCTTCATTCACCAGCGGGCGACCCGATTTAAGGTCTTTTATGGCAGTATTTACTTTTGTAGCCAGGCCAATGAATTCGGACAGTTTACTTTGAAAAAAGAAGATATTGTCTTTTTGTTTCAGGAATAAGGTAGCTATATCCTCTGATTGGTTATTGGCATTTATGAATTTTAGTCCGTTGCCGCCATCACGCTTGATCTGTTCATACAGCAAGGCCATGTATAGCCGCAGGGTAATTTCATCAGTCACCAATGCCTGGATCTTTTTCACGGGTACCCAAATGCAATCGGGATCTTCGGCTTTATTGGCGCGCACACTTTCTGAAATAATGGCGGACAGGCGCAACAGGCTACCGATGTTCTTAAAACTGTTGCTGCCGTTGGCATCTGTCCAATCGGAAATCTTACTAAAATCCCTGATCACATCGGCGGCATTGGCCTCGTCATTGATCAGTCTGCGGAATATCTGTATGCTGCGGATAGCTACCCGTACCTCCGGGAATTTGGCGAGCATTTCTTTGTACTTATCGGAAGTCAGCAGGTTTTCCAGGTGGTAGGTCAGTTGTTTCAGGTCATCAAAAAAACCTTCCCTGAGTTTGGGCAACATCTGGGGATAGTTATAGGCCAGCAGGTTGCTGAGGTTGTCGGTGGTTTTGGGAAACAGGATAGCAAATTCCGGATGATCGGGATCGGCGGCAAATGCTTTGAAGCGATTGAAGAAGGCTACGGTCAGTTCCTGTTTGGCCCGCTCGATCATCAGGTCGGCAATGCCATTGACAATATTGGTGACATCTACGCCGCCCAAGCTGCTCTTCACAAAACTAAAGGGATCTACACTTGCGGCATCTTTTGTAGTAAATTTGATAATCCCCTGTACAAATTCGTTGGCTCTCAGTGTAGCGAGTACAGCAGCTGTATCCCCCGGGATGATATCGCTTAACATGGAGAACATATCAGCATCCAGCGTGACAAATTTGGTGGTTTTGTTGTAGTTCTTTCTCAGTTTTTGGGCTTTATAGTAAAGCGCCTCCTGTGAAAATGTGGTAACACTATATACCAGGATCGAAACAAGGATACATATTCTTTTCATAACGGTGTATTATAAATGTGCAAAAAGGTTAAGGGGATTAATGATCCTTTTCTTGTCGTTACCTCCAATTTTATCGCCCGTACTATAGATCGCTTCGAGCAATTTTTTCTTATCCCAATTGTTGGAATGGTTTTTCTTTTTAAGAAAGGAGACTGCGAGGGCCGCAATACCCGCTACAATGGGTGTAGAGAAGCTGGTGCCTGAAATGGGGGTGGGTTGGTTCTGCAGGTCGAAGCATTCAATGGCTTCGCCGGGTGCGTGTATCACGGTTCTATCGCTTAAAATTGTTGCTTTGATGTTGCCTGCTGCATCGACCGCACCTACTGACGCACAATCATCAAAAGAGGCCGGGTATCGTTCAGCCACGATGGTTTGAAGGCTGCTGTTGCCAGCCGCTGCGAAAATGAGTACATTCTTATTTTCTACCAGTTGGCTTACCTGGGCATTGAATGACTTCACCTGTTCGGTGGTAAGTCTTCCTGCGGCAAAACTGATGGAGATAATATCGGCTCCCTGTTCGATGGCCCATTTGATCCCTTTCATGATATAATTGAAATCGACCAGTTCTTCGTCAATACTGATCTTTCCAGCTATCAACTGGCAGGCGGGCGCTACGCCTACGATCCAGTTTCTGTTGTTGAGTGCCCCTACCAGTGAGGTGGCACGCGTACCGTGGCCCTCATTGCTCTCATCGTCGATCACAAAGGAGTCAACGTCGGGGTACCCAGCTTTGTCGATAATAACATTGGTGGCTTTGATCTTTCCCGCTATTTCGGTATTGGTTAATGAGTACCCTGTATCGAGAATGGCTACTTTGGCCAGGTCGCCGCGTTCATGGAAGGTATCCCATACCTTGCGTAGGTTGAGGCGACTGAACCAGCCGAAGGTGATCTGGTCATGGCTTACACCACCGCTCCAGTAGTAATTGCCGGCGCCATCTTTGAGCCAGGTGTCGATGCCTTCAATTACATCGCCCTTGTACAATTGTCCATCAACGTCCAGTTCGCTACCGGGGGCTATGTATTGAAAGCAATCGGCATTTACGCTCGGATGGCCTACCCTTACGTTCAGGTATCTGTCTTTTACGGTTACTTTCATGGCCTATCCCACCCTCTCTATTTTTTTAACAGGAGTTGTTTCTTTGCCCGCATTGCTCTTATCGGCCGGTGGTGTTGATCCGCGCAGTTTAATTAGTTTATTGAGGATGTCGAACCAGAAGGGAGCGCCAAAGGAAATGGCCAGTGCGGTGAGTATCCAGCCGGGAATGCTGTAGGCATCGAATTCCTTTCCTAAGAAACCTCCATCCCAGCCAATGCCGAGGATATCATTCAGTCTTTTGATATCGCCATTTACGAGGTCGCTTGCCTGGTTGTATAAACTATCCCTTAGTTGTTGTAATTGCCCGGTAGCGGGATCCGTATTTCGTTGTATGCTGTCTTTCTTTGCCGGCATTATACTCAATAGGCTGTCTATGGTCTTTTTTCTTTCCGCCAACTCCTGATTGAGGTTGGGATGGGCCTTGGTAAAATCGGAAGCCTGGGCCACTACCTGCTCGCGCAGTTGGGGATCGTTCTTGAGTTTATCGGCAATTTTGAGGGTATCGACATTGAACCCCATGGCAATGCCCAATCCCAGTATGAGGAGGATGAGCTGGGTGTATTTTTTGTACCAGCCGGTGGTACGGTCCATCATTTCATTGAACCATTGTTCGAGGTAGCCTTTGAATTTTTGTACATCGCCCTGGCTATCGGTCCATAATGTTTGCAGGTACAAATGGGTCTCTTCTTCCATTTTCACATTGGGATCCCAGGCCAGTTTTTTATCAGTGAGGCTGGCATCGATCAGGGGCCTGATGGGATCTCCCGGTTTGACTTCCTTGCCGCGCAGCAGGTCGATGACTACTTTGGAAAAAGTTTCCTGTGTAAAGTAAGCGGGGTCTTTCCGGATGGCCCAGGCATCGGCGCGCAGGTATTTGATGAGGGGGTGGTCATAATAAGATTGGCTAAACTTTTCGCTTTGGCTTTTTGATTTGGTGGCGCCGTCATCGAGCATACGGCGGATGGCCATTTTGAGGATCCTGCCGCGCAGACCAATATTGGTAGCTACGATCTCTTGCAGGAGGGTGCCCAGTAAACTATAGAGCAGGTACACAAATACCAATCCGATAACTACGTCCAGGGCCGCATTATTGAACATATACGAGGGGGTTTTAATCTATATGTAGGGTACGTATCAACGTTTTCTTTACAGGAACTTCTCCTGCGTTTACGGATTGAATGGAGGTATGAAGCTACACCGATGCGCTACCTCCCAACAGGGTATAAACACCTATTTGTGTAACGTATTAATACCGTTGGATATTATCGGCGGCGGGCAATCAGGCAAATGCTGATGATCAATATCCATAGAAAAAACCATCCAGCGGCGATGGGAATGTTCCAGCCATTGGCGCTGTAGAAATCAAGTGGGGTGGTCATGTAAAAGAGGGTGGGTATAAACGCGGCATTGTACAAGGCGATGAGAAAGCCCAGCCAGGCGGTCCAGACGGGTACGAGACGTGTTTTGATAATCAGGATGCCGCTTACAACAAGAATGATGGTATTTAGCAGTCGATTAATGGGGCCATAGATGAGCAAGGCGCCGTCGGCACCATGGCCTACAAAGGTGGGATTCACGGGGCGCGTACCTGCCGCCCAGGCGCCACCCGCCTGAATGGAGTCTGCTACGAGGGCAATGGTGGCGAATGTCAGTCCGCAGGAATAAATGAGTGTTCCCACCCATTCCCAACCGGGTGCTGCCTGTGCTATGATGTTTTTCAGTCCACTGAAGAATCCAATCAGGCCCAGGGCGATGAACAGGTCAATTAAGATACGCCACAAGATGATGTTGACCGGCGGGGTGCCTTCGGGTGTAGGGGTATACGTAAAGTAAAGGGGTATCTCCAATAAGACGAGGATATACAATGCAATACCAATGCTACCGGTGCAATAATAGACGGTTGTCTTTTTCATGTGGGGTGTTTTTAATTAAATACAGTGTGGCCGCAAGTATACCGGCTTGTAGCAGAAAAGGGTTACATTTAAGGGAGTATCACTTATAAAATACGGAGTAATGTCATTTGTTATTAAAGGCATTTCGGGAGATCATTTCCGGCATATTGACCAGTTCTTCCTGAATGGCTTTGAAAGCCCGGTGTTACAGGAACACACGCAAACCATCAGCCATGCTATTGTAGAAGGGCATTCGCAGGAGTGGTATTTTGATGGCATCAGGATGGGTTATTCGGACTGGCATTTCAAAAAGCCTGTTGACCTGCAATGGCAGTACGATGTACAGATTGACATGGTTACGTTACAGGCCAACCTGAAGGGTTCTGTACTAATGGAAAGAGAAGGCAGTGAGCCATTTCGTCTGTTTGGCAATAGTCAACACAATCTATTTTATGCGAATGCCCAGGATAGCAATGAAGGCATCCTGCAAAGCGAACGCCTGCGCGCTACTATGTTCTTCATCCAGTTTACCAAATCTGCTTTTTTACAACTTGCGGGCAGCGCCAATGAAGCCTTGAGCCGTTTTTGTGAAGCGGTGTTGAATGGACAGTCTACCCTGCTTTCGCCGCAAAACCTACCACTGGAGGCAGCCATGCTCAACCTGATCCGCAATATTGTACAGTGCCGTTACTCAGCGGGATTGAAGAAAATGTACCTGCTGTCTAAATCCATTGAATTCCTGGTCTTGCAGGCGGAGGCTTCCAACGCGACCTTTTTACCCGCTTACCAATACCTCAAAACGGCTCATGATGAGGCATGCATCCGCTATGCCCGTGATTACATCATGGGGCATCTGGAGATGCCGCCCAGCTTATCGGAGCTGGCCAGGATTGTTGGCATCAATGAATACAAACTGAAAAGGGGCTTTAAGGAAGTGTTTGGCAATACCGTCTTTGGGTATCTGACTGATGCCCGGCTGGACATTGCCAAAAATGATCTGCTGGAAAGCAAAAAACCAGTTGCTGATATTGCAGCTGCCCTGGGCTATTCTTCCTTACAACATTTTAGTTATGCATTTAAGAAGAAGTTTGGGTATTCTCCTGGCAAACTAAGACGTTGAGAAGGAAGTGCCTCCTTTCGTTTGAAAAAGAGTTGCCCTTTCGCTTGCGTAGAAAAGGTGTTAGCTCTTTAAAATTCAGCTATTGTACTGCCACCTTCTTTACTACGCTTTTGTTGGTAGCTGTAACCTTCAGCAGGTAAGCACCTATAACCGGCCATTCACTCCTATTGAGCGAGACACCAGTTTTGACTTACCTCCTGGTAAACACTCCTATCCACTTCCCTTGTTGCTTTGTGTGGGAGGCGCCAGCTTCCCTGCCACTTTGTGCAAAAATGGGCTGTTTTGGTGTTTGTCGCTATTAGCATACTCTATCTATACTGAAGGTATACTGAAGCTATACTGTAGCTATACTGAAGGGGTAGTTGATATTTCTATTTCCCCCTACGCTACCTGACAAACATACGATGCGCAAGTATTCCTTTCCAAATGCTGTCTGACAGTTTTCGCAATTTTCGTTTGTTTCTATGAATAATGGTTGTTTTTTCAATCAATATCACTAACAACTAACGAAGATCGCGTTATCGGTCACTCCGGATTTGGAAACGGGTATGTGGGCGTTGTATGTTTGTTGTATGAATCATTGTTTATGTTTTTTATTTCCTGTACTTGCCCTCTGGGTTCTTGCTTTAGTAACACTGCAAGGCAAACGTACGACTATTGACATGAGCTATCCAAATTCAAAATGTCTGGTTCGGTCATTTTCGGTTGTTATGTCCTATAATGTCTGCTTTTTCCAGACATTATAGGACATAACGACCAAAAGCAGACATTGGCATTTGGAAACGGGTATGTGGGTGTTGTATGTTTGTAAACGCAGATGAAACGCAGATTAGAGGATTTGACTGATTACGCTGATTGAGAAGCGGTGATTTGCGGATTAAACGCAGATTAGAGGATTATGCAGATTTCGCTGATTATGATTATTGTTTCGTTGCATCGCTTTTGAGCCGTGTGACGAAGTGTAAATAAAAATGCTGATCGACTGTGTGGACGGGGCCCCTAAGCACGGTTGATGTATGAGGAGTGTTGTGCAACACGAATTGTGAAGAGTGGAATAGCTGTTAGCGGTTAGGTGTTAGCTTTTAGCCGTTAGCAGTCAGGTTTCAGGTATCAGCTATGACCATTAGCTTTAGCATTTAGGGAGCTATAGCGGTTGGATCTTAGTAATTAGCTTTCAGGTTTAGCTGCTAGCCTGTTTTTACATGGCTACCGGCTGAGGGCTATTGCCACTGGTTTTTGTTTTGCCGCTGTGATCAATGTAAAGCCTTGGTGAGCCGGCCACCAGGCCATCGGACGAAGGTCCGGAATACAGCGGGAAATGAAAGGCAGGTTTTGGTCGGGGTAAACAGCTACCGGGTTGGTTTGCTGGATCCGACTATTAATAGTTTGGAATTAACTATTGGCTTTTAGTATACCTATTAGCTGTTCAGGCTATGGTCAGCTGGTTTATTTTTTAACGTTTAAATGTAATCATTGCGCATACAGGAAAGGTAGTCGTTTATGCTACCTGGTATTCCTATGAGGTGCCCCGCTTTTTATGAGCGGGGCATTTTTGTGCGCGTCAATCCCAAATGCTGTTGAATTTTGAAAGTTATAGATGGAGGTGGGTTGAAAATTAGTTTTTGGTAAGTGTTCGCTTACCATTATATTTGGGTAAGCGTACGCTTATTAATATGACAACAGAAACACGAAGGGATGTCTTTCAGGCAATTGCTGATCCCACCAGGAGAAAGATCATTGAACTGATCGCCCATGAACCTATGAATCTTAGGTCGATTGCCGATTACTTCAAAATCAGCCGTCCGGCCATTTCGCAGCAAATTAAAATTCTACATGAGTGTGGATTGGTAGCAATAAAAAGAGAAGGCAGGGAAACCTACTGTTCCATTCAACCCAAGGAGTTAAAGAAAATTGTGGATTGGGCAGGACGATACTCCAGCTTGTGGGAAAAGAGAATTGACGCGTTTGAAACCTACGTCAACAAGTTGCACACCAAAAAAAATAATAAAAATGGAAAATCCAAATGAGGTCGACAAAAGGATACTGACCATCAAAAAAACCTTCCATGTGCCCAGACAACTCGTTTGGGAGGCCTGGACCGATCCTGAACATATCGTTCAATGGTGGGCGCCACCGGGCATGAAAATCAAGGTCATTCACCATGCATTCGAAGTGGGTGGTACCTGGAAGTACACGATGCCTATGCCAGACGGTAGTGAATTTATATCGGAAGGGGTATACTCGGAAATCGTAGTCCCGGAGAAAATCGTCACTTCCGCCAACTTTAAACCTATGACCGAAGGTGTAACCTTGCAAGTGTTGTTTGAAGAATACGAAGGCAAGACAAATTTTACTTTTAGTGTCATACATGCAACCGAGGCTTATTGCAAACAACAGGAGCAAATGGGCTTTTATAACGGATGGGGTTCGGCATTTGACAGGCTGGAAAAAATATTGGCTACAATGCTTAGGTAGTTATGGTTTTGGTACCTTTCGTTGAGGTGCTTGTCAAATAATTAAACTCCGATACGAGACTGACCCAGAAAGTCAGTTTCTTTTTTTATCCCACGTCTCGATATCAACCGATCCGTATTTCTCCCTGTGAAGGATAAAAGGGCCGGAGCCCTTTTATACACACAATACTGAACCGGCCAGGAGAGGGCGGTACTGCCCACCAGGAGGATACGGCCGGCAAACTCCTTTTCAAAAGCCGCGCGCTGGGACCTGCGGACAGCGAAGATGCGGCACTGCTCAATACCCACCATACAGCAGGTAGTACGGGCAACGAGGTAATACAACATAACAAAACATTTAAAATGAAAAAATAACAGCAAAAAGCTGCGATGCAGCGGTAAGGGGGCATGGGCGCAGGCCAAAAGGAACGCGGAATAAATACGTGGAAGATGCCGAGGAATGACTTGGTGAAGCTGGTGCAGGAAGCTGTGCGTGGAAAAGGCAGATTACACAGACTGGGATGGATTGCGCAGATTGAAATGCGGATTGCTTTGGTGAAAATTAAGTAGGGCGCGGGCTGTTGATGATTAGCACAGGGGTTTTATGCCGAACCTTTTGGCGGCCTCTGCCGGGAGGGCCATCTTGAATCGGCAATCTTCCCGCGAGGCTGGACAAACTATGCTTCGATTGGAGTAGTTGGTGGGAAGACGGAAGTGGCGAAGGGGAGCCGGGCATGCACCCTTATTTTTGTTGGAGCGGTTTTTTGATGCTTTTGGTATGGGGTATTTGCCTGGCTGCCTGAATGGTTGGGTATTGGCAGGCAGGTGTTGTGCAGGTGCGGGTTTTGGAAAGGGGGAGTGAGCAAATGGAGGAGGTACGTTTACAGGAAATACATAAATATGCCAGATGGACGACTATAAACCGGCCACTTTCAAGGAGTTCTTTCGCGAAAAATTCGCTTAGTTGATAAATATATTAGTTTTTATTACATTGCTTATCGGTCCAATTGTTTGTGCCTTCCTATTATAAATTAATCTTATGAGCAAAAAACAGTATGCATCTTTTGCAGGGAGATTTATTGAATCATTTGCCGGAACGGCATTAATATCAGATTCAAAAATAGCCATAATGGAACTGATAGCTAACGCATGGGATGCAGGTGCTACTGAAGTCCATATTTCTTGGCCCGTTAAAAACGGTGAACAGTTTTCAATTTCAGACAACGGCCATAGCATGACAGAAACCGAATTTCAAAAGCGATATATGCAGCTTGCATATGAAAGAACGAAGGACATCGGAAGTTTTGCATTAATTCCAGAAGATCATAAAGATAAAATTGGAATACGACCTGCTTTTGGAAAGAACGGCAAAGGTAGGCTTGGTGGATTCGCATTTGGTGACACCTTTCATATTGAGACTATAACAAACACAAAAAAAATACTATTTGAAGTATTTATAGATTCCAATAACCAGTTAGCATTTCAGAAAGAAATTGAGGGATCAGCAAATATACCCCATGGAACCAAAGTGTATGTCAATAACGCTCTTAAACCTAAAATGTCCGCAGAACAGGCAAAAAAAGAAATAGGAATGCGTTTTCTGGTAGATCCCAATTTCAATGTATACCTAAACAACGAAAAGATTAGTTTTGAAGACATTCCAGATGATCATATCAAGAGCATAGAAATGGATATCAAAGACGTTGGGAAATTCACTATTACAATCATAGATGTACAAGCCACTGATAAAACTACTCAACTTCATGGAATTGCCTGGCAGGTAAAAAAAAGATTGGTAGGTGAATGTACATGGCGAGGCAGTGGTAGTGAACATTTAATTGACGGTAGAAAGATGGCGGCTAAGAGGTACATTTTCATCGTTAACGCGGACAGTATAGAAGATGCTGTAATGCCAGATTGGACTGCATTCAATCCAGCAAATACTAAATTCAAGAAGGCATCAGCTGAAATTCATGAAAATATAAAGAATCATATTCTCGATTTAACAAAAGAACAAAGGGAAGCCACATTTAAAGATATTGAGAAAAATACCAAACAATCACTACGGCAGATGGGTATAGCCAGTCGAGAAAAGTGGGAAAAATTCATTAAAGAAATACAGGAAGAATGTCCTTCTATTGGAATTGATGAATTGGAAAAGATAGCAAACCTTTTGGCAAAACTGGAAACTACGGAATCTAAGTATAGCCTAATCCATACGCTCTCTAATGCTACGGTTGAAGATCTAAATAACTTACATACCCTTTTACAAAAGTGGGATATTGATTTGGCTAAAGTTGTATTAGATGAAATAGAATGGCGTAGTAAATTATTGGACAATTTACAGACAAAAGTACTTAATAAGAATACCGACGAAGTACAGGAATTACAACCATTATTCCACAGAGGTCTTTGGATTTTTGGCCCTGAATACGAAACCATAGAATATACCTCCAATAAAGGCATGACCCAAGTTATACAACAACTGTTTGGTGGTAAGGAAACAGGAACAAGCCGAAGACCAGATTTTGCAATTCTACCCGATAGTACCGTAGGCCTATATACACTTCCTAAATACGATAATGAAACCTTCGCAGAAATTGGAGTAGACAGGCTTACCATTGTAGAATTAAAAAGGCCAGATATTCCCATCGACAGACAACAGAAAACGCAGGCTTGGGATTATGTAAAAGAACTTTTTAGCAAAGGGCTTTTGAAAAACTATTCCAGGGTAATGTGTTTTGTATTGGGCAGTGAGTTAGACCCGCTAGAATCAGAAAAGACAGAAGAAATGAATGGCCGTGTAACTATACTACCACTGGAATATGACATCGTTATTAGGAGAGCGAAGAGCAGACTACTAAATCTACATGAGAAAATTAAGCATGCACCGTTTCTCCAAGATTCTCGATTAAAAACATACATGGATGAAAAAGCCCAGACAACGCTTCTTGATCAAGGCATGGTACTCTGAGGAAAACCATCCATGCAATTGGATTCTATTGAGTTCGAAAGCACACGAAAGCTAAAGTAGCCAACACTTTCTTTATTTTTCAGAATAACTTATGACTTAAAAATTGTGCATTTTTAGAAATAAAGATTGATAATTAATATAAAACTCCTACCCTTGGCATAAAAAATCCTGCAGATCAATGACCTGCAGGATTTTTATTATTAAGTTCTTTCTCTCAAAACTGCCTGTACTTTTTCAAATCAGTAAATATTACCTCACCGTATTGTGACACATTTTATTTTCTGTACTAGAAGCAGTTACTGGATCATTATTTTAGTAACCACCTGTTGTTGCGCTGTCGTTGCTTTCAACAAATAAATGCCTTTAGGCAGTTCCTCTACGCTGATGGTAAGGTTATTTTTCACGCCTGTTTTTACCAGCCTACGCCCGCCTTCGCTGTCAAACAACTCAATGCGTGCATTGGGCTGTCCCTGGTATTGGATATGGATAAACTGACTGGCAGGATTGGGGAATACCTTTACAGATATGGCACCTGCTTGGGCCTCGCTATCGGCTGCTGCACCGGCCAGTCCAGGCGTGGTAACGGTTTTTCCACCCATTAAGGATGTACAAGGTGTTTCGAAGGTCCATTTGAAATTATCGTAGTTGAGCCATTCCCATTGTACAATGTCATCACCATTAGCGGTACCGCTGCCCACCACAGCCAGGGGCTTATTGGTATAGCGGGAAATGATCTTGTAATAACCGCTGCCGAGGGATTCGAGTTCAAAGCGCTGATTGGACTGGCTCAGATCATCCCACTGCACCAGGTTGGCGCCATTGGCAATACTTTGGTTGCTGACGGTGAGTAGTTTGGTATTGTAAACAGGTTTGATGGTATACCCGGCACTGGTAAACTGTACGGTGAACTTCTCATTATTCTGGCACACATTAGCCCACTGCTCGATAATGGCTCCATTGCCGGTAGACTCACCCGCCACAGACATCACCTTACTGCTGTGCTTGGCCTTGATGGTATAAGTACCATTGGCCAGGGGAGCGGACAAGGCCACAGGGTTCAGTTTCCATTTGGCATTGTCGTAGTTGAGCCAATCCCATTGCACAATATCATCTCCATTGGTGGTACCATTGTTGGTAACAGCCAGGCACTTGCCACTGCTACGGGAAACGATCTTGTAATACCCACCACCCACATCTACCAAACTAAAACGCTGGTTGGTTTGCCCGTAATCGGCCCACTGATTGATGGCACCGCCATTGGCATTGCTATAGCCATCCACGGTAACAACCCTGGCATTGTAGGATGGCAGGAGTTTATACCCATCGGGGGTAGCTTGTATATTAAATACCTGGTTGGATTGGTTGACGGAATCCCACTGTTCAATAATGGAACCATTGGTGTCGGCCCAGCCGGCTACGGTCATGTATTTACTGCTGTGTTTGGCGATCAGCCGGTAATTGCCGCTGGTGAGGGGTGTGGCCGCAGCCTGTGTAACCGGAATGAGTAAGGTACTGATGGACTTTTTATTGGCGGTAAAGGAAAGGATGCCATTGGAAATGGATACAGGACTTAGCAACGCACATTCCTCATTATTGCCATGGCTAATGCTTTGCACGTAATCGGCAGCAGCAGTGTTGGCGGTACTCCAACCAGAAATGGTTTGGGAAAATACATTGGTATTCTCAAAGTTGTAATTGGCCACATAGTTGGTACCGGGCGCAGTGTTGAGGTACAACTCAATATCATCAAACTCGCACCAGGTATTGGCAATACCATCGGAGTAAATACCTATTTCGCACTGACCGTTGCTGACCACAATATTGGCAATGGTCACTTGGGCCCAGGCAATGGAACGAGGGATATTGGCAGTAAGGGCGCTGCCTCCATAGTTTTTGGCACCCAGGTAACATTGCAGTTGGTTGCCACTCGATTTTACCCAGGCCTTGGCAGTATAGGTACCATTGGGTATACCGGTGATCAACTGATAAGTATATACCTGGTAAGCCGATCCGGAATAATGGGCACCATCCATACCAGTAGAAGTGCGGTATACCTGGGCGGTACTGCCGGTGGCGCCAAACAAATTGAGGCTGATGGAATAGGATTTATCGGATAGGGTGCTGTTGTTGATGACCAGGGCAATGGTATCGTTGGTGGGATTAATAGCAGCCAGGGAAGCCGCTTCGCTGCTACCAATGAGGGTATAGCCCGGTTTGATGAACCTGGATACCTGCATGCGGTTGTAATAATTGGGTATTTTGGCAAAGGTGGCATTGGGATCGTATTGGACATGGCACCAGGTATTGCCCAGGTCGCCATACTGCCAATCGCACCATACTACAGGTCGCAGGTTGCGCATGTCTTTGATCAGGGCATCGGTCATGACCAGGTTATTGGCAAAACCATCGCCGGGTCCGGTGCCCAATCCCAAGGGCCCGGATTCGGACTGCCACAAACGTTTCTGTATACTTTTAGCGGTTTCATACAATTGCTGGTATTGTACCACAGAATCCAACCGGGTATAGGCATGGGTATTGACCTGGGTAATTTTGGAAAGGATATTATTGGTTGCAAATACATTCAGCTCATTGATGGTCTCGCGCGGATTGCTGGCATCCATGGCACTGAGGGTACAATAGCTCAACATGCTTTTGGATTGCAGCTTGCTGTACACCTCATTCATGATATTTACCTGGCTGGCGGAGGAATAATGACAACCAGCCTGTCCGCCATTTGCATACCACCAACCTGAACTGGGTTCATTGATGGGCCCCAATGTGCGGAAGGTAATACCGTAATTGTCGTGGTAATATTTTACTACCTCGGTCAGGTAATCGGCAAAATCATCGAAGTAAGCCGTCTTCAGGTTATCGCTACCATCTGTGTTGCCAGACGTACAACCGCTGTTGGTCATCCAATAGGGAGGAGAATAAGCAACAGCTTCAAATATGCAATCGCTTCTTTTTGATTTGAGTTTCAGGAGGATCTTTCGTTGGGTAAGGTCCCGGGTAAAATCATAAGCGCCTGATTCGGTGGTCTTGTATCCCTCCAATTGGGCGCTGTACCGGAAATGGTTGTGCGCCGGATTTTCTTCTCCGGCAATATTGAAACGAAATACATTCATGTTCAACCCGGTGGGACTGGTGAGCCAGGTGCAGAGGGTATCTATTTTGGCATCGGACCAGCTACCTGCCACATTGGCCCACCAGGCCAGGGATACGCCCCAGCCCTCCATGGTCTGGTAACGGCTATTGGGATCAATGACAAGATTGGTTTGGGAAATTCCGGGCAATAGATAGCCCATCAGTAATACGATGAGTATACTTTTTTTCATAACGGCAAGTTTGGTAATGAAGGGAGGAAAATGTCATTATGAAAATATCCTTGTTACTGCATTTTTACAATGGCTATAATCATGGAAATAATGGATATTCTTATGAAGGGTTGGGATGTGGATGAACAAGCCGGAGGCTTGTAAATACCCTCATCCCGCCATTCGGCGGGAAGGCGAGCGAGGGGGACAAATTATTTAAAATATTTGCGCAGATCGGCTGGTTGGATATGCGCTTGCGGATGGAAGGCGGCGCTGTTCATGTATTGCAACAGGCTATACTTTAATTGCCGGGCCTGGGGGCGTTGATCGAGGTGGGTGATGATATCAATACCTGAAAAGATCAGACTACCCTTTCCTACTTTTACTTCAAACAGGTTGGTGAGGTGGTGGTTGCGGACAAAGTTATCGATCACGCGTACAATGATGGCTTGCCGGGGCAGGCTATCTGCGATCAATGTTTTGCTGCGGATGGTGAGGTCCCACCACTGCCAATCGCTGTGAAAGGAAGTGGGGAAGCTGGCCAGGGCTTTGTGCTGCTCATTGATCAGCAGTCCCATGGTGCCGGGCTGGTTGGGAAAATGTACGGGGCTCCAGAATACGGGTACAAACTTGCCGGCGATGCCTTGTAAGGTATCGGGCAAGGGACATAACAATACTTTGCGCCCCTGCTCCAAAGCCCGCAGGGCTTCGTCAACAGCGCTTGTGACCAATACGTCTTTATTATTTTCTGGTAATGCGGCCGGGTATACCCAAATATTCCATTCATTTCGGTAAGGGGTACCTGCTACAGCTACCTGAATGGTTAATTGGCGGGCAACATTGATTGGCGCTAAGTTGTAGTTTATTTCACCGGCAGGCAGGCAATTGCCGATGGCGTATTGACGGGTACTTGTAGTACCTGTTTTTAGTGTGGTTCCTTTATTGTCTTTGATGGTCCACTGCAATACGGCATTGGGTAATGGCTTATAAAAATTGGCCAGTTCAATGGTAGCCTGGAATGTTTCGGCATTGGTATAAACGGCTTTGGAAAAACGGAGTAAGGGAGTCAACTCGCTGCAATATTGTCTGAAGGTAGCAGGTGTTAAAAACCCCTTGGTTTCCCAAAACGCATTTAGCAAACCCACCAGGGCAGTACCCTGTCCGGGAAAGTCCTGCAACTGCAAGAGTTGAAATCCGTCAAAGCCTTTTGTTTTATAGGCGCGCTCTATTTCTTCTTTGTACAAGAGGGTAGCAAATTTGCCAGTGGCTTTGAGGTAAGCAGGCGTCAGGTCCAACATCCCTTTTTTAGTCAGGTCATTGCGGATACCAATCATATTCTGTGGTACCAGGTTGCCTTTGTAGCGGGCAATCTCGTTCATGTCGGGGAATACGGAATACTGTCCGATCTCATGTGAAATGATGGGGATGTCCAAACCAGCAATGGAGGCGGTATAGTCTTTGGAAAAATTGGGGGCTTCATCATTAAAAACTCCCTGTCCCCTTACCCACCCTTTTTTTGTCCATTGGGTTACATAGTAATCATCCTGGGGCTGGGGCAGGCCAGTCAATTCTTTTTGAAAGGTAAAGGTGGTGGTGCTGTACAGGTGGCGCTTGTCTTTTGCTTTGAGAGCAGCCACCAAATTGTTGAGCTTAGTAAAATCGCCTTCCAGTTCATTGCCCATGCTAAAGAAGAGAAACGAAGGGTGGTTGCCGTAGGTATCCAGTATGCGGTGGGCTTCTCTTTCGAGGAAGGAAAAGGAGGCGGTGTCCTCTCCTACTTTCAGGCTCCAATGGGGTAATTCAACCTGCAGGTAGAAGCCCAATTCATCGGCTGCTTCAAACGCTGCAGCGGGTGGGCACCAGCTGTGGAAACGAAAGCTATTCAGTCCATACGATTTGGCTGTAGCAAACAAAGTCTTCCATTCCTTTTGCTGCATGGGCGGATAACCTTTCAGGGGAAAGATGATGCATTCCAGGTTGCCCCGGATAAAAAGTTGTGTATTGTTCAGGAACAGGTCACCGGCTGTGGCCTTGATCTCCCGCAAGCCGAATGTGCTGCGGATGGTATCGGTACCTGCACGGGAGCTAATGGTGGTCACCAGCTGGTATAGCTGGGGAGAAAATTCATTCCAATAGGCAGCTTCCTTTACAAAGGGAATACTGGCTTCCTGAACCCCATTCTGCCAACCGACAATCAGTGAACCAATGGTCCATGATCTTCCGGTGCGGCGGTCCACTACCGTCGACTGCAGTTTGTACTCTTGCCTGGTGGGGTTATTGACTCCGTACCTGATGTTGAGCTGTTTGTCCTGGAGGTTGGGTTGGATCACCACTTGTTCAATATATACCTGGGGTCGGGCCATGAGGGTAATATTGCCCAGGATGCCATTCCATTTTATTTGGGTATGGTTGGTATAGGCATGGGCCATTTCGCTGCTTTCCTTTGCCGGGTATTGGTGTGCATATACATTGATGCCGGGATGGATGTTCGCATTGTCCACACAAATAAGGAGTTGCTGGGTCTTGCCTGGCTTGATGTATTGGGTAAGGTCATATTGATGGGGGGTAACCAGGCTTTCCTGGTTTTCTTTCACCAGTACACCATCCACCCACACGGACGATGCCCACAATACGCGACCCAGGGATAAAGTAATTTGTTTGGATTGCCAGTTGACGGGTACGGTGAAGCTCCGGGTATAATACGCTTTGCCAATGAACTCCACTTTGCGTGCCAGGTGGGCCAGGGCTGCAATATCCAGGGAAGGCTGCACGGCATTTTTTGTACCAATGCCCGCATCATCCAGGGTACCCGGCAAGTGAATGGCATGGGCCGGTGCATCGGGTGTACCCAGGCTGACCTTCCAATTGCCTTGCAGGGATAATTGTTGGGCGCGTACAGCACCTACACTCAACGTTGCTATAACCATCAACAGAAAATACCTCATATAAGAAATCATTTAATCAAACCAAGAGTAGCGTCACCTACGGCGCCGCATTGAATATGAAACGCTTTTTTCTACAAAGCTTTAGCACCTAAAGGTGCATGAATACCCTTCGACGGAACTTTTTTGTCGGGCTTTGGCGCCGCATTGAACACGCAAAATGCTTCTACAAAGCGGTAGCACCTAAAGGTGCTGGAAATCATTATTACCAGTTATCGGTTTTGAATGCAGAAGCAGGCAGACCTGCTTTGTTGTACAAACCTGGCTGATCGGTATCATGGTACGCAAAACGTACGGCTACCGGTGATGCCACGGCATCGCTGTATATCAACAGGTGATCTTTTTCTATTCGTACTTGTGCTTTTACAAATACGCGGTCGCTGCCGGCAATCTCGAAACAACAATCATTGTTGTTTTTGATCACCAGTCCATCCTCTGCATGGTCAAAGTATAGCTTTATTTTATTCTTCGTTATTTCCATCGAACGGTACAGGGGACCTGAATACACGATACCTGGCTGCTGATAGGTTTTGGCCAGCGCCCACAGGGCTAATCTGCGTCCTACCTCTTGTTTATTGTTGGGATGGATATGGTGTAAGTTGCCAATATCATTGGTGACGGCCATGCCGGTATTGGGCACTTCTCTGAGTGTTTCCAATTGTGCCTGCCGCACACCTGTAGCCGCAGGCGCCTCATACGTATAAGGCGCTATCTGGGTATAATAGAAAGGCAGGTCGCGGCCCCAAGTAGTACGCCAGTTTTGTATCATAGCAGCCAATAAACGTTTATACAAAGCAGCATTGAACTTATTGCTTTCGCCCTGGTACCAGATCACGCCCGCCAAAGTAAAAGGCTGCAGGGGATGGATCATGGCATTCCAGGCCAGTCCGGGCAAAGAAGGCCACCATTTCCTGATCTGTACTTGCTGAATGGCCCTGTTGAATGCGGTGTCCTGTCGCGTGATATCAGCCAGCATCCAGGTTTCAATATTGGTGCCACCCCAACTCGCATTGATCAATCCAATGGGTGTTTTTAGCTGGCTATACAATTCTCTTCCAAAGAAATAACCTACTGCCGAAAAGGGGGCCACCGTTTGCGGTGAGCATTCCACCCACTCGCCTATGCAATCATCCTGCGGGTAATCGGCTACGGTTTTGTATACATGGAATAACCTGATGGAAGGTTGATCGGCCTTGCTGAGTTCCTGTTTAAAATTTACAGTACCCGGAAAATCGGGGGTAAGGGAATCCACGGGCATTTCCATATTGGACTGGCCCGAACACAACCATACTTCTCCAATCAATACGTTGGTAATGGTAACCAGGGTATGCCCCTTTACATATAAAGTATAAGGACCGCCTTTAGCTGGCGTTTGAATGGTGAGTTTCCACCTGCCCAGATCGGCCTGTACCTTTACGGTATCCTTGCCCCAACTGCCCCAAACGGCAATGGTTTCAGACGGCTCAGTGGTCCAGCCCCATATCGCCACGCTGGTATTTTGTTGCAATACCATGTTGTTGGATAGAATGGAAGGCAGGCGGATCATACTGAAACTTCTGCCTCCCATCGCTAAAACGGCCAAAACAACTAAATACTTCACGGTGGTTTCTTTAAAATGTCTTTTACTTAAGGTAACAAGTTTCGACAAACTTTTTAAGTGTACTGTCCAGGACTGTAGCCGGAGGCTACGAAATAGGCTCACTCGCCAGAGGCGAGCGAGTGCCGGGGCGAGCGAGTGCCTGGTTATTTATAAGTGCCGGTAAAAGTAACAATGGACTTAGCGCCGATCTTGATGTTCTCGCCTGCTGGTGATTCACTGAACTGTAATTCCTTGTTATCAGACGTTGTATAGGTCTTCAATTGCGTGCTTGCAAAATTCAATCCTGCCAGTTTGATCTTTTCATCGGTGCTGCTCATGTTGATCACCACAATGACCAGCTCTTTGGTGGTAGGGTTCTTGTACGCCGAGATCATCAATTTGGTGGCGGCCGTCTGCGGACTGGTGATTCCTTCAATAGCTGCCTCTACCCTGATCATACCGGGACGCACAAAACGGGAATAATTGCCCAGGGCCCAGAGCATTTTGGATTTGTAGATGAGGCCATCATTTTTAGTAGCAGGCAACTCTCCCATATTGCCACTGGCATCGGCTACGTATACCAGTCCATCTTTGTAATCGGAAGGACTGATGCCCAGCCACCACTGCCAGGAACTGGCATTGGCAATGGCCAGGTCGGTATGGATGACGCGGGCAATGTACAGGGCTGCCGTCATGCCCAGGTCGCGACCACCACCGGCAATATTGTCTTCGCCGCTCAGGATACAATATTCGGATTGCCAGTAATTCAATCCCTGGTTGATGCCACTTACTTTATTGGCCAGGCTTTGGCGGTTAGAGATAAGGGAAGCCATATCGGGTTGGGAAAAATAGCTGTGGCTGCTGATGATCTTTTCCACGCCATTCATGGCGCCAATGTAACCGGCACTGGCCGGGTTCCAGAAATAATTGATCACATCGCTGCGGTTGGGGTTATTGGTAACAGGGCCATAGGCATAACTGTGCTGGGCCACTTCGCCAATGGCCAATTTTGAAGTGAGTGACTTACTGGTCAATTGTGTTTGTAATTCTTTGATGAGCTGGAAGGCTTCGGCATTGGTAGCGGAAGAACCTTCCTGGCTGGCTTCTGATCCACCCTTGGCTGTCCAATCCCATTGGGGTTCATTGAAGGGACTGATGTATTGAATGGGAATACCCGCCTGTGAATAGTTCTTTGCTACTTCGGTGAGGAAGTCGGCCAGGTCATCGTATTTATCGGCCTTCAAATTGAGCTTGCCCAATTCAGCGCCCCCATCACCAAAGGCCAGTCCATTCTTGGCCATCTGCACCGGCGGCGCAATGGAGAAGATCAAAAAGTTTTCTACGCCCCTTGCCTTGGCAGCCTGGGCAAACCAACGGTTGCCCGCTTGTTTGTTCCAGTCGTATGCACCCGCTGCATTTTGAAAGCACTCTTCTCTTCTCCATTCGGAGCTGATCTTACTGGCGGTTCCTTGTTCATAACTACCGGCACCTACATTGATGCGCCACATGGACAAGCCGATGCCCTTGGGATTGCCATTGGCATCGAGGTCTTTGCTGAACAGCAGGTCGGCTATCTGGTTGCGTTTGTCCAGTGGCCAGTTCTTACCAATGAACTTAACGCCCCAGCAATCGGAAGCGCCAAAACTGTGGATGGTTTGTTTTTCGCCGCCCAGGTTGATGGTGGCTTTCAGGGAAGCATTGGCCGCGCAAGTATCCACCCCATTGTATAGACAAGGGTTTACGGGATCGGGCGGCGGTGTGGGCGGGCCGTATTTATTACAGGCCAGCAGACAGAGGGCGGCAATCAAATTGATCATCATATAAAAATAAGATCTGGTTTTCACGTAATACTTATTTAAAGTGTATAGTTACTTGGCACTCGTACCCTCGCCAGCGTCCCGCTGGTGAGGGGTATTTGCAAGCCTCTGGCTTGCTCTAACAAGCCGGAGGCTTGTAAATGCCCTCACTCGCCGGAGGCGAGCGAGGGAGTCTGACATTTTAATATCCCGGGTTTTGCACCAGGGCGCTGTTGGCATTGATGGCGCTGGCCGGGAAAGGCCATAGTTCATTGATGCCTTCTTTGAAATAATAGCCTTTGTTGATCGCCTCGCGGTGACCGGACTTTTCAATAGGATCGGTACTGGTGGTGGTATTGTATTTTACAAAGGTTCCATTGGGCCCCATCAATAAGGCAATGAGTTTTTTGCCATTGATGGTAATGCGACGAATATCATCCCAGCGGAAAGTACCTTCACCCGCCAGTTCCAGTCGACGTTCATTCCAGATGGCCAGTTTGAGGGCATCGCCACTGATACCGGTTTTATCGGCCAGTCCCACCCTTGTGCGTACTTTGTTGAGGGAAATGAGGGCCTGCGCTTCTTTGTTGTTGAAAGCAGAAGCTTCGGCATGAATAAGGAGTACCTCGGCAAAACGCATTTTGAGGTCATTGTAAGGCCAGGGTGATCCTACGCGCTTGTTCAAGGGTATATAATACTTACGGTAATAGCGGAAAGAAGTATGGGCCGGCTTACCACTGATGAGGTGGGAAGGGAAAATTCGGGCAGGTAATTCATTGTCGACCACTTCACCCGCCTTATTAATGGTAGCTTTGCGGCGTACGGCATCGCCTTCGGCCAGGTAAGCATTTTCGAGATCGCTGGTGATACCAAACCATCCCCAGCCACCATCTACGGTTGCGGCACCAGTTACTTCGGCTGGTATGGGACCGTTGCCAAAACCCACGGCATTTTTATAATTCACCTCAAACAGGCTTTCGGTACCATTCACATTTTCAGGCTCAAATATCCTGCTGAAAGTAGTTTCCAGTTTGTACTTGTTGGAGGTGATGATGGTTTGTGCCGTTGTCTCTGCATTGGGGTAATCGCCATTGAATAAGTACGCTTTGGCCAGGAGACCCAGGGCAGCACCTTTGGTGGCGCGGCCTATATCGGCACTGCCATATTCATCTCTTTCCGGCAATCCGGCACTGGCTTCCTGCAGGTCTTTGTATATCTGTTTGTAGATATCGGCTACGGGCGTTTTGGGCAGGAATAAGGTAGCATCTTTTGCATCGAATGTATTGAGCATCACATCGGCGCCGAAGTCTTTAACCAGCTCAAAGTAAAACCAGGCACGCAGGAATTTCGCTTCTGCGGTATAGCGGTTCTTCAATCCCTCTGATAGGGTCTTTACTTTTTCGAGGCTGGTGATAACGTAATTGCAATTGCGCACACCTTCGTGCATATTCTTATAGAAATAGTCGATGTAGGAATTATTGGGGCTTACACCGGTAAAATCACATACGCCCAGTTCGGCGGGACGGTCCTGGTAATCATTGGCACCCCAGCCATTATCGGTACTGGATTCCATCAGCAGGCGGGGAAACATACCCTGGTTCCAATCGCCCCCATTTACGTAGGCATAGCAGGCATTGACAGCAGCCCGCGCATTCTCGGGGTTTTCGAGTGAACCTGTTTGGGGGTTGACACCAATCAGTTCCCGGTCGAGGAAACTTTTGCTGCAACCCGCTATTGTTAGTAAGAACAACGATAGCACGATGGTTACTATCCTGTTTATTGTATTCATGACAAACGCTTTTAATAATATAAAATAATTTATAAGCCAATCGCTACTCCAAAAGTGGCTGCTTTGCGGGTGGGTGACTGTGACAGGTCGAAGCCCGGCGCCAGCAACCCAAAGTCGGTATTGAATATTTCTGGATTCAATCCTTTGTAACTGGTGAAGGTGGCAATGTTTTGCAGGTTCACATATACCCGCAGGCGGTTGATGTGTAATTTTTCCGACAGCTTCGCACTCAGGGTATAACCCAGTTGTACGTTGTTCAACCTGAAATAATCACCATTCTCCATGAACCAGGAGTTGGACGACTTGAGGTTGTTGTTGGCATCCTGTGCATCGTTGATGAACCGGGGATAGGCATTGGTGGAACCTTCACCGCTCCAGGCTTTGTTGAGTGAACCTTTGAATACGTTGGAGCCGAGGGCGCCCATTTCAAACCATTTCTTGGCTACCCAAAATACTTTGTGGCCAAAACGTCCATAACCAGTCACTGCCAGATCGAAGCCTTTGTACTCTACGCGCAGGTTGATGCCGATCTCCAGTTTGGGATAGGCATTGCCCATGACCTGTTTGTCTTTTTCGTTGATCATGCCATCGCTGTTGAGATCGGCAAATTTGAAATCACCGGGTACAGCATTCGGTTGGATCTTGTTGCCATTCTTATCGGTATGGGCATTTATTTCGTACCAGTTCTGGAATACGCCCAATACTTCATAGCCGTAGAAATTACCCAGGAGGCCACCTTCCTTTTCAACTTTGATGAGGCTTCCACCCAGGTCCTCGCCTACACGATAGGAACCTTGTGAAGTAGCCAGGATGGGGACTTTGTTGGTGCCCAGTTCATTGAGGTATACGCGGTTCCGGGACAGGTTAACGCTTACATCGTATACCAGTCCGTTCTTCAGTTTGTCTTTATACCCTACTACAGCTTCGATACCTTTTACTTCCATGGTGCCCAGGTTGTACCAGGAACCACTGCGGATACCCAGGTCGGGACGGCCTGCATCATCAAAGAACAATACGTTCTTTGATTTACGGTTGTACATTTCGAAGTTGACATACAACCTGTTCTTTAACCAATAGGATTCAATGGCGCCATTGATGTCTTGTGTGGTTTCCCAGATGAGGCCGGGATTGCCGGGCCGGGCCAGGGCCAATATAGCGGAAGGAGCACCACCAATAACATAATAATTATTAGGACCACCGTAACTCACGATGCGGGTGCTCAACAGATCAAGGCCCACAGAGGGATCGTTGAAAGAGGCATTGCCCACGGTACCATAACCGCCACGCAATTTGAGGAAGGAAAGGTGTTTGATACCTTGTGCAAACTTTTCATTGGATACGATCCAGGAACCGGAAACGGAGGGGAAGGTACCATACTTGTTATTGGCCGGAAAACGGGATGATCCATCGCGTCGTACAGATGCTTCAATAAAATACTTGTTGGCGTATTCGTAGTTGAGCCTTCCGAAATAAGAGAGCCAGGTTTCTTTATACCGGCTGCCATCGGCATTGATGAAATTATTGGGTGAGGTAGATAAGATGGGGGTACCGGCATTGCTGGGATTCCATAAGCCCGGTTGATCGACGGGTATATAGGCCCGGCCGGTGGAATTGTTGGCCCCGCTTTCTTTTCTCGATTCGGTACCGATCAACAAGTTAAACCGGTGATCGCTGCCAATGGAGTAGAAATAGTTGGCGGAGTTGGTGATGCGCCAATCCACATTGTACCTGCCGGATGAATAAGCGCGGGAAGCATACAGGTAGTTGTCTTTTGTTTGATCGGGTTTGGACGCTACGCTGTCGTAGTTCTGATCACGTGCACCATAAGCATTGTTGTAAAATGGTGGTGAATAAGAACGGGAAAAAGTATTGCCGGTATTGATACCTACCTGGCTACGCAGGGTAAGGTTTTTGATGGGTGATATATCTACATGCACATCACCGATGAGGCCAATGAAGTAATTCCAGTTGTGCCTTGAGCGGGCCAGTACAGCAACGGGGTTGGCATTGCGCTCAATGAAGGAAGCGGAGTACTGGCTGTATTCATTTTGTCCGGGCCTGCTTACAAAGATGGGCAAGGTAGGTTCCGTACGCATGGCAGGCATCAGGTCGCCCAGGCCGGAGTTTTGCCAGTTTTCCCAGCGGGGATACAAGCTGGTACCTGCTTTGATGAAGCGATTGGGTTTAAAATCGATGTTGACCCGGGCGGTGGCGCGTTGGGTATGGCCATAATAATAAGGGCCTTCGGTACGGTAATAGCCCACGCTGCCATAAGAAGTCAATTTATCACTACCACCGCTCATGCTGATGTTGGCATTGACCACATTGGTAGGTTTTACTACGGTGCCCCACCAATCCGTATTCTGTGCCCAGGTGGGTACGGTGTAATTGGAAAACCTTTTCTTTTGTATCTCTATGTATTCATTGGCATCGGCCATGTTGGGATTTTTATAAAACTCTGTCCCATAGTTTACATTGGCTTCGGTGGATGTTCTCCCGGCCTTGCCTCTCTTGGTGGTGATCACAATTACGCCGCCGGATGCATCGCTACCATAAATGGCGGCTGCAGCGCCATCCTTTAAGATATCAATGGTTTCAATATCGTTTACATTCACCAGGTTGAGGTTGGCCCGGCCCAGGTTGATACCATCCATGATGATGAGGGGATCGGTATTGGTATTGAGGGTGGTGAAACCACGGATCAATATTTTAGGGTATCCGTTGCTGGTATTGGTAACCTGTACGCCGGTAGCCTTGCCCTGCAATAAGGTGCCCAGGTTATAGGCCGGCTGGTTTTGGATATCCTTGCCCCGTACGGAAGCAATGGAAGAGGATACGGCAATGCGTTTGCTTTTGCCATACCCTTTGTCGACGATCACTTCTACATCGGCCAGGTTGGTCAATTTAGGGATAAGAACAATATCCATATTGGGGGCAGCAGGCATTTCTTTTGATTCATACCCGACGTTGGATATGATGAGGATGGCGCCACTGGTTACTTTCAAAGAAAAATAACCATCCTGGTTGGTGGTGGTCACGGCCTTGCCATTCTTTTCGGTAATGGTCGATCCGGGCAAGGGTGTACCCTCCGGCCCTTTTACCTGGCCGCGGGTATTGACCTGGGCAAAGCAGGTAGTAGTGATTGCAAGCAAAAGAACAGCTACGCAAACAGCCAACTTTGTTGTGATTTTCATAACTATCTTTTTGAATTTATTGCTTTTCAAATTTGCTTCTGTTTAAGTAAGTATCGAAGGTGACCTTATAGGTAACTGGCGTACCTGAAATGGGAAAGGGTCCGCCGGTGGTGCCTCCATTGAATACAGTGGCTTCGGGATCGGTACCGCTGTCGTAGCGCCAGAAATTGGTCCAGCCATTGTTGGTGGTAAATATGAAGGAAGCTTCGGTATAGGTTTGGCCGGGTGGTATGCCCAATTTTACCAGCCTGGTAAAAATGTAGGGATTCACCGGGTCCTTGTCCATCAGGATGAGGTCGGGCATGGTATTTTGCCAAAGGATATTGGGATAATCATAAAATCCCTGTCCAGCCAGTGCCACCTGTGGATAGGCATTTGCGGGGTTGGGAGTTGGTAAGGCCGTTACAGAGTAGGTGAGGTTGAGGGTATGGAAATTGATCTTGTAATAACCAACAGCAGGTAAGATGATGGGCTGTGCATTGGCATAATCGCCGGTGAGTTTGGCGTTGTTGCCGGGATCTATTCCATACATGATGGGCTTGAGGGCCGTCTTGCCGGGCACAAACCATATTTTGGTATTGGCCGCTGCTGCATAGTACGTGGCTTCATAGGTATAGGAAGCCGTTTTTTTGATGAGCATGGGAACGCCAAATAGATCATTGGTAAGTTTGGCGGGATTGGGGTCATCTACCAGGTACATCTTCGGGAAATCGGCATTGAGCAGGATCTTGAACTGCCCGGCGGTTTCCTTATTGCCTACATTGGTAGCCGTAAGGGTAATGCTGTGAATTTTATTGGCGGCGGTATCGGGCATCCTGAATTTATACCGTACATGGTATTGGCGGGGATAATTGGAATCTTTTAAAGTAACGGTATTGTACAGGTACCAATCGTCATAGCGAAGGGTAAAAGACTTTAGTCCAACTGAATCGGCCAGGTCGGCTTCCATAAAAAATTCGCCGCCCAGGGAAGTGATCACAATATCATTGGAGATGGTGACCTTGGGTGGATTGGGAGCATCGGGTAGTTTTTCGCCGTCTTTCTTACAACCTGCCACCAGCAGGAGTAAGCTGATCGTACAAAGGTAGAGTGTGCTATTTTTCATACTGCTGTGTTTTGTTGGGTTTATTGCCTGATGGCCTGTACCCGGCCTGTATAGGTATCGAAGGTGAACAGGTAAGTAACGGGTGTAGTACCAATGGGAATTTCTGTATTGGCGCCACCATTAAATACCGCCAGCTCGGGATTGAGAGCATCATCAAAGCGCCAGAAATTGGTCCACCCATTGTTGGTGGTAAATATGAATTGAGCGGTATTGTAGGTTTGGCCCGGTGGTGTACCCAGTTTTACCAGTTTGGTGAACAGGTATTTGTTGACGGGGTCTTTGTCCAGCAGGATGAGGTCGGGCAGGGCATTTTGCCAGTTCATATTCGGAAAATCATAGAAGCCGCGGCCTACGATGGCTACCTGCGACTGGGCATTGCCCGATGGGGTAAAGTTCTCTACTGTATAGGAGAGCAGCAGGGTATTGACGGTGATCTTATAATATCCTTTAGTGCCCAGGGTAATGGGGAGCGATTGGCTGGCTGTAGTAAGCAGCTTTTGTGGATTGGCGGGATCGAGTCCAATGGCTACGGGTGTAAAGCTGGTTTTATTGGGCAGGAAGCGTACTTTGATATTATCGGTACGTGCATAATAAACCAGCTGGTAGGTATGTGATCCTGTTTTATCCATGACCATGGGTACGCCAAACAGGTCGGAGCTTAACGAAGCTGCATCGGTTACATCGGCCAGGTAGAGCTTGTTGTAGTTGAGGTCCTGCAAGCCTACTTTCACTTCGGTAAAATTGGTAGCCCCCCGTTTATCGGTGGCTTTGATCATCACGGAATGGATCATTAGTCCGGCGTTGGCCGGTATGAGGATGGGCTCACTTAACGAATAGGACTTGGGATTGCTAAAACTGGTAATGGTTTTGGCAATGTTCCACGGCTGGTAAATGAGTTCCACCTGTTGCAGCTCGTTGGCTGCCTGGATGGTTGTTTTGGCAGTAATGGTTTTGCCGGTACTGTCGATGATGAAATCGGATGTTTCGGTAAATACAATGGTTTGTGATGGGGGGCCGTAAATGGGCGCACCACTTTCGTCCTTTTTACACTGTACCCCTAAGAGGCAAAGGCATAAAAGCGGCAGCAGGTGGTAGGTTGCTTTTTTCATATTGGCATTATAAATGTGTACAATCGTTTACACCGGCTGCAAGGATTAGTAACGTGGGCAGTAGTAGTAAGCCGGAGGCTTACCAATACCCTCACTCGCCGGAGGCGAGCGAGTGAAAACATCTGTAATAAACAAGCATAGTACCAGGAGGTACCATTACAGGAAGGATAAGGCAATACTAATCACAAGCAATCGGAAAACAGAAACAGTTCTACTTTTTTACTACTACTGAAAAGGTGGGCCGCTTCGCGGAGCTCTGTCCCGCTTCGCGGGAAGCGACTCACCATTCAGAAGGGTCAGGATAATACTTTATTCAATTCCTTTCGTCTTATATCGAGCATGGACTGGTGCAGGATGATGCCTTCATGGGCAGGATCCAGTGCCAGGCCTTGTTTGAAATGATCAGCTGCCTGCTCCCACTGTTGCAAGCCCAGGTAACCCAGGCCCTGTAAAAAATGGCAATGGATATTGTTGCGTACATCCAGGTCATCATCAAAGACTGTCAGGTCGGGCAGGGATACGGCAAAATAATCCAGCTTTATTTTTTGATTGCTGTGCTCACTGCCGTAGCGCACCAGGTTGTTGAACCGGGTATGGGCAGCTTCTTTGTTACCCAACTTCAGCAAGGCCATGCCCTGGTAAAAGATCTTATCAGGCTGCTGGTCGTTGTAGAAAAATGCCTGGGCAGGCACTTCCAATCCCACAGAAGCGCGGGTAAAATACTCCTGTGCTTTTTCGGGCTGGTGCAAGGCGGTATACACGATGCCCATCCAATAATGTATATCGTTTTCCTGAGCGCCGTATAGTTTGCCTTCGCCCAGGCCTTCGGGGTATTGTTGTGCTTGCTGCAAAAGGGTCAGGGCTTGTTGCCATTGGTTGGTCTGCATGGCTTGTTTGGCCAGCTCTACATGAATGAAAATATGCAGGCGGGAGGTTTTACCTTCTCCCCCTTCCCAGGGATGAAAATTCCGGGCGGCCAATAATTGTTGGGCGATGACATATTGACCAGTGAGCGCATGCAGCAATATATACTCTGTGTACAAGTCGTCGCGCTCTGCCACCAGGTGTTCGTATTGTTGCAGGAAGGCCAACCGATCGGCCGGCAACTTATTAAAGCGTTTGTACAGTTGGTCCAGTTCAAACAATACACGGGCATCGCGCTCATCGCAGGCAAAGGCTTTTTCAAAAGCAGCCAGGGCCTTTTCTTTTTTGTTGAACTTGTTGTAGTACGCTATGCCCAGGTTCCTATGAGCGGTGGGAAAGGTATCGTATACGGTAGTCGACTTTTTCCAGCAGGTGCCGGCGTCCTCATACCGGCGTTTGGCATAGTAGAAATTGCCCATATAGTACAATGCCTTGTAATCACCGGGATTGATCTCCACGGCTTTTTCCAATACATCCATGTCTTCCAGTCGATTGGGGAATACGGCATCGGGCGAACATTGAAAGGCATCGAATATCCAATCTTTGGCTACGGTATGATTACCACTGAGGGCTGCGTAAAAACCCAGGTAATAAAATACCATCGGATCTCTTTTTTGCACGGCCAAGGGTAATAGCAATTGGTAGGCATCGGCATAGGCTCCGCTGTTGGCATAATCAATGGCCATTTCAATATAGTTGTGGCCGGCATCGCGCATGAGGCGCCTGGCTTCGGCCAGCACGCCGGCGGCGGCAGCGGTATTACCTTGTTCTACCAGTACTTTGTACTGCTCCTGCCTGCTGCCAAAATCAAAATGGTCGATGGCGAGTGAGGCATTGATCCATTGCAAGGCCGCTTCATCATTTTTGCTGTTGCGCAGTATGAGGGCTTTCAGGTGCCGGGCCTTGGGGCTGTGGTTATTCCTGACCAATGATTTTTCTACCAGTTCCAAAGCCTGTGGCCAATTGGCTTTGCGGCTTTCAATCTGGGCCAGTTGTAAATAAGCGGTATCCTGCCAGGCGGCGGTCCAGGTACATTTGTGGAATACGAGGGCAGCTTCTTCATATCGTCCCTGGTATTTTAAGGAAAGACCCAGGTTGTACAAGGGTTCAGCTTCATAGGCATTGGGATTGTGCCTTGTTAGTTTCTCTACGGCCTTCCTGAAATAGGGTTCGCTTTTGCGGTACTCACCCCGGCGGAGGTAGAGCAGTCCCAGGGCATTGTTGTTGCGGATATCGGAAGGATCGCGGCGGATGGCTTCGGTATAATAATCTTCGGCGGCATAGGTAGCATGGCGGTATTGCTCCAGGTGGAGGCCCGCTAAGTACAATTCTTCCAGGGTAGTTATTTCACCCGGTGTCAACATCGGTTTTGCCGGTTCGGGAATGGCTTCTTCCTTACGGGTAACGGGACGGTAACTGATCAATATTTTACCTGCTTCATCAATTACCTCGATGCTGTAATCAGGATGGGCGGTTACTGGTTGTGGTAAAGCTACCTGTTGCCGGAAGGTAGCTGTGGGCGAGAGCATACCTGTTTGTTCATAAATGGTCTTGCCATTTTGTACAAGCCGGATGGTTACTTTTTGTGCTTGTGTGAGGTAGACGCCTATGGTAGCGGTACTGCTCTCCAGCTCCAGGTTCACCATGGCATCGATGGAAGCATTTTTCACATAGCCAATCTCTTTATAGGGCATGAAATATTGTCTGAACTCACGGGCCTCATTTGGCATGATCCAACTAAAATCGGGTTGGTTGTCGGTATACACGCCACACATCAGTTCAATGTAGGGCCCATCGGTATCGGTGAGCTGGCGATCCCAGGCTTTACCAAAATCACCTGCTCCCCAGGTCCACTGTTTTTTGCCCGGACTGATGTGATGATCGGCCACGTGCATCATACCCGCTTTCTTCTGGTGGTGGTAGCCTCCTACAAAATTGAAATCGCTGTTGACTGCCATGTAAGAAGTGGGCACGGGTATATTGGTGTAACGTGATATATCGGTACCGGGTGCATAATCTACTTTGTAATACGTGCCGGTAGCAATGGGAAAGGAGCTGACGGCTCTTTTGCCATGGTCGTACACGGCCTGTACATCGGGCGGGAATACGCTTTGGTAATGTTCATCCACCGCTACGGCCGGATTGGCCCACCACAAAAAGGTTTGGGGAAAGGGAGTTGCATTGTACAGTTTGGCATGGAGCTCTATGTAGGCCTTTCCCGGATACAATGTGAAACCTAAAGCACACTTGGTGCGGAACATGATCTCGTATTCATTGACCCAAACGGTTTTGCTGCCATCGGCATTTTCTTCGATGGTATAGTCGGTGGGTTCATAGGTAGAAGGGCGGTGGTGCTGGGGCCAGTTGAATTCAATGCCGCCGCTGATCCAGGGGCCGGTCAATCCTACCAGGGCCGGTTTGATGACGTTGTTGTAATAAATGAAATGGTAATCATTGGTTTTATCATAGGCCATCTGGATGCGGCCGCCCAGTTCGGGCAGGATCATTACTTTGAGGTATTCATTTTCTAAATAAAGGGCGGTCCATTCTTTCGGTTCTTTTTCGTCGAACACTTTATCAATGACGGGGTGGGGATACACTACACCACTGCTGCCCTGGTACACTCTTTTTTCGAGGAACATCGGGTTCTTATCGGGCTGTCCAATTCCATAGGTTGGAATGGTCACCATCTCCTTCCATGCTTTAACCTCCATTGGTATGCTGATTTTTCTTGTTGAATGAGCTGTGCGCTACGAGCTATTTCCTCAATGTCCCGAGAAGATATTCTCCAGGTCTTCCAGTGACTTGCCTTTTGTTTCTTTCACTTTGCGGCGTACGAACCAAAAGCCTATTACACAAATACCGGCATAGATATAAAAGGGTGTGTAGGCTCCCATATTCCTGGCCAGGATGGGAAAGGTGAATACCAGCAAGGCATAAGAGAGCCACAAGGCGATGACGGCTACGGAAGTAGCGACACCCCTTACTTTATCGGGAAATATTTCGGATATCAATACCCAGGTGACAGGCGCCAGTGACATGGCATAGGTGGCAATGGCAGCCAGCAATGACCAAGCAGCTGCGGGTGAGCCACGCTGTAATAGAAAAGCACTGACCAGGTACAAACCAGCCAGACCAGCGGCACCAAATAACATGAGGGGTTTACGACCGATCTTATCTACCTGCCACATGGCCAGGAAGGTGAATACCAGGTTGATGATGCCAACGAAAACGGTTTGTTTTAACTGATCATCCTGGTTGAAGCCTACGCTTTCAAAGATGGTGGTGGTGAAATTGAATACGACATTGATGCCGCAGAACTGTTGGAACATTGCCAGGCCAATACCAATGATCACAGCAGGCAATACCGACTTCTCCCATACAGCTGCATAATTCACTTTGTTATTGTTGTTGACCACCGGGGCCATGCCTTGTAAGGTATCTTTTGCATACTCGCTGCCACCGATCCTTGCCAATATCAACGCAGCTTTGGGCTGATGGCCCCTGGTGAGTAACCAACGCGGACTTTCGGGCAGCCAGGCTACGCCTACCAGGAATAAGAGGGAGGGCACTGCACCCAGGCCTACCATCCAACGCCAGGCATCGGGGCCATCATTGCGCAGGGAGTAGTTGACGATATTGGTAATAAGGATACCAATGACAATGGTGAGTTGGTTAATGGCCACCATTCTTCCACGGATGGCCGGGGGCGCAATCTCGGCAATGTACAGGGGCGAGAGCATGGAAGCCATGCCTACACCAATGCCAGCTACGAGACGGGCGCCAATAAAAACGCCGCGGGTAGTGGCCCATGCCATAGCGAGTGAGGATACCAGGAAAATAAAGGCAGCCATCATGAGGCCCGGTCTGCGGCCATATTTATCAGCAGCCGAACCTGCCACGATACAACCTACTACGCAACCCAATGCCAGGGAGGCGGTGGCAAAGCCTTCCCAGTATTCATTGAATGCAAACTGCTCTTTTAAAAATGGGAGGGCGCCGGAGATCACGGCAAAATCAAATCCAAATAAATAACCGCCCAGGGCCGAGATAAAAGAAAGGGCCAGAATATAACCGTGTTTGAAAGGATAACGTGTCGTTTCCATCATGGCAAAGCAGTTGTGATAACAAAAATGGGTTAAATCAAATCAAAGGACAATGGAAAAAAAGCTGTAAAAGATGGATATTATTACGAAATTCAACAAATCAAAAAACCGGCAACCCTAATCACTCCACCCTTTAAACAGGATATTCATGGATAAAATTATGAAGCCATCGGGCACTGTCGTACGCAAAAAAGAAGGCTTTGAGGGGCAACGGGCCTGCATACTTACGCATGCCAAAAGGAACTATTGCGCCAGGCACTCTTTTTGTCAGCAGCTTTATATTACTGATATCGGGTATTATCCTACAGCGGCGCTTCATGACCGGGAAAGGAAAAATGGTTGTGCGCAATATATACTAATCTATTGTATAGGTGGCGCGGGATGGTATACGCTGTATAATAAAACCTACTCCGTAAGTGCCAATCAGTACTTTATTATACCTGCTGGGGTGGGCCATAAATATGGGGCGGATACGACGAATCCCTGGAGTATTTACTGGGTACATTTTACGGGGCATCATGCCGCGTTTTATTATAAGCTCTTAACGGGTAAAACTGCTAATGCACCGGCTATTGCCATTGCCAATGCTACCCGACTAACGTTGTTTGATGATATTTTACAGCACCTGGAGCTGATGAACAACAATGACAATATTGTGTACAGCAATAGTTGCCTGTATGCTTTCCTGGCTTCTTTCCAGGTATCGGAAATGAAAATATCGATCAATGAAAATGACCTGATCCAGCAGTGTATCGGATATATGAAATCGAACCTGCACAAAAACCTTCGGCTGGATGAACTGGGCAAGGCGGTGAATTTATCATCAAGTCATTTATCGGCGTTGTTCCGCAGCCGGATGAAGTACTCTCCTATTCACCTATTCACTTTCTTCAAGATGCAGCGGGCCTGCCAGTTGCTGATGGATGGGCATCACAATATCAAAACGATTGCGCATCAACTGGGCTATGATGACCCTTATCATTTTTCAAGGGTCTTTAAAAATACGATTGGGGTATCGCCCAAGAAGTTTAAGAAGGAGTGAGGTTTAAATGACTATAAAAGACTTATTTTATTTGCCCCTGAGCGTGCTGACAATAATCTAATAACTCTTCTGAATTTAAGTTAAAAAGGGCTTTCGCTTATCGATTATTGAGGCGCTTCATCAATTTACGAACTGTTAACCAAAAGTATTTTCGGGTTCCACTTTAAAAAATCGGAAAATAAAAAATCAGTCATTTTATCGCACTATAGGTCTATATTTATACTCAATTACAATTAGTAGAGGGTTGTCGCTTACTAATAAGGCAGTTCATTTTCCCCCTAATACAGCCTTATCTTAATGAAGAAAATTGGCTTTGGAAAAGTAGGCCTAGCAAGAAGTTTTTCTTCGACCGATCACTTGCTCTATCATGGGACAAAAGATAGGAACAAAGTGAATAGAAGTCATTCTTTCCTTTTTTTAACCTTGCGTCATCTAGGAAATTATTAATAATTCTATGATTGTGTTCATTTGTCTTTAAGGAAATAAACAGCCAGTCTACACATTCATTTAAATATGTATTATTAGCAAATTTCTGGATCGCACAAATGCGACAGTAAATCATTGCAATCTGAAAACTTGAAGTAGATTTAAATCTGGATCCTTCCGGCGAATCAAAGTAGGGCTTTTTAGTATACTCAATTGCCTTAACAAGCCAGCTCGTATCATTTTTTTTCAAGTGAAAAATACTTTTCCCACGCTGCAACCAATAATGTGTGTCTTCGTACAAGACTGGTTCCAGTTTGTCATAAATCAAAAAAATTAAATTAAGTGCACCACCTCTCGTTGGTTCATAAAAAATCTGATTCAAATTATCAAAGGAAACCAAGCTTTTCCAATAGGTACGAAATGAATCAAATGGCTTTAATTGGGTTACGATCTGCACTACAATTTGAGCAGCTTGATTTGGATGGTCCTTACCTCGAAAGATATATCTGCCAAGGGCAGAAAAAAGAACAGTTTGAGAGTTTGTGATAACCTTATAGTTAGCATGTTGACCTCTTTCAATATCAGTAAGTTGAAATTCGAATTCCAACGCTTTATCACTATGATCTATAATATACTTTAGGTTATCATAATCTAATCGAAGTGCTCTATATAGTGACGAATAGATTTTGTCGAATACTGCATTCAGAATGTACACTTTCAATGTTCTTTCATCAAATTCCTTTACAAGTTTATCCAAATGTTGATTAATAGTACGATAGATCCTTTTGTATCGAATTATATTAGTGAGAATGTTTTTACCCTGCTCGTACTTTGCAAGACCTAACTGTGATTGTAGACGACCGATTTCGGAAATTTCTTGATTCGTAAAAAAATGTGAGAGTTCTTCTATTTCACCATCTATAACGCGTGTATATGGGACACTCAACATAAGCCGATCGGAGCTATTGATCATAAAGATGAAACGGATATTTCTTGCTTTAAAATTTTCAATTTGATAGTAAATCTCCTCTATATCACTTGCTGATATGGTATCCGTATCAAAAATAATAATAGAATTTTGGAGATCCTTTAGTGAGTCTACTAAATTAGAGTCGAGAGTTTCGTAAGAAGGAAACAGATATACATTTTCGTTTCGAAATGTTCTGGCAAGTTCGTACCCTATAAAGGTTTTGCCAGATACACGTCGACCAACAATAAAAACTAAGTTTTCTTTGGATAACAAATCTTGAATTCGACTGATTGCACCCCGTCGAATAAATATAGATGGTAGATTAATTTTATTCGGTGTAAGGATGATACCGTCTTCTCCACAACCAATGCTCTTATTATACTCCACTTCACTATTTACCGAAAATTCTTTGATTAAATATTTGGCAAAGACATTTTGATCAGAGATTTCAGCATCTTTTAATGCCTCATTTAGTTCCTGGTAAAATTTGGTGTAGTTCTGAATTATCAAGCAAACATTAATACCAAAGTCATTTAGGCTAATTTTTTTGAGGGAGTCCGGCTCTTGAGAAGTTACATAAATTTTATCTGTTTGAGCTGGCACACCACCTTTGTTATTTGCAAATAAGTATTCAAGATCCAACTCATTATCAAGGCTACACCCAATCAATATGCAGTTCTTACCTGTGAAATCTTCGAAAAAAATATTGAGAAGATCTTGATTGTCTGTTAAACTTTTCAAATATTGCCTTCTGCTAAAAATCAAGCCTTCATCCCTTTTAATATATGTTATTTCATCTTGTGCATCGCCATGCAATTTAAATAGTGGAAGTTGGGGTAAATACTTTTTATTTAGAGGCTTATTTGGCAAAACTGGCGTAAAAGATGAAGCTTTTTCAATTCCATCGTCAATATTTAGAGTGTAAATATAGGGCCAATCTAAATTAATAAAGTCAGTGCGGATGGGATCCAATCGGACGTGTGTAAAGTTTTCTGCAATGAAATCCACAATCTGATCCTTAGCCACAGTTTTGTAAAAAAAACCAGCAATCTTGTCGAAATCCTTTAGGTTCTCGAGCTGGGGTGTCATACCACCTAGCCTCTCGGCTATAAGATCCTTCATAAGGTTCCCTGTCTTGGTCCCATCCGGTACTTGACCTTTTCTTGAGGATAGCCCTTTTGTAAAGCCTGCACCAAGGAACGGAAATAGGCTTCTCGTTTTATAATAACGGACAATGTTATTTTGAATGTAATTAGTAATTTCCTCCGGGGTTTTGAGAATCTTCATTGTCGAAACTGTTTTACACGGTCTGTAATATAATAAAAAATATAATAGATTGTATTGATACTTTTGAAGGGATTATTCTTTTAAACTTTGTTGAGCATCCTTTGCAATCTTCCCAAGCTTCAATTATACCATTCCACGCTGTTAACCTCGGCTTTCAAGTCACTAATTGAAGAAGCATGAAAAGTAAGTTGGAAAAAACTTTCACTATGTGACTAATGCTACTAATACCATTTATTCTATCATACAATTCATAGAATAATTAGATAAAATCAACGAGGAACCCCTAATGGCTTGTTTGCTTCAATATTACCTATTCTATTTAAATACCCCTACTTAAAACCTGATCACTGCATTGGGCGCTGGACGCTGCCTGGTAATAAGGGCAGGCCTAACCGCTTTCCAGGGAGCTTTGCCAAACTGGTTCAAATCAACATAAGCGCCCAAGAGAGTAAATCGCTCAAAAGCAAATGGAATACCTTCTGCCCCCAGTGGTGAATTGGCATTGGCCACATGAAAATGAAGATGAGGACCTGTTGTTTGTCCGGTAAAGCCCAGGGCCGCTATGGGTTCTCCTTTCTTAACGGCCTGTCCAACTTTTACGCGGATGCTGCCCGGTTTCAGGTGTTCATAAAAAACGATATGCCCATTACCCAGGTCGAGGGCAATATAATTGCCGGTTGCTTTATCGGATGGATGAACGGGATGGGCGGAAAGGGTTGCACTTTCGGGAAAGCTGTCTTTAGCAGCTACCACTACTCCATCGGCTACAGCTATCACCGGAGCTGCATAACCCAACCAGTTTTTGATATTGTTCTCATCGCCCGTTGCATATTGGCCCAGGGAATTGAGCTGGATAAAGTCGATGGCAAAACGGCCGGGTATGCGGCCTGTTCCATCCGGCGCATATACTACCCGGCGATGACCACGGGGCCAGGCAGGATCGTAGATGGCGACCCAGTTACCTTGCCGCAATGGCGGGCCCAGCACCAGGGTGGTGGGTTTATAGGTTATGGCTGTGTCTTGTTGGATTTGCATTGTCACCTGCTGGTTGTGGATAGCTTCAAATGAGAGCCGGTGACTGAGCTGTCCTGGTTTATTGGCCGGAGGCTGCACTTCGAGGTAAATGATGGCTGCACCACCGGGCTGCAGCAGGGATGCCCAACGGCTATCGCCTCCTTTTTCGCGGCTTACTCTTTTTCCCAATTCATATTGATCCAGGCGCAATAAGGGGGCGCCTCGTAGACCCATTACTTCCAATTGTTGCAAGTGGATGGAATCGGGGCCGGCATTACTGACCCGCAGCTCATAATAAACAGTGGGTTTGCCGCTGATGAGTACCACTTCCGGATTGAAGGGCACCTGCATGGTCAGGACGGGTTGCTTTTGTTGCCCCATGGCAGGTCTTCCAAGAACTACGGATTCCAACAGGGATAGGATTACTAAAAGTATCAGTTTCATATCCTTAAATGTAGCTGCTTTCTGTGGTTTTTGCATAAGAAAGCCCTGCTGTAATCCAGCAGGGCTCAAAATGCGGTTGATATGATTCCACTATACCACTTTCTTCCAGAGGGTATTGAACCCGCCGGTGAAGCTGTAGGGTAATATTTCGGCTACTTTACAATCGAAGGACTGTAAGGCTTTCACCCTTTTGGTGAGCAGGGAGAAAGGGAATACATCTTCTATAAAATTGGTCTTGCTAAAGCGGATGATCTTGAATTGATTGGCGGCGGCCAGCTTTTCCAGGTCGCTTTGGGTGAAAAACTGGACATGGTCCAGGTTATCGGCCTGCGATTGAACGGTAGTTCCTTTATAACCCAGCGAACCTTTAATGCGGTGGATGAAATTCTGCAATTTGGGGTTACTGCGGGCTTTCAGCATGGGCTTGGTCACAAACACTTCGCGGGGACCTTTTCCGTTGGGCACGGTCACTACCAGGGTGCCATCATCTTTCAAGGATCTATAGAGGGTCTGTAGCAGGATACCCGGCTGGTGCAGGTGTTCCAGTACTTCACTGCAAATCACGGCATCGAATTGCTTGCCCTGTGCAATCAGGTCTTCGGCACTGATCACCTCAAACCGTACATTGGGAAGGGAATTTTTGCTATTGGCTACTTCAATGGTCTTTTGGCTGATATCAATGCCCAGCACATTGTAGCCAAACTGGCCTAAGTGCCTGCTGATCACGCCATTACCACAACCAACATCCAAAATATTGCCACCTGCGGGGATGGCCTTGCCGAGGCTGTCAGTAATAAATTTCAAGCGTTTAATGTCTGCAATACGCTCGTATTCATACGAAATAGATGACTGTTGCATGGAACAAAGTAACGAATGAGATCGCAGGTATGCAATAACTGCTTGTTATTTTTTATTAATATCCTGACAATCAGGGACGAACACAGCTATTTACCCATACAATATTGTACTAATACGAAGGGTGAACCGTCAAATTGCCAGGTATGAATTGCGATTATTTACCGCTGGAACTGGGATGGTATTTAGCGGCAAAAAACTGGGCTTCTTCCTGCAGGAGCTGCAATACATCGGGTGGGATATTGTCGTTGTATTGGGTGCTTACGTATTTGTAGAGGCTGTTGAAATCCATGTGGGCTTTCCGTACTTCGGCAATGGCTTTCATACGGGAAGAAGTTGGTGCAGTGGTTGTTTCAAGGAATTTCTTTACTTCAGTTTCTGTGATTAAACTCATAGGGATAAGCGTTAGGCCATGAAAATACAACAAAGAAGCAGTTCAAAGCCAAATCCCGGATACATATATCAAAAAATACCGTTTTTACCCGGTATGGTCCCCCGTAAAAAAAACGAGTAGTTTCCCGCAAAGAAAAACGGGCTATTGAATTGTCGGTTAATTCTTGTTGAAGGAAGGTATTCTGTACAACAAACTTACCTGCAGGCCAATCCAACTTTTGTTGCTGGTGGTAGCGCCAGTCTTGTAGTTATTACTGATGGTATATACGGGTTTGATCACGTAGTAGGTACCGTCGATATCGGCTCCGGGAGGAAAATAGGTATCAATAGCAATAGATTTACCATTGATATAATAACTACTGCGCAGCATATTGAATACGGGCCCAAAGCGAAGCTGCCAATGGCTGCCTAATTCTTTTTCCAATTGAAGGTTGATGCGCAACAAGCGTCCTTTGACCTGGATGGTCATGGTATCGGAGGGTGGCGGGAAGGGATGGTATGATTTGGAGAGGTTGCCCATAGTAACATCCAGGCCCATTTTCCAGTCATTATCGCCCAGGCGAAGGGAAGTACCCACGCCATAAGAAATACCCTGCACATCAAAATTGGTATTCCATTTGGCAATAAGGTACAGCCAGGGAAAACCTGTATGGAGGGTAGGACTCGCATAAAAAACATCATCAGCGGCCAGGCCAGCTGCTGCAAAAAAATTACTGTTTCCGCTTCTTGTGCGATCTCTGCCACCTCTACCTCCGCCACCTCCGGCGTTTCCTCCGGCCCTGCTATTGGAGGCCGGGCTATTGCCGGTTGTTTGTTTAAGGGATGGAAGGGAAGTATCAGCGCGGGGGGCGATGCTGCCTGGATTGATGCCCGGCCCGTCGTAATTATTCACGGCTGCGGGCAGTATCGCCCATTGCCGGGAAGGCTGTTGGCGTTTGATGCCCCCCGTGGTGGTGGTATCTACAACCGGTTGTTGTTGCTGGTTGTCACTGATAACTGGTGCTGTATTGGCCCTCGACGGCGTAGGGGAAGCAAGCGGCTTATTATTGTTGTTATTACGGGGAGGAGAAACAATGGCCGCCTTTTGCTCTCTTTTAGGAGGAGTGACTGTCTTTGGCCTAACCGCTTTAGGGACATTGGCAATTGGTTTGGTAGCCGGGGGCAACTCCTTTGCCACGAGGGGTTCGTTGTGGATAATGATGTAATTGCCTGCAATGCGGTGGCGCAGTTTATAACGGCTTTTGAGTTGTTCCAATAAGGACCGGACGGTAATGGATTGGTTGGTTAGTAAGATGGTCAGTCCGGGATTGATCTTCTGGGCATTAAAGGAAAATATGTAGCCGGTTTGCCGGGCTACCAGGGCGCCCAGCGAATCCAGCCGGAGTTTTTTGCCGGGTAGCAATAATTCTTTCTCCTGTTTGAGGCGGCTTTGTTGCGCATAAGCGGGGTGCAACAAAGAAATAGACAAAGAAAAAAGAATGATCACAGTTATTTGTACCGCTTTACCTGCACTCATCCCCTGATATATAAATGGTTTGTTGTTCTATTCTGTAATGAATTCCCAAAGAGGCCGCAATCACCTCCATGATCTGTTGCATGGACTGGTGGTTGAATTGTGTATTCAGCCGGCATTGGGCCAATTTACTGTTCTCAAAAATGATCTTCACGCCATAAGCGGCTTCCAGGGCCAGCTTTACATCCCGCATGGGCGTATCATAAAAGTAAAGCTCGCGGGTGGCATAAGCAAAATTGTTTCGCACGACGGAATCCCATAGCTTCAATTCTTTTGTCTGGCGGTTGTAGATACCGGTTGCACCGGCTGGCACCATTAAATTACCAGCGCCGGCTGATAGTCTTACCAGGCCTTGTTTTACACCTACCGTAATGTCAGCTGTATCCTCATTTACATTAAATTCAGTACCCACTACTTCTATCTTCAATTCGCCCGCTACAATGGTAAAAGTATTGCCTTCCTGGTGTTTTACGGAAAAGTACCCCTCTCCTTCCAGGGTTACCTGGCGGCTTTCGGTGGCAAATCCCGGAGCTATTGTTAAACGGCTGTTTTTTGTCAAGGTAATGACCGACTGATCGGGCAAGGTTTCAGTACGTATGTAAGCACCGGCAGTAATAACACCAGCCGGGGGTGTAATGGTTGTGCGGTTCAGAAAGAAATAACTACCGAGGCCCGCGCCCAAGAGTACCAGGATGGCTGCAGCGATGGTGAAAGGTCGTGAGAAAAGGTTCCGGGTGGGTGCTTTTTCGGGCAGGTTGATGCCTGCCTTTAATTGTTGCCAGGCAGTAGCATCATCGGGCGCCTGGTAGGAATTACCAGGCGAAGCTTGTTCCCACAAGGTAACCAGGGCTTCAAACTGAAGGCGGTTCTCTCTTGACTGATCCAGCCATTCATCAACGGCAATGGCTTCTTCCGGCGAGGATTCACCGGCCAGGTACCTGCCTATCAGGGCTTCATTGATTGATATGTTCGGGTGTTGATCCACTATTGTTTACGATCATTCATTTTATAACCAGGTATTCGCGCACAAGATAAACAGGCAAAGATACTCGCCCAATTGTGCGCGAAATATTTTAAGTGCCTTACCAATCTGTGCTTCTACTGTTTTTACTGATATGTTCAGTTCATTGGCGATATCTGCATACTTCATGCCTTCCATACGGCTTTTGATAAAAACCAGGCGGCATTGGGTAGGCAAGCTGTCCGTTACCGTCTTTATTTTGACCGATAGTTCATTCATTACTACTTTATCCCGCGCATTGTCGGCCACCATGGGTGATTTCAACGCCATGGCCTGCACATGCCGGGTTCTTAACTTTTGATCACGGATGCTGTTCAGGCATAAGTTGTGGGTAGCTTTGTAGAGATATGCCTTGATATGCTCTTCCATCAACAATTCATCCCGTTTTTCCCATAGTTTTTTGAAAACAAGTTGTACGATATCACTGGCAGCATCGGTGTCCTTGAGAAAGGTAAAGGCATAACGGTGCAGCTTTGCATGGTAATCATGAAAGAGTTGTTCAAATTTTGCCAGCTGATGGTTTTTGCCTGATGCTTTCAACACGTTAATTGGTTCCCCTTCTTTATCTGTAAAACAACCAGTACACGCTCTACCGGGGTTGGGAAATAATTGACAATTTTCCTCCCCCTTACCGTTGCACTAACCGGTAGTAAGCCGGGCAGGCGATCGTTGAGCGAATCAACTGCAATACTCCCACTTTTTTACCATACAGAGCGCCATTTCCTACCAACAACCTGTTAAAGTCTATGAAATGTCGGCTTCATATTTTGCCATTATTTTTTTAAACCGTTCCTGTTCGTCATTCCATTGGTATTTGCCCAGGATACGGCTGGTTAAACCAGGGCCTACCCATTGTTCCATTTGCCTGAATAAAGTGATATCGTATTTGCGGTGAAAATTGATCCAGCAGCCATTGCAATCGCGGCAATGTTTCTTCTGTTGTTCGATGGTCACTGCATCATTGAAAATAATGTCGAGGCTTGTTTGGTTAATATTGCCCAGCTTCAGGTCGAGGTTTTGACAAATGGGCACATCCCCATTGGGCAATACGACGAGGCTGTCGAAGATGGAATAGCAAGGCAATTTTAACTGGCCTTGTTGCCAATACTGGTACAACAAGAGAAAATCGAGGTTCTCCTCAAAATGCCCCAGTTGCTGAATAATGTCTGCAGGAATATGGAAGGTTGTAGCCGGTTGTTCAGCAACCTTTTCCTGTCCTGCCTGGTTGGCATGGGCTTTCTCTACGGTATCGAAATAAGAGATATTGTTGTAAATGCCTACGCGCAAATCAATGTCATGTGTTTTACAAACCTCCATTACATGGGCCAGGTCGGCAAAACTATTGTAAGGCGAAAGGGTAAACATCACGGATATCTTGCATTTACCTGCCAGGGCAGTGATCACCTTCAGTACTTTGTCATAGCCATCTTTACCCCGCATGTGTTGATAGGTTTCACGGGTACCGTCGAGTGAGATAAAGAGGCGTTTGGGCGGGAATTGTTCCACCGCCCGGATCACTTTTTCGGGTTGCAGGCAGTTGGACAACAGGTCGAAATTGGGATGGTGCTGGTGAAACCACTCCAGTATTTCAAAAGCCTGTGGATGGAGCAGGAACTCACCGCCTTCGAGGCCAATGGTGGTGGACTTATTGATGCAATCGCTTTGCATGATCTCTATGATCTTGTCCATGGGCAGGTGGGCCACTGGCCGTTTGGCCCATATCAGGCAATGTTTACAGCGTGAATTGCACAGATCGGTGGCATAGATCATGAGGGTAGACAATACTTTCCCGGTGGGATTGAGGTGATTGCGTACAAACCGGGAGCCCCGGGTAATATAGTCGGTGGTGGTGTACATATTTTCAGGTTAGTAGCATCACGAGTAACAGGATAATGCCTGTAACAAAAACCACCAGGGTAGGGATCACCATATACAATAGCATCCTGGCCAATTGCCGGCACTTTTCCTCCTCTTCGTAATGCATGTAATGCGCTTTTTACTTAGAACACGGGAGGGGAAAGACACCCTTATGTCCGGAAAAAATAAAAAGGAAGCGATACGGGGATCGCTTCCTATGAACTGACACCTTAAAACCTATTGTCCAATGGTTCTCTTATTGTCGTACCATGCGGATTGACTGGCGTACCCCCTGCTCCACATAGACTATATTATAAATACCTGGTGGCAGGTGCTGCACATCCAGGGTTTTCACCTGGCTGCCTTTTTGTACCTGCCATTGGGTGCGGCCTACCAAACGGCCCGTAGCATCATAAACGGTAACGGGAATAAGTTGATTGATGGGCGACTGAATACTAAATGTGGCCTGGCTACCGGTAACAGGGTTGGGCAATAATCGAATATTCAGTGCCTGTGCCTGACTACGATCGAGCACAACGATGGAAGAATAAGTGATGGCACCATTGGCTTCTTTCATTTGCAGACGATAATATACTTTACCAGCCAGCGGGTTTTGATCGGGGAACTCAACCGGTTTATTACAATCTGCCACGGTTGCCAACACCACTCCTATCTGGCTGAAGTGAATACCATCGGTACTGCGTTCTACTATAAAGTCGGTGTTGTCGGTGCAGGAGGCTTTCCATTGCAACCGGTTGACAGCTGGTTCTGTGATGCCTTTAAAATATTCCAGTTTTACCGGCAAAGCTGCATACGCTTTGCTGGCCAGGTAAAAAGAAGAAAAACGATCTACCTGGGCAACGAATACATAATCCAGTCCCCAGGTAGTAACAGTAGAAGTGAGTGGTAAGGCCTTTGTTCCTACATTATTGGAACAGGCTTCTTCGTTTTTAAAGATGGTGAGATCGCTCACATTGAGGATTCCCGAGGCAGGCGTATTTTTGAGTGCATCAAACTCGGCCTTGCGGATGTAAAAGCGTACGCTGACCGGCGTAACCGGTTGGTTTTGGACGGAAATGGTCATGTTGCGATCCAGGTACATCCTGCCGGCCACATCCTTGCGGGTGGCGCCATTGTGGGTATAGAAACTGATGGATACATTGCCCAGGTTATTGCCATTGGCATTGATCTCGGCCACGGCATAGCCTTCCTCATCAGTAAAGGGTACCCAACTGGTATTGTTGGTGGTATTGATCAATGCCGATCCGCCCGGCGTACAGGAGCCAGGAGCACCGGGTGCTATGAGTGCCGGTACGGCAGTAAGCTGGGTATACCGCGGACCATCGCCATTGACTACGCCAAAAGCCGATTGTTCTTCGTAGCTGTTCATCACCGGATCGTATTGATACAATACACCGGCATCGTATACATCACCACCTGTTGAGGTAGTACCATACAACTTGTTGTTCAGGATCGTAAGGCTGCCCAGTGGCGATATGCCGCCTGGTGCTTTGAAATCGTGGAGTTTGGTATATACGCCGGTGCCCAGGTCGTAGGAATACAATACGCCTTTGTCATCTGGTAAACCGCCCATCAGGGTAGTGCCATAGAGTTTGTTATTCCATACGGCCAGGGCAGTAACCGGTCCCTTACCTTGTTGTGGTACAAAATCGTACAACTTCTGAAAGCCATTACCTGCCGGGGTATATACAAATAAAGTACCTGCCCCATTGGCGCCCCCTGTCAGGGTAGTGCCATACAGTTTTGCATTGTGCAAGGTAAGGCCTGCCTTCGGCCGTTCTCCAAAGGCACCACCCAAGGTAACCTTCACCGAGTAGGTACTGGTGGCCAGGTCATACTCATACAGTACACCCTTCGCATTATCGCCTCCCATGGAGGTAGTGCCATACAACTTACCATTGTAATAAACAGGCATTCCTTCAGGCATCACGCCTGTTGCCATTACAAAATAATGCTTCACGGTATATTGGTCATTGAGGGGATTGAATTCATACAATACCCCTTCATTGCCATCATCATAAAAAGTAACTCCATACAACCTGTTATTGTAAAGTATCATACCGCCCTGATCGCTGGTTATGCCAGTGGCGGTGGCCATGTGATGCCGGATGGCATAGGTGCGCGTAGCCAGGTCGTAGGAGTAAATAACACCTTTGTTGTTGTCGCCGCCGGCACTTGTAACACCGTAGAGCTTGCCACTGTAATAAGTGAGCTTGCCCGTTGGAGCATAGCCATTGCTGGCCCCGAGATCAACCCGCTTTTTATAGCCATTTATTAGGGGGTCGTATTCAAGCAACGCCCCTTGATTGTGGTCGCCTCCTTCCTTGGTAAATCCATACAGTTTGTCATTGTATACACACAAGGTGCCCATGGGATAGGCGCCATTGTATTCTTTCTGCAAGATCAACCTGGGTTGAAATTGGTTCAGCACAGGATCATAACTGAATAGGGTACCCTGTCCCATACCTGCGCCCGACCGGGTAAAACCATAGAGTTTTTGTTCGTACGCTACCATGGCACCGTTGATGTAACTACCAGTAGCGGGGCTGAGGTCGAGTTTTTTGGTCAATTGATAATTGAGCAGGTCATACTCATAAATAACGCCGGCATTATTGGCACCCCCGCCACGGGTACCACCATAGAACTTATTGCCATTGTTGTAAAACCGTACCAGCCCACCAGCAGGAGCTTCAGCACCGATAGCAGCCATATCGGCTATTTTTACGAGTACATTGGTATTGAGATCGAACCGGAATAAAATACCGGCATTGTCTACTCCACCGGCCACGGTAGTACCAAACAAGTGATGCTGGTACTCCACCATCGGACCAAAGCGGAAATACCCCAAGGTACCGGGAAACTCAGCCAGTTTGGTATAGGCGAAGGTTTCCAAGTCAAAGCTATATACTACACCTCCATCTACACCGCCCTGGGCAGTGGTGCCATATAACTTATGATACGCTACTGTAATATTAGCATTGGGTGCAGCGCCAATACCATCTTTAAATTGATGTTTGACGGTCAGGGTATTGCTAACGGGATTAAATTCGAATATCACACCTTTACTTACCGTTCCGCCACTGGCCACACCATACAGGAGGCCACTATGCAGTACCATGGTGCCTTCGGGTTGACTAATACCATAATCATAGAAATCGATCTTTTTGGTATAGGTAAAAGTAATGGGGTTGTATTCATAGATCAGTCCCCAGTTGCGTTTGCCTCCGTTGGGCATCATGCCATACAGTTTACCATTTACAGCAACCAATCCTTCGGTGCTGGGATTATAGCCGGGGGTAAAGATGTTGAATGCATCATAGGTCCAGATGCCGGTGCCATCGTATTTGGCGGTGAACAGGGTTCCCTGGTCATTGCTGCCGCCCTGGTCGGCAATACCCCAGAACTGGTAAATGCCCTGGGCAGTACTGCAAAGGGTGCAAACCAGCAGTACATATAAGGTAGTGTACAATTTTTTCATAACAACTGTTTTAAGGAGGCACCAAATTAGCGGCGGAAAGAAAGGGATTACCCGGTGGCTTAACGGATGGGGTGTTTGGGTTAATGGAAGCGCATAAAAAAGGGCCGGCACCTTGCGGGCCGGCCCTGTATTGGCTGAAGCTATACTTGATGGTTAGTTAGGGATCATGCCATGTGGATCGATCACAAACTTTTTGGCAGCGCCTTTGTCGAAATCGTGGTATCCCCGTACAGAATCCTGCAGGGTGATCACTTCTACATTGACGGCTTTGGCTATTTTGATCTTATCATATAAGATGGCATTCATGAGCTGACGGTGGTATTTCATCACGGGGCACTGACCGGTGTGCAGTGAATGGGATTTGGCCCAGCCCAAACCGATGCGAATACTGAGACTTCCTATTTGAGCAGCTTTATCTACTGCACCGGGATCGCCGGTAACGTATAAGCCGGGTATACCCAACTGGCCGCCTGCGCGGGTAATTTCCATAATGGAGTTCAATACCGTAGCGGGTCGTTCTGTATTGCTTTCTTGCCCATGACCGCGGGCTTCAAAACCTACGCAGTCCACAGCACAATCTACTTCAGGTACGCCTACGATGGCTGCAATCTGATCGGCCAGTGTTGCCTCTTTCTTCAGGTCGATGATCTCACAGCCAAAGCTTTTGGCCTGTGCGAGTCGTTCATCGATCAGATCGCCCACGATTACGACGGCGGCACCCAGCAGGTGACAGGAGGCGGCGCAGGCCAATCCCACCGGTCCAGCGCCGGCCACATATACAATGCTGCCGGGTCCTACGCCGGCAGACACTGCACCATGATAGCCCGTAGGGAAGATATCAGACAAGAGCGTGAGGTCCCTGATCTTAGCAAGGGCCTGGTCTTTATCCGGAAACCGCAGCAGGTTAAAATCGGCATAGGGCACCATGACGTATTCGGCTTGTCCGCCTACCCAGCCGCCCATATCCACATAACCATAAGCAGCGCCGGGACGGGCGGGATTAACATTGAGGCAAACACCTGTTTGTCCGGCTTTGCAATTGCGGCAACGGCCACAGGCTATATTGAAAGGCACCGATACCAGGTCGCCCACTTTAATGAATTCTACATCACGGCCCGTTTCTATAACCATCCCGGTAATCTCATGACCGAGGATCAATCCTTCGGGGGCTGTGGTGCGTCCGCGCACCATGTGTTGATCACTTCCGCAGATATTGGTGGACACTATTTTGAGGATCACGCCATGTTCACATTTCCGGTTGCCCAGGGCCAGTTTGGGGTATTCGATTTCCCTGATCTCAACTACCCCGGGTTTTACATAGGCTACGCCATGATTTTGACACATACGACAAGCTTTTAAAGTGAAAGAATTGTCAATGTTAGGATCAATCACCATGGATTAATTGAACAATATTCTACATTAATACAACAATTCTATTGGACCGGATGTACCGAAAAGGCAGCTATCTCTGGGTCAACTGCCTCCTTTACAACTAAGAATCAATCTTTTGTGCGGGTTTTATTTTTATTGTAATTTTTCACCCTGTTTAACTACTAACTGTATTAATTAGTTACCTTTCTTTCCTTAAAAACAACCACTATGGGACTGTTCGATTTTATTAAGAATGAGTTTATTGAGGTCATTGAATGGGTAGATGACACGACGGATACGGTAATCTACAAATTCCCCGACAAGAACAATAAGATCATGAACGGCGCACAGCTGACGGTGCGTGAATCGCAGGTAGCGGTATTGATGAATGAAGGAGAGTTTGGCGATGTGTACAATCCGGGCCGTCATGAGCTGACCACGCAGAATATGCCCATTACCACCACACTGAAATCCTGGAAATACCTGTTTAACTCCCCTTTCAAGGTGGATGTATTTTATGTAAGTACCAAACAGTTCACCAACCTGAAATGGGGTACTTCCAACCCGATCATTGTTCGTGATCCGGAATTCAAGCAAGTACGCTTACGTTCCTTTGGCACCTATACGATGCGGGTGGTTGATCCTAAAAAGTTCATCAAAGAATTTGCGGGCACCAATCCCTGGGTAAGGGTGGATGGGGTGAGTGAGCAATTGAGGAATACGATTGTGAGCAAACTGGCCGAGGGGCTGGCAGAAGCTGGTATTTCGGTGCTTGACCTGGCTGCTAACTTCACAGAGATCGGAGATAAGTTAAAGCCCATCTTCCAAACGGAGTTCGATGCCTGGGGTATTGAGCTGGGCAAGTTTTATATAGAGAATGTAACGCTGCCGGAAGAAGTGGAAAAGATGCTGGACAAAACCACGCAGCTGAATATGCTGAGCGACAAACTCAATCAGTTCAACCAAATGCAGGGTGGTATTGCGCTGGAGAACCTTGCCAACAATCCCGGTGCTGCCGGTACAGCCGGTATTGGCGCAGGGGTGATCCTCACCAACCTGCTGCAACCACAACAACAGCAACAAGCCAATAATACACCTGCTGCCGATCCCAACGAAAAGCAAAAGCTGCTGGACGTATTAAAGCAATTGGGCGAATTGAAAGCACAAGGCATTTTAACGGAAGATGAATTCAACCAGAAGAAAGCGGAGATACTAGGTAAGCTGTAATGCAAGATTGATACGAATATAATTCATGGAACAAGTACAGACAGAACCCTTATTACTCTTTCCCTGTCCGGGATGCAATGCACAGTTGTATTTTAATCCCCAATCACAACAACTGGTATGTGAGCATTGTGGCACCAAGGTAGCCATTGACAAAGGCACTGACCACATCAAAGAAAATAACCTCCGCCAACAATTAAACGGCAGCACGGATGTCGCCGTTACGGTAGAGCAATTGGTGTATAAGTGTAACCGCTGCGGTTCGCAATCGGTGTTCACTACCGAAACACCCACTTTTACCTGTAGCTTCTGTAATTATGAGGCGGTGAATCCGGTGGCTTATAAAACGCGGATCATACAACCTTCGGGCATGATCCCCTTTATGGTTGATAAGCAACAATCGCTGACTATTTTCAAAACCTGGATCGGTAAAGGCTGGTGGTCGCCGGGCGACCTGCAACAAGTGGCCCGCCATGATGCGTTGCATGGCATCTACCTGCCCTTCTGGACCTACGATGCGCAAACGCATAGTCAATGGACTGGCTATGGTGGCCGGTATTACTATGAAACAGAGCATTATACAGATAGCAATGGCAACCGGCAAACCAGGCAGGTGCAGCGAACGGAATGGATCTACCGCAGCGGTAGCTACGACCATTTCTTTGATGACATATTGATTGGTGGTGCTACGGAGCTATCGCAAAATGAATACGAAAGTATTTTCCCCTATCAACTGGGCGAACTGGTGAACTTCGATGCCAAATACCTATCCGGCTGGAAGGCGGATGTATATGATATCGCCGTCAATGATGGATATGACAAAGCAGAAGGGATCATGAAAGATGCTATCTATGAATCCTGCGCCGATCTTTGTCGCATTGATACCTACCGCGACCTGGATGTGAATACCTCCTACTCCGATCAGACCTATAAACATATACTTTTACCCATCTGGCTGTGTACCTATGCCTATAAAAGCAAAACCTACCATTTCCTGATCAATGGGCAAACTGGTAAGATACATGGCAAAAAACCAGTATCTACTACGAAGGTGGTACTCACCGTCCTGATCGTATTACTCATCATTATTGCGATTGTGGTATTTGCGCAGGGGCAATAAGGGTTGTGGAAAACAGTGTATTTTGCATCCAATTGATAAACCCTACATGTTCAAGCCCTATTATATACTACTGCTCCCGGTGCTTTGGATGGGTTGCGACCAACCCCAAGAAACCATCCAAATAGCAAAGCCGTTGGAATTACCAGCCGCCCCATGTTCGTTTTACTACCACAAAGTGCTTAAAAAGAATATTTATACCAAGGTAGAAATTGAAGCTGAATACGGCGAGGGTACGGCTGCCTATCAAAGATTCCTGAATAAAAATCTTAGGTACCCAAATGTAGACAATGTCGATCCTAATGAATGGCAAACAAGGGTTGACATGGAATTTATTGTAGATACCGACGGACTAATAAAATATCCGGGCATACATAACAAAATCGACACCAGTGCTTTCACTCCTTTTGAAAAGGAAGCTGTAAGAGTTCTAAAATTGATGTCTAAATGGGCACCAGCTCTTTGTCAGGGAAAGCCAGTGGCCTCATTAGTTAATAAGCCAATCATTGTACATTTAGAATCAGAATAAATTATACTAAAGAGGTGACACCCTTCCTTTGCTACACAAGCAAAAGTGTCACCTCTTCGATTAATATACCTTTCTACTCCTTTATTCCATCTTCTATTGCTTTCATTAATGACTTAGGCTGATCGGTTGCAATATCCTGCGTCACTTCCCAGATCATTACGCCTTTGAATCCTTTTCGTTTGGCATAGCTGGTCTTTTCTTTGATGAGGGCAGGCCCGTTAAACACCACCAGGTTGTGCTCATTCACATCAAGTCCCAGGAAGGGGAACCAACTCACAATATCATTGTAGGGCACCTGGTCGGCCAGGCCACCCGCATCGCTCTTAAATTTATACCCATAGAAAGGAAGCCCGATCACCATCTTATCGGTTTTGGTATACCCTTTCTGTTTCCAGAAATCGACGGCATCCAGTACATGCTGAAAGGTAGCATGGTTGCCATACGGACTGGCAGCCCAGGAGCCCGCCTGATCGTACACCATGAGCTGGATCCAGTCGGCATATTTTAAAGCTTTGGCGCTATAAAATTCACCGCCCCACCCATGCGCCACGGTAGCCACCAATTGCAATTGCTGCGCATGCAGCTTCTCCGACAGCAATTTCATCAGTGCTTCATAATTGGTGGCATTGGTATTGTCGCGTATCATCTCCCAATCCATATCCACTCCCTGCAGGTCGTTGTCTTTACAAAACTGCACACAGTTGGCAGCAAATTGATTGCGCCCCGCTTCGGTAGCTGCCATCACGGATAGGGTTAGATCGCCACCACCACCCAGACTTATGAACCGCTGCTTGCCTGTCGACCTGCTCTTAAACTGGGCAAAAGCAGCCTGCGCTTGCGCATCAAATGGCAGGAAACTGCCATCGGGATTGGCTTGCACAAATGAAAAGAATACATGGGTGAGCTTGCTGTAGTCAATACCGGCGCCATCCTTCCAGGAAGGTACATAACCACCTACCAGGAAGGTTTCTTTTTGGGCCGTGGTTTTGGTACACGCAAACAAGAGTACGAACAACAAAGTTGGGATGAGCTTCATTATGAATGATCAATTGTGAATGGTGAATCGTTTGCTTTGAATTCGTGAATCGGCAGTCGGCAATCGGCAATCGGCAGTCGGCAGTCGGCAGTCCTCTGCTTCGATTGTCTTTGGTTTTTCTGCTCGCGGCTCGTAGCTCACAGCTTGCTTTCTAATTCAACGCTCTGAATGCTGTACGGAACAATGATTTGGTGCTATCAGCCGCATCGGCATCAATATACCATCCGTACATGCCTTTGTAGGCACTGGATTTAATAAAGTTGGCTTTCTCTTTGATGAGGGGCACGCCATTGTAATAAATACCTTTGGCCGAATTGATGTATTCTTTGGTATCGGCGGTGGCATCCAGACCCAATATGCTTTTGTAGGTGGCATAATCATACGATCCCCAGCTGGCACAATTACCATTGGCATCCAGCTCGGTATACCGCAATCCAAATACAGGGAATCCTACCACCACTTTGGAAGCCGGCACATGGAACTGCGCCCAGATATTGGCGGCTGTTTTCATAAAATCCAGCGAAGAAGGCTGACCAACCGGCGCACCAGGCCCTACATGTGTTCCATCTTCGAAGGCCCGTACATTGACCCAATCAACCGGCGACAGATCAGGATACTCCCAATGCTGCCATCCCGCACCTGCTGTGATGGTAATAATGGCATTGGCGGGCAAGGCTGCTCTAAGTTCCTTGACAAATAGACCCAGGGCAGTCAGGTTGGCGCCATAGTTGGGGGAGCCATTGAAATCGGTCATCATTACATCCACTCCATCCATGCGGGAAGCCGCCAGATAATCCTTTACCTGTTTCACAAGGCCGGTACGCAACGCAGCGCTGCGCAGGGCAGGTCCCATATCATCGCTTTCATACAAGGCCCAGCCATCTACCGGGGTAAGTCGACCAAACAGGGTAAGCAATACCGGTATACCCCTGATATGTCCCCGGGCTACCAGTTCATCGGCCAGTTGATTGGCATTGCCCTTCGTGATATCCAATGCGCCATCAGCGCTTACTTTGCCTACTTGTGCAGCCAGGTGTGTAATGAAGGGCCATTTTACATCGGCACCAACACCATCGGCACTCAGGTAGCCCATCACTACTTTATTGAAATTCTTGCGCGTATAGGTAGCAGGTTTTACCACTACCTGCGAGCTGCGGGTGGATACCAATCCATTTACCTCTACTTCCAGTTTGATATTGTATTCGCCGCCCGCTGTTGGCACAAAGTTAAAACTGGTATCATTCGATTTTACCTCATCATTTACTTTCCAACTGATCTTCACTTTACCGGCAGGCGAGTAAGTAATACCATTGTATTTGGCACTACCGCCCTGGTCAATAATGATGGCCGCAGGAAAGTTGCCCTGGGCATAAAAAATACGTGGATAATCACCCGCTCCAAATTCCGGGTTATCGGCAATATCCTTCTTACAGGCCTGCAATATGGAAATACAGGCCACCACACCAATAACCTGTATGAATAAGGAGAATGTTCTTTTATTGATGATACGCATACTAATTTGATTGATGATGTTCAAAATGGTCGTACACTAGCCTGGTCCTCACTTTTTATATTGAGCAGGAAGCCGGCCCTTTTGGGGGTGAGCCGTTGTTCGAAAACGACCCACCAGGTTTGGCTCTCCTTGCAATTATCTATGGCATATCCCACCAAACCCGGTTGTTCCAATCGTCCTTACCGCCCATGCGGGTAATGGCTTCTCCGGCATTGGTTGCGTTGAGGGATTTTTCGGAAATGGGGTATTCAAAACGCCTGGGCATTTTTGTGGCATCGGAATAACCACTTTTAAATCCGGATGGCAATACGGGGAAACCGCTCCTGCGCACATTGGCATAAGCTTCGGGTCCATTCAAGAAATACACGATCCACAATTGGGTATTGATCTGTTCCAATTCCCTGCCAGGCGCCATCGCATTATCGGCAATGAATTTATTAATAGCCGCATCGCCAATGGCCGGCGCATTGGGGTAAATGCTCAATTGACGACAGGCAGCGACGATACCTCTTTTGTAATGCTCCTCCGCACTAACCCCCAACGTGATGTTGAATCGTATGGAAGCGTCGGCCAGCAGCAACTCGGTTTCGGCATAACCCAGGTGCAGGAAGGGGGCATTGGGCGCTATCAACCAATTGGCTACCTGGATGAACTGTTCATTATTGCCAACAGGCACATTCTGTGCATCAGGCGTATTGATGTAAATGGTATTCTGCCAGTTGTCCCAGATAAAATCAGTGGGCTTTACACCAAAAGAACCTACCTGCGCTTTGACCTGCTCGGTAATATCTACCCGCTCAAAAGGCTTGAAGGCTTTATCGAGGTAATTGCGGGCCATTACATACAGGCGGGGATCATTGCTGTTTTGAAAATGCGTGATCAGCGTGCTGGTCATCCTATAGCCAATAAGATCGCCCTGGTTAATGGCGGCTGATACACCATTGCCCCGCAGGTCGGTATAATCATTCTGTACATTGTCGTGCCGCAGCATACAATTGTCATCGGCTGAAGTGATGACACCGGCCGTATAGGCCTTTTGTATTTCTTCTTTTGCTTTGGTTGGATTCCGTTTGCCCAGGCGCAGGGCCAGTCTTAAACGCAGGGAGGCGGTGAATTTCTTCCATTTGGGAATGCTGCCTTTGTAAAAAGCATCATTGTTCACCAGGTCCTGCCCTTCATTGAATTTGGTAGCCGCGGTATCCAGTTGCTTGAAAAAATCGGTATAAATATCTTCCTGCTTATCGTATTTCGGAGCCGACTTGCCTTTTGTATACGCGCTGGAGGCTTCTGAATAAGGGATATCGCCATACACATCGGTGAGCCGGGCAAACAGGTACACTTTCATCACGCGGCACATAGCATTGAGGTTTTTGGCCGTGGCATTGTTGCGCGTACGCTCCTCCGCATCCAGGATATTTTTTATTTCATTCACATAATTGTCTTCCCATAATACGGAAGCAAAGCGCTCCTGTTTGATATAGAACTGTCCATACTGGTTGGCCCAGGCGCCGCCCAGATGGCCTACCAGGGGCATGGTGAGAATAACATTGAGCCTTTCCTGCAAGCCCAGATCGCCAGAGAACTTTTGCTGTGCATAACCCAGCTGGATGGCAGGATCGAGGTTGGAGGATTTGGTGGGATCGGTATTGATATCGCCAAATTTCTTACAGGATGATACCAGCACCACTGCGAGACCTATTAAGCATATATATTTTTTCATAACAGTTGTATTGGGTGAGGTAGGTTTAAAACTTTACGTTGAGGTTGATACCCCAGCTTCTGCGACCAGGTAGTGAGCCATATTCCAATCCCTGTCCGTTGCCATTGTTGTAATTGGAATCGGGATCGATATTGGGTACCTTTTTATGAATGATGAAGGGGTTGCGGCTCACCACTGACAGTGAAATGCCCTGGGCACTTATTTTCTTCGACAACCTGGCAGGAAGGGTATAGGAAATCACGATCTCGCGCATCTTGATATAACTGGCATCATAAATAAAGGGAGGTGCAATGCCTTTGTCATCGCCATAATAACCGGGCCAATAGGCATTGGGGTCAACTGGTTTTGTGTTGGCCGTATAGATCGGTTTGCCAGAGGGATCGGTACCCGTTTGCACCACACCTTGGGGAACATATCCCTTGGCATTGCCTGAGTTCAGCCATTCATCCAGTGGCTTACCGGCTGCCAGCCGGGCTTCTTCGGATTGTATCCATTCTTTACGGCCGGCCAGGGTCATTTTGTGCTGACCGCGGGTAACCGCAAACAGGTTGGTCATCGAAAACAGGTCGGCGCCTGTTTTAATATCAATCACAGCAGTAAGGGATAGGTTCTTGTACCGGAAAGTATTGGTCAAACCGCCCGTCCAATCCCAGGTGCCCTTACCTACTGATCCACGTTCATCACTGGCCAGGGGTTGTAAGGTGACGGGATCCAGGATCACTTGTCCATCGGGGGTACGCTGATAATTGTATCCTAACATGGTGCCATAAGGCATATTGGGTTGGGCGATCACTGAAATACCCAGCCACCGGGCATCGGAAAGGGTAATAAAAGCAACGCCTTCGGCCAGTGACTTGACGGTATTCTTATTATGAGCTGCATTGGCAGCTACTTCCCAGGTAAAGTTTTTGGTAACGACGGGCTTGCCCGTTAACAGTATTTCCACACCGGTATTGGAGATGGTGCCCGCATTGGCCACCTTGGAAGCAAACCCACTGGAGAAGGGGGTATTTACATAGTTGATCTGATCCCTTGAGTTTTGGGTGTACCAGGTAAATTCAAGGCCTATCCGGTTGTTGAGGAACCGCATGTCCGTACCCAATTCAAAACTGCGGGTGCGGGTAGGTAGCAGTCCTGCATTGGGATTGGCGCCATTGGAAATAAAACCAATCACGGTATTGGAAGGCTGCAGGGGGTGCAGGGCATAGTTAAGACTCAGCTGGTAAGGATCGGTACCATTTCCTACTTCAGCTGCGGATGCCCGGACTTTGAGGTAGTCCAGTACTTTGCTCTTTATTTGGAGAGCATCGCTTACCACAAAGGAGGCACCCAGGGAAGGATACCAGTAGCTATTGTTTGCTGCTGGCAGGGAAGAAGTAATATCGCGCCGGATGGTGGCATCCAGGAACAGGTAGCCATGATAACCCAGGCTCAGCATGGAGTAAAAAGAATTGGTTCTTTTCCGGATATCTGATTCGGTAACGGTATTGGTCTTGAAGCTATTGAAAGCCACAGCATCCATCACCACCATATTGGTGCCTACCTTGGCACTACCCCGGTTCCTGTAAAACTCCAGGCTACCGCCAATATTAACCGATGCATCGAATTGTCCCCATTTCTTTCTCGCTGTTATCAACAGATCGGTCGAAGTGAAAGAGAACCGCGTATCGGTACCATCTAAACGGCCGGTAAGCGCACCGGGGGTAGTGGGTGGGCTGAACTTCTGAAAACCCAGGAAGGTGAAATCATTGTTGATACGGCCTTGCACCGAAAGCCAATGGGTAGGATTGTAGTTGAGCTGGATAATACTCATCAACCGGTCCTTGCGGGTAATATTGCTCATGCGGTTGATGACCCAATAGGGATTGAGGTGGTATTGACCGCCGCCCCACTCTACATAATTGCCAAACTGGTCCTGGTAGCCCTTCTCAAAAACTTTCTGATCAACGTTATTAGCCAGGCCTACAAAGTTGAACCCGATATTACTGGGATCATCGGCCAGGCCGGGCCTGTTCTTCACATATTCATTCATATAGGTGGCCCTTACATCAATATTGAGTTTGGAGCCTATCTTACTGGTGCCGCGCAAGGTAAATGTATTGCGGTTGAGGTTACTCTTGGGTACTATATCATTGTTGTACAGGTTGCTGTAGGAGAAGCGGAAACTGCTGTTCTCATTGCCACCGGTAAGGGCGATATTATTGGCAAAGGTGGACCCTGTGCGGAAGAAGTTCTCGATATTGTTCTTAACCAGGCCATACGGTACAATGCTGCCATCGAAGGAGGGGATGGAAAGATTGGGATCAAGCTTGGCGCCGAAATTGGAGAACAAGGTGCTCCTTGATACGAGCTGACTGGTTGGAATGCTACCGCTCATGCCTTGTCCATATTCATACTGGTTATCATTGGCACGGGTAAGGAGGGTTTCAAAGGTGGCGGTGGAATTGATCTCTATGCCCAGGCTCTTTTTTACGGATCCCTTGCGGGTAGTGATCATGATCACCCCATGACCAGCCCGGCCACCATAGAGGGCCGAGGCTGCGGGGCCTTTCAGCACTGAAATAGATTCAATATCATTGGGATCAATGGCCGATATAGCATCGCCCAGGTCAAAACCTGAAGCATACTTATCACTACTGGAGGCACCATAGTTGGAATTGTCCATCGGCACACCATCTACTACATACAAAGGTTGGTTGGTACCGGTAATATCTGTATTACCACGTATCAATACTTTAGCAGCGCTACCGGGACCACCAGCTGTATTGCTAATGATCAATCCAGGCACCCTACCAGCCAGGGTATTGATCACGTTGGGGTCGCGGGCTTTGTCGATATTCTCTCCTTTCACTTCGCCTACCGCATAGGCCAGGGCTTTCTTTTCCCGTTTAATACCCAGGGAGGTGACCACTACTTCATCGAGGTTTTTAGCAGAGGAAGTCAAGCTGACAGTTGCTTGCTGATCGAGGGATTGCACCACCACCATTTTATCTTCAAAACCAACACTGGTAAATACCAGTCGCTGCTGTAGCTGGGCGGGTACTTCAAATACACCGTCTTTGTCAGATGCCACTGTTATCCTCAACCGCGCGTTAGTGATGCTTGCCAGGGGAATGGGTTCACCCTTTTCGTTCACCACTTTACCCCGGTATACCGTATTGACCTCATTGCCCGCTGTGCTAATGGCCTTTACGGTAACTGTATTGTTTTTAAGCTGGTAGGTAAATCCTGCCAGTGAACACACTTTGTCCAGCAGGTCCTTTAAACGATAATTGGCAGATTGGAGGGTGATCTTTTTAGTAAGGTTGATCTTGCCTGCATCATAGGCAAAACGAACGCCGGCTTTTTGGGTAATTTCATTGAATACCTTTTCTACAGGTGCATCGGTAAAGCCAATTTGTACCATTTGGCTTTCCTGCGCCAGGCCCATTAAAGGCAAGCATGAAAATAAAAGCAAGACGGCTCCTTTGAGCAAAGTAGTGACTTTGCCCACAGCATGTTTGGTGTAGGTCATAAGCAGTGTTGTTTAAACAGCCCGGTTAAAAGGCGATGTTGACGGTTTGGTTGTGGATCGTATATTTTAGATCATAGCTAAATTCCAAGGATGATAAAATGGATTCCAGTTGATCGGCCTTGAATTCTCCTGTAAAACTGATGTCCTTCTTATAATTGTCAATGACCAGTTTCTTATCAAAGTATTCTTCAATGATATTCCTTACCTGTTCCCAGTTGGCATTTTTGAAGATCACCATTCCTTTGGTCCAGTTTACCAATGCCTCTTTATCGAAAGTTGTTTTTACCAATTCCTGTTCGCTATGGTATATTCCTTTTTCATAAGGTACCAGGTGAATGGGCGATTGTCCTTCCACTTCTACCCTTACCTTGCCCGTGAGCAGGGATACGATCGTAGGAGCATTATTGGAAGATTGGTGGATATAAAAGGAGGTACCCAGTGCAGTGGTACTTACCTTGCCGCTGATCACTGTAAAGGGCTTATCGGCATTTTTAGCCACCTGGAAAAAGGCGGTTCCATTCAGCAATACTTCACGCTTTGATTGGTTAAAGCCCGGTGTGATGCTGATAGAAGAATTACCATTCAGGATCACCGTGCTGCCATCGGGTAAAGTAACCTGTCTGATGGCACGTTGGGTAGTAGCAAAAGCCACGAAATCTTTCAAGGGAGTGGGTTGGTGCACAGCTTGCCTGAAATACCAGGTGCCTGCCAGCACCAGGATCACTGCTGCGGCAACCGCCCAGGCATAACGCAGGCGTGAACGTGTGCCAGTAAGAGTTGGTATCTTTTTCACCGGCTGGCCGGTAGTTTCCAGTCCTCCACCTATCAGCTGTTTCAACTTCTCCTTTTCTTCCTCTTTATTGATATTGACTGGTTTATATTGATCGCGCAAAGCAAAGAACAGGGTGATGGCCCGGTTGAATTCCTGCTCTTGCAGCTGGCCGGCATCCCGCCTGTTTTGCCATAAGGTAATATCGGCTTCATTGCTGCGAAGCAGGTAATTTATAAAGGAAGGATCGGATAAATAATCTTCTGCGGTATAATGCTTTAAGTCAGCCATACGAAGGGTTACAGGGGTAAAAAGGGTTGCCTACGCCGGCAAATCCTCTACCCTGTATATATAAGATACATAGGAGGAGTAGTTTTTACCGTCTGATGGGAAATTATTTTTATTGCTCAAAAATCTTCTTGAGGGTCTTGATGCTTTCGTGGATGCTGTTGTAGACGGTACGTACGGAGATATTCAATTGAAGGGCTATATTTTCATAGCTCATTTCTTCTATGAACCGCAGTTTGATCAGCTCCTGCTGGCGGTCGGTGAGGTGACTTAAAAGTGCCGCTGTTTTTTGTTTGAGCAGTTCATATTCCTGTAATTCTATCAAGGTTTCTTCTACAGAGGCGGTTGAGGCCAGGAAATCTTCTGTAACCACCTGCAAGGATACCAGCTTTTGCCGTTGCTGCAACAGGCGGAGTACTTTATTCTTATAACAGGTAAAAAGATAGGCCTTGGGGTGGGTAGCTTCCGACAGTCGATGGCGGTTATTCCACAAAGCGGCAAAGACCAGGTTGATGGCATCTTTGCTATCCTCGGTATTACTGCAAAGCCTTAGTCCATATTGCAGTAATTCATCATAATACTGGTTGTACAGGGTATACAATGCGCTGTCATCACCATTTCGCAATTGGCTCCATAAAGCAGTATTAGTTGATGGCATCATATTGTGGACCGGAGCCTAAAGTAATAATTTCTGCCATCAAATACAAAAAGGAATGGGATGAGAGGCCGTTACGGATTTTCGTTTTTCATAATAATCAGGTTGGCTATCAATCCTGTCCAACCGGTTTGGTGCGAAGCGCCCAGCCCCTTACCACTATCCCCATGAAAGTATTCATGAAACAGGATATGGTCTTTAAAATGAGGATCTGTTTGCATTTGTTCATGGTTGCCAAATACGGCCCTCCTGCCCTGCTCATCGCGCAGGAATATTTTCAACAGGCGGTTGGCCAGTTCGGTACCTACTTCTTTCAGGGAACGGTAATGACCGGAAGCGGTGGGGTATTCTATTCTGAAATCATCACTGTAATAGAAATGGTATTTACGCAGACTTTCAATCAGCAAAAAGTTCATGGGCATCCAGATGGGGCCACGCCAATTGGAATTGCCGCCATACATATCACTGTCGCTTTCGCCGGGCACATATTGCACTTTTAGCTCCCCGCCCCTGATACGTATACTATACGGTTGTTCCCCATACCTTTTTGATAGCGACCGGATGCCATACTCACTCAGGAATTCTGTTTCATCCAACATGCGGCTCAGCAGTCGTTTCATGCGGTGGCCCCTTAACAAGCCCAACAGGTGCACATCGCCCTTTCCTTCTTCAAACCAGCGCGATACCAGGAGGGCCAGATCGGGCCGGTGGTCCAGGAACCACTGCATGCGTTCGGCAAAGACGGGATTGTTCTTCAGCGTTTCTTCGGTGATCACTTCCACGGCAAATAAGGGTATCAACCCTACCATGCTCTTCACCTTCAGTTTAATGATGCTGTTATTTTGCACCCGCACCTGGTCGTAGAAAAACTCATCTTCCTCATCCCACAAACCGGTATGCTCCTTACCCATGCTGGCCATGGCGCCCGCTATGTACAGGAAGTGTTCAAAGAATTTGGTGGCCATACCCGTATAGGCCTTATTGTGGGTAGCCAGCTCTAATGAAATGTGCAGCATGTTCAACGCGTACATGGCCATCCAACTGGTGGCATCGGCTTGTTCAATGGAAGCGCCTTCGGGCAGCGGCGCGCTCCTGTCGAATACCCCAATATTATCCAGCCCCAGGAAACCGCCTTCAAAAATATTGCTGCCCTGCCGGTCTTTCCGGTTAACCCACCAGGTGAAGTTGATGAGTAATTTATGGAATACGGATTCAAGGAAGTCATAATCCTTTCTGCCTTTGGCCCTCGCATCCTGCCGGAATACCCGGTATACGGCACCGGCATGGATGGGTGGATTGGCATCCCCAAACGACCATTCATAAGCAGGCAGCATACCCGATGGATGCATGTACCATTCTTCTGTCAGTAATTGCAACTGGTGTTTGGCAAAATCAGGATCTACCATACCCAGGGTAACACAATGGAAGCCGAGGTCCCAGGCAGCATACCAGGGAAACTCCCATTTATCGGGTACTGATAAAATGTGCTCATTGTTTACCTGCTTCCAATCGGCATTGCGTCCCTTCAATCGTTCAGCCGGTGGTGCTGGCATATCCGGATCACCATCCAACCACTGTTGTACTTTATAGGAATAAAACTGTTTGTTCCACAACATACCGGCAATGGCCTGCCGGTGTACCAGTTTTTCATCTTCGCTTTGAATAGCATGTTGCAGGTGCTCATAATAAGCATTGGCTTCATTGACCCGGTCGGCAAATATCCTGTCGAAATGTGCAAACGGATTGTCCGCATTTTTATCGCCCAGGCGAAGCCGGATGGTGTGGGATTGGCCGGCGGCAATGGAAATATCAAAATCAATGGCTGCCCGGGTGCCTTCCATGGCAGGGTTTATGGAATTGCTGCCATGTACGATGTGGTCGGCAATGCCATCCTTGGGCCAGGCGTGCTTGTTATCATAATTGTATAAGCGCCGGGTATTGGTTTCATTATCACAAAAGAGCGTTCTGGCCTCTTCCTCAAAATGCAGGTAGGAGACGGCGATGTCTTTGTGCGATATACCAATACTGTTTTCACCCACCTGGTACAAGGCTGGTTTATATTCCTGCCTGCCCCAGCTCCAGGTATTGCGAAACCATACGGTGGGCAATACATGCAGACTCGCATCTTCCGCTCCCCGGTTGTGGATGGTAATTTTGATCAGGATATCATCCGTGCCTGCTTTGGCATATTCTACCAATACATCAAAGTATTTGTTGTCCTTGAAGATGCCGGTATCCATCAATTCAAACTCTTCGTCCTGCTTGCCGCGACGTGCATTTTCACGCACCAGCCAGTCATAAGGGAATTCCTGCTGGGGGTACTTGTACAACATTTTCATGTAGGAATGCGTAGGCGTGGCATCCAGGTAATAGTATAGCTCCTTCACATCTTCACCATGATTGCCTTCTTTATTGTTGAGGCCAAAAAGCCGTTCTTTGATCACCGGGTCTCTTTTATTCCACAAGGCCAGGGCAAAACACAACAATTGTTTTTCATCGCTGATACCGGCAATCCCTTCTTCGCCCCAGCGCCAGGCCAGGCTGCGGGCCATATCATGGGTGGTAGCATTCCAGGCATCGCCATTGGCGCTATAATCTTCCCGTACGGTACCCCATTGCCTGTCGGATACATAGGAGCCCCATCTTTTCCAGCCGGATTGGTCTAAACGTTGTTGTTCTGCATTCATGGTATACTACTTTCTGATGAGGGCAGCTTATCATAGGATAATGCTACCGGGAATGGAGGTGAAAGAAAAAAGTCTTAACAAATATATCCTGTTATGGTTGAAGCCGTTACAAGCGCTTAACAAAAGCTGGCATTTTGCGGGTTTACAACTAACTTTCCTGCTCAATAATAAGCTACTATGGAAATCCAGGCCACCACCACATTAACCATCCGCAAAGTACAGGCCGGACAGGTAGTGGAAGCCGATGATATGCTGGCCATTGAAGAGCCGCTGGAAATACAACTGCTGTGTGGCCCCGAATTGTTGTCAAAGAATGTGGCCATTACCATGCGCACACCCGGTAACGATGAAGAGTTGGCAGCCGGCTTCCTGTTTACCGAAGGGATCATTCAACAACGTCAACAAATCTCGGCCATTGAACCTCTATTGCCCGGCATGAATACCGTGCGGGTGATCTTGCAACCCAGCTTTGTACCCCGGCTAAGTAAAGCCGATCGTAACTTCTATACCACTTCCAGTTGTGGGGTATGCGGCAAAACCAGCATTGACGCTATTAAAACCGTTTCCCCGTTCAAGCAGACATCCTCCAACCTCACCATTACCGATGATCTATTACATGGCCTGCATGAGCAGCTACTGGCGAAGCAGGCTGTGTTTGACCATACCGGTGGTTTGCATGCAGCCGGATTGTTTAGTGTCGATGGTCAACTATTGATGCTGCGCGAAGATGTGGGGCGCCACAATGCGCTCGACAAGTTAATTGGTGCTGCTTTTTTGAATGATCAGTTGCCACTCCATCAATCCATTTTATTATTAAGTGGGCGAGCCAGTTTTGAACTCATTCAAAAGGCGGCCATGGCCGGCATCCAGGTGGTAGCGGCGGTGGGTGCTCCATCCAGCCTGGCAGTAAGTCTGGCGCAGGAATACCATATTACGCTGATTGGCTTTTTGCGTCAGCAACGCTTTAATATATATTGTGGCAGCGAAAGAATACAACTATGAACGAAGAAACGTCACCCATACCCGGAGCAGAGAACCCGGATATTTTTACCGGCTTAAAGGTGGGTACTGTTAAAACCAGTGCCGCTGGTATGCCGGCTGTTTTGAATAGTTTCAAACAGGTATTTGGTGAAGCAGGCATCCTGCGGGGATTAAAAGCATTGGGAAAACTGAATCAAAAAGGCGGCTTTGACTGCCCCAGTTGCGCCTGGCCCGATCCCGATGATGAACGCAGCGGTATTGCTGAATACTGTGAGAATGGCGCCAAGGCAGTTGCCGAAGAAGCAACAGCCAAAAAACTATTGCCTGATTTCTTTTCCCAATATTCCGTACAGGAATTGGGTTTACTCACCGATTTTGAGATCGGTCGCAAGGGGCGCATTGCTCAACCTATGTACCTGCCCCAGGACGCTACGCATTACCAGCCCATTACCTGGGAAGCTGCCTTTGACAAGATCGCCGCTACTCTTCAATCACTGGCATCCCCCAATGAAGCCATTTTCTATACTTCGGGGCGTACCAGTAATGAAGCGGCCTTCCTGTACCAGCTGTTTGTACGGGCCTATGGCACCAATAACCTGCCCGATTGCAGCAATATGTGCCATGAAAGCAGTGGGGTGGCCCTGGGTGAATCACTGGGCATTGGCAAGGGATCGGTAAAGCTGGAAGATTTTTATGAAGCAGAGGTGATCCTGATTCTGGGGCAAAACCCCGGCACCAATCATCCCCGTATGTTGACCGCCTTACAAAAAGCCAAGGCCAAGGGGGCGCAGATCATTTCCATCAATCCCCTACCCGAGGCAGGGCTGATGGGCTTCAACAATCCACAACAATTAAAGGGCTTGCTACACATGACTGTTCCCCTCACCGATCTGTACCTGCCGGTAAAGATCAATGGGGATATGGCCTTGCTGCTGGCCGTAGAAAAATTATTGCTGCAGGCCGAAGAACAGGAACCGGGCAGCGTATTTGACCATGACTTTATCAAAGCCAATACGCTGAACTATGACAGCCTGGTGCAGCACCTGCAACAACAAAATATGGAGGAGTTGGTACAGGCTTGTGGCATTGACCTGCCACAGCTCCAGGCCATGGCCAGGCTGCTGCAACATAAAAAGAAGATCATTGCCTGTTGGGCCATGGGGCTTACGCAACATAAAAATGCCGTTGATACCATTAAAGAGCTCGTTAATTTATTATTGCTCAAAGGCAGTATTGGTAAAAAAGGGGCAGGCACCTGCCCGGTGCGTGGACACAGCAATGTACAGGGCGACAGGACCATGGGCATTTATGAACAGCCTTCGGCCAGGTTCCTGCAATCCATTAAAGACCAATTTGGTTTCGATCCACCGCAGGCACACGGCTGGGATGTGGTGGCTGCCATCAAAGCCATGCATGCCGGTGAAGGCAAGGTATTCTTTGCCATGGGGGGCAATTTTTTATCCGCTACACCTGATACCTTATTTACCGCAGCAGCCCTGCAAAAATGTTTACTGACGGTACATGTATCCACCAAGTTAAATCGCAGTCACCTCGTGCATGGACAGGAAGCGCTGATATTGCCCTGCCTGGGCCGTAGTGATAAAGACATGCTGAACCAGGAAGAACAATTTGTAAGTTGCGAAAACTCCATGGGCGTTATTCAATCGTCCAAAGGTGTATTGACGCCCATCTCCGATCAGTTGCTGAGTGAACCCGTCATCGTATGCCGGCTGGCCAAAGCCACCCTGGGCAACCGCAGTACGGTAAACTGGGACAAATACCTGCAGCATTATGATCATATACGGGATGATATTGAACGTACCATACCCGGGTTCAACCAATACAATGAGCGGGTGCGTATACCAGGAGGCTTTTACCTGCCCAATTGCAACCGCGAAGGGAGTTTTAATACCACTACCGGCAAGGCCCATTTCAATATCGCTACTCCACCATCCATTGCACTGCAACCGGGCGAGTTGCTGATGATGACCATCCGCAGTCACGACCAGTTCAATACCACCATTTATGGATTGGATGATCGTTACCGGGGCATTTACCATGAGCGCAGGGTAATACTCATGAACGAGGAAGATATTATTAAACAGGGATTGGAAAGTGGCGCCATTGTAGACCTCTTCAATTACCATGATGGCGTGGAAAGGGTGGCCCGGAAATTCATTGTGGTACCCTATGCTATCCCCGCAGGTTGTACAGCTACTTATTTTCCCGAAACAAATGTATTGGTACCCATCAACAGCATAGCCGATAAAAGCCATACGCCTACATCCAAGTTGGTGGTATTGCAGGTGAGGAGAAGTCGGTAGTCGGTAGTCGGCAATCGTGAATCGGCAGTCGGCAGTCCTTTGCTTCGATTTTTAGTGAAGGGTAGGATACAAAAAAGGCTGCCCGTGTAGGAGCAGCCTTGTATAATTTTAGATCACATTAAGAGAATCATGCGCCCGCGGGCTTATCATAATCTTTAGTAACCTGCTGAATGAATAAGGGCTTGAGTGTAAACCAGGCCAGTGCCGGGAAAAAGTGCATGGGCACGGTATAACCCGGAAACAGTTCCGGCATTTCAGCATCCAGGGGCAACCTGTAAGCCAGGGGCGCCAATATGCTGGCAAAGCTCAAAATGGTAATCAGGAAATTGAATACGATCTCGCCTTTGCTTTTTAACAACTTGTACAAGAGCCAGTAGCCCAGTGCCGACAATACGCCACCCAATACAGATGCTGCCATAATAGAAGTGGTAGCAGCTACTGTAGAGAAATCAACGCCCAAGGAATTGTGGTATACCCTGGCATAGATCAGCGAAGCTACGCCGGCCAATGCGCCTGATACAAGACCCAATAAGAATGCTCTTTTAAACATGTGGGTACGGTTTATTTTTTAGTTACAGGCACGTACACTTCCAGCTTGATCATCGCCGCTGCTCCGGTAGCAGGTTTACCAATACCAAAATCACTGCGGTTAACATTGAAAGTACCGGCAAATACTGCTTCATTGCCTTTGGGTACAAAAGTAAAAGGGATGGTAACCTCTTTCTTTACACCCCGCATTTCCAACGTACCGGTAGTTTGCCAACCACTGGCCGTCTTACTGATCTTGGAGGAGTTGAATACGATCTGCGGATATTTAGTAGCATCGAACCACTCTTCGCCCTTGGCATGTTTATTCTGCATACCATTGCCGGTGTTGATAGACGCTACATCAATATTTACGGAGAATTTAGACGTAGCCAGGTTCTTTTCATCAAAAACAATACTACCAGTAAAGGTCTTGAAGATACCCGAAGCATCTTCGCCTGAGAACTTAATACTGTAATCTTTCTTGATGTCCCAGTTGCTGGCTATGGAGAAGGCAAACACTGCTGTAAGTGCCAGCAGTGTTGCGAAGGATAAAACTATTTTCTTCATCTGATCCCTGATTAATCTTTAATGAATTCAAAATCGCCATTGAGGCTTACTTCATCAGCCAAAGCAGCTGTAGGGAAACCAGTAGCAATACCAAAATCTGAACGCTTGATAACGCCGGTTACTTTGAAGCCGGTCATATCTTTTTTGCTTTGGGGATTCACTGCATTACCAACATTGATGGCATCCAGTTCAATTTTCTTGGTTACGCCATGCAGGGTAAGGTCGCCAGTGATCTTGTAAGTCTTGGCACCTGTCTTTTTAAAAGAAGTGCTCTTGAAAGTGAGCTGGGGAAACTTGGCAGCATCAAAGAAATCAGCACCTTGTAAGTGCTCATCACGCATTTGATTGTCTGTATTGATGCTTTTCACCTCGGCTGTCAACTCTACTGTTGCATCTGCAAAATCAGCGCCTGGATTGGTGAGGGTTATTTTGTAATCTTTAAAACTTCCATTGAAAGTGGCAATACTCATGTGGGTTACACTGAATCCAAACCTGGAGTGTACATTGTCGCTTTTCCAGGAACTCGCAAAAGGCAGGGTGAAAGACATCAACGCAATAGCTGCTACAACTGTAATTGCTTTAAACTTGAACATTGGGTGATTTTTATTGTTTTTTAATAAGGCTTCTTCTCTTTTCCGGTACAAAAGTAATTACCTTTACTATACAAAAGTAAGCACTATACAAAAGTATACCACTATATTTTTGTATAGCAATATACAAAATTCCCCAAATATGTCGACTTTTGAAAAGGAGTTAAAAAATGTTAAAAGCTGCTCTTCAGAATTCATTCTGGCAGTGAATGACACACTCAATGTATTGAATGGCAAATGGAAATTGCCCATTATCGGAACTTTATTGTTTGGTAAGAAACGTTTCCGCGAAATGGAGCGATGTATACCCAATATTACGGCCCGTATGTTATCAAAAGAGTTAAAGGAGCTGGAATTGAATGGCATGGTAAAACGTACGGTGTATGATACCATCCCCGTGAGCGTAGAATACGAGCTAACCAAATCGGGTAAATCCCTTACCCTCGTACTGGACAGTATGGCTGTTTGGGGACTGCGCCACCGGAAGCTCAACATGAATGGCGAAAAAGTATAGGTGGAGCATGACATCCCGCGCCTCCATACCCACCTATTCCCTACGTGAAAGAAGTAGTTGCGGCGTTGAACTCCTCCGCGCTGATCACCATACTGCCGGCGAACCTACCGCCCACGCCGCCCACCGCGATGAACATTATGTACTGATATTCCAGGAAAAAGGGCGCAGCAGGATCATGGTCGACTTTGAAAAGATCACCGTAAAAGGTACTGCACTCTTAACCATTTTGCCCGGTCAGGTACACCAAACGCTGACCGCTGAAAAAGATACCCTTGCCTGGTTTATGGCCCTCGATGTATCCTGGATCAATGACAATTTCCGCGCTGTATTCCAAAACTCCCTCCACCAAAAAGAACCCATCCCCCTTAGCGCCACTGCCTTAGCTCCCTTAAAATCCTGTATCAACGCCTTGCGCCAGGTATACGAAAGTTCTGCTACCACACCTTTTCATGAACATACCTTACGGTCGCTTACCGATGCCTGCATCAGCCTGTTTGCCGCCGCTTACCTACAACAAGAGCAGCCGGGCGAACGCACGGATTCCCGTACTGATATTATAACCCGGCAGTTCAGAAGTTTATTGCAACAGCAGTTCAAGACCATGAAAAGTCCTTCGGCCTATGCCGCAGCCCTCAACATCTCCCCCGCTTACCTGAATGAAGTGGTAAAACAAAGTACCGGTTTTCCGGTAAGCCACTGGATCCACCAGGAGATCATTCTGGAAGCCAGGCGCATGCTTTATTATACCGACAATACGGTAAAAGAAATTGCCCACCTGCTGGGTTATGAGGACCATACCTATTTTACCCGCCTCTTTAGCAAAATATCCGGCTTATCGCCCCTGGCATTCCGGCAGAAATACCGCAAATAGTCCAATCTTTACCAGCATGCGGGCATTGTCCTGCTCCCCCTTTTGTTGTCACTTTGTGGCATGAAACACCACGATCACGCTAACCATACCCATGAACATGGGAGTACCTGCCAGCATACAGACCACGACCATACAGGTTCCCTCCATATTCACCCCGTAGTAAAAAATATGCGGGTGGCATTAATACTCAACGTACTGTTTACCATTGTAGAATTTATTGGCGGATTATACACCAATTCCGTGGCCATCCTTTCCGATGCCATTCACGACCTGGGCGATAGCATCGCCATTGCAGCGGCCCTGGTATTGGAAAAACAATCCGGGCAAGGACGCACCTCCACCTTCAGCTATGGCAAAAGAAGGTTTTCTACCCTGGCCGCTTTTCTTACCTCTTTAATATTGATCGTAGGATCGGTATTGATCTTAACGCAAGCCATACCCCGCTTCTTTGTGGTTGAACCCGTAAAAACAACGGGCGTTTTGTGGCTGGCGGTGGCGGGTATCCTGTTCAATGGCCTCGCTATTCTACGCCTCCGCAGGGGTAAGCAGGCCTCTTTAAACCAACGGGCCGTTATGCTGCACCTGCTGGAAGATGCCCTGGGATGGATTGCCGTATTGTTAGGCGCCATCATCATGTATTTTACACAATGGTATTGGATCGACCCCTTGTTATCGGTAGGCATTGCCCTGTTCGTTTTTTACAATGCCGCCCGGAATATTATGGCCACACTAAAGATCTTCCTGCAGGCCGCGCCGGTATCTGTAAATGCGCAGGCCATTATAACCGAACTTAAAAAGCTGCCAGAAGTAAAAGGGGTACACGATGTACATTGCTGGAGCATGGACGGTGAAAGAAATATCCTTTCCCTGCACCTGGTAGTCAACCCTTCATTGGACATGCCGGGCATCAGCAGGCTACTGCAAAGTGCCCGCGAAATTACCGCAGCACAAAATGTACAGCATCCCACCATACAGGTGGAGATGGATGGCAGCCCCTGTCACCTGGTGAATTGTTAAGCCAATTCCACCTAAATGGGTATATTTATTATATGAACTGCCTGATCATTGACGATAATAAAATAGCCAGGACTACGCTTAAACAATTGGCCAGCCAGGTAAACGACCTTACGGTAGTAGCCGAATGCAGCAATGCCATGGAAGCCTGGAATATTATCCAGGAACAGCCGGTACAATTGTTACTGCTGGACATTGAAATGCAGGGCATGAGTGGTCTTGAACTGACCCGTAACCTGGGCAACAAAAGGCCGGTGATCGTTTTCACCACTTCCAAAAAAGATTATGCAGCCGAGGCTTTTGAGTTGAATGTAGCCGATTATATTGTAAAGCCGGTCACCCCGGCCCGTTTTATACAGGCCATTGACAAAGTGCGGGAATTATTAGACAGTGGCAAAGAGGAAGTCAAATATACCGATGATGCCTTCCTGTTTATCCGGGATTCCAATATCGTGCGGCGCCTTAGCCTGGACGATATTTTGTATGCCGAGGCCATGGGCGATTATGTAAAGCTACACACCCCCACAAAATTCTATGCCATCCATACCACCCTCAAGGCCGTGGAGGAACGATTACCACCCGGTAAGTTCCTGCGTGTACACCGGTCATATATTGTAGCCGTGAGCAAAATAGAGACCATCCAGGATGGGGCCATCATCATCAATGGAAAACCCCTCCCCGTGGCCGATGCCTACCGCAGCGCCCTGAATAAACGCATGAATATCTTGTAATTTCCCCCACCGACCCAATTTCCCGATTCACCGACTGATTATTCCCCCCTGCCGGTCCGCACTTTTCCCGGAAGAGGAATAGTTGCAACTTTACATCAGGAAATCAAACAATAAAATACACAGCATTCTTGATCTATTTTTCATAAGCAGTTAGTTTTGGTTAGGGCCCTGGTTTCTACCGGGGCCTCTCTTTTTACACATGAAAACAATTCTGACCATATTATTTATCGCTGATACATTTTTACTAATCGGATTGGCCCTGTTCTTCCTGAAAACGATGGACAAGGGCAGGCATGGGGCCAAGGATCACCGTTTTTAAACTACATTAGCATAATATTTACCAGCAATGACCAGTAAAAGGATCATTTATTATATACTGGCTGCCTTTATTGCGGGCAACTTACTGCTGATCTATTTGCAATACAATTCCGCCAAAAACATCAATGGCCTCATCACCGGCAATGAACGGTTGATGGACGAATTCAAGGTCGACAATGAATTGCGCTCCCTGGAAATGAGTGTACATGCCATCGAAAATGGGGTACTGCACACCATCAGCACCAGGGATACCGTCAACCTGCAAGGCATCGAAAGACAAGTGGCAGAAGTAGAGAAGGAATTGGGGATGTTGCAAAAGATCAATGATGATGACAGTTCCGTAAAGTTTATTGATCAGTTGGATACCCTGGTGCGCGAAAAGCTCGCCATCAGTCACCAGGTGCTGAATACCTTTCACCAATCGGGTAAAGCGGCTGCGGAAGCCGTATTTGCCACCCCTCAAAACAGGCAACTCACGCTGGATATTGCCGCCATAGCCCATAAGATAGACAGTAGCCGGCAGCAACTGTTGGCAATGGTAACAGAGGCCATGGATAAAAACGGCCAGCAGGCCCGCACCTCGGGCATGGTACTTATTGTGCTGGTATTGATCAGTGGCGCCATCCTGTTTTGGTTCATCATTAACCGCATAGGGCAACAAAACCAATTGATCACCCAGCTCGATGCTTCGGAAAAGAAGGTACGGGAAGCAGCCCGCATCAAGGAAAACTTCATGGCCAATATGAGCCATGAGATACGTACCCCCATGAATGCCATCGTGGGTTTTACCAACCTGCTGCAGAAACGCGATCTGGACAATGTCTCTAATGGCTATGTACAAGCCATTCAACGATCGGGCGATAGCTTACTCACCATCATCAATGACATCCTGGACCTTTCGAAAATAGAGGCCGGCATGATGCGCATTGAGCCTACCCCTTTCAGTGTACGGGAACTGCTGTATTCCGTAGAGACCATGTTTCTGGAAAAAGTAAAGGAAAAGAACCTGCAACTGATCACCGGGGTGGAAGAAACCATACCCGATACCCTCAATGGCGATGCCACCCGCCTCACGCAGGTATTGGTAAACCTGATTGGCAATGCCATCAAGTTCACCCAAAAAGGAACCATCATCGTTAACATCCACAATGAAGGCATCCAGCAAAACAGCATTTCATTGGGCATCACCGTGAGCGATACCGGTATTGGCATTGACCAGGATAAACTGTCGGGCATTTTTGAACGCTTCAGGCAGGCAGAAGATTCCATTACCCGCAAATATGGCGGCACAGGACTGGGGCTTTCTATTGTAAAAGACCTGGTAGAGTTGCAGGGAGGATGGATCACGGTAACCAGTGAACCCGATAAAGGAAGCAGCTTCCGCCTGATGATCCCCTATAAGATAAGTCATGAAACCATCAACAATAACCACCGGTGGAATACGCCCCCGATGAATACCGTTGCTGGTCATGTGCAGGTATTGGTGGTAGAAGACAATGAGATCAACCAGCAGCTGATGAAACACCTGCTGACCTATTGGGAACTGCCCTTTGAAATAGCCAGCAATGGAAAAGAAGCCATCGAGAAACTACAGCAGCACCCTTATGACATGATCCTGATGGATATCCAGATGCCCGGCATGGACGGCTATACTGCCACGGCCCAGATAAGGCATACCTTACAATTGAATACCCCCATCATTGCCATGACGGCCCATGCGCTGGCGGGCGAAAGAGAGAAATGCCTCAGTGCTGGCATGAATGAATACATTTCCAAACCCATTCATGAGGAAGAGCTATACCGATTGATCATCAAATTTACCGGCAACCACCACTCACCTGCAGCGCCCGCCCAAAAACCACTCTATGAACCTGCCCCGGCCGCCTACCGGCATATCGACCTGGGTTATATGCGTGAGGTAAGCAATGGGAATAAAGATTATGAGAAGACGGTGACAGAGCAATTCCTGGAGATGATACCGGAAGACCTGAAAAGCCTGGAGCTGGCCTGGAAAAGAAAAGATTTTATTATGATCCGGGTATTGGCGCACAATATGAAAACATCTGTATCTGTGATGGGCCTCACCGAAAAACTACAGCCCTACCTCGACATCCTGGAACAGGAAGATACCGATGAAACAACTCTTTGGAACAATATCAAGGCCGTACAGCATGTGTGCATCCCAGCACTCAAAGAAGCCCGCCACTTTTATACTACCTTATAACCCGGTACTCATTATTCCTCCTGCGTTTTGATCAATTGTTTGTATTGATTTTGCGCGTCTGTATCTGAAGAGTCATATTTCATGGCTTCCTTTATTTCTTTGATGGCCTCGGTATTTTTTCCTTCATCGGCCAATAGCAAACCCAGGTTGTAATGCGCGCGTGCATTGGCCGGGTCCAGTGCAATGGCCTCCTGGTATTTTTGACGGGCAGCATCTTTCTTGCCTTGCTGGTCATACAAGTTGCCCAGATTTACATAAGCGCTGGCATCCGTTGTATCCAGGTGCATGGCTTCGGCAAATGCCTGCCCCGCCTGTTTCATTTTACCCGATGCTGCCAGGAATATGCCATAACTATTGAGCGTATTGATCCGCTCTTTTTGCTGGTCTTTTCCTTTTTGTAAATGAAGTACATATTGGAAATCCGTTTCGCCCAGGTCTTCCGGTGGAGGCGTTCCCCATTCGGGTTTGATATTGATGCGGTTGATGCGGGCATTCAATCGCTTCACTTCAATATCGAGCAACTTACTGTCCGACAGTTCAAATGCTTTTTGATAGGCTTCTTCCGCCAGGTCATAACGATCTTCATTAAAGAAATCATTGCCCAGGTTCACATACTGGGTGATCACCTTACGGCTTTGATAGCGGTCCCATTGATCCTGCAGCGAAGGAATGAAAAATGCCAGTACCATGATCACCGTGCTGCCTACCCCGGCCAGGAATGTACCTACTTTTTGCCGGTCGAATGTTTTAGCTGTCATAACACGTAGTTTTATAAAGCAGTAACAGAATGCTTAATCTTCTTCCTCTACATCATCATCTTCCTCTTCTTCTACCTCCTCTTCCATATCTTCTTCCATGTCAGCTTCTTCTTCATCACCAGATTCTTCCTCATTGCCGGCAGCTGCAAAATCGGCAAACCATCCTCCCTGTTCAATCAGTTCTGCCGGTGTACCTTCTTCCCGCACCCGTCCTGCATCCAACACAATTACATGATCGGCATCTTTTACCATGGAGTACCGGTGCGCAATAATGATCACCGTAGATTCTTTTCTCAGTTCATCAATCGTTTTCTTCACTTCCGCTTCTGTCGCATAATCCAGGTTGGCCGTAGCCTCATCCATCACCAGGATACGCGGCTTTGCAATGATCACCCGGGCTATCTGTACCCGTTGCCGCTCACCCACCGACAAGCCGAAACCGCCCTCTCCTACCATCGTTTCCAATCCTTCCGGCAGGCGCCGCAAGGTACCTTCCATGCCTGCAGCATAAGCCGCCGCCTGCACTTCGGCTACTGAAGCCCGGGCATTCTTATACCGTATATTGTCCACCAGGTTGCCCCTGAACACCGCTCCATCCGCTGTTACCATACCAATTTCCCGGCGTACGGAAGAAGCATCCAATGATGACAGTGGCTGTCCATCGATCAATATCTCTCCGCTTTGCGGTTCAAACAATTTCAGCAGCAGATCAACCGTCGTGGTTTTTCCCGCGCCGGAAGTGCCTACCAGTGCCGTTACCTTACCCGGCAGTGCTGCAAAGCTCAATCCTTTCAACACTTCCCGCTCCGGCGTATACCCGAAACGAACATCCCTGAACTGAACCGTGCCCTGCTTTAACTCCAATTCCTTGCCCCGTACTTCCTCCGTAGTATTGTCCAACAATTTAAATGCCCTGCCAATAGAAGCTATATTTTGTTGAACCTCGGCCCAAATACCCGCCAGCTTGTCGATGGGCGCATACAACATGTCGAGGTAGGCTACAAACATGACCACATCCCCCGGCGTTAGTTTATGTTCCAGCGCCAGGTAGCCGCCATACGAAAGCACCAGGGCGGTAGACAGGTGGGTAAGCAATGTTTGCCAAAACGTATACCTGTTGGCCAGCAGCGTGCGTTTGGTATAATCAGCATAGGCTCCTGCCGCCTGTTCATCCAGCCGTTTCACTTCCCGGTCTTCGGCACCGGAAAGTTTAACCGTCTTAATACCCCCCAGTGCATCCTGCATCCGCGCTGATACCTCTTCCCACTTTTCATAATATCCTGCCAGGCTCATTTCGAGCTTCTTTGTAGACCGTATGGTAATGAACAGGTAAAAGGGGATCACTGACAATGACAGCAAGGCCAGCGTATAGTTTTGCCAAAACATAATGACCAATATGCCCACCAGGCTGATCACCTCAGGTAAAATATCTTTGGTGAATACCGATACCGTACCGGATACTTCTTCCGATTGATCGATCTGTTTGTGCAAGGCTGCACTGGAACGTTTGGAAAAGAACGAAAGCGGCAGGCGCAATACATGCGCAAAAGTTTGCCGCAGGAAACGGTTCTCTATATTACAGGAAAGGCGCACATTCAACCGTTCACCAATGATCCAGCAGATCAGTCCCGCTATATTGATAACCAGCAACAACGCCACGGCCCACAACAGCGTTTGCAAAGCCTCATGCGGGGTGCGGGGCGCTACATGATCTTTGCGGTGTGGCTCCTTCACCCGGTGTACTTTGTGCCGGGCCGATAATACGGACTTGCCTGGATGTTCATGTGTTTCCGGCTCCATACCCAATTCCTTCTTGACCTCATTGCGCGCCTTCTGCACAAATAAACCCGCTATATCATTCACCGCCTCGCGGTAAATAAGCGGCTCCAGCAGCGATAAACCCGTTGTTAACAAACTGATACCAAATATCCACCACAAGGTTCTTTTGAAAGGCTGCACCAGCTGGTAAATATGTTGCCATACGCCCTTTTTGATTTCATTAACAATAGCCATAAGCATGTTTTAGTAGGTAGCATTTTCTACAGCAAAGCGTTTAAGCCTGGCCAACGATCCATTTAGCCTGTTGGCCGAGCAGGGCTTGGGAAGGGGTCATACCGGAAGTAGCTTTATACCACAATTTAATTATAACCATTAAAATATTGAAAGATGAAATCATTAATGATCGCCTCCATGGCCATGATGCTCACAGCAGCAGTTTCAGCACAAGCTCCCGCAGACGTTGTAGCTGTTAAAAAAGACATTAAAGAAACTACCCAGGAAGAAAATACTATAAAAAAAGAAAAGAGAGCTGAAAAGAAGGCCCTCCGGAAAATGGAAGGCAAACAAGCCAGTTACCAATCCAAACAACAGTTTGCCGAGGACTTCGACAAGGTTTCAGATGTGTCCTGGAAACGTACCAACTATTTTGATGAAGCCACCTTTACCAAAGATGGCCACACCATGACCGCTTATTATGATTATGAAAACCAGTTGGTGGGTACTACCGAAGTAAAAGCCATGAGCGACCTGCCCGCCGCTGCACAAAAAACCATCAATGCGAAGTACAAAGATTATACCGTGCAGAAAGTGATCTTATTCGACGACAATGAATACAATGAAACAGATATGCTGTTGTATGGCCATCAGTTTGATGATGCCGACAATTATTTCGTGGAGCTTCAAAAAGACAATAAAGCCATTGTAATACAGGTGGACATGTTGGGAACAGTCATGTTCTTTACCAACATGCATTAATTCCTACAATCGCTAACTTAAGAAAAATGTTTATCTGGTACAAAGGTGGGTCGCTCTGCTGCCCGGCAGATGCAGCGCTGCAGAGCGGCTCACCTTAAAGAGGCAAAGCTTTAAGACTCGTTACTAACTATTCAATACAGGTTTTATGAAACTTACCTATCAAATACTGTTACTGGGTGCAGGTGTTGCAGGGATCTTCGGAGGATATGCATTGCATGCCGGTACAGGAAAAGCACAAAACAGTATTACGGGCGATACCCCTGCCATGCCTGTCATACACACCGCATACACCGGAACCACTGTTGCGGCGGCCGACTTTGAAAAAGCAGCCGACAATGCCGTTCCTTCTGTAGTACATATCAAAACCGTGACTAAGTTTAGCCAGGTAAAGGGCAGGAACAGGTCGCAGCAAGGGCCAATGGATGGCTTACCGGGCGACGATTTTTTCAGGCGTTTCTTTGGTGATAACGGACAGGGTTTTCAGCAGCCAGATCAAAAAGCCTCCGGCTCGGGTGTCATTATTAGTTCAGATGGCTATATCGTTACCAATAACCACGTGGTGGATGGCGCTACTGATATCAGCGTCACCCTCAACAACCGCAAGAACTATACCGCCAAAGTAATCGGTACGGATGTAAATACCGATCTGGCATTGATTAAAGTAGATGGAAAAGACTTGCCCGTGATGCCCCTGGGTAATTCGGATGAGGTGCACCTGGGCCAATGGGTATTGGCAGTAGGGTATCCCCTCAACCTGGATGTAACCGTCACCCAGGGTATTGTAAGTGCCAAGAGCCGCAATATTGGTATCAATACCCGTGGTACTGCTCCGGTGGAAGCCTTTATACAAACCGATGCGGCTGTTAACCCTGGCAGCAGCGGCGGCGCGCTGGTCAATACCAATGGTGAATTAATAGGTATCACCGCAGCCATTGCCTCTCCTACCGGCGCTTATGCAGGTTATGCTTATTCCATTCCTTCCAACCTGGTAAAAAAAGTGATGGGCGATATTATGAAGTTCGGCGCTGTACAAAGAGGATATTTGGGCATCAGTATGGCGCCCGATGAGTTGGACAATGCCAAGAAAAAAGAATTGGGTATCAATGATGATATCAATGCTGCCTGGGTAATGGAAACCGATCCTGCAGGTGCAGCAGCCACCGCAGGCATTCAGAAAGGTGATGCCATCATAAAAGTAAATGGCGTAGCTGTTACCGGCAATGCGGAATTGTCTGAACAGGTAGCCAGCAAAAAGCCGGGCGATGTGATCAGCATTACCTTTATCAGGAACGGCGAAGAAAAAACAGTCAACGTAACCTTGAAGAACAAGATGGGCAGGTTTGCCAGCCAGGAAAAAGCCGTGATGGATGCCCTGGGTGCGCATTTCTCTACTGTTCCCAAGGAGGATGCCGGCAAACTACATATTACCGGAGGTGTACGTGTAACGGATATTGGAGAGGGTGGCGTAATAGCCGATCAAACTGATATGCGTCCCGGATTTATCATCACCAAAGTGGGTGGCATAGCTGTGGGTTCTGTTGATGCATTGAAAGATGCCATCAGCAAGCAGGAGGGTAATTTTCAGATCGAAGGTATCTACCCCGGCAGCAGGCAGGTGTACTACTACGGCATCAACGACTTGGGTAAATAACGTTTTTCTCACAGGTACTTTTTGCATAGAATGTTAATTTGTGGTTTTTCAGCGGCCCTCTCCTTAACAGGGGAGGGCTTTTTTATTTACCAGGCGCCACCGCTTACAAGTATCCATTCCACCCATTGATTGTTTTCAATCCGGTAAAACGTTAAGCCATGTTCGCCGCCATCTTGCATAAGCAGCCATGTAAAATGAAACAACATGATTGATCGGTTCCTTATATAAGCAGGTTTCGTAAAGAAGAACGATTTGTACGAGGAGCCTTTTGCAAAAAATCCCCTGACGGCAGCCGTATCCCCCGCAAGTAGTAACGAGTCGCGTAAGCCAATGTTCTTGCGGGTAACAAATTTTGCAATACTATCCGATGCCATCCTTTTAGCGTTCGGGAATAGTTGGTCATTTAATTCAGTTGCCTGCGACCGCTTTATCTGCCTGAGCAAGGACCTCCTTTCTTTTGCACTCAGTACAATGCTGTCTTTGTTGCTGCCAATATGAACAATTACCCGTTTTGAAAGGTCCTTAAGTTCGCTTGCCAATACTCCATCCATGGGGTGGCTGCCATAATAGATGGTTCCTTCTTTTTGATACATTCTTATAATACGATGAACAAACTGGCGTTCTGCACTATCGAGTTGTGCCAGGAGTTGGTTGCTAAGGAACAATAGTATGAAGGCTAAGATGTGAATCTTCATAAAGTCAGTAAGTTGGTTCCGGAAAATCATCTCCGGCAGGCTAATAGCGTACGCCGGTTACTAAAATTGTTTGCGGAACTGACTTTAACATTCCTTTGCCGGCAGGGCAAGGCCCCCAAAGGGCATTTGGCCGGCTATAACTACCTTTGCGGCATGGAATATTTCAAAAAGCTACAGGAGCTACTGAAAATTGAGCAGGAAGAAGATAAAAAGCTTTACCAGCAACAGGCCGTCACCCTTTCCGTCACCGAACGCCGGGCCTATGGACTCACCTGGTATCCCATTGCCATCCGCGATACAGAAATGACCCGGGGCGATTACCTGAGTGTGGAAGTAGAACGCACCACCCACCAGGATGTGGTACACCAGCTGCGCTTTGGCGCTTCTGCGGCCTTGTTTTCCAACCACAATGCCAAAGACGACCGGGTAGAGGGCGTAGTAACCTACCAGAGCGGCAATAAGTTAAAGATCACCTTACGCACCGATGAACTGCCCGACTGGGCACGCGATGGCAAACTGGGCATCGACCTGTTGTTTGATGACAACAGTTATGAGGAAATGCAAAATGCCCTGAAGCAGGCCATTGTACGCAGTGAGAAAAAAGAAGAAGGCCGTTTAATACAAATACTGACCGGCGCACAAGCACCCAGCTTTCAAACCGGTATTTTCGCCTATCCCATTCCCCGGCTCAATACTTCTCAGCAGGAAGCGGTACATAAGATTGTAGCCGCCAATGACCTGGCCATTGTACATGGCCCTCCCGGCACCGGCAAAACCACTACCCTGGTACAAGCCATCAAAGCGCTCATTAAGCAAGAGCCGCAACAGGTATTGGTCGTAGCGCCCAGCAATGCCGCTGTGGACCTGCTGAGCGAAAAGCTGGCCGATGAAGGGCTCAATGTCTTGCGCGTGGGCAACCCCGCACGGGTATCCGACAAGTTGATGTCACTCACCCTCGACAGTAAGGTGTCCGAACATCCCGGCACCAAAGAAATAAAACGCCTGAAAAAGCAAGCTGCTTCGTATAAAGACATGGCCCATAAGTACAAGCGCAATTTTGGAAAGGCAGAGCGGGAGCAGCGCAAGGCCCTTTTTGATGAAGCCCATAAGATCATGAAAGAGGTGGAACAAACAGAGCAGTATATTACGAACGACCTGCTGGCCAAAGCACAGGTGATCACCGCCACCCTGGTGGGCGCCAATCACTATACCGTGCGTCACCTCAAATACAAAACGGTAGTGATTGATGAAGCAGGTCAGGCATTAGAGCCTGCTTGCTGGATTCCTATTTTAAAAGGACAGAAACTGGTACTGGCAGGCGATCATTGCCAGTTGCCCCCCACCATCAAAAGCAATGAAGCCGCCCAAAAAGGATTGGCTGTTACCTTGCTGGAGAAATGCGTACAACTGCATCCGGAAGCAGTAGTATTGCTGGAAGAACAATACCGCATGCATGAAATGATCATGGGTTACTCGTCCGGTGTATTTTATGGCAACCGGCTCAAAGCCCATGCCTCCGTAGCCAGTCATGTTTTGTTTGATGCCGACAAACCGCTGGCATTTATTGATACCGCAGGTTGTGGTTTTGATGAAAAGCAGGATGGTACCAGCACCACCAATCCCGAGGAAGCTGTCTTCCTGTTCAAACACCTGACCCAACTGGTAACGGGACTGGCCGCGCATTACCAGCCCGGTAGCTTTCCTACCATTGCGGTGATCTCGCCTTACAAACAACAGGTGGAGTTATTAAAGGAACAACTATTGCATTCCCCGGCCCTGCAGGTATACAATGGCAATATATCCGTCAATACCATCGACAGTTTCCAGGGACAGGAACGCGATATTGTATACATAGGCATGACGCGCAGCAATACGGAAAATAAGATCGGCTTCCTGTCGGATATACGGCGCATGAATGTAGCCATGACCCGGGCCCGCAAAAAGCTGGTGGTGATTGGCGATAGCGGCACCCTATCTCAATTACCTTTCTATGCTGACTTTATTTCCTATGCCGAACAAAAGGATGCCTGGCAAAGTGCCTGGGAGTTTGTAGAGGAGTAAAGATGATGAGCACATCATTAAAATAAAAACGCCGGTAGCCATACTGCTACCGGCGTTGCTGTGATATATGCGACGTTCTTTACCAGCCCTGATTTTGTTTGATGATACCGCCTCCATTGTCAATAGCCGATTGTGGCACCGGCCAGATATGGTGGATAGCGGGATCAAAATTCCTGGCAGGCCATACAATACCGCCATTGTAGCCATGCAGCGGCTGTGCATAAGCTGCCTTGGCATCACCCCATCTTACGAGGTCAAAGTGACGGTTGCTCCACTCTCCTGCCAACTCACTTCTTCTTTCCCTTTTTAAGTGTACCATCGTAGCATTGGTGATGGGCAACAAGCCCGCCCTTACCCTGACCTTATTGATCTCGGCATCTGCATTTTTGTTTTGCATCAGCTTGGCTTCCGCCATAATGAGCAATACTTCAGCATACCGCATGAGGGGTACATTCAGGTTGGTGGTAGGATGATTACCATCGGGATTGAGGTGAACACCATCCTTATACCCAAATGGCTCCATGTATTTATTGAACTGATAACCCGTTAAGCTATTGGAAGAACTGTACACAACACTATCACCCCAGTACAGGAATTTCTCGCCGGTTTTCAATACCGTTACTTCCCGCCTTTTATCACCGGGCTCAAAAGCGTCATACAGCTCTTTGGTGGGTTGATAATAACCCCAGCCATTGTATTTACCCCAGCCTTTATTCTCCAACATCACACCGGGCAAAATGCTTCCCCAGCGTATATTGGACAAGGCCGACCAGATGTATTCAACCGACCAGTTGTTGGCCATGGTAAACACTTGTTTGTAAGAACCTACCAGGTCATGCTTGTTGCTGCCAATGACCAGGCCCGCATACTGCTCCGCTTTGGCCCAGTCTTTTTTGTACAAGGCCATTTTAGCCAGGAAAGCCCAGGCCGCTGTTTTATGAGGGCGGCCATAATTTTCCGGTTTGTAATCATTGAAATAAGGCAACAGGTCCGCAGCCTTTAATAGTTCAGATTCAATGTAAGCGTAGTTCTCATTTACATTGGCAGCCCTGGGTATCAACGTTTCTTCGGGTTTATTGCGGTCTACAATCGGCACGCCCATTTTATCATCCGCATAATTATAGGCCAACTGAAAGTACATGAGCCCGCTCATAAAATAAGCTTCGCCCAGTATACGCTTCTTAAGGTCCTCATTCATGGTGATCTTTGGCACATTGAGTATTACATCATTGGCCCGCTTGATCACGATGTACCGCATCTTCCACTGGTCGCGGGTATACGATCCACCATTAAAGGCCTTATTGAAATTCTTGATATTTTCTGCCTGGGCATTGCTGCGCCCCACCACCATGTCATCACTGGCATTGATGTACCACATATAACCACGGCCATAAAACTCTTCCCCATCAAATTGTTCATACAGCGCATTGGCAGCTTTGATGGCATCGGCTTCTATTTTCCAAAAGTTGCCACTGGTGGGTGTACCCTCCGGTGTGATGTCCAGGGTGCTCTTGCTACAGCCTGCAGCCCCTATCATGAGCAGCAGGGCAGGTAGTATATGAATGTATCTATTACGCATAGCATTTGCTTTTTGTGTTGTTTAGAAATTTACGTTCACGCCAAAGAATACCGCACGGGCCTGTGGATAGCGACCTTTATCAATACCAAACTCATCCATCCCAATTTCAGGATCGAAACCGGAATACTTGGTGAGGGTAAGAATATTGTTACCCGTTACATACACCCTTAGCTGCTTCACATGCATCTTTTCGCTGATACCGGTGGGAAGGGTATATCCCAGCGTAATGTTCTTGATACGCAGGTAAGAACCCTTTTCAATGTACCAATCCGAGGTAGTACCAAAATTGCCATTGGCATCACTGTACGAAACGCGTGGGATACTGGAATTGGGGTTTTGTGGTGTCCAGGCATTCTTGATGTCCTCCAGCATATTATAGCCCTGGATACCTGCATTGAGGCCCGTAAACTTCAATCCATTGAATAGCTTATTGCCTTGCACCCCTTGCGCAAACAGGTTGAGGTCGAAATTCTTGTAAGAAGCATTGAAGCTGATGCCATAACTGAAATCGGGATAGGCATTGCCCATGTATTCTTTATCATCGTTGTCAATGCCGCCATCCCCATCACGGTCAATAAAACGCAGATCGCCGGGCTTGGCATTGGGTTGTATCAGGTTGCCATCTTTATTCTTATAGGCATTCACTTCTTCCTGCGATTTAAAGATGCCATTCGTTCTGATCACATAATAGCTGTACAGGGCCTGACCAGGTATGGACCTTACGGGATCAAGCGTTGCCCGCACATTGGTATAACCCGTGATCACCGGTACATCACTGGAAAGAGATAGCAATTTATTCTTGAGGCTGGTAGCACTTACGTTTACAGAATACTGCAATGCACTACCGGGGGCGCTATTATACGTGAGGTTGAGCTCTATACCCTTATCTTCTGCTTCACCGGCATTCTTCCACGCACCATCCGATACACCGAGGGTAACCGTAGGTGATGGTTTCAGCAACATATCTTCCGTGCGCTTGATAAAATAATCAGCCGAAAAACCAATGCGGTTGTTAAAGAAGCTGGCGTCAATACCAATATTCGTTTGCTTGGATTTGGCCCAACGCAGATTGGGATTGGACAAACCATTTTGCGCCAGTCCAAATACCTGTGCAGGCGTTTGCCCCAGGTAAGCCGATACAGTAGACAAAGGCACATTGATGGCCACATTGTCCAAACTGCCCAGGTTACCCAACACACCATAACTACCCCGTATCTTCAGGTCACTCAGCCAGGCAATGTTCTTCATAAAACCTTCCTGGCTCACCCGCCAGCCGGCAGATACCGAGGGATACACTTCCCATCTGTTATCAGCACCCAGTTTGGAAGTACCATCCCGGCGAACAATGGCCGTAAGTAGGTACTTATCCTGGTAATCGTACGTCACCCTGGCCAGGTAAGAGATCAGCGCCGATTGGCTTTTACCACTGCCGGGCTTAAAGAAATCAACCGCATTCTGGAAATACCGCAACTCTTCGCGCTCATCATCAAAGTTCTTGACGTTGATGGAATACGATTCATCCAGGTCCTTCTGGTAGGTATATCCTGCCACAGCCGTAATGTTGTGGTCATCGGCCAGGCGTGTATTATAACTCAGCGTTTGCTCGGCCAAAATGGTAGAGCCTGGGCCACCACTCTGAAACAATTCATTGCTCAGGTTGCGTTTGCCCGGCTCCAGCACTTTGGGCTTGAACTCCTTATACGTCGAAAATCTTTTGGTAATACCCAGGTTGGACCGGAAACTCAATCCTTTCAGTAAACTGATCTCCACATACGGATTGATCACAAATACATGCGTTGGGTTGTCGATATCGATCCTTTTGAGGTACGCTACCGGATTGATCACATCGCCATAAGAACCGGCCCATGCTTCAGGAAGTCCATTAAATGAACCATCGGCCTTATAAGGCGTAACATTGGGTGGATAAAAGATAGCAGAGATAATGGCCCCTTCATAAGCGCTGGAAGTGTTGGCACCATTGCCCTTCGTATACTGGTACGAAAGGTTTTCGCCGATCTTCAGCCATTTGTTTACCGTAAAAGAACTGTTGAGCCGGAAGTTGAAGCGATCCGTTTTTGTATTGAGCAGGATGGCATCATTGTGACGATAACCAAACGACATGTAATGAACTGCTTTATCACTCCCGCCGCTTACGCTTACATTGTAATCCTGTATATAACCTGTTCTGAATACTTCATCCATCCAGTTGGTACGCGTAATACGTCCGTCAGGATTTTTGGTAGCATCGAAAACATCCTTACGGGGTTGGCCCGCATTGTCAGCGGCCAGGTTGCTGATCTCCGCATAATCATTGGCATTGAGGGGATTCAGTTTTTTCCAGGCCGATTGGATGCCGTATTTCACATCTACATTTACCAGGCTTTTGTTGGCCTTCCCTTTACGGGTAGTTACCAGTATCACACCACCCGAAGCCCTGGCGCCATAAATAGCAGCAGAAGCATCTTTCAATACCGTCATAGATTCCACATCAGCCGGATTGGGTGGGCCGCCGGGTGTAATAACCCCATCTACTACCCACAGCACCGATTCGCCATTGATGCCACCCAGGCCGCGTATATTAATACGTGGGGCCGTCGTAGGATCACCTCCTTCATTTTGTACAATCACGCCGGGCACTTTTCCCTGCAGCATTTCTGCCGGGTTATTAAAAGAGCGGGATTCTGCTTTATCCAGTGGCACCTGTGATACTGCACCCGTCAGGTGCGATCTTTTTTGCGTTCCATAACCTACTACCACTACCTGGTCCAGGTAGGTAGTACTTTTTTCGAGCTGGACATCCAATGCGATGTTGTCGCCAACAGGCACCTGCCTGCTTTGGTATCCCACAATAGAAAAAAGCAATACTGCATTGTTGCCTGGCACCGTAACAGCAAACGAGCCAGTAGCATCGGACAATACAACACCTGTTTGTCCCTGCACGGAAATAGAAACCCCTTCAAGCGGTTCACCTCCTGTTTTAACAGTACCCGTTATTTTACGCTGTTGGTCATCGGCTACCAACGTAATTGAATTGTCTCCATTTACTGGGCGGTCTTCACTTCCCTTGCTGAATATGACGATCGTATTGTGCTTTTGATCTACCTGCAGATCAGTTTGTGCTTTTATAGCAGCAATCAATTCCTTCGTCCCCAGCTTAAAACCCGCTGGTAAGGTGAGCGCATATTTTTCTATCAGCGTTTTATCATAAGCAAACTTCACCTGTGTTTTGTCCGACAGGGAATCCAGCAGTTTCTTCAGCGGCACCTTATTGCTGTTGGTGGTAGAGGCAGGAGATTGACCGCTCGATGGCAGCGGCAACAGCACACCCATGCAGCAGGAACAGGACAATAAGAGCCCCAGTGAAAGCACCTTGGGTGCTTTCGCTAATCGCTTTTTCAGGTTCATAGTTGTTTTAGTTTAACTTATCCGAGATATGAATAGCATTATTGGTATGAGTGAATTGGAGATGATGTTCTGCGCCTACCAGGTTTAATATATCCAGCAGTTCTGATAAGGGTATGTCTTTATTTACGTGCAGGTAAATATTGTTGGACGATCGGTGTCCTGTTTCATCTTTCACCGGAAGGTTATAATTGTTCTTCAGTAGTTGTATAATATCTTCAAGAGAAGCGCCAGCCAATACAATATCGCCTTCTATCCAGCCCCTGGCTTCCTGGCTGGTAACCTGCGTACCGGATACCGTATCACGTCCGGCTTCAACATGCAGGCCCATACCCGGGGTAAGTACAGCAAGTGCCTTACCGTCATTGAACACTTTTACCTTTCCTGTTACCACACTTACTTTTACATCATCACTGGCCAGCAAACGTTTTACTGAGAAAGAAGTACCCAGTACCTGCGTATATACTTTATCACAGTATACCCGGAAAGGATGGGCAGTATCGTGTTGTACTTCAAAAAAGGCTTCTCCTTGTTCGAGGTATACCGACCGGTTGCCCGCAAAATCGTTGGCATACCGGATACGGGAATTGGCATTCAGCCATACCTTACTACCATCGGGTAGCGTGTATTGCCGCGTTTCCCGGATGCCACTTACCAGTGCTTCCGGTTTATGGTTGGCAGGAAGGTTAAAATAAAGTACCGTAAGCGCCGCCAGGAATACCAATACAGCCGCATAACGAAGCCAATGCATATTCATTTTCCTCACTGGCTGTTGAACCTTAATGCCCTTGTCAATGCTTGCCTTGATGGCATTTTTGAGTGCCTTCCTGTCCGCATCCCCTTCAAATACATACGGCGTACCATTGGCGGCTTCAGCTTCCAGCCATTTGTACAATGCCTGCAACTCTGCTTCCGTGCAGGTATTTTGCCTGTATTTTTCCAGTAAATGCTCCGGTTTGTCCACTACCTTTTTTTAGTATGACAGGCGTGACAACCGGTTTAACTATCCGGGCGGAAAGTTTTTTGAAATAATCTTAGAAGAGGTGTAGTAAACGGGCGCAGGAGGTTTTTAACTTCTTGATTGCCTGATTCAGCTGATTGCGCACGGTTTGTTCAGAAGTACCTGTAACTGAAGCAATTTCCGGAATGGAGAGACCCGAAAATTCAGATAGATGCACTACCTGTTTCATGCGTTCAGGCAATTGAGCGATTTGCTGCATCACCTGTTTTTCACTGTCTTTTAAATAAAGCAGTTCCAGTACTTCATTCGTTTCCCGGGCGGGCGCCAGTACCTGTAGTTTTTGGTGGTAGGTTTTCCGCTTTAAAACCTGGTTCAGCATCCTGTTCTTCAAGGCGGTAAAGAGGTAGGCCTCCACAGAAAGCGGGGTGGCCAGGTTTTCCCTGTTGGTCCAGAGGTAAATGAATAGCTCCTGAACGGCCTCCTTGGCCTCATCGGTATCACGCAACCCGCGATAGGCAAACTGAAACAAAGGCTCCCAAAAGCTATTGAATAAGCTATCGAAAGCTTTCTGATCTCCGTTCCTAAATGCAAGCCAGCAGTCGTAGTATGGTAGGGGTTTGTGCATCAAGCCACCCAAAAGTAGTTCTCCCTATGAAGTTAGAATTAATTTTCATAATAAGTTTTTTTTAACTCTTTGAAAATATTGGCAGGGTGGAAAATGAGACGGCCACTCCTCATGAGTGGCCGCCATCTTTATTGCCTTGTTCCCATTATTCCTTTTCCTCTTCCTCCTTTTCAGCTTTTATAAACTTACCGTTGCTGTCGAAAACCAGGGTCATTTCCTTGACCTCCACCTCGTAAATGACCGATCCGTCAGCTTTGGTAGTTTTAGCGGGATCCTTCATTGCGGCTCCCTTGTAATGTTGTTTTACATATTCCGTTACTCCCTTTGGCAATTCACCGGCAGCAATCTCTACTTCTGTTTCCTTCAACTTACCCTTCACATCATACACCGCCGACATTTTTTTGCCATCCTTTTTAAAGCTCGCTTCATAATCGCCTTCTTCCTTATACCATTTGGTGCCTGGCATAGCAGGATAACTTTTTTCAAATGCCGCTTTTACAACAGCAGGTGGTGTTACCGGTTTTCCTTCCTGCGCCGCCACGCCTGTTGTGATGGCTATTGCCAATAATAATACCATGTAGTGTTTCATTGCTTTTAATTTAATAAATGAATACAACAAACATACATGGCAATCCTGTTGACATTTTGAACTTAGAACCTTCGTACCATCGATAACCCTATGGCGCCCTGCTGGTAAAAAGGAGCAACCACCGTAGCGGTTTTCTTTTCCTTTACAAAGATCCTTTTCACCGTGGGATATAAATAATAAGCCAGGTCGGTAGATAGTATACCAATCCCTGCTCCTGCCACCACATCACTTAACCAGTGTTTGTTATTGTACATACGCAGGTAGCCCGTAGTGGCCGCCGCTGCATAGCCCGCTATGCCATACCAGGGAGATACCTTCCAATATTCTTTTCGCAGAAATTCTGCCGCCGCAAAGGCAGTAGCCGTATGACCAGATGGGAAGGACGATCTGTCCGATTCATCAGGGCGCCATTGCTTACTCCAGGTTTTGGTAGCATATACCGTCGATGCCATGATGGCTGTAGACAATCCATAAATGATCGTACGGTCCCTGAAATTATGTTCTCCTTTAATGCCCAAAGCATTTAAACCATATACAGCAGCGGCGGGCGCCCATTGTAAGTAGTTGTCAATATGTATTTGCCGGTGTGGCCGATCGTCCCATATTTCTTCGCGGATGCCTTCATTGATCGATTTCAACCCATCGTTCTCCATCGAGGTGATGCCGTAGGTAATAAGTGTGGCAGGAATGATCAACATGCTTACCGGAAAGCTTTTCTTAACAGCATGCTGTATCCTGGCAGTAACAGGCGGAAGTGAATCAGGGTATACCAAATTGTGGGGCCGGACCGAATCTATTCCCTGCCCCCGGGTATTTAATGCTAACAATACCATCAAGGGCAGTAATACAACAAATAGCTTTTTCATTTCCAGACGTTTAAGGGGTAAGCAAAGAGGTCAAATAATAAACCACGGATCAGCGTTGGAAAAATTTATCAGTCTAAAAATAAAAGCAGATTCTACAGAAATTTTAAAGAAGTGGCAGTTCAGGGAATTGTCCGGCGGGGGCAAATAGCAGGGTGAAAACATGGCGCTCCTCCAGGTATTGGTATTGAATACGATACCCCGACACATCACAGATCTGCTTGATCAGTGACAGCCCCAACCCATTACTCCCGGAAGCCGAAACAGGCTTATAAAACCGGGTAAACAGTTGCTCCTGTTGCAAAGCCTCCCTCCTACCCGTATTACACAGCTGCAACAACTGGTCATTCAACAATATAGCCAGGCTGCCCCCCACATTACTATGCCTGAAAGCATTGCCCAGCAGGTTATTAAGGAGTACATCTGCCAACTCATTGTTCATCATCGGTGTAGCAGGCTGCAGACTGGTGGTGATCGTTAATTCCTTTTCCTGCCACAATTCCCTGAACTGTACCAGTTTCTCCTCCAGCTTGCCAGTCAGCCCTACCGGAGCAATATCAGCAAATTGCTGGTTGTCAATTTTTGCCAGCAACAACAAAGACCTATTGAGCCTGGACAATCTTTCCAGTGATCCATCTGCACATTGTATCGCCTTGCTTTGCTGTTCTGTTAAATTTTCGTCTTGCACCAGGGCATCCAATTGAGAGCGGATGATGGCCAGCGGCGTTTGCAATTCATGCGCCGCATTCTCTGTCCACTCCTTCAGCAACAGGTAATCCTGTTGTGCTTTTCCCGATACTTTTTTCAACATATCGTTCATCAGTTCAAACTCATCAATAGCCGTGGCAGGAAAATGTACCGGCTCCTGCTGACCCAACTTAAAATGGGCCATTGTATCCAGCGTTTTGTAAAATGGCCGCCAAAGATTGCCTAATACCACCCGGTTAATGAACATCGTAGATACCAGGATGAGCAGGATGGTAATAACCGTAATAAAGATGATGGAACGGATAATACCATCCGTTTCTTCCAGCGATTTGCGTACCCTTACCTCATACCATTGTTGTTGTACAGGCATACTGAATATAAACTGTCGAAAGGGTTCTACTTCTTTGTCGCCTGCATCCGCAGCCTGGATGGTGCTAAAAGCTTCCCCGATCTGATTTTCCACATGCCGGTAGCTTATTTGCTGGTCGTGTACCGGTATTATTTCAGGAAGCTTGTTGTACTTAGCCACATAACTGGCTATTTCCTGTTGTTCGATCCGTAAACTTTCATCCAACTGTTCAATCAAAACAAACTGTAGCAGGAAATAAAAGGCCAGGCTGGCCAGCAGACATACCAGGATGGTGGCCAGGAGACTAATACGATTGTATTGACTGATTAATTTCATGGGGCCTATTGGCGTCCGGCCGTTAGTTTGTAACCCATGCCGTAAACTGATTTAATGTAATCCGGGCATCCGGCTTGTACCAGTTTTTTGCGCAGGTTCTTAATATGCGTATAGATAAAATCGAAATTATCCGCCATATCCATATCGTCTCCCCATAAATGCGTAGCAATGGCTTGCTTACTGATCACCCTGTTCTTATTGCTGATAAAATACAGCAACAGGTCGTACTCCTTGCGGGTAAGGTCGATGATCGTATTGTTTACAGTAGCTGTTTTTTCCGCCAGGTCCAATTGAAGTTCATCAAACAGCACAATATTATTTCCATTATACAGCTTACGCCGGATGATGGCCGATACCCTGGCCCCCAACTCGGGCAGGTGAAAAGGTTTGGTAAGGTAATCATCAGCTCCGGCGTGGAGGCCTGCCACTTTATCATCGAGGGAATTCCTGGCCGAAATGATCAATACACCGTCCGATTTATTGTCAGCTTTTAATTGCTGTAGTAAGGAGAGGCCGCTACCGTCCGGCAGCGAAATATCAAGTACAATGCAGGTATAATCATACAAGGAGATCTTTTCCTGCGCTGTATAAAAATCAGGAGCTATTTCACATACAAAACTTTCATTGCCCAGGTAAGCCTTGATACTCATTGCCAGCGATGGCTCATCTTCTACAATCAGTACTTTCATGGCGCCGGGTTTGAGTGGGGATTTGCCTTTGCTTATTCCGATTGCTTTTTGTGCTTCAGCAACCAGCTCGTACACTGGTAGTAAGCAATGGCCTGGTTGACGAGGCTGTCATTAAGACCTACAGCCCCTGCATTGCCCGTTACAAAATCGGGCTTGAACTGACGTACCGTTTTAACTGGCGATTGGATCACCAGGTTGCCATCCCGTAAATAACCCAGTCCCTGGTACGTACTGATGAATGCCCGCTGCTTCTCAACAGGTGTATTCAACGCATCCAGACCAAAGAACTTCGACCTGTACGGGAAATTAAGGATCCCCAATATGGTGGGGGCCACATCAATTTGTGCCGTTAAACCGGTCACCTGCCGGGGCTGTACTATTTTGGGCGCATAAATGAACATGGGAATATGATAACCAGTTACCGGCAATTCCACACTGCCGGCACTGCCGGCGCAATGGTCGGCTACGATCACAAATACCGTACTATCAAACCAGGGTTTGGCAGCCGCCTCCTTCAGAAACCTGTTGATGGCATAGTCCGTATACTTTACTGCTCCTTCCCTCGATTGCGTAGATGGGGGTATATCTATCCGGCCTTCGGGATACGTATAGGGCCGGTGATTGGAAACCGTCATTATCTGTGTAAAAAAGGGCTTACCACCGGCCGCATTGGAATCAAGCGTATGCAGCGCCAGGGTAAACAGGTCTTCATCCGCCACCCCCCAGATATTCTGGTAATGCACATCCGCAGGCTTAATGGCCGACCGGTCAATAACCGTATACCCATTGTTGCCAAAGAATGTTTTCATATTGTCAAAGTAGCTATACCCGCCATACACGTATTGCGTGGTATACCCTTTGGAGCGCAATACACTACCCAGCGAGAACATACCGCCATTGTCGGGCCGTTTTACAATACTTTGTCCCGGTGTAGGCGGTATCGAAAGCGATAAAGCCTCCAGTCCTCGCACCGTTCTGGTGCCCGAAGCGTATAAATTGGTAAAGAATAAGCTGTGTGCAGCCAGCGAATCGAGGTAGGGCGTTATGTTTTGGGTGTTGCCAAAGGCCTTCATGAAATCGGCACTGTAACTTTCCACGCTGATCAATACTACATTGAGTTTTCTTTCCGGACCTGTGGGCATTATTTCCCGCTCAATACTATAAGGATCATTACTTACAAAACGGCTATTGGGCATTTGTAACTGGTCCCTCACCAATTGAAAAGCCGTGGTATCCGGCAACGTTTGATAAAATTGATAGAAGTCCAGCTCATTTTGCGTAAAGGCAATGGCAAATTCAAAGAGGCCATTCCCGGCCATGGAATTGGCATATTCGTTTTTACTGAAATGCCGCCATTTTTCAGGTACACCGATATACACCAACACGGGAACTGCCAAAAGACATACCGCCAGGAGGGTTCGGCGGCCAAATGAAAGGGGCTGACTAACACTGTTGCGGATCAGCCGCCGGCTCAAAATAGCAAGTCCGATGGCCGTAATGACCAGCACCGTCATGATCCAGGCGATGGGATACGACTCCGTAATATTGCCCAACACCTCCGTGGTATACACCAGGTAATCAACTGCAATGAAATTATACCGGGTAGAAAATTCCTGCCAGAAGAAAAACTCACTCACCGCATTCAGCAGCAATAAAAAGATAACCAATACAAAACCAAAATACAAGACGCCCGTGCGCCAACGCTGGCGGAAATGAAAGGGCATAAAGAACAGGAAGACGTAAATGGCAAAGCGCAATACAATATAACCGATGAGCCCTTTGAACAAAGGAGGGCTAAAATCCTTGGGTATAATATTGGTAAATAGCAGCAGTGCCAGTAAGGCTATAAAAACACCACTTACCACCGGCAGCATGCCTTTGCGGTAAATAAATTCATTCTGAAGCCAAAGATGCAGTACGAAGGGGATAATAATAAACGAAACAATGGCCAGGTCATAAAGGAAGCCAATAAAGAACATGCCTGCAAACTGACCAAGGGTGATACCAGCTGAGGTGGTGATCAATAAGAGAGCAATCCGGGTAAGCACAGAGAGGATAAGGTATAAACCAATGATCACCCAAATAAACGCAAACCTGTTGCGGATTATCTTTTTGTACATGTAATGAAATTAGAAGCAGTTTCTGTTGGGGGTTAAAGCAAACGTAAATTCCAAATCTGTAGGAATTTTAAAGAAAACGGCCAATTGCCGGAATCCCCTACCTCTCACTGCCACAATATTTTATTGCATGGAGAAGGCCAAAAAATATGGAATACAGCGGTAGCCTTACCAGCGGCAAGGTGTGGGTGCCAGTTGATTTAGCTTGTTAATGAGTGGTTAACAGCTTAGTGCTTACAACTTTACCTGCAAGGTCACGTACAGGTTTCTCTTATCGGCCGGCAAAATGCCTGGCCCCGGATAGCCATCCGCCCGGCGTGTAAAATACTTCGAATCCGTAAGGTTATTGATGCCCGTAAAAAGGGTGAATACCCGCCAGTTGTAGCTCAGGCTCAGATCCATCACACTAAAGGCTGGAATGGCCCCATCTACCGCCGTGGGCGTTTCTTCTGTATTGGTGGCGTCAGAATACTGCTTTGCCTGCCAGGAATACTGGTAGGTTACATTAAACCGGGGACTGCCGAACGACAGGCCCGTGCGGAACAATACGGGCGGCACATTCTCCACCAGTTTATCAGCAATAGCCGTGTTTTGCGTATTAATGTACCGCGCATCGATCAGGGACAGATTGGTATAGACATTGAGTTTGTACTTCGACCTCCCCTGCGTCATTGCCTTCAGGATATCCCCCTCCAACAAAAGCTCCAGGCCCAGGTTCCGGCTATCAGACACATTGGTCCGGAACCGGTATACCATGAAATTGGTGTCCCTGGTAAAGATCGACCCAATCCGGTCATTGTATTTAAGATAGAAAACACTTACATCCGCATACAACCAGTTCTTATAACTACCCCTGAAACCAAGGTCTATATTGTACCCCGTTTCATCCTTCAAATTGGGGTCAACCTTTGCGTTCGTATTGATCACCCGGATATCATTGAAATTGATCGACCGGTAATTCTGCGATATATTGCCATACACCTCCATGCCATTGTCAAACTTCCAGGAAGTACCAATGCCCAGCAACGCAAAAGAACGGGGATTGGATTTGGTCTCCTCAATCTTTTCGCTGGGTATAAATATGTTGAGCTTATAATAATACCCGCTGGCTTTTGTATTGATGTGCTCAAAACGGATGCCCGGTGTAATACTCCACTGTTTGTTGATTTGGAAAATGTTTTCCGCAAAAGCAGCCACATTGCTGCCGGGAAAACGGTAGCTGGATTTATTCGGCTCCGGGCCATTGAAAGTAAAATCAGCCCCACTCCCGTCATTCCCATCCCCCTGCTTGCGGTTGGTAAGTCCTTTATAATACCTGCCACCCACCAGGAAGGTGCTTAGCTGGTTATTGATCAGTTTGTATTGGTGAATAAACCGCAGTTCTGAACCAAAGTTGCTGTACTTGTCATACATATAATCCCGGTCGCCCCCATTGTCGGGCCGGTTTATATACGACAATACACCCAGCGCCTCCCGTGTTCCCTGCAATGTATAATTGCGCCAGTTCAACCGGGTATGTGCATTAAATGAATAATCCAGGTTTAGGCTGATCAGGTTCCAATTTACTTTGAACCAGTTCCTGCCTCTTACCGATACCGATGCATCTTCCTTGAACTGCGCATCCGTAAGCCCTCCCGGCTGCTGCGCCAGGTATTTCATCAGCGTATATTCTCCCGTAATTTTAAGTTTGGGCGTCAACTTATACGCCAGGTGTACATACCCATTGTGCTGATCGTAATGACTATTGGGACGCCAGTCATCCCCCCTTTTGTATTGATAAAAACTATAGTAATTCAATTTGTCGTTGGCAACCGTACCGCCAATACTATTGAACGTATTGAAAAAGCCATAAGAGCCACCTGTTTGCCGGCTGGTAAACTCAATTTTTTTCCTGGGCCCTTCCTTCATCACAAAATTGATGAGCCCGCCAAACTGCGGGCCGTATTGTAAACTGGCCGCCCCCCTGATGATCTCTATCCGGTCCAGCGCTTCCGAAGAAGGCGTATAATAACTTTCCGGATAACCCAATGCATCCGCACTGATATCATACCCATTTTGCCGGATGTTGAAATTCGACGACCGGTTGGGACTCAGTCCGCGACCACCAATACCCAGTTGCAACCCACCCCTGTCATATTCCCAGATGTTAAGCCCCGGAATACGGCCATAGATCTGCCGCGTATTATTGGTAGCCAGGTTCGCATTAACATACTTCATATTAATGACCTCCGTTTTCTTTCCGGCATAAATAGCCGTACCCGCCACATCACCCAACCTACCCGAAACAGATTCTTTTTTCCTGCCAACAACAATTACGTCAGTGAGCAAGGCCGAATCTTTCCCCAATAGATCAATGTCCACATTGATATGCTTATCGCCCAGCACCACAGCCTGTTCCTGCTGTTTATAACCCGTCATCGATACCCGTATCCGGTAGTTGCCCGCAGCTAATTTGGTAAACCTGAAAAAGCCATTCTCATTGGTGACCCGTTGTACCGAATCGGGCAACAGGTAAATAGTAACATTCCCCATAGCCTCGTCACCTACCCGCACTGTTCCCGTAATATTATACTGTTGTGCAACTGCAGGCACAGAAAGCAGACAACTAATCACTAACCATTGGATCAAACGCATGACAAAATCCTCTATTTTTTGTAGGGCAATACCCAGGTATAATGTTTCCAGGAAACTGGCTCTGCAGCCAGGTTAATGGTAGAATCAATAAAAAGACGAGAACGTTCCCCATTCAACGCCACATACACCTCTCCATACACTTCGGGATGGGCGAGGCCCTGGCGCTTGTACTCACTGGCCAGAAAATGAGCGTATTTCAGGATCATATCCGGTTGCGTGCTCATCATTTTCTCCTGCAGTGGCGTTAAATAGGCCGCATTGTTTACTTCTACCCCATAAGCGGCCCCCTTATCCTTTACTGTAAAATAGGCGGTGCCCGATTTCTCCATCAACATCACCCGCCAGGAAAATCGGTATCCCTCCTCATGCCAAAACAGGTGGCCGGGATACAACAGGAAACGCAAAGGGATCAGTAATTGCAAAACTACATACACCATCACCGCCATCAACAATCCTTTGGGATGGGTAAACCGGTAAACGCTTGCCGCTGATGGCAGGTGCTGCTGCTTATAAAAAGGCAAGAACGACAATAGCTCTTCGTGAAAGTGACCGGAGAAAAAGACCAGGCTGCATACGATCATCACATAAGGAAACATACCAATACCCGGAAAGAAAATGGCTGTAGCCACATGAAAGATCACCACCACGCCATAGGCATAAGGTCTTGTTCTTTTATTCAACAGGAAAAATACAATAAACAGGTCATACACAGCACCAAACCACGAAAACAGGTACGCCACCCAGGGCTCATACATAAATGACCCCACCAGTGGCAGATGTGTTTTTGATGGCAACCAGGTACGCATGGGTTGTGCATCCAACAACCAATCCGCATTCAGCTTGGCCAGTCCGGCAAAGATGTATACCACAGCCAGCTGAAATCGGATAATACCAATTGTCCAGGCCGGCACCAGCTTCCTCCTTATTCCGGGGTTCAACCTTACATCGATCGAATAATCCCGGTTGGCAGGCAGCCAGATCATGATAAAAGCCACCAGACTTATAAAATAGTAATGATTGAGGTAGGTAGTAACATCCAGCAATTCCACATAGGTAAACCCAATAAAGAAAACGACAGCCGCTATCCGGTACAAAAAACCAAGACCAATGAACAAGGCTGCCAGTGCAATTACAATAAAGAGCACATGCATACCTGTGTTCCCCAGGGGATGCACCCAATCAAATCCCTGATAGGTAAAATGGAATTTGGGTGTTACATACACCGAAGTAACCCAACCCCGCCACCAGAACCTGGCCGTACTGAAAAACATCAACAGGCCAAATACGATCCGGAAGGTTACTAAGGGAGCTATGCTTACCGGTGTGTCGTGTTTAGTCCCCATCATTGTCCATGAAAGTGATCTGCACTGCAGTAGCAGAAGCAACATCCGTCTTCAATAACGTAAGTAACTTTTGAAGCTCTTTATAAGCGGCATCCACCACAGCAGGCTGGGTAGTGAGCGAAGTACTTAAAGGATCTGGTATCAACTTGAGCTTGGTCAATGCTACATCAAATTGGGCCAATACATCATTATTTAAAGTTGTTTTCTTCAGTGCGATCAGGTAATCAGACAGTCCCTTACCACTGCCGCCGGCAGTATAAGCATTTTTTAAAGCAGTGAGGTTTTCTACCGCCAGCTCTACCGAAATCCCTGCAAAATAAGCCTCCGTTTTAGTGGCAAACACAATACCATTTGATTGTTTGCCAAAAGGCCAGCCAATACGGGGACCTTTTATCATGTCCATCTGATAAGCAAACTGATTCACCAAATTGCCAATGGGGCTGCCTACATTCGATTGTGTATTGGCAATAAAATCCGGCCTGAAGGCATCCCAATCCGTTACCACTTTATCAATGAGCGTTTTGGCACGCGCCATCAGGTCATTTACATATTTCACCCGGTTGGCTGTATTTGTATTGAACTTCGTAATGGCATTGGTGCCAAAGAGCAGGTAATTCAAAGCAGGAAATCCCTGTGCATAACAGGAGCTTCTTGAAAAGGTAGCCAGGTTATAGCCACCATTCGCAATATTGCTTTCAATAGTAACACTGTCGATGGAAAAGCCCGTTAACTCTCCATTCGTATTGAAATTATAATCCAGTCCTCCGGAGAAATTCAGAAAATTGTCCAGCAGCGCAATGCCGGCAGGACCAAATTGGTACAAAGCCACTCGTTCATATTGTAAGTGCGCTTCGCGGTAGGCCGTTTTTACGGCCAGTTGAGTAGCACCGGATGGAGCAGCCAGGAAGGCATCAACAGCTACTTTAAAGGAAGCAAATGATGTTTGCAACTGCTTATATCCCGGTATGATCAGGTTATCCGCATAATACGTCAACATTCCTTTTTTATCAAAGCTGTTTCCGGGATCAGTGTCCGATCCGGATGACGATTTACTGCACGAATAAAAAATGGCCGAGGCAACGAGGGTTATCGCAACCACCAGCAGCATGCTTTTCTTGAGTACCATATCTTACAACGTTTTAGGCTTAGTACAGGAATATCCCCTTGTTTCTTTTAACTAAACATCCCGGTGTCGTAAAACACCGGGAGCGTTAGCTTATAATATCAATAATATCGTGTTCCAATGATCCTATTGTACCTGGAGCTGGCCATAAGCCGCCCGCAGTATCTCTTTGGCTTCTTTTAATTTTGCAAACGTAGCGTCGCCTACCACGTCATAAAAATTCAGGTTCAGAATCGTTACCAGTTTTTGGTAATTGGCATCTGTCAGCTTACTGGTAGCGGAACGGTATTTCAAAGCAGCGATAAAACCAAAGCCTTCCGACAGTGCGTGAAATTGCGCTGCAAGTTGACCACTTTGACTTTGTGGTGCATCTATATATGCCCAGGCAGCAGCTGCTGCTACTTTTTCCCAGGTTTCTTTAAGAATAGCTACCTGCTCATTCACCACTTTATAGTTTTTAGCTACAATCGCTGCGCGGCCTGTACGGAAAGCTTTCCAGATAATATCGTGTGCATTGATGTAAAGACCACGCTCACGGATATAATTGCCCCAGAAGATCAGCGCAGATTTGTTGGCAGTAGCAAAAGCGGCGGAAGTATCGAAATTTACTGGCAGGGAAAAGTAACCAAAGGCCAGGTCAAAATTATGCGCCATCGCAGTTCCCTTACCCGGAGTAACCGTATTGTTATCCGAATTGGGCACCTTTTCCAGCAAAGCAATGCCTTCTTTGAAAAGCAGTGCGCCCATGGTACCTTTTTGTACAGCCTGCACATATTCCAGGCCCCTTTCATCCACCAGGATCTTTCCTGCATTACGCGTTATATAGCCGGCAGTACCTTTGGCAGCAGGCGTAAGATTTTGATTACTCAGCGTAACCAGTTTGTCCAAATATCCTTTATAGACTGCTACATCGGCCGTCTTTTCCGCAATGTTCACACCCGAACTGTTCAGCCAAACCGTGTCATAAGGGCTCGAGCTATTGGTCCACAGGTTATTGGCCTTTGTAGCATCCAACGCTACTTTATTGGCATTGGCCTGCGTGGTACCCATATACTTATTAACTGCATCCAGCATTTTTAAGCGGGCTTCAGATTCTTTATAGTCCACATTATCAAATGAATAGGTAGCAGGGGTAGTTACGGCAGGGCCGTCATCGTCTTTTTTACAAGAGGAAACAGATATCACAATGCCCATAATAGCAACTGCCTGGATTAAATGCTTTTTCATGCCTGGTTAATTTTTATCAAAAGTAAAACCATGTCCCGGTGGCGCGGTTACGCTATCAGGAATTTAAAGCCCCAAAACAACCTTATTATTTTTCCGCATAGAGTAAGTACCTATATGCGAAATTCATAGTAAGGAATGGACATATCAACTGCACCACCCATCAATTCCTTAATAGGCGATACACGCTTGAAAACAACAAGCAACATGCATACAATCAAATAACAATTGAATAAAAACCAGTACAGTAGCCAATGTAAGGCAGGCAGACTCCTATCCGTTCATGCCAACCAACAATTAAACATCAGTTAATGCATGCTGCAAACAATAACCTATTTACATGAATAGGTTTCAGGAAAACGAATAGAAAAGCACTTCAGTACCGTTAGTAAGTTGGTATGAATCAGTGGCCATAGTTAGTACCTCTTGGCTATTAGAAAAACAGCCTGCAATGATACCCTATGGACCAGGATGCGGGAGGGCTCCCACGCCAAAAAATGAGCCCCAAAGGGACTGGTCAATTCTAAAGAAATTCTAAAGATTTCCAGTCCATCACCTTTAGTTACGTAAAATGATCCTGTCTGGTTGTCCTGTGTTTGGGTAAAATGTCGATACCCCATATTTCGTCCCTTCAGTTTAACTTTAGAATTCACCAGTTCATTTGCGCTATGTGGAAATACTATGCTTTGATATCAGCATTCTTTGCCGGGCTTACCGCTATTCTGGCCAAGATGGGCCTCAAGGGTATCAGCGGCAACCTGGCCACCGCCATCCGCACCCTGGTCATTGTATTCATTTCCTGGGGTATTGTACTGGCAGCCAACCAGTTGAAAGAAGTAAAATCCCTTACCCGCAATAACTTACTATTTTTGGTGCTCAGTGGCATCGCTACCGGTCTTTCCTGGATCTTTTACTTTAAAGCATTGGAAACCGGCCCTGTATCGAAAGTGGCGCCCATCGATAAATTGAGTGTGCCCATTGCCATTGGCTTATCCGTATTGCTGTTAAAGGAACAGATCGACTGGAAAACCGTAACCGGCGCCCTGCTGATCGTGGCAGGAACCATCATTCTTATACGTTGAGCCTATGAAATTATTATTGGTAGAAGACGAGCCCCTGTTGCTGGATGAAATGGACAGCTACCTTACCGAGCAAGGGTACCGGTGCGAGAAAGCCACCACCTTTGAAGAAGGCGAAGACAAGATATCCCTCCATGAGTACGACGCCATTGTACTCGATATTACCCTGCCCGGTGGTAATGGCTTGAAATTACTGGAGCTGCTGAAAAAGCAACACAAGGAAGCCGGCGTACTCATCGTTTCGGCCAAAGACTCCCTCACCGATAAACTCACCGGCCTGGAACTGGGAGCCGATGATTACATTACCAAACCCTTTCACCTGGAAGAACTCAATGCGCGGGTAAATGCCTTGTTGCGCAGAAAATCATTCAGCGGGCGCAACCATATTTTGATCGACGACCTTGTAATAGATACCGCTGCCCAGGAAGTACGCTGGAAGAACGACATCATTGCCCTCACCAAAAAAGAATATGAACTCTTCCTCTATTTCATCGTCAACAAAAACCGGGTAGTGAGCAAACAATCCATTGCCGAACACCTCTGGGGCGACCATTACGATATGGTGGACAATTACGATACCGTATACGTTCATACCATGAACCTCCGCAAAAAGATCACCGCCTACACAGGCACTGATTACATCAAAACAGTGTATGGCATGGGCTATAAATTCATGTTGCCATGAAACTCCTGCACCGCACTACACGCGATTTTTTGTCGGCCACCATTATCATACTCCTGATCACCGGTGTTGGTATGTACCTGTTGCTGCAAAAGGAGGTCACCGATGAAATGAATGAACAACTGGCTTTCCAGGCAGCCCTGGTAGCCGAACAAATGGCCACCAGTCAGACTCCCGGCTATCCCTTTGCCCAAATTACCCCCACCACCGATCCTGTTGATACCGAACCCATCCATGGCGATACCCTGCTTTATGACAAGGTGCAGCATAAAAAGGAAGATTACCATTACCTGGATGTGGTAAAGCAGATTGGCGGGGCCAACTATCATATTAAGGTCATGACCACCTATATTGGCTGGGGCAATTATTACAAAACCATCTTTTACCTCTTGCTGGCGGCCATCTTATTGTTGGCAGCATCGGGCGTACTGATCAATTATTTTTCCAACAAGAAAATATGGACCCCCTTCTTCCTGAACCTGGAAAACCTGAAGAAGTATACCGTCAGTTCCCCTACCCCGCTACAATTGCAAAGCTCTCCTATTACAGAGTTTAAAGAATTACAGGTAGCCTTAAAAGACCTCACCGAACGCAGTCACCGCGAATACATGGCCTTGCGCGAGTTTACCGAGAATGCTTCCCATGAGATCCAAACCCCATTGGGCATTATACAATCCAAGCTGGATCGCTTGAGTCAATTGGAGGTAAATGAGGAAATGGCCAGGTATATTGTAGAGGCCAAAAGTGGTGTGGAGCGGCTGACCAAAATGAATAAGAGTTTACTGCTGCTGGCCAAGCTGGACAACAAAGCTTTTGAAACCAAACAGTCCATCAACTTCCGCGAAGCCCTGCAACAGCAGATCCAAACCATGGAAGACCTGTTTGCGGCCAAGCACATCACCATCAACAGCCGGCTGGTGCAGGCCACCATTGTGAGTGACCTCTATTTGTGCGATGTGTTGATATCCAACCTGTTTTCCAATGCCCTGCGTTATACCGAACAGGGCGGCACTGTCAATATCACCTTATGGCCACATCAACTCATTATGGCCAATACGGGTGAACCATTGGATTTCCCTTCCGAACTGTTGTTTGAGCGATTCAGGAAAAGCTCCAAGAATATACAATCCACCGGCCTTGGACTGGCCATTGTACAACAGATCTGTCTGCTCAATGGATGGGAGATCAATTACCACTACCAGGAAGAAATGCACGTATTTACCATGACGTTTTAGGAGCCGTTCATTTAATAAACTAATACAGCGCCCAGGCGCCGTTTAAACCAACGAGCGCCGCACCGATTGGGTTCTCACTACTATTTACCAAATTGGAAAATGCCTTAAAAGGAGTAAAGTTATCCGTGTCTTTCAGCACCACGATATCTGTAAACACCTTGCCAATCTTATCAATGCGCAATTCAGTATGGGCACCTCCTCTGTAAAATATGTCCACCCACACGTGGTCGTAGTCCATACAATACCTGTAATACTCAAAGTAATTAGCGGGATGAGCCATACTGGCTAATTTTTCAATGCCGCTGTTTAAGAAAAAGTTATCCATCGGCATCCTCGTCGTTGGAGGAATATTCAAAGTGATATTATTGAAATAAGCAGGTTTAAACCCTTCTTTGGTACCTGCAGCAGGATGCTTAATATTGATATCCGTCCAATCAGCCGGAATTTTCTCAAACTCCAGTGTAAAGTTGTATTCCGTAAAACTATTGACGTTGTACAATTTGTTCAATTCATTGCCAACAAACCTTTTGATATAATATTTTGCAGACCCTGTTACATTATTGTTCTCTATGTAAAACAGCGGATGAATAAAGAAACTGGCATCTTTCCTTGCGGTGTAAAATTTCAGGTCAACCAGGGTGCTATTATTTGTCTGCGTAATTTTCTCGATCGACCAGCCACGACAATTGGAGTAACACGAAGGATTGATGGTAACCTGATCAACAGGAATTGCTTCCCGTATAAAAGTCAATGGATACGCTACATTGTTTCGCCAGATGGTAATACTACAGGAGGTTCCGACAGGGCCCCGCAATTGGCCAATAAGCTGGTCAAGGGTATAGTTATAAGTTGATTGTCCATTTATTTTGGTAATAAAATCGTTGGGTGCCAGGTTCATTCTTCCAGCCGGCAACCCTTTTACAACATTCACAATGAATGGGAATTTACTTTTTGCATCAATATCAATATTGGCACCGATCCCACCCGTAGTAGTTTGTGAAATACCAATCTGACAAAATACCAATAAGGCAATGATCATCATCCTGCCATACCTGATCTGGTTTTGCATAGCGTGTATGTTTTTAAGTACAGAATTGAACTTTGAAAAAACATACGCAAATCTGCGTTGACCAGATCGAATAAAAGCCAGTGGTTTCCCCCATTTTAGGAGAATGGGGCAATACCCCTAATTGATAAAAGTAATGATCGCTTCGCCATTTTTACTGGCGGTGGCATAGACCTCTTTGATGGTCTTGAAATGCTCCAACAAATAACCCATTGCATCTTCCTCGTCCCATATTGTTGGATAAATATCAAGCGCTGTCATTTTTTCAGCGTCGTATTTACTGCTTAGATCGGCAGGGGTGATACCGGCAATATCGGCATGCACTTCTTTTACCTGTCGTGGCGTTAAATAGTGACCCGGCCCATACCCCAGGTCCTGCGCTGCATCGATGATCTGTCCGCTAAACAATACCCTGGCCAGCGGATGATCCAGCTCATCCAGGTTTTGTCCCGTCAGCAAAAACAGGATGCCATTCCAGGCCTTGTCAATGTCTGTCAATCCAGGATCTCCTTTCTCAGATGCATCCTCATAGATCCTGTTTTCCAATAACGAACTGTTTCCCAAATATGATTCCAGTTCAGCATTGGAAACCCGAAGCAAATTGCCGATCATGCCCATGATAACTATATTTACTGATTATCTTTTTTTAGCACACGCGTGCAGTATCCCTGACAGGAATGGTGGTAACTTAAATATAGGCAACCATCAAGTATTATTCGCTGCGCAGGCTCTTCACCGGATTGGCCAGCGCCGCCCTGACCGATTGAAAACTTACCGTGATCAGGGCTATCACAATGGCCAGCAGGCCGGCTCCAACCAAATTCCCATTGTGAAGTGCTATTAAAGTACCAAACTACCAAGACATTATAAATCAACGATTTACTATTGAATCCAGCCCCTTTTACTGTCCGGTTTTGATACGTGCGGTGTTCGCTGCTGCGGTCAATTACTCCCTGGTATGTTTTCGGCCGCTATCAATCAACCTAAAACAACTCGTGCGAACCACCCACCAGCGTAAGGAACTCAATCTGCGGTTGTACTTCCAGTCCACTCTCATCTCTTTGTTGCTGGAATGATTTGAAAGAAGGAACATCCAACAGTTGTTTCTGGATTACTTCATTTTTGTATTGCGACAGGTGCACAAAGGTTTTACCATCGGCCCCGGCCAATACCGTATACCTGAAATCATCGCCCAGCGTTTTGAAATCGTTCAGGAACAGTTCAATGTTTGCTTTGTTTTTAGCGGCAAATGCTTCTTTTACGGTGTAAGTTACTTTTACAGTGATCATGATAATAAATTGTGAGTTGTGATATGAATGGGTGCTTGAACTTTTCAACGTATTGAACAGTTTGGGCAACCCTTGATTAATTGGTTACTAGTCGTTGATTGCTGATTTCCGGAATCTGATTTCCGGCATCTGATTTACGCCTAACGCAGCCATTTACGGAAAAGCCGGTTATAAAGCGGCAGCACACAATAGGAGGTTAAGGGAACAGCCAGTAGCGTAAGTACAAAAGTTCTTCCTACCAGGGGCAGCTGCGCCAGGTAGCCTTCCAGGAGGTACACCAAAATTGTGATCAGTGGAAAGATGGCCAGCCAAATGATAAACGTTCTTTTGTGTTGTTGGCGCTTTTGTTGGCTGGTGGATGTAGTAGGTGTCATCACGGTTGTTTTATGTTCAAAAATGTATTTCTACTAATAAAACACCCGTGTGTTCTGAAACGTGACCGGAACTTTAAGAAAAAGGAATATTTTTTAATTTTTCCGGGTCGACCATTGAATAGATATGCCTGATCTTCCCGCTATCTGGCTCTAAGTCAAATATTTGGCAGTTGATCAATACCCCATTGTCATAAAACAACAACGCAGGCTGGTGGTTAACAAAGCTGTGCCGGATAGTAAACTGCTGCTGGTATTGCTGGTATACATACATAACAAGCTTCGCAGCGGCCTCAATACCTGCAGTAAATTCACTGACAATCTTGATTTTTCCGCCGCCATCTGTAGTGACCGCGACTTCCTGTGCCAATAATTTTTCCAGCGACTGCATATCGCCGCTTTTGATAACCGCTATATAATTTTCCAGGTAGGCCGGAGCATTGAGCGAGGTTTCTTCTATGGGTTTTGCAGGATTGGCCAGTTTACCCTTCGCCCGGCTGAGTAGTTTGCGTGAACTTTCGACAGTAATGGAAAGCGCCTGCGCTATGTCTTCATGCGAGTAATCATAAGCTTCTTTGAGGATAAAGGCAGCCCGTTCCTTTGGATTGAGGTGTTCCAATAATACCATCATGGAATAGGAAATAATTTCCTCGCGGTTAACGCCTGCATCCGCTTTCTCCGTGGCCACCGGTTCGGGCAGCCACATCGGATCGCCGGCCATGCGCTGCTTTTTCTTCCGGAGGTTGATCGATTGGTTGATCACTCCCCTGATCAGGTAATTCTTTTCATCCGCAATATCCTGCCTGGCACTGCCAAGGTATTTGACCAATACATCCTGGATCGCATCTTTTGCATCCTCTACCGAACCGAGGATATTATAGGCATATGAAAATAAAGTACGCTGATAATCCTGCATCACCATGTTGTTTTCCGTGTAATTAGCTATCTGTGGAAGACAAAGCTAGCCCGAAAAACGTGACCAACAGCATTACATTTTTTTAGACCCCACTCACTTTCACCACTGCCAATGCCTTTGTCGTTGGTACATCATTTACTTCACCCTCGTTGGCGCCCTTTACACCCAGCAACAAGATCCATGGTGAGGTAGTAGCCGGCATTGGCACTTCAAAATGAAAAGGCTGCAAAGCATCCTTAAATAAAGTAATGGGTGCCTGCATGACTACTTTCTTGCAGCGCTCCTGCTTAAAATCGGGAAACAACACCACAATACCTAGTTGGTAGCCATCCAGATACTTCTTCTTCCTCCAGCCAGGATGCGCGTGCAGATCAATCCTTACCTGCATCTTTTTCCGCTGCGTAGTTGTTTCAACTGTAAATTGATTGTACAATACCTTATCCAGCGAGTATTTACGGCTGCATTCCAACTTAATTAAAGAGGGCAAACTAAAAACTTTGTCTTCTTTCAATTGTTTTCTAAATAGCGATAGCAAGTCAGTCCACAGGTCGCCATCTTTATGTTCATCACGGAGGGCATCGAAGATCAGTTTGGCAGGTTTGTTGCTGCTTAATAAGCGTTCTTTACTTTTTAATAGTTCGGAATTCAGTTTGGCTGGTTTAACAGTGCCGCGTTTGCGCCGGGCATGCCTTCCATACTTGATACTATCAACGATCGTGTAGTCATCGATCGTTCCCGCCAGCTTAATAAGAGATGGTTTCACTTTTGCCATAAGACATTAGTTTTAGAAATGAAACATTAAGCGGGGGATCACTATGTTAAGTTATGAAAATATATGATAAAATATAATAATAAATATTGCAACTTTATATCTATTTTGCCTACCAATACAGTGCTTCTACAGTGTCCTTACATCGACTTCACAGCGCCTTTATAGCGATATTATAGCGACCTTACAGCGACCTTATAGCGATATTCCTTTTACTTACCTTCTCTTTTCCTCCTCCTTTCCCCCTGGTCTACTCCTCATCAGCCCCTGATCAGGCTCATCCCACCAGTTCACCCCATTGTTGATCCAAGCTCACAAACCCATGAACGGAGCATCACTTACACCATAAGTCAAAAAAGACCTACACAAAAACCATTTCTTCCATTGCATGTATTATCTTGCAATTACATTGGTTATTGATAACTCCCCCATCATCGACCGACCAATGACTTCTTTAGTAATAAAGCAACAGCAGCGGCAAACTCACAATACCTGCCGTTGAGTGCATCAATTTTTCGTGTAGTGATAAAAGTTCTATGACTATGTGGTGCCACCTGGCAGCACCTGGTATCGGCGTGTATTTACTTGCCATGATGCGGGATAGCATGGCCGTGCGCCGAGGTAGCAAAGAGGAGGTATTGAGGAGCTACTGAGGTTGCAAAGAGGAAGCAAAGCAATTGAAAACAGGTTGGTAAAAAGGGGCAGGTAGCCCCAGTAAAAATTACCACATCAGTATATATGGAAGATGATGTATTAAAAAAGCCCGGAGGCTTTAGTAAGTTCCTCCAGGCTGTTACGGAAATGCTGTATTGTATCCGTATCGCTGTTGACATTATACGAATGCTCCGCACGGGCATTGTATAATGCTGGGGAGTTGCCCAGGAACCTTGTATAGTGTTGCAACTACATGAAGCCGGTATATTTACCGGCTTTTTTTTGGGTATTGTTCAAAGCACTACCGGGTTGGTGGTGCTTTCCTTATTTCTTCGTAAGTTAGCCCTGCTGTAAAACAATCAGCCTTATCCGCTCACCTAAAGGTGTAGCGGCGGGGCATTTCTGTATTTACCAGCACAACAGGCATGGCCTGCCTGCGCATAACAGTAAGGATATACCATCCATTGCTGCGATGTTCAATTATTTGCTTTTGGCAAGGGGTTACCAGTGGACTTATCAGGCCCCTGGCAGCCGGTGAAACCGGAAAGGAACAAAGCAAATATAGGTCAAATATGACATAAAACATCACGCAGTATATAATTTTTTAAAACATTTTAGACTTGGCAGAAGAAGGAGTAATAGACGGTTCAACCAACGGGGAGCAAGATAACCTGCTCAAAAAGCAGTGGGCTGAGATTTATGTAACACTCAAGGATTTAGGCTTATCCTGGGAGCCTGCTGCGCTCGCTATTAATAGGGCCTCCGGTACATTGCGTAATCTAAATCACAACGATGCAGTACCTACCCCACAAATGATTAGGAGCCTGAATTTGTATATCGCCTTTCAGAAGCATATACATAACTTTTTTAGAACCGGAGCAATTGGACCTGTACCCAATATACAAGAAGAAAACAGAGAGTATTATACTACTCAGTTAGTATGGGCCGAGGTAAAAAAGAATGAAGCCTATATGCGCGCATTCATAGAGTATCAAATTGATAAAGACACCAAGGGAGACCTAGAACTAAAGCAGAAAATCCTGGACGGTTTTGAGCAGGCCGCTGTAGCAAGTTTTCATTTTGCCCCTGTATTTCATAAACCAGCTCCATCCACTAAATACCCTACATCACGAGGGAAGAAAAAGAAGAAAGATGATACAGAGCAACCTACTCCTCCAGATGAGCCTACATCTGATGGCTCCATTTAAAAAGTACTCTTATTCACACTAAGCGTATATAGGCAATACTAGCTATCAGGCCGCGATAGAGGGACATTGAAAGAATCATTTAGCCTTCGGTAATGGCCCATCATAATTAAACAATTCCATTATTTCTACTTCTAGTGCATCTGCCATCCGCGCCAATGTATAAAACTCAATATTTACCAGTCCGTTTTCTATTTTACTGATCTTTCCATGATCAATACCAGTAAGTGTTTGCAATTCTACAATCGTTAAATGCTTGTACTTGCGAATAGCACGCATTCGCTGTCCAACTCTAACCAACTCGTATGTTAACTTTTCCAGCTCCATTAAAATGATATTTGCAATTATCAGTAATAGTAAAGATTATACTTGCCAGGTAATTACCGTTATGTAGCTTTAGGAAGCCGGCCTTCATAATTAAACAACTCCATCATTTCTACTTCCAGGGCATCTGCCAATCGGGCAATTGTTTGAAACTCTACATTGATCATTCCATTCTCAATCTTACTGATCTTACTATTAGATATTCCGGTAACCGCTTCCAATTTTTGTAGCGTCAACTTTTTGCGCTTACGTATCTCACGTAAACGCTGACCAAACTGGGCCATCTGCTGTGTTAATTTTTCAGGTTGCATCTTCTAATATAAAAAGTGAGCTCTTTTTTTTAAAATAATATTCAGCTCTATAAGACCATATTAAATAATTTTCCATATCTTTACCATATCACTCAACATGATCATCAATAGAAAACCAAAAGATGATTATTTACTTTCTAAAACGCTTTCGACTTCTTTAGCACAGTTACAAAAAGTGCACTTTTACTACGGTTGTTATTGTGCAGCTGCTCACGGCAGGGCGTGGGCTATTAAATCAGAATTCAGGGTGTTACTTCTATCCAGTTGGGCAGACCAACTCCAGGATTACCTCATACCCCTTACCATTTTTTCGGTAATGGCAATTATTCTTTCACTTCAAATATAACAATTATGAAAAAGTCCAACAAACAACAACCTGTAGCAAATCACCAGCTCCACAAGCTAACGCAGCAGCAACAGGAAAACCCATTATTGGTATTGGATGCATTCTTCGACAATTACCACCTGAAAGATGTACGGGAAGTACTTTGGAACTGGCTATCAGCCGGCCTCACAAGCGATAACAGTATTTTCAGGAATGGCCGCGACCGCAGCAACCTGCTCTATTTGTATGAACATTTAACCAGCCTTACTGAGGCCGCCTGGGTGATACTGCAAGACAAAAAAGAAAAATGATCAGTTGAAATTGGTGAACAAGAAACAACTCCCCGTTTTTTCTTCTGCTCTCTTAAAACTGCTCCCGCACTACTTCTTTCTTAGGTACAACAAATAACCTGCTACTTTCGTAACAAGCCTTTCGATTACTCATTTAAGCAATCATTTTGTAAAGAATACAATACAGACCTGTTGGTATTAATATAATATACTATTTTTTACTTATATTGCAGTTGCTATACCATGTCTAAAGCTAAAAAAATACCGCCCCCCGTACCTAATCAGGAAGAAACGCAAAGTCAGTTAAAAGACTTTATTACCAAATACCGTGAGTTTTTTGCCAATAAAGCTGGCTCACTTTTACATGGCGAGCAAATGCTGGAATTAGGAGCTAAAACTGCTGATATCCAGGAATTAGAGCAATTATTCTTTAACCCCATTCAGAGTTTAGTAGACGCGCGAAAGAACATTGACAATAACCTGTACCAGATAACAGACAGGATGATTTGTTTTTTTATCAAAAGATCAATTACTGATGGAGTAATTGCATCGGCTTTCAAAAAAGTAAAAGAAGGAGAGCCCCTGTTTTATGGTATAACCCTTGTTGAAGATACATTCCCCAATAGAGAAAACGTCCTTAGTTTTCTTACTTTCTATTCATCCCTTGAGCTATCAGAAAAGATTCCTGTTCACTTTCAATTTGTACCAGCCGATTTAATCTCATCATTCAAAAAAGTACAAACTATCGCTTAGCCTTATGGATGTATTTATTACGCACGCAAATCACAATGATGATTTTCATTCGTCGATTTGCAAAAACTTTCCCGATACTTACTATGATTGGAAATTGACTTGTTTGTTTTATGTGGCCATCCATTACCTCAAAGCTCTGGCATTAAAAAGGAAAAAAGACATCGGCCAGTCGCACTTTGAAATAAATAACAACATTAAATCGGGCAGGCATCGGCCTGCAATGCCAATCACCGATACAGCTTTCAATAATTATATGAACTTATTCCACTATAGCCAATCTGCAAGATATGATGGCATAGAGGACATTATTACTTTTACTACACTCAAAAAAGGCGACTATCAACATGCCTTAAAGTGCTTTACTGATTTCAAAAAGTATATTATTTCAAGCGGCGTTCAATTAAACTAACTGGCAACGTACCAGGTAAGGTCCGACAAATTCTTAGACCATGCCCCCTAAAACTGCTCCCGCACCACCTTCTCCTTCGGTACTCCTAATTTCAGCAGCGTTTCTTCCAGTCCATCTACCATGGCATCCGGTCCGCAGAGATAGAAATACTGATTAAAATCGGCCACCTTTTCCTGGAGGTATGCCGCATCTATCTTCCGGTTGTCATAGCGCGTAGTCGTTTGCTGCGTCAGCGTATTGATGAAGTTACCGCCCAGCATGGCCGTAAACTCATCCCGCAAAATAATATCCCTTTCCGTGCGGTTGGAAAAAATAAGCTGACTATTCCCCAGCTGATTTGTTTTGTGTAGTTCTCGCAAAATGGCAATAAACGGAGTAACCCCCGCCCCACCCGCAATAAAAGTACCCGGCCCCTTATAGTGGATCGTTCCCCATACATCATGCAGCAGCAATCCTTCACCGGGTTGTAATTTGCCCAGCTCATTCGTTACCCCATCGTGATCCGTATAGATCTTGATGGTAAATTCAAGGGTAGGCCACTCGGTCAAACTGGTAAAGGTAAATGGCCGACGTTCACCCTTCCACTCGGGTTTATTAATGCTTATTTCTGTCGCTTGTCCCGGTTGAAAAGTATAACCGGCCGGTTTCTCCAATGTAAAGCGGCGAACATTGTGGGTAACAAATTCAGCCGCCAGTATTTTTACCAGGTGTTCTTCTGCTGCCATACGGGTAGATTTTGTAGAATAATAAAAGACTTAAATTATTATGCCACAAAGATAAAAGCATCAGGCAGGGGAATAGTTGTACATATCACTGCTTTTGTTAGCTGTATTGTGGCTATAATAGCTTTTTTGTGGCACTTCAATCTGTACGGAAGTGCCCTTACCCGGCGTACTGTCAATCAGTATATGACCTTGTATAATGCCTATGCGTTTTTTCATATTGCCCAATCCCAACCCCTTTTCTCCATTGGCAGGCACCAGTGCAGCCGGCACAAATCCTTTGCCATCATCACATACCGTGATCATCAGTTTACCCGCCTGGCATTCCAGCTTCACTTCAATCGCAGCTGCTTCAGCATGTTTTACAATATTATTCAGCAGCTCCTGCACCACACGGAATAAAACCAGTTCGGTTTCAGGTTCACTTTTGCACCAGCTATCCGACATGTAAAAACGGGTGGTATACAATCCGGTCTTTTCCAAAAAATGCAACTGGTATTCTATACAGGTAGCCAGCCCCGCTTCATTAATAAAATCGGTATTGAGTGTTTTGGCCACATTGCGCAGGTCCTGGATAGCTTTGGAGATAAGTTCTTTCGATTCGGTGAGTTTATTTTGCGTCTCTTCTACCTTGTGCAAGTCAATCGTATTGATGTTGAGCTTCACAAAGGTGAGTGCCTGTCCAATATTATCATGGATCTCCTGACTGATATGCTGCAGGGTTTGTTCCTGCAATTCCAATTGGGTCTTCAGCAACTGGGTCTCCATCTCATTGCTGTCCTTTACTGCTTCCTCTTGCAGCGTCTGCCCTTTGCGGGGCACTTTGAAATATTTTAACAGGAGTATAATACAAGCCGTTACACTGATCACAAACAGTGTGGCAGTCAGAAAAACGTCAATAATGTTGTCGACGGGCATAGGTGTTTAATAGCTAATACGCTCTTTGTGATAACAGAACACCCTGGTACATGAGTGAACAGTACTTAATTTGGGTATGCAGGGCTATTTTCGAAAAAGGGATGGGATAAAAGGAAGGTGATACTAAATGCAGAGCCGCAGAAATCTACTGCTAATATAAGTGGATAATGCAATACATACAAACGTAGAACCACGGTTTTTACACATTCTTAATGAGCCGATCCGGGTATCAAGCTAACGGGACTACGAAAAGCAGGCAATTAAATGATCCTGGTCAAGGGCTTTGCCGCCCAGGCCATCAACTATAACGGTCATTGCGCCAGGGATAGGCCGTATTGGAATAACCGCGCTCTTCCCAAAAACCCAATACATTGTGTGCCAGGAACTCAATGCGGTGGATCCATTTCGCCCCTTTCCAGGCATACAGCTGGGGAGTGATCATGCGTACCGGGCCGCCATGGTCCTGGGGCAAGGGCTGCCCTTCTACCGTATGCGCCAGCAATACATCGGGCTTAAGCGCTTCTTCCAGCGAAACATTGGTGGTATAATCATCATAGCCATAACACAATATATGCGTCGCCGTATCTTTAGCCTGTACATAGGCTGCCAGATCAAGCAGGCGAACGCCCTTCCAGTTCATGTCCAGTTTGGACCAGGTAGTCACACAATGAAAATCAGAAGTATCCTCCGTTTGGGGCAGCGCCATAAAATCATCCCAGGTCAATTCAACAGGGTGTTCTACCTCACCATCCACAATCAGCCGCCAATCAGTTAAGGAAATATCCGGCTGAATGCCCAGATCAAGCACCGGCCACTTTTTGGTAACGATCTGTCCAATGGGCACCACCGGCATGCCATGCCGGTTGAGGTTTCCCGTACCCAATGGTTTATCATCGGCCACGGAAGGAGTGCCTTTTATCTTTTCCTCAAAACGGGCCTTGAGCTTCATACGGGCCTCTACTACCCGTTTCAGCTTGTCAGACGCATCCATACGCAGATTATTATACCTATAAAATTAACCCTATTTCAGAAGAGATCAAGCACCTGTATAAGGGTTGAAGGGAAGTAGACAAAAGAAACCATGAGATGTACAAGTATAATTAGCTACTACTGTTATTGATGTCTGTTTTACCAACCCTACTTTCCCAGGGTCATTACAAGGGATGCTCAAATCATGTCTGCAATCCTCCAATTCATTCAGGGATCGCTTCATCCTGCTGCTGGTTTCCTGTTGCTTTGCGATCACAATGCTAATTAATCTTTTAACAGGAAATGCTATTAAGTCTTTTTTATGAAGCAATTTATTACTTCCCTTTTATTAATGATGCTGCTGGCCGGAAACCTGGCAGCTCATATTCCCAACAAATTATGGGCGCCACCCACGGTGCCGTCAACCAATATCACCTTCGGTAGTATTGATGGTGATAGAATAACTGCCCAATGGATCAAGGGCAATGGCAGCAGCCGTATCGTAATTGCCCGCAAGGATATAGCCCCAACTGCCGTACCGCAAAATGGCATCAACTACAACGCCAATGCAGCGATGGGAGCAGGCAATGAAATAGCCCCCGGACAATTTGTAGTATACAACGGCACCGGCAATAGTTTTACCCTCACGGGCCTCACTGCCAATAATACTTATCACCTGGTGGTATATGAATACAATGGTACAGGAGGAGGCATTGAATACCTCACCATCGACCCGGCCAGGAATAACCAGGCAACTCTATCAGCCCCCACGGTGCAGCCTACCCTACCCGCCCTGAGCAATATCATTGGTCATGCCATGACCCTGGGATGGAAAAAAGGAAATGGCAGCGGCCGTATTGTTATTGCCCGCGAAGGCGCCGCTGTAAATGTAAACCCCACCGACCTGGTTAATTATACCGCCAACCTGACCTTTGGATTGGGCTCACAAATTGGCACCGGCAATTATGTAGTGTATGAAGGAAGTGGAGAAACGGCAACTATTGACAACCTGAAACCAAGTACTGCCTATCACTTTGCCATATTTGAATACAGTGGCAACCAGGGTTATGTATACGCCACCACCAATCCAGCTATTATTTCGGCACCGACACTGCCCAGGCCCACAGTACCATCCAGTGCGTTTGCATTTAACCCTATTGAAGGTGATCGCCTGGGCATCAGTATGCAAAAAGGAAATGGAACAGGCAGGGTAATCATTGCCAAACTAGGCAGCCCCGTAACCGCTGTCCCACAGGAAGGCATTACTTATACCGGCAATACCACTTTTGGATTGGGCCAGGAAATAAAGCCCGGCGAGTTTGTATTGTCAAGCGGTATTTCCAATTCTTATAACGTACTGGGCTTATCACCTGCCAGCACCTACCATTTTGCCGTATATGAGTTTGATGGCGCAGGTGCCGGCACCGCTTACCTGACTGCCCAGGTACTCACCGCGGCACAAAGTACTGTATCAGCACCTACGCAGGCCGCTTCGAATATTACTTTCAGCAATCAGCAATCCAATTCCATCACCATACAATGGGAGAATGGTAACGGAGCCAAAAGACTGGTCGTGATGCGTCGTACAGACCCGGTGAATACCTTACCGGTGGATCTCAAAGCCTATTCACCTTCGGCCAGTTTTGGCAGTGGTACTACCATCGGCGGCGGATATTCTGTTTATGCCAACAATGGCAATACGGTTACTGTAACCGGACTTACCGGTGGCGCTACGTACCATGTAGCCATCTTTGAATACAATGGCAGTACCCAACCCGTATACATTACCAGCGGTTATCCTACCGCTACTTTTTCTACTTCGCAGGCGCCCACAGGAGCAGCCACCAATATGCAGTTTACCAATATTGAAGGCAATAAAATGAAAGTGGGCTGGCAACCGGGCAATGGCAACAGACGAATGGTAATAGCCCGCGCAGGCAATCCTGTAACGTTCAAGCCTATCGACAATACGAGTTACACAGCCAGTCCTATCATGGGTTCGGGTGAACAAGTTGCCCCCGGCGAATACGTGGTATACAACAATGGAGGCAGCAACGATGTTACCGTGAGCAATTTAACACCCGGCATCACCTGGCATTTTGCTGTATTTGAATACAACAATATCAGCGGTAGCTATTATTACCTCACCAACCCTTATTTAAGCGGCAGCCGCAGTACCAGCAGTGCGCCTTCTACCAATAGTACCGCACTTACCTTTCCTGAAGTAAGTGGCAATGCTTTGTCATTAAGCTGGATCAAAGGAAATGGTGGCAACCGTATCATACTGGCCAAAGCAGGCAGTGCAGTGGATGCCATGCCGGCCGATTTCAGCACTTATACCAGCAATGCCAGTTTTGGATCGGGCGCACAATTGGGTACTGGCAATTTTGTGGTATACAACAACAGTGGCAATACAGCAACCATCACCAACCTGCTGCCCGGCATCACCTATCATTTTAAAGTATTTGAATACAATGGCAGTTCGGCACCTGTATACCTGATCGCGGGTGCGTTGACAGGCAACCAGCTTACCAATGATCGACCATCCGTTGCTTCCAGCGACCTGGTGTACCAGGGTGTTGAGGGCAATAAGATGGTATTGAAATGGACCATTGGCGACGGTACCAAACGCGTATTGATTGCCCGGCAGGGTGCGGCGGTTACTGCCCGGCCACAAGATGGCCTATCGTATACTGCTAATGCCGCCTTTGGCAGCGGACAGGAAATAGCGCCGGGTGAGTTTGTACTGTTCAACAGTATCTACCCCGAAGCATCCATTACCAACCTGCTCCCGAATAATACCTATCACTTTGCCATTTTTGAATATGACGGTAGCGGTGCTACTACCCGGTACCTCACCAGTGCTTTTGCTACCGGTAGTCAGAGCAGTATGGCCATGCCTGCAGCGCAGGCCAAAACAGTACAGTTCTCTTCCATCGCCAGCAACAGCCTCAATGTAAACTGGACAAATGGTAATGGGGCCAACCGGATGGTGATAGCCCGTAAAGATGCGCCGGTAAGCATTACACCACAGGACCTGATCATGTATTCCAACAATGTTTCCTTTGGCACGGCCAACACGCTGGTAGGCCCGGAACATTACTGTGTATACAAAGGCAATGGCAGTAATGTTACCGTCATCAACCTCACACCTGGCACCACCTACCATTTTGCCGTGTTTGAATACAATGGATTAATGGCCCCCGTGTACAATCCATCACTTACTGCTATAAACAATGCCACTACCCTGGGGCCGCCCGCCACTCCTGCCGGTACCATCACATTCAGCAATCCGGGTGTGGGTACCGCCCTCACGTTGAACTGGGCCAATGGCAGCGGACAAAAAAGATTGGTGCTCGTGAAGGAAGGCAATGCAGTGGATGCTGTTCCTGCCGACAATGTATTGTACAATTCCAATACTTTCTTTGGCAGTGGCGATCAGTTGGGTACCGGCAACTATGCCGTACACAATGGTACGGGTGATCATGTGACCATTACCAACCTCACCCCTGGCAAGTCCTATCATGTCGCCGTATTTGAATACAACCAGTTTGCCACCGGTCCTTTGTACCTGCTCACCAATCCTGCCCGGGCTGCCTTCAATGGATTTATGTTGCCTGTGCGCTTACTTTCTTTTTCCGGCAGCCTCAATAGCGGCCATGCCGTATTGACTTGGAAAACCAGTGCCGAGGTAAAGAGTAAAGAATTTATCATTGAAAGATCATCCAATGGCAGTCAGTTTACAGCTAAAGGAACTGTACCGGCCAGTGGCAACAGCGACCTGGTTAAGGCCTATAGCTTTGAAGACAGGAATAGCTTGCCTGTGGCCTGGTATCGCCTGCGGATGGTGGATGAAGATGGAAGGGCTGAATTGAGTAAGGTAATTAAACTGGAAGATCATGCCACTGGCGGGGCTTCCTGGCAGCTCTACCCCACCAGGGTTTCCAACACTGTAAACCTGTCGGTCAATAGCAATCAGCAGGACCGGATAACTATTCAGGTATTGGATATGAATGGCCGGGTGGTGAAAACAGAGCAGCGGGAGGTGGTGAAAGGTGTCAACCTATTCACTTTACAAGTAGCCGGATTAACCCAGGGAATATATATCGTACATGGTACTGTGGGAGAGCATAAATTCAGTGAGCGGTTTGTGAAGGAGTAAACATGGCACAGCGAATGTACTTTAAAAGAACAGGCGACTCAATCGTGAGTCGCCTGTTCTTTTATACATTACTTCTCACTTCCGTCATAATTATGGTCTTCCAGTGTCCAGTCAATCACCACCTCCTTTACCCATTCTGCAAAAGATGGGTTTGTGATCTCCGGAGGATCAGTTTCTGTGTAAGGGTAGTCATATTGCCAAAACACGATATCGCATGAATTATCTTTTATAGTCCGGGTATCGAAACAATAATGACTCCCACCGCCATCCGGAGAGAAAGGCACTAAATAATCAAACAAAGGGTTGGCAACTTCCGAATGTTCACGTATATAAAGTTGCTCTAATGAAAAATTAGGGGCGCTAAAAATACCATAGACAGTGGCACCCATTAAATCAAACCCATTAGTTGATTTCAATAGTTCCTGGTAATCGCTGGGGAGTTTTAGATTGTACTTTTTTTCAAAAACATCAACATCATTTCCATTGACAGGCTCATTTAAGGATAACACCCTATCTGAAAATAAAAAAAGTTCTTTTATTACTTCATTAATATCCATAATAACAATTTTAATTTATTGGAGGTAAATAAGGAAATTCTTGCTTCCAATACTCTCGAGTATCTTTTCGAAAGTCACGCCTATCAACCTTAGAGGGTTTAGCTTTGTCAGGATGGTTTATTTTATCATTTCCTTTTCCTCTGTGATCTTGCCAATGCATTTCTCTAAAAGGTCCTTGTGGGTTTTGTCCTTCGTGATGTATTTCTACAGGGGTATTATCCTTTTTGAACGTAGGAGCATTCCCTGGCTTATTTGGCGGATTTAGTTCATCTCGAGGAATTTTGTTAGATTCATCAATTTGAATTATTTCAACTCTTCCATTTTGTGATGCCAGGTTTTTTGCTCCATTTTCCATTACCAGCACTCCATGAGCCGCCATCCCCATACCTAATGCTGCACTTGGACCAGTTACTTCGACTGATAATCCTCCAGTTCCAGCCGTTACAACAATTGAGGCTTTAGTCAAACCAACTCCAAAGGTAGATTCTGCACCTCCTACAGAAATAGCACCAATGTCGGCTACATCCAAGCCTGTATTCCACCCTTTGGCAATATTAGGGTCGCTTATTCCGTTAGCAGCAACAGAACCTCGTATATTAGTGCCAAATGCATTGTCTACTGTACCTATTATTACCCCAGCACCACCTCCCAAAGCTCTCTTTACAAATTTCCCGAATCCGCTACAGCAATCCTCGCCTTCATCTCCCAAAGGATCGGCAAATCTTATTGGATTATCATAATTTGAAGCATACGGAGACCACATCTCCATATTTTCAGTCTTCGGGTCAACCTGCCACCAACGTCCAACCTGTGGATCTAATTCCCGGAGCTGGGCATCATAAATATCTATACCCAAATCTCCTTCCAATTCTATTCCATTATATTTCTTATCGTTCTCAACGTAAGCAGATTTTAACGCTTTACTGCTTATCTCCGCAATCGTCAAGCCAAACGGATAATAATGCGTTTCTTCCGTGAGAGGACCGGAATAATGACTAATGCTCAGGTTATCAAAGAACACATCCCAGTTCTGGGTTTCGTTGCTGACATAAATATACAGAAAACCATTTTTTGTCATGGGGATAGCGCCCTGGCTAATGGGTTTTACCTCATTGGGAATGCTGACAGGAATGGCGCCACTGCTGGCTTCTACGTATTTCATTTGTTCGTCCAGGAGCAGCCAGTTGAGATAAGCCTTGGGCTTGTTGTTGCCGGCCTGGGACTGTTGGTGATTGTTCTGTAAGTCTCTTATAGCAGTGGCCAAAGGACCGGGATCGGCACTGAGTTGGGCAAGGGAACCCTTGGTTTGGCCTGCTGCACCTATAATACCACCTGCTAAAGAAGAGAGAATGGTGGGCACCATGTTGAGACCATCGTTGTAGCTGCCGCCACTGCGGTAAAAATGGCTTACGCCTATATCGACTTTGTCACCGCTCATGACCTTGAGCACTATGGCGGGACCTATTTTGTTACCATTACCACTCACCCTGGCTACGAGGTCATTGGGACTGGTAACGGGTTTTCCATCAACAGGGTACCCCCCGGGTACATCTGTTTTGGCAATAACCGTTTGGGCGATATTGGAAAATAGCTGTTCCTCCTTTGCGCGGTAGGCTGTTTCCATGGAAGCCAGGTATTGGGCGGTATCGGTTTGCTCGGTAAGCACCATGCGCACATTGCCCAGGTGGTCTTTGAGGAAGTAATCGTACTGGAGCTGGTATGTGCTGTCGCCGGTTGTGAACTTTCTTTTGGCATATCGTATCCTTCCTTCTTCAAAGGGCAGGAATTGGAGCACATTGTCCTCATAAACAAAGCCATCCAGGTACAGGGTTGATTTGGCCGGCTTACCGGTTTCATTGACTGTTTTTTCTAATTTATTGCCAGTAGCATCGTAGAGGTACTCAATGCTGCCCTTGCCGGTGACCTGGATAGTTTTGGGCAGGTTGAGGTAATTATAGGTGATGGCACTGATATTCTTGTTGACATCTGTTACCAGGTTGCCATTGGCATCATAGGTATAATCAACCGAAGAGCCGGTTTTGGTACCAGCGTAATGAAAGTCGCCCAGTTTGGTATCGGGCGCATTAAGATCATCCCATACCTGTTCGAGCTGGTTACTGCTGTAGTTTTCTTTGTACTTATAACGCATGGCATCAATGATCAGGTCGTTGTTGCCCGGTGTAATGCCATGCTGTATCATGGAAAGGATATTGCCATTGGCATCGTATTTCATCATGTAGCCATTGTCGGCATCAAATCCACCGACGCTGAAATTGGCCTCACTGTAGTTCCAGGTGCCGCCAGTGCCCGGCTTGCTGTTCTGATAGAAACCAGCTTTGCCCAATCTATTGGCTGCATCGTACTGAAAGTTGAATTTACGGCGCACCTGATCGCCCTTGCTCTTCCAGACGCTGGTGGAAATATTGCCATTGTATTGGTACACACCATCGGCACAGGAGCCGGGGCTTTTGGTGCAGTTGTCGTAACCGAGTTCAAAGCCAAAGTATTTATCGGCATAATCAGTTGTTCCCTGATTCAGAAGGTAGTTGCGGTTGGCGCCCAGGAGCCAGCCACGGACATTGTAGTCGTAGGTAAGACTTTCCAGGTTATTACCAAGGGTTTTCTTTTTCAGTTGCCCCAGGGCATCGTATTCATTGCGTACAATGGTCTTTTCAGGTACCAGGAAATGGCCTTCATTGGTATAAGCATCCAGCCATTTTTTGACTTCCACCGGCCGGCCCAGGTCATCATAGTTGTAGGTGGTCATGACAAAGAGAACATGATGATTGGCATCGGCTTTGAACTGGCGGTAGAAGGTGCGCAATACTTTGCCACTAAAATCGTATTGTGTACTCAGGATGATGGTAGGACTGGATTGATCGCCGGTAATATTGTTGCTTTTAACCTGCACGGTTCTTCCTTTATCATCATAAAAGATGGATTTGACAGTTGCTTTGCTGGTACCCAAAACCTTGGTCCAGGAGCCGGTGACCATGCCGCGGGTATTGCTGGTAGCGGTAATGGGTTGTGGATAGGGATAATTGTTGTTGTCGGGTGTAAAGAACATGGGATCACCGCTATTTTCGCGGGCACTGAAACCTGATCCATATAGGGTTGCCCAATCGTAATTATCATAGTAGGTAAGGGTGAGCAGATCGGGGGCTTCGCTATAAGGGAAAGTTTGTGTGGTGGTATAGCCCCTGGGTTTTGAAAGATCAATGGCTTCATAGCGGATGAGCCAGCTTTCATTGTTCTTTACATGGGCGATCATGGCAGGCAGGCCAATATTGGTGGGATCAAAATAATTACCAGTCATGATGGGCCTGTTGAGGATATCGTATTTGGTAAATATCCACAGGTTTTGTGGCCGCTGAATGGCATCCTGGGTAAGGATCAGGCGATCCCATTTATCATATACCATATACACTTCACCGGCGCCGGGCACTTTTTTCATGGTCATGCGGCGGCGCCCGTCGTATTCATAGCGGAAGGATTGTTCTTTAAGGATCACGCTGTTATTCCAGATAGTATTCCAACTGTTCTGGACCAATAGTTCCACACCCCTGGGTTGTACAACGAGACGCAGGCTGCCAAGATCATCGTAAATATAATAGGTACAAAGCCAGTCGTTGTGGTTGCTGCCGCTGCCATTATCAGCAGCAGCGGAGAATTGTACTTTTTTGAGGATCACCTGACCATCTTTGTCCTTAAATTCGATGATCTGTTTGCCCTGTTCATCCACGGTGATGTTCTTATATAATTCACCAGCATTATATACACCGGTTACAGCATAGGTACCCCAGTTATTGGCAACATCATAAACGGTCCATTGCTTCACGTCATCGGCAAGGGTATTGAAATAGTATTTGGTTTTGACGGAATGGCGGTTGGACTCACTGCCCTGAGCATTGGTGCCTACCCAATTGGTGCCCGGCGCAAAGGCTTCCTGCGCACGGTTCAGGGGAGAGGCTTCGAAAGTAGTTTGACCATAAGCCCAGTTGAGGCTGTTGGGACCGACATTGGTCTCACCAGGCTGGCTGGATAGTTGTGCGTTATAAAACTGTGCCTGTTGTTGGAAAGGGTTGGCTTTAAAGAATCCATCGTTGATGGAAGGATTGCTGCCGGCATTGTTGGCTGGAGAGGGCAGGTACTTGTATTGTTCACGACCAAACTCATCATAGGTTACGGCACTTACCAGATCGACCGGGTTATTGCCGGTGGCGAGGGAGCCTTGTTTGACCACAGTTTGCAGGGGACGGCCCAAACCATCAAAGTAAGCGGTGGCTTGTTGTACGTCGCGCAGGGGCCGGGTAACCAGGGTGGCTGGATTTTGTTCGGGGGCTTTGGCATCCCAGGTGCGCACAAAGTTGACTTTGGCGCTGCTGCTATAGGGATCCTTTAACGGGACCGGGGTTTGTGCGTGGACCAGAGCTCCCAGGAATAGGAAAACCAATAACAGGCAGGAGCCGATCTTATGTTGGCAATTAGCTAAATACTTATTCATGGTTGTGTGGAAAAGTGAGGGTTATTGGTTTTGGTTTTTCTGGTACTGGTAATCGAAGGTCTTGAGCACATTCTTATTCTCATCGCGGATGAGCTTTAGCCGGCCAAAAGAGTCGTACTCATAATAAGTAATGCGGTTATTGGCGTCACTTTGACTCGTCATGCCTACCAAGGGCTCATAGGTATAGGTGGTCATTTGAGCACCCTGAGGGAATAACCTGACCTCATCCATATTGGCAGAAGCGATCTCCACTGAAGACACATTGGTTAAATTCCAGGTGAATAATTGCCATATACCTCTGGTAACTCCAGGTGTTCCTGACTGACCATTGACCGTTGCAAAACCTCCTGTATTGGCCCATAGGGTTACGGAATAATTACCTGTTGGTACGGGTTTCCTTATGGCGCCTGAAAATGATTTAGTACCATTCAAACTTTTAGTAGCATCGATGATTGAGCCGGGATTTATCTCCCATCCCCCCATGCCTTCGGCCTCAAAGGAGGTATAGGCTATTTGATTTGATCCACCACCGGCTACCTGGGCTATAGGTATTTGCCCATTATAATCCCAGATATAGGATGTATTTACATCCCCTTCTTTTGAAACACTGAGAATATTCCCTTTGTCATCATATCCATGATAACGTACCCGTATTTCTGAGGGATTATTCAATTGCTTGGATTCTACCGTTTCCGAAGCAATTATGCCATTACCCCAGTCCTTATAGTTGGTTTTACCTGATTGCAAAAATGTAGTATTCTTAAAGGTAGATTGTTCAATAACAGGGGTAATGATATTCTTTTCAATCATAGATGAGTAAGGAGAAATACCAGCAAAATCATTGGGGTATTTGAATTCTGTGGTTAATATTTCACCATTGCTTTTGTATCCTGTTTTCTTCTTTAATAGGTCTTTTGAATTGTATATGTAATCAGTTGTTGTTGATATTGAGCCGCTTACAGAGAATAGCTTTTCAACCGATTGTGTAAGCAATATGGATTGAGATCTTAATACTGGGTAGATCATATTCGTTACTCCATACATCATTGGCAAACCGACCAAACAGAGGCCTGTCACCTGTCCAGAATTGTTCACAATTCCAACCCCGTTGGGGCCCACCATCACCCGGTCCGCCCAAACAATTCCGTTTGTACCATTCCCTGTACCAGAGTAATTATTATCCACCTGTTTTAGCACACTGTATTGACTCGTTTCCGGTGTGAACAAATAATCTACTGATCTTGTCAGTTTTCCATTTGCATTATCCTGGAAGTTCTTAAGTCCAGCTGGTTTGTAATCAAAATATATGTCAAGGTGTAACTGATCGTTTGGCAAACCCATACCCGACATTTGAATGCCCGGAAAGAGAAAGTATCCAGGAAACAATTCGGTGCTGGAATAGGTATACCATTTATACTTTGTGGTCCGATAGGGTTTATTGTAGTATACATCCAAGTGTTTGATATTATTTTGCTCTGTCACTACACTATCGTATCCTATATTTCCACTTACACTTGCTTCAGATTGTAAAGCCACTCTTTGCTTTTCAAGATCAAATTGAGAAGTGAAATAAACCGGCCTGTCCATTATTTTTCCGGTAGAATAGGTCTCCATTAATCCGTTTTGATCACTATCCATTTGGAAGTGATACCGGTAATTAACAGATGAGGAAATCTCATTCTCAAAAGTGTAACTTGAAATATTCTTTATCCTTAACCCTCCAGCATATTTATACCTGACCCCATCTCCCGTAAGTTTAGTAGATTTATTCCAGGAACCTGACACAGTATAGGTAAGGCAACTTTTATCTACAGTATTGCCTCCAAGTTTTACTTCAATGCTGTAACTTCCAGGGCCCAGCTTCTGAAGCGGGAAATCCAATGAATACATATTCCCCCCCTCATTAATCAAACCTGCGAATGCATTGAATGACAATTCATGAATTACTGTACCTGCACCATTCTTAAGTCTGACAAATGTAAGGGTGGTGTTTGCTGAAGATGACGCACTCTGAAACCTCGCTTTAAACTTCATGTTGATCAGAGCAGTCGTCTCTCCAGGCAATACATCAGCTGCAGAAACAGTGAAACTAAAGGTTTGAGAATAATTCGCCGGCATATAGGCTACCCCCATCATTGAAACAAAATCCTGTTTAGCTTCAGAAAAATTATACAACTCCGCATTTTGATCGAGCTCAAAAGATTTGTCAGGATCATAGGTATTTTGTTCGTAAGTAAACCGTGTAGTTCCTCCCGTTGGATAGACGATCTTTTTAAGCATGAAAGATTGGCTATAATTGGGATCAACCTCCCGGTTGGCACCTGTTCGGGAAGTGTAATATTTGTAAGGAGATTCCAGGTATTCCACATTCGAATTCGAAAAATCATTCTCAAAATTGGGAGTACAAGTATACACCGGTGGCAATGATCGTCTTGTCAGGCCAGGATAAGCCCATGTTAATCCAGGTATTAAATTATTTCCATTAGCAGCATTATTAAAATATCCCCAATGGTCCCTGGAAGTACTGTTTTTTAATGGCAAAAGGGTTTCGTCGTAGTCAAATGAATGTGAAAGCACCGTTGTGCCATCGCCCGATTGTTCCTGTACCTGTGTTAATTTTAATCGTTTTATTATCCAATTGCTGTCTAATTGGGCGTTGCCCCATAAGGAAGTACCTAAATCTATCGTATTGACCGGTGATGCATTGGCTGTAAAATAATCCTGAATGAGGTTTATTTTTTTTATGATTGCCCCTTTCGTATTTACAACCGTGACGGAGGTGAGCCTTTTATCTCCCTGCACATCTACCCTGTCATCATAATTAAAAGAGACAGACCCTCCTGAAAAATCAATGCTGCTTAGCAGCAGGTTATTGTACTTGTTGTGAGGCTGGATATTTTTTACAATATTTCTATGTGAACCACCAATATCTAACACATACTCAGAAGGTGAATTCAAAGTAACCGTATATCCTGAATTATTAGTCAAATAATTAAAGGTTACTACAGCATTGTTGCTGGTCTGCACTTTGGTTAAATACCAGGCTGTTATACGATTGGGGACCGTTTGTGGGCCCGCTGTTTCACTATACTCGAATTGATCAAAATAATATTTAGTACCGTCACTTCCGGTGGCAATAATCTGACAGCTTTGACTAAGGCCACTATACGGCGGTACAGTAGCGCTAAATAGAAATTTCACTTTCATATTTGAAGATGGATCTTCAAATATGGCTGAGGTGTCCTTCTTTTTTATCACGAACTTCCCGGCATTTCCCAAAAAATTACAATAGAAAACATCCGGCTCAAAATCAGCCCAGACATTTGGATTAGCTGGATCGATAGTAGCGCCTAATTTCCACGATAAATCATAGGTATTTGCTCCAAAAGGCAAGAACAGCGAAGGTATCATGTATTTTGTGGGCGTACCAATAAGGTCAAAAGAATTAGGTGCTAAGGCGTTAGTTGTTAAATCGTCCAATCCCATCACGTTCCTGCTAATGGTTCCGCCTGCCTGCAAAGACCATCCCAATCCAATCCTGGAAGCTTCTTCCCCCACCTTAATCCCTGCAGCATGATAAGCAATACTAATGGGGATGGAAATATCCTTTAAATTAATAGTGTATAAAGGAATACTTATATTGGGAACTCCAGTATAAGTGCCCACCTGATATTCTCCATACTTTTGGATAGCCGCTACACTGGGAGAAGGACCAATTACCTTGGGAAGGTCAACCCCAGTTGTTTGACTAAAACCAACAATGCTAAAAAGACAACATTGAAAAATAAATAACACACTAAATCTTCTGATCATATCAATCTATTGATAAATTATAAACTATATCCTACCCGAAACTTAATCGCCTGCGCCCTGGGCACCTGCTGGTAGCTGAGGAAATCCCAGAACAATTGGACTTTTGTTTTCTTGAAGGTTTTATTTTTTAAGGAAATAATTTTACTGATGCCTACCAGACCGCTCTCCTGCCATTCCTCCGCACGTTGTTGTTCCTGAGGGGTCAATGTTTGTGTATACGATAGGGGCTGATAATTGTATTCAAAGCCGCCGGAAGCAAAAAAACTGCCTTTGAGTTTTACATCGAGAAAAGAACGCAGGCCAGCACCCTGACTGCTTACGGCAATATGACGGATATCCTTGCCCCAGCCTACTTTGTAGCTGCCGCCCACACCAATGATACTTTTATCACTAAGTTTATAACCAACTGAAAGTCCCAGGTCGGAAGTAGTAGGGAAGAAATTATTTGATTTCTGGGTTTGGAGGTTGGTACCATATTCCAGGCGTTTCCAGAATGATTTTGTTTTTTGGTTATTGGGCTCGAAATCGGGCATGTCCATATCAGCGCCACCAGCGCCCAGTTTATTGATCTTGTCCTTCAGGGTATTCAATTGTGCCTGGGCGGCCTGCAGGTTTTGTTGCAATAGTTGTTGGGTATTGGGACCAGCCGAAGACAATTGATTTTGCATCAACTGTTGCACCTGGCTGCGGGTTTGCAAACCAGCCAGGTTTTGGTTGCTACCATAGCCAGCGGGCACAGCAAAGAGCCCGGCCAACTCCGAATGCTGTTGCATGAAACTTTGAAAAGCGGGCAGTTTATTGAGCAGGGACAAGGTCTTGTTCAGGAGTTTATCGGGATCATTCAGTATGTCCTTGTACTCCTGTAGTTGTTGGGAATAATAAAAGAGTTCTTTATTAAAATCCTGGTAGCCTTTGGTAAGACCTTTGGGCAGTGTAGTGTACCGGCTAAGGGTGGCCTTGATCTGTTCTTTCCGTTCCCTGATAAAGGCTTTTACCTGTTCGCTTTGCTGGAGTTTGCCTTGTAACTGCTGCACATTTTGGAGGGAACCAGTAATTTTTTTGGCTTCTTCGGAATTGAGTAAACCATTGTTTTGCTGGAGAAAAGAAAGGGAGGTCTTCAGGGAATCCACATACGGCAGGTACTGTCCGCCCATGCGCCCGGTAATGGCGGTTGGATTCTTTAGCTGTGCTGATAGTTGGGCATATTTTTCGGCCGAACCATCAAAGAGTTGTTTGGCGGCAGTGGAATCGGTCTTCATTAATTTCCGCCGGAGTTTTTCTTCTTTTCTGGCCAGGCGCTTCAGGTATTTTTCAGTTTGGTGGGTGAGCTGCGCTTCCAGTTTATCGGTTTTCTTTTGAATATGATCATTAAACCGGAAAGGAAGATCAAGCCAGCGGCTTGCTCCTGATTGAGAGTCCTGTGCTTTTAAAATGCACGGACAAGCAAGGTACAATAAAAGAATAAGCAGCCATTGGCTTCTCATACGACGAATAGAGATTCGGAGGTTAAGCTAATGCAGGAAAGGCAAAACTTTAGAAGCGTTGCGCTATCCTGTTACGGTTTGTGGGGCGCGAAATAAGGACGATTTCTTTAAACCACCAATTAAAAATTTACTATTTTTCTAATCTCCAATGAATATGATATCCAACTAAACCAGCAGCACTACATTTCAGTAAATAATGACGGGGCATCTTTATGGTCCCCAACCTTTACAGTGTTCAAAATGTCTTCTATAGCAATTACGCTACTCCGCTATATATCCTCAACCCTACTTGGTAATAATCACTTTTTCTTTAAAATACCCACCGGTACTTTACCAGCCTGAAAATCCAGCCCCAATAACTGTGCAACAACCGGCGCAATGTCCGTCAGGTTCATTTCATTGATGACAACGCCTTTGGATAAACCCGGACCAAAAGCTACAAACCCTGTTTGTATTTCTTTGAAATCGGGATAGAACCCATGGGTACCGCCCTTGGCCGTTTTTACGACTGCCCCCGTAAGGCCGCCACCAATCGTAGCATTGTTCATGCCGGTAATGGCCAATGCCGCATTTGGATCGGCGCCTATTGCGTCCAATTGCTTACGCTCGATTATTTTGAACAGTTGCTTTTGCTCCTGGGGCAGGCTGTTGAGCAACTGCCGTACCTGGTCAAGGGTTTGTACATCCGCTTTGTCCTTTAGATGAAGAAAGGCCGAACCACCAGAGGAATGAAACTGCGCTTTCCAATCGTCCTTCTTAATATCCTTTATAAGGCCCGCCTGCACCAGCAGTACATTGGGCTGAAAGGAAGTTTTAATATCCACAAAGCCATGATCGCCGGTTACAATCACCACCGTACTATCGTGCATACCTGCCCGTTCCAGTGCTTCCAAAATTGTGCCTATCCCCCTATCGGCGCCAGCCACCGCCTTCCGCACCAGGTAGCCATCCCTCCCCTGCTCATGCTCATAATGATCGGTACAAGCCAGGTGCAAAGTCGTAAAAGCCGGTTTATAGGTCTTCAGTATATAAGCGCCCATACGGGCCACATTTTCATCCATCACCAATTCCTCTTTTACCATATTGAAATCCGCTGCTTCCAAAACACCTGTGGCCTTATCCTGCAACTCCTGCCACAAGGTGGCCGGTGTGGTGCTGGAAGCTGTAATGGCCCGCCTGTCTGTTTTTAATTTCGGCGACCACACATCAGGCACATTGTAATCAATAGGTCCACCAACAGATACAGGCCATATCACATTGGCCGATTGCCTGCCTGCCTTGCGCACTGCATCAAACAACGTAGGCACTTTAATAGCATTGTAATGAAAATACCACTGCCCGCTGGCCCCATTGGGCTCAAAGGGCGTATTGTAATAAATACCATGTTGGGCTGGTGGCTGCCCCGTAATGATGGTCGTGTGATTGGGATAGGTTACAGAAGGGAATACGCTGTTCACACCCCGGGCACATACACCACTGTCCTTCATCATCCGCAGGTTGGGCGTTCCCCACGAAGCATCCATATAAAAATCCGGACGAAAACCATCCACCGTTATCAATACTACATACCTGGCTTGCTGAGCGAGAGAGGCGAGACTAAACAGGCTTACTAAAAAGAATAGGGTATATTTTTTCATACAACCGGCAATTTATACCAAGTTACTATGAAAAGGGGGATGTTTACAATAAGATAATGCCCTTACTATTTGCCCTTCTTCTTACCCCATTTTTGTTTCACATAGGCATAGGCTTTCTTTTCATCCGCAGCTATGGGATTGGCCAATGCCAGGTAACGGATATAATATTGACGGGCGAGGGCTTCATTCTTTAATTCCACTTCATAAATGCGACCGCAACTATATAAAGCAAGCGGACTTTTAAACAAATAAAAAGCGGTATCGTAAGCAGCGACCGCTTTCTTATACTGCCTGGTGGCTTCATAATTTTCACCATACGCAAAGTAATACATCTCGCTGGTGTTGGAGATGGACCTGTCGAGGCATGCCCGCAGCAACACATTGCTTTTTTCATAATCCTTCAATTTGGCCAGGGCCTTGGCTTCATAATAGTAAACCGCCTCTACTTCCAATCCCACACTCAGCATGTATTCACATACCCTTACACAATCATCATATTGTTGCAGGTTGTAATGAGATAGCACCAACTTGGTCAATGCACTGAGACTGATCTCCCCGCTTCGTATCAATCTTTCACCCGGCAGAATGGCATTTTTATAATCCTTGGCCTCATAAGCGCTCCTGATGCGCGACCGCAGAAAGGAAACATTCATCGAATCTTTCGCCAACCCGGTTTCCAGCAGGCTGTCCGCTTTGTTATAATTCTTCAGATCAATCAGCACTTCAGCCAATGACACCAGGTTCCTTCCATCCCCCGGCGCCAGGGCATAGGCCAGTTCAAGAAACAGTAGTGCGGAATCTTTCAACTTACTGCGGCTCAGCAGTTCTCCCAGGCCCCGGTAATAATGCGCTGTATTGGGTTGTAGCTTAATGAGGCGGGCAAAGAACTGCATCGCCCGGTCCGGGTCCCTGTTATAATAAATCGTGGCCAGGTAATGATTGGCGGTTACGTTGACCGAATCATTGGCAAACATCCGCAGGTAGCATTGCTGGGCTGTCTTTACATTTTCACTCATATAATACGCATAACCCAGGTAGCGCAGTGCTTGCTGGTTGGCCGAATCGGCTGCCACAATGGGTTGCAGGTATTCGATGGCCTCATCAAACTGTTGCTCCTGGAAATAATCCAGCACTTTGTTCTTATCAATGGCAGCAGGCTGCGCCATGGCTGTAAACGCCAGCAGCAGACAAATAGCGAAGGATACAATAGGTTTTTGCATATAGTTTGGTACTGTTGGACAAAAAACGGGCCTTAGGCGCCGGAATAACCAACAGGCGCCTGGGACGATTCTACTAAACGGAGGTGAGATTCAATAGCCGGGAGAATCCATAAAAGAAAACCGCCTTTTTCTTTTTAGCCACTATCTTTGCGGTATTCAACTCAAGGGGTGCCTTGCTGCCGCCACAAGCGGCCGCTGAAAAACAGGCTGAGATTATACCCATTGAAGGAAGCAACTGCTTCTTTCAGCCACCTGATCCGGATAATACCGGCGTAGGGAAGAGGAATAATACTTACCGGTGCGTAGGGTACGCACCTGCCTCCCTTTGGGTTCATACAATCAAAAATAATTTACCAGGTATGAACTTGTCAGAATGGATACACCTATTGGGACAGCAATTAGCCGAAACACCTCTTATTCAATGGGTCGCACTGGCATTGGGCGTATCAGAAGTGCTTTTTGCCAGGGCCAATAAAATATGGCTCTATCCTACGGGCATTGCTGCCACCACCCTCTCCATCTTCATTTTATTTGAAGCCGGCTTGTTTGCTGAGTGTCTATTGAACGGCTACTATATTGTAATGAGCGTGTATGGCTGGTGGTACTGGATCAAAAAAAGAAATGAAGCGCCGGTAAAAATTACCCGCAGCACCCGCCAGGAGTGGATCACCGTAGGGCTCATTGTAGTGTTGGGCTTTGTGTTGCTCTCATTCCTGTTGAAGCAATACACTCCTTCTACCGTTCCCTATTGGGATGCCTGGGTAAGCGCTACCGCCTGGGCGGGCATGTGGTTACTGGCCAAACGGAAATTGGAGAACTGGCTTTTACTCAACTTATCAAATGCCTTTGCCATTCCCTTGCTCCTCCACAAGCAATTGCCACTTTATGCCGGTCTCACACTTTTCTTATTTATTGTAGCGATACAAGGTTACATCAGGTGGAATAAACTATTGAAGGCGGAGGAAAGCAAGTTCGGAAGCCAGGAAGTCGGTACGTCAGAAATCGGAAGTCCGATCTAATAAACATACTCTTCAGCACTCACCAACGAAGCTAAAGATTGTCGATTGCCGATTCATTACTCATACATTATGAACACAAACAATATAGCGCATCCGCGTACAGTGATACCAACAGAACTGCCCTCTACTATCAGAGAGCTGGCGCCTGCAGCCGAACAAATGGGCAGACTGCATGATGAGCAACTCGCCATTATCTATGATCAGGGCTGGTTCAATTTGTTTGTGCCAAAAGAATATGGTGGACTGGAACTTTCTTTGCCAGCCGCCCTTCGCATAGAAGAAGCATTGGCCTGGACAGATGGCAGTGTAGGCTGGACGGTAACGCTGTGCAGCGGCGCCAATTGGTTTGCCGGTTTCCTCGCACCAGCTGCCATGCAGGCGCTTTACACCAATCCCAAAGTATGCCTGGCAGGTAGTGGCCGGCCTTCGGGCATTGCACAGGTAACTGCTAACGGATACCGCATTACCGGAGAATGGCATTATGCCACCGGCTCTTTGCATGCTACTGCGTTCACAGCCAACTGCACAATAGAAAAAGACGGGGTGCAACTGCAAGATGCCGCAGGAAATCCATTGATACAATCATTTTGGTTCTATCCCCATGAAGTAAACATCATCAAAAACTGGCACTGCATAGGTATGGTGGCCACTGCCAGTCATGGATTTGAAGTGAAGGAAATAGAGGTACCTGTCAACCGAACATTTATGCTTGAACCAGGCAAAGCCGTACTCGAACATCCTGTTTATCATTTTCCCTTTCTGCCCTTTGCCGAAGCGACCCTGGCAGTAAACTATTCCGGCATGGCCGTTCGGTTCCTGGACCTGTGTCACGACCTATTTGAAAACAAACTCAATCACCCCTCCAAAAGCGCACCTATCCAGGCGCCTCTCCGCGAAATTATTCAGCAGGCAATCAATAAACTGCAACAGGCCAGAGACCAGTTCTATGCAGCCATAGAAGCAGCCTGGCAAGCCATGGTTACACAACAGGCAGTGGATGCCGAACTACTGCAAGCCATCAGTCATACCAGCCGTCGGCTAGCCACCATTGCCCGGCAACAAGTGGATGAATTGTATCCATTTTGTGGCATTACTGCAGCCAATCCTTCCACAGAAATGAACCGCGTATGGCGCAACCTGCATACCGCCAGCCAACATTCACTCCTTGTTTATCCACAATCATGATGGGTTGAATACAGTGGCGAGTGGTAAATAGTAAATGATAAGTGGGGAAATACAAATACACGTCACAAATACGATAATAGTATCTTTAGGCCTGGTAAACCCAGGCTTTATTCTTTTTATGATCTTCTTGCCAGTTTATGTGGCAAAGTCAATGGCTCGTGCAGCAATCATGCGCATAGTTCCGTCTTACAGTAATACAAGTCCCTTTCCCACTCCGTCGTCATTACATGGTATTTAAACCAAAAACCATCATACAGGTATGCAAAATTGTAACACAAGCAGGCATGCTGATGCCCGGTTAAAAACAAAAAGGTGGCTTCGTATCCTACGAATGACAACCTTTCTTTTGTTAACAGGAATGCTTCATGCAGCTGCACAAAACATTAACGGAACTGTGCTCGATGAAAAAAATGCACCGGTAGAAGGTGCTTCCATTGTACTTACTCCCGGCAACAAGGGAACATCCACCAACAAGGATGGAAAATTTACTTACAGCCAGCTAACGCCCGGCACTTATACGCTGGAAGTTTCTTTTGTAGGTTACGAATCTCAAACAAAAGTGACTACGGTAGGCAGTGGTGCCAACGCTACTGTAAGCTTCACCTTGAAAGTAAGTGACACAAAAACAGAAGCTGCTGTAGTAGTCACGGCTTTTGGTGTAACCGCCCAGAAAAGATCACTGGGCTATTCCTTACAGGAGGTAAAGGCGCAGGCCATTACCGAATCACATCAACCCAACCTGGTGAATGCCTTGCAGGGAAAGGTAGCCGGTGTGCAGATCACCAATTCGGGTGGCGCTCCAGGGGCTTCTTCCATCATGCTCATCCGGGGTGGTACCTCACTCAGTAATAATAACCAGCCACTATATGTTATTGACGGTATCCCGATGGACAATAGTACGCAAACAAATCAGGGTACCAACCTGGTGGGTCAATCGGCGCCGGCTTCCAACCGGGCTATTGATATTAATCCCGAGGACGTTGCCAGTATAACCGTCCTGAAAGGCCCCGCCGCCGCAGCCTTGTATGGCTTGCGCGCTGCTTCGGGTGCTGTGATCATCACTACCAAGAAAGGCGCCGCCGGTAAATCGGTGATCAGTTATTCCGGTACGGCTTCCTTTGACCATGTGAGCCGCCTGCCCGATATGCAAAGCACCTATAAGCAAGGTGAGCAAGGTGCTTTTGATCCTGCCGCTACGGGATCCTGGGGACCTAAGTTCAACGCAGGTGAAGCGGTTTACGACAACCTGGGCAATTTCTTCAAATCAGGATTTACACAAAGGCACGATATCTCTTTCAGCGGCGGTAACGACCGTACCACTTTCTATGCCTCGGGCTCTTATTTTGACCAGGATGGTATTGTAAAGAATACCGATTTCACACGTAAGTCATTCCGTATTGCAGCCGATACACGTATCAGCGATAAATTCAAAGTGGGCGGTAGCGCCAATTATGCCCGCACCGACCGGCGTTATGTATTACAGGGAAAAGGTGTAGGTGATGGTTCTGCCGGAACCACTACCGGTGGCGGGGGTACCATGCTGGCCGTCATCTTCTGGCCAAAGAATGACGATATGCGCAATTACCTCAAACCAGATGGCACACAAAGAACCATTGTTGGTACCGACAATCCCTATTGGGGTATTGAGAACAACCCGATCAGTGATAAAATTGACCGGTTCATCTTTGTAGGCAATGCCATCTACGATCCCTTTAAGTTTTTAAATATTACTTACCGGTTGGGTACGGACTATTATACTGATAATTTTTCCAGTATACGTGCTGCCGGAACTACCATATTGGGCGAAGAAAAAGGGGCCATTTCTCAAAACAGCCGCAACAGTCAGATCACTACTTCTACTTTGCTGGTCACCGGCAAACATGCTATTGATGATATCAACCTGAGCCTTACATTGGGTAATAATGTGGAAGACTTTAAGTCTCAAACCCAATTCTGGTATGGCCGTAATTTTATTAATCCTACTTTCCCCAGTATTAATAATACCCTTCCAAGCGACCGGACTACCTCACAGGTTATACAAAAACGACGTATTGTAGGTACGTTTTTCGACTTCAATGCTGATTGGAAAGGAATTGTATACGTCAATGTACGGGGAAGGAACGATTGGTCTTCTACCCTGCCTAAAAAGGATCAAACCTTCTTTTATCCGGCCTTTAGTACATCTGTAGTAGTAACCGACCTATTGGATGAACTGGGTGTAAAAGCTACCGGCAAGGTATTATCGTATGCTAAGATCAGGGCTTCCTGGGCCCGCGTGGGTAAAGATGCACCGCCGCATGTACTGTCTACTACACTATCCAACGTCACCAATTCCTTCACCATCAATCCCCGTGGTTTTATCAGGAATTCCAATGATTACTTTGGTAACCCGTCGTTGATGCCAGAGTTTACCAACTCATTGGAATTGGGCGGTGAAGCGCGGTTCCTCGACAACCGGCTTGGATTTGATTTTACGTATTACAGAACGGTTTCAGACAACCAGATACTGGCCACCCGCACGCCACCGTCATCTGCTGCTTTTCTGGCTTACCTGAATGGTGGTTCGATCAAGAATACCGGGATTGAGCTGATGATCAATGGTACGCCCATCAAACAAAAAGATTTTACCTGGCAGGTAGACCTCAACCTGGCCAAGAACACCGCTACGGTTGAATCATTACCCGGTGCACTGGACCGCGTTGAATTGTCCGATGCCTGGGCCGCCGGCAATGTGGCCCAAGGTGCCGCCTTCTTAAATGGTAGCTTATTTGGCATCAATGGTAACGTATGGAAACGCAATACAGCTGGTCAATTGTTATTGGCCAACAATGGTTATCCGCAAGTGCAATCCACTTACCAAAATATTGGCGACCGTAATCCAAATTGGATAGGTGGTATCACCAACACCTTTACCTATAAACAATTTTCACTGGCCTTTATGTGGGATGTGCGCATTGGGGGAGACATCTACAATGCTACCGAAAACTACCTGGTACGGGCAGGTTTAAGTCCCAAAACACTCAACCGGGGCAGCTCCACAGTATTTGATGGCATTATAGAATCCAGCGGCGCCAAGAATACACAATCCGTAGTACTGGATCAGAATTTCTATCAAACACTGTATCCTTTCATTGGATATGATTTTGTAGAAGATGGTTCCTGGTACCGCATGCGGTATGCTACCCTCAATTATACACTGCCCAAAAAGTTATTGGGCAAAACGCCTTTTACCAATGCCATGGTATCTGTAACAGGGCGCAACCTTATTCTGATCACAAACTATTCGGGTGTTGATCCTGAAGTATCGGGCAGTGGCGCCGGTGTAGGGGGCAGTGGCTCCTTTGGTTTTGATAACCTGGGTATACCTGCTACCCGCGGCGTGGACATCAGTTTGAAAATAACACTCTAAAACTACCGATTATGAAAAGCATACACACCAAAATATATTATACCATACTGGGCATGGCCTTATTAACGGCCACCTCCTGCAAAAGGTACCTGGATGTAAACACAGACCCCAATAACCCTACCGAAATGCCGGCGCATAACCGGTTGGTCGGCGCCATTACCACCACCAACGGGGCTTCCATGTGGCGGGGTGAACGGGAGATTGCGGGCGTTACACAATACGGCGTCACCAAATTATTAACGGGCACCAACCGCAATGCAGAGACCTGGCGATTCACCGCCAGTTATTTCTTTTGGCAAAATGCTTACGTATTTACCATGCCCAATTGCGTGGACCTGATCGTGCTGGGCAAAAAAGAAAACAACCTGCATTTTGCAGGAGCCGGGCAGGTATTGCTGGCCATCAACCTGGGCATGTTGGCCGACCAATATGGATCGATTGTAGCGAGTAATTATTATGATGGTGTAGCACAGATCAACCTGTTGCCTACAATGGATGATGGGCCTAAAGTTTATCGCTATATTGATTCCCTGCTGGCTGATGCCATCACCAAATTTGACGGTACTAATACTACGCCCCTCAACTTTAGTGGTGGTGATATCATGTATCAGGGTGATGTAAACAAATGGAAGCGCCTGGCCTGGAGCTTACGCGCAAGGTATATGAACCACCTATCCAAAAAAGGCAGCCAGTACAACAGTGCCAATATCATTGCTGCCTGTAACAATGCATTCAATGGAGATGGGATGGATGCACAGTTTGCCTATATTGCCGGTGCACAGCAAACAGATGAGAATCCCTGGTCGAGCTGGGGCGGGTTTACAGACCTTACCAACCCCAGGTATTTTACCTGGTCACAATTCTTTGTGAATGTGCTCACCAAATTTCCGGTTACAGAAACCAGTTACCAGGATCCCCGTATCAGCCGCATCATGAAACCTGCTGCTTCTGACGGTCAATACCGTGGCTTGCGGCCCGGTGCAGGCCTGGTGGGCGGTATGGATGGCAGCGGCACCTTTACCAATGAAGCCGATTATGGTCCTTTTACCAAGAGTGGTTATTATACCAATACTGTTTCGCCATTCCCCTTTATCACTTACTCAGAAGTGAAGCTGATACAGGCCGAAGCGAGCCTGCGTGCAAACAACAAGCCAGATGCCCTGGCTGCTTACCGCGAAGGCGTTACCGCCAATATGCGCAAGCTGGGTGTTACTACGCCAGAGATCAATGCCTATTGGACCGCCCAGGATGCAGATGGATTAGGTACGCACTTTGACAACCTCACACAGGGACTTAGCCATATCATGCGTCAAAAGTATATTACACAATGCCTCAATCCCGAAACCTGGGTAGATATGCGGCGCATGGATTTCAGTACTGCCATCTATGGTCCCTCACTGAGAAGGCCGGCCAATATCAACACCGTCATTTTTGATCCGGCCAATCCCAATCAATGGATACGGGGCATGATCTATGAAACGAATGAACAAAACCGCAATCCACAAGCAGTGGGTGACAACTCAGAGAAATACCGGTTGCTGACACCGCTGTGGTGGGATACGCCATAGTAAGGCACAAAGGTGGGTCACTCTGTAGCGCAGCTTATGCCGGGCGGCTGAGTGGCTCACCTTTTGTTTTTAACCACTCGCCTTTCACCACTTTCCACTGAGTTCGCTCACAGCTCGCAGCTCAAAGCTATTCTTCTCCCACCCCCCAGCTTTTATTGGGCTTGGGCCCCATTTCCAATTCAAGCTTACCACCTGCCATTAATTGCGCATGGGTAAACCAGGGCGTGTTCAATACCTTACCATCCAGTTTAGCGCTTTGAATGTATTTATTGACCACCGATGCTTTATTGGCCACTACGGTAAATTGCTTTCCATTTTGCAGCTTGATGGTCGTTTTTGTGAACAAGGGACTGCCAATGGTATACAGGGGTAAGCCAGGTGTAACCGGATAAAACCCCATGGAAGAAAATACCACAAAGGCCGTCATCCCTCCCCCATCTTCATCACCGGGAATACCAAATACATTGTCCTTAAACCAGGTATCCAGTAAAAAGCGTATGCGCTTCTGGGTTTTCCAGGGCGATTGAGTGAAGTTGTACAGGTAAGGAATATGGAAGCTGGGTTCATTGCCCATGGAGTACTGCCCCACCAATCCCGTAGCATCGGGAAAAGTATTCCAGAATACATACCGGCTTGATCCTAGCCCTTCGCGGAATAGCTGATCGAGCTTCTGTTCAAAGGCTGCCGTGCCGCCCAAAAGTTTTTTTAATCCTTCTACATCATGCTGTACCTGCCACAGGTAAGTCCAGCCATTGTTCTCATCATAATAATCGCGGCCGCCTTTACCGCCATCAATCTTGGGATTGATATTGACCCAATTGCCGGCCGCATCTTTGGGCATGAACAGTTGTTCTTTATCGCTCCATAGGTTTTTGTAGTTATTGCCGCGTGCATGAAAGAATTGATAATCGGGCTGCTTGCCCAGGTCTTTGGCCAACTCGCCTACCGCCCAATCATCATAGGCGGCACCCAGGGTAACTGCTACTGCCTGGCGCTTTTCGAAGGGATGCACCAGGGATACGGTTTCTTTTTCGCCTGGATGCAGGGCTGGGAAGAATCCTTTTTGATGGTAGACATCATCCAGCTCAGTCTTGGGACCGTTGCGCCAGGGGATCAGCGTAGCTTCGGTGGCATTCTTCTTCATACCCTCGTAAGCCTTGTTGAGGTCGAAGTTTTTCAATCCCTTGCGGTGGGCATCCAGGAAGGTAATGGAAGAATGAAAACCATTCATACAGGCATGGTCGCCAAACAATACCGGGAAGGTAGGCATCCACCCGCTTTGCTCATACATGTATACATAAGATTGCAGCATATCCTCTTCCTGCGCGGGATTGAGGATGGTGCGTAAAGGATGATGCGCCAGGTAAGTATCCCAGCTCCAGTCGTCCACATAAAAGGGCCGTTTGGTAGTATGTACCTTTTTATCAAAGCCGCTGTAATACTGGTTGTCCTCGGTAATATCCACCATCCGTTCATAACAACGGTAGAGAGCGGAATAGAAAGTCCTTTTCTGGGCAGTGGTGCCACCTTCTACCTGTATTTGATTCATAACCGAAGCCCAGGCTTTTTCACCAGCCGTCTTCAATTGCTCAAAGCTGGTATGGGCCAATTCCTGCTGGTAATTCTTTTTGGCTTGTGCAGCACTGATATAAGAAACAGCATAACGCAACTCAATCTTGCCGGTAGTAGTGGCCGGGAAACTGATCACGGTTTTGCCCGATGCCCCACTGGCTGTTTGGACGGCCTCCGATGGGTTATTGGGTATTACCCCGGCAGTGCCCTTTACAGACAATACGCCATAGAGGTAGATCTTAATATCATCGTGGTAGGTTTCCATGGCCACGATCTCTTTGCCATTATTGAGTTGCCAGCTCTTTTCGCCCTTGTTGTAATGATCCAGCAGCAGTGCTTTTTGCGGCGCTTTATCCGGAAAGGCAAAGCGGAAGATGCCTGCTTTTTTACCAGGTACAAACTCCACGGTGATCTCCTCATCCACCAGGTAGGTGGAATAATACCAGGGGCGTGTTATTTCCAGGTCATGATCATAAGTAAGTTCCTGCTTCCAGCTATCCGGCGTCACCAGCTTACTATACGGCTTGAGTGAAAAGGCTTCACCCAGGCGGTGTGACACGACCAGCAGCGGAAAGCTGCTGATCTGGTCATCCATATAATCGGGCCTGATGGGAAACATACGCATCACCTGGTTGGGCAATTGGATCGTAGGCCGGGTAGGTTGCAACAAGGCGCCTACATTACCAATGGTGGGATCAATGTAATCTAGCCTGTTCACCTGCGCCTGAATAGGGTCCAGGGAAATACTTAGGACAATACATAGCAATAGGGTACGGCATTTTGCTGTTCGTAACATGCGGGTACGCGTGTTTTATTTTTTGAATTGTGATTTCGTGATCTCCAGGTAACGTTTACCATAACTCAGCGCAGGTTCCAGTTGCAGGTCCTCATCCCATTTATTCCAGGAATCAATGAGGATGAGCCGCGTGGTTTCACTGGCATTCATCTTGGCTACGTTACAGAGTTTCTTGTACATATCGCCATTATCGGCCCTGCCCACAATGGGATTGGTATTGGCAGGATTGGTAATGGTGCCGTTATAGGCCGGACTGATATCGGGAATATAATCTACATTGGCTGAGTCCTTAAAGTACTTCTTAGAGTATTTCCAGTTCTGATCGATCATTTGCGGCAGCAGGTAAAACCGGTCGTACTGATTGACGTTGGAAACAAAAGATTGATGAAAGATAGCATCCACCCCACCCTTGTAGCGGAAGATATACCGGGCCGGTGGCGACCACCTGTCCTGCATACCGGCAATGTACAACTCAATACCAAGGGCCGTGAGGCGGGTACGTAGCGTATTATACACCACTTTGGCATCGATGGTATACAGTTGGTGGGCATTCATGATGTAGAGCAGTGTCTTGCCATTTACTTTTACATAATTGGCGTTCTGGAACCAGGCAGCAAACTTCTCAATATCCTTGCAAAACTGGTCGAGCCGCAGGGCGCTGGTGTCCAGCATATTGGTAGGACTCAATGAATAGCCGCCGGGATTGAAGTTGTATGCGATGGCAAACTTCATCTTGTTATCGGTATTGGCATCGAGAAACCTTTTGACCAGTAAGGAATCGTTGCGGTAATTGTTGAGGTCCTTGATAACAGAACGAACCTGGAACAAGAAGTAATCGAGTCCACCGGTGCTGGCGGTATCAATGTGCTTCTTCATAATATCAACGGGGATATTGCCATTGGGCGATTGGTATTTACCTACTGTGGGCGTTTCTTTGATATTGGCATTGAAGGTTCCAAAGGAATAATAGAAAGCGCCTACGGTATAATCGGCGGTAACAGGCACCTCGGGTATGGGATAATTCAGGAAGTAATCATCCACTGAAGGGCCGTCATTTTTCTTACAGGCAAATAGCAGGGTCATGCCGATAGCCACACACACTATGGTAAAGTAGTTCCTTTTCATACAACAAGCTTGAGATTAGGGTTTAAAAGTTGAGATGAGGGTATAGGTTACGCCAGCCACAGGAAGGTCTTCCACGTAGTTGCCATACCATTTTTGCATGTAGCGGGTACTATAGGCTACAGGCACTGCATTCCAATCTTTGGAGGTATGCTCTTTAGTGAACTTCAAGGGGATGAGGGGATTTACATCATTTTGCAATCCACCCAACTGGTCCAATCCATCCTGGTAACCTGCCGGGTTGAGGTTGATGACGGAGGTAGGATAGCTGGCACGCATGGGTATCTCCATCCACGGCGTGGCTACCACACCACTGCCTGGGTTCGTATGCGGCGAGAAGTCGAAGGTCCAGGTCCGGCGTTGCAGGCACCATACATCAAAAGCCTGATCGGGGAAATAATTGAGCCATTGTTGTATATATATCTTGGCCAGTGGATCAGCAGAAATATCAGCCCGTACAATACTCACATAATCCGTAAAACCGATGCCTGTAGTACCCCACTTGATACCATCTCTTCCTTTATAGGCATCGCGTTGCGCATTGCTTATTTTCCAATACGCGAAGTTGGCATCAATGCCTTCATTGTAATATTGTTCCGCAGTCTTCGATCCACCCATTCCTTTGGCAGCCGCTTCCGCTTTGAGCAATTGCGATTCGGCATAAGACAGGATGATGAAGGGTCTGTCGGGCGCTATCAATCCAAGGCCCGGATCTACCGCCTGGTTATTGGTTCCCCAGCCATAGCCTTTCATACGCGAGTAAGTGGTGAGCTTTACATTTTGTCCCAGTGGATCAATGAGTCCATTGAGGGCTGTCCATCCTGGTAGTTTGGCAGGCGATTTGGGTCTTCCAAAATGCGGTATCCTATAATCAACTACCCGCAGGGAATCATCGTTCCTGCTGGGCAGGGTATCTCTCAACAGGTACCTGTCGGCCGCTTTGTCCAGGGGCACAGAATCGAAGTAGGCATCGATACGGGGATCTTTATACGACCTGAAATGTACAAACAGGTAATCGTTCATCGTGGGCGGATCGAGTGTATAGGAATTGCGTTTGAAGCGCTGGTAATGCGGGTTCTCATTCCCGATCATATTTTCATAGGCCATCTTGCAGGTTTCACTTTCTGCAATCAGGGTATTGGCCTCATCGCTCATCACTTCTTTGGCATGCTGCTCCGCCAATTGAGGCAGGTTTTTAGTACACCGCAGGGCTACTTTGAGACGCAGGGTATTGGCAAACTTTTTCCAGTTCACAACAGAACTGGCAGTAGGCCCATAAATAGCATCATATACCAGCCTATCCTGCACTTTGGAAACATCTATTTTTGCGGCTGCATCTTTCAAGGTATTCAACACATAGGCGTACACCGAATCTTCGTTATCAAATTTGATGGAGGCCAGGTATTCCCTGTTGTTGGCCTGGCTTTGCGGAATGGGCCCAAAAGTGGCCACCAGGATCGAATACGTATAGGCTTCCCATATCCTGGCTATTTGTACCCGGTTGTTGAAATCGGGTTGCTTGCCATAGGTGATCTTGACCTGGTTGATGGGCTCCAATACATACACGTACATATTTTGCCAGATGCCGCCTTCTTCACCACCATAACGGCTGCCTGCATTGATAAGGTTGGCCATATCCCAATACCGGGAATAATTGCCATTGCCCATGAAATCATTGAGCCTTTTAAAACTGCCCTGCAAGGCCGCCTCAGGCGTTACCTCCGTAAACTGCGTAGGGTCGATATTCATCTCCTCGAAGTTCTTCGCACAGCCATTCAATACGATGGATGCTATGATAAATGTTATCGCTATTAATTGCTTTCTCATTTGCTACCAGGTTTTAGAAGTTAACTTTTACATCAAAGCCATACTGTGCATAGGGGAATGAACCACCTGATTCAATGCCCTGTGCATTGCCCGACGTGTTGGCCGATTCGGGATCAATACCACGGGGTGTTTTGCGGTGTATGAGCCAGAGGTTCCGGCCTACAATCGCTGCACGCACTCCTTTTATAAAACCATTTTTGAATACTTTGTTGGGGACTGTATAACCGAATACCAGCTCTGTAAGCCGGATGGCGCTGGCATCGTACGTAATGTATTGTGTATTGTTGAGCGTATAATCGCCAGCCAGGAGGGCGGGTTCGGCCCACACATTATTGGGCTTGCCCACTTGCATGCGGCCATTCTTGTCCAGGATGGCCACGCCACTGGCATTCAGCAATGGAAAATAAGAGAGGGCATACCTTCTCCCTTTTTGCCGGTCATCGGCATAAGGCACGCGAATAGCACCTACCTGCTGGCCAATGCCCATTCTTTCATCGCCATTTTCACCCAGGATATAATTGCTGAAAAACCATTCTTCCCGGCCATCGAGGCTTTCAATGGTATTACCTATTCCATTAGCACGGCCATAAGAAGCAGAATAGAGACTGCCCCCCCATTTCACATTCACCAGGAAGGAAAGATCAAATGCTTTGTAACGGAAGGTAGAGCCGATAGAACCCAGCCAATCGGGACGATATACCCCTACATATTTATTGGCATCGGGATACAGCCGGCCATTGGCTTGCACCAGGATTGTATCACCCACATAATAGGGAATGGTACCCATGAGCACGCCATAGGGTTTGCCTACCACAGCATTCACCGTAGCACCCAGGTTCTGGCCCAGTTGAAGGGTAGGTACACCATCTACCAGCGACATCACCAGGTTATCATTCTTCGACCAGTTGGCCCTTACATCCCAACTGAAATTCTTCTTCCTGATCACATTCACACTGGCCGTTAGCTCAATACCCCGGTTGCGCATTTCACCGGCATTGACCACCCGCTGTTGAAAGCCGCTTTCGGTAGGTGTATTGGCGGTGATGATCTGGTTGGTACTATTGGCCTGGTATACGGTAGCCGTAATGTTGACGCGTTGTTTGAACAATCCCAGCTCCACACCAATTTCCCGGGACACGGTTTGCTCAGGCTTCAGTTCAAAATTGTTGAGGCGGGTAGAATAGTTAAAAGTAGGATTGCCCAGGTACAAACCACCATTCGACCAGTTGGTGGTTAAAGAATTGGGCGGCGCCGAATTACCTACCCTGGCCCAGGAGGCCCGTATTTTACCATAGCTGATGAGGTCTTTATTCCTGACAAAGTTGCTGAAGACAAAACTTAGACCTGCTGATGGATAGAAATACGTATTGTTGGCCCTGGGCAACGTAGACGATTTATCGGCGCGGGCTGTAACATCGAAGTACAGGAAATCACGGAAGCCCACGGTAGCATTGCCATATACCGAACCTACCTGTCTTCTTACCAGGCTTTCACTGGCCCGGGGCGTGGTATTGGCATTGTGGATGCTGGGCTTGTCGTGTACCAGCAGCCTGTCCATAAATGCTTCTCTAATGATGGAATTATAAGTAGCAATATTGGTGGCTGCATTGGCTGCCACAGTAAAATCCTTACCAAACTTTTTATTGTACTGCAACATGGCCTCAAAGTTCCAGTTGCGTTCATCTTGCATGCGGTTGGAAAAGAAACCATCCTTTTGTCTTAATGAACCAAGTTCGCGGTATTCATAACCCTGGAAGGTGCCAATATCGCCGGTGGCCTGTCCACGGAAACGCAATCCTTTTGCCAGCTCAATAGTGGCCGTCACCCCGCCGATATAACGGTTCCTGGTATCCCTGTTCTCATTTTCATACAGCATCCAGTAAGGATTTTCTACCGTACCAAAAGCACCGAGACCGGGTGCATTGCCATTGGCATCGGCCCAGGGAGTAAGCGCGGAGAGATTGGTACTGCGGGGCAGGTACACATAGGCCGACATCGGACTGGAAGGATTCAGGTTGCGGTACGTGCGGTTCTTCATATCGTCCATCGTATACAATAACCGGGCGTCAAGGGTAACCTTATTACCCAGTTTGCGCGTAGCATATAAGTTTAAGTTGTGCTTATCGCGCTTGTTCTGGTTTTGGAGTACATCATCACTTTTGGTATAGGTATAAGAAAGCCGGAAGGAGGATACGGCGTCCGACTTACTAAGCGCGATATTGGAAGTATTGGTAAGGCTCGATTTGTAGAAGTCGGTTACATTGCCTGGTTGCGGACTGTAACCGCCAGGAAGAGGCTTACCCGAAAAATCATTGTAGGGCTGGCCCAGCATGGGCGCTCCCCACGACCGGTCGTTGGTGCCCATATTGATGGCGCCCGTTCCGGGAAATAATTGGTTGGCGCCTGCCACCAGCCGGCCGCCACCACCTTCGCCATATACATTCTGGTAGGCCGGAAACTCGGTAATCGTGTACCAAATCATATTCTGATTGACGGAAATGCCGAGGTTCTTATCGCCGGGTTTTCCTTTTTTGGTGGTCACCAAAATGGCCCCGTTGGCAGCCATGGATCCGTATAAGGCTGCTGCATTGGGACCTTTGAGCACTTCTATCGATTCGATATCGTCGGGATTGAGGTCGGCTGCGGTATTACCGTAATCGAGGTTATTCCTTTCTGAAATATTGTTGGCAATGGGCACGCCATCCACTACCCACAGTGGCTGGTTGTTGCCCGTAATGGAGCCTTCGCCCCGGATCACCACGCGACTGGAAGATCCCGGCTGCCCGGTAGTAGTGACCTGCAGGCCGGCTACTTTCCCCATCAGTCCATTTACAATGTTTACATCGCGGGCTTCAGTAAGCCGGTCGGCATCCACGGTTTGGGAGGAATAAGTAACGGACTTGGCCTTGCGGGTGAGGCCCAGGGCCGACACCACTACTACTTCATCCATGTTCTCGGCAATGGGACTCAGGATGATCTGCAATAGAGGGGTACTGGCTGATACGGGTATTTCTTTGCGGGCAAAACCGGAATGGGAAACAATCAGCACGGGATTATTGCCGGTAACCTGTAAAGAAAATGATCCATCACTTTTGGTGGAGGTGCCGGAGGTAGTTCCTTTTACCAGGATGCTGACACCCTGCATGGGTTTCTTTGCTTCGTCGGTAACAATCCCCTTCACGGAAAGGGTCTGGCTGTAGGCTTGGGCGCTAATGACCATTAAGGCCAATAGCAGGGGAAGGCAGAATCGCATAATCGTTAGTTTAAATATAAAAGCAGTTGGTATTAAAGGATACAAATGTGGGGCGGGCGTGATAATGAATGATTAATAAAAGATTAATGAGCCGGCAATCGTGAATCGGCAATCGGCAGTCTTTAGCTTCGATAGCAGGTGCAGAGTGGTATACCCATTACTTCGGATTTCCTCCCGATACCTATCGGGACGGACTTTCCGACTTCCGGACTTTTTACATCTGCGATACAGACAAGGTGGGCTCCCGCACTATTGCGGGACCGCGCTGCTATGCCGGGCAGCAGGGTGACTCACCTTTAATAAGATTCAGCTTTCCAGGATGGACTGAAAGTCGTGGTTGAAGTCTTCGCCGTAAATGGCCCTGTATTCTTTGGAGAAATTTTCAAAAGCATTTTTGGCGAGGGAGTGCTTGCCCTGGTGAACCAATGCTTTGCATTTGATGGCCATGGCATCTTCGTTGACGGGATCGAAATAAAAGATATCGTTGGCCAATTTGACGAGGAACTCGGGATCATCGGCAATGGAAATGGTAGCGGCAAAATTGAGGTAGGTATCAATAATATCGTTCGATACTTCTGCTTTGAAGGGCGCCAGCCAGGCATATTCCAGGTGACTGAGAAAGGCGCCGCGCTGGGTAATGGCAGCCAGCTGATTGATCCTGTCGCGGGTAAGGTTGGTGGTGTCCTGCACAATCCGGAGGTACTGGTAAAAGTCAACATTGACCTTTTGATAATCCATTTCCATTTTCCAGGCGCCGGTTTCATTGGACAGCTGGCAATTGGGCAGCTTATCGAGGATGGCCTTTAACTTGGCAATATTGACGGAGCGGTTATTACGCGCGCTTTGGGCCGACTTATCGAACCAAAGCATTTCGGTGAGCTTGTCAGAACTTACTCCCCTGCCCTTGCGCACGGAATGCAGGAGGATGATCAAAAACAACTCTTTTACCAACGGGGTAAACTGTTTGGTGATATCCGCCCCTTCCTGGTCCACCACCTGCATTTCGCCAAAGAGGTAGATGGCAGGATGCAGAATGCCAGTTGCCGGTTGTTGAATAACAGGTTCAGGTTGTTGAATGGCAGATGCGGGTTGGGAACTACCCGATGCCGGGGTGATGGCTGATTGTTGTTTCTTTTTGCGCCGGGCTAAAAAGGCAAGGGCTGCACCCACTATGATAGCAAGCGGCAGCACCCAAACCCACCAGGGCCATCTGTTTTTGGGATTGACAATCGTTACTTCACCCGCTCCTACAGGAGGCGCCGCCAGGGTATATATATTAATAATATAAGCACCATCTTTATCGGCAGTGGCCTGCAAGGAACTTACGGCAATCAATTGTTTGCTGAGCGGACAATAAAAGAGGTCGGCAAAAGAATTAACATCCCGGAACGAAAAAGGAATGGTATTGCCCACCAGGGAATAGGCAGGATTGTTGAGTGCGCCACGGATCAGCTGAAGTTGGCTACTGTATTTGTAATTGGGATACACCAGGCCATACCAGGTATTGGCCGCTTCGTCAATAACCAGAGAATTGGCAAATACAAAATCTTCCTTGCCTGGCTGTAGCTCAAACAGTTTTTTGATGGTTTGTTTCCCGGCATCAAAAAACAACATATCATAATAACTTTTAGGAGCCAGTATCTGTTGACCAGTTTCACTACCATAACCACCCAGGATATAAGCGCCATCTCCTTTACCATTGGCGCCTGCTGCCGCCAGGTAGCGGGGTAATAATTTATCGCCGGTTGTCGTGATGGTGCCCCAGGTAGCGGTGGGTATATGATAACGCAGGATGGTATCACGATAGCGGAAATGGCCATAGCCATTGAACAGGTAGAGGGAAGTATCTTTTGGGCAATACAGTTTATTAAAATGCCAATAGTCGGTAACAGGTCCCAATTTGAATTTCTTGTCCCAATCGTTTTGTTTGAAATTGTAGGTTGCTACCTGGTGATGGTCGATATAGATATTGTACAAGCTGGCAGCCGCATCTACATACAAGGATTGATTACCCCGCAGCAGGAGCTGTTGACCGGAGGGATAGGCTGCGGCTGTGGTCTCTCCATTCACCGTGTAATAATTATATAGGGAGTCGGAACTTATCAGGTATAGGATTCCCTGCCCGGCATTGAAAGCAAAGCTGGGTGAACGGCGAACGGTTAACTGCTTTGCCAGACGCCATTCATAATGCGTATTCCTGATCCAAACAGGATTGGTAGCCAGGGCATGTTGGCCCCTTTGGGTTTCCAGTGAATTGGCGCCTTCGCGTTCATCCAAAGGCCATCGGTATTGCAGGGTCTCGCCTTTCAATAGCTTCACGTCCCTGATCTTCATAGGTGGCACATCGGTGATCCTGGCCTGCTTATACTGACTGGCGCCAAAAAAGAATTGGAAACAATCACCTGCTTTGAGGCCTATTTTTTGTTGGGTTAAAACGGTATCGCCTACAGTGAGGACGAGCTGATCGTGCTGAAGATCGAACCGCAGGCGAAGCTGGTTCCATTGATGGAACAGGTGGAGAGAATCAATGGCGAATGCAATATTGGTGAATTGGCCGCCCACCACCAGTTTAAACTGGTTGCCTTCGGGACGGACATCGTACAAGAGGTCAATGTAGGCTGTTTCATTTTTAACCACCCGCAGAATATAACCAAAATAGTCGCGGCGGCCGGGAAGTATGGTGAGGTCAAAGCGGATCTCAAAATCCTGTTGGGAACAAAAATTGGCGCCGGGTAATAACTCCAGGGAAGTTCTTTTATCCTGGATCACTTCATGACTGGCAAAACCCAGGCCGTAAGATTGTGCGCAGGTTACGGAGACATAAAAGACATGGATCAATGCAAGCAGTATATAGCAAGGTATCTTACGCAGTCCCGTATTCATTCAGTTGGTTTTGGCAGCATTTACTGTAAATATAGCAGTGCTTGGGGGAATAACAAAAGGGAACACCAGGCTGCCGGAAACTGCTGAAAAGATCATTCAATAAGCGCGATGTGCTGATAGGCATCCAATATGCCAGCTTCTACAAATTCTACATCGCCCCCGCCCTTCAGTACTTTTTCCATAATATCTTCAATTACTTCCTTGCTCACCACGGGATAATCTTCCTCCACTACCAATAAGATCCCCCGCCGGTGAGTGGCAGTATTCCATACTTCCTTAATACCTCTTGATAGTTTTCCGGCATGACAGGCTTTGTCCAATTGCAGTAAGAGATGGGTCTTTGATGTTGGTGACATAGATAAGTTCAGCGATCAGTATTACTAAAAGATGTTATTTAAAAACTTAAAATTAAGGGGCACGTTTCCACCTGCTTATGATGGCTATCAAGCTGCCACCTGATCATGCTCAGTTTCAATATGAAATGTTTGCCTGCGAACGGCATTAATGCAACGAGTTCACACTATAAGGCATCATTCATCCGTTAGATTAATTCCTTAAACCCTATAACTTGTACACCAGCATCTTCTCCGACCAGGCCAAAAAGCCTGTGCATAAACTATTCCGGGATGCCCTGGACGGGGCGTATGATCAATGGTCAGACATTAGGGACTATGTATTCCAGAACAGACCTGGTGCAGAGGAATTGTGGTTCTTCAACAGCAAGGTAGGTTGGCATATCCGCCTTCGGTATAATAAACGGGTTATTGTTTATTGCATCCCCGCCGATCAGCAGTTTGTGATCCTCTTGGTATTGGGCGAAAAAGCGGTAGGTGAAGCCTTGGACAGTAGTATATCACCTGCCACCAAAACCATCATCCGGGAAGCGGCGGCACATACAGAAGGAAGCAGCTGCTATTTTGTTGTAAATGAACAAGCGATCAATGTAGAGGACCTGATCAAGGACCTGAAAAAGCTGCTGGCGATCAAACTATTTTTGTAAGCTTCGGGTAACCTAGCATGGTATTGTATAAGTACAAATTACGCATTATTCCCTGTGATCAGCCCTAAGCAGGTTCAGGCTGGAATATGAGTGTATACCTGGCCTCATTTTATAAAACCGGGCAAACTTAGGCAGTATGCTGACACTTATCAAGCCTATAAATGAGTATACTCAGCAGCAAACGGTGGCAGGTATAGTATCTTTGATGAAAATCCAGGAGTTATGAAAACGCTTTTCGTTGCTACCGATTTCTCCAATGCAGCCCACAATGCCTTAGTTTACAGTCTGGCCATGGCCAAACCTTTTGGCGCCAAAGTGATTGTTTTTCATGCTTACCAAATTCAAGTACTTACCGGGGTAGATACAGCAGTACTGGTTCCTGAAACGGATACGAAGGCAGTGGTGGAAGACCGGCTGCGTCAACACCTGTTGGCCATCAATGAAAGCGAAGTGGATATTGAACTGTTGTATAGTGAAGGACCCGCAGCCCCTACCATCCTGGCAACCGCTGTAGCGAAAGGGGCTGATATGATCGTCAGTGGCATGAAGGACCATGGAAAAACCTTCCGCCAATTCTTTGGTAGCACGGTTACAGCACTGGCCAAAATAACCACACTACCATTCATAGTAGTACCGGAAGCCGCCGGTTATCAACCACCGCTAAAAATAGCATTGGCCAGTGATATCGCACCGGAAACGGATACGCATATACTGGATTGCCTGGCCAGCATTGGTGAACGATTCCATTCCAAATTATACATTGTGCGGGTGATCAGGGACCGGTTTGAAGAGGTCTTGGAGTTAAAGCACCGGCCTGCCAGACTGGACCGGTTGTCTCCAACACTGGAAACAGCATATACCTATACGCAAAGCAAGCATGTACCGGAAGCACTGGATTTCTTCATCCATGCAGCGCAGATCAATTTGCTGGCCATGGTGCCGCATAAGCATACGCTATTGGAAAAATGGTTCTTCAAAAGCAATACGAAGGCCATGATCTTCAGGAGCGATATACCGTTGTTGATATTACCGGAGGGGGAAAGACAATCGTGAATCGGCAGTCGGCAGTCGGCAATCGGCAGTCGGCAATCGGCAATCTTCCCGCAGAGCGGGACAAGTTTTGCTTCGTCAGATGGTTGAGTAGGATACAAAGAACAATATGGGGCACTGTTAACATACAAAAAGTCTCCTTTACCGGGAGACTTTTTCTTGGACATTGATATGTGGTATTAGCAAAAACTTGTTGACTAAATGCCACGTGAGGCATTGTAAAGCTCGTACCAATCCTGGTTGTCGAGGTCGATGTTGAAAGCATTTACAATATTGCGGATGCGTTGTTCGCTGGTAGTACCAATAAGTGGCAATGCACCCAGCTTCACCAGCCAGGCTACAGCAATCGACTCCTGGTCGGCGCCGTATTTGTTACCGATCTCCTGCAATTTGGCGCGTACCCGTATGGCTTTTTCGGACTGGCCATTGGCTATTTGTCCGGCCGCCAGCGGCGCCGAAGCCAGTGGACGCATATAACGTTGCTTGCTGTAATCTACCTGTCCATTATCCAGCGCGGTCGTATTCAACAAATTCAACTCCACATGGTTGGTCACCAGGGGTGTTTTAAGATACGATGCCAATAACTGGTGCTGGAAGACAGAGAAATTTACCACCCCTATATTCTTTACCTTGCCCGATTCTTTGAGGCGCTGTAGGGTGAGGGCCGTTTCTTCCAGGTTGGAAATGGGATCAAGATTATTAAGCAGGAAAATATCTATATAGTCCGTCCTGAGTTTCTTCAGGGAGCTTTCCACACTTTTCAGGATATGGTCTTTGGAAGTATCGCAATACCGCACGCGCACATCGGGGCGTGAAGCATGTGGTTCCAGTATACCGCATTTGGTGAAGATGACCAGGTCTTCCCTTTTAACAGAACCCTGTGCAATCACATTACCAAAGAGTTCTTCACAGGCATATCCGCCATAAATATCGGCATGGTCAAAGGTATTGATGCCCAGTTCGAGGCAAAGGTGGATGGTTTTCTCCATGGCCTTTTCCTTGTTGTCGACTTCCTGCCACCGGTAAAAACCATAAATAGCCGGTGATACTTTGGGGCCCGCGTCACTTAAATAGATCTTTTTCATGTTGTTTAATACAGGTTAAAATGGATACGTATCAGGATGGAAGATAGTGATTTTCTATTAAAATGGTAGAGTTGTGAATCGTGAATCGGCAGTCGGCAATCGGCAGTCGCTTGCCTGGAGTTGAAAGCCTCATTAGCTACTCACTCTTTCGGACGGATCACCGGGAGTAGTGTGACCAAAAGGATTGGCAGGATGCAGACTGGCCCCTTCCTTTTGCGCATCGGCAGGCGGGATGGGCGCTGCCCATTGATCATTGGTACCGGCAATTGCCCGCACGTTGATCATTTCGGCTGAAAGGTCGTGTTCCGTCAACGTGTCCGGCTCCTGGGCACCGCCACCGGCAGGCAGTTCATGAAAAGGTTCCTGCACTACCTGGTCGGCCTGTACCAGCCTGATCAGTTCCTCCATATTCCGGCGGGCAGCACTGATGTACTCTTCATCATTACGAATGGTGGAGAGGTACTTGAGGGCCTTCTCATCATGCGTAAAGAATGTTTTGGCGGCACGGTCAGCAATATCGGCCGTATAACCCAACATTTTCATGGCATCCACACCCAGGCGCAAGCTGGTATCGAGGGTTTCGCGGTAAATGTGCATCATCCCCGCATTCATGAGGTCGTAGGCATCATACCGGTTGGAAGACCGCACCAGCATCTGGAGGTTGGGAAAATGTTTTTTGATGGTATCAATTACCTCCAACCTTTTTTTGCCATCGCCAATGGCGATCACAATGAGCCTGGCCTTGTGGGCGCCCGCTATTTCGAGGAGGTTGTGGCGACTGGCATCGCCATAATATACTTTGTACCCAATGCGGCGCAGCCAGTCCACATTGTCGCTATCCGTATCGAGAATGGTGGTGCTGATGTTATTGGCGCGTAAAAAGCGGCCAACGGTATTGCCAAAGTGGCCATAACCTGCAATGATCACGGGGTTGTTCTCTTCCTGCACATCACTTTCGCGTACGGTGAGGGTGGCGGCTGTAACGGCGCACAAACGGGGTACAATAAACTTCTCATTCACCATCATCACCAGGGGCGTCAGGGCCATACTGAGGGCCACAACGGCCATCATGATATCTGTGATTTCCTTGGTGAGGATACCTCCCTGTGCAGAAAAGCTGATGAGTACAAAGGCAAATTCACCGATCTGGCTAAGGCCTACGGCAAAGAGGAAATTCTGGGCGGTACTCATGCCAAATGCCTTTCCTACTACAAACAGTATGGTCAATTTAAGGAGTATCACCGCCAATACCAGTCCCAATATGAGCCAGGGATGGGGCAATATGAGGCCAAAATTGATGGAGGCGCCTACGGCGATGAAGAACAGGCCCAGGAGCAATCCTTTGAAAGGATCAATATCACTTTCCAATTCATGGCGGTATTCACTATTGGCCAGTACCACGCCCGCCAGGAAGGTACCCAGGGCCGGACTAAGGCCTACGGAGGTCATGAGCACCGCAATGCCCACCACCAGCAGCAGGGCGGTAGCAGTAAACATTTCCCGCATACCGGTTTTGGCAATCAATCTGAACAAGGGGCGCATGAGGTAGCGACCTGCCACGATGATGAACAATACCGAACCCAGGGTCATGAGCGTTTGGGCCCAGGCGGGCAGCTGTCCCACCCATCCATTGTTATGGGCTACCGTATGGCTGGCGCTACCATCGCCACTGTTGACAGCCAGCAGGGGAAATAAGGCCAGCATGGGGATCACGGCTATATCCTGGAAAAGGAGTACGGAAAAGGAGCTTTGGCCGGCGGCGGTTTGCATCAGGCCTTTTTCCTGCAGGGATTGCAATACGATGGCGGTGGAAGACAGGGAAACGATCATGCCAAGGGCGAGGGCTTCGCGCCAACTGACCTTAAACAGCATGGTGATGCCCGCCACGACCACTGAGGTAAGGACTACCTGCATGCCACCCATGCCCAGGATGGAGCGACGGAGGCGCCAAAGGCGGGACGGTTCCAGCTCCAGGCCAATTACAAACAGCATCATGACCACCCCAAACTCGGCAAAATGCATGAGGTCCTCCCCTTCTTTGCCAATGAGCTTCAGGCAGGCGGGACCAATCAGGATACCAGCAATGAGGTAACCCAATACCGAGCCCAGTCCCAATCGTTTGGCAATGGGGACCATAATAACAGCCGATGCGAGGTAGAGCATGGCCTGGAAGAAAAATGAATCTTGCATAGTTGTGAATCGTCAATCGTGAATCGGCAATCGGCAATCTTCCCGCGGAGCGGGACAAGTTTTGCTTCGAATTACGTGCTTTTGGGTGTCACCTCTGGAAACCCCTAAATGGCAAATTTAGTTTACTTGAGGCGGTTCACCTATGGGCGCTTTTCGCCCCTATTTTGTCGCTTCTGCCCAAGGGGTATGCAGGAGGAAAGGGTAAATTTGTACCAATATGAAAAGCGCACCGCCCCCCAATATGGATGCCTATATTGAAAGCTTCCCGCCCGAAGTACAAGTATTATTACAGCAAATCCGCGCAACAGTTCACGACGCAGCACCAGCTGCTACGGAAGACATCAAATATGGGATGCCCGCCTTTATATGGAATGGGCACCTGGTATTATTTGCCGCTTTCAAAAACCATATTGGCTTTTACCCGGCGCCTACGGGGGTCAAATCGTTTGAAAAGGACCTGGCGGGGTATAAAACGGGGAAGGGATCGGTGCAATTTCCGTTGGACAGGCCGATGCCGTTGAAGTTGATCACTAAGATTGTGCAATACCGGCTTAAGAAAAATGCAGCGAGTCGGCAATCGGCAGTCGGCAATCGGCAATGAATACAGCTCAGTTGTAAGGCGGTTAGATATCCTGTATCAGGGAGTACACAAAATTCATAGCGAGCATGTTGAAGTTGATGCTTTTCAATTTTTGAACCCAATAATCACAGAGTGCATTTTTACTGCGCTGGCTACGGATTGCAGCGCACCATTTGGCTAATTTTCGTTCTACTGAATTGCCGGAATTGAGTCTTGGCCAACATTTGGTGTGCAGCTTACGGAAATTGACCAATTCTCTAAATCTATCTTCCCACACCAATTCTTTTACCCTGCGGGCTATCGGCGATAATTTGAGGGGAAATGAATGCAAGTGATCCAGGGCCATTTTGATCTCTTCCATGATGGCTTTTTTATCGGCAGCCAGTACATTTTTTTCCAGGCAATCCAGGCTATTTCTTAACCAGGCATATAAAATGGGATGGCTGGCCGAGGAGGGAATGTGTTTTTGCAGCAAGAGTTGTTGCACCTCGCTGGCATTCCTTTGCCAGTGCCACTCGCGCATGTCCCAAATAAACCCCATGGCGGATAATTGCTCTATTTGTTTTCTATCCAGGAAACCTTTTTTGTACTTATCTCTTATCCTATTGGCCCAAATACACAATTGAGCCTCCTCGTGCCGGGCAGGGAACCGGTTGTTGGCCTCTAAAAAAGACCTCAATTTTTCCAGGTTTTGCTCAAAAGCTGATTGGCATTGCTGGCCATTCTTGCTGGACGTTTGATTATTCATGGTGGTAAATTTTGGTTAGTTGATATTGTTTTTTTTAAGGCATGGAACAAGCAGGCCGGTAAGCTGACAAGCAGCTTATTAGCCATGGATGTGTGGTCAGCAAACGATAATGATTAGTAGGTAAACAAAGTGACTTTGTTCAATGGAGGCAGTAATGATCCTGATGAGGTTGGTTGGGAGCGAGCGCCATAGCGGCCGCAGAGAAGATTTTGCCGATGAATTCAGCCAAAAACAGTAACGGAAAAGAAAATAACTATTGGAAGGTTTATCCGGATAATGTGTAACTATCCGCTATGACAAGGAGGCTATTGCTGACCAAGGCGGGAATGTGTTGAAGAGGTAATTGAGGCTTTGGCAGCCGTCAGGTGGTGCAGAGGCACCCATAAGGAGGGATTGGATTCTCATATCGGTGAGGTTTGTTTTATCACTACGATGAATCTTCAGCTACTTTGAACTACTGGATCCTACTAAAAGTAAGGTTCCTACTAATGAGATGATGGAATGCATAAATTCCATACTCACCAGCCAAAAAAATTTCTAATTGCTTCTTCCGGCTTCTTTACGGCCAGGCAAAAGGCCGGAAAATAGATGGGATCGCCCTTGAAAAGGCCCAATTTCAGGAGCATTTCGGCCTTTTTGCGGCGGGCCTGGCGGTCTTTGACGTCAAAATAGGCTTCAAATTGTTTGGTCTTCATGATCTTGAATTCAAGGTTAGTCTTTGCCATGATGGTGGATTTTAACAGATGAAGAAAAGAATGACTGTACAAGTTCTTTTTTCGTAGAAAGGTTTTCTGGTAGGAAACGTACGCTTATATGGCGTAGTAAGTGGTTGTAATCTGTCTGTAAGTTCATAAAAAAAATATATTGGTTTACAAATTGGTTTTTTTTGTTGGCGCAATTTTAACAAGTGGCTAAAGGCCATGCGGCAGCGACAATAGCCAGGGGGCCGGGTATAGGAGCAGGTATAATCCGGTGGTTATTTTCTACCGCAGCATACCAGGTAATGCCCAATGCCGTGATGGACAGGCTGCCGGCAATTGCCTCAGCAGGTGTGGTCAATGTAGTTGCCGGAAAATGGATGCGCCTGAGGGGTATGAGTGAGGTGCGGCTGGTATGTATGCTGTAGGTGTATTGTTGAAAATCGAATACTGCCGTGGTGAGGTATATCCTGCAGTGGGTGGAGCCTGATGGCGGCTGAATAAAATACAAGGGTACAAAAGAGGGAAGCTGTAATTGGAATTGTTTTGTTGTGGCCTGGTAAGTCAGCTCCCATTCCATGGCACAAATATCCTGCAATAAAGCCTGTTTATTAAAGTTATAGTCCTCTAATACATGAAGGTTGCCATTGAATAAATTCCTGCATCCGTAAATATTTTTTTCATCCTGTTGGAGGGCTTGCAGGAGTAATGATTGTAAGCGGTGGGGTTTGTCTTTGATACCTGCGGGCGTACAGAAGGCCTGGCGAATAAGTTTTGCCTGTGCAGCCAATTGTGCAAATTCATGGGCCAGCAATCTTGTTTTGTGGAATAATGGATCGTAGGATACGCGCTTGGCGGTGAGGCCAATTTTGCGGGCCTGGAAGTATCCCTCTTTGGGAATGAATACATACCCGGGATAATAATGCCGGGGCAGGTGTGTGCGCCGGGATGTTTGTTGGGCGGTGTGACAATGTTTGTTCATGATAACTGGTATTGATGGAATGAACTAAAAAGGGGGCCGGGCGGACCCGGCCCCTGGCAGTAATAAAAGGTGGTAAACACCGGCTCTTATTACGGAACGTCTATGGCTAATACATGCAAGGAACTTTCCTTTTTACTGTTGAGCACTGCTTTTCCATTGACGATCTTCATGAACTGTACCCCCAGTACAATAAAACACGGAAGGGTGCTGTTTGCTGTGAGCGGCAAGGTTAAGGTTGTTTCGGTACCCAGGTTGTCGTCGTAGACCAGGTTAGCTGAACTTTGCCTTGCGCTGAAACTGGATTCATTTTCAAAATCCAGGATAGCTGCCGCCGCGAAGAGGCGGTAATGGGAAACCCCATTCGAGGGTGCTGCCACGAATTCCTTCGGTATATGAGCCGGAATGATGACAGCGGCCTGGCCCGTACCCCTGTTGAGGGTGATGGCGGATTCTACTTTGAAGGCAGCCGACATGGAAACGCGGTCATTGAAGTTGAAACCTTCGAGTTGCTGCATATCACCCTGCTGTACCGTACGATAGCCCCAGGGGTTGATGGTATCGGCGCGAAGGACCGCAATCATGGCCGTTGTGAGTCGGCTGATCATGCGGTTATCTGAAGCCTTGTTGATCTCAGCGGTGAAGGCATCGCGGAAAAGGCGACTGGCAGCGCCGCCAGTACCGAATTCCAAATTATTGAGGCGCACCTGTTCATAGTTGGGATCGGTCTTTAAGCGATCTTTACTAAAACGGGCTTTCTTTTTGGCCATGAACCCATCCTGGGTTTCAAAGAAGCTGAGGTCTTCTACTGTACCTCTTACTTTTATAAGGCCTACTTGTTTGGGCATAACTTTAATTTTTAAATGATTGAATTGAAAATACCTGGTTGCCCGCGGTGCAACCTATAAGAAGCACGCTTCACGCTGATTGGCGGGCGCCAGCTTCCCTGCCGCTTTTAGTGAAAGTTGCTCCTATTTCTTCTTAATGCTATTATTACGGGTCTTGTACGGGTGTAGTACGGATGTACTACGGGTGTAACAGGGGCCAGGTACGGGTGTTGCTGTTGTTTAAATCCTCTCCGTTGTTTATCCAGCTCCTGTTTTATTGTCTTCCCGTTTCTATTGTTCCATTTCCATCACAAACGTACATACGAACGTAGGCGATTTCCAAACCCGAAGACCGAACTGTCCGCATAAGTCCGGTTATGACCGGTCATCTGCGGCCATTTGCGGACATACCGGTCATAACGGTCATGGAAATTTGGAAATTGGTATTGTGCGGTTGTAGGTTTGTACCGAACAGTTAGCTAACGACTATTTATTCAATCAAGCATTAAAAATTAATTTATGAAACTAATAGTTGTGCATATCAGGGATGGTTACAACCGGCGTAAGGTACAATTGACACCGCAGCATGCAGAATTTGGTAGAGCTTGTAAAGACAGCAAGCTTATAGGGATTGCCTTTCGTGAGCAAATGCAATATGACAAAGAATGCCGGAAGCGTGGACGGCTGGTTAATATGCTGATGCAAGTGATGCAAACCGATCTTACCAGTAAATGGGGAGCAAGAAATGTGCAGGATGGAGATATTGCATTGCTGGAGTATTTTAACTTCAACCGTCTCCGGTCCTTGCATAACCTACTGCCACTTGGAGTCGAAAGCGATATCAATGGCGTTACTGGTATTTGCAAGATCGAACTACCCGACATGTTACCCGAACAGGACTTGAGATATGCAGGCAATCCAACGCATGTACAGTTTACCCTGGGAGCTGCCAGCATTGATTTCAAAACAGGTTGGTGCAGCAAATCGAAAACGAAGAGCGCCTATCTTTCTATGGGTAAAAAGGTTAAACTACGCTTACACAGTATGGTAGATATTGAAGAAGGTGTTCCCATTTTACTGGCGCTGGGTATTAATTTTTTTTCCAAGATCAATAACAAATATTACCAGGTACGTACCGGAGGTGGTCAATGCCTTACGATTGTGAAAGTTGCGCGGGGTATTGTGGAGGAGTAACCGGCAATCGGCAGTCTTGAGTCGGCAGTCGGCAATCGGCAGTCGGCAGTCGGCAGTCGGCAGTCGGCAATTGATAGCGGCAATGGGTGTGATTGATCAGCAGTTTTCCCGCATAGCGAGACAAGTTTTGCTTATAAAGATTTTGTTGGTGAGGTGGTGCGGCCGAACCACGTAACCGATAAAGGGCATTTGATAGCTGGGCCCGGGGTGAATCACGGCCTATACCTGAAACACAGCTTTGCTTTCTCACGCCATTACAATACTCTTTTTGCCAAATTAATTATGTGACCGGTATCTGCCAAGAGCGGCAGGAGCAGCCAGCGCTGCTGCGGTTCCTCGCAGAAAGGCGCACAGGAAAATTCCTACTATCCGGCAATTGGCTTATTGTAATGGCTTTTATGTAACCCAATTTTATCACTTTTAAAATGCGGTATTATGAGTATACAAGAAAGAATGCAATCTCCAACGCCGCCCTTCTTTAGTAAGCTGCGGAACTGGAGCCTGATCCTGGCGGCTGCGAGTGGCGCTATTTTGACAACACCAGTGGCCCTTCCCGCCCTTGTGGTACAAATAGCCAGTTACCTGGCAGTGGCCGGCACCGTAGCGGGTGCGGTGAGCCAGGCGGCTGTGAAGAAGGAATAGCAAGCTGCGAGCCTTGAGCTACGAGCTGCGAGCTATTGAACGGCCCCGTTTGTATAAACGGGGCTGTTTTATTAATCGCTGATTAATTGATTAAAATGGATTGCGCAGATTGAAATACTGATCGGGTTGATGAGCAGGGAGCATAAAAAAAGGCCCGGAGGCCTTTTGATACGGAAGGTAGGAAACACCGGGGAGCGCCAGGGCGCTGGAAGAAACCAGGATAATACGGCGGGCGAACTCCTTTTCAAAAGCCTGCCGGAGGGCCGGGCCTACGATATAACCGCGGCACTGTTCAATGCCCACCATACAACAGGTAGTACTGGCAACGAGGTAATACTTCATAACAAAAAATTAAAAATGAAAAAATAACAGCAATAAGCTGCGGCACAGCGGTAAGGGGGCATAAGCGCAAAGCCAATTGGAATGCGGAATAAATACGCGGATAGTTACAGCTGAATTGCCTGGTGAAGCTGGTGCGGGAAGCTGTGGGAGGGAATACAAGCTGCGAGCTGTGAGCTTCGAGCTGCGAGCCTTGAGGGATGCTGGGAAGCCCGGCTGTTGAAGATTAGCACAGGGGTTTAATGCCGAACCAATTGGTGGCTTTGTGGGTTGGCATGCCCCCTTATCTTTGTTGAAGCGGCTATTGCTGATTTTTTGTTATGAGGTATTTGCCTGGCTGCCTGGCAGGTTGGGCATTGCAGGCTGAGGTATTGGAGGACTGGAGGCTTTTGAAAAGGAGGAGTACGCAATACGCTGGTGTATGGAGCACAAGGACGCAACGGTTTTTATTGTCACGTCATGCTTATGCCAGTAGCAGAACGCTCAATCAAAATGATAGCGCCTAAAAAGGAGGTTTTTCCACCTAAAGGGCTCTTCACCGAGAAAATTAATGGATTGTTCCAGCAAAGCGGGCATTATTTATTTGAAGTTGGTGTACAGGAACTGCGGGCATTCGATCTTTCGTCCATTTGAAAAATAAAATATGAGTGTCTTGAAGTTATTAATGGCTCTATTGTCTCCATAGCTTGAAAGACTAAATCCTTTACAATTTTTGTCAATAACAATGTGTTTTCCGAAGAGGATGTCCTTCAGGACCACTTGTCCGTTATTTATTGAAATATTGTATCGCTGTGTCAGAATTGCTTTACCAAAGACAATAATAAAAAATCCGAAATATAAAAGCCCACAGATAAGTAACCCAAAGGCTTCCAATCCATCGTGTTTCTTTGTAAATTTAGGAATGGCCCTACAAATAAACATTACGACACTTCCAAACGCAACAAGAAAAAAAAGAATCCGAAGGATCAAGACAGGATAGACATATTTGCTTTTAAAGTTTGTCATAAAACGATTCATCTCTATTCAAACAGTTTATGCAACCTCAACCGTTCCAGATAATCAGCCAAGGCATGAAGGCCAAAGCTTCCCAAAAAGATGATGAGGAAAATGATCAGGCATATTTTGTATTCCCTGTAATGCAGGTGGAGTTTAGATTTATCCAACCGGTAAAACCAAACCAGGTGAACGATCCAGGCGATCACCCAACTGATTAGACAGATAAGTATAGCCTGGTCTCGCAACATCCGTTTATCTATAATTCTTATGCCCCCCATAATAAATAAGGTTGAAAAGAAAGTGAGGAAGAAAGATACTTTCTCTATTTTACGATACTTTCCATCATGCCCCTGGTGTTTCATTAATAACAGGATCAAAGAAAGGGTCATCTTTTTCATGGGACATTTAGGTTAATACAATCCAAAGAAAACCAATGAGCTGGCAGTAAATCTAACATCCTGTACTTATTTAGTTATTCGCCTTGGATCTGACAATGCAATTATATAGATACTACCACTCAATACCAGTATTGTAATAAGGATAACGAATATACCGGGCCAAGCGGTGCGGTTGTATTTCCTATACTTTTCTTTCCGGAAGACCAGCAAATAATTTAGCGCTCCCACAATAACTGCCATTATAACCAGATTGTAATCTTTGAGCAAGACAGGAGGTATCTGAAATAATAAATAGACCAGGCAATCGACAGCGATGATAACAATTACCCATAACAAACAGGTCAGGTACCAGGTCTTTATCCCGGCTCCGCCTGGATTTACTTTGTCCAGCAAATCATCCAATCCACAGCAGTATTGCATATAGAGCTTCATCATACTTCAAGATAAAAGATGTCCGTCTTCCCCAATACAAGTGCTACCAATAATAGCCATTGGGTTACTATTAACTACACCATGACCAACTTTTTACTCCGCTAATTTATCCTTCTCAGCGCGGTGCTATGGGATAAATATCATCGGCTGTGTGTGCGACACCGTCGATCCCTACGGAAAATAAGACATACTTATCGCCTGTTTTTTCATAGGAATAATTGGAATTTAATTCTTTATCCAATCTGCGAATAAGTAGTGGATCATTAATACCCACTATTTCATCTATTTCCCTGATTTGCTCCAGGCTATCAGGATATACGCCCTTTTTTACTTTATAATATTCAATAATATTGGCCAAGCTGTCAATTTGCTTTTGAGAGATCTTTGCATACTCTCTTGCTGTATTGGCACCGTGCCGCATATCATAGAAGAGAAAATAGTATACAAATACTGTGAGCATTACTCCTGCAATACCTATGGCAATCAAACGTTTGCTTTTGTATCTAAATACGCCCATCCAAATCAATGTGATGCCAATCAAAGCACCTATCAATGGAAGCAGGCAAAAAAAACCAATCCAGTAAGGAGGGTTGTTTTGATTTGTATTTCGCATAGAGTAGTACATATTTCAAGAGCCATGATGTCAAAGCCCGGAGCCTATCATTACATTTAATTTGTTGGGATTGAGGTACTAATTGCAAGATGGAATTTCCTCCCAGCCATCCTTAGGATATGACGTTGTGTCAAAACACGGGGGCACTTTATATTGTTGATTGAATTCTGCCTTATCAGGCAGCTCTTTCCAAATCTTTACAAAATAAAGGTCGCCAACTGTGCCTGGGCTGTCTACCGGCACCAATACGGTTTGGGTAGAACCGCCATTTGGAAAGGAAACTGCCACATAATCATATCCTTGCACTTTGTCTGTTTTTACAACCCGCCCAACCACAAAAGATCCATTTGAAAGGCTCTTTCGAGAACAAATCTTGAAGGCAAGGGTCACTATAACGAATATTAGTACTGTTGTTACAATTTCCTTGAGGTAATTTTTCTTTTCCATAGATATTGAACCTGGTAACTTATATACTATTTACAAGTTGGAATTTCTTTCCAACCTTCAGAAGGAGCTTCAATGGCTAAGAGACATGTTGGAACAAATGGTTCTTTCACAAAAAGAACTGCATCAGGGCTTTTAGGTAATAACTTAATAAAATATTGGTTGCCTATCGCTCCATCCCCCAACGTACTATTCATTCTTTCTACATATTCTTTCTCTCTATACTTATACTTGATAGTTATTATTATCCCACCTTTATAACCTTCAGAATTAATAACAGTACATTTTGTATAGATGCCTTTCTCGTCTATCTTTTTATTAAAGAAGAACTGATAAGCGGCTATTCCCACTACTATTATAAATAAAATCAATAGCGGCTTTCCTTTAAAGCTTTGATCAAGATTATTCACGTTTAAAATTTATATTATTAAATTCTATTTGTCGTCACCAGCCAGTTGCTGTACCTGACCACCTAAATTACCAGTAGTTATATCAGTAAACATACCCACAGCTCCTTTTGTGCCACCTAATGTTCCGTAGGTAAACTTCGCTCCTTCACCAAATAAACTAAAGCTAAAATCAAACCCGACCTGGAAGATATTTTTACCGTTGCCTAAATAGTTTAAACGCTGATTACTCATCGAAAAGGCGTTATAATCCACTGCTGAATTTATAGCCGCAAGGCCTATCAAACTAACTACACTTTTATATGGATTTAAGGCACCTGTAGTTATGTCAAAACCATCTATTTTTCGAACATCACCTCCATTCTGAGCAATGTTCAACGCTGTGGCGCCTATCAGGCTTGCACCATATTTATTAGCAAAAATTTGCCCCCCTGTCCTCAACAATCCCCATTCAGTAACGACCGCCGGGGCTGAGCTAATTATTGCATGAGCAGCTAACGGAGAAAATATAGCTGCTACCGCCCCGAGCTGCATTTTTCTACCGTCTTCCTTTGCGTCATATCGTCTTCTGTAATTCACCACATTATCCCGATAGTATTTGGAGTCGCCTTGTGCTATTTCAGCTTTTCCTGATTGCCGCCTTAAATCATATTGGTATTTCATGTTACGGTATATATCAACTTCCTTTTTGGTATATCTTGGCCAGTTAAAACCCCGGAGATATGTTCTACGATGCGTAATCGTATATGTCGGCAGTACATCAGGATTATCTTTAGTTGATATCAAGCCCATGGGATCATTGGCAATTATGGAGTTTCCGTTTGCGAAAACAAACGGGGAAAGGCTGTTTGTTATATCGCCTAAAGGATCCACCTGATGAAACCTACCAATTTGCGGGTCGTACATTCTGAATTGTGCATCATACCATTCCAAACCGCTTCCATCACCAAACTCTTCATCCTGCAATTCGTTGCCATTATTAAACTTCTGTTTACTACCCGGATTAGCAAAGGCTTTGGAACTGATTCCTTCCATAACCAATCCAGCAGGATAATAATGCGTCTCTTCTAACAAAGGCCCTCTTATGTGTGTAACTTGCAGATTATCAAAGTAAACATCCACATTTGGCGTCTCATTACTTACATAAATATACAAATAACCGTTTTTTGTTATTTCTTTATTTGTTAATACGTGGGTTTTAAATTCCTGGTCGGCACCGACCTGCTCAAACCCTGAATTCTTTCCATTGTTGGTAATGACGGGCTTGAATTGCTCATCAAACAATAAATAATTCAGGTATGCCTTGGGTTTGGCGATGACATAACCCGCATTCCTATTGCCCAGGAAGGAAAGCACCCCAGGATCGAGTACGCCGGCAGCTAGCTGTCCTGCTGCCACCTTACCAGCCGACATACCTGGAACGCCCGCTGCTAAAGCACTCACGATTGCACTCAATGGATCTAATGGAACTCCAGGAGTAGTGCCATTAAGTTTGTACCAGCTATTAACACGCAGGTTGAACTTATCACCAGCCATGACCCTCAAAATGATGGCAGGGCCAATTTTCTGGCCATCTCCTCTCACTTTGGCCACTTTGTCATTGGGATTGGTATAGGGATCTGAAGGATATCCGGCTGGTTTATCAACCCTGGTAGTATTCAGGTTACTGTAAATCTGCTCTTCTTTTGTAGCCAAGGCAGTTTCCATACTGGCATTCAGGTAAGCATCCGTTTGCTGCTCTTCGGTCAAAACCATACGGACATTTCCGAGATGGTCTTTAACTAAGTAATCATAGATTGGCGCCAGGTTCTTCCACCTTGCTTTACCTGCAGGGTGAAGATAGTATTGCAAAGAGTCAACATAATCCGTAACACCTGGGGTATTAAATTCCTTACTGATAAAGACGCACTCGTCGATATAAAGGGTAGTAGTTTTCACCACATTAGAAGCCGTACTATCAACCGTTATCTTCCGTATCTTCTTCCCTTTAGCATCATACTGATATTCAATAGTTCCTTTTCCTCTCACATTTACAAATGATGGCTGCCCTAAATAATTGTAGGATATCTGCTCAATGTCTTTATTCAGGTCAGCAGTAAGGTTGCCTCCTGCATTGTAATTGTAGTCAGTAGCTGAACCTGACTTAGTGCCTCCCAAATTATTCATGTACCTGGCCGATGAACGGAAATCAGAAAGGCGTGTAGCCGTGTCGTTCTCGGCATCCAGGACATTTTTCAGCCTACCTGATTTATCAAAATAGTTATAGGATAAAGAATCAATGACTCGACTCCCTCCTAGCTTCCAGCCGGACTGCATCATGTTCTTAATATTTCCATTGGCATCATACCCCATTCCTTTCAGGGAGAAATCGAGACCGGCTGACGTGTTGAATGCTGTGACGGCAAGTTGTGTAAAGGAGGCACTAAGCAAGCGGCCGGAGGCGTCGTATGTATAGTCAAATTTACGTGTTTGATCATCGCCTGTACTTTTCCAAACGGCACCAGCTATATTTCCGTTAAACAGCTTGTTGGCATATGCAGTTCCTACATTGTTAACCGCTATATTATCCTTGTCGTATCCCAAATCGTATCCAAAGTAATTGGATGTACTTAAGGTATCCTGAAGGTAAGGGCGGTTCACGCCCAAAAGCCATCCACGGATATTATAATCCAAGGATTGGGTTTCCAAAGGTTCACCGCCCGGAGCAGTTCCCAATTTATTGGTTTTAACCTGGCCCATTGTATTGTACTCCTGTTGGGAGACCACCTTTAGTGCGCTGAAACTAAGACCATGTTCCGTTTTAACTACACGGCCCAAATCATCGTATGTATACCTGGTACAAATAGGCAAATTTGTGGCCTTTTGCCCGGCTATAATAACTCTATTGACAGTCCGCAATAATTGCCCGGAAAATGAGTATTGTAAAGAAAGAATACTGATACCACCAGAAGCGTTTTGAGTCTGCGTTTGGATGACTTTTTCCTGATCATCATAATAATGGACGGTTGTAATATAGTCTTGCGTTCCTAATATTCTGGCTCTCGTCCAGGTTACCAATCCATTAGTTTGTTTAGACTGAGCCCAGGGAACGGCAAATTCAGGGGAAACATTAAATGGCCCTGTAAACATAACGCTTGCATCGCTTGAATTGACGGTACTGCTGAAGGCAGCAGGAAGGCTAGTATAATCATCATAATAGGTTTCAGTTAATTGTTCCTGACCAACAGCACCCGGATAATTTACACTGGCAGCAGCCTGAGCAGCATGAAAATCCTGGGTCTGGTTATTGGTCCAAAGGCTGGTACCTGTTAACCTGTTGTTCTCATCATACTTATTACATAGCCATTTTGCAGGGATCGAAGTCCTCAGATTAGCATCCTGGGAAAGCACCAACCGGTCTCTTGCATCATATACCATCCAGGTTTCGCCAGCTCCAGGCATTGATTTTTTAATTAGCCGTTCGCGGTTGTCATACTCGTATCGAAAGCATTGTTCAGCAAGGATGGTTGGATCTGTCAAAACCCAACCTGGCTGAATTAATTCTACGCCAGTCGGTTGAATAGTACATCTCAGGTTGCCTAAATCATCATAGATATAATAAGTACATAACCACCCTGAATGATTACGGCCAGCACCGATATCTGGTAATGAGGTTAGTTGTTGCTTTTTAAGAACGACCTTTCCGTCCTTATCCTTAAAAACAATTTGTTGCAATCCTTGCTCATCTGTAACAATTGTCTTATCAAGTTCCCCGGAGGTGTAAGCTCCATTTATTGCATATGTTCCAAAGCTACCAGCAACATTGGTTACATTCCACCGTTTAACGTCATCGATGTCGGTATTGGTTTCGTGTTTTGAGGTTACACCGCGTCCACTCCCCGTCCAACTATTGCCAGCCGGCTCACTTCTATCAACCTGATCAACTGGCGAAGTTTCGAAAACAGTTCTCGCATATAAATAAGATTCTCCAGGAAATTGACTGGCGCCGAACGACGTTAACTGAGCTACCGGGTTTCTTTTTAATAAGCCGTTGCTAATATTGGTATTTCCACCTGTGTTGTTCGCGGCAAAAGGCAAATAAGTGATGCTTTCTCTACCCATGCCATCATACACATTTGTGGCCACCATATCCGTAGCTGAACCGCCTGTTACCAATGAACCTTGACGCAGTACCTGTTGAATTGGCCGCCCTAATCCATCCAGGTAACTGGTAGAGACCTTAACTTCCCGTAAAGATTTAGTACCAATATTGGCTACATTTTGTTCTGGGGCAGTAATAGCATATGATCTTATAAAATTGACAGTTGTTGATGAGTAGTTTTCGGGAGTGGAGGCCAATGGCTGTTTTATAGAAATGATAACCGGTAAACTATTTACAGTAATGCCGTTGCTGGTTACCTGGCGGCGATAGTATTGAGGTGCTGCCAGATTAGCTGGTGTGTAATCTTTTGCGGTAGCGCCAGAAACGTTGCTCCAGGCAAGATTATCGCCAGATACCTGCCATTGGTAGGTGTATGTGCCGTTGCCACCATTGGCTGCATTTACCCCCAAAACACCGGGACTGGTATTTACTGCAATTGAAATGCTTCCAGGAAGAATTGTTCCGCCATCAAGCTGAGAATAGACGGAGACTGAAATTACATTAGAATAGGCAATAATATCGCTCATTACCCGGCGCCTGTACCAGGTGGTGCTAGTTAATGGCTGTGGCGTGTAATTCAGGGTAGTAGCACCAGCAATATTATTCCAGGTTGCATTATCCGTTGACCGTTGCCATTGGTAGGCATAAGTTCCACTCCCACCAGTTGCGGCTGTTCCAGTTAATTGGGAAGATGCAGTATTGTAGTTGATTGGAGCGCCGGGTCCGCTAATGGTCCCTGGGTTTAGTGCAGGCAGTACTGTAACTGTTGCAGTGTTGCTTTGTACTGAAATTCCGTTACTAGAAACAGTTCTTCTGAACCAGGTGGTCGATGTTAAAAGTCCAGGAGTATAATTTTGAGCGGTTGTACTACCGATGTTGGTCCAATTAACATTGTCGGAAGATTGTTGCCACTGGTACACAAATGTACCATTACCACCGGTAGCAGCCGTACCGTTCAGTTGTCCGGGACTCGTATTGTAATTTACAGTGAGGGTGGATGGAGATATTGTTCCTGCCTGTAGCTGGGCAAGTACGGTGATTGCCGTTGCGTTACTTTGCACGGTAACTCCATTGCTGGTAACGGTTCTTCTGAACCAGGTTGTTGATATTAAAAGTCCGGGTGTATAATTTTGAGCGGTTGCACTACTGATGTTTGTCCAATTGACATTGTCGGTAGATTGTTGCCACTGGTAGGCAAAGGTACCATTACCACCACTAGCAGCTGTGCCGCTCAGTTGTCCAGGGCTTGTATTGTAATTAACCGTAAGGGTGGATGGAGAAATTGTTCCTGGTTGCAACTGGGGAAGTACGGTGATTGCTGCTGAGTTGCTTTGCACGGTAACTCCATTACTGGAAACGGTTCTTCTGAACCAGGTTGACGCCGTTAAAGTTCCGGGTGTATAATTTTGAGCGGTTGCACTACTGATGTTTGTCCAATTGACATTGTCGGTAGACTGTTGCCACTGGTAAGCAAAGGTACCATTACCACCGGTAGCTGCCGTACCGTTCAGTTGTCCAGGACTCGTATTGTAATTTACAGTGAGGGTGGATGGGGAAATTGTTCCTGCCAGTAACTGGGGAAGAACGGTGATTGCTGCTGCGTTGCTTTGTACGGTAACCCCATTACTGGAAACTGTTCTTCTGAACCAGGTGGTCGATGTTAAAAGTCCGGGGGTATAATTTTGAGCGGTTGCACTACTGATGTTTGTCCAATTGACATTGTCGGTAGATTGTTGCCACTGGTAAGCAAATGTACCATTACCCCCGGTAGCAGCCGTACCACTCAGTTGTCCAGGGCTCGTATTGTAATTTACAGTGAGGGTGGATGGGGAAATTGTTCCTGCCTGCACACTGGGGAGTACTATAATAGTCGCAACATTGGAATAAGCCTCAATTTGATAAATCAGCTGGGAATACACAAGCCGGTAATAGGTTGTTGCGGTTAAACTGCCCGGTGCATACGGGGTTCTTGAGGTTGCACCAGGAATATTTGTCCAATTCGTGCCATTTGCAGATTGTTGCCATTGATAGGAATAGGATTGTGAATAACCTCCGCTGGCGTCAGTAGCCGTTAATGGCGATGCCGTTGATCCTGAGACAACAGATTGAGTGGATGGAGATACCACCCCCCCTTGCAACTGAGGCACCACTGTAACCTGGCAGGTGTTGCTTTGTGCAGTTAGGCCATTGCTGGAAACCGATCGTCTGAAGTAGGTGGTTGCCGTAAGGTTACCGGGCGTGTAATTTTGCCCCGTTGCTCCAGTAATACTTATCCAGCTATTGTTGTCTGAAGATTGCTGCCATTGATAGCTGAATACTCCGTTTCCTCCGGTCGCCACCGTTCCACTCAACGTTCCGGGGCTTGTGTTATAATATATTGCTGAAATTGAAGACGGAATTGTCCCAGATTGAAGGCCTGCACTGTTTACCGTAACAGTAGCAACATTGGAATATGCTACCAGTTGAACTTCCACCTGCGAGTATTTAACTCTAAAGTAAGTGGTAACGGTCAACGCACCGGGTTCGAAATCACCTCCTGAAGTGGCGCCGGGGATGTCGCTCCAACTAGTACCATTGGTAGAAAGTTGCCACTGAAACAAATAGGCGTATTCAGGATCGCCTCCGCTTACGTCGGTAGCAAGAATCGGCATGGGAACAGCGCCCGAATTAATGGTTTGAGAGGCAGGTGAAATCGTACCTGGCACTAATTGGCCTTGTACTTTAACAATAGAAAAAGCCAGCAAAACTAGAAAAAGCATTATACGTATGATCGATTTCATCCCTTATTTTTTAATCGAGTATCTATATTGGAGATTGTTTATTCTGTAGCCCTTAATTGGTAATCCACTTTTTTGAGAATATTATTATTCTGATCACGGATCAGCACTAACCTACCCAGTGGATCATATTCATAATATGTGGGAACCTGGTTGACACTACATTGGCTAACAATACCTATCTGCGGTTCATGGCACCAGGTTTGCATTTTCGCCGTTGCGGGATGCAGGCGCACTTCATCCAAAATCGCCGTCCCAGAAAGGACAATCTGTGTAACGCCTGTAATCCGGTGTGTAAAGCATCGCCAAGCCCCCAGTTGTTTGGTGAGTTGAGCCACTCCCTGTGTTCCGGCCACCGATAAGGAAGCGGCATTCTTTGTCCAGTAGGATACCAGGTACTCTTTCGAAGCAACCAGCCCCGTTTTAGTTAAAGAACCATTAGCAAGCTGATAACTGGCGAAACCTGTAAATCCGTCATTGGTAATTCTCTGGATACTCCCAACAATCCAGTTTCCAGTACCGTCAGCCTCAAAGCTGGTGTAGGCTACAGACGAGCTATCGGCGTTAATAATTTGGGCTATTGGATACAACTTTTTGTAGTCATATATTGTGGTAACCACCTGATCATTATTTTTCTGAATTTCACATGGATTGCCAAATTCGTCGCTCCTATTAATAGCAACCATCTCCTGATACCTGGCATCCATCGTAAAAACGCCACTGCCATTGATAGCACTTTTTGTATATGTACTCAATAAAACAGGCGATGCTGACTTCCATTCAAATACCTTTTTTACATTTAAACGGTCCGGGCTATATATTTCTATCGTCCCGTCAATGATGTAATCGGCACCTGCTATTGATTTAACTGAAATTGTTTCAATGGGAACTACCCTATTGGAATCTGCAAGGTTCCTGATGGTTAATGCATCTCCTATAGTAGCGAGTGACCGATTTACATAATCAACAGGATAAACTACCTGCTTTCTGACCGCCTGACCTTTGCTGTTTAATGATTGCTGCGACGTAAGTTGTGTGTGTTGAGCTGATCCATATGTAAAACTATTTTCAACCGAAATTGTATCGCTTGCAAAAAAACGCTCGATGCTACTAGTTTGGTTATACCTGGTAGCTCCAATATAAACTGCGTTCGCTCTGTGTATTCTTGAAGGTGTAACACTATAGCTAGAATTGCTACAGTAGGTGGCATAGTTTACTTTCATCCCGGGCATTATACCGGACAGATCAGAACTTGTAAAACTGTTTATTGTTTCACTAACTTTTGCATAGTTATTACCAATATTTTTATACACTTCCTTCTTTAGTAACCTTCCTGCAGTCCAAAATGTATTAAACGGCTTCACGTTGGGCTGAGCCATGGGTTCGCCCTGAATATTGTCGGAAAGGGAATAGGTGTAGTCTATTTTACCTCCCCTTCCACTTGAATCATACAGTTCTGTCACTTTTCCATATTCGATTGTACTACCAGAAAAGGGAGCAATATTTTCTTCGGAGAAAGAATACAGTGGACCACACTCAACACAGTTTAAATACGGCGCTGCGTCCGGAACGTTGTAATTGAGGGAGGTCATGTAATTGGGAATATTCTTTATACTTACATTAGGAAGGGTGTCGTTATATACATATTCCTTTATTATTGGTGGATTTACCCCAGAAGAATCTGTACTCACCATTCGCTTTATGCGGCCTCCCGGCAATTCAAAAGGAGGCCTGGCCGTAGTGGTATCGAGATAGGAATGAGTTATATCTATATTACTCCACAATATCCGTTCGTCTCCACTTGCATATGTATCGCGACCCGGTACACAGGTCCAGGTGTAAGTTCCAGGTGCAACTGTAACATTTCGTTGCGCCGAGCAATAGGGATTGGGGCGGCAAACGACGGAATAAACAGCAGCATTCAAACTATCCAGACCAGGCTTAGGTCCGGAAAACTGAATGGAGGCATCCTGAACGTAACCAGGATCAAGCTCGTAAAAGAAACTTAAGGTCAATAGCGTAGGTTTGGTTAAAGTAAACGATCCGGTAGGGTTCGTATTACTATTTCCCGATCCCAGCCACTCGATCACCGTGGGAAAGGCATTTTTTCCCCACCTTAAAAATGGTGACCAATCCTCGATGATTTTTTTTGAGGGTACTCTAACCTGATTTGGTTCATATTCAAACGTAGTAGATCCCCCGGTAGGAAACCTGATACTTTTAAGCATTCCGCGCCTCGCATATTCGAAATTGCTGGTTCTGTCGGCAGTCCCCTGGGCGGGCATTGCCCAGGCAGCATAATCCGCCTCTGGTGTAAGTCCATTGTTATCTTTTCCATTAAAATAGCCCCAATGATCGATGGAGGTAGTATTATAGGGGGCGAGGTACTTATCGTAATAGGTGAAATCCCATCTCCGGCCAACCGTCGAATTTACCTGCTCCCGTACGGCATCCAGCTTCAACTTATCATTTGTACCAAAATAGCTTTGTTCCAAAAAGAACTGATTGATCATTCGTCCTTTATTGTTCACAACCTTTACAGCAGAAAGCGAAGGGAGCTCGATTGGGGCGAACATATAAAGATCCAAACGATTAGCGGAAGTAGTTTCAAATTTGATATACCCATCGTCATAAACGATCGAATCCAGCAATAGAACACCCTGTTTGATATGAGTAGAAGAATAGTCCGGCCCACTTACCGGGCACCAAGGTTGGGTACCGCTGCTGTGCCTGTATTTCTTAATGATCGCCGATTGGTTGTAAGAATAATTATACGTCTTGTACCTGAACCGGATCTCGCGCCTATTCTTTGTAATGATCCTGGACACGTAATAAGTAGTTGATGCCCCTGCCTGACGGAGATCTATATCGTAAATATCTTCGGAGCTTCCGCCTTCTGCAGATTCGAAGAAAAACTCGTTCCCTTTATCATCCAACAGCTTATAGCCACCTGTTTGAATTACGGAGATCTTGAGATCAGACTTGGGAGTTATAAGGGCTTTACCTAAGGTATCGAAATAAAACAAGTAGTTATTGCCTAATAATGAAAGGGAAAAATGATCCCATTCCGTGTCCTGTAATCCCTTCATTATATCTTCCATCAACCAGTAGGTTTGTTCGGGGGTATTGGCCCCGCGGCGATACTTGCTGATAACTCCATAAGTTGACTGCATTCCACCCATTCCAAAATCCGCCAATCCTTGCATTTCCCAGGTAATTGATCCGCCGACCTGCAAATTCCAACCATATCCAGCCCAGGATGCAATATCCTTTGGTTTGTAGCCATTACAATGGTACGATAAGGCGACTGGCAGGCTTATACCATCGACATTGATTTCGGTCAATGGTATATCCACCTGTGGGATGCCGGTACTCATAGCAACAGGGATTTCCCCATATCTCTCGAAGCTTGCCACGTTGGGGGATTTAGGGGTTATTACTGGCAATGAATAGTTCTGGCCATGGGTTATGGCATAGAGCATTAAAAATGCCGCAACCAGGGATGCCGCTTTCTTCTTCATATACTTTTAGCGATTTAAAAATTGTATCCTACCCTAAACTTCAAGGGTTGGTTTTTGGGTATCTGCTGCTGGCTGAGAAAGTCCCACAGCAATTGCAGTTTTGTTTTATTAAATACTTTGTTTTTTAAAGAGATCACTTTGCTGACACCCAGTAGCCCGCTTTGCCGCCACTTTTCTATTGCCATCAATTCCTGTTGCGTGAGGCCTTGTGTGTACACAATTGGTTGGTAATTATACTCAAAACCACCAGAAGCAAAGAAGCTGCCTTTGATCATTACATCCAGAAAGGAGCGGAATCCTACGCCCTGACTGGAAATGGCTATATGCCTGAAATCTTTTCCCCAACCGACCTTGTAACTTCCACCAATACCCACTACGCTTTTATCATTCAACTTATAGCCGACTGATAAGCCAATATCGGTGGTAGAAGGAAAGAAGTTGTTAGACTTTTGTGATTGAATATTGGAACCATATTCGAGCTTTTTCCAAAATGATTTTATTTTCCCGTTATTCGGCTTGAAGTCGGGCATATCCAACTCAGCGTCAGCACCTCCAAGTTTGTTGATCTTATCTTTCAATACATTTATTTGCGCCCTTGTTGATTGCAAGTTTTGCTGGAAAATTTGCATGGCATTGGGACCACCTGCCGCCAATTGATTTTGCAGCAGTTCCTGTACTTGTGCTCTTGTTTGTAAGCCGGTTAAACTGACAGCATTCCCATAACTGCCGGGTACTGCAAACAGGCGGGCCAGCTCACTGTGTTGCTTCATAAAATCCTGGAATGCAGGCAGTTTATTCAACAGGGTGAGCAGCTTGCGTTGCAGCTTACCGGGATCATTGAACAGTGCTTTATACTCTTGTACCTGTTGGGCGTAGTAGTAGCACTCTTTGTTGAAGGCGGTATAACAGGCTGTAATGTCTTTGGGTAAGGTGGTATAAATATCCAATGCCTGCTTAATCAATTGCTTACGCTGAAGCAGGAAGTTTTTTATTTGTTCGGATTGCTGCAGGTTGGATTGCAGTTGCTGCACCTGGCGGAGGGCATTGCTGAGGGGTAGGTTTGTTTCGTTTGTATTGGACCCCGGTAGTTGTTTTTGCAGTAAAAAGGAAAGGCTGTTTTTGAGGGAATCGACATGGGAAAGGTATTCGCCATTTTCACCTGTAGGAACAGGTGCATCCACCTTGTTACTCAATGACTGATAACTGGTTGCAGTAGCTGCATCAAATATCTGGCTGGCGGCGGTGGGGTCAAACTGCTGTAGCTTTCGTTGCAGGCGGGCCTCCTGCTTCTGTAGTTTTTGCAGGTACTTATTGGTTTGCCTGTTGAGCAGGTCATTCAATTTCGCAGTACGCTGTGTAACCTTATCAGTAAGCCGGGATTGAAGATCAGTGAGTTTGGATACAATAGCTATCTCCTGGGCTGAAGTACAGTGGCAACAAGCCATCAGTCCAACCATTATCATCACATATTGCACATTCCTCATGGTCAGTTTGGGTTACTGGGTTACGCAGATCAACAATTGCACAAAGAAAACGCATCCGGTTAAAAAAGACATGTATTTATTATTTTTTTTATTCATGCTTCTTTTCGTATGTGCAACTGGTTGCGTATATGATATTCAATTATTTACTAACAGGGGATGCACACGAAGAATTATAAGCCGGTCTGTAAGGCATTGTATAGCCTTACAATCCATTGTTGCTTTGAGCCGTGGGGAAGCTGAAAACAGGAAGGGGGAAACCTAAACAAGTTCTATCGCGCCACTGCATTTAATGGGTACAGTAAACTGACGATAGAGGGGGGCTTTCGTGAAGGGATAAACCAAGGAGCTGGGTTAAACCAATACGTAGACCACTTGAACCTGCTTAATAAAGAAAAACAAATAAAGCGTAGGTTGGTACCAATGAGTTTGTGTTTATCTTTTTGCAACCTAATCGCAAATTGAAAAACAGATTGCACAGATTATTGAGATTTCGCTGATAGCGGCTTTTTGATGTTTTTGTTATGGGGTATTTGCCTGGCTGCCTGATTGGTTGGGCATTGCAGGCTGGGGATTTTGCCGGTGCGGCTTTTGAAAAGGTGTAGAGAAAAATCAAAGAGAAAGAGTACAAGTACGCCTATGCACTGGGCCAGGCTGCATAATTGCGCCAACTAAGGGATTTGACCTAACGGCCAAAAATTGGTGATTTTAAAGTTGAAAAATTTCATGCGTCAGGCACACCCATAGGCGGTTCTGGGAATATACTGAACATCGGGGTACATAAGTAATGTTCCAAATGGCCTTATTATTCTTAACTTACGGAGAAGCATAACGCATCTTACTGAATGGTATTCAGACTAATGTAAAGCAATCGCCTTTTCTGAATATAATAATTAAAATGGTACAAAACAAATCTTTATGAATTAGCAAAATATGCGTAATTGCATTTGGGGATTAGTTAATCCGCAGCTAATAAAAGCGGATTTTATGTTTACACGAGTAACTACGGCTTTCAGGGCGCTTATTAGCAAGCCGACTCTTTCAAATAAAACTCCCAAGCCCTCCAAAATAGAAGAATGTACCATGTCGTTTTGGGGACTGAAAATCTCCTTTAAAAACCCCGGGTGGAAAACTATCCTTATTATCATCCTCTTTCTGTTTACTGTTCTGCTTATTGCAACACCACTTCGTCAATATGTTACAACCCTTTATAAGAAATAGTACAAATTGTATTTTAGTCGTTCCATTTTTTCACGACTACTTCATAAGCTATTTAGCTTTTCATCTCTTTGGGCCATGGAAATAAAAGCAATAACACAGCTTTTAAATTAGCTAATAGCTCGAAAGGAATAATAAAAGAAAAAAGGGCCGGAGCCCTTTTATATACACAATACTGAACCGGCCAGGAGAGAGCGGAACTGCCCGCCAGGAGGATGCGCCCTGCATACTCCTTTTCAAAAGCCGCACGCTGGGACCTGCGGACGGAGAAGACGCGGCACTGCTCAATGCCCACCATACAACAGGTAGTAGAAGCAACCAGGTAATACAACATAACAAAACATTTAAAATGAAAAAATAACAGCAAAACGCTGCGGCACAGCGGTAAGGGGGCATGAGCGCAAGCCAAATGGAACGCGGAATAAATACGTGGAAGCTATCGGTGAATTACCTGGTGACGCTGGTGCAGGAAATATTGCTGAAAATCAGCACTGGGGTTTTATGCCGTACCATTTGGCAGCCCTCGTGGGTTGGCATGCCCCCTTAATTTTGTTACAGCGGCTTTTTGATGTTTTTTGTTATGGGGTATATGCCAGGCTGCCTGATTGGTTGGGCATTGACAGGCCGGGGATTTTGCAGGTGCGGCTTTGGAAAAGGTGGAGTAGTTGCAGTTAGAATGGTCTGCCAGGTAGGTTGCTAAGTACTGCCTTACTGTATTCCCAGTAATACCTCTACCTTTAATGAGCAAAGCCGGGTAGAAACCCGGCTATGGCTTACCCTTAACAACCCTGGCTCATGGTTAAGATGAGTACAGCAGTTTCCAGGATAATTTTCATAAGGGATAAGATTCTTTGCATACCCATCCGCTTTTCAGTGGATGGGTCTTTTTCTTCTGGACTTGTGTCCATTGGCATAACTAACCCTCCCAGGTTTTCGAACGCCCCAAGGTAGTTCGCTCTGGTATGGCAAGATCATTTCAGCAAAGGGCAATGGATGCCTTTGTTAATTAAATCAATGCCTTTTTATCAGTCATAGATCGATAAGTCTATAACAGATATCATTTACTTAAAAACCAAACATCAGTCTTGTGATTTTACGTCAATCGCCAGGTTGATAAGGTAAGTGGTGGGAAAATCATGTAAGAAATGGAACGCCGCGAAGAAAGAGAGAGCTTTGAAACAAATGTAATTAAATCATTTCAAAATAAACTTGTTTGGTATGTCAATTTTTTTCTGAATAACTGGTCTACTATGTGTGCAATAAACACGTTCACAATTGAAGGGTTGGCGGGTTTCGATGATAATTAGCCAAGGGGAATAAAGAATAAAAAGGGCCGAAGCCCTATTATATACACAAAACTGAACCGGCCAGGAGAGGGCGGAACTGCCTACCAGGAGGATGCGGCCGGCATATTCCTTTTCAAAAGCCGCACGGAGGGACCTGCGGACGGAGAAGACGCGGCACTGCTCAATGCCCACCATACAACAGGTAGTAGAAGCAACCAGGTAATACAACATAACAAAACATTTAAAATGAAAAAATAACAGCAAAACGCTGCGGCACAGCGGTAAGGGGGCATGAGCGCAAGCCAAATGGAACGCGGAATAAATACGTGGAAGCTATCGGTGAATTACCTGGTGACGCTGGTGCAGGAAATATTGCTGAAAATCAGCACTGGGGTTTTATGCCGTACCATTTGGCAGCCCTCGTGGGTTGGCATGCACCCTTATTTTTGTTATAGCGGCTTTTTGATGTTTTTGTTATGCAGTATTTGCCTGGCAGCCTGATTGGTTGGGCATTGCAGGCCGTTTTTTTTGCCGGTGCGGCTTTTGAAAAGGAGGGGTAGCTACCTGGTAGACACCACGAGAAGTAGGTTTATAGGTTTCTATATTGTTTGATCGTACGTTCTTTTGTGCCTAAAAGATAAATAGCTCTTATTCAAACAAAGAAATTCTGTACATTTCAAGATGGACAAAAAACGGTTTGAAAGGCTTCCATTGCCAGCCTCAAGTTCAAAAGAGGACCTGGAAACAATTTCCCGAAACAAGTTCTTTTCCCTTTTTGACCCAAAACTCTTTGAGATCAGGCCAGTGACATTTCGTGACAAAGGCACTGATTTTGTTATAGAGTTAAAGCAAGACGGTTTTTACACTAATTCCCATTTCATTGTACAACTTAAATCTACAATCTCCATACGACCCAATAAAGATGGTACTATATCCCTCTCTGTTTCAGTAAGTAACATTAACTATCTTTCCAACTATCACATGCCAGCTTATTATATCCTATATGACCATAAAAAAGATAACTGGTATATTGAGGATGTTGATCATGTTTATCATTGTCTCTCCCAAAAGCTGACCATCCCTCCCTTAAAAAAGAACCGATTTACTATTAACTTCTCCAAGCTTCTCACCCTTCAGGAAATCGCCAAAATCTATTCAAGCACTTTAGAAAGGGCAGCGCTACTAAAAGGGCTAAATGAACACCTCAACTCACCCCTTCTTGCTGAACGAAATAAGACTGCTGGGATAGTAATTGACGAGAATAAGGAGGTCTATAGTGTTGAACATAATATTGCCCTAATAGACCAGTACGGATTTCAAATCTTAAACAAAGGAGAATTCAGGACGATCATAGAAATTGAGAAACGTACAAACCCTCATGCAAAGGTATCTGCTACATTCAGTATGGTATGTGGAGTAGCCTATTTGCAAACTGGCAAATTGTACAAAGCCATGGAGCTTTTGAAAATGGCTCAACTAAATGCAGAGGGGTTACGGCCGGACCTTAAAGCAATGCTAGTTTATTCAATTTTAAATGCCAAATATCTTCTAGGCATAATATCTGAGCACGATTTTACAATTGAGACTGCCAAAATCATACAGACTAAGGATGCCGGATCATTTTTGCAATTGGAAAGCGCCTTCCGAGATTTTAATAATGCTGATATAATGCTCAAAGATAGAATTGAACGACTATACAAATCCATACGGAATATTTTAGCTCAAGAACCTGATAATAACATTCTTCGGATTGTTGCTTATGCCCGTGTAATTGCAATAGAAGGTATGATTCTGAAAAATGATTTAACAAATTATTTGACGTTGGTATGCGGAAGAACTCAAAATCATTCAAGAATAGCAAATTATCAAGCCTGGCTTTCGAAAGAATCAGAATATTCTGCCCGATTAAAACAATTATTAGAAATTGCCTTGAAAGAAAATATGGTTCAAGCTTTTAATAATTTAGCTCTGAAAGAGATAGAATGGTCTTTTCAAAAGATATACATTTCCCATGTAGTTTATAATTGGAATACTTCGATACTTAGCGTAAATGAATCAGTCAATGAAAATGATAAACGAAGTTTGGTTATAATCAGTAACCAAATTGAGCCTATTGAAAAATTATATGAATCGACAAATGACAAAGAAAACCTATTTAATTGCTTAGTGGTGAAATATGAAATAGCACAATTTGCCGGTCAGATTGAGATAGCAGAAGGGGCTTTACGACAAATTCGTGAGCTCATAGAAACAAATGATTTTGATAGACTTAGAAGTAGATATGAAAGCCTCATTGCTGGCAATACCCGTTATCAGCAATTTGTCAATACCCTAGCAGAGCGAATTGAAACTACGAAAGACTTAATGAAAGGGAGATTGTTTGGCGATGATATTGCTTCTGATAAATTCGATGAGAGTTTGGCGCGCATGGAAAGAAACTACAAATGGACAATTGATCACTTTCTGAAATTTCAATTTCCTCAGGAGGCACTATAATGTAAAAGGGCCGGGGCCCTTTTATAAATACAATACTGAACCGGCCAGGAGAGGGCGGAATTGCCCACCAGGCCGATGCAACCGGCAAACTCCTGGCAGGCAGTTGGTAATGGCAGAAGCCCGTTTACACTTGCTATTTCGCTCCTTTTTCAGCTTTGAGGTATTGATTGAAAAATGAGGTTAGTTTTTCAAATGGTATTATATCTGTCTTATCGTACAAATCAACATGATCTGCATCTGGTACAATCACCAATTCCTTCGGTTCTGCAGCCAACTTATAAACGTCTTCTGAATAGTAGCGGGAGTGGGCTTTTTCGCCTGCAATCAACATGATTGGACGAGGTGAGATCATCTGGATGTTTGATGCCATCGGGAAGCTGAAGAATGACATTGGCGTTGTAGCTGTCCAGGCTGCTGTAGAATTGATAGACCTTGGGTGAAAACCCCTTGGTGTTTTGTAGTAATTGTAAAAAGCCACCAAAACGGGGTCCGGATCATTTGGCAGGGTATCGGGAAGAATCCGGGTTCCTTTTACAAGTTTGCCGTTTCCGTCAAAAGGCACTTCATGCAGGCCCAATGCAGGTTTTCCGTTTTCAGCATCAACCCAACGTTGCTGGCTTAGGTAATCGATCACCTTTTTACGCTGTTCCAAGGTATAGCCATCTTTATAACCACGGCTCATACTGCGGGACATATCGTACATGGAAGCTGTGGCTACTGCTTTGATGCGGCTGTCGCTGGTGGCGGCGGTTAATGCCATTCCACTCAAGCCACAAATGCCTACCACACCAATGCGGTTACGGTCAACGGAAGGCAATAAGCCGAGATAGTCCACTGCTGCGCTGAAGTCTTCTGTAAAAATCTCCGGGGAGCCAGCATTGCGAACGTCTCCACCGCTTTCGCCGGTGAATGAAGGGTCAAAAGCCAAGGTTACAAAACCTCTGGCGGCCAGTTCATTGGCATATAGACCGGAGGACTGTTCTTTTACTGCACCAAATGGGCCACTGATGGCAAGCGCCGCTAAAGGCTGATTGCCGCTATTCTTCGGGATGTAAAGATCGGCGGCTATGGAAATACCATAACGGTTTTTGTAAGTGACTGCCTGCCTTGTCACCTTATCGCTAAGGTGAAAGGTATACTGTTCTGCCTGTTTCATATTGCTTGTTTTTTTTGTTTGGCCAAAAGCCTGCCCTACAATCAAAAGGGATGCCATTGCCCATATTGTTATCTTCTTCATGTTACTTAGCATTTACTATTTTTATTTCAAACAATTTGTTTTCTTCTTTTCCGGCCACCTTGCTTTAAGCTGCCAATTCTGCGACAGGTTTTTCTTTATTAAGTTCGATTTCCCTTCCCTTTTTAGTTGACTTACGAAAAGCAAGCATGGCGACAAAGGCAGCCAAAAGGGTAATCACGCTGCTGGCAATAAACACGCCGATAACGCCCGTCAGGTCAAAAAATAAACCTCCCATTCCTGCACCTGTTGTGATGGCTAACTGGATGGCAGCGATTTGAATACCACCGCCGGTTTCAGCCTCATCCGGAATGGTACGTGTGAGCCAGGTGGGCCAGCCCACTTGTACACCACCAAAGGCCATACCCCATAAAGCCACCAATACAGCAGCCAGGACAGGAAGGCTACCGAATAGGACCAAACCAGCTACGATGGTTCCCATAAAGAGAGGAATGAGGGTTAATGTGCGTTTTAAATTGCGCTCCAGCAGATGCCTGGCGAGTGTAGTACCTGCCAGATTAGCGAGGCCAAAGGTCAAAAGAATGGTTGAAAGGGCATTGACGCTGACACCCGATACTGTTTCCAGAAAAGGTCGCAGGTAGGTAAAAAAGGTAGCATACCCCATAAAGACAAACATGGTTGCCAATAATCCTTTTTTGACATTCGGACGTTTCAAAACCAGTAATAAAGTACCCAGGCTTGCAGGTTTCTCTGTTGCCATAGGCGGCAAGGTAGCCAGCTGCCATATTAAGGCCAGCAGACCCAAGCCTCCTGCTATCAAAAAGACATTGCGCCATCCCAGGATATTACCCAGGAAACTCCCCAGGGGTGCTGAGACTACGGTTGCGACAGATACGGCTCCAAAGACGATAGAAAGTGCTTTTGGAACTAATTTTTCAGGAACCAACCGCATAGCAATTGCAGCAGACATTGCCCAGAAGCCTCCGATAGCTACGCCTAAGAGTACTCTCCCGATTGTAAGCATCAAAAAATTGGGCGCGCATGCCACCAATACATTTGAAAGCATTTGCAAAATAGAAAACGACAGCAATACTTTTTTTCTATCCATGCGTTGGGTGAGGATTGCAATTAGTAAACTAGCCACCATAGCAACCATTGCTGTAATAGAAATGGCCTGGCCAGCTATTCCTTCTGTGATGCTCAGATCCTGCGCCATTGGGGTCAATAGGCTGACGGGTAAAAATTCTGACGTAATTAATCCTGCCACGCCCAATGACAAAGCAAATACTGCGTTCCAGGCTGGTTTATGGGTTAATCCAGGCGTTTCAGTGTGTTGTTTCATATCCGTTTCATTTAGATTGAAAGAGAACACAAAGGTATTTTAGCTATTCACGGAGGCGGTAATGAGAATCAAACCAATCATTAAGAATTTCAAACCTCTGTTGCCCGCAGTGATTTTGGATTGGTTCCGGTGATACGTTTAAAGTAATTGTTAAAATAGGTGGGGTAATCAAAACCAAGGGCATAAGCAATGTCCGAAATGTTCCAGTCGGTATGCTGTAACAAGGCTTTGGCTTCACTAATTATGCGCTCACTGATGTGCGCAGAGGTTGGTTTACCGGTAGTCTGTTTCACAGCACGGTTGAGGTAGTTGACATGCACATTCAGGGCATTTGCATAATCCTGTGCTGTTTTTAGCTGCAGGGAACGTTTGTTGCTTTCAACCGGAAACTGTCTTTCTAAAAGTTCCAGAAACACAGCGGTAAGGCGGGAGGCTGCATTCTTCGGCTGGTCAACATGTTCGGAAGGCTGCAGCTTCAGGGCTTCATGAATAATGAGGTTGATGTAATTGCGGATAAGGTCACCCTTAAAGACATAATCGCTCTGCTGCTCTTCCAGCATCTTTTGAAAAATGGTGTTCAAAAATTGCCGCTGCTGTTCGGTAATCTTTAGAATGGGCGTGCCCCCCATTTTGAATAATGGAGACTGCTGCAGGCTCTCGTTGCGATCAGCAGCTCTGAAAAAGTCATCAGAAAAAAGGACGGTATAACCTATATAGGTGATAGAGAGGGTTTCCCAGGAATAAGGAATATGCGGATTACCAAAAAACAAGACGGTGCCTTCCTGCTCATAACTACGGTCAGCATAATGTATAACACTCTTGCCTGTTGTAAGGCAAATTTTATAAAAGTCCTTCCGGCTGTAAATACGGGTGGCATTACTATCGGCCTCTATCTGATACACATTGAAGCCTTTCAGCTTGAGTTGGTTGTTAAACTCGGATACCTGCCACCCTGCTTTGTTTGCCATAGGGTAAAGTTAAGACAATCAAAACTTTTAAAGCATTTGAAAAGGGCCGGAGCCCTTTTATACACGCAATACTGAACCGGTCAGGAGTGGGCGGAACTGCCCACCAGGAGGATGCGACGGGCAAACTCCTTTTCAAAAGCCGCACGCAAGGACCTGGGAACGGAGAAGACGCGGCACTGCTCAATCCCGATAGCCATCGGGCCCCTACAACAGGCAGCACTGGCAAGGAGGCAATACTTCAATACCCGGATCGGGTCAAAAAATATTTCCGAAAAAAAGTTAGGTTTTGCTCATCTACTTGTTGATATATATAGAGGACAAAGTTGATGAAAACCTTAAAAACTTATTATCATGAGTACCTATTCTACTAAAGCCAGGGAACTGCGCCAGCTTATTTATAAGTATGCCAAAGGACAACTGACCCTGGAAGAAAAACAACAACTGGACGAATTCATGAACCGGTCGCCGGAGAATGCCAACCTGGTAGCGCTATTAACCTCTCCCGAAGGGCCTGCCCGGCTACTCGAAGAGCAGGCCCAACTGGAAGCGGTATGGAAGGGGCATAGCTTTCAAACGATCCTCGACAAGCTCGAACGAAAAAGGCCGCAGCCTTTTAAGCACCGGACTCTTATCATCCTCCTTCTGCTGTTGTTTCTTGCAGGAGCAGCTTATTTCCTGCTAATGCTGCTTGCTTAACGTGCACCCACCAACCGTGCTGAGTTTAGCAAGCAGCAAAGATCTTAGCCCATCCAAACAGGGATGTTGCATTATTGCACCACCACCCTGCCAGCATCCTTTCCATTTACTTTAATCCAATAAACACCTGGCTTTAATGCTTGTGTTGGTAGTAATACCTCGGCTTCATCTGTATAATTGCGGGACAGGATAAAGCTGCCAATGGCATCGATCACCGCAATCCGCCTGATGTTTTTATCTTTTACATGCAACGGCGTCCCTGCATTGACCGGATTGGGGTACACCAGGAAGTTGGTTCCTGTTGGTGATTGGAAGCTTACCCGCTTTACCGGGCTATAGCTATCCTTGCCATTCAGGTCCACTTCGCGAATACGGTACCACAATACCTTGCCCAGTTGGGCTGCGCCGGTATGCAATTGTATATAATGACCATTTGGATCATTGCCAGCTACAACACTGGTCAATTTTTTAAATTGACTACCATCCAGGGTGTATTCCACTTCAAAATGATCAACATCTATTTCTGCAGCGGTACGCCATTCCAGGCGTGCATGATCGCCCTGGCCTTCGGCCGAAAAACTCAACCACACCAACGGCAAGGTCTGCGATGTTTTATACACCAGTCCATTCTGATAATACTTCCGGAGTTTACCAGCCAGCCAGCCGTCATCATAACCATTGGTGCCGATGTTGGAAATACTGGTGGTGCTGCCGCCACCCCACAGAATGGCAAAAACATTGTTGTTATTGGCTACGTTCTCCAATTGTGATTGTCCCCAGTCATAACCATTATCCTGGGCCAGCAGGGCCCCTACTGTTGACGCGCCATTGTAATTTCCAGGAGGGATGGCAATGTTAAGTTGAGTTGCATTAATATTATTCAGGTTGGTGCCAATGGAAGGCTCTCCCAGGAAATAGGAGCCACAGGCAGAGGAGTGATTGGCAAGATCATACTGATTAACGGTGGAGTCCTTATGTACGAGGTGCCCACCGGGAAACTGCCAAAGCATCAGCGGAAGATTAAATGCTTTTGCAATAGCCCCACCATAGTCAACTGTTTTTTTCCATTTGGCGGCATTGTAGGCGTATGAACCGGAAGTACCCGGACTGAAGCAGTCGCGCTCATAACGATCGATGGCTAAAAAATCGGGTTTGTAGGGGCCCTCGAATACACCTACCTGATCGCGTAAAAAGGTAACGACCTGCTGGGCTGCGCTGGCGGCTGTTGTTGGTGTGTGTATCCAATTGGCGCTACCAATGGACCAGAGGTTTTCCTGCCAGCCAAACAATATCTTATTCTGACCGATGGTATGAATAAGGTAATTAAGTGATTGGAAGTAACCTTTAAGGCTATCCAAAAATACAGGGATATTGGCCGGTACTGAAAACCCTTCCTGTTGAAAGGCTTCTTTGAGTTTCTGGTTCACAAATACCTTACTCCTGAAAACATTGACGGTGAAAACAGTCGGATTGTTGTAATCATAAGGCTGCATGGTTTGCTGGGATGAAAAATCCTGTTGCAGTGCCCCCAGCAGATCCGGGCTGAGTATAAAAGTGCCGGGAAATGGATGGGTAGCATTCTGGCTATCCAACATGGTCTTTACCTCCCGGATAAGGTTGCGATAGTGGATACGCAGATTGGCTGAATCCAGGTAGTCGGGAGCAGCCCCCACGGTACCACCGCCGCTGCCATTGGCTGTATAGTGGATCATGACCGGCATGACGGTAAAGCCAGGCAAATTATAGGCAGTTTGATCGTATTTTTCCAGTCTGCGCGCCTGGGCAATGGTACCTTTTGTAGCATTCAGCAAAAACGGATTGTTGGCATACAATAAGCCCCTGTCGCCCGCTCCATCATCTCCTGAATATTTAAAGATAGCATCCACGGGCGCTGCCTGCAGCCCGGCATCCTGGGCGGGGCCCGGTTGGGTTACGGTGCCATGGGCCAGGTAATTGGGCCAACCCGGTACACCCATCGGTTGAATGGTTTGGGTGGTGTAAGTAACCACCACGGGACCTGATGAATTGGTAAGGGTGTAGGAACTGTTATAGGATGGAACAGCTACCTGGTTGGTCGCATTATTGGTGTATTTGCTGATGGAAATGTTATAGGTTCCCAGCGGAACCGTCGGTACGTTATTCGTGCCATTTGTAATCGTATGGATGGAAGAGTAAGGCCAGGTAGCGCCTGGTGCAGAACTGATCGTCGCTTCGGTGGTTGCCCCGGCCGGTAAACCGCTTACATTCAAAACCAGCGTAGCTGTTGGTATGGGGGTAGAAGTAAACGTGATCGTAACTGACGTATTGGAAGGAGTGCTGATGGCAAGGGGCGCAGAAGCAGTATAATCAGGCGTGTACGCGCTGCCTCCGGCTGTGAAATTATTGGCCCACACCTGGAAAGAACTATTGTTCTTCAGGGAAAGCACGGTCCCGGTGGCTATTGTTTGCTGTATAACAGCCGCTGTCTGCGTATTACGCACAGATACGGTAACATTGTTACCTCCATTGCCGGTAAAATTAAATGTAACGGGGACTTTGAATTGCGGCATGGTCCAACCCTGGGCATATAGGCGGATACTTTGTGCGATATTGACCTGGTCGGCACCACTGAGTGTAGTAGAGCCCAACGATACCTTATAGGCAAAAGTATTGCCAGGCGCCAGGTCCGTCTGCGCCCAGCTGGCAGCAGGTAATACCAGGGTGTCTACAATCGTATTCACGGGATCATCCGCTATTACTTCATGCCCCAGGCGATCGGGATAGGAAAGGCCTCCCAGATTGGTATAGTTAACCCAGGCTGATTGTTGGGCACTGTACACCACTTTGGCGTTGGACATATTAATGGCAACAGATCCGGTATTTTTTAAACCCATCTCCAATTGAGTTTCACCCCATGACAGGGTGGTAAAGGTAGCGGTCACCTGGTAGGTACCTCCTGATGTGTAATCGTAGGTATACACCTGCGACTTGAGTGAGGTGGTAACGATCAGCAATAAGCTGGTAATAAATATTGTTTTATAAAGTTTGTTCATGCTGCAAAAATCTATATAAAACACATTTTCATATTCACCCTATGGGGTTGTTTACAACTCATTAATAAATAACAATAAACCTCCTGCAATGATTTCACTCACCCTGTAGGGTTATTCTATGTTATCCAGACGTTAACACCTTTTATTCGTCGTATTGCTACTATTCTCCTCCCTATTTTTGTTTCACATTATACAACCACTCCACACCGTTAGCTCACCTAATCCTATTGTATCCTGTCCATGAATTAATTTCCTGTTTCCATGTCGAAACTTTAATGTCTGCCAGGTAATTCCGGCAGCCAGTACATACAAATATCAGCGTATGTTCAATCATGCACTGTATAACCCTATCCATTACACGGCCATTAAAACGATTGTTCCTATGCAAACCAATCCCTGGCGCTAAAAAAGGCAGCATGGATGCCTGCGCCAGGTTCAATTCCACTGATGAAACCCCGGGAGCCTAAGCAAGTATCGCCCATGTTACCAGAGGAGGAGGAGCAGAAGCACCTACTTTGCAGTTGGGAATACTGCAAACTTAGGAGAGACACTGCGGACATCGCCTTTTATCCGTAGCTGTCTCTTTCCTGGGTTTTATACTTAACCCATTCACCCGCACGGGTGATATTGAATAAGCTATAGCGCTTAGGCTGAATAGTTTCCATTTTTTTTGTAATATTAACTTCCGGGCTCAAGTACCACGCTTTTATATTCATTAATCAACCATTCTCAATATGAAAAAGTACACATCATTCATGGCATTATTGGTATTACTGTTTGTTCAGCAAGGTTTTAGCCAGTCGGGCAAAGGAAAGATCTGTTTTATACGACCGGGGGGTTATACGTCTTCCGCCGTTCCTTTCCGGGTTTTTATTGATGATGGCCTTGTGTGCAAACTGAAGAGCAAGAACTACTCCACCCATACGGTCAATATGGGCGACCATACTGTTTCAGGACAAAATACCGGGCTTACGTTGGACAAAGGCTCTCAACCTTTTACGGTAAAGGTGGCGGAAGGCAAAACCACCTATATCAGTGTGGTGTGGGTATCTAATAAAGTAATGTGCCAGGAGATCACTGAAAATTCGGCTATGGAGGCGTTGAAAAAATCAAAGGCTTCCACCAATTGCGGTGATAAAGCTACCGGACAACCGAATTGATGACCGTAGTGGCGTTCACCCGTACGGGTGAATTTATATTTTTGCAGGCTGTTCACCCGCCGGGACTAACGGTGGGCGGACAGCCTGTAGCCGTCAAAATGCTACCTTTGCCGGGTGGGCCCTGTGGGCTTTCCTTGCTTTATTAATAACCCGGGCAAAACCAATCCTTTGTGATTAACTGCCTTTTTAAAATTTGATTTCATGAAAAAATTATTGTGCTTTCTGTTGATCTCCAGTTGTGTTTTTCTTCCAGCCGGGCTGTTGGCCCAGCAAAAACCCGATATCATTACGATGCTGAATGGGGAAAAGAAGACGGGGAAAATAGCCCTGATCGGTGAAACTACTGTACGCTTCAGTTACCAGGGCGAAACGGCCCAATATGAACTTAAAAAATCCGAGATCAGTAAAATAGAGTTTGGCAGTGGACGCGTTGAAACTTTCAATGCCGCTCCCACCTCCTCCTCTCCTGCTGCTCCAGCCACTACAGCTCCGGCCACTACTGCCCCGGCACCCAAACCACAAGGGACGGTTTCGCCTGAACAACGCCGGAACAAAATAGCGGTACTGCCCTTTGAGATTGAAACCAATGACCCTACGCTGGCCACTCCTTCCATGAGCAAGCAGGTGCAGCAATCCTGCATCAGTGCCTTACGGGGCCAGTCGCCCTTCCAAACGATCCAGGATCCCATGGTGACCAACAATATACTGGCTAAGAATAACCTGACCACGGCCGATCTGGCCCAAAAGACCCCGGAAGAATGGGCCGCCCTGCTCGGTGTAGAATACGTGATCATGGGTACCTACCAGATCCAGAATAAAGGGACTTCTACCCATGGAAGCGGGTTTGGTACGATTGATACGAAGAAGAAAGACGACAAAACAAAAGGCACGGTATATGGAAGCAATAATTCGTATACAACGACCAGTTATGATACCCGCGTGCGCCTGTCCATCTATAATGACCATGGGGAGCAGCTCTTCTCCGATTCCCGGGCCCCGGCCTTTGGCGGTATCGATTCTTACAACAGTGCGCTTAAAAACCTGATGAAAAAATCGCCGTTTAAAAGGAACTAACAGCAATTAATAATCGTATTTATCCCAATAATCCGCCCCCTCACCAGGGGCTTTTTTATTGGAGGGTGAGCCGCCCGGGAAGGGCGACCCACCCTTAAGCGCTTTCGATGGGTGAAAGCTAATTCAACTACATAGAAACAAAAACTCCCGGCAGAGAGCTGCCAGGAGTTAGACTTAACTATACTATTCAAAGTCCAAAAAGAAACGTACTATGTTTTATTCTTCTTACTGTTTTTCATGATGGTTAATTTTTGGTCAGCTTGATGGTGGTACTGCTGCCATCCAGGTGTTTTACCTTCAGCAGGTAGGCCCCTGCTACCAGGTGAGGGGTTTTCAGCTCCACCACACCACTGGCGCCTGCTTTCTGGCGCATCAGCATTTTACCGGCGGCATCCATCAGTTCCAATTGTTCATTGATGAGCACTCCCTTCACCAGGATATTGCTGGTAAATGGATTGGGATACGCTTTGATACCGCTGCGGTCCCAACAGTTGCTGCGCACCATGGCTATTTTGCTGTAGGTGGTTGCATTGCCATCATTCAAGGCAAGCCGGTAGTAGGTCATGTCCTGCAAGAGGCTCACGGTTGCTTCGTACCTGCTTCCGATGCTTACACGATCGGCATTCAATTGCCGCAAGGTCACAAAGTCGCGGCCATTGGTACTGCCCTGGATCTCGAAGGAGGATCTGTCTGTTTCTTCGAGCGTGTGCCATTTTAAACGTGCCTCATTACAACCCTGCAGTGCCGTTGTAAACTCACCCAGTTTCAGCGGAAGGGCTGTCTGGTTGGGCATTACTGACTGTACGGTAACCGAATCGCAGAGACACTGGCTGGCGCCTGCCGGGGATGACGGGTTGTTGCTGAAGCGCAGCAGCACGGGCTTGTTGAGGCAATTGGTGCAACTGGCAGCAGGAACCGAATCGCGGTAATTGACGGCAATATTGCCATTCGTAGCTATGCCGCCCGAATAGGTAAATGCCCTGAAGGGAACATCACCTGCATTGATGGTACCTGAGTTGTCCACATCAACAAAGGGCTCCAGTACCAGGCTGACGCCGGCAGGCACAGGGGCCGTACCAGTGTTTACAATATTGCCCGATACAGTGAGCAGGTTATTGGGATAGATCCCTTGTCGATAAGTAGCCGCTACGTTGGTGACCGACAGGGATGGTTTGAGGCTTTGCATCTGCACGGTATCGGCGCCATTGGGGATGGATACGGAGCAATTGCTGCCGGTAGTAGCGCAGAACACCCCAGAATTGATGAAGGTATTGACCCAGGTCTTGTGCGCGGGCGAAGCGGCGCATTTGTTGGCCTGGGTGGTTTCGCGGTAGCGGAAGGTAAATACCACGCTGTCGTTGCCGGGTACGCCACCCGGCATGACCCATACCAGCTGCTTGTTGCCATTGCCCAGGGTATAGGTAATTGGCTGACCGGCCGGGGCATGTCGAGATCCGGGGGTTGCCGGATTGTAGGAGTCGAACGTATAATCACCCGAAAGCGTCACCTTGATGCTATCACCGGCGCCTGAGCTGCCGCCGGATATTTTCAGCGCCACCTTATAATCGAAGGCGGAGCCAGCGGTACAGGCATTGGCCTGGGTGATGGAAATTTTCGGATTGGCAAAATAATTGAGTGAAGGCGCCCCAATGATCGTGAGGCCCGGGGCATTGGTATTGGTGAGGCTGGTGACCGGTCCGCAGGCTACCTGACCACTGATGCTGCTGGTAATTTGTGATCCACTGGCAAATCCGCATTGGGTAATGAAGCCAATACGCACATAGGCAATATTGTTGGGCGATTCGGCCACATTGCGCAAGGTATCGCCGGGACTGGTGGTCCAGGAATAGGTACCATTGCTGAGGGTAGGATCGAACAGGGGCCCCCAGGCGCCATTGCCTATTTTGATCTGCGCTGTGCCGGGTATGATATCCGATGCCTGCGGCATGGTAAAGCTCACCTTGACGTCGAAGATATTCTGGGTCTGGCTGTTCACCACCTTGAACTGTATGGTATCGGGGGTGCAGATATCTTTACTAACCGCATGCAGGCTATCAGTCATCTGCAGTTCGCCCTGGAAGGTGATGTAATTGAAAGCGACACTTTGACTGCTGGCCTGGCACTGGTAGCCGGTCCAGTTGGCCGGATAACCCGTGCAAGGCGTCCGGTCGGCATAGATGCGGAGGGTGGAATTGTTACAAGCTGTAACGGTGGTGTACACATCATAATCGCGTACAGCGCCCGCGGTGAGGTAACCCACCTGGTAAATATTGCTGCCCGCCGCGGTGGTTACCTGTTGACCCGTGGTACGGTCCACCACACTGTCCACGCTAATACCTGCTACATCGGGAATGGCCATGAAATCATTACCGGTAACATAAAGACCACTATTGGGGTTGTTTTTGGTATAACGAACCGGTATCACCACCTTGGGATTGACGACACTGACGGTATTGCCACCAAACAAGCTCAGGGTATTGACACTGGTACCCGCCCCTTTCAGGAATACATTGTTGCCAAGCGTACCACCCAGGTTGGATAAGGGCCCTGCCACGAAGCCGGCAACGAGGGGGGCCACCGGGCGGCTGGTTTCATAAAGTACCGGTACGGCAAAACCAGGCCGGGGATCGATATGATCCCTGGAGCAGGTTGCCGGCAGGGTGCTGAAGTCGTACCGGAGGGTAAAGTCAAAAGTAGTATAGCTGTATGAATTGTCCTGCGTAATATCCAGGCCATGCAGCTGTGCTACCTGTTTCAGGTCGATGTACACGGTATCACCTACCTGGCTGATGACCGAAGCAGGCAGGTAAGCAAAGGGGATAGCGGTGCCACACTGGTTGGTGCCGGCTATTTTCTTTTGCCATTGAAATTTTACCCGGTCCAGTTTCCAGGGACCGGCCGCCGGCAGGTAGAGCTTCTGCACCACCGGGCTGACGATGTTCCTGACCTCGGCGGGAAACACCGTGTTACCGCAACCTGAACGGGCGAGATAGACGGTATTTTCCAGGCGTACCACGGTACTATCCGTACAGGCATTGCTGACAAGATTAGCAGTAGGGTTATTAAATAACAAGTCCACTACCTCGAAGCTGCATACTGCTGAATCGCATTTCATTTTTTGCGGATCGGCCGGATTGACTGCCAGGGAAGTATACGGCACGTGCAATAAACTAAAGGAAAATATTGCATTGTTACTGTACACCTGGGTACGCGGGTTCCAGTAAATGAGGTTTTCCACTACATCGAGTGTATCCCCATCCTGGTAGGCCGTAACACCCGGTATGCTGATGCCATTGCCCCCTTGCAGGGAAAGATCGACCAGGAACTGGTTGTTGGTATTTACAGGCTGTGCATTACCGGTTACCGTAGGGAAAGCACCCGCGCCCGGCCGGGTAAGGGTGACCTGAACGGGATCTTTTTTCAACACATTGTTATAGGTACCAGCCAGGTTAATATCGGCATTGCCCACGGTGCCGTTGATGTAGGCAAAAGGGACGCCGCCGGCCTGGGTGGTCTTGACCACCAGGCGGTATTTCACCTGCAGGGTATCGCCCCAGGTAATGCGGTTGAACAATACCCGGTTCATATCCAGCGTGCTGCCGGCAGGATCGGGATTGCCATCATTGTTGTTGTCGGGGCTGCCAAAGGTAGTGCGGGCCTGGGAATAGCTGAGCACCTGCATCCCGTCGGAGCAGGGGCTGGTGCACATACTGTTCCAGGTTTGGTTGGCCGCGAAAGCAAAGGCGGAGGCTTCCAAAGGTGGCTCCCCGCTGGTGGTATCGATGGCGTATCCCCGTACCAGGTACAAGCGTTTTACCGTGGGACCGGGACATACATTGACCAGGTGAATGGCCATTTGCCAGGCGCCACCACTGTAGGAATTAAAGGAATTATTGTTGAAGTTGGTCTTTGCCACCTGGGGCAGGTCGGCAAACCGGAAGTACACACGGATGGTACTGTCCTGCGTGGTGCTGTCCACTATTTTATAGGGCTGCCAAGGCAGGTTGGTCCAGCTGCTGAGCCTGCCAAAAACGGCGGCGGCATTGCCATCCCATTTCACCCCGCCATTGGTCTTTATTTTAATGTAGAACTTGCTGCGGGGGGTAAAGAAGGGCAGGTCCATGGTACTCATGCCCAACAGAAAACGCAGGGTATCGCCATTGTTGTAGGCGCACCGGTTGTTGGTGGACACATTGGCACTGTCTGTAAAGGTGGGACCACTAAAACGGGCGATCGGGAACCCATAGGCGCCGCTTATATTGGGCTTGGCCACTTTGAAATTATAATTGCCATTCCACAAGGAATCGGGATAGGTGCCCGGATTACACACTGAATAGGCGCCTCCGGGGCAGCCACCCCATCCCAGGATACCGGTGGTCACGAGGCCCAGGGCGGCCCCATTGGAAATATTAAACCGCGCCTGGAAATTAACTCCGCAGATGGTGCCAGCCCCCCCGCCGCCGGGACTGAAGCCCACATTGGTTTGGGTAAAGGGGCCGGCATTGCTGACCTGGTAGGTGAGGACCACACTATCGCCCGGCGCCAGGTCGTTGAAGCGCACCAGCATATTGTTGCGGCTGTTGGAATTGGGATAGGGCAGTACAGGCAGGTTAAGCATATTAACCTGGGGACTGTTGCCATTGCTGGAGGCCCGATTGGGGGCCGGGGATACCAGTGGGTGAAAAGCGGTACCGCCATTGTACGATACCATCACGGAAGCGGTATCGATATAACAAAGGCCAAAAGTGTACTCTTCCGTAAAGGGAGCCACGGCAATGCCTTGTGAGTTGTTTTTAAGCACCATCATATAGGTACGGGGCCGGTTGTAGATCTGGCCGGCACTGTCGAAGGGCCCGAGGCAATATACCCGGCGGGTGAGGTCGGGCGCGGGACTGGCCGGATTGATGGTGGTGGTTACATTAAATACATTGTTGGTGGTGCCATTGGTACAGGTAGTGGTATAGCAGCCCCAGTCGGCCCGCAGGGTACCAGAAATGGGCGAAGCGGAACCTACTAGCTGCAGTGTATCGGCTACTACAATACATTCATTCTGGTCGAGCTTGCCATCGCCATTGCCCACGGTGGCAAAATCGGCGGCTTTCAATACCATCCGGGCATTGCTGGTGCCCAGGCCTGTTTTCTCACTGCCCCGGTTAAAGTTCTTGATCACCAGGCTGGTCTGGTTTTCCGTATCCCTGATCACGACCGAATCCACCGGTCCAAAGCCCCCGTTGCACACCGTGAGCAGCCTTACAAAGGTACTGTTACAGGTGGGGTTGATGGTGGCATTGCTGGAGGTAATGGACAGGGAGGGGAAACGGATGCCATAGGTGGGGGTCACGAGGGGACTGGTAAAATTGGTACCCCAGCTTACGGTATAGGTATTGAAAATGCTGCTGGAACTGGTACTGACGGCACAATTGGCGGCCGCCTGGAAACTGATGTCCACCGAACCGCTGGCGGGAATGGAGGCTATATTGAAAGTAACCTTGTTGAAATTGGTAGCGGGGCTGCTGAGGTTGCTGCCAAAGGTAACGCCTGTACCAGTTACTGAACCTACGACGTAATTGATGCCCAGGGGCATACTATCGCGGAACACCAGGTTATTGATGGTGGCTGCACTGATATTGCTGACCCTTACTACAAAGGTGGCGGGGGCCCCACAGGCGGTCAGCGCAGGCGTTGTAACAGTTGTGATGGTTATATTGTTGCTCTGCTGCGCCAGGGTACTGCTGAGGGGCAGCAACGCTACTAATAACCATAAAAGCTGTCTGGTAAACGTGTTCATAGGCGAATGTTTGTCTTTACAAAATGTAGTTTCAGGTAATGGATGCAGGTACCCGCTGCCAGGCAGTACAGGACCGTCCGGACAGGTAAGTGTAACCAGTAAATAAATGCTGTTAATTATTAAAAACCAGTAACGGAAAACGGAGGTTTAGTGACAGGAGTAACACTGAAAAGGATAGGCGAAAAAAGTATTGAACCGTGAATAAAATTAGAACAATCCATTTTACCGGCCATTCACCCAGTGGGGTGATTTTTTGTACCGGCCTGGCGGCTCTACTCATCTTCGTTCACCCCATCGGGTGATGACAGCCTAAAAAAACAGGCATGCTGAATAAAAATCACTTTAGTTGTATTAATCGTATCTTAGGAGCTATACTGTACTCCCCCTGGGTCATTATTTTATTGAAAGACTTTACGCACTACACCACTTGAAACAATTGCTATTTGCCCTGCCTGCCTGGATCAGCTGTCAGTTGATCTCCCTCTTTGCCTGTGGAATGGTGGATACCACCCGGCTGCCGGCTTCGCACGGATCCCCTTGCTACCAGCTTACTTATGTGCCCTTTGAAACCGAACGTGATCCCGGCCTCTTTAAAGACGCTTACCAGGAGGCCAATGGTTACTTATGGCTTACCAGCACTGCGGGACTCAATGTATTCGATGGCCGCTACCTCTCCTGTTATGCCAATGGCTATACCAAAGGGCCGCTTAGCGCCGACCCTTTTCCCGTAAACCTCGGGACTATCTCCGGCCATCCCCAGGATCCGCTTATTGTGCAAGACGCTACCTCGGCCCAGGTATTGCGTTTTGATCCGCAACGGCGCGTGCTTCTACCTCCCCTGCCGGCAGGGGTGCCAGCGGGCTGGCGGCTGATGGCTTTTGCCCAGGCAACTGGTGATACCGGCCTGGCCCTGCTGGTGAATGTTGAACAAAGCAACTGCCAGTTGCTAACCCTGCCCGGCAACCGGGTGGTGTACCAGGGCCCCTTCCATGGTGAGGTGGACCATTACCTGCGGTTCGACCTGGGTCAATACTGGTTCTTCAATGGCCGTACGGTATTGCGCATCGAACCCGGCCGGTACCAGGTGCATCGTTATACTTTGCCCCCAGCCAGTAAGGGCTTTGATGATTTCAGTATAGACGGGGGCCAGCTCTACCTGCTGGATACCTGGGGAAGGGATATATATACCTGGCAGCCACAGGCCGACAGCCTGGTGTTTTTTCATCGCCTGCCCTGGCGTGCCCACCGGATGGCCGTTGACCGGGGCCTGGTATTTGCGGGCGGCTCCAATTACTGCTGGATCATTGATCCCCAAACCGGGCAGTTAACCGATCACACGGAAACTTTCCGGCAATTGATCGGGGAAAATGAGACGAATGCCCAGGGTTATGACCTGTCGCGGATCATCGTGGCCCGCGACCATTCCATCCTCCTCATCCGGCAGCGGGCCATCTACCGGTTTAAACCCTGCCTGCCCCCAACAGCTTCCTTTGTGCAAACCTTGCAAGACGATCCACTGCAATCAGCTCCTCCCTATCGCGCCCTTGCAGAAGACACCGCCGGCAACCTCTACGCCTCCTACTACCTGGGGCTGGCCATCAAGAAAGGGGGCCAGGGACAGGTATTTCGCTCCATCTGGCACCACCAACCGCTCGACACGACTGTTAAAACAGCCTATCACCTCAACTGGTGGAAGGGACAAATGTTGTGGAACAATGCCCTTGTGACCCCCTCCAACAGGGGATATACTTTACTGACTCCACCCACACTGGGGCATACCACCCAACTGCTGTGGCGCGATACCCTTTGGCTATACAACTGGCGCACAGACCAATTGTATGCTTACGACCTGCAGCGGCGCATCCGCACCGCCGTTACGCTCGACAAAACCATCGGCAGGGCCGATGGCATTATCGAAGAAATGAATGCGCTGATCCCCGATGCATCCGGGCAGGGATTCTGGACAGCCATGAAGTGGGAAGGCATTGCCCTTATTGACCGGCAGGGGCATTTGCTGAAAAAATATGGCAGGGAGCAATTGCGGCTGCAGGGCACCCTGGGCGCTACGGTCAATGCCCTGGCGCTCTACCGCGACAGCCTCTGGTTTGGCTGCAGTGAAGGGCTGGGTGTACTGGACCCGGCCTCGGGCCAGGTAACGCTGTACCGCGATCCCTTCCTGGCCGCTAATAGTTATTTGCAAAACCGGGTGGTGTTTTCTTTCATTGAAGACCCTGCTCAAAATCTTTACGTGGGCACCGACCACGGCATCGTATACTTCAACCGGCAGGAACGGCAGTTCTATCATTTGCCCGATGGGCATCCCTTGTCGGCCATCGAGTGCAACCGCGCCTCCGTATACCGCGCCCGCGATGGCCGGTATTACTTCGGCACCACCAACGGGCTCTATGCCTTTGAGTCATCAATGCTTTCCTTTACGCCGGTGAGCCTGCCCATGGCCCCGCCGCTTATTGAGCGGGCAGCCATCTTCAACAGCCTGACCGGCCAGGAACGTTACCTGGGCGCCGCCGCCCTCCACAACAGTACCATCGAACTGGGCCCCTTCGAAAATAACCTCGAATTCCGCCTGTCCGCACCTGCTTTTGACCACCCGGTATTTTACTGGTATGAGCTTACCGGCCCCGTGCGGCGGAGCGGTGACTATACCAATAGCAACGCACTCGCCCTGCACCAACTGGAGCCGGGCAGCTATACCCTGCTCATCAAGGCGGCCAGCACCGTGAGCGACCGGGGGGCCGGCACTACCCGGCTGCGCATTTTCATTCCTACCGTATGGTACAAACGCACCTGGGTGATCATTGCAGCTGCACTCCTGGTGCTGGCGGTAGCTTTCGGCCTCGCCTGGTACCGGTTCGGCCAGCGGCTGAAACGCGCGCAGGCGCTGGCCCTGCTGCGTACGCAGATCAGCCAGGACCTGCACGATGACGTAGGCAGCATCCTCACCAGCATCAGTCTCCAAAGCCAGTTCATGGTGATGGCGCCCAGGCCCCATGACCCGCAATCCTTACAGGAGATGAGCCTTATGAGCAATGAGGCCATGGAAAAAATGCGTGATATCGTTTGGAGTATCGACAGCCGCAAGGACCGATACGAGGACCTCATCGACCGCATGCGCAGCTTTGCCGAACAGGTACTGGAAAGCAAGGGCATCACCTGCCGCTTTATCCTCGATCAAATCGATGGCGGGCGCTTCATCGACCCGGTTACCCGAAAGAATATCTATCTCATCTTCAAAGAAGCCATTACCAATATCGTGAAGCATTCCGATGCCAGCATTGTTGTCGTCAGATTCAGACAAGATAAAACATACACGGAGCTTTGTATCCACGACAATGGTCTGGTCCAACCTACGCCCGGCAAAGGAGGCCTTGGCATGGACAATATGCACAGCCGGGCCAAGGCCATGCAGGCTTCACTGCGCACGGGATATGAAAAGGGATTTTTTGTTGAACTGACGATGCCGGCCGGCAAGTAAGCGAAAGACTGATTGGGCTTTACCGCCCCTACTTGACCTGACCCCGCAGGTAACGGGACACGGCCTCGGTCTTATTGGCTACATTCATGGCCCGGTACAGGTGTTTCACGTGGGTACGTACTGTCTCTATCGAAACATACAATTCCGAAGCAATGGAAGCATAACTCTTGCCATCGGCCAGCCGGTGCAGGATCTCCTTTTGCCGTTCGCTTAAGGTGAGTGCGGGCAGTTTGGGACGGCTGGCCAGGTGACGCACAATACCGCGGGCTACGCCGGGTGATAAATAGGCCCCTCCATTGCGTACGATGCGGAGCCCTTCGATGATGGTGGCAGGTTCTGTTTTTTTGGAAATATAGGAACAGGCCCCCGCACAGATGGCGGCCAGTACGGTATCCTCTTCTTCATAACCCGACAGCATCACAATTTGCAAGTCGGGATACTTTTCCAACAGGAGGGGGATAGCGTCAATGCCCGATAATTGGGGCAATCCAATGTCGAGCAGTAATACATGCATTCCATCCGGCGCTACCAGGGGAGCCGATAAAAACTCAACAGCGGAATGATGCAGGGAAGTGATCTCAAATTCCTCATAAAAGTTGATCAATTGAACCAGGCGCTGCAGGGTGTCGTCATGATCTTCTACAATGCTGATAAAAGTGTTTTTCATAATGCTATTGGTATATAAGGGGACCGGACATATAGCTAATTTACACATTTAAAAACAGAGTGGGCTATTATTTCTGCTGCATTCATTCACCCTGCCGGGTGGTTTTGCCGCTCCTTCCATTCGCAGCATTGATATGGGCTAATTTTAAATAACCCAACAGCACATACGCAAAAAGATCTTTTTCAACGGGTCATCAATTCTTAACCAGTAAGTAAATAATAAAAACAGGAAAGGGCTCACCGCCTGCGGAAGCCCTTTCCTAACCTAATGCAACGAAATTGTGTTACCCTTTGCGTTGCTCTTGCTCTAAGTTAACTGGAATACGGTAATCCCGCAATCACCCTGCCGGGTGAATATGCGCATCAATACTAAAGAGAGAGGGGGTTTCATAGAAATGAAGCCCCCTTCTCTTTCGGTGTGACCAAACTGTGTTGTCACCATTACCATATATATAACTAAAGACTGCTTGTCGTTGACTGCTTACAACTTAATGATCTTCACCTGCACCTGGTTGCCATTGCCCGTAACTGATAAATAATATACCCCCTTCATTACCTGCGCTACCGGAATACGTTGGGTATAACTTCCTTTTTCCAGGAACAACTGCTGCCTTTGTACTACCTGTCCCGCCGGATTGGTGAGCTGCCAGGTATAGCGGCCCCGCTGGGGTATGCCCAATTCCATATTGATCATATCGTATACCGGGTTGGGTTTCACTGCCACTGTCAGTCCGGTGCCTACGGGCCATTGTACCTGGGCAATGGACGAATAACGGAACTGGTTATTGGCTTCTTCGATCTTCAGGCGATACCAGGCGCGGCCTTTTGTTAATGCCAGTGATCCGTCTGTAAGCTCATACAGGGCTTTTTTACCGGCGGGGTCGTTGCGGGCGGTTAGCTGACCGATGGATTCAAAAGCCAGGCCGTCATAACTCCGTTCCACCTCATAATGCAGAATGTCCTCTTCTGCTTCCACTTCCCATTGCGTGCGTACGGCGGCGCCATCCACCAGCCTGGCCGAGAAGGACAGGAGGGTAAGCGGCAAGGTGGCGCTTACCGTTACAGGGCGCAGGTTGGTGCTCAGGTCACCACAGATGGTACCATTGAGGCAGGCAGTGGCCAGGTTAGAGAAAGATTTGCCTGCGTAGGAGGTGTTCAATACAGCCGGCATCAGGTTGGAGCTCAGGCCATGTACCTCATAACTGCCCATGGGATACTGGGCGCCGTTGGACAGGTTGGCGCTGGCCGCTATCTGCATGACCTTTTGTGTGGCCTTGTTGACGATAACAAAGGAATATAAATAACCGGGACCTGCAGGAGGTCCGCTATGCAGGGAACCCGGACCGGTAACCGTCATGGAATAGGGAGCTGGCAAGGGAGAACTGGTCGAAAAAGTAGTAGCCACCAGTATATACTTAATGCCGGTACAAAGCGGCCGGGTAAAGCTATTGCCGCGGCGAAGGGTACCGGGCACACTGGTGTCGGTGGAAGTGATAAAATTCTGACAGGGATTGTTTGGATCAAAGGAGTCCCGGTAGAGGTTATAGGTAAGGCCATTGGTTTTGGTAAACGTATAGGCCCCTGCCAGGTTCACATAAAATTCGATGGCCACAAACTTCACCTGGTTGCTGAATGGCTTACACGAACCATCCGGGTTCTGAACAGTCAGGCTGGACCAGGGGCCTGCGGCCGTAATATCGCCCGCCAGGGGCATGGTAAGCTGCGTGCCGTATACCGGGTTCATGGTCATATTGAGCGAAGTGGATCCCGGCGGCGCTGTGACCGGACTGGCCGGCGTGAGGGTAGTCCCATTGGCCAGGCAGGACGATGTGATGGACAGGACACCGCTGTTGATGGCGTAAAAGATATTATTGGCTGATTCGATGAGGAACCGGCCATAGCAGGTATTCTTATTGGGAATGGTGATATTTTCACTGCCGTCGTTGGGTGTATTGCGCAAAATGGTATCTGTAAAAGTCAGTCCTCCATCCCTTGAGAACAGGATATTGATGAAGGGGCTGTTGACACAGGCAGTGGCCGTATTCCAGGTAAGCGTGGTAGCTGACATGCCGGTAAAGGAAGCATTGGCGGTATGGGAAGTAATGGAGAAGGGTCCACAGGAAGCCACATTCACCACTACATTCTGTGTATCCGTAGCGCCGCCGCCGGCATGGTTATCGCGCACGGTGAGCCTGCAATTCAGGGCGCGCGTGGCATTGGGCAACACTTCATAAGGGGTGCTATTGCCTTGAATAAAATCCGGCCAGTTGGGGAAATAACGGATGCCCACCGGGCTCAGGTCGAAGTTGCGGAACAGGGGCCCCGTGGCGCTGGTGGCCACCGGTGGTGTATTGGTGCCGGTGCCGCCATAGGGATCGAGCTGCTCCCAATTGTAGGTGAGGGCATCGCCATCGGCGTCTGTGGCCCCGGCTTGCAGCTTAAATGCCGTCAGCTGCGGGATGGTAAAGGCAGGGGCTGTTTTTTGGATCACCGGCACACTGTTGGCCAGTGGCGTGATGGTGGCGCAGGAACTGCCATTGCCGGTCAATAAGAAGTTGGCCATTTCGGCCAGGCTGCCACCATGGAAATAGGAGGCCGGCCTTCCATAAGCCAGCCCTGTACAGGTACCTCCATAGGCCATGATGGTGAAGCCTCCACCCGCCTCCCAGGCGTTGGCCCCGTTTACATTGCCGGCACAGCCGCCCGTATTGGCCGACATGGTATGGTGTGCGCCAAACTGGTGACCGATCTCATGGGCGATCATATCGTCAAATATCTTACCGGTAGGTCCCGACGGAAAACTGACAAGATTCAGTCCGCCTGCCGAGCGTGCCTTGCCCGTATTATTGCATACGCTGTTCAGTTGCGCGAGGCCGCCACTCCAGGCGGCATTGAATAGTACACCAACATCATAATTGGCGCTGCCCACCTGAGCATCAATCGTGGCCTGGTTTTCGTTCAATTGCGTGCCGCTCAGGGAACCTGCACTATACGGATCGGTGGCGGGATCGGTAAAAAGGATGGCATTGGGTGAATGCAAGATAAAATGAACCCCCAGGTCGCGCTCATAGACAGCATTGATATTGTTGACACTGCCCGTAATATAGGCCAGTGCATTGGCCTGGCTGCCTGCCCAGGTGGTGTATTCGCCCGTAGCGGCCACACTCAGGGTATAGGTGCGCAACTGGTTGTCCATAAATCCATTCATGACCCGGGCCCCTGCACTGCTTCCTGGTAAGGCTTCCTGTTCGGGTCCGTTGTCGCAGCGCATGGGGGGACTTATTTTTTGCAGATCGGCCGTATAATAACATACTGCATAAGCAGGCTGTCCCTTCACGGGTGTTAGTTCTACGCTACCCATGGCTGTTTGTATCACCCCCTGCACACCAATGGGCGAGAGGGTGAGTCGCATGATCTCTCGGCCGGCGGTATCATAACCGGTAAAAGTGGTAATTCCTGGATGCAGCGCTTTCATGTCCTCCGACAGGGTATGGTTGCGCACTACCCGTACTGGTAGCGTACTACCGTCGGGCAGGGGAAAGGCCCAGCGCTGTACCCGTGAGCGGCTGGTGAGGGCACGGCCAGGGGCCGGCAGCTCCGCCTTGCCCAGGTAATCACTCAGGGTATTCAAATCAACATATAAAGTGCGTACGCCGGGGATGGCCCGCGCCAGGGGATCACCCGGCCGGGTATCCGCAGTTCGAAAAAAGGTACTGTCCTGGGCATTCAGCTGCACGGCGTGCAGGCACAAACAAAGGAAGTAAATAAAAAAGGGATACCGATGGCGAGGCAGCAGTTTTATCATAGTGGTGGTATTGGACAATTAAAAACGGGGAGGGCGGGGAAGAAAGGATAGTGTGGTTGTTGTAAAATTCGGTCTCTTTTTACAAATTCTCAATCACCTCACAGGGTGAATTTATTGTACGATCCCTTCTGTTGTTTGAAGACCACCTTCGAAAGACGGATATTCCGGTAGCGGCGGCAGCAGTACGCCCAGCTGGTAGATTGCATCCAGTTGCGCATGACCTTTCCGGAGATGGAAGTCGACCAGATGCCCGCCGGCTTTTTTATCATCAGCCAGAAAATGAAAATGGAAACCGGCTACATTAATACCTTTGAGGAATTCCGGGATATAATAGCCCACCAGGGCTCCCGGCAGGTCATGATACACAAAGTATCGCTGCAGGTGGGCCATCGCTTGCAGGGTGGGCGCCGGATACTGCTGCACAGGCGGAAATGCCCTGGTGCACACATAACTAAAATGGCCCCGGATACAGATGGCCGTAGGCTCATTGCGTTTCACCTGGCTATGAAGGACTGCATACAGGGCCTCCCTTTTCAAGGGCGCATCAAAGGAGTATGCCCGGTCCTGTTCAAAAAAATGTACGAAGGCCAGTGCTGCTTTGGTGGCGCCCGGCGCTTCGAAAGTGGCGCCGGTATAAATGGTTTGGTATACTTTGCCATCGAGCATGACCATTTCGCCATCCAGGTGCTCCGGCGCACCGATCCCAAAATCACCATACTGCTTCAGGTCCTCAAAACTATAATGACCTTTGTAGAAGCCATTGAGCATGATATCTGCCACGCCGATATGGATCAGGGTATCCCGTGTTTGGACAAGGGGTTGCTTACTTTTCATATATAAGGTTTTAATTCCGGCAAGTATTGCCTGGAATACCGGTCAGCGGCATCGATCGGGGAGTGTGGGCAAACTGATCAGAGCGGGTGAAGGGATACAGGTACAAAATTAAACGATTGTCCCCTACCGGCAGTAATGCGTTTGGTACTATTTGCGTTGCTGTTAGTAAATCACCCGGCCGGGTGATTCTTCAATAACCTGCCCACCCGTATACTTCCATATACTACCTTGAACATTTAAAATCCATACTATATGCTGACCAGGTCCTATCTTACCCTATTGTTGTTGGTGATCATTTCCTCCGGCTATGGGCAACAGGCCGCCATCAATACCTTATCTACACAATACCGGAACTGGCTGACGGGTGAGGGCGTAGATTATTCCCGATCGGAAATCAATCAACGTTATACCCGTTTCCTGTTATCGGGTAATAATGCGCGGGACCTATCGGCCTATGACTTCTCCCATCCTGGTCCTGCCTGGGATTTTACGGTGGCTGCCGATCAGCGCGCTTATTATGCCTTTGTAGAACAAAAACTCATCCGGCTGGTATTCCTGTACCAGTTGAAAGGTCCGGCGGCCAATCCCAATCCGGCCTTTCACCGGACCACCTTACGGGATACGATCCTGCAGGTTTTCAATTACCGGTATACCAGTAGGTGGGAATAATGATTTCCAAGGATTGTCCCTACGCGCGCCTCCCTATACTTTTGCACGAAATTTTTCCTTTTTTAAAACGAAGTCATGAAAAAGATTGGTGTATTAGCTGGTGCTCTATTGTTTTCTATGGTCCTGTTCGCTCAGAATGGAGCTTATTCCAAAGGTGATAAATTATTGAATATTGGCCTGGGTCTTAATTCTTATTACAGTGGTGGTATTCCTTTTGGCGCTTCTTTTGAAGTGGGCATCACAGATGACATCAGTGTGGGTGCAAACTTTGACTATCTTTCCCATAAGTATAAAGGGATAGGTGATTACAAATTCACAGCCTTGTATTTCGGAGCAAGAGGTTCCTACCATTTCAACAAGTTGTTGAATATCGAAAACAACAAGTTTGATGTGTATGCCGGTGCTACGCTTGGATACCGCACTTTCAGCTGGAAGGATAAATATTCGGGATCGGGCCTTAAGTCCAGCTATGGCAGCGGCCTGTACCTGGGTATCCTGGCTGGTGGTAAATATTATTTTTCGGATAAGATCGGCGCCTTTGTTGAGCTCGGCGCCATAGGGTCTACCAATGCCCGTATCGGTGTTGCTTTCAAGTTCTAATTGATCTTTTTAACTGATGAGGGCCTGCAAGTGTCTATTTGCAGGCTTTTTTTATACACTTAAACGGTAATCGTTACATCATCCGCAATGGAATCAGGCTGCTTTTTGCGCGCCATCTTCCGGAAACGCAGGATCAGAAAACCCGAAGCGAAGGTGAGGCCCGTAATAAGCCCGAGCCAGATGCCGGAAGCCCCCAGTTTGAAATGAAAAGCAAATAAGTAACCAACAGGGATACCGATGACCCAATAAGCGATGGTAATAAAAATAGTGGGGGCTTTTACATCTTTGATGCCACGCAACAAACCTGCACTGATGGCCTGGGTACTATCGGATATCTGAAAGACGGCTGCGAACAACAGCAGCCAACCTGCCAGTTTGATCACTTCTGTATCGTTATTGAAGAATTGCGGCAACACATTGCGCAGCAGGGAGAAAATGATGGCGCAAAAGATGCCATAACCCAAAGCTGTAATAATGGTGCTCTTACCAATGATGCGTATCAGGGGCCAGTCCTCCCGGCCAAACGCATTACTCACGCGTATGGACCCCGCCTGCGCCAATCCCATGGATACCATGAATGTAAAAGAAGCCAGACTGAGTGCAATTTGATGTGCCGCCTGGGTAACTGCTCCCAGGGTTCCGATAATGATGCTGGATACAGCAAAAGCGCCGGCCTCCATGCCTAATTGCAGGCTGCTGGCGGTACCAATATGCAATAATTCGCCCATCGCTTTTTTACTGAGTTTCCACTGGCTTTTTCTAACGGCAATATATTTTCTAAAAGTCCGGTGCCTGAGGATGATGATGCCCAGCACAATGAATATAAGCGTACGGGTGATGAGCGTAGCCCAGCCCGCTCCTATTAGTTCGAGTCGTGGAAAACCTGCATGGCCATAGATCAGCAACCAGTTGAGGAGTACATTGATAGGAAGGGCAGACAAAGACAGGATCATAGCGGTTTTGGTAAATTCCAACCCATCCGTAAACTGTTTGAGGGTCATGAACAGCAACATGGGGATGAGTGAGAAACTCATGAGCTGCATAAAAGGAACTGCCAGTTGTACAACCTCCGGATCCTGTCCGAGGTGATATAAAATATTCTTTCCGAATACGAGGCCTAAAGAAATAATAATAGCGAAAACAGCGCAGAGGATGAACCCATTGAAAAAATAATGGGAGACCTGCTTTGAATCATAGCGTCCATTGGCCATGGATACCATCTGGGATACAGCGATGGTCATGCCAATGCCAAATACAAAGGGAATATTCACCGTGGCCAGTACCAGGGAAACGGCTGCGAGCTGCTTGTAACTTACGGCTCCCACCATCGCTGCATCGATGATGTGCAAAGACATCTGCGCCAGTTCTCCAATGACGATGGGTATGGCCAGCTTAATAGTTGATTGTGCCTCTCTCTTTAATCCGGTACGTTGATCCTGCATAACAAGTTACAAATGTAGGAAGGTTTCCAAGGATAACCCTTCAGTCGGCAAAAGGTTCACTCGGCAAACATGTAACCGGAGTGTAATATCCTTGAGTACCATGAAGATACCAAAGGTGTCGGAGGAGATTTCCAGCTCCGGCACATCCATTTTTGTGTATATTCGCTACCACAAGAAAAAAGATATGAAAGCAGCTGCATTATTCGTGCTGGCATTGATCAGCCTTACCGGGTATTCTCAGAACACGCTCAACAATTACAAATACGTGCTGGTACCTGAAAAATTCGACTTTTCGAAATCAGATAACCAGTACCGTCTGAATAGCTTAACGCAAATACTACTGGAAGAGAAAGGATTCACGGCTTTCATGGGTAATGGCAGCCTGCCCCCGGCTGTAGCTGCCAACCGGTGCAATGCGCTCAAAGCTGAGGTGGTGGAGAAAAGGGGATTATTCGTTACCAACCTTACGCTGCTGTTGAAAGACTGTCAGGGTACGATCATCTTCAAAAGCAAAGAGGGCAAAAGCAGGGAGAAGGAATACGAGACAGCCTATAACCTTGCTTTGCGGGATGCCTTCACCTCACTGACCAGTACACCCTACCAATATGACAGCTCCACGGTAATGCAGCCGGCACCTGCTACTATGATGCCAGCAGTGCCAACCACTGCTCCGGCACCAGCACCTGCCCCTGCCCCCGCTGTCATTACGGATGCTACAGGCACCTTATATGCACAAGCTACAGCCAATGGATTTCAATTGATTGATACCACGCCCAAAAAAGTATTAACCCTACTTAAAACTTCCCAACCCGACTATTTTATTGCAGAGGGCGGCGCCTCAGCCGGGATTGTTTTCAAGCAAAACGGGGGCTGGGTATTTGAATACTACAAAGACAACAAACTGGTTTCGCAGCCTTTGCAGATCAAATTCTAACCGGATGAGGGGTATGGCGTTAAAGTAGTTTATTGAGACATGCCCAACGGGAACATCACCTAAAATCTTACAAATGCCCTGTTATCATGGATAACAGGGTATTTTTTTGTCAGTCGCTTATTGCCGTTAATGAGTTGTTCCTGCATTTTAGTGCTGCTGAACTGGTTTTTTGTAGCAATATTGGTTTAGTATGTTTTTTGGCTGAACTTAGGCTTCATGTACCGGTTGATCTGGCATATTATTTTTTGGGTAATCTATGTACTCCAGGATACGATGATGATATTTACCTGGTTGGACCCCTCCTATAGTGGAACATCCAGGCAGTTGTTTTCTGCGGCCCTGGCCGATTCATTGATCCTGCTGATCTCCAAGATGCCACTCACCTATTTTATGCTATATGTCTCCATCCCAAAGATCAGGGAGAACAGTAATAAAACAGGCCGTATTGTTGCGGAGATCTTATTGATGTTTACGGTGGCAATCCTCATCAACCGGGCATTAATGGTGTATGTAATTGCCCCGTATATATTCAGGTCTACGGCTGCACCCGTTCCCTTTTTTGAATTGCGGAGTTTACTAACGGCATTCATGTCCATTGGCTGCGTGGCCGGATTGGCTGCCTTTATTAAGTTTGCCCGGGTGCAGGCAGCCAGCAGGGAAAGGGAAAAGGCATTGCTAAAGCAAAACCTGGAAACGGAGCTGAAGTTCCTGCGCAACCAAACGAACCCTCATTTTTTATTCAATACGCTCAACAATATTTATGGGCTGGCCAGGAGAAAGTCGACTGCTACAGCCGATGTAGTCATGAAATTATCCAACCTGTTGCGGTTCATGTTGTACGGTTCAAAAGATGGCCAGATCAAGATCAGTGATGAGATCGGGATGCTGGAGAATTACATTGATCTTGAACGTATCCGGTATACAGACCTGTTAACCCTGCGCTTTGACAAATCCATAGACAATGATACAGAACCCATAGCTCCCTTATTGTTATTACCTTTTGTGGAAAATGCCTTCAAGCATGGCGCCAGTGAAAGCCGCTTTGGCGCCAGGATCGGAATAGACCTTCAGGTGCAGGAGGGGAATTTGTACTTCTGTATAGAGAATACGAAGGAAACAGATAACCAGGGATTGGCCCCGGACAATATTGGACTGAGTAATGTAAAACGGCAGCTTGAACTATTGTATAAGGAGTATGATTTGAAAATACAGCAGGAGTCAACTATATTCAAAGTATTGCTGACGATTAATTTAAGGAGTTATGAAAAAATATAGCTGTTTAATCGTTGAAGACGAACCGATTGCTGCGGAAGTATTGCAGGATTATATTGGTCAGATTGCCATGCTGGACCTTGTAGCAGTGTGCCGTGATGCTTTGTATGCCATTGACCTGCTGCAGGAGAAACAGGTTGATCTGATCTTTCTGGACATCCACCTTCCCCGCTTGAAGGGGCTTGATTTTTTAAAAACGTTGAATACACCGCCCAAAGTGATCATTACATCAGCTTATCCGCAATATGCACTCGAGGGCTTTGAACTCAATGTATTGGATTACCTGTTGAAGCCGATCGAATTCAGCCGGTTTCTGGCAGCCGTAAATAAAATGAAGCTATCCACGGTACAGGGGAGCAATACGGCTGGACAGGTAATTGGTATGGAAGACAGACCGCACCAGTTTTTCAATGTCAGCAAGCGGCAGATCAAGATCTACTTCGATGATATCCATTTTATCGAAAGTCAGCGGGAATATATCCGCATCGTGACGAAAACCAAAAGTATCCTGACCAAGATGCAGATCAGCGAAATTGAGGCTCTATTGCCTCAGTCTGACTTTATACGCATCCACCGCTCGTACATCGTATCCAGAAAGAATATCGAATCCTTCTCCCAATCTGAAGTGGAGGTAGGCACCCAAAAGCTTCCTATCGGCCGCAACTATAAAGAAACGGTACTCAATCAGCTGCCATCTGTTCAATAAAAGCCAACTGCCCGATAGCAATACCGGGCAGTTGGGATATAGAACAGTAAGAAACAGCAGGAGCCATTAATGACCAGTATCAGTCTGATCTTTTTCAAAGGCTTCTTTGCCATCATTCAATTGAATATTCTTTTGTTGCCTGCCGCGTAATTTGATGTTGAGCATTTCCACGCCCAGGGAGAAGGCCAGACAAGAGTAAATAATGCTCTTGCTCACCTCCTGGTGGAAACCACTGGCAACAAGTACCACACCAATGACGACCAGGAATGACAGGGCCAGCATTTGCAGCGAAGGATGTTTGTTGATAACACGGGTAACAGGTCCCGCAAACAACATCATCACACCAATAGACACTACCACTGCAATGATCATGATGATCACATTTTCTACCAGGCCGACAGCAGTAAGGATGGAATCGAAAGAGAATACAGCATCTACCAGGATGATCTGACCCAATACAGAAGCTACAGACATGGATGCTTTTTTGCCCGCACCTTTCCCCCCTTCTCCTTCCTCTTTCTTGACCAGTTTATGGTGAATTTCGAGCGTGCTTTTGATGATGAGGAAGATACCACCGGCTATGAGGATGAGGTCTTTCCAGCTAAGACCTATGGGGCCATCGGTAAGTCCTTTTACGTGGGGCAAGGTAAAGACGGCTTCTTTGAGGCTGATGATCCAATTAATAGACAACAACAGCAGCACGCGGAAGAGCATGGCCAGCAGTAGACCGGTATTGCGTGCTTTGCGTTGCTGGGCAGGAGGTAGTTTGCCTGCTACAATAGAGATAAAAATGATGTTATCAATACCCAATACGATTTCAAGAAAACAGAGCGTTACAAGGCTTACCCATACGGCCGGATCTGCAAAATTGGGCATTAGAAAATGGTTCATCTGTTAATTGTTTATGGTCTCGGCAGGGAGGGGTGCTTTTTTCTTGCGGGCGGCGATCATTTTTATTAGTACGGGGGCCGTGGTGATCACCACAATTCCAATAATGACCTTATCGAGGTTGGCCTTTACCCAGGCATTGTCACCGAGCAGGAATCCTGCGGTAACAATACTGCCGGTCCATGTGATGGCGCCAAGGATATTGTAAAAAGAAAACTTCTTTTGTTCCATCTTGACCATACCAGCCACGATGGGGGCAAAGGTACGTACTATGGGCAGGAAGCGGGCAATCAGAATGGCACCCCCACCCCGCTTTTCATAAAATGCCTGGGCCTGGGCCAGGTACTTCTTTTTGAAGATCCAGCTGTCTTTTCTTTTCATCAGCATTTCGCCGGAACGTTTACCAAACCAATAGCCCACATAGTTACCAATAATAGCAGCCACTGAAATGAGTAGTATCCAATACAACAAACTCAGTACAGGTTCCGTACCGGGCGCTACAAACTGGGCGATGATCATACCCGTAATAAACAACAGCGTATCGCCGGGCAGGAAGAAGCCGGCAAACAAACCTGTTTCTGCAAACACGATAAATACTACAATATAGAGGCCACCATGGGCCATGATCCAATCGGGGTTGGTAAGGTTGTGAAACAATTCCAGCAATGCCGACATACTACTTTAGGTTTTAATGATCCAATTTGTTGATGAAAGCCTAATCAAAATCAAACAGCTCACCCAGGAAGCCTTTCTTCTTGTGGTGTTTGGGATAATTGTTGTTATGCTTGTAATGGTCGTTATCGTTCTTATAATAAGGGGGCTGGTTATTTTGGTAACCGGGCTGTTGTTCCTGCCCCTTATTGTATTCCTGCTTGTTGTTATTGAACTTCTGCTCGGCATAGTCGAGCATTTTATCCAGCTCTCCTTTATCGAGCCAGATACCACGGCACACAGGACAATAGTCTATTTCAATATTGTTTCTTTCGGTCATGAGCAAAGTCTCATTACAGGATGGACACTTCATATTATTAAGTCGGGAAGTCCGGAAGTATGAGTCCGAAGGTCTTCAGGGCTGTCCCGTTTTTTGAATGTTAGGTAAATTCCGGAAGTTGCTTGGTTTGGAATTCCGGCAGTTAAAACGTTGATAAGAGCGATGATAGGGAGGGATAGCAGCCGGAACGGCTGTATAGCTCCAGGATGGTCATCACGGGCAATCCGTATGAAGTGGGGATCAAAATAAAGTAAACCGAAAGAGGAAACTGTAATAGGCTGGACGGGCGCCCTGGTCAAAACCAATCAATGACCCAAGGTGGCTCTTATTGACCTTCGTCCATTTTGCGGCCAGGGAATCCTGTGGTGAAGACTTTTTGACACATTTTGCCTTGATCTGTTTCCGGATAGTCAGGTGGAGGTCGTTGTTGGGGTTAGCACTCAGGTGCGATTCCGCCAGGTAATCAGTGGCCGTGGCAGCACTGTGTAGCGACCAGCCTGGTTGCTCACCAGGCAACGGATGTGGGTGTTGGGTGGTGGTGAAACTACAAAACAGGATGAACAGCAGTCCCAGTATACACAACTGGGTGCGTACGGTTACTTGCTTCCAATTCGCTACTATCATACTGATCATACGTTGTTTCATATTTCCCGGCGGCGCGAAAATAGGGCAAAAACAGTTTTTAAACTGTTAAAGTGGGAAAAGGAAGTCATTTATGTCCTGAAAATCAATGAAGATTTGACCTGATGTGGGCATCGATAAGCCTTTTTAAAGATCAGGGGGTTTCACCCACCAATTATGATTTATCTTATTATAATTTGAGCAAAGGAATCTTCTTACTAACACCGCAACAATCGGATTCATCGTTTTCGTTATGCATTGTCATCAGCTAACCTTTACACCCGCCGAAGCTCAATTGCTTCGAGAGCAATTTGGGATATTGAAACGATTTTTGGAAGCAGGTAACGTGTTACCACCTGCAGGCCATCAGAAGCTGACTGAAACTTTGCGCCATGCATTGCTAAACCAGGAAGGACTGCAAGGCTTTTGGCATAAAACGAAGCACCACCCCCTGGATCATCATCACCTCCACCTTACCGATACAGATAAGGAATTAGTGAACCTTCCCTGGCTGCTGGCGATCGATGAAAATAAGTATCCCTATTTCCATGTTACTAAGGGTGTGCCTGATTCCAATGTACCCACCCCCTACCTTCCTCCCCCTGGACCATTGAAAATACTGGTGATGATCTCCTCGCCAGGGGACCTGGAAGCCACTCACCGGCTTTCGTATGAGGCCGAAGAAGAAGCCATCTTACAAGCCTTGGGGCCGCTTTGGGAAAAGGGTCAGGTACAGGTAGATTTTACGGCCGATGGCAGCCTCCAAAGCCTGGAAACACAACTGGCAACGCAATATTATCATATACTGTATTTCAGTGGACATGGGGTCTATGCAAACAACACAGGTTACTTGCTGCTTGAAAATACCATTACGCTGAAACAAGAAGCAGCAACCGCCGAGCAACTGGCCCGTACCCTGAAAAGTAAGCCTGAGCATATACCGCCCCTGGTGGTATTGGCCAGCTGCCAAACCGGGCAAGGTAATGCCGCATCGGGTTTCCGAGGAGTAGCGGATGAATTGATACATTATGGGCTACCGGCTGTGATAGCCATGGCTTTTAGTGTGTCGGACCATTATGCTACGGTATTTGCGGGCGGACTATATGAAGCGCTTGCAAAAAGGGAGCCCTTACCCCGTGCTTATCACAAGGCCTTAAAGGGTATGCGACAGGCAGAACAGGAATATCTTCAACATCATAACCAGCCTCATGCGCCCTGCCAATGGCTCATACCTCAACTCTATTGCAGTCAGGAGGTACAGCAAATTGTAGATTGGGCGGCTCCTGTACAACCCATCAAAGTATCTTCGGGTGGCCTCATAAAAGGGGATCATTTCTCCTTTCTCAGCTTGCATGAGCATTACCGCTTTATTGGCCGGCGCAGGGAATGTGCCCGGTTCTTTAGTCGATTATTGAATAATGAACCGATCCTGATCACTGGCCAGGGAGGTGTAGGTAAAACCACCATGGCCGAGCATTTGGTAAAGCGGCTCATTACCCACGATCCCCAGTACCATTATTTTGCTTTCAACGAAACCGGTATCAGTATTCTCGAAATGATCAGACAGGTACAGCAATACCTGGAAAGAGTGCATCATTTGTATGACATTGGAACAACCTTAGTTGGGCTTGACAAGGCTACAGACCAAATGGATCGTTTGTTGAGAGTATTAATGGAGAAGAATTGTAAACCCATTTGGGTGTTTGACAATATGGAAACCTGTCAGGAGAGTATTGCCGGGCCTATTAAACCGGAATATACAGATTGGCTTGAATACATACAAAGCCGGTTACTTACTGGCAATTTTCCAGTGATCTTTACCGGCCGGTATCCCATTGTAGAATTGCCCGCTATCTATACCAGCAATTTAAACCAGGTGCGCTATCCGGATTTCTACCGTAAATGCCTTCAATTAGACCTGCAGAAGATGAGCGGCATCCATTTAGCCAATAATGTAGATGGCCCTTCAAGTATCAGTTTATCGCTATCTGAAATTGCCTACCTGCTTCAAATAACCCTGGGAGGCAGCTATCGCGCCCTGGAGTTTTTTAATGAGGTCTATAAAGAGGCACCAACTCGTACTCTTATTCTTTTACATCAATTACAAGCAGCCCAACGAGCCAGCGACCAAGAGCAGGAAAAATCCGTATCTAAGGCGTTAACAGTAGAGGTACAGGAGAGATTGGCTAATAATAGTAAGCGGCTGGTATTTGGCGAATTGCTGGCCCTACTGGATGAGGATACAATATTTACTTTACAATTGCTGGGACATTTCCATCGTCCTGTATTACCGAGTGCTTTGGAAATGCAAAGCATGGATAAAGATTATGATAAGGCATTACAAAAACTGCGAAATATTACCTTAATAGAAGAACATGAGGAAGTACAAGCAATACCGCGGGAAGGAGGGAAACTAACCTATTTTTATGCAACACCTTTAGTGAAACATTGGCTGGAAGATAAAAAGTTACCAGTCATTGAATTTTCAGATGATGTTGCGGGGGAATATTATGAAAATGTAAGCAATCAAGTTAGCAATGCTCAAATAGAGGATTTACAGGAAGCATTCCGGCATTATGGTAAATCGTGCAATGTCAATAGACTAAATTCAACCGGCTGTCAATTAGCCCGGTTCTATTATGGGCGTTCTCTATTTCAACAATCCCTTTATTATGCGGCACAAGTGGAAAAACGTATACATGACAAAATTGATCCAGAACTAATGAATGTATTGGGACTGGTACACCAGTTACATGGAGCCATTAACAAGGCCCTGGTCTATTACGAAAAAAGTTTGTTCCAATATCAACAAACCGGTGATCAAAAAGGAGAAAGCAGTACACTCGTTTATATTAGCCAGGCCCTTCAGACAATTGGGGATAATGATAAAGCTTTAGGTCTCCTTCAACAAAGTTTAGCGATCAACCAGGCGATTGGAAACCTTTCAGGGGTTGGCGATACACTCAACAGTATCGGCCATATCTACCATGCCCAAGGTAATTATGATACGGCTTTCAATTTATTTCAACAAAGTCTTGTCATCAACCAGGCTATAGGCGATCGAGATAGTGAAAGCTCCACACTCAATAATATTGGCCAGGTCCACCAGGCCAGGGGAGATTACGATGCAGCATTAGATTTCTACCTAAAATGTCGTACGATAAAGGAAATTAGTGGGGATAAGAAGGGGTTAGCCATCGTACTTAACAATATCAGTCATATCCATCAAGTCAGGGGAAATTATAATATGGCTTTGGATTTTCTCCAACAAAGTCTTAAAATCAAGCAGGCAATTGGGGACCGACGGGGGGAAAGCACTACTCTTGGTAATATCGGCGAGATTTACCAGTCTCAGGGAGACTATAATATCGCATTAAATTACTACCAAAAAAGTCTGGTAATCCATCAAGCGATTGGTGACCGAAGAGGGCAGGGCGTCTCGCTCAATAATATTGGTCAAATTTATCAGCGCAGGGGAAATTATGATACTGCTTTAGGCTACCTAGAACAAAGCTTGACGTTCAGCCAAAAAATTGGAGACCGGGATTTAGAAAGTACAATTCTCAATAATATTGGTCAGATTCATCAGGACAGGGCATATTATGATACGGCTTTAGATTGCTTTCAAAAAAGTCTGGAGATCAGCCAAGCACTTGGTGACCGTCGTGGTGAAGGGTCTGCAATCGGTAATATTGGCCATATCCATTTCATCAGGGGAAATTATGAGTCGGCATTGGCATTATTTCAAGAAAGCCTGGCGATTTCCCAAATGATCGGTGACGTGAAAGCAGCAGGTACCCTACTCAATAATATCAGCCAGATCCATCAAGCCAAGGGAGATTATGATACAGCTTTATTATTTCTCCAAAAAAGCCTGGCGATCAGCCAAGCGATTGGAGACAAGAATGGAGAGGGCATTACGCTCAGCAATATCGGCAATATTTACGAGGAACTGGGAGATTTTAATAAGGCTTTAGTGTATCTCGATAAAGGCCTCGTGATGGTCCAAACAATTGGAGACCAGCAAGGAGAGAGTACAATACTCAATAATATCGCCCATGTCTACCAAACCAGTGGTGATTATAATGCCGCTTTAGATTTCTACCAAAAAAGCCTGGTGATCAGTCAAGCGATTGGTGACCGGAAAGCAGAAGTCACTACACTCAATAATCTCGGCCATATAGTCAAGGTCAGAGGGAATTATGATACGGCTTTAGGTTTCTACAACCGAAGTTTGTCGATCAGCCAAGATATTGGAGACCGGAAAGGAGAAGGCACTGTACTCAATAACATCGGCCAAATCTATCAAACATGGGAAGAATATGATATTGCTTTAGCTTTTTTCCAAAAAAGTCTTGTTATATGTCAGGCTATCGGAAACCGGCAGGGTGAAGGTACCCTATTAAATGATATCGGCATGATCCACCGGGCAAAGAGCGATTACGAAACAGCGCTGGATTTTTACCATAAAAGCCTGGCTATCTGCCAATCGATTGGTGACCAGCAAGGGGAAGGCACTGCACTCAATAACATCGGCCAGATTTACCATGCCCAGGGAGATTATGATACAGCTTTAATGTTTCTCCCCAAAAGCCTTGAGATCAGGCAAGCAATTAACGACCGTCCCGGAGAAGCCACGACATTGAACAACCTGGCAGCCATTGCCTGGCAAAAAGGTGACTATGCCCTGTATTCTAAAAATATGCAACAGGCATTTATCATATTTACCAAACTTAAGGATGTCAGGGGCATGTATTACTCAGGCAAAAATTTGGGTGATTTTTTTTGCATGTGCAAGGACCCGAAACTTGTTGAAATAGGATTGGCTTTATTAAAGCAAGCTTATGATGTTGGCATGCAATTAAAATTTCCAGGTGTAGAAGAAGTAGCTGCCCTCATCCAAAAGTATTCAGCCGCGGATGGCCCAGATGAAAAAGAAAAGACTGAGCCATCTGAATGATTTCAGGAGACCCAGCCTACAAATTGTTATAGCTTACTTCAATATCTTCTCAATCTTCTCCAACTCTTCTCCACTAAAGGCCTTGCTCTTGAGGCATTGCAGCGAATCAGCCAATTGTTCTGGACTGCTGGCGCCAATGAGCACAGACGTAACACGCTGGTCTTTGAGCAGCCAGGCGAGTGCCATCTGGGCCAATGACTGACCACGTTGCAAAGCTATTTCATTGAGTTGTTGTATTTGGGTAACGCGGGCTGGCGTCACTTCTTCCTCCTTTAAAAAGCCATGTTCTTTGGCAGCACGTGAACCCGCGGGAATACCCTTGAGGTATTTATTGGTGAGCAGGCCCTGGGCCAACGGTGAGAAGGGAATACATCCTACCCCCTCCTCTTCGAGCACATCGAGTAAACCTTCTTCTACCCAACGCACAAACATGGAATACTTGGGCTGGTGAATAAGACAAGGAGTACCCATTTGCCGCAGTAGCTGGATGGCCTTGCGTGCTTCCTCAGCCGGGTAATTGGAAATACCGGCATAAAGGGCCTTCCCCTGACGAACGATGAGATCAAGAGCGCTCATGGTTTCTTCCAGGGGCGTATTAGGATCGGGACGGTGGTGATAAAATATGTCTACATAGTCCAGGCCCATGCGCCGCAGACTTTGGTCCAAACTGGCCACCAGGTATTTCTTTGAACCCCAGTCTCCATAAGGGCCTTGCCACATGGTATAACCTGCTTTGGAAGAAATGATAAGCTCATCGCGGTAACCGGCCAGGTCTTCCCGGAGTATCTTACCAAAATTCTCTTCGGCACTGCCGGGAGGAGGGCCGTAATTATTGGCCAGGTCGAAATGGGTAATACCATTATCAAAAGCGAGGCGTATTATTTTACGGGAATTTTCCAATACATCCACGTGGCCGAAATTGTGCCAAAGGCCCAGGGAAATAGCAGGTAATTGGATACCGCTTTTACCGCAACGGCGGTATTGCATGGTACTGTACCGGTTGGAAGCTGGCTGGTAGTTAGTCATGCTTCCAAAGATAATCCGGCCCCTGTAATTTACAAGGATTATTTGGTATCTTAACCCGTTGGTTATACCGGCCCGTCCACAATATATAAGTCTATGGAAGATACGATCACGCTTAGTATTACCTGCCCTTGTATCAATAGGAAAACCTTTGAGCACCGGCTAAAGAAAGGAGTGCAGCAAAGACTGGCCCCACTGGCAGTACAAATTGATTGTCCTCATGCGCAGGAAAACTATTGCCTGAAAAGGATCACCATCGAACTACCGAATGGTGTGCAGCCAGGCCCGGATGAAGAAATACTAAGGGGCGAATAAAAGCAACTACTATGACGGAAGAACAACAAGGACCCTCGCCTGTTGCCATCCAGGCCACCGCCGCCAAAGCAGCGGACAGCAGTTGGATCAACTGGCAGCAGCAGGAAAAGCAGGCCACACTGAGAAGGCTGGAAGAAACAGCCAAATACTTATCGGGCCTTTCTTCGCTGAGCCTGACAATCATGTTGGGCGCCAACAAGGACGCACTCAAGTTACTCAGCAACAGCACATCACTGAAGGTTGGCATCGTGTGCTGGCTGGCATCCATCGTACTTACACTGGCAGTGGTATTCCCTTTCCGGTATAACTATGTTGAAAACAGTGCCGATTCGATCCGGACTATGAACAACCGGATCAGCCGGGCAAAGTTTACGTTGCTGGTACTGGGCGCACTGTTGTATATTGCTGGTATCAGCCTGGTAGCCTACCTCTATCTGTTTTGTCAGACTCCTCCACCCGCTCAATAATTACCTATCGATTGTCTATGCACCACCATCCACTTGTTTTCACCCGGAAAGAAGCAGCCTTGCTACGCAAGGAATATGAAACGCTTCTGCACAAAATAGAGCAGGGCAAAAAACTGCATCCTGAATACCTGGCCGACCTTACTGATACCATGCGTACGTTGCTGTACGAACAAAAAGGAATGGAAGTATTTTGGCAAACGGTACAGGCGCAACCTCAGGACAGTTATCACTTGCATCTTACGCACAAAGACAAAGCCTTGCTCAACCTGCCCTGGCAAATGGCTATTGACCGGGATGCGCATCCTTTGCTGTATGTATCAAAGGGAGCGCCGGTCAGTAAGCAACTACGGATATACGAGCCCAAGGCGGGGCCATTACAAATATTGGTAATGATCTCCTCCCCCATCAATGAAGATATGGACCGGCGGCTTTCGTATGAGGAAGAAGAAGAGGCCATTTTAAAAGCAGTAGCCCCCTTATGGAAAAAAGGATTGGTGCAGGTGAGCTATACGGCTGATGGGAGCCTACACAGCCTCGAAAAGCAATTAGCGCAACAGTATTATCATATCGTTTACCTCAGCGGACATGGGGTATACAAATACGATACCGGTTACCTGCAACTGGAAAATAAAAAAACATTCAAAGGAGAATTGGTCAGTGCAGTACAATTGGCCAAAACGGTGACTAAAAGAAAGGGAAGTATCCCGGCATTGGTGATACTGGCCAGTTGTCAAACAGCGCAGGGTACACCGGAGGAAGGTTTCCGGGGTGTGGCTGATGAACTGATGGCACAGGGAGTACCGGCAGTGATTGCTATGGCCTTCAGTATTACAGACCGGTATGCAACTGTATTCGCCGGACAATTGTATCAGCAACTGGCACAACAGGAAAAGCTACTGACCGCTTATGGCAAAGCATTGCAGGCCACAGAAGCTGCTGAAGCAGCGCAGGCTACGGCAGAAGGATACTACTATGGGCCTACGCAATGGTTAATACCGCAACTCTATTATAACCAGCAGATACAGGATATTGTAGACTGGCAGGCAAAGGAAGATCAATGTACGGGTACACAGACAGGCGAGCAGGTGCAACAACTATTGCTGACACAGCGGCCCAATTTTCGCTTTATTGGTCGCCGGCAGGAAAGTGCGCATTTACTCTCCTCCCTACAGGGTCATGAGCCGGTTTTGATACGGGGACAAGGAGGCATTGGCAAAACGGCACTGGCAGAACAGCTGGTACAACGACTGAGGGCCTATGACAGGAGTTATCATGCTTTTGCTTTTAATATGCAACGCACTACGTTGGCAGTGATGATCAAAACCCTGGAAGATTACCTGCAACAACAAGGCATTGTACAGAAGAAAAAAACAGCTAAATCACCGGCCAACAAGGCGGAGCAGCAACTGGTGCAATTGGTGCACACGGTAAGTACTCATTGTAAACCAGTATGGTTATTTGATCAATTAGACAGTTGCCAACAATCAATTGGTGGGGCACTGCAACCAGCGTGGAAGGACTGGCTATCGTTTACACGGAAACATTTACTGTCCCATTACCCTGTCATTTTTACCAGCCGGTACCCGGTACCGGAACTGACCGGCCTGGCAGGTATTGTGCTGAACCAGGTATCCCTGCCCGATTTTTACCGCCAATGCCAACAGCTGAGCATCCGGGATATTTCAAAAAAATACCCGGGCAGCACAGGCATGGTAACAGCAGAATGCCTGTACAATATCATGGGGGGCAATTACCGCGCGCTGGAACACTTTGAGCAAATATACCTGGCCGATGTTGCCAAAACGAGTTTACGCCTGGAGAAAATAAGGCTGGAAGAAGATTCGGAAAAAGCATACCAACAACGATACACCATCACCAAACAAGTACAGGCGCTTCTGGATAAAGATGGTAAGCAACCATTGTTCACACACCTGTTGGACTTATTGACTGATCTTGAACGGTCCACCTTTGTATTACTGGGCAATTTCAGGCTGCCGGTATTGCCGCAAGCGTTGGAACGGCAAAAGGCAAAACAGCATTGGTTACCCGCGCTGGAAAGATTGAAAGACCTGACATTAATAGAAGAGCACAGTGCGGATAATGGACAGCAACACAGAAAGGGTAATTATTATTTTGTGACTACGCTGATCCGGGAATGGCAGGAGCATGCCTTGTTAACACCGGGGCCACTGTTTACGCATGAAAAAGCGGGAGATTACTGCTATTATATGAGCCTTAAGGTTACCAGAAGGCATTCGGACAGTACGGAAGCATTCAGGCATTTTATGCTGGCGCAGCACGCTGAGAAAGTGAATAAGGTGGGGGCCATGTTAAGTACGGAATATTACCGGATATCGCAATATGAGGAAGCCATGCACTATGCCATGGAAACTTATAGGGTGGCGCGTGAGCACACGGACCTGGATGTACTGAATAACCTGGGACTGTTGTACCGGATGTATGGGCAACCTAAAAAGGCCATGGAGTTCCTGGGGAAATTTTACCTGGCCGCCAAGGCAAAAGGCGACCCCGAAAAAGAAGGATATGCATTGAATAACATCAGTAATGCATTGAAACAACAAGGTGCTAATGGTGACGCCATCAAATTGCTGGAAGAAAGTATCCGGATAGCCCGAAAGCTGGGAGATAAAAAGAATGAAGGCGCAAGACTAAACAGCCTGGCACAAATACTGGATGAACAGGGCAATTACCTGCTTGCCAAAAAGCTGTACCAGCAAAGTTTGCGCATACGACGGGCGATGGGTAACCGGTATGGGGAAGCGATGACGACGCTGAACCTGGCACATGGATATTTCCGGGAAGGCAAACACAAAAAGGCCCTGGAATCGTTGCGATTTTGCCTACAGGTATTCCGGGAACAAGGGGATCAACAAGCAGTAGGTAATGCGCTGCACACGATCGGCTCTATGTATAGTGACCTGGGGGATTACGATAAAGCGCTGGACTACCTGTACAAAGGGCTGGCCTTGCAAAGATCCATCCGTCATAAAGCGGGAGAAGCAGATACGCTGAACAATATAGGGCTGCTGCATGCGGAGTTGGCTGATACAGCGGAGGCAATCAGCTGCCTGCAAAAATGTGTGGCCTTGTATCAATCCATGGACTACAAGCACCGGCAAGCTGCTGCCGGCAATAACCTGAGTGGCTTGTACAGAACCACCGGTCAATATGAGCTGGCCCTGGCCACAGCCGAAAAAAGTTTACAGCTATACCTGGAAGATGAGGACCTGAAAGGACAAAGTGAATCTTATTTTCACCTGGCAATGACCTACCAGGAAATGAACAACGCTAAAAAAAGCAAGGCCTGTTTTAAAAAGAGCAAGGCGCTTCTCGAACAATTGGGTGAAGGGGGCAGCGCCGAACTACTGAATAATATTGATCAGCTATTGCTATCGCCCAAAAACAAAGACCAGGGATTGCTATTATTGATGAAGAACCTGGAGCGATACCGGGCTGTTGGCAACCGGTCGGAAGAGGCCGGCACCTTATACGAAATGTCGCTGCTAGCCATGGAAATGAATGAGCATGACCATTTTTTTGAATGGGCCATGGAGTCATACCTGATCTATACCGAACTTCAACACCAGCATGGCATTTTCCTGTCGGGCCGCCATGTAGGCTTTATGTTGTATGCACAACCTGACCCGGAGGAAAGAGCGCAGGGCCTGGAAATATTACAGCATTGTTATCAGATAGGCATGAAGGCAGGTTATCCCGGAGCCAGCCAGATTGCTGATTTTATCAGGCAAGTCGATGGGATGAGGAAATAAGTGGTGTTAAATAGAAAAGGGTGGGCTTCCTTTGGCAGGAGGTCCACCCTTTTCTTTTATAGATGCATTGAGTGAGTAAAGTTATTTTTCTGCCAGGAGAGAGCTGATCAGTTCTTCAAACTCCTTTTTGAATACTTCATAATGCTTACCGGTAGCAGGACCATCATAACCTGTATGGATCTTACGCACATTGCCTTTCTTATCTACAAAAATGGTAGTAGGAAATCCCTGCAAAGGCTCAATCTGCGGTAGTGTTTTCTCGGTACGCTGGGGATCAGACACGGCAGCAGTAGTCACCAGGAACGGATAATTCACCCCCAGCCTTTTTTGAAAAGTAGCCAATGACTTTTTAGACCGTTCAAAATCGGTGGTGCGTTCATACGCCAATCCTACAATCTCCACACCCCGCTGCTTATTCTTCTTGTAATAATCCACCAGGAACTGGGTTTCATCCATACAGTTGGGGCACCAGGAACCTAGTATTTGTATCACCACTACTTTATTCTTAAATTGCTCATCATTGATAGACACCTGATCGCCATCGGTAGAAGGAAAGCGGAAATTCAATTTACTTTCGCCCGGTCTGAGTTTTACAGCATCAAAGCCATCAGGCAATTGTGCCTTTGCATCTTTGCGGGCTACCCAGTTTTCGGTTCCGGCTGCACCCGCATAAAAAACAGCGCGGGTAATGGTGCTGTCATTGTCCAGCTTAGCAGTAAAGAGGTATACATGGCTACCATCAAAAGCTGATAGCTTTAAGGTATCGGCATAAATGCTTCCCTCCAGGTACCGGTAATCACCAGTAGGGGTCAGGAAGGTACCAGTTACTTTTCCATTGGCAGCCTGTTGAAACTCCCCCACTGCCTGGCTGGCATCTTTACCTTCACCAAAAGTAACTGCCCAACGGCCTGAAATATTAAAGGGCGATTTGGCTGTAACGCGATAACGCTCTTTATTACCCGGTAAAGCATAAAAGGGGATCTCGGACCGGCGATCACCACTGATCTTAATGAACTTGCCTTCGAGCCGGCCATCGCTCTTGATCACAGTAGCAAAATGGGCATCATAAAAGGGCATGGTGATCCACAGGGAATCGCCCTGCTGACGAATGTCATCTACCAACATACGCTCAGCAGCATTGAGCACATACAAAACGGTTTTACCATTTAAGGGTTTTACCTCAAAATTGAAAACGATCTGCTGTCCATCGGTGCGGTGGATCACGGCTTTATAGATACCAGGCTTCAGTGCGTTCTTTGCCTCATTAGCTGCCTGGCTGCTGAGGGCCCAACTGGCTACCAGCAACAGGCTTAACCAAACTTTTCTTACTACTATGTGCATGGAGCGAATTTATATATTTTTTCTGTTTGCTGTGTTGTTAATCCATTGGGCTAAAGCCCAAGATTGTGTTAGATTTTTTCCCCGCCCTAAAGGGCGGGGCAATATGGGCAGGGCAATACAGGCGAGGCAATACCGACTGCATTAATACTGATCAAACCATAACTTGGTCAATAAATTGTCGGTGCCCTGGTCAATAATGGCTTTTTTGTAACTATCGCCATTCAGGGCCTGTTCGGAGCCGGGATAGATGAACCGCACAGGTATTTTACCATCGAGTGTACCTGCAGCACCCGCCACCAGCTGGGGATAATCGAGCCTTCTCCATTCAGCAAATGCTTCCAGGCCCTGACCAAATAAGGCAATCCACTTCTGATCACCAATGGACTTCTTAAAATTAGCCGCATTGTACTTCACCGTTGCCTGGGCTGTATAATTAGTGATCACGGTATTATCAGTAATGGCATACTGGTTAAAGGATGCCTTGATAGCCAGGTTGTACAAAGTCTCGGCATTTTCGGTTGTTAAACCTCTTGCTGCTGCTTCGGCCCGGCCAAATAACACCTCCGCATAACTCACAATTACTGCAGGAGCGGTAGCGGCATAGAAATAAGAGCCCGGCTTGGATGTTTTTGCAAAACCCAGGTTATTGGCATCGCTATTGGTTAACCCGCTGGGTACACCAACATAGTTAGTAACAGATTGATCGGTGGGTTTGTTGGCAAAGATGGGCAAACGCGGATCGTTCAAAGCATAGAGCTTGTCGACCAGGGTTTTACCTATGCGATAATCATCTCTCGTGTCAAACCAGGCGCCTACCGGGTTTTGCTGAGGAGGGGTTGTATAGGTAAAGCGCGCAGCTTCATCAATACTGCCGATCAACCCACCCGCATCATTTAACACCTCATTAATAACTTCTTTCGCCTTGACGGGCTCCCGGTCGGCAATACGCAGGGCTATACGCAACCGCAGGGCATTGGCCAGTTTCTTCCAGCGATCGATCTTGCCGCCATAAATGATATCACCGGCAATAGCAGGTCCGCCTGTAGACAGGGAAGCACCAGCTGCTTTCAACTCATCGAGCAACCCAAAGTATACATCTTTTTGGGTATTGTATTCAGGTGTCAGGTATTGACGGATATCACCAGCTTGCTTGTAAGGAATATTACCATACGCATCAGTGAGCAGACCAAACACCCAGGAACGCAATATGGTAGCCACACCTTTGTAATTAACATTGGCCTTGGCATCGGACATCTTCAAAATAGTATTGAGGTTGGTAATGCTGGTAGCATACCCGGTACTCCACAGCGAAGTGAAACTGCTGTTGGAGAAAATATAGCGGTCGGGTTCGGTATACTGTATCTTGGCCCAATGCTGGATAAGCAGCAGGGTGGAATTAAAGTTATTATCAGCACCCCAATAAAGATCAGCTGTTATTTTTTGGGTAGCGGTGAGCAGGTAATCTGGTTGAGGATTCTCGGCTGCATTGGGATTCTTGTTGATCTCTGCCAGGTCTTTTTTGCAGGAGGTGGCTGCTAATGATAAGCCGCCGATCAACAGTGCATATATATACTTAGTCATGATAGTACAGTTTAGAATTTAACATTAATGTTGAAGCCATAGCTGCGGGTAGTAGGCAGGGTAAGGTCTTCCAGGCCCTGCGCATTACTATTGGTGAAGGCGGTTTCGGGATCAATATTGGGTACATCCTTGTGGATGATCCACAGGTTGCGGCCAACCAGGCTTACGGTAGCACCGGTGAGGCCCAGCTTTTTGATCCAGCCCAGTGGCAATGAATAACCCAGCTTCAGTTCACGGAACTTTACATAAGAAGCACTGTATACAAACTCCTCTTCTATGTTACGGGCAGCTTTATAGTATTGGGAAGCGGGGATGATGGCTGCATTTTTATTGCCATTGGCAGTAACACCATCGAATATGATACCATCTTCATACACGGTTTCACCAGCCGGTGTGTTACCACCCTTGGCCAGGCCTACAGTACCATTGGCTTTGTTGTTGCCGGGATAGTAATAGTACAATCCACCATGATCGGCATCACGACCGGGCAAGGTGCTGGCCAGTACGCCGGTATAGCTACCTGTAGAGTTAGTACCTGCAAACAGGGAACCACCTACACTGGCATCTATCAGGAAGGACAGGTTGAAATTCTTATAGGTGAAACTGTTGTTGATACCACCAATCCAATCGGGGGTAAACTTGCCCAATACTTTTTTGGAAGGGCTGGCCAAAGGAATACCGCTATTGTTGACCACAATATTGCCTTTGTCATCGCGCAGGTAGGCATTGCCATACAAGGTGCCATACGCTTTACCAACAGATGCCAGCACCTGGATATTCCTGTAGGAACCCAGTACATAATTCTGGAGTTTTCCTTCATCGTCCAAACGCTCCAGCTTGCTCCTGTTGGCAGCATAGTTAAGGTCAATATCCCACCTGAAATCCTTCAGCTTAACAGGGGTAATGCCCAATTGCACTTCAACGCCTTTGTTGTTGATCTTGCCGGCATTCAGCAATTTCTGGTTGTAGCCGGTAGTAGGGCTCACATCCACTTTCAGTATCTGATCGACACTATTGGTATTGTATAGGGACACATCCAGGCGAAGGCGGTTATTGAGAAATGCTGCCTCCACCCCTACTTCAGTTGAGTTGGTGCTTTCGGACTTGAGGTTGGGGTTTAAGTCTATACCCGAGGTAGTCAACTGGGGATTGCTATTAAAAGGTGCATTGAAATTATAGACATTGATCAGTTGATAAGGATCGGCATCAGCACCCACCTGTGACCATCCCCCACGTACTTTCAGGAAGCTCAGGATATTGCTTTTAATATCGAAGGCATCTGAAAGCACCACACTGGCATTAACGGACGGATAGAAATAAGAAAGGTTTTGTTGAGGCAAGGTAGATGACCAGTCATTACGGGCAGTAAGATTCACAAAAGCAAAATTCTTATACCCTAACTGCGCAGAAGCAAAGGCGCTCCAGGTTCTCAACTTGGAATAGTAGCTGGAAGAAACGAGTGGATCGCGCGAATTGGCCAGGGTATATACATTGGCCACGGCCAGCCTGGGCGCCTGCTGATCATTTTCTTCATAAGTTTTGGTACGTACGTTGGTACCTGCCAATACATCGAGGCTGAAATCGCTGCTGATCTTCTTATTGTAACGAAGGGTAGCTTCTGTATTGTTTTCGGTTACGATATAGTTGGTTTCCTGGTAGGAGCCAAAAGGTGTACCATTGGTTCCGTAGGCTATTTTTGACTTGCGCTTATCATTGTAGTAATCACTACCAGTACGGAAATTGAAAGTAAGACCATCAAGGATATCATACGTAAGGTTCAGGTTACCGATAAAACGGTTGCGCTTTTGCTGAACGGTATTTTCATACGCTACCCAAAAAGGATTGCTGTAATAGCTATTGTTCCAGTTGAAGGTATTACCATCCGCATCTTTGTAATTCCGGAGCTGGTTGATATCTACCTGACGGCCAAACCACGTAAACTGCAGCATGGTACTGGTTGCGCGACGGCCACCCGATCCTGGTAAATTAGGGGCATTGTTCACAATATAGTTGGCGCCTACTCCTATTTTCAATTTGGGGGTTACATCGAAAGAACCATTAAATGAAAGATTGTTCTTACCGGCTTCGCTGTTGGGCACGATACCCCATTGTTTTTCATTGTTGAAAGAGATGCGGTAATTGTATTTGTCGCCGGCACCATCCAGGGCAATGCTGTTGCTGAGGAGTACACCGGTTTTGAAATAATCTCTTACATTATCCGGATGGGCTACAAAGGGCACAGGAACACCTTTGGAATTGAATTGTGGAATGAGGCGACCATCGAGTTTAGGGCCCCAGCTTTCATCCACACCATCATTGATACCACCGCCTTTTCCATCTACATAACTAAACTTGCCTTCGGCGCCCTGACCAAATACATTCTGGTAATCGGGCAATACCAGCAGGCTGGAAAAGGTAGTATTGGAATTGACGGTAACGCCGATGCCATTCCTGCTTTTGCCGGTTTTTGTTTTAATAAGAATAACACCATGAGCTGCACGTGAACCATATAGGGCAGCTGCATTGGGGCCTTTCAATACGCTGATGGTTTCAATATCTTCTGAATTGAGGTCGGCAATTGCATTGCGGTAATCCCTGGAACCGCCCGCACCCAGTTGGGAGTTATCGACGGGAATACCATCTACAATGAATAAGGGTTGGTTATTGCCGGCGATAGAGGTTTCGCCACGGATCACAATACGGGAAGACCCCATATCGCCCTGTGTATTCGTAATACGCACACCGGCTATTTTACCAGTCAGGGCATTGACGATATTGGCCTCCTTGGCTTCGGAAATATCTTTTGCTTTTAATTCCTGTGTGGCATAACCCAGGGACTTCTTTTGTTTGGAAACACCCAGGGCGGTAACTACCACAGCATCCAGCGAGTTCTCTGAAGGAGCCAGCCATACCTGTGCATTTTGCTGCAGGCTATCGGCAGGCAGCTGACGGGTGGCATAACCCACATAAGAAAGGGTGAGAATGGTGTTGCCGGTAATGCTGATGGTGAAGCTTCCATCGGCAGCAGTAGTAATGCTGCCGGCGGCGCTTCCTGCCTGGATGGTAACACCACCCAACGGTTGGTTGTTGGACTTGTCGACCACAGTGCCCTGCACAATACGCGTTTGTGCGGCGAGGCTGGCAGGCAATGCAATAATAATAGCCAATAAGGCAATGATCCTGTTCATTGTAACTTATAATTGAATGTTAGGAATTTGAGGTATAAACGGCATTGAGACAACAAGGCATTGGGCACGGGGCGCCAAGGCAATGAGCCGGAAGGCCGGTCTTGCTTCGTAAATGGCAATAAAACGTTTGTGCTACCACAGGGATAGCAAGGAATAAACTCAGTAAATCAATGGGTTAGATGCAGCAACAACAACGAGCAATGCTGTAAGAAAGCGTATTCGAATGAGAGGGGGATCTCATTCGGGAAGGGTTCAGCAGCGATGTAGGCAATTGTCTCATGGTATAGCTTTTTGTAACCTTTGGTTGGACAAGTAATCAGGATAACCGGTGCAAAGATACCTGACAGATCTATTCTGCCAAAAATATTTACCTACTATTTTGGTAGGGTATTATAAGTTGATCAATTACAAGGGCTATTGGGGCTCAGATTATCTAGCCTGGGTATGTATTTGCTGTTCAAGCCTTTTGATGGTTTCCTGCGCATGATAGTACTTCATGGCGTAGTAGATAGTCAATCCAAGCGTGATCTTTCCGGCAATACAGAAGATGAAAAACCAGGTACGCCAGTTCTTATGTACTGTTATGTAAGGAGATCTTTCGTAAACAGGAATAAAGTGAGACTTGTTGTTGCCATTGCCGCCGCCTGGGGGTATTTGTTCTCTCCTGTAGCGAGCTATCGGTGAACCCTGTGTGAAATTTTCCAGGCGTTGTTTTATTTCGGGAGGAGGAGGCACTTCGTGATCAAAGGCCAATCGTTCTATGGATTGTTCAAAAGAGAACAAAGCCCGCTGTAGATCTGGAGATGCTGGCAACAGGTGTTCAAACTCCTGCCTTTCGGCATCACTTATCAATCCCAATACATAGGCTTCAACAATGCCGCTTTGTATGTATGATTGTAAGTTCACTGCATATTTTTTTGCATGATCAGCAGGCACTCCCTCAGAAGGCGACTGATTTCCTGTACATCCCTTTGTAGCTGAGTGGCCAGGTCTTCTTTTTCACGCCCATGAAGATATAGCTCACTGAATACCAGTCTTTGTTCCTCCGAAGCATCCTTCAATAGAGAAAGGTAATAGGCATTTTTACCTGCCGGGGCCGGATGGGGCTGACCATTTGTTCCGTGGGCCTTTTGTTTTCTGTATTCGAGGATTATTTTCCTGGCCTCTACCTGCATCCAGCAATAAACGCTGAGGGTAGACGCGCAGGCTTCGTGCAGGCGGGCTGACAAGGTACTGAACACGAGCACCAACACTTTTTCGGCCTCCTTTTCCTCGGGAATAAACTGTAAAACATAGCCATACAACATGGAGCTATAATTGGAATACAGAAAATCAACCGCAGGTTCAACGCCGGTATTCAGCTTGGATTTCAGCGTCTCTTTAATAATGAGGGTTTCCAAATTGTAGAATGGTTTTCACAACAACTAATTTCATAGGTTACTCCGCGTGATGAAAATAAGTAATATTACTTAACTCCATCAAAAAAATCGTTGAAAATGCGGTTATTATCGGGGAACTATGCCCTGAATTGCAAAATGCGTATTTGTACTTTGACTTTTCTCTACCCAATCACCCCTTTGTGTTCTATGAACAAGAAGGGGCCTGCCTTCAGGTCTCTTTGGAGGCGGGCTGCCTGATCGGTCAATAAATCAATTCATCCACTGGAAATGTCATTTTGTAGGCTTGTGCTTCCTACCAGCAGTGGCGCTCGGTAATTTTACGGTCAACAACACACTTAACCTTATAAAGAAATGAAAAAGATTACCGGTATACTATTGTTGTGCCTTGCGGTGGCAGGCACAATGGCCTTTGTGGTAGTAGAGAATGTTTTTGATCAGCTGGACATTGCAGAAGCGGAAGCCAGGGAAAGTATTTTTGACAATTTCCGGGAAAGTAAGCTAAGCTTTCCGGTTACACCCGTCATTAAGGCAATGGCTACGGGCAAAAGAGCTGGGGTAGTCAAGGAACTGGGTGATTATATCCGTAAGTATACCAATTCGCCGGCATTTGCGGAGGAGTATAAAAAGGTACGTGCCTTCGAGAAGCCTAAAAAACCCATCAATAAGGAAGAAAAGATACAGAAACGGATTGCCGAAACCAAAGCTGAAATAGCACAAACGGAGAAGGACCTGAAAACAGCAACAAGTGATAGCAAAAAACTGCTGGAATTAACGCTACAAATGCAAAAAGACATGTTGAAGGAGCTGCAGGATCCCAGCAGCCTGCAATACAATAACACGGTTGGTATTGGAAATATGACGGAAGCGGAATACAATGACGCGATGAAAGTGTACGAAAAAGATTTCCCGGTTAACCCACAGGATATGGTAAAGAAAAGGTTGCAGGATTTCCTGGCGCTTACGGCTGATATCAATTTTGATGCAAAACTGGATAGCCGCCGTCGTTTTGTTGACCCTGAGCTGGAAGCTAAGAATGATAATTGGAAACGTTGTTTCCGGAGTGGGCGGGAAACGATCGCTGCTGCCCGGGCTTACGCACAGCAATGGCTGAAGGAGTTGAAATAAGAACCGGTCTTTTATTTAATGAGGTTTGTCACTCCAACAAAGTTCAGGGCAATGTCTTCAAATTCGTTATGGAGGATATTGATACCTGGATTATCAGCATGGGCAATGTAACCCAGGTAATAGGTTACGGGAGCTTCCAGGTTTGTGGAAGAAATAACCACTTCCAGATCATTTTTGATCAGAGAACCTCCAGTCGAAAAACAATTATACCACTTGTGAAATAACCGGAAACGGAACGCCTGCCGGTTGTCGGACGCATCGCAATGATAAAGTAAAACGCAGTCGGGGCCTTTAAACGCCTGAAAATGCTCAATGATCCTGCATATCGTTATTGCTACCCGTTGGTCTGACCGCCTTCTATCGGCCTTATTAAAGCACATACATAAAAAGCCAAAAGCATAACCATTTGTAAATAGGTATGGATACTCTTCCAGCCATTGATCATAGGCAGAGGCATTAAAGTACACCTTATAACCAAGACCATTCGCACTGGAAAACTGGTAGACATAACTAAAATCCTGTAGCTCTTCCCGGAAGAAAGAATAGCAACTACTTTCCAATATTGCCATTCTTGCCGCTCATAGGTGAAGTAAAAGGCTTTTCGATCAGTTTTCTTTTGATGTTTTCTTTTATCTTATTCAATTCATCAAAGAAAGCCGAGGCCTTTGTATTTGAGGGCGGTATGACTATTTTTTTAATCACGGTATTCATAGTAAAGGTAATTTTATTATTACAGATGGCAAATATAATGAGTAATAATAAAAATACATTTATATTTATTTATATTTAAAAAAGGCTAGAAAACAGCTCCTAAACAGGCAAAATGGTCATCAATGTAGTGGCAGTATCTCTGCCGCTGGTGAGGGCGGCTTCAACGGTGCCGGGATGGGAACCTTCATAAAGTGCTTCACCGGCAAAGTAGAGGGTGTTGGATACGGGTTGTTGGAGAAAATGCCGGGCTGTTTTGGAAGGCAACATATCATAGGAATAGGCACCGCCGGCAAATGGATCATTGCCCCAATCGGTTATTTGCCAGGCCACCAGTTGTTGTTCGAGGAAAATGAGTGGTAAGCCAAATATTGCAGAGAGGGAATAAAGGGCATATTGCAGCAGTTTTTCGGACGGCAATTGGGTAAAAGCATTGGCCTGTGGGCCATTGATCCAGCCCGTTAACAAGGGAACAGGGTGCGGCATTTGGGTCCACCAGGTGGGAAATATCTCTTCACTGAAAACAAAGCCCAGTTCTTTTTCATATTCCAGCCAGAAAGGTTGTTTGAATTCGAGGACTGCTTTGATGACAGCACTGAAACCTATTTGCTGAAAGGCGGCCAGCTGTGGCTCAATAGCAGGTGTAAAATCAATGGCATTTTTACCAGGATTGGGCTGCCATAGGCCAAGGGGTATGGTGATGATGATCTTAGCAGCTGTAAAGGATCGTCCATCTGCAGTGATGGCTTGCACCTCACCTGGTTTCCAATTGACCTCTTTCACCGCCGCATTGAGTTGTAGTATGCAATGCTGGTTGATGCATTGGGCCAGGAGAAAGTCGGTCAGTTTTTCATAGCCGCCGGTAATATGGTATTGTTCCTCTTCTTCTCTTTCCCATTCTTCCCGCAGGGTAAGTATACTGGCTTTGTGGATATCGGCGCCATCATACCCCTCAGCAAAACGTTGTACGGAACGGCGCAACTCATCAAAGCGGTGTTCGCTAAAATAGGTCTGGAGAAAATCATGAATGGTCATATCCTCCTGTAGTGCCTTTAATTGTTCCAGGAGTTTATCCCATCCATCAGCAACATGCTCCTGCCTTTGCCATCGCCCTTTTCTTACTTCAACCATACGGCCTTCTACGGGTGTGCAGGTAATGCCGGCTTCCTGTAAGAGGCCCAATGTTATTGGCAAGTTTCCATGCACAAATTCGGCGCCGGCCTCTACGGGCACTGTAAATCCATCGGGATGCAGGGTATGCATACGGCCTCCTGCGCGGTTACGGGCTTCAAGGATGGTAACATGATAACCCCGGGCGGATAGATCGCGGGCGGCCATTAAACCTGCCGCGCCTGCACCAATGATCAAAACAGATGAAGCCATGTAAAACAATTGATATGTTTGACAGCTGCAAAACTCCGGCCAGTGATGGGTAATTGCTTATTTGGCAGTATCCTGAACCGGAATATCCAGGGCTTGCATGATCTTATAGAACAGGGCAGTATTCTCATATACGCCACAGAAAAGCCTTGACTGGGGGCCATAAGCAAAGACAGGCACCGGAATGGGTGTATGATCATCTGTAACAAACCGGGCACTGATATAGCTACTGTCATAATTGCCATCCAATAGGGTAAGTCCGCCGGTTTCATGGTCGGCAGTTACGATCACCAGGGTTTCGCCATTGGTATCAGCAAACTGCATGGCGCGGCCCACCAATTGGTCAAAATCCATTACTTCGGTAGCCAGCCAGGGCAGGTTATTATCATGGGCGCCATGATCCACCTGGGCGCCTTCGGCCATCATAAAGAAACCAGCCTTATTACGGGAAAGGATATTGATGGACCTGTCAAAAGCATCTTGTGACCAAGCCCCCCTACCCTGCAGCATGGATAAGCGGGCGCGTTCATCGGCCACGATCCATTTGTCTTGCGTGTTGACAGGCAGGCTATCGAGTGACGTAGTGATCCTGAACCCGTGGTGTTGGAGCGCAGCCTTTGCTGTTTGGTCGAAGGCCTTATTGGAGGCACCCAACAATAATTGGATGGGAGCAGTAGCCAGGTCACCCAGGATACCTGCGCCATTGGAGCGTTCGGTACGGTGGGCGTAGAAAGCAGCCGGTGTAGCATCTGTCATATCACCCGAAGTGATAAGGGCTGTACGCAATCCTTTTTTGTGCACGTAGTCAGGAATGAGGGATAAGGCCACACCTGTATGATCCACCCCAACTGACCGGTTATTGGTTTTTACGCCACCAGCAAGGGCGGTAGCACCCGGAGCTGAATCGGTAATAAAATTATCATAGGAACTGGTTTTGGAAAGCCCAATGCTGCGCATGTTGAATACATTGAGCCGGGCCTGGTTGGCAGTGTAACCAGTATACCAATGGGCCAGGCCGGTACCATCGCCAATGAGCAGGATCACGTTCTTCACTTTTTTATTGACGCCATCGGCCTTATAGGTAGGCTGATAGGGTACATACGTTTTATCCTGGCGGTGGGTGTTTCGTGGCAGTTTCCGCAGAAAAGCACCCATTTCTTCAATACGGTCGGTATTGAGGTAATCCACTTTCATTTTCATCAGCTGGTACCAGGCATTGATATTATCGGGAGTGGCCCAAAAACGAACGGGCTTGCCCAGGGCATGTGCGGCTGTTATGAGCTGCTGCAAGGTATCGAGTTCTTTGGCCACCAATCGTCCTTTGCCATTCCAGGCAGTGAGCTTGTGGAAGTCGGCACTCAGCAGGGCAATCCTTTCAAGGGCTGGGGCGGGATAGGTTTTTCCCAGGTTACCATCAAACCAGATGAAGGCGGGGTATTGGGACCAGGTAGCAGGATCGGGCCTGCTGCCAGAGATCACAAAACGGATATGGGGATTATTGGCCAGGGCAGGATACTTACGCAGGGCGGCTACTACTTTATCGAGGGTGATGCCATCTGTTTTAAGGTCGATCAGCAGCTGTAACTTTTTAGTATGATCAGCATAGGGATAACCTTCATGCAGGCTCACTTCCTTATTGAGGGGTTGAAGGTAGAGGGCATCAAAACTGGGGCTGATGCCGGGCTTTGCGCTATCGTGCGCTACCCATAAAGTATCATTGATGAGGTGCAGGTCGGCTTCTATAGAACCAAAGCCTTCATTGTAGGCCGCACGGAAAGGCAGGGGCTTTTCATAATCGTTGTGCGAATGGGCATTGGCAGTAGTATAAACAGCAGGCTGGGCCATGGCCATCACAGCATAACAATTCACTAAACAGAGGAATAATTTCTTCATAGCGGGAAGTTAAGAGAATGGCGCAAGTTACTACTACGGCAAAGGCATTAAAGGGTGGTGTAATTAAGAAATTATTACTAAACCGGTTGCGAAAACAAGCTACGAGCGATGAGCTACGAGCTTCGAGCCTTTGACTGACAGGTTATTTTGGCAGCTTTTTTGTGGGAGGGTGCTTTTTTTCAAAACCAACGCAATGAAATATGTATTCCTGCTGCTTGCCCTATGCAGCCTGCAAGTATCCGCACAAGACAAAACTGTTCAGGGTTTAAAGAGTGAATCCAGCCGTACGATTAGTAAAAACACAGCCGACACCAGTAAGCGTGCCTGGAAAACAGGGGGTACTTTCAACCTCAACGTAAACCAGGGAGCCTTGAGCAACTGGGCAGCCGGGGGTGACAAATTCTCTTTGTCACTGACATCTTTGCTGAATTTATTTGCGCATTACAAAGTAGGACGTCATTCCTGGGACAATAGTTTGGACCTTGCTTATGGCATGGTGAATACGACGAGCCTGGGTCAACGAAAATCGGATGACCGGATCGATCTTGTATCCAAGTATGGTTATGAACTGGATAAGAAATGGTACCTGAGTAGCCTGCTGAACTTCAGGAGTCAGTTTACCAAGGGATATGCCTATCCAACTGATTCCACCAAGGTACTGACGTCTAATTTCATGTCGCCGGCCTATGTAGTATTGTCGATTGGTATGGACTATAAACCGGTAGATGGGTTTTCGTTGTTCATGTCGCCCATTACGGCCAGGTGGGTCATTGTACAAAATGATTCATTGGCATCAGTAGGTGCTTTTGGGGTAGACAGTGGCCAGCATGTAAAGATGGAGCTGGGTGCTTATGCATCGGTCAACTGGAATAAGAATATCACGCCTACCACTAATTACAGAACCAGGCTGGAACTGTTTTCCAATTACCGCCATGACCCTTTTAATGTGGACATATTCTGGACGAATATTGTGGCCGTTAAGGTAACCAAGCTGATCAATATGAATCTTTCTGTTGATCTGATCTATGACAACGATGTGAAGACGGTAAAAGCCGATGGTAAAGCGGGTGGAGCCACTGCACAGATCAAGGAACTATTGGGAGTAGGGTTCGTCTATAAATTTTAGATGACAACGTCCTGCAGACTTTTGACGCCCGGATGGGCTAAGGTGGAATACGGGTTTTTGCTCTATTGGCTATAATTGGTTTAAATTAGCTTTGGTATAGCTGGCAAAAACCTTTATTCTATTCCTTATGCAGTATCAAACCTATGCTCCTCCGGATAACCTAAAGCATTTGATCAGGTACTTTTGGTCGCTCAGGAATGACAAGGAGATAACGGCATTGCCCCCTTCGCTCGACGACAGTTCGGGCATCATCATGAGCAACAACCCCGTAACTACACTCCGCGCCTTTCCTGATGGATGTCCGGGTGTGATCATGGTACAATCAGAAACAGCGCTCTGCGAGGGCCAGCAACATAAATTGCCTGAGATCTACCTTCATGGTCAGCCCATCAAAGCAGCAGAGCTTAGTTATTCCAACAAATTCTCCGCATTGGGCGTCAGTTTCCAGCCACATGCGCTGCAATCAATTTTTGGGATAGATGCCAATGAACTTACCAATAAGGGTATTGATTTCACTTCCCTGCAGCCAGATAAGATCAGCCGCCTCTCGGAACAACTGGTCAATGAGCCCTCCATGGAAGGCAGGGTCACCTTACTTTCTTCCTACTTGTTGACGAAACATCAAACCAATGTGCGGCAAACAGATGAGGTGGTAAAATTTGCCGTTGCACAAATCCTCGGGGCCAAGGGCAATCTGGCACTTAAGGACCTGCACCAGCATCTCCAATTATCGGAAAGAAGCCTTGAACGAAAATTCAACCAGGCCATCGGTATTACCCCTAAGCTATTTGCAAGGATCTGCCGATTCCAGGAATCGATGAAACAATTACAGTTCGGGCAATATTTTAAGCTATCCGATATTGCCTATGAAAATGATTATACTGACCAGTCTTATTTCATCAGAGAGTTCAAGGAATTTTCCGGCTTTTCTCCACTGGCCTTTAAAAAGCAATTCAGCCGGGAATATGAGCTTATCAACAGCAAACGGAATCAGCCATAATCCTTCCCCTGCGGACAATTTTCCCAATTTTAAAGAGGTCTTAACCGTCCATTCCTGCTATTATTGGAATGGGACCTTATATTGCAGGCTTATCAACTTTACGCACATGAGATATTGGTTACTGGCTGGCTTATTAGGCGCAGGCCTGGTGGCAGGCGCACAATCGAAAAAAACATCGGGCAACCCAGTCTTTCCGGGTTGGTATGCGGACCCGGAGGGAATGATCATCAATAAGGAATACTGGATATACCCTACTTATTCGGACAAGTATGAGAAGCAGGTGTTCATGGATGCTTTTTCCTCGCCCGACCTGGTGAGCTGGCAAAAACATGAACGCATCATTGACACTGCTTCGGTGAAATGGGCCAACAAGGCAATGTGGGCACCCGCCATCGTAGAAAAGGACAAGCGTTATTACCTGTTTTTTGCAGCCAACGATATTCAAAATAACAATGAGGCGGGTGGTATAGGAGTTGCTGTGGCCGATGCGCCACAAGGGCCTTTTAAAGACTTATTGGGCAAACCACTGCTGGACAAATTCCACAACGGCGCCCAGCCAATTGACCAGTATGTTTTTAAAGACAAGGACGGACAATATTACATGATCTATGGGGGCTGGAAGCATTGCAATATTGTAAAGCTAAAGGCTGATTTTACAGGCTTTGTTCCTTTTGAAGATGGCAGTACGTTTAAAGAGATCACGCCCAAGGGTTATGTGGAAGGGCCTATTATGTTTATCCGTGATCATAAGTATTATTTCATGTGGTCGGAAGGGGGCTGGGGTGGTCCGAATTACCGGGTGGCTTATGCCATGTCCAATTCTCCGTTTGGACCTTTTGAAAGGATCGGCACGGTATTACAGCAGGATTCAACGGTAGCTACAGGAGCGGGGCACCATTCGGTGATACCAGTACCGGGCAGCAATGAATGGTATATTGTGTACCATCGCCGGCCATTGGGAGAAACAGCGGCTAACCACCGGGTAACCTGTATTGATAAAATGATCTTCGATGAAAACGGGCTGATACAGCCGGTAAAGATCACGTTTGAAGGCGTGAGGAAAAACAAGTTGAAGTAACGTTTCACCTTTAATACAAAACCCGCTGATGATGCAAAAGCATTACCAGCGGGTTTGTTATTTATTAGCCACCTTTGTCATCTATTTCCTTTCCATTACATATCCATTAAATGAGATGGGTGTACGGTTGTTGCTGGTAACCTGTAAGGTAGCGGAGCCATTGTTGAAGATGGTGAGGAAAAACTGTTGTACATCGCTCACATCTTTTGGCTTGATGGTTACCTGCCATCCCTTCTTAATGGTTTCTAGTTTATAATCGAATTGGGTAGAGTTGAACTGGATACCTCCACGGGTAGGGTCAATGGGTGCAGTAAAGGCGCGCCCAAAGTATGGCAGATCAGATACAATGGTATCCTTGCTCACCTTTACGCTGTATTCGGTTGTTAACTGAACGGTACGCCCCCGCATGGGATTGGCACTTTGGGGTTTAAATATATACCGCTGGGCATCGATCATGGCTTTGACCTCGGCCTCTTTTGCCGCTTTCTTAGCTGCCTTATCATTTTGGGCCAGCAGGGTGGTAACAGAAAGAACACTTATCATTCCCATCAATGCCAGACTCCGGATTATTTGCAATGATTTCATACTGTGTGTGTTTTAAGCATGAATAATAATGTATAATAATATACATGAATATAATTCATCTATCATAAAACACCTGAATAGTATTGCAGGTTTTATTCACCGCCGGATATGGACAAACTTTAACTATTGGGGTACCAGGGCTTCTTAGGGCTTAATTTCCAGGGCGTGATCTGCGGGAAAGTCCTGTCCGCTCCACACTTTTACAGCTGTCCAGGGTTCCGCCGGAGCTGCCCAAAATTCATCGGTATCCGGCAGGCCAAGTGGCAAAAAGATGGCTGTACACAAATACACGCTGCCGGTATTGATATACCCTTCGGCCAGTCCGGGTTGGTTGCCATACAATCCTAAACTGAGCCAACCCTCTTTGGTAAAGGTGGCGGGTGATTCAAAGGTTTTATTGATCACGGCTGTCAGCGCGCCCCTTACCTGGGCTGGTTTTAGATCCTGGGGTAATTGTTTGCGCCAGGACATATCGGCCAGGTGATGGAAAGCGCCGCCACGATAACAAATGGAACGACCAGTAACAGGAAAAGTACCATCGGTATTGATGTTGCGCTCCTGCAACACTGCATACCGTTTGCTGATCTGCTCAAATTTGGGGGCGTACCACTCATAGGCTTTGGGATTGCGCTGACGCAAAACGGCCAGGATATTACCAAGGTAGGGTTGAATAACAAAGCTGTTGTAATAATCCCAATGGTACTGGGGGCCATCTCCATAAATACCATCGCCCATATACCAGTTATTGGCAAACTCACGGATGCCATAATCAATGCGCAGGGCATCATACTCCACGCCATACTTACAGAAGAAAGCTTCGATCATACCTGAAAACAATATCCAGTTGTTGTATCCGGGTGTAATGGTACGGGTAGCTTTGAAAGCGGCTATTACATTGGCTTGTACTGTAGGCTCCAGGTGTTCCCATAACCAGGGGCAACGTATAAGGCCCAGGGCCATGAAAGAAGCATCAACAAGCGGCTGGCCACCGGTAAAGCGCATATAATCTTTGGCACTGGTATCTACTGCATTGGCAATGGCTTTCAGTGTCCAACTACGGTATTGATCACGCAGGACTATTTCTTCTTTTGTTCCACCTTCACCATTAAGCCAGGGAGCAATGCCTGTTAATACCCTGCCAAATGCTTCGAGGTAGGCTACCTGTGCGCGGCTGCCGGCATTGTCGACCTTGGGTGAAAGGATCACGGGCATGTTTTGACGAAGGGTGCCTGCAGCCAGGTTGGACAAAACAGGCCGGGCCAGTTTATCGAGGTGTTGCAACCAAAGTTTCCGGTCACTCACTGGTACAGTTGCTTTCTTTGCGATTTGCGCCTGCATTATCAGGGAACAGGCTGCCCAACCAATCACTAAGAGGATCTTTTTCATACGGTATTATTCTAAAGCAGCAATATTAGTTATTTCTTATCCACCAACCTGATGATATAGCTGTAAGTATATTTTTTCTCCAGCAACCTGTAAGGTTGGTGCGGCAAAGCACCCCAGCTATCATCGCCTCCCAGACCCCTTTGCCTGAGGTCGATGTGCAGGTTCACTTCATTGCGGGGCCTGATATCAGTAGGATGCTGTTGCTTTTTGGTAAGACCGGGATCGATATCCTCGGTACGCTGGTCGAGGGCGCTGAAACAAAGGGGCTGCAGGCCTTCGATCTGCAAGCCATTTCCTTCGGCGCTGGTGAGGGATAGCCACCGAACATCGGTCTTATATCCATTTTCCTGGGGACGGATATAGCTGCGGGTACTTTGATCTTTGACATCGCCTGTATAGGTACCGATGAAAGCGGCAGTGTTGCGGTCACTGTAATTTTCCCAGGGGCCACGGCCATAATACCGGAGGTTACTATACCTGGCCGGTAATATCATGCGCATACCAAAACGGGGCAGTTCGGGCAGGTCGCGGCCTGTCATGTCGATCGCAGCTGTTACCCTGATAGCACCATCGTTCTGAATAAAATACGCAATGGTATACGGTACGTTGATGCCTGTGAGCTCCAGGGATACTGTTATGGGCAATCCCTGGGCAGACTGCTCGCCTACCTGTACATTTTTCACGACCCTGTTTACATGGGCATTGCGCCAGATGCCGAGGCGGGCTGGCATGCCATTGCCAAAATCATTATCGGTAGGTGCACGCCAGAAATAGGGTTCGGGAAATTGACCAATGACGCGCTCCTCTCCTATTGTATACCGGTTGATATTGCCATTGCGCAGGTCTATTTCTCCCTTTACAGCGCCTGACTGGAAAGTGAGTTTATCAGCTTCTTTTTTGATAGCCAGTGTGCCGCCTGCATCGGTATTCCTGGTAAAGTAATTGAGTTCGTTCAAGCGGAACTGCTCACGCGCTATTTCATGCCCGGCAGGCAGTAACCCGGTAGCCTGTGGTACGATGGCATATACATTGAGCAGGTATTCATCGCTACCGCCTGCGGGTATGGCTGGCAGGGATAAGGCAACCGCTTTTTGCTGCATGGGCGCCAGGCTAAGGGTGAACTGGTCCTGCTGTATTTTTTCGCCATTCTTCAACAGCTCCCATCTGAACTGGAATTGATCGAGGTTGGTAAAATTGAACTGGTTGTGGAGGGTGATGATCCCTTTGGCCAGGTCCTTTGGCAGGAAGGCGATTTCCTGGTACACTTTCTTCACTTCATATATTTCCGGATTGGGGGTACGGTCTGAACTTAGTACTCCATCGGCTACGCCGTTCTCATCGTTTTGCCAGTAAAAGCCGCCGAGGTCACCTCCATAGGCCCAATAGGTCTGACCATTGTGATCGGTGGCTTTCAAACCCTGATCCACCCAGTCCCAAATAAAACCTCCCTGCATGTGACGGCTGCTGCGGATGATGTCCCAATACTCTTTGAAGTTACCGTTGCTATTGCCCATGGCGTGGGCATATTCGCACATGATATAGGGCCTCTTTTTACTAGTATCAGCCGCATACTTTTTCATGGAATTGATACCTGGATACATGGGACACACCACATCGGTATTCCAGTCTTCACCGGCCTGTTCAAACTGTATGGGGCGGGATGGATCTCTTTGTTTGATCCAGCTGTAGGCATCATGGAATACAGGGCCATTGCCACATTCATTGCCCAATGACCAGAGGATCACTGATGGATGGTTTTTATCGCGCTCTACCAACCTGCGGATGCGGTCCATATGGGCCGGCGCCCATTGGGGCAGGTAGGCCGGGTGTTTTGATTTGTCAAACCATGCCTGCCATTCGGCGCCCATGCCGTGGGTCTCGATATTGGCTTCATCCACCAGGTACAGGCCATACTGATCGCAGAGCTTGTACCACAAGGGATCGTTGGGGTAATGGCTGGTGCGCACAGCATTGATGTTGAACTGCTTCATGAGGCGGATATCTTTGAGCATGATCTCACGGCGCGGCACATGTCCTTCTTCATCGTCATGCTCATGGCGGTTCACACCTTTTACCAATACAGGTGCTCCATTGATGAGCAGTTGCGCATTTTTGATCTCCACCTTGCGGAAGCCGGTCCTGGTGCCTGTGGTGCTTAATGGATTACCTTTTTCATCTTTGAGGGTAATGAGGCAGTCATAGAGATACGGCGATTCGGCACTCCATTTGGCAGGTTCTTTTACGGTACCGCTGAAGGTGAAGGTTTGTATGGAATCGGATGGACTGTTTATTTTTTGCTGCTGGTTAAACACCACCTTACCCATCTTATCCTGCAGTTCGACGGTGAGGGTAGCCAACTTTGTGGTGTTGCCCGGGAAAGGGCGCACCCCTACCACTGCAGAAAACAAGCCATTGGTATACTTGCTGTCGAGATCACCTTGTACAAAAAAGTCCCATACGGTGAGTTTGGGCAAGGCATAGAGGAATACATCTCTTTCTATACCGCTCAGGCGCCAGAAGTCCTGGTCTTCGAGGTAACTGCCGTCATGCCATCTAAATACCTGCACGGCGAGGATATTGGCGCCCTTTTTCAGCAGGGGTGTGATGTTGAACTCTGCGGGTGATTTGGCTGCTTTGCTCATGCCGGCTTTTTGTCCGTTGACGTATACCACAGCATAGCCGGCAATGGAACCAAAATGCAACAATACTTCCCGGCCATCCCAGCCTGGCGGTATGGTAAATACTTTGCGGTAAGTACCCACGGGGTTATCGGGCCCAATGAAGGGCGGATTGCGCGGGTGGGGATACACGATATTGGTATAGATGGGGATGCCAAAACCTTTCACTTCCCAGTTGGAAGGCACGGTGATGGATTGCCAGTTTGCATCGTCGAGCGCGGGATCATAAAAATCCTGAACGCGGCTGGCATACTTGTCGGTATATACAAACTTCCAGCTGCCATTGAGCGACTGGTACCAGGGTGAGCGGCTGTAATCGTCGGCCTTGACAGCAGCTGGCTGATCAAACAGCATAAAAGTAGCATGGGGCTTTTCCTTGTTTTGTTCAATCAGTTCCGGGTTTTCCCAGTCGTTGCGCTGGCCCAGGACGGTCATACTGCCGGCTACCAGGCAGGCCATCAATAACAATTGTTTCATCTAATGTGTCAGATTTATGGTTGGGGATAATGAGTAAAAGCCCCTCATTGAAATAAGGGGCCTAACGATTGCTTGCTTATGATTAACTGCATTAAGTAAGTCGTTTTAATAAGCCAGCACCCTAACTATTTGTTCAGTTCTTTACTTCTTTACATTTAAGGCCTCCATTCCAATACATACACTGGCTGAGAGGGCATATTGGCTTTGCCTTCACCATCCACCTGCTCCACGCGTTGTACAAACAACTGTAGAATTTTCTTTTGCTTCCACCACTCTGTATCATAGGTAGGTTCCCAGGAGCCTACGGGCTCTACTGTGAGATCGGTGATCTGCCAATCGCCCCGGGCAATATCCTTTTTGATGGCCACAGCTACTTTATCCTGGCGTTCGGCATCGCGGAATACCATGGCCACGGAGGTACGTTGGCCAGTGCGCCACACGATCACCTGGGGCCGGGCAATGGGAATACGTTTTGTACCACCGCCACTGAGGCTAAAGGGTGTTTTCCGGGAGCCCAGGTTCTGCACGCGCCATTGGCTGCCATCGGCATATACGAGGTGATATTGTGGCACTGTTGATCCTTCTTCACGCCAGTAGGTAGCTATATACGGCCTACCCTTTTCATCGGCATACAGGGAGGTTTGGTTGATCAGTTCACTCTTTTGGGGAATATGGCAGGCATATCCGGCTGTAGCGGCGGTGATGGGCAATTGGTATTTTTCGCCGGATAATTTTTCCCAGGTAATACCTCCATCGGTGGAGCGTGCATAAGCGAGGTCATGGTTGCTGGCCACATCCGGGCTTTCGCGCCATACCCAGGAAAGATGGATGGTACCTTTGGTATCTACACAGGCCTGCCAGTAGGCATTGCGCTGACCTTCTCCGTCGATGAGGTTGCTGTGCAGGGAGGTCCATTGACGGGTGCGACGATCATAGCGATTAATAACGAGGTTGCCCTGGCCCGATTGTCCATTGCGGTAGAGAAACAGCAGATTACCATCGGGCAGTTTATAAAATTCAGGGTAAGAAACCTTTTCTTCTAACTGACCCGTCATCGGCATTTTGGGGGTCAGTTCCAGTGAACCCGGTGCTGTGCTGCGACAATAGCGGAGGGGATTGTTGTGGTGGTCCCAGGCGAGGTGGAGGTAGCCATCGCCATCCACCATCAGGCTGATGGTATTATGGGCATCAGCGGCATTGCCCTGGTACGGAGTTTTGCTGATTGTCCATTGGGTACTGCCCTGCTTACGTTTTCCCAAAACCACATAACGATCCTGGTCGTAAAAAGCGGTATACTGCCAATTGTCATGGGTAACCAGGGCGTTTTTCCGGAACACGACTACATTAACGGAATTATTGGCCCAACCATCGGCTACCGGAATACGGGTAACTGCGGGCTTCGTAGTTTGTGCTTGTGTTATAACTACAGGCAACATCGTGAGCCATAAGACCCATCCTCTTCTCAGAAAATACGCCATCAATTATTTATTTAATCTGTTTCATTGGCAGGCCATTCGCCTTTGGCTTGCTAAAGTAAGGATGGCTTGTGAAAAGAGAGGGGGGTAATTCATTCAATCAGGGGGGAGAATATCGTAAAGTGGCCAGGTTTATAGTGAAATGCCACCCCGAGGATGGCATTTCACTAAAAGACTTTACAGGCGGGTAATGAGCAGTCTACCAACCGGGGTTTTGCACCATGGCCGGCATTTTGGAAATTTCGGATTGCATGATGGGGAAGAGATACATTTCTTCCCGGAAATTGTGCATGCGAATAGAGTTGACCACTTCATAGGTATAGGTGCTGCCGCTTTGGGTGATCTTTATGCACTTGTTGAAACCGTTGCCCATTGCTACGCCGATCTTCCAACGCCGCATATCCCAAAAGCGGTGTTCTTCAAAAGCCAGTTCGATCCGCCGTTCATTTTGTATGATGGTACGCATTTGTTCTACTGTCATACCGGGGGCCAGGCCATAGTTGTTGTCGATGCCGGGATCGATGCCTGCGCGTTGGCGCAATTCGATGAGTTTGGGATAAGCCAGTTCGGGACGGCCGGTCTCATTTACTGCTTCGGCATAATTGAGCAGTATCTCCGCATAACGTATGAGGGCCCATCCCCGTTCGGTATTGGCGCCACCGCCGGCGCTGGTATTGGCATCGCACATCTTGGCTACATAATAACCGGTAGTGGTGCGAATACCATAACCATCCTGTGCTGCATTGAGGTAAGTATATACGGGCTGGCGCACATTGGCGCTGGCACGGTAATACAATGCGCCGTTATAAATGATGGAATAACCAAAGCGGGGATCACGGTTGGCATAGGGATTAGCCGGACTGTAACCCGACGTAGGATCGGTAATCGGCTTGCCGTTCTTCATGGGGAAAGCTTCGGCCAGGTTGTGGGAAGGCCAGTGATAGTTATTTCCTCCGCGTGTAGGCGGATTGTAAAAGCTTTCAAAATCCTTGTTGGCAGGCCGCAGGCGGGCAAAGATAAACTCGGGGTTGACGCGCTTGAGGAACACATTGTAAAATCCATATCCCGGAGCAGTGGCATTATCTACCATCAATGAATAATAACCCGACTTGATCACTGCATCGGCTGCATCTGCCGCTTTTTGCCAGCGACTCACCTCATAAGCAGGATAACTTACAATCTTTCTCAGATCACCTTGCGCTTTATCAATAGCGCCGCCATTGAATAAGGGACTGGCTGCATATACCAATATTCTCGATTTGAGGCCCAGGCAGGCGCCGCGGGTAACCCGTCCATAATCCTGCTCGGCATAGTCGACGGGTATGGTAGCTGCGATATTGTCGAGCTCGGTGACCATGTAGTTCACACATTCTTCGTAACTATTGCGCGGCAGGTTGATGATATCATTGATGCCAAATACCTTATCGCCTATGAGTGGTACGCCACCAAAAGCCCTTACAAGATGGAAGTAGTACCATACGCGCAGGAAACGGGCCTCCAGGGCAGTACGGCTTTGCATGGCTGGCGATAAGGGGGTAGTGGATAATTTGGACAGGAACAGGTTCACGCGTCGGATATTGGTATAGGGGGTGGTCCAGAAATCCCCAAACGGGAAATTGACAGGGCTCAGGGTACCGGCATACAGTATGACCGCTTTTTGGGTAGCCCCACTATAGGTGTATTCGGCATCATCGGTGGCGGGGTCCAGGCTACCGTGGTTGTCCCAGCGATCTTTGCGGTAGCTGAAAGCCACATCGGTATAAACAGCATTCAGGAATTGCATGGTGCGTGCGCTGTCGCTAAAGGTTTCTTTTTCCCCAAAGCCTGTGGTTTGGGAATCCAGGAAGTCACCGGCCTTTTTACAGCCAGCCAGCAACAGCAGGGAGGTTATTATGATCAGTATATTTTTCATCTCTGTTTGTTTTATTTGATCTCAGACCGGAGTTCCGACCTCCGATCTAAAAAGTAGCGGTGATACCAAAGTTGATTATACGTTGGGGCGGATAATTGCTCCTGTCGTTGCCTGAATTGATCTCAGGATCGAACTGGTACAGGTCCTGTATTTTGGACCAGGAGATCAGGTTATAGCCATTGATGTAAATACGACTGTTGGAGATACCGACCTTTTTGGTCCATTTTGCCGGTAAGGCATACCCTATTTCGGCATTGCGCAACCGGATGTAATCACCGGGGATGAACCAGAATGTGGAAGGATATGCCCTGGGCTCGTTGGTGCCGGGTTGGAGGGACAGGCGGGGATACCTCGCCGCATTGCCCCGCTCGGGGGTCCAGTATTCCTGGTGGAGGGGTTGCATATTGGAACCAAAGGCCTGGATAGATTCAGCTACTCCCCGCACATTGAAATTGAAAGCGCCCTGAAAAAGTATGCTGAAACTAAAATTCTTATAATTGGCGCCAAAGCTAAAACCCACATTGGTATTGGGCAGGTTGGGGTATCCCGCATATTCCTGGTCGTAACCATCCAGTTTACCATCGCCATTGAGGTCGGCATACTTCAGGTCTCCTACCTTGGGGCGGCTGCCAAATTTTGCGCTCTTATCGATATCTTCTTCGCTTTCATAAAAACCGATCCAGCGGTATACCATGATCATACCCACACTTTTGCCGGTAGCCTGCATCCAGGGATAGGAAGCCTGTGGTTCATCCTGGAACTTGATCTTATTCCGGGCAAAGGAATAATTCGCCTTCACCCAATACTCGAAGTCCTTCCCGATAACGTCCTTATAAGCTACATCAAACTCGAAACCATGGTTGTTTACTTTAGCGAGGTTCACGGGAGGCAGGGTTTGACCAAAGATGGCAGTCACGGTACCACGGGTGGTGAGGATATCATACCGGTTGTGGTCAAAGTAATCCACTGTAAGGGTGAATTTGCTATTGAACAAGGCAAGGTCTACTCCAATGTTTAGTTTCTTCTCCTTCTCCCAGGTCACTGCTGCATTGGAGAGGGTGCCTTCGGTTACAGTGGTTTGCCCATTGTCGGCTGTACCAAAGGAAGTACCTCCGCCGGTGTTGTAGAATTGCTCATAGGAATACTTCATGTCATTGGGCAATTTATCGGAGCCCACGAGGCCATAGGAACCACGGATCTTAAAGCGGTCCATGAACTTAATGTTATCGCGGAAGAAACCTTCCTCCGCTATATTCCAACCGGCAGACATGGCCGGGAATAATCCAAAGCGTTTGGAACCAATAAAACGTTCGGAACCATTGTATCCGGCATTGAACTCCACGAGGTATTTCTGTTTGTAATCATACCCGATACGACCGGAATAACCACGAAAATTGGAAGGAATGTAATTGGTGAGGCCATTGTCTTCAAATTTGATCACGGTATTCTGGTTCACGAGGGCCAATCCATACACATGGTGATCGCCAAAAGTGCGGTTATAATTCAGAATACCCTGCAGGTTTACTGTACGGCCGGTATTGCCGGCATTGTAACCCAGGAAATAGCGGCGTACTCTGTACAGGTTGGCATCTTTGGGGGTATATACCTTGGTATCCGGATTGTAGATGAACTGGGGATAATCATTGGTCTGCCGGTTCATATCGCGGTTATAGGAATAGGTGCTGGCGTAAGCCACGGTACCACGTAGGGACAGGCCCGGGGTAATAAAATCCAGCTTCTGGTTGAGTGTGGCATTGAGGTTCATATTATTCTCAAAGTTCCGCTCATAGCCGCCCTGTGACAGGCGGGCAATGATATTGCCGATATTGTACCGGTCGGGTTGTTTGTTGCTGTACCCATACGTACCGTCGGGGTTGTAAATGGGATAGGCATAAGGAGAGAGAGTAAGAAAGCTGCCATACTCCCAAAAGATATCATTGATGCCATTGGCGCTGCGGAAATAAGGGCTGTTTCGTTCGCCCACATTGCCATAGAGGTCCAGCCGCAGGTCGGTAGTACCAGTCACTTTCACATCAAGGTTGGAGCGGTAATTGTAGCGCTTGTAATAAAAGCTGCTGTTGACATCATCGTTCTTACCAAAATTATTCAGCATTCCGTTTTGCCAGAGATAGCCTACGGACACAAAGTATTTTACGCGTTCGGTACCCCCGCGGATATCGAGGTTATTGCGCCACAGGGCGCTGTGGTCATTGAACAGGATATCCTTCCAGTTGTTATTGGGATGACCATAGGGGTCGGACCCATCTTTATACTTCTGGAGGTCATCATCGGTAAAATAGGGTGTCAGTCCATCATTGGCCCTCGCCTGATTGTACAGCTTCGCTGTTTCATAGGCATCGAGGAATTTGGGAAAACGGGTAGGTTGCTGGACGCTGATCTCGGAGCGTACGGTGATCTGGGGCCTGCCTACGCGTCCCCGCCGTGTGGTGACCAATACCACACCGTTGGCTCCTTTAATACCATATACGGCGGTAGTGGAGGCGTCTTTGAGAATGGACACATTTTCTATCTCATTGGGATCAAGGCGGGCAAACTGGTCATAAGTAAATTCTATATCATCGACCAGGATCAAGGGGTTGGTATTGCCATTGGCCAGGGTACTTACGCCGCGTATGTTGAAAGCGGCGCCGTCCAGGCCTGGTTGTCCCGACCGTTGCTGGGAAAAAAATCCCGGCAGGCGGCCCGATAAAGTATTCTGCAGGCTGGCTGAGGGGTTCTGGCGTATGTCCTGCCCGGTTATGGAGCTTACGGCGCCTGTAAGGGTTACTTTCTTTTGCTTGCTAAAAGCCACCACCACTTCGTCCAGGGTTTTATCGCCTTTCTCTAACAGAATGGTGATGGTAGTTTTGCCCGCAATGCTCACCTCCCGGGTCAGGTATCCTACGGTTTGTACAATGAGTATGTTGCCGCTACCACGCAGGGTGAGGGAAAACTGACCGTGTTCATTGGCGATGGCGCCATTATTGGATGTGCCTTTCTCGATGACGGACGCACCGGCCAGGGGGCCATCAGCATCTTTGATGGTACCGGTGATGACCTTTTGCTGTGCCGTTGCCGAACCAGCGCCGGCAACCATCAACAGGCATAAAATGTATACGTAGTATCTCATAACAATTTTATTAAATCATGTGTGTATAAGGATTGGCCGTTCATTACCATCCTTCATTTTGCACGAGGACCTGGTTCTTCACAATTTCGCTGTAAGGAATGGGCATGTGGTACAGCTTGGCGGCATTGAAGGTGACGGGGGCTGCATCCACGACCTGGAAGCTGAGGGTATTATTGGCCGCATCTTTGGTAATACGCATTCCTTTTACCTGTCCGCTCAGTACCTGGGGCGCAATTTTCCAACGGCGTATATCCCAAAAGCGGTGCTCTTCAAAAGCCAGCTCGATGCGGCGTTCATTCTGGATCACGGTCCGCATCTGGGTTTGGTTAAGTCCGGCTGCAATACCATACAGGTTGTTGCTGCCGGCGGTAATGCCTGCCCGTTTTCTCAACAGCACCAGTTGCTCATACACTTCCGAGGTACGTCCCAGTTCATTGAGTGCTTCTGCTTTGTTGAGCAGTATCTCTGCATAGCGGAAGAAAATAAAATTGTGGTTCTGATTGGTGTAAGTGGTATTGTTGGACATATCGGCCATGAACTTGCGCAGGTAATAGCCGGTACGGGTTTGCACGGTATTGCCACCGGGCTTGTCCTTACCACCCGTAAAGGTTTCCACAGCACGTTTCAACCAGATGGAGCCGTTGCAAAAAACGGTGAGGGCCAGTCTTGGATCGCGGTTGACATAAGGCGCCTGGGCATTGTAGCCGGAAGCAGCGTCCGTAATGGCGCGGCCATTGGCCATGGGGAATGCATCCACGAGGTCTTGTGTAGGGCTGGTAAATCCGTAGCTGATGGCCGGATCGCCATAACCTACCGGGGCATTAAAGGATTCAATATCGAAGGTATTACCTCGTTGTTTGGAAAAGATGACTTCAGTATTGCGCTTGACAGTAAAAACATTATTGAAGCTGGCTTGCAGGGCATAATACTTCAGGGCGATCACTGAATCGGCAGCGTCCAATGCTTTCTGCCAGCGATTGGCATCGTAGGCCGGATAACCTGTCAGCGCTTTTAAGGCCGGGCTGGATTCCACACCACCTCCATTCATGAGGGGACTGGCTGCATACAGGAGTACCCTGCTTTTGAGGGCGAGGGCCGCACCGCGCTGGGCTTTGCCCCAATCGCCATCGGCAATGGTTTCCTTGCGCAGCTGATCTTTGATGGCGTCGCATTCGGTCACAATGTAATTCACGCACTGTTCGAAATTGTTGCGAGGCAATTGCAGGTTGTCCTGGAGTGTGAAAATGGTATCACCGATGAGGGGCACACCGCCATAACGCTTTACCAATTCAAAGTAAGACATGGCCCGCAGGAAGCGGGCTTCGGCTTTGCCAAAAGTGCGCAACACATTATTGGGTACTTTGTCGATATTCTTCAGGAAAACATTGGAAGCCCTGATACCATAATAGGCATTGGCCCAGAGGGGATCAGGATTGTTGAGCACATTGATGCTGCCATTGGTAAAGTATTGTACGGGCTGGTTATTGCGCGAAGGCAGGGCATCATCTGTTGCTGCGTCGAGAAAATCGCCGGTGATGCGGTTGAAGCCATTGGGCAGGTAGTTATAAATATCGGCGAGAAACCAGCCTGCGAGGGTGCCGAGGGAATCGAGCTCATCCCATACCAGCTCGTCTTGTATTGTATATAGTGGTTCTGTCTCATACTTCCTGCAGGCTTCTGTACACAGCAGTATGGCCAGCAGCAAGGTGAGTACGGTATATTTTGATTTACAGATTGCCATGATGAATAGTTTATTGCACTTAGAATTTGATGTTGATACCCGTATTGATCATCCGTTGGTTGGGATAGGCAGTGCCAAACACTTCCGGATCCACGCGGTCATAGGCAGCAATGGTGAACAAATTGGTAGCATTGAAGAAAACGCGCACGGTAGATAGCCTGACCTTTTTGATGAGGCTTTGGGGCAGTGAATAACCCAGTTCAACATACTTGAGGCGTGCATAATTACCATTGTGCACCCAGTAGGAAGAGAGGAGGTGGTTGTTGACATTCACACCAGCGGTCAACCGGGGATAGGTAGCTGTGGCGGCGTTTTCGGGCGTCCACCGGTTGAGGTGGTGCTGGAATGCCTGTCCATATCCGTTGTTTAACTGGAATTCCCATTCACTCAATCCGGTCAATACAATATCCCTGTTCACGATTCCCTGCACCAGCGCGCTGATATCAAATCCATTCCAGGATACACCGGTGTTGAACCCAAAGTATAAGGGCGTTTTGTTGCCGGCAATGGGTGATTCATCAAACTGGTTGATGACGCCGTCGCCATTAAAATCCTTGTAACGGATATCGCCGGGATGGGGTGTATAGCCATCAATGGTAGCGCTTTTGTTTATTTCATCCTGGGATTGGTACAGGCCGGTGGCTGTATAGCCAAATAGGGTACCGACGGCGCGGCCGGTACGTTTCATCCATTCGTAAGGCTGGTTGACCTCATCCTGGAAAAGGACTTTTGTTTGCAGGGTGCTGGCATTGGCATTGACAAAATATTGCAGCTTGCCTGCTGTGGCCTGCCAGCCTGCGGTAAGTTCTACACCCGACAAGCGGTATTGGCCAATATTCTCATCGGGATAAGTATTGCCAATGATGGTTGAATTCTTACCTCTTTGCATGAGGAGGTCATACAATTTGGTAGAAAAATATTCTGCTTTAACGCTCAGGCGGTTGTTGAGGAAGGTACCTTCTACGCCCGCATTGAGCTTATGGGCTTTTTCATAATCGACATTGGGATTGGAGAGCACCTGCTCGCGTATGGTGGTTGTGCCGGAAGCAGAAGTACCATAAGTATATCCGGGACCATCAAAGTAATACTGGCGGTAGTTGAAATAACCGGCCCTGTCCCACCCGGTACGGCCAAAGGAGCCGTATACTTTGAGCTGGTTGACCCAAGTCAGTTGTTTTAGAAAATCTTCTTCCTGTACATTCCAGGACAGGCCCACGGCAGGGAAAGCACGGAGGCGGGTACCTTCGGGATACCGGTTGGACCCATTGTATCCAACGGTAACCTCTGCCACATACTTCTTTTTCCAGTCATAGGCAACGCGCCCTGATACTCCCTGGTAGGTAAGGGGCAGGTTGGCGCCGTCTACCACATTGTCTTTATTGGCCAGTACAACGGCATTGATGCCATGATTGCCAAAGGTGCGCTCATAACCCAGGGCAAACTCCACATAGCTTTGCCGCCCCTGGTATTCTATATAGGTATTGTTGGCCTGGGTGCCATCGTTGCGGAATTTGGTATAGTTATTACCGCCATTCCATTTATAGGAAGCAAAAGATTTACCGCGATCGCTGTTTTGCGAAAGGGTGGCATTGAAAGAGAGGGTACCCCTTATCCATAAACCTTTGGTGATATCATCCAGTGATCGCCTGAGGTAAAGATCGGCCAGGGCATCGCGCTTATAATTCAACTGGTAGCCCGAGCGGACAGATAGTCCATAAAGGTTGGCCTGATTTACGAGTGAGCCACCCAGAGAGCCATCGGGATTGAATACCGGATAGGCATTATTGGGGGTATTCATGATCCCGAATAACAGGGAATTGGTACCTGCACCCGGCTGATAACCGTTCAGGATACGACCCAATAGGTTGAGCCCAACTGTAAGGTGCTTATCGAGATTAACATCGACATTGGAGCGGATCACATAACTTTTAAAATCGTTGTTGGTATTGTACTTATTGTTGGGGTTGGTGCGCAGGAAACCGGTTTGGTTGATGTGCTCCAGGGCCACAAAATAATGTGCGGTTTGGCTACCGCCACCAAAACTAAGTGTGTAGCGGTCAAAGCGGGAACTGTTTTTGAACAATTCATTTCTCCAATCTACATCGGGATGGCCATAAGGATCGGAATGATCTTTATAGGCCTGCAGATCGGCATCGGTATAGGTAGGCGCCAGTCCATCATTGGTGAGTGCTTCATTGTAGAGGCGTGCATAGTCGTATGCATTGAGGGGTTGTACAAACTTGAGGGAGCGTTGTATACCGGTTTGTGCCGTAAAGGAAACCTGCTGTTTGCCGGCCTGTCCTTTGCGGGTGGTAACGGAAAGCACACCGGCAGAACCTCTCACGCCCAGCATGGCGGTAGATACAGCATCCTTCAATACAGTAACGGACTCAATCTCTTCCAGGTCGAAAATGGTGAGGTTGCGGGGTATACCATCGATCATCACCATTGGACTGATGCCGCGCAGGCTTAAGAATACTCCATCGCTACCGGGCGCACCGGAGTTTTGAACGGTGTATACACCCGCCAGGCGTCCTGTGAGGGCATTGCGAAAACTGGTAACGGGCATTTTCACAATGGTTTCATTGTACAATACACCTGTAGCAGCGGCAGTGAGGTTTTGCGGGGCCCGGGTATAGATCAGGTCCACCTGCTTTTTATTGCTTACTACGATCACGGGCTCTTCCTCGAGGGTGAATACCAGGGTCCTTACTTCGGAGAGTGTAATGGTTTGGGGATAAAAGCCAGGCGCGGAAAGGATCAATTCATCTCCTTCATTGGCCTGTATGGTAAAGCGTCCTTCCTGGTCGGTGGTAGCGGTCAGTCCGCTGGCGCTTACTTTGACTGTAACGCCCGGCAGGGGTTTGCGCTGTTTGTCGGATACCTTGCCTACATATACAGGCGTATCCTGCGCAACCTGCCAGGCATGTTTATGGTTTACATTGTTGAGGGGGCTGCCCACCAATGAACCGGCACAAAGGGCGCCGGCTACCAACAGGCAGCAGGTTTTGTAAAAATATGATTGCATACGAGTTACTTTAATGAGGAAAGTGGGATCAAAGAATACCATGCGGGAGAAAGCAGGCGGGTTCTTTGTACAAATAATAGCGGTAAAGTAGCAGCACAATGGGGAGCACTGGCCTGTGGCCACGCAAGAATCGTTTGGTTTGATATTTCATACGGCAGTTCAGTTTTCTTCGCTTGTTTTGGGGTGGCCCTTTGTCGCCTATAGCGGAGCAGGGCCTGTTGGTGCAGGCAATGGCCTGTCAATGTTTGCTTCTGCGCACCAATACGTCTTTTACATAATAATCCGTTTCTCCCTGGGGGCCCGGCATGCCACTGGAGCCTTCCATCTGCAGGTTGATGATGATCCACATGGGCTTGTTCATAAAATTGCAGCGGTGCACACCCCTCAGCTGGTTGTCGAGGTAATAATAAATGTCGATATCGGTTGCATTCACTTTCTTCAATATGGCTTTATAGTGGTGCCAGGTAGTAGCCGCATCGGGCACGGCCACTTTCGTTGTATTTGCTTCGTTTGGCACCATAAAAGTGTTGTACCAGTTGATGCTATCGCCTTTGAACTCCAGGATATCGGATTCCGGGGGCCAGCCTTTTACGGCGGTAAGCCAAAAAGCCGGCCAGGTACCTTTGGTCACGGGGGCTTTGAAATAGCCACTGACTTCATAACGTGGGTACTGCCTGGAAACGGTCACTTTGTGTTTGGCATGAATGGCGCCGGAATGGTACTTAATGGTCTGGTATGGCTCATGCTTACTGGCTCCTTCCTGGTGGGTAATATAGCTGGCACGGATACGGAGTGCTTTATTTTCCAGGGCTACTTGTTGGTGGTTGGAAGGGCTGGCATACATCCTGGCCGATCCATTATGATCTTTTCCCCAGGGGTACAGGTAATTCCAATGTTGCTCAAAATGGGAATAATCGGAAAAGGAGGTACTGTCCAGCACCGTTTCCCAAACCACCGCGGTGTCGTCATAGGGAGGATTCAAAATGGGCGTTCGATTCAGAACCTTAACCTGGCCATTTGCCATTAACATACAGGCCGCTACAACCAGGATCAGGAAAACGGGTACTTTTTTCATAAAGACAGCAAGGGGTATTTCCTTATTTATATAAGTGTCAGAGATACAATTGCTAAAGTAGGATGTAGGGGGAGGATAAAAGAGGGGGTAAATCGCCAAATTGAGGGGTGAATCTCGTAATTGGCCTTTATTTATTCACCTGGAAGTTCTTCTGAAATGGCTTGCGGTACTTCTTAATATATTCGGAAGGATTCATGCCGAAGAGTTTATTGAATTGTTCCCGGAAATATTTCACATCGGCCATTCCCACCTGGAAAGCTGCTTCATTGACATTGCAGGTGGTATTGATAAACAAGGCAGCAGCCTTTCGCAAGCGGATGAACCGGATAAAGGCATTGACAGACTGGCCGGAAACAGACTTTACCTTTTTGTAGAGGTTGGAATGGCTCATGCCGATCTCGGCTGCCAGGGTTTTGATGCTGAAGGTTTCATCATCGAGGTGCTTTTCCACAATATCAATGCATTTGTCCAGGAACTCGCGGTACTCCTGTGGGATATTGAGGGTATTCTGTTGGAGGGTGATCTCGTTGTAAAAATATTTCTGGAGGTTGTTGCGGCTTTTGCGGATACTGTTTACGCGCGCCACCAGCAGCTCTTTTTCAAATGGCTTGGTGATGTAATCATCGGCTCCACACTCCACTCCTTTCAGTTTGATATCGGGCGAAGAACTGGCGGTGAGCAGGATCAGGGGAATATGGTTGAGGGAAGGATCTTCTTTGATGCTGCTGCACAGTTCAATACCAGTAAGGCCCTGCATGACCACATCGCTGATGATGATATCGGGCTGGTGCCGGCGGGCGAGGGCAAGCGCCTCCTCCCCATTGTCGGCCTCAAAGATTCGAAATGTTTTGCGAAAGATCTGGGTTATGTATTGACGGATCTGCTGGTTATCATCCACCACCAGCATGATGGGCAGGTCGGTGACGAGCGCACCGGGGTCTTCCTCCTGTTCTGATACCACCAGTGCCTCCTCTTCTTCTGCCGGATCGATGATCAATTCTTCCAGGAAACCGGATCCAGGCTGCAATGGCTCATCCAGTATCAACGTATCCGGAAAATGTTGATGGCCTTTTTGCAGGGACATTACAAAGCGGGCGCCTTCGCCAGACTTACTGGTATAATTGATCTGTCCCTGATGATCTTCCACAAAATGTTTTACGAGGTAGAGGCCGATCCCAAAACCGGTATTGAGGGGACTCTCTTTGTCGTGCACCTGGTAAAAACGTTCAAAGAGCCGGGCACCTGTGCCCGCAGGGATGCCGGGACCTGAATCGGCAATGTCCACTTCTATCGTATGGGTCTTTTCTGTTACTGTAAACATTACTTTTCCCTGCCCGGGTGTAAACTTCAAGGCATTGGACAGGAGATTGAATAAGGCGATCTCTATCTTTTCACGGTCGGCATACAACTCCAGTTGCGGGTTTTCGCAGATAAACTCATACTGAATTTTCTTACTGCGAGCCTGTTGTACAAAACACAGGTATACTTCTTTACAGAGGTCTGAAAAATTGAGGCGGGTTACCCGTAGTTTATCGGTCTCACTATCGGCCTTGCGGAAGAGCAGCAACTGATCAACGAGGCTTAACAGGCGGCGGGCATTGCGGTATACCACATTCAATTCGCCGGTATCGACCAACTGCTCCTTACTGTACAACAAATCCCTGATGGGATTGATGATGAGGGTAAGGGGGGACCTGAACTCATGGGAGATATTGGTGAAGAAGGACAACTTCTTTTCATTGAGCTCTTTTTCTTTTTCGGCATTGATATGGGCCAACTGTATCTCGTATTTCAACCTTGCCTGGCGGTTCTTGTACAAGAGGTAATAACGAATGGCAGCGGCGATCAACACGATGTACAATAACCAGGCCCACCAACTGCGGTACCAGGGGGGCAGTACGGTGATCTTTATACTACGCTCCTGCCCTTTCCAGAGGCCTTCTGCGTTGGTGGATTTAATGTGCAGGGTATAATTGCCTTCCTGCAGGCGGGTATAGGTGGCAGTCCTCAACTTGCCCACATAGTTCCAGTCCTTATCCCATCCTTCCATATAGTAGGCATAAGCAATCTTATCGGGAGAAGAATATTCGAGTGCTGCAAAATCGACTGAAAGGACTGCTTTGTTGTAGGGCAGTGTGAGTTGCGCCATGCCTTCCAGTGTTTGACCGTTCAGCAGGGTGTTATTTTGCTCTACGGGTATATTGTCGATCTTTAAGCCGGTCAGCAGGAGGTTGGGGGTATGGTTGTTGTTGCCAATGCTGTCGGGATAGAAAATATTGAAGCCTTTAATGCCACCAAACACAAACTCGCCACTGCTTAGCCGGGCGGCTGCATTGTAATTGAATTGATTGCTCTGTAAGCCATCGGACACATAAAAATTTTGGAAGGTACCGGTAGCGGGTGTGAACCTTGAAATGCCATTGAAAGTGCTGATCCAAAGATTACCGGCACGGTCTTCCAGGGTATTGAGTACCGAATTGCTGGACAGTCCCTGTGATTCGGTAAACCCTTTGAAGGTTTCTTTTTCGCGGTCGAATAACAAGAGGCCGCCGCCCTCTGTACCCACCCAGCAGTTACCGGCTTTGTCTTCGTAAATACTGCGCACGGCATTGCGGGTGGGATAAAGACGGTGCTGCCGGTTTTGTATGTCCACCCGGATGAGGCTATTGAAGGTGCCTGCCCATAATTGCCCTTTGCGGTCTTCGGCCAGTGTAATAACATCCACCAACTTTTCATCGAAAGATTCAAACTGGCCGGTTGTGGGATTGTACCTGAATAACCTGCCGGTGGCAATGGCGCCTGCCCAAAGATTGTGACGGCTGTCTTCGAAAAGCTTCCAAATATTCCGATCACCATAATTATATCCGGGATAAGTGCAGTTATAATGCTCAAAAGAGCGGCGTTGTTTATTGTAGCGGTTGATGCCTCCACCGTAGGTGGCCATCCAGATATTATTCTCGTGATCGCGTACAATACTTGTCACAAAATTATTACTCAGGGAATGGGGGTTGCCCGGCTCGTGCTTATAATGCGTCCAGGTATTTTGCCGGCGGTTCCAATAGCTCACCCCATTGCCATCCATGCCTACCCAGCAGTTGCCGGCCTCCTCTTCGCAAAAAGACAATACAAAATTATCGGCCAGGCTATTGGGATTTGCCGGATCATGGGCCACGGTGGTAAAGCGGTTCTTTTGCGGATCGATGATATTGATACCCCCCCGCAAAGTGCCTATCCATTTGCGGGCTTCCCGGTCTTCATATATAGCATATACAGAAGTGCTGGTCAGGGATTTTTTATGCTGTCCGGGCAGGAGGTAACTCATCCGGCCGGTTGTGATGTCGAGTATATTGATGCCACCGCCATCGGTAGCGATCCATAAGCGGCTGCTATTGTCCAGACACAAAGCTACTACCCTGTTGCTGGTGAGCATACCCGGACCTTCGGTATACTCCTGCAGCTTGCCTGTAGTCCTATTCCAGGCCGCTAATCCATTCTCGGACCCAATCCAGAAAGTACCCTTGTTATCTGTTTCAAGGCAAAATCCCGTTCGCACTAATCCACTCACTGGTTTCACTATGCCTGCCTTGTCATCATACTGGCAAAGTCCTTTTCCCTGCACAAACAACCAGGTACGTTGTTGCTGATCGATCTTAATGGCCTGGGCATGGTAACGAAGGAGTACTCCTGCTTCGTCGCGGTAAGGTATTTGGATCGCCTGGCGCTCTCCCTGGCGGCATACCATCAATCCCCTTCCGCCAGATGCGATGAGGATATTGCCCTGCGCGTTTGCTTTGATATCGTTAATGGCCAAGGTGAGCCGTTCCGGCACGGTTTGCTGATAAGGCAGGTAAGTAAGCGGTGCAAAAGCCATTGTCCTGTTGCTAAAAACGCTCAGGCCCTGTTTGGTACCCACCCATAGGTTATCCTGCTGGTCCTCACATATCGCTACAATACGATTGTTGATGAGGGAGGTCGTATCATCCGGCTTATTGCGGTATACTTTGAACTGGTATCCATCGTACCTGTTGAGGCCATCATAAGTGCCAAACCACATTTGTCCATGGTGGTCTTGGTAGATGGCGGTTACGGCATTATTGGAAAGTCCCTGTTCTATACCGAGGTATTCAACCGGGGTATTGTTTTGGGCGGTGACCTGCAATAAAAAGCTGAGGAGCAAGCATACGCAGCAATAGAACCGACAGTAACGGCGTATTGCAGCCCGGGGGGTATGGCAGGGGTGATATGGCACGGCCAAAAATACATACAAAAATAATAAATGTCAAAATAACAGGAATCATACGATCTACCGCACGCCTCCATAAAAAAGCCCACCTGCTTTTCCGGACAGGTGGGCAACGATGACGAACCATTCCTACACCTACTGCAGGAATATCTTTCTGACGGCTTTGTTGCTGGCATCTAAAATATAGATGGTTCCATCTTTACCAACAGCCATATCTGTATATGAATTGAATTGGGCGGTGGCCAAGGTGCCATCAGCAAAACCACTGGTAAACCTGACCATGGTAGACACGGTAGCTGTAGATATCTCTACTTTCCGGATGGCAGCATTGTAGGAGTCCGCTACCAGCAATTCATCGGGCTTACTTAATACCACAGCATTAACACCGTAGAAGCGGGCGCTCCTGCCGATACCATCCACCAGGGCCCCATCATTATAGCCACCTACAAAGTTTCTCGCACCACCGCCCGGTACAGCAATGTCCAGGCCGTTATTACCATTGGAGTTCTGGTCGGGGTAGTACAGGTTACCAGCAGCATCGACAGCAGAACGTCCCATGGGCCAATTGGGTCCGGCAACTTTAGAGTAAGCTCCGGCCACATTGATCTTGTTCATACCCGCCGCAAAACCGTTCACATTCACATAAAGGTTGCCGGCCTCATCAACGGTTAAATGACCGCCGTAAAATCCGGAACTGTGGAGGAGGTTTTGACCAGCTGGTGTAATCTTCCTGATCTGACCTTTACCCTGGTCGGATACAAAAATATTATCGTTCTTATCGATGGCTATACCAACAGGAATGTCGAATACAATATCGGCTCCATTGGACTGCAATACGCTCACTACGCCATCGGGTGTTATTTTCTTCACCACCTTGTTGCTCCTGTCGGCCACGTACACATTGCCGTAACTGTCTATGGCCAGGGCAGCCGGAAAACTTCCAAACGCATTGCTGGCAGGTCCACCTGCCAGGGTACTCACGCCAGCCCTTTTGAAGGGTACGGGCGCCAGGGCCTCCTGTCCATTCACAATTACCTTTACACTGCCCGTGCTTAAAGTGGCAGGTGCATCGAGTACCAGGGTGGTTTCGGTAGCTGTTTTCACCAGGGACGGCACACCATTGAAGTAAACGGTGTTATCTGATGGCACGGGGCTGAAACCAGTACCTGTAATGGTGACGGTTGTTCCTGCCAGACCATTATCGGGTGTGAGGGACAGGATACCCAGGGTTTGATCTTTGAATTGAGGTCCTTCGGTAACCTGGTCATTCACTACTACTTTCACCGTACCGGAGCCAGTGCCACCAGGAAGGGTGAGCTTAAGTTGGGTTTTGGTAGCTGATTGTACAGGCACTTCCACGCCATTGATAAATACTTTATTTTCTTCCAGCAGGGTGCTGAAGATATCGCCGGTAATGGTCATCACGGCACCTTGTGGTCCACTCAGGGGAGATAAAACATTCACTACAGGTTTAGCCACCACGGTAAATGCAGGGCCGGTGATCTTTTGTCCATTGATGTTTACACTCAAAGGTCCTGTTGTGACACCGTCCGGTGCCAGGGCTATTAGCTCTGTTTCGGTTGCCGACACGACGGTGGCGGCTTTTCCATTAAAGTCAATGATGTTGCCAGCGGTGGTGGTCTCAAAGCCGCTGCCCTTGATGGTAACACGGGTATTGGCGCCGCCAGTCAGGGGTTTGATACCTGTTACGAGCTGGAATTTAAAATCCTGTCCTTTGGCTTGCATGCCATCCACTTTCACTACTACGGGGCCGGAACCTGCATCCATTGGAATTTCGGCTACAATGAGGGTATCGCTGGCACTCACAATCATGGCATCTTTGCTATTGACAGATACGGTTGCAGGGCCTTTGATGCTGCTAAAGCCGGTACCGCTGATGCGAATCTGTGATCCGCTGGTACCATTGTTGGGGAATACGCGTGTAACGGATAAGGCCTGGTAGGTATAGGCCCCTACTTTATACGGCTTGTTGCGGATGTCGATAGATAGTTCACCTGACTTTCCATTGGCCGGCATTCTTACTACTACAGCCTTCGATGTCGCGCTGATCACTTCAGCATCCACACCAGCTATGGATGCTTTGTATTGATCTACATTGGTATCAAAGCCCTCGCCTTCAATGGTCACCAGGGTACCTGCCTGACCACTGTTGGGATAATATGATTTGATCTGGGCCTGAATTTCGGGCACCTTATCATCTTTTTTACAGCCACCGGCCATCAATGCTGCCACCGATACCAGCAAGAGGCCAATGGGGAACAGCCATTTATTGTATGCTTTCATATTCTTGTACTATTAATCGGTTTATATCTTAAAATGTATACCTGATACCCAATTGGGTTTGCGTTCTCGATCCGAAATAATCTATGCTATAAGGTTGTCCCGGATCTTTAAAAGTATATACCGGGTAATTACCTGGGTTTTGCAAGGGCGGGAACAAAGTGGGTGTCAGTCCAACGCTGGCTGTGCTATTGAAAGTATTGGGAGAGAAATACTGGATACCCCAATTTTTATTGATCAGGTTGGTAATGTTCATCACATCCACCACAATAGTAATATACCGGTTGCCCGTTTTGTTGAGGAAGATATCGTGCGCGAGGTGCAGATCCGCCTGTACATTCCAAGGTGTGCGACCTCTGTTGCGTTCTGTAAAATCCCCTCTCCTACCGCTGAGGTATTTGTTGTTGTCAATAAACATATTGAAGGCATCGGCCTGTTGTTGTGCAGTCAGGTTATCTATATCCTTAAAGAACCTGGCAGCTTCTTCGCGTTTCGGAATGTAGGCCAGTGATACCTGTTGTGGCAACCCCTGGATACTATTGTTTACGAAACCATAAGTGAAGGGGCTACCCGATTGGGCACTGAAAAACAGGGAGAGGTTGGTTTTGCCAGCTTTCTTCCATTGTTGGGTGTAGGATACATTGCCCACAATACGGTGGCGCACATCAAAGTTGCTGTAGGCCAGGGTTGGATTGTTGGGAATGAGTGACTGGTTCAACTGCCAATTGCTTTCCATGGAGTTACGCACACCATTGCTAAGGTCTTTCGATTGACCGAAGGTATAGGCCAGGCTGGCATTCAGTTTTCCATTGATGGTTTTAGTAATAGCGCCGGTGATGCTGTACCGGTAACCCTGGTTGGTATTGCTGAGCAGGTAGGTATTGGAGAACCGGCTGTCGACAGTACCGCTGTAGATGGGTTGGCGGCGGTTTACATCATATCCATAATAACGTGGATCATCGCTGGTATTCAATTGCTGGAACAGCACATCCTTGATCACTTTGGTATACAACCCTTCAATAGTGAACTTCCATTTGTTGCCGGTTTCGTAATCAATACCCAGGCTGGCACGGAAAACCTTGGGCAATACAAAATCATTGTCCACCAGGTCAACCTGGGTTTTGCCGCTGTTGGGATTGTTGATCACTGCACCGTTCTGTTGAATGAATGTGCCAATGCCATTCGGATTGGGTTTGATGGCATCGCTGCCGGGTACAAACAATTTGTCGTCGGCACGCTGGTCAAAGGCGCCATAGCTGCTGCCGGTATTGTAATAGGCGTAAGCCAGCCAGGCAAAGGGAATACGACCAGTGAACAAACCTGCACCACCCCGCACCACCAGGTTGCCATTACCCAATGCGTCGTAGCGGAAACCGATACGAGGGGACAATTGTACTTTGTTGAGGAACTTATTTTTGATGCGGTTTAAAGGTGTGTAATCATAGGTATTACCGAAGTTGGGATCGGTAATGACATTTTGCATTTTAGCACTCATCACGGGCATTTGTGGCAGCCAGGCCAGGTCGGCACGGAGGCCGGGAGTAATGCGGAGTTTATCGTTCACCCTGATCTCATCCTGCGCATAGAGGCTGTACAGTTGTACATTAAAATTAGCAGCAGGATTGTTCATGATGTAATCACGGGTATTGTTTGTATAGTTGTAGCTGCCTCTTACACGGTAAGGATTGTTGCTGAGGAAATCTTCAATGCTCAAGTAATCAACTCTGCCATTCCAGCTATTCACAAATCCATAGCGGATATTGTACAGCTCATTGTGGGTACCTACCAGTAATTTATGTGCACCCAGGGTATAATTGAGGTTGGCGGTAAACTCCCAGGTACGCTGGCGCATCTTGAAGACACTGGCCTCGCGATCGGTACCCAGGTAGATGGTAGTACCGGGTGTGCGGCCCATGATCTGTACCTGTGGCAGGCTGGGATCGCTGAGGGGATTGCGGCTGTCATTCACCTGAGTGAAGCCTACCACCAGGTTGCCCGACAATTGGTTGTTGAAGCGGCTTTTCAACTCGGCTACGGTACTGGTTTGGTTATTGGTTTGTTCAAAGGCCATGCTGCTGAAACGGAAGTCCTGCTGATCGCGGTCCATGTTGGTGGCCTTGCTCAGGATGGTATTGTTGCGGATGGCCAGTTGGTGATGGCTGTTGATATTCCAGTCGAGCCTGTTGAAGAACTTCTTTGATTCGCTGTTATTGGTATAGAGCCCTGCGGTGCCTGGATCGAAGCTATTGCCATAGCGACTTTTCACAGCACCGCTGATGGCATCTGCATCAGCCACGGAGAGGATATGAGCTGTTTCTTTTGTACCGATGACCAGCTGGGTAGGATCATTGCGGCGGGTGATCTCCTCATTGGTGAAGAAGAACAACTTGTTTTTGATGAGGGGGAAGCCTACGCGAAAGCCAGCCTGGTAATCGTAGAAGTCTGTATTCATCTTACCAAGGCTACCGGCCTTGTCTTTGCCGGTAATGGCGGCAAACCTGCCAAATCCATACACAGATCCTGCAACCATATTGGTACCGCTGCGGGTAACTGCATTGACGGAGCCGCCGGTAAAGTTGCCGATCTTAACATCGAAGGGGGCCAGGTATACCTGCATATCTTCAATAGCATCGAGTGAGATGGGATTGGTGCGGGTGCTGCTGCCAGCCATACCGGAGGTACCGGTTTGACCACCGAGGGAAGGGCTGAAGCCGATGGCATCGTTGTTGATGGCGCCATCGATGGTTACGTTGTTGTACCGGAAGCTGGTACCGCCAAAACTGTTGTCGCGGCTACCCTGTGGCGTGAGTCTGGTTATATCTGTAATGCTTCTGTTGACGGTAGGCATATTGCGCACCTGGTCGGCGCTGATGTTCTTACCCGTCCCATAGGTATCGGCCCGTTGTGTCGGCCTTCTTCCCCGGGCAGAAACTACTACAGCACCCAGTTGCTGCCCGCCGGGTGTGAGCAGGAAATCCATTTGCTGTGTACCGCCCAACCGGATGTCAACGTTTTCCCTGGTTTCGGTTTGCATACCCACCATGGAAACAGTGATGGTATAGCCACTGCCAATGCGCATATTGTTGAGGAAGAACCAACCATTGTTGTCGGTAGCGATGGAATAGCGCGTACCAGAGGCGGTATGGAGGGCGAGGATGCTGGCGCCGGCAACGGCCTTGCCAGCTGTATCTTTCACTTTACCACTGATGGCGCCGGTAGTTTCCTGGGCATTGCCTGTAATGGAAAGCAATAGCACCAGGCAAGAGAGTGCCCAACTGGCAGGCCATTGCAGGATGGATCGAAACTGTGCTACCGGCCTTGCTTCTTCTATTTTCTTCATGAGTTATTTTTTCAGTCGTTTGGATGAATGCTATCGGGTTACGCGGAGTACACCATTGATCATGTGCAATACACCGTTGCCTGTCAATATATCGCGCCTGGTTAAGGCAATACCTGCCGTATTACCAATGCCCTGGAGGGAGATGCTTCCGAAACTGCCCGGTGCATTTGGATCGGGCAGCAACTTGATGTCCACTGTATTGCCATTCAGCATGGCTTGCTTCGTTGTGTTGGAAGCACCGGTACTGAGGATATAATCATAAATGAAGCGCCTGTCGGACACGATGTGGTAACTGATCAGTCGTTTCAACTCCTGCGGGTCGGTTTGCTGTACCTGCTGTACTGTAGTATACCCGGCAGTGATCATCGCAGCATTGTTGGGTGCAAAAATGGTAAAGGGCCCCTGGGCGTTGATAGTCTCCAGCAGGCCTGCAGTTTTCAAGGCCTGTGAAAAAAGGGTGATGTCTGCTTCAGCAGCAACCGCATCGCTGAGCTTGTCGTGCAGGTAGGGGGTTAGTACCTGGTCAATCACCTGTATCAGTCCATTGGAGGCAGGTATATTGGAAGCGAGGATGCGGGAGCCATTGATGGTGAGTACAGTGTCCTTGCCTTTGATCCAGTGGGTAGCGAATAGTTTGCCGCCACGTGAACGCAATTCCTGGTTGAACAGGTAAGGCAGTTTATTGAGTTCGTAATTTCCATCCATGGTATGGTAGTTGGCCATCCGGGTAATTACGGCACTACTGCTTGTCAGTACAGCAGCGGGAGAACCGTAACCTGCTTTGTTGAAGGCCAGATCTGATGGCACCAGCAGTGTAAAGGGGCCATTCTCTTGCTGTAACACCTTATCCAGGGCGCTACGGCGCAGCACGGCGCTGAATGCGGAAAGGTTAAAGTTGTCGGCTACTACGAGGTTGATCTTATTGTTGTCATATTCGCTTTGCTGTTCACCTTTTTCTTTCACGCAGCCAGGCAGTCCCATCAAGGCGAACAAAGCAATCGGTATAATTGATTTATTCAGGTTCATGTCAGTTCATTTTAAGATTCCGGGGGATCAATAAACGGTTTACTACATGCAGGGGGCCCATAATGGTATTGATGGTTTCTACCACAGTGGCGGGTGGTGCATCGGAATCTTTTATTTGCAAAGTGGGTTTGCTGTCCGAGGCCTTGCCAAATTTGAAGGGCATGATGGTGGTTGCCACGCCCGGCCTGTTGTTGATGGCATAATTGGCGAGGTACTCGTTGGTAAGGTCATTGGCATAAAAAACGGTGGGAGTAGGATCAATACCTTTGCTGGGCCTGCTGTCGCGGCCAAAATCCCAATGATAAGACAGTACGGAATCGGAGGAGAATCCAAACGGTTTAACATCATAGGTATCCCAGTTGAACTCGGGAGGTGTTGCATATTTTTCATTCCAGGCCATTACTTCGTCCACTGTTTGGAAACCTGCCAATTTAAAGGCCTCATTGGTAGGTGCAAATAGCATGTTGAAACGCATTTGCCGCCAGCCGCTATAATCCGGCACAATATCATAGGTTGATCTGTAATTGGTTCTGCGCCAATCGACCCAACCAAATCCGCCCGGGTCATACCCCACGGCCTCCTCGAAGGCTTTCCTGTAGCGGGTATCAAAAAGCTCATCGGCCTGCTGCTGCACTTCCATAAACATGCTGAAACGGGGATCATTGGCCAGCACCTCCCAAAAGGTTTTGTCAACGGGTTTTGGTAAAACCTTTTCAATGGGATAGATATATCCGTTGGAAGCTGGCAAGGCATTTTTGAGTTCACCGGCAGGCAGCCCGTTTATGAGCAACTTATCACCGGATGCTACCAGGTAATGCCTGTAGTAATAGGAATCTGCCCGCTGGCTGGGCGTACCATCTCCAAAATAATAAGGGTATACATTGATACCGGGTTTGATCAGTAAGGTCACACCTTCCAGGTTACCCGGCTTTATTTGCAACTCCTCGCGGGTATATTTTCCACGCAGTGTAAAAAAGGCCACCAGGGAATCTGCTTCAGCCGTTGTCATTGCGGCAATGGACGTTTCGGTGTAACCAGCTCCTCGCATCGCGGCATCACCAGGCACCAGCAGGGTATGGTTGGACCGGCCATTGAGTACAGAATCCATCTTGCTGCGCTGGTATAGTTTCAGGAACAACTGGTAAGGTGATGCTTTGAGGGTTTCTGATAAGGATTTGTAATTCGGATCCACATAGGGTACCTTTTCACCTTCGGGTGGCGGAACAAATTCATCTTTCCGGCAGCCGGTCATCATTCCCAGCAGCAGCAAAGCATTCAATAGGTATCTTAAATAAGTTTTCATTTGAACTATGCTTTATAGGAACACAATTATTTAATTACATCAGCGGGCAGGGCAACCAGGCCGTGGAGATCGTGGACTATGCCGTTTTCGCAAAGCTTATCGTATCCCGACAATGGTCTGGGCTTACTATAATTCTGCTCCACAATTCCGATCCTGTCGGGCAATTGTGGTATGTCGGGATTGGGTTTCCACAGGGACAGTTCGGGAAATGGCGTAAAGAATACATCGCCGGGATTGTTTTTCATCAGGTTGGTACCAAACTGGATGAACCAGTCGTCATTCCTCAGTTCATTTTTATAAACATATTCAGCGCCAATAGCTTTGAAAATGGCCTGGTCCGACACAAAGAAGTGTTTACCGTACAGGATATAGCAGCCGATCAGGCGATCGAGGTTGTAGATGACGGGATTCAATTCATTGATTGCTTCCAGGGTAAGCCCTTGTTTGGTAAATGCTTCATTGGAAGGTGCGAAAATGGTGAAAGGACCACGCTGTGATAACTCATCCCATTTTCCCGTTTTTTTCAGTGCGGCTACAAACAGGCTGTACTGCGGTTGTGCTGCGAGAAAATCCTTTACGGTTTTGCCTTTCTGGTATTGCATCATCTTATTCAGTACATGCAATACCCCATTGGCGAGCACAATATCATTGCGTACGATCCTGGCGCCATCAAAATAGTACGAATTGTCCCTGGTTATGGCCGAGGAATATACGCTCTCCCCGGCCATTGTTTCAAACCGGATGTCAATGCCGTTTGTAGGGATATCGGTGGTTTTCAGTCTCCTTTTTTTGAGTACATGGTACAGCAGCGCATGACGCAGGCTATCCTTATTCAAGTTGCGCACCTGAGCTTCAGTCAGGATACCCAGCGCATTAAACCCCTGGTCAGGCACTGCTAGTATGGTAAATGGTCCATCTCCATTAAGTTCATTGACAAGGCCGGTATAATCCAGGGCCGCATACAGCAGCCGGAAGTCGTAGTTATTCCGGATGAAGTCTGCTGCCGGACGGATATTCTCATTGGGCTTCGGCACCAACAAGTCGTCATGTTTGCAGGATACCGCCAGCAAGGTGATCAGAGCTGCTGTGGTAATTGTTTGCAGGTGTTTAACTATCGTATACATACAAAGTGTTATGGTCAATATTCGGTTAGGCATATTTATTAAATCAATACTCCGGCGCAGGATACTTACGTTGGATGGTAGTGAGGTAAACGGATCCATTCACCACTTCCACCGTATTCACGGTAGCAAAAGAGCGGGGATTGTATTTACCGGAATGGATATTAACCAGCAGATTGGGTTGATAGGCGCCATAACTCCTGGCGGCCCTGGTTAAGCCATTGCCTAGGCAATTGAGTGCAGCCCAATTACCATCGGTATCAATATCATTGATGTTGTAGATATTGGTGGAAGGGGTCATACCCGGCACAAAAAAATCAAAGCATTGCCAGCTCTTTGTCCTGATACCATCATCTGCCGGATTGGCAAACAGCGGGAAACTGAGGTATGGAGCAGGCGCATCGGAATTATAGTTACGTACCAGTGTAGTGAGGTATTTACCCCTGTAGGCTGGTATGGGGTTTGTCCGATAGCTCATATTCTGCACCGCCCATTCCTGGTCGGGATAAAGGGTGAGGTAGATATCCATTTTATCCCTGATACCGGTTTGGAAATGTCCCATCTTAGGGTTCTCCGGTTTTAACCGGTCATCCGATTCGAGGAATCCGTCTGCACCGTAATTGTAGAAGTTCACATAAATGAGGGAATCTGAAAAAGACTGGGTGTAGAAATTCTCGCGGCGTAATAAAGCGCCATTCGCCCGGGTTTTGTAATCTTTTTGCAGGAGGTGCAGGGTGTATACTTCCGAATGGTTGAGGGTGAAAGAAGTATCCAGCAATACATCTCCCTGCAGGTGTTCTTCCAGTTTGAAGTAGGGCACATTGTTCTTGGGCCTGTACAGGAACAGGAAGCGCAATTTGCCGGAAGGCACCTGGGCCCAGCTGCTCAGGTCGTAGCCATTCAGCACAGGAGCTACCAATACATTTTCCTTACCGGGGTATTCGGGGTTATTAACGGATGTACTGGTACCTACATGCGAAGGATAAGGTGGCGCATAAGGGCTACGCACATCGAGGAAATCACCGATCACTTCACCACCGGTGGGTTTCCCATTGGCATCGAAAGTGGGGTTGATGATCATACACAGGAAGGGTACCTTCTTATCTTTATCATCCATGGTGAAGCCGTAGTTGAAATTATTGAACACGCGCAAATAGGCAGGTTGTTCAATTTTTGTGTAGTCCACCTTGGTGCATCCACTCATACCGCAAAGGATGAGCAGCAGCCAGTGAATATTTTTTACAAACTGTATCATTTGTTGTGTTTTAAGATCATCATTTTTGCTTTGGTAGCGCCATTGTTGTTGGTGCCTATCAGGGCTACGGTGTACACACCGGGTTCCTGGTTGGGTACCCTTCTGCCCACGCTGGTGTACAGGGATTTGCGGGCAATGAAATCCTGCGAAGACAATACGGGGATATCACTGGCCCAGGTACCAGGCACGATATTGGGTGCAGAACGATAAGTCATCACTTCATACAAGGGAGCTCCATAAGTACTTGCGACATAGGGCTGCTCAATGACGGGAATACCGGGCCGCAGGTTCACACCAGCTTCTACATTACTTCCTACTCCGGCAGCATTCTGACCATTGCCCAGTGTGAAGGTGATATAAGGATTATCCGGTGTGAGGTTCAGGAACCTTTTGTTGAAATAGTATTTGAAGCGGAGACCATCATAGGTAGCATCTTCAATATTGCCTGTTGACCAGGCGCCACTGAGGTCATTGGCCACCATGAGCAGTTTACCACTGCCATCCGTATTGGCATATAGCCAGGCGGTATAATTCTGACCGGGCCGCAGCTCCTGTTCTGTTTTGGCCACTTGTTTACCGGCTACATCTGTTGCTTCGATGGTATATATACCTTGCACCATGATATTGTAATCCCCGGCTTCACCAAAACCGATACCGGCGGTCATTGATCTACCATTGGTTTTGATGTCTATTTTTTGGGCATTCCATGCATTGGCGCCTTGTAGTCTGCAATAAGTAACATTGGCGGGGGCACTGTTATCATTGATCACCTGGAACGAATTCTGCAAGGTAACAGTCTCCTCATCTACTTCGTTGATATAATAATTGAAGACCTGGGGGGTAACCACAACGGTATAGATGCCACCGGGCTGGTATACGTCTACCGGTGCAAATACCAGGTTGGAGGATTTGACGAGGCTCATCGGAATGGTGGAGGTAGGCGGATCGATACGGGTATAGTTATAGTCCTGGCCGGAGGATGGGGCAGCAGGTAGCTGACGGCCATCTGCGGTAAGTACTTTGAACTGATAGGTACCATACGGAAGTTCAATATATTCCGACAAGCGGGTACCTGCACTGATGTTGGTTGTTTTGTCATTCACGGGTGTGCCATCCGCATAACTGAGGGTAACTGTTCCGCGCAGGTCTTCAAGGGGGCCACTGCTATTAAATCCGGGGCTCGTGATACCGGCAGTCAGGTTGATGATCCTGATCTTGAAGTAACCAGGTTTGGAAGGAGCTGTTACACCACGGACTACCGGTACAACAGCCGGCTGACCGGTGATACGGGCTGATTGTAGCAGGAAATAATCGGTCGGTGCACTGTAATCGTTTTTGGCAGTGAAACTATAGTCGGGATTCCCCAGGCCTGAATTGCTGCGCAGGGCCAGGTCGAGCTTCAATGACTCCTTTGCATCAAACAGGTCCAGGGGTATTTCCCATACCTTGCCCAGCTTGCCATTGGAAGGGAAGTAGTCCGTGCCGGGTAGCTTCTCCCCATCGGGGTCATTGCGATCTTTCACCATAAAATTCGTGAGGCTGTCGCCATTGGCGATCACCTGGTTGAAACCTGCGAGGTTGATGAGGCGTACATTTGATTTCTTCCGGTTCTGGGTAACGGGCCGGTTGTCGTACTCAAAATCAGTTTTGTTTTTGGTACAAGCAGCCAGTATGCAAAGGCAGGCGATCAAAGGCCCTATATTCTTCAGTTGCATCTTCATGCGTAATTCGTTTTTCATTGGTGGGTGCTCAGAATAAATTGTAGTTAAGACCAAACATCAGCTCAGTGCCTCTTTTGAAGCTGCGGTTGATGTATTCCTTTCCATACCATTTGCCGCCGGTCTGGGGATTGGCATACACTGTTTTCACAGCAGGGTTCAGTATGTTCTTGGCATACCCTTTAAACAGGAGCCGTTTGCTGATACGCTGGCTGAAAACAAAATCCAATACCGGAACAGGTTGTGTATAGAGGTCAGGTTCGCCGGTGAGGTTGATCTGTACCAGCCGCTCACCTACCATATTGAAAGTGAAGGTGAGGTCGGTACCGGTCTTATCATTTTCATAGTTGAGCCAGGCATTGATGGAAAAAGGGGCCTGCTCAAACAGCGGGCTGTTTTTGGGGGTATAGCGGTCGAGGGACTTATTGGCATTGTAACGTTCCGGTGATTTTTTGATCTCGCTTTGTGCCACCAGGAGATTGGTACCTATAAAGAACTTTTTCAAAGGCTTCCATAGTTTACCGAGGTTCTGCACTACTTCAAATTCCAGTCCCCATACTTTACCGGTATTCGGATCATTCTGGAACTGGATGGTAGGGAATTCAGGATAGGTGGCGGCCAGTCCATCTGTTTTCAAGCTGAATACTTTCACCAGCTGGTTCTGTATGCGTTTTCCAAAGGCAGATACGGCCAATACCTCTCCTTTCCCCGTAAACCATTCCCACCGAAAATCCAGGTTCTCTGTATGCTGGTTCACCAGGTTGGGGTTGCCGATCACGAGTCCCATCTGGAAGGCATCGAACTCAAAGATGTTGGTGATCTCCCTCAGCTCAGGCCTGGCGAGTGTGGTATTGTAGGCTGCCCGGAAGTTCATGTCGCTGTTGAGTGTATAGGTGGCATTGACGGAATAATAGGGTTTGTAGTCGGCTTGATATACGGTATTGGGATTGATGGGGTTCAGGGGAATGCTGGAGCCGTCCGGTCCTTTCAGGGTAAGGGAAGGATCGAGGAATACACCGGCCGTATCAACAGAAGAACCGATATCAGTCATCTCAAAACGAACGCCGCCGGTCAACCGGAATTGCTCCGTCAGTCGCAGGTCGAGCATGCCATAGAAGGCATTGGTTTCATAATAGCCTGTGTAATTGTTGGGGGACTTCTGGCTATTGTATAAAAAACCCGACAATGGCCTCATTCCTTCTCCCTGTCCGGCTGATGCAGGCAATACACCAATCACTTCATTACTGACCAGCCTGTTCAGATTTCCGTACACATTGTACAAGGTCACTGATTTGTTGGGAGAGAAATTGGAGCCGGGCAGGAACAGTTGGTTCTCTGTGAATTGGCGGTCGCGGTATAAATAGTTCACGCCCGTTTTAAATTCCTGTCGTTGTCCGAAGAACTTGAAAGGAATGGTCAGGTCGGCTTTATAGTTATAATTCTTTTCGTGCAGTTTGCGCCAACGCCGTCCATTGGGTTCGGCCTGCATGAGTCCATTGGGACCAAAGCCATTGACATACCCGGAGGTGAGTGCGTATAAATGTTTGGTATAAATGTATTCGCCGGAACCATTATTTCCATTGACGGATGGCTGGAAGTAATACCCACCACTTCTTGGCTGGTAATCGGCCAGGGTAACGAACCGGAAGTCCGGATCGTTCTGGTTGGAAGCAGAAGTCGCCAGGTTGTAGCTTAGCCGGGGAGAATAATCCGAACGAAAAAGCTTGTGCTCTCCCTGCAGGTTGAAGGTATTGAGGTTACGCAAGGTTTGTTTGAGTGACCAGGTAGTGCTGTATACTTCACCGGGCAGACCGGTATACTCATAACGGCCATAAAGGTTGGTGGCCATGTTCTCGCCGCCCCAGCTACCAAGGTATTGCATACTGATCTCATGCAAAGGGCTGAACCGATAAGTAAGTCCCGCCAGGGTTCCATAGTTCACGATCTCCATGCCTGTATTTTCTTTGTAGGACTGGTACTTGCCCATGAAGAGGCTGTTGGGGGTAATATAGTTGGGGATATTGCGGGGGCTGTAAACGGCCGGATTACCAGTCACCACACCCTGGTAAATGCTGTATTGGGTAAGATCGCCACCACTGATATCGGTATATCGGCGGTAGTAGTTACCTCCCAGTATGAGGCCCAGTTTGTGTTTCTTAAATACGTTGAAACTGTTGCCATAGGTAACGGAGTATAATTGATTCAAAGGCGCTTTTTTGTATTGAGATGTCATGACGGGATCGAAGGTGCGCATGATGTTGTTGATGCGGTTCACTTCTTTGTAAGCATCGGGACTATAATTGCTGTTGGCGATCATTTTCTGGATGGAATTCAATCCACCCGGGTACCGGGTAGCCAGCTCTTTAAAATCGTTGGTCAGGTTCTTTTCTTTGATCCGGTTGCCAAAGGCGCCCATTTCGCTGTTCCAGAAACTATTGTATTTACCGCCTACACCGATATTGGAATTGAAACCAGTTTGGGCAATGAATTCGAGGGTTTGTTTTTCGGGTACGGACTTTGTTTTTAATTCAACGATACCAGCTGCTGCGTCGGCGGGTTTATCGGGAGTGACGGTTTTGTAAATGGTGATGTTGTCGAGCAGGGAGGCCGGCACCAGGTCCAAAGGGATGGCGCTTCGATCGGGATCGGAGGAGGCGAGGCGTACACCATTCAATTGACCGATCACGCTCCTATCACCCAGGCCCCTTACAGCTACATATTTATCGTCGGTAATGGTAACGCCGGCTACTTTTGATAGCGCCTGGGTGGTGGTGATACTACCTGTTTTGATGATCTGTTCGGCCGAGATGGCATCCTGTACAACAGCGGCCTTGCGTCTTTCGGTCAATACGGAGGCCTGTGTATTGGTACGTCGCCTTGCCTGTACGGTTACGGATTCCAGCACGGCTGAATTGGACTGCAAGATCACTTTCATGTTTTGGGAAGAAGGGGTTACGCGTACTTCCTTGCTTTTATAACCCACATAGCTGAATACCAGTGTGGCGCCACTTTCGGGAATGGAGACCGAGAAGAAGCCGTTCTCATCCGTTACATGGCCGGTGGTATTGCCTTTGATGTTGACGGATACACCGCTGAGCGCCCGGTTGCCATCCGTATCAAATACCCGGCCGGTGACGGTGCCACGAACAGGAGCCATTTCTATCACGACATATCCTTCCACGATGCGGTACCGCAGGCCGGTGCCCGCAAGTACAGCGGTCAGTGCATCGCCCACATTGATTTGCTGGGAGGCAAGGCTGACACGTTTTGTAGGACCAGTTAACAGTTTTTCCCGTACGGATAACCGGAGGGCGGCTTTTTGGGCAATTTCATTAATACCTTGTTCTACGGTTGCACTGTCGAGGCTTAAGGTGATCTTCTTATTGAGGTCCTGTCCATAAGCCTGACCAGCAACCAGGAGCAAGACCAATGGGAAGGACAAGCAGGATCCCATTACAAACCGTTTTAACCAAGATGATCTTTTACAGATACGCATACCTTTTTATTGTTGTTGAATGCCTTACCGGTCCGGTTGGCGGTTGATGAAGGGCATGGAGGGGCCCTTACACCAACAGTACCTCCTGCCTGGTAATACGGGCAAATACTATTGACTGTGCATGATGTTGCCTGCTGCCTTGCAGGCAGTACATTGATTGACCGTCTTGTGACTTAATTAATACCTGAGCGCTACTTTATGATAACAGTTTTGGTTAAAGCATCAATGGAATGTTCAAATCCGGCTGTAACAGCCAATACATTCATTGCTTTGTCCAGGGGCATTTTTTCATCAAGGGAAAGCGAGATCTTCTCTGTTAAAAACCCTTTATTAACTACTGTTATATGCACTCCATAATGTTTCTGGAAAACATCCAGGATATTTTTCAATGTTTGCTTTTTGAAGATCATCAGCTCATTCTTCCAGGCCAGTACATCACGCGGATCGATCTTCGCTTTTACCAGGTGATCACCTGACCAGACTATCTTATCACCGGGCAGCATGGTAGCCAGGTTGTTCACTGCATTTCCGTTGTGATAGCTTACCCGGACTTTACCGGTCACCACCGATACTTCTACCGGTGTCTGAGGCAGGGCTGTCACTTTAAATGAGGTACCCAATACCTGTGTATGCACCTGGCCTGTGAATACGGTGAATGGCTTATTCGGATCTTTTGTTACTTCAAAGAAGGCTTCCCCATCCAGGTAGATATCACGCTTGTTGTCCACAAAGCTGGCAGGATATTTTACCCGGCTTTTTCCACCCAGGGTAACCATTGATCCATCGGGTAACTTCACCTTAAGCCTTGTCTTCTTAGGATTGTAGTACTCAGTATATTGGACAGTATCTTCTACCGGCGCCGGCTGTTCATTTTTTTTTATTAGCTGCTGTGCCACCTGGGTGGGAGCTTTTTTATTGGCCCCGGAAAACCAGGTTACCAGACTGCCTGCTATCACTATTATCGCAGCGGCATAAGGCAGTGATCTTTTCCAAAGCGGCCTTCTCATGGTGAATACAGGCGCCTCTTGTTGTGCCATGGCAGGTTCAACCTCCTGCGTTAGTTGGTGAAACTCTTGCAGTTTTTGGCTGGTAAAAACCTGCGCCTCTATGGGCTGTTCCATTTCCAACTCACCCCCTTGTTCATCCAACACTGCATTGAATAATTCCTGGAAACCAGACTGGTCCATCATACGGCTGATCTGTTGCTGTTCAACGGGACTTAAGGTACCCGACAGCATTTTCCTGATTAACTCCTTTTCGGAACTTAGTTCTTTCAAGTTGGTGTATTATTGAAATGGAAGCAATAACTGAGGCCATTTTTACAAGGGCTCATTTATATAAACACGGTTTTGAAAAGCTACCACCTGGTCTTTTTGCGGCTTTACAATTTGGTAACATTGAAGGGGCAATAAGGAGGGGCAAGGGCTATTTCATCTGCTCTTTGACCTGTGCGAGGGAGGCTGACATGTAATTCTCGACGGTGTTGACAGAGATGTTGAGTTGGCGGGCGATCTCTTTGTAGGTGAGGCGTTCTTCGCGGCTGAGGATGAAGACTTCCCGTTTTTTATCGGAGAGGGAGTTGAGGGCGGCGAGGTACCGTTCGCGCGCTTCATCGTGCAATATTTTATGGTCGGGAGCGGTATGGGCGGGAATTTCTTGTGTAGCAGGCAGATCGTCCCAGGATACAATCACGGGCAGGGCGGTTCTGAAATGATTGAGAATGGCATTTTTCAATGCACGTAATAGATAGGGTTTGAATCCGGCAGGACTGATGATGTTTCCGTTTGTTTTCCAGATACGCAACATTACGTCCATAACCAGCTCTTCGGCCAGCATGGTATTGTGCAGGCTTTTGAGGGCATATTGGTGGAGAGGTTGGAAATAGCGGGTGAACAATAGGTCGAAGGCTTTTGTATCGCCCTGTTGCCAGTACAACAGCAGGTCTTCATCCGACGAATTATGTTTATTCTCTATTTGCATGCAGTTACCGACACTCATTACGGGTTATCAGCGCGTGCGCAAAAGTATATAAAAGGATTTTTGAGTAAGGTTACGGAATTATTACCTCATGGTAGGGCAATATGGTTAATACCCCATCTTCTTCAGTCCGGCTTTTACCTCACTGGCTGTTTTGTATTTGGCTGTTTCCTCTTTGCCTTCGCGCCAACCACATTCACAGCCATTGAACTTTTCGCTCAGGTCCTCCAAATAAGTCAAGGTGGAATCGGTCCCGGGATTATCATAAATATAGGCTCCGTAAAAAGCACCACTGTAATCATAATGACGCTGGTCATGCTTGACCAGTACTACCAATTCTTTGGCCTTGTCTTTATCGGCATTGGCAAAAAATACGGAGATCACTTCAGGATAACCGCCATTTTCTTCAATAGGGCCAAAGGGAATTGTCCGGTAGCTACCCTTTCCCAACGGAACATACAACCTGCCAGTTATGGTATTAAATCCTGCATTGATATCTTTGGGATCATCATATCCATAAAATACGAGGATTGCTTTGGCTGCTGAATCCCATACATTGGTTTCTATGATGGGATGAACCAATTCAGTAGATTCGGGTATGATGCGTTTAATAAAAGCTTCGGTGGTTTCATGATCCCCCCTGGTAACAGTTTGAGCAAAAGACAGGGTACCTATAACAAGGGATACAATTAAAAGTAAGGAGCGTTTCATGGTGTTTGGAAGTGTTGAGGGATATACATCTGTTTATATAAAGGTAGGCGTATCCTTATTTACCCAACTCCTTATACCGTTTCATGGCTTCAATGTAATAGTAATCGCCATACGTAAGGGGCACATCCACTTCTGATTTGGCAGGCAGGTGTCCTACGCCATGTTCAATGATAAAACCGCCATTGGTTCCCGGGGCTGCAGTATAGGCCGGTGATGACAAAGCGCGTAGCATGGTTTCTGCCGCCTGGAAGTATTCCTTGGCCCTGGCAGCATCCACATAGGATTGTAATTCCAGCAGTGCAGCAGCCATGACGGAAGCCGCCGAAGCATCGCGCAGGGCATTGGGAATACCAGGAGCATTAAAATCCCAATAAGGTACTTTATCAGCAGGCAGGTTGGGATGAGACAGGATGAAGCGGGCAATATGATTGGCCTGGTCCAGGTATTTTTTATCCTTAGTTGCCCGGTACATGACGGTGAATCCATAGAGGCCCCAAGCTTGTCCGCGTGCCCAGGCTGATTCATCGGCAGCGCCCTGTGCGGTACGTTTTTGTTGCACGGCACCCGTTTCAGGATTGTAGTTGATCACATGGTAAGAACTATAATCGGGGCGGAAGTGGTTCTTCATAGTTGTCTCGGCATGGGTCACCGCTATTTTGTAATAGGAAGAATCGCCGGTAGCCTGAGTAGCCCAGAACAATAGTTCGAGGTTCATCATATTGTCGATGATGACGAGGAACTCGGGTTTCTTGGAATCCCATGATTTAATGCAACCTATCTTGGGATCGAAACGGGTGATGAGTGATTTCGCACTATTGATCAGGATGTCCTTATACTCGGGCTTGGGTTGTATCCGATTGGCATTGCCAAAGCTGCAGAACATCATAAAGCCCAAGTCGTGGGTGCTTTTGTTGTATTGTTCTTTTTTAAGGGGTTCCAATATGCGCATGGCTTCGTTGTAAAGAGCCTGGTCTTTTGTTTGTTCATAGATGTACAACAGGGTACCGGGATAAAAACCGCTGCACCACCAGCCGGAGCCACTGTACTCATGTTTGCCGGTAGTGGGGAAAAAGGTCTTGGGGAATTTATCGGCAGGCAGGTCTTTCATCAGCACTTTGTACTGGGCGCCTGCATCTACAAATGCTTTATCGAAAGCTTGTAGCAGGGCTTTATCGGGGGTAATAGCGGCTTTCTTTTGTGTGCCACAGGACAAAATGATAAAGAATAAGGATAAATAACCTAACCTTGAAAACTGTTGCTTCATAAATACCGGGTCGTTTAATTGTTGTTGATCCTGATTGTCTGCCTCTCCCTGCAGTGCACTAGCTGCCCTGCCGTTTTTAGGATAAAAAGCTCAAAAAGCGATTAACGCTATTTGTACCCTTCAAGTACCCTTCATGTACCCTTCAACTACCCTTCAACTACCCTTCGGGTACCCCCTGGAAGAGGGATGTTCAGCATCAAATTTAATGAGGGAAGGTTGGTATTCCAAGTGTACCTGTGTTCTTTTGACAGTTTTTGGCTAAGATGGCTGGTTTTGGCTGGGAATAAAATCATATTGCGGGAAATCCCTCACAGCCCGATAACAGCCGTAATACTCTCCATTGCAATATCTGTATCTCAGCCTGCTTATCTCTCCTTCGCTGGTCGATAACCTCCAAGTGAAAAAATTCCTGTTCCTTTTGTATGGTCTGTCCCTGGTTGAGTTTGCCCATACGGTTGAGTCTTATTTCCAGGTCGGAGCTACTAATGGGCGAAAGCGGGATGGCCGTGTATGCCTTAGGTTGGATGGCTGTTTGTTGAAACCAATATGCCTGGTTCTCTTTGTAACCAATGATCAGTACGTCATACTTCATCAACTCATTCAATTTTTCTTCGTACCTGCCATCAGCACCCTCTACACGCATAAAGCTGGTGAGACTATCGGGCAGGAGGTAAACATACAGGCGGTCAAATTGAGCTGACTGATCAATTTGAAAAGAAACAGGCAGGTATTGAATGACTGCTTTTTTGCCTGTAAAGGGATCGGTTGCATTCAAGGTAGTGCGGGTGAGGGTAGCTTCTACGACAGCGCGGTCAATATTGTACCAACCAGTATTAACAACCTGTACGGCATATTGATGAGCGGGTGGTAAACGTAGTGAATCGTAGCCTAATTGGCGGGCAGCTTCTTTCAGGTTCATGGTCAACTCCTGGCGGAAGTTGTTGTTTACCCGATTCAAAGAATCTCTTTGGTGTTGTTGCTTTCTTTGATCGGCTATTGAATCCAAGGCAGCTTGTTGGTTCCACCAGGCCGCGTTTGTTTTACTGACGGCTTCCATGTAAGCCTTTGTTTTTGACTCGTAATAATCACGCAGTATTTGAACCTGTGGGGAAGCCTGCCGTACCTTCCCTTCTTTGCGGGCAGCGAATGCCTGGAATTTTTCGGACAACCAGGGAGCTGTCTTTAAAGCGGCCAGGGAATCAATGTACCATAAAGGTTTATCCAGGTTATGAACGTACAGATCAAGGACCTCATTAGAGAATGAGCGATGGATCCAAGTAATTCGTTCCTGAAATTCGCGTGTAGCCAGCAAGGTGTTTTGGAATGCATTACTCCATATTGCCTTAATCTTAGCTGGATTGATCACGCAGTCTGCTACATGATCTGCAAAGTAGGTGGCCTGAACATCAGATTTTACAGTGTCCTTGGGCGAATTGTCAGCATTGACCGAAAGGCTATCTGATCCTCCATTATATTCTTCGCTTGTAGATATTGTCGAAGGTGCAGGCGGTCTTCCCGGCAAAAAAGCCGCCATTGCATAATACAGGCTATCCGTAAATGCCTTATCCCGGTTATTGTATCCCCATGCTTTCAGGGAATCAAGGTACCGGGGTGGATAAAAATCAAGGGACAAAATATCTACTGGGAGCAGGTCTTTTTCGAGGGGCATGGGGTTCACCCAATCGATCCGGCCATCGGGCAAGCGTTTGCCACTATACAACTGCATACCGGGTTTGATGGTATCGGCAGGTATTTCGGCATGGATACCGGCAGCAGGATTGATCTTAACCAGCTGCTTTCCCTTGCGGGCATCAATAAAGAACATGCCGCCGGTTTCCAGTAACTGGTTACCACTGCTGGTAGAAAGTCCTGCCTGCGTGACTGTAACCGCGTCCAATGCTTCCTTCACGACCAGGGACAATGGCCCAGTTACTGGTTGACTGTTTTCATCCAGGAATCCATTGGCGGGTATGGCCAGTACGATTCCTCCCCTCGTTTCTATCACCGTATCGCGGCCTGCCTGGATGGTAAATACCTGGGCTGGAATATTTTTATCGGCATCGGCCCATTCCTTTGTACCCAACTCATTGTATTGCGGCAACAGTTCACCATCATAAGCAGTGGCATGATGACCTGTATTCATTACAAAATACAGGATGACTGCTCCTACCACCACCACTGCTAATCCGCCCAGGCCCCAGCGGGTAAACTGCCGCCGGCGAATAAATTGTTTTCCTGCTTGTTGTATTTGTTGCTTTAAGCTGGTGCGTGCTACTGCCTGCATTACTTCCTGTTGTAATCTTACCTCCTGCTGCAATTGGGCATCGTTGGCCAATCGTGATTCAAAGGCGGCCTTTTCTTCAGCAGAAAGGCGGTCACTCAGGTAATCTTCTATTTGTTGGATCAGTTCAAGTTCTTTGCGCATCCTATAAAAGATTAAATGGTTTGGGTAGTTTGTTTCAGTTCCTTCAGCCGGTTGCGGGCTGCTTCCAGGCATTTGTACTTCTGGTTCTTGGCGGTATTTTCCGAGCTATAGCCCATCCGGGCGGCAATGTCTTTAAGTTTCAGGCCGCCATTGTAAAACAGGAGGAGTAATTCGCGGCAACGGTCGCCCAATTCAAGCAACACTTTTTCAGCCAGGCTCACTTGTTGATCGGCTTCGCGCCATACATCCAATGCTTCCTCTTCGGCCCGGGTGAGGCCGGTATCAAAATCAGGTAGTATGTCCAACTTCCTTTTTTTGGAGGCATCTTTCCAGAGGTAGCGGCAAATACTGAAGAGGTAGGTACTTAGTTTGGCAGTAAGCCGGAAGTTCTTTTCGCGTACCTGGGTGCACAGGATGATCAGGGCCTCCTGGAAAATATCTTCGGCATCCTGCCGGGTTCCGCCATTGGTACGGATCAGTTTTTCCATCATCGGGAATGACCTGTACAATGCCTTCAGGGCCTTGCTGTTACTGCCGGATCGGAGAAGATTAATAACCTGGTGGTCGTCCATTTACAGGGGTTTACAAGATATATGGTCAAAAACGAAAAAAGTCACCCTGCCTGGATGACTTTTTTCAAAATAATATATGCGATCTGGAATATCCGCTGTTATTGGGGGTCGAGGGCATCAATGGCTTCCTGTACTTTTTCCCGGATGAGGGATTCGGAAAGCTGGTCGACGTCTATCCTGGTAGCATCTTCATAATTCCATTCATTGCCTTTGTGGATCAGGGTGCGCAGGGCAATCTTACTTTCGGATTCCATGGGCGCCAGGAGGAACATACAGTAATTCTGCGTGTCGTACCGGATATCGAGGGATACATGGGGATGGGCCCTGTTCATGCGGTCTACCTGTTGTGCGGTAATACCATACCTGGTGAGCGATTGTACACACTTTCCAAAGGCAGGGGTGATGACCTGCTCCATCTTTTCGCGGAAGTTTTTAAGGAAGCTGGCACGTTGTACCTGATCATCGTTGTGCTGTTCGTTTCCTGCCGGATGCATGAGTTGTTCCATGCGTTGTTGTTGTTCCAGCCTCTTTCTTCTACAAGCTAAAAAGTCTTCCCACATCATAAACTCAGTTGTTAATGGTTATTAAATGATCACTGGACTATACGTAGTAGCTTTTCCGGGGGATAGAGGTGACTCAGAACGCAATCGTTTGCATTTATGAATACATTAAATTACTAATTTTTCCTGACATAGAAATAAGGGAGAATAAGGGCCCAAATGTCCCATTTTGTCTGGCAAAAACCTGCAACTGTATAAAAACTTAAACATTTGATAAAATACATGCTGGCACATCGTTACATTTGGTAACTAAGTTTGCCGCCATTATGAACTATCAGGAATTTACCCCCGATGAAGGGTCATTACTGTTGCAGTTGCGCGCGGGGGACATAACTGCTTTTGATGAGATTTTCAACCGCTACAGCGGCCCGGTGCATACGTATATACGGATGCGCCTGAATGGGTCGGAAGAAGCGGATGATGTCTTGCAGGAGGTGTTCATCCGCCTGTGGCACAAACGCCAGTCCATTGTTATCCACTCTTCTTTCCGCAATTACCTTTACACCATAGTTCAGCATTGTATCAGTGATCATATCCGCGCCAGCAAAAGAAGAAAATATACGTTAACGGAAGATATGCCGGAGCAGGAAGAAGCTACTCCCCAACCCGATGAGCAATACCAATACAAGCAAGTGTATTATATGTGGCGCGGCGCGATGGATAAATTACCCGGGCAGATGCGTCGCATCTATGCCATGAAAATTGAAGAACAACGCTCCGTAAAAGAAATAGCCGCCGAACTACAGCTGAGTGAACAAACGGTCAAAAATCAATTGCATACGGCGGGGCAAAGGATAGTGAAGTTGTTAAGGCAGGTTAATTTCTTCTTTCTTTGAGGGATGATATTCTAATTGAGCGGGTCAATATTTTAGCTATCGGGGCCGGGTTCGATGCCAAGTTGCTTCATTGTCTCAATGAAGGTAGGAAGATACTCTTCCCAGGCAGGGTGCTGATAAAATTTTAAGTATAAACTACGATATTCTTCTTTTAAATTTGTGAGCTCATTAATTGTAAGGCTTTTATGAAAGCTTAACAGGATGACAGTCAACGAACATTCTACCGTTAACCATATCTCTGCTATTGATTTTTCTTTGGCGATTGCATATAATTCATCAAATAACAGGTTATAGGATGCGACCGGATCGTATTTACGTTTATAATTCAGCAGGCTATTGGCAGCCTGGGCCTGTTGTATCCATACCTCATCCTTCCGGCAGTCAGCAGCCAGCATTTTTAATCCAGCATACAATTCATCGGCTTTTACCTGCAGGGATTCTACCTTACCATAAGCAGTTATCAGGTTAAAGGCAGCCTGGGCCTGAGTTATCCATATAGCATCCAACCGGCGCCTCCCTGCTAACTCTTTTAAATCGTCATATAGTTCATCGGCTCGTACCCATAGGGATTCTACCTGGGCATAGGTAGTAATCAGGTTAAAGGCAGCATAGGCCTGGGTTATCCATATAGCATCCAGCCGGTGGCCTTCTGCTAACTCTTTTAAGTCGTCATATAGTTCATCGACTCGTACCCGCTGGGATTCTACCTCGGCATAGGTACCAATCAGGTTAAAGGCGGCATGGGCCTGGCATTCCCATATTTCATTAAGCCGGCAGCCAGCAGCCAACACTTTTAGTTCCCCATACAGTTCATAGGCTCTTACCTGCAGGGGTTCTGCCCTACTATATTCAGTGATCAGGTTATAAATTGCCGTTGCCTGGCATTTCCATATTTCCTCCAGCTGACGTTCTGCAGCCAACTTTTTCAATTCAACATATAGTTCTTCTGCCTTTTCCCGCAAGTATTCCTCCTGTCCATAATCACTGATCAAGTTATTGGCAGCCTGGGCCTGCTCTATCCATACCTCATCCAGCTGACAATCATTAGCCAGCACTTTTAGCTCTTCATACAATTCATCTGCCCTCAACCTAAAAGACTCAGTCTTTCTATTTTCATTTATTAAATTAAAGGCAACATTTGCCTGTTGTATCCATATTTCTTTCAGCCTCCGGCATGCTGCAAGCACTTTTAATTCTTCATATAGTTCTACTGCCCTTGACCTCAAGGACTCAATCCTTTCATATTTATTGATCAGGATGTAGGCAGCTTTGGCTTGTTGTATCCATATCTCATCCAACTGGCGGTCAGCAGCCAGCAATTTCAATTCAATATATAGTTCATCAGCTCCTGCCCGCAACGCATCCACACCGCCATAATAATAAATAAGATTGGTGGCAGATTGGGCCAGGACTATCCATATCTCATTCAGTCGGCGGTCAGCAGCCAGTGATTTCAGTTCACCATACAGTTCATCAGCTCTTGCCCGCAACACTTCCACACCGCCATAACTTCTGATCAGATTATAAGCAGCTTTGGCCTGGGCTATCCATAACTCATCCAGCCGGCGGTTAGCAGTCAACAACCGAAGTATTTCATAAATAGTATAAGCCTTAATCCTCGTAACCTCCCTTTCTCCAAATGTGTTGATTGTATTCACTAAAAAATATGCTATATATTTTTCCGTCTCACCAGAAAGTTGCAACAATATATCCTTGTTGAGCAATAAATCAACAGCCTTTTCAAACTCACTATTAAAATCACTGATACAAAGCCAGTACATCCACCAAACTACAGGAGGTTTCAGCTGCCAGGCAATCCGTAACAATTCCATGGCCTGTCGTTTGCCTTCATTTCCCTCATCCAATAGATCGTTCAAATGCTCCAGCACAAAATACTCACCCAGTATATCAGGCAATAAGCCCACCCATACCTTTTCCGAGGTTTCATTATTTATGCTTGTATCACTCAATAGGCTGTATTTCTCCGGAGTAATAGTATCCCTTAACCTCAATACATCAATCAGGCTTATTAGTTCTTCCCTATGAAGACCACGGGTAAGTGTATTTACCACCAAAAGATTCTTAACAGCCTTTTTATGGGTTTTAAATACCGGCACAGTCATCCAGATCCTTTGCTCCAGCCTGTTCAAGTGATAATCCAGCAAATTGGCCACATTCCATTCCCGTATGTTTTCTCCCTCAGCCAATGCCACTCCTACAAAAAACGCATAAAGCGGTCTTTCCTGCGGATCAAGTTCTTTGAGCTTAACCAATACCTCCTTCCTGTTAGCAGGAATTCCCTTTCCCTTTTCCAGATGCACCTGCGCAATGATCTGCCAACAAAGATGTTCATCAAAACCAGCCAGTTGGTGTGATATTGCCTGGCTACCAACTTGCCTGAACAATGAAAAATTGACTTCCGTTCTTTTAACCGCATCCTCCCATTCTTTTGTAGTATCCCGCTCCAGCAATAGCAATCTCACCGGCTTATGATTCTCTTGTTTGCATTTCTTATACAGGATAGCAATCAACTCCTGCACATCTGCCACTTTGGATAACGCATAGTCTATAACCAATAGCGTGGGATACCGGAACTGCCATTTTTCCCAGGCATGTATGTCTTTAGATTCTCCATTCACAAGGTTATAAAACCCAGCATGATAACCAGACTGCCTTACCAAGGCGCAAAACTCCTGCGCCAGCCGGCTTTTGCCCATACCTCCCGGCCCGGTAAGCATCCACCAGCTAAAGGGTTCATTGCTTTCGAGGAACTCCCACAACAAGTATTTCTCGTGATGACGGCCAATAAAGTGGGTGAACTGGGTTTTGTAATCAAAACGGTTTTCGGGATGTGAAGCAGATTTACTTCTTTCAATGATATTATAGTCAAGGTGAGGTTCTTCATTCCTGCGCGTGAAATTTTTTAATTCCTGTAACTGACTTGATATTTTATCAACATGCTTTTGTAACTCCACTTGCAGTAAACCAATATTTACATGTACCTGGTCAATATGAGTATTATTTTCTTTAAGTGTTGTGATTATCTCTTGCAAGGAATTACCAGTTTGATCAGCAAAGGAACGCAAGGCAGTAAAATGCGTGTTAATATCCCTGGTGTTGATGATAACAGACTCTATCAACTGCTTGAAATAAGTAGTCTTGGCCTTATCATCTGTTTTAAGCTGTTCAACAAATTGTTTAGGAAAGTGTTTTTTAAATCCTTCTACAAAAAAGGAGGTTACCACAATCCGGTCCTGTTCTATAAGCGTTGGATATGATATGGTATTTGTTTGAAAAACCTGCCGGATATATCCTTCTACATCCAATTGCTGGTGTTGTTGCAACAAGGCAGCTACCTGCTCATCGTTGTTTAATATCTCCAGTATGTTATCGGTAAAAAAGCCAAGCTGTTCTAATGCCTGCTTATCACTGATGGAAAAGAATGTAATGAAGCCCTTGCGGGTTTGGTTCAGGCTTTCGCGGTAGGCTGATCTGATGGCATTCTCCAGGTTATCCTCCTGTCCGTAACCCAAACTGTCCATTAGTTTATCGGTAAGCCCGCCAAACCGTTCACTCAGTACAGAACCGGTAATGTCTAAAAATGATTTGAGTACCTTATCTCCAATGCCCAATTCTTTTGCGGCACTGTCATCATCCCCAAAAATAAATTCAGGCAGGCATTTCAGTCCCAGTGCGGAACCAAATACCAACGCAAATGGCTTGATCGCTTTTTTTACCAGAGCGGCATTCCCCATGAAGCAATGTTTGTAGATACAGGTATATACGAATATAAAATTTAATCGCCATATTTAGTATACCCCGATCAGGTCAATGCGGTTGGATGATAGCGATATCTGGTAAAAGTGTATATTCTGTATAAAATATTGTAATTCAAAGCTGGCCTCTAGAGGCTGCTTTTGATCACAGTCCAGGTCAGTAGCCGGAGGCTACGAAATAGCCTCACTCGCCAGAGGCGAGCGAGGGCGAGCCGCCTCAGCGGTTGAGGAGGAAAGGGTGAGCCGCCCCCGCAAAACGGGGCAAACTCTGGAGGGCGACCTACCCCAAAGACCTATTCGACAAATTGTTACTAGATCCATGTCCTTTGGTCGGGCAGTCTTCCGGTACTGTGTGTTACAGGGCAGACCGGGAATTACGGAAGGCGCCTTCGGTAAAGCCTGGTCTGACTATAATTGGGTACCCGAAGACCACCTGACTAAAGAACTTTATGAAGCGGTTGTCCGCGGTACAACCTATCTACATCCACTGTTGCTTTGGGTGGGAGGCGCCAGCTTCCCTGCCACTTTGTGCAAAAATGGGCTGTTTTTGTGTTTGTCGCTATTAGTATACTGTATCCATACTGAAGGTATACTGAAGCTATACTGTAGCCATACTGAAGGGGTAGTTGATAATTTCTATTTTCTGTACGCTACCCGACAAACATACGATGCGAGCAAGGCCCTTTCCAAATGTGGTATGACAGTTATCGCAATCTTCGTTCGTTTCTATGAATAATGGTTGTTTTTTCAACCAATATCACTAAGAACTAACGAAAATTTCGCTATCGCTCAACCCGGATTTGGAAACGGGTGTGCATGCATTGTATGTTTGTTGTGTGAATCATTATTATTCTTTTTTTGATTTCTGGAATTACCTTTTTAGTTCTTCTTTCAGTAACACCACCGTACAAACGTACGACTATCGATATACCTTATCCAAATTCAAAATGTCTGGTTCGGTCATTTTCGGTTGTTATGTCCTATAATGTCTGCTTTTTCCAGACATTATAGGACATAACAACCAAAAGCAGACATTGGCATTTGGAAATGGGTAGGCGGGTGTTGTATGTTTGTGTGATCGCAGATTAGAGAATTAAAGTGATTTCGCGGATTTTGGGTTATGAACTGTTGCTTCGCTGAACTTCTTATGAATCGTTTGGTGGAGTGTAAATAAAAAAGCTGATCGACTGTGTGGACGGGGCCCCTAAGCACGGTTGATGTATGATGAGTGTTGTGCAACACGAATTGTGAAGCGTGGAATACTGTTAGCGGTTAGGGATTCATTTTTAGCTGCTAGCAATCAGGTTTTAGGTTTTAGGTTTTAGCTATTAGCGGTTGGGTTTTAGCAGTTAGCCTGAAGGTTTCGTTATCAGCCCTTTGTTGATAGCTACCGGCTGAGGGCTATTGCCACTGGTTTTCATTTTGCTGCTGTGATCTATGAAAAGCTTCGGTGAGCCAGCCACCAGGCGTTGGACGGGGTCCGGATGCAGCGCAGAATGGAAAAAAGGTTTTGGACGGGACAAGGACCTTGGCTTTAACTGCTAGTATCTAACAGTTAGATAGTTTATTTTTTCACTTTAAAATGTATCATGGATAAATACAGGAAATAGTGTTTATTCCTGTATCAGACTATATTCCTATGATGTGCCCCACTCTCACGAGTGGGGCTTTTTATTGGGCATAAGCATGCCTGGTCCATTTAGCTTACTTGTAGCAAGTGGGGTGAGCTATGCATCCAATTCATTGGGCTAAAGCCCAAGAATATTCTCCCTCTCTTTTATCCCCGCCCTAAAGGGCGGGGCAATACCCTTTAGAGTCGAGGTAATACACCATTGAGTCGAGGCAATCCCCTTTAGAGTTCTACAAAATTCAATTTATTAAATTGGGCTAAAGCCCAACTTTTATTTGTCTTCCCTTGTCCCCGCCCTGAAGGGCGGGGCAATACCCTTTAGAGTCGAGGTAATACACAATTGAGTCGAGGCAATACCCTAAAGGGAGGCGCAATACCCTCGGCAGAGTGGCTGTCGCCAAGCTTCCTTTAGATGACTCGCCAGGTCTGTAGCCGGAGGCTACGAAATACACTCACTCGCCAGAGGCGAGCGAGTGCTTGGGTTTTCAATCCTCATGACCCTATCCATCCCAATGTGACCAAATTATTAACTCCGGTTTTTTCTTTAAAAGGGTCTAGTACCAGATCGTTTCTGCGTACGTCTATATAATAAATATGGTTCGCATGCCCCGTAAATCAAAGTCCAAACATACACCACAGGAAGATCAGCAATGGCAACAGGCATGGGAACAACCGGATGGAATAGAGCCCGACCGGAAGGAATTGATGCTCCACAATATCCACCAACGGCTGGACGGCAGCCGGCGGAAAAAAAAGCAATTATTCTATATTGGTCTTAGCGCCGCCGCCGCGATACTGGTAGCGGTACTGATCAAAATACCCTGGACACCACAGGAAGTACCAGTAGAAGCCTGGACAGAACTGGTATCAACAGATAGTACCCGCAAGATCGAACTGGCAGACGGATCGGTATTGTGGATGGCCCCCCGCTCGGTAGTAAAGGTCTATCCGGATTTCAGGAACAAACGGAACACGCTTCTCACCAGAGGTACGGTATTCTTCAGCATTGCACGTGATACCACGCATCCGTTTTCGATTAGTGTGAACAACCAGGAGGTAACGGTACTGGGAACGCAATTCACGATCAACCGGCTGGATTCAACAGATATACAATTGACGGTAAAGGAAGGCAAAGTAGCACTAAGCAATACCAATGGCAGGAATGTACTTACGGCTGGTAAACGGGTAATTACACACCATGGAAAGAGTGGCGGTGTACAAACAGCGGATCCATTGACCGCCGACTGGTGGGCACAACCGGAAATAAGGTTGTACAATATCTCGATGGAAACATTGATGCATTGCATTGAATCATACTATGGAGTAGTACTATCGAAAGGTCCTATTAACCCGGCCATGAAAATCAGCTTAACCTGGAATATGACGGTACCGCTTGCAGAAAATCTAAAGGTCCTGAACGCACTGACAGGCTATAATATCCACTAACATATCATTGGAATAACCATTTGGTTCATCACTGCTTCTGCCCATTGTGGAGCAGCAAGCTAACCTATTGTCTATACTGTAATGCAAAAAACATGGAAAACGTAAAACGTAGAACACCTCTCCTTTTTCTGGTACTGCTCCTTACTGCAGGATTGCTGCAGGTGCAGGGACAAACCAGTCAATTAAAATTCCGGCATGGCGCAGGCAACCTGGCCAAAATAGCCGAGGATTTTGGCAGTCAGTTTAAAGTACAACTGGCCTATGTCAATGAAGAGCTGACAGCCATCAGGGTACCATCCGCCAGCTATGAAGCACCCAATGTGGGTGATCTGCTGAACAAGGTATTGGCGCCGGCCAACTTTAAAGCCATCGCCAATGGAACCAGCTGGATCATCCGCAAATCAGAAACGCCCCGGCAGGCACCTGCCACGATGGTATTGCAAGGCTCGATTAAAGAAGGAGATAACGCGGTAGCCAGCGCCACGGTGATCATTAAACAGGCCGGGCAGGGTACCTCGATTGCAGTAGCGGATGAAAAAGGGCATTTCAGTAAACGGATCCCATTGCTGGAAGGAACGGTTGAAATATCAGCGGTAGGTTTTCTGCCGGTGAAAAAGAAGTTTGCTGCCACAGAACAGCAACACCTCAAAATAGAGCTGCAGAAAGACGAACAACAAATGCAGAATGTAGTAGTAACAGCACTGGGCATTAAAAGGGCCGAAAGAGCACTGGGTTATGCCACCTCTACGGTAGATGGCCAGCAGCTTACGGACGCCATGAGCGGCAACTGGACGGATGCGCTGAGTGGGAAAGTGGCTGGTCTTAACCTGATCCGCTCCAATGCCGGCCCAACGGGTTCCAATAAGATCATTTTGCGTGGTGAGAATAACCTGACGGGAGATAATGAAGCGCTCATCGTAGTAGATGGCGTAGTGATCAACCGGAGCAGCGGACGCCGCACGGGCATTGAAGGGGAAGTAGCCTATGGGGTAGGTTCTGAAAACATGCCTTCGGATTATGGCACCAGCCTCAATGATATTAACCCGGAAGATATTGAAACGGTAACGGTATTGAAAGGACCAGGCGCTGCCGCCTTGTATGGACAAAATGCCGCCAATGGCGCCATCATCATCACCACCAAATCGGGCAGCAATAAAAGAAAAGGCTGGGGGGTAACGCTTAACTCGAATGTGGGCTTTGAACAGATCAACCGCTGGCCCGACCTGCAATGGGAATACGGTATCGGATTGGATGGTCAGGCAGATTATGATTATGGCCGGTCGGCCAACTCTACCTCCAGCTCGGCCTACGGTCCCCGGTTTGACGGACAAAAGTTTTTCCAATTCAATAATGGACTGCAGGGCAGGGATACGGTAGCCACACCCTGGGTGGCTTATAAAAACAAGATCCGGAAGTTCTTTGATGTAGGAAGTACGATTACGAATACGATCAGCCTGGATGGTGGTACGGACAAAACCACAGCACGTTTTTCGGTAACGAATGTGACCAACAAATGGATCATCCCCAACACAGGTTATAAGCGCAATACGGTTTCGTTATCGGTCAATTCAAAAGTGAATGATAAACTGCAGGTGACCTCTAAAATAAACTATACGAATAAGTACAGTGACAACCTACCGGGCAGTGGCTACGGCAACCAATCCATTATGTACTGGTATATCTTTTGGCAACCCAATGCAGATATTGACTGGTTAAAGAACTATTGGGTAAAGGGACAGGAAAAGCAAAAGATATTCTATCCTTATAGCTCGTTTCCTGAGAACCCCTATGCGGTAGTTAATGAATTCATCAACAAGACCAACCGTCATGGCGTTACGGGTAATATCCAGGCCACTTACAATTTCAATAAAGAGTTGAGCCTGATGGTCAGGACATCGCTCGACATGGGATATGACCAGCGGGCACAGGAGCGCCCTTATGATGCGGGGTCCAAATTCCCCTACGGCAGCTACCGCACGCAAAACATCTTCAATATGGAAGTAAGTGGAGACTTCCTGTTGAAGTACAGCAAAAAGATCAGCCCTGATTTTGATTTCTCCATCACCGGCGGTGGTAGCGCTTTGCGCAATACGTACAACCGCGATGAAGTACGGGCCGACTCTTTAACCAATCCGGGTGTGTATACGATGGCCAACAATGCCGGGCCATTGATCAGCTTACCTTATAAGAGCAAACTGGCCATCAATAGTTTTTATGGAGTGGCTACAGCCGGTTTCCGCGATTACTTATACCTCGACATCACGGGACGGCAGGATTGGAACAGCGCACTCGCCACACCTGAGCGTACAGAAAATGCCGGTTTCTTTTATCCTTCGGCCAGTTTGAGTTTTGTAGCTTCTGAAGCCTTCAAGCTGCCAAAAGACATCAGCTTCCTGAAATTGCGTTTTTCAGCCGCCAATGTAGGTAGCGGACAAACGATCCCCTACCGTACTGCCTTCTATTATTCTTCGGCCGGCAGCTTGTACAACGGCGGACTGGAGAATCCAACAGCCCGCAACAACCCCAATTTAAGGCCTTTACGCACGATTACCTATGAAGCCGGTATAGCTATGAAGATGTTTAAAGACCGGCTGGGTGTGGACCTGGCGGTTTATTCAGGATTCACGAAAGACCAGATCCTGTATCGCCAGCTTGACCGGGCATCGGGTAATGCTACAGCCATCATCAATATTGGCAAGGTAGCCAACAAGGGTATTGAAGTGGCGCTGAATGGTACACCGGTGGTCACCAAATCGGGCTTTAAATGGAATACCAGTATTGTGTTTTCGGCCAATACGAATATCATAAAAGAACTGCCTGACAGTTCGATCGTACTACAAACAGGGCCAGTAGGTGGCGGACAGATCGTTGCCAAGGTAGGCGGCAGCATGGGCGACCTGTATGGCAGGGGTTATGTACGTGCCCCGGATGGACAAATTGTTTATGATCCCAATACAGGGGTAGCGCTTATTTCACAGGATGTTCAATACCTCGGCAATACGATCCCCAAATGGAAGATCGGTTTTAGCAATGAGTTTTCTTTTAAGCAATTCCGCCTGGGCTTCCTGTTCGATGCACAATATGGCGCAGTAGGGCATTCACTTACGCATTACAAGCTATCTGAGCAAGGTAAGCTCACCAAAACGTTGCCCGGCCGTTATAGTGGCATCATTGGCAATGGGGTATTACAGGATGCAGATGGCAAATACCGCAAGAATGACGTAATAGCTACTGATATTGACGAATACTACCGCTCTCATTTTGGGGTAGACAATGCGGAGGGTAGCACCTTCCGTACAGATTATATCAAATTCAGGGAAGCACATATTGATTATACGTTGAAGCCTTCGATCGCTAAAAAGATCGGCCTGCAACGCGTTACGGTTGGGGTATATGGCCGTAACCTGTTTATCTGGACTGACTGGCCCATGTTTGACCCCGAGTTTGGAACGCTTACGGGATCTGATATTGTACAAGGATTTGAAATTGCACAATTCCCTTCTACGCGTTCTTTTGGATTTAACCTTACTGTTGGACTCTAATAGCTGAAACAATGAAAACGATCATTAATAAAATCACGGTTATAGTAGTGCTGACCAGCCTGGCGCTGTCGTCGTGCACCAAAGATTTCACTGAACTGAATACGGACCCCAATAGTACACCTAATGCCAAACCACACCAATTGCTGGCCCCTGCGCTGGTTAGTATTGTTGGTTACAATATGATCCGCAACCGCAACTTCAATAATGAGCTGATGCAGGTGACTGTAGATATGGGTGATGGAGAAGGCAAGGTATTCAGGTATGATTACCGCGCTACCTGGGCCGATTATTTGTATAATGGCTGGTACCTGGAAATGCTGAACCTGAAGGACATGTACAAAATAGCGAAGGATACGCCTACTTTAAACAAGTCGTACCAGGCTATTTCGCTCATCCTGCAAAGCTGGGTATTTTCCTTACTGACGGATACGTATGGGGATGTGCCTTACTTTAAAACCAGTCTGGCCAAGGATTCGCTGTTGTTTGAACCTCCCTTTGACAAACAGAAAGATATTTACCTGGATATCTTTAAAAAGCTGGAAGAAGCCAATACGCTGCTGGCAAGCGGGCCCACGATCGTCGCTTCCAGTGATCCGGTGTACAATGGCGACATCGCTAAGTGGCGCAAGTTTAGCAATTCGCTTTACCTGCGTTTGTTACTGCGGCTGTCGGGAAAAGCAGAAATAGCCGCTGACTGTATTGCCAAGATCAAGGAAATAGTAGATACGAAAGCCTCCACCTATCCCAAGATCACCAAACTGGAAGAGTCGGCCATCTTGCGATGGACGGGACAGGGGCCGTATGTATCCCCCTATATGTCGGTGAGGGAACAGGATTTCAGGGCACCGGGTATTTGCAGTTTCTTCATTGATAACCTGACCACCTGGAGTGACCCACGCATCAATATCCCCACCTATGGATCAGGTACGCCCACTAAAACCAACCGCTGGTGTATAGCGCCTTCCTCCGGCGCCTTTGTGGGTGTGCCCAGCGGTTATTCGCCCGGCCAGGTAACCAGCAAGAAAGCCTCTTTCTATTCGATTACCAACAATACCAATACAGGGCCTTCGCTGATGACAGAGCCATTGACAGGTATGATCCTCAATGTGGCCGAAGTAGATTTCATGCAAGCCGAAATGGCCGCCAAAGGATGGATCAATGGACTGGCCAAGTCCTTCTACGACAGCGGCGCCGCCCACAGCATCCGGCAATGGCTGCCCCAATGGCCCGATACCTCTACCAAAATCTACAACATCACGGATTACCTGAATGCTTCGGACCTTGGCTATAATGAAAGCGGCACGTTGGAAGAAAAGATGGAACAGATACACCTGCAGAAATATTACGCCTTGTTCCTTAATGATATGCAGCAATGGTTTGAATACCGCCGTACGGGCCATCCGATATTGCCCAAAGGGCAAGGGCTAAGGAATAATGGTGTAATGCCAGCCCGGATGACCTACCCGGTGTCGGTACAATCAACGAACCCCACCAATTACAAAGCTGCGATAGCTGAACAGGGACCGGATGTGATCTCTACACGGGTATGGTGGCAGAAACCGTAGGAGGGTGAACGGCTAGTGGTGAAGGGCTAATCGTGTGCTTCGGTTATTGAAAAATTAAAGTAAGTGCTCAGTAATAAATAAAACGCAATGAAAAAGCTTAAACTATATTCCTTCATTTTGTTATTATCGGTTCCCTTTTGGGGATGCCAAAAGGATAAGTATCCGGGTGGTGAAATAAGTCCTTATATCGCCCTATATGACCTTAGGAATATCTTTAAGGGTGATGAGGTAACGCTCACCAAAGAGAACATGATGGGATCGACCACCATTACAGGTATGGTCGTATCGGACCATTCCGGCGGCAATTTACCAGCCGGCCTGTTGGTAATACAGGATAACCGGCGTTTATCGTTTCTACGTGGCATCTCCATCCCCATTGGTGGGGAGGCAGCCAATTACAAACCTGGTGATTCGGTAGTACTCAATGTGGAAGGTAAAATACTTAAACGGGTAGATGGTATTTTGCAACTGACGGGTGTTGCTGCCAGCAGCATCACCAAAGTATCTTCTGGCAATAGCTACCTCGCCGTTCGGGTGCCGTCCAGCAATATCTTAACCAATCCAGAAAGTTATGAAAGTGTTTTATCGGTGATCGTAAAAGGAGGTTTCGATCCATTGCCTGCACCGGGAGATATCATCGCGGGCGATAAACTGGTGAATGACGGATTTGGCAATCTTACGCTACATACAGAAGCGAACGCTAATTTCTCCAATCTACCTGCGCCGGTACTGGCCAATTTCTATGGTATTGTTTTCAACACCAATGGACCCGAAGGAAAATTAACACCCCAATTCAGGATGCGCACCAAAAACGACCTGGTGGTACTGAGTGCTGTTATAGAAATACCGCCTGTTGTTATTACGGGTATTATGAGTGATGTGGATGGCGGGGATGGCAATTATGAATATGTACAGTTTATGGCTACGCGGGATATCAATTTCGCTACGACGCCTTTCTCTGTAGTAACCACCAACAATGCGGGCACTTCGGCGCCGGGTGGGTATCCTGCCAATGGATGGGCTACAGGCAATATGCGAACGTACAAATTCAACCTCACTACAGGCACGGCTGCCAAGGGCACCTATTTTTATGTAGGCGGAACGGGCAAGCGCATCAATGGCGCCAGTTCTACCAGCATGAGCACTTCCAACTGGATCAAGGCCTATGACTATGTTACTAAACCGGGTGAAGGTTTTGGTAAAGAAACAGGCGGCCTGTTGGCCAATAGCGGCAATGCCTGCGGTGTGGCCATATTTGAAGGCACCAATGTAACGGTGAATTCAAAACCGGTTGACGTCCTATTCATCAATGGTGGTGGACAGTTGTATACGGCCACTCCCACCCCCATGGGTTATCGCATTACCAATAATGACTGGTATGATGTAAAGAATCCCATCAACTTAACGGATCAGCCTTTTTTCAGGCAGGGATCGAATAACCTGTTCCTCGCCTATCCTCCGGGACAAGGTTATTTTTATGTTTTGGGCGGAGAGTACAATATGAACCTGGGCCGGTGGACCAAAGCCAGAACGCAAAACCTGGTATTGCTCACGAAACAATCTTTGATCACGGAAATAGAAGGAGAAACAGCGACGAAGCTGAAATAGGAAAGTGGAATTAATAAAAACACAAAGTAGGATTGAAGCAATATTGCTGATGTGGTAATTACCTTTCGTATTCTATTTAAACAACAACCAAGTATCTATGCTCAACAGAAGAAGTTTCCTCAAAAGTTTTGGCCTGGCAGGAGCCGCATTCACCGCCCCTGCCGCCATGGTGCACGCTGCAGAAACACCAGCTATTGCCGGCCTTAAGCTAAAAGGCCGTGTACAAAGCAATGGCCAGGGCATTGCAGGTGTTGCAGTAACAGATGGTTATACTGTTGCCACCACTGACAAAAAGGGGAATTATTCGATCCAGGCGCATTCAGCTGCCGAATTTGTATACATCAGCATACCGGCTGGTTATGCTTTTCCCAATGATAAAGGCATTACGCAATTCTATCAGCCCATTACGCAAAAAGATGGCAGCTTTAAAGCGGACTTCAGCCTGGAAAAACTGACCACGGATGATACCAAACACAATTTTGTAGTGTGGGCGGATACGCAGATCATTTCAGAGACAGATGGAGAGTTGCTTAAAACGCAATCGGCCCCTGATCTGAAACAACTGGTGTCATCTTATCCACAGGGCGCGCTGTTTCATGGTATTGGCTGCGGCGACCTGGTATGGGATCATTTTGAGTTGTTTGCCGATTACCGGGAAGCGGTAGGCATTACAGGAGTACCTTTCTTTAATGTAATAGGCAACCACGATATGGATGTAGACGGTGGTTCGGATGATGTATCGGCCCGGACATTCAAGCAGCAATTTGGACCTACTTATTACTCTTTCAACCGGGGTAAGGTGCATTATATTGTATTGGACAATGTATTCTTCATTGGCACTGCCAAAAAGTACATCGGCTACCTTACTGAAGCGCAGCTGCGTTGGGTAGAGCAGGACCTGGCCCTGGTAAAACCCGGATCAACGGTAGTAGTGAGCAATCATATTCCAACCGATACAGGTAACCAGCGAAGAAATAAGCTGGCCGAAGAAGCGATTGGCGGTACGGTTTCCAACAGGAACCAACTGTATAAATTGCTTAAGCCTTTCAACGTGCACATCATGTCGGGCCATACGCATGTAAACGAAAAATGGGAAAAAGACAACCTGATGGAGCATGTGCATGGTACGGTATGCGGCGCCTGGTGGACTGGCCCCATTTGTAGTGACGGCACCCCCAATGGCTATGGTGTATATGAAGTAGATGGCGATAATATCAAATGGTATTACAAATCCACGGGCAAAGAAAAAGAGCACCAGCTAAGGGTGTATGGAAAAGGAAAACTCAGTACGGCACCCGATGAAATTGTAGCCAATGTATGGAACTGGGATCCCAAATGGAAAATAGAATGGTGGGAAGATGAGGTAGCCAAGGGACTGATGGAGCAAAGGATTGAATTGGACCCCTGGTCGATTGAGCTGCACGGCGGACCGCAGCTGCCCAAGAAACACAAGTTTGTGGAGCCCAGCTTAACGGATCACCTATTCTTTGCCAAGCCCTCTCCTAATGCTAAGAAGATCACCATCAAAGCCACGGACAGGTTTGGGAATGAGTTTAAGGAGACGATCACTGTGTGAGGAGTTAATCGAGCACTACAAAGCCAGCCGCTTTGAAATAGGCGTCACCAGCCAGAGGCTGGCGACTGGGAGAGGCAGGGAAGGCCGATCCGATTAAATAAACAAAGTCTTCATTGAAAAATACAGGTCTTGTATATTGTAAACCGATATACAAGGCCTTTTTATTTTTCCAAGCTCCTGCTAATGCCCATTTCCAATCCCCGCAGCTCGGCCAGGCCCCTTAGTCGCCCAATGGCAGAATAACCCGGGTAAGTTTTCTTGTGCAAGTCGTCCAACATCTGGTGACCATGATCGGGCCGCATGGGGATAGCTACCCGCCTGCGTTGCATGATATGGACCACTTCTTTCACGACGGCATACATATCTGCATCGCCCCCCAGGTGGTCGGCCTCATAAAAGTTACCTTCGGCATCCCGTTTGGTATTGCGCAAATGAAGAAAATGTACCTGGTCGCCAAAATCGCGTAACATGGTGAGGAGGTCATTATCGGCCCGGACGCCGAATGAACCGGTACAAAAGCACAGGCCATTGGCTGGAGAGGGAGCAGCAGCCAACAGGTCTCTGGCATCCTGTGCTGTACTTACAATACGCGGAAGTCCTAAAATACTGTAGGGAGGATCATCGGGATGAATAGCCAGTTTCAATCCTTCCGCTTCGGCTACAGGTACTATTTTGTGCAGGAAATAATACAGGTGTTGTTTGAGTTTTGGGGCATCAATCCCCTCATAGGTTTTCAGAGCAGCCAATACCTGTTCCGGTGTAAACGCTTCATCGCTACCAGGCAAACCCAACATGGTATTGCGGAAAAGGGTTACTTTTTCCTGCTCCTGCATACCATCAAACTTAGCCTTTGCCTTTGCAATATCGGCAGGGGTATAATCATTTTCGGCACCTGGCCTTTTCAGCAGGAAGAGATCAAAAGCGATAAAAGCAGATCGCTCAAAATAAAGGGCCTTGCTTCTATCGGGCATTTCATAGGATACATCGGTGCGCATCCAATCGAGTATGGGCATAAAGTTGTAGGTCACTACTTTCAACCCACAGGCGGCTACATTACGCAGGCTTTGGATGTAATTGTTTATATACTGCCGGTAGTTGCCCGATTGCTTTTTGATGTCTTCATGCACCGGCAGGCTTTCGATCACCGTCCAGGTCATCCCCACGGCTTCGATGATGGCTTTACGGGTGTTGATCTCATCTACCGTCCACACCTCCCCTACCGGAATATGGTGTAAAGCCGTTACTACCCCAGTACATCCTGCCTGTCGTATATCCCATAAACCAACGGGGTCATTGGGTCCAAACCACCGCATCGTTTGTTCCATTAAGATCATTCGTTAATTATGATTAAGTTTATACCTTAGTTAAAATCGACCTGTTCCCTGCCCCACCCAATCCAACCAAATATGCATTATTTTTACATACAGTTCAGAAAAGCTCCTTTTCTTTGTTAAACAACCAGCTACAACAATGGCCGAAAACCGGGAAGTAACAATTTACGACATCGCCAAACACCTCAATATCTCCGCAGCTACGGTGAGCAGGGGTTTGAAAAACAGCGCCTCGGTCAATAAAAATACCCGGAAGAAAATTGCCGAAGCGGCGGTAGAACTGGGTTATCAGTCCAATACTTTCGCCAGCAGCCTCAGAAGCAAAAGCACGCATACGCTGGGGGTACTGGTACCAAGGCTCAACAGCTATTTCATGTCTTCGGTATTGGCCGGCATGGAAAACGCCGCCAACCGGCATGGGTACAACCTCATCATTGCGCAGTCGCTGGAAGATGCGGAAAAAGAAAAACAGAATGCCGCCACGATGTTCAATAAGCGGGTCGACGGGCTGCTCATTTCGCTTTCGTACGATACGCAGAACATCGATCACCTGGAACCCTTTTTCAAACGCAAGATACCGGTGGTATTCTTCGACCGGGTTCATCCCCACAATGCCAGCACTTCGATTGTTATCAACAACTATACCGCCGCTTATCATGTCACCAAACACCTGATAGACCAGGGCTGCCGCCGGATCATGCACCTCGGCGGCAATGTGCTCCGGAATGTTTACAAAGAGCGCTTCGATGGTTACCGGCAGGCGTTGAAAGACCATGACCTGCCCTTCCACGAAAAGTTTCACCTCATTAGCAACCTGTCCGAAAAAGCCGGTACGGAAGCAGCCAAACACATCCTTAACCTCACGCCGGCGAAACGGCCCGATGCGGTATTTTCGGCCAATGATACTGCCGCGGTTTATTGTATGATCGCCCTCAAATCGGCCGGCCTGCGCATTCCCGAGGATGTAGCTTTTGCCGGTTTCAACAACGATCCCATCAGCAAAGTGGTGGAGCCCAACCTCACCACGGTAGACTATTCAGGCGACACGATGGGCAATACGGCTGTCACGAACCTCATCAACCACCTCAAAGGCATCAGTGATCTCTACAGCACCAACTCCATCACGCTACGCGCTGACCTGATCATCAGGGCTTCTTCGTTGAAGACAAAAAGCTAAGACGCTTCATTGCTTACTGTATCTTTTTTGACCACTCATTGGCTTTGATCTCATCCAGGTTATTAACCGGCCGTTCCAGATAATAAGGGATGGGCATGCGGCTGAATTGTTGAAAATACAGCAGGCAGGCATCTTTCCATACACCCGCATCGCTGGCCTGTGTACGCAGTTTACGTTGTATGGCCTGGAAACGATTGCTGTCAACATAAGGTTGAACCTTATCCCAGGTCTTTTGAAACGCACGTACCTGTTGTATGCCTTTATCATAATGTGCACAGAGCTCGTCCCACAAGGTGTGTCCATTTTTCATTTTATAATCCCAGGACAGGTGGTGAAACCATAATAAGAACATATCGGGACAGCTTGCCGGATCGTTGAACTGGGACGCAAGTGGTTCATGATACTGACCAACAGCATCGCTGCCTTTTTTGGTGCGATCAAAACCAATACCATTTGTATTGGCCTGGTGATAATAAGGAGGCGTCCAGTCGGCCCTCATTTTTTCGGGCGCCCACCAGGGGCCGGGGCCATAATGCCCATTGGCGGACATGATATGATGCAGTCCAAGTGGCGTCATATAATTCACCACTGCTTCCCTGCTTTCCAATAGCATTCTTTTTACGGGAACCAGGAAATTCTCTCTCCACTCGCTTGAATAAAGGGTTGATCCAGTATGAGCTGTTGTAAGGGCAGGAAAGGTTTGCCTGATCCATTCATCAGCGATCTGTTCACTTTTTAAGTTGTTGTTCCATGCCAGGCGGCCATAGGCATACCAGTTGGCCTGGGCCATATCATGGCCACACCAGTTGGCATCCAATCCTATATTGGATACGCCCGCAATGGCTGAAAGTTTTTGAGGATAGATACTTCCATCGGTACAACGTGCCACGGTACTTCCCGGGCCTTCCTGGTAAGTATCGCTTTTCAGGCATTCTTCCCACATGGTGGATAGAAAGGCCAAATGAGTGGAGTGTCCCAGATATTCCTGTGTGACCTGCAACTCGGCCATCACGGGTGTTTTTTTCATAGCGCCTATCAGTGGACTGAAAGGCTCTCTGGGCTGAAAATCAATTGGCCCGTTTTTTACTTGTATGATCACATTGTCCCTGAATTGTCCATCAAGGGGTACAAACTCATTGTACGCCTGTTTTGCCCGGTCCTTATCATTGGGGCTGTATACAAAGGCACGCCACATAACGATACCCTTATAAAGCTGCAGTGCATCAGCCAGCATATTGGCTCCATCGGCATGAGTACGCCCAAAATCTTGGGGACCCGGTTGTCCTTCGCTGTTTGCTTTTACCAGGAATCCGCCAAAGTCGGGGATCAGTGCGTAAATCTCTTTCACCTTATCCTTCCACCATTGTATCACTGCGGGATCCAATGGATCGGAAGTGGGTAAACCACCAATTATTTTGGGAGAAGAGAAATTGATGGACAGGTAGGTTTTTATGCCGTAAGGTCGTAAAACGGTGGCAATAGCTTTCGCCCTGTTGAGGTAATCAATTGTCAGGATTGCAGGGGAAGCATTCACGTTGTTGATGGAGGAGCCATTGATACCAATGGATGCATTGGCACGGGCGTACTCCTGCCAGCGCCTTTTATCTTGCTCGGTCACTACAAACGGATCCTCTTTGCGCCAGAATATGGACATACCTGCATACCCCCGCTCCACGGTTCCATCCAGGTTGTCCCAATGGTTCAACATCCTGGTGGCATAAGAGGGGTTACAAATTTCATCCTGCACTGCTTCACCGGTTTGCTGGCGACGCAATAACTCGTACACGCCATACAGGATGCCCAAATCTGTATTGGCTTCTACACTGTTTGGAGTAAGTCTGAATCCATCGCTCTTCAGTTTATTATTTTTTGTGAGGGTAAGTGTAACTGTAGCGTCTGGCTGACCTTGCCATCCCTGTTGCAGTTCCTGCTTAGCGATGGTGAGTGCGGGCGTATTTTTTGCGGCCATGATCTTAACCGGCACGGCCCTTTTGTTATGCTGCAACCAAAGGTCATGGCCATCCTGTGCTACGAGGGAGCAAACCGCCAAGGCAAAGAATACACTAAGGAATATTGATTTCATTATTGATGCTTATTGTCAACTGCTTTAAAGAAGAAACGCTTCGACCCCTTCCTATCGACGTTGTGTGGTGCGTCCCCTAAAGGGGCCGATTGCTACGATACCATATCAGGCTACAAAGCTTTAGCTCCTACGGAGCCAGAAAACGCCTTTGACAGTTTGGCTTTAGGCCAAGGTGAGCCGCCCTTAGAGGGCGACCCACCTTTTGAAAACCCTTCGACAGGCTCTTTTAGAACAGGGTGAGCCACCCTTATAGGGTGACCCACCCGAAAGCCGACTTCGACAAGGTTACAAATTAGGTTATTGATATCTGCTTATTGGTATCCGGGATTTTGATAAGCTGCTTTTTCTTCCGGTGTCATTTCCATGCCATCCAGCTGTCCCTGGGGAATGGGCCGGATATAATGCTTGGGCTCAATAGTACGGGTATAGGTATCAGGTGTATGATTACCATAAGCAACGCCACCAATCTGGTAGGTACCAGCCAGCTCATTCCACTTTTGTGTACGAACCAGGTCGAACCAGCGATGACCTTCGCCGAAGTATTCACGGGAACGTTCGGCCAGGATATAATTGATATCGATGGTAGCGGGCGTGGCGGCTATCATAGCAGCACTGTTGTCTGCGACGAGCGCCGCATTGTTCTTGTTGGAAAATTTCCACTTGCCTGCCCGGGCACGGATCACATTGACCAGGTCGCGGGCACTTTTACCGGCCACTGTTGTAGCACCTTTCACGGCTGCTTCAGCAGCTATCAAATACAGTTCGGAGAATTTAGCAATTTTGAATGGCCGGGTGCTGGTAGCATTGGGCTGACCCAGTCCTGTACCATTGTCCGTGCGGTATACGCCCATTTTCCATAAGCCGGGAAATACCACCCTGCTGATACCCTGGGGAGCGATCACAAAATCGGCCCTGCCTGGCATTACACCTGCGCCAACGGCATTGGAGGTCTTTCCTGGAAATGTTGCCCCGGTGGGATAAACAAGTCCTACTGCATCTGCCTGGTATTCCAGGAAGCTCAGTATGGGTTGACCGGGAGTAACAGGCATATCATTCGCATTGTACAGCGTTGCATTGGTTGTTCCTCCCTTGGGCCAGTTGCCTCTGTACACTGTACTGAAGGTTCCGTCATAACGGGAGTCCAGTGTTTTTTCGGCAAAGGTGTTTGTAAACACGCCTACCGTGGGCGCCATACGGGTATAGGGACGACCCAGGGCCTGGGCAGCTTCGCGCTGTACTGAACTGACACCAGCACCTGTACCATCAGCATTGGGCGCGCTTCTGATCACGGTATAGTTGGAGGTAACCATCCAAACAGCAGAGTTTCTACCATTTCCATTTTCACTATCAAAGCAGGCAAGGCATGCACCGGTGTAAAATTCGCTTTCCTGGGTATGGTCAGCATACAAAAGCATTTCCTTGTTGCGGTCATTACCACCTACATGGAGGTCATAGAAAGTATTCTCCAGGCCAAAACCACCTGGATTGTCAATGCCCTGGGTGGCTATATCATAAGCCTTTTGAAAATACCAGGCGGGATCGTGGGCATCGGGATCGGTTCTGGCTGTTTGTGGATAGGTAGGTATGTTGTTGGGGTTTTGCAACCACCAGCCGTAGGTTAAATAGGCTTTAGCCAGGTAAAGACGTGCCGCTGTTTTAGTAACACCACCGGTCACTCTTGGCGCAGCCGGCAAATCGTTTATTGCCTGAAGCAGGTCGGGGAATATAGCTTTGGTGTATACCTCGGTCACGGTGTTGCGCACTGATTTCCGGGTAGGGGCTGTATTGAATTTCAATTCGCCTGCACCCAGGTCCAATGGCACACCGCCAAAAGTTTGTACCAGGAGAAAATAGTCGAAGGCCCGGAAAAACCTTGCTTCGGCTATCAGCGAAGCCGGGATAGTACCCACTGCTCCTGCATTTTCAATAATGCCACTCGCAGTATTGATATTAGAAAATGCGGCTCCCCATAATGCATCAGAGCGGCTGCTGGCCCCTGTTAGATTACCTACGCCACTAAGGTCCGCATCCTTAAAGTTGGCATCGGCGCTTTGGGCCCAGGTATATTCGTCGGTACCTGTTTCCAAAATATTATAGTAATAAGGTTGACCATATATGAAGCGCAGGTGGGCATATTGGGAGGTGATGCCGCCCTGTACGCCTTTCTCTGTTTTAAAGAAGCCTGGTTCATAAAAACTACGGGGCTGTTCCTCCAGGATCTTACTGCACCCAGAAAATACCAACATGAAGCATGTTGATACTATAAGTGATCTTATAAGCAGGTATTTCATATCTAATGATTTAAAATGTCAGGTTAACGCCAATGATGTAATTACGGGTGGAAGGGGTATTATACCCTACGGTGAGGATGCGTCTCAGGTTTTGACTGAGGTTTACAGACGCGTTCTCGTTTCCAAACGAGTTGGTTTCAGGATCCAGGCCCGATTCTTTATGGAATGGTGAGAACAGCACAAATGGGTTCTGAGCTGTAAAGTACATCCGTAATTTATAAGGGGAATTTTTAAGCAGGGTGCGGTTGAAATCGTAGCCCAGTGTAATGGTACGGATCTTCATGAAAGAACCATCGAAGTAACTGAGGGTACTGCCATATTTCGGATTGTCGCTGGAGATAATGCCGCCTGGTTTGGGATATTTGGCACCGGTATTTTCGGGTGTCCAGTAGTCTACATTTATATTGTTGCGGCGACCGCTCAACATATTCAGATAGCCGTTCGAACCGTGAATGGTGCTGAAGAGAATGCCACCGCTTCTAAAGAAACCAACGACGCCCAGGTCAAATCCTTTGTAGGATACGCGGGTATTGAACCCTCCCTGGAAGTCAGGGTCTACATCCATGATCTGCCTGTCGGCCGTACCGATCGCTCTCTCCGGGGTACCATCCGGCTTAAAGCCGCCGGTATATTTTACTTTGATCATCCCTATGTTTCCACCTGGCTCCAATGTACTCAGGTATTGATCTTCTTTTTGCCAAAGGCCTACTTTCTCGTAATCGAAGATGGCATTGATATTATGGCCTACAAAAAACCAGTTGGCCTCATCACGGGTTGTACCGGAAGCGAGTGATACCAGTTTGTTCTTGTTTGCATAGATGTTGGCACCCAGCTCCCAGGTCCAGCCATTCAGGTTGTCGAGGATGGTACCATTCAGGGACAGTTCAAATCCCTTGTTCTCGGTGGCGCCAACGTTGGCAGAAGTGCCCAGTACACCGGATGTAGGTGGCAAGCCAAGGCCCAGCAGGATATCTTCGGTCTTGGTTACATAATACTCGATGGTACCGGACAAGCGGTTTTTGAGAATAGAGAAGTCAAGTCCAATATTGAAGGTCTTGGAGAACTCCCATCCCAGGGACGGATTAGGCAGTTGGGAAACAAAGTATCCGGTGGAATACGTGGAGGGACCGAAATTGTAAGGCCTTGTGTCCAACCGGCCGAGTGTAGCATAAGGGGCAATTGACTGGTTGGAGGTTTGTCCAAAGCCTGCACGCAATTTCAGGCTATTAATAATGGGCACCTGCTGCATGAAGGTTTCATTAGCGATATTCCAACCTACGGACACCGCAGGATAGGTATGCCATTTATGCCCCGGGGCCAGTCTTGAAGAACCATCAGTACGCAGGGTGGCAGAGATCATGTATTTGTTATCATAAGAATACATAACACGCCCCATTGCGGACATAAGACCCGACAACCGATAATCCTGGAGGAGGGGGTCAATGGTCAACTGACCGCCAGCCTGCCCCAGGTTATAAAACTGGAAGGCATCGGCAGGAATATCCCTTGCCGCCATATTGGACCTGTTGTATTTATTTTGTTCCACGGAATACAGGGCTACGGCATTGATGGTATGTTTACCAAAACTGCGGTCATAGAAAAGCAGGTGTTCCAGTGTGTAGTGATAGGTAGTCCTGTTATCAACGGAAGCAGCGGAGGCCGTGGTGGGATTGAGTGCATCGCCTACTCCGGCACCGGTATAAGCACCGTTATTGGTTTGTATATAATCCAATCCCAGGTTTACCCTGTACTTCAACCCGTCGACCCAGGGCGCTTTCACTTCTGCATAAATGGCATTGTAGGTGGCAAAACCACGGGTTTCGTTAATCCATTGGCTATTGTACCTTAATGCTTTTACATTGTCTTTTGTATAAACGTACTGGTTGTCGGCCGCCATCCGGATGCCTCTTTTTAAAGTTCCGTCGGCATTATAAGGTGAGGAAACAGGTGTCATGCTTAATGTATTGTACAAGCCTACCTGGTTTCCCTCGCTTTGGTTATAATTGGTATTGCTGGTAAAGCCAACGCGCACATATTTACCTACCTGTTGATCGATGGAGCCCCTTAGTGAATAACGCTTGTATTGCTGTGTGGGGAGCACACCCTTGTTGAGGTAATAACCTCCTCCAAAGTTGTAACTACCGGTTTCGGTGCCACCAGACAGACTGAGGTTGTGATCTGTTACGATGCCGGGTTGGTAAAACAGGTCCTGCCAATCGGTATTGATGTCATCGGCCTCATCCTGTCCGTTGGGATATAGGTTGGCTGCTTTACGAAGCTTTGCAAACTCGGGGCCATTCATCATGGGATATTTGGCAAAGACCTCCTGTGTGCCCACATACCCGCTGTAATTGATGCGGGGCTTTCTGTTCTTAGCGCCTTTATCTGTTGTGACAATGATAACACCATTGGCGCCCCGGGAGCCATAGATGGCGGTTGCCGAGGCATCTTTCAGCACATCAATGCTTTTGATATCATTGGGGTTGATATCGGCCAGCGATCCTATAAAGGGAATACCATCCAGTACGATCAAAGGATCATTGTCGGCAGTCAGCGACCTGGTACCGCGGATACGGATCTGCATGGTAGCGCCCGGCCGGGTAGAGGTTTGTGAAATGTCTACCCCTGCCATACGTCCCTGCAGGGCCTGTGAGATATTGGGTGAGGGTACTTCACGCATTTTTTCTCCGCCAATGGTAGCAACGGAACCGGTCACGGCTTCTTTGCGCTGGGTACCATATCCCACCACGATCACTTCACCCAGCTCGCCTGCTTTGGGAGCCAATTGTACATCAATGGTGTTGTTATCGCCTACGGTAATCTCCCTGGTCGTATAATTAATGTTCGAAACAACAAGTTTGGCACCTTTTGTTGCTGCGATTGAATAACTACCATCCTCGCCGGTATTGGTGCCATTGGCAGTTCCTTTCACCACTACGGTAGCGCCCACAACAGGCTCACCTGTGTTGCTTGTTATTTTACCCTTGACGGTATTTTGAGCAAATGCTGTTGTTGCTGCGAAACAGGAAAGTAAAACCAGAAAAACCATGGCAGTCGTTTTCTCCTGCAACAGCCTTAGCAGGATACCACTTTTTCGGTTTTGAGTTTTTTTCATATTCATCGTTTTGGTTGTAGACAGTTATGAATGTTATTAATCAGATCAAAATGCTTTAACGAGGAAGGGGCCCTGCATGTCCAAAGGGGCCATGACTATTGGGAGGCACTGGAGAGCAGCCACTAAACCGGAGTGTATGAAGAAAAGGTCAGGGTAAAAGGGGGTGTTTGAAAGGCAATCAGGTTGTTCCATACGCAATTTTTTAAATAGAAATTCAATCGTTGGGCGGGCAAAGGGGTTTACCTGCGGAAACGAATATAGGGAAAAAATACAAAAAAGCAACCGATTGCATTTTTTAATACAAATTATTGCTTTATCGCAAAAAGCCTGGACATTGGCCAGAAATCAGCAGGGAGCTGAATATCTGTACCATTATAGGTATTATTGCGTCCTGAAAACAAATTATCCCAAGTTGATTATTTTTACGACCTTCAGCAACCGATTGCAAAATATTATCGAATAAAAGCGCTTATAATTGACGATATTGCCCCAGCAACCGCGGGGAATTGGGGTAAACGGGAAGGCCCGAAAAAGACAATAAATCAAGTATACTATGACAGCAGGAAGCCGAAAAACAGCAATTGTGACCGGAGGTGGTTCAGGGCTTGGATTTGCCATTGCCGAAAAATTTGTGCAAAGTGGTATCCAAACGATTATAGCAGGCAGGAATAAAGAAAAGTTAGCTGCAGCGCAACAACAACTTGGTAATCTATGCCAGGCGATGCACCTTGATGTAACAGACCTTGCTTCGATACCGGGGTTTGTTCAACAGGTCATTCATGATAATGGACAGATCGATATCCTGGTAAATAATGCCGGGATCAACATGAAGAAGGACTTTACGGAAGTAACGGATAAAGAATTTCAGCAAGTGATCCTCACCAACCTGACCTCGGTATTCGCGCTTAGCCGGGAAGTGGTAAAATATATGTTGTCCAAACAAACGGGATGCATCATTAACATCAGTTCGATGGCCGCGCAATATGGCCTTCCAAAGGTTATTGCTTATACGGCTTCCAAATCGGCCATTGAAGGTATGACGAAGGCTATGGCGGTAGAGTTATCGCCCATGGGCATCCGGGTAAATTGTATTGCACCGGGCTTTATTGCCACGGATATGAGTGCCAAGGCGCTCAATGATGATCCGGCACGAAAACACAAAGCGCTGGACCGTACCCCCATGGGCCAATTGGGCACACCGGCGGATATTGGCGATGCAGCGGTGTTCCTGGCATCGGATGCGGCCCGCTATATTACAGGGGTGATCCTGCCGGTGGATGGTGGCAACTCCATAGGTTTTTAAGGCTCCAACACCATCACAAAACCTCCATTGGGAAGCAGGTTGATCTTTACGGGTTTGCCGGCAGCGATTGCCAGGGGTTGTTGTGTAAATGAAAGTGGTGTACTACCATCGGTGATCAGGGAGCCTTTTTTGCCAGCCAGGAAGGATAAGTCAAGGGTAAGTGATTTATCGATCTTCTCCCCATTCAGTCCGGCTATATACCATTTCTTTCCGGCACGTCTGGCTACTACATATAGCTTTCCGGGAAAGCCGTCAATGAAACGTACATCATCCCAATGATTGGGCAGGGTGCGCAAGAATGCTTTTACGTATTCCGGCACCTGCGCCATGCCTTCCGGCGTTTCGGCATAGTGCTGGATACCCGATAAAAACGCTACTGATAAAGCCAGTTCAAAGGCACTGGTTGTTTTTCTTTCTATCCGGGGTATTTTATACAAGCTCATCGGGGTAAAGTCCATTGGATCGAAAGCATTGCGTGTAAAGGGCAGCATGGTGCAATGGTTGGCGGCCACATCGGCATCCTGCTGGCTAAAGGTGATCATTTCAAAACCTTTTACTGCTTCTGCACTCATGAGGTGGGGATAGGTACGTTGCCAGCCACGCGGCAAGGTAGCGCCATGAAAATTCACCAACAGTTTATACCTGGCAGCATCTGCTAAAATATCCAGGTAATACTGGATCATGGAACGGCCATCGCCGTTGAAAAAATCAATCTTTACGCCTTTAATGCCCATTGACTGTAATTGAGCAAATACCTTTTCTCTCGCTTCCCTGGTTAGCAAAGCACTTTTGGGATGGTAGGGGGTGGTATTCCAGTTGCCGGAAGAATTGAACCAAAGGATCAGTCCTACGTTTTTAGTGGCCGCATAAGCTGCCAGCTCTTTGATCTTATCATAACCGATCCGGGTATCCCAATCTACATCCACTAGGCAATACTGCCAATGCATATCTGCAGCATAATCAATAAACTGTTTTTGCACATCGTATACAACGGAATTGTCTTTGAGCAAGGCCCAGCTCCAGGATGCTTTACCTGGTTTTATAAAAGAGGGGTCAACAGCTACTGCTGGTTTTGCCAGGTCGGTACCCAGGGTTGACTCCGCTATTGTTTTTAAGGAACCAATGGTGATGATGCGCCAGGGTGAGTACCAGGGTAAAACGGACCGGGGCAATAAGTCTTTGCCGGTAAATACTTCACGTGGATCAGGGAAACCTATTGTGTACTCTCCATCAGGCGCGGTTGGTTGTAATCTTGTAGCACACCAGGAGCTGTCTACGGCAGTCTCCGTGATCAGCACCCAGGTATCTTTTTTCTTAAATAAGGCAGGGTATACCCATCCTGCTTTGGTAGGGGAATTAGTAGCTGGTGGAATGCCTTGCAGGTAATGTTCCTCGTAGCAGGGATATACATGCTCCCACCCTCCCTGTGCTTCCTGCATGGGCTGTAACCATGCTTGTACCTCTTTGCCAAAATGCCAGGAAGTGTGCTCGGCTGTAATTGTTTTGGGATCGGCAGCAGCATCGGGAAAATAGTAACGAAATGCCACTCCATCATTGGATACCTGGAAAATAAGATCCATCTTTTTGCCACCTGCGTTTTGCAAATGGAGTATCCTTTTATTGGCCTTGTAAGTAATGGCGCTCTTCTTCGCATTGACGGTATGATAGGTATCCATTACCTTTTCAACACCAGACAGGCTCTGTAGTAGCAGCCCCTCTGTAAATTGTTCATCTTCGCGGTCGATGCCCAGCTTCGAGCGCTGTATTACTTCCTGTCCATTGTATTGTACCCGGTACCAGGCGCTCCCATCAGCAATACCCGTTGTTAGGGTTATTTTTTTATTAGGGCTTATGACTGATACGACTGATTGAGCGGAGGACAATATACTACCCAGTAGTAGTAGCAGTAAAGGAAATATTTTTTTCATACACAGGCATTTTTCAAGGTGGCGAGGCGCCAGCAATAGGTATTTACAGGGTAAGATACCTTTTATTGTCAATATTACACTAAAATAAAGGGGCTGTAATAAAAAAACAGGAAAGGGATGTCCTTTCCTGTTTCAGTTGGGGGCCTTGGTTGCCCACCTGAATCTATTGTATCTATGAGGATCAGCTTTCGCCAGTTGAGATGTTCTTATCGATCTCATCCTGTTGCCGCTGGTTTTCCTTCAGTTTCCTCAATGCTTTGCCATACGAAATCTTAGTGATCAGTACAAATAGTACGGGCACCACAAAGATGGCCAGGGTGGTAGCTGCCAGCATACCGCCAAATACGGTCCAACCAATGGTTTGTCGGGAAACAGCTGCTGCACCGCTGGCAAAGGCCAGGGGCAGTACGCCCAATATAAAGGCCAGGGAGGTCATTACAATGGGGCGCAAACGCAATTGTACGGCTTGCAGGGTGGCATGCACCACGTCTATACCCCGGTCTACCCGTTCTTTGGCAAATTCCACGATCAGGATGGCGTTTTTGGCTGCCAACCCGATGAGGGTGATCATACCGATCTGGGCATATACGTTGTTGGTAAGCTTGGGCAGCAGGGTGAGGGTAATAATAGACCCCATCATACCAATGGGTACAGCAAACAATACGGAGAACGGAATAGACCAGCTTTCATACAGGGCTGCCAGGAACAGGAATACAAACACAATGGAAATGGCAAAGATGGTAGTGGTGCTATCGCCTGCTTTGATCTCCTCGCGGCTCATACCTGAAAACTCGTAAGAGTAACCTGCAGGCAATACCTGGGCAGCTGTCTCTCTTAATGCCTGAATGGCCTGCCCGCTACTAAAGCCTGGCTTGGGCGAACCATTGAACTCAATAGAGCGGTAGATATTATAGTGTGATATCACGGCCGGATTTTCCACCACCTTTGATGAAACCAGTGAGTTCAGGGGAATCATACTGCCCTGGCTATTGCGTACATAATAGTTCTGGAAGTCATTTACGGATGAGCGGAAACTACTATCGGCCATGGCCATTACGCGGAAGTTACGGCCATAGAGGTTGAAATCGTTCACATAGCTACTTCCCAGTAAGGTAGACATGGTAGCATATACATCAGATACCAATACGCCCAGCTTCTTGGCTTTTTCCTTATCTACATCAACCTGGTAGCTGGGTGTTCTGGTTGAAAAGAAGGTATACGCTACGCCAATCTCCGGACGTTGATAAAGTGCCATCAGGAATTTTTGGCCTACTTTTTCAAACTCCTGGATATTATCGGTGCTGGTAGTTTGCAATAACTCGAAGGTAAAGCCCGATGTGGCGCCGAGGCCCGGAATGGCTGGTGGCGCTATGGGCATGATCCTGGCTTCTTTGATATCGCCGGTTCGCTTGCGTATCTCGTTCATGATACTCTCCAGTTTCAAAGTGGTTTCCTGCCGTTCGTCCCAGTGGTTGAGGCTCACGAACATGGTACCTGAGTTGGACTTAAAGGAGAAGTTGATAATGTTCAACCCTGCCAAGCCACCCACTGTATTAACACCGGGGATTGCCTTCACCCTGCTCATTACATCTTTGAGCATGGCCACGCTGCGGGTGGTAGAGGTACCTTCAGGCATTTCATAAGTTACAAACAAACGGCCTTCATCTTCGGTAGGGATAAATCCGGTAGGTTTATTTTTGAACAGGAAGAACAAGCCCACAAAGAGGCAAAGCATCATGATCACTACATAAGGGGTGGCCTTGATCCACTTACCTACGCCCCGGGTATAGGAACTGGTAAGGCGACCAAAGACCCTGTTGAACCAGGCGAAGAATTTCTCCAGTACATTCTTACGCGCATTCTCTGCTTTGGAGGGTTTCAGCATGATGGTACAGAGGGCAGGTGTTAATGACAGGGCCACGAATGCCGAGATGACCACGGAGACGGCAATAGTAATGGCAAACTGCTGGTACAGGCGCCCTACGATACCTGGTATAAAACCAACGGGAACGAATACAGCAGCCAGGATGAGGGCAATGGCCACAACGGGCCCTGAAATATCGCCCATGGCTTTTTGGGTCGCCTCCTTCGGTGACAGTTTTTCGTGGTCAATATAGTGTTGTACTGCTTCTACCACCACAATGGCATCATCTACCACGATACCGATGGCCAATACAAAGGCAAAGAGGGTCAATGTATTGATGGTAAATCCGAAGGGGAGGAAAAAGATAAATGTACCGATCAATGATACGGGGATGGCCAATACAGGGATGAGGGTGGCGCGCCAGTTCTGCAGGAAGAGGAATACCACGATGATCACCAGGATCAGGGCTTCTACCAGGGTATGCATTACTTCATTGATGGAAACCTTCACTACGGTGGTTGTTTCCAATGGAACGGCATAATCCACATCCTTAGGGAATGCGGCTTTCAAATCGGCCAGTGCCTTCTGCAACCCATCCCAGGTTTCGATGGCATTGGCGCCGGGGGCCTGGTAAATGAGGATAAAGGCAGCGGGCTTTCCATTCACAAAAGAGTTGTTGCCATAATCGAACTTGCCCAGCTCAACGCGGGCCACATCTTTGAGGTATACGATACTACCATCTGCCGGACGGGTACGTACCACAATGCTTTCAAATTGGGCAACGGTATTGATGCGGCTATTGGTAAGTACGCTGTATTCAAATGCCTGTAAGTTGGGTTGTGGGTTACCACCGATGGTACCGGCAGCTACCTGGAGGTTCTGTTCGGTGAGTGAGCTAAGTACATCGGAGGTGGTCATGTTGAGGGCAGCGAGCTTTTTGGGATCGAGCCAGATACGCATCCCAAAATCATCACCCCGGGTAAAGATATCGCCTACGCCCTTCACCCGTAAAAGGGCATCCTTCATGTAAATATTGGCATAGTTGCCCAGGAAGATCGGGCTTCTGGTACCATTGGGCGAATACAAGGCCAGGGCCACCATGATACTGGGATTCCGTTTACGGGTAGTTAATCCCAAACGTTTTACGGCATCCGGCAGGGTTGGTTCTGCTACGCTCACCCGGTTCTGTACATCCAGGGTAGCAATATTGATATCGGTGCCTACCTCAAAGTTTACGGTAATACTACTTTGGCCGCTACTGGTACTATTGCTGTTGATGAAGGTCATACCGGGCGTACCATTTACCTGGGTTTCGATGGCGGTGGTAGTGGTTTGCTCCACGGTCTGTGCATCGGCACCGGTAAAAACACCCGATATAGAAACGGTAGGTGGGGTAATATCCGGGTACTGGGCAATGGGCAGGTTGATCATGGCGATCAGGCCCACCAGTACGATCACAATCGATATTACAATGGCGGTTACCGGGCGTTTTATAAAAGTATCTGCTATCATTAGTTATCGTCTTTAAAGTCCTCAGTTCAAATAATAACGCACTATCTACCTTTACTTCTTAGCGGGCGCTGCGCCTGCTCCGGGTTGTTGTGGGGGAGCAGTTGTGATCTTAGCACCTTCGCGCAGGTTTTGGACACCTTGTACCACAATGGTTTCGCCTTCCTGCAATCCATCGCGGATGATGACATCGGAACCAATCTGGCGGCCCAATACCACTTTACGTTGGGTAACCTTGCTGCTATCACCTTCCACATACACAAAGAAATCACCCAGTTGCTCAGTAATGGCTTTATAAGGAATGATCACTGCAGCAGCGGCAGTATTGCCCTTTACTCTAACTGTGGTGCTCATACCGGCTTTCAACATACTCTTAGGATTGGGAAATACCAACCTCGTTTTGATATTGCCGGTTTGAGGATCCACGGCCCGATCGATGAGGCTAATGGAACCAGCGAATGGATATACATCATGGCCAAAAGCAATGAGGAAAACAGAATCAGCTGCCTTTGAGCCATTTTGCTGAAATTGAACAAACCGGTACAGCTCTTTCTGATTCACGGCAAAGTCAACAGCCATAGGGTTGTCGGAGGATACGGTATTCAGAATGGTGGTGCCGGCATAGATGGGGCCACCTACTTTTACCTGTGAGATACCGATGGTACCATCAAATGGCGCCAGGATGGTGGTATAACGTACATTCGTTTGTACAGCGCGTATATTGGCCTTGGCTGCGTCTACCTGCTTTTTGGCGGCTTCCAGGGCAGCATCGGCATTGTCGACCTGTTGCTTGGCAATGGCATCCTGTTTATCCAGCTCATGAAAACGGTCAGCGTCTTTTTGAGCTTTCACCAGGTTGGCTTCCTGTACGGCCAGGCTGGCTACGGCCTGCTGATAGGTAGCTTCATAAGCCTGTTGATCTATTGAATACAAACGTTGTCCTTTTTTTACGCGGGCGCCATCTTCAAAATAGATACCGGTAATGTATCCATTTACTTGTGCCCGCAGTTCCACCTGGTTAAGGGCGGTAACGGTACCGGGGTATTCATCGTAGTAAACGGCATGGGAAGTAGTTACCTTGGTTACGGTTACAGGAATGGCCTGGGGAGCCATTGCTCCTGGTTGTTGCTGCTTATTTCCACCACAGGAGACCATGGCCATCAGGCAACCAACGCTTGTAAAATATCCTATCCTTTTAAACAACATATGCTGAGATGTTTGATATTAATAATTGAATTGTCCCAACGCCTTTTGTACATCTATCTTGGCGGATAACAACACGTATAAAGCATTGTAATAGTTAATGCGGGCAGTACGCAGATCGGATTCGGCAGTTACCACTTCCAGGTAAGTCTTAACGCCGGAACGGTATTGCAGGTTGATCACATCATATACCTCCCGGGCCAGGTCCATATTTTCCTTGAGGGCCAGGTAACTGGCCAGGCTGCTCTTGTATACTGCCAGGGCCTGTGCATATTGGGAATTGATGGTATTCCTCAGGTTGATCTCCTGCCAATCCAACGATTTCAACTCCCATTCGGCCTGTTGAATATTGTACTTTCTTTTTCCGCCCTGAAATATGGGTAGGGATAAAGTAAGGGAAGCAAAGGAATTGGGGTAATTGGTATTGTACAACTTGCTGAACTTATCGTTCTGAAAGTTGAAGTTATAAGCACCTGAAGCATATACATTGGGCAGGTAACTCCATTTGTTATACCGTACATTGGCTTCCTGCAGCTTCTTCTGGGTTTCTAATAATTGAAATTCGATGCGACCAGCATAGTTGATCCTTTGCAGGGTATCAAGGGTAACTTCTCTTTCCATTTGAAGGCTATCGTACACAATATCTATTGGCTGGCTAACGGGATATCCCATCAGGGCCTTGAGGTATTCTTGTTTTGCTTTCAGCAGCTCTTCATTGCCTTTCAGCTGGGCCCTGGCATTGTTGAGGGCAATGGTCGCTCTTTTATAATCTGTTTTATCGGCTACACCTGCATTGTATTGGGCCCTGGCATCTTTGAGGCTACGTTCCAGGCGGGTAATGTCTTCAAAGGTCACTTTGATCTGTTGTTCAGTAGCCAGTACATCGTAAAATGCTTTGGATACATTAACAGCCACATCAATCTTGGTGCTGCTGGTATTTTGTTTTGCCAGTCTGCGTACATCTTTTGCAGTACGGCTGGCCAGCAAGGCATCGCGGTTGAACAAGTTCTGTGTGGCACTGAATTGCAGGGCAGAGGTATTGTTTACACCCAGTTTCCTGGCCTCACCCCCAATGACAGCTGTTTGCACCTCGAAGTTGTGTTGAAGCAGGTAATTGAAATTCAGCTGTGGAAACCAATCGGCCAACTTACTCCTGATGGTTGTTTCGGTTGTTTCTTCATCGATCATGGATTGCTGGATCAATGGTTGCCGCTTAATGGCATATTGTATTACGTTCTCAATAGTGGCCACTTGTAATACACTGTCGCCACTCCGTTGCTGTGCGGGCAACAGCAGGGGCATAGCTAAAGCCAACAGGCATGCCTTGAAAATCTTCTTTTTTTCAGAAAGCCTTTCTTTATTTAGATTGCTCATAATGCACGTTTATTTTCTAATATACCGGAACACGCAAATGACCTGCATGGGTAATCATGGCTGCTTTTTATTAAAAGCAGGGATGACTGGGGCGTCAATCCTGGATAATACCTGCCTGAGAGTTGCAGGGATTTTTCCTGAGATGTTGCAAAATTATTAAAGTGCTTTGTAAAAAGGCAATTTATTTTGATTGCACCCTTCCTTAATTTCTTAAAATACAATATTTTATTGTCGGGCGAATCAACTGTTGAACCTTTTTGCAGGCCTCTTTTTTGAATTCCTGAACGCCAAGTTCAGCCCGCAATAATAGAAGAATAATGTCCATTTTCATGGACAGGATCATTAAAAAGGGATTAATGACGCGGGCTTATTGGACAACGGGTTGGCGGATGTCCTGCAACTTTGCATCCTCAGCCTGACCAGGATGCTCGGCAATGGTGAAAAAGAAAGAGCTGCCCTTGCCGGGAGAAGACTCCACCCAGATCTCTCCTCCATGTAACTCGACGATCTTTTTACAATGTGCCAGGCCAATACCCGAACCTTCATAATCGGACCGGTTATGCAATCGCTGAAAGATGATAAAGATCCGGTCCTGGTGGCTGGGATCGATCCCAATGCCATTATCTTCCACACAAAACTTCCAGTAACCTTTTCCTGGCTGCACATCGATCCGGATCACAGGAGGGATGCCGGGTATTCTGAATTTAATGGAATTACTGACCAGGTTTTGAAACAACAATTTCAATTCGGTAGGATAGGCATTGATCACGGGCAGGTCACTGGCATGAATAGTTGCTTCACTTTCCCTGATCACGGTAGCCAGATCGGCCAACACCTCAGTCAATATATCGTTGCAATTAACCGGGATAAACTGTTTTTCGCGACCAATACGGGAGTAATCCAGCAGGTCTTTGATAAGGACTTTCATCCGGTCGGAGGATTGCGCGATATAGTCCAGGTACCTGTCTGCATGTTCATCCAGCATACCTTTATATTGTTTGCGAAGTGCTTCCACAAATCCTGTAGTAGTTCTTAAGGGCTCCTGCAGGTCGTGGGAGGCTACGTAGGCAAATTGTTCCAGCTCTTTATTCTTTCGCTCCAGCTCTGCTGTTCGTTGTTCTACTTTTCGTTCCAGGTTGACATTCGTTTCCTGGATCACATCGGTCATGCGTTCCAGCTCAGCGGCCATGGTATTAAAATCATTGGCCAATATGCCAATTTCGTCTTTGGAGAATGCTTTGGCTCTGGCACTCAGATTGCCCAGGGTTACAGCCCTTGCGGAGTTGAGTACTTCATTCAATCCTTTTTGTATACTTCGGCTTACAATGATGGCCAGACCCAGGCCAGTTAGTTCAACTGTAAGGGCAATGATGAATAGTATCTTTAATACCAGGTTTTCCAGCCACCGGGAGCCTTCGCCCATGTGCAGGGAAAACCTATCTTCAAAAGGTGTGAGCTTTTTATTGAGTGGATCGATTTCCTCCAATATGGCATTGATGCGTTCTTCGGAGGGCTGGGCAGCGTTGATCTCCCGGTGTAGTTTATCACCTATCACATAAAACTCGGGGATCAGGCTATCGGCTGCATTCCAGGCAGTAATGGCCCTGCTGATGTAATAGTTGCTATAGAAACGCCTGAATAATTTGATCATACCGTCCACATCGTCCGGATGATTGCGCCCCGCGATCAATCCTTCCCGGGCCACTTCCAGATCAGGTACGGGCTTCCTTAATTCAACCAAGGCGCGATGATCGCCCATCGGCACTTTCATAAATTCCTGGAACTCCTGGTAATCGGCCTCATTTCTGCTGCGGCCATATACCAGCAGTTGATACATCGCATCTTTCTGGGCTTTTGACCAAAGTCCTTCGCCGTTGACATAAGCCCTTACTGAAGAAAGATTATTGATGGAAAATATAAGTGCTCCCAATTCAATGATAATCAGTAAGGCCATAATACCTACTGTGAAATAGAGCTTTTTTGCAATCGATACGTTCCTGAACCATCGGGCAATGGAGAGTCCTTTCATGTTGTGTAATTTAGACGAGCCTTTTACCCTAATTAAAAGTACCCGCTACCAGGCAGCTATTACTCGAGAAATGTACGAAGATTTTAGAAAGAAAGTTGTGATAAAACATGAATCAGCATGATTAGTGTACGTCAGCTATCCCTGAAACCACTATTACAGCATAGAAAAATAACGATGGCCGGTCAACAGTACTGCCTCCCAAAGGAAAGCACTGTAGACCGGCCTTTACATTGAAAACTATTTGTTCAAATGCAGCGGGCTGCTCCTCGCAGGTAGTGCGCCTACAGCGCACAAATACCTTTGGAAACTTTTTTTTACAAAGCGATAGCCCCTAAAGGGGCAATGTATACTATCTGTTCACCAGCTTCATAGCGCCCTCACTGTACCGTTCGCCGGCAGCAGGGTATTTTTGAAGCAAGGCCTCAATGGCTTCCAGCTCACTGGCAGTTAATACCACATCAGCCGCACCTGCATTTTCTTCCAGGTACTTCCTTTTTTTCGTGCCGGGAATGGGAATAATATCATTTCCCTGAGCCAGTACCCACCCCAGTGCCAATTGGGCTGGTGTACTATTTTTTGTTTTTGCCAGTGCGGCAAATTCTGCTACCAGGCGTTGGTTATTGTCCCAGTTAGCATCATTAAAGCGAGGCAGGGTCCGGCGGAAATCATCAGCAGCCAATTGCTCTTTGTCCTGCACGGTAGCTGTGATCAAACCTCTTCCCAATGGACTGTAGGGGATCAGGGATATACCCAGTTCGCGAAGTACGGGCAACACTTCCTTTTCAATACCACGGGTCACCACCGCATATTCACTTTGCACAGCAGCAATTGGATGCACAGCATGCGCTTTGCGAATGGAAGCAACAGAAGCTTCGGACAGGCCCAGATAACGCACCTTACCTTCCTTTACCAACTGGGCCATAGCGCCCACCATATCTTCCACCGGAACATTGGGATCAATGCGGTGTGCATAGTACAGGTCAATGGTATCAATTTTCAAACGTTTCAGACTGGCCTCCACTGCTTTTTTAAGGTGTGCTACGGATCCATCGAAATAGTAAGATCCATCGTCTTTGAAACGGAAGCCAAATTTAGTTGCAATGAAAACTTTATCGCGGTTGGGTACCAATACTTTTGAGATCAGCTCTTCATTGGCGCCATTACCATACATATCGGCGGTATCCCAGAAGTTAATGCCCAGGTCGAGTGCACGGTGCAAAGTGGCGATGGATTCCGTATCATCTACCGGTCCGTAGGCAAAGCTCATGCCCATACAACCCAAACCGACAGCCGACAGCTGCTCTCCTGTATTTCCAAGTGTTCTGTAATTCATAGTTTCTAATTTAGATACCAAAGGTACATGGCATGGCAGGCCGCTTGTTTATAAAGTTCAAACCATTCCTTATGAAATTCAAATAAGGACGGGAGTCGGCAATCGGCAATGGGTCGCTGTAATTGGCAATTGCTGATAGTTAGCTACGGGTAGCGCGTCCTAAATGGCATAAAAAAGCCAGTTACCGGCAACCGGTAACTGGCCACAGATAACCAAAACGATTTCCTTTATTGCGCTACAGGAACCACTTTAACATTTTTTACATCTGATCCATTCCTGATCTCCTCACTGGCTTTTTTTACCAGCTGATCACCGGGTTGCAGGGTATTGGCATAGACCTCTATCTTGCCATCTGCTTCACGACCTTTTTTCACATCTACCCATTCGGCTTTATTGTTGGCAATACGGATCACAAATACGCGCTCAGGCGAATTGACCAGTGCGGTTTTGGGAACAATGAGGGTACTGTCTTTGGCAGGGAATGGGATATTCACTTCGGCAATCATGCCGGGCAGCAGTCTCTTGTTGTTGTTCTCCACATCAATTTCTATGCGTTCAGAACGCAACCTGGCATCCAATGCACCCGACAAACGGTTGACATTCCCTTTAAAGATCTCATTTGGTATGGACTTCACAGTGAACTGTACAGGATGCTTACTATCCAGGTAACCTGTATAGGCTTCGGGCACAGCTACTACCAGCCTCAATTTCTTTTGATGTTGTAAAGTAAACATGGGAAATTCAGACCCTTTACCCGATGGGCCCACATAACCGCCGGTATTGGCATTACGGGCACTGATCACCCCATCGAAAGGGGCTCTTATTTCCAGGTATCCCTGGGTAATGGTCACTTCTTTATGCGCAGCCTTGGCCGCTTCCAGTTGTGCATAATCCGAGTTTTTGCGGGCAGCAGCCTGATCCAGGTCATTCTGTGAAATGGTACCTGGTGTTTTGCTCGTTTCATACAACCGGTCGTACTGCGACTTACTGGCAGTATAAATGGCCTCTTGTGATTTCAACCTGGATTCTGCGGCTGCCAGTCTTGAATTAAGCTCAGGCGCCTCCAGAGAAACCAGGAGTTGACCTGCCTTCACTTCTGAACCCACATCTACATACAGTTTTCTTACATAGCTGTTTTCTTTGGCATACAGGTCTACCTGTTGCCAGGCAATCAGTTCGGCAGGTGTTTGAAAGGAGGTAGATAGCTTTTCTTTTTGCAGCGGGAACACTTCGGTTACTGCCGGAGCAGCCGCTACCGCATTGTCGGCCTTCTTTTCTCCATGAGAAGAATTGCAGGCTGTTTGCGCCATACCCAAACCAGCGAGGGCCAGTAATAATATATGTTTTGATCTCATATGCACTGTTTAAAATTAATAACTTTTCTCATCATTGATCGCTCACTCCTCCCCTACATAATGCCTGCTCTCTTTATCCTCAGGATCAAGGGATACAGAGGCGGTAGAGGTTTTACCCTGTACCCATGCAAATACCAGGGGCAATAACAACAAGGTGGCAAATGTAGAAGCCACCAATCCTCCTATCACGGCCCTGGCCAGGGGAGAAACCTGGTCACCCGCCTCACCCAAACCGGCAGCCATGGGTATCATACCCACCACCATCGCCACACTGGTCATCAGGATAGGGCGTATGCGCAGGGCTGCTGCTTCCCTTGCGCTTTGCAAAGCATTCCCATTGTGTTTGCGCAATTGTTCGGCATTGGTGATCAGCAATACCGCATTGGCAATTGATACGCCTACGGACATGATGATACCCATATAGGATTGCAAATTGAGTGTGGACCCCGTAGCCAACAGCATGAGCAAGGCACCCAGCAATACGGCTGGTACGGTGGTCAATACCACCAGTGATACTTTAAATGACTGGAAGTTGGCTGCCAGCATCAGGAAGATCACCACAATCGCTACCACGAGGCCCGACTGCAAACTATCAAGGGTTTCGGTTAATACTTGTCCCAATCCAATTGGTTCAACGGTTACTCCCCGTGGCAATTCACCCAGGGCGGCAATGGCTGCCTTTACATCATCCGTCGCAGCACCCAGGTCTTTATTTACCAGGTTGGCTGTGACGCTAATAATGGGCATGGCACCCAGGTTATCATTCTCGCCATAGGTTGTATCCGCTTCTATAGTAGCTACATCACTCAATACAGGGCGGGGAGCATTTCGCAAAACGGGTATCTCACCAATACTTTGAATGCTGGTCATTTTGTTTTCCGGTACCTGCACCTGCACGCTGTAACTCAACCCTGCCTTTTCATCCAGCCATACATTCTTTTCAGTATACCGGGAAGAAGAAGTTGAAGCAATGATAGAACGGGAGATGTCTGACATGTCAACACCCAGTTGGGCAGCTTTGATCCTGTCGATGTTAATATTCAGCGCTGGATATTTGATGGGCTGTGCAATTTGTATATCGCGCAGGTAGCTGATCTGGTGCAGCTTGTCCATCAATTTATAAGCATACGCTTCATTCAGTTTCTTATTACGACCAGCAATCCGCACTTCCACGGGAGTTGGTGAACCCTGACTTAGTATCTTATCGGTGAGTTCGATGGGTTCAAAAGACAACTTCACTTCGGGCATCGCTTTCGATACCTCGGCCCGGAGTTTTTCCTTGAGCTCATCCATATTTACTTTATAATCTTCATGTAAGGCAACTTGCAATACAGCTTCGTGCGGACCGCCGGTAAACAGGTAAATGGGGCTGATGGAAAACAAGGCCGGGTGTTGACCTACGAAAGCCGAACTAATGGCCACATTTTCCTTACCCACGGTTTGGTTCAATATGTCCAGCATTTTGACCATCTTCTCTTCGGTACGCTCTATACGCATGCCTTCAGGTGCTTTTAACCGAACCTGGAACTGGGAACCATTTACTTTGGGTAATACATCACGGCCAATATTGGACAGCAATAAAGCTACAGCGCCGATGGCCAATATGAGAGAGGCTACCGCTATTGGCTTCCGGAAGCGCAGTAACCGATCAAGAAAACGCATGTACCGTGCCCTGAATTTCTCAAACCGGGTAAGCTTGCCATCGGTGTTGGTATCGGTTCTTTCGGCCATGGCTGCTTTCAGTTCCCAATCTTCGTGATGGCCCTTCATAGGGGCATGCTTGCCCTTATGACCTTTCATGATCCAATTGGCCATGATGGGTACAAAGGTTTGGGACAACAGGTAGGATACGATCATGGAAAATCCAATAGCCAACGACAAAGGCAGGAACAAGGACCCCGGTATGCCCTGCATGGTAAAGGCTGGAGCAAAAACGGCCAGGATACAAAACAGGATCAACAATTTGGGGAAGGCTATTTCCTTACAGGCATCCCAGATGGCTTTGGCTTTGGGCTTGCCCATATCCAGGTGCTGGTGAATATTTTCAATGGTCACGGTCGATTCATCGACCAGGATACCAATGGCCAGTGACAGACCGCTCAAGGTCATGATATTGATGGTTTGGCCAAAGAGCTGCAGGAACAGTACCCCTGCAATAATGGAGGTAGGAATGGTCAATATAACGATCAGCGCTCCCCTGGCATCACCCAGGAACATCAATACCATTAGCCCTGTAAGGATGGCTCCAATAGCGCCTTCGCTCAGCAGGCTCTTCACGGCATTCATTACATATACGGACTGATCGAACTCATAGGACAATTTTACATCTTCTGGTAGCTGTGCCTGAAAGGTGGGCAAGGCTGCTTTCAACTTCTGGACCACTTCCCAGGTAGAGGCATCAGCTGATTTGGCAATACTTAAATACACGGAACGTTTGCCATTTACCAGGGCGTAACCCATGGTTATATCGGCTCCATCTTCTACAGTCGCTACATCGCGCAGGTAAAGGTTCTGTACGCCTCCTTTGAACAGGGGCATACTTTCAAAATCTTTAACGGATTTAATAATTGTATTGGCGGGGGTTAAGTAATTGTAATCACCAATGCGCACATTACCTCCCGGTGAGATCTGGTTATTTAATCGCAGGGCCTCTACCAACTGGTCAGGTGTAAGTTGGTGGGACCGTAATAGTTCAGGATCGGCCTTGATGACAATGGTACGGATATTACCGCCGAAGGGTGGAGAACCTACCAGTCCGGGAATAGATGTAAAGGCCGACCTTACATATACGTTGGCCATATCCATCAACTCGTTGTTGGTACGGGTGGGGCTGCTCAATACCAACTGCCCTACGGGCAAAGTAGAAGCATCAAACCGAATAATGAAGGGTGGTTGCGATCCCGGTGGGAAGATGGCCTGGGCACGATTACAGAAAGCACTCAGCTCAGCTGCGGCCTGCGCCATATTGGTATTGGGATAAAAAGTGATCTTCATTAAGGTAAGGCCCTGGGTATTCTTGGTTTCAATGGTCTTAATACCATTTACAAACAATAATATATTGATGTATTGCTTACCAAAGAAGGCCTCCATTTGGGAAGGGGTATACCCACCAAAAGGGTGTGATACATAGATCACCGGCAGGTTCATCTGCGGAAATATATCCACCTTGATGGTGCGTACAGCACTAATACCAAAAAACAATAACCCGGCCACCATTACCAGGATGGAGATAGGTTTACGAAGTGCGGTTCTGATCAGTCCCATGGCTACGATAGGTTCAGTTAAAACTCATTAATAAATAAATCAAAGTCACCAGTGGCAGCAGCTTTTAGCAATAATGCCTGCCATACATTGTTATAGGTAATGGCACGGTCGGTTTCGGCACGGTTCAGTGCATACAAAGCCTGTGTAACATCCACCATATTGGTAAGCCCATTGGTATACAATACTGATTTCTGGAGATAAGCATCGGAAGCGGCCTTCACCTGGATGGGCACTTCGCGGTAGTTATCCAAGGCATATTTGATCTTGTTATCAGCCAGTACCAACTGGGCTTTGAGCCGTTGGTCAGTAAGTTCATACTCATCTTTAAGGGCTTGTGAAACAAACTTCTGGGCATTTACCTGTTGTTGTATACGCAAGGGAGTAGTAAGGTTCCAAACCATGCCTACTCCCAGCAGGTAGTTGTACCTGTTAGGATTGATACCTGAAAAATAATCGGTCTTGTAGTGGTCCATTCCCTGGACGCCGTAATTGTATTCAAATCCCGACCCCCTTCCCTGGAATACACCAAACAAAGAGAAGGTGGGGTAATTGAAGGTCTTAAAGTATTTTGCCTGTTCATTGCTCAGGTCAATGCGCCGTTGGAAAAAAGCCAGCAAAGGGTGCTGCTTCCGGGAAGCTGAATCATACAATGCCCCGGGTACGCGTGCTACAAATAAGGTGTCCAGGCTAAAGTTTTGTGCAGGCACGCCCATGAAGATGGCCAGTTGATTGGCCTGTTCCTGTTCATAATCGCGGGCGCGTGTCAATACGATCCGGGCATTGGATACTTCTGCATTGGCCAGTGAAGAATCAACGCCTGCATTGAGGCCATTTTTTACCCGGGTAGTTACAATGCTCTGTAGTGTCACCGCCCTGTCGAGGTTATTTTGCCAGGACTGGGTAAGCCGCTGGGCTGCCAACAGGTTCATATAGGCAGCTGCCACTCTTATTTCATGCTGGAACTGTTCCTGTACCAGGTCACTTTCATCCCTGGCCACGGTGGCCTGTGCTGTTTTGATCTTTTCTTTGGCACGACCAAAAGAGAAGAAGTCCCAATTGACATTGGTCAGGTACAGGGCGCCAAAAGCAGCATGCCAGCTTTGTTCCGCCAGGGGGGCGCCAGAAGAGGCAGCGTTGCTGATACCGCGCAGGGCATAGGAAGGCCCTGTAGTGCCATTTACTGTTCCATAATCGTGCTGGAAGGAAATACCCAGATCGGGCAGATACTCCTTTTCACTTTGCTTTACGGATGCTTTAGAAGCATTGACATAATTGGCCTTTGCCTTGATGGCGCTGTAATTATGTAAACCTGTTTGTACTGCCTCCTTCAGGGTCAATACCTGCGCTTCAGCCACGTGAAAGCTAAAAGCAATACTAAGAAGCCCTAAAAGGGAAACCGGGTAATTTTTTGACATGCTATTGCGAATGAATGAGAATCAGATTGCGATCACCTTAACCACGAGGCAAGCCTATTCGTTAGTGGAGAATTGCGTTTTAAGGCAGTAAAGGTAGCTTGGGTTAAAGGGATTATCATTATACATTTCAAACAAAAACCTATAAAAATCAAACAACCACTCCACGGAATGACCTGGGCGTTACAAGTGTTTGCTTTTTAAAGAAGTTGTTAAAATAGGCAGGATACTCAAAACCGAGGCTATACGCTATTTCAGATACGTTCCAGTTGGTATGCAATAACAAAGCTTTTGCTTCCTTTACAATACGGTCGGCAATATGCTCTGTTGTTGTTTTGCCGGTAATTTCTTTTACTACCCTGTTCAGGTGATTGGCGTGGACAGATAAATGCAGGGCATAGTCACCGGCTGTTTTCAGTTTAAGTACATGATCGGGCGAGTCGATGGGAAATTGTCTTTCCAGCAACTCAATAAATAAGGCAACTATTCTTGAGGAAGCATTGGTGTGCTGAAAATAACTATCGGCCGGTTTGGACTTCAGTGCTTCATGAATAATGAGGTTGATATAATTGCGCAGCAGATCATATTTGTGAATATACTCAGATGCAAGCTCCGACTGCATTGTAGCGAAAATACCGCATAACAGGTTTACCTGCTGGGGAGTCACAAAATAGATCGGATCGCCTCCTATTTTAAACAGGGGTGATTCCATGATACCTTCATTCCTGTGGGTACGGTCGGCAAACTGTTGATCAAAAAGACAGAAATATCCATCCTGTTGTGAAGAGGATGCTTCCCAGGCATAAGGGATGGTAGGATTGGAAAACAATAAGGCCGGCTTGTCTATCTTAATACCTTTATCAGCATAGTACAACATGCCCTCGCCTATGATGAGCGATATCTTGTAAAAGTCGCGCCGGTTGTATGGAGAATAGGTCTTACAATAGAAGTCACTACGCTTGTACACATTCAGGTGGCCCAATTCCTGCCGCTGATTTTGCTTGTCGTAAATAATCCGTCCACTACTCGTTACAGGACTACCGAGCCGTTTGTAAAAATCGCTGATTGATTCCGCCTTGCCCATAAACCGAAATTATGAAATTCAAACAATGGGCAGATTAAAATGTTTATAAAATTAGACGGATTGCCTATTTGTTGAGATGGACGGTATGCCCTTTTCGACCGCTGGGCAAATGTCGGTCTGACAGTTGTTAATGACTTGTTACCGGGCGTATCCTGGTACTAGCCGGATCGATGCAGCATACACTACTTTCCCTATCCGAATTGCACTGGAATCTATACATAATTGCACTGGCTCTCTATGGCAGAGTGCTGGTTTCCCAGTAGTCCAGTGCAATTATCAGTGGCCTTTTAGGCGTGTAAGCTAGTACCAGACAGGGTTTCAGCCAGAGCCGATAACGTATTTTGGGCCAATAAGGCCTGGAAGCCTTCCGCCTGGGGCGAGCACCATTTTACCTTATTCTCAGATAAGCAATTGGTTATAAATAAATTACCTTGCAACTTATGCATCTGTACATAAAAAATATGGTCTGCAACCGCTGTATCATGGTGGTAAAGCAGGCATTTGAACAGGAAGGCTTGCATCCACTCCAGGTAAAACTGGGAGAGGTAGAGTTGGATAAAAAGCCGGCCAGTGCTACGTTGGAAAACATAAAGACCAGACTGGCCGCCGTTGGGTTTGAAATACTGGACGATCAGAAACAAAAGACGATAGAACAAATACGCAACGTCATACAGCAATTGATCGAGTCGGGTGAGTTGGACGAAAACCACAAGTTTTCGGAACTCTTGTCCAATGCCCTACAAAAGGATTACGCTTCGCTTAGCAAGCTATTTTCGGAAGTAGAGGGCATAACCATTGAAAAATACGTGATCCAACAGAAAATAGAAAAAGTAAAAGAGCTGATGATCTATGATGAATTACCACTCAATGAAATTTCTTTCCGGCTGGGTTATAGTAGTGTAGCTCATTTATCAGCTCAATTTAAAAAGGTTACGGGTTTCAGTCCTTCTGAATTCAGGAAATTAAAAGATCACCATCCTGCTACGGGGAGATAACCTGAATTTTATAAATATTACCTCGAATCTTATAACATAGCCGCCCGACGCTGGCAATAGTTTTGTGTAATTAATTACCTGCTACCAGGCAATTAAGCTCCTGGTAGCTTAAAAGTGACTTATATGCACAAATTATTGCTTACCCTGCTTACTACTCTTTTTGTTTTTACAGCCAGCTATGCACAGCACGAGCATCATGGTGCAGATACAACAAAACCAAAGCCGGCTCCAAGGTCTGGTCATGAAGGCCATACCATGCCTATGCCTGGTGATAAGGATACACAAGACAGCACGATGAAAATGGGAGTGCCCATGAGCCATGCTTTTTCTTTAAACCTTCCTATGAACCGCAATGGTTCCGGTACAGGCTGGTTGCCAGATGCTTCGCCAATGTATGGTGTAATGCTGCATTCCAAAAAATGGATGTATATGATCCATGGCAGTGTATTCCTTCGTTACAACAAACAGGATATTGGTAATAAAGGGGTAAGAGGCGGTGAGAAATGGGATGCACCCAATTGGCTCATGGCCATGGGGCAACGTAAAGTAGGTGAAAGGGGGTTGTTCCGCTTTAGCGTCATGCTTTCGCTGGACGCACCAATTGCGGGAGAATCCGGTTATCCCTTGTTGTTCCAGTCGGGAGAATCCTGGAAAGGACGACCACTGGTGGACAGGCAACATCCGCATGATATGTTTTCAGAGTTATCGATCGGCTATACGCATGCCTTATCAAAAAAGGTAGATGTATTCGCTTATGTCGGTTATCCGGGTGAACCCGCTTTGGGTTCAGTAGCCTTTATGCATCGACCTTCGGCTTTACCTAATCCCGATGCACCACTCAGCCACCATTGGAATGATGGGACGCATATTACTTTTGGTGTGGCCACATTGGGTATAAGATTGGATAAATTCAAATTGGAAGGTTCTTCGTTTACCGGGCGTGAGCCGGATGAGGACCGGTATAATTTTGATAAAGCACGGTTTGATTCCTGGAGTGGGCGTTTATCGTATAATCCCTCCGCTAATTGGGCTATGCAAGTAAGCCATGGGTATATCAAAAGCCCCGAAGCATTACATGGTGATGAAAATGTACACCGCACTACCGCTTCTACAGTATATAGTCTGCCAATGAAGCATGACCGATCACTGAATGTGACTGCCCTTTGGGGATTGAATAAAACTGCGGGGCATGATGGAGAACATGCGGTATTGCTGGAAGGTGCATTGCAACTCAGGAAACTGGCTATTTACAGCCGGTATGAATGGGTACAGAAATCTACGGAAGAGCTGGACCTCGATGAAACTATTTATGGTCATGATGCCATTTTTCCTGTACATGCGTTGACGGCAGGATTGAACTATACGGTACTACAGTTAGGGCCGGTACGCTTAGCGGTAGGCGGGCACCTGAGTGTTTACCATGCTGATAAAAAGCTGGATGGGCTATATGGCAAAAACCCCATTGGGGGGCAACTATATCTCCGGATCTATCCCAACCTGATGCGTATGTAGCATGAGCAACAGGAAATATCTACGCGGATCAGAAGAAGTTAATACCCACACTAAAGCCGGACCAGATTTTTAACTCATCGTCTTTATCCATGGACCGGATATTATCCTTGTAGCCGTCGAACTTGGTTTTTTGATCAGAAAAGTACAGTGAGACGGACGGACCGGCAAAGAGAGACATGTATCTATTCAGTTTGAAGTTCAGGTGGGTTTCCAACCGGGTAAGTACGTTGGCATAATTCCAGCTACCCAGGTAAACATGCTGGGCAGTGACTTCAGCATTTACTCCCCATCGGGGGTTCAGGTAAAATTCCCGTCCGAGACCATAACCGAAGGTATAGGCTTTATTGTCCTTGGTAGGCTCTACACCGGCCATCAAAATACTGTATAATTTGGCATTACCGGTTTTAAAGGCTGCATTGAATGGGAATACCTCATTGCCATATACGGCCAGTTTATGATATCCCTTGAAGATGATGTTGATCAGGCCAATGCTATAACCATCTGATGTATCGGCAATATTGATCAGGCCTATTTGTACACCGGATAGCTTGCGGGCATAATTGATCACACCGGCAATCTGTGCACCTTTTACCTCCTGGAAATTCACGTTCAGTACACCGGCAATTTGTGCGCCATCCATTTTCCGGCGATTAACGTTCAAAACACCGGCAATTTGAGCACCGGTGGTTCCATTGTTTGCAAAATTGCCGATGCCTGCGGCCTGCAGTCCATTCATGTGGCCACCTACATGGTTATAGATACCACTTAGCTGGGCCCCTATGAACTGCCGCTTCACAAAATTGGAAATACCCGCTGCCTGCACACCTGTCACACTATCCATTACGGTATTGTGGATGCCTGCCAGTTGTACACCATCTACCTGTCCACCGACAATATTGAACCAGCCCGCAGCCTGTACGTAACGTACGTCTTTTTTAACCAGGTTGAACCATCCTGCCAGCTCTACTCCATCTACCCCTCCCGAATATCCCCCCAACGCGTTTAAGGAAATATGGTTAATAACCTGACTGTTCAACGGTCCATTGGTACTTAAACCGGGCAATAATGAAAGCTGATAAGGCCGTCTAACGAAAAACTTCTTCAGGTTAATGGTCTGTACTTTTTGCCAGGTAGACAGGAGCCATCCTCCCATTTTTGTTCTTTCTACCATGGTCGAATCAGTTTTCCTGTACGTGTACAACCAATGTGTACTATCGGCTTTTCGAACAGCTATCACAATAGAATCAGGTGCATCGAAAGTATAGGGGCTGATGGTAATGGTCTTATCGGAGTTCTCCACCGGCATGATCGCAATAGAAACCTGTTGATTGTACCTGGGCTGAATAACAATGGTGGTATCTTCATAAAACTCCTTACTCACTGTGAGGGAAGCCTTGTCGTGCCGGCTCTTTAGCCGGAGTTTAAAATACCCTTGTTTGTCGGAAATAGCGGATACCAATTGGTTCTTTTCATAAATACTGGCATTACTGATGGTTTCACCGGTTTGATCATCCAGGATGTAACCACTTACATAATAAACCTTTTCTTCGCTGGCGGTTTTGTTAGTGATCACGGCCATTTTAATGGGTGTTTTGCGCAGGATAATGTAATTACCGCTTTCGCGGTATTCATATCCCTCTGCAAATAACAGGTCCATTACCTGCTTCACGGTTTTATTGTACACCTTTAAGGTTACCAGGCTGTCTCCTTTGATGATATTGCTATTGTAAGAGAAATAAAAATTGCCTTTATTACTCAATATCTCCAGTACCTGGTCCAGCTGTTGCCGGTATACGTCAATGGAAACTGTGCGGCCCAGTACGTTTTGCGCCGAGGCTGCAAAGGAAAACAATAAAATAGTAGAGAGTAAGATAGCTCTTACCAATCCTGCTGTCTGCTTCATAACTTATGTTCTGCGTATAACTATTTCAATATGATCTGGGGATCGTTTCGGATAACGGTAAAGTCAAACGTTTGAGTCATATAATGGATGACGCTATCCAGGGGTTGATTATGTAAAGTGGTAGTCCACTCTTGCTGTTTTTTCTCTTTTGATTCAATTATGATGTTTACATCATAGGCTTCATTAAGTACCTGAACTACTTTCCACAAAGGAGTATGATCACATACGAAGGTCTTGTCACGATAGTACCTGTAAAGCTGATCGGTTACATCTTCTTTCACCAGCACTGAATCCGGGTGATTGACAATGACTTTCTCTTTGGGAGTGAGGGACACTGTTTGCTGGTGGTTGCTTACCTGCACTGTGCCGGTTTCAACGATCACTTCTGTTTTATTGCCGTTGGTCTTGATATTGAAGGAGGTGCCTGTAACGGTAACTGTAACTCCATTCACATGTACTACAAAGGGTTTGTTCTTATTGGGTTTCACGCTAAAGAACGCCTCTCCTACCAATGATACTGCTCTGCCGTCCTTATTAAAAGCACCTGCATAACTGAGTGAAGAATGCTTATTGAGGGTGATCACTGATCCATCTGGCAGGGTATCTACCTGGCTGGCGGTGGTAGCTGCCAGGATTACTGGTGCATCCTGCCTTGAATGACGTGCAAAGAACAGGATCATGGCAATTACGCCTCCGGTGATCAGGAGTGCGGCCGCTATTCGCCAGGGCCTCAACCGGCTGTTGATGGAAAGAACAATTGCGGGGGTCTTACTACCGCCATCGATAACCCGCTGTTGAAATCTTTTCCAGGCAAGGTCTTCATCAACCCTACTTTGAGCAGCCAGTTGCTGGCTTTGATCCCAGATCAGTTTAAAGTGCTCAAAATAACGCTGATTGGCCTCCCCTGCCCCGATCCAGGTTTCCACCTGCCTGCTTTCACCAGGCGTGGCTTCCTGTAACAGGTATTTTACCAGCAGGTCATCATCCATATCGTGTAAATGATCTTTCAAGCTTTTTCTGGTTTACAGGGTTAACAGGGATAAGATCACAAACGGTAAAAAATCGATCAGCTTCAAACGCATTAGTTTAAGGGCCTTACCCATCTGGTTTTCTACGGTTTTGATAGACAGGCCCAACCGGTCGGCAATTTCCTGGTACTTGAGCTCTTCAAACCTGCTCATCTGGAAAATGGTACGGCATTGCTCGGGCAACTCTTTCAGTGCTGTTCGCAACCGCTCTTCCAGTTCCCCCATCAATACTTTCTTTTCTGCGTTATCAGATTGTTGGTTCATGCGCGCTGTAGCATAGGATTGATAGGCCGACTTTACCTTAAGGTGCTTGATATAGTTCAGACTTTCGTGATAAACAGCGCGGTACAGGTAGGCAGTCAGGGAGGTTTGAATGGTGAGATGGGCTTTGCGTTCCCAGATCTTGTAAAAAACGTTCTGCACCATTTCTTCGGCCATAATATCATCCTTCACAATGGTACAGGCATAAGCATGCAGGTTCTTAAAATGTGATTTAAAAACATCTTCAAAAGCTGCTGTGCCCACTTCAGTCCGCAACTGAATGTTGCCCGTATCGTTAACTGCCATTCGAACGGTTTGATATCTGCCTCCAAATATAACTGCTTCTGCCAATTGCGCTTTATTATATGACAACCGGCAGAAACCTTACCCCTATTTGGGTGCACGAAATACAGTAATAAAAACGAATCGGACAAAAGAAGAATGGAGTAAATAGTTGATTTACGTGTTAAATATCAATGCACTGCAATCAAAGTGGCGACATTAATTATTTATACGTTGCATTTGCTGGTTCACATACTCCATATACCGTTCGCGGGCAATGATGGAGGCTACCAGGTGGTCGTGAGAAGTGGTGGCTTCCGGCGCAATGTCATAAGCTTTCGCTGCCGGCACCAGGGTGGGGTCATTATTGGCCCGCACAAAATAGATGGTATCCATTTCGGTCATACCCGTTTTATAGTACTTATAAAAGGACTCATGCTCTGTAAAGAACCGGCCGGCCAGGTGCAGTTCATTTTGCCAAAATTTGTATATATCCTGCTGATCTTCTTCGGGGAGGAATAGTGCTGCTTTGTATACCAGTGCATAATATTCGATCAGGCCGGTAAACTTGGGCTTGATGGTTTTAAAGAACCAGGCTTCTTCTGATTCGCTATGAAATCTATAGGTATGCAGGAGATTTTGTAGTTGTTTCCAGTTCATTTCACAAGTCCGGAAGGCGCATTCAATATGCTCTTTTTCGGTAGGGTGTTGTTGCCTGCAGGACTCCATTTCTGCCAACATCTTCTCGTACAAGTGTTTGCATTGTTCTTGCATAGATTATCCAGGGGGATTTTATAGGGATCATTAAAAACTTTGTGTCAAATAAAAAAAAGCAGGGAAAGTAAAAACAATCCCTGGTTAACCAAAAGGTCACATGAGAAAATCTACTATTTGAAACAAAGTTTAATATCATTTACTGGTTTCTTCCTGTTTTGCCCGTGTCCCATCCCGGCAAAACCGGGATAAGGACAAAGCGGACATTGACATATAAGAAGAAACAAAACCCTCCTGGAATTTCCCTGCATGCTGGTGCCTAATAGTAAATCAGGCAAATACAAGCGTGGGAAGTCTTTTAATGGTTACCAAATAATTGCTGGGGTGGGCGCATAAAAAAAGCCCACCTGTTGATAAGCCAGGTGAGCTTGAAAATATATATCAATGCCAATAGAAATGGCAGTGCCTTTCAAAGCTGTACACAGACTTATCTACCTCCGCATTTTGTGCGGAGCAGGAATTGGCACCTTCATTCTCCGCATCATGCACAATGTCTATACAGCATGAAACAAAAGAAGGGTTGCCAAGGCGTCATCGGGCCCGTTTTCCCTCAGCCTTTCTTGATAAGCAACACATAAAAAAGAACGTAGCAAATATATGCAATCCGTCTGTTTAAACAGAAAGTCAAACTGTAAATATTTTCCTAACTGCAATGAAAAATAGAAATAAACGAAAATCTACGCCATAGAATTGTCAGAATTGCCTTATGTCAAATGCGTAAGACTTACACGTTGGAAAAGCCGGAAGCCTGGGCAGGTTGCTCCTGCAACTGCATTTTATATTGGGAGGGGGTAAGGCCGGTGAACTTCTTAAAGGCCTTATTAAAAGAAACTTTATTATTAAATCCAGTATCGAGGGCAATTACCTCGATCTTACTGTCATCACCAGCCGTTAACAGGCTTTTGGCGGCTTCAATTCTCAGTTGATTGATATAATCCGGGAAACTGATGCCCATTCGTTCGTTGAGTACCTGTGATAGATGGTGAACGGAAGTAGCCAGTTTATCTGCCACCTCCTTCTGTTTTAGATCCCGTTGAAGATAGAACCTTTCAGTATCTGCCAATTGCTGTAATTGCAGTTGGATTGCCTGGGCAGTTTCCTGGTCCAGGCTGGAGAATTTATATTTTTCTGCAGGCTCTACCGGCATGGCCATCACAACCGGGGCCACGTGATGGGCATGTTGCACATTCAGGTAAGCGATAGCAAAAATGCCTATTGTAGTAAGCAGCTTTACCAACACAGAAACATACAGGGATATAACAAAGGGGATGTAATAATACAGTGAAAAACCAATGATCTGTACTACTGAATAAGCTGCAAAGAACAGCAATATCCATTTCAGGTAAAGCTTTGTTTTTAAGCTATTGTGTTCAACAGCACCCCATGCTGCATATACCCGGAATTTGTAATAACAAAGCAATGTGATACCGGCTACATAGGCAAGGCCTATCCGGCCATAATTCACATAGTCCTCTCCTTTTCTATACCCGTTTGAATAACGAAAGAGGACCAGGATCAAAAAAAAGGCGGTTGGAAGCCAGTATAGCCAGGCCATGCGCGGCCAGGCCCTTAATCCAAAACAGGTACGCAGGTACATCAGTAGGAAATTAGCGCCTGCCGTACCCAATATCCAGCCTGCTACGACGCCAGGGTAAAGTGGATGAAAGTAATAATCTTTGTTATAGGTGGCAATAAAGAACAATACACTGAGTGAAAACATCAGCACCAGCCATGCCAGCAATTGGTTTTGTGTCCGATTGCTTTTAAACCGCCATAAAACGATTGCCAATACCAGCCCCTGTGTGCCCGCCATCAGGAACAGGAGCATGAACACACCTGGTAGAATAAACATAGCATCTGTCATACTGCAAAAATTGCTGCTTTTAATGTTTACACAGCAATATTATACAGAATGGCTTTCTCCTACTAAAGCTTCAACGGGTATTTTCAACCACTCCTGTAAAACAGGCGTCAGCCGCCTATACCCTATTTACTCCCCCAACCATATTTTAAACCCGTTTACCCGATCACGGCTGATGATGATATCTTCCGCCGTACCCGGCTGGATCTCTACCTTCAGTTTTCCATTGAACCATACCAGTATTTTGGTAATGGCGGCATGGCTAACGATGTATTTCCTGCTTGCCCGGAAAAACAGGGCCGGGGCCACCATTTCTTCAATTTCAGTAATGGTATAGGGCAATACATAATCTTTATTATCCAGTGTTTTTACAAAGCATAGCTTCTCCTTTGAATAAAAGTAACGGATATCAGTTACGGGGAGAGAAATGTATTGGTGGCCTTTCCTGATCAGGAAACGATTCTTATAGGTTGCTCCTGGCTGCTGCTCCGGATTGAGCAGTTGAAGCAATTCTGCTAACTGTGACGATAAGTTGTTCGTTGTACCTGGCAGCTCTCTATGTGGATGGATGAAAGGGATAGCGGCTACTTCTGTATGCCGGAATGTCATATCACGTACCGTACCCGGATTTGTTTTTTCGTTCATTGCTCGACGCATATAATTGTTTTTCTTGACTACCCAAAGTTCACAATTAGACACATCAACAACCATTTCAGGAGTAGGAAAGCCGTAAAGCATTATAATTTTTCACACGAAATACCAGTTTACACCAAGGATATATACTCTTGTCGAAATACAGAGGGATTGAATAGTGAATCAATTCAATATGAAGTGCGTTTGGCTGCCGGATAAATTTTCGGGAAAGGAAATCAAAAGGAGTCTGGAATTTTCTTTCAATGACAAATTGACCAAATATAAAAAAAGCAGGTGGTAGAAACCACCCGCGAGTCACATGAGAAAAATTCTATTACCGCAACTATTTTTGTAGATCCAGGGATGAGTTGCGATAGCATATACCGAAATCCCCGGAGTTCGTTTATCCTTCGGCTTTTTGCCGAACGACCTTTGAATGATGTAATGGCTGTTTGTTTAAGATGTCCAGTAACAATTCAAAAAGGTCCGCATCGCGGAAATTGTACCGGAACTCTGTTTCCTTGACATGGAGGTACAAGGTGTTGCCATTAAGTCCCCTGAACTTTACGAGGCGTGCCTTGAGCATACCCCAGAAAAGGTCAATTTCATCAACGTGCGAGCGTCCTCTGGCAGCCCCATTGAGGCCTCCATGCAGTCGCAACAGTCGTACATTGTTGAAATCGGCAATACCATTGTAAACATGTAAATGGTGCTTTTGCAACAGCTCTTCATCAGCTTCTACCCTGCCTTTTAACCAATCGTACAACCAACTGGTTTCAATACCGGGCATTTTGTCTGTGTAGATGTGTTCCTCCTTTTTGAAAATACCATAGAAGGATTTCTTCCCGGAAAGTCCATTGCTTTCGGCAGGATGAGGTAAACCATGCTCCATGGGAAGGAATGCAACATTACCGTTCTGGTAACGAAGGGGATTTCTCTCTTCGCAAAACCGCGCAATGTGGGTGCGAATGAGTTTAAAATAGGCGTTCACCGTGATCCGGCTTATTCCGGAGATGTTTGCTATTTGCGTAGCGGTGAGGTCTTCGCAAAATAATTTCAATAGCTCCCTCACTTTCCGTTCGGAAAGGTGGGCGCCTTTTAGGTATTTGTTTTTCATGGCGCTAGCTGGGTGGTTAAGTACGATACTCTACGTAAATAAGACAAATTTTATTATAACCGATTTGTTAAAATATTATAAGCGGCCAATGCAGGGGATGTATGCAAGAAACTCAAAATCTACTTATCATGAAAAACCAACTAATTGGGTAGAATAAGTAGTAATGTCACAATTATGTAATCTGTCATTTTCTGCTAAAACAATAGCAGCCTGCTTATGGCAGCTTTTACTTTTTCAGGATTAGGTAGAGCGGCTTGTTCCAGTTGCATGTTCATAGGTATGGCTGGAATGTTTATAGTACCTGTTATCTCTACGGGAGCGTCGAGGGATTGAAAGCAATGCCGGGAGATACGGCCGGCAAGGGCTTCAGCAAAGGAGTTTAGGGTTTGTTCTTCGGTTAACACCATGCATTTTCCATGTTTTACCACGGTGCTAAATACGAGTTCTTCGTCTAAGGGGTATAATGTGCGCAGGTCTACAATTTCTACCTGGCCCGGAAAATGAACAGCAGCAGCTTTGGCCCAATATACACCCATACCGTAGGTAATGATGCAACAGGATTCGCCCCTGTTTACAGCCTGTTCACTTGCTTTTACTACAATATTTCCCTTTCCGAGGGGAAGTATGTAATCACGGGAAGGTTCAGTGGTTTTGGCATCTTCAGTGCCCGGTACTTTACTCCAGTAAAGCCCTTTGTGTTCCAACATGATCACAGGATTGGGGTCCAGGAAGGCGGCTTTCATCAAACCTTTCATATCGGCAGCATTGGAAGGATAGGCTATTTTAAGACCCTTAATGGATAACAGGGTTGTTTCTACGCTGCCACTATGGTAAGGGCCGCCTCCACCATAAGCTCCTATGGGCACCCGGATCAGGGTTTGAACCGGATATTTCCCACAGCTAAGGTAGCATGATTTGGAGATTTCAGTGACAAGTTGGTTAAAACCGGGGTAAATATAATCGGCAAACTGGACTTCCACGATGGGTTTAAGCCCTACGGCACTCATTCCTACGGTGGAGCCAATAATATAGGCCTCCTGGATGGCAGTGTTAAACACACGGTGGTCGCCGAATTGCTCAGCCAGGGTAGCTGCTTCACGGAATACGCCGCCCAGCCTCCTGCCCACATCCTGCCCATATAAGAGGGCTTCGGGATGGTCTTCCATGATCTCCCGGATCGCAAAAAGGGCTGCATCCACCATCATTATTTTTCCGGCGGTAGCATTTGGCTGGTTCGCAGGCAGGGTATCATTTCTGTTGCCCTTTTCGACATTTACCGGTGTGGGCGCAAAAACAAAGTCGCCCACCGTAGCGGTATCGGGTTCCGGAGCCTCGATGGCCTGCCGAAAATGAGTAGCTACCAATTCCACGGCTTCCTGTTCGATCAATTGCAGTTGTGCCTCTGTCATCCCTTTCCGGATGAGTTGTTGGCGGAGCCGGGGAACCGGGTCATTGGCAAGGTGCTTTTCCCAATCTTCGGCCGACCGATAAAATTCTTTGCGTACACCGCTGGTGTGATGGCCCAGCAAGGGTACTTTGGCCTGCACCATGTAGGGGCTTCTGTGTGTCCTTACATACTGTACTACCCGCCTCAGGTTGTCAAAGCTCTCTTCAAAATTACTGCCATCAATGCGCACTCTTTCCATGCCAGGAAAGCCTCCTGCATAGTCGTAGGCGTCCATTACCCGCGCTTCTTCGGCACTGACACTGATCCCCCAATTGTTATCCTGTACCAGGTAAATAATGGGCAATTTTTTCAATACGGCCACCTGGAAAGCTTCACTCACCTCCCCTTCTGTGACGCTGGCATCGCCCAGGGAGCAGATCACGACAGGCAGTTCGCCATTGGGACCCTTCTTTAGGCTGGATTCCAGGAAAGACTCCAGGTATTGGACGCCTTGCGCCAGGCCGGTTGTAGGGATCACCTGCATACCTGTAGCGCTACTTTGATGAATAATGCCAGGTTTATCGGCTCCGCGGTAATTGGGATGGGAATAGTATTCCCTGCCGCCCGTAAAAGGATCATCTGCTTTGGCCAACAATTGGAGCATCAGCTGATAAGGTGTAAAGCCCAGTCCCAGTAAAAGGCTCTCGTCCCTGTAATAGGGGCTTACAAAATCGCAGGGCAGTAACTGGAAAGCAGTGGCCAATTGGATAGCTTCATGACCACGGGAGGTGGAGTGTACATATTTACAAATGGGCCGGTTGGCTTCATAGGTTTGGGCCATAGCGCCGGCAGTACACATTAAGCGATAAGCTTTTAACAAGGTATCAGGATGGATCATGGCAAGCAAACAATGGATGGAAAATAGTCAAAAAGCCATTCCGTTGGAACGAAATGGCTTTTTTGGTATCATTTTAATCAACGATTATTTAATTTCTACAGCTAACAGGCTGTCATCTTCAATAAACCCTTCCAGTTCATCGCCTACTACGCATTCGCCCACACCGGCAGGTGTTCCTGTAAACACCAGGTCACCGATATTGACGGAAAAATAGTTGGAAATATAGGCTACTACTTTGTCGAAGTTATTGATCATCAGGTTAGAATTGCCCTGTTGCACCAATTCCTTGTTTTTGTATAAACAGAAATTGATGTCCTTTTTATTTTTGATGTTCTGGAGGGGAATCCATTTTCCGATGACGGCTGAATTATCCCAGGCTTTCGCTTTTTCCCAAGGCAATCCTTTCTCTTTGAGCTCATTCTGTATATCACGCGCAGTAAAATCAATGCCTACGGTCACTGCATCATAATATTTGCTGGCAAAGCGATCCTGGATATATTTTCCATTTTTGGAAATACGCAAAACCAACTCACATTCATAATGCAATTCGTTCGTAAACTCAGGATAATAGAATGGCGTGTGTGCCTGCAATAAAGCACTTTTGGGTTTCATAAAAATGACAGGTTCATCCGGAACCTCGTTACCCAATTCTTTTGCGTGAGCCACATAGTTACGGCCTACACAGAAAATTTTCATACTCAACAAAGGGTTTAACTGAGATAATTGTTTTCAAGTTTCATAGCCTGGAAAGGCAGGGGGTACAGGTTCACAGGAATATTAGATGCTAAAAAACAATACCCGATTGGATATTATTGGCGAAAATAAAGATTGAAATTAACAAATCATAGTGGAAACTCCAATTTATTCGCTTCATTCATAGTCCTTTCGATACCAATCGTGGCAAAGCTTTCAATGATCTCAACGCATTTTTCCACCTTTTGTTTCACTACCGGCAACTCCGTATCATCCCATCGCCCCAGTACAAAATCCACTTGCCTTCCTTTGGGAAAATTATTCCCGATCCCGAAGCGTAACCGTGGATATTTGTCCGTTAAGAGTGTCTCTTGAATACTTTTAAGGCCATTATGACCAGCATCACTACCCGAAGCACGTAAGCGTATTTTGGCCAGTGTTAGGGCCAGATCATCCAATATTACCAATATATTCTCCAGTTGAACCTTCTCTTTGTCCATCCAGTACTTGATAGCTTTACCACTGAGGTTCATATAAGTAGTAGGTTTGACAATTATCAATTGTCGTCCTTTCCATTTTGCTTCAGCAATTTCAGCCAGGCGGTCTACTCTGAAAAAAGTTCCATGTTTTCGGGCGAGGGCATCGGCCACGTCGAACCCAATATTATGACGGGTACCTACGTAATCAGCTCCAATATTACCCAAACCGACGACCAGGAATTTTGACATGGAAAAAGTAGTTAAAATATGCAGTACGGCCTATACTCACAAAGTAGTATTCATACAATACCGGAAGGATAAAAAAAGCCCGGATGGGATACCGGGCTTTGCTAATATAGATAAAAAATCTATTACTATTTCTTGGCAGCCGGTTTGGCAGCAGCAGCGGCGGGTTTCGCAGCAGCGGCAGCAGGTTTGGCACCAGCAGCAGGAGCAGTTGCTTCTTCTTGTTTCAACTGACGGGTCATTACTACAGAAGCAATGGGAATACGGGGAGAGTTGAGTATTTCATAATGATCAACTTTCACATCTTCTACACGTACGTTACCATTGAGTTCCAGGGTAGTAAGATCAACCTCGATATTCTCTTTCAGGAATTTAGGGAGGGTCTTGATCTTCAAAGACTTGATCTTGGTGATCAGCTTACCACCAGCTTTTACACCAGCAGAAGAACCTGTGAACTTTAAAGGAATGGTAGCAACAACGGGTTTGTCTTGTACCAGCTCCAGAAAATCGATATGTGCCAGTTGATCGGTCACTGTATCGAATTGTACATCTTTCAGAATGCACTGATAAGTCTTACCATCTACCTTAATATCAGCTAACAAAAATTCGGGCGTGTAAACGAGCGATTTGAAAGCCAACACAGGAGCAGCAAAATTGATTTCCTGTGAACCGCCGTAAATTACACTGGGTACCAGACCCTGAGAGCGGAGTTGGCGGGCGGCTTTCTTCCCGGTTCCGGTCCTCAGTTGGCCTTCAATTGTAATTGATTTCATTTATTTGAATTTAAAGATTTCTCTATTTTCTATTTCAAGATCCTTCAGGTTCAGTCCGACAATTTCTCATTAACCATCTTCGACACCGGGCTATTCAACACCTGCAATCTTATTTATTCCTCATCTGGCTGTGGATGAACAATCCTGTAATACTCCTGTTTTCGTAGGCATTGCGAATAGCTACAGCAAACAGTTCAGCAACACTGAGCAATTTGATCTTGGAGATCTTTTGCTTTAACGGGATGGTATCACAGACCACCATTTCTTCCAACACACTGTTTTCGATATTCGAGTAAGCGTTGCCGCTTAAAACCGGGTGGGTGCACAAGGCCCTCACACTGCGGGCGCCCTTGTCCTTTAATAATCCTGCCGCTTTGGCCAATGTACCACCGGTATCACAGATATCATCGATCAATACTACATCCCGGTCTGTTACATCCCCGATCACCACCATACTCGCAATTTCATTTGCCCGTTTCCGGTGCTTATCACAAATCACCATTTCAGCATTGAAATAAGTGGCAATTTCCCGGATCCTATTGGCACTTCCCACGTCGGGGGCCGCAAAGGTAAGGTTTTCCAGTTGAAGTTGCTGTATATAAGGAATAAATATGGCCGAGCTATCCAGGTGATCCACAGGGATATCGAAGTAGCCCTGGATTTGAGGAGCGTGTAAGTCCATGGTAATCACCCTATCAGCACCAGCGGCCACCAACATATTGGCTACCAGTTTGGAACCAATAGCTACCCGGGGCTTGTCTTTGCGGTCCTGACGGGCGTATCCATAATATGGTATCACCGCTACCACTTTATAGGCAGAGGCGCGGCGTGCCGCATCGATCATTAACAACAATTCCAATAGGTTCTCTGCCGGGGCAAAAGTGCTTTGGATCAGAAAAACCATGTCGCCCCGGATACTTTCCTGGAAAACAGGCTGGATTTCTCCATCGCTGAACCTAGAAATTGTAATTTTTCCTAATGTAATCCCGTATTTTCGGGCGATTTTTTCAGCCAGGTATTGTGAACCCGTACCGGAGAAGACCTTAATAGACGTTTGCATACCACGTAAATGTGCGGCGAAGATAGAGAGAAGGAAAGGGATTTAACAGTACCCGTACAGGAAATTTTTCCCCCGCAATGGGATAAAAAAACATATCCTGATCCAACCACAGATACCTGCAGACTGCATCAGGATATACCTTTTACGATGGCCGGTATCCCGGCCAGGGTAAATAATTAAAGGTTGAACTTATTTGGTTACAGTGAGCAAAACCTGTTTACTGCTGGAAGCAGGAGCTGATTTTTGAACAGAAGCTTCACTTTTGCGTACAATAGAAGTTTTGGGATTGAGTACATGAAATATGGCCGAACAAATGAAAATGGAAAAGAAAAGGGCCACGCAATACATACCAATGCAGAAAAAGAACGGCTGATAGCCACCAATTGCTAAAAATGTAGTTTTCCGTTTCATGGGATTGTGGATTAACAAGTTTCTAAAAAAGGATTGGATTTTCTTTAACAATAACGACAGTTTAGTAAGCTTATTACACACTGCCGGTACTATTCAAGGGTGAAAATTAACAGAACCTTTTAATACATGCAAGCGAAGAATTACCCTATCAAAGACTGGGCAGAAGACGACCGGCCAAGGGAAAAACTACTTAGCAAAAGTCCCACTACGCTGAGCAATTCCGAATTATTGGCCATTCTGATCCAATATGGGAGCAAGGGAAAATCGGCTGTGGACCTTTCCCAAGACATTCTCAAGTATTGTAACAATAACCTTCACAATCTTTTTAAGCTGACAGTCAGCGAGTTAATGGGGTTAAAGGGGATTGGCATGACCAAGGCAGTATCTATTGTAGCTGCCCTGGAACTGGGGCGCCGGCGGCATGCGGCAGAAGCTTTTGACCGGCCTGTTATTGGGAATAGCCGTGATGTAGCTCATTACCTGCGAACGCTTTTAAGAGACCGGCGGGCCGAGGTCTTTGCTGTCCTGTACCTGAGTCAATCCAATAAGATCACCCGTTTTAGCATTGTAAGTGAGGGAGGGATCACCGGTACCATTGTAGATCCCCGGCTGATCATTAAAAAAGCACTGGAAGAAAATGCTGTTCACCTGATCCTTTGCCACAATCACCCTTCCGGCAGCCTCGAGCCCAGTCTGGCCGATAAGGCCCTGACACAGAAAATCAAACAGGCAGCACTCCTGTTTGACATCAAAGTGTTGGACCATATTATAGTAAGTGAGGAGGGATATTACAGTTTTGCCGATGAAGGCACATTATAGGCATTTGTTAAGCCTAAGCTTGTGCCGTAGGGCCTCCAAAATTCATGGGGAGCTGTACTTCTTCCAGGTCTTGTATTTTACCGTTGAGGGATTCAAAGCGATTGACATTTTCGATCAGCGCTTTCATAAACCTTTTGGCATGCTGTGGGGTAAGGATAATGCGTGATTTTACCTTGCTCTTGGGTGTACCAGGCATAACATTTACAAAATCAATTACAAATTCTGCATGCGAATGTGTAATGATTGCCAGGTTGGCATAAATTCCTTCGGCTATTTCTTCGCTGATCTCGATATTAAGTTGATTCGGTTGCTGATTTGCATTATCCATTACCTATAATAATTAAGCTGTAAAAGTAGGATAGTTTGGGGTGGCAGCCAAAGCAAACAAAACAGGCCGACTTTAGCATAAAAGTCGGCCTGTTTTGTAAAAGTTATGAGATAAAAAATTAATCTACATCCCAGAATATTCTGGTATCAAAAGCACTGATGGCGCCTTGTGCTTTTACATTGTCACCATTGCTAGCTTCTTCCGTGTTGGGATAGAACAGTCGGATGGGCCTCTTAGCACCTACCGCCGCAGAAGCAGAAGCCGGAGTTACGGGGAAATTGGTACGGCGGTACTCGCTCCAGGCTTCCAGACCACCATAATTCACCAGGGCCAGCCACTTTTGCATCCAGATGGCTTTCAGTTTATCGGTAGAAGCAGTCCAGTCGGCCAGGTCCTTACCACTCGTCAGCAAAGTAGTTGCAGCAGCAGAAGCAGTTCCTGTAAGGCGGAAAGACTCTCTCACGCCCTGCTCATAATAATCCTGCGCTGTACTGGGCAGGTTAACTGCCGCGCCATAACGTTGCTTGGCTTCAGCCAGCAGGAAGAAACTTTCGGCTGCGGTAAATAATACCATTGCCTTATTAAATGCTCCTCTTACGATCTGACAAGGGCCGATGTAGGAAGAGTTCTGGGCAAGAAATCCTGAGGCAGATCCAAAAGGAACTGGTACATAATGCTTCAACGTATCGCCTTTGGCACTTACACCAGGATTATTTTGATTCTCTCCACCTGCCGCATAGAACAGGCGTTTGAGGCGAAAAGTATCATTGGAAGCCTTCAACACATCAAAAAGGAAAACTGTGGGTCGTGGGTAACGGCCCAGTGGGCGTGTAGCATTGTTGGCCTGGTATCCCCAACGATCATAGAATGGATTGGTTTTACCATCGCTGGCAATATAACCGGGATTGCTGGTTACATCCTGGCCAGCAGCGAGGAATCCTTCTGTTACTGCAACAGCCTTATTGATCTCAGCAGTGATATAGCTATCGCGGCCGGTGATCCTGCTTTGCCTGATCAGCAAACGTAATTTGAGGCTATTGGCAAAACGAATCCAGCCGGTAACAGAACCTTTGAATATTATATCTGCATTAACACCCGCGGCTCCGAATGCATTTGCTTTCAGATCAGCAACAGCACCATCCAGCAATTTGATCAGGTCCTCGTAAATGGTCTTCTGGTCATCAAATTTCGGCGCCAGACTGCCTGTCCCCCTGAGGGCATCAGAATAAGGCACATTCCCATATACGTCTACCAACTGATGCACGATGAATGCCTTCATGATCTTGGCAGGTCCTTTCATGTAAGGTTGAGGCTGTGCATGGTCGTCGGCGGTATCGATAACATACTGGAAGTCTTTCAGGATATCAAACCAGGTATCCCAAAAGTTAAAGTTGGTATTATTGAAATTGTATTGAAACTGTGAAGGGCTGATGATATAGGTGTTCGATTGAGTCCACTGACCACTCCAGTAGGAACCCAGTTCATTCGGGTCCAGCACAGCCGCTGTACGATTGGCACCGGCCGTGAAAACGAAGTCGGGGGTGGAAGTAGGCAACTGGTTCGGGTTGGTATTAATGTCCAACCATTTCTTTTGACATCCACTCAATGCAGCAGCTATACAAAGAATGGGTATTATAGATTGACGTAGTTTCATAATTACTTTGTATTTAGCAGTTATTTAAAAGTCAGGTTAACATTGATACCATACTGGCGTACAGGAGGCGTTTGGCTGGTATTATTGATACCTAAGCCGTTGCCTGTAGTGAAGCTGTACTCCGGATCGGTAAAGTCATTTTTGGAATCTACAATAGTAATCAGGTTACGACCATATAATGAAATGCTGGCTGCTCCAAAAACTTTTGTTTTTGAAATTAACGAAGTAGGGAAGTTATAAGACAGGTTGATATCCCTCAACTTGATAAACCAGCCGGGAACAGTAAAGTTCTCTGCAATAAGACGATAATAATCTACCCACAGTGAGTATTCAGCTTCAGCAACATTTACTGAATTATTGGGTACAAACTTGCCAGTTCCATCATCATATGCCGAATTGGGGAATACATGGGGAGCACGATTTTCAGTCCAGCCACCGGAACCCGTGAAGGTCATCTGACGGCCAAGATCACTGTAGATCACGTTGCCACCGCGGTATTCAAAGTTCACAGCAAGGGTGAAATCCTTGTAGCTGGCCTTAGTACCCCAGCCCAGTATATGCTTGGGTAATGCACGGCCCAGGTTTTTGAGTGGTCCCTGAGAAGGATAACCAGTTGTTTTGCTTACAATAACCCTATTGGTTGCTGAATCACGTACATAGGAAGTAGCCTTGATGGAGGGGAATGCTTCCTTGTTGATCACGAATGAACCAGCATAAGCATATCCGCTCAACAGGAAATCGTTCACACCCGGATACAGCTCAATAACCTTGTTGTCATTATTGGAGTAACGAACGCTGAAATCCCAATTAAACTTGGGGTTGCGGATGATTTGTACTTTTAGATCAACCTCATATCCCCAGTTCCTTGATTTACCTACATTCAGTCGGAGGTTATTGTAACCAGTAGAGTTGGGGATCTTTACAGTGATCACCTGGTCGGTAGTGGTTTGTGTATAATAGGTGAAATCTAAACTGAGGCGGTTGTTAAGCATCTGGAACTCTCCACCGACTTCATAAGAGCTTACTTTTTCAGGCTTGAGGTTATTATCAGGCAATACATCGCCTACTGTAAAACCAACGGTGTTGCCATAAGGAAATCCACCTGCATTGGGGTAAGTAAGGTCAAGACCATACAACGGGATATTGTCAGCAACGTTTTTGCTGTATCCTGCACGTATCTTGGCATAATCCAGGAAACTTGTTTTCAGGCCGGGAACCAGGTCTGTAAGGTTGGTTGACACGTCGACACCATAATAAGGATACTGATACATGCTGGAAGAACGGGCTTCTTTATAGAATTTAGAAGTACCATCCATACGGAATGTACCATGCAGGAACACCAGGTCTTTCCAACCAGCCAATAAGTCGGCATAATACCCATACTTCCGGTATTCTGTATTGCCTTCACCACCGCCCAATTCGCCCTGACGGTTGCCTACATTATTTATTCCTGGAACCACAATGGAACCAGAACTTACCTCAACTACTTTTGTATTACGGTCATATAAGCTAAAACCCAGCACACCCTTCAAACTATAGTCGCCGAAGTCTTTATTCATTTGTATCTGAAACTCGTTATTCACAATATTCTCTACAGCGTTCTGATCATACACGCTACCGGCAAGGTCGGTACCAGTACGGGTGATACCTTCTCCATCGTCCTGATCCCATGGATCTGGCACATATGCTTTTGATTTAGCCCAGCTACTGTACACATACTTTCCAACGGTACTTTTTTGGCTACGTGTATTGTTGAGGATACCGAGTTTATTGTACAAGTTCATCCAGCTGAACACCTTATAGTTCAGTTCTACGTTTCCGGAAATATTTGCGTCACCATACTTTGTCCGGTCGTTATCCAACCGGAAATAAGGGTTGGTGAAATAGTCGTTATAATAGGCATTCGGGCTGGCAAATTTATTGTTCCTCCAATCCCTCAATTTGGATAAAGGAATATGGGCAGCCTGATTGATTGTTTCGTTGTAGAAGTCGAAGGTTGTCCGGTCATAATTCGCCTGTACATAGGCAAGGTTGAAACCAGCTTTCAAACGGCCGGACTCATGAGATGCAGAAAGCCGTACACCTGTACGACGGCTCCTGTCTTCCGGTACAACCCCTTGAGCCAGGTTATTTTCGACCGACATATAGTAAGTAGTATTATCGTTACCTCCACTGAAAGAAACCTGGTTATTGGTAGTAATGCCCGTATTCCAGATACGCCTTCTTTCACCTGCGATAGCAGAATAGGGTATTTCATAAACGCTTCCATCTTCCAGTACACGACCTACCGGGCGCATAGATCCATCATAAGGATCTCCAAACTGTTGGTTCTCATAAGAACGCCAGTTGTCTTTCATACGATCGAGGTAGTTTGGCTTCCAGCCCCCGGTACCAAAACCTGCGGCATAGTGTGAGCCACTACCGAATTTATCCTGGTATTCGGGCAAGAAGCTGATTTGCTCTATATTGGTAGCATTGCTGTAAGTAACCTTCATCTTGCCTTTTGAACCTTTTTTGGTAGTAATAACCAATGCGCCGTTTACACCATCCGATCCATACAGGGTAGCAGCCTGACCACCTTTCAGGATGGATATACTCTCAATATCGTTGGGATTGAGCAGGTTCAACATGGTAGCCGATCCCGGAGGCATAGGTAATCCATCAATTACCACCAGGGCATCGTTATTACCAGTCATAGAGCGGTAACCACGTAATACGATCTTAACGGCTGGATCAACCGAGTTGTTTACGTTGAAGATGGCCAAACCTGATACTTTACCTGATAGGCTTTGCGCTATCTGAGGAGACCTGCCTACGGTAATATCCTCATTGGTTACGCGAGCTACTGAATACCCCAACTCCTTAGGTCGACGGCGAATTCCTTGTGCCGTTACAATGACTTCACTTAACTGTTTGTTCGATTGCAATCCAATAGTAAGCGTCAATTGTGTTCCGGTAATGACTTCTTGTTCATCATAACCTGCAGCAGAAATCACCAAAACATCTTTGGGAGAGGATTCAATAATAAAAGTGCCATTTTGATCAGCGGAAGAGCCAGAAGTTTTTCCTTTGATCCTGATAGATGCAAAAGGGATGGGGATGCCTTTTGTATCAGTTACCTTACCAGTAATTTTTCTGGTTTGGGACAATGCGGGCAATACAATGATTACCAGCACTGCTAAGAGTGATAGAATTTTTCTCATGTGACAGTTAATTTGATTTATGAACTTATTAAATGTAGGTAATTTTTAAACTCTTAAAAAAAAATTAACAAATAATAATTGAATGTTAAAACAATAAGCACTATCACTTCACGGCTTTGCTACTTCAACCTATTGCAGCTTCCTAAACCTAACACGCGCGCGCATAAACCTGCAAGAGTCAATGACTGTTACCCCTTTACCTTGTTCTCATTGAGCTATAGACATAAACTCCTGAATGCATTAATTAAAAAAAGCAGGGTATTCCATTTGGAACACCCTGCTTTTTTAATATAGTATATGGGAATCTAATTAGCGAGGTCCCAAATATTCGAAAGTTTCATTAAACCTGGTACGGACTGTGCCGACATCCGGCTGGTTCATGGTGTACTTCACTTTTATCTTTTTTGTAGCCGGATCATAAGTATTTACACCAGTTGGGTCAAGAAATCCCCAACGGCTACCAGCCCCCTGACCATATCCATTGTACATGTCTACAATAGTATTCTCATTGAATTCAAGTGTAACGGCAAAATTACCATAAGCGGAAACTGCTGTTCCATTTAAAATAGGATGATAATATCCTGTAAATGGTGCGCCTGTGTGATACATGAGAACAGTATTTGCATCCACCGTTTCAAGGTCTGCTTCAAACGGATATTTTCCTGTTAAAGCGCTATTGGCAAGATCTACCATGGTACCAGTTACCTTATAATGGCCATCGTATTTGTTTTTTACACCTACTTCTACCAAACAGGATTTCAGCACCTGGGATATTTTGCCATTCTGATCAACTGAAATGAGTACAAAACCCACTGCATACCTTTCACTGGGATCTAAAACAGTAGCATTGGGAATAGTAACCCTTAACTGCTTAACAAACTCACCCGGATTCATACTAACAGTATAAGAATTCCCGGACTTAGGATTAGCCGGATCGGCAGTATAGCTGTTAGCAGGAAGAGCCAGATAAGAGGTCTGGTGCGCAATATTGTAGGCGTTTATTACTTCCTGGTCCTCCTTTACAACTACTTTCATGGTTTTGTTTAATTCCCCTTCACTCGGTATATCCCTGCGTAGTTCAAGCAGATTAATAGTTTGAGCAGAGCTTTTCAACTCAACGAAAGCAATATTATATCCCTCTTCAGAAGGTAATTTCACGATCGTTGTACCGGCATCACCCATCGGATCCGGCGTATCGACTTTCTTACAACCAATTGTCAGCATTACACCACTGATTACAAGAAAGGAAGCTATTGTTTTATAACGGTTTAGCATGTTATTCGTTTGTACATTAATGAAAAACAAATGTGAACTTTGTGGCAAGTATTATCACACCTTAAGGCTTATCCCACCATACACGGGCATCGGGACTATCGTTATTATAGGTAGTAGCTGCCTTTTGCACGTTGGTTGTATTAAGCGTGTATTCCCGGTTACCATAAGTATAGCGACGAGGTATTTGACCTCCGGCATTGGTGGCCATAGGCGTTGGCACAAGTACAGGAAATCCTGTTCTTCTCCAATTACACCAGGCCTGCGTACCATCAGGATACCAGGCTATATATTGCTGGGTCGCTATTTTTCTGAGTTCATTGCCACCGGCAAGGTCAACATTGGCATTGGCATAATAAGTCGCAATAGTACCTGTAACACCCCACTGTTTCCAGGAAGCCTCAATACCCTTTTTGTAGAAGCCAGGTATATCGGCTGTGATCCAGTTACGTTGAGCAGCTTCAGCTATTGCCAATGCTACATGACTATAACCAATTACCACCTGTGGTGAATTAGTACCTCTTTTAGCCGCGGCCAACACGCGTGAGAAAGAAGGGTTATCACCTCCAAACTTAACAGCAAGGTCTCTTGTCAGTCCATAAGGGAATCCAACGGTAGAAGAACCAAAAGCGGCCTGGCGTGGGTCGCCATAGGTAGCCATCATATCGGTCATGAATTTTGATTGTGCAAAATCCGTACGCCCATTGTAGGTATTGTACCAGGGATGTCTGAATGCAGCCACGTTACCTGGGTATTTCAGAATAAAGTCATCATCAGTAGAGCTCATATAACCATCAACAGCATTGAAAGCAGCAGCGAACTCTGTAGCAGACCATTGACCTGCATTTGGATAGACTTTGCTGGCACGCAAAGCAATAAGCATACGCAAAGAGTTAGCAAACTTCTTCCATTTTTCATTGGAACCAGCATATACAACATCACCTGTAACAGTTTTGCCCCCATCAAATTGAGCATTGGCCTCCTTTAACTCTTTAATCAGGTCTTTATAGATCTCCTCCTGTGTATTATAGGCCGGGGTAAGATTGGCATCACCTTTTAAAGCTTCTACATAAGGTACATCACCCCATCTGTCGGTAATTGTCCAGTAAGTATAGGCCTTTAATATCCGGGCTATTGCTATTTGGTTGTTGTGAGACCCAAATTTGGAAGATCCCAGTTTAAGGGAATCGGCCGTATTATTCAGGATGATATTCTGAAGGTCGTATAAACCTCCGGCATAAGCACCATCAAAATCCAATCTTGGTAAGGAATACAAAGAAACCTCTGTGTATTGGGTTTCAGATATCTGCTGTGCGTACAAGGCTCCCCTGGTTTGTGCAGCAAAGGCACCAATTCCAGATAATACATTGGTCAATAACGCTTCCGTGGAAGGAACAGGCGTTGAATTCGGGTTCACGTTCGTATCTCCAAAATCCTTATTACAGCCCACCGCCAGCAGGGAGAACGTCGTTATATATAAAAATGACTTAAGTTTCATTGCTTTAATTTTTTCTTATTTAAACGAGATAAGTTGATCCGCCTAGAATCCGATCTTAAGGTTAAAGCCTAATGACCTTGAACCAGGCAACTGTCCGTTTTCACCGAAGACATTACTGATTTCAGATGGATCAAAATCCTTGGTCTTGGAATACATCAACCAGGGATTCCTCGATACAATGGAGAAAGTAGCATTCTGAATATATTTAGCTATACCCAGTTTTTGTACAGGTATTCTATATCCAATGCTTACCTCGCGTAATTTCACGAATGTGAGATCGTAGATGAATTCATCAAACACGTTATCACTTACCATATTGTGGAAATAGTCCTGGGCTTCAACATACATGTCTACTGCATTTTTATTGCCATCCACACCTACCATGTGAATACCACCGCCATCGGCTACGGCGTCACGGATAGGATTTCCTTTATCGTTCAATACGGCAGTACGAGCCAATAAACCTGAATAGGAACCCCACATATCAGACAAGGAGAAGAATTTACCACCCCACTGATAGTCCAGGTTCACATTAAATACAAAATTTTTGTAGGAGAAAGAAGATTGGAAACCTCCGGTATATTGGGGAAGGCTACTTCCAAACCTTTTATTTTCCATTTTTACATAATGACCATCTGAAGTCAGTACAGGCAAGCCTGATGCTGCATCAATGGTTTTACCTCCACCAATGATCATACCCCATGGCTGTCCAACCTGGTGCGCCGCAACAGGCGGTGTAATGCCACTGAAACCAGCACCACTGGAAAGTGTTATCTGGTCTACACCAGGAGCAAGCTCTTCAACTTCATTTTTAATAATATTGGCATAGGAAGCATTAATCTCCCAATTGATATCCTTGGTTTGAATGGGGCGTAAAAAGAGTTGCAGTTCTACCCCTTTACGCACAATTCTACCTGCATTAACTGACTTACTGGTAAAACCACTGGCGCCATTTATGGCTACTGATACAGGCGATTTTGAAGTAAGAGCGTCATAATAGGTTGCACTTAAGCCAATCCGGTTACGAAGAAAACGGAGATCCAGGCCGATCTCTTTGGTAGTTTGAACAGAACCGGTAAGTTTTGGATCTACAATCGCATTGGGAGTACCCATTACAAAATGACCATCCCACTGATCCGCACCTACACCATAACCTAATTCCAGGCTATAGGGACTAAGGGCCTTTGGTGTTTCACCCCAGGTAGCGCGCAGTTTACCAAAGCTTAACCAGGGGACAAAATCAGCAACTAAATCACCAAATACAAAACTAGCTCCGAAGGACTTTACAAATATCGAGTTATCGCCTTTTGCGAGTGTTGAATACCAGTCATTGCGCAGCGTTGCTTCAGCGAATAACATGTTCTTATACCCTGCACCTACACGTGTAAAAATAGCGCCTCTCTTTTCCTCAGAACGTGAATTGTTTTGTGCAATGGTGGACAAGGAATTATCAAGAGAGAAGAAATCAGGTATATATAACCCATCCCTGGTGTTGGCAGAAATAGACTTACTTTGGATCCTAACAACCTCACCACCAGCCAGTAAATTGAGCGTAAAGTCTTTTAACTTTTTATCAAAAGTGCCCACCAACTCATAACGGTCGTCCTTGAAGTAAGACTCCCCAGTGGCATAACCTGCCTTTTGCTGTGTTTGTGTTGCACTGGTTTCAAGGATATACCTTTGTTTATTTTCGGACCAGGTAGTTACGAAGTTCTTGCGATAGGCACCACGTATCTTAATTTCATTATTTACTTTATAGGTCAAACTAATATCGCCATATAAGCGGTCACGGCGGAACATGTTTTCTATATTGTCGAAATAGGAGTAAGGATTGTACCAATAGTTACCTCCTAAAAAGCTCACGGGATCCACAGCACTGTAGGCACCCGGATTAGAATGGTTCCAGCTTCCCAACACAGCAGGTGCTCCCTGAGATCCTGGGAATGACTTAACTCCTCTCAGCTCTTTCATAATTTTAATATCCAGATCCCTGTGAAACCACTGGTTGAAGCTACCATTTGACTGGTTGCTATAAGCATCATCATTCTCAGCCTGTTGGTTTTGGGTTACATAGTTAATATTCGTAGAAATAGTGAAGCGATTGCTTAAGTCAACAGAACCATTGAAAGCAAAGGTATTTCTCTTCAGAAAAGTATTAGGAATCAGGCCTTTAGTATACAGATTGGAATAAGAAAACCTGGTATTATAACTTTCACCGGCTTTTGAAAAATTGATGTTGTTATTAGTAGTAATACCTGTATTGTAAAAATCACGGGCATTGTCAGGCTGCGGGTTTAGTTTAGCCGTTTTATAAGAATACTGGGTATTAGGATACCAGGCATACCAGGGAATATATTCCTGACCTGCCATGCGCGGACCCCAACTCGCATCATCGGAATAATCATGGTAATATTTTCCATCAAGTGCCTTCCATTCTGTGGGCATACCATCTTTCCAGGTAAACTGCATCAGATCGGGCACACCACCACCTGCATAGGTATTTTGATAGTTGGGCACCATATATATTCTGTCAAACTGGGCACCGGTATTAAGCTCTACACCTATCCCTTTTTGATTTCTTTTGGCTCTCTTGGTATTAATTACAATGGCGCCATCCGCAGCTTGCGGCCCATAAATGGCAGCACCTGTAGGTCCATTTAATACTGTCAGGTCTTCCACATCGTCGGGATTGATATCTATTGAGTTAGTGGGTGTTCCATCCACGATGTAAAGGAGGGATTGTCCACCCAAAGTACCATCACCACGCAACCTGATGTTGGCATCACGTCCCAAAGCAGCCACAGATTGACCCCTCAATTGTATACCGGCTACCTTACCAGCTAAGGCATTATTAAGATTGGATTGGCGGATGGTGTTTAATTGCTCAGAAGCAACTACCTGGGCGTTGGAAACTGTACTGCGCTGCGTCTTTTTTGTGTTATACCCGCTTGAAATAATTACTTCAGCGAGGTCGCCCGAAGATTTTTCCAGAGAAAAACTAAAAATTGTTTGATTGGCTACGATGGGAACTTCTTTGGATTTGTATCCCTGGCTGGTGATTACCAGAATATCGCCATCTGAAGCTTTGAGACTAAATGCACCATTTTGATCGGCAGTAGAACCTACTTGTTTGCCTTTAATAAGGAGACTTGCGAAAGGAACGGGATTTCCGGACGGATCTGTTATCTTCCCGGAAACGGTTTTGGTTTGCGCATATGCCAATACCGTAGCCAGTACCAGCACTGCAAGCAGTGATAGAAATTTTCTCATGTGACTGTAATTTTTAAAAATGAACCACGTAAATATAGGAACTTTCGAATAACCTCAAAAAAATGTTAAAATAGGATGGCGGTATGTATAAATAGACAAGCGGGAATTTTAAAGTGCTGCAATACTTTTCATGAAAACTTTATTGCGTTGAGAATCACTATTTAAGATTACTGATAAGTGTTAGTTTCCGATCGTCGGGTTACCAACTGCAACCTACAGATAGCCAGATTAAAAAAGAACATCACCCTAATTGAACACTTTACCTAAAGGTAAAACAAACAAAAAAAAGCCGGCTGTAGAGAACTACACCGGCTGAATTACAGTCACAAAGAATAAAAAAGCGTTGCTTATATTATTTCATATAACTTTTTTTTATAGACTAAGGCCTGTCCCACCATAAGCGGGTTGCCAACTCATCGGGACCTTGAGCGTCTACCGCTGCTTTATAATTTTCTCCATTGAGGTCCAGTTCAGCCTTAGGATAGGCCTGGCGGCGGGGGATTTGTTTATCGGCACTTACGGCATCAGGCGCGGGAGATAATACAGGATACCCTGTCCTTCTCCACTCGGCCCATGCTTCATATCCATTGTTCATATAGAAATTCAACCACTTCTGCGTTTGGATCCTTTCCAACTTCTGTGCAGTGGTAAGTGTATTGACCGCAGGGATATTGATTGCTGCCTGGATACGATAGGCATCCTTTTGAGCCTGGGTAATGGAAACCACCGGATTGGTTGAAACTGCTGACCACTGATCCATAGAAGATTCCATACCTTTCTGGTACCAGGAAGCCACCGTTGCATCTCCACCAGGGATCCAGCCTATGAGCGCCGCTTCGGCCATGGTAAAGCACATCTGCGCATAGGTTGTTAATTGCAGCGGAAAATTCTGCGCATAGATAGCTCTTCCTAATAAGGCGCCATCTACTCCTGCTTCATACTGTACATTCTCACCATAAGGAATTCCTTTGTAAACACCACCAGCGGTTCTTGAATATACTGGTAAACGGGGATCATTGTTAGGCACCATGAAATCATCTACCACAGTTTTTGAGACGCCATAATCTATGCGACCTTGCCTTACATAGTTATTGTACCAGGGATTTTCATACGTTTGATTGGTAAGGTATTTAAAGATGGCATTATCAGCATTACCAGTCATAAGGCCGGCAGCTACCGCCTCAGTAAATGCTGTTTTAGCAATAGCGGCATCCTCTGTTTTTGCCATCCGCAGTGCAACGATTGCACGTATGGAATTAGCCCATTTTTTCCACCTGGCAAAGTTTCCATCAAACAATGCATCGTTGGGCATCGCCTCTGTAATTTGTTCCGATGCTTCTTTCAATTCTTTCAATAAGTCATTATAAATGAACTTTTGGGAATCAAACTGAGGCTTCGTTTTATCAACACCGCCTAATGCCTCCCGGTATGGTACAGCACCCCAACGGTCTGTAATGTGAAGCATTAAAAAAGCCTTCAAGATCCGTGCATGGCCAAGCTGGTTGTCATTAGAACCATTGTCCAATACAGCTCTTGTACCTTTGGTAGCCGGATCTGTATTGAGATTAATGATCTTTTGCAAGTCCATTAAGGGTCCGGCATAAATACCACCATAATCGTACAACTTAATATTGTAACGGGATTCGTTGGTATATATATATTCGGCCATATGCTGCGTATACAGCAAGCCTGCAGCTCCGTTTACAGTTCCCCTGGTTCCTAATACAGCACTACCAAACAGGAATTTCGTGCTGGGGTCCGCAGGTGAATTTGGATTCACATTCAGATCGCCAAAATCCTTCTTGCAGGAAGACAAGCCTCCGGCAAGAACTGCCGCCAATGTGAAATATTTAAAAATTCGTAGTTTCATATCACTGAGTTATATAGGTTAGAATGTAAGTTTAAGATTAAAACCAATGGTGCGTGTTCCAGGCAATTGACCACCTTCCATCCAGGATTGCTCCAATTCGGAGGGATCAAAACCATCAATTTTGCTGGAAATCAACCACAGGTTTTGACCAATTATTGAAAACCGCATATCCTGAATTGGGAGCTTCCTATACATCGATTTGGGAAAATTGTATCCAATTGATAATTCACGCAGCTTGATATACGAAGCATCATACATCCATTTTTCCCAAACAGAAAACAGTTGACTTTCATATAAATCCCTGGTATTCACATATACTTCATTCTCCTTCCCTGTAGTCTGATTTACTCCTTCCAGTTTTACGCCACCACCGGCAGCAACATCATCTCTTTTTGGTTTGCCTTTATCGTTCAATCCGGCAGTCTCAGCACCAAGGCCCGAACCGGCAGTAAACATTTTGCTGGTAGAAATGAACCTGCCGCCTTTTTGGAAGTCTAAAGAAAAGCCCAGGTAGAAATTCTTGTAAGTCAACGAACTGGCTAAGCCGCCTGTAAAGTCAGGCAGGATGGTACCCAATTCCATATTCTCTTTTGTTACATAGTAGCCGTCATCATTGATCAATGGCCTGCCGTCTGCATTCTTCACAATACCATTTCCAATGATCATACCATAAGGCTGATTCACTCTGGCATTCAGCGATACGCCTGGTGAACCAACAAAACCGAAAGTAATGTTTGACCCATCCAGTGCAGTTTGGATATTATCTACATCATCGGCCAGCTGTATGACCTTATTCTTATTAATACCAAGGTTGAAATCAATATCCCAATTCCAATCTTTATTTCGTATAGGTGTTCCGCCCAGGGTCAGCTCATATCCATAGTTACGGATATTACCAGCATTTATAAGGCGTGTAGTATATCCTGTTGACCCAGGAACGGCTACAGGAATGATCTGCCCTTTTGCTTCCCGGAAATAATAGTTGAAATCCATTCTGGCACGGTTACCAAGGAATTGTAATTCTGTACCAATTTCATAACTGGTAGAAAGTGTGGGCTCCAAACGGTCATTCGGACGCTGATTAGGAACGGTCTGGGCCGAATAAGTTACTGTATTACTTCCGGTAGGTTTAACATAGTTGGTTCCCAAAGGATAGGTCTCAAATATGTTATAAGCGCCAATATCGGTACCGGTAGTGGCAATAGAAGCCCTTATTTTACCAAAGGACAAAATACTTTTGTTATGCAACAATTCGCTGAACACAAAGGAAGTAGCCACACCTCCATATACGTAAGAGTTATTATCTTTTGGCAGGGAGGAAGATATATCATTCCGAAGGTTAACATCTACAAACAATAAATTTTTGTACCCTACAGAGGCATACCCATATAAGCTGTTCACCTTACGGGTACTCATAAAGTTGGTGGCATTTTTTTCATTCAGTGAATTACTTACATTGTATACATTTCGCAGGATAAAACCACCGCTGGTAGCCGCCGTAACGTTGTATTGCTCTTGTTTCATCAACTCTCCATATACACTACCTTTTACAGAGAAGTCTCCAAAAGTATTCTCATAATCGATTGTCCCCAGGAAGTTGGTTTCTCTAAATTTGGTTTCACTTGTAGAGAACGACTCAGTATTCAATGTATAAGATGCTACACGGGCATCACCATTGGTATTGGTGAAATTACCCCTTACAATGGCAGACACCTTGAACCCATGTCCAAGCTTATAACTGGCAATTGCATTACCAAATAAACGTTGAACATAGTTGTGGCTAATATTTTCGTATACTTCAGTATAGGGATTATCCCAGAATTTGGTGGCGAGATTTGTGGGGCTGGTAATATTCCAGGTGGTAAAGGTACCATCGGGACGCTTATAACGCTTTAGCTTGTTGATCTCAAGATCGCGGTGGAACCATTGGTTAAACGAACCCGTGGTTTGCGTGTTATAGCCTTCCTGGGGTACATTGAACAAGTTTTCATAAACATAATTCACATTCGTACTAAGCGTGAATGCGTTGGTCAGGTTTATCGAATTGGTAAATACCAACCAATTCTTTTGTTGTTTAGAATTGGGCATTACACCGGTACGGGTGAGGTTCGTGAAAGAAAAACGGGTATTGGATTCTGCAGTTACTTTAGATAATGAAACAGTAGTGTTGTTGGCAATACCTGTTTCGAAGAAGTCGCGCACGTTATTTTTTTGTGCTACAAAAGGTTTTTGCTTGCCAAATTCAGGATCTGTAGGATCCCAGGCATACCAGGGGGCATAAGTGGTTCCGTCTAATTTTGGTCCCCAGCTTTCATCCACATCATACCGGTAATATTTGGCTCCATTCAATACCGAAAGATTGGCTGGCATGGTTGCCGGATCAAAGGTAAATGTAGACCATTCCTGAGAGGTACCGCCACCATACTCATTTTGGTACTTGGGTAGAATGTAAACCCTTTCAAATGTAGTAGTGTGATTTAGTTCAACACCAATACCATTTTTTTTCCCTTTTTTACTGGTAATTACAACGGCGCCTTCAGATCCACGTTGACCATACAGGGCTGTAGCAGCAGGGCCTTTTAAAACAGTCAAAGATTCGACATCATCGGGGTTGATTCCAGAGGCACTGGTAATAACACCATCCAAGACATAAATAGGGTTTCCACCACCCAGCGTGTTTACACCCCTTAATCGAATGGAGGAGCTACCAAATTTAGCACCCGAACCACTACGAATCTGCACACCGGCAACTTTACCAGCAAGGGCAGTATTAAGGTCAGCCATCTTAGTGGTGCTCAGTTTTTCTGAACTGATCTGCTGGGCAGCATAACCTATTGACCTTTTTTGCCGGGTAACGCCCATGGCCGTTACCACCACTTCCTGCATGGCTTCGGCATTGCGCAGGGAAACATTGATTGCTCCAGTGGCGCTTACTTTTGCTTCGGCATCTGTATAGCCCGAAGCGCTGATCAGGAGAACAGCTCCTTGTTGTGCAGTGATTGAAAAGTTTCCGTTTGCATCAGCGGCAGAACCAGTTTCGGTTCCTTTGATTTTGATCGTAGCAAAAGGAATGGGGTCTCCTTTGCTGTCTTTGATCTGGCCGGTCACTGTGCGGGATTGACCATGGGCCATAACAGCGCACAATGCCAGCGCTGTTAGCAGCGTTAGAATCTTTCTCATGTGTGATTTTAATTAATAAATAAAAATGATGCAATAAACCAGAAGGAGTATTAATGTGACTGTTACGGTGCCAGACAGACTAAGTATCCTCCAATTTTCGTGGATCATGGCAATGCAATTAAACAAAACGCTGTTTATTTAAGAATTTGTTAACGCATTTTTAACCAGCTTTTAATTCAAGTTAACGACTGGTTAACACTAATTAACATGCGAAGACTTAAGTGTCATTAAAAATTTACATCTCTCTACAACTCAATACCAGCAAGCATTACAAGCGATACAAAAAACGTTGCATCAGGTAGCATACAACTTGCAAAAGGTTTTTTCAATAGGCACTAACAGCATACAACAACCTATTTTAGGTTCTCCGCTTTAATAAGTTTTTAATAAACGCCATTAACGAGGCGTTAACATAAGCTGTAGCCTCCATTCTGTCTTGCGCGAAGTTGTCATTTCATCAAATCCGCTTCCAATAAGTGTTTTGCCGGGGAATAAAAACTGTGCCAAACGTAACCACAGGATACAATCGATCTTCCTGGCACGTTTTCGGAATAACATGTCAGCTACATTTTGCTTACAATTGATATAATAGCGTAAGCCCTTGCCGCTAAACTGGGGAATGGAAAAATAATACTGAACATCCTGTTCGTAAGCATATATGCGGGCGTTGTAACCATCTGTTTCAAAGAATTGTAAACGCATATTGGCGGAGAAGGAATGCCTGGGCGCAAAGAAAACTTCTGTGAAGGCCGAAAAACCTTTTTCGGTTATTGCTGCTTCCCCACCCTGGAACCAAACCAATTCTACCCTGCTTTTTAATGTAATAGCGGCACTGGGTTGAAAGATCAACTGGGTGCGCCAATTTTGGCGCAGTACTTTTACCACTGGTTTCAAAGGGAGCCCCTCCACCGTACCATTGGCAGGCTTATGTTCATGCCGGTAACGACTTAGTAGCTCTGTCGTTTTATTGGGCCTGTAGAGTAACTGTACCAGGTACTCAGCTCCACCACCCGGTGCATTGACCCGGTATTTCAACCAGGGAAATTGAAAACAATCGGCATAAGCATCGAGCTGCCAGGAGGGTGCAGGTCGTAAACTTAAGCCGGCATACAAGCCCTGCTCGTTTCCCGGCAAAAAGTTTTCAGTAAATGCATTTCCCTGAATAGATTGATAGGCCTTATCCATACGACGGTAAACAAGGGCCACATCGGCTATGGCATCCAGGCTCATCAGCATACCATTCAGCAGGGCCTTATTGAATTGGCGGTCGATTGCCAGTTCACCATATACATGCAGGTTGCGGTGGGTAAAACTATAATCCAAACTATGATTACTCCAATTCTTTCCCTCAACCGCAAAAAGATCATACATGTCTCCAGCTCTTTTAAAGGGCTTTGTAAATTGATATTGTACGCTATTGAATCCAATATGCCAGGCTGGCCTGATATACCTGACAACCCCACCCATGGTAATACGATCCAGGTTTTGGCGGTCATTCAATTCCCCCAACGTACGATGATAACCCGAAGTAAGGATGGAGGTCACACTGTCATTATGAAGATTAGCATCCAGTTTGCGCCAGGAAGCAAATAAGGTAGTTTCCCAATTCCTGTGTTGTATGGTAATACCGGCTCCACGATGAAAATAATATTCACCGGCAGCGCTGTACGGTTTTAATACTGGCCCTTGTCGCTTTACCTGTAATACTGCCGCACTTTTTTTAAAAGCCAGGCTTTGCCAATGTATGAGCCCCTGCCCCATGTTTACAGTAAAATCGCCTAACGCCAATGTTTTTACTTTGCCCAGGCACCTTGCAAAAAAGTGGAAAGAATAAAAGTCGAACCCTGTTTGTTGGGGGCCTTTAAAAAATGATTCCCCAGCATCCTTTTCGGCTGTAATACCATATTGCAGCAGGTTGGTATAATTGTAGCGATAACGCGTAAACAGGCGCATCGGGTCGCCTTGGTAAAAATCTTTACCAGCAGATACAGGTGTCTGAAATCCTTTTACGCTCTCCAATACCTGTGAGGTTCTTAGTAACAAAGAATGATTACCTGCATACAAACGTTTGCCAAAAGGTATGACCCGGTAGGTTGCAGTTCCCAATTGCACAAAGGGCAATAGTTGCCGTATAGTAGCGGGATCCCAGGCCGGAATAGCCTGCAGTTCCAATAAACTCACCAACCTGCCAAAGAGGTTGCGGTAACGAAAGAAATTAGCGACCTGCAAAGCATTGAGCATGGGTAGCATTTCCAGCTCAGTAATGGTGGCAGTATTAAGATCAAGGGGATGACGGCGAAGGGACTCCAATTGTTGCCAGTAGGAATCGTCCTCATTTTCCATTTCAGCAATGCCAGCCTGATTTTCTAATTGCTGTTCCTGCACGGGCAAGGTCTCTTGCGCTGCAAGCATAGTAGCCACCAAAAGTAGCACTATGGTAACCAGGGCTTTCAATCCTGCCTTTCTTTATTGGCCATAAAGATCAATATCAACCCGGGGCTGATACCCAGTTGAGGATGGTAGCTACCAGTAATATCGGCCCTGATATTTTTCCAGCACCACCCGGCGCCCAGCCAGGGGGTAGTAGTTTGGGTGGTAATACCTGCCCTCATAAAAAAACGGTTGTCGAGGATGTATTGTAAGCCTGCCTGGACGGTAACTGGCTTTTCTTCGGCCTTGATAATATCGGCACTGACCAATAATTTTTCAGACACTTCATACCCGCCTCCCATTTTGTATACCCAGGCCATTTTCTCCTGCTGTTGTTTTCCATACTTGCCACCCGAGGGATTGAATACCTGCATCCCTATATGTACGCGGTCGGTGATATGCCAAAGGGTGGCTATTTCAACAATGGGGGTTCCGGCGCTGCCATAACCTGATGCCCGGATCATGGCATAATTGAATTGAACGCCCAGGTCAACCCGGCCCAGTTTTTTTCCGTAAGCAAGGCCCAGTTGTGATTCATTGTAAGCTCCCGACCCGAGGTACTGTGCGGCGATCCCCCATCCTCCCAGTTTTGTAGGTAAGGCGATCATCGCCTGATAGCTATTTAATTTTTCCTGCAGAAACCTCCTTTCTGCAAATACCCCGGCGCTGGCCCTTGTCAGATTGGCCAGTGCCGCCTGATTGGCCATGCAGGAAAACACATCGGTAAAGTGATAGCTATAAGCCCCCTGTCCTAACCAGGGAGCGGCCTGCGGATAGCGAAGAGATTGTGGATAGGCGCTGATGACGGCTAAACAGGAACAGGACAATAACAATAATCGCAAGGACTGCGGTAAGCAATGGTTTTTCAATCGATTAGTTTTGGATTGCAAAAACTAACGTAAAAATGTACAAAACAGATTTTACCTTTGCGCCATGCAAATTTTAGACGGGCAGCTTGTATCACAGGCTACAAAAGATGAATTAAAGCTAAATGTAACCCAGTTAAGGCTGGAAGGTAAAAAGATCCCTCACCTCGCAGCCGTTCTGGTAGGCTCCAATGGGGCCAGTGAAACGTACGTAGCTTCCAAGGTAAAAACCTGCGAAGAGATCGGTTTTAAGTCCACGCTGATCCGGTTGGAAGATGATATCAGTGAGTTCAAATTACTCAATGTTATTGCCGAATTGAACGGAGATCCCGATATTGATGGTATCCTGGTGCAGCTTCCTTTGCCGAAACATATTTCAGATGAAGAAGTGATCAATGCCATTGACCCCTCCAAGGATGTAGATGGCTTTCATCCCATCAGTGTAGGTAAGTTGGTTCAAGGGTTGCCCACTTTTGTTGCAGCCACCCCGCATGGCATCATGCTTATCCTGGAGCATTATAAAGTTGAAACGAAGGGCAAACATGCGGTAGTAATAGGCCGCAGTAATATTGTAGGTCGTCCTATGAGTATTTTGTTAAGCGCGAATACGAACCCCGGTAATTGTACGGTAACGCTTTGCCACTCGCAAACCAAAAACCTGAAAGAACTTTGCCTGCAGGCCGATATCATTGTTGCTGCACTCGGTAAACCTGAGTTCTTAACGGCCGATATGGTGAAGGAAGGCGCTGTTGTAATCGATGTAGGCATCACCCGCGTACCGGACGTCTCCAAAAAACGTGGCTATTCCATCAAAGGCGATGTAGACTTTGCGAATGTATCGCCCAAATGCAGTTATATTACCCCCGTTCCGGGTGGTGTTGGCCCCATGACCATTGCCGCCCTGATGAAGAATACCTACGCAGCCTGTCTGGCTAAAAATTAAGCTTTTACGTATATAAGTATAACAAAGCAGGTCTTAAACGGCCTGCTTTTGTTTTATGATCATTCGGGATTCTACCTTGCTTCCTAGCGTTTAAGTAAGGCTTTTTTAGGGTTACTCTAAGATTATCCTAAGTAAAATACCTAACAAAAACCCTAAGATAACCCTAGGATGACCTTAAGATAACCTTATAATACAGCTACCTAATTAGAAGGTATCCAGACCTACCAGGCTTCCATCCGTTCCAATTCCGTAATTTTGCGCCCTATGGAAGCAAGTGCAGTACCGGCCGTGATCAGTTTGCCTGTGATGGAATCTTTCTATACCATTCAGGGTGAAGGGTTTTATCAGGGCAAAGCAGCGTATTTCATTCGCCTGGGCGGTTGTGATGTAGGTTGTGTATGGTGTGATGTAAAGGAAAGTTGGGATGCCTCCAAACACCCGCAACAAAGTATTGAGGACATTGTGTCCGCCGCTGCGGCTTACCCTGGCCGGATGGCTGTGGTTACCGGTGGTGAACCATTGATGCACAACCTGGATGCACTAACGGCAGCCTTGCATGAAGCTGGTTTTCAGACCAATATAGAAACGTCCGGATCTTCACCCCTTACTGGAAGCTGGGATTGGATCTGCCTGTCGCCCAAAAAATTCAAATTCCCCTTGCCTGAGATATTACCCCAGGCGCATGAGCTGAAAGTGGTCATATTTAATAAAACTGATTTTGCCTGGGCCGAAAAATATGCCACCCAGGTATCCCCATCCTGCAAGCTGTACCTGGCACCTGAATGGGACAAATCGAAAGAAATGACGCCCCTGATCATTGAATACATTAAAGAAAATCCTCAATGGGAGCTGTCAATCCAACTACATAAATATATCAATGTACCCTAAGGGTCGAGCCGCTTCGAAATAATCGCCTGTCGCTTACGTTTTAACATTTGGATACTATCTTACAGGTAGAAAATACCGTCTGGGTATAAAGACCGTCTGAAACAACACAAAAAATTAGCATGGGCATTAAGCGCTTCTGTATCATATTGTCATTTCTGGTTGCTCCGGTATTGATCATGGCTCAACAATATGATCCTGCCAAGGTGGGCAGAAAAGCTGTGGAGGTATATGAAAGAGCTATCAGAAAAGCGCAGGAAGATGATTTTAAAGGGGGTATTCTCCTTCTCAAAGAAGCAGTAAAGATAGAGCCCCGATTTTTGGATGCCTACCTGTCTATTGCGGGTATGTATGGCGAAATGAAAGATTACCAGGGAGCGATAGATAATTATGAAAAAGCCAAGGCCATTGATGCGGAATACTTCAAAGATTATAACCTGCCTTTTTCTATCAACTTAGCTGGTAAAGGCGAATTTGGCAAGGCGCTGGAAGCGGTTAAAGAGTTCCTCACGATCAGCAATCTCAATGAAAAAAGCCGCCAGGCCGGTGAGTTTCGCCTGAAGAGCTACCAGTTTGCGATAGATTACAACAAACAAAAGTCCTTATCGGAATACAAGTTTGAGCCTCAGAATATGGGAGATAGCATCAATTCGGTGGTATCAGAATATTACCCGGCGCTCACGATTGATGGGAATGAATTGATCATTACCCGCCGGGTAAAGCATTATAATGAGGATTTCTTTGGCTCAGTGCGGGTAAATGGCAAGTGGTCGAAGGCTACTCCGCTTTCCGGCGATATCAATACAGCTGCCAATGAAGGCGCACAAAGTATTTCGCAGGATGGACAATGGCTCATTTTTACGGGTTGTAACTTCCCTGATGGGATGGGTAGTTGTGATCTGTATATTTCTTATCTCACGCTTGATGGATGGAGTGCGCCTGTAAACCTGGGCAACCGGGTAAATAGTGATGGATGGGATTCTGCGCCCACTTTATCACCGGATAAGCGCGACCTGTATTTTGCCAGCAAACGCAATGACGGTTATGGCGGCAGTGATATTTATGTAAGCCATTACCTGCCCAATGGACAATGGACGGAAGCGGAAAACCTGGGGCCGGATGTGAATACGGCGGGTGATGAAAGCTGCCCTTTTATGCATGCCGATAACCAGACCCTATATTTTACTTCCAATGGGCACCTGGGTTATGGGGGCGATGACCTGTTCATGATCAAAAAGGGTCCCAAAGGCAGTTGGGGCAAGGCGGTGAACCTGGGCTATCCCATCAATACGATTGAAAATGAAGGCAGCCTCATCATTGCAGCGGATGGCAAAACTGCTTATTATGCCAGTGACCGCAGTGATAGTAAAGGAGGTTTGGATATTTATACTTTTGAATTGCGCAATGATATACGCCCCGCCCGTACTTTATGGGTAAAGGGGAAGGTATTTGATAAGAAAACTACAAAAGGGCTTCCTTCGGCTATTGAATTGACCGACCTGGCCACGCAGGAAGTTTTGAGTAAGGTACAAACTGATGAAACAGGTAATTACCTCGTTACTTTACCAGTAGGAAAGGACTATGCCTTCAACGTAAACCGGAAGGGTTATTTATTCTTCTCGGATAATTTTTCATTAAGCCAAAAAGCACCCGACTCGACCTATCATATAGATATTCCTTTGCAGCCGCTGGAAGCCAATGCTTCGATTGTGTTAAAGAATATATTCTTCGATAGCAAGCAGTTTGACCTGAAGCCGGAATCGACTTCTGAGCTAGATAAATTGTTCCTGCTGTTGCGTGACAATCCCACCATCAAAATACAGATCGGTGGTCATACGGACAATGTAGGTAAGCCGGAAGACAACCTGGTATTGTCAAATAACCGGGCGCAATCGGTAGTGAAATACCTGGTAGGAAAAGGTATTGACCAACAACGGCTTTCGTTTAAAGGTTTTGGGGCTACCGTTCCTGTAGCCGATAATGGTACTGATGAAGGCCGGGCACAGAACAGGCGTACGGAAATGAAAGTGATCAGTCATTAATCCCCGGGCTTTCGGAGAAGGTGTGTATAAAAAAGGGGAGGGAGTTGAAAAGTCTTTTTTGACGCATTGTAATAAGTAGTATATTCGTAGTATAATCTTGTACTATGAAAACCGATCTTGTATACCAGCTCGCACTGACCCGCGTTCCTCATATCGGGCTTGTACATGCCAAAACGCTGGTTGAACATTTCCAAAATGCTGCCGATATTTTTAAAGCCCGTACTTCCCAATTGGAAAAAATAGAAGGGATTGGTCCAATAAGGGCAGCTTCCATTCGCCGGTTTACTGATTTTGAAGAAGCCGAAAAGGAAATTGCTTTTATAGATCAATACAGGATACGGCCACTTTTCATCACAGATGCGGATTATCCACAACGTTTATTGCATTGTTATGATGCGCCTACGCTACTTTTTTACCGGGGCGCCGCCAATCTGAATGCATCACGCATTATTTCGATTATTGGTACACGCAATAATTCGGACTATGGCAGGTACATTACTGAGAAACTGGTGAAGGACCTGGAAGGCCTGGGGGTACTGATCGTTAGTGGCCTGGCCCTTGGGATTGATACACTGGCACATAAAGCAGCTATGAATCATGAGCTGCCTACTATCGGCGTATTGGCACATGGCCTGGATAAGCTATACCCTTTACAAAACCTGCCACTGGCCAAAGAAATGATGAAGCAAGGGGGCGGCTTATTAACAGAATTTACCAGCCATACACAACCAGACAAACACCATTTCCCTGCCCGCAACCGGATTGTAGCCGGCATGAGTGACGCCACCATTGTCATTGAAACGAATATCAAAGGAGGCAGCATGATCACGGCGGAATTGGCCAACAGTTATAACAAAGACGTATTTGCCTATCCCGGCAAGGTAACAGATAGTAAAAGTGCAGGCTGTAATTACCTCATCAGAAGCAACAAGGCCATGCTGCTTACGGATGCACAGGAACTCATTGGTATGATGGGCTGGGAAGATACACGCCTGCCTGCCAGCAAACAACAGGATCTTTTTGTAACGCTTAGCAAAGATGAACAACAACTGGCGCAACTAATCAAGGAAAAGGAAACAGTACATATTGATGAACTCAATATGCACAGTGGACTTAGCAGTAGTACGATTGCTGCAGCTATTTTGAACATGGAATTGCAGGGCGTGGTGCAATGCCTGCCAGGAAAAAGATATAAACTGGTGTAGTGAAGGGTGTACCGCATAATAGCTGCCCGTGCCTTAACATTTTTCTAACTTTAGGTTCAAAACAATTCAAACCCTTTGTGAGTAAGGGTTTGACCGCCTGGCAAAAAAATCTTTTGGAGCATATTGAACTGTTACCCTACCTTTGCACATGGCAACAAGAAATTCCGCACTCCGGACTAATTCCCCCAGTTCAAGTAAGTTTTTTGGCGATGGTTTAACGTTCGATGACGTTTTACTGGTTCCCGCTTATTCGCAAGTATTGCCCCGCGAAGTAGACATCCGCACCAAGCTTACCAAAGACATTACACTGAATGTTCCCATGCTTTCTTCTGCAATGGATACTGTAACAGAAGCCAACCTGGCCATTGCGCTGGCACGCGAAGGTGGCCTCGGAATCCTGCATAAGAATATGAGTATTGAAAAGCAAGCGGAACAGGTACGCAAGGTAAAACGCAGTGAAAGTGGATTGATACTGGACCCCATTACTTTACATGAAGATGCTACGATTGGCGATGCGCTTCGCCTGATGAAGGAAAACAAGATCGGTGGTATTCCCATTGTGAACAATGGCAAAAAGCTGGTAGGTATTCTCACTAACCGGGACCTTCGCTTTGAAACTGCCCATGCCCGCAAGGTAAGTGAAGTGATGACCAGGGAACTGGTAACAGCGCCCGAAGGCACGGACATGAAAAAGGCGGGTCAGATATTGCGCCAACACAAGATTGAAAAGTTACCGGTGATCAGGAAGGACGGCACTTTGATCGGACTGATCACCTACCGTGATATTTTACAACTGCAAAGTTATCCCAATGCGGTAAAAGACTCCTATGGCCGTTTGCTTACCGGCGCAGCCTTAGGTATTACCCGCGACCTACTGGACAGAGCAGCTGCCCTGCAACAAATTGGGGTAGATATTGTATGCCTGGACAGTGCACATGGTCATAGTAAAGGTGTTATTGAGGCTTTAAAAGCGGTAAAGAAGAATTTTAAAAAGCTACAGGTGATAGCAGGCAATATTGGTACTGCTGCCGGTGCCAAGGCCCTGGCCGAAGCAGGCGCCGATGCTGTTAAAGTAGGTATTGGACCGGGCTCTATCTGTACTACACGTATAGTAGCCGGATCGGGTATGCCGCAGATCACGGCCATCATGGAAGCCGCTTCGGTACTACAAAAGAAAGGCATCCCATTGATCGCAGATGGTGGTATCCGTTATACAGGCGATATGGTGAAGGCTTTGGCCGCAGGCGCCAACCTGGTAATGATGGGTAGTGTATTTGCCGGCACGGAAGAAAGTCCTGGTGAAACCATTATCTATGAAGGGAGGAAATTCAAACAATACCGTGGTATGGGTTCCATCGGTGCCATGAGCCAGGGTAGTGGCGACCGCTACTTCCAGGACGTAGAAGACGATGTAAAAAAATTCGTTCCAGAAGGTATTGAAGGCCGGGTAGCCTTTAAAGGAAATTTAAGTGAGATCGTTTATCAATATGTTGGCGGCCTCCGCTCGGGCATGGGCTACTGCGGCGCCAAAGACATCAAAGCATTGCAACAGGCACAGTTTGTACGCATTACCAATGCAGGTATGAAAGAGAGCCATGCACATGATATTGAAATTACCAGGGAAGCCCCCAATTATAGCAGGTAGTTGAAATTAGCTGCGAGCTATGAGCTGCGAGCCGTGAGCCCTGTTTCGCGGTAGCTGCTCATAGCCCGCTGCTTTCCCAATGAGGCCTTACGAAACAGTTCCTTCGCTTGTCTTTTTAGTAACTTGAACTTTGCCTCTTCTTTTCCTATCTTTCGGGAAATTAAGGTCCATGCAAAAAGCCCGGGTAGCTTTCATATTCCTGCTTTCCTTTATTATTGCCCAACGCACTTTTTCTCAATCAGATTCCTGTGGTCTAAAGATCAGTTTGCTCACCTGCAGTGCAGGAGAAGAGCTGTATTCGGCTTTTGGCCATACCGCCATACGGGTTACAGATGCTGCTACGGGTATGGATATGGTGTTTAACTATGGGACATTTGATGACTCGGATCCCAATTTCTACCTGAAATTTACCAAGGGCCTCATGAATTATGCGCTCTCGGCCTACCCTTTCACTGATTTTGTATACGAATACCAGGTACAAAAAAGGGGGGTAATAGAACAAGTACTACAACTTTCCTGTGCAGAGAAAAACAGTATTTTCAATACGCTTCGCGACAATGCACAAGAGCAAAATCGCTTTTATAATTACTATTTCCATACAGACAATTGCACTACCCGTGCCTGCGATGTGGTGATCAAAAACACTGCTCAACCGGTTGTATTCAAGAACATTTTGCCAGCCACCATTCCCAGCTACCGTGACCTGATACACAGTTACCTCGATAAAGGCCATCAACCCTGGAGCAAATTTGGCATCGATATATTGTTAGGGGGAAATCTTGATAAGAAGGTCACCAACCGGGAGGCCATGTTCCTGCCTGATTACCTGATGAAAGGGTTTGATAGCGCCAGTACAGGTAATAAGGCACTGGTTGGAAAAACACAAGTTATACTTGAAGTCCCCCCTTCAACAGAAGAGAAAGGCAGTTGGTTTACCCCTTTTGTATTGTTCGCTTTATTGTTCATCTTAATCGCCTGCCTGTCGATCCTAAAAGCCAGTTGGTCGTTAAAGTTTTTACGGGTATTCGATATTTGCTTTTTTTTGCTACTGGGTATCCTTGGATGCTTGTTGTTAACGCTTTGGGTGATCCGGATTGATGATGTGTGCCGCAATAACTGGAACCTTTTATGGGCGTTGCCTACGCACCTGCCAGTGGTATTTGTCATGAACCGGGGCAAGAAATGGGTAAAAACATATTTCAAAGCAGTTAGTGCTATGATGGTAGCACTAGGCGGCATTTGGTTCGTACTACCCCAGGAATTGAACCCTGCCATAGCCCCTATCCTCGGCCTTATTTTAGTGCGTGCCTGGTGCCGTAGCAAATAGTATGTGATCAGGCTATTTTTAAAAACACATAGGTTTTACATGGGAGCAACAGAGAAATTCATAGATATTGATGGGCATCCTCTTTTTTACCGGGTAATAGGGAATGGGCAACCAGTGGTGTTACTGCACGGTTTTTCGGAGGATAATACGATTTGGCAGCACCAGGAAGCGGCCTTGCGGACGCAATACCGGCTCATTATACCAGACCTGCCAGGCAGTGGGCGTTCGGCCATTAGCCAGGATATGACGATGGAGGGGCTGGCGGCCTCTGTGAAAGAGATCATAGAAGATGAGTTGCCGGATAAGGAGCCATTTGTATTGATAGGTCATAGCATGGGGGGGTATATTACGTTGGCTTTTGCCGAAAAATACCCTGAAATGCTGAAGGGCATTGGCCTCTTCCACTCTACCGCCTATGCGGATAATGAGGAAAAAAAGGTGATCCGGCAAAAGGGTATCGAATTCATGCTCCAGCATGGCGCTGCGCTCTTTACGCAACAAACCACCCCCAATATGTTCGCAGCTGCTTTCAGGGCGGAGCACCCAGCAGTAGTCGGGGAAATTATTGAACGATATTCCAACTTTTCTACAGATTCACTCGTACAATATTACAAGTCGATGATGACCCGCCCAGACCGGACGCACGTACTGGAAAAATCGACCTGCCCGGTGTTATTTATTGCAGGTGAATATGATACAGCTATACCAAAAGAACATATGATGCAACAGAGTTACCTGCCAATGCTGTCATATATCCACCTGCTACAACATTCGGGGCATATGGGAATGCTGGAAGAAGTGGAGCAGAGTAACAGGATCCTGGCTGATTTTCTGTCCGGGGTATGAATTTGTTCACTAAACCGCCGTAGGGGGCAGGTTATTACATGAAGAAATTCTTTTTAATATCTCTTTTTTTGTCCTGCCTTATCCAGCCATTGCTTGCTGCACACGTCAGGGGCGGTGAAATGTACTACCGTTGGGATAGTGCCAATTCTACGAGCACCACGATGCGGTACATCGTTACCTTAAAGCTGTATATAGATTGTAATGCACAAGGCGGGCAATTGGACGCGGATGCCCCTTTTACCATATTTGACCTGTCAAACAATAGCCAGTACCTAAACCGTCGGGTACCACTCACCCGGGAAGAATTTATCCGGTATGACCCCAATTCCAATCCTTGTATCACCAATGCGCCGACGGATGTTTGCTACCGGCTCAGGTATTATGAAACCACCGTCGATCTTCCCATTTCAGCATCAGGTTATACGATTGCCTTCCAGCGATGCTGCCGAATACAGGACATTCAAAATATGCCAGCGCGGAGTAATGATTACGGCGCTACGTATAAGTGTGACATACCTGGTACAGTTGCGGGCGTAAACCGTCCTGCCTACCGGAATTCCAGTCCACTGTTCAACCCCAATGACGCGGTAGCCATTTGTTATGGCTCACCCTTTACATTTGATTTTTCGGCCAACGATCCCGATGGAGATTCTATCGTTTACCGGTTGTGCAGTGCTTATAATGGCGGTGGCCCTGGCAATAGCAGCAATAACTGCTTAACCTGCGCCCAGCCCGATCCTGCTGCTCCCCCACCCTATAGCGCCATACCTTACCGATCACCGTATAATGGCAGCTCGCCCCTGGGTATCAATGTAAAGCTCGATTCAAAAACGGGACTTTTATCAGGTGTGGCACCTACTGTGGAAGGTCAGTATGTAGTAACAGCCTGTGCTTATGAATACCGGGATGGTAAACTGATCAATGTTCACCGGAAGGATATCCATATCAGGGTGTCGGATTGTATACCCCTGAAAGCATTGCTAAAACCAGACTACTCGTACTGTGATGATTTCCTGGTGACGTTCAAGAATGAGCAAGTGAACCCGGCCAATTCGGTGTACATCTGGCAATATGGAGATGGTACCAAGGCCGATACGACTACGGATGTAGAAGGAAAGGTGCAACATCTTTTTGCCGATACAGGCACTTATACCATCAAGCTGAAGGTAATCCTGGCAGGCCAGTGTGTGGATTCAACCACTACCCTGGCTAAAGTATATCCTGGCTTCTTTCCCAATTTCAGCATCACGGGTACTTGTTTATTAAAACCCATTCAGTTCAATGACCTAACAACTTCCAGGTATGGTTTTGCCAATAAATGGAGTTGGGATTTTGGCGATGAAACAACAGATGAGGATACTTCACATGTCAAATCTCCTTCCTGGCAATACAGTACGGTTGGTTTAAAAGATGTGCAGTTGATCGTACAAAGCAATAAAGGTTGTATCGATACACTTGTACTCAAGGCGGATATACGCGACAAACCACCGATAACGCTGGCATTTAAGGACACGCTTATTTGCAGTAATGCACTGGTACAAGATACATTGCAATTGCATGCAGCAGGAAATGGGTTATTCAGTTGGACGCCATTGGTACAGATATTACGCACAAATACACCTGATCCACTGGTATTTCCCAAAACGACAACTACCTATCATGTACAGCTTAATGAGAATGGTTGCGTAAGTGATGATAGTGTACGGGTACGGGTAGTTCCCGTGGTTACGCTTGAATTGGGTGGCCCCATTACTATTTGCCGTACTGATACCTTTCAAATAAAACCTACTACGGATGGGTTAAAATTTACCTGGACCACCAATCCTTCGCCCAGTCCCATTGATAACATCAATGCTAAAAACCCGTTGGTATCACCAACAGATGAGTTTACCACCTATTCTGTGATCGCCGAGATTGGTAAATGCTCATCGCGGGATGATGTGCAGATAAAAACTGTACCCTATCCTACTGCTCGTGCCGGCGCAGATACGACGATTTGTTATGATGACACGGCTAGTATCAATGCTTCGATAATCGGGGCCCGGTTCACCTGGACACCCACCAATACGCTGAGTAATCCCAATATCCTCAATCCATTGGCCTTCCCCCGCCGCACGACACCTTACATACTTCGGGTGGAAGATGACCTTGGATGCCCCAAGCCCTCCTTCGACACGATTGTGGTTACTGTATTACCACAATTGTTTGCATTTGCGGGTAATGATACGGCTGTAGTAATCGGCGAGCCATTGCAATTGAATGGTCGTGGCGCCGATCTTTATGAGTGGACACCATCTACTTACCTTAACCGGAATGATATCAAGAATCCCATTGCCAATTTACCCAATAGCTATAGCTACCAGTTGAAGGTGTACACACCGGAGGGATGTTATGACCTGGATACGATCAATATCAAGGTATTCCAAACCAAACCTGAGATATTTGTTCCAAATGCTTTCAGACCGGATGGCTCCCAAAATAATCGATTGAGGCCAATACCTGTGGGTATTACGCAAATGGAATATTTCAGGGTCTTTAACCGCTGGGGGCAGTTGGTGTTCCAAACAACGCAGCATGGTGCGGGATGGGATGGTTCATTGGGAGGAAAACCTCAGGATTCGGGCCTGTATGTATGGGAAGTGCGGGGTAAGGATTATACGGGAAAAACGGTGATCAAAAAAGGGGTAGCCATGTTGATCAGGTAATAGAAGTTATAGGGTCTAAAGACCGAAAGCCGGAAAGTCCGGAAGTAACGACGCTTACAGGCATGTTGCTTCCGGACTTTGTTTTTGATAGATGTCTCCCAAAGGCAAAAACGTCTGTTAGTCCGGACTTTCCTGTCTTTGTATTAGCTTGCATACTTAAAAAAAATCGCATGTCTGGTATTGTACTCATCACAGGAGCTACTTCAGGATTTGGAAAGGCACTGGCTATTAAGTTTGCCGCCAACAAGTATAAACTTATTATTACAGGCCGCCGTGCCGACAGGTTACAGGAACTGAAAAGCACCTTAACAAGTACGTATGGAATTGAAGTAGTAGCGCTTTGTTTTGATGTGCGAAGCAGGTCGGCTTGCTTTGAGGCGATCGATCAACTGCCTGCTGATTGGAAGTTGATCGATATTTTGGTTAATAATGCGGGGCTGGCGTTGGGCAGGGATTATTTTGATGAGGCTTCCATTGATGATTGGGATACGATGATCGATACAAATTTAAAGGGGCTTTTATATATCACCAAAGCTGTGATTCCCAGCATGGTAGAACGAAGAAAAGGGCATATCATCAATATTGGTTCTACGGCAGGCAAGGAAGTATATGAAAAAGGGAACGCTTATTGCGCTACAAAACATGCAGTCAATGCTATTTCACAGGCTATGCGGATTGATTTGTTACGCCATCGCATCAAGGTAACAGCGGTACATCCGGGCGCTGCCGATACGGAGTTTTCGAATGTGCGGTTTAAAGGGGATGAAGAGCAGGCACGTAAGGTGTACGAGGGATATGAGCCACTAACGGCGGGCGATGTAGCAGATGTAGTATACTATACAGCAACGCTTCCGGCACACGTTTGCATCAATGACCTGGTGATGACCTGTACGGCACAAGCCAATTCGATGTACCTGTATAAAGACCATTAACTGATTGATTTACAATCAAATTAGTAACAAGCAGGAAAATTATGGGGGGGATTGTGATTTCTGGATGATTTGAGTATTTTTGATTTGAATCATAATCCACATCCCTAATAAAAACCGTCCTTTTATGGTTAAGTCCCTATGTAAGACCATTCTATTCGTCTTACTCCTTTTCTCCACGCATTCCTTATTGGCCCAAGATGTAATTAAGCAACAAAGTTGTGAGGGTAATCCTTACCAGCATACGGTAGACAGCCTAAAGGCATTTTATGCCAGCCAGGGGTATACGGTATTGCGCGAAGCTTCAATGATGATGGAAAGCGAGTATGAAATGCCCATTGTAATGCCCATGAACCAGGGCACTGGTTACCAGTTCATATTTATTGGTGATCCTACTTCCCGCCTCTATGAAGTGCGTATGTATGACTGGAATGAGAAGGAAGTCATCTATAAAAGAAATCAGTGGGGCGATATTGATGGTAATATCATTACTTACAACTATGTTCCTCAGTTTACTGAATACCACATGATCAAGCCGGTACAGATCAATAAAAAGAAAAAGAAGTTGTGTGGTTATGTGATATTGTTGAAGAAAAACGGCCCAGGCGATCAGCAGCAAGGACGTAGTACCCGGTAAATTATTTGTTTCACTCAATTGAAATTATTGAATATCTCTACCTGATTAAACTTATAGCAGTACAAAATGAACAGCTTGCATGCTTGTCCATTTTGTCTACGATAAAAGGGTGAGCCTGCTGGAAAGGCTCACCCTTTTGTTTTATTTCTTATTATTGAAAAGTGTGTAAAACAGGCTGATCTGTAATACGCCATTCTTAAAATCAGGGTCAAAATTGGCGGTGGTAAAATCGCCTACTTTGGATAGACCGGCAGTATAACGGGCACCAATCCCCAGTCCCATTGAGCTATGAAAGCCCAGGCCACCAGCGATTGACAGATCGGTACTTTTAGCGAAATCACCTATCTGCTGGTTATCGGTATTCTCATTTACTTTGAATCCAATCTGTGGGCCTGCTTCAAGATAGAAGCCACCTGTAAAGCGGTATTTGAGTAATACGGGAACATTGATATAGGATACTTTCAGGTTTTCTTTATTGCCTGCATTTTCCAGTTTAGCTCCTTGCGAGGAGAACAATACTTCGGGTTGTATACCCAAGTGATCGCCTAGAAAGAAGGTAATAAACCCTCCCCCATGAAAACCTACCAGTGATTTCTTATCAAGATTCTTAAAATCGCCCCCAGTAAAATTGCTGATATTAACGCCCCCTTTTATCCCCAACTGAAAGGTTTGTGTAAAGCCGGTAGCAGTTATTAGTAGAAAGACAGCCGTGATTAACTTTTTCATACATGATTTTTTGTGATGAATACGATTGTTATCCTGATCCACCTTTGTGGACGGAAAAACTATGGTATGCAAATCTCATGCTTGGGGAATGGTAAAAAAAGAGCCGGAAGCTGTTTTGGCTCCCGGTTCGATCAATACATTACAATTATTGCGCTAGTGATATTCTTATTTGTACACCTGCCCTCGTATTGGTTATGGGCGGTGAGGTCGATATCTTAGGTATTACCCTACGTTGTTCGAAGTATAGTTTAATATTAACGCGGTTGCTGATCACATAATCAATGGTTGGGTTAATGAACACCACTTTTTGTCCGGCAGTTGGTAAGGCTTGTGTTTGATCCAGCCGGCTATTGGCGGTGACATCATCACGGATACTAAAATCGAGCCTGAAGCTGGCATCATTATCCATTGGTTTTCCTTTCCATTTAATAAAGGAGAATAAACCACGTTTACGATAGCCGGCTCCAATTTCAAATTCCGTTGAGCGGGCTTCACTGAGCTGGAAGTCGATCAGACTTAAGCTTAGCTGTCTTGACTTCTTGTATCCAAATCTTGCAGTAACCTGGTTGGTGAACTGCATATCGAAATCGATCAATGGTTCAAAGCGCTCGCCGATGGTAATATTGGGTACCAGGAAGTAAGGCACAAAATTGCCGGAAGTAGAATCAATAAAGCTGGGATAGCTTTGGAAACGTTCATCCTGGTACAGCAATGCGGAGTTATAGCTGTTCATGCTCAACTGGCTATTGTACCGGTGTGACAATGTAAAGCTGGTGAATATTTTCTCCAGGCCTGGAATACGTGTAAGGCCGGTATAGGTAACGCCCCAGTTAGGTTTGGGCAGGTAACCCGAAAATGGATTGGAACGGATATTTGGATTTTGCTGTTTGATCAGGGATATGCTATTGGGATCCTTTCCTGTATAGGCTGCAATAAAGGAAGGTATTAACACATCCATAGCATAGCGGTTATAGCCGGTATAGAAACCATCCGGCTGGAACTTCTGATTGGCGGGCTTTTCCTGCCAGTAAGGGTTTTGTTCGGCCAGGCGCTTGGACATGATAATACGGTTATCCTGGAACTTCTTGAAGGTTTCGGATACTTCATTCGGGTTAACAGGCGTAAATAAAGTTTTAAAGGCAATCCAGCTCACACTGAAGCTACCACCAGTATATGGCGCAAGCCGGGCAAAGTGTGCGCCCGTTCCAGTAGTATCCTTGTATAATTCACGGTAGTTCTTACCAAAGCTTTTATCCAGGTTAATATCAATGGTAAGGTCGCGGATGGGTATCAACTGAGCCGTGATGGATATCTTTTGGGAATAGTCCTGCATGTTCTGGAAGTTGAACAGGGAATCGGAAGTAAGCCATCCTTTCTTGGCCATGGTGTTGATAAAGGTGGTATCGGGTTGCTTACCAAAGATAAAGCCCAGACCCGGCGCCATGGATTTGAAGTTCATGCCCAGAACACGGGTACTATCGGTATAACCAAATATAGTTGCGCTGGCGTTTTCGGAGTATTGTATGTTCATCCGCTTCAGCATAGTGAGGAAGCGACCGGCAAATTTAACGCCACTGCTTAATTCCAGCGGTTGGCTCCTATCGCGCTTGATACGTTTTTTCTTACCGGATGTATCCTGTTTATTGGCATTGGGATCTACCGGAGGTGCCGGAGCTGCAGGTCCTTCTTCTTCAAATGCGCGGAGCAACCTTGATTTGCTGTACAACCGTGTAAAATCCAGTTCAGCATTCAATCCCTTCTGTTGGGTATTGGAGATGGTATTACCCAGGTTTCGGGCAATGAGTGAAGCTCCTATCCAATTAAAAGAAGCTACATAATTGGCCCTGATGGTGGTCCAATCCAGGAAAGGCAATTTACTGGTGGGCAGGGTATATGAGAAGTTGGCTGTTTGTGTGTATGAAATAGTACGTCCACCTTTCCAAAGGTTATCCCACATGGATTTGCGTTGTTCTTTGTTCAGGCGTCCACTGTCTTCATCAATCCATGCTTTATTGGTAGCGGTGAAATCAACATTGAAAGAACGGGTAAGGTCCCAACGGAGATTATACACCCGGTCAAAAGTGAAATACTTATCATAGGTTTCGGGCAATGATCCTTTCGGTTCGCCTACATTTCTTGGACGGAAAGAGCCAAACTGACGATTAACATCAAAGCGAAGGCCCAACAAGGAAGGCAATGGATTAATATTGAAATCCTTAATAATTGACAGCCAGGGTGATTTGGATTTGAATAACCGTTTGGCAGGTTCCCAATATTTGGGAGTAGAAGAATAGTTATATCCCAGGCCGGCACGATGACGTACCAATTCATTGCTTTCGATCAGTGGGCTGTGTTGTTCTTCCTTATAATAGGAATAACTCACGTCAATATTTTCAATACTCCAGATCTGTTGCTTTTTACCGCTGGTATTGTTCTTCTTCACATTGGTGAAGTTGATGGACTTAATAGTTCGCACATCAACTGCATCGTTCCGGATAGAGTCTTTCTGATTACCGGGAGCAGCCTTTATTTTATCCTTGAGCTTAATATCCAGGTCATAAGGATCGTATTGGGGTGAGCTTACGGTTTTAGAATAGCTGGCATAAAAAGGGATAGAGATACCTGCTTTTTGTGGCAGGAGTTTTCCCAACTCAAGTTGAGTAGCCACATCAAACTGTGTGAAATCATCCCGAGATCGTTGATTGATCCTTTGTTCCAGGGTACCAAAGCCGGTACTGTGGGCGCTACCTGAAACATACAGGGTACCCAAGTCGGCCAGTTTAAAGTCAACCCGTCCCAGTGCAGCCCAGGCGCCTTTTTCATTTAGTTCACTCAAGCGAAGCTCATTGATCCAAACTTCGGTACAAGCCAGTTCACGGTGGCGGTTTTCCACGCCGGCAAACATCACCCTTACTTCACCCAGGTTGGGATTACCGAGGATAGCATATTCTTTACCATCTGCTTCTGTTTGTTTGAAGTAGGTAACATTGTTGCTGGTATTATTGCGCGTAACCTTTAGCTTAATCAGTTTTTCCAATTCCAGGTTCAGCTCATTCTGGGCAGGCCAGATAAGGTCGTCGGAGTTGGTATGCCAGGGGGTCATCTTCAGGGGAATCCTTATTTCATAGTAGTTATTAATAAGGTCATTACCCAACCTGATCACGCCATACAATTCACCATCTTTGATATCGCTGCTGGAATTAACTGATTCGGCATGGATATACATTTGCAAACGGCCATATTGACGCAGATCGAGGTTCATGGTTTTGAATACACCGCGCGTTTCTTTAATAGGCAATCCACAAACCTGCATGCTCAATGATTGTTCGTTGAGCAAAATATTCACGTTGTTATTGCTCAGCTGTTGTTGACGGATCACACCAGGAGGCGTTCTATATGGTACAGGCTGGCGTGAACTGTTCTCTTCAATATTTACTGCCAGTTGTTTGAAAGTAGTAGCGGAATTGGCAGGAATGGTAACATACCGGCCTGTAGTATCCAGCTCATAATTAAATCGCCTCCATTGGTTGCGCACCAATTCCAGTTTGGCAAAACGCAAGACCACTGAGTCAGTAAACCCAGTCAGGTACATCCTGATGAAACGGATGGATTTAAAGTCGGGGATATTCCCTATTTTTTTCTGGTAGCCAGCAATGGGAATGCGGAACAGGTACCAGGTTTCATGCATGCCACCACTGGGTGTAAAACCAATACTATCGGTAATGAAGTTGCGGCCAACAGAAAACTCATTTCTCTTTAGATCTACTTTATACTCAAAGTATTCTTCCAGTTCATTCAGGGTATTATCGCGGTTAAACTCTTCCTGGTCGGGATAGAGTGTAAAGGCGCTTACAAACTCGGAACCTGAACTGGCTACCGGAGAGTTGCCCTGTGGGCTATTAATCTGTTTGTAACGACCCAGGATACCCGTTTTGGTATTATCGTAGGTGTTATCGCGGTAATTACGGAAGTTATCGTTGGCAGGGTCTTGTATGGCCTGCTGATAGATGGCAGAGTTAACGCCAAAGTTGGCAGCCAACTGGCTCAGGTAGGCCTGAAATTTTCTACGTTCGGCTTCATCATCCAATCCATCGAAACCGGCATCCTGTAATGGCCTGTCGGCAGGGTCATTACTAAATGCCTGGGTAACCTGGATGGGGTTGCCGGGTACTTTACCCCATCGGGTGGCAGAATCTTCCAAAGCCTTGGTCACAGCTCCACTGATACCGTTTTCAAAGAAACGTTTGCCATCCTTCAAAACATCTTCGGAAATATTACCGAGGTTGAAATACAATTGACCACCGTTGCTGCCAGGATTTTTGAGGTAAGGATCCTGCAACCAGAATTCAATGAACTCCACGTTGCCGGTTTCAAAGTCTACCTGATCGATACCGCGCATAATACCACCCCATCTTTTTTCGGGATTGAGGAGTTTGCCTTCGCTGGTAACATTGATGGCGTCAAAATTATAAGGGCCTTTATTAGTAGGATAATAGGCCATATCAAAGGTAACCAGTTGTGCCTGACCGAAATCGGGTGTCCGGTTGGGGTAGATCTGCGTTACGTTAACGGGTCGGATACGTGGATCTGTAAAATCTTCATATCCTCTTATCGGGTTATTGGCAGCCCGTTTATCCTGTAAAACGGGTTCAATATTGTACCAGGCAATTTTGGCGCGGTTAAATCCATAAGGCAATGAGTCGCGGTATTCGGCTTCGGGGAAGAGGCCATTGCCAGCAGGAGTAGAAGCCAGGCCCCAGTTGACCAGTGGGAAACGGAGGTCAATGGCATTGCGGGCGCCTTCAAAGTCGTCAATAAAGATGAGACCACTGCGGCCTTCTCCAATTTGTTTGGGGTGACCAGGTTTCAGATAAGCAGCTTCACCATAGGCGGTGATGGTACTCATCTCGGTGGTATTATAAAAAGGTAGTTTATCGAGCCAGCGGGTAAGGCGGGGTGCTTCGGTACGATAGTTGAAATCGACCCCATACATAGTATTCCGGATAGGATCTTCGTTATAGCCGGTTTTGGTAAAGAAAGGACGTTCGGCCAGGCGCACCATGGTAGCTCCTAATTGTAGAGACTCCCGTGCGGTGGTTTTGGCCATATAATCCAGTCGCAATCCCAGGAAGTTTCGCTGCTGAATGCCGAAACCGCCATTGTTTTCAAATTGAACATTGACAGGAAGGCCGGAATTGAGGATGGCCTGGTTAATGATCTTTACGGTACCCAGGTTATAATCGACCACATAATCTACATTCTCCTTCAACACCTGGCCACCGGCTGTTACGCTCACTGAACCCTGGGGTACATTGAAAGCACCCAATTGGATCTCGGAACTGGAATTGCCTTTGGCAGAACCTTGTATAATATAGCGGTCGAGGTTGGCGTAGGTTTTGGCTATTTCCTTAATGGTATCATATAGGGGGTAATACACGTATTTATCACGAATATCCTGTGTGCTGGTAGCAAAGGCCTGCTGTGCCAGGTCCTCTCCAAATGGTTGCAGGAAGGGAAAGATGATACGTGCCTGTTGTGAAATAACGGTAAAACCTTCTATATAGTCAAATACCCCATCGGGTAATGGGTCGTTTCGGGCATTGAGCCGGTCGAGGTTGAGGATGGTAATAAGGGGCACGCCTGATTTATCGCCTTCGGGGAGGAAGCGCTTTTTACCCAGGCTGGGTTGTTCATACAGTACATTTAATTTGAAATCGCCGGGCTGGATGCTGGATAGATAGCTACCATCGGCTGATTTCAGGGAATAAACGTTTTTCATCATCAGTTCCCACAGAGGCAGGTTGGTACGTTGGGAAGTAGCTTTCAACAATTTGAGGAATATCACTTTTTGGGTACCCGAAACGGCTGCTGTAGTATCGGGCGGCACATCCTGTGAAAACTCGCCCACCTGGAAAACCTTTCCGTTGTACTGGTATTGAAAGGCAACACCCAATACTTCATCGGGCTGCAAAGGCTGGCTTAATGACAAAAAGCCCACCTGGGGGTTGAAATAATAATCAGATGGATTGAGCTTGCGGGCAAATGTTTTTTCAAAATCCTGTACAGCCCTTAATCCCAAGGAATTCAATTTACCGGTTACGGAAGAAGAACGCCGGCTAGTGGGATCTTCCCATAATCGCTGATACAGGTTGTTGACCCGGTTATCGGGCAGGCCATTGGGGGTAGGTACTACGCCAGGGCCACTGGTGCCTATGGACGAATTATAAGGAGCGGTTTCCCCAAGGTCCATTAAACCCACGATATCCCTGGTTTCGGTAGTTGACCCGTTGCGATTGGTCACCCACACTTCCAGGCGTAAGATCTGCACCTGGGAGTTGACCACCGGCAGTTTGGACATGGCCTTATTAAAGTTTTGCCGGAAGTACTGGGCCATGAGGAAGTGGCGATTCTCTTCGTAATCATTGGCCTTGAACTCAAAAGACATATTGGAGGACCCACCCTGCAAGCCCATTGATTGGCGTTGGGACCGTTGGTTGGCCAATACACCTGTTACAAAGAGTTTCCCAAATTGTAACTGTGTTTTTATACCAAATAGCTGTTGGGCGCCCGGAATGAGGGAGCCTTTGGAAGAAAAAGCGATATTACCTGCTTCAATTCGTTTAATGATCTCATCATCGGTACCTGTATAATCCAGTTTCAGTTGATTATCAAAGTCGAAATTGGCCAGGGTATTATAGTTAATGGGCAGTTTTAGTTTATCGCCAATATTACCAATAACGCTGAGGTTGGCATTCATGTCAAAATCAAACCCTCCGTTACGGCGCGCTCTTTCCGGAAGTGCGGGATTCTTGATATTCTGACCCTGGTAGCCAGCAATGATGTTTACCTCACCCTGTGGTCTGATCTCTACCTTTCCATTCCCAAAGATGCGGTTGAACAGGTTATCGGTAACAGACATTTTGGGTTGCAGTAGCTTCTTATTCAGGGCACTAAGTATATTGGAACGCTTCTTAAAATAGTCTGCCTCCATTTTGCGGGACTGGAGTTGCATAAACTCATCAAAAGTGAGGTAGGTAGGCTTTCGATAATAGAAGGAACCGATCTTTTCAATGATGTAATACTGCTTGGTCTTCGGGTCGTATATAACTGAGTCTGTAATATTTACAGGGTCTTTCAGATCGAGGGAAGACCTGGTTGGGTTGGAGTATTTATCTCCTCGCCGGTCATGAATGGGGTACTTCAGCGTGTCGGCAGCAACACGTTGAGGGGGTGTCTTAACAGGCGCCTGAAAAGCCAGGGCTGTAGTACAGCACAGGACTAACAAAGCAGCGCTACATAAGGCTGTAAGTCTAATGTGGTTGAATGTAAGGACCAATCTTTTTTCTCCAAGAATTAGTAAGGTAGAATTCCGTTTGCGATAGGCTAGAGTGTTTTTAACGCTTTCTTGATAATATCTTCTACTAGGGTGAGGTCCGGCTGAGCTTTAATCACCTTTTGAACAGCTTGTTCACCGGCAGCCCTGGGGATACCCAGTGCCATAAGAGCATTTAACGCATCCAGTTCCAACGTATTGTTTTTCAAGGGGGAAATATTTGCATCCCAAGTGGTTTTGCTTATTTTATCCCTCAATTCCAGTACGATACGTTCAGCAGATTTCTTTCCAATGCCCTTAATGCTTTCCAACTGTTTGGTGTTGCCATTGGCAATAGCGCGAACAATTTCATCAGGCTTCAACGAAGACAGCATCATCCTTGCTGTTGCTGCACCTACTCCTGATACGCTGATGAGCATCAGGAAAAGTTCTTTTTCGGCCACCTCGGAGAATCCATATAAGATATGAGCGTCTTCCCGAATATGCAGGTGTGTGTACAATAATCCTTTATCCAGTTCCTGGATGGCCGAGTAAGTGTTGAGGCTGATGTGCAGCTCGTATCCTACTCCGTTTGCATCCACATGAACTACAGCAGGTGTTTTGTTCACAAAATTGCCCCGTATAAACGCAATCATGGCTGCGAAAATAAGGTAAAAAAGGTTTCCGAAACCCTGTTTTAGGTTTAGGATTAATGAATTCTGAAGCCGGAATACGTAGACCGGCGGGTCAGCATCCAGGAATCAGGACCAGGACAGGCGCTCTCGCTCTATCAATGATAGTATCGGATTGACTGGCCAGGCATCTTTGACAAAGGCTGTGCCAGGGCAAGTCCAAAACCTTTTTCAGCGCCAGGGGGATCAAAAGTAAAGGGTGGTTGACCAGGAAAGGGCTAGTGGCCACTTGCCGGGCGGCCATGATTAGTGTTTGGGCATTTTTAATAATAGTCAATTAGTTAGGAGCGGATAAGTCGCATGAAACAACAAAGCATAAACAATAAGCGATCTAACTTTTCCCTAATTTTGCCCACTCTTTAATGTTCTTATTCAATATCTAAAGCGATTTATAGTAGCATGAGTCAAAAAATAACGGCTGTCATCACTGCGGTAGGCGGCTATGTTCCGGAAGACAGGCTAACGAATTTCGACCTGGAAAAAATGGTAGAGACCAATGATGAGTGGATTCGCACCCGCACCGGTATCAGTGAGCGGAGGATACTAAAAGGAGAAGGGCTGGCCACTTCTGATATGGTGGTACCGGCTGTAAGGCAGTTGTGTGAAAAAAGAGGGATTGATCCTTCGGAGATAGATGCCCTGATAGTAGGGACGGTTACGCCAGATATGATGTTCCCTTCCACGGCCAACCTGGCCTGTCATAAGCTGGGGGCCAAAAATGCCTGGGGATTCGATTTGCTGGCTGCTTGTTCTGGCTTTCTGTATTCGCTTACTACGGGAGCTGCGCTGGTAGAGAGTGGCCGGTATAAAAAAGTAGTGGTTGTTGGGGCCGACAAAATGAGTTCTATTGTTAATTATAATGATCGCGCCACCTGTATCATTTTTGGTGATGGAGCAGGTGCTGTTTTACTGGAGCCAGGTACGGATGGATATGGAGTACAGGACAGCATCTTGCGGAGTGATGGCTCGGGGGGTAATTACCTGCACATGAAAGGTGGCGGTTCGTTGCGTCCTGCCTCTCAGGAAACGGTTGCCAATAATGAGCATTATGCCTACCAGGAAGGTCAGGCTGTATTTAAGTTTGCGGTGAAAGGCATGGCGGATGTCAGTGCTGAACTGCTGGAACGTAATCAACTGACGGGTGATGATATAGCCTGGCTTGTACCGCATCAGGCAAATAAACGTATTATTGACGCCACGGCGGACCGTATGGGTCTTTCGCATGATAAAGTGATGTTGAACATCCAACGGTACGGTAATACCACAGCAGCCACCATTCCGCTTTGCTTATGGGAATGGGAAAAGCAATTGAATAAGGGCGATAATATCGTTCTGGCCGCTTTTGGAGGTGGCTTTACCTGGGGAGCCACGTTGGTGAAGTGGGGATACTAAATATTGCATTTATTAATAGATTAAAACCCGTTGAAGCTATTCAACGGGTTTTTCATTGTCACAATTTCAAAGTACTGTATTTGCACATTGATTATATTCACGTTCCAAAATTTACCTCCTCGTTATGGCAGATCAAAACTTTCGATATACAGGTTTTAGTTCACTGGCTATTCATGGTGGTCATGAGCAGGATCCCCGGTATGCGCACCTCACTCCTATTTATGCCAATTCTACTTTTGTATATGATTCAGCGGAGCAGGGTATGCGTCGCTTCAGTGGAGAAGAGAAAGGATATATTTATTCGCGCTGGGGTAATCCTACGATGACGGAAGCTGCTGCCAAGATAGCTGCGATGGAAAGTTTTGGCATTACGGATAGCAGTGGCAGCCCGCTAGCTGTAAAGGGTTATTTACAGGCATCAGGTATGGCAGCGATCAGTGCACTTTTTATGAGTACGTTGAAGACAGGGGATAAAATACTTTCGCACTATTCGCTCTATGGGGGATCGCAGGAATTAATGGAAAGATTAATGCCGGACTTTGGGGTGAGTGCAGTGATAGCTGACCTGCGTGATCTGAACAAAGCGGAAGAGGCCTTAAAAGCTGATCCTGCTATTAAAATGATCTACCTGGAAACACCTGCCAACCCCACTGTACAATGTGTGGATATTGCGGCGCTTACGAAGCTGGGTAAGGCATACGGAAAGATCATTGCCTGTGACAATACTTTTGCCACTCCTTATTTGCAACAGCCTTTTAGGTTTGGAGTAGACTTTGTAGTACATAGTACCACCAAGTTCCTGAATGGACATGGGACTTCGATTGGTGGTGTGTTTTTGGGGAGGGATATTGAGTTTATGGAAGGCTGGGGTGGAAAAGTGCATAAGATGCTGGGAGGAAACAGCAATCCATTTGATGCTTTCCTGCTCATCAATGGTATGAAGACATTGGAAGTAAGGATGGACCGGCATTGTCACAATGCGATGGAGGTAGCCGGTTTCTTCAATGGGCACAAAGGGGTAAGCAAAGTAAACTATACCGGCTTGCCTGACCATCCCGACCATGAAGTATCTTCCAGGCAGATGCGTCACCCCGGTGCGATGCTTAGTATTGAACTGAAAGGAGGACTTCAAGCGGGCATCAATATGATGAACCGGCTTAACATGTGTACACGTACGGTGTCATTAGGCACCTGTGATACGCTGATGTGCCACCCTGCTTCGATGACGCACTATAGTGTTCCCAAAGAAAAAAGGGAGCAATATGGTATTACGGATGGTTTGATACGGATCAGTGTAGGTATGGAAAATATACAGGATATTATTGCAGATATTGATCAGGCATTGAGTGCGGTATGAGGATGTGGGTGGGGAATGGTCCCGCATGCTTTCGGGAGCGAATATTAAGACGTAGGTGAATACAATAGTAATTAATTAATGTTGTTTTATGGATATTGTTATCAGAAGGGCAGTGAAGGAAGACTGCACACGGTTAATGGAATTGGTACATGAGCTGGCTGTTTTTGAGAAGGCGCCGGATGAGGTAACTGTGGAGATGGAACATTTTGTGGAAAGTGGATTTGGCGCCAGTCCTGTATGGTGGGCCTTTGTAGCTAGTACGAGCAATGAAAAAGGAGAAGAAGTGATCCATGGGTTTGCCTTATACTACGTCCGTTATTCGACCTGGAAAGGTCAGCGGCTGTACCTGGAAGACCTGCTGGTGAGTGAAGCCATGAGGGGGAAAGGGCTGGGTAAGTTGTTGTTTGAGCGAGTACTAGAAGAAGCTAAAGAAAAGAAATTCAGTGGTATGGTGTGGCAAGTGCTGGACTGGAATGAACCAGCCATTAATTTCTATAAGAAATACAATGCGGCTATTGATGATGGATGGATGAATTGTGCGATTGCCTTGTAGATGGCCGTCAGTTTAATCGTATAATAGTTTAAATAAGAAAGGAGCGGTTTCATCCTGAAACCGCTCCTTTCTTAATATTATGTGTTAATCAACGCCTTCTGTTTCTACTTTCTTATCAATTTTATTGATAAGGCCTTGTAAAACTTTACCGGGTCCTACTTCAGAGAAACGATAAGCACCATCGGCGATCATGGCCTGGATGCTTTGTGTCCAACGTACAGCGCCAGTCAGTTGATCAATGAGGTTCTTTTTCATTTCTTCCTTATTGATCACGGCTTTGGCTACTACATTCTGGTAAATGGGGCAGTTAGGATTGTAAAAAGTGATGGTTTCGATGGCTGCTTTTAACTCTTCACGGGCGGGTTCCATGAGGGGGGAATGGAAGGCGCCGCTTACCGGAAGTACGAGGGCTCTTTTGGCCCCTGCTGCCTTCATACGTTCTACCGCTATTTCAATACCTTTTACGGATCCGCTGATGACCAATTGACCGGGGCAATTATAATTGGCAGGCACTACAATCTCACCGGTTTCGGTTTGTATGGCTGCACATATTTCTTCTACTTTGGCATCATCCAGGGCCAAAACGGCGGCCATGGTAGAGGGGGTTAATTCACAGGCTTTTTGCATGGCCTGTGCACGAACGCTTACCAGTTTTAAGCCATCTTCAAAGCTCAGGGCGCCACTGGCTACCAGGGCAGAGAATTCGCCCAGGGAATGGCCAGCCATCATATCGGGTCTTTTGGCGTCAATACCTTTAAAGGCTATGACGGAGTGGAGGAAAACGGCTGGTTGTGTAACCTTGGTTTGTTTAAGTTCTTCCTCGGTTCCCTCAAACATGATATCAGAGATCCGGAAGCCCAATATCTCATTGGCTTGCTCAAATAATTTTTTAGCAAATACACTAAGGCGGTAAAGGTCTTTTCCCATTCCCGGAAACTGAGAACCCTGGCCAGGAAATACGTAAGCATGCATCATATTTAGCTATAGAGGTTTAGACGAACAAAAATGCCACAAAGACTTTAACTAACCAAAACCCATATGGTTTTATTGTTCTAACGCTGAACTTTGAATTATTATTAACGCACGGGTAATTTATTGGGCTATTTTTAGTGCAGGTCGGAGGATATCAATTTGGTGAATTCGCTACGGGTTTCATTCTTTTCGAATTCGCCCCAAAACGCCGAAGTAGTGGTCACGGAGTTTTGTTTTTGAACACCGCGCATCATCATACAGAGATGGGATGCTTCAATTACAACGGCTACACCGAGGGGGCGCAGGGTATCTTTAATGGCATCACGTATCTGGGTAGTTAGGCGTTCCTGCACCTGCAAGCGGCGAGCAAATACATCTACTACGCGGGCTATTTTACTCAGGCCAGTGATATAACCATTGGGAATGTAAGCTACATGGGCTTTGCCATAAAAAGGGAGCATATGATGTTCGCACATGCTGTAGAGTTCAATGTCTTTTACGATGATCATTTCACTCACGGTTTCGCTGAACTTAGCCGAATTAAGAATGGAATGGGCATCCTGGCAGTATCCCTGTGTAAGGAATTGCATGGCCTTGGCCATACGTTCGGGTGTTTTGGATAACCCTTCCCGGTCAGGATCTTCTCCTAATAAGGACAAGGCGCTGCGGTAATTCTCCATCAGGCCCGAGGTGATCTTTTCATCGTAGTCTTCTGATTTTCTATATGCCATACTTTTATATTTCGAATGCTGAATTCGTGATCAAACGGGGTATTCCACAAAATTCCTCTCGGTTTCATACAAGCGTACCTGCAGGTCGAGCTTTGGATCAATCTTTAGCCTCAGCAACTCATAAATGACCACGCAGATATTTTCGGCGGTAGGGTTCACAGTTTTAAAGAAGGGAGTATCCAGGTTCAGGTTCTTATGATCGAGTTTTTCCAATACTTCTTCTTTGATAAGGTCGCTCAGTATTTTGAGGTCGATCACATAGCCGGTAACAGGGTCGGGCTCGCCTATCAGTTTTACTACGAGTTCATAGTTATGGCCATGAAAGTTGGGGTTGTTGCATTTCCCAAACACTTCATCATTCTTAGTCATATCCCAGGCCGGATTGAAGAGGCGATGGGCCGCATTGAAATGTTCTTTCCGGAAAACTGCTACTTTCTTAGTCATGTGTCAAAATGCTAAAATAAGAATACCAGGATGGGTTTATTGTCTTATATACGACAAAACGGGCAATCCGGTCTTAACAGGTTATACCCAGATTTGTTTAAAGAAAGTACGGGAAGTCCAGATAACCCCTAGTCGCCGTAATATTCTACGTATATCCTGGGGGTTTCATACAATTTGATGCAGTGAAGTTGTACTTCAACCGGAAGATGGGGTTGCAACTGTTGCCAGATAGCCATGGCCAGGTTTTCGGTTGAGCACATTTGTCCCTGCATAAAATCTACATCAAGGTTCAGGTTCTTATGGTCCAATTTATCCAATACATACTTTTCGATCAGCTTGCTGAGTTGCTTCACATCAAACAAAAAGCCGGTATCGGGATTGGGTTTGCCCTTGATGGTTACAAAAAGCTCATAATTATGGCCATGCCAGTGTTCATTAGCGCATTTGCCAAAAACGGTTTCATTTTGCTCTTTGCTCCACTTGGGGTTGTACAGCTTATGGGCTGCATTAAAATGTTCAACACGGGTGAGGTACACCATAGACCACCATTATCAATTCTAAAATGCACAGGAATAATAATCCCGGATGGCCAATAAGGCCCCTGGGGTTTTACAAAATCAGGCGCAAAGGTAGTATATGATGGGGATTTCAGGATATTTGCAGCATGGATATCCTGTTAATAGCAGCCACAACCTTTGAGATTCAACCAATTACCGATTTTTTACAGGAGCAGCAAAAGCTGCTACAAAAGCATACTACGGACATTCTGATCGCAGGTATTGGGAGTTTGGCGACGGCTTATCAGCTTAGCCGACGTATCCACCAAAAACGGCCGGATTATATTATTCAAGCAGGAATCGGGGGTAGTTTCTCCAGGAATTTTCCACCTGGACGGGTGGTTTTGGTGGGTCAGGAAATAATGGGTGACCTTGGGGTAGAAGAAAGTGGGGTATTCCGGGATCTGTTTGATATGGGATTGCGGCAGGAAGATGGGCATGCTACTAACTCCAGGTGGCTGGTGAACCCGCATTTAGAAAATTGGGAAAACGAAGGTTTGGCAATAGTACGCGGGGTAACGGTCAATGAGATCAGTACACGGGCATCGCGTATTGAGCAATTGCAACAAAATTATGGGGTAACTGTTGAATCAATGGAAGGGGCAGCCTTTCATTATGTGTGCCTGCAAGAAGGTATTCCTTTTTTACAAATGCGGAGTATTTCGAATTATGTGGGGGTAAGGGACAAGGGGGAATGGAAGATGAAGGAAGCTATTGGAGCCCTTAATGATCAATTGATCAATGTTTTTAAAAAGGTATGAGTTTTAAGGAATAGGCCCGGGAGAATAGATTTTAGGAATTGTATATTAATAGGATGAATTATGAAATTTACGTTGGGTTTTTCGCCCTGTCCGAATGATACGTTCATTTTTGATGCGCTGGTCAATAAGAAAATCGATACTGGGGACATTGAATTTGATGTTGTATTGGAAGATGTACAAACGCTCAATGAATGGGCTCTAAAGGGCCAATTGGATATTACAAAGATCAGTTATGGGGTATTGCCGCTGATCGTAAACAATTATGTGGTATTGGCTGCGGGTGGTGCATTGGGCAAAGGGGTTGGTCCGCTGTTGATCACACGGGCTGGTGGTATTACTGCCGACCAGGTTAAAGTCAGTACGATAGGGATTCCCGGTGAACATACTACGGCGCATATGTTGTTTTCGCTGGCATTCCCGGAAGCAGGCAACAAGGAGTTTGTTTTGTTTTCTCAGATAGAAGACCTGGTGATACAGGAAAAGGTCAATGCCGGGGTGATCATTCATGAAAACCGGTTTACTTACCAGGACAAAGGGCTGGTGAAGTTGATGGACCTGGGAGAATACTGGGAATCAACCACGGGAAGTCCCATTCCATTGGGTGGAATTGTTATGAAAAGAAGTTATGATGCTACTTTACAGCAAAAAATCAATGGACTGATAAAGGCCAGTGTTGAATATGCTTTTGCACATTATCCACTGATAACGGACTATGTAAAGCAACACTCGCAGGAGATGAGTGAAGGGGTAATGCGGCAGCATATTGACCTATATGTAAATGATTATTCTATTGACCTGGGGGCAAAAGGAAAAGCAGCTGTTCAGCAATTCCTGGATATTTACTCGCAGGTACACAAGAGAAGTCTGGCTCCTGTAGAGGTGTTTTTATAGTGATTATTTCTTCAATGCTTTTGCATAGACCTCCAGGCATCGCTTACGGGCCAGTTCATGTTCTACAATTGGAAGTGGATAGGACAGTTCTTCCAGTTCTGGAACCCATTTACGAATGTATTTGAGCTGGGGGTCGAATTTCTGTGTTTGGAGGTGTGGATTGAATATTCTGAAATACGGTGCTGCGTCACAACCACTGCCGGCAGCCCATTGCCAACCACCATTATTAGCGGCCAGGTCATAATCCAATAGCTTCTCTGCAAAGTATGCCTCTCCCCAACGCCAATCGATCAACAAATGTTTGGATAAAAAAGAAGCCACGATCATCCGCACGCGGTTGTGCATAAAACCGGTTGCATTCAGTTCGCGCATTCCAGCATCCACAATGGGATAACCGGTGAGGCCCTGACACCAACGTTGAAATTCCTGTTCATTATTACGCCATTGGATGTGTTCGTATTCAGGCCTGAAGGCACTCCCCTTTCCTACCTGGGGAAAATGATAAAGGATCATGTGGTAGAAGTCGCGCCAGATCAATTCATTTAAAAAGGTATCGCTGGCAGTAGCAGCTTTCCGGGCGAGCTTGCGGATGCTGAGTGTTCCAAAGCGCAGGTGTACGCCCAATTTGGAAGTACCCTGTATAGCGGGATAATCACGCTGTTCTTTGTATTTGCGGAGGAGTTCTTCGCGCAGGGATTTGGGTGGAAAAGGTTGGGCGGTTGGCTCAAAACCCAGGGCCTGCAGGGGAGGTACAGGTTGGGGAGGTTGGGAATAAAAATTCTTATAGTACTTTTTGGTGGGGTAAGCACTTAGATAAAAGTCGGTAAGCGTAGCTTTCCAGCGCTTGCTATAAGGGGTAAAAACGGTATAAGGTTTACCATCGTCCTTAACTACTTCTTTTTTCTCAAAGATCACCTGGTCTTTATAAGTATGAAAGGCCACCTGGTGATGGGTGAGCAAGTTACGCACAGCTTCATCTCTTTGTTGTGCATAGGGTTCATAATCGTGATTGGTAAATACTTGCTGAACGTCATATTTTTTAAGTAGCTGGCTAAATACCTGTTCAGGAAAACCATCATACACTTCCAGGGTAGAACCCTGTTTTCCCAATTGTTCCTGGATATCGATTAAGGCGGACCTAATAAATTCCACCCTGCGGTCGGTTTTCTCTTCCAGCTTGTCCAGGATATTACGATCGAAAATAAAAATTGGTACCACTGGCAGCCCTTGTTTGAGAGCGTGGTAAAGGCCCGCATTGTCATCAAGTCGCAGGTCGCGGCGAAACCAGAAGATATTTACGGACATTTTAGCCAAAGTGAATGGTATTTTAGGATTGGGTGTTGATAGGGGGTCAAGATACTTACGCCTGGCTTATGGATTCAACTTGTGAAAATGAAATGAAGAGAATAGGGATATGGGTTAAACAGTTTGACTTCGGTTTAATCCCACAATGGTTTTACATATTTATTGTAGAGCAGGGTGGTCAACTGGTTGTTGTATTTTTTATGTCGATACTGGCTTACCCATTTGATACCCTGTATGGCATTGGTGAGGAATAGCTCATCGGCCTGTTCGAGCATTTCGGGTGTGAGGGGCAGTTCCTGAACAGGGAACTGGCTGGTGGTATTTTCTACCAGGAAACGACGCATGACACCTGCTACGCCCGCTTCGGTCAAGGGTGGTGTAAAGAGGCGACCTTCCTTTACCCAAAATACATTGGCAATGGTAGTATCGCAGATGCGGCCTTCGGTATTGAGCAGGAGGCAGTCGTTGAGCTGGTTGTTTTTAGCATGAAGGGCAGCCAGGATACAGGGCAGGTAATTATTGGATTTGATATTGGCCAGTAAATCGAAGTGCTTACGGGCATCGGAATAGATGTCTACCACCAAGCCATTTTCGTTCAATGTAGTGGGTGTGGGTAATGGCCATGCCTCAATAATAATATTAGGCAGGTGGTTTTCGGGATCGTAGAGTCCACCGTTGCCCCGTACGATGTTGAGCCTCACCCGGGCTGCCTGATCTATATTCATTTTATGGCAGAGACCCAATATGGCTTGGGTTAGGGCGGCAGGAGTAAATTGGGCCGGACATTGAAATTGCAATACGGCAAGGCCCTGGAACAAACGTTCGAAATGAAGATGCTGTAATACGATGTTACCTTTCACTACGCGCATGGTTTCAAACAGGCCATCACCATAACGTAATCCCCGGTTTGCTGCGGAGACCAGGGTAGACTCTGCAGGAACTATTTTGCCATTGAAATGAATATAATTGCTCATGAAGAAAGCAACAGGTTCTTAGATTTTAGCTTTTTGCAGAAAGGTGACACGTTTCGTTCTCTTAGCAAGCGAAAGGTGTCACCTCTATAAAATGGAAGGGTGACACCTCTCAATGGTATATAAATATGTTTATGAGTGCTATTGTGGTTGATCGATAATGCCATTTTTTACTGCATACATAACCAGGCCGGCCATGGATTTGGCGCCGGTTTTTGTTTTGAGTTTATCGCGAATGGCTTCCACGGTCCGCGGGCTGATCTCAACAATGTCGGCTATCTCTTTGGTTGTTTTTTCCTCACACATCAGTTTCAGAACGCGTGTTTCTTTATCGGAAAGGTTCACCTCCTGTGGGCTGGCCAGGTCGGTACGTTTGGTACGCAAGCCGGTCAGGAGTGCTTTATTGGTGAGTTCATTAAAGAAGAATTCCTGTTCGTAGCAGGTTTTGATGGCCTGGTAGATGGTTTCGGAATCGGAATTCTTGGTGAGGTAGGAATTGGCGCCAATTTCCATGAGTTTACTGATCATGGAGTGGTCATTGTGCATAGACAAGATGATGACTTTTGCATCGGGGCGAACTTTCCTGATCTCGGGAAGTGTCTGGATGCCATCCATGATGGGCATCTGGATATCGAGTAAGATAACGTCGGGTTCGATGTGTTTGAGCAGGTTCAGCAGTTGCATACCATTGTCTGCTTCGGCAATCAATTCCACATCTCTTTTGGAAGACAGGGAGGTTTTGACCCCTGCCCGGAAAAGAGCATGATCGTCCGCAATAGCTACTTTGATTACCTTATCCATGTTTTTCATTCGGGTTGTATTTTAAAATATAAGGGGTACGGTTCTATTCAGCGAACAAAATGCGAAAAATTCGTGAGAAATACTATAGGATATTTACGAAATTATACTAATTACTAATATAGTCGAAACTATTTTTAAATAGGAAAACTACTATTGAATATAAGGTGTTTTTCCATCCCTTCGCCGGTTTGTTACGATTGGATTAGTAAAAACTGAAATGTTAAAATGAAGCAATTATGCTCTTGTCCACATAGTTATCCACAATTACTTTTGTTATAGAAGTTGATTGACGAGGATTAGCAACCTCAGACCGTCCAATGTCCTTTAAATAACCGTCCAGAAAGAATTCTAATATTCTATGAAACCAGCTAAAATCCAATGTCAGTCAACTTTCTTTCTTTTTTGCCTGTAAAGATGTAACCCATACCTAGACATAAGGCGATCACACCCATTGAAAACCAAGCTTTCGACCACTTATTTTCTGAAACACAAGTAAGGTTCCATAAACCCTGACAAACCCGACCTAATCCATTCCTGTGAAAGAAGCTATTTAGCATCCAAGTAATCCGGAAAAAACCAGAAAGGTTAACGAGCCCCTGAGATGAAAAAATTTTTATGCGTGAAAAGGCGATGCCGAGAGGTGTCGTCTTTTTGTTTTCAGGGATGTCAAGGATTAATACCGTGCGGTAGGAGAACCTGGTTCAGGTTAAAAAGCCGGAGATGTCTGGAATCTGTGCAGCTATTTTAGATAAGGATACGACCCAGGTACCTGTCAGGTCCCTTGAAGGCCCTTGTAAGACAGGTACTTAGGTCGTTATGGAGGGAAATAAGGTTGTATTGGCCAGTTTTACTGGACAATCACTCTTGATCGGTTTACAACGAGGCCCTGGGTGTTTCGTACAGCTATGGTATACATACCAGCAGCCAGGTGACCGGGCAATTCCAGCCGGAGGATATTGATACCGGCATGGGTTACAAAGGTCCGTTGGGTGATCATGATGCCCTGGTTATTGTAAACAGCAAAATGGTACATGTCATCAGCAGGCGTTTCCAACTGAATTGGTATATTCTTATTGACGAGTGTGGGTATAGAAACCGATAACAGTCCGCTACCGGGATGATTGATACCTACGAGCCGTGAAAAGCTTTTGCTACCATTTATGCCTGTTTGCAGTAACCTGTAGTAGGTTCTGCCACTTCCACTTGTTTTATCAACAAAGGAATAATTCACTATATTTTGTTGAACCTGGATATTGCCCAGGTTTTCCCATTTAAGGCCATCGGTGCTTTTTTGTACCTCATGCTGGACTACCTCCTTTTCGTCGGCAAGGGTCCACTCCAGGCGTACGCCCTCGGTTGCCTTCTTTGCGGTGAAGGCCAGTAACCTTACGGGTAAGGTAATAAGACCAGTTTCGAAGAAGGATTTAAAATAAATACAGGTATGGCGGGGATCGGTTGCAGATTTTTGGGAAATAGAGCCATTCCTGTAGTAGATGGTACTCACGTTCGCAAAATTCATCTGGAACATAAATTTTCTCGCTGCTGTATCAATACTGGGTACGGTTGTTACCACGCCTGTTGCGGTGGAATTCACGCCATCAAATGAAACGGTGAGCAGGGTATTGGGATCTACTGCATAAGCACCTGGTGTGGAAGCAACAATAAACTCTCTCAATTTACTACCATCACCGTCAATATCTATCGCGGTAATGGCCAAGCAAGGCAACAAAGTATCTACGTTGGTGCCTCCTTTCTTGAAAGTAATTTTCCAGTCCAGGTAAGATGTGGTGTTACCAGCCGCGGTTACATAAGGCTGCCAGGCATCGGGATAACCTTGTGTGGTATTGTCCATATCACTTAGTGCAGCACCATTTACCAGTGCTACGATCTGGATAGTGGCATCGACACCGGTAGTAACGTTGGAAAACCGATATATAGCGCCGACTTGCCGGCCCACTCCACTGATCAATACAGGGTTTCTAAAGGTCATGGAGGGAGGAATACATTGTGCAGCAGCTACTGTTGACAGCAGGACCGCACAGACCAGTGTAACGCTATATAAATGGAATAGGCGCCTTGAAAAGGCGCGAAATGATACAATGAGGGCATTGAATGCATAGGTACAGTTAGGGTACATAGGTATGAATTTAACACGGATTCTAGGGCAAGGTTATAAAAAAACATTTACTAAAAGAAGCAATTGGGAGAGAATGTTGACAACTGATTCAGCGCTATAGTATTACTACGACGCAACTGGATATGACAATATATCTAAGGGGGTTATTTACAGTTGTTATAATAAAAAAATGTAGTCTATTGGCGATATTACTAACTTTAACTATATGCTACAAGTGATCAACGACCAGGAGCATTTTTCATTGTCTTTTGTACAACAATTGTATGAAGCCACATTTCCTTTGCATGAAAGAAGGGAATGGAAGGATGTATTACGATTATTATCACATCCGCCTATGCAAATGATCTTAATAACAGACGGAGGCGCGGATATAGGTTTTGCGATTGGGTGGCGCATTGGGCATTGGTATTTCCTGGAACACCTGGCCATTGACCCGGCCCAAAGGGGTAAACAATATGGCAGCCAGGTGATGCAGGAGCTTATTGTATATGCGGAGAAAAATATCATACTGGAAGTAGAGCCTGCACATGATGAACTGGCATTGCGCCGTATTCGTTTTTATGAAAGGCTCGGGTTTCAACTGGCTCCTTTTCCTTACCTGCAGCCGCCTTACCGGCAGGGAGAATTGCCGGTACGTATGGAACTGATGAGCATGCCCCCGATTATCCGCGCAGAAGAAATGGGTGAAATTGCACAGGCTATAAAAGCGACGGTTTACGAAGCATTTTACTGATGGGAAAGGAAGGTGTGCAACGTAAGTGATGAATGTGGAATGCTGGCGGATTGGCTATGTTTTTTTATATTGTGGGGTATGAATGGACTCCCCCTGCGCTGGAAAGTATTTCGGCTAATGTGCATTTTTCAATTGATCATGGTATTGTACTCGCTGGTAATGAGCTCTATCCGCCTGTTTACCGGAACGAATACCTGGAGTGATTTGATTGGGATCATTAGTTATGCATTGATCTTCCTGTTTCTTTGCCTGGGGCTGTCGATCTTAAATGATAATTTTCCTGATACTCCGCTTACACTAACTCAAAAGCGGCGTTTTAATATACTGTTCCTGGTAAATTTTATTCTTATTGCTTTCCTGTTTGCCAAAACGGTGCAGGTTTGGCGCATCATGCCATTTATCAATATTGGTACTATTATAAAGAGTAGTTTATTTTTCAATTTATTGTTCTTCATTTTCCAGACAATTGTTGTTTTCATTTTTCACCTACTATTCCTTTATGGCATGTACCGGCTGCGCCAGTTAATTTATCAGAATACGGTGACAGGCTGGTATGAACAATTTGACCGCCAGGATACTCACTAGACCAAAAGTTATATCAATTATGTTATCCCTTAAATGGAAAATATTCCGGGTGATAAGTTACCTGCATTTAATCTGCACAGTGGTATTGAGCACCTATTCGTTGTACCAATTCTTTAATTGGGGCGGTAACTCGTATTCATGGTATAATATTCTATCGGGACTTGCGTGGGTACTTATAGCTTCTACTTTAATTGCCAATAGTAGTATTAACCTTTATTTACTGGAAAGGTTTTATCCTGCACGACAGCCTGGAAAAAAGTTGCGTATTGCTTCCATTATCCTGTTTATTGTTTCGTTGTTGCTTGTAATTCTCCTATTGATAGGTGTAGCAGCAATCTTTATTGAAGTCACTACCACAAAAACAACCTTTAGCTTCCAACAAAAACTTATCAGGAATCTTGTATTGGCTGTTTTTTCGGCCATTCCACTTACTGGTTGTTATGTACTTTGGAATCAGGTATCTCTCCGGAAGGCTATTCGCCGTAATTATGAGGCATCGCTTAACAATTTCCTGGATAGTGATCAGGGATGATGGGATTAGTAATCCGTTCGCTAAATTGTTCTATTACCAATGGCCTGGGGGCCGTACATTTGGGTATGCGTAAACTCCTGATCATATTAACCCTAACGGTTTGCCTGGTTTCCTGTAAGAAGGAAAAACAAGGAAGTACTTATGAAAAAAAGGGCAATATTGCTTATGGTTCTGATCCTAAACAGGTATTGGACCTCTACCTGCCCGCTGATGGAAATAGCAGTACTACAAAATTAATGATCCTGATCCATGGCGGGGCCTGGGCGGATGGAGACAAGGCAGACTTTGATGAATATATCGCTGAATTACAACGTCGATTGCCCGACTATGCTTTTGCTAATCTTAATTACCGTTTATACGCTTCTACGGGGCAAAATAAATTCCCGACGCAGGAGGAGGATGTAAAAGCGGCGGTGAGTTTCCTGCTGAACAAATCGGGGGATTATAAATTCTCTCAAAATTTCATCCTGCTGGGCGCCAGTGCCGGTGGTCACCTGGCCTTATTACAAGGTTACAAGTATGGTAATATTGCCAAACCCAAGGCGGTGATCAGCTTATTCGGTCCTACGGACCTGACATATCTGTACAATAATCCCGGGATGCCCATTATACCTACGCTACTGGCAACCATTATTGGGGCTACTCCTACACAAAATGCCGCTTTGTATAATTCCTATAGTCCTATCAATTTTGTGACGGCTCAATCGGCGCATACGCTTTTGCTGCAAGGGGGCAAGGACGAGGTGGTGCCGCCAGCTCAAGCTACGCGTCTAATATCCAAATTAAACGATGCGGGGGTGCCCAATGAATATGTTTATTACCCCACTGAGGGGCATAGCTGGACAGGGCCCAGCCTGGAAGATTCGTTTAACAAAGTAGAGGCTTTTATCAGGAAGCACGTTCCTTAATCTTATTGCGCTGTTTTTGATTTTGCTTACCTTGTCGGCATGAAAAACACATTGCCGCCATTGGCAGAGCGTATGCGTCCTGAAACATTGGACGACCTGGTGGGACAAGAGCATCTTGCCGGCAAAGGGAGCATTTTACGTACTACAATAGAACAGGGAAAGGTGCCGTCGATGATCCTGTGGGGGCCTCCGGGCACGGGAAAAACTACGATTGCCAATATTATAGCGCATACGTTACACGCGCCCTTTTTCACGCTAAGTGCTATTAGCGCGGGGGTAAAGGATGTACGGGAGGCGATAGAAACTGCCAAGAACATACAAAAGGGTATTCTGTTTATTGATGAGATCCACCGGTTCAATAAGGGGCAACAGGATGCTTTGCTGGGAGCAGTAGAAAAGGGCATTGTTACGCTAATTGGGGCCACTACAGAAAACCCCTCTTTTGAGGTGAACAGTGCCTTGCTAAGCCGCTGCCAGGTATATGTGTTGAAATCCCTGGAAGAAAAGGACCTGGTGAAATTATTGCACCTGGCCATGGAAAGGGATGAGGTAATATCGCAAAAGAAAATTGATCTGCAGGAAACGGAGGCGCTGATCAATATTTCGGGGGGTGACGCGCGGAAATTATTGAATTTGTTTGAATTGGTAGTTGACAGTCTACCTCCAGACAATTCAGCTGGCCTGATCACTGTTACGGATGAAAAGGTGATGGTTATTGCACAACAGCGTATAGCCTTGTATGATAAAAGTGGTGAACAGCATTATGATATTATTTCGGCTTTTATTAAATCGGTCCGGGGTAGTGATCCCAATGGTGCTGTTTATTGGCTGGCGCGGATGATTGAAGGTGGTGAGGATGTTAAGTTTATTGCACGCCGGATGGTGATACTGGCCAGTGAAGATATAGGGAATGCCAATCCTACAGCGCTTGTAATGGCCAATGCTACTTTTGATGCAGTGACTAAAATAGGTTATCCTGAATCTCGGATCATTTTATCGCAATGTGCGGTATACCTGGCTGCTTCGGCCAAAAGTAATGCCTCTTATATGGCCATTGATGCAGCTTTGGCGGCTGTACGCCAACATGGGGACCTGCCTGTACCATTGCATATTCGTAATGCGCCTACGAAATTAATGAAGAATATGGGCTATGGTAAAAACTACCAGTATTCGCACAGTTATGATAATAACTTCTCTGCCCAGGAATATTTACCGACCGATCTTGCCGGTAGTAAGTTTTATGATCCCGGAAGAAATGCGCGGGAAGAAGAATTACGCCGCTACCTGAAAAATCTTTGGGGAGAGAAATATGGGTATTAAAATTATGGATATGAACATTACCTGGACCTGCAAGAAATTTGATGAATTGACAACGCATGAGTTGTATGCTGTGCTGCAGTTACGCAGTGAAGTTTTTGTGGTGGAACAAAATTGTGTCTTTCAGGATATGGATGACAAAGATCAATATTCCTGGCATTTGATGGGTTGGCACAATAATTTGTTAGCTGCCTATACACGGTTGGTGCCTGCCGGTGTATCGTTTAAAGAAGTATCGATTGGACGGGTAGTGACTTCTCCCAAAATGAGAAAATCAGGGGCAGGGCGCTCGCTGATGAAAAAATCTATTGAAACAACTTATAATATTTTTGGCAACCAGGCCATTCGCATCGGTGCACAGCTTTACCTCAAAAAGTTTTATGAATCCTTTGGTTTTCAACAATCCAGTGAAATTTATTTAGAAGATGGTATCGAACACATCGAAATGTTACTAACTTAATTCTCCTTCTTCTGCTATAGTAAAACTCCTAATAAGCATTTATTTTTTCGGCGCTGCACACAAAAAGAAATATTTCTACGTTTTCTTGTAGGTAAGTTCCGCGCCTATTATTTTAGTCGCCGGATCCACTGACCATCTGAAAACTAAATCTGATATTCCATGAAACAGTATCTACACGCTTCTGTGCGGAAGTGTTGTGCACTAACGCTTATTATCCTGTCAGCAAACTTTTCTTCGTTTAGCCAAATTGGTGAAAGCACTTCCTATTGGGAAATAGGGCTTACTGTAGGTCCTGGTAACTTCCTGGGCGACCTGGGAGGTACACAGGGCAAGGGTACGACCTTCCTGAAGGATAATAACTTCCCGATGACGAAATTCATGGTGGGAGGTTATTTAGGCTATCATTACAAGCACGCAATCGGACTTCGCTTTGCTTTAAATTTTGGTACGCTGGAAGGCGATGATGCCATTATTAAAGGTAAAGGAGGATATGAAGAAGCGCGTAAGATCCGCAACTCTAACTTCAGATCCAAACTTTCAGAGGCGATGTTGCTGTTGGAAGTTTATCCTACGACATTCATTGAAAGTGATCCTGATGATACCTGGTTGAAATTACGTCCCTATGCCATGATCGGAGTAGGTATGTTCAAGTTCAATCCACAAGGTACCGATCCTGCTACTGGCAGCTGGGTGGATCTGAAACCACTTCATACGGAAGGACAAGGTTTTCCAGAATATCCTGATCGTAAAGAATATAAGCTGACGCAGATGAATATTCCGATGGGATTTGGTGTTAAATATTTTGTTACAGAAACATTCCACCTGAGCCTCGAAGTACTGCACCGCAAAACATTTACAGATTATATTGATGATGTAAGTACGAACTACGTAGATCCTGCGGCTTTCTATGCTAATTTACCGCTGGCACAAGCACAAGTAGCTGAGCGATTGGCCAACAAGAGTGGCATCAATACGCCTACACGTTTTGAACCAGGTATGAAGCGGGGTACACCATCGAATAATGATGCTTATTACACTTTCAACCTTAAAGTAGGTTTCAGGTTAACGAGCACTGACCGGTATGGTAATTCAACCCGTTGTCCTATCCGTTTCTAAAAGAACTGTTCCGATAAAAGTCTTTGTTTGATCCGTACCCTTTTGAAAACTATTCTGCCTTTTTAACGAAAGGTCATCCTATGCGAACAATTATACCCGAGAGAAAACTACATGGCTATACTATGCCCCTGCTGGTCGTTGGCATGCTATTATCGTCTGTATCATCCTCTATTGCCAGACCTGCTTTTTCTTCCCATGTGAAGGGGCAACCTGCTGATACCATCCTGGTTCAAAAGCAGGTGAATACCAAAAAGCATAAGATCAAGTTGTATCCCAATGCCACTCACCAGGTACTATTCTTTAGTGCAAATGGAGAGGATGGCAAGGTCTACCAATTGTTTATGTTTAATTTGGAAGGAAAACTGATCAAGCAAGTTAATATCCGCAACAAGGAAACAACTGTACTAAACAATATGGGGAAAGGCAATTACCTGTATGAAGTGTTTAGTGAAGATGAGCGTTTAGAAAATGGCCAGGTTATTATCCGGTAATGAGCTGGCCTGCAACAACTGATTGTTATACATGAAATAATAGCCAATAAGCAGCAGGGAAATTAGTAGAATCCAATTATCCGGTTGAGTCAAAAACCTGATCCGTTCCCTATAGTCCCAAGTACCCTGATTAAAGATTTTATTGATCACTCCCTGCACTTGCTTATTGGAAAAGATTGAATGCATCCTGGTCAACCCAGTATCCTCCGGTAGCCGGCTATGAGAAATGGCCGGCTATCTGTTTTCGGAAGAATCGGCAATCGACAATCGGCAGTCGGCAGACCTTTGCTTCGAATATGTTTAGACTTGAAATAGCCAGCTATTATTTCAGGAAGATCTTTGCAGCGTCTTCCCAGCTTCCCAGTCTTTGGTACTCAGTTTCACCAAAATTGTGTGGGGAAGAATACAGGAGTTTTTTGCCGGGAAAATGTACGAGGTTACGTACATGGTCATCGATCATGTAATCGCCATATACCAGTTTCTTATCGCCGCAAAGGGTTAATTGTTTCCAGCTAAAAAAAGGGAAATGTTCCTGCAGCCAATCGTACTTATCTTTTAAGGAGTTGGGAAACTCCATTGCGGCAGAAACAATATAGATATCATAGCGGTCATTCATTTCACGTAATACCTCAATGCTATCTTTCATTACTGGCAAGTGGCGAAAAAAGCCGGGTGCCCTTAAGCGCTCCCAAACCTGGGCATGATCTTCTTCGGGGAAACCTTTTACCCATGAGCCCGCCATTTTACTGTAATCAACTTTCTTTCCATATTTACTCTCGTACCATGTTACCATATCCCCCATGGGATCGGCAATCACTTCGTCCATATCAATAATTACTCTTTCCATTGCTATGTTATTATTTTAATTCTTCTTTCAGATACTTTGCAGTATGGCTTTCCTTCACCTTTAAAAGGTCTTCGGGTGTACCTTCAAAGAGTATCCTGCCCCCGCCATCGCCACCTTCAGGGCCCAGGTCGATGATGTGGTCGGCAACTTTGATGACATCCATATTGTGTTCAATGACCAATACAGTATTGCCCCTGTCGACCAACTTGTACAGCACATCCAACAGGTGCTGTATATCTTCAAAATGTAAGCCTGTGGTAGGCTCATCAAGGATATAAAAAGTTTTACCGGTATCTTTCTTGGATAACTCGGTTGCCAGCTTTACGCGTTGGGCTTCGCCACCGCTGAGGGTTACTGCGCTTTGGCCCAGGGTAATGTACCCCAGCCCTACTTCTTCCAGTACTTTTATCTTCCGATAGATATAAGGTACATTTTGAAAGAATTCCACTGCATCTTCTACGGTCATATCCAACACATCGCTGATCGACTTTCCTTTGTATCGAATTTCGAGTGTTTCGCGGTTATAGCGCCTGCCCTGGCATTTTTCGCAATGAACGTATACATCGGGCAGGAAGTTCATTTCAATGACGCGCATGCCGCCGCCTTCACAAACATCGCAGCGACCGCTTTTAACATTGAAAGAGAAACGGCCGGCATTGTATCCCCTGATCTTGGCTTCGGGTACGGAAGCAAAGAGGGTACGTATATCGGTAAAGAAGCCACAATAGGTAGCAGGATTACTACGGGGAGTACGGCCAATAGGTGATTGATCAATTTCAATTACTTTGTCTATATGCTCCAGTCCCTTGATGGATTTGTATTCAAGGGGATTCATTTTGGAGTTATAGGCATGTTTGCTCAATATCGGATAGAGGGTTTCATTGATGAGGGTTGATTTCCCACTTCCACTCACACCGGTTACAACAATGAATTTACCCAAGGGGAACTTTGTATCTACGTTCTTCAGGTTATTGCCCTTAGCTCCTTTTATTTCCAGGAATTTGCCATTGCCCCGGCGTCGTTCTTTGGGCACAGCTATGGCACGATGGCCATTGATATAGGAGGAAGTAAGTGTATCTAATTTTAATAAAGCAGCAGGGTCGCCCTGGGCCACCACTCTACCACCATGGAAGCCAGCTTTGGGTCCAATATCGACCAGGTGATCGGCAGCCAACATAATGTCTTTATCATGTTCTACCACCAACACGCTGTTACCAATATTACGCAGGTTTTTGAGGGCTTCAATAAGGCGCATGTTATCGCGCTGGTGTAGACCAATGCTGGGTTCATCCAGGATGTAGGTAATGCCCTGCAATTGAGATCCGATCTGTGTTGCCAACCTGATGCGTTGTGATTCGCCACCGCTCAAGGTGCGGGAGGTCCGGTTCATGGTGAGGTAATTCAACCCAACATCGAGTAAGAACTGCAGGCGCTCGCGTATTTCTTTCAATACATCTTTGGCAATGGCATTCTGCTTATTGCTTAAGCGATTTTCGATACCGGTAAACCATTTCTGGAGCTTGTCGAGGTTAAACTCACTTAGTTCGGCAATGTTTTTTTCATCCACCTTAAACCAGAGGCTTTCCTTTTTCAGGCGGGCACCATCGCAGGAGTTGCACACTCTCAACTCCATGAACTGTTCTACCCAATCGCGCAGGGCATCGGTATTGCCACCGGCAAACCAACGTTTTAATTGTGGGATTACGCCTTCGTATTCGGTTTGATACAAAGGGCCTCCGGTAACGGTATCATCAAAATCAAACTGTTCTTCTTCTTCGGGTGGGGTTTCATTTCCGTAAAGTACCAGGTTCAGGGCTTTTTTAGGCAGGTCTTTAACGGGAACATCGAGGCTGAATTTATTCTTTTTAGCCAGTTGTTGTACCTGCTTAAATACATGGGCATCGCGTTCGGCGCCAAGGGGTGCAATGGCACCTTCATTGAGGGTGAGGTTCTTATCGGGTATGATGGCCTCCATGCTGATCTGGTATACGTTGCCCAAACCTTTACATACGGGGCAAGCGCCATAGGGGCTGTTGAAGGAAAAAGTATTGGGGGAAGGCTCTTCGTAGCTGATGCCAGTCTCTTCGCACATTAACAGTTTGGAATACTGTATTACAGCGCTTTCCGGTGCGTTCTTTTTAGTAGCTGGTTTGGCATCCTCTACGGCCAGGAACATGAGGTCTTTACCTACCTGCAAGGCTTTCTGCACGCTTTGGCTTAATCGCACGCGCATGTCGTCGGTAACGGGCAGGCGGTCTATAACCACTTCAATATCATGTATTTTATACCGATCTATCTGCATCCTGGGGACCAGGTCCTGGATCTCTCCATCGATGCGGGCTTTGAGGTATCCTTTCTTGCGGATGTCTTCAAAAAGCTCACGGTAATGGCCTTTACGTCCACGAATGAGGGGGGCGAGGACGGTGATATTCTTTCCCTTATACTTTTTGAAAACATTGTCGACGATCTCTTCCTCGCTGAACTTCACCATTTTTTTGCCGGTATTGTAACTATAGGCTTCGCCTATACGGGCATACAATAACCGCATGAAGTCGTACACTTCGGTAATGGTGCCTACTGTAGAGCGGGGGTTCTTATTGGTGGTCTTTTGTTCAATGGAAATAACGGGTGAGAGGCCGGTGATCTTGTCCACCTCGGGCCTTTCCATATCACCAATGAACTGGCGTGCGTAGGCGCCAAAGCTTTCCATGTATCTTCGCTGGCCCTCTGCATATATGGTATCAAAAGCGAGTGATGATTTACCACTGCCACTGATACCCGTAATTACGACCAGTTTATTTTTGGGAATACTAATGTCAATGTTCTTGAGATTATGTACCCGGGCTCCAAACACTTCAATTGCATCGTGAGATGTATTACTGCCGGATTGTCCGTTCTCTGCCGGCACTGCCTTTTTAACTTTCGCCATAATATTTTTTGGGAGGGGTCAAAGATAAGAACAAATGCCAGATGGAATGGTTGAGTACCAGAATGAGGATTTTCTTTCTCATTTTCAGGCATATATGGCAGTTTTTCGTATTGTGGTATAAAGTTTGAAAGGGGTGATCAGGATCATTTTAAATAAAACTAATGTTATGAAACCACTTCAAAGCACCCTCACAGCATTCGCAGCGACCGCCATCTTATTGGGCGGATGTCAAAGTATGAACAAATCACAGAAAGGCGCAGTAATTGGTACTGCGGGCGGAGCCGCTGTAGGCGCCGTTGTGGGAAAGGTAGCAGGAAATACTGCCCTGGGAGCCATCATTGGCGCCGCAGTGGGTGGTGTTAGCGGTACATTAATAGGTAAGAAAATGGACAAACAGGCCCGGGAAATAGAGAACAGGGTGCCTGGAGCAAAGGTTGAGCGGGTAGCGGAAGGTATTGTGGTGGAGTTCAGTGACAAGGTACTTTTTGGGTTTGACAAATCAGACCTGTCTGGATCTGCCGAAGGGAACCTCGATAAATTGGTAGCTGTACTTAAGGAATACCCTGATACGGATATTGAAATACAGGGACACACTGATAGCAAGGGCGCGGACGCCTACAATATGGGGCTTTCTGAAAGAAGGGCCAGTGCGGTAGCCTCCTATTTACGCAATCGGGGTATTAGTGCTTCACGGGTCAGGACCAAGGGTTATGGAGAAACAGCACCTGTTGCCAGTAATGATACGGAAGAAGGCCGTGCGCAAAACCGTCGTGTAGACTTTTTGATCACAGCGAATGACAAGATGAAACAAGACGCGAAGAAGGAAGCCGGCAATTAATAGATCAATTTCCATACTTTACCCTTAGTACCTCAGAAAGAAAGTAAAACAAAATCAATAGCAAATGAAAACGAAAGTAATCGCACTTATCTCTTTTTGTTTATTAGGAACCTTTATCTCGCAGGCACAAAATAAGAAGGCTGCTGCAGGAACTACCACCTTTGGAATCCGTGCCGGTGTTAATTTTCAAAACCTGAATGGCAAAATTTTAGGAGTAGATCGTGACAATAAGATCAAAGTGGGTTTTAATGTGGGTGTCAATGCAGAAGTTCCTCTGGCAGATGAATTTTACCTGCAGCCCGGTTTATTGTTCACCACCAAAGGGGCTAAAGCTGATAACAACGCTAATAGCCGTTGGAATATCAATTACCTTGAGTTACCAGTTAATTTCCTGTACAAACCTTTACTCGGTAACGGTCATTTGATACTGGGCGTTGGTCCCTATATTGGTTATGCAGTTGGCGGCAAATTGAAATCGAAAAACGGAGATGTTGACCTGAATTTTGATGGCAGTTTAACAATGGCTGAACTCCCCAAATATGCCTACACTTTCCGTCGCTTCGATTATGGCGGCAATTTACTGGTTGGATATGAGTTCAGTAACAAATTCTCCGCTCAACTGAATGCTCAACTGGGGTTGGCCAATATCAGTCCTAAAGTAGATGGACTTGCCAAGAAGGATAATAAGACCAAGAATACGGGTTTCGGTGTTTCACTGGGCTACCGGTTATAATAGAATCGCAAAAGCATCAGCTATATTATCTGCAGGCTGCCCACGGGCAGCCTGTTTTATTAAGGGCTGATAATTAACCCCTACTCTACTGTTTTAGGGGCTTTTACAAATCTTTTGGAAAAGAAATTTGGAAATTTATTGCCGGGTTATATCTTTGCACCAGTTCTTTAAACATCTCTTATCAAGAAAGGCTGAGGGAATGGCCCGATGAAGCCTTGACAACCTGTCACGCAACCATGCGCGATAAGGTGCCACGTCCAGCTCTGACGTAAGTCGGAGACAGATAAGTCAGATCAATAGCTTCAACATTACTGTAACAACATAATTGAAAAGCTCTTCTGACTCATCGGAAGAGCTTTTTGCATTTTGGTCCCTCCCCTAAAGGGGAGGGCAATAGGCCTCCCGCCCTTAAAAGGGCGGGCTATACCCTGCACACAGGGGCTATAGGTCCACACACAAAAAGCAATCAACTCTTCCGAAGAACTACTCTTGATAAGTGCTGTCGCAGAACCCCTGTCTAATCACAACATTTAACATCGTTCAGGACCCGCCCTACGGCCGGGCAGAACAAAAAACTGTTTATCATGCAAGCGACAACACAACTCATTCACAGCATTCCTGTAGATCCATTAACGGGTGCAGTATCGGTACCCATTTACCAAACTTCCACTTTTGTACAGGAAGCTCCTGGTGTTAACAAGGGCTATGATTATGCCCGTAGTGGTAATCCCACCCGCGCCACGCTCGAAAACCTGCTTGCCAAACTGGAAGGCGGCGAAACAGGTCTTGCTTTCAGCAGTGGACTGGCAGCAATTGACGCCATCGCCAAGTTATTAAAGGCAGGAGATGAAATAGTAGCGGTAGATGATATTTATGGAGGCGCCTACCGGCTGTTTACGCAGGTATATCAACAATTTGGTATTACCATTCATTTTGTGGACACATCGGATCCCGTGAAAGTATTCAATGCGATTACGCCCAAGACAAAACTGATCTGGCTGGAAACTCCCACGAACCCAACGCTAAAGATATCGGACATAGAAGCGATTGCCAAGATTGCCAAAGCCAATAACTGTTTGCTTTGTGTAGATAATACGTTTGCTTCACCCGCTTTGCAAAAACCGCTTGCGCTGGGAGCAGATATTGTGGTGCATTCAGCTACCAAGTACCTGGGTGGCCATAGTGACCTGATCGCTGGTGCAGTAATAACGAAGGACAAAGCATTGGGCGACCGGATTAAATTTATCCAGAACGCCTGTGGCGCTATCCTGGGCCCTTTCGATAGCTGGCTGGTGATCCGCGGCATTGAAACGCTTCACCTGCGCGTGCGTCAACATTGTGCTACGGCACAAGAAGTAGCGGAGTTCCTGGAAAAGCACCCAGCTGTTGATAAAGTGTATTATCCAGGACTTAAAACGCACGCCAACCACGAGATCGCAAAAAAGCAAGCCAAGGGCTTTGGAGGCATTGTTTCGTTTAGTCTTAAGGAAGACACGCTTGAAGCGGCGGGCAGGTTTGCTACCTCCACGCAATTGTTTAAACTGGCGGAAAGTTTGGGAGGCATTAAGAGTCTGATCAGTCATCCCGCGACGATGACTCACAAATCGATCCCTTCGGAAAAGCGTCGTGCAGCGGGTGTATCGGATAGCCTGGTAAGATTGAGCATTGGCCTGGAAGAAGCTGAAGACCTGATCAATGACCTGGAAGTGGCCTTAAACGGATTGGCCTTGAAGACCACTGCCGCCTTACAAAATGAACTGGCATAATTCATCAACATCAAAAATATGGCTTCGGAAATAACAAAAGAACCGGTTAAAACCTATAAAGACATCGACAGTAGTCTTTTAATCGGTATTCCCAATCCCACTAACCAGGCGTATGAAATCAAGATCAAAATTCCTGAGTTTACGTTTCTGGGGGTGAAAGAACAGCCTGATTTTGCGGTTATCTATCTTACATTCTATCCCAAAAAGAAGATCATCGAATTAAAATCTTTTAAGCATTATGTTTTCCAGTTGCGGAATATTGTAGTATCCTATGAGCGGCTGATAAACATTATTTATGATGATCTGTTAAAGGTATACGATCCGGAAAGGCTTAGGCTGGTGATGATCTGTAATCCACGGGGTGGGATCAGCTCCAAGCTGACGATTGATTCGGACTGGAAAACCAGGGGTGGTCAAGAGAAGTTCAATGATTGGCAGATCATTGAAGATGAATGGTCGGTAAGTATGTAGTACAGTATATTCTGAAACAGGCGATTGCCGGTGCAATGATCAATTACAACAACAACAATTAACAGTTCAGGAACAAAAAAATCGCAATAGCAAATGGACGCTCATAAACAGTTAACAATTGGCTTATTTGGATTCGGAGTTGTGGGAGAAGGCTTGTATAAAGTATTGCAACAAACTCCTTCCTTGAAAGCCACGATCAAAAAGGTGTGTATCAAGAATCCCGGCAAGAAAAGGGAAGCGCCGGCGGAATTATTTACTACTGATAAAGATATATTGCTCAATGACCCGGAGATCAATGTCATAGTGGAGGTGATCAATGAGTCGGAGCCCGCCTTTGAAATCGTATCGACGGCACTTAAGAATGGCAAGGATGTAGTGAGTGCCAGCAAAAAAATGATTGCAGAGCATTTACCTGAGTTACTGGGGCTTCAGCAAAAAACGGGACGCTCGGTATTGTATGAAGCTGCAGCCTGTGCTTCGATCCCTGTGATCCGGAACCTGGAAGAATATTATGACAATGACCTGCTGCACTCTATCAAGGCCATTGTTAATGGGTCGACGAACTTCATTCTTACGAAAATGTTTGAAGACAAGCTGGATTATCAGCAAGCGGTATTATTGGCGCAGCAACTGGGCTTTGCAGAAACTGACCCCAAGCTGGATGTAGAGGGGTATGATGCGGCTAATAAATGGGCTTTCCTACTCACGCATGCTTATGGCATTGTAGAGACCACGGACAATATCGTGTTCAATGGTATTCAGAATATACAAGGGAGTGATGCTACGGTGGCGGCAGAGAAACATTTCGACATTAAGCTGGTAGCGCAGGCCAAGAAACTGCAGAATGGTAAAGTAGCTGCCTTTGTGTTGCCACAATTCATCAAGCACGACGATCACCTTGCTTTTGTTAAGAATGAATACAATGGGGTGGTGATCGAAAGTGGTTTTGCTGATAAACAATTTTTCTATGGCAAAGGAGCTGGTAGTTTTCCTACGGCCTCTGCTGTACTGAGTGATCTATCAGCTTTGCGTTATCAATACAAATACGAGTATAAGAAATTATACCACCACGTTCCGCAGGAACTTACTACGGACTTCTATGTACGGGTGTATGTAAGTTTTGATGACTGGAAATACATTCCAAAGGAAAAATTTGAATGGATAGAAGAATGGCATGCGGAGACTGACCGCAAATACCTGGTAGGTGTATTGCCATTTAAAGAATTGCGTGACAATGGTTGGTGGAGAGAAAACAATACTTCCCTGATCCTTTCGCCTGAGGCGATCATAGAAGATGTAGAAATACGTAAGCTGAAAAAGAAAAGCCTGGAGCTGGCCGGTATTGTATAAACCAGGACGCTTTTTTACAAGCCGGAGGCTTGTAAATAGTCTCACTCGCCGGAGGCGAGCGAGTGAAAGAAGAACGAGTGAGTGAAAGAAAGAAGCAAGTGAGTGAAAGGCGGCTCCGGTTCGAAACTAATAAAGATCTCGTTCGTCTGTTTTTTGTTGTTGTATTTGCATGAAGAGCAAAGGCCCTCCTGTTTAAACAGGAGGGCTCATTTATTTTAAGGACCTTAAGCAGGTTCACTTCTTATATCGCTGGTTAAGGTATTTGGGCTTTAATAGCTGCTTTGTAAAAAGGACCTTAGTTCTTCATAGTTGGCATCTACCAGGTGGCTTTGCTTGGTTAGGGTCATCATGTCCTGCACGACAGGAGGTAAGGGAATTGACTCCCCTATTACAGGTTCTACCACATCATAAAACTTCACGGGATGGGCGGTTTCGAGGAAAATACCTTGTTGGCCGGGATGTTGGGCCAGGTACCTTTGAAGGGCTAAGTAAGCCACGGCGCCATGGGGATCGGTGAGGTAGCGGTATTGTTCGTAAACGGCTTTGATGGTGGTTTTGGTTTCTTCATCTGTAATGGAATAGCTGCTCAATACGTTTTTCAGGGTGCCAAATTGCTGGTGGAAAAGCTCCAGTATACGTACAAAATTGCTGGGATTGCCCACATCCATGGCATTTGATAAAGTAGGCACTGCTTTTTTAGGTTGGTATTGGCCTTGCTCCAGGTATTGGGTAACCACATCATTGGCATTACAGGCCGCAATAAAGTGTTTTACGGGCAAGCCTGACCGATGGGCGAGAAGTCCGGCACAGATATTTCCAAAGTTGCCACTGGGCACACAAATAACAGGTGGATTGCTTTTATCCTGCCACTGTTTCCAGGCAAGGGCATAATAGAATTGCTGGGGCAACCACCGGGCCACATTAATAGAATTGGCGGATGTAAGAAATATATTACTGGTCAGTGATCCATCTGCAAAAGCCTGCTTCACCAATTGCTGGCAATCATCAAAACTTCCTTTTACTTCAAGCGCCTGGATATTTTTTCCCAGGGTGGTCAGCTGCTTTTCCTGTACACTGCTTACTTTACCAGAAGGATAAAGGATCACTACTTCGACTCCAGGAACATCGTAAAAGCCATGGGCCACCGCACCACCGGTATCGCCTGAGGTGGCCACTAATACCACCACTTTTTCTTTCCGCTCGCGGGCAAAATATCCCAGGCACCGGCTCATAAACCGGGCACCTACATCTTTAAATGCCAAAGTAGGTCCATGAAACAGTTCGAGGGAATAAATATCCTGCTGTACAGGCACCAATGGTATGGAGAAATTGAGGGTTTCCTGCACGATACGTTCCAGTTCGCTATCTGGTATGGTACCTGCCACATAAGGCTTTATTAGCCGGAGAGCTATTTCTTCGTTGGTGTACTGCTCAATATTGTCGAAAAAAAACTGTTCTATGTAAGGAATATATTCGGGAAAATACAATCCCTTGTCCGGCGCCTGGCCTTTGATGGTGGCTTCTTTAAAATCAACGTCGGGGGATTGTTTATTCAAACTGTAATAGCGCATATATTGAACTGCTGATTATTAATTACTAATTATTGATTATCGGGTTGCTCAGATGGAGTTATTCGTCTTCTGCTACCACTTTTACCCCTTCATAACTGATGGTGGTTACATAGGTCTTAAAATCAATACCCAGCTTTACATATACTTCAGTCATTACGTACTCCACCTGTTGGGCGGTACTTTCTTCGCGGCTCAGCATAAAGATGGATGGCCCGGAACCTGAAATACCACCACCCAGGGCACCGGCTTCCTTGCTGTATTTTTTCACTTCATCAAAACCAGGTATGAGCATACTGCGCACAGGCTCTATGATCACATCTTCCAATGACCGGCCAATCAGGCCATAATCGTTTTTCATGAATCCCGCAACCAAGCCAGCAATATTACCCCACTGTTTGATGGCATTTTTCAATTGCACTTCTTTACGAAGTATCTGACGGGCATCGGAGGTTCTTACCTCAATTTGTGGATGCACTACGGTTACATACAAGGGCGGAGCAGTTAGCTGTACGATATCCAATGGAAATATGGAACGTATCAGGGTAATACCGCCATAGATAGCGGGTGCTATATTATCAGCATGTTTTACACCACTGGCCACCTTTTCGCCATTCATGGCAAACCGCACCAGGTCTTCATTGGAAAAGATATTGCCCAATAAATGATTGGCAGCCACTACAATACCTGCGGAACTGGCGGCACTGGACCCCAATCCGCTACCAGGTTTAATGCGCTTATCAATGGTAATATCAAAACCGGGGGCATCTGTTACTTCTTCCAACATGGCCAGGAGGGCTGCACCTGCCACATTTTTTTCGGGCTCTACTGGCAGCTGATAACCATCGCTGTGTTGAATGACTATGCCTGGCTGATCGCGCAGGCGAACAGACATTAGGTCCTGGGGGCGATGGAGGGCCATACCCAGCACATCAAATCCGCATACCAGGTTGGCAACGGTAGCAGGGGCAAAAACTTTTACACCCTTCACATTGCCCCGCGCTTCTAAGGGGCGGGCTATTTTGTTGTCTACTTGATCTTTCATCGTTAAATTTTAAAAAGCATTTTAATGGTCGAAGGTGAGGCGCCCTTCAATAACTTAATGGGCTGCCCGGATGATATCGGCAAAAACACCGGAAGCGGTTACTTCGGCGCCTGCACCGGCACCTTTCACCACAAGGGGCTGCTCAGCATAGCGATTGGTATAGAACAGTACCACATTGTCTTTTCCGTACAGGTGATAAAAATCATGCTGGGGGTCGATGTGTTGCAATCCTACAGCGGCTTTACCATTCTCATACTTTGCTACAAACTTCAACTTTTTGCCCGCTTTTACGGCCTCTGCATACATGGCTGCAAAATGAGCTTCCTGTTTAGCCATCTCTTCATAGAAATGATCCACACTTCCCTGCATACAGGAAGGAGGCATGAAGGTGGTATTGGTGATATCGTCCATTTCCAGTCTTTCACCACTTTCGCGTGCCAGGATCATGATCTTCCGCATCACATCTGTTCCGCCAAGGTCTAACCTTGGGTCGGGTTCGGTATACCCTTCGTCCTGGGCTTGTTTCACTACTTCGGCAAAGCTCTTTTGGCCATTGTAATTGTTGAATACAAAATTGAGGGTTCCACTCAATACTGCTTCAATACGGTTTACTACATCGCCGCTGCGCAAAAGATCATTCAAGGTACCAATCACTGGCAAGCCGGCGCCTACATTGGTTTCGAACAGGAAAGCAGCATTGTATTCGCGGGCCAGGTCCTTCAGTTTTTTATAATAAGCATACGCAGAGGAGCATGCCACTTTATTACAAGCCACCACAGAAATGCTTTTTTCCAATAACTGTGCGTAGCAGGTGGCGACCTGGTCATTGGCTGTCACATCGGTGAACACGGAATTACGGAGGTTCTTTGAGCGGATAATTTCAACGAACCGGCTCAGCTCCATGGCTTCACCCTTCTCCAGTTCCTGCTTCCATTTGTCCAGGTTAATTCCTTCATCATTAAATAGCATTTTCCTGCTATTGGCAATACCAATTACACGTACCTGTAATCGCAATTGCTCCTGGAGGTAGGATTGTTGTTGCTGCAACTGGGACAATAGTTTGCTTCCCACATTCCCGGCTCCTGCAATAAACAGGTTGACTTGTTTATAGGTAGTTTCAAAGAATTCTTCGTGCAATACGTTGATGGCTTTCTTAACATCAACAGCGGCAATCACGGCGGAGATATTGCGTTCGGAAGAACCCTGTGCAATGGCCCGGATATTCACCCCATTGCGTCCAATGGCGCCAAACATTTTGCCGCTAACGCCGGGGTGGCTTTTCATGTTATCGCCTACCAGGGCTACGATTGATAATCCCGGCTCTATTACAAGTGGTTCTACTTTCCCGGTTTCGATCTCATAAGCAAAGGCTTTATCTACTGCTGCTTTTGCATCAGCGGCCATTGCTTCCTCAATACCCACACAAATAGAATGTTCAGAAGATCCCTGGGTAATAAGGATCACATTGATCTGCCTGGCGGCCAGGGCTTCAAAAAGTCTTTTGGAAAAACCAGGAATACCTACCATGCCAGAGCCTTCCAGGCTTAGTAAAGCTATTTTATTTATGCTGGTAATACCCCGGATATTATTGCCATTTCTCTTCGATCCAACGTTTTCGATAACGGTACCATGCGCCTCGGGTTCAAAGGTGTTTTTGATCCATACAGGGATACTCTTATTCATGACGGGTTGGATGGTGGGCGGGTAGATGACCTTAGCGCCAAAATGGGATAGCTCCATTGCCTCCTGGTAAGAGATATGGGGCAGTGCTTTGGCATGTGGCACCAACCGGGGATCGGCAGTCATCATGCCACTTACATCAGTCCATATCTCCAATACTTTAGCATCCAATGCGCTGGCGAGGATGGCGGCGGTATAATCGGACCCTCCCCTACCCAGGGTGGTAGTAAGGCCTTCGGGATTAGAAGCCACGAAGCCTGGCAATACAAAAAGGTTTTCGGATGCAGCAGCAAAGTAAGTACGTATATTAAAGTCCGTTACGGGGAAATCAACGGCTGCAAAGCCGTGGTTGGAGTCGGTAATGATGAGCTCTCTTGCATCTTTCCAAACGGCATCGGTACCGGCCGCCTTGAGGCGGGCGGCAACAATTTGTGATGAGATCAGTTCTCCAAAACTTACAATCCGATCGCGGGTACGATCGGATAATTCGCCCAGGAGGAAAACACCATTGCAGATGTCTTCTATTTCATTACAACGTTGTTTTACCCAGCTTAGGATACTGCTTTGTTTGGCTACGGGTACGAGGACCTTCACTGCTTCAATATGCCGGTGTTCGATGGTGGCCAATACATCCTTATAGGATTCGTCGGCAATGGCAGCCAGGGCGCCTGCTTTTAGCAGGTTATCGGTTACGCCGCCAAATGCGGAGACTACTACCAGTGTTTTATCGCGTTGTATTATTTTTTGAACAATTGCTACTACTTTGTTGATGTTGTCGGCATTGGCAACAGAGGTACCACCGAACTTTAAGACCTGCATATCGTGTATGATTAGTTGAATGTAAGTTATTGATAAATAGACAATACCAATCCCTGGTATGATCAGCTAAAAGCCCAAATGGTAATATGGAATTGTACAACCCTTAGCGGGTCGTAATTGTAGTAGTCGTTGTTGTAGCCGTAGAAGCTACAGAAGAGGAGGAGGAAATGATATGTACTTGTGCGTGTACCACTATTAAACAGGTGATCAAATATACTGATTTTAGCGATAACAAGTGTTAGTTTCTAAAAAATTGTCTATTGATCATATAGAGTAAGTAGCAGCGGGGTGGGAAAAGCAGCGAGTCTTGGGGGAAGTTTTGAGCTGTGAGCTGCGAGCTACGAGCCTTGGGGAAAAGGAGCTGAGTAATGAGGCGAGTGGAAAGTGGAGGTTGCCTGCAGGCTGAAGCTTGTATTGCAAGTTTTTGCCTTGTTGATTTTTCATCGTACTTTCATTCCCCATTTGTGTTGCTGCTTGTTATATGTATCAATTGATTATTGCCTAAAATACATTCCATATGGACCATCAGTCGACGAGAGGACTGCAGCAATTTAAGAATTACGTTGGTATTAAATTCCAGCTTTATAACAGCCTTTTTACATCGCTTCCATTTCACCGCATTGAGAAAACAGGGATCCTTTTATCGCTATTATTAAATAATTGTGAAGAGGGGTATAAGCACAAGTTAAGTCCTACGCAGATCATTGAAGAATTCTTTGAAAAGCATACGATCTACCAGAAAGACCAGGACCGTTGTGATCTGTTGTTCCGGTTCATTCAATATGTGGAGCGTCAGGTAGTATTGTTTGATGCTTTGGAAGATGCCTCTTTCCGTGAAGTGCAGGATATGAATGGTATTGGTACGTTGAAGTATCTTGAGTCGGAAGTGATACAGGAGGGTGCGCAGGATAAACTGGCTGAAAAGCTAAAGGATTTCTCGATACGGATGGTGCTTACGGCACACCCTACGCAATTTTATCCCGGCACGGTATTGGGCATTATCAATGACCTATCCAAAGCGCTGGCGGACAATAATGCCAGCCAGATCAATATGTACCTGCAGCAGTTGGGTAAAACGCCTTTCTTTAAAAAGCAGAAGCCTACCCCATTTGATGAAGCGATCAGCCTGGTATGGTATCTTGAAAATGTGTTCTACCCTGCGGCTGGCCGCATTGTGACTTTTTTGAAGAACCAGTTTCCACAGGTGGTACCAGACAATAATCCTATCATTACGATGGGTTTTTGGCCGGGAGGTGACCGGGATGGGAATCCTTTTGTGACAGCGGATACGACGCTTAAGGTGGCAGATCTGTTGCGGGGCAGTATCATTAAATGTTATTACCTGGATGTACGGCGCCTGAAACGTCGCCTTACTTTTAAAGGAATAGATACGATACTGGCTGAACTGGAAAAGCAATTGTACAATAACATCTTCATACCAGGGCAACGTACAGCGCTGACCAAACAAGGTATCCTGGACGAGTTGTACAAGATCCGTGAAATACTGACATATCAGCATAATGGGTTGTTCCAGCACCTGGTAGAGAACCTGATCAATAAGATCCAGGTGTTTGGTTTGCATTTCGCATCGTTGGATGTAAGGCAGGACAGTTCGGTCCACAATACGGTATTGGAGGCGATATTGACCAAAGAGCAATTGTTGCCGGCAAACTACCCCTCCTTATCGGAGCAAGACAAGATCAATACACTGACCAGCTTAACGGGCACGGTGCATCCTGACCTGTATGAAGAGGGTGTTATTAAGGATACGCTGCAAAGCATTACAGCTATCCGGAATATCCAGGAATACAACGGACCAGAAGGATCCAATCGTTATATCATCAGTCAAAGTAACAGTGCACTGAACATTATGGAAGTGTTTGGCCTGTTCCTGCTGAATGGATGGACAAAGGATAAACTTGATATAGACATTGTTCCGCTGTTTGAAACGATTGACGACCTGGAAAGAGCAGCGGCCATTATGGAATCGCTGTATAATAATGAGGTTTACCGTCAGCATTTGCAGCGTCGTAATCAGCGGCAAACGATCATGCTGGGCTTTTCGGATGGCACGAAAGATGGTGGTTACCTGATGGCCAACTGGAGTATTTATAAAGCCAAAGAGGAGCTTACCAGCATATCACGCAATTATGGCATTGATGTGGTGTTCTTTGATGGCCGTGGCGGCCCTCCTGCCCGTGGCGGCGGCAAAACGCATAAGTTCTATTCGTCGATGGGTAATAATATTTCGAATAAAGAAATACAGCTTACCATACAGGGGCAAACAGTGAGTTCCAATTTTGGAACCGTTGATTCGGCGCAGTTCAATATTGAACAGTTGTTAAATGCGGGGATCTCGAACTATGTGTTTTCGGCCAAAGAAAAAACGCTGCAACAGGATGATGAGGAATTATTAAAAGAACTGGCGGATGAAAGCCTGGAGGCATATACAGCGCTTAAGAACCATCCTGACTTCCTGAATTACTTATCGCATATCAGTCCACTGAAATTTTATAGTGAAACGAATATTGGCAGCCGCCCGGCCAAACGGGGCAGTTCGTCTAAGTTATCGCTGAAGGACCTACGGGCCATTCCTTTTGTAGGGGCCTGGAGTCAGTTAAAACAGAATGTAACGGGTTATTATGGTGTGGGGATGGCCTTACAGGCATTGGACAAAAAAGGCAAGCTTCCCGCCATCAAGCAGCTGTATAAGAATTCGCAATTCTTCAAAACGCTCATCGACAATTGTGAGATGGCGATGAAAAAATGCTTTTTCCCGCTTACGGAATACCTGTCGAATGATGCACGTTATGGAGAGATCTGGAATATGATCTTCCAGGAATATGAACTTACGAAGAAGTATATTTTCCAGCTTTCGGGTAAGAATGAATTGATGTATGATTACCCGGTTGAACAAACGAGTATTCAAACACGTGAAAGGATCGTATTACCACTGACCACGATCCAACAATATGCGATGACACGCATCCGGCAACTGGAAGAGCAGCAGGCACCCGCTACGCACAAAGAGATCTTTGAGAAGCTGGTGATCCGGTGTTCTTTCGGGATCATCAATGCGGGTCGTAATTCGGCTTAAGGATAGGACCAATAAAACTATACACCAGGTGTCTCTCTTCCAGGAGGCACCTTTTTTGTTTTAAGGCATTTCGCATTTAATGAGGCAGGGGTGCCAGCTACCCTGTCAGTCTTTGCGAAAAGTGGCTGTTTTGGCGTTTGTCGCTATTAGGATACTCTAACTATACTGAAGGTATACTGAAGCTATACTGTAGCCATACTAAAGGGATACGGATTATAGCTCTTAGCAAACATACAACACAGGTCATGCCTAATCCAAATGTAGTATGAGGGTTTTCGCAATCTTCGTTTGTTTCGATGTATAATGATTGAGTTTTTCAATCAATATAACCAGCTACCAACGAAAATTGCGGAAACTGTCAGCAGTGATTTGGAAAGGGATATCTGCAGGTTGTATGTTTGTAGTGAACAGACTGACTGTGTGGACGAGGCCTCTAAGCACGGTTGGTGAAGACGATGAGGTGTTGTGCAACACTGAATACAAGGCTACGAGCGGTGAGCTTCGAGCCACGAGCTTTAGGCGAAGTGCTTTTAACTAATAGCAATTAGATTTTTGGATTTAGCTGTTAGCTTTTAGCAATTAACTGTTCTGGTTATTGGTGCTGTTGTTATTAATTATCAGCTGAGGGCTATTGCCACTGGCCAATAATTTTCCTGTTCTGAGGGATATCTCCGGTGAATGCCAGCCACCCTTAAAGTGAGCTAGAGATCAGGAAGGAAAAAGGGTTGATGGCCAGGATTTGGAGGATAGTTGTAATGATCGGCGAAGAACCAGTAACCTGGTTTAAAATATATTTTCTAACATTAACAAATAAGGCTGCCTCCCATCGGGAGACAGCCTTATTTGTGTTTATTCCTTGTGTATCATCTTATCAAAAAAGCGAGACACCGGTCGCCCGGTGCCTCTCATTCTTAACAAAACAACACTAAACTCCTATGTGACTGTACAATAACTACTGTGGAAAACAAGTGATCGTTGATGAATATCCCACAGCTGGTGTTTTGTTATAAAAAACGGCTGATGAAGTACCAGGCAATCTTTTAAACCTATGTTACTAAAAATGATAAGCCAGGGCCAGGATGAAGCTACCAGTTGATTTAACGGCTTCGCCATTCTTCTTGGAAAATACATTTGTACCACCTGGAGTAATGGTTTTGTCTACTTTATCTTTTGCATTGTCAAACCTGAACTCCGGAATGATGGTGAGGTTATCAATTTTGAAGTTGGCAGATAAAGTGGGAACAAAAAAGCTGGTACCCAGGCCATCCACGGCCAATACATTTTTCTTGTTATCGAAATATTCGGTGCGCAGGGTCAAGCCCATCCAGCTAACGGGGTCTACGTTGAGGTAGAGGGCAGCGCCATACCAATTTTCTGAATCGCTCCATTTATCGGTTGCATCTTTAGCGCTTCTTGTTTGCAGTGATCCATTTACGCCCAGGCTAAATTTATCGGACGCAGCATAGGTTGCCACTACATCAAATTGTGACAAACGGGCTTTTTCGGCATATTTACCTCCCTGGTAGTTCAGGAATGCTTTCAGCTTGCCATCTTTTGAACCTGTAGAAAACTGGCCTATGAACATTTTGGGGGCAGCGCTGGCGCTTTTAAAGTCGGTTGGATTGGTAATACCCACCATCACGGCACTGGTACCGCCCAAGCTGATATCAGCTTTTAAACCGGTATGAAAGAAGGGGCCAAAGGAGAACAGGTAGCTCATGCTGTAGTTCCTGTTGAGGTAGGCATCCAGCACTTCGTAACCTACGTGGGTGCCCCAGCTACCCATGGTAAATTTGATCTTATCTGATACGGCGTAGGTCAGATACAGTTGCTTGATAACAACGGTTGATTTATCGTCTTCGCTGGCTTGTTCATTGTAAGAGAATTCCTGGCCTCTTTTGCCAAAGCCCAGGTCGGCCACCAGGCCTACTTTTCCAATGGAGTGTTCGGCCTTGAGGGTGATCATTCCCAGTTCAAAGGAATTGTGGGAATTGGTGAAACTGGTTTTATTATTATATGGTTTGTCCTTGAAATTGTTGAAGTTATACCTGTAGTAAACGTCAGCGGAACCGGAAAGGTTGAAATTGGATTTTTTTGTTGAATCTTGCGAGAAAGCACACGTAGAACAGGCCACACCTATGGCCAATACAGAGAATTGTCTTAACATTGTTAAAGATTTTAAGTGTTAAAAGGAAAGGGTACGGCGGAATGAGCTTGTGTCAGAAGCTTGTTTATATGCTGTACCTTTTTCTTAATGTCCGCTCTCCACTAGTTTGTCTTCCATTTTACCATTATCGTGTACGAGCAAAGTGCCCTGGAGGTATTTTTCGTTGTGCTGGGTAGCATCCAGGCCGAGTTCTTCTTCTTCGGAGGATACGCGCAGCGGCAATATGTAGTTGATGAATTTGAAGATAATGAAGGACATGCTGAAGCTGAAAGCAACAGAAATGATCATGCCTTTAAACTGGATCCAGAGGAAGCTTGCATTGCCCAACCACAAACCATCAGCACCCAGTCCGTTTACGGCTTTGGTAGCAAATACGCCTGTCAGCAGCATACCTACCATACCACCTACACCATGGCAGGGGAAAACGTCGAGTGTATCATCCAGCTTAGATTTTTGTTTGTAGTAAACCACGATATTGGATACCAGGGCAGCGATCACACCGATGGTAATGCTTTGTGGGATGGCCACAAAACCGGCAGCGGGAGTAATGGCTACCAGGCCTACTACGGCACCGATACAGAAGCCCAATACGGAAGGTTTTTTACCTCTTAAAACATCAAAGAACATCCAGGACAGACCAGCAGCAGCGGCGGCTGTATTGGTGGTAAAGAAGGCAGAAACGGCCAGGCTGTTGGCACCCAATGCAGAACCGGCGTTGAAACCAAACCAACCGAACCAGAGTAAACCGGTACCGATCAATACGTAGGGGATGTTGGCCGGAGGAATTTCTTTGTGTTCCATGTGTACTTTACGGCGTTTCAGCACGAGTACGCCAGCGAGGGCTGCGCAACCGGCAGAAATATGTACTACGGTACCTCCTGCGAAGTCAAGGACGCCCATTTTGAACAGGAATCCTTCGGAATGCCAGGTCCAGTGGGCCAGGGGGCAATAAACCAGCAGGCTAAAGAGGGCGATAAACAATATATAAGAAGTGAATCGAATACGTTCAGCTACGGCACCTACTACCAGACCGGGAGTAATGATGGCAAACATGAGCTGAAATACGGCAAACAATGATTTAGGAATGGTTCCCCAGGGTTCGCCGGAGGCAACGCCTTTGAAGAACAGGTGGGTTGATGGGCTACCGATCCATCCTCCCTGAGAATCACCGAAGGCAAGGCTGAAGCCAACCACTATCCAAAGAACGCTTACTACGCCGGCGGCGGCTACGCTCTTAATCATGGTGGAAATCACGTTTTTACGATGCACCATACCACCATAGAAGAAGGCAAGCCCGGGAGTCATGAGGAATACCAGGGCGGAGGCAACCAGGACCCAGGTAATGTCGGCATTGTTGTAAGCACCCTTTGTGTCTACATAATCAGGAACGGCGGGGATAAATATCGCAATGACGGCTACGGCTGCCAAGACGAGAAATGGCGCCACCTCCTTAAAGGTGATTTTTTTCATACCAGTTGATTTTAGTTGTTAAATTAAGAATGAGTTGTATGTGTTATTGTGAATGTAAATTAGCATTTTTTTGCCGTCTTTTGACCACAATACATACATGCAATTATTTATAATATTATATTTTTACAGAAGTTTTATGGCTTGAAACAATTATCCCACGTGAATTATAGAGAATATCAAATATGGAAATAGAAAAAGCTGTCGTTTTTGGACAGCTTCTAAAAAATATTTTTTTTCACCAGGTAGTCAAAACTGATCTGCTTGCATTATCGCCTCTAAAATGATGGTTTTATCAATGGGAAATTGTTTGTATGCGTGTTTATGCCCCTAACGTGTATACATAACACAAAAGCCACCCACCTTTCGGCGAATGGCTTTTTCAGCACTCTATGTCGTTTTGTTAAACTGCCATGATGATATTCTGGTCTCTGCTTTCCAGGAGGGATACGCCACCGCTCAGGAATTCATCGACTTTGCGGGCAGATTCGCGTCCTTCGCTGATGGCCCAAACTACCAGGCTTTGTCCACGGCGAACATCGCCTGCGGCAAATATCTTCTGGATATTGGTTTGGTAGGCTTTTTCGGTGGCCCGTACATTGCCCCGTTCGTCCAATTCCACACCCAGCTCATTGATGAGGCCTTCATGTTGGGGATGAACAAAACCCATGGCCAGTAAGGCCAGTTCACAAGGTAACTCGCGTTCGCTGCCTGGCACTTCCACAAACTTGGCTGGACGACCATCTTCGGTGATCTTCCATTCCAGGTCAACCACTTTCAGGGCTTTCAGGTTGCCGTGCTCATCACCGACAAATGATTTGGTGGCAATGGCCCAATGACGCTGTGCTCCTTCTTCATGGGAAGAAGATACTTTGAGGGTCATGGGGTAAGTTGGCCAGGGCATAAAGGAGGTTCTACCTTCGGGCGGTTTGGGCAGGAGCTCAAACTGGGTAACTGATACAGCGCCCTGGCGATTGGAAGTACCAACGCAGTCGCTGCCGGTATCACCTCCACCAATAACCACTACATTTTTACCGGTAGCAAAAATATCTTCGGAGAAAATATTGCTTTCGATGGCTGGATTGGCCAGGGGATCTTTACCTGCGTTGCGCTTGTTCTGTTGTTTCAGGAAAGTCATGGCATAATGCACGCCTTTCAATTCTCTACCAGGAACAGGCAGGTCTCTCGGAACGGTGGAACCACCAGCCAATACAATGGCGTGGAATTCACGCAGCAGGTCATTGATGCTCACATTCACGCCCACGTTGGCCTTGCACTTAAAGGTGATGCCTTCCTCTTCCATCAATTGGATACGACGATCTATTACCCATTTTTCCAGCTTGAAATCAGGAATACCATAGCGTAAGAGGCCACCCGGTGCATCATCGCGCTCAAATACGGTTACGGTGTGGCCGGCATAATTGAGCTGTGCTGCTGCCGCTAAGCCTGCAGGGCCTGAACCTACAACGGCTACTTTTTTACCGCTGCGTACATTGGGTTTGCGTGGCTTTACAAAACCTTTATCGAAGGCAATCTCAATAATATGTTTTTCTATTTCTTCAATAGCTACGGCCGGTTGATTAATACCCAAGACGCAAGCGCTTTCGCAAGGAGCGGGGCAAATACGTCCGGTGAACTCGGGGAAGTTATTGGTTGATGTCAGGATATCATAAGCTTCTTCCCAGCTCTTACGATAAACGGCATCGTTGAACTCAGGAATAACGTTGCCCAGGGGGCAGCCGCTGTGGCAAAATGGAACACCGCAATTCATACAACGGGCGCTTTGCTGGTTCAGCTTTTCCTCGCTGAAACGTTCTACAAACTCATTGTAATTTTTTACCCTGTCCTGCACGGGCAATTTGCCTGGCAACTCTCTCGTAAACTCTAAAAAACCCGATGGCTTACCCATTGTATTTTATAGTTTATTGTTGTTAGTCTTAGTTGTTAATAGTCATTGATCGCAGCATTACTTACCAGCTTGTACGGGTACTTTTTTTGCCTGCAATACTTTCTTGTAATCGGCCGGGAATACTTTTATGAAGTTCTTCAGCTGATTTTCGAAATCATCCAGTACAAACCTGGCAACGGAACTGCCGGTATAGGCATAATGCTTCATGATCATATCCTGCAATACTCTTGCGTCATCTGCATCAACGGGATCGAGGTCGACCATTTCGCGGTTGCAACGATCGGCAAACTGGGCTTTCACATCATATACGTAAGCGATACCACCACTCATACCAGCGGCAAAATTGCGTCCTGTTTCACCCAGTATCACTACGGTACCGCCGGTCATGTATTCGCAACCGTGATCGCCGGCACCTTCTGTTACTACAGTGGCACCCGAATTACGCACACAGAAACGCTCACCTGCTTTACCACGGATATAGGCTTCGCCGGAGGTAGCGCCATAGAAGGCGGTATTGCCGATAATGATATTCTCTTCGGGTACGTAAGATGCTTGTCTTGGAGGATAAACAATGAGCTTGGCACCACTCAATCCTTTACCAAAGTAGTCGTTGGCATCTCCTTCCAGTTCCAAGGTAACGCCTTTGGTATTGAAAGCGCCAAAGCTTTGTCCTGCTGTACCAGCCAAACTAAAGTGGATGGTATCATCTGGCAAGCCAGCTGCTTTGTATTTTTTGGTGATCTCATTAGACAGGATGGTTCCGAGGGTCCTATCGGTATTTTTTACCGCAAAGGAAGCCGCTACGCGCTCCTGCTTTTCGATTGCCGGTTTGGCTGCTTCCAGCAATTGCCAGTCGAGCACGGTAGCTAGTCCATGATCCTGTTCTTCCAGGTTGTATAAACCAGTATATAAGGAAGCAGGCTCTTTATAAAGGATGGGAGACAGGTCCAATTTGCTGTATTTCCAATGGGTGATGTTATCACGCATTTCGAGGGTATCTACCTGACCGATCATTTCGTTCACGGTACGGAAGCCCAGTTCGGCCATGATCTCGCGGAGATCCTGGGTAATGTATTTGAAGAAGTTCACCACATGCTCTGCATCGCCGGAAAAGCGTTTGCGCAATTCGGGATCTTGTGTAGCTACTCCTACCGGACAGGTATTGAGGTGGCATTTGCGCATCATGATACAACCTTCTACTACCAGTGCTGCAGTGGCAACGCCCCATTCTTCGGCACCCAGCAAGGCAGCAATGGCAATATCTTTACCGGTCTTCATCTGGCCATCGGCTTGTAATACGATACGGCTGCGCAGCTTGTTCTTAACCAGTGTTTGATGGGCTTCGGCCAATCCCAATTCCCAAGGTAAGCCGGCATGTTTGATGGAGCTTACGGGTGATGCACCGGTTCCGCCATCGAAACCAGAGATGAGTACTACATCGGCCTTGGCTTTGGCCACACCAGCAGCAATGGTACCAACACCGGCTTTAGAAACCAGTTTGACATTGATACGGGCTGCCCGGTTGGCATTCTTGAGGTCGAATATCAATTGGGCCAAATCTTCAATGGAATAAATATCATGGTGTGGGGGCGGAGAGATCAAACCTACGCCGGGAGTTGAGTGACGTGTTTTACCAATCCACTCATCTACTTTATGACCGGGCAATTGTCCACCTTCACCAGGCTTGGCACCCTGGGCCATTTTGATCTGGAGCTCATCGGCTTCGGTCAGGTATTGACTGGTAACACCAAAGCGGGCAGAAGCTACCTGTTTGATGGCGCTGCGCATGGAATCGCCATTCTCCATCAACTCATATCTTCTTTCATCTTCACCACCTTCACCAGTATTGCTCTTACCACCGAGGCGGTTCATGGCAATGGCCAATGTGGTATGTGCTTCCCAGGAGATAGATCCAAAGGACATGGCTCCGGTAGCAAATCTTTTATAAATGTTCTCTGCTGCTTCTACTTCATCAATTGAAATAGCGGGGCGGTTACGTTTGAAGCGGAACAAGCTCCTGAGGGTACAGGCTTTTTCGCCCTGGTCATTGACCAGTTTGGTGTATTTCTTAAAGGTATTGTAATCACCCATCCTGGTTGAATATTGCAGGAGGTGAATGGTTTGCGGATTGAACAGGTGGAATTCACCTTTGCGCTTCCATTGGTATACACCACCAACGGGCAGGCGATTGACAGGCACATCTTTGCGGGCAAAAGCAAATGTGTGTTTGGCCAGTGTTTCTTTGGCTATTTCATCGAGGCCCATTCCTTCAATGCGGGAAGTGGCGCCGGTAAAGTATTTATCAACTACCTCTTTATTAAGACCAATGATCTCCAAAATCTGAGCACCCTGGTAAGACTGCAGGGTAGAGATACCCATTTTGGAAAACACTTTCAGGAGTCCATCGTTAACAGCTTTGATGTAGTTCTTTTTCAGGTAATCTACATCGAGGTGGGTATCGAGCTTACCGTTCAGCTTCATATCGCGGATAGACGATAAAGCGAGGTAAGGATTGATAGCGGTAGCGCCAAATGCGAGCAAACAGGCAAAATGGTGTACTTCCCAAACATCGCCTGCTTCTACTACAATGCCAACCTGACCGCGTAATCCTTTGCGGATAAGGTGGTGGTGGATGGCGGCAGTAGCCAATAAGGAAGGGATTGGCGCATGTTCGGAATCGATGGCCCTGTCTTGCAGGATCAATACTTCAAAACCATCCTGGGCTGCATCTACAGCATACCGGCAGATACGATCCAATGCAGCTTTCATGGAACCTGGCTTACCATCGGCCCTGAAATAGCATTGCAGGGTTTTGGCCTGAAAGATACCGGTATCAATACTGCGTATGCTTTCCAACTCATGGTTGGTGAGTACAGGATGTTTAAGCGCCACGGTATGGCAGCTTAGTGGATCTTCTTCCAGCAGGCTACCATTGTTTCCTACAAAGGTGGCCAGGGACATTACCATGCGCTCACGGATGGGATCGATGGGCGGATTGGTAACCTGCGCAAACAATTGTTTGAAGTAGCTGCTGAGGTGCTGGGGTTGATCGCTCAATACAGCCAGTGGGGTATCGGTACCCATGGAGCCGATCGGTTCTTTGCCATCGAGGGCCATAGGAGCAATCAGTGTATCCAGGTCTTCGGTAGAATAACCGAATGCTTTTTGGTATTTGAAAACCTGGTCATGTTCCAGGTGGGTAAACATAACTCTTGGCTCGGGCAATTCATTGAGCCTGATCTTATATTTATTGAGCCACTCAGCATACGGTTTTTGTGAGCAGATAGTGCGCTTCAATTCACCATCGCTGATGATACGGCCTTGTTCCATATCCACCACAAACATTTTACCTGGCTGCAGACGCCCTTTTTCTTTGATGAGGGTGGGGTGAATGGGCAATACACCTGTTTCGGAAGCCATGATCACGCGATCGTCGGTCGTTACGCAGTAACGGGAAGGGCGCAGACCATTTCTATCCAGTGTAGCGCCGATGATCTTTCCATCAGTAAAAGAAATAGAAGCGGGGCCATCCCAGGGTTCCATCATGGAGGCGTGGAATTCATAGAAGGCTTTCTTTACGGGATCCATTTCTTCATTGCCGTCCCAAGCTTCGGGAATGAGCATCATCATTACATGAGGTAATGAGCGGCCTGTAAGGGCCAGCAGTTCTATTACATTGTCCAGGCAAGCGGAATCTGACTGGCCTTCGGTAACGATGGGCAGCAGCATTTCCATTTCTTCCTTACTGAAGTAAGGAGAAGCAAAGCCTGGCTCACTCGTCTTAAGCCAGTTGAGGTTACCCTGTAAGGTATTGATCTCACCGTTATGGGCAATGAAGCGGAAAGGCTGGGCCAGTTTCCAGGAGGGGAAGGTATTGGTAGCAAAACGTGAATGCACCAAACCAAATGCGCTTACAACCCGCTTATTGGTAAGATCGGGGAAGTAAGGGCGAACCTGCATGCTGGTAAGCTGTCCTTTATATACTACGGTTTTATAAGACATGGAGGCGATGTAAAAACCTATCGCATCTTTCTTAACTGTATTGGTAATAGTATGGCTGGCATAATTGCGCAGCACAAACAGTTTACGTTCAAAATCATCGGGATTGGTTATATGGTCGGGGCAGGCAATAAATACCTGTTCCATTTCGGGTTCTACGCTCAGGGCAGTAGCTCCGATACCATCGGGATTAACGGGCACTTTGCGGTAAGCGAGGATCTCGAGGCCGAGCTTTTCAGCAGTGCGGTTAAAAATGTCACGGCATTCTTCGCGCAGGCGAATTTCGCGTGGGAAGAAGATAACACCTACACCATAGCGACCGAAAGGAGGAAGGGGTACGCCCAGCTTAATGCACTCGTCGAAGAAAAATTCATGCGGGGTTTGGATCATGATACCTGCGCCATCACCGGTATTGCTTTCGCAACCGCAGGCACCACGGTGTTCCATGTTTTCCAATACGGTAAGTGCGTCGGAAATGTGTTGATGAGATTTGTGGCCTTTGATGTTTGCTACGAAACCTATTCCACATGCATCGCGTTCAAAAGAAGGATGATAGAGACCCTGATTGCTTGCCATGAAAGAAAGCTTTGTTTTGAAAATTTTCAATAAAAACCACGATTTCCATAGGAATTTTCAATATGGCAGCAAGCAACGCTTTAAAAATACAATAAAAAGGGGTAAAAACCGTAGATATATACAATTATTTTCCACACTAACGTATGTCAGTCTATTAATAAAATGTTATCTAAATCTTAAATATTTGTGTTTCTGCCATCAACTACCTGCATTTTTTAACTAATTACATTAAAAATGTATCCTTCGCATACCACCTTTATCCATAACGCTGGTAATTAATGCTCAAATGGTAATATTTATATTTATTGATATTTAACAAATATTCTCAAAAAACCTTGTTTTTTGCTGCTCCCCCACTCTATTTTCACAACAATGCCGCCTTCCCGGCGAGAAAGCGGCACTGGTTATGGGTAAAATCCTACTTATTATAAACGTGTGAGAACTGGACGTCAGGGCCCTCATTATCAGCTATTACCACGATAATGAGGCCATTGTTCCAATCTTTATTCCCCACATCCTGGGTAAAAGGGAGGAAGCCGGTATTGTTATTAATGAATTTATCGGAAGTATAGCAGCCGGTGTCGCAGCTCCATATATATTCGGCTACTTTGGCATTGGCGCCACCCTGCTGGCGGTTATTGGCATATCGTTCTATATAATACAGGTCCCATTTGGTATTGCTTACCTGGATATCAAAATGGGGATCGGTATTGTCGAGGGCTACGGCAATAGATACGCCTTCGGCTTCATGCCGGAAGAAGGCATAAGGTTTCCATGCATCTGTAATGGATCCTGTGGGTGCGGCAAGGGTAATATGGTCCCTGGCTCCGCCGCCTGGGATTGTAAAGGTCTTGTCCTGCCTGTAGCGACGGCCTGCGGATGTATTGAAGCGTGCAAAGATGTACATCTCGGCAGTCCAATTGCCGGCTGACAGATCATCTATCGAAAACAGCAAGGTGGCTGTATGTTTCTCAAAGCGTTTGAAGATCTGTTGGGCTGATCCCGCCTTTTTAAGTATTACAAAGGCGGAATCGACCAGGCTATAGTCAATTGTGGTAGTACTGAAATTGACCAGCAGGTTTTTGTCGCCCGGTGGTTCGGGTTCGGGCTGGTCCTTGTTCTTTTTACAGGCCATCAATAAGGTAAAAACGCTGGCGATGAGGACCAGTTTAAAAATCGTCCTGTTATTGACGAATGCAGCGCTCCTGATCAAATAAGTGTGTAGCCCTTTGGTGGTTGTTTTTCTTGCTTTCATGACTTGCTATTTTGATTGTGGCTTATTGACAACGAAGTAAGCAAGAACGTTGTTAAGGAAATGCTGCAAAGGCCCGAAACCACATGTTCATGTGGTTTCTACACTTGTTTTCCTTATATTTGAATGAGTCAACGTTTTTGCTACGATCTTCTTGCCATTCTTAACCAAAGCCCCCTGCTATGCTTACGAACGAGCTCCTGAATGGCTATTGCCCCGATACGAATACCTGGGATGAAATGTATGATACTGGTGCTGTGCGCCAGCAATACAGCGGCGTAGTAGATTTCCTCCAACACCTGAGTGTAGAAGAGTTGGGTAAAAAAGAAGAGCAGGCCAAAAGGCTGTTCATGACGCAGGGCATCACCTTCACGGTATACAATAGTGGTGAAGGCATAGAAAAGATATTCCCCTTTGATATTATCCCCCGCATTATTACAGCAACAGAATGGAACTATATTGAAAAAGGTATTCAGCAAAGGCTGAAAGCGCTCAATCTCTTTCTTAAAGATGTATACCATGAGCAGTTCATCATTAAAGACGGCCTGGTTCCATTGTCTATTATTTATAGTTGTCCGCACTTCCTGCGGGAGATGATGCGTTTCCCGGTGCCTTATGATATCTATGTGCATATTGCAGGCATTGACCTGATCAGGGATTATGATGGTAGTTTTTATGTGCTGGAGGATAACCTGCGTACACCCAGTGGAGTCAGTTATATGCTGGAGAACCGGGAGATCACGAAACGGATCTTCCCGGACTTGCTGCCATTGATGAATGTGCGCAGTGTGATGGAATACCCCAATATCCTGCACAAGAACCTGGTATCGATGGCTCCCAGGCAAAACAGCAACCCCACGGTGGTATTGTTGTCTCCGGGCATTTATAATTCGGCCTACTTTGAGCATACGACGCTGGCGCGTATGATGGGTATTGAACTGGTGGAAGGGAGGGACCTTGTAGTAGACAATCACCGGGTATATATGAAAACGACGGCTGGCCTGCAACAGGTAGATGTCATCTATCGCCGTGTGGATGATGATTTCCTGGACCCGCTGGTATTCAATGCTTCCAGTGCTTTGGGAGTATCGGGCATTATGAGTGCCTACCGAAAAGGCAATGTAGCGATTGTTAATGCAGTGGGTAATGGGGTAGCGGACGACAAAGCGATCTATTCGTATGTTCCTGCTATGATACGTTATTACCTTAATGAAGAACCCATCCTAAAAAATGTACCTACTTACCAACTGGGCAATATAGAAGAGCGGGAATATGTGTTCAACAACATGAACAAGATGGTGATCAAGAAAACAAATGAAAGTGGTGGTTATGGTATGCTGATGGGACATACAGCTTCTGAAAAAGAGATCAGTGATTTCCAGGCTGCTATTTTAAAAGATCCCCGGCAGTTCATTGGGCAACCTACGATCAGTTTATCCTCTGCCCCTTGTTATATGAATGGGAAATTACAGCCCCGGCGGGTTGACCTGCGTCCTTATGCCTTGTGTGGTCCCAATGGGATTCGGATTGTACCGGGCGGATTGACCAGGGTGGCTTTGCGGGAAGGATCGCTGGTGGTGAACTCCTCACAAGGTGGAGGCAGTAAGGATACCTGGGTGCTGACGGTGTGAACCGGCGGTCGTGAATCGGCAGTCGGCAATCGGCAGTCATTTGCTTCGTTAGCTACTACTGTTAGGATTTGCTGATTACTGTTAAGGAGATCATATAATTAATACGACAACCAAACCATACACTAATACATGCTTAGTAGAGTTGCGGATAGCTTATTCTGGATGAACCGGTATATGGAGCGTACGGATGGCATTTTACGGATGCTGAAAACAAACTATGCGTTATCGCAGGATGACCTGCAATATTTTTCCTGGCAACCGGCCTTAAAGATCTTCACGTATTTAACTGAGGAGGAAGCCGCAAAGATTGCCTGCCAGGGAAGAACGGTACTACAATACATGGTTTCGGATAAAGAAAATCCCAATTCGGTATTGAATATCGTAACGCAGGCAAGGGAAAATGCACGTAGTGTTCAGGACCATATTACTAAAGAATTGTGGCAATGTCTCAATGACTTTTACCATACGGTACGGGATGAACAATTGCTGGAATGGCTGTATAAGGAAGATCCCATAACAGCACTGGACATATTGATCAAACAGGGTCTGCTATTTTATGGCACTTCAGATATAACGATGGCCCGGGGTGAGGGTTACAGCTTCATGAATATTGGCCGTTTCCTGGAAAGGGCTATTCAGAGTGCGGATATCCTGGATGTCAAATTCAGTGACAGCAAATTCGACTTCTCGAATATTACGGATACGACTTACTGGCGGTATTTGTTGTTGTCTATTTCGGGATACGAACTCTATCTACGGAATTATTCGGGGGGATTTGAAGCAAGGCGGGTGGTGGAACAGATTGTACTCAACAATCATTTTCCGCGTTCGGTGATGTATTCGATCGACCAGGTAAGCCGGTATTTTGAACGGCTTAAAAGTGAACAAACCACGACGGCCTATAACAGTATTGATTTCATGATCGGGAAGGTGAAAAGCCGGGTACGGTATTCCACCCCGGAAAGTATTATGCAACAGGGTTTACATGAATTCCTTACGGGCGTCAAGAATGAACTGTATGCGGTAGGAACGGCGCTCAGTCAACATTACTTTGCCTATACCTGACATTGAAGAAGAATAAAGTTACTTTTGTCCACAGAACGACCAGAAAACTGATTGTAATTCATGCCAAGATTTAAAATTCACCACGTTACCAGGTATTGCTATGAGGTGCCTGTAGTAGATAGTGCCAACCAGATCATGCTGTTTCCGCTGGAGGATGATTTTCAAGATGTGCTAAAATACGATCTCATGATCACGGGGGAACCTGCTGTGGACCTCTACCATGATTATTATGGCAATAAAGTAGGCTCGTTTATGTATACGGCTTCGCATAAAGAGCTGGTGATTGACGCGCGGATGGAAGTAGTGACGCGGGAGAGAATGTTGCCGACAGCAAGCAATTCCAAAGAAGATCAGTGGAGCAATCTCCTGTCCATTGCATATAATATTCCTTACATCGACTTTCTGAAGCAGGAGAAGTTCAACGCGCTGCATGAAGTGCAGTTTATTGCCAATGCTGCGGAAAGCAGGCAGGTAGGGGTATTGGAAGCGGCTTACAAGCTGACTGAATATGTGTATAAGAATTTCCAATACATCAAAGGAGTTACCACGGTAGAAACCACGCTGGATGAAATATGGCAGCTAAAAGCCGGGGTATGCCAGGACTTTGCGCATATCTTATTGGCTATGTTGCGCATGATTGATATCCCGGCACGTTATGTAAGTGGCTATGTATGTCCCAACCGCAATGGTATGCGGGGTGAAGGGGCTACGCATGCCTGGGTAGAGGCCTATATCCCTTTTTATGGCTGGCTGGGTTTTGACCCAACGAATAACTGTATCGCCAACGAGCTGCATGTACGATTGGCGGTAGGCCGGAGTTTTATGGATGTATCGCCCGTGAAAGGTACTTATAAAGGAACGGCCAATCACCGGTTGGATGTGGGGGTATCTGTGGGGTATGAGGATGGGGTAACGCAAAATGATGTAGCTACGGTACTTACTCCTCAGCCAGTTGCTCCGTCCAATGGTGAGGCTACGAATTCCTGGCGCAAACATATGGAAATGATGCAGCAGCAGCAGCAGTAGAGCTTCGAGCTACGAGCTGCGAGCGAATACAGTTTTGTTTTGGGTAAAACGTTTCTGACTAATTAGCTAATTCCTGGTTACACCAAATACCCGAACAGGTTATCGTTCTTATTTAGTTCGGTGTAGTTGATATTGTATTGGTTCATATTTTGGAGGAGCACTTCATAATCTTCCCGGGATTGTAATTCCACACCTACCAGGGCAGGGCCGGTTTCCTTATTGTGCTTTTGCATGTATTCAAAACGGGTAATATCATCATTGGGGCCCAATACATGGTTTACAAACTCCTTCAGTGCACCGGGACGCTGGGCAAAACGGATGAGGAAATAATGTTTCAGGCCCTCATACTGCAAACTACGTTCTTTGATCTCCTGCATACGGTCAATATCATTATTGCTGCCACTCACAATACACACGATGTTCTTTCCTTTGATCAGATGTGCAAAATCATCCAGGGCAGCAATGGATAAAGCGCCGGCAGGTTCTACAACGATAGCGTCTTCATTGTACAGTTTCAGAATGGTGGAGCATATCTTTCCTTCGGGCACCAGGTGCATATCATCCAATACCTCTTTACAAATGGAAAAGGTGAGGTCGCCTACTCTTTTAACAGCGGCGCCATCTACAAAGCGATCGATGCTATCCAGGGCAACAGGATGACCGGCTTCCAGGGCTTTCTTCATGGAGGGGGCGCCTTCGGGCTCTAATCCAATGATCTTTGTTCGGGGAGAATAGGTTTTAAAGAAAGTTCCTACACCGGCACTCAGACCGCCACCACCTACTGGTACAAAAACATAATCAATGTCGGATTGCTCTTCCAATATTTCAACGGCCACGGTCCCCTGCCCTTCTATGATGCGGGCATCATCAAAAGGAGGAATGAATGTCATGGCGTTCTTTTCGGTGTATTCTTTAGCAGCCACCGCGCAATCATCAAAGGTGTCGCCTACCAATACCACTTCAATATGGTCTTCACCAAACATTTTGGTTTGCTTTACCTTTTGGTTGGGGGTAATGATGGGCATAAAAACCACGCCCTTCACACCCAACTTCTTGCAGGAATAAGCAAAACCCTGTGCATGATTACCTGCACTGGCACATACTACTCCCTGCTGTAATTTTTCTACAGGCAGGCTGCTCATCATATTGTAAGCGCCCCGTAGTTTATAGGAACGTACTATTTGCAGGTCTTCCCTTTTGAGGTAAACATTGCATTGGTATTTACGGGAAAGGCTTTGGTTGAGCATCAGGGGTGTTTTAGTCACCACTTTTTTCAACCGGAGGGCAGCTTTATGAAATTCGAGTTCAGTAGTATGTGGGGTAGGTAAGCTCATGTGTTCTTTTGTGGTATGCAGAGACAGAAAGGCGCAAAGAGAAACAGATGAACTTTGCGCCTTTAGTGTCTTGCAATATGTTTAGTTCGCTACTTCAGCTGCTTTCTTAGCGGGAGCTGCCTGGTTTTCAGGACGCAGACTTCTTACGGTCTTACCAGCTTGCCACATTTCGCTTTCGCGCAGTTCTTTCAGTTCAACTTCCAGCTTTTCGCGGTAGTCGGGCTGGCTGTTGGAATCAATAGAACGTTGGCTTTCTTTACCAGCTGCAACGCTTTCATACAGTTCAGTGAATACAGGTAAAGTGGCATCACGGAATTTCTTCCACCAGTCGAGGGCGCCACGTTGTGCAGTCGTAGAGCAGTTGGCATACATCCAGTCCATACCATTCTCTGCTACCAGGGGCATCAGGGATTGGGTAAGTTCTTCCACTGTTTCGTTGAATGCTTCTGAAGGAGTATGTCCTTTCTTACGCAATACTTCATACTGAGCAGCAAAGATCCCCTGGATAGCGCCCATCAGGGTTCCTCTTTCGCCGGTAAGGTCAGAATATACTTCTTTCTTGAAATCAGTTTCAAACAGGTAACCGCTACCTACAGCAATACCCAAGGCAATCACTCTTTCTTTGGCTTTACCAGTTGCATCCTGGAAGATGGCATAGCTACTGTTCAGACCACGACCTTGCAGGAACATACGACGCAGGGAAGTACCAGAACCTTTGGGAGCTACCAGGAATACGTCTACATCCTTGGGAGGAACGATGCCAGTTTGCTCATTGAAGGTGATACCAAAGCCATGAGAGAAATACAGGGCTTTACCTGGCGTTAAATGCTTTTGTACGGTAGGCCAGAGTTGGATCTGGGCAGCATCGCTCAACAGGTAGCAGATGATGGTGCCACGTTGTAAAGCTTCTTCTATTTCGAATAATGTTTCGCCGGGAACAAATCCGTCACGCACGGCTTTATCCCAGGTTTTGGAATTCTTACGTTGACCAACAATTACGTTGATACCATTATCTTTTTGGTTCAGCGCCTGGCCAGGACCTTGTACGCCGTAGCCAATTACTGCCACTACTTCGTTTTTCAGGGTAGCTTGTGCTTTGGCCAGTGGGAACTCTTCACGGGTTACTACGTTTTCTTCCACACCGCCGAAATTTAACTTTGCCATCTTTTAATGTTTATGGTTTTTAGTTTTTTGTTTGCTTGCTGTCTGGGTAACTACCGGGACAACGGTGAAACTGCTTTATGAATGATGATTGTTTGCTACATGGTGAACACTTCATCCTGCTTGCCGAGGAATTCGTTTTCGATCACGTCTTCACCTGGCTCAGTTTGTTCAAACTCCTTCAGCTTCTCATGAAAACCGCTGCTGGCTTTGATGATGGCTACGCGTGCACTGCGTACAAACTCAATAAGGCCATAAGGCTCCAATACGCTGATGAGTTTATCTGTTTCTTCACGCTGACCGGTGGTTTCAAAAATGGTATAGTCCTTACGGATCACTACAGCCCGGGCACCGTATTCACGCAACAATCTTTCCACTTTTACCTTTTCAGCAATTTCATCGGTTGGTACTTTGTACATGGCCAGTTCCTGCCAAACGATCTCTTCGTTGGTATTGTAGTAGGCTTTTAATACTTCTACCTGTTTTTCGATCTGGCGGGCCAGTTTTTTTACTACTTCTTCCAATTCATTGATCACAATGGTAAAACGGTGAATGCCTTCCACTTCGCTGGGGGATGTGTTGAGGCTCTCAATATTGATCTTGCGACGGGAGAAGATGATGGCAATACGGTTCAGTAAACCGATCTGGTTTTCTGTATATACTGTTACCGTGAATTCCTGCTTTGACATGTCGATTCTTTTAGTATAATTTTCGGTTCAAGCCGTAGGCTTGAGAATAGCCTCATCCCGCTTTAGGCGGGACGGCTGTACGCATCTATTTAAGTCTGATCTCTGCTACGCTGCAGCCCTGGGGCACCATGGGAAATACGTTGTTCTCTTTTCCTACCATTACCTCCAGCAGGTAAGCGCCTTTATGATCGAGCATGGCCTTCAGGGTAGCTTTCAGTTTATCTCTTTCAGAGATGCTGTTGCCCTCAATGCGATAACCTTTGGCTACCTGTACAAAATCAGGGCTGGTAATGTCAACAAAGGAGTAACGTTTGTCGTGGAAAAGTTGCTGCCATTGGCGCACCATTCCCAGGAACTGGTTGTTGAGGATCAATATTTTTACATTGACGTCAAATTGCATAATGGTACCCAGTTCCTGCAGGGTCATCTGGAAACCGCCGTCGCCAATGATGGCAACCACGGTTCTGTCGGGAGCACCAAATTTGGCACCGATGGCAGCAGGCAAGGCAAAGCCCATGGTACCTAATCCGCCAGAAGTTACATTGCTCTTTGATTGGTTGAATTTGGCATAACGGCAGGCCACCATCTGGTGCTGACCTACATCGGTAACGATCACTGCATTTCCACCTGTCAATTCATTCAAGGTCTTGATCACCTCTCCCATGGTTAATTCATCGGTAGTAGGATTCAGTTCAGGATTGATACAGGTTTCTTCTTCCTCTTGCTGGAAATCACGGAATTTCTGCAACCACTGGGGATATACTTTGGGAGCTACCAATTCAGTGAGTAAAGGCAATGTTTCTTTACAATCGCCCCAAACAGGAACGGTAGCTTTTACGTTCTTATCAATTTCTGCCGGGTCAATATCCAGGTGTACCACCTTGGCCTGACGGGCATATTTATCCAACCGTCCGGTAACGCGGTCATCGAAACGCATACCGATGGCAATGAGTACATCGCACTCATTGGTCAATACATTGGGACCATAGTTGCCATGCATACCCAGCATACCTACTGCCAGGGGATGGTCGGTAGGAATAGCACTTTCGCCCATGATGGTCCAGGCGGTGGGGATACCGGCTTTCTCAATGAATTTCAGGAATTCGGTCTCTGCCTTGCCCAATATCACACCCTGTCCAAAGATCACAAAAGGCTTTTCGGCTTCATTGATCAGTTTGGCGGCCTGCTCTACATACTCCTTGCGCACGATGGGTTTTGGACGGTAGCTGCGGATGTGGTTACATTTTTCATACCCTGCATAATCAAACTTCTGCAGCTGTGCATTCTTGGTAATATCGATCAATACGGGACCGGGGCGACCACTTTTAGCAATGTAAAAAGCCTTGGCCAGTACAGCAGGTATTTCAGTGGCATCGGTTACCTGGTAGTTCCATTTGGTAACAGGGGTAGTAATATTGATCACATCGGTTTCCTGGAAAGCATCTGTACCCAGCAGGTGGGCAAATACCTGGCCGGTGATACAAACCAGTGGGGTACTATCGATCATGGCATCAGCCAATCCTGTGACCAGGTTGGTAGCGCCAGGACCGCTTGTAGCGAATACTATACCGGTACGGCCCGAAGTACGGGCATACCCCTGTGCAGCATGTATACCACCCTGCTCATGGCGTACGAGTATATGTTTCAGTCTTTCCTGGTAGTCATACAAAGCATCATAGATAGGCATGATGGCGCCACCAGGATATCCGAAGATGGTGTCTACCCCTTCGGCGAGGAAGGCTTCCAGCACGGCCTGGGAGCCGCTCAGGTTGGTAGCCTTGTCCCTTGTCTGGATCTTCTTTGGCGCCATTTCGATTGTACTGCTCATATTGTCTTTTTTTTGGAATCTCCGCCCTAAAGGGCGGAGCTATATTAATTTTTCTTCCATTTATCCCTGGGATAAATCCCAGGGCAATACCTTTTTCTTCGCTCCCCCGGGATAAATCCCGGGGCAATACCCTGTGCTTCGCAATCGGTCAGGATAAATCCCGGGGCAATACCCTGTGCTTCGCAATCGGTCAGGATAAATCCCGGGGCAATACCTTGTGCTTCGCGATCAATCAGGATAAATCCCGGGGCAATCCCTTTGCTTAGCAATCAATCAGGATAAATCCCGGGGCAATCCCTTTGCTTAGCAATCAATCAAGATAAATCCCGGGGCAATACCTTGTGCTTCGCGATCAAACAGGATAAATCGCGGAGCTATATTAGTTTTCATCAGTCACGCAACCCTGAGAAGCATCCTTTACGCTTTTGGCGTATTTGAACAGGAGGCCCTTGGTGACCTTGAGGGCTGGTTGTGCCCACTTCGCTTTGCGCTCGGCAATGATATTATCGGCCACTTTCAACACGATGGTGTTTTTGGTGGCATCGAGTTCAATGATATCCCCATCCTGCACATGGGCAATCAAGCCACCTTCAAATGCTTCGGGAGTAATATGACCTACCACAAAACCATGGGTGCCTCCACTAAAGCGACCATCGGTAATGAGGGCAATACTTTTGCCCAGTCCGGCACCAATGATGGCGGAAGTTGGCTTCAACATCTCAGGCATACCGGGTGCTCCCTTGGGGCCTACGTGGCGAATTACGACCACATCGCCTGCCTGGATCTTACCGGTATTGATACCATTGATGAGTTCAAACTCTCCATCAAATACACGGGCGGGTCCTTCAAAACGTTCGCCTTCTTTACCACTGATCTTGGCTACGCTACCCTTTTCGGCCAGGTTACCATAGAGTATTTGTAAATGTCCCGTTTGCTTGATCGGTGTTTCGAGAGGCAGGATTATTTTTTGCTGATCGAAATCGAGATCGGGCGCCTCAGCCAGGTTTTCGGCCAATGTTTTACCAGTTACGGTAAGGCAGTCACCATGAAGCAGGCCTTTCTTCAACAAATATTTCATAACAGCAGGTACACCACCATATTGGTGCAGGTCCTGCATGAGGTATTTACCGCTGGGCTTAAAATCGGCCAGTACAGGTATCTTATCGCTGATGGCCTGGAAATCATCTTGGGTAAGGGGTACATCAACGCTCTTCGCCATAGCTATCAGATGGAGTACGGCATTGGTACTTCCGCCGAGGATCATGATGACGGTAATGGCATTTTCAAATGCCTTGCGGGTCATGATGTCTTTTGGCTTGATGTCTTTTTCGAGCAAGAGGCGGATAGCTTTTCCTGCTTCGAGGCATTCTTTTTGTTTTTCTTCACTCAAGGCAGGATTGGAAGAAGAGTAAGGCAAGCTCATACCCAATGCTTCAATAGCGGAAGCCATGGTGTTGGCTGTATACATACCACCGCAAGCGCCTGCACCGGGGCAAGAATGGCGCACGATACCTTTGAAATCTTCTTCGGACAAATTGCCGGCAATCTTTTGACCGAGGGCCTCAAAAGAAGAAACGATATTCAGGTCCTGGCCTTTATAATGACCGGGAGCAATGGTACCACCATATACCATGATGGCTGGACGGTTTAACCTGCCCATGGCAATGAGTGATCCCGGCATGTTTTTATCACAACCCGGTAATGCGATCACGCTATCATAATATTGAGCGCCGCATACAGCTTCAATAGAATCGGCAATAATATCACGGCTCACCAATGAATAGCGCATGCCTTCGGTACCATTGCTGATACCATCGCTTACGCCAATGGTGTTGAAGATCAGTCCTACCAGGTCGTTATCCCATACGCCTTGCTTTACGACCTTGGCCAGATCGTTCAGGTGCATATTGCAGGTGTTGCCATCATATCCCATACTCACAATACCTACCTGCGCCTTCTTCAGGTCTTCATCTGTTAAACCAATACCATACAACATGGCCTGTGCAGCAGGCTGGGTTACATCCTGTGTAATCGTCTTTGAATATTTGTTTAATTCTTTCATACTGATCCTTGAATGAACTATGATTTATTGTTTTGTGCTTACTGTCTTTTCCAAGGTGAGCTGCCCTTAGAGGGCGACCCACCTTAGTAATTAACCTATGATCTATTGGCAATTGCTTCTTTACTTTTCAATCCTTTGAAGGCTCCGTTCAATTTCTCAGGAGCGAGGGAACTTTCTGTTACCAGGTCTTTATATGCTTGTTGCAATACTTTGCCCAGGCTCTTGTTCCAATCGAGTGGGAACTTCACTTCATCCAGGGATTCCCAACCAATCACTTCAGCAGCAGTGCCACAGAAGAAAGCCGCATCGGCCTGCTTTAATTGCTCCATTGTAAATTGGCCTTCTGCTACTTTTATATTCAACGCTGCACATAATTCGATAACGGTAGCACGGGTAATACCCGGTAATATATTGCCCAATGCAGGGGTATATAATACGCCCTCTTTTTCGAAGAACATATTGGCACCGGGTCCTTCTGCTACAAATCCATGCATATCGGTCAGGAGGGCTTCATCATACCCTTTGGCTTTGGCATCCTGACTGGCCAGGATGGAGTTTACGTAATGGCCGCATGCTTTGGCTTCGATCTTAAAACCGGCCGGATTGGGCCGTTGAAAAGGAGAACTCATGACACGCAAGAGTTTATCTCCCAGGAACTTTCCCATTTCCCATACTTCAATCACGATATGTGATTCGGTATTGAGGTTAAAGCTCATATTGGCAGGACCATATACCAAAGGACGGATATAGGCATCCTGCAGGTTATTCTGACGCAATACTTCATAAGTAGCATCGATCAGGTCTACGGCATGCCACTCGTAAGGCATGTTGACAGCCAAGGCAGAATTCCTCAGGCGGTCATAATGTTCTACGGCCTTAAAGATCTTTGTATTGTCTTGCACGGTTCTATAAGAACGAATGCCTTCAAATACGCCCAATCCATAATGCATGGTTTGACCATAGAGATCTACCTTGGCCTCAGTGGCTTTTACATATTTTCCATTGTGGTAAACAATGGTATTTTCATTGTAATAGGATGCCATAATTCACAATTTTAATGCCTGTACAGCGGGGTGAAAAAAAAGAAACCCGCCTCGTGGGAGGCGGGTCGCTTAGTATTTTTAATTGTTTTAATTATACGTTAAACACCACCTCCGTTTGTTGCAGGAATAATAATGACCACGACCACCACAATAATTATTGCGGTAAATACAGCGATGACATTATTTGTTCTGCTTTTAAACATAGAAGGAATGATGCACTGCGAATATACACCCCCTGTTTGAAAAAAAGAACTTTTATTTTTTGTCCTCGGCCTAAAGGCCGAGGCAATAGGCCAGGATTATGGCTCCCCGGCCTTTAGGCCGGGGCAATAGCCCTATCTTATATGATGGTCGATTTCCTTAATTCAATATTGGCCTTATTCACTCCATCCGGTATGCGATTGGCTACATAATCGCAGATCAGCTCACCAATGGTGGAAGTGAAATAGAAATTAATTGGATCTATATCCTTGGTAACAAAACCATTCTGCAAGGTCCACTCCACGGCTTCTCTTACGAGGGCCGCTTCTTTGGTTAAATTGAGGTAATCCAACAGCATGGCGGCGGACAAGATGGAACCCAATGGGTTGGCGATGTCTTTTCCAGCAGCCTGTGGGTAAGAACCATGGATGGGTTCAAACAGGGCTGCTCCTTTGCCAACTGATGCAGATGGTAGTAAACCCAATGATCCGCTGATCACGCTGGCCTCATCGCTGATGATATCGCCAAACATGTTTTCGGTAAGGATCACATCAAATTGTTTGGGGTTCTGGATGATCTGCATGGCAGCATTGTCTACAAACAGGAAATCAATGGTTACATCAGGATACTGACTGGCCATTTCCTGTACCACCTTGCGCCATAACCTGGAGGTTTCCAGTACATTGGCTTTGTCGACCAGGGTCAACTTTTTGCGACGTTGTTGTGCTGACTTGAAAGCAAGGTGTGACACCCGCTCGATTTCCTCACGGGTGTACACACAATCGTCAGAGGCCTGGGTTCTCTCCTCGTTTACTTCTTTTTTACCGAAGTAAATGCCACCCGTGAGTTCACGGAAGATCACAAAATCAACCCCCTCAATAATTTTAGCTTTCAATGGGGAAAGGTGATGCAAGGATGGGTACGTGGTTACGGGACGTATATTGGCAAACAATTGTAGTGACTTGCGTATTTTCAGTAAGCCTTGTTCAGGACGTACTTTGGCGGAAGGATCGTTGTCGTATTTGGGATGGCCAATGGCGCCAAACAAAATAGCATCGCTGTTCAAGGCAGCTTCAATGGTCTCATCGGGTAATGGGTTGCCGGTTTTATCAATTGCATCGGCGCCCATCAGGCAGTATTTATAATGAAAGGTATGACCAAACTGGTCTGCAATGGCATTCAGGACCTTGACGGACTGCCGGGTCACTTCCGGGCCGATGCCATCGCCTTCTATTACAACAATATTCTTTTCCATGTAGTTTTTTGTTTTCGGGATTAGGATAAACGTTTAGGGGCGGGCCATTTCGAAGGCCTCAATCTCGTTGCGCATGCTCAGCAGGTAATCAATATCATCATACCCATTGAGCAGGCAAGTCTTTTTATAGCTATTGATATCAAATTGTTCCTGGTTGCCGGTAGTAGTAATGGTAATGGTTTGCTGTTCCAGGCTCACTACTACTTCTGTTGACGGATACTTTTCTACAGCCTCAAATATTTGCTGCAGAAATGCTTCGCTTACCTGCACGGGCAACAGAAAATTGTTCAGGGAATTGTTACGGAATATATCGGCAAAAAAGCTACTCACTACCACATCAAATCCCGCATCTTTAATAGCCCAGGCAGCGTGTTCGCGGGAAGAACCGCATCCGAAATTTCGGGCAGCCACCAGTATCTTTCCTTTATAGGCGGGATTGTTCAATGCAAAATCGGCTTTGGGCTGGTTCTCATCATCATTATTAAACCGCCAGTCACGAAACAGGTTCTTGCCAAATCCATCCCGGCTGGTAGCTTTGAGGAAACGTGCAGGAATGATCTGATCGGTATCGATGTTCTCGATATTAACAGGTACAACAGTTGACTGAACGATATTTATGCTCTTGCTCATAGCTTATTTTAAAAACTCTCTTACATCTGCTACTTCTCCGGTAATTGCTGCTACAGCAGCGGTTAACGGGCTAGCCAATAAGGTCCTTGCATTTTGTCCTTGTCTTCCTTCAAAATTCCTGTTGGAAGTAGAGATACAATATTTGCCAGCAGGTATTTTGTCTTCATTCATTGCCAGGCAAGCTGAACATCCGGGCTGACGTAATTGGAAACCTGCTTCTTCAAATACTTTATCTATGCCTTCGGCAATGGCTTGTTTTTCCACCTGCCGTGAGCCAGGTACTATCCATACCTGTACATCATCAGCTTTCTTTTTACCTTTTACAAAGGATGCCACGAGACGAAGGTCTTCAATGCGGCTATTGGTACAGCTTCCAATGAACACGTAGTCTACCTTTTTTCCTTTGATCTCGCTACCGGGCTTGAGGCCCATGTAGTTGAGTGATTTCAGGAAAGAAGGTTTTTCTTTTTCATCGATCTCGCTTTCAGCAGGAATGTGGCCTGTAACGCCCATGCCCATACCTGGATTGGTACCGTAAGTGATCATGGGTTCGATATCGGCTGCATTGATATTTATCTCTTTATCAAATACAGCGTCCTGGTCAGAATACAATTCTTTCCAGGCAGCCAGTTTCTTTTCCCACTGGGTAATGCCCGGTGCAAAGAGCCGTCCTTTTATATAATCGAAAGTAATGTCATCGGGAGCGATCATACCACCGCGTGCGCCCATCTCAATACTCATATTGCAAATGGTCATGCGGGCTTCCATACTGAGGTTGCGGATGGCAGAGCCGGCAAACTCTACAAAATAACCGGTAGCACCACTGGCGGATATATGTGCTATGATATACAAAATGATGTCTTTCGACACCACTCCTTTGTTTAATTCACCTTCCACATTAATGCGCATCAACTTTGGCTTGCTTTGCATTAAGCATTGGGTAGCCATGACCATTTCTACTTCGCTGGTGCCGATACCGAATGCAATAGCGCCAAAAGCGCCATGGGTAGAGGTATGGCTATCGCCACATACAATGGTCATCCCGGGTTGGGTGACGCCCAGTTCGGGGCCTATAACATGCACAATGCCCTGGAACGGGTGTCCAAGGCCATACAATTCAATATCGTGTCGTTTACAATTCTCGATCAGTTGCTGCACCTGGTTGCGGGAAAGCTCGTCTTTAATGGGCAGGTGCTGATTGAGGGTAGGAACATTGTGATCAGCAGTGGCCACTACCTGCTGAGGACGGAACACTTTCATGCCTCTTTTCTCCAAACCTTTAAAGGCCTGTGGACTGGTTACCTCATGGATGAAATGCTTATCGATATACAACACAGCGGGCCCGCCTTCAATTTGCTTAACGGCGTGCTTCTCCCAAATCTTATCGAATAATGTCTTTCCCATTTCTTTTTGTGTTCTTTTCCTTCGTGAATGAAAGCGTGGCGCAGAAGCGCCACGCCTAAACAAAAACTACATGATTATGAGAAAATACTGCTCACTAGGCTACTATCGCCCTTTCCTGGTACAGTTGTGCCAGGCCTTGCAAATCCTCATCTCCCACTTCTTTCTTCCTGTCGGCCACTTTCAGGAACTGGTCGTACAACACATCAATATCATTGCGGTTGTACATGAAGCCCAGTTTCTGAAACCGATGAGCAAGGGCGCTACGACCGCTGCGGGCCGTTAAAACGATTTTACTTCCATCAGCTCCAACTTCTTCCGGATTAATGATCTCATAGGTCTGCGCATCTTTCAAGAAACCATCCTGGTGAATACCGGATGAATGAGAGAAAGCATTGGCACCTACAATGGCTTTATTGGGTTGTACGGGCATGCGCATGGTATCGGATACCAGGCGGCTCAAGGGGTTCAATTGTTTGGCATTGATATTTGTATAATACCCCATGGAAGCATGCTGCTTGATCACCATCACTACTTCTTCCAGAGAGGTATTACCAGCTCTTTCTCCCAAACCATTGATGGTACATTCTATCTGGCGGGCGCCACTGATAACGCCTGCGATAGAGTTGGCGGTAGCCAAACCAAGGTCATTGTGACAATGGCAGGAAATAATGGCTTTGTCGATATTGGGCACATGGTTGACCAGGTAAGCGATCTTTTCGCCATACTGGTGTGGCAGGCAATAACCGGTGGTATCGGGAATATTCACGGTAGTAGCGCCGGCGGCAATCACTTTTTCTACTACTCTTGCCAGGTATTCATTTTCTGTTCTGCCCGCATCTTCGGCATAGAACTCAACATCATCGGTAAAGTTGCGTGCCCATTTCACGGCCTGTGCGGCTCTTTCCAGGATCTCTTCGCGGGTAGAATTAAATTTAGACTTAATATGATAGTCGGAAGTACCGATACCGGTATGGATGCGTCTTCTCTTAGCACTTTGGAGGGCTTCTGCAGCTACCTCAATGTCTTTTTGAACAGCACGGCTAAGACCACAAACGACGGCATTTTTAACAACTTTACCGATCTCATTAACGCTTTGGAAGTCGCCAGGTGAAGAGATGGGGAAACCAGCTTCAATGATGTCAACTCCTAAAGCTTCGAGTGCCAGGGCTATTTCAATCTTTTCGGATGTATTGAGCTTACAACCGGGCACTTGTTCTCCATCGCGTAATGTAGTATCAAAAATATAGACCTTTTGTCCTGGCATAATAATTTTTGTAAGGGTAATAAGATAAAGGAGCAGGCTGTTTATTTTTGTGTTGCTTGCTGAGAAAACATATAAAACAACCTGCTTTACCGAAATTATCTCTGTTTACTGAGCAAGGGAAATCAAAATTGTAAGTAATTTACACTGCTTAACCCTCTAGCGACCATACGTAATTATTTGAATATCAACAGGTTTAACGTTTATTAAATACGATGCCCAATCGCTCTACCGATGCTCTTTTTCAGCTGATCCACTCCCTGGAAAAGTCAGAAAAACGGAATTTTAAGCTGTATGTCCAACGTAATTCCTCCAGCGAGGAGCTGAAAGTGGTACAGCTATTCGATGCGCTGGACAAGATGGAGGAATACGACGAGGCGCTGTTGCTGAGGAAAAATGAAAGTATCAAGAAGCAGCAGCTTTCGAATATCAAGGCGCATTTATACAAGCAGATCCTGTCGAGCCTGCGGCTCATTAAGGATGACAGCAATATTGATATCCAGCTGCATGAGCAGATGGACCATGCCCGCATCTTGTACAATAAGGGGCTTTACCTGCAGAGTCTGAAGGTACTTGACCGCCTGAAGGAAGCAGCCAGGGCGCATAACCAGGTAACGTACCTGTTGCAGGCTTTATTCTTTGAAAAGAAGATCGAAGCCTTGCATATTACGCGCAGTATGCAGGACCGGGCAGAGAAGTTGACCAATGAAGTGAATGAAGTAAATAGCAAACTGATCAATACGAGCAAACTTTCTAACCTTTCGTTGTTGTTGTATAGCTGGTACATCAGGAATGGTCATGCACGGAATGAGAAAGATGAGGTAGCGCTCCGTAATTTCTTTGAACAAAATTTCCCTGTAGGGGCCGAAGATGTTAAAGGGTTTTATGAGAAGTTGTACCTGTACCAGTGTTATTGCTGGTATGCTTTTATCAGGCAAGATTTCCTACAGTATTACCGGTATACGCAGAAGTGGGTGGAGTTGTTTGAAAAGGAGCCCTTCATGATGGAAGTTGAAACGGCGCACTATATCAAGGGCATGCACAACCTGCTGAGTGCGCATTTTGACCTGCAGAATTACCAAAAGTTCAATGAAACGCTGGCCAAGTTTGAAGCCTTTGGTAAATCTGAGATTGCCAATGCGAATGACAATAACCGAATCCAAACGTTTGTATACCTCCAGATCTCTAAAATGAATAAGCATTTTATGGAAGGTACATTCACGGAGGGGTTGGCACTGGTGCCTCAAACGGAAGCCAAGTTAAAGGAATATGGATTATATCTTGACAGGCACCGGATATTGGTATTCTATTACAAGATCGCTTCGCTGTACTTTGGCAGTGGCCATTATGAACAGGCGATTGATTACCTCAATAAGATCATCAACTGGAAGGTTGACCTTCGCACGGATCTCCAGGCTTACTCGCGTTTGCTACACCTGATAGCGCATTATGAGCTGGGCAATTTTGATCTGCTGGAATATCTCTTCAAATCGGTGTACCGTTTTATGGCCAAGATGGAAAACCTGAGTGTGGTGGAAGAAGAGATCTTCCGCTTTTTAAGAAGGTCGTTCCATGTACAGCCTAAACAGTTGAAAGGAGAATTCGAAAAGCTGTTGAATAAACTGAAACAACATGAGCGTAACCGTTTTGAAACGCGTGCCTTCATGTACCTCGATATTATTTCCTGGCTGGAAAGCAAGATCAACAATACACCTGTACAAAACGTGATCCGCCAAAAATACCTCAACGCGGTGAAGCATAAGGCTTCTGAATGTTAAGGCCACAACTGGTTTGGTCAATGAAGAAGGCTGGATATAACAGGTTTAGCAACTAATGACCTGTCATAACCAGCCTTTCGAAATCCCAGCAATCATTACCAAATACCAATATACTTTTGATCATTAATATTTTGTCAGTTCAGGCTGTACCTCATCAATATAACCCAGGATACCGCCTTTGAGGTTATAGAGGTTGGTAAAGCCAAATTTCTCTTCCAGTTCACGGATGGCTTTGGCGCTACGGCCACCCATTTTACAATGTACAACCACTTTGGTATCGCGGCTGAACTTATCGGCATTGGCAGCCACGGTGGCCAGGGGGATCAACTGCGCACCAATGTTCACAATATCATACTCATGGGGTTCGCGCACATCGATCAACTGGAATGGCTCGCCTTTTACCTGCCAATTGTACAATTCGCTGGCAGTAATCTCTTTAATAGGTTTCTCCACGGCTTTCATTCCGCAGAATTGTTCGTAGTCTATCAGGGCAGTGATAGAAGGATTTTTACCGTTGAGTGGATTGTCATCGCGCCGGGAGATATTGAAGGTGCGGCTCTCGAAATTGAGGGCATCAAAAATATAGAAACGACCAGCCAGAGGCTCCCCTACTCCAGTGATTACTTTGATGACTTCCAATGCCTGTAGGCTACCAATGATACCGGGCAATACACCCAGTACGCCGCCTTCAGCACAGCTGGGCACCAAACCTGGCGGTGGAGGGGTTGGATAAAGATCACGGTAGTTAGGTCCTAATACGCCGTCCTTATTACGGTAGTTGAATACGGAAACCTGTCCTTCAAATTGAAAGATGGAAGCATAAATATTGGGTTTGCCCAATAATACAGCTGCATCATTCACCAGGTAGCGGGTAGGGAAATTATCGGTACCATCTGCTACCAGGTCATAATCCTTTAAAATATCAAGGGCATTCTGCGAAGTAAGTTGGGTATTATAGAGTACCAGGTTGATATGAGGGTTGAGGGCTTCCAGCCGGGCTTTGGCTGCTTCCACTTTGGCCTTACCAACTGATTCTACTCCAAACAATACCTGGCGCTGGAGGTTGCTGTCATCTACCACATCAAAATCAACAATACCGATGGTGCCTACACCAGCCGCTGCCAGGTATAATAATGCAGGGCTGCCCAATCCTCCCGATCCCACGATCAATACTTTGGCAGCTTTTAGTTTTTGCTGGGCTTCCAGTCCAAATTCAGGGATAATAATATGCCGGTTATACCGGGCCAATTCTTCTTTGGAGAAGGTTATATTTGAATGTGTACTCATTGTTTCATGATTTATTGATTAAGCATCCGGTATTAGCTGTCAGGTTTTGACTGTCAGCCAATAACTTTTTTAATGGCTTCCGCCGGCAATGGCGGGTACAATGCTGATCACGGTATCTGGCTGTACAGCGGTTTTTTCCTGTTGCAGATCGCGTATGTCATCATTGCCTACAAAGATGTTGACAAAGGAGCGTATCTGTCCTTTATCATCCAGGAGATGCTTTTTTAGTTCCGGAAAGTTAAGTGTTAATTCGCTAACGGTTTTTTCGATGGTATCGGCTTGAATGTTCAGCCGGGCTGTGTTATTGGTGAACTTTCGTAATGGTGTTGGGATAATTACTGTTGCCATGATCGTTGATGTTATTTGTTGTTTAAAATGAATCGTTGATAATTGCTGATTGCACGGATTAAATGGGCTGCTTTAGCTGCTTACTGTTTCAATGGCTGCTACGGTCTCTTCTTCAAATTGTACTTCGTCATTCAATCGCCAGGAACGCACTGGGCCAATCTGTCCTTCCAATACGGAAACAATGATGTAAGAAAAATAGGGTTGAGCTGCTACGCGGTCATGCTCGGAAGGGATAGCCGGGTGATTGGGGTGAGAATGGTATACGCCCAATAAAAGAAGGTTATTCTCTTCAGCAAACTGCTCGGCCCTGATATAATCCAGGGGAGCAATCACAAACCGCCTGCGCTTATCGCCTTCTTTGGCATTGTTCACTACCTGTATCTGGCTGATAATTCTATTGCCTTCGGGCTCTTCCTCACCGAACAGGAACCCGCAACATTCATCGGGGAAAGCCTGTTTGGCATCTTGTAACATTAATTCCTTTGCTACGGGTTGTATGGTGATCATCCTATTAGTTTTTTAATTACTTCGCTGTATTTATCTGCATTATCAGGGAAAACGGTCACTACATTACCGGCATCCAGCTTTTCGGCTACTTTGATAGCACCCGCCAGGTTGGCGGCGGCGGAAGGACTTAACAACAGGTTTTCGTATTTCCACGCGGCCTTCAATACTTCATAGGCCTCCTCGGTACTTACTTCATGGTTCTCATCGGCTACGGTGGTATCATAAATAGTGGGTACGACGGCAGTTTCCATATGCTTCCAACCTTCCATGCCATGTAAGGGATTGTCGGGATGAAGTGCTGTGAGGTGAATGGTAGGATTTAATTCCTTTAACCGCCTGCCGGTACCTACGAATGTGCCACTGGTACCCAAACCGGTTACAAAGTGAGTGATTGCAGGCAGGTCCTCCATGATCTCAAGGGCAGTGGTATAATAATGAGCTTTCCAGTTATTATCATTCTTGTATTGATCGGCATAAAAGTATTTGTCAGGGTGGGCCAGTGCCAGTTCCTTAGCTGCAGCCTGTGCGCCATCGGTACCTTCAAAGCGAGAGGTATATATAATTTGTGCGCCCAATGATTCCAGTATCTCTTTGCGTTCACGGGAAGCATTTTCGGGCAGGCATAGGGTAACGGGAACATGCAGGCTGTTTCCTACGGCTGCATAGGCAATACCTGTATTGCCGCTGGTAGCATCCAGTAAGGTTATGTTGCGGGTAAGCTGTCCTTTTTCAATAGCAGTTTTGAATATGTTATAACCAGCGCGGGCTTTTACACTGCCCGATAGCTGTTTCCATTCCTGCTTGGCATAGATGCTGACGTTGGGCTTTGTAAATAGTTGGGTGACCCTGTACAAGGGGGTATTGCCTATTTTACTGCTTAGTAAACGGGCACTTTCCAGTAACCTGTCGTCAACTTGTGCTGAGGTTAGGATTGGCATCGGTTCTGTATTGTTGTTAGTGTTCAACCTGGATTGAACGGTATAGAAAATAAAAAAGCCCCACACGATGGTGGAGCTTATAATATGTTGAATATTAACTATTCAGATTTACCAATGGCTATCGCCCACCCCAATAACCCTGGCATGTTGACAACAACAGCAACAACAATTTTTGTATGGGTTATGAAATGTCATTTGGGCGAAGAACGATTTATGATTACAAATATAAAGGGAATTATCCGGAAATTCCTATAGATAATGTAGACTAATTGTTAAAAAGGCGAGTGGGGAATGGTCCCGAAAGCTTTCGGGAGTGCGTGGCAAATAGCGAGCGGGGAATGGTAGTCATTCATAATTAGTCATTTACCACGCTCCTTCCGCAAGAATCGGGTGAGGGGATTTAAGGGGGTTGCTTACATTTGACGAATGAATACCTTGCGCATCCTGAAACCTCCCCTGTTTAGTTTTGAAGAATGCTTGTGGTTCCTGGACCGCAATTACGACGACTGTTTGCATCATATTGAAAGCGGCCGCTTGTTTAAAGCAATCGTTGTCGATGGCAAAAATGTTGCCTTCAGCATACAGGAAGATAAGCAGCACCTGGCGCTTCAAATTATTGATGGCGGCGACACGCTGGGCAGCCAACAAGCACTGATGCAATATATTACGGACTGGTTTGACCTGGACCGGGACATTCGCCCCTTTTATAAATTGCTACAAAAGAACAAAACGCTGGGTTATATGGCCAGGGACTTTGAAGGCTTTCGCCTGATCGGCATCCATGACCTGTATGAAGCATTGTGCTGGAGCATCATAGGTCAACAGATCAATCTCAACTTTGCCTATACGCTTAAACGCAGGCTGGTAGAAACTTACGGTCAAAAACTGGAAGCAGGCGGGCAGACGCTTTATATATTTCCCCGACCGGAAGTATTGCAATATGCCCGTATTGAAGATCTAAGGGCGCAACAATTCTCGGTACGGAAAGCGGAGTATTTATTACTGGTATCGAAACTATTTGCCGAAGGGAGGATCAGCAAAGAACTGCTACAGAATTTACCTTTGTATGAAGAGCAGGTAAAATTGCTGACGGCTATCCGGGGTATTGGGATATGGACAGCCAATTATGCGCTGATGAAAACGCTGAAGCAGTTGAAAGCTATTCCTTATGGAGATACAGGGCTTATACATGCCTTAGTCCAGCATGAACTGATAAAGGACAAAAAGGATACACTGGGTATCGATCAATTGTTCAAACAATTTAAAGGCTGGGAAAGTTACCTGGTATTTTATTTGTGGCGAAGCTTGTCAGCATCGTGAGTGGCAAGTTGAAAGGAAAGAAGTGAATTCAACTCTTTGGGCTAAAGCCCAAGCATATTTGTTGTCTCTTTTGTTCCCCGCCCTAAAGGGCGGGGCAATACAGGGCGGGGCAATACAGGGCGGGGCAATACAGGGCAGGGCAATACAGGGCAGGGCGATTCAAGGCAGATATCATTTGAGTAAAGAATAGAGTTTTTTGTCCAGTGACTTGGGCTAAAGCCCAACTCCAGGTGTAGACCTCCTTGTTCCTCGCCCTAAAGGGCGAGGCAATACAAAGCAGCTCTCTAAGGTGGCAAGGAATCAGCAATTAATTTTTAGTGTGTCCCCTGTAGCATTGACTAGTAGTTTATGGAAAGTGATAAAGGGAGAATGGGAGCCAATCATATCAAAGAAAAAGAGGGGTCCTTATGGCCCCTCTTTTTGTAGGTATGATTATTCAGTTTTAGGTGGTTACTATTCTTTATCTCTTATGATAAGCTCCACGCGGCGGTTCAGCCAGGCATTGGCAGGGGTATTTTCAGCTACAGGATATTCTTTACCATAATAGCTTACGATCATCCGCTCGGCCGGTACACCCCTACTGTTCATATAATCGAAGGTCATTTGGGCCCTTCTCATGGAGAGGTAGTTATTGTATTCTGTAGAACCCACATTATCGGTATACCCTTTTATCTCTACTACTTTCTTCGGATCGCGCTTCAATTGGGCGATGGCTTTATCAACTGTAGCAAATGCCCTTGAAGTAAGTGAATAATCTTTATAGTAGAAATAGGTGATGAATTTGAGTGCTGGTTTGCCATTGACGGTATCTACCTGGAAGTCGATGAGGTCAAATGCCTGGGCAGTTTTTCCTCCTGCCAGGGAATCGCCATAATCGGCCTTTCCATTCTCGCGTCCCTGCCAATCGTTGGGGTTACCATTGTTGGACTGGCCAGTTTGATTGCCATTGGCTCCACCATTCAAGTTACCATTGGAGCCGCCATTGGGATTACCATTGGTTCCATTATTGCCAGTCTGGGCTTTGATGAGTGAATCTACATTCACATTATTGATATAGAAGTTATTGACAATTGATTGCCCGTTGGCCTTAGTGGTATCGGATGTCTTTTTGGCCAATTCATCCTGTGCTTTTTTGGCCGAATCTGCCGCTGCAGCGGCTGCTGCCGCCTTGTCTTTATCGGACTTTTTCTTCTTTTTGTTGTTAATGGCCAGGTACATCCCTACGGAATACACAAGGGTATTGGAAATATTCTTGCTAATGGAATACCCATAGGCCGCCTGCCCCATGATCATGATCTTTTTGGAATTAAACTTTAACCCAATACCTATGGGGGCGCTGCTATAGGAAGAATCATTGATGAGGTTATTAATACCCGCCGAAATAAAAGGCTGCAGGCGGTAACGATGGCTCAACAGGTGATAATATAAAGTTGCATTGAGCAAATTATAGGTTTGGGCCTGGGTGGTACTGATCAACTTGTCTTTACTGGTAACATGTCCGTAAGCAAGGCCAATATCTACACTAAAGGATACCCGCCCTGCGATATTCTTATAGGCCGAAGCCGCAAAGGATGCATTGATCTTGTCCATGATGGGCAATTCATTGGCATTGCTGAGGTAACCATGTTTATTTTTCTCCAGCATCCCAAATTCCTGTACCTGGAATTTAGTGAGGGGTGCTATGAACCATCTGTTGTCCCATTCTCTTTCAACCTCCTGCGCCTGGATGGCTTTTACGGCCAGCACCAGACACACGGCCAAACAGATTAATACCTTTTTCATTGGTTATTGATTTTCGAGTGTTATCACATAGAAACGGCGTGTGTTAAAAGTCAAGTCTTACGGCTAGTTCCAGTCCATTGCGTTTTATTCCAGAAGCGCTGATCCCTGAAATATTGATATCATAGGAAATTCCAAGTATCAGCTTCATGTATCTTAATTCCAAATTGGGCACGAGTGCATCTTCATAACGATAGCCCAAACCAAACCCAACGGCAGTGCCCGGCATCTGTTTAATAGGCGTGGAATAGGTTCCATTAAAAAAGTGTTTATAAGCTTTACCCTGCCAGTTCATGGAGGCAAAGAAACCTACCTCATCATCATCCTGCCCTGGTACAAACCGGTATCCTCCCTGTATACCCCAGGCTTGTGAAAGCCGGAAGGTTTTGGATTTAGCCTGATCAGTAAAAGGTTTATTCAAATGCATGACAGATGCGCCCACATACCACTTATTAAACGCTGAATTATTGAAAACAGAGATACCGGCATTCATATTAAAATATCCGTAGGACCAGCCTGCAGCCATCCGGTCGTTGCTGGCCATGCCTTCAATCGGTCCATATTTGTCATATTGGTCGGCAAAAAGGGAACCGCCATTGATGTTGAGGTTACTTTGGTAATAAACGCCCTGGAAGCCAATTGCGGCATAAGTTTCATTACGTCCAATGGGCACGGCATAAGAAATACCCAGTAAACCCAGGGTATTGTTCAGGATGCCCTGGTTGGATTTATCCGAAGCAGCCCCTGCACTGGCACTGAAATACCCCCCGCTATTGGGTGTTTCTTTCTTAGCCTTTGACAGCAAGGGCATATCTACCATTGCGCTGATACTGTTATAGGCGATGATACCGCCATATTGCACATTGCGATAGTTTAGTTTTAAACTATTCTGTTTATCGGTTTTGAGGGATTGGTTGTACCAAACCGCCATGTCCTGCACACGGGAAAAGTTGATTTCCTGGGCCTGGGCGATCCCTGCCAATAAAACACCGCATAGTAGTAACCAAATCGTTTTCATTTGGCCGTGGTTTTAAATTGTATATCGGATAATAGCTTCATGAACATTTTACTGACTGTTTCTTATCTCACCAGGGATATCATACCCCTGCGGGTTATTTTCTTTTTGTCTTTATCTAATCCTTCGGCAATCCACAGGTAGGTTTCTACAGGTTGCAATATGCCTTTGAACCTTCCATCCCATCCTACATTAGGATCCTTGGTAGAAAATACCAGGTTGCCCCAACGATTGTAGATATTGAAATAATGGAAGGTGGTAATCCCTACAATAATGGGTTTTACAATATCATTCTTACCATCATCATTGGGGGTGAAGATCTTTGGAACATAAATATCAACGGGTACAAAGCGCAGTTTAGCCGGGCTGCCATTGATGATATCTTTAGTACCCACCTTGGCGGTAACCTGTACAGCCCCTGCGGTTTTACTGGCCAACAGTATGGTAGCATCCCCATTAACATCTGTCAACACAGGCTGAACTGTTAATACGGTAGCATCGCCAGACTCTATTCTGAAGAATACTTCCTTATGGGGAAGGGGCACCCGATTGGCATCTACTATGTGGGCCTTCACGCTATTGGTTTCAATACCATCAGCAATGGCATCATTGGAAACTACAATGAGCCTGGTTTCGTCGATCGAAACATCAGGGTCTGAAGTGAAGGTGACGGTTACTGCCTTGCCCGCATCAATAGGCATACCATTTACGGTAGCGGTTATATCAACGGTGCCACTCACTGTACTGGTCAGTGTAATAATGGCATCGCCATTGGCATCGGTAATGATGGGGTTGGTTTGCACGATGGTGGCGGTACCATTGGCAATGGTAAATACTACGCTGGCGCCAGGCACCTTATTCAGGTAGGCATCCACAATATGTGCTTTCACGCTATTGGTAGCTTTGCCATCGGCCAAGGCATTGTTGGTAACAATACTCAAGGTGGTGGCATCCTTAGTAGGATCAGGATCACCCGGTACAAAGGTTATGGTAGCCGGATTTTCATGTATAAGATCGGTACCATTTACGGCTGCCTTGATAACTACATTTCCGGCCACTGTGCTATGCAGGGTAATTACCACATCACCATTGGCATCGGTCAGGAAAGGACCGGCTTCTACTATTGTAGCATCACCAGATACCTTCGTAAATACGATGGTTGCGTTTTCAACGGGGTGACCACCAGCATCTACGATATGGGCGCGAATTTTATTAAGGGCTGTACCATTGGCTACCACGCTATCCACCTCCACTATGAGGGCTGTTTCGGGTTTTGTTACATCCGGCGGTCCAACTACAAAGGTCACGGTCTCGATGACACCTCCACTTACAGCAGGAATGGGGGCACCATTCACGGTAGCGGAGAGATCAACGGTACCTACAGCGGGGCTCTTCAGGTACATGATGGCGTCACCATTGGCATCGGTAGTGATGATATTATCACCATCGGGGTCGACCAGGGTGGCGGCAGCACCTGCTGTACCACCGGCAATGGTGAAGTGAACAGGCGCATTCGGTACAGGATTGCCATTGGCATCGGCAATATGGGCCTTTACGCTGTTGAGGGCGGTATTATCGGCCACACGTTTATCATCGAGCTTACTCAATAAGGTAGCAGGATTGCCTGTGCTGGGTGCATCCGCCACAAAGGTGACAGTTACGGTTAATCCGCCAGTAGCATTTTTAATGGGTGAACCATTTACGCTGGCCGACATATCCACGGTACCAACTTTGGGGCTTTTCAGGAACATGATCACATCGCCATTGGCATCGGTATTCAATATATTATCTCCATCAGGATCGATCAGGGTGGCCTGGGCACCGGCTGTTCCACTGGCTATGGTAAACAGAACAGGTGCATTGGCTACGGGATTGCCATTGGCATCGGCAATATGGACCTTCACACTGTTCAAGGCTGTATTGTTGGCCACGCTGCCATCAACATCTTTGCTTAATAAAGTGGCAGGGTTGCCGGTATTGGGTACATCGGCCACAAAGGTGACGGTTACGGTAGTTCCGCCAGTGGCATTTTTAATGGGTGAACCATTTACACTGGCCGACATATCCACGGTACCAACTTTGGGGCTTTTCAGGTACATGATCACGTCGCCATTGGCATCGGTATTCAATATATTATCGCCATCGGGATCAACCAGGGTTGCAGAACCAGCGGCGGTACCACCAGCTATGGTAAATAGAACAGGTGTATTGGCTACCGGGTTGCCATTGGCATCGGCAATATGGACCTTCACGCTGTTCAAAGCAGTATTGTTGGCCACGCTGCCATCAACATCCTTACTTAATAAGGTGGCAGGGTTACCCGTGTTGGGTACATCGGCACCAAAAGTGACGGTCACGGTAGTTCCTCCAGTGGCATTCTTAACAGGTGAACCATTCACACTGGCCGACATGTCCACGGTACCAGCCTTGGGGCTTTTCAGGTGCATGATCACATCACCATTGGCATCGGTGGTCAATATATTATCGCCATCAGGATCGATCAGGGTGGCCTGGGCACCGGCTGTTCCTCCGGCAATGGTAAACAGCACAGGCGCATTGGCTACAGGATTGCCATTGGCATCGGCAATGTGGACCTTCACGCTGTTCAAGGCAGTATTGTTGGCCAGGCTGCCATCAACATCTTTACTTAACAAAGTTGAAGGGTTGCCTGTATTGGGTACATCAGCCACAAAGGTGACGGTCACGGTAGTTCCGCCGGTAGCATTTTTAATCGGTGTACCATTTACAGTGGCCGACATATCCACGGTACCAGCCTTGGTACTTTTCAGGTACATGATCACATCACCATTGGCATCGGTGGTCAATATATTATCGCCATCGGGATCAACCAGGGTTGCTGAACCAGCGGCGGTACCACCAGCTATGGCAAATAAAACAGGTGCATTGGCTACCGGATTGCCATTGGCATCGGCAATATGGACCTTGACGCTGTTCAGGGCTGTATTATTGGCCACGCTGCCATCAACATCTTTGCTTAATAAAGTAGCGGGATCACCAGTGTTGGGTACATCGGCCACAAAAGTGACGGTCACGGTAGTTCCACCAGTAGCATTCTTAACAGGTGAACCATTCACACTGGCCGACATGTCCACAGTACCAACTTTGGGGCTTTTCAGGTACATGATCACATCACCATTGGCATCGGTATTCAAAATATTATCGCCATCAGGATCAATCAGGGTGGCAAAGGCGCCTGCTGTTCCACCGGCAATGGTAAACTTAACAGGGGCATTGGCTACCGGATTGCCATTGGCATCGGCAATATGGACCTTCACGCTGTTCAAAGCAGTATTGTTGGCTATGCTGCCATCAACATCTTTGCTTAATAAGGTAGCAGGATTACCCGTGTTGGGTACATCTGCCACAAAAGTGACGGTAACGGTAGTTCCTCCGGTAGCGTTTTTAATGGCAGCACCAAACACGGTTGCTGACATATCCACGGTACCTGCCTTGGGGCTCTTCAGGTACATGATCACATCGCCATTGGCATCGGTGGTCAGGATATTATCGCCATCGGGATCGATCAGGGTGGCTGAACCACCGGCAGATCCGCCAGCAATGGCAAACTTAACAGGCGCATTGGGTACCGGGTTGCCTGTAACATCGGCAATATGGACCTTCACGCTGTTGAGGGCAGCATTATCGGCCACGCGGTTATCATCCAGTTTACTCAGCAAGGTTGCAGGGTTACCAGTATTGGGTACTCCGGCCACAAAGGTTACGGTGACGGTAGTTCCACCTGTAGCGTTTTTAACGGGTGAGCCATTTACACTCGCCGACATATCGACGGTACCAGCCTTGGGGCTTTTCAGGTACATGATCACATCACCATTGGCATCGGTGGTCAATATATTATCGCCATCAGGGTCGATCAGGGTGGCCGAACCACCGGCTGTTCCACCGGCTATGGTAAACTTCACAGGGGCATTGGCTACCGGATTGCCATTGGCATCGGCAATATGAACCTTCACGCTGTTCAAGGCAGTATTGTTGGCCACGCTGCCATCAACATCTTTACTTATTAAAGTAGCAGGATTACCTGTGTTGGGTACATCAGCCACAAAAGTGACGGTAACGATCGTTCCTCCGGTAGCGTTTTTAATGGCAGCACCAAACACGGTTGCTGACATATCCACGGTACCTGCCTTGGGGCTCTTCAGGTACATGATCACATCGCCATTGGCATCGGTGGTCAGGATATTATCGCCATCGGGATCGATCAGTGTGGCTGAACCACCGGCTGTTCCGCCTGCAATGATAAACTTAACAGGTGCATTCGGTACCGGGTTGCCAGTAACGTCGGCAATGTGCACTTTCACGCTGTTGAGGGCAGTATTATTGGCCACGCTTCCATCAATATCTTTACTTATTAAAGTAGCAGGATTACCTGTATTGGGCACTCCGGCCACAAAGGTTACGGTGACGGTAAAGCCACCACCGAGGGCAGGTATGGGGGAGCCATTTACGGTAGCAGAGAGCATCACGGTACCAGCCTTGGGGCTTTTCAGGTACATGATGGCATCGCCTTTAGCATCGGTTTTTAGTATATTATCTCCATCGGGATCGATCAGGGTGGCTGATGCACCGGCAGTGCCACCGGCTATGGTAAATTTAACATCCGCATTCTTTACAGGATTACCATTCGCATCTACAATATGTGCCTTCACGCTATTGAGGGCGGCATTATTAGCTACGCGGTTATTATCCAGTGGACTCAACTGGGTAGCTGGATTGCCTGTGCTGGGTTGATCGGCAATAAACCATACTTTGGCCGGGCTACCAAAAACAATATCCTGTCCTTCTACTTTAGCTACAATCCTTACTGTATCGGCCAGGGTACTGGCAATGTCGATGGACACCAATCCACTCGGGTTGGTTTGCTTGATGGTAGCACCAATTAACCTACCTACACCCTGAAAAATGAAGAACTCAACATTCGCAAGGTTCACGGCATTACCATATTTATCTCTGATGCGGGCTGTAACCTGGTTGGTAGCCACATCGTTGGCAATGGCGCCATTGGCTGTTACGAGCAGCCCGGTAAATGTATTGGTTACATCGGGAGGGCCGGCAATGAAGGATGTACCTATTGTATTGGAGATGAGGTTACCACCTACCGAAGCGCGGATCTTTACATTCCCGGCTACCTTACTCACAAATGTTATAATAGCATCACCATTGGCATCGGTGGCTACAGGGTTGGGAACGGCAAAAGTGGCTGTTCCTGTTTCAATAATAAAGGTTACGTCTGTCCCAATAACAGGGTTACCATTGGCATCCACCACATGAGCGCGTACGCTATTGGTGGCTATGTTATCGGCACGTGCTAAATTAGTTACCAGGAATAATTTGGTAAGGGGGTTACTGGTGGACGGAACATCGGCTTTAAAATTTACTCTTGCCGGATTGCCAAAATTGAAAGGGACGCCATTTACGGTGGCCCATATCCTGGTCTTTCCAGCTACCTTACTGATTAATTCTATATCGAAATTTCCGTTGGCGTCTGTAACGCCAGAGAATTTATTGTTCTTAAATTTTGCTAAGCCTGAGTCGATGGTAAATACAATGTCCTGCCCTGCAACAGGGTGGCCATTTTCATCGGTAACATGCGCCCGAAGGTGGTCTATATCCACTTCGTTGGCGATGGCGAAATCATTTAGTTTGATAATTTCTGTGGAAGCAACATTCACAGCGGGCGGGCCTGCTTTAAAGTGGGTAGATTCTGAGCGGCCGCCTTCTAAAAAACCAGTGGTGATCCTTGCTCTGATCAGCACATCTCCTACCACTGAGCTTGGGAACTGCAAAAAAGCATCTCCATTAACGTCTGTTGGATATCCTGGGGTTAATCCCCCTGAAGAAGAAGCGAAAAATACAATAACACCAGGCACGGGAATTCCATCCTTGTCTACTATATGTGCTTTTACAATATTCTGGTCGTTGCCATCGGCAATGGAGCTGTCTTTCACCTTGGATATTTTGGTATCCTGATGTGTAAGATCGGGGGCTCCGGGCATAAGCCCCTTGCCTGGTTCAAATGCTGATACACCTGTGTGGAAACCAAGGGTGCACACAAGTATACAGAACAACATCGTCAATAATTTCTTACAACGAGTTTCCCTTAATAAAGATAAAGGGTGAATAAATCCTGATGTAGAAGCCATACGGTATAGAGTTTATTCAATAATCGAAATCAATTACCATGCTCAAGCGCCTGTGGGCGGAAGAGCCACGAGTTTCGTTACCGGGATTACCGGTAAGTAATGATTAGGTTATTGACTACAGGGATGAAATGATACATGCGTTACTTCCCTGCCATAGATGAACCAGCGCTGTGGAGCGTGGAGCAACTCCTGCTATAGATAGCAGTTTTTTGACAGTTCAGTAAAACCCGAAGGGAAGGAGGCTGTAATTGCCTGGATAGTGTAGGGGTTAGTGTCATAGTATTGGTTTTAAATTGTCTTTTAAACGGTTTTAGGATTGATATTGGATTTATTGTTCAAATGCTTTGCGCATAAAACTAATTGACTTTCTGCATAAAGAAAATACTCATTGATACATTCATATTTCCCCTATATATAAACATATAACTTGTATTGGCCGGATAAATTGTATCGTTTTGGGAATTTATTTAAAGGTTGCGTGTAACTACGCATTCCAGCGGCCCGAAATGGGAAAAGTTGTTGAGGATTGTCAAATAAATGCTGGTAAAAATTAATTGTGAACATTTTTAAAAAGGCAAGGAGGAAGTTAGGTAATTGAGGGGAAGGGTTGGGAGCTGGCTGATTGGAAAGTTGACAGGTTGAAAAGGGCTGAAAAATGCTTCCTGTGTGTCCGAATTGTTAGGGAAAAAGAAAAACGGGGGTGATTTTGAACTATTTTTTGTCTTAAAAACAAGTTGGGCATCATGGTGCTTTTTGGCGCAAAGCCGCTCCTGCAGGGCATTTCCTGATCGCTGCCTGGGGTTTACGGTACTGAAACGGGGCATTATTTGGTTTTTGGGGTGGATTGTGCCGCTGTATGTTTGCATCATGAAATAAAGAAAACACCCACCTGGTGTTTCAAATAGGAGATACGAACTCCTACTTTCTTTCTTCTACATTGCCTGCCTGCCCGATTGCCGCTCCATACGAAGCTTACAAGGTTTGTTTTAAAAACTTTTAAATATACACATCATGAAATCGATTATGAGGACTTATGGAATTATGGCAATTGCCTTAGTAGCTTTTACTTTATCCTTTTCTACCAGCACACTGGCCAACAACGACAAAGAAAAAATTGCTTCTACTATAGAACTCAAGTTCATTGGACATTTTGAGAATCAACCAGTGTTCCAACTGAACCTGAACAACCAGGTAGAAGATGAATTCACTATTACTTTCCGTGATGATTATGGTAATGTACTGTATACTGGTAAAGTAAAAGGTACCAGCATTTCAAAGAAGTTCATGTTGAACATTGAAGAGATCGGAGATAATGTATTGAGTGTTGAAGTGAAGGCCAAGAAGAACAGCCAGGCTGAAGTGTACAAGATCAACAGGAACCGCAGCTATGTTGAAGAAACAGTAGTAAGCAGGATCAAGTAATATCCACTAAGGATCAATTTTAAGAGGCCCTCTTCTGAGTTAGTACAACCAGGAGAGGGTTATTTTTTTGGGGTAGTACCTGGCCGGTATGGCAAAAAAAACGCGGCCCGTAAAGACCGCGTTCCAAATAAGTAAGCATTGTAATTTAAACGTCTGCCCCCTGTTTTTTCTTGCCAAACAATACAGTATATACAATGGGTACAACGAATATGCTGATGGTCAGTATGGAAACGCCCCAATCGGCAGCATGGCTTCCGAGGAACTTACTGAATGCGGCTTCGGGCTGAAAATGTTCATACAAGGAAAGCATGAGTTTAATACCCAGGATGGCGATCACAATAAAGGCTGCGGCTTCGAGAAAGGCATATTTTTCCATGAGTTTTACGAAGCCCTGGGCTACAAAACGCATGGCCAGGATACCGATGAAAACACCGAACCATATCAGAATGATATTATCAGAAAAGGCAACGGCTGCAAATACGTTGTCGATAGAAAAGGCCAGGTCCATGATCTCCACCAGGGCTACGGTAGCCCAGAAATTGCCGAGGGATCCTACGGTGATACGGTATAACCAGTTGCTTTTTTTATCGAGGGTGTCATCTTCTTTCTCCGGGGTTTGTTTTCCTTTCCACCAATCCCATACGAGGTAAAGCAGGTATAGGCCACCGAGGGGTTTGAGCCACCATATTTTGATGATATAAGCTGCGAGTAATAAACAGATACCTCTAAATACATAAGCACCGATAATTCCATAGCGCAGGGCCCTGCTTCTTTGGTTCTTGGGCAGGTCCATTACCATGGTGGCCAGTACGGCCGCATTATCAACGGATAACAAGGATTCGATAACAATAAGATTCCCAACTACCGCCAAGGCTGCAAGGGGGTTGTTCAGGATATCCTGGATCATTTCATTCATGATATATTCTAATTTTAATTATTTACCATTTGTACTATGATCAATCGACCACCATCTTCCTTTGACAGCAGTATTTTTTGTGCATCTTTTATTTCCAGCATCTGGCCTATAGGAATTTCCTGATCTGCATCCATATCTTTTAAGCCTGGGATGGCCTGGTTTACCAATACCCATTTATCCTGGTGAAAAACAAAATATCCCACGGGTTTTTTCTGATCGGCCGTTAACCGCTCATTGGGGGAGATATTCTTATTGATATGCCACTGATAAATGTATTGATTGGAATAAACCATGAGCCTATGATTTTCAAAGCTAAACATCCCTTTGGGATTTTTGGAATATAGATTCAATACGGGTAGCTGTCCGCGGTACGGGGTACCGCAAAAAGGGCATTTGGGGGCGGTGGTATTGTCAAAAACATACCATTTCATTTCGCAGCTCTTGTTCTGGCAGGGCTGCATCAGGTCAACTGTTTTTACCAGTGCATTTTCCCATTCATCGGCAGTTGGCCGCATGGCCGGGTTTTGCAGGCCATCAATAAATGCCCTGTCAAAAAGCTGTTTCAGGTAAGGGCCGGTAATGGTATAGGGCAATTTATCGGTATCGGCCCAGGGCAGGTAACTCGGTTTTACCTGGCTTAGTTTGGGTTTATTGGACTTATCGGTTGGATGTTCAATAAACAATGCTTTTGAGCCCATGGACAGTTCTTCATCTTTCTGGGCATCGGCATCATGTACTTTGCCTCCGCGCAGGGGGTGACGGCGCAGGAGGTACATATAGATCATTACAGCCAGGGCATGGCGATCAGTAGGGATACCGGGGAATTTCCGGGTCTTATCATCCTTGGCCAGATGCCTGGTGGCCAGCACTTCGGGTGCTATGAAATCGGGTGTACCCAATACATCGGGCGGAAATTTACCCGGCACTACGAGTCCATCAATGTCAATAATGGCTGCACGGCCTGTGACGGGGTCAATCAATACATTTTTGTAGGAGAGGTCAGAATGGGCCAGTCCTGCGGCATGCATACGCTTAACACCGCGACTAATGGTAATACAGATCAGGAAATATTTGTACCAATCACCCTTTTCGGAGGGGTCAAGGTTTTTATTCTGGTGGAAAGCGCTGGCAAACCATTTGCCTTCTTTTTCCTTGCCTTTGATCTGCAGGAAATCATTGTTGCGGGAGCCGGTCTGGAAAAAGAAATGCTTTTGATAGGTAGGGGCTACAATGCCCAGTCGTCCATTCCATTCCACCACTTTGGTAGGCCAGCAGTACAGGTCCTTCCAGTAGTCGCCACCGGCCTGTTTAAATATGCGGTCGTAAAAAGTACCGGTGATGGTGAGTAAACGATCTTTGGCTACGGGGTCCTGTTTATCTCTGAAGAAGGCTACCACATAGGATTTATCAGGGCTAAAGTATACGTCCTTCATGCCTCCCTGGCCTATCATATCGTTCACAAACTCTACGTCGGTGCCGTCGGCTGCCTTTATTTTGATGGTGTTTGCCATAGTTAAAAGAGTATTGCAATTGTTCGGTCATCGTATTCACCCTTCACCCAGAAATCGAGCCATTGTAATAACTGGTTATGGGCATTTTCATTGTCCCGGGACAAGGTTACTTCTTTTTGTATTTCCTGGAACAGTTGTTCCCATTTATCGGCTTTGAAGAGGTTGGCATCTGTATGGAACCAGGCGTCGGTGATGCCATCGGTCATGAGTACCAGGGCATCGAAATCGTCTACCAGTTCAAAACGTATGCGTTTATAAAAGGCGGTGGCTTCAAAGATCTCCTGCATGGTCAAAAAGCGGGTTTGACCAGAGTACTCACCACTATCGGTTTCGCCTAGTATTTTTGGGGCGCTGTCTTTTTTGTAAATACCCACTCCCCCATCGCCTACCCAAAAAGCACCGATGAACCATTTGGTACCGAATTGACGGCAAACGGTGACGAGCAGGGTGGTAGCATAATCTTTTACGAGGTTTTGGGTATTCTCTGCTTCTTTGGCAATATTCTTATACGCCAGGAAAACGGCATTGCCCACGGTATTGTACAAGGTATCGCCAATAGCTTTGCGGTTGGTATCATCGGGATTAACTTCAAATTGGGCTATGAGGGGTTCCAATTCATCCAACCTGGTATTGGTAGCAGTGAGTGATAAATGTTCTACTACGGTATCGGTTGCTATGCGGGACCCTTCGCGGGAAAATTTGGCAGAACCTGCGCCATCGGCTACGGTGATGACATACCAGCCGGTATCGGCCCGGTAGATGGCATCAAAATCATCATCTCTGAATTTTGATTCGCGGGCATGGGAGCGGCCACGTTTACTGGCTCCAATAATTGTTTTGGGGCCACTGGCATCTCTTTTCGATTCGGTATGGGGCTTTTGATAAGGTGCGTCGGCTGGCGGCTCATGTTCGGTCCACAGGCTCCTGGGATCAAAATTTACAAAGAGGTGTACAGGCCGGGTGAGGAACTGCTCTACCAGGCTATCGCTGGGTTTATAGTGCAGGGTAATATCGGCATCACCCGGTTTTGTAGGGGTGCCGTGTACTATGCCTGTTTCCCGATCATAGAGGAGGCCAATGGCTTCCAATCCTTCGAAATAATGTTCGGCAATATCGGACAGGGCAAACTTACCCCATTGGACGGTATAGGTATAGGGTTCTTTTTCTTTGGCGTTGGGAAATACGATCTTGTCCACAGCATTTTGGGTTGGTTATACAGATATTATCCTCTCGAACGGTTAATGTCCTGGTGGCCGGATGAAAAGCCAAATTTAGCTTGAGTGTTGCACCAGGGGCAGGTGCTTACTTCTTCATCGCCGGTACACATAATGCCTCCGCAGGCACAGGTACTAAATCCATACTGGTTGCCACAGCAAGGGCAATGGGGAAATCCCACCAATTCGCCAGAGCTGATCTTTTGGTTGGTAGGGGTGTTGTCGCTCAATTGGAAATAGGTATCATCGACGGGGAAGCTGCCTTGCAGTTTGAAGAATTGTGTTTCCAGTGAAAGGCCTTCTATATTGGAAGGGGTAATGTTTCGTTTGTACTTAATGAGATAGGGCTTTTTGGTAGCCTGGCATTTGGACAGGAAGACAGCAAAATTATTGTCGATGGCCCTGGGTGGAGGCGCTACTGCCGGTTGTTCTACTTTGGTAATGACAGCATCATCCAGTTTGGCCAGCTGAGGACCATCCAAATTGTTTTCGGATACGCTCATGCTGGTGGTTTTGATGGAAGCGGTCACCCATTTAAAAAATGACTTGTAGGATTCGGGGGCCAGGTTCTTCACCAACAATACATCGTTGGAAATCCGGCCCAGCAAGGCGGTATCGGTATTATCTCCCAGGGCAATGGCCACTATGGACGCTTTCTTTTTGTATTGGTTGATCCACTTCGTTACGGCAGTCTCGGGATTATCAGTGGGCGCACCATCTGTAAATAAAAAGATGATGGGTTTCCAATCGCCCTTGGTATCGGGTGTACTTTTCACCACATTGGTATCAATATCCTGCATCAGGAATTCCAGGGCCTCTCCCAGGGAAGTACCTCCTCCAATGGGGATCCTGGGCGGGTAAAAAGAGGTCAATTCGGTAAGGGGTACAATGCGTTTCGTTTTCCCGGCAAAGACAATGATGGATACCCAGGCTGTTTCCAGGGCATAGGGATCGGACCTGAGGTCTTTGATGATGGAAGCCAGTCCTTCTTCTACATAAGGCATTTGATCGCCAACCATTGATTCTGACACATCTATTAAAAAGTATACGGGTAATCTACGCATAGCAAGGAGGTTTATTTATGTTTTAATAGAATAAGTTTTTAAAACCGGCCGATGCCCAACAAGAGCAAAAATATAATGAGCAATATAATCTGTGACATATCTACAGATAATCCGCTGCCTACCTGGAATGGCTTGAAAACACCTCTCAAAAATTGGAGGATGGGATTAAAGAGTTTACTAAAAAAGTCAAACGTGCGCCTATACCTGGGATCTAACCTGTCTTTGTAAGGCAACAATTTTGAGTATAAGAAAAGACCTATGATCAACAGGTTGAGTAAGGTCCATATGATGAAATACATGTTATATGGTTAAGGTGTTTGCGACAAAGCCGGAGGCTTTGAAATATTCGTCACCAGCCGGAGGCTGGCGACTGAGAGAGCCCTTCGACAAGCTCAGGGTGGCATGACACAGATTGGCATCAGATGACCATGTTTACCTGCGGCGGCGGCGGCGGTAGCACCACTTCGCCACCGGCACCCATACTACGGTTACCGGTACTAACGGATGCAGATACCCATTTGAAAAATGATTTAATGGTAGAGCTGTCGGCCGTATCCAGGTGCACCACAATGGAGGTAAGTTCCTTCAGCAATTGATCATCTACCTTGGGTCCAGCCGCACAAGCCACAATTTCCCCAAAATGTTTTCTTTTCACTTCCGGTATCATCTCGCGGTATTTTTGCAGGTCGCTGGGCTTGCCATCGGTCATGATGAATAACAAGGGCATCCAGTCACCTTTCTGATCCGGGGTACTTTTCAATACCTCCCTATCCACCAGTTCACACAGTAATTCCAGGGCCTGTCCCAGGTGAGTAGGTCCGGAATCGGGAGTGGTTATCTCGGGGAGGATCAGGCTTTCCAGTTCTTTGAGGGGAAGGATATTATTCACTTCCCGGTCGAAGGTGATGATGGAAAGGTATACAGATTCCAAGGCAAAGGGGTCCTGCCGCAAGAAACCAATAAGTGATTCAAGGCCATTCTTCACGGCTTCAATGGGCTCTCCTTTCATGGAGCCTGAAGTGTCCAACAATAAATAAACAGGGAGTCTCCTCATAATTTGATTTTTTCCCCGGCCTAAAGGCCGGGGCAATAAAGGCCGGGGGCGTATTTTTGTCTCTGGCCTGAAGGCCAGAGCTATACAAGGCAGGGCAACCTTTAATTGTATTTTCCTAAGAATTGTTCCAGGCCGCCGCTATGGCCTATGCCTACTGCTTCAAATTTCCAGTTGTCGTCTTTTTTATAGATGCGTCCAAACTCTACAGCGGTTTCAATAGAGAAATCTTCGCCCAATTCATATTTCATGATCTCTTCATTGGTAGCGGCATTAAATACGCGGATGAAAGAGTTTCTTACCTGGCCAAAGTTTTGTTTCCTGCCCGGGGCATCATGAATGGTCACCACTACGCAGATCTCCCTGGCGCCCGGGTTGATATTAGACAGGTCTATTTGAATGGTCTCATCATCGCCATCACCGGCGCCGGTTGTATTATCACCAGAGTGCTGTACGGAGCCATCCGGAGATTTTAGGTTGTTGTAGAATACGAAGTATTCATCGGCCAGGAGTTTCCTGTTTTCACCAAGAATGAATACGGAAGCATCGAGGTCAAAGCCTTGTCCTGTTTGTCCTTCGTTGGTATCCCAACCAAGGCCTATGGTAAATTTGGGGAGGTCAAGGTTTGCGCGTTGTCCTTTTTGTAAGTTGATTGGCATATAAGATGGTTTTGATGGGTGATTGTTAATAGGTGCAGGAAGTTCTTTTTGTACTCTTCCATTTCATGGTATCCATTGCTGATGGCCAGGTCGACCAGTTGTTCCCGGAACAAGGGTGGCCGGTTGTCTATAAAAGCTTCAAAACCGGTAAACTCGGTATTCAGTATATACTTTACAATACGGGTATTGACCTTAAAGTTGCCAGCATCGATGATGCTAACCAATTGATGGATTGATTTGACATAGAAATAGTTCAGGTCGTTCTCAATCCGGGGATGGATGGTTTGTGCATCCAGCTGTGCGAAGTATAAATAGTAAGCTACTTCGTCCTGCAGTGAAAATTGTTTCAACAAGTTGCGGATCACCAGTTCGTGGCTGCCCGTTATTTTAATATCATCGATAAAGATCAGCAGTTTACCGCGCAGGAATTGGCTATCCAGGTGGTATTTATCATTCAGGATCAGGTTGAGTCTGCTATCGGCATCGAGTTCACCATAATCCAGGCTATAGGTTTTAAAGCGATGGATCTTGGCTTCTTCTGCTACGGGCAAACGGTTGGCGGCCAGAAAACGGTTAATGGTTTTCTTAAAGGCCCCGGCCATGGCATAAGAGGCGGTTGGGATGGCAAAATATGGGCTGGGCAGGATGACCAGTTGTTTGCCACTCGCAGCCAGATCAGCGGCATGGCGTTGGAGAAATCCATTGGCCAATGCTTCACCATAGGCTTCTGCAATATGGCCATCTCCAAATTTGAAGCGGCTATATTCGGCAGGATTGAAGGTAAAAGCATCCACCCCGGTTATTTTATGCAACGAATACACTGAGCTCATCCTCTATGTTTTTTAAGGTCATGCTTTGATCATTGATGAGAAAAGCATTGATCCCAAAATCCTGTGCCCCTCCTACATCGGTCAATATATTATCGCCAATATGGACTACCTGGCTTTTAGATAAACGGCCACCATATAGTTCGCTGGCCTGCTTATACATCTGTTCGAAAATGACAGGTGAAGGTTTTGAAGCTGACACCTCATCGGAATAAACCTGAAAATCCATGTATTTGGCTATGCCGGTGTTTTGCATCAGCTTTCGCAGAGTTCTTCCCTTGATATAACCGGTGTTGCTGGTTATATTGATGGTATAGCCCTTGTCTTTGAGTGCAGCCAGCATGGGAACGATCTCTTCATTCAAGGGTTGTGCAGGGAACTGAAAGAATAGTTGTTCGGATTGCCGGTAATATTCCTCCAACATTCCGGGCTTTAATTCCGACATATCAATGCCCAGTTTATCGAGCACCAGCATGTACATTTCGAGTGAGTCTACATTTTTGCCCACTGTTTCATTGATACGGTTTACCAACTGATCGGTTTGCCGGAATACCTTAACTACGGTATCAGGTTCTACCTGGTGGAGGTTGAAATAAGTACAGAAAAGTTTTGCCTTTTCTTTCTTAAAGTCTTTATGCGACCGTATCAAGGTCAACCACAGGTCGAAGGATATGTGTTTTGTTTCTGTCAACATGTTATACTACTACGTTTACTTCGGGTGGTGGCGGCGGCAATTCGTTGAGGCCGGTCACTTCCTGGCCACCGCTTTCAACTTTCTGGCTACCGGTGCTGATAGAAGCAGAAACCCATTTAAAGAATGCTTTGATGGTAGAGGAATCGGCGGTATCCAATTGTACTACGGTATCTGTAACCTGTTTCAGTACATTGGTATTGGCGCCCTGGCCGGCAGCGCAAGCGATGACCATACCAAACTTGCGTTTTTTGTATTCATTCAAACCTTTCTGCCAATCATCGGTGGGTTCACCATCGGTCATGATGAATACCAGGGGTTTCCAATCGCCTTTCTGGTCGGCGGTGGTGCGGGCTACTTCAGCCTCTACTCTTTGGGATAGGAGGTTCAGGGCTTCTCCCAGGGAGGTGGTGCCTGCAGCCTGAAGATCCGGCATCTGGAACGTTGACAATTCGGTAAGGGGTACGAGTTGTTGAGCCGTTGTACTGAAAGTGATCACACTCAGATAAGCGGTTTCGAGGGCATAAGGATCCTGGCGCAAGGTGGAAATAAGTACCTGCACGCCATTTTTCAATGATTCAATCGGCTCTCCAGTCATAGAACCGGAAGTGTCAAGTACCAGATACACGGGTAATCTTCTCATATAAATATTTTGATAGTTATGCGTTGACGTATTGTTTTAGGACCTCTACAAATGAGTCGGCCTGATGGGGTGTACCCAGGGCACGGAATTTCCAGCTACCATCTTTTCGGTACACTTCGGCGAAGGTCATGGAGCACATGCCATTGAAGGTAGCATCACCCGAGAGGTTGAAGCGGGCTATTTCTTTTCCACGGGAGTCGATAGCGCGGATAAAGGCATTTTCAACCAGTCCAAAATGCTGGTTCTTTTGGCGGCCCTGGTAAATAGCTACCACGAAAACGATCTTGTCAAATCGTGCATCGAGGGTATCCAATTTAAATACCAGTTGTTCATCATCGCCATCACCGGCGCCAGTTCTGTTATCACCGGTAGACCAGGCTTTACCAGAGGGGTGTTTGGGGCTATTGTAGAAGATCACATCTCCGCCAATGAGTTTATCGCCCAGGTTGGCCACCTTTCCATTGCTGTCCAATAAAAAGGCTACAGCATCCAGGTCATAGTCTTCTTGTTTACCACCGAGGAGCTTGCCGAGGAAGCCGCTTTTTTGCTGCTTTATGTCCCATCCAAGTCCAATGGTGACTGTTGCGAGATCAAATTCGGCACCGCCATCATTTTTTCTAAGGTCAATTGTTTGTCCTTTTACCAGGTTAATTGCCATAAATAAGGTTCTTTTTGTTTTTATTGTTAGGGTTTAATCGCTGATTGCTTCCGGATTGCCCGGATCTGATGGACCAAGCATCGTGGGCCGTCCTTAAGACGGCTTCGACAAGCTCAGCCTGACACTATTTGATGATCTGTCCTTTGTAATACTTGCCCAGGAAATAGCCCAGGTCTTCTTTATAACCTATGCCGGAGGCTTCAAATTTCCATTTGCCATCTTTTTTATAGAGGCGGCCAAATTCAACACCGGTTTCAATGGAAAAGTCTTCTCCCAGTTCATATTTGGCAATTTCACTGCCATTGGAATTATCTACTAGCCTGATGTAGGAGTCTCTGACCTGACCAAAGTTTTGCTTACGGGCGCCAGCATCGTGAATAGTAACTACGAATAGTATCTCTGCAATAGCAGTATCTATTTTAGTAAGGTCTACCACGAGGCTTTCATCGTCACCTCCTGCAGAATTACCGCCGGTAGGGTCATCACCGGTATGGTGTACCGCAGCATCGGGCGAATCGGTATTGCCATAGAATACAAAATATCCTTCGGCAGGAATGAGCCTGGATTCGTTGATCATAAATGCAGAAGCATCAAGGTCGAAGGCGGAACCGGTTCCTTCATTGGGATTCCAGCCCAGTCCCACGCTGATGTTTGAAAGGCCTATGTCTATTTTCTGGCCTTTCTGTAAGTTAATTGCCATTGGTAAGATATTAGTTTATATATCAGGGAAATTGTTACGGTTTGTCAAGGAAAATAATGGCATGTTGTGATTACCATGTTCCCAACAATAAAATATGGCTGCTATTTTCCGGAAGATGTATTTGTAAACGATGGCAGGACTATGGGTTTAGGCAGGACATCGATCAACGGGGTGGGTGCAAGCATATTCTACAGGGTTTATGGTGGTTTTAAAGGGTGAGACAAAATATAAAAAAATTGTTACTCACAAGCATTAATATATGAAGAAATTATGGTTTTCAATGGATAAGCTTTTCTTTCAGCGGATATTCGGGAGGTTTATGTAGTACCAGGGAAACGCATGGGTCAGATGGGCCATTCAGATTCCAATTGGCTGTAATATGACTACATACATAACAGTAAAATAATATTTGTGGGGCAAATATGGCTTGGAGATCATTGTTACTCTTTTCTACAATCCGCGCCAGTAAAGGGTTTTAACATTTATATAAGGGCTTTAGCATCCTGAAATGAAGGATTAGTTGGTTTGTGAAGGGGTAATGCGCGCTGTAAGTTTGCATCATGAAACGAGGATTTGAGGCAGACAGGAAGTAATACAGTAAAGAAATAATAAAAAATACGAATTATGAAAATCAAGATGAGGAATTTCGGAATGATGTTGATGGCAGTTATCGCTTTAACCTTAGCCTTTTCCAACACAACTTTAGCTAATGGCGAGAAGAATCCCAAAAGCTCTTCTATAGAATTGAAATTTATTGGTGAATATGAGAGCCAGCCAGTGTTTCAGCTGAACCTGAACAATGTGGAAGAAGATGAGTTTTCTATTACTTTCCGGGATGAGTTTGGTAATGTGTTGTATACTGGTAAAGTAAAGGGTAGCAATATCTCAAAGAAATTCATGCTGAATACGGAAGAGATTGGCGACCATGTACTGGTTGTAGAAGTGAGGGCCAAAAAGAGTGATAAAGCGGAAGTATATCAAATCAACCGCAACCGCAGTTATGTGGAAGAAACTGTGGTGAACAAGGTTAGATAATTTCAGTTATAGTTTTCGTTTATGTGTTTGAATACACCGGACTGCACCGGTGTATTTTTTTTGTGGCTACTTACGAACGATGAGGGGTTGCCGTTTGTATACTACATTGGGTGCTTCCTTCATGGTCCAGCTATCGGCCCATCCTTTGAACTGGTTGGCCAGGTTGGGGTAAGCGATCATGAGGACCGCTTTTCCGGAATGGATATTGACGCGGATCTTGCTGTGGTTGCTGTATGTTTTTTCTCCCTCGGGAGATTGGAGGTTTTCGACCCATTGAGGAGTTATATCATCCATACTACGGGGCACTGAGCTGGATTTCAGTTCGGATACAGAAGATGGATCGTAGGCAAACTGGGCTTTGTATGCTTCGGTTTCGTCATACAGATCCTGCAGGTATGATTTATCGAGTAAGGAGTCGAATATGATCTCGCCCACTTCGTATTGACCGCCATGGGTGATCTCGTGGATGAAATTGGCGGTTGAGCCAACGGTTAATACGATACATTTTCTATGGGTATCATAAGCGGTTGATCCTTCGGCTTTGGAGGAGGGTTTGAGAATGTATTCAACATCGCTTTTCTCCAGTGCATTGACAAGATCAAGTACTTTATCGAGGCTAGCCATCCTGGCTTTGAGGGAGAGGATCTCATGGTGGATCTTTTCTTTATTGCGGTTGGCCTTTTCTTTTACACTGATGACATAGTACAAACTATCTCTTTTATTTATGATCAATTCCTTATGCCTTGACCATTCATCAAGACACAAGGAATTGATTCCTTTAGGGGCAGACGACACCAATGGGATGGCATCGGAATGATCATTCATAAAAGGGGCATCTGCCATTGAGGCAAAGCCGACAAGGTTCATGATCAGCACATAGGAGTGTAGCCTGGACATAGATCAAGGTTTAATGGAATGACAATAAGGTTATTTCACCGTGGCTTGCACGGTATAGCATATGGAATTAAACCGGGAAACGATTACAGGTGAGTTTTCAAAGTCTGTACGGTAGTGAATACTAAAGATTGGTCGGTTGGTGGGGCTTGTCTTGCTACTAAGGAGCTACTATCAGGTGTAAAAAAACGTCTGCAACGTTAGTAAGTTTTTTCAGCAAACCCAAATAATATGCATTAAAAGTACTACTTATTTGATCTTAGTTAAGTAAGTAATTGGTTTACTAAGTGTAAACATGGAGTGGAAAGGCAGCTACGAGCGGTGAGCTACAAGCTGCGCGTGTAAACAGCCTGGAGGGGTGTGAGAAGGGGGAAATTTTGCCGGTTTACCTGGGGTTTGTAACTTTAAAGCATTCTTAATTAAGCGATTGTCGGTCTCCGGTTGTTCGTTTTTACCAAAGCTCAAAACATGCTAAGAGAAATTGATCAGTATTTTTTGGAGAAAGAGGAGCCTGTAAAAAGTTATTTACTGGCCTTGCGGGAATACCTGCTGCATTTTGATCCACAGGTAACAGAAGCCTGGAAATACAAGATGCCTTTCTATTGTTATAAAGGGAAAATGTTCTGTTACCTGTGGGTGCATAAGCAACATCATCAGCCGTACCTGGGAATTGTAGAAGGTAATAAGATCGATCATCCGCTATTGATCGTTGAGAAAAGGGCACGCATGAAGATCATGTTGTTTGACCCGGAGAAAGATATACCCATCAAGACTATTGAGTCTATACTGAAGCAGGCGCTGGCGCTGTATAAGAAGAAGGGGTGAACCGGGAGCCGGCAATCGTGAATCGGCAGTCGGCAATCATTTGCTTCGATTTGGTTTGATTCGATTTGATTTGATTCGATTTGATTTGTGAATAGAAGATTACATTATTTGTCAGAAAAGCAAACAGGGCAGCCGCTGCCCTGTTTGTATAATATGCGAATATGATTTCCGTATGTAATCTGCTTAGCCAATCATACCTGCTGCTCGCTTTTGCACAAAATCCCAATTAATGGCATTCCACCAGGCGGTGATATAATCCGGACGGCGGTTCTGGTACTTCAGGTAATAGGCATGTTCCCATACATCCAATCCCAGTAAGGGGAAACCCTTTTTCTCGGCCAGGTCCATGAGGGGATTGTCCTGGTTGGGGGTAGATACAATGGACAGTTTTTTGTCGTTGCCCGCGATTAACCAAGCCCAACCACTACCAAAGCGGCCTTTAGCGGCATCGGCAAACTGGGTTTTAAAAGCATCGAAGGAATTGAAATCTTTCTCAATGGCTGCCAATACTTTACCCGTTGGCTTGGCACCATCTACAGGTGTTTTGAGGGTTTGCCAGAACAATTCATGGTTGTAATGACCGCCTGCATTGTTGCGCATTTTGGCAGAATATTTAGAGATCCCTGCTAAGAGGGTCTCCAAGGAAGTAGTATTCTTATCTACTTTTTCGGCAACAACTGCCTCTGCCAGGTTTTTGGCATAGGTAGCGGCATGTTTGGTATAATGGATCTCCATGGTGGTAGCGTCGATAGCTGGTTCCAGGGCATTGTACGTGTAGGGTAATGGTTGTTGCTCATACGGCGTAGCCAGGCCTGATTTTACAGCAGGGGGCTGATTGGCACCGGTGGCCAGGGCATCCAGTACAGGAAGGGACAATGCTGCTGCCAGCCCTGCCTTACCGGTTGTTATGAGGAAATCCCGGCGATTATTGGTCTTGTTTGCCATAGTATTAGGTAGTTTTTAAGTTTGAAGGAACAATATTACAATGAATGTGGTTCGGCCCGATAAATATATTGCTGGTACTAATACAATTTTAATACCTGAATATGGGCTAAGGTAGGCGTGAATGGCCAAAAACCCATGGTAAAGTGGGTGAAATGGGGAGGCGTTAACAAGCGGTTAATGCGGCAATCGGCAGTCGGCAGTCGGCAATGGTCATTGGAGGCATTCAGTACAGGAATTTAGTAAAAGGGACTAAGGGAGAAAGCAATACTAGAATAAAAAAAATCTTATTACCTGATGATAGAGCAGTTTTATGAAATAATCGGCCGGCAATATAAGCCCCTGGATGAGCAAAGCCTACACCAATTGTGGTCGGTGTCGACTATAAGAAACCTTAAAAAAGGAGAACGGTTATTCGAAGCAGGTTCCTTACCCAGGTATTCTGCCTTTGTTGTGTCGGGTGCGTTGAAGTATTTCTATGTTGACGAGGAAGCCGGTGAACGAATTGTGGACCTATGTATTGAGCAGGACGTACTTTGCAATTTTGATAATTATCTTCAAAAGCGCCCGTGTGATTACAGTGTTGAAGCAGTGCAACATTCAACGGTGATTTGTCTCGATAACCACCTGTTTGATAAAATTTATTTTGTTAATCATCAGCTATTACAATTCGGCGCCCAACTGGCGCATACCGTCATGAAAAGGCAGTCGGCGCATATTCACCTATTGTCCATGAAAAACCCTGTATCCAGGTACCGGTATATACTTGATCAACATGCTCATTTACTACAATCCTTCTCGCTGACTGAACTAGCCAGGTACCTTAACTTAAGCAGGGAGACGTTGAGCAGGGCCAGGCTGGCGCTACTAAATGAAAGCCGGTCTATTTGTGATTGAGATCACGAATGGGACCAGGCGGCTCATTTATTTTTGACCTCCATCAAAAATATAAGTCATGTTACCTTCAACATTTTCCTATTACGAAAAAGGAAATGGCAGGCCTATGATCCTACTGCATGGATTAATGGGAAGTCTTAGTAACTGGACCCCGGTGGTGTCGCATTTTCATACGCAATACAGGGTACTGATCCCTACCCTGCCGATAGAAAAATACTCCGGGGACCATGCACTTGAATTTCTGCTGGAATGCCTGGAAAGCTGGATTGAAGATTTAGGGCTTCAGGACTTTGTTTTGGTGGGCAATTCGCTGGGCGGGCATCTGGCAGCGCGGTATGCGCACAAACATGCTGAACGTGTACGGAACCTGATCCTGACAGGCAGTTCTGGTCTTTATGAAAACAATATCAGCACCAGCTATCCCAAGCGGGGTAATTTTCAATACATAAAAGAACGGGTAGCATACACTTTTTATGATCCGGCGGTAGCGACGGATGAGCTGATCAGAGAAATATTCGCCATCACAACCAATCCGCGCAAATGTCTTTCGGTGATCAGGATGGCGAAGGCTACGCAACGCAATTATATTGGTGACCAATGTAAAGAAATTAAAGTGCCTACGCTTATTATCTGGGGAAAAAACGACCGGATAACGCCACCGGAAGTAGCTGAAAGTTTTCACCGGTTAATTCCCCATTCTTCCCTGGAATGGATTGACCAATGTGGTCATGCACCGATGATGGAGCAGCCGGCCCGCTTTAATAGCATCCTGGAAGGGTACCTTCGAGCCTTTTTCCTTAGCCCTCAGCGGCCAACAGACTCATAAGCAACTAATTTACAGTTGATTAAAGTGCAACCTTACAGATAGCCGGGCCCCTAACCAGGCATACTCCAGGGGGTAGGCTGCCTAAAGCGTGGGGTGAGTCAACCCGGGGCCAGGGTAAGGCCAAAGTCTCTATAAGGTCTCTATAACCTCTCTGTAAGCTCTCTAAAAGGTCTCTGTAACATCTGTACTCTTTATTTTCTTCGTATATTGGTTAAGGTAGCCGTTTATTCATAAAACCATTTATATGGCAAAGAATGTTTCTACGGTCTTTAAGTTCCAGGGAACGCTTGGCGAGTACACGCATGTAAATAGTATGACTTATGAGCCGCATGTACGAGCGAAACGTGGCACTTACACGCCTATCAAGCTGAACAAGTCGATGAAGAAGTGCAGTGACATGCTTATGAATTGCAACGGGCAGGCAAAACTCATTTTTGACGCTTTGCGTGATGAGTACCGGGATGGCAGCTTGTGGTGGCGGATGGTATCTATTTTTTTCAAGCGGGCCAAAGACGGGTTAAAACCCTCGGTACAGATGCTGAACAAACTGGAGTGTAATGCGAAATGCAAGTTGCATGATCTATTGGGTAAGGAGTATACGGTTGAAGTAGAACGGGCTGCCAAATCGATGCGATTGAGGATAGCACTTCCTGCTGGTCCTTTAAAGGGAGGGATTGAAAAGATGTCGCATTACCGGTTGCATGTAGTGGTGCTTTATCCTAATTTTTCAAAGGGGGTGGTACGAAAGGAAATTGCTGCGGGTGAGGTCATGCCTTTATCAGGTGAGCCGGTGTTGCTGGACCTGGAATTGCCGGCGCCATCAGCTACGGCTCCCTACCTGTTGTTGCAGGGGATTACGGGCTATGTATGTGTAAATGATACCATACACAGGATATGGACTTACCGGGGGCTGGCGGTGGTGAAGACAAGTTGAGCAGGTTTTTGTGGAAGGAGTGGAAGTTGATTAAGAAGGGGCGACGGGGTTCATAGTCAACAAAATAGGCTGGGAGACCTTATTTATGCAGAAACAATATTTTATTTTCGGAGGAATGGTTTTTGAGTTTGCTATTTGATATTTTCCTCTTATTTTTGCGGTCCCTAAAAAGGAGAGGTGCCTGAGTGGCCGAAAGGGCCGGTTTGCTAAACCGTTATACGAGCTTAAACTTGTATCGAGGGTTCGAATCCCTCCCTCTCCGCTGAATAGGTACTGTTTTCGGACAGTAGTTTTTCAACACCGGTAGTTTAGTTATACCTTCAAGGTGTATCAGGAACGGGAAGTAGCGCAGGCCGGTAGCGCACCTGGTTTGGGACCAGGGGGTCGCAGGTTCGAATCCTGTCTTCCCGACTAAACTGGACAAGGTGGCTTTTATGCCACCTTGTTTGTTTATATCATCCTCTGAAATGCAGTTCAGGTCAGCGATTAGCTGAAATAACTCATTTGTTTTTGGGGTTTGAAATCGCTGATTATCGAAATCATATACAATACCTTCGGGGAATACCAAATTTTGCAATTTTTCTTTAACGGAAACCTCCCTGGAAGTCCAGCCTGTGGCTAGTTTGGAGGAAATTGACACTCCAGTTTCATAGTATTTTTTTAGGTTTGAAATCTGCTCAGTGGAATTTGCCATTGATTCAAGGATTCCCTGCTTTTCATTTATAAGTTTAGCCATGAGTTTATCATAAGTCTCACGAGTCATTCCACTATCTGACAAATAATATTTCTCTTCTATTGTATCAATTTTCTCCTGGATCGCATTCAAGTTGGATTTAAGCGCCCTTTCTTGCTCTAGGCAGGAAACACCATACTTTTCAAACAGATTACTCATAGCGTAAATAAGTGGCAATATATGGTCAGATTTAACCGTGTAGGAAGAAAGATGGTTTACAAATTGACCATTTAAAATGCGGGCATTCCTATTACAGCAACACCCTATATTACGACACTTATAATAAAAAATTTTCTTCTTCTTTACAATAAATCCGGTGTATGGCTGCCCGCACTTATGACACTTAATGAACATTTTTAATGGGATTTCCTCCCTTTCCTTTTTATGTGTTACGCCAATTTTTCCACCCGCTTGATTCCTAATATTATTCACCTGCAAAAAAAGTTCTTGCGTAATTAATTTTTCATGCAAGCCCTCCACTAATCTTCCATTTAGTGTACGAACGCTAATGATACCACAATAGAAAGGATTGGAAAAAGTCATGCTCAACTTTTGCTTATAGATTTTTACGCCAATAGCTTTTAATCGTTGCAGAATTTCGTCATTTTTCATTCCCTGTGCTTTCCATTCAAAAGCCTTTTTCAGTTTTTTACCTAAATTGTTTACGACTATTTTTCGCTCACCATTTGTACGAATAACATCATATCCAATTGGGGGCTTTTTACACCAAATACCACGCTCCAGTTTTTCTTTAATCCCCGCCATGGCTCTTTGCCGTCTTAACTGATTATCATATTCACTAAACAGAAATTGCATGTTTTGTTGAAAGACTCCACCCGGATTGCTGGTGTCAATAGGCTGGGTTACGGCAATAATAGTAACCCCATATTTTTCACGAAGATCTTTAGCCAGTTTAATTGCCCCACCGCCAGTTCGACTGAATCTATCCAAAAGATAAACAAGTATGTGTGTTATTTGTCCCTTTTTCTTTCTAATTAAATCCAACATTCTTTGAAACTCTTTTCTTCCATCAGTTTTTGCAGATTCAAAAGTACCCCCGAAGTAATCGGAAATTGTAAAACCATTGCGTTGGGAAAATTCGTCAATGGTTTTTTTCTGCCAGTCAAGGCTTAAATTTTTGTCTGACTGTTCTTTAGTAGATACACGGGTATATACCACTGCTCGTTTATCTTTCACATTTGTAATTGGGATTTCTGCTTTCTTTGCCCACTTGGAGAATAAATCTACTGTGTTCATAATTTGAATGATTAAGGATTTACTAAACAGAAGTTTTTGCCACTACAGAAACATCGTATTTGTTAATTAAATAGTCTCTTAATTCAATGAAATTGCAAACGCTTGGGGTTAACCGGTCATACGAATACACAAGTACATAGCCGATCTTCTTTTCTTCAGAAAGAATTTGATCTAGCCATTCGAGGTTATTGTTAAGATCAGACCGATTAACATGTTCCAGGTACTTGGTAATGGTATAACCATTCTTCATTGCATAGTCATCAATAGCTTGCTTTTGATGTGTTATACTTTCGCTGGGATGGCCAACATGGTCTTTGGCAACCCTTGTGTACGCAAGTGCAAATTTTGATGTTTTTATCATGCGGCTTGTTTTGATTCCTCTAAATATACAACTTGTTGATTATCAATACAAATGATATTATTTTGGGAGGTACACTCATAAATAATAAAGGCCAGTTGTTCAATGGATTGTATAGCCTGGGTAGCCTGTTCATCAGTGTAATTTTCAAAGCCCGGAAATTCACGTAATTTATCAACTGTTAAAGGCTCTCTTTGGGGATTAATTCGTTTTGCGCAAGACATCCACTCGTCTGCAGTTTCTAAAGATGGAACAGATTTCATAGTCTAAATTTTTGGATTAAAAAGAATCCGGCATTTACTTAGAAAATGCCGGATTTATACCGATACATATATTTAGTTTAAAAATTATGCAGCTATTCTATTTTGAAATATTTGAATTTCGCCCCCCTGGTTAAATCTTCCCATTTGAACTGCTTTACCTTTCTCTGGTACTTCGATTACCACATCAACATCATGCTGGAATGTGTTCGCGCCTCTGAATTTGCCGTCTTTAGTCGATTGGAATATAAAGATGAAAGATTTGCCTGGATATGCAGCTTTTAATCTATTAAGATCATCAGGCTCCAGGCCAAGTTTGCTGACGCTGTCCAGAAATATAAAATCATATATGGAAAGATTAGTTGGTAAGACAGAAGCAACATATAAGTTGGGGTGTTTTACATTTTTCTCATTCAGTTTATTTTGTAAGGTTAAATCCAACCCTTCTTCCTTAGCTACGTACAGCACTTTACCATGATGCCGGGCCAGGTAACCTGCAAACTCAACGCACAAGTATGACTTTCCCATTTTAGGTTTTCCAAAAACCATTGCAGTAAAATTTCTGGAAGGGTCACCGATGAGGTCAAGCCATTTTCCCTGTAAGCCAATAGTATCAAATTCCAATTGCGCAAAGTCCATGCTGTTCATTATGGTTGGTACTGTATCCAATCCGTTAAGCTGTTGGCAAGCACAGCCCAAAATGTTTTCCAAACCGTTCAGTTCTGCTTTTTCAATTTCCAATATATCTTTTTCTTTACTACTGGTAAATGATTTTAGGTTCTTTTTCAACTCATGAATTTCATTTATATAGGGGTCATTGTCTGTTATTTTTCCCTTATCCATTGCTCGGTTAATCTGCTCTAACAAGTTTTTAGCTTTCTCTTTAACATCAGATTTCCCGTTCAAGCTGATATAGCGTTTAATAAAATTAATAGACGCTAACACCTTTTCCTCTCCAGCAATTAACCTAAATTGTTCTAATGTTTCAGGCTTCAACTCAATTTTTATTTTTTGCTTCATTGAATTATAAACACTGATGAGTTTATCCTGTATGAATAAAATTTGCTCTGCCCAGATAGATACCTTACGAATGCGTTTTTCAAGAATAGCCTTTTGCAATGAATTAATAAAGCGCAGGATTTCATCTTTAGTTTTCCATTTCCCATCCATGTTCACAAAGCGTTTGATAATCTTTAATTCATCAGGCATTCGCTCTACCATCGTGACGACGGGAGACGTTTGAATAATTTCTTTACTGGATTTCTGCGCTTTTTTTTTACCTACTTTTTTTTCAGATGAGTCTTCCTTTTTTCCTTCAGCAGGGGCTTCCTCCTTTTTTCTTTGTTTACTTGGCACCTTTTCTTTCTGAATAAGGCCATTCAGTTTCAACAAGTAAATATCAACCATCTTTTTTATCGCTTCACTGGAATTATACTTATCCCAACTTTCGCCTTCGTTCGTGATTTTCAGCACATAATTATGGCTTTTCTTTAATGCTTCAGTTAAAGTAGAAAGATCAATTTTATTTATCTCGTCGAAATAATTGTCAATCGTAATCATGGCGGGTATGTTGTATGTGATTTTTTTATTCGGCCTATTGCTTATATTTGATAAATTTGCTTATGAATAATTCTTCTTTACCTCCAATTGAGCCTTTGAGTTTTGATGAACTTTCAAAAGTTTTTTCAGTGACTTCAGTTACTTTAAATAAATGGATGGCCCCATATTTTAAAGAAATCGGCGAGCCAGAGGAAGAGGTTTACGGAATAAAAAAGTATTCCACAAAACAGGTAAAGTTGATTTTTGAGAAATTAGACTTCATTCATAAATGATTTTATTGTATTAAGCCGCCAACAATTCAAGTTCTAAAGTCAGCGCCTCTGCTTCCAGTTCCAGCATTGAAATAACATTATTTTGCCGGTCTACTGATTCGTCTTCAATAGGCGGCAACTCAATTTTTTTCCGATTACTATACCGGGCAATTTCTTTATCCAGGTCTTTTAACTGGTGAGATTGAATGGTAATGGAGCAACTATGATTTACCTGTAATAACTCCACCAGTTTACCAATATTTTTTTCTGGCAACATAGCCACCATTTTGTCCGACGCTTTTTCAAAATTGTTCTTCTCAACAAGCGACAGGATTTCTTTATCAAGGTAAATATCGCCGCCTTTAGTTCTTGATGCGGCAATGATCAGTTTAAAATAATCGCCATTGCGAAATATCGACAAACCATTATTGGTAACAATATGCTTTCCCTGTGGCAGAGATTTAACGATAGGTATAGCTTTAATAATAGGAACTATAACATTGTCTTGGCCCTGTTCGCCTGGATTCCAGTTGTCCGGTAAAAGAATGCCTTTTTTTTCCTGTTTGTCAATGGTGGTATAGCTGACCAGTTTTCCTTTTTGACCGCTGAATGCCTGTAGCAGGTTTCCAGTGATAATATGTCGTATTTTTCTGTCTACGTTATTGTCCCTTGTATATTTTTCCCAATCGTTCAGAAGTTTATCCATATCCGGTTGCGTAAGATCAGCGCTTGCACCTATTATAGCCATAATTTCCTCAGAATAGGAGGCAGGAATAGCCAGGTATTTACTGCTATTGGCTATAGCAAAGCGCAATTTCATAGCTGACGGCGCATACGGATTTTTCTTTTTATTGTCAATCATAAATCCGACAAATACCGTGGGCACTAACTCACTTCCATTGTTAAATGTATCTACAGGATAATTCAGCAGACGGCCGACATAATAAAAATTCAGAATCCTTTCTACATATTGCTTCCGGTTATTGAAAGTTTTTTCAGTAATCCTCAACTGCATGTCTCTGGCATCGTTCAATTCCTTCTCCCTCATTTTTACTGCTTCTATCCACCCAGGTGTCCCTTCAATCAGTTTTTTTATTTTCTTTTCATTCGGAATATCCTTAACCAGTTCATCATATCTTCCATTTGTCTCATTCAGCATTTCTACCAATTTACTTTCAACCTCAGTGTTGTATGCTGCCAGAAATTCTTCCTGCAAATCATTGGATGTTTTTCCTTTCAGCGTTTCCTTAATAAGGTTTTCCAGTTCTACCCTTGTAAATGGCTTTTTAAGTACATTGGCTTTAACTGTCTCCAGCATACTGTCGTCTCCAAATGCTGTACCCCCACCTTTACCCATCTTCATTACTTTAGACGAAATGGTTTCTGCTTCCAGGTTCATCGCTTCCACTTCCAGATCATATTCACCCACTTGTTTTAAATATTCAACGAAGTCATTGTATCGCTCCGCTATATCTGTATAAAAATCTTCCTGCATTTTGGTGGAAAGTACTGCTACCCGGCCTGATACCTTCATAGAAGCATCTTCCACTACGTTTGTGTTAACGCCACTGTCCGATTTTGAAGCATCCAAATACAAAGGATCGTCAAGAAGCTTATTAACTACCGGATTTTCCAACAAATATTCCTTTACCAATTTATCTCCATATTTATTTAAGAAGTCGGGGACATCTAAAATTTGGGATGATTGTTTTTGATTGGATGTGGTATTGGCATCCAGTGATTTTAATTTCTTTTGTAACATCATCAATAACCTTCTTTCAGCCGGAATAGCAGATGAGACATAGTCATAAATCGGTTTGAGTATTTGCCCAGTCCGGTTGATACGTCCCCTTTTTTGAACTTCGGTACTAATATCCAGTTCTGCCTGTAAGACGATCATTACCCGTTGCTTTACCTGGTCTTTAGGAACTTTAGCGGTCGGTATCGCATGTGCTGATGCACCGGTACTCCCGGACTGGTTGATCATCAGTACATCCACTTCGTTATTGTTGAACTGGCGGAAAGCATCATTGGTATTTACGCGCTTACGGGCCATCACAAGGGCTTTGCTGCCCTTCCAATTCATTTGCATTTCATATTTACGGCCTGTAACTTCTGCTACTGAATATCCTGCCTGTTTTAATTTTTGTATGATCACATCAATAGGTGATATGGTGATACCTGTAGAAGCTGCCTGTATTTTTTCAATTATACCTTGGTATTCCGTTTGTGCTGCCAAGGAAAAATCACTTATGTCAAATTTTTTGTAAACAGGATTTCCGTCAATATCTTTTTCTGTATAGCGCAAAACACCTTCCAGTCCACGTTTTAGTACTTCGGAAAAATCGGCATTAATGGTATCGCCGTCGCTTACGGGTGTTCCGGTTTCATTTTCCATTGTCTCAATGAAAGAACCCATCGTACTGGCAAAAGCAATGACTACTTTTTTGCCTTCTTTCAGTCGTTCGATGGTTTTCTCTGCTACTGCTACTGCTTTTAAACTAAACAGCATTTGATTGATAACATTGAACACCTTTGAAAAATAGGGCAGATTATCAACGCCTGCCTGGGACGTTCCTTCCCTTATCGTCACTTCCTTACTTTCTGCAACTGCAATTTTATCCAGTTGTTCCACTTCCTTATCAACATGATTTCCCTGGAAGGCTATAATATCCCGTAATATCTCTGTTATATTATCAGCTATAGCTTTGTGTTCCTGTGCCTTGTCATCCAGGTTGATATAGTTGACCTCCACGCCTTCAAAACTTCTTTCACGTCTTAACATTTGTCCCTCACCTACGAGTTGTGAACTTAATACTTCCTGCAAGGCCACCCCACCCCGGCTAATGGCATCTACCAGGTCATCTCTAGTCATATTGCAATCGCTTATCGCCGTTTTCATGGCGTAGATGGGCATATTATCTGGCCTTTTGGCAAAGGTTGCCGAAAGAAATACGACACCTCTTGTACTACGAATAATACTTTGCATAAATTCTCCGGTATTACCCGAGCCTGACGAATTGTGCGCCTCATCCATAATAAAAAGATTACCAGCGGCGATTGCACTCAAAAACTTAGGTTTTTGCGGTTTTCTTTCTGGAGAATTAAATTGCGAATAGGTTGCCACTACAAAATCATATTGAGCAGGGACTTCCCGGTTTTCAATGATGCTTTGCTGCTCAGTTGGAGCAGGTGCTGTATATATTACGTTGCCGTCCTCGTCCTTAATATCAGTTTTCGGCTCCCGGTTATTTACAATAAAAGGTTTTAAATGGGCGGAGCCAATAGCTGATAGATCCCGGTAAATATCGGAAAACAGGTTCGCCTTTTCAGTCAGGAAGACAGGTTTCATTCCTTGCACAACGCCGTATCGTATCATGGCAGCAGCAACACGACCCTTGCCGATGCCGGTCTGGTCGCCGATGATCATGCCCTGATTCCTGGCCTCCAGGTTATAAATGGCCATTGCTACTGCGTCTATCTGTTCAGCGCTTAGAACTGCACACAACGCCTTTTTACTTGGATATTGTAAGCGGTGGCGAACAAAATTGTCCATGTCGCCCCCTACTTCCAATTTGATTTTCTGAATGGCAGAATGGGTTTCAAAAGCCATGCTATCTGGCACTTGTGTATTTAACACGGTACAGGCATCTGATGCCGGCTCGTAAGGTGCGCCTAGTTCATCATCACTATTTATTAATAATACCAGGTAACTCGCTGCTTTTATGTGGGCGGTAATATTATTAATTTCCTTTTTTGAAATAGTAGTTCCATAAACTTTTCTTCCATCAATATTTGAAAATTGTGTGTACGGAATAGAAAGCATATAAACCAACCGATCTGCATCGGTATCAAAAGTCAAGTAATCGCCCGTTATATTGTTCTTTAAAAGGATAATCAGTTTATATACTGATTTATATTTTTCTCTTGTTGCCTTGTATTTCTTATACAAATTGTTGTCTATGTTACCAGGCATTACTGCACCTAGATTATCTTTCTTCTTGTTATTGTCTGAAGTTTCATTAACAATAATAATAGAGTACCCCGCATTTTTGAATGCACTCAAATACATTTTCAGTATTTTAGCTTGTATGATACCCCCCATTATGATTTTTCCATCTTTATCGACAAGTGATCGTTCTTCAAACTTACCCGTGAATTTCCATAATTCTTTTGCATCGTTGCCCCAGCATGTATAATAATATCGGCCCTGCTTAAACAGTATAATGTTTTTGGTATTATAGTCTTTAATCTCCAAATATCTATTGTAGTCAATAATGTCCTGTTGTGTATGTCGTTTCCCATGTTTAACCTCATAGGCTATCAATTCCCAGGGAACTGGAAGAACGGTATTGTAGGCCTTGGCAACATAATTAGCCCTTTCATTCATTACAAATAAGGCCGAATACCCGGCTTTTTCGATTTTCCTTTTTACTTTATAGTGGTCCGGTTTGTATATTCCTTCCCTTGCATAAAAGGGAGAGCCGTAACATTTTACATAGTTGGTTCTTTTGATTTTTGCCAGCAATATGGCATCTTCATTAAAGGTCTGAAAAGTAGAAGTGGTTTCCAAAAGAATGAGTGTATTCGGATGAAGTTTTTTCAGCGTCCGATATTCATAGAACATGGAATTGTCGTTTTCTATACCATCTTTGTTGATGTAATTTATACCGGCTAAACCATCCAGGTTGAGCAACTCCAATTCAAGAGCCAATGCCTCTGCTTCTAATTCTAAAAACCTCATAGAATTGTCCTTTTCATTTATAATTGGGTATGCTGATGCTACATGCAGTCGATTTTGGGGTGGTGCTGGAATTTCCTGTTTCGCAATATTTATGGCCTCAGTTACCCGAGTGAATAATTCATCAAATGTTTTTACAACTATATCTTTGGCTGAATTATAAACTGGAGCATTCCCGAAAGGCGTTTGCTTTCTTCCGCCAATTAATATCAGGCGTACATTAAAAGCCGTCCCCTGGCGAGCATATAATTTATGACCATCAATATTAATTACATCAACAACTTTATATCTGCTATATAGGTAATTGAAGAAAATTCTGTTTTTCCCAGCTTGAATTCTTCCTTTATCGTCCCAGGCAGTATGACCGCCAATGATAATAGCAGCCTTTCCACTATCTTTCATACAATCCAAAGCCCTCAAAGCCATAACATGTTCTAAAGGTTTTATCCGGAAGGTTTCATACATTACTTCTTTTTCCATTACTCCAAATGGTGGATTGGTCAAAACAGCATCATACCTTTTGTTATCTTTTTGAAATGGATTTGTGGCATCCTGATTTGTTACCTCCAAATAATCTTGTGTTTTCAGGTTTCTGTTTCGTATAGGGTCAATTTCGTTGACAACAAAATCAACTGGATTTCCAGCAATAGTTAAGAGACCATTTCCTGCAGATGGCTCAAAAAAAAGGCTTTTTTGTACAGGTTTGTCTATAACACAAAATACACCAGCCAGGTATGAAATGGGAGCGGGTGTAGAATACTGTTGTAGCAGAATGCTTTGTGAAGTCCGATGAGAAAGATTTACCTGCAAATGATATAGTTCCACTATTTTATCGAATCTTTCTTTAATTGTTCCCCCGCCGTGCGCCAATTCTCTGGCCCTGTTTACAATGGCCAGTTCAGTCAGTTCCTTGACTTCTGTTTTATCGGTAATGCCGAAAGCAGCGGCTAATTTTTCAATTGATTTCTTATTGTGTGAAACTTTCGTTTTTAGATCCCGCTCAACTTTTTCAACAAATGTATCTAAGGAATTCACCAGACTTTCCACTCCCGCTAAACCGCCTTGTTTATTTTGTGCAAAAGAATAAAAATCATCTTTTGAAAGAATTAAATGATCGACCAGTAAAATATTATGATAAGATGAAGCCTTTTTAAACTCTTTAGTCAATTTCAAATCGGGTTCACTCGGCCGCATTTGTCCTGAGGGATGATTGTGTGCAATAAGCATGGCAACGCACCCACATTTTAAAGCAACTCCCAAAACAATGCGAATGTCAGCCGTTACAGTGTGGATAGAACCTTTTGAATGCCTGTAATATCCGATAATCTCATTCCGGGCATTTAAATACAGCACCACAAATTGCTCCTGCAATTCAAGGGTATTAGTATCAAAAGCAGATCGAAAAAAAACTGCAATATCCCGTACGTTAGAAATCTTGCCTAAAAATGACTTGCCTGTTTCTCTTGAATAAGAGACATTGATTTCCGGCACAATAATTTCCGGTATATCACCTAATACTATTTCTGCTCTTACAGGATATTGCATACGGATTTTTTGTTATCGCATTTATTATTTGGTTTTGTCGGATTTGATTGATTTTTCTAATGGATTGGCGTTAAAAAAAGCCTGCGCGAATCCCGGTGGTGTGATACTTCTTAATTCCTTTGTCATCTCGCTTTTTCCTCCCAGTAGTTGCGTCCAGGAACCCTGCGCACTAAATTTGGCAGGGGCGGTTCGCCGTACAACCTTTGGATAATTGAACTTACCCCACAAACCTGTTTTCTTGCTCCAGGGATCACCAAACCAAAATGGTTGCCAATACCACGGGCCAAATTGTTTAAGTTCCGGTATTAATTCGTTTAAACGGCCAACCGGGTTTTCGATTACCCAAAATGAAGGATCAAAATATTTAATGACCTGTAGTATTTTCTTTACCATTTTTATGCTTTCTTCTGTTCGGCCCCAATTTTTTATCTACCTGTAATGTTCTATAGCCAGCACGACGGTAGGGCTCAGACCATGATCCACTATAATCAAATAGGGATATGAGAATGGGGCGTGCAAGCAGTACTTTAAAAGACGATACCTGTTTCAAACAATAACTAATTATTCCTCATTGTTGCAACCAGCATTTGAATAAATTGCGTTTGCATTTAATACCATATATACTCTTCAATCCAACTGGCAACTAAGGAAAGTAATTGGTCTGCTGAAAAAGTTATAGGTGATGAAACGTCGGCATGATTGATATAAATAGTTTCCAAGGAATTTCCACTATAAATTTTGAGAATAGCGCTCTTTAAAATACTGACTTCAATAACATTGGGTTTACTAACATATTTTATAAGGCCGTTGTTATTAATTTTTAAAAAACCTACCCCATCTGTAATCTCGTAAGCCATAATTAATTGAGGTTATTATTAGACTTCTTTACTTTTTCGGCGATAGTCTCGCCAATGACAGAACCTACAAAACCTCCTATCAGGAGGTAAGGTACTACATCTTTGTTTACACCCTTTGCGTACCAATACGCCAACAAGGAAGTAACCAGTGTCGCGGTTGATACAATAGTTTTCTCGTTCATATCAATGATTGATCAGATAGTGAGTGGCTATGCCTGACAAGATCATCAGTCCAATAGTTTTGAATGTACTTTTTGCCTTTTGCCGTCGCAGTTGTTTTCGTAACTGTTTATTTTCACCAAATAATATTTCCTGCTGCTGAATTGATTGGTTAAACAGTACATTAAATTCCTCTTGCCTGGCTGTTTGCGTTTGTATAATGGTATCCTTAATAGCTATTACGCTGTCCATTGTAGTAATTTGCCTATCATAGAGGCTGTCTTTATTGGCATTTTCCTGTAGGTAAGCAGTCACCTCCTGTTTCAGCGAATCACAGGACAATGCAATACTATCATTTTGGGCTGGAGTTTTTACATTTTCCGAAAATACTTTTGCCGATACACCCTTTGGCTCAATAAGTTGTTTGATATTTTTTTCCCTTTGGGAAGTAGTCTTTTTTATTTGAGTCAGTAAAGCATGAGTAGCTGTAACCTCATTTTGGAGATGAGCGTTTTTAGTTTCCAAATATTTAATGGCCTGCTGGTGCTCTATCTCGATAATTTTAGCTTGTTTTTTAATTTCAACGGGGGAAATTGTTGTAACAGCAGGTTGATAGTCACGACCACTGCAACCGGTGAATAGAAAGGCACCGGTAAAGCCAATCAATAAACCAATGCAAAATAAGGTGAGAAGGGTTTTTAAATTAAAAGTTATCATAGTACAGGATTAAAAAGATTATAATTTAGTTTTCCGTTCAATGGAGTAGCCAAAACAGCCCGCGCCCACCAACGATACAAAAGAATAAAACATAAATTCTGGCACATCCAGGCAAAAAAACTGACGGGCAATCCAACTAACAATTAATACCAAAACAAATAATGCAATTGCTAATTCCCTCAAACTGAAACTGCCGTCCTTATCTCTCAATAATTGTTGAATAAATGATTTCATGTTTTCATAATTTGATATGTAATTAGTGCGGCCCCAAGTCCAATCCCGATTCCCGCAATACTTATAGCTGTTTTTCTTTTCTGTTCCCTGGCAATGGCCCTTTCATCAAGAAGGGTGTAAGTGAAACTATTTCCATACGCTCTCTTATGCTGGTCACACAACTGCATAAAATGATTAAAGTCTGTGATATTTGCAAACACCTGGCAACCGGCAGAATAACGGTCTATTGTTTTAGTGGTTCCATTTACCGAAGCCCGGTGAATATTGATCCCAAACAAACCAGTTTCCAACCGGCCATTGAAAAAATCAAGCACCGCATTTCTGTCATAATCTCGTAAAACTGTTACAGGTTGTCGCTGCACCAGTGCATAATACTGCCCACGGTGTAAACCGATTTGATAAGCCTGTTTGTATTGCCCATGTTTTAGTATAGCCGTACCCTGCGGGTTCATTGGATTTTTCAGCCAATAGGTTCCCGGATCTGTAGTAGCGGGAAATAGGTAATGAATCCACTGGTTGCTGTTGTTTTTAAAAAATACGTTGATCTGATCATCAAACCGGTTTGGGACAATGCTATTTGCCCGAACGCCTACTATATTTAATTCAAAAGGCCGGGTATATACCACATACCCTTTTGTCTGTAGCGCATGCACAATGGAAGAAAGCATTATCATACAGCTACTCCCAACTGAGGTGTATAATTTTTCAACCAGTCATTAACACTAAACGACGGACATTGCTTTTTTACACCAGGAAAATCACGATGCCCCAATATCATCGCACTAGGATATTTTTCCGACAATTCAATCAGCTTATTAAACATAGCATGCTTTTGCATATCAGTCCGGTTGTCAATGGCACTACCTTTACTATCTATTCCACCGATATAGGAAACATGGATAGCCTGTTTATTATATCCGGCCACACCATTGGCGATTAAATCTTCAGGTTGAATGCTCACGATTGTCCCGTTTCTTTTAATAATGTAATGATAGCCGGGGTTATTCCATTTCTTTACTTCTTTCCAGTAACGTTGAATACTTTCAATAGTGGTCTCAGGTGGTGTGGCTGTGCAATGCACGACGATATATTTTATTTCTCTTTTCATTGCTACAGATTTTATGAGGTTATACAAAAAGAGTAATTTCTGGATCATAGTTTTTAAGCCAGTCCTTCACTGAAAAGCCTGGGCAGTTGGCTGTTGCGTCCAATTCGTTATGGCCGATGATTTTCACGCCGGGATATTTTAAGGAAATAGTTGCCAGTTTATTAAATAAGGCGTCTTCCTGAACAGGTGTACGGGTGTCACCTAAAGCACCTGTTTTGTTTCTGCCCCCGTTGTAAGCAATATGGATAGCTTCATTATCCACTTCAACAATATGCTTAATGACTGTATGCTCAGGGTGAATTGTTTTAATTTCCCCCGTTCTTTCCACCACGTAGTGAAAGTACCCGTAAGCCTGACTTTTTTTTGGATCAAATGTGGCTGTATTATGGACAACGACGTATTTAATAAATCTTTTCATGATTTGACTATAGTGGTTTTATGCACCTGGTTTGAACCAAAAAATACTTGCCTTTGTTCTGAAAGAGCGTGTAATCTAGTCGCCTGCATACCTCGTTGCCGAGTACCATGCGGGCCGGTACTTTTACCCCCCGGTTAGCATCTAACCATACCGTTGTCGGAAGAATGGTGACAACTGGCAGGCCGCCGTCTAAGCCTGACAGGCTCCACTTACTGCCGTCATATTGCAGTCCCATGCGCAGGAACTCGTATTTTATTTTTTCCTTCTGATCAGTCTTTTTGAATACACTCAGCAGACCATTGACGATAGTTTGCCGCACACCACCATTCAGCCGGAAGGTCTTAAACACTTCATTGGCGGCAGTGTAATCCTGCGTATCCTGTATTTTTTTTAAAATGATCAGTACCCTGTTAAAATCATTTGCCGAAGCAGCAGTAAACAATTCTTTGCCGGATGCAGCAGGATCGGCTGCCGCAGTTGTTCCCTCTACCAGCACGTTGAATGTATTCTGATCAATACTTTGCGGTAGCCCTAACTTTTTGAGGGCATTGGCCGTTTCGGTTCCAAAATCGCCATCTGCCCCATATTTTGGAAGAATGGACGGGCCGTGTTTGGCAATAAGGGCTTCCTGTAATTGCCTTACCTTTTCTCCTTTGCTTTTTTTCTTTAGTGGAAATCCGGATGTGTTGGCGGCTTTGGGTTTGCTGGTGGCGCTTGCCTGTGCGGGTTTAGGGATAAATATATTACTGGTAGCGGGAGCCTCATCAGTATTGGCTGTTGAACTTGTTGGAAAAGGTCTGAGTGCCTCGTCCAGGTCAGAACCTTTGCTGCCTTTTCTCTTTTTCAAATACTGCCAACCAAAATACCCTAAAATTCCGGCTGCACCCACTGCAATTGCTGTGGCGATGATTTTTTTCTGCCGCTGTTTTTTATTGGAACCGGATTTTACCTGTTTGGATTTTGCTTTTGTTTTCATAACGGCGGATTATGCTTTCGGCTTTTTATTAATAATATTGAGCATAGGGCCATACTCCCATAATTCCAGTTCACCCTTTAGATCGCTTAATAGATCATTACCATATTCATTTTTGTAAACTGTGGCAACCTGTTGAAATGCCAACTGTGTAGGGATCTCTATAAAAACGGTTTTTATGGCCGCCTCATCGGTTGCTGGAATCCACCCATAGGAAAGGTCAAAAGCAGCTTTTAATCTTTTGGCCCATGACAGGAACTGCTGACCCGAAATGGCGGGTAGTTGCCCTGGAACATATTTATCGGGCTTGGTAGCAATAATGGCAATCATCTCATTGTACTCACTGGTCTGCAACTCATCCTGCATATCTTTCATCAGGCTGCCGTTGTACAACTTCTGATAGGATTTGATTACCTCTTTAAAAGCTGTCTTACTGGGTACTGCCTTTATCGTTTCACGTAGGGCTTCCTCATTGGTTCCCCACCAGCCGTCATTGTCAAATGCCTGCCTCATTCGTTTAGCAAATGCTGCCGGGTTATTGTCATCATAACTTTTCCTTTCCTCGCTGGTAGAGACAGCTTTGCGTACCAGGCTACGGCCAATAAAGAATGCACTGCCCAGGATTACAATACCTACCAAAGAATAAATTACCTTCTCCTTAGCGGTAAATTCACCCTTTTCGGTGCCGGTATGGGTAGAAGCCTCTTTCATTACTGTTCGTTAGCCCTGTTTTATTTTATACACCTAAATACTTTTTGGCCAATGCTGTTTTTACTGGATCATGCTTAACGATGTGTGCAAGTCGCGATAACTCCTGCGCCGAAAGTTTGGATGCCAGTGCGGTAAGTGCCGCCATCTTGGTTTCCGCATCTGTTTCAGTCTTTGCCTCTATGGTAATGTCATACTGATAGGTATTCATGGATCAACAATTTGAATATTGAGTAATTCAGCAACCGTTTGCAGACTATCAGGAGTTTGTGCAAATTTTTCGAGTACCTGCCACACGGTATTTAATTGTGACTGGTCAAATGCTGTTTCCAATTGCCGGAGTAATGGAATGTAAGGCAGATGTTCAGGCTTTACTTCCTGTGTAGCGGTAACCTTCTTTTGGTAAGAAACTGCGGTTTCGGGTGCAGGGGGAGAAGACAATAATTGTTGCTTGTCTATAGTGTCCTGTTCAATAATTCCAGCGAGTGCCTCCCCGACAACCGGGACTTTACCAAGCCACTGTGGATTTCGCCTGACTATACCTTCCAGAGCAATAGAGGCAAGTTCTCCTAATCTCAATTTTTTATGTTGCTGCGTATCTTTCTCCTGATCAAGCTGCCCCTGCAATAACTCCGCATATTCTTCTGCTTCTTTCAGTTTGGTCTTTGCTTCTTCCAGGTCTTCACGTAATTGATTCATTTCATGTTCTCTATCCCTCGCCGCTAATTTATCCTGCACAATGGTTTCAATCTCACCTAATCCATTATCGTGTTTCTGTTTATTGTGTACATAAAAACAATACTGATCGTTTCTATTGGATAGCCCGGAATTATAGATCACTATTCTCACTTTCTCCGTATCCTCCGTCATGTATCGTTCATAATTATCAAATTCCGTTACATCAGAAGTTTTGGGGACCACCTTCAGCGTGTCTACGAAAATTTCATACAACCTGGCCTGATTCTTCTCAGTCATGTCTTCCAGGTAATTTTTCAACCTGTCAACTTTGAACTGATCATATTTTTCATTCGTTACCGGCATTGTTGTTGTTTTTTCGGAATGACCTGGATGAATCGTACATGCGCTAAAACCGCAGATAAATTGATAACGATGATCTCCCCTTGGTGCTCGTATTGTAGTTCATTTGCTAATTGGTCACTTAAATCATACATACCCATAAGACTTTCCACCCGCACATCGTTAGGAGGCTCTACTAATAGGAATAACTGGCTGTATCCCCCGATTCTCCTTTTCTCTCCCGGTTTGAGCAGTAAATGCCGGAAACGGATATGGTACAGTGAACCGTATCCTAATTCACACATCCGGCGGGGTATGTATTCTAAAGCCAGGTTAACTGTCATGGTTCGCACTTTTCGATCCACAAATACAAATGCAGGTAATAATGCTCGCCCTCCTGCCGTTCGTTCACAAAGAGGCCCTCCACCCAATCCGCGTCCTGTATATCCAATTCCAGTTCTTCTCTCCTCCTTCCATGCGTCCAGTTCAATGGCTCCCATATTTTGGGGCTGATGGTATCTCCTGAATGAATATTAGTGTCTTTAACCAGGTCAAACTGAAAAAGATGACTTTCGCATCCTTGTATTTGCATAGCCAGTTGCCCGATACGTTCATTCGGATGAATTTGAAATACCGGATCAATACCAATCGGTGGAGCAGCACTGCCCTCATCGGGCATAACACCGTATTCAAAACCTATAACCCTCTTGCTATCACTGGGAAGCTGCACCTGGAAATATTTTCGCTCTCCGCGATGACTGAAATATAGCCGCTGTACAATTACTTCTTCTTTCATGAGCCGGTATCATTGATTTCGCAATCCAGGTACAGGGAAACACGGTAGGGTATAAAAGGATCAGTTCCGTAGACGGTGTCCTTATAATCCACTTTTATCTTGCCGTTACCCGGAAGCATTCCGCCCAATTTATAATACCGGTCATTGGGAGATACATTAATACCCGTCATGAGCAATTTACTTTCGTAATGCTCCGGGAATAGTTCCTCCCGGTTGATTTCTATTTTTTGAGAACCCCGGTAATACAGCAAATCATCGCGACTGCAGGTCATCAGGAGTCCATGCAGCAGCGTAATGTTCTTATCCAGTTCAAATGTTTTTGAATAAACAATGCCAGCCGCAGTAATATCAATGTCAAATCGTTTTTTTATCCTACTGATCATACAACAAAGTTTAGAAGTGATGGCTGACCTTACGGGGTCAGACCATCACGGTGAACCAGACCTCAACCAACAACTACGGAGTAGTAATAGTGCCGTGTAACCCAACGAATACATAGGTATTTGCAGCGATGCCATCCATGCTGCCCAGTTCGATGGTCATTTCAACCAAAATATCGTCGTGGATAAGACGGGGATTTGCCAGTTTGTAATAACCAATCGGTACTTGGTGGTAAGCGGCTGTTTTAAACACAGCATTAGAGGTTTCAGGAACAATGTATTTTTTGTTGGCTTTCAAACTAAATTCACCATTAGCTATGGTGTGAAAAGTTTCCAGGCCCTTATATTCGGTGGCAATGATCTTGTCTTTTGTACCATCGGCAGACACCCCGGCCAGCATGTAAATACCACTTACCAGTAGTGCCTGGTTCTTGGGTAACTTTGCATTGGAAATATTGCGCAGGCCAATTTCTTTATCGTCCTGTGTTTCAAATAGCTTAATGGTTTTGGAGGTTACCGGCTTAATGGAGTAAATGGTAGAATCTGCGAGTCTTAATTCGCCCTTCGCCAATGCCTCTTTAATGTGAGGCGGCAACTCGGCAAACATTTTTTCCATTTCGGCCCGTGAACCACGGGAACCTGCTCCAGTATTAGATAATTTGTTTACTGTTCTTTGTCGCTTAATGGGATTCATACGACGAAGTGCGCCGAGTAATTCATTGTCATCAATACCATCAATACCTATTAACGCACCAGCATTATTATATTCTTCAACTCCATCTAATATGCCTAACATAGTTTTTAATTTTACCTTAACCTTATAAGGAATAAGGAGATTAATAAATCTTGTTTATTGTTGTTTCGATTTGAGCAGGTTTTCAAGCAGGGTTTTACTAATACATGATCTCTTCTGTATCAAGTAGCCCTACCTCATAATCATTAGTGCCAGCCATTGTTCCTTGGAACTGCATCGCGCTTTGGGCTATTTGGTCTTCGATGTCATCCAAAGCAGCAAGGTCACCGTTCAGGCTATCAGGATAAGTGAAATATTGCAGGTCGCCAATACCGCTTGTCGGCGTGTTACCCTTTTTCAGGATTTTATCAATAAAGAACTTTTCTTTAAGCGATTCCCGGTAGGCCGAAAGGCGTTCTTTTACCCCTTCCAGCCCATCCAACCCCTGAACTGTACCAGCTTTCTGAAAGCTATTTGCAGCCATTGTTCCCACACCCAGCAGTTGAATAATTTTATTATTGGTGTAGTGGCCTGCTCCAGTAATAAGAAATCCAATAGGAATGGCCACCTTACCGGAAACCGCAGCAATCACGCCACCGCCGATCACCACCAGGACCAGATCTTTAAGGCTCAATATCCCGCTGGCTACCACGTTTCCTTTACTCTCCATTTCTCCTTTCAGGATTTTTATCAATTGGTTCTTTTTAGCTTTTTGTGCGTAGCTATTTTTTTTATTTGCCATGGTAATAATTTAATTGTGACAGAGAACAGGGCTATAGTAGGGCCACTGCGGTTTTATTTTTGTGTTTGGATTTACGACGATGGTTTTTCTTTTTTCCGCCGATACCCGAAAGAGGCTGTGGAGAGGATTTATTTTGAGGGCTGCTTTTGAACATTTTGAAACCTATGGCTATGATCGCAACACCTCCCACACCAATTAGCGTTGGCTTTAGCCACTTTTTATTTTTGTCCCAAAAACCTTCTTTCTTTTCCGGATTGACATTACTACCACTGCCGGTAGCTGGAGAGGAAGTTGCGGAACCAGGTGCCAGTGGCATTTCAGGAACAGAATAATCATTTTCCACCTCAGTTGGTAAGGCAGCTTCACTGGACGATGCAGAAGACGTTCTGGCAGTAAATGTAGGTTGGATGGTTGGTGTGCTAACAGGAGATGACGATTCGCTATAATCCTCCCTGGGAGTTGGTGTCGGTAAAGCGGCAGGTAATACCGGTTTAGTGGCCGATGCTGGTACAGGTGTCGTGTCTTTAACCGGAAGGTTATTTTCTGCAGCTGTATTTACATTTTCGTCAAAATCCTGGCTTCCTTCCCCTTTGTTGCCTTTAAAAATATTGCCGATCTGTTTCAGGCTAGCAGCAATGGCTGTTATCGCACCCATAGCTGCCGTGATCGCGGCCATACTTACGGGTTCTCCAAGTTCACCCAAACCCTCTACCAGATCCTCGCCATTCATACCCTCCACATTCTCGCTGTAATAGATCTCACCTAACAATTCTGGCAGCGGGGTATAAGTGTCCATCCCGTCAAGATTTCCCAGGTCTATCATGCCCAAGCCATCCAATCCTTGGACCGCTTTGTCCTTATTCCCTTTCCCACCAAGAATAGCTTTTCTTAAATTACTTGGCTTTCCACCCGCCCCCTCAAAAATTTTCTCCATTTTATCTTTGGTGGATACCAGGCGTTGGTGCTTTGCCGCATCAATATTTTTTGCGGCTGCCTGCCCGGGCGAGAGATATGCCCACCTGAGACGTTTGGCAACATTACTAATATTGAGTTTCATAGCTGCCAGCAGTCCATTCCTGAGCAAAACTGTGGCAGGGTTCACTTTGTTGACCACATTGAGGACTTTTCTCAAGCTGAGTTTCTTCAAAAACCCCTTTTTCTTTTTAGGCGGAGGCTGGGGTGGAGACGCGGGCGCAGGCGAATCCGGGCTTGTTGGGGCTGCACTGGCGGCAGCAGCGGCAGCAGCTTTGGCCTTCTTTTTTTTCCTGCTGCCAAAAAGCCCTAACGACTGATCATCTGTAATGTAAGGTTGACGATTGGCAAAATTCCGCTGTATAAGACTATTGAGTTCTTGCATGCCGTCGCCTGCTCCCGCCAGGTACAGGTCATCAGCATTTTGATACAGCGAGGGAAGGCCATCTAAATATTGCAGATCCATAGCGTAATCTTTTTTTTCTGAATAGGGTACTTCATAATTAAACCGGTCAGTAACACAATCGAGCGTTATGTATTTTCCGCTAAATGGCACAAGGGGGTAGATGTGTTGAAAATAATCCTGTCTGTATTTGGTAATTCGCAGGATATGCGGAATTTTCAGGTTAGTCAGGATGCTGGAAATAAACACGGAGTAACAATCACAATCTACCCCCGCTTGTCTGTCGTGCCATACTCTTGAAGGGCTTCTTATTTGCTCATATCCCTTTTCATCTTTTTTATACTGAATATGCCCATATACAAAATGCCAGATGTTGCTGCATGTCTTATAAATAGTGTCGCCTTTTAGTTGCTGTGCAATCCTTGCAGTATGCGCCACGGTTTTCTGCACCACTTTTGGAATGAAGGACACCGTATCGGAGAGGGAGGCATTTTTTTTTACCGTATAGACATTGCCACCTGCAATAGGGAATAACATATCATACTGGGCACCGCTTTTTATATTTCTTTTTTTAGCTTCCATAGGGGTACGGATAAACCTTTATGCCAGTGTTAGATTAAAATCTTTATTAAAAGGCAAATTCATTGGGCCAGCAAATACGGTACTCATTATCGTTGCCGTGATCTTTACTGGTTCTTTACTTTGCAAAGACTTTAGTAGCGAACTCACCACTGTAAAAGCACTACTTAAAGGAATATCTATCATTATCTTTTCAATCATCACCTGTCCATAAGCGGGGATAGCAATATCCTTATTCACTACCTGGGAACTGCCAATCACCGCATTCTTATAATTTATTTTAACAAAGGGAAATTTTGCGGAAAAACTCCCCTTTGTTGGGTTTTTCAGAAGAACGTCCAAGCGAATAGTTATTCCTGACAAGGTAATTTTATGTATGCTGGCAGTGGGAATGGCTTCCAGGTTAAGTTGTATTCTATGGAGTTTCCATATAAAGGCAAACAAGCCAATCACACCGCCAGCAACGAGTGTTCCTGTCACTACTTCTTTGCGCAGACTCATAATTTGTTTTGTGCTTTCTTTTTTTTGCGTTCTGCTAACCAGTCAGCCGTAGTTTTAAATCCTAACCATACCGCACCGCCAATGGCTGCTTTGATGGCATATTCCAACAGCCCGGCAAAATCCAGGTTGGCTAGCAGGATACAACCGGTCAGAAAAATATTTGAGCCTGTAGAATCCGTTTTCATAGAGAACAATATTTTAAGGGTAATAGTACTAAGCGGCGTTTTCCACCTGCTGAGGCATTGCTACGCACAGCTTTTGTGGTAATCCGAACTTCTCGATCATCAACCGAACCTGGATAATCGTATAATGCTGTCTGCCTTTTTTTTCGAGTTCAGCGTACTGGTTCATCCATCTTTTTAGCGTGTTCTCCTTTACTCCGAAAATGGCTGACAGATCTTTGAGCCGGTATGGTTTTATGATGAAGTGGCCTGCTTCGTCAAAGTATTGCTTTTGTGTATGTTTTCCCATGACGGTTTTATTGGATAAGGAATGTATGGTTACTACAAAAAACGCTGAACAGGTTTAGTAGTACTGGTTCATCTTTTTCAATAAAATAGTTTCGCCAGTATTGAAAGTTTTCGGGTGTTGGTTCCTCACTAAATTCCTGAACAGCTTCTGCCAGCGCTTTAATTTCAACTTTGAAATTGGGTAGCGATTGCCGGATGCTTCTTATTTCATCTAGCCATTCTTTAATGATGGAGTAGCCTTCAGGGTTCTCCGGATCAAACCATAGTGAAGGAAGTGAAAGAAAAACACTGTTCAGTGCTTTTATATTTAATCGTCCCAGGATGACCTGTTGGCAAAAATTGGTAAATGCTTTGCGAGAATTTCTACCAGTTAACCATTGGCTGATGTACTGTTTGGCTTCGTTAATTTCTTTTGTTGAATAAACCTGGTTGTTCCAGAAAACACTGTAGGCAAAAATCCATGCGGTTTGTACTAAATCGTATTGCTTTTTCCTTCTGTTACCAGACGAGGGTAATGCGTACATCCCGGAAAAGGGACTCTCAAAGGTTTTGATAGCGGTCTGTTTCATAGTATTGTATTTTCTCAAACTTGTCACACAAACATACTATGGTGCATAACCGCAGCGGTTTAAACTAGGAAAAGCAGGGAAAGGGAAAGAAAAAAGAAGAAGAAAGAGGCCAAAAACTGGCACTTATTGATGTTTTTTGTTCCGCATGGAACGGCTATAAATACAAAACCGTCCGCATACTATTAAGTATCAGTAGCGAAACGGCTAATAAAACTGGCAGTAAAAGAGTTAACCCTCTTCAATCTTACCCGGCAATCCCAATTTTTCAAAAATGGTCTTTACCTGCAGAACAGTATAATAAAGCCCCTCTCTCTTGCCAATAGCTGTCTTATGTGGTTTAAGCCAGCGGTTCATTACTTTCCAAGATACACCATACAAAGCTGCAATCTCTGCCGGGGTATAGGGTTTCAGTGTCGTAACATCAGAGGAAAAGGTGAATTCACTCATAGGTAATCGGTTTTTTATAGGTTTAGATTTTTGTTTTCTAATCAGAACCCTTGAGTGTAATTGCCAAAACGATGTTTTGAATAAGGTGCGGAAACTCATCAAATTTAGATAAAAGCAAGCAGAGCCAGGTTCCTTAACCGGAGTATTAAGTTCGCTAAACGGAGTCAAAATAGGCGATTATACATATATATACTAATGAATTACACTTAGATATAGAATATTTTTTTAACTATACAACGTTTTAGCTGCTTCAGAATGTCATTCCTAAACCACCTCGACAATGCCAGTATTAAACTATGCTTATGCGGGTAAAACTGATGGAAACTGGGACAGAATTGCAATTTACTTATCCCTTAAACCCGGAACTCCGACCCTTTCAGGCCTTTCCACTCACAATGGTTGCTACAAGCCACTGGGGTACGATCATTTTTCAGTTGCTGGATAGGCCCGGTTTTTCCATACGGTATAGTAAATACATCATCAAGGAAAAAACTTCATTCATGATTGAAGGAGATACGTCATCTATAAGATTGCGTATGGCCTATAAGAATCTACTTGATTTTGAACTGATCGACTTAGGGATCGAACTGAAAGAGGGGGAATTTAACCTGATTTATATGCCCAAGGGATCTACCATTGCCCATTTTGGAATCGGGGAGTTCGCGGCTTTTGACATTGTTTACCACGAAGATTACCTGCAAAAGTTCATTCCTTACTTTCCTGCTCTTAAAGGCTTTTTAGAAAATACAGAAAAAAACCTTGCCGGTCATTTAAGCCAGGTACACCCACGCGCAACCCCTAGAATGTTTGAAGCTATCAACAACATTCTGCACTATGAACACCAGGACGATCTCAGTAACATATATATGGAATGTAAGGCCGTGGAATTGCTAACGCTTGCCATTGCGAAAATGAGCCGAGTAAAGGATAAATACTTCACACTTGGAGATGCTGAATATGAATTGTTTGACTATGCAAAGAACTGGCTTACTGATAATGTGGACAATCCCGGCTCATTAAGCGACATTTCCAAGCGTTTTGGGATCAATGAGTGTAAGCTAAAAAAAGGGTTCAAGCAGCTATATGGCACCACCATTTTTGACTATCTTCTGAAGATCAGGTTAGACAGAGCCAGGCAACAGCTGCTCACCACTAAAATGTCGGTAGCCGAGATAGCATACAGGGCAGGTTATAGCAACCATAATCATTTTACGGTTGCCTTTAAAAAGCACTTTAATTATTCGCCTAATTACATTAGAAAGAAATAAAATTATATCTCCGGCTTATAATAGTCATTGAACACATAGAAATTACACTATACCACGGTCGTTAAAACAATTATTCCCACCTTCTGGTAAAACGCTACAAATCAATTATTGAATTTGTCATTGTGAATTTTTATCTTTCCCCCGTGTTTTAACGGTATTTTATCCCGTATTTTAACGGTTTGCAACAATCGAATAGCAGCTAGGTGGTAGTAATTTTTTGAACTTTAGTTATTTACAAGACGTAAATTTATACAGATAAGTAGTTAATTATATAAATTAACTTTCTATATCTAGCGTTAGACATTTATCTATGGTTAAAGGCAAACATATAATGAGTGACCCTCAACTCATAGATGGTATTATCAAAGGGGATCATTCTGCCTTGGGCCAATTCTATAGCCAGCACCACCTGGTGCTTTTTAACTACACGAACAAACTGCTGAATGACCGGCTTATTTCCCAGGAAATCATTTCGGAAACCTTCTTAAAATTTCTTACGCTTAGGAGCAATTTTGACAATCTGAATAGTATTCGCGCTTTTCTGTATGTGACCTGCAGAAACGCAGCGTACGATTATCTTAAATATGGCGAAAAAGGTAAAAATTTAAAACAGGTTAACAGCGACAATTTAAACGAACTTGATCTAAAAATTAATGACGAAAATATACTTAATGATATCATTCGAGCAGAAGTGTTGACTCAATTATATGCTGAAATAAAAAGCCTGCCGAAACAACAGCAGAATGTGGTAAGAATGTATTATGTAGATGGATTAAGTACCGAAGAAATTGCTAACCAATTGAACATCTCCCCCGATACCGTCCGCAGCACCAAACGACATGGTATTGGACAATTGAAAAGCCTCGTTAAACAACGAAAAATAATCACCCTCCTGTCCTGGCTTTTCTAAGAATTCCTTTTGAGTCATTTATCTTGATTTTAAACAGCACTATATATTACAAATAATTATATTCATAATTATTTAATAATTCTTTGCACGGAAAACCTCTTCTCCAGTTTATAACATAGTGGGGGGCTGCCACTCTAATTAATAGTTGAATATGAAACAGGTAGAAGAAATCAAAAGGCTATTACTATTACATACGAAGGGCGAGTTGTCAGCTTCTGAAAAGCAACAACTGGAGAATTGGGTTGCTCAATCTGACGCTAATCGTGCGTTATACAATGAATTGACAGATGCAGATCTATTGCGGGCAGCTATGAAACAGGTATATGGTAATGCAGAATATATCGAGCAGCATCCAGAATATCCTTCTCTGTCATCGGAGGCATCTACACCTGTGAAATCTATTTCGAGACGTGGGTTTTATTGGTGGGTAGCTGCTGCTTCGGTGATGGGCTTAATAGCGGTGGCCAATTACTTTATATTTAAAACGCCTTCCTCTAAAAGTGTTGCTGCGAAGGTGGACAAGCCACTTATTCATGATGTGCAACCAGGTGGTAACAAAGCCACCTTAACACTCGCAGACGGGTCCACTATCCTGCTAGATGGAGCCTCCAATGGAAATATTGCACAACAATCCGGTACAGTGGTAAAAAAACTAGATGGACTGCTGCGGTATGATGCTTCCCATGGCTCAGGTGGGACTTCTGCCGCAACGTTTAATACCGTGACAACGCCAAAGGGGGGGATGTATCGCATCATCCTTCCTGATGGCTCTACTGCCTGGTTGAATGCCGCTTCTAGCCTGCGCTTTCCGGTTAATTTTCCCTTAGCCTATCGAGCAGTAGAAGTATTGGGGGAAGCCTACTTTGAAGTAAAAAAGGATAGAAACCGACCTTTTTTTGTGAAGATAATTCCAACAAAGCCTGGTACAAACAACACGGTGGTCCAGGTATTGGGAACGCATTTTAATGTGAATGCCTATGGAGATAAAAAGCATAATGATATTACCTTGTTAGAAGGCAGCGTTCGGATAATTACCAATACTGATAGAACCAGCCTTGATATTCAAAATGACCAAAATCGCAAAACGCTTATGTCTGGTACTGGAACTACATTAAAGCCCGGCCAGAAAGGTATTATCAATGAAAATAACAATCGGGTAGTAGTGGAATCAACCAAAGCAGAGAATGCTATTACCTGGATAGATGGGGTGTTTTATTTTAACGACGAAGACATTGTCCAGGTCATGCACCAGTTGGAGCGTTGGTATGACATCAAATTTGTATTTAATCCAGGAAAAATTGATATGAAAGAAACTTACAAAGGGTTTATACCAAGAACAATGCCTTTGTCTAAAGTCCTTGAGCGATTGCAGTTAAATGTGCAGTACCATATAACTGATAAGACAGTAACAGTAGAGCCATGAAAAAACAGTTGATTTTCGCTTGATAAAGCAATTTGTGCAGCCTCGGGAACTAAGACATTGACACCTATGGAGGACCATGAAAAGTTAATTGATCCATTACCATTAAATCTTTGACTTGGAGCGAGTGATCCTGAGATAATAGACCTCTAGGAGGAGGAACCATGAGGAAAAGTACTAATACTATTGTTGGGATTCACGGCTGAAGCAAGGTACCACCCCGGATACCATATAACCATTACCTCTGAAGTATCGCAGGAAGAGGTATTCGGGGGCCTTCTTTAACGAACAATTGCAATTGAAAACAAGCGACCAAATACAACCAATGAGACAACAGAAAACAACAGTATTGAAATTAATCAGAACGCCATCAGGCAGCCTTATCAATTCGGATTTACAACCCACACATATAGCGTTTGCTACAAACCCAGGTGGTGAACTATTCACTCCCAATTGGCGAACGCCAAAACCTGGCCCGTTGAGTTTAAAACGGGTTCCATTCGGTTGAAGTAACCGGGAATGCTAAAACGTTTCTGCTATCATTACTCCTTACTTCCTATTTCCCTTAATTTCTCCCACCGTTCGGCAATAGCAACTGAATGCAGATTGTCTAATACACTAATTAAGGAATCCACGATCCCCCAAATGAAGCCTTACTGCCTTGTCTATGAGATGATACAGGTACTCTGTTTAGAGTTGCCTGGAATCAGATACTTCCAATTAAAAACAGGATATGGTCCAACATACCCTGTTTAGTACCCGCAAGGGTATTGGTTTGGGAGTATCTATGTGTCTATTAACGAAAATATATCAACTCCAAAACTGAAAATGAAGTTATGAAAAAGAATCATGACAGGGACTTTATTAGGCTAGTCCTGCCAGACCAGAATTCGCATTCCTCAGCGTACAATCTGGTTAAAAAATTAGTGTTGTATATGAATTGTACTGCCATTCTGTTGACCTTTTGTTTTCTCCAGGTAGCTGCTCATTCTAATGCGCAGGATAGGATCACTTACTCAGGAAAGGATGTACCTCTAAGCCAAGTCTTTAATGCAGTGACCGCACAAGCGGGGTACCGATTTTTTTATAAATCGACGCAACTCAAAGATGCTAGGAAGGTGACTATCCAAGTGAAGGATGCCACTGTAGAAGAGGTTTTAAAAAAATGCCTGGACGGGCAACCTTTTATCTATATAATTGAGGGTAAGTTCATTTTCATCGAATTGAAGAAAGCGCCGTTGACGACTGCATCTGCTGATGAGAAACGGATTAATGTACGAGGGAAACTCATTAACAAAAGCCAGGAGCCGGTGGTGGGAGCAACAATCACAGTGAAGGGAACCAGCAAGGTGGTCATCAGCAACGAAAAAGGGGAATTTCTCGTTAACGACGTTGAAGACAATGCAACTCTCTACATAACGACCATAAATTATGAGCCACAGGAAATCAGCATTAATGGACGAGAGGAAATCACATTACAATTGGACATTAAGACAACAAGCCTTGCCGAGGTAAGTGTATCGATTTCCACAGGTTTTCAGGAAATCAAAAAAAACCGCCTCACCGGCAGCGTAACCAAACTCGACAAGGAATTGATCAACAGACGTGTCTCCTCAGACATTCTCAGTCGTCTGGAGGGAGTAGCGAGTGGTGTCATGTTCGACAAGAGGGCCGACAACTCCCTTGGCATTAGTATCCGGGGGAGGAGCACTATTTACGCTAATACACAGCCATTGATCGTCCTTGACAATCTGCCCTTTCAGGGCAGCGTCAATGACATCAACCCCAATGATGTAGAAAGTATTTCAATATTGAAAGATGCAGCTGCGGCATCTCTGTGGGGCGCGCTTGCTGGTAATGGGGTTATAGTTATTACCACAAAACGTGGCAAAAACAATCAACCCGTCAAAATGGAAATCAATAGCAACCTCACGCTAAAGAAAAAACCGGATTTATATTATGATAAACAATTTCTCAATTCCAACGACTACATTAACTTAGAATTGTTTTTATTTTCACAAGGATTATATGATGGAGAGTTGGCCTCTCCATTTGGCCCTCCTATTTCGCCGGTGATAGAAACTCTTAATAAAAGAAGAAACGGCATTATCTCCGCATCGGATTCGGCTGTTCAAATAGATGCATTAAGAAAATTGGATGTAAGAAATGACTATTTAAAGTATTTATATCGCACATCTGTTTTACAGCAATATTCATTGAATATTTCCGGAGGAAATGCTAGGAGTAACTACTATTTATCGGGTGGATATGACAAGGATTTAACCAATGTAAAACACAATGACAACGACAGGATTACTTTGAATGGTCAACTATCATTTTCCCCCATCGAAAAATTGGAAATTTCTACAGGGCTGATGTTTATCCAACAAAAAACAGCAAATAATGGCATAGCTTCCTTAAATGCTGGGGGAAGATACGCAACAACTTTCCCTTACACACAGTTGGCGGATGCAGATGGTACAGCGTTACCAGTAGTCAGGAATTTTAGACAACCGTTTGCTGAAGCTGCAACCACAAAAGGGTTACTCGATTGGACCTATACCCCTCTAGAAGAGTATAAATATAATGACAGCAAATTCAAAACACTGTCCAATAGAATTAATACCAGTATTAAATACACGATCTTTTCCGGGCTGAGTGCCCAAATCAGTTATTTATATCAACACGCTGATTCAAAAACCAATAATTTATATGACGAAGGTTCCTATTATGCTCGTAATTTAATAAACAGATACTCGACTGTTTTCAATAATCAGGTTATATCACGTGGCATACCACAAGGGGCAATTATGGAAAATTCTTACGCAGAACAAATCTCACATTCTGGAAGAGGGCAAATTAATTTTCTAAAACGTTTCTACAAGCATGAAATTTCGGCCATTGCTGGTATGGATATTATTGACACAAAAACAACTTCAAATTTTAGCTACATTTATGGTTACGACAAAAATACAGGCAGTTTTATAAATGTAGACTATACCAAAATGTTTACATTAAATCCCGAATTTTCCACAGCAAGAATCCCAGGTGCGCCAACTGTTAATCCATATACTTTGGATCGTTTTAGATCTTATTTTGGTAATACTTCTTATACCTATGCTGATAAATATACTTTTACACTTAGTGGTAGAATCGACCAGTCAAACTTGTTTGGTGTAAAAACAAATCAAAAAAGTGTCCCTCTTTGGTCTACTGGTGCCAGATGGGACATAGCCAACGAAAGCTTTTACCATGTGTCTTGGCTTCCCTTTTTAACTGTAAGAATTTCCTATGGATATAATGGAAATCTAACAAGGCAAATCACAGCCTATACAACAATTGAGAGCAGAAATGACAATTTCAACTTTGAACCGTTCGCGCAAATATATTCCCCAGGTAATCCGCAGTTAAAATGGGAAAAAATTGGAATATTTAATTTAGGGCTGGATTTTTCCACCAAAAATTCTATCATATCTGGAACTCTTGAGTATTATCGTAAAAAAGGTATTGATATGATTGGAAGTACCGTGGTTCCTTCTAGTACGGGGTATCTCAATTTTACTGGAAACTATTCTGATATGAAAGGAAGCGGCGTAGATGTGAATATTAGTTCTATAAATCTAAAAGGTGCTTTCAATTGGACAACTAACTTCTTATTTAGTTATTCAACAGATGAAGTAACTAAAAATAAGGGCACCAATCTTCAATTAGAGGGTCGTCCGATCAATAGTATTTATGCTTTCAAGTGGGGCGGGCTCGACCCCTCGTCAGGTGACCCAATTGGTTACCTGGCTGATACCCTATCAAAAAACTATAGTCAAATTATTGCTCAGGCAGCAAATGAACCCACCAAGTATGTTTATAAAGGATCAGCCAGCCCACGAGTGTTCGGTGCGTTTAGAAACACCTTTACCTACAAAGGAGTCTCAATTTCAGCCAATATCACTTTTAAAGCAGACTATTATTTCTTAAAAAATACTATCTCTTATTCTTCACTTATTGGCAATGGGATTGGTCATGCTGATTTTACTAAGCGCTGGAAAAACAAAGGGGATGAAGCTTCTACCAATGTGCCTTCATTCCTATATCCCATCAACAGTAACAGGGATTATTTTTATCAACAGTCTGAAGTGAATGTGAAAAAAGGCGATCACATAAGGTTTCAAGATGTGAATGTGTCCTATACAATAGGAAATCACAATCACCGAATGCCTTTTAGTTTTATCAAAATGTATTTCTATGCTAACAATCTAGGCATACTATGGAAGGCTAACAATGAAGGAATAGATCCGGATTTTGTAAGTGGATATCCGAACCCCAAGACTTATTCAGTCGGTGTGAATATCGGATTTTAGTATTTAATGTTCAACCAATTTTACAAAATGAAACACTTAATTAAAGCCATACTGGTAATTAGCGTTTTTTTTCTCATGACTTCATGTGAAAAGGATTGGCTGGAGGAAAAGCCAAAGCAATCCCTCGCAACACCTAATACCATTAAAGATTTAGAGAATTTATTGGAGAATACGTCGCTATTTAACGAAAACTATTCTTGTTTGGGAGAAGAAGGAACTAATGATTATTACTTTAATAGTTCAGAACTTCTTTCACTTTCTATAAACTATCAGAATGGATACACCTGGTCTAACAGTCAAGACTTTTATGGTGGCTCTCCTATGTCAGTTGATTGGAACAAACCCTATAATTTGATTTTTGTAGCCAACAATATATTAGAGCAGCACCATAAAATCATACCACGGCCTGAAGAACAGGAAAGATATAATACTGTAAAAGCTAGGGCATTGTACTTCAGGGCGTTTTCATATTTTAACCTTGCGCAGCATTTTTGTAAGGCATACTTAGCTTCCACTGCCCCTTCTGAGTTAGGTCTTATTTTGAGATTGGAATCCGATATCAATTTGCCAAGTTCCAGAGCAAGTATTCAAGCCACCTTTGATCAAATTATCAATGATTTGGAAGCATCCAAATCTTTACTTCCAATAGATTCAAAATATCCTACTCAGCCAAATAAGAAAGCTGCATTTGCAATGTTGGCACGTGTGTATTTATATATGGGTAAATACGATCAAGCATTTATCAACGCAGACTCCTGCCTGAAATATTTTAATCGTTTAATCGACTATAATACAATCGACGCCTCTTCTCTGTTTCCTTTCGGAGAAACTTATTCTGATGAGACTATATTTTATAGTCAGCTTGCACCCACGTCCTTGACCCCTACATTAGCTGGATATGGTATTGTAGATTCTACTTTGCATAATTCTTATGAAAACAATGATCTTAGAAAGAATGTCTTTTTTGCTCAATCAGGGGATAAACTCATATTTAAAGGTGGGTATGCTCTTTTTATGTTTAATGGTCTTGCATCTGATGAGTTGTATCTTATTAGAGCAGAATGTAGTACTAGAAAAAATGACATTCAATCAGCCCTGGATGATGTAAATACTTTAAGAGCGAAAAGATGGCTCAATTCCATTCCTTATTCCCCAGTATCAATTACAGATAAAACCGAATTACTTCATTTTATTATTGAAGAACGGCACAAGGAGTTATGCTTCCGTGGCTTGAGATGGTATGATTTAAAAAGATTAAACTTACAACCAGGATTTGAAACTGTCCTCACGAGAGGAATACTGGGGGAAAATACAATCTACACTTTGCCCCCCAATGACAATAGATATGTATATCCAATTCCTCCTACCGAGATTAATTTAAGTGGCGTGCAACAAAATCCCAGGTAAACAGTACTCCGCTGGGCAAGTACACTTTGATGACCCCAAACAATTACCGCAAATGTGGTTGTAAGAAATTTACATGTCAGAAAGTACAACAACACTAAAAATTTGCAACAATTTACAAAAGTGATAAAAATAGTTATTATGGAAACTAGGAAACACAGTAGGTTTGTAACCTTAGAAATTATTCAATTCCTTCGATATGTTGAGCGTAAGATTGAAAGAAACAATCCACTGAAAAGAACTGGCAAACTAAATTTAATTCTAAAATTAGTCTTACTTCTATTTATTGCATTTTCACATTTGTCTACAAATGGACAACAGAAAGTGGAGCCATTAACAGTAGGTGATAGGCTCCCTGATTTGGCTTTCAATCAACTTATAAACTATTCCAAAGCATCTTTAAAATTTTCTGACTTCAAAAACAAGGGGATTATTCTTGATTTCTGGGCGACCTGGTGCGCTCCTTGTTTAAAGCAGTTTCCGACTTTAGATTCTCTCCAGTCAAAATTTGAAAAGGATATTAAAATTATATCTGTAACATCCGATATACGACCTGCTGTAGAACGAGCCTATGAAGTACTTAAAACACAAACTGGAATGAAACTCACGCCTTCGATCATCTTTGATACGACATTGAGGAAGTTGTTTCCAAATCGAATCATCCCTCATTATGTTTGGATTGGAAAGGATCGTATCATTAAGTCTATAACTGGAGCAGAAGAATTAACAAGCAAGAATTTAGAAGATTTAATTAATGATAGGCCGTTATTAGTTAAACAAAAAGTAGACGACATGACTACCGAAGAATTTGATTATAATACGCCCCCAATACGAACAGGGGTTTTTAAATTAGATAAAGATAGCCTTATATATAATTCTGTTTTTGGAAAATACATTTCAGGTCTTGGAACTCAACACTCATTTAGACCAAAGTTTATACTATTTCAAAACTCTCCAATCATACTAATGTATAAGTTTGTATTTACGGGGCTTTATGGCACGAATTGGGAGTTTTATGACAACAATCGTTATATTCTTGTTGAATTTAACAAAAAGGACTCTTTGGAATTTGGCTACCGAACCTATAAAACCGAACCTGACTGGCTTAAGGTAGAGAACGAAAAGTGCTATAATTATGAATTGTCATTCCCTGATTCAATTACACAAAAGAAAAAGCTGGAGTACGTGTTACAAGATCTAAACAGAATATTTTCCTTTTTCAAAGGTTTCGAGGCTCATATTGAAAAGAGGACCCTAACATTTTTATCGTTGAGAAGATTATCTGAAAAGAATAAGATTTCTTCCAAGGGTGGAAGACCTGAAGAGGTATGGACAGACACAAGTGTGCTATACAAGAACTTGCGAGTCAGTGATTTTGTGGAAAAACTTAAATATTTTTGCTATACAGATGGAATAAATTTGCCGATTGTTGATAAGACAGACATTAATGATTCCTATATAGACATTTCACTTAATCTTCGAAATCCAAGCTTGGAGAATGTCAATGCAGAACTTAAAGAATATGATCTGGAATTAGTAAAGAATACCGAATTAATGAATATGGTGGTGGTTAAAAAAATAAAGTAAGTGGTTGAGTTAGGGAGTAAAAGAGTCTATACAATATAAGCTGTATAGACTCTTTTTAATCTTAATTTCTATATTTTAAATCGGCACCCAAATCTGCAGGAACAGTTGCGGCAAAATCATCATCAGTAGGTTGACCTATAGCAGCTTGCTGGTCATCCAACAATGAAGTGTTTGGTCCAACAGAAAAAGTTGGGATTCTTACCGCACACACTTTAGCAGTACCAGAGCAAATTGAAATGCCCGGAGTATTGATCGGTGTGGTGGATGTGTACGCTGAGGTGAATTTGTAAGTTGTTGCATAGTTAGTACTAAAAGTTGAGTAAACAACCGGCGTGTTTAATACAAACCATTCAACGGCTCTGGTAGATTTTGGCGCTGGAGTTGTGAATGCGCTTAAAACACCAATCACTAAAGCTAATACTGCAAATAAACTAACTGATAACTTTTTCATAAAACGAAGTGTTTAATTTTTAAAATGCCTACTTTTTTCTAAAGGTGTTCGGCAACTCCTTTCTGACTGGGTATACTAACGGGCATGCACCGATTTATAAGGCCAGTAAGAATTTTATATATAGCAATTATATTATCTTATACAGCACCACGTTGCTTTTATACATTGCTACCATTTTGTTACCTCGAATTTTAAAGCTTTTAACTTGTTCATCATTAAATTTTGGTATATAAAATGAATGCAAATATTTACCTGATGTTATTTCGTATAGTTCTACTGGTGTATTATCTGTTAGTATCTCTTCTTCCTCATTGTCTGCTTTAAGTTTCGACAAATAATATATTATACCGTTGCTTACTGTAACAAATTCATTTACTACTCGCGATGGACCCGTATTGGATAAATAACCATTTCCTATTGCTCCTGTTCTTATTGTTGGAACAGATATTGTATCTATTGTTTTGCTGGTATATTTTAACATGAGGTTAGTATCTAATACGATGAACTTATTAGAATAGATATAGGAATAGATAATTGAATTGGTTGTTTTGTCATAATTCAAATAGCCATCCGAAGTAATACCAGCATCATTGTTTCGCTCAGATATACCCCTTTCTAATATCACCTCATTGTTGATACTGTTCAACTTTTTAAATATAGGATCTCCTTTTACAGATGGATCAAAACCCCTAAAAACGAATGTGTTTGGATTGATTAAGACAACTCTTGAAAAAAACATTTTTGGAATGCGTTGAATGGATGAATTAAATGTGTTCAGTGTGCAAAACATGATTACCGGTTTTTCCCTGGTTACCTGCACTATAGCCGGAGAGTCCAAAAAAGTATAGAAATTTGGATTATTCCATTCGTTATTCGGAAAAGGGAGATGCGTAGTATATCCTTTTAATAGGCTGTCATTGGTAACGAATAGTTTGTCAGGCTCTTTGGTGGTGAAATATATCCTATTACCTGTTATTTCTAATACGTCGCTTATTTTTTCATCTTTAGTAAAGCTTACCAGTTTTTCCAGTTTAACATCCGAGAATTTTCTCTCAAACCCATTTTTCTGATTAATAGGCTTCAATGCGGCCCAGGCCAGCGATGTAACGATGCCTACAGCTATCACCATCACCATGGTAATATATAGTATGTGAACCTTAACGCTTTTCATATTACTCGAGTTTGACCTAAAGAGATAGACCATTTTTTAAAATAATATTAATTGAACGCTTTTCCCCATTTTCTTTTTACTTCCAGCACAATTCCTACAATGGAAAGTGAAACAAAAAAAAGGTTGAACCAAAAGTGCTGCCCCCAAGTCATTTTTGAAAGCACCCCTCCACAGGAACATGGGATATCATAACTAAATCGAAGCATTGCAAAAATATAAGCGGTAAACATTGTCATAATAAACAAGGACCCGTATAATCCAAGTAGTCTTACTGGTTTATATAATAGGGCTAATGCGATCAAGATTTCACCTGCTGGGATTGACCAAGCAATCTCGTTGGAAAAGTCAGTAATGAAGGGAGACTGGCTCAATTGATGCTTAAAGGTGGCATAGTCGACCAACTTACTCACTGCCGTATAAACGAACAGAAGTACTAATAAAAAACTGATGATTTCGAGTAGGGTTTCTTTTTTTATTGTTAGCAGGGTTATCAGGGCTTGCCGTTTGGAAAATCCTTTCCCCGACACAAATGTTTCTTGCATAGCAACCGGTTTTAAATTTAGAATGCGAGGGCTTTAAAGGAACCAGGTAGCCAGAGGCCACTGTCTACCTGGTAGTTTAACTTTAAGAAAAAGAATCTACTAAAACAGAGTAACCAACATTATAATTTTATGAACGAACCTAGAGACAACGTTAATAAAGACTTTCACCAACATATAGTGTATTTGAAATGCTACACTGCTTGGTGGTTTGATCCGGTAGCTGGTGCCAGGACTAGGCCTCTCTTGCAACGAGATTAGGTATGTCGCAAAAGTAAGGCAGTTGGTCGGGAGCATTTCCTGTGGAGTAATTTGCTGCCTCTATCTTAGCGACAAGTCGCCTGCACCGGCTATCCGGATCTATATGGTCTGTGTTCACCTTGAAATACAAGGCATGAAAAAAGCCTTAGTTTTGTATTAATTGCACCGATCTATCTCGTACCTGTTTCCTCTACTGATCCTGCTCCGGGAGTATGTGGGTTGTATTAGGGTTGTTCTTTTTAAATTCTATTGCAAGATACACTAATAAAATATGCAGAAAGGAGCAAATAGTATTCATGGTGGTACTTTTTTTTAACTTTAACCCATACACGATGATGCAATCGGTAGCGATTATTTTGTTTTGTTATCATCTCCTTTCTGCTGGCGTGCCCAGGCAGCAGGGGACAATTGATAGATTCGCTTAAATGATCGTATAAAATTAGTCGTTGCGGTTGCCCCTTTAAACCCTGTAGCAATGGCTACTGCCATGACAGTTTCTCCAGTAAGCAATAATTCACGAGCCTTTTCCATTCGATAATGTAAAAGGTATTCGTATGTACCCATGCCGTATAAATCTTTAAATCCTTGTTTTAATTTTTTTACGTTGAGCGTGACTTTTGCGGATAGTTCCGGGATTGTGAAATGGCGTTTGTAATGAGCCTCTATAAATTTTGCGGCTTCATGTACTTTTTGCAGATCGGCCTCGGATAAGGTAATTGGTTCCATGATTAAATTATTTGCGCACCAGCACAGGAGCAAATCAATTAAAAGTTTAATTAACGTTAACGTACAGAGCAATAAACCGGCTAAAAATTACGCTGTTGAGGAGACAGTGTATATTAATTATACTACGTTGGAAAGTATAATATTGGAAATGAGTTAGTTCAATTTACTATTTTTTTAAAAATATAATTCCAAGGTGTTCCACCTTTCTATTACTACTAATAGATAACACTTATCATTCTGATCTAAGAAATTACTTAATTGACGAATATCAACAGGTTGTAGTCAATTGTGGATTTTATGTATATTGCCCCCGTCACGGTCTTGGTATTGATTAGTAGCACCCACTTTATTGTCAACAAAACTCCTCAATTTTATGAATGCGATTTTGGGAGGTGCGACCCAATTAGATCAATCTGAGCAATATTTATTAGCCTGTCTCAAAGACAAAAATATACAGGCAATTGAAAGGATCTTTCGATCCTACGCACAGGCGCTCTACTTCCATGCCCGTAAAATGATTAAGCATCAACAGGATGCGCAGGATATAGTGTCTGACACCTTTTTGAAATTTACAGAACGCAGCCACAATTTTGATTCCCTAAACGGCATTCAGGGCTTTTTATACATTACAACAACCAATGCCTGCCTGAATTACAACCGCAAACGTAAGAATAATAGGGTTGATACTATTCCCCTGGACGACCTAGCAGAACTGCCGGATGAAAGTATCCGTAACAGCCAGATCCAATCTGAACTCTATAATGAACTCCATCAGGCAATTGCTCGCCTACCTCCTAAGCGTCAACAGATTCTGCGTGCTTTGATCCTGGAAGGGGCATCAATTCGAGAGGTGGCACAGGAATTAGGGCTGTCTGAAACAACTATATCCACCAGCAAGAACAAAGCCATAGTTTTTTTTCGGGAACTCTTGGAGAATAATCAATTATTCAGGATGATATTGGCCTTCTTACGGTGATTATCAATCATTTATACTTTTACCCAAACTATTCTAAAAAAAGTTAGTGAAAGAGGGAAGATTTAGGGGGTCTGGGTGTTTGTATAAAATAGAGGATACTCGCACCTTACAGCAATCCTTGACAAATGGAACACAGAGATCAAAAAGAGGAGCAATCCCTACTGAGAAAGTACTTGTTTGGTACCCTTAGCGTGCCGGAGATGGATGCGTTAAATTTGTGGGCCAACTTGTCGGTTGCCAACCAGGCCGTCCTCACCGAGTTGGAAACAACGCGTGCAAAGGAAGTGTTGGATATTTTGCAGGAGTACCCTATAGAAGAGCAGTGGGTGCTATTTCAGGGGCAGTTGGCTGCGGCATCCCGTACCACTACTCTGCGCAAGCGGTCGATCTACTGGCTGGCCGCCGCTACCATTCTATTAGCATCGGGATTAGGTGTTTATTGGCTGGCAAGGGAGGCAAATACCAAATCAGTAGTTCAAACGGATACTGTATCCTATAGGACCATTGCGATCCCCAGGGGAAAGCAGGGGTTTGTGCAGCTACCCGATAGTAGCCGGGTGTGGCTGAATGCAGCCAGTACTTTGCGATACCCTGAGCATTTTAGTGATTCGGTTCGATCCGTGGAATTAGAGGGTGAAGCCTTTTTTGATGTTACCAAAGCTAGGGTTCCTTTTACTGTGAAACTAAAGGACATGGAAGTTGCAGTTCGCGGTACCCGCTTTAATGTGAAAAGTTACGAAGGCGAAAGTCGAACCTCCCTGTTGGAGGGGAGCGTAGAAGTAAGCAGCGGCAGCCAGATACGCCATCTAAAGCCTGGCGAACAGGCTATATTAAATCCATTAGGAACTTTTATTGTTAGCGAGGCTGATACCAGTGCTATTAAAAGTTGGATTTCAGGACGCGAATACAGCTTCCAAGAAATTGCTTTACCAGACTTGTTGAAAGACTTGGAACGAGTTTATGATATTGAAATTGATTTTAATATTAGTGATTTGGCAGGCTCAGAGATTATTAATGGAGAGATACCTAAATCAGCAACAATTAAACAGATTTCTCAGATATTGGGACCCCTTTATCCTAAATTCTCGTTTATACCTAGTGAAAAGAAATTGATTGTGAAAAAGAAAAAGTAATATGTAGTAGCGTTCAACCTTGCTGCATTTTTATAACCTTTCCTATGCTGAAATGACTGATGAGCAGATCATAGAGGCGTTTAAGATGAGTGATATTCGGTCATTGGGTTTCCTTTGGGAAAAACACTATGACAGATTAATCCGTTATGCCAGTCGATTATTAAAGGATGATTTTTTCGTAGAAGATGTAGTGGTGGAGGCGTTTTTAAAAGTGTGGAAGCTACGCGCATCATTTATAAGAGAACGTGCCGGCAAAATAACAGATGTAATAGACTATCACGACCTTGTAGATAGAATACGTGGCTACCTATACATCTCCGTAAGACATAATTGTATCGCTTTACACAGAAAACAAATTACGTATGAGCGGCTTCGTAAATACATTCTACTCGACCTGACAGAAGATTATAGTGATAGCAGTGGAATGGAATATGAATTATCCTACGTCGAAAATGTACAACAATTGCAAGAAGCTGTTTTGTTATTGCCAGAAAGGAGTAAAATTGTTTTTGAGTTGTTTTATTCACAGCGATTAAGTTATAAAGAGATCGCTTTGATTATGGGGCTTTCTGTGCAAACGGTTCGTAATCAGAAAACGTATGCTATTACAAATATAAAGGCCAGGATTTTTGGTATCCATCGAACTGAAGTAAACAAAGCATCATGAACTGGATAGAATCAATTTAACAATCCGTACTCCATTGTGAACTAAGATCTGACATGAGATCAATGCAATAAACACCAATTGAGGACTGAAGGTTATTCAGTACCTCTTGACCCAACCAAATATTAGTATTGCTGATGCCAGCTTTGTCTGTTGGAACCAGCAGAGTTTTGGCTCTTGGAGTTGAGGAGGCAGGATTGATTCACCTGCCTCTGTTTTGAGGATTCGCACAACGCTAATAAATTGACTCACTTATATTTTTAAAATTTTTGCACAGGCGATGAGAACAATGGGAAATCAGAAAGACTTCCGCCGTGGGGATATGTAACGCATATAAAACGGTTTTTCACATCCATGGGGGATCGTTGGGAAAACCTAATGTAAGTGATAGATAGCTTCATTTGACGGAAGTCTTTACTGTTATTTTTCGTACTTCGCCGAAATCGCGGCCTTCTATGCTGTGAGTTGGTGAGGACAACTCATAGTATATGTCAGAGTTTGTATTTATGTCGGGATGGAGCCAAGGGGATATAAAAACCCTACGGTGGTTGCGGTTTAAATTGTACCGTGAATTAGTCAAATTTGCTTCACAAATTTTGAGCGATGCGACACTTGTCCAGCAAATAGTCTCCCAGGCGTTTGAGACTTGTTGGCGGCTTAGGAATGGCTTTTCAACTGTGATAGATATCGAGACTTATCTATATCGAAGTATATACAATGCCTGTTATGAGCAATTAAGCATCATTTTGAATAATACCCTGTAAGCCCGACTTCATCTTGTTGGTCAACTGAAATCGTGCAAAATTTCAGCGGATCAATGTTCTATAATTTTGGAGCCAACGGCCTTTTTCGTGCAGTGTATTTCGTAATGCATTTGCAGATGACACGTTGTATAACGAGATCGCATCTTCAATGGAATACGCTATAAGCGAGGAAGGCCGTTTTATCAAAAGAGAGAATAAAAAGCACTTATCAATCTATGACTATTTTACCCTTAATATAAATTCAGGGAATTAGGAATAGTCGTTCCTGATTTTCTCATGAACGTTTTTTTGAACACGTTCACCGGCTAAGCGTTTCTACGCCTTGCCTCTTTTGTCCTATCAATGCTAAAAAGATTTGGTTGAACAATAGCACTGGGGCAACTCTCCTCATCACCCTGGTGCTTAGTTCTTCCATTTTTTATATGGTTAATGTTTAGAAAAGCCAACAGCGGGCGTAAAAGAGAATGGGCGTTACTTGCCCAAAAATGTTGCGGGGACTTCTTTTGCAGCCCCCTAAGTGGATATTCATTTTAAGCAGTAAATGACCAGGGAGAAAAAACAATTGATAAATAACACTCCCTGGTTTCTTCCGCCGACTTATCCTCAATATAAGCAACGTGGGCAATTGGACTGTTTTTAACCAATATATACTTACGAATATTCAAGGTAGGAACGTCCTACATAAATGCAGGGTGGTTATTGCTTTGGAGTTCACGCAATATGGAACCCAATTAGTAGCATGGTTGAAAGGGAACTGACATGGATATTCAGCCGTCTATCTATCAGTTCCCGTATCTTCCATTATTCGCACCAAAATCAACCATGACATTTCATCTTAAACAGTTTTTCTTTTTATGGATCAACTAGAGATAGAACTCAGGCCGATAGTTTTCATTTCCGCCCATGTTTCCTTTCTACAATAAAATTGCTTATCGCTATTCAAATTATAACATTGATATGGATCGCAACTCAAAATCAAATTATGATGGGGAGTTTCCCCCGAATATCGAAAGAGTATTGTATAGTGATGTAGAAGCATTTTATCGTCCACCATTATTCTTTTATGTAAACCTGGTTATTAAGGATACTGAACAGGCAAAAGCAATTACGAAATCGGTACTCTATAAATTTTTCCGGCCAATAATTCATAAGAAAGACTTTGAAGTATTTGAATCACGTATTTTCGAAGAAGCGTCTCTACAAGCTATGAGCCTCCTTTATGGGGAACAGCAAAAAACATTTATGTATGTAATGCAGAAAAAAAAGCTGGAGCGGTTGCTCATAAAAACATTTGTCCTACAATACATATCCTGTCATCAGAAAAAATTCAGTAAATACCTATAGCGTATAGTATTTGAAAAAGCCTGTAAAATGCTGAAGGGTGTCTACTAGCCCCTTCAGTTTCGCTCGGGTTTTTTATCACTAAAGTGTCCTGGAGATGCAGGTCGCCAGGGCCTTTTTTTGAACTGCTAGTCCTTGTAATACAAGTCAGAATAAAAGAACATTATCATTAGTCTTCGGCTGTATATGAAGAGAACGTTTTACTTTAAATATCAAAGCAAACTCATTTTGCAGAGTGAACAAGAAATAAAATTGCTTCGCAACATAGTTAATCAACAACGGGATTTTAATAGCAAACTCGTACATGAATGCAAAGTTCATTCCCAATTTATATTCGTAGGCTTGGACATTCTAATGCAAGTCGACTATACCCCGGAAAACAAATCTGAATACGAAAAATTGGTATATGCTATAAAGGAAAGTACCTTAATATTTAAAACACTGCTCAGCAACTTTAGCGAACATATACACTCAGAGTATGGAAAGAAAACGAACTTTAAAAAAGAGACTTTGTCCATCAACGAATATATTCACACTATCATAAAGGATTTGCAATTCTATCTGTCTACATCGGGACAACCCATTGCTGCTCACCTTGCTACTCCCTCTTTTACTGTACTACTGGATGCCATAAAATTCCAACAAGTCGTTCGGACCTTAATATTAAATGCCCGGCAGCACGGCAGTGAGGGTAGTATCAACCTGGCTGTTGCTAAAGATCCTTCAGGCGATACCTGGACTCTAACAATTACTAATTCATATAATCCCACAGGTAATAAACAAGAAGACAACCCGGGCCTTGGTCTCGGATTTGGGCTATTCATTAGCAAGCAGTTGATTGAATCTATGGGTGGTGAATTAGAAATTCATCGAACTGACCATTTATTTAAGGTAACCCTATGTATGAAGGATGCTTTAGGATGATTATCCAAAGGCGATCACAATAATAATAAGACATCACTAAAGGCATTCCTACAACCCACCTTTTATTATGACACTTAAACGCATTACACTAATCACTACTATCGCCTTAGCGGGCTTACACTGTAAAAAGGATTACAAAACCGATTGGAAAACAGTAGGTCGTTATGGATATGTAGATTCTACAAATAATATCATATTGATTGTTGATAATATTACTAATGTAAACGATACTGCTCGTATTTCAATTCAATCTATTGTTTTTGACTTAAAATATGTTCTTGATCTGGGAGACAGTTTGGTAGAAATGACTCGTACTATCGCCGAATTTGATAGGGCGTTTTCTTCAAATCGTCGATATATTGTTCGATACATTGGTACAGAACCGCTTATTGCTGCTGACAGCTTACCTCTTGTGCGTGATTATATAGTAACATATCCGATGAACAAAAACTTATATGGAAAAGAGATCTTTCAGGTCTACGATACATTAGGAGAAAAAATGTATCTAAACTTATGGGCATCCTCAAAAAATGTATCCGTCACAGTATGGATGATTGGAACCAATCGGTATCTTGAAGCTGCAACATGCTACAATCATTATTTGCATTTTTTATATAAGAACAATCCCTCTCTATTTGGCAATTAACTCCGTACCTACAATCTCACTATCACTATACCTTCATTTGATATAGTCAAAATAAATTCTGCTATGCAAAAAGAACTACTATCCTTAACCATTATTCTGTTGATCATAATGGGCTGTGGAAAATATGATGATACAATCCGTATTCTTCCTTACGATGGGCCGGATATTACAGTTGGTTATAGATGGAACCGCGATAGTCTCTATTGTTACACAAAATATGTACAAATATGGCGGTCCAAAGATACCTTAACAGTCAGTGGTTATCGCAAGGGAAAAGAAGCCTTTCATTTCCAGGTATTGGTCGATACACTAGACTTCCCTTTTCGACATACCCTGTCCAATAATGCAGAGAAGATAAAGCAGGGTGCCCACGAGGGAAACATTTTTTTTGATCCCCAAGGTTGGAGCCTGAATAACCCAGTAAGTTTTTTGGAAGATCCGTATGACGAAATAAGTTTTAATTTAACGATGCACGATTCCATATTAATTGGCCATTTTGATGGCGTCTTACTTGGTGATGATAGTCCAGCACTATTTTACGGGTCATTCTACGGAAAAGTTGAGTACAGAAAATGAAATTACTGATCTGCCATAGGAAGACGATCAGGCGAAAAATGCGATCTTGGCATTCCCTTTCTCTTTCATGGAGTCTTTTAATCAATTCGGAATGTTTTTGATTAATCCGAGATCAAAACACGATTAATTCAGATATTTTGGAACACATGCTTTATTCACTTCTTGTTATCATTTGCCAACAACGCAATAATTGCAAGTAAAGCTGCACCTCCTAATATCCACCCGGCTGAATCATTATTTGCAGGCTGTTGAATTACCATTCTTCTTTCTATTTCCTCAACTGCTGCTGGTAAGTTATTTCTATTAAATCGTACAAAATTTCCAGTAAAAGAAGGTGCTACTGGAACGTTATTTTCTATGAGTAATATGGCGGGGGTAGTATTGGAAACCGCAAGGTGGTATTCCTCTAAAACTCTCTGCCATTGTTGACCATTAGATGAAATCAAGCCCACAAAGAGTTGGGATAAAAATATTTGATTCCTGGTCGTAATATCTACCGTATGACTGTTATTATTCATTATTAACGAAAAGCCTTGATCCCTAAGCCTGTAGGAAAGCAATGTAACAATATACTGCTCCTGATTATTTAATGAATATGAGATAAAAGCTTTCATCGTTTAGAACTCTCGGTAATTGATTTTAGTTCATTAAAATATCTAGGGAAAAACTGTTCATGTAAGATAGATGGTGCGGATAAAAGTTTCCCTCTAAATTCTTCTCCAGTCCAGATCATGTAATCATACTTATGACTACATTTTTCCTTTAATCTCCCAAAAAGTTCTGTAAGTTTAGTTGTGGGACGTTCTTTACAAACAAGTAGATATCCACAAGCGTTAAATGAATGAATCAAGGTAGGGATATTAACATCTGAAATTTTGCTTGGCGATATGGCTTGATTGTGATACTTGCATTGTACAACCCATCTTCTTTTAAATTCTTGTATAAAATCGGTCATTAAAAAGTCGACAATGATGTCTATCCCTCCATCCTGACCAGTTGCTGGAGGGTCAGCTTTAACGCTAACGATTTTAGAGCCTGGCAACTCCGCAAAGCTTCTGAAATAGGCAACAACCAGTTCTTCAAACTGTTTCCAATCCTTAATTTCATTAAAGCTTAGTTCAGGCATAGCATTGTGAGGTGCCAATTTACGATAAAGTCAAATGCAACAAAATAAACATATTCAATCAATAATTAATATTGCCTGATCTTTCCTGGCGAATGGAAATATACAAAAAATTAGCCATTTCAGCGTTCAACCATTGATCTAACTACATTAATCCATTCAGAAAACGGACGATAGACGCATCTCCTGTATTGAGTTGTGTATATTTAAGAATTACTCCTGATTTGAAACAACTCACACCTTGATCATCAAAATAAATTGCACGTATGTCGGAAGCAAATGAATTGAATTGGAAAAAGTACGAAACAATTACAAAATATATCTATGAAGTCTTGGGGAAAGAATTTGGTGTTAAAATAGAAGGATTTGGAGATAGCTGTAAGGTTGTTGGAAAATCTGGAGTAACCCATCAAATTGACGTATTGACAGCTTATTCTGATGGCATTCATTCATATCGTACCGCAATTGAATGCAAATACTGGGAAAAAAAAATAACTAAAGATATTGTGATGAAAGTGGCTGAGATAATCGACGACGCCGGAATTAATAAAGGGGTTATTGTTTCAAAAAGCGGATTTACGCAAGATGGATTTGATTTCGCCAGGTATAAAAACATTGGACTCGTTGAATTGAGAGAATTGGACAAAAAGGATTTGGAGGAAACACCTGGAAAGATTGATCTCGGAACTTTGGAAGTTCGCGTGAGATCGTCCCTACTTCGGCCTGAAATATTAAGTACGACTATAGACTACGCTGAAAACATTCTTGAGCAAAGGGAAGAAATAAATATTTATGCTACTGCAATTAGACTTTCAAATGGAAACCTAGCCCCGTTTACTAGTTATACAACAATGTTCCAAAACGAGTTGCATCATCAAAACAAATTATTTCAACCAATTACAAGACGTTACGAAATTAGCGGAAGTTTAATCAATCAAAGGACAAATACTTCTGCACAAATAAATGGAGTAGTTTTTACCGGAGTATTAAAAAAGATCGATTCAGGTTCTGATTTAAAATTCTCGCTTGTCGATCAAGTTTGGCTAATAATGAAATCAATCTTTGAAGAAAGGGTTTTTCAAATGTCCAAAGCTGGGTTAATTGTGGAAATTAGTAAATGAGCAGGGCTTATAAAGCACCAAAATGGAAGATCTCGAACCATTCTTATCTAGTTCGATTCGGGAATTATCGCCAACTGTCGATAATTCCCTCAAATCCTGTAAGAAGTGGTTCGAGTCTTCAACTTCTTGAACTACTCAAGCAATGAATTGAAAGACAGTCATTTACAAATCGCCAATCTGTCTATTAAACTCGTCAATAGCTTTTAAGTCTTTGATAAATTGGTTTGAAATCTGGCAAGTCTTCCCGACCGCTTTAAGAAGGTCATCAGTAATGGTGGCCTTTTTTTGTGCATATAACTGTGCGAGCCTGGGACTGCCAGGTTGATTGTTGCTGTTATGCGATTATAACAGCCGATAGGGTAATGATCTTTAACATTTGGATGTTTGGGGGGGCATAAAAAAGGCAGGGCTCCTGCCCCGCCTCCTAACCAGAGAGCCTACTTAATTTTTTTCCAGCTTAACCACTTTTACTTTTCCATCGCTCCAGGTAATCACCAGCAAATAGCTGCCTGACACAAAGCCGTTCATGGATAATGCAAACTGATTATTACCCGCCTGTAAAGCTACGGTCTTCCCCTGCATCAGGGCGCCCCGGCTATCGTACAAGCGCAGCACAACTGTGCGGGAAGTTTCTGATTGTATGCTTACCCAGCAATTAGTTTGCACAGGGTTCGGATATACATTGATACTTTCCGGCTGTCCGCACCGGCTTATCAATATCCTTGAATAAGATTGTCTGCCATCCAGGTCACGTTGCACGATCTGGTAATAGCATTTGGCCGAAGGTGGTTGTAGGTCGGTATACGCATATGACAATATGGTCTGGCTGTTGCCTGCTGCCGGTACGCTGCCTATTGCTGTCCAAGTAACGCCATCAGTGCTGCGTCGGATCACAAAAGAAGCGGTATTTTGTTCTGACTGTGTATTCCAGGATATACGGGTGCCGTTGCTTATACATTTGGTGTTGAATGAACCCCATACCAGGGGAAGCGCGTTGCCAAGTGATGAAAGCGTCCACCGTGAAAAATCGGCCAGTCCTGCCTTGTTAACATAGTTAGTAGTAGTATTACGCGTATCTACCCCCTGGCTAAGCCATTGAACATTATCTACACTTTTCCAAAGCACCAAGCTGTTTTCGTCGAGTCCGTTCACTTCAGCATCTAAATAGTTTAGTTGCAGGGTAGCGTTGAGCGAAACATTATTGGTTGGTATAATATCGTAATAACGTAATATACTGTTGCCCCCACCCAAACCATTGGTTTGGGATGTATGCCCCCGGCTAATAATGGTGCTTCCCAAATTTTGTGTAGAGGTAATAACAGCCCCCAGGTTTCCGGGGTTTACCAATGAAGGTGCGTTGAGCGTATTGATGATCTGGACATAACCGCCATTGGCCCCTGTAATATGGCTGGTTTCCGATTCGCCATTCAGCAATGCTGTAGGTTGCAGCAATATATTATGCGCATTCAGGTCAATGATTCCCGAAGAAAAGGTAATACCCGAATTTATTTGTATACCCTGTTGCAGCGTTATTTTGGCACTGCCGGTTTTGGCAATTTGCAGTTTATCGAACAAAGGAGTGGAACTGCCGGAAATAGTATTATTGGCGTTGCCCATAAAAATAAAAGTGCCCTGTCCGGCCGACAGGCTAATGGTACCATCGTTGTCGAGATCAGTATTGCTCAGCGTGATCACAGCGCCTCCTGTACAGGAAAGGGTAGCGCCGGATTGTACTTTCAATTGGGCCTGCGTGCTGGTAACGGCAAAGCAAACCATGCATAGCAGGGTGGTAAATTGAATGGCGTATATTTTTAAATTCATAGGATTTATTTTTTCTCCAACTGCTCCAAACGTTTGAGTAGGTTGGCCATTTGTTCCTGCATGTCCGTTTTCAGCTTTAGATTTTCTGCTTTCAGGGTTTCTATTTCTTTTATCAATTGCTGCGTAGCGCTGATGTTCAGGGTGGTCAATGCATCATAATCCACATTCAGCAGGTCTTTTACTTTTTTACCGTAAACAAAAACGCTTTCATTGATAGTTGTTGGAACAGTGAAACTATCGGGCGCAGTAACTGTTATGGTATACGTTTTTTCACCGCTTTTATCCAGGATCAGTTTCACTTCATCGCCTGTTATGAAACCATGCGGTTTACTGGTAGAAATGGCTGTTGACTTGTCGATAATCTTTACCGATTTCGCCAATTCCAATACACTGGGAATGATGCCGGTACTTTGGCTCACCGCAACAGGATATATTTCTTTTACCTGCTGAGCTACCACTTTCTTTTGCCGGCCGCTGCCCTGGCTTATTTCATCTTTGTAGGTATAATCCGTTACCTGAATCTGCTGAAGAGTGGCCAGATCTGCCTCGTTATTGGTAATACCTGTAATGTTTTTGATCCGCGCGTCAGAGGTAGCTAAAAAGCCACCACCATTTGCCCAGACCCAGCCATCAGCACGTACAACAACACCACCAGATGAGCTTACATCCTGGACAATATTTGAAGTGTTTACGTGAAAATAAGCACGTTGCTGGTTGCTCACTCCTACAGGTGACCCTCCCACTATATGCAATTGCGCTCCCGGGCTGGTGGTGCCTATACCCACCCAGCCATTATCGGTAATTGAACTGTTCACCAATTGACTGCCATTCCATTTAGCAACCTGGTTGCCACTCATGCCACCCACTTTGGGGTCTGTTTCCAGTGCGTTTAAACCCACCCAGCTTGCGTTACCTACCCCGTCTGTTCTTAATATATAATTATTAACGGCACCTGCTGTCATTTGGAAGTTGACGGTTTTGGTCTTACCCGCCACGTCAAGCTTACTGGTAGGATTGTCGTTACCTATTCCTACATTTCCTGCGCCTGAATTACCAGTCCCCATTGCATATATCACATTAGCTATACTTAACTGGTTGCTTGCTGCAGGAATTGGAACCTGCGCATTATAACCAATAGCAGTATTGTTAGAACCGGCCGTAAGCCCTACCAATGCATTGCTGCCTATTGCAGTATTATTGGAGCCATCTGGGTTGTTGACTAATGTTCTATCACCAAAAGCGTTGTTGCCACTCCCGATTGTATTTGCGCTTAAGGCAGCGTTACCTATCGCATTATTATTACTTCCTGTTGTATTCGCATATAGTGCAATACCAATAGCAGTATTATAATTGCCAATTGTATTATTAACCAATGTAAGACTACCAACAGCAGTATTACGGATACCTGTAGTATTTGCCTTTAATGCTTCCGCACCAATGGCTACGTTATACCCCCCGGTAGTATTTACCACCAATGTATTAACTCCTGTGGCGGTATTGTAATCTCCGGTAGTATTGGCTTTTAGAGAATATCCTCCTGTTGCGGTATTAAACCTTCCGCTTGTATTGGCGTTCAATGCATCTGTTCCGACTGCTACATTAAGAGAGGCTCCAATATTTGATGCCAATGCACGAGTACCAATGGCTGTGTTAGCCACACCGGTGGTATTGGCTGCTAATGCGCTTGCTCCCAGCGCAACATTGAAATCACCATTGGTATTCGATGCCAAAGCTCCGTGACCTACCGCTGTGCTCCATCCGCCGGAATTATTGGAAAGCATGCTTTCGTACCCAATGGCGGTATTCCCCGTAGCATTTGCAGCTCTTAAACTTCTTACACCCATGGCAGTATTTTGCCCGCCTGTAACATTACTCAATAAAGCCTCGATTCCCATAGCAGTATTGTCACTGCCGGTTGTAGTATTCGTCAATGATCTTGAACCCATTGCTGTATTTGAGATACCGGTTGCGTTGCTGAACAGTGAACGGTAACCAACTGCTGAATTCTCGGAAACATTCCTGGAATTAAACAGCGCCTGATTCCCCACGGCAGTGTTATTGTTGCCTCCCTCGTTGAGCATTAATGCAGTAGTGCCCAGGGCGGTATTATTGTTACCTCCATTATTCGATTGCATGGCGCTAGCACCGATGGCCACATTTTCTGCTCCACCAGTATTACCAGACAAGGCAGTTGCCCCGATAGCAACATTGCCGCCACCATTCGTATTGCCATAGAGCGTGCGATAACCCATAGCCGTATTCATATGTCCATTGACATTTGAATATAATGCTTCATGTCCTGTAGCGGCATTGTAAGTGCCATTTATGTTATTGGCCAGGCTATTAGCGCCTATACCGGTATTCCCAGTATAGTCGAGAGCGGATCGTAATGATCCTTTACCTAATGAAGTATTTGTCGACCCGATCCTTCCGGAATACAGGTTGTCTCTTTTAAAAATTAAATCCACATCATCCCTGGTACCGATAAAATGTGTGCCTGCGGTGGTACCTGTGTTACCGGTAAGATTCCACATTGTACCACTGGCGGCACCTGTGAGGGATACCCAGCTTGTGCTGTTATTGTTCCAGTAATAAAAACCAGGCTGATTGGCCCCTGCTGCAGTGGTCAGGTAAACCATCATGCCATGTTGAAGTATCGTCGGATTTACTGCCGGAAAGGCGTCTATCCTGGGTATGATTATGCCATCTGAATTGGCAGGCGAGGCAGGATTTGCGGCCTTAATCTCTAATACGGCATTTGGCGTGGTGGTGCCAACACCTACATTTTGTGCAACAAGGCTGCTGGAAAGTAGTAAACTGAACAGAAAAAGGTACAGTTTTATGGTTCTCATGGTATTTTTTTACGGTGATTGATTGGTTTTATAGTGGAAAAGCTTGTTTGGTTCTTTATAAATGTGGAAGTGCGCATTTTACTTTACTTCCAGTAAAACCGTTTCTTTGCCGGTTCGTCCCTGTTTTTATAGAAGGAGTGGATGGAAATGGGATTTCTTAATTAACCGCTGCGCGCTCAAAACTAGTGGATGGGATATATCCACCTGAATTTTTGCGGTGGACAAACGCGGGAAACCCGGTAGACAAACGAAAATTTAACGGCAGAGTGGACATATTTCCGCTTTAACCTGCTTTATCTTTGAGAATGTCCACCACCTGCCTGAAAAAACAACTGCTCTTGTTTACTCCCTATAAAACGTATAGGCGGCATTGGCTATCAGCCCTGCTGATGCTGGTTATTTATTTGCCGGCCAGCTCCCAAACCCGGCCAGCCTCCACTCCCTGTGCCATGTTGACATATCACCCCGGTGATTACGACAGCGTCTATGCTGTCTGCAGGCGGGCAGCGCCCGACAATGTACATCGCATCTGTAATGCTTTTTTAAGCGGTCATGGGATCAGAAAATGTCCAGAAGAGATGGCCCGGTTTTGCAAACATGTAATAGACCGCTGCAAAAAAGAAGATAACCAATCGCTTTACCGGCGAATGGCCCTGGTAGAAAAGTCCATACAAGTGAAATGCCGGAAGATACCCCCGGAGAAGGCAGACAGCGAATTTGAAGCCCTGTATAAGGATTACACAAAGGAAGGAGATCTTTCAGCCGCCCTGGAAGCCCTGTTTGAGCTGGCTCAATACCAGCATCGTACGGCACGCAATATCCAGGCAATTAAAGTTTTGTTCTTTGCAGAAAAAATGGTGGTTAGGAATGGATTGCAGCAGGATATCTCTTTCCAGGCCATCCTGCACAAGATAGGCTATATTTTGTGGGAACTGGACAAACCGCAACGCTCCATTGAATATTTTAAAAGATCATTGGCAACAGGCAGGAGTATCCTGATGGATTCTCTTGTATCACTGAATGGTATCGGTATCAATTACCAGAAAATGGATAGCCTGGCTGAATCTATGCGCTATTTCAATAAAGCATCAGTGACGGCTCTTGCAGCAGGCAATACTGATTTCAATACTGTAGTGCTGGGCAGCGCCGCTGTTACCTTATACAAAATGGGCAGGTATGATGAGGCCTATGACAACATAATGAAAGAAAAAGAGCTGAGTTTTAAGGAAAAGATTTGGGAAAATGCGGCAGGGGCTTTTTACTGGCTGGTAAAAATAGAATTACAGCGCAATCGTTTGGCAAAATGCAAAGCGTTGCTGGATTCATTCAATGCCATCATGCCTTCTATCCGGCCAGATGATTATGCTTCCTTTAAGAAAAGACATGAAGCAGCTTACCTTTATTACGAAAAATTGCAAGACCATAAAAATGCGCTAACTGCGTACAAAGCATTTGTACATTATGATTCCCTGTTCCTGGATCATGGCAATAAAAACAAGATATCAGAACTGGAGCTGGATGCGGCAGTTCGTGTGTATGAAGACGAGATGGCCTATATAGAAAGGGCAAGAAAAACAGGGGCCGCATTGCAGTTCATCATTGCCACGGCTATAAGCATTGTCATCGGTGTAATTATTTCCCTCCTTTATAAGAGAATAAGAAGGGTAGAAATTGACAAAACCAACACGGAAAAGATAAGTCGTCAACGAGCCGCCGAAATTGAAGTACTTAAAACACAATTACTCTCTCAATTGGAAACAATCAGAAATGACAATACTAATTTCCAGGCACCTTCTGCATTAAAAAGTAATGCCAGTTTCAGTAAAGTCTCTTTTGATGAAATGCCTGCTGAACTGCAAGAGGAGGAGCTTGAAAGTAACCCCGAAGGCATTCATTTCCTCAGAGAATTTAATCTTACACAAAAGGAACAATGGAATGAATTTAAAAACTCATTCATTAAGATATACCCTGATTTTGAAAATAGTATTGTTGAAAAGATTGGCCCTGTATCAGGTGCCGAACTCAGGTTAATGATGCTGCATAAACTAGGGCTAAGCAACAAAGAAATAGCCCAGACATTGCTCATATCACCCGATAGTGTGAAGAAAGCAAAATACAGGTTATATAAAAAGATCGGTATTAATTCAGCAGAAGAGCTGGATGCTTTTTTGGCATGACAATAGAAAAAAGAGGTTCGAATCGTGGTCGATTTACCTTGTTTGCGGTATTTTTTTAAGTTTTATTGTCAGCCAATTAGCGATCTCAGTTAAAGCACCAGGTGAAAAGGATTGTTCAATTTTATTGTATTCTCCTGGAAGCCCTGTCTGGCATTCCTGAAATAAATGGTTTAAGTCAGGCAGTTCTTTTGTTGTCACGTTGGCATTTCCGCCAATTGTCAATGCCTTTTTAATAGCATCTATATTTTCTTTTGGAGACACCTGTAAGTCTTTTGTTCCACTAATTGCTAATACGGGACATTTCACTTTTTCCAAAGCTACGGCTGGATCGTATCTTAGAAAATTAACCATCCAGGGACTTAATATTTTAGTGACCTGTAGCTTAACATACTCTTCTTCGGTTAAGTTTTGTGGTTTATCAGGGTCATCTTTTGATATTTCTGTAATATAGTTTGTCATTTGTGTTTGTAATTCTTCCGGGTTTGTATACTTCTTCACAATGTCAAAAGCCTTCCGGCTTAAATCATTGGATTTTAGTATTTCTGGTTCACTAACTCCTTTTGCTTTAGCAATAAGGGATTGTTGAAGTAAGAGTAATTTGTCGCCCGGGATGCCGGGAGCTGCCAGTAACACAATAAAGGCAACATTACGAGAAGAGCCTGCAACAATCGGCGCAATCAATCCGCCTTCGCTGTGTCCGATCAAGCCAATTTTGTCTTTGTTAATTTCTTTCCTCGTTTGCAAATATTTGATAGCAGCAGTTACATCGCTGGCAAAGTCAAAAGTTGTGGCCGTTTTGTAATTACCTTTCGACAATCCAACACCTCTTTTGTCGAATCGCAATACTGCAATTCCCTTTTTAGTCAGGTAGTCTGCTATCACCATAAATGGCTTATGCCCTGAAAATTCTGCATTTCTATTGTGTTCACCATTACCACTGATTAACACTACAGCTGGAAACTTACCCAACTTGTTTGGGATGGTTAACGTTCCGGAAAGGGTTATTCCTGCATTATCGTTTTTGAAACTTATCTCTTCCGAATGATATGAATTGAATGTGGTGTCAATAGATCCGGATATGTTTAACGCTTTTGAAATGGTCTGTGCAAAAACATTAGAAAGCGAAAAAATGAGGAACGCTGTAAAAAATGTTTTCTTCATACTTCGGGGGATTTATAGCTAAAAGATCGCATAAATTCCGAAGTAAATCATAGTTCACGCTGTATAACTTTTATATTCAGGTGAGGATACCCGCTTTATAAGGATTCTGTAAACGTTGATTTGTATCCCGGGGATTGGTAGTGTACGCAATATGAATAGGTTAAAACCTGACAACTACTACCAATTATGAATGTTTAATATATGCGTAGGTCCTGTTGAATTGCCAATTAGCGAACCTTATGCAGATGGACTAAAAAAGCACTCCGGCAGAAGTAGGAGTGCTTTTTGACCTGCATTTATTTTGGCAAACTATACGTAATGTTTCCCTTTTCATCGAGGAAGTTCAATCTGGCTGTACCCATGGAATCTACCAGCAATTGAAGCCGTGGCTTTCCCATGCGATCAGCAAGGGTTACCATGGCCGTTTTGCTATCGTCTTTGCCCACGAAAACACGTTGAGCAACGGCTTTCACACCCGCCGTTGGTTCCATGAGTTTCTTCAGCAATGCTTCTTTTGCGGGCCCATCAGGAAGTTGCTGCGCTTTTTTATATTCAGCCCGAAACTTCCAAAACGGTGGTGAGGATTGCCAGTCATCAATGTGCAGACCGGTATTTTGATCACCGTTTTCATCGGAGTATGTCAGGTAAAGAACTTGATTTTGGTTATACTGATCAAAGGAAAAGTGTCCTGTAGCGTGGTATTTTCCGCTGCTGTCCTTGCCTCCCATAAAGACCAGTCCGCCATTTTCTGTTCCTTCATCGTTGAAAAAGATCAGTCCGGGCCTGTTACCCCCAGGAATAGGTGGTGTATAGGGTTTGCCATATGCCAGCACTTCGGGAGAACGCTCTTTATTTGAAATGACCATCCTCAGTTGGCCATTACTTTCAACGATGTTGATACGTTCCGCTGAAATTTCTTTGAAACGGGAGGTACTGATATTGGTAAAAGAAAACAAACCTATGATCACTAATAATAAAGTAAGGCTACCTGCATACCATTTGAGCCTTACTAAATCTTTCTGCATTTTCGCTATTTGCTGCTCCATTAAAAAATAAATTTAAATGTTGATTACAAAAGAGCACAAAAATAACGTTTCAACACAATCAGGTATACATCATGAATACAGCTATTTTTCGGCTTTAGTTCATTTATCACCGTCAGTTGTTTTATCAGGTAAACAAATCTACCAGTCTCCCGAAAAACAAGCGGTTATATGTCTTAGCATTTGAATACTGTATGCTATCGTTGATGCCCAAAAGGTCCAAATTGCCCCGCCAGAATGTCCAACAAGGGCCCCCTGGGAGCGGTATATAGGCAATAACTTTGAACCCTGAGTGGAGCAAAAGTGCCATCTTCAAAACAACTAGTTACCTATATAGGCGATAACTTATTCATTAACAATATAAATCACGTAGTCATGTCAAATCAAAATTTCACCACTACCCTACTGGTAGACGAATCGCCTTCGGAAGTATACAAAGCCATTATGAATCCCCGCGCCTGGTGGTCGGAGGAGATTGAAGGGGAAACAAGTAAAGCTGGCGACATCTTCGATTATCACTTCGAGGACATTCACCGCGTGAAAATGAGGTTAACGGAGTCGGTTGCAGACAAAAGGGTGGTATGGCTGGTGCTGGAGAATTACTTCAAACCCGGGATCTTCGATAAAGCCACTGGCGGTCATGCAAAGCAGGATGGATTTGAAAACGACAAAGCAGAATGGGTAGATACACACGTTGTTTTCGATATCACAAAAGAGAATGGTAAAACGCGGTTACACTTCACACACGATGGATTGGTGCCCGATTATGAATGTTACGATGCTTGCGTGAACGGCTGGAGCCATTATATTCAGGAAAGCCTGCATAAGCTGATCACCACCGGAATAGGCCAGCCCAACAAGACCGGTAGAGCGATGACCGCCACTGAAGAAAAGATCAAGGCTGCCGCGGGTAACGTATAACCTCTATTGGATCCTACAATAAACAGGTTGGCTAATTGTCCAGTTTCCCCGAACATTTTACAGCGATCTGTTATCAGATCGCTTTTTTTAATAATGATTGCACCTGCACCTAATATTATGAGGCGGCATTACTTTTGCCGGCTACTGTCGTTGTATTGCCAAAGTACATTAATAATTTTCCATGTACCATTTAGTTTGACGAGATGCATATAATCAATCCATTCATCGGCTATAAGTTTAACGGATGCTGTTCTATCTGAAACATCCAGCAACCTAACTTCCTTTTTAGGAGAAGCTGGAAATTTATCCTGCTTCCTATTGTAGCTTTCGGCCAGGAGAATCATTGATTCTGTAGAAGTTTCCCGTACATAGTCCTTCCCGGTTTCTTTGTCGTTCCAAAAAGTTCTTTTAACCATTCTTGGGTGTAAGGCCCGTTCCATCTGTGCAGGATTGGGTTTATGTTGCGCTTCTATATAATCAAGTGCTGCTTGTTTTATGGCTAAACTATCTTCCCGGGTCTGTCCAAAGCTATTAATGCCTGTCATCACCAGGGCTATAAACGGAATAACATATTTCATAATTCAGCTATTTATCAAAGGTATTTTGCTTCTGATTTCGAGATTACAAAAATTAAATGAGAATAGCAGTAAAATACCTGATAAACTATATGCTGATAAGGCAGTATCGCCAGTTACTTATTTTCCTTTTTTAAGAAAATAGGTATCCAGGAAATTAAATACTTTATCAAAATGTTTAGTAGGCTCGGCATGCCCACCTTCATAGGCGATATGCTCATATTGGTATTTAAAACCAGTGTCTTTAAAACGGGCCATCATTTTATCGGCCATGGAAGTAGCGGGAATAAGCTCATCCTGTTTTCCGGAAAGGATTAATACGGCACCATTGATCTTTTCAACGGGGATGGCTGCTCTTTTTTCGGCCACGGTGTCTTTCAACATGGCAGAAAAGGCACTGTGCAGGTCGCGCTTCATAAGAAAGGGAACAGCTTCCTCATTTACGGGAACAAACGGCAACTCTTTGCCTTGCCAGGTAAAGCAGGAGGTGGTGAAGTGATCGGTATGACCTGGAAACACCACATGGCAGGAGGACATGGCGATAACACAGGATATATCGCGGTAATGGCTTCCCAACAGCAAGGCCAGATCAGCACCACGCGAACCACCGATCAAGGCAATTAATTGCTTGTTTACTTTGCTGTTTTTGGTAGCCAAGGTAATAGCATTGTACACATCTTCAATGGCAATTTTGTCGAGTAGCTTAGGTGATTGGGGTGTTTTAAAATAACCAATGGCCAGGAAAGCATACCCTTTTTCAATAAATTCCTCCCGGGTTTTCTTCCAGTAATTGCTGGCCCAGGCATTGCCTCCTTCTGAACCACCTAAACCCACGATCAATGGCTGGTTTTTGCCCTGACCCGTATACAGAATGGCATCTACATTTTTGGCTAATAAAGTATCCTGGGCAAAGGTGTTGTAGGTAAAGGTTGCCAATAGGATGAAGGTTGCAAGCATGTATCTCATCTGATAGTTTTAAGCAAATTTGTGCAATTGGCTCAACACTATTTTTGCCCTGGATCAAATAATCATCTTTCGGCCCTCAACCTGCTTAAGGTGGATTGGGTAATGCCCAGGTAGGAAGCGATCATGCCTAACGGAATCCTGTGGTGGATATCATGGTATACTTTGAGGAAATGCTCATACTTTTCCCGGGCTGTTGTAAATCGTTGAGAAGTAATCCTTTCCATCAGGTGACCAAACACGCTGCCCATGGAAAGCCTGGCATAACGCTCCATTTGGGGAAAATGATCGAAAAGGTAAACCAGGTCCCTCACCTGGAGGCAATACACTTCGGTATCTTCCAAGGTATCAATATGGTAGATATCGAGGGTTTGTTCAATAAAGCTTTTGGGGGAGTTTATCCATTCATTTTCGCAGGAAAAATATTCGCTAATCTCAATGCCGTCCTTGACATAATAGGTCCGCGCCAGCCCCTTTAGAATAAAGTAGCTTTGTGTGCTGATCCGGTCTGCATGATGGATCAGTTCTCCTTTACGGAATAGTTTCAGGTGGCACCTTTCCTGCAGGGCTGCAGCAAGTTGGTCATCTACCTTTATGTATCGCTCAAACCTGGCCAGCAATATTTTAAAAGTATCCTCCATACAATGGATGGTTTCTGATCAAATAGGTGTTTAAAATTACTGGGTAAGGATTAAGCTTCTACATGCTGTTTCAGGTCCCGGAGCCGCTGCCTGACATTTTGCTGCAGGTTGGCTTTTATGAACTTTCCTGCTAACAGGAACGGAAACCTGAGTTGAAATGAATACAGAAATATAACCTGTGTACTACCATTGTTCTGTGATTTGAATCGCCAGGAACCCAAAAAGGCCTTGAACATAAAGGGGCCTTTTGTCATTTTGATGGCGGTTACCTCGGGTCTATTGAAGGTAACATATTCGGTGGTCATTGACAGGCCATTGCGAGCTACACAAAGTGCTTTTACGCCTTTGCCTGCCATGGTGGCGCCATCAATTAGATCAGCCTTTTTCAGAAAGGTGTCCCACTGTAGTCTTTTGGTATAATCCTGGGTAAAGTCAAATACCTGTGCAGGAACACGGTTAATGGTGATGGTTTCCTCGAATTTGATTGGTTTCATAAACCTGGCGCCTCGTTTTTGGCAGCAGGCGCTTCTTGCTGTAAACTACCGCTGTTTTTCCACATAAGCTTTGAAATTTTCCAGGACGGAGGTACAAAATATCCGCTGCTCCTGCTCAGGCAGTCCTGGAGTTGGTTCAAAGGTTTCGGTTATGGTGGTGCCAGCTCCGGAGGGAGCAAACCGGTTCATGGTTTTTCTTCCATCAGTCAGGGTGTAGCTGATGCTTTGGTGTTGATGTATGGTATCGTAAACACCTTCAAAGGCAAAACCTGCACTGCCGTCCTTTGCTTCCATCATAAACAGGAACCGCCCGCCCACACGCAGGTCGTTCTCCACCCTGGAATTGGTCCAGCCATCGGAGGGCTGATTCCATTCAAGAATATGGCAGGGTTCTGTCCAATATTGCCAGACCTCCTTGATGGGAGCATTTACAAAAACTTCAACGGTAATGGCTTGTTTTTCCATGGTACAAAACTACCCCGGCAGGCTTTTGCGTAAAAGGGGGAAATGCTACAAACTAAGGGGGGAATTGCGGCAAAAAAGCGACCTTTAGCCTGGTATTTTTATTCAATTGCCCGGACAGGCAACCAGTTTTTTGCTTAACTATTTCTTATGCCGCTACAGTTCAATATACCACAGCAACCAGGGGCTTTTTACAATAATCCGCTATCGGGTAATGACCTTCATTCGAAAGAACTGGTGGAAAGCACGGAAATGATCCATATGGAAAAAGCAGGGATGCTTTTTCAGAACTGGTGTTTTGAGGGTTTCAGGTTGGCTAATAATACGCTGAATCAAGAACAACCTACCACATACGGCATCAAAAACGATATTGATGCAGTGAAGCTCTACTTTAACCGGAAAGGGCATAGTACGATCAACTATCAACAGTTGTCCAAAAACTTCTCGCTCCGTGGCGGGCAACACAATATGCTTTATACTGCGGAACTGGATAGCCGGATGTCGCATATCGACAACCAGTCGAACATGTTCTCGCTGCAAATTACCCGGGCCTGCTTCCTGGACCTGATCGGAGAAGGCAATATCAGGCTCGATGGCTTTACTGACCAGGTAGTCAATGGCAGTGCAGCTTTGTTCTCCAATGAATGGCTCCCCATGAATGTTGGCATTGAAAGATGCATCGATGATATGCTCCACTGTCGCTTTACCGGTGATATGAAAAAACTGTACCTGCGTTCGAAGGCCATAGAATTATTCTTACTGTTCGTACAGGCCACTGCTGCAAAGAAGGATGGCAAGGATGGTTTTGTGACCAATAGTGCTGACAGGGATAAGTTGCATTTTGTGCGGGATTACCTGGTGGAACATTATGCACAGCCGCTGTCGCTTTCGGGCCTGTCAAAACTAAGTGGGCTCAATGAGTTCAAGCTCAAAAAAGGATTCAGGGAATTGTTCAATAGTTCGGTCATGGATTTCCTGATCAGTTACCGGCTTGAACAGGCCAGGGAATTATTGAGGAATACCACCAAGAACATCAGTGAAGTAGCTTACGAAACAGGCTACAGCTCCCCTTCTTATTTTAGCAAGGCCTTTAAAAAGAAATACGGGGCAAGCCCCAAAAACTAAAGGACTTCCTGCCTACCTGCCATGCTCCCGATTGTACAAGTCTTTATCCCGATCTTACCACTCCCGCTGGGTTAAATAAAGCAGTTTTGCGGCATTAAAATTACTGTTCATGTTTAACGAGGTTATGGGTGAAAAAGATGTAGTAAGGGTCGACAAGGTTAATGTCAGAGAAGCCAGTGATGCAGATATTCCTGCCCTGGGTGTAATGGCCGGCAAGGCTTTCCGGGATGCGTATACCGGTAAAATGCCGGAAGATGACCTGCTAGCCTATGTAGGAAAAGCCTTTAGCCAGGAACAATTACTGGCCGAATGGCAAGATGATCAATACTTATTTCTCCTTGCGTTTTATGGCCAGGAGCTGGCCGGATATGCCAAGATCAGCACCAAGGCAAGGCCGGAAAGAAAGGAGGTTGACAAGTACATTGAGTTAGATAGGCTATACTTACTCACAGCTTACCAGGGACAGCAAATAGGCAAGCTGTTGATGGAGCATTGTATCGGCTATGCCAGGGAACATGGTTTTCCTGAGCTGTGGTTGAATGTATGGGAACGCAATACGGTTGCCATTCAATTTTACCAGCGATGGGGTTTTGAAATGATCGATTGGTCGATCATGATGCGTGGCAATGACGCACAAAAGGCATTGTGGATGAGAAAAAAGATAATTGGACAATAATAAATAATTTGAAAGGGTCCAACGGGCCCGTTATTTTCGCCGTACAATAACGGCGATGCTTAATATCAAACAACTACTGCTCCCCGCGCTGATGATTGCTTGCTTCAGCGGCTTTGCTCAAACCTGCGATTGCGAAAAAGAGTTCCTGTACATCAAGGGTTTCATAGAACACAATTATGCCGGCTATAAGGATAAACTGGCCCAAATGACACCGGCAGGCTATGCCCGGCAAAGCCAGGAATTTCAACAGCTCAGTAAGGGCCGGTATGCCAATGAAAAATGCCTCACCATCATTTCCGGTTGGCTCAGCCTGTTCAAAGATGACCATATACAGATCAGGTCAAATTTTGATGGCACCAAGCTGGACACGCTGCTTGCCAATAGCCGTCAAATTATAGACCTGCCCGCCAAAAAGCTGGAAGCCCTGGGCCGTTCGACCGGCATAGAGGGTATTTATCTTTCCAGGTTCGATTCTTCCTATAGGATTGCGGTGATGAAGGATAAAACCCTGTTGCATGATTATATAGGGGTAATGATCGATTCCAAATTGCCCTACTGGAAAAGGGGAATGGTGAAATGGGAGTCAAAATTTGTTAACGACAGCCTGTACAGGGGCATTTTGTATATGCGCAATCACAAGCCCAAACCGGAGTGGTTTGCTATCGGTAAAAACAGTATTGGCGGGGATTGGCAGCGGGAAGGCACACAAAAGGAAAAAGACACGTATCGGTATGAACCGGTTGCTTCACACCAGTTGTCGGATAAAACCTTTTATATCAAGATCTCCAGTTTCGATGCCAGTAATGCGGAAAATATTGACTCTTTGTTCAAGGCCAACCAGGAAATACTGAGTAAAACGCCCTACCTGGTTATTGATGTACGGGATAATGGAGGCGGTTCTGATTTTGCCTATGGTCCTATGCTGCCCTATCTCTATACACAACCCGTTAAAAATATTGGGGTAGATGTACTGGCCACGGATGCCACTATTAATGGCTGGAAAGAGATACTGAAGGATGAGGATATTCCTGAAAAGACCAAGACCTCGATTACCAATATGATCGCCAAAATGGAAGGGAATAAAGGAAAGCTTATCAATATTGTGCAGGATGAAACAGATTCTTCCTATAAACGGTTGGACTATCCCCAAAAAGTTGTGATCCTTACCAACCGGGGTTGTGCCAGCAGTACGGAGCAATTCTTATTGTATGCCCGGCAAAGTACCAAGGTGATCCTGGCAGGCGAACATACAGGGGGCGTTTTAGATTATTCGAATATGCGGCCCACTGCTTTTTCCTGTATGCCTTATATACTGTATTATGCCACCACCCGGAGCCGGCGACTGGACATTAAACAGGGAATAGATAATGTGGGTATTCAACCAAATAAGGTTTTGAAAGCAGGAACGGATTGGATCCGGGAAGCGCAGCAGCTGCTTGAACGATAAAGTTTAGCAACTGATATCATAACAAAAGCCCTATTGTATAGGGCTTTTTCATGTCTACTACTATTTAGCAGGTAAAGCTTCCAGTATTTTACCGATCATATCGCCCATCGATTTGTTTTCAATCCATCGTACTACGGCTACCAGTTCGTGTTCGGGATCTACATAAATGAAATTGGTACCATTTCCAATATGGATAAAGGCGCTTACGGGTGCTTTGGCTGCCATTTTATGATTGGTATTCAGGAACCAGTTCATATAACCATAGGTGGTATTGGCGGTGGTTGGCGTTAATGCCTGTTTTACCCATTGGCCTGATATAAGCTGGGCACCATCCCAATTGCCCTTGTGAAGGGTGAGCAATCCAAAGCGGGCCATATCATACGCATTAATGTACATGCCACCGCCCCAGTGACCGCCGCCACTTACGGACTGTACAGGCACACCGTCCAATACGATCCAGGAATTGGTATAACCCATCCAGCGCCAGGTGGTGGAAGCCCCTATGGGATCCATGATCAGGTTTTTAAGTACCTGTGGTAAAGGTTGGCGCCAAACGCTGGTGGCGGCCAGGGCCAATGCATTTACACGTACGTCATTGTATTTCCATACGGTGCCTGGTGCGTTTCTTGGCCGGGTGCGCCAGGTATTGAAATTCCCTTCGGGCCGGTCGGCCCAATCGGGCTTGCCCCATAAGGTACCTTCCCAATCGCTGGTTTGCCGCAACATCACCTCCCAGGTCAATGTACGGTTGTGTGCGGAAGCAAATGGCTGCAGCACTTCCGGCTCACCACCCGGATGGTATACTTCAATAGGAGGAATATAAGGCGCTACGGTATCCAGTACATTTTTGATAAGACCCCGATCAACAGCCAGTCCCACAACGGTGGACAAAAAACTCTTCGTTACGCTGTTGGTAATGTCCACCCGCGATGGCTGTCCCCACTCGGCTACGACATAACCTTTGTAAACGATGATACCACTGGGATCGTCCCGGTTGACCAGTACACCTACTGGTTCACTATAAGGCTCTTTGCCGAAGGATTGCTCCTGTGCCGCTTGCATATCGCGTGGCTGTTTCGATTCATTGCGCCGGGCAAAGGCGATGGCCGTATCGATCCGAGCGGGGTCTAACCCCAGGGAAGCGGCTGTACGATGTTCCCAACTGCCCGGAGGCGGAAAATAAGGTTTGGTTGATTTCTGTGCATGGCCTGCTATCGCCATCAGCAGCAGGGCCACCAAATACAGTTGTTTCATAGGTTTAAATATAAAGCAATCTTTTAAGGATGCCACAAAGTTCCCCAGGGTTGTCACAGGGATAAGCAGCCATTTGTCTTAGGTAAAAGACCTTGCATTCACCTCCAAAACAAAAGTAATATGGAACCTAAAAAACTAAGAAGGGACAGGATCATTTACTGGACAGCAACGGGTATTATAAGTGCGGTTATGGTATTCAGCATCATAAGCTTTACTTTCTTTGATGGAACGATCTATCCCGAGGGGGCCTTCGTTCACCTGCATCTACCGGTTTATTTCAAAACGGAGCTCACCATTGCTAAAGTGTTGGGAATATTAGCGCTGCTGCTGCCGGGCATTCCATTACGCATACGGGAGTTTGCCTATGCCGGTTTTGGTATTACGCTGGCATCGGCAGTCATTGCGCATACATCAGTGGGCGACGACATTATGCATATTATTGACCCCTTGTTGTTTCTTGGTGTATTGATCCTGTCGTATGTATATTTCGTGAAATTGAAAGGGCATACGCATTCGTCAAAACCCAATATAGAATGGCTGTTATCTAAATAGCACAGCTATTCCCCGGAAGAGATCACGTTGTAAACTTTGATGCAGGGCTGTGTACTACTTCACGCGCAGGTATACCTCGGTATTGATCCTGTCTACGCCCAGGTTTTCAATTTTCTCAACACCTTTTTGGATCAGGGTATCGCCTGAAATGGTAACGGTGAAATGAAAAGTATTGCCTTCCCATTGGCGGGCGGTACAATAATCCAGGTGTTCGGTATATGCGCTATCCTTGAGGGTATAGCTACCACCGCCGGAAGAATAAATGGCGGCAGAATCTTTTCCCTTATGCAGATCGTGGTGTAAAAAAGCAAAATGGGTATTGTTAATGATCTTGATAAACTCCTGGCCCTTGGTATAATCGGTGGTGGTGCTATTGCCTTTTTCGACCAAGGTTCCTGAAATCAATTTCCAGGTACCGGTGATAGGAAGTGCAGATGGCTGTTTTTGATCGGGTACTACGGTACCCTGGCAAGCAATCAGGAGGCTGGTGCCCAGGATAAACCCGGCGCATTTCATAATGGCAGTTCGGCTTAGGTTCATGGCCTAAATTACAAACTAATGAGGATTAAAAAATATACAAGCGATAATTTATAGGACAAAGGTCAGAGGTGGTAGCTCACGCCCAGGGTTGCATAAATATTATAGAGGGGGAAATCCATGCCCTTGAAAGCAGCCGGGAAGATAGGGCGCAGCCCCCAGCTAAGCTGAGCTGTTGCAGACAATCGTTTGCTTAAGCGGTATCCCCCGGCGCCATAGATGCCGATATCAAATGAATTCACTTCCTGGCCAAAATCGAATGTGGCCACATCAATATTTACTTTTTCGCCGGTAGGCCCCCCATTGCGGATATAGCCATCGGACACATTGCCTTCAAAGTCGGAACTGAATAGCCAGGCCAAATACAATCCCAGTTTGGCTTCCCATTTTTGGTTAAAGCGATAAACAGCATAGACAGGAATGGTTACATAGGCATTGCTTACGCGTGTTTCATTATGGCCGGAAAAGGTGCCGGTAAATTCATTGGTCTGGTCGCCATCCTTTACTGAAATAATAGTAGGGAAGTAGATGACAGTACTGCGGGTGCCCATGCCTTTGAAATCGAGTTTAAAGGCGGCTCCGATGGCCCATTTCTTAGGGAGGTAATGGATGTATTCATAACCTACAGAAGGACTGAACCGGGGCCAGAAGGCGTTAATTTTCCGGATGGTATTGGGGAAAGAAACGGGTGCTGTACCACCAATATTAAGGCCGCCCAGGATATTGCTTTCGCCTTTACGCGGACGGGCATTTTCATCGGTTGGATGCTGTGCCTTTGCATAGTAAGCTGCCAATACAAACAGACAAAGGAGGATATTGCTTTTCATAATTCGTTTTAATAGATAATATTCAGGCTGTCGACCACCACCCGGCTACCGATAGCGCCGCGGTAAGAATCGCCATATTGACTGGATGATACTACGATGGCCAGCATGTGTTTGCCAATAAGGGGTAAGGAAGAATTGTATTCAAATGGCAGGTCAAAGCGGGTAAACTGGGGGTGATTGTCGGTTGTCTTTAACCTGGCAACGGCCACTATACGATCGGAGGTATTGATATTGGTAGCATCCAGCCGGGTATTGCCTTTGAAAAGTACAGCATAGATGGAACAGGAATCGTGAACACCAGGCAGGACAACACCTTCTTTGTCCTGAAAGTTGGGGCCGGCGGTATACTTGAAGTATCCTGAAAAGCGCTGTGGCCTCCCAACAAAGGGTTGTCCGAATTGGGTAGCTTCCAGTGGTTTTATCAAGGCATTAGTGGAGTTGAAAGTACCGGTAAACAAAGAGCCGGCAAACAATTTAATGCCTACGAGACCAGATAGGGCGGTCCCTTTCAGGGTTACCAATTCGGCGGCTTTGGCGCCAAAGCGGAAATCGGTGGTGGAGCGTGTAGGATAAGCGGAAGGATCTTTATTTACACCCGATAAAGCCACGCCGGGATTGCCAGAAGTCCATAAGGTGCTGCCATCTTCTTCGAGGGGGTATTCGTATTTGTCTTTATCCTGTATGGCCCAGTTTTCAAAATCAAACTTCCATTTACCGATGGAAGCCAATTCTACCCGGTAGGTCTTGGTATGCACCCCATCTGCTGAAGTAACCACATACCGGATGGTATCATCATTAAAATGAATGGAATCGCCGGAGGCGGGGAGTACGCGTGCACCGGGGGAGGTTGTAATAACAGGCGCCAGTCCACTGGCATAGGCCTTATCGGTCAATTGCAATACGATCCTGCCATTTACCTGATCAATAAACACATCGCTTAACAGGAATTGTTGATTAACGGTAAAAGTTTCTATATCTGCCTCCGGGTTCAGGGGTGGGTCTTTGATGCAGGAAGCACAAGCAAGAAAAAGAAAGCTGGCTAGTATTTTTCGGTTCATCAGCATAACAGTTTATGTTATCAGAATAAGGACCGGTTGCCAGTTCAGGGGAATACCTGGAATACTAAGTTCAGCTTTTTTTCTGCAATTGCGCTTAAATTCGATGCCTTATATAAAATACATGATCATACGTAATACGGTTGCTGCTTTGCTTGTTGTACTGATGGGGATACCCGGGGTTGGCCAGATCCAGGGCACAATTTGGGACGTACCGGCCATTTATGAAACGCCGGCTTATGAAACGATCAGTAGTGGCGATTCGGTGATTGGTATTGTATACAATGGTTTGAATTACCGGGGCGCCCCACAACGTGTATTTGCTTATTATGCTACGCCCGGAACGATCAGTGGGGATAAAAGCCTTGACCAAGGGTTGCCCGGTATTATATTGGTACATGGCGGCGGGGGCACGGCTTTTAAAGAATGGGCCATTCAGTGGGCGCGCCGGGGATATGCTGCTATTGCGATGGACCTGCGGGGAAATGGTCCCGGCAGGATACACCTGGACAAAGGATTTGAGGAGCCGGGTGGGAAAACGCCTTATTATACAATTACCCCTTCCTTGCAGGAACAATGGATGTACCAGGCGGTGGCGGATGTGATCCTGGCGCATAACCTGCTACGTAACCGGCCAGAGGTTGACAGTACCCGTACGGCGATTACGGGCATTAGCTGGGGAGGCATTATTACCTCACTGATGGCAGGCGTAGATAATCGTTACAAAGCGGCAGTACCGGTGTATGGTTGTGGGTACCTGCATGAAAGCAGTGCGATGAAAAAAGAACTGGACCTGCTTTCTGCTGCAGACAGACAAACCTGGGTACAGCAATACGACCCATCCAGGTATATCGGAAATGCCGCCATGCCCGTATTGTTTGTAAATGGCACGAATGATGGTCATTTTTATTTAGACAGTTATGCCAAAACGCAGCAACTGGTCAGCGACAAGAATATATGTGTTAAGATTGGTCTTAAACACAATCACCGGTATGGTTGGGAAAATGAAGAGATAGCGGCATTCATTAATAGTTACCTGAATCATACGCCAGCGCTGGCGCTTATTCAACCTTACGCGATTAAAAAGAACGGCATTCGTGCCTTTGTACAAAGCCCTGTGCCGCTTTCAACGGCCAACCTTTGTTATACTACGGATACAGCTACCCTATTGAAGGATAAAGTGTGGCAGTCACAGCAGGTAAGTCTCAATGGGCAAGAGATACAATCGCCGCTACCACCTCCTGGTACCTTGATCTGGTTTCTGGCAGTTACTGATAGCCGGGGATTGCAAAGTACCGGCGAGATCCGGTTTCAGCGGCCATAGGATTAAACATTCAAAATCCTTTTAGGAAAGAGCTATCAACAAAAAAGTCCCGCTTTTGGAAAAGCGGGACTTTTTAATAAGCAATTAATGTTGTTATCACATGGCGGCAAGCTGTACCTTTTGCTGCAGCTCCATAACGCTTTCGCGGAAAGTACTGTCAGTATCCATGAGGTCTTTAACAGTTTGGCAGGAGTGGATAACCGTGGTATGATCACGACCACCAAAATGTTCACCAATCGTTTTGAGGGAGTTTTTAGTAAAGGCTTTGGCCAGATACATGGTGATCTGCCTTGCCTGCACGATTTCCCGTTTCCGGGTCTTTTGCAGCAATTTGTCGTAGGATACATCGAAGTATTCACAGACCATTTTCTGTATGGTTTCGATGGTGATTTCTTTGCTACTTGTTTTCACAAAATTACGGAGTACGCGTTTAGCGAGATCAAGGTCAATTTCCCGCTTATTTAGCGAAGATTGTGCCAATAATGAGATCAGGGCGCCTTCTAATTCGCGTACGTTGCTATTGATATTATAGGCCAGGTATTTCACTACTTCACGTGGCATTTCGAGGCCATCGTTCTTCATTTTCCTGTCCAGAATTTCTATACGAGTCTCATAATCAGGCACCTGCAGGTCAGCGCTAAGGCCCCAGCGGAACCGGCTCAACAAGCGTTCCTGTACACCTTCCAGGTCTTTGGGCGGCTTATCAGAGGTCAGGATCAGTTGTTTTCCGCTTTGGTGGAGGTGGTTGAAGATGGCGAAAAAGGCATCCTGTGACTTTTCGGCGCGGTTAAAGAATTGAACGTCATCAATGATCAGAACGTCTACCAGCTGGTAGAAGTGGATAAAATCGTTGATGGCATTGTTGCGGCTATGGTCCTGGAACTGGTTGATGAACTTTTCGGAGCTTACATACAATACTACTTTATTGGAATGCAGGCGTTTAACATCATTACCAATGGCCTGGGCCAGGTGGGTTTTACCCAAACCTACGCCACCATATATAACAAGTGGATTGAAGGAACTGGCGCCGGGTTTTTCTCCCACGGTTTTACCGGCACGGCGGGCTACCCGGTTGCTGTCGCCTTCTACGAAATTCTCGAAAGTATAGATGGGATTTAATTGCGGATCAATCTGCATCTTTTTCAACCCCGGAATAACGAAGGGGTTTTTAACAGGATTGTGTATGATCAGCGGGAAATCCATTTCATTGCTGGAATAGGTCTTATAACCATGAGTAGGGATATCCATAGTTAATGGCTTGTTATTGTGATTACCACTATCTACCATGATCCGATACTCCAGTTGTGCTTCCTTACCCAATACCCTGCGCAATGTCTTAGCCAACAAATTCACATAATGTTCTTCAAGGTATTCGTAAAAGAACTGACTGGGAACCTGGATCACCAACACATTACCTTTTATTTCCACAGGTTTAATCGGCTCGAACCATGTTTTGAAATGTTGCCACTCAACGATGTCCTTTATTATCTCCAAACAATTGATCCAAACTTTATCAAAAGACTTTGTCATTATGCTAACCGCAGTTTATTATGTTGAGTTAAGATTATTCAGAACTAATCACAAGCCGCCTTGAACCGTGTTTTTCTATGGATGTTGGATAAAGCTATACTTCCAAAAAAAGTTATGCAGGGGGGCGAATATCAAAATTTTTTATTGAATAAAAAATTTTTTATTCCCTTGTTTTTTCAATCTCACATACAGATACATGCTCTGCAAATTTGCTGCCTATATTTTTTAAAAAGAATAGTTATGCGCTCAACTGTCCGCTTTGATGTACAACATGCCTGTACCACAATCAGTTCTTAAGGGTTTAATCGTTTTTTAGTGCAATTGAATTGCATCAAAATAAAGCGAACAGATAAAATAAGTAAGTGGTGCCAACTTATTTTATTACACTACATCCATCGATACTTTTGCTACTGGCGATACAAGGTTTTAATAACCGGCTACTAGCACCGGTAAAAGGTTGAGCCGACCATTGAATAAAATTTCTACACTGTACTGGTATTACTTTCCGGGTGGTTTTGCAGGAATTCCGTATGAAGAAAGAAAAGGACGCCATATGGAATAAAAACGCTTTCTTCATATATAAGTTGTGATGCTATTGAAGATACAAATTATTTAATACGGACAGCAGATTGTACCAACTTTTTTTAGGCCTTGTAATTAAAATATTTTTTTTGTCAATTGCTCTTTGTGAACCAGAAAAAAAGTTAACTTATAACATACCCACTTCCGGGTATAAGTACTCATCTTTTACAGGCTTTTCACCCATCGTAATAACGTGTTGCGCCGGTTCAACAACAACACATAAAGCATGTTTGTTATAGTAATGTTTCTATAATTTTTAGGTTTGAACTTATTATATATAGCTATTTTTGCGCTTCAGCAGGAATAGCTGTTTTTTGACAATTTTGTAATCACCAGATTTTTAGGTTAACTGCCTAACATCATGCAACAACAATGTACACTCAAGCTGCTGCCCGCCGAAGCAGTCTCCGCCTCCATCGTGCAGCAATATGCTGCTTCCCATTTTGGTATTTCCGCTTCAGCGATCACAGGTTATCATGTACTCAAACAATCGATTGATGCCAGGAGTAAACAACCCTGGATACTGCTAACTATTCGTGTGTTTATTAATGAGCCATTCCAGGAACGGGCAGTTCAACAACTGGTATTGAAAGATGTGTCTAAAGTTCCCCATAAAGTGATCATTGTGGGAGCAGGGCCGGCAGGATTATTTGCAGCGCTCAAACTCATAGAAGCAGGTATTCAACCCATCCTGTTGGAACGTGGTAAAGATGTACGTTCGAGGCGCAGGGATCTGGCGCTGTTGAATAAGGAAGGGATCATCAACCCGGAAAGCAATTACTGCTTTGGCGAAGGCGGAGCCGGTACCTACAGTGATGGTAAACTGTATACGCGCAGCACCAAACGGGGGGATGTAAACCGCATCTTAAATATCCTTGTACAATTTGGCGCCGAAGAAAAGATCCTGTACGATGCGCATCCGCATGTAGGTACTAATAAACTGCCCCAGATCATTACGGCCATGCGGGAAAAGATCGTGGATTGCGGCGGCCTGTTCCTCTTTGAAAAAAAGGTGACAGACCTTGTTATTACGGATAACTATATAAAAGGAGTAAAAACAGCTGATGGGGACCTTTTTGAAGGAGCTGCGGTGATCCTGGCCACGGGGCATTCGGCGCGCGACATCTTTGTGATGCTGGAACAAAAAAAGGTATTGATCGAAGCCAAGCCATTTGCGTTGGGCGTACGCATTGAACATCCACAGTCTTTAATTGACAGTATTCAATACCATTGCACAACCAGGGATCATTTTCTGCCACCCGCTTCTTATAGCCTGGTACAACAGGTAAGTGAGCGGGGTGTATTTTCATTTTGCATGTGTCCCGGTGGTATCATTGCACCAGCTTCAACGGATGCCGGTGAGTTGGTGGTAAATGGCTGGTCGCCCTCCAAGCGCAATAATCCCTTTGCCAATTCGGGCATGGTGGTATCGGTAGAAATGCAGGATATTGCTGCTGCCAGCAAAAGCAAGGCAGCAAAAGCAAATAATCAGGCGCAAAATCCCTTATCGGCCATGTATTTTCAGCAGGCGGTAGAAAGGAAGGCTTTTGAATATGGTGGTGGTCAATTTGTAGCCCCTGCACAGCGGATGGCCGATTTTGTGGACCAAAAGGTATCCACTACACTGCCTGATTGCTCTTACCTGCCCGGCCTGAACAGCGCCCCACTCAATGAAGTACTCCCCGGGTTCATTCACCACGCACTTAAAAACGCTTTCCGGGAATTTGGGAAAAAGATGCGGGGGTACTTTACTAATGATGCCCTGGTGGTGGCTACGGAGTCGAGAACCTCTTCGCCGGTGCGTATTCCCCGGGATGCCCAAACCCTGCAACACCCGGAGGTAAAAGGGTTGTACCCTTGTGCCGAAGGGGCCGGATATGCCGGCGGCATTGTAAGTGCCGCGATGGATGGAGAGCGGGTCGTAACTGAGATTATCGGGTTATTATAACAAATAATTAGGCTTTCTGTAATAAATCGCTCTTTTTGGCTACTAAAGAGCGGTTTCTTTATCTTTCCGGCCTTTGGCCCATTCCAACTTAAAAACCGTAATTCATGAATATACTGGAGGTAAAACACCTTAAGAAGTATTTTGCTACACAAAAAGCTGTAGATGATATCAGCTTTACCCTGGCAGAAGGCAGTATTTTTGGTATGCTCGGTCCAAATGGCGCCGGTAAAACCACCCTGATCCGGATGCTTACAGGTATCACCTTTCCTGATGAAGGCGAGATCCTGCTGAATGGACGTCCCTTGGACCCTGTAAAAGACATTGCCCTGATTGGCTACATGCCTGAAGAAAAAGGCTTGTACAAGAAAATGAAGATTGGAGAACAGGCGCTTTACCTGGCCCGGCTAAAAGGGCTCAGCAAGCTGGATGCCATGGGAAAGGTAAGAGAATGGTTTACCCGCTTCGAAATGCAAAGCTGGTGGAACAAAAAGGTAGAAGACCTCAGTAAAGGCATGCAGCAAAAACTCCAATTTGTAACTACGGTACTGCATGAACCCAAACTGATCATCCTGGATGAACCGCTGAGTGGTCTCGACCCCGTAAATGCCAACCTGATAAAAGAAGAGATCTTCCGGCTGGCAAAAAATGGCGCCAGCATCATATTTAGTACACACCGGATGAAAGAGGTAGAAGAGATCTGTGATCACATTATCCTCGTTAATAAAGGACACAAGATCCTCGATGGTACGGTAAAGGAGATCAGACAACAATACAAGGAGAACTTATTCGCCATCAGCATTGACAATATACCTGATGGTATAAATTCATCAGCATTCCAGGTGGTTGGGAAGGAAGCTGATCATTTGCTCGTTAAGATCAAAGATGGCCATATCCCCAATGAAGTACTCCAATATTTCCTTGCAGCAGGTGTAAACATTACTGCCTTTTCAGAGCAGCTGCCATCTTTGAATGATATTTTCATCCGTGTGGTACAGGATACCCCCACTGCCCGTCAATTTGAAAAAATAACAGCCTAAAATCTTTGTATGAATAAGACCTGGATTGTAGCCCAACGCGAATTCAACAGCAGGGTAAAGAAGAAAACCTTCCTGCTTAGTACCATATTATTACCATTGGTCATCTTTGCTTTCTATGCATTCATCATCTACTTTTCCATGAAAGGAAATGATGACCTTCAAATTGGTGTGGCCGACCATGCCAACCTGCTCAAAGGTAAACTGGAAAGCGATAAAGAAGTGAAGTTTATCTTTCTGGATGATTCTGACAAAGCAAGCCTGGAGAAGAAAGTCGCCAAGAAAGAGATCAGTGGGTACATTTTTGTTCCCGCGACCTACAACCTGCTTTCTTCCGATACACTGAACGTTTTCTACAACAAAACGATCGGCCTGATCAGCCAGGAACGGATAGAAAGAAAGATCAACAAGATCATTGAGCAAAAGAGGCTGCTGGCGCTCAACATCACAGAGGCCCAACTTGATAGCGCCCGTCGTAATGCTGCTGTAGAATTCAAACCTCTTTCCGGAGAAACGGATAAAAATAAAGCGGGCCTCAGCTATGCTGTTGGATTTATTTCCGGATTCCTGATCTATATAATCCTCTTTATTTACGGCACCATGGTCATGCGTGGCGTAACGGAAGAGAAAACTTCGCGCATTGCCGAAGTAATTGTGAGCAGTGTAAAGCCATTTCAATTGATGATGGGCAAAATCGTTGGCATAGGCGCCGTAGGTCTTGTCCAGTTCATTATATGGATATTACTTGGAACACTTGCCATGACACTAATCCCCATATTGATGATGGGTGGTGATGCCAGCACTGTACAAGGCGTGCCTGGTGCGGGTGGCATGGCCCAACAAAGCAGTGGCGCCATGGCAGTGATCATGGCCAATCTAAGCCAGATCAACTGGATGCTGCTGTTACCCTGCTTCCTGTTCTACTTCCTTGGTGGATACCTCTTGTATTCTTCATTGTTTGCCGCTGTAGGCAGTGCTGTCAATGAAGATCCACAGGAAGCCCAAAGCCTTTTGCTGCCCATTACCATGCCGATCATTTTCGCTATCGTGATCATGACAAAAGCAGTCAACGATCCCACCAGTGGTCTGTCGGTATTCGGTAGCCTCTTCCCTCTTACCTCACCGGTAGTAATGATGGCACGGATTGCGCATGGCGTGCCTGACGGGGTGTCGGTAATAGAGTTGATATTAAGCATGATATTCCTCATCGCTGGCTTTATGTGTACCACCTGGGCGGCCGGTAAGATCTACCGCACCGGCATCCTGATGTATGGTAAAAAACCTACCTGGAAAGAAATGCTGAAATGGGCTTTTAGAAAAGCATAAACTGGTAAATAGTTAATACCGAGTGGCTAGTGGTTCCGGCGTATGTCGGAATTACTAGCCACTCGTCATTTACAACCAGTCTCTTTCTGCTTCCTCCAGCAAGCCGCCTCTTTGAATAGCGTCTATTATATCTTTATACCAACACCTAATCTACCGCTCATGAGAAAATGGTCATTGCTATTGTTATTAACGGCCTTTGGCAGCCCCCTGCTGGCCCAAACTACGGTACAGCGCGATCCCGTCATTGAAAAAATGGTAGGGGAAGTAAATGCTGATAGCCTGAAGTCTTATATCACGCGGATGGTGGCCTTTGGCACCCGCAATACGCTGAGTACACAAACGGATCCCCAAAGAGGCATCGGCGCTGCCCGTTTGTGGGTATTGGGTAAGTTCAATGAATTTGCCCGGCAATCAGGCGGCCGGCTTACGGCACTGATAGATACCACTACGCTGGCACCCGATGGCCGCCGGGTAGACGCCCCTTTGTTATTGGGCAATGTAGTAGCTACGTTGAAAGGTACTGACCCGCAGGATGACCGGCTCTTTATCATCAGCGGACACCTGGATAATATGCGTACCAATGTGATGGACCGTACGGGTGATGCGCCAGGCGCCAATGATGATGCCAGTGGGGTAGCCGCGGTGATTGAATGCGCCCGCATTATGAGTCAGCGCAGCTTTCCGGCCACCATTATTTTCATTGCGGTAAGTGGAGAAGAACAAGGATTGCTGGGTGCTAAATTCATGGCTGATAAGAAAAAGAAAGACAGTGCCTATATAGAAGCGGTACTCAACAACGATATCATGGGCAGCAACAACAGCAGTGAAACGAATATCATCAACAATACCAAAATACGGGTATTCAGTGAAGGCTTGCCTGCGTATGAGCTGGACAAAAACGCCAACAATATCCGCAACCTTGGATTGGAAAATGATGGAAAGGCGCGTCAACTGGCCCGTTATGTAAAAGAAACAGGTGAACGGTATGTAGACAACCTGGAAGTAGTACTCATTTACCGCAATGACCGTTTCCTGCGGGGTGGCGATCACACGCCTTATGTACAAAATGGCTATGCGGCGGTACGCATTACGGAAATGAATGAAAACTTTTTCCACCAGCACCAGGATGTACGGGCGGAGAATGGCATTCAATATGGTGACCTGCTGGAATTCATAGACTTTGAATACCTCCGTAAAAACACGGCCATGAACCTTAGCAACCTGGCCAACCTGGCCAAATCGGCCGGTATGCCGCAGGAAGTGAAAATAGAAGTACGCCGGCTTACGAACTATACGCTGCTCAATTGGAAAGCACCCAAATACGGGAAACCCAGGGGATACTATATATTAATGCGGGAAACCAACTGGCCCTTTTGGCAAAAGAAGATCTATACTACGCAAACGAATATCCAGCTCCCCTACTCTAAAGACAATTACTTCTTTGCTGTTCAATCGGTTAGTGAAGATGGCAATGAAAGCCTGCCGGTGGTACCGGGCGTTGGAAGGTAGGGATTGTTAAAAAATTTACAAGCCGCGGCGGCTCCATGCAACATTTTACGAAACTCGTCGTATATTTATACGAAGCCTATCGTATTTAATAACCCTACAAAATCTTGTATACCATGCGACGCATCAGAAAACATTTGCACTGGGCAATTCCCGCTATGGGATTAATCGCTGTATTTGCCCTGGTAGCCTGGAAGGGTACTCCCCGACAGCGCACCGCCGGTAAGCCACCCACGGCCGATACGATTCCTGCACAAAGCAAAAAAGCTGTCCGTGAAGGCAATGAAAGGGACCTTGACAAAGAGATCCGGAAACTGGAGGAAGCCAAAGAAAAAATGAAGGATGTAAACTGGGACCAGGTTAAGGAGAGTATAGAACAAGCATGTAAAAGTATCAATACGGAACAAATAGAGCAACAGATTGAGCAGGCCATGAAGCAGGTTGATATGGAAAAGATCAACCGCGAAGTACAGGAATCATTGAAGAAAATTGATTTTGATAAGATCAATAAGGAGGTCAATGAATCGCTGAAAGAGGCGTATGCCAGTATAGATAAAGAAGCGCTTAAAAAACAAATGGAAGAAGTGCGACTGGAAGTGCAGAGGGAGTTAAGCAATAAAAACTGGAAAAAAGAAATAGAAGAGGCGCAAAAGCTCAACAAGAAAGAGCTGCAAAAGGAATTGGAGCGGTCCAGGGAAGACATCAAAAAAGCCATGAGGGAACTGGATGAAGAAAAACTGAACCTGCGTGAAAGCCTGGACGAGGCATGGAAGGGAATAGACAAAGCAAAAGAGGAATTCAAGGGCTACCAGGAAATGATCTACAGCATGGAAAAAGAAGGATTATTAAGCACCAAGAGCGACTATACGATCAAGTACAAAGACGGCAACCTGACGGTAAATGGTAAAAAACAGCCGCAAGAGGTACTGGACAGATACAAGAAGTATTTCAGCCATGAAAAAGTAACCATCCGCAAAGAAGATGGTGATATGGACATTGATTTCGATTAAGCGCATACAATCGCGCGTGAAGGTAGACGGGGCTGCAACAGCCCCGTTTTTTTATGTATCAATGTTGATCTTTTCCCCATCGGGAATCCGGTCCGGATTGTCTCCAAGTGGCCGGGGAATAGCCAGGGAATTGCCTGCGAATTGCACCCGGATTGCCTAAACAGGGTATAAAGCACTACGCGGGGAGTGCTGTTGGAATATATAACGCAGGCAGTATCAGTAGAATACGGGTAGAGTTGGATGACAATGCCCCTAAATCCAGTGCAATTCGGAGAGGTATGCAGCAAAAAGCGGCCCCACCAACTGGCGGAGCCGCTTCAATAAGTTTAATCAGGACCGGGCTTATTCGCTGTCCATCATACGCAGGGGGTGGAAAACATCGCTTTCATCATCCGCTCCTTCATTGCTGATGTCGAAGCTCAATTTCAGGGGAACGCCTTCTTTGAGTGTAACACCTTCTTTTCTATAGGTTTTATATCCTTTTTTCTCCAAAATGATGATGAGTTCACCTGCTGGCATTTGAGGCACTTTAAAATTACCGGTAGCATCGGTAACAAATTCCTTCTTATCCTGGCCTTTGCCGGATATGGAAACGGTTACTCCCTGTACTGGTTTTTTGCTGCCGGATTCGGAGACCATGCCGGAGATGGCAGGTTCAGGTTTTCCACGGTCGTCGTTGCCGTTATTGCCGTTATTAGCTTTGGTTAACAAGGCAAGAGGAAGTATTGCTGCAAGCAATAGTAGTTTTTTCTTTCCTCTCATAAATTAGCGTTTAAAAGGTTGGCAAAGTTTGGTTGTGCCACTCGTCACAGGATTCAGGCCCATCCTCTATAAAGACACGTGGCCTATAGAGAATGTTGCATATTTCTCTAGAAAGTTACTTAATCTTCCTCAGACGTATTTGCCGGTCATGTAAATTAATACGACAAACTTATCAAGATTCACCCAGGTCAATTTCTGTATTGTCGCCAATGTTCAGGCTGCGGCTCTCGCCCTTCACTTCGGTATCGCTTCCAATGAGGGAGGTAGTCAAAACAATATCATACAGATCGGCAAAAGAGCCAATAATGGAATCCTTGATAATGGAATAATTGATGGTGGTTTTTTCGCCAATAGTCACATTGGGACCGATGATGGAATTTTTGATATTACAACCTTTGGCAATACTTACTGGTGGGATGATGATGGTATTATCCAGGCTATGTTCGGGAGCAATGGTACCGCCGAACTTTTTGAGCAGGGTAGCATTGGATTCCAGCAGGGTTTCTTTTCGGCCACAGTCGAACCAGTTTTGCACCTTGAAGGCCTGGAATTTGGCTCCCTGGGTGATCATACATTCCAGGGCGTCGGTGATACTGAATTCGCCCCGGCTCATCACCTGGTTGCGGATATTATTTTCGAGGCAATTGAAAAGCAGGTTGGTTTCTTTGATGCGGTAGATGCCTACCAGGGCCATATTGGATTTGGGTATCTGCGGTTTTTCCACCACGCGGCTGATAAAGCCATCCTCGCCCATTTCGGCTACGCCAAAATTGCGCGGATCATCTACGCGTTTAACGCCCAGGGCCGATCCCGGCATATCCAGTACGGTCTTTACATCGTATTCGGCAATGGTATCGCCCAATACTACAAATATCTCATCATCGGCTACTATATTCCGTGTAAGGGTAATGGCATGGCCAATACCATGACGTTCGCTTTGGTACACGAAATGGGCTTGTAAGCCGGGATATTTTTCCTTGACGTAGTCCTGTATCTTCTCACCCAGGTAGCCTACAATAAATATGAATTCATTGATACCGGCTTCTGTCAACTGATCAACAATTATACTTAGAATTGTTTTTCCTGCAAGAGGAATCAGTGCCTTGGGTTGTGTGTATGTATGGGGACGTAGCTTAGTGCCTGCACCGGCTACGGGGATGATCGCTTTCATTTAAAAACAAGTCGTTTGTTTTCACCAAGCCGTGAAAATAGGGAAAATTCTTCGTACACCTATTTTTGTGCATCTGCTATGCGGCAATTGGCAATTTATTTTCGCTTTCTGGCAATTTTTATCCATCAATCTCTTTACCTCATTTATTGCATTTGAATTACTTTTGCGCCATGCAAAAAGATACCTTAGTTTTTGACCTCATCAACCAGGAACTTGACCGTCAACGCAATGGCATTGAGCTCATCGCCTCGGAAAACTTTACCTCCTTGCAAGTAATGCAGGCCATGGGTACTGTACCTACCAATAAATATGCTGAGGGATACCCCGGCAAACGTTATTATGGTGGTTGCGAGATCGTTGACCAAATAGAGCAGCTGGCGATTGACCGGCTGAAAAAGATATTTAATGCAAGCTGGGCCAATGTACAGCCGCATAGTGGCGCACAAGCGAATACAGCGGTGTTTGTAGCCTGCCTGAAGCCAGGTGATAAGATACTGGGCCTGGACCTGAGCATGGGCGGTCACCTTACGCACGGCAGCCCTGCCAACTTTAGCGGCAAAAATTATGTAGCGCTTCATTATGGGGTGAAAAAAGATACAGGCACGGTTGATTATGACCAGCTGGAATCTATTGCCCGTAAAGAAAAGCCCAAAATGATCATTTGCGGTGCTTCGGCCTATAGCCGTGATTGGGATTATGCTCGTATCCGCGCGGTAGCGGATGAGATCGGGGCGCTGGTACTGGCCGATATTGCCCACCCTGCCGGCCTGATAGCCAAGGGTTTACTGAACGATCCATTTGATCATTGTCATATTGTAACTTCTACTACGCATAAAACTTTACGTGGACCCCGTGGCGGTATCATCATGGTACGTCATGATTTTGATAACCCCTTTGGTATCAAGGACCCCAAGGGCAATACCCGTTCCATTACCTCGCTGCTGGACCTGGCGGTATTCCCTGGCATCCAGGGCGGACCACTGGAACACGTGATCGCTGCCAAAGCGGTTAGCTTCGGAGAGATCCTCACGGATGAGTTCCTGACCTATGGCAAACAGATATTGACGAATGCACAGGCAATGGCCAAATCATTTGTAAACCGCGGTTATGACCTGATTAGTCAGGGTACTGATAACCACCTGATGCTGATCGATCTGCGCAATAAGAACCTTACGGGTAAAAAAGCCCAGGAAACCCTGGATAAAGCGCATATCACGCTCAATAAGAATGCCGTTCCTTTTGATGATAAGAGTCCCTTTGTAACCAGCGGTATCCGTGTAGGCGTGCCCGCCATCACTACCCGTGGTATGAAGGAATCGGATATGGAAACAGTTGTAAGCCTGATCGATAAGGTATTGACGAATGCGGATGATGAGAACGTTATTAAGTCGGTAAAAGGCGATGTACAGACATTTATGAAGCAATTCCCGCTCTATCCCGAATTGGGATAAGTCTTTTAAAATAATACTACCAATGGTGGGCTGCGTCCAAAGCGGCCCACCATTGCCTTTTTGGGGCAAACGGATTATCTTGTAATATTCATTTCGATTACCCGACTAATGAATAAAATCTTACAACTATGTTTTCGTTTGGATTGATCGGTTTATTATGCCTTGTATTATGGATATGGGCGCTGGTAGATATTATCAATAGCCGCTTCCGTGAGGATACCACCAAATTGGTTTGGGCGCTTATTGTAATTTTCATTCCCTTCATAGGAACGATCCTGTATTATATCATTGGCAGAGAGCAAAAAATATCCTAAGGCATTTCAGGTTTTACAGGTTCCGCATTGTATCCGCCCTGTTGTTCCAACTTCACATATCTACCACCTTCAGAAATCCCTGCTTGTAGCTTCGGCCCAGGGGCAATTCATATCCTTCGATATTGATCAGGTCATTGTTGTAGCCCGATATGCGATCGATGGCAATGATGTATGACTTATGGATGCGCAGAAATTTATTCTCCGGTAATTTTTCTTCCATATAGCTCAAGCGTTGATAGGTGACTACGGGCTTATCAGTGGTTACGATCTTCACATAATCCTTGATGCTTTCAATGTATATGATGTCTTTCAGGAATACCTTTTTCACCTGCTTGTTGACCTTGAAATACATATAGGCCTTTTCAAAGGCATCCGGCGCCTGCTCGGGCGCTTCTATTTGCCGGATCTGGGTGTATTGGTTGTATTTGGCAATGGCCTTCAGGAACCGTTCGAAGGAAACGGGCTTTACGATGTAATCCAGTACATCGAGGTCAAATCCATCGGCAGCAAATTCGCGGTAAGCGGTAATAACAATGATCCTGGGGCGATCATGCAGTGACCGGATGAGATCAAGGCCAGTCATTTTAGGCATTTGAATATCGAGGAACAGGAGGTCTACCTTTGTTTTTTGTAAAAACCCGAATGCTTCAATGGCATTGCTGCACCGGCCCACTATTTCCAGGTCGTCTACCCTTTCCATATAGGTAGTCATCAGGTCAACAGCCGGTGGTTCATCATCCACCAACAGGCACTTTATCTTCATGTGCAATCGTTTTTAATTTAAGCACCGCTAAAAAGGTCTGGTCTTCATCCAGGCATTTGAATTCATGTTTGCCCGGGTATAATATTTCCAATCTTCTTTTCACATTTTCCAGTCCAATGCCATTACGTGTACCATTGCATTTGCCATTGGACGACTTGCTGTTCTCGGCCTTAATGATGAGCCAGTCATCTTTTGTCAAAATATCCAACCGTATCCAGCAGGTATCAATTTCATTGCTTACGCCATGTTTGAAGCAGTTCTCTACCAGGGGCAGGAGCAGGAAGGGTGATATACCGATATGCCTGGTATTGGTGAGTATGTTCACTGCAATATCCAACCGCTCGCCATAGCGTATCTTCTCCAACTCAATATAATTGTTGATGTATTCAATTTCCTGTTCCAGTGGAATGATGGTTTTGCGGCTGTCGTACAAGGTATAGCTCAGCAGGGAGGAAAGCCGGTAAATGAGGTCGGATGTTTTGGGGCTGTTCTGTGTAGACAGGGAATAAATATTATTCAGGGTATTGAATATAAAGTGGGGTTGTACCTGTGATTTAAGCAATTCCAGTTGGGCTTCTACCTTATCCTGTTTGTACTCCTGTGCCAGTTGTTGCTCTTTATACCATTTTTGAATAAAGTAAAACATGGCATACAGGGCAACGATCAGGTAAGTGCTAACGATCTCAAACAGTATTTTGATGGGCAGCAGAAAAGGCTGCATTTTCATCCAATCGGGTGTATAGGTAGCATATATAATGTAGTAATTAATATATCGCTTAGTAAGCCCAAATACCAGCATGCTCACGATGAGCCATAGCCAGAATTCCGCTTTCCTGCCCTTTAAATACAACTTTTCGATCAGGACAAATATGGTGAGCATGGTTGCGCCTATCAACAAGGGGGTAAACAATGCTGCGGAAACCAGGTGAGCTTTATACATGCTGTCATACGCAGCATTGGCCAGCCATTCGTACAGGAAATAGCAGGTCCAGAATATGAGGTTTATACGTAATAACTTATTCTTAAACATAAGGGCGTTGCTGCTTTAAAGTTACCAAATTGTCGAGCCCGGTATCTATTTTATTCGACAAACGGCGTACATCGAAAAATCAGGCAGGGAGCCGTTTATCATCAGGTAATCGGGTAATACATCTAAAACCTGCAGATCACGGCAGAAAGTTGTTGTTATTTTATCTAGTCAATTTTTTAACACGGGTTACTATGCAACATAAGTATGCGATGTGCGTCATACTTACAATTATAAAGTATAGCCATGAAACACAACACCCTCACCGGCATGCTGCTGCCGGTCATCGTTCTTATCTTGCTGCAGGCTTGCACCGCCAGCAGGGTAAGCAGCAGCCACCAGCTTGTTAGTTCCGCGACAGGCTCGCCCGACATTGTTACTGCGCCTGCGGGCGATATGGTTTACCGCAATGATATTCACATCAGGGCAGTAAGGCATTTCAAACAAACCTTTCCCCAGGCACAGGATGAAAGATGGTACCTCATCCAGAATGGATTTATGGTCAAGTACAAAGCAGGTGATACGCAGGTACGCCTCGACTATGACCTCCGTGGCAATTGGTTGTATACCATCCGGTACCTTACGGAGAAAAAGCTCCCCCGTGAAGTAAGGGCACAGGTGAAAAGTACCTGGTACGACCATGCGATTGTGAGTGCCGAGGAGATCCAGGTAAGCAACCAGTTTATTTACATCCTGCACCTTAACCAGGATAATGACTGGAAACTGATCCGTGTGGCAGACGGAGAAATGAGTGAGATTATTCCTCCGGGTAAGGGAGAGTAACGCCGGGTTTATTTGTTCGTATTATAAAATGGCGAAAAAAGTGGCAGGAGTAGTTAACCTGCCACTTGTCTTTTTTGGGTATGCCTGTGCGAAAGATTACTTATTTTTGAGATAATAATATTTTTTCAAATGATCCAACGTATACAATCTGTTTGGTTATTACTGGCGGCAGCGGCCACTTTTTTTACCCTGAAACTTTCTTTTTACAGTGGTAATTTCATTAAGGATGGGCAGCCCAGCCAGCGTGCCGAGTTGGTCGGTACGGACAATATACTGTTGACCATTTCAATTGTTGCGACAGGGCTCCTGGCCCTGGTGGCCATTTTCCTTTTCAAGGACAGGAAACTTCAAATGCGGCTTGTTCTGTTGTCGCTCCTGCTTTCCTGTATTAACCTGGTGCTTTTTTATGTACAGGTAAAGAAGTTTGTTCCCGGAGAAGGAAACTATAGTCTAACAGCTATAGTGGCTATTGCGGTACCTATCCTGCTGATCCTGGCCATCCGTGGTATTAGCCGTGATCAGAAGCTGGTTAAAAGCCTCGATCGCCTGCGGTAATCACTTCCCCAGCTCAACCTCATAAGCCGTAAAGGTCCTTTTGTCTTTAATAGTGGTAATGACTTTCAGACGTAATTCGCGGGAGCCATTGCTATAGAGGGTGTGTTTGGCTTCATCAAAGTCAAACTCATTCGTTTTGTGGTAATTATTGGCTAGTAAGTAAGAAGAAATATCGCGGTACTCATTTTTATCATAGGTTCGGTAGGAGATCATACGCCCCTTAATATTAATGACGGTAGCATCCATTAAGCTCAGAGAACGAACTGTAGTGGGTGCATCATCGAGGTGGCTGACATTGGAATACTGGAACATGGAACTGGTAGAATCCACCTCTTTCTGCATCAGCAGATAGCCTTTTCTTTTCAAGGTAGTATCAATTTGCCAGGTAGACCAGTCAAGCATCTCGATCAGGTCTGCCACACCTATCTGCGGACCTTTTACCTTGGCCACAGTAGTAGTGGCCCCACCCTTTTTTTGACCAAAGGGCACCCTTATCTGGGCATCCAGGCTACCAATAGCCCCCAATACAAGCACCAGTAAAAGCGTGTAACGCATAAGTGTTAAACTTTGCTGCAAAGAACGGTGATGAAATGTTAATGCAGTATGAAAGTAGAGACGCTATAAGAACTTGCCAGTATAGCTTTCCTTCACCTTTTTCAGGCCGGCGGGCACCCCTGTATACACCAAATTACCGCCACCATCCCCTGCTTCGGGGCCCAGGTCGATAATCCAATCGGCGCTTTTGATCACATCTATATTGTGCTCAATAACAATGATGGAATGTCCCTGATCAATCAAGGCATTAAAAGAGGTCAATAACTTTTTGATGTCATGGAAATGTAACCCGGTGGTAGGCTCGTCAAAAATGAACAGGATATGTCCCTGGGCTTTTCCCTTACCCAGGAAGGAGGCCAGCTTAACGCGTTGGGCCTCACCACCAGATAAAGTATCAGACGACTGGCCCAGTTTTACATAACCCAGCCCCACATCACTCAGGGGTTTTATTTTCTGTATGATATCTTTTTCGGCTTTAAAGAATTCCAGCGACTCATCTACACTCATCTCCAGTACATCATAGATGCTTTTGCCACTGTATTGCACTTCCAGCACTTCTTCCTTGAACTTCTTTCCGCCACATACTTCACAGGTAAGGTGTACATCGGCCAGGAACTGCATCTCTACGACTTGTTCCCCTTCTCCTTTACAGGTATCGCAACGGCCGCCATCCACATTGAATGAAAAGTGTTTGGGCTGAAAGCCACGCATCTTACTCAATGGCTGTTTGGCATACAGGTCGCGTATCTCATCGTAGGCCTTGATATAGGTTACCGGGTTGCTGCGGGACGATTTGCCGATGGGGTTCTGGTCTACCATCTCTATTTGAGACAAGTAATCCACTTCACCGGTAATGGCTTTGTGCAATCCCACTTTATCAGCAAACTCACCCTTGATCTTTTGCAGACAGGGATACAATATTTGTTTTACCAGGGTGGTTTTACCACTGCCGCTCACGCCACTTACCACACAAAGGGTATTCAGCGGAAACTCCACGGTAAGGTCCTGCAGGTTATTCTGCCGCGCTCCTTCTACTTTAATAGACCGGTTCCAGGTACGCAGCTTTTTAGGTACTTCAATTTGTAGGACGCCACTCAGGTATTGGCCGGTAAGGCTTTTGGGATTACTGACAAGGGCATCATAATTACCAGCGGCCACCACTTCACCACCCAGGTGGGAAGCCAGGGGGCCCATATCAATAATATGATCTGCTTCACGCATCATCATTTCATCATGCTCAACCACTACAACTGTATTACCCAGGTCGCGCAGCTCTTTTAGTACACGGATCAGGCGTTCGGTATCTCTTGAATGCAATCCAATGGACGGCTCATCCAGGATATACAAAGAATCGGTAAGGTTACTGCCCAGTGAACGGGTAAGCTGGATACGTTGGCTTTCGCCACCACTTAATGAATTGGCCAGGCGGTTCATGGTTAAATAACCAAGGCCCACATCCATCAGGGTCTTTAACCGGTGGTTGATCTCGATCAACACGCGTTTAGCCACTTGCTGGTCGTATTCGCTGAGTTTTAATTGATCGAACCATTTTACCAGGTCCTTGGTGGGCATTTCGCACAACTCTCCAATGTGTTTGCCGCCTACCTGTACATACAGCGCTTCTTTGCGCAGGCGGTATCCTTTACAATCGGGGCATTCTGTGCGGCCCCGGTAACGCGACAGGAGTACGCGGTACTGTACCTTATACAGGTTCTGCTCTACCTCCTTAAAAAAATCGTTGATGCCTTGTACACCACCGCTGCCTTCCCACAACATTTTGTATTGTGCTTTGGTGAGGTCAATGATGGGTTTATGGATGGGGAAATCGATCTTTTTAGCGCCTTTAATGAATTGTTCTTTCCACCAGCCGAGTTTCTCCCCTTTCCAGGGCGCTACGCCCCCTTCATACACGCTCAGGCGTTTATCGGGAATTACCAGGTCGCTATCAATGCCTAAGACCTGGCTAAAACCTTCACAGGTGGGACAAGCTCCAAAAGGATTGTTAAAAGAAAACAAATTGGGAACAGGCTCTTCAAACTGGATACCATCCAGTTCGAACTTATTGGAGAAGGAAAGCTTTTTAGTGCCATTTACCTCCAGCATCAGGGCGCCTTCGCCTTCATAAAAAGCAGTGCCTACTGAATCGGCAATCCGGTGCTGATCGTCCTCATCAAAATCCTTTACTACCAGCCGGTCAATCAAAACATAGGTTTCCTTGGCTGGTTTCCATTTGGAATCTTCCAGCAGGTCTTCAATGCGTAAAACGGCTCCATCATATAAACGGGAGAAACCTTTCTGCATCAGGATATTCAGTTCTTCCTGGGCATTGCGGTGGGTATGCTGCTTAAAGGGGATCAGTATCAGCACTTTGTCGCCCGTTTGGAGGTTCGACATGGCTTCTACCACATCTTTTACATCATCTTTCCTGACTTCACGGCCCGATATGGGGGAAATGGTTTTACCTGCCCGGGCAAACAATAGGCGCAGGTAATCATACACTTCTGTCATACTGCCCACCGTAGAACGGGGGGTGCGGGTAATTACCTTTTGTTCAATGGCGATGGCGGGACAGAGGCCTTTAATAAAGTCCACATCGGGCTTTACCATGCGGGCCATGAACTGGCGGGCATAGGCACTAAGGCTTTCGGCATACCGGCGCTGGCCTTCGGCAAAGAGGGTATCGATGGTGAGGGAAGATTTTCCCGACCCCGAGACGCCGGTTACCACCACTAATTTATTACGTGGGATCTCAACAGAAACGTTCTTGAGGTTGTGCACCCGGGCACCTTTGATAAAAATGTTATCAAAAGCTTTCACTGGCCGGATGGACTTTACGGTGTCGTTTTTTTTCGCTGTATCAGGCATAAGAAGGACCACAAAATTATTGCAATGTGGGGGAACTATTTTGGATAACTTTTAGTAGTTATAGCAGGTTACTGTAATATATAATTTCTCTACTGAAAACCCTTGATAATTGTCAATAAGTATAAGCATTTACCAATGAGTGCGTAAAAAGTTTAAAAATTCTCTTAAAGTTTTGTTTTTTGAAAAAAGGCTTTATCTTTAGTTGGTAATTTGTACAATAAATTGGAAAACTAAAATTTTACTGCCTATTGACGTTGTCACTTCTACACAGAAAAGCCGTTCAAAAATAAAATCCATTCAATTTAAATATCCTATCACCTTCAAAACCGTAGAAGTTTATGAATTTACTACGCAAAAAGACCGACCATGAACTCATCCAGGATTTCCAGGATGGAGACCTGTATGCATTAGAGACCCTCGTCCTTCGTCATAAGGACAAAATGTACACTTCAATTTTATTCCTGGTAAAGGACAAATATCTGGCCGAAGATATTTTCCAGGATGTTCTCATCAAGATTATCGACACAATTCGTGGAGGCCGTTACACAGAGGAAGGTAAATTTTTACCCTGGGCAATGCGTATTGCTCACAACCTGTGCGTAGATCATTTCCGTAAGGTGAAGCGTACCCCATCCATTCGTACGAGTGATGACCGCGACATTTTTGAAGTGATCAACTTCACTGAAGAAGGTGCTGATATGAAAATGATGAAGAAACAAAGTCATGACCGCGTTCGCCAAATGCTGGATCTTTTACCCGAAGATCAACGCGAGGTCATTATTCTTCGTCATTACGCAGATCTGAGCTTTAAGGAAATTGCATCCCTCACCAATTGCAGCATCAATACTGCACTGGGAAGAATGCGTTATGGCCTTATTAATCTGCGCAAAATGATGATGCAGAAGAAAATTGCCTTATAATATTAATCTACGTCTCTTCTCTTGACAAAAGTTTAACGGTGACCGTAAAAATGGGAACGGATTACTAATTAGCTTTGTACCCAACCAAAAATGAGACTGGAAAGATATTGTCATTCTGGCCCTCCCTCCGACCTTTGAATGATGACATTGCTTGCTAGCCGGAAGGCTGGAACAGAATGACGCCTAATTGAAATCCCCGCTGGTAGAAGAGCGGGGATTTTATTTTTGAGGGAACCAACCTTCTATAAAAAACTAAAGGGCTCCGCAGAGCCCTTTAGTTTTTTATGCTTGTTTTATATTACCTGTCAAATCCTGTGAGCAAGGTTGTAAGGTTACTTCTCCTTACCCAGGGAAGAATCCATGTTTAATGCTGCGGTTTTCGCCTGCGGATTATCACGTTGTACCTTTGCAAATGCTTCCAATCCAGCCTTTAACCAGGCTGCATACTCTTCCTCATCGGGCGTATATCCTACCGGCCTTGTCAACAGCTTTTCATCGGGCGAAATGGCCACATACAAGGGCTGTGATACGCTGGTAAAGTTTACACTTTGTAAGGTGGCAAAGTAATCTCCTATTGTTTTGATCTCCTTCTTCGAGCTATCGGGGAAGGTGTGTACGAATCGATCGTCAGCCGGCAACTTGGCACGGTCATCTACATAGAGGGATACCAATACATAGTTCTTTTCGATCAGTTCCTTGATCTCGGGCACAGGCCATACATTCTCTTCCATCTTACGGCAGTTTACGCATGCCCAGCCGGTAAAGTCAAGCAGCAAGGGTTTGTTTTGTTCTTTGGCCAGTTGCAATCCCTTCTGGTAATCATTGACCACCTGGGCCTCTACTCCCTTAAAGGCGTTCTTGCCATAAATACTATAGGTTAGTGGAGGTGGGAAGCCACTGATCAGTCCACGATTGGCATATTTGGTGGTGGTCAATCCCGGCACCAGGTAAAGGGTGAAAACTGCAATAACCCCTCCCAGGGCAAGGCGGAACTTAGAAAGCTTCGGTTTTCCTTCGTGTTTGAATTTCAGAATGCCAAACAGGTATAAGGAGAGCAGAATGCCAATGATGATCCAGATAGCCAGGAAAGTTTCTCTTTTCAGGAGACCCCAATGTTCCACCAGGTCGGCATTGGAAAGGAATTTCACGGCCAATGCCAGCTCCAGGAAGCCCAATACGATCTTCACCGAAGTGAGCCAGCCACCGGAGCGGGGCAATGATTTTAATAAACTGGGGAATAAGGCAAAGACGGTAAAGGGTAAGGCCAGTGCCAAACCAAAACCTGCCATACCCATGGTGAGCTGCACGGCCCCCCCATCACTCGACAAGGAACCTGCCAGTAAAGAACCCAAAATAGGGCCTGTACAAGAGAAGGATACCAGGGCCAGGGTAAGGGCCATAAAGAAGATACCTATCATACTCCCTGAGCCTGCCTTTGAATCTGTTTTATTGGCCAACCCACCGGGCACACCAATTTCAAACAGGCCAAAGAAGGACAGAGCAAACACTACAAATACCACGAAGAAGAATAAGTTGAGCCAGATATTGGTAGAGATGGTATTTAATATTTCGGGGTTGTTGGCATCGAGGAAGTGAAAAGGAATACTCAGGATCACATAGATCAACAGGATAAATACGCCATACATCACCGCATTAAAGATCCCTTTCTTCCGCGAGGGCGACTGTTTGGTGAAGAAAGATACGGTAAGGGGTATCATGGGAAACACACAAGGGGTCAGCAAACCGATCAAACCTCCGAGGAAGCCCAGGATAAAGATGCCCATCAGGCTTTTGGAACGATCATCTTCAATACCGGTTCCCCCTACCGGGCTCACCGGATTGTTCATATCAATGGCAGTCCTCTTTAATTTTTGAGAGGCTTCGGCAGAGGCTAAAATACCACCTGTTTGTACGCCAATATTGCCGGCTGCATCAATCACAAAAAGGAAAGGTGCATCTATCGGACTGGGAATCTCCTCTCCTTTCATGACGGTATAGGCCACTGCTCCGCGTATCTTCTCAAAACCTTCCTTCACGGTAACATTCACCACAATTTCGGCTTCCTGCTCCAGGAATTTGATCTCCATATTGTCCAGCAACGGCTCTTTCACCTGTTGCAGTTTCCCATTCTCCGTCATGGATTGAACGGTTACATTGGCCAAGGTAGCGCTGTCAAAAACGATCCTGGTATTCAGTTCATCATCCTTGGCTGTGGTAGAAAAAAGCCGCCAGCCTGGTGTAACCACCCCTTTAAACGACAATACAAATTCATGCGCTCCCTTTTTAGCAGCATTGAATTCCCATTGCACATGCATGGCAGTTGCCGAATCCTGGGCAAATAATCCATTAAAAGAAAGGAGAATAAAAAGCAGGGGCAGGTAAAATTTCTTTATCATGTCTTTCACTATGGAAGTAAAAAAACAAACGAGCTCCCATAGCAGGAACCCGTTTGTCTTGATCAATTATATTAGAGTGTCATATACTAATTATCCGCCGATGTTAACAGAGAAATCAACTTCTACGGGAGGCAGGCATTTTTCATCATTACAAACCATGAACTCTACCTTTCCGGCGAGGTTGGTTTTGGCAGTTCCTTTTACTTTCACCACCTGTACAAAACTCACATTCTTTTCATAGTAGTTCACCACGCCATCCCAAACATCTTCCTTCTTTTTGATCAGCTTACCCACTTCCTTGGGCTTACCTTCCAGGCTGAGTAAGGCATTTTTAGTGAAGCTAAGGGTGGTAGGTACGGGACCATCTACACCTACGTTCTGGGAATACATATGCCAGTCGCCATTGATGTTAGCGGTAATAGAAACTTCGTAGGTTTTATCAGCAATCTTTTTAGCACTGAAATTCCAGCTTACAGGCTTCTCCTGTGCCCGGGCACCCGCAAAAGCAATAACAGCCAAAGTGAGTAAAAAGTATTTCTTCATAATGAGCATTTCTTATAGAACACAAAATACGGAAGAAACGACTAAACTGATCTGCTAATTATTATTTAAAAATTAACCGGGGCGGCAGCTGGTTTGGCAGCAGTGGCTTTGGAATGTATTAATAATGAATTCATTATAATACGGCCATCAATATTCCCCAGAGCTTCGGTCGTAGCCCTTTCGGGGTGCGGCATCATACCGAATACATTGCCATTGGCATTGCGGATACCGGCAATATTGCGAATGGCGCCATTGGGATTGGAAGCAGGGGTAATAGCTCCTGTTTCATCGCAGTATTTATAAATAACCTGGTTATTGGCTTCCAGTTGATCCAACACCTGGGCTTCGGCATAATAGCGGCCTTCGCCATGGGCGATGGGTATTTTCAGGGCTTTATCGGGTGATCCTACGCCCTTGATGTAGATGTTTTTGCTGATAAACTGTTGGTTGGCATTCCTTAATAAAGCGCCGGGCAACAAATGGGCCTCACAAAGTACCTGGAAACCATTGCAAACGCCCAATACTTTACCGCCTCTGTTGGCAAAATCGATAACACCTTGCATCACAGGACTAAAGCGGGCGATGGCGCCACAACGCAAATAATCGCCGTAGGAGAAACCGCCGGGCAATACAATACAATCATCTGTAGAGAACATGCTGAGGTCTTTCTCTTTGTGCCAAAGCATGATAACTTCCTGATTCAGATCATTTTGCAGTGCATCCTGCATATCACGATCGCAATTGGAGCCGGGGAAAACTACTACACCAAACTTCATTATAGGTATAAATTTGAGGAACAGCAAAGATACAAACTTCCCCTACTGCGTCCAATATCCAATATACATGGCCCATCCAAAGATGATCCAATGCATTACCTGCGGAAAAATCTTACCGGAGGGAAAATAATAGGCCGCAGCATGAAAGGCGGTAAGGGGCACTGCACACAATAACCAGTTTACATAGTTATTGCCCCCATTGGCCACAATGATGAGCATGGAAACGATGAGGAATACCAGGAGCAGGCTCCAGCTTTTACGGACCTGGATGAGCATCTTGGTAAGGTTATTTTGTACGAAGAAGCCACCAATAATAAAAGGCAGGATGAGTAATACGATGCTTACGGTAACTGTAATGGAAGAAGGCATGGCCGGCAGGTTGAAAGAAATATTCGGCTGTAGCTTTTTCCAGTCCCACTGGTTGGAGAGGTATAGTACGATGGCCAGGAAATAATAAGGCGTGGTAAGACCCAGCAACCCAATCAGCCATTCCCGCACCCGCAAGGGGCGCATAATGAACAAAGACATCAGCAGGAATAAGGAAAACACGATGGCTGGCTGATACATCAGGGTTACAATACCCATGATAAGGCCCACATTAAAAATGGCTGCCCCCGGCTTACTGGCATTGTACAGGATGCTTACGCGGTAAAATATCCAGATGAGCAGGGAGTTGATGAGTAAGGGAGCCGAAAAATGGTTCCACTCAATAAACAGGGAAGTGATGAGCATGTAGGCCATTCCCGCCAGGTAGTTGGGTTTGGGCATCATCTTTTGCTCACTGCATACCCTGTTGAACATAATGGCCTGACTATACAGGAGGAAAAAAGCGATCAGGGAGTAAATAATTGGTGGCAAATGCAAAGGTGCCAGAAAATCAAGCAACCATATATAGAGGAAATGATCATCTGGCTGCCGCAGGGGTGGCATGGGATGCAACAACATCCCGAATTTGAGTATAAGTCCGTAGATCAGCAACACCAATATGTTGCCGGTGTTTTTCTGTTTAAAAAGGCCTGTCACTGGATATGGATATATAGAAGGGTTTAGAAATCAACTTTGGCAAACGTAAGATAATTACGGTATTGACATGGTATAATAATAGAACGTGCACTGATCTGTTTGCCATAACGCGGCATAAACTCAATAGCCCTGTCGAGTCCCTTCAATGTTGGCCGCCGGGTGATCTGTCCGTCGGGTGCAATGCTCTGGTCGTTTAACAACAGGGTGCGGCGTTCGTACAGGTTAAACAGGAAATGCAGTTCTCCGCCGGTGTTCATTACCTGGTGCGACACCAGTCCTTCGCTCTCATCATCAAACTGGCTTTTGGGTATTACATTGTTCCATTCCATCGTACCATCCTTATCAAAGGAAAGGATCATAATATTTTCAGCATGGTAGCGCGTAGCCTGTGAATTACCCCACCTGTTCCAGGGCGATCCCCAGGAATTGTAATAAGGTGAATAGTAATAATAGTCCATTGGCGAAGCCCAGGGGTTATTCCATGAATAATAGTCCCAACGGTTAAAAGCGCCTCCACGAGAAGTGGTGTACATCGACTCGGCTACCATGATGTACCCCCCGTCCTTTTTAACGATCATGTTCTTGATGAAATAATCATTAAAAGCCAGGCGCAGGTTGGCATCAGGTCCTTTGGCCAACCTTCGCAGGTCGTCCGAAAAAGGCATCATCGCCTCCCTAAGCATCGCATCGGTCGTTTTATCCCAGATCACGGTATACAAACCTTCTACATTACCCCGTTTCTGTTTATAATACAATGCGGTAAATAAATAACGCCGGTTTGTATTATCTATTTTGATCTTCACTTCATCCAGCATCTTTTCCCCTGTTTTCAGGTCAGTAATGCTGAATTTTTCCTCCTCGGCCTTTTTCCGGATCAGCCGAACGTCAGAAATATTATCACTTCCATTTTTGCGGATGAACTTGCCAAATACCATGTCTCCGTCATTATCTACCAGGAAGTCGGTAAAATAGTCATTGCGCTCTTCCATGGCCAATTGCATGCGGTGCTTTTGCTGCAATTTCAGCTCACTATTAAACAACATGGTGGTAAACAGGAAGTTATTGGGATTGCGGCTATTGATCTTAAATACCATGATCTTCTGCTTGTCATCGCTGAAAACGGTGGTATAGATCTTATTGCTGGCCGACCAGCCAATGCGGGTAGTATCCAGTTCAATGGGATCGGTCAATCTTTTGGCTTCTGCATTCAGTTTTACGCCCATACAATAAACGATGCCCCGGCGCTGGAACTGGTAGATCATCCAAACATGGTCGGGATAGGGTACAAAATCAACATTGATCCAGCGGTCGTCCATATAATCCAGCTTTACCCGCTCTACCAGTTTCATATCGTTATCATATACACTGATAGCATTATCTGACCGGTTATTCTTAAATACCAGTATATTACTCCCAACCTTGCCGATGATCTCAAAATTGGTACGGCGGCTATCGTCCCGCTCCGACTCTGAATAGGCGATTTTCTGTGCTGAAGATACCAGCGGAAGCCATGCTAAAACCAGGACAACGGCCAGCAACCTGCCAATAAGTGGATATTTCATCATGGTGCTGCAATGCATTAATACATTCTTACATGCCAAATTAAGCATTGTAATACGCTCACCCAAACTTTCCATACAATTTTAAATATTTGATTATCGTGGTAACTGTTAGTAAAAACCGGCCTCCCCTTTACAAAGACGAGGCTCCTGTCCAAAAAGCTGTCAGCCATTCCCCCATCCGGGGATTTGATCTTAAACAAATGATGATCGGGTTGAGTTTATTGCACAAATGCACACAATAAAACATTCTTTCAATTCATTTTTTTACGTATACCTTTGTTCTGCCGGGTTCCTGTAACCCGGCATTGTAATTGATGATATTGTTAAACCCTTTGAAACGGGATAAGCTACTCAGACGTGGGCAAATTAGATAAAGTTAGCGCCGCAACCTTACTCATTGCGTTAGGAATCATCTACGGAGATATTGGCACCTCTCCTCTCTATGTATTGAATGCGATTACAGGAGACAGGATGATCAACGAAAAGCTGATACTGGGTTCATTATCCTGTATTATCTGGACCCTGACTCTCCAAACTACCATTAAGTATGTGATCCTGACCTTAAAAGCCGATAACCGGGGCGAGGGAGGTATATTTTCCCTGTATGCCCTTGTTCGCCGGCAAAAGAAATGGCTGGTAATCCCCGCCATGATTGGAGGCGCCGCCCTGCTGGCCGATGGCATGATCACCCCTCCTATCTCTGTTACTTCCTCCATTGAAGGTTTACGTAATATTGACGCCCTGGGTGTAATACCAGATTCTACCATCGTTTATATTGTATTGGGCATCATTACGGCCCTGTTCTTCCTGCAACAGTTTGGCACGGCCTCCATTGGCAAAATGTTTGGCCCCATTATGTTCTGCTGGTTCCTCATGCTGGCCATCCTGGGTGTTACGCATTTGTTTGATGACATGCACATTTTCAAGGCATTCAGTCCACACTATGCCATTGAACTACTCACTACCTATGAAGATGGCAGGGGATTCTGGATCCTGGGAGCGGTATTCCTTTGTACTACCGGGGCCGAAGCCCTGTATTCCGACCTGGGTCACTGCGGAAGGGCCAATATCCGGTACTCCTGGATCTTTGTTAAATGCTGCCTGATCCTGAACTACCTTGGACAAGGCGCCTACCTGTTATCTACCTACGGAGGTCAAAAAATTACCCGTGACATGATCAGCCAGGGCTTCAACCCTTTCTATGCCATCATGCCCCATTGGTTCCTGATTCCCGGTATCATCATCGCTACCGCCGCCGCCATCATTGCCAGTCAGGCCCTCATCAGTGGCTCCTTTACGCTCATCAGTGAAGCCATGCGCCTTAACTTATGGCCCAAAATGCGGATCAATTATCCTACGGAGGAAAAAGGACAATTGTATGTGCCCGGCATTAACACGATCTTATTCCTGGGTTGTTGCGGAATAGTACTTTATTTCAAAAAATCATCGGCCATGGAAGCAGCCTACGGTTTGGCTATTACCATGTGTATGATCGCTACCACCATTCTTTTTGCCAACTTCCTGGTGTCCAAGCGGGCCAAACCCGTACTGATCTATTTATTCCTGATCACATACCTCAGCATTGAGTTATCATTCCTATTTGCCAACCTTGATAAATTTCCCCACGGTGGTTTTGTAACCCTGATTGTGGGTGGAGGTTTATTTGCAGTCATGTATATCTGGTTCCGTAGCCGCAAGATCAAGAACCGTTACGTGGAATTTGTACGCCTGGAGCACTATATCCCCCAGATACAGGAATTGAGCAACGATAAAACGGTTCCTAAATACGCTACCCACCTGGTATACCTTACCAGTGCCAATAATCCTAAGGAAATTGAGCATAAGATCATTTATTCCATCCTGAACAAGAAACCCAAACGGGCCGACATTTACTGGTTCGTACACGTAGATACGCTGGATGATCCCTATACCTGCGAATACAAGGTAGACCATATCATTCCCAACGATATTATCCGCGTGGAGTTCAGGCTCGGTTTCCGGATGGAGCCCCGCATCAACCTCATGTTCCGTAAAGTAGTGGCCGATCTCGTGGCCAATAAAGAGGTGAACATTACCAGTCGCTATGAAAGCCTGGAAAGGAACAATGTGGTGGGCGACTTCCAGTTTGTGGTCATGGAAAAATTCCTTAGCCAGGACAATGAGCTGCCCATCTTTGAGCGCTTCATCATGAAGTTGCACTTCTGGATCAAAGAATGGAGCCTTTCTGAGGAGCGCGGCTTTGGGCTGGATGTATCCAATGTAACGGTTGAGAAATTCCCTCTCATTGTAGCACCCATTGAAAATCCCGGCTTAAGAAGGATCCACGATCCCGAAGAACATTTGTAGCTTTATTGTATCTTCAGGTAAGACCAGCTTTTATTTGTAAACCAAAGCTATCTTATCTATTGCCTGCCTTCATCTGGTATATACTCATTGGCATTGCTACACTCACCATTGCAGCCTGGTTGCTGCAGGACCGGTTTATCTTTAAACCGGAACGCTTACCGGCCGATTTTAAGTTTAAGTATGATGTCCCTTTCCATGAATTGTTTTTTGACATTGCTCCCGGCGTGCGGATCAATGGTTTGCACTTCTTTCGCAACAATCCCAAGGGCCTGATCCTTTACTTTCACGGCAATAGTCGCAGCATAAAGGGATGGGCCAGGTATGCCCGCGATTTCTACCGCTATGATTATGATGTGGTAATGGTAGATTACCGGGGCTTTGGTAAAAGCACGGGCAAACGCAGCGAAAAAGAAATGCTGTCCGACATGCAGTTCGTTTACCAAACCCTGTTGCAGGAATATCCCGAGGATCATATCATTGTATATGGCCGTAGCATTGGCAGTGGTTTTGCCTGTAAAATAGCCTCCGACAACAACCCCCGCTACCTCATTCTCGATGCACCTTATTATAATTTCCGTAAGGTTGTAACCCGTTTCCTGCCCATCCTGCCCGTGAGGCTGGTATTAAGGTACCACCTGCGAACGGACCGATGGATAAAGTATGTAAAATGTCATACCTATATCCTTCATGGTACCAGGGACTGGCTCATCCCCATCCGGCACAGTGAGCGGCTACAGGCCATCAATCCTTCCAAAATCACCCTCATCCGCATTCATGGCGGAATGCATAATAACCTACCTTCGTTTCCCGAATACCACAATTTCATCCGTGATATCCTGCAATATTGATCCAGGATTGACGATTTGAGTTCAACATGAAGAAGAAAATCATACGCTGGTTAAGCATCTTACTAATGATCTATTGTATCATAGGCATCGGCTTGTACTATGGCCAGGATAAGGTAATGTTTCATCCCGAACCGCTGGACGTTAATTTCAACTACAATTTCCATTCGCCCTATAAAGAGGTGAATATCCCCTATGCCAATGGTGTAAATATGAACGTGGTGCAATTCACCACCACGGATTCCCTGCCCAAGGGGGTGGTATTGTATTTTCATGGTAACAGGCAGAATATAGGCCGCTATGCACAATATGCGCCCAACTTTACCAAACAGGGATATGAAGTGTGGATGATTGACTATCCGGGGTATGGCAAAAGTACCGGCACTTTCACCGAAAAACATTTGTATGACTGGGCCCTTACTTTCTATAAACTGGCCCGTGCCCGTTTTAGCCCTGATAGTATTATACTGTATGGTAAATCAATGGGAACAGGTATAGCTACCCAACTGGCGGCAGTGCGCGATTGCAAACACCTGATATTGGAATGCCCTTATTACAGTTTCCCTTCTATTGCCGGCGCTTATTTTCCCATCTATCCGGTTGAAAGGATCATCTGGCTCAAAATACCCACCTGGCAATACATGCAGCAGGTAACAGCTCCGGTAACCATTTTTCATGGTACGGATGATGGCGTTATCCGCTACAGCAATGCGCAGCGCCTGGTACCTTTTCTTAAAACCGGTGACCAGTTTATTACCATTGAAGACGGCAGTCACAACGATCTTAGCAGCTATCCCGTTTACCAGCAAAAGATGGATTCGCTCTTGAAATGAGTAGCCTATAGACTTCCGTAATCGCTATATCGGTACCACATTTGAACTTTTGTTCTTTCGTACCTTTTCGGGAATGGCATTGATGATCTCTTCTTTCAGTACTTCTATCAATCGCTTCTTAACGAAGTCACGGTGTACCACAATGCTTACTTCCCGCATGGGGGCCGGCTTTTGAAAATGACGTACCAGTTGTAAACGTTTACTATCCATATCCAGGGTGGTCAATTCGGGCAGGATGGTAATACCATCATTCAGCTCTACCATCCGGCGCAGTGCTTCTATACTCCCTGCCTCATACTCAAAATGGGCGCTCATTTCGCTTGACTTGCGCAACTCACACAGGTTCACGATCTGTGAACGGAAACAATGCCCTTCTTCCATCAGCCACAATTTCTCCGGGTCAATATCCTGTGCCAGCACATAGGTCTTTTTATAAGCCACATTTTTACGCGCTACATAGGCCAGCAACTCTTCATAAAACAGTACATGCTCTTTAATGCCTTTTTCCTGTAGCGGCGTTACAACAATCCCCACATCAATGCGTCCTTCGCGCAGCCGCGTAATAATATACTCTGTAAGCATTTCCTGCACGATCAGCTTTACATGCGGATACTTTTTGCTGAAGCTTTGCACAAACAAGGGCAATAAATAGGGCGCCAGTGTGGGTATGATCCCAATTCTTAATTCGCCCCTGAGCACTCCCTTTTTGTTCTGTACAATCTCCTGGATCACATTCTTTTCCGCCAATATCTTTCGGGCCTGCTCAATGATCTCCATCCCCGCTTCGGTAGGTACTACCGGCTGCTTGCTGCGGTCGAAGATCTTAACCCCCAGCTCTTCTTCCAGCTTCTGGATCTGCATGCTAAGCGTAGGCTGGGTCACAAAACAACGATTGGCGGCCATGGCAAAATGCCGGCACGCATCCACAGCCACCACATATTCCAACTGTACAAAGGTCATAAATATAGAAGCTCTCTATAAGAGAGAATTTATTGATCAATAGGATTGATCAGCAAAGTAAGTAAAAAGGTCATACCGAACCAAGGCATCCGGTATGACCTTTCTTATAATTTTACGCTTTTAGGGTGTTCACTATTCCTCTAAAGTGACCTTCCCTTTCCCTACTTTGAGTTTATACCCTACCCCTACCTTCAGGGCATAATTCTCTTTTTCGTGACTTACGGGGAAATTATAACAGATGGGATAATCGTAGTCTTTTACCAGGTCATGAATAATTTCATAGACCGTTTCGCCAAAGGGTCTTTCTGTATCCTTGTTCTCCGAAAAACCACCAATAATAAGGCCTGCCAGTTTATCCAGCTTGCCACTTCGCTTCAACTGGTACAACATCCGGTCAATATTGTACAGGTATTCTCCAATGTCTTCCAGGAATAAGATGCGGCCCTTGGTTTTTATATCCGAGGGAGTACCAATGCTATGGGCCAGCAGCGACAAGTTGCCTCCTACCAGCTCCCCAATGCCTTCTCCTTTGTGGTTGAACTCATGTATATCACAATGATACCGCGCTGTTTTGCCTTCCAGTGCCCCTTTTAATGACTGCACATATTCATTGTTAAACCCTTCATCATTGAAGGCCGCGGCCATCGGTGCATGCAGGGAAGCTATTTTATAATTGCTATACAGGTGCGCATGCAACACGGTGATATCGCTGAAACCAACGATCCATTTGGGATCCTTTTTAAACCCTTTGAAGTCAATCCCATCAATGATGCGGCCCATGCCATACCCTCCCCGGCCACAAAGGATGGCCTTTACTTCCCCATCATCCAGCATGGCCTGAAAATCGCGCAGCCGTTCTTCATCTGTACCGGAAAAGTAAGTAGCAGAATCGCTGCCCAGGGTTTTACCCACCTTTACCCGGTAACCCCATTGTTGCAAGGTATCGATACAGGTTTGTGCTTTGGCGGCAGCCATGTAGCCAGATGGACAGGTTATGCCAATGGTGTCGCCGGGAGCGATATAGGGAGGTACTTTAATCATAGTTCTAAGCTTTTAGCCTTTTGCTGTTAGCGAATACATTATTTCTTGGCATTTCTTTTTCGATCCTCGTCTTCGAGCATTTGCTGGATCTCTTTGTTGAAATAGTAGCCGTTAAACCCTTCCAGTTTGAGGTTGGGGTCGGGTATGTACCACACATACTTATTAAAAGTTTGTTTTAGTACAGGGTCTTTAAAATCATACCCCTTTCTGGCATAGTGCAGGTTGCGGTATATCCGCAATTGCGCGTCGGAAAACCCGGCTATACGAACCCTGGCCGTATCCTTATCAAAGAACTCTTTTAAGTCATCAAAATCGTTCTTTACACCGGGCAGGCACCAGGAAATGTATTCAACATACAAGTGCGGCATCGTCAGGGAAAGGTCGACCAGCGGGGTAAAATGTTTTTCTTTTAATTGCAATGTGCCGTTTTTAATATACACTGCACAATCATTGGGCATTTCAACATTTGTACGAACAGTTGATCTGCCGGTTTCGTTGACCTTACCGATACCGATCACATTCCAATCTGCTTTTTTCTTGTTAAAACTATTGGGGGCCATGAAAACCACATCCTCGCCCATATTGATATTCATTTCAAAATCCTCGATCTCCTTATTGGCCCAGGTAGCGCCCGTCGTTAACCGGTAATAAAACTCGTGGCTCGCTTCTACAGAAGCGCCTCCCCGGTATTGGTAGCTGTGACGCACGATGGTGGTTCCTTTTTTAAATTTCACGGTGAAGTGATATACAAAATCGTCTCCCTCTGCCAGGTCCTTCCCTATTTTAAACCCCGATTTTTGCATACGCGTTATCTTATACGGCAACAGGTTATTATTGACCATTACCGAAAAACCCGTAATCTGGGGATGGGCATCCTCCACCCCTTCTGAGATATCGCCGCTGGCCGGCGGTGTTACAAAACCTACCAGCAATTCTTTTTCTTCGCCCGGATTGAAGAACTCAAAGTAGATGTCTACCTGCATATTATTCACCTGCCGTGTAAGGTTCAGGACCTCTTTCTTCAGTTGAACAACATTTTCTTTCAAGGGTATCAGGGTATTGCCACTGGCATAAAAGCTGCCATCATTACCATAACCTGCATATTGAAGCAGGGCAAGAAACAATACAAAGGAGTATTTCATATTTTATATTTCGGTAAGCGTTACAGCATCGGGTGTTACTACCAACTTATGAATAACGCCACACTTCAGCGCAAAATTATTCTTCTGATGTCCTACCGGAAAATCAAAACATACCGGGTAATTAAACCCCTTTACTTTTTCCAGTACAATATCCTGTAAGGCCCGGCCAAACTCATCGCCCGGGTCATCGGGCTTTATTTTAAAGCCGCCTACGATCAGCCCTTTCAGGTCCTCCAGTTTGCCCGTACGCAGCAGGTTCCAGAACATCCGGTCAATGCTATACAGGTACTCCCCGGTATCTTCTACAAACAAGATCTTGCCATCTGTCTGAAGGTCCGACTTGCTGCCTGCCAGCGTTTCAATCGTCTTCAGGTTGCCTCCTACCAAAACACCCGTAGCCGTACCTGGTTTATTAAAGACCGAAGGCGCTGTTGTATATTTCATTGTTTCGCCCGTCAATGCCCGTTTAATAGAAAGGATCGTTTCTACCTGTATGGGTTCTGCTTTGGCCCAGTCATCAGGAAAACTATTGCACATTTTGGAGTGGATAGAAGCAATGCCATAATTGCGGTTCAGGTGGCCATGCAGTACGGTAATATCACTAAAACCGATGATCCACTTGGGTTTGTTTGTGAGCCTTGAAAAATCGAGCCGGTCTACAATCCTTACAAAACCATAACCACCCCTGGCACACATGATGGCCTGTACACCCGGATCATCCATCATTTGCTGAAAATCGGCTGCCCGGTCGGCATCCGTGCCGCCAAAGGTAAAATCACGCTTGCCTACCGTATCCCCCACCTTGACATTGAATCCCCAGCTTTTCATGAGCTGCATGGCCGGTTCAATATCCTTCAACATAATATACCCGGCCGGGCAAGTAATACCTATTGTATCACCAGTCTTCAGGTAAGGAGGTATTACAGGTTTTTTTGATACTTCACCGGGATAATTGCCCAAAGCCATGCCTGGAACAGCAGGTAATACAGTACCCGCAGCCAGCATGGAAGAAAGAAAATGTTTACGATTCATGTAGGTGGTTTTATACCTCGTTTAGCCCCATTTGAGTCCGGGAGGCACAATTTACAGCCAGATAAAATATTTTTTAACAATTATGTAGGTTAGTTGTTACCCCAGTTGTCTTGCCATACGTCAACCGGAAGGGTGTATCCATCACATTTTTGCTATCTGCTGGTTAATACATCTTTTCTATTATCATATTTCGCATAGCTTTGCGGCCCAAAACCTTTTAGCAAGGAATAGTTTGTTTATGACAAGGAAATTTTGTTTCGGCCTTATTGGCATCTTATCTTTTTTAAGTCAATCCGTACACGCCCAGAATAAGGGTAATTGGTCTTTTGTAAAAAATGGCAGCTTTTACATCAGCTGGGGATACAATACCGAATGGTATACCCGCTCAACAGTGCATGTAAAGCAATCCTCCCTGGGAAATGATTATAAATTAGTACGGGTAAAGGGTCACGACCGGCCAGGCTGGGATGATGGCTTGTTCTCCAAACCAATGACCATCCCCCAGTACAATTACCGCATCGGGTATTTCTTCAATGAAAAACAAGACCTGGCGCTGGAGATCAACTTTGACCACACCAAGTATATTATTGCCGACGAGCAGGATGTGAATATCAAAGGCACTTTCAATGGTCAAAAGGTCAACACCACCCGCCGTTTTTCCGAAAAGGAAGGTTCCTATTATTACCTGAATAATGGCGCTAACTTCCTGTTGTTTAACCTGGTAAAGCGTTTCCGGCTGATTAAACCCGGCCCCAATAATAACCTGAAACTGGACTTGCTGGCAAAGGCTGGGGTGGGACCTGTGATTCCCCACGTAGAGAACAGTTTTTTTGGCCAGGCCAATAAGCCCGGCTTTCAGATCGGCGGATGGAATACCGGTATAGAAACTGCTTTCCGGCTCACCGCTTATAAATATGCCTACCTGGAGTTTTGTCAGAAATTTGATTATGCCCGCTACAGCAACCTGAAGGTGTATGAAGGCAGGGCACGCCAGGCCTTTGGTAGTTACCAGTTGATCCTGAACCTGGGCTTCACCATCCCAACCGGCAAAAACAATAAGGAGTTTGCCAGGCATATCGTTCCTGCTGCAACCGTTGATAAACAATAACCTGCACTTTATATAGTCAAGGGGTCATCTTCCAGGAAGGTGGCCCTTTTTTTCTGTGTTTCTTTCCCAACCATTCCCTTCCTACCTTTCGTCAATAGAGTAAGTGTTCCGGAATCAGTGCAGCCTGCCAAACCAGATACTGTCACCATCTATTTTAAACCAATCGTGCCAACAAACCGGGAGGATCTTATTGAAGGTTGTAAAAAACAACATCCGCAAAGCCAGGAAGCCCTTTACCGTGCCTGTTATGCCGGCATGATAAAAGTGTGCACCCGCTATTCACGTGATGCGGATGAAGCTGCCTCCCTGTACAATGAAGGCATGCTGAAGGTTTTCAATACGCTCCACCAATATGAGGGACGGGGCGACTGGATGGGCTGGGTACGGCGCATTATGGTCAATACTTGTATAGACCATTGCCGCCGGCAGGCAAAATTCAATCACCAACCCCTGGAAATAGTAAGCAACGATAACAATTCAACCCATCCGGATATCTATAACCGGCTTTCGGCCAATGATGTCATGCGCCTCCTGCAGGAACTGCCCCGTAATACGGCCCTCGTCTTTAACCTCTTTGCCTTAGAAGGCTATAAACATGAGGAAATAGGCCAGGTACTGGGTATTGCGACAGGCACCTCCAAATGGCATGTTAATGAAGCCAGGCGCCTCTTAAAACATAAACTGGACAACTTATTGAAAAAAGAAATTTACTCTAATGCGATCTGAACAACACCATATAGATGACTTCTTCCGTAAAAAAGAAGAGGAATACCAGCAGGATACCGGCAATGCCGATATTCACTGGGAGCAGATGAGAGGATTGCTACAACCTGCCACTGTTCCTCCGGCCCCAGGCCCCAAGGGATACCGCCTGTTGTCGACCCGGCATATCATCAAATACCTGGGAGGCTTTGCGGTGGTGACTGTGATCACCTTCGTGGCCCTTACAACCCTCAGGTCCAAAAAGAAGCCATCCGCTCCCAAAGCACTGGCTCAAAAAACAGCTATCGCACCACCCAGGAAACAATCGCCAGCAGATACTACCATATTGGGGACCGCTCCCCAAACACGGCCTGTACGGGTTAAAGCAACTGGAAAGGCGGCTACTATACCAAAAACAGTCACACCCGTTAACCCTGTTCGTCACCCCATTGGGCTCCCCCAACATGAAAAAACCGAACGCTCCAATCCTACCAGGATATACCAACCTGCCAACCAAGAGCCATCAACAACGGAACGCTCTAATCCAACCAGGGTATACCAGCCTGCCAACACAGCGCCAGCAACTATAGAACCAATAAACAGTACATTTCGCATTGAACGCCCGCAGGAGGAAGCAAATTTCGGTTCCATAATTACCATTACCTCCCGGGAGGCCCAGGACCGCATCAATTCATTTTACAATCAACTCGACAAACCCGTTAACCGGTTTTCTATTCCGCCCGATCACGACACCGTACTCGTTGGAAAAGAAGGTACCCGCCTGGTTATTCCGGCTTTTGCTTTTGCCAATAAAAAAGGGGTTGTCAGCAATGATGCAGTAACCATCGTATTGCGGGAGTATTATAGCTATGATGATATTATTGCGGCCAAGCTGAGTACCACCTCTGGTGGAGAACAACTGATCTCTGGCGGTATGGTACAAATTACAGCCACTGTGAATGGGGAAAATGCGCGACTGGCTGCAGGCCAAAGCATCAAACTTCAAATGCCTACGACCAAGGTAGACGAGCAAATGCAATTGTTCCGCGGCACCAGGAGCAGCCTCCAAAATGCTTCCATCGCCAAATTCCTGGACAACCGCATGATCGATACCGTTCATTATCTCAAAAGAATAGCCGATGAAAAAGGGGATATAGACTGGATACCCGAAGGACAGGTACAAAAATTCAGTGATCCGCTCAACCGCCGCATCCTTGTATTTGACCCTTATGGCGATCCCTATCATGTAGAACGCCATCGGAGAGTAAAAGCCTGGTTCTACGTGTCCAAAAACTGCCCCTTGTCCAATGCAGAAATGAAAGCCAAACTAATAGCACATTCCAACGGCTATTTCGATGTCATCAAAATAAAACGCATTCAGGTAGTACCTATGGCCCGTTACCGCATCCGCGCAGAAAGGTTATCCATTGCCGGCGATTCGGTTGAAATGACCTTCCGCGAGGCGCTCAAGAAAAAATTACTAACTCCTGAAGACAGCATTCGCGTAGCGGAAAGGCTGCGCATGGACAGCATCACCCTGGAGAAACGTCACCAGCTCATGGACAAGTATAATTTTACCATTACCAACCTGGGCTGGTTCAATTGCGATAAATTCAACAACCAAGGGCCTAAAGTATTGTTCGCGTTCAAGCCGGGCGCAGGATTTGATGCAGGCAGTATGGTATCACATGTTGTGTTTACCCGGTACAAATCGGTCATGGCTGGGGCTTATAATGGAAATACAATCAGTTTTGGCAGGGTACCCAAGGGCGAAACCGTCAAAATTGTGTGCATTGGCATCAAAAACGGGAAAGTGATGTCCTGCATCCAGGAGCTGAATACGGACAAGGAAGAAATTGGCAACCTGGCCTTTGAGGAAACCACGCCTGAGTATTTCCGCCAAAAATTACAAACACTTAACCTTTCTCTTCCATAAAGTGCCTGCTTCACATGCAGGTTAAGCAGGTGAGCTGCCCTCCGGGGCGGCTCATTCCTTTTATGTGTGCCCCTAATTAGCTATTTTTGCTATCCTTTGCCGCCTTGGTTCACAAAAGCGCTTGCCGGCCCATTTTCGGCCCGGCGCCTACCCTTCCCGGCAAGGTTTTTCAAGCAAAAAGACGATTTGACAATGACAGACTATAAACGATACCTGGTAACAGCAGCCCTTCCCTATGCCAATGGCCCTGTGCACATTGGACACCTGGCAGGGTGTTATATTCCAGCCGACATTTACGTACGTTACCAGCGTGCACGCAAACAGGATATTAAATTCATCTGTGGCAGTGATGAACATGGTGTACCCATCACCATCCGCGCTATGAAAGAAGGCGTTTCTCCCCAGGAGATCGTTGATAAGTACCATAAGCTCATGGGAGACAGTTTCCGTGACATGGGCATCTCTTTCGATATCTATTCCCGTACTTCCAATAAGATCCACCACGAAACAGCTGCCGCCTTCTTTAAAAAGCTGTATGATGATGGACTATTTGAGGAAAAGGAAACAGAACAATACTACGACGAGAAAACAAATACGTTCCTCGCCGACCGTTATATTGTAGGTACCTGCCCCGTATGTGGTAATGAGAATGCTTATGGCGATCAGTGCGAACGCTGCGGCTCTTCCCTCAGCCCCGAGCAACTCATCAACCCACGCAGTGCCTTGAGTGATGCCGTTCCCATTAAAAAGAAAACCAAACACTGGTATTTGCCTTTGCAAAACTATGAGCCCTGGCTTAAAGAATGGATACTGGAAGGCCACAAGGAATGGAAGAACAACGTATACGGTCAATGTAAAAGCTGGCTGGATGGTGGTTTGCAAAGCCGCGCCATGACCCGCGACAGCAGCTGGGGCGTAAAAGTACCGCTGCCCAATACCGAAGGCAAGGTGCTTTACGTATGGTTTGATGCCCCCATTGGTTATATCAGCGCTACCAAAGAACTAACCGATCAGTGGGCTGATTACTGGCAAAAAGACGATACCAAACTGGTGCACTTTATTGGCAAGGACAATATTGTATTCCATTGCATCGTATTCCCCGCGATGCTCAAAGCACACGGTGATTTTATAGTTCCCGACAACGTACCTGCCAATGAGTTCCTGAACCTGGAAGGTGAAAAAGTATCTACCAGCCGCAACTGGGCTGTGTGGATAGATGAATACCTGAAAGATTTTCCTGATCAGCAGGATGTATTGCGCTATGTTCTCTGCGCCAACGCACCAGAGACCAAGGACAATGATTTTACCTGGAAGGATTTCCAGGACAGGAATAACAGCGAACTGGTTTCCATCTTCGGCAACTTTGTGAACCGCGCATTTGTGTTGATGCACAAGCTCTGCGGGGGCAAAGTACCACCACTGCATGCTGATGTTGCAGACAAAGAAGATGAAGACATGATCGCAGCGTTTGAAACCACTAAAGTAAAGGTAGAGAACCTGCTGGAACAATATAAATTCCGTGATGCCCTGTTTGAGGTCATCAGGCTGGCCAGCGACGGTAATAAATATTTGCAAAAGAAAGAACCCTGGATAGTAGCCAAAGGTTTAGCAGAAAATCCCGACAATCAAAAGCTGATCGACAATTGCCTGCACATATGCTTGCAATTGACGGCCAACCTCGCGGTATTGATCAACCCATTCCTCCCTTTCACCGCAAAGAAAATGTTGCATATGCTGAAAGTGGTAGATAAAATGCTGGATTGGGAAAATGCCGGTAAAACAAAATTACTGAGTGTAGGGTATAGCTTAAGAGAACCCCAACTCCTGTTCCGTAAAATAGAATCCGAAGAAATACAGGCACAAGTTGACAAACTCAAAGCCGGATCAATTAAGCCGAATTCGCCTGTAGTACAAGCAGCCACAGATAAACTAAAAGCAAGTATGGATAAAGCGCAGGAAACAGCGAAAGACGAAGCAAAAGAACCAGCTGCACAAGCATCTCCCGTAAAACCAGAAATTGTTTACGACGACTTTGCCAAGATCGATCTCAAGGTAGGTACTATCCTGGCAGCGGAGAAAGTAGCCAAAGCAGATAAGTTGCTGAAGCTGGAAGTAGACCTGGGGTTTGAAAAACGTACCATCGTATCCGGCATCGCCCTGCATTTTACACCCGAAGAGATACTGGGCAAACAGGTAGTAGTAGTAACGAACCTGGCTCCCCGGAAAATGAAAGGCATTGAAAGCAATGGCATGATCCTGATGGCCGAAGACAAAGCCGGTAAATTGCACTTCGTTAATCCCGATAACAAGGTAGATGAGGGATCAGGTGTAAGCTAAGCCCAATAAGCCTACCTGCCCATCTTAATAATACCATAGCCCCTGCCAACAATGGCCGGGGCTTTTTGTTATTTACCTTTTTCTACGATTATAAAAACGAACAAATGAAATACGGATTTATTGGCCTCGGAAGCCTCGGTACCCCCATTGCTCTTAATCTGCTGGAAAGTCATCAGCAACTATTTGTGTACAACCGCACGCTTGCCAAAGCCCAGCCACTGGCCGATAAGGGAGCCCAGGTTTGTGCCACCATTGAAGAATTGGCCAGGGCCAGTGATATCGTATTTACCATGGTTGCCGATGATGCCGCATTACGTGCCATTACAACGGGTCCCGATGGTTTGCTGCAACACCTGAAGCCTGGCAGCCTGCATATATCCATGAGCACCATCCTGGCTCAAACTGGCGGAGAGTTGGCAGCACTACACCAGGAGAATGGACAACATTATTTATCAGCCCCGGTATTCGGCCGGCCCGAAGCCGCCGTTGCCAGGAAGCTAAACTTCGTCATATCCGGTGAACAATCCCTACGTGAACAGACTACTCCTCTATTAAAAGAGGCAGGTGGAGCAGGCGTATGGGATTTTGGTGACGATATCCTTACGGCCAATACGGTTAAGCTATGCGGTAATTTCTTAATTGCCACTGCCCTTGAAGCCATTGGAGAAAGTGTACAACTGGCACAGCAAAGTGGCGTAGATGCTCATAAAATGTGGGAGATGTTTGGGCAAACCATCTTTAATGCGCCCATCTACCAAAACTACAGCAAGATCATTCTTAACCAACAGTTTGAGCCTGCTGCCTTTACCGCCAAACTGGGCCTTAAGGACCTTAACCTGGTGCTGGATCAGGGCGCAGCAGCCAATCAGCCTTTACCCCTGGCCAATTTATTGAAAGGCCACCTGACCCATTTGGTCAACAATGGGAAGGAAGCGATTGACTGGAGTGCTGTTTCACTGGGTGCAAAATCATGATAATCATAGGCCCTAACAAGCCAGCCTGTCCTGGTGTTAAGCTTTGCCGGGACAGGCTTTTTTATTCCGTCTTTTTCATTACCTTCGGGTTAAATAGTTGTTTAACTAACTAATTATTCTATGTCAAAACGCCTTATCAGGAAAGTTGCCGTACTGGGTAGTGGAGTCATGGGATCGCGTATTGCTTGCCATTTTGCAGGAGTAGGTTTGCAGGTGTTGCTATTGGACATGGCGCCTAAGGAGCTGACCGATGCGGAAAAGGCCAAAGGAGTGGCCATCGACCATCCGGCTGTTAAGAACCGGATCGTTAATGAAGCCCTGGCTGCTGCCATCAAATCCAATCCCTCCCCCGTTTATACAAAAGAAGCTGTCAAGAAAATAAAGACCGGCAATTTCACCGACAATATGAAAGATATTGCCGATTGCGATTGGGTCATCGAGGTAGTTGTTGAAAGGCTTGACATCAAACAACAGATCTTTACTGAAGTAGAAAAATACCGGAAAGCCGGCACCCTCATCACCTCTAATACTTCCGGCATTCCCATTCACCTGATGGCCGAAGGCCGGAGCGAGGATTTCAAAAAACATTTCTGCGGAACACACTTCTTCAATCCACCCCGCTACTTACGTTTACTGGAAATCATTCCCACGCCCCATACGGATCCTGCAGTCATTGAATTCCTTTTGCATTATGGCGACCTGTACCTGGGCAAAACAACGGTATTGTGTAAAGACACACCGGCCTTTATTGCCAACCGCATTGGTGTATATGGGATCATGGCCATCTTTGGCCTGGTAGAAAAAATGGGATTGACCATTGATGAGATCGACGCCTTAACAGGCCCCATTATTGGCCGCCCCAAATCGGCCACCTTCCGTACTGCGGATGTAGTGGGTATTGATACCCTGGTAAAAGTAGCCAAAGGGGTGTATGACAACTGTCCTGATGACGAAGCTAAAAATACTTTCACCATTCCAGCCTGGCTCGACAAAATGGTAGAGAACAAATGGCTGGGTGATAAAACCGGCCAGGGTTTCTTTAAAAAGACCAAAGGCGGTGGTGGTGAAAAAGAGATACTGGTATTGAACCTCAAAACACTGGAATACGAGGCCCGCAAGAAGCCCAAATTTGCTTCGGTTGAGGCTGCCAAACCTATTGATGATCTCAAGACCAGGTTAAAGGCGCTTTATACAGGCATGGATAAGGCAGGCGACTTTTACCGCCACTTCCATTATGGCCTGTTTTCCTATATCTCCCACCGCATCCCTGAGATCAGTGACGATATTTACCGGGTAGACGATGCCATGATGGCTGGCTTTGGCTGGGAAATAGGCGCCTTTGAAAGTTGGGACGTATTGGGGGTGGAAGGCACCGTCAAAAAGATGAAAGATGCCGGCTATACCGTGGCTCCCTGGGTAGAGGACATGCTGGCGGCTGGTATCAAAACCTTCTTCAAAGTAGAGAACGGACAAAAGCAATACTACGATTTAACGTCAAAGGCATATAGATCACTACCGGGCGGCGAAGCCTTCATAGTGATGAAGAACTTTGAAAATCAAACAGTATGGAAGAATGGCTCCTGCCGTACTTACCACCTGGGCGACGATGTGATCGGATTGGAATGGTATACCAAAATGGGAAGTATTGGGGGTGATGTATTGGAAGGTATCCAGAAATCCATTGCACTGGCCGAAAATAAGTACAAGGGTTTGGTGGTTGGCAACGAAGGTGCTAACTTCAGCGCCGGCGCGAATGTAGGGATGATCTTTATGCTGGCCATCGAACAGGAATATGATGAACTGGATATGGCCATCCGTCTCTTCCAGAATACCATGATGCGTGCCCGTTATTCCTCCGTACCTGTTGTAGTAGCTCCACATGCCTTATCTTTAGGAGGCGCCTGCGAATTAAGCCTCCATGCCGATAAAGTATGTCCTGCTGCTGAAACTTATATCGGGCTGGTGGAATTGGGTGTAGGTCTTATTCCCGGCGGTGGCGGTACCAAAGAATTTGTGCTGCGTGCTGCAGATGAAATGCATGAAGATGAACCCGAGACCATTACCTTGAAAAACCGCTTTCTCACGATCGCTACAGCCAAAGTAGCTACCTCTGCTGCCGAAGCCTTCGACCTCGGCATCCTGCGTAAAGGCCATGATGAAGTAATTTTAAACCAGGGTCGCCGTATAGCAGAAGCGAAAAAAAGTGTATTGGAAATTTATGATAGTGGCTATATAACACCCGTACAACGTACCGATGTAAAAGTATTGGGCCGTTCAGCACTCGGTGCTTTATATGCCGGCATCAATGGAATGTGGAGAGCAGGTTATGCTACCGATCACGATGTGGTAGTAGCAAAGAAACTGGCTTACGTAATGTGTGGTGGCGATCTGAGCGAACAATCAGCTGTGTCGGAACAATACCTGCTGGATCTCGAAAGAGAAGCATTCCTGAGCCTGTGCGGAGAAAAGAAAACCCTGGAAAGGATACAAAGCGTACTGAAAGGCGGAAAGCCCCTACGCAATTAAAACCAAGTCTGTTACACGTTTACTGATAAAAGGGTCACATGAGAAAGCCCTGGGCGCAACAATCACAGTTGCGCCCTTTTTTTGTGCCAATTAATCAATATCTTGATCATCCTAACCAGCAACCATTTCATGGGAGAAGCCGAACTCAACAGATCGTCCGGAGAACTCATCATTCATTCCGTATTCTTTTTTTACGGAGATGCCGCTTCGCCCGAACTGGCTAATAAAATTGCCAATGACATCAGCAATTGCTGGAATGAACCCCGGGCCATTATCAACCTCAAACACCATACCTACAACATACGGTTCAATATTGAAGGCCATTATGTACCCGACCTGCCACCCGAAAAAGTATGGTACAATGACCAACCCCGCCTCAACTTCTTCCGCATTGAAGAATTTGTGACCGGCAATATTTCCTTTGTAGATGAAATAAACTGCAATACAGGCTACTTTAAACTGGCCAACTTATTACAAACGCCCACTACGGCAGCCCATGAATATGGCCACACGCTTGGACTGGTTCACCCTAAAAAGCTCGACATCCGGGGTGGCGGTATTCCTGGTATTATGTACCCCCGTGGCACCATCGTTGATCCGCCTTATCAATACTCCCCCACTGCTTTACCGGGACAGGATGGCGGCACCCTCGATCCCCAACACCGCAAAGTTTTGACCACAGATATAGAAGCCCTGAAGCTCCATAAACTGGATTTTAATCAACAGGGATTGGCGATGGTAGGTGAGTTTTCCAGTATGTACCACGAAAAACATCTACCTGAGAACTTTCAACAGTAAAAAGAAATTACCATCTTTATAGCATAAACCTTCGTACATGGCCATTCTCTCTGTCGACAATCTTCATAAGAACTATGGTTATATCCAGGCCCTGAAAGGGGTGTCCTTTACTGTTCCCAAGGGAGCCGTATTTGGTATACTGGGCCCCAATGGGAGTGGCAAAACCACGATGCTGGGTATTATCATGGATATTTTGCGGCCCACTTCCGGGTCTATTAAACTCTTTGATGAAACACCCAACAGCCACCATCGCAGCCAGATAGGCACTTTCCTGGAAACACCTAATTTTTACCATTACCTCAATGCGGTGCAAAACCTCGAAATTGCTGCCCGCATCAAAGGTCATGGCCGGGAAGATATAGACCATGTATTGAAGATGGTTAAACTGGACCAGCGCAAGTTCTCCAAATTCAGCACCTATTCACTGGGTATGAAACAACGGCTGGCCATTGCCTCCTGCCTGCTGGGCAACCCGGAAGTGATGATCTTTGATGAGCCCACCAATGGCCTCGATCCTGAAGGTATAGCCGAAACCAGGGAACTGATCAAAAAACTGAACCGCGAAGGCAAGACCATTATTATGGCCAGCCACCTGCTGGATGAGGTAGAGAAAGTTTGTACGCATGTGGCCATCCTCCAGAAAGGCACCCTCATTACCCATGGCCATGTAGATGAAATACTGGTACAGGAAGATATTGTAGAAGCCGGGGCCGCTAATACACAACAACTACTGGCTGCTTTACAACCCTTCCCTGGCGCCAGTAAAGTAGTGATGAATGAACTCCATGTAGATGTATCTTTTCCTACTGGTACGGCCAACCTGGAAGCGGTGAATAAATTTTGCTTTGACAAAGGCATTATCCTCAACCACCTGCGCCTGCGCAAAAAGAGCCTCGAAGCCAAATTCTTTGAACTTACCCAAAACAACAACTGATCATGCTGCAACGTCTATCCATAGAATGGCTCAAACTCAAGAACTACCGTACTTTCTGGATCTTGTCCATCCTGTATATCGTGAGCATATTTGGCGCTAACTATATTGTATTCCGTATACAACAGGCCATCTATGAAGAAAAACAAGCCAAGGGAATGGCTGAAATGATCATTGGTGCGCCTCCCTTTGCTTTTCCCCAGGTATGGCATATGACCACCTATATCAGCAGCTTTCTTTTGTTTCTGCCCGGCCTGCTCATGATCATATTTGTAACCAATGAATACAGTTTCAAAACACACCGCCAGAATGTGATTGACGGCTGGAGCCGCCGCGAGTTCATCTCTCTTAAATTGGTGATGGCTGTAATAGGCGCACTGATCTCCACCATAGTAGTAGCCCTGACGGCTTTGGTATTTGGCCTGTCGCAAGGCGAGCCTTTCAGTACCGAAAAAATGGTGTACCTGTTCTATTTCTTTATACAGGCTTTGAGCTATTCCCTGGTGGCTTTATTGTTTGCCATTCTTTTTAAAAGAGGAGGACTAGCCATCGGCATCTTTTTCCTGTATGCATTGGTATTGGAAAACCTGGTAGGTGGATTAATGAACCGCTACCTCGATTATACCGGTCGTTACCTGCCCCTGGAGTCAACCGATACCCTCATACCCTTTCCCTTATTTGAAAATGCCCAACGCCAAATACTAAGAGCGCCCAATTACACGGCTCTTTTAATAACAGCGTTATTGTACCTGGTACTATATTTTGTTTTTATCAGCCGAAAATTTGAGCGGGACGATCTTTAAGTTCCCTATTCCTTCGTAAGATCACTCAGCGCTGCTTCGATGGTGGGATACAGGAACTGGAATCCAGCCTGGCCTATTTTGTTATTGCTTACCGTAGCGCTTTTCAATACTTCTATGCTAAGGCCGCCCACTACCATTTTCAGTATAAAGGAAGGAACATAGAAGGGGATATTGAAACGGCCTTTTATCTTTTCTGCTAATAACAAGGTGAAGTTCTTATTGGTGACCGGCTGTGATGCCACGGCATTGTAAACACCCTGTACCTGGTCGTGCTCAATAGCAAATAAGAACAGCCGTGCCAGGTCGTCAATATGTATCCAACTAATCACTTGCTTACCACTTCCCAGGATGGCTGCTACGCCAAATCGAACCGGTTTACGAAATTCAGCCAAGGCTCCGCCCTCTTTACTGAGCGCCACACCAATCCTGAACTTTACCAACCTCTTGCCCAATACCTCCTGGATAGGATCAACACTTGCTTCCCATAACCGGCAGGTCTCACCTAAAAATTCAGTATCTACCGGATCCTCTTCTGTAAAGGCATGTTTGCCCCGCGCCCGCTTCATATCATCCCCATACCAGCCAATACCCGATGCACTCAACACTGCTTTGACCTTATTGCTATTTTCCTGTAGTGCTTTTACCAGCAAGGCACCACCCTTCACCCGGCTATCAACGATCTCCTGCTTTCTCTTTTTTGTCCACCGTTTATCTGCCACTCCTGCCCCTGCCAGGTTAACAATATAATCGGCCTGCTGGATAGCAGCCACATCAATTACTTGTTGGTCAGGATCCCAATGGGCCTTGGAATAATTGGCATTGCCTTCAGCACCAGCACCCCGGGTAAGAACAATAACCTGGTGACCTTTACTGATCAATAATTTGGAGACTGCCTTCCCTACCAATCCTGTACCACCAGTAATGAGAATGGTTGACATAAGGAGAGTTGTTTATATGAAAAGTTCGCGGTTCAAGGTACAAAAAAATCCCTCCTGAGGAATCAGGAGGGAAACAACTAAAAACAACAATCGCTGCATGTTTAAATAGACTTCATTTTTTGCAGGACTTGAGGTACAGAACGTTCTTAATCGGGATTCTTACCATCGAGGAAAGTATTGATGGTAGAGATCTGCCCGTTATTATTTTCGTCGGCCTTGACTTCGTAATTGCTGTAGAAATTCTCTACGTTGGTGATGGTATTGTACAATTCCAAATTGCGGCGGATGTAAGCCGGCACAGTTTCAAACTCATTGTTAGGATCGGCAGCATTGATGTTGAATGACAGATTACGTAATTTCTGTATCCGCTCAGCTGCCCGGCGTTTTTGTTCCTCTGCTTCGTCCTGCAAAGCGGGTTCCTCAACAGAAGCATTCGCCATAACAATTGGGTGAGGTTGATGGGCCCCAGGCTCCTCCGCCGCTGGAATATCGTCTTTGAATACGAGTTGCATGTCGTTGGAAGCATCATCTTCCTGGGTTGTTTTTGCACCCGTATGCAAGACTGGTTCCTTCACAGGAGTGTGATCAGGAATGGATTCTTCTGATTTCGGTTCTGCATAAATATTGGTAGGCCTGGCCAGGTATCCTCCGGACGCTGCAGACGTCGAAGAATTATTTTTACTCGGTTGAGTAGCTTGTGTTGACTGGTTGGATACGTTCGCGGGCGTTTCGGCAGGTATGGATGGCTGCGAAAGTACCCATTCAATCTTTTCCTCCTCTGTCTTTTTGTCCACAGTACTTTTACTATCATCCTCATTCGTAAAAAGTACCAGTGGCGTAAACTTAGGAAGCGGTTCTGCATCCACCAGTTTGGGCGCCAGTTCCTCTTTAATAGGAGGCTCTGACACTGCCGGTTTTTCTTTCTTAGGCTCCGGAGCCTTGGCTTCTTTAACCATCGAAGTTTTAGGCGCGGGCTGTGGATTCAAGGACAATACGATCTTTTCTTCCTTCTTGGGAGCTGCCTTTTTCTCTTCCTTCTTAGTAAATGGATCTTTATATTCAAAACCGGTAGCGATCAACGTAATACCGATCTGGTCACCCAGTGAATTATCATAACCCATACCCAATATCACATCAGTTCCTTCACCGGCAGAGCTCAATAAATAATTCTGAATAATATCTACTTCATCCATGGTAAACTCATGCTCACCTTCGGCAGAGTTGATATTGATCAGTATCCATTTGGCACCACTGATCTCATTGTCATTCAGCAACGGAGAGTTCATGGCTTCTTCAATAGCACGCTGTGCCCTATCTTCACCACCCACCGAAGCATTACCCAGGATGGCTACACCACCATTACGCATCACGGTGCATACATCGGCAAAGTCAACGTTGATCTGGCCCGTGCTGTTGATAACATCCGTAATACACTTGGCAGCTGTTGCCAGTACATTATCCGCTTTGGCAAAAGCCTCTTTCATTTTAAGATTGCCAAACTGGTGACGCAATTTATCGTTGCTGATCACCAGCAGGGTATCCACGTATTGTTTCAGGATCCGGATACCTTCCTCGGCTTGTAGCTGCCGTTTCTTTCCCTCATACGAGAAAGGCGTGGTAACTATACCTACCGTGAGGATACCCAGGTCTTTACATATTTTAGAGATGATTGGCGCACCACCTGTTCCTGTACCACCACCCATACCAGCAGTAATAAATGCCATTTTGGTATTTACTTCCAGTATCCGGCGGATCTCCTCCAGGCTCTCTTCGGTAGCCTGACGGCCAATATCAGGATTGGCGCCGGCACCCAGCCCCTGCGTAAGGTGCGGTCCTAACTGCACCTTATTGGGCACTTTGCTGGTAGCAATGGCCTGCGCATCCGTATTGCAGATAATGAAGTTAACGCCTTCAATCTGCTGATCGAACATGTGGTTTACTGCATTGCTGCCACCACCACCTACACCAATGACCTTGATGATAGATGATTTTTCTTTCGGTAAATCAAAATGAATCATAGCTTTCTTTTTTTGTCTCACCAAGGCCTTACTCTCCTTGAAAGCCCATCAAGAGACTATTAAAAATAACAGGTTAGTAAATTGAGGTCATGCCATTACAGCGCGTGGTCCTCTTCTTCCTTAAACAGATCAATAATGCCATCCTTAAACTTGCCCCAGAAATCTTTAATACCCTTTCTGTTCTTTACTTTTTCTATTTGTGTTTCTTCTGTTGTTGCTTGTATCGTCTCTTCTGTGTCAGCATTTTTCTTTAATCCTTCAGGCACTTCTACTTTCCGGAAGCGGTGTTCAAACTGCTTGCGGTTATGCTCATAATCGCTGTATCCTTTTAAGATAAGTCCGATACAGGTAGCATAAGTAGGTTTGGCCAACTCTTCAATATGACCTCCGGCCAGGTGCTCGGTAGGAAAACCTATACGTGCATTCAGGCCAGTTACATATTCAGTAAGCTGTATCAGGTGACGCAACTGTGATCCTCCACCCGTCAATACCACACCGCCATTCAACATACGGCTATCCAGTCCTACCTGCTTCAGGTGGTATGTCACAAAATCCATGATCTCACTCATACGTGCCTGGATGATATTGGCCAGGTTTTTCACGCTGATCTCTTTGGCTGGCATACCCCGTAATCCGGGAATGGTAATGAACGCATTGCCCCTTGCTTCGTTGGCCAGTGCGCTACCAAACTGCACCTTCATTTGCTCGGCCTGGGTTTTTAATACGCCCAAACCTGTTTTGATATCATTGGTAATGTTCTCGCCACCAAATGGGATCACCGCTGTATGCTTCAGAATACCTTCATAAAACACCGCCAGGTCCGTAGTACCACCACCAATATCTACAATGGCCACACCTGCTTCCAGGTCTTCATGCCCCATAACAGCGGCAGCTGAAGCCAGCGGTTGCAATACCAGGTCCTTCGTGATCAGGCCACTTTTTTCTACCGAACGGCTGATATTACGAATGGCGTTCTTATCGCCTGTGATGATGTGAAAATTAGCGCCCACCTTTACACCACCGTATCCAATGGGGTTGGGGATATTCTGAAAATTATCTACCGTAAATTCCTGCGGTATTACGTCAATGATCTGATCGCCTGCAGGGATATATGTTTTATATTGATCACCAATCAGCTGATCTATTTCACGCTGGGTAATTTCTTCATCCGTTTGGTGACGTACGATGTCGCCACGTGTTTGAAGGCTCTTGATATGATGACCTGCAATACCTACATACACCTCGCTGATCTCCAGGTTGGGGTTGGAAGTATAGCAATTGTCCAAAGCCATTTGGATGGCCTTGATCGTTTCATCAATATTCAATACCTGTCCATGCTTCACACCATTGGAATTGGCCCGGCCAAATCCAATGATCTCCAGTTTGCCGAATTCATTCTTCCGGCCGGCAATCGCTGCGATCTTTGTCGTACCAATGTCCAGTCCGACAATGATGGGTTGTTGCTCGTTGTTCATGCTATCCTGTTTTTAGTTGTTGGTATGATTGATTAGGTGCTTTCTTTTTGTTCTACGTTTTCTTTGGCATCACTGCTTTGGGCTGCGGCTTCTTTACAGGAGCCGCTTTCTTCACCGGTTTACGGGTGGTTTCATAGGAAGGGCCTTTCACGGATGAATTTTTACGGGCTTTGTTCGTTTTCTTCGGGTCAGTCGCTACGGTTATGGGTGGTTTTTCAGTCGTCGCTTTTTTAGCGGGTGAGGCATTTACCGAAGTCAATACCTGTTGTGTCCGCGCATCCTGCTTATTGGCCGAATCGATCATGGCCTTTTGAGCCGAAGCCACCAGGTTTTGCATATTCCGGGCAGCCTGTGCCGAATCGACCCTGGCTACATAACTTCCTTTCTTAATGCCAATCACCTGGCGATCATATTGCACATTCAACCGCTCATAAACATCCATCCCTGTTTTGCTCAACACCAGCTTATAGAATTGCAGCAAGCGCGCAAACTTCTTATCAAAGTTGGTACCATCGCCAAACTCAATGACATGATTGCCTACCATGGGCATCATCTCAAACTTTCTGTCAGGCAGGATATCCGTCTGTGCAATCTGTGCCATCCAAAATGGGTCATGTTGAATGAACAGGCTCACCTGTTTGATATGCTGCAATAAAGTACTGTCTGCACTGTTCACCCGCACCTTATCAGAAGGAAATCCTGTAAACACTGGCAGCCTGGCCGACAGCTTATCTGATAAAGGCAGTTTTTCACAACTGCTATCGATATAAAAACTATTGCCTGTTGATGTAAAAATGCGCGCAATGGGTTCCCGCTCTGCGATCTTTACCTGCAGCACCTGGTTATTATCAAAGAACAATTCAGCATCCCTGATCCACACATTCTTCTGCAAACGCTCTTCCATATTACGCAGGTCAAATCTTTTCAGCGACCGGCCTTTCAGTGCAACAGATCCATTCCCCGTCAGGATGTCAACTACTTCCTTTTTGTTCATGAACCATTGTCCGCCCTCGCCCGTCATGCTAATCTCATAACCTGTACAGGTTTTATCCTTCCTGTTCCTGATCGCCGCCACCAGCAATACCAGCACACCGGCCCCAATGATGCACCAAAGGCCGATAAACAACAATTTCCTGATATGACGGTTCAATTTCATGTTCAATTCAAGATGCCCACCCAACGGCCAGTCCGGCCGTCAGATGGGTACAACAGACCCAGGAATCCCGGGTAATGATCAATACTTTTGTTCAATGATCTTTTTGATTGGTTGAACCAACGCATCAATATCACCCGCTCCTGCGGTTACCAACAACCAGCCCCGGCGTTCCGTGTTCTCCTTGCCTGCTGCTCCACCTGTTCCTTTTCTGTTTTTCACTTCTCCTTCCACCCATTTCAACAAGGCTTCTTTATCCAATATTTGTTTTTCCTTATTCTTCATGCGTTCCAGGATCATCTGACTGCTTACACCTTCCATCGGCAATTCCCTGGCCGGATAGATGGGCAACAATACCACTTCATCGGCCATATCCAGCGTAGCAGCAAATTCATCCGCAAAATCCCGCGTTCTGCTAAACAGGTGCGGCTGAAAGAGGACCGTACATTGCATCTCCGGGAACAGGTTCTTGGCCCCTGTGATCAATGCCCGCAACTCTTCCGGATGGTGCGCATAATCATCCACAAATACCAACGCATCCTTGCTTTCTTCTACTACAGCCGGCAGCTTTACGATGTATTCAAACCGGCGCTTCACACCCTTAAACCGCTCCACTGCCGCCTTTATCTTATCATCGTCGATGCCCAGCTGGTGCGCCACCGTAATGGCCACGATCACATTTTCAATATTGTGCAGCCCTCCCATGTTCAACACCACTCCTTTCAATTGCCAGTCTTTCGTAACTACATCAAAGGTGTAACTACCATACTGGTTTTGGATATTGGTCGCATACACAGATGCACACTGATCGCTCAAACTATAAGTAAGGTGGTTGGCGGTCTTCAGGTCTTTCGATCTGGGTAAACCATATTTACTCAACAACCAACCTCCGGGCTTTACTTTTCCTGAAAACTCGATAAAAGCCTCTTCCATCGCTTCCGGCGTACCATAGATGTCCAGGTGATCCGGATCCATAGAAGTAATTACGGCTACATCGGGACTCAGGCGTAAGAAGCTCCTGTCGTACTCATCGGCTTCCACCACACATACATTCCGCTCATTACTCCAGTAATTACTGTTGTAATTCACGGCAATGCCGCCCAAAAAAGCATTACAGCCATAACCACTATCACGCAGCAGGTGCGCTGTCATAGTACTGACCGTTGTTTTGCCATGCGTTCCCGCCACACAGATATTAAAAGAACTATTGGTGATCAAACCCAGTACCTCACTGCGTTTGAGCAGGGTATAATTATTCTCTTGATAATACACAAGCTCCTTGTGGGTTTTCGGTACAGCTGGTGTATAGACTACCAACTGAACATCCTGCGGGGCTTTTGACAGATCCTCCTCATAATGCACTGGTATCCCTTCTTCTGTCAGTTTCCTGGTGAGGGGGGTTGCTGTTTTGTCGTATCCGCTTACAGCCCGGCCATGAAACTTGAAATACCTCGCTAATGCACTCATACCAATGCCACCTATCCCAATAAAGTAAACCTTCTGTATATCTTTTAACTCGATCATAAACTTTTCAGCCTATTAACTTTTCAACTTCCCAGGTTCTCATTCACTACCTTCAGTATCTCCCTGGCAATGACATCATCTGCATCTGTGATGGCCAGCTTTCCTATATTGTCCCTGAGCGAGGTTTGCTGTTGCTCATCCTTCACCAGGGCGATTACTGTACTTACCAGCTTTTCCTTCGCTTCACTGTCCTTTACCAGAATGGCGGCCTGTTTGTCTACCAGGTGTTGCGCATTGACCGTTTGGTGGTCTTCTGCGGCGAAAGGAAAGGGCACCAGTACAGCTGGCTTTTTTACTACACACAGTTCAGCGATGGCCATGGCGCCCGACCGGGAAATCACTACATCTGCAGCGGCATATGCCAGGCCCATTTGAGTAATAAAACTATTTACCCAGATATTTTTATATTCTACTGCCCGCTCACTGGCTTTTTCCACATAGGGCTTGCCCGTTTGCCAGATCAGTTGAATATCATTTTTTACAAACAACTCAATTTGAGCGTCCAAAGCTTCGTTAATACCCCTGGCGCCCAGACTGCCACCAGTCGCCAATACTGTTTTCTTTGTTTTATCCAATCCAAAGAACTCCATGCCCTGCTCACGGCTGCTGGAATTGGCGACAATTACACTTCGAACCGGGTTGCCCGTGATCATTAACTTTTCGACTGGAAAGAACTTCTCCATTCCATCACCTGCCACAAATACACGGGTTGCTTTCTTTCCCAACATCATGTTCGACTTACCTGCAAAGGAATTCGACTCATGAATGAAAGTGGGAATGCCTCTCGCCTGTGCATAACGCAATACCGGGAAACTGGAATAACCGCCTACCCCCACCACTGCATCAGGCATATAATCAGTAATGATCTTCCTTACCTGGAAAAAACTCCTGATCAGCTTAAAGGGCAAACTGAAATTCTTCAGCAAAGAGCTCCTGTTGAAACCAGCAATATCCAGCCCTTGAATAGGGTAACCAGCCTGCGGCACTTTCTCCATTTCCATCTTCCCCTTTGCACCGATAAACAAAATCTCTACCGACGAATCTATTTTCCGCAACGCATTGGCAATGGCAATGGCCGGGAAAATATGCCCGCCTGTTCCACCTCCGGCTATGATGATCTTTTTATTCAATTAATTATATAATGTTCAATATTCAATGCTCAATGTTTACCGGCGTAAGTATGCAGCCTGAACCGGTGCCCTTCGAAGCAAACGCATTGTCGATTGCCGACTGCCGATTGCCGACTGTCGATTCCACACTTACGCTTCTTCTTCAGTTTCCTCTTCTTCTGCTGCTGCTTTGGGCTTCGCTTTCGGCTTTGCTTTTGCTTCTACAGCTGCCGCTGCCAACTGTCCTTCCGACTGCTCCACATTTCTGGCCACACTTAGGATAATACCTATGGATAAGCAGGTAAAGAGGAAAGAACTACCACCCATACTCACCAGTGGCAAGGTCACCCCCGTTACCGGGAACAAATTCACCGTTACGGCCATATTGATCAATGCCTGGATCACCAGTGTAAAGCTCAGCCCTAATGCCAGAAAAGCGCCAAAGGCATAAGGGCATTTCCTAAATACCCTGATACTTCGCAACAGGAACAACAGGTAGATCAATATAATAAAGGCGCCACCCACAATACCGTACTCTTCAATTATGATGGCAAAGATGAAATCAGAATAAGGGTGCGGCAGGAAGTTCCTGGTCTCACTATTCCCTGGTCCCAGTCCCAACATACCACCCTTGGCGATGGCAATCTTGGCCTGGTTGATCTGGTAATTCTCATCTTTATCGGCCAGCTTGCTATCGTAAACAAAATTCTGCACCCGTTTGATCCAGGTAGGCAAACGCCCTGCTTCCAGGAAGGAAGGCAGGTCTTTTATTTTTCCCTCGTCTTTATCGTAATAAGCTACTGCAATGGTAACAAGGATCACTACCGGAATGGCCAATAATCCGATGGTCATCATCAAATGCTTCGTACTTACCCGTCCTATGAACATCAGCAACATACTGGTAGCTCCTACCAATAAGGCGGTCGAAAGGTTGGCTGGGGCAATCAGTATACAAATAATAACCACCGGCAGCATGACCGGTATAAATCCCTGTTTGAAATCCTTGATCTTATCCTGCTTCTTACTCAACAGCCTGCTCAAGTACATGAACAGGGCCAGCTTGGCAAGGTCAGAAGTTTGAAAAGTAAGATTGATAATAGGCAGCCTGATCCAACGGCTACCTTCATTCAGTCGAACTCCAAAGAATAACGTATATATCAAGAGCGGAATGGATATTAAAAACAATATCCTTGCCACTCTTGAATACAATGAATAATTTACCCGGTGCGAAAAGTAGATCACCGCCATACCTACAATAACGAACATGATCTGTTTGAACAGATAGATCTCTGTATTGCCGCGGTTGTACTTATAAGCCAGCAAACCGGTAGAGCTATACACTACCAGCATAGACACCAGTGCCAGCACCAATACGATGGCCCAAATTGCTTTATCTCCCTTCGTCCTGCTCAAAAGACTGCCAGGGCTTCTACCAATAGAAGCCATCTCATCAAAACGCATATCTTTTGAGTTGCTCATGTCTTTTTTGTTCCCACTCATCCCTTTACTCTATTCCGAGGTGACGCCATTTCAGCACTAGCTTATCACGACTGCTCTCTCTTGAAGCAAACGCACTGCCGATTGCCGACTGCCGATTGCCGCCTACTACTACAACTCCCGCACTGCCTGCTTGAACTGCTCGCCCCTGTCTTCATAATTCTTGAACAGGTCAAAACTGGCACAGGCCGGACTTAACAATACAATATCTCCTTTATTGGCCAGGTGAAAGGCAGCCTGTACGGCTTCCCGGGCACTGCCCGTATTCACCATGACGGAAACTTCATTTTGAAATGCCTCATGGATCTTGCGGTTATCCACGCCCATGCAAACAATGGCCTTTACCTTTTCCTTTATCAGCTCGCTCAGTAAAGAATAATCATTCCCCTTATCTACCCCACCCAGGATCAGGATCGTTGGCTTTTCCATGCTTTCCAGCGCATACCAGGTGCTGTTTACATTGGTAGCCTTACTGTCATTGATAAAGGTCACCCCACGTACCGTTGACACTGGTTCCATCCGGTGCTCAAGGCTTTCAAACGTCTGTACAGCATCACGGATCTTTTCCTTGCGGATACCGATCGTTGAGCCGGCAATACCTGCAGCCATGGTGTTATATTGATTGTGTTTCCCTTTCAGGGCAAAATCATAAATACTCATCTGAATCTTCTCATCCCCTGCTGCGATCGTCATTTTCCCATTTTGAATAAAAGCGCCGCGGTTAATTTCTCTGCTCATAGTGAATGGTAGTGGGTTAGATTTAATAGTAAAATGCCCCAGGTTCTGCATGGTCACAGGGTCATCCTCACAATAAATAAAAAAATCATTTGCTGTTTGATTCTCCACGATCCGGAACTTACTGTTGATATAGTTCCTGAACTGGTAATCATACCGGTCTAAATGGTCTTCAGTGATATTGGTCAATATGGCGATGTCCGGTCTAAAAGTCTGTATATCGTCTAATTGAAAGCTGCTGATCTCGGCTACATAGAGCGGCTTGGGGTCCAGCGCCACCTGTTTGGCAAATGAATAACCAATATTACCTACCAGTGCTGCATCCATGCCTCCCACTTTACAGATATGGAAAACAAGCGACGTAGTAGTGGTCTTTCCATTGCTGCCTGTAATACCAATGATCCTGCTATCGCCTTTATACCGGTAAGCCAATTCTATTTCGCTGATCACCGGTATACCCTTTTGCCTGATCTTCTGTACCAGCTCATTCTTTTCAGGTATGCCCGGGCTCTTCATCACCTCATCGGCATTTAGTATCTTATCCTCTGTATGCTGTTCCGCTTCATAAGGAATACCATAAGACTCCAGCTCTTCCCGGTAATTGTCTTTAATTCCTTTTCCATCAGATACAAAAACGTCATAGCCTTGCTGCTTGCCCAAAATGGCTGCACCAACTCCACTTTCACCAGCTCCCAGTATGACCAAACGTTTACTCATGTCTCTGCCAAAATCATTAATGGATTCATTGGCCTGCATGATCATCAGGCCAGTTCATTGGAAATATCCACGAATCGGATTAGGGGGTTTTTCGGTAGTTTGAACTTTACTCCAACTACGCTAACTACTATGTTGGTTTTTCGTAAGAGGAACTTTTGTACTTACTGATCAGAGGCAGAACCTATAAAACTACTATCTATGATGCTCTATGATACCAATTACCTGATCTTCAATGTTACGATCGCGAATACGATACACAATATGGTCACAATCCAGAACCTTGTCACAATCTTCGATTCATGGTACCCCAACTTCTGGTAGTGGTGATGCAGGGGGCTCATCAGGAATATCCGTCGCCCCTCTCCATATTTCTTTTTCGTGTATTTAAAATAACTTACCTGCAGTGTCACACTCAATATCTCCACCAGGAACACGCCGCAGAATATAGGTATTAATAATTCTTTTCTTACTATGATGGCCAATGCGGCAATAATACCTCCCAATGTAAGGCTGCCTGTATCGCCCATAAATACCTGTGCCGGATAAGCATTGTACCATAAGAACCCAACGCAGGCGCCGATCAGTGCACCAATGAATATCGAAAGCTCACCCAGGTTGGGGATGTACATGATATTCAGGTATTCTGCAAACCGGAGGTTACCACTGGCATAAGCAAAGATGCCCAAACAGGCTCCAATGATGGCGCTTACACCGGCCGCCAGTCCATCTACACCATCCGTAATATTGGCGCCATTCGAAACAGCTGTGATGATGAAGATCACTACAATCACATACAGTATCCAGGTAAGCCCCCTGGCCGCTTCCGGCAATAACTTGGAATAATTGAACTCATGCGATTTTACAAAAGGAATGGTTGTGATCGGCTCATTCGCTTCTACAAAATACTTGGGCTTACCATCAAGCGTCCTTTTAATGATAGAACTGTCGCCCTGCTTCACAACCCCTGTATACTCCCTCCACACCTTGGTATTATCATTAAACATCAATACCGTTCCTACCACAATACCCAAAACCACCTGGCCCAATATCTTAAACCATCCTGCCAAACCATCCTTGTCACCTTTTTTATAAGGGATGCCTTGTTGCTGCGCAATCTTTTTTGCCCTTAACTTGAGGTAATCATCAATAAATCCTACAATACCCAACCAAACGGTGGTAAAGATCATTACCCGGATATATGCTTTGTGCAGGTCGGCCAGTAAAAGCGTAGGTACCAGTATCGCCAGGATGATGATCAATCCGCCCATCGTAGGCGTACCTTTCTTTTGCTGCTCACCCGCCAGTCCCAGGTCACGTACCGTTTCTCCCACCTGCCTTTTAAGCAGGTAATTAATTAACTTTTTACCAAACACAGCCGAAATCACCAGTGATAAGATCACCGCTAACAATACCCGGGAGGTAATGAACTGAAACAGTGCACCACCCGGGAATTTTACACCCATTTCCTTGAACCACTCAAATAAAGAATACAGCATGTTGGCTTGTTTGACTAAGAGTTAAAGAACAGAAAGAGAGAAAGAGGTAAGCTACTTTCGTTCAGGGTTTCTTCGATCTTCTTTCATTTCTTTTTCTACATGTCGTCTCTTAACTACTCCCCTGCTCTTTTTTACTCTTAGCTATTGGGAACCGTCCGTGAAAATTATTTTTCGTATAACTTAAATACTTCTGTCAACACCTGTTTGTCATCAAATGGATGTTTCACCCCTTTGATCTCCTGGTATTTCTCATGCCCCTTGCCTGCAATCAGCACGATGTCTTCCGGACCGGCCAGGTTCACGGCTGTTTTAATGGCTTCTTTCCTATCCACAATGGCAATGAATTTTCTTTTAGCTGCTGTATTTAATCCCGTTTCCATGTCCCGGAGTATCTGCTCCGGATCTTCACTGCGGGGATTATCGGAGGTAAAGATCACCCGGTCACTGTGCTCGCAGGCCACTTCTCCCATTACCGGCCGCTTTGTTTTATCCCGGTCTCCACCACATCCTACAACAGTAATGATCTGCTCATGCCCTTTTCTCAACCCTTTGATGGTGGCCAGTACGTTGAGCAAGGCATCCGGAGTATGTGCATAATCCACAATGCCGATCACCCTATCTTTAACGGAGATGATATAGTCAAATCGTCCTTCAGCTCCACTCAGCTCACTCAATACCCGCAACACTTCGAACTTGTCTTCACCCAGGCATATAGCAGCCCCATATACAGCCAGCAGGTTATATGCATTGAACTCACCGATCAACCGGAAATGCACTTCCTGTTCATTGATGATCATCACCAATCCTGTCAGTCCATTCTCCAGTATCTTTCCCTTGAATTCTGCCAAAGTACGCAGGCTGTAGTAGTACTTGTGCGCCGGCGTATTCTGCAACATCACGGGACCTCTTTTGTCATCCGCATTGGAAATAGCAAAAGCTTCGGATGAGAGGGAATCAAAAAAAGACTTCTTGACCCGTATGTACTCGTCAAAAGTTTTATGATAATCCAGGTGGTCATGGGTAATATTACTAAACAGACCGCCTGCATATTTCAACCCTGCGATCCGGTGCTGGTGAATGGCATGTGAACTCGTCTCCATGAATACATGCGTGCAACCAGCCTCCACCATTTGTTTCAACAAGGCATTCAGGCTAATGGCATCGGGGGTAGTATGGGTAGCCGGTACAATTTCATTCCCAATATGGTTTTGAACGGTACTTAATAAGCCACACTTATAACCCAATCCTGAAAACAATTTGAACAACAGGGTAGCAATGGTGGTCTTTCCGTTGGTGCCTGTAACCCCTACCAGCTTTACACGTTCTGATGGCTGGCCATAGAAATTATGCGCCATGAACCCGGCAGCAGCACCACTGTTCTCTACCTGCACATAGGTAACCCCTTCCTGTAAACCCTGGGGCATTTCTTCGCACACAATGGCCACCGCACCTTTTTCTATCACACTATTAATATACTGGTGACCATCTGCAGCCACACCTTTAATGGCAATGAATACATCTCCTGTATTCACTTTACGGGAATCTATATGAAGGGCATTCACCGGCACCGAAAGGTTTCCATGCACCGAGCGTATCCTTACCTTATATAATATGTCCTGTAAAACTGCCATACAATTTTATTCCCCTCCTTGCTGAAGGGTGCGATCAGCATTATAGTTGATTAATTCAATTCAATGGTTACGGGCTGGTTCTTTATAAAGACCGCCCCTGGCTCTATGCTTTGCGTTTTCACTTTGCCCCTGCCTTTTACCACCACTTTTGCCTGCATATTTTCCAGCAGGAATAAAGCATCTTTCAATCCCATGCCCCGTACATCGGGCATATTCTTTTTAGATACCGGTTGGCCATTCAATACCGGAGCATAGTTCACAGCATATAACCTTGTCCATTCATTGGCGCCCACAGAATCTTTGTACTTCCATTGCAGGGTATTCATCACCTGCTGCATTTCTTCGGCGCCCCCTGCATATAAATAAAAAGAGCTATCCTTTTTGGGTGCACTGTAAGGGGATACGTTTTTGTCCTTATCCGCATTTACAGCATATAACTTATCAGCTAATTCTTTAAATACCGGTCCTGCTATTTTAGCACCATAGTAGAACCTGGCAAAGGGCTTATTCCGTACCACCACAATGCAACTGTATTGTGGATTATCGGCCGGGAAATAACCTGCAAAAGACGATTGGTAAATATGATCCGCATATCCCCTGTTTCCATTGGCCATCAAAGAAGTACCTGTTTTACCAGCTACTGAATAAGGCGCTCCTTTGAATAAAGTAAAACCTGTCCCGTGTGGGTCATTACACACCCCCTTCAAAACACCCTGCAATAACCTCAATGTTTGCTCACTACAAACAGCCTGCTCCAACACTTCGGGCTGATTTTCCCTGATCACCAGTCCATTTTCCTTTACCGCATGTACCAGGTAAGGCTTCATCATTTTACCATCATTGGCAATTGCATTGTACAACATCAATGATTGCAGCGGACTTACCAGTACTTCATATCCAAAACTCATCCAGGGCAATGAGGTAGCACTCCAGGTTCTCGATTTAGGCGTTTTAATCACCGGGGCCGATTCACCCATCAGGCCAATACCCGTACGCTTGTCAAACCGCATCCGCCTCAAATGGTCCACAAATTGAAGAGGCTTCTTTGAGTAGTTTGCCACTACCATTTTTGCCATCCCTACATTGGAGCTCATTTCAAAGGCCTCTCTTATCGATACTTCATAACCATGGTTCTCACTGTCGTATACCGTCCGGCCGTTAATTTGCCAGGTCCCACCTTCCAAATTTATCCGCTGATCCAGTGAGATATATTTGTCTTCCAACAGCGCCAGCAAACCAGCCAGTTTGAAAGTAGACCCCGGTTCTGAAGCCTGGATAGCGTAATTCATATCCTCCCAATAACTGCCGTCACTTCTACGGCCCAGGTTGGCAATCGCTTTGATCTTACCTGTTTTTACTTCCATTACCAGGCAGGTGCCGTACTCACATTCATTCTCCGTCAAAACTTTGAGCAAAGCGTTTTCAGCAATATCCTGTATGTTCACATCCAGCGTAGTAATGATGTCTTTTCCATTTTGCGGCTCTATTTCAGAACCATCTACCGGAACAAAGACACCCGCTGCTATCTTCCGCATCAACCGCTTTCCGCTTTCTCCTTTTAATACCGTATCGTACGTATTCTCTAATCCTACATTCGTATTCTTGATCTTTCCTTCACTGTCCAAATACTCCCTCGACAATCCGATCGTTCTGTTGGCCAGCAAACCAAATGGGTTCAGCCGTTTGTCTTTTACTTCAGGTATAAAACCGCTTTTATCCCTCCCCTGTTTGATCAGTGGCATTGTACGCAATGCCTTATACTGCTGAAAGGAAAGATTCTTTTTGAACAGAAAATAACGGTCCTTTTTACGGTATCCATTCTGCAATAAGGTCCTGTACTCTGTTGCCGTCTTATCTTTAAAATATTCAGCGAGGCTGATCGACAGGGAGTCTACATTGTCCTTAAACCGCTTACCACTCTTTTCCCGCAGGCCATCGGCCATGAAATCGATGTATATATTAAAGAACGGTATCGAAGTACTCAGCATGGCTCCATCTTCACTGTAGATCGTTCCCCGTTCAGCATCTATTTCCACAAAACGTTGTTGCTGCTCTTTAGCCTGTTCTTTCCAATAACTGCCTTGTACCTGCTGAATATATACGGCCCGTCCCAAAATCACCACACTAAACACCACTATGCCAATAAAGCATAGATACACCCTCCATAATATATCGCGTTTGACTTCCACTTTCTTTTGCGGTTACTCACTTTTTGCTTTATCGGTCGAATCAGTCAGAACAACCGGAGGCACCACCAACTCTTTCAACCCCAATGGCGCTACTGCTTTGGCCATCTCACTTTGTTTACTCCGGAACATCACTTCACTTTTCAGTGTTTTGTATTCATATTGCATCTCCTTCAACTCCTTACTCACTTTATTGATATTACGGATAGTTTTATCCGCGTAGTGTCCATTATAAATGTATACTACTGCCAGGGCCGAGAGAAACAGGAAGAAAGGAATGTTTTTCACAATCCAGCGATAGCTGAACAAACGCTTCCGCTCCCGTTTGGGCCTCTTTTCTTTTACACCTGCCTGTTCTTTTTCTTCGCTCATATTTTTAAGACTAGCGGCTGAGCAGTTACTCACCACTCAACCGCTAATGAAATTGCTGAATGTTCACTCGGTTTTCATACAGACATTGGAAATTATACCCTTTATTTTGATGGTAAGAACTCATGCTTTCTCAGCTACGCGCAACTTGGCGCTCCTTGAACGCGGATTGCGCTTTAACTCTTCCGGTGCAGCTGTGATTGGTTTTTTGGTAATTACTTTCAACGGAGATGCGGGAACATTCCGTCCAAATGGATCGGCCGATTCATCCTCTTCCATGTCACCTTTCCGGAAAAAGTTTTTTACAATCCTGTCTTCCAGCGAATGAAAGGTAATAATGGCTACACGGCCTCCGGGCTTTAATAGCGAAGGAATTTGTTGCAGCATTTCTCTCAACGCCCCCAATTCATCATTCACTTCAATGCGCAAAGCCTGAAATACCTGGGCAAAGTACTTGTTGGGATTCCCTTTCACCACCGCCTGGACAGCTTGTTTAAAATTGGCAATTGTTTTCAATGACACCGTTTGCCGCACCTGCACAATGGTCCGCGCCAGTGTTTTGGAATTGGTCACCTCGCCGTATTGCTCAAATAACTTGTGCAATCTTTGCTCGTCGTAAGTATCTACCACTTCAAAAGCTGTTAATTCCTGCCGCATGTCCATTCGCATATCCATATCACCTTCAAAACGAATAGAAAAACCGCGGTCAGCCTCATCAAACTGGTGGCTACTTACGCCAAGATCGGCCATGATGCCATCTACCTGTGCAACCTTGTGAAGACGCAGGAACCTTTGCAGGTGCCGGAAATTATGCGGCACAAAGATGATCCGGGGATCATCGGGCATATTCCGTTTCGCATCTGCATCCTGGTCAAATGCCAGCAATTGTCCATTCTTACCAAGCCTTTTCAGTATTTCTCCGGAATGACCGCCTCCACCAAATGTGCAATCCACATAAATGCCATCTGGCTGAACTTGTAACCCATCTACTGTTTCCTTCAACAATACCGGAACATGATATTCCGGATTGCCGGAGGTACCAGGGGAAGGATCAGCGTTATGGTTTTCGTTTTCACTCATCATCTTAATGCTGATTTCCCGGCAGACTACTGGCCGTCATCACCTGTTGAGCCAACTGACTGAAGGACTCGGGTGAAAAAGATTCAAAGAACTTTTGGTACTTATCTTTATCCCAGATCTCAATTTTGTTCATCGCCGCCACCAACACAATGTCTTTCTCCAATCCGGCATGATCTTTCAAATTGGGTGGCACCAGCAATCGTCCTGCACTATCCAGCTCCAGCACCGTTGCCCCGTTCAGAAAGTATCTTCTGAATTCCCGAACTTTGGGATCAAAATCATTCAATTTGCCCAATTCGGAAAATATAGGGTCCCAGCTTTTCATTGGGTACAGCGTAAGGCACTTCTCAAACCCCCTGTTAATAACAAACTGGCTTCCGGCCTCTTCCGACAGCTGCTTTTTAAAGCCAGCCGGTAAGAGGAAGCGACCTTTTGCGTCTAAAGTTGCTTCATATTCACCTAGAAAGCCATTCATTTCTAACCACTTAACTACCTATCACTTTTAATTACCACAAAATAACACATTTTCCCACTTTCTAACGTGGATTTGGAAACTTTATTTTTTCCACAGGTCTTGATTTACATACAACTGGCCCTGCATCACCATTACAGCCCCTGTAAGTCCGGTGGGAGTTTTTAGCCTGTGCATTTACTGTGAATAGATGCGCATATCCTGTGGAAAACCACCTCCAGGATGTGCATTGCCTGTTTTCCTGGATTTTTTACGCTTTCCGGCTGCTGACTTCTGACAATTGAAACTCTTTCCATCGACTAAAGGATGAACTCAACAACATTGGGTAAATGCCCCATTTTGCCGGGTCAGTAAGGGAAGACAATCACTTCAAATTCAATGATGAGCTGTAGATAAGCCGTATATAAGCTGTATATAACCCGTAGATAAGCCGTCCCTTATGGATACAGCTTATCTACAGGTTATCAGCAATTTAATGACAGGTTGATTACAGCTTATTACTGAACGAGGCCCAAACCAGGACCGTAAAAGTCCCACTTAAGGTGAGCCTCCCTGCCGCGGAGGAGCAGGCTTCTTTCGACGAAGGTTGGATGATATGCCCGGCGGCCAGTAAATTTGCGGAGACAACTCAACCAGGTTTATTCCCACTAAATCCCTTGGTATGGCAACAGCAGGTTATTCAGGAACGCCACTTTTGAAAAAACTGGGTATTAAGGAAAACATGAAAGTGCGCTTAATACATGCACCCGACAATTACATGGAATTACTGGAGGTTGATATTCAGGGACAGATCGTCGGTAAAAAAGACATCCCCGATCTCATTCACCTGTTCGCTACCAGTCAAAAGCAGTTTGAAACAGAAATGCACCAATTGGAAGCGGTATATAAAAGCAATTCATCCGTTATTACCTGGGTCAGTTGGTATAAAAAAAGTGCAGGCATACCAACCGATCTCAATGAAGACCTGATCCGCCAATATGCCTTACAGCATAACCTGGTAGACATCAAAGTATGTGCAGTGAATGAACAATGGAGTGGCCTGAAATTGGTAATACCTAAATCAAAGCGATAAAAACAACGGCATTTTTGCTGTACCCATTATGCATCCCAAAAGTTTAGCCATTAAAGATTTTACCTACGAGTTGCCGGAAGAACGGATAGCCAAATATCCACTGCCCGATCGGGATGGTTCTAAACTCCTGATCAACCAGGATGGAAAGATCCGCGAAGATATTTACCGTAACATCGACCAATACCTGCCTCCCGATTCGCTGCTCTTATTCAACAATACCCGTGTAGTTGAAGCCAGATTGCTGTTTCAGAAACCCACTGGCGCTTCCATTGAAGTGTTTTGCCTGGAGCCACATCCCCAATACCCCGACATTACAACTGCCATGACGCAAAAAGAACGCGTCACCTGGATGTGCCTCATCGGGGGAGCCTCCAAATGGAAAAGCGGCCAGGTATTGGACAAGCGCATTACCCATGGCCATGAAACGATTGTATTACATGCAAAATACCTGGAGAAAGTAAAAGACAGCTTTGCCATTGAACTTTCCTGGACACCTACCCACCTGAGCTTTGCCGAAGTACTGCACCTGGCAGGCATGATTCCCTTGCCACCGTATATCAAAAGATCGGCCGAGGTATCGGATGCCACCCGCTATCAAACCATCTATGCCATCAACGAAGGTTCGGTGGCTGCACCTACTGCCGGCCTGCATTTCACAGATGAACTTTTTGAAAAATTGGATGCCCGCCAGATTCTGCGTGATTATGTAACCCTGCATGTAGGAGCAGGTACATTTCAGCCTGTAAAGGCTGATGTAATGGAGGGGCATAATATGCATGCCGAATTTATTGATGTGCCGGTTGCCCTGATCCAACAACTCCTTGATTACTCCAATAAACACATCACGGTAGTGGGCACCACTACGCTGCGTACAGTAGAAAGCCTGTACTGGCTTGGTGTAAAAACCATTCTCCATCCCACGATAAAGCCTGAAGAACTGGTTATCCACCAATGGGATGCTTATGAATTGAATGCTTCGAATATAACAGTACAGGAGGCACTGACTGCTCTCTTACACTACATGGGAAAACAAGGGTGGGAACGCCTGATCACCAGGACTCAATTGTTGATTACGCCAGGGTATACCATTCGTATTCCCAGGGCGCTGGTAACCAATTTTCACCAGCCACAATCTACGCTGTTATTACTGGTGGCGGCTTTTGCAGGAGACAATTGGAAAAACATGTACCAGTATGCACTGGAACATGAATTTAGGTTTCTAAGTTATGGTGACGGATGCTTGCTGTTTCGGTAACTGCTTTTTTCTTGAGCAGGGGCAACTCTAAAGTAAATGCTGAACCACGCCCCAATACGCTTTCCACCTTGATCTTGCCATTGTGGGCATCAACGATGGTCTTTACGTAACTAAGGCCAAGTCCAAATCCCTTTACATTATGGAGATTACCGGTATGGGCCCGGTAGAATTTTTCAAAGATGCGGCGCACGGTTTCTTTGCTCATACCAATACCGTTGTCTTCTACGCGAATGATCAGATTTTTACTGGTACTGTGGGTGGTGATCTTCAATTCAAGGTTGTCCTTCGAATACTTCACTGCATTGTCAATAAGGTTAGAAATGAGGTTGCGGAAGTGTACGGGATCAGCTTCTATATAATCCTGGCGGGCACTCAGGTTGAGATCGGCCCTGCCCTGCTTCTCATCCAGCTGCAAAGCATAATTGTCCATGATCTCATGGATCAGGTCATGTACATGCAGGGGTTGTTTATTCAATTGCAGTTCCTGCCTGTCCATCACGGCTGCCTGCAAAATGGTTTCCACATGCTTGTTCATCCGCTTATTCTCTTCCTTGATGATACTGCTGAAGTAATCCATCTTGGTACGGTCCTGCAATACTTTATCATTCCGCAGGGCGTCTACCGCCAATGATATGGTAGCCAGGGGCGTTTTGAACTCATGGGTCATATTGTTAATGAAATCATTTTTGATCTCACTCAGTTTTTTCTGGCGCAACAGGGCTGTTACGGTCACATAGAAAGCTGCTATGATCATGATGGTAAAAAACACGGCTCCAATAATCATCCACTTCATTTGCTGCAGAATGATCTTTTTTACGTTCGGTACTATTACCGACATAATCTCTTCCGGCACCAGGTTTTCCAGGTCACTGCCACTGGGGGGCTGGAAGATATAAATGAACATCAGGTTATTCCCGTTTGTGGTATCTATATCCTGTTCGGCATTAATATATCCCCTCGATTTCAGTTCAAAAGAAAGCAGGTTAAGATTGGATGTAATGGCAAACTCAAACTTGAGGTTATGTAAGCCCTGGTTGTCAAATGCCTTGCGTAGTTTTTCTTCTACTTCAAATTCGGTGAATTTCTGAGCAATGGTGGGCGGCTTCATCAGTTCCATCTGGAACTGTTCGGAAGGCCAGGTAAAGTTGGGCTTGGTACGGTAATTTTTTAATGAAGGAAGGGTCCCTTTCTGGTCCATGAGCAGTTTGCCCACGTCATCCATGCCGCGTGTCATTTTCCATTTAAACTCTTCCTGTTTATCCACCAGCATTGTTTGCAGCCAGTTGTACTGCACATAAATGGTTCCTATCAGCGATAAGCTGATCAATACAATGATGATAGGAAATACTTTCCGTAATTGCAACTGATATAATTTTAACGCCACGTCCATTTACCTGCCTGTTTCTCAACAACTCAGCCACAAGTGAGCCCCGGTCATCGTCAATTTATCCAGCAGGTAATTTCCAATCGGCAAATTTAATAAATGGGTTACAAAACCGCCACTGGTACAGGTTCGGGAGGATTTGATTTAACTAAGTTTTACCATGCTTCAGCAAAAGTGCTCCCACCGAAGTACCCTGCCAGCATCCATTCTCCCGGTGTACCAATTGCTAACTTATGAAGTTTTACTTAACGAATCCCATTTTTTAAACAATCATTTTGCCAGCAGTATATAAATCTTAATTTAGAAATATGATAAAACCGGGACCTGGAACCTTGTTGATAGCCGAGCCTTTTTTGAAAGATCCTAACTTTATGCGCACGGTTGTATTCCTTTGTGATCACCAGGAAGAAGGGAGTTTCGGATTTGTGTTAAACCGGGCTTATGAACACACGCTGAATGAGTTAATGAATGACCTGGACGAGCTGAAATTACCTGTTTTTTACGGCGGCCCCGTTCAGATGGATACCATCCATTTCCTGCACCAATACCCCACCCTCATTCCCGGCAGCTTCCAGGTACTGGACGATATTTACTGGGGAGGCGACTTTGAAACAGCTATCAATCTCATCCGTGCCGGCTCCATTGATACCAATAAAATACGGTTCTTTATCGGCTATTCCGGCTGGGGCAGCGGTCAGCTGAATGACGAATTAAAAGAAAACTCCTGGCTGACGGCCGAAGCCACCAACAAATTAGTCTTCCACCGGCATACGGAGGAGATCTGGAGAGATGCCTTAAAGCACCTGGGTGGTGATTATGAAATGATGGCCAATTTCCCGATAGACCCACAATTGAACTAACTTATAAAAACCAAGGCCCCGCAAAATCAATTGCAGGGCCTTTCTCATCAAACTTTCAGCACCTAAAAATCTATTGCAAGGGGAATTTTACGCCAATACCGGCGCCCCAGTTATCCATTCCTTTCAGGTCATTGTAGTTGACCGGCATGTAATTGTAATCAGCCCGTACAGTTATACCGGCTGGTCCACCCTTGCGAAAGGGGATGAACACACCCGCTTCGGGCCTGGCTGCAAATCCAAACTTATTCTTACTACTACCAAACTCACCCAGGTACTGGCGGTAGAGGATGATATTACCACCCACCCCAACACCTACATACGGCTGTACAGCAGCTTGTGGCGTAAAATTGTATTGCACCTGCGCCAACAAGGGAATAGCCTGTACTGAATTGGAAAGTACGGCCGAAATATCGCCACCGCCTTCCAGCTTATACACCTGGCGCGGGTACTTCTGATAGAAATCCTGGAAACCTGTTCCAAAACCTACCGACAATTTATCGTTGATACCGTATAGCAAACTGGCTGTCCAGCTGCGATAAGTTGTTTTATTGACAAAGTCCTTAAAATCGCCGGTGGGTGTATTGATGGAATAATTGATGTTCACGTTCAATCGTCCCACCTGTGCCTGTGCCATGCCGGCTGTAAAAAGACCGGCGATCAACACAGCTATTATTTTATAGGAAGTTTTCATTGTTGTAATCTTTTTTAGTACGGGAATTATTGATTCGCTTTGAAATAGGGAGACTGATCAAACAGACTCTTGATATGATTGGGCACGTTCGAGGTACGGAAAATACCTGAGCCACGCACCAATCCCATCCACACGCCATTGATCTTTTTATCGGTGCCTACATCCTTGAGGTCGAGCGCGTCAATGGAAAGTGCACCTTCCCTGATCTGGTAAGTACCATAGTAAGAAGGGAACCAATAGCCATATCCCGGATAGCCCCAATAGAAGGGATCCCAATAACCATAATAGCTGCCCCAATAATCAGGGTAACTGACAATGCCTGTGTAAGTATTGTAGATCCTGCTTACATTAATACCCAGATCGGGGTTCTGACTCTTATTGACCAATGTATAGCCTTGCTCCCCCATCCTGCTTTTGACAGCTGCAATAACTGCGGCATCAAAATCTGTGAGCGCCTTTTTATCTAGTTTATTATTATTGATAATAGATACCGAATCTACAATACTGAAAGTTTTATACTTGCTAAAAACTGTTGAGCTATCGTAGTTGGTAATGTAAATGCGGCTCTCATCTTCATTGAGGTTGTTCAGTGGTTCTTTGGTACAACTTCCCAACAATCCCATGATCGCGACCGCGCTAATCGATAAGAATATGTTTTTCATTGCGTTATTTTTTACGCTTATTAGACGGAAAAAGAGGTGCCAGGGTTTAGCGCAAAAGGATAGTTAACAGTGCTATAACAGCCTTATTAAAAGGGAATTAAAATGTGTGCAATACTACTTCACTTTCCGGCACAACCACAATATGATCAATCCAAGGAGGGATAAAAGCATCAGGGCGTGGCGCAATCCTGTTTGGTGAGCTATAAAACCAATCATGGGCGGGCCTACCAAAAAGCCGGAGAAACCTACGGTACTCACAGCAGCCAGGGCGGCGCTGGTACTCATGGTAGTTGTTTTAGCACTAAGGCTATAAACTATGGGGATCACTGTAGCAACCCCGAAACCAATCAATCCAAAACCAACGATCACTACAGGAGGATAAGAAAAGAGGGTGGCCAATAACAATCCAACTGTGATGAGTATGCCATCCAGCATCAGTGCTCCTTTATAACTTAACCTGCCAATCACGCCATCACCTACCAACCGTCCCAGGGCCATCATGCAGGCAAAAACCATATAACCGGTGGTGCTCACCCGGTGCAGATCGTTTAATACCTGCTTATAATAAAGTGAACTCCAATCGGCCATCGCTCCTTCACAAATAGCACAACAAAAACAAATAGCCCCCAGTAACCAAAGCATTTTGTCGGGCCAGGCAAATATTTTCTGTTCTCCGGTGGGTTTGGTTTTCCGGATCAGGTAAAAGACACTGCTACAGGAGAGTAATGCCACAATCATGGCTACGATCATAAAATGCTGGTTGGTGCCAGCACCCGTTTTCATGGTATAACCTCCCAACGCGGCACCCATCATAGCACCGATACTCCATAGACCGTGAAAAGAAGAAAGCAGTGATTTATTATACATTTCTTCCTGCACCAATAGGGCCTGGGTATTCATGGCTATGTTGAGCACATTACCACAAAAGCCAAAGAAAAATAAGGCCACCGACAAAAGGAATACGGTATTGCTGTAACCAATGCACATCAATACCAATGCGTAGGTAATAGCAGCACCAAAACTCATGATCCTGCTGCCCAATACCGAAACAGCCCAACCTGCAAATGGCAGGGCCACGAGGGCGCCCAGCGGCAACATAAACAAAACAGCACCTAATTCAGCTTCATTTAAACCAAACTGCTCTTTGATTGCAGGTATCCTTGATGCCCAGGTAGCAAATACAAACCCGCATACAAAAAAGAAGCAGGAAGCGGCAATACGATGTGTGAGGGGTTTGTAACTGGTCATGTTTGCGCAAAGATAGTTGGACTGGTATTGAGATAGATCAAAAAACAGGCGATCAGCTGCTGCAACATGTTGTTTTCCGGATCATAAATCTACCAGCTATTCCATGTGAAATCTACTATGGCCCTGCAAAACCCCTCGATTTTGGCTCTTTTGACCAATAGTAACCTGGCAGCATGCCGAGTGGTATAGTAATTGTTGCTTTGGGGCAGATACAATTAATCCGTATCAGCCAAAATCGATCCTCTATGAAAACCACTTTACTCATAGCAGGCATTCTTATGTCTGTATATGTATCCGGGCAACAGGTAGCGAAAAGCCTGGTTGCCGCCAATGGCGAATCAATCGGTTTTTACCAGTATACGCCCGTTGATTACAGTCCCACCGGACCCAAGTATCCCCTGATCATTTTTTTGCATGGAATGGATGAACGTGGCAATGGCACCACCGAGTTATCGAAGGTTACCATAAATGGTATTCCCAAATACATTAAGGCGGGCCATAAAATGCGTTTCTTCTGGGATGGCAAATGGCAAACCTTCCTGGTATTATCGCCACAGCTTAGCAGTTCTTATCGCTGGTGGCAAAATTTTTATACAGAAGAAATGATCAAATATGCCAAGGCCAATCTCAATATTGATACCAACCGTATTTCTCTGTTGGGTCTTAGTTTAGGAGGTGGCGGCACCTGGGATTTTGCAGCCCAGTCGGTTGAAAAAGCCAAACAACTAAATGCAATAGCTCCCTGTTGCCCCACTTGTCAAACCAATGGTTATTGTCCCATAGCTGAAGCCAATTTACCCCTGTGGGCCTTCCATGCACAAAATGATGGCACCACACCGGCCAACTGTACCAGCACCATTGTTAATTACATCAATGATAACTGCCGGGCCGCTGTAAAGGCCTACGTCACCATTTGGCCCGATGGCGGACATGGTGTATGGGACAGGGCATACGATACTGTATACAGGTGGCAAAACCCCAACGTATATGAATGGTTGCTGGGACAGGATAAAAGCAAACCAGTGAATAAACGTCAGGTACCCAATACAGGTTCCAATTTTACCATCTCCACTTCACCGGGCTTTGCCTACCTCAGCGGTGCCCGCTCTACGGATGAAGATGGCACCATTGAACGGTTTATCTGGAAACAGGTTTCCGGACCGGTTAATGGTACCCTCACCAATGCAGTATCGACCACTGGATTAACCCGCATCAATGGACTTACTACAGCAGGCACGTATGTTTTTGAATTGACGGTGGTAGATGACCGGGCCGATTTTGTAAAGAAAACCATCACCATTACTACCATCAATGGTGCTGCACCCAATATTCCACCAGTAACCGAAGCCGGTATCAATATCACCACCGGCGTATCTGCCACCAGCTTACATGGCAGTGATTCTTATGACCCCGATGGATCGGCATTGACGTTTAAATGGACCCGGATAGGCGGCCCGGCTGTGTATACACTTTCCAGTGATGCAGTAGCCAATCCCGATGTCACCAACTTGTTGGTAGGCACTTACCAGTTCCAACTGGAAACCACGGATGATAAGGGAGCCAAAACACAGGACCTGGTATCGGTGTATTCTTCGGCCATGGCCTTGTCAACCAAATTAAACTGGTTCAAGGGTAGTGCTCAATCAGGTCAGACTCGTTTACTATGGGCAACATCACAGGAAGAAGACAATGATCATTTTGATATTGAACGCAGTGCTGATGGTAAAAACTTTACTGCTATTGGCAGTGTACAGGCGGCCGGCAATAGCCTGCTGCAGCAACAATATTCCTTTACCGATGTCCAGGAGTTTGGCGCTGGACGGTATTACCGCCTGAAACTGGTCAACGCCAGCGGTAAAACCACTCAATATTCAACGATAGTACGGATAGAGCATAACCGGGCGGATACCAGGTTCGGGTATTTCCCCAACCCTGTACAGGAGCAGCTCACCGTGCAGATCAATGATAACCATAAGGGTTTATTGCAGCTACGCTTATTGAGCATGGATGGTCGGGTCGTACTGCAAAAACAGTGGATGAAGAAGGAAGAATTGATCACTACGGTAATGGACGTTAAGCAGCTGTTGCCGGGCGTTTACCTGGTGGAAGTCACAATTGGTAATCAGTTGCGGGAGATCAGGAAGATCATTAAAGAGTAAACGCTGATTGCGCAGATTGAACACGGATTACACAGATAAAACAAACGAAATACAGACTCAATAGTATTAAAAGCTTTTTGGAGCGAGACCACAACCATGAATGATGATTAACACGCCGGGCCGCTTAGTGCGGCCTGGCTCTATTGCAGGGCTATTTGTTTAGTACGGGCACCCGGAATTAATATTTATATTCGTTGAGTTAAATAGCCATTAAACATGAAAACAACCAAACCCATCTGGGCATTCCTGTTTGCCATCCTGCTTACCGGTAGCCTGCAGGCACAAAACACCGCCCCTCTAAACATCATTCTGAAAACAAACCATCCCCGGGAGGTTCAAACCAAAGAGCAACTACTAAGGCTGCTGAATGAATATGACTTGTCGAGATGGACCTTTACAAATACGGTGAACATTGAGAGTGGATTTAATGTAATTCCACATAGCCGCCCCATATTAACCTTGAATACCCGTCACCTAAGAGATGACGAATTGTTACTGGCCACCTATATGCACGAACAGCTTCATTGGTTTTTGGACACTGCCGCTGGCAGTGAGGCTGCCTATAAGGAAATAAGTGCCTTGTTTCCCCATCCGAAAACAGCTTTCCCCCAGGGCAGTGGCGACAGTATCAGCACCTGGTACCATATCTTGATCTGCTACCTTGAATACAGGTCGTTGGTTCAATTCATCGGTGAATTGAAGACCTTCCAGGTGATGAACTTCTGGCAGCAGGATCATTATACCTGGATCTACAAAATAGTGTGGGATAACAAGCAAAAGCTGGAAGGCATCATCCAGAAACACCGGCTGATTCCCTGATAGATTGCTTTAGGAATCACCTGAAAGGCTGGTAAAATGCATGTGTAGCCAGGGCAAGCATGGGCTTATCGCCACTGGTATCGCCATAGCAATACACTTCTTTATAAGCGGAGAGGTCGTAGGCTTCTTTGATGCGGCGTACCTTTTCTTCGCCATGGCAGTTATTCCCTTTTATCTTACCGGTGATCTTCTCTTTACTTACTTCCAATTGGGTAGCCAGCAAGGGTAGGTTGAGCGTTGCACACCAGGGTTGCAACCAATTTTCGGGAGAAGCGGACACGATCACCACCTCAGCACCCGCCTTTTTTAATTGCTCTATTTCTTTCAGCGCTTTTTTACGCAACAGTCCTGGTATCTTTTCGGCAGCGAAGGATTCACAACATTGACGAAACTGGTCAACCGTCATCCTGCCAAAGAAAAGTTTCAATACCTTTTCCTTAGCAGTTTGATTGGAAATAATACCGGCCTTGTAAGCTACCAGGTAAGGACTGTGCAGCAGGAACCCCAGGTAAAACTTAGTTTTTCCATGCTTGTATTTGATGATCTCCAACAAGGTATCCCTGGTGGTAATGGTACCATCAAAATCGAAGAATGCAATGGGCTGGCTCACAATTTCAGTTTTTTGAACATGAATTCAGGAATACTCTTGATGATCAGCATGATCCAGCGCCAGAACCATTTTACATACACCACATTCTTTTTCTTCGCCACGGCTTTATACACGGTATTGGCTACCGCTTCCGGCTGCGCTGTTAACAAGGGAGGCAAAGTAAGGTTTTGTGTCATCGCCGTATATACAAATCCTGGTTGCACACTTACCACATGCACGTTTTCATGGAACATCCGGTTGCGCAGACCCGATAAGTAAGCCGTAAAACCAGCTTTGGCGCTGCCATAGATATAATTGCTTTGTCTGCCCCGTTCACCGGCTACCGAACTGATACCGGCAATTACTCCTTTATGTTGTGCAGCATAATAATTGCTGACCACGTTGAGGATGGATACAGCACCTGTATAATTAGTATGGATGATCTTTTCACTCTCGGCCCATTGTGCCCGGGCTGTTTCATTTTCGCCCAGGTAGCCAAATACACATACGGTGATATCGGGTTTTACCGGCAACTGATCGAAGAATACCTGGTGGGAATTGAAGTCAAGGGCATCAAATTCATGTGCCGTACAAGCGGTATTGTAGCGAATGTTTATATCCGATTGCAGGGCTTTAAGCCGTTGTACATTACGGGCCGCCAGTTGAATCGCATGGCCTTCGGCTGCATATTTTTTGGCAATGGCCATCGCCATATCCGATGCAGCCCCTAATATTAAAACAGTAGACATAAGATACCCTTCAATTAATTGGTGGTCAACAATAACCGGTCCGATTGCGTAGAACGTATCTTACCGTCCGGGTTATATTTTTTTACAATGGCTTTAAATTCTTCCAGTCGGGGATAACCGGCTTCCAGCACTTCGGGTTTCATACGGGCATCTTTACTCATGTACAGGCGGCCGCCGTATTTCAATACGATCTGATCCAGCTCATCCAGGAACTCAAAAAGCCCCTTTCGAACGGGGATATCCAACGCCAGGGTATACCCTTCTTCAGGAAAAGAGATCATACTTTCCTGTTTGCCAAATACCTTCAGTACGGCCAGAAAGGAGCCAATGCCCATATCGCTGATGCGTTGCAGTATTTCGATCAACCCCTGCTTGGCGTGCATGGGCACCACAAACTGGTATTGTATAAATCCTTTTTTTCCATACCCCCGGTTCCAGTGCAAAATGGCATCCAGCGGGTAATAGAATGGCTCATAGCTCACTACATTGTTGATCTCTTTCTTGAAATTCTTACCGTAGTACAGGAAGTTAAATGCCTTTACGGTAAAGGTATTCAACACCCAGGAGGGCAGATTGAATGGGAAAGTGATCTGCTTCCTTTTGGGCAATTGTAATGGATCTTTACGCTGCTTTTCATTGAGGTCATTTACCGTAGCATGTTCACCCAGGATCAGGATACTGCGGCCAAAGCCCTTGCCTTTTTTGAGGCAATCGATCCAGGCTACGGAGTAGGTATAATCCTTGTATTCGTCGAAAAGGCGGATGATATGTTCCAGGTTATCCGCCTTGAGCTGCTTTTGCTTAATATAGGAGGTCTCAATCTTTTTGAGCCTGAATTTCACCCGGCTGATCATTCCTGTAAGGCCCATGCCTCCGCAGGTCGCTTCAAACAGGTCAGCGTGCTGCGTGGGTGAGCAGGTGATGAGCTGGCCGCTGGCCAGTACAATATCCATATCTACAATGTGGTTGGAGAAAGAGCCATCCACGTGGTGGTTTTTGCCGTGTACATCACTACCTACAGCACCGCCTATGGTAATAAATTTGGTGCCTGGTGTTACGGGCAGAAACCAGCCCCTGGGTACAATTACTTCCAACAATTTATCCAGTACCAGGCCGCTTTGGCATTCAAACACACCTTGCTGTACATCAAAAGAAAGTATCTTATCGTATTTGAGGGTAGAAATGGTTTGTTCGCCCAGGGAGGCATCACCATAACAACGGCCATTACCACGGGGTATAAAGCCGGTAGTGGCCTTTACGATTTGCTGCAACTGGCCGTCAAAGCTGAACTGCTGTTCATTACTTTCCATTACGGGGTAATTTCCCCAGTTGGCAATTTCTTTTTTCATGCGAATAGTCGTTTTTTATTTGTCGAATACAGTGATATCCTTCAAATAAAGGATAAAATAAAAACTGGCTATCCATAGAACGAGGGTGATCTGGATGAAACGGTCTTTATAAAGGATTTCGGTGGGTGAGCCTGCTTTGTTCAATACAAAAGTGATCTGCAAATATCGCATAATACCAGCGATCACGAACAGGGAGGTATAATATAAACGGTGCCCAAATTCTTTGTACAGGGCGCCCGATACGGTATAGTTGATGTAGGAAACGATCAGGATGGCGCAGAAAAGGCCCAGCAGGGTATTGAGGAATTCCAGGCTATACCCTTTAATGGCTTTCCGCATATCGGTACCGGTAGCAACTTTCAGCATCACATCATCCCGCCGTTTGGCAATAGCCATGAACAGGGCCAGCAGGAAGGTCATAATGATCAGCCATTCCGTAATATGGATACCATCCAGGGAAGCGCCTCCTTTAACCCGCAACACAAAACCGATCGACACGATCAGGATATCTACTATGGATATGTTTTTCAGGCCAAAGCAATAGCCCAGGTTCAGCAGGTAATAGATGCCGGTAATGAACAGGAACTTAAAGGAGGTATCAAGCAGGTAACTCATACCCAGACCGGCAATTGCCAGCAGGATACAAATGGCCAATCCTGTACTTTTCTTTACTTTGCCGGAGGCCAGTGGCCGCTTGCACTTTTTGGGATGCTTGCGGTCATCTTCAATATCCCTGTAATCGTTAATAATGTAAATACTACTAGCAAGGAAGCTAAAAGCAAAAAAGCCGCCAATCAGCAACAAAAATTGCTCTTTGAACTCCGAAGGGTTAAACAGTTTACCTGCAAAGAAAGAGGGGATGAACAGGAAAAGGTTTTTTGCCCAGTCTTTAGGTCGTAATAATTTGATATAATCCCGCATTGAAAGTCAATTCCGGGCACAAGATACAGCACAAATTGCGCCCATGCAAGCCCCCGGGCATATCGGCAGGCATGAAATAAAGATTAATTTTCGGGCTGGCCTCAATTTACCCACTCCCCCTTAGCCACAGAAACACAGCTTTTTACAATCAAAGTACAATTACTTGCAATTTATTTTTCCAAAGGCTACTTTCGCGTAACCTTAAACCCGCTTTCGGTACCGCTTCACTATATTCAACCGATATGAAAAGAATTCTTTCTTCCGCAGAGCTACTGGTCATCGTCATCATTGCCATGGTGCCTGTATTTGCCAGCTTCCCGTATCGTATTAATATTTTTCTGTCCTGGGAAGGCGCTTACCGGATGTACCAGGGGCAGGTACCTTTTAAGGATTTCGGTATGCCGGTAGGCTACATGTATTGGGTGATCCCCGCCATGTTCTTCAAAATATTCGGCCCTCAGCTTATTACCCTCATCAAGGCGCAGGCATTCATTAACCTGCTGGCCGGGCTGGCTTTCCGCTCTATTTTCAAGAGCCTGGGTGTACAGCCAGGTATCCGCTTTGCCGCAGTATTGGTATTCTGCCTCTCCTATACCTTTTTCAATTACTGGCCCTGGTACAACCATACGGTGATCGTGTATGAACTGATCGGCCTGGCCTTCCTCATGCATTTTATCTTCTCTACCTCCACCGGCAAGTGGAAGTATGCTTCCCTGGTTGCTTCGGGCTTTTTTATATTCTGCTCTTTCTTTACCAAACAGGATGGCGGCGGGCTGGCCCTGCTTATTTGCCTGGCCTTATTGGGCTATATTGCCCTGACCGAAAAGAAATGGCTGCCCCTCCTGGTCTTTATTGCTTCGGTATTCATTACCGGCCTCGCCTTGATACTGCCTGTAACCGGCAGTTTTGGTTATTGGTTCAACCACGGTCAGCCACCCCACAGTTCGCGGATGTCGATCAGTGACATATTGCGCGATTTCCTGGCAGGGTCACAATGGCTCAAGTTCTACCTTTTCCTCATTGTATTGCTGTTGATGGTAGCCATTAAGAACTGGAAGGAGTTTTGGCTCAATAAGCAACAAATGATCTTTACCCTGCTCACGCTGGGTATCCTGGCACAGGCCGCCATTTTCCAGGTGACCAGTTATGTACCGGTAGACAATAATATCTTCTTCCACAGCTTTGCGTTTGTGTTCATCATTTCCCTGTTGTCGCTGTTGTTGCCTATCAAATTTGACAGCTGGAAACCTGTGATCGTCTGTGCCGCCGGTGTACTGCTTTGGTGGAGTCATGTTTACTGGCGTTATATCGACCGGTTTGTATTGAAGGGAAGCGGGGAACAATATACCACGATGACACATGAAGGGCATAGCTATGCCACTGTAGTAAACCGCAATACCTACATGATCAATCTCGACACTACCGATATTCCCCTCGACCAATGGCGCACCCCCAAACTAAAGTCATTTGAAAAAGTGCTGCTGCCCAATCCCACCGTGGATGGTATTGAACGATTGATGAATATGGACCTGGTGAAAAACGGCAAGAACCTGAAAGTGCTCAACATGAGTGAGCTGACGCCGCTGGCAGCCGAAATACCTTATGAGTTGGAACGCGGTCCTGAATATCCCCTCTGGTTCCATAAAGGGGTGGGTATGTTTGATAAAGAAACCAATATGTTTATCAACCGCATTCAAAACAAACATTACGACCTGGTATTGTTTGAATACATTCCTTACCTCAACAACTTCTATCCATTCAAAGTACGGGAAGCATTACAGGCCAACTACAAGAAAGTGGATGTATTTGTAGCGCCCCGCAAACCCAGTACGGATGCCTGGGTGGAGGTATATGTGAAGCCATAAACATGTAGCAGTCGCTTTCCGCTTCATTTCCGGCCACATCAGACATGGGATTAATTTAGTATATTTAGTTAAATTAATCCGATGAGATACCTCCTGCTTTCACTTACCCTGATCGGTTGCATGATGCACCAATCAGCAGGCGCTCAACAGGAACAGGACAGGCTGGACTTACCCGGCGACAACCTGAATCTCTATGCGGTATTGAAACTTTTCCAGTCATCCGAAACCCTGGAAGGTTTTGAAAGGGCGCTCAATGACCAATCCAATAACATCAACAACCTCGACCTGAACGGCAATAATGAAACGGACTATATACAGGTAACAGACAATGTAGAAGGTAATATCCACAACATTATATTAAAAGTGGCCATGAGCCGTGATGAATACCAGGATGTGGCAGTGATCGTAGTAGAAAAAGACAAAGATGGACAGGCCAAGATCCAGGTAATAGGCGATGAAGACCTGTATGGCAAAGATTACATCGTAGAACCCAATTACAGTTCGGGGAATAATGCGAGTAGCGAAACACCCAATCCTGGTTATTCGGGCAATGCCAATGCTGCCAGTGCCCGTGCCGATAACAACCCTCTAACTGTTCAATATACCACTACCTACCAGGTAGCCACCTGGCCCATTGTGTTGTTTATGTTCCGGCCCGTCTATATAGGCTGGAGCTCGCCCTGGTATTGGGGATATTATCCGCCTTACTGGCGTCCCTGGCAGCCTTTTTACTGGCACCAGTATTATACCTATCATTACTATTGGGACTATTATTATTTTGGTCATTACCGCCGGTGGCATTATTACCGTTTTCCCGGCTGGCGTAACCGCTATTATGGTTCCGGCGGTTTCCGGCGTAGGGCGCCCATTTATCAAACCAGGCTGCAGCGTGGGGATTATAGAACCACTTATTCCCGGCCCGACCTGGCCCGTGAAGGCTCGGCCCTATTCAAAAGAGATCATCCCAAAGCACCTTCTGTCAACAATAAACTACCCGCCTTCGATAATGGCGGCAGACCGGTAATTACCAGGCCTGCAGTCACCCGTCCCACCCGGCCCGGCACTACCAACCCAGGTACTACCCGACCTGTTACCCGGCCCACGAATCCTACAACCAGACCAGTTACACGGCCTGGCAATCCCGGCGACGGTTCACGACCCGTTACCCGGCCGGCTCCCAACCCGGGTTCAGGTACACGACCTACTACCCGGCCAGCACCAAGGCCTACGCAGCCCACTACCCGCCCGGCCACAAGACCTTCCACCCAACCCGCTCACAGACCTACCACCCGGCCAGCCGGCCCCACTACCCGGCCTGTTACCCGACCGGCGCAAAGGCAGGGTTCGTGATCCTTACAAACAAGCAAAAAATATTGGCTCAGCACAAATCTGAAAAATCATAATATCGTACATAAAGGCAGTTGGCTCTATAGAATGGATATACGCTAAGCTTGAAAAACTGAATCAATGCATTTGGACAGGTACGATTGCCAGGTTGTTGAAGGCACCGATAGCTTTGTTTTTGAGAGTATTGGACCCAAAGGGGCCATTAAAAAGGTTGTTAACTATCAGCATTTTGATAGACGTATTGGAAACATACAGGTTGTCAATCTTGCATTTGGGGATTGGAACGAAGAGACACAAAACATTGACGATATGGTTGTTTCGAATAATAATGATCGGGATAAAGTATTGGCTACTGTTGCCGGCACTGTCTTGACCTATATGGAAAAAAACGTAAGGACCGCAGTTTATGCCACCGGCAGTACAACTTCAAAAACGAGACTTTATCAGATGGGAATCAATGCTTACCGGAGTGAAATAGAACAACTATTCCAGGTTTTTGGGCTTAAAGAAGATGAATGGTATCCATTTCAGCATGGTTACAATTATGAAGCATTTTTAATATTAAAAAGATAATCGTAAGTTTGAACAAGTAAAAAAGCGAGGTTATGATGTCATCTAAATTTACCGATGATTTGAACAAGGCCAAGAGTAAGTGGAAGCTGACTGTAATAAAAGAAACAAGAGATTACAGCAAAGAGGAGTTTTTTTTGAAGAAGAAGGCTTTAGCGGAGGCAATGATTGAAAAACACGGCCTTCCTGATGAGGAAATGATAAATAAGTATCTTAATAAATAATTCAAGCCTCCACCCGGAGGCTTTTTCATGCCCTGTCCGCCCCAACTCATCCTACCATAATGTCTTACATAAAATACCCGAACGCCTGAAAATGGGGATTCCCCCCTTACATTTGCGGCAAAGAATTCACTATCAGCAGCAGAGGCACAAATATCCTGGCCAGTCCAATTGAATACCTGAAGGGGGTAGGCCCCCATCGGGCCGAGCTTTTGCAGAAAGAGCTGGGTATCTTCACGTTTAAAGACCTGCTGGAACACTTCCCCTACCGGCATATCGACAAAACGAAGGTGAGCCTGATCCGGGAAATCAGCCCCCAAACAGATTTTATACAGATCGCCGGCCGCATTACCAGTATGGGTATCATGGGCGAGAAAAGGTCCAAAAGACTGGTGGCAGAGATCAAAGATGCTTCGGGCATATTGGAATTGACCTGGTTCCAGGGCATTACCTGGATCGAAAAAATGCTGGTGGTAGGCAATTCCTACCAGGTATTTGGGAAAGTGAGTTTTTTCCAGGGCGCCGCCCAAATGACGCATCCTGAAATTGAGCCACTGGCAGAGGAATCGCCCAGTGCCCGGAATTTCCTGGAACCCGTCTACTCTACAACTGAAAAATTGAAAGCCCGGGGCCTCGGTGCCCGGCAGATCGCCAAACTTACCCAGGCACTTTTCATGCACATCAGTGAAAAGGACCTACCGGAAAACCTGCCCGATTATGTATTGCAGCCACTCCAATTGGCGCCCCGCTACCGGGCTATCAGTCATATTCATTTTCCCCCTTCCACGGAAGCCTGGGAACAAGCCATGAACAGGCTCAAATTTGAAGAGTTCTTCATCGCACAGCTGAGAATGCACCTGGTCAAGGCCAAAAGGCACCGCTATTCCAGGGGCGTTATTTTTGGCCAGGTTGGTGATCTATTTAATACTTTCTACGAAAAATACCTGCCTTTTGAACTCACAGGAGCGCAAAAAAGGGTGATCAAGGAGATCAGGAAGGATACGGGCAGCGGCAAACAAATGAATCGCCTGTTGCAGGGGGATGTAGGCAGTGGCAAAACGATTGTAGCCCTGCTGGTGATGTTGCTGGCAGCCGATAATGGCTATCAAAGCTGCCTGGTAGCCCCCACTGAAATTCTGGCCCGGCAGCATTTTGCCGGCCTGACCAAGTTATTAAAAGACCTGCCGGTGAATATCCGCATTCTTACCGGCGCTACGAAGGCAAAAGAACGCCGGGAGATCCTGAAAATGCTGGAAGCTGGCGAAATACATTTACTGGTAGGTACCCATGCGGTAATAGAAGATACGGTGGTGTTCAAAAACCTGGGTATGGCCATTGTAGATGAGCAACATCGTTTTGGGGTAGCTCAAAGGGCCAAATTATGGGGCAAGGCGTCCATCGCTCCCCATATGCTGGTAATGACAGCCACCCCCATTCCACGCACCCTGGCCATGACGGCCTATGGCGACCTGGATTATAGTGTGATGGACGAACTTCCTCCCAACCGAAAACCCATTTTAACCGTACATCGTTATGATACGGCACGTAGCCAGGTAATGGGTTTCATCAAAGCCGAAATTGCACAGGGCAGGCAGGCATATATCGTGTTTCCCCTCATCGAAGAATCGGAGAAACTGGATTATGAAAACCTCATGAAGGGATATGAAAATGTGAAAGCCTATTTCCCGGAGCCCAAATACTGGATGAGCATGGTGCATGGTCGTCAAACCACTGATGTGCGCGAAACGAATATGCAACGTTTCAAGAACAACGATACTCAAATCCTGGTAGCTACAACAGTGATAGAAGTAGGTGTAGATGTGCCCAATGCCAGTGTAATGGTGATTGAAAATGCTGAGAAATTTGGTTTATCGCAGCTACACCAGTTGCGCGGCCGTGTAGGACGAGGTGCTGAAAAGAGTTTTTGCATATTATTAACAAGCACCAAACTCAACAATGATGCACGTGAACGGTTAAAGACGATGGTGGAAACAACGGACGGATTCAAAGTTGCGGAGAAAGACCTGGAATTGCGCGGACCAGGTGATATTGAGGGTACCCGGCAAAGTGGTTTGCTCAATTTCAAACTGGCCAATATTGTGGAAGACAGGCAGTGGCTGGAAGCAGCGCGGGCAGTGGCCGAAAAGATTGCAGAAAATGACCCGGACCTCAATGCCGCCGAAAACAGCCGCTTAAGAGCGTACCTGCAATCCTTGCAAGGCAAAACAGCCTGGAGTAAGATTTCGTAATTTGCATTTCAAGTTCAACAATCGATCTATATGGTATCCATTATCCCTTGAAAAAACGCTACTCTTTATTAGCCCCATAATCGACTGTTTATACTGCTTAAAAATTGGATTAAAAACCCCTTGGCACCTATAAGAACCGGGGCGAATTGACGTTTTTATTAAGTAATTTGTAAAAAATAAATCTTTGGGTAGGAAAAGTTTGATAGTTACTGTGCTCCTCATTGCCGCCACCCTACAAATTGCTGCGCAGAGTGGTTCTTCGGCTTTTGAATTCACAGAAAATAAAGGTCAGTGGGATAAACAGGTACGCTTCAAAGGAGAAGTAGGCGCCGGCGCTTTTTATCTTCAAAAGAATGGCTTTACGGTAGTACAACACAACGGAGATGACCTGAATAATTTCTTTCGCCGTCACCATAAGGTTGACGCGCAAGGAGGTGGCGGTGGCGGCATCAGCCGGCCCGATCGTGGCCCTAATAGTAAGCCGGAGAAACCAGGCACCAGGCAACCTGCTCCTACTGGTCCTTTGATCCGGTCTCATGCCTACCGGGTACAATTTCTGGGTGGCGATGAGAACAGTGTGGTAGTGCCCGATAAACAAGTCCAAACCAATACCAGCTATTTTATTGGCAATGATCCTTCCAAATGGGCCGTTAATGTATCTGTATACCAGGCCATCGTTTACAAGAACATCTATCCCAATATTGATATCCGTTACTATTCCGAATATGGCCGGCTGAAATATGACCTCATTGTACATCCCGGTGGAGAGGTGAGCAATATTGCCATGAAATACGAAGGGGCCGACAAATTATCGGTAAAAAACAATGAGCTGATCATTAAAACCTCTGTAGGCGAACTCAAAGAACTGTATCCTTATACCTACCAGTTTGACATGACCACTGGCAAAAAAGAAGTGGCCTGTAATTATGAGCTGGTGGATAAAAATACTGTGAAGTTCAGGGTAGCCAACTATTCTAAAACCAGTACGCTGGTGATAGACCCTACATTGGTATTTTGTTCCTTCACAGGCAGTCCGGCCAACCAATACGGTTATACGGCTACTCCTGGCCCTGATGGGTCGTTGTATTCGGGCGGCATTGTTTTTGGCAGCGGATTTCCCACGACTCCCGGCGCTTATCAAACCGGTTATGTGGGCGGCGATGATGTAGGCACCCTGGGCGGTATTGATATGGGCATCTTTAAATTCACACCAGATGGCCGCCGCTCTTATGCCACCTACCTTGGAGGCAACAGGAACGATTATCCGCATAGCCTCATCGTGGACGGACAAGGCAACCTGGTAGTAATGGGCAAAACCTATTCTTCCAACTGGCCAGGCGCAGTAAGGGGTACAGGTGGCGGCGCTGATATTGCAGTAGCCAAATTGAATGCAAACGGCACCGGCCTCATCGGTGCTTTACGCATTGGCGGTGGTAGTGATGATGGTGTTAACATCAAGAACCAGATCGAAGGTGGCGGTCAGAAAACATCTACGGTACGTTTTTATGGCGATGATTCACGCAGTGAAGTCATACTGGACAATAACAACAATATTTATATTGCCGCTCAGACACAATCCACCAGTGGCGGCAACCTGTTTCCTGTCACTGCAGGTGCATTCCAGACCACACCCGGCGGCTTACAGGACGGGGTGGTGATCAAGATCAACCCTTCCTGCAACGATATTATATGGGCCAGTTTCCTCGGCGGCGCCAAGGATGATGGCGCTTTTGTGTTGGCCCTGAACCCGCTCAACAATGAATTGTACGTAGGCGGCGCTACGACTGATGGTACTGGCTTTCCGCCAGCCAATAAGACAGGCGCTTACCAGCCCAATTTCCATCCCGGCGCAGTTGATGGCGTAGCCGATGGTTTTGTATCCAGGATATCCAATAATGGCGCCACCATCATCAATACCACTTTTCTGGGTACTACCTTTTTTGATGCGGTATATGGCCTTAAATTCGATAAAGCGGGCATCCCCTATGCCATGGGTGTTACAGAAGGCGCCTGGCCTGTATTGAATGCCGCCTATAGCATCCCCAATTCAAAGCAATTTATCGTAAAGATAAAGCCCGACCTCTCGGACCTTATATATTCCACTGTTTTTGGTAATGGTTCAGCAAAACCCAATATATCACCCGTAGCTTTCCTGGTAGATCGTTGCGAAAATATATACATCTCCGGTTGGGGCGGCTGGCTGGAGCCCGGCAGTAATCCTTACCAAATGGATGGTGTAGCCAATATGCCTACCACGCCCGATGCCATCAAGTTAGTGACTGACAACCGGGATTTTTATTTTATAGTGATCAAGCGCGACGCCGCGGGATTATTATACGGATCCTATTTTGGACAAAGTGGTGGTGAAGGAGAACATGTGGATGGTGGCACCAGTCGCTATGATGCGCAGGGTGTTATTTACCAGGCCATCTGCGCCAACTGTTTTGGATCAAGGCCCGAAAATCCCATTACCCAATCCTTCCCCACTACACCGGGTGTTTGGGCCGAACGTAATGGCAGCCCCCAATGTAACCTGGCCGCCGTTAAGATCGCCTTCAATTTTGCCGGCGTAGCCTCGGGTCCCAAGGCCTTTTTTAATAACCGCCCCGATACAGTAGGTTGTGTACCCTTTACCCTCCAGTTCAGGGATACAGTACGCAATGCCAAATCTTATGAGTGGGATTTTGATGGAGATGGCGTTACGGATCGCATCAGTACCAACTTTGAGGAGACCTTTACGTTTAATACCGTTGGTACTTACCGGGTACGCCTCATTGCCGTTGATCCTACTACCTGTAACCAACGGGATACGGCTTACGTTACCATCCGGGTGAGGGACGATCCGGCTGTAATAGACTTTGATGCTGTAAAAGACGGCCCCTGCGAATCCCTGGGCTTCAATTTTATCAATAAGTCCACCCACCCGGCAGGTAAGCCATTCGGCGCTACCAGCTTTGCCTGGGATTTTGGGGATGGTACGCCCATTGTGCCTACCAATACCGATCCGGTGAAGCATTATTTTACTGCTCCAGGTACCTACCCCATCCGGTTGATCCTGCTGGATACCAATTATTGTAATGGTGGCGACTGGAAACAGGTCAATTTGGGTGTAGTAGCCAATGTAGAGGCCAGGGTAGAAACGCCCAAAATGGGTTGTGCTCCCTATGATGCTTACTTCAACAATACTTCGCTGGGCGGGCACGATTATTTGTGGGATTTTGGCGATGGTACTACGTCCACAGAAATGAGTCCTACCCACCGGTATGACAATATTGGCACCTATAATATCAGGATGATCGTGATCGACTCCAATACGTGTAACAAAAGGGACACCCTCGATTTTAGTATAGTCGTGCACATTAAACCTACGGCAGCATTCAGCGTTACGCCCATACCACCATTGGTGAACAAACCCACTATTTTCCTGAACCAATCAATTGGTGGTAAAGAGTTCCACTGGTTCTTTGGCGATGAGGATTCTACCAAGACCTTTACCATGGAAAATGTAACTCATCAATACAATACTACCGGTAAGTTTACGGCCAAGCTGATCGCCTATAATGAATTTGGGTGTACGGATACGGCCCTGCGTACAGCAGAAGCCCTCATTGATCCCTTACTCGATGTACCCAATGCCTTTACACCCGGCAGAGGCAACAAGAGCAGCATTGTGAAAGTGGCAGGATTTGGTATAGGTAAGATGACCTGGCGTATCTATAACCGTTGGGGACAAAAGGTGTTTGAAACCACCAACCGCAGCCAGGGATGGGATGGCACTTACCAGGGTAAGCTGCAGCCCATGGATGTATACACTTATACGCTGGACGTAGTGTTTACAGATGGGAAACCATTACGAAAAACGGGCGATATCACTTTGATCAGGTAAAGAATAATGGTTGGTTAAAGCCAACCAGAACAGCGGGGATAAACGTATATTGTATAAGCAAAGGTTGTAAGGGGATTCTGCAATCGAAATATTAAAAAATCGACTATGTGTGAGCAAAGCGGAACGAATCAGGGGACAGCAGGCGGTTCTGCCGATACAATGTCATTTTGTATCAAAACCGCTTTCCTTTTTTTGCTGAGCGGGTTACTGGTCAGCAACCGATCGACCGCGCAAGACTTACACTTTTCCCAATGGTTCAATTCACCGCTTACCACCAATCCGGCCAATACAGGCTTTATTCCGGACGCTGATTACCGTATTGGCGCCAATTACCGCAACCAGTGGTCCAATGTCATGTCGGTTCCTTATAAGACCTACAGCATCTGGGGCGATGCCCAGGTATTCCGTAACCGCATCGAAAGCGGCTGGCTCGGTTTGGGCGGTGTTATATTGCGCGATGTAGCTGGCTCCAGTCAACTCACATCCACCAAAGTGTATGCCTCGGCCGCTTACCACCAAATGCTCGGGATCTCGCACCTGCTATCAGCCGGTTTTAACGTGGGCTGGTCCAACAAACGCATCAATACAAGTGCCCTGAAATTTCCCGATCAGTTCGATGGCAAGTTCTTCGACTCCAATTTCCCATCGGATGGAATTCCCGAAGCCACCAATATCAACTACTTTGATGTGCAGGTGGGTCTCAACTATGCTTTTTTCCCTTCTGATAAGATCTATGTGAACGGCGGTGTGAGTGCCTGGCATATCAACAGGCCGCGGGAATCTTTCTTTAGTAAGGACCCGGCAGGCTATGATTCACGTATATCACCCCGCTACAATGCTTTTGCCAATGCCAGCCTGAAGGTAACGGATGAGGTGATCCTGAATCCCATGGCCTATTATAGCTTACAGGCCAAATCGAATGAGCTGGTGGTAGGCGCCAATGCACAGTACAATTTATCCGGTGAAGGGGGAGAAATGCAAGTGTTGGGCGGCTTGTACTACAGAGGGGGCGATGCCTTTATTCCCATGATCGGTTTTGAATACAAAAATATACGACTTACTTTCACTTACGATGCAACTACCTCCTCTCTGAAACAATACAATAATACCAGGGGCGCTTATGAATTTGCGTTGATGAACCGGGGATTTTATGATGAGTACAATGGCGACAAAAGGCAATCCTTATGTCCCACGTTCTGATTTGAACATACAGGCACATAGAACACAGCATTCAGACGAATACGGCGTTTAACATTCGGAACATAGCATGAAGGTTGGTGAAACACACCGGCTTATTTCTATTGATCCACCTTAAAGCCATTGCCACTTGAACTGGAAAAAGCTGATCATACTGCCATTCCTGTTTGCCACGCTGCAAATGATTGCACAGGGTGGTGCATCTTCTTTTGAGTTTACAGAAAACAAAGGCCAATGGGAAAAGCAGGTACGCTTTAAAAGCAGCGTATCTACCGGCGCTTTCTTTCTGCAACAAAATGGCTTTACGGTAATGCAACACAATGGAGATGATCTGAACCGTTTTTTTGACCGTAACCATGAAGGCGAACAGCATTCGGACCCAAACGCCCGGTTAAGCCGGCCCGACAGAAGTCCGGATGGAAAACCCAATCCGCCCAATGATGGACCACCGGTAATACGCTCTCATGCTTACCGGGTGCAATTTGCAGGCGCCAATGAAAACTGTTTGGTAATACCCGAAAAACCAGTACCGACCCATACCAGCTATTTCATTGGAAACGATCCCTCCAAATGGGCGCAGGATGTACCGGTATACCAGGCCATTGTATACAAGGATATTTATCCCAATATTGATATCCGCTATTATTCAGAAAACGGGCAGCTGAAATATGACCTGGTCATCCATCCTGGTGGTGATGTAAGCAGGATAGCGATGCAATATGATGGCCCCGACAAATTAGCTGTCAGAAACAATGAACTGATCATAAAAACCTCTGTCGGCGACTTCAAAGAATTGTACCCCTATTCTTACCAGTTTGATATGACCACGGGCAAGAAAGAAATATCCTGTAACTATGAACTGGTGAATAAGAATACAGTGAAATTCAGGGTGGCCAATTATTCCAAAACCAGCACGCTGGTAATTGATCCTACGTTGGTGTTCTGCTCTTTTACCGGCAGTTCTGCCGATCAATATGGCTATACCGCCACCCCCGGCCCCGATGGGTCGCTGTTCTCCGGCGGTATTGTATTCGACAAGGGGTTTCCTGTTACCACCGGCGCTTACCAGGTAGATTATTCAGGCGGCTCCAGTTCGGGCGGCGGGAAAGGGGTTGACATGGGTATTTTTAAATTCACGCCCAATGGACAACGGGCTTATGCCACTTACCTCGGAGGAAATGGAAACGATTACCCGCATAGCCTTGTATGTGATGCCCAGGGCAACCTGGTGATCATGGGCAAGACCTTTTCCAGCAATTATCCCGGCACGCTCAAGGGCAAAGGAGGCGGCTCGGATATTGCCGTTACCAAATTAAATGCCGCCGGCACCGCACTTATCGGCTCGCTGCGGATTGGTGGTATTGCCAATGACGGCGTAAACATCAGGGACCAGCTGGGAGCAACGATGACGCCCAATGCCACTTTTCGTTTTTATGGTGATGATTCGCGCAGTGAAGTGATCCTGGACAAAGCAAACAATATCTATGTATCGGCGCAAACGCAATCTTCGGGAGCTGCTGATGGCATGCCGGTAACCCCTGGTGTATTTCAACCTGCTTCCGGCGGCGACCAGGATGGCACGGTGATCAAGATCAACCCTTCTTGTACGGACATTACCTGGTGCAGCTACCTGGGTGGCGATAATAAAGATGGCGCCTTTGTACTGGCCATTAATCCCACCAACCAGGAACTCTATGTAGCAGGTGTAACCACCAGCGGCAATTTCCCGCCTACCAGTAAACCGGGGGTATATCAATCCGCCTTCCAGGGCGGCATCACCGATGGTTTTATTTCCCGTATTTCCAATGATGGCACCACGCTTATCAGTACCACTTTTATGGGAACCCCTTCTTTCGATGCTATTTATGGCATCCACTTCGACAAGAGCGGCATCCCTTATATCATGGGCGTTACTGAAGGCAACTGGCCGGTTATTAATGCAGCATATAGCAATCCCAACTCCAAGCAATTTATAGCCAAGGTAAAACCCGATCTCTCTGGCTTTATTTACTCCACTGTTTTTGGCAATGGCTCGGCCAAACCCAATATTTCACCCGTGGCATTCCTGGTAGACCGTTGTGAAAATGTATACATTTCTGGCTGGGGCGGCTGGCTGGTGCCCAACCCCAATGCTGCCGGTATGGATGGCGTAGCTAATATGCCGATTACCCCCGATGCTATTAAAAACATTACCGACAATCGTGATTTCTATTTCATAGTGATCAAGCGCGATGCTACTGGATTATTGTATGGCTCTTATTTTGGCCAGCAAGGTGGCTTTGGAGAACATGTGGATGGCGGCACCAGTCGTTACGATGAACAGGGCGTTATCTACCAGGCCATTTGCGCCAACTGTGCCCAGGACAGGGATTATCCCATTACCCAGCGGTTTCCTACCACGCCCGGCGTGTGGGCCCCGACCAATGGCAGCCGCGATTGTAACCTGGCGGCGGTAAAGATCGCCTTCAATTTTGCGGGTGTGGCCGCCGGCCCCAAGGCTTATTTCAACAACCTGCCCGATACGATGGGATGTGTCCCCTTCACCCTGCAATTCCGTGATACGGTACGCAATGCCAAAAGTTATGAATGGGACTTTGATGGGGATGGTGTAACGGATAAGGTAACCACTAATTTTGAAGAGACTTTCACATTCAATGCCATCGGTACTTACCGCGTGCGCCTGATCGCTATTGATCCCAGCACCTGTAATCAACGCGACACGGCCTATGTTACCATCCGTGTAAGGGATGATCCGGCTGTTATTGATTTCAATGCGGTTAAAGATGGCAACTGTGAATCGCTCACCTTCCTATTTACCAATCTCTCCAAGCACCCCGCAGGCAAGCCCTTTGGTCCTACCAGCTTTGCGTGGGACTTTGGGGATGGCACGCCCATTACCCCCACCAATGATGCGCCAGTTACACATGCCTACGTGGCTGCGGGTACCTATCCCATAAGGCTGATCTTATTGGACACCAACTTCTGTAACCAGGGCGATTGGAAATCGTTGAACCTGGGGGTGGTAGCCAATGTAGTGGCCCGGGTATCCACACCTTCTATGGGTTGCGCCCCTTACAATGCGTTCTTCAACAATACCTCGCTGGGCGGCCATGATTATTTCTGGGATTTTGGGGATGGCAGTACTTCTACCGAAATGAGCCCCACGCACCTGTACAACAATATTGGCACCTACAATATCCGAATGATCGTGGTGGATTCCAATACCTGTAATAAAAGGGATACGCTCGATTTCTCCATCACAGTGAATACCAAACCCAAGGCTGCCTTTAGTATAACACCAGTTACACCCGAAGTCAACAAACCCACTACTTTCCTCAATCAATCCATCGGCGGTATACGCTACAAATGGTTTTTTGGAGATGGTGACAGTACCATTACCACTGATATGCAAAATGTAATACACCAGTACAATGCCACCGGAACGTATACTGCTGAATTGATCACCTACAATCAATTTGAATGTACGGATACTGCTACGCGTACAGTATCGGCCCTGATCGATCCATTACTCGATGTACCCAATGCCTTTACACCAGCCAGGGGCAATAGGGCCAGCATTGTGAAAGTAGCCGGATTTGGTATCGGCAAAATGACCTGGCGCATCTATAACCGCTGGGGGCAAAAAGTATTTGAAACTACCAACCGCAACCAGGGATGGGATGGATTCTTCCAGGGTCAATTACAACCAATGGATGTATACACCTATACCCTCGATGTAGTGTTCACCGATGGTAGAACGCAACGTAAAACAGGGGATATTACTTTGATCAGGTAATACTTGAAAAGCGGTAGCTGCAAGCTGGGCTATTTTGGTTATTTTGTAAGAAATAGCCTTCCATGAAAATATTACTTCCCTTTCTTTTACTGGCCTGTACATTTTCGCTGGTTGCCCAGGACCTTCCGGACTCCAGGAAGCAGGAGATTGTCATCCGCAATGTGAATGTGATACCCATGGACAAGGAGCAGGTATTGCCTAACCAGGTAGTGATCGTGAAAGATGGCAGGATATCGCTGATGGGCGACGCACGTATGGTAAAATACAGTGCCGGCGCGCTGGTCATTGATGGCACCGGTAAATACCTGGCGCCGGGCCTGGCCGAAATGCATGCCCATGTGCCCCCTGTAGATGATATGGCACCCATGAAGGAAGTAGTATTGTTGTTTGCCTTGAAAGGCGTTACCACCATCCGGGGCATGCTGGGGCATCCTCGTCATCTTGAGTTACGCAGTAAACTATTAAGTGGTGAAATCATTGGTCCCAGGCTGTATACTTCCGGTCCCTCCATCAATGGACAAACAGCCAGTAATGAAGCTACGGCCATCAAAATGGTACGGGACCAAAAAGCAGCGGGCTATGATTTCCTGAAACTGCACCCTGGCCTTACAGTACCTAATTTCAATGCCATTGTACAAACCGCCAAAGAGGTTAATATCCCTTTTGCAGGCCATGTATCTTTTGCAGTAGGTATCTGGCGGGCCATTGATGCCGGCTATGCCTCAATAGATCATATGGATGGCTTTGTAGAATGCCTGGTGCCGGGCATTGAAAATATGACTGAACAGCAAACAGGGCTTTTCGCCACCTTCATAGGCCACCAGGCGGATACTACCCGGATACCTAAACTCATGAAGGGCCTGCGCGATCATCATATATGGGTAGTGCCTACCCAATCGCTGGCAGAAAGATGGATATCACCTGATCAAAGTCCTGAGGCATTGGATCAGGAACCCGAAATGATCTATATTTCGCCCAATACCCGCAATAACTGGGTCAATACGAAAAAGGGACTGCAGAGCAATCCCAATTACAAACCTGAACAGGTGCAACGATTTGTGGCCGTTCGCCGTCAGTTGATCCTTGCCTGCCAAAAGAATGGTGTAGGCTTGCTATTGGGGTCGGATGCCCCACAGGTATTTGATGTGCCGGGCTTTTCGGTGCACCATGAATTGGCTTACCTGGTAAAGGCAGGACTTACGCCTTATGAAGCCCTGCGCACAGGCACCGTTAACCCCGCTACCTTCCTGCACCGTGATGATGCCGGGGTAATCAAACCTGGCGCCCTCGCCGATCTTATTTTACTGAACAGTAACCCACTCACAAATATCCGGGCCACGCAAGACATTGAGGGGGTTTGCCTGGCAGGCAGGTGGCTGAGCAAAGCCTATATAGAACAGGAACTGAAAAAGCTTGAGAAGAAATAATATAACACGAATAAGGACGAATTACACAAATTAAGGCATCAAGTTACTTACCGGTGTTGATCGTAATAATTAACAGGCAGGGCTTGCCTTAGTATATTCAATTCCGCTTCGGAGAGCCGGGGCGCTTCAATGGCTTTCACCGCTTCCTCCAATTGCTGCGGCGTGCGAATGCCCACGATGGCACTTGTAATACCTGCTTGCTGCAATACATACCGGAGGGCAACTTGTGTGGCATCGCGCAAAGGTGTAGTGAGTGAATGCACGGTCAGGGCAGCATGGGCCACCTCATCCTTTGTATAATTCAGATATGGAGCAGCCGGTTTATTGATCAGGAATCCTTTGGCCACAGATCCCCTGGCCAATACGCCAATATTCGCTTGTTTTAATAAAGGCAGGCAGGTTTCTTCGGGCCTTCTATCCAATAAACTATACTGCATCATTACACTGGAGATGGCCGAACGGTGTACATATTCCCTGATCACATTGGGTCTTATAGAGGAAATACCATAATAACGGATCTTTCCCTGCTGCTGTAATCGTTCAAATGCCTCTATGGTTTCGTCCATCGGGTCTTCCAGGGTACCTCCATGCAACTGGTACAAATCAATATAATCGGTTTGCAATCTTTTTAAACTTGCTTCCGCTGCCTGCAGAATATAGTCTTTACGTGGATTCCAATCCCAGCCATTACCATCTGCACGAGGTTGATTGCCAGCTTTGGTGGCAATTAACACTTCCTGCCGTTTACCGCCTGCAGCTATGGCTTTGCCCAATGCAATCTCGTTTTGCCCTTCCTGGTAAATATCTGCTGTATCAAAATAGTTAATACCTGCAGTTATGGCCTGATGAATCAATTGCTCACTTTGCGCATGATCATCACCCAAAGACATGCAACCAAATCCTATAGCACTGACTTCCAGTGTAGACTGACCGAGTATATGGTAATTCATGAATAAAAATTATGTGCGTTAACAGATATATAACAACCGACATTATGATTTCTTTAATAAACCATTTTGCCCTTCAACGGTCTTAATATAGAAGCAACACTTAGTCATTAAAAACATTAAACATAAAATTATGAAAACAATATTAACATTCCTGATGCCGCTGATTGCAGTTGTTACAGGTTTAGCCAGCTATAGTCTCTTTACTGATGGTATCTATATGCTATCTGCCGGACTGATCGTAGTATCGTTTCTGTCTACCAGTGCGGGTGTATACTTATTGACCAATAACAAGAAGGCGGCGTTTCAATAATCGATTTGTACAGGGTTTTTATAGGGTATATTTCAGGTGTTATTCATCGGGGTGCTGTCATGGTGCTCCGATGTTTTTTTAAGGCAAGCAGCGAGCAGCTAGTGGCTAATGGCTGCAGGCCATAATAAATAAATTAGCAGTATATTGCTGGTATGAAAAAGACGATGATCAACCACCTGCTGTGCTTCCTGGCATTCCTCCCTCTTTCCGTTGCCAGTATGGCGCAAACAAAGAAACCTGAACTGAACCATCTTGCCCTGTCGGTAAAGAACCTGGCCAAAAGCACCACTTTTTACAGCAAGATCATTCAGCTGGATACCATTCCCGAGCCTTTTCATGACGGCAAGCATACCTGGTTTAGCATAGCCGCACACAGTCACCTCCACCTGATAGAATATAGCGACCCCATCATCGTACCGGCGAAGGGCACCCATTTATGCTTCAGTGTTGCTTCCATCGAAGACTTCATTCAACGCCTGGAAAAGAACAATATCCCCTATTCCAACTGGCAGGGTGAACCTAAAAAAGTTACAAACCGGGTAGATGGCGTGAAGCAACTCTATCTGCAGGATCCGGACGGATACTGGATCGAGATCAATAATGATAAGTGAAAACCCGTAGAAGCCGCTCCCAGCAGGCAATACCGGTGAGTATAAAAACTTGATCTAAGACAAAAAACAAAACACTTAAAGCATCGAGGGTAAAAAACCGTAATACTACGGAATGTTACCAAGCAGGTAGCTGGTAAATTGGAATACTGTTTAAATGTATAACCTAAGCCAACTAACTATGCCTGGAAAAAACTATCCTTTCCTTAATAAATCGATTAAAGATATCAGGAACGAACAATGGAAAGACATCCCCGGTTTTGAAGGCATTTATCAGGCATCCACTTATGGCCGTATCAAATCGCTTGACCGCACCATCCTCCACGCCCGCCTGGGACAACAATTTGTAGGCGGCCGGATATTAAGCCAGTCCATTGCCGAGAACCACAATATCAAAACCGGTGAGCCAATGATCGATCTGCGGGTATCCTTGAGTATGGATGGCGTACAACATTACTTCAATACCCGGCGCCTGATCTACATGACCTTTGTAAATAAGAAGATCAATTACCAACGCGATGGTTTGTATGTGATCAATAAAGACGGTGATGGCTATAATAATAAGGTAGCCAACCTGCAACTGGTGACCAAGAGTGAAAAGCAAAAACGCGTGTTCACCCGTGATCGCCAGGATAGTTACCTCAAAATAGCCGACCGTTCCAAATGGCCTAAAACCTATGGCGGTTATACCCGTCGCAAACCCATTAAGCAATATACCCACCGGGGCAAGCTCATTGCCAAATATGAAAGCGTCAGTGAAGCCTCCCGCCAAACCGGTATCGGAGAAAAAGAGATCATACAGGTAGCCAAAGGTGTATACTCACAATGGAATGGGTACAAATGGAAATATGTGAACCCATAGAAATAGGCGTCAGGGGTTTATTTCATTAAGTCTTCCCAACGGTAATAGTGGAAAGTTTTGTCGGTACTCATGGCCACAAACAGTCCTTTAGAAAAGGTACTGTTCAGGGGCTTTGCCACTACGTCGGATCCATCACTTTCCAGGGTAGCCAGGTGCACGGTTTTTACCAATACATGGTTGTGGGGATTACCAGCACTCCCTTCGCGGGTAAAAATATGGAAGCGGTTGGTCTGCTGATCCGAGACCAGGATATAACCGGTACTATCGGTTAAGGGGTAGATAGAAATGCCTTCGTGATCCTGCCTGAACCCCTTCCTTCCGAAAGCAGCCAGCTCCTCCTCTCCTTTTGCCGGATCGGCATAGTATTTCCGGACACCATATCCTTCATCGGAATAATATACATACCCCAACGCATCATCTATTGCAATGGCTTCGATTTCCTTTTTGCCACTGAACTTACCAAATTTACGTACCAGGGAGGCCTTTACGGTACCCCGGCCGTCATCTTCCAGCAAATACTGCCATAAATAGCCGCCATCTCGCGGACCTGTTTTCCTGCCCACAATGGCATATATCCTGCCATCCGGGGCTTTGTACAGCGCAATGCCCATCAGGTCCCTGTAGTCCTGGCCTGTTTCGCCTACAAATACCTCTATACCGCCCCCGTCAATGGGTTTCATATCGGGTACTGAAAAGATGCGCAACTTATGGGTAAACCGCTCGGTTACCACGGCAATATCCGTGGCTTTCCCCTGGAGCATCAATCCATATTCCACATCCACATTGTTGGGCCGTTGCAGGTTGGGGACCACTTTATTGGGAATGATGTGCCCCTGCAGGTCAAATACATACAAAGCGCCATCCTGGTCCTTATCTGTACCCAATACCAGGCTGGCAGCGGGATCACTGGGATTGATCCATATTGCAGGGTCATCGGTATCATGGCGTACGGTATCGGTAATGATCACGGGCTTTATAATATCACTGGTATTTGCATTTCCCAAACCAGCAGCAGTCCGGCAAGCTGCATAAACTATACATCCTGTTCCTAATATAACTATCGCTAAATTTCGCATGTGTGGTAAGTAATAACTGATCAATTATTTTTCAAGGGTAAGAACTATAGTGGCTGTTTTAACATCGTCCAGTTCCCCTTCCAGTTTCAATTCCAATTGACTGCCTGTAATTTTAAAGCCTCCGGCATACTTAAACTCTTTAAACGAACCTTTGCCCAGCTCCAGCGTTTCTCCAAACTCTATATCTCCTTCCAACTTATCATCGGCCAGTTCTTCAATTTCTGCTTCTATTTCTATGACCTTGTTCTTTGTTTTCACCTTGCCGCAGTCATTCACCTGTTCGGTTGCCTTCAAAACTACAACCGCTTTTACTTCCTCAAACTCAAATTCCAGGGTAATCTCTTTTACATCAGCCGCCCGAAGATCTTTAATATCGGCATTCACCAACCCAAATAATTCTTTAAAACGGGCAAAGGCGGTCGCATTGGTATGGTCAAGGGCCCACTCTCCGTATATGCCTTCATCATCCTGCACCTGGTATTTAAACTTCCCTGTTTTATTTACCTGTACCTGGCTGTTATTACCACTAATACCAGTAAGCTGGATAGTCAACTCCCGCTTTTTTGTATTGAATACCGCATCATCAAACAGGTCTTCATCCACTTCAAATTCTATTTCCAACTCTTCTACACCGGCAGGAAAGGTAACAGTACCTGTGCCAGTATTAGCATCAAACTGCAGCGGCACAACAATACCTTTATCTGCGGAGGTATTACAATCATCTATCTCATAAAATGCTTCTGCGCCTTTGATGTAATCGGCTATTTTGGAGAAGCCTTTAAAACTGGTTATTTTGAAGTCGACTTTTACTGGCTCCTTAAGGGGGACTACTTTTCCGCCCAGCTCTTTACCGGAGGTATCAATGCGGTCGGACAAAGTGATCTTGAAACTGAAAGCGTCCTCATCTTCGAGGCCGCCATCGCCTTTATCGGACAGTACCACTACCTGGGGGAACTGATCGCCGGTTAATGGCTTTACCAGGTCATCGTTTTCTTTATCACAGGCTGCTGTGCTCAATAGTGCCACCAGCAAAGCCAGTTGTATAGCTATTTTTTTCATATTGCTAAAATTGAGAGCGTGAATGTGTTTTTTAAAAGAGTGATCTGCTTTGTTATCCGGGTGAGCCACCTTTGGAAGGTGACCCACCCTTGATTCGTAAACGGTGAGCCACCTTGAGAAGGCAACCCACGCTTGTTTCGTAAACGGTGGGTCGCCCTTGTGGGGCGGCTCACCGTCTTCGATCTACCAATCGAACTTTACGCCAAAACGGCCCCATTGCTGGTAATACTCCCGCTGGATGAGTTGGGTTTTATTGGCCATATACCGTTCAAAAGGCTGGTTGGTAATATTGAGTGCCTCGGCAAACAAGCGCCAATGAGCATTGAAGGCATACCCTGCGCTGATATCGACCTGCAACCTGTTCTTAACAAAAATATCTTCGGCAGCAGTGCCTCCTACTTCGCTCAGGTATTCCCCATTGAAGTTGAAGGATACACGGGCATTGAATTTCTTCCTTTCAAATGCGAGGGAGATATTGCCTACATGGGTAGCCTGGCCGGGCAGGCGCAGCTTTTCTGTAGCATTGGGATTGGTTTCATTGGCTGCACGGCTTTGCAGGGTAGCCGATGAATGAGCATAAGTATAATTAAGGTACACACTAAAATACCGGAGGACGCCGGGCAGGAAACTCAGGTTATTCTGAAAAGCCAGCTCAAAACCCGATACATTGGCCTTGTTGCCATTTTGCGCCTGCACTACATCTATCTTGTTGATGTAAGGAGTACCTGTAAGGGGGTAGGGACTATTGAACAATACCCGGCGGTAAATAAAATCATCCAGTCGTTTGAAAAAGAATCCGCCCGATAATACGCCTACATTGCCAAAATAATGTTCGGCCAGCAGGTCGAGGTTGAAAGCACTGACGGGTTTGAGGGCTGCATTGCCAGCTGTAGCAATTTTATCTTCCTGGTTGATCTCCTGGGAGGGAATGATCTCACTGAAATTGGGCCTGGCATAGGAGAAAGTAGCGGCAGCCCGCAGGTTGGTAAAACGGCTAAGCTGGTAACGGATACTCATTTGTGGCAACAGGAAAACATAGTTGCTGCTGCCGGTAACAGGTAAAATTTCTTTCAGATCTCCTGCCCCATCAATCACCACATCCTTTGAACGATAGTTCACATTTGTCTTTTCATAGCGCAAGCCAGCCAATACCATTACTTTATTGAATTGCTGCCTGGCCATGAGGTAAGCGGCATATACGTTTTCCTCTGCATCATAAGCTTCCAGCGCTTCATCAATGGCTTTGTCTTCGAGCGAGGCTTCAAATTCGGAAGGGTTGGCATTGAAGTAGCTGATGAACCTACCGACGGATAAAGGCCGGCCCAGGTTATAACGCCCGTCCAGGAAACTGTTCTTGATGGGACCTTCGTCAAACGCATCGAGTGTAGGTACATCGGCAATAGCGCCGTAATAATCCTGGGTAATGGTATAGCTTTTCTCCTTGCGGCGCATTTTGGCGCCTACTTTAATAAGGCCATTGTTGTTATGCCACTTATAAGGAATACCCAGGTCGAACTTGGCTGTGATATTACGGTCCTTGGCAAGGGTATGACCAAAACCCGCCTCATCAAATTCATAAGCCTTATTGTCGGTAAAATTATCCGCTGTAATGGAAGGATACTTGGGATTGTTGTAGCCAAGGGTAGATGGAATGCCCGCAATAAAACCTATTTCATTATCATAGGGTGTATTCTGGCGCCCGGTAGAGAATTGGGCTTCATAATTGAGGAAGAAAGCCTGAAAATTATGTTTGGCTCCCAGGTTAATACTGGTTACGGACTGTGCTTCAAAACGGTCCTTGGTCATCTTTTCAATTTCTTCGTCTTCCGGTTTAAATACATACCTTCTTCTCCACTCCCTGTCAGTAAATCGGCTGTACAAGGTACGCAGGTATATTTCATGGCGGGGGTTGAACCGGTAATCGATGGTGCTACTTAAGCCCAGACGAGTACGTGTAAGGGCATAGTCACGCAACTCCACCTCATTGTCCTGTGGTGATCGTTCCAGGTTATCTGATCCCAGGTCGTTGTGGTAGTAGCTGCTGTTGAACATAAGGCCCAGCTTTTCGTTCTTGCCCAGGCGTTGCGCGTATTGCAGTTGCCCCTGTATATTGGTTTTGCGCATGAGCTGGTTATAACCACCTGCTACGGATGCATTGATGCGGGGCACTTTGCTTTGGGCTGTACGGGTAATAAGGTTCACTGATCCGCCTACGGCATCGCCATCCATATCGGGGGTTAAGGACTTGCTCACTTCAATGGATGCCAGTTGATCGGCGGGGATGGCATCGAGGGCAACGAAGCGCACATCGGCTTCGGGTGAAGGGATCTGCTCACCATTCACACTTACATTGGTAAACTGGGGTGCCAGCCCCCGCACAAATACATAACGCCCTTCGCCCTGGTCGCGCTCAATATTTACCCCCGGTACCCGTTGCAAGGCCTCGGCTGCATTGGGATCGGGAAAACGGCCTATCTGGTCGGCAGCAACTACATTCTTTATATTATCCGCATTCTTTTGTTGGTTCAGCGCCTTGGCCTGCCCTTGCAATAAACCCATTACCACCACACTGCTGAGGCGGGCATAACTGCTCGACAGATCAATTTGAAGGGAACGGGTTTCATTGGCCTTTAATTGCAGGGAAATGGTGGTATCCCGGTAGCCGAGGTAGCGTACCACCAATTGCCGGTTGCCCGGTGTGGCATATAAGAAAAATGAGCCATTGACATCGGTAACGGCGGCATTGTTGGTGCCTGACAAGGTAATTGTAGCACCGGTAAGCACTTCCTTATTGACTGCATCGGTGACGCTCCCTTTAATAATTGCCTGCTGCGCCCAAGCACCTAAACTGGTGGTGAGCAATAAGCAGCAGGTGATCCATGTTGTTCTCATAATTGGTTTTTTGTTCGATGCGCAAATTTGCTCGCTGGCCTGCTGGAAAGGAAGAAACCGGCGTGAACAAAAGGTATACAGGCCCGTCAACAGCGTGAACAAAGGGGCAACAAGACCGTTACCAAATACACTAAGCAATTTGAGATCAATTGATTGAGTAATGACAAAACAGCCATTAAGGAATTGTTACGGGAAGATTATGCGAATGTTATTGACCCCAGCTCAATGCCCTTTATTAAGCTGGCCCCTTTAAGGTGAGCCGCTCTACCGCCCGGCGAATCCAGTGCTGCAGCACTTGTCCCGCTTTGCGGGAGCGACCGACCTTTGTTACAGGAAAAGGTTCGCGCTCAAGCTCGTGGCTCGAAGCTCACAGCCTATAGCTTGTAACTACAGTCCTCCAATAAACGCCGTCAGGGATTCTCCTTCGGAGAGGTTCAGTTTTTTGCGCAGGCGGTAACGGGCTACCCGCAGGCTATCCTGCGAGATACCCAATAAGGTGGCAATATCTCCCGAACTCAGGTTCATGCGCAACAGGGCTACCAGGCGCAGTTCGGCAGGCGTGAGGTTATCAGCGTGTTGTTTGAGGTTGGTAAAAAAAGTCTGGTGTACCTGGTCGAAGATGGCCCTGAAATCGTCCCAATAATTATCCTGGCTAAAATTGTGGCTGATCTTTTGCACCAGTTGACGTAGTTGTTTTTTCTGATCCCGCTTGTCATCTTCGGCAATCTCCTGCAGTTTGCCACGCAATTCTTCCAACAACTGGTTTTTCTGTATGAGGTGGAGGGTATGGGCCGACAGCTCCTTACTGCGAACTTCCAGGATTGTCTTTAGTTTCTCCTCCTCCAGTTGGTTGTTGCGGATCTCGGCCTGCATCAGCTCCTTCCCTTTCTCATAAATATCCTTGTTCTGCTCGTTGAGGGCCTTCTCATTTCTGATGCGGAGGCGCTGACGACTAATGATCACCACGCCCAATACGATGAGTAAGGCCACTACCAATGCTATGGCAACGGATACCACGACATTGATCCTTTTTTGCGAGGTGAGCTTTACCAGTTCATTGTTTTTCTTTTCTACTTCATACACGGTTTCCAGGAAAGCGATCTGCTGGTTATTGGCCAATGCATAGATCTTTTCCACCAGGCTGCGCGACTGCTCATTGTATTGATAGGCACTGTCAAATTGCTTCAACAATTCAAATCCCCTGGCCATATCACGGTATGCGCTGGCCAGTTGGTATTGCGATTGGGTTTGCAGCGCCAGTTGCAATGCCTGCCGGGTATACGCCAGGCCTTCCCGGTAATGGCCTGTTTTACGATCCACATCACCCAGGTTATTCAATATTTCTATCTGCGCTATGGTATTGTTGTGCTGTTGATTGATGGCCAGGGCTTTTTCAAAACAAAGGCGGGCCGAATCATAGCGGGCGTAGTCTTCCAAAATGCTGCCCATGTTCTCAAATATCTTGGCCATTCCGGTACTATCGCCCAATTCATGATAAAGTGCCAATGCCTTTTGCTGGTATTGGTAGGCTGTATCATACATCAGCTTCTTTTCGTACCAGTGTCCCAGGTTGCCATAGGAAAATGCCTGCCCTTTTTTGTCCTTGCGCTCAATATTGATTTGCAGGGCTTCGGTAAACTGGTGGCCTGCCAACTCTATTTGCTTGTTGGAATAATACACGGTGCCCAGGTAATTGAGGGTAGCGGCCAACCGGTTAGATTCACCCAATGTGCGGAAGATCTTTTCGGCCTGTAATAAATGGTCAATGGATTGAGTGAAATTGCTGTAGTTGTAAAATACCTGGCCTATTTGCTGCAAACAGATACCTTCTACCAGGAGATCATTCTTTTCTTTGGCAGTAACTGCCAGCTCTTTTAAAATGATATAGGCTGAGTCGGGTTGGTGCTTTGCCAATAGTTCAGTTTGCTCCAGGGTAAACAGCCATTGTTTTTGTTGGGCATCAGCGGGCCGGGGAACCAGCAGCAGTATAACCAGAACCAGGGGTAGCAGGCGAAAGGGTAATAATGTAACAAACCGGGCATCATACATAAGTCTCGGGTAAATTCGGCTGCTAAAGTAAGTCGCTAATAGGCTGTTTATAATTCCTTAACGCAAACTTAATAGAGCCCGGCATTTACCGTCAGCTACTTATGCTATCCAGGCTGCATAGATATGGTTGTTATTATACCGGGAGGGCATTTGGCCAATCTTTTCAATGGTCTCAAAGCCAAACTCCTCAAATAATTGCTTCAGCATGGTGAATTCAATGGGATAAGGTACCCACTGGTTAGCCTTATTGGTATCGTATTCTACCACCAGGAATGAGCCCCCTGGATTCATACTTTCTCTTAGTTTATCAATAAAGGAAAATTTATTTTGTACAAAATGTAAGGAATTGGCCATGAGGATACCGGTAAGGCCCGACAAGTGCAATGGATCCCTGGTAAAATCGGCTTTCAAAGTTTTAAGGGATACCTGTGCCGGCGTTTGTATCTGTTGCAGATCGGCTCCATTTCTATCTACTGCGTATATGGTGCTGTTGTCGCCAATTAAATGAGCAAGTGCCCGGGTAAACAAGCCTGTGCCTGCTCCCAGGTCGGCCCAGGTTTGAGGGGTGATGTTATCCAGGTAGGGTGTACGGATCAATTCTATTGCCTGCTTTAGTTCCATGTATTTAGTGAGGTTTCTTTTTGAATAAGCCCCATAGCTGATCATGTAAGGAAATGAGGTTGCCGATGAGGAAGTTTTCTTTCAGGTTGTTTTTGATGCTGCTACGCATGATGCGAACGACCACATCTTTTTCCACTTCGCCTACTTCCTTTACGCGGAAGAGAAACTCCAATGAAATGAATGCAAGGGCAGCGCCAATCAAAAATAAGAAGTTCATGTCATGCAATGAAACCAGGTGCAGCACTTTATTGACCTGCGGGCCAGCCCATTCGGCATTGATGACCAGGGAACGATTGGCGAAATAATCGGCCAGGATACCTCCGATGAGCGGCGCCACAGACGAAAACACGGCCGTGATAATATTCTTCGTGGATAAATACACAATGGCATGTTCATTGGGCGCCAGCTTTAAACCAATATTGGTAAGGGAGAGATTGATACCTGCAGTGGCAATGCCTGTAAAAACGTGGATCAACACCAGTAATACCAGGTTGGCCGCAAAGCGCGAATAAATACCTACAAAACACCAGGCAATAATGCAAAGGATGTATACAGGGGCTGCAATGGCCAGGATGGTCTTATTGCTGTACCGGTCCGAAAATCGCCCCCAAATGCGGATGGTGAATATGCTGCACAACTGACTTACAACCGTTAGGCCAATTACATAGGTCATAGAAAGGCCGAGGTGTTTCAACATATACACTGTAAAAAATGGGATGGCTATGTTCAGGGCAAATACCCAGGCCGAATTAAACAGGAGTAGTTTTCTGAAATTGCTGTCTTTTAATGGGCGTTTGAATAGCTGGAAAAGGTTTTCCCTGGCTAACAGGGACTGGGGCTCGGGTACTTTCGACAATACGATCGCACCGGTAATACCAATAACGCCCGCTATGATAAACATTATGGAGTAGGTGGTAAGTTCCTGGTTGGGGTAATGGTCCTTTACATAATCAATCGTAAAGGCCAGTAGCAGGCTCAATACCACATTGAGTAACTGCATATAGCTGCTACGCCGGGAAAAATAGGTACCCAATTGGTTACCCGGCACCAGGTCCTTCATCCAGGCATTCCAGCTGAGGCCTGCAATTGAAGCAAAGAGGTAATAGAAAAAGAGAAAAAAGATCAGTACCTGGATGGAGCCGGTGGCGAAAAAAGGCATCATGCCAATTACTACCAGGGGTATACGGGCCAGCAAGGCGCAGGTAACACTGATGGCGCGCCGGTTATTGTAACGTCGTACCAGCCAGATAGACAATAGCTGGAATATATTGGTAAATGTGGGCAAGGCGGCCAGTAAACCGATCTGCAAATTGGTGGCCCCCAGCAATAAAGCCATCGCTACCAGGAAGGCGCCACCCGTCAGGGTGGTCATTGCTTCTGTGGCCATACCTTCTGTGATGACCAGCCTGAGGCCGGTTTTCACTTCCTGTTCAGTAAGCAATGTCTTCGGCCTTACATCCATAGGTTAATTTCCATTCAGCTTTTACCAATTTATGATCATTGGAAAGGTAAGCGGGATTAAGTGTTAAAAAGAAAATAAACATTCAGTTACAATGCCCTACACAAAATTCAACCTTTCATTGCAAAATGAATGCCTGCCTTCAATGTCCACGCAATCCGAAGTGTAAACAACAAATTTATGCAAACGTATGTTTTGGTCAGCTGTTTGTAAGTAGTTCCGTTTGCATGATCACGTACTTGGATTATTCCGTTTTTTTGGTTTACCTTGTACATACGATTCCAACTAACTGCTATTGCCCAACCATATGGAGTATAAAGTATTTGATGATGAGATACTGCTGAAATTGCTCAAAACAGGCGACGGAGCTGCCCTGGAAGAGATCTACAAAAGGTACAGTGAAACGGTATTCTTAGCTGCTTTCCGTAAAGTACGCTCAAAAGAAGTAGCAGAAGAACTTGTTCAAAACCTGTTCATCAGCTTATGGGCCAAACGAGAGCAAGCCCAGATAGAAAAGCTGGAAGCCTACCTCCATACTGCCATCCGTTACCAGGTAATTGACTATATCAGGTCAAAAATTCTCCGGGAACGTTACTCCCAATTTGCCAAAGACCAACTGCATGTTGACGAAAACCCTTCTGAATCAAAGCTTTTATTACAGGAATTGAGTATTGCCATTGACAATACCATCAAAAAACTACCCCAAAAAACACAGGAAATATTCCGGCTTAGTCGTTATGAACACCGCTCGGTAAAAGAGATCGCCCAATACATGAACCTTTCCGAAAAAGCCGTTCAATATCATGTAACCCAGTCTCTTAAATTCATGCGCCTGCACCTGCGCGACTTTATTCTTATGAATACGCTGATAGGCGCCTTTGCCCGTTTGCTACTGGAAGCCAATTAACGTCCGTTAGCTAATAGCTATTAGCCAGTCTAAAGTGCTAAGGGCTAACCCCTAACAGTTTAAAGCTTTTTTAAGATTTCTTTAGGGTATTGCTTTTCTTAACCGACAGATAGTTAAGTCCTTCTACCTGAAGACGGATTTAACTATCTCCCATGAACCGAAGAGCCTTTTATCATTTATTACAGCGATATGCTGACGGCAATTGTACTGACGAAGAAAAAAAGTTGGTAGAGCAATGGTATGAACTATTGGATGATGATCATGAACCCGCCATTAGCCAGGAAGAAGTGAAATTAACGGTTGAACGTCTTTGGCCCGTTATCAAAGAAAAAACATTACCCATCCCTGCCATAGAACTACCGGTCAAAACAGGTAGAAGAATACCAGCCTATGTACGCTGGACAAGTGTTGCTGCCGCAGTAGCAGCTATATTTTTTGGCGTTTACTGGTTCACCGGCACTTCTGAAAATATGGAATCGTATTTGTATAACCAGCTTACCGAAAACCTTAACCAGGCTAAAAATCAGGGATCAGCACCCGATACGGTTTACCTGCCCGATAAGAGTGTGGTAATCCTGGAGCCTGGAGCCAAGATCTATTACCCGGATAGTTTTGCCCTGTCAAAAAGGGAAATATACCTGGAAGGGGACGCTTTTTTCCAGGTAACCAAGAACGCGCAATCACCTTTCTATGTATACAGTAACAATCTTGTTACGCAGGTGCTGGGTACCAGCTTTTTTGTGAAGACGAACACGGTGACGCATGATGTAGAAGTATCGGTACGTACGGGTAAGGTAGCGGTATATGAACATGAAGGACAAACAAGGCACAATAAAAGAACGGAGGAATCAACCGGGGTGATCTTAAAGCCTAACCAGAAAGTGATCTATAACCGGCAAGATGGCCACTTCAGAACAACGCTGGTGGATGTGCCCTTGCCCTTTACGCCCAATAGCCAACAGGAAGAAACGGTAACGGAATTGAATTTTGTATTTGAGGAAACGCCTATCACCAAAGTATTGTCCTGTTTGGAGAATGCCTATCATATTGAGATCATTACGGAAAATGACAACCTGGGCAAAAGTCTATTCACAGGCGATATCAAGGGACAAAACCTGTATGACCAGTTGGAGATCATTTGCCAGTCGATACAGGCGAGCTATGAAATACGCGGTACACGTATCCTTGTAAAAGGAGAATCAGATAACTAAACGGCTAATAACATTTATCAACTCACCAAAACTAGCGCATATGAAACACCAACTCAAATAACCCCACCCCCCACTAAAAAGCAAAAAGCTGACAATGCTACCAACATTGCCAGCCGGGCATCCGTCCGGCGGACGGATACATTATTGTCGTGCCTTGAAATTCAGCGAACAATAACAATCAAATTTATGAAAAAACAACGACTTGTTGCCTTAACTGCCATTGCAATGAGAATAGCGTTCATACAGATTTTCCTGGTCTTTTTTCTGACCTCCATGGCCTACGATCATCATGCTGATGCACAAGGAATAATGGATAAGGTAGTGACCCTGACTGTAGACAAAGGACAACTGAAAGATGTATTCAATTCATTGAAGATCCAAACTGGAGCACGATTTGTTTTCAGCTCCAAGACCATTGAAGCAAACCGGAAAGTATCTATCAAAGCGAAAGAAAAAAAATTAAGTGATGTTTTAGAGGAGCTACTGGCACCTTTTGGCATCAACTATAAAATTGTAAAAGACCGTATTGTACTGTTCAGGCCGAAGGCCATGGGTTTTATCTTCAACAGTACTGCTGAAGATAATGAACTGGTGGTAAGCCTTGAAACAGTGGACAAAGAAATAAAAGGAACGATCACGGATGATAAAGGGAGTCCGCTCACTGGTGTAAGTGTAGTGGTAAAGGGTACAACCAAGGGGGTTAATACCGATGCCACTGGCTCCTTTACAATCAGTGTACCGGATGATCAAACTGTGTTGGTGATCAGTTATATTGGCTTTCAACCTCAGGAAGTAAGTATTGCGGGCAAAGCCTCCCTTAGCATAGCTATGACCCCGGTATCCGGGCAGCTTAGTGATGTGGTAGTGGTGGGTTATGGCACGCAGAAGAAAGTAACCGTTACCGGTGCGGTGGCCCAGATCAAGGGTTCCGAACTGGCTAAATCGCCAACGGTGAACCTGTCCAACGCCTTGGCCGGCCGTTTGCCAGGTGTGACTGCGATCCAATCAACCGGCGAACCTGGTTATGATGGTTCTACCATCCGTATCCGTGGTTCCAATACACCCAATAACAGCGGCGCCCTGATAGTTATTGACGGGGTGCCCGACCGGGCTGGTGGTCTGGAGCGTTTAAATCCATCTGACATCGAAAGTATGTCCATCCTGAAAGATGCGGCTGCCGCCATCTATGGTTCCCGCGCTGCCAATGGGGTAATCCTCATTACCACAAAACGTGGTAAAACAGGTAAACCGCTGCTTTCGTATGATTTCAACCAGGGATGGTCACAGCCTACCCGTCTTCCCAAAATGGCCAATGCAGTAGAATATGCTACTATCTCCAATGAGCTGGTATTGTTTGATTCCAAACTTCCTGCTGACCAATGGAGTGCTGCCTGGAAAGCATTGAAAGAAACCGGTGAATACCTGCCAGCCGGCGGTGGCACCAAGATCACTGCAGATTACGCACCTGACATCATTAAAAAGCATGGGGATGGTTCAGATATCTGGCGTTACCCCAATACCGATTGGTTTAAAACTGCGCTCAAGAACTGGTCTCCTCAATCCAAGCATAATCTCCAGATCTCCGGCGGTTCTGAAACTGTAAAATACCTGGCCTCTATCGGATACAATAACCAGGATGGCTATTATAAAAATTCGGCCACGGGTTATAAGCAATATGATATGCGCCTGAACCTGGATGCCAAGGTGAATAAATACATCAGCACCAGCCTGGGTATTACAGCCCGTGAGGAATTTCGCTTCTTTCCAACCAAGGGAGCCGGCGCCATCTTCCGCATGTTGATGCGCGGCAAACCTACAGAGCAAGAGGTATGGCCCAATGGATTGCCCGGTCCCGATATTGAGAATGGAGAAAATCCAATTGTGATCACTACCAATGCCACCGGATATGACAAGGATAAAAGGGATTATTTTCAAACGAATGGTCGTGTAGAGTTACAGGTACCTGGAGTAACTGGTTTGAAGATTACCGGAACAGCAGCCCTTGATAAATATATTCGTCGTACCAAGCGTTGGGAAACACCCTGGTATCTCTATTTCTGGGATAAGAAAACGTATGAGGCTGATGGTGTAACACCCAAGATGACCAAGTCCATGCGCTCTACTTTCACTGATCCCCGCCTTACTGAATCACAGGAAGATCAATTGAACGTAAACCTGAGTGGCTTTGTCAATTACGACCGCAGCTTTGGCCGTCATACGGTGAACCTTCTGGCAGCAGTGACCAGGGAAACGATCAGTAACGAAAACTTCAATGCCTTCCGCAGAAATTATATCTCTCCTACGATCGACCAGCTTTTTGCCGGTGGAGATGATGCGCAGAAGAATAACAACGGCGGTGCTTTTAAACGCGCCCGTCTTAGTTATTTTGGCCGCGTAAACTATAACTATGATGAAAAATACATGGCGGAATTCCTCTGGCGCTATGATGGTTCTTATATGTTCCCTCAAAGTGACCGTTATGGATTCTTCCCCGGTATCCTGGTGGGCTGGCGTTTGTCGGAAGAGAACTTCATGAAGCCGCTGGCTTTCATCAACAACCTGAAGTTACGGGCATCCTGGGGTCAGATGGGTAATGACAATATCCTCTTTGGTGGGGTATTGCAAGAATACCGTTACCTCTCTACCTATGGATTCAACTCTTATATCGCAGGTGGCAATATTGTAAAAACGCTGATAGAAAGTGGCGTACCCAATCCGGGTTATACCTGGGAAGTAGCCAACAATGCGAATGTGGGCCTGGAAGGCGCTGTATTAAACAACAAACTCACTTTTGAACTGGATTATTTCTACAATATCAGGACCAAGATCCTGATGACGAGTGAAGCTACTGTACCTGCCTCTGCCGGTATGACGTTGCCTCCCGAGAATCTGGGTAAATTAAAAAACAAAGGATGGGAATTCAATATTGCTTATAGTGATAAGGTAAGTACCGATTTCAGGTACAGCATTAGTGTGAATGGTGGTTATGCCAAAAACGAGGTCATCAAATTACCAGAAAGCCCAGGCCTGAAACCACACCAATTATCCAAAGGGCACACCTACGGCACCAATGGAGCAGCCTTCCTGGTGTATGAGTATGATGGTGTTTTTAAAGACCAGGCTGAGATTGACAAGAACAAGATCGATTACAGTGCCGCTACCAATAAGCTGCTGCCTGGCGATATGAAGATCAGGGATGTGGATGGCAATGGTAAAATTGATGCTGACGACCGCGTAAGGCTGGACAAGAACCGCGACCCACTCTTTACCGGTGGATTGAACATCAACCTGCAGTATAAAAATTTCGATTGCACCATTTTGTTCCAGGCAGCCACTGGCGGTCTGTTGTTCTTCGGAACAGAATCGGGCAGTATCGGTAACTTCCTCAAATACTCATACGACCATCGTTGGACGGTAGAGAATCCCAGCAGTACTGATCCACGCCTGGCCAACCGCGGCAATACTTATTATTCAGGCGGCGCCTTTGGTGCTAACACTTACTGGCTGCGCAGCAGCAATTACCTGCGGTTGAAAAACTTTGAAGTGGGTTACAATATGCCCAATGCCATTTGTCAAAAGGCTGGCATGAGTAACCTGCGCTTGTACGTGAATGGCATCAACCTGTTTACGCTGGATAAAATGAAGATCTGGGATCCTGAGTCCACCAGTGGCAATGGACAGTATTATCCACAGTCGAGGATCATTAACGTTGGCGCAAGAGTAACTTTTTAAAACTGAACATCATGAAGAAACGCTTATTATACTTTTCAATACCCTTGTTTGCTGCAGCTGTATTTGCAGGCTGTAAGCAGGAATTTTTGGATACCAAACCGCTGGACAAGGTTTCTTCTGCCGATGCCTGGAAAGACGGGGCCCTGGCCGAAGCCTTTGTAACAGGTGTTTATTCCGGTTTAGGACAAGGAGGCTTTGATGAGCAGATGCTGGCTTCCTTAAGTGATGAAGCGGTATTTACGCATCCCGGACGTGGTATCAATGTGATAAATGAAGGAACGCTCAACCCTTCCAACCTGGGATGGGTGAATGTTAATTACCGCTGGGGCAAAGATGGAGGCAATAATGATATGTATTCGAAGATCAGGGCAGCCAACCTGGCACTTGAAAATTTACGGGTCTCCACTTTTGAGAATACCAACAGCCTGAAGGAACGTTTACAGGGCGAAGCCCATTTCCTGCGGGCATTCTATTACCACCAGTTGGTGCGGTATTATGGTGCAGTGCCCATTGTAGACAGGTCGTATGGCCTGGGAGAAGATTATTCCATAGCCCGTAATACGTTTGATGAATGTGTAACCTTTATCGTAAAGGAATGTGACAGTGCCATTACTTTGTTGAAAGACAGAACGATGCCAACCGGCAAGGCCAATGAACTGGCCGCCATGGCCCTCAAGGCGCGCATGCTGCTGTATGCCGCCAGCGATTTGCATGATATGCCTACGGCAAAAGCCAAATCGGCCACTATTAGTGCCTTTACAAAACCTGAACTGTTGGGTTACGCCAGTGGTGATCGCGTTGCACGGTGGACTGCTGCTAAGAATGCCGCCAAGGCAATCATGGACAAGGCGGGCAGCAAAGGTTTCAAGCTCGACCTGGCCGCGCCCGTTTCTATCGAAGATGGTAAGAAGAATTATATCTCTCTGTCGATGGGTGGTGGCAGTAAGGCTCCCGGTGTAGACGAGGCTGCTAAAAATGAAATCCTATTCGGACGTTACTGGACGCTTGCCCGCGAAGAAGGAGGTATGCAAATTGGGTTGTATAATGGTCCCAATGGTTACCACAACTGGGCAGGAAACTCGCCCATTCAACAATTGGTAGATGATTATGAATACATGGATGGCAACCAGGGAGCGGTAAAATTCAATTGGGCTGTTGATTCCATGAAAGACGCGCCTTATAAAAACCGTGACCCCCGTTTCTATGCCACGATTCTTTATGATGGGGCCGATTGGAAACCCCGCGATAAGGTATCGGGCAATGTAGACCCTGCCAACCAGATCCAAAGTGGCCGCTATGGTATGGGAGGCAGTACGCTTTCAGCGGGTCTTGATACGAGGGCTAGTTCTATCGAGAATTGGAATGGTAGCTGGACAGGTTATTATATCCGGAAGTTTACCGACCCCGATCCAGGCATTGCCGATAACAATACGCGTCAAACGATTCCCTGGCCTTTCTTCCGGTATACAGAAGTGGTAATGAATTATGTGGAAGCCTGCATAGAATTGGGAGAAGATGGAGAAGCCCGTAATTGGCTGAACAAGATCCGCTACCGCGCCGGTATGCCTGCTGTTACAGAAAGTGGTGCAGCGCTGAAAGACCGCTACCGGAATGAGCGAAGGGTGGAACTGGCTTATGAAGATCATCGCTACCATGATGCCCGCCGCTGGATGATTGCCCCTACTACCCTGGGGCGAAAAATTCAGTACATTGATGTAGTGGGTAACTTAAAGGCAGGCGCTACGGCACCATCGCCATACAAGCGTGATGAAACCAGGTACAAGTATGTTTATACCCCCATTGAGGTTAACTCGCAAGAGAACAGGCGATGGGATGATAAGATGTACTTCAGGCCGATACCATTGGATGAGATAAATACCAATTTAAAGCTGGTACAAAATCCAGGTTATTAAGTACGTAGTAATATTAAATCCGGAATAGCTACCGCGATTTAAAGAGAACGACTAAAAACAACGAACTGGTTTTTACCAGGACTTATCCATATAGCAAGCAATTTTCGTTTGGTGTTTTAGTTTTCGTTTACGTAAGGTCAGGTCGCTGCAAGGCGACCTGACTTATTTTAAACAACCTGCCTATGATCCATTATTACATGTTATATTCAGTTACTTAAAACGCACTACCTTGTATTTAACCAACAACTGCCCCCGCCTACTGGTAGCCTGCCTGCTGCTGGCCGCCAGCTGCCAGGACCATCCTGCTGCCAATCCCGCCAGTACAACCACTCCTCCCCTCTTTACGCTATTGGCGCCTGAACAAACGCAGGTGAACTTCAGCAATACGCTCACAGAAGGGCTTAACACCAATGTTTTGATGTATGAGTACTTCTACAATGGAGGTGGGGTAGCTGTGGGCGATTTGAATGGGGATGGTCTTACGGACCTGTACTTCTCCGGCAACATGACGGAGAATAAGTTGTACCTCAACAAAGGCCAGTTACAATTTGAAGATATTACGCTCGCTGCCGGTGTAGGCGGCAGACCCGGCCCCTGGAAAACGGGGGTTACCACAGCCGATGTAAATGGCGATGGAAAGCTGGATATCTACCTTTGTTATTCCGGCAAACTACAAGGGGAGAAACGAAGGAATGAACTGTTCATCAATGAAGGAAACGACGCCAAAGGCAATCCCCGTTTTAGTGAGCAGGCTATGCAATATGGTTTGGCCGATACAGCTTACAGCACACAGGGCTATTTTTTCGATTATGACCATGATGGCGACCTGGACCTCTTTCTCTTAAATCACAACCCCAACTCGCTGCCCATACTGGATGAAGCGCGCACTTCAGTCATCCTGCAACAGGAAGATCCTACCACGGGTGTTCGCTTTTATCAAAACAATCAAAATCACTTTAAAGACATTACGCGCCAGGCAGGCTTCAGCAGCTCATCACTGACCTATGGCCTCGGCGCCGGCATTGCCGATCTCAATGGGGATGGCTGGCAAGACATTTATGTGTCCAATGATTATGCAGTACCCGATTACCTGTACATCAATAATGGCAACGGCACCTTTACCGACCGGCTGGCGCAAAGTGTGGGCCATAACAGCCAGTTTTCGATGGGCAATGATATAGCGGATGTAAACAATGACGGGCTGCCAGATATATTTACCCTCGATATGTTGCCCGAAGACAATCGCCGGCAAAAACTGTTGTTTGCACCTGATAACTATGAAAAGTTTGAACTTAATATCCGCTCAGGATTCCATTATCAATACATGCGCAATATGCTGCAGCTGAATAACGGCCATCGGTCCCGCCAGGAGGCGGGGGCAGGCGGCCCTTCAAAATCCGCAGTGGGCAGGGATGTTTCTTTCAGTGAAGTGGGGCAACAGGCAGGCGTATCCAACACGGATTGGAGCTGGGCGCCCTTGCTGGCGGATTATGACAATGATGGCTGGAAGGACCTCTTTGTCACCAATGGCTACCTGCGTGATTTTACGAATATGGATTTCATCAAGTACATGAATGATTATATACAAAGCAGGGGTAGGTTGCGGCGGGAGGATGTGCTTGACCTCGTGCACCAGATCCCTGCTTCCAATATCGTCAACTACCTTTTTGCCAATAATGGAGATGGCCTGTTTACCAATAAAACACAAGTATGGGGCATTCAAAAAGCTTCGAATAGCAATGGTGCTGCTTATGCCGACCTGGACAATGATGGCGACCTGGACCTGGTGATCAACAATATCAATGAGCCAGCCTTTATTTATCGCAATGAAAGCAATGGACAACAACATTACCTGCAAATAAAATTACAGGGAGCTGGTGGCAATACGCAGGGTATTGGCGCCCGGGTAATACTGTATTACAATAACCAGCAACAATACCTGGAGCAGATGCCTTCGCGTGGCTATCTTTCCACGGTATCAACCATCCTGCATGCCGGACTGGGCAAAACAAGCACTATTGACTCGTTGCGTATAGTTTGGCCAGGTGGCAAGACACAATTATTAAAAGGTGTCAAGGCAAGCCAACTGCTCACGCTGGCGGAAAAAGAAGCGACTGGCCAGTACCATCCCACGGCATTGCCAGCGTCTTTGTTTACTGAAACGACTTCTCCTGTTCCACACAGTTATGCGGCTAATACGGTCAATGATTTCAAACGGCAGCCCTTACTGCTGAATCCCCTCTCCTTCAGCGGGCCTTGCCTGGTGAAAGGGGATGTTAATGGTGATGGGCTGGAAGATATTTATGCCGGCGGCGGCAGTGGACAGGCAGCGGTATTGTACCTGCAGCAGAAGAATGGACAATTTACTACCAGCAAGCAAGCTGCCTTTGAAGCTGATAAAAACAGTGAAGATGCTGATGCGGCCCTATTCGATGCCAATGGTGATGGCCTGACGGATATTTACGTAGCCAGCGGCGGTTACCACAACTACCTGTCCGATGATGGTTTGTTGCAGGACAGGCTCTATATCAATAATGGCAAGGGCATTTTTATAAAAAGTACAGATGCTTTACCAGCTATGCGGGTCAGTAAAAGTTGTGTACGTGTAAATGACTTCAATGGGGATGGCAAGCCCGATCTGTTTGTAGGTGGGCGGGTAATACCCGGCCGGTATCCTGAGACACCAGCCAGCTATTTATTGATCAATGATGGGAAGGGGCATTATACAGACCAGATCGCTACACTGGCTCCTGCCTTGCAAAAAGCGGGCATGGTGACGGATGCTGCCTGGGTGGACCTGGATGGTGATCAAAAGAATGACCTGATCGTAACGGGCGAGTGGATGCCTGTACAGGTATACCTTCATAAAGGCAATCAACTGAAGGAATCTACAGCTCAGTACTTTGATAAAAATTATAGTGGTTGGTGGAATAAGCTTACGGTTGGCGACTTCAATAAGGATGGCAAGCCCGATCTGCTGGTGGGCAACCAGGGTTTGAATACGCAATGCAGTGCCAGTGAGCAGGAACCGGCCTCGCTCTATTACAAAGACTTTGACGATAATGGGGCCATTGATCCTATTTTTTGTTTCTATATCCAGGGCAAAAGCTATCCTTATGTAACCCGGGATGAACTGCTGGACCAGATGAGCATTATGCGCACCCGGTTTACGGATTATAAAAGTTATGCCGATGCTACGATGGAAACCATCTTCACCAAAGAAGAATTGAAAGGTGCTAAGCAACTTCAGGTCAATTACCTGGCTACCGCCTATTTTGAAAGTGATGCGCAGGGAAAATTCCACCTGAAGACGCTGCCTGCACAAGCCCAGCAATCACCGGTATATACCATTACCCGCCTGGATTATAATAAGGATGGCATGGACGACCTGTTGCTGTGTGGCAATATTAACCGGGCCCGGTTAAGGTTTGGTAATTATGATGCCAATTATGGGGTATTGCTGCGTGGTGATGGCAAGGGGCATTTTAGCTATGTAGACCAGCAACAATCCGGCTTTCACATCAGTGGGGATGTGCGCAGTGTAGTATCCATCAACAAGCATTTGCTATTCGGCATCAACCAGCAATCCATCAAAGCCTATACAATCAAATAAGTATGCGGACCATTTATTGTGTTCTTCTATTCGTATGTTCCTGTTTTGCTGGTTGCCGGCAAGCGCCAAAGCCATTGCCTGTATTTACTACCAATCATATTAGCCAGGTACTTACGCAAATGACGGAGGTAATGATCCATGACATTACGAATCCACCATTGGCGGCCCGCTTTTTTTCTTATGCCTGTTTGTCGGGTTATGAAGTGATGGCGCAGAATGATAGTAGTATTCAACGTATGCATGGCATACTGAAGGAGTATCCTGCCTTACAAAAACCCGACTCCCTGCAAGGCTACCATACGACGCTAAGTGCCTTACTGGCCATGATGGAAACGGCCAAAAAGATGCAACCTTCGGGTAAGCAGATCGACCGGTACCAGCAAGCCCTGCTCGACTCGTGCAAAAAGGCAGGTTTTCCGGAAGCGGTATTGGAAAATTCGTTGAGTTATGCCTCCTGGGTGAGCAAAAAGATACTGGCCTATGCCAAAGCCGACGGTTATAATAAGATCAGCAATTATGCCCGGTACACACCGGTGAATAAACCCGGCTGCTGGTTTCCTACCGGGCCTGCTTACATGCCTGCCGTAGAGCCCTATTTCAATACCGTAAGGCCTTTTACCCTCGACTCCTGTTCGCAGTTTATTCCACGGAGACCGGTAGCGTATGCCACAGATAAAAACTCTGAATTCTACCAATTGGCCATGCGCAATTATACCACCACGAAGGACATGCCGATGGAATACCGGGTGATTGCTGCCTTTTGGGACTGCAATCCTTTTGCGGTGCAGGATGATGGACACCTGCTGCTGGGTTTGAAAAAGATATCGCCGGGAGCCCATTGGCTGGGCATTACAGGCATTGCCTGTGAGCAGGCGCATAAAGGTTTTAGTGAGAGCATGCAAATCCATACGGCGGTAGCCATGGGCCTGATGGATGCATTTATTACCTGTTGGGATGAAAAATACCGCAGCAACCGGATCCGCCCTGAAACGGCTATCCGCCAGTTGATAGATCCTCATTGGCAACCCCTCTTGCAAACACCTCCTTTTCCTGAATACCTGAGCGGTCACTCGGTGATCTCCTCTGCCTCGGCCACTATTTTATCGCATTATTTTGGAGATCATTTTACGTATACAGACAGTGTGGAAGTATCTTATGGACTGCCGGCCCGCCGTTTTAGTTCCTTCAGGCAGGCGGCCGAAGAAGCAGCCATCAGCCGCTTTTATGGAGGTATTCATTTTATGGACGCCATTGAGCAAGGCATGGTGCAAGGAAGCAAGGTAGGCGATCAGTTGGTAAGGAAAATGGGGCAGCAGCAATAAGCTATTCTGGCACCAGGCATTCAAAGGCAACTAGCAGTTTTAAAGTATCAGGTTATTTTTTACCTTTGCCCCAGTTTAAAAAGCTACAAGCCTTGCGTCATGTAACAGATCAGACATATTAACACCTGAATTTATCGCAACTCCCGTTGCGCATGGTATTTTATTGCTGATCAAAAACAACTTTACATGGCTATTTCACAAAAATATGGCCGTACCTGGCATTATCCCTTTTCACCTGGCACCAGTAGTGATGACCGTATTCAGCACAACTACTGGGATCACCTTCAATTGATTCCCAACCTTGTGCATACGGAGAAATTGGATGGGGAGAATAATTGCCTGTCTAAATACGGGGTCTTTGCGCGTTCTCATGCAGCGCCAACCACCAGTCCGTGGACAGAGACCTTGCGTCAATACTGGCATAGTATTCGTCAAAACCTGGGCGACCTGGAAATTTTCCTGGAGAACCTTTATGCAGTGCATTCGCTGCGTTACAGGAAATTAGATCATCACTTCCATGTATTTGCCATCCGTGAACAGGACCGGTGGTTAAGCTGGGAGGAAACAAAGTTCTATGCGGGGATATTGGACCTGCCTACTGTACCTGAGATCAAGCTGCTGGTGACTCCTACTGACCGGGTTGCTTATGAAGCGGATGTATTGAAGCTGGTGGGAGGCCCCGGTGCTTATAGTCCGGTTAATGCGCATGATGGCACAATGGCCACCATGGAAGGAATTGTAACGCGTAATGCAGCGGCTTATACTACAGCCAACTTTGCCCAAAATGTATTTAAGTATGTACGAAAAGGGCATGTCAAAACGGACCAGCATTGGACCCGTCATTGGCAGCGTGCTGCCTTAAAACAGGAAGGAGGTAATCATGTGGACAATCAGTGACAATAAAGAATGGGCTTACCTGGAGACTAACCTCCCCTGGGTGGCAGATATGCGGCATACGCCGCAAGACCGGATATTCCATGGGGAAGGGGACGTAGCGATCCATACGCAAATGGTACTGCAAGCTCTGCAACAGGAACCGGCCTGGCAAACATTAACGCCCCAGGAAAAGGAGATCCTTTGGGCCGCGGCCTTATTGCATGATGTGGAGAAACGGAGTACCACGGTGATTGAGCCCGATGGACGGATCAGTTCCCGGGGTCATGTGCGTAAAGGGGCGCAAACAGCCAGAAGGATATTATACAAGGATATACCTACTCCCTTTAGCATCCGGGAGCAGATATGGGGACTGGTACAACACCATAGCATTCCGCTTTGGCTACTGGAAAGGCCCGATCCGCTAAAATTAGCGATACAGGTAAGCATGGAGGTGAATACCCAATGGCTCACGCTGCTTGCACGCGCAGATGTGAAGGGGCGGATTGCGCCGGACATCAACGATCTGCTGTACCGGGTAGACTGTTTTGAGGAGTTTTGCAAGGAGCATCATTGCTGGGGTGTTACGCGTTCCTTTACTTCGGATGATGCCCGGATGCATTATTTCCGTACGGAAGAAAGTTACCCGGATTATGAGCCTTATGATAAGCCTGCCCTGGAAGTAGTAATGATGAGTGGACTGCCGGGTGCCGGTAAGGATACATATATCCGCAAGCACCTGAAAGAACTACCGTTGATCTCGCTGGATGACATCCGTGTGAAGATGGGCATTGCACCAGATGACAAGAGTGGTAACGGGCGTGTGATCCAGTATGCGAAAGAGAAAGCAAAGGAACTGCTGCGCAATAAACAGTCATTTGTGTGGAATGCCACCAATACTACCCGGCAGATGCGATCGCAATTAATTGACCTCTTTACTGCTTACAAAGCAGCCGTTCATATCATTTACCTGGAGGCTCCATTTACGCAGCTCCTGGCACAAAACAAGGGAAGAGAAGCAGTTGTACCCGCCGCCGTGGTGGAAAAGCTGGCCAACAAACTGGAGGTCCCTTCATTGGTAGAAGCGCACCAGGTAACCTACATTGTCCCGGTCAAAGGTGAACAGTGATTGTATCAAAACCGGACTATGCCATCTTTCCTTGATCCTTAAAATATTGATTGTTAAGTTTCCTGGAAGATGGCATTTTTTTTATGGTGTATAAGGGATAAGTTACCTCCCCTCTTTACTGCTAAAATAGTTGCCCATGTTCAGGAACTACCTGGCAATTGCCCTGAGAAGCTTTTGGAAAACAAAGGTTTCTTCGCTCCTCAACATTATTGGCCTTTCTACGGGCATGCTGTGTTTTATATTGATCTTCCTCTTTGTAAAAAATGAGTTGAGCTATGACAGGTACCACAAGCATGCGGATCATATTTACCGGGTAGTAAAAGATTTTGTCAATGCAGACGGCTCAACAATACCAGATGCAACGACGCCCCCTGCTTTGGCACCAGCCTTACGAAACAATCTCCCGGAGGTGATGAGCGCAACGCGTTTATTCCCCAACTGGGGGAGAAGGTTTTTAATTGGTCAGGGAGAGAAACGCTTTTATGAAACAGCGCTCCTCCGGGTTGACAGCAGTTTCTTTGATGTGTTCGACTTTCCCTTCGTAGTTGGCGACAAGGCCCATGCTTTTAAAGGGCCACTTTCCATTCTTCTTACGGAAGCATCTGCCACTAAATATTTCGGTAATGAAAATCCGGTTGGAAAGACGATAAGCATTGATATCAACAATGGCCAGGATTATATGGTAACGGGGATATTGAAGAATGTACCCGCAAACTCACACTTCACGTTCGATTTCCTGATACCCTTTGTTTCGGGCAGAGACAGCACCCTCAATGACAACTGGAACCGGCATTCTTTTTACACTTATGTACTACTTCATCCTTCTGCAAATGCAACAGCCTTTGGCAGCAAATTACAAGCGCTTGTCCATACGCGCCAACCGGAAAGTAAAGATGTGTATTATGCCCAATCGCTTACCGCAATACATTTGGGATCAAACCTCAAATGGGAGCTGGGCAACAATGGCAACCGCTTACAAGTGAACATTCTGCTGTTGGTTGCGGTATTTGTAATTGTAATAGCTGGTATTAATTATGTAAACCTGGTAACAGCGCAGTCGGTTAAACGGGCTAAAGAGGTGGGGGTCAGGAAAGTGACAGGTGCTTCGCATGGATCGCTGGTAATGCAATTCCTGGTCGAGTCTACCTGTACAGCCTTTGTTGCTTTTGTGGTGGCGCTACTGATTGCAACTGCACTACTCCCCTTTCTTAACCAGCTATTGGAAACGAACCTCGTATTATTTTCAGCAATACGATGGGTATTTTGGATACAATTGGTCGGCATTACATTCCTGATTGGACTTGCGGCGGGCTTGTATCCAGCCTTTCATCTATCCTCCTTCCAACCGGTGAAGGTATTGAAAGGAAGGTTTATGCCTTCCTGGCGTGGGCTGTATCTTCGAAAGAGCCTGGTGGTGTTTCAATTCATACTTTCAATCGTTCTGATGATTGGATTCATTGTAATCTATCAGCAGGTCGATTTCTTTACGCAAAAGAATTTAGGGTTTAATAAGGACAATATCCTGCTGGTGCCCAATGTACGAAGTACAGGCACAAATGGTAACCTCCAGGGGTTATGGCAGGACGGTCTGAAAAATATTCCTGCCATAACCCATATAGCCCAGGCAAATGGAATAATAGGGGGTGTAAGCTCCACCAATGGGGTAAGTAGCAAAAATGGGAGAAATCATATTGTGATCAATTTCATCCGGGCCGATCATGCCTTTTTGCCCACTTTACAAATTGAACTGAAAGAAGGCAGGAACTTTTTTCCTGCCGGCCAGGATAGTACGGGTATTATTCTCAATGAAAAGGCTGTAACACAACTCGGATTACAAAAGCCTTACCTGGGCCAGCAGATTGAATGGGATGATGCGGCAGGGAAGACCCGGCCATTAACCATCGTTGGGATTGTAAAAGATTTTCATTTCACCTCTTTGCACGACGCTATACAGCCGTTTGCATTTATCCAGCAAGAAAATAATGGTGGTACTGTTTTTATTAAGCTTCGTTCCAATGATCTTGCAAAAGATATTGCAGGTATTCAAAAAGTTTGGACAAAGTACAATCCCAATAGTCCTTTCGAGTTTACCTTCCAGGATGAGCAGATGACAAGGCTTTATAAAACGGATATAAGATTCAAGCATCTCTTTTCCTACTTAACTTTATTGGCCGTTATCATTGCCTGTCTTGGGCTGTTTGGGCTTTCTATTTTCACAGCGGAGGCAAGGGGTAAAGAAATAGGCATCCGGAAAATTTTAGGAGCAAGTGGTATTACTTTGTTCCGCCTTTTATCAAAAGATTTTCTGGTATTGGTATTAATTGCTTTCGTGGTGGCTTCGCCCATTGCCTAGTGGGCAATGGAAGGCTGGCTGAACAATTTTGCTTACCGTATCAACATTAGCTGGACGGTATTCCTTGTAGCAGGCATCCTGGCATTGTTCATTGCGCTGCTTACCATAAGCTATCAAGCCATAAAGGTGGCCATGGTTAACCCGGTAAAAAGTTTAAGGGCAGAATAGGACCATGGTTTTCCAGTCATCTACTGGTCCTATAAACAAAGCATAATAGGCCTTTTAAACAAAGTGGCAGGAGCGCACCCGATCTACTTTTGTTCCAACAAAACAAATTAACAATGGAACAAAACAATTATCAGGGAGCCTTGCAACAACCTCTAGGCTCTGGCTTTAACGCCCAATCGACCGCTACTGAAGTTATTAAAGGCATTGATCTTACGGGGAAATTAGCCATCGTAACAGGGGGCCATACAGGCATTGGCCTGGAAACCACCCGGGTACTAACAGGGGCAGGGGCCACGGTGATCGTATTGGCCAGGGACAAAGAAAAGGCGCTCAGGAATCTGGCAGGGATGGGCCGGGTAGAGCTAGCTGCAGTGGATTTTATGAACCCAGCCTCAATAGATTCCTTTGCCTTACAATTCCTGGCATCAGGTCGCGCACTCCACTTACTTATCAACAATGCGGGTATTATGTGGGTACCCTTGCGCAGGGATAACCGTGGTATCGAATCGCAATTGGCCACGAATTACCTGGGACAGTTTCACCTCACAGCCCGCTTATGGCCCGCGCTTAAAAACGCCAATGGCGCCAGGGTAATCAACGTATCCTCTTATGGCCACCAAATGGCACCCTTTGATTTTGAAGACCCCAATTTTCTTCATCGTGAATACCAAACGTTATTGGGCTATGGACAATCCAAAACAGCCAGTAACCTGTTTTCGCTGGAGCTCGACAACCGGGGCAAAGCCTATAAGGTAAGATCTTATTCTCTCCATCCAGGTTCTATTGGCGGTACTGAATTGGCCCGGGAAGCTCCCATTGAGTTATTTCAACAATTAGGCTACATTGATGAAAACGGCAACTTGAAACCTGAGGTAGCCGCCAAATTGAAAACAATCCCACAGGGAGCTGCTACTACAGTATGGTGCGCCACCAGTCCGCAGCTCAACAACATAGGCGGCGTGTATTGTGAAGACGTCGATATTGCCACTTTATCACCCGACCATATCGAAGCAGGGGTTCAGGGAGCTTCGCCTACAAGCGGCGTACGAGCTTATTCACTAGACGAAAAGGATGCCAAACGTTTGTGGACCTTAAGCGAAGAAATGACGGGCATTCGCTTTCACCTCAGCTGATGGTTGACCGGCAATGCCTGGCTCTTTAAACAAAAACCTGTTTGTATGATACTTACTATTTTTGCACTGATAGCCTCCTTCATAAAGAGAAGGGGCCATCAAAAACCCCGATGATCTTTATGGAATACAAAGCGAAATATATAACGGAGGATATTAAGCTTTCATGCTATGAGGATAAGTTCTTTAAATCGGAGGTGATCTTTGATCACCACATGCTGATCTGGTTCATTTCGGGGGAAACCAAGATCGTGCAGGCTGAGGGCACGTATCTTTTTAAAGCAGGGGATATATTCTTAATCCCCCGGAATCAACTGGCCACTATTATCAATTACCCCAAAGATGGCTTGCCCCACAAAACGGTGGTGATGCACCTGACCGCTGACAAGCTGCGTGACTTTTATGCCGGCCTGGAGGCAAAACCAAAAGCACCAGCCTTCCACAAAATCCATTGTTACAACAATCACCCCTTATTGGAAAGCTGTCTCACCTCGCTGATCCCTTATTTTGAAATGAAGGACCTGCCTGCGAATATTGCTTCACTGAAGATCACGGAGGCCATCAGCATTCTCCGGGCCATTGATCCCAAGATTGACGATGTGCTGGCCAATTTTGAAGAACCCGGCAAGATCGACCTGATGAGTTATATGGAAAAGAACTTCATGTTCAATATGCCCATGGAGAAGTTTGGTTACCTCACTGGCAGAAGTCTTACAACTTTCAAGCGCGACTTTAAAAAGGCTTTTAATACCACACCTCAAAAATGGCTTACGCAAAAGCGACTGGAGCTGGCGCATTTTCATTTTGTGGACCAGAAAAAGAAGCCCATTGATGTATGTTATGAAGTGGGTTTTGAGAACCTGTCGCATTTCTCCTATGCCTTTAAAAAGCAGTTTGGCTACGCTCCTACTGAATTATTAGCGGGGAAGATCTAATTCAGGGTGAGCCGCCCTCGAAGGGTGCCCCACCCTAAAGACGGAATAGGACATATAATGAAGAACCATAAAACACAAAGGGCTGCACCATGGCAGCCCTTTGTTCATTTAAGTGGATGAAGTTAATTGTTTACTGTTTGATCAATCGAATTGTTTCAGCTCCTGTCGGTCCTTCCAATTTCAACACATACACACCGCTTTTTAATTTGTTGATGTTTTTGCTGATACGTATCTCACCGGGTCGGATGGTCCATTGGTTGATGAGCCTGCCATTGAGGTCCAACAACTTCAGGGAGCGCCAGCCCTGCTGGCCCAGGTCAATCACAAAGGGGCCATCTGTCGGGTTGGGATATACCAGGGTTCTGGCAGTTGCTTTCGCATTTACCTCATCATTTGGAATAGCAGTAAATAGCTTTTGTCCAGTACCTACCCCTGCGGTGATCTTGACACAATCATCAATACTGAACCAGTTGAATTTAAAGCTGCCTGCCTTAACATGAATGCCGGTATAGGTAAGTGCCGGCAGGGTCATGGTATCTTTAATGGTTTGCCAGGCGCCACCAGTATTGGGAATATCAATGAGTCCAAAGATCACCCCACTATGTCCTACACCTGCCTGGGCGGGCGCTGTGGTTGATACGCGCAGGCTCACAGTGTATATACCTGCTGTAGGTACACTCAGGGTATTGTAGGCAAAGAAATTATTGAGGGCCAGGCCCGCAAAGTTCTGTCCGCCGCCAATATCGGTACAAGCCTGTAAGTAAGGCCCGGGCGAACGGTTGGAAGCAGTTTCAGCTTCGTATTTATTGTTGCTATTGCAGCTCAGGTTGTACACTGCCACAGATGCGATGGCTACGATGGTATCGGCATTTACAGTTACTGTATACGAGCCTGGATTGTTACCAGCAGTGAATAGACCAGATTGACTGATGGTATTGCCCGCACCCGTTACTGCCCAATTAAGACCAGTTACGGGCATCACATTGTTATTGGCATCGTAACCAGTAGCGTTGAATTGTTGGGTTTGTCCACCAGCTAATTCCAGGGTCGCCGGCAGTAGTTCCAGTCGGGTCAATACGGGTGGAGGCGCGGCACAATTATCTATACTGAACCAGTTGAATTTAAAACTACCCGATACCACATGGATACCGGTATAGGTCAGGGCAGGCAGGTTCATACTGGCCTTGATGGTTTGCCAGGCGCCGCCGGTATTGGGCAGGTCGATGATACCAAAGGTGAGACCACTATGCCCTACTTTCAATTGGGCTGGGGCGGTAGTACTGATGCGCACGCTGATGGTGTATTTACCAGCTACGGGTACATTCAAGGTATTGTAAGCAAAATAATGTCCCACGGCCAGGCCGGCAAAGTTTTGTCCGCCGCCAGCATCGGTACAGGCTTGCAGATAGGGGCCGGACGCATAATTGGAACTGGTCTCTGCTTCATATTTACCGTTTACGGTACAACCATACTCCACTTTTACCGGGGCTGTTTTAGTAATGGCGCCAGCAGTAATACTCAACACGTAATTACCCGGTGTATTACCTGCTGTGAAAATCCCTCCTGTATCCACGCTGTTACCAGCGCCGCTTACTGACCATTGCCTGGTTGCAGGCAGGGCCATTACCGTATCAAACTGGTCATAACCGGTGGCTTTAAATGCATGGGAAGCACCTGGTGGAACGGTAGCCGAATCGGGCGTTACAACAATGCGTGTGAGTACTGGCACGGGTACAATTTTTACCACGGCTTTTCCGATGGTCTGTGGCATGATGGCCCGCACGGTATAGTATCCAGTGGAATCACCAGCAGTGAGCAGGCCATTGGAATCGATCCGGTTGCCTGTGCCGCTAACATGCCAGAAGGGGCCTGCCAGCAGGTTCATGTAATTGTTGTGCTGATCATATGCAGCAGCCTTGAACTGTTTGGTTTGACCAGCCATTACGGTACTGCTATCGGGCGTTACAACGATAGTGGTGAGGTTTACATCACCGGCAGGAATGAACTGCAGCCAGTTGAAGTTCCAGCCACTGGCATTGGATTGTATGCGGATGGTCTTTGACCCGGGCCCCAGCAGGAAGGGCGCTGAATTAACGGTAGCCCAGTTTTGCCAACCACCACTGGCAGGTAGCTGCACGTTGTTGATGGTGGTGGTATCGATCAACATCTTTAAACTGGTAGCTGTATTTACGGCCACACGGTATTGTACGCGATAGAGGCCCCAGGAGGGTACCTGTATATCGTATTCAAACCAGGTATTGGCGCCAATATAACTTACGTTGCGGCTGCCACTGGTATCGGCTGTGGGTTCGGTGCAGCAGGAATTGGAATTATCAAAGCTCTCAGCTTCTATGCGGGCAGGTATCAACTTGTAATTGGTAGGCCGCACATTTACATTGGTTTGCCCGCTAAGGGTTGTTGTATCAACAGTAGCAGTAGCGCTTACAATACCTGCTGTTTGTACAGTAGCCAATCCACCACTTGTAATGGTATTGCCCACGCCGGTAATACTCCATACGGGGGCAATGGTCATGGTACGGCCATTCTGGTCAAATGCCTTTGCGGTGTATTGTTGCGTTTTACCGGGCAGCAATAATAAGTCGGCTGGTGTTACGGCAATACTATCCAGTATGGGAGTGCCCAATCCTTTTTGGTATACGCGCACATAATCCACCTGCATGCTATCGGGCCAATCGGCTTCTACAATACTACCACCCATACCACCACCTATGGCCAGGTTGAGGATGATGTGGAATTGTTGATCAAAGGGCCAGTCCTTCCAATCGGTATGGGGATTGGCATAGGTGTAACAAACTGTACTGTCATATATAAAGCGCAGGGTATCGGGACTCCATTCCAGTTTATATACATGCCAGGTAGTATCGGCATCGGGCAGGAAACGGGAGGCAGACAAGTGGCCTCCATTGGTCCAGTTATTGTTTTGGGTATGTACAGTAGAAAGTACAGTGCCAAACTTATTGCCTACATGCTCCATAATATCAATTTCACCACTGCGGGGCCAGCCGCCATAAGCGCTGGCGGTAGGCATGAGCCAGATGGCAGGCCAGGAGCCATGGGCCTTTGCCAGTTTGGCCTTTACTTCCACCTTACCATATAGGAAATCCATTTTGCCTTGTGAGATCACACGGCCCGATGACCAGGGTTCGGTAGTAGTACCATTGGGAAAATCTTTCTTCCCTACAATCACCAGGCTACCATTGCGTACGCGTGCATTATCGCGGGTGGAATCGGTATATACCTGTTGCTCGCCGTTGATCCATCCCTTCGGTTTGGGATCAACTGTCCATTTGGTTTTATCGGGCACTCCATCCACGGTAAACTCATCATTGTAGATCATGGTCCAGTTGGGATTGCCTTCAAACAGTACATTGCCTTTGGCGATGTAAGTGGTGGTATTGGGGTTTTGCAATTCCTGCCCGGCTATTTGTAATTGCAGGGTGGTACGGGAATAATTGGCGGGAGAGTTGCCACTTAAGGTAATGGTGGCGGTGGTATCATTGATGCGTTGTACGCTGCCGATGGATACACCGGGCGGCAGATTAGTGGCCGTCCAGTTGGTGGAAGTTAATGAGGGCTTGAATACATCGCCATAGAGCCTGGCCTGCAGCACTACGCCATCTTCCTGTCCCATGTTTACACGGGTATCAGTAAGTGTAATGCTTTTAGGATTGGGTGCCTGTACCAGGTCGAAATACAAGGTACCTTTGGCTTTTTTGCCATCGATATAATGTACTTCAATGCGGTTGAAATCGGCACGGTTGCTTACGCTTTGAAAGTTGAAACTGGCCTGCTCCCAGCGGTTCACCTGGCCCACTTTGTAGGTAAAGTAAACTGCCCGGGTGTAATCAGTACCGGGTTGTAGTTTGAACATGATCTCATCGGTGGTGGTACTGTACACCAGCATTTTGAAGGTAGCATTGCTCAGGAGATCGAAGGGGGTGGTCAGGTTACAGCCTGCGCTCATGTACTCGAAGCAGGTGGTATCCTTGGTAAATTTGGCTACCAGGGGGCTTGTGTTCAAACCACCGGGGGCGGGATTGGGCACCCCGAATTCTACTTTACCGGTGGCGCCGGGGCCTGCGTAATAGGTCCAGCGACCCGAGCAGGGGCCATTGCCTTCCATATCGTCCAGGAGTAATAGTTGTGCGCTCGCACTACTGCATAGCAGTAGCAGGAACAACACGAGCAGTGTTGAAACTTTTTTCATATGACAGCGTTTTAGGTTTTTAGCGAGGAATAAAGAGTACGGCGTCGGCCACTACATTACCACCGGCGCCATCGGCGGTGATGGCTACTGTTGATCTTTTACCGGCAGGCAACTGATAAGCACCAATGTTTACCCATTCGCCGGAGGTTTGTCCTGCTACCTGTATAGAAGCCGGACTAATGATAACCGGGTTATTCTTTTTTCCATCATAGACCAGCATGGTTATTTCGTGGGCCATATTGGCGGTCTTGGGCAGGTAGATGTATACATCGTATTTACCAGCCCGGTTAATGGTTGGCGTGAAGTTGATTGATTTCTTTTCATTGGCCGATTGTTGGGCCACCAGGTGGGAAGGACCATAACCACCTTTTTGTACAGCCCACTGGCCGACCGTGGTCACTTTTTCTTTATCATCATTGTCTACAACGATCTCGGGTGTTGATCCATTGGCCAGGGGATTGTTCTTTAAGGATGCCTGCAGCTTGGCAATATTCACTTCCTGCACGGGCTTCTTTGTATTGATGGCCATTACAGCGGCTACTGCTGCTGATTGCCCCAGCACCATGAATACGGGTTCCATGCGGATGGAGCCATAGGCAATATGACTGGCCGAAAGGCAAACGGGTACCAGGAGGTTCTTACATTCTGCTGCTTTAGGAATGATGCAACGGTATGCAATGGGATATGGACCAAAGCCACCGATCTGCACGTCGCCTTCATTTTTAACCATGCCATTTACTACCAGGCGCTGACAATTGTGGGAATCCATGGTATAAGCAGCCATACCAACTCCATCGGTTACTATTTCCTTGCCTTCGCAATTGGCCTGGGTCATTACATACTGGCCTACCATGCGGCGGGCTTCGCGTACGTACATCTGAGGCGACCAATTTCCGTTGCTGGTATACTCATCTTTGGGATATCCCCATTTCAGCATTTCCTTACGCAGGTGTTCGGGCATGCGGGGATCGTGGCCAATAAAGTACAAGAGGCCCTTTATGTAGGTGGTATGTTCTTCGGTGATCTTTTTACGGGTGGCATAATCGGCTTCTGCATAATCGTAGTTCATGCCGATCATATCGGTTGAGAAAGGCCCGTTGTTGTTAATGTCTGTTTTATGGTTGGGCATGAGGTCGAACTTAAGAAAGCCCCACAGGTCGCCCACGGGTTTCTTCTTCAGTACGCGTAACAGGAGTTCATATTTATCCGGATCATACCCCGCGGGCTGGGTGATGGGGATGAGGTTATCGGGCTGACTGGTCAGGCAGATCCTGAAATTATAAGCCTGTACCTTTTTATCGCCTTGCCCCTGGGGTTCCAATGCGGCAGGACTAATACCGTAAACCAATCCACTTTCAGGTTTACCCGGTTCTTTATAAGGATCAATGCCATCGGGGAATTGGTGTTTTTCTCTTAGCTGTACGCCATTATAGGTTTCGTTGTACAGGCTATTGGCTTCCCGGCCCACAGTATAGGTTACGCCCGCCCTGGCCATGAGGTCGCCCTCATACGAACAGTCAATGAACATTTTGGCCTGTATCTTTTTAGCCGTTTGCGGCGTTGGATTGTAAGGATCATTGACCTCAATTTCCCGGATGGCGCCCTGCTCTTTTTTCACATCAAATAAAGCGGCATTGTACAGCACCTCTACCTTGGCCGCCTGGATATAATATTGAAAAGTTTGTTCGGCAATGCCGGGCTCAAATATCCAGGATTCAAACTTACCGTAATGATGGCCCAGGCGTCGATAGAAGTCGAGCGCCAGTCCCGATACTGCATATTTGTTTCCAATATCGGTATAACCTAGTCCGCCTGAGCTAAGGCCGCCGAGGCGGGTGCCGGGTTCTATGAGCAATACGGTTTTACCCGCTTGTTTGGCAGTATAGGCGGCTATCACGCCGGCACTGCTACCGCCATAGATACAGATATCTACGGAACGGGGTGTTTGTGCCACTCCACTCAGGGTGATACAGAGACACAGGATAGATGTTAATTTTTTGATCAGCATAGGTATTCTTTGAGTGATCTTTTTTGTTGTACAAAGCCGGAGGCTTTGAAATATACGTCACCAGCCAGAGGCTGGCGACAGATGGCTGGGATTAATACCCGGGGTTTTGGTCTTTTACGGGATCAATGGCTTTGTTGTAATTGGTTTCATTAACGGGTATGGGCCATAGCAAATGTTTATCGGCTACTGTTTTTCCTTTGGCAGCCAGGATGGTTTGTTTGACGATGCCGAGGCGTTTGAGGTCGAGCCAGCGCTTGCCTTCATAGCAGGTTTCATACATGCGTTCGCGCACGACTAAGTCTAAGAAGGATTGCATGGTATTGTAATCGGCCAGTTTAAAATCAATGGCGGCATTGGCCACTGCGGGATTTACACCATAGGCACGGCGACGCACCATATTCAACTTTTCCATGGCATCGGTAGTAGGGCCATTATTTACCCGGTTGGCCGCTTCGGCATACAGCAATAACAGATCGGCATACCGGTACATGGGATAATCATTGCCGGCATTGCTGGCGCCTGTGGCTTTGAGGTCCCTGAACTTGCGGTTCAATACGGTAGTGGGGCCCAATCCAAATGTTTTAGGATACCAATTGTAGTTATACCGTAGGTCGTTGCGGTCCCAGTTTTTCATAATGGGTATTACTTCCGAATCGCTGTAGTTGGTATAATAGCCGCCCGGTGGGAAATAGCCGGAGCCGGGGTAATGGGCATACATTACGTAATGGAATCCCTGACTGCTGCCCAGACGGGAGAACTTGAAGTAAAAGATCTCTTCGGGGGTGCTCACTACTTCGGCGCCATAGAGTTTTTCAAAATCATCGGCTACGGTAACATTGACCAGTGCATGTTTTCCGGAAAGGATCACTTCATTGGCTTTGTCTCTTGCTTCGGTCCATTTACCCTGATTGAGGTATACATCAGCCAGCAAGGTTTTAGCAGCCCATTTGGAAGGGGTGCCGCCCAGACGGGCAACATCTGGCAGGTTGGCTTCGGCATATATCAGGTCGTCGAGTATGAGCGTGTAGACTTCGGCGGCGGTATTACGTTTTACATCTACGTCTTCCATATTGTTTTCTGTACGCAAGGGCACGCCACTCCAGTTGCGCACCAGGCAGAAATAATTGAGGGCACGCATGAACTTTGCTTCACCTACAAACTTCGCTACATCGGCTGGTGATATCTTGGTGCCCTGGGGCGCTCTTTTGATAATGATATTGGCATTGCGGATGGACTGGTAAAAATTGCGCCACATATCACCAATGCGGGTAACATTGGTATTGTCCAACCCGGCATAATCATTCAGGGGTGCATGGCTGCCACGGCCATACATGTAATCAGCATAACATTCCAGTTGTATGGTATACAGGCCACCAATGCTGCTGACGGTTCTCAAAGGGGTGTAAATGGCATTGGTGCCCGCAGCCACTTCGGCAGGGGTATTGTAAAAAGTTTCTTCTGCTATGGAGTAAGGGCTTTCTTCCAGGGATTTGGCGCAGGAGCCCAGTAAGAGGGAGCAGGCTATTAATTGGAAAACTTGTTTCATATAAAGAGTTGTAATCGTTAGGGAATTTATCAAAATGAACAACGGATGCCCACGGTAACGGATTTGGCAGTAGGGTATGAGAAATAATCAATACCCTGGGTAATGGAATTAGAGCCGCCAAATACATTCATTTCGGGATCGTACCAGCTATAGTTGGTAATAGTAATGAGGTTTTGCCCACTTACATACAATTGGGCATTCCTTAGCCATTTGGCCCTGATGGTAGTGCCGCTGAGGTTATAGGCCAATTGAATATTTTTGAACCGCAGGTAAGAACCATCTTCTACAAACCTGCTCGACATATTGCCGGGCAAGGTGCGGGTAAGTTTAGGATATTTGGCATTGGTATTGGTGGGCGTCCAATGATCGGTAAATACTTCAGCAGGCAGGTTGAGGCCCATACCCAGATCAAAGGAAGCTGCCTTATTCAGGTTGAAGAGGTCATTACCTTGTGATCCCTGGATAAAGAGGGAGAATTCAAATCCTTTCCAGGCCAGGTTGGAATTGAAGCCATAAATAAAATCAGGATTGGGATTGCCAATAAAAACTTTATCAGCGGCAGTGATGTTACCATTCTTGTCTACATCTTCAAAAACAGGGATGCCTTTATCGTTGTAACCTGTTTCTCTGTATCCATAGAAAATTCCCATGGGTTGTCCTTCTCGCAGGAGGTTGACGGCGTCATTGAGATTGCCTGTATACAAGCTGTTACCGGGAATATCCTGTCCGCCATATAGTTTCAATACTTTATTTCTGCTGCGGGAGATATTGGCGGAAACGTTCCATTCAACAGGCCCATGAAGGATATTGGCATCGATGCCCAATTCAAGGCCCTGGTTTTCTACCTTGCCTACATTGCGCAATACATTGGCATACCCCATGGAGGCGGGCAATTGTACGCTGTTGAGCAGGTCACGGGTTACTTTGCGGTAATAATCGAAAGTGACCTTAATACGATTGTCAAGCAGGCCGGCATCGAAACCTACATCAAACTGATCGGTAGATTCCCATTTCAATTTACCGGGCAGGGTACTACCGGGTGCCAATGCATTGTATAGTGCATCACCAAAAACAGTTTTGGATCCGGATAGTTGATTCAGGGTTGCATAGGGACTAATGGAAGGATTGCCCACTGATCCATAGCTTACGCGCAGTTTAAGGTCGGATACAAATTTTACGGGCTCAAAGAATTTCTCGTCCGATATACGCCAGGCTAATGCGGCAGAGGGGAAGTTGCCCCATTTCTCAGTAAAGCGGGAAGAACCATCAGCACGGAAACTTACGGTCAGCAGGTATTTGTCCAACAAGCTATAGTTGACCCTACCCAACCAGGAAAGCATCACCCATTTTTCATAATAAGAACCGGGTATGCCGGGTGTTTCGGCCAGTCCGAGGTTATAGGTAGCCGTATTGTCGCTGATAAAACCGGTACCATCGGCATTTAAGGAAGTATAGGTATTGTCCTGATAGGTAAAACCACCGGTGGCGGTGATGCCATGAATGCCGTATTTAGCTGTCCAGGTAGCAACATTCTCGTTGAGGAAACTGGAGCGTTGTGTTGAACTTACGCTGGCGTAACCAGTATAGTTGGTAGTGGTATCTATTTTAGCGTAGAAGTCGGTGCGGTCGGTAGCGCGCTCTACCCCACCGGATACTTTGAAGGTAAAACCTTTGAATGGTTTGATGGTGAAGGCCACATTGCCCAGTATGCGGTCTGCATCAATTTTATCCGTTACATTGTCGATGGTGGTAAGCGGGTTGTTGATGGCGTTGGAGATAAAGGGATAGGCTGTATTCAACCGCCGGTAGGCACCTGTTTCGGTATAGGGCGATAAGGTAGGAGGTGCACTGAGCATGCCGGAGATCAGGTCATTGCCCCGGTTGCCACGTCCTGAGTTTTGCCGGTTGCTTTTGATCTTCACGAGGGAGAGGTTGGAAGCAACGCTGAACATTTTACTGATCTCGTGGGTAAGGTTGGTACGAACGGAGTAGCGGTCAAAATCGCTGTTGCGTATAATGCCGTCCTGTAAGAATGCACCGGTAGAAAAGGAGAACTGTGTTTTTTCATTGCCACCGCTCACATTGAGGTTGGTGGAATAAAGGGGGGCGTTGTGCATGATCAGTTTTTGCCAATCGGTGCCTGATGATTTACCAAAGTCTTCAATTTGCTGTTGGGTAAAGAAGGGAGCTACATTGTCATTCACGGCCTGCTCATTGTAGAATTTGGCATACTGTTGTGCATTCATCAACTTCAGTTTCTTAGCAGGCATTTGCAAGGTATAGGCCGATTCAAAATCAACATAGGTGCGGCCTCCTTTACGTCCGGCCTTGGTGGTGATCATCACTACGCCATTCGATCCCCGGGCGCCATAGATGGCTACGGAAGAAGCATCTTTGAGAATGTCGATGGATTCGATATCAGCATTCTGTAAAAAGGTGGGATTGCCATTCACGGGGAACCCGTCCACTACATACAAGGGCTCGTTGTTGCCATAGATGGAGTTGGTGCCCCTGATGCGTACACTGATGCTACCACCGGGGGCGCCGTTGTTTTGCAATACCTGTACACCGGGTGCGCGGCCCTGCATGGCCTGCACCACATTGGTGGTAGGAAAACTATTTACTTCTTTGCCACTTACCTGGGCCACTGATCCGGTAAGGTCTCTTCTCTTTACGGTACCATAACCCACTACTACAATTTCATTGAGGTTGCGTACTTCACTCTGTAGCTGGATGGTAATGGTAGTACGGTTATTAACGGCTTCTTCATGTACCTTGTATCCTACATAGCTAAATACAAGGGTAGCGGCTTCGGGCACGCGGATGCTGAAGGAACCATCGGCAGCTGTATTGGTGCCTTTATCCGTTCCTTTTTCCAATATGGAAACACCAGCCAGGGGTTGGTTCTTGCTATCTGTCACGATCCCATTGACCCTGATTTCGGCCTCGCGGGTAACTTGCTCTTGCTGCCAGTCGATCTTTACCTGCAGGTCCATATCCATTGAATCACGATGTAGTTTTTCTATTACAACGATGGTATTGTTCTTGACGGCATACTCCAGTAAGGTATTGTCGAAAAGCAGTTCCAACGTAGTAAGGAGGGAGCGGGTACGCAGGGGCAGGTTTACTTTTTTATATGGTGAGATTTGTGACTCCACATAAGCAAAGCGGAAGTTGCTTTGTTTTTCAATCTGGCTAAACGCATTCTTAAGGGACTCTTCCTTAAGGCCTACGGAGACCTTGGTATCTCTTAAGATTTGCGCTTTCCCGGGGCTGGCCACCAGTAAGTTAGCGGTACAAAGCAGGGAAGTAATGATGAGGCAGTTTAGTTTCATAATGAATAGCCATTTTTGTGAAACTGGTGTTGGGTAATGGACACAAAAACGCCCATTCCTGGCAAGAAATCTCATACCTTTAATAAGTTTTAAATGTTACGCAATATTTAAGACCCGGCTACTCTAACTTCCACTTAGGGTAGCCATTTTTATCAATACGATAAGTGTTTATTGGTTTGCACACCCTTCGCCTTCGAGCCAGATGGTTTGTTCATTTTCTTTCGTCCATGATGAGCGGGTAAGTGGCCCCAGAATTTCCAATATTTCTTCCAATGATTTCCCGGTAAGGTCAACGGTGAACCGGCAATTGCGCAGAGCTTCGTTACGGAATCGCAATTCTATATTGAAATGGTGGCCAATGAGCAGCGCAGCGTCTTCATACCGGATATTATCGAACTGCAGGTCATTATTTTTCCATTGCATCACCTGCTTTATATCGACCTTTCCCTGGTGTCGTTGTTCGGATTGTTTATCAATGATGAGCTGATCGCCAGCTACCAGGATACTAAGCGACTTTTGATTGTCCTGCCGCTGCACCTGCACTTTTCCACGCTCTACGGTAATGGCCACCTGGCTATCTTTTGAATAAGCCTTGATATTGAAAGCGGTTCCCAATACACGGGTAACAAAAGCACCTGTATGCACCAGGAAGGGCTTATGGGGATCGTGGTGGATATCAAAATAGGCTTCGCCGGTGAGGGTCACTTCACGGGAAGCAGCTGAAAAGGCAGCAGGATAATCCAGGTGGCTATCGTGATTGAGTGTGACAACAGAACCATCGGGCAGGATAATTTTCCGGAGCGGGTTTTCTTTGACATGGCCGGTCAATGGAGGTTGTATTACCGGCTGTTTACTAAAATACCACCACCCCAGGGCCATACACAATAAGAGGGAGGCAGCCACACCTATATACAGCGATCTGCGACCCAGGCGACGAACCGGGGCAGCGGTATACCCGGTTTCATATTTACCTATTTTTTGTTGTACACGTTCAAATACGCGGTCTAATTCATCGTGGGCGGTAGGATGGGCATTCTCTTCCCGGTGCCATTGGTCCTGCAATTCCTGGAGTACCAGATCATTCTCTGATAGTTCGGACATGAGCTGCCAGAATTCTTCTAATTCCTGCCGGGAGCAGGTATTGTCCAGGTATTTTCTAAACAAGTATTTTAACCGGATGGGATTGGAAGACATATGGCATCGTTGTTAACCATATAAGACGACTGGCGAAAGGGGGGAGTACTATTGGGGATGCAGATTTATTTTGCGGGAGTCGGCAGTCGTGAATCGGCAGTCGGCAGTCGGCAATCTTTCGCTTCGCAGGGATTATTGATGCATGAGGATGCCCAATACAACGGCGCCAGAGAGGTCATGAGCCTGGAGGAATTGGCGGATGGATTTGAGGGATTCGGCAATGGTATTACGTACGGTATTGCGGGAGAGCTGCAGACGTTGGGCAATTTCGTCATGGGTTAGTCCTTCTACCCTACTCATGGTGAATACCATTTTGCGCTGGGGAGAGAGTTGGTCGATGGCCTGGTTTACCAGGTGCTGGTATTCACTATCCAGGAGTTTATGATCGGCTTCCTGCTCGCGGGTGGATTCCATTTCCTTACGGATCAGTTTGTGCATCCGTGCATCGCGTGCAGCTACTTTAAAGAAGTCGAGGGCTTTATTATGGGCAACTTTTTGCAGGAAAGCATCGAGGTGGCGAATATCCTGGATCAGTTCGCGCCCTATCCATAGCTTTACAAAAATGTCAATGGCAATTTCTTCAGCGATCTCTCTGGATTTGGTTACACGCAGCAGGTAATTGAACAGCTTGGAATAATGCAAGTCAAAAAGCTGTTTGAATGCTTTTTCATTGCCAGCCGAAACCTCGTGCAGTAAATTTGTTTCCTCGTTCATGCGATGCAATCGTTGAAGTGCTACTCTAAAAGGAAGCTGAAATTAGCAAAGATTTTCCATGTATTCCAAATACAGGTACCCCAAGCCTGGTGGGAGTCCCCCATGAGGGGTGCCTAAGCCAGCCTAAAGTCCAAGTCTCTATAAGGTCTCTATAACCTCTCTGAAAGGTCTCTGTAAACTCTCTGTAAAGGAGGCTATTTTTCCTAATTGCAGATCAGGCCGGCGGGGCCATAGCAGCCTGGTTTGTCGGTTGGGGAAAGGGGAATTGGGAGCTGGCAATCAATAAATTGCTGTTAATTGCCCTGGCAAAACACTGGTTTTCCGGAGGGCTAAAAATTGGTCCTATTTTTATTTGGTGGCAAATAATCAGGCTGTTATCTTTGCCGTCCGAAAAATGCCACACGAAGAAAAGTCTTCACCGGTTTTTAGGCATCAAATGGGGGATTAGCTCAGTTGGCTAGAGCGCTAGCATGGCATGTTAGAGGTCATCGGTTCGACCCCGATATCCTCCACCCAGGAAAGAGGTTCATCATCAGATGGACCTCTTTTTTTTGCTCCTCTCTCCGGCACGTCGCCCACATGCAAAAAGGCTACTGCGGGTTAACACTAAATCAGCAAGCTCAAATTCCACCCCATCGCCTGCATCAGCAGTATACGAGTTGCCCAACAAATAACACGAATACGAAATACATTTCAAGTATCACGTCGTCCCGCACACTCCTTTAATAAACTGTTAATCTGTGTTTGGGTAATTCTTCTTTTCTACATCTTTGACAGCATTCAGGAAATCAATCTTACTACTTTGAAGTCTTCCTTGTTTTAGACAGGACTTCCAGGTATAAACAATGCTTTTTCGTTTGTCATACTCATAAAATATAAAAAGATTGTAATGCCCCTTCAAATGAAACCCATCGCCCTGGTGTTCCTTCTGTTAACCAGCCTTTATGTTTTTCCCAATGACTCAGTTTCTGTAAGTATTTCTTTCGATAGCAATTTAAAGCCTGAACTTTTTTCTGTTGAGATTGGGGATGGGATTAACTCGCAGTATCTTTCGATTAAAGAAAAACGGTATTGGAGTGGCCATTTGTATGCTCCATATGGCGGCATTACGATATACTACAACACCAGTGACACCACCTCAAGTCTGAAAAAGGTGTTTTTTAACAAGGGCAAGGTTTTTATCCATATAACGGAGTCGAAGGACAGTAGTGAGCTCTTTGCCATTGACGAAAAACGTTCCACCAACCTGGTGGGTTATGAAAAATTAGGAGGAGCCAAACTTGATTCATTTATAAAGTGGGAAGCAGAAAAATTCTGGACCTTTTTGAAGGCCAACCGGCGCAAAATAGGAGCAGACTCAGAGATAACACAGAAAGCAGAATCGCTGGGTGCTTCTTTACTATATAAAGAAATGGAATTTGTACAAAAGCATCCAAGTCTATATATATCCTTTTGGACTTTTTTAAATAGGCTTGCCAGAGCCAGAAACTGGACCGCAGATTCAACTTTACACGTTTACAACACCTCTTTGACTGATAAATACAAAAATTCCAAAGCAGGGCAATACATTGTTAGTATGCTTCAGAATAAGGTCAATATTGCCACTGGCAAGGCTTTCCCCGCTTTTTCTGTTACTGACATCAATAATAATAAACTTGAATCCTCCAAATTAAGAGGAAACTATGTACTTATACAATTTTGGGCTTCCTGGTGTGTCCCTTGTATAGCAGAGGTCCCGGCCTTAAAGATCATAAATGACCTGTACAAAGACACGACATTTAAACTTATTTCCATTACTACCGACAGGGATTCATTGGCATTTAGCAGGGCAATCCAAAAACATGACATGAACTGGTCGCAGGTGTTTGGAGACCTGAGCCTTTACAAGGCATTGGGTGGAACAGCCATTCCCATGGTCTTTTTGCTTGACAAAAACGGGAATGTGATTTTTAACAGGGATACAACTAAGGACTTTGACCTTGTTCTTTTAAGAAAGATCCTCCAGGACCGGTTAAAAAAATAGATTATCAATCGAGGTCATCGATTCGACACTGAGACGCTCTTTCCCGAAAAGGTTCACAATTGTTGTGAGCCTTTTTTATTGACCATCCTGACAGAAAGCAAAATCCGGTTATCAAAACCAGGAACTAGTGAGGAATCAATCCCGCCAGTTTTTCTGCTTCTTCAATTGCTTCACAAATGCGATCCACTCCTGTAATTATTTGATCATGGGTATGAGTAGCCATAACCTGCAGCCGGAACCGGGGCTCCAGCAAGGGGACAACCGGGTACTCAGCAATCATGGCTATTATATTTTTTGCTGGCAATATCCGCTGTATCAGTCTGGCTACACTTTTCTGCTTTACCATTACAGGAACAACAGCTGAGGGAATACCTAAACAAACTTGTTGTTTTTTTTCAAATGCCGCTCTCATATATTTTGACAATCTATCCAAATGCTGTCTGCGTTCTTCACCTTCTGCTGATGTTATTATTTTAGTGGCCTGCAATACGCTCGCAGCCTGTACAGGTGAAATGGCATTGGTGAAAACGTACGGGGAACTGAAGGATTTGAGGTATTCCAGCACTGCCGGGGAATGAGTGGCAAAAAAGCCGCCGTTTGAGGCAAAACATTTTGAAAAGCTACCCATTACAAAATCTACTCGCCCTTTCATTCCCTGCAAACCAATTTGACCTGTACCTCCGGGTCCCATGGAACCAAGGTCATGTGCTACATCTACCAGCAAGGTGGCATTGTATTCATGGCATATTGCCTGGGTTTGTTGTAGGTCTGGGGTATCGGAGTTCATGGAAAAAATGCCTTCGGTTACTACCAGTATGGCATTGATCGTATCTCTTGCCCGGATATCATTTAAAACTTGTTTCAGGTGCGTATGGTCCAGGTGATCGAACTTATAAACATGCTTTCTGGCAGCACAAGCTGCACCAAGATTTAAACAGGCATGCGCGAGGTTATCTATGACGATGTAATCATCTTTTCTTACCAATCCCATAATGCTACCAAATCCACTCGCCCAACCTGTAGGATAAACCATGACATGCTCCATGCCAGTCAGCGTTTTCAGTTTTTCTTCCAACGCAGTAGTGATAGTAGATTGGCCTACTGCAAAGGGAGAACCGGCACCATGTGGACCAAAGGTTAGCAAGGCTTCCCTGGCTGCATTGATCACATCAGGATGAGCACTTAATCCCAGGTAATCCTGGGAAGCAAAATTGATCCCTGAAAATTCATTTTGTTGTGCATCGATCGTGGAGATGGTTGTTCCGGGAGCCGTCTGCAACCTCCTGGAATAATGCCAGGTACCTGTTTGTTGCCTGATACTGTACCATTCATAGAAATGATCCAGCCGGGATATGATGTTGCTTCCAGTGAGGTGCGCATAATTGGCCAATGAACCTGACAAGGCAGCTGCTAACCCCGCTTTTAATTGTGCTTCTATGGATGATGGTTTCATGTTGAAAGTTTGTTTTACAATAACTAAAATTATCAAAGCCTGCACCGTCACTCGCTTGTACTCACTTGCCAGCTTAGTAGCTTCGGCCATTAACCCTGACTGTTACAACAAATCTATATGAGTTTCTCCCCCCGTTTTTCATAAAAGGGACAGGCTCCTCCAAAACGTGGGACGAAGTGACCGGAAACCAGGGACGAACTGCATTTTTTCCCCGAAAACATCCGGCAATCTGGGACGGCCGGAGACAAAACCTGGGACGGACGGCATATGTCTTGGGACGACTGACACAAAATTCATTGTTTGTCCTCATTGCTTCCCCGGATCCTCCTCAATGCCTCCTCTTTGGCTCCTCGGGCCCCGAGGAAGCAATGAGGAACCAAAGAGAAGGATGTTAGGACCTATCGAGGTACCATTAAGGACAAACACTACATAACCTGGTAATAATTAACCGCAGCGATTCCGTTAGCTGTAGATTCTACGGAGTTATTGAAATCCACGCCGAAAAATTTTAGTTTATTACTACACTTTACTTTTTAAACGCAGAAACGGTCTCTCAATCACATAATACGAGAACAGGGCTGCCAGGAAAACAAACCCTATATTTTGGGGAAACTTAGCTACCCACCAGTTGGCCTCACTGATGAAGATCTGCTGCCAGAGGTAAATGCTGTAGGATATGGTGCCGATATAATTGACAGGTTTCAGGTTGAGGCATTTGAACCAATAGCCTCTTGGACCAAATACGGAATACATGATGATGGCAGCTATGAGGCAATTGCCGATGGTACCATAAGTAGTACGTCCCAGGGGTATGAAGATAAATCCCAGGTGTATGCGATCGGCCAAAGGAGGAATATACCTGAGTACGAATAATACAATCAATGAGGTCCAGCATATGGGGGTCCAGTAAGGACGCATCACCGCCAATATCCTGTCTTTGTACAAAGCCAGTAAACAACCGGTAGCAATAGCATCAATACGCCAGAAGAGGGTTAATTCGCCCATCCAGCTTACGGGATAAAAATGCAGTACCGTCCTTATTACCGGCACACCGAGGAAGAGTGACCAGGAAGCTAGTTTTCTGAACTGGGGGCCACGCAAAAAGATCAGGGGCCAGCACAAATAAAATTGTTCTTCAATGCTGAGTGACCAGGCGTGGGCGGTAAACCAATCGAGGTTCCAGTTAAAATATTTTGTGTAGGTAAAAGCAGTTAAGAAAGACATGCCACTGATCTGGATCACCCCAAGGATATTCAGCACCACATACACCAATAACAGGAAGTAATAGGCGGGAAATATCCTTAATAATCTTCTGAGATAGAATTTCTTTACGGAAATGGTATTGGTGCGCTCTTCTTCCTTCAGGAGTAAAGTAGTGATCAAAAAGCCGGATATGATGAAGAAGGCATTGACACCCAGGTGACCATCCTGCAACATCCGCACCAGGGGCATGATCCACCTATGCCTGGTTAAAGCCTCAAAGGCATCTGTATTTTTCCCCAGATGGTGCAGTATCACCAGGCCAACGCTAATTGCCCTTAATCCATTTAAAGAGGGAAACCAGTCATTACCGGCACTCCTTTCATTGGTCATTACCTGCTGTTTATCTGTTTGCTATTGCCCACGTTGTCATCCTGCGGCTGTTGGACCCATGGTTTTCCGGGCACCAAAATACGGTGTATTTTCTAATCCCCTTTCTTTGTTGATGCAATTGCTTTCAACAAGGGTATACAATTCATGTAAAGGAGTTTAATTTTGAAAACCAATTACATCCACAGATGAGTGCTTTACAATACCGGACATTACTGGAAGAAGAGATCGGGCTGATTGCCACCATCGACCGGACAGAAGAAATATTTGAATACTACGTATACCAGGATTCACTGAAGTTGATACCTCATCATGAAACAGTAACGCAGTTTGATCCTGCGGAACTGGAGGAGATACTGAGCCGTCAACACAAAATAATGCAGGAAGGTGGCTGGGTGTATGGGGCCTTCGATGCGGGGAAGCTGGCAGGAGTGGCTTCGGTTGAAAAGCAAAGAAGAGGCAGCCGGGCCAACTATTGCAAAATGGATATCCTGTACGTGAGTAATGGATACCGGGGCCTTAAGATCGGGCAACGGTTGCTGGAGGAAAGTAAAATAGCCGCCCGTCAACTGGGGGCCAGCAAATTGTACATCTCAGCCACGCCTACACGGCATACGGTTGATTTCTATATGCGCCAGGGGGCGGTTATTGCCCAGGAAATAGATGAGGAATTGTTTAAGCTGGAACCGCTGGATATCCACCTCGAACTGTTTATATAGGGATGAAACTTCCATTGGCGGCTTTAAACTGTCTATTGGTCAACATTTTTTTATGCAGGTCAGGCGAATGGCTAGGTTTGGGATAAATCATTATTATATGAAACTAATTGCCTGGTTCTATATCCCGCTCCTGCTCCTTACACCCTGTTGTATACATGGGCAAACTACTACTACATCTTCTTCGCAAAAGCCTGTGGGTGAATGGCCTGCCTATGGCAATGATGCCGGCGGTATGCGCTACTCGTCACTTACGCAGGTTAATAATAGCAATGTATCGTCCCTACAACCAGCCTGGACCTACCAAACGGGTGAACTGTTTACCTATGAAGGCACGAAAGCCATATATCAGGCGGCTTTTGAGGCAACACCTATCATGATTGACCGCACGCTTTATTTCAGTACGCCATCGGCCCGGGTATTTGCGCTGGATGCCGCCACGGGCAAAGAAAAATGGGTATATGATCCTGCCATCAACCTGCGTACTGGTTATTCAGAAATCACCTCCCGTGGTGTTTCGGCCTGGCCGACTGGCGGTAAAACAGCGGAAAGAATATTTGTAGCCACTATTGATGGCCGACTCATCGCACTGGATGCCAGGACGGGCAAACCCATCACCTCTTTTGGCAACCAGGGCACAATAGACCTGAACAAGGGCATGGGTGGCAATATCAGTGTTACCTCGCCCCCTGCCATCATTGGCAATACGATCATTGTAGGGTCGTCCATGGGCGATAACCAGCGCTTTGATTACCCTCCAGGAACTGTACGAGCCTATGATGTCATGACAGGCGCTTTGAAATGGGGCTGGGACCCCATACCCAGGGACTCGACGAATAAAGCCTGGGATACCTGGAAGGGACCCAAGGCACACAAAACAGGCGCTGCCAATGCCTGGGCTGTTATTTCAGTGGATGCTGCCCGCGACCTGGTTTTCATTCCTACCAGTTGCCCAAGTCCTGATTACTATGGGGGTGAAAGGCTGGGACAAAATTTATACGGCAATTCAATTGTGGCACTGCGTGCCTCTACGGGTAAAATGGTTTGGTATTACCAGGTGGTACACCATGATTTGTGGGATTATGATATTGCGGCCCAACCGGTCCTTACGAATATCGCTAAAGACGGCAAGCAAGTACCTGCGGTTATTGTAGGCACCAAGATGGGGCATATTTTTATCCTGCACCGCGAAACGGGCAAGCCGCTATTCCCGGTGGAGGAACGACCAGTGGCCGCATCTGATGTTCCCGGCGAAGAAGCCTGGAGCACACAACCCATCCCGGTATTACCCGCACCAGTGGGTATACAACGGGTTACAGAAAAGGAAGCCTGGGGACTCACAGAAGAAGATAAAGAAGAAGCCAAAAAAAGAATTGCGCAATACGTCAATAAAGGCATTTTCACGCCCCCTTCCTATCAGGGTTCTATCATGACACCCGGCAATGCAGGAGGTATTCATTGGGGTGGTATGTGTGTGGATCCTAAGCAACAAGTGTTGATCACAAACATCAACCTATTGCCTGCTATTATACGCATGGTGCCGCGCGAAAAGATCAATGAACTGGAAGGACAGGGCAGTAAAGAGGTAAGAGGTGAAACTGGTTATCAAAGAGGAACGCCCTATGTCATGAACAGGGATTATCTTTTCAAAATAGCGGCAGGTAAAGGGCTAGTGATGCAAACAACGCCGCCCTGGGGCACGCTGCTGGCCATTGATCTGCGTACGGGCGCTAAAAAATGGGAAGTGCCGTTGGGTTATATGATGGACCCTGAAAAGTATCCTGATGCACCTAAATGGGGCTCGATCAATTTTGGCGGCGCCATTGTAACAGCGGGCAACCTGGTCTTTGTAGCCGCTTCGCGTGATGGACACTTCCGTGCTTTTGACGTAAACAGCGGTGCGGAGCTTTGGAAATACCTGTTGCCTGCAGGCGGACAAGCTACTCCCATGACGTATAGTCTGGATGGAAAACAATACATCGTGATCGCTGCCGGAGGGCATGGCAAACTGAACACTAAAATGGGAGATTATGTGGTGGCGTTTGCGCTTAAGTAGCAAGTGCGAAGTCGGCAATTGGAAGTCGGCAATCGGCAGTCGGCAGTCGTGAATCCTTTGCTTCGAAAAATTGATAGGTGAGTATAGCCATGAAAGAGCGGCCTGACCCTTTGGGGTTGGGCTTTGCTCATTATAAGAGCTGGTCCTTAAATATATCTTTTACCATATTGATCTCTTTCTCGTAGAGGGTTTTCTTGCGGGTTCCAAAGTACAACGTGTTTTCAACGATCTGGTGTCCCTCCCATACCTGTTTCAATTTACCGGTGGCGATCTCCTCCTTGCACAAAAAGTCGGGCAGCACAGAAAAGCCCTGGCCACCACTCAAACACCGTACAATGGAACTGATATTGGGTACAATGTAATTGGGCTTAAAATCGAGATGACGTTTGAAGTTCAGTTGCCAGAAGTTCTTAAGATGCCCCATATCGGCAGCTGTACTGTACCAAAGTTGCTGCCTTAACCAACTCTCAGCCTCCTTCCACTTATTATCTTTTATTAAAGGGAGCAGGGATTTCAGGTTGGTTTTTGAACCGCATACCAATACAATCCTCTCTTTGGAGAAGGGCTGGTACTCCAGGCTCTTTTGATCATCCTTATGGGGTGTTATGATGAGGTCCAGCAATCCCTTATCCAGGTCATGGATCATTTGGGGATATTCACCAAACTTAATGATGACGTTAAAAGGCAAGGAGGAAATATGTTTTTCGAGGGTGAACTGGAAAGTTTCAAAGCACATGCCGATACTGATGGTGGCCCTGTCGGCTTTGGAGCTTTTGTGAAAAAGCTGCTCAGCTGTTTCCAGTTTGTTGATGGGTTCCAATACAAAATTATACAGCACTTTCCCTCTTTCGGTAGGCACCATTTTGCGGGCAGAACGGTCAAACAATTTGTATCCGGTATAGGCTTCCAATGAGTTGAGGTGCAGGCTTACACCGGGTTGGGATATGTACAAAGCTTCCGCAGCGCCTGTTAACGTTTCTTTCTCATAGATCGCTTTAAAGGTCCGGAGCCATTCCAGGTTGAGTATCATACACTATCATTTTTCTGATACAAAGGTATAATTTAAGCTATTATGCTAATAGTTCAATTTGAAGGAATTTTGTGCCTGTCAAACTAAAATATATGAACACGGTTACTAAATCAATTGAACTTACAGCGGATAAAACCAGCGTCCAGGCACCCGGCACCAAGGGATTACCGGCAGCCTTATGGGCCTTAACGATCAGTGCTTTTGGCATTGGCACTACTGAATTTGTCATTGTTGGCCTGTTGCCCACGATGGCCAATGACCTGCATATTTCGATCCCCTCCGCCGGCTTGCTGGTGAGCTTGTACGCCATCGGTGTAGCGATTGGTGCGCCCATACTCACGGCCTTAACCAGTCGCATTCCCCGCAAGCAATTATTGATTGCCTTAATGGCCTTATTTATAATCGGCAATGGGCTGGCTTCGCTGGCGCCGGGTTTTGTACCCCTGGTCATAGCCCGTATTATTACAGGGTTTGCACATGGCGTTTTCTTCTCTATCGGTTCTACGATTGCCGCAGCACTGGTACCGGCCGAAAAAAGGGCTTCTGCCATTGCCATCATGTTTGCCGGGCTTACGGTAGCCATTGTAACGGGTGTGCCCTTTGGTACCTTTATCGGTCAGCAGTTTGGCTGGCGGGCAACTTTTATTGGCGTGGCCGCCCTAGGCGTAATTGGCCTGGTGGCCAGCTGGATACTGGTGCCCAACCACCTCAAAAATGAAAAAGCGGCTTCCTTCAAAACGCAGTTAAAGGTGATCACGAATAAACGTTTATTGCTGGGCTTCCTCATGACAGCACTGGGCTATGGGGGTACGTTCGTAGCGTTCACCTATCTTTCGCCCATCCTGCAGGAGATCATGGGTCTTTCAGAATCGGTGGTCAATGTGGTATTGCTGTTGTATGGTATAGCGATTGCCATTGGTAATATTGTTGGTGGTAAGGCTGCCAATAAGAATCCTTTAAAAGCGCTGCGCTGGATGTTTATATTCCAGGCACTGGTATTGTTGCTGTTTACCTTTACGGTGCATTATACGGTTATTGGAATCATTACTTTATTCATCATGGGGGCGCTTTCTTTTGTCAATGTACCCGGACTTCAGTTGTATGTAGTACAAACGGCTGAACAATACTTGCCCGGTACAGAAGATGTGGCTTCGGCTTTTAACATTGCCTCCTTCAATATTGGTATTGCTATTGGGGCGTATGCCGGCGGATTGATTGTAGCTTCTCCACTTGGATTAGGGGCCACACCCTGGGCAGGGGCTATATTGGTAGTGCTGGCGATGGGTGTGACTTTGTTGAGTGCAAGAATGGCAAAGAAGTGATTTTAAATCATTGGGCTAAAGCCCAATCATGTGTGTAGTCATCTTTGTCCCCGCCCTAAAGGGCGGGGCAATACCCTTTGAGGGACCAATTTTGATTGTTATCCCTTTGAAGCCCTTGATCCTAAAGGGCGGAGCAAAGGAAAGAGAAATCCTTTTTTTCAATTCATGGGGCTAAAGCCCAAACATGTTTATAGTCTCTCTTTACCCGGCCCTAAAGGGCCGGGCAATACCCTTTGAGGGACCAATTTTGATTGTTACCCCTTTGAAGCCTTTGACCTAAAGGGCGGGGCAATACCCTTAGAGGGACCAACTTTGATTGTTATCCCTTTGAAGCCTTTGTCACTAAAGAGCCGGGCAAATTCAGGAGCCATGACCAAACTTTTGCAGGAACTCTTCTTTCTTGCGGCGGGCCACCATCACACAATTGCCATTCTGCATTTCGATTTGTCCGCCATCGCCCTTGATATAACGCTTGATGTAATTGAGGTTAATGATATGGGAATGATGGGTACGAAAAAAAATGTGGGGAGGAAGCAGTTCACCAAAATCCTTTAAGGTGCGACTGGCCAATAGTTTAGGGTGGTTGGCAAAATGGATAACAGTATAATTGCTCTGCGCCTCCAGGTGAATAATATCGGCGGTATTGAAAAACAACAAGCCCTCCATCGTAGGAATGGCAATCTTATCCAGGAAATGTTTTGTCTGGAGGTTTTGCTGCAATACTTCCAGCTTTTCGGCGGTGGGTTCCAGGGTCTGGTCTTGCACTCTTTCAATGGCCGCCTTCAGCTCATCTATATCCACGGGCTTGAGCAGGTAATCAAAGGCAGCATATTTAATAGCCTTGATGGCATACTGGTCATAGGCAGTGGTGAAGATGAGGTGAAATTGCTTATCGGGCAACTGGCCCAGCATTTGAAAGCCATCCATACGCGGCATTTCAATATCGAGGAATACAATGGCAGGTTTCTTTTCCCTGATCAGCCGTAGGCCCTCTACGCCATCCTCTGCTTCGCCAGTCAATACAACTTCCGGACAGTACTGGTGCAGCTTTTCCCGCAGGGCAAGCCGGCCTTTTTGTTCATCATCTATGATTATGGCTGTTAACATTATTGCATTTTTAAAAGTACCTGCACTTTTGTACCAGCAGCTTCCCCATCCTTTTTAAGATCGGTTACGATTACGGAGGCATTGGATTCATTGTTAAAAAAACGCACGCGGTCCCTGCTCATTTGCATGCCATAGGATTTATTTTTTCCGGGCAGGGTGTTCTTAGGAGCATCCCTGCCCAGGCCATTGTCTTCAATGATAAATTCAATATGCTCTTGTTTTTTGGCAACTGTCACCACCAACTTACCCTTATTGCCGGGTTTATTTTTAAGCCCGTGTAAGATAGCATTCTCTACATAGGGCTGTACAATGAGGGGTGGCACTTTATAATCATCCTGCAGCAAGGATTCATCGGCATGGATGGAAGCGGTGAATTTATTTTCATAACGCAGCTGTTCCAGGTCAATGTACAATTGCAATGTTTCCAGGTCCTTGGCCAGGGTAATACTATTTTGTTTGGAGCTGTCCAATATGTTGCGGAGCAATTTGGCAAACTTATTCAGGTATACGGTAGCCCGGTATTTATCATTGCTTTGTATGAGGGCATCAATGCTGTTGATACAGTTAAATACAAAATGGGGATTCATTTGGGCCCTTAAGGCCATCATTTCGGTTTCAGCTATTTTTTGTTTCATTTCCGCTACGTGCCGGATATTCCTGATCCTTCGTTTTACCAGGAAGTAGATCAGGCCAGCCACCAGGACCACCGCCGTTAAGAGAAACCACCAGGATTGCCACCAGGGCCGCCTAATGGTAAAATGCACGGTGGTTTCCTTACTCCATATACCGGCATTATTGACAGCCCTTACAGTAAAAGAGTAGTCGCCTGCGGCCAGGTTCAGAAAATTGATCTGCCGCTGATGCCCCACCCCTATCCAATCCTGTCCTTTGAGGCGGTAAAAGTATTTATTCAAAGGACCATCAGCCAGGTTGATGGCAGTAAAGCTGAAACTAATATCATTCTGGTTATGCGGGATCATGTAATTGGCCTGCACAGGCTGATCGGTATTGTCGATGGTGACCCGGGTAATTTTGATGGCCAATGCAGGGGATTCAGACAACAAAGCATCGGGATAAAAGGCAGTCAGGTAATGATTGGTAGTAAAGAATACCTTCTGTGAACCGGGGTCAAATACCACATCGGTGATACTGGGTTCGGGCAAAACGTTGGGATGCATGAAGTTCACAAACCTGTTTTCGCCAGGCTGGAAACAACTGAGGCCATTGGATGTGCCTATCCAAATCCTTCCCTTATCATCGGCTGTAATACAGTGCACTGCATTGGAAGGTAAACCCTGGGCCACTTCATATTTGGTGAAACGATGGGTAGGAATATGATAACGGAACAGGCCATTATTGGTAGCTATCCACAATACATCTTTCCGGTTGCAATACAGGGCATTGATGAAGGCATTGTCGAAAAGTGAAAAATAATCGGGGGTAATGATCTCAAAACGGTTGAGGCGTCTCACCCACCGCACCAGGCCGGCGCCATCCTGGTTACCCATCCACAAGTTGGCCTCCTGGTCTTCGGCAATAGCCAGGGGATATCGGATGGGCAGCCGGTTATCGCCTTCGCGTGATGAATAATGGGTAAAGGAACGATTGGCAGGATTGTATTGCACCAGACCATTGCCAAACCCAATACCCATCCAGGTAAGGCCCTTACTATCTTTGAAAACAACCGTTACCGGCTTACTATCCATGGCAGCCGGTTTGCCCTTGATGGCCAGCAGACCGGTTTGTTTGGTAGCCGGATGATACCAACGGATACCTAATTGTGTATTGAGCCAAAGGGTGTCTTTGGATTCAGTTTTCAAAACACTCCAGGCAATCCGGGACATGGGATTTCTATCCACCACGATATTATCCAGCAGGGTCAAATCTTTGGTCAGCTTAAAAAAACCGGATGCTTCGCCGGCCACCCAAACGGTATCGTCAATAAAAAAGACCTTCCATAGGTTCCATACGGTTTGTTTATTGTTATCCAGCAGGATGGATTGTACGTTTTTTGAAGTCCCTACCGATTTGAATAAACCATTTGAAGTTCCCAGCCACAAGGTGCCGGCTTTGTCTTCCCAGATCGCATTGAGGGTTTTATCAACAAACTGCCTGTATAAACGGATGGTGCCTTTTTGAAGAAAAAAAGAGGAAGGCAGGGTGGAAAAACCGCCTTCCTCAAAAACACAGACCAGTGACTGATCGCCAGCCTTAACCAAATGAATGGCCTGGTTTTTAGGGCCCATCACCGTGTTCTGCACAACAAACGGTGTAGCATGGACCTGTTGGGTAACCGGATCGAAAACGCTTAGGCTGTCGCCCCTGTATTTTATAAATTGGATATTTCCATTGTCATTAAAGTACCTGCCTCCTGAAAGAAAGTCGCTCAATATATGGTAGGGATGTCCTTTAAGGGTACGCAACAACTGTAAAGTGTCGGCCTGGTAATTGTATAACATCAGGTTGCCGATATCCGCCAGCCTGTTTTCCAGCGTCACCAATATTTCATTGCCGGGCAATAACTCCAGGTTACCTACATAATTCATCCGCTCCTGGTTATAATCTTTTTCGCTATAGCCCCGGTACACTTTCAAAATTTCGAGCTGAGGGCTTAAACAATAAAGGGCAGTCCGGGTACCGGCCCAGATATTATGGAAGGTATCGACCACCATAGATCGAAAAGAATTATCGCGGCTAAACATCACTGGCTTACTTTTTACCAGGAAATTCCTGAATTGCAGGGTATGGATATTCAGGAGTGAAAGACCGGTAGTGGTAGCAATCACCAGGTGGCTGGCATCATAGGAGAGGATATTGGTGATGTTGTTGCCTGGAAGTGCATTCTTTTCCCGGTCGTAAAAGAAGTTCCTGAATTCGGTTCCATCATAACGGCTTAATCCATTGGTAGTAGCTATCCAAAGAAATCCATCTTTATCCTGGACGATGCCGGTTATCTGTGCATCGGGCAATCCATCTTCCATCCCCAGGCGTTTGAAGCGAAGGCTGTCGGGCAGCTGTGCTGTTAACAGTGTACAACTCAGTAATGCCAGCAGTAGCAGGCCATATGGACGGACGCCTTCCATGCCGGTTCTTTTGTTGTAAATTACTACTAATTCTGCCAACCGGCTTTCAGGTAGCATCATAAGGGCTGCTGATCGCATTAATACAAACGGGGTATGATATTTTTCATCATTCAAAACTTACTTTCCGGATGCGCTGATTATTAAAATCGGCGATATAAAGATTACCCTGGGCATCGGCACACATATCGGAAGGGGTGAAAAACTTAGCCACAGAAGGGTCCCCGTCCTGGAATCCGGCAAAAGAGAGATCGGGTTTACCAGCTATTGTGATCACCATACCTGCCTTGGTTATTTTGCGCAGGGTATTGCTACGGTCATCAACCAGGTAAATATTTTCCTGGGCATCTACCCACATGGCTCTTGGCCCATCCAATTTGGCAGTGGCAATGGGGCCATCGAGGTACCCGGTGGTAGTACCGGCAATGGTGGTAACGGTACCGGTAGGTGTGATCTTCCTGATCTTATAATTGAAATAATCGGCTACATAGATCATACTATTGGCATCGCAATAAATGCTGCGGGGGGTATAGAATTGGGCGGCGGTGCCATTGCCATCCAGGTAACCCCAGTTACTGCCGGCCAGGGTACTCACCTGCCCGGATGGAGTGATCTTGCGCACTTTATAATTGTTGGCATCGGCCACATAAAAATTGCCCTGTGCATCGATGGTAATATCTTCGGGCGCGTAGAATTTGGCCGATCCTGCTGCGCCATCCTGGTAGCCGATGGTACTGCCAGCAAAGGTAGATACCATGCCCCCCGGCGTAATTTTGCGGATGCGGTCGTTGCCCTGGTCGGCCACATAGATATTGCCCTGGGCATCGCTGCACAATCCCTGTGGATTCCAGAATAAGGCTACTGCGCCTGCTCCTTCGGCCAATCCCCTCACACTGCCGGCAAAAGTGGTGACGGTACCAATACCATCAGCAGCTAGGGTGACCTTCCTGATCTTTTGACCATAATGATCGGATACAAAAAGATTGCCCTGCGGGTCGATACAAATACCCCGGGGGCCATCAAATTGGGCAGCAGCGCCTACCCCATCCTGGTACCCTTTGGTACTGCCTGCCACGGTTGACACCATGATGGTATAGGTATAATTAAATACTGGCCCGGTAGCTGTCTTACTTTTTACGGTTACTGTCACCGTTCCGGTGCCCGCCCCTTTGGGCACTTCGGCTATCAACTGGGTGGCCGTAGCACTGGTGACCTTGGCTGCCTTATTGTTAAACTTCACTTCATTATCGGCCAGGGTGGTGGAAAAGTTGGTTCCTGTAATGGTTACCACGGTATTGAAAACACCATTATCGGGTGCGATGGTGCTGATGGTGGGTGGCGTTGCAGCAGGAGGAGGATTAACCGGCGGTGGAGCAGGGCTCCCCCCTCCCTTGCTACAAGCTGCCACCATTGTAAACAACAACAGCACAAAGAATAAGGTCCTGTTTTTCATATAAAGAGGTTTAGCTATCACTTTATGTACATACTCCATCCTTAGCCAAATATGTAGCTCAATAGCCGGAAAGGGAAACCTTAATGAGCCATTCACAGTAATGGGTGAGCAGGCGGGGAGAAGTCGCAACAAGCCCATGGAGAGCCTTTTTTCCACTCCCGGTATTTGTGCAATTGGCTGTACCTTCAAGGCATAAATTTTCAGGTAGTGAACAGGGGAACGCAACTAAAATTCAAGCAACTGGCGGTGATCATCATTGCCTGGATGCTCATGGGATTGCTGATGACGGTATATGACCTGCTGGTATTGCTTACGGACAATACGCTGGGCCTATCGGATAAATATTCGTTTACGGTTTCTGCCGCCCGCAATATCGGGGCTGGCCTGGTAGGCGCCTTGATTGGCGGCAGCCTGCTGGTATTTTATGTCAATGTAAAGTACCAGGACAAACCTTATGGTTATACCATCTTCATTGTTTGTATTTCGCTATTGCTCATTGTAGCCTTTATTTCGGTATTGATGGGGGTGATCATTGTACCCATGCGTACGGGAAAGGCATTAACGGACCCGGTTTCCTGGGCGGCCTTTCAAAAATTCCTGAAAGACAGCTCGCATATCAAGGCCACCATTTTCTGGGGATTTGTAGTCGGCATCACGCAACTACTGCTGCAGGTAAACCGCAAATTTGGACAAGGTGATTTCTGGAATATCATTATGGGCCGTTACAATACGCCCAAAGAAGAGAAACGGATATTCATGTTCCTGGACCTGAATGCCTCCACTACGATGGCGGAGCAATTGGGCAATGAAACGTACCATGCTTTGCTGAAGGATTTTTTTGCCGATATCACGGCGCCCATCCTGGAAAACAAGGGGAATATTTATCAATATGTAGGAGATGAAGTGGTGATAGCCTGGAATTATGAGGATGGTAAGGAAAACCTGCAATGCATCCGGTGCTTCTTCGACATGAAACTGCATATCCAAAAGCTACACAATAAATACCTTCAACGTTATGGACTGGTGCCTTCCTTTAAAGCAGGTATGCACTGTGGAAGGGTGATTGCCGGTGAGGTAGGCATCATCAAAAGAGACATCACGTATTCGGGCGATGTGTTGAATACCACTTCCCGTATCCTGGACAAATGCGGGGAACTCAATGAAGAGGTGATCGCATCCTCCGACCTGCTATCAGAATTGTATTCGGTCAGAAACTACATCACCCGTTCATTGGGCGCCATGAAACTTAAAGGCAAAGAAAAAGAAGTTATGCTGGTGGCCTTAAAACCCGCTTAGGGGCCGGTGTACAACCTAGGCCACTTCTGCTCTTTTATTGTATTTATTCTTGTAATCGATGGGTGATAAGCCGGTAATTTTCTTGAACACGGTCCTGAAAGCCTTGGTATCGGAATAGCCTACTTCATACATCACTTCATTCACGTTCTTCCGGCTGTTTTCCAGTTGTTTTTTTGCGGCTTCAATCTTCACACGCTGAATGTATTCAACGGGGGTATTATTGGTAGCTTTCTTGAACCGTCTTTCAAAGTGCCGGCGGCCAATGGCAAACTTTACAGCCAACTCTTCTACAGAAATCTTCTCGGTCACATTTTTTTCAATAAACTCCTGTGCCTGGCGGATGGGTTCATCTTCATGTTTCTTCTGGCCATTAAACATGATAAAGGGCGACTGGCTTTTACGGTCTATTTCTATAGCAAAGAACTTGGAGGCGAAAACAGCCATTTCGCGGCCTACGTATTTCTCCACCAGGTATACCAGGAGGTTCCAATAGGAGTTGGCCCCGCCGCTTGAATAAAGTCCTTCTTCTTCGGTGATGATCTTATCATCCACGAGGGTTATCTCGGGAAACATATTCCTGAATTCGTTGGCATAGATCCAGTGGGTAGAACATTTGCGGCCATTGAGCAGACCGGTAGAGGCCAGCAGGAAGGCGCCAATACAAAGGCTGGCTACTTCGGTTCCTTTGGCATGGTGTTTTACGATCCAGGGAATGAAGTCCTTGTTTTTTTCGAGGGCCACTTGCAGATCGCCACTAAGGGCGGGCACAAAAATGAGGTCGGTTTTTTTAACATCCTCCACCAGCACATCGGCGTGCACGGAAAAGGCTCCCTGGTTTAAGCGCACTTCTTTGGTAAGGCCTACCAGTTCCACTTTAAACAGTGGGGAATGGCCCGCTCTTGCCAGGAAATCATTGACGGCAGTAAAGATCATGCGGGGGTCGGTAATACTTGTTAAAACTGCCTCTTCGGGCACCAGGATAGATATGTGTTTCATCCGTACTTTTTTGTTAGTTAAGTTGGTCGGAAAATCCTTACGGATCATCCGGATCATGTAAAGCAATAGCCGGTCACCGGGCAGGTAAATGCCATGTGGAAATACTGTAAGGGGAGTAAAAAATCAGTTCTGTGGAACCAAATTTATAACAATATGGCTACACATTCAAACGATTTTTGATGACAGCTCATTACTATTTTCAGGACATTATAAAACATTGAAATAGTCATTTGGTTCAAAATCAACCATCCCCGCCCCTATCTCCAGCTATGGACCGGATCTTTCCATTGCGCTGGTTTTCAATGTCGCAACAACCCCTCAATTAGTCGCAACCACACGCTATCGGCGCCGCCCCCCCGGCGTAGATTTGTTGCAGTAAAGAGAAACTGATGCGTAAAATAATTGTCTCGATCAATATGACCCTCGACGGCTTTATGGCCGGCCCTCACGGAGAATTGGATTGGCATTTCCCGCTGTGGAATGATGAAATGACCAGTTTTGCCTATGAACAATTGTGCCTCATGGACAGCATTCTGCTGGGCCGTGTTACTTACCAGGCCATGGCCAGCTACTGGCCTTATGAAGGCAATAACAATAATTATGGAAGGCTGGACTGTGCCTATGCCAACAAGATGAATAATTATGCCAAGATCGTCTTCTCAAAAACACTGCGCACGGTAGAATGGCGCAATGCCCGGTTGATCCGGAAAGACCTAGCCAAGGAGGTCAGCGCGCTCAAACAACAACCAGGGTTGGACATCATTATATTTGGCAGCGGCAGCATTGTAAAACGGTTAATGAAACTGGGACTGATCGACGAATATGTATTGTGGGTGCATCCGGTTACGCTGGGCAGTGGCATTCCGCTATTCCAGGAATCAGACCAGCAATATCCCCTGCGGCTGTTAAAAACGAAGGCTTTTAGTTCGGGGGTAGTGGTGCTTTATTATGAAAAGGCGGCCCGTCCCGGTAGTGCTGTGCGCAAAGGACGTCCCAGGCCATTGATGAAGGTCACCTGAGCCAGCAGGCACTTCCCGCCCTGGTAATTCCGGTCCTTCACCTCTCCTTTGGTGTTGTATTACGCGCAAACGATTCCGCAATCTTTCCACCTGCTATATGGTTACCTTGTTAGAAGTGGCTGCTATATCATAGCTTTAAGCAGCCTCCTTTTACCAGCCGATCATTCTCTAGGGTGATCCATTCAAAAATGCAGGGAACTCATGAAAAGAATCATTGCTTCGCGCCGCCGGTTCATTGGGCAAGCCGGATTAACAACTGCCAGCTTATTATCCTTTAAACTGCCCTTGTGGACAAGGGAATTGATAGAACGTGTGTCACGCGGCAAACAGCCGCTTCATAATATTCCAGCCAATAAAAACCTGGACGCTGCCTGGGTAAGATCCTTATACCAACGGGGACATGCCACTACGTACCTCAAGTCGAAGAATGAGCTTAAATACATTGGCATGCCGGCTGGCGGATTACATGCAGGCACTGTTTACCTGGGTGGCGATGGACGTCTTTGGCTTTGGGGGATTTACAATGATGACCGGGAAGGCATTGACCCAAAAAAGGTGTTGTGGAATGATGGCACGCAGGAAGTAAAGGTGCGCAACCGGGATGGCGCCAGTTATGTGGAACCAGCGATTGCAGCCAATAAGCGGGTATTGGAACAAGGCTTTGCCATCCGGCTGGAATACAACGGCAAAGTATTGATCAAGGCATTAAGAGAGGAGGATTGGGAGGAGATAAAGTTTGAAGCCACCTATCCTACTGCCACCATTCATTACCTGTCGGCAGATTGCCCGGTGGAGGTAATGGTAAAGGCAGGTGGATTATTCATTCCATTGGATGCAGACAGTTCGGCCATTCCTGCCACTGTTTATTCGATTACACTAAAGAACAAAACAACCCAACGGATTAATGCATCCCTTATTGGCTGGTTCGAGAACGGAGCCAAAAAAATTACTGGCAAAGGCAGTGATGGGGTAAAGCAAAATACAGCGATTGTCCAGGAAGGGTACTGCAGTGTATTGGGGGATTTTAAAGCAACAAACCCGGCCACCACCACGCTGGATGATGGCAGCACCTGCATTACGTTGGTTGGAACAGGAGGAAAGGTAAATACCAATGCAATGCCCTGGGCTATTGACGATGCCACCTTTACCACGCATGATCAGGCTACTGCCACCAAAACAGCTGCCGAAAAATTAGTGGGCGCTATTACCACCCAGGCTGTACTGGAGGCAGGGAAATCAATGGAAGCCAATTATGTGCTCAGTTGGCATTTCAACCACCCACTACCCAAGCTGAATAAACTGAAGGATACAAAAGAGGGTTACTATTATGGTAAGCGTTTTAAAAATGCAGCTGAAGCAGGCGCTTATATTGCCCGCAATTTTCAACAACTGTATGGCCAAACGCTGCTATGGCAACAAACTTACTATGACTCTACGCTGCCTCATTGGTTGTTGGAAAGATCGTTGTTAAATATTGGTACGCTGGCCACAGCCAATACGTACCGGTTTGGCACTGATCGTTTTTGGGGATGGGAGGGCGTCAATGCCTGTGAGGGCAACTGTACGCATGTATGGATGTATGCACAGGCAGTTGGAAGGATATTCCCTGCACTGGAAAAAGACACACGGCAAAGAACGGACCTGGGCATTGCCTTGCGGCAGGATGGAGGTATTATCTTCCGTGCTGAATATGAAAGCCGTCCGGCGATTGATGGACAAGCCGGGGTCATCCTGCGCATCTATCGTGAGCACCAGATGAGTGTTGATGATTCTTTCTTAAGAAGCAATTGGGATAATATTAAAAATGCCACGGCTTTTCTGCTGGCGCAGGATAAAAATGGGGACGGCATGACGGATACGCCCATGGAAAATACGCTGGATGCAGTGTGGGAAGGGGAGATTGCCTGGATCGTTGGGCTTGGTATTGCTGCTGCCAAAGCGGCACAGCTGATGGCCGAAGAAATGGGAGATACACAGTTTGCCAATACCTGCCAGGAATACGTAGCCAAAGGCAGTAAAAATATGGCCGATCATTTATTCAATGGCTCCTATTTTATCCATCGCCCTGATGCCGCGCAGGGAAGAAGAAAGCTGGGTTCTTATAACACCTGTCATATAGACCAGGTATTTGGTCAAAGCTGGGCTTTCCAGGTGGGGCTGGGTAGGTTATGGGACAAAGAAAAGACCTTGCAGGCATTGCGCTCCATGTGGCGATACAATTTTGCACCGGATGTTGGTCCTTACATTAAAACGCATACAGGCGGCCGGCCTTATGCCTTAGCGGGTGAAGGGGGCATGGTGATGAATACAAACCCAACCAATGAAGCGCAACCTTATGGAGAAGATGTGACCTGGCAGCTGGGCTATTTCCATGAGTGTATGAGTGGATTTGAACACCAGGTGGCCAGCCATATGATGGCAGAAGGGATGACGGATGAAGCCCTGGTATTAACAAGGGCCATTCATGACCGCTATCATGCAGCCCGGAGAAACCCTTTTAATGAGATTGAATGCAGTGATCATTATGCACGGGCCATGGCCAGCTACGGTACTTTTATTACAGCCTGTGGTTTTGAATACCACGGACCCAAGGGTTATATTCGCTTTGCCCCCCGATGGAACAAAGACAACTTTAAAGCGCCCTTTACGGCAGCCGCCGGCTGGGGCAGTTATACGCAACAAATAAAAGGCGGCAGGCAGGAGCATGCTTTTACTGTAAAATATGGCTGGTTGCAGCTTCAAACCATCCGTGTGGAAAATATCAGGGGTACAAAGAGCCGGGCTGTTTCGGTGCTATTGAATAAGCAAGTTTGGCCAGCCAGTTATACGCAAGAGGGAAATGACTGGGTAGTAAAGCTGGAAAAGCCAGTTACGATACAAACCAAGGAGCGCCTGACGATATTCTTTCAATAATAAGGGGCCCTATACGGGCAATATTTTCAACAAAAACCAGTGGCCGGGAACCCCATCCCGTATTCCTTTTGGAGGGGCCTGAGGTGCATAAAAACGGGTTCACTTTTTAGGGCAATGCGCTAACTTGCGCCCATGCAAGCGCTCAATGATGTTCACCAGCAGTTTGCCGAATATTTTGGGATACCGGCATTGAAACCGTATGCCTATCTTTTATCCAAAAAACTAAGTGAAGGGCATATCTGCCTTTACCTGGATAAACTGGCGACGAGTGCAGATGAGCTACCTCCTTATTACCAGCATTTATTGGGCAATAGCCAGGCATTGGAAACGATGGCGCTGGTAGGTAAAAACGGGAATGATAAACATCCCTTTGTATTGTTCCAGAACAGGCTTTACCTGCAGCGCTATTTTAAGTACGAAACAGGTTTCCTGGAGCGCATCCGTCAATTCCTGGCAGAAGAAAAAGAACAATTGCCACAGCGCTTGGCCTTATTGCGCCAGCATCGTGCTTTTATCAGTCAATTATTCAATAGGCCGGCGCCCGGTGCTGCCGAATCAAAGGACGATCTGGTGGACTGGCCATTGGCGGCTGCCATTACGGGTATCCTGCATAATTTTACGATCATTACGGGCGGTCCGGGTACAGGCAAAACCACTACGGTAGCCAAAATATTATCGATCCTCTATGCCACCAATCCCGCCCTTAAAGTAGCGTTGGCAGCCCCTACGGGAAAAGCAGCAGCCCGCATGGCGGAAAGTCTGCGACAAACAACCATTCCACTGGAGGAGACCATACGGGAAAAATTCCAATTACTGCATCCCTCTACCATTCACCGGTTATTGAAGCCGGTAGCCAATACGCCTTATTTCAAGCATAACCAGGCGCATCCACTGAATTTTGATGTGGTGATCGTAGATGAGTGCAGCATGATCGATGTAGCCTTATTTGCCAAACTACTGGATGCCATAGCACCGGGCACCCGCCTGATCATGCTGGGTGATAAGGACCAACTGGCATCGGTAGAAGCAGGTAGTTTATTTGGCGATCTTTGCCTGGCGCAACCAACACTTAATCTTTTTTCGGCGGAAAGGCTTTCGCTGATCAATGAATTTATTGAGGAGCCTAAGTATCGCATACCAGCCAGTCATAGCAGCAAGCAGCATGGGCATCCTTTATTCCAGCACCTGGTGGAATTACGCCGCAGTCATCGCTTTACAGGGCATACCGGCATCGGTTCCTTCAGTAAAGCGGTTATACGAAATGAAGTAAAGGCCTTACAAAAATTTCTGCCACCAGCAACAGATGAACAGGTGGTCATTGATCCCTTGTACAGCAATGAACTGTTTGAAAAATTCATCAGTGGATATTCTGATTTTATACAGGAAAAAAACATCCCGGCTGCACTGAAGAAAATGAATGCCTTGCGGGTATTGTGTGCAGTGCGGGAAGGAGAACATGGTTTAAAAGCCATCAACAGCCGGATAGAGAAATACCTGGATCATAAGAAGCTGATACAATTTACGGTACCCTTTTATGAAAACCGCCCCATTATCCTGACACGGAATTATTATGAGCATGGCTTGTTCAATGGCGATACGGGTATTATCCGCGCTAATGAGCAGGGAAATTTAATGGCCTGGTTTGAAGACGGTAGCGGAACGCTGAAGAGCATTATGCCGGGTTACCTGAGTGAGGCCGAAACAGTATTTGCCATGACGATTCATAAAAGTCAGGGATCGGAATTTGATGAGGTATTGGTGGTGTTGCCCTCGCTGACCGATGCGCCCCTGCTTACGCGGGAATTGTTGTATACAGCAGTTACGCGGGCTAAAAAAAGGGTGTATGTGCAGGGATCAAAAGATACAATATTGGCCGCAGCGCACCGGGTAGTAGAAAGGGCTTCTGGCATTGCGGCCCGTTTTCAACCTGGTCAATTGGAACTAATTTTCTAATCACTACGAGGGAAGTCAATGGCGTTGTACCTGAAGGTTTCAAATTCACTGGAAAGCCTGGCCACCGGACTGGCAGGCAACCTGATGGAAGCAGGCGAAAGTGTATTTGATCCGCATTATATAGTTACGCAAACAGATGGTATGAATAACTGGCTGAAGCTGCAAATAGCTCAGCAGATAGGCATTACCGCCAATTGCCGTTTTCTGAAACCCAATGAGCTGGTACACCAGCTTTATTATCTATTGGGGGGTACGTATTCTGAAATACTCTCCGCCGCCAATCTGAGCTGGCTATTGTTTAAACTACTGGGAGAAAAAGAGTTTATTTCGCGATACCCTTCCATTGCCGATTATTTCACGCATGCGGGAACAGATGAGGCTACCAGAAGAATAGCGTTGGCAGAAAAGGTAGCCGACCTGTTTGACCAATACCAGGTATACCGCCCTGAGCTGATCAAGGAATGGAATGAAGGGGTCAGCACCAAGGATGCGGACCAAAGCTGGCAACAGTATTTATGGAGGAGCGCCAAGAAGGAAGCCGGTGATGCTCTGCCTGATAAAACGATGGTAAGCTCCTGGATATTGGACAAATTGAAAGAGCCTGCCAGCAGGGCTCAACTAGCCGCCCGCCTACCCCGGGTACAATTGTTTGGTTTATCTATTATTACGGCTTATCACGTTCAGATACTCTTTGAACTGTCGTCGGTAATTGATGTACATTTTTATTTTATCAATCCATCTCCGCTGGTATACTGGTTTGAGGACCGCAGTGAGAAGCAATTGGCCACCTGGCGTCAAAAAGGCTATCAGCAAATAGAAGGGAATATTATTGGCAATACCTTACTTACGGGCTGGGGGCGCGTAGTACAGGACTCGTTTGCTTTGTTCTTTGAGCACGATGAGTTTCTAAATGCCTATGAAGATATTGGTATTGTGCCGCCTGTTCCGGACAATTTGTTGCACAAAATACAGCACGACATTTTCAATGCCGCTACCACCAGCCGTAATGCCATTAGCCCGGCTGATCTGGGAGATGGTTCGATCCATATCAATGCCTGTTATACGGTAGCACGCGAAGTAGAGGTATTGTACAATTACCTGGTACACCTGGTGGATAAAAGAAAGGAAACCCTTTCGCCCCGGGATATTGTGGTCATGGTGAGCGATATAGACAGTTATGCCCCTTATATAAAGGCAGTATTCAGCAATGCCCCCTATCAATTCAGGTATACGATTGCCGACGAGAGTTACAATGAGAGTGATAATATTTTTACGGCCTTGCACTCGATCCTGCTACTGAATGAAGAAAACTTCAAAGCAGAGGCAGTACTGCAATTGCTGGATTCAACCTTGATCCGCAATCGATTTGGCCTAAGTGATCTGGCACGTATACGGCAGGTAGTGGATGCCGCCAATATCCGTTTTGGATTAAGCGGCCGGAAGGAGGATGATACGCACCTGGTGAGTTGGGAGTATGGGATCAAACGGATCATGTACGGCATTTGTATGAATGGGGATATGGTGTACAATGATGGGACGGACCGATTTTATCCACTGGACCTGCTGGAAGGCAGTGAAGCGCAGGAGATCATCCGTTTTTGTCATTTTGTTGAAATACTGATCCATGCCATCCGCCAAAGGAAAGCTCCCCGGGCTATTGCAGGCTGGGTAGCGTACGTAGAATATTTGTTGCACAACCTGGTATTGGAACCAGAGGAAGATACGGAAGATGATTATCATGTATTGATGAAGCACCTGGCAGAATACAACCTGCTGTATGAATACATGGCAGAAGAAATTTCTTTTGAAGTATTTGGCCATAATTTCCTGCAGTTACTGGCGGGCACTACCCGCAGCAGTTTATTTGCCAATGGAGGCATTACCTTTTGTTCCATGATCCCCATGCGCAGCATTCCTTTTAAAGTAGTGGCTTTGATGGGTCTGGATTATGACAAGTTTCCACGACGGGAGCAGGCGGCTAGTTTTAACCTGATGACGCGGCAACGGCAAAGGGGCGACCGGAATGTAAAGGAAAATGACAAACACCTGTTCCTGGAAACCATTCTTTCGGCCAGGGAATACCTGTACATCAGTTACCGGGGACAAAATGCCAAAGACAACAGTGCATTACCACCCTCAGCCCTGATCGATGAATTACTGGACTATATAGAAGCCGGTACAGACAATCCTGAAACCGTTCGTTCCCAACTGGTAACGCTACAACCACTGCAAAGCTTCAGTCATCAATATGAGAAAGGTGAGCAGCATTTGTATAATTACCTGGACACAGCCGCCAAGGGCAAAACTGTTCTTCAACCAGGCAAGCCCACTGAAGCCTTGAACTTTGAAGAAATTGTACTGGACGACCTGGTACGATTTTTCAAGAACCCGTTTAAGGTGTATTACAATAAAGTGCTGGGTATTTATTATGGCGATGAAAAGGTATTGCTGGATGATACGGAATTGTTCAGTTTGAATAAACTGCAACAATGGCAATTGAAGAACCGGCTGCTTACTACCAGGGAGGCAAAGTCATTGCAAAGCAAGCTGGTGATGACGGGGGAACTACCCTTGAAAAACATGGCTGCGGTGGCGCTGAACCTGGTAGAAGAAGAGGTAGTACCGGTGCGTAGTTTGTATGAAGGCATCACCGACCAAATAAAAGAGGAACCGGTATCGGTTACGCTACCAATTGACAACAGTATATTGAAGGGAAGTATCCGGGGTGTGTTTGACAAAAAGCTGGTAGAGGTATCCTGGTCGACCAATGAAACAAAATACCTGGCCGAAACGTATATCCGCTACCTGGCAGGTGTGGCAGCCGGAGAATTAACAGGGGCCATATTTATCTCCGGGGCCAAAAAGGAAGCAGCCTATATGGCTAATCCGCTCCCCAAAGCCGAAGCCCTGAAACGACTAACGAAGCTGGTTGCTATTTATAAAGCTGGGTTTACCTCCTTCAGTCCATTTTATCCTGATTTTGATATCAAACCCAAACAGGTAGCTGACCTGGACTATGAGCAATTCAGGAAGCTGGTGGAAAGGAAGCTGGAACTAAGCAAGGATGCTTATATCGTACCGGAATACCGGAAAGGGTTTTATGACAGGGAGGAAGTGCTGGAGCAATACAAAGCCATTGCCCGGCATATCCTGGTACCCCTGGAGGAGGTATTTCCCGGATACTTTGATTAACGAATTATTGCAATGACGAGGTCGAAAGAATATATTGATTTTAATGCTGCCACGGTACCGCTGGAGGAGAGCAATCTTATTGAAGCAAGTGCGGGAACGGGCAAAACGTATTCCATTGCCATTTTGGTATTGCGATTGGTATTGGAGAAAAAATTGTCCATCAAGGAAATATTGATGGTTACGTTTACCAAGGCAGCGGTTGCCGAACTGGAAGAAAGGGTGCGCCTTTTCATTCGTAGTGCCCATAAATATGCCGGGGGAACTGAGATTGCTGATAACAATATAGCCGGGCTGGTACAGGCAGCTATAGAAGCACAGGGTACAGCAACGGTACAGCAACAACTCAAAGATGCCATGCTGTTCCTGGATGAGACCTCTGTACTTACCATTCATAGTTTTTGTCAACAGGCATTGAATGAATTTGCTTTTGAAACCTTCCAGTTGTTTGGGGCCGATATGCAGCCCGATTTTGACCCGGTGATTGAGGAGGAACTCAATAAGTATTGGCGCAGGTATATTACCACACTCCCATCGGAACTGTTGCAACAGGTTTGGCATGAATCGTTGAAGGATCATATCAAAGAAGTACTGAAAAATCATTCGGGCGGCAAACGGTATCCGGGCTTTAATGAAAAAACGCACTATGCAATTAATAAGGGGAAGCAGGATGCCTGGGTGCAACAATTGCAGGATCTAAATGAACGGGCAGCAGCCAAGGAAACATCCCTACATGCTTACATCAGGGATAACAGGGGCGAACTACAGGTACAATGTGAGGGCAATCCGAACGCGAGGAAAAGTTTATTGCCCAGTCTCTCTGATCCTGCCGACTTTGTAGAAGTAGTACGGGAGAAAAAAAGTACAGGTTATGTGATCAAGTTATTCCCCGACCTGCTTGCGGCCATTGCGGAACATGACCTGTTACTGGAAGGAAGGGCAACCGCCATCCAGGCCATCTCGCAGCAGCTGTACTATCTTGCCATACAGGAAGCGGGGAAAGGCATCCAGTTATTTAAGGAGCGGAATAATGTGTTGGGTTATGATGACCTGATCCATAACCTGCACCATGCACTGGCAGGCAAGAACAGGGAGCGGCTGGTAACGGTATTGCGCAAAAAATACAAAGCGGTTTTCATTGATGAATTCCAGGATACGGACCGGCAGCAATTTGAAATATTCAATACCGCGTTTGGAACAGGCACCATCCTCTTTTATATTGGCGATCCCAAACAGAGTATCTATGCCTGGCGCAAGGCAGATATCTTTACTTATTTCAAGGCCAGGGAAGCAGTACTGCATCTATATAGCATGAACCACAATTACCGTTCTTCGGAAAGGATGATTGTAGCCATGAATCAGTTCTTCCTGCCAGAAACCAATTTTGATACATTCTATTTTGAAGGGCAGGACAATGTGATCAATTATATTCCTGTTGATAGTCCAATGCCCAATACCAAGGGTACTTTGTTGGAAGCTGGCGTTGAGACACCTCCCCTCACTATTTTTTCGCTGGGCAAGAAAAGCCTGCTACTGGAGGCATTAGCTGCACAGGTAGGATTATTGCTACAGGGCAATCAATACCAGGTTGATAAAAAGGGGCAGGTACGCAACATACTGCCATCCGATATTGGCATCCTGGTTCGTACAGGTAAACAGGGACAGGAAGTGAAAGCCTGTCTATCGAAAAAAGGCATCCCGGCTGTAACGATTGACGATACCAAGGTTTTACAATCGGGCGAAGCCAGTTACCTGCTCTTTTTGATGGAAGCCATTGCCCGGCCCGACCGGTCAACGATTAACCGGGCTTTGTTATCGCCTTTCACAGGATTTCAAACAGCCCAGCTACTGGCCCTGGATGATGGGGCGGTACTGGAATTGTTTACGGGTTATAAAAACCGCTGGGTACAGGATGGTATTTATACAGCGCTCATGGATTTTGTGGCCGACTTTGGGGTGAAACAGGTATTGCTGGCTATGGACACTGAAAACGGGGAACGGATCATTACGAACCTTTTCCAGTTGATCGAGCTGGTACACCAGGCAGAGAGTCGCAAAGGGTTGAATATACCGGAGCTGCTGTCCTGGCTTCAGCGGGGTATTGATGGCATGATCGCCGAAGGGGATGAATATACGCAGCGGATGGAGAGTGATGAAGAGGCGGTGAAGATTGTGACCATCCATAAAAGCAAAGGATTGGAGTACAATATTGTACTGGCGCCCTTCCTCGATTTTGTAGAAAATAAAACGCAGGACTTCCTGAGTTTCCGTGATCCGGAGAGTGGTGATTATGTAGGCGCCGAAAGAACGCGTTTATCGGCAACACAGCTAGAATGGCAACAACAACAGGCGGAGCAGGAAAACCGGCGTTTGCTGTATGTGGCCATTACGCGGGGGGTATATGCCTGTTATATTTTCAGGAACCTGTATTACAAAAGCTCTACGCTGGCCAGCTTTGTCAATGTGTTGAAAAATACGGCAGATGAACTGATCGCTTTCCGGGAAGAAGGGCCTGCTGCACCTGCCCTACCCTACCGGCAGCTGATGCCGCTGCAAGCGCCTGCGGGAGCGAAACCTGTCTATTTTAAATTGAAGGAGGAGCAGTGGCGTAAGTTGAGTTATACCATGCTGGCTGCCAAAAATGATCAACAGGCGCCGCCCCGTTCATTTCCCCTTTCGGAGGCTTATGACAATTTCATTTTCCATGTGTTGCGGAGGGGTGCTAAGACGGGTAATTTCCTGCATTTCATTTTCGAGAACATTCATTTTGGCGATAAGAGCCGTTGGGATAAATGGCTGGAAGAGGCCATCCGCCGCTATGTGCCCGGCCAACAGGAAACTTACCTGCCCATGTTGCATGAAATGCTGCAACAGGTATTGTATACCAATATAGGCGGGGAAGGCAATGGCTTTACCCTTTCGGATATAGCCTGGCATAAGCGGATGACAGAATTTGAGTTTGATTTTCCCGTCCCCTCCTTTCCACCGGAAATGTTACACGGACTTTCGGATAGCCAGGCAAGTGTACTGGTCAGGAACCTGCATGGTCTGCCGGGGCAGGAACTGGAAGGTATGATGAATGGAAAGATTGATCTGTTCTTTGAATTGGAGGGCCGTTATTATATCCTTGACTGGAAATCGAATTACCTGGGCAATGAGCTGGCAGATTATTCACCGGCTGCACTGGCCAGGGCTATGAATGAACACAACTATCATTTGCAATACCTGATTTATACCCTGGCTGTCAAGAAATACCTGGAAAGCCGCCTATCTCAATTTGATTACCATGCCCAGTTTGGCGGCGTGATCTACCTGTTTGTAAGAGGTGTCAGGGCCAATAGTGAAACGGGTATTTTCACCCATAAACCATCGTTGGAAAAGATACAGGCTTTGGAGCGGATTATTGGAGGCAAGTAGCGTCACCTACGGCGCCGCATGGAACACGCAATGATATTGCTACTACAAAGCGATTGCTCCTAACGGAGCAAAATACACCCGACAATAGTAAAAAAATTTAGCAACCGATATTAATCACGAATTGTATTTTCGTAGGGTTAACCAACGAACTACCTGGCCTTGACCCGCAAGTACTTCCTGTTATGGCTCTTACTATTGGCTGCCCCATTGCTGCATGCCCAGCCGGATATACCTGCCTCCTATTCCACAGATGAACAAGCCAAAACAATATGGGAATGGTATAAGCACCTCCTGCAGAACAACGACTCTGCCAGCATCATGAGTTCGCTTCAGAAAGGGGAACATATTTACCACGACCAACAACAGGAACTGCCCATGCAATTGACCTGGCTGGTACAACGGGTGTACCTGTCTACCCGGTACCGGGGCCTGCAGCAAAGTGTTGACATTATGCTGAAGGCAGAAGAAGAAGCCCGGAGTAAAGGATGGCCCATCATTGTTGCAGAGTGCTGGTATTTTATAGGTGACTATTACTTTGTACTGAACCGGTTTGGCCCTGCTTTCGAATACATGCAAAAGGCCCGCTACTTCTTTGAACAAAAAGGCATTGACAATTACCCATATACGAAACGGTATGCCGGTAGCCTGGCGGAATGTTATTACCGGTTTGGAGAATATGAGCAAGCAATCAGGCATTACCAGGAATCGATTGCGGTTCCGGCCTATTGGCAAACGGTCATTTATTTTCCCAGTGTAGAGAACAGTATTGCCTTGTGTTATCAACAGCTTAAGCAATATGATTCGGCCATCTATTATTTCAACAGATCTCACCAATCTGCGGCGGCGGTAAAGGATTCCTTTTATATGTCGCTGGCTTATGGCAACCTGGGTTATACCTATCACCTGCAAGGAAAGGACTCGCTGGCGTTGCCTCTATTGCAAAATGACTATGCAGGCAGTATCAAAGCTGCCGAATGGGGTAGCGCTATTAATGCGGCCATGGTATTGGCCACCATTTATATCAGGCAGGGCAATGGGGATATGGCGCATCAATACCTGGAAGCCGCCCGCCCCTTAGTGTACAGGTTTAAGGGAATTGGAGCGTTGAAAAACTGGTATGAAAACCTGTACGGGTACTACCGGTTCAAAGGCAATACAGCATTGGCATTGTACTATGCCGATTCATTATTACTGTATAAAGACAGCCTGGCCACCATCCGCAATAACCGGACGCTTGACCAGGCCAAACTGAAAGTAGAAACGGAAAAACACCTCAACACGATCAGTGAATTGGAAAACCAGCGGCGGCAGCAGGTATTTATCCGCAATAGCATTTTGATGGCATTGTTGCTGGCAGGTATTATAGGCGTACTGTGGGTAAACCGCCAACGATTAAAGCGGAAAAAGGAACTACAACTGTCCGCCCTGGCACAGGAGAAGGCACAACAGCAGTTACAGTTTGCACAGCAGGAGCTGGCAGGTTATACCAATAAACTCAAAGAAAAGAATGAACTGATCGACCAATTCAGGCAGGAACTGGAACAATTGCAGCAACATGATGTACAGGAGACTAAAACACGGATGGAAAACCTTAACCACCTGCTCAATGCCACCATCCTGACTGAAGAAGACTGGCGCACTTTCCGTGACCTCTTTGAAAAAGTATACCCCGGCTTCTTTATCCGCCTCCGGGAAAAAATGCCCGATCTCAGTGCAGCCGATACCCGCCTGATCGCACTCACCAAATTGCAGCTGGCGCCTAAGGATATGGCAGCCATGTTGGGGGTAAGTTATGATGCCATCAAAAAGGCCCGCCAACGGTTGCGTAAGAAAGTGAATTTACCAGAAGAAGGATCTCTTGATGAATTGGCTAACCTGGTATGAACTGTCCCCCAAATGTCCCCATGCTGTCCCTGCTTTTTCCCCATTGATTTACAAAGATCAAACGCCTGGTTGGCGATATTGCTCTAAAAGCCGGCATGGCAGCAAACAAGCCTGAAAAAACAATTACCGGCAACCACCTCATTTTGTTGCCCGATAGTATTGGAATGGCAATTGTAGATACTGGTTCCATCATTCGCATACAGGCCATCAGCAATTACAGCAAACTGTTTTTCACAACAGGGCGCACGCTGGTAGTAGCCAAAGTACTCAAACGGTTTGAAGCGGAATTAGCTGACAATGATTTTATACGACCTAACCGCACACACCTGGTCAACAAAAAATTCATCCTTCGTTATATTGAAGGCGAAGGGGGTACGATTGAACTGCAGAATGGCGAATTGATCGAGGTATCCAAACGCCGTAAACCGGTACTACTGCACCATTGGAATATCAATGCCTGTTGAGAAGCATTTGCTTTGAAAAACCACCACATAAAAAAACGGCTATCTTATGATAGCCGTTTATAATATCGTAGAAAACATTAGTCGGTGACAACTACTAATCGCCCCAGATCTCATCTTCACCATTGAGCCATCTTTTCACCAGGGCAGTGGTTACTGACTTGGGTCTTTCGATGGGGAATGCGAGGGCACGATCCCAGATAAGGCTGGCCAATACGCCCAATGCACGGCTTACGCCGAATAGTACGGTATAAAACTCATATTCCACCATGCCATAATGAACCAGCAGGGCGCCACTGTGTGCATCTACATTGGGCCAGGGATTTTTGATCTTACCCAATGATTGCAGGATGGGTGGCACTTCCTCATAAATATTCCATACGGTTTGTACCAACGCATCTTCGGGCATGTGCTTTTTGCCAAATTCCATCTGAGCGGTGAAGCGGGGATCGGTCTTGCGCAATACGGCATGACCATAACCGGGCACTACTTTTCCTTCGCCCAGGGTTTTCTTTACATATTCACCGATTTGAGCGCGGGAAGGTGTTTCTGTTTTCAATTGTTCCCGCATTTCAAATATCCATTTGATCACTTCCTGGTTGGCGAGGCCGTGTAAAGGACCTGCCAGGCCATTCATACCAGCTGCGAGGCTGAGGTAAGGATCGCTCAGGGCCGAGCCTACCAGGTGGGTAGTATGGGCTGATACATTACCGCCTTCATGATCGGCATGGATGGTCATGTATAAACGCATCAATTCCTTAAAGCTCTCATCTTCAAATCCCAGCATGTGGGCCAGGTTACCCGCCCAGTCGAGCAGACCATTGGGATGGATATGCTGGTTGTTTTTATATTTCCGGCGATAGATATAAGCGGCTACACGGGGCAGGCGGGCGATGAGGTCCATTGCATCATCAAAAACCGGCTCCCAATAATCTTTTTTATTGATGCCTTCGGCATAACGTTTGGCAAAGTTGCTTTCTGTTTGCAAAGCCATGATACCAGTTACAAACATGGTCATGGGATGCGCTGTTACGGGTAGGGCATCAATGGCATCAAATACATGATTGGGCACATGAGAGCGCCGTTGCCAGATGGAACTGATATGGGCTACATCTTCTTCTGTGGGCAATTCACCAATGAGCATCAGGTAAAAAAGACCTTCGGGCAGGGGCTCGCTGCCACCTTTTGCCTTGGGTAATTTTTCCTGTAATTCGGGAATGGAATAACCGCGGAACCGGATACCTTCCTGTGAATCCAGTAAAGAGGTTTCACTCACCAGGCCGGTAATACCACGCATACCCTGGTACACCTGGGACAATTGTACTTCACCGATCTTTTTGGTGCCATGTTCCTTCAGCAGGTCCTTAATTTCTACTGCTGCGATATCTGCTTTTGCTTTAAACCTTTCTTTGAGAATGCCCATGATGCAACAAGATTATATATAAAAAACGAAGTATTTACAGGTGTTGGTTCCTTGGCCGCTAAAGTTAAATCAAACTCGTTCAATAGAACAAAATTAATTCAAAGGGGTTGACGGAAACAGTAATAAAACCGGCAAATTAATAGGCTTTTAATAAAAGGATGCAATAATTTATTTTATTCTAATCTCTTCCTAATCGCTTGATTATTTCGCATTACCAACAGTATGAAAAAACTATTTAGGAGCCGTGCGGTACAACCAGATGGCAATGGTGCCAAATAGGATGTTGGGCATCCAGGCAGCCAGTAAGGGCGGGAAGTTGCCCTTGGTAGAGAAAGTAAGGGAAAACTTGTCCATGACCACGAATATCGCAGCCGTAATGATACCGGTAGCCAGGTGCAACCCGCTGCCGCCACGTGTTTTACGGGAGGCGACAGAAACACCTATTAAAGTGAGGATCACCACCGATACCGGGGTCGCATCACGCCGGTAGCGCGCCACTTTAAAATCATTCAAACCTTCGGTACCCCTGGCTTCCTCTGCTTTGATAAAGCGTTTCAGCTCGGGGGTGGTCATTTTATCTTTCAGGTATTTATCAGGTTTGATCTCATTGGGCTTTACATTGAGCTTGATGTCCATCGACGGGATCATGGTAACGGTTTCTTTCAACCCGTCAATTTTCCTTTCCACAGCATTCTCCAGCTTCCAGGTCTTTTTGGCGGTATCCCACTTAACGGTTTCGGCCCGCAGGTTATACACCACTTCATTGCCTTTCAGGCGATCCAGGAAAAAGCCATTGGTGGCAGCCTTTGAACCTGTATCATAATTGCGCAGGCCGGCAAAGGTGTTGGTATCGATGCGGATATAATAGTTCCTCGATTTCTTGGCATTTTCACCCTGCTCATAGGAGCTCTTGCTGTCGATATAGGTTGACTGGAAGTTGCCATAGATCACATTGGCCTTGGGAATCAGGTATTGGGTAGCATACCAGAAAAAGCCACCCAACAGCAAAGCGCCCATCATGTAAGGACGCAGCATCCTGTTGAAGCGAACGCCGCCCGCCAGGATAGCCACAATTTCGGAACGGCCGGCCATCTTGGAGGTAAAGAAGATCACGGCAATGAATACCATCAGGGGGAAGATCATGGATAAGATAAAGGGTACAAAACCAACATAATATTTCATGATGATCTGGGAGGTAGACAGCCCGGTCTTCACAAAATCATCTGCTTTTTCACTGGTATCGATCACAACCGAGATTAGGGTAAAGATCAAAGCAATGAACAAGGTAGTGGTAAGGAATTTCTTTAATATGTACCAATCAAGTATTTTCATAATAATGCGCAAAAAATGCCCTGCCGGAATGCTGGCAAATGTAGCGCAAAAATGGTCAGGTCTTTAGCGCTAACCCCTAAAATGCACAATCTTATAACATAATTAGGACATTGGGCTACAGGGCTTAAAGTTGTATCTTTAGCGCTATGCTAAAAACCACCTTAACCTTGCTGTTGCTGTCAATAACAGCTATTGCCCTTGCCCAGGATAAGGGCCTGTATGAAAAGAAAACGTTTATCCGCAACAATGACACTTTACGCTACCGGATCTTATATCCCGAGGGTTATGATCCCGCCCAAAAATATCCCCTGATCCTGCTGCTCCATGGGGCCGGTGAAAGAGGCAATGACAATGAAGCCCAACTTACGCATGGCGCTGGCCTGTTTACTGATCCAACCAACAGAAAAGCCTATCCGGCTATTGTAATCTTCCCCCAATGTGCTAAAAATGATTTCTGGGCCCGGATCGACCGCGACCCCAACCGCAAGGACTCGCTCAATGGCTTGTACTTCCCTTCGGACAGGCCCATCGGGACAAGCCTGGGACTGGTGAGCCAACTCATGGATTCGATGGCCACCCTGGTCAATAAGAAGAAGATCTATATCGGTGGCCTTTCAATGGGTGGCATGGGCACCTTTGAGCTGCTGTGGCGCAAGCCCGGCTTTTTTGCAGCCGCCTTCCCCATTTGTGGTGGCGGCAACCCTGGGCAGGTGAAAGAATATGGCCGAAAATTTCCCATCTGGGTATTTCATGGCGATCAGGACAATGTAGTAGTACCTGCCAATTCACGCATCATGGTCAATGCCCTGCGTGCCGCAAAGGCCAGGGTTAATTATACGGAGTATCCCGGTGTAGGCCATAACAGTTGGGACAATGCCTTTAAGGAACCCGATCTGTTGAAATGGTTGTTTGCCCAAAAGAAGTAATGAAACTAAAAATCCCGCCTGGTGCGGGATTTTTTATTGGTATTAAAGTCTTTGTTGAAGTATCTGTACTTGTTCATTTTTCCAACTGAGAAAATCACCAGCCTGAATGTGTTTGCGTGCTTCCTTTACCAGCCACAGGTAAAAGGCCAGGTTGTGCACACTGGCAATGGTAAGCCCCAGTATTTCTTTGGCTTTCATTAAATGGCGTAAATAAGCTTTGGAATAATAGTTACTCACGGTGCAATCAATCCCATCATCAAGCGGGGTATTATCTTTTTCCCATTTCTTATTGTCGATATTGATCACTCCTTTGGAGGTAAACAACATGGCATTGCGTCCATTGCGGGTAGGCATTACACAATCAAACATGTCGACTCCCAGGGCAATACATTCCAGGATATTCCAGGGGGTGCCCACGCCCATGAGGTAACGGGGTTTGTTCGCCGGCAGCAGGTCGCAGCATGATTCGGTAAACTCATACATCATATTATCTGGTTCACCTACACTCAAGCCACCAATGGCATTGCCGGCGGCGTTTTTAGAAGCGATGTATTCACTGGAAGCCTTACGCAGATCGGCAAAGGTACTTCCCTGGATAATGGGGAAGAGGTTCTGCGTATACCCATACTTATCGGGGGTATTGTTGAAATGTGCAAAACAACGATCGAGCCAGCGGTGGGTAAGCTCCATGGATTTTTTGGCATAGCTGTATTCGCTGGGGTATGGGGGACATTCATCAAAAGCCATGATGATATCGGCGCCAATGGTGCGCTGTATATCCATTACACTTTCCGGGGTGAACAGGTGGCGGGAGCCATCGATATGCGATTGGAACAATACGCCTTCTTCTGTGATCTTACGGCTTGCCGCCAGTGAAAAAACCTGGTAGCCGCCACTATCCGTCAGAATGGGCCGGTCCCAGCCATTAAAGCGGTGTAGGCCACCTGCATTCTCCAATACCTCCAGCCCGGGACGCAGGTACAGGTGATAGGTATTGCCCAGGATGATCTGGGCCTGTACATCTTCTTTTAATTGTTGCTGTGATACCGCTTTTACACTGCCGGCCGTACCCACGGGCATAAAAATGGGCGTTTGGATCTGTCCATGATCCGTTGTAATGGTCCCTGCCCGGGCTTTGGACAGCTGATCGGTAACCTCCAGTTCAAATTGTAAAACAGCCATAATGGGGCGCAAGATAAGAAAGAGCTGGGAATACAAGCTGCGAGCTATGAGCTTCGAGCTTCGAGCCAACAGCCGGAGGCAGGTCCCCGGCGCCTCCTGAAACGCGTCACAAAAAGCTCGCAGCTCGAGGCTCATGGCTCGAGGCTGGCTGTTATGCGCCACAAAAGAGCTCGAAGCTCTAAGCCCGTAGTTATTCTTTTCCCCAGCCTGTGAAATGATTATCGGGCTTCCTACCTGTTAGTCACCTATTTTTGTATTTTGTTCGCATTTGACCCTAAATTGTATGTATGGCCTTTTTGTCATTAATTGACTGGTGGCAGGTATTGTTTTATGTGTTTTGCCTTGTAGCCTTAATTCAATTACTTTATTACTGGATCTTCTTTCAACGGCTGGCCTGGTTCAAGCCATCCGATAAAATAAAATCACAGCAACATCCTGTGAGTGTTATTATTTGTGCCCGTGATGAAGCGGCCAACCTGGCCAGGAACCTACCGGGTGTACTGGTACAAACCTACCCTACTACGCATGAAGTGATCGTGGTAAACCACAATAGCCAGGATGAAACCCGTTACCTGCTGGAAGAGTTCAAGAAAACCTTTAAGAACCTGCACATAGTCAACCTGGAGCAGGAAGCCAAGGGCATACCGGGCAAAAAGTATCCCCTCTCCATTGGTATCAAAGAAGCGCATCATGAGATCATCCTGCTTACGGATGCTGATTGTGTGCCTGCTTCTGAAAGCTGGATCCAGAAAATGCAGGATGCTTATGGAGAAGGAACGGCGGTGGTACTGGGTTATGGCGCTTATCATAAACTACCGGGGCTGCTTAATAAACTGATCCGTTTTGAGACCTTTCATGCAGCCTTACAGTATTTGTCTTTTGCGCTGGCCGGCAAGCCTTATATGGGTGTAGGGCGCAACCTGTCTTATAAGAAAGGATTGTTCTTTGCCAATAAAGGTTTCTCCTCCATTAATCACGTATTGAGTGGTGATGATGACCTGTTCATTAACCGGGTGGCGAATAAGGACAATACAGCCATCATGATTGACCAGGATGCTATTACGCTTTCCACTCCCAAGAAAACCTTTGGCGACTGGTGGCGGCAAAAGAATCGTCATTTCACTACTGGCAAGTTCTATAAACCTGCACATCGTTTCCTGCTGGGCCTGTATTCCTTAACTCATTTTCTTTTTTACCCCTTGCTGATCCTCAGCGCCATTTTCTTCGACTGGCGTATTAGCCTGGGTATCTTCCTGGTACGCACTATCAGCCAGGCCATTATCTACCACAAGGCCATGAATAAGCTGAATGAGAAAGACCTTTTTGCCTGGTGGTGGCTATTGGATATCTGGATGTTCATTTATTATTGCATCTTTGCGCCGGCATTATGGAAAAAGCCCAAGAAAAACTGGCATTGATCACCAAGTACTTCGGTGACTTCACTCCTGCTCAACTGGATAAGTTTGGAGCATTGGATGAATTGTATACAGACTGGAACAGCAAGATCAACGTCATATCCCGCAAGGATATGGAAAGTCTGTATGAGAAGCATGTATTACATTCCCTTAGTATTGCTGCTGCTTTTGAATGGGCGCCAGGCACCGAGGTAGTAGACCTGGGTACAGGGGGAGGCTTTCCCGGCATCCCACTTGCCATCTTTTATCCCGAAGTACGTTTTCACCTGGTGGATAGCATCGGTAAAAAGATCAAGGTGGTACAGGCAGTTAGTGAAGCCCTGGGCTTACAAAATATAACCGCCCAACATAGTCGTATTGAGGATATCAAGAACCGTAAGTTCGACTTCGTGGTATCACGGGCAGTAGCCCCCCTGAAGGACCTTTGGCAGTGGTCGAAACCATTGTTGAAAAAACCTTCTGCTACCGCTCACCGCAACTCAGGCTTAATATGCCTGAAAGGTGGTGATCTGGCTGCTGAAATAGCCGAAAGCGGTTGCAAACCAACCGTTTTAGAGATGTATGAAATATTCCCCGAAGATTATTTCAAAGAGAAATACCTGCTCTTTGTTCCCTACGCTTCATAGCACCATCACACTGTATAATAAGCGAGTGTACAGGCTATTCCCCATTTAGGTATATTTATACGCAGCAAGTGCCTGCCCGTATAGGGCTTCACGTGCTTATTAAAAACTACCACAAAGTGGTATTCCCTGTTCCACCAAAACCCTGAACTTTGTGTTATGGATATTAGCATTTGCATAGTTGACGATAATAAGGATATCCGCTCAGCATTGGAACAAATCATCCTCATGTCTGACGGATATCAGTTATTGGGAAGTTTTGGTTCTGCGGAAGAAGCCTTGCAACAGATCCCTTTGCTGAAACCCGAGATCGTATTAATGGATATCAACCTGGGTGAAGGAGAAAGTGGTATTGATTGTGTGCGACACCTGAAAGCCGAATTTGCGGACATTCTTTTCATGATGTGTACCGTGTATGAAGATGATGAAAAGATATTTGAAGCATTAACAGCCGGCGCCAGTGGATACATTCTGAAGAAAACAGCCCCCCATAAACTATTGGAAGCCATCCGGGAATTACAGGAAGGCGGTGCTCCCATGAGCAGCCAGATCGCCCGGAAAGTAGTAAGTGCTTTCCAACACAATAAAGCCCTCGAAAAAGGCGCTGAACCCTCCACCCTCAGTGTACTGTCAAACCGGGAAAAAGAAATACTGGAACTACTGGCCAAAGGCATGCTGTACAAAGAAATAGCTGCCAGTCTCTTCATCAGCCAGGAAACCGTTCGCAAGCATGTGTATCACATCTATGAGAAGCTGCATGTGAACAACCGGGTAGAAGCCATCAACAAATACTTTGGACGTTAACAGATAGATCTAAACGGCTTTGGCAGTCATACCTATAGCAATGATTACCAAGGCCGTTTTATATTTTTCAGCAACTCCCCATTACCCAGCTAAAGAGAGCAGCCAGCCAACTGGTCAGTAGCCCTTACCAGTTGATAATAGTCACCAATTTTGTGGACTAAAAACTACCACAAAGTAGTATTGACTTACGGCACGGCTACTTCTACCTTTGCTCCGGGTCGCACAAGTCTAATAACGTTAGCCATTATACCTTATCTAAAGAATTTTCTGTTACTCCGCTTAGGCTGATCAAACAGACATTAACCAACCCACCTTATCATTAGTAAAAAACCGTCTGCTGATTACCAGCAAGACGGTTTTTTCATTGTATACATTTACATTATGGTAGTCGCACTTCTCTACTAAGGATACAACTCTTTGGTGTGCTTCATCGACTGAATGATCATCTTCTTCAACACCTCCATATCTATATCCGTTAGCTTTTTTACATACAGGCAACCTTTGCCCATTTTATGTTTGCCCAGCTTTTGCAACAACTCATCCTTCCCTTCATATTCGGTAGACAGGTAAATGACAAAGGCATCCTTCCTGGGCGAAAACGCCGCAAGGGGCGCATCTCCTTCATGCCCACTTGCATATTTGTAATGATAATTGCCAAAACCTACAATGGTAGGCCCCCACATATAGGGCTCACAACCAGTGAGGGCCTTATGCATTTCAATGAGTTGAAAACTCTCATCGCGTTTCGTTTCATTATCAATAGCATTGATAAACTCCTTTACACTTTTGCCAGTGGCTGTCGTTTTTGTCTTTGCCATTTGTCTTGAAATTAGCTTAACGGATAATTTTCAATACTCAATGTTCAATACTCAAAGAGGTTATGGTATTTCCAATTTATTATTGAGCCTTTCCACATCGGCCATCCTTTGTGAGGGATCGATCTCCATCAACTTCAGGTCATGCAGGCGATGGTTCACCTCAAAGGTATAAGTGGGATGTGTCCATTTCCAGGCATCGCGTGTTGAGTAAGGCAGGGAAGCATCTTCCTGTTTCTTGGTGCCAAACATCAGGTACATGGGAATATTGACCATTTCCTTTGTACCATCTTTATAAACAAGTAGTACATCGATGGGCATGGGCATTTTACCAATGCGCTTCAGCCGGATCTTTGTTTTACCTGCATCTTCCCACAAACTGTCAATGCCATAATCAATCGTCTTGGTCGTATTCACAAAGTACTCGCGGTACCAGTCCAGCTTCATATCGCTTACCTTTTCAGCCACACGGATCAGGTCATTCACATTGGGATGTTTGAACCGCCATTGACGGTAATACTCCAACAATATTTTATCACGTACATCAGCTCCTACAATATAGCCCAATTGCTCCATGAATATTTCGCCTTTGGAATAAGAAGCAATACTATAGGCAAAATTGGTTTCAAAATGATCGGCATGGGTAGTGAGGGGTTCTTCCAGCCCACTTTTTACCAGGGCAAAATATCCCTGGTAAGCACCTTTGTGCGGACTCTCCTTTCCAATGAAAGTATTGGTTTTGGTCAATGAATCCACCAGCTGCAGTTTACGCGGACCGGAACCGACCTCTGATTGGGTAACCTGGTTTTGGGTTACTGTTTTGTAGTACTCCGATACCAATGCTTCGGCATAGCTGGTAAAGCCTTCGTCCATCCAGGCATACTCCGATTCATTGGTGCCCAGCAGCATTTGGTACCAGGTATGCATCCATTCATGGAAAGCAGTGCCCAGGCTGGCGCTTACAATCAGTGTACCCATGGGGTATTCCATACCACCATCGCCACCATGAATAAAGGTGTATTGTTTATAAGGATAAGCGCCAAACTTCTTTTCAATAAAGGGCAATACAGTTACAGCAGCATCGGCCACACGCTTCCACTGATCATCGTAACTCGCAAAATATTTATTGACGTCATTCTCATAACGACGTTTGTTGACATCGGTCATGGCATCGAACTGCTTTCTCAACATGGCTTCGTCCCTGTTGTAGATCACGTGGATCACCGGACCATTCACAATATTGCGGGTAATGTGCGCATACTCCGGATCGGCAGCCCACATAAAGTCGTGCACATTGGGAGCTACAAAATGCCAGGTGAGTTTATCACCGGCAGGCCGGGTTACTTTAGTGCCAGCTGCTTCATATCCATGACCTATCTGGTTGGGATTTTGCAGGTAACCAGTTCCACCGATCAGGTAGTTCTTATCAATGGTGATCTTTACTTCAAAATCGCCCCATACGCCATAAAATTCCCTGGCTATATAAGGGGTAGGATGCCAGCCTTCATAATCATACTCACACAATTTGGGATACCATTGGCTCATGGAAAAACGTACCCCGGTTTGTGGATTGTCTCTTCCGCTGCGGCGTACCTGTAAGGGCACCTGGGCTTCGAAATCCATATCGAAAGTAACTGTTTGTTTGGGCAGGATGGGTTTGGTGAGCTTCACTTCCAGGATGGTTTCTTCCACTGTGTAAGGCTGGGCCACCCCATTCATTTTTAAGCTCAATATTTTCTGGTAGCCGATCTCATCGGGTTGGAGGTTGGCAATGCGGTCCTTTACCCGGCCATCCCAATCGGGGCGGCCATTGGTCTTTATTTGTCCCAGCGCCTGGCTGCGGGCATCCATCATGCTATTGGGCTGAAAGGCATTCCAGTACAGGTGATAAAATACCCGGGTCAGTGTATCAGGAGAATTATTGGTATACTCCAGTTTTTGCTTACCGGTAAAACGATTGGTATTTACATCCATGTTGATGTCCATGGCATATTTCACCCGCTGCTGCCAGCGATCGGGCTGTGCTACTGCTGCCGTTACAGCGAAAAGACCAGCCATTAAAAGCATGTGTTTTCTCATTGATTTCCTCGGTTTTTGTTCTTAGTTCTAAAGCTGGAAGGTAGGGAAAAACAGGAAAAGTCGGTAAAGGCCGAACTTCCAGAAGGTCTGAAAGCTTGTTTCCGGTAAAATAGGCCTGATGAACGGCAATAAAAAAAGTCCGGAAGAAAGCAGGTGTTTACTGCACTTCTTCCGGACTTTTCATCCGATAGCGATCGGGACGGTCTTTGGGACTATAAAGTAATATTATCTTTCAACAACCGGCCTTCGCTATTGAAGAGCAGGTTCTTTTTTTGCAGGTCGCTTTTAACAGCCAATATCCGGTATTGGGTTTTATTCTCTGGTAAGTCGATCTTTGTAACGCCATCTACTTTCCATTCGGCCCATTTGCTTTTATTGAAACCATCTTTTACATCAGCCGGTAAATTGCTTTCACCAATCACTTCTTCGGTATACTGCCATACGGCTTTATTGTTGAAACGGGCTTCATAATGGTGACCATTATTATCAAATACGGCTACAAATCCGGTTAATTTATCCTTCCATTCTACATTGGAAGCGGATGGGTATTTGCTCTTAAAGGCTTCAGTAACACTGGCAGACACACTGCGTACTTGCGCTAACACATTATTGGTCAATGCCAAAGACAATACGAATAACAGTGAGGGGATTATTCTTTTCATACAGAACTATATTTTAGGATGGTTATGCAAATATCAAACCCGCCTGTGATAAGGAAACCTTAAATCCGGCAGTCGGTAATCGGCAATCATGAATGGCAGTAGGCTGCCTTTCGTAACAGCTACGACTCACACCCCGCAACGACCATCACAATCTCGCCCTTCACTTCTTTTTTCTTAAAGTGTTCACAAACCTCCTGCAAGGTGCCACGGGCATTCTCTTCATAAAGCTTTGTCAATTCCCGGCTTACACTGCACAAGCGATCGGCACCAAAATACTGGATCATGTCTTCCAGGGTTTTCACCAAGCGGTGAGGCGATTCATAGAAGATCATGGTACGTTCTTCTTCGGCCAGCTTTTTGAACATGGTTTGCCGGCCTTTTTTCTGGGGCAGGAACCCTTCAAATACAAACCGGTTGGCAGGCAATCCACTGTTCACCAGGGCAGGAACGAAGGCGGTAGCGCCGGGCAGGCATTCTACTTTTACGCCCACCTTTACACATTCGCGTACCAATAAAAAGCCGGGGTCCGAAATACCGGGGGTACCGGCATCAGATACCAGGGCAATGGTTTTGCCTTCCATCAACTGGTTTACCAGGTGTTGCAAAACCAGGTGTTCATTATGCTGGTGAAAAGGCGATAAAGGCCGTATCACCTGGTAATGATTCAATAATTTAATGGTAGTACGTGTATCCTCCGCCAGTATCAGGTCAACCTTCTTCAACACTTCCAATGCGCGCAGGGTGATATCCTGCAGGTTGCCGATGGGTGTGGGAACGATGTAAAGCATGTTTAATTAACAGCTACTTCAAAGTATTCCATTACCGGGTTGGCCAGTAGTTTTTTAGATGCTTCTTCTGCTATTTTTTTGGCCTCTTCGGGTGTATTGGCCTCTACCTGTAAAGTGATGTTTTTTCCAATACGTACATCCTGCACAGTATTCAATCCCAGGTTTTGTAATCCGCCCATCACGGCTTTCCCTTGTGGATCCAGTAATTCTTTCAGCGGCATTACGGTAACCTGAACATTATACGTCATGTGGTTTTATTTTTGAAGGCCAAAGATACAATGATATAGAGAATAAATACGACTGGAACTGCCAGCCAACTCAATAAAACGGCTCCCAATACGGCTCCCAGCAGCAAAATAATTTTGGGCAGATTGCCTTTGAGTGAAAAGTCTTTGAATTTTAAGGCCAGCAGCGGAAGGTCGCTCACCATCAGGTAACTAACTATTACAATAATGGCATATAATACCCATTTATTGGCCAGTAAAACGTTAACAGATGATTGGTTACCATAGAAATAAATCAAGGGAAGGGAAGCTATCAACAAGCCGGCTGCCGGGGTAGGCACACCTCTAAAACCAAATTGCTGACGGGTATCGATATTAAACTTAGCCAGGCGATAGGCGGCGGCACAGGGCATAATAAAAGCAGGCAGTAACCAGGCAATATTGATATCCAACGCATCGGGCTGCTGGGCATATGCCAGGCGCAGGAATTGGTACAGGATCATACCGGGGGCTACGCCAAAACTAACTACATCAGCCAATGAATCCAGTTGCTTACCCATTTCGGAAGTAGCCTTGAACAAGCGCGCTACAAAACCATCCAGGAAATCGACCAGGGCACTCAAACCAATGAATACCGAAGCCAGGGTCAGCTGTTCGGGAAAACGAACAAAGTATTCGCCCTGCTCATCAATAGCATGGTCAATTCCATTTTGCAGGATGAATACAATTGCACAGCAACCAAAGAGTAAGTTCAGTAACGTAAAAAGGTTAGGGATCTGTTTCATTAATTATTTTTGTTTCATTATTGCTTCTATCTCTTCTACCGTGATCGGTATTTTGGCCATCAGGTCTTTATTACCTGTTTTAGTAAGCCATACATTGTTTTCTATCCGGATACCCATTTGCTCCTGCTCAATGTAGATGCCCGGTTCAATGGTAAATACCATACCGGCAGTTACCGGTTCGGTACGGGTACCCAGGTCATGCACATCAATACCCAGGTGGTGTGATATGCCATGATACAGGTATTTGCGGTAAGCCTGGTTATTCTTGTCTTCATTCTTCAGGTCGCTCTTGCTCAGCAATCCCAGTTTCACAAATACTTTATTGGCTTCGGCCCCTACCTTGTCGGTATAAGTAGCAATGGTAATACCTGGCTTCAAAATGCTTTTGGCATAATTGTGCAGGTGCAGGCAGCCGTTATATACTTCTTTTTGCCTTTTGGAAAACTTGCCATTGACGGGTATGGTACGGGTAAGATCGGCACAATAACCGCCATATTCAGCACCAAAATCCATTAGGATCAATTCACCATCGCGGCACTCCTGGTTGTTCTCTATATAATGCAGCGTGCGGGCCCTGTCGCCACTGGCTACAATGCTGCTATAAGCCTGTTTCGTTGCCCGCTGGGAAATGAAACTATGGATAATTTCTGCTTCAATCTCATATTCCATGACCCCTGGCTTCACAAACTTTAATAAACGCAAAAAAGCGTTGTGTGTTATGTCCATGGCCTGTTGCATGACCGCCACTTCCTGGGGTGTTTTAACAGCCCGCAGTTCTTTCATGATCCGGGCGCTGCGTTTATACTGGTGCAGGGGGTACAGCTGTTTCATGGCCTCCGCATAGCGGTAATCGCGTACCGGTACCAGGTTGGCTTTGCGGTCATTCTCATTACTATTGAGGTAAATGGTATCGGCCAGGTGTATCCAGGGTTGTAAAGCGCCTTCCAGGCTATCGAGCCAGATCACGGTGGAAATGCCCGATATCTTACGGCCCTCTTCGGCCCTTAATCTTTTTCCATCCCATTTTTCCTTCAACTCATTGGGACGCACCAGAACCAGCACTTCCCTGAAAGCCGGATCGGGATTGCCGGGGAAAAGGATCACCATACTTTCCTCCTGGTCTATTCCACACAGCCAGTACAGATCGGCATTTTGTTTAAAAGGATAGGTAGCATCGCCGTTGGTAGGCAGTTCATCGTTGCTGTTGAAGATGGCAATACTGTTTTTTTCCATCCGGCTGGCAAAGCGTTTCCGGTTTTGCACAAAGATGTTTGGATCAAGTGGCAAATATTTCATGCGGTAAAAATAACCAATGAACAGATAAGCGGGTGAATTCCAGCGTTTTTTTAAACTATGCCCCTGACCTCAAGTCAGTTTGGCAGAAAACAATAAGTTTTCTAATACGGATAGCGAAGCAATTCATGCCCCAACCGGCGCGCTGAGGCCATTTAAGTATTATGTCAATTTGCCATATAGCTCCATGTACCTCCTTGTTGCATTATTTGCCGGGCAAAGTGTTAAGTCTTTATAGAAGTTTTAACCAAAAAAACCTCTTTTTAGGAATGATTCAGTGAAAGGAGCTTATTGTTGAACATATATAAAAACTAACATTTGTTAGCAATATATTCATCAATAAATGCGTTATCTCATTGAATGCTATTCAATTTTTGAGCCTTTTGGCGCTTTGCATTAGATTTTATTAAATTCTACCTTTACCGCCTAATCACTAAAGTAGCTTGTTATGTCATTACCAACCATCTCTATTCCCCTCGACCAAATGACCCGTCTTGGGTTTCGCAAGAATCACACGCTGCATTACCAGTTAACCCCTGAAGAACTGGTACAGGATACCCTCCGGGTGAAAGAGGGCGTATTAAATGATACCGGCGCCCTGGTCATCCGCACCGGTGAGTTTACCGGCCGCAGCCCCAAGGACAAGTTCACGGTTAAAGATGAAATAACAGCCAATACGGTACATTGGAATGAGTTTAACCTGCCCCTGGAAGAAAAGTACTTCCACATCATCCACAAGAAGATCGTGGAATACCTCAATACCAGGGAGGAACTGTGGGTACGCGATGCCTATGCCTGTGCCGACCCGCGTTACCGTATGAACATCCGGGTAGTGAATGAACAACCCGCTATCAATCTATTTGCCTCTAATATGTTCCTGCGCCCTACAGAGGAACAATTGGAAGGCTTCGCCCCCGACTGGCATATCCTGTCGGCCCCCGGACTGAAGCTGGACCCCACGGAATGTGGCGTTCGCCAGCACAATGCATCTGTGATCAGTTTTAAGCACCGTACCATCCTGATCGCAGGTTCTGGATATACTGGTGAAACCAAGAAAGGCATTTTTACGGTATTAAATTATATACTGCCCCAGGAGAAGGGGGTATTGAGCATGCACTGTTCGGCCAATATGGGCAAGGATGGCGATACGGCTTTATTCTTTGGCCTGAGTGGTACTGGTAAGACCACGCTGAGCGCCGACCCACAGCGTTTGCTGATCGGTGATGATGAGCATGGCTGGACCAATAACGGCATTTTCAATTTTGAAGGCGGCTGTTATGCCAAATGTATTGACCTGAGTGAAGAAAAAGAACCTGAAATATTCCATGCGATCCGTCCCGGCGCCCTGGTAGAAAATACCCAGTTCTATCCCGGTACTACCCGGATCAATTTTTCGGATAAAACGATTACAGAAAATACCCGGGTTTCCTATCCGCTGGATTTCATCAGCAATGCGCAGGAGCCTTCGGTAGGTAATATTCCCGCTAATATCTTTTTCCTTACCTGCGACGCCTATGGTGTATTACCTCCTATTTCCAGGCTCACCCCGGCGCAGGCCATGTACCAGTTCATTTCGGGTTATACGGCCAAGGTAGCCGGTACAGAAGCAGGAGTAACCGAACCCAAATCTACCTTCAGCGCTTGCTTTGGCGCTCCTTTCTTACCCCTGCATCCGGGCAAGTATGCCGCCATGCTGGGTGAAAAGTTGCGTAAGCATGAAGTAAAAGTGTGGATGATCAATACCGGCTGGACAGGCGGTGCTTATGGCACCGGCAACCGTATGAAACTGGCCTATACCCGCGCCATGATCACAGCTGCGCTGGAAGGCAACCTGGACAATGTGGAATTCAGCAATCACCCCATCTTTGGTATGGCGGTGCCCCAAAGCTGTCCCCAGGTACCTGCCGAATTATTGAATCCCCGGACAACCTGGGCCGATAAAGACGCTTACGATGCAGCGGCACGTAACCTGGCACAACAGTTTATCAAGAACTTTGAAAAATATGCTGCCGGGGTACAAGCTGAGATCCTGGAAGCAGCACCTGTCATTTAACAGATGTCTTTCTATAACTCTTTGCTGGATCCTGCGGAAGGTAAATGCCGGAGGATGTAGCCTGGCCTCAAACGATTTTTGCTATAAGGACTCTATCCCATCAACGGGATAGAGTTTTTTTATGCAATTTTATGATATCGTTTGAAGAATTTCACCAAACTTTGCCTGCGTATCGCAAGCGTACTATGATCACACATCTTTTCACTTTCCTGCTGGCCGCCCTCACCGGCATCGACCAGGCCAGCCTTATCAATTGGTCCGCCTCCAGGAAACTTACCTGGGATGATTTTAAGGCCGCACCCGATCCCGCCTCCACCAATGCGGCCCTTACCAGTAGTTCCATCAATGTAGAATTTGGCTTTGATGAAGAAGAGTTGCAATACACGATCAAATGCCGTTTTGATAAAACCAAATCCTGGGTGCGCATCCGTAACCAGGTGATCCTGCTTCATGAGCAAGGGCATTTTGATATTGCCGAACTGCATGCGCGCAAACTGAACCAGGCATTAAAGACCTATCGCTTCAATGCCCAAACGGTAAATGATGATGTGAACAGGATCTACGACAGTGTGATGATGCTGCACCATGCGGCCCAAAGTGAATACGATAAAGAGACTGATTTCTCCCGCAAGAAGGATACGCAGGATATATGGCTGAAGCAATTGGCCGACAACCTGCAAACATTGAAGATTTATGCCAACTATGGTGCCCCTGCTCCTACCCGCCAACAACAAAAATGACCTTTTATTTTTCGCATCAGGGCACAATGGAATCTTTCAGCATCGGAAATTCCTGGTGAAAGAGGGTATTGAATAGCACCCTGAACTCGTTCACATTGGTCATCCCATCATACCAGCCTTCATAATGGCCACCGGGCAGATATACTGCATTGAAATTTGACCAGGCCAATCCCTTGTCTTTCCGCGCGGCACCCCGATAACCATGATCGCTCATCACCAGAATGACTGCTTTCCCTTCGGTTTGTTGTTTCAACTGTCGTACCAGGGCCATTATCCGCCGGTTGGCATACACCAGGTACTGCAGGTAACCTTTATCTACATCTCCCAGTGTAAAAGATTTTCTTTGGCGGAAGGGAATGGTACGTTGGCCGGTACTATCAAACGCAAAAGGCAAGTGGGGCATCATCAGGTGCAGGTAAGCAAATACGGGCAGGGTATCTTTCAGGTGACTCAGTTGCAATACCCCTTGCATGGCCGATTCATTATTCCGGATATAATTGTTTTCCTCCTTTGTTTCCCAGGAAGGAAACCAACCTTCTTCAAGCAAAAACTCCGGCAGGTATTTGGCGATGCGGTACCACATGGTTTGACTGGTGATCAATCTTGTTTTATCGGGTGATAAGCCAGTACTATAGCCAGCAGGCGCCTGTGCCAGGTCGAACCCCGAATAGTTGGCAATTGCATACCCCTGTTGCTGCAACCAGTTGCTTACTGAATTGTTGCGCAGTTGCCGTACCGCATTGGTATAACCGTAATGGTCCTTAAGGGATGCCCGGCTTATATTGGCCTGGTAATTCATATTAAGCAGGGAGGCCATCGAGTATACGGTGAGGCGGTAATTGCTGTGGGGGTGTTGAACGATGTGAAATGCCTCCTGTTTTAAAGAATCTTCAAAAGCCTGGTTGCTATAATGAAAATAGGATTGTAATCCTTCCGAACCCAGGTACTCATCCAGCAATACCAGGTAGATGGAAGGACGGGAGCAGGTATCGCATACCCGCGACGCCTGGGTAGTGGTCCGCGAGCGACCTGATTGATGGCCATCGAAAACCAATCCCCCCAAATCTACCAGCAGGTATATAAGCAGCAGCACATTGATAAATAAGGTTGGCCGGTTAAGAGGACGGGACGTTTTTTTCAGGAGGCCCCCTACCAACGCCATCGCCCCCAAACACAGGGGCAGAAAATAGACCAGCCGCGATAAGTTGGAAGTAAGTTGATAGCGGGATAACAGGTCCTGGAATACGCCAAAGAATAATACGATCACCAGTACAAAGGAAGTGAACAAACCTGCCTTCCGGCTACTTTTATACCACCACCGGCTGATAACAAACAACAGGCAGGAGGATGCTAGCAACAACACCAGCAGACATAAGATACCAGTGAGGGGCACCAATGACCCGTATTCCCGGTAGCCATGGATCAGGAAGAAAAAGACAACGCCCAGGAAATGCCAGTTGGTAGTCAATCCTTTTTTCAGGCGCGCCTGTGCCATGCTGCTATTTTAAAACAAACCGTACAGTTGAGAATCGATCTTGCGAATGATCTCTCCCAGGTGTTCTTCATTTTCGGGGAACTTGTTCTTGTCGATGTCTATGACCAACAAGGGACCTTCTTTATAACCATCGATCCATTTATTGTAGAAGTCATTGAGGCGTTTGAGGTAATCCAGGCGGATGTTCTCTTCATATTCCCGTCCCCTCTTTTGTATCTGGGCCACCAGTGTAGGAACAGAGGCTTTGAGGTAAATGAGTAAGTCGGGAGGTTGCACCATCGACTTCAGGGTTTCGAAAAACAGGAAGTAGTTATCGAAGTCGCGTTTGCTCATGAGGCCCATTTCATGCAGGTTGGGCGCAAAGATGTGTGCATCCTCATAGATCGTTCTATCCTGCACCACCGTTTCTGTACCCCGGTGTATATCCAGTAATTGATTGAGACGGCTGTTGAGGAAGTAGATCTGAAGGTTGAAGCTCCAGCGGGGCATGTCCTCATAAAAGTCGAACAGGTACGGATTGTGGTCCACATCTTCAAACTGCGGTATCCAACGATAATGCTTGCTCAGCAGTTCAGTAAGGGTAGTTTTTCCAGCGCCAATATTTCCTGCTACAGCTATATGCTTGGGTTTTTTGCTTTTTGCCATCGTTATTAGTTCATAGAATCAGATCCCTGTTTCCCGGATAGTGATCCAGGAAGATGGACCAAAAATTTAAGGTAATTAATTCTTTTTGGTTTTGGTTTACAAAACAGGGGTTTTTAATAATAATTCAGTCCCATTGTTGTACGCACCAGTTCCATGGTAGCCCTGGCGCTTGTACTGGCCTTATCGGCGCCTTTTTCCATCACCTCTTTGAGGTATTGCTCGTCGTTACGGATGGCTTCGGCCTTTGCACGAATGGGGGCAATGAAGTTGACCATATCTTCTCCCAATTGCTTTTTCATATCGCCATAGCGGATGGTGCAATTGTTGTAATCTGCCTCATACTTTTGGATCACCTCTTCTTTACTCACCAGTTTCATCAGCAGGAAGATATTCTCAATATAGTCGGGCTTTACGGAATTGGGTACAGTGGGGCCACTGTCGGTCTTGGCTTTCTTAACCTTATCAAGGATCAGTTTATCGCTATCAGAAAGGTAGAGTGTAGCATTCTGGTTTTCGCTCTTGCTCATTTTGCCGGCACCATCCAGGCTGGGCACCTTGGTAAGCTGCTCGCCATAGTTGAAGGCCATTGGCTCAGGAAATACCTCACCATAACGGTGGTTAAAACGGTTGACATAGGTACGTGCCATTTCCAGGTGTTGCTCCTGGTCCTTGCCTACCGGTACCAGGGTTGCCCGGTGCAGGATGATATCTGCCGCCTGTAATACGGGGTAGGTTAACAACCCTGCATTGATATTATCCGGCTGCAACTTGGCCTTATCCTTAAAGGTCGTGGTTTTTTCCAGTTCTCCCTTATAGGCCAGCATATTGAGGTATAGGTATAGTTCGGAGGTTTCATATACATGGCTCTGGCAGTAGAGCGTACTCTTGTCGGGGTCGAGGCCGCAGGCAATGTATTCGGCCAGTACCCGGTGTATATTGGTCTTCAGTTCTTTTGTATCGGGATGGGTAGTGAGGGCATGGAGATCGGCCAGCATAAAAAAGCAGGTATATTCTTCCTGCATCCGCACAAAATTGCGCAAAGCGCCAAAATAATTCCCCAGGTGTAAAAATCCGGTGGGCCTGATGCCACTCATAACAATCTGTTGCTGATCACGCTGTTCCATAGGGCGCGAAGATAGGAATTTTGAGGGCGCTCGAAGCTCGCCGCTTTTAGCTATTTTTGTTTGGTATGGAAGTCAATGACACTTTAGTGGAAAACCTGGCCAACCTGGCCCGTTTGCAGTTTAATGAGGCTGAAAAAGAAATAATCAAGAATGATCTGCAACGAATGATCCATTTTGTCGACAAACTCAATGAACTGGATACAACGGGCGTTGCCCCCCTGTTACACATGACAGATAATGAAAATGTATTGCGGGAAGATGTAGTGCAGGGATCTGTTTCCAGGGAGGAAGGAGTCAAAAATGCGCCTGAAACAGATGGCCTATTCTTTAAAGTACCCAAAGTGATCCGGAAATCGGAAGCCTGAGTACGCATCAACCAAAAATCGTTATGAAGTCTATTATTCACCTCGAAGAGATCCGTAAGAGCTATTTCATGGGCAGGCAGGAGATTCGCGTACTGAAAGGTATTAACCTGGAAATCCTGAAAAACGAGTATGTAGCCCTGATGGGCCCCTCCGGGTCGGGTAAGAGTACACTCATGAATATTTTAGGTTGCCTCGATACGCCTACAGCGGGAAAATACGTACTGAATGGACAGGATGTAAGTAAGATGCTGGACGATTCGCTGGCCGATGTACGCGGTGCAGAAATAGGTTTCGTATTCCAGCAGTTCAACCTGCTGCCCCGGCTTACAGCCCTGGAAAACGTGGCCCTACCCCTGGTCTATGCTGGTGTTCCCAAAAAGCGCCGAACCGAAATGGCCATGGACGTAATCCAAAAAGTAGGGCTGGAAGATAGAAGTCACCACAAACCCAATGAATTGTCGGGTGGTCAAAACCAGCGGGTAGCTATTGCCCGGGCCCTGGTGAATAGCCCCTCCCTGATACTGGCCGATGAACCTACCGGTAACCTCGATACCAAAACATCCATCGAGATCATGGAGATCTTTGGGAAGATCCAGTCAAGTGGCAATACGGTAGTATTGGTGACGCATGAAGAAGATATTGCCAACCATGCCCACCGGATTGTACGCTTACGCGATGGCGTCATTGAAAGCGATAAGCGCAAAACAGACCAGCTGGTGCATGCTTAGAATACAAGCTTCGAGCTATGAGCTTCGGGCCGCGAGCTATAAAATTATCCAATATGGCCTTTAAGATCTATACAAAAACCGGCGACAAAGGAAATACCTCCCTTATTGGCGGCACCAAAGTGCCCAAATCGCACCTGCGCATAGAAGCCTATGGAACTGTTGATGAATTGAATTCTTATATAGGCCTTTGCCGCGATCTGATCACAGACGATACAGGCAGGACGGTGCTGCAGGAAGTGCAGGATCGCCTGTTTACTGTTGGATCGGCCCTGGCCTGTGATCCGGAGAAAGCGCCCAAAATGCGTATCCCCGATCTGAAGGACACGGATATTCAATATTTGGAAAAAGAGATCGACCGGATGACGGAGGAGCTGCCCGCCATGAAGCATTTTATATTACCCGGCGGCCATGCAACCGTATCCCAATTGCACATTGCCCGCTGTGTATGCCGCCGCGCCGAACGATGCTGTGTAAGATTGGAGCTGGAAGGGCAGGAATTGGAACCCATTATCCTGCAATACATCAACCGCCTCAGCGATTACCTGTTTGTACTGGCCCGCTATATCGGCCAGCAACTCCAGGCGCCGGAAATCCCCTGGAAGCCAAGGGTTTAATTAAACTACCATTTTCCCGTCTTTCATGTGCAGTATCCTGTCGCTCATTTGCGCCAGCTCTTCATTGTGGGTAACGATGAGGAAGGTTTGGTTGAATTGTTTGCGCAGATCGAAGAACAGTTGATGCAATTCCCGGGCATTGGCCGAATCCAGGTTACCCGTAGGTTCATCCGCCATTACAATATTGGGATTATTGATCAGGGCGCGGGCCACGGCTACGCGTTGTTGTTCACCACCCGACAAGGCATTGGGCTTATTTTCGAGCCGGCTTCCCAGCCCCAGCATTTCCAGCAGTTGTACCGCTCTTTCGGCTACCTCTTTTTTCCGGCGGCCAGCCATCCAACCCGGAATGCAGACATTCTCTACCGCTGTAAATTCGGGCAACAGGTGATGGAATTGGAATACAAACCCAATATGGCGGTTGCGGAAAGCCGCCACCTGCTTATCATTCAGGAAATTGATCTTCTGGCCATTGATCACGACCTCCCCCTGGGAGGGGTGATCCAATGTACCTAAAATGTGGAGTAAGGTACTCTTTCCCGAGCCCGAAGGGCCCACAATACTGGCAATTTCACCTTGTTGGATCGTCAGGTCTACCCCTTTCAAAACCCATAGCTGATCGTAATATTTTTGTATGTTGGTGGCCGTTAACATCTATAGAAAATTGTAAAACAAAGCGTCAAGATACTACAAACCATCGGCTTCCGGCTGGCCCAAAGGAGAGGAGCTATTTTTTTAAGAAAATGTTATTCCCGCTTTTCAAAGATTGATTTGGTTTTTTCCCTAAGAAGGTTACTTTTGCGAAAAAATTGCCGGGTACTGTTTTGCCTGCCGGAAAAGAAATCCAGCTATTCGCAACACTCCCGGGATCATAATTGTTAGGTTTTGCTGGCCTGGAGAACAGGCAGTTTCCTGATAAAAAATTAAAACGGCCATCTCATGTTTTGGACACTAGAATTAGCATCATATCTTGAAGACGCACCCTGGCCTGCTACCAAGGACGAGTTGATCGACTACGCTATCCGTAGTGGCGCACCCATTGAAGTAGTAGAAAACCTCCAGGAACTGGAAGATGAAGGAGAGATCTATGAGGGTATTGAAGATATCTGGCCCGACTATCCCAGCCAGGATGACTTCTTCTTTAATGAAGACGAATATTAATACGCTATCAACATTATTTATAAAGCGGACTTAAGCAGTTCGCTTTTTTAATCTGCATAATAGAGGTGACACCTTTTGTCCACGCGGCAAAAAAGAAAGGCGTCACCTCTTTTTTTAAATACAAAAGCAAAGGGTGAGCCGCCTTACTCAGGTAACTCACCCTTTGCTTTTATTGTTTTCATCCCGCTACGTGGCGGGATGAGGTTATTTACCAGCCTCTGGCTTGGGCTGTGGGCCAGAGGCCCACCAATACCCATCATCCCGCCATGCGGCGGGGACGCTTGCGATTAATCAATAAGCGATTATTTCTCCATCTGATCGATCACGGCTTGTGTAACGCCTGTGAAAGAGAACCCGCCATCATGGAAAAGGTTCTGCATGGTGACCATCTTCGTCAGGTCACTGAACAGGGAAACACAATAGCTAGCGCAATCATCGGCACTGGCATTACCCAGTGGGCTCATTTTTTCGGCATAGGTCAAAAACCCATCAAAGCCCTTTACACCACTACCGGCAGTGGTTTTAACCGGTGATTGAGACACGGTATTGATCCGCACTTTCTTGCGGATACCATAATGATAACCAAAGTTACGTGCCACTGCTTCCAGCAATGCTTTTGCATCGGCCATTTCATTGTAATCCGGGAATACACGCTGTGCAGCAATATAGGTAAGGCCTACTACACTCGCGCCCTCATTGAGGGCATCCATATCCCAGGCAGTACGCAATACGCGGTGCAAAGACATAGAAGATATATCCAATGTTTTTTGATTCCAGTTGTAATCGATCTCAGTATAGTGTTTTCCTTTACGCACATTCATACCCATGGCCACAGAATGCAGCACAAAATCAATACCGCCGCCAAAATGACTCATGGCGCCTTCAAACAACTTCTTCAGATCGTCCATATTGGTTACATCGGCAGGGATGATGGGCGCTTGTGTGGTTTCGGCCAGCTTATTGATCTCTCCCATACGCATGGCAACGGGTGCATTGGTCAATACCAGTTGAGCACCTTCTTCATGACAACGCAAAGCAGTTCTCCAGGCAATGGATTTTTCGTCAAGGGCCCCAAAGATGATCCCTTTTTTTCCTTTAAGCAGGTTGTACGACATAACGGGCTTATAGTTTATTGTTTTTTATTATGGTTGAGGCGTAAAAATAGGAATAATTGACAATTAAAACTCAGGCCAACCATTCATAAACCTTTACCAGGGTTATTATTCCCAGCATCACGATGCCCAGGTTTACAGCGATCAGTAAGAAAGTAAATAAGAGTAAGGTGGGCAGGGTACGACTACCAATGATCTTTTCATTAAAATAGCGGTAGGCCTTATAGCCTGCCAGGAAGACGATGGCGGCCAGCAAGGGGAACAACAATAATTTAAGGATAGGTAGCATAAGTAACAGGTTATTGCCGGAAAGCTGTTTTAGTCAGCACAAAGATCATGATCGTGGTATATAATAATGTGAAGGCCATCACAATTATTACATAGGCCAGGAAACGTAGCACTGACTCTTTGGGGCGCACCAGCCTGAGCAGGTATTTATTGAGGTAATAACCGGGCAATATGCCCAGCACGGCCCAGGTAACCAGGAGAAAGGGATTATAAAATATAGCAGGCATCTTAATTCATTACCATTTCACGGGCATTTTCCAGTGCTGCTGCAGTAGGCTTCTCTCCACTGAGCATTTTGGCAATGGCTGTGATCCTTTCTTCCTGTGAAAGTAGCTTGATATTGGTTTTGATGGTATCGCCTTTGATCTGTTTGTACACAAAGAAATGAGCATCGGCCTTGCCAGCTATCTGTGGCTGATGGGTGATGCTGATGAGCTGCCTTTTTTTGGCCAGGTCCTTCATGATAATGCCCACCTGTTTGGCAGCTTCGCCCGAAATACCGGTATCAATTTCATCAAAGATGAGGGTGCCCAGGTCGAGGGATTGTGCTACCAGGGATTTGATACACAGCATTAACCGGCTCAACTCACCACCAGAAGCCACCTTACGGATGGGCTCAAAGCGGTTGCTCTTATTGGCATCAAACAGGAATTCGATCATATCCAGCCCATGCGCGTGTAATACTTCACCTTGTTGCGCCTCTACCTGCAATCGGGCATTGGGCATACCCACCTGGGCCAGTAACTTATTGACCTTATCCTGTAATGGTTTGATTTGTTTTGCCCGGTTGGCCGAAATGGATTTGGCCAATGCCAGTGCTTCCTGCTGAAACTGCTGTGCTGCTTTTTCTTTGCCCTGTATGGCCTCATCAATATTCAGTACTGCCTGCAGTTTTTCTTCCAAGGATGCTTTAATGGCCAGCAGTTCGGCCGTTGTTTTTACACCATGTTTTTTGAGCAACTTATAACCAGCCGCCATACGGTCATTCAATTGCTCTATGCGCTGGGGATCATATTGTACATGATCATTAATGCGCTCTACCTCATCGGCTATATCCTGCAGCTCTATCTGGGCCGACAACAATCTTTGCAATAAAGCAGGCAGGTCGGTATGAAAACCGGTATAGGCCTGCAGCTGGTTGCACAGTGATTTAAGTTGTTGTACCATGGGTTGCTCACCCTCCTGCAGTTCATAAGCCACCTTGGTCAATGCCCCCTTGATCCCTTCTGAATTGCTGAGCAGCTTTAGCGTAGCTTCCGTTTCCTCCAATTCATTTTCTTTCAGGGCTACTTCTCCCAGTTCATCAAACTGGAATTTATTGTAATCATATTCCTTGGTAAACTGGCCTTTCTGTTGCAATAGTTCTTCCAGTTCCTGACGGCTATGCACCCACTGTATAAATAAACCGCGGTATTGCTGCAACATACTGGCATGTCCCGCCAGGGCATCCAATACATCGCGCTGGAAATCCGAAGCCCCCAGGTCGAGTGTATCGAACTGGCGGTGCAGGTCAACCAGAAGGGAACTCAACTGGCGCAATTGCTCCAGGTTTACGGGTGTATCATTTACAAAAGCCCTTGATTTGCCATTGGCGGCTATTTCCCGGCGTATGACCAACTCCTCTTCGGTATCCAGGTCATACTCTTTGAGGAAGGCTTTTATTTCTTTTTGCCCATTGGTTTCAAAAGTACCTTCTGCCACACTTTTCCTGGCCCGGTCCAGTAGTACGGAGGAGTCGGCCCGGTCGCCCAGGATCAGCGACAAAGCCCCCATCAGGATGGATTTACCGGCGCCTGTTTCACCTGTAATGATATTCAGTTTGGCCGAGAAGTCGATTTCGATCTCGTCAATAATAGCGTAGTTCTGAATAAATAATTTCTTAAGCATAGGGAGTTACGATGAGGCAAATTAGCTAATCCGGGAGTAATTCTACAAAGATGTTATCCTCATTTCCTATTCCTTGCATCTCCCTAATCCGGCCTTTGCCCGCTGGTCGAGTGAATTTTTAAAATCGTGGTCTTTCATGCTGATGCATTTTTCAAACCAGGTAGTGGCCGTTACTTTGTCTTTCCGTTCTTCATAAATGAAGCCGATCTGAAGTGCAGCCCGGGCAGCAAAATGTTCTTTGCGTTGTTCTCCCAATGCAATGGCCTCTTTATAATAAGTAATGGCATCTTCATCGGCCCCCAGGTCATCATACAGTCGGCCAACCCGGTAAGCAAATTCAAGTCGTTCTTCAATAACCGGGAAATCGTTCACCGTTTTTCCATGCAGCAAGCGCAGTGCTTCCCGGTAATATCCCCCATCATTCAGTAACCTGGCTTGCAACAACAAGCGATTGGGCCAGCGCGTGGCCTTCCCCTCCTTTTGGGCCAACTTATCAGCATCGGTATCTGTATTGCCTCTTTGGCCAATTTCTTTGCGGTACCACTCCGCTTTGGCAAGATCATTTTGCAGGTAATAATGCCAGCTTAACTTCAGCAATACATCCTTCACGTAAAACTTCCCTTTGAACTGGCGGATAAAACTTTCAAAGTAAAGGTGCGCATCCGGTTCCAGGTGGTGCAATTTGGCATACCCCATTTCAAGGTCCCAAACCGGCGTAACCAGGTAAGCCGCAGACCGGCTCCTGGCTTCCAATACCTGCTTTGCTTTTTCTGCCTGCTGGTTATTCAGGCTCAGGTTGGCAGCCAGGTAGGTGAAGAGTTGATTGTTCACCACATCCAACTGTTGCCCGGCAATGAATGCCGCTATCCCCTTCTTATCGTTGTTGAGATAGAATTGCAGGTAACAATAATAAAACACTGCTTCCTCACGCAGCAATTGCGCCCATTCATCTTTACCATTCAGGAACTGATTTACCTGCTCCATTCCCTCTTTCATATTGCCTTTCATACCCAGCAGGTTACTGAGCCATTTATATCCATCTGGTATGGTAGCCGTTACCATTTGCATGGCGCCATAATAAAGCTGGTTGGGCGTAAAAGAGGGCCAGGCTTTCCTATTGTCTTTGGCCTGCAAAAAGGAACGTCTGAATTCCCATCCTGCATCCCATCGCTCACCAAACTTAATACGGATGGCCGCCCACTGAAAATGCAATACTGATTTGGTGTAGAGATAAAAAGGGGATTCTTCCGGCCCCTCATTCATCAGGTCAAGCCGTTCATCCAGGTGGTCTATCCGCGATTTGTATTCAGCCGGGTCTTCATTGAAGAAAAGGGTGAAGAAATCAATATAATTCTCCAGAAAATAAGGGATGAGGTTATTGGGGTGGGCTGCTTTTTCAGCATTCAATAAGCGCTGTCCATTCTCCAGCTTCAGTTGAACGATCTCTTTATAGGCCTGCCGGCAGGCAGTATTGAAGTCGAAAGTCTTTTGCGCCATGGCAGTGCATACCGGCACCAATAAGAACAATAGGATATGACAGCATAGCCGGTAGTTCATAGATACTGCAATATAGTGCATAATAAAAAAAGGCATTCATTGCTGAACGCCTTTTCAATATGATTAGACAGTTTGTACTACTTCACTTCCACGCTGTCAAACAGGTCGCGGTCTACCAGGATACGACCACAGTTTTCGCAAACGATGATCTTCTTGCGCTGGCGGATCTCACTTTGACGTTGAGGAGGAATGGCATTGAAACAACCACCGCAGGCATCACGCTCTACCGGTACAACAGACAGACCATTGCGGTAGTTTTTGCGGATGCGGTCATATGAGCTCAACAAACGCTCTTCAACCTTTTCACGGGCATCAGACGACAGTTTGTTGAAATGTGTTTCTTCTTTTTCAGTAGAAGCGATGATCTTTTCCAGTTCACCCTTCTTGGTATTCAATACGCCTTCTTTCGCAGCGATGTTCTTTTTGGCTTTGTCCAGCACCACTACTTTCTCAGCAATCTCTTCGTTGGCATCGCGGATATGCTTTTCAGCCAGCTTCATTTCCAGCTGTTGCATTTCGATCTCTTTGTTGATCGCTTCAAACTCACGGCTGTTCTTTACATTCTCACTTTGCTTTTCGTATTTCTTGATCAGGGCCTCAGCATCCTTGATCAGGTTCTTCTTGGTATTGATGAACTCCTGGATACCGTTGATCTCTTCTTCAATACGTGTTTGACGGGCATGTAAACCCTGTATTTCATCTTCCAGGTCGCTCACTTCCATTGGCAACTCACCTTTCAAAACCTGGATCTCATCGATTTTAGATTCAATTTTTTGGAGGGAAACCAATGAGGATAATTTCTCCTCAACAGAATACTCTTTTACGTTAGCCATATATGCTTTATGGTTTTTTTATTTGCAGATACGTTCCCAAATTGCTTTGGCCAGATCAGACGAAGTAACGTACCGGATTGGTTTTCACTTCGCTTTTTAGGACGGCAAAGGTAGTAAATTTTTCCTGCAAAACAGTAATCAACAGGTCGGTGGTAAACTGTTCACTTTCAAAATGGCCAATATCGGCAATTACCATCCGGTCGTTGGCATCGAAAAACTCATGGTATTTCATGTCGGCCGTGATGAAAAAGTCGGCCCCTGCAGCTAAGGCCCTGGAAACCAGGAAACTACCGGCACCTCCACAGAGTGCTACCTTCCTTACCGGCTTGTCGGTCAAGGGGGTATGGCGGATCACGGCCAGGTCAAATTGCCTTTTGATCAGTGCCAGGAACTCCCTTCCCTCCACCAGGTCGGGTAATTCGCCCAGCAGGCCGGCCCCAATTCCGGGATGGGTATTGGCCAGCTCTACCACATCATACGCCACCTCCTCATAAGGATGTATGGCGATCAGCGCTTTTACGAGCGCCGGTTGGAGCCAGGCCGGGAAAATGACTTCCACCTTTACCTCTTTTTCCTCATGGCGGGTACCCGGTTGACCCACAAAGGGGTTGGTACCTTCCCCACCCTTAAAAGTGCCCGTTCCTTCCACCCCAAAACTGCATTCGCTGTATTGGCCAATATGACCACCGCCGGCAGCAAACAGGGCAGCCCGTATCTGTTCGGTATGAGCAATAGGCACAAAGGTGTACAGCTTTTTGAGGGTGGCAGATTTGGGTGCCAGGATGCTCCTTTTTATCAATCCCAGTCTATCGGCCATTTTACCATTTACGCCGTCCAGTACATGGTCCAGGTTGGTATGGATAGCATAAATGGCGATATCATTTTTAATGGCCGCTATGACCGCCTTTTCTACATAATTCTTCCCATTGATCTTCTTCAGGCCCCCAAAAATGATGGGGTGATGGGCCACCACCATATTGCATTTACGGGCCACGGCTTCCAGGATCACCGCTTCTGTAGCATCCAGGGTACAAAGCACCCCGGTACATTCCCAGGCCGCATCTCCGGTGAGCAGGCCGGCATTGTCATACCCTTCCTGCAAGGAGGGCGGCGCAATGGATTCCAGGTGGGCTATTATTGCTGCTATATGCATGATAAAGAGGCTTTAAGGATGATCCAACCCGGCGGTAGCAACCACGGATTGATGGTGATGCTTCAAAGATAACCATTGCAAAAGCCTGTTCATCACACCCTGCCGGAATATTCAGCCAGCTTATCCAGTCCATGGCCTGCTCAAAAACACTCCTTCTCCTGTTTTAACCCGTTTGTAAGCTGTTGTTAAGTTGCCTGTAAGCTGTAGATAAGCTGTCTCTTATAGGGACGGCTTATCTACGGCTTATATACAGCTTATCTACGGCTTAACTACAGCTTAACCATGAAAATGTCATGAATCAGTACCGGAAGTGGGCACCAGGAGGATCGAATACGGGCCAACAAGCAATTGAATGGTATAATGGACTGCCTTGAAAAACCTGGTAATTAGGTATAGGACCGCCCTTATAGGATGGCTTCAAGCCAGGGGTAAGCAACATTTTTGCTTCAAAACAGCTATAGGCTGTGGCTCTAAACTATCAATTGTGGTTTTAAATTAGATGATAGGTATATATTTTAAAACCTACGCGGTTAAAATATGCGTAAAAGGTTTAAATGAAGGTCATGTCGAGCTGTTATGTTATTTTTGATTAATATACAATCCGGCTTAAACAGGCTTTCGTATAATTTAATGCAACCTGCTGCCGGAAACGATCAGTAACCTCACTCCTTTTTTGGTATTTATTCCTGTGTGTGATACCCCTTGATTAGTTGGCCTGTTAGAATTTATATGTGTAACCAAACTGTGACTTCATGCCCAGGATCTTCCCTGCTGATATGATGCAGTATTCTGCATACGCCTGGCTGCCCAAGGTGCAGCCCAAAAGCCAGATCATCTATACTATTGTATCAGGTGCCATTGTAGCTGCATTGATTGCAGCCATCTTTATTAAGGTAGATGTTTCGGTCAATGTGCCTGGTATCATCAGGCCGCTCACGGAAAAATCAGAATTGCATAGCCTCACCAGCGCCAATATTGCCAAAGTATGGGTGAAGGAAGGAGAGCATGTAAAAGAAGGCCAACTGTTGTTGAGCCTGCAACAGGATGTAACGAATAATAAACTGGACCAGGCCGGTTTTGAGCTATCGCAGCGGGAAACGCACATGCACGACCTGGCGCTGCTGGCCAAGGGAGCTGGCCCATCACGCCTGTACTCCAACCTTTACAAACAACAGTACCTGGGCTTTCAGGCCAACCTGGCGGAAAAGCGTTCGGTACTGGACAAGCTGAAATCGGATTACCAGATGTACAGTAAGTTGTTTGACGAGAAGGTGATCGCTAAGAAAGAATTCCTGGAAAAGAAATATGCCTATGAGCAATCGAGGGCCACTTACCAGGCTGCTATTGCCTCACAAAACAGCCAGTGGCAGCAGGAACTGGAGCGCCTGCGTCTGGAAGCGCGGCACTGGCAGGCGGGGAAAAAAGAATTACAACGGGAAAAAGACATGCTGGAGATCAGGGCCCCGGTAAGTGGTACGCTACAGCAATTCAATGGCCGCTATGCAGGAGGTAGTGTACAGAACGGCGAACTGATCGGTTTTATATCGCCCGACTCGGGCATGCTGGCCGAAGTATATGTATCGCCGCAAGACATAGGTTATATCTATGCAGGTATGCCCATCAAATGCCAGGTAGATGCTTTCAATTACAATTCCTGGGGCATTCTTCCCGGCAAAGTACAGTCGGTTGATAACGATTTTACGATCGTCAATAATGCGCCCATTTTTAAGGTTAAATGCCTGCTTGACAAAAACTACCTGCAACTATCCAATGGCGTTAAGGGAAATCTCAAAAAAGGGATGACGCTTCAATGCCGTTTTATACTGGCCCGCCGTGGACTGATGCAGCTATTGTATGAAAGGACCGATAAATGGCTCAACCCGCATGCGACAGCAGCAGCCAGTACCGAGAAAGCGCAATAACGTACTCATTTACTCAAACCGGCACTTTGCACCAATACCATGAAAAAATCAATTAAAGTAAAACAGCATGACATTACTGATTGCGGAGCGGCCTGCCTGCAATCCATTGCTGCTTATTACAACCTTCAGCTACCCATTGCTACCATCCGTCAATATGCAGGCACTGATACCAAGGGCACCAATGTGCTGGGCCTTATTGAAGCAGCGCAAAAAATAGGCTTTGATGCCAAAGGGGTTAAAGGCGCTTTTGAAGCGCTGTTCAATATGCCTGTACCCGCCATTGCGCATGTGGTGATCGCAAAACGGCTGAGCCACTATATGGTGATCTATAAGGTGACGAAGGATTATATACAGGTAATGGACCCCGCGGATGGGGAAATACACCAGCTCAAGCACGATGCCTTTAAAGAGATATGGACCGGGGTGATCATTTTGTTAATGCCCGCGGAAACCTTCAAAGAAGGCAATGAAAAAATATCGCATATCCGGCGCTTCTGGGTACTACTGCGCCCGCATAAAGAAGTGACGCTGCAGATCTTATTTGGGTCTGCCATCTACACCATCCTGGGGCTTGCCACTTCGCTGTATGTACAAAATATTGTAGACCATGTATTGATCGGTGGCAATACGCGCCTGCTCAATATGATGGGTATTGTAATGTTGTTCATCCTGGTACTGCAGTTGTTCATTGGCGGCTTTAAAAGTGTTTTTGCCTTGAAGACAGGGCAACAAATTGATGCCCGGCTGATACTGGGTTATTATAAGCACCTGCTGAAATTGCCCCAGCAATTCTTTGATACGATGCGGGTGGGCGAGATCACTTCCCGTATTACGGATGCGGTAAAGATCAGGGCATTCATCAATGAAACTGCTACAGGCCTGGTGGTGAATGTTTTCATTGTAGCCTTCTCTTTCCTGGTGATGTTCCTGTACCAATGGAAACTGGCCCTCCTGGTACTTACCATCATCCCCATTTATCTGTTACTGTACACGATGAGTAACCGGTTCAATAAAAAATGGCAACGTACGCTGATGGAAAACAATGCGGAACTGGGCAGCCAGTTGGTTGAATCGCTGAATACCATTAGTACGATCAAGCGATTTGGATTGGAAGAACATGCCAATATGAAAACGGAATCAAAATTCATTCGGCTGCTGCAAACGATCTATAAAACGAGCATCTTCAATATTTATGCAGGCAATGTAGCCAGCTTTGCCACCAGTTTATTGGTGGTGGCCTTGTTGTGGACAGGGGCGTATATGGTGGTAAACCGTAGCCTTACTGCGGGTGAATTGCTTTCCTTCTATGCGCTGATCGGATATTTTACCGGGCCTGCCATGAGTATCATTGGTGCCAATAAAAGTATGCAGGATGCCCTGATAGCCGCCGACCGGCTTTTTGAGATCATGGACTTGGAACAGGAAGACAGTACGCATAAGATGAAGCTGGCGCCGGGTGTTACGGGCGATATCCTTTTCCATGAGGTGGGGTTCCGTTATGGTACGCGGGTGGAAGTATTCAACCAGTTCAGCCTGACCATACGGGGAGGTTGTATTACGGCCATTGTAGGAGAAAGTGGCAGTGGTAAATCGACCTTAATGTCTTTATTACAAAATATCTATCCATTACGTGCGGGTCAGATCAGTATAGGGGGCAAGGACATCAAGTACCTGGACATGGAGAGCTTGCGACAGCGGGTAAGTGTGGTACCGCAGCAGGTAGACCTGTTTGCAGGAACGGTATTGGAAAACATTGCGGTGGGTGATTTTGAGCCAGATATGCAACGGGTGCTTTCCATTGCAACTGAGCTTGGCATCGTTGAATTTGTAGAACAGTTGCCGGCAGGATTTAATACCTGGCTGGGAGAACATGGCGCTACGCTTTCGGGTGGTCAACGTCAACGGCTGGCGATTGCCCGGGCTTTGTACCGGCAACCCGATATTCTTATTATGGATGAGGCTACCTCTTCGCTCGACCCCATTGCCGATCAGATGGTGCAGGCAACGATGCAAAAATGGAGGAAGGCAGGTAAAACGATCATCATCATTGCGCACCGGCTGAGTACGATCATTAAGGCCGACAAGATCGTGGTACTAAAGAATGGGCAGTTGCATGAAGAAGGTTCGCATGAACAGTTATTGGCCAATAAGGCCATGTATGCCCGCCTGTGGGAACAACACCAGGGGGTAATTGCAGTATAATGGATAGATAAGTAAGGCTGATCCAAATATATTCTGACATGAAAAACAAGGGACGCCGGAACAGAAAGCAAAGGCCAATCCAAAAACCTGTTGAAATTATGTTATCGGAAACCATATCGCTAACCGAAATGATCGCTACCAAGATCAGGATATTACGGCGCAATAGGGAATTCTCCCAGGAGTATATGGCTGTGATGCTGCAAATATCACAAAATGCCTATAGCCGGCTGGAAACCGGCAAAACGCCTATGACGATCGACCGGTTTTATGAAGTATGTCAAATACTTCAGATCAAACCTTCTGAATTACTGGATATGATAGAATTGCCCAAGCCCAAGGCGGTCTGGCGCCGCAGTAGCTACTAAGACCGCCCGGGGAGAGCTGTCGGCTATTAGAGTCGCAAGATGCCAAGCAGGTTATGTAAAATAGTATGCACGCCGCCAGTAATGCTCCGTACGGCACCTCCTACTCCTGCAATAAGCGGATCAACCACGCCACCCACCAGACCGAGTGGATCGTTTACAATGAGAAATGGCGAAAGGTAATCCAGAAGACCACCGCCATTTGTATTTACTACTTCTGTGTCAGTCAGTGTTTCGAATTGATCAAAGTTGTTCATAAAGATGATTTTAAAAATGAAGGGATATTTTGCTGCATAAAATTGTTAGCAATTCGGCTATGAACCTAACCACTATAGGTTTAAATTATAGCTATAGGTTGTAAGCCAGCTGCAGGTACAATAAAAAAGCCGGCTTACGCCGGCCTTTAAGGCTTCAGAATAGTTTTCACAATCCTGTGTGCCGTCACCGTCCAAGTGAATACGTTTATTTCATCAGTCCTTATCAGGCAATGCCTGCCTCTGTTATAACCGATGTGCGGGAATACAACGTCCTCCTGGATTGAGTGATGTACCGGGTGCTGTTCTTATACTGGCAATTTGATACCAGCAAGGAGTACACCTAAACCTGTGCCGATAGCGCCAATAGCGATACCAGTGAAGTTCAGTGCGCTGCCAGCGCCTGCGCCAACCAGCGTAAGGGCGTTACCTGCACCGGTAGAGATACCACCTAATCCAGTAAGTGCATGGCCGGCGCCTGTGAGGAGATTACCAAGACCAGTAACCAGACCATCCAGTGCACCGCCGCCATTGATAGCAGCAGCTTCAGTTGCTGTTAATGCTTCGAATTGATCAAAGGTTCTCATAAAATGAATTTAAAAAATGAAGGAATGATTGATGAGTTAAAATTGCTCTTTATCCACCTTTTTACCTAACCACTATATGTTTAAATTATAGTCACAGGTTGTAAAACCGGAGGGCCTTACAAGGCAGGATCAGCAACTGAATGAGTCAATTAAGTAGGATGGAACAACCAACAGGGTACCAGGAATATATATCCGGAGGTAAAAAGATATCAACAGTTATTTCCATAATGGTAACAGGGCAATTGGCCATATTTTAACCTGCATGGCCCATAAAACGGTCTAATTGACAAGAAAAAAGGCCGGTGTGTGCCCGGCCTTTTTCTGACTATATATTCCCGACATCCTTATAAAGGCAGATTTGGCAGGTTCAATCCGAGGGAAGCCAGCAAGCCCTTAACGATGTTGATAAGACTTCCTAACAGGGGGCCCAGGATGGGGATACCATCAAAAATACCACCGCCATTAATAGACATCATCTCTTTTTCTGTTAAGGGAGAAAATTGATTGTTTTTCATAATAATTGTGTTTTTAAGTGAAGAATAGATTTTGGAGGCATAAAGTTGACCATTGCATATGGAGTATCCTAACCCCCTGGTGGATAAATTAAACACAGGGGTTTTAAAAGATGGCGGCACATAAATTGTATAGATTTGTATTACCCAACCATAAAACAATAAAGATGCGCACTACCTGGCTGATCTTACTGGTAATGGTATTGGCCGGAGTTGCCATGTATTATTTTGCCACCCGCAAAAGGCCGGTAGTCCCTTATGACACCATCAGCCTGCACGATACGCCCGATAGCATCGGCAAAAAACTACGGGTTTTTGTAGCTTATAACCCCACTGAAATTACCTACCGGGACAGTGCCTGGTTTCAGCAGGATTCCATTCCCCTGAAAGAGGTCCCCATCGACAGCACCCTCCGCATTTTCAACAAGCATTATACTTCCGCCACTTTTTACCTGGATTATAACCATGCCTGGTTTTATGATATTGAGGTCAATAAGCCGGGGCAGGATGTCTCCTACCAGATCAGCTTTGCCATCAGTCAGCTGCGGGATACCCTGCGTGTAAATGGCATTATCAATGACCCCCTGAAAGATCAGCTCCGCCTGAGTGGCCCCATGATGAAAATGTATCAATCTTTCATATTGACCTATAATGACAAGCTGCCGCCCGTGATCGACTCTACCCAGGTTGTTGATTCTACCCCCGGCGAACCGCCCGTTAAGCGCCCTACACGGACCATTACGGTTGTAAAAAAATAGAAAAGGATCTTTACAGTAAGTCCAGGTTGGTTCCTAATTATGGCGAAATCGCCCTAATTAATAAAAAAATCCGCTACCGGGATGAGCGATAGCGGATCACTATGATTAATTGCGTTGTTTATTGTTCGATCAACTTTTCGATCCTTGTCAACCGGCCTTCTTCATTCATTCCTTCCAGAATCACCTTGATACGACGGGTAACATCATTGTTGTAGAACTGGATGTTTACCCGGCGGGATGATTTATCGGTCAGCAGGTAGGGCGCCCAGTACAGGGTAGTGCGTACATCCGGCACATCATGTAGTGCAGCCTCTTTGGAATAATCGGGCTGGTAAAACTCTTTTAAGGCAGCATATCCTGCCAACAGGTTCTTTTCCATGCCACCTGGAATAGAAGCATTATTGGCTTTGGCATCATTGCCCTTGCGGGTATAGATGGCAATGGCGCCACCTGAACCACCACCGGATGCACCAAAGAAGGGAGGACGGAATGCTTTGACATAAGCGATATCAGAAACCGGCATGTTTTGGATCATACTGGCATCCACGGGCATTTCATCTAGGAAGAGGGAGGTATTTGACTGGCGCCAGGTCAAGGTAGGCCCATTGGCCCCATTCATATTGATCTGTAAGCCGGCTACCCTTCCCTGCAAGTATTGGAAGATATTGGTGGCCGATTGGGCAAAAGGATCATTGACCATATCGAATGAAACGGCATCACCACCGGCAAATAAACCGCGGGCATACTTTTCATCCATTTGTTCTTTGACGGACTTTTGTTTGGCTCTTACTGTTACGGCCTCCAATGTTTTCACCTGTTTTTCCAGTTCGGGCCTTATCCTGGCCGCTTCGGAAGCAATGAACTTACTACGGTTCAAGGCACTGGTATCAAGCGGAATCGGGATACGCCAGGCCGAGTCCAGTGGCAGCGTACTTTGTCCTCTTAATGTACCATTGTTGAAGCTCACGACGGCCCTTTCAGTGAGCCGCTTGTCTTTATTGAATTGGTAGTATACGCGCACGGTATCGAAGAAGATCAGCCCTTCTTCCTTGAATTGCCCCCGGCTATCGAGGGGCAGGGAAAAGAACTGGCGGGAGGAATCTTTTCCTTCTACAAACGCGTTGATGGAAGAACCTACGGGTATCTGGCTGGCCTGCATACCCAGCACCTCTCCTCTTAAGGAAAGGTAATTATCGCGGGGATATTTGATGGTAGGCAGTTTACCGGCAGCCAGGTCATTCCATTTAAAACGGCGCCAGCCATTGGTCAACATCACCAGGTCCAGGTAGTAACGGGTGGAATCATCTACCACATTGAAGTAATAGGAGGGCTCAAATACATAACCTTTGATATCGCCGGTCAACATCAGGCGGGAGATGATATTGTCCTCGCCCTTATCGGCCATGGCAGCATCGGTAATAGAAATAGACATATTGGAGCGAAGGGTATCCGGTACCTCTACGCTGATTACATTCTTTCCCCGGTTATTGACATTTTTGGTGCCTACGTTGATCTTGGCATCAAAAACATAATCTTCTTTATTGATGTACACGATCCTTTCGGCCAGGGGTTCCCATTTACTGTTGAAAAGGGTCAGTTCAAGGATACCACTGGGCAATTCGGTCAGTGGAATGGTGCCACTGGTCATGAAATTGCTCGACAGGTTAATGGTCGCCTTGTAAACCACCTGCTGGTACATATTGCCTACCAGGTACAATTTCTGCAGTTCGGGGGTAGCATTGGAAGAACGTTTGATGATGAAGGATTGCAATTTTTCGGAACCGATCATCTGCAATAAGGCGCCATTGGGACGGGCAGGCGGCAGATCGGTTTTATAGGACTTGCCTTTTTCATCCTGCCATTCGGCCACATAGGTCGTATTGGGTTGGGGTTCCAGCTCAAATTTACCCATACCATCATGTACGCTGTTGAAATTAGCTACCACAGCGCCCTTTGAATTCTTTACTACCCCCTTCACGCCTACCGGGATACCGAAGGCATCGACGGCTTTAAAAGCTACGGGATTGGACAGTTCGGCAATCATATCGCCTCCTTCGGGAAAGAACTTCAAAACAGTTTTGTTCTCAGCGGGCTTTTTATCGGCCACGGTGTTTTTATTGACGATCCGGATATTTTTACTGAATACAAAGGCGGTATCGAAATTCAGCATCCAGGTAGTATAGGCCCTGAAAATAACTGAAGCGTTGGTGAGGGTGAGTGGCAGATCGAATGAGCCTGCTGTAGTGCCCTCAAAAATGGGAGTTACTTTCCTTTGCAGCATTTTGCCCGTAGTGGGGTCAATCAATTCTGTATAAAAGTTGCGGCTGATGGGCGAAGGCAGCAGGCCGGAGAACAAATAGGCCTTGAACCAGATGGTTTCACCCGGGTTGTACAATGACTTATCAAAATGGACATGTACTTTCTCCTGGGGGAATTTTTCTCCATACACATTGATCATGGAATCTATTTGTTGTGCATGGGCCAGGCGGGGTGTAAAGGATACGATGAATAGGGTAACTAAAATATAAAAGACGGATGCGTATTTCATGTACAGGTTTCTTATTAACAAATTAATGGCTTTATTGCCTTAAAATTCACAATTTTTTGTCTACGAATTGTTAAAAGGCCCTAACAATTCTGCCTCCTTCAATAAAATGACCGGCATATCAAACATTTTCGGACTTTAGCGGCGGAAAAAAATAATATATGACGCATACTTCATCAGATAAATTATACCAGCAATATATCAGTACGATGCACAAGATAGCGGACATCCGTTATTCTTCCGCCTTGTTGCAGTGGGACCAGGAAACCTACCTGCCCCCCAAGGGTGCCGCCATACGGGGGCAGCAAATAGCCACCTTGTCTGAAATAGCCCATCAATATTTTACGGATGATAGCCTGGGCGGCCTGTTGCAGGAATTGAATGGCCGGGCTGACCTGACGCCCCAGGAAAAGAAGAATGTATCGCTGACCTGGGAAGATTATTCCAAACAAAAGAAATTCAGTCCTGCTTTTGTGCGGGAGCTAACAGAAACGATCAATAAATGTTTTCATAGCTGGCTGGAAGCCCGTAAGGCCAATAACTTTGGTTTGTTTGCCCCAGAGCTGTCCAAATTAATCACCCTCAAAAAGCAGGAGGCGCAGTTATTGGGCTATGAGCGGCATCCCTATGATGCTTTATTGAACGATTATGACAAAGGCTCGAATGTACAATTGCTGGATGGTGTATTCAATACCATCCGACAGCCTTTGAAAGATATATTGGATAAGATCGGATCGCGCCCGCAGGTGAGCAATGCTTTTTTGCACCGGCATTATCCAAAAGATAAGCAATGGGCCTTTGGTATGCAGGTATTGAAAGACCTGGGGTATGACCTGGAGGCTGGCCGGCAGGATGTATCGGAACACCCGTTTACCATCAATTTCAATAGCCGGGATGTACGGGTAACTACCCGTATTGATGAGAATGACCTGGGCAATATGGTATGGAGCTGCATCCATGAAACAGGTCATGCGCTTTATGAGCAGGGGCTGCCCGATGAAGCCTATGGTTTACCATTGGGCGAAGCTGCCTCCTTAACGATCCATGAATCGCAGTCGAGGTTATGGGAAAACCATGTAGGCCGCAGCCGTGCTTTTTGTGAACATTACTTCCCGGTATTGCAGCAATATTTTCCGGAACAATTGAAGGATGTAACGGTAGAAACTTTTTACCAGGGTATTAACCAGGTAGCACCTTCGCTGATCCGTACGGAAGCGGATGAAGTGACCTATCATTTCCATGTGATGATCCGTTATGAACTGGAAAAGCAGTTGTTGGAAGATACACTGCCCACCAGCGATATTCCGGCCTGGTGGAATGAACATTACCAGCAATACCTGGGAGTACAGGTGCCGGATGACAAACGGGGCTGCCTACAGGATGTGCACTGGAGCCATGGCAGTTTTGGTTATTTCCCTACCTATAGCCTGGGTAGCTTTTATGCCGCGCAGTTCTATGCCAAAGCGGCCGCCTCCATCGAAGACCTTGAGGCACAGGTACAAAAAGGCCAAACAGGCTCCCTGTTGCAATGGCTGCGCAACGGTATACACCAATATGGCCGTTTCTATACCAGTGAGGAACTAAGCCAGCACGTAAGCGGAGAAGTACTCGATATTCAGCACTTTTTACGGTACCTGCTTGACAAATACAAGGATATTTACAAATTTTAGGGTAGGTCCAACTACCCTACTATGAAAACACTTGTACCCTTTGTCCTGCTATTGCTAGTAACTGCTAGCTCCTGTCAAAAATTAATTGACAAGAAAAAAGAGCAGATCGCGCTTGACATTATCACCAATGGCACCTGGTATGTAGAGCAATACTTTGAAGACAGTACCAATATCACCAGCGATTTTCTTAATTATGAGTTCAACTTTAAGGAAGACCGTACGCTTACAGGAAACCGGGGCACCGAAGTGTATACGGGTAGCTGGCAGGAAAATATTTCCACCATTTCCATTATCTCACAATTCCCTACTGCACCCGACCCACTTAAAAAACTCAATGGTACCTGGAAGATCAAAGACAGTACAAAAGATTTTGTAAGAGCCGAAATGACAACTACTAACGGGAAAAACCTGTTGCGACTGCGCAAGAAAGCCTAAACAGCATATTAATTTTTACAGCTCCTTAATTTTAATGCCAGCCATGGCACCACTTATTGCATTACGCTATTGACATATATCAATAGATCAGACAGCCAGGTGATTGCCTCCAATAACCACTAACCAATAATAGATTTTACTTATCTGTCTGCTCAAATATTATATACTTCCTTCAATTATTATAGGGGCAATTACAGTTCATATTAACTTATTTAATTTATTTGAGTAAGTAAAGTTGTAAATTGGTTTCAGCTTTACCCAACCACATTAGATCATCACTCAAAATCCCCAATATTCTATGAGGACTCATAGCCTCATAAGCCGTGCTATATTGGCTAGCTGCTTATTTCTGCTAGGCAGTAATATGCTTACTGCACAACTAAAAGCAGTCTTTTCTGCCACTCCCGCCTCCGGCTGCGCCCCCCTTCTTGTTAAATTCAACGATGAATCGACCGGCAATCCCAATTATTGGCGATGGGACCTGGGCAATGGGACGGTCTCCTTCTTACAGCATCCGGCAGCTACCTATTTCAATCCGGGTACTTACACTATTAAACTGGTAGTACGCAATGGCAGTGGGGCCGATTCAATGGTGAAAGTGAACCATATCACGGTGTATGCCTCGCCTGTGGTCAACTTTGCGGCCTCTGATACGACCGGCTGTTTCCCGCTGAATGTACAGTTTACCGACCTGAGCAGTGCCGGAGATGGAAGCATTGAGTCCCGGGAATGGGATTTTGGCGATGGCACCATTTCTACCGAACGCAACCCGGAACACCGCTATACCTCGCCCGGTCAATTCAGTGTTTCCCTGCGTATCCGCAATAGTTATGGTTGCACACAAACGATTACACGTACGCAGTATATTCAACTCCACAATGGCGTAAAGGCCGATTTTAGTTTTAATGTACCCAATAGTTGCAAGCCTCCCACCGCAGTTCATTTTACCAATAAGAGCAGTGGTACTGGCACCTTAAGTTATGAATGGGATTTTGGCGATGACAGCAGTTCAACAGCTGCCAACCCGGTGCATACCTATACCGCCACAGGTACCTATTCTATTCAATTAAAAGTGCGCAACAATACCGGCTGTACTGATTCTGTCATGAAAGCCAATATCATCAATATTGGTACTGTAAAGGCTGGCTTCACGCTGCCCGCCCTGGTATGTAATAATGCTCCTTTTGCCCTGATCAATAATACCACTCCTGCACCCGTGGGCGCCCGGTGGACCTTTGGGGATGGCAGTTTTTCCACTGAACTCAATCCCATAAAAACCTATGCGCAACCAGGCAATTATGCTATTAAGCTGGTAAGTGATTTTGGCGCTTGTAAAGATTCGGTAACACAGTCAATCCGGGTGATGGCCAAAACAAAAGCAGCCTTTGCTGCCAATGATAGCAATAGCTGCAGTGCCCCCTTTACAGCGCAACTAATGGCCCAATCGGCAGGAGCAGTCAGCTATCAATGGTTATTTGGCGATGGCGGGCGGGATACGGGCAAACAGGTCTCCCATACCTGGCAGGCTAAAGGAGAATACGATGTAACGCTGATTGTTACCAATGCAGCCGGCTGTACGGATACGCTGGTAAAAAGTAAGTATATCCAGATCAAAGCGCCCCAGGTAACCCTGATCAATCTGCCACAGGAAGGTTGTGTACCCTATGTATGGCAACCCGGCTTTACGGTCAATACAGTTGATTCGCTGATTGGTTTCTTATGGTATTTTGGGGATGGTACTACTTCTACGGAGAAGCATCCCCGGCATACCTATACCCAGCCAGGTACTTATACAGTGAAACTGGTATACACTACTGCCGGCGGTTGCAGTGATTCAGTCACTGTTACTGAAACCATCCGGGTAGGCAATAAACCGGTAGTTGCATTTTCGGCGCATCCGCGTATATCCTGTGCCTATCAACTTATTTGGTTCAGGGATGAAAGCAAGGGCGGTAAGGCCGACCGGTGGTTGTGGGAGTTTGGAGATGGCAGCACTTCTACGGAGCAAAATCCCGGCCGTTCCTACCTGGATACGGGTTATTTCAATATTAAGTTAACGGTATGGAGTAATGGCTGTAAAGATTCACTCACCATTCCCAGGTATGTATACATTAAACCACCAGTTGCCCGATTCAATGTCAGTCCTGTCAATTGTACGGCCAGGTTTGCCCGGCAGTTCAATGACAAGTCCATTGGAGCGAAGACCTGGTACTGGGATTTTGGGGATGGCAAAACTTCTACCGAACATAGTCCCTTACATGTTTATAGCAATCCCGGTAGTTATTTTGTAAGCCTCACGGTAAAAAATGATACCTGTGAACATACGATGACGCAACAGGTATTGGTGATCTCGGAAAAGGCCGGTTTCACTGCCAGCGAAACGGAGGTTTGTAAAAATGTACCGGTAACGCTGACAGCCAACAATAGCAATGCACAATATGTTTCAACGTATGCCTGGATCATTAGCAAGGGCACTACCACTTATGGCACACCTGCCGGCCGTTCGGTACAGTTTGCTTTTCCGGCTGCCGGCCAATACAATATCCAGCTGGTGGTGACGGATATCTTAGGTTGTACGGATACCCTCACCAAACCACAGTATATAAAGGTGAATGGCCCCTCGGCCGACTTCAGTGTTATCAATCCGGAAGTATGTACCAATACGACGATTGTCTTTGCCGACTCGTCTCAATCGGATGGTGTGCATCCCATACAACGGTGGACCTGGAATTATGGGGATGGAGCCACTGAAACCTTGACGGGCGGTCCCTTCCGGCATACCTATACCCAAAGCGGTATCTATCCGGTACAATTGACAGTGGTAGACAACCTGGGTTGTTCAGATACACGCACCCGGCAGCATGCGGTAACGATATCAAGACCGGTAACGCGTTTTGAATCGCCCGATACCTTATCCTGTACTGGCAAACCTGTGCGCTTTATCAACCAAACAACGGGCAATGACCCGGTATATACCTGGTATTTTGGAGATGGACAAACCACGGCAGCGCTGCAACCGGCTCATATCTATCAGCAGGAAGGCGATTATACGGTGAAGCTGGTTGCCAATGACCGTTTTGGTTGTGCAGATTCGATCACCAAAGCATTATACATCCGCATCCGGAACCCCAGGGCCAATTTCAGGATCAGTGATTCGGTGGCAAGCTGCCCCCCCCTGGTGGTCAACTTCACCAACCAGTCACTTCATTTTAACCAGTGGCAGTGGGATTTTGGGGATGGCAACAAATCGGCCCTGCCCAACCCTTCGCATTTTTATACCTACCCCGGGGTGTATCGGGCAAAGCTGATCATTACCAGTCCGGGAGGTTGCCAGGACAGTATGATAAAGACCATTACGGTAAAAGGTCCGCAGGGTAGTTTCACTTATGACAAACTCAAAGGCTGTATTCCTACTACTGTACGCTTTACCGCGCAGTCCAACCAAAGTGTTCGTTTTGTGTGGGACTATAATGATGGCACGGTAGATGAAAGCAACAGCAGTTCCATTGCACATACTTATACAACTATGGGAGAATATCTCCCCAAACTAATATTGGAAGATGCCCAGGGATGCCGGGTGCCGATCCAGGGAAAAGATACCATCCGCATTTATGGTGTGAATTCCTCTTTTACCAACAGCGCAGCCTTGCTATGTGATTCGGGAATGGTACGGTTTACCAATACAACGGTATCCAATGACCTGATCACCCGCTATAACTGGTTGTTTGGCGATGGGCAGAGTTCGGGAGAAAAACATCCTGTTCATTTTTACCGGCAGCCGGGACATTATACCGTCCGGTTGGCGGTAACAACCCAAACCGGGTGTCAGGATATCGTCGATTTACCTTTGCCGCTAAAAATTGTACAAAGTCCGCAGGCAGCGATCCTGGGTGATTCGGGGGCCTGTATTCCCGCCTCACTCCAATTCAGGGGCAGCTTATTGCGGCCTGATACGGCAGGACTGCAATGGCGTTGGGATTTTGGTAATGGCGCCACAGCACAGGTTCAAAACCCGCCGGCCATTAGCTATGCAACAGCCGGGGCTTTTCCTATGCAACTCATAGTAACCAATACGTCGGGCTGTGCGGATACGGTACTTAAAACCGTGAATGCCTGGCCCTTGCCTGCAATAAATGCCGGACCCGATCAGTCCATTTGCCGCAATAATAGCGTTACTTTGAGCGGCAGTGGAGCCATTCAATACAACTGGTTCCCTGCCACTGCCTTATCCTGCACCAATTGCCCGGCCCCCCTGGCATCACCTTTGGGGGATATTACGTATATAGTAAGGGGAAAGAATAATTTTGGCTGTACGGCCACTGATTCTATACAGATAAAGGTAAAACAACCGTTTACTATAGCAGTGGGCAAGGGTGATACGCTGTGTAAGGGCGAATCTTTAAGGTTGATGGCTTCGGGTGCGGAAGAATACCTCTGGAGTCCCTCCCAATGGATGGACAACAATACCAGGAGTAACCCGGAAGTAAAACCAGAAACGTCGATCACCTACCGGGTAATAGGAAGGGATGACCTGCATTGTTTTGCCGACACGGGATATGTAAAGCTGGTGGTATACCCATATCCGGTCATTGATGCGGGAGAAGATAAAACTATTCCGGTAGGTAATTCGGTGACTTTAAGTCCGGTAGTATCAAAAGATGTAACAACATTGAAATGGCATCCTTCGGCTGGCTTGAACTGTGTGACCTGTACAACGCCGGTGGCTGCTCCCAAACAAACGACCACTTATACGCTGGAATCAGTGAATGCAGGAGGTTGTATCAGCCGGGATCAGGTAACTGTGTTTGTTTTCTGCAACAATGCCAATGTATTTGTTCCAAATACTTTTTCGCCCAACGGAGACGGCAATAATGACGTATTTTATCCAAGGGGCAAAGGAGTATTCAGTATCCAGTCATTCAAAATATTCAATCGTTGGGGCGACCTTGTCTATGATCAGATGAATATGCAGCCGAATGATATTTCGCGGGGATGGAATGGACTGCACAAAGGGCAACCGGCGCCGCAGGATGTGTATGTGTACCTGATCGATATTGTGTGTGAGAACAATGTTGTTTTGAATTATAAAGGCAATGTGGCATTAATCCGTTAACATGGTATTATTATTGTTTGCAAGACGTACCCTGGAAAACCAGTCTCTGTAAACCACCCAAACATTGCATTTTGGCAAGAAAGCTGCTTTTTATACTATTACTGCATACCCTCTTTCTACATGCACAGGCACAAGTGCCTGTAGCTGCATTCACAGTAGACAATCAATCGGGATGTTCGCCACTCAGGGCCGCATTCCGAGATCAATCAACCGGCAATCCTGCTTTCTGGAACTGGGATTTTGGTAATGGGGAGTTGTCCAACCTGCAAAATCCGATCATTTATTATACCAATCCGGGTGTATATACGGTAACCCTGGTGGTACGCAATGCAGATGGCACCAATGGTATTACCAAAACAAACTATATAGTAGTAAACCCTTCTCCTATTGCCGGGTTTATGGCCAACCAAACGACAGGCTGTGCTCCCTCTACCATCCAGTTTACTGACCAGAGTAACCCGGTTGGGGGTAGTATCAGATCATGGGCCTGGGATTTTGGAGATGGTGGCACCTCTACTTTACAAAATCCAGCTCACCAATATACAGCCACTGGTTTTTACACGGTAACACTTAGAATTACCAGCAATTCAGGTTGTCAGGCGGTCTATTCCATTGGCCGGTATATCCGTATTGTAGCAGGGGTGATCCCTGATTTTGATTTTACGCCACCTTCCACCTGCCGTGCTCCTTTTGCAGTTAATTTCACGGATCTTACCAGTGGTCCGGGCACGCTTACTTATCAATGGAACTTTGGTAATGGTAGCAGCTCCACACTACAAAGCCCTACTGCCACGTATGGCGCTACCGGCAATTATACGGTGACCTTAAATGTAACCAGTGAATATGGTTGTACCGGCAGTATTCAAAAAAGTGTTCCTGTAAATGGTACCGGCACTTCCTTTACCAGTCCGGATACGGTGTGCCTGAATAGTACGGTCACCTTTCAGAATGCATCTGCCGCTACCCCACTCAGTACTACCTGGGATTTTGGCAACGGTTTACAAGCAAACACGCTGGATGGGTCCAGTACTTATAATGCACCCGGCATCTATACGGTTAAGTTGAAAAATGCGTACCTCAATTGCCTGGATTCATTCTCAAAGCCATTGGTAGTAATGGATAAACCGGTGGTCAATTTTACAGCACCTGTTACTACAGCCTGCAAGGCGCCGCTGACGGTCAACTTCCAGGATGCCTCTCCCAGTGCAACCGGCTGGCAGTGGGATTTTGGTGATGGCAATACGTCGACCCAACAAAATCCATCACACACCTATACTGCTGAAGGATCATACGATGTGACGCTCACCATTACATCCCGGCAAGGCTGTACCAATACGCTTACCCAACCGGCCTTTGTACGTGTTATTAAACCAACTGTAGCATTTGGCAATGCACCTACGGGAGGTTGTGCTTCCACTTTTTCGTTTACACCAACAGCCAATGTCAATTCAGTTGATCCTGTAATCAGTTATTTCTGGGAATATGGAGATGGGTTTACTGCTACTACTACCCTCCCAACCGGGCCAGCGCATCCCTATCCAACACCTGGTAATTACACCATCAAATTGACGATCACCACCCGCGGAGGTTGTACGGAGTTTGTAGAACTGATCGATGGTATACGGGTGGGCACTTTACCAGTAGCCAATTTTTCACTGACGCCTACTGATGCCTGCGCATCGGATGCGATCAACTTTACCGATCTGTCAACGCCTACCACGCCTCCGGGTGCGGTAGATGAATGGCTTTGGAACTTTGGCGATGGCAGTACTTCCAACCAGCAAAACCCTACGCATAATTATGCCGACAGCGGATTGTATAACGTTACCTTAACTGCTTATAATAATAAATGCCCTGCCACTTCAACGGCTCAGCAAGTACATATCAAACCTCCCATTGCCGGTTTTGACCATATGGTAGTTTGTCCCAATGGCCTCCAGGTAAACTTTACCAACAATTCGAAGGTAAATATAGCTGTCCCGGCCACCTATACCTGGGACTTTGGTGATGGCAGCCCGGTTTCCCTTTTGGCTACCCCTCCACCGCACACGTATCCGGCCATTGGCACGTATACGGTATCGCTTACAGTGGCAGCCGGCGGTTGTAGTAATACTTTTACCCAGGCTATCAAGCTGGTGGGAGAAAAAGCCAATTTCAGTATTAGTGATCCTACCGTGTGTACGAATACCTATGTTACGCTTACCGCAACCGGAAGTAACCCTGCCAATATCCAGCAGTATGAATGGTTGCTGGATGGTGTTCCTGTGAGCTTAGGCCAGGCTACTATTTATATAAGATTTCCTACAACCGGGACTCACTCGATCACGCTGAACATCACAGATATCAATGGTTGTATGGACTCCAAAACAGTAAATGGCGCAATAACTGTTACAGGTCCAACGGTCAATTTCAGGCCGGTGCAAAAAGGCGGCTGTTCCAATACAACAGTAACCTTTAATGATTTGTCGTCTTCTGCAGTAGGGATCAAGAACTGGGCTTTTGATTTTGGCGATGGCCAATCACAAACCTTTACAGGTGGGCCATTTACACATACTTATACGGATACGGGGCGCTTTGTGCCTAAACTTACCGTTACGGATAATATGGGTTGTTCGAATACCTATACTTCTACCGACACTGTTTTTATTACGAAACCGGTTGCCGGATACACCAATGATTTTAATACGATTTGTCCAAATACAGATCTTCCTTTTAAAGATACTTCTTCCGGCAAGGGTCTGTCATGGCGTTGGGATTTTGGAGACGGGAGCAGTTCGACTATTCAATCGCCCATTCACCGGTATACTGCTATCAGTGGTACTTATTCTGTAAAACTGGTTATTACTGATGAGGTGGGTTGTAAAGACTCTGTAACAAAGACCAATCTTATTACCATTAAAAAGCCCAAGCCCGCCTTTTCGATCAAAGATACCAGTTCGATTTGCCCCTTGCTGGAAACGAAATTCACCTTCCAGGGTTCAGACTATGAATCATTCTATTGGGATTTTGGAGATGGAAGTACCTCTACATTGCCTAACCCCAATCACTTTTATAATACCTATGGTACTTATGAGGCCAAATTATATGTAATTGGATATAGCGGATGTATTGATTCAGTAAGTGATACGGTTAATGTGTACAATCCCAATACAAGCAGCTCACTCATTTATAGTCCACTCACCAATTGTAATTCTTTGTTGGTAGATTTTTCATTGACGACCCCACCTTCTACCAGGTTCACCTTCAATTATGGTGATGGCGGTCAGGACAATTCGCAGAGTAAAGCATTCCAGCATTTCTATAGTTCGCCTGGATTTTATGCCCCCTCCATATTACTACAGGACAGTACTGGTTGCCAGGTATCCGTAGGAGGTCCGAATACCATCCGGGTAATTGGCGCCCTGCCATTATTTGGAGTAGACAAGAAGGTATTTTGTGATCAGGGCACGGTTAGCTTTACCAATTATACGATAGGCAATGATCCGGTCATGACGCGTACCTGGGATTTTGGTGATGGAACTACCAGTACGGATACAGATCCTATCCACCAGTTTACGCGGGCTGGCACCTTTGTGGTAAAACATATGGTTACCACGCAAACGGGTTGTAGCAATACCGTTACTGATACCATCCGGGTTTATGGCACTCCACATCCCCTGATCGTAAGTGATACCGCTGTTTGTATCAATGCGGTGTTGCCCCTGCAGGGCACGCTCACGGTGCCCGATACGGCCATTACCTGGAAATGGGACCTGGGCAGTAATGGTCAGTCGACCAGCCAAAATGCCTCTGTAAAATATCCGCAAACAGGTACGTATACTGTTTCGCTGGAAGCCACCAACAAACTGGGATGTAAGGACAATATCACCAAGAACATTTATGTACCGCCCACGCCAACCGTTACAGTAAATGGCAGCACCACTTTACCGGTAGGTACCGGTGTTAATATACCGGTAACTTATAGTCCTAATGTAGTTTCTTATACCTGGACCCCCTCCAGTGGATTAAGTTGTACGGATTGTCCTACGCCATTTGCCAATCCAAAGTTCACCACCCAATACCAGGTCCGGGCTGAGGATATTTATGGTTGTTCGGCTACCCAAAGTGTTACCATTACGGTGATCTGCAATAGCACAAATTATTTTGTGCCCAATACCTTTACGCCCAATGGCGATGGTATCAACGATGTATTTATGCCACGTGGCAGAAATATAGACCGGGTCAACCGCATGCAGATCTTCAGCCGTTGGGGTGAGCTGGTATATGAAAAAAGGAATTTTATGGCCAATGATGCTTCGGCAGGCTGGGATGGTACTTATAAGGGGAAACCCGCAGGTTCTGATGTATATGTATATATCATTGAATTTGTTTGTGACAATGCATCTGTTGTTCCTTACCGGGGCAATGTAACGTTATTGCGGTAACCGCATGAATCCGATATTATACCATATTAAAACGGGTATTATGAAAAAGCTATTGAACTGGAAACGATATTCCCTTGCAGGGATATTGGTGTGTGCTTTTACCTTATCCTATGCCCAGGACATTCACTTCTCTCAATTCTTTGAAGCGCCCTTGTTGCGCAACCCTTCGCTGGCCGGGATCTATTCCGGCGATATCAGGATACAAGGGGTATACCGTGATCAATGGAACAGTTTTACGAATGCATACCGTACCGGCTCACTCAATGCTGAATATAAAATGCCTGCAGGCAGGGGCGATGATTTCCTGACCATTGGCGGCCAGGTACTCTTTGATAAAGCCGGCACGGTCGGATTGACCACTACTTATATTTTACCGGCACTGAATTACCACAAGTCGCTGAGTAATGAAAAAACCATGTACCTGAGCCTGGGTTTCATGGGTGGTATGGTTCGTAAAAGCATTGATGTTTCTAAAATGACCACCGATAATCAATATGGTCCCGGTGGATATGATCCTACTGCGCCAACGGGTGAAAATTTTACTGCACCCAATTTCAATACCTGGGATGCCAGTGTGGGCATGAGTTTCAATACTACGTTTGGACCCAATCAGGCTAATAGTATGTTTGTTGGTGCAGCCTACCACCACCTCAACAGGCCCAAGAATTCTTTTTACCGGAAGGCCAGCATTGAACTAAAACCCAAATACGTTTTCTCGGCCGGGATAACCTTCGGCGTTGATGAGTATTCCTATTTTATTATCCAGGCCGATCATACGATGCAAGGTTCTTTTACAGAAACCATCGGTGGAGCGCTCTATTCTTATAAATTGGGTGATGATCCCGAAAATGCACTGTATACAATCCATGCAGGCGCCTTCCTTCGCTGGAAGGATGCCCTTATACCTGTGATCAAGCTCGACCGGTATCCCCTTTCCGTAGCCCTTAGTTATGATGTAAATGTATCGCAGTTAAAAACAGCCAGTCAGGGCCGGGGAGGTGTTGAACTATCTCTTTCCTGGATCAGCTTCCTGGACAGGCACAATAGCAGCCGGGATAAAGTACTGTGTCCGAGGTTTTAAGTTGGCCGCCACATTAATTTTCCGGCAATTCAATTCATATTTACACCGTTTCATCGATTGGGTATACCAAATACCAGGCTGGCATGCTATTTTTGCTATTCCATAAAAGCCATTATATGAAAATTGAAGCTGGACAAAAAGCCCCTGATTTTTCCCTGTATGATTCTGAAAAGAATAAGGTAACGCTTGCTGATTATAAAGGGAAGCAAGTATTACTCCTGTTTTTCCCACAGTCATTCACCGGTGTTTGTACCAAGGAACTGTGTAGCATCCGGGATAATATTGCCCAATACAACAATGTCAATGCCGTAGTATTTGGCATTAGTGTGGACTCCATTTTCACCCTGGCCAAGTTCAAAGAGGAGCAAAAACTGAATTTTCCGTTGTTGAGTGACTTCAATAAGGAAGTATCCCAGGCCTATGGCACATTATATGAAAATTGGATATTTGACATGAAGGGCGTTTCTAAAAGATCGGCTTTTGTGATCGATGAAGCTGGCATTGTGCAATATGCCGAAGTATTGGAGAATGCTGGCGATTTGCCAAATTTTGAAGCAATTGAGGCAGCCCTGGCCGTGACCAATTGATTATTGTCAAAAGGACCGCTGTTAACATAATTTTAAAAGTTCCGGGGATTGGGGAGAATCCACTATTCCCCGGAATTATTCGGTAAATGAGTTGTAACTTTAGTTAAAAGGAAATATCTTGGATTTAAACCGTAAAATATTATCCTGCATGAGGATTATTTATACACTATCCATTATCCTTTTATTGACAAACGAAGTAAAGAGCCAGGAGCGCACGACGCCCAACCAGGCCGGGGATCCTATAACCAAGATCATCCGTTTCTATCCCAACCCTGCCACCTCCTTTATTACCTTTGATTTTCAACGCGCTTACGATAAATCTTACACACTTCAGATCTTCAATTTGCCAGGCAAAAAAGTGCATGAAGTAACAGACATTACCCCCAAAACAGTGGTTAGCCTCACCGATTTCTTCCGGGGCATTTATATCTTTCAATTACGCGACAAGGCAGGCCGGTTAATAGAAGCCGGTAAATTCCAGGTTTCCAAGTAATTATTAGTTCAACTGAATTTGTATTTGTCAGGCTGAGCCCGCGGAGCGGGTTAAACGCTGTCGAAGCCACCTTTGGTAAGCCCTTCGCCAAATTTCTTTAGACCAGGGTGAGCCACCCTTCGAGGGTGACCCACCCTTAAGACGACTTCGATAGGGTGAAAGCTAAATGACCTGTACGATCAGGAATTTGAGGTAATTGGTATTTTCCCAACCCCATACGATCGGATGGTCGGCAGCCTGTGCCTGGAAAGTAACCTGCCTGAGTTTGCGACGGGCATCTTTTGCAGCCATTTGTATGATTTCCAGGAACATAGCTGGGGGTACCAGGTTGGTACAACTGGAGGTAACCAGGAATCCGCCCGGCTTAACGAGTTTCATACCCCGCAGGTTGATCTCTTTATAACCGGTAATGGCTTTCTGTATATTGTCCCTGGTTTTGGTGAAGGAGGGAGGATCCAGCATCACCACATCATGCTGGCGGCCTTCTTTGGCCCAACCTTTCAATACGTCGAAGGCATTGACGCATTCAAAGCGGCAGGTTTTGGCATATCCATTCAGTTCAGCATTCCGGTTGGCCTGGGCCACGGCATTGGCCGATATATCGAGTCCCAAAACAGACTTAGCGCCATAATGGGCAGCATGGATCTCAAAAGTGCCCGTATAGGTAAAGGCCCCCAATACATCGGCCCCTTTTACAATATGTTGGATAGCGCGGCGATTGTCCTGCTGGTCTAAAAAATAACCTGTTTTTTGGCCATTCTCAATGTCTACATAGAACTTCAGGCCATTTTCCTGTATAATGATCTGTGTATCAAAGGGGGCTGATAAAAAGCCTTTTTGTTGGGCCAATCCTTCCAACTCCCTTACAGGCACATCATTGCGCTCATAAATACCCTTGGGTTGAAAGATCCTTTCGAGGGCCTTCACAATGGCTGGCTTCCAAATATCAATGCCCAGTGCGAGGGTTTGAATAACAAAGTAATCGTTGAATTTATCAATGATAAGCTGTGGCAGGTTGTCGGCTTCGCCAAAGATCAGGCGGCAGTTCTCCACGTATCCCAATTGCTGGCGGTATTCCCAGGCCTGCTTTAGTTTTTGGTAAAAGAACTCTTCATTTACTACATCCTGCTTTTCGCGGGTCAGTATCCGTACAGGTATTTGAGATTGGGGATTGTAATATCCCTGTCCGATGAACTTTTTATCATGTGTAAGTACCTCTACTACATCGCCAGCCTTTGCATCGCCATCCACCAAATTCACTTCATTTCCAAATATCCAGGGGTGGCCATTAAATACACGGGGGCTGATCTTCTTTTTGAGAATCACGTTTGTCATGGGCGCAAATGTAAGCAGAAGTCGGAAGAAGGGAGGCAGAAGGTTGGGATTGGGGGTGGAGTTCTGACATCTGCCAGCTGGTTTTCCTGCCTTTTTGGCTATATTACCCGTATGGCAAAATAATTGCGCCAGATGGCTTTGCTAAGCAAAACTTGTATTTTTACAGTTTGGCATCCCGGTATTCCCCCTGGAGCGGGAAAAGCCGTCAATTTTGCAGTTATGAACGCGAAAAATACAGATAGACCTATGACAGAAAAGGACAATTTTAACCCGGACAATGGCGAAACCATTGATATCAACACGGATGAGAGTGTTAGCGGATCTACCCATTTGAATGAGCCGGTAGCCAATGAGGATGAAATTGAAAAGCTGAAGGCAGAAGTACAGGAACTGAAGGAAAAGTACCTGCGCCAGGTAGCAGAGTTTGATAATTTCCGGAAAAGAACGGCCAAAGAGCGATTGGAATTAATACAAACAGCTGGAAAAGATGTGATTGTATCATTATTGGATGTACTGGATGACTGTGATCGCGCCGAAAAACAGTTACAAACCAGCAATGATGCTGCCGCTATTAAGGAAGGCGTACAACTGGTATTTACGAAGTTGAGAAATACCCTGCAGGCCAGGGGTGTAAAACCCATGCAAACGGTTGGTACAGAATTCAATCCCGACAACCAGGAGGCGATCACGGAGATCCCCGCCCCTACCGAGGATCTGAAGGGTAAAGTTGTAGATGAGGTGGTAAAAGGTTATTACCTGAATGATAAGATCATCCGGTTTGCCAAAGTAGTAGTAGGCAATTAATTCAAAAACTCACAATGTCGAAAAGAGATTATTACGAAGTACTGGGCGTAGCAAAAGGCTCCTCGCCGGATGAGATCAAAAAGGCCTACCGGAAGGTAGCCATGCAATTCCACCCCGACCGTAATCCCGGAGATAAATCCGCGGAAGAAAAGTTTAAGGAAGCAGCAGAAGCTTATGAGGTACTGAGTGATGCAGATAAACGGGCTCAATATGACCGTTTTGGCCATGCCGGATTGAGTGGTAATGGCCGCGGTGGATTTGGTGGCAGTCAGAATATGGACGATATCTTCAGCCAGTTTGGAGATATTTTCGGTGAGGATATTTTTGGCAATTTCTTTGGCGGTGGTGGCCGGAGAGGCGGCGGCGGCCAGCGCAGCCGTGGCGTGCGGGGCAGTAACCTGCGCATCAAGCTCAAACTGAACTATGAAGAAATTGCCCGCGGTACCACCAAGCAGATCAAGGTTAAGAAATATGTAGCCTGTACCACCTGTAGCGGCAGTGGCGCCAAGGATAAAAACAGTGTGCAAACCTGTGGTACCTGTGGTGGCAATGGCCAGGTGCGTAAGGTAACGAATACCTTCCTGGGGCAAATGCAAACGGTAACTACCTGCCCTACCTGTAATGGAGAAGGCACTACGGTTACGGCAAAATGTACAGCCTGTAAAGGGGAAGGAAGGGTATACAGCGAAGAAACTGTGACCATCGATATCCCGGCGGGTGTACAGGAAGGTATGCAGTTGAGTGTAGGTGGCCGGGGTAATGCCGGAGAACGTGGTGGCCCTCCCGGAGACCTGATCATTTTAATAGAAGAAGAACAACATAAAGAATTGCACCGTGATGGACTGAATGTAGCCTATGAACTACATCTCTCCTTCCCGGATGCCGCCTTTGGTACCAGTGCAGAAGTGCCTACCATTGATGGCCGTGCTAAGATCAAGATACCAGCGGGTACGCAAAGTGGTAAAATATTCCGCCTGAAGGGAAAAGGTTTTCCCGGGGTTAATTCTTATGAAAAGGGGGACCAGCTTATTTACATCAATGTATGGACGCCTCAGAACATGACCGCAGAAGAAAGGGCCATGCTGGAAAAGCTGAACAACTCACCCAACTTCAAACCGCAGCCAGACAAATCGGACAAGAACTTCTTTGATAAAGTACGGGAAATGTTCTCGTAGAAGACAAGTTGCGAGCGACGAATTTCAAGCTGCGAGCTATGAGCTGCGAGCTACGAGCAAAAGGCAATAATACACCTGAAGGCTCGAAGCTCATAGCTCTCGGCTCGCAGCTTTTTTTATTCCTCTTTCGGCTTGCGCTTTTTCTTATTGCCGTAGATCTTTTTAGCCTTAGCGATCATGCTGATGAATTCATTTTGAATAGCGTCCTGTGGGTTGTGCGATTCTTCGGCCATTAAAGCTGCATCATTCCAGTTTGTCATGCGCATGTAGGGCGACTTCTTAAGCAGGCTGGCGAATATGGAAACAGAAGTGGCAAATCGATAGCAACTGGGCAGGTCGGCAAATTCAGTATAAGCTACAGGCGCGGTATAGCTGGTAACCCGCGCAACAGAATCGCCGGGCAATTTATAATTCAGGGATACTTTGGCCAGTCCATCTTTGGCATATCCCCAATCGAGGGATTGACCAAGGGGCACCAGTTCAAACATGGCCAGCAGGGAATGCCCTGATCCTACTTCTCCTCCTTCTACCTCACTGAGTGAATCGGCCAGTGCGTTTACCTTATTGTCGAACCCGATCAACCGGTATTCTTTTACTACGGAGGGATTGAACCATACGTTGAGGAATGCATCATCCGCTACGGTATACAGTGTTTGTGTAAGTTCTTTTACCAATACTTTCTCTGCTTCCTTTTCATTGTCGAGGTAGGCAAAATTACCATTGCCTTTCTTGGCCAATATTTCCAGTTTTGAATCTTTATAATTCCCCATACCTACCCCCAGGCAGGTCAGGTAGATGCCCGATTGCTGGTGCTGGGTGATCATTTTTTCCAGTTCCTCTTCTGAAGTTTGCCCCACGTTGAAATCGCCATCGGTGGCCAGGATAACCCGGTTATTGCCCCCCTGGATGTATTGACTTTTCGCCAGCCGGTAGGCTGTTCTAATCCCCGATTCGCCGGGTGTAGAGCCACCCGGATACAACTCCTCAATGGATCGCCGGATCTTGTCTTTTTCAATACCCGAAGTAGGTGTAAGCCATACGCCTACGGTGCTGCCATAAACAATAATGGAAACGGTATCTTTTTCCCGGAGGTTATCAACGAGTAATTTGAAAGCCGATTTCAGCAATGGTAAGCGGTTGGGCATGTCCATGGACCCCGAAACATCTATCAGGAATACCAGGTTGCTGGGCGGTATTTTATCCGGATCAATTTTCCGGGCACTGGCGTGGAGGAATAAGAGGCGGGTTTGTGGATTCCAGGGGCAATCGGAGAGGTAAGATTTGAAACCAAAGATGCTGTCGGGCGGTGGTGCGGTATAATCAAAGCTAAAATAGTTCAGGAGCTCTTCAATACGTACTGCATCGGGCGGCACCTGTGTATTCATGCCCAGGAATCGCCGGATATTGCTGTAGGAAGCTTTGTCGGTATGGATGGCACAGCCTGTTTCGGGGTATTTCCTGGCGGGTACAAAATCGTTCTCTACCAGTGAGCTATAGGTTTCTCCGGTGAGCAGCCGGTAATTCCGGTCTTCGGGATGCATATTGCGGGTAAAGGAAACAAGCCTGTTGCGCTGCAGGTTGGCCGAAGAATAGAGCATTTTGAGCACAATGGTCTGGAATTTACCGGCCTCCAGCCTGACAGAAACCGGCTGGTAGCCTTCCAGTGAAACGGTAACGGAATCTGATTGTTTGGTAGATAATATTCCAAAAGAGCCACTGCTGCCTGAATAGTATACATAGCGGGTGGAATGCAGCCATACTTTTGCGTTGGATAATGCATTTAGTTTTTCATCTTTCACCTCTCCACGCAAATAATACTGTGCAAAAGCCGGTGACACGGTGATCAACAATAAGGATATGGCAGCAGCAATTTTCAACAAGGGGTTATTTTGAGATCGTGAATTGGATCCAAGGGTCATCCTTTAATAACGATGAGACCCCCGGTTATCTTATAAAATTCAACGCCTTATCTTACCACTTTTCGAACGCCCTATTCAACGAGTTTATATATTTCCCTGATATTTCTACCTAATCCATCATAATCGAGGCCATACCCCACGACAAACTTATTGGGGATAGCGAATCCGAGATAATCAATAGGGATCGGGAAAACGGTGGCTTCTGGTTTGTGCAGCAATGCCACGATCTTCATGGAGGCGGGCTGCTGATGGCGCAGCTGGGGCAGGAATTCACTGAGTGTTTTGCCAGTGTCTACAATGTCTTCTACGATAACGACTTCCCGGTCAAAAAGATCCGTATCAAGTCCTATGGCGGTAATCACCTGACCGCTTGATTTGGTGCCTTTGTAGGAAGCCAGTTTAATGAAACAGATCTCTGCATCAATGTTCAATTCCTTGAACAGGTCGGCAGCAAATATAAAGGAGCCGTTCAGTATAGCTATGAACAAAGGCTTTTTGCCGGCATAATCTTTATCCAATTGGGCTGCCAGCACTTTAATGCGGGTATGGATTTCATGGGCCGTAAGGTAAGGTTCAAACTGTTTATCATGTACACGAATAATGCTCATAGATCAGTTTTTGAAAATGACCAGCTCTTGTCCAATCTTCAGTTCATATCCCGCCATTTTGTTCCAATCCTTCAGTTGTTCTACTGTGATATTGTATTTCCGGGCTATGCTATACAGTGTTTCTTTGGTTTGTACCGTATGGGTGGTATAAGCAGCTGTAGTAATATCGGTTGTACGGGGAGCGGTTTGCAGCTGTGCTACCTGGGGGGCCACCTCGCTGGCCAAGCGGGGCCGGGCAGGCGCTTTGCCTTGTAAATACAGTGCTTCTCCCGCAGCGGGGATATCCTGTTCCTGCAGGTGATTGTGGTCGAGCAGGGACTCTAACCGCACCCCTTCCAGTTGACAAATATCGTACAGGGTTTCTCCTGATTGCATGATGTGCTTTTCGCTGGCTCCTACCTTTCTTTTGCGTTGCAGGAACAATAACTGACCGTCGGTAAGTACGTCCTCACGCCGCAGGTCATTAAAATCCATCAGGCGCTTTAAAGAAATGTCATATTGCTGTGCTACGGCCAGCAGCGCCGTGCCGGCTTTGGCATACATTACTTTTGTATTGTTGATGGTAAACTCTCCTTCGGGCCAGTTGATCTTTGGCGTTTCCTTTACGGCTTCTTCTACCCCTGTAAATGCAGCGATGACGGCTGGACCGGCAGCCAGGCTACCCTCGCCATCAACCGGCTTTTTAGGATTACCGGCCAGGATCTCCTCCTGGGGAGCTATTTTACCCAATGCGATCAATGAATATTGCTGCAGGTTATAATCCTCTATGAGTTTGATGATGATCTGCGAGTACTTGATATTGGTAGCATACCCTGCTTTTTTCAATCCATAAGCCCAGGCCTTATAATCGGTGGGGTCTAGCTGGAACAGAAATGCGTACCGGGTACTGTTCTTGAGAAAATTGGAATGATCCATATAGGAGTCCTGCGAAGAGGAATAGCTGCGGAAGCATTCTCCCCGGGCATCATCATCGTGGTACACTTTATCACCCACCCAGGTATTCTTGCATTTGATGCCAAAATGGTTATTGGACTTCATTACCAGGTCCGATTTACCCGCCATGGTTTCATGAATGCCCTGTGCCAGTTTAATAGAAGCCGGTACACCTGTACGCACCATTTCCTGTATGGCCAGCTCCTTGTAGAGATTAATATACCCATAAATGTCATCGCTCTTCTGAGCCTTCAACCACAAGGATGCCAATAATGGGAGTACAATCAATAAACGTTTAAATGGCATGGATTTTATTTTTTTCGGATCATCAGTACGCCGTCGCGGATGGTCACCAAAACCTGCTCTACCCGGTCGTCCTGCTGTACCCGTTCATTAAATGCCTGAATGGCTTTCGCACTTTTATTGGTAATGGGCTGGTCAAAAACCTGTCCATGGAACAATACATTATCGGCCAAAATAACTCCACCTTGTCTTAACCTCGGCAATACCAACTCATAATAGTCAATATAGCCCACCTTATCGGCATCAATGAATACCAGGTCCCAGGTTTCCTGGAGGGTAGGAATGATCTCTAACGCATTTCCCGTGTGCAAAATTATCTTTTCAGGGGCATTTGACCTATCGAAATTTGCCTGGGAAACGGCTGCATCCTCCTCCCGTAACTCAATGGTATGCAATTGGCCATCTTTTGACAAACCTTTAACAAGGCAAAGGGCGCTATACCCTGTAAATGTACCGATTTCGAGGATACGTCGTGGCTGTAACAGCGTGCTGATCATTTCCAGGAACTTGCCTTGTACCTGCCCGCTAAGCATGTGCGCCTGGGGGTGGGTAGCATACGTTTGCTCTGCTATCTGTTGCAACAGCGCGTCTTCCGGGGAGGAAAAACGATCGGCATAGGCTTGAACCTGTGGAGAGATAATGTCCATAACCTACAAAAATACGGATAGAAGTCGGAAAGACGGACTTCCGGCATTGTGCAGGCTTTCGGACTTTCTGCTAAAAATTAGGCTCCAGGGGATGTTTGGTATAAAACTGCAGTACATGTTCTACTACCTCTTCCGGGGTGTCCACCACTTTGAGGAGGTCCAGGTCGGCAGCAGAGATATTATTGGATTTTTGCAGCATGGTTTCCTGCATCCAATCCATGAGGCCGCCCCAATATTGTGATCCTACCAGGATCAGGGGTACGGGGGACATTTTGCCTGTTTGGATAAGGGTAGCCACTTCAAAAAACTCGTCCATGGTACCAAAACCACCCGGCATCATCACAAACCCCTGGGAGTATTTGGTAAACATGACCTTGCGCACGAAAAAGTATTCAAAATGCAGGTTGGCATCGCGGTCAATAAAGGGATTGGCATGTTGTTCAAACGGCAATTCAATATTGAGGCCCACTGATTTACCGCCGCCCAGCTGGGCACCTTTATTGGCGGCTTCCATAACACCGGGGCCACCGCCCGAAATGATACCAAAGCCTTCTTCGGCCAGTTTGCGGGCTACATCTACTGTCAATTCATAATAAGCATGGCCGGGCTGCGTCCGGGCTGAACCGAAAACAGAGATACAAGGGCCAATTTTGGCCAATGTTTCAAATCCGTCAACAAATTCAGCCATTATTTTGAAGATTTGCCAGCTTGAGTGGGCTTTAGATTCGGACCAGCGGCGTTGTTTTGAGATCTTAATGGTTCCATTCATAACTAAACGTTTAGAGGTGGGTATGCGTTCAGCTAAAAATCAGGTCTTAAAGACTATGATGCCATCCGTTTGAGTGGATGGCATTAGAGCTGGTCACTAACGCGGACCTGTATGATTAACGGACGAATGCGTGAATTAGTTTACGCCAGTTGCTGTTTTTTTGAGATCAGCAAAAGGCCTATATAGGTTAAAACGCCGTTAATGACCAGCAGTTCGTTTCCGATCTGGTAACCGCCGAAAATGGCCTTTTGGTTCATATCGATGAGAAGACAGATCAGTGGCGATAATACGCACACAACAGGCACCAACTTGTCGTTGACGACCCGTTTCGTCAGGATACCAAAGCTAAACAAACCTAATAGAGGGCCATAGGTATAAGAAGCCATTGCCAGTATCACGTCAATCATACTGCGATTGTTGATCCACTTGAATACCATGACTAAAAGCAGGAAGATGAATGCAAAGATCAGGTGAACCCGCTGCCTTGTTTTCTTCTTTTCCGCATCCGTCCAATTGGTATTGCGTTGAATGCCGAGGATGTCGATGCAAAAAGAAGAGGTAAGGGCCGTGATGGCTCCATCGGCACTGGGAAACAGGGCCGAAATGAGGGCGATGATGAAGATGGCGGAGATCACCGGGGGCATGTGGTGCAAGGCTACAGCCGGGAACAGGTCGTCGCCTGTGGCGGTAATACCTGTTTGTCCCGCATACAGGTGTAGTAAGCCCCCTAATACCAGGAACAGCAGTATTACGCCCAGCATAATCAGGGAAAGGGTCACCACATTCTTCTGTGCATCCTTCAGTGTTTTAACAGAGATATTCTTCTGCATCATTTCCTGGTCCATTCCCGTCATCGTAATGGTAATAAAGGCACCGGCAGCAATTTGCTTCAGGAAGAAGAATTTACTACTGGGATCGGTAAAAAAGATCTTGGAATATCCCTTCTCTCCCATGGCCTGCAGGCTTTCCCCCAGTGAGATGTTCATGGTCTTGAGGATGTAAATTACGCAGATCACGAGACCTGCCAGCATACAGGTGGTTTGCAAAGTATCTGTATACACGATGGTCTTTACTCCTCCTTCATAAGTGTACAAAAGGATCATCAGCAGGATGACCAGCGTCGTAAGCCAGAATGGCACGCCAAAGCTGTTTAGGATGGCGTCCTGCAGGATCTTCACCACCAGGTAGAGCCGGGCTGTAGCTCCCAGTGTTCTTGACAGGATAAAAAAGGAGGCACCCGTTTTATAAGACCTGAAGCCCAGCCGGCTACTCAGGTAATTATAGATGGAAGTAAGGTTGAGCCGGTAATACAAGGGCAATAAAACATAAGCAATAACCAGGTACCCGATGAGGTAACCAAGGGTGATCTGGAAGTAGGCAAAAGATGCTTTACCAACAGCTCCCGGTACACTTACGAAAGTAACACCACTTAATGATGTACCGATCATCCCAAATGCTACCAGCATCCAGTTGGAATTACGGTTACCAATAAAGAAAGAATCATTATTGGAATTGCGGGAAGTAAAATAAGCAACCACCAGTAATAACAGGAAATAGCCAATAACAAAGGAGAACAGCAATGTGGCAGACATAGATAAAAATTAGTTGACAAACATACATTAGAATCGGGTCTGAAGATAATAAAATTGTGGTCATTTGACGGCATTCCACTTATCTTAGGGGCTGCGAAACCGGCTACAGTGGCCCCTTTCCCTATGCAAACCCATAAATAGGAGCCTCCGGAGCATCGCATTAAAATATCAATAAAACGTTTATGAAGATAGAAGCGGTAGCGGTTTTCTGCGGATCAAAGACAGGCAAAAACCCGGTATTCAATCAGCATGCAGCAGAACTTGGCAAACTGATTGCGATGCTGGACATGAAGCTGGTATACGGGGGTGGTAAAAAAGGATTGATGGGCACGATTGCTGATGCCGTTCTGGCCCAGGGCGGAAAGGTAATGGGTGTGATCCCCAAGCTGCTCATTGAATGGGAACACCAGCATGAAGGGCTTACAGAACTGGCCATTGTATCAGACATGCATACGCGTAAGCGGACGATGTACGAAATGTGTGATGCCGCCATTGTATTACCCGGCGGTTTTGGCACGCTCGATGAGTTGTTTGAAATGGTGACCTGGAATCAACTGAAGATACACGACAAAAAGATCTATATCCTCAACTCTGCAGGTTTTTACAATCACCTGATCAATCACCTGAAGGTGATGCAAAAAGAAGGCTTTTTATACGAAGAGGTAGAGGAGCGCATTATTGTATGCGACACGCCAGTGCAGATCTTTAATACCATTAGCTAATTGGATAATGTTCAAACAAAAAAGAGGTGACCCCTTTTCCCCAACGACGCCAGGGAAAAGGTGTCACCTCTTTTATTAGACTGCTATTTTTAGCTGTAATTAGAAACCGAAGTTATAGCCAAAATTGTAGAAGGCCCTATTGCCATAGGGTGACCGGGTGTTTTGCAGCAGGTCGTACTGGACCATCACAATAAATGCCCCACCACCGGCAGGAATGGCAGCACCTGCACCGCCCAATAAGGAGGGTACTATTTTGCCCTTCAATTTCTGATCGGGGCTACCATCATAAAATTTGAACTTGCCCCAGTTGTAGTTCATTTCAGGCTGTATTTGGAGAAACAGGTATTCAATGGGGTATACCCGGCCAAAGACGTTAAGACCAGCTACGCCATAATTTTCTTTGTATTCGGGGTTATAATACCGGTAGCGGTAACTGGAATACAGGAAGGTTACACCAGCGCCTGCAGCCAGGTAAGGATTGAAGCGATAACCTATTTGAGGAGATACATTCACCAGGGTACTATTACCGCCAAAGCCCAGACCAAAGTTTCCGCCAAAGAATAATTTACTTTTATCAAAACCCTGCTTTGGTTCTCTTTCTCTATCTCTTTCGTATTGTGCCTGGGTGGCAACGCTCAAGGTGGTAAGGAAAACAATAGCGATCAGCAGCGATTTCCTGTTCATATGGATTGAATTTGGTAAATAAAAAGCCCCTGCAAATATACAGGGGCAAGGTCATTGACCATAATTAAGGCTAAGTTTTAGGCTTTTTTTAGGCCCGTAGGGTCCACATTAAGCCATATCGAATATTTTTCCTGCATTGAGGATATTATTGGGGTCGAATGTTTTCTTGATACCCCGCATCAGCTGGAGCTGTGTTTCATCAAAAACAATATCGATGTAGTTTTTCTGCAGCAGGCCAATGCCATGTTCTCCGCTAATGGTGCCCCCCAGTTCATGTACCAGCTTAAACAGGGCACGTATGCCCTTGATCACTTCGGGGTCATCATTGCTATTGGCAATACCTTCTTTTTTGATGCGGATATGCAGGTTGCCATCGCCGGCATGGCCATAACATACGGCTTTGAAATTATACTGAATACCCAATTCCTTGACGCCTCTGATGAGGGCAGGCAGTTCGGCCCGGGGCACTACGGTATCCTCTTCAATGGTATAACCATCGATCTTTACGGCTTCGGCAGCCCGGCGGCGTAATTTCCACAATTCTGCTTTCTGCTGGGCATCATCGGCAAAGTAGGGCTCGCCGGCATCGTAATCGGCCAGGAGGGTACCGATGGTCTCCATTTCTATCATCAAGGTGTCGAGGTGATTACCATCGACCTCAATGATCAGGTGGGCGGCTGTACCTTCTGTAACGGGTACTGCGGAACTATCTACGAAAGCACTTACGATCCTAAGTGCATCTATTTCTATCAACTCCAGTGCGCTGGGTACAAAACCGGCACGAAAAATAGCGCTTACTGCCTCTCCGGCTTTTTCCAGGGACTGGAAAGGCACCAGCATCAGCAGGTCGTATTTAGGCAGGGGGATCAGCTTTAAAACAATTTTCGTCACGATGCCCAGTGTACCCTCGCTACCTACTACCAGTTGTGTAAGGTTGTAGCCAGTAGAGTTTTTCAATACATTGGCTCCTGTCCAAATCACCTCACCATTAGGCAGCACCAGCTCCAGGTTCAGTACATAATCCTTTACTACGCCATATTTCACGGCTTTGGGGCCGCCACTGTTCTCGGCAATATTGCCGCCAATGAAGCAGGATCCACGGCTACTGGGGTCGGGCGGGTAAAACAATCCTTTTTCCTTCACGGCGTTTTGCAATACCTCTGTAATTACACCCGGCTCGGTGATTACCTGCAAGTTCCGTTCGTCAATGGATAAAATGGCATTCATCCGGTCTGTAGAGATCAATACACCACCCAGGTGGGGCAGGGCGCCGCCACTCAATCCTGTACCGGCCCCACGGGGGGTTACAGGTATTTTGTGTTGGTTGCAGATCTTCATAATGGCGCTTATTTCTTCCGTTGTACGCGGACGGACCACTACTTCGGGAGGAAATGATAAATGCTCGGTTTCATCATGTCCATAATTAGTAAGGGACTCATCATCGAGGAGCACAAAATCAGCGCCTGCAATTTGTCTCAATTGTTCAATGATCGCGGTTGTCAACTTTCCCTGTATAGCCACTGTTTCCATTTTGTTGTATTGAAAAGGGCCTCAAAAGTCGGATAAATGCGGGAGATGGAAAAGCAGCAGCCAGAAAATATTAGCAGAAGGCAGATAATTGGGTGATTTTGTGGACTAAAGGTATGGGGATGGCTTGGGGGGCCGTTAAATAACAGCCGGTTCTATGAATTCATACAAGGTGTATTGTTGTACCTGGTCCTGTGTCTCCGACTTCCGGAACCCGGCTTTTAAAGCCAGTTCAACATACAACTTATCTACCTGGTTGATCTCCCAAAGGATTTTCGTGGCTCCCAGCTTAGAACGTAGCTGATCCACATACTCGGTGAGTAGGTTGTATAATGCCGGCTTATTAAAAAGCAATGGATTCAATTGCAGTTGCTGGATGCTATACTCATTCTTCTGCAAGGTATAAGCTGTTTTTAATCGCGTGAAGGCCGACGCATAAACGGTCAACAAACTAATGCGTGCCAGTTCGTTTATAATACCCGTTATAATAAATATTTCGGAACTGCCCTTAGTAGTTTGTAATAATAAGGATAAGCTGGCATGTGTTTCTTTTACCATCCACAACAGCAACCATGGAAAATCCTCCTCACACAAATTATGCAAAGAGATATGGTCATCAGGTGACCAACCATCCTGCTGATCTTTTTCATCCTGGCTCATAAAAAGGGAGCGCTATCTATTGGTGTTTTATATTTTATGTGAAGCCTGGTTTTTCAGGAAAACAATAAGGAGAGGGATTATAAAAGGTTATCAGGAGTACGGGGTAATCAAATATACCAATCAATCGATAAAAATGCAATTCCCGTGCCCTTCGTGTGTGGGGAGTGGTCAAAAAGCGGGATTCTACTGGGAAAAATGATGCGAAAAGGTAAATAATTTGATTAATCTCAATTAAGGGAGGGGGTTATGGTGAGGCTTTTGGTGAGTGTTGCACGCAGGCTCCTGACGGCTTTGGCCTTGTGTGTCCGGACGGTCTTTACGGGAATGCCCAATTGGGTGGCCACATCTTTGGTGGTCATTTTATTGTAGAAATAGAGTTTGAAAACTTCGGCGCAGGGGGATGTTAGTTTGCTTATACCCTCATACAAAGCCAGTAATTGCTCTGTACTTAACAATGCCGCATTGTCGGTTGGAACGAGGTCGGTGAGGGAAAGCAATTCCTTTTGTGCAGGCCGTTCCAGGTCGATACACCTTAAATAATCATAACATCCATTGCGGATGGTGACCAATAAAAAGGTTTTGACATCGTCCATGGTCTGAAAATTCCGGCGCATGGCGATCAGCTTAAAAAAGGCATTGACTACCATTTCCGCCGCTTCGGATTGGTCATTGATCAACTGGTCGGCATAATGCACCATGGAAGTATAATATTCACGGAAAATGGTCTTTATGGCCTGTGGGTCATTTTGATGAAAGGCAGGCATTAAGGAGTTGTCTGAAGCTGTAGTCATTGTACAGGGATTTATACCGGGTATATGGTACCACAATCATTAGTAGCCAGCAATTTACCGGCCACGGATCAAAAAGAAAATACCTAGGATAAAGCCTGGTTTGGCAGAAAGATATATGGATAACTATGGGAGATCTTCGCTATCAAAGTTACATAGTAAAATAAGTAAATAATGGGCAATTTCATCAACTGTTGAGAATTAACGCGGCAGATATTTGCTAGTTTAAACAAAGCTGCCGCAGGTTGCTATTCTACTAACATGATGGTGGCTGTGGAGTCCGGAAATACCTTTCGCCGTGTTTCATATACCTTCAGCAGGGAGTCGATGTAGGCGGTACCCTGCGGTTGGTAATGGGTAGCTTCGGTATAGATATACAACTTACCACCCTTGCTGAGGCAATCGGTAATGGCTTTATTCACTACGGGCTTTAATGAATCGGTGGCCGGTGCTTCATACACCTGCGCTTTGGTAAAATAGTTGAGGAAATCTTTCAACTGCCAGGCATCCTGCAGCAACACCATATCTTTTTCCCCGACTGTCGCTTTTACCTGTTCTATCTTGGCATAATACTGATCATTTTCAAGGTTTAAAAGCCAACGCATGCTGCCAAAAAAATTGATAGTGAACAACATAACGCTGATAACTGCCACTATCAAAACCGGCCTTACGGGCCCCCACCCATTAAAAACAGGTATTCCCTGTCCGCCATATTGCAAGGTGCCCAGCAGCAGCAGCCAAAGCAGGATGGTTTGGAAGATCCAAAACTCCAGTATCTCCGGCATCCAGAAACAGAAAAAAGCGGAGTAAACAATACCCACTATCATTAGGGGGGTAACTACATTTCCCAGGGTGGAGCTAATGGTTTTATAAAAACGGGCAAACCGGATCACGAGCCACAACATGATCCCTCCCAGCAAGACACTGAGGCCGGCGAGGAAAATGGCCATGGAATGAGAAATGTGGCGGGCGAGGTACATTTCATCGCCCAGGGAATGGGTGGATAAAGAGCTGCTCAGGTATTGCTCTACAACAGGAATGCGGAACACGAAATGACCGCCAATAAAGGCATGTGAATACCCGGTGGCTATCAGCACAGGCATTTTACTATTCAAGGGCTTCCAGTAGTCATTGCTTTGGGTATAGCCTTCAAACCAACTGATCCATTTGGGCACGCTATTGAATCCCTCTATGACCCATCCCACTATAAAATAAGCACCGCCTACGAGGAGGATGCCGGCGGCGGCATATTGCACCAGGGAAACGGACAGGTTGAGCTTTTTGCGCTGTTGCCACAATTTATACAATATGGCCACGGCAAAAAGGATATGGACCTGGTGAAACAGGATAGCCATTACATGCAGGAGGATCACCTTCCATAGGTCGGCCTTACCGAAATCGTCTTTGGTAAGGATGTACAAGGCCAGCAGCAAGAAGAACATGGGAGGCGCATATACCTCAATATTTACGCTATAGAACCAAACGCCAAAGGAGAAAGCGATCACGGACAGGCTTACTACCGATTGCATCACGGGCAGCCGGAAACGGTTGCGGAAAAAGCTATACAATACGGCCATGGTGCCACTACCCCATAAGGCAGTAAATACCTCGGCCAGGTAATAATTCTTTATCCCCGGGAAAATGGCCTGGGCAAACACCAGCCAATAGTGGGTAACAAAATGGTAGATCAGGTGATGGGGGTGAAATAAATGCTTCCCGGTAACCATTCCATTCAGGTAACCGATGGAATCATGGGGGCCGGAGAAATTGGCCGCCAAGGTGCATAGGAAGAATATGAACGATCCGGTAAATACAACTAGTTGTTCCGGAACTCTGATACGCCGATTCATTAATGCCGTTTAATTGGTTGTCGCCGAAAACCTGTTCACCTTACGCCTCAAACCGCTGCTCCGCCGGGCCACAAGATACATTCCATTATTTGGTAATGAAAGCGAATTTATCCTTCCATTTCAAAAACCATTTTTCAAATAAATGGTAGGAAGCCAGGCTGATGACAATGGAGAGCAGGAGTGCAAGAATGGCCGAGGCCACGGCTACCCATAACTTTCCTTCCTGCCAGCCCAGTTTTACAACCAGCCTTACGGTTACATACATGCCCAGGAGGTGGAGGCAATAAAGGCCATAAGTATAGATACCCAGTTTGCTGACAAGCTTAAACCGGCTCATCTTAAACAGGGAGTTGGTAGCAAAATTTTGTTCGGCAATGATGAGCGCGAAAAATACGCCTATGACCAGCCTTTCAAATATGATGGGCAGCCCATACGGGAAAATATACTCTTTGCCCAGGGTTACGCATAAGGCACCTATATAAATGAAGGCAATAGCGGGCTTACTGAGGTGGGTAATAAAGTCCCTGAATTTATTGGGGAAAGAGACCAGCCAGGCCAGCAATGCCCCCAGGGCCATATCACCTATTAACGATAAGGTATGGAAATAACGTACGGCATGGTCTGCCTCGGTAGCTTGTGTATAGAATGAACGGAAAATGAGTGACAATAGAATAATGGCTGTAAAAACATACTTATAGAACCTGACGGGAATGAATTTCAGGATCACGGGCCAGGCCAGGTAAAATTGTTCTTCTACGCAAACGGACCACAGGACGGATAAAAGGATAGCATCCGGCTTCACGGGCCAGGTATGCATGTAATCAAAATTACCAACGAGGAAAATGTAGTACCAGGGATTCGCACTTTCGTGGGGCACCTCCCCTCCCATTTTCTTCAGGATGGCAAAAACAACAAAGCCAATAAACAAACACAGGTAATACAATGGCCAGATACGCAGTATCCTTCGAATGTAAAAATTACCTACATGGATGGTGCCGGTTACTTCCTTTTCGCGGATGAGCAGGTAGGTGATGAGGAAACCACTGAGTACAAAAAAGAAGTTAACGCCCAAGGTACCATACTTGAACAGGAAAGACTGGATCTTGAAGGCCAGTGGTTCACTACTTTGCAGATAGCTGAAAAAAGATAAATAACAATGATGCAGGAATACGACCAGGAAAGAAATAAACCTCAACCCATCCAGGTTGGGAAAGAATACCCTGGTTTTGGCGGTGGGGTTTGGGGTCGAAAGGGGCTGTATTGGGGGCTGTGTCAAAGTCATTGAATGGCACTATTTTTTACCAAGCACATCATCAATACTTACACCGATCATTTGCTCCAGTTCCAGCTTGGCAATGCTGAAATTGCGTTGGAAATCCACTTTACGCATTTGCTGCTCGTAGTAAGCGTTTTCAGCTTTCTTAAATACTTCAGGTGTGATGAGGCCATCTGAAAAGTCTTTTTCGGCCAGCTTGTATTCTGTATACTCCGACTGCGTCATGCGGGTCATCAGTTCCAGCTTTTCCTTGTGCATCAGGTAATCTTCATACGCTGACAGAACGGCTCTGCGGATGATCCGGAATTGTTCATTTTTTTGCGCATTGGCGATATAAACATTCTCCCGGGCAATCTTCACATCATTGGCCCTGCTGGTAAAAAAGTCGAGGGGGAGGTTAAGACTGAAATTGTATTTCGGGTAAAGGGTGGCCTGGTTAGAGGGGGCACTCTTGGGGTTGATGGTATACTCATTGACGTTGCCTGTGGCAGAGATCACGCTAAGCCAGGCCCCTTTGGCCCTGCGAAGCTGATAGGTAGCCACATTGACGGTGCGGTCGGCAATTTCAAAACTGGGGTTTTGCATGGCCAACTGTACCAGTTTTTCCCGGATATCGGTGATCTGGCTGGTGTCCAGGTTGGCATGGTAGGTAGACACGTTACGGCCTGTAGGCTGTTGCGCGTTTGAAGTAACAGCAGTTAGCATCAGTAAGCAAATGCCTGCAATGATTCTGTTCATGGTTCTGAGGTTCATTTTGAGTTGTTTGCTTCAGCGTTTGATGAATCGTATAGGTGTAATTTCAGGAAAATGGCCAGGGCCGAATAAAAATACAACACATTGGGATATTGGCCGATGGCCATCTGTGAAAACTGCGCCACCAGGAGGCTGAATACGGATACCAGGTGTGCGGCATACTGGGCTTTGAGGTCTGGATCACGCACGCGGTAAAAATACTTGATACCGGTGCGCAGGATGACATAGTAAAAAATGAGTAAGAGCGCCAGTCCAATGGGTCCCTGCTCCATCATGGTTTGCATATAGGCACTATCTGGTGGAATAAAGGACAGGTAATGGCCTGGATTATACATCTGCCCCACCAGGCCGGCTGTATTGACGCCCCCACCAATAGGATGGCTCCACACATAGGGTTGTACCAGCTTACGGTTCAGGTCTCTCACCATGGCCGAAGGCTCTTTGGAACCTTCGAAAGTAGACCGCAGGCGGTTAATAACGGCATTGTCGTAAATAGGCGCTACCAGCAATGCAGTGATCATAAAGGCAAAAACACCCGAAAAGATGAGTGTTCGCCGCTCATACAAGGTAAGGATACAATAGAATACAATGGCGGCTATAACCATTAAGGTGGCCGTTCGTGTACCGGTATAACTGGTTGCGAGAAAGTGGATGACAGTGAGGGTATAAAACAAGATACGTTTCCGCAGGTCTTTGGCCTGTAAAGCAAATACAAGCACCAGTACGGTGGAAGAGGCATACAGGATACCGGCGGTAGCAGGATCGGAAAGCAGTCCGAAACGACGCACCATCCCACCATTCACAAACAGGCCCACGCGCTCCGGATCGGCCATGAGCCAGCGCTCTTCCCACCCAAAAAGCCCCAGCCACTGCTGTTTACAGGCATAGATGGCTTCAATGGAGCTTAGTATGATCCAGAATTTGGTAAAGAACTCAATGGCCTTACGGGAGTTGAAAAAGCAATAGCTCATGTAAAAAAAGGCTGCAAAACTTACCTGCTTGCGGAAAAAGTTGAACCAGCCCAGTTTGCTGGTAGCAGCCGGGTTAACGATCTGCAACAGGTAATAAGCCAGCAAAACCATGATCCAGATGGTGATGGCATGGTTCCAGAACTTACTGGTGATCTCTTTTTTGTATTCCTGCCGGGTGATAACTCCCAATAAGGTCAGATAGGAAAGGTATTCCGGCACCAGCCCGGTAGGAATGACTGCGGCGGAATTCAAGAACCTGGCCGGGAACATGAGGAATAAGGTAATTACGTAGGTAGCGTAATAACCTATCTTGGGATATACGATACACAATAGGAAAACAAGGATCCCCCCCACCCCGGCTACGATACCAATGCTGATCTTTGAATCGACCAATACGGTGATATATGATAAAGCAATGGCAATAAATCCCAATAAGACTACGCCAAAGGTGGTAGCCATCTTCCTGTCCAGAAAATGATAATGCAGCCAGGAAAGCAGGGATGCAGAAGCCTTATTTAGCACATTTTTTATCATAGGGACTAAAAGAACAAAAACTTTACAAACATGCCGGCCGTAAATGCAACAGCAAATAAGGTGCTGATGATCTCGAAGGCTTTGTATTTATGCTGTTCGTTTTCCATTTTGATCAATTGTTATGAATTAACTGCCTACTACCACGCCACCACCGGCCTGTTCCTTATTGCCGGGGTTCCGTTCTGCGACGGTAGGGGGCTTTTTAAGGGTAAACAACCACCAGGCCCCTGCCCGTTCGGCCATATTGTACAATATTACCGGTAAAATTACACCGACAGTCACACTAACGACCATTAATACCGGTATATTCTCCATGCCGAATGTTTTCGACAGGAGATTGCGGATGGCGGAGGTAATCATGAGGTGCATCACATAAATATATAATGAGTGGTAGCCTATGACCCGTAAAAAGCGCATGATATTGAGCTTTTGGAGCAGGAACGATACCTGGATCACAAAAGCTCCACCAATGAGTGCGGTGACGGCAAAAATAGCCGGCCGCTGGAACTGCACATAGTAGTCATCCTGGTGCTGCAGGTTCAGGTAGGTGAAATAATGTTGCACCAGTACAAATATGGGCAGGGCAATGACTGTTGTACGCCAGGACGATAGTATCCTATGGTTTTTCATATTCAACACCATATCGGAAAACATATGACCTACTGCAAAAAACAGGTAGAAGAACAGTACATCGATCAAAAACCCAATATGGATCTTATTGATATGGCAGTATCCGGACAGGGCGTACAGGATCACTCCCAATACCAGTTGCTGCCAGGGCTTTGCCTTGCCATACCAATGCACCAAGGCGTATAACACGCTTACAAAGAACAAGGCATTCAGGTACCAGAATTGCTCAATTTTGCGGGGATCAATGATGAGGTGTACATAATCCATTGGCTCGCGTTCGGCACTGGCATATCCGGCAAATAAGAGCTGCAGTGTTACCTGTATGCTGCCCCATACCATCAATGGATAAAAGATGGTTTGGAACCTGTTGCCGATGTACTCACCAATCCCCTTACGCACGAGGCTGCCACCCACAAAAATGCCCGACACGATAAAGAACAAGGGCATCCGGAAGCTGAAGAAAAAAATATTAAAATACTTCAAACCGCTATAACTCCCGGAACCTACTCCTACATTTCCCAAACCTTCAAAAACGTGCCGGTAAACAACCAGTAAAATGGTAATACCCCGGGCATAATCTATCCAGGGATACCTACTCCTGTTTAGTATTTTTTGAGCATTGAATAAATAATTGAACATGAGAATAGTATAAGGTTTGTGATGCACTAAAGGTCCATATTCCGCGACTCCACATTATTCAGGATAGCACCTACAAATTTATCTCCGGTACTATTCAGGTACTGGATCGAATCCTTGTCAACCTGCCCTAAAGATGATTTGGCCGAAAAAACGGCAATAATACCATCTACCCAGGCAGCCAACTCTTTACTATCTGCATGTTTATTCAGTGAAGCCCCTTCAATAAATACAAAATCATAGTTTTCAGCAATCTTGGGCAGGTTTTCCAATAAGTTGTTTTTGGGCAATACCTCAGATGGGGTATGATTGCCCTCTGTACATCCCACCAGGTTGGTATTGGGAATGGTAGTCATACTGGTTATTCCCCAAAACTTATCCATTACATTGCCTTGACCGGAAAAGCTGAATTGTTCCAATGTGGGTTTAGCTTCAAACTTCCTGGTCAATGAATTATTTGAAAAATTGGCATCTATTACCAATACTTTTTTCCTGGTCAGGCTCAGGCTATTGGCCAGTGCTTCAATCACGGTAGTTTTACCTTCCTGGGGCTTGGTACTGGTTACGAGGAATATCTTTTTACCTGTATTGGCCAATTCAAACCGCAGCTTACGCAGGTTTTCTACAAACAGGCTTCCTTCTCCCTCTCCTTCTCTTTCCCCGTCTTTTTCATTATCCTTAAAGTAATCATTTAAGGGCTTTTTCTTCAGGTTGAGCCTGTTCAAAGAACTAAGCAATTTCAGTTTGGTAGCCCGTTGGAAGATGGTAGGTGTTTTGAAAGAAGAATCAAAGAACTCCAGGGCTACAATGATAAAGGCCGACAGGAATAACATCAGCATACCACAAAGCCCCAATACCAGGGAGCGGCGTGATGGTTCGGCGGCAAATGCAGGGACTGCTACCAATATTTGCTTGAAGTTGTTCTGGGGGTTGATATCAAGATCCAGTGAGGCTTGCAGACTTCTCTTTAATTGTTCATATTCCTGGGCAGCTATCCGGAGGTCTCTTTCCTGGGCATCGAGGATTACCTGGTCGCCACCACCTGTTTTGGTGATCGCTTCATAGTCTTCCTTTTGCTGTCCAAATAACTTCACATTGCTCTCAGCTGCCAAAATCTGCTGTTCAAGGTCAGTTTTACGTCCAACCAGTTCTTCCTGGCGATTTTGCGACCTCGTTTGCCTTTGCTGGCGATCAGCACTGGTGCCTCCTGAGCTTTTGTACTGGGCAATTTTCCGCACATTCGCATCAATCAGGTCTGACAGTTTCCTGATCTCTTCATCCGATTTGCCGTTCTTTTGTATTTCGAGGGTTTGGTTTTCCTTTTCCAGGGCCAGGATAGCTGCATTATTATTGACAAAGCCGCCAGTGGTACTTTGACTGCTCAAATCCCTTAGTTGGGATTCCACTGACCGCAATTCACCCCGCAGGTTATTGAGCTTGGCTTGTTCCTGTTGGAAATTGCTGGTTACGCCCTGTACAACGGTCATGGCTGCGGAGGCCCTGTCGGCCACATTGGGGGTACCAATTTTAATCCTGAAAGCCTTCAGCGTTTCCGTAAGACTGTCTACGGTTCTCTTTTTAGCGGCAGCCAGGCTATCCAGCTTAACTGCGGACTCCTGGTTACGTACGCCATAAATGCTGTTGAAAAAGCGGATAAATTGTTGTCCGATGGTATTGGCGATAAAAGCCGATAATTCCGGATGCTCTGACCGGCAAAGGATCACGAGGTAATCCGTACGATCGGCCCGGGAGATAAATAGTTTGCCTTGCAGGTATTCGGGCGCATAACCATACAAGTACATCAGGTCAAATACTTTCTTTTCTTCGGGGTCGAAGGGATTCAACAATTCCATCCCTGCCACTTTGCGGCGCAGGATCTGCTTGGCCTGTTCTACATTGGCCAGTTTATATACGTTTCCTCTTTTTTGTTCTTCAGTGAGGTTACGGAAGGGCTTGAGGTCTTCCAGGTCATGCAATAACACCTTATAGGCCAGCATGCCCATTACCTTGGGGGACTTGAAGGTTTCGATAACGTTATTAAAGCGCAGATCAATTTCGTAGATATTCAGTCCGGCTTCCTCTTTGATACTCACTTTCTGCTCCATCGTAAAACCTGTGGAATACTGGGCTACTGACCCATAGGTTTTAGACTGGAAGAGCGTAAATACAAAACCCGCTACCAGGCCCAATAAAGTGCAGCCCGCAATGATCCATTTCTTACGTAGCAGTGAGTACAATAGATACAACAAATCCATAAGGTTTCTTTTTTGTGTGTTTCGAGGTGAAAAAGTAGCAAAAAAAACCGGGAGACCATAATGGTTTCCCGGTTTTTGACAAAAGCTGAAATGTTTTCGGGAGGCAAAGTGAGCCATCCACCGAGGGAGGCTGGCTCACCTTTTATCTATCAGGCTTATTGATTAGCCTTTACCATTTTACTTACCTGTACCGGTTTTCCATTCACATTTAAAGTGATCATGTAGATACCTGCATTCAGGTTGGCACTTCCGGTATTCACCCGCAGGGTATTATAACCAGCGCTCAATTTGCCGAATGCTTTGCGGAACATCAATTTTCCACTCAGGTCATACACATCTACACTTACATGATTATCAGCGGCAGTATTGTTAAAATCAAGGCTGATCTGATCAATGAACGGATTGGGATACATTCTTCCTTCTGTAACCTCACGACCGGTTACCTGGCTATTGGCACGGGTAGCTACATCATCGGCTACAGTCGCAGTTGAATTACCAGTTGTGGGGTTGGTTATGCCACGATTCAGTACGGAACCACCTTCGGGCACATCGTCATACGCCTCGATCACCAAACCACCATTGAAGCCATAAACTGCTTCCTGGGTAGTAGAGAAATCCAGCAACAGTTCGCCATTAGCGTCGGCCTGAACATCTCCGATAAATACAATCTTGGTTGAGTTCATCCAGGAGTTCAGGTACACTGTTCTGCCATTGATGGTATAGGTACAAGTATAGTTACCTGCAAACCAACCATTGGTGCTCATACTACCAAGGAACCCGATGCGGTAACGTTTAGACTGATTAAGACCAGTCAGCTTCATCTGGGACTGCTGTGTATTATCAATCCAGTAGTTAGACTGGAGTACCACATCCGGTGCGATACCTGAATTGTTACCAGTGATCACACCAAAGTTGTTATCGCCATTCATTACTTTCTCAATGCTCAGGGTGATACCAGTAGGTTGATTTGACTGGTTGGGCAGATTAGAGAAGCTGAAATTCTGAGTAGGCATAGCAGCCAGGTTATACCAGGGCGACGATGCATTGTACTCTGTAGCGAAATTGAAGTTGACATAAGTAATAGCGGATGGTGTAATGGTTTTACCGGTATTGCTCCAGTCGGTATAAGTACCACCAATCTTAGCACGTACACGGTACCAGTATTTCGTGTTCGGTATAAGGCTCGCGCTGGTATAGGTAGTGGTATTGGCTGGCAGATTGATCTGAACGGCCGTAGCAAAGGCTGCGTCAGTAGCACGCTCTAACTGGAAGCCAGTTTCATTGTTAGTCCTGTCTGACCAGCTCAGGATCGCACTGTTCCTGTCCTTGGGTTCAACGTACATGTTAACCGGGTTCAGGTTAAGACCTGGGGTAAACTCTTCCAGTTGAACAGCTGTCATGAACATATAAGTAGCACCAGGTACCCTGCTCATATCTACTGTGATCACGCCACTTGCAGGTGTCAGGTTGTTCAGGTTGGCCGTTTGATTGGTATTGTAACGGGCATTGAGTGTATCCACTTCACTGCCGGCAACGTAACGGGCAGAAGCATCGAGACCTTCGTTCTGTGTACCAACAATTACCACATTGTAACGCTTGCTGTTATCCAGTCCGGTAAACCGGATGGTACGGGCGGTATTGTTATTGTCCCACAATCCACTCTTCAATACCATATCATTGTAAACACCTGAGTTATTACCGGTTTGATGACCGATGGGAGAAATACCAGACCATCCATTCACCAGTTGGAAGCCAATTGCTGTAGCAGCATTGTTCTCATCCACCAGGTTATTGAGGGTAGTACCTGCGTTACCATAACCGATGATATTATTCCAGGGTGCATCGGCTACATCACCGTAGTTACCAAAGTTGAGGTATACAGAACGGGTGTTTTTGTCAGATACCGCAATGGTTACATCGCTGGTTACTGTAGCACCCTTGTCATCTGTTGCTTTCACGGTGAAGGTAGTATTACCCAGGTCGCTGGCAGTAGGCACAGCAGTAAGCCTGTAATTATTACCACCCAAAGATTGCAGGGTAACAAAACCTGGCTTGTTCACGATGGAAACGGTAACGATATCACCAGGCGTATCGGTTACGGTGAAATTATTCTGGTTGTTGCCGTCGGTCTTCAGTGCCAGGCTGGTAGTCAATCCTGCAATAACAGGTTTGTTATTAGCGGTTGTAACAGCTACTGAATCACTCGATGCACCAACGCCATGGTTGTTAACACCTGTTACATAATAGTAGTATTGTGTAAATGGCGCTACAGCCTCATCGGTATAAGTATTGGCATCAACATCCAGTGTGCTCACCAGGGTATAAGGGCCTGGTTTGGTAGCAGCACGGTATACTTTATAAGCATACTCATTATAAGATTTATCTGTCCAGTTCAGTTTCACACCAACACCGGCTACCGCTTCAGCCAATAGGTTGGCTGGTTTGGCTGGTGTTGTACCATCATCGTATTGTGCATCTATTACGAGTGCATTCAAGGTACCACCCACACCGGCATTGGCATCACCAATCATGGTAATGATCACATCACCGTTGGCAGCAGGCTGAACCTGGTAAATGGTATCGGTAATATTGGCATTCATATAGAAAGGAATGACAGCGGTTTCATTACCGATCTTATAGGTAGTCGTTGAAGTAGCTTCGGTACCGCAGAAAGTACAGTTGTTGCTACCCATGAAAATGAAGTTGTATTTCTTGGTTGCATCCAAACCATACACCTTGAGGCGCAGGGTATCGGCAGCTGCACCACCTTGCCAGTAGAAGCCCCAGAAGATACCGTCTTTCATCACGTTGTTGGGGAATACACCGCCACCTTGTACACCGGCATCAGAAGCGCCATAAGTGCCACTCAGTAAACTAATACCAGCGGTAGTAGTAACACCCTTGGTGTTTTTGAGGTTGGCGGTATTAAAGGCGCCACCATTGGCGGTCTCCACATCATTCCAACCAGCACCGCCAGGGGTATAGTATTTCATATTCACCTGGATGGTCTCATTGGGATCCTTCTCGGCCACATCGATGGTAATGGTCTTGGTAACCCAGCCACCGGAGCCATCATCGGCTTTCAGGGTCATGGTATAAGAGCCACCTGCAGCCAGATTGGGCGCCAGGGTAACAGAACCACGACCATTGCCACTGTCTACCAGTGTAGCAAAGGAAGGTTTTTCAATGGCAGTCCACACCAGTGTGCTATTGTCATCATCGTCATTAGCAACCAGGGCAATACTACGTGTTTCGCCTTCATTCATGTTCACATTGGCAACGGGGCTGATAACAGGCAGGTTATTGCTGTTGACCTCCATATTATAGATGATGGTATCTTTTCCACCATGGGAATCCTGAACATATACAGTAATGCCATAAGAACCCTGATCGCCAATTGCAGGAACGGACACGATATCGATACTATTGGCAGTGGGATTTTGTGCAAACACAAACTGAGGCAGGGGGCCTGCAGTAAATGTCAACGGATCGCCATCGGGGTCATTTGCCACAACTGTTAAAGTATGTGTTGTACTGTACCTGATGGTAAAGTCATTAATATAAGCAAAGGCAGGGACGGTATTGGGTGTAACCACGCTGATCTCATTGCTGAAAGCAGAAGGTGATGCAATACCCTTGGCCCGCACCTTATAATAATAAGTAACATTCGCAAACAGGGTAGTATCGGAGTAAGCAGCCTGTGCCAATGCACCGGCAGGTACAGTACCTACTACACGGTAGTTGGTATTGTTAGAAGCAGACCTCCAAATTTCATAACCTGTTTCATCGCTGGCATTGTCATTCCAGACAAGATTTACGGTAGTAGCTGACACTGGTGTTGCAGCCAATGCTGTAGGCGTGGCAGGAGCCGACGGTGTAGCCAGTGTGGTATCGCTGGATGGTGCATAGGTGGCGTTCACAAAACGACCTACCTCTTCTGCAATCATGGCGCCATTCACTACATATATATCATCTATCTGACCAGCAAAATAGTCATTGCTACCTGCGGAGACATTAAAGGCATTGTCACTGGCACTGCCTGAATACCCAATCCTTGAGTTATTGGAAGCTGCAGCTACAATACTGGTAATACCCAGGGAGTTATTGGCGGCTATCTCTACTCCATTGAGGAATACTTTCAAAGAATTTACGTTGTAAACAACTGCTACATGGTTCCAACCACCGCTGATCCAATTGTTATTGAACGCTGTACTGGTTGCCGTGGCCAGGCCTCTTACGGCTGTACCAGATGATGTACCACTGGAAATACCAGCTTGCAAAACACCACCGTTAAAGCGGAGGGCAATACCATTTACATTGTTACCAAAATCAAAGATCACCCTGCTATTATTGGTAGAGCTTGGCTTGATCCACATAGCAATGGTACGTTGGTCATAAGCTCCATCGCTGGGGAAACCACCACTGCTGCTACCATTTACGGTTGCATATTGGTTATTACCGCTCAGGCTGAGCGCATGGGTACCTTCTTTAGGACCGCTGGTAGAATAGGTAGCACCTGTAAGGGTAAGTGTACGGGTAGCATTACCATTGGCATCGGCATTGCTGTTGTTCACTTTCCAGTTAGCCTCTGTATAATTGCTTTCATAGATAGACTCACCGCTAAGACCAATAGCTCTTATTTTATAGAAGTACTTGGTATTGGCCAATAAGCCTGAATCGGTATAAGAAGTACCTGGTACAGTAGCTACCTGGGCATAGGTGCCGGTTGGGCTGGTTGAACGCAATATTTCAAAACCGCTCTCATTGCTGCTGTTATCAGTCCAGGTAAGGTTGATCTTAGCATGCGATACCGCCGTAGCCACCAGGCTGGAAGGAGCCACCATGGAAGGAGGCACTATTCCTGGGCTGTACAATACACTGCTGGGAATAGCCTGTTTGGAAAGGCCATTGGTATTTTGCCAGCTCCAGGTCATGGATGAGCCGCTACCCGATTGAAAATAAGCAAGTGCAATAGGATGCATACCGGCAGTAAGGGCCACACTGGCTGTTTTGCAGGTAGCACCATGGGTACCATCATGATTAATCAGTGCTGTATTGGAGAACCCATAAGCCTGATCTATATATAACTTACTACCATCATCCGAACATATTTCGAATGTGTAGGTAGAAGTTGTAGGTACATTGATATAACCTTCCCAGAGGAAGCCAAAATTGTCATTCCTGTTCTTAAGTGAAATATCTACATTGGGCGAAGTGCCAATTTTTACAGGGGTCAGGGTAGTAAAGTTGGGCAGGTTGCTCCAGGTACCTTCATAGTACTTGTATCCAATAGTATTAGATACAAGACCAGTATTGATGGTAACCTGGTTGCTGGCTACTGAAAGATTACCTACGGCATCGCGCGCCTTTACGGTAATGGTATACAACTTATTACTATCCAGGTTGGCAGCTGTAAAGCTGGTCTCAGTAGTTGTATACGTTTTAACCCCATTGAGGAAGATGTCGTATTTATCTACACCCACATTATCGGTAGAAGCAGTCCAGCTTAAGTTGACATAGTTGCTGAAGGTGCTCAGTACTTTCAGGTTGGTGGGTGCTGAGGGAGCTGTATTGTCTACTTCGGTTTTAGCAGCTGCTTCGTTGCTCACTACAGCAGCGCCGGAAGCGCCTACTGCACGTACTATAAAGTAGTACTGTGTATTGGCCGTTAAACCTGTATTGATATAGGTAATTACATTCGGCGTTGTGATGGTAACCAGTTGGTAAGGACCACCTGGATTGGTACTGCGGTAAATTTCAAACCCTGTTTCATTTTCTCCGGCATTGGGATTATCGCTCCAATCCAATTGAATGCTGGTCAAAGAAACAGCAGCAGCACTCAGGTTCTTGGCTGGCTCTGGTTTGGGATTACCGGCTGCATTGATCACGGTAAATGGATTGGATGGCAATGCACCGCAACCAAATTGTTCTACCACTTTAGCGGTATAGGTTCCTGAGCTGGCCGAATAAGTAGATTGGGTACCTACAACAGTAGCACCTTGCAACCATTGGTAGGAAACATACCCTTCAGGCAGTTTCAGCGAAACGCTGCTGCTACCATCGGGTGCAGGCAATACCTTACTCTTCAAACCATTCACCTGAATATCGGGCGTTTGTGTAACAGGCTTGGAACGAATAACAGCCGGTTTGGGTGACCAAACAGACCAATCGCTGGAAGCTGTTCTTTTAAAACGAACCCTGTAAGTACCAAATGAGTTTACAGAGATCTCATTGCCGACATAACTTATAATAGAAGTACCATCAACGATATTGTCTACTGTTGTATTGGTAGTTGTAGCAATGGTCACACCATCTTTTTGCCATTCATAAGCATAAAAACCATCGGTGACCCCAATTTTAACATTGATGGGATCGCCGGGACAAAATTCATCACGTCCGAAGAATATCAACGGATTGGCTTTATGAGCAGCATTCATAAAAGGGAGGAAATCGGGTTCACTCCAGTGTGAAGTCCACACGCTGTGCCCCTGATCAGGATATAAGGTATACCTGATATTGGCGCCTGCATTTTTTAAGCCATCGTAAACGCTTTGGGCAAAAGCAGGGTTTGGGTTGGAATCTTTACCACCTGTTGCAAACCAGATAGGAATATGTACGAAATCACTGTAGTTGGTAGAACCTGTAGCAGCAGCAGAAGGGGCTACAGAAGCCACACGTTGGGGATAAGTAGCGGTCATTGACCAGGCAGTAGCACCACCATTGGACAAACCATCAACAAATACCCTGTCATTATCCATGCGCGCATATTTCACCAACGAGTCGAGTGTCCTTAAAACCAGGTTGTAATAATTGGAGTAAGGAGCAACACCCCATGTGCTGGAGCAGGAAGTGCCTGCATTGACCTGGGGATAGAATAAAAACCCGTCGTAGCTATTATTGTCTACTCTGTCTTTAAATAGCTTACCACCATGTGTTAACTGTCGTTCGTTGTTGTAAACGCCACCATTGGAAGTACAACCCGGTTCACCGGCGCCATGAAAAAATACCATGAGTGGGTATTTTTTAGCGGCACTGTCGGGATTGGTGTAGCTTTTGGGGAATTTCAAACGGAAGCACATCTGTGCGCCGCCGATGTTAATGAAATAGGCTTTATAGGATGTAACATCCCAGGAGCCAGTCCCCGTGCTGATCCCATTGGAAGCAACACTCACCCATTTTTGCAATCCGGCAATGCCTGGATCGGGGTTAGTAGCTGTACCCAATGTGGCTGAAGAATTCCAGCGCACGATGGGGTCGGCGGGGTTAAAGACGTTCTGTGCTTGCGACATGGCAACACAAAACAACACACATGTTGTGGTAAGAAGTAGTATTCGCTTCATAATACGCTATGGTTAAAAACGTTAATTCAGTTTGTAAAAAAGCTGATAAACGGCTTTAAATGAGGATATGTTTCCCGGACTTGTTACAGTATAGGAGGCATATTGGAGATGACTCTAGGATGGTTTTGTCTAAGAATAATGAGGTAAAACACAGCGGGGCTTTTCTATGGGATATTTGGTGTGAGGCTTATTGGAGATAGGCACAAAAGTAATAATCTTTTCTAAAATGCGAAATTATTCAAGTTATTTATTGCGGACAATAACCACTTCCGGGTATTTTTGACACTTGTCAAATATGAGGAACAGTAAGTACAACTACCCATATTTATTACTACGCAACAAATAAAATACATAGGTTCCGGATTGCCTAATGCCTATGCTGTTGTTAACGATGGCATAACCAGCTACCATTAAATTCTTATGATTTAGTTGACCGGGATTAAGCCGGATCTGGAAAAAACGGAATAATATTGCGCCCTGATCCTGTATGATCTACTAAAGCGTGGTAAAGACAATGAACATAATTTTCTGGATTAGCCTATTCCTGATCTTCTATAGTTATGTAGGCTATGGTATATTGGTGTGGATCATTGTAAAGATTAAGTCGGCAATCGGCAGCCGGCGGTCGGCAATCGGCAGTCGGCAATCGGCAATCCTTGAGACTGGCCAACAATGCCCTGCTGTGGCGCTGGTGGTAGCCGCTTATAATGAAGAAGATTTTATACTTGAAAAGATACAGAATACGCTGGCGCTGGATTATCCCAAAGACAAGCTGGAGCTGATCTTCATCACAGATGGCTCCAATGATAATACCCCTGCTATTATTGGTCAGTTTCCTGAGATATTGTTGTTGCATCAACCAGCCCGCCAGGGTAAGGTAGCTGCTATGAATCGTGCTATTCAGCATGTGCAGTCACCCCTGGTTATATTTTGTGATGCCAATACCTTATTAAATACAGCCTGCATACGGGAAATTGTAAAGCATTATGAGGATCCGCAAGTAGGTGGCGTAGCCGGAGAGAAAAAGATCCTTCAGCGGGGCAAGGATGCGGCAGCTGCTGCCGGTGAAGGGTTGTACTGGAAATATGAATCCTTCCTGAAGCGCCTGGATTCGGACCTGTACACGACTGTAGGGGCAGCGGGCGAACTCTTTTCGGTCCGCAAATCGCTGTTTGAAAAAGCGCCTGAAGGCACGATCATTGAGGATTTTGTGCAGTCGTTAAAGCTGGTGATCAATGGCTATGTAGTACGTTACGAGCCCAATGCCTATGCTGCAGAGGCACCTTCGGCCAGTATAAAAGATGAGATGAAACGTAAGGTGCGTATTTGTGCGGGCGCCTTCCAGGCCATGATACTATTGAAAGAACTTTTTAATATGTTCAGGTATCCGGTGGCATCCTTCCAGTTCATTTCGCACCGCATTCTCCGGTGGACCGTTTGTCCTGTAGCCCTTATTACTTTACTCATCAGTAATATACTGATCGTGGTGATGGGAGCGGGTGGCTGGTTTTACCAGGTGGTACTGGTATTACAGGCCCTATTCTATATTATGGGTATTACAGGCTGGATCTATGCAAGCCGTGATATCCGTCTCAAGGCCGTTTATATCCCCTTCTACTTCCTTTTCATGAACCTTTCTGTGTTCATTGGGTTCAGTCGCTTTATGCGCAATAAGCAAACCGTACTATGGGAAAAAGCTGCCCGTCAAAAGGTTGCGTAGTAATACGGAATATAATAAATACCACGATAGGGGTATTTGAAATTCAACGGCAAATGGTGATTTTTGCCATATAATAATAAGATAATAAGGAACTAAATTTGGATTATTAATTTTTGTGATTACTTTTACCGCCGAAAGTTAACCACTCCCTCTTAGTTCAACTATCCTTTTGGAAACGGCCCAAAGCCAAAATGAAACGATAGCAGCTTATTCTCGATCCCACAAATCCTTGAAATTCCCCTTTAAGCTGATCTCACCATCAGATAATCCACATACCATCCTGTAAAGCTTGATACGTTAATGCGTACAGCTTGCCTGTAAATTGAATTGTTCAATACCTCTGTGAGCCATGTTAGTCCAAAAGCATGCCTGTTGAAAAATTGCGATTTTTCTAAAGCTTAACTTATTCCCTGCATGAAAAAGCAAATACTCGCAATTGATGACAGTAAGGCAATACGTTTTTTGTTGCAAACTGTACTCGGTAAAGATTATACGGTGGTGACGGCTCCTGATGGTTGTGCAGCTATGTATTGGCTGTCCAAAAGAAACTTGCCTGATCTAATTATAACAGATGCCCAGCTTCCTGATATGCAGGATTGGGAATTGATAGAACAACTTGCATCCAGTGGTATTTATCGGGATATTCCCATGTTGGTAATATCTTCGCTGGATAAAGCGCAAGTAGATGCAAAATGCCAGGAATTTGGAGTGGCTGAAAATTTTACGAAGCCTTTCAATCCTGTTGATTTAATGAATGCGGTTCAACGGATCATCAATAACGATACCAAAGTGGCTTCAGCGTATGTAGCGCACGCCAGTTAATTCGTAGTACAAGCGTTTTTTAATCTCTCAACCTTACTTTATGGAACTAACATTTTTACACGGCGAAAAGACAACGAAGAGGGTTTATAAACATTTTACCATTAATACCCAGCCTGCTGCTTCTGAAACAACGGAACAACAGAAGCTGGAGTTTTTCTACATTGGCAAAAAGGCTGACAATATCAGCAACCTGATCAATGCTTTTGAAAGTGGCTATGCCGCTGAGTCGGTAAGCAATGCCAAGTCCATGTTAAGGCGCCTCCTGAATAATACTGCCAGAAATATCAGTCTGCCCGATATCATCATTGTAGAAGCCCCCATTGGCATTGAACAACTGCGCGACCTGCACCTGTTTCTGTTGATGCACAAATCACTGACACCAATTCCTGTAGTCGTAGAAGGCTCTTTTGCCCAGGCTGCAGAGATCGAACGCTTCAAGAACTACAGTTTTATTGATGATATCATCTATTTAAAGGACTATAACCGCCAGCGCCTGGTGCGCAAGGTTGGTTTCCTGAAACGGTTAAAGCACAAACTGGTTCATGAACTCAATACCAGTTCTCTCGAAACAGCCCTGCAGGTTACTTCCCCCAGTAATCCCATCTTTAAAAGAGCTTTCGATATCCTGGTGTCGGGTACACTTTTACTGGCGCTTAGTCCCCTGTTTTTATTGATTGCACTGGCTATCCGCCTTGAATCAAAGGGTTCCATATTTTATGTAGCCAAAAGAGCAGGCCGCGGTTATAAAATTTTCAACTTCTTTAAGTTCAGGACGATGTTTGTAGGTGCCGATCTTAAGATCCGCGAACTGTCGCACCTGAACCAATACAATGCCGGCGAAGTGGGTGCTCAGTTCTTCAAGATCAGCAATGACCCCCGTATTACCAAGGTAGGCGCCTTCCTGCGCAATACCAGCCTGGATGAATTGCCCCAGCTCGTCAATGTACTGATCGGCGATATGTCGCTGGTGGGTAACAGGCCACTGCCTTTATATGAAGCAGCTTCTCTTACTACTGATGAATGGGCAAAACGTTTTATGGCCCCAGCGGGTATGACCGGTTTGTGGCAGATCAAGAAAAGAGGAAAAGAAGATATGTCGATCGAAGAGCGCCTGAACCTGGACATTGATTATGCCGATAGGTTTAGCTTCATGTACGACCTGTGGATCATGGCCAATACGCCATCGGCCCTGATCCAGCGCACGAATGCCTGATGTGAATTAAACGATAGTTCCTGCCGCAGAGACAAGCGCATTTGGTATAACCACTATACTGTATGCAAAGCCTCTGCGGTTATTTTTTAGTAGCTTACCACAAAAAGAGATCAAATGCGAAAGGAGCAACCTTTCATATCTATTATTACCCTGAACTACAACCAAACGGATGTAACCTGTGATTTCCTGGCTTCCACCCACAACCTGAAATACCGGAATTTCGAAATACTGGTTTGTGACATGGCCTCTGCCATTGATCCCAGTGAAAAGATCCTTGGCGGCAATTATCCCAATACACGTTTATTATTGAGTAAAGAAAACCTGGGCTTTGCCGGTGGCAATAACTGGGGCATGCGGCAGGCTACCGGCGACTTTATGTTCATCGTTAACAATGACACGGAAGTGACGGATAACCTGCTCGATGAATTACTGAAACCCTTCTACGAGGATGAGTCTATTGGCGTAACCTGCCCTAAGATCAAATACTTCGACAAGCCAGATACGATACAATATGCCGGTTTCAATCCCATGAACAATTATACCGGCCGCACTACGGGCATTGGCACACTGGAGCAAGACAAAGGTCAGCATGATACACCGGGTATTACCTATGGCGCCCATGGCTGTGCCATGCTGGTGAAAAAAGGGGTGATTGACAAAGTAGGCATGTTCCCCGAAAAGTTCTTCCTGTATTATGAGGAATGGGACTGGTCGGCCAGGATACTCAAAGCAGGTTTCAAAATATGGTATACGCCATCGGCGGTCATTTATCATAAAGAATCGCTGAGTGTGGGTAAGGCCAACCCGATGAAAACCTACTACCATACGCGCAACCGGATCCTGTATATGCGGCGTAATGCAGGCTTTTTCCCTTTATTGGTATTTACATTATACTTCAGCCTTTTTGCGTTACCCAAAAATACACTCGGCTACCTGGTGAAAAGGCAGTTTACGCACCTGAAGTTCTTTTTAAAGGGAGCAGCCTGGAATTTGTATTCATCCAGTTATTCGGTGGTTTAATTGAGCATTAAAAATTGAGCATAGAAAATGATCCAACAGTTACTACATATTATCTTTTTCATATTATTCATCTATCTGGCTGCCTATACGGTATACTTTTTCATCGTAGCCATTGTGGGCAAATTGCACCGGCCCAAAACCTATCCCGTCCATGCTGCCAAAAAACGCATTGCCGTATTGATCCCTTCTTACAAGGAAGACCATATCATTATTAATACGGCCCGTAAGGCAGCGGCCCATGATTATCCCACCGGTCAATTCACGGTGTATATAGCCGCGGATCGCTTACAGCCCGAAACTGTTGCGGAGTTAAGGACTATCCCACAGGTAGAAGTGCTGGAAGTACATTTTGAACTGGGTTCCAAAGCCCGCTCGCTCAATAAGCTCTTTAACTGGATCCCGGAAGGAAAACATGAAGTGGCGATTATCCTGGATGCAGACAATGTAATGTTGCCTGGCTGCCTGGAAAAAGTAAACGCGGCTTTTCAACAGGGGTTCCGGTCGGTACAATGTCATCGCATGGCAAAAAATCTCAATACACCGGTGGCTGTATTGGATGCGATCAGTGAAGAAACGAATAATCACCTCTTCCGCCGTGGCCAACGTGCGCTGGGATTCTCCTCTACCACGATCGGTTCGGGAATGGCTTTTGAATTTCCCAAGATCAAAGAGATCTACGATAACCCGGACATTTTGGGTAATCCTGCCTGCGACCGCGTTGTGGATTTTGAAATGATGAAGGCGGATATCTGTATTGAATTTATTGAAGATGCCTATGTGTTGGATGAAAAAGTAGGCAACAAAAATGTATTTGAGAACCAACGTACGCGTTGGCTGGAATCACAGATCATCCACCTGCGGCTGTTCTTCGATAAAAAAACAGGCTACCTGCCCAAAACAAAGGATTATTGGAATAAGTTATTTTGTAATATGGCGGCTCCCCGGTCATTGTTCCTGGTTGCCCATTTCGTAGCATTTGCCGTATTTGTGGTGGAATACCTCACGGGTTTTTCCATTTTGTCTCCGACTTATAGCTGGTGGTTTGGGCTGACGGTTACCTACCTGCTCACCTTTATTATTGCAATTCCCAATAATTTCTATTCGCTGCAAACTGTGCGGGCGCTCGCTCATATTCCATTAATGTTGTGGTCTATTGTAAGGGCCTTGTTCAAAATGAAGGTGGACCGCAAAGAGTTTGTACATACACCCAAAGCATTCACACAAGATCATTAGACCAGGGAGAGTTGCCCTTAATAAATCTGTAGCCGGAGGCTACAAAATGGCCTCACTCGCCAGAGGCGAGCGAGTGTGTAACTCTTCAACAAGGCTGACAGCCGTCAGGCTTTATAGTAACTCTTTAATTGTACAAGAAGTCCCACAATCCAGTACCAGTGGGGCTTCCCGGCCATCTCCAAACTGGCTATCTTTGAGATATATCAAACACCTTTAGGGAAGTTTCTATTTGACAAATATCAAAATCTATAATGGCTGAGATAATTTGATCTCTTCGAATTTGCAGCCCTCAATTCACGCAGGTTTTTCCACAATTTATCCATTCATAACGTTGAAACGCGCATTTGGCCTCTATTTTGCGTGTATTTGCTACTTACTACCCACCCTTATCTGTACTCTGCAAAACCACTCCTAAAGAATAGCTTGCACGTTGATCCTTTAAAAAACAGGGCCTTATTATGTCTCGAAAGCTACACCACAGTTGCATACTGGTAGGATTATTGTATATTGTTATTAGTAATCCGAACAGTTTAGATAGTCCCAGATATCCTAAATCCGAAAAATCAACCTCATGAAAAACTGTACCCGTATGTGGAGAAAGTGGTATGCTCATGCCACGCTATTCTTCTTCCTTTCCATTTTATCATTTACAGGATTTTCACAGCTGGCGGCCAAGGGCCTCACCGCTGCCAATGGAACGTTTATTGGTTTTTACCAGTTTACGCCCTATGATTATAATCCTACTCAGCAACCCAAGTATCCCGTGATCATCTTCCTGCATGGGATCAGTGAACGGGGTAATGGCACGACGGACCTGCCAACCGTTCTGGGCAATGGTACCCCAAAGAATATCAATGATGGGCATACCATGCGCTTTTTCTGGAATGGCAAATGGGAAACATTCATTGTACTGATACCCCAGTTGTCCAGGAGTTACGGCTGGTGGCAGAATTTCTATGTGGAAGAAATGATCAAGTATGCCAAGGCTAATTTGAATATAGACCCCAACCGTATCACCCTTACGGGCTTAAGTCTTGGTGGTGGAGGTACCTGGGCTTATGCAGGCGGCTCACTGGCCAATGCCCAATCACTCAATGCGATTGGGGTAACCTGCGGCACCTGCCCCAGTATCAATCTCTCCAATTTAACCAATGCCAATCTACCTGTGTGGGCTTTCCATGCAAAGGATGACAGCACGGTTGGCGTAGGCTGTACTACCAGCACGATTGCTGGCATTGAAGCCTTAAACCCAGCGGTGAAACCTTATATGACGCTCTGGGACGATGGTAACCACTGGATATGGGGCCGTGTTTATGATACGGAATACAGCTGGCAAAACCCTAATATCTATGAATGGTTTTTGGGACAGGACAAAAGCAAACCGGTCAATAAACGACCGGTAGCGAATGCCGGACCGGCACAAACGATTACTACGGGATTAGGAACAGTGACCCTGAATGCCTCGGCCTCCACGGATGCTGACGGGACTGTCGTTCGTTATATATGGACCAAGAAATCGGGCCCCAATTATGGAAGTATCGCTACTTCTGTATCGACAAATGGGGTTGCTACTGTAACAGGACTGATCTCTGCGGGTACTTATGAATATGAAGTAAAAGTGGTTGATGACCGGGCTGATTGGACCTATGCTACCGTTAAGATCACCGTAGTACCCGGCGCTGGTCCCAACCAGGCGCCTACTGCCAATGCCGGCGGTGATATTGTTATTAATGAACCGGCTACTACGGCCACGCTGAACGGATCTTCTTCTTTTGACCCCGAAGGTAAAATGGCCTCTTATGCGTGGACAAAACTGACAGGACCTGCAGGCGGAAATATTACGAACGCTTCAGCAGCCTCCAGCCAGGTGACAGGCCTTGTACTTGGGGAATATACTTTCAAACTGGTAGTAAAGGATGTGGAAGGCTTAAGTGGTGCAGACACGGTGAAGCTTACTGTGAAGCCACCACACCAAAACGGAGTACCCAATGCAGGTGCGGATATTGTGATTTCCTTACCTAATAACAGTACCAACCTCGATGGTTCGGCTTCTTATAGCCCCGAAGGAAACCTTGTTAAGTATGAATGGTCAAAATTAAGCGGCCCGCTCAACTTCAATATTGTAAGTCCTAATGCAGCTATTACCGCCCTGAATGGCCTGGTAGAAGGGGTGTATACTTTTAAGTTGACGGTTTGGGACAACCTATGGGTACCTAAAACGGATACGGTAAAGGTTACGGTGCTGGCAGCCAGTGGCAACCTGCCACCCAATGCCAATGCAGGTGCGGATATTACGATTACGCTGCCCACGAACAATACAACTTTGACTGGTTCGGCCACTGATCCCAATGGCAATAACACGATCGCTTCTTATGGGTGGACAAGGATCAGCGGACCTACACAACATACTTTGGGTAATGCCAGTGCGGCCTCTACGCCATTGAGCAACCTGGTGGCAGGTACTTATGGTTTCCGCCTGCTGGTGACGGATGCCGGTGGATTGACCGATGCCGACACGGTATTGGTAACCGTAAAAGCGCCAGCCAATCAACCACCCACTGCCAATGCAGGTGCGGATATTACGATTACGCTGCCGGCCAATAGCCTTACCTTAAATGGTAGTGGTTCGACGGACCTGGATGGTACGATCACCTCCTATGCCTGGAGCAGGATCAGCGGACCTACTCAGCATACGCTGGCCAATGCCAATGCTGCTACCACGGAACTGAGCAACCTGGTACAAGGTACTTATGCATTTAAACTGGTTGTAACAGATAATGGCGGACTTACGGCTAATGATACCATCGTAGTGACTGTAAAACCAGCTCCTGCCAACCAGTTGCCGGTTGCCAATGCAGGGACTGATATAACGATTACGCTCCCTGTTGACAATACGACCTTGAATGGTTCGGCCTCTACTGATCCGGATGGTACGATCGTAGGTTATTCCTGGACCTGGATCAGCGGGCCTACGCAGTATACGCTGGTCAATTCGGGTGCTGTTTCTACTGCACTCACCAACCTGGTAGCTGGTATCTATGTATTCCAGCTTACGGTAACTGATAATGGCGGACAAACGCATAGTGACAATGTAAGTGTGACGGTAAAAGCCGCGCCTACGGTGAATCAACCACCAGTAGCCAATGCAGGAGCGGACATCTCGATCAACCTACCTACCACGACTGCCACGCTGAATGGATCGGCTTCAACAGATGTGGATGGAACGATCACAGGTTGGTTGTGGACCAAACTCACGGGCCCTGCCAATTATGCCCTCAGTGCCAATAATATTGCATCGCCTGGGCTGAGCAGCCTGGAATTGGGCACTTATACTTTTGAATTATTAGTAACGGATAATGAAGGAGCCACCGCAAAAGATACGGTGACGGTACTGGTTAAACCACAACCTCCGGCTGGCAACCAACGCGCCGTTGCGATTGCAGGCAATGATGTAATCATTACGCTGCCTACCAACAGCTTGACCCTGGATGGTAGTGCATCCTATGATCCTGATGGCCCGCTCAATGGCTACCAATGGTCTAAGATTGCCGGCCCTGCCCAGTTCAATTTGGGTAATGCCAGTGCAGCTACGACTACCCTGAGTAACCTGGCAGCAGGTACATACCAATTTAAGTTAAGGGTGTGGGATAATGTGTTTGTACCTACTGACGATACTATTCAGATCACAGTACAACCAGAACCCAATCAGCCACCAGTGGCCAATGCAGGTGCAGATATTGTAATCACGCTGCCGGCCAATAGCACCAGCCTGAATGGCTCTGCATCTACTGATCCCAATGGCAATAATACAATTGCCAGCTATGCATGGACCCGGATCAGCGGACCAACACAATTTACGCTGGCCAATGCCAATGCAGCCTCTTCTGCACTGACCAACCTGGTGCAAGGCACTTATGCCTTCCGCCTGGTGGTGACGGATAATGGCGGGCTCAGTGATGCGGACACTGTTTTAGTAACTGTTAACCCGATGGCCAACAGGGCACCGGTAGCCAACGCAGGTGGTGATATATCGATCACGCTGCCAGTAAACAACACGACGCTGAATGGCACCGCGTCTTCGGATCCGGATGGCAATAATACGATCAGCACGTATGCATGGACCAAATTGACGGGTCCTGCTCAATTTACGATCAGCAATAGCAATGCCTCTTCCACTGCATTGACCAACCTGGTGGAAGGCACTTATACTTTTGAGCTGGCCATTACTGATAATGGAGGTTTAACAGCCAAGGATACGGTTGCGGTGACTGTGAACCCAAGACCCAACCAGGCACCGGTAGCCAATGCGGGTGCAGACATTACTATCCCTCTGCCCAATAACAGCACCACGCTCAATGGTACCGGTTCTACCGATCCGGATGGTAACAATACCATTGCCACTTATGCGTGGACGCTGGTAACAGGCCCGGCGCAATACACCCTGGCCAATGCCAATGCAGCTACTACTGCATTGACCAACCTGGTAGAAGGCACGTATACGTTCCAATTGAAGGTGACGGATAATGGCGGTCTGTCTGCTACTGACCTGGTAGTAGTTACTGTAAGCCCCATCCCCAACCGGGTGCCGGTGGCCAATGCAGGAACGGACCAGCTCATCGCGCTGCCTGCCAACAGTGTAACGCTCGACGGCAGGGGCTCTACTGATCCCGAAGGAAACAATACGATTGTATCCTACACCTGGAGTTGGGTAAGCGGTCCTGCACAATACACCCTGGGTAATGCCAATACAGCGACCACTACGCTGAGTAACCTGGTAGCCGGTACTTATACCTTTGAATTGACGGTGACAGATAATGGCGGATTGTCGGATGATGATATCGTGGTGATCACTGTAAGCCCCAACCCCAACAGGGCGCCGGTGGCCAATGCAGGAGCCGATATTACGCTGACCTGGCCCACCAATAGTACCACGCTGAATGGTAGTGGTTCTTCTGATCCGGATGGCAATAATACGATTACGTATTCCTGGTCGAAGGTGGCCGGTCCTGGCCAGTTTATCCTTGGCAATGCCAATGCATCCACTACTTCGCTTGAAAACCTGGTAGGTGGAGAATATACTTTTGTACTTATTGTAACGGATAATTATAATATCAGCGATAAGGATACGGTGAAGGTGACAGTGGTCATGCCAGCCAACCAATTGCCCATCGCAAGGGCTGGTGCTGATATCAGTGTTACGTTGCCTGCCACCACTATCCAATTGGATGGCAGCACGTCTTCGGATCCTGATGGAACGATTGTTTCCTATGCCTGGGTAAAAACAGCGGGCACGGGCAATTTGACAATTATCAATTCAGGCTCCAGCAAGCCTATCCTTACTGACCTGGAAGCTGGTGAATATGAATTTGAGCTGACGGTAACGGACGACAGAGGTGGTATTGCCAAAGACCGGGTTAAAGTATCGGTGCAGGCGCCACCCAATGTATTGCCGGTGGCCAATGCAGGAAGCGATATCAGTGTAAGCCTGCCCAACGCAGTTATTGAACTGGATGGCAGCGCCTCTTATGATCCCGATGGAACGATCGTAGCCTGGACCTGGACAAAGACCAGTGGACAAGGCGCTTTGACAATTATCAATTCCGCTTCCGCCAAACCATCCATTGTAGGTGTACAAGCCGGCGAATATGAATTTGAACTGACGGTGACCGACAACAGTGGTGGTATTGCGAAAGACCGGGTTAAACTGACGGTACTGGCCAAAGAAAATAAAAAGCCGATCGCCAATGCCGGAAAGGATATCATGATTGCAGTACCTGCCACTTCGGCTACGTTGAATGGCCAGTTGAGTTACGATGAAGATGGTACTATTACGGGCTATTCCTGGAAACAGGTAAGCGGTCCTGCGGCAGCCACCATTGGTGGAAACACGGTGGTGACCACTGCCAAGAACCTGCAGCCCGGTGAATATGTATTTGAGCTGACGGTTACTGATAATAATGGAGCAACGGGTAAAGACAGCGTGAATGTTTCGGTGGTGAATAATTTGCGATATGATGAGAATATCACGATCTATCCCAACCCAACGCAGGGCGTTTCACAAATCACTGTTCGCTGCATTACTGATACATTGGGTATGGCAACGATTACGCTGATGGATCAGTTTGGCAGACCAATAGAAGTGCATAAACGCCTCAAGACGCAGGCTTACCAGGAGTTTCCGATTAGGATCAGCCACCTCAGGAATGGTAATTACTATATAGAAATACAAATAGAACGTAAGAAGAGAATGGTGGCGAAGTTTATTAAACGCTAAACAGAAACACTTATACGCTGATTTTTTTTACAAAGCGGGATGAAAAAATTCATCCCGCTTTTTTTTGTCACCAACTAAATACGATCAGGTGTTAGTTGAAACAGCAGTATTGTTTATCTCTTGAAACGCTTACGGGATCAGCATTTCAACAATGCATTAAAAAAACAAGTTATTAAAGGGTGCAATGTAGAAGTAGGTACACAATGAATTCAGGTGGGTAAATAAATTATAATGCTGTTAAAAATAGCACAACATTTTATTGAGATTGGTATAGTAATTGCGACTTTTCTTGCCGATCAATCTCTCCCTATTTAAGCTCGGTTAGTAGCAATAATAAGACGCTGCATTTTCACGCGTAACAACCCCTGGTGTGTGAAAGGGTGTAATTATAGTTAACCGACTGCCATTTCTCCTTATTGCCTACAAGTTTAGATTTCATAATTGATGATGAGCGTCATCAAGGTGGACATTCATAGTATTAGTACTAAATGGCCACCCGGGATATTATTACATAACTAATGTGCTAAAATTTCAGAATTCTCTATGAAAAAACTACTCCTGTGCCTGAGTTTGTTGATCACCTTAACCGTATCCGCTCAGCAAGTACCCAAAGGCCTGACCGCCAGTAATGGCCAATTTATTGGCTTTTACCAGTACACACCCACCACTTACGACGCCAATCCCAACACCAAGTATCCCCTCATCATCTTCCTGCATGGTGTGAGCGAAAAAGGGAATGGAACCACTGAATTGCCTCTTATTGAGGCACAAGGCCCTCTGGGCAACATTAAGAATGGGCATACGATGACCTTTACCTGGAATGGGAAAACAGAAACCTTCCTGGTCTTAGCTCCTCAATTGTCCAAAAGCTATGGCGGATGGCAAAACTGGTATGTGGAAGAAATGATCAATTACGCCAAGAAAAATTTACGGATTGATGAAAACCGCATCTTCCTTACGGGGCTTAGCCTTGGTGGTGGAGGAGTATGGTCGTATGCAGGCGCCACGCTGGACAATGCCAAAACGCTGGCCGGCATTGGTATTAGCTGCGGCACCTGCCCCGGCATCAATTTCTCTAATTTAACGAATGCCAACCTGCCCATTTGGGCCTTTCATGCTGCGGATGACCTTACCGTACTGCCCATCTGTACGATCAGCGCCATCGACAACATCAACAAGCTGAACCCTGCAGTAGTTCCTTATAAGACGATCTGGCCTACAGGCGACCATTGGATCTGGGGCCGTGTGTATGATACAGAATACAGGTGGCAAAACCCCAACTTGTATGAATGGTTCCTGGGACAAAATAAAAGCCTGCCTGTAAACAAACGCCCGGTAGCCAATGCCGGCAGCGCAATAGGTATTCTTAACACCACTGGCACTGTAACGCTGAATGCCAGTAAATCAACTGATGCCGATGGCAAAATTGTACGTTATGTATGGACAAAGATAGCCGGCCCTTATTCCGGCACGCTTCTCACCAATTCATATGGTCCCAACAGTACTACCACTGTTAACAACCTGGAGCTGCCCGGTACTTACAAGTATGAACTGAAAGTGGTAGATGACCGTGCAGACTGGGCGCTGGATACGGTGACGGTAACTGTAAGCCTGGCTACTCCCCCACCTGCCAGCAACAAACCGCCCACGGTGAATGCCGGAGCAGATATTTCGGTCAACGTACCTGTAAGGATTGTTAAATTGAAGGGTATCTCCAACGATCCGGACGGCTATATTTTGAGCCACGAATGGACCAAGATCAGCGGGCCCACTACTTTCGAGATCATCAATCCCAATTATGCAGAAACGGAGGTAATGGGTCTTGTACCGGGTACGTATGTATTCAGGTTAACTGTTATTGACGCCAAATTAGCGGTAGCATCCGACGATATTACGGTGGTAGTAAATGGCAGTGGTCCCAATCCTGGTGACGGAAGCGGTTCGGGTGTGAACCCCGGTCCTGATGTGACCATCACTTTACCTACCAACAGTGTTGCCCTGGATGGGTCTCAATCTTCCGATCCTTATGGTGGTAATATCAATGCCTGGAAATGGGCCAAGATCAGCGGTCCCAGTTCATTTGCTATTACCAATTCGGGGGTAGCTGTTACGACGGCTACCAACCTGGTAGAGGGCACGTATGAATTCCAGCTTACCACCTGGAACAGTGCCTGGGTACCTAAATCGGCTATCAAAGTAGTAACGGTAAAAGCGGGTAGTACGCCACCACAAAAACCCAGTGTGCAGGTAGCCAATGCAGGAGCGGATGTTACGATTACGCTGCCTACCAATAGTGCTCCATTGAATGGATCGGCCTCTGCCAATCCCAATGGCGTGATCAATGGATATAGCTGGTCCAAGATCAGCGGACCCACTGCCTTTACGATTGCCAATGCACAAATAGCCAGCACAACGGTGAGCGGTCTTACAGAAGGTACCTACGAATTCAAACTTACCACGCTGGATCACCTGAATGCGGCTTCTTTTGATACGATGAAGGTGATTGTAAAAGCTGCAGTTGCTCCCAAACCACCACCCTCTGGCCGGGTAGCCAATGCGGGTGCAGATATTACGATTACGCTGCCTATTAATAGTGTTACCCTGGATGGTTCGGGTTCTGTAAATCCCCTTGGCCCCATCTATGCGTGGACCTGGAACCAGATCAGCGGACCGGCTGCCACCATTGCCAATGCTAAGGTAGCTACCACAACGGCCAGCAACCTGGCAGCAGGCACGTACCAGTTCCGCCTTACGGTATGGGACCACCAGTTTGTTCCTTCATCCGATACGATGATCGTTATTGTAAAGCCAGGTGTAACCAATCCCGGCAACGGCAATAATAATGGTGGCGGCACAACAGGTCCTTCGGGCAATGGCACGATTACCAATGCAGGTCCTGACCAAACGCTTTACCTGCCCAACAATAGCACTACGCTTACGGGTGCAGCATCGAATGACCCCGCGGGTAATTTCTGGGCATGGACCTGGACCAAAATAAGCGGTCCCGACCAACACACGATAGCCAATAACAAGCTACAAGTAACCACTGTCAGCAACCTGGTAGAAGGTACTTACCGCTTCAGGCTCACCGGCTGGGGCAATGACTGGCGGCCGTTCAGCGATACGATGCAAATCACGGTGGTGTCCAATGCAGCACGGATTGTTACGACTGCTACTACCAATGCTGTTATCGCCAGTTCTACAGCCGAAGCAAGGGTTGGTATTACTGAAAGCAAATTGCTGTTGTACCCCAATCCGGCACAAGGCCAGCTCCATGTACAAACCAGCAGTACGACTACGGGCGCTTCTTTCCTGAACATTTATGATATGGCGGGCAAACTGATCCTCAAAACCGGGTTTCAGAAAATGCAGCCACTGCACCAGCAAATCATCAATGTATCCTCGCTGAAGCCTGGTGTATACCATGCAGAAGTAATCATTGACAATGGCGTTCGCTTAAACAGCAAGTTCATCAAACAATAGTTTTCCTTCCAACATCCTGAGAAAAGGCACGGGCCGTCACGACTACGTTGTGACGGCCCATTTTTTTGTGCTGGCAGGTTTGTAGCCGGAGGCTACAAAATAGCCTCACTCGCCAGAGGCGAGCGAGTGCGTTTGAGGAGGACGAGCGAGTGCGTTTGAGGGGGCAATGTGACAGCTTAAATCAATGATATTACTGGCAGGATATGAAATAATATTGTATTTTACCGGGCCCTTACAATCGTTTATGACAGGAAGCAGATATATAGGTTTCGACCTGATGAGAACAACCGCGGTGATGCTCGTTTTATTGAGTCATTCCCTGGCCTTTTTACCCTTTGCCTGGCCCAGGGAATACCTGTACAACTTTATGGGATTTGCCGGTGTAGAGATCTTTTTTGTACTCAGTGGTTTCCTCATCGGTAATATCATGTACAAGGCCTTCCAGAAAAAGTTTGACAAGAATGGCCTCAAAGTATTTTGGGTACGCCGGTGGTTCAGAACGCTTCCCTTGTATTATATCGTGCTTGCGCTGAATGTGGTACTTACTGTAATGATCGAAGGCATTCAGCATGTCCCCTTGACTGCCTTTCTCTTTCCGCTCTTTTTGCAGAATTTTATGTGGCCCCATCCCTACTTTTTTGTACCGGCCTGGAGCCTTACGATCGAAGAATATTTCTATTTGTTGTTTCCTTTATTGCTGTTCTTCTTCATGAATATCCGGCGGATCCCTTTCCGCAAGTCGTTCCTGCTGATGATCATTCTGTTCTTTGCCATTCCGCTTATTCTTCGAACAGCTGCTTTTATCTTACTGGACTCCGGTTATATCCAGCAATCAAGGCCAGGGTTTAACCCGCATTGGGACCTGCACCTTCGCCGGATTACGCTGTTCCGCCTCGACGCCATTGCCATGGGTGTGTTTACGGCCTACCTGATGAACAATTATAAAAGCTTTTTGCAAAAGTATAAGGGTGTCTTATTACTGGCTTCGATTACGCTGCTTACAGCGTCTATATGGATGTACTTCCGGTTCGTTCATCCTGACCAGATCAATATCGTAAGCGCCATCCTCATCTTCCCGCTGTTCAGCGTGGGCTTTGCCTTGTCGATGCCCTGGCTGCAGTACATGAAGACGATGGGTATCTTTTCGGCACCTATTACCTTCATTAGTAAGATATCCTATTCGGTTTACCTCTTACATACGGTACTGTCGGACTTCCTTTTCAAATACATTTATAAAGACAGTTATGGGCTGCCTTATCAATTATTGATCTGGCTGGCCTTCATCCTTGTTTCCATCGGTATCTCTGCGTTGAGCTACAAGTACATCGAGCTTCCATTTACGCAAAGGCGCGAAAAATATGGCAGTGAATCGGCCACTCCCCTGCCGGTAGCAGAAGTAGTGCGGAAATAACCAGCACACCTCGCCGTAGGTAAACTTTGAGCAATCGGGTTTCATAATGCCTCCCGAGGCAGGGGTACCTGCAAAAAAAAGTCCCGCGCTGGTAGCGCGGGACGTATAAGCAATTATTTTATGATCTTCTTATTCTACTGTGGTGGCGCCTTCAACCAGCACCGTTACTTTATTGTCCAATACTTCTACAAAACCACTTTGAATATCGTAAAATACCTGGTCGTTGGCTTTATCTTTCAACACCTTCAACCGGCCGGCCTTCAGCGCACTTACCAGTGGAGCGTGCATATTGAGTACTTCAAACAAACCTGTAATACCTGGCAGTTGAACACCGTATACATCACCGCTGAAAAGTTTACGCTCGGGCGTTAATATCTCTAAGTTCATAATTCAGATTTGAAGATTTGACAATTACCCTTGAGCCTGAGCCAACAGTTTCTTACCTTTTTCGATAGCATCATCGATGGTACCTACCAGGTTGAAAGCTGCTTCAGGATATTCATCTACTTCACCGTCCATGATCATGTTGAAACCACGGATGGTTTCTTCAATGGGAACCAGTACACCCTTCAGACCAGTGAACTGCTCAGCTACGTGGAAAGGCTGAGACAAGAAACGCTGTACTTTACGGGCACGGGCAACGGTTTGCTTATCTTCATCACTCAACTCATCCAAACCAAGGATGGCGATGATATCTTGTAATTCTTTATAACGTTGTAAGATCAGCTTCACGCGGTTGGCAGTATTGTAGTGTGCGTCACCTACGATGGCTGGTGTTAAGATACGGCTGGTAGAATCCAACGGGTCAACCGCAGGGTAGATACCTAAGTCGGCAATCTTACGGCTCAATACGGTAGTAGCATCCAGGTGAGCGAAGGTAGTAGCCGGAGCGGGGTCAGTCAAGTCATCCGCAGGTACATAAACGGCCTGTACGGAAGTGATAGAACCATTTTTAGTAGAAGTGATACGCTCTTGCATCAATCCCATTTCTGTTGCCAGGGTGGGCTGGTAACCTACGGCAGAAGGCATACGACCCAAGAGGGCTGATACTTCAGAACCTGCCTGTGTGAAACGGAAGATATTGTCTACGAAGAACAGGATATCACGTCCTTTACCTTGTCCGTCTCCATCACGATAGTATTCGGCAATGGTAAGACCGGAGAGGGCCACACGGGCACGGGCGCCTGGGGGCTCATTCATCTGACCGAATACGAAGGTAGCTTTGGACTCCTTCAGGTCATTCATGTCTACTTTGCTGAGGTCCCATCCGCCTTCTTCCATATTGTGTTTGAAAGCGTCGCCGTATTTCATGATACCTGCTTCGATCATTTCACGCATCAGGTCATTTCCTTCACGGGTTCTTTCACCTACACCGGCAAATACGGATACACCACTATATGCTTTGGCGATATTGTTGATCAATTCCTGGATCAATACGGTTTTACCTACACCGGCACCACCGAAGAGACCGATCTTACCACCCTTTGCATAGGGCTCGATAAGGTCAATTACTTTAATACCGGTAAACAGTACTTCGGAAGAAGTGCTGAGGTTTTCAAATGCGGGGGGCTTACTGTGGATGGGGCGACCACCTACTTTAGATACGGCTGGCAAACCATCGATGGGATCGCCGGTCACGTTGAACAGGCGGCCTTTGATGGCATCACCTACTGGCATAGCGATGGCGGCACCGGTATCTACTACTTCGAGGCCACGGATAAGGCCTTCAGTACCATCCATAGCGATACAGCGTACGCTGTCTTCACCGAGGTGCTGTTGAGTTTCCAGTACCAGGGTATCGCCGTTTGGCCTTTTCAGTTCCAATGCGTTATAAATTTCCGGGAGTTTTCCTTCAAACTGCACATCCACTACCGCGCCGATGATCTGTTTGATCTTACCAACGTTTGCCATATGTTTTAAGAATGTATTGTTTTATTAACCACCTTTTAACAGGGGGTGTTTTCAGGCCGCAAAGGTAAGGGACAGAAAGAGAATTTGGATATAGAAAGCAAGAAATATAAAAGACGGGGGATAAATGGTGGATGACGGAGGGGGTGATCGCCTGTTTACAATTGATAATGAGTGCATTATAGTCGGGAAAGTCCGAAAGACCGGAAGTGAAATACAGATTACGCTGATCCGGATTGATTGGATCAGCGTCTGACCAAGAGCTGATGAGGGGTTGATCAGGGTATGGACAGGACTTACCCAAGGCTTACTCAGGGCTCAGGCAGGTGTTGACCAGGACCTGATCAGGGAATGTCCAGGGAAACACCAGGGAATGATCAGGGAAACATCAGGGAAAGACCAAACAGCAATGAGCAATTGGCCTAATTAAGGTTGGGCACAAGGTACCCCGCCCTAAAGGACGGGGCAATACCCTTGGAGGGCGGGGCAATACCCTTCGAGGGACCAATTTGATTGTTCCCCCTTTAATTCCTCTCTTTTTATAAAGTCCTTTGATCAGGCAGCCTTTCTATCGCTGTGTATTGCTAAACGGTTGAGACTTTACAGAAGGCGCCTTCGGCAAAGCCTGGTGTGTCAGCAGTTGAGTGCAGGAAGGGCACCCGATCAAAGAACTTTGTGAAGCGGTTGTCCGCGGTACAACCTATCTACATCCATCGTTGCTTTGGGTGGGAGGCGCCAGCTTCCCGGCCACTTTCTGCAAAAATGGGCTGTTTTTGTGTTTGTCGCTATTAGCATACTGTATCCATACTGAAGGTATACTGAAGCTATACTGTAGCCATACTGAAGGGATAGTTGATATTTCTATTTCCGGTACGCTACCTGACAAACATACGATGCTCAAGTGGTCCTTTCCAAATGCTGCCTGACAGTTATCGCAATCTTCGTTTGATTCGATGTATAATGGTTGTCTTTTTCAATCAATATCACTAAGCACTAACGAAAATTGCGTTTTCGATCAGACCTGATTTGGAAACGGGTGTGTGGGCATTGTATGTTTGTTGTATGAATCATTGTTTATGTTTTTCATTCCTGGAATTACCTTTTGGGTTCTTCTTTCAGTAACACTACCGGACAAACGTACGATTATTGACACACCGTATCCAAATCCAAAATGTCTGGTTCGGTCATTTTTGTGCGGTATGTCCTATAATGTCTGCTTTTTCCAGACATTATAGGACATACCAACCAAAAGCAGACATTGGCATTTGGAAACGGGTAGGTGGGTGTTGTATGTTTGTAAACGCAGATTAGAGGATTGAATTAATTTCACAGATTAATAAGCGCAGACTAGAGGATTTGGGTGATTTCGCGGATTAAACGCAGATTAATGGATTAAAGTGATTACGCTGATTAATGGGTTATTGGGAATTACGCTGATTTTGAGATTAGGAACTTTTGCTTCGTAGGGCTTTTTGAGAGGTCTTGCGATGTGTAAATAAAAATGCTGATCGACTGTGTGGACGGGGCCCCTAAGCACGGTTGATGTATGATGAGTGTTGTGCAACACTGAATACAAGCTACGCGCTTCGAGCTTCGCTCTGCGAGCTTTACGCAATTAGTTGTTAGCAGTCAGGTTTTAGGTTTCAGCTATTAGCCTTGGCTTTTAGCGACCAGGTTTTGGCTATGAGCGGTTGGGTTTTAGCAGTTAGCCTTAAGGTTTCGCCATTAGCAGTTTGTTGATGGCTACCGGCTGAGGGCTATTGCCACTGGTTTTCGTTTCTCTGGCTGTGATCTATGAAAAGCTTCGGTGAGCCAGCCACCAGGCGATGGACAAAGGTCCGGATGCAGCGGGAAATGGAAAAAAGGTTTTGGACGGGACAAGGACCTTGGCTTGAACTGTTGATACCTAACGGTGAGGTAGTCTTTTTTCAACATTTCGATGTTAGGTATATATATACAGCAATGCATGCAATCACCTGTATTGACCTGGTGTTTCTATAAAATGGCCTCGTTCCTAAGAGCGGGGCCATTTTTTATTGCTGATTAATGAATTATAGACATTTACGCTACGTGCTGAAGGGGTTGCTTGGGGTTATTGGGCCAGTAGATGGCCCCAGCGTTCTTTTTCCTGTGTCCAGGTGCATTGTAACCAGGCTGGTCCGCATTGTTTGGCCATGAACGATGTGTTTTAGCCCTTTAAAATTACAAGGGGGAAATGGCATTTAGCCGTATGGTGGCTAAGATGACATACAATGGCTGGTTACGGCTGGCTGTGGCGTGATATGGAGGATTCTATTTTTTAAGGAAATGCGCCTATACTACCCTACTGATACCCTTCGACTACCCTTCTGCTACCTTAGAACTGCCTTAGGAGCGGCAATCGGCAGTCGACAATCCTAAGCTCTGAATGGAGCTGATGTGATTACATTGATGGAAATGGGTTGTATGGACTCAAGCGCGGATTACACTGATTAATGCATTGTATAGTTTGAAATACACGGGAAGCCCTGCCGCTTTTGGTGTAAGAGGTCCATTTTTAAGGTTAATGCTATTATTACGGGATCGGTACGGGTACGCTACGGATACGGTACGGGCAAGAGTGGGGCTGGGTTGGGCTTGTCTTTGTCTGTACAAAAGTACATTCGCGGTTGCGCACCTTCCAATTAAGGGGCGGTGTTTTTGTGGTATCATGACCGGAATGTCCGGCAATGACCGGTCAAACCAGGACAATAGCGGCCATATCGGTCATAACGGTCATGTGGGTTTGGAAATGGGTGTTGGATGAGTGTAAGTTTGCTTAGGGCTGAATGGGAGTGAGATCAGTTGACCAGTCATTTCGGCAAACTCAATTTTAAACTATCTGACATTAGGTTGGGCAAGGGCATAAAAGGATACCCTCCATAAATTTCATGTATTGTAAGTATCCCCGTACTATCTCTGATAGCCCACATAACATCCTCATACTTATTTACTGAAGTATTCTGAGCTTTATTTAGCCCTTTTGCAGCGTTTTTAAAGTAATGTTCGATGCCTGAATATACATTAAATTCAATGTTGGAAACACTCGTTTTTATTATTGGGTAATCGTCAAGTAGGTTTTTCTCATTTTGACTGAGTGATCTGTCACCTGCGTGCAGGATCAAATTGTAACTATCGGGTGATGTCTTGTCAATATATAATTCATATACGGCGTGTTGGGCTCCGTTAATTACTACAAAGGAATCCATTATACTTTTTAGAGGTTCCTTGGGTTGTATTGCATTTTTTCAGGATTTGTACAAGATGTGATTAGAGATATTCCTGTCAGTAAAACAAACAATTCTTTCATTAGGGTGGCCTTAGTATTTTTTTGGAGTTTCAGGGCTATTTCGGGGTTCATGACTTTATTTCAAGGGTCAATTATCCATAGCCCTTTAATATTTTTAGCAAAAACAGGGCGGCTTTTAATGTCGTCGCTATCCTTCCATGTCACGGTATTCTTTATCCTAATTACAAAACTATTTGGAAGCATTGCAGCCATTCTGCTTGCACTGGGTTTGGCGCCCAGCTTCTTTTTGACCAGCTGCCCCAGTGCATCATATTGCAGTTCCGATACGGTTTTGTAACTACTCATCGCTGCACTATTGACATCCGTGTTGCTCAGCTTCTTTTCTGCAATAATTAAAGTAATAATTTTCCTCCTACCCTATTTATAAATCTCGGGATGGGATATAAATAGGCTTCAAAGAGAATAAACTCATCAGTAGTTGTTATAATATCTTTAATCCCCTTCTTTTTACTTACTGAAATATCAAAGAAATAGGATTCATAGTCCTTGGTTTCATTCTTTTTGTAATACTTAAAAGGATAAAAGCGGAATTTATACAGTGTGTCATTACCATCAGTATTACGTCCTTTGGAAATTATTGAATCTCCAAAGCTGAATTTTTCCTTGGAGAATATACAAACCCAGGAAGATTTAGCTGTATCAGAAAAATCTAATAGGACATTTTCCTGTTCAAAGTTGGATTGATCGGACCCTAATGGTAATAACCAGATCTTTTCATTGTTTAATCTTAAATAGCCATTTATCTGGAATACTGAATTATCTGAACTTGAAACTCTCCAATAAGTATACTTGTTAATAATCGTAGGGCTTTTTGATAATGAAAAATCTTTTACAAAAAGGATCGTACTATCCTTTAAGGTGATCTTTTCTTCTTTCATTTCTTGAAAAAAGGGCCTTTTGTCTTGTTGGCTACAACCTAATAATAGAATAACAAGTATGACAATAACATTATTTAGTTTCCCGTTTTCTTGCTTCATCTTCCATTTTTTTCATTGTTTCTAGATCTTGCTTATTTTGAGGAGTGCCTTTTTTATCCTTGATTTTTAATTCCAAAAGTTGCTTTAACATTTTCCAGGAATCTGTTCCAAATTTTACACTTATTACTCCATCTAACTCTTTTAAAGCCAATCCGCCGGGAACTCTAATATTTCCAAATGACTTATGTTGAGCATCGCTATTCCCTACAGCCGAATTTGTTATATGCGCCCTAAACTCATGAAACATGGCAAAAGCAGCTTCGTAAACATCCATTTTTTTTAATGCTTGATCGTCAACGATAATAATTGAGACTTTTTTACCATTAGATCTGCTAATATCATGGCCGTTCATTTTGCTTGCCTCCGGATTCGAATAATCAATTTTGCCATCTTCAATTAGACCCTTACCGTCTATATCTGCTACCGTACCCATTGCGCCTGTAGTAAGTTGACCACTACCTATATAAACGTCTTCTGTTGTGCTTCCTTGATATTTACTGTATTCTTTTCTTCCAATTTCCGTTCGTGTCAACGTAGTAAACATTGACCAAATACTGTTTTCTCCTTTAAGATCATTCGTAACTATAATGGAATCTCCTCTTCCGTCAATGTTTTTAATAGGATCGTTTGCCGCATAATTATAGGGACTCAATACCTTGTATTTTTCTGTTAGCCTATCCTGCACCCTCCAAATCCCTAATTGTTTATCATACATTCGATTGCCATAGTCAACCCACTCCAGTCCCCGCGCATCGGAGAACTCCTGCCGTTGCTCTTCCTTGCCATTAAATTTGTATTTATTATACTGTTTGCCAGCAGCTTTGGAACTAATTCCCGCCATGGTAAGCCCAAAAGGATAATAGTGTGTTTCTTCCAGGATGGGGCCTGGGGTATGGGTGACGACAAGGTTATCAAAGTAAACCGGCAGGTTCGACTCATTACTTACGTATACATACAGGTAACCGGATTTACCAACATTGATGGGGTTATTGATAAAGTTATTGTGCAGCTTATACCCCCCACCCGCCAGTACCGGATCGGCGCCACCACTAATATACTTCAATTGTTCATCAAAAAGCAGGTAACTCACAAAGGCCCTCGCATTATTGGCGCCCGGATTGTTGTTGCTAATGAAACCGGCCAGGTCGGCATTGTTGGTACCAATACCGGTGATATCACTCACGGCCAATGGTCCCTTATTGGCCGTAAGGACGGCACTGCCCGTAAAGGCCGCCAACAATTCGGTCACTGCCAGGGTGAGTGGACTGCCCGCCCCACCACCCGGCATGGTGTAAAAAGATTCTGCCATGACCTTGACCTTATCGCCTGCCATCACTTTTAAAACGATTCCCAAGCCTGTTTTCTCGTTCGTCAATCCGCCATGCACTCTGTAGAGTTTGCTCTCAAAACTTGCCTGCATGGCCCCCGTGGTGGCCTTTGTGATTCGCCGGGCATCTACGATATTATAATAGTCATCTTCCTTCTGGTAACGACTGTCCTCTACTGAAGCCGCCGGGTAACAGATGTCTTCCTTCTGCTCCGTCAGTATAGTACGTACACTCCCCAGGTGATCCTTGAGGAAGTAGTCATACAGCAGGCGATTGGGCTGCGGGGTACATACCCCACTATCCACCCCGGCAAACCGGATACGTCCTTCTTCATGGGCAATAAACTGCAGGGTATCATTCTGGTACACAGCCCCGCCCAGGTAAAGGGTCACGGTCGTATCCACTCCGGGTTCATACACTGTTTTTTCAGCTTCCTGCCACCGGCATCGTATACAAATTCTATAAATCCCTTGTTGCTGCTGCCATTCTTTTTCAGAGTCACTTTCGCAGGCAGGTTGAGGTAATTGTATTCCACCCCATTACCGCCTGCAAAAGTAACGAGGTCCTTGTTGAGGTCTTTGACCATATTGCCATTGCCGTCGTACGTATAATCTACTGTACTACTGTTCTTACTGCCTGCATTCGGATGCAGGGACGAGGTGCGGAAGTCACCCAGTTTTGTATTCACATCATTCACCCCATCAATCACATTAAGCAGCCGGTTGCTGTTGGGGATATAATTGTACACCAGGCTATCGAGGGTGGAGGAGCCGGAAAGCTTGTAGCCCTTTTGTTTCATGCTGAGGATATTGCCATTGGCATCATACGTGAGACCGCTTACGCTGAAGTCCATTCCGGCACTCTTGTTGAATACCGCCGAAGCGCCGCTGCCGCTCACGTACTGGTTGAAGTCGGCCCCCGTGAGCCGGTTGGTCACATCATAGGTATAGTCCTGCTTGCGCCTTTGCTGGTCGCCTTCACTTTTCCACAGGACCCCGCTGATATTGCCATTGTACTGGTTGCCGACATAAGGATCAAATTGCCTGTTTACACTCAACCCGTTGTTGTCATACGCCGGTTCAAAACCTCAATAGCATCCCGCGGTGGGCCTAATGAGTTAAGTCTCTTTAGCATAAATGCGGTTTACGCCCAATAACCAGCTTCTTATATTATAATCAAATACAAGTGAGTCCAATGGGCCGCACCCGAAGCTGCCAGTTGGGGCAGGTATTTTAGCTTCAACTGCTCCAAGGCGTTTTACTGCATATCGAGAAATACGAACGTTTAGAATTATAATCCTTATTATAGCAACTTTAGATATTTCTTATCTGATCTAACTAATAAAAAATCATGACCATCAATTGCTACAACACCCTCCTTTAATGTGAAATAATATTTAGCTAAGCTACTAATGGAAACCCCGATTGGCTTTAACTCTAATATATAAATAGGATCTGCATTGTCATAAATGTTTGTTTTGTTCCACCATACCTTATAAGTATTCCCATTAATTTTTATAGTTGTATTTACAGGCTTCCCCCCATTAAAGAAAATTTCCCATCTCGATTTATTATTGACATACCAGCAATTATTTTTAACAATAAATAAATCTGTAGTATTTCTTTTGTCGGTAATACCTTTAGTTAACAACCCCTTTTCCCGAAAAGAGCTATCCTTATTAAGGATGCGCTCGTATTCAAACCTAAAATCATCAAGCAGTGAAGTATCAATCCCTATTTGATACTCTACAAAACCATATACTTTTTTTGTCTTATTCTGGCCAAACAATAGGGCATTATTGAAAAAAGTAATTGTAACAACAATTATTCTGAGATATTTCTTCATTTTGTTTTTTTTATTTTTTAACTTCTTTCCACCCGATTTTTTGAATTTCGTTATACCATTTTTTATATTCTTCAGCATAAGTGGTTCCATTCTTTTCAGCCAAATCAGTGATGTGGGTTTTAAAAGCTTCCGATTCTTGTTGCCCCTCCCACGATAAAGCATCCAATTGATCATCCGTATAGCCGAGTTTATTATCAGTATTGTATTCTTTTAAAGTTGACAAAAGAGCTCCTTGATAACTGCTAAAATCATTGTGACTATCATCTTCATCTTGATTTCTTAAATAAATTTTGGCATGAATAGCCTCATGTATCAAGGTTTTTGCCATTCCTATTTCAGTTCGTTCCATTGACACAGTTATGACTTTTCCATCCTCAATAATTGTTTTTGTTTTTGTAGTCTGCGGCTCACTATAATAAGAATCACTCTTTACTCCCGTCATTTCCGTTTTAATAATTGTTGTTCCTTGCGAAGTGGTAGTTATTTGTGCAGCACTATAGGTTGTAGCGAATGAACCAGCAATCACCTTAGCATCATTTGAATAAAGTGAAAAGTTATGTGATTTAGATGAATTGTATTTACTTAACATTTGATTATAAGCAGCGTTAGATTTACGTAAATTAGTGAATACACTACCATAGGCTGACGCTAAAAAGGCTTGTGATGGCTTAATATCCTTACCATTAGGATCAACAAAAATTATTGGACTATTGGCAGCATATTGATAAGGAGAATATGCCAAGTATTTATCTGCGAGTGGATCACAAACATGCCACCGTCCTAACTGCCTATCAAACTGCCGAGCCGAAAAATCCAAGGTTTCCAGCCCACGACCATCAGAGAACTCCTGCCTTTGCTCTTCCTTGCCATTGAATTTATATTTATTATACTGTTTGCCAGCAGCTTTGGAACTAATTCCCGCCATAGTGAGCCCAAAAGGATAATAGTGTGTTTCTTCCAGGATGGGGCCTGGGGTGTGGGTGACTACCAGGTTGTCGAAGTAAACCGGCAGGTTCGACTCATTACTTACGTATACATACAGGTAACCGGATTTACCAACATTGATGGGGTTATTGATAAAGTTATTGTGCAGCTTATACCCCCCACCCGCCAGTACCGGATCGGCGCCACCACTAATATACTTCAATTGTTCATCAAAAAGCAGGTAACTCACAAAGGCCCTCGCATTATTGGCGCCCGGATTGTTGTTGCTAATGAAACCGGCCAGGTCGGCATTGTTGGTACCAATACCGGTGATATCACTCACGGCCAATGGTCCCTTATTGGCCGTAAGGACGGCACTGCCCGTAAAGGCCGCCAACAATTCGGTCACTGCCAGGGTGAGTGGACTGCCCGCCCCACCACCCGGCATGGTGTAAAAAGATTCTGCCATGACCTTGACCTTATCGCCTGCCATCACTTTTAAAACGATTCCCAAGCCTGTTTTCTCGTTCGTCAGCCCGCCATGTACGCGGTACAACCTGTTCTCAAAACTGGTTTGCGTGGCGCCGGTGGTTGCTTTGTCGATACGTCGTCCGTTGACGATATTATAGTAGGCGCTTTCCTTTAGATACCGCGCATCTTCTACGGTAGCCGCCGGGTAACAGATGTCTTCCTTTTGTTCCGTCAGTATAGTTCGTACACTACCCAGGTGATCCTTGAGGAAGTAGTCATACAGCAGGCGTTTGGGCTGCGGGGCACATACCCCACTATCCACCCCGGCAAAGCGGATACGCCCCTCTTCATGAGCTATTAACTGCAGGGTATCATTCTGGTACACGGCCCCGCCCAGGTAAAGGGTCACAGTCGTATCTACTCCCGGTTCATACACTGTTTTTTTCAGCTTCCTGCCACCGGCATCGTATACAAATTCTATAAATCCCTTGTTGCTACTGCCATCCTTTTTCAGAGTCACTTTCGCAGGCAGGTTGAGGTAATTGTATTCCACCCCGTTGCCCCCTGCAAAGGTCACCAGGTCCTTGTTGAGGTCTTTGACCATATTGCCATTGCCATCATACATGTAATCTACTGTACTACTGTTCTTACTGCCTGCATTGGGATGCAGGGACGAGGTGCGAAAGTCACCCAGTTTTGTATTCACATCATTGACCCCATCAATCACATTGAGCAGCCGGTTGCTGTTGGGGATATAATTGTACACCAGGCTATCGAGGGTGGAGGAGCCGAAAAGCTTCCAGCCCTTTTGTTTCATGCTGAGGATATTGCCATTGGCATCATAGGTAAGTCCGGTGGTACTGAAGTCCATGCCAGCACTCTTGTTGAATACCGCCGAAGCGCCACTGCCGCTCACGTACTGGTTGAAGTCGGCCCCCGTGAGCCGGTTGGTCACATCATAGGTAAAATCCTGCTTGCGCCTTTGCTGGTCACCTTCACTTTTCCACAGGACCCCGCTGATATTGCCATTGTACTGGGGCGTCGGCATAAGGATGAGGATTACCGATTACACATTAACCAATCTCTAAGCCCCTTTCAACTAGAGCTACTTTAATAATTTATCTCGGGGATTGTAAGTTTTGCAATTCTTAACAAGAATAACAGTATCTCTGTTTTTTATATGTAAATAAACAGAGTCAGAATTATAGTTTAAAATGAAATAGTCAATGTTCCTGATTGAGAGGATTGAGTCGCCTTTTATATTCCATTTATTAGGAACAACAACATCATCATCGTCATACAGAAAAACTGAATCCGTTCTTTGCTTATTATAAAAATTGTAATAATAAAAATTACAATCTCCGCCAGAATTAAACTTATAACAACTGTTTATAGGGTGAGGCTCTGCTATTCTCAATATATCCCAATAACAGTCAACTGTCAAAATATTCCTGATAGACTTTGGGGAGCTACAGTAACTAAAAAAAACACAAATCCCCATTAATAATAATCCATTAGTCTTCATTGTTTACTTTTTTATAAGATACCGTATTAACCAGCTTATTATTAAGGTAAATCGCAGCCTTGTAATCGGATGGATTTTGTGCCCTAGTATCAAGAGCAATGAAATATCCATTCTTATTACCACTATTGAAATTATCCACCATCTTTTCGGCTCCTACATAGGATTCAGCTATGGCATTCATAGCATAATTTGAGAAAGAAGATACAACTCCTGTTTTGTAATTGGCCGTTGCTTTTTCAAATGTCGGATCATTCATTTGGTCATTATAGATCTTAAGATGCGTTCCCAAATTGCTTTCTTCCTTGTTTTCGTAATTCTTAATGTGCCCTTGCTCATGTACCAGAGTATTCTTCAAGTTATTCGCATCATCTAAATTAGAATTTATGCTACCTCCTTTTGCATTTACATCTATTCTATTTTCGCCAGATGTCGCAAAAGCTACTGTACCCGCTGAGGTATTTTGGGCGTGATTTGCAACTCCTACTTTCCCTTTAATACCAATCTCCCTAGCGTAATGCCCCACCACGTTTGCGACTGTTTGCCTATTCTCCATATTATTTAAAGGTAATTGGGAAAGTTTCACATCCTTTCCTACACTATTTTGTACGTAAACTGTATTTGTTTTTGTATTGGTATGTCTAAGAAAACGCCCCCTTTTGTCAAAATAATCATCTGTAGGCTCCATGCCATCCGGGTCAATAAATCTTATCGGATTATCAAACGCATAGCTGTAGGGAGACCACCTTCGCATCTTATCCGCCAACGGGTCCACCACATACCACCTCCCAATCTGCGCATCATACATCCTGGCGCCAAAATCCAGCGATTCCAATCCACTGCCGCCTGAAAATTCCTGCCTTTGCTCTTCCTTGCCATTGAATTTATATTTATTATACTGTTTGCCCGCAGCTTTGGAACTAATCCCCGCCATAGTAAGTCCAAAAGGATAATAGTGTGTTTCTTCCAGGATGGGGCCCGGGGTGTGGGTGAGGACCAGGTTGTCGAAGTAAACGGGCAGGTTCGACTCATTACTTACGTACACATACAGGTAACCGGATTTACCAACATTGATGGGGTTATTGATAAAGACATTGTGTAGCTTATACCCACCACCCGCCAGTACCGGATCGGCGCCACCACTAATATACTTCAATTGCTCATCAAACAGCAGGTAATTCACAAAGGCCCGCGCATTATTGGTCCCGGAATTGTTACTACTGATGAAACTGCCCAGGTCCGCATTATTGGTACCAATGCCACTCACCTGCGCCGGGGTTAATACCCCTTTATTCCCAACTATTGCACTACTGCCCGTAAAGGCCGCCAATAATTCGGTCACAGCCAGGGTGAGTGGACTGCCCGCCCCACCGCCCGGCATGGTGTAAAAAGATTCTGCCATGATCTTGACCTTATCCCCTGCCATCACTTTTAAAACGATTCCCAAGCCTGTTTTCTCGTTCGTCAATCCGCCATGTACTCTGTAGAGTTTGCTCTCAAAACTTGCCTGCGTGGCCCCCGTGGTGGCCTTTGTGATTCGCCGGGCATCTACGATATTGTAATAGTCATCTTCCTTCTGGTAACGACTGTCCTCTACTGAAGCCGCCGGGTAACAGATATCTTCCTTTTGCTCCGTCAGTATAGTTCGTACACTACCCAAGTGATCCTTGAGGAAGTAGTCATACAGCAGGCGTATGGGCTGCGGGGTACATACCCCACTATCCACCCCGGCAAACCGGATACGCCCCTCTTCATGGGCAATAAACTGCAGGGTATCATTCTGGTACACTGCCCCACCCAGGTAAAGGGTCACGGTCGTATCCACCCCCGGTTCATACACTGTTTTTTTCAACTTCCTGCCACCGGCATCGTATACAAATTCTATAAATCCCTTGTTGCTGCTGCCATCCTTTTTCAGGGTCACTTTCGCAGGCAGGTTGAGGTAATTGTATTCCACCCCATTGCCGCCTGTAAAAGTAACCAGGTCCTTGTTGAGGTCTTTGACCATATTGCCATTGCCGTCGTAGCTGTAATCAACTGTACCCGCATTCTTGCTGCCCGCATTGGGATGCAGGGAAGAAGTGCGAAAATCACCCAGCCGGGTATTCACATCATTCACCCCATCAATTACATTGAGCAGCCGGTTGCTGTTGGGGATATAATTGTACACCAGGCTATCGAGGGTGGAGGAGCCGGAAAGCTTCCAGCCCTTTTGTTTTATACTGAGGATATTGCCATTGGCATCATACGTGAGACCGCTTACGCTGAAGTCCATCCCAGCACTCTTGTTGAATACCGCCGAAGCGCCACTGCCGCTCACGTACTGGTTGAAGTCGGCCCCCGTGAGCCGGTTGGTCACATCATAGGTAAAATCCTGCTTACGCCTTTGCTGGTCACCTTCACTTTTCCACAACGCCCCGCTGATATTGCCATTGTACTGGGGCGTAAAACTGCCCAGGCTCCCGTTTTTATCATAACCCAGCTCCAGGCCAAAGTACTGATCGCTATTGGCGGCCGTGATATAGTTTTTATTGATCGCTTTTAGCCAGCCACGGATATTATAAGTATAGTCGAGCTTCGCCAGCTCGGTGCCTGCACCGGGTTTGGCGCCCAGCTTCTTTTTGACCAGCTGCCCCAGTGCATCATATTGCAGCTCTGATACGGTTTTGTAACTACTCATCGCTGCACTATTGACATCCGTGTTGCTCAGCTTCTTTTCCGTTTTTACAATGCGCCCCAGGCTGTCCAAGGTGTTGCGGGTTACTATACAGGTAGTCTGGCCACCCGTGCCCGTTTTGGTGATCTCAGTTACCGTCACGAAAGGTGTTCCCATCCAGGTGTATTGCATTGTAGTCACTTCATATCCGCCAACATCCTCCTGCTGGTGCTGGATCAGCCTGCTTTTGTCATCATAGAAACTGATAGAGGACAAAATGGTAGAAGTACCCGGTATCCTGGTGCGGGTGCCCGTCACCAGTCCTTTGAGCATACCTGCAGGGCATTGTGTTACCGCCTGCGGATAAGGGAACGTGCTGTTGCTGGCTGCCTCCAGGTATATGTCATGACCGTCACTGATCGAAGGATAGCCACCCAGCCAGTTATAGTTATCGTAGTAAGTAGTAGTAAGCTCTTCATAGGTTTGCCCGGCCAGATTGGGGTAGGATATGCTGGGATAGGCTGCACTGTAATGGGTGGCCAGCGTGCTGCTGTTGTTCCATAAACCCGTGGAGATGGGCCGGCTGATGGAATCATATTGCGTGTACAACCATTTTACCGGGCTGCCCACCCGCATATTGGAATCCTGCAGCAACACCAGTCGGTTTCGCGCATCATATACCATGTATACCGCACCTGCTCCCGGCACCTTCTTCATTTGCATGCGACGTTTGCCATCATACTCATAGCGGAAGCATTGCTCCTGCAGGATCACCCCGCTGTTCCAGTTGATATTCCAGTTGTTGGCTTGTAGCAGTTCTACCCCACGGGGCTGCACCACCGCCCGCTGTTGATTGATAAGATCATAAATGGTATAGGTACAATACCAGCCGTAGTGCCCCTTGCCGGTACCAGTATCGGCAGTGGCGGAGAACTGCACTTTTTTAAGGATACTATTGCCCTCCCGGTCAATGAACTCAACCACCTGTTTTCCGTTCTCGTCGACTGTTACATTTTTAAAAAGCTCACCAGGTTTGTACAGGCTGTCGCAGTTATAGCTGCCAAATACGCCCATGCTGCCGCTATTGGTCACCTTCCAGATGCGTACACTATCGGTGACTGTATTGACCAACAAATTGTTTCCCATGCCACGTCCCGCATTCACCCAGCTGTTACCCGGCGCATAGGAGCGCACCGACCGGTTGAGGGGAGAGGCTTCAAATTCAGTTTTGCCATAGTAGAATGTTTCTCCCTGCCCATAGATGGGGCTGGCGGTATTGTTATCGCTGTAAAACCAGTTCTGCTGCTGGAAGGGATTGGTCTTGAAGCCGCCGTCGCTGATCGAAGTATTGCCTCCGGTACTATTGGCGGCAAAGGGCAGGTATTGCCGTTGTACACGTCCCAGGTCATCATAGACTACAGGGCTTACCAGGTCTGCCGCACTACCGCCGGTAGGGTAAGCTCCCTGCTTTACCACCGTTTGCACCGGCCTGCCCAACCCGTCGTAGTATTGGATGGCGATGCGCGCCTGGCGCAGGCCACTGCTGATAGTGAAGTTGGCATCGCTGGTATCGGGCTTCACTGCCGTCCAGGTGATCACTTTGTTGTTGCTCACACCTCCATAAGCCGGCGGCGTTACCACGCTGCCATCCTGGGCATAGAGTATACTGCTGAGCAGCAGCAAGCCGCCCAGCAGGCCCGCTATATAGTGATTCTTTCTCATGGTTGTTTTGTTGGATTGGTGAGGGAGTCTGTTTCCTGCTTTGTTCGTACCTGTTGTTGTAATTCAAACTGCTCCCGGTCCAGTTGTTGCTGCTGCCGGTAACGCATGTATTTTTCCTTTCCCAGTATGGCCTGGTAAATGCTATCGCGCTGGTAGGTGATTTGAGTCAGGGCTTCTCTGAATGCCGGTGTTTGCCAGTACTGTTTGAATACCTGGCGGCGGTTTGTGCGCTCCTGCATAAGCGCCCGATACAAAGCGATTTCCTGGTCGGGCTGCACGAGGATACTTTTTTTCAGGATAGCGATCGATGCCTGTGCGATGGTAGAATCTGTCGCAGACTGTTTGGCTAATTCCTGACGGCATAGTGCGGTCAGCGGGAGTACCAATAATATATACAGGTATAGTTGCTTTTTCATATGCGTGGTTTGAAGGTTATTGACTGATCGCCGAGTTGATGTAGTTGAATTTTTTGAGCAGGCCATTTTGGGTATCCCTGATGCGGGTCGCACGGCCCAGACTGTCATATTCATAGTATTGTGTATTGCCCTGGTAATCGGTAACAGAGGATATCCCAACTGCCGGCAGCCAGGTATACGTAGTTACCCGGGCCTGGGAGCCTGCCAGACCAGTTCTGATCTTATTCAGTTCCGTGCGAAGCGTGGCATCATTGGCCGGACTTTGCAATACCGCATTGTTGACCAGGGCAGCCACGGTGGCCAGGTCACTGCCGACCACTTTAGCTACTACATATTTGTTGTTATACCCCCAGAGGTATACCTCTTTGGCATTGTTGGTGAGGTATTGCTCCTGCACGTTGCCGGCAGTATCGTAGGCCGAGAAATTGAGCACGGTAGAATCGGTCAGGGCAGTAAATGTTTTAACAGCAGCCGGGTATTTCTTTACCGTATGGAAATAACCGAAGGTCGATTTGGTACCGCTCATAAAAATGGAGTCACTGTCTTTTTTACGGTAGGTAGTTACCTCCAGCGGCGCCAGGTAATTTTTGACCAGCAGGGTATCTTTCATGCTTTTGTCGGCAATGCTCAGCCCCAGCTTGAAATCTGTATTCGCATTGTAGGCATAGCGGCGCCAGGTATCTGTGGTAAATCCATCATTGTTGGTGACCTTCAGCCGACGGATACCTCTTTTATTCAAGGCATGATAATAGTCGTACTCTGTTTTTGTTTGCAGATTCCCGCTGGCCGTGTAGCGGGTGGTAGTCTCTTTTTGGGGCTGGTAGTTAACTCCGGCACCGAGCATACCACCATTGGTACAAAAGCCGGTGCTGGTATTGTACAAGGATATCTTGTATCCCCAGCAGGTATTGAAAGGAGGGTCATCGCCCGATTTGGCAATGTATTCCATACTATCCAACTGCAAAAGGCTGCCTGCCTGGTTGAAATAACGCCTTGACAATAACTGCCCCCTGCCGGTAGCTCTGCTTTCGGGGTTATTGGCGGGAAATTCGAAAAATGTCCAATCCAAATCAGGTTCAAATCGGTAGTAGCTGTCTGTATAGCCATTGCCATCTTCTATTACCCGTATGTTGGGATACACCACATAGGAGCCGCCATCGGAATTCAAAGGGTAATTGCTTTGCGAGGCAATCCGGATACGATCGCACTGTTTGGATGGACAGGAAGTACGGTACAGCAGGCGCGGATAAGACACGAGCATGCCGCTCGTCAGGGAGGTATCGCCCGGCAGCCAGTATTTATACCTGGTGTATTGGTGTTTGTTGGTTAAAGGATCATAGTCGTCGATCGTTTTGATCCGAAGGCCACCTACCTGTTGGTTTTGTTTCTTATAGGTGTCATTGTATTGGCTGATGGTATTGTTGGTAAGGTTCAGCTCATCCCACCAGCAATGCACGGATTCAAGGAAAGGAAAGTTGTAGTTATCTTCTACCCTTATGGTGTAGTTGCCATTGGACAGGAAATAGTAATTGTCATAATCATTTGTAAAAGTGGCTATCAGGCCGCCCGATTTATAGATCTTAACAGCCAGGCCAGATGAAAATCCCTCAATATCATAATTGAAAAAAGCGTACCCATTACTGCTGTTCACCACAAAATCGTGGGTGTAGGCGGGCATCCCGTTAATATGTACAAAGGCAGTGGTATCGAATGAACGGGTGATATGATCATCTGCATCCGGAGTGAGATTGCCTGCTGTATAGGCATAATGCCGGTAAAGAGCCTGGTTACCCTCATATTCAAACTGACGGTAGCCACCCGAAGGAAAGCTAATGCGTTTGAGCGTATTAGCGATGGCTACGGCAGCATTTGCCCGTCTTTCCCCATACCCCCTCACCCCAACAGTAGTGGTCATCCAGGTATAAATGCCGTTGGGAATGATGGAGGTATTAAAAACGTTTCCGTTATAATAACCCCAGTAATCCACATTGTTTGAATACCGGTCGGGCAAGTTTACACTTTCTTCATAGGTAAATGAATGGGTAAGGCTGTCGGTGCCACTGACTGGTTGCTCCGATACATTTTTTAGTTTCAACCTGCGATACCGGGCATTGTATTGCGTTTCCGTTAGCGGACCGCCATAATTTGAGAAGGACTGACCAAAATAGTCGTAGTTGAAGTTGAATTTTTTCCGGAGGGTATTGGCTGCATCCCTTACCTCCACGGAGTTGAGCTTTACCGGCTGCCCGTCGATCCTGCTGCCATAATTAAATTGCACGATCTCGGGCCCGATGGTGATTTTTTGTATCAGGTACTCCGACACACTGCCACCAATAAACCGGTCATACATGTTATTATCCCCGGCATCACAGCCCGTGGTTGTCCCGCTAAAATAAACGCTTAACGCTGCTACAAGCCTTGTTTCATTGGAAGAGGTGACGCTGCTGTAATCAAATGCGGCCAGCCTGGTGCCATTCATGTCATATACTTCCATCAACTGCCAGGAGGCATAGTGACTGTCGGCGCCCAGGGTAAGGTCTTTGGCATATACAGTACCCGCTTTATTAAAACCGAAATAATACACCAGGCCTTTATCGTCGGTAATGGCATAAGCTCCTACCTGGTTGTATTGACCCATTCTGATTGGCTGTACCTTTACATCAACATTCGATTCAATGACATACACCTTGCCAGAATCATTAAATATGAATTTCCCTGAAATGCCATTGAAATTGAAAAGGAAAAGATCGGGTTCCGCATCGTAAATGCCATTGGCATAGGCAACCAGGTGTGTCTGTGAAAATTGACTGGGTTTATAGCTGTTGTGCAGGTAGCCCACCGGATATGTTTCATCGGCAAAGTCGCCGCGAACAATTCTCGTGATCATGCCGCCTGTCGATAAGCTCCATCCGAGGCCCGCAGTACTGGCATACTCCTCTACTTTTATCCCACCCGCATTGTAATTGAGCGATACTGCCAGATTATATCCTTTATAACCGTAGCTGTACAGCGGAATGGAAATGGAAGGGATACCGGTATATGATTCAGCCGGTTTTTCAAAAGTTTTGAACAGGGCCGCGGCATTGGGGGCAATAGGCTGGTATTGAGGTAGCGAACCTATATCCTGCGCAAAAGAATAAAAAGATAGTATGATGCATGAAAGCACAATGATTAAAAGGCGCATACTGAATTGATTATTGGTTTAGATATCTATTTTTTCAGATCATAGCCTACGCGAAATACGAAGGGCTGGGCTCTGGGTACCTGCTGATAGGAAAGGGCATCCCAGAGTAATTGTATCTTTCCTTTGAACTTTTTACCGGCCTGGTATTTTTTGCTGAGGCCAAACAAACCACTTTGCTGCCATGTATCGCTCTTGGCAATGGGGGTGAGAATGCCAGGAGTGGTGCCTGTGGAGTTGTTTCCATTCAGTGGCCGGTAGTTCATTTCAAACCCACCGCTGAACCAGAAACTGCTCTTTATCTTCCAGTCTATAAAACTCCTGATGCCAGCGCCCTGGTGGGTAATTTGTATATGATTCCATCCCTGTCCCCAACCCAGTTTGTAAGCAGCGCCAATACCCACCACCGATTTGTCGTTGAGCTTATAGCCCAGGGTAAGGGCTATATCGCTGGTAACGGGGAAATAGTTGGTGGCTTTTTGTGATTGGATATTGGTGCCCAGCTCCAGCCGCTGTTTAAAGCTTTTTGTTTTCTGTGTATTGGGCTTGAAGTTGGGCATGTCCTCATCGGTGGTGGCGCCCAGAGAGCCTGCCTTCAGTACCTTATCTTTTAACTTGCCCAGTTCGGCCTGGGCGCTTTGTAACTGCTGCTGAAATTGTTGTTGGGCCTGCGGACCACCTGCGGCCAGTTGTTGTTGTATCATGCCGTTTACTTCTTCGCGGGTTTGCAAACCAGCATAAGCCATACCTGAAAAAGCATCGTCATTACCCGGCAGACGGAACAGGGACGCCAGCCGGCTATTGCGGCGCATAAAATCCTGGAACAGCTTTGTATCACTTAACAGATCGAGTGCCTTGCGTTCAATTTTGGCGGGGTGCTTTAATACCTCTTTGTATTCATTGATCTGCTGGCTATAATAATATACCTGCTTGTTGAGGCGTTGCAGGTCTTTGGCAAAACCCAGGTTTTGCAACTGCTGGCGCAGGTATTGTTGCCGTTGGCGTAGCAGGGCCTGTAGGTTGGCCGTTTGCTGAAATCCCTTTTCCAGGGCCTGCAGGTCGCCCATACTTTTGGTCAACTTTTCGGTCACCCCTTGGGTTTGTTGTAGTAGTGCCGGGTTTTGTTGCAGGAACCTAAGGCTGGTTTGCAGGGTATCAAGAAAAGGGATATAGGGTGGATCGCCGGAGGCCTGGCTTATTGCTTGTTGAAACTGGCCCAAGTTAAAGCCCTCCTCACCAAACAATTGCTTAGCAGCAGCGGAATCTCTCCTTGTCAGCCTTTGTTTGATCTTTTGCTCATAACGCCTAGATATACGGAGGTACCGGGCGGACTGCGCATCCAGTTTACTTTGAATAGCCTGGGATGTTTTGGTGATCTGTACCAGGAATTTATCGGGCAGCTGGATCAGCTTACCGGAATAGGTATTGTCCTGTTGGCACAAGGCAACAGCAGGCAATACCATCATGCATGCGATAATGGCAAAGCAATGCCTCATAAGCAATTAGCTTAAGTAGGTAAATAATTAAAATAAGTGCTGTGGTACGGCAGCTTACCTCAAATGCGGCTAATTAAAGCCATAGCAGGGATCTGTACGGAGCTTCAGTTTGTCGGGAACGAGCGATTATTGATGGAGAAATGAGACAGCACAAGGTTAGCAATTTTTATGGGAAAAGTGATCACTGTTGCATTATTTATTTTAACAATACTATTCGCATTAATCTGGTGCCGGCTTATGCAAATGCACCCGGTATTGCATCCTAATAGAAACGCACCTTTATGACGATAGGAACACGCTTCGGCGTGGTCATGCTTCTGTGCATGGCCTGCCATACGCTTGCCCAGGCCCAGCTGCCTCAATTGAAAATCAACGATAAGGAAGATCCCAATGTATACCTCAGCCACCTCTGTGTTGACGTAAAAGTGATTGGCACGATTGCCATTACCACGATGGAAATGACCTTCCGCAATAAGAACAGCCGCATACTCGAAGGGGAGCTGGTCTTTCCGCTGCCCGAAGGCATATCAGTAAGCAGGTATGCACTCGACATCAATGGACAAATGCGGGAAGCGGTACCGGTGGAGAAAGAAAAAGCCACGCAGGTATTTGAAGAGATCGAACACCAGCGTGTAGACCCGGGCCTCCTGGAAAGGGTGGAAGGGAACAATTTCCGCACGCGCATTTATCCCTTACCAGCCAATGGCTCACGCACGATCATTATTGCTTTTGAAGAAGAGTTGGCCTTCACCAGTAAGCAATCGTTGCGCTACCACCTGCCCCTCGACCATAAAAAGCCCATCGACCATTTCAAACTGAATATATCGGTATTACAATCGGCGCTGCAACCGCAACTGGAAGAAGAGCCCGACGGAGACCTGCAGTTCAAAGAATGGAACCATAATTATACGGCCGCTATCGATAAAAAAGATTTTACCCCGGAGCACTCTCTCACGATCAATATCCCCAAATCGCCAGACAATGCGGAAGCCATGATGCAGCAAGCAGGCGGCAACTATTATTTCCTGGTCAATTGCTTTCCACAAAAAGACAGTCGCCCCAAGGCAAAGGTCAATGAAGTGACAGTACTATGGGATGCTTCGCTGAGTGGGCTGAACAGGAATATCCAAAAGGAGTTGGAGCTACTGGGTGGGTATATTGCCCACAATGGTAACCTGGTGGTACACCTGGCATTCCTCAACAATACCTTTCGCAAAGCTGGCAGCTTCACCATACGGCAGGGCAACTGGCAGGAACTCAAAAAAGCCATCGAACAATTGAATTATGATGGCGGCACCAATTACAGTCAGATCAACTTTGCCGGGAGTGATGAATACCTCTTCTTCACGGATGGTCTATCTTCCCTTAGTACCAGTGAAGAGATCAAACTGCCCAATAAGCCGGTATATACGATCAGTTCGGCACCCCGTTCGGATTTCGCTTATCTCCAATACATCGCCCAAAAGACAGGCGGCACTTTCATTAACCTGGATGCACTGAAACCAGCGGAAGCAGAAAAATTACTGACGCAGCAGTCGCTGCAATTTCTGGGTATTAAAAACAACCCCCTGGTCAGTGAGACCTACCCTTCGCTTCCCAGGCCCGTGATCAATAACTTATCTGTGGCTGGTATTGTTACCGAACCCAGCGCAACGATCATCCTGCAATTTGGCTATGGCAATACGGTAACTACCGAAAAAACAATACGCCTTGATTACAGCAAACAAGGATCAGGCAATATCAACCTGGCAAGGGTTTGGGCACAGAAGAAACTCGGAGAACTGGATGTGCGGTATGAACAAAATAAAGAGATGATCACGTTTTTGGGCAAACGGTTTTCTATTGTTACCCGTAATACTTCGCTCATTGTATTGGAAACGGTGAATGATTATGTACGTTATGAAATAGAGCCGCCTGCTGAATTGCGGCAACAATATGACCGGCTGATCAAACAACAACTGGCGCAGCGGCAAAACAGGGTAAAGGTTACGCTGGCCAATGCACAGGAACAACTCAATGCGCTGGTAAACTGGTGGAACCTGAATTTTATAGCCAAGCCAACACCGCGGCCTGGGAAAAAGAACCAGTTAACAAATACGCATTCCAGGGTGGTTACTGATGAGGGGATAGTCAGTCCACCTCCTGCAATAGAAAGATTAGAAGATGTGCGGATATCCCAGCAGAATATGGTGGGCAGTGCGGATAAGGCAGCGGCCCCACAGTACCAGTATAACCAGGCATTTAAGGAGGTCGCACCAGGCACGACAGCTGGGCATTACAGTCCCCAAAGATCAACTGCCCAATTTACTGCCCCGCGTATTGTAAAGGATGAAGAAGTGAAGGCAGATGATGACCATAGACGGCATGAACCTACAACAACCAGCTCGATCAGCATTAAACAATGGACGCCTGATCGCAGTTACTTACAAGCATTGGCCAAAGAGAAGGCTGGCAACCGGTACAAGGCCTACCTGGCCTTGCGCAAGGACTACCTTTATACACCCACTTTTTACTATGATGTAGCCAATTTCTTCTTCCGGGAGCAGGATACGTTGACGGGTTTACAGATACTGACGAATATGGCGGAGATAGACCTGGAGAATCATGAATTGTACAAACTACTGGGCTATAAGCTCCGGGAAGCAGGTGCTTATAAAGAAGCCATCACGATTTTCAGAAAGGTATTGCAATGGCGTCCACAGGAACCACATAGCTACCGGGATTATGGGTTGGCGCTGGCTGATGCCGGCCGGTACCAGCAGGCGCTGGACACGCTGTATACAGCGCTTCAAAAGAATTATAGTGAAAGCATCGCCGGCATGTACAATGGCATGGAAGAGATCATAGTTACGGAGATCAACCAGCTGATCAGCCTGCATAAACACCAATTGAACCTCTCCGGCATCGACCGTAAACTGATCCATGCGCTACCCACGGATATACGGGTGGTACTGAACTGGAATAAGAGTGATACGGATATGGACCTTTGGGTAACGGATCCCAATGATGAAACCTGCTACTATAGCCATAAGGAAACGCTGATCGGCGGCAGGATATCGAACGATTTTACCCAGGGGTATGGTCCCGAGCAGTTCCTGCTGAAGAAAGCGATCAATGGCAAATACCAGGTAAAGGTGAATTATTATGGTGACCAGCAAGTCAAACTTAGTGGCCCTACAACGGTGTTGGCCGAGATATTTACCCACTATGCCGATGGCCGCCAGGAAAGAAAGCTGATTACGCTACAAATGGAGAAAGGAGACGAAAAGGAAGGGATACTGGTGGGTGAGTTTGCCTTTGGACCCAAGGCCTGGGATAACGAACAGGCAGTGTACAAGAAATAATCTTTGTATGAAATAACAAGGTAGTAACAAACCACTTGCATTATTCTTACGTATATTAGTGCAGAGTCAGTGCTTACCTTATATTGGGAGGTCCGTCCAGGCCTCCCTTTTTGATTCCTACCGTCCATAATTATACCCAGTCCCCGAAGCCTATTATTCATTATCTTCTGTTTTAAAACCATTCTTAGACATGAAAAAACACCTTCTCCTGGTGGTTGTAACGGGCTCTCTATTGGCCTGTAACAACGAACCAGCCAATGAAAAAGAACCGGCTGCCCGGCAAGTAGCTCAATACAGCATTGAGCAGTTTTATAAAAGCACGAATGTTGGCGGCGGCGCCATCTCCTCGGACGATAAAAAGCTCCTCATCAGCAGCAATGAAAGTGGCATCTACAATGCCTACGAGATTGACCTTGCCAGCGGACAAAAGAAGCCCCTGACTACCTCTACCAAAGAATCGGTATTTGGTAATGATTATGTACCCGGCACCACGCACTTTATATATAGCTCGGACAAAGGAGGCAATGAAAACGACCACCTCTTCCTTGACAAAGGGGATAGCAGTGTAAAAGACCTGACGCCCGGCGCCAAAGAAAAAGCCAGTTTCTTTGGCTGGAGCCGCGACAATAAATGGCTCTATTATAGCAGCAATAAACGGGATCCCCGCTATTTCGACCTGTACAAAATGGATACTACGGGTTGGAAATCGACGCTGATCTACAAAAATGACAACGGTTTTGATGTAGGCGCTATGTCGGACAATGAGCGTTACCTGGCGCTGGTGCAAACGCTTACTACGTCCTCTACCAATATCTTCCTGGCGGATCAGCAAACGAAGCAAACGAAAAAGCTGAATACGGACAGTGTACCCAGCAGCAATGCGCCATTGCAATTTTCGATGGACAACAGTACGCTGTATTATTCAACGGACGATGGCAGTGAATACCAGTATGTGATAAAATATGATATCGCTACGGGTAAAAAGGAAAAGCTGTACAGTACCAATTGGGATGTGATGTACATGTATCTTTCCTACAATGAAAAATACCGGGTGATCGGTGTCAATGAAGATGGGAAGAACAAGATCTACATCTTTGACCACAAGACAGGCCAGGCTATCGACTTCCCCAAACTGGAGGATGGCGATGTGCAGGGGGTGAGTATTTCGCGCAGTGAAAACAAAATGCGGTTGACGGTAGGCAACTCCAAATCGCCCAACAATATCTACGTATACGATTTTGGTACCAAGGAGCTCAAAAAGCTCACCAATACGCTCAACCCGGAGATCAAGGAAGATGAACTGGTATCGGCCGAAGTAGTACGGTACAAATCGTTCGACGGACTGGAAATCCCCGCTATTTATTACAAGCCGCAACAAGCCAGTGCCACCAACAAAGTACCTGCGCTGGTATGGGTACATGGCGGTCCCGGCGGACAGTCAAGGGCTGGTTATTTCTCGCTCATTCAATACCTGGTCAACCATGGCTATGCTATCCTGGCGGTGAACAACCGGGGCAGCAGTGGGTATGGTAAGAGCTTTTTTAAGATGGACAACCGCAATCATGGTCAGAAGGACCTCCAGGATTGTGTATGGGGCAAAAAGCACCTGGCTTCGCTACCTTATATTGATTCTACCAAGATCGGTATCATCGGCGGTAGCTATGGCGGTTATATGACCCTGGCTGGCTTGTGCTTCCAGCCCGATGAATTTAAAACGGGTGTTGACCTGTTTGGCGTTGCCAACTGGTTGCGGACGCTGAAGGAAGTACCTCCTTATTGGGAGTCTTTCAAAAAGGCCTTGTATGAAGAAATTGGTGATCCCAATACGGCGGACACGGTACGTTTGAAACAGTTCTCTCCCCTCTTACATGCCGGCAATATCAAAAAACCTTTAATGGTATTACAGGGTGCCAATGACCCCCGGGTATTAAAAATAGAAAGTGATGAAGTGGTAGCTGCGGTAAAAAAGAATGGCGTGCCCGTTGAATATGTAGTATTCCCAGATGAAGGCCATGGCTTTCTCAAAAAAGAAAATGAGATCAAAGGGTATGGCCAGATATTGCAGTTCCTGGACAAACACCTGAAGGGTGATACGACAAAGACGAAGCTGAATTAGCAACCTTCAACCTATAGCACGCATAGTGCCTGAAAATTTAAAAGCTGCCTCCATCAACCGGGGCAGCTTTTTCGTTCAGGCAATCTGTTGGGAGCCTATGAACCGCTATTACCTGACGATATAGGGCCCGGATAAAAATGGTCGAATTGTAACAACAGGTCTACCGCCTCTTCACCAATTACCTCCACCATACAATGCGGACAATCCTTTGTTTGCATCTGTAATTCCCTGATCAGTTCATCAGAACTATAATAGCCACTAAAAGTACATTTAATGGCTACGCCCCAGATAGAATCATGTTCGGTTTTCGCTAATATCTCTAACAGTCTTGTCTTCATGGTACGGGTGATTTTAAAAAACTCCTGGTATAAACATACCAGGACCTGCTTTTTTCGAGCCTACCATCCTGTCTGTTTGAAATTGATAGACTGAAATTAAAAAACCACTAAAAGGATAAGTAACAATATTTTTAAAAACCAGGTATTGAGATACCTGGACAATCCCAATTATAATGACCTATAAAAAAACCATCAAATCATCTGTTGTAAAGTTGCTTTGATCCAATCAAATGTCCTGTAGCATAAACAGACAGGCTTTGTACGAAAAAAACTACAAAATCGATTGCGTAAACCAGGGACCTGGCTATTACCCCTGCTTTTCATATTAAAATTTGCATTATATTAACAATGTTATTTACCGGCTTAGCTTTTCCCCTACTACCCAACCAATGGCACTGTAATCATAAAAGCAATGATCCATGCTCATACGAATTGTTTGGGGTATCTGCCAGCAACTACTGCGCGTTGGCCTTACGGGATTATTTCTTATGGCTCACGGTGGCCTGGAAGCCACTGCCCAGGAGCATGAGGATTATAAGATCATCGGTCATTATACGGACGAGAATGGACTGCCCCAGAATAGCATCAAATCGATGGCGCTACAGGATGATTATCTCTGGCTGGCTACCGAGAATGGCCTTGTACGTTTTGATGGCCATCATTTCATTACCTATACCAGCAATAATATCAAGGGGCTTAAAGGCAATCGCATTACCGGCATTACGCGTGGCCTGCATGATACGCTGTATGCACTGACGGAGGACAAGAAGGTGATCGTGATCATGCGGCAACCGCTTTATGTTGCCAATTACAACGATTCGCTACACAGCAATCCCCGGCAAACCAATCCACTCCTTCCCATCTGGCCTGCCTGGGAAAATCCACTCAAAGCGCTATCACCCGATCTTGAGGTAAACATCATGATCTATGATACGGTTGGAAACAAGTCTTTCCTATGCCACCAGGAAGTACTGGCCTGGTATGAAAACCGGCAATTAACAGGAACAACAAGGATGCCTGCCGGGTACACTAAAAGACTCGTATTCGCACACAAAGGGCAGGTATTCTACATCAATAAACAGTGGGAGTTATTCCTGGTCAGGCCAGGTGAATTGAAGAAAATAAGCACCACCTTTTATCCCGAAAGCAAAAGCAATCCAATAGGCTACCTGGATGATGAAGCAGGCCGTCACTACTTTGTAGCAAAGGATGGGTTGTATGAATTGGATTTCGGGGAGGGCATGCTGCCAGGTTTCAGGCTGGTAACGCGCTCCATACCTTACTACAATGTAATCAACAGTGTATTGGCAAAAGGCGATACCCGGTTAATTGTGGGCACGCTCAACAATGGGCTGTATCTATTACAAAAGCCCTCCTTCCGAACGGTAGGCAGTGGTATGATCTCATTGGAAAAACCCCTCAGCATATTTTATTCTCAAACTTTATTACCAGGAAACAAGGGCATATTCACCGGATTTGGTACTTACATTGATTCTGCGGGAAATGTAAGCATCCCTCACTTATTACCCGATTTACAGAACAGGGTATTTTATACTGACCCGGAGGGATATACCTGGTATGGGGAAAGCAACCAGCTTTATAAACAAAGGTTTCCGGAAGGAATCAAGATCGCTGTACAACCCATCAGCGGGATTATGAAGGTACTGTACCAGGACAGTGATTCGCTTTTCTGGATCATTACCACCCGGACGATCGGCTATCTGAAAAACAAGGTGTACCGTAACATTGTTAACACGCAGGTAGCTTACGATAGCCTGATGGGAGAAGTAAACTATGTAACGAATGAAAAAAACGGGGTATTGCTTTTTGGCAGCGCAAAAGGAATTTACAGGTATTATACGGCATCAGACAGTTTTGCAGCGGTTCCCAATACAGGCAATCACGTACGATTCCTAAAGGTAGACAGGCCGGGCAAAATATGGTTTACTACGTATGGATATGGGTTTGGCTTACTGGAAGGCAATAAGGTGACCTTCTTCCCGCCCGATCCCAATCAATACCTCCAGTTTTCGCACTGTATCATTGAAGATAAAAAAAGCTTCTTCTGGATCCCCACCAATAAGGGGCTGTTCCAGGCAGCGCGGCAGGACCTGGAAAACTGGATCAAAAACAATAGCAGGTCTTCGCCCTATTATCATTATTACAATACCAGCAATGGATTTCAAACGAATGAGTTTAATGGTGGCTGCCAGCCCGCCTTTCTGCAATTGCCCAATGGCATTTATTCTTTGCCCTCCATGAATGGCCTTGTATGGTTCAACCCGGACAAAATGGTGGCGGAACTTCCGGCCAATCCCATCTTCCTCCTGTCTGCCACGCTCAATACTTCTGTACCACTTAGCACTTCGCAACCCATTGTATTGCCACGCCGGTACAATGAAGTACGTTTTGTTTTCTCTTCACCCAACTGGGGCAATATTGAAAATGAATATGAAGAATACCGGCTTACCGGCACCAATATCAGGCCCTCCTGGCAACCCGTTAATCCAGCAGAAGAAGTACTCATTGGCCAATTGGAGGGGGGCGATTACAACCTGGAGATCAGGAAGAAAAATGGATTCGGACTCAATAACTACCAAACCTATTCGATTCCCTTCCGGGTAGAAAAGTTATTTACGGAAACAACGCTGTTCTTAATACTGGTAGCTGTAGCCCTGGCGGCACTGTTGTGGTTAATTTCTTACCTGCGCATACGGTTGATACACCAGCAGAAAACGAAATTGCGGCAACAGGTAAAGGAGCGAACGCAACAACTGGAAGAAACGAATTATATTAAAAACAAGCTTATCTCTATGCTCGCTCATGACATTACGACGCCTATGCAATTCATTTCTTTGATCTCGGGTCATTTGCAAAAATTCCCGGAACAGAACGCTGATAAACTACAGGATAAACTTAAAAAAATTGAATATTCATCAGGCCAGTTAATTACGCTGGCAGATGACCTGTTGAACTGGATGAGAACACAGGATGGCAATGTGAAGCTAACATTTGGCGAGGTGGGTCTCCGCCAGCTGGTGGAAGAAAAGTGCCTGTTCTTTGCCCCCCTGGCGGAGGACCAGAAGATCCTGTTACAAAACCTGGTAGCCGCTGATGTGACCTGCTATACAGACAGCCGCCTGCTTGGGATCATCATTCATAATATCATCAGCAATGCGGTAAAATTCACTATGAAAGGAAGTGTAACAATCAGTACGGAGGAAAAAGGGGGTTATGTACTGCTCATTATCCAGGATACGGGCATTGGCATGAATGAGGAAAAACTGGAACTGGTGAGGAATAAAATGGAACATACGGGGGGAGTTAAAAGTACGCGGCTGATTGGTAAAGGCATTGGCCTTATTATGGTTGACGACCTGGCCAGGTTATTAAACATTAAGATAGACTACCAAAGCAAGAAGGGGAAAGGCACTACGGTAAAACTGCAAATAAGAAAGGAGGTTAAATAATACTGAAAGCGACTGCCATTTTATTAAGCTCGATCAGGGATGATACATGGAGCTTTTCAAACAGCCTGATCTTATAGGTGCCCACGGTAGAAACCTGTACAGACAGTTCATGGGCTATATCTTTTGCTGTTTTTCCTTCCAACAACATCAGCATGGTTTCAAACTCGCGGTTGGAGAGCTGTTCAAAAGGATTGAGAGATTGATCATGAAGGGCACTATTGGTGATCCGGTCATTAAGGGCCTTGCTCATGTAAACATGGTTATTGAGAATATCTGTTACGGCGGTGATGACCTGGTAGTCGGGACTTTTCTTACTGAGAAAACCGGCTGCTCCCATGGAGAGGAGGCGCTTGCCATAGGTATCTTCGGGGAGCATGGTAAAATAAAGGATCCTGCATTTAGGCTTGAGGGTTTTGATGAGGTCCAGTAAGGAAACGCTGTTGCCATCGCGCAGAAAAATATCCATGATGATCAGGTCATGGTCATTTGATCTCACTGCTTCAAGGAGGTCAATGGTGTTATCTACTTCCATGAAGTCAAGCGTACCAAAATGAGCAGAAAGGATCATTTTTAATCCACTCCTGACGATCATGTGGTCTTCTGCAATCAATATCCGCATCGTTTTCATGCCAGGGATTTAAAAGAAAACAGGTTGCAACCTAAGTCTTACAAACTTACATTAAAATAGTATAAATAATTCACATACCAATGGAGACAATAAAGGCAGGCTGTTCCGGGAACAGCCTGCCTTTAACATTTGTATTTCTTATTCAACCTACCCGTTAGGGTTGGCATTAAGCGTGGTCTATCTTTGGCGCCAGTAGCTTGTACAATACCGGTGTTACTATGCGCGTAAGTAAAGTGGAACTGATCAACCCGCCAATGATGACCAGTGCCAATGGGGTATACAAGGGATTGTTTTCCAGCACCAGGGGCATCAAACCACCAATAGCAGTGAGGGTAGTAAGAATGATGGGAACAAACCTTGTCTCTCCCGCTTCCTGTATGGCATCATCAAGCGCCATCCCTCCTTTACGCAGCTGATCGGTATAATCAACCAGGAGGATGGAGTTTTTGACCTCGATCCCGATGAGGGCAATAAGACCGATCACTGCTACAAAAGAAAACGTATTGCCGGTACCCAGTAACATGAGCACGGCCCCAATGATACCCAGGGGTACTACGGATAGTACGATCAAGGTACCCCGGAATGTTTTAAACTCCAGTACCAGGATACCCAGGATGCCAAAGATGGTAATGAGCACAATGGTTCCCAGCCCGCCAAAACTATCCTGCTTGCTTTCTACTTCTCCTGCTGCTACATAGTGTGTGCCGGCCGGGAACGCCATATTATCCAGGTTTTTCAATAATCCATCTGTTACCTTGGTGGTATTATACCCGCTTTGCACAAAGGCGGTAACCACGGTATACCGGTCCTTATCATAGTGTTTGATGCTGGTAGGCGAAGACTGAAACTGTATATCGGCTACCTGGCTCAAAGGAACCGGGGCATTGCTGGTAGTGCTTACATAGACCTTTTGCAAGGCCTCCAGTGTTTGGTGATTGCCCCGGGGCAGGGTGACATTGATATTGTATTCATCGCCATTGTCCTTGCGGAAGGTACCAACATTGAGGCCCGCAATGGCCATACGTACTGACCGGTCTATTTCATTCACGGGCACACCCAGCAGGCCCGCCTTTTCCTTGTTGACCTTGATCCTGATATCTGTTTTCAGGGTGGTCAGTTCATTGTTCACATACATAGTGCCCGGTGTTTTCTTCAGCACGTCTTCTATCCTGAATGACAAGGCCCGTAAAGTATCCAGGTCTTCACCAAACAAACGGATGGCGATCGGCGCTTCTATGGGTGGTCCCTGTTCAAAATCCTTTACCTCGATCTTTGCATTGGGATAGCCCTTGAACCTGTTCCTTAATTCATCGATCAGTTTTATCTTTTTGGCCGGCGGTGTTTCCTTTAACTGGATAAACAGCTGGGCATAATTACTGGCTTCATTTTGTGGTATTACATTATAATAAATGCGCGGATTGCCATGCCCTACATTGGTAGCATAGTTCTTCAGGTCGGGAATGGTTTTAATTTCCTGTTCTACATACCGCGCGACTTTATCAGTAGCGGCCAGGCTGGTACCCAGGGGTGTTTCAATGTTTACCAAAAACATGGGCTTTTCTGAAGCAGGAAATACGCTGAACCCCACCACGGGCACCAGGGCCAGGCTACCTACAAATATCACCAGGGCTACCAATAAAGTGATGACGGGATGGGCAATGGCACTGTGCAATAAACGGCGATAGGAGCCCCCGATAAATCTTTTCAAGCCACGCAGGAATATATTGCCTTCGGGATTGTGGTGAGGGCTTAAAATACGGCTCGATAAAAATGGTACGATGGTGAGGGAAACAAATAAAGAAGCCAATACGGTAGTGACCACCGCAGCAGGCAGGCTACGGATAAAATCACCCGCGCCTTCGGGCAAAAACATCAGTGGCAGGAAAGCAAAGATCAGGGTAGCTGTACAACCCAATACGGCCAGGCCGATCTGTTTGGTGGCCTGCATGGCTGCATCTTTTCTACTGTACCCCATGCGCAGGTAACGTTCAATATTTTCTACCACCACAATACTGTCGTCTACCAATAAACCCAGAGCCACGATCAGGCCCACAATACTCAACTGGTTGATGGTAATGCCAAACATATCCAGCAGGAACAAACCAATGGCCAGTGACAAAGGAATAGAGATCATGACCACCAGGGAGGCCCGGAACCCCAGTGGCAATAAGGTTAATAATACCAGGAAAATAGCGATCCCAAAATCCTTTGTAAAACCACCCAGCCGCTTGCGTACGCTTTCGGCATTATCAAAACTTTGTTCGTAACCGATGCGTTGAGGCAACTCTTTTTTAAATTGCTCCAACACCGGTTTTACCTGTTCTTCTACGGCAAAAATATTGGTGCCTGCTTTGCGGCTGGCTACTACAAATACGCCCCGTTTTCCGTTGAGGCGGGCCATGTAACTTTCCTCCTCATAATCAAATGCTACCTCTGCAATATCTTTTATATACACCAGCTTGCCATTGGCGCTACTGACGATGGTGTTCTTAACTTCCTCTACTGTTTTATAATTACCGCTCGTCTTTACATTAAACTTTTTAGCCCCCATTTCAATACTGCCACCAGGGATATTGACATTCTCGCTTTGGATGGCCCCCAATACTTTATTGAGTGGTATTTTATTTTGTGCCAGCTTTTCCAGGTGCAGGGATACTCTTACCTGCTGCTGGGGAAAAGCCACGTTCTCTACATTCTTCAGGGATTTGATCTTTTCCAGCCGTTCCTTCAATTTCTTGCTCCATTCTTCCAGGTCCTTATAAGGCGCTGTTTCACTCAACAGCCCTATTTGTATGATGTTTACATCGGAGGGGGTGAACTTCTGCACTTCCAGGCTCAGGATATCCTGTGGCAGTTTGGCTCGTAGTCCATCCAGTTCCCGAACCACATCCTGGTATTTCCTTTCGGGGTCGGTTTCATATTTGAATTCGATGCGCACAACAGCCAGTCCGTCATCAATCTTCGTTACCAGTTTCTTTACATCATCCAGTTCATTCAGTTTCTTTTCAATGGGGTCTACTACCAGTTCTTCCATATCGCGCGGACTGGTACCGGGATAAATGATAATGGCCGAGAATTGCGGTGCTTCCATATCCGGGTCTTCTCCCCGCGGCATATTGAACAGCGAGTTAAGACCAATGGCTATCAGCATCACAAACACAATGAGTGTGAATTGATAGTTCTTGACTGAGAAGTCAGTTATTTTCATGATTAGCTTTTTAAAGATTGATTGCTTACTTCACCACTTTCACGATGGCCTTCTCTGTGAGGTAGCCAACGCCGGCTGTGATCACTTGCTGTACACTGTCCAGCCCGTTCACAATAGCTACCTGGTCCTTTTCTACAAAAGCAATGGTCACCGCATGCCGCTGTACCGTTTGCTGGTCGCTGTTTACGGTATACACAAAACCTGTTTTACCATCGGCTTCTGCCAATGCTTCAATGGGTATCAGTGTTACCGTTTGCAGGTTGGAAGGCTGTAGTTGAACCGTGGCAAACAGGCCGGCGGCAAAACGTACGCCATTGGGCAATATCTTTACTTCCACCTGGTAGGTACCATTGGCCACATCGGCCCCTTCGGCAATCTGGCTGATAATACCATTGAATGTTTTGTTGGGATAAGCATCCAGTGATACGGTGCCTTTATTACCTTTTCCCAGTACGGCCCAATCCTTGTCTGATACGCCAAACCGCATGACCCAATCGCTGCCGGCAGTACCATTCATATAGAATACCGGTGAGCCAGGGGCAGCCAGTTCACCTTCATTCATGATCTTTTTGAGGATGGTGCCATTTTCAGTAGCTCTTATTTGTGCATATTGCTGGTTGAAGCGTGCAATGCGCAAACCTTCTGTTGCTACCTTCTGTTGTGTGGTGGCATTTTGCAACTGCTCCAGTGTGGCCACTGTATCATTGTACAGATTCCTGGCCCTGGTTACATCCCGTTGTGCTTTTTCGGATCCTTGTTCGGCCTGTTGTACCTGTGCATTGATCTCTGTCAGATCAAGTGTAGCCAGCAGTTGACCTTTCGCTACATGATCTCCTTCTTTTACATAGATCTTTGAAATGATGCCGCCTGTCTTGAACGACAGGGTTGCTTCGCTGGTGGAAGCGATGGTACCGGAATAGCGCAATACGGGTGCATATTGCGTATGGGTTACCGGCTGCAGTTTTACAGCGATGGCATTGTCAGCAACATCCTTGGTGCTGGCCTGGCTTTTTTCGTTACAGCGGGCTACTGCAAAGGCAGCGGCCGCAATGATGAGGAAGCGGAGTGAATTCCCTATTTTTTTCATAATCAATTATTTTAAAAAGTATAAGAAGCAGTGGCACGCTCAACTTCGGCGGCCCTTGTTAATACAGCCAGCTGCGCCAGCGAATGCCGGATCTGTGCATTGGTTAATTGCGTGCGTATATCGATCAATTCCAGTTGCAGAGCCTGCCCTTCGCGGAAACGCCTTTCGGTAAGCCGGTAGGTTTCCTGTGCACTGTATACTTCATCACGCAAGGCCTGTACGCTTTGCAAAGAAGAGTAGTAGTTGTTGTAGGCGGTACGTACCTGCAGGCTCAATTGCTGCTCTACCTCTTTGTATTGATTGGCCAGGGCATCCAGGTCGATCTGGGATTGTTGTATTTTGTACTTGTTGTCATTGGCCCGGAAAAGATTCCATTTCAGTTGAAGTCCACCCAACTGGTAAAACTGGTCATTGTTGAATTTGAGTTTAAAGCCCTGGAAGCCGATATTGTAAAAGGCATTGAGGGTGGGCGTCAGGTAACTCCTGTTCATTTTAAGTGTAGTAGCCAATAGTTTTTTGGTACTCCTTAGTTGCGTCAGCTCTTCCCTGCCCGCAGGCAATTCCAGCGATACGGGTATGGCCGTATTAAACTGGTCAGCGATGGAGCTATCCGCTATGACTGTTGTTTCCAGTGGTTGATTGAGTAGGAAGTTGAAATAAGCAGCGGCATTTTGCCGGTTATTCGTGGCTTCTATCAGTGAAGCCTGTACCTGGCTTACCTGTGTCTTGGCACGCAGGGTACTTTCTTTGGTAGCGGTGCCATTATTGACCATCTTTTCACTCACCCGCAGGTTTTCCTGCACCAGGGACAGTGCATTGTTGTAAATGGCTACTGATTTACTGGCCTGCAGGTATTGGTAATAAGCCTGCTTGATGGTTTTCACCAATTCCCGCCTGTATACATCGATACCCGCCTGCCGGTTATGGATCAACTCTTCTTTCAACTGCCGGTTATAGCGGATGTCCATATTCACTACAGGCACGGTTACTTCCAATTTGGTATCATGAAAATCATTGGGCAGGAAGGCGATTGTTTGGTTTTGAACCTGCGGAAATTTGCTGGAGGAGGTGAGGGCGTTTAAAGTGGAGTATACATTATTGAGCAGGTCGCCGATGGGAATATCCTGCGTGCGCCCCCCATTGGCCAGGGTGTATTGAGAACTAAAATTGGCCTGCGGATAAAACAAGGTGCGCGCCCGCTTTAAGTCCAGTTGCGCCTTTTGCAGGTCGAATGATTGTTGGCGCAAGGCCAGGTTACTGTCGAGCCCTTTTTTCAAATAGCCCTCCAGGATGCCTTGCTGTGCTACGGTGGTTTGGGCAATAAAGAGCCCCGCCACCCAGGCATACCGCAATGTTGCGGTACGAATGAATGTCCATAACATGGCTTAATGTTTATGTTGTAAAGATTATTTACACTGTTAAGTGATAGGGCAAAAAAATGACCCTCTTATTTCCTGATGGTCATATCAATTGTTTCCAGCAACCAGTTCAGCGCCTGTGTCATCATGGGCACTACCATTTCGGGAGGCACCAGTTTATTGAACCGGTCACGGATGGACAAGGATACCAGGCCATGCGCCATACTCCAGATAGCCATGGATACGGCATCTACATCTCCCTTAATGATGACCTCTTTTTCCATTCCTTCCCGGACGGTTTCTCTTAGCCTTCCCAACGCCACATCACCGCTCTTCCACTCACAGTTCACCATTTTCTCAAGGGTTTGCATGGGCGCCCGCTGGATAAACATCAGGTCATAGAACTCCGGATTGGCCAGGCCAAACCTGATATAATTTTCGCCCATCTTATGCAGGCGCAGCAAGGGGTTCTTAATATCCCACAAACCTTCATTGTATTCTGCCATCTTCTGAAAGCCCAGTTCGTGGAGATTGAACAGGATATCGTCCTTGTCCTTAAAATAGAGGTATACGGTGGTAGGACTATACTCGATCAGGTCGGCTATTTTACGGATCGAAACGTTCGCAAATCCCTGTTCTACAAACAATTGCATGGATGCATCCAGGATCATCTTCCTAATTTCCGTCTTCTGCTTTTCTTTTCTTTCCGAAATACCCATACTTTATAATTAACAGCACAAATATACTTAACACTGTTAAGTTTCCAAACAAAAGCACTACTTTTTTAAATCCTTGTCCAATTTTTCAGATCATGCTGGTGGTACAGATCGTTTCTGTACACCAATTTTTCACATCCAGCCTGGCTTTCAACCGGAGGTTTGTGAACTAGTTCACAAGCCTCTGATATTTACTTACATTTGCCGCAAGAGGACATCCATGGACAAGTTTATCGTTTCAGCCAGAAAATACAGACCACAGACTTTTGATACGGTAGTGGGACAGGGACATATTACCACCACCCTGAAGAATGCCATTAAGAATCAGCAGTTAGCGCATGCTTTTCTGTTTTGCGGTCCACGTGGTGTGGGCAAAACCACCTGTGCCCGTATTTTGGCCAAAACGATCAATTGTCAGAATGTAGGCGCCGATGGTGAAGCCTGTAATGAATGTCATTCCTGTCACTCATTCAATGAGGGCACTTCGATGAACATTCATGAGTTGGATGCTGCCAGCAACAACTCGGTAGACGATATCCGGAGCCTGGTAGAGCAGGTACGGTTTGCCCCTTCTGCCGGCAGCCGCTACAAAGTGTACATCATTGATGAGGTACACATGCTCAGTTCTTCGGCCTTCAATGCCTTTCTGAAAACGCTGGAAGAGCCACCTCCTTATGCCATATTCATCCTGGCCACCACCGAAAAACACAAGATCCTCCCTACGATCCTGAGCCGTTGCCAGATATTCGATTTCAAACGCATTACGGCCAATGATACGGTAGTGCACCTGGAAGATATTTGCAAAAAAGAGGAGATCAAAGCCGAGAAATCGGCGCTGCACCTCATTGCGCAAAAAAGTGAAGGTTGTATGCGTGATGCGCTGAGCATCATGGACAAAATTGTGAGCTTCACCAATGGCGAGGTGAGTTACAAAAATACCCTCGAACACCTTAACATACTGGATGCCGATTACTATTTCAAGTTGATGCAATGCATGCAGCAACAAGACCTGGGCGGCGCCATGTTGTTGTATGATGATATTGACCGCAAAGGATTTGAAGGGGACCTGGTAATAAATGGCTTTGCGGAATTCATCCGCAACCTGCTGGTATGTAAGGATGAAAAAGTAGCCAACCTGCTGCAGGTGGTAGAAAGCTTTAAAGACCGTTACATAGCCACCTCCAAACAGGTTTCTGTAGCCTACCTCATCAGCGCGCTGAATATTCTGAACGAAACAGAGATCAATTATAAAGCGGCCCGCAATAAACGCCTGCATGTGGAGCTGGCGCTCATCAAACTCTCCTATCTGCAACAAGCGGTAGACCTGGCCTCCGGTAGTGATGGTCTGAGTAAAAAAAAACTGATTGATGAAGCAAAACCCGTTGCTTTCAGGAGTTTGGGGGTTGTAGAAGCGAAAGGAGGAGGGAAAAATACAGAAACAAGTGCTTCGAAGCAGGCACCTGCACAGGAAGCCAAGCTGATCATAGAAACGGGAGCCGGGAATCGGCAATCAACAGCCGGCAATCGGCAGTTGGCAGTCGGCAATAATGAATCGGCAGTCGGCAGTCGGCAATCGGCAGTCCCTAATCAGCAAGCAGCGCAGCCTAAGCAGCCTGCTACCAACAGCCAGCCACCAGCTACCAATGCCCAGCCTTTGGCCACCGGCAACCAGCAGGCAGCCACCCCTCAGCAGCCCACCTCTTCCAAGCTCGGTTCCCTGAGCTCTTTGCGGCAGCAGTTCATTGGCAAACCCATTGAAAGTGCCGGCCCTCCGATCCCTTTAAATGAGATCAGGCTACAGGAGTACTGGCAACAGTTTGCCCAACAATTAAAAGACGCCAAGAACCCCGCCAATCAATCCTTCCTGATGGCCACGCTGGTGATCCAGGATGACCAGACCTTTGAGGTGCAAACAAACAATAACCTCGAACAGAAATTTATTGAAGGAGAGCGCCGTGTTTTATCCGAATACCTGCAACAGGCCTTTAACAACCGGCAATTGCTGTTCACCATCGTGGTGAATGAGAATGCGATCACTACCCTGGAACCTGTTGAAAAACCGGTGAGCCTGCGCGACAAATACCTGCAAATTGTGGAGCAATACCCACTGGTAAAGGAATTGCGCGACCGCCTCAAGCTGGAAGTCGACAATTAATACATAGAATACAGCCTATAGAATGGTGGATACAGCAGGGCTTCGCACGGCGAAGGATGGCAGGCCCCTGTTTTATAAACGCTATATGCCTGGTTTTGACTTCTATATTCCTGTATTTCTGCTGTATTCCGTAATCCGAATTCTGTATTCCACTTCTCACAGTTTTGCCGTAATTTCGGCCCTCAATTAGTAACCTGAGGTATTAACTTTCAAATTATTAATAAAGATTATGGCTGAAGCGATCTTAATGCCCCGCCTGAGTGACACGATGACAGAAGGCGTAATTGCGGCCTGGCATAAAAAGGTAGGGGATACGGTAAAGAAAGGCGACCTGTTAGCTGAAGTGGAGACAGATAAAGCTACCATGGAACTGGAAAGTTATAAAGATGGCACCCTTTTACATATTGGTACTTCTACAGGTGGCAAACTACAGGTGAATGACCTGCTGGCCATTATTGGTGCACCCGGTGATGACATTAGTGCTTTGGTAGCTGGTGGTGGCGCGCAAGCGGCTGCTCCTGCACCTCAAGCTGCAGCACCTGCACAACCAGCTGCCGACAGCAAACCAGCACCTGCTGCTGCCGCCGCTGGCGAATCACTCGATCTGGCCAATATGCAGGAAGTGATCCTGATGCCCCGCCTGAGCGATACGATGACAGAAGGCGTAATTGCCGCCTGGCATAAGAAAGTAGGCGATATGGTAAATAAAGGTGACCTGCTGGCTGATGTGGAAACGGATAAGGCCACGATGGAGCTGGAAAGCTACAAACAAGGTAAATTACTATACATCGGCGCTCAACAGGGCGATAAAGTACCCGTTAATGCCTTACTGTGCATCATCGGGGAAGAAGGTAAAGTAGATGTAAACAAAATAGTGGCTGCTGCCAAAGGTGGTGGAACTGTAAGCGCCCCTGCCAGTCAGCCTGCACAACAAGCTGCTGCCGCACAACCTGCTGCACAAGCAACAGCTGCCAGCGCACAGCCTGCTACTTCCAATACAGAGAATGGCCGCATAAAAGCCTCTCCACTTGCCAAAAAATTGGCCAGTGAAAAAGGCATCGACCTTGCACAGGTACCTGGCAGTGGCGATGGCGGTCGTATTGTAAAGAAAGATGTGGATGATTACAAGCCATCTGCTGCACCTGCTGCTACAACTGCTGGCAAGCAAGGTCCTGCCGCTCCAGCACAAGCTGCTGTAGCCGGTGTGGTAAGCTTTGATGATGTGCCTGTATCACAAATGCGCAAAACCATTGCCCGCCGCCTGTCGGAGGTTAAATTCTCGGCTCCCGAGTTTTACCTCACGATGGAGATCAACATGGACAAAGCGGTGGCCAGCCGTGGTAAACTGAATGAAATAGCTACGAATAAGATATCCTTCAATGACATGGTGCTGAAAGCCTGTGCCGTGGCATTGAAGAAACACCCTGCCATCAACAGCAGCTGGATGGGGGATAGCATTCGCGTTAATCACCACATCAGCATCGGTGTAGCAGTAGCAGTAGAAGATGGATTGCTGGTACCTGTTGTACGGTTTGCCGATCTGAAATCACTGTCGCAGATTGCCGGTGAAGTGAAAGATTACGCACAGAAAGCCAAGAGCAAGAAGTTACAGCCATCCGATTGGGAAGGCAATACCTTCACGATCTCTAACCTGGGAATGTTTGGCATTGAAGAATTCACTGCCATCATCAATCCGCCGGCTTCCTGTATCCTGGCCATTGGCGCCATCAACCAGGTGCCGGTTGTGAAAGACGGTCAGATCGTTATTGGCAATATCATGAAGGTAACGCTCACTTGTGACCACCGTGTAGTAGACGGCGCCACGGGTGCAGCCTTCCTGCAAACCCTCCAAGGTTTACTGGAAGAACCACTGACGATGTTGGTATAAACAGTCCAAGGTTTATCACTATACTATTGAGCCCGCTGGTTGTCCAGCGGGTTCTTTTTTTATCCCCCTCCCCTGCTAAATAATGATTAAATTAGGTTACCATCCCGGGCCAAAGGCATTCTTATTTTTTACTATTAAACCTTTCTTTATGCACATGAGAAATCTCCTATCCGCCATTGTATTGTTATTTACTTTTTCCTCCTTTACGGGCAGCCATCTTGCTCAAACGGCTACGCACCAAAAAAAGATCATCTATGACGGATGCTTTTACGATGGCGTTACTGTAATCGTATCCTACAATCCGGGAATGGGCGCCATTGCTGATGTAACGGTATATGGACCTTCTACCTCTTATTCAGTGATCAGTCATTCCGGCAATTCCAGTATTTATAACGTAGGCAGCACGCTATATGCCAATAGCTTCAATGTATTGTATGATGTACCGGGGGTAGGCACCCGCAGCGCTTCCTGGGGAGGCGAAATGAGCAGCGACTGCTATTAGTATTTTGTTGCCCGGGAATGGATAAAAGAAGGTGGGCTGTCCAACTCTTCGGCTGGAACAGCCCACCTTCTTACAACGACTGCTGTATTCTCTCCCCTACTTCACTTCCAGTAAGGCCACTTTTCCATCCATGGTAGAGGCGATAATATGTTTGCTGTCCAATACCCGCACGGTATTGACCATGGAGTTATCAATTTTATGTGCCCATATTACCTTTTGTTGTATGGGATTGATGGCATAGACCACGCCACTGCGTGTGCCAAAGAATACCTGTCCATCCTTTTCAATCAGCATGGAGGGCACATGCTCATACCCAAAACCGGCATGCATTACCCAGGCTGGATGTTGTGCTTCCCGGCTGGCAGCGTAAGCAACTACGGTATCCTGCATTGTTTTACCATAGATCCATTTACCGTCCTGGGAAACACCGATCGATTCCCGCACGCGCGTTTCATTATTGCGCCATAAAGCCAGGCCGGTTTGCGCATCAATGGCGGTGATCACCCGGTCGGGAGCCACCACATATACCACGCCATTCACCGCTACGGGTATGCAGGCAGCCGGTGAGAAATTGATCACAGAAGACCCATTGTTCCATTTCCAGATCAACTTTCCATCCTGCTTATCCAATGCATATAGGTTACGGTCCCAGGCACCAAAGATGAGCTTCCCTTCATACAACAAGGGGGTACTTACTACCGGCCCGTTCAACTCCTCAAACTTCCAATGCAGCTTACCCTCCTTCAACCCGAGGGCCATGAATGTATGATCACTTCCACCAATAAATACGGTATCACCCGAGATCAGGGGGCAACCCAATACCGCTGCACCCGAGGTATAAGTCCAGATCTGCTTTCCGGTCCGTGCATCCAGGCAATACACCTTTCCGTCACCCGAACCCAATACCACTTTATCGTCCTTTACTGCCGGAGAGGAAAAGATGGAGCCCTTTGTCATAAATGTCCATTGACGCTTTCCATTCTTCAGCGAAACGGATACCACCTCTCCATTCTGGTTGCCGAAGATCACGCCCTCCTTATACACGCCAGGCGTAGAGATCACATTGGCATCTGAAGCAATGGTCCATCTGGCTTTTACCTGCGCATATTGCTGGTTTACTCCATAATCGGGCCTTTCAAACTTTTTTGACGGTGTTGTATAATTATGTTGCTGAACCGCTACCCTGGTCCAGGGCTGCAGGGTTTCTACTCCGGGCCGGCGCTCGGTATAGATCACCGAATCTGCACGTACATCCACCAGGTTATACCCACCCACAGAGGCCTTGGCCCGCAGGTTGGAGCGTCCCATAACAGCCGGTATATCTTCAAAATTCATCGCCTTGTTATTATGGCCATGACCACAAATAGCCAGGATGGTATTGTATTGCTTTAACCGGTTGGTAGCTTCGTACCAATTATCCAGTCCATTGTCGAGCGGATAATGATTCGCAAATACAATGGGCTGCTGTTTGTCTGTTTTCTTCAATACCTCGTCGAGCCAAACCACTGCATTGCGCGGAATATGTCCATCACTCATGCGTACATAGGGCCCCGAAGCGCAACCTATAAAACGAACACCATTGTAATCAAACATAAATTTATCATAGCCGAATGTGGTGGTAAAGCTTACACCCCCACTTTCACTCCAGCCACTATCATGATTGCCAGGAATAATAAAGTATTTGATCTGCAGGCTATCCAATATCTGTTTGGCCAGTTTCAGTTGATCATTCGTTCCCAACTCAGTGATATCGCCTGTAATAATTACAAAGGCAATATCCTTCCTATCATTAATATCCCGTACTGTACGGCGCAGGTCCTCTTCTGCACTTCCATTGGGTGAACCGATGTGTGTATCGCTGATATGAACAAAACGAAAGGGTTTGATCTGTGCAGGCAACAGCCAGGCCACACACAATAAACAAATAAGCAGGGGAATCTTTTTCATGCCGCCAATATAGTGTTTTTTGTATCCCACCATTGGCAACTACCAATCAGATAAGAGGCGATTAACAATTAAATTTCTTTAATTGCCGGTTTGTGCCTGCTGGTCATTTCCAACGCATCAATTCAGTAAGCTACTATGCAGAAATGCCCGTTGGAAATGGATTCCGTATCTTGCAGCCCTATCATGATTATTAAATCTGCCAAATACCTCATCAGCAGTCCGGATTACCAACAATGTCCCAAGGCCGACAGGCCGGAATATGCTTTCATTGGCCGCAGTAATGTGGGCAAGTCATCGCTCATCAATATGCTGGTTGATAACCAGAAACTGGCCAAGACATCCGGCACACCGGGCAAGACACAGCTTATCAATCATTTTGAGGTGGAAAGCCTGCCCGATAAGTATGTACCCGGCAAAACCATGCCTACTCCCTGGTACCTGGTCGATTTGCCCGGTTATGGATTTGCCAAAGTATCGCAAAGTCAGCGCAAACAATGGGAAGCCATGATTGAGAATTACCTGTGTAAGCGGGAGAACCTCGTCAATATTTTTGTACTGATCGACAGCCGGCATTCACCGCAGAAAGTAGACCTTGATTTTATCAATCAACTGGGCGCCTGGGAATTGCCTTTTACCATTGTATTTACCAAAGCTGATAAGGAATCGCAGAAGGAGGTGAGTAAGAATGTAAAAGCATTCCTTGATGCCATGCGCAAGACCTGGCAGTTCCTGCCGCAGAGTTTTGTAACCAGTGCCATTAAGAAGATGGGAAGGGATAAGATATTGCTGTTTATAGAGCAGTGCAATAAAGCAGTGAAAGAACAGGACGCTAATGAATGATGACCATTTTGTGTGACTGAGGGTGTTGAAGCCGCCTTCGACAGTGCTCAGGCCGACAATCATAAGGTGACGAAGCCTTGAGCTGTGAGCAAGTCACAACCTGATATGAAAAACCCTCGCTGTAACAGTCGAGGGTTTTTAGTTTACTACTTTGTTGGCGCAGCTACTACTGGCAAAGGCTTCCGGTTTGGCCTTGAAGGCAAAGCCCATCCCCAGTATATACCCCATGGCTTCTTTCAACGCATCATTACTCTTGAAGTGCGGATTGGTATTAATGTCGGCATGCACTTCCATATCCACATCATACTGCGTAAAAAGACGGCATAGCTCATACGCTATTTCGATGCTTTTAGCCACCTCTACCAACATACGCTCTTTAATTGAATACTGCTGTTTTGTTTTCTCATTGTGAATGAACATGAAACCTCCATGTCCTTCACGCAGGAAAACGATAACGGTTGCAAATTCAGTTTCGGAACCTTTTACTTGTGAGTCGGTGCCAATACACACCTTGAGGTGATAGCCTTTGTCGCTTTCGCGTTTGATGGCTGCTTCCACAGCATCAAAAATGGGTAGATCGAGCGGATCGCCATTGAACTTTCTCCAGATCATAATGAAATGGGTTTTTCGAATTTACCGAAAAATCATTGCTTTACCAAAAAGGAGTCATGTTAACCTACTGTTACCATTCCCATCACGTATAAAGATGGCCGTCATAACAAGAGCAGGTTGCACAGTAAAGGGTGGGGTTAAAAAGGGGCTTAAAAAAGGGATGGGCCATTCCACTATGGGGGAACAGCCCACCCTTCAGGGTAGGGATTCCGTGTCTTAACCGGTAGTAAGCCGGTTGTATAATGTTGGGTTAGTAAACAGTAAATAGAAATGGAATGTTGAGCACCTTGTAGTGTACAGGTCTTTCATACAGGTTATTAATTTAACGATCAGGAATTGGACAGTGGGGTACGATCAAACAAGGAACGGTGTAGCAGGGTCAGATTATAAACGGACAGGAGAAACAGTTATTTTGAGGGATATTAAAATTATTTTAATCCCCATACAAGGCACTGATCCATAAGCTACTTAACCCTGTAGTCAAAACGGACCGTTATGAAGGGCTGCAGTTTTAAAATTGTCCCGTACTCAATAGAACCAACGTACAAGCCTCCATGGGCTGGATGCCCTTTTCTTTGGCCAGGGTAGCCAGTTCCTCATTTTCGGCGCCAGGATTGAAGATAATGCGCTTAGGATGCAGGGAGAATATGTAGTTGTAGTACTCTTTTTGATTGGAGGGATTCAGGTATACGGTAACCGTATCTACATCGTTAACAGGTTGGGCAGCTGTCACCACGTCTACATCCGCCACTTTGGTGGCCTTACGTCCAATAGCAACCACAGGATGGTGATTGGCGCGTAGCCGGTTAATTGCCAGGTAGCTATAACGTTCCGGATTATCTGATGCGCCCAATAGGACCGTCTTTTTAGCTGTGCCCATACTACAGGATTTATATAATAACGAATATACCGGTTATTTGGTTGAGAAGAGATGGTCAACAGGTGCCTTTAGAACAGATGATACTTTCGCCTGGGAGTTTTATTAACAATGTCTTGCAGGGCCTCATCGGCCTGCTGGAATTTAAACCGGAATCCGGATCTGAGCAACCTGCCGGGCAATACCCAACGGCTTTTCAATACCAGTTCAGATTCTGTTCCAATCAGCCGGGCCCCCAGCTCCAACATCCAGGTAAAAGCAGGTAACCCAAACTTATGACCGGTTACTTTACGTAAGGTGCGCATGAAAACGGTATTGGTAACCGGGTTGGGCGCTGCACAATTGTATACGCCTGTTGCTTCAGGTTGTTCATAACACCATTCCACCACCCGGCACAGGTCTTCTTCATGTATCCAGCTGTACATTTGCTGCCCATTGCCCTGGTAGCCACCCAGGCCAGCCTTCAGCAGGTTGAAATAAGGCACCATCACACCGCCAGCACCCAGCGTAATGGCAGCACGCAGAGCGACCTTCCGGGTACCGGGCGTATGCTCCTCAAAGAAAGCTTGTTCCCATTGCCTGCAAATGCCTACCGAAAAATCTTTATCCAACTGCCGGTACTGTTCTGAATCCTTGCCATGCTGTAAACCTGCCCTGGCTTTCTTCCAGCGGAAGCGTAAACGGTCGAGCAGTGAATAAGGCATATTATCCTGTTTCAGGTCGCTGATCTCTCCATTCTCTTCTTCCTGTGGCCTGTCGAGCGCATGGCGGTAAATGGTGGCCGAAGCTGCATTGATCCACAACTGTGGGGGATGTGTGGCATGCCGTATGGCCTGGCCAATTGCCTGTGTAGCATCTACCCTACTGGCCAATACTTCCTTCTTATTACGGTCATTGTAGCGGCAGTTCACCGATTTGCCTGCCAGGTTGATCACGATATCGGCTCCTTCTATATCATTGAGCCAATGCTTTTCTACATGCCGGCCATCCCAGCGCCAATAGGTGATATTATAGCCATCTGCTGCCTTTAGTAATTGGCTATTGTAGTTATTGTTGTGACTGTTTACCGCCTTGCGGGTAAGGATCACCACATGATTGTCCTTTCCAAAATATTGCGCCATTGCCTGACCGATAAACCCAGTTCCACCCGCAATGACTATTTTCTTGTTTTTCATATTTTCAGAAATAACTGAAATAATACGGTATAAAAAAGACCGGTTTCCCGGTTTACGATCCAGGGGGTTGTTCAGTTTACCGGCTGCTCAGGCTTCACCTGCTGCAGCGCCATGATCTCCGACAGTTTTTGGGTTTCATTGATACAGGTGATCAGGTAATACACTGCCATAATTGGTGAAAAGAACAAGAGTACAAATAGCATCATCATGACCCCATCTCCTGTTGGAATTGAAAACAAAAACGCCAGGAGTACAATGCCCAATGTGATGAGGTAGATCTTACGCATCGTTTTTTTATAGGGGGCCTCGTAAGTAAAGTGAACAATCACACTGATCAGCTGCCAGCCACCTACCAGGAAATAACCCAGGAAAAAGAAGTAATCATCCAACATATTATCGGCTGATGAAGCGCCCAGGATGAAACCCAATACAATCAATACACTCTGGATAGCACAATCAATACTTTTAAATTTTTTCATTTCCTTTCTATTTGAAGAACTTCATGAGACTGCCTACAAACCAATTCTCATCGGCTTTTACCAATACATCCAGCATTTTATCGGCCTGGTTACCAAAACGTTTGATACCCTGCATGGTATCCACAAACTGCTTCACCTCTTTATCTTTTTTATCGCCCTCTACAGCTGCCAGTTGATCCATCAGTTTCAACATAGGGTCCAACTCGCGGCGTTTCCTTTCTTTTATAATGGTAGTGGCTACTTTCCAGATGTCTTTTTCGGCTATAAAATATTCTTTGCGCTCGCCGGGAATACTGGTACGTTCTACCAGGCCCCAATCGATCAGGTCTCGGATATTCATGTTCACATTACCCCGGCTGACGCTCAGTTGCTCCATAATATCATCCTGGCTCAAAGGATCAGGACTTACCAGCAACAGGGCATGTATTTGGGCCATGGTACGGTTAATACCCCAATGTGTTCCAAAGGAACCCCAGGAATCAATAAATTTTGCCTTGGCATCGCTCAACTTCATAGACTACTGTTTCTGGTATAAAGATATGCTCATTTCCTGAATTTTCAAATATTATTGAAAATAAGAAACCCTGCAGAAAGCAGGGTTAAAGCATTCATTGCAGGAGGCTTCAACCGGATCACCGCATGACCTGCGCCCGGTACCGGAAAGGTTGGATTTTATAACTCTTTACCCGGTGACCATCCTTTACGGCTGGTATCCACAGGGGCGACTGTTTCATCAAACGCATACTTTCTTCGTCCAGCGAGCGGGCCACGGATCTGATCATCCATATATCCTGTATAGCACCTTTGTCATCTACCAAAAATGCCACCCGCACATCTCCCTGTATCCCCGCCATGATAGCATCCCGCGGATAACGCAAGTTCCTGTTGAGGTACTGCTGCCAGCCTTTGCCCCCACCTTCAAAGGTTGATTCGGACTCCCCTTCTACGGGTGTTGCATCTTTGTCGGAAGCAGTATCCGCTTCATGCATTTTTTGACTTTTCACAACGCCCATTTCATACTCCTTCGACAGCATTACTTTCCCTTTATTATTGTAATAATACCAGGTGCCATTGCGCAATCCATCTATGCAAAACCCGGCTGAATCTACCCAGCCTTTTTCATCATACCAGGCAAAGCGCCCATGAGGCTTCAGTTTTCGCCTGTCCTGGTAGGATTCTATCATAACCAGCGGACCTGACGGTAAATAATAATTCACCCGCCAGCAGGTATCGTTCAATTTTTCGGAATAATCTTTTAAGCGATCCTGGCTGTACAGGTTAAAAACAGCCAATAAAAGCAAGGGGGTAAGTAAAAGGCGTGCTATCATAGTATGAAGGGTTGCTTGCAAGATGCGTAAACTTTCGGGTTTACACAATCGAAGGCAGGGAATTCATAAAATAAGGGAAGAGAAAGCCTATTGAGATTAACCTTAACGAATATCCCCACCGTACCATATCATAGCAAATAATCTAATGCGTCATACCTCAATAGGTCGGGCAATCATATTTCCTGCTCCGTTTGGCCTGGCTGTCCCTGCCTGCCCGGATCACCAGGGCCAGATATCCACCCCCATTTTGCATACGGTTTTTGGCAAATACAGTAGCCCAGTTATGGATACCCAGCAATAAAGGGCCTGCCTTAAAAGCACCGCCTACCCTCAATTGTTTTTCGGTATTGTACAAAACGGGCAGGTAGAAACCCAGGTTGCGCGTTTCCCAACGCGGCGTCACTGCCAGTAAGTTGGTTTCCTTTACGTACAACCGCTTATCACCCCCCAGCTGCGAAAGATTGATCGATACATCAGCATTCACATAAAAGTTATCGAATAAATACCGGTCTACATTGATCACCAACCGGGTAGGATTGAGCACATTGAAGTTGCCGGTTAACCTCGACATACTGTTTACAATGGTAGCCAGGCTGTCATTAAAAGCCTCAATACCATCCAGGTTCTTAAATTTCTTATCCAGGTCAATATCTCTCACCTCTCCTTTAAATCCGCTCACGGTACGACTGTTATTGCTGTGTTTGTATTGATTGAAGCCGATATCCAGTAAGGAGATACCGATCTTCCATTCATAATCGTAATAATGTTCCAGCGGGTCATTGAAATCGGCAATGATGGGCGGCTTGACGAGGTATTCAAATCCAATATCAAAGGAAGCTCCTCCTTCGGTAGTATTTATAAAATCACGGATATTTTGGCCCGTGCCTTTTTCCTTCTTCCAGCCATCAAAATTGGAAGAATAGCCATAGCGCGCAGCGGCATTCTTTAGTACGTATGCCTCTTGTCCATTTTCTATGATCCTTTCTACTTCTCCGCTGCTTAGTTTGGCATGTCCTCCGGCCAGGCCGCGTGATACCTTTACTGTAAAACCGGCATTCAACCGTTGGCGGTCATCGTCAAATATCGTTTGTGCATAGCTGCCAAATAACTCTACCCAACTACTGGAGGTCAGCTCAGCACTATAATTGGTATTTCCGCCATTCAACCTGAAAAATGACTGAGCACTGGACAAGGTATCCACAAAGGCATAGGGACTGGTTTTAACGCTTGTATAACTCCGGATATTGATACCCGCTGCTACGGCTGCCCGGCGATTGATCGCAATACGGGTATTGAGCAGGTTCACGTTGGCATTGGCCTTGATAAAACGGCTAAAAAAACCTTTATCAAACTGGTATTCGGCACTGCCGCCGGCAGAAAGGAGGGAATATTTATGCAGTGTGAGTGCATTGGTGGCGGGTTTTACCTGAACCGAAAATACATCGATATCCCAGGCAAAGGGTGTATTCACCATGGAGGCGGGGTTATTACCTACGCCCAGGCTTCCTGCAAAAGAAGAGCCATTAACGGCGTGATAATTCTGTGCATTAACTGCCAACTGAGCGATTAACAGCCCAGCCAAAAAAGGTAAGCTCCTGAACATGCTACTAAAAAGGGGTTGCTACTAAAAAGGTTTACCATGGGTTTGCCCTATTAAAAAGGCAACGAACTTCGGAAAAGGTTTAACGAGGGTTATCAGGATATTGGATAAAGAAGGACTACCAAAAAACCGTTGCATAATTCGTCCTACCTGTAAACGACGGCCAAACTGTTTTTCCCATTGCTGGGTATATTGCAGTTCCATTTCATACCGGGTTATCTGTCCATTCATAAACTGGCTGATTTCTTCAAAGGCCAGCTTACTGCCATGTAAAGCCATGCTCATACCATTGCCACAAAGCGGGGTGATCATGCCTGCGGCATCGCCAATCATCAGCACATGGTTCTCGACCTGGTTTTTTCTATTGAAGGATATCCGGGAAATCGTGAGTGGTTCTGCATATAGGAAATGGGCATTCGAAAATATTTTTTCCAGGAAAGGATTCTTTTGAAGGATGTTCTTTTCCATCGCCTGGATATCATTATGGCTTTTACGCAAATTCCGGGCGGTGGTCAGGTAACAAAGGCAATATTTATTGTTCTCTATGCGTGAAATACCGCAATAACCATTTTCAAAGTTATGCAGGGCGATCATATCTTCCGGAAAAAAGGTCTCAATATGATATTTTACCCCCACAAAATGATTGAGCTTATTGGGCTTTACCTGCGTAAAGGGCCTTTTCCATTTGGCATCCAAATTACTCCTTTTCCCATAAGTTCCTGCAGCAATGGCCACCTCAGTTTCGCCCTTGGAGGAAAAAATAACAAAAGCATTATTCCGGTAGACCACATTGACCACCTTGGTTTCTTCCAGCACCACCACGCCTTCCCGGCGGGCGATATTGGCCAGCAATTGATCGAGGGTATACCGGCTAATGCCAAACCCACCCAGGGGCAGGGAGCATTCAATGTGTTTTCCATTTGGCGCACTGACCTGTAAACGACTAATGGCCGGTAACTGCATATCACTCAGGGGTACCCCCAGCTCTTCCAGGAAGTTCCAACTCTCCAGGCTGATGTATTCACCACAGACCTTATGAAAAGGATATTTCTCCCGCTCAAACACAATGGTACGATAGCCGGCACGCACGCACTGTATGGACAAGGCAAGACCTGCCAATCCACCTCCAATGATGGCAATATCGTATTTGGGATCAAGACTCAAACAACCCTATTAATGGTGTGTTATTTTTTATGTATGAACTGACCTATTCACTTTCTCACAACGATCAGCCACCTGAACGCCCATTTCCATTGGATGGAAAAGGTAGTAATTCCTGCGCTATCAATAAGTTGTTGCCACTCATTTTTAACAAATCCTCTCGCAACAGATAATGGCGCATCGTTTTTTACGAGGTAACTTTTTGAGAACAGCCGGGTAAGCCATTGAATGGAATAATAAGCCAATGGATGCCGGTGCAGGTCGTTGATGAAAAAACCCTGTCCGGCATACCGGAACATCCACTGCAATTGCATAGTCAATTCCCTTTCTGGGAAATGGTGACAGAATAAGGAGGAAAAGATAAGATCTGGTTTATTATCAAACTGAACATCTTTATAATCGGCGGTTATCCATTGGCAATGGGACAGCCCTCTTTCCTGCGCTACGGCAATACAATCCGGATTTTTGTCGACCCCTATGCAGGTTACTGCTATCCCCTTTTTATCGCACCATTGGCGGATGGCTACCAGGTTATCGCCTCCACCGCAACCTATTTCACATACTACAATGGCCTGTTGCCCTTTTATTAATTGTTTTAGGCCCGCCAGGGTAATGGCATGACCACCCAGCCAGGTATTGATAAAATCAAGTTCCAGCATATTCCGTTTAATATCATCAAAGGGTATGTCATCCCTGTCTAATAATTCAGGCTGATATGATCGTTGTTGAAAGTTCACAAATTGAAAGGTGTTATTTCGTCGATGCTACAAATGTTTCCATCGTCAATCCCGGACCGAAAGCCGCACCAAAAACAGTTTGCCTGGTTTCTTTTTGTGGGGCAGCGGCCATTTGCGACATCAGTTTTTTTAATACAAACAGGATGGTTGGAGAAGACATATTCCCATAATTCTTCAGCACCTCTGCACAGGTATGCAAGGCGGCTTTGTCCAATTGCAGGCTTTCTGTAACGGCCTCCAGTATTTTTTTCCCCCCTGGATGTATACACCAATGTGTTACCTGCTCCTGGTCAATACCCGCCTGCGCCAGGGCCCTGCCGGTCAAAGCCCCAAAATCGGCCCCTACCAATTCCGGAATATAACTACTCAACGTCATCAGGAATCCGGAAGAAGACAACTCCCACGACATATCCCCTTTGCCTTTTGGAATTATTTCTGCATAAAAACTATCCATCACCAATCCCCTATGCGGGTCATCCTGGTGAGTAACGAGGACAGCGGCGCTCCCATCACCAAACAGGAGGCTGGAGGCTATATTATCAACGGAGGCTTCGCGCTGGAAGTGCAGGGTACAAAGCTCTGTACATACGATCAATACTTTGGCCTTTTTATCGGCCTTGCAAAGGGCATCGGCAATTTTAAGGGCATGAACTGCCGCATAACACCCCATGAAGTTGATGGAACTGCGCCAGGCATGACGGGGCAATTCCAGCAATTCGATCAGTTGCAGGTCCAGGCCCGGCGCACTCATACCTGTACAGCTCACAGTAATGAGGTGCGTGATGTCGGCCTGTTTTACTTTTCCGTCCAGGCAATCCCTTACGGCATGGATGGATAAGGGGGCGGCATATTTGTGGTACCAGGTCATGCGCTGTTCCAGCGCCGGAAAAGGTTCCAGGTTTTCCGTAGCCGGGTAAAACTTCCACTCTGCCATGGTACGGCTATAATCGGGAATTACCGAATAGCGGGTATCGATGCCACTGTGGTGATAGAGGAACCGGATCTTCCGTTTATCGGCTTCGGTAAGCGCATAGACAAGTTGCATAAACTGCATAATATCCGCTTGCCGGTGTCTGAACGCCGGTACTGCTGTGCCTATAGAGATGATCTTACTCAAATAAATGCCAGGTTAATAACATGAGGAAAGCAAAATTGGTACAAACTGATGCCAATAAATTCATGCGCATGGTATGGGTAAAATCGGCTACGTTTTCATCTTTCCATACGCGCGCGGCCCACCAGAAGAAATATACGAGAATGGGGAGCATACAAGTTGCCAAAACCCCGAATTTTATGAATTGCCCTTCGGTACTGAACAGCCAGGCCAGCAACCCCATCGCCACGGAATAAATGATGGCCGTGAAAATAAAAGTACCCCGGTATCCCAGCAAAGCACTCAAGGTTTGCACCCCATCTTTCCTGTCGGCCACATGCTGGTAGATCTGTGTTAATGGATAAAACCCTCCTATCAGTAAACTGGCCGCTGCCATACCGGTTAACGGCACATCCGTTGTTTTGTTTACGCTGCTGCCATGGTAGACCATAAAAAAAGTAACTGCCCCCTGAAACACGATCACGGTGAGGTAGCCAATAAAGGGGTATTGTTTCAACCGGATGCCCCGGTAGCTATAGGCCCGGGAGGCCAGGATATAGGCTATAATGCAAAAAGTAAATAAATAACTGACTGCCAGGCTAAGCAAAACCGCCATGCAATCCATGACCACGCTTACCAGGAACAATTGCCGGGTAGGCTGCATGGGATTTTTGACGCCTCCAATACTCCCTTCATCCCGGTCCATGTAAGAATTGTACCCATTACTGGCCGGATAGACCAGGATGTGGAGAATGAAAAAGATCAGCAGGGCATGGTCCAGCCGGATGGCCGGCACCTGGCCCAGGGCAAACAGGTATACGGGCAACAGGAAAAAAGAAAAATGGAACCTGAGCAGTTGTATGGTGGAGCGAAGCAGCAGCAATTGTTTTAAGGGTAAATATACCGATTAGCCAGTGAGATTGGGCTGTCCGCCGTAAGCCGTTCTTAGGATGGATCGTCCTTGCCCGGCCTGTTCAGGAGGGGACGCTCATACTGGTCTAAAGAAGCCCGTCGAAGGCGTTTTTTCCATACCAGAGAAGGGCCAGATTCACTCCAAATTTGAGGTTAAGCTATAGATAAGCCGTATATAAGCTGTATATAAGCCGTAGATAAGCTGTACCTGATATAGACGGCTTATCTACGGCTTAGGGGCAGTTTACTAACAGGTTGATAGCAGCTTATTAGAAAACGAAGCCCGAACCTGAACAATAGAAGACCTGGACAACGTGGCCGTGAGCAAGCTGGTTGTTCAGCAACTGAAAACCAGCAACTTTACCCTAACTTTGCGCTCCATGTCCAATCATTCACATGATAGTATAGTACCCTTCCAGGGGTCGGAGCAGAGCAAGAAAGAGCAGGTGGCCAGCATGTTTGACCAGATCGCTTTCCGGTATGATTTTATGAACCGGGTCCTTTCGGGTGGTATTGATGTATATTGGCGTAAGCGGGCAATCAAAGAATTAGTAGATTTGAAACCCCAGGAGGTGTTGGATGTAGCTACAGGTACGGCGGATCTGGCCATTACTACCTGGAAATACCTGCAGCCAAGGAAGATAATTGGCATAGATATTTCAGAAGGAATGCTCCAATTGGGCCGGCAAAAGATTGCCAAGCTGTTGTTAAATAATCATATAGAATTGCAACAGGGGGATAGTGAAGCAATAAATTTCCCAGACAATACGTTTGATGCCATTACGGCTGGTTTTGGGGTGAGGAACTTTCAAAACCTGGAGAAAGGATTGGGTGAGATGTACCGGGTGATGAAACCAGGCGGGAAGGTGGTGATACTGGAGTTTTCAAAGCCCCGAAAGATTTGGTTTAAAGGACTTTACAACCTGTACATGAACATTGTGGCACCCCAGGCGGGGCGCTGGCTGAGTAAGAATAAAGACGCGTATCAATATTTAAATAAATCAGTTAAAGCATTTCCTGAAGGCGAAACATTTCTACACATTTTACAACAAGTTGGGTTTTCGGATACCTCACTAAAAAGGCTGAGCTTAGGAATATGTACTATTTATTGCGGCAGAAAAAGCGCCAGTTGATACGATTGGCATATGTGTTTACTCTATTAGCAGCCTGCTCTCGCAGTATGGCGCAGGAAGTGGAATTAAACCTTCCCAATCACGATGATAAAAAGTACTTTTTAGGCATTGCCCTGATCTATAATACTTCCCGTTTTAATATTGCCCACCACCCCAGCTTTATGCAGCAGGATAGCGTGCAGTCTATTGAATCACAAGGACAAGGGGGTTTTGGATTGGCCGGGATGCATACGTACCGCCTTTCGCCCCGTTTTGAAATAAGGGCCATTTTCCCCCAGCTATTGTTCTCCTATAAAAATCTTACGTATACGCTCAAAACACCCGATCCTGCCAAAGAGGAACAAAAGGTAATGAGCAAACGGGTGGAGTCGATCCTGGTAGGGTTTCCCATCCACCTCAAATTCAGGAGTGACCGGATCGGTAATTTCCGTGTGTATATGTTTGGAGGCGCCAAATTTGAATATGACCTGGCATCCAATTCCACCGCCCGCCGGGCCGAGGGACTGGTGAAACTATCCAAATATGATTTTGGTGTAGAAGCCGGCATTGGGTTTAGCTTCTACTTCCCTGTCTTTATACTTTCACCGGAGATCAAATTCAGCAATGGCCTCATGAATACGCATTCACGGGATGTGAACCTGAAATTCTCCAATACCATCGACAAGCTCAATTCCAGAATGGTATTGTTCTCTTTAATTTTTGAAGGGTAAACAATCAAGTATCATCAACCGTTATACCCACAAAGCACAACTGGTTGTTATGTGATCAGGTTGATTTGCTGTGGTTGAGTAAAAGGGGTATCGCTTAGACAATCGAGGCTGCTTGATTATCTTTACTGCTTAACCCCGCTGTATGAAAAAAACGCTATTCGTAGTGATTTTGCTTGCCCTTGTTGTGCTTGCATGTCAACAAACAACTTCTTCCACAAAAGCCTTTTTAAACACCTCCCGCCTCACCGCCACCTTATTTAGTATCGATATTACGAAGGATACCTTCCTGGTAACTCCCAGGGGCGCCGTTATTCAATTGCCCATGGGAACCCTTGCCACCACGGGAGGAAATATCGTGCAACTGGAGGTAAAGGAAGCCTATAACATGCAGGATATTCTGAATGCCGGGCTTACTACACAAAGTAATGGTCAGCCGCTGAGCAGTGGCGGCATGATCTATATCAATGCGGTGGGTGAAAATACCGTCAGGATCACCAAGGCCATCAAAATAGCCACTCCTACTCCATTTATTGAACCCAATATGCAGTTGTTTAAAGGAGTAATAAAGGAAGACAGCACCATCAACTGGACTGATCCGCAACCTTTACCCGCCAATCCCCTGCAGACAGGGCTTGAGCGAGGCAAGCAGCTTTTCGAAATGAATTGCAGCAGTTGTCATAGAATCGACAAGCACATGACAGCCCCAGCGCTGGCGCATGTAATTAAAAAAATGGAGCCTTATGTAGGTGAGGGTGGCATAACACATGCCTACGATTTTACCAGGAATAACGCGGAGGTACTCACCCATGACTGTTATTATCAGGAATTATTCCGCCAGTGGAGTAAAACTGTTATGCCTGTTTATCCGACACTTACCCGTGAAGAACTGGACAACCTATATGGTTATATTGAAAATGAATCGGACCGGCTGAGGTTACCTGTACCGGATAATGGCATTATGCGGCGCCTGGATAGTTGCAGGGCCTATCATAAAGTAGCAGGCAAACTGATTGCCCTGAAACAACAACTGGAGCAGGATAGTACAATATTGGTAGACGAATTGAGAGACACTGTTTCCAATATTTCCTTTGATACCACCTTACCTCCCGTACCAGCCACAGTACCCGAAAACCTGGTTGACATTAAACCTGGCAAATCATTGTATTACCAATTTACCATTGAAGCATTCGGATGGTACAACGTTGATATTTTATTGAAGAACTTGCCTGGTCTCCAGGAAAGTACCCTTACTGTTAGCATGCAAGGCATGTACCGTAAAAACTTTCAGCTTTACCTTGCCATACCCGATATGAAGGTACTCACACAAGCCGGGACACTAAAAGATGCAGCAGACTCCTACGGGTTTGCAACGGATGATGGGAAGATCAACTTGCCGCAAAATACCAAGGCCTGGGTATTTGCAGTGGGTGAGGAAAATGAACAAATATTGTTCGCCCACACCAGTTTCACCACCTCCACCCAGCAACAACTTACATTAAACTTATCCGCAGTTTCACAGGAAATATTTCAACGAGAGATCAAAAAGATGGGCATCCCCGATATTCAATTACAGGTAGCAGCCACACAAACAGGTATCGAATTACATAAGGTAATAAAGGAGTTAAAAAGTGCTGAGCAACTAAAACCGGTCAATATGAATTGCGATTGCTTGCCCTTTATCAGGTCGAAGGTTCCTTTAAGTAGTATACCAATAACAGTTAAAAAATGAAAAGCAGTAACACCTTTCGCTTGCTACGAAAACGAAAGGTGTCACCTCTCCAGTTTCGCTGAAAATAGACTATCCACACAAATATTAAAATAAGCACATATTATGCACAAGTCATTGAAATGGACAAAAAATTATATATCTTTATATCATCATAGGATAAGGTTTAATGGTTAATGTATTTTGATTAGTGCACCTCCCGCGAAAACGGGAGGTTTTTTATAGCCTGCTACCAGCCTGGCCTTTATTACCTTTGGGCCTTAATTTATTTTACTGTGTATCCAAGGTTTCCCCGTGAGTTTACCAATGCGCCTTCCAATGTTGTGACCTATCATGCCGGTAAGTCGGTACTGGCCTTTTACAAGATCAGCGAAACCGTTCCCGATACGGAAGGTTTCCTCACCGAACATACGTTAGTATTCATTATACGTGGCGCCAAAAAGATCCACCTGGGAGATCAGGCCATTGATGCAAAGGCCAATGAATTGATACTGCTGAAACGTGGCGCCTATTTCATGTCCACTTTCCTGGCCGAAAAAGATGGGTTTGCTGCGCTGATGCTTTGTATGGATGACGATTTCCTGAAAAACTTTGTAGCGAAATATACCGACCTCCAATCCATTGTTTCTTCTACTGAGCATGCCCGTATGCTGGTATCCTGTTCAAAAGAAATAACCACTGTACGTGATAGCATCCTGCATTATATTCAGCACCCGCATGAGAATACCACCAAGCTACTGCAACTAAAGCTGGAAGAGTTATTCCTGCTATTGCTGGCAGGGGAATACAAACTGCCCTTCCTCCATTTCCTGCAACAACTGTTCGATAAAAGTGATGATGCCATGGAGATCACCATCAAGGCCAACCTGTTAAAACCGTTTGCGTTGCAAGATTACGCCAAGCTGTGTGGCCTGAGCCTGTCATCTTTTAAACGTGAGTTTGCCCGTGTATTCAATACTGCTCCCAAAGAGTGGATCAATAATGAGCGCCTGTTGCATGCCAACAGACTACTGGAAACCACCACGCAAAACGTAAATGAGGTAGCCTTTGAATGTGGTTTTGAAAATGTATCCTACTTCATCAAATGTTACAAGGCCCGCTTTGGCTATACGCCCAAGGAAGCCACCAGGGCTAAAACTGCTACTATTTGAACTGATTTTGCTATCGTCCTGGGTACGCTAACGGATAGTTTTGTAAAAAACATTCTATGCGCCCATTATTATCCCTGTACTTGTTAATTGTCTTCAGTCTTGTCTATACCCCATTATTAGCCCAACGAAAGATCAATACGGGCAGCTTTGTACAAACACCGGAAAGTGTAGTGACAGATGGCCGCTATTACTACATAGCAGATATTGGTAAAGAGCTCAAAGCCGGCGACAAAGATGGTGATGGCCATATCTGGAAAATGGATAAAGCTGGCAGGCCCGTTGGTGACAGTGCTTTTGTAAGCGGTCTGAATGCCCCCAAGGGAGCTGTAATCAACAACGGAATGGTATTCGTAACGGATATAGACCGTGTGTTGGGCTTTGACCTGCGTACCGGGAAAAAGCAATATGATATTGATTGCAGGAGCACAGGCAGTGTATTCCTCAATGACCTGGCAGTAAAAGACGGACAAACTTTGTTTGTATCGGCCATGGACATTGATAAGATCTTCCTCATTCACCTGGCCGCGCAACCTCAAATTGAGGAACTGGTACTTACCAACCCGCTCAAAGGGCCCAATGGACTGGTATATAGTGCCCGTCAAAATAAGCTCTATGCCTGTAGTTTTATTTTTGGCGATGCTCCTGCGGGTGAATTGGGCAGCATTGATCTAAACAAGGCGCCTTATCATTTTACGCGCCTCATCGACCGCCCCGGAAGTTATGATGGCATTGCGCTTGCAGGCGATTCAACGGTAGTGGTATCAGACTGGGTGGCTTTTGAAAAGAAGGGGTTGCTGCTGGCAGTAGATGCCACCACAAAAAAGGTGGTCACTATCAACCAGGAGGCCATTGCAGGCCCGGCTGATTTTGCCCTTACGTCCAATGGTGAATTGATTGTTCCGGCCATGCTGGCATCAGGCATTTTACAATATTCATTCCTCCCTAAGAAAGACGGTAAAAAATAAACAAAAAAAAGATAATATATCACTTACTAAAGTGATTATGGAATAGCCGGTTTCTCTATTAACTTCGTGGCAGGAAACCCACCATCCCTGCCTAAAACAATACGATATGCGACAAGCATCACAACGTTGGTGCTTGTTTTTGTCTGCTTATCCACGATAGCGCAAGACCCCACTGCCTGGAGAGACAGTGTTCAAAAAGTATTATTAACGCATAGGGCCGATACTGCCAGGGTGAACCTGTTGAATAAACTGGCCATGCATTACATCCAAACCAATTTGGACAGTACGGCGGGTATTGCCGGGCAGGCCAAAGCATTGGCCAGGCAATTGAAATATGACCAGGGTATGGCAGATGCCAATTTGCGCCTGGCTATCGTGAGCCGCGATAAAGGGAATTATACCACTGCGCTGGAGGAGTTTCAAGAAGCGATCAACCTGTATGAGCAATTAAAAGTGATCAGCCCCAAAGCAGGGGCTTATCTGCATGTAGCCCAGGTATACAAGGATATGTCGGGCCACAACCTCACCGAAGAATACCTGGACAAAAGCATTGCTTATAGTCTTCAATCCTACCAATTGTACCAGTCCGTAGCCGATACCGCCGGCATGGTCAATAGCTTCAATATGCTGGGTGTTATATACCGGGACAAGGGTAAAATAAAGGGCAAGGAATACTACTATGATTCTGCCTGGCAGGTTTATGACAAGGCTTTGCAATGGGTACAATTATCGGGGAAAGGAGCGGAATATGCAGGCAAGCTATACAACAATATGAGCCAGGTATACCTGGAATACAAGAAAGATTATAACGGGGCATTGGAATACCTGTTCAAGGCAGTTGAGTTCAACAAAAGCCGCTATAATTTATCCAGTTTATCCTTTAATTATGGCAATATTTCCAATGCCTATTTAAGGCTGCACAACAAAACCCAGGCCCTGGTCTATGCCCGCAAGATGGCAGCCACGGCATTGGAATTGAAACGGCCTGAACGGTTGGTCAATGCTTACAAGTCATTGCATGAATCTTTCAAAGCAGGTGGCCAGTACGATTCGGCCCTCTTGTACTATGTACTGGCAGATAAACTGGACGACTCACTCAACAATGTGGCCAAGACCAATGAGGTGGTAGCCCTGCAAACGAAATATGAAACGGTTAAGAAAGAATCGCAAATACAAAAGCTGGAAACGGAAGGAAGTATAAAGAACCGGCGTATTGCCTGGCTGGCAACTGGCATCGTTCTCTTTGCGGGTATTGCCGCTTGTATGATCTGGCTTTATCGCCGGGTAAAGAAACAACGGCAGCAGATCGCTATCCAGTCGGGCAACCTGGAAATGATGATGAAGGAATTACATCACCGGGTAAAAAACAACCTGCAAATTGTAAGCAGTCTGCTGAGCCTGCAAACCTATAAAGTACAGGATGCCATCGCTGTATCCGTACTGCGCGAAAGTCAGCAGCGGGTACAGGCCATGAGTTTTATTCACCAGCGCCTTTACAAGAAAGATGAGCTGACGGCTGTGAACATGAAGGAATACCTGACTGACCTGGCGGAATCGCTGCTTGCCTCATATGGGTTTGACCGTGACCAGTTTGACCTGCAAATAAAGATCGAACGGGAAATGATGGATATTGACAAAGCATTGCCCATTGGTTTGATCATTAATGAAATGATCACGAATTCCCTGAAATATGCCTACCAGGATATTCAACATCCTTCCCTGCTGATCAGCCTTACGGAAGACATCAACCACCTGACTTTTGTGATCAGGGACAATGGTATTGGCATTAATGAGGAAAGCTGGAAACAAAAGAACAATTCATTTGGCAAGCAACTGATCAGCGCTTTATGTAAACAAATGAGGGCTCAACAAAGTCTGGTGATCAATGGTGGTACGGAGTTTACGATCACCATACCCCGGCAGGTAGCGTAACCAGGTGATGAACCTGAAAAACAAATGGCATGTCGACCGAAAAAGTAAACATACTAATAGTAGAAGATGAATCGATTGTAGCACTGGACCTGGCGGCAGGATTGGAAAATGATGGATACCATATTGCCGGTATTGCCGACAATGCTACAGAGGCCGGAGAACTATTTACGGCCAACAAAGTAGACATTTTGTTGATGGACGTGAACATTATTGGAGATAAAGATGGCATCGATACGGCCATCGAATTGTTGCAACAAAGAACGGTGCCCGTTATTTTTCTCACAGCCTTCACTGATCCCGTAACTGTAAACCGGGTAAAGCATATCCAGGCAGCGGCCTTCCTTACGAAACCCTATAATGTTGTCAACGTACGGATAGCGATTGAGCTGGCCATCAACAATTTTGCGATGGCCCGCCGGCAGGAATCGGCCGGCAAGGTAATACCCTTAGAAAAAAATACGGAACGCCCCCTACCCGATACAGCGGATAAAGAGACGGTATTGCAGATGAATGACTACATCTTTGTCAAGAACAACTATGTATTTGTAAAGATCAGGTTATCCGACCTCCTGTATATTGAGGCCGACAATAATTATGTGAATGTGATTACCCTGGACAAAAAGCTGGTGCTTCGTTTGTCTCTGAGCCAGCTGCTGGACAAGATCAATTACAAACCCCTGGTGCGCATACACCGGTCTTACGCTGTTAATATCAATGCCATTCAGTCGTTCAATGACCAGGAAGTACAGATCAATAAAGCCGAACTGCCCATTGGCCGTAACTACAAGGAAGAGTTTCTGAGAAACTTCGACTTCAGGTAATCTACATTCACCCACATACTTCCTGCGTTCACATACAAAATCCGGTCGTTCACATACAGCTGGAAACCAAACGCCCCCCTCCCCTGTATTTTAGCTGCTCGGGATTTAGTCAGTCCTAAGTGGTGGTTTCCTAACAGGTATTACCCTTAGACCAGCGTCGGGGGCAATATCAATTACAATAAGCAGGGTGACAGGAGTGCCCCTGCTTTTGTATTTTAGGCCTGCCTGTACCAGGCAGGATTAATAATCATACTCCCGGCGGAACATATTCATCCGTACGCCCAGGGTAAATAAAGAGGTATTGCGATCGGCTACCACATCTGAGGTCAGGCGCCGTATCAGGATGGAAGCATCCAGGTAAAGGTTTTCTTTTACCTCATAAGATGCCAGTAATTGGGCATTGATGCCAGTTGATTTAGGGCCATTGGGCAATTTGAAACCATAATCTCCGGCCCGGGTACCATTTGTCATAAAAATATTGCTGCCCACATTGCTATTGGCGGTATCTGTACCCTGCTGCCAAAGGATCAGGCGGGCCGAGGTAGTCCATTTGGGATGGGGCTGATAGCGGATAATACCAATGGCTTCAATAAAATTAGCTCCCAGTGGGTGCGCCAGCGGTTGATTATAGTGCGTATAATTAGCCATTGAATCAGTGTGGGAATAGCTAAAGGGACGTACCAGGTTGATCTCCCCCTGCACGTCCAGGTTCTTTACGCTAAAGGCATCAATGTATTTGGCACCGGCCTGTATGCCAAATTTATTGGCCCACCATCCTTTACCATCTTTGATCTCTTTCAGCTTAAATTCATCCATCATCAACTGTCCATAAAACTGGAACCGCTTTGCTACATTGGCTTTTATATCCAGACCAATGATGGCATTATCGGCACTACCGGCCTGCTGCTCGGAAGCCCGCAGAAAAATAATGGGATTGAGGTAAAGCAGATCAAAATGGTTTTTGCGCCCAAAAGTTACTGCTTCAAATACACCTATATTGAGCCACCTGGTCATTTGCATGCTCAGGTGGTGCATTGCTGTATATTTCCGGTCCAGCAATTTATTGCCGGCACTGATATCAACTGTTTGAGGCACCAATTCCATGAACAGGTTCGTATAATCCAGCTTCCAGATCCTTGTATGGATCTTCAGGAACAGGTAGCTATTGCCAAAATCGCTGAGGAATAAGCTGCGGTAACCATTACCGATAAAGTTCTTATCATAGCCAAACTGGAAATCCAGGTATTTAGCTGCGGTGAAGTTGATAGAACCGCGGGCATCAATGTAATCAGTGGCCGTTTTTTTAAAATCCTTGTAAAACCCTACACCCGGTACGGCATCCATGCCAATGATACGCTGTTGTACAAACAAGGGGCCCCTTTCCTGGTTGTCGGTAAAATAGGCCGAAAAGCCAAGTCGTTTGGCAATCATCCCCCGTATAGCAATCCCCTTGGAATTTAAAAATATCCGCTGGTCGGTATTATCACTTTCTATCGATTGCTGTTGTTGTATGACGGGATTCACCGCCAGGAAAAAATCTTTTTCATTTACCTCCAGGAAATTGGCCTTCGTTTTATAGAAGGTATTCCAGAGCGGGCGTTTGCTGGCAAAACCCGTGGTATCACCTTCGACCCATTCTGAATTGTTCATGAACAAGCTCTTCAGGTTGTATTGGTCTACCGCCGATAAGAGAATACCACCCGCTTTTTGAAGGGAATCAGCATATTCACCTGCTTTGACCGCCAGGCGGCGGCTTAATGGTTTTAAGGTAGAAAGGTTCAGGCTTGCATTATTCTGCAGCTTGATTTCCAACCTGTCCAATATTGCCTGGTGCTTATTTCCCTGGGGCAGGTAGGAAGATTGGGCCAATGAAACAGCCGGAAACAATAAAACGGATAGCCGGAGAATGGATTTTGCGATAAATTGCATGTTCGATTGTTTAAAATAGGTGCGTTTGGGCCTTTGGCCTCCTGAAGCCGTGCTTTCAAGAGAATTTCACGGAACTATAAATTAGCAAAATACATACTATTCAGAATTCAAGATATGCAAAATTACCTGATTAAGAATATAACCGTAGTCAACGAGGGCAAGTCAACAGTCAATGATGTACTGATCAAGGACGGACGAATTGAGCAGATAGGCACCTCTATTCAGCCTGGCTTCGCAGTTGTAGAAATAAATGGCGAAGGGAAACATTTATTGCCCGGTGTTATTGACGACCAGGTGCATTTCAGGGAACCAGGACTTACGCATAAAGCTACTATCTATACCGAATCCAAAGCCGCAGTAGCCGGTGGCGTTACCACTTTTATGGAAATGCCCAATACCATGCCCCCGGTATTTACCCAGCAATTGCTGGAGGATAAGTACAACATTGGTGCCAACACCTCGCTGGCCAACTATTCCTTTTTTATGGGTACCAGCAATGATAACCTGGAGGAGGTATTGAAAACAAATGACCGCAAAAAAGATATCTGTGGTGTAAAAATATTTATGGGTTCCTCAACAGGTGGCCTGTTGGTGGACAATTACCTGACGCTGGATAAAATATTCGGTGGTACTGAGGTGTTGATCGCTACGCACTGTGAAGATGAGAAGATCATCAAGGCCAACCTGGAACGTATAAAAAAAGAAAAAGGTACACTTGAGGCCTCCGATCATCCCCTGATCCGTGATGAGATTGGCTGCTTTGAATCTTCTTTAACAGCTATCCAGTTTGCCAAAAAGCACAATAGCCGCCTCCACATATTGCATATCAGCACTGAAAAAGAGCTGCAGTTATTCACCAATATGATACCGCTTGACCAGAAGCGTATCACGACGGAAGTATGTGTACATCACCTCCATTTTACGAGTAATGATTATGCCACCCTGGGCAATCGCATTAAATGCAATCCGGCTATTAAAGCCCCCCATAACCGCAAGGCTTTATGGGAAGCCCTGTTGGACGACCGGTTGGACATAATCGCCACTGACCATGCGCCCCATACCCTGGAAGAGAAAGGGTACGAGCGTACATCTAATGGCAGTTTGCAACCCATACCAGGCAATGGAGGTTATGAAAAATCCCATGCAGGCCTGCCGCTGGTACAACATTCCCTGCTGATGATGCTGCATTATGTACAACAAGGGGCCATCTCCATCGAAAAAGTAGTGGAAAAAATGAGCCATGCCGTGGCTACCTGCTTTCAGATTGCCGACCGTGGTTATATACGGGAAGGCTACCGGGCTGACCTGGTTATTGTTGACCTGCAGCAACCTTCTACCGTTACACCCGCCAATATCCTCTATAAATGCGGCTGGAGCCCCCTGGAAGGCTTTACTTTCCCGGCCACTGTGACAAATACTTTTGTCAATGGTCACCAGGTTTATGGAAATGGGGTATGGGATGAATCTCAAAAGGGACAACGTTTATCATTTGACCGATAATTAGCTTAAATTGTCCGGGCACTATGGAATTAGACAATACCACCTACAACGACCTATCCATTTTTCAGCATGAAGAAGAGTTCTCTATTTTTCATAAGCTGAACTTTACCCGTACTACCGAAGGCCGGGAGTGGCTGTTGAAATTCTTCAATAATCCCTTTAGTGAACTGCGCCAGATACAGGAAACGCAGCAGATCATCCGCACTATTTACAACAATATCAATAACTGGCCACTCACTATTACCAATGGAACGGTAATGGTGATCTCACGATTTTATGACAGCAATATTGATGCAATGCCCGGGGCCAATTTGCTCAATGGGCTGACCTATAAAGTATTTCATGCAGCCGACTTTTCATTGGTAAGGTATTCCCTCACCCATTTTGCCGATTTTGTACGGGGCCTGCATCAATTGATCGAGCTGTTTGAGAACAATGAAGCACCGGTACTGATCCGCTCCTACCTGCACCGCGCCAAAGACCTGATGAACCGGAAGGAGATCCAGGAATTGCGCCATTTACCGGCAGGCACCAAATTCAGTCTTACCCAAACCATCTACTATGGGGCCTATGTAAGGGATCATTTTAAATCACAGGTTTTTGAGCTGATCAATATTTATGGCCGCTTTGATGCCTGGTATTCCATGGCCATTGCCATGCAACGTTTTCAGCTTTGTTTCCCGGAATTTATTGTCCAGCAACAACCCCTGATCGATGCCAAACAATTGTACCATATCCTGCTGCCTACTCCCATACCTTATGATGTGCAGATGAGTAAAGAAAGCAATTTCGTTTTCCTTACCGGCGCCAATATGGCGGGTAAAAGCACTTTCATCAAAGCGGTAGGTACTTCCGTATTCCTGGCACACCTGGGCATGGGTGTACCCGCAACTACCATGCGGTTGACCACCTTTGATGGCCTGCTGAGTAATATCAATGTAGTAGATAATATCGTGAAGGGAGAAAGCTATTTCTTTAATGAAGTACAACGCATCCGCAATACGATTGTAAAGATCAATGATGGCCGCAAATGGCTGGTACTGATAGATGAGCTATTCAAAGGCACCAATGTACAGGATGCCATGAAGTGCTCTTATACCGTGATACAAGGATTGATCAAAATAAAAAGCGCCCTCTTCATCCTCTCTACCCACCTGTATGAAATAGGTGAAGACCTGAGGAAGTATCCCAATATATCCTTCCGGTATTTTGAGACTACCGTGAATGGCGATCAGTTGCACTTCAGCTATCAATTAAAAGAAGGCATCAGCAATGACCGGCTGGGCTACCTGATCCTGAAGCGCGAGAAAGTAGTAGAGCTATTGGAGCGCCTATAACCACTCCTCACTATCCACGCCGATATTTCAGGTTTTCCTATATCTTCATCCACAAATCCCCCGGCATGAAGAAAATGGCTATCCTGCTACTGGTATTGGTATTGACTGTTATGCATCCTTCCCTGGCCCAACAGCCCGGCGCTGCCATGGATGTACAGCATTACACTTTTGCAGTTACCCTGAATGATGACAACAACAGCATACAAGGCAAGGCCACCATTGAAGTATTGGTACTAAAGGATATCCGCTCCTTCACCTTTGAATTGGTATCCAAACGTGCTGATGGTAAAGGGATGACGGTGCAGCAGGTTTCGGAAAACGATCGACCTGTAACCTTTCGTCAATCCGCTGATTCCATCCATATTGACCTGGTAGCAAAAGCAGGAGAAAAGAGAGTGGTAGCTATCACCTATGAAGGTATCCCAGCCGATGGCCTCATCATTGCCAACAATAAGTTCAAACACCGGGGCTTTTTTGCCGACAACTGGCCCAACAGGGCGCGCAACTGGCTGCCCTGTGTAGACCATCCTGCTGATAAAGCTCCCGTGGATTTCCTGGTTACTGCCCCCAACCATTACCAGGTAGTGGCCAATGGTATACAAGTAGAGGAAACATCGCTCCCCAACAACCTTAAACTCACGCATTATAAAGAAACCACTCCCCTACCCATGAAGATCATGGTAATTGGGGTGGCGGATTTTGCTGTTCAGTATGCCGGAGATGTACAATGCATTCCGGTATACAGCTGGGTATATCCGGAGAACAAGGACAAAGGTTTTTATGATTATGCACAGGCTACTGAAATACTGCCCTTCTTTATTAAAAATGTAGGTCCCTATGGCTATAAGAAATTGGCCAATGTGCAGTCAAAGACCATGTTTGGTGGATTGGAAAATGCAGGGGCCATCTTCTATTCTGAAAACTCTGTAACCGGTACCCGCAAATCAGAATCCCTGCTGGCCCATGAAATAGCCCACCAATGGTTTGGCGATATGGCCACTGAAACAGAATGGGCGCATATCTGGCTCAGTGAAGGCTTTGCCACCTATATGACCATCCTGTATTTTGAAAACAAATACGGACAGGATACGGCCCGGATGATGTTGTTGGAAGACCGTAGCCAGGTGATAGCCTATACCCGGAAAACGAAGAAGCCCATAGTCGATTCCTCTGTTAAAGATTATATGGCCTTGCTCAATCCCAACTCCTACCAAAAGGGTGGATGGGTATTGCATATGTTACGTGATCAGCTGGGCGATGAAATATTCTGGAAGGGCATACGCGCCTATTATGCAAAGTTCAGTGGCAAAAATGCCAGTACAGACGACCTGCGCAAAAGCATGGAAGAAGTTTCGGGTCGCAACCTTAAACAGTTTTTTCAGCAATGGCTGTATACTCCTGGTCATCCAGTACTGGCCATGAACTGGCAATACAATAAGGATAAAAAAGCGGTATCCTTTACTGTGCGGCAGGAACAGGATATCCCCTTTCAATTCCCGCTGGAGTTATCCTTTTACGGAAAGAACCATACCTTCCTGTTCAATAAAACCATCACCATAAAGGATAAAGAGTCCACCCTGCAGGTACCCGTGGATAGCCAGGTAGAAGAAATAGTGCCCGATCCTGGCACCAAGCTATTGTATGAAGGTGGTATCAAAAATTAGTCAACTGGCCCTGCTGTTTCCCGTATTCTATACCTAACGGTTGCACGATGTATTATATTTTTTATTTATCTTCCTGCTCCAACCAGCCAGATAAATAGCCAATATTCATGCTTGTAAAAACCTTTGGAAGCGCCGTGTATGGCGTTGAAGCCATTACTATTACTATTGAAGTAAATGAAATGAGTGGGGCCGATTATTATATCGTAGGTCTGCCCGACAGTGCAGTAAAAGAAAGTCTACAGCGGGTGGAAAGCGCGCTCAAAACCAACAATTTCTTTATGCCGAGGCGTAAACTGGTGGTCAACCTATCGCCGGCAGATATCAAGAAGACCGGTTCCGCCTTCGATCTGGCCATCGCCGTGGGCACCCTCGCCGCTTCAGAACAATTACTCAATCCAGAAAAGTTAAAAGATTATGTGATCATGGGGGAGTTGAACCTCGATGGTTCCATTCAACCCATCAAAGGGGCATTGCCCATTGCACTTACTACCCGCAAAGAAGGCTTCAAGGGGCTTTTATTACCGAAACAAAATTGCCGGGAGGCAGCCATCGTTGATGGCCTGGCGGTATATGGCGTGGGGCATATCAATGAGGTCATTCAATTCTTCCAGGAGGAGCAATCGCTTCAGCCTGTAAAAGTGGATACCCAGGACAGTTTCTTTACAGATCAGCATCAATTTGATTTTGACTTCACGGATGTGAAGGGCCAGGAAAACATTAAACGGGCCATGGAAATAACAGCTGCTGGTGGCCACAATGCTATCCTGGTAGGACCGCCGGGTGCTGGTAAAACCATGCTGGCAAAACGGTTGCCCACGATATTACCACCGCTGTCCTTGCAGGAAGCCCTGGAAACTACCAAGATCCATTCCGTGGCAGGTAAGCTGCCTGATCATGCCACGTTGATTGCCAAACGCCCTTTCCGTTCTCCACACCATACCGTGAGTGATGTAGCGCTGGTAGGTGGTGGCGGTGTTCCCCAGCCTGGTGAAATATCGCTGGCCCATAATGGAGTCTTATTCCTGGATGAGCTACCCGAGTTTAAAAGAACCGTATTGGAAGTAATGCGGCAACCCATTGAAGAACGGAGGGTAACTATTTCCCGTGCAAAAATGGTGGTTGATTTTCCGGCAAGCTTTATCCTCGTAGCGGCCATGAATCCTTGCTTATGCGGTTTTTATAATCATCCTACACGGGATTGTATCTGTCCACCGGGACATATTCAAAAATACCTGAGTAAGATATCCGGCCCCCTGCTGGATAGGATTGATCTTCATGTAGAAGTGACACCAGTAGCCTTTTCAGAACTGACCGTCCCCCAAAATGGTGAACCATCTGCCGTTATAAGAGAGCGCGTTATCAAGGCCAGGGAAATTCAGGCAGAACGTTTTAAAGCTTTGGCAGGTACCTACTGTAATGCACAGATGAGTAGTAGACAACTAAAGCAAATATGTACAATCAACACGGTAGGCTTACACCTGCTTAAAACAGCCATGGAGAAGCTTCATCTGTCTGCCCGTGCTTATGACAGGATATTAAAAGTAAGTCGCACCATTGCGGATCTGGCCGGCACTGTGGACATCAAACCGGAGCATATTGCCGAGGCCATCCAATACAGGAGTCTGGACAGGGATGGATGGGGCAAATAACCGGACCGTCTTGTTAACAATAAATTAATTCAGGCTTCTGAAAGATGCAGCCCATTTTTTAGGCGCTTCCATCTCTTCAGTTTTAACGTCATCGGGAAAGAATTTGGCGAAGATCATCCTGAAAGTCTGCGCTGCTGTTTTACGTACGATGCGCATATCGAGCCAAAAATTAGCATTGCGGATGTAGAAGGCGTCAAACTGGTAACGATGAAAGATGCTTTCAAAGTTCTTGGTAGGACCACGATAACCTTTTACCTGTGCTAAGCCAGTAATACCAGGTTTAACTGTATTTCTGAATTTATAATTGTGAACAACAGAGGAAAAGGCATTGCAATCAGAATGCATATGAGGCCTTGGGCCTACAATGCTCATATCACCAATTAACACATTAAAAAACTGTGGAAATTCATCCAGGTTTGACTTACGCAGGAAATTACCAACCCGGGTAATACGTTTGTCATTCTCTGTAGCCTGCTTTACATTGGCCTGGTCATTTACTACCATGGTCCTGAACTTCAGGCATTTAAATCCCTTTCCCCAACGGCCAACCCTGCGTTGAACAAAGAAAACAGGTCCTGCTGAGTCGAGTTTGATCAGTAAAGCTATAATGGGAAATAACCAGCTAAGGAGAAATATGATCACCAGGGAAGAGAGTACGATATCAAATATTCGCTTGAATAAGAAGTAGTTACGCTTCTCAGTAAGATAAGTTCTTAAGGCGGTAGTGTCAACAAAAGGCCCCGTCTTTTTTTCAAAGGACTGGACTTTGGAAAAGGTCGTTATCATCATCGTTAATAGTGCTTTTCCTCCCCAAAAGGGAAGGCCATTCAATAATAATTTGTTTCTACTTACGCCTTTCTAGCTGCAAAGAAAGCAAATTTTACCAACAATGTCATTCCATTAGATATGAAAAATGTTAAAATTTTCCTTACTCAGATGAATGATCTATAATCAAATAGCTTTCAATTGACATTAGCCCATCCCTAAACGTTGCTTTATGAAAAATATTTTAGAATAACCCAATAGTTAGCCTAAAAAATTATGCCTGTTAGTTTAGTGCACAATTTTCAGTACAGAGTTCCCTAAAGACCACTATCTATTTATGAGGAATAACGGTTGTTTTTGGCATAGATCCAATCGTCAACATAATCTATGCCCGTATTTTTCGACATGGTTGAAAAGTCGTTGGCATGGAGGAATTTAAGGACAGCCTCTTTTGTGAAAAAGCTGTTATCGGATAGCCGCTTACCCAAAAAGTCGTGGCAGGATATGGCCGCATACTTCACTGTAGAGATAGCGTTGAACTTACGGATAAGAAATTGTTCAGCCCCCTCAATATTGACTTTAAGGTAACTGATATGATCAATTTTGTTCCTTTCCAAGAATTCGTCCATTGTAAGGGCATCAACTAATACACCTTCTTTCGTATTTAATACTGAATTGGAGATATGATCATTCGTATCATCGCCAATTTTTAGTTGTCCGTTATGGTCAGCAATCGCCAGATTGAAACATTCAACATTCGGCAATTGATTGTCCCGAACATTGCAATTCAAGATCTCAAATGTAAAGGGAGAGGCCTCGATGGCATAAACCCTGCCACTGGACCCTACTATTTTACTCAGGCATATTGTTTCTGTACCAATTCCAGCCCCCACATCAATGCATACATCTCCATTAACAGGTTTATAATCAACAAAATAAACATCATCCATAAATCTTGTAAGTTCAGCAATGTCCAGCCTGATATTAGGGAATGCTTCATTAATGATCCATCCCTTTTGTTTATGTTTCCAAAAGCCTTTTTTATCATAGGATATGCGACACCCTTTACCTGCCACCATACTAGCCGCAGTTAATAAAAAACCGCCTAATCTGTAACACTTCCAATTAATTAATCTTTTGGCAACAAATGAAACCATTATATTAGCTTTGCGTTTTTTAAAGTGCTCAAAAATAGCCGTTTTCGACTAGTTATTTACAGATCGTTGGAATTTGCTATCGGGATCATAATCAATGAAAAAAAAGATTGTCAGGGATATTTCAGCTAGTACATCCCAAGTTATAATCAATCAACTGGCCGGGATTATCATATTCTACATTACCTCAAAATACCTGGACAAGAGCATTTTTGGTGAGATAAACTGGTCCCTTGCTTTCCTGATTACAACTTTTAATATCCTTGGATGCGGCATTGACCAGGTAATTATCAAAAGAATAGCTTCTGAACACTCGGCCGGAAAAGTATTACAGTTGTTTATTGGCCATACCCTGCTATCAAGTGTTCTTTTCTATTTGTTATTAGCAGCCGGCTATTTGCTAATCCCCTCATTCTTCAATCAACATTATTTACTGATCATCTTATCCGTCAGCCAGGTTTTGGTCTTCCTTGCCTTGCCATACAAGCAAAACGCCATTGGGAGAGAGCGATTCAGGCTGCTTATGATCATGTCAATCTGTTCTAATGTCATCAGGGTTATTGGCCTGAGTATTCTCTTTCTTAGTGGGCAGCTTACCATCCATAACGTACTCTTAATTTTTATTATAAGTTCCTTCACTGAATGGTTGGTATGTATTCTGTTGACAAAACTGGTTGTTAAATCAGCGGTCATGCCCAAGCTTAACTCCAAAGCCTACCTGGAGCTAATCAGAGAATCCTTGCCACAACTGGGTTCGGTTATATTTAATTCTGCTGTGGCCCGCTTCGACTGGATATTGCTCGGCACATTGACCACTTCAGTAATAATGGCCGAATACAGCTTTGCTTACAAGGTATTTGAGCTATCGACGCTCCCCTTATTGATCCTCGCTCCTTTACTACTACCAAGATTCATTCGCCTCTTTAAAAATGAGGAGCTGGTATTGCAGAAAAAAGATCAAATATTACTTCTTATCAGATATGAGATCATTATTGCCTGCCTGATTTCACTTATTCTTAATATTAGCTGGGTCTTTTTTATTGACAAAATAACAGATGGGAAGTATGGTGCCGTCAATAAATACAACATCTTTCTACTTTCCTGCACCATGCCTTTTTTATATATCAATAATATTTTATGGTCAATTAATTTTTCCAAGGGGAATCTTAAGTTGATTTTCTTTATTATTACCATTACCTTCATTATCAACGTTACCGGAGATGTAGTTCTGATCCCCTTCCTGAAAGCAGAGGGTGCAGCATTGGCTTATTTACTGGCAATAATCATCCAGAGTATTTTTTATGCCAAAGCAACGAAGCTTAATTTTATGAATAACATCTGGTACTTACTCATTATATGTTTTTTATGCGCATTCGGCAGTGCTCTGCTGGTACATTGGTTTACTGATATGGTTTGGATCCAATTGATTATTGCTGTAACATTTTATTTTTTGGCGCTTTTTTTACTAGGTCAGATAAAATTTGCCGACCGGCATGCTTTTAAGGAGATTACAGGAATATGAATATACTTTTCATTTGCAACGAATATCCCCCAGGCAAGAGTGGTGGCATTGGTTCCATTACCAGAAGCCTCGCCCGCCAATTATCTTCTATGGGGCATAATATATACGTGGCCGGCCTTTATATTCCCGGATATGGAGAAAAAGACTATGAAGAAGATCAGGGAGTCAAAATATGGAGAAAAAGGCTGTTTATCGACAAAGGATTGATCAAAAACAACTACTCCTTTACAGATACAATTCTGCTCAAACTCTTTAGAGCAAGTGGCATACTCGGTTGGGACACTACAAGAAGCATCCATTCGTTTTATGAGTTTTTACTCACGCTGATTGAGGAAAAGAACATTGAGGTTATAGAATGGCCCGATTTTAATGAGTTCTTTTATCACTTGTCTTCAGCTGGCAAGTGGCCGCTGAAACCGTTACCCATACCATTAATTGTTAAGCTTCATGGAACATCTTCCTATATTAACAATCAAATAGGTGAAGCTATAAACCCTAAGGTTTATAGCATTGAAAAAAAGCACCTGGAACAGGCTGACGCACTTGTATCTGTAAGTAAGAATACTGCCGAGAACTATAAAAAGTTTTATGGGATTACGCAACCTATAAAGGTTTTGTATAACTCAATTGATATTCCCCCTTATTTGTATGATACGGAAAGTACCTCCCAAACTATTGTATTTACCGGAACTCTTACCAGGCTAAAGGGCATCTATTCATTGCTGAGAGCCTGGAATATTGTACATAAAAAGAATCCATCGGCAATGCTTAGGATTTATGGAAAAGGGCTCAGTAAAAACCTTATCAAAGAAATTGATCCATCGGCACTTTCTTCTGTACGTTTTGAGGGATTTGTAACACGGGATGTGCTTTATCATACCATGGCAACAGCCTCCGCAGCAATTTTCCCTTCCTTTACAGAATGTTTTGCCATTGCACCACTTGAAGCCATGGCTGTTGGGTGTCCGGTAATTTACACCAGCCGTGTTTCGGGCCCCGAATTGATTACCAATGAGGTAAACGGACTTTTAGTTGACCCCGAAAACTACCAGCAAATAGCTGAATCCATCACAACCCTTCTCGAAAACCAGGCAATGAGAAAACAGTTTAGCATTGAGGGACGAAAAACCATCGAAAACCATTTTACAATAACCCAATCTGCAAAGGATCACCTTAACTTTTATTCGCAGGTAATTAGTTATTACAATGATCAACATGCGTCAGCTTCTTAAGGAAGCATTAACCAAACTACAATCCTACATTCAACAGATCGACTGGAGATTGTTGGTTTTTCTTATCCTCTTTTTGAATGTAAAACTATTCATCAAAGTAGTAGCGACTATCCTTATCTATATACTCAGGCCCAATTTGAAACTGGGCTTCAGTTTTCGTTCTTCTAAACTTCCCTTGTTTTATATTGCCATGATATCAATTACCCTGGTCAATTGGGCATTGAATAAGGGGTTTGTAAGTATTCATTACAGTGCGGTATGCCTATTGGGTATCATATACTGGGCATTAGCCATCCTAGCCATCCATCAGATCAGGCTTTCGATAAACACCAACGATACCGAAAAAATCCATAATACCGTATTAACCTTTTTTGTACTTAATGTATCCATATCTCTACTTCAATATGCCTTCTTTGCCTTTAAAACCGGGACAATAAACCTCTATCAATACCAGGGAGAATTCCAGCATTACTTCATGGGGACAGGTGATCTAATTAGAGGGATTAGCTTCGACATGTCCACGACAAATTCAATGATCAATGCATTTGGCGTGGTATACTTTCTTTTCAGGAAAAATATCCCTCTTACGATTCTGTGTATGGCAGGACTACTGATGACAGGAAGTAATTTTACTAATTTATTCGTTGTACTGATTCTTCTATATCTCTTTATCTTTAAAAGCAACCGGGTTCAAAAAAGTGTTATATCCATCTGCCTTTTTCTGTTTGTCTTGTTCATTGGTAATATCTCACCCCAAAACAATAAGTACATCGCCGTTGTATTTGAAAGTTTATTTCAAATACAATCTCCCCCCACCAAACCCGGTATCCCAACCATCCATTCTGCAACTCCGCCTACCATTCGTATATTTAGTGAGGAAGAGAAAAAACAACAAATAGCAAAACAATATCTTGACAGCCTTGAACTGGCTTATCAGGCAATGAAGCGACAAACAACAAATAGTCGTGTAACCAATGTTCCTCCCAATCTTAATATCCTAAAACCAGATAACCAGGCCGTCACCCATCAGCGGAAATTAGATACTACTGAAACACAAAAAAAACTGTTAAAAGAAGCGCAGGATCCCATTAACCTTCCTTTTAAAGTTATGGCCACCCAGCCAGATTATCTGGCAAAGATCCCTGGAAAACTTATCGCCTTTAGCCAAACGATGGACTTTTTCAAAGAAAACCCAGCCAAGCTAGTGACTGGCCTGGGTACAGGCAATTTTTCCTCCAAATTGGCCTACCGCGCAACCGCATTGCATATTGCTGGTTCTTATCCGGAAAAGTTAAAATATATTAGCCCCTATTTTCAGGCGAACCATTTTTCCCTGTATCTGTATTATTTTGGCAAAGATGCTGAACTACACTCGCTAACCAACGCCCCCAATTCAACATTTGATCAAATCCTTAGCGAGTATGGGATCATCGGTTTTTTTGCCTTTATATTCTTGTACTTGCTCTTTTTCCTTAAGCACTTCAAAAAGTTGACTTATGGTATTCCACTCATACTTCTCTTGCTAGCAGCCTTTCTTATGGATTACTGGTATGAACAATTGAGTATTGTGATACTTTTTGAATTACTGTTATTGTTAAATATTAAGGAGAGCCAGGTTGCAGAAAAAGAAAAAATATGAACAACGTCAAAGTAACTGTGTTAATGCCTGCTTATAATACAGAAGATTATATTGCCGAAGCAATTACTTCTATATTGGCACAAACATTCACAGACTTCGAATTTATTATAGTAAATGATGGGTCAACTGACAATACAGAGAAGATTATTCGATCCTTTAAAGATCCAAGGATCGTTTTGATCCAGCAACCCAACGGAGGTGTTTCCAACGCATTAAATACCGGACTCAAAAATGCACGCGGAAAATATATTGCCCGATTTGATGCCGACGACATTTGTTTAAAAGACAGGCTGGAAGTTCAATATCAGTTTATGGTTTCGAACCCCGACTATGTATTAGTGGGGAGTGATGCAGATTACATCGACGTGCATGGAGATTTTATCTTCTCTCCCAAACACAAGGCCTATGAAAATGAAGAAATCAAGCAGCTCCCCCCTTCAATATGCCCTTTCTCGCATGTAACAGTTATGTATACAAAAGAAGCAGTTGTTCAGGCCGGTGGATATAGTGAAGACGCTCACACCTTCGAGGATCACCTGTTATGGTCAAAAATGTTGCCATTGGGGAAAGTTTGTAACTTGCGGGAGACATTTGTAAAAGTGCGTTTTAATCCAGCATCCATAACGATTGATGAAAAATGGCGGGGAGAAAGGTTTAGGGAGATTAAGTATCATGCAATAGAAAAAGGAACGATCAGTCACAGTGAAGGAATAGAATTGCTGCAAATAATCCGTCAGCAAAATGTAAAAAAAATAAAATCCGGATCCTATCATGCTTTGTTGGCAAAAAAATTTCTTTGGGATAACTATATTCCTCAAAAAGCCCGGAAAAATGCCCTTGCATTAATTAAGCTTTCTCCTTTAAGTGTCGAAGGGTATGGCTTGTATATGCTTTCCCTTCTGCCCCAAAAACTCATAAAAAAGATATACAATTCCCTGTCAAAGTAAGCACAATGGTTAAGCTACTCAATAAACTAATATCGCGCTTAAAAGGAAATGCTTATCAGATTGATCAGCAAATACCGGCTTCTTATATATTCTCGTTATTATTTTCCAGGGGGATAATGCTATTAAGAGGTTTTTTTAGCCGCATCAATAACAAAGGTTCTCTCTTTATAGGAAAACGTGTTGTCATCAAAGCAAAATCCAAAATTAAGCTTGGACGGGGGGTGACCATTGGCCATTATTGCTATATAGATGCACTATCTACTGAAGGAATTATTATGGGAGACAACGTTTCATTGGGAAAATATGTCACTATTGAATGTACAGGAAATCTTCAATCACTTGGAAAAGGGTTAAAAGTGGGAAATAATGTAGGCCTTGGAGCCAATAATTTTTTTGGAAGTGCAGGTGGCATCGAGATAGGGGATGATACCATTCTTGGCAACTTCATCAGTTTCCACGCAGAAAATCACGTATATTCAGATATTAATATACCTATACGCCTCCAACCTGTTACCCGAAAGGGAATAGTTGTTGGCAAAAATTGCTGGATTGGGGCCAAAGCTACTATTCTTGATGGCGCCATTATTGAAGATAATTGCATAATAGCTGCGGGAGCTGTTGTCAAAGCTGGTAAATATCTCTCAAAGGGTATCTATGGAGGTATTCCTGCTAAACTCATTAAATTCAGAAACGAATAATTATGCGATTAAAAAGCGTTTGTTGATATGAACATTTTGATGATCTCAAGGGCCTCATTGTATAATAATCCCGGAGGGGATACAATTCAAATTACAAATACCCAAAAATACCTCATCGAAAAAGGAATAGCCGTAGACATAAAATTGACTAGCGAAGCGATTGACTACTCATCCTATGACCTTTTGCACTTCTTTAACATTACACGACCTTCCGATATTCTGTTTCACATTAAGAAATCCGGAAAACCCTTTGTAATTTCTCCGATTTTTGTAGAATATGCAGAGTACGATAAAAACTTCAGGAAAGGAATTTCAGGACTTCTTTTCAGGCTTTCTCCTCCCGGCGCCATTGAATATTTTAAGATCGTTGCCAGAAGAATATTCAATGGTGAAAAAATAATGAGTCCGGAGTACTTATGGCTGGGACATAACAAGTCAATCCAGAAAATCCTGAAGGCTGCTGCACTCCTACTACCCAATTCACACAGTGAATTTAAACGATTAAAAAGCCATTTCTCCTTAGATATTCCCTACCTGGTTGTTCCCAATGGTATTGAAGAATCCCTCTTCGGTCAATCCCTTGTTCCTGAAGAGGAAAAAGAAAAATTACTGGTATTATGTGTCGCCCGAATAGAAGGTCTGAAAAATCAGCTACAGCTAATAAAAGCACTAAATAATACCAAATTCAAATTATTATTGATTGGTAAGCCGGCCAACAACCAGCTTAAATACTTCGAGACCTGTAAAAAAATAGCAGCGCACAATATTACTTTTATTGATAAGGTTCCTCAGAAAGACCTTGTTCAATATTATAAAATAGCCAAGGTCCACATACTCCCAAGCTGGTTTGAAACTACTGGTCTTAGTTCTCTGGAAGCCGCAGCTATGAATTGCAGCATTGTCATTACAGATAAAGGAGACGCTAAAGAATACTTTCAGGATGATGCTCATTATTGCGATCCGGCATCTCCGGCAAGCATTCTCCAGGCAGTGGAAGAAGCAGCGCAGGCAAAATATAACTCCGGCTTACGAAAAAAAATACTTGATCAATATACCTGGCATAATACAGCATTAAAAACACTTGAGGCATATAAGCAGGTCTTAAAGAAACCATGAAATTAAATATAGGCATACTAGGCAGCAGAGGAATTCCTAATCAGTATGGAGGATTCGAACAATTTGCAGAATATCTCTCAATCGGGCTATTAAACAAGGGGCATAAAGTATCCGTATACAGCTCTCACCAGCACACCTATCAAAACAAAGTATGGAATGGGGTGCAAATACTCCATTGTTACGATCCTGAGCACAAAATAGGGACAATGGGACAATTCATATACGACCTCAATTGCCTCCGCGATGCCCGCAAGCGAAACTTTGACGTTTTGCTTATTTTAGGATATACCAGCTCCTCTGTATGGCATTTCCTCTTTCCAAGAAATTCTATCATCATTACAAACATGGATGGCCTGGAATGGAAAAGAACAAAATTCAAAAAAAGCGTACAGAACTTCCTGAAATTCGCCGAAAAACTGGCTGTCCGTCATAGCGATTACCTTATTGCAGATTCAATTGGCATCCAGGATTACCTGCAGCAAAAATATAATAAAACATCTCAGTTTATCCCTTATGGAGCGGTCATAGAAACCTCTTTCTCTGAAAATATACTGGAAAGCTATAACGTTAAAAAAGAAGCCTATTTCATGCTTATGGCCCGCATGGAGCCAGAAAACAATGTAGAAGTAATTCTTGATGGTTTCCACCAATCCTCTTCTGATTTCAAATTCCTGGTAGTTGGAAATCCAGGTAATAAATTTGGAACATATCTTGTTAATAAGTACAAAACTGATACGCGGATCATTTTTTGTGGAGCCATTTATAATCAATCACATGTACATAACCTTCGGCATTTTTCCTATTTATATTTTCATGGTCACAGTGTTGGGGGTACCAATCCTTCCCTATTGGAAGCCATGGCCTCAGCTTCTTTAATTGCAGCACACGACAATCCTTTTAATAAAACTGTGTTAAAAGACAATGCTTACTACTTTGGTACAGCTACTGATGTGTTGGAAATAATAAAGGCAAATGTCCGAAATCAATCATACACAATATATACTGACAACAATCTTAGACTAATTGAACAGCAATATTCCTGGGAGAAGATCATTAATGATTATGAAGAGTTTATGATTAATAGCCACAAAAAAACAAAATAGTGAAAAACACCCTATTCATAAAAGACTCCATCGTTAATAAAATCAGTTTTTATCATTTAGCCCTATTTTTAATACTTCTGCCCTTTGATCGTTTTTACAGCGAATTGACATTGATCAGTTTTCTTGTTCATACCGTTATTAACTTTAAAAAAGAGCAGCTAAAAAAACTCAACAAAGATACCCTATGGCTATCAGCTCTTTTTGTATTAACGGCAGTAACAACATTCTATTCAGCAGACAAATCACAAGGATCCAGTTTGATCGAAAGAAGGCTGGGTATCATTCTATTTCCTCTCCTCCTTGGCATTAACCCCTTACCACTCAGCAAGTATAAATTGACCTTGTTGAAAATATTTTCCATCACTTGTGCTGCAACTATTGTTTACCTTTTCATTTATAACCTTATTGTTATTTACTATAACAATCGAAATTTATCCGATCTTTTCTCTTCTTACTTCCTTAACCATAACTTCTCTGCACCTATAGAAATGCATGCCACCTACCTTTCCATGTATGTGCTATTGTCGCTTGCCTGTTGCATGTACCTGCTTGTAAAGGAAGGAAAGAAAACACGACTCTTATATATCATCCTGATCTTCATTCTGCTAACTGGCATCATTCAACTTTCATCCAGGGCCGCAATGATTGCAACCTTTGTAATTGTAGTGGTGGCATTCCCATTAATGGTGCTACCCAAAATGAAACATAGATTGATCTTATGGGGCATTGCTGTTCTTTCATTAGGCTTGTTTTATATCTCCTTATCAATATTTGAAGACCTAAAAACCAGGAATATAAAAGCATTGGTCGAAGACCTGAGTACGGCTCCACCCACCCAAGACAGGTTGGAGCCCCGGGTAATACGTTGGGAATGCGCCTGGGAGCTATTTACGTCGTCTCCAATAATAGGGTACGGGAATGGAAGTGAAATAAAAAAACTCAAGGAGAAATATTTTGAAAAAAAATACTATTTATCCTTTCTGAACGAATTAAATGCTCACAACCAATATCTTGGATTACTCATCTCTTATGGAATAATAGGACTCTTGCTATATTTATACATCCTATTCCGGGGAGCTAGATCAGCCATCGCAAATTGGGATTTTATTTTTGCCTCCTTTTTAATCATCATCATTATCGTTTCCATTTCTGAGAATATCCTGGATGTGAACAAAGGCATTTTCTTTTATGCATTCTTTATAACCTTTTTTTTATACGCCAATAAATCGAATGGGGCCTCCAGTGATAAAAGCCCCATCCCCCAAATTGACCATGAAAGTCAGGTTTAGCGAACGGAATAATTTTAACATTTAGCGTTAAAATTTGTTATTTGTGGTAATATGAAAATTCTTCTTACATACCTAAAACCTCATAAATGGCTGGTATTCCTCGTCTTATTGCTGGCCGCCATCAATATAGGGTTCTCCCTTGTGGATCCTATCATTTTTGGTAAACTGGTCAACTTTGCCACCTATTACAATGACCAAACCAAGACCGGCACCAAAGGTTTTGACTGGCATAAATTTCTATTTAATACCAGCCCCTGGGGAGTGGTGCCTCTACTGCTCGCCTCCATTTCCGTGGCCATGATCAGCCGTATTGCAAAGAACTTCCAGGATTATTTCATGACCGTGGTAGTCCAAAAGTTTGGAGCTAAAGTATTTACAGATGGCCTTAAGCAAGCCATGGGCCTCCCCTACCAGGAGTTTGAAGACCAGCGTAGTGGTGAGACACTCTCGGTATTGACCAAAGTAAGGGCCGATACCGAAAAATTCATTGGCTACTTTGTCAATATCCTGTTTACCGTGGTGGTAGGCATTGTCGTGGTATCTGTATTTGCCGCAAGGATACACTGGTCGCTTCCGCTCGTATATTTCGGAGGTATCGGTGTATTGATGTTCATTTCCAACTTACTGAGCAAAAAGGTCAAGACCATCCAAAAAAGCATTGTCAAAGAAACGACTTCACTGGCTGGGGCGACCACCGAATCACTTAGGAATATTGAGCTGGTCAAAAGCCTGGGACTTACTGAGCAGGAAGTAGGTCGCCTTAACCGGAATACCTATAAAATACTGGGCCTGGAAGTCAAGAAAGTAAAGCGCATCCGTAGCGTAGCTTTTGTACAAGGAACTTTTGTAAATACCCTGCGCCAGGTGATCCTTTTCATTATGATGTGGCTGGTTTTTAGACATAAAATGAATGGCGGCGAACTTGTAACCATGCAGATCTTCTCTTTCTTCATCTTTGGCCCCTTACAGGAAATAGGAAATATCATCCTCTCCTACCGTGAAGCCGAGGTATCCCTCAACAATTTTGAAAACCTGATGAAGAAGCAGCCTGAACCAGCGCCTGTTGAACCTAAACACCTGGGCAATATCCAAACCCTCGAATTCCAGTTTGTAGGATTTAAACACCAAACAGCCCAGCAAAAAGCTATTGACAATATCAATTTCTCGGTAAGAACAGGCGAAACCATTGCCTTTGTAGGCCCTTCCGGATCAGGAAAAACAACCCTGATGAAACTATTGGTAGGCCTATATCGCCCCCAGGAAGGCAAAATACTGTATAACGGCATTGACGAAACTGCTATACGCTATGATGACCTGCGCAGCCAGATCGGTTTTGTAACCCAGGATACCCAATTATTTTCCGGCACCATCAAGGAAAACCTGTTGTTTGTAAACCCTTCGGCAACCGATGATGACCTGCTCGATGTTTTACAAAAGGCCGCCTGCACCAACCTCCTGGTACGGGCCGAAAAGGGAATCGATACCATGATCGGTGAAGGAGGACTAAAACTATCGGGTGGCGAAAAACAACGTTTATCCATTGCCAGGGCCCTGTTACGCAAGCCGCACCTTTTAATATTTGATGAGGCAACCTCTTCGCTTGATTCACTCACAGAAGAGGAGATCACCAATACCATCAAACAAGTGTCTTCACAACGTAACCAAATTACCGTACTCATTGCCCACCGCCTTTCTACGATCATGCATGCCGACCGCATCTTTGTATTGGAAAAAGGTGATATTGTAGAAACAGGCACCCATGAAGAATTGCTGGAAGATAAAGGACTCTATTACGCCATGTGGCGCCAGCAGATAGGGGAAAGAAAGAAAACACTGGCAGCTTAACTGTTCAATTCATCATTGACTGTTTAGTTTATTCATCCCGGAAAGTGGGCAGGGTTTATCATGCCTTGCAACTGTTGGCAGATAGTTTATCTTTGTAGCCATGCCAGCATCCAAACCAAATTATTTCTGGAGCATCCTGACCATGAAATGTCCTCGCTGTCGCCGGGGTCCTATGTTCAGAAACAATAATCCCTGGAATCTTAAGAAAGTCTTTGACATGCCGGACACCTGCCCGGAATGCAAACAACCTTATGAGCTGGAGCCAGGTTTTTATTATGGAACAGCCTATGTTAGCTATGCACTTTCGGTAGCCCTTTCAGTAACCACCTTTGTAGCCTGGTACGTCCTTATTGGTATGTCTACCAACGATAATCGCTTTTTCATTTGGCTAGGCACCAACGTATTCCTGCTCATCTTCCTGCAGCCGTGGCTTATGCGCCTCAGCAGGGTCATTTACCTTTACTTTTTTGTAAAATATGATCCGGATTACAAAAACGACCACCTGAAAGAGGTCAAATAATACGGGCTACCACTACAATAAAAAAGAGGACTTAGTCTTGTTCCCGGTTATCCCGTACCCCCAGGATGTTGGTAAAGAAATTGACCCTGGTTTCTTTCTCCATATCACTAAGTTCTAATTCCAGCGCCCTGGTACTAAGAAAGATTTCCAGTAGCGATAAAATCAAAGAGGCCATAAATGCAGCAATACATATAGCAAATATAATATAGCTGGCTTCCGTCCAGTTCCGGAAAATACAATACATACAAATTACACAAAACAGGAAGCTTATTACCCCAAGCGCCTGCATGGACCGTATGAGCCTTATCCTTGTTCGCAGGTTTCGGATTTGCTGAACTATATGCTTCTGGTTGGGGTCTTTTTTGTATTTATCATGCAGGTTGCGTATGAGGCTGGCAAGGGCCAAAAACCGGTTAGTATAGGCCAGCATAAGCAACGATATGGCCGGAAATAGCAAAGCAGGGGTGGTAATGGAGAGCTCCATAAAGGTTTGTTATGTTTAATACAACATTGCACGCAAAAAAGCTGTCAACCTGGCAAATAACGGTAGTTTCCGTTTATTAACAAACAGGTCTTTTTGCTTGATTATCTAAAACAGCCTATTTTTCCATCTGAAATTTAACCCATGCAGCGGCTTATTCAATTCCTCTTCTTGCTCCTTATTGGATTAATGATAGGACTTAATAATCTAAAAATACTTTCCCAGGAATATCCCGGCTTTTTAAGCTCCTTACCTATAGAAATATCCCCCGACAATAAATTATATGTGTTTGTTTTCAAAGCAGGAAAGATATTGTCATTTATTGCATTGCTGGGTTATCTCTTTATACTAATCGACTTTTATGGTCCAAAAAGGCATCAAATAACAAGAAGGCTGGAAGGGCTTTGCCAAACAATATATAAAACAATAAAGGCCAATTATGACTTTATCATTCATTACCATAAATGCCTGAAAATAGCCTTTATCCTCTTAGCCTTTATATTACTCTTCTTTTTATTTAATGTCCCCTACCATTATGATGAAGCCTTTAGCTACCGTTATTTCACTGGTGTAGGGTGGCTTAGAACAATCACCTTTTATCCTTTGCCCAACAATCATATATTTTATAACGTTATTGCAGGGCTATTCACGGCTTTACCTCTGGACTCTGAAATAACTACCAGGCTTCCAAGCCTTATTGCTGCCCTAATAGCCGCTCTCTATTTTTTAAAGTTATGTTCACTGTATTTTTCTAAACCACTTTCCCTATTTCTGGCTTTTCTTTTTGCCACTGTTTCTCCCGTTATCTTATATGCAGTTCTGGCAAGAGGTTATGGCTTTTTAGCCTGTTTTGCCGTACTGCAGTTATACGCAGCCAATAATCTTATCAACAACTACAACTCATCCAGGTATAAGTTTTTGTATTACTTCTCATTTGTGGCAGGGCTTTATTCTATCCCTTCCTACCTGTATTTTGTATTTCCTGTTCATCTCTTGCTTTTCCTATGCCTGATTGCCCGCAATAAATTCCCCTGGAAGTATTTTATGATTGATAATACCATTGCACTGGCCAGCCTCGTCATACTTTACGGTATCGTGATATATTTCAACTCCGCCAACGCGGTGTTTAAGCCTAATGGCACGCCCAGGATGGAATATGTCGAATTAAAAACTGCCGTATGGGCCCACCTCAATTCCACCTGGTTATGGCTTACCAATATCAAGTTGCCCTATTTAAAAGCAATTGCGATTCTTACTCTCGCCCCACTGGCTCATATACTGATCAATAAAAAAGCAACCTGGCTTGCCCTGGTTACCCCCCTATTGATTATTTCTCCCATTGGGATCTTATTCCTGCATAGGGTAATCCCATTCGAAAGAACATGGATCTACCTGATCATTCCTATAATACTGTCATTGGGATTCGCCATTGACATTATCTTGCAATTGGTTAAGAAATGGGCTTCTGATATTTCCTCAAAAAGCTGGCTGACAGGCATTACCTCAATAGCCGTTTGCTCAATTATGCTGATTAACTTCTCTAATTTCCGGCACCCCAATCCGCAGGAATATGCCCTCGACTTAAATATCCGGGAAACACTCAAAAAGATCAACCCGGAAATTAGTATGGCAAGTACTATGTATATGACCTGGGAAACACATGAATTTTATATCGCTGAACAAATACTATACGTAAGGCAAAAAAACAATCCCCAACGCCCCCTTACTGTAAACTATGAAAAACCCAGCTTTGAGGAGGATATCATTATTATTAACCCTCAAAAAGGTATCAAAGAAATGCCGCAATTGGCCAATTATCGACTTACCGGTTATTTTAATGATTATTATGCACTTTATCTGAAAAAGTAATTCCAGCGTAAACAATTCAATTTGAATAAGAAATTAGTAGGCACCATTGCCATAACAGGCTTCATTATTGATCTGATAGCTTTCTATCCGGGATTTATGGCTCCCGATACCCTTGATCAATATTCCCAGGCTCTCAGTAATACCTATGGCGATTGGCATCCACCCATAATGGCGGGCTTTTGGAGAATGCTCAACTTTATCCATAAAGGCCCGCTGATGATGCTTGTGTTCCAATTATTGTTATTATGGTCAAGCTTTTACATCCTGGCAACAAGCTGGTTCAGTCAAAGGAAACATTGTTTCTTATTGCTCTTCCTGTTATTCCTGGCCCCCTATGTCCAGAATTTCGCCGGCTATATCATTAAGGATGTACAAATGGCTCTGTGCTGGTTGCTTGCCTGCTGTATAATACTTCGTGCGAGCTATCACAAAAGGAAAATGACCCAGGCCGAATCAATTTTTTCCTTTGTACTCATTACCTATGGCACATTGATCAGGATAAATGCATTGCCTGGAGCAGCAGCCCTCTATTTCTTTTGGATTGGTAGCCTTTATACCAACACCGTAAAAAGATTATCTCTATTAGTAGTAACCATAGTACTTGTGGCAATTCTACCCAAGGCACTAAACAAATACCTGTTCAAAGCAGAGAAATTGTATCCAGAATACAAGCTCATGGCCCATGACCTGACCGGAATTTACATCTCCACCCATGTTTCCTATTTCCCCAGGTTTATTCAACAATATGCCGGATTTGATACCGCTTACCTCAGGAGCCAATATACCCCTGCTACTTTCGATAATATCTGGTGGAATGCAGATAACAAACGGCTCTTTCCTGGCCTGAACGATAGCACCAATAAGGAATTATTTATTGCCTGGAAAAATGCGATCACTTCGCAAAAGGCCGCCTACCTGGCAAATCACTGGAATGGTTTCTTATATTATTTGCGGATCAAAGAACGAAAGGAAGTACAATTTTTTTATTATTTCCCCTTTATACATCCCAATGAGTATGGCTTTTTACTCCACAAGAATATAGTACGTACTGCATTCTGCCGGTACATAGAAAAGAATAGCAGGATGCCCTACATGAAACCCTGGTTTTGGTTCTTGCTGCCTCTGTTGCTCATCATCATTACATTGCGCCAACCCGGGAGCCCTTTACAACTGGCAGGCTTATGCCTGTCAGCCTCCTCACTCCTTTATTTGCTACCTCAATTCTTCATCTACCAGGTAGACACCGAATTCAGGTACTTTTATTGGAGCTGTATTGCTGCAGCTTTGCATGTAACACTCTTGATAATCAACTATCACTCAAAGAACAAGAAGCCCGTCCCCGGTATACCAATAAGTAGTATGTAGTTGTACCGTTAGGGATATAAAAAGCCATAAAAAAGGCCCTCCGCAATCACGAAGGGCCTTCAATCCTATGAAAATGGGTTAGTACTACCCATTAATAACGATGCCGTTTTAATATTATTATGTCCCCATCGATTACAGCCCGGTAAACGACAGTGGCACATTCAGCTTGATACTGAAATTCCTGCCCATATTGAATACCCCTGTGCGGCCAGTTACATTGTTGACGGCTGTGTACTTCAACCTGCTCAGGTGGTTTTGATAGGCCACATCCGTAAGATTGTTAGCCGCAATATACAAGCTGAATAAAGTCTTGCCTTTACTGACAAATTCCCCACCCAACCCGGCATTCAGCAAGCTATAGCCGGAAGTTTTGGTCTCCGTATTGTAACCTGTAAAGGGACTATTCTGTGCAAAGGTATTGTCCAGTTCCGCCTTAACATATACATGGCGTATCCATTTGCCCTTGGCAGCAAATTCCGCTTTTACATCATTGATCAAACGGGCGGCAGGTATAAAAGGCAGGTTCTTACTACCATCCTGCTCCTGGCTCAACGTACCACGCACTACCGAAAAAGTGTTCTCAATGTGTAGCCAGTCTAGTGGGTGAGGATGAATATCCAGGTTCACTTCTGCCCCATACAAGCGCGCATTGTGCTGGTCGAAACGGAAAGCAAAAAATTCATTCGTCCCATCTACCACTATCGAATCACCACCGCCTGCCGATTGCAGCTTACGATAATAGATGAAGTTCTTCACCGAATTGTAAAATACATTGGCCGCCAGCGATACATGTTCAGTATTCAACTCAACACCTCCATCTACCTGGAAACTGGTTTCCGACTTCAGGTCACGCTCTCCATATTCATAACGGTTGGTACCTTCATGAGCGCCATTACTAGCCAGTTCCGGAATACTGGGCGCCCGGAAGCCACGCGCTACATTCAGTTTAAAAGTTACCGCTTTACTGGCTTCATAGCTCAACCCTACGCTACCTGACACGTTTGAGAAACTCTTTGTAAATCCTTCAAACTTAACATCAGTTCCATCTGCCAGCTTTTTAGAATCCAACGAACGGTTATCAAAACGTACCCCACCGCTTAAAGTAAGGTTATTGATCCGCTTTTGCGTGTATACAAAACCGCCAATATCAAATAAGGAGTATTCAGGTATCAGTGCCTCAGCACCTTTATTCTTATTGCTTTGCTGCATCCCATTCACCCCAATCGTAGTTTTCCAATTGTTCTTTTCCGCAAAGTGGTACTGCACATTATAATTGATCGTATTCAGATCAAAATACAGTTCCTTTTCACCCGGGTCCAATACATTGCCAAACTCCTGCCGCTGGTTACGCTGATAACCTACCAGCACCGTCAGCCTGTCCTTTCCGATATTAAAACTATTATCCGTAGCGACCTTAAAATGCTGGATCCTTTGATGAGGAACGAAAGGGTCCGTAGAAGTAAAATCCTTGCCCCCGGCTATCACATCTTCCGCAACCCCATTATTATCAACTGGCTTTAAAAACTGTCCCGTCACATCGTCCCGTTCTCCTTCTACCAATCCTACGCGCTGATCAAAATTGCTCACATACAGGTGACTGAATCCCCATTGCTTGTTCAACCCAACATAACCTCCAAAATTGCGCTCATTGAATTTGGAATTGAATACATAACCATCGTATTTATTCTTATAATCTGCTGCTGCTTTATAGGAACCATAGGCGCCCCAGATAAAACCCTTGTGGTTGCCGCCGATATCTGCATGCATGCCACGTTGCCTGTTATTCGTTTGATAAGTACCAAATACATTTCCACGGATGCTTCCTTCTGGCGCAGGCAATATCGAAATGACATTCACAACCCCTGCCAGCGCATCACTGCCGTACATGAGCGAGGCCGGTCCTTTAAGTATTTCAGCCTTCGTTACATTGTATTCATCAATCTCAATCCCATGCTCATCACCCCATTGCTGTCCTTCTTGCCGTATACCATCGTTCACAACCACTACCCTGTTATACCCCAAGCCACGAATAGAGGGCTTTGAAATAGCAGGCCCCGTTGAAATTTGAGTAACACCTGGTGTTTTACTCAAAGCATCGATCAGGTTGGTGGATACCCCACGCAACAGCTCTTCCTTTTTCAGGATGTTTACCGGCACAGGCGTTCTCCGTACCGAAGTGGCAGATGATACACCGGTAACAGTTACAGCTTCATTTTCAGCATACGAGCGCGAAAGTGCAAAATCCTTATCCGTATTGCCATTCAGCGTTATGGATTCAACGATCGAAGCATACCCCGCAAAACTGACCTCTACCAGGTATTTGCCCGATGGAATGTTCTGCAATTTGAATACTCCTTGTTGATTTGTGGTACCGCCTACTTTAAGATCAGGAAAAAGGATCGAAGCCCCAGCCAGCATTTCACCCGTTTTAGCATCCGTTACTTTTCCAGTGAAGAACACATTCAGCACAAAATTATTTTCGGCAGGGGCAGTATGCAGGGCAGGTGATTGCGCCCGGGCGCCCAGGCAACTTGTTATTACCAGTACTATATAAATAGAAAGCTGTTTCATAGTTTGTTTTATCTGTCAATATAGAATTCATAGATACCGTTACCGGTATATGCCAATTGCTTCACCAACCACAATAGCTGGTAAATTACATGATATCAACAAACAGGGGGAGGGCCGCGTAATGAGTGAGAGAATAAGGTAGTTGAATGAACCTGGCTGGAAAAGGAGCAAGGTGCTAAAGAATAATCCTGGTAAAATCCCAGGTCAATGTGTTGACTGTCGGCCGTAAAAGGCGATTCTGCCACCAGGCTCTGGCATTCACAATTAAAACCCGCTTTACTAACTTGGGTCAGGGTTGATTTTGCCTGATTACTTACCCCATCTGTATGACTAACGATCCAATCATGCAGCACCTTCTTGGGCATATTGCTGAATGCAAAAAGCACCAGTAAAATACCTGCCAGCGAACGTCTTAATATGGGGTGTTGAAGGCTCAATCTTATTGCTACTGCGTTGCAAATTAAAGCAATTACTGCACAACAAACATATTAATTTCCTAATGAATGGTTATCGGTACCCTAACCAGTTACCAAACAGTTTGTTACAGTAACCCGGGGCCTTACTTTTTGAGTACTACCGTAAACAATGAGCCTTTGCCGGGTTCACTTTCGCAAAAGATCTTTCCATTGATCTCCTGTACGATACGTTTTACGATCGAAAGTCCCAACCCCGTTGAAGCCTCTCCATCGGTGGGTTGGGAAGATATTTTACTGTATTTAGAGAACAGGTAAGGCAATTCATTTTTTTCTATCCCCACCCCTTCATCACGCACTTTAATGCTCACTGCATCCTGCTCATCACTGATACTGATCCACACATTTTTACCATGTGGTGTATACTTAATAGCGTTTGACAGCAGGTTTTCACAAATACGGGTCACCAATTGCTTATCACTAAGCAGGAAAAGATTCTTACCGGGCATTTCAGCATGTAATTGGATCGCTTTCCTGGCAGCCACCGGCCTGAAACTGTCAATCACTTCCTCTGCAAAGATCGTCAGGTCAAAACTTTCCAACTGCATCCTGTGGTCAGCAATATCCTTTTTCTCTACATCCAGGATGCGGCGGATCATCTCTTCTCCATTCTTACTGGCCTGCACAATTTTACCCAAAGCTTTTTGCTGGTCTTCCGTTAATTGGCCCGGTTCCGATTCAAGCACATGCCCCCATACCTGGATCGTAGTGAAGGGCGTACTTAAGTCGTGCGATACAATACTGATCAGTGAGTTCTTCTCATAATTCAGTTCGGCCAGTTTTTCATTTTGCTGAACGATCAGTTCATTAATATTTTTTAACCGGCGGTTGGCATTCCGTTTCGTAATAAAGGCAATAGCAATCAGTACCCCTATTACTGCCATGGCAATGGCTAGTATCGTCACTATTTTAGTGCGCAATGCCTCCTTCTCAACCTGTTCCTTCAACAACCTATTGGCTACTTCCCTTTCTTTGGCATGAAACCGTTCCTGCAACTCCGCTATCGTTTTGTATGTATCTCCATTTATAATGGCGGTATCCAGTTTATACCATCTTTTAAGGTTATCATACGCTGTATGGTAATCTCCTTTGTATTCGGCCAGCTTGGCCAGTATTGCATACGAATCTGCTTCCTTTCCTTTTGACTCCAACTCCAGCGCCAGCTTCATTGCCAGTTGACTGTATTTGGTAGCAGAATCGAATCGCTTTTGTTCACTGTAAACATCTGCCATATTCAGCAGGTCCACCCAAAGGTCGCCGGGATTATTAGCCAGGCGGTGCTGCTCATAATTGCGGCGGAAATAAATAAGCGCCTGGTCATAATTCTTTTCCTGGCAAAACAGGTTACCCATATTATTATAGGTACTCGACAGATCGATCTCCTTTTCATAGGGCTTGCCATAACGGATGGCGTCATTCAATAATACCCGCGCGCTATCAAATTGCTTTAACTGCGTATAAATAACTGCCAGGTTATTATACGTATTCACCAGGTCATATACATCCCCTGTGCCTTTTGAGATCCTGGCAGCCTGGATATAAAATTCTTTGGCCTTTACTGGTTCTTTGATATTGGCATAGGCAATGGCCAGGTCACTCAAGGCAGCTTTTTCATAGGCTACATCGGTTAATTTCCTGGCAGCATCCAGCGATTGCAGGTAATATTCGATGGCTGTAGAATAATTATTATTCATCTCCTCATAGATGCCTTTGAGGCGAAGAGACAGCACATCCCCTTTAATGAACTGTAGCCGGTCTGATTCTTTTTTGATAAGTACCGCGTAATGGAACATCGAATCTGCCTTGTCTTCCGAGAAATCCAGGCAGCGGTCATACAGTGCCTTCAGGTAAGTAGTATCAACCTGGGCAGGGGCCTTGATAAACACGCAGAATAAGGAAAGGACCAGTAACCAATATTTCATTGATTAGCAGATTACTGCGGCAAGATAACGAATTCTGGTGTTTGGGTAGTTTTAATTAAACTAATCGATAAGCCTGTTTTTAAGCGCAAATTTTACCAGGCCTACGGTATTGTTTACGCCCAGTTTGGCAATCAGGTTCTTTCGATGGGTTTCAACCGTACTGACACTCAAAAACAGTTTCTCTGCTATTTCCGAGTTACTGTACTCCTTACAAATCAGGGTGAGTATTTCTATTTCCCGCCGGGAGAGTATTTCATCTACTTTTTTGTCCTCAATGGTAATCGTATGGCGGAAATCCTGTTCTGTATCCAGGATATTGATTTCCTTACTGAAGTATTTTTGACCATCCGCAATGGAATGAAGTGCCAGTTTTAATTCATCAATACTGCTATTCTTGAGCAGATATCCCTGAATATCATATTTAACCAACTTATGGATATAGCGGGTACCCCGCATAATAGTAAGGTAAAGGATCTTCAGATCAGGTTTCACCACCCGGATCTTCTTCAGCAGGTCTTCTTCCTCAATATCAGGCAGATGTACATCCAATAACAGTACATCAATCTCCAGTTCGGGTAGCTTTTGCAACAAGCTTTCGCCTGTCAGGGCCGACCCCACTACCTGCATCCCCTCTTGCTTATTGAGCAACAATGTCAGGCCCTCCAGGTATAATTCGTGGTCGTCAGTGATAAACAGTTTCAGCATAGTAGGTTTCGAATCGGTTACTTTCAGTAAAGCTATCGAATTGTATGGATTCCCAATCACCAGCAATTTAAAACTATTTACTATATGAGCACAAAAAAGCCCCTTAAGGGGCTTAAATTTCATATTCGGGAGGCGGAATTGGAATTTTACCGCGTTTTGAGCATCGACCTTACCTGTTGGATCGAGCCATTCTGATAACGGGCATAATATACCCCCACAGGATATCCATAACTATCAAAACTCAGGGTATATACTCCAGGGGCATACACTTTGTCAGTCAGCGTGCGTACCACCCGACCCAAGCTATCCATCACTTGTACCAGTGTATGGCCACCCTTTGTACGGAAAGTAATTTTAGTGCTTTCCACAAAAGGATTGGGGTAATTCGTGATCAGCTCTTCCCCCGATCCCCGGATAATATCATCCAACCCCGTAGTACCGCAGGCCGCATTCACCGCAATTGGTATTTGCTGGAAATTACGCAACATGATCGTTTCCAAGTCCGTCGCATTCACACAAAACCATTGCTGCAGAATTGAAGCATAAATACTGCGGAAATCATATTGGAAGGGTATATTGTCATTGACCGATGCCCCACTGGGAATAAAGGGGTTATTACCCACTATGCCCGGCCGCACATTTTTACCGAAAACAAACATCGGCGCTGCAGAGCCATGGTCGGTTCCCATACTGCCATTGGACTTGATCCGGCGTCCAAATTCAGAAAACGTAAGCCCGATCACCCGGTCCGCTACACCCAGTCCTTCCAGGTCATCCACGAAAGATTTAATAGCACTGGACAAACCAGCCAATAAATTATTGTGCGTACCAATCGTAGTATCCAATGAATTGACCTGATCCGAATGCGTGTCAAAACCTCCCGTCGTAACCATGTAAATACGCGTTTTCAATCCCCCTTTCACCAACCGGGCCACGATCTTTAATTGCTGTGCCAGGTAATTATTGCCAGGGTAACTTCCTTGTGAAGTAACTTTTGCTGCTGCCGCCCTGATCACATTCGAATACTGCTCCGTTTGCCCTGCTATAAGCCTTATGTACTTCAACTCCTTTCCCCAGGGCGTATCCGGTACAGGATCCTGTACCCCATCCAGGAAGTCATAGAAACTATTGGGGTCAAAAATATTCATGGCCATATTCATCACCGGGCCTTGTAATGCCAGCGAAGGGATAGCCCCTATCTGGATAGCCAGCGGGTCAGGTACCTGCGTATTGGGATAGCCATTGGGATAATTAGGATACTGCGTTCCCAGGTACCTGCCTGCCCATCCCGAACTGAGCACTTCCTCAGGATCAGATGCGCTCATCCAGATGTCCGTAGCCCTGAAATGCGAAAAACTGGGAGCAGGGATACCAACCGACTGTACGATCGATAATTTCCCTTCATTGAACAAAATCTGCATACCAAGCATCCCCGGATGAAGCGCTGTTTTATTAGTACCATTCAGTGACAGCACTTTATTCTGTGGTATCGCAATATTCTTACGTGCATTATAATAGTTGGCATAAAACTCAATCGGGATCACCATGTTCAGCCCATCATTACCCCCATTGAGCTGTACCAAAACCAATACTTTATCAGTATCTGTTGGCGGAGCACTCATCAACGCCTGTACCAGCGGCGAGGCGCCGGTATAAGCTTTTACAGAAAAGCCATTGATCAGTGCCGGCATCGTAATGGCGGCCGGCAAGCTTTGTTTGACAAAATCTCTGCGTTTCATAGCTATTGGGTTGGGTGTCAGGATAATTGGTATTCGGCCAGGTTCATGAAATATTTGTACATCGATTGTAAACGCATGTTTACCGTCTGGTAGGCTGTATCATTGCCCGGGTTATTAATATGCGCATTCCAGGCATTCGTCCAATAATAATCCTGTTCCTGGTTACTGAGCAATATCTGTTTCTTGATGGCAAGCCTGGAAGCATCCGACAAGGGCACCCGGTACAAAACAGTGAGTGAGTCATTGATCAGCGCATTGGGATCACCCGGGTTGGGAAGCGTTTTCGCAAATGTTACCGGATCGATCTTGAGCATTAAATTATCACGCATATAACCAATCGTTACCAGCATATCACTGTAAATATTCCGCTTGGGAAGCGTGTCCGAATTAATCCACATTTCATGAAACTGTGGCAATTGATAGTAGGCCGGCCAACCCGATACACCAGGAGGATCGCCAATATTCTGCTGCATATTACCTCCCATGTCCTGCACAAATGCCCACATATTATATACATGCCCATAATCAGTCGGAGCGGGAAAACTGACGCCAAATTCACGGCACAGCCCTACCGTAAGGTCTACCGGACTTTTGATCAGGCAACCCTGGTTCAGGACATCAAAAAAATGTTCGCTCTTGAATAAGGTGGCCAATACAGGTTTTATTTCCCAATTGCCATCCCGGAAAAGTTGGGCCAAAGGTTTGATCACATTTGTTTCCGTACTGGCATCAATAATGTAATAACAAAACCAGCGGTACAGCTTACGTACAATAAACTCCGATACCTCTACCTTTTTCTTGAAGATCATGGTGAGCATATCATCCAACTCCGCATCACCAGCCGTAGCATCACTGCGGCCCGCAATCGTAGTACCATAGAAAGACGAAAACACTTTACTGTTTGTATCATGTTTGGCAGGATCAAACTTTACCGTTTCCGTGGCCAGGTCAATCGTCCAACCCGTCAATACCCGCGCAGCAGCCATTACATCCGGTTCGGTATAATTGGGGTTATTTTCTTTTCCCAATGTAAATAGTTCCTGTAGCTCCCGTCCATAGTTTTCATCCGGCGCATCTTTGATATTGAGATAACCATTGAGGTAGCGCAGCATGGCCAGGTCGAGCGTAATACCGCGTACCAACTGCTTGAAATTGCCCAACCCCATTTGGTGCAGCAATACATAATGACGGTAACCGGCAATCCCATTTCGATACATACTGGCTTCCGTAGTAAAATGGTGGTGCCAGAACAGGATCAGCTTTTCCGTGATGCTTCTATCTTGGTTGATCATCAAACCAGTCCACCACGCTTTCCAGGACATGATCCGTTTATCATTTGCTTCTTCATCCTTAGTGGGCGTATTGACCCAGGTAGTACCTGTTGGGATACCCAGTTCAGGGTCACCGCCTGCAATACCCGTATTATCGTATGTTTTTATCGGAGGCGCCGGAGCGGGGGAAGTCGTTAACAAAGCATCTACTGCTTGTGCTACCGACATCGACCTGAAGTAATCGATGTCTGCTTTTTTAGAGCCAAACATTGTACGCTTTAACAAGTGTGCTACTTCGGCCGAAGTCCAGGGCCCTCCATAGGGAGCTAAACCAGAAGTGATGAATCGTAAACCAGCATACGCCTTATCTGCAGGCACATTGGTTTTTCTGTTAAGCAGGAAGAATGATCTTCTATCCATAGGTTTGATTTTGGGGTGGTCGCTTTGACCCATCTCCTACAAACAAAAATGCTGCCATTTGACCATAAATCACCCCAACGAGTACATTTCCTTGCTTTTTTCGTAAGAACACGGTAAAAAAGAAAGCAGAATACAGCATTTAGATTACAGAAGCCAGTTCGAAGTTATAACAAGGATCCTTGGGTGATATGCATAAAAAAAATGCTATGTCTGTGGCAACCACTAAACATAGCATTTCATTATTTCTGAATTCTTCTAACTAATATTCTCAATAATACCTGCTATTCCCTGACCACCGCCTACACAGGCTGTTACAATACCGTACTTTTTATTAAGCCTTTTCATATCATTGGTAAGCTGGATCGTAAGTTTCGTACCCGTACAACCCAATGGATGCCCTAATGCAATAGCACCTCCATTGATGTTCACTATATCGGGATTGATTTCCAGCTTACGGATAACTGCCAGAGCCTGCGAAGCAAATGCCTCATTCAGCTCCACCAGGTCTATTTGTCCCAGGCTCATATTGGCTTGTTTTAAAACTTTGGGAACCGCTTCTACCGGACCAATACCCATGATACGGGGATGTACCCCGGCCGAAGCACAATTCACTAACCGCGCAATAGGCTTCAGCCCCAGTTCATTCACCATCTTCTCTCCCATCACAATCACAAATGCGGCGCCATCAGAAGTTTGAGAAGAGTTACCCGCCGTTACCGATCCATTCATGGCAAATACTGGTTTCAGTTTTCCCAATGCTTCCAGACTCGTATCCTGGCGTGGCCCCTCATCCGTATCCACTACATAACTTTTTGTTTTCTTCTTTCCTTTCTCATCCACATATACCTGCTCTACCGTAACCGGCAGGATACCACTTTTAAAATAACCCTGCTGTATGGCATTGATGGCCTTTTTATGCGAGTTATAGGAAAAAGCATCCTGGTCCTCCCGGTTTACATTGTACTCTTTGGCCACCGCCTCAGCCGTAAGTCCCATGCTGAGGTAATAATCCGGATCCTCCTTTGCAATAGAATAAGCAGGAACCGTTTTCCATCCAGCAGTAGGCACCAGGCTCATGCTCTCCGTTCCACCGGCCACAATACATTCCGCTTGTCCCATCCTGATCTTGGCCGTAGCAATGGCAATCGTCTCCAGCCCCGATGCACAATACCGGTTCACCGTCATACCCGGCACCTCAAAACCCAGTGCCCTGGCGGCGATGATGCGGCCTACCTGTAATCCCTGCTCCGCTTCCGGTACCGCATTCCCTACAATTACATCATCTACCCGCTTAGGGTCCAGTTGCGGTACTGATGCCATAAGCCCTTTGATCACATCGATGGCCAGGTCATCAGGCCGGTAAAACCTGAATACACCCCGCTTTGATTTACCTACAGCAGTACGAAATCCTGCTACGATGTAAGCCTCTTGCATATAAAGAAGTTTATTGTTTCTGAATTAGGTTAGTTGTTTATGCAACTTTGTATACCAAAGGTAACAAGAAGCAAGTAGTTTTCAAAACACCCTGATCGACTACAATTAACCGCTCATAATCATTTACTTACAGCTAATCCTGGCCCTGGGCGGGTAAAGTAAAAGAAAGGCCCCTGTCCTGGCTGGATGCCTCCTTATTTTACCTGCTTCCCGGCCAGCTTTCGGTAAAATATTACCTTTTTACAGCGGCAACATTTGATAAAGAAATATCTTCGCAGCCGTCTATGTATACGTTTATCCGACAACTATTGTTCCTGTTTCCAACCGAAGGAGTACATCATTTTTCCATGAATGCTTTAAAGCTGGCCTGTAAGGTTGGTTTTATCAAGCGTATTGTAAGTAAGAAAAGCACCCCTGCCCAAAAGGGCCTGGGGCATGAGCTGTTTGGCCTGCATTTCAAAAACCCCGTTGGACTGGCAGCAGGCTTCGACAAAAATGCGCTCTACCTCAATGAACTTGAAGCATTGGGTTTTGGCTATGTAGAAATTGGGACCGTAACTCCCAAACCACAATCGGGTAATGACCAGCCTCGTTTGTTCAGGCTCCCTAAAGACAAAGCCCTCATCAACCGTATGGGGTTTAATAATGAAGGCGTAAAAGCAGTGGCCAAGCGGTTGAAAGACTGGAAAGAAAAGAAAGATGCCGAGCTCAGAAACGCCAATCACTCGTCACAAAGCGCTCGCCCATTACCACTCATCATCGGTGGCAACATCGGAAAGAATAAAGTAACCCCCAATGAAGATGCCTGGAAGGATTACGAGATCTGCTTCCGCGAGTTATTCGATTGGGTGGATTATTTTGTGGTAAATGTAAGTTCGCCCAATACCCCCGGCCTGCGTGAACTGCAGGAAAAAGACGCTTTAAGGAAGATCTTATCCCACCTCCAAACCATCAATCAAACACTGGCAGGTACTAAACAGGAACCTAAACCTCTATTGCTTAAGATTGCTCCGGACCTCACCCAAGAGCAAATTGACGATGTGATCGACCTGGCTCTGGAGATCAAACTCGATGGACTGGTTGCTACCAATACCACCATCAACCGCTCCAACCTTGAAAGCACCGAAGCCGAACTCAATACCATCGGAGCAGGTGGATTAAGCGGTAAGCCCCTCACCAAAAGGTCGACTGAAATAGTACAGTACATTACCCAAAAAACCAATGGCCAAATACCCGTCATTGCTTCAGGAGGCATATTTACTGGTCCTGATGCCAAAGAAAAATTACAGGCAGGCGCAGCCCTCGTACAAGTATGGACAGGATTTATTTATGAAGGCCCGGGTATTGTACAAAATATATGTCAGTCATTAACCTAAGCAAAGCAGCATAGATTAATATTCCAATTGGTGTAATAAATACCAACTTATTCAACTTATATATACAAATGGAACATCTTTTTACGACCGATAGTATCATCAGCTTTGTGATATTGGTTATCCTGGAAATCGTATTGGGTATCGATAATGTGATCTTCGTGAGCATCATTATGAACCGCCTGCATACCAAAAAAGAAATGAATAAGGCAAGGCGCTTCTGGATGATCAGCGGTATCATTGTGCGCAGCCTGTTATTATTGGCCCTGGGTTGGTTACTGGAACAAAAAGGTAAATACGTGATCCCTGAAAGCTGGTTTGGTAAAGGCTTCGATCTGGCAAGCCTCGTTATGCTGGCCGGCGGATTGTTCCTGATCTATAAAACAGTAATGGAAATTCACCATAAACTGGAAGGAGAAGATCCCAATGCTTCCACTAAAAATAAAAAGCCTTTGGGCCTGGGGCAGGCACTGGGGCAGATTGTAGTGATAGATGCTGTTTTTTCTTTCGATAGCATTATTACAGCCGGCGGTACCGCCAAACACGTAGAGATCATGATCGCTGCCGTGGTTATTGCCATGATCGTGATGTTCATGTTCAGTCCCGCCATCTCCAATTTTGTTCATGAACATCCTACCATCAAAATGCTGGCTCTTTCCTTCCTGGTCATGATTGGATTAAGCCTTGTTATTGAAGGCTGGGATTCCGAGAAAGCCCATGATCTTCACCTGAAGAACTATATCTACTTTGGTATGGCCTTCTCTTTCGGTGTGGAACTGCTGAACATGACTATGCGAAAACGACAGGCCAAACGGGTGGTGCAGTTGAACGCTCCATCCTTACCCTCCAACGAAGAAAACAAGGACGATGTAGCCCATTAATGTATCTTCAGTAGCGTAGCTGCTACTACACCCGCTGTTTCTGTACGCAGGCGATTATTTCCCAATACCACTGGTACAAACTGGTGCTGCAGTGCCATTTCAACTTCCCCAGGTGTAAAATCACCTTCGGGGCCTATCAGGATGATCTGAGAACTTTGGGAAACTTGTACTGCCTGCTGCAATTCCTGTCGTGTATCCTCCATGCAATGAGCAATAAACTTTTGCGCATGGAGCATTACTTCTTCCTGGCGGAATAACTGCTCATACCCAACCGGCTGGTGCAATACAGGCAACCAGCTTTGCTGACTTTGCAACATAGCGCTGACTAGAATGCTCTGCATTCTATCATGCCTGAAATGTTCCCTTTCCGTTCGTTCACACAGCAGGGGGATAATCGTTTGTATACCGATCTCAGTGGCTTTTTCCAGGAACCATTCAAAGCGGCTGGCATTCTTCAATAAGGAGATCGCCACCGTAATACGCCGTTCCGGTGCCGGTGTAAATTGCCCTTGCAAAATACGTACACCACATTTCTTCTTATGGTCATTAATGATTTCTGCTGTTAGCAGGTTGCCCATTCCATCAGTCAGCAATACCTGCTCACCAATTTGCTTGCGTAAAACCTGGATAATATGTTTAGATGCTTCCTCCGGTAAAGTAATGATATCATTTACTGAAGCCGCAGTTGCTATATAGAAGATCGGTAGGCTCATACTGCAAGTTAAGTGAAAGAAATTTCTACCCTGGTTGACACGAATTACCAAGCAGTAAAAAGCCCTCCCCGTTGCATATTTGGGAGGGCTTAGGATAGAAACCTCAGAAGTTTATAATATTTTATTAAAAAGGAGCATCATCATCATCTCCAAAAGGCATATCATTCATTTTACTACCGGCCTGTATAAACAGCTTGGCGCCACCACCATCAGCTCCTTCAGTAGGCACTGGCTTCCAGCTGCCGCCACCACCACCGGCGCCAATACCGCCAAAGTCATCATTCTCCATCTCTTCAAACTTCTGGATGTGCAGCAAGGCCCGCAGCTTGATCGTTTCCAACGAACCGTTCCGGTGTTTAGCTATCCGGATATGCGTTTCCCCTTTATTGCTTTCACCCATTTCATTGGAGGTGATATCGTAGTATTCAGGACGATAAATAAACATTACCATGTCCGCATCCTGCTCAATGGCTCCCGATTCCCGAAGGTCACTCAACTGCGGCATCTTATTACCTTCTTTACGCGTTTCCACCGCCCGGCTTAACTGCGACAGGGCAATGATCGGCACCATCAACTCCTTTGCCAGCGTCTTCAGGTTTCGCGAGATCGTACTGATCTCCTGCTCACGGTTTTGGTTTTTACCACCGCCACCACTCATCAGCTGCAAGTAGTCAATGATGATCAGACCAATATTGTGTTTATTTTTCAAACGCCGTGCCTTGGCCCTCAATTCAAATACGTTCAATGCCGCTGTATCATCGATAAAGATGGGCGCCTGAGCCAGCTTTTGAATACCCTTGGCATACAACTGCTTCATCTCATGCTCTTCCATTTTACCCCGTGAGATCTTTTCCAGCCAGATCTCACTTTCGGCCGAGAGGATACGCTGTACCAGCTGGGCCGAGCTCATTTCAAGGCTGAAGAACGCTACCGGTGTAGGCTTCCGCGCATCCAATGCCGCATTCCGCACCAGGTTGAGGGCAAACGCCGTTTTACCTACCGCAGGACGGGCCGCCAGGATCACTAAGTCAGAAGGTTGCCAGCCATATGTCACTTTGTCCAGCGAAACAAAACCACTCGGTACCCCCGTAATATCTTCCGTACGGTTGCGCATGTCTTCAATACGCTGTACTGTTTTCACCAACACACTGTCAATACTGTCGAAGTTCTTCCTAAGGTGATTATTCGTGATCTCAAATAACTTGCTTTCTGCTTCATCCAGCAGGTCAAATACATCTGTACTGTCCTCATAAGATTCACTGATAATTTCACCACTGATGCGGATCAACTCACGCTGGATAAACTTTTGCAGGATGATCCGGGAGTGTGCATCAATATTGGCAGAAGAAACGACCGCATTCGTAAGCCGCGTTACATAGTAGGGGCCACCCACCATTTCCAGCTCGTCCTTCGTTCTCAACTCCTCTACTACCGTCAATATATCGATGGGCTGGTTCTTTTGCTGAAGGCTCAGCATTGCCCGGTAAATACGCTGATTGGCATCCACATAAAAACACTCCGGCTTCAGGATCTCTATCACTGTATCGAAAGCGCTCTTTTCCAACATAATAGCACCCAGTACGGCCTCTTCCAGATCCTTGGCCTGCGGGGGTACTTTTCCATACACCATCGTACTCATGTCGATCGATGGCTTCCGGCGCTGCTTGCGGTCTTTATTAAAATTCGTTAACTCCATTGGTTCAATTGGTCAGTAAGTAAATGAGAACGTTGGCAATACAATCCACTGAACGCTGGTTTCTGCTTTAAGGGGACGGAATTTCCTGGTCACTCAATGCCGCCAAAGTGGCACTAATGACTTGCGGGTTAGTATTCCAGTCTTGTGTTACGAAATTGTTAATCCAGGGTTACCTGAATGTTACCGCTTTAGTCAGGACGGCGAATATATAACCCGGCAACGTCCCGAAAAAAAAATTCTGGAACCTATATTTAATCACCCGCAATTCACGAGCCGATTCACATCATTCATGGGGTTATCCACATTGATGTGCAGGATATTCCCAATTTACAAAAGTTTGGCACCCATTCCCAAAGGAAATTCACACACCTTGTGCGTAAGAATTATACCCTAAAAATTTGGTAAAAAGGTCCTTCAGACAAGATGCAGCAGCACTAAGGGTTTACCTGTTTTGGATAGAAGAAAACGCTTACAGCGCCTACGTTTTAACCAGGTCATAATTCGCAAACTGGCAAAAAATCAGTATTTTTAAATGCAAATTCAGAACAAAGCTTTACTGCTATTGTTTTATGAGCGATATTAGTGGAGAGATCAATTTAAGTCATCATGCGGGTATATCAATTAAGGCATTATGAGGTGTTGCTGAACGATCAGCAGGGGGAAGAATTGGAGTTACTCATCCAATATGAAAAACTCTGCAGCCGCCTCCTCACCACCAAAGCCCTTGCCTTTTCAAATACCATCGAAATCGCCCGCATCCGCCACTACCGCATGGAACGCCGCGCTCCCCGTATACACCGCCTCCTGGCCGAAACCATCCCACCATTCAGCTTCCTGATCAGCAAAAACTAACCTTATAGAGACCTTATCGAGACTTTAACGAGACCAACCTCCCACCAACAACCGTATACCATCCGCCTCCAAACCGTATCCCATACCTCCCTCAACTGCCCCTGGCACCTACCCGCTTTGTGGTATTGATTATCCCGGAAAATCTTCCCAGCTTTGCCCTTCCCCTCCCAACCAGTCACCTTTAATCCGGTTAAATCAGGTGTATTTCACCTTTTTCCCTGCCCTCTGATCAGACTACCTTGTAAGGAAAGATTGCTAACCTTTTCAAATCAACCCTCATGGCAGACAACAACATGGCTGATCCCCAGATCACCCGGGGCGGTAAAATAACCGCCGGCATACTCCTGGTCTTTTTTACTGTCATTTCCATCATTACCATTATTGCCTTCTGGCCCGACCGACTACCCGACCCCGGTAAAAAATGCGCCCAATACGAGTTCCGCCTTTTTGCCATGACCCTCGATACCAGTGCCTGCACCCCGCCTTCCCTGCTCCCCGATTCAACCCATAAGGCCCACACCAAACCTTCCCAAGCTAACCCTAAATCAGATTCTACTGCCAGGGATACCAGTGGTAAATCAGCCGCTACCGCCAAAGTCGATTCTCTCATCGTTGCCGCACCAGTTAAAGCTGCTGACACACCTGCAAAGCATCACTATATCAACCTACAAATTATCCTACTCCTCCTGGTAGCCGCTGGTGGCTTCCTGGGAAATATGATCCATATTGCTACCTCCTTCACCACCTTCGTTGGCGCGGGAAAATTTCAACAAAGCTGGATATTGTGGTATTGGGTACGCCCCTTCACCGCCTCAGCGCTTGCCCTTGCACTTTACTTTGCATTCGGCGCCACCAACGATCCTGCCAATGCCGATATTGATCGCATCCTAACTGTGGCCATCCTTTCCGGCCTCTTTACCGATATCGCTACCCAAAAACTCAAGGAAGTTTTTGACGTACTCTTCAGTCCTAAAGACAACCGCCCCAATAAGCTTACCGATCCTACCATCAAAATAACCGGCGTTACCCCTGATGAGCTGGCCAAAGAAGGTGAAAATAAAATAGTGGTCAAAGGCACCAATCTCAAAGCCGAAAAACTTCTGGTCAAAATAGATGACCAGGTCATCAAAGATTTCCAGGCTACCGGCGAAGACATTACCATCCCCTATACCATTCCCGAAGAAGCAAAAGATAAAACCGGCCTCCAGCTCCTCATCACCGATCCCGAAGGCAATACCGTGCTCCATAAAAAGATGCTATCAATATCAGAAAACACCGCCCCGCCCCCTGCCGAAGGCACCGAGGATGACGAAGAAAAAGCAGTTGGCTAACCTTTAAATTGACCAGTTATGCCTGAAACATTCACCGAAAAATTCATCGTTATAGCCCGCTACCTGCCGGTGCCCTCCCGCCGGCGTGCTGGTACATTCATCCAGAAAGTACGTTTCCTGGTAGCCCACGATACCGGCAATCCCGGTTCTACTGCCGCCAATAATATCCAGTTCTATACCAATACCGCCCATACCGTAGAACCTGCTAAAACAGCTTCCGCCCATTTGTTTGTAGACGATAAGGAGATCCTGGAATGCGTGCCGGCCCTCACTGCACGGCCCGAAAAAGCATTCCATGTATTGAAAAAGGTGACCAAAGACAATGAGCTCTATGGCATCAATGCCAACGATGGCGCCATTGGTGTGGAATACTGCTATGGTGGCGCCATTAATGCCGACAAAGCCTATGAAAAATTTGTGTGGACCCTGGCCCGCCTCTGCTTTCAATTCCAATTAGACCCCGCCAGGGATATTGTGGGCCACTTTTTCCTGGACCCCGCCCGCAAAACAGATCCGGTAACCGGACTGGCCCGCAGCCGCCGCACCTACGAACAATTACTGCGCGATGTAGCAACAGAATTTCTGGCCTGTACTGGCAATGCAGCACCAGCCCCCACTACCACCGAACAATCAGGCACCGTTACAGTAACAGTAAAGCTTAACCTGCGCAAAGCCCCCAACACCCGTGCCGCCATCGTACAGGTCGTACCAGCCGGCACCATACTGGAGTTCTCTGCCATTGTTCCCGATGGCGAACCTGTCAATAACAATCCCCGCTGGTACCAGGATACCCACGGCAATTTCTTCTGGAGCGGAGGCGTGAAATAATATTGATCCACCTTAAAACTATTTTACCATGGCAAGGCAAAAATCCCTGAAAACAACATTCAACCAGTCCAATACCAAAACAGCTCACTTTGACCTGTACAAAACCAACAACACGAACAATGCCATTACCATGACTGTATCGCCGGGCGATAATGGTCAGTCCGCAGTATCCGATGCCAACATCGATGGTACCAGCTTATTTAAAGGCACAGTAGGTAACATCACCAATTTTTCCCTGGGCACCAATGCCAGCCTGGAAGGTAAATTCCTGGAAGTATTTACCCTTATTACCGATACCGCGCAGGATACCGATCTCACCAGTTTCAGCTTTAGCCTGCAGGGAGGAGTAGCACCCTACCAATATGCCATGCAAAAAACCCTGCAAAGCCAGGGAGCATCCATCGTATATAAGGTCACTATATTCTTTACCCAAAACGCATAGGCTCTATGAAAAAGATTATTGTCTACCTCCTGTTCCTCACAGGCATGGATTCAGCTGCCTTTGCCCAACTATCCGGTATAGATACCACCATCAATCTCGATCTGCTAAAGTCGCCCGTCTCTCCTGCCTTCAACATGCTGGGTATTGGTACGAGTGCCATTGAACGTTATACCGACTTCAATGCTTTTCGTGTGTCCATCCAAAATGCCACCAAGAACTTTACTACTATTCCTAATAGTTACGCCTTCGAGATCGCCCCATTCCTGGTAGGATCAAAAAAATATACCCTGAACGATTTTAATAATACGAAATACACCATTCCACAAACCTTTGTTGTTTCCGCTGGCTTTACCCACATGGGCCCCGAAGGAAAAGAAGACGTGGATAGCCTCAAAACAACCAAAGTAGCATTGGGCATTAAATTCTCCATCATACGCCCCGGTTGGTCTGTAGCAACCAAAACAGCCTACGAAAACCTGATCGCTGTTCAGAAAGAACTATTGCAACAGTTTCAGAAAAATGAAAAACAACATGCTTCCTATGTATTGTATGCGAAGAAAAGAGAGGAGCTACGTACAGTAAACCGCGACACCACCCTCAGCGCCGCAGTAAAAGCAACCAGGCTGGCCCAGCTGGCCCGTGTTATCGACAGCCTGGAAGTACTCATCAATGACGATACCAATAACCAGCTATCCACCAATGCAGCAGCCAGTTACCTGGCCGTACAAAAAGCAGCCACCAGCTTTAAATCCGAAAGGCAAGGTTTCTTCCTCGATTTCACCAGTGGTTTTTCACTCGACTTTCCCGATAACCGCTTTAACAATAGCTACGTTCAAAAAGCAGGCGCATGGCTTACCGGAGGTCATGAAAATGGCAATAAGGGCATTACCTCCATGTTCATAGCCAGGTACCTCTACCAACCCAATGCCATTTTTGCCGACCCCACAGGTAAACTAAGCACCGATAAGGTTTCCACTTTCGACGCAGGTGCCCGCTTCCTGTTAAGCGCATTAAATGACAAATTGAACCTCAGCGGCGAAGCCTTGTACAGAAGCATCCTGGGCAACAGCCAGCTCGACCCTTCCTGGCGACTCATCTTCAATGCAGAATACGATATTGGTAAAAACCGCCGGCTGACCTTTTCATTCGGACGCAATTTTGATGGCACCATCTCCAAAGGAGGCAACCTCATAGCAGCCATCAACTTCATTGCAGGCTTTGGCGGCGAAAGAAAAATAACCAACTAACCACTATTCCCTTCATCTTTAATGCAATAACCTAACTACGAACCCCTGTTAGTCAAACAAGGGCCGTTTGGACTGCCCTTCATCCTTCCCGGCTAATCCTTATCTTTGCCCCTCGCCCAAATACCCCTGGTAAGCCGGAACAGACCATGTACACGGCTTCAGTGGAGGGCTACGCAAGTAATTCAACATCAAAAGATCAAACTAAGTAATGACGATCTCGTATAACTGGTTACATGAATATTTACCGGTAACCATTGAACCGGAGCGATTGAGCAGGATATTAACAGCTGTAGGCCTGGAAGTAGAAAGCCTGGAAAGGTATGAAAGTATGAAAGGTGGCCTGCAAGGACTTGTTATTGCTGAAGTATTGACCCGTGAAAAGCACCCCAATGCTGATAAGCTTTCCGTTACCACTGTAAATATTGGTAGTGGTGATCCCCTACAGATCGTTTGCGGCGCTCCCAATGTAGCCGCCGGACAAAAAGTAATTGTAGCCACTGTAGGCACCACCATCTATCCCAAAAATGGCGATCCCCTCACCATGAAGGTAGCCAAGATCAGGGGCGTGGAAAGCTACGGTATGATCTGCGCCGAAGACGAGATTGGCCTGAGCGATCACCATGATGGTATCCTCGTGCTGCCCGCCGAAGTAAAACCCGGTACACCCGCCGCCACCTATTTTAAGCCTTATACCGATTGGGTATTTGAGATCGGACTTACCCCAAATCGCATGGATGCCATGAGTCACCTGGGCGTTGCCCGTGATGTGACCGCTTACCTGGTACACCACGACAAAAAGGACTACCGCGTTAAATCGCCTTTCAACAATAGTTTTAAGACTGATAATACCAGCCTGCCTATAGCGGTGGAAATTGAGAATGCCAATGCCTGCCAGCGGTATAGCGGCGTAACCATTGCCAATGTACAGGTGAAGGAAAGCCCCCAATGGCTGCAGGACAAATTGCGTTCCATCGGTCTGCGCCCCATCAACAATATTGTTGATATCACCAATTTCATCCTCCACGAAACCGGCCAACCTTTACATGCTTTCAATGCAGATGCCATCAAAGGCCGTAAAGTACTGGTTAAAAACCTGCCCGAAGGAACTCCCTTCGTGTCATTGGATGAAAAGACGCGGAAACTAAATGCCGAAGACCTCATCATCTGCAATGGCGATAGCGAACCGATGTGTATTGCCGGTGTTTTTGGTGGCTTACACAGCGGCGTAAAAGCCGATACCCAGAACATCTTCCTGGAAAGCGCCTGGTTCAATCCCATTGATATCCGTAAGACCTCTTTCCGCCATGGCCTGCGTACCGATGCAGCCACCCGCTTTGAAAAGAATGTCGATATCAGCAATACCATGAATGTCCTCAAAAGGGCCGCCATGATGATCAAGGAACTGGCCGGTGGTGAGATTGCTTCCGATGTAGTAGATGTTTATCCCGACCCACGCGAAAAAGCATCCGTAGTACTTAAATACCATTACCTGCGTAAGCTGAGTGGTAAGAACTACCATCCCGATACCGTGAAAAAGATCCTCACCAGCCTAGGCTTCGAGATCATCAAAGAAGGAATGGACAATATCTGGGTCAATGCCCCGTATAGCAAACCCGATGTCAGCCTGCCCGCCGATGTGGTGGAAGAGATCATGCGCATAGACGGACTGGACAATGTAGAGATCCCTACTTCCATCATGATCTCCCCTTCAATTGAAACAGATAGCTACAAACATACTTACCGCGAAAAAGCAGCCAACTACCTGGTAGGATTGGGTTTCAATGAAATATTTACCAACTCCATTACCAATGCTGCATACTTCGATGAGGAAGAATTGGGTACCGCCGTTCGCTTGCTGAATAACCTCAGCGCCGACCATAATATCATGCGTCCCTCCATGCTGGAAACCGGTCTGGAAGCCATTGCCCATAACCTCAACCGCAAAAACCACAACCTCCAATTCTTTGAATTTGGTAAAACCTACCATAAAATAGCGCCCGGCAATTACAATGAACAAGAGCATGTTTGCCTGTACATTACCGGCCAGGTAAAAGAAGATTCCTGGAAAGCAAAAGGATATACTGTTGATCTTTATTACCTTAAAGGAATCGTGGCAAGGATATTGCAGCTCACCGGCATTACTAAAACAAGCTGGCAGGTCACCACTACCCAAAAACTGGCCGACAGCCTGGAAGTAAGGATCAACAATGAAGTGATTGCCGTATTAGGCGCCGTAGCTCCCCATGAACTGAAACGTTTCGATATCAAACAGCCGGTTTTCTTTGCCGATATTGATTGGGAATTACTCTTGAAGAAAGTGGCTAAAGGTATCCTGAAAGTATCCGAATTACCCAAACAATTACCTGTTCACCGCGACCTGGCACTGATCGTTCCTAAAGCGCTACCCTATGCCGATGTAGAGGCTACCGTAAAAAAGGTACAGATTGGCAAATTGCAGGACGTTCAACTGTTCGATATTTTCGAGAGTGGGAAAATAGGCGCCGACAAAAAATCACTGGCCATCAGCTTCACCTTCCTGGATGAGGAAAAAACCCTCACCGATAAGGAGATCGATGGAATGATGAATAAGATCATGACCGCCCTGGAAAAAGACCTCCAGGCCGAGATCAGAAAATAATCCGGAAACAGGAACTCCCTGCCGGCTACGGTCGGGGGAATCCGATATCCGGAATCCTATAGTCGAAATCAATTGGCATGTCAGAAACCCAGCAACCATGGCAACGCATCAATGAAAAACTGCAGCAGGTGCTGCAGCAATACCAGGTGCTGCAAAAAGACAATGACCGGCTGACCAAAGAGGTAAAGGAATTAAGGGCGAAGGATGCTTTGCAGGCCAAAAAGATCGAAGAATTGGAAATAAAGATGGCAGCCCTAAAAACTGCTACCGGCCAACTGAATGAAGCCGATAAGAAGGATTTGGACAAACGCCTGCATCAGTACATCCGGGAAATTGACCGGTGTATTGCCATGCTGAGCCGATAAATTCAATTATACACGTTTCACTAAACGCATTTTCATTTCATCATCTCCCTGTGAAAGCTCTAAAGTGTAGATACCGTAAGGCAGGTCATTGAGGCCTTTCCAGGTAACCGTATTGTCACCCTTGGGAACACTGGCCTCCAGGCGGCTGCATTCATCGCCTTTTTCATCCCGGAGAATGGCTCTTAAACTGGAGCGGATAGGTGCTACTAATTCGAGTGTCAGGACATCAATAAAGATGGACGACTTTACTTTTGCAAACATAGTTCGCTTGGTTTTGGTGTTTGTAATCATAGAATACGGGTCTTCCTAATCCTTAACCATCCAAAACGATCCATAAGTGTCCAAAGTGTACTAGATATCCAGTTGTTAATTCTGTGTGGATAAATATAGAATACTCTTTTCAAATTTGCAAGCAATGGAAGAATTAATTCCCATAAATGTAGTAATCGGCGACAGAACCTACCGTATCCGCATCGCCCCAACCGACGAAGAAGTGGTCCGCAAAACCATTAAACTCATCAACGACAAGATCGTCGAGTTTAAAACCCAGTTTGCCGGCAAAGACATGCAGGACTATGTAGCCATGGTCGTTCTTTGGTATGCCACCCAACAAAAAGCGGCCGGAAACCAGCCGCTTATATCCAGTGAAGCAGATAAACAATTACAATCTATGGAAAAGCTCCTCGATCGGATCCTCCAGTCCTGAGCCCCAGGGTTTCCTGATTAGCCCAATGCTAAACCCGAAGCCTACTTCTTCGTTATCCCTTCATCCATAGTCACTTTCATCGTAAATGGAGCCGATTGACCGGCCATGTCCATGGTACCTGTTGCATCCAGCACCATTGTCCGTTTCCTGATTATACCCGTAGCCAGCTCCAGTGAAAACTGACCTTTTGAAGTGCCCTGGATGTTGAGGTTGATCGTCATTCCATTGTTCTCCGTCTCCCCCGATTGCGTCACCGTACCATCCAGGCTTACTATCGCTTCATCCCCTTTAATTTCAAGTACCTTATAGTTAGTAACTGATTTCCCTTGTTTGGAAACCGTTGAATCGATCCAGGTATCCCCTGCTTTCAACGCCTTTTCCGGCAGGTTGGCAATCAGGTCATAACTGCTGCCGGGCTTATTGGCCGCACTGGTCAAACCACCTGTCATACTCATTAAACCACCCGCCTTTTCAGCAAGGGCATTACCAGTGGTATCATCGCTGGCCGTAATAAATCCCTTGGTATTCACCGTCAGATTCGTGGTTTTGCCCACCATTTCTGCCATTTTCTTTCCCATTTCATTGGGCGTTTCATCCTTTTTATCCGAATCATAACTCATCTCCTGTCCCATGCCACTCATGCTCGTCACCACTCGCTTCACCGTACTGGCTAATGCATAGTCCTTGCCTGTGGCCGCTTTAACCTCTACCACCGAAGTGATCGTATTGTTATTGTTCATATCGATCGTTTGGCCCATCATTTCCATACCAAACGCCATTTTTACTGCAGCCACCCGCTCCAATTGTTGCCCCTGCGTAAATACCGCTTTGCGGGTCAGGGATTGCGCATGAACCAATACTACACCAAGAGACAAAGGGATAAATAACAGTTTTTTCATATTTCTCAATTATTATAAAATATTTGTAACCAAATCAGCTGTGATATTACAAAGAGACGGTGAATTCCTGATCAACCGTTGTACTTAAAATACAAAGAAGTGGGCCATCCGCCCCCGGCAAATAGCCCACTCCTGTATTAATCTATTAAAATCTGTATTCGCTAATTAAACAACGCAGCCAGTTTCTTCTGCAGATCTTCTCCCCGCAGGTTCTTTCCAATGATCTTTCCTTGTGGATCGATCAGGAAATTCTGTGGGATCGCCTGGATACCATATTGAACCGCCACCGCATTCTTCCAATATTGCAGGTCCGAAACATGCGTCCACGTAAGCTTATCATCATGAATCGCCTTCATCCACTTCTCTTTTGCCGTAGGTTGATCCAACGATACACCCACTATATGGAAACCCTTGTCCTTATATTTATTATAAGCCACCACCACATTGGGATTTTCCATCCGGCATGGTCCACACCAGCTGGCCCAGAAATCGATCAATACATATTTACCCTTAAAGGAAGATAACTTAACCGGCATACCCAGCGTATCATTTTGTGTAAAGTCCATCGCCAACCGGCCAACCCCGGTTTTCTTGGCAATCTCTATACGCTCTGCCATATCCTTCCCCGGTTTCGACTCCCGGACTTCCTTGGGCAGGCGCTTGAATACAGGCTCCACCTTTTCGGCATTAATATCATACCCCGCAAACTGCTGAAAGGCATAGAAAGCAATGGGCGATTGTGGATTGGCCTTCACATAACTGCCATATACCTTCTCATTCATTTCATCATACAAAGCATCCATCTGCCCATCCAGTTTTGCCGCTTCTTCTTTATTACCGGCTTTATTGGCCTCGCCATAGGCCTTGGCCAACTCCCGGCGCTTTTCATTGTAAGGCTTCGTTTGTTCTCCCAACTTCACAAATTCATCATGTGCTTTGGACCCTGTTACAGTTACATTGCTAAACGAATCCACACTATTCACAGTCAGATCGCCCCCCTGAAGAAAAACCGTAGCAAAATCCCGCTGCATCGCCCTTCTTTTGGCCGATTCCGATCCCGTCGGATACTTTACACGCAAACTACCCATCGTCGGATTACTTAACTGACCCGAAAACTGGTACTGCCCGTCCTTAACCTGTATGCTGTCTGTTTTTCGGTCTCCATTAACCGAGTAAGAAAGAAAAACCCATTCAATAGGTTCGCCGGCCTTGGTAACATTACCCTTTAGGGTAAATTGCTGAGCATGCGTTTGGGTTGCCAGTAATAAACCGGCCCCTGCAAATAGTAGATATTTCATCGAGAGATGGTTTTGAGTGGTGAACAACACAATATTAAAGAATAAATACCTTTTTCTGTTCCCACCCATCACGCAAATTGACAAGCTGCTTGTTTTTTATACACTTTTCATCGAACCAGCGTTCTAAACAGAAATTATGCAAATAGGTTCACCGGTCAAAAAATGCTTATTTAATTTCCGTACTTTCGCACATTAACGTCTCACGTATGGACAATATACTATACATAGAGAGGATACATAATATGGTAGAACAATCTAAATTTTTAAAACACAATGGATCCGAACGCATTAACCTATATAATTGGAGGAGTGGCGCTGGTGGCCGGGATTGTAGCTGGAAAATTCATTTTCGCTAAAAATACCCAACGTCAGGTCGATGAGGCCGATCAACAGGCTAAAAAATTACTTGCCGATGCCCAAACCCAGGCCGAAACTGTAAAACAACAAAAACAATTAGAGTCCAAAGAACGATTCCTTCAACTCAAAAGTGAACACGAAAAAGAGGTAGGAGAACGCAACCGCAAGCTGGTTGATTCAGAAAACAGGGTACGCCAGAAAGAACAAACCATCAACCAGAAGGTAGACCAACTGGATAAACAGGTAAAGGATAATGAAGTCATCAAAGACAACCTGAACCGCCAGATCGAAGTGGTTAACCTCAAGCGTACCGAACTGGAAAAACACCAGGAAGAACATATCCGTCGCTTAGAAAAAATTGCCGGCCTCACCGCCGAAGAAGCCAAAAAGCAACTGGTAGAAAGCCTCAAACAGGAAGCTACCACCCAGGCCCTGGCCCTCCAGCAGGAGATCATTGATGACGCCAAGCAAAAGGCCAACAAAGAAGCCCGCAAGATCATTATCCAGTCTATACAACGTACTGCAGCTGAACAGGCTATAGAAAATTCCATTACCGTTTTCAACCTGGAAAGCGACGAGATCAAAGGACAGATCATCGGTCGTGAAGGACGTAATATCCGTGCTATTGAAGCCGCCACCGGTGTGGACCTCATCGTAGACGATACCCCTGAGGCCATCATCCTGTCATCTTTCGATCCCCTGCGGCGCGAAATTGCCCGCTTAAGCCTTACCAGGCTCGTAACCGATGGCCGTATCCACCCCGCCCGTATTGAAGAGATCGTGGAGAAAACCCGCCGCCAGATCGAAGAACAAGTGATGGAGATCGGCGAACGTACCGTTATTGAACTGGGTATCCATGGTCTGCACAAAGAGCTGGTACGCATCGTTGGTAAAATGCGTTTCCGTTCTTCTTACGGTCAAAACTTATTGATGCACAGCCGTGAGGTTGCCAACCTCTGCGGTATTATGGCTGCCGAACTGGGCCTCAACCCCAAACTGGCCAAACGTGCTGGTCTTTTGCACGATATTGGTAAAGTACCCGACGAAGAATCCGAACTGAGCCACGCCCTCCTCGGAGCCAAGCTGGCCGAAAAATATGGGGAGAATCCTGCCGTAGTGAATGCCATCGGTGCTCACCACGATGAAATGGAAATGCAATACGTGATCTCCCCCATCGTACAGGCTTGTGACGCTATTAGCGGTGCAAGACCCGGCGCCCGTCGTGAGATCATGCAACAATACCTCCAGCGTATCAAAGACCTGGAAAACCTGGCCCTGGCTTATACCGGAGTAGAAAAAGCCTACGCCATCCAGGCCGGCCGTGAATTGCGCGTTATTGTGGAAGCTGAGAAAGTAACCGATGCCGATTCCGATAAGCTGTCCTTTGAAATTGCCCAGAAGATCCAAACCGAAATGACCTTCCCCGGCCAGATCAAAGTAACCGTGATCCGCGAAAAACGGTCCGTGAACGTAGCCAGGTAAGCAGTCCAATAGGGCCGTAAAGGCTCACAAACAAGAACTTAGGAAATTTATTATAAACAGAGTGCAATATCCAGGGTAAGAAGTTTTAAAAAATACGGGATTCTAAATCCGAAATCCGAAATAAACTACTACCTTTGCCCTCCTTAAAATTTGAATGTCATGAACGCAGCAGTTCAATTTGTACAAGAGCAGTTAATCGGTAAAAAAGAGTTCCCCAGCTTTAAAGCAGGCGACAACGTTACCGTTAATTATAAGATTATTGAAGGTGGTAAAGAACGTATCCAGGGTTTCCGTGGAGATGTGATTAAGCGTCAAGGTACAGGCGGTACTGCTACTTTCACCGTACGTAAAATTTCTGATGGTGTAGGTGTTGAGAGAACCTTCCCTTATTTCTCTCCCAATATCGAATCTATCGAACTGAACAAAACTGGTCGTGTACGCCGCGCCAAACTGTTCTTCCAACGTGAGCGTAGCGGTAAAAGCGCACGTATCAAGGAAAAACGCCAGGCTGTTGCAGCTAAAGCTTAATATTCAGCTCGTTACAACTTATACAAAGGCGGGAACCATTTGGTTTCCGCTTTTTTTATCTTTTTCCGGCCCTCACTACGTATATAGTAAGTAACAACCAGTCTACTGCACCGGGTGCAGGTTCCCAAAGCACCTGATAACACCACGCACAGAACCCGGAATCTCAGCACTTTGTTAATCGCAAGTAAAATACCTTATTCAGGTAGCACTTGCGGGTAATTTGTACTGCTGATTATGCGTTTTACTTATGAAAAGCTGTAATTTCGTATTTCAATCTAAAATAAAAGAGTACCATGCTTGTAGCTAAAAATTTCCTGATGATCTCGATGCCAGGTGGTATGGAGTGGGTGTTGATCATTTTGGCTGTACTGATCCTTTTTGGTGGTCGTAAAATTCCTGAATTCATGAGAGGTATCGGTAAAGGTATCCGTGAGTTCAATGATGCCAAAAGCAATGTGAAGAAAGAGATCGAAGATGGCATGAATGAAAAGGATAAAAAAGCTCCTTCTTCTCCTGCACAATAGTTTTCGTTCTACCTTAACGGGGATTCCAAACCGATTTGTTCTCTCAAAGCCGGCACCAGGATTTGTTTACCTTCGAATCAATAACCCAATACCATGCTGATCTGCTTAAGGGCACTACCACCTGCGTAGCAGCCGTTGAGCATTTCTTGCACAATATTGATCAAAAACGCCATCTTAATGCTTACCTCCAGGTCTACGACCAGGAGGCTTTGCTATTGGCAGCCAGGCTAGACGCACAACGCGCAGCCGGTAAACCGTTAGGTAAGCTCCATGGTGTAGTCATTGCCCTGAAAGATGTGATCTGTTACAAGGACCACCCCGTTTCCGCAGCTTCTAAGATCCTGCAAAACTTCACCTCCATTTATAGCGCTACCGCTGTTGAACGACTCCTGGCCGAGGAAGCCATTATTATTGGTAATACCAATTGCGACGAATTCGCCATGGGCTCTACCAACGAAAACTCGGCCCACGGCAAGGTGCTCAATGCCCAGGATGAAACCCGGGTACCTGGTGGCTCCTCCGGTGGCTCCGCAGTAGCCGTTCAGGCTGCCCTGTGCATGGTAAGCCTCGGAAGCGATACAGGTGGCTCCGTGCGACAGCCAGCCGACTTTTGCGGCATCGTAGGCCTCAAACCCACCTATGGCCGTATCTCCCGTTATGGACTGATCGCCTACGCCTCCTCCTTCGACCAGATCGGTATCTTCGCCAACAATATACCCGATGTAGCCATTACCCTTGAAGTAATGGCCGGTCCCGATGAGTTCGATAGTACCGTATCAGCTACCCCTGTACCCGAATACTCAACCGCAACTAATTCATTGCCAGCTACTTTAAAGATCGCTTACTTCAAAGAAGCACTGGAAAGCCCGGCCCTGGACAATGAAATAAGGACCAATATCCTTGCCCTGATAGACAAACTCCGGGCCGATGGCCATACCGTAGAACCAGTCAATTTCGAGTACCTCGACTACATTGTTCCTACTTATTATGTACTGACAACCGCCGAGGCTTCTTCCAACCTTTCCCGCTTCGACGGGGTCAAATATGGCTACCGCACCCCAAATGTGGATAAAAACCTGGCCTTAACAGATTTTTACAAGTCCAGCCGATCTGACGGTTTTGGGTGGGAAGTCAAGCGCCGGATCATGCTCGGTACCTTCGTTTTGAGCGCGGGCTATTACGATGCCTATTTTACGAAGGCCCAGCAAGTAAGACAACTACTGGTAGAAAAGACCAATTTGGTATTCAATAACTTCGACGCGATCCTTTTACCCACCGCCCCCTCCCCTGCCTTTAAGCTGGGCGAAAAAATGGACGATCCCATCGCCATGTACCTGGCTGACATTTTTACAGTTTTTTCCAACCTAACCGGCATTCCCGGTATCTCAATCCCGCTTTTTTGGCACAGTAATGGCATGCCTTATGGGCTGCAGATTATGACAAACCGATTCCGCGAATTATATTTGCTCCAGCTATCCCAACAGTGGATGCAGCAGTATAGGTTCGCTGGTTAACATGAAAGGCCCTAAATAGCGACTCCCGGCGTTTTAATCTGTACTGCACCCTTTTCCTTCTATCCTATCTCGAAAGACGATCCTGTTCCTATTAAAAACATCATCCGTTTAATCCATACCTGAGAGTCGGCATTGTTGTGCTAAAAAAACGATGATGAAAAGAAAGCTAGTTTACGCCAGTATTTTTAGTCTGGTGTGGTTACTGATGGCATTTGATACCGGAGGAAAGAAAAAATCCGCTAACCAAAAGCCTACAGCCAAATCAACACAGGCCTCAAAAGTAAAGGCCACCATTGTACTGAATGACACCATTCAATCTCCCGCTAAGTCAGATTCACTGGCTGATCCGGGTTTCAACTCCCTCTTTGAAGCCAATTCAAATGTGCGGTTGAATCCCCGTGCCATCAGCTTTGTGCAGGACTATATGGAGAAAAACACCGAAGACCTCCTGGAAATCAAGGAGTGGGGACGTCCTTATTTTAATATGATGGAGACGATCCTCAATAAATATGGCCTCCCTACCGAGTTGAAATACCTCGCCGTTATTGAATCCAGGCTGAAACGTTCAGCCGTTTCCTGGGCAGGTGCAGTAGGTCCCTGGCAGTTAATGCCCGCCACAGCCCGTATCCTGGGCCTCAAGGTGTCCCGCAGCCACGATGAGCGTACCGACTATTTCAAGAGTACCCACGCGGCCGCCAAATACCTGAAGGACCTGTATACCGAGTTTGGCGATTGGTTACTGGTAATTGCTGCCTATAATGGCGGTCCCGGTAACGTATACAGCGCTATCCGCAAAAGCGGTAGCCGAAACTTCTGGAACCTGCAGTATTACCTGCCGGCCGAATCCAGGACCCACGTAAAAAAGTTTATCGGTACACATTATATATTTGAAGGTCAAGGCAGTGTAACTACCTTAACCAAGGCCGAAGCCACCGAGCAAATGGGCGTAACTGCTACTTATCTCCTGAAAAGGAATATCAGCATCCAGGAACTCAGTGAAGCCAAAAGCGTTACCGTATCTGGTAAGTACCATTCAGCCATCATTGCCCGTCACATCGCAATGGACCAGGTTGCCTTTAACAGGTACAATCCCGATTTCGATAAGAAAATGGCCAGTGCCGATAATGCTTATGAACTGAAATTGCCTGCAGATAAAATGGAGCTTTTCCAGGCAAACAAGTACACGATTCTGAATGAATCAGTTCAATTGCTGCTGAGCGGTGCTACCGTTGCAGCCAAAGAAATCAAGTAACAAAACGCCTTAAAGATAAAAAGGGTGGGTCGCCTTACAGGTTACCCACCCTTTTCTTTTGCATTACCCTACCCTCCCAATACCTTCTTGATAGCCGCCGCCTTTAGCAGGCATTCCTCATATTCCCCTTCCGGGTCACTATAAAAAGTAATGCCCGATCCCGCCTGAAATGAGAGGTATCGCGTGGAAGCATTATATAGAATACTACGAATCACTACGTTAAAGTCGAAGTCCCCGGCAGCTGTAATATACCCGACTGCCCCCGAAAACACGCCACGCCTTGTTTTCTCATATTCCTCGATCAATTCCATTACCCGACGCTTGGGCGCCCCGGTCATAGATCCCATGGGAAAGGTATGCTTAATGGCATCTATAAAATGAAGATCGTCCCGCAGCTGACCACTCACCGTTGAGATCATTTGGTGCACTTGCGGAAAACTATATATCCCATACAATTCCTCCACCTGTACACTCCCTTCCTCACAGACCTTGGAAAGGTCATTCCGTACCAGGTCGACCACCATCACATTCTCCGACCGGTCTTTCGCACTATGGTACAACTGCTCCTTATTCCGGAGGTCAACCTCCTGGTTAGTAAGGTCCCTTTGCCAGGTTCCTTTGATTGGTTGAGAAAATAACCTGGCTCCTTCCTTTTTCAGGTACCGTTCAGGGCTGGCACATACCAAGTAATGGTCATCTATTTTGTAGAAGGCTGCAAAGGGATTGGGCGAAGCCTGGCCCAGGGAGCGGTAAACCGATAACGGATCGATCACTGCATCGGTGGCATAAAACTCCTGGCAGTAATTGATTTCATAGCAATCACCCCGTAAAATATGTTGCTGTAGATCACGAATTACCTGCAGGTACTCCTCTCTTTTTAAACGGGGATGAATGGTGAAGTCGGGTTTATCAGCATTTATTGCAGGAAGCTCCATCGCCATGATCTCTTGAAAAATGAGATCATGATCCTGCTGTAAAGAGCCAATCGTAATGGCATGTTCGTCGAGCTGTATGATCACTTGCGGCACAAAGAAGAACAGGTCTGGGAAACCAATGCCATCAGCATGTTCACTAACCAATGGTTCTAAGCCATTTTTGAGATCATACCCCAAATGGCCAAATAGCCAGTCACCATGCTGTTCATAAAAATCCCTTAGCTGGGTAAACACTGTTTCGGAAGCACGGAGTGTTAAGGAGTGAGCAGCACCAGCTGCAGCCAGACATTCAAAGCGATGAAGAGAAGATGGATACTGCTGGCTATCCAGGAAAGAACAAATGTTGAACCGGTTACACCAGTTCAACATTTGCAATTTGGTTTGCTGAAAATCTTTTATCGGGAATGAAGTAAAACTTCTGGTCACGCTTGCAGAAACGCCTCAGGAACGCTGTTGATTAAAAATCATCTTCTTCGTCATCAAATCCACGATCATTAAAGAGATCCATGTCCTTGAATTCATCATCAAGGCCAAGATCATCCTCATCTTTTCCTTTTTTGCCAGCGCCTGTACCACCACTACTGGAACCTGCTTTCTTAGTCTTTGACTTGGGTAAGTCAAACTCTTCGAAGTCAGGATCCCACTCCTCTTCTTCTTCAGGTTTATCCCAATCATCTACCTCATCATCATCTACGTCATCATCATCATCGTCATCTTCTTCATCACTTTTTTTAGACGATGCCTTAGCTCCTTTTTTAGGGGCGGCTTTGGGGGTAGTTTCTGTATCATCATCCTCAAGGTCTTCATCATCCTCGTCTTCTTCTTTCTTAGATTTCGACGAGGCTTTTTTAGGAGTTTCCTTAGAAGACTTTGGTGCAGGGCTTCCGCCGGTCTTTTTTTCTTTGTCAGATTTTGCTGCCATTGTCTGGTAAGATTATGCTGTAAATTTCAGCGAAGTTTTTAATTCGCCAAACTTTTTTATTAAAAATTTTTACTGATAAATATACACTTCAAAGTACTCATAATAAAACTAGAATCCCCAACTTTCACAATGATTTGTGTCAATCATTTTTCCCGGCTTTATTACATACTAGTAAGATACATTCCGTTCACTAAGAAACAAATATTTCACCAGAAATACTAAATTTCTATTAATTGATCCCGGCCTGGCCCATTGGAAATATAAGCAACTTTTACACCCAGGTAATCATTGATAAATCCAACATAATCGGTCATCACAGCAGGCAATTGAGCAGCTGACTTAAGGCCTGTAACATCCTGTTTCCAGCCTTTAAATGATTTCCATTCGGGTTCAATAGCTACCCTGGTCATCTGGAAGGGAACCTGGGTTGTTTTCTCCCCGTTCACAACGTATGAGGTACACACTTTTAGCTCATCAAAAGCATCCAGTACATCCGCCTTGGTCATGACCAGTTTTGTCACCCCATTTACCATACAGGCAAAGTTAAGGGCCACCAGGTCAATCCAGCCACAACGGCGGGGTCTTCCGGTAGTAGCACCAAATTCATTGCCAATACGGCGCAGTTCCTCACCTGTTGCATCATGCAGCTCAGTAGGGAACGGACCACTGCCCACCCGGGTACAATAGGCCTTTGTAACACCTATTACATCCTTGATCTTTTGAGGCGCTACACCCAGGCCCGTACACACACCGGCAGAAATGGTATTAGATGAAGTGACAAAGGGGAAAGTACCGAAATCCACATCCAGCATACTTCCCTGCGCACCTTCGGCCAGCACCTTCTTACCCTGGCTGATCTTATCATTGATGAAATACTCTCCATTTACGATCTTGAACTGGCGCATGAACTCCAGCGCATCGAAGAACTCCTCTTCCCAGGCCGAAATATCTTCATGAAAATTCATGCTGTCCAGCAACTTCTGGTGCTTCAAACGCAACTTAATGTATTGAGTGGTAAAGCTTTTATCGAGCAGATCACCAACCCGCAGGCCATTACGGCCCGTTTTATCCATATAAGCCGGCCCAATGCCTTTCAACGTAGAACCGATCTTCTCATTGCCTTTTTGCAACTCTGAAGCTTTATCCAGGGCCCTATGCGTGGGCAAAATGAGATGCGTTCTTTCTGAGATATACAGGTTCTTGCGATAGTCTATGCCAAAAGACTGAACGATTTCGCATTCCTTGCGCAAAGTAACGGCATCCAGTACCACACCATTACCAATGAGGTTGGTAGTATTTTCATGGAATATACCAGAAGGGATCTGGTGCAGTACTACTTTTTTGTCTTTTACATACAGGGTATGACCTGCATTTGGACCTCCCTGAAAACGGGCTATAACATCGTAGGAAGGAGCAAAATAATCCACAATTTTCCCTTTGCCTTCATCGCCCCACTGAAGACCTAATAAAACATCAACCATCTATCTGAGTATTTGTATGATTTGCTGAACCCGCTAAGCAACGGGAGGGCAAAAATAGGCGAATGTGTTAAAAGCGGGAAATAAAAAACCTGACAGGTTATGGCCGGTTGCCCTACTTATTTTTGCAACCTTGCTAAACCTGTCAGGTACTTAATTACCAGTATCTTAATTCTCTGTCAATGGCCTTGGGAATTTCTCCCATACATCAAAACCGGGCCTGTCGATCGGCAACTCATTCAGGCGGTTATAGCGCCGCATATCCACCCAGCGGTGACCTTCAAAATACAAGGAAAATCTGCGTTGGAACAACATTTCAGTAATAAGGGCAGCCTGTGTAACAGCCCCTGCATAAACGGGCAGGGTATGCCCTGTTCTGATCCTGTTCAAAGCCACCACAGCATCCGGTATCTGCGTCAGGTTGATCTTGGCTTCCGCATATAATAAGATCAGCTCTTCATTCCTGACGATACCAATAGGATCGGTAGCACTCTTAAACACCCATACATCCCGGTTGCTACTCAAGTCGCCATAGGAAGCAGGATTGTTGCGCAAAGAGGTTTTTAATACCCTGTCATCCCCTGGCAGGATATCGGTCATAAAGCTCGGATGTGCCAGCCTTATCTCCCCACCTCTGTTCCGTGGGAAAAAGGCCGCGTTTACCTGGTCATTGGGGCCCGTTGAATAGACCATTTTAACACCCAGATCGAAAGCCCCATTCAGGTCAAAATAAGATTCATTCAACGCTGTCAGCACTGCAGGCCATAACTGACGGTAGGCTGCTACCCTGGCCGCTATGGCACGGTTGAATTTGATCAACCCGGCAGCATCCTTATAACCATTAAACCCTGTTGAAAGGGCAAATTGGATATTGGCACCTGTCAGATCGGTTTTTGCCTCATCCAGCAAAGCAGCAATAGCCTGCAACGATGCGGCATAATCTAAAAAGGGACCCCGGTTGTCGGGATCAACTACATCCACACGTACGCCATTGCTATAAGTAAGGTTCAGGTTCAACAATAACTGGTATGCTTTAATCGTCTTTGCAAAACCCAGATACCCTTTTTTAATAGCGGGCGCGATATCAGCATTCGTAGTATTGGTAGCAGAGATCAATAAATTACAGTTTTTCACTACCCGGTAACGCGCATTCCAGTTATTGGTTAAATAGAAGGCGTTATTGTCGAGTACAGTGCTCCCCACCCCCAACAGATCCGTTACATAGCGTGGGTCCGAACTGGAAAAACGGTATAACTCCCTTCCAATAGCCCCAACTACTTCTAAATACAGCTCCATGTTATTGCGCAAGCCCGATTCGGTTCCTATCACAAGATTATCCAACTGTGGCTTGCTGGCATTGGGAAAATAATCTTCAATGATTGGATTATTCAGATTGGTGATCTCTTTTTTGCAGGAGGTAAATAAGGCCATCCCACAAAAAACAGTGATGATATAGATGATGTGTTTCTTTTTCATTGTGCTTCGTTTGTTATTTAAAAATCAACTGCCAGGTGGAAAGTAGCCCGCTTGGAAGCCGGGAATGGCATTACTTCCACATTGGTGGAGAACCCAGTTCCGAAGTTGGACACTTCCGGATCGTAACTCCTGTACTTGGTCTTAGTCCAATAATTATTGGCAGAAATACCAATACGAAGTCCCTTAATAGCACTCGTAGGTAGTTTTGAGAAAGTATAGAATAAACCAATCTCCCTCAAACGCAAGTAACCAGCTTGTTGTATAAAATTCTTAGCCGATGGTGACAGGTATTCATTGACCCGCTGGATGCCATTCACAACACCATTGCCATCATCATCCTTGTCAAAGTCGGGACTGGTACCTCCCAGGTCGGTCAGGAACTCACTCAGGTTGAGGTTATCTCCTTTACACTTCCAATGCAGCAGGAACCGTAGACTGAAGTTGTTGAGGAAGGTTACTTCATTGAAGAAATTCATCTGGAACTTAGGTTCTACATCGCCCAGCTTACGAACGATACCAGGTCCATCCTTACCAATGATCTGTGTAGCAGTTGCTCCTTTCTCGATCCTGAATATACCCAGGCCCGTTGAAAAAGCGCCCAATTCTACTGGGTCAACATCCAGCTTGGTGATCTTGGATCGGTTCATCCAGAAATTGACGGTAGATGTCCATCGGATGTTTTTGGTAGCCACAGGCAGTGCATTCACACTGATTTCAACACCCCGGTTGCGCAGGTCACCTGCATTGATCCATTGCGTACTGAAGCCAGTAGAGCCGGCCACCGGACCTTGCAGCAAAAAGCCCGTAATGGTTTTGTTATAAAAGGAAAATTCAACATTCAGTCTGCTGTTCAACATACTGAAGTCAATTCCAGCTTCCAGCTCAGCTGTTCTTTCCGGTTCAATCTGTGGATTACCCCGTATAGTGCTTGGCAGGGTACCTACAAAACCGCCCGTATTGGCAACAACCATTGAATTGAACTTACTGCCAAACACCGGGAAATTACCTGCCTGTCCATAAGCGGCCCTGATCTTCAGGTTATCAAACAAATTGCTATTCCAGAAACCCATTCGGGTAAGGTTCCAGGACAAACCTGCTTTGGGGTAAGCAAAGTATTTATTGGCATCTCCATTATTCGTGGACCTGTCAAAACGAATACCTGCTGTTAACATCACCGCATCAATAATAGTGGCCTCCTCTTGTATAAAGATGCCATTATCCTGGTTCTTGTTGCGGAGCTGTATAGCCGTCAAGGCGCCTCCCATATTAACATTGGTCTGACCACCTACCAGGCGTGTGGCAATGTTCAATATGTTATCGATATTACCGTTCTCTTGTGTGATACCCGCTGAAGTGGTCAAACTTAGATGCGATGAGGGCGTGAAATTATTCACAATCGACAGGATAAAGTTGGAGCTCAAACTTTTGGCAAACCCTTGTGCTGAAGTACCTTCATTGATCTCCTGTCCCTGGAGCGTATTCGGGAAGATGGCAGTTGTTTTCAGGTTATAAAAATCAATCCCGCCACGGCCAATGAAACGGGTGGTAGAGTTAGCTGATCTTTGAAAGATCGCATCCACGTTAATACCAGTAATAAAACGGTCCACCCCTTCATTATTCGTTGCCAGGGCGATCGTTTCCAGTGGATTGGAACCACTGTACTTATTACGGGGAAAGTTGCCGTTGGCATCGGGATGCAATTCTGTAAAATTGGGTGTAGAAGATAAGGCTACACCATACGATATAGAATTATTATCGTTGTTGGTGACCCCACGATCGGACGATGAATTGATATAATTGGCAGAAACCCCCACCTTGATATTGTCATTTACCCGGTGATCTACGTTTAACCGCAGACTATTACTCCTGTATCCGGTGTTCTTAACAATACCATCTTCATTTTTTTGGGAGGCAGAAAAATAAAAACTTGTTTTATCTGTACCGCCGGTTAAACTGAGCGTACTATTGCGTGTAAGCCCTGTTTCACCAAAGACCTCTTTTTCATAATCGTATATCTTGCCGGCAGCTACAGCTGCATTGTATTCTGCAATGTCCCATCCCTGATCAGTGACTACTTTAGAGGACAATGGTCTGCTGCCCAATAACTTTCTGGCCTTCACAAAACCAATATCCTGTGCAAAGGTAATTTTCGTTCTTCCTGATTTGCCACGTTTGGTGGTGACCAATATTACACCTGCAGCAGCCTTCGACCCGTAGATAGCAGCCGCTGAAGCGCCTTTTAATATTTCAATATTCTCAATATCCTCAGCCCGCAGATCGGCAATCCGGCTGGAAGGATTATCCTGGTTGCTGGTAGCCGCATTCCTGACAGCACCTGTTACGAAGGTCAGACCTGACGAAGTAGCCGTATTGTCGATAAATACACCATCCACTACATAGAGCGGCTGTGTATTTCCAAAAATAGAGCTTACACCACGCAGTTTTACCGAAATACCACCTCCCGGAGCACCGGAATTGGCATTGATATAAGCCCCGGTAATCTTTCCATTCAGCGCAGCATCAAAGGTTTGTGCAGGTGCTGTTCCATTCAGTTCTTTACTCGATATGGTAGCCACTGCATTGGCCAGGTTCCTTCTTTTTACACTGGTGGCAAGCCCTGTTACGACCACCTCATCCAACTTGCCCACATCGTCCGTCAACTGTATGGACAAACTGGCATTGGCCGAACTAACCTGTAAGGTCTGTGATTTAAAACTGATGGCCGAGATCTCCAACGTTCCTCCCGTGCCAGGAATGGTGAGTGAGAATTTTCCATTGGCATCTGTGGAAGTTCCCAGGTTAGAATTTTTGAGCCTGATAGAAGCGCCCGGAATTGCTTTCCCGGAAGCATCTGTAACGGTTCCAGTCACCGCTACCTGTGCCCATAACATTGCAGGCAGTGCAACGGTCATGAACACAAGCAGTGCCTGTTTCAACAATTGTCTCATGCTGGTGTAGCTTTTTGGTTTATGAATATGTGTTTATTAAGGACCAGTACGGGCATGGCAGTGCCACGCTGTACCTGTTGAGATACGAACACGGAAAGGGTTAGCAAGGGGAGGGTTGCCAGGGCGATGGTTGCGTCAACAAAAACATCCTGTATGTGGGTGAATACAGGACCAGGGCGGATTAATTAGAACGTCTTGAGAGTAGGTTGGAGAATTATCACGTCGGAGAACAGTCAAGCTAAGTTATCTTGTTGCGAAATTGTCTCATGTTGGGCGGTTTTGGTTGGTTTTATAATGTGTTTTCTATAAAGGATATATCTCAAGACAAATGGGATTTGCCTTAAGCTGCACAGGAATACAGATTGAATTAGGGTATTAAAGGTGTGATTGTATAACTATAACCTAAACACTAAGATAGGGAAAATATATTGCTTGTGTAATTAGTTCTCAGTATCGTACCTGTCCACTGTCTCAATACCGGGCAATTGCTTCAATCGTTCTACAAGTTCATCCAGCTCCTCCTTATCATGAACATACACTTTCACATTTCCATAGAACAATCCGTCTTTTGCTTCAATGGTCATCGCATTGATATTGATTTTCATTTCCCCGGATATCAGGTTGGTGATCTTATGGATCACCCCTACATCATCAATACCAACGATCTTGAGGCCCGTTAGGAAGGAAATCTCCTTATTGCGCGCCCATTTGGTTTTTACCACCCGATGTCCGTAGTTGGACAGGAGTTTCGTGGCGTTGGGACAATTGGTACGGTGGATGGTAAGCCCTTTGCCCGTAGTTACAAATCCAAATACATCATCACCAGGAATTGGTTTGCAACAATTGGCCAGGGTATAAACAATCTTATCACTGCTCTCACCAAAGATGATCAGTTCAGCGTCTTTTTTAGCCAGGGTGGTTTGCTCAGGCTTGTGCTCAATAACCGGTTTCACGGGCTTGGGCGGCTCTAATTTATCACCCAGTACCTGAAAATCCTTCAACTCTTTCAGATCGAGCGCTTTCACCGATATCTGGTAATATAGATCGAGTGGCGACTGCAATTTGTAAAATACCGTCAATACATCTACATTGTGCTGATTGAAAGCAGCACCCAATGCTTCCACTTTACGTTGCAACGTATATTTACCCTCATCGGCCACCTTCCGCTTTTCTTCCTTCAGCGCATCCTTGATCTTACTCTTGGCCTTGGCCGTTATGACAATATTGATCCAATCTTCCGAAGGCTTTTGTTTGGCCGAAGTAATGATCTCTACCTGGTCGCCACTGCGCAACTTATGGCTGATGGGCACCAGCTTATGGTTTACCTTGGCGCCAATACACTGCGATCCCACCGCACTGTGAATGGAAAAGGCAAAATCCAGGGCTGTTGAACCCACCGGCAGCATTTTCACATCTCCTTTCGGTGTATATACATAGATCTCTTCCGCCAGGAAACTGGTTTTGAAATCCTGCAGAAAATCAATAGAATCATTATCCGGGTTATTGAGTACCTCCCGGATTTGCTGGAACCATTTATCAAAACGGCTTTCATCATTCGTTCCTTCCTTATATTTCCAGTGCGCTGCCAACCCTTTTTCGGCAATTTCATTCATCCGTTTCGTACGGATCTGCACTTCCACCCATTTACCCTGGGGCCCCATTACCGTGGTATGCAAGGCTTCATAACCATTTGATTTGGGATTGCTGAGCCAGTCGCGCAAACGTTCCGGCGAAGGCGTATATTCATCCGTAATGATCGAATATACTTTCCAACAGGCCTCTTTTTCCTTTTCCTGCGTCGTGTTCAGGATTACCCGGATAGCAAACAGGTCATATACTTCCTCAAAAGACACCCCTTTTTTCTTCATCTTATTCCAGATGGAATGGATGCTTTTGGGACGGCCATATATTTCAAATTCAAAATCGATCTTCTCCAAGGTCTCCCGGATAGGCCGGATAAACTCATTGATGTACCTCGACCGTTCCCTTTTCGTTTCCGCCAGCTTACGCGCTATCTCACGATAGGCCTCCGGCTCCAGGTATTTCATCGACAGGTCTTCCATCTCCGTTTTGATATTGTACAAGCCCATCCGGTGCGCCAGCGGACCATACACATAAACGGTTTCCGAAGCTATTTTCAACTGCTTTTCACGCTTCATACTATCCAGCGTGCGCATATTATGCAACCTGTCACTCAATTTGATCAGGATTACCCGCGGATCGTCTGTTAATGTCAGCAGTATCTTTTTAAAGTTCTCTGCCTGCTGTGAAGCATTGACATCAATGACATTGGCGATTTTGGTCAGCCCATCTACGATCCGGGCAATCTCTGAACCAAATTCCCGCTCTATATCTTCCAGCGTAATATCCGTATCCTCTACGGTATCATGCAACAGTGCACAAATGGTTGACCGCACACCCAGGCCAATCTCCTCGATCCCGATCCGGGCTACAGCCAGCGGATGCAGGATATAGGGTTCTCCACTCTTGCGGCGCATCGTTTTATGCGCATCGGCAGCCATTTCAAAGGCACGACGCAACAATTCCTTATCCCCCGGCTTTAATTTGGGCTTCAGGGCACGCAATAAGGCTCGGTATTCGCGGAGTATCAACTTTTTCTCCTGCTCCTCATTCAAATTGTATTTCGGTATCCCAGCTACAGTATCCATATTTCTATTCAAACGAATTTACAGTAAAAGAAAGTGTTTTTTCTCTTAAATCTCCTACTTTTGCACTCCTTTTCACCCTTAATCAAGGTGATCAGCATTTAAAACCCTGCGGATGTGGCGAAACTGGCAGACGCACTAGACTTAGGATCTAGCGGGGCGACCCATGCAGGTTCGATTCCTGTCATCCGCACTAAAAAAACAGAGAAAGCAGGTGTTTACAGCACCTGTTTTTTTTATGCCTGCGCCCAAAACGATCCAGGCTGCATGACGCCTTCCGGCGGGAGTTCTCTATTTGGCACATCAGATCTTTTCACCTTCTTTTCAGAATGCCTTTTTACCTGACAATCAGAATATTATATTTTAAAACCACACATATCATATAACTACTACAGATCCATCATCCTGCTTCCCTTACCGCCGCGCTTCCTTTCTCATTAAACCCCACTTGTAAAAGTCTATTTTTTGATGGCCTGTACACCTCTATTGTCAAAAAGTATTCCGGAGGTTTTAATCCCTGCATTATTGTCATTTATCCCGATCATAGCAAAGAAAACATACCAAAATGACTGTTTTTATATTGGTAAACCCCCGATTGGTGTAACGTTTTTTCTGTTGCCTCCTGCCTGTTATACGTTTGACCCATGAATTACAACAACCTGTTCCTTCACCTAAAAATTAAAACTATGTCACGCTTTATTTCCCTCCTGTTTATACTGGCCAACATCAATGCTATTGGTCAAACCAACGAACTGGCAATACTGGCAAAGACAACTTCCACTTACGGAATTACTACCGGCAACTTTGCAGATACCAGCCAAATCAAACCAGCAGCAACCCTTAACGCCCGTTCAGCCATTGTCATCATTCCATCAAAAATGATCTGTCGCCAACGCATAAACTCATTTTTAATTGCTGCAGCCGATACAAACACATCCGGAACATTAATCGACTTGCCTGCCATCACTGCAGAAGGGCCCGCCATTACACCCACCAAGCAGGTAACCGGAGCCAAAAACAATTTTATCGTAGAGGGGATCACCGGGGCTGGATCAGATGTTTTGGAATTACTGCTTAAAACACCTGGCCGGGTAGTTAACAATCCCGACATTAACAGCCTCACTAATACCAATCACTAACCACTATACCATTTAAACCTTTTTTATGCGCCTATTCATTATGCCTCTTTTGATGCTGATTGCATCAGGTAGTTTTGCTCAAAAGATAAGCGGCTTTGTAAAAGATACCCAGGGAGCTTCCACCGGTGGCACTACTATCAGCTTATTGAATGCTAAAGATTCTGCGGTGATTAAACTGGCCATTTCCAATGACTCCGGCTTCTACAGCTTTCCCGGTATAAAAGAAGGTAACTACCGCGTTAGTGCCAGTCGCGCAGCCCACCTGCCTGTTTTTTCTGCCCCTTTTTCGGTGAGCATTACTGATGTTACAGTACCTGACCTGGTAATGAAGGCTGCAGCAGCCGATATGCAGGCCGTAACGGTCACTGCCAGGAAAACCCTGATTGAAATCAAAGCTGATAAAACCATCCTGAATGTAGAAGGGACCATCAATGCCACAGGCTCCGATGCATTGGAACTGTTGCGAAAATCACCAGGAGTGCTCGTTGACAAGGACGACAGGCTGAGCATGAGTGGTAAAAATGGCGTGAAAGTATATATCGATGGCCGCCCCTCTCCATTAGCTGGTCAGGATCTTGCAGCCTGGCTCAAATCCCTGCAATCTTCACAAATCGAATCCATCCAACTCATCACCAATCCTTCTGCCAGATACGATGCTGCAGGCAATGCAGGCATTATCAACATCATCTTAAAAAAGAATAAGGCCTTTGGAACCAATGGCTCTGTCAATGCAGGCTGGAATGTTGGGACATTCCCCAAATACTATGGAGGCATTTCACTCAACCACCGGAATAAAAAGATCAATGTTTTTGGTAGCTATAGTGTTTATAAACGTCCTATGGCCAGTGCCATGGATTCCCGTCGTACCATTACCGATACCCTGTTTGATCAGCACGGCTCTTTTCTGATGAAAAGCATTGGCCATTCCTTTAAAACAGGTATTGATTATTTCCCCGACACCAAAACTACCCTCGGAATAATGGTCAATGGTAGTTTCAACAACACGGACATGGACAATTATAGCTACACACCGATCATCCATCAGCCAACCGGTATCACAAACCGTATACTGGTGGCAGATAACCACGGGTCCCGGAAAAGCGACAATGTAAATATTAACCTGAACTATGCCCGTACCTATGCCAACGGCAAAAGCCTCTCCGTTAATGGCGATTATGGCTTTCACAAGATGAATAATGATCAATTACAGTCCAATGACTATCTGGAAGCTTCGGGCCAGGCAAAGATCTGGAGTGTAGTAAGCCAGATGATTACCCCTACACGGGTTGATATTTATTCATTGAAAGCAGACTACGAACAAAACCTCAAAAAAGGAAAACTGGAAGCCGGAGGAAAAACATCCTTTGTAAATACAGACAATGATTTTCAGCAATACCACGTTTATCCTTCAGGATTGGAACCAGACAACGATCGCAGCAACCGCTTCCGTTATAAAGAAAACATTAACGCTGCATATATTAACTACAACAGGCCCTTTAAAGGATTCATGATCCAGGCAGGATTACGGGTAGAAAATACCAGCCTCGAAGGGATCACAAATGGCCTGAAAAGGTCCGGTACAGGATTTACAGGTTATGACTCTTCTTTTCAACGCAACTATACAGACCTCTTTCCCAGCGCAGCCATCACCTTCAATAAAGATCCCATGAGCCAATTCAGCATCACCTATAGTCGCCGTATTGACCGGCCAGGATATAGCGACCTGAATCCTTTTGAGTTCAAAATAGATGACTACATGCTGATAAAAGGGAATATCAACCTGCGCCCTCAATACACCAATAGTTTTGGCATCACACATATCTATAAAAACAGCTTAACCTCTTCCCTGAACTATAGCTTCGTAAAAGATATGTTCACCGCATTGACCGATACCATCGAAACATCAAAATCTGTCATCTCAAGCCGCAACCTGGCCACACAAAAAATACTAAGCCTCAATGTGACCTATATATTGCAATACAAATCTTTTATGTCTTACATGAACATGAATACCAACTACTCTAAATACGAGGCCAATATGGGAGCCGGCCGTAACATTAACGTTGACGCAACCACTTTCAGTTTCCTTGCTCAGAATAGCCTTCGGTTTGCTAAAACCTGGACAGCAGAACTAACCGGATACTATTATTCTCCTTTTTATACCGGCACCTCAAAATACAAGGCCATATGGAGCATGGATGCAGGCCTTCAAAAACAAATACTGAAAGGGAAAGCGACGGTCAAAACATCCGTCAGTGATGTATTCCGTACATTCAGGTATAGAGAAGTGAGTGATTTTGCAGGCCAGCAAACCATCTCCAATACAAGATTCGAAAGCCGCCTGTTCAAATTAAGTGTTAGCTACCGCTTTGGTAACACACAGGTAAAAGCAGCCCGCCAGCGCAGTACCGGGGCCGAAGAGGAGAACAAAAGAGCACAGGGAGGAACAGGAGGAAAAGGAATGAAATAAATAAAAACAGCCTATGCATTAATCCTGCAATCCGGGACTATTGCATAGGCTACCATAATACCTTGTATCCATTAATTTATCCAAAAGGTGTATTATGTTTGCTAACTCAAAGGCGTCATCTTCTTATAAAACTGTAGCATTAGTGTTTAAAATACTGCCACATAAAAAGCGATTTCGTTTCTGGAAAATAGCCGGTATAGCGTCTATTATTTTTATCGTTTGGTATATACTGGCCATGATACTTTCCTATGCAGTACCTGAATTATTTATCAAGTCAAACGATAGTTTTGTCGATTACCTGTTGGACCTTGCGAAGGAATATTTATTCCATACAGTATTTTTCTATTTTGCACTGAATCATTATTATAGCCTGATAGCTGAAAAAAGATCTTTTCTTCATTATTCACTTGTCTCTGTAATAACAGGAATATTTTACGCTATCTACCTGGTGTATAGAGACTCTAATTTTAAATCCCTGACTCAGGCTAGCCCCCGATTAACGCCCGGTGTTATTATTTACGGTTATACGTTTACCATTCTGCTTATTATTGGGGTCAATTTGCTGATCGCCTATCTTGTTCACCTCCGGGATGAAAAAAAACAAAGAAAAACCCTGGAGGAAGAAAAACTGCAACTGGAAATAGAAAAGACCAATGCCAACTTAAACTTCCTGAAAGCACAGATCAATCCCCACTTCCTCCACAATACCCTTAACTTCCTGTATGCCAAATCCCTTCCCTATTCAACTGAACTATCCGAAGGCATACTTACCCTGAGTGATATCATGCGGTATGCATTAAGTGAGCAAAACATTAAAGAAGGTAAAGCCGCCCTGAAAGACGAGATCGAACATGTACGCAACGTGATCAAAATACATCAGCTACGGTACAACAATAACCTGCTGGTAAACTTTGAAGTGAATGGAGTCATCAATGGTATCACCATTATACCCTTTGTACTCATTACCATAGTAGAAAATGCGTTCAAACATGGCGATCTCAAAAGCTCCGAATACCCAATAGATATAAAACTGATCATTGAACACAAAAGCCTCCAATTCTTTTGTCGCAATAAAAAGAAAACAGGCCCTAAAGAATTATCAACCGGCATTGGCCTTGACAATATTAAAAAGCGTCTTGATCTTGCTTATAAAGACCAGTATAGCCTGCTTATAAAAGATGAACACGAATTGTACACTACCCACTTAACCATCCATTCACTATGATACGCTGCCTTATTGTCGATGACGAACAACACGCCTTAGATATTTTACTCCATTATATTGGGCAAACCCCTTTGCTGCAACTGGTAGCTTCCACCACCAATCCCCTGGAAGCCCTGCAAATAGTAGCTACCCAAAAGGTAGACCTCATCTTCCTGGATATCCAAATGCCAGAACTGTCGGGCATTGACTTCATCAGGTCCATTAACGGAAAATGCAAGGTCATTCTTACAACCGCCTACAGCGAATTTGCACTCGAAGGGTATGACCTGGATGTAGTGGACTATTTATTAAAACCTATTCGGTTGCCCAGGTTCTTAACAGCTGTACAGAAGGCAGCTACAGCTCTCAACAATTTGATGGCAGATGTGGACAAGGGATTGTCTGAAGACGATTACATATTTGTAAAAACAGAATCCAAAGGCAAACTCCTAAAAATAAACCTGGCCGAAATAGACTATATAGAAGGCATGAAAAACTATATCGCTATTTATACTGCCGGCAAAAAAATACTGGTGTATACCAGTATGAAGGAAATGGAAGAGCGTCTGCCAGGCAAACGCTTTATCCGGGTGCACAAGTCATTTATTATTGCTATCGACCGGATCACCGGCATAGAAGGCAACCAGGTTTTACTAAAAGGCATCTCCGCAACCATTGTAGCAGGAGAGAGTTATAAGGCCGAGCTGATGAAAATCGTCAAAGACAAAATAATCTGATCCAATCAGCGCCCTCCCGGAATGGGCAACAAACTCCCCAAACCGGCCCCAGGCTTCCTGCTACCCTCCAACCAGGCCTATTTACCTACAGGTCCCGATGACAGTGCTTTAAAGCACTATCACCGCTTTTATCTCCGGTACTGGTATTCGTTTTTTGTTGCCCCTTACCCGGCCAACCTTTGGTAACTTTATACAAACCTTTTCAGTATGCAAACGATACTCGTTCCCGTAGATTTTTCACCGGTTTCCCGCAATGCTGCCGTATATGCTGCCGAACTGGCCAGGCTTTTCAATAGCCGCCTGGTATTGTTCCACGCCTATATGCTGCCTACCCCTGTAAGCGAAGTACCTTATGTGATGGTCACTGCCGACGAAATGCAGCAGGAAAATGAAGCTTTCCTGAAAAAAGAGGCCGATCAATTGCGTACTACTTATAACATACAGATAGATTCCCTCGTCCGTATCGGTATAGCCTCCGACGAGATCAAAGAACTCTCCAAAGAACAGACGGCTGACCTGATCGTAATGGGCATGAAAGGAGCCGGGGGACTGGATAAGATCATTGGCAGTACAACCACCAATGTGATCCGTAAGGCAAAAACACCTGTTCTCATAATCCCCCATGATGCTGGTTATAAGCCCATCCAGCAAATTACCTATGCCAGCGACTTCAGCTATAAAACCAGCATTAGTCTTTTCACCCCCCTCCTGAAAATAGCCAAAACATTGGGCGCCAAGATCCAGGTGCTCCATGTACAAAAAGATACCGCCAAAATTGAAGAACTGGCAGGCCGCAAAAGCACAGAGCGGGCTTTTAGTGGATACGACCATGAATTTGTGAACGTTACCAACAATTCCGTTACCCAGGGCATCAATGAATACCTGCAGCAGCATACCAGCGAATTACTGGTTATGGTTGCCCATACCCATACCTTTTTTGAGCGCATTTTCTCCAAAAGCCGTACCGCTGCCATGGCCTACGAAACAAAGATCCCCCTGCTCGTATTACAAGATAAGGAATAGATAATCAATATATTATATCCTAAAATTGAGAATTGAAGGCTCTTGCGTCTTTCAGACTCCCCAGCCCTATAGCAGTCCGGGACGGTCTTCCGGTTCCACGGACTTCGGACCTCCCGTCTTCCCGACTTTCGGACTTCCTGACTTCCAGCCTGCCCACTTCAGATTTTTCCCGTACTTTTGCACCCCAATAAAAAAAGCAATATGGCAACAGTTACCAGAGAGAATATAGGCCTGCTGAATGACAGGATCACTGTTAAAGTGGCCAAAGAAGATTACCTGCCTTCTTTTGAAAAAGCCCTGAAGAATTATAGCAAAACCGCCAATATACCAGGATTTAGGAAAGGAATGGTACCTGCCGGCATGATCAAAAAAATGCATGGCCAGTCCGTTTTCACCGATGAAGTTTTAAGAACAGTAGAAAAACAATTGACTGACTTCATGCAAAACGAAAAGCTGGAAATTTTCGCCCAGCCCCTTCCCTTGCCTGAAAATGACGCCCGTCAATTGAACGTAAATGAACCTACAGAATATGCCTTTGCTTTTGAAGTAGGTTTGAAACCTGAGTTTAAAGTAGCTGACCTGGCTACCGAAAAAACTACCCGTTACAAAGTAAACGTAACAGAAGAAATGATCAATGAAGAAGTTGATCGTTTGCGCTTGCGCCACGGTAAAATGACCGATCCCGAAACGGCAACCGGCGACGACAATGTGCTGAATGTAACCTTTACGGAAACTGATGAAAAAGGTAATGAAGTTGAAGGTGGTATCAAGAAAGACAATTCCCTGCTGGTAAAATATTTTGCAGAAGACTTCCGTAAAACCCTCCTGGGCAAAAAGAAGGACGATGCTGTACAAATTCAATTGAGCAAGGCTTTTGACGAAAAAGAAAGAGAGTGGATCCTGGGCGACCTTGGCCTGGACAAACATGATGCAGCTGCAGCTGGCAAGTTCTTCAATATGCTCATCACTAAGGTTGGCCTGGTAGAAAAGGCTGAATTGAATGAAGAGTTCTTTGAAGCGGCTTTACCTGGTAAGGGCGTTAAAACTGAAGAAGAGTTTCGCAATGCGGTGAAAGCTGATATCCAATCCTACTGGGATAAGCAAGGCAGCAATCACCTGCAACATGAATTGTACCATGTATTGCTGGACCATACCAAGATCGATTTCCCCGAAACATTCCTGAAACGCTGGATACAGCAAGGTGGTGAACAACCCAAAACGGCTGAAGAAGCAGATAAAGAGTTCCCCACATTTGCCAATCAGCTTAAGTGGACTTTGATCATTGATAAGTTGGTACGTGATAATAACATTGAAGTAAAGCCAGAAGATCTGCAGGCTTTTGCCCGGAACCAATTGTTCAGTTATATGGGCATGCCTGGTGGTGCCGAAGAGCAACCCTGGGTGGCTGATTACATCAACCGCATGATGCAGGACAGGAAGTTTGTAGAGGATGCTTTCCAACGTATTCAAACCGAGAAGGTATTTGGCTGGGCAGAAACCCAGGTAAATGCTACCGATAAGCCGGTGACTGTTGAAGAGTTTACCAAAGAACTGGAAAAACACCAACACCACCACCATTAATCGGTGACCGATCATATTTTCAAAAGCCATCCGCACACCGGATGGCTTTTTTGTTTGGCAGCTTCAACATTACCGGGAACAATAGCCGGATATCAATATATTTGAAACCCACCATGTAAACATGCCGGTCAAAGCTTAACTACCATTCATCATACAGTAGTTATCGCGCATGGAATTACATTACGTAAGGGTTTATGAAACTCAGGCCGGCGGTTGGGTAGACCTGCATCCCTTGCATGGGGTTGATGAGTTGCCTGAAAACCTTGAAGTCAGTCAAATATTGGCCGACAATGGCTTTAAAATTGAGCTTTTACCTTGCCTACCAGCTAACGAGTTGGGGCTAAGGACAATATTTCTTCCTGACGTTTTTGGAAATAAGAACCCTGATGTAAGAATAAATGGAATAGTAATAGGCGATATCAAATCGCCTGGAAAAGAAAACCCCATTCAAAAAAGAACTATTAGCAATGCAATAAGCAGTGCAGCTATCCAAAAAGTATCAGTAGCCATATTATGCCTGAAGGATCGTAACTATAGTCTGCAGGATGTTAAAAAGGGTATTGTTGGCGCAATGCAACCTGATCGGAACAAAAGCATCAAGGAAATTTGGGTTATCAACAAATCCGGCAGCTTGTTTATTATATCACGCGACTTTGTCTTTAATGACGCACTATATGAAGACTTGAACATGCCTCAAAAACAGGGCGGGCGATTACCCCTATCAGAGTAATCGCCCGTCTGCGTTGGCTTCGGGCCGCAGCCCAATGCACCACAAATATATAAAATAAATACCAACCATCAAAACTTCCTCTTCCTCCCCACTAACCATGGAGAAGAACTGACATATCTATCCCAACAAATCCAGCTTTTCGCCTCCCTTGACTTGCTTTTCTGGCAAAATGTCCGATTTTTTATATAGCACGGTAATTGATTTCCCAAATGACTTAAATTGCTCACTAAATCAATAGGAAAAATCTTATGAACCTCAGCAAAGAATTTGAAAAATATGCGGTGAAGCACAGGGGTATCTCCAGCAATACGTTGAATGATTACCAAAAATACCAGGTAACCAATCTTACGCCCAATATCATTGAAGAACGCCCTATGAATGTGGCTGTCATGGACGTATACAGCCGTCTGATGATGGACCGGATCATCTTCCTTGGCTACCCCATCAATGATGAAGTAGCCAATATTGTGACTGCCCAGTTATTATTCCTGGAAAGCACCGACCGCACCCGCGATATCCAAATGTATATCAACTCTCCCGGCGGTAGCGTATACTCCGGCCTTGGCGTATATGACACCATGCAATACATTACTCCCGATGTATCTACCATCTGTATCGGTATGGCAGCCTCCATGTCGGCCATCCTCCTTACAGCAGGTACCAAGGGCAAACGTACAGCCTTAAAACATAGCCGGGTAATGCTACACCAGCCCAGTGGCGCCATTGGCGGTCAGGCCAGCGATATCGAGATCACTGTCAACGAGATCAAGAAGATCAAGAAAAACCTCTACGACATCATCTCCTACCATACCGGCAAAACGGTAAAACAGGTAGAAAAAGATTGTGAACGTGATTACTGGCTCACTTCCCTCGAAGCCAAGGAATATGGCCTGGTAGACGAAGTATTGCTCATCAACCCACGTAAAGAGAAAAAAGAAGACTAACCACAAACAACAGTTTACTATATGAACTACTCAAAATATTCAGTATTGCCTTTTCGCATGGACGATGAAGATGATGAAAAGGAAGAACAACCCAAGTCGGATCTGATGATGTTCAGCAAAAAGCTGGAACAGTACTTCTTTGAAACCCGCAGTGTTTACCTCTGGGGCGTTGTTGACGACAAATCTGCCAGGGATGTAACCGCCAAACTGCTCCTGTTGGATGCTGATAAGCCCGGCACAGAGATCAAGTTCTACATCAATAGCCCCGGTGGTATTGTAACCAGCGGTATGGTGATCTATGATACCATGAAGATGCTTAAAAGCCCCGTAAGTACCATTTGTATGGGTCTGGCAGCCTCCATGGGTTCCATCCTCCTCAGTGGCGGTACCAAGGGCAGTCGCTATATCTATCCCCATGGCGAAGTAATGATCCATCAGCCTAGCCTGGGTGGTCATATTCAAGGGGTTAGCGCCGACCTGGAGATCCAGGCCAAACAAACCAAACGGGTAAAAGAGATCAGTGCCAGGATCCTGGCCGAGAATTGCGGTAAAAAGTTCGAACAAGTCATGAAGGATTTCGATCGCGATTACTGGATGGATGCCAAAGAAGCTATTGAATACGGCATTGTAGATAAGCTCGTTGAGAAAATATAACACTTTAAAGCTCAATGCTTAACAACATTGAGCTTTATCAAATCCCCCAATATCCCGGCTGCAGGCTATTTAGTTGGATATAGAGTTCCCTTTGAATACCTTTGTAGCCGGAGATTAATATACCAATGGCAAAGACAACCTTACATTGTTCTTTTTGTGGACGTAGCCGCGATGAGGTAAAGATCCTTATTGCCGGCCAGGAAGGGCATATTTGCGAGAACTGTGTGGAGCATGCCCGGGAGATCATCGAGCAGGAACTAATGATCCGTAGCGAAACACCTGCTGCATCCCCCTCCTTCAAGCTCAACGTTAAAAAACCAGTTGAAGTAAAACGCTTCCTTGATGAATATGTGATCGGCCAGGATGACGCTAAAAAAGTATTGGCGGTAGCCGTTTACAATCACTACAAACGCCTCCAGCAAAAGACCGTTGAAGGTGAAGTAGACATCGAAAAGAGCAATATCGTAATGGTAGGTGAAACCGGTACCGGTAAAACCCTGCTGGCCAAAACCATCGCCAAATTACTCAATGTTCCTTTCGCCATTGTAGATGCAACCGTATTTACAGAAGCCGGTTATGTAGGCGAAGATGTTGAAAGCATCCTTACCCGCTTGCTGCAGGTTTGTAACTATGATGTTCCCGCTGCCGAAAGGGGTATCGTTTACATAGATGAGATTGATAAAATTGCCCGCAAAGGCGATAATCCTTCCATTACCCGCGATGTTAGCGGTGAAGGCGTACAACAAGGTCTGTTGAAACTGTTGGAAGGTACCGATGTACTGGTGCCACCCCAGGGAGGCCGTAAACACCCCGAACAAAAACTCATCAAGATCAACACACAGAATATCCTCTTTATCTGTGGTGGTGCTTTTGATGGTATTGACAGGGTCATTGCCCGCCGGGTAAACACCAATGCCATCGGCTTTAATGTAAATAAGGACCTGCAGGAGCACATGAAAAAGAACCTGCTGCAGTATATCAATGCCACCGACCTTAAGTCATTTGGCCTGATCCCTGAATTACTGGGCCGCTTACCAGTTGTTACCCATCTTAATCCGTTGGATAAATCCACCCTGCGTTCTATTCTTACCGAACCCAAGAATGCATTGATCAAACAATACAAGCGCTTGTTTGAACTGGAAAATATCCAACTGAATGTGGATGATGACGTGCTGGATTTCATGGTCGACAAAGCCCTTGAATACAAACTGGGCGCAAGAGGTCTGCGTAGCATTTGCGAAAGCATCCTCACTGACGCCATGTTTGAAATGCCTTCTTCCAAACAGCAGGTATTCCACCTCACACTGGAATATGCCGTGAAGAAGTTTGATAAGAGCAAAATGAGCCTGCTGAAAGTAGCCTAGGTTTCATTCAATATATTTCCATTAATTTACAGAGGCATAGCAATTATGCCTCTGTTTTTTTTAGTAGCTAACTTAAACTATCACACAATGGATGAACTGATCAAAAAACTCATGGCAGAGGGCCTTAGCGAACAACAGGCTTATAAAGCGGTAGAGATCGTGAAGAACTTTGCCAAAGAAAAGTTCCCCATCTTCGGCGGCGCGATAGACAAAGTATTCGACAAGTATGCCAAGAAGAAGGACGACGACGACGACTTTATGCCATAAGCAAGCGACCTATTCTATTATTTCCATTTGAGCTAAGGGGTAGGCGCAGCTACTATATGCTGGCGTATATAGGAAAGAATATTATCTATTTCTTCATCCCTTAGATTCGGAAAGACATTCATTGGCGTCTGATTCCATTTACTATACAACCCGGTAAAATAAGTATCTCCCGACTTTAACACCGCCGGACTATTCCTGATCCAGGCATACAAGCGTTTTTTATCTCTTACCCGGTCCTCAATACCTCCCAGAGCAGGTCCCGTCATGTCTTTCCATACATGATGGCAAGTAGCGCAATTATTTTCGAATAGTTCTTTCCCCTTCCATGAATTACCCGTCAATTTCACAGGGGCCCCGGTCGAAACTGTACCGCAATTCGCATCAGCCATCTCCCGTGATTCAGTCACTTTTATATTCGCCAACACCTGCACAAACCACATACCTATTAATACCACTACCAGCAGCAGGGCGCCCTGCCATACGTAATAGACTTCTTTATGCATAACAAAAGTTTTAAGCAAAGTCTTACTTCCTGTGCCACCTGATGTAATTCAATATCTCATCAATATCCTGATCTGTAAGTAGAGGAAACGCAGGCTTCTGTACCTTACCCCATTTCTCATACAGGGCATTATAATAAGGGTTCCCTGATTTTAATACCGAATCACTATTCCTGATCCAGGCACGCAACAATGTTTTGTCCTTCACTCTTTCTTCAACACGTTTTAAGTCAAGAAGATCACAATCCATAGACCTGTTCATGGGATGGCAAGCCGCGCAATTAGTTTTAAATAATAGTTCTCCACGTGGATTATAATATGCGGCATTAGAAGAGGAATTGTTTTGGCCGTTTGTCAAAACAAGGGAAGCATCAGGAGAAGGGGTCGTTTTTGAAGTTGCCAGCTTTGCAACAATGCCCATGCCAGTCAATATCACCAGCAACAACAAGAAGCCCTGCCATACATAAGCGACTTCTTTGTTCATACCTTAAAGTTACATTGCAATGGCTGCCATTGCAATATTTTTTTCTGAGCAGGGCTATCAGATTCATTCCTTCACGTCAATACATAACGAATATTTATGATCCCGCACCGCACAACTAAACTTATGCATCTGGAAAATAAAAAAGGCCCCGCAACCAACGGGGCCTCTTGACGTGACAAGCAACCTTTCGTAACCTTTAGGCTCTCAAAACTTCTCTCGAAATCACCAGTTTCTGGATTTCAGAGGTACCTTCACCGATAGTACACAACTTACTATCGCGGTAATATTTTTCAACGGGGAAATCCTTGGTATAACCGTATCCCCCGAATATTTGTACAGCATCGTTCGACACCTTCACTGCCACTTCACTGGCATAATATTTAGCCATCGCCGCTTCTTTCGTCATCTGCTGTCCCCGTATCTTCAGGTCACAGGCTTGCAGCGTGAGTAGCTCAGCCGCCATTATTTCAGTAGCCATATCGGCCAGCTTGAATGAAATGCCCTGGAAATTTGAAATGGGCTGGTCAAACTGGTGACGCTCTTTCGAATACTGAACAGAAGCATCATAAGCACCCTTGGCAATACCCAGCGACAGTGCCGCTATTGAAATACGTCCGCCATCCAATACTTTCAGGGATTGCTTAAATCCCGCTCCTACTTCACCCAGGCGGTTGGCATCCGGTATCCGGCAATTATCAAAGATCATTTCTGCTGTTTCTGAGGCACGCATGCCCAGCTTATTCTCTTTTTTTCCGCCCGAAAAACCCGGCGTACCACGTTCCACTACAAAAGCCGTGGCATTGTCCTTACTACGCGGCTCACCAGTCCGGGCAATCACTACCGCTACATCTCCACTTTTCCCATGCGTGATCCAGCATTTGGTGCCATTCAACACCCAATGGTTGCCATCGCGCACGGCCGTTGTTTTCATATTACCGGCATCACTACCAGTATTAGGCTCTGTTAACCCCCAGGCGCCCAGCCATTGCGCAGTAGCCAGTTTAGGCAGGTATTTTTGCTTTTGCTCCTCATTGCCAAAGGCCAGAATATGACCCGTACAAAGAGAATTGTGGGCGGCCACACTCAGGCCAATAGAACCACATACCTTGCTTATTTCCTGTAAAACGGCTACATACTCAAAGTAACTTAGCCCAGCACCTTCGTACTTTTCAGGAACCAGCACACCCATCAAACCCAGTTTTCCCATTTCCCGGAATACCTGGATAGGAAATTCCTGGCTTTCATCCCAATTCATTACATAGGGCTTAATGTGTTGCTGCGCAAAATCCCGGGCAGTCTGTGCTACCTGTTGTGTTAATTCAGAAGTCTCGAAATTCATAAGATAAATTCGTTGGCAAGAACCCTTAGAGGCTGCTGCAAGATAATACTATTTTTGAAAAACTAACAATTGTTAGCACTAAAATATAAGAAATATTTCCCCCTCACTGAACGGCCAGGTAAGGCCGTATTTTGCCCAGTATTTCGGGCGTAACAACTTGGAGTTGCAATAACTGATCCACAGTTGAAAAGACCCCATGTTGCTCCCGGAATTGAATAATGGCATTGGCCAGGGGCCAGCGGATATAAGGATGTTTTGCCAGCGAGGATGGGTCGGCAGTATTAATATTGATCATTCGTAGCTGGGGCGAGGGACAATTCAAAAAAGCGCGGATCTGCTCAAAAGTAGAATCGGACAGGCCATACGTTTCTCCCACCTGTTCTATGGTATAAAAACCGCCCAGTTTTTCCCTGAAATTTATGATCCGCTGGGCCAGTTTACTGCCAATTCCCCACAACGCAATAAACGCAGTCGTATCGGCCATATTGATATCCAGGATGCTGGGTTTGGTAAATTCCCTTTTGTATTGCCTGGTGGCAGAATCGGCCCTTTGCTGAGTAGGAAAATACTTCCTGCCTGCCTCAGCTATCCGCACATAAGGAAATAACCGGTCAGCCTCAGCCTTCTTCAATCCGTAGATCTTATATAGGTCATCAGGCTGACGGAATCGACCCCCTTTGGATAAATAATGTTGTATTGTATTGGCTGTACGCGCCGGCAGGCCCAGCTTCTTCCAGCCTTCTACAGGCAGGGTATTGGGATCAAATTCAAATAATGCTACCACTTCACCTACTCCGCTTTCCCTTTTATCCTCCATCCCGCCGGTGGGTATGGCCTGGTAAACTTCCCCATTGCCCGAATCCTTCATTGCCTCCAGGGCGGCAACCTGTTGGCGCAATTCTTCAAAAGATGCTTTGTCGGCTTGAATAGATTGAGTAGGTAATAAGTAAGGGATGGCAACGGTGGCCAAAATGAGTACAAGTAAAACAATGATCCCTGTCCGTTCTTTTTTGGTAAACGTAAAATAGTCCTTGAGGTTTTTCATAGTACATGGCATAGCCGGCCGCGTTATCAGCGGCCAACATACCTATATACGTTATAAATTTTTTATAGATTTAGTACCAGGCCATCCCAGCTCAGGTGAAAGCCTTCGGGTAGCTCTTTTTCCACATCTGCATGTTTGCCCATCTGGTGGCTCAGGTGTGTAAAATAAGTATTGGGTACCCCCAGGTCCCGGGCTACCTCAATGCCTTCGGAGAGACTATAATGGGAAATATGTTTTTCCTTGCGCAAGGTATTTAGTACCAGCACCTCACTGCCCCGGACCTTTTCCTTTTCGGCAGTTTCAATATGGTTGGCATCGGTGATATACGTAAACTTCCCAAAGCGGAATCCCATAACCGGCATTTTCAAATGCCATACCTCGACCGGGGTAATCGGGATATCCCCAACCGTAAATGGCGTCAGGTCAATGGTATTAAGCTGGATCTCTGGCAAGCCTGGGTACCGGGTTTCATAAAAAGCGTAGGGAAATTCACGGATGATCACTTCCTGCGTCATTTCATTGGCAAATACCTTCATCGGCTGTTGCGAAAAGAAGTTAAATGCCCGCACATCATCCAATCCTGCTATATGGTCCTTATGCGGATGCGTGAATACAATGGCATCCAGGTGTTTTACATTCGCCCGCAACATCTGGTAACGGAAATCAGGACCTGCATCTACCGCCAGGGTGGTATTGGCCGACTGAACCAGGATGCTGGAGCGTAGCCTTTTGTCTTTTTTATCAGGAGATTGACAAACCGGGCAATCACAGGCAATCATAGGTACACCACTACTGGTACCCGTTCCTAGAAAAGTGATCTTTAATGAAGGATAACTCACAGAATAAAAATACGGAAATGAAGTCCCAAATCAGAAGTATGCGATAAGAAAAGTAAGTAAGCTTACTTCTCTGCCGCCGCCGCAGCAGCCCGCGTCAGTACATCTTCGTAGGTTTTGCGCACCTCCGAAGAAAGTATATCGGGGTCAATATTCATTTGAGGAATAATATCGATCAGGGTATTGATGCGTCCTTCCATTTGCAGGAATTTATTCAGCACCACCACCTTTCTGGCTTCGAGGATACAATAGCCGCTCTGAAAATTGCCCCGCTCATAGCGCACCACATATTCCATCTCGTCCAGTATCCGCTCAATCTTATCTAATGTGTTCTGGGTATATTTCATAGTCGTACTACCAAAGTTCACTATCAAAATTAGCCAAATGTCTGCGGTACACAGATTATCGACTATTAATGTTTTCCACACCTCGTGGACAGAAAATCAATCACTTCTCACAATAAACGTTAAAAATACCCTGAAATAAAGCCCCTCTCCCTCACGACTTCCCCATTTCCCAATACCCCTTTCCCCTACTTATTCGTCATTTTGATCACCGGAACGATCATTTCTTCCAGGCTCACCCCCCCATGCTGAAAGGTATTGCGGTAATAATTCACGTAATAATTGTAATTATTCGGATAACAGAGGAACAAGTCCTCCTTGGCAAAAATAAACGACGAATTTACCGTGGGAACCGGCAGGCCCGCCTCTTTAGGGTCGCGGAATGCCAATACTTCCTTGGGTTCATAATTCAGGTTACGGCCATGCTTATAACGCAGGTTGGTAGTCGTTTGCTTGTCGCCAATCACTTTGGCCGGCGTTTTTACCCGCACACTGCCATGGTCAGTAGCCAGTACAATATTGATCTTTTTATCGGCTATCTTCTTCAATGCCTGGTGTAAAGGCGAATGCTCAAACCAGCTTTTTGTTACAGAACGGTAGCTGGCCTCATCCCCCGCCAGTTCTTTCAACACTTCCATCTCCGTACGGGCATGACTCAACATGTCTACAAAATTGTACACAATGATATTGAGGTCATTCACCAGCAGGTTATGGATATTGTTGACCAGGTCCTGACCCGCCTGGTTATTGAGTATCTTGGTATAGGAAAAACGTACATCATCCCGCTTCATGCGTTTCAATTGCGACCGGAAAAAATCCTCCTCAAACAGGTTTTTACCTCCTTCTTCATCGTCATTCTTCCACTGTTGCGGGTAATTCTTTTCAATATCCATGGGCAGCAATCCACTAAAGATCGCATTCCGGGCATATTGCGTGGCCGTAGGCAGTATACTGTAAAAACTTTCTTCTTCCAGTATGCGGAAGCTCTCGGCAAATATGGGTTGAATAGCCTTCCATTGATCAAAACGCAGGTTGTCGATCAGCAGGAAAAAAGTAGGCGTGCCTTTCTCCACATGGGGCATCACTTTGTATTTAAACAAGGTATGCGACATTACCGGCCCTTCTACTGATTTGGGGCCCACCCATTTGGTATAATTCTTTGAGATGAATTTGAAAAACTCATTATTGGCCTCACTTTTCTGTGACAGGAATACTTCCTGCATTTCCGGACTATCACTTTTTTCCATCTCCAGCTCCCAGAATACCAGCTTTTTGTAAATGTCCATCCATTCATTGTAATCCGGACTGCTGTTCAGGGCCATGAACAGGTTGCGGAACTGCTGCTGGTAGGCAGTAGTGGTCTTTTCCGCCACCAGCCTTTTATTGTCAATGATCTTTTTCAGGCTCAGTAATACCTGGTTGGGATTTACCGGCTTTATGAGGTAATCTGTGATCTGACTGCCAATGGCTTCATCCATCAGGTTTTCCGTTTCATTCTTGGTGATCATGACAATCGGAATATGTTGATTGACCTCTTTTATTTTTGCAATGGTTTCCAGCCCTGTAATACCGGGCATGGTTTCATCCAGCAATACCACATCTACAATATTATCCCGCACAAAATCCACTGCATCAAAACCATTGGTCAATGCACTGACTTCATACCCCTTATTCTGTAGAAAAAGGATTTGGGATTGCAAGCTTTCTATTTCATCATCTACCCAGAGTATCTTTCCTAATGCCATGTAAATTTTTTAATAAGTGTTGTTGTTTATTAAGGTTTATTTGCAGCAATTCAAAAGCCAAGCCTTTCCCGGCCTCTCACTCATAGCTCTCAGTTCGTAGCTTTTTTCCTCACTCGCCTCCCCAAAATACATTATTCCCGGTGCAATCAGTTAATCTGTACTTTTGTCTGCTCCTTTTGGTAGTAATTTTAACAAAACAGCAAGCAGCGAAATGGCATCCGGCATTAGAAAGATCATAAATGACCCTGTTTACGGCTTTATTACCCTCGATCATCCACTTGTTTTTAAGGTAATTGCCCATCCCTGGTACCAGCGTTTGAGGCGCATTCACCAAATGGCATTTGCCCAATTGGTATATCCCGGCGCTGTGCATACCCGGCTGCACCATTCCCTGGGCGCTTATCACCTCATGTGCAATGCCCTGTACGAGTTAAAAAATAAAGGGGTACATATTACCCCGGAAGAAGAGGTAGGCGCCAAAATTGCCATCCTGCTACATGATATTGGCCATGGTCCTTATTCCCATGCCCTGGAAAATAAATTGCTGAAAGGTATCCACCATGAAACAATCTCCATCCGGATCATGGAGATCCTGAACCAGGAATTGGACGGAGCATTGACACTGGCCATTGATATTTTCACCAACAAATACCACAAACCCTTCCTGCACCAACTTATCTCGGGCCAGTTGGACGTAGACCGGATGGACTACCTCACCCGCGATAGTTTCTTTACCGGCGTATCGGAAGGGGTAATTGGTTATGACCGCATCCTCAAAATGCTCACCGTTCAGGATGGGGAACTGATGGTAGAAGAAAAAGCCATCTATTCCATCGAGAAATTCCTGGTATCCCGCCGCCTGATGTACTGGCAGGTATACCTGCATAAAACAGTACTCTGTGCAGAGAAAATGCTGGTGAAAATTGTTGAAAGGGCCCAGGAATTAATCACCCGGGGCGTTACCGTTACCTCCACTTCTCCTGTGTTTGATTTCTTCCTTCAAAACCACGATACCGTTACTTCCATTGAGGCACACCTGGAACAGTTTTGCCTGCTGGACGATTATGATGTACTGGCCACCATCAAAAACTGGATGTTCCATGAGGATAAAGTATTGGCCAAATTGTGCCATTGCCTGGTCACCCGCCGCCTGCTAAAAGTTAAATTAACGGCTACTCCTGTTAATACTGAATGGATGGAAGAACAACGGAACAGGATTTGCCGCGAAATGCAGATCGAGGAGCGGGATTGTCATTACTTTCTTTTTGGCGGTATAGCCGAAAATACGACCTATGATCCCCGCGAAGAAAAGATCAATATCCTGTTCAAAGACGGTTCCGTAAAAGATATTTCCCGCGTCGACAACGCTTTGATCCATCAGGCACTCGCCAGCCCTGTGAAAAAATATTACATTTGCTACTTGAATTAGTTTTGAGCCACTCCAAAAAATACAACCATGCAATTTACGGCCGCACAGATAGCCATGCTCATAAACGGAACCATTGAAGGCGATGCCAATGCCGCAGTGGGTTCCTTCGGAAAGATTGAAGAAGCTCAAAAAGGCCAACTCGCATTTTTGGCCAATCCCAAATACGAAGACCACCTGTATACGACTGGTGCCTCCATTATAATCATCAATACCTCCCTGGAACTGAAGCAACCCGTAAGCGCAACCCTGTTGCGTGTGCCAGATGCTTATACCGCTTTTGCCACCCTCCTGGCCAAATACCAGGAAATGGTGACCCAACAAATGACCGGTATCCAGGAGCCCAGCTATATTGCCAAATCGGCCAAACTGGGACAAAACATTTTCATTGGTGCATTCAGCTATATTGGTGAGCAGGTAACCCTGGGCAATAACGTGAAAATATTCCCCAATACCTTCATTGGGGACAATGTAAAGATTGGTGATAATACCATCATCCATCCCGGCGTAAAAGTGTATCATGACTGCGTAGTGGGTAAAAATGTAACCATCCATGCCGGTACTGTTGTAGGCAGCGATGGCTTTGGTTTTGCCCCCCAGGCCGATGGCAGCTTCAAAAAAGTACCCCAGATTGGTAATGTGGTAGTAGAAGATTTTGTTGAAATAGGGGCCAATGCCACCATCGACCGCGCTACCATGGGCTCGACCCTCATTAAATCGGGCGCCAAACTGGATAACCTTATCCAGATAGCCCATAATGTTGAAGTAGGCAATAATACAGTGATAGCTGCCCAGGCAGGGGTAAGTGGCAGTACCAAACTGGGTAATAATGTCCTGATTGGCGGCCAGGCAGGTATTGTAGGACACCTTTCTATTGCGGATGGTGCCCGCATCAATGCCCAAAGTGGTGTGAGCAAATCCATCAAAACACCCAATACCGCTGTAACAGGTTCGCCTGCATTTGATTATACCAGCACCCTCCGCAGCCAGGCACTCAGCCGCAACCTCCCGGATATGGAAAAACGTATCAAGGAACTGGAAAAACTGGTACAACAATTACTGGCCGAAAAGGTAAACCTGTAGGGTATACCGGTAAATGCAGACGCCTTCATTAACAACCGTTTATGCTAAACAATCATACAAACTAAGCCCCACAAACAAACTTTCTGTTATCTTTGCGCCATCCTTTAAAAAACAAGAATGGACGCTACCTTCAATCCGGACAAACAACATACACTAGGCTCGGCAGTAAGTATTTCCGGTACTGGTTTACACACTGGTATCAATGTAGATATGACCCTGAAACCAGCCAATGCTGGCTTTGGTTACCAGTTTCAACGTATTGACCTCCCCGGTCAGCCCACCATTAAGGCTGATTGTGAATTGGTTACCGATACTTCCCGCGGTACTACCCTGGAAGAAAATGGAGCCAAAGTGAGTACTGTGGAGCATATCCTGGCAGCCCTGGTAGGTATGGGCGTCGACAATTGCCTTATTGAGCTGAATGGCCCGGAGATCCCCATTATTGATGGTAGTTCCTCTCCCTTTGTTGAGATCATTAAAGAAGCCGGCGTAGTAGAACAGGAAGCCGCCAAGGCCTGGTATACGATCGATACCAATATTACCCACTACGACGAAAAGAAAAGGGTAGAAATGACTGCCCTCCCTGCAACGGAATACAAGATCACCACACTCATAGATTTCAACAGCCCCGTACTGGGTACCCAGCATGCCGGCCTTAAATCTATGCAGGAATTCAGGACCGAAATAGCTTCTTCCCGCACCTTTGTATTCCTGCATGAGCTGGAAGCCCTGTTGGAACACAACCTGATCAAAGGTGGCGATATCAACAATGCCATTGTTGTGGTTGATAAGCCTGTTACTGATGCTGAAATGGAACGCCTGGCAAAAGCCTTTGGCCGCAAGAAGATGGAAGTAAAAAGTGAAGGCTACCTCAACAACCTGGAGTTGCGTTTTCCCAATGAACCAGCCCGCCATAAACTATTGGATGTTGTAGGCGACCTGGCCCTGATCGGCTATCCCATCAAGGCACATATCATTGCCAATCGCCCGGGGCATAGCACCAACGTTGACTTTGCACGCAAGATCAAGCAATACATTAAGAAGAATAAGCACGTAAAAGATATTCCTGTATACGATGCAAACCAACCGCCGGTTTATACGTTACAGCAAATAGAAAAAACTTTACCGCATCGTTTTCCATTTTTATTGGTCGATAAGATCATTGAATTGAGCGATCGCCACATTGTAGGCATCAAGAATGTCACTTTTAATGAGCCCTTTTTTCAGGGCCATTTTCCAGGCAACCCCGTAATGCCTGGTGTATTACAGGTAGAAGCCCTCGCACAAACGGGCGGTATTCTCTGTATCAATGCCATGCCTCCAGGGGAATATGACACCTACTTTCTTAAGATTGACAATGTTAAGTTCAAGCAAAAAGTAGTGCCCGGAGATACTATGATCCTTAAAATGGAGTTGTTAGCTCCTATACGTCGTGGTATCTGTGAAATGCGTGGAAAAGTGTACATCGGCAATAAGATCGCCACAGAAGGCGACCTGATGGCACAACTGGTAAAACGTGGCTAACGAAGCATTTACAGGCGGGTAACCACCTTTAACAGAATAAATTATATTTGATTATAGGGGTTAATTGCATGACTTTTGTCTATTTTAGTACAATCTTTTAATATCAAACATCAACCAATCCATAAGTATACGCCAGGCGAGCACCAGCCGGATTCCCAGGGGGAACCGATGTCTGTAGCTCCAAAAAGCCAGTTTCAGGCTACACTTAAGAATGTCAATACAATGATCCATCCTCATACCTACATTCATCCCAATGCCAGGTTGGCTACCAACGTTAAGATCGATCCTTTCACCGTAATTCACCAGAATGTTGAAATTGGTGAAGGAACGTGGATCGGCAGTAACGTCACCATCATGGAGGGAGCCCGCATCGGTAAAAATTGTCGCATCTTTCCCGGCGCTGTAATTGCCGCCATGCCCCAGGATCTCAAATTTGAAGGAGAGGATACCATTGTTGAAATAGGTGACAATACCACCATCCGTGAATTTGTAACCATCAACAGGGGCACTAAAGACAGCTGGAAAACCAAAGTAGGTCACAACAGCCTCATCATGGCCTATAGCCACCTGGCACACGACTGTGTGGTGGGTAACTATTGCGTACTGAGCAACAATACCCAATTGGCAGGCCACGTAGAAGTGGGCGACTGGGCCATCCTGGGTGGTATGTGCGCCGTTCACCAGTTTGTAAAGATTGGCCAACACGCTTTCGTGAGTGGTGGTTCACTGGTAGGCAAAGATGTCCCCCCCTATATTAAAGCTGGCCGCCAGCCTTTGAGCTACTCCGGCGCCAATTCTGTAGGTCTTAAACGCAGGGGCTTTACCATCGACAAGATCAATCATATCCTCGATATTTACCGTGTTATCTACAACAAAGGAATGAACACCAGCCAGGCACTCGAATTCCTGGAAGAAGAATTCCCGGCAACAGACGAGCGCGATGAGATCGTGACCTTCATCCGTGAAAGTGGTCGTGGTATCATTAAACGCTATGTAAAAGGTAGCCTGGATGAAGATATCGCTGACTAAAGCAGGCAAGAGATTCAACCGCGATTGGATATTCCGTAACGTCAATTACGAATTTACTACTGGCAATGCCTATGCCATCACCGGCCCCAATGGCTCGGGCAAATCTACATTACTGCAAGTAATAGGCGGTGCACTCATGATGAGTGAGGGCAATCTCGTGTACGAAGTGCCGGCCAACGGTCAGCAGCCAGCCATTACCGGCAATGGTAAACTATCCACCGACAATCTCTTCCGGCAAATAGCCATTGCAGCTCCTTACCTGGAAGTGATCGAAGAAATGACCGCCTCAGAATTCCTGACATTTCACACCCAGTTCAAACCATTCCTGCCCGGCATTACTACCCCCAAAGCCCTTGAAGTAGTAGGCCTCTCCAAAGCCGCCCACAAACAGATCCGTTATTTTAGCAGCGGGATGAAACAACGCATAAAACTGGCCCAGGCCATCTTTAGCCATGTGCCATGCGTACTGCTGGACGAACCCTGCACCAACCTCGATGCAGAAGGGATAGCCCTCTATCAACAACTCATTAATGATTATTGTACCGACCGGCTGGTCATTGTAAGCAGCAACGACATCCAGGAATATGGATTCTGTAAAGAGAAGATCAGTATACTGGATTATAAGTAATCCCTACCGCTGACTGGCAATCAATAAATTCAGGTCGGTATACTTCAGGTCAAAGCGCTGGCTGAGGTGGAAATTGGTAAGCGCCCCCTTGAAAAGATAGATACCACTGCGCAGGTGTACTTTATGCCATACCAGTGTTTCAAAGCCGCCTTCTTCCCCTGCTTCCAGCAACAGTGGCATCAATACATTGCTGATGGCCTGGGAGGCCGTACGGGCAAAGCCCGATGGTATATTGGGCACACAATAATGAATAACGCCATACTTCATAAAGATGGGTTGCTCATGACTGGTAATTTCAGATGTTTCAAAACACCCCCCACGATCAATACTCACATCAATCACCACACTGCCAGGGCGCATATTGCTCACCATTTCTTCCGACACCACTACGGGGGTACGACCACTTTGCGATGGCAAGGCCCCCACTGCTACTTCACAGGTCTTTAATTGCTTGGCCAGGATGCGCGGCTCCATGACCGAAGTCCACATACGCTGCCCGATATTGTTTTGCAACCGCTTCAGGCGGTATACACTGTTGTCGAATACTTTTACCGAAGCACCCAGCGCCAGGGCAGCACGGGCGGCAAATTCACCTACAATACCAGCTCCCAGGATAATGACCTTGGTAGGTGGGATACCGGAAATACCTCCCAGTAACACCCCCTTACCATGATTGGCCGAACTGAGGTATTGAGCGGCGATCAACATGACTGCACTACCCGCAATCTCACTCATGCTGCGCACAATGGGAAGGCTATCACTGTCGTCTTTTAAATTTTCAAAAGAAATAGCGGTGATGCGCTTGTCCATCATCTTCTGCAGTAGCTCGGCCTTCATGGCCGACAGATGGATGGGCGAAATGATCACCTGGTTAAATTGCAGGTAAGGAAGATCTTCTTCCACCACAGGCGCACTCTTCACCAATATAGGCGATTTGAATACTTCAGCTTTATCATACACAATGCGTGCACCTGCTTCACTATAATCCCGGTCGCGGTAATGCGCCGCTTCCCCGGCATTGTGTTCTATGATCACCTCATGACCATTGCTGATCAATACCCCTACCGCTTCCGGCGTCAGTGCTATCCGGTTCTCTTGAAAAGCGGTTTCCTTGGGTATCCCAATATGTAATTGAGCCCCCTTGGGTTTTATATCAAGTTTTTCTTCAAGTGTTTCGTAACTAAAAGAGGTGCTGATGATCGCTTTTTTCTGAGACATGAAGAGTTTTCAGGTTGCTGTTGATAAAACTTATGGCCGAAAGCCATCAAATATACTTATTTATCCCCGATCCTAAGTAGACGGGTTTGAGGGTCAATGGCCTCGATGAAAACGGCCACCCTATCATCTGGGAAGATCCCTTCGGCCCTTTCCGGCCATTCTACCAGACAGATCTTGCCCGAATACAAGCAATCCTCCACCCCGGCCTGAATGGCTTCATCTTCATCCTTCAACCGGTACAGATCAATGTGGAACATCGCTCCATCCGGCGAGGCATACTCATTGATAATGGAAAAAGTAGGACTGCCCACTGTACTGCTCACCCCCTTTACATCACACAAAGCATGCACAAAGGTGGTTTTGCCAGCTCCCATGGCGCCATGTAAAGCAAAGACCTTTGCCTCCCCTACTTCCTGCCAAAATTGCCGGGCCGCATCCTGAATGCCATCCAATGAGAACCGTATTTCCATAGGTCGCAAAGATACAGCCGGGAACAGCGTTTTATGACGAAGCTAACAGGAAATTGCAACCCGGTAAAGATATTAGTCGTAGATTCACGCCGTACCCCCGCCTATACGCGGTAAATTTGCAGTGACCCCTGAACGCAATAGCCCCATAGAAATTCTATGAATTGCCAACCAACTTTTAAGAACACCCATTAACTATGCACTGCAGGATCAGCAAATAGCTGCAGTAATGGCATAGAGAGATCAAAACCTGGCAAGTAAATGAAAACAGTGAATTGGAAAGTTGAAGGCATGACCTGCTCTAACTGCGCGTTAACCATCCACAAATACCTTGAAAAAGAAGGTTTGCTGGATGTTAAAGTAAGTTTAGCCAGTGGCGACGTCAGCTTCGGCATCAATGGCGGCAACACGACCAACCAGCAGATCGCTAAAGGCCTGGAATCCTTAGGTTATACCGTTCATGACGAAGCAGGAACCCTCCCTCCGGCTAAAAAAAGATTCCTGTCCAACCACAAACAGCGTTTCTTATTCTGCCTCCTGTTTACGGCGCCCCTTATGCTCCACATGCTGGACAAATGGGTCCATATCCACTGGCTCATGAACCCCTGGATACAGCTGGCACTTTGTTTACCCGTCTTTATTGTAGGCATGGATTTCTTCGGACGCAGCGCCCTCCAAAGCATTCGCAATGGTATGCCCAATATGAATGTGCTGGTAGCCATTGGCGCCACCGCTTCCTTTGTTTACAGCCTCATCGGCACCCTCTTCAACCTGGGCGAAGGTTTTCTTTTTTATGAAACAGCCGCCTCTGTAATTACCCTCGTATTCCTGGGCAATTACCTTGAAGACGCTTCGATACAATCTACCCAACGCGCGTTGAATAAACTGGCCCGTTCCCAGAAAGTGATGGCCAATATGATCGCCTACCACGAAGGACAGGAAAATGTATTCCCCGTAGAAAATACCGCCCTCCGATCCGGCGACCTCATCCTCATCAAGAATGGAGAGCAGGTACCAGCCGATTGTAAGATACTGGCCGGTGAAGCCACCGTTAATGAAGCCATCCTCACCGGCGAAAGCATGCCCCTGCATAAAAGATCAAAAGACGTGCTCATCGGCGGCAGCCTCATTGTAGATGGTACCGTAAGGGCCCAGGTCACCACAGAAGCCAAAGATTCTGTGCTGGCCAATATCATCAACCTGGTGAAAAGGGCACAGGGCGAAAAGCCACCTGTACAACAAATGGCCGATAAGATCAGCGCTGTATTTGTTCCGGTTGTATTGGGTATTGCCGCCGTCACTTTTATCGTGAACTTTATCGTACTGCAAAACTTCACCGCCTCCCTCATGCGCAGCATTGCCGTATTGGTTATTGCCTGCCCTTGCGCCATGGGGCTGGCCACACCCGCCGCTATTGCAGTAGGGTTGGGCAGAGCTGCCCGCAATGGCATCCTCTTTCGCAATGCCAAAAGCCTGGAACTGTTTCGCAACATCCGGCAGGTGGTATTTGATAAAACAGGTACCCTCACTACCGGCAAATTTGTAGTGGCCGATTATAAACTGATCGCAGAAAATACCTCCCTGGATGAATTCAAAAAGATAACAGCCTCGCTGGAAAAATATTCCAATCACCCCATCGCCCAAAGTATTGCTACGGAATGGAAACATCCTGAAGTGATCCGCTGGCAAACGATCGACGAAGTGAAAGGCCAGGGTATGAAAGCCACCACCAAAGAAGGCGATGTATACCAGGCAGGCTCCTATCGCATTGCCATGGCCCATACCCGCGATGAAAGCCACAATGTGTACATCCTGAAAAATGAGGAACTGCTGGGCTGGATCGATGTGAAAGATGAAATACGGCCCGAAGCCATACAGGTAGTGCAATACCTCCGCCACAGGAATATACGCACCATCCTGCTTAGTGGAGATCGCTATGCCAAGTGCCAGCAACTGGCCACCTTCATTGGCATTGATGAAGTGATTGCCGAAAAAACACCGGAAGAAAAATTAACGGTGGTGGAAGACCTTACCTTGCAAGGTCCTACTGCCATGGTAGGCGATGGCATTAATGATGCTCCTGCGTTGGCCAAGGCTACCATTGGTATTTCACTGAGCGATGCATCACAAATAGCTGTACAAACTGCTGATGTAGTACTCATGAACCAGGGCATCAGGAACCTCCCCCTGTCACTGGGCCTGGGCCGCCATACTTTTTTGACCATCAAACAAAACCTGTTCTGGGCATTCTTTTACAATATCATTGCCATTCCGGTAGCTGCTTTCGGCTTACTCACCCCCACCTTCGGCGCACTCGTCATGGGACTTAGCGATGTGGTATTAGGGATTAATTCAGTACGTTTGTTTGTTAAGAAAGTTACTTGACAAATGAAACCGGCAATCGGCAGTCGGCAATCGGCAGTGATGCTTCCTGACTAAACTTACTGACGAATTACTTTTAAACACTATTTGACCCATTAACAGTAGATTGCAGGAAATTCAATTCCCATGTATTTACAGCTTGCCCATAAGGAAATGGACATTTACAAGCTTTCGAAAACCTTTGTTGTTTCCTGTTACAAACTAAGCAAAGCATTTCCACCTGAAGAAAGATTTGCCATGACACAACAGGTTAGAAGAGCTGCCCTTTCAGTACAATTAAACATTGCAGAGGGAGCAGCCCGAAGGTCGGCTTTGGAGAGGAAAAGATTTTACGAAATAGCCAGAAGTTCTCTTGTTGAAATTGATGCAGCGTTGGATATTGCAGCTTCGCTGAATTATTGTACAAAAGAAGAAACTGAAGAATTAGGGAACACAATGATCAGGTGTTTCCAAATGCTCACAAAAATGGTGGCTTACCAGTAATCAGCAACCTGCGTTGCCGATTGCCGACTGCCGACTGCCGATGCTTAACATCCACTCCATACTAAAAGAATACTGGAATTATAATTCCTTCCGGCCCTTGCAGGAAGAGATCATTACTTCCATTCTGCAGGGTAAAGACACCCTCGCCCTCTTGCCTACAGGCGGCGGTAAATCCCTTTGCTTCCAGGTGCCCGCCATGGCCCAGGAGGGATTGTGTTTGGTGGTTAGTCCTTTGATTGCTTTGATGAAAGACCAGGTGCAAAACCTGCGTAAGAAAGGCATCACAGCCTATGCCATCTATTCGGGTATGAGCCGCAAGGAAGTGATCAATGCACTGAAGGTAGCAACGGACAGCAATTGTAAATTCCTTTATGTATCACCCGAGCGACTGGAAACATCCCTTTTCAAAGAATACCTGCCGGCACTGGATGTAACCCTCATTGCTGTTGATGAAGCCCATTGTATTTCTCAATGGGGGTATGATTTCAGACCGCCTTACCTGCGTATTGCAGCCCTGCGCGAAGAATTGCCAGGCGTACCCATCCTGGCCCTCACGGCATCGGCAACACCCATGGTACAGCAGGACATTTGTGAGAAACTGGAGTTTGCACAACCCAATATTTATCGCCAGTCTTTTGAAAGGCCCAACCTGTCCTACAGCCTTTTTGAAGAAGAGGCCAGGAACAATAAGATGATCGATATTCTACAGAAGGTACCCGGCAGTGCTATTGTGTATTGCAAAAGCCGCAAGCGTACCAAATCCATCAGCGACCTGCTGAACATGCAAGGTATCCAGGCCGATTTTTACCATGCCGGCCTTACGCAGGAAGAAAGGAACAAAAAGCAGGAAGCCTGGATAAAAGACCAGACCCGCATCATCGTTTGCACCAATGCCTTCGGAATGGGTATCGACAAACCTGATGTCCGTACCGTGATCCATGCCGATGTACCCGATTGCCTGGAGAACTACTACCAGGAAGCAGGCCGTGCAGGCAGGGATGGAAAGAAAGCCTATGCCGTATTGGTGTATGACAATAAAGAGCTGGACGAGCTGCAGGCCTTACCCGATGTCCGGTTCCCTACCCTCGACAATATCCGGGTAGTATACCAGGCCATTGTGAACTACCTGCAGGTGCCTACCGGCCTGGGAGAAGGCGTGTATTATGATTTCGACATCACCGACTTCGGCAGTAAGTTCAAACTGGATGCCTGGCTTACCACCTATGCTATCAAAGCATTGGAACAGGATGGCTGGCTTAGCTTTAATGAACAAGTATTCCTTCCTTCTAAAGTGCAATTTGTAACCGGTAAGGACTGGCTGTATGAATTTGAAAAAAGCAGCCCGGTGCTGGAACCCCTTATTCAAACCTTGCTAAGAACCTATGAGGGCATTTATGATGTACCGGTAGGCATTCATGAAAAAACATTGGCCTTCCTGCTCCGGAAAGAACAGGACGAAGTGGTGAAGCATTTAAAGATATTGGACGCCAATGCCATCATTGAGTACATACCCCAAAAAGATAAACCACAACTTTACTTCCTGCGCCGCCGGGTGAAAGCAGAAGACCTGTTCATCAATATGGCGGATTATGAGAAACGCAAGCAGCAATACAAAGAAAGGATTGCCGCTATGATACGCTATATCCGTGAAAGGAAACAATGCCGCAGTCAATACATAGCGGCCTACTTTGGCGATAATGCGGTACGCGATTGTGGTATTTGCGACAATTGCCGCAACCGGCAGGAGCAGCCCTTATCGGCCGAAGAGTTTAAACAAATCCACCAGCGCATCAACGGGCTGTTAGGGGCCAATACGCTGAACATAGAGGCCTTACTCCAACAACTCAATGGTATTAAAAAAGAAAAGGCCTGGCAAGTGATTAACTTCCTCCAGGCCGAACAAAAAATATCAGTTGATGAAAAAGGGGCAATCAGGTTAACTTAAAACCAGCTGCTACTTTTCTTCTTACTACTCTTCCCTCCCAGCCCCAATGCACCCAGCAGGCTACGCGTGATCACATTGGCAGCCGTACGGCCTATCTGGCGTGTTACTGAATTATCCAGTACTTTTTCAATGGTGGATTTTTCCTGCTTGCCACCTGAAGTTTTCTTCGCTTCTTTCTCGGCATCCTTGGCAGCTTTCTCTTCAGCCGATTTCTGCGCCGCTTCTTCTAACTTGGCATTCAGTATTTCATAAGCGCTTTCCGTATCGGCTGTTTCAGCATATTTCTTTACCAGCTTCGACTTATTGATGAGCGCATCTATTTCGCCATCCGTTAGCACATCCATCCTCGACCGGGGTGATACCAGCATGGTATGCACCAATGGTGTAGGAATACCCTTTTCATTCAGCATCGTTACCAGCGCTTCACCAATACCCAGTTCTGTAAGCAGTTCTTCTGTTTTATAGAAATCTGTTTCCGGGTAGTTTTGAGCAGCCTGTTTGATCGTTTTACGATCGGCGGCCGTAAAGGCACGCAAGGCATGCTGCACTTTCAGACCCAATTGGCTCAATACGCTGGCCGGTACATCCTGCGGATTTTGTGTACAGAAGAAGATACCCACCCCTTTGGAGCGGATAAGTTTGATCACCGTTTCAATTTGCTGCATCAAGGCATCTGTAGCCTCCTGGAATACCAGGTGCGCTTCATCAATGAACATCACCAGCTTGGGCTTATCCAGGTCGCCCGCTTCCGGCAACGTGGCATACAACTCAGCCAGCAATTGCAGCATGAAGGTAGAGAACAGTTTCGGCCTGTTTTGCATATCCGTTACCCGCAATACGCTGATCATACCGCGGCCATCATCGGCAATACGCATCAGGTCATCCACTTCAAAAGAAGGTTCACCAAAGAATACATCAGCGCCCTGCTGTTGCAGCTCAATTACCTTGCGCAAAATAGTACCTGTACTGGTGGTGGCTATCTTACCGTATTCCTTTTCAATCTCTGCTTTGCCTTCATTGCTCACAAATTGGAGCACCTTCACAAAGTCCTTCAGGTCCAGCAAGGGCAGTTTATTGTCGTCACAATACTTAAAGATCATGGCCACCAACCCTTGTTGCGTATCGTTGAGGTCCAATATTTTTGACAACAGGATGGGCCCAAATTCACTCACCGTAGCCCTTAACCGTAAGCCTTTTTCATTACTGAGGCTCATCAACTCCACCGGAAAAGCAGCCGGCTTATAGGCTTCCCCAATAACCGCCATCCTTTCTTTGATCTTATCATTTTCCACACCGGCAGCGGCTATACCACTCAGGTCGCCCTTGATATCCATCAACAATACCGGTACACTGGCATCGCTCAGTGCTTCTGCAATAACCTGTAAGGTTTTCGTTTTACCTGTACCTGTAGCACCGGCAATCAGCCCGTGGCGGTTCATGGTTTTCAGCGGTAACTTTACAAGCGCCCCGGGAACGGCTGCTTTATCCAGCATACCTACTCCCAATACAGCAAATTCTCCTTTGAAAGTATACCCACCCTGCACAGCTTGCAGGAAAGCATCAGTGTTTGGCATAAGGCAATATTATAGAAGGAAAGATACAGGATTGACCGAATATCAATCACAAAAACTTGTTATCTGTATGTAATTAGCAGCCTACACACCACCCTTGCGAGCCGTGAGCTACGAGCTGCGAGCAAGTACCAGTCCCGGGCCAGACAAGTTATTGCCGATTGCCGATTGTCGACTGCCGATTCACATCTCACAAATCTTCTTCCCGCTCCAGCATGAGGATGGCGCTTTGCGGTACGATATAGTATTTTTCACTTTCATACAATACCTCTGTGGCGCCACTTAAAAGGAATACAGCCAGGTCACCTTCCCTGGCCTGCAATGGTATATATTTCACCTTTTCTTCATGCCCTTTCCAGGATTCATCCTCCACCGGCATGGGAATGGCATAACCAGGTCCTGTTTTGATCACATAACCCTGTTGTACCTTTTCTTTTTCCTGCACGCCGGGAGGCAGGTACAGCCCGCTATCCGTACGTTCATCGGCTTTGGAAGGCCGTATCAATACCCGGTCACCAATCACTATCAGCTTCTTAAAAGTATTATCGTTCGTCAGTCGCATACAAATAATTGTAAACAGCAAAAATACGATAAAAGGCTAGTGGTAAGTAGTCCCGGCAAGCGCGGAAACTGTTGGGGCTTTTGCGGGACAATTTATGGTCTTAGCCTGTTTTCAACCCCGTTTGTCTAACCCGGAAGCCTTGTACCCCAATCCACCACTCGCCATTCCCTACTCGCCATTTACCACTCACCACCAGCCCCCCACCCCCATTTATTAACAAAATATTACACGGCAGTTGTCGGTTATAGCAAATAGATTAATTTTATTTACACTATCGAACTAAATCTACCTAACAATGGACGGAAAGAAACCGAAAATATTATTGTGTGAAGACGATCAGAACCTGGGCAGTGTACTGAAGAATTACCTGGAGTTAAATGATTTTGATGTAACCCTCGAACGCGATGGCCGCTTAGGACTCGCAGCTTTTCAAAGGGAGAAATTCGAACTATGCCTGCTGGACATCATGATGCCTCACATGGACGGATTTACCCTTGCCGAAGAGATCCGCGATATCGATCCCGATATTCCTTTATTCTTCCTCAGTGCCAAAACCATGAAGGAAGATATCATCCAGGGCTATAAGCTCGGCGCCGATGACTACATTACCAAACCCTTCGATAGTGAAGTGTTGTTAATGAAGATCAAGGCCATCCTGAAAAGGAATGAAGAAGTAACCCGCGAAGCAGAAAACAAAGAGTTCGATCTCGGTAGTTACCACTTCAATCCCAAACTGCGCGAATTGAGCCATGCCGGTAAAACGCAGACCTTATCGCCCAAGGAAAATGAATTGCTGAAAATGCTTTCTGAACATATGAATGACCTGCTTCCCCGCGAACAGGCATTGAAAAAAATATGGGGCAGCGATACCTATTTCAATGGTCGCAGTATGGATGTATACATTGCCAAACTGCGCAAATACCTGAAGGAAGATGAGAAAATAGAGATTGTGAACATTCACGGTAATGGCTTCAGGCTGGTAGCTCCCGTAGCTTAATACGACAGTACCTACCTTACAATACAATAAGTCCCGCGCAGCAATGGCGGGACTTATTCATTTTAAAACTTCACTCTTTTTGTTCTGCCTATCGACATGCTTAATTTGAACTGTATCGTAAAGTAAGCGTCCTTATTTTTTGGATTGCCCCGTATACCTCCTTCAGTTGTCACTATGGAAGGGTCAAGTTCCTGTCGCCTGTCGGCCATTTGTACTGCCAGCTCAGCCTGCCCATGTTGCAAGTTCTCTGCAAACAAAGCAGGATTAATATATTGCTTACTCACATCATCCAAATAATCTGTATTTAGGATACGGTGCACAACTTCCAGTCGGGCATTCACCCAGGCCGATACCTCATATTTAACGCCAATGCCCATGGGAAAATTAAACTGTGTCAGACTGTATGGTTTTCTGTCGGGGTATTCCTTAAAACCCTGCCCTTCTGTTCGCAAGGGTTGTAAGGCCACCCAGTTCCAGCCTGTAAAGGCTTCGGGATTAAAATGGAACAGGCCTATGCCGCCTACGATGTACGGCGAAAAATAGGAAGGCTCCTTGGCCAATGATTGAAACAAGGTAAGCGGATGGAACTCGGCCAGCAGGGCCAGTTCCGTTATTTTACTGCGAAAATGCAGGTTGCGCATGTACCGGCCTTGGGCTGCACCCACATCGCCGGTCAGCATATTATCAGCCGCGCTGACTGTACCGAAGGTTGCTTCCAACCTGCCGCCAATGGTTTGATGATAAAGGGCGCCTACATAAAAACCACCGGAAAAGTTATACTGTTGTCCGTTGAGGTCTTTAATAAATCCCTTGCCCACTCCTTTCTTACCACCCAGGTCGGTAAAACAGTTCATGGCGCCTACTGATACACCAGCTTCCCACAGTACGGCAGGCTCCAGTAACTCATTATCGTAAAAATAGTATTGGGCTGATACGGTATGGGCACACAAAGACATCACCCATAGTATCACAATGGATTTCAATAATCTCATAGCAATAACAATAAATTAGGCTTACAATCCAGAAGGGGGGTAAAATGAAAAGCTAACCAAACAGACTTAACAGGTTATCAAAAAGAGTACCACTTACGATATTTTGTCGTGGCTGGTTTTAATTTTCAATAAAATAATTTCATTCCGCTATGGCCTTTTGTGAAAAGCAAGCAGCATCAATAGTTCCGGGGCGATACCAGTAAATTATTTAGCGGTAAAATGACCGGATAGAGGTAGGACTATGATGGACGATGAGTGTGTCTCAAAATAGTCCCGGGTCTTAAAATAACAGGTGCTCACCGCTGCCGCCATGTTTACGGCCCAGGTGCTCATAAGCCTTGGGGGTTACTTCGCGGCCCCGGGGTGTACGTTTAATAAAACCTTCCTGTATTAAGAAGGGTTCATATACTTCTTCCAACGTACCCGTTTCCTCTCCTACGGCCGTAGCAATGGTGGTAATGCCCACCGGGCCGCCTTTGAATTTATCAATAATGGTAAGTAGAATGCGATTGTCCATTTCATCCAGGCCATATTCATCCACATTCAATGCCCGCAGGGCATGTTGTGTAATGGCCAGGTCGATCACCCCATTGCTCAATACCTGGGCAAAATCACGTACCCGGCGCAACAGGCCATTGCCAATACGGGGTGTACCCCGGCTGCGACGGGCTATCTCATTGGCCGCATCAGAAGTGATCTTGGTATTCAATATGCCGGCCGCACGGTTAATGATCTTTTGTAATACCTCGGCATTATAATATTCCAGGCGCGATTTGATGGCAAAGCGGGATAATAAAGGAGCTGTCAGTAATCCACTACGGGTGGTAGCCCCCACCAGTGTAAAGGGGTTGAGGTTGATCTGTATACTGCGGGCATTGGGACCGCTATCGATCATAATATCCAGCCGGTAATCTTCCATCGCCGCATAGAGGTATTCTTCCACCACCGTACTCAACCGGTGAATTTCATCAATAAACAATACGTCATGCGGCTCCAGGTTGGTGAGCAGGCCTGCCAGATCGCCCGGCTTTTCTATAACCGGACCGGAAGTTTCTTTGATATTCACGCCCATTTCATTGGCCACAATACGGCTGAGGGTTGTTTTACCCAATCCGGGAGGGCCATGAAACAATACATGGTCCAATGCCTCACCGCGCAGCTTGGCAGCTTTGATAAATATTTTGAGGTTCTCAATGATCTGACCCTGCCCCGCAAAATCTTCAATTTCTTTGGGGCGGATATTGTTTTCAAACTCTTTATCAGCTGCGGATAAGGAACTCTTTTCGGTATGTAAGTTTGGATTGGCCATGCTTTTCGCTCAACTTTGTAAAACTACACAAAAGTAAGGCAGTAATCCCATGCACCTTCATTTTATACAACACGTACATTTTGAATCGCCCGGCTATTTATTGGAATGGGCAGCAGCACATCAACACAGTACCAGCTTTACCAAAATATATGAAGCAGTCAATTTTCCATCACCCGATAGCATGGACCTGCTGGTGATCATGGGCGGCCCCATGGGCGTATATGAAGAAGATAGGTATGCATGGCTTGCTGCAGAAAAAGCATTTATACGATCGGTGATCGATGCAGGCAAAAAAGTATTGGGCATTTGTCTCGGCGCTCAACTCATTGCCGAAGTATGCGGCGCCAAAGTATATCCCAATAAAGAAAAAGAAATTGGCTGGTGGCCCATTCAGCAAGTCATCAATGAGCAAACGGCTCCTCTCACTGCCTCCCTACCCGATCAGTTCATTACCTTTCATTGGCATGGTGATACCTTCGACCTGCCACCGGGCGCACTCCACCTGTTTGCCACCAGCGCCTGCCCAAACCAGGGTTTCTTGCTGAATAAGCAGGTAGCCGGCCTGCAATTTCACCTGGAGGCCACGCCCGCGCTGGTACAACAAATGGTAGTACACGGGCACCAGGAACTGGTACCCACTCCATTTATCCAATCAGGGTCCCTCATGGAGCAGCAAAGCACCCAATATGCCTCCGGCCAGCAGCAACACCTCGGCTCTTTCCTGTCCCATTTTCTGAAGCTCTAAGCCGCTTCTCCCTATCACAATCACCGTATTCAGTAGCCAACAGAGTCGTACCTGGTTCTTGTCTTGTTTTAGGATAAGCCGTAGATAAGCTGTACATAAGCTGTAGATAAGCCGTAGATAAGCCGTCTCTTATAGATACAGCTTATCTACGGCTTACCTACAAATTACAGGCAGGTTTATTACAGCTTATTAGTTAATCTGTCCCGAATCCTGTACGGCCATGTTCCCAATTTGAAGGCAATTATTACTGACTATCAACCTCTTATTATCTACAACCCGTTCGGGTCAATATTTTTCTCACCTCATATTTGCATATACAAATAAAATACCTTTACCTTTGTGCTCACATGAAGGCATCTGAGAGTAAATACCGGCACTGTATGTATTTTGTGGCCAATGCACTGGGACGCAGGATTGAGAAGCTGGCTATTGAAAGCTGGAAAAAGGTAAACCTCTCCCCCAGTCATGCTTATTTACTGATGCTGGCTATTGAGAATCCGGGCATCCAACCCACAGCCCTGAGTGAACAACTTATCCTGACCCCCTCCACCATTACCCGGCTGATAGAAAAACTGGAAGACAAAGGGCTGGTAACCCGCAATACGGAAGGCAAACAAACGCTGGTTTTTCCAACCGCAAAAGCCCACGAAATGTACCCGGTATTGTTGGAATGTATTCAGCAATTCATTGACAACTATTCCACTATACTGGGTAAGGAAGAAAGTTTACGGATGGTATCCAATATGGCCACTCTGGCCGATAAACTGGGAGACTAATTTTTTTTATCTCAATACTTGTATATACAAACATTTAAACACAATCATCTAAAATCAACAATTATGAATTACGTACTTACCGGTGGCGCAGGTCACATTACAAAGCCCCTTGCAGAGGCATTATTGGCAGCAGGGCACCAGGTTACCATTATTGGTCGCAATGCCGCCAACCTGCAGGAACTGGTCAATAAAGGGGCGAAGGCAGCCATTGGATCGGTGAACGATATTCCCTTTTTAACGACCGCTTTTGCCGGCGCCGATGCAGTGTACCTCATGAACCCACCGGATTATTCAAGCACGCAGGTAAAAGCCAATATTGAACAAGTGGGTAATAATTATGCAGCGGCGCTGAAAGCCAACAAAACGCCCTATGTAGTACAGTTGAGCAGCATCGGCGCCCACCTGCCCCAAGGTGTGGGACCGGTGAGTGGCTTGTACCGGGTAGAGCAAGCCTTGCGCAGTTTACCTGGTACCAATGTGCTCCACCTGCGTCCTTCTTATTTCTACTACAACCTGATGCCCAATATCGGATTGATCAAACAGGCAGGTATCATGGGCAGCAACTTTAGTGTAGCCGCTAATAAATTCCCCATTGTTGACCCGAGTGATATTGCAGCCGTAGCAGCAGAAGAATTACTGGCATTGAAATTTAAGGGGCATAGTGTCCGGTATATCGTGAGTGATGAAGTAGGTACGGATACGATTGCTGCAGCACTGGGCAAAGCCATTGGTAAATCAGATCTGGCCTGGGTTAAATTCGCCGATGACCAGGCAAAGGGAGGTATGGTACAGGCGGGACTTACGGAAGACCTTGCCGATAACTATGTCGAAATGGGCCATGCCATTGACAGTGGTGTTATGTTTGAAGATTACTGGAGCCACAAGCAGGGATTGGGCAAGGTAAAGCTGGACGATTTTGCAAAGACATTTGCAGCAGCTTACAAGGCTTAAGGGATAACACGCATGATAGGAATTGAGTTTCACGGGTACTGTGCTTGTGAAATGTGTTTCCTCAACAAACTAAAGGTGAGTCACCCAGCTGCCCAGCATAGCAGCGCGGCAGGGTGGCCCACCTTTCGCTTGCCGGGCAAGCGAAAGCTGTCTCCTCTTTTGTATCTTTGAAACACGATGAATTACGATCAATTCTATGCCAGCATTACAGCACCTGCTCCACCTCCAGGCATCAGCGTATACCTGAAAGCCTTGTGGTTTGATGCCAAGGGCGATTGGGAAGCTTCGCACAATATCATACAGGATGTGCCGGATAAAACAGCTTCCTGGATCCATGCCTACCTGCACCGCAAGGAAGGCGATGTATTCAATGCCAATTATTGGTACAACAAAGCGGATCAACGCATGCCCGGCTATTCCCTGGAACAGGAATGGGAAGCCATTGTAAAAGCCTTGCTGTAGGAATAAGGTAAAAAGCAATCATGATAAGGTTATCATGCCTTGCCATTTATCACCCCATACCTCCTTTATTCCCTTTGTAAGCATGAGTTGCCCTATGGCGTTATACATTTATCGCCTCACTGATAAATTAATATAAGCCATGAAACGCTTCCGCCTGCTGGTGCTGTTGGGGATATGCTTCTCCACTCAATTGTCGCACACTTATGCTCAGAAAAAAGATACAATTGTCATTGATGGCGCTACTATAAAGACCAGCTTCATCAAACCAGGAATGCACCGCTACCTGGTCTATTTTAAAATGGGCAAAGACAGCAGCCGTACCAAATACCAGTTCTGGTCCCGGAAAGTGGACTTGCTCTCTTACCAGGGTCGTGATGCAATAAGCATTACGCAGGAATGGGAAGACAATCAAACGGTAGTACACAAAGTATATTCTGTGTGTGATAAAAAAACATTTGCACCACTCTATCATGAAAGCTGGTGGACAGGGCGGGGTGCAGCGAAGGCTGATTTCATCAACAAACAATTTATCCTCCGTGATACGCTGCTCACTGACCAGGATACTGCCATTGGTAAGAAAAATATGTTGCAGGCATTCAATGAGGCACTGCATCAATATGTATTGAACTGGCACCTGGACCTGGAGACCTTCCCCCTGCTTCCTTACCGGGAAAATGTAACGTTTATGATCAATTTTTACGACCCTGGATTCCCGGCCCCCAAAATGCAGGCCTATACGGTGAAAGGGAGTGGTCAACTGGAGGGGTATGACAATCAAAAAATTGATTGCTGGCTATTAACACATAGTGGAACGAATAATGAAGAAACATTTTGGATCAGTAAGAAGACGCACGAAGTGCTGAAGCTGGAACAGGAGTTCGGAGGACGCTACAGGTACAAGATCAAACTGAGTTATAGTAGCTGATAAAGGTGACAATAAGTTTACTTAATAAAAAAGCATGAAGACGTTTCTTCATGCTTTTTTAGTTGAACAATCAGTGTTGGCTGATACCTGTTCAACGGGAGAGCTGCCTGCTATGTATTTCAATCTCTTATTTCTCTCTTACGCCGATCGCTATCCTGCGATCAAGTTTGCGTTCTGCATCGGGTGCATCGGCGGCTGCTTTGGCAAATTCAGCCCCATAACCTTCTGCTCCTACCAGCTGATCCTTATTGGCGCCGGTATTCTTTAACGCTGAAAGTACGGCATCGGCTCTTTCCTGTGACAGCTTCTTATTGATGGATGCATCGCCGCTCTTATCGGTATATCCGCCTATCTTGATCTTCAATTTGGGATAGGCTTTCAGGATAGCGGCAATGTTATTTACCTGTACCATGCTTTCGGGAGTAAGCTCGGCGCTGCCCAATTTGAAATTCAGGTTGTCGAAATCAAACCATACATCCTTACCGCCTTGCGATGCAGGATCATTCAGGAAGGTCACGAGCTTGTCTTCAATACCGCCTTTATAGGCATCCAGTTCCACGCCATCGGGTAATTTTACTTTGATGGATTCCATGCCTGTTGTAGCAGCAGGTGTTTCCGCAGGTGGCGTTACCTGCGCGGTGGTGGTATCGGCGGGTGGAACGGTGCCCTCCCCTCCTGTCTTATTACATCCCTTCATGAAATACCATAAGGCGCCAATGATGATGAGGGCCAGCAATAAGGGCAATAACCATTTATTGCCTCCACTGGTTGCTTTTTCGGCAGTGGCCCTGGCAGTGCCTGCAGCATTGCTGAAGGCTCCTGTAAGTTTACTGCCCAGATCGCCCAGGCTTCCCAGGCCCAGGGCGCCTGCGAGGTTCAATCCGGATGGCAATGCACCCAGGATAGAATCCTTTTGACCAGCCAATAAGGAGGTGAGGCCCGATACGTTCAAATTATTTTGTGTTACCTGTTTGCCCAATGTACCCAGGGCTGCCGGCGCTGCTACACTCAGTACAGAAGCTGCTGATGAGTCGCGGATGCCTGCATGCCCGGCAATCATACTGATGATGCTATCTGCTTTATCACCAAAAAGTTTCTTTATCCATTCCAGCCCTTTGCTTACCAGGCTGCCACCACCTGCAAATCCGGCCAGGTTACCGAGCAATCCACTGCCCGACGCTTCTTTTGACAGGTTTAAAATGCTGGAGGCCCCATCTGACGTGCCTGCTTTGTTTAACAAGCCAGCCAGTACAGTAGGGATAGCACCACTGATGGCTTTTTGAATACCCCCCTCACTTTCCCCGAATGAAGAGGCCATTTTGGAAGTAAGGTCGCTCGTAAATAGACCTTTGACAGAATCAAGAAGGTTGAATGACATAAACAAAACATTTTTAGATGAATAAAAAATGAAGGGTAGAAAAGCGATTGCTTTAAAACTATTAGATATAACCGCAGTTGGGCGGAACGGAGGAGGGCAGTGGCATAATGCCGGGGCTGGTGGGCTCAGTGGTAGTAACAATCATAAAGCATCCGCAAGCGGAAATATAGCAAAAATGATAATATATGAGCCCTTTTGTTGAACTTTAAGGGGATGTTTAGGCTGTTATCGCGTAACGCATTAAGCGCAGTACTAAGTCGGGATCCGGGCAATTGGCCAGGTATTTTTCTCTTTCAGAATACTTACATACACCCGGATAATCACCTTCTTTAAGTTCCATGTCAAGGATCAGTTGGAAGTGCAGGTGGGGAGGCCAGTGGCCATTTTCGGATGGCTGTCCAAAACTGGCTATCTGCTGTCCGATTGAAACGTATTGACCACGGGCCAGCTTTTGTATATCAGCCAGGCTAACATGGCCGTATAAGGTATAAAAGGGTAATCCGTCCAATTGGTGCAACAGGATCATGGTAGCACCATAATCACCATATTGATCATTGAAAGCAAAGCTATGTACCATGCCACCCATAAATGCATAGACAGGAGTACCTGCAGCACCCCATATATCGATGCCCAGGTGTAAACGCCGCGGTTCTTCGCCCGGCTGCAGGGCATCAAAAAGCTGGCTACGGTTATATACTGTTCTATGCTCATCATATCCACCAATACCCAAACGGCAATGGGCCGCTTGCAGCTTGCTGTCTATATAAGCAGCAAACTGATCAGTATTGTCAATGATGGACTCATTCAACTCCTTGTTCTTTTCTGTAAAATCAAGCAATAACAACTTATCCTGTTCGCGATCCACCTTTACTACGGGGTGAAAAGTAGACTGGTATTTGCGAATGGTATTTTCAAAAACTGAGGGCATATACAGGATTTAAGGATAAAAACTGCCGTTTGTAAGCAATTTGCTGCTTTTATGCATTCCCGTCAATTGCAAATATCCCGGTTTGCTACCTTTAAATCAATATGAATCTTAAAAACCTACTGCTTTATGAATAAATACCTGTTCCTGCTCTTGCTATTGATAATGGTCAAGTTAACAGTAGCGCAGCAAACCCCTTTATGGTTAAGGTATCCAGCCCTTTCACCCGATGGTAAAACGATCGTATTCAGTTACAAAGGTGATCTGTATAAGGTGCCAGCAGCTGGCGGGGATGCCATTCCTTTGACCTTGCATGAAGCGCATGATTTTATGCCGGTATGGAGCCGTGATGGTCAATACATTGCTTTTGCCAGTGACCGCTATGGCAATTTCGATGTGTACATCATGCCGGCCAGTGGAGGTGAAGCTACGCGCCTTACGTATCACTCGGCCAATGATTATCCTTATGATTTTACACCGGATGGCAAGAAGGTGATCTTTGGCACCAACCGGAATGATATTTATACAAGCGCCCGGTTTCCACAACGCAATCTTTTTCAGAAATTATATGAGGTACCGGTTACGGGCGGCCGTTCGGTCATGTTCTTATCAGCAGGGTCTGAATTTGCCCGCTTCAACAGCAAGGGTGATCAACTGGTATTCCAGGACCGCAAAGGTTATGAAGACTCCTGGCGCAAACACCATACATCGGCGGTTACACGCGATATCTGGATCTATGATGTGAAGAAAGATGATTACCAGCAGGTATCTGGTTTTGGCGGTGAGGACCGGGAACCACTCTTTTCGGCCGATGACCAGTCGTTCTACTACCTCAGTGAAAAGAATGGCAATAGTCAGAATATCTACAAGGCGCCTGTTAAAACAAAGATCGCTGAGCAGCAGTTGACCAAATTCAAGGACCACCCGGTGCGTCACCTCTCCCGCTCCAATGACAATACGCTTTGCTTTACGTATGATGGAGAGATCTATACGCTGAAGGAAGGTGGACAACCCAATAAGGTAAATATCCGCATCAATACAGATGGACGTACAAATACAGAAAAGATCATCCCCATCAATACCGGGGTGACGCAAACGGCCTTATCGCCCAATGGTAAAGAGATTGCCTTCATTGTACGGGGAGAGGTATTTGTAACATCGGTAGAAGGTGGTATCACCAAACGCATCACGAATACACCGCAGCAGGAACGCACCTTACAATTTTCACCGGATGGCCGTTCGCTGATCTATGCAGCGGAAAGAGGCAATAGCTGGGATATTTACCGCACTACGATCGACCGTAAGGAGGAACCCTATTTCTATGCATCGACTGTATTGAAAGAAGAACCACTGGTGGCAACAGAAGCGGAAGAATTCCAACCGGTGGTTTCACCCGATGGAAAAGAAATTGCCTACCTCGAAGAAAGGAATATCATCAAGGTATACAATATAGCTGCAAAGAAGAGTCGCACGATAGTACCCAAGGGAATCAACTTTTCCTATTCGGATGGAGACCAGAGCTTCAAGTGGTCGCCCGATGGCAAATGGATCGTTTTCAATTCGGCTGAAGGTAAGTGGGGTACTGCGGAGATAGACCTGATGAAAGCGGATGGCACGGGTGAAAGAAAAAATGTAACGGAAAGTGGATTCTCGGATGGATCGGCCAAATGGGCCTTTAATGGCAAAGCGCTGTTGTGGTTAACTGATCGGGATGGTAAGAAGCCGCTTGCTTTTCAGGGAGCACGTGAAGTTGATATTTATGCGATGTTCTTTGACCAGGAACTGTATGACCGCTTTAAGCTCAACAAAGATGATTATGCACTGCTGAAAGAGAAGGAGGACAATGATAAGAAAGAAAAGAAGGATTCTGCTTTACAAGCGCTGGCGGCCAAAAAGGAAAAAGACTGGCAGCCGGTGTTTGATAACCTGGACAACCGCAAGGAAAGGCTCACGATCAACTCGGGCAATATTTCGGATTATATCCTTTCGGCTGATGGAGAGAAGTTGTATTACCTGGCGCGGGTAGAAAAAGGTTACGACCTGTGGCTGACGAATACCCGCACCCGTGAAACAAGGATATTGACGAAACTGGATGGCGGTCCGGCCGGCATGGATATTTCCAAAGATGGCAAGAGCCTGTTTGTAGCCAGTGATGGCCGTATCATGAAGGTAGATGCCGAAGCGGGCAAGATATCACCTGTAACGGTCAATGGAGAAATGAACCTGAATGCAGCCGCGGAAAGGGCCTATATATTTGAACATGCCTGGAGGCAGGTAGTGAAGAAATTCTATGATCCCAAATTACAAGGCACGGATTGGAAATTGTATAAAACGACTTACGAAAAATTCCTGCCCTATATCAACAACAATTATGATTACCAGGAATTGCTGAGTGAATTGCTGGGTGAGCTAAATGCCTCTCATACAGGCGGCCGTTATGCACCACCGCAGGTAAATACGGATGCTACTGCCAGCCTGGGTTTACTGTATGATGAAACCTATGATGGTGCAGGCGTAAAAGTGATGGAAGTAATTGAAGGCGGTCCTTTGCTAAATGCCAAAACAAAGATCGTTGCCGGTACGGTGATCGAAAAGATAGATGGTGAGCAGGTGGCTGAAAATATGGACTGGAATAAATTACTGAACCGCAAAGCCGGTAAGAATGTATTGCTGAACCTTTACAACCCTACAACCAAGGAACGTTGGGAAGAAACGCTGAAACCTATTTCACAGGGCGATGAACAAGGCTTGTTATATGGCCGCTGGGTTAAAACGATGCGTAAGAAAGTAGATGAGTTGTCCGGTGGTAAAGTTGGTTATGTACACATACAAGGTATGAATGATGGCAGTTACCGCACGGTCTATGAGGAGGTGTTGGGCAAGAATGCCGATAAGGAAGCACTGATCGTTGATACCCGTTTTAATGGTGGTGGCTGGCTGCATGACGACCTGGTGACCTTCCTGGGCGGTAAGAAATACATGAACTTCTCGCCACAGGGTGTAACACCTACTTCGGGTGAGCCCCGTAATAAATGGGCCAATCCTTCCTGCGTACTGATGAGTGAAAGCAACTATTCTGATGCCTTCCTCTTCCCTTATGCCTATAAGAGCCTTGAACTGGGCAAACTGATCGGCATGCCGGTACCTGGCACGGGTACAGCGGTATGGTGGGAAACACAGATCGACCCCTCGCTGATTTTCGGTATTCCGATGGTAGCCACGATTGGTAAAGAAAACCGTCCCACTGAGAACCTGCAGCTGGAACCAGATATTAAGTTGCCCAATGATTTTAAGTCGATCCTGAAAGGTTATGACCAGCAATTGGAAAGAGCGGTGAAGGAAATGCTGGAAGAGATCAAGAAGGGACCGAAGAAGGGCTTCTGATGAAGGCAACGATGCATTGAGGAATCAAGGCAAGGAGAGCAATAAGTACAATCATTAAGGAACTAAAATAGCTCACAGATAAGGTTGATGAGCACAGATGATAAGGTTTAGAATAAAACGGTGGACCACTTTTACTGGTGTCCACCGTTTTTGTTTCTTCCCTACATTCGTTAAAAGAAACTTAACACAAAATAATTATATGTGGCCATCGTTTTTGAAGGTATCATCCAACAATAACCATTTGAAAACTATTGTCATTTCATGGTGTTGCCTGGTGGCCACCATTGTAATATCCCAACAAACTGCTCTGTCACAAACCATTACGGGTGCGTGGAAAGGGAAAACGGGTAATGTGCGTACAGAATTGAAGCTGGTGAAAAAGGGAGACAGCCTATTGGGCACGGTTTACTATTATAGCTCCAAAAACAATTACCGGCGTTATGCGGTGCGGGGTTATTTCGATAGCCAAACCAATGCGGTGGTATGGTGGGATGAATCGCTGGTAGCAGAAAAAGGTTCCGGCAACCTCTTTGGCAATTCCAAAGAACCGGTACTCTCCGTAGCTGATTTTAACTGTCCCGGTGAAGATAAAATGTTGCTGGACGGCACCAGCACCGAACGTGACCATAAAGATAAACCCAAGGGGCCAGTAGCCCTGGAAAAAGTAAGTAGTCCCGGCTTTACAGATGAGTGGGATTATGTGATCGACAACTACCTGGTGGGCGCCAATCACCCCGACATTATTGACAGTGTTGCGCGGTTGTCATTTGCCCCGCCTCCGCTGGAAGAAGTAATACCAGCCGACCGTAACCTCACGGCCACTACCCTGCCCTCGACGGCACCTGTGATAGTAGCCGGCCCGGCCATCAAAGCACCTCCTCCGGTAATAGCACCGGCACCGGAAGAAAAGAAGGTTACCGATAAGGCCATTACGCCGGAAGATAAATTCACGGCCCGCACGAATAAACTGCAAACGGTCATACCGATCACGGATAAAAAGATCGAACTGCGTTTTTATGACAATGCGCAGGTAGATGGTGATTCGATTGCACTCTTCCTGAACAAAAAGCTGATCTTTAAAAACATCCGGCTCACGGAACAGCCTTATACGATCTTCCTGAATGCAGATGAACTGGACAATGACAATGAATTGGTGATGGTAGCTGAGAATTTGGGCTCCATTCCCCCCAATACTTCCTTCATGGTAGCCATTGTAGGCAAGAAAAGATATGAAGCCAGGCTGCATGCAGATGAGAACAGCAGTGCATTGATCAGGTTGATCAAACAACAGGGAGAACCATAAAAAAAGAGATCAATAGTTGGGCTAAAGCCCAATATTAATCTCTTTATATTTTTTTCCCGGCCCTAAAGGGCCGGGCAATACAGGGCCAGGCAATACAAGGCAGTCGATACAGAGTCGGCATTAGCCTTTATCTACAAGGATGTCTTTTTCAATCACAGAGCCCTAAAGGGCCGGGCAATGCAAGGCAGTCGATACAGAGTCGGGCAATGCAGCGCTAATTCTTATACCACAACATTCACCATCTTGCCCTTTACATAAATGATCTTTTTGTGGGGTTTGCCTTCCATCCACTTTTGGATCACATCATTGGATAGGACCAGCTTCTCTACATCCTCCTGTACAGCATCCAATGCAATATTGATGGTGGTGCGCAGTTTGCCATTTACGGAAATGGGATATTCCTTATTGCTTTCTACCAGGTACTTCGGCTCAAACTTAGGATAAGCTGCATCCAAAATAGTAGCGGTATTGCCCAACAATTGCCAAAGCTCCTCACACACATGGGGCGCAAAAGGCGCCAGCAATACCAACAAGGGCTGCAGGATATCTTTCTTATTACACTTCAGATCAGACAGGTCATTCACACAGATCATGAACGTACTCACGGCGGTATTGAAAGAGAAGCGCTCGGTATCTTCCTCCGCCCGCTTAATGGCTTTGTGCAATACCTTCCACTCTGCGTCGGTAGGAGCATCGGTTTTCCAAACCTGCCCTTTCACCTCATCATAAAACAACCTCCACAACTTCTTCAGGAAACGGTGCACACCCTCAATCCCCTTGGTATCCCAGGGCTTGTCCTGCTCTACGGGGCCCAGGAACATTTCATACATCCTGAAGGTATCAGCACCGTATTTATTGACAATATCATCCGGATTCACCACATTGAAATAACGCTTACTCATCTTCTCCAAGCGGGAACCACAGATGTATTTGCCATCCTCCAAAATGAAAGTAGCGGTATAATATTCAGTCCTTGACTTTTTAAAGGCTTCCTGGTTCAACTCCAACCCATCTACCAGTGATACATCCACATGGAGTTCATCGGTCTCATGTTGATCCTTCAAGCCGGCGGATACAAACTGGTTGGTACCACGTACGCGGTATACCAGCCTGGAGTCTCCACCGATCTTACCCTGATTGACCAGCTTCTTATAGGGCTCATCAAATCCAATATGTCCCAGGTCATACAGGGCCTTGGTCCACATACGGCTGTACAGGAGGTGCCCTACGGCATGTTCGGTACCACCGATGTAGAGATCCACCTGCCCCCAGTAATCGCTCACCTTGCGGTCGCAGAAGGTGCTGTCATTATGTGGGTCCATATAACGCAGGAAGTACCAGCTGCTGCCGGCATAACCAGGCATGGTAGAACTTTCCCTCTGTCCACCAATGGGAGAGGAATTGATCCAGTCGGGCAAATTGCTCAAGGGGCCCTCTCCTTCTTTACCGGGTTTTATTTCATCGATATGGGGTAATACAACGGGCAGATCGGATTCGGGCAATGCATAAGCAACACCTTCTTTCCAAACAATGGGGAATGGTTCGCCCCAATAACGCTGGCGACTGAAAGCAGCATCGCGCATCTTAAAGTTGACCTTGCGGGTACCGATGCCCAGTTCTTCTACTTTATTGGCAGCAACTTCTATGGCCTCGCGCATCACCAGTCCATTGAGGAAACCGGAGTTTTCCAATACAGCATCCTTGGTAGGATTGGCTTCTTCGCCATTGTAATGGCTGCCGATGATATTGGTAATGGGTATATTAAAATGACGGGCAAACTTATGGTCACGCTCATCGCCACAAGGCACGGCCATGATGGCGCCGGTACCATAACCCGCCAATACATATTCAGATATCCAGACAGGTATTTCGCGCTTATCGAAAGGATTGAGCACATAGGCGCCGGTGAATACACCGGATATTTTCTTTTCGGCCATACGCTCCCGCTCACTGCGGCTCTTGACGTACGCGATATATTCTTCCACTGCCTGCTTTTGAGCGGGCGTGGTGATCTGGTCAATCAACTCATGCTCGGGGGCAATCACCATGAAGTCTACACCAAAGATGGTATCCGGACGGGTGGTGTAAACGGTGAGTGGTGCATGGTGGGTAGCGAGTGATGAGCCATTATTGGCTGCACCGTGGCTCGTAGCCCGAAACTCAAAGCTGATCTCAGCACCATAGCTTTTACCAATCCAGTTGCTTTGCATTTCCTTCATGGCATCACTAAAATCAACCTGCTCCAGGCCTTCCAGCAAGCGGTCGGCATATTCCGTAATGCGCAGGTACCATTGGCGGAGCTTCTTCTTCACTACAGGAAATCCACCGCGTTCGCTTACGCCATTGATCACTTCGTCATTGGCCAATACGGTACCGAGGGCTTCGCACCAGTTCACTTCGCCAATACCACAATACGCCAGGCGGTATTGCATCAGGATATCCATCTGCTGGGCCTCTTCATAGCTGATCCATGACTGGGCCGTAAACTTCAGGCCAGCATCGCCGGGACAGGGATGGCTGGCATTGCCTTCCTTTTCAAATAATTTTATCAACTGATCCAGTGGCTCCGCCTTTTTGGTTTTACGGTTGAACCAGCTATGAAAGAGTTGAAGAAAGATCCATTGTGTCCATTTATAGTAATGGGCATCGGAGGTCTTGATCTCGCGGTCCCAGTCGTAACAAAAACCGATATTGTCCAGCTGGCGGCGGAAGTTGTTGATATTATCATCGGTGGATACGGCAGGATGGATGCCGTGATCGATGGCATATTGTTCGGCAGGCAGACCGAAAGCATCATAGCCCATGGGATGGAGTACATTGAACCCCTGGAGCCTTTTATAGCGGGCAAAGATATCGCTGGCAATATAACCAAGGGGATGGCCTACGTGGAGGCCGGCGCCACTGGGATAGGGGAACATATCCAGCACATAATATTTGGGCTTGCTGCTTTCATTGCTCACCTTGTAAACTTGGCGCTCTTTCCAGATCTGTTGCCATTTCTTCTCAATATGGCTGAATTTGTATTCCATATATCCGTTACGATTCAGATTTTTTTAATGGTATTGTTCTTGTACACTTGACCCAGGGGTTTAAGCTGGGTTGATTGAAGCTGCTTTCAACGGCTTCCCATAAAACGGGGAAGCATTTTAGATCAGGGTGAGCTGTTTTTGAAGGTGACCAATCTTCTACCTGCTCCTGATGATAGCATCTCCGGGACGGATTATTTCGTTGAGGAAACGTTAAAAGGCGTTACCCCGAAAAATTTTTCCGGCCCTGCAACCGTTAGTAGGGCGTCAAAAATACGGATTATCCGGCTTAAGCTGGATAAAACCGCTATTTTTGCCGTTATCCGTTTATTAACTAACCCATCAAAATTATTGTTTCATGGCGCAATTAGGTAAAGGATCGGCCAGGCGTTCAAAGCCCTCGTATTTTATGGCCATTTTGGGGGTAACCATCGTACTTTTCTTCGTTGGCATTTTTGGCTGGTTGCTGCTCAATGCCCGTCAATATACCGAAGAAATGAAGGAGGATGTGAAAGTGCAGTTGTTTCTCCGGAAAAACATTACGCCCCAGGATGTAGAGACCCTCAAAACCTTCATTGCCGCCCAGCCATATACCAAATCTTACGAATATATTGATAAGGAGGCCGCCAAACAACGTTGGCTGAAAAGTGGGGAAAACGATTTTAAGGAGTTGCTGGACGAAAATCCGCTTCCGGCCTCGTTTGACCTGAACCTGAAAAGCGGCTACGTACAAAAGGATAGTGTGACGGCCATTAAGGCCGACCTGGAAAAGCAGTCGATGGTGATCGAGAGTGTTCAATACCCGGCATTTGTGGTAGAAAAAATGAGTTCTTCGGTACGGGTAGGCCTGATTGCCTTTGCCATCCTGGCGGGCATCTTCTGTATTTTCTCCATTGTATTGATCGATAATACCATCCGTCTGGCCATGTACAGCAACCGGTTTATCATCAAAACGATGCAAATGGTGGGTGCCACCCGCGGCTTTATTGCCCGGCCCATGACTGTCAGGGCCATTATTAATGGCACTATTTCGGCCATTGTGGCCATTGCCATCATCTACATTGTGATGATGCTGAGTGAGTATTTCCTGCCTTACCTGCGCGATCTGCGCGATAATGGCAAGCTGATCCTGTTGTTTGCCTTCCTGGTATTGCTGGGCATCAGCATTTCGCTGTTCAGCACCTACCGGAGTGTGGTGAAGTACCTGAAAATGAAGCTGGACGACCTGTATTAGTCGCGAGCTTAGTACTTTGAAAGCTAAACTTGTATCTTCTACCTTATTTCCTATATTGCAGCCCTAATTTTAATGGATAATGGCCGAAAAGATAACCACTGAAAAAAAGCAAACTTCCAGCACGCTGTTTGGGAAAGAAAACTATATCTGGATCTTTGCCGGACTGGTAATCATGTTACTGGGCATGCTGCTGATGGCAGGTGGCAACAGTAAGGACCCCAATGTATTTTCGAATAATGAAGTATACAGCTTCCGGCGCATTACCATTGCTCCCATTGTTATCCTGCTGGGTCTTGGCATTGAAGTATTTGCCATTTTCCGGAAACCGAAGGCGTAGTTGACTGGTAAGAAGTTGATAAGTTGAAAAGGCTTTTGAGCCGTCTTATCAACCTCTCAACTTTTCAACATACCAACCCTATCATTTCCAACCATCCAATATGAATCTGTTCCAGGCTATCATAATCGCCATCGTAGAAGGCATTACTGAATATCTTCCTGTTTCTTCCACCGGGCATATGATCATTGCGAGCAGCCTGATGGATATCCACAAACAGGAGTTTACCAAACTTTTTGAAGTAGCTGTACAGTTGGGCGCCATCCTGGCGGTCGTGGTTTTGTATTGGAAGAAATTCTTTGATTTCAAACGCTGGCAGTTCTATGTGAAGCTGATCATTGCAGTGATCCCGGCCATTACGCTGGGTTATTTCTTTTCTGATAAGATCGACGCTTTACTGGAAAGCCCTACCACAGTGGCTATAAGTCTATTGGTGGGCGGTGTGATCCTGTTGTTCATAGACAAAATATTCAATCAGCAGGCTACCAGCCAGGTTGATACGGAAGAAAAGATCAGTAATGGCAAGGCATTTTCCATCGGCCTCTGGCAGTGTATTGCCATGATCCCGGGGGTAAGCCGCAGTGCAGCCACCATTATTGGAGGTATGCAACAAAAACTGACCCGTAAACTGGCTGCCGAGTTCTCCTTTTTCCTGGCAGTACCTACCATGTGTGCAGCCAGTGGCTATTCTTTGTTCCTGAAGGATTGGAAAGGGGCAACAGGTACGCCTCAAAAAGGTTATGAGCTGATACTGGGTTCTTCGGAGAACCTGTATGCTTTTATTGTAGGTAATATTGTTGCCTTTGTGGTGGCCATGCTGGCCATTCGCTTTTTCATTGGCTTTTTACAAAAACGGGGATTCCGTTTATTCGGCTGGTACCGCATTATTGCCGGTATTATATTGCTGATCCTGATCTATACCCAAGTAATTACTGAGTGAGGATGGTAAGCCCTTTGTGGCGTGGAGTGTGCTAATTGTTATAAACCCTTCTGCCATGCAAACAGCTTCCAAAAAAGTAATCAACGGATGGGCCATGTATGACTGGGCCAATTCGGTGTACAACCTGGTTATTACAACCACTTTCTTCCCCATCTATTTCAATGCGGCCACGAAGGATCATTTCAAAAGTGAACATATCACTTTCCTGGGCAGGCAGTTCATCAATTCAGCCTTGTATGATTATGCCATTGCTGCTGCCTACCTGATCATAGCCTTATTGTATCCGCTGCTTACCTCCATTGCGGATACGCGCGGCAATAAGAAGCGGTTCATGCAGTTCTTTTGTTATATGGGGGCCCTGGGTTGTAGTGCCCTGTATTTCTTCGATGGGGCCAATGTTGAGTTTGGTGTCTTCTTCTTTATACTGGCAGCCATTGGTTATTGCGGCAGCCTGGTCTTCTATAATTCGTATTTACCTGAAATAGCGGCTGAAAAGGATCGGGACCGGATCAGTGCACGGGGTTATTCCTTTGGTTATGTAGGCAGTGTTTTGCTGCAGATCATTGGATTTGTGCTGGTGATTGTATTACCCAGTGCTGGGTTGGCTTCGCGTATCACCTTCCTGCTTACGGGTATATGGTGGCTGGGATTTGCCCAGATCACCTTCAGGGTATTACCTGTTTCAGTGCCCTCCATTGAAAAACATACGGCTGGTGTATTCAAAGAAAGTATTAATGAAATCAAAAAGGTATATGGCCAGGTAAAGTTGATGCCGGTACTGAAACGCTTCCTGCGTGGATTCTTTTTCTATAGCATGGGTGTTCAAACGGTGATGCTGGCAGCGACGATGTTTGGCAGCAAGATGCTGGGGCTTAATGAAACCAAACTCATCCTTACGGTAGTGATCATTCAACTGGTAGCTATTATTGGCGCCTGGGGCATGTCACGTTTATCCAGCATATATGGTAACCTGAAGGTATTAATGGGGGTGGTGATCTTCTGGATCCTTATTTGTGTGGCAGCGTATTACACAGCGGTATTGAAAGAAAACGGGGTGGATCCGGAATTTCATTTTTATGGATTGGCAGTAGCCGTTGGCCTGGTGATGGGTGGTATCCAATCGCTAAGCCGGTCAACTTACTCCAAGCTGATGCCGGAAACAAAAGATACTGCCTCCTTTTTTAGTTATTATGACCTTACGGAGAAAATTGCCATTGTGATCGGCATTTTCAGTTTTGGTTTTATTGAAGAGAAAACTGGTAGTATGAAAACCTCGGTACTATCGTTAATCGTTTTCTTTGCCATCGGGCTAATCTGGTTATATTCGGCGCTGTATAAGCAGCAACAAAAAGCTTCCTGATGAAACTACATACTGTACATACGGGTAATTTTAAACTGGACGGCGGCGCTATGTTTGGGGTAGTGCCCAAAAGCATGTGGCAAAAACTGAACCCGGCGGATGATAATAATCTTTGCAGCTGGGCCATGCGCTGCCTGCTGATTGAAGATGGCAACCGGCTGATCCTGGTAGACAATGGGATTGGCAATAAACAGGATGCCAAGTTCATGGGGCATTATTACCTGCATGGTAATGAGTCGCTGGATGGTTCGCTGCAAAAGCTCGGCTTGCACCGGGATGCTATTACGGATGTATTCCTCACGCACCTGCATTTTGACCATTGCGGGGGTAGTATTGAGCGGGCGGGCGATCAACTGGTACCTGCTTTTAAAAATGCTACGTACTGGAGTAACCTCAAGCATTGGGAATGGGCCACCAAACCCAATGAACGGGAGAAAGCATCTTTCCTCAAAGAAAATATACTTCCCATAGAACAGAGCGGACAGTTGAAGTTTGTAGAACCACTGGATGGCATCGAATTTACGAAGGATATATCCGTCCGTTTTGTAAACGGGCATACAGACGCCATGATGCTGCCACAAATACAGTACAAGGGCCGTACGATCGTATTTATGGCCGACCTGCTGCCTTCTGCCGGGCATATTCCGCTGCCCTATGTAATGGCTTATGATATGTTTCCGCTGACCACTTTACAGGAGAAAAAAGCTTTCCTGACGGAGGCTGTAGAAAATGATTATATCCTGTTCTTTGAGCACGACCCGGTTCATGAATGCTGCACGTTGCAGATGACGGAAAAGGGTATCCGGCACAAGGACGTGTTTAAGCTGGAAGAGGTCTAGGATTAACGTACATCAATTAATGAAGTAAGATCGTGGCGGAGGTTGCGGTAGCTGATCATATCCACCTTTACGCTGCCTACGGAAATGGGGCTTTCCACGCGGAGGGGGATGTGGTTCTTGTCATCGCTTACCCATACGGTCATTTTCTCCCCGCCTTCAAAAATGGTTCCCTTCAGGAGCAGGGGTTTAAACTTAATAGCCCTGAATTTCCCATATTTGGTTTTCACGGTTTCCTTACCCAGGTACCGGATATACATTTCAAATACTTCTTTATCGAGGAAGAGGGAGAAGTTGATCTTATCGTTGGGTTTGTATTTGTTGAAGTCGATGTTGCGGGCATAATAGATAGCGCTTAATACATCCTGTACGCATTCGGGCACTTTGTACACGCCATCATTGGTTACTGCCGCATTGGTGGTTTTGTTGAAATCCACATGTTCAAATTTCTTGTAGCTGCCCTCATTTATATTGCGTACAAAGCGGTAGGGTTGGAAGGTAGCGGTATCTATATAGGTTTCATACTTATCGCGCACTTTGAAAATGCCATCATAAAAGCTATAGGTTTTACCCTCCCCGATGATATGGTAGACAGGTTTATTGTTGAGGTGTTCGACATTGGACCTGAAAGTGGCCTCGCCTGCTCCAAAATAGGCACCTACCACGGTATAAAAGACTTTATAGGTCAATGTCTCGGCAGCATGAAAAGCGGTGTTTTTGACATCGCAAAAGCCATTGCCGGAACCATCACCCGCCTGGAAAGGATAGTTGAACGCCGTGAGCAGGAGGAAAGCCAAAGGTCGATAGAATTTCATGTAACAATCTTATACTTAAATAATACGAACCAATTATGCCAGGGGTTCATTCCCTTACCTGTTCTTGAAGATACGGATTCCTAAAATTAGCAAACTCCCAATCAATGCAGGTATTACTAAATTAATAATCCATATTGACAACGAAGTAGCCAATACCCCCCATGTATTGGTACTAAAAAACTGTACCAACTCGATGCTGGCCTTCCACCGTACGCCCAGTTCGGTAATAACGGCAATGGTGGGTACCACGGCCAACACGAGGAAGACCACCCCAATGGAGGCAAATACCTGCGGGAGGGAGAGTGACACGTCAAAAACTGCAAAGAGCAAAGAATATTGCCCGATAAATACCAAATAACGGGCTACAGATAAAGACAATATGCGTAGCAGGATAGTTGCGTTAAAGGAATCCAAAACCCGGATATAACGCACAAACCGCTCTATCCTCGGTATTTTTTCGATCCACTTGACGAGCCAGGCCAGGCGGAAATAAAATAATGTTAAAATGAGGGTACCCAAGGCAGTCATGTACAGGAGGGTATTGATCCAAAACAACAGGGAAGGATCAGCAGCCTGCTGTGTGGCAATTACATTTTTCATGTATAGCAGGGCCGCAATACCGGCAAAGAGGGTAACGAGCAGCTGGGCCATACTGCACACAATGGTGAGGGAGATGGCCTGGATACGCTTATTTTCCTCGATGTATAAAATACGGCCTACATATTCACCAATGCGATTGGGAGTAAAGAAGGCCATGGTAGTGCCGGTAAAAGTGGCCTTCCAGGACTGCAGGAAAGAAATAGGTTGGATTCGTCGAATAGCGACCTGCCATTTGCGGGCCTCAATACCCCAGTTGACAAGCATCAGGATGACAGCCAGCCACAGTTTCCAAATACCCGCACCGGTAAATGAATGACGGATATGCTGAAAAGACTCTTTCCAATTGGGTTGCCGCTGTAATTGGTGATAAATGGACCAGGCCAGCAGGCAGAACACCAACGGGCCAATCACATAGTTGAGGATTATTTTGATATTTTTGTTCAGTGGCTATTACATTATGTTGTCATCCTAATTCTGAAGAAACCGGCTTCGACAGGCTCAGCCTGACAACAATGAGGTACAAAATAAACTGAATTGACGCACTCCTTGCAAAACTCACCCAAAATAATTCTTGGTATTGACCCCGGCACGCTGATGATGGGGTACAGTATCATTGCTGCTACCCCCCGCCAGATAAAGGTGCTTGAAATGAATGTACTGCGGTTGAGCGCCCGGAAAGACCACTATGAACGGCTGCAGCTGATCCATCAAAAGATCACGGACCTGATTTCCACCTTTAAGCCGCAATACTTTGCTATTGAAGCGCCCTTCTTTGGGAAGAACGTACAAAGTATGCTTAAACTGGGCAGGGCACAGGGTGTAGCCATTGCTGCAGCTATGGGAGCAGGACTGGTGGTACACGAATACTCTCCCAAAAAGGTAAAGCAGTCCATCACGGGCAACGGTAATGCGGACAAAGACCAGGTTTGGAAAATGCTGCAAACGATCTTAACACTACAGGATACGGTTATTTCCAATCATGATATTTCTGATGCACTGGCCGTAGCGGTTTGCCATCATTACCAGGAACGGCTGGTAAAAAAGGATACGGGCAGCAAGGTAAAGGGCTGGGAAGACTTTATTAAAGCCAACCCCGGGAGGGTAAAGAAATAGCAATCAGAGCCTGGATACGATCTTCTCCTGTACTGCTTTGAGCTGTTCGGGGCTTAGTTTTAGCTTTCCCCGGGTGAAATTAAGGTCATCGGCGCTATTAATGGGCATCAGGTGCAGGTGGGCGTGGGGTACTTCCAATCCTACTACTGAGATGCCACAGCGGTTGCAGGGAAAAGCCTGTTCAATAGCATGGGCAATGGGCTTTGCGAATAATAGTATCTGAGCCAGGTATTCATCGGGCACATCAAAAAACTTATCTACTTCTAACTTGGGTACGATCAGTACATGGCCTTCTACCAATGGGAAGATGTCGAGAAAAGCAAAGAAATGATCGTTCTCCGCAATTTTATAGGAAGGGATCTCGCCTGCTATGATCCTGGAAAAAATAGTCATACCGCCCGTCATTTTGGATATAAGGTTAAGCAATGTGGATTTAAGTCGTATGAAAGATACTCCTTTCATGGGGCAAAGCTAATAAAAAACCCCGCCATAGGCGGGGCTGAACTATAACTTGGCACTGCAATTATGCGGTGATGTTTTCGATCTTGAACTTGACCACACCGGCGGGGATCTGTACTTCGGCTACTTCACCAACGGTTTTGCCCAGCAACCCCTTTCCAATGGGAGAGGTGATGGATATCTTTCCCTGTTTAAGATCGGCTTCTTTTTCAGAAACGATCTGGTAGGTCAATTCTTTTTTAGTGGTCAGGTTTTTAAGGGTCACCTTGGTCAGGATGGAAACTTTACTGGTATCTACATTATCTGCATCGAGGATGCGCGCGCTAGCCAGGTCGCCTTCAAACTTTTTGATCTTGGCTTCCAGGATACCCTGGGCTTCTTTGGCAGCATCGTATTCGGCATTTTCTTTTAAGTCGCCTTTTTCACGTGCTTCGGCAATGGCACGGGCAGCAGCGGGTCTGTCTACCGTTCTCATACGCAATAATTCCTCTTTCATTTGCTCAAGTGTTTCCTTACTTACATATAAAACACTGCTCATAATAACCTCCTTGTTTTTAATCCGAAAGCGCTCCAGGCTTCCGGTAACAGAAAAAAAGAACAACGCCTCAGGTATCCCGCTGAAGCGTTGCATGATTGTAACTAAGCAAAAATATAACTAAATTCTGAATTACTGCCTCAAAAAACCGGAATAATGTTCATCCGGGTAACCTACTCCCTGATTCCGGCCCAACTTATAACGCTCTGTAAGACATTCTCCTGGAAAGCATTTCGTGTTGACCGTACACAAACCCGTTAAATGCCCAGTTTGTCCAGTACCACTTTGGCCATTTTATAGAATGCTTCGTGGCTATAACCGGCAATATGGGGCGTAATGAGCACATTGGGTTGGGCCAATAGCCAGTCGAGCTGTTGCTTTTCCTCGTCCGTATAGGTAGGCAGTTTTTCATTCTCCAGTACATCCAATGCTGCACCGGCAATCTTCCCGCTTTTTAATGCCCGAATCAGGGCAGCGGTATGGTGTACCTTACCACGGGAAGTATTGATGAAATAAGGTGTACGTTCCAGTGCGTTGAAAAAATCATCATTGGCATAGTGCAAGGTTTCCTCGGTCAAGGGCAGGTGCAGGCTCACTACATCGGCATAACGGGCCACCTGTTCGGCATTGGCTTCCTTGACCAGGTCTTTGGCAAATCCAAATTTGAATTTGTCGTGGGCCAGGATGGTCACATCGAAAGAAGCCAGCACTTTGGCAAAAGCAGCGCCTGTATTTCCAAACCCAATAATGCCCACGGTTTTGCCGGTGAGTTCGGTGCCCCGGTTCAGGTCGCGGATCCATTTGCCTTCCCTGATCTCCTGCATGGAGCTATTGAGTTTATTCATGAGGCTCAACAACATACCCAGGGCCTGTTCGCCCACGGCATTGCGGTTGCCCTCGGGGCTGCTTACGCAGGTAATGCCCTTGCTTTGCGCATAGGGTACATCGATGAGTTCCATGCCACTGCCCAGCCGGCCAATCCATTGTAATTGCTCCGCCCTGTCGAGCATGGGCTTATCGATCTTCAACCGGGTAGTAACGATCAAACCGGTAGCCTCCTTTATCTGCTGCAACAATTCTTCATAGGTGATCTGGGGAACATACGCTACTGTATAACCCTTCAGTTCTAATTGCTCCACGAGGTAATTGTGCACTTTGGCGGTAACGATGACTTTCTTCATGTTCACTAAACGATCTTATTGAGCTGATTTATTTTCTTTTTCTACTGCCTTCATTTTGTCCTGATAGCTGGTGCCTTCTGTGATCCATGTGGGGGCAGGTTTGCCCAACAGGAAATGGTCGAACCATTCGCGCTGACGTTTCTGGTAATCGATCTGGTTCTCTTTTTTGGCCAGGCCATGGTTCTCATCGGCATATACCAGCATGACATGTTCTTTTTCCATGCGGCGCATGGTGCCATACATTTCAATACCCTGGTGCCAGTCAACAGCACCATCCTTATCGCCAAAGGCTACGAGTAAAGGTGTTTTGATCTTATCGGCATTGAACATGGGGGAGTTACGGATATGGGCATCCATGCGATCATACCAGGGTCCATCGAAACGTCCCTGGCTGGTTTCAAATATCTTCTGATCGGGGGTACCGCTATTCCAGTAAATGGACATGGACATGCTGATCAGGTCGGTAAGGGGTGCGCCGGCGCAAGCTGCTTTGAACAGGTTGGTTTGGGTAATGATGAAGGATGTTTGATAGGCACCCCAGCTATGGCCCATGAGACCAATCTTGTTCTTATCGATCATACCTGTTTTCAATACCTGCTCTACAGCGGGCACTACGCAATCTACGGCACTGGTGCCGGGCTCATTGATATCATACACGATATCGGGCCTGAACACAAAATAACCATTGGTGGTATAGTTGGTCGTATTGTAAGCACTTCTTACAGAAGGCGAAGTGTACGAGTGCACGGTATTGGACAGTATTTCATAAATGTATACGATCATGGGATACTGCTTGCCGGGCTCATAATTGGCAGGATAGAACAGGGCTCCCTGCATTTGTTTGCCTTTCTTGTTGGTAAAGCTCACCAGCTCACTTTTACCCCAATTATAGTTTTGCTGCTGGGGATTGGTAGCCACCACTTTTTTATTGTCAGTAAAGTTCTCGGTTACATACAGCTCCGGCGAAACGTTATAATCCTGCTTTAAGAAGGTGAATACATTTGCATCTTTTGCTTTGTTGAGCCTGGATACCATGTCATCTTCAAACAAGAGTTTGGTCAATTTGTTCTTTTCCAGTTTATAATAACCAAACTTCTTGGACTTATCGCCATAGGCAGAGAAGTAAATGGGTTTGGTGTCGTCGAGGAAAGGGTCTTCAAAATCAAGCCTGTTCACCCGGTATTGTGTTTCCTCTTTTTCGCCTTCTGTCAATTTACGGGCGCCTTTGCCATCGGGATTCAAGGCCCATACATTGTATTCATCGTATACCAACAGTTCCTTATCGCCTTTGATCCATCCACCAAAACCAAAGGGAGGTTTGGTAGCCGGATGGTCATCGCGTGTATTCCAGAAGGTGGCGTTTGTTTTTTCGGTCAGGTTTATTGACTGGCCGGTGGCTGTATTGTAGCTCCACCAGTTTTGGTCTTTAAAGAACGCTGCATACTTTCCTTCGGGAGAAAGCTGGGGAGCAGTAAAGAAGCCTGCCAGCATTTTTTCAAATAACAACTTCTGCTCTCCTGTCCTGGTATTGACCAGGTAATAATCGGCATAGTCTTCTTTAAAGGCGGGCTTATACTTTTTACTGGTAGATACTACAGCAAATTTGCGGTTGTCGCTGAAGTTGGCATAAGGCGCTTCTTCTTTGGACAACTGGAAATAGGTGTTGTTGTCTATATTCCATACGGCCTGCAAGCTAAGGTCCTTATCCTGGGGATAGGTCATTTTCTGACGGGGCTGTATTTCGGTATCCTTCCAATGCCATACGTCTACTGCTGCCAGTTTATCTTCTTTCTTAGCAGCTGTTGCAGCAATGTTCTTCGTGCTATCCGTTTTTTTGGTGCTATCTGTCTTTGTCTTTGTACTATCGGTTGCTTTTTTATCTTCCTTTTTGGGTTTGGCAGTCCAGCTTTTGATACCGAAAAAAGCAGCTGTCATATCATCACTTAGTGCCAGGTTGGAAACATTATTGATCCGCATGCTATCGGGAAAACCCTTAAAGCTGGTGCCGTCAAATATCTTCAACACAGGTGCTTTATAGATATTTACGTAAGCATACACGGCAGCATTCTCTTCCTCATATCCTTCTTTCTTAAAGCTTTTGTAGAAAGCGAGGCCCTCTCCTTCTTTTTGCCAGGTGAGTTTAGAGAATTTACAGGTATCGCTGGCAAGTACCTTCAGGGAGTAATTGTCGAGGTTAAATAATTCCACTGAGTTACCGGCAATATTGGCGGATTCGACAATGTAGGCCAGGTAATCACTTTTTTTATTGAAGGACCAGGCAGTTACATTACCAATGGTACGGGTACTGCTATCGGCCAGTTTGCGCAGCAACAGTACGGCGCCTTTGTCTTTGTTTTCCTTGGGTGGTTCCAGGCTAATGGCCAGAAGCTTACCACTGCGGGAGAAACGGAAAGCGCTCACATCCTGGATGACCTGCTTTTTGCCTGTAGCCAGGTTGAGCAATCCCATTTTATAACGGATGGGCAATTTCTGATCGCGGAGCTTTTCGCCTTCTTTGTAGGATACGCCGATTTGCCAGGCCACCCATTGGTTGTCCTTAGACAGTTCAAAGTTGGTCGCAAATTCCAGTTTATAGGATTTATTGGTGAGCCTGTTTACCACATAGAGGGTGTCATTTTCTTCCTGGGAAGCAACGATGTACGCTACCCATTCACCATTGGCTGATACATCGGCAAAGGTGAGGCTTTGCCATTTGCCATAATCATCAGGAGTCAGGTTCTTTTTTTGTGCCGGCACGGTAGTTGCCAGCAGCAATAGCAGGGCTATCAGGGAAACGAAAAACTTCATAATAAGCGGGGGTTTAATGGAGGCTAAAATACGCCATGCCGGAGTAGCCGGGACAAAAAAGTTATAAATGGGCTGACAATGTGTAAATTGGAAGCGAGGACAGACAATATGGGCAGGGATTCGCATATCATACAATTTGACCGGTTTAATGTAGAGCGTTCGGTATATCCACCGGGTTTGTACATGGCGCCGCATACGGATAAGTTGTCGCGCATCAGTATTATACTGGACGGAGAGTTGTGGGAATCAACGGACCAGGGGGAAGTAAAAGCCACGCGCAACAGTGTGGTGATCAAACCCAATGATGTAGTGCATGAAAACAGTTTTGGCGCTACGCCCCTGCACATACTTTCGATCAGTTTTAATGACAATAAGCTGTTGACAGACCACTTCCAGCGCTGGCAATGGATCAACCATCCGGCGTTGCATGTATCGGCCATCCGGCTATGGACACAGGTGCAGCGGGTACAGGATGAACAGGCGTTGATGGGGCTTTTTGAACAATTTGTCACCCCGCTCACGCAGTTTGGGCAAGAGCGGTATCCTGGCCGTCCTGTACATTGGCCGGAAGCCTTGCGTGAAATGCTGGCCACCAGGCTGGATGAACCACAGGGCATACAAATCCTTTCCGAACAACTTTCACTGCACCGGGTTGCGATGGCCAGGGGATTTAAGAAGCAATATGGCCTTTCGCCGGTACAATTCCGGACGTATACACGGGTAATAGCTGCTTTACAGGACCTAGCTTTGACGCAAAAGTCGTTGACAGCCATTGCCTTTGATGCGGGGTTTGCGGATCAGCCTCACCTCACCAGAACTTTTAAAAGCCTGATGGGTTGTACGCCGGGGGAATTCAGGAGGAAAACGAGTGGGAAATGGTGAGTGAGGAAAGGCATTGAGTAAAATGATGAATGGCGGGTACAGGTTTCATTTGTTCAATACGGAGCGTATGGCTATTCCTAATTTTATGTTTAAAAATATGCGATCCAGCCCTGTAGCTTTTCTTCTGTGCGTCCTGATGGTTTGGAGTTCCTCTGTACTGGCCCAATCTTCTACCCCACCTACGGCTCAATTATTTGCCCAAAAAGCAGATGGCTATATCAAGCAATTGCTGACCAGCATTCCGGATATCCCGGGCCTGATCATGGTGGTAGTGAAGGATGATCAGCCGGTATTTATGAAGGCATACGGCTGGGCCGACCGGGAGCAACAAGTGAAGGCGGATGAAAATACCCTGTATTACATCGCTTCGGCTACCAAGAGTTTTACGGCCATGGCAGCGGCCTTACTGGATTATGAAGGAAAGATCAGGCTGGATGATCCCATGCGCAAATACCTGCCGAATATTGCTTTCAAACACCCCATTCCCAATGATCAGGTAACGATCCGGAACCTGCTGACGCATACCAGCGGCATCACGAATGATGCGCTTACTTTCAGGATGGCCTATACGGGGGATATTGAACCAGCGGCCTTATTAAAAGTATTCCGCGATGAAACCATACTGATCGACAGCAATTACGGCAAGTACAATTATACCAACCTGGGATACAATATTTACACGATGGTATTGGACCAATACCTGGGTAAAAAATGGCAGGACCTGGTACAGGAAAAGGTGCTCACGCCGCTGGGCATGAAGCATACTACGGCCTATATTTCAAGGGCTGCTAAAAATAAATGGACGGTTGCCATTCCTTATATGGCTTTTGGAGAGAACGGTCCGGTACGCTCCTGGCTGGATAAGCAGGATAATAATATGCAGTCGGCCGGCGGTATTTATACTTCGCTGAAAGACCTGGGTACCTGGCTGCGTGTAAATCTAAACGATGGCAAACTGAATGGCAAACAGGTGATACCTGTAGCAGTTATGAAGGCCTGTCATACGGGTTATACCACCACGGCACGGGAAGTAGAACCTTTTACAGGCAGCGGCGCTTATGGGCTTGGCTGGCAGATAGGCCAGTATAAACAAGAAAAAGTGATCTATCATTTTGGTGGTTTCCCCGGCTTCCGGAGTCATATCTCTTTTATGCCCGATCAAAAACTGGGTGTGGCCATCATTGTCAATGAGGGAAATATTGGCGGCAGGGCTACCAACCTGCTCTCGACCTATGCCTATGACTGGTGGTTGCAGAAAGGAGGGATTGACAGTTTGTATGATCAACAGTTGCAACAACTGGTAACGGTTTATGGAAACGCTCAAAAACGGATGCAGCAGGAGCTTGTCAACCGCGCAAAAAGACCATCACAGTTATCACAACCATTGGAAGCTTATAAGGGGAAGTATGAACATCCTTATTACGGGGTCATGGAAGTACTTGTGCAACCTAACGGATTGGTTGTTAAAATGGGGAATATGGAATCTGCCTCAACTGCGTATACAATAAAAGAATCGATCCGCGTGGAATTGATACCTGGAACGGGAGAAGTATTGCAGTTTAAGGTGGGTACGGACGGAAAAGTGGAGGGTGTGGTGTACAATAAGGCGGAGTATGTAAGGAAATGAATAGTAAATCAATACCGTGCAAAAGACCTTTTGCCAGGGAAAAAGATGGGCTCCCTCCCTACTGAGGGGCAGCGCCGGATATTCCGGGCAGCACCACTTTTTGCGCTCTGTGGTAGTGACTACCCTTAAAGGATCAGGGTTTCCTGCACAACGTCAAGGTTATTGACTGGTTCGTCAAAGTAATTATTTACAGGCCGGGCAATGCTGTTGTTTTGTGGTGTAATGTAATTATTCACCTCAAAATAGTTAATTATGAAACTCAACAACAGCAACCGCCTGGCAGCCAAGACACTGGCTTTACTGGCCGTATGCGCTACGCTATTCTCCTTCTCTTCTTATCGTGGTGGTGATAGCTTTAGCATCTTCCTCAATGACAAACTGGTATTTGAACAACATGTAGCCGCAAAAGAAGGGGTTAAAAGTTTTGAACTGAGCAAGGCCAACGCCAATGACGAACTGAGTATTTATTACAGTCATTGTGGCAAACCCGGCAAGGGCAGGAGTATTGCCATTAAAGATGAAAATAACCGCATGTTGAAAGAATGGCATTTTGGTGATGCCATCAATACGAAATCAAGCATGCGTTGTAAAGTAGGCGAGATCCTGGCACTGCAAAAAAACAAGGCAGGTAAACTTCAATTGTATTATTCTTCCAAAGAGCTTCCCGAAGGGCATGTACTGGCCGCTATTGTTGTGGGGAAGGATGGGAAGACAGCTTCGAAATAGCTTGCCCCCCCCCGCTCTAAAGAGCGGGGCAATACACTAAAGAGCGGCGCAATACGCTAAAGAGCGGGACAATTGGCTGGGCTACCCACTTGTGTCAGTTTTCGACTTGCAACAATTACAGAATATAGCATAAAAAGGCAGGCAGGCAAGTGGCCTGCTTTTTTAATTGATAAAGACCTCATCAATGAAGAGCCAGCTTTTGGCATTTTTGTCATTGAGGTATCCGGTAATATTGGGAATGGGTGTAAGCACCAGTTTAATACATTTCATCTCCTTAGCCGGGAAACGGGTATCGAAGGAAATATTCTCCTTTCCCCGGTCGTCCATTGCTGGTGCCGGTGGGCGCAGGGTTTGCAACAGGGTCAAATGATCTTTATCTACCCCACCCCATACCTGGATGGAAGCCGGCGGAAAGATATGTTCATTCACAGATTTCATCATACTCAGGGTCACATTGCTAACTGTCCTGGGCTGATGAAATAGTAAAAATGCAGTTACCTGCTGGCCATGAAAACCTATCCATTTTCCATTGTTAAAGGGTGGATCGCTCTTTACCTGGTCAATGATGGTAGTGCCGCCACGGGCTGTGTATTTGGGATCAGGCGCTGGATTCAGGATGGCGGTATCGGCTTTATAAGTAGAACGATAAAATTGTTTTTGTATAATATCGCTGCTGACCCATCCCTTCTTAAAGGCTTTTGCTTTCACCAGGCCGGTTTCCTGTAGTATCAATTCCTTGTTGTATACATTGGCAGCTATGCTGTCGGGATCTTTCCCATCGAGGGTATAACGTATCTCGGTTCCCTGGATATAATGTTTCATTTTCAGGGGAACAGGAGTTTTAATGACCACTTCCTCATTTTCAATAATGGGGGGATTGATCTTTAAGGTGGCGGTATCCTTAAACCCATTATAGAAATTAATAGCAGGCGCTGCCTGCTTTAGTTGGGCCACCTGTTGTTCGGTAATCGGTGTATTCCAGGTATACACGGCTTTTAAACGAGGCAATGCAATTAATGCCTTTACCTGTTTGTCGGTAATGGGTGTACCGGTTAAGGAGAGGCTTTTTAACTGTTGCAGTTTTTTTAATTGATCCAGTGTATTGCCGGTTATAGCGGTAAAATTCAGGTTGAGTTTTCTCAGGTTCTTAAAGCGTGCAATGATGGACAGGTCTTCGTCTTTCACAGGCATCTTATCCAGGTTCAGGTAAACCACCTGCGTTTCCAATGGCTTTAAGGCTTCTAATTCTTTGGCATTGTAAAAAGCGCGGTTATAGAAACTTACTGTCAATGCCGGAGAGCCGGCAGCCAGTGGAGTGATCACGCGGTTGTTGTTGTTGAGTGTTTTTATTTGTGGATCAGCAGCAGGTTCAAAATCATAGGATTCTTCTTCAGCTGTTCTGAGCATTGTAGCAGCGAGGGCTTTCAAGGTATCCCCCTCCGGCAGCTCAATCACTTTATTATCAAAGTAAGTACCTCCTTTGACCCATGCTTTCAGCAGGTTGAGCTCATAGGTTGTAAGCTGAGGTTTTCCAATGGGGGGCATGTGCTTTTTTGCTTCCTCTGGTAAATGGATCCTTTGCAGCAGTAGCCCGCCATCGGCCTGGGCAGTATCCCATAAAGGCCCGTTCTTACCTCCTTTCAATAAGGCTTCTTTGGTTTCCATGATCAATTCGCCCTTGGCCTTGCTGTTGTTGTGACAGCTCATGCATTTGGCTTTGAAGATGGGTTCAATTACATCGGCATATACAACGGCTTCTTCCAGCAGGGGTACCTGCTTTTGTTTTTCGGGGGTAATGGGTGCCAGTACAAAATTTTGACCATGGGTTAAGGAACCGCCCCAATGGGCAGCCAGTAACAACACTGTTGTTAAGCCCAATGCAAAGACATTTAAAGTAAGGGGCCGTTTTATTTTTTCGCGGTATGTATACAATAGAAAAAGCAGGAAGGAAAGAGCAGCTCCCATCCATTTGTGCCAGTTTACCAATCCTTCTTCATAGCCCTGTTCCTTAGATAACAAAAATCCTGTGAGCGCAGTAATAACTGTTGTAAAGGATGCAGTTAGCAGCAGGACTTCTGCAACGGTTTTATACCAGTCTGTGGTTTTAATGGTGCGGGGCGCAAACCATAACCAGGCAACATACAGGAGGATCAGGACTATTGGGAAATGGAGCAACAGGGGGTGGGTACGCCCTGGTACCTGTAGCCAGGCAGGAACAACAATTTTACTGCTGAAAATGATAAAGAAGAGGAGCAGTACGTTGAGCGGCAAAAGGGCTACGGCAATTAGTTTTTTGATATTCATGCGGCAGTGCAATGTTCATTGATTAGGCGATCAGATCCTTCACTACATTACCGGCTACATCGGTGAGACGGTAACGGCGGCCCAGGTGTTTAAATACCAGTTGCTCATGGTCAAGGCCCATGAGGTTTAAAATAGTAGCATGGAAATCGTGTACGTGTACGGGATTGCTGGCGATATTGTATCCAAACTCATCGGTTTCGCCATATACACCCGGTTTTACACCACCGCCGGCCATCCAAACGGTAAAGCAGCGGGGATGGTGGTCTCTTCCATAATTGTCTTTGGTAAGGTTGCCCTGGCAGTAATTGGTACGGCCAAACTCGCCGCCCCATATCACCAGGGTTTCATCCAGCAAGCCTCTTTGCTTCAGGTCGGTAATCAATGCAGCGCTGGCCTGGTCAACATCTTTGCACTGTCCTTTTATCTGTCCGGGCAGGTTATCGTGTGCATCCCATCCCTGATGGTATAACTGTACAAAGCGTACACCGCTTTCACTCAGTTTGCGGGCCAGCAGGCAGTTGGCTGCATAGGAACCGGGTACCAGGCAATCGGGGCCATATAGCTTGATGATGGATTCGGGCTCCTTACTCATATCAGTAATCTCAGGTACCGCTGTTTGCATACGGTAGGCCATTTCGTATTGCTGGATCTTGGCTTTGATCTCGGGATCACCAAATTCCTGGTAGGATGCTTCATTCAGTACCTCCAGTTTATCCAGCATCCTGCGCCTATCGGCTTTATCAATGGATTCGGGATTGTTGAGATACAATACGGGATTTTCACCACTGCTGAATTGTACGCCCTGGTGCATGGAATCGAGGAAACCATTGGACCAGAGTTTTCCATAAACACCCTGTCCATTGCCTTTTCCTTTGGACAGGAGTACGCAAAAAGCCGGCAGGTTTTTGTTCTCACTTCCCAGGCCATAACTTAACCAGGCGCCCATGCTGGGCCTGTTGCCTACCTGTGCACCTGTTTGAAAGAAAGTAAGTGCCGGATCGTGGTTGATGGCTTCGGTATACAGGGTTTTGATAATTAAAAGATCATCCACCACACCGGCGGTATAGGGCAATAATTCACTGATCTGGGCTCTTGCCCGTCCGTATTCACCAAACTGGAAGATGGAGCCTGCCAGGGGAAAATGTTCCTGGCCGCTGGTCATACCGGTTAGTCGCTGTCCCATGCGGATGCTGGCAGGCAGGTCTTGCCCGTGCATTTTTTGCAAGAGGGGTTTATGATCGAAGAGGTCCAGTTGTGAAGGGGCGCCATTCTGAAACAAATAAATGATGCGTTTGGCTTTGGGCGCAAAACGGGGCAGGCCTGCTATGATGGCTTCTTCGGGATCCTTGCTGAACAGGTCGGGTATCAATAATGAACCCAGGGCCACGCTACCAATGCCAAGGCTAAGCTTTGACAGGAACTTGCGCCGGTTTTGCAAAAGGCCATGTTCGAGCATTTCTTTTTTCATATAGCATTATTTATACGGGAAGCAATGCTGCACGGGTGCTAGGATTTGGAGATTGCTTCTTCCAGGTTATAAATCGTATTCACGGTTTTCATTAATGCGGCTGTGGCATTGCTATCCAGCTTATGGTTACCCGGATATTCGCCCACCTCTAACGTTTTAGCAGCGTCCAATTTTTTTTGGGTAAATAGCTGCAATTGCTCGTCGTAATAGGATTGTAACAGCAGCAGCTCTTTGTCGGATGCTTTGCGGCAAACGATCTTGCGGAAGGCAGTGGCTATTTTATCTTTTATGGTTCCGCTTTGGGTTTCCAGGTGCTGGGCCAATACGCGGGATGCTTCCAGGGTGGTGGGATCGTTCATCATGATGAGGGCCTGCAAAGGGGTATTGGTCTTTAATCTTTTCACTTCGCATTGATCACGGTTGCTGGCATCAAATAAAAGCATGGAGGGTGGTGGTACGGTAAGCTTGATGAAAGTATACATACCACGGCGGTACAATTGATCGCCGTGATCCTGCTGATAGGTAGCCAGTGCTCCCCTGCCCGAGGTAGCCGCTTCCCATAGCCCCTTGGGTTGGTAAGGCTTTACGCTGGGGCCGCCGATGGTATTGATCAGCAGGCCACTGCTGGCCAGTACCATATCCCTGATAAATTCTGCCGGCAACCTATTGCGGGGACCATGAGAGAGGTAAATATTTTCGGGATCAATGGCCAGTTGTTCTTTTGTTACTTTGGTCGATTGGCGATAGGTAGCGCTTAGTACCATTTGTTTTACGAGACGCTTAACATCCCAACTGTGTTCCATGAAATCCACTGCCAGCCAATCGAGTAAGGCGGGATGGGAAGGCAATTCACCCTGCATACCAAAATCGCCGGTCGTTTTTACAATGCCTTTTCCAAAGAACTCCTGCCATAGCTGGTTCACAAATACGCGGGCGGTGAGGGGATTGTTCTTGCTTACTGTCCAGGCAGCCAGACCTAGCCTGTTGCGCTGGTATTGGGCGGAATCATACGGCATGATGGAATTCACGGCTGCGGCTTGTACTTCCACTGAAGGGGCATCATAAGCACCCCTTTTCAGGATATAGGTTTTGCGCAGGGTATCTCTTTCACCCATCACAGAAACAAACAGGTTGTTGGTGTCTTTATAGTTGATGAAGTTGAGTAACTGTTCTTTTTCTTCGTGCGAGATCTGGAGGAATGGTTGCTTGGCCAGTTTGGACTGGGTAATATCTCCTTCAAAGCCCAATTCTTTGCTGTTGTTGAAAAAGGCAAAGAGCTGGTAATAATCCTTCTGACTAAAGGGATCGTACTTATGGTCATGGCATTGGGCGCATTCAATGGTAATGCCCATAATGCCTTTGCCATAGGTCTTTGTTTTATCGAGGTTGTACTCTACGCGGTACTCTTCGGGTATTACGCCTCCCTCTTCGGTATACTTGTGGTTGCGGAAGAAGCCGGTGGCCAGTACCTGTTCTTTGGTAGCGCCGGGCAACATATCGCCTGCAATTTGCCAGGTAAGGAACTGATCGTAAGGCAGGTTCTTATTGAAAGCTTGGATTACCCAATCACGCCAGGCCCATTGTGTGCGGATATTATCGTCCTGGTAGCCGTAGGAATCGGCATAGCGGGCAACATCCAGCCAATGCACGGCCATTTTCTCTCCGTAGGTAGGACTTGCCAGTAAACGATCGACCATCTTTTCATAAGCATTGGCACCTGCATCGTTCAAATAGTCATCCATCATTTGTACGGTAGGTGGCAAGCCAGTGAGGTCAAAAGCCAGGCGTTTCAGCAGGCGTTCCTTATCGGCTTCCTGGTTGGGAGTAAGTCCTTTCTCCTGGATGGTGGATAGGACAAAGTAATCCAGTTCATTCTTTATCCATTGTTTGTCATCAACAGCGGGGAGGGCCGGTTTAAGGGGTGAAATAAAGGCCCAATGTTTTTCATATTTAGCGCCTTGCTGTATCCATTTGCGGATAAGGGCAATTTGTTGTTCGGTGAGCAGGCCCAGGTGTGAATCGGGTGCGGGCATCTGGTAAGAAGGATCGGTGGAAATGATGCGTTTGTACATTTCGCTTTCATCGGGCTTACCGGGTACAATGGCAAAAGCGCCTTTGGTTTCCTTCAGGGGTGCGTAGGCGGCTTCGGCATTGTCCAGTCGCAAATGAGCGGCACGTTTGTTGGCATCGGGGCCATGGCAAACAAAACACTTGTCTGAGAGAATGGGCCGTATATGAAAGTTGTAGCTAATGGCACCGGCAGCATTGCCGGAGGATGGCTTGTTGGTGCAGGCAATAGCAGCTATGGCAATGGTGGTGCACAGGGCACTAACCACCCACAACCATTTAAAATGGCGTACGCAATCGATTGAGGTCATACATCAAGTTTGAGATCAGGAATCCGCTTAATCGTATGCTCGTAAGTTAACAAAAAATAAGGGCAATTGACCTGCTTTGGCCTAATTAACTGGTTTTAAAAATCCGCCTTCCTGGTAAATATGTTGTTGATGAAGGCACCTGCCAATCATACCAATTATTTCGGCTTTCATCTCTTCTGTGACCCTGGCAAAACCAAAGAGGCGGGCCACCAGAGGCACTGCCGCATCGGGTTGTATGGCAATGGATGCGCGTACCACTTTTTCAATGGCGCCGATCATTTCTTCGGGAGCAATGTATTTTAGTTTTTTTACAGCAGGGGGTAAATTGCTCCTGTCGCGCAGGATGGGTATTTTCATTTCGCGGTGCCAAAGGAAATCCTCGCTGACCCTGATCCATTTATTACCCTCGGCATATTTTACTGCTTGCTGCAAGGCGTCGCGAATTCGGGAACCTATCCTGGTAATGCCAGCCGCTTCAATCATCCGCCGGGCTACTTCATCAAAGTGAACGGGGCTTTCTACTTTTACAATTTCCTCGATCCAGATAGCCAGTTTGGTCATTGAATGCAGGTGGATCTCCTGGGAAGCAATTTCGGCCGGCACTTTTGCAAATACATAATCAGGCATATCCATCATGGGTTCGGGCAGTTCCTCTCTTTCCAGGGCTATGGGTTCAACCGGTTCTTCTTCATCTGCATCCTCTATATGTTGTCCTTCTTTTGCCTGTTCAATGGCGGCTACCAGTCTTTTTAATTCACGATCGGGATCTCTGAACCAATCGGTACTCCACACGCGGTAGATGCGCCATCCAATGGCTTCCAGCACTTGCTGCCGGAGGCGGTCACGATCGCGGGCGGACCGGGCTGCATGATAAGCAGCACCATCGCATTCAATGCCCAGTATATACCTGCCGGGATTGTGCTCATCCACAATGGCCAGATCGAGGTAATAACCTTGCGAGCCAACCTGTGTTCTAACGGTATAACCGAGGACAGCCAGCTTAGCAGCTACCATTTCTTCAAAGGGGCTATCGGCAGGCAGCCCTGCTACGCTTCCAGGTACATATAGTTTGCCATGTTGTGCAAAATGGAGGAAGCTCTTCAGGGTTTGAATGCTGTATTTCTGGGTGCGGCTCAGGTCAATATCATCGGCTGTGATATTGGTAAACACTTCGCAGCGGAGTTTGGCGCGGGTGATCAGTACGTTCAAGCGCCGCTCTCCTCCCTCATTGTTCAGCGGGCCAAAAGACATGCTTACGTTTCCTTCGGCACTCCGGCCATAACCAATGCTGATAAAGATCACATCACGTTCATCGCCCTGTACATTTTCCAGGTTCTTCACAAAGAAGGGTTCATCGGCATGGGCATTGAAGAAGTGTTCCAGTTCGGGATGTTTTCTTCGCCTGGTTTCCAGGGCATCTTGTATGGCCTGTCGTTGTGCACTACTAAAGGAGGCAACGCCCAAACTAAGCCTGGGTGATTTGCGGGCATGTTCCAGTACAGCTTCTGCTACTATTTCGGCTTCCTTGGGATTGGTCCTTGTTTTGCCCCTGTCGTATATGGTATCTTTCAGGTGGTGGAATACCAATCCCATCTTTTGTTTGGAACCCGGGCTGGGAAATATAACGAGTTTGTTTACATAAAACTCGTGATTGGAAAGCATGATCAGGGATTCGTGGCGACTGCGGTAATGCCATCTCAACATACGTTGCGGCGCGCCCTGTGCATCGCACATACCCAGGATGCTGGGCAAGTCGGCTGTTACATTGTCTTCTTCATCTACCTCATTGGTCAAGGAATCAAAGAAACTGGTAGGCGGCAATTGTTTGGTATCACCTACTACCACTACTTGTTTACCACGCATGATGGCGCCCAGTGCTTCAACGGGCCGTACCTGGCTGGCTTCATCGAAAATAACGATATCAAATTCTACGGAACCGGGAGGCAGGAAATTGGCGATGGACAAAGGGCTCATCATAAATACGGGTTTGATGGCCTGTATGGCCAGTCCGGCCTCTTCTACCAATTTGCGAATGGGCTTATGGCGTGATTTTTTATTGAATTCGGTACGCAGGGTATTTACCTGACCGCCTGCTTCCAGGCGTGGCATGTTTTCCCAATGTTGGGCTGCGGCACGGGCCCGGTTGAATTGCAGGTTGAGCTTATCGGTGTTCCTGAATTGTTGCACGACCTCTTCATGGCTGGCGCGTTCAAACTTGCGGAGTACGGGGTGGGCTGTGATGGCTTGTTGAAACAGGTATTCGTACCATGTTTTTTGCATGGCAATGGTAAGCAAGTCCTTTGCGGGCGGCCAATGGCTGGCGGTATGGATAAGGGATTGCAGGTTTTCCGTAGCACCCGTTTCTTCCAGGTTGTTCCAGGAGATGGCCTGATGGATGGCAGTAATGCCCTGATGCCAATCCTGCAGCAAGGTTGTTTGTGCTGCAAATGTTTGTTGGAGCAATCCTTTGCTACCAAAGCGGCGGGCTTCATCCAATACCAATTGTGCTACTACCTGTTGAATGGCATGCTTATGCTGTTCCAGTTTAGGAACCAGTTGATCGTGGAATGTTTTGGCGATGGCAGGGTCCTCGTGTTTTTCGAGGTAATCCAATACGATTGGGGGGCAGTAGCCGGCAGCAACCTGTTTGTGAACGATGAGTAAATAGCGGTTGGCTGTTTCCAGGGCTGTCCAATCGGACTTTACCTTTTGCCAGCGCCTGCCAAATAGTTCAGCTGCCAGTGTATCATATTCCTGTAAGGAAGTTTCAAGCCGTTTGTTCTCCAGTATGGCATCTACATATTGCAGTTTGCTGCTGTTCTCACTGGGTAAGGGCGTTTTGCACAAGGCCGCCAATTGTTTGTTGCTCCTGCCGTAGGCGCCGATCATGAACTTGTACCATTTATCACCGTGTGCCAGCAGGTTTTGCCTGATCTCCATTACTTCCTGTTGCCAGGCTTCGGGAATAAAGATATCCTTGTATTGTTCGCGTAAGCTGGCAAGGCGTTTACCGGTTTCCAGTAATGCTTCGATAGCGGCCTGATCCAACAACCAACGCTTGTGTTTTATAGAAAACCCTTCCAGGTCGGGCTTAAGTGATAACAACTTCAGGATGGATACGAGGGAAGTGGCTTCGTCATAACTGGCGGGTATGGTCAACCCAATATGTTGGGCAGGTTGGGCGGCAGTTGCTTCGGCTTCCTGTGTAGTGCCTGTTGCCTGTTGCAATTGTTTTACCAGGGCTTCCTGGTCGTTGGGCAACAATACCAATAAGCGGCTGCCCCAGAAGAGGAGGTTGGACGGCATGCCAATTTCTTTTAGCCTGGCCTGTATGCGATTGGAAAAGGCTTCGGCCCTGGTCATCCGGGTGGCATCCCATTGCTCAATATCTTCCAGGGGTATGTTCTGTATAGATTGATTGGCGCTGAGGTCTTTGATCTGTAACAGATGACCAATCACCTGGTGGGGAGTAAGTCCACTATTGGCAATGGGTGTATTGATGGCATAGCAATAGGCATTCAGTTCTTCCTTTTGTGCTTCCAATAAAACTACCTGCTGCTGTAATTGCTGTAAGGCAGGTTTGCCCAGTTCCAGTACCCGGCGTAATTCCTGGTGCAGTTCTTTTTTATTGGCCTTGTGGCTGTGCAGTTCGAGGCAGGCTTCGCCCAGGTGGATATTATCGAGGCGGCGTTTCACCACTTCGAGGGCGGCCATTTTTTCGGCTACGAATAACACCTTCTTTCCCTGGCCAATGGCATTGGCAATGATATTGGTAATGGTTTGCGACTTACCGGTACCCGGCGGACCTTGTATGACCAGGTTCTTTCCATCGTTAACGGCCAGCATGGCCAGTAGTTGGGAGCTATCGGCATCCACTACCTGGAACAACTCGTGGGCATTGGTATCTTCATCAATATGGGCTTCTTCGGGAATGCCGATGCTTTCATGACCAAAGCCCTGTTCAAAAAGATTAATGACAATGGGATGCTGTGCCGGCTTTTTATCAGTCGGCCATTTATTGCTATCCAGGTCGTTATAGATCATGAATTTGCCGAAGGAGAAAAAGCCCAATTCTATTTCATTGGGTTCCACCTTCCACCGGGGTGCTTTATCAATGGCTTTTTCAATGGCATTGAAATACTCGCTGATATCAAAATCTTCCGGTTCGGGCATATCAGGAATGAGGATGCCAAACTCGGCTTTCATTTTTGCCTGGAGTGATATATTGGCGCCCATTTCTTCCAAGGTATAACGAAGGCGGAAACGTTCACGGACGCTGGACCTGTCGAGCGTAACCGGCACCAATACCAACGGGGCCTTCCTAAGCTCCTGGCTATTGGCAGCTTCATACCAATGCAACATACCCAATGAAAGATACAGGATATTGATCCCTTGTTCTTCAATGCTGGTGCGGGCATCGTAATAAGTATTCAGTAACCTGCGCTGCAGGTGATCGTCGGTTTCATTGGTTTGCAGTTTGGTATCTGTATAGGATGCTGCCGCTACTTCCTCCGTCACGGTGTTTGCTTCCTGTGCAGGCAGGTTGGTTTCAGTAAATGGTTGTGTACTGTTTTCCGGCAAGATAACGACTTCATGTTCGGGCAGGACATTGACAGCCGGCTCCGGAAATAGTTCGAGGGTGGCGCCATTTTTAGTCTGCTCCCTGGCAGGCTGCCTGGTTTCTTTTATTGGCTTGCTGAGAAAGCTCATGGCTTTTTGCTGACGTACCAATAACTCGTACACAGGAGTTGATCGCTCCTCTATTATTTGCAAGCCCCTCGATGCAGGAACTTTATAATTCAGTAGTGGATTGCGCAGGCCCAGGTCTAATAATTCCTTGCGGGAAGCTTCCAGTTTATTAAGGATGGTTTCACTCATAGTTCGGCTTGAAAAATACGCATAAAAGGGGATACGGGGAAGGGCACTGTTGCAACCGGGATGGGTAGCAGGACGGTTGGGGAATGGGGATTGGCAGTTGGGAAGTGTAGAAAGGCAGGTGGAGATGTACACTCACCTGGTGAGACCGGGTAAGGGAGCTACTGTGGGATTGTTTCGTAACTTGAACCATAGCAATCACTTCACCAGTATAGTTAATGAAGCGGTGGAGGTGGATTAAAACGAAAAACAATATGAGTATCATCGACAAACTGGCTTTTTTGCTGGGACGGCGGGATGAGGTGCCCAACCAGGAACTGGCCAAACAAATTGTTAAAAAGAAAGACAAGAACGGAATTAAGGAGCTTATTGACAATTTAGGCAATAAAAGCAAGGACATTCAGCATGATTGTATCAAAGTACTCTATGAGATCGGAGAACAGGAACCGGGCCTGATCGCTGCCTATGCCAAGGTATTTGTGACCTTGCTGGACAGTAAGAATAACCGGCTTCAATGGGGCGCTATGACAGCCCTGCACACCATTACGCTTGAAAGTCCGGCAGTGATCTATCCGGCGCTTCCCAAAATTTTAGCGGCTGCCGACAAAGGGTCGGTAATCACCAAGGATTATGCAGTCAATATTCTGATCAAACTGTGTTCGCTAAAACCGTATACTGATAAAGCATTTCCCTTGCTTATTGAACAACTGCTGAATAGTCCCACCAACCAGCTACCGATGTATGCGGAAAAAGCGCTGCCCATCATCAATGATAAAAACAAAGCCCTATTTATTAAAACGCTTACTTCCAGGCTTGATGACATTGAAAAGGACACCAAGCGTAAGCGGGTGGAAAAGGTGATTAAAAAAATCTCAAATCTGAACGTTTAAGGTGAGCCACTCTTCAGCGCTGCATCGGCCGGGCGGCAGCCTTCCCCACCTTTACCTGGCCTAATTGTCCATTTTTAGCGCATTCGTTTGGGGCCTGGTCCATTCACTAAACAAACCTGGGTAAACAAAAGGATAAGAAGTATCTTAGGCTACAGCTTGCAGCAAGGTTTATGAAACAATGCTGTAATTAACCAATAAACCATCCATACATGAAAAGTTATGTTGTTATTGCCCTGCTATTGGCAGGCGTAGTCTTAGCTTGTAATCAACTGGAAACTCCCCCCACTCCAGGTACTCCCCCAGACGACCCCATTGTGATGCAATTTTGCCCGGATACGCTCCAGGGTAATAATCTTTGTCCGCAGTTACCGTACGATGTTGACTTCCATTTCCAGGCAGGTTATACGGCGATCCTGGACCCGAAGATCCAGCCAGCCTTTGACATGTTCAGCTGGCAAAGCTTTGCTGCACTGAACTGGCCGGCCGATTCGGCAGGCAACCCCATCGGCAATAGTATTGGGGCCTTTCCGGATGTACCCAGGGTATGGGAACACTATCCTGATATAGCAGAGGTGTTTGATACGCAAACGCCGTTGTTGCTGAAAGTAAAACAGGCGCGTACGAATAAGAAAAAGGCGTTTTACATGATCAGCAAGTTTTCGTTGCCGGCTGATTCGATCAATGAAGTGCTTAACCCGGATGAAAAGCCATTGATCGATCGCAACCTGAACTTTGCGGTATTTGCGGTGAACACAAATCCTATTGAGGCTAATTTCATCATCACGAATAAGCTGAATACGAAAAAAGGGATCGATTCGCTGTACAGGAAAAACAACAATCAATTCAGCCTTCCACCCAGTGTGATACCCAGCAAGGAACAAAAGGGATCAGCAGGCTCCATGGAGATCAAAACTTCCTGGCGCATACTGGATACTTCCAAGGGTGATGACCCCAGTCGTTATTACACACGGCAGGCGTTGATATTTGTAGATGCCGATAATAGTGTAACTGGTAAGGCCTTTACCATCCAGGCAACGGTGGGACTAACCGGCATGCATATTGTGCGCAAAACGGCCCGTTTCCAGACCTGGGTATGGAGCACTTTTGAGCATGAGGACAATACACCGGATAATATCCAGGCAGCGCAGGATCAGGCGAAGCCCTTCACGCATTGGTCGTATTACAATACTTCTACGCTTGGGTTAACACCCAATCAACCAGCGGCCTTTCAACCGGGGGATAACAAAACCTACAAATTTGATACTACGGCGCCTTATGCCAATCGTTATGCAGATTCTGTAGCCGGTGAACATTTTGGGCAAAAAGTATATGGCACGCAAGCTCAACGGATGTATCCTATCTACTACAGAACGCAGCAGGTAAACAAGGCCTGGCGAGAGAAATTGCAGGGTACGGTATGGGCGCATTACAAATTGATCGGCAGTCAGTGGACAGCCGCAGATCCCGGGGTTAAAAACAGTCCCAATGTTCCTTTTTACCTGGGCAATAGCAGTCTGGAAACATTTCAGTTGATCAATGCCAGTTGCCTTACCTGCCATGGTGGAGCAGCCATCACTTATGGGAAGGAAACGATCAAAACGGACTTCAGTTTTATGATCGCCTTTAACGCACAATAAGTGGGTTGGTCTCCGGGGCCTGCAAAGCGCCTGCGCGCTGTGCAAGCTTTGTACATCCATCATCGCTTTGGTTGGGAGGCGCCAGCTTCCCTGCCACTTTTTGCAAAAATGGGCTGTTTTTGTGTTTGTCGCTATTAGCATACTCTATCTATACTGAAGGTATACTGAAGCTATACTGTAGCCATACTGAAGGGGTAGTTGATATTTCTATTTTCTGTACGCTACCTGACAAACATACGATGACAAAGTAGTCCTTTCCAAATGCCAACTGACAGTTATCGAAATCTTTGTAGGTTTCTATTGATAATGGTTGTGTTTTTCAATCAATATCACTAAGAACTAACGAAGATTGCGCTATCGCTCAATCCGGATTTGGAAATGGGTATCTGAAAGTTGTACGTTTGAATTGCTGATCGACTGTGTGGACGGGGCCCCTAAGCACGGTTGATGTATGATGAGTGTTGTGCAACACGAATACAAGCTACGAGCTGTGAGCTTCGAGCTGCGAGGATTACGCAATTAGCTTTTAGCAATCAGGTTTTAGGTATCGGCTTTGACCATTAGCTTTAGCATTCAGGAAGCTATTAGCGGTTGGATCTTAGCAATTAGCTTTCAGGGTTAGCTGCTAGCCTGTTTTTACATGGCTACCGGCTGAGGGCTATTGCCACTGTTCTTTGTTTTACCGCTGTAATCGATGAAAGGCTTTGGTGAGCTGGCCACCAGGCAACCGGACGAAGGTCCGGAAGGCAGCGGGAAATCAAAGGCAGGTTTTGGCCGGGGTAAACAGCTACCAGGGTTAGTTGCCAGATCCGGCTATTAATAGTTAGGAATTAACTGTTAGCTTTTAGTGCGCCTATTGCTGTTCAGGCTTTGGTCAGGTGGATTATATTTTAACGTTTAAATGTAACATATAAAGATAGGGTAGTCGTACCCTCAAGCTGGCATTCAAAAACAATGGAGGCCGTCTCAATTAGTTTTGAGACGGCCTCTTTTATGTATTTAATATTTAAGCTGGTGACAAGTTGTATACTGTCCCTGCCTATACTGCCCTATTGAAGGGTAAAATTTTCAACTTGTACCTTTGTTCCGTTTATTGTAAACCCTTTTTCAAATGAGAACTTAACCACTTTTTTAATGGCTCCTACAATATAATCTTCCCTGTTGGTATACTCTGAAAAATCTCCTGGGAGAACCTCAAAGTTCTTTTTTAAGTGATCCAGATATTTTTTATCCCGATACAAATATTGATCTCTATTGACACCCCAATTTAATTCTTCATTGGTTGGTATAGGAATATGGGTAACGATTTCTTTATACTTTTCTTTAGGATAGGATTTGCCTTTAAAATACACAAGAATATCCTCTGTGTTATTATAAATAAACTGGAAATGAACCTCCCAATCAAAAAGTGTTCTAAAATCGTATTTTTTGAATACTTCTGTGAGTTTACCGGATAATTCCTCGCATATTTTTGATGAGTCGAACCCTTGATTTATAAAATTCTGGATGTATGAAGAGTCAATGATTCTTATTTTCATTCAATTAATCTTTTTTGATCTCTCTTTATTTAAAGGCAGTGCCTTACCTGAGGCCCTTTCCTCCTTAACTGACTTTGCTTCTGATTCAAGATTCTTTCCGGTTGTAGTTCTTCCGAGATTTTCAATTAACATACTCGTGGCCAGTTATAGGCCGTATCAATGTCATCTTCTGCTCCTGACTTGACACTTATTGTGTACATCATTAGGCTTTCCTTTTTCTCCTTACCCTATTGTGTACATCCTGCCAAGATGATGATTTGTCTTTTCCACTTAAATACCTGGCCCTTCTTTCATCCAATATCTTAACATGCTCCTCAGTCAGCTTAAAATTCTCTTCCTGATTGATTTCATCCTCAAAGAGTTGATAAATAGCCTTTACTCTCTTATCATCTGCATCAGCCAGGTAAGTGATCAGCTTTTTCCTAATTGCTATATTTGTCATAACTGCCTCTGCTTGTACCCTAAAAGTAAGATTCTTTCATTTTTATTACCAGTTTTACCATTTTCATGAAGATTTCTACCTTTTTTTAGTCCTGTTTTACCTTCTTCATGACGAATTCTACCATTTCCCCCAAAGGGATGGTATTTAATCAGTGCATCCCAGAACTCAATTCAGATGCCCTTTTTCAAAGCTCACTCCTGTTTCAGGCTATCCATCCAAGCCGAAAAACTACATCAAAAACAAAGGAGGCCGTCTCAATTAGTTTTGAGACGGCCTCCTGCATGAACAAGCGGACTACTGGTTTACTTACGCCTTGTGAATTGAATGCTTTTAAAATCAAAGCCACCTTTCTGTGCCAATACACGCAAGGGTAAACTACCTGCTTTGAGGTAGAGGTATTGTGGTTTTGTGAATTGAAAGTTTTTGTCGCTGCCCGTATTAGGTACTTGTATATCCTGCATCAATACCTCATTGGCCAGCAACACGCTAATACGGCCGGTATCGCTGGTTGCTGATACATTGAATGAAACATCATATTTCCCCTCCTTCGGCACGTTGATGGTGTATTGCATCCATTCGCCATCTTCAATGTAATAGATCCACGCTCCGCTGCTATCGGCCTGGATATCTACCCCATCATTCCGGTAACCTCCTCCCCTATTGCCGCGGGTATTGACACCGGCGGTATATTGATAGCTTGCGGTATCCTTATCATAGTAGGCAAAGCGCTGCCTGCCCATGTCAAAATCTACAGCCTGTAGCAGCGCACTTTTGGTCACGGTGTGCTTCTTAAAAGGGATGGCAGCTGTAGAATGTACCTGCCTGAACATGGCATCCACCACATCAGGATGAGAGATATTGTTTTTGATCTTCAGGTTCTCCAGGAATTGTTGCAAGGTTTTCCAGGCTTCTGCTTCGGATGGCTTGGGTCCTTTGCCTGCCCAATAGTCCAGCAATTGCTGGTATCCCTGTGGAGCTGCAATTTGCAGGGGATTGTTCAAGCCCATTTTTTTGTTTTGCCACCAGGCCCATCCAATGTCATTGGTTTCCACCAGGCGAATGGCTTCACTGAACCAGGTATTGGAGTTTTCGCCCGACTCACCCAGCCAGATGGGTACGTTGTGTTGATCACGCAGTTCCAGGAAATGACGGATGGCATCGGTGGTATTGAAATTTCCATATTTATGAAAGCTCAACACCATGTTATTGTCCCAAACAGGCAATACACCGCGGTAGTTATTGCCAAAGCCATTGCCTTCAATGATGATGATGTGTTTGGTATCTACTTCACGGATGGCCTTGGTGATGTCGATCATCAGTTTACGCAAGGGTTCATTCTTTTTTTCGGAGGTGCCGCGAAAATCTTTGGGATCTTCAAAACCCCAGTTGGGTTCATTGATTATATCATAACCGCCTATCCAGGGCTCATTGGCATAATGTTCGGCCAGTTTGCGCCAGAGGGCAATTGTTTTTTGCTGGTTGGCTTCACTGTCCCAGAGGGAAGGCTTGGCAGGGTCACGGTCCGAAATATTCAGGTCGTTGCCTTGTCCGCCAGGCGCCGCATGCAAGTCCAGGATGAGGTAGATCTTATTGGCCTTGCACCATTGCAAGAGGCTATCGGTCATGTCAAAGCCCTTTTGGAGCCAGGTATTTTGACCGGGTGTTTTTTCTTCTTCTACGGGCAGGGTGAAGAGGTTGTAATGAATGGGAAGGCGCATGGAATTGAACCCCCAGGCAGCCATGGAATCAATATCGGCCCTGGTGGTATGGTTGGCCAACCAGGCTTCATAGAATTGATTTGTTTTTTCTTTTCCTACCACGTCTTCTATTTTGGCTTTGATGCGGTGTTGCTGGCCAATATTGCCCAGTCTGAACATATAGCCTTCCTGCAACATCCAGCCACCAAGGCCCATGCCACGAAGAATAACCTTTTCGCCTTTTTCGTTGACGATGAGTTTACCATTTGCTTTTAGAAAGCCCTGCCCGTGGGTGGGAAGGGATAAGAGAATTACGGCAAGAACGGGGATCAATCTAAACATAAGTATCAGGGTTAACGTTTTTTAGAAACTGGAGCATTTTTGTCAGAGTGAGCCGCCTTTGAAGGACGAGCCACAATATCAACAAAGCCGGAGGCTTTGAAATAGGCGTCACCAGCCAGAGGCTGGCGACTGGGCGACCCACCCTTGAGGCGACTGGCGACCACTCTAAAGCCTACCAAATATAAGTGGCCATTGCACCGGCATTGAGTGTTGATGAAAATGTTTTCTTTTTGTATTGTACGTCAAAGCTGGCAGGTTCCTTTCCATCATTGAGAACAATGAGCACTGTTTTGCCCTGCGGATTCCTGAACGCTACATTGTGCAGGTTGCCCACGCTATTGGAAGCAATACGAACAGAACCAGGCCGCACAAACTTTCCGGCATGTGCAATGATGTAATAAGCAGGATTGCGCTTCACGCTATCCCCATCAATGGTAACAGCACCCAGGCAACGGTCGCAGCCTCCGCGATCGGTATGGGGTTTTAATTGGGAATTGGAAGAAAGATTCCATTCTATTACGGTGCGGCTCCAATTGCGTGAAGCACCGATAATAAGGTTGCGTACATGTTCGGCAATATCTCTCTTGAGGTTGCCAGGAGCACCCACCCACTGTTCGGTAAAATAGAGGTTCTTATCGGGATGGGCCTCATGCACTTTTGACAAGGCTTCTATTTTTCCGCCATACAAATGAAAAGCCGATCCATCAATGTATTTTTTAGCTTCCGGATCATCCAGGATTGAAATGGGATATTCGGGCTTATCGGCATTGTGATCATAGATGATGATCTTAGTATCAATGCGTGCCTTCTTAAAGGCAGGTCCCAAATGGTTCTTAACAAAGACAGCCTGATCGGGGGCCAGCATCAATAAGCTGGGTGTATTACCCGGATGAAGGGGTTCATTCTGTACGGTGATGGCATCTATACGGATACCTTCGGCCTTCATGGCCTGGATATATTTTACAAAATATTTTGCGTAAGCGCTGTAGTATTCTGGTTTCAGGCTTCCTCCCCTTGTGTCTTTATTGGTTTTCATCCATACGGGTGGTGACCAGGGAGAGCCCATGATCTTGATCTTAGGGAAGAGGGCCAGTATTTCTTTTACAATGGGTATTACGGCTATGCGATCATGACCCAGGTCGAAATGCTGCATGGCGGTATCTGTTTGTCCATCGGGCAGGTCATTGTAAGAAAATACTTTTTCATCGAGATCAGAAGCGCCAATACTCAGGCGCAGGTAACTACCGCCAATGTTGTTGGCACTGGTGGTAAACAATTCTTTTAACAGGGCGGTCCTGGCCGAAGGGCTCATTTGTTGCAGGTGGCCGGCACTGCCACCGGTTAATGCCCAGCCAAAGCCATCTATGCCTTGAAATCTGGGACCATCATCAACGGTAATTACTGTTGGGCCAGCTGCTTTTTTAGTAAAGGCGGGCTTACTGGTTTGTTGCTGGAAGAATATATTGTTAGCAGGATCGGTGAGCCAAACATCAGCCGGCGCTTTCTGGGCATAGGTTTGTAACCCTGCTGCCAGTACGAGGGCCAATCCAACTGCTTTATAGGGCGTAATCATTATTATCTGGTTGGGTATGATAAATTATTTAATAACGAGGGTACTGATGGAATGGGGCAATGATTCGGTAGCGGCGCCATTTCCATCCAGCCACAAGTGATAGGGCAGTTTTTGATCTGTAGTATTCATCACTACTACCACGATACTGCCATCGGTATTTCTAAAAGCGGTGGTTTGGAGTTGGGCCCTGCTGGAAGAAGCGCCGATCCTTTTAGCGCCGGGACGAATGAATTTTGAAAAATGACCTATGTAATAATAGGCATTGGTATAAATGAGTTTGCCGGTTTGTGTATCGGCATGAACAGGGGCAAAGCAAAAATTACCTACATGGTTGGGACCGCCTTTTTCATCCAGCAGGATATTCCAATCTGTCCAGGCTACGGTACCATTGTTGAAATCATTGATCATGGAGTAACCATACTTTTCGCCCAGTGACCAATTGTTGACGCTGTCGATATGAAACTTCTCTTTACAGCCTTCGGTAAAAATAAGGTTCTTACCGGGGAAGGCCTGGTTTACGAGTCGGAGGTTATCGAACTGCATGGGCCCACCGGTCCAGGTTTCATACCAGTGAAAGCCGATACCCCATACGTACTTAGCAGCTTGTTTATCATTGAGGATAACGCTGGCCCGTTGATACAGCAGATCGCGGTTATGATCCCAGGCGATGAGTTTTTTAGTGCCCAGTCCTTGTTTTTGTAAAGTAGGGCCGAGGTATTGTTTAATAAAGTCGCGCTCTTCCTCGGCCGTAAAGATGCAGGATTCCCATCTTTGTTTGGCCATGGGTTCATTCTGAACTGATAAACCCCAGATAGGAATGCCTTTGGCCTCATAGGTTTTTATAAATTTCACAAAGTAGTTGGCCCATTGTTGTCTTGACTCCGGCTTCAGCTTGCCGCCTTGCAGGATATTGTTGTTGTCCTTCATCCAGGCGGGAGGGCTCCAGGGGCTTACATAGGTGGTGAGTTTACCACCGGCTGCCTGAATGGCTTGTTTGATAAAAGGAATGCGGTACTGTTCGTCGTGTGCTACGCTGAATGTTTTGAGGGCGGTATCATTATCGCTGACATAGGTATAGCTGCCGCTGGAAAAATCGCAGCTATGAATGGTGGTTCTGGCCAGGGTATAACCAATGCCCTTTTCTTTATCGAAGTAAGCGCGGAGTAATTCCTGCTGTTCGTTCTTGGGCAATTTGGCAAAGGTTTCGGCTGACGCATCGGTGAGCGCTGCTCCTATTCCTATGAACGACTGAAAGGTATTGGCTGGATCAATGAATACGCAAGGTTGGGTTTCGAGGGGCTGCTTAAATCCCTTAAAAGATAGCTGGGCATTTTGTGAAAGGCGCAATTCTGACTGACTGGCGGTAGTGTAAACGGTAACCTTTTTCTGTGCCTGTACAGACAGGCAGGCGGATACCAATAACAAGGCAAGCGTTCTTTTCATCTGACTAATTATAAGTTTTAATGATCCAGGGATATTCAGTTGCGGTGAACTGGTTTCATACAGGATTACAAAGCTCCGGTATCCTTAAGCACTAATTACTGCCTTTTGACAACCGGGGCATTTGAGTTGAGAACAGGAATTAACCTGCTTAAAACAGTTGACCAATGAAAGTTCAAAAGTGCTGATTTACAGGGGTTAGCTCCAAATTTATTACTACGCCAAAACCACTACAGTTTAAAAATTAAAGATTGACTATCAATCATTTACTGCCACGCAATTTGTATTCACACTACGCCTTTGATGAAGCAGGGCATTACAACCTGTAATTTCATAGCACTGTAGGTCGAAACCTTGATCAACACAAAAGAGCGACCTGCCAATCGTCACAGTTATTAAAATCCTAATACATGACACAGTTTGCCAGGTTCATTCTTGTTGGGATCATTTACAGTCTGTTGGGTCAACCAGGAAAAGCGCAACAGCAGGTACCGCGATTCAGGGTATTGGTCTTGTATGAAAATGGCGGCCATCATATTCCCTATTCAAAAGTGGCAAGGCCATGGCTGGATAAGTTGGCTGCGGATAGCAATTTTGCAGTTGACTACATTAATAATACAAGCCTGGTGGATGAGGAGTTCCTGGCAAAATATCAGCTATTTATCCAGTTGGATTATCCGCCTTATGGCTGGCCAGTGAAAGCAGTGAAGGCATTTGAACAGTATATAGAAGGGGGTAAGGGTGGCTGGATAGGATTTCATCATGCGGGATTGTTGGGTGAGTTTGACGGGTATGGTATATGGCCCTGGTTTGCGGACTTCATGGGCGATTTACGATTTACCAATTATATCCCGGGTTTTGCTTCTGGTAAAGTAAATGTTGAAGACAGCACGCATCCTGTGATGAAGGGAGTAGGGCCGCAGTTTGTGATAGAAAAAGAAGAATGGTATACGTGGAATAAAAGTCCACGCGTTCATGTGCAGGTATTGGCCAGTGTAGAGGAAGGTTCTTATACGCCGGCTTCTGGCACTAAAATGGGAGACCATCCGGTGATCTGGAGTAATCCCCGATTTGCGGCACGGAATGTATATATATTTATGGGGCATGGTCCCGACTTGTTTGAGAATGCAGCTTATACCCGACTTTTCAGGAATGCAATTTTCTGGGCAGCAGGAGGGAAACACGGGCTTAATTGAAATTGATAAACCAGATAACGATACGATAAAACGCTATTTATGATCAAAACGCTTGCGATTCTTTTTGCTTTTCTAACGATTGCCGCTTCTACCCAAAGTCAAACGCCTCGTGCCAGCAAACCCGTAGTAATTGGCTATGTGGGAGGCTACCGCGGCCTGGTCAACACTGATGTGATTGACGTCAAAAAACTCACGCATATTAATTATGCCTTTGTAGATGTTCAAAATAACCGTGCCTGGCTGACGAATGAAAAGACGGATACGGTGAATTTCAGGAAGCTGAATTTATTGAAGCAACAAAATCCCGATCTCAAAATCCTGATCTCTATTGGCGGCTGGAGCTGGAGTGAAAACTTCTCCAACGCTGTGCTTACGGATACCAGTCGCCGGGCCTTTGCGATTTCCTCGGTTGCGATCATGAAAAAACACAACCTGGACGGGGTAGATATTGATTGGGAATATCCTGGTATGAAGGGTGAGGAAGGTAATGTATACCGCCCGGAAGACAAGCAAAACTATACGCTGATGTTCCAAGCTATCCGGGAAGAGCTGACGAAACTACAACAGGAAACAGGCCGGTATTACCTGCTGACAACAGCTACAGCAGGTTCTCCGAAATTCCTGGAACATACAGAAATGGGGAAAGCACAGGAATACCTGGACTATGTGAACCTGATGACGTATGATTTTAGTTATGGTGCAGCAGGACATCATACAAACTTATACCCTTCGGTAGATTATGACAAGGAAAATTCGGCACACAAATCGGTGACCACGTATATGGCTGCAGGTGTTCCGGCACACAAACTGGTGGTAGGGCTGGCCTTTTATGGTCGCGGCGGTATAGTGGAGAAAACTGATAACCGTGGACTTAATCAGAAGATCAGTGGTGCTTTCCGGGTGGGTGGCTATTCCTATATAAAGGATAGCCTGCTGACGAGGAAAGGTTTCAAGGTGTATTGGGATAAGAAGGCCAAGGCGCCTTATCTGTTCAATGAAGCAGAAAAGAAGTTTGCCTCTTTTGATAATGAACGCTCTGTCAAATACAAATGCCAGTATGTAAATAAATACAAACTGGGTGGAGTCATGTTTTGGGAATACTCTTCAGATCCCAAGCTGTATTTGTTGAATGCGATTAAGTTTTAGGAAGGAGTGATAAAAGTGAGTCAATATTTTTTAGTTAAGTCGGGGCACTTTAAGGTGAGTCACTCAGCTGCCCGGCAGACGCAGCGCTGCAGAGTGGCCCACCTTTGTGTCTGGAAAACTGTTTTCTTAAATAAACAGCATTAGGTAGTGAAGGGGCTAGTGGGATTTAGTTATTGGGTGATGCTGATGAGGTAATCGAACAGGTTTACCTCATTGGGCAAGCCCAGTTTTTTGCGGAGCCTGTAACGGCTGGTCTCCACACCACGGATAGAGATATTCATCAGTTGGGCGATCTCCTTGGTAGAAAGACTGAGCCGCAGGTAGGCAGCAAGTTTCAATTCGGAAGCGGTGATCTCCGGACAATGTTCTTTGAGCTTGCGCAGGTAATTGGTGTGCACGGTATCGAAGTGATTGGCAAATTGTTCCCACTCGCCGTCATGATCCAGTTCTTTATCAAGCACACGCATGATCTTCTGAAATTCCTTGCTGCCTTTATCGGTACCGGCGCTACTCTTGTATTGTACGAGGTCTTCTTTTAAACGCGACAGTATCTCCATTTTCCTGACAAGGCTCATGGCCGAAGATGCCAGCTCAGCATTCTTGTGGCCTATTTCGGCTTCCAGCTTTTCATTTTCCAGTTGTATGATCTGTTTCTCGCTTTTGCCGATCTCCAATTCATGTTGTACCTGTAGTTGCTTTTGTTCTTCGGCATACTTACGCTGCTGCTCCTGCAGTTTCAATTGTTGAAGGCGTTTGTACTTGTGTTGCTGACGTTTGTAGAAGATATACAATAAGCCAAATAATATAAAGCCAAAGAGCAGATAGGCCCACCAGGTCCTGTACCAAGGTGGAGCTACGCGAAATGACCAGCTAGCAATGGCAGATTCATTGTCGGCGGACTGACGGCATTTAACCTGGAAGGTATAATTACCCTCGGGCAGGTTGGTATATTCCTTTTCGGTTTTTTTGATCCATTGTGACCATCCTTTATCAAAGCCTTCGAGGTAGTAACTGTATTCGGTATTTTGTTCCTGGCCATAAACGCTGGAGGCAGATTCAAAATGCAGGGAATTATCGCTGTATTGAATGAGGGGAGCAGCGGTAGCAGCTGCAATCCCATATCCCCCAAAGATCAGTCCTTCCTTTTGGGTTACGGTCCGAACGATCCGGATGCGCACCTGTAAAGGATGGATATTTCTTTTGTATTGTGCGTAGTTGAGGTGAATAAATCCCTTTTCGGCAGCAATGAGCACATTGTTGCTATCGATCACATTGATGTTTTCAAAACCACTGCCCATTACTTTATCATCCATTTCAGCAATGTAGATAATGCGGGGTGCTGCGCCCGAGCGGTCGACAATACCAACCCTTTTATCCCGGCAAAACCAAATATTACCAAATTGATCTTCTTTCAGATAGCTCAATGGGGCAGTACCAAATAGCTTCTCCAGGGAAGTAGACTTTACAAAATCCTTTTCTGTGTTGTCGTATTCAAAGATGCCATTATCGGTGGTGAGCACCAGTTGGTTGCCCAGTTTGTACAGGTGGTTGTGATTGGCGGACAGGATGCCTTTTTTATCCTGGTAATTGATGGCATAGGGCTGGCCCTGGGCACTGAAGGCTACTTTGTATAAGCCCTTATAAGGATGGGCGATCCAGATGGTATCGTTATTGATGGCCACATAACGGGCGGATTCAAATTGAGCGTGGATGATGGGATTGGTAAAACCGGCGTTGCTATAATTATAGAAGTTAATACCATTATAGGTGCCGGCAATCATGACGGGGGATGGCTGGGTATTGTACAAAGGTTTAAAGGTCCAGAAGCCGGTCTTATCATCAATCACTTTGATCTTATCATTCTCCACCTGGTAAGCGCCCCTGTTGTGGGCCACCAGTAATTGGTTGTTTACGGTAGAGAGGCCCCATACCTGTCCTTCTGAACTGGGAACAAACTCAAAGGTACCGGTGGAATAGCTGAGGTCTTTATCACCAGCCGGCAGGTTTACTTTGTAGAGGCCTGTGGACAAACCAAAGTACAATTGATTATTGTGCATCATGGAGGCATAACCCGCATTTCTGTCTTCGCCATCAGGAAAGATGTTCTTGATGGCGTTGTTGTAGGTAACCAGGTCTATGCCATTGTCGAGGCCGAGCCATAGGTTTTTATCACGGTCTAATTTGATGCTTAATATATTGTTGCTTTGAATCCCTTCTTTCTTAGAGAAACGCTGAATGAATTCGCCCCGCTTGTTAATAATGAGACAGCCTACGATATTGGTTACCAGGGCTATCCGGTCGGGTGACAAAAGGCAGGCACTGTAGATATTTTTGCCGAGGATGCTTTTTATACCTGGTGCTTCGAACCTGGATACGGTATCTTTTTTAAGCAGGTACAATCCGTGGTTGAGGGTACATAGGAGAATGCTGTCCTGACCGATGGGCAACGCGGTAGTGAGGCGTACTTCATTGGGTAAGGCGCCCACTTTGATGATGGGTTGCCATTCGCCCCTGTTGTAAGTAACCAGTTTATTGGTATAATCCCAGGCAATGAGGCCGGCCGGGGTAATGCCCATGAATGCCCAATCAATGCTTTTGTGTACGGTAATTACATTGCCTTCCAGTTCAAAGATCCTTTTATTGGATCGAAAAAATACACGTTGTTGCCAGATGCAGATATTCCATACATCGGCAAAGTCATTGTCGGGTTGTGATACCAGGGGTTTGAGTGAGGTATATACCAGTTCACCATTCTTTGCCGGAGCGAAGTACCCAAACTCTCCTTGTCCACCTACATATATTTTATTGCTGTCGCCAATGGCCAGGGACCTTACAATGGTACCTCCGGGTAAGGGGTAGGTTCTCCAGGTGGTGCCATCAAAAACAAGCAGGCCTTTATTGTTGGCAAAATAAAGGAGGCCGTTTTGGTCCTGGCCGATATTCCAATTCTGGTTGCCGGCATTGTAAGCCTGGCGGGAATAATTAATAATGGCAGGTATGCCAATGGTATTTTGGGCAAGGGAATACTGAGTGATGAGCAATAAGACAATCGGTGATATGGCAAATCGGATCTTCAACATAGTATACTTAGCGCAACACGTTTTTGTACACCCATGAAGTTAAAGATCACTGATTGATTTTAGCAACTATTTATTAAATATGAGTGTATTTGCCTGATCGATCTCATCCTGGGTGATGGTATGACCCATATTGGGGTAAACCTTTTCGGTTACATCGGCATTCATGTCCCGGAGGATATTGGAGGTAGCATACACGCGCTCAACGGGTACATGCATATCGGGATTGGAGGTACCTATGAAGACAGGTGTTTTCTTAAAGTCGCCTGCATAATGGTCTTTATAAATTTTATCGCCAATCAGTCCGCCTGTAAAAGCTACCACCCCGCCATAGTGGGTGGCATTACGAGTAACAAACTCCAGGGTAAGGCAAGCACCTTGAGAGAAACCGAGGAAATAGAGCTGTTTCTCTGTAAAGCCCTGGGCAATGAGCTCATTTACCAAATCGCCTACTGCGGTCAAGGCAGCTGAGAGGTAAGGCTCGTTTTGTTGCAAGGGAGCCATGAAAGAATAAGGATACCAGGTATTGTCAGGTGCCTGTGGCGCCAGCAGGGCATAATCCTGCAAGTCGAGGTGTTGGGCCAGGGAGAGAATATTCTCTGCTGTTCCACCCCGGCCATGGATCATGATCAATACCTTTTTGGCTTCGGACAATTTCTTTCCTGCTGTAAGAACATCTTGCTGTATCACTGATTATGGGATTTAATAGATTATTCGCTGATGGTATGGATTAAAAACGGGCTTCACCCATTCACACGTTGGGATTACTGACCTTGTTACTTCGTCACTCATTTGTACTGTTCCAGGTTCAGCGCAACGGGCACCAGGGTTTGTTCAAGCCTTGCGCGGTTCTTCTCAAATTGGGGAGGCAGTTTGAGTGCTTCGCCCAGGTGATCAATATTTTCGTCGATGGTAAATCCTGGTCCGGCTGTAGCTACCTCAAACAACACACCGCCCGGCTCCCTGAAATAGATGGAGGTAAAATAATTCCTGTCAAGCACCGGTGTTGGGTTCAACATCCGTTTGATTATCCTGGTCCTTACTTCTTCCTGGGCGGTTCTATCGGGCGTACTGAAGGCAATATGGTGAACAGTACCACTGCCACCCAATCCCTTCAGGCTATCGGGCGAGCATATTATATCCACATAATTGCCGGGCGAATCATTGGCTGCAAAGCGGAACCGGTTGCCTTTCTCTCCTATCAAAGTATGATCCAGTTGTTCTGTCAACAATCCGGCGGTACGTTCATACCCTTCTTCCCATATTTCTACATTGTAGAATCCTTTGATGGCATGTTCGGCAGGAATGATACCATTGGCATAGGAGGTCCGGGTATCTTTATCATTGAAGACAAGCTCCAAACCCAGGCCATCGGTATCTTCAAAATACACCACTACTTCATTGTTGAAGCGTTCATCGGGTTCTTTGTAAGGAATCCGGAATTGCTTCAACCGGTTAAGCCAATAGTTAAGTGAAGTGGCAGGCACTGAGAAAGTGGTGGTATTCAACATGCCCTTTCCATGACGGCCTCTTACCAATCCCTGGTAGGGGAAGAAAGTAAGGATGCTGCCGGGATGGCCTGCTTCATCGCCATAATAGAAGTGGTATACTTCGGGGGCGTCGAAATTCACTGTTTTCTTGACCAACCGCACACCAAGTATGCCTGCATAAAACTCCAGGTTCTTTTGGGCATCGCCGGCAATGGCGGTTACATGATGAATACCTGTTATTAACTTTCCCATTTAGTTCGTGTATTAATGAAGTACGGGTAATTGTTTTTCGATGTCTTTCCGCATGGATTCATATTGTGCAGGCAACCTTAAATTGGTTCCTAATTCGGCCACTGATTCGTCGGTAGCAAAACCGGGGTTATCAGAAGCTACTTCAAACAAAACACCACCTGGTTCACGGAAGTACAAAGAATAGAAATAATTACGGTCTATTTTAGGAGTGATATTGAAACCACGCTTTTCAATCTTTTCCCTGAATTCCATGAGCACGTTATCATTGGCCACGCGGAAGGCAACGTGGTGATTGGTACCACCTGCTACCTGACCTGTTTTCCCTTGTGGATCTTCAATTATATCTACAATGGCCGCATTCTCTACGGCATCAGTGACAAACCTATACCGGTTGCCATCCTGCTCCAACAATTTATAGCCAAATATTTCGGTCAACACAGCCACTGTTCCCTTGATACTTTTAAGGGTAAGGGTAACACTGTGAAATCCTTTGGTAGCAGCCTGCTCCGCAACATCGGTGGTAGTCCAGGCCTTCCTGTTATCAACAGCCTTGGGAACATTAAGGCTAAGTTGTAAACCATCGGGGTCCTGGAAAGGCAGGAACAGTTCACCAAACCTTTCGCCGGCAAGCCCCTGCTTTACTTTGTATTGTTCAAATCTATCCTTCCAAAAATCCAGGCTGCCAGTGGGAACGGAATAACCGATCTCTGTTGCCATACCTGTACCTGCATAACCGGTAGTGATCCCTTCCCAGGGAAAGAAGGTAAGGATGGTACCGGGGGTACCTACCTCATTACCATAGTAAAAATGGTAGGTGCCCGGATCATCGAAGTTAACGGTCTTTTTTACCAATCTTAAACCAAGCACCCTTGTGTAAAAGTCAAAATTACGTTGGGCATTTCCTGCTATGGCAGTGATGTGGTGCAAGCCCAATATCTTGTTGTTCATATAAACTCCTTTTGAGCTATTGGCTCTTTTAAGCTTGTTTGATTAACTGGAACTCGCCTGCAAACTTCACCTCATCGCTTACTACCACATTACCTGCTTCTGTTACGGCGCCCCAGCCCAAACCAAATTCTTTACGATTCAATTTACCTGTTACTGTGAAACCAGCTTTTGTTTGACCATAAGGGTCAACAGTAATACCACCAAACTCTACATTGGCAATTACATTACCGGTAACGCCTCTTAAAGTTAAAGCGCCTTGCAGTTTGCCTTCTTCTTTATCGCCTGTGTATTTAATACCACTGAACTTAATTTCTTTGAATTCGGATGCATTGAAAAAGTCGGCAGACCGGAGGTGATTGTCTCTCTGCTCATTGTTGGTATCGATGGAATCTACATCGGCGGTAAAAGCAATTTTAGAGGCATTGGTAAAGTCGTCACCTTCTGTTTCCACTTCCAGGTTGAACTTTTTGAAGTAACCAGTTACGGTGGTGATCATGAGGTGCTTTACTTTAAACTGAATTTCGCTGTGTGCGGGATCGAGAAGCCATTTAGTCTTTGACATGTTGTGTTAATTTATTGATTATCAATTTGTTTATTTGTCACATTGACTATACAAAGTTGCAACATTAATCTAGTTTAGAGAATAGCTATACGACGGAAAGAGTTGTATATATTATCGTTGATCACAGGTTTCGCAGATCAGGGAATAGGCATTAGCGGCAAGCCATGAGCTACAGGCAAAAGGCAATGAGGGTACAAAGATTTTAGGGAATACAGCAAAAAGGCTGCCTATGGGCAGTCAGGGGTACTAAAATGGGTAATCAAGGGATGGTTGGGGAATCAGGGGAGTTTGAGGAGTTGCACATCGCAATGAAGGGTTACCTCATCGGAAAGGAGTAATCCCTGTTTATCAATAAACTGGTTCCAGGTTATGTTAAAGTCTTTGCGGTTGAGGGTGGTATCCAAGGTAAAGCCGGCCTTGGTATTGCCCATGGGATCGGGGCAGGAGCCTACATGTTTGGCCTGGAAGGTGATGTTCTGTTCAACGCCCTTGATGGTCAAAATACCAGTAGCTTCCAGGAGATCGCCTTTAGCGGTAACGGTATTTGATTTCCAGGTAATGATGGGGTGATTGGCAGTATCAAAGAAATCGGCAGACTTGAGGTGGGCATCTCTTTCTTCGTTGCCGGTATAAATTGAGTTGGTATAGATGGTCAACTGGATCTGGCTGTCATTGAAGTTAGCTTCGGTTGCTACAACGGAGCCTTCAAACTGTGAAAACCATCCTGAAACAGGTGTAAGTAACAGGTATTTGGTATCGAACCGTATCCTGGAATGAACCGGATCGATTACCCAAATAGCTTCCTTATTTGTCTCTTCCATACATGCAACCTTTAATACTTAGGGTAATATACCTGCTACCCTATTGAACAGTGAATATAATACAAACAACTCTTTTTGTCTGGAACCAAGGTGAGCCGCTCTGCGGCGCTGCATCTGCCGGGCTACAGAGCGACCCACCTGAGCGGCAGAGCGTTTATTTTAAGTGGGCCCTTAGCATCCAGGCCATTTTTTCATGGGTTTCCATCAGTCCGGTAATAAAATCGCTGGTACCCAGGTCATGGAGCTCATTGGCAAACCGGTTGATATTTTCCCGGATGAATATAATGATACTTTCATGATCGGCCAGCAGTTCTTTTATAAAACCGGCACTGTCATTCAACTCCCTGGACGACTCGGTGAGGTGGGTCAGCTGCAGGAATTGTTTCAGGGTAGCGGGGGCATAATGGCCCAGGGACCTGATACGTTCGGCTACATTGTCGATTATTTCATCCAGGGCTTCGTATTGACCTTCAAAGAAAACATGTTTTGTATGAAAGTCGGGCCCTTCCACGTTCCAGTGGGCATTGCGTGTTTTGGTATACAGCACATACTCATCGGCCAATAATTTGGTAAGGGTGTGGGCTACTTCGGAAAGGTTCTTCTGATCTATGCCTATTGCGGGGTTCATACTTATTTGGTTATGGTTGTTAATTTGATTGATGGATACAAAATTAGGTTTGGGAGCAGGGGCAGTCAATTGACATATAAAGGAAAGGATTGTACATTTTATCGGGGAGCGGATATTGCCGGACATGGATAAAATGACATGCATTCCTAAAAACATCAATAATCCAATTGCCCAAATACGCCATTTTTATAATCCTCTATGGCCTGCTCAATTTCTTCGGGGGTATTCATTACATAATTGTCTTTGGCCGCTACGGGCTCATCAAGGGGCTCAGCCGAGAGAAAAAGTACCTGTGCCTCTTCGGTGGCTTTCACGGTAAACTCATGGCCCTCTTTGCTAAATACTATGAGGTTATGAAGCGGCACTGTTTCGTTATCATTCACCAATATGGTTCCTTTTATTACATACAGTAAAGCCCAATAACCGGGGGTAGCAGGAAATAATACCTGCCGGCCTGCGGCAATTTCACCTACCACTGAAATGACGGGGGTAAAGTTTTGTATGGGACCGGTTTGTCCATCGTATTCACCGCTTGCCAGGCGGAGGTGTACGCCTTCCTGCTGCAATACCTGGGGTAATTGTTCCTTAGGAGCAGACTGGTAAAAGGGTTTATCCCATTTATTGGCGCTGGGGGCATTGATCCAAAGTTGTACGAGCTCCTGTACGCCGCCATTTTGTTGTACCTGTTTTGTGGGGCCTTCGCTGTGGAGAATCCCTTTGCCTGCAAACATCCACTGAACGCCGCCCGCTTTTATGGTTTCGTCGTTACCGGCATTATCACGGTGAAATCCTTCGCCCTGGAGCATAAAGGTATAGGGAGAAAAACCGCGATGGGGATGTGGATGCATCCGCAATTGCTGTCCTGCTTCTACTACTGTAGGCCCTGCATGGTGTAATACAATGAAAGGATTGGCAAAGCGGAAGTCTTTGTGCGGCAGGGGCTGCCGGACGGTTTCTTCTTCAGTGATCTTCTTTTCACGGCCGTATAAAATGTACTCAATCTTTTTCATATTGCTGTGCTTAATGAAGTAAACAATTGAATGAGCAAAGCTAGTACATACAGGTTGGTGTATGATTGCCAAATGGAGGAAAGAGTTGTACAATTCATGGATAGTGGGAGCATCAATAACCCACGGTAAATCGTTGGCGGCTGTGTTGGGGTGTTTCAACTTCATCCAGTACGGCCACGGCCAGGTCTTCGACCGAAATGGTACTTCTGCCCTGTTCGTTGTACAAAGGGCTGTGGGTGCCTGTTCTATAAACAGCGGTACGATTGCCTGATACCAGGTCAAAGGGTGGCGTAATATAGGACCAGTTGAGTATGGTTTCCTGCTGCAACAAGTTGAGGTAGTCGCGTTGGGCGGCTGGTATGGGTCGCCAGGCAGCTGGATATTCCGGGGTATCCACCCATTGTAAGGAAGGGGCCACAAACAGGCTTCCTGCATGGCCTATGACCAGCAATCGTGGAACGGATGCCTGTACGGCTGCATTTTGAATAATGATGGCGCCCTGCAAAACCTGTTCATACACATTGGGTGTTTCGTTTGCGGGGCTCCAGGCACTGATGATGATATCATGGTCAGTGCAAGCCAGTGTGAAGGCGCCTGCATCAAACAGGTCGACGGATAAAGAAATCAACCTTTGGTGCATAGGTTGTATTCTTTGGGTATTACGTGCAATGGCAGTTACGGTATGTCCCCGCTCCAATGCTTCGATTAGCAAGGCGGCACCTACAAAACCGGAGGCGCCTACAATCGCTATTTTTAACGGCCTTGCGTTCATAACAAACCTAATATGGAAGGCAGATTGGAATAGTCGGTCATAGCTATGGGTTCAACAATTGACCGGTCTTCATTTTCTTAAAATTGGTAAAACTCTGGCCCGCTACATTCTTAAAGAACTTACTGAAATGGGCAATATCATCAAAGCCGAGGTGATAGGCAATTTCCTTCATACTGGAATCGGAATAAGTGGCGTGGCGTTTTGCCTCCAGTACAATTCGTTGTTGAATATGGTAACTGGCCGGATAACCGGATACCTTTTTAACGATCTCGTTGAGGTAGTTGGGGGTTATGGAAAGGTATTCGGCATACTCGGTGACTCTTTTGTGGGTGATAAACTTGCTATCAATACTGGTAAAGAACTTTTTTACCAGGTCCACATTCCTGGTTTGTGCAATCGCCTCTTCCTTATTATCGGCCTGACGGGCCAGGTAGATAAGGAATATCTTGAAAAAGCCGGTTAATATTTCGGATCGTAAGAGGAAGAAATTATTAAACTCCCTGGTCATTTTTAGGATAAGCTGTTCCATTTCGGTTGTTGTTTCTTCATTCAACCTGGTGGTGGCTATATTGGGATAGGTAGCCGTAGTTTGGGCAAGGAACAAAAAGTCATTGCTAAATGAAATCACATAACCGCTGGTTTGCTTTGCAGTCTTCAGTTGATGTACCTGTCCGGGAGCGGCGCAACAGATCATGTTTTCTTCGACGGTATGCTTTTCAAGGTCTACCAGGAACAGGCCTGCGCCTTGTTTGATCCAGGTGATCTCAAAATGATTATGGCGATGGGGCAGGTGATTTTGCTGCCTGTTCTTTTCGGTCCAATCAATGGAACGAATTTCGAAAGGGAGGTTGTTCTGTTGAAAAGGGATATGCTGTGCAACCTGTGGAGCAGGTTTACCTGGTAATTTGGCTTGTAACATATTGGTTAATTTTGGCATATTGATCAAGGGATAACAAGCAGGCGACAGATCTGTATTTACCAGGAATTGTTGTCAATTTATACGCCATAATTGGTCAGGCCAGTAAGGGATAATAGGATAAAACTACAGAATGATGACTGGCAGGCTATTAGCAAGGATCGTGATGGTGTTGAAAGGGATAGCGGTAATACCAGGAGCCTCCATAAATTCCGTAGTTTTTAGGAGTGGCTCCGAAAAAAATGGAGGGGAAAAGAAAGCTGCGAGCTTCGAGCTGTGAGCTTTTTTTTGCGGAAACAAAAGTGGTGGATTATAAGTTGTGCGGGGGCATTATAGGTTTTCCTTCTTAATGCCGAGTTTTTGCATTTTAGATTCCAGGGTGGTAGGTTTAAGATCAAGTAGCTGGGCTGCGCCCCCTTCCCCTCTGATACGGCCATTGGTTTTGCGCAGGATGGCCAGGATGTATTCGCGCTCGGTATTTTCCTGGATCTTCCTGATATCGGTCAATGATTGGGCATTGGCTATTATTTCGGGTAAAGGTGTTTGTTGGGGGTTGATGATGGCAGAATTGAGTGGCCTTTTCAATTCGAGTAAGGATCGATCGGCATTGAGTATGACGGATTGTTCAATTACATTTTCCAGCTCTCTGATATTGCCGGGCCATGAATAGGCTTCCAGTCCGGCCAGCATTTGGGGGTCTATGCCCCGGAAGGTCTTATTATTACGACTACATGCCAGTGCCGCAAAATGATGGGCCAGTTGTTTGATATCTTCTTTTCGTTCGCGCAGTGGAGGTAGGACGATTGGGAAAACGTTGAGGCGATAATAGAGATCGAGCCGGAAACGGCCTTCGGCCACTTCTTTTTCGAGGTGCCGGTTGGTGGCAGCAATGATGCGAACGTTGACCTTAAAAGGAGTGCTGCCCCCGATCCGTTCTATTTCTTTCTCCTGCAATACACGCAATAGTTTGACCTGTAACTCCTGTGGCATCTCCCCTATTTCGTCCAGGAAAATGGTTCCTTCATGGGCTTGTTCAAATTTCCCAATACGTCTGTCTATGGCTCCGGTGAAAGCGCCTTTTTCGTGACCAAACAATTCGGATTCAATTAAGGTGGGCGGCAAGGCAGCACAGTTTACCTTAATGAATGGTTTTGCTTTGCGGGATGAAATATGGTGGATAGCATGGGCAATGCGTTCTTTGCCGGTTCCGCTTTCGCCAAGGATCAATATGGAAGTATCGAAGGGAGCGACTTGGGATACCTGGTCGAGAACAGTCAGCAAGTGATGGCTATTGCCAATAATGCCTTCAAACTCTGCAAGATGCTGGGCAGGCAGGGATCCGTTATTTTGTGGAGGGGTAGTGATTGAATGGCTGGCAGTCGCAGGCTTGTTGCTAATCAATGGACAAAGGGCAGGTTGCAACCGTTGCAACAAGGCCAGGTGACCAGCATGCCAGGCATCGGGGCGCCGGCTAAAAAACAAGAGGGCGTAAGATTCTCCATCAGGTGTTGCAACAGGCAACGTGAGGAGGGCATTGAGCTGGAAAGTTTGGGCCAGTAATTTCTTTACGGCATCCTCCTTACAGGTATTTTGAAAAGCCTGTTCATTGAACCAGGCGGCCTGCGTATCTCCGGCAATAGATGGTTGGAGTGCACTCCATTCGTTTTTTGTAAAGCCGGTAATGACCAATAATTCTTTGGTACCAATAAGCTGATATTCATCATAAGCAATCCGCAACAAGGCCAATAACTCAGTTTGCTGACCAGTACGCTTTGTATCAACGATGGATAAAATGTCAAAAGGGATAAATGGCTGTAAGGTTCTGACGGCCATTTGTAGCTTTTGTTCACGCGCTGCGGGCTGGGCATTAATGGTGGCCAGTTTTTCCTGGAGCATGGCTTCCTGGCGAATGCCAGACTGAAGGTTATGTTTATGGCGGTAGCGTGCAATATCAAGGGTGATCAATACATCTTTTGCCCGGAAAGGTTTTACCAGGAAACCATAAGGGTCGGTGGCTTTTGCTTCTTCCAATATTTGTTGATTGGAGTTGGCGGACAGGTATACAAAAGCAATGTATTGTTCGCGCAATTGACGGGCGAGATCAATGCCGGTTAATTTGCCTTTGAGGTAAATATCCAGGAGTACCAGATCGGGCCTGTTTTTAATAATAATAGCCTGCGCTTCTTCTACGGAAGCGGCGATGCCACAAACCCGATAGCCTGCTTTTTCAAGAATAAGGCGCAGGTCATTGGCCACAATAAATTCATCTTCGACAATCAGAATTTGTTCGGTCATATCTATTAAATTCAGGCATTATTGATCTTGGCTTCTGCGGGTACTGGTCCGGATACATTGAATTGGCCAGCAAGGATGGGCTCATAAGGAAACTGAATGTTAACGATCACTCCCTGCTGGCTTTCCATGCTAAAACGACCATTCAGTTGCCTGGCAAGTCCCTGCATCAGGCTTACACCCAGGGATTGGTTAGCAGCTATATCAAATGCCGGCGGTAATCCTTTTCCATTATCAGCAATAGTAAGCAGGATATCCTGTCCGGCCTGTTGCATTGAAATGGTGATGACGCCCTGTCTATTGCCGGGAAATGCATACTTAATGGCATTGGTAATGGCTTCATTGAGGATAAGACCCAGTGGTACGGCCTGGGCAATCTCTAATTCAATAGGGGTAATATGTGATACAAATTTAACACGGTTATTGATGTTGAAGTTATCATCGAGGTAATTGGTCAATTCCCGGATGTAAGCTTGCATATCTATACTAGCCATTTTGTCGGACTGGTATAATTTCTGATGAATGAGGGACATGGCTCGCAGGCGATGCTGACTATCGCGGATGGCGAGGATAGCAGAATCATTATCGAGGTAGGCAGATTGTGTATTGAGGAGGCTCATCACAATCTGGAGGTTATTGTTTACCCGATGGTGTATTTCTTTGAGCAGCCATTCCTTCTCTTGTAATAATCCATCTTTCTCTGCTACCAGTTTTTGAAGGGATTTGTTTTTAAGATTGATCTCTGATTGCTGGATTTCCAATTGTCGGTTACTACGCTGCCTTAGCCTGTACCGGTTGTATAGGAGAGCTATAATAACCAGTAATAAGGTGATAATGGAAATGGTTACTTTTTTTACCAGGGAGGCCTGTTTTAGCTGTAGTTGGCTTTCTCTGCGTAATAGCTGTATGTTCTTCTCTTTTTTATCGGTTTCGTATTTGGCTTGTATTTCTTCAATCTGCCGGCTTTGGGCGATATTGAACATGGTATCGTTGATGGTCTTATAACGCTGGAAGTGAGTCAGGGCTGACTTGAAATTGCCTGCTGCTGAATCGGCGCGATACAGCAGCAACTGCACATTTTTTTGGGAGGCATGGGATACGAAACCGGGGGTATTGGCGGCCTCCATGAGGTAATGGCGTGACTTTTCAAATTGCTGGCGATTGCTGTAAAACCTGCCTATATTGTAATAGGTACGAAAACGCATGCTAAACCCGTGGGGGGACCTTTCTTCGCAAGCCACTGCATCGAGGTAATGTTTTTCGGCCAGGCCGTATTGTTGTAAGGCATCATAGCATTCGCCCAACATGGTAGCAGCTACCTGTTTATCATCGTCAACTGCAGCGGGATAGTTCTTAATCGTACTTGAAGCAAGATCCATGGCCTCCTGGTTACGCCCAAGGAGTAGTAAAGTACCAATCACATTATTTGTAACGGTATATAGTTCAAATGTTTTTTTTACTTGCTTTTGCAAGACCCTGTCCAGGGTCTTGTATTGCAATTCCAGGCATTTATCCAATTGGCCCAGGTCTTTGTACACCCCTGCCAACCTGGTATAAAAAAGGTTGAAAGAAGCGGTATCACGGAATGTTTCAGCTGTTTGAACGGATGTTAAAGCAAACTGCAATGCCTGGCTGAGGTTGCCCCTGGCTCTGCAAACCACCACCAGGAGGTCGGTGGTCTTTTGTATTTCTTTGATACCAGCGGCTTGTTGCAAATCCAATAGCTTGTACAATTCCTTTTCGGCCAGGTCCATTCTATCCTGGCGGATATACAGGGTCGCCTGCTTATGTAGTAAAGATGCTTGTGTAGCGGCACTATCAGGATGTAGCCTGGCTGATTGAGCAAACGTGTTCTGAGCGGTAGTCAACAATAAGGAGGCAAGGATGAAACAAGTGAGCAACCAGTGCTTTATGCAAATAGCCTCACTTACTGGCAATGATGCCGGTAAGTGAGGCCGGGAGCTAGTTATGGTTTGGGGGTTGGTCATTATCTGGCATTCTAAAACCGCATACCAACTACAACGAAGGGTAACCAGCCTTCGCTGGAATAGCCTGCCAATGCTCTTATCACGATCATTTGGGCTGGTGCAAAGAAGAGTCCCCCTCCTACGCCGTTGTGCCATTTGTTGGAATGTTCATCTTTTTGCCAAACACGGCCAATATCGTAAAAGCCAACCATGCCCATGATGCCAGGCAACACATAGCCGCCAATATCGGTGAGCTTGATGCGTAGTTCGAGGTTATTGTACAGGCTGTGATCGCCCGAAAAACGATATTGACGATAGCCTAACAGGTTTTCATGCCCACCCAGGGTAACGGATTGGTAAAAGGTGGTTTTGCCCACGGTGACAGCACCGCCCAACCGGTTTGCCAATACCATGGTTCCTTTTGCATTGAGGGGCATATAAAAGGCTACTTCGGGAATAAGCTGGGCAAAGGACTTGGAATAGGTATTCAATCCGGCAAATCCCTGAAGGCGGACATTAACATAGGAGCCCCAGGAGGTAAGTATCGGATTGTTCCTTTTGTCATTGATATAATTAACAATCAATCCGGCATGTGCTTTATCGTCGGCAATGGTGGCGCTGTCGTAGGAACCGATCCGGGAGGTGTTTTCAATGAACCTTCCTTTGTTACCCTCGTCATCAAAACGATATACCTGTGCAGCCGGTCCTACGCTGATGCTGCTACCTGTTCTGTTGCCCCAACGCAAAGCTGCATAGGCCTGATAGGTGTTGAAACGGGTACGGTAGTATTTTTTGAAGTTGCCTGTTTTATTAAATTCAGATTCATTGCCGCGCCCAAAAAAGTTGATGGTATTGTTGGGAGCTTTGATCAAGGCCTCGGTAATGATATCGGCTTTGCCCACTGCCTGAATCCATTCGCCTTTGTAATCGATCTTAAAGGCATCGGTAGAGAAGGAATGGGAAACCAGTAATTGTTGCAGGCCGGAGTATTGGGCAATTTTGGTATAAGGTTTTTTACGGAAGCCCTGCTTGCGTACATGCCTGAAACCTCCCCCTAATAAAAAGCCATCATCCACATTGAGGCCAAGAGATACCAGGGGCTGGGTAATATTATACAGGTCTACAGGATTAAACCCTGTGTGGGCGCTGTCGTTTGCCAGGCGCTTACGGAGCCTGCTTACATCGCCGGTATAGGTGGCATTGTCTTTTCTTTCATACAATTTTATCCTGCCGCTACCATCGGCCACTTCATAGGTTTTGTTGCCTTCGCCACCAATGATGCGGAGTTTCACATCATTGCTGGTATTGTTGATGCGTACGCTGTCATTGCCTTTGGAAAGGTAGAGGCGTATTTCTTTTGTAGTAGCAGGATCAAATGTCTTTTTAAACAGGAGGTCTTCGGTTTTCCTGCTCTTAGACAGTTTATTGATCTGTACGGTGATGCCCTTGTCAGGAGCATCGGTGATCTGCACCAGCTCATGCTTATCGGTTACTTTGATATCCACGATCTTGTTGAGGAAGCTGTAATACCGTTTCATGGCCTTGGGCAGGTTGTCGCGCCTGTCTTTGAATATTTTGAGGAACTCATCATGGCGGAGTTGATAAGCTGAGGCGGGCAATCGCTTTAATCCTTCTTCCAATACAGAATCGGTTACGGAAGCGACAAATTCATTGGTGATGCGCATCCAGTCCTCATAACTGAACTGAACGAGGAACCTGCCGTTGAGTGCCCTGGATTCCCAAAGGAAGCCTTCCACATTGCGGTAATCGCTGGTGAAGCCCTGGAGGAAGGGCAGTAACCAACGCCATTTGGCTATACCGGGTAAAACGCCCTGGTTGGTATAAAACACCTGGTCACGGTCGCGGGGAATGGCTTTGTATCTTTTGCCTTTGCCCTCTTTTTCGGGCAACCAGCGCCATTGGTCTTCATGGCGGTCCCAGTCGCCAATCAACAGATCGAACATACGTGCACGGAGGTACAGGGTGCTGTCAAAGCTATTGTCGTTGTCCTCATCCATTTTGCGGCGCATCTTGGGGGTATTGTCCGAATTTCCCAGGGGTTCCCGTTCTTCCAGCAGGCATAAGGTATTGGCAAAGGTATTGGAGTAAATACCCAATGCCGTATCGGGGGCTATCCAACCAATGATGGGATTGGAATGGGGAATACCCAGGTGGCTGGCAATGGGAGGTACCACCAATGCACCGTAGGGGTAATTGGAAGACATGTTATCTGACAGCAGGTCTTTTACAAAGGTTTCGCGGAGGGCTTCGGGCAATAATACATCGGGGTATTTTTCAACGCTTCTCAATGCCCATTCTTTGCCGTCCTTATCCAACAGGCGTAGTGATTTGGATTGGTGACCACCACCGAGGCGACTGGGCTTCAGTCCACCTTTTACTTCAGATACACGGATAACAGGAAAGGTGGTAGGGGTGGCATAGTCCTTCCTATAGTTTTCGCCAAAGAGCCAGCGGTGGAAGCGGTTCACGCTATCGAACCGGGCCAGGGGTACCACGTTGATTGAATCCTGGGGAATGGCTTTGATGGCCAGTTGTTCGCGTTCGGCCACTTTTACATAGGGCTGCGTATAGGTGAAGGAAGCGGTAACGGTATTACCAGTTTGCGTGTAATACGTGAAGCGCAGGTTGTTGTTGGTGAGCAAGTCGGCAGTTACAAATCCTGCCAGGGTGGAGGAAAACAGGGAATGTTTTCCTTTCCGGGCATAATTTCTTTTGGCTCCTGCCCCACTTACTACCTGTACCTGATCGCTTTTAATGAATTGCAGTCCGTGTTCATGACCTGCTACATGCACCAGGTTGGGAAAGCGACTGGCAATTTCATCTATCTTTTTGATCATGGTCTTGTACAGGGGATGGCCCATGTCTTCCGGGTTTACAATGGCCTTCCGTAAGATGGGATAGAGAGAGCCCACTATGGGCATTGGGATATAGAGGTTCTTGTTAATAGCGGTAAAGGGGAAGAGGTGGTCTTTCAGGGAATAATATCCACCATGATGTCCATAAGATTGAAAGGGATGATGATCGGCCAGCATGATCATTTTGTAGCGGTTCTTGTACAGCAACTCCAACATGCGGGCGGTTACATCTTCTTTGGTGCGGCAGTCGCAATCGGCTTCGGGATTGTCTTTTTTATAGGGGAATAACCACCATTCGCTGTCAAATGCAATAATGGTCAGGTTATCGCCAACGTTGATCTCAACGGGATCGGGACATCCATCGGGGGGCACCATTTTGAGCAGGGGATCGTTTTGCTGATCGAGAAAGCCCCACTGGGCTTTTATTTTGGCCAGTCCATTAACGCCCATCCTGTCCCAATCGTGGTTACCCGGCACAAAGTAAACGGCAGCCCCATTGGTACGCATGGGGGTATATTGGGAACGCAGGATATCCTGTGTTTGTTTTTCGTTTTTGGAACCGGGTAGTTCCATTCCGGTAGGATAAATATTGTCACCGAGGTAAAGGACGGTTGTTTTGTCCTTCATGACCATACCTGCGGCGAGGGGTATTACTTGTTTTTGTTCTTTGCTGATCTCCCCGGCATCACCGATGAGGATGATGCGATGCACAATACTGTCCTGTGCCTGGGTGAGGAAGGGAAGGCAGGATAGCAGCAGATAGTATAGGTGGTGTTTTTTCATGTGAATGGTTGTTATAATGCTTTGTTCTTCAGGTAATGATAAATGGCTTCCTGGGAACGGGTATTTTCTATGGCCCCGGGTATGGGTTGGTTTTGGAGGCGGCTGTCGAGCTGCATGGCCTGTATGGTATCCTGCCATTGCAAAGTGATCAGGTCTTTCAATTCGGCCTGGACCTCTTTATCATATACGGGAAAACAGACCTCTATGCGTCTATAAATATTTCTATCCATCCAATCGGCCGAGCCCAGGAATATTTCTTCCTGGCCTGCGTTGTGAAAGATGAATACGCGTCCATGTTCCAGGTAGCGGTCGACAATACGCCTCACGGTAATGTTTTCACTCATGCCTGCTACACCGGGCATGAGGCAGCAAATGCTTCTCACCAATAAATGCACTTCTACGCCGGCCTGGGATGCTTCATACAATTTGCTAATGAGCTTCTTTTCTTCCAGGTTGTTGAGCTTGATGGTAATTTTTGCAGGCTTGCCCTGCCTGGCCCAGGCTATTTCCCGGTCAATTTTATCCATGAAAGCCGGCAGCAGGTTGAACCGTGCCACCAACAAATGGTTGAATTTTATGTTGGCATGGGCCGACTTTTTCTTTTGGCTCAGGAATACAAAGAGCTGTTCCATTTCACTCAGCATGGCATAATCTGACGTGAGTAAAATATGGTCGGTATAAAACCTGGCGGTACTCTCGTTGAGGTTGCCCGTGGCCAGTAATCCAGCATAGTATGTGCCAATTTTATCTTTTCGTTTTACGAGGGCAATTTTGGCATGTACTTTCAGGGATGGTTCGGAGTAAATGATCTTCACGCCGGCGGCTTTCATTTGACGGGCCCAGCGGATATTATTGGCCTCATCGAACCGGGCTTTCAGTTCCACCAGTACGGTCACCTGCTTGCCATTACGGGCTGCGCTGATGAGGGCATGGACGATCTTTGAATCATCGGCCACACGGTACAGGGTTACATAGATCTCGGAAACAGCCGGGTCAATGGCCGCTTCATTGAAAAACCGCAGTACGGTATTATAGGATTGGTAGGGGGTATGGATAATGAGGTCTTTGGCAGCAATGGCCTCAAACAGGGAACGGGCATTAGTGGTGACCGGGTGGATGAGGGATGGCCAGGGTTGGTATTGGGCAACTTTGTTATTGAGGGGAAGGGAGGCCAGGTCTTTCAGGTTGTGGTAGGTACCTCCCGGTACAATGCTGGCGTTGGTGAGGCCCAAATTTGTGATCAGGGAATCCATGCAAGGATCGGGTATACCAGGCTGGAAGAGGAAACGGGTGGCAAATCCATAATCGCGTTTCATGATCTGCTTTTCTATCTTTTCGGCCATGTCTTCTTCAAAATCATCTTCCAGGTTCAGTTCGGCATCACGGGTGATCTTAAAGTTCCAGGCTCCCGCTACAATAGCCTGCCGGAACAGGAAAGGCAGGTGGTATTTAATGATATCCTCCAGGAAGACAATATAGGTGGTACCTTGAATGGTGCAGGCTTTAAAACGGGGTAATGAATCTGATGGAATATTTATGATCACATATTCGGATTCTTTGGCGGTATGTTGTAATACAGCTACCAGGTATAATTTATTGTTGCCGGGGAAGAAGTCGGGCCTGATATTGGACAGGTAAACAGGTTGCAGGAAGGCCAATACCTGGGTAAAAAAGTATTCGGTAAGGCCGGGCAATACTTCTTCGGGTATGGGTCGGTTGTACAGGAGGTGGATGTGCTGTTCTTCCAATAAAGGAATCATGCCGGTAATGGTTTTACCAAATAGCTCCTGCTGGCGGTGAATGGTTGTTTTTGCTTCCTCGAGTGCACCTGTGTAGATCTCTTCTTTGCTGGCTTTGGACTTGTTGATCTTCTGTAATGCCATGAGTGCAGGCATGCGCACGCGGTAAAACTCATCGAGATTAGAAGAATAGATGGAAAGGAATTTTAACCGTTCGGCCAGGGGCACGGTGTCTTTAGTGGCCTCCATCAATACTCTTTCATTGAAAGAAAGCCAACTGATATCCCTGCTGAAAAAATTAGTCGTCTGCATACAATAGTTAAAACCTGAAGGAAAGGTCCTGTTTATAGATTGGTTACAAAGCTATAGTACTCACTGTTAATGGCCATTGATAAACAGTGGGAAGATTTGTACATTTTACAGTCGGCAATCGTGAATCGGCAATACGTATGCTTCGAGGGAAACGGCAGTCGGCAATCGGCAGTCGGCAATACGTTTGCTTCGATGGGACCGGAAACCGGGAACTGGAAACGGTTATCCTTTTACCGGATGGCTAGTTCTTTCCGGAAATCGGAAAAGCTGGTACCAGCCACGTTTTTAAAGAACTTGCTGAAATGGGCCACATCATCAAAGCCCAGGTGCCAGGCAATTTCCTTCATACTGGTATCGGACCAGGCCGCCTGCCTTTTTGCTTCCAGCACAATGCGTTGTTGTATATGGTGACTGGCGGGGAAACCTGATACTTTTTTGATGACCTCATTGAGGTAGTTGGGTGTTACGGCCAATTGATCGGCATAATCGGCCACCATTTTTTTGGTGGTGAATTGTTGTTCCAGGAGGGAGAGAAACCGCTTGGCCAATTCAATATTCCTGGGTTGCTGGGCCTGGGAATCGGCTCCTTCAAACTGACGGGTCAGGTAGATCAGGAATATTTTCAGGAAGCCCCGGAGTATTTCAGATCTCAGGAGGAAGAAATTGGCATATTCCTTCATCATTTTAGTAACGATGCCCCCCATGTCATCGGCCATTTCTTCGGATACCTTAATGACGGGCGAATGGGAAAAGGTATAAAAGAGGCCTGTATTGAAGAGGAGGTTAAAATTATCTTCATTCAGGCTAAGGAATTCGGCGGTAAAAGAGATCACATAACCGTCAATGGGGCCTTCCACTTTTAGTTGATGTATTTGACCGGGGGTGAGGCAATAAACGGTATTGTTCTCCAGCTCATATTTGTCTACATCAATAAAATGAACACCGGTGCCGTTTTTCACCCAAATAATCACAAAGTAGGTATGGCGGTGGGGCACTTCATTTTGCTGGAACCTGTTTTGGGCAATCCAATCCATGGTGTGAATTTCAAAAGGAGCATTAGCCACTGATTTCCCAATTTCCAATACGGGTGTTACCGCCATGAATGCCTGGATTTTTGAATGAAATTAGGTCAATTTCTCTTCACAAATTGAATGGACTTTTATCTCATTGTATGGTACTGCCGGCATGCTCTTCGAGGTAACAACGGATATTGGCTGCAACGCAGGTTACGGTGGTATCCAGCTTATGGATCAGTTGTTCGAGTCGTATGGTAGACTGGTGTTCCAGCGCAGTTTTTTCAATTTCAAGGATGTCATCTTTCAGGGATACAACACCCAGGTTGCCCAGGATGGGTTTGATGCGATGGGCGCAATGATGAACGGTGGCAAAGTCCTGGCTTTTGTAGGCCATATTGATGGCGCCTATTGCGGCAGGCACTTCCTGGAGAAAGAGGTGCAGCATTTTTTGTACGAATGCCTGGTCACCCTGCCCTATTTTTTCCAGTTTGGACAAGGTATACAGGGGAGGTTCTCCCAAGGGCTTCACGGGAAAGGCATTGGGGAGTGGTTCTTTATCCAACCAGTTGGTAATCATCCGGATCAATTCGTTTTCTTCAAAGGGTTTGGATAAATAATCATTCATACCTGCGGCCAGGCATTTGTCGTTCTCACCTTTGATGGCGTTGGCGGTAAGGGCAATTATGGGGGTGGAGGTATCGATGGTTTCCCTGATAATGCGGGTGGCTTCCAATCCTCCCATGACGGGCATTTGCATATCCATCAGTACCAGGTCGTACTGGTTTTCCCTGATGGCTTCCACGGCTTCTACGCCATTTACGACTTTGTAAACGATGGCGCCGTAATTGTTCAGGATCACGGTAGCCACCATCCTGTTCATTTCATTGTCTTCTACCAGGAGAATTTTCTTCCCATTCAATTTGATGGTGCCCGGCACTACTTCTTCCTTCATGGGGAGGTCGGCTTCTACTCCTCTAGCAAAGGGGATGGTTAAGGTGATCTCGGTACCCATTCCTTTTTCGCTCTTTACCTCAATGGCGCCATTCATGAGTTGGGTGAGTTGCCTGCAAATGCTCATGCCCAGGCCGGTGCCGCCATATTTACGTGCTACGGTGCCATCTTCCTGGTAGAATTTCCGGAAGATATTTTCGAGGAAGGCGGGTTCCATGCCAATACCTGTATCGGTAACCTTTACGGAAAGGATATCCTGTTTGCCTTTTCTATCGGCCAGGGAACATGCTATGTGTACGGACCCCTTTTCTGTAAACTTGATGGCATTGGAGATGAGGTTGAGCATGATCTGGTTAAGGCGATAGGGGTCGCCCAGCAAAACGGGATGTATATTTTTATCGAGGGAGAAAGTAAGCCGGAGTCCTTTTTCTTCGGCTTTGTGGATCATCACGCGGGTAGCACGGGTAAGGAGGTCGTCCATTCTAAACCCGATGTATTCAATGACGAGTTTACCGGCTTCAATTTTGGAGATATCGAGGATATCGTTGATGACGACCAGCAGGTTTTCGGCTGCCAGGTTGATGGTATCGAGGTAAAGGACCTGTTTGTAATCCAGCTTGGTTTTTCGTAGCTGGCGGCCCATACCCAGGATGGCGTTCATGGGTGTACGAATTTCATGGCTCATATTGGCCAGGAAGGCTTCTTTGGAGCGGGATAGCTCTTCGGCATGCTGGCGGGCCTCTATCAGGTCATTTTCTAATATCTTCTGTTCGGTTATGTCGAGGTGAATACCGATGGACCCTACTACTTTACCCAGGTCGTTGTACCGGGGGGCACCGCTGATGAGCCACCAGCGTCTTTCGCCCATCCTGTTGTGGACCTGCATTTCATAGGCATCGGCAATACCTTCAAGGCGGGTGGCATTTTTTTCGGCTATCAGGAGCTGGTCTTCCTTGCTCATGAAAAGGGCTGCGGCATGGCGTCCATAGAGTTCATGTTGTTTGAAGCCGCTCATTTCGCAAAAAGACTGGTTGACGAACATGATCCTGTCTTCCAGGTCTACTTCGATCAGGCCAAAGTTCATATTGGAGATGATGCCCCGGTATTTTTCTTCATTGCGCCGCAGGAGTTCCTCGGTATTCTTTTTATCGGTTATATAACGGTCGTAGTCAGTATAGGAATCATTTACAGCGGTTATGAAAGTCAGGAAGCGCTTGTCGTTGAGCCATTCGGGGGCGAGGTATGTTTTTATTTGATTTTCAAGTAGGCGATGCATATTCATTCCCTTCGTGTTTGCGTTAATATGGTGATGGTCAATGTTTCATTGCACAGGCAGGGTGTACCCGGATGGTGCCAGGGCTTTGATCTCACGTACCGGGGAGCTGGGAAACCCTTCTTCGAAAGGGTCAAAATGGTTGATTATCTGTGAATTATGCTACTAAAACAATTGTGCGGGAGCCTGTCGAATACCAGTAACAAATTAGACTTTTTTATCTAAACAGCGTACCGGATATAAATTTATTGATTTTTTTAATGGGTTGTGTGGCACTGGGTAAATGGGTGGGAGAAGCCTTTTAGTTGCTAATTTTGTATTGATCGTATAAAGTCAAAAATAACCCCTAACCGAAATTATGTTACATCGTATCCTTCTGTTGATACCGGCACTGGCGTGCCTGTTCAGCGCAAGCCTGGCTAACGATTATGAAGAAGCCTGGAAAGCCTTGCATAAAAATGACCGAAAAACAGCGAAAGCCTTATTGGAGAAAGCGATGCAGGAGTCGTCGACGAGTGTGGACGCCTACCTGACGTATGTGTACCTGCAAACTTTTGAGGGCCGGGAAACTGAAGTGAAGGATTTTATGTCCAGGATCTATAAGAAAGTGCCGGACGCCAATCCCTATATCTATGCGCTTTGGTTCAATGAAGCGGTAATGGGAACGTACGGTAAGAAAAAACCGCACCAGATGGATCTGTTGGAGAAGGTGATGGAAGATGGGGCCGTTAATGGGTCGCTCAAATCGGCCGCACATTACGTAAAGGCCATGCACTATCTCTACAGCAATGAATATTCAAATGCCCTAAAGGAGTGGAAGTTGATGGGAGCAACCGGTCCCTTGTGGCAGCTGGCCGGCCCATTCGATAATTTGTCGGGCAGTGGCTTCTATAAGAGTTATGGTCCGCTGGAGCATCCTGAATCGGGGGCTACCTTTACCTCTTCGAATAATGCTTCGATCAGTTGGTTTTCGCCTCCTGTGATGAATATGGAGGGCTGGACATTTCCACATTCTCATATCCGTTCTAATACTGCGATCGTTTATGCACAATCCTTTGTACAGGCGCCTGCAGATATGAAAGTATTGCTGAGTGCAGGAGTAAATGGTTCACTGAAAGTTTGGGTTAACGACCAACCGGTACTCTCGGAATCAAAGGAAATAGTAACGGAGCTGGATTATTACAAAAATTATGTAGAGCTTAAAAAGGGTTATAACCGGATACTTGTCCAATTGGGTTATACGGATAATAGCGGCCCTAATTTCATTATCCGCTTAACGGACGAACAATACAACGTAATACCCGGCCTGAATTATACAGCTTCTTTACAGCTTTATCCTAAGGCGCCGAAAGTAAGTACGGAACCACATTCGCTGCCGCATTTTGCGGAAGCATTCTTTGAAAAGAAGGTAAAAGCGGAGCCTGGTAATGTTGTCAATTATATCTTATTGAGTCAAACTTACCTGCGTAATAAAAAGACATCTGCCGCCAGGAAGTTGCTTACGGAAGCGCTGGAGCGTTTTAAGGACAATTCGCTGCTGCGGTTCCAGTTCATTCAATGTTTACTGAAGGAAGGGAACAGGACTTTGCTGACGCAGGAAGTGGAAAGAATGAAAGAAACGGATCCCAATTGTGTTTTTACGTATAACCTGAACATACAACAGTTGAAGGAAGATGAAAAATATGAGGAAGCGTTGAAGGAGCTGGATAAAATGGCGGCTTTAACGGGTCAGGATGAAGATATCCTGGTGAGCCGGATCCAATTGTATGGTTCACAAAACAAAATGGACGAACTGGTTAAGTTGCTGCAGGATAGTTACAATAAGTATCCCGACAATACGGACCTGGTGTCGATGATGTTCAGGCTCAAGAAGAATGGGTACAAGGATGCCAAAGGTGCACTGAAAGTGTATGAGGCCTACCTGAAACGGAATTACAGTTACCAGATGATCCAATCGCTGGCGTCGGAATATAATGAGCAAGGTATGTCGGACAAGGCGCTTCAATTGTTTGAGGGACTGAAAGAGAAGTTTGCCTACGATCCAGAACAATACATGGCGATTGCCAATTTTTATTATGACAAGCAGCAATATAGCAAAGCAGAAGAATATACGCGGAAGGCGCTGGTACAGGCACCGTATGTAGCTTCTTACTGGCAATCGCTGGGGCTGGAATTGCAACAGCAGCATAAGGACAATGAGGCGATGGACAATTTCCGGAAGGCATTGTATTATGATGCCAATAAATATACGGCCCGGGAACAATTGCGGGAGTTGCAGAAAAAGCCTACGGTATGGAAAGCTTTTCCTGAAACGGATGTGTATGAGTTGATCAAGCAATCGGCGGGTAAAACGTATGACCACAATTCGTATTACCTGTTGGATGAAAAAGCAACGGTGGTTTATCCGGAAGGGGCCACGGAAGAATACATTACGATGGTGGTTAAGATCATTAACGAAAAGGGAATAGACGACTGGAAGGAAGTAAGCCTGAATTACAATAGCAATTCGCAATACCTGCTGGTAGAAAAAGCAGAGGCTGTTAAAAAGAATGGCAATAAGATCAAAGCTGAACAAAGTGGCAATCAACTGGTATTTACGGGGCTTGAGGCAGGGGATGCGTTGTATATCAAATACAAAATACAGCACTATTCGCAGGGACGGCTTGCGAAGGAGTTTTGGGACAGGTATACGTTCAATGCCTATGTACCTGTAGAGAAGGCGCGTTATTCGTTGCTGGTAGCCAAGAATATTACGTTGCACCATAAGATGATGAATGGGCCGGTGAAACCTATGATCAGTAATTATGATGACTTTGTGTTGTATAGCTGGGAAATGAAGGATCCGGCGGTAGCCAAGCCAGAAAAGTTTATGCCGCCTTTGAATGATGTAGGACCAGCACTGTATCTTTCCACGCTCTCCAGCTGGGCAGATATAGCAGCCTGGTACAGTGATCTTTCTTCTTCCAAAACAGAGGATGATTTTGAGGTAAAGCAGGTATACGAGGAATTGTTTCCCAAGGGAAAAGGTACGATGAGTGAAGCTGAACGCGCCAAAATCATCTATACGTATATAACGGGTAATATCCGTTACAGCTCGGTGTCGTTCCGTCAAAGTGCTTTTGTTCCGCAAAAGGCGACGGTGACGATCAATACGCGGTTGGGTGATTGTAAGGACCTGTCGAGCTTATTTGTAGGACTGGCCAAACTGGCAGGCATCAAAGCGAATCTTGTATTGGTGAATACGCGCGAAAATGGTCTGCATTCGATGTCAATGCCTTCGGTGGAGTTTAACCATTGTATTGTAAAGACGACGCTGGATGGCAAGGAATATTTCCTGGAATTGACGGATAATGACCTGCCTTTTGCCAGCCTGCCTTCCAACCTGTACAAGGCGGCCTACCTGGTGATCCCGGAAAAAAGCAGTGATACGGCCGGTGCTCAATTAAAATTCCTGTACACCACCAACCGGATCAAGGACAAGGTAAGACGTAATATAGGGGTAGTGATTGAAGGCAATGATATTAAGATGTCGATCAAGGCAGTTAAAACAGGTAATCTGAGTTCGGGCCTGCGCAGTAGTTTTGGTAAACTGACAAATGAAAAGCAGAAAGAAGAGATGGAAAAATCGGTGAGCGGTTCGTACAAAAACCCGGTTAAGCTGTCGAGCATTTCGTTTACAGGTCTGGAAACGTTATCTGATTCTGTTTCTTTTGAGTGTAAGTACAAGGTAACAAATGAGGTAACTGAAGTGGGGGAAATGGGGATGATCAAAATACCCTTTGGAGATATCGTAGCCACGATTGACAACCTTACGGAAGATGAACGTAAGTTCCCGATAGAATACTGGAGTTACGAGGATACGGATGAATATGAAACAACGATCACGGTAACTGCTCCCACTGGCAAGCAGTTTGTAGAGATCCCGAAAAATGAAAGCTGCACTTTCAATGGCAGTACATATAGTCTTCAGTTTGTAAAGAAGTCGAATACGCAGCTGGAGATCATCCGTAAGGCGAAGATCCAACGGGATGATGTGTTGCCGGCTGATTATGCGGCATTGAAAGTATTCTTTAATAAGATCATTAAGGCGGAGTCGAAGTATATAGCGTTTAAATAAGAAGACATCATACAGCATTTAGGAGGGCGGGTATCCTTTGGGATATCCGCTCTTTGTTTGTATGGGTAGAAAATTGGGCTTAATTTCAGGCATTATTTTGCAGGGAGCAGGGAACTGTTGGCTGCAGGAGGATTAGATCATCAGCTTATGAATAATAAAGCATCATTGAGAACGGTACAGGTGACGCGTTATGTGACGCCGCTGCGTGAGGGCGGATCGCTGCCTGCGATTGCAGAAGCGGATGACGAGTTTTTGTATGTGTTGAAGTTCAAGGGCGCAGGGCAAGGGGTTAAAGCGCTGATCGCAGAATTGATCGGTGGTGAAATAGCTCGTATGCTGGGCCTGAAAGTACCTGAAATTGTTTTTGCCAGGCTGGATACGGCTTTTGGGCGTACGGAGCCGGATGAAGAGATACAGGACTTGCTCAAGGCAAGTGTGGGTTTGAACCTGGGGCTGCATTATCTGTCGGGATCTATTACGTATGACCCGGCAGTCACCAGGCTTCCGGGTAAGCTGGCTTCGCAAATTGTATGGCTGGACTGTTTGTTGACGAATGTGGACCGCACGGCCAAAAACACGAATATGCTGGTATGGAATAAAGAGTTGTGGCTGATCGACCATGGCGCGGCGCTTTATTTCCATCATTCCTGGAATAATTGGGAAGAACAGGCTAAGCGCCCTTTTACTCCCATCAAAGACCATGTACTATTACCGCAAGCGAGTGAGCTGGAGGTAGTGGATAAGGAATTTGCTCCCTTGCTAACGGAGGAACGGATCCGTCATATTGTAGACCTGGTGCCTGCTGACTGGCTGGAAGAAGGTTCACCTGAAGGGTCGGCAGCGGAACGCCGGGAAGTTTATGTTCAATTCTTATTAACGCGTGTGGCCTCCTCTGGCATTTTTGTAAAAGAAGCACAGTATGCAAGAACAACACTTATTTGAGTATGCGGTGATCCGGGTGGTACCGAGGGTTGAACGGGAAGAATTCCTGAATGTAGGGGTTATTCTCTTTTGCAAGCGGCCTGCATTCCTGGATCTACGGTATACGTTGGATGCAGAAAAGCTGCTGGCTTTTTGTGCAAAGGTGGATATTGAAGAAATAAAAAATTATCTCTGCGCCTTTGAACATATCTGCAAGGGTGATGTGGCCGGTGGCCCTATTGGCAAACTGGATATGCCCTCCCGTTTTCGCTGGCTTACGGCAACCCGCAGTACGATGGTGCAATGCTCCAAGGTTCATCCGGGATTAAGTACGGACCCAATAGCTACGCTGGATAAATTGCATGAGCGGTTGGTGTTGTAGAAGAGTGCTGGCTCCAATAATGGCAATGACAGTTTCTTTAGCTTACACCAACAAAGCCAGAGGCTTTGAAATACCCGTCACCAGCCAGAGGCTGGCGACTGAGGAGAGGCTGGCGACTGAAGAAATTGCATGAACGACTGGTCTTGTAGTGCATCTATTTACTCATTCTTTTTTAAACCGCAGGATGGCTTCTCCGCCCAGCTCAATCTGGTCGCCTTCCTGGAGGTGATGGGCAATACCATACATATTTAACCATTTTACTTTGTCGTCGGCGGTATGTACTTTGATCTTGTTACCACTGTCGGGCAGTCCACCTTTGTCGGGATACAGGAGGTATTTATTGGTTTTGGGATCGTACACTATGTAGGCATGGTTACGGCTCACATGGAGGTTGGCCCTTCCTGCCACTTCATCAAAACCGGCTTCGCCGGCAGCAAGGAATACGATGTCATTCAATTGAATTTTGCCAGAGGATAGTTGTGGTGATTTGCTTCTGCCAATATTGTACCTGAGTTGGGTATGTGGATCCAATATGTATTCAAATTGCTCGGCCTGACCTACGAGTACCTGCAGGCAAGCGGTTGAAAATTTTTCTACGATATGCTCCCCGGCCCGGGTAACCTTCAGGCCAAAGTTGCCTTGCTGAATGCAATTGTCGGGCAATTGCTCCTTCAACACCTGGTAATCAAAAAACCAACCGGGTTCAAGTTGTATAAAATGATTGAGGAGCTTGCGCTCCAGGTGTTCGGCCTTGAACATACCGGGTTTGTCGGCATACAAGGCTATGCTTGCCGCCTCTTCCTGTTCCTGGTCGGAACATACGATGTAAAAGCGCAGGCCTGCAACGGACATGCTTTTTTCGTCGACATAGGGCTTCAATGCCTGTATGATAAACTTAATAATGGCTTCGCGCTTTACAAGTGTAGCAGGGATAAAGGATACGGGGGTATCCTCCTGTGGAGTGGTGGCAGACTGGTCAGCAACGACTGTTTGATCGGCCAGTCCAAAATTCTTCTTCAGTTTGTTGATCCAGTTTTTCATTGCATTACTTTTTTATTGTTTGTAGGATCAGTTGTTAGAATGTTCCCAGGTAGGCTCTCTTTTGTAAAATTTTTGCTACGGTATTGGCCAGGAGCACGGCATTGGCTGAGCTTTGGCCGCTCTCAATACGTATACAGGTCACTGTATAGGAAGTATTATCAGGGGTGGGTGCGAAAAATACATACCAGCCATCTGATTGTTTTTCTCCCTTGATGATCCGTTCGGGAGTACCTGTTTTACCGGCCACCCTGGTATCCTTGATCTTAAATTTGCCGGGGGTGCTGGACTGGTCGATCATGAATTGTTTCAGTAAGGCAGCATAGGCGGTATCTTTTGCTACTTTAATGCCCGGGGGCAAACTATCTCTGCTCCCCGCTTCGTGTAATACGTACCGGGAAGGTTGGAGTACGCCCTGGTTGGCAATGCTACCAGCCATCCTGGCCATGGCTGCGGGGGTAGCAGTGAGTACGCTTTGTCCCCAGGCCAGGCCAGAGAATTCGCTGCGGTATCTTTTGGTAGTGCCTGCGTAGTTGGGATTGTTGTATTGTTTTCGATCATGATTGAGCACGTTTTTGCGCCAGGCTGCCAGATCAGCCGAGTGCTTGAGGGGGTCATTGGATAAAATATAGTTATATCCACCGCGCTGTTCAATGTTCATGCCGGTGTTCTGGTAGAGTGTAGCCATTTCTTCTTCGAGGTGGTTTTCATTGGCCAGGCGAATGAAGAAGATATTGCTGGAGTTGATGATGGCTTCGTGCATATCAACGAAGGGAACTTTGGGGATGAAGGGCTCCTGTTCTTTTTTATTGTCGCGGAATATTTCGCTGCGATAGATATCGGTGTACTTTACTTCATTGGCGACCATACCCATTTTATTGAGACCAGCCATGGCGGTCAATATTTTGGCGGTAGAGCCGGGAGCGGTGGAATAGGTCATGCCCAGGTCGCGTTCTGTAACGGGGGTCTCCAGCTGGTTCCTTTCTCTATCTGGCAACTGCATTAGTTCGGGCGCCTGCAGGTTGGGTAATGGATTCAAAGCAGAAGCCAATACATCGCCTGACGATGCATTGAGCACTACCACAGCGATACGTTTATTTTGAAAGAGACTGGTGCGCAAGGAATCCTGTATCTCTACCTGCAGGGCAGCATCTACGGTTAATTGAACATTTCGGTCTTTGTCTCTTATTTTCCTGATCGGAGCTGCATTGGTATCAATACCTGCTTTCAATCCATCAATGAGGGCGGTATAGTCATACCGGGCCATGGGTACGGTTTTATAGAATGGTTTGGTAAACCGGTCGGGCTGGTACAAGGTATTTACGGAGTCCTGTATTTCGCGGGTAATACCAAATCCACGAAGACTGGTGAGGTGGCGGGCTTCGGCAAAATAGCCATTGGCCTGACCCCAGAAGAGGCGGGTATTGTAATCGCCGGTCCAGAAGAACAGGGCTTCTTCAAAAGGGTAATAGCGCCTTACTCTTTTTTGGATGAGTTGCTGGAGTCCAGACTTTGTTAAACCTGCCTGTTGGAGGCTATCGATATTTTGGCGGATGGCGGCTTCATCACTGGAAGCCAGAATGAGACCCTTGCGGTCGTACACATTGCCGGCTGCCAGCACACGCATGAGTTTATCGATACGTGGATTGTAACTGTATACAGGTACGCCATTGCGCATCACTACGCGGGCTTGTTTTACGATGTATTGGTCGCGGTCGATGACCTGGACGAACAATAATTTAATGGCCAACACGAGAATACCGGCCAGGAAGAACACGATACCGGTGGCTAATACTGGGTCATAACTTTTCTGCATGGTTTCCCGCTGCACTTCCTGTCCCTCACGCGCTGATATACCTGCTACAATACCCATGGCAGCCAGGTTGATGATGAGGGATATTTTTCCATAGCTCAAGAAGGGTACGGCTACGCCGGTAAGGGGCAGGAGTCCAATGGAACCTCCGGCAATGATGAATAGTTGAATGCCGATGGTAATGGCAATACCCGCACACAAGTAAAAGGTAAAAGGTTGACCTGACCGACGTGCATGGAGGAAGGTGCGGTGGATGAGGATACCGAATAAGAGTAAAACGGCGATGAGGCCCAGCCATCCAAATTCTTCCCCAATGCTGGGTAGTATCATATCGGTATGGGCAGCGGGCATGGTATTGGGGAATCCGCGACCGATGCCTTGTCCGGCCAATCCACCGGAGGAGAGGGTCCAATAAGAATGGGCGAGGTGATCGCCACCAAATACATCATTGTTCCATTGGCTTAGCCAAATGGCTTTTCGATCGGCCAGGCGTTGTCCAATACCGGGCACGCGATCACCAAAAGCAAAGGCGGCCATTACCATAATGATGATAACAGGTGCATCGGCAATGGCAGCAAAGGCGCCATACCATTTTATACTACGCAGGTTACCCTGTACCAGCAATGCAATGATGACGATGAGCAAGGCGGCGGCGGTGGCCATCCATCCGGGCAGCTGCCATAATAAAATAGCATAGATCAATGCGGCCAGCACGGTGAACAGGAGATTGCCACGGGCAATGGCATAGAAGAAAAGAAAAGTAAAACAAACGACCAGGGCCGGGCCCATATCGCCCATAAAAAGATATAAGGCCAGGATGATGCCGATACCTGCAAACACGCCCCAATTGACATAGAACCGCCAGCGTATATCGGACAGGTTGCGGATGTTTTCGGCATTGGCAGCAAAGAAGGCAGCCAGAAAAAAGAGGAGGAGGTATTTGGTGATCTCGCTGGGTTGAAAGGTGAAAGGCCCCAGTTGGAGGTTTACTTTTACGCCACTGCCTTCGGGGCCTGTGCCAATCAATACAGTCAGTACAGCCAATAGCACAGCCAGGGCTAACCAGGTCCATCCTTTGAGGTGGTAAATATTCCTGCTCTTAAAATTAAACAGGGCATCAAACCACCAGCGGGTATACCATTTACCTACGTTAACACAACACAATATGGTATAGGCAATGAGACCGGCAATAACACCTTGCAAGGTTTGAAAAGCATGGAGTGAATCGGTAAGGGGATGCTGGATGGAAAAAAGGGTTAATATGGAAATGCCGCATAACAATAACAAGATGGGCAGGAGGAAAATATCGGGTTTCTTTTTTCTTATAGACAGGATGAGGTGAACAAGAAAAAATACGAGGATGAGGCTACCGGCTATTACCTGGAAGCTGGTCTTGAATTCTTCGGGTGAACGAACAATTAATACACCGTCTTCCTTTAGCTGGCCGTATACAATGGATCCAATCAATCTTATTTTATGGGGTTTGGCCACGAAGGAATAAGTCGCTTTTTTTTCGAGGCTGCTGGTGCCCTTGCGACTGCCAAACTCAAAACCTGGTTTCATGGGCAGTACGCTGTAACCGGAATCACGCACCAATCCTTTGAAGGTAAATTCGCCATTGGCATTGGTACGTGTATAGCCTAGAATGGCGGAGAGTGAATCTTCTTCCAGGGAAGGAAGGTGTTGTCTTAACTGGACGAGTACGCCTGGCATGGGTTGATCCTGGTACAGGACCCGCCCCGTCATTTCTAAATCACCTGTCGGTATGGAAAGTTGCTCATCCACATACGACGTTCCCTGTTTGCCACGAATGACGGGGCCGGCGAGTTCCTGTACGTATAAAGCAGAATCGAACCCAAGTCTTTGTCGTGATGCCCTTAAGCGATCTTGAAAATCAATGCCTCCCATGTTTGTTTTCCAGGCGAGGGGGGCGGTAATGGCATAGGCTGCTTTATTGAGGGCGCCGAGGTTATCGGGTTGTCCCAATAGGAATAATTTGGCAGCCAGTGAATCCACCAGTAGATCCACATCGCGTTGATCGGTATAATAGTTACCATCGGCAATAACTTTGCGCAATACATCTTTATTGACAATGCTTTCCAGTTTCAGTGCCCGGCCTTCGCGTAAAGCGGTGTTTGTTTTCTCCAGCTGGGGGCTCAGGGCCTGATAAAGCCTGAAAAACAATAATAAAAGGATCAATGCGGCAGCTGTTAGTAATATCCATGCTTCCTTTGCTTGGCTCCTGGTTGTATTTTTTAGGGGATCAGCCATGTATTGGGCTAAATTTTATTGTGATCCTTTTACAATCAATTGATCAAATGAAACGGTTTGAGCGCCATCAACGCGAAGGCCAAAATAGTTGCCAAAGCCGCCGGTGAAGGATAAGGTCTTTTCCAACTTATCGTTGATGAGAAAATATAAGGTATTGGCTTGCTTTTCGACGGTGAGCATATTGAGGCCAGCATCGGGCCGGATATTGGCAGAGGGGGTCCAATCGACCAGGACATTCCATTGATCTTTTACTAAGGCACCGATGGAGAAATAGCCATTGGAAGTGATGTAAAAAACGAAGTAGGAATCCTGCTGCTGATCGCCGCAAAAATTAATACCAAAAGGATCGCCTACGCTTTCGCCCCAATGGGTGGCATTGGCTGTGATGGTAAAATCTTTCTGTATATCCAGGTTAAACTTGACGGTGGTGGAATAAGAGAGGCTATCCGCCAATCCCTTCATTACATATTTTCCGCCTTTGAGGTTGTATTCGCTGGTCTCATCTTTACCAATATCCCATACGCTATCCTGGGGATCGCTAAAATCATTAAAGTAGATACCGTTGTTTAAAGTAATACCCGGATTGTGGTCGTGCACCTGTTCTGTCTCCTCCTGCCTGGGCATTGTTGCCAGGGGTGGGGCTTCGATGGGGGTATTGGGATATTTTCTTTTGCCGGCAGCTGGTGTATATTTTACTTGCTGCACCTGGGATGGCTTTATATCGGGCGGGGTGGTTTCCGCAGCCTGGGCATTGGATCTGACAAGGGTTGTCCAGGAAAAGAAAACAGCTACGCTGATCAACAGAAGCACCAAGGCAATGAAAGTAATTTCTCTTTTGGGCGCTGCAACTGGTGATGGCGGTATGGGCGCTTCGTATTTAACGGTTTGTTGTTGCTCAACAGGTGGTAAGGTTCTGATACCGCGCAGGTCTTCAATGGCGGCCATTTTCAGCAAGTGACGTACCTGTACGGGGTCGGCCAAGCGATATGAACCCTGTTTGGTGAGCAAACCTTCCAGCAATAGCATCATGCTGGGGGGTAATGAACGATGTTCGGGCAAGCGGGGTACTGGTACTGGTGAAGCGATGACTCTGTTGATGTGCATTAACAGATCGTCCTGTTCATATTCAAAGGGCACCAGGCCGGTCAGGCATTCGTAGATCACTACGCCCAGGGAATAATAATCGGTGGGGGTAGATACATTCTTGGACTGGTTGAATTGTTCGGGTGAAGCATAATCATAGGTAAGCATGGAAGCGCCCGTTACGGTAATGGTATCGGACTGTTCGCGCAATTTGGCGATACCAAAATCGGTGAGCAGGAAATGGATATCGCCCCCGGGCAATTTGCGGTACATAATGTTCTCGGGTTTCACATCGCGGTGCACTACAGCTTTGGCATGAATGGCATCCAGGGCTTCGGTCATGTGGTGGGCAAGCCTGATGATGGTAGGGATATCAAGTGTTCGATGCATCTTCAGGAGGCTGCGCAAATCACCGCCTTCTACCAATTGCATCACAATATAAGGAAGCTCGGCATCGAGGTGTACCTCAATGATCTTAACAATGTACTCATGCTGGATAGACTTCATGATCTCACTCTCGCGCTGAAAACGCCTGAGTGTATCGGGTTCGGTATTAAAGGCAAAGTGCTTGATGGCAACCAGCTCGCCGGTTTGCAGGCTCCTGGCTTTTAACACGCGTGCATTGCCCCGACCCAATTCTCCAAGGATCTCGTATCCCTTAAAATACTCCTTAAATATCGAAGTGGCCATGTTTTATCGCTTGACGTTGTTCATGATCAAAAGTGAGGTATGGCTGCTGTCGGATTTCACAGAATTATTGAATGGATATTTGGTATTCTCAAAGACAAGGTTCTCTGTTCTAAGTAATATGGGTACGGTGATGCGGATACCGGTTTCAAACCCCTTAATGCGCAGGTCTTTCAGGAGCAGGGTATCACCTGGCCGGGCTGCTTGTTTGTTTATTTCGATGGCGGCAAATTTTGACAGGCTGTTTTTGGCAGGCAGTATAACGAGGGTCTTACCTACGCTATCGGCATACTGTTTTAACTGCTTCCAATTTTGGGTAGTGGTAATACGAAGGGTATCGGTTTTTTCTTCCACTACGGGCCCCGGCACAGCAGGATGGCTCACACGATTGGACGCGGGGGTAGCCCGGTTGCTGTCGACAACAATCACTTCGGGTGGCGCAATGTCGATCGTTCTGGGTGGCGAAAAGTACCAGCCCGCGCCTGCTATGAGCAGGACCAGGAGGGCGGCATACAGCCATTTGGGAGGCGAAGCCGGGAATCGGGGTTCGGCGGAGGGTTGTCGGCAATCGGCAGTCGGCAATCGGCAGTCGTTTGCTTCGATAATGGGTGCGGGTTGAGAATCGGCGGTCGGCAATCGGGAATCGCTTGCTTCGATGGTGGTAGAGGATTGTACATCGGTTGTTTCCTTTAAAGGGTTAACAACAGGTAATTGTTTTTTGACTTTGGCTGGTTTGCTTTTGAGCAGTACAACGGTAATATTATCATTGCCCCCCATTTCATTGGCCAGGGCAATGAGGCTATTGACCTTATTGGGCAGGGGATGTCCGGTAGACAGTACGGTTGTTATTTGCTGCACTGTAACCATATCGGTCAACCCATCACTGCACAATAGTAAATGATCACCGGGCAAAAGGTTCTCTTTTCCATAATCCATGAAATCCTCATCATCGAGCCGGTGGAAGGCGGAACCAACTTCTCGCAATATCTGGTTGCGGTGGGGATGGTTCATGGCTTCTATTTCGGTCATTTCACCTGCATCTTCCCGGATACCCACAAAGGAGTGATCCCTGGTCAGCTTTTGCAATTTACCAGCCCGGTAGCGATAAAGCCTGGTATCGCCCACATGGGCAAAGTAAAGGGCTTGTGTTGCTACATCTGCCACCACGGCAGTTAGTACACAACACATTTCGCTGATGTATTGATCCTTCTTTCTTTCCTCTACAATACGGTTATTGGCGAAGATGACTGCTTCGCGTAGCATAGTCAGGGTATCGCCCTTGGGTAACTGCATATATTGTTCGATGCTATCCCTGGCAATGGCTGCGGCTTTTTCGCCGCCCATATACCCTCCTACCCCATCAATAACGGTTATCAAAGCATTATCAGGTGACCATAGCGGCCGCGCAATCCAGGCGTCCTGATTTTCTTTGCGACGCCTGCCTGGGTCTGTATTACCGTTTATGAATATGCTTCTCATGTTATCTGGGCAGGTTTTTGAAATGCCTGATCAATAGAATAATTACCAATAAACAAAAGGCCACTGTACTGAGTAGGGTTGCCATTGTTATGGTTGTTGTTTAAATTCCAGGGTAATGATGCCATTCAATAAGAGCTGACTTTGGGGTTCCAGGTCAAACCAACGTGGGTTCTGCACATCGCTTCTGGCAATGACGAGTTCATTGACCCTGGTTTCATTGGCACTGAATGCTGCTATCTGGAACTTGCCAGTAGCCTCATTCAACCGGATGCGGGCATGGGGGTTGGACACATAGGAGGAATCGATGAGGAGGTAATTGTTGTACCCCTGGTTCTCGGGCTCCTTACGGGCAATTACGATCTCGGTATCTCTCATGGTATAGGTGTCGGCCTTGTTCTTATCACCCAGGAAATAATCGATCCTGGCCAGGCCGCTATCCATATTGCGGGCTTGCTTGAGCAATGATCCACCTCCTAATGAAAGGTCATTGCTGAACTTGACGGTAAAGTTGCCGCTTTCGGCAAAATGGATATGGCGCAGTACATCGAGGTTGATATCCATTTTATCAAATACATTGGTGGCCTTGGATTTCATAGTCACTTTGGCGGTATGTCTTTTTTCACTTCCCATGGCGCCGGTTTTGATACCGGTAAGCATACCAATGACCTTTATATCATAAGGGCTAATCCTTTCATTGTTGAAATCGGCAGCCGGGCCAAACCTGAATTGCCAATGGGAGGAAACAGGCGACAGGTCTTCATAATTCTTTTTGTACTGCTCCAGTTTCTTATAAAATAGCTTCACGGCCTCTTTGACCACTACGGGGAAAGAAGGCAGGCGCTGTTCATATACATCGGGATGGAGGATCACCAGGAAGTGCATGTTGAATACGAGGCTGGCGCCTACGGACTCGGTTTTGCAAGAGTCGTCGAAGCAATCCAGTAATTCTTTTAGGACATCATTGTTAGTTATGGGCGCAGGAGCATGCTTCGTGCTTTCCGGGATCAACCAATTTTTCATTGCGCCCAAAAAACTACCGGGTCGTTTGTTCATAATTTACCTGTTGTGTATGCAATAAGTACAGGACGGGTTGCTGCTGATTAAATGTAGAAGATTTTGATGCAGGGGAATGATAAAGAAAATATAAAACGCAATTGTGATGCAGCTTTTAATAATTTATTAAGAGAATTAATACGAGGGATTGGCTTTACACAATGCGGGCGCAAAAACGCGGGTGTCCGGGTTTTATTGTTGGTAGGAAATGTTAAAAAAGCGTGAACCGGGAGTCGGCAATCGGCAGTCGTGAATCGGCAATCCTTTGTCTGGATTGTACTTTGAGGGGGCTGGCGAGGTAATCGCTGTAAAGTAAGAAGACCTGCGGCGGTGCAGGTCTTCTTTTGCTAAATCACAATACAATGTTGTTCCGGAAATCATATTCGGGTGGGAAGCTGGATTCGCCCAGTATGGCCCGCATATCGATCTCCACATTCCTGCTCATTTGAGAGATGGGTATGTCATTTGCGTTGCCTTCAAATGGGTTCTCTGTACTTTCCCCTACCTGTTCCAGGGAGGTGTACACCCAGGATATTAAAACGCTGAATGGGATAACCAACCATGCCATTTGACCTTTAAAAGTGCCTGAAACGAAATCGTTGAGGGCATTGAACTCTTTCAGCATGGCAAATGGCAGGAGTATGCAAAATAACCAGACAAAAATCCTGTTGACGGTTGCGTATTGCCTGGGATAGGGAAAGTTTTTAATTTTCTCACAAGCTCCCTGGTAATTTGAAAACTCCCGTAACAATTTATGCATCTCAAAATACCTGACATTGTCCAACCTGGTTTCTTTTGCCAGGTTTGTTATGACAAGGCTTTGATCGCTTAATAACAGGGTTGCCGGATTGGTTTGAGCAAGCACCTGCTTTACTTGTTCTGTTGGAATGTATTTTAACAACTCCTGCTCCATCGGCATTTCTTTCTCTGGAATAGTATAAAACTGTTCATACTCCTTATTGTATGACCTGTTTGTTGACTCCCAGGGGCGCCCGGTTCGAAGCTGGTATCGTAAAATGGTAAGCCATGCCAGATGGCGGTAGACGAGCTTTTGAGCGATGTCTTTGTCTTCGATAAAATCGCGGCACATGATTGCCCATGTCCGGCTTCCGCTGATGATGGCCGCCCAAATTTGCCTGGCTTCCCAGGTACGGTTATAGGTCTGCTGATTTTTAAACCCTACTACAAAAGCAGCGGCGGTTCCGAGAAAAGCAACAATGGGCCAGGGAACGGACAACCATTTAAGGTCCAAAAGCTGGTATAAAACCACGGGGATGGTACTGGTCAATACAAGCAACAGGATGCTCCGGCGTGTCCATAAAAGAAACTCTCCTATCTTATAGGTCCTTCCAGTGTACATAGTACATTGTTTGGTTTTACAAACTGGTTGTATCGCTTTTTTTGTTGTCCGAAGGCACCTGATCTTCCATACGCAGTGCATCATCAAGAAATTCACTTCCTTCATTGGTATTGTGTTCCGGTTGATGCACAGGAATGAGGGCCTCTTTTTCAGTACCGGGTTTGGGCTCTGTATGGTGGTGTAAGAATGGTAAATGCATGGTGATAATTTTTATGCTTTCTGCAATTGTGTGGTCAACCATTTCTCAAAGTTGATGGCCCCTAATTCGGCTTTGCCAGCAGGAACAAGGGCAGCATGGGTGATGGCTCCTCCAAAGTATTCGGGTTTTCCATTTGGAATTACTTTGCGTGGGTCATTGATGAATTGGAGGTAACGGGTAGCCGGTTCGTACATGTCAAAACGATCGGGTCCTGCAATCTCTATTTTGTTGTTGGCAGGTGCAGCCAATGCATATTTGACTACAAATGCAGCTACATCGTCAGAAGCGATCGGTTGAAACTTTACATCTGAGAGATGGACTTCATTGCCCTGGGTGGCCTGGTTGGCGATGCCTCCTATAAATTCAAAAAACTGAGTGCTCCTAATAATGGTATAGGGTACACCGGATTGCCTGATCAGGTCTTCCTGCGCCATTTTAGCGCGCATATAACCAATGTTCTGCATGATATCAACACCTACAATTGAAAGTGCTACGTGGTGTTTTACTCCGGCACTGATCTCGGCACCCAATAAATTGCGGCCTGCGGTTTTGAAAAACTCCATGACAGCATTGTCCTCAAAGGAAGGAGAATTGGCGAGGTCAATAACGATGTCGGTGTCCTTCATGGCTGCCGGCAAACCTTCACCTGTGATGGTATTGATGCCGGTGGAGGGAGAAGCCGCGATAACCTGGTGTCCTTTTTGACTAAGTTGTGCCACTACTTTTGTTCCAATCAGGCCGGAACCGCCAATAACTACGATTTTCATACCTTGTTTTTTAATGGTGATTGTATGACCTGGTATGCCAAAACAAATACCAACTATTGCAAGAGATTGAAAATCAGCTATCGCTATAATTTGCCTGTCTTTTTTTTCACTGTATTTCGTGAATTCACTGGTTGTTTCACTAAATAAGGGGAATATTCTCCGGGAAGCTTTCCTGCTTTCAGGAAAAGTAATCGCTTTTATTAATGTTGAGTTTTTTCATTTTGGAGTGCAGTGTATTGCCTGGAATTTTCAGTATTTCTGCAGCGCTGCCAATACCGGAGATCTTTCCGCCACAACGCTTAAGGGTTTCAATGATGTAGCTGCGTTCGACTTCGTCTAATGAACGGTTTAACAAAGCAGCGGGGCCTTTCTTATCATCGTCTGTATTTTCCGGCAGGTATACATCCTCCATTTTACCATCTTCGGCCAGCAATATGCTACGTTCAATAAGGTGTTCCAGCTCTCTTACATTGCCTGGCCAGGTATAGGCGCGGAATTTATGGAGCACTTTGGGCGAAATGCTTTTGATCTTACGGCCTGTGCTCCTGGTATATTTCTGTACAAAGAAATTGGTCAGGGGTTCAATATCTTCGGGGCGTTCGCGCAGTGGGGGCAGGTGAATGGGAAATACGTTGAGTCGAAAAAAAAGATCGGCCCTGAAACGGCCTGCCTTAATTTCTTCTTCGAGGTTGCGGTTGGTAGCTGCTATCAGGCGCACGTCGAGTTTGATGGTTTGTTTGCCACCAATCCTTTCCAGTTCACGTTCCTGGATCACCCGTAGTAGCTTGGCTTGTGCATCCAGGGGGAGTTCTCCAATCTCATCCAGGAAGAGGGTGCTGTTATTGGCCAATTCAAATTTGCCAATCCGGCGGTCGATGGCCCCGGTAAAGGCGCCACGTTCGTGGCCAAACAATTCGCTTTCGATGAGGCTTGCAGGCAAGGCGGCGCAATTCACTTTTACCATCAATTTATCCTTTCGGGGCGATGCATTGTGTATGGCCCTTGCGATCAATTCTTTGCCTGTTCCAGTCTCCCCGGTAACGAGAACACTGGTATTGGAATCGGCTACGAGGGAAATAAGGCGATATACTCTTTGCATGAGCTCTCCGTTGCCGATGATCTCTGAAAAATTGTAAATGGTCTTGATCTGCTCCTTCAGGTAGTCATTTTCTACCTCCAGTTTCTTTTTATAGGTAAGCAATTTCTCATTAGCCAGAATATTGGCTATGGCTATTGATATCTGAGCACAAATGCCTTTTACTATTAAGGAACTTAAACGGTTTGCCAATAGCCAGATGGTGCCAATATTCATGTCGCCTACGCGCAAGGGCAATGCATACATATTTTTTAGTCCGGTTGTTTTCCAAAGGGCAGCATAGGCGTTGCCATTCTTCATTTCTTCTTCTACGCTGAACATAAGACCTTCTTCGCTGGCCAGTACCTGGGCTGTATAGGTTTCCTGGACGGTAATACGGCTTGCAGCCATTTCATCAAAAGAAGTTTTGGCGCTGGCAAACAAAGACCTATCGAACATGAATGGCGACAGATGGATACCATCCTCCTCTATTACCCTGATCATAGCCAGTTTGGTGTGCAAGGTTTTATCCAGCACGGTGAATATGGCTTTCTGCAAGTCCTGGCTGGTTCTTACCCGGGTAATATCTTTGCTGAAATCGAGGAGAAAAGCTTGTTCTTCCTGTACGCGGGTCAGGTCATCGCTTAAACCCAGTAGCATTTCATTCTCTTTTTTATACTGTTCAACTGTTTGAAGGAGGATATCAAGTTCTGCGGCTGCTTTTTTACCAGTATCCGAATTCGGGCCATCTTCTTTGTTCTTTTCACTTTTCATTGTTTGGCAGTTATGTGAGGTAATAGCAAGTACTGCATCGGGTTTAAATGTAGTTATTTTTTGTATAGTTTCGTGGGACGGTATGATTACGACGGCTACTTCTTATTATATACTTACATTGGGTATTCTGCTGGCGGGTATGTTGCTCAGTGTAAAAGCGGGCAAATTAACGCTTCCGGCCGGGCTGGCAGGTATGCTGGTTGGTTTCCTGGTATTTACCGGAGGAGGTTATGCCGGTATCCTGATGCTGGTAGCGTTCTTCCTATTAGGGGTGCTGGCCACGGCACATAAAAAAGACAGGAAGGCAGCTATCTCCTTAACAGCAGGGCATCCGCAAAAAAGAAATACGGGACAAGTGTTGGCCAATGGAGGAATGGCGGGGCTACTTGGGTTGCTGGCCATGGTCGATACCAGGCACTGGGAATTGTATATACTGATGGCAGGGGGTAGTCTTGCTTCGGCCACAGCGGATACTTTATCTTCAGAACTGGGCATGGTATACGGCCGCAACTTCTACAATATCTTAAGTTTCAAAAAAGATGAAAAAGGGCTGGACGGGGTAGTGAGTATGGAAGGTACGCTTTGGGGACTGGCAGGGGCTGGTGTTATTGCCTGCATCTATTCGCTGTTCTTTGGATTTGGCAATAACACTACAGTTATTGTGGTGGCCGGGCTGCTGGGCAACCTGTTTGATTCGGTATTGGGTGCTTCGCTGGAACGCCGGCATTTTATCAATAATAATGTAGTGAATTTTCTGAATACGCTTTTTGCAGCCTTGATTGCTTTGATGATAGCAGGCAGCAGGTAATAAATAGCCAATAGTATCATATCTCTAAGATTCTCTTTTTTCCAAAATTGATTTGAAGGTGGTCATCGTAGTGAACAGGTTGTTCCGTACAATTGGATCGGCTATCCAGCGGGGTACTTTTTTGCTACGATGGGATGAAACGATATAGGATACTTTCATGTGTCCATTGCCGGCATCTTCCAACAGCCACTTCCCTTTTGTGCCGGTAATACGGGTAACGGCCGTTGTTACGGGGAATTGGGTATTTTGGGCGCTTTCGAAACTGATCACGGCCATACGGGGATTGGCGGGTTCTTTGTGCACGCTATAGGACAGGCAGCAATCCTGGTCGCCAAAGGGCCAGGGAACGCTGTACCTGGTATAAGTAATCCAATTGGTACGATTACCGGTGTGTAATACATTGTATTTCCGGGCATTGGTATTCCATTCCTTTCCTTTTGCCTGATCGGTGAGGAGATTGATCACAGATTCTACATCGGACCGGACCATAAAAACGGCTTTGATCTCTCTCACCTGCTCGCCCTGTCCACCTGGTATCCATCTTTCATACAAGGAAAGGACCTCATCTTGCTTTATCAGTTTAAATTCCCCCTCACCGGTTGTACCGGCATACAATGACTGCACGAGCATTACGAGAAGACAGCCAAGCACTTGTACGTTTTTCATGCCATTTGTTTTTATATTAAAGACAGCTTTCATCCGCCAAACCCCTATTGCGGGGCACAAATTCAACTGATCAGGATAAGTAATTATGCAAAGTATTAACGATGACTTAATGATCAGGGTACAAAAATGAACGTTGCATTGCTCAGGTCCTATGATTTTCCGCTGACCTGTTGAATGGGGGTATTGAGTTGTAGAAAAGGGAATGGATCGGTATATTGTAGGAACATTTGAAGGCTATGACCAAACGACTGCTGTATGTGCTTTGTACGATCGTGCTATGCATTGTGGTATTTTCACAATGTGTTAACAAGGCTGGGGAGGAGGCTGATATGCGGGGCGAACAATTTGCCGGCGCCGCCAGCTGTGCGGGCTGTCATAAAAGTATTTACGACAGTTACCTATCCACGGCTCATAATAACACCAGCCGCCCGGCCACCACGCAATCTATCAAAGGAAGTTTTACTGCACCTCATAACGTCTTCAATTATACCACAGATACGCGGGTAGTGATGGAAGAGAACAACGGAGGGTTATTTCAGTCGAGCTACAAAAATGATATACTGCAGGGTAGTTATCCTTTTGATATTACGGTTGGGTCGGGCCGCAAAGGGCAAACGTATCTTTATTGGGCGGCGGGAAAATATTATCAGTTGCCTGTTTCGTATTTTATACCTGCACATAGCTGGGCCAATAGTCCGGGTTATCCTGCCACCCATCCCAAGTTCGACCGGACGATCCCCAGCACTTGTTTTGGCTGCCATAGTTCAATGGTAGGACTTAAAAGCATTCAGCAGGTAGGGGTACAGGCTATTGAGGAGTTCGAAGACAATAAACTGATCTATGGTATAGACTGTGAACGTTGTCATGGTCCGGCGGCTGAGCATGTGGCTTTTCATACGGAACATCCACAGGAAAAGCAGGGGATGCACATCACGAAAATTGTATCATTGGAAAACCAGCGTAAGCTGGATTTGTGTGCCATCTGTCATTCAGGACTGAAGACGCCGCAAAAGTCTGCTTTTGAGTTTAAGCCAGGAGATCAATTGACGGATTATTTCTATCCGGATTTCACGCGGGCCGGGAAAGCGGACGAGCTGGATGTACATGGCAACCAATACCAGTTGTTCACAGCCAGTGCCTGTTTCAGAAAAAGTACAGGGATGAATTGTTCATCCTGTCACAATACGCATACTACGGAAAGGAATAATTTGCCCGCGCTTTCGCAGAAGTGTATGAATTGTCATGCTGCAGCCGGTCATAATTTTTGTAAGCTCACTTCGCTGCCAGCCAGCACCTTGATTAAAAACTGTATTGACTGCCATATGCCCGCCCTTCCCTCCAGCAAGATCACTTTACTGGCCAATGGGCAAACAAGCCCTACACCGGATTCGATCCGCACGCACCTCATCAGGATCTATCCGGATGAAACGGCCAGGATCATGGCGCACTTCAAATAACAGCAGTCTTTAGACCAGGGTGAGCCGCCCTCCAAGGGCGACCCACCCAAAGGATCATGGCTCGGCTGAAGCAATAAGGCATGCTGCAATTGGTATAATGGGGGTTATTTTTCCCTGCTTCCATCTTTTGGTCACGTTTTCAAACCTCTGTTTGTCTGTATAGGTATTCATTGATATTCAAATCAAATTCATGAAATATCTATTTATCACAGTACTCATTTTATTTTCTATGACACAGACAATTGCACAAAAACGTCACAACCCGGCCGGGCTTTTTGATCCAAAACCTTATGCCTTTTCGCATGTAGCGGTTATTCCGGCAGGGAGTAAATTAATCTATGTAGCAGGCCAGGGAGGGGAAGAAGATACTACGGGCAAGCTAAGTGCTTCTTTCCGGACGCAGGTTCAGTTTGCACTAAAAAATATCCAAACGGCTTTACAATCGCAGGGGGCCACGATGAAATCGGTATTTAAAGTCACTACGCTTATTGTTGATCACAATGGAGAAAAATTAAAGATCCTGATTGAAGAATTTAAAAAGATGTGGCCTGATCAACAATTCCCCATTAATACGCTGATACCAGTTCCTGCGCTGGCGCTGGAAGGCATGCTGGTAGAAATAGAAGCAACGGCAGCCGTAAAAGAGTAGCTTATTATTTATACACTGTAAGGACTTCTTGTGTAAGGGTATCAAATATTAACAGGCCTTCGCGCTTAGCATCTAACTGGCCGATCAACTGCCCCTGGTCATTCCATACGGAAGATCGGCCGCCAGCTGTAAGGCCTTCGCATGAGCCCACACAGTTGACCATTAAAGCAGGCATGGCATATTTGGCGGCAGTCTGTGCCATTGTTGCAATGGCTTTTTCGACACCGGGAATGGTTTTAGCCACGCTAGCCAGATATATGTTGGCACCATTGTTATGTACATTTTCAGCATGATGAGGAACTGATAATTCATAACAGATAGCGAGCCCCATTTTAGTGTCACCTGCTGTCAAATACAATTGCTGATCGCCCGGTATGAAATAAGGCAATTCATCGGCATGTAAATATTGTTTGGCATAGGTTTGCCTGGGCTGGTGGGGTTGAAAGAGTATCATACCAATCTGTATGCCTTTCGCTGTTTCAATGGGCATGCCTGCTCCAATTGTTACCTGACTGACATTGCTGAAGTCCTGGAAAACATTGAAGCGACTATCCTCCTGTGTGGTGGCCAACTCATTGGCCAGTTCAGGTTCATAACCTGTAATGGAAAGCTCCGGGAATACGATTACTTCTACGCCATGCGTCGAGGCCATGTCAAGAAAATGATTGTGCGCTGTTAAATTGGCTGGTATATCACCTTTGTAGGACTGTATTTGCGCCAGTGCTATCTTCATTTAAACAATATAACAAATTTCTGGTAGTCACCCTGCTATTACGGCTGTCTAAATCATTTCCACGCTGCCTACAGGTTATTTGAACTTGAAGCGAACACCCAGGTTGAGGCCCAGACCACCGATATTGATGAATGATTTGAGGTCGTTGGCGGGCTTGTTGTTGTCTTTGTAATTTGTTTTGGTGCCCGAGGTGCCAGTGGGCGTATTGGAGTTTTGATCCAGTGTAGTTACATAGTCGGTACTGCGTTCAGCTACGCTGAGGTCGTTCAATCCTCTTTTTTGCTGGGGTGCTATTTCCTGCCCGGTGGAGGTGTTGATGATCTTGGTTAATTCATCGTAGGTAGTTACTTCCTTGCTTTTGCTTTTTACGGGTATATTCCTGTACTCGGTTTCCAGGAACAGGTCGAAATGATGCTTTATGGCATAGGTGACGCCAAAGGCTCCCTGGAAGCCGATGGTGGGATAGGGTTTTATTGCTTCCTCGCGGTGGATGGTCGTTTGGGCCACCACGACGGCGGGCTGTCCCTATACAGCGCTGGTTTTAGCGGCATCGGTTTCAATATACAGGCGGCCCCATAAGGGCACTGCAAATCCAAAGCGCATATAGGGATTCAACTTCTTATAACCTGGGCTTAAAACAATACTGGGTGCAAAATCCACAGCATTGACATGACCGTTTGATTCAATGCTACCCACTATATTATTGGTGCCCTGTATGGTAGTAATGCTGCGGGTCATGAGATTTTTGGCGCTGTGGAAATAGCAGAATGTAGCCTCTACAGAAAAGTATTTATTGATCACATAACCGGCAGTTAAGCCACCCCGTACACCTTCGCCATAAGAGCCGGTCAATACTTTTTGGCGCAGGGTGGTGGATGTACCGGTGCCTGGATTGAAAGCGATACTTTCGTCGTGCGGGGGATATGGGCCTACATTGGGAAACTGTCCGTTGGATACGCTGAAAAAGTATCCGCCAGCGGCTTTTATATAGAACTGGTTTCTTGTATGCTCCTGGGCATTAGCGCCCCTATAGATGATCAGGAACAGGGTGATGGCTGCAACACATTTGAGGTGGTTCATATAGAATACTTTTGGACATTTTTAATAAGGTAACGGTCAAGGAATACCAGCAACCTTATATAAAAATCGTTCCACCTGCCGACCTACTGAGGAAGGCTATCCAAATGCGATAAAAAGTACCCAAATGATGAGTTGTACGGTTAGCCCCATCAGGAAGGTAGCCGTGCTGTATACTTTGAGGGTAGCAGCGGTTTCGAGATTGGAAAAGCGACTGATGACCCAGAAGTAGGCATCATTGGCATGGCTTACCAGCATGCTGCCGGCGCCCATTGATAAGATGGCCAAAGTAATGGCAGTAGGCGATTGCAAACCCAGGCTGGCCAGTAAAGGTGTTACCAGGGAGGCAGCGGTAATAACGGCTACGGTAGATGAACCTTGTGCTGTTTTTAAGATGGCGGTGATGAGGAAAGGGAAAAATATACCAAGGGATAAACCACTTAGCAAATCACCCAGGTTTTTACCCATGCCGGTAGCCTGCAGCATTTCACCAAACATACCACCGGCTGCAATAATGGCCAGTATCATCCCGGCTTTCTCCACGCCACCGGTAAGCCAGTGGGACCATTCTTTTTTATCTTCTTTCCGGATGAGGGTAAAGGAAATCAATATGCCAATGGCCAATGCGATCACAGGTTCACCAATAAAGGAGATCATTTTCAGCAGGAACCCATGGGCAGTATTTTGTGGGGCAAACAGCAGCATGATTGATTTAGCAGCGATCAATGCAATGGGCAATATAACGGGCAGAAACGAACGGCCAGCGGGCGGCAATTGCCGGGGCTGGGGTTCGGTAGTCTCGGGTTCAATGTATTCATGGTTAATTTTTGATCCACGCCAAACGCTCCACAGGTAACCTACGAATGCGGCGGGGATGGCCAGACCGATACCCCAAAGCATAACCATGCCGAGGTTGCCACCGGATGTACCAACAGCGGCAGTAATGCCGGGATGTGGTGGTACCAGGCAATGAACAGCATACAAGGAGGTAGCCAATACGGCTGCCATGACGGGCATGCGGTAATGGGTTTTCTTAACCAGGGAGTGATTCAATCCGCTGAGGATGATGAAACCGCTATCGCAAAAAATAGGCAGGCCCACAATGAAACCAGTAATGGCTACAGCAGCGGGGGCATTCTTCTCTTTTACGATGCGTAAGATGGCATTGGCCATGCTGATGGTAGCGCCGGTCTTTTCGAGTATCACTCCCAGGGTGGTACCGAATATTATGAGCAGGCCGATCTTTTCCATGGTATGGCCAAAACCCGTTTTGAGTATGGCAGGAATATTTTCAAGCGGCAAACCACTGAGCAATCCTACTCCCAGGGCAGCCATCAGTAAAGCAAAGAAGGCATTTACTTTCTTATGGGCAGTGAGCCAAATAATAAAAGCAATGCTGGCTATCAGCAATAGTAAGAGGTAATAGGTGTTTGTCATCCTGCCTGGTTTATTGTATGAGGGCGATCATGATGTCCATTACATTGGTTTGTGTGGGTCCCGTTATCACCAGGCTACTGGTCAGTTCCAGAAAAGGATAGGCATCGTGGCTGTTGAGGTACGCTGCTATATCCAGGTTCTTTTGTGCAGCCAGGTTTATTGTTTCCTGATCCACCACGGCACCGGTAGCATCGGTGGGGCCATCGGTACCATCGGTACCACCACTAAGGATGGTGATATGGCCAGCCCTATTTTTATCGTGCAGCTTGCTCAACTCCTGTAATGCCGTCAAGGCAAAATGCTGGTTCCTTCCTCCCTTGCCCCTGCCGGTGACCTGCACAGTGGTTTCACCACCTTGTATCAGGCAAGCGGGCTTTGGGCCTTTGTATTGAATGGCTGCCTCTACCAGCTTCCTCGCCTCTGCTGCTGCATCACCGGTTATTAAGGCAGGAATGATATGCGTGTGGTATCGCAGGGCCATGGCTTTTTTGGCTGCAGCTTCTACAGCTATACGGTTACTGCCGATGATGGCATTGGTGGTACGCCTGAAAAGCGGATCCCCGGGCTTGGGCGTGTCCCCTATCCTACCCTTTCTCCCTCCTTCAATATGCTGCTGAATACTTTGGGGTAATTGCTGTACCAGGTTGTATTTGGATAAAATGGCATGGGCATCCTGGAAAGAAGAAGCATCTGGCACGGTAGGGCCACTGGCTATAACGCCCAGGTCATCGCCCGGCACATCGCTAATGATCAAAGAGAATACCCTGGCGCCCCGGCAATGACGAATCAGTTGCCCGCCTTTAATGGCCGACAGGTGTTTGCGAACGGTATTGATCTCGTGGATGGCAGCGCCGGACCTTATCAACAGATCGAAGGTTGTTTGCACTTCGAACAGTTTGGCGCCAGCCGGTACATCGCACCACAAGGCAGATGCGCCACCACTTATGAGGCAGATCACGATATCTTTCTCTGTTACTTTTTCCAATAATGCCAGGGTTTCAGCCACTGCGGCTACGCCTTTTTCATCGGGTACGGGATGGGCCGCCTCGATGATCTTTATCTTTTGAGTGGGAAGGGCGTGGCCATATTTGGTAGTGACCAGTCCATCGCTGATGAGGTCGCCCAAAATCTTCTCCGTTTCAGTGGCCATAGCGGCAGCGGCTTTTCCTGCGCCTATGACATACAGATGATCGAATGCCTCTTTGGGAATTGTCTGGCCACAAATGGTGAGTGTTCCCTGGTTGATGGCCAGGTGCTCCTGTAGTAACTGAACAGGTTGTACTGCAGTGATGGCGGATTTAAAGACCTGAATGGCGCTTTCTCTTTCTGTCATGACATTAATGGGTACAATATAGATATTTCAAATCGTTATGAACGACATTTTAATCTGGCAACCAAGGCAATTGGTTCCCTGATCGCAATATCCATAAAGATATTAATGCGCCGGTGAAGAAATAAGAATTGGAGGAGTTAATCAGCAGCTACTCTAAGGCATTGGTGGGTAAAGCCTGTAAACCGTTTTCATGTTGAGATAACCGGGTGGCAACGCCTTCTTTCAGGTAATACACGCGGTTGGCTATTCGTGTTAATGCGTCTTTGTGTGAAATGATGAGCAGGGCAGCTTTTTTACTAATATGTTTTAAAAGATCTATAACAAACTGTTCGGTATTGGCATCCATGGCAGCAGTAGGTTCATCCAGTAAAACCAGTTTGGGTGATGAATACAGGCAGCGGGCCAGGGCCAGCAATTGTTTCTGTCCGCCCGATAAAGCAACTCCTCCCTCACCCAATATGGTATTGTATCCTTGTGGGTAGGATTGAAAGAAAGGGGCAAAACCATAATCCTGGCAAAATTGTTCCACTTGTTCAATAGCCTGTTCGTTGGTATCCAAACAGATATTCGCCAGTACAGTTCCACTGAACATAACTATATCCTGTGGCACTACACCAATGAGTTTTCGCCATACCACTGTATCAATATTTTCCAACCGGTATTGGTTATTCAACACTATTTTCCCCTCCTCATAGGTATAGAACTTCTGCAACACCTGGAGTAAAGTACTTTTCCCCTGGCCACTTTCGCCGGTTAAGGCAATGATCTCACCTCTTTTTATTTCTATGGATATATCCTTCAATAATAATTTTTTTCCTGGAAACCGGAATGCCATCTTCTCAATGGTCAGTTTTTCAAAATGCAGTGGAACCGGCAGGGGCTTTTTATCGACACCGTCTACTTTATATTCCGGCTCTGTTGTAGTAAATTCATACATCCTGTCCATGGCCACCCGGGCTTCCTGTACCTGTAAATTGGTCAAAGCCACATTTACAGCTGTTTGCATCAGTAATCCCGACAGTTGCAGAATCGCCACCAGTCCGCCTATTTTGAGGGAACCGTTCAATACTTCTATAGCACTCCAGGCTGTAACGGCCAGCAGGAACAACATAGTAGTGATTTCCAATACAGCATTGAAACGGATCCTGGTCTTTCCCAACTGCCATATAGCGTCCTGGAAAACAGAAAAGATCATACGTGCTGCGCTGACGAACAGTTTTTCCTTGTTCATCACTTTGATGGTGTGAATACCCCGTAAACTATCCACATAATTGCTTTCATTTTGAGCATGGGCTATCATGACTGCCCGTTGCTGGGCTATGATATCCCGTTCAAAATATTTTACCACTCCATATATTGTGGGAACTATCGCCAGGCAAAAAAGACCAATAGGCCATGAAAAAATAAACAGTAAGATCAACGATGCCAATAGCATCAAAAACTGGATGGCCATTTCACCCAATATATAGCTAATGGCCTGCTGAATGCGTATCGTATCATTGAGCCTGGCAATGAGGTCGCCGGTTTTCCGGTTATCAAAAAAAGGCTTTCCCAGATGCAGGATAGACTGGTAAAACCCACCTGTTAGCCGCATATTGAAATGATACGCCTGCCGCATCAACAAGGATTGACGCAACCAGGAAAAAACACTTTTCAATATCAGCAACAGGCCCAGTACCAGTAGTCCTACAAAAAGCTTGTCAAAATCCCTGGAAGGCAGGATCGTATCGACCAGTTTTTGTGAGAAAATGGCTGTTGAGAGACCAAGTGCTGCAGCTACTGTGCCCAGGCCGATAGCGATGTACAGTAAGTTTACATCTTTTCTTATCGTTTGCCAAAGCCAGTGTATTTTCTTGGTGTTTTCTTGTTGCCATTGGGCTAATTTTTCACAAGGCTCCAATAGCAGGAGCATTTTAGATTGCCATATTTTCTCCAGGGTTGCTTTATCAAGGTATATCAATCCTTTTGCCGGATCACCAATCAAAAAACGATCGGTCCTTTTACCAGGATAATACACTACATAATGCAGCGCTTTATCGTTGGTAACTACATGCAATATACAGGGATGTTCTACCTGCTGCAGGGTGGCAATATTATCGGCCTGCACACCACGGGCATTAAAGCCTACCTGATTAGCTGCCTGGAATAATCCCAATAATGTTGTGCCCTGCAAACCTGTGCCGCTCCATTCACGTAGCTTTTCAAGGGATATATTTGCCTGATAATAACCCAGGATATTACGCAGGCATACCACTCCACAATCATACTGATCCTGCTGCAGTAGAAATGTTTTTTGAAGTCTTTTTAGAGATGGCATGCTCCTGTTATTGAAGGTTTTTAATAATAAACTCCATGGTTGTTGGCCCGACAAACTTATTGATCAAGCGTTGCTGTGCGTCATAGAGGAGGTAGGAGGGTATATTATCGAGACCCAATATGGTATGTGTTTGCCCATCCTTGTCAAGCAATAGCATAATATTTGGCATTTGATCAATCTTATAGCGGGCTGCGAATAATGCTACATCCTGTTTTGTATCGCGGGAAACCATTACAATGAATGAATGTTTCAGCTTATCGCGATACTGGAACAATTCTTCGGCGGTATGTCGACATAGGTCACATCCGGGCGAAAAATAGATGATGAGTAAAGGATTGTCCTTTTTCAGATCAGCCAGATTAAATGGGGTATCCTGAATGGTAGTAAAACCGGCTGCGGGCAACTGCGCTATCTTTAAAGCGATTTGAGAATTATTTCTTTCTTTGGAGATTATTCCAACTGATAGTAATATCATTCCTATCGCTACAACTGATACGGGCAGCCATCGTATATATTTTTTCATAACTACAGCAATTAGGTAGTGAGATAGGTATTTAGGAAAACTACGCATAACATCCAGCAGAGTAATCCCAGGCCATAACTGGCCAACACAAGTCCTATCATCTTACCCATCGGTTGTTTCAAAAAGAAACGCAACCCGGCCGCCAGGAGCAGGCAGTACAGCAGTTCAAAGAGGTTAAGGACTTGTAGGGGATATTGCAGGAATTGCGGAACAGTGGCAGCATTCAGCAAGCTGAATACAGACAAAGGAGCAAAAGACTGTAGCTCGTTAAATGTATTAACATCGTAAAAAAAAGACAATAAAAACAACCGCAACAAGGTATATACTACAGAAGCTGTTTCTGCAAATAGGGCAATTTTGAAAACGGTTCTGAAAGAGAGTGCATACGAAGTAAATTGCAGACCGGTATATATACAAAAGCTGACGAGTGTTATTTTAAGCAGTAGACCGGCAGGCACCATCAGGTAGCTGAGTATGCGGATACGCTGTTGGGTATGGATGAGGGATGCTATTTTATCTGCTGTAAGCCGGTCGGCCAATGAATTATAATAAACCTGGTCGGTTAAAATATTAGCCTGTATGTAATAAGTTGAAAAGAGAGAGAGCAGACAGATGCAGGCAAAAAGCAACCAGCTATTGGTAGCATAGATGCTTTGGCTGGTATAAGCTGGGGATTGTTTTCCTGGCGCAATCGAATCCATATAGAGGGGAATTGATGAATGAGCTATTCTTTCAGACAAAAGGCAGGATGATAATTGCAATCGAAACTATCATCCTGTCTATTGTTAGCTATCATCCGTTTTACAAACGGTAAAAGGGCCTTTATTACAAACGTATTCCTACGCCAAGCCCTAAACCCAGCAGGCCGCAGCCGCCTAAAGTCAATCCCAAGAGAACGGAAATGTTGATTCCTCCACAGGAGTTACAACCACCGGTACCACCTTGAATGTTCTCCATAGTAGCAAGATCTAACGTTTTCATAACTGAATTTTTACAGGTGCATCACAATAGCGTGATGTGTTGTAAAATTGTTTTGAATGGTATGCATATCCAAATGCCCCTGATGGTAATTTATTCGTTTTATAACTAATCTATTCGTTTGGGTTAAAACCTGTCCGTTGTAGTCAAAACTGATCTTTTAGGCTTACTTTTTCAGGGAAATGCACCAGCGAAGAATTTTAATAATCATCTATTAATGATTGATTATTATATAATTGAACCTCCTTAAGAGAAGATATTCTAAAAAAATATAAAATATAAAAAACTAAGTTTTTCTTTTTTACGTTAATTTTAATCCACCTATTCTTTTTAGTCTTCTGATCTACCTATCCTCTTTTGAGTTCTAATCCAACTATCCTCTTTAGTATTTTCATCCACATATCCTCTTTAGACTCACCTCTTATACCACATGAAGCTCTTAGATGGTTCTTACCCTATAAACTACCTTTGTACCAGGTCTGTTTAACTGGTACGGGGAACTGATGTAATACCTTTAATCATCAAAAGAGCCCACCTTATGACCGGACAAAAACTCAGGTTTTTCCGGGAGTTCCGCAATTATTCACAGGAATATATTGCGGAAAAATTGGGGATTACTCAAACCTCCTACTCCCGTATTGAAACCAACCGAACAAAAATTTCAGCCGAACGATTGGGTCAACTTGCAGCTATTCTAAAAGTACCTACAACTGACTTGCTGTCGGACAATGAGCCTGTGATTCAATGTAACGATTCCTCATTTCATCACCTGGTGTTGACACAGAAAGACGAGTGGAATGAATTGCTGGACAATATGCGACAGCATTATGAGCAGCTTATCAGCAGTAAGGATGAAAGAATATCTTTTCTTGAGAATGAGGTCAATAACCTTCACGATGAAAGGAGCAGAATGATCTGGTTAATTGAAAAAATTACCATCAACCGCGCTACAGGGTAACCGCTTACTCCTTCAATTGACCAGCGGGACTTATGGGTTCTTCGGAAGTATATCTTCTATCTGGTCAAACTTCAGGTTACTCCATCCTTCTCCTTTTCCAGCTTCTTTTAAGCGGCCGATCCACAGGAAGGTATCGCCATTGAACCAGCGGGTTCGTTGAAAAGAGCGTTCTACAATAATACCCGCACGTGGCACTTCTTCTTCGTTCACATAATAGGGGGCTGCTTTTTCTTTGAGCATTACACCCAGTGCACCTTTGGCGCCGGGCATGGCAGCTCTTTGTAACCTTATCTCGGTATCGCTGCCCTCCATATGTACAGGAATAAAAGGTATCCAGTTGTCGGGCACGGTAGTACCCAATACATAGCGTATGGGCGCATTGGCCACAGGTACAAAGGGAGCAGGTTGTGATTCTTTTAAAGCCATTTCATTGCCACTTACGCCTTTGCCTGCCTGTGAGGGAACGGTGTTTTCAACAGCCCATACCATATTGGCCATTTCATCGCGCAGAAAATTCACTTGCTCCAATGGATCGCCTTCCAGGGCCTTGGTAATGGAAGGTGTCAGGTAATAAAGATTGGAATTGGAATCCTTATTGGCGGTATTGGTATGCTGGAACATGGCCCATTTGTGCCAATTGGTTTGGGCGCCACGACCTGCCGGCCTGATGAGGATGTGCTGTCCAAACACATCGGTAATGGTCATACCTTTTATTTCACACAAGGTATTTACATCGAGGGTATAGGGCAACATGAACCAGTCATTGGAATAGATCAATCCAAATTCTGCCAGCAATAGGTGCATGGCACCCGTGGGGGTAGTATCGATCTTTCCGAAATCGGTTTGGTTCTCTTCCATGGTCCAGAACCTTGGATTGGGCATGCCTTTAAAAGCAATGGGGGCAGGTATAAAGGAAACGAAATTCTCTTTTGCATCATGACCAGCAGGCTCGGGATCTATTGGCAAAGCGCGGCTGGGATTGAGATCAAAGGAATACCAGTCCAGGTGACCTTCGGCATATTGATCGGCAGTAAGTACTTTTTGTTGTTGCTGTTGACTGGCACCTGCTACAGCAAACTGGTATTCGAGTTGTTGAGGCAACCAGGCGGAGCCAATAGCCGGATCGGGTTGACTATAATTTCTTTGATGCCATTGCTGAAACAGCAGAACGATGTCTTTAAATATTGTTTGATCGCCATTCGGAATGGCATTGTCGTTCATCCATTTTTCAAAGCGGGTTTGAGGCCCATCCATTGTAACGGTATCGGTATGCAATAAAAACCCATCAGGCACCAGGCCTTTTGAGGCAGCCAATAGCTGAATGCCTTCGGCATCATTCCTGTCGATGACATAATTCAATTGGTACTTCGTGATCAGATCAGGTATCCAGGCGTCAAGTACTTTTTGTTTTACAAGGCGAATAAAATAACGGCCCATCTGCACAGCGAAGAACAGGTTGGCGGTTAGTTTTTCTCTTTCCACTTTTGTTTCGAGGGGGGTGGCTTCATCATACGCAAAAACGGTATTGGCGGGAAACCCTACCCTGTCCATGGTAGTATGTTCGCCCAGTATTTGTGCAGTGACAGGTGTGGCAGCGTCTTCACCCTGGAACTCACCAAACTGCCATTGGCGGGTAAGCATCCACAAGGCATCACGTACTTCGGCTTTCAGGCTCCGGTCGAAATTGGCGGTACGGGGTGTGGGCTCCAGCCTGTTGTAGGCAGTTATTGAAGGAATGCGGTATTCCTGCAATAATAGCATGGCTGGTTGAAATACAACTTCTGGCATAATCTATTTTTTAGGTCGGTATCAATTGTTGGTGGCGGTCATTACAGACAGTATGGGTATGGACTGTGCAAAGAATACCAGGTTAAGGCGGTAATCCAGTGACACATCCAGGTCATACTCATTGAAGCTGGCCAATAAGGCCGGCAACAATACACCCAGTTCCGGTTTATTTACTTTATCAAGTAATTGTGGTTCTACTGCTCTGAGTTTGGCCCGTTTGAGGGTGTCATTCAAAATACCTACCAGCTTATCCCAATCCCATGAACCAGTTTCGCGGGGTGTTACGGCCAGCAACAGGGCCTGGGGAGGTGCAGCATTGGGTTGGTTGTAATTGAAACTAATGCCGGTTACTTCCTGTTTGGTTGGTATTTCTTCTGTCCAGTCGTCAATCAATATGCCAGCCTGTTTACTTCCGGGCAGGAAGGCAGCCTTGCCTTGTATGCATACAGACAAAGTATCATGGGCAATATTGAATGGCTGGGTAGGATCATCGGGATCCTTATCAGGAAATGCTACGGCCAGCCAGGAATCTTTGGCCCGGTAAGGCAATTGAACAGGATCCAAGGTCAGTGGGGTTGTTGCATCAAACATTTCTTGCAGGGTACGGATATAATCCCAACGGGCCAGTTTGGGTCTTACATGGGCAGCGTTCTGCATCCATTCATCGGCCACAAAAACCATCTTCAATGTATCGGTAGCATGTTTAAAGAGTTGGGTTCTGTCGGTATTGGACTGCTGTATATCGGCTTCATTGTTGAAGGCAAAAAGTGGCAGTATATTAAATACTTCAGACAATACGGTCTTACCTGCTTCTATCAGTTTATCAATCTTTCCTTCCAGCATGGTCAGTGGTGCAGCTGCGGCCAATAAGGCTGTGGTTTGTGTATCGGCCAGGGTCATCCTCCGGCTTACGCTTTTTGCCTGATCGAGCAGGATGGTTTTGGTAGCATCGTCCAGGGCAGCACTTACTTGTGGAAAAGAATCGGGCAATCCATAAACTGCTATGCGCATCAATACACTTTGGAGTTGGGCGGCTTCTGTATTGCCCAGGGTAAATACCACATCGCTGAAGGACAGCTTTTTTTCAATCAGGGCTGTCACGGCATCTTTGAGATCATTGAATACGGTCACCACGCCGTTCTCATCTTCTACCTGGGTTTGTACCGGTGTATTATTCAGTTCGGTTAGTAATAATTGATAAGCCTGGTGAATGGGTGTAATACGGTTGAGTAATTGCACGGCATCATATCCTTTCGGGTTGTTCTTATCGGCCAGGCTTGTTTTGGAATGGGGCTCATAGTCCTGTGCATGAAGGGGTCTTGAATCGGCAATCAATGATTTGAGGTGTCTTAATAAGGGAAGCAGTTTACCCAGTGGCTTTTTGCCCGGCATATTATCGGGTTTCAGGAATTCTATCTTAACTGGGATGGCATCATCGAGGGCATTGAGTTGCCGGTAATAAAAAGCGATCCTGCTTTCCAGTTCGGAGGTAGAGGTCTTACTTTCTTTATTGTTCTGTGTTTCGCCGGTATTCAGTTCATTGCCGGTGATGTATACAATATCAATGGGCTGCAGTTGCAGTTTATCGATGGTAATATCATCGGAGGCTATTTCATTACCCAGGGCATCCAGGTGGGCCACATGGAAGATCAGGTCTTCGGCTGGTCCGATAATCCCTTTGAGCCATTGGTTGATGCCGGGTTCCATTTTGGCGCGCGGTGTCATGGGGATGGGTGTCCATGGATTGTTGCCGGGATCATTGGGGTCCAGGTTATCAAAGTGAATGGTAACGCGGTTGGTAAATGTAAACTGGTGACCACGGGAAGTATTGATGATGTCGATATCGGGTGGTATCTGGGCGTCTTTCAAAGCATTGACGAGGGCGGCAGCGCGTTCATAATTACCCTGTACCACCTGGTACATACTTTCGCTGAGCAGGAGATCTTTTACGGCATCGAGGGTATCGGCCAGTCTGTCTTTTTCCTGTATGATGGCGAGGCGTTCGGTGGGGCTGGCGCCTACCACAGCACCTGTGGCGCCAAAGGGGAATACAGCGGTTACTTCGGCCAGCTTAACGCCATTCACGACATTATTGGCCGGAATGGCTTCGGTGGTTTCGTTGGTGCCCTGCTGGCGCACACGGTGTTGGTTGAATGGATAGGCGTCCCTGAAGTTATAGATGTACAGGTTTAGCTTCATCAAACTGTTGTTGGCAGAGGCGCGGTCGTGCAAGCCTCTTTCAAACTGGTATCCCAGCAAGGCTTCCAGGGCCTGGCCATTGCGGATGCCCTGTAGGATAAACAATGCCCGCCGTACACGTTCGGAAGATAGGTTCACAGCCATGGTATCGGGACTGGCTGGTGTAGCATGGCTCATATACCCACTGCGCAGCACAGCCGCAGCTGAAGCCTGGTTCAAGGAGGGTGCATGTACAAACCCACCATTGTCGATGTATTCAAAGAGGGGTGCATTGTTTTTGGGAACCAGTTTTGCCGGCACAGTATCTGTAACCACTTGCCTCCGCGAAGCAGGTTTTACATTTTCCAGCCATCCAAAGGAGGCCAGGTAGATACCTGTTTTTCTTTCCTCTGTACCCTGATCATCATCATGGTGTTCACCGCCATGTTCCAGGTCGCCTGGTCCACCTCCTTCAGGGGCGTCACCACCTGCAGGTCCGTGAGCAGGAGCCCCATGGGTATGGGGTGTACCATCATGTTTATGTTCAGGTGACACATGGGATATTTCCGGATTTAGTTGCCGGTGCTTGCGCAGCCGGGTATTGAACAGGGCTGTTTGCCAGGCATCAAGGCGATAGGTGCAGGAATCGAGGTGTTCAGTAAAACAACGTTCCAATCGGGCGGTGGGTATATCCGACAGGTAATCCAATGATTCCTTGATCTTATTGAGGAAGGCTGCTTCATCTTCCCGCTTGCCTGTTGACAGCAGGTATTCAGATATCAGTTTATTTTTTTGCCAGTGGTTGGGGTCGGCTACGGATACTTTGGCCTTCATTACTTCCCATTTGGTGAGGTCGCCCTGTGGCCGGATATTGTGAAAATTGACTGGCTTGATGGTTTGGTTCAGTCGTATATCTTTCTTTCTGAACCAACGCAGGGTGGCATCATGTATTTGTAGTACCAATGCCCTTCTTAACTGCATGTACAGCAAGGCGGAAGGAGCTTTAATGCCGGCACCAAAATCCTGCTTTTCAAGGGCAGCAATGGTATTGGCTTCTTTTAACCAATTGAGGTAATTCTTTTTCTCTGCTTCGTTGTAATAGTGGATGCCATCTTTTTCGGATAGGGGTACATTGTCGACCAGGTTAGCCGCATCCAACAGTGTTTGGTAATGTTGGAATATGAGGCGGAATTGTTGGGGCACCTGCAATACGCCTTTATCATCCATCATGGAGTTGCCCCAGGTATTGAACAGGGTCAGCAGGTCATTTTTACTGTCGAAGGTTTTGGAAATATCGGCCGCATATTTTCCGTTGTATTGAAAATCGTCGAGGTTCTTCAGGTAATCGGTACTGTATCCTACGCGTTGGTAAAAGGAAGCAGAACCGGATTGTAAACCCAGGATATCCATCAGCACCTTTGAGGGGTCTTCACCAGGCTTCCCTACGTACATCAACTGTGAGAGGATTGATTCATACAGGGATTGGTAATGAGATAATAAAGTATATAGTTTGTTGAGAAACGGTGTTCCCAAAAATTCTTCTCTTTTTTGCCATTGCCAGTTGGAGAAATCGCTGGTCAATAAAACACCATAAGGTTGGTTGCCCACGCGCAAGGCAGGAAGGGGGCCGCGACCGGTAACATACTGTACAAAGAAATCACGCAGTTTGTCCTGATCTTCTTCGGCCAGGGCCGGGCTCAACATGGAGCCAAAATAAAAGCCCAGGGTGGAAGGATACAGGGCGGCATTCATGGCCACGGCTTCGGTATAATCGGTGGTATCGCAGTTGTGTATATGCTCCAGTGGCACATAATCAATACCCAGCGCATCGGCCAGGTTCTTACCATCGCAATCGCAATCATCGCCCGGGAAGCACATGGGCTCCTGTGTTTCTACAAAATAACTGATCTCATTAAAGGGATCATTCTTCGTGTAGCCCGATCCATCGGCTTCAGTATTGTTGGTAGGGGCGCCTTGCTTAATGAGGCTAAACCCTTTGGGTGAATAGTGGTGGTTATTGATCAGTTCTTCCAACTGGGCCTTGCTTTTATTTTCGTCGGTGGATAGGTTAAGACCCAGTACCAATATCTTATCAAAGCCATTGACGGCCTGTGTGGCATTGAGGGGAATTTTAAAACCCATGCCATATTGTACGGCTTTATCAAAGTTGGAGGTCCAGTCGAAGGCCTCGCCAAATACCAGTTTCTCCTCTTTGGTAAGAAAGGCATCTTCTACCTCCATCGGATCGGGACCTACAAAAAGTTCATCTGGGATAGGATTGCCTACGATCTCTTTTTTTGTATTGCCTTCATACAGCATCACCACAAACCTATCGGGCAATACCCGGGTACGGGGAGCCCTGCTCCAGGCGGCTGTTTTGGTAAGGTCATGTTCAGGAAAATGCAATTCACTTACATCATTCAGCTCATCAAGGTGGTGCCAGTTGGGGGGCTGTGTTTGGCTGGCCACCCAGGCACTGCGCTGGGGTCCAAACAAGGTAACCATATTACCCCAGGCCGTTTTTTTAAGGTCTTCCTTTTCTGCACCGCCATTCTTTTCGGCATCAAAGAGGGCTGTCCAGTATTTAACGCCTTCTGTCACTTCTTCACCGGTTAATGTTTCTTCATGGGTATGAACGGCAATATCATCGGGATAAATGCGTAACCATAGCTCGGTGTGTTCACGGGTAGCGATAAACCTTGTTTCGATGCGCACAGGCATCATCAAAAAAGGAATGTTGTCGTCGAAGTGGGTAAGCAGTTCGCGCGGATGCGGATCAACGTAAATGCCTCCAATCGTATTTTGGAGAACAAGGCGGTTATCGATCAGGTCATTTCTTCCTTTATTGGCTTTGGCAATCAGTTCTTTTCTTTTTGCTTCCAGGTCACCGGTATTGGTAACAGGAGATTGTAAAGCGGCGCCCAGGTTTTCTTCGGCCTGCGATAAACGGCCTTGCAGGTCTTTTCTTTTTTCGTTCAATTGTTCCCGGCGGGCATTTACTTCCTGCTGCTGTTGTTGCAGGCGGGCAGCTTTTGCTTCTGCCGCTGTTAATTCTTTTTCCAGTTCAGCCAGCAATTGTTGCAGGGTCTTTAACTGGGCTTCCAGTTCTTTGATCTTTTTCGGATCGGGATTTTGGGAATGGCGTTCCTGGTCCAGCAATGCATTTACCTGTGCTATTTGATCTTTAGCGGTAGCTATTTTCTTTTTCAGGAAATCAATGCGGTTCCGGGTATCGTTTACAGCGGTCTGAAAATCATCGAGGGCATTCATCTCCGTATTCAACTGTTGCAGATCCTGTTGCAATTGTGCAATCAATGCTTTCAAGGCTGCTATGGCCTGGGCATCGGCAGGCAAACGGGTATCACCCCGGGTAGCCTGTTGCAGCGCTTTTTCAGTCTTCAGCAATTCGGTCTTATCGGCATACAATTGCTCGTCCAGTTGGCGCACTTTCGTCCGTTGTTCTTCAATAGCCGCTATTTGTTCTTTCCAGCTTTGCATAATAGGTGTTTAACACATGGTTGATCAGGCAGGCAGGGTATCCAGCATTTCTTTGGCGTGTACGGCCACCATACTGGGTTTTTGAAACAATACAAAAGCCATATTGGCCGAATCGGATCCCCACCTGAAATCATCGGATGGGTGTATATTGGGTCTTACGCCTGCTTTAATAAATTTTACATTATCGGGTAGGTTGGTCCAGGCCAGGTCATCCCACGACAAGCCATCGCTTCCCTGGTTGAAGCTGATATCCATACCAAACCTTGGTTCGCCCGGCAACTCCTGGATAATGAAAAACCAACCGAGGTGATCGGTAAATGGTGGCGTAAGATCAATGCCACGGGCCTGCTTAATGGTCAGATCAAATCCAAAGAATTTGATATCGGGGGGTAACTCGGCTTTGTACAGCGGGAATTTCACCTGTTGTTCAAATTCCTGGGTGGTGAGGTCAAGGTCTATTTCTGGCTCTTCTTCTGATTTGCCGGCAATGGCCTTTTGTGCAAAGATTAGGGTATTGGGATATCGTTTTAATAAATCGCCGCGTATCACCAATACGGTTTGTTCTGCATCACCCTGGGCATCGCGGTTGTTATGACGCCCCAGGTCGCTACTGATGGGCCAGGTATGAATAGGTTTAATATCCTTGTAATCTTCGGTCAATTGGGCTTCGGTCTTATTCTCTTTCGGTTTTATAATACCCTTCACATCCCAGAACTGGCGGAAGTAGCTGCCACGTTCATCGGTAGGATATTCGCGCCACAACAATTCTCTTCCCATTTCATGGTTGAGGCCCACCATGTAGGACTCAATGAATTTTTGATTGGTCTTTAATAAGGAGATGGTATTGTTGGGTATCAGCTTCAGGTTGGGCAGCAACAATTCGCCGGATATATCGGACAGGGGTTTGTACATGGGCTCTTCAAAATCGGGATAAGCCATGGCCGGGAAAATAGTCTCGGGGCGATCTATTTTTATATAAGCCGGAAACTGTACCAATGATGACAACCGGAACGGAAAGGAAGTATGCGGGTGAATGGCTGTACTTACTTTTCTATAAGCATTGTCGATGTTCAAGGGAAACACTTCGCGCACAGGTTGCACTACAGCCAGGCGTTTGGTAAATCCTGTCAATGCCATCCGGAAGTTCCTTGCTTCTATGCTATCGGTATTGGTACCAGTGGTAGTGGCTCCAGGATTGGTTGTTTCATCGCTAAGGGTCAAGGTAAAGTTAGGCCGTACGGGTATTTGTGCAATGGCTTCTACCTGCTTTTGTGGATCGGTCAAGGCTTCGGCGGCCACTACATCTGCTTTCAGTTTGCTCAGGAAGGGATATGCCACTGCAGCCAATACGGCCAATATACCCAATACCAGGAAGGCGCCGGTTATGAAGGCCAACAATACGAGCAGCAGTAAAAGAATGAGTAGTATGATCTCAAAATTCTTCAAAAGCCATAGTAGCCAGGCGGGCAGTTTATAAGGAAATACCTGGCTGGCAATGCCGGCTGTATTGGGCATTCCTGCGGGGGTAGTTTTAGGTGGCGCAGCTGTAACGGTTCCATCATTCAATTGATTCACCAGGGTTGGATAATTGAATGGGGTATTAGCACCCAGGCGTTTCGCCAATTTACCCTGGGGGCGAACCAGGCGCCTGAAGGCCCCTGAGAATACGGCCAGGGGTAAACGGCTTTCCTGTATTTGCTGGTGGATGGTAGTGGGACTGCCCATAATGCGTGGCAATAAGGGCTTGCTGATGGCCAGCAAGGTATTGGTGGGCAGTTTGCTGAAACTCTTTACGGTGTACTGTAGCGATACTTTCATGAAAAACAGCGTGGCCCGTATTCGCTTGTTGGCTTCTATAATCTTCAATACCTGCTCCCAGGCCTTGCGCATGTATTTTTCCTGGTGCTTTTGGATGATGCGGGTACCAAATCCAGCGGGAACCCTGGTACGTGGATCTTTGTTGAGGTCGTGCAGCCAGGTCGTTTTATTGATATCGAGGAGTACAACTTCATTGGCAGATTTCTTAGCATGTTTGCCACCATACAACGGTACGGATATAATGGGATCGCCTGAATCGTCTTTACCAATAATGGTAGCAGGCAGGTTGACGATCTCCTGCAGTTGTTGTTGAAAATCTTTGGCCGTAGGTGGATTGGGAAATACGGTGGATACGGTAGTAGGCGATTTCAGGGCGCCTTCCAATCCAATAATGGGTGGTTGGGTACCGCTTATTTCCAATGCCGGGTTATCGGCCCGCACAAATCCGGGACGGGAACAATCCATATCCCGGATGCCCACCTTGGGATCCATGGGCCTTGGTTGTAATAGTTTAACCAGTGATTCAAAATCGGCATTGGTACCGGTGCGGAAGAACCATTCATAATAAACGGGCATTTCGCCGCGGGCGCCATTGTTATCCCAGGAGGCTTGTTGTGCATTCACACCGGCAGTAGGCTGCTCAAGGCCGGCCAGCCGGCCTGTTTCAAATGCAGGGATCAAAAAAGCATGGTAGGCTGTGTTGGGTTCCAGCTTACGCGGGCTCATGATCCTGGAATAAACCTGATCGGGATCGTCGGTGGTAATTTTATTTAATGAAAGCAGGAACTTCTCATAATCTGATAATTCATTGTCCGGTATATCGGCATTGCTGTGCATGTGGCCCCATAACCAGGTTTCGTTGACGGGTGGGAAAGCTTCTTTTTTCTTGACGGTGATGGAAGGTACCGGTATTTTTCGCTTGGTCCGGTCGAACTCATCTTCTTTCAATACCAATACAAATATCCAGGGGCGCAGTTTAGAACCTTGTGGTGAAGCCGGGGTATACCGCCAGGCGAAGTCTTCATCATAGAACTCTATAAAGGAAAGGTAGTTGGGCTCAAAGTCGGTGATCCAGTTAAGCGGCTCTACCCGCACGATCATATTGTGGTTGATACCGGTAATATCACCGGGGCCAATCAGTGCAAAGTTTTTGGCCATGCCGGCTCCATTCAGCGATACGGCTACCGGCACTTCGGCCCTTTCAACGGTAGTACCACTACCGGTACCCAGGTCGTCGCCTTCAATGATATTGCCGGCAATGCCCTTACGTGCCCATGAGTGAAACTGGTATCTTGCGATTTCAACGCTCATACGCTTAGTTTGGGTTTAATTCATAATGTGATACTACCTGCACTTCCTCTTTCAGCGCCGGATTATCCTTCACCAGCTTATTGTACAGTTGAACGGCTTCGGTATAGCTACCGGCTACCATGTCTTTATTGTATAGTTTCATATCGTTCTTCCCGGCCACAGCAAATTGTTCGGTTTTCATACTCACCGCTTCCGGTGCATTGGAAGAAAGTTTATTGGTGGCGTTGGACAAAGTAGACTTTGCCACTGCACCGCCTTTTGTATTGGCCTTGAAGAGGCTCTTGGCATATTTGTAAATACCGGCAAACAGTAATCGTTTCTTTCTTAAATAGGTCAGTTCATAATCCACGCTTTTGCTCACTGCCACGGGAGTTTGCACCGCCGACGAACCGGTGATCTTAAAACCACTCTTCATGTTTTCAAAGGAAGGACGGGCCAGCTTCTCATTGTCCTTCAACTCAATAAAATTGGCGGGGGCAAATTGTTCTTTTACCACATCTGTTTTAAGGCTTGGATCGGTGGTTTTTATTTCGAAGCGTTTGGCATCCTTGGGGAGTTTGTTGCCAAACTTATTGATGTCCAGTTCAAGGGGCACCAGCCTTTCGCTGAAGGTAAGTACGCCAAAAGGATGGATGACCAGTTTATCGCCGGTATCCTTGATCTCCTTGATGGTTACATGGAGGTTATTGTTATCGGGTATATCGGCTTTCCAGTTACGGTTGTCATTGACCTCTTTGGTAAGCAATTCGATGATATCGACTTTTTCTTTACCGGTATCATCGGGATCATCGCCCCAGGTTTCGTGGAAGCTGACGGTAATATCAAAGAAGAGAATGGTAAAGCTGGCTTCGCCTTTCACATCCCATGGTCTGGGGCCCGACAGTTCGCCGGAAAGGCGGATGCCCATAATGACGGAAGTACCGCGGCGCAGGGCCAGGCCCGCATATACAGCTGCGATGAAGTGGAAGGGACTGAATTGGAACAGTACATCAAAGCCCAGGTATCCATACACATTAAAGCCGCAGGCTTCGGCATACAATTCGGCCTTGGCACCCAATTGTACGGTATTGCTGGTCACAGCAAAATAACATTGGATGGAGATGCGTGGATTGTCGCCGCTTAATAAGCTAATGGTTAACCTGCGCATGTTCTGCAGGTCCTGCGGCGCTTCATGGAAGGCTGGGTGGAAGCCGCCAACGCTCAATATAAATACGGGTTGATCGCCCCATGATAAACGGAAGGCCATATCACCGGTAAGGGTGAATACCAGCAGGCGGGAATCATACAGGCTGGCATCAAAAGAAATGTATTTGTTCTCAAAATCTATGATGCCCAGGAAGTTTACCTGCAAGCGTAGCAAGGCAGCTTCCTCTGTAGGGAGAACGGCTTTGATAACCCCCAATATTACAATGCGGGGAACAGGAATTTCTATGAGCAGGCCCAGCTCCAGGGTAATGAGAGAAGGGGTACCCCACCCTACCTTGGCCATGGGACCAATAATAAAATGATCGGGATAAGGAGGGAATACCTGCTTGATATCGCTCACAATGCGGTTGATATTGGCTACCACATCTTCGGGAAACAGGATGCTCTTGATGGCATTTGTTTTAATGCCTTCGCGTAATACGTCAATTTTAGTAGTACGGTTGAGGCCCAATAAGCCACCTACGCCGTTGAGGGTAAAACCAAAGCCCAGTTGTATGGGTGTAAACTCTGCTGTAATGATGATGAGCAGGGAGAAACCCTGACTACCATCGGGCATTTTGGTATTGATAATGCCCACGGCCTTTAAGCTAAACAAGCTCTGGAATTCCAATTCCAATGATCCAAAGTATTCTCCTTTATCAAAATCAAGGTAGAGGAAACCACCCCCTTTGATAACACCTGTATCAATGGAAAGGCCCACCCCATTGGGTGGTTTGAATCCAAAATCCACCTGCATGGGCCCCATATTGCCACTGTTATTGGGCGGGAAGGAGAAGGTGGCTGTAACACCCATGTTTTGCACTACAGCAACCAGGGGTCCCAGTGAGGCCTTGATATCGGTGCCCAGGCTTATCGGGAATTTGCCCTGCTCCATTTTTAAAGTAAGGGTCAGGCCTTCCAGAGCAATGGGGCCAATATCTACGTGGATGGGCAGTTTTATTTCCAGTGCACTGCTGCCCTGGAAATAAAATCCTTTGTCGGAGGATACGCCAACGAGTATATCAAAATCGGCTTCGGCTTTGATGCCGGATAATATTTTTTGTATGAGGCCATCGCCCTTGGAGGAGTCGATGATGATCTTACCATTCTTCAATGACGATTCAAAACCTATGGCTCCTTTAGCTGCATTAGAACCGCTGTCCCAGTTAAAGGAAACGGTTACACCATTGCTTACCTCACCTATTTCTACACGGCTGCCACCTGCTTGTCCCAACAGGATGAAGGGCCTTGGTGGGTTCACCGGCTTGCCAATCAGTTTGAAAGCTGCCGAGCCGCTTACGGATCCCGAAGGGGGAACGATGCTTACATTGTGCGGCGGTGCTATCCTGATACCGGTTCCTGCTGCCAGGCTGCCGGCCAGGTCAATCCCAAATTTCCAGGACTGGTTCCATAAAGGAACGGTGAAGCTGAGTGCACTGGCTACTTCGCCAAAGATCAGTGCTTCGAGTCCCGGTGGGTTGGTAAGATTGGTAGGCCGCAACCGGAATATGCCAAAGCGCAGAGCAGGCCCCAGTTCGCCTTCACTGGCTCTTTGCAAGGTTACGGGTATGGCAAAGGCTTTCAATACGGAATGGATACGGGGAATGAAATCTTTGCCATCAAAATCATTGGCGCCCCATTTATAGATCTCTGTAAATAGTTCCTGTGGTTTGGTAAAGAGTTTGGGGAAACGATCAAACCGCACCACTCGTTTTGTATATGCAGGCTTGGCCAGGTTGACGGGATCGGCAGGAATTTCAACTTTTTCAAACAGGCCCATGAATTCAAAGAGGGAGCCTACAATGGGGAAGCGTGTTTCGCAATAACGGATGACCAGGAATCCGAAAAGTGTTTCGGGGAGTTTTTGTGCAAAGGCAGCTACTTCGGCGGGTGGGATGCTGCCAATGCCGCCAATGGCGCCCATCTCATCGGCAATGGTTTTGATATTGGTAATGATGTTTATGACGCTGGTAAGCAGGTCGGCCGACTTGCTCAATATATCACCGGTATTATCAGCATCAATGGCTGCAATGAGTGCAGTAATTTTTGGGGGCAGCTGGCCAGCCTCATTACCGGTTTGCACAAAGGCATTGCTCAAGGCCACATTGTTGAGCAGGGTGGGCGGGAATTGCAATCCCAATTCGGACATCAACACCAATACCTGGCCCGACTGGAGGCGTTGCTCCAATGGCTTGAGCACATTGCCCAATTCAATACCAATGAGTTCTATGGTTCCTCTGGCGGGCATGTTATTGATTTAGTTGGTAGATGAATAAATGATAACACCAGTTGATCAACCAGGCGGCTGTACTGACTATTCCTATCAGCAACAGCATAAAGGCAATGATGAGGCTCGTGCTTTTCAAAGTGGCCGATGGTGTGCGGGCTGTCATTTTCTTAACTGCCTGCATATACCCTATGATGGGACGCACCACCAATACACGTGTAAGATTACGTTGTAATCTATGCCTGCTGAGGTAGGCTGCCACGGTAGGGCTAAAACTGTAATACCCTCTGTTGAGGTAATGAACAAACTGTTGACCAAACCGGGTGGCTGCCATATCTACATCGCGGATGGCTTTTAACAGTTGCACCTTGGGATGATCGGGTGTTTCAAAACAAACGGTGGCGATGATGCAAGAGCGACTGGAAGATCCGGTGATGGAAGCCAGGTTGGAAGTGAGCTTTACAAACACGGCTCTTTCACAGGGCCGGCCTTCATCAAAATTGTCGATGATGAACAGCATGTACATGCCTGGCGGAGCCACACTGCGGTCGCTGATCATGTTGACGCGCAGCTTGGAGTTTTCAACGACAAAATCAATCTCTTTTTTGAAAGGGATATGCCGCTGTTCTGTGTCTGTATGGTGTGTCATAGCGCCGGGGCGAATGAGCACCACTGTTTTTATATCATTAAACTGGGGCGTTTCTACAAAAAAGGGCCGGCCATAAACAACTTCATTCACCACATCTCTTTCGTTTTTAACGGAGGTGATGGTAGGGCGCGGACCGCTCAGGAAAAGGTAGGAAGGCTTGTATATCTCAAAGGTTTTCTGGTTGAGTGTCATACCGGGATGGCCCGGTTCATCAGAATTGGGATCTACTCCTCCGCCTACAATAACACTGCCGTCGGGCAGCAGCAGGGCGGCACTGTGGTATATCCTGGGCTCATGTAGCAGATCGGCCCGGGCCCAGGTTCTTGAAACGGGATCAAATAGCTCGCATTCATGTGCCATTACAGAAGCGGGACACCATTTGTAAAAATCATGCCCGCCCAATACCAATACCCGGCCATCTACGAGATTCACGGCGCTTACATTGATCCGCTCATGAAACATATCCGGTACGGAGGTCCAGGCATAGGGCAACACTTTGGTGTCGAGTATCTCGGCACTTTTGGAATTGGAGCCTGCCACTAAGGGGAAGTTTGCCCGGAAGTTGGCGCCTCTGGGCGAATTGACCAACCCATTATGCCCGGCAGCAGGCATTTTGGCGCCTCCTAATAATAAGATATTGCCATCCTGTGCAGGCGACAATAAGATGGAAGTACCCTCTTCCCTGAACTTAACATTTGGCTCCAGGAAAACGTCCGGAGGGCCCGGAGGACGCAGGTAGGCGAGGCAGTTGGCCGTGACGCCTGCCGCTGCATTGGCAGTGACCATATACGACACGGTAGGCACACCATTGAGGGCGGTAGGCTGGGCCGTGCTTTCGTAGCGCCAGTTGGTACCGGTATGAAATATGTCGCTTCCCTTTACCAGGTGCATACCGGGATAGGTAGGAAATGCCGCGGCCTGGGCTTTGTGTACGCCCTCTAATGTTACTGTTCTTGCGGTACCGTAATTGCCGGCCGTCAACATTTCAACCGATTCAGCAATGAAGGCCCCTGTGAGGACCTCCTTCCTTCCTGAAAACACCAGTATGTTTTCATCTTCCATGAATACGGCGGTGGGATACCACCTGGCTTCGGTCATATCGCCCAGCTTCACAAAGCCGGCCCCGGGATTGTTGGGATCGAACATATTGATGTCCCTGATCCCCCGGCCATGGGAATTATGCGGCTGATTGCCGGTACCGGCGCCTGCACCTCCCATGGTGATCACTTTACCATCGGCCGCATGAACGTGGTGGCAGCAAAATATATCTACACCCGGAAAGGTAATGATGGTAGCATTGGAGATATCGGGCATGGTAGTGCTGCCATGAACTGTATCGGCATTGGGGGTAGGGTCAGGAACAGTAGCCGCCAGGGGGTCCCACATAACAGCCTCGGTAATATAATTGATGGTTTCGGCATGACCCGACCACCACAATACTTTTCCCGTATGAAGCAGGACGGCATGGATCACAAACACACCGAGGTTATCGCCCGATGCTTGTGAATTACCCGGTGTCTTATACGGTCCAAACCATTTTCCTAAAGGTTGCGAACTTGCCATATATCAGGTATATGAGATCAAACCAGTTTATAAAAAGACGGAACTTAAAAATGAATAAGGGCATACAACACCATACCCATCAATGAATACTACTTGATGGAACAGGTACAGCAATAACAGTGAAAACCCATGTATGATGGCTTGCGTGGCAGGGAGATGCTTACCAGAGCATACTAAAAGAATGGTGCATACTTAATGACAGTGCTAACTAAACGAGGGCCGTGATTTTCTATAGAGTAGAATGAAGAGAACAGCGAGTCGTAAAACTAAGATAACAAAGTTTTAGTTGATTTGCGAAATATGGGGAAAACTATTACTGGTTGAAGGAGTACGTTTTACACGTTAGGGAGTGAGGCTGGCTAGTTTGATGGTTTTTTCTTTGTTATCGGTCCAGGCAAAAATGATCTTATTACCTGAACGTGTCATTTGCGGGAAACCGCCGGAGCGGGATTCAGAAGAAGCTGCCACCACGATGGAGGAATCTCGCGTACCGTTTGCATACACTTTAGCCGCTTTGATAGCAGCACCTTCCATCCAACTTACGAAGGCTGTGGTATCATCTTTCATCAAGAGGTCTACGCGGCCAATTGCCTTTCCTTCATCTATGCGGATGGGTTTGTCAAAGGTAGCGCCACCATCCGATGAAAAGGTCACATTTACCTGGGCCTGTTGACCGGGCATTGAAAACCAGGCAATGGCCAGGTTATTTCCCTTTGCATCCATGCGCGGCCCATTTACCGGGCAGCCTTCTATTTTCCAGTTATCAGCATGAATTGGTATGGGTGAGGTCCAGGCACCATTTACAAAACGGACGATGGACATATCTCTGATCTCATCGCTTGACCGGTCTCTATAAACAACCACAGGACCGTTGGCAGTAATGGCTGCACTCGTTTGGCAACAATCACATACGCGGCTGTCTAATTCCCATTCACTTTCCTTTTTTCCGGTTTTATCCAGGATGGCTGCACGGATGGTCATTTCGCCATGATGGCCCCCATGACCTCCTTCCTTTCCTTCCTGGGCAGCATTCCTGCCATCGAGCCAGGACACAAAATATTTGTCGCCATAAGGCACCATGGATACAAACCCATGTTCGGCCTTTTTGCCATCATTGTGTAATAGCTGAGCCTTACCCCAGGACTGGCCTTTATCGGATGAGGTGACCAGTTTGATATCGTAAGTAAAAGTATTGGGGGCGCTTTTTTCCAAGTAATGGGCTACGAGGTTATTGTTGCCATCGGCTACCACTATGGGATAATCGGCCCAGTTCACAAACCAATTATTGCCGGTAGCAATATTCACAGGCGTATCCCATTGATCATGCTGCAGGGTAGCAAACTTAAGTGTGCTCTGGGTACCTTTCTTTTCTACCCAGGAAAGGGTTACCTGTCCATTTTTATCGGTAAACAAAAAAGGTTCTGCACAGGAATCGGCAGCGGGCGAAGCAAGGACTTCCGGCTTAGGCGCTACAACAGTTACCGTTTTATTATCACTGTTACCAGCGCAGGCAGCAAGCAGGCCAATAAATATGGCGGGGGTTAATTTCTTTATCATTTGGAAATAATAATCGTTCGTAGTAGATCGAGTTGTTGCAGGTCATCCCATTTCCGGTAGCCCATATCTGAATACATCAATTTGCCAGCCGGGTTATAGATAAAGGTGGTTGGCAAACTCATGATATTCAGATCGGGTGTATTCTCCACCTTTACATAAGTAAAGGGGAAATCATGACTGGTTTTAAATTCCTTTATCTGCTCTACCGATTCATCGGAGGCCAATAAAAACACCACATTGTCCTTTTGGAGTATTTGTTGTGCTTGTTGAATAGAAGGCATTTCGCGCAGGCAGGGCTTGCACCAGGTAGCCCAGAAATTCAGGAATACAGCTTTGCCTTTGTATTGGCCCAGATCAATAGATCGTCCGTCGAGGTCGGTCAGTTGTACCTTTTCAATGTCAGCTTTCTCCCGGATAAATGCAACTTCTGCCTGGACAGCCTTTGTCTTTGGCTTACAACCTAATAAAACCAGTAAGGGTAATATGGAAGCCAATCGGGCAATGGGCATGTAATAATTGTTTGGTTGTGATTCTTTCAAATATAAGGCTATTGATACGTATAAAAAAAGCCTGCAAAGAAAATGCTGTGGAGGTTGTATACTATGCACTATCCTTCATATAGTATGTTTTTTTTCAAGGCTGGGCTTTTCTGCAATAAATACGGTCTCCATAGTCAAGCCAATCGTCGGAATAAGACACAATTTGCAGGCTGTTATCCACCGCTTGAAAGACCTCTTATAATCCAGTCCTTTTTATTAATTTTCAAATACCTTATTCATCATGCAACCAACATCACACAAGGTGCGCAGGCAATCCATTAGCCGCACCTTAACCTTTTTCCTGCTTACTTTTCTGTTTATCGCCTGTAATAAATTAGGCGACTTTTGGCATCATCATTCCGATAAGGATGATGCACCCACTCATTATCCTGCCGACGTAGCTGATCAATGGATGGTGCTTCAATTACGCTTAATGAAAAATGCCACCGGCATACCCAATCATGGTTTTGCCAGGCTTTATGCTTATTCGGGTATTGCAGCCTGGGAGTCCATCGCTCCTGGCATGTCGGGCAATGGACAGTGGAGTAAACAATGGAATGGGCTGTCTGGCTTGCCACAAGCCGGCAATGCTAAAAAGTATTACTGGCCGGCCAATATCAATGCCGCACTGGCAGGTATGAACCGATCCCTTTTTCCCAATGCCAACAGTACAGACAAAGCCGCCATTGACTCATTGGAAAATGCGCTGAATGAATCCTTCCTCACAAAGATCAATGCATCCAGACTGGCCTTGTCGGCTCAATTTGGCAAAGCGGTCGCCCAGGCAGTTTATAACTGGGCCGAAACGGATGGTTATAAAAATGCCAACAATCCTTATACACCTCCGATAGGAGATGGCTTGTGGAAACCTACGCCGCCGGCGATGGCTGCAGCTGCTACCCCCTATTGGGGTAATAACAGGCCAGTAGTAAAAGAAAGTTTGTATCAAACACAACCTGCACCACCGCCTGCTTATAATACCAATAGCCAATCACCTTTTTACAAAATGGTTAAGGAAGTATATGATGCCTCTCTTACGCTTACTGCCGATCAAACATCGATGGCCATCTATTGGCGTGACGTTCCTGGTGTTTCTTCGCCCGGTCATTGGTTAAGCATATTGCAACAAACAGTGCATCAAAAAAAGCCTTCGCTGGCCAAAGCAGCCCTGGCTTATGCATTGACCGGTGCTGCCACCAATGATGGATTGATAGGTTGTTTCAAAACGAAATACCAATACAACCTGGTAAGACCCATTACATATATCAGGGAAGTGATGGGCTATACCAGCTGGAATGCCTTGTTGGCCACCCCGGCGCATCCGGAATATCCATCGGCACATTCCACCCTTTCGGCAGGGGCCGCTTACGTGATGGAAAAAATGTTTGGCAATCTGCCTGGCTTCACGGATCATACGTATGATTATTTAGGATTTGCTCCCCGCACCTATGGCAGTTTCAATGCCATTGCCAAAGAGGCTGGTCAATCCAGGTTGTATGGGGGCATCCATTATCAACCTTCTATTGAAGCAGGCTTGCTTCAGGGACGAAAAGTGGGTGAAAACATTTACAATCAGTGCTTTGGGGGCAACTATGCGGTAGACTAAGCTCATCCTCGCTCATCACCATGGGGGTGCTTCCTGTGGGGGAAGCACCCTTTTTACCCCCCACATTTGGGGGGTTGGCAATATGGTAGCAAGCAGTAGCTTTGGTGAACAATCGTTTCGCCGTGTATAACCTGTATTCCAAAATAGCCAGCAATCCCACTTCCTACCGGCAATTCGTTTGCAGGCAGTCGCTGATCACTATTATCAATTGTGTGTACCAGATCAAATATGAAAACTTCTGGAGTCATAGCAACTATATCGTGTATGTTATGGATGGCCGGCGTATATGGCATACTGCCCATGGATCATTTGAACTGCAAAAAGGCAGTTGTGTATTTGTCCGGAAAGGCGCCAGTCTGGTAGAGCACTTTATGGATTCTACCTTTTGTGTGGTCGTATTTTTTGTGCCCGATGATTTCATTTGCGAGGTACTGCAATCCAAATCCGTTCCCATTGGCCGGACAGTGGGCCATTTTGATCCGGTGATTGCTGTGGACAATAACGAAGCTGTTCACGATTTCTTTCAATCCATGCGATCTCATTTCGACAGGAACCGGGAGCCGGATGCTGCTTTACTGGAACTTAAGTTTAAGGAACTGATCCTTACGATTGCCGATAATCCCGCCAACGGGGAATTACTGTCTCTTTTCTATTCCTTGTTGCAGCAACCACAAGGGGTATCGTTGCAAAGGGTGATGGAAGATAATTTTTGTTTCAACCTGGGACTGGCTGATTATGCCCGCTTAAGTGCGCGTAGTTTATCGGCCTTTAAAAGGGATTTCCAACGGCTTTATAAGACCTCCCCTGGCAAATGGCTCATTGAAAAAAGATTGAACCATGCACTGCACCTGCTGACCAACCTGGACAAAACAGTATCAGAAACGGCTTTTGAAAGTGGATTTGAAAGTGCTTCTCATTTTAGCCGGGCCTTCCGGCAACGCTTTGGCAGTTCTCCCATTTCGATGAAGCAACAGGTAGTATGTTGAAGTTATTCTAAACGAGCTATCTGCCATGGCATAGATGAAATGCTTCAGGCAGCAAGGAGCATTAACCCAGTTCAAATTATGGAAAGTTAGCCGTTTGTGATCTTAGGGTTTTAAACCAACCCTGGTATATGATAAAAAGAATAAGTATTGCCCTTTCTTTTTGTATCCTGCATTTATTTTCCCCCGCTCAAAAACGTCCTTTGCCTGTTATTGATATGCATCTTCATGCTGAGCATATCAAGGAAAGCGCTACACCACCTTGTATTGGCGCCCCTTTCAGAGACCTTGGCCTACATGATCCCAAAGACGACTACCGGGAAGTATTCGATAATGCCCTTAAAACAAACAAATGGGCAGACCGGTCTCTCCGGTCGCCTGGCACCAATGATTCCTTAAGACTACTTACCATTGCGGCACTTAAGCAATACAATGTGTATGGGGTGACCAGTGGCGATATTGAAACGGTAAGGCAGTGGAAGCAGGAAGCACCAGACCGTATTATTCCCAGCGTTTACTGGGATTTTAATAGTGCTTTGAGAAGGGGATTGACGGTTGATTCGCTGGAGAAGCTTTTCAAATCGGGAGAGTTCAAAGTGTTTGGCGAGATCAGTATACAATATGAGGGTATTGCTGCCAGTGATACGGCTTTTGACCCCTACCTTTCGATGGCCGAGCGATTGGATATTCCGGTGGGTATTCATATTGGTTGTGGTCCACCCGGCGCTCCGTATATGAATACGCCCAATTACCGGGCCAGGCTGCATAGTCCGCTTGGTTTGGAAGAGGCATTGATCCGTCACCCCAAACTACGGGTATATGCCATGCATGCCGGCTGGCCCATGCTGGATGACATGATTGCGATGCTGTATACGCATCCGCAATTGTATGTGGATGTGGCTGGTATTTGCTTCATGATACCCCGTAAAGAGTTTTACTTCTACCTCGAACGGCTGGTCAATGCGGGCTTTGGTAAACGCATCCTGTTTGGATCAGACAATATGATCTGGCCGGGGGCCATTCAGACAGGCATACAAAGCATCAACCAGGCCGCCTTCCTTAGCGAAGGCCCAAAAAGGGATATCTTATTTAATAATGCGGCAAGGTTTTTACGGTTGAGTGAAAAGGAGATCAAAGGGATGTATTGAATGAGGGGAGATGGGGTATTAATCTTATAATTGTATCTTTCCGAGGCATTTAATAAACCCATACCCCAATTATATGAACAAATTTCTGTTCCTTGTAGCAACCCTGTTACCCTTCCTTAGCTCGACCGGACAAACAAAGAATACTGATTTAGCCAAAATAAAAACAATTGAGCAGGCAGAAGATTTCATCACAAAAGCAGTCACCACTGATGCAAAGATCTTCACTATACGGGCTAAAGGGGATACGTCCAAACTTCTAAGGTCATTGTACATTCAAAAGGAGGGATTTACCTTTAAAGGCAGCAACCAGGTTTATAAGGTTCTAAAGATTGATACAATATATTCATTCAGGGCAAGTTATATCTATCTAAGCGGCTACCAGTTAACAAAGCAGGCAATCGATAGTTTACGGAAATTGATAATAACCAAGTATAAGGCCGGAACACCATTTGCTCAATTGGCAGCTCAATATAATATGGATGGCAACAAAACCGGGGATACCGGATGGTTCCCTGCAAAAAGAATGGTGCCTGAATTTGAACAGGCTGTCAAAAATCATAAAAAGGGAGAAATTTTTACTGTTGATACCCCAAGCCAAGACTGGTATCATGTGGTCCTGAAAACCCATGACGATACCTATCAGAAAGAAGTAACCATTCTGCAAGTGGAAAACTGAGGGCAGTGGCAAGTAAAGGGCATCCAACTTTTAAAATTCAGCATGATAACAGGCCTCGCAAGAATTGGTTTTGATTAAAAGTGGTGCATTGAGAATAGGGTTGTTATTTATGCTCTATTGGGCGATCTTTTCAAGTTTATTTCAGATCCTTTTGTGTCGATCAAACAGCCTCCTATTGATAGGAGGTTGTTTGGCTAATTGCATTTTAGTTTATGAGTCCATAATTATGGAGTTGTTCAGCCTGTTTTGGTGTCAATTGTTCAAAATTTCCAATACCCCAAAAATCAGATGGATTAAATGAAACAACATAAAATACTTTTTTCCCTAATTGAGCATTCAATTTGCCAACAAACTTATCCAAATCTTCTGCTGTTGGTTTAAAACTAAAAAGTTCCTCTGTGTCCAAACTTGCACATCCATACGTTTCAAAGTATTTATAAAATTCTTTAATAGGTATCTCTTTATGATCACTTAGAAATGTTCCATTCACATGCTCTTTAAAGAATATGCGCAAATCAACATTTGGCAAAACCCCTTTGGGTACAACTTTTTCGATAGAATATGAATTAAAACAACTTTCATTCCAGGCCCAAAAAGCACTGTCCTTTTTTGCTATAAATATCTTTGAATAATCCTCCTCTCCAAAAAGCTGATTCAGGTCATCTGCAATTTTTCTCAATTCTTTAGGTTCAATCCAATCATAGGCTGATTGAATAAAAACTTTACTCCTGGTTGCTGTATCAAAATAAAGATAAGCCTGGGGTTCGTTATCGCTGTTACCCCCGTCGGCGACTGCAAAAATACGTTTGCCCCGATGAACTACTTCTTTATTAAATTCTTCAAACTCATCTTTCTCAACAAACCTAAAAAAGTTAAAATTATACAGCCAGAAATATTTATGTCCATTCATAAAATAATCTGCCTTCCAAATGCTATTCAGTTTTTCCTTAATATCTGTCATGATTGTAGGGTTTCTTTGTAGTACACTTATCGTTTGGGTATTTGTGGACCGGGTAACAAAATTATTGGATGTGACCTGAGCAAATGCAGACAAACTGAATCCTGCCAGGAAAATCAATATAAATGATTGCTTAGTTTTCATTACGGATGCTATTAGTCATTTGCTTACTACGGTTTCGGTCCAGTAACGGGTTATGGATTCTTACAGGAGTTTTAGTTATAATCACCATTTAAAATTGAAATTGCCTCAATGTTTACCTCTTCTTCAATTTCATCCCTGGTTGGAAATTTTGCAATCCGTTCAAGTTCTTTCAACAACGTTGGATCTTTTGTGGTCCTTGCAAGACACGTCAATACCCACAGCTTCCAAAGCCCGTCGTTTGTATTCAAGACTTTAAGAATATCGGGAACTATTTTGTCTGTAAATGGTTCAAGTATGTCTGCAACCGGACCAGCTATTGGCCAATTAATATCCTGAAGCCATTCCAATAAGTCAGGAATAATAGGTTTTATTTCCTCAAATGAAAGCTGCTTAAGCTTTTCAATAACTTCCTGATCGTCTTTATGGCTGGGTATTAGTTCTCTGATGTTCATTTTGTTTGTCAATCAAGTACAAGTAAAGGTTTTCTGCTCACAATTTCCAATCCTAATGTAGGGGCCAGGTCAATAAAAAGCAAGTCTTAATGATCTATTTAGAGCAAGACAACCATTTTCAGGGTTTTGCCTCAATGGTACCTCGATAGGTTCACACATCCTCCTCTTTGGTTCCTCGTTGCTTCCCCGGGGCCCGAGGAGCCAAAGAGGAGGCATTGAGGAAGACCCGAGGAAGCAAAGAGGACAAACAAGTTTTTTTGTGTTGCTCGTCCCTGGACCTTCACCGTTCGTCCCAGGTATTTCCCCTGGGTGTCCCAAATTGGAAGGTGTTTTCGGGAAGAAAATACAGTTCGTCCCAAGACATTAGACATTCGTCCCAGGATTGCGAGAAGACCGTCCCATTTTTGAAATATCAGGCGGGTAGCTGCTGTAGATTTGTGCTATCAGTTACCGCCAAAGGAGTTTTCGCTTGGGGATAGCAGGAAGAGCGAACCTGGTAATCCTCACTCCGGGCAGCGACTGGTAAAGGGCAAGTAACTTTTAAACTTCGCGATCATCACTGGCGCCACAAGATTTGATTTTGAACTGCAGTATAAAAGTCGACCCACAGTTCTTTGATTTGCTTCAAAAACGGAACAAGTAAAAAGGTTCGGGGCTTTTCCAAGCGGTGTATCAACCTTTCAAATTCGCATAACCTGTGTAGCTTTCGTAGCGATGTTAGCCAGATAATACATTTGGCAAGCTTAACTACAAATGGTAATTTCATATCATACAGGCCTGGTAAAGCCTCTTTCCTTCGTGGAAACGTAATCAGGTAAGCGAATCAGGAGCTCACGTAAGTGGGCTTTTTTTATTCAGCATTCTCGCTAGTAATTTAGGAATAAACTCCTACAACTAATCGATTGCTTATTAGCCACTCAATATATTTCCTGGATTTTTTCTTTTTGATTGCATTCTCTCGCTTGATGGCTTCGGACCGGGTATTAAAGGATTCAAAGTAGACCAATCGCCATGGACCTTTGCCCGAGGTATATTTGCTCATACCATCAAAATGCTTGCTCATCCGGCAGTCGAGGTCTTCGCATTGCCCTATATAAAAAGAAAAGTCCTTCAAGGACTGAAGGACGTATACATAAAATTTTTCATCGTGTGCCATACACTAATGAAATTTTGGGGAGACGGCGAGATTCGAACTCGCGATACCCTTTCGAGTATACACACTTTCTCCCGATATTCATCGGGACTCCTTCAACCACCCGGACACATCTCCAGTTTTTTAATTGACCCATATAAAAAGAAATGTCCTTCAAGGATTGAAGGACATACTACAATAAAACTTAGCGGAGACGGCGAGATTCGAACTCGCGATACCCTTTCGAGTATACACACTTTCCAGGCGTGCTCCTTCAACCACTCGGACACGTCTCCGTATTATAAAAAAACAACTCTCAAATTAACGATACCCTTTCGATCTACACACTTTCTCCCGATATTCATCGGGACTCCTTCAACCACTCGGACACGTCTCCGTATTAAAAAAAACAACTCTCAAATTAACGATACCCTTTCGATCTACACACTTTCTCCCGATTGCTATCGGGACTCCTTCAACCACTCGGACACGTCTCCGGCTATTTGAAAACCACTTTCAGGATGGCTCCTTTAAAAATGGGTGGCAAAAATACAGTTTCACACCCTATCAACCGAATATTTTTTGTGCATTCGCAGTAGTAATTTTTGCGACCTCCTCTTTGGACACTCCTTTCACCTCTGCCAGCTTCTCCAATACATACTTTAAATAGCTGCTTTCATTCCGTTTGCCCCTGAAAGGAACCGGCGGCAGGTAGGGCGCATCGGTCTCCAATACCAGGGCCTCCAATGGAATGTCTTTGAGGGCCTCCGGCAGGGTCGATTTTTTATAGGTCAGCACGCCCCCAATACCCAGGTAAAAGCCGGCATCCATGATCTGCCTGGCCTGTTCTGCCGTACCGGTAAAGCAATGGAAAATGCCATTCAAAGCCCCATTCTGGTGCTCGCGTACAATACCAATACAATCGTCCATCGACTCGCGGGAATGGATCACAATGGGCAGTTTGTACTGTAAGGCCCATTCAATTTGCTGGTGAAAAGCCGCCACCTGCTGCTGGTCAAAAGCCCTGTCCCAATAATAATCCAGGCCAATCTCCCCAACGGCGGCAAAAGGTCGTTTTCCCAGCCAGTCGGCTATGATGGCCAGTTCCTCCCGATAGTTTTCTTTTACGGAAACGGGGTGCAAGCCCATCATGGCAATGCATTTACCGGGAAACTTAGTTTCCAGGTCCAACATGGCCTGGTGGGTTTCGCTATCAATTGCAGGCAGGTAAAATCGCTCTACCCCCTCGGCTACTGCCCGGCCAATGACAGTATCGATATCACCCGAAAATACTTCGCTATATAAATGACAATGAGTATCAACTATTTGCATTATTCAATGATTTCTAATCGGCAAAAATAATTTAAGAATTTTTAAACTATCACCTCATCTTCCCGTCCTATTACGTTAAATACTCATTAAAATACCCATAATATGAAAGTCATCAGCAACCTCCCCCAATCTCTCTTTGCCACCATTTTTATGGCGGCTGTTCTTTTTACTTCCTGCAAGAAGGATAGTAAAGACGATTCTTCCCAACAGGCCGAACAACAAGACATTGCTACCAATAGTACCCGGGCCGATGCAGAGTCGGATGCGGTATTCGATGATGTACTCAATAACGTATTGGGTGTCAATAGCGATGTTGCCATTGGCGGTACGGGTGTTTTTGCCCGGGTTGCCAGCCCCGTTAATGGCAAGGAAAATGGCGTAGAAGGCCCTACCTGTTTCACGGTTACGGGAACTAAACTGAACGGAACCAATGCCTTCCCTTTCCAGGTAGTTATCGATTTTGGCACTGGCTGTACCGGATCGGACGGCAGGACCCGCAAAGGAAAGATGATCATTGTGTATTCAGGCCGCCTGATATTGCCCGGCAATAGCGCCACCACTACTTTTGACGGGTTTTACCTCGATTCCATCAAAGTAGAAGGCACGCATAAAGTGACCAATACCAGCACACAAGACAATCGGAGCTTTACGGTGGACGTGACCAATGCCAAACTGACCAAGCCCAATGGCAATTATAGTACCTGGACCAGTTCCAAGACAATTACACAGACTGCAGGTATGGCCACACCGTTGAACCTCACGGATGACGTGTTCAGTATTACCGGCCAGGCCAGCGGCACGCTGAAAAAGGGTGATAAGACCTACCAATGGGGAGCTGCCATCACCACCCCCCTGATCAAAAAACTCACCTGCTGGTGGATCAGCCAGGGAACCATTACCATTAGCCACAATAATAACCCCATCGGGGTGCTGGATTACGGAACCGGACAATGTGACCGGAAAGCCACCCTCACGGTGAAAGGGGTGATATTCGAAATATCTTTGGTTTAATCAAAAATTATTCTACCTTTAAGTCAGTTTTCATAGGGTACGGATTAAAAACGGGCCAGGGTGTCTACCCAGGCCCAAATTTTTTTAGGACCCTCCCTCCAATTTTGGGAATGCATTTCACGACAAATTTTCAGTCTGGTTATATTATTTTCTTACAACTGAATCGCCTCAAACCGGAATCCTTTTTCACTAAAATAGTGCAGCATATCTGGCAACGCTTTTTTCATGCGTGGGAAAGCTTTTTCACTATCATGAAATACGATTATGCTACCCGGCCTTGTCTTATTGATCACATTGAGTGAGCAATTTTCAGCAGAAAGCGCCTTATCAAAATCACCACTTAGCACATCCCACATAATGACCTTCAGGCTTTGGTTGGAACCTTTATACGCCGCTGTGCCAGACAGTATTTTTACCTGAAATTGGGTAATCCGGCCGTAGGGTGGCCGGAATAGGTTGGAGTCTATATACTTCGCAGCTTCCAGAATGTTATTGATATACTGCTCATTCTTTACTTTCCATCCATTGAGGTGATTGTGGGTATGGTTGCCCGTACGATGCCCTTCGTCTAATATTCGACGATAAATAGCCGGATATTCTACCACATTTTTGCCGATACAAAAGAAGGTAGCCTTGGCCTGAAATTGCTGTAAAGTATCCAACACAAAGGGGGTAGCAATGGGATGCGGTCCGTCGTCAAAAGTGAGGTAAATGATCTTTTCCCGGGTGGGTATATCCCAGGTGCAACCAGGGTACAGTTTTTTGAGCAGCCAGGGAGTTTTTATAAAATAGAACATAATTGGCGGGTGGTTAGCCTGTATTTCCTGCCCCAAAAGGCGCTTTTAAACCACGTAGTCCTACGTATTTTTTGTAAAGGTACCAGAATTTATTCGGCATACCCGGTTATGTGGTACACCTTCTGCTCAAACCGGAAGATCTTGCCATGCTTTTTCAGGTACTCTTCCTGCTCCCGTTCACTGGTCAGTATCTTATCGAGGTAGGTTTTTACTGCAGGATCCTTGATGGTAACGGGACTACCCTGTACAATAGCCGCTTCTATATAGCCCCTTAGTAAAGGCTCCAATTCTTCCTGGAACAGGTTATTGCCAGCAAATACATCCATCCCGATCACCTTATCACCACTTACGCATACAAAGCCCGTTATACTGCTATCCTTCATGATCTTGTCGTAAAAAAAGTGGAAGTATTCGGTTTCCTGCAGCATGTATTTTTTATCCTGCTTCCTGGCGGTATAGGCCAGGGTGGGCGACTTGATAGCACTCCCCTCCAACTGGCCAAAGATCTCTTTCCATACCAATACCTGGTTCCTGGACTGATCAAGCACCTTACGCAAAGCGGGATTGGCATATCCGTAATAGCCAAACTTTTTCTCCTTATCACTCCAGCGGCCTTCTTCCACACACATTACATCAACATATTGGTCCCTGCCATTTGGAGCCATGACAGTATCTCTCGTCACCATACGGTCTTGCCGGCCACCGGTAATGATCTCGCCCGAAGCAATGAATACGGCGGTATCCGAACTGTTGTTGATCCTTAAATAATGGACATTCTCCGTGGCGGCAGTACCCCGCTCACTGATTTTTACATATCCCCGTTTCAACGCCTGGCTGAGGGAGATAATGGGCCTGCCTTGCTGCTGAGGAAAGGCAAGGGGATTACCGGCTCCACCACCCTTGGGACGGATGGGTATTATTTTAAGGTTTTTATATTCCCAGGTACTGTCATAATCCACCTCCAGGTTTTGGTAGGTAAGCTGCGCCTGTGTGCGTTTTACCAAACAGCACAACAGCAGTAGGAAGAACAGTTTGGGCATATAATAATAACGAGTAAGGGTGTAAAATAGTACTTTTCCCAACGCACTGAACCTTATCCCTTCTACTTGCTACTCCTTATCTTTGCCCCCTATGGCAAAAAAAGTACGTGTCCGTTTTGCACCCAGTCCTACAGGTGGCTTGCACCTGGGTGGTGTGCGCACCGTTTTATACAATTACCTGTTTGCCCGCCAGCAAGGGGGCGATTTTGTGCTGCGTATTGAAGACACAGACCAAACGCGTTTTGTCGAAGGCGCTGAAGAATACATCATTAATTGCCTGAAATGGTGCGGCCTGGATCCTGATGAAGGTCCCCATGTGGGCGGAGAATATGGCCCTTACCGCCAAAGTGAACGCAAGGCCATGTATCGCCAGTATGCAGAAAAGCTGGTACAAAGTGGTCATGCCTATTATGCTTTTGACCGGCCCGAAGAATTGGAATCCATGCGCGAAAGGTTCAAAACGGCTGAGAACCCCTCACCGCAATACGACCGTAACATGCGTTTACAAATGCGTAACTCCTGCTCCTTAACGCTGGAAGAAACGGAGACGCTATTGGAAGATGGGGTACCCCATGTGATCCGTATCCGGATGCCCGAAAATGAAACGGTGACCTTTCATGATATGATCCGGGGTGAAGTAAGTTTTCATACCGGCCTGGTAGACGATAAAGTACTGCTGAAAGCGGATGGTATGCCTACCTATCACCTTGCTGTGGTAGTAGATGATTACCTGATGAAGATCACACATGCTTTTCGGGGAGAAGAATGGCTGCCCAGCGCCCCCGTGCATGTATTGCTCTGGAAATACCTGGGTTGGGAAAAAGACATGCCGCAATGGGCGCACCTGCCCTTGATCCTGAAGCCCGATGGCAATGGCAAATTGAGCAAACGGGATGGTGACCGCCTGGGTTTCCCGGTATTTGCCATGAACTGGAAAGATCCTAAGAACAATGAAGAAACCAAAGGTTTCCGGGAACTGGGCTTTTTGCCTGAAGCCTTCGACAACCTGTTGGCGATGCTGGGATGGAATGATGGTACTGCGCAGGAAATATTCACCCTGGAAGAATTGATCGCAAAGTTTTCCATGGACCGGGTACACAAAGGTGGCGCCAAGTTCGATTATGAAAAAGCCAAATGGTTTAACCACGAATGGATCAAGAAGCTGCCGGTTGAAAATTACCAATCAACAGTGAAAGCCTACCTGGAAGAAAAAGGACTTGTTATTCAGGATGATGCTTTCCTCACCAAGGCCATGAACCTGGTAAAGGACCGTTGTACCCTGCTCACTGATTTTTACGAGCAATCGAAGTTCCTCTTTGAAACACCAGCGCAGCTGGACCTGGATGCAGTAAAACCCAAGTGGAATGCAGACAAGAAAGCGTTCTTTGAGGCAGTGATCAATAACCTGCAAACTGCCAGCAATTGGAAAGCTGTTGATCTGGAAGCATCCTTTAAGGCGCTGGCTACGGAAAAGAATGTAAAACCCGGAGAAGTATTATTGCCCTTGCGCATTATGCTGGTAGGTGGCAAATTCGGTCCGGGGGTATTTGATATTGCCGAGCTGATCGGGATGGAAGAAACAGTGAACCGGATCAATGTGGCACTTGGTCAATTGTAAAATCTGAATAGGTAACAGGCGGGGCCCAGGTCTCGCCTGTTCCATTTTCCTAATTGATACATTTTCATATCTTCAAATTATGCAAAACCGACCTGTACGCGTATTGGTGGCGAAAGTAGGCCTTGACGGGCACGACCGGGGGGCTAAAGTAATTGCCACAGCCTTGCGCGATGCAGGCATGGAAGTGATCTATACCGGCCTGCGGCAAACGCCCGAAATGGTAGTGAATGCCGCCTTGCAGGAAGACGTAGACGCCATAGGCATCAGCATCCTTTCGGGCGCCCACATGACCATTTTCCCCAAGGTGATCCAACTCATGAAAGAAAAAGGCATGGATGATGTACTGCTTACCGGCGGCGGTATCATTCCGGAAGACGATATGCAGGCATTAAATGGCATGGGAGTAGGCAAACTCTTTGCCCCCGGTACTTCCACCAATGATATTGCCAGCTATATTACCAATTGGGTAAAGGAACATAGGAGCTTCTAACCGGCCCCTACCTGTCGAACCACTTTTTGAAGGCCGGTGCTTTTTCCCGGCTAATGTCCAACTCTATTTTTAAAGGTGCCTTCAGTGTAATGGTGAGCTTTTGGTTCTCATGCAGCTTCACACTTTGTATGGCATCAATATGAACAATACCCTGGCGATTGGCCCGGTAAAACTGTTGCGGGTCCAGCAATTCTTCTACTTCTTCCAGGGTAGTAAAGTCCAGGATATGCTTATCTCCACTGAAAGTATATATATAATTGAGGTTCTCCCTTAGAAAACAAGCGATGTCTTTTGTATTAACAGGTATCCATTGTTGCCTTACGTGTACAATAAACTTTTCTTTATAGGCCGGCGAGGAGGCAGGGTTACTCATGAGTGACTGCAATAATCGCTGCATGGGTGCGGGATAACGGGCCTGACTATCTATGATGGCGCGACATTTGGCAATGGCCTTTTGCAGGTCTTCTTCATCCACCGGCTTCAGCAGGTAATCCACGCCATTCACCTTAAAAGCTTTGATGGCATATTCATCATAAGCCGTAGTGAATATGATGGGACATTTGATCTCATACCGCTCCAGCAGTTCAAAACTTACCCCATCAGACAATTGAATGTCCATGAACAATACATCCGGTTCAGCATTTTCCAGGAACCATTTCGAGGCGGTCTTCATACTGGGCAAGGTTTCCAGGATATTGATATCCGGCGCCACCTGCCTGATCTTGGCCGCCAGCTCTTTTGCAATGAGGTGCTCATCTTCAATAATAACTGCTTTCATCTTTATCTTTTTTTAAGATCCCCTTGTCATAGCAAGGGCACCATAACTGTAAAATGCGCCGCATCTTCTTGTATCAACATGGGCTTCTTGCTAAGGAAACGATACAGCGACAGCATGTTGGCCAGCCCTTGTCTATTGGATGTTTCTACAAAGTTTTTCTTCTGCAGGTTGTTACGCACCACCAGGTAGTCCTGCTCTATATACATATCAATTACCAGGGGCGACTCCGCATCCACCAGGTTGTGTTTGATGGCATTCTCTACCAGGTTTTGCAGGGTCACCGGTGCAATCTTCCGGTGCAGGTATTCCTCATCAATCTCTTTATGAATACACAACCCTTCTCCAAAACGGGTAAGTTGCAAATCAATATAGAGTTGTACAAACTTTAGTTCTTCACTCAATGCCACCACCTCACTATCCCTGTTCTTGAGAATGTAGCGGTATATCTTCGACATCTTATCCAGGAAATTACCTGCCATTTTTTGATCGATGCGGATAAGACTGCTTAATGAGGTGAGTGAGTTGAACAGGAAATGGGGATTGAGGTGTTGCTTCAGGTTTTCATATAGCACCAGGGTTTTCTCTTTTTCCAAAACCTGGGCCTTGGTTTCCAACTGCAGTATCTGTTGTTGTTGTGTTAGCTTGGCGCGGTAGAACAAATAAAGAGAAGCGCCCAAAGCCACCACCACCATCACCAGGAACCAACCGGTACGATAAAAAGGACGCCGCACATGTACAGACAGGGAAATTACGGCCGTGCTCCAATTGCCGGGAACATTGGTAGCCTTCACCTTAAAAGTATAATCTCCACCGGGAATATTGGCATATCCGGCATACCGCCTTCCGCCAGCCATTACCCAGTCCTTATCAAAACCTTCCAGCTTATAAGCATATTCCTGCTTATCGGGCCGGTCAAAATCCAAAGCCGCAAATTCAAAGGAGATCACATTGGCATTGGCGGGCACATCAACTGGCTCAGGTCCCTTTATTTGCTCTTCACAAAACGCTTCCTTATCATCTATTTTGAAGGAGGTAATAACCAGGGGTACAGTGCTGTTCTTTTTAGGAAAGGACAAAGGGTTAAAAGTAAAATAACCGCCATTGGTCAACAGCGCCATATTACTGTCTCGGAAAAGAAACAAGCCTTCCGACAAACTCATTCTGTCCAGTCCATCCAACTTCCCATAAGTTACTATACTACCCGTGTTCTTATTGAGTTTACAAAGCGATGCAGGTGTACTGCACCAGATGTATCCTTCGGCATCCTCCTGAATACGGGAGATGATCTCTTCCTGCAAACCATTGTCGGCATTGTACACTTTTGCAGGCACCGGCTTCGCCTGGTTGGCTTTGTAATAATACAATCCGGCATCAGTGCCCACCCAAATATCTCCTTCCCGGTCGGCAAACAAGGCATACACATGATTTTTGGGCGTGCTGTCTATTGGTATGGCTTCATCGGGGTTAACAAACACTTTGAGGGAATCATCCAAATAACCAAAACATCCCCGCCGGTTACCCAGCCATACCCTTCCCCGGCCATCTACTGCAATGGTGCGGACTACATTGGAAGGGATTGCTTTTTTGCCAGTAGCATCATTGTAAAAATGGTCGTATTTCCTGGAGGCAGGGTCATAACAAAACAAACCGTTGCGCTCGGAGGCAATCCATATCCGTCCCCGCTTATCTTCCCGGATGGCAATGTAATTGTTTGAAGGAAAGTCCTTCCGATAAGGCAGCGGCTGAGGGAGCAAAATCAGTTTACCTTTTTGCAGATCATATTGGTAGACATAGTCGCGGGTTAATACCCACACCAGCCCCTTGCTATCCTGGATCATATCCGTAACGATCAGGGCACTCTCTTCGCCATGCATAACGGCAAAAGGGAATACCTGTTTGGCCCCGGTAACTTTATTCACAACCTGTAAGCCATCGGCAAAAGAGGTACCTATGAAAAGGTATTTCCCCAGCCTGTCTTCCAACAAGGCCGATATGCCATAATAACTGCCATTATCACTCCGGGTTACTTTTACCGGGTTATATACAAACTTCTTTTCCCGTTCCCTGATCCTGATCAATCCGCCTGCATGCCCCAACCATAGGTTATGCTGCCTGTCCTGCAAAATGCGGTCACATAGTTTAGTGGGGAAGTTTGAATGGTTAAGGCTGTCGTCACCAATGAAGGTAAAACGCCGGGTATTTTTATGGAAGATACCCAGCCCGCCATCATTACTGGCAATCCATAGCTCCTGGTCATTGCGGATCTTTATATCCTGGATAATATTGGTAGTGCCGATATTTTTATTGCGCTTGCTGAATTTGTAATTACTCCATTGGCCTGTACGAAGGTCATAATAACTCAACCCTCCTGCCCAGGAACCCAGCCATAACCCGTTGCTATCGGCCAGCAGGGCGCCAAACAGGTCATCGCGCAAGCCCGTATTATCAGGCGTTTTTGCCCTGACGGCGCTCATAATACCCTGCCCCGGCACAAAGCGGTACAAACCATCATGCGTAGCCAGCCAATACACACCTTTCTTTTCCTCATGCATGGCATAGGCGGAGTTATAGGTAGGCCTGAATTCCTTTGAATACAAAGTACTGGTATCGGCAATGATATTGTATTGCTGAAACTGGCTGGTATTTCTATCCAACCTGATGACCCCTTTCTGCATCATCCCTGCCCATACGGCATTTTCCTGGTCAATAAATAACATGGTTACAGCCGTTGCTACGGCCAGCTGGCTATCGGCCAACTGCAAGGGGTAGTTTTTGAAATAACCACTGGCAGGATCATAACAGCTGATGCCTGTGCGCGCCAGGCCGATCCATATTTTACCATCCCGGTCTTCTGCCAGTTTGGTCACTACATTGCCCGAAATACTATTTTGATCTCCTGTTACTTTTCTAAAAGCTTTAAAGGTATAGCCATCGTAGCGGTACAATCCATTGGCGGTGCCAAACCACAGGTAACCGCGGGAATCCTGCAACATGGCCGTGATCTTATTGTTACCCAGGCCATCCGTTTCGTCATAATGGGTAATATGAAAACCGGCAGCCGACTGCCCTACCGTTTGCAGGCAGCAGTTAAAAAGGAATAGGCAGAAACAGAAAGCATTCCTGGCGGTCATGAACATAATTAGATTCAAGTTAATCATTTCCCTGCCCCCTGATCATTTCTTCCATCAGCCAGGTAAGCAATTGCTGCCAGGCCTCCCTCAATTCAATGGTCCAGGCTGTTCCCAATCCATCGGCCATGGTTACCAGCAGGCATTCATTTACTACCGCATAATGTTCGGGCTGGGCTCCATAGGCATTGTGCCGCTGCCCCAGTTTATTGATATCCCTGGCCATCACCTCCCGCCGGTGAAGATTGGAAATAATATAATTTAACATGGCCGTGAGCCGGGTAGCCTGTTCTTTAAGATTGCTTTTGAACAGGTGCCTGATCAACGGTTCACTGGCAAATAGTTTACGGTAAAAAAGCTCACCGGCCTCCTGGGCCAATGGTTGGATATTTTTCCAGGATGATTGTAAGAGCAGGATATGTTGTGGGGTCATGCGTTGGATTTCGATTGTAAAATTGCTCCCCGTTCCCCTATCTGCCCCGTTTATCTATACGAAGTGGGGTAAATTTTAATTGAACCGTAGTACAATGGGGGGATACAAAAACAGCGCCTCCCCCCGGAGTACGCTGTCGATAAAAAGCATACCTGGAGGTATGCCGCTGAGGGAACAATATCAAATTAAAGGATGAGTATAGCGGCCGTATTTTCCGGCAGGATGCGGATGGATACCACCTCCCCTACCGCCGGTAGCTTAGCCGTAGGCACCATGGTATGTACCTGCTGGTAAAGCAACCTTTCCTGCAACCGGATCATGACCCATACGCGCAAAGCGATATACCCTTTCAACAGCTCATACTGCGATTCAATTTCAATGATCCGTGCATGTGCTGGCACCCCTTGCTGCAACATGATCCGCTGCTGTTGCAACTGCTCATACACCAGCTTACGTGTTTTGTTTCGATTGATGAATTTCCACCAGGCTGCCACTTGATTCGTTTTTTAGGGTTAACAAAACCTGTTATGAGTTAGGATCATAGTAATAAGCTGTAACGGCACTCACTTTCTTACCCTTTTTGGCAATCAGCTTGAGGGGCAATCCTATTTCATCGGTTTCATATTCATAGTCAAATGCATAGTTAAGCTTACCATTGCCGGCAATGGACCGGATCTTTTTTACCAGGTGCCTGCTCGTTTTACCAGCCAGTCTGTTTATATTATTCCTGAATTTAAAACTCTCCAGTCCTGTAAGGTTATCCCGCTCCCTGTAGTATTCCAGCTCTTTGGTATTGTACAGCTCATTGTTGTACCAGGTACTGATCCTAATGGCATCTCCATTTTCATACGTATACACCATGAGGTAGGCGCCCGCTTTTCCATAGTCGCGGTACTCTTTTACGAGGTAGCCTTCTTCATCATATTCAAACCGGTGGAGTACGGTGTCGGGATTGTTGAAACCATAAGCAACTACAGCAATACCGCCTGTTAGCTTGCCGGTTTTGTCCAGTTTGCCGGCAAAGGTGTAGACGATCCTTTTTTCTGCTTTTGCATATTCAGTGAGTAGTATGCTATCAGTAGAAAAACGGAAGCTATTCAATTCGAGTTCGTTTTCCAGACTGGTAATTCGTCCCAGGCTATCTTTCACCAGCCGGGTAGCAGAGGTGCTATCGCCCATACTTTCCCATTTTACCAGGCTCTTTTTGATTACCGGGTTCACGCGTTCCACTTTCATCCGCATACAAGCCATGTATCCCACTATAGACAATACGGTTACACAGGCTATTAAAAGCCACTTCATAATTAAGGTTTAATGATTAATGATAACTGATGTGTTACTGAATACAAAGTTGCAATGTTCAATGCCCACCTATGAAATTTTACATTCCCAACCGTTGTATTAGGCTATTGAGATGTACTCAAGTCAGTACAGGCTGCTTACTACATTCAACAACAGGATGCAAATGTACAGGCCCGGAACCCCATCCCTAAGCGCTAATGGGTGTACAGCCTTTTTGAGGCAATAACAGGCAGTTTTTATGATTAACTTGCATTTCACTGGCCATTTCATACGCTTTACTACCTGGCAAGGCCATTCCGCTGGTTATTACTTTTCTGATGTAGCAAGCAAGATCAATTTTGCACCGTAATAAAACCATAGGGCAATGAAAACAAATAAGTTACCACTCACTCTCCTTGTATTATTCATGCTCACTGCCTGTGAAACAAAGCTCCATGTGGGCATTAAAAAAGACGCTGGCAATGGCATTACCACCAGTTGGAACAACCTGGAACCCAAAGAGGTACTGCGTGTGATGAATGGGGAAAGGGTATCCCACAACCAGGTGGTATTGGGCGAAAGCTTTGCCGTGATCAACCAGGGCGTAGAGGGCCTTACGGTAAAGGAAGGGAAAGTATCCGTAGGCTGTTCGCTCCTCATTACAGATAGCAGTGGTAAAAAGATACTGTCCGAAAATGATCTGTTCAAGGGGAATGATACCTGGGATAAAGACAATGCGCGTGAATTAAAATGTACCATCAACACAGGCAAACCCATGGACTGGGACCAGGATTACCATATTGTGGTCACCTTTTGGGACAAGTATGGAAAAGGGAAATTAGAGAACCGGTTGATAGCGCATATAGAAGACATTCCTTAGATTTGGAAAAATCTTTGTTATGTACGAAACATTGCTTGTAGAAGTAGAACAGCAAATTTGTATTATTACGATCAACCGTCCCGACAAACTGAATGCACTGAATAAAACGGTGATGGAGGAGTTGAGCAAGGCTATTGATGAAGTATATAACAATGCGGATATTAAATCGGCCATCATTACCGGTTCGGGTGCTAAAGCATTTGTGGCAGGGGCCGACATCAGTGAGTTTCAGGGATTAACCAAGGAACAAGGCATGGCACTGGCTAAAAAGGGACATGATATCTTTTTCAAAATAGAGAACGCTCCCAAACCCATTGTAGCAGCTGTAAATGGTTTTGCACTGGGTGGTGGCTGTGAACTGGCCCTGGCCTGTCATTTCATGATCGCTTCAGACAATGCAAAATTCGGACAGCCCGAAGTGAACCTGGGTTTAATACCTGGTTATGGGGGTACGCAAAGGCTGGTGCAGGTAGCTGGTAAAGGCCGGGCTATGGAATTATTAATGAGCGGCAAAATGATTGGCGCAATAGAAGCCCAGCAATACGGCCTGGTGAATGAAGTAGTTACCCTGGACAAACTATTACCCAAAGTAAAAGAGATCCTGCTAAACATACAATCCAAGGCGCCCATTGCCATTGCCAACATCATTGAGTGTATCAACCAGTTTGATCATACACAAAAAGGTTATGACCTGGAGATACAAAAATTCGGCGAATGCTTTGCCACAGAAGATATGCAGGAAGGCGCCACCGCCTTTTTGGAGAAAAGAAAACCTGTCTTTAAAGGCAAGTAACATACCACTGGCTACTTAATGCCGTTTACTTAGGTCTGGCCTTTTAAGGTGAGTCACTCACTTACTTATTAACCATTGGCTTTACCTCTTGCGTATCCGTTGGCAACAAAGGCACCTGGTACCCTCCTGAATCAATGAGGGCATGGGGGAAGGCCTGTTGCAATTTGGCATAATCTTCTTTCCGGATGGCACTTTTGTAGCAATAAATGGATTGGAGTTGTTCAAGCCCCTTCAATTGCAGCAGGCCTGCCACACTTATTTTTGTTCCCACCAGGTTGAGGTACTGCAGCTGCTTAAGTCCTTTCAACTGTTGCAAGCCGGCATCTGTAATATTGGTATGATCCAGTTGCAGGCGGGTAAGATTGCTGCATTGGGCAATAATGCTTAAGCCGGTATCATTCATAGAAGGGATGCCCAGCTTTAGCCATACCAGTTGTTTTTTTACAGGCAATAGCAATTCCAGGTCTTTATGTTGCGTCCCACCGGCTGTTATGAAATTGGCCGATAAATAATTGCTGGTCTTCGACACTGGAATTATCACTACACCCAATGCCCGAATCCTTTTCAGTGCGCTGTCATCTGCTTTATTGACCGGTTCGGCTGGGATGGCGGCTGGCAATGCCTTCCTTTCAGGGGTTGTAGATTGCAGGGCCAATAAAGCCGGCTTTATGGCGGCAGGTTGTTCCAGTTCTTTTACTTTTTTATCGAAGGAAGCACCTGATTGGATCCACCAATGTACCAGGGCTATTTCACTTTCCGATAGTTGGGGTTTCTCTTTGGGCGGCATGTGGTCATCATGCTCACGCGGTAATAATAACCGTTTCATCAACTCGCTTTCAGCTGCCTTGCCGGGTGTTAGGGCTGCACCATTCTTTCCTCCCTTCAGCAGGAGCGCCTGCTCATCCATACGTAGGCCGCCTTTTTGTTTGTTCTTATTGTGGCAGCTATAACATTTGGTTTCCAGCAACGGTTGAATAACTTCCTGGTAGGCTGCTGCCTCCTGCACATTGGCAATAGCTACGCGCTTCGCCGTATCGCCGCCATTACCAGCGCTTGTAAATGCCTTGGTCAAATAATCCGAACCATGGGTAAGGGAGCCTCCAATATGGCCGGTAATACTAACCAGTACAATCAATACGATCATCAATGGCCAATGCCAGCGTTGGGCTGTATTTCGCTTGCGGAGAAAATACAAAACAATGGCCACCACTGCTACCCCGATGCCCATCCATTGGTGTTGATTAACCAACTGCTCATCATAATCGTCACTACGCGATAAAAAATAACCTGTAATGCAGGAGATCACTGCACTGATCATACCAATCAATAGAGAAGTGGTAATGGCCTGTGCAAAATCAGTCCCCGGCTTTCTCTTCTCTATCAACTGCAGTATACAGGCCAGGATGAGAATACCAATGGGCAGGTGTACGAATACGGGATGGAAATGACCAATGAATGAAGACATAATTGAAAACAAGCTGCGAGCTGCAAAAGAGCTACGAGCTGCGAGCCTTTAGAACTGACTTTGAGCCGAATTAGGTTTTAACTCGAAGCTCGTAGCTCAAGGCTCGCAGCTAAATTAAGAATATCGTTTTCTAAGCAATTGCATCATGTGCACGTTGATGGCCCACTGATCGGCCAATGGCTGCCGGGTATAAGGCAGGGTTGGCATATAATCGGGCGGGCCAAATTCAGTAAGGATCGTTAAAGGCTGGCCTGCTTTCTTTTTCTTTTCCACGATACTGTCCCACCAGGCGATATGTGCTTTTACAGCCGTCTCCCATTCCGGCGCGCGGGGATCACTCACCTGCGGTCCTTCCGGATGACCTACGCGTGCATGGATATGGTCTGTACGGTCAAGGGCCATACCCACTGTTTCCGCCTGATCACTCAGAAAACTTTCATGCACCGTACACCAATGGGAGATATCGAGCGTCAACCGCAGGTCGGGCAATTTTTCCATGAACTGGCGTGTTACAGAAGCCGCGAACATAATGCGGGATCGGTGGGTCTCATGGCAGATGCGGATGCCTGTTTGTTTGGCCAACTGGGTAGTATGATCAACAAAGGCTTTGCTCTGTTCAAAAGAAAAATAATCACGACCCGAGTGACAGTTGATGTATAAGGGCCGTTGACTGGTATTGTTGGCTGCAGCATCCACTGCCTTCTTAAAGTCGGCCAGGTGTTGTTGCCAGTTACTGGACGATCCCCCGCAGAGGAACCCAATATCAAGTCCATGTTTCTTCAAGGCTGCAAATAACTCCTGCTGGCCTGCTGCATCGCCTGGCCACCACATTTCAATACCATCATACCCTTCTTTTTTTGCCCGGGCGCAAAACTCATCTACCGTTCCACGGAAGCCCCAGTTGGTGCCCATTATTTTGAGTGAGTATCCCTGGTTGGTAGTGAATGCCGGTTTTTCCATGGCCAATGTTTCAAAGGAAGACAACATCATGGCGGCACTGGCCGATGCGCCCATTCCAAAAAACTTTCTGCGGGTTAAAGGCATGCGTTCTTAAGTTTATTTTGGTTACAAATGATTCCTATGCAATGATCTCTTCAATTACCCGTCCATGTACATCCGTCAGGCGGAATGGCCTGCCCTGGAATTGGTAGGTAAATTTTTCATGGTCAAATCCCAGCTGGTTCAGAATGGTCGCCTGTACATCAAAGGCAGTGGTTTTACCGCTGATGGCGCTATACCCTATCTCATCTGTTTCGCCAAAGCTGGTACCTCTCCTGATACCACCACCGGCCATCCAGATGGTAAAAGCCTCTACGTGGTGGTCGCGGCCTTTGAAGGGGTTTTGTTTGCCATCGCGGTTTTCCATCATGGGCGTCCGGCCAAACTCACCACCCCATACTACCAGCGTATCTTCCAACAACCCACGTTGCTTAAGATCCAGCAGTAATGCCGTAGTGGCTTTGTCTACCTGCCGGCATTTGTTGATGAAACCTACATCAATGGCCAGGTTGGAATCCGTGCCATGGCTATCCCATCCCCAGTCGAACAGTTGTACAAAACGTACGCCTTTTTCTACCAGTTTACGGGCCAGCAATATATTGTTGGCATAACATGATTTGCCGGGCTGTGTGCCATACATATCATGAATGTATTGCGGTTCATCGTTGATGTTCATGACTTCCGGCACCGATATCTGCATGCGATAAGCCATTTCATATTGCGATATGCGCGATAAGGTTTCCGGGTCCTGGAACTCGGCATACTGCTGCCGGTTTACTTCATTAATCGCATCAATGGAAGCTTTGCGCAGGTCGCGGTCCATCCCATCAGGGTCTTTGATAAACAATACCGGATCGCCTTCACTGCGACATTGCACACCCTGGTATACACTGGGTAAAAAACCACTACCCCAAACGCTTTTACCGGCATCGGGAAATTTACCCCCGGACGTGAGCACTACAAAACCGGGCAGATTCTGATTTTCCGTTCCCAGTCCATACGTAGCCCAGGAGCCAATACTGGGTCGCCCCAAACGTGGCGCGCCTGTATGCATGAGCAATTGGGCAGGCCCGTGATTGAACTGATCGGTAGTGACTGCTTTCAGGAAACTCACTTCATCGGCCACGGTTGCCAGATGCGGCATGTGATCCGATACCCAGGCGCCACTTTGCCCACGTTGTTTAAAGGCAGCTTGTGGTCCCATCATTTTGGGCACCCCTCTAATGAAGGCAAATCGTTTTCCCTCCAGCAAAGAAGGCGGACAATCCTGTCCGTCCAACTTCATCAGTGCAGGTTTATAATCGAATAATTCCAATTGTGAAGGAGCCCCTGCCATGTGCAGGTAGATCACCGACTTGGCCTTGCCGGGAAATAAAGGCAGTTTGGGCGCCAATGGGTTGGCCGCATCAAATGCCGTATTGGCCACCGCTTCTTCTTTACCTCCACCACAACCACCCAGCAACGAGCCCAGGGCCAGTGCACCCAATCCCATCGCACTTTCCCGAAGGAAGTTACGCCGGGTAAAAAAATGCAGGGCCCGCGCATTGGCTTCATTAACGAGGCGTTGATTATGCAATTCTTTTTGAGTCATGTTGATAACGGATTGTTGCTAGTTTTTGGTGATCAATTCGTCCAGGTTCAGCATGGCATTGGCAGTTACTACCAGTGCGGCCGTTTCGGGTTTATTGTGTTGATCCATTACACCAATCATAGCACAGGTTTTATCTTTATCCTGCTGGTATTTTTGCAGGGCTTCATGATACAATTTGGTCAAAGTGGCCAGCCTGGCTGCCGTAATCGGTTTATACATGGCCAGCTCATATCCCTTACTGATCTGCTGTTGTACATTATTACCCGCCAGTTGTTCCATCCGGTAAGCGAGGTGCCGCGCCATATCCAGGTAGGCATCATCATTCAGCGTCACCAGCGCTTGTAATGGTGTGTTGGTGCGTATACGCCTCGACACACATACTTCCCTGGCCGCTCCATCAAAGGTGATCATGGAAGGATAGGGCGCTGTACGTTTCCAATACGTATAGATGGCTCGCCGGTGCGCATTTTCACCCGTAGCATTTTTCCATTGAGCACCATTCCAGGGTGACAACCAAATACCATCCGGCTGGAAGGGGAATACGGCAGCACCATACATGGTATTACTCATCAGGCCACTGATGCACAGGCCCTGGTCCCTTACCTGTTCGGCCGATAAGCGTACCCGTGAACCACGTGCATATAATTTATTGAAAGGATCTTTTTCCAGCAGCTCCGGATTCACTTTTGAATCCTGCCGGTAAGTAGCCGATAATACAACTTGCCGCATCAGCTTTTTGAGGCTCCATTTATATTGATGCATGAGCTGGTAAGAAAGATAGTCCAGCAATTCGCGGTGCGTAGGTTGCATACCTTGTGTACCCAGGTCTTCGAGTGTTTCGGCCAAGCCGGCGCCAAAGAACTGTTCCCATATCCTGTTGACCATGGTACGCGCCGTCAGGGGATTATTGGTTTGTGTAAGCCACATGGCCAGGCCCAGCCGGTTACGTGGCGCCTTGGCCGGGAAGGGGTTCAACGCATGCGGCACATCTGGTGTAACCGTTTTTCCTTTCACCAGCCAGTTGCCTCTTTCAAATACTTGTGTAGCCCGGTGCATGCTGGTGGGATTGTCCATCATAATGGGCGTAGCAGGTACTCCTTTATTCAGCAAACCCCACCAACGCCCTTCATTTTCAGCATAACCCGGTTGTCCTTTTCCAGGGAAAGCCGCTGTAAAATGGAACCAGTCGAAGGTAACTCCACTTGCTTCGGGGTTGGTAAGACTTGGACTACTATACGTTAAGTAGAGCGGATGTACACCCTTGGTTGATGGCAGGTCAAAACGATGGATCTCCCAACCCTTGGTAGCAGGCAGTATGATCTTTTTAATGATGGGTCCTGTTGCACTGTCCAGCCGCAGGTTCAGCACGCCATCATTTAAACCGGTTGAATAACGAAGTATCAGTTGTGTTTTATCCTGCAGGTCTACCTGGTTCAAACGCGCAATACCATTGTTGCGGCAAGTGAGCCACTTGGTATCGGCCAGTGCACTGTTGGCAATTACATCGGCTGTAAGCGAGTGGATGGAAGGTTCCCAGGTTTTCACAAACAATTCCCATTCCCGCGCTACTTCTTTGGAGGAATATTTGGTAGTATAGTTCACCAGCGTTACCAGCTCCTGTTTCATGCTATCCGTAAAATGGCGCAGCAGAGGATAATCTTCATACGTATCCTCATCGCGCGTATCATTAAAGAAGGCCATGAACTTATAATACTCATCATGCGTAAAAGGGTCATACGGGTGACTATGACATTGAACGCAGGCAAACGTGGTGCCCATCAATCCTTCCCAGGTAGCATTTACCCGGTCCAGCACAGCCGCTGTACGAAACTCCTCATTATCTGTCCCTCCTTCATCATTGGTCATTGTATTGCGGTGAAAGGCCGTAGCAATGAATTGTTCATCCGAAGGATCGGGCAACAGGTCACCGGCTAATTGTTCTGTGAGGAATACATCATAAGGTTTGTCTTCATTAAAGGCCTGGATCAGCCAATCGCGGTAACGCCAGATATTGCGCCCCGCATCACGTTCATATCCCTTGGTATCTGAGTAGCGGGCCAGGTCGAGCCAAACAGCCGCCCATTTTTCTCCAAAACGGGGCGAAGCCAGCAAGGTATCTACCAACAGTTCATAGCTATTGGGAGTCGTACTTTTTAAGAACCGCTGGGCTGTTTCATCACTTGCAGGCATACCAGTGAGGTCCAGGCTTACCCGCCTTAGCAAGGTAGCTTTGTCTGCTTCGGCCGAAGGCTTTAGCTTAGCCTCCTCCAACTTTTCATAAATAAAATGATCAATTTCATTTCGGGCACTGGCATTATCGGTGGCAGGCACCGGTGTTTCTTTTACCGGAACATAGGCCCAATGATCGCCCCAGGCAGCGCCTTGCTTTACCCAGGCCGTTAATATCTTAATCTCTTCTTCCTTCAGCGGTTCATGTTTATAAGGCATCCGCTCTTCGGGATCCTTGAGCGTAAGCCGGCGGATCATATCACTTTCATCGGGCCGGCCGGGAATAATAGCTGGCTTGCCCGATTCGGTATTGGCCAATGCTTCCGAACGGAACAGGAGGCTAAAACCACCCTGGCGTTTTACACCGCCATGGCAGGATATGCATTTCTTATTAATGATGGGTTTAACTTCGGTATTGAAGTCGATGGTGTGGCTACGGGTACTAAAAGTAAATACCAGCACGGCTGCTAATAATACAGTAATAACCAGCAGGGTTTTCTTTACAGCAGGAGCAATCATAATGGATAACCGTTTGGCTGACGCTTAAAGTTAGCAATAATCCCGCTGCCCCACCCTGCTAAAAGGGAAGATGCGCAATCGTTTGTCTTTTTTTTAATATATTACCGGTTTATTTTCGTCTATATGGAGAAAAAACTGCCTACCATTAAAGAAATAGCTCAGCGCCTGAGTATTTCCATTTCTACCGTTTCACGTGCATTGCACGACCACCCCAGTATTGGGCTACGTACCCGGCTGGCCGTGAAGAAGATGGCGGCGGAATTGAATTATGAGCCCAACCAAACCGCTATTTTCTTTAAACAACGGAAGACCTTTACCATTGGGGTCATACTGCCCAACCTGCGCGAAGAGTTCTTCTCTTCAGCCATTAATGGTATCGAAGCCATCGCCCTGCCCAATAACTACATTGTACTGATTGGCCAGTCACATGATGACATCGAGAATGAGAAGAAGATACTGGAAACCATGAAAAAGCACCGGGTAGATGGCATCCTGGCCTCCATATCCAAGAACACGACGCAGATTGACCATTTTGAACAGATACGGAGTTATGATATTCCGGTCGTGTTTTTTGACCGGGTACCCGATGTACCCGATGTGCATTCTGTAAGCTGCAACCTGTACCACAGTTCCATTGAAGCAGTAGAATTCCTGATCAAAAAAGGCCATAAAACAATTGGTTATATACAGGGGCCGCCCACCCTGGGCATTAAAAATGAAAGACTGGCTGGCTATTATGAGGCCCTTAAAAAACACAAGCTACCGGTAGACGAATCGCTGTTGGTAAGCACCGACCTTTCTACCAAAAGCACAGAAGATGCCCTGGATGAATTGCTGAGCAAAAAGAAAAAGCCGACGGCCATCCTGGTTTTTAATGATTATGTGGCCCTGGATGCCATCCATTATGCACGCCAAAAGAAACTACGCATTGATAAGGATGTGACCTTTGTGAGCTATGCCAATGTATCCGTAACCAGGTACCTCGACAATCCACCCATTGCCTCGGTCGAACAATTTCCGTATGACCAGGGCGCAAGGGCTACAGAATTGTTATTCAAACTATTGGATACCAAGGGCAACCGGCAGGACATTCCCTATGAGAATGTGGTATTAAAAAGCGAATTAATCGTGCATTAAGGCCTAATCCGCCTACCTTTGCCCACAAATTTTTTTTGTTATGGATTATCGTATTGAGAAAGATACCATGGGCGAGGTGCAGGTACCTGCCGATGCTTTATACGGCGCACAGACCCAACGCAGCATTGAGAATTTCAAGATTGCACAGGACACCAATAGAATGCCGAAAGAGATCATCCGTGCCTTTGCCTACCTGAAAAAAGCAGCCGCAATCACCAATTTTGAAGCAGGAGTGTTGCCCCAGGAAAAGTCTGACCTCATCGGACAGGTATGCGATGAAATACTGGCCGGTAAACTGGACGCTTACTTCCCGCTGGTAGTATGGCAAACCGGTTCCGGTACCCAGTCCAATATGAATGTCAATGAAGTTGTAGCTTACCGTGGTCACGTGATCAAAGGTGGTCAACTGACCGATAAAGAAAAATTCCTGCATCCCAATGATGATGTAAACAAATCGCAATCCTCCAACGATACTTTCCCTACCGCTATGCACATTGCGGCCTATAAAATGCTGGTGGATGTAACCATTCCCGGTATTGAAAAGCTGCGTGATACCCTGGCTACCAAGAGCAAGGAATACATGAACGTGGTAAAGATTGGCCGTACGCACTTTATGGATGCTACGCCCCTGACCGTTGGCCAGGAGTTCAGCGGTTATGTGTCACAATTGAACCACGGTCTGAAAGCCATCAAAAATACCCTGGCCCATTTAAGCGAACTGGCCCTGGGTGGTACTGCTGTAGGTACTGGTATCAATACCCCCGCTGGCTATGATGTGAATGTTGCCAAACATATTGCTGCTTTAACCGGTCTGCCCTTTGTAACTGCCGAGAATAAGTTTGAAGCCCTGGCAGCTCATGATGCGATCGTTGAAGCCCATGGCGCCCTGAAAACAGTGGCCGTTAGCCTCATGAAAATTGCCAATGATGTACGGATGCTCAGTTCGGGCCCGCGCAGTGGCATTGGTGAATTGTTCATTCCTGATAATGAACCCGGCTCCTCCATCATGCCCGGCAAGGTAAACCCCACCCAGTGCGAAGCCCTCACCATGATTGCTGCACAGGTACTGGGTAATGATGTTGCCATTAATATTGGTGGTGCTACCGGTCATTTTGAATTGAATGTATTCAAGCCGGTAATGATCTATAACTTCCTGCACAGCGCCCGCCTCATTGGTGATGGCTGCGTAAGCTTTAATGACAAGTGTGCAGTAGGTCTGGCTCCCATTGAAGAGAATATCAAAAAGCATGTTGATAATTCCCTGATGCTGGTGACAGCCCTCAATACCAAGATCGGGTATTATAAAGCCGCTGAAATAGCGCAGAAGGCACATAAGGAAGGTACTACTCTTAAAGAGATGGCCGTAAAATTGGGTTATGTTACCCCCGAGCAGTTTGATGAGTGGGTGATCCCTGCAAACATGGTAGGCAAGATCTAGCAATAGAACTTATTCAAAATACAAATGGGTGTCTCTGTTAAAGGAGGCACCCATTGTTTTTACACAGAAAACCAATACATAAGAACTTTTATAACTTAACTGCAATACTGGCCATCATGCTGGCAGGCAATTGCGGACTGATCACCCCCTGGCCAGTAAAATATTGCTCATCAGTAATATTGTCAAACTTAACACCCAGCCGGTACCACCTGGTTTCATAAAAAACCGATGCATTCAGGAGCGTATAAGAAGGGAAAGTAAATACACCCGTAGTGGCCGAATTGGACGTCATGTGTTTGCCAGTATACGTACCGCCAAATCCAATACCCAGGCCTTTGAACTTACCTTTAAGCAATGCATAACTCACCCATAGGTTGGCAAGGTCAGCAGGCCCTGCTTCTGCCGGCCTCCTGCCTTGCAAAGCGGCTGTTGTATTAGTAAGCTTGCTGTCATTGTGTGCATAGCCGGCAGTAATGTTTAATCCTGCCAACGGATTGGCATTCAGTTCAAACTCTACTCCTTTACTGGTTTGTGTACCATCCTGTACCCTTATATTGTAATTCACCCCATTCTGCTTGAGCACATCCTGGCGGATTATTTTATCTACTTTAATATCATAATAGCTGGCTGTAATATTCAGTTGGTTATTAAAGAGCTCCAACTTCACCCCACCCTCAAACTGGTTGGCCTGCTGGGGTTTAAAATTGCCCGATAGTTCAGGCAGGGGCTGCGTGAACGGTTCTACATTACTAAACCCATTCATATAGTTACCAAATAAGGAAACCTGGTTTTTGATCACTTCATACACCAACCCAAATTTGGGAGAGAAGGCCGTTTGCTGAAAATTACTATTGGGCACCAATGCATTCGTAGCATGATTTACCGTCCCCTTGCTGTCAAACCGGTCTACCCGCAGGCTAAGCATCGCAATCAGGTTATCGGTGATGTTCACCACATCCGACGCATAAGCACTGTATATATAAGTAGAACTATGGTTCCTCGTAGCAACATCTTTGCTGGCCATGATCTTTTGGTCTACCCCATATTTAGAGATCTTAGCATAGTTTTTATCATTACTCAGCGTACCATTCACAGAGTCATAAATAATATAAGGAGAGTTGTCATTATTCACTTTCAACCGCACATAATCCACCCCTATCAATAACCTGTTCCTGAGCCGGCCGATCCTGAAATCACCGATGAAGTTTTGCTGGATATCAAGGGCTGTATTGACCGTATTCATCAGCGCCACATTGCGCTCCAGTGTGTCATCCGTTAACCTACGCATAAACTGGTATTGGTAATATCCATCCGTTTTTCGCGTATTGCTGGAAATAATGGTTTGCGAAGTCCAGCTTTTTGAAATCTTATACGTCCCCACACCACGTACGTTGACAGTGGGTGTTTTAATAGTAAGGTCATTGCTGGTATACGACCGTTTCCAGTCAAACTTCAATTCATCCGGCGTATGGGCTACAAACGGGCGCGTACGGCTGAGGAAGATGACAGAAGGGCTGGTCGCTTCTCCATTATAGAAATCAGCATTAAGGTTGATGCGTAGCCGGTCAGAAGCCCGCAACTCAAGCGAGGGCGCTATAAACAAGGTTTTCTTGAAACCTGCATCCTGGAAACTCGGCTGGTGGTGGTAAGATGTATTTAACCGGAACAATACCGTTTTGTCCTGGTTGAGTGGACCATAAATATCTGCCGACACGCGGTTCAGGCTAAAGCTGCCTGTACTATAGGATATTTCGCCGCCCAGCGTATCCAATGGCTTCTTGGTAATGATATTCACCATACCGCCGAAGGAAGTAACAGCCCCACCAAATAAAGTGGCAGAAGGTCCTTTGAGCACTTCAATCCTTTCAATAGAGGCCGGATCATAATCCCCATTCGTTTGTCCCGGCACGCCATCTACCAGTGCAGCTTCCGTACGAAAGCCCCGCAGGGAATAATAAGAAGCACCAGCTGTATTGATACCCCGTGTACCCTGTATCTTATACAGACCCGGCGCATTGCGTAAGGCACCTGCAATATCGATCACCATTTGCTCCCGCAGCAGGTTTTTGGGGATAGAGGTATATACCTGTGGATTCTCCAGCCGGGTAAGCGGTATTTTGGCCACCGTTTGAGTTTCCCTGGAGTAGAATTTATTCTTTCTACCCGCTATCACGATCTCTTCCAGGAAAGCATGATTTTCCTTTAGGTTGAAATCATGTTCCGAAACTTCATTTTCCTTGATTGTGATTTTCTTTTCTACCGGTTTTAGTTCTACCGAACTGACCCGGATGGTATAATCGCCTGGAACGATGCCCGTCATTTTATATTCACCCACAGCATTGGAGGTAGTAGCATGTTTGGTGCCGGCCAATACTACCGACACGCCTTCAGCAGGCTGGCCATCGGAAGAGAATACTTTTCCATGCAGGGTGGCGCTTCCCTGCGCATAAGACAACGAACACACCAGCATCAATAAACAGCACAAAGTTGAGAAGAGCAGCTTAATTTTCATTTTGATTTATTTCCAATGGGGAGATGTATCCGCCTGGTAACAGACGGCATTAATCACACTTAATTAAAAGGAGGGGAAATTGAATTCCGCTGCAAAGGAAGGAAGGACCGTTCACTCCTGTTTACGGTTTCAGGAAAACGGTTTACGATATAAGTAACTGTTGGCGGAACTTACCGGCCAGCCACCAGCCATTCACCACTAGCCCTATTGCAAAATGACCTTATCCATTCTCACCTCTGCCCCATACCCATTGTACAATTTAAGCACATATACTCCTCTTCTGAAATGGGCCACATCGATCCTGAAATTGTTGCTGGTCGTTCTTTCATCCATTACCTGCTTACCATTCATATCTACCAGCCGGTACCGGATTGGCTTTTGTACAGCAGGTTCCGTTTCTACCTGTATATAACTGGTGGCGGGATTGGGGTATACACTGGTGGTATAGGTCCGTGGCCTGTTTTCCGGGTGCTCCCGGATGGGCAGTATGATGCCGGCATATTCAAATACCAGTATGGCGCCTTTCTTTTCCAGGTTTGCTGCATTGGAACCACTGGGACCACTGGTAGAGCCAATACTATCCGTAACAATAAATATTTTTCCATCCGGGCTCAGGGCAATATCCCGGTACCTGTTTACCGATTTAAAATACTGGATCGAATCACCGATGATCATATCCCGGGCTGCATTGAGCCGGTAGCGAAATAAGGTACCCGTACGTAATGTAGGCACCAACAAAGATGGATACCAGTTGGGAATACCCCGGCCACTATTGAGGTGGTAATATTCAATACTGGAAGGTGCAATCGTTGGAAACTTCAACCAACCATTGGCCAGTTCACATTCCGATACAGGCTTGGGCGTACAAACCGTATAAGCCTTTACCAGCGGCTTTTTGAAACTGGCTTTTACACTGGCTGGAGCAGCCTTCTCCTGTGTTACTACGGCACCGGCAGGGACCTGGTAAGGGTTTTCGTTGAAGGCAATGGTGCAATTACCCGTAGAAGACCAGTTTACATACTGATAGTTCACTTCATCTGTATCACCGGCAATATAGGGCCAGCCATAATTACGGCCGCTTTCAATACTGTTGACTTCATCATCTGTATTGGGGCCATGTTCGGAGCTGAACAATTTGCCCCCAGGCGTTAATACGGGAAAACTGGCACCACCGGAAGGATTCTTTTCCCATACCAGGCCTTGCGGGTTTCTGTGGCCAATGGTATAAATATGACTTCGCACACCATTCCAAATAGGGTTATCAGCCGGAATTGAACCATCCAGGTTGATCCTTAGTATTTTCCCCGAATACAATTGGTAATTATTAGTGTTAATATCCGCTTGCAGCGGTAATTGCTGCGATTTTATTTCCACACACCGGTTGCTGAATTGGTTATTACCCAAATCGCCGCAGGAGTAATACAACTTGTTATCAGCGCCAACAATCAACCGCCCGGTGCTATGATCCCCCCCGGCAGGAATGCCCTGTATCAATACAGTAGGATTGCTGAGTGATGGAGAAGCGCCTCCATTGTACCTGTACCGCACGATCCTGATATTATTGGCAGGAGAACTATAGGCCACAAAAATAGAATCCTGGCCGGTGCCTTTTAAAAATCCCGGGTGCAGCGCCAGTCCCAACATACCATTTTGCCCAATGCTGGTAGCATTGCCAGCTCCATCGCGGCTGATGTTCAGTGCCACCGTGCCGCGTATGTCCAGGATGATCTGCCGGGCACCTGTACCCGTATCCACGCGCAGGATACGACCTACTTTTTCTGTAATGTATAAATGATCATCCGGGCCGTATACAATATCAAAAGGATGTGCCAGGCGATAGCCGGCGCCTGGCTTCTCATTTAAAACAGTTCGTGTAAAAGGTTCATTTTGAGCAATTGCAGAAAAAGATAATAATATACCGAAAGTGGGCAGCAGCAGGAGGTTGTTTTTCATATTTTGGATAAGGTTGGGTATAACGGGTTATCGATCTTAACATTACGAAAATGGCAATTTTTTAAATGCAAAACAATAGCTGAAACCCGCACTGGAACTAGTATATATACGATTGTAGCTTTGACACCTATACTCTACATTTACGTTTAACCATGGTACCCGTTGGTACCAAATCCAAAACTTATGAAGATATATATACCAGTAAAACCAATACTGATCTGCCTATGTTCTTTAGTGTTACCCCTGATAACCTTTGCACAGCTGGCCCGCGTGCAAACCGGTAAGAGTTATGTAAACATTACCAAAGGTTTAAACGGAGGTACTATTGAACCGGGAGATACCCTGGAGATCCGCGCCACTATTGCAGTAGGTAATTTCGATGCCCGTTCTGTCAGTCGCGCACGTTATGTAGATACCATTCCCGCCAATACCACTTATATTCCAGGCAGTTTAAAGATCCTCACCAATGAAGGGTTGACTTTCAAGGCTTATACCGATGCACCGGGCGATGACCAGGCTTATTTTGATCCCGCCGGTTACCTGCGCATCAACCTGGGCAGTACTTTCAATACCGGCGTTGACCTGGGCGGAATTTGCAGCAATGCAGCGCCTGCGGCACTCCCCAATGGCGGGTTGATCCATGCATCCGGACGACCCTCTTTCTTTGGCGGTGTATGTATTCTATCAGCATCCTTCCGCATCCGTGTCAATCCCTCCATGACCTATGGTAGTTTTGTCAATGTACATGGCGGGGCTTTTTATTTCCGCAACAATGGGAGCGATGTGATCAATCCTTGTAATGCCTATCCCATCGCGCTGAAATTAAATAGCGGCTTGTGTGCCAATGCCATTGGCGCCAATGCCGTGATTGAGAATGGTGGTACATTCGGAGCAGGCACTACACAAAACAGGATTACTTCAGCCATTGTACCGGGCTTCCTATGGCGAAATGTAGCTACCGGCTTGCCCGATGACGGTAGTTATTCAATAGTCAACAATATGAGCCCCTCCGGCAATACCAATCCCAATTCTCCCATCCCCAATGGCCCCAACCGGGTGCATGCCCGCTGGGACATTATGGGCGATCACACTGGCGCTGCTGATCCCCTGGCAGGTAATTTACCCGTGGCACCCGGCGCTAATGGAGGTTATTTTGTAGCCGTTAATGCAGCTTATGCCAATAGTAATGCGATCCAGCAAACTGTAGGAGGTTTGTGTCCCAATACCTATTATGAATTCTCTGCCTGGTTTAAAAACATTTGTAAATATTGCGCCTGTGATTCTACCGGCGATGGCTCTTATGGTCAGGCAGGGTCTACCTTTTTTCCCAACCCCAATTTCAATGGGCCCGACTCTTCGGGTGTAAATCCCAATTTGACTTTTACAGTGGATGGGGTAGACTACTATACCAGCGGCAACCTCAAGTATACGGGACAGTGGGTGAAGAAAGGATTTGTTTACCTTACCGGCCCTACGCAAACCTCCTTTACCATCACCATCCGCAACAATGCAGCTGGTGGTGGCGGCAACGACTGGGCCATTGATGATGTAACCCTGGCCACCTGTACACCCAACCTCGACCTGCAGCCCTCCCCTTCTTTAACAGTTTGTTTGGGTCAGTCCATCGATATGTTTGCCAATATCCGTTGCTTTTCTCCCAACTATATTCACTGGCGCTGGGAAAGAAGTACGGATGGGGGCGCCACCTGGACCAATACGGGTGTAAGCGGAACAGGGGCTCCCGTATTGAATGCCGGCGAATATGAATACAGGGCCAGCTACCCTACTTTCCTCGCCAACACGGGCACCAACAATGCACGGTACCGCATACGCATCGCATCCATGCCTGCCAACCTGGACGACAATGGCTGTTCCTTTACTGCCGCTACGCTCATCACCCTGACCACTACCAATTGTACCGTCCTGGTAAAAACAGATATCCAGGCATTCTCGGGAAGGGTAGTCAATGAACGGGGGCATCTGCAATGGAGCACTTTCAATGAAGAGGATGGAACGGTGTATGAAATTGAAAGCAGTACAGACAGGATGCATTTTACAAAGATTGGTTCTCTCAATGGCAAGCAGGCAGGAAGTAATACCTATCAGTACACTGATCCCCAGGTGCTCGTTGGTGCACGCTATTACCGTATCCGTATTACGGATGGCAAAACCAGTAAATACAGCCGGGTCATTCAGCTAACAGGTGGCACCCTTGAATTTGCAGTAAGGAGTATTGTAAACCCCTTCCAGGACAAGATCAATATTGAATTAACAACACCTGTTAATACCCCTGTTACCATCAGTTTAATGGATACCTATGGCAGGGTGATCAAAAAAATGTCGACAACGATCTATAAAGGGATCAATACCCTATCAATGACCAACCTGGAGCAGGTGTTACCTGGCCCTTATATGCTGCGCATCCAAATACAAGACCAGGTCATCAACAAACAATTACTTAAGTTGGAGAGAGAATAAATTAATAACATTTATACGAAAGCACATGCCTGATCTCCGACCCATATACTGATCCGGTACCAGTTATGTCAAAGCTCTTGACATAACCATTGGCATCATAGACATAGTTTGTAAAGTCCGATACATAAGGGGCCCCATCCGGCGTACCATTGGCCAGGTAATCCGTCCAGGTGGATTTAACCGGGATATTGGCCGAATTCTTACCGAAGTTGACAGCATTCTGGAAAAGAATAATTTCCGGGTTAGAATGAAATGCCAGGAACCCTTTTGCCGGTGTGGTACCATATTGGTAGTCTATTACCGTTCTTTCACCGGTTATAAAGTTCATGGTTACCTTAACGAGGTTGCCACCGGTCCATTGGTAATTGTAAATCAGTACGGGTTGCGTTGGGAAAAGCTCCAGCGCCAGGGAAGCCGCTGCCAGGTAGCCATTGGCATCATAGGAATAAGTAACAATTACGCGTACAGAAGTATCAACCGCAGGATCGGCATTGCCGTGGAATTCTGTAATACGGCCTCCGGCATCCAGTTTGAAATATTGATTGGCAGCCACATTGATCTGTGAAGCTGTGTAGTTGAAATTAAACTCATAATCGATGCCCACGGGCTGCGTGGTACTGTCGGTCAACTGTGTTTTGGCAACCTGGTTCTGCGCATTGAAGAAACTGGTAATGCCGCCTATTTTGGCTCCATTGCCCAATTCATAACTGCCTATATTACTCAGCTTGCAGGTACTGGGAGGAGTAACGCTCTCCAATTTAGCGGTAAACGCACCTTCTGTGATCGTTTTGATCGTGCCGGAGGTATCCTTTACCTCGCCCGTGAAGGTACCTGCCACTTCTGTTGCACTGATCTTGGTGATGGTTACGGTGAACTTATTGGCAGCCAGCGGGTCATTGCTATACAGCAGCGTTCCATTGGCATAGTATTCAAAAATTACCGAAGGGGTGCTATAAGTGCCGGTGGTAATACTGGCGCCGGATATTTCCAGGTAAAGATCATCTTTGAGGTCCGTCGATACCCCTTCCATGGCCAGTGAGTTGACGCCTCCGGCGCTGTTGTAATAGGCCGTATCCATGGGGCCTTTAAAGGAATTACTGCCTTCTTTAAATGCCCAGGCCATTGGCCCCAAAGGGCTGCCATTACCAGATTCCAGGCTTGTTTCCTTTTGACATCCAGTGATCACCATGCCGGCTACAATGGCCAGCAAAAAAGCAATACGCTGTATTCGATTCATATCCACGGGTTTAAATAGTCAATACAAGACCATTGATCACCCGGCCAGATTAAATCCAATGCTGGAAGCCCTTCCCTTGCAATGCCGGAAATTAAAACCAAGCTGTTGTTGAGTGCCTGACCCCAGCCTATGACTACCCAGGCTCGCAGCTCGAAGCTAGTAGCTCACAGCTGTTTTTACAATACCTGTACAGTGTCGTTTACCGGAGAATTAGTTTCCACTGTAGTACGTGGTTCTTCGTGAGGATGTTTTTTAAAGAAGCGTCGCTGAAACAAAAGTATGACAATAACGCCGATAGAGATGGATGCATCGGCAATATTAAATATGGGAGAAAAGAAGGTAAACCGTTCGCCACCCCAGAAAGGGATCCAGGTGGGAAGGGTTTTATTTTCAATGATGGGCACATAAACCATGTCCACCACTTTACCATGTAAAAAACTGGCATAGCCGCCACCCTGGGGGAACAATTTAGCCAGGGGCAGGCCATCATCGCTGGGCGAAAAGATAAGGCCATAAAACATGCTGTCGATCAGGTTGCCCAGTGCGCCGGCAAAGATCATGGCTACGCAAATGATGAAACCACGGTGGTATTTTTTGCGTACAATGCTGCGGATATAAAATACACCGAATACCACGGCCACCAGCCTGAAGAGCGTAAGCGCCAGCTTACCCCATTCACCACCAAATTTCCAGCCCCAGGCCATGCCTTCGTTCTCGATGAAGAAAAGGCGGAACCACCTGCCAATCAAGGGTATTTGCTCACCATAATTCATGGAGGTCTTTACCCAGATCTTCAATATCTGGTCTATAGCTATGATACCGATTATTATTAAAGCGACCGTTCTGATCTTCACCGTACAAAAATTTAAGTTTTCAAAGATAATGCTTTCACCCTGGAGTTCCTTGGTCAAAAACGGTTGTTTTTACTCCTCAAAATACACCCTTTTTACCCGCTGCGAAATGCCCGTCAGCATCTCATAGGGAATCGTTTGCGCCCAGTGCGCTACCTGGCTTACAGGCAGTTCCCTGCCAAACAGCACCACTTCATCACCCTCCTGCACATGCGGAATATCCGTAATATCAATCATCACCATATCCATACATACCGTTCCAATTACTGGCGCCAGCATTCCCTTCACCCACATTTTCCCGATCCCATTACTCAGGTTACGGGGATACCCATCCGCATAACCGATACGCACGGTTGCTACCGTTGTATGCCGGCTTACTACCCCCCTGCGACCATAACTCACCGTTTCGCCTGCTTTCAAATGTTTGATCTGCGCAATGGTAGCGATCAATGTAGAGACTTCCTTCAGATCCAGTTTATGCGTATTGGCACTGTCAATACCATACAACCCGATTCCCAGCCGCACCATATCCAGCTGAAGATCGGGATGCCGCGCAATACCTGCTGTATTGGAAATATGACGCAGGAATGGATAACTGATCACGCCCTGTACCTGCTCCACCATTGTATGAAAAATAGCCGCCTGCTGCCGTGTAAATGCATCATGCTGCTCGTCTTCACTGGCTGCCAGGTGACTGAATACACTTTTCACCGTAAAAGTATCAACCTTCAAAGCTTCCAGCAGCACCGGCAGTTCGGCCGGTGAAAAACCCAGCCGGTTCATCCCCGTTTCCAGTTCAATATGCACCGGAAACTGCCGTATACCCTCTCTTTTCAAAAAGGCTTCAAAGGCCTGCAATAAGCCCGGCGAATACAGGTCGGGCTCCAGGTTGTATTGTACCAATACATCAAAAGTGGAACTATCCGCATTCATGACCATGATGGGCAGGTTAATGCCCCCTTTACGCAATTCCACCCCTTCATCGGCATAAGCCACCGCCAGGTAATCGACCTTATGGAACTGTAGCGCATTGGCAATTTCATAACTGCCGCTGCCATAAGAAAAGGCTTTTACCATCGCCATCAGCCTGGTAGCAGGTCTCAACAATTGCTGGTATTGCCTGAGATTATGCGCCAGCGCATTGAGATCTATTTCCAATACCGTTTGATGCACCTTCTGCTCCAGCAACCGGTCTATTTGTTCCAGTTCAAATACCCGCGCTCCCTTTAGCAGGATCGTCTCGTCCCGGAAAGCGAGGTGATGAAAATCATTTTTGAAGCTCTCCACCGAAGGATAAAATGCCAGCTCAGGAATAGGGCATAACCTGAAGATGCCCTGGTGCTGCATCATCTTATCGCCAATACCTATTAAACGGCTAATGCCTCTTTGTGACAGCGCCTGCGCCACCTCCTTATACAATTCTTTTTCATTGCGCCCACTTTGTAAGATATCCGACAGGATCACCGTTTTACGATCATGCTGCCGCTGTTGCGACAGGAAGTCCAGCGCAATATTGAAAGAGCTAAGGTCGGCACTGTAACTGTCATTGATGATGGAACAATTGTTGATCCCTTTCTTCAGTTCCAGGCGCATGGCCACCGGCCCCAATTGCAACATCTTTTGCCCTATGACACGCGCTTGTATACCCAGGTGCAGCAATACACACCAGCAATGAATACCATTCTCTACCGAAGCATCATCGGTAAAAGGGATGGTAATGGAGATCGTTTGTTCCTTATACAAGGCCGTGATCAGCGTGGTACCCCCATCCTTAAAGATGGTAAGCACCTGCAGGGTGGCTTCCGTAACCGTACTCCAGTTGAATATCTCAAAACTGCCCTTCCCTCCTTTATTGAATTGCTGCCATAGCGTAGCTACCCCTTCATTGATCTCCGGTGCATCTTTACAATACACCAGCGTTTTAACGTGGGTAAAAAGCCGCAGTTTTTCATTGACCTTCTGCCGGCTGTTTAAAAACCCTTCACTATGCGCTTCCCCGATATTGGTAAAAATGCCAATGGTAGGCTGAATGATCTTTTGCAGCTTGTCCATTTCCCCACTCTGCGATATGCCCGCTTCAAAAATACCCAGCTCATGGTTTTCATTCATGGGCCACACACTCAGGGGCACACCGATCTGTGAGTTATAACTACGTGGACTGCGAATGATGGTATACTGCTCATCCAGCAATTGATTCAACCACTCTTTTACAATCGTTTTACCATTACTGCCTGTAATACCAATCACAGGGATCGAAAACTGTTTGCGGTGATGTGCTGCCAGTAACTGCAAGGCTTGCAATACATCTTTTACCAGTATGATATTTCCTTCGGGCATAGCAGCCGCATCAACATCTTCACTCACCACAAAGTTCCGTACCCCCTTTTCATAAAGCGCTTGCAAAAAACCATGGCCATCACGCCGGGGGCCTTTAATAGCAAAGAATAAGGTAGTAAAAGGAAAGATCAGTTTCCGGCTATCCGTAAGCAAATGTTCAATCAATGCATTTTCATGCTGCTGTTGCACCTTCCCCTTAATAATCGACGTAATATCTTCTATGTAATTCTTCATGTCATGTATCTAAAAAACTTACCCCTCAATGCAAATCCCTGTTATGCCCTGCATCATTCATACCATTTTTTTCCCGGTTGGCCGCTGCAACCGAATACACCATCGAAGCAGCAATACTGACTACGATCACCAGCAGGGAAACATATACCGGCACTTTTATCTCAAATATCTCTACCAGCATCTTAAGGCCAATGAAAATGAGCACAAAAGCAATCCCTTGTTGCAGGTGGCTGAACTTATCCACTGCCCCTTTCAATAAAAAGAACAGCGAACGAAGCCCCAGGATAGCAAATATATTACTGGTATAGATCACTAATACATGCGTAGAAATACCCATTACAGCGGGAATAGAGTCTACCGCAAACACAATATCTGTAGTAGCCAGCATCACCACCACCACAAAAAGCGAAGTATATACCCGCTTGCCATCCACCTTTACAATGTAACGGCCACCATGATCATCCGTGGTGATGGGCAAAAACTTGCGCAGCCATTTGTAGACCGGGCTATCAGCCGGATTGTACTCTACCTTATTGTCGTGCGTAAACATCTTATAACCCGTCCAGATCAGGAAGGCCCCGAAAATGTACAATATCCAATGGAACCGTTGTACCAACTCTACCCCTACCGTAATAAACAATATCCTGAAAACGATGGCCATGAGGATACCTATCAGTAATACCCGGGCATAGTATTCCTCTTTGACGTAGAAGAAATTGAAGAGCAGGATGAACACGAAGATATTATCAATACTCAGGCTTTTTTCCATCAGGTAGGCGCTCACATATTCCAGTGCCATACCCTTGCCCAGTTCATACCAGATAAAAACACCGAAGCTAAGCCCCAGCGCTATCCAGAATACACTTACCCAAAACGCTTTTTTAAGCGATACATGCGTGGACCGTTTACTGAAGAGGCCAAGGTCAATTACAATGGCCAATACCAATACTATCCCAAAAACCAGGTAAGTAATTTGATCCCTTGTCATGCTAATGGATTAATGGCAGCAAAGATAAAGGCAGATTTGACTCGTCAACGGTCAACCAGTCAAACAATAATCCAATAATCAGTAATTAATAATCAATAACTATTGATATTTCCGCTTTCTGAGCGCCTGATATATAAAACCAAAAAGGATAACCAGCAAAACCGGTACCGCAATGTTGATTAACTGCCATTGCGTTTTTTCAGCTGCTACTTTTTCCGGATCCAGCAGGCGCAACGTATAATCTTTGGCCCTGGTTTCCAGAATACCGGAAGGGTTAACGAGGTATTCGATACTATTGAGGATAAAATCTTTATTGGCGTATTGATAATTGGTAAACTGGTTGTACCCCATGGTGAGTGGCCCCTGGCTTTTCAACACTACATTGGTAGCGATATCTCCATCGGCAATGACGATCATTTTATTATCCTGTGCCGGAGCAGCCCGGAATGGCTGTTTGTACAACCCCGCCAGGGTATCCATGGATGCCTGCGACAAACGATTGGTAAACAGGGAAGAAAAGCGGCCTTCCAACAAAACCGCCACGGGTATATTGACCTTATTGAAGGTTCTCGCATCCTCTTCTGTTTTCAAACTATTGAGCGATACAATGGCTGGTGTACTCAAACTGCGGGAATTGGCCGAACTGGCCAGCAGTACCGTTTTTTGTACCCCCGTAGCCTTTACCGTATCAATCGAATTGGGGAACATCGACAACACGAGGTCCATATTCTTAGCAATCGGATGTCCGCTATAAGAGCCCAATAACGGGAAATAGGGCCAGGATTGCAGCTCTGTTTGCGGCTTATCGCCAATACTACCTACCACTAATGGTAAACGGTCGCACTGAAGGTCCTGCACCAGATCGGGATTGATCCGCACGCCATACCGGAACAACAGGTCGTCCAGGTTCAGGCCAAAATCAAAAGCTACAAAATCACTTTGTTTACGCATGAGGCTATCCAGGCTCGCATCGAGCTTATCAAGGAGCCAGATCACCTTTCCTCCATGCATGATGTATTGATCGATCTTTAATTTCTGTGCATCTGTAAAGCGCTTGGTAGGCTTCATGATCACAATGGCATTGAACTGCAACGGAATCACTGGCACACTGTCGATCGGAATAAACCCAAAACCATAATTGGGTTTCAAGGCGCCTTCAATGAGGTCATAAACATTAAAGGTCATCGGTTCTCCATTACCCAACAGGTAACCAACAGCAGGCACTGTTTCGGCCGTTATTTTTTGTATGGCATGCGCCAGCTTGTATTCAAGTAAGGCTTCGGCATTATTGAGCGTACTAAAGGGATCGCCATCCGTTACCTTCGAGCTTTGCAGGAAATCCACCGGTATTACCCGGTCGTGGTAAGTAACCAATGCACCCGGGAAAAGGTACCGCTGTTCTTCCCCCTCTCCTTCCTTGGCCTTCACCCGTACGTTGGTAGGTTTGAGGCCCATGCGCATGAGCGAGTCCATCGAAAAAGCGCCGGTAGTGTCGGCAGGGTCCATCCCCGGCCGTTGAAACCGGTATTGAATATTGGCCTTGCCCGTTTCTTTGAATTCCTGCAATAATTCCTTTGCGCTGTTGGACAGCCTTCTGAAGCCGGCAGGCATTTCCCCTTCCAGTAAAACCGTTACCGTAACCTGGTCACTCAGTTCCCGCAATAGTTTCTTGGTAGGCGCCGATAAGGTATAGCGTTTTTCCTGCGTAAGGTCAATGCGGTAATGGAACTGTGCTGCCAGGTAATTGATACCCGCCAGTACGATCAGGAGATATATCCACCAATATTTTGAGGCAAAAAGCTTTTTCATAAGTTATGAGTACACTACCCGGTTGGCGCTGGTTGGCCTGCCTTTCAAAAGCCCGGGGTAGGTCACCTTACAAAGGTGGCTCACCCTGAACCGCGCACCGGTTTTTATCGTTTCAATAAATTCCTTCCTGTAAATACCAAAAAGAAGCCGATCAACCCCAGGAAATAAATAATATCCCGGCTATCCACTACCCCGCGGCTTACGCTGCGGTAATGAAAGTCGATGCCCGCCATTTCCACATAATAATCCGCCCCGGCTTCCAGTGCTGGAATACGGCTCAGGGCATTGAAGCCACTGTATAGGATAAAACAAACAAAAGCGCTGACAATAAAGGCCACTACCGCATTATTGGTAAAACTGCTGCAACAGATGCCAATGGCCACAAATACCGCTACCAGGAAAATAAGGCCAATATAGGAGCCCAGGATGGCGCCACTATCAATACTGCCCGATTCCGATAACTGCAGGATAGTAAATACATAAATAATCGTGGGAAGCAGGGCAATCAACACCACCAGCAGGGAGCCAAGGTATTTGCCCCCTACCACCTGCCAGCGGCTGAGTGGTTTGGTTTGCAGGATCTCAAAAGTGCCGCCTTTAAACTCGTCGGCAAAGCTGCGCATCGTAATGGCAGGGATCAGTAACAGCAATATCCAGGGCGCTAATTCAAAAAATTTATCAAGCGTAGCATACCCAAAATCAAGGATATTGGTATCAGGAAAGACAAAAAGGAACAGTCCATTCAAAAGGAGGAAGACCACTATGGCGATATACCCGGTGAGGCTACTAAAAAACTGACGAAACTCTTTTTTACAAACAGGCCACATGCGTACGAAAATAAGGGATTATGGGTATATAAAAAGAAATGCCAGGGATAGTGAGGAATGAATAAAGGATTTCCCTAAATTCGCTTTCTCCCAACACAAAAATCCACTACCTATTGTTTAACCGTCCGTGAATATTAACGGATTAGCCATATAAATATTTTACACAGATAACCATAACCTACTGCAACAAAAGCTCTCCACCCGGAGAGTTTTTGCGTTTAAGGAGTTTTGCCGTTTATAGAGGGTTTACAGAGACCTTACAGAGTGGTTATAGAGACCTTATAGAGACTTGGGTCTTCCTTTCCCTCCTACCTGGCTCTAATCTCGCTTCCGGCAGATTGGCGGCACAACTTTAGCCAACGCCCCGCCCCTGCCCGTATCTACATCCAACCGCCTGATACCATTCCAACCTTTCATTTTTAACTATAACCCCTCCTAATTATTTGATTTAAAAGTCGTTATCCCCGTCTCAATTCTTCGCGGGGAGTAAAAAGCGCACTGACTAATTCATGGTTCTAGCGGTACATAGGAGATATCCTATTGATACTGTATACATTACCTACCCCAATAACACTCCCCGCATAGTGCTTGAGGCACTGTTTAGGCAATGCGGGTGCAATTCGGAGGGCATATTCGTGCCTTGGGCAGGCAATGTGGAGGCAATCAGGGTAGGGATTTTGTAAAGCCGGAGTCCACCCAGCATAGGTCATTCAGTATCCGGTAAATGATCAGGTATTAAAAGGGCTGAGCTTGCGGAGGGTGGTCACTGTATCAGTCACTTTTTGAATGGTGTAGTCTATTTCTTCGGGGGTGGTAAACCGCCCTAAACTGAAGCGGAGGGAACTGCGGGCCAGTTCATCCTGCAACCCCAGTGCTTTGAGCACAAAGCTGGGCTCCATGGAAGCCGAGGTACAGGCCGAGCCGGTAGCTACGGCAATATGCTTATTAAAGCCCAACATCAGGGCATTGCCATCAACATATTGAAAGGCCAGGTTGCTCACATGGGGCAGGCGCTGTTGCTGGTGGCCATTAACGGTTACTCCTTCCAGCTTCAGTAAAGCTTGCTCCAGTTGGTCACGCAGCTTGCTTAGATGGTCGCTGGCGGCAGGCATTTCCAATCGGCAAAGTTCCGCTGCTTTGCCAAAGCCCACGATGCCTGGCACATTGAGTGTGCCGCTGCGTAAGCCGCGCTCATGTCCGCCCCCATCAATCTGGGCAGTGAGCCGCACACGGGGATTTTTACGGCGCACATACAGGCCCCCTACTCCTTTGGGACCATACATTTTATGGGCCGAAAAACTCATGATGTCTATCTCATCTGTCAACACATGTACCGGTATCTTACCCACTGCCTGGGTAGCATCACTAAAAAACAATACCCCATGCTTTTTGGCCATGCGGCCAATGGCCTGCACTGGTTGTATGACACCTGTTTCATTATTGGCATACATAATGGCAATCAAAATGGTGCTGGGGGTAATGGCAGCTTCCAATTGTGGAAGGCTGATCAATCCCTTTTCATCCACCGGCAGGTAGGTCACATGCACCCCTTGTTTTTCGAGGTGCTTACAGGCATCCAGTACCGCCTTGTGTTCCGTAACTGCTGTAACGATGTGATTGCCTTTGCCAGCATACATTTCCACCACCCCTTTCAGGGCCAGGTTATTACTTTCTGTAGCGCCTGAGGTGAATACGATCTCCGTAGCATCGGCCCCAATGAGGGCAGCTACCTGCTGGCGGGCATAATCCACCGCCTCTTCGGCCTGCCAGCCAAATGCATGTTGACGACTGGCAGCATTGCCAAACTGCGAAGTAAAGTAGGGCAACATCGTTTCCACTACCTGCGGATCGCAGGGCGTAGTAGCATTATAATCGAGGTATATGGGGAAATGCAGCATAACTTAATCCTAACACAAATTTACCGCAATTGGTTGGATGGCCACCCTTGAGTTTTATTGCCCTGTACCCATTTAGCCGGTATCTTTGAACCACTTCAACTAATACCTATGCTGAAAGTAGAACATATTGGCATTGCCGTGAACAACCTGGCCCAATCCATTCCCTTATTTGAAAAACTACTCAATACCCCCTGCTATAAAACCGAGCCGGTTGAAACGGAGAAGGTAACCACCGCTTTTTTCAGACAAGGCGAAACCAAGATCGAGCTGCTGGAAAGCACCGACCCGCAAGGCGTTATTGCCCGCTTCATTGAAAAGAAGGGAGAAGGCATTCACCATATTGCTTTTGAAGTAGCCGATATTGAAGCCGAAATGAAACGATTGCAAGGCGAAGGCTTTACACTCCTCAATGAAACACCCAAGGCAGGCGCCGATAATAAACTGGTTTGCTTCCTCCATCCCAAAGGCACCAATGGCGTATTGATAGAATTGTGTATGGAAAGAAATGCGTGAATTGAGAAAACAAGCTGCGAGCTTTGAGCTACGAGCATCGAGCTAAAAACAGCGAAGCAAGGGATTGCCGACTGTCGATTGCCGATTGCCGACCAATGATTGCCGTATTACTGCGGTGGCGAAAAGCGTGGATCTTTAATAAACGTGGAGTCTGTTAATGTACGCAGAAAAAGTTGGAGGTAAGTCTTATCATTGTTGCTAAGGGCTATGCCATTTTTTACCAGGGGGTCTACGGTTGCACTGACTTGTACCCCACTATTGTAATGCTCCAATGCCTGGTTGATGGAAACAAAACGCCCGTCATGACCATAGGGGAAAGTAGCATACAGGTTGCGTAAGCTGGGTACCTTGAATTTTAACGAATCAGCTTTGTTATTGGTGATGCGCATCCGGCCATAATCTTTAATGGTAGGATCTATTGCCAGCCCTGTATTGCGGAAGCTATTGTCTGTAAACAGCGGTTCAGCATGGCAGCTATTGCATTTGGCCTGAAACAAAGTATATCCTATTTGCTCCTGGGCTGTAAAACTGGCCAATCCCTTCTTTACCCGGTCATATTTTGAATCGGCCGATACCAGAGAACCAACAAACTGTGTAATGGCCAGCAGCATACGTTGACTGTTGATCGTTTCATCGCCAAAAGCTGCCTTGAACAGTTGTTTGTATTTCGCATCCTGGTTAAGCTTACTGATCACATTATTGATATCCTCGGCCATTTCATTGGGTGCCGTCAGGGGCGCCAGGGGCTGCACTTCCAGGTTAACAATACCCCCATCCCAATGCGTTTGTTTTTGCCATACCACATTGAAGAGTGCCGGTGCATTGCGCGTGGTAAACTGGTTATTAAATCCATGGCTCAGGTTATGATCCAAAGTGGCAAAAGCAGCAAAAGGCTGGTGACAGGAAGCACAGGGGAAGTTACCGTCTTTGGACAGGCGGCCATCATAAAACAATTTCCGGCCCAGCTCAAATCCTTCGGCTGTTAGTGGGTTGGAACTAAAAGTATAATGGGGTGCCGGAAATCCCGGCGGGATCACAAAACTAATGGGATGAGGACCGCTGCTTCCTCCCCCGCCCGACCTTTTACATGCCTGTATCCATACTGTACCCAGTATCAGAAATAGAGCAATGCGTATCGTCCATCTTATGGTCACAGTTAGTCATTAATGATCTCCACTACCGTAAACATTTTCGAATAGTTGTCGGCAATCTGTTGCGCCAGCGTACCCGGTGTCATCACTGTCGCATTGGCGCTGATGCGGACATCATGCGGATTATTGAACCAGTCATACACATCTGCCGTCACATTGATCTCCGTGGTTTTACCCGATTTCATATCCACATTCTTCCCGAAGGGGAATAACAAAGTTACTTTTTTAATGACGGTTTGCGCCTGGGTAAATCCACCAATATGGTACTCAAACATATTACCTGAAGCCGCCGAAGCTGGTGAAGTACCTTCAAGTTTGGCCATGATGTAACCTGTATTCCAGGTCCAGAACATGCCTTTGGCAGGATCAAGAGCATCTGTTTGGGCGCCACTTACATTCCTTGCACTATCCACTCCCAAAGTAAAAGCAATGCGATTGTATTTATACGGCAATACCGACAGCTTGAGCTTGATGGAATTGCTATCGGCAAAGTCAACCAGGTTATACTTATCGTCTCCTACACGGTATACTTTATTGGAATCGGTATTGATGAGCTCAATACCATGGATATAAAATTTAAAGGCTTTTACCTTGAAAGTTTCTTTGAAGAAGTTCTTATAAGTGACCGTATCAAATTTCATTTCTACTGAGTCAAACTGTACTACGGGTTTAAAACGCAATACAATATTGTGATCGGGCCCCTCTATCCCATCTAATCTGAGTTCTTTTTGGCAGGAAATAATGGCTAGTGAAAGTACAAGCACGAAGGATATCCTGGTTAGCATGGCTGAGTAGTGTTGGTAATTGGACATAGAACGGATTTAGGTTAATGATCAATAGGCCGGACCTTCTGACGGTTTTGTTTTTGGCCCGATTGCTTCTTTTTAGATTCCAGTCGCTTTTCTTTGGAAACTTTGGACGGTTTGGTAGCGATGCGCTTTTTTTCTTTTTTAAAGGCTTGCTCCAATAAAGCATGCATCTTTTTTACCACCTCCTGCTTATTTTCCAGTTGCGACCGGTGAACCTGGCTCTTCACTTGCAAAAACCCTTCCGAATTTAACTTTGACCCCAATTTCCTAAGTAAAGTTGCTTTCTGCTCTTCATTTAATATCAAGGAGTTACCAATGTTGAAATATCCTTCCACCATGGTTTCTACCTTATTCACATTTTGTCCGCCCTTACCACCACTGCGGGCGGTTTGAAAGACAATTTCCCTGGTTATATCGATCTTATTCATAATACACGGGCATTTTGACGATTGCCCAATCTTCCTATAAATTTACACACTAACCTAAAATTATGCGGGCAGTTATTCAACGCGTTAGCCAGGCCAGTGTTACTATTAATAATATAATACGCTCATCCATCGGAAATGGTTTGTTGGTATTGGTAGGAATTGAAGATGCCGATACCCCCGAGGACATTCAATGGTTGAGCAACAAGATCGTGAACCTGCGCATTTTTAATGATGACCAGGGCGTGATGAATGTATCCGTCAAGGAAAACGACGGGGATATTATCCTGGTAAGCCAGTTTACCCTGCATGCTGCCACCAAAAAAGGCAACCGCCCCTCCTACATACGCGCCAGCAAACCCGAAGTAGCCATCCCCCTTTATGAAAAGATGGTAGCCCAACTGCAGGCCGACCTGGGCAAGCTCATTAGAACTGGTGAATTTGGCGCCGATATGAAAGTAAGTCTCCTCAACGACGGTCCGGTAACGATCGTCATTGATACCAAAAACAAAGAATAGTAACCCGGACTACAAAAAATAGCAAAATCTGTAATATGGAAATAACACTCAATGAAGCCCAGCAACAGGTAGATCAATGGATCAAGACCGTGGGGGTACGCTATTTTAATGAGCTGACCAACCTGGGCATCCTGGTAGAGGAAGTGGGCGAATTATCCCGGCTCCTGGTACGCATCTATGGAGAACAATCCTTTAAAGAAAGTGATAAAAATAAGAATCTGGGCGATGAAATGGCTGATGTATTGTGGGTACTCATTTGCCTGGCCAACCAAACGGGCGTGAACCTTACCGAGGCCCTTCAAAAGAATTTTGAGAAAAAGAATATCCGCGATGCCGACCGGCATATCAACAATGATAAGTTGAAATAAGCTACTTACATGGATTACCAAACCTTACCCTTAGAAGAAATACAAAAAACTTATCGGTTCTCATACCAATGCAGCCACTTGATCAACAGGCAGGCAATGCCCGTTACAATACAACCCACTGCGAAGTGAAAATAGTGTTCCTCTCTTAGCCACACCAGGCCCAGCAGAACAAAGCCGGCAGGGCCCTGAAATTGGCGCCAGCCAAATCCTTGGGTAGGATCATTCCAGGATCGACGTGGTGTATAAACCTGTTCTACTTCATCAGCGGCATAACCCTGCCGCAGCAACTCATGCCTGAGCTCTCCGGCAGGGTATCCTTTTTTTAGCCGTTTATATACAAAGCTTTTTAAGGCTTCCAATGGTAAAAGGGCCATGGAGTTTTTTTTATTAGCGCCTGGAAATATCAACCAACTTATAGATCAATCCGCCAATACCGACTACCAGCATTACAATACCAAAGGTGTAGAAAACACTGCCGGAAGGATTATTGCTCATTTTCATGATGCCACTGAAAATGAAATAAATGGAGATCAGTACTGAGGCCACGCCGATGCCCGAGGAGGATTTGGCCCGGGCGGCCACATTGGTTTGCTTAAAAGCTGCCGTCACATCGTCGGGGTGGTGTTGCTGCGAAAGCAGGTTGCTCCTGATCTCATCAGCCGTAAAACCGGCAGCTATCTGTTTGTCAATTTCAAGACGGATGGTTTCAACGTTTGTCATGGGGTGGATTTATTGGCATAAATATAATAGCCGATCACAGTTTTCGCAATAACTGAATAATTTCAAGTATCCGCCACTGTAAACCAGCCATTTGCCGGCCATACAACCCGCTGGCAGTCAAAAATTGCATGCTTTATATTTTTTTAAGCCATTGGAACAGATAATATTACCCCGTCTTATCTTTGCGCGCTATGGCAACAGATACGAACAAGTTTCATGCAATCATTTCGCATTGCAAAGAGTACGGCTTTATTTTCCAGTCCAGCGAGATTTATGATGGATTGGCCGCAGTATATGACTACGGCCAATGGGGTAGTGAACTGAAGAAGAACATCCGCGACTACTGGTGGAAAAGCATGACGCAGATGCATGAGAACATTGTGGGTATTGACGCTGCCATTTTTATGCATCCCACCACCTGGAAAGCCAGTGGCCACGTGGACAATTTCAGCGATCCCATGATCGACAATAAAGACAGCAAAAAGCGCTACCGGGTAGACCACCTGCTGGAAGCCCATGCCGAAGTACTGGAAAAAGAGGGCAAAAAAACAGAGGCAGATGCCTTAATAGCCGCCATGGAAGCCCTGCTGGCCAAGGACGATATGGCTGGCTTAAAACAGCTTATTGAAGACAACAAGATAAAATGTTCCATCAGCGGCACGTCCAACTGGACTGAGGTTCGCCAGTTCAACCTCATGTTCTCTACCCAAATGGGTAGCGTTGCTGAGGATACCAATGAAATTTACCTGCGCCCGGAAACAGCGCAAGGTATCTTCGTCAACTTCCTCAATGTGCAGAAAACGGGCCGTATGAAGATACCCTTTGGTATTGCCCAGGTAGGTAAAGCCTTCCGCAATGAGATCGTGGCCAAACAATTCGTTTTCCGGATGCGGGAATTTGAGCAGATGGAAATGCAGTTCTTTATCCGTCCTGGCACTGAAGACCAATGGTATGAATATTGGAAGGAAGAACGCCTCAAATGGCACTTAAGCCTGGGTATATCTCCCGAAAAATACCGCTACCATGATCACGTAAAGCTGGCTTTCTATGCCAAAGCTGCCTGCGATATTGAATATGAATTTCCAATAGGTTTTAAAGAGGTAGAGGGTATCCATTCAAGAACAGATCATGACCTTACCCAGCACCAGCTATTCAGCAAAAAGAAGTTACAATACTTTGATTCTGAGATCAATCAGAACTATATACCCTATGTAATTGAGACTTCGATCGGCCTCGACCGGACGGTGTTGCTGATCCTCAGCGAAGCTTATGTGGAAGAAGACCTTAGTACGCCCGAAAAGCAAGACAGCCGGGTGGTACTGAAATTCCCGCCCAAGCTGGCGCCCATCAAGCTGGCTGTGCTCCCGCTGACCAAAAAGGATGGCCTGCCAGAATTGGCCAGACAGGTCATGGATGAGTGTAAATCACAGTTTTACTGCTTTTACGAGGAAAAAGATACCATCGGAAAGCGTTACCGCCGGATGGATGCCATTGGTACCCCTTTCTGCGTAACGGTAGACCACCAAACCAAGGAAGACAATACCGTAACCATCCGGTATCGCGATACCATGCAACAGGAGCGTATCCCGCTAAATAAAATCGCAGAAATTGTTCATAAACAGATTATTTAATTATATATTTGACTTGCAACTAGAGCTATAAAAGTTAATTCCTGAAAGACCTCACTCCTTCTTTTTGAAAACAGAACACTTGTCCTTTTTGAAGACTGACCACCACGTTAGGCTCATTAGTAGTAGACTGTAAAATAATTTAATTGGCTATCCGTTATAGGATGACTGTCTTTTTGACATAAATCAATCTTTATTGATGTATGTTAAATTGACAATATCCCTATAAAGGAGAGCTGGCATTCAAAACCAGAGGTTCTTTACCCTAAAAAGCTGTCTATGCTTGCAATCATTATTCCTGTGAATGTTTATCTGTTTGGCGGCCTTATCTTTTTGGCATTCCTGGCAGGTATGCTAATTAAAAGAACACAGATCCAGAAACTAAAAAAGAAAGTCCTGGAGCTTGAGAATGAAATGCTGAGTAATCATGCAGATATTCTCGAACTTCAAAAAGAAAGATCCCATCTTGAACAAAAGTTGAAGGAATTACATATTCCTGTCATTCCTATTTCTTCCAAGGATGACACATTGAATTCCAAAGTGCAGGATATCGCTAAGCGGAAGATTGCTCAACAAACCGGTAGCGGAACGAAGCATTAATTACTTATCAGCACATCTTACTGATCATTACAACTACCTGTCCAACCAGGTAAATTAGTTAGCCTATATTAACTATACTGGCTATGTTATAACTATTCACTAGCCATACAATTCCTGGTGAATTGATTTCCGGTCATACCCCATTCCTTGTATGCGCTGCTTGGCTTCATCGATCATATCCTTCCAACCACATAAGAAGAAATAAGCGGGCTTGGGAATCAGCAGGTCCGGATTTTCGGGAGAAGGGAACTTATTTTCCTGGCATATCTTTTCATATACACCATGTACATAGCCGGTGCAATGGTCGCCCGGTTCTTCCCGTGAAAAAGTAGGTATATATTTAAAACTGGACACCTTGGCTTCCAATTCTTTTAACTCCTTACCATACAGGGCATCCCCAAATTTCCGGCAACCAAAAACCAGGTAGATGGTTTGGTGCGGCACCTGGTGATTGTGGATATGGTAACTCATAGAACGAAAAGGAGCAACCCCTGTCCCAGTACATATAAAAAACAGATCGCGGTCTACCGGCTCCGGTAATACAAAAACACCCTGCGGGCCACGCAGGGTTAACTCAGATCCTTCTTTCACTTCATTGAAAAGATAATGCGTGCCCGCCCCACCTTCCAATAATACGATCACCAGTTCAAATACATTGGTACCATCTGGCCACGAAGCAATGGAATAACTACGCCAGCGCTTATTGGGTTTCTCATGTATCGGCAAATCCAGTGTTACAAACTGGCCAGGTGTAAAATCAAATGATTCCAGTTCAGGCACCTGTATCCAGAAACGTTTAGTGCTGGCCGTTTCATCGGCAATGCGTATAACCTTACCAGTTCGCCAAGGTTGTAACATGGGATGAGTTTTCTTAAATATACAAAAATCCACACGGATTAAGCAGCAAGGTCTGGCCGGGAAATAAAAGAAAAGGAGAAGGTGTGCAAAAGAAAAAGGAGCAGCCTGAAAGCTGCTCCTGTAAGTGCCTTAATGGCAAGCAATCGAGTCGGGTGCTAATGTAGCCCATTTTTTCATGCAGTAATACCAAATCATTCATTTTTATTTCCACCTGGCGTGTATTACTATTTTCCATTGGCAAGCAGCATTCCCGCACAACCCAACTCTCTTGATTTCAGTCAATTGCTATCTACCATTCCCCGTCTTCCAATGGCCTTCCCGTCTTCCGGACTTTCCTCCCGATACCTATCGGGACGGTCTTCCGGACTTTCGGTCTTCCCGACTTCTTCCACTCCCTGCTTTTTCGTATCTTTGCGCCCGTTGATATGAATTTGCAGACGTTGCTGGATAGTTACAAGAATAACCCCCGCCTTTTTCAACTGGCGGACAGGCTCTCTTTTGCCCAGCCACAACATATCTACTGCAGCCACCTCCGCGGAAGCTCCCCCGCCTTTGTGATCAGCACTATTTTTCAGCATCCTTCCTGTAGCCAGCAGAACCATGTAGTGGTTTGTGAAGATGCCGAATCGGCGGCCTACCTGCATAATTCCCTGGAGAACCTCACCAATGCCATCAATGTTTATTTCTTCCCCTCCTCCTTTAAAAACAGGAAGAACTTCCGGCTACTGAACTCATCACATGTAATGCTTCGCACCGAAGCACTTACCCGTTTTGCAGCACAGGCCGCCGGAAAAGGCAACCGCACCGGCTTACTGGTTACCTACCCCGAAGCATTGTATGAAAAGGTAGTATTGCCCGATTCACTCTCCGGCAATATCATCTACCTCAAATCGGGCGATAACCTCAACGTGGATGGCCTGATGGAACAAATGGTAGGTTATGGCTTCAAACGCACCGACTTTGTATACGAACCCGGGCAGTTTGCCCTGCGGGGTGGTATCCTCGATATTTATTCCTTTGGTAATGATAAACCTTACCGTGTAGAACTGTTTGGTAATGATGTAGATTCCATCCGCATCTTTGATCCCGAAACGCAGTTAAGCGAACGCAAACTGCTTTCGGTCACTATTATTCCCAATGTAGAAACCCAGTTTGACAGTGATGAAAAAACATCCCTGTTCGATTTCCTGCCCGACAATACGGTGGTATGGATGCAGGATTGGGCACTTACAAAGGAAAAGCTGATCACACAGGAAGAAGACCTGCACCTGTTCATGAACCTGCAAAAAGAAGCAGCTGCTGCAGCCAGTGCAGCCCCGGCTCCCAAAGGCAAGGGTAAGTTTCAGGAAGACGATGAGGACGAAACAAGGTTAGTAAAGGCGAACATCAAAGCCGACGATTTTGTGCCAGCGGATATGCTGGAAATACAATTACAAAAACGCCACCTCATAGAGTTTGGCTATGAATCTTCCTTCCCCTTCTTCAACGGGTCCGAAGCATTCACCATACTTTTCAATACCAAAGATCAGCCGGCCTTCAACCGCCAGTTTGATATGCTGATCCGGGACCTTAAACAATGGGCCGCCAAAGGGTTTCAACTATACCTGTTCGCCGAAAACCCCAGGCAGCTGGAAAGGCTCAACAGTATTTTTGAAGACCTCAAAGCCGAGATCCAGTTTACCCCCGTCCCAACCTCCGTTCACCAGGGTTTTATAGATGAAGACCTGAAAGTAGTTTGCTATACCGACCACCAGATCTTCCAGCGTTACCATAAATACAAGGTGAAGCAGGCTTATAATAAGAATAAGGCCCTCACCTTACGCACCCTGCGGGAATTGCAGCCCGGCGATTATGTAACGCATATTGACCATGGTGTAGGTACCTACAGTGGATTGCAGAAAATTGATGTGAACGGTAAATTGCAGGAAGCAGTCCGCATTCTGTATAAGGACAGTGATATTTTGTATGTGAACATCAATTCACTGCATAAAATATCGAAGTATACCGGCAAGGAAGGTACCGTACCCAAAGTGAATAAACTGGGTAGTGATGCCTGGAATAAACTAAAAGAGAAGACCAAGACCAAGGTCAAGGAAATAGCCTTCGACCTTATTAAGCTATATGCCCAGCGTAAGGCGCAACAGGGTTTCCAGCATACGCCGGATAACTACATGCAAACAGAGCTGGAAGCCTCGTTCATATATGAGGATACACCCGACCAAAGCAAGGCTTCTGCTGATGTAAAGAAAGACATGGAACTGCCTTCTCCTATGGACAGGCTGGTTTGTGGTGATGTAGGGTTTGGTAAAACAGAGATCGCTGTACGGGCGGCCTTTAAAACCTGCTGCGATGGCAAGCAAGCGGCCGTATTGGTACCCACTACCATTTTGGCCTTCCAACATTATAAAACATTCAAAGAGCGTTTAAAAGACTTCCCGGTAACGGTAGATTATATCAACCGCTTCAAGTCGTCCAAAGAGAAAAAGGAAACTTTAAAACGCCTGGAAGAAGGGAAGATAGATATCATCATCGGCACCCATGGGATATTGGGAAAAGAGGTGAAGTTCAAAGACCTGGGATTGCTGGTAATTGATGAAGAACAGAAGTTTGGAGTAGCCCACAAGGAGAAGATCAAGACCCTGCGTACCAATGTAGACTGTCTTACCCTCACCGCCACCCCCATTCCTCGTACCTTACAGTTCAGCTTAATGGGCGCCAGGGACCTGAGCATTATCAATACACCACCACCCAATCGGCAACCCATCCAAACTGAGGTCATGGTCTTTAATGAAGACCAGATCCGGGACGCCATCTATTTTGAAACAGAGCGTGGCGGGCAGGTATTCTTCATTCATAACCGCGTAATGGGTCTTGGTGAGATGGCCGGACTTATTCAGGGCCTATGTCCCGATCTGAGTATTGGTACCGCCCACGGGCAGCTGGAAGGTCATGATCTCGAAGAGCGAATCATGGACTTCATTGACAAAAAATACGATGTGTTGGTATGTACCAATATCGTGGAGAGCGGGGTGGACATTGCCAACGTAAATACCATAATCATCAACAATGCCCACCAGTTTGGTCTGAGTGACCTGCACCAGCTGCGTGGACGCGTTGGAAGAAGCAATAAGAAAGCCTTCTGTTACCTGATGGCGCCACCGATGAGCACCTTACCCGACGACTCGCGCAAACGCCTGCAAACGTTGGAACAACACAGCGAACTGGGCAGTGGCTTCCAGATTGCCATGCGCGACCTGGATATACGTGGCGCCGGCAATATGCTGGGTGGAGAACAGAGTGGTTTCATGGCTGAAATAGGCTTCGAAATGTACCAGAAGATCCTGGACGAAGCCATCAAAGAATTGAAACGAACCGAGTTCCGAGCCCTCTTCAAAGAAGAGATATCCAAGCAGGAAGATTATGTACAGGATTGTACCATCGATACCGACCTGGAGATCCTGATCCCGGATACCTATGTAGAAAGTATTACAGAGAGATTGTCCTTATATACCCGCCTCGACAACTGTGAAGATGAAGCAGCCCTGCAGGAGTTTGCCCAGGAATTGCAGGACCGCTTTGGGCCAATACCCAAACAGGTAGAAGATCTTTTTGACACGGTACGCAGCCGCAAGCTGGCCGTAGAGCTGGGCTTTGAAAAGATGTTACTGCGCGATGAAACACTCAAATGTTTCTTCATCAACAAAGCTGATTCTCCTTACTTTGAATCCGACATCTTCCGCGAAATACTCACCTATATTCAGAAGTATACCAATAACGCGAAACTGAAACAAACCGGTAAACTGTTCCTCCTGATTGCAGATAATATCAAGGACATGCAAACCCTTACTCAGTTCCTGAGCAGGATGCGGAACTTTGTGAAATCCGAAACCGAAAAACCGGTCAATCAGTAATTCTCTCAGTAGCTTTCAACTTACCAGTCTTACCGATCTCCTGTCATACGATCTTCCGGTCTTCCCGACTTATTCCGCTTCATGCTTTTCAGCCAGGCCAGCAGGATAAGTACGAACGCTATTAATGGAATCGCCCATACTACACTGGCATAACGGAATGTATCTTGTACCGTTTTCTTTTCCTCCTGTAGAAATGCTTTGCGGGCGGCAATTGTTGATTGAAGGGCCGGACTATAGGTCGCAGCATAATCATAGAAAGCAATAGCTTCATCTTTAGATTCCGTTTTGGCCACTATATCAGCAAAGTCCAACACCAACTGCCCTATTACACTATCGGGCGCAGCGATGAATCCAATACGTTCATGCAACTGGTAAGCGATCTGTATTTTCAGTGAGTCGGCCGGGCGGGTAAATACATAACTCTTATCATTCAGCCATTGGGGGAAATCCTGGATGTTGAGGTTAATGATTTGGCCATATTGCATGCTCCCTTGCTTTTGTTCCAGAATACCTATGTGTATCCATTCAGATCCATGATGAGCGAGTGGGTTAATGGCTACAGCTTTCTTCAGCAACTCGAGCGCCTTGCTGTTATTTCCTGTTAGCTCATAAGCAGTGCCCAGGTTGGCAATAATATTATACTCAGTAGGATGTTCTGCATACAGCTTCTCCAGGATTTCAACTGCCTTATTCTTATCCCCGCGCTTTAATTCAAGAACTGCATTATCTGAAGCCAATTTATACGCAGGTTCATTTACCCTATCAATTTTTTTAGCATCCGGATGGTCTTCAAGCGTCTTATATTCTGCAAAACCATAGAACCAATAGGGATGCACCTTATCCTTTGCATTTAACAGGGCCGACAAGTTTAATCTGCCATTTACCGTTATGGGAACCTCCGTTCTGTAATATTCATTAAGACAGGCAATGGATATCCCCGGAATAGTTAACATGACAGCGAACAAGAGTCTTTTGATCAGTTGCATAGTACTGCAAACTTAACCGATCTGCCCTGTACTAAAAAAATAAGGCCTGGCTTAGAAAAGCCTGGCCGTTTGTTGATCGTACCCTTTAAAAATCTTTAATGTTTTATAACAAGCAGTTAGTTTGGGTCAGTCCTGATAAGGGTATTTTGAAGTTTTAAAAGAGCCATCCCGAAGAATCGGGACGGCGTTTGTTGATCGTACCCTTTAAAATAAACTTGTTTGTAAATGATTTAAAACCAGATTAATAACACTTAGCCTTCTGCCTCATATAATGCCGCTTAATTAGAATGACAAGCCAACTCACGAAAACCCTACAGCTGGTACGAGAAAATGTTGTTAAAGCTTTTAGAAGAGCCATCCCGAGGAATCGGGACGGCGTTTGTTGATCGTACCCTTTAAAATCGTTGAATATTTTTATTTAGACTTTACAATTCGTTGTATAACCGTTTCACTTCCATTCGATACCCGCAGTACATAGATCCCATCTGTCAGGTCCTTTACAGAAATGGTTTCCGTGAGTAACGATTGTTGATTCAGCAAGTATTTTACTACCTGTCCATTGGTATTCACCAACTCAATAGACACAAATTTATCTTTCCATGCCTGGGGAAGTGTAACACGCAGGTCAGTAGATACCGGGTTGGGCGACACTTTCACTACTGGTGTTTGCTTCTGCTCTGATGTGTATACCGTATGTGTAGCCGATTTTTGAACACGTCCATTCATATCCACCATGTTAATCCTATAGTAGATCAGTCCTTTGCGCAGGTTCTTTACATCATCCGAAAAACTATAACTCTTACTATCACCTGCTTGTTCATCATCGCTGGTAAACAATAAACCTACTTCCGAAAAATCAGTATTGTTCAGGCTACGCTCTATTACAAAGTGACTATAGTTAGCAGAAACAGGCGTATTCCAATTCAATACCACCTTTTTATTTGCACTTGACTTTGCGTTCTGGGAAAAACCGGTCAATGACCAGGTTAATAACAACAGGGGCATTAATATCCACCTGAAAATATGTTGAAGCGTGATGGGTTGTGGGTGAACAGTTAGGTACAGGTACGTTTTCATAACTTATATTTTAGGGACGGAATAACGAATTATTAGGTCCACAGGAGGTTGGAAACGAACCGGTTATTTTCGTGGGAATTGGTATGTAATCAGAACTGTAAAATGGAATTGGATGGAAGAAACTTGATACGGTTTGACTGGGAGATTGGTACGGTTTGTATCGGACTTGGAGGAGTGATCGTTGATCGTTGTTGTTGATCGTGGGTCAAAGATTGAAACAAAATTTGGTTTATGCAATAGCCCTAGCCAAGTTTTTTTGACTTATGTCCACCACTTTTCGGTTATGCATTGATTTACAACAATAAAAAAAAGTCCCTTCGTGCATTTACGAAGGGACTTTTCTATATAAAAAGGTTCAGTATGCTGATTACTTATACTGAGGCATTATAGATTTGGCTAATGCAACCATCTTCTTAATACCATCTTCAGGTAAGTTACCTTTCTTAAACTGTACCAATACATCAGGCAACTTGTTGTCCATTTCCATCAGGAAATGTTCTTCAAATTCCTTCACACGCTTAACTGCTACTTCACGCAGTAAGCCTTGTGTACCCAGGTAGATAATAGCAACTTGCTTTTCTACTGCGAATGGAGTGTATTGGGGTTGTTTAAGGATCTCTACGTTACGGGCACCTTTATCCAGTACCAGCTTGGTAGCAGCATCGAGGTCACCACCGAACTTAGAGAAGGCTTCCATCTCACGATACAAGGCCTGGTCCAATTTCAGGGTACCGGCAACCTTCTTCATGGATTTGATCTGCGCATTACCACCCACACGGCTTACAGAGATACCTACGTTGATGGCCGGACGGATACCACTGTTGAACAGGTTACCTTCCAGGAAGATCTGTCCGTCAGTGATCGAGATCACGTTGGTAGGGATATATGCAGATACGTCACCGGCTTGTGTTTCAATGATGGGCAATGCCGTCAATGAACCACCACCTTTTACCAGGTGTTTGATTGACTCGGGCAGGTCATTCATATCCTTTGCCACGCTGTCATCATTAATTACCTTGGCAGCACGCTCCAATAAACGGCTGTGCAGGTAAAATACGTCACCAGGATACGCTTCACGGCCTGGAGGACGACGCAACAACAGGGATACTTCACGGTAAGCTACGGCTTGTTTTGACAGATCATCATAGATGATCAGGGCAGGACGGCCGGTATCACGGAAAAACTCTCCGATTGCAGCACCCGCAAATGGGGCATAGAACTGCAGGGGAGCAGGGTCAGAAGCAGAAGCAGCTACGATGGTAGTATAAGCCATCGCACCATAATCTTCCAGTGTTTTCATCACACCGGCGATGGTAGAAGCTTTCTGACCAATGGCCACATATATACAATAAACCGGTTTGCCGGCTTCAAAAAACTCTTTCTGGTTGATAATGGTATCAATGGCAATAGCTGTTTTACCAGTCTGGCGGTCACCAATGATCAGCTCACGCTGTCCACGGCCGATGGGGATCATCGCATCAATCGCCTTCAGACCAGTTTGGAGCGGCTCTTTTACCGGCTCACGGAAGATAACACCGGGGGCTTTACGCTCCAGGGGCATCTCGTACTTTTCACCGGTCAAAGGACCTTTACCATCAATAGGTTCACCCAATGTATTTACCACGCGACCCAGCATGCCTTCACCTACATTGATAGAAGCGATCTTACCAGTACGGCGCACTTTAGCGCCTTCCTTAATATTACCGCTTTCGCCCATCAATACCACACCCACATTGTCTTCTTCCAGGTTCAGGGCGATTGCACGCACACCATTCTCAAACTCCACCAATTCCCCGGAACTTACATTGTTCAACCCGTAAACACGGGCAATACCATCGCCCACCTGCAGTACGGTACCTACCTCTTCGAGGTCGGCCTCCGCATTGAAGTTGCTCAGCTGCTGGCGTAATATCGCTGATATTTCATCAGGCTTAATGTCTACCATATCTAACTGTTTATAGTTTGTTGTTTGTTTTTACTTCGTGACTGTCTCTATCTTATCTTATAAATAAAGTCATTGTTCAGGAACTGGCTCTTGATCTTGTTCAGGTCATAAGCAATACTCGCATCTACCAGGGTGCCACCTAAATCGAGCACAAAACCACCAATCAATTCATCTTTCACCACTGTTTCCAGTTCAATATTCTTCATGGCTGTTTGCTCCTGGATCCTGGCAATGATCTGTTTTTTCAGGTCCTCACTTACAGGTGCTGCTGTGGTCAGCTTCACCGTATGAATTCCCTTTTGCTTTTTATATTGGGCAATGAAAGCATCGATGATCTCTGGCAAACCAGCTTCCCGGCCTTTCTTAACCAGCAGGTTATTAAAAGCGGTAGTGATCTCATTTACCTTACCACCCGTGATGGCTTTCAAAATGTTCTCTTTCTTATCGGCTGTAATTACAGGGCTCTTTAAGATCGTAACAAATTCACGACTGCTTTTGCAAACGGCCTGCAAAAACAGCATGTCTTTATGAATGGCTTCCAATTGATTGCGCTCTGTAGCCAAATCAATCAAACTCTTTGCGTACCTGCCTGCTAACCGGGGATTAAGCATAAATATAAGCTTCGAGCCTTGAGCTTCGAGCTTCGGGCTAAGCCATAAAGGCTTGTAACACGCAGCTCACAGCTCATGGCTGTTATTAATTCAATTTTACTTCGTTCGTCAGTTGTTTGATAAAGGTCTCCTGCTCTGATTTTCCTGCCAGTTCACGGCGCAGTACTTTTTCTGCTACCTCAATCACCAAATGACCTACCTGGTTCTTCACTTCAGTAAGAGCAGCCATTTTCTGGTTCTGGATAGCAGCCTGTGCATCTACAATGATCTTATTGGCTTCTATCTTAGCTTGTTCCTTGGCTTCATTAATGATCTTGTCCTTGGTGTCGCGGGCTTCCTTCAGCAATTGTGCCCTTTCTTCACGGGCTTTTGCCAGTAAGGCTTCATTCTCATTCTTCAACTGGGCCATTTCAGCCTTTACCTTCTCTGCAGATGCCAATGACTCGGCAATACCGGTTTCCCTTTCCTTTAATGACTTCAGAATAGGTTTCCAGGCAAACTTCTTCAACAACAGAAACACGATAATGAAAGCGAGCAAAGTCCAAACAAAAAAACCAAGATGGGGAGTTAATAAACTCATAGAAAAAGTATTATAAAGCTTTAATTCAGTGTTTGAAAGTAACTGCACCCTCCGCCCTGTGCTTCAGGTGCAGTACTAAGTTGGGAAAGTATGACTAGCTCAGAACCGCCAGCAGACCAGCGATTACAGCAAACAGCGCAACACCTTCAACGAAGGCAGCTGTCAGGATCATACCACCACGGATGTCGTTTGCAGCTTCCGGCTGACGGGCAATAGCCTCAGTAGCACCTTTACCGATCTGACCGATACCGATACCTGCGCCAATAGCAGCAAGACCAGCACCTACAGCACCACCAAAGTGTGACCAGCTACCGGAAACTTCCAACATGATGTTCATTAAATCCATGATTCTGATTTTTATAATTAAAAAGAAACTTTATTACAGTTTAGTGATGAGGATCTTCTTCATAATGATGATCCCCAATGGCCTGGCTGATGAATACCGCAGTCAGGTTGGTGAAAATATAAGCCTGGATAAAGGCAACCAGTATCTCAATCAGGTAAATGAATACCGCAAAAGCAATAGATACTGGTGTAAAACCAATACCAGCCGTCTTCGTCATTTCCGAGAAAATGAAGATCAAACTCACGAAACTCAGGATAATGATGTGACCTGCTGTCATATTCGCAAACAAACGAATAATGAGGGCGAAAGGCTTGGTAAACACACCCATTAACTCAACGGGCAGCATCAGGAACTTAACACCTACAGGTACACCAGGATACCAGAAGATATGGCCCCAGTAGTGCGCGTTGGTACTGAAAAGGATAACAAAAAAGGCAATGATACCCAATACCATGGTAAAGGCGATATTGCCTGTTACGTTGGCACTGCCGGGCAATAAACCAAAGATGTTATTAATAAGTATAAAAAAGAATAATGTGAGCAGGTAGGGCAGGTACTTCTCCGATTTTACACCCAGGTTGGGTTTTGCTACATCGTCACGTACAAACAAAATTACCGGCTCAATGGCATTTTGCAAGCCTTTGGGAGCGGAAGTAAGTCCAATACCAGATTTGTATTTTTTAGCCATCCGGGTAAGGATCAGGAATAAAACGATCAGGGCCAGGAACATCTGTACCACGTTCTTGGTGAGAGAGAAATCATACACTTTTACACTTTCATCAACCGAACCATCTTCCTTTACAGGTACGATATCGTGTCCTAGCAGTTTATAGCCTTCGTGGATCTCTTCGCCATGATGGAATTTGGAGCTCATGAAAACGCTCAGCCCTTTTTGGGGAGAGTACAGGATCACCGGTAAAGGCAGGGTGGCATGGAAATCATGGCCGCCTTCGTGCTTGATGGTGAAGAAGTGAAATTCGTGCGCATCTGCGATGTGATCCAGCATTTCCTTACCTGGGTCAAACTTGCCTTCAGCATTTCCTCCATCGTTGGCCTTGGCCGAACCGGATAAAAGCACTAAAAACAGGCTGAAAACCGCTACTGATAAGGATTTGAAACGTTTGAAAGCCATACTGTTCCTGAAATTTTGCGCAAAGATAAGGAGGGGCTGTCAAAAACGATCGCGACAATGAAGTATTTTGAATATTCGGGGATAAGAAAGGACTTAAGTGGAGCTTTTGCGCTGTTTTTCCCGGATTTGCCTGATTTTCTCTAATTGAAGTACATCCAACTGATCTTTGGGGCGGTTAACCGCTTTTTTATTGTCTATCAAGTGATTAATATGAAGGAAAGGTACTTGAACATCCCCGAGGTCAGCAAAAGATGCTTTTGAGAGACATTCCTCAAAGGAGTGGTTTTCTAACCCTTTCATGTAGGTCATAATATCCAGTTCAATACCGCTCCCAACATAGAAATTGGTCCAACCTGGCACAAATTGCATCATTTCCAATGAGGAAAAATCTCCATATCCTAGCTCCTTAAATGCCTTGCGTAAGTTTCTTCGATTTTCAACAGTATCCTTCAACCACATATCAAGGTCATCTGTAGCTCTATCAAAGCCATGAAATCTTGTGGCGAATCCTCCAACCATAATATAGACAACCTGGTTGGCATTCAAGCCCTTCCAGAATTGAAGTAATTCTTCATCCAAAACATCCATGGCAAAAGAGGGATTTAGTCTTTGTGGGTAACCTTAGCTTTTTTGTACAAAGCGTTTCTCCGGAGCATTTGGGTAAAACTATGCAGCTTTTCCATATCGGTCATATTCATTACCCTTAACAAACGAGCCTCCTCCTGCTCCTCGGAATTACCATAAGGAGCGGGATCCTCACGAAGGATATTTTCATTTTCCTCCTTACCCTTCTGATAATCTTTCATACCCCTAAATTACTAAATTATTTATCGTTTTCCTCAAAATTAACCAGCTCCCAAAATTACACAACTCCTTGTTTCTCAAACTGCATCTGGTGGAGTTTGTAATAGAAGCCCTGGTTTTTCATGAGCTCCTCATGGTTGCCAATTTCTTTGATCTCGCCTTTGTCCAGCACAATGATCTTGCTGGCCTTGCGGATGGTGGAGAGCCTGTGGGCTATAACGATGGAAGTGCGGCCGGCAATGAGTTTATCAATGGCATTTTGGATCAATACCTCACTCTCCGTATCTACCGAGGAGGTGGCTTCGTCCAGGATCAGGATGGAGGGATTGTACAGGAGTGCCCTGATGAAGGAAAGCAATTGGCGTTGGCCCAGTGAAAGGCTGCTCCCCCTTTCCATTACATTAAAATCATATCCATCCGGCAGCTGCATGATAAAATCATGCATATCGATCATTTTGGCCGCAGCGATTACCTGCTCCCGGCTAATCGACGGATTGCGTAAGGTGATATTGTCCAGCACAGAACCCGAGAACAAGAAGACATCCTGCAATACCACTCCGATATTTTTACGCAGGGCATCCAGCTTATAATCCTCAATCTTTACATCATCAATGCTGAGCGTTCCTTTTTGGATATGGTAAAGCCTGTTCAGCAGGCTGATGATCGAGGTTTTGCCACTACCTGTATGCCCCACAATGGCAATCGTTTCACCCGGCATGGCGGTAAAGGAAATATCCTTCAGTACATAGCGGTCTTCGACATAAGCAAACGATACATGATCAAATTCGATCTTTCCTTTCATCTGATCAGGTACATAACTGCCTTCTGTTTTTATGTAATCATCATTGTCCAGTACTTTAAATACCCGTTCACTGGCCACCATCCCCATCTGCAGTACGTTGAATTTATCGGCAATTACCCGGAGGGGGCGGAACAGCAGGTTAAGACAGAGGTAAAAAGAGATCATTTTGCCAATCAGGCTTTGCGCCTCTTCCCCATGCAGGTTCAGCGCATGGATAGCAGCCCACCACACCATTAATCCGGTACCCACCGCCAGTACAATTTCTACCAGCGGGAAAAATACAGAGTAAGCAAAGATGGCTTTGATATTGGCATTGCGGTGCTCCCGGTTGATCTTTTTAAACTTATTGAACTCCCGTTCTTCCGAAGCAAAGGCCTGCACAATGCCCATTCCGGTAATATGCTCCTGTACAAAGGCATTCAAACTGGCCACTGCATTCCGTACCCGGATGAATGATTTGTTGACACTTTCTTTGAAATAGTAGGTAGCAATTATGAGGAAGGGGAAGGGCGCCAGGCTGATGAGCGTAAGCCGCCAGTCGACCCAGAACATAAATACCAGGATGGCAATGATGGACAACAGGTCGGCAATAATGGGGATCAGTCCTTCCGCAAAAATATCATTGATCGCTTCAATATCATTGATGGTGCGGGTGGTAAGCGTACCGATGGGGGTGGTATCGAACTGGGAAAGATTTAAACCCAATACTTTCCTGTAAACCTTTACCCGCAGGTCTTTTACTACCGCTTGCCCCAGCCAGGCTGTCAGAAAAGAAAAATAGAACCGGAACAGCACCTCCAGCAGCAATAACCCTACCTGAATGACGGTGATCCAAACTACCACGTTCACGATATCGACCTTGGTGAGCAGCGTAGCAGCAGCTCCCTTGGGCACAAAATCATTAATGGTAACCTGTATAAGCCAGGGACGAATAGGTGAAAGTATGGCCAGCAGAATAGCCAATACCAAAGAAATGTAGAATTTCTTTTTGTACGGCGCCGCAAACCGGAATACCCGGCGAAGCAAGCTAAAATCGAATATTCTCTTCGATGAACCTTTTTCTGACATAATGGAAGCGGGCAAAGATAGACCAATTTCGGGTTCACACTAACCGGTTTTGGATAGCTGCACCCAATGAAATTGTTAAATTATTATGACTGGTTATTGGATCAATACAACCGGTAGATTTTATCCTACCAACTGCTTATTCACCCATCGCCTTACGATAGGCTTTAATGAAGATGGCGCCCAGGTTTTTATAAGGAGGTATGTAATCGTTAAACTTTTCCCTGGCCCCTGCATCATTTTTAAATCGCCCGCCCAGGTCCTTCCACATATTGATCCAGTCAATATTCTTGCCTGCTACCAGGTTGGCATTAATAGCTTCCAGGATGGGTTCATTCACTGATTTTGTACCCACCTGCTTGGAGGATATGATATGGGCGTCCCGGCAAATGGTCAACACCTCATTCAGGTTATTATAACCACCACAAGATCCCAGCACCACTATACGGGCCGAAGGAGCTAATTTCTTGAGGGTATAAGGCAGGTGGTAACTATGTCCCCGGTGTACGACCACCGTTGGTTGCAGGTTTTTCTTTTCCAGGTACTCTATCAATTTTAGCTGCGCTTTCTCATCGAGGTCCTCTTCCGGCTTATATAATGGCTTATTGGCATATATGTATACCGGTTTGCCTTTGGCCGACCTGATCGTAACCCACTCGGGCTTGTCTTCGATCTTCCATTCGGCCTTGTTGCGGAACATGCCCATGAAATTGATGAAGGAGTTTTGTCCGTCCTTATCCTCATCACCATAGAAGAATACCTGTTGGATCACCCTGCCACTATCATCTGTCAACGACCTGTAGTCCTGTCCATAGATAGAAGGGATACCCAGCATGGCCGACAGGTCTGTTTTGCGCGAAGTGTCGGCCGACTCAAACAATATCTTCAGCAAATTATAGATCACAACACCCCGCTTGTTATTATCCTGCACATTCTTATCATAATTCCACTTTACTTCATTGAGGATAAAACCAGCCAGTTCTTTATTCTTGTCCATGATGCTACTGTAGGAATCGGCCACATCTACCGCATCTTCCAGGTCATCATTCCGGTCATTCTTCTTCCTTTCCAGGCCAATTACAAATGCCTTCATCAATGTTTCTGCCTCCTCCTTGCCCATGGTGCCCAGAAAATGGTTCAGCGTATTATATCCAGCCGCCATTTTAATGAACTTGCGGAAATAATCGCCATTCACACTCATCAGCAGGCTATCACCGCGTGGATTGGGCATCCGTTGAAAGATGCGTGGATATACCCCACTAACATAGCTGGAGGTATAGATCTCATCCTCACTTAAAACGGCCACATAGTACAGTTCCTGTGGCGTGAGCTTATCCAGTGACCTGAACCTTACATTGGGGTCATTCACATCATGCAGGGCATTGATCTCACGAACAAATAACTGGCGTGCTTTACGCGCCATCATTTCAGTAAGTGCATTCAACTCTGTAGCGGTATCCCGCACAGGGGGCAGCAGCCTGCCGGCATATTCAATACGTGTTTTAACCAATAGTCTGAAATAGCTGAAATCATTGTCCTTTACACTATCAATTTCCTGGAGGGTGATCTTACCCCGGATCAGGTTATCTAGGAAGGGGAAATACAATTGCCCGTTGCGGCTGGTGGCCATACGGGATATCATACGAACCAGGGTATCCGGATGGCTGGCAATGCGGTTGGCAAGCGTTCCCCGGGCCTGGGCATAATCATAAAACTTACGGATATCGCGATGGGCGGCTATTTTGAGCAAACTGTCGGCGAAAGGCACAGTAGGGGCTTTTCGCAGCTCCTGCAGGATCTCATCAGGGTGGAGTCCGCAATACTTGCGAATAAGGGCAATCCTCGCTGGCGCCATTCCCGGGTTGTCGTTTGAAAAAGACAATCCATCCACCAGCATCTTCCCTACCCCATAGTCGCTGGCTTCAATAATGGGCTCAATACTTTCCCCTTTTCTATCCAAAGCGATACATTCGCGGAGGCCTGTTATCAGGTTGGGGGCTGAGGCAAAGGGGAAGTCTTTTTTGCCCCTGGTTGAGGACAACTGCTGTAGCGTGGATTCCACATTCCGCAGGTATTTGATCTTTCCCATGTTGGGAAGCAGGGAGTCGCTTTCCAGTTGCTCCTGCAATTCGTCTACCTGGCGGCCGATTGCATCCGTTATCTGGAGGGCTACCGTTTCATCGGGCACTGTTTTTGAAATGCCTGCAAATAACTTTATCTGTTGTTTATCAATGTTTTCATGCCACAATACACGTTGCATAGCCACTTTGAACGGATAGGCGCTCGTTTGGCCATGGCCGGCATTGGCTATTAACATTAAAATTGAACTAGCAAGTATAAGTGGCTTCATACGGTATTAATACTATCTGCATCAGTTACAAGAGCAAAAATACTACCAATTGGTTGTATAGAACGGAAAATCAACGCTTGCCGTATAACATCTGTTAACAATTTCATAATTGGAACAAGCCTTGTCACATGCAGTGGAAAATTAACTTTGCGTAAATTTATTGTTAACATGGATTCTAAAGGTAAGAAGATCCTGATAGCTGATGACGAGCCCGATATCCTGGAAATCATACAGTATAACCTCCAAAAAGAAGGCTATGATGTGGTGACGGCCAAGGATGGGGATGAGGCGCTTACCAAAGCCCGTTCTAACCAGCCCGACCTGATCGTACTGGATATTATGATGCCCAAGAAGAACGGCGTAGAAGTTTGCGAGATCCTGCGTGCACAGCCCTCCTTCAAAGATACCCTGATCCTTTTCCTGACGGCCTTAAGTGATGAGGGCTCTCATGTAAAGGGACTGGAAACGGGGGCAGATGACTATATCAGCAAGCCCGTAAGTCCTAAGATATTGGTTAGCAGGGTCAATGCCCTGTTTCGCCGGACCTCCGCCAAAGAGCCGGAAGGCGAAAAGGTGATCCGTATCGACAACCTGGAAATTGATCCCGTTAAGTTTGAGGCAAAGGTGGATGGTAAAGCCGTTGTACTGGCTAAAAAGGAATTTGAGTTGCTGTACCTGCTAGCCTCTAAACCGGGCCGGGTATTCCTCCGCAATGAGATCCTGAACCAGGTTTGGGGCAATGATGTTATTGTAGGCGACCGCACCATTGATGTACATATCCGTAAGGTGCGTCAGAAACTGGGCATCGACTGTATCACTACCGTAAAAGGCGTGGGATATAAATTTGATATATAAAGGCCTGCTTCAATAGCAGGTGGCCTTTGTCAACCAAAACCGGGAGCTTCAAAACTGCCCATTGAGTTAATATTTCATAACATAGGTGGGATTGAACTAAATTCGTACCACATCAAAACCTGGTTTAAGCACAAGGGGCATGTTCTCCACTAAAAACCTTTCTCCGCGGCAGTTAGCCGCTTTTACCGCCGGTATTTTATCGGTTCCCATTGCTATTGGCATTTTTTTGTTCACCCTCGACTGGCGGGTGGGCATCGGTTCCCTGGCCCTGGTATTTGCAGGCAGCTACGGCCTCATCATCTTTACCCTGGAAAAGTTCATTTACCGGAAGATCAAACTCATCTATAAGCTGATCTATCAAACCAAGGCCACCAAAAAAGAAGAGGTTTATTTTAAATACATCCTGCCCCAGAAAAGTATAGATGAAGTAAGGGAAGATGTGGAAGCCTGGGGCGAGCGGCGCAATAAGGAGATTGAGATGCTGCAGAAAAATGAGGCCTATCGCAAAGAGTTCCTGCAAAACCTGGCGCATGAGATCAAAACCCCCATTTTCGCCATCCAGGGCTATGTAGATACCCTCCTGGGAGGAGCCATGGAAGAAGAAGTGATACGCAAGAAATTCCTCGAAAACACCTCCAAAAATGTTGACAGGCTGGTTAACCTGGTCAATGACCTGGATGAAATATCAAGGCTGGAAAGCGGTGAACAGCTATTGTACAAACAGAATTTCATTATCCAGGACCTGATCCGGGAGATATACGATTCCCTATCTATTAAGATCCAGGAAAAGCACGTTAAGACCAGCATTAAAAAGGGATGCGAGGCGCCAATAACCGTATTTGCCGATAAAGAAAAGATCAAACAGGTACTGATCAACCTGGTGGAGAATGCCACCAAATACGGCAAACCCAATGGTTCCATCGTAGCCAGTGTTTACAAGACCGACGACAAACACGTACTCATTGAAATAGGAGACGATGGCATAGGCATTGAAGGAGAGCACCTAAACCGCATTTTTGAACGCTTTTATCGTACCGATACCGCCCGCAGCCGCGACAAAGGCGGCACAGGCCTGGGCTTGGCCATCTGCAAGCATATTATTGAAGCACATGGTCAAAGTATTCATGTGCGCAGTACCCCCGATGTAGGAACAACTATCGGCTTCTCACTGGAAGCCAAAAGAGAAAATGCTTAACAGCTGCTAATTGACCTGAAACTTCATTTTCCTCATTTAGAAAAAATACCTTCTCATTCCATTATCCCATTACGTGGTATGCCCCCTTTGTAATTTTTCAACCGGTAAATTACAAAGTGACGCACCGCCTTGCCCTGCCTGTTTTGATTAATGACCAACGGGGTATCTACCTGCTGGAAAGTTGCTGCCAGATGAGCAGGCAGCTGATCGAAGTAATTGGAAACAGTGATATAATAGGCATCCTGCCCCGGTATGGGAGCGGTTCGATATTGATTGAGCCACGCATAATGGTGAATACCGCCATAGGAACCAACGGCCATATTGAGGATGCTGGCAGAACGTGCTACATAATAATCCAGGTGGGCAGCAGGAAACCAATAATCCGAAATGAGAAATGCCCCGGGTTTCATTATACCTGTTTCCGTATCCTGTTTATACAGCTTATTAAAATCATTACCAAATTGCTTCCAGCCACTCATGTCCAACAAAAGGTCGCCTTTTCCCAAATGCTGTTCCTCCTTACTGCCCATACGCAGCGGTAGCCAATGAACACCAAGGATCAACAATGCCAGCAACAATACCGGCAATCCCATGGCCCACTTCACCACCCGGGGCATTAATCGCCCCGGAGTTTTGCGCTGCATACGTTGTGCGGTATAAGCAGCAGCCAGAGGGATCAGTGAAGTATAGGCTGGCCCTGTCCAATGTGGCAGCGTATCCTTGAACAGCGACATCAACCAAACTACTCCTATTAAAGGCAAACTAACCGCTAATAATACCTGTTGTTGACCTGCTTCATTGAAGAGTTTTGTTTTTCGCAGGGTCAGCAATGCCAACACAATGATCACCACATTGACCGGGTTATTGTAAAGAAACTCGCCAATCAGCTGCCTCAAAAAAGTGTCCCACTGTATATGACTGAAAAAACCCACCCGGTTGCCATGATAACTCAACGTAACAAAGCTATTATCTAGGTTCCACAAGAAAATGGGCAGCATGATGAAACAAGTAAGCAGCACACCCAGGTAAAGAAAAGGGTTTTTAAGTTGTTCCCGTTTGTACAACAGCATATATAAAAATGCACCGGCCCATATAAATACCCCATGCACTTTACTCATAATACAAAGGCCAACTACCACGCCCAACAATACCAATCGGCGGTTACGGCCTTTGCGACTGCCGCTGTCCTTAAAAATATTAACCAGTAGCAGCAGTGCCCATAACCAGAACACCATTTGCGGGGCATCTGGCAATATCATTAAACCTGCCAGTATGCCGGCATAGATAGAAGCCGTGAAAAAACAAGCTGACAGCCAGCCGGTATATTCATCCTTTACCCGCCTGCCAAGCTGGTATATTTGCCAGGTATTGATGGCTGCACACACAATCGCACCCAGGCGCACGAAGAGCTCCTGTTGCACCAACAGGTTACCGGTAAAAAAACGAATCAGCAAAGCGATCATCGGAGGATGATCAAAATAATTCCATTGCAGGTACTGCGCATAGGTCCAATAATACACCTCATCATTAGACAATTCGATGCTGCCTGCTACCACCATGCGTACCAGAGAAGATACAACAATGAGCCCTATAAGCTGTTTACGATAGTTCAAGTGCAGTAAAGTTAATTATTGTATTACCAATGGGGCCAGTGATGGTTCTCTGCCAATCCGCCGTCCAAAGATCTTCAATTCGGGCATCGCTATAAATACCCAACCAGCACAACCAACGCCAATGATCGATCCGGCCAGCACATCTTCTAAAAAATGATGCCCAAGGTAAATACGGGAATAACCTACACTGATGGCCATCAATAGGTAAAGTAATCCGGCCCACTTATTGGGATTGTGTAGTGCCAGGATAGTGGCCAGTGCAAAAGCCGTAGCGGTATGCCCTGAAGGAAAACTGGACCAGCCGCCTCGCGTAATCCCTTCAATAAAGTGTTGATATTGTACTGCATGCAGGTATACCCTGGGGCGGGGCATATGGCTAAACTGCTTAATTACCTGCGCCACTATACCAGAGCTAATAAATGCCATGATAACCTGAATACCCTGCAAATACCGGCGCCGGAACAGGAACCATCCCAAAAGCAGGAAGGCTATAATGCCATCGCCTAGCATGGTATACCAGATAAAGAAATTGTCAAGCCAGTTTGAATGGAAAAAGTTTAAGCCAATAAAACAGTCTGCTTTTGAATAAAAGCTGCAGCAGATAAATGTAACCAGCAAAAAGAAGGTAAAGGCAATAATATATTGCCGGCTACCTCGGAGGGAGCGGATGATGGGACTCATGTTGATTTAAAGGTTACACAAACCTAGTCAACAGATATAACCAATATATTACCGCAATATTATTGAACTATGAAGCTCACAAAAAAGCCGTCGCCTCTTCGGCCAGGCCAAAAGAAAGTGTCATCCCCGCACCACTTAATCCATTCAGCACATACACCGCCGGTTCAGGCGAAAAGAAAAGATCCGTATCGCCATTCGTAAGTTTGGGATAAATACCATTCCAGGTTTCTATGATCCTGGTATCCTTAAATCGTGCAAAGGTTTGCAGGTAGTTCACGATCATGTTATTGATGAAATCCTTATCAAAAGGATCGTGTGTAGGTCCATATTCGTGCGAATCGCCTACCGTAAGCTCACCACGCCCATTTTGCGATACCATCACATGAATACCCCAATCCAGGTAATTGCCCATATCTTCCTCATAACGCTTTTTTAGCGCCGGTAAAGAAGCAGCCGCATTAAAGCTCTTATAATGGATCAAAGACAAACCACCACACAATGCCGGTCCAATGCGCCATTCATCGGGCTGAGCGGCAAATCGCATCATCTGCAGCTTGCATTTAGTCAAAGGATAAGCGGAAAATGCTTCCGGGTAAAGCGTTTCAAAATCAGCACCACTGCAAATAAAGATCACATCGCCTTCATACTCCTCCTCATTGCCTATATAAACCGTATTTTCAGAAATATAGCTTACACATCTTCCCCAAAAGAATTCCACACCATACTTTTCCTGGAGGTAGCCAGGAACAGCGCCAATAGCTTCACGGGGATCAACAATCAATTCATCAGCATTGTAAAGCCCACCCAACAAGTTTTGCTCCACTGCCGCACCCGATCTGTCGACCACCTCTTTGGCTGACAGCAGCTCAACAGGCCTTTCCTGCCTGAACGTTTCATACAACTCCTGTAGGACCTGCCATTCATCCTGGTGATAAGCCAGGTGCAAACTGCCGGGCGTATCATACCAGAAGGCTCCCGCATCACCCATTTCCTTCCATACCTCCCGGCTGCGCAAAGCACGGTCATACAATTTATCCGGCTGTCCAATGGGCCATATCATCCCGAAATTCCGGATAGAAGCGCCAACAGCTTTGTGCGTACGCTCAAATACTTTCACGGCATATCCTTTAATAGCAAGTGCACGGGCAGTGGCCAGTCCCACAATACCGGCACCAATTACAATAGCTGATGGTTTTGACATTAAACAGGTTTTAACGATTCAAATTTCCGGTTGAAATAAAGTAGCGAAAATATGGTTCCCCCTATTCCAATTACCGAAAATATCACTACACCGGCAGGATAGAACTGAGACCAGGTTAATTTTATTTGAAATATTTCTTTAGAAAGCATGACCAGCGTACTGCCCAGGTATCCGTATGCATCTACTAGGTAAATCAGGAAACCTACATTTCCTGCGATCTTGAATGTTGCGATCAGGCGCTCAAAAAAGATACAATTGAAGGGTATGTACCCCATATAAAGCCCCAGCCCTACCAATTGCATCCACAACGCACCTTGCATCAAGCCCGCCAGGAACAGCGCCGATGAAATACCAGCCAGTACAAAACCAGCCAATACCATGACATGCACCAGCCTTAGCGCCCGTATATTTTTACGGATACCTACCAGCAAACTGATCATTACCAGGATAACAATAGAGGTAATCGTTTCTGTTTTTGTAAAGATCTCCGGCTTCTTGCCATACCCCAGTTCAGTCCATAGGTTCGACATAAAATTATCCCGCACATCCCGCATAATGGTAAGGAACAGGTAAGTGACAATTATTGCAATGATACCTCCGCCAAACAAACGAAGGAATTTTAGTCGCTGTTCCTTTGTCATTGGCAACCGTACCGTCCGCTCTTCAATATCCTCTGCATCAGGAGCAGGAATGCGCTCCAGCAGGTACATGAAAATAATTAATGGTACAACAAAGAGGAGACCAGTAGCAAAGGCCAGCCATTGCTCCGGCACACCCCAGCTATCTTTTAGCCACAATGCCACTGAACGCGTAAAGCCGCCCGCGAAAATAAAGCTTACGGCCATAGCAGCGCCAATAAAATCAGTGGTTCTCCGGCCTTCTACATAACTGAAAATAATTCCCCACATAAACCCCAGCATAAAACCATTACCAAACATACAGAGCATTCCCCAGGGCGCAGGGACAATTCCAAATATCAGCAAACAAAGCCAGGCACTACCAACCAGGATTGCACTGGTTTTCCAACGTCCCAGCCGTTTGAGTTCCGCAATAAACCTGATGCCATAAAACTTACTGAACATATAACCCAATCCCTGGCTTATAATAAGCAATACCTGGTATTTAATGCCCCAAAAACTAAGCCCCTCAAAAGTGGCTACCGTAAAGGGCTTCCGATAAGCATATACAGAAGCATAGGTAAGAAAAGCTACAATAGCAGCATACAAAGCTGTTACTACTTGTTTTTTTGAAAGTGTAGAAGAGTTGGCTGTAATAGTAGACAATTGCTTAATGTATTAGGGGTGGAAATTCGGCGAGACTGTCAATAATCTGGTCGGGGCTATACTGTTCCAGCTGGCTACGTGAATAAGCACCGGTTGTCACACTCACTACCAGGCCACAACCCACCTTCCTGCCTTCTTCTACATCCACTTCCGTATCCCCCACTTTTGCCACCTGTGCGGGGTCTGTAACCCCTAGCTGTTTCATAATAGCATTGATCATATAGGGATGTGGCCTCCCTTCGGGCACCTCATCACTGGAGATCACCATATCTATCACCTCACTTTTATCCCATTGCAAGCGCTTCAGGATCGTATCTGTAATGGGCCTGGTGAAACCAGTATTTAAGGCCACCTTGATGCTCCGTTGTTTCAACCAGGTAAACGTTTCTTCTACATGGGGCAATGGAGCCAGCGTTTCATCCTGCTCATAAAAGCTGATCATATTTTGCGTAAATGCCGTATGGATCTTTTCAATCAGCTCTTCTATGCTCTCCTTCTGTTCAAGATAAAACTTATCCAGCAAAATACGGATAGCTTCTTTTTTACGAAACCCCATTACTTTGTTAACCTCTTCGATGGGTACTTCTACCCCAAATTGCGCTGCCGCTTCCATGAAAGCATCGGCAACACTTCCTTTATCCCGCACCGTAGTGCCCGCCATATCAAATACAACCAGTTTTATAGACATTATTTATTTCGCTTTTATTAAATGACGCACAATCATACCATGGTACTTGCTCAGTTCAGGTACAGGCAACCCCTCTATCTTCGCTTCTTCATCCCAAAGCCGCATATTAATGATCAGGTTAAACAAGGGGTACTGTTCAAAAGCCAGTGCCTCCTCATCGCTCATGCGCCCGCCCTGGTATTCCAGCGTTTTCTTGCTGGCCTCCGATAGCTGTTCATAGTAGACCGGCGATTTCCAGGTGAGGTACCGTTTGGCTTCCACATGCGCTTCCACCAACCGGATCAGTCGTTGGGAAAAACCTTTTTCCTCCAAAAAGGCACCACCCACCTCTTCATGATCCTTGATACCATATCCATCCATCTCATTATCCCCTTCTGCCGAAACACAGATATGGCCTATATCATGAAGAAAAGCAGCCAGGATCACTTCTTCCTCATGCCCCTGTTGCTCGGCCAATTGCGCGGCCTGCACCATATGCTCTAACTGGGTTACTTTTTCACCCGCATATTCTGCACCGCCATGATGCTGGTACAATCCAATGATTTCGGTAGCAATGGCCTGGGCCTGTTCATTATTCATAAAGATTATTTTGTATACACTGTAGGAATAGGATCTGCCACAGGATGATTAGCAGTAAAATTCAATCCCAGTAACCGCGCAATGGTAGCGGCAATTTGCTTTTGATACAGTTGTCCAGGCACTTTCACTTCTCCTGTCGCCTTTGTATCGGGCCCCATTACTGCCAGCCAGATCTCATGCGCGTCTTCGATCTTGCGGCCATGATGCTTCCAATTCGACTTCTCCTTGTCGCCACGGCCATGATCTACAGTGACCAGCAAAGTCGTTTTGCCTTTGTATTCCGGCATCGACTGCACCGTATTCCAGATATCGCGGATCATAGCATCTTCGGCATGCGCACTGCCCAGGTATTGGTCGTACAAACCGGCATGTGCAAAATCGTCTGTTTCGTCAAAAGCAATATACAGCACTTTTGGCTTGTATACCTTCAGATATTCCCGGGCGGCCATATAAGTAATGATATCCGGACGTACCCCAATTGGCTTCGTCGTCAGGAATTGCATGTCATTCAGCAATTGAAGCCCTGGGGCTTTAAAAGGAATCGTATCAATATCAGCATTTACATATACCCCACTCCGCGGCTCATTCAGGATATAGGGGAAAACATCCCAGGTCGAAAAAGCCGCCACTTTACCCGTATACCCCTTTTGCCGATTAATAAACTCCAGCACATTTTCATGCTTGTTCAGTACCTTATCGTTTGAGTTAACAGCCGAGTCTGGATAGCCGGTGAATATTTCATTGTACCCCGGATAAGAGAACCAATGTGGGTTGGCATTATCCACCTTACTATCAAACTGGCGGTTTCCATATAACTGCCCCTCTTGCGCCACCGTTGTCCATAGAAATGGAAATAACTTTTTCCGTCTTTCAGCAATATCCTCCGCCCAGAATTTAGCTTTTATGCCTTCTCTATCCTGGTTGAAACTGCTATCATTCATTAACACCGGATCAACCCCTTTATACACTTCCTGCCAGCGCATACCATCCAGCGTAACAATAATAAGGTTCTCTGTTTTATGATGTTGGGCCATCAGGGTTACAACAACCAGTGTTGCTGCAACCAATAAAAATATTTGCTTCATGAGCTTGAATGAGTGGTTTGGTGAAAAAAAAGGGCGGACCTTAGAAAAGCTCCGCCGTCAACATTAAGAAACTGCTACGATTGCTTATGATTTGAAGAAGATTACTTCTAATAAGTACAGAGGAATCCGGGTGGTGATCTGTCATCGACGATGAGCAGGATCAAAATCCGGGTTCGAAGCTAACAAAGAACTTTAATGCACCTGACATTCCTATGATTAAGGAATTATTATTTAATCAGCCACATATCCCCGTTAATATCATCGGTAGTACTGCCAAACTGTGCTTTCACAGCTTTCTCCCAATTACCTGCATTGGTTGTGCGTTCTGTTGTGGGATACTGGAACCGTTTGGGAATACGGCCGCTATTGCCCGTACCCGTTCCTGTCAGGAAAGTGGGCTGACCTGTTCTACGATAATTAAAATAGGCTTCCCATCCGGAATTCTGGAAGAAGGCCAGGTATTTTTGCAACAAGATCTGTTGAAGACCTGTGGCATTATTTCCACTATACTTTACACCAGCCTGCTGATAGTAAACACCCTCAAAATCAAAGCTGATTTGATAAGTAACCGCATTGGTAGCTCCATAAGGATATACCTTGTTAAAGCTTCCAGGGCCATCCACCGGAATACCATAAAAACCAATGGAAGTCTTCATTCCTTTTTTATACCAGTCTTCAGCGTTACCAGTAACCCAGCCCCTATTGATCGCTTCAGCAATATTGAAACACATTTCAGCATAACCTACCAACACCCCGGGTTCCGCATTATAATTGGCATAGTAACGGCTCCGGCTACGAACAGAATATTCAGCGGTGTCTGCTCTTGACATTTTGGAAGACATGGCTGCCAGGTCTTCGCCAGAAGGGGCTCCAACGTAGGCAGTTATATCAGCAGGCGACTTTTTATCTACCGTCAGGCTTTTAGTAGCAGGCTCTGCAGTAATAAACGCCCTTGGATCTTTCAGGGATACCAGGTTATTTAAATAGGTAGCCGACATATTGTACCGGGTAGCATCAAATCCCAGGTTATCCGGATTGCTTGGGTATTTATTAAAATTGGAATAAACGTATTGCAGCCCGTCATTGCTATTACGGAATAAAGGATATTTAGCCGCATCACCCAGGATAGCAGTAAACGTTTGAGCTACTTTCAGATCACCATCACCGGCTTTTTTACTCAAAGCAATTAACACCCTTAAACGGAAAGCATTGATGGTACGCTGCCAGGACGACTTATTGGTAAAATAAATATCGCCATCAATTTTACCATCTCCGGATTTTGTGATCAGCGCCGCCATTTCTGTATTCGCCTCGTCCAGCCATTTAAGTATTTGCAGGAATACTTCCTTCTGCGAATCATAAGTTGGCTCCGACATGGTCAACCCTTTCAATGCATCTTTCAGGGGAAGATCACCAACCAGGTTGGTCATCCGGTAAAAATAGAAAGCACGGAAAAACTTTCCCAATATAGAATAGCCATTTTGCTCAGGCTCACCCACCCGTTTCGCTTCTTCTTCCATCTTTACCACATTCGTCAGGGTTAAATAATTCAACCCGGCACCTGTCCAGTCATACCGTTGATCACCATAATAGTTGTAATTGCAATTGTCAAACTGATTCCATCTTGTAACCAGGCTCCAGGGCTTATCGCCATTTACATCCGAAAGAACACCTGTCAATATCAGGTTGGGAGATACTGTCGTAGGTTTATTCGGATTGTTCAGGTACTCATCGTACTTCTTCTGGCAACCACTGCCCACCAAAGCCACTATCGAAAGACTTATTATTGAATGTAGAATTTTCATAACTGATGATTTGCTATTTGAAAATTAAAACACGATATTGATGTTCACCCCATAACGCTTGGTAGTGGGTGTTTGCAAGCTGGAGCTTCCCTGGCTTCCGGCATACTGATCAATATCCAGGTCCTTATACTTAGAAAAATACAGCAGGTTGCGGCCCACCAATGAAATGCTGGCCTGCTTCATAAAGCTCTTACCCAGAATAGACTGTGGCACATTATAAGTAAGCGTTACTTCCCGTAATTTGGCAAACGTTTTTTCGATCAGGTTGGCTTCGTTGGTATTGTAGTAGAAGCTGATATAATCCTGGAGGTACGTAGGCGTTGTATTGGGCGCATACTGCAACTTGGCATAATTGGTCACATTACCCTGGTTATCATATTCAATAGCCGTATTATTACTGATCACCACGCCTTCTCCTACCCATGACTTCACGCCTTTATAATCCTGTAAACGTGCCTCACCCATTTTCCCCTCAACTGTATTGATATGGCGGCCACCACGGTAGGTTTGTTGCTGAATATAATTGACCATCTTACCACCTACGCGACCATCAAACTGGAAACCAAGCCTGAAGTTCTTATAGCTTACGTTATTAATAAAGCTCCATACCCAATCAGGATTGGTATATCCCTGTACCTGTGAAACAGGGTTACGGATAGGGCGGCCACCCGCATCGTTGATGATCTTTCCATCAGGCGTTTTAACAAAAGCCGAACCGGTAAATTTATCCACCCGGTCACCGATCTTGTTATAAATATCAAGCTGCGTCAGATCTCCATAAAACTTGGTATATACTTCTTTAAAGGTCGACCAGTTCACCATGGTTGTCCAGCTAAATCCGCTACGGGTACTTACCGGCGTGGCATTCAAGGTTACTTCCCAGCCAGTTTTTTTGGTAGTGATACCATTTTGCAGGGCACCTGTATAACCAGTTGTTTGCGACATGGGAGAAACGAAGATCCGTGGGCCATCTTTAGCAGTAAAGTAAGTTACATCCACCCCAACCTTGTTATTCAGGAAACGAAGATCGGCCCCTACTTCATATACCGTACTGGACAAAGGTTTAATATCCGGATTGTTCAATTGGTTGGAATAATAAGCGCCCGTTTGGTTATTATACACAGGGGGTGTAGTATAAGCAATCGAGTTTTGATAGCTTGGACCATCATAACTTGAATAATACTCAGAGCCATAACCCAATGGATAGCTGGCTTGTGGTGTAGCACCAATGGTCGCCTGTGTCAAGCCGCCTTTCACATTGGCATAAGAACCGCGCACCTTCAGGAAAGAAATAGCCTCCGGCAATTGCAAATAATCACTCACCACTGTGCTCAGAGAAGCAGAGGGGTAAAAGTATACATTGTTACCAGAAGGTAAAGTAGACAGTTTATCAAAACGGCCTGTTAAAGAGATATTGGCATATTTACTTAACGAAACATCGAGGTATCCATAACCGCTTAAGGTCATCAAATTGGCAATATAGCTGGAAGCCCTCAGCGGGTTACGTGTATTGTTGAAGTTGTACCAACCTGGTACGTTCAGATAATCAGTAGTTACAAAACTGGAATTATACCGGAAACTACGGATATTACCACCGATCGATCCTTTCACATCAATATCACCCTTAAACCGGTTTGTATAGGTGGCCAGGAAATCAGTATTGTTTTCAAATAAAGTACGCTTGTCTTCCCGGTAATCACCGCGACCTTCTTCACGTCCGTAAGGATGCGCAGAGAATGGCATTTTTTCATTCCTGAACAGGTCGTAGGTAGTTACCTGTGTACGTGCCATCAATTCCACATTACGCACTGGATCATAAGTAAGTTTGGCATAACCGTTCACATCCGTTTTGTAATGCCCGCGCAACCACTCTTTTACCATGAACCAGGGATTATGATAACGTTGGTACTCCGCGTAAATACTTTGTACACCTTCTTTACCCGGTTGCCAGTAATTACGCATCTGGTCTATATCCCAATCGGCCCCTGCCCATATAATTACATTATAGATCATGCTATTGGGACCATATTGCACATCAGGAAAGTTGGGCGTATACTGACGGTTATAGTTAAGATATCCATCCATACGCACCTTATCAGAGAATTTATACCCTGCAGAAATGTTGAAGTTCGTGATATCGATCTTCATATTGGGTACAATCCCCTTCTGGTGAGTATGGGAAAGTGAAAAACGCAGGTCATATTTATCCCCACGGGCTGAAACTGAAACGTTATTGGTTGACAATATTCCCGTTTGTAAGAATCGCTTCAGGTTATCCTTACCCCGCGCTACCCAGGGAGTACCCTGTCTTACACCCGTTACCGGATCAACAGGACTATCATACTGAGGGATCAGTTGTCCTTCAAACTTTGGCCCCCATACATCATAGTCTCCATCATTCGTACCAGCACCTTTACCGTCTTTAAAAGCATATTTACCGTGGTCGCCAGGGCCATATTCATCCTGCACCTTGGGGATCGCATTGAACCCCTTTTCCATCATGGTGCTGGAATTAAATTCTATGGAAAAACCCCGCTTATCACGGGTACCTCGTTTGGTAGTGATCATGATAGCACCGGATTGTCCGCGTGAACCATACAGTGCAGATGCCGTAGCACCTTTTAATACTGTATAGGATTCAATATCATCCGGGCTGATATTCCAGGTATCAGAGTTAATGGGCACTCCATCTACTACAAACAGGCTAATACCTTGTCCACGCAACACCAGTTGTGGTCCGGCCAGCATTTCGGCAGAGGCGCCAACCGTTAAACCAGCTACCTTACCTACCAGCGAATTGATTGGGTTCGGTTCACGCGCCTTTACCAGGTCTTCACCTTTTACTTCCTGTACAGCATACCCCAATTTCTTCTTTTCCTTTTTAATACCCAATGCAGTAACCACCACTTCATTCAATGCACGCGCATCCTGCTCCAGCCCTACTTCCAATTTACTACCCCGTACTACTACCTCTTTAGACAGGAACCCTACTCCACTGAGTACCAGTACATCCCCATCCTTGGCATCAATAATAAATGTACCATCTCCTGTAGTAGCTGTACCAGTAGCTGTTCCTTTAATTACTACTGATACACCTGATACAGGTGATTGATCTTTAGTGCTAATAACTTTTCCGGAAACCGGCTTTTGTGCGAGAGATAGCAATGGTATGGCAAATAACAGGCATGCCAATACCACCCTTGAAATAAGGTAGCATTTACTCATAAACAGATTTTTTAAATGGAAGGAGTGATATTAAAAATTGTAGGGCAAAAGTAGAAGCCCGGTGTAAAGGGAACGTTATGCAGAGTTTAACAAAGCATTAATTGTTTATAAATACTAAACTGGAGTTAAGTATTTATAAATATGGAGTAATCGTAGATGAGCTGGTGAAAATCACCAACTTAAAACAAATAAGCGATCAGGATGGCCGCTTCGCCATCCCCAATATTACGGAGCTTGTGCCTGGCCCGGCCGTCAAAGAACAGCGTATCGCCGGCATTCAGGATGAATTTTTCCTTCTCTATCTGGTATTCAATACTCCCTTTTAGTATATGCTTGCATTCAAAAGCATCCGTTTGTATCATTTGTTTACGCGCAGCTCCCTTTTTTAGCTCCAACACAGCAATGTCAATAGCTTGCGCCACAATACTTTTTGTAAGGATACGCTTATAGGAAAAGCCCTTTACCGGCTCCTTTTCAAATGGTTTTTCTTCTCCTTTACGTACAATTAATACATGCCCATTGGTAAAATGCTCATGCATGTCCTCAAAAAAACTCTTCAGGTCATCCCCCAATGAATGTATGAGGTTAAATAATACAGGCAAAGAGGGTACTGTCCGGTTATTTTCAATTTGGGAGATCAGTCCCTTGGTAACGCCGGCCCTATTGGCCAGGTCTTCCAACGTTATATTCTTTTGCGTCCGTTTAGACTTCAGCTTTTCGCCTATCAGTAAAATAAGATCTTCCTGCATGATGGTGGGATACGTTAGGTGCAATTTAATATTAATTAAAAATAGAGACCTGTTGAATATATCATAGTCGTTTCCAATTAAACTGTAGTTAAAATAACATAACCACTTAATACACTGTTCATATTTGCAAAACAATTACTTAACACCCGCTTAAGATTGAGGTAATATTAGCATTGGAAATTTGCAAAACCCAAACTCCATGGAAAAACGTCCGGTAGACGTAGTGGTTATTTCCGATGTTCACCTGGGAACTTATGGTTGCCATGCCAGGGAACTGGTGGCATACCTGAAAAGTATCGCCCCAAACATTCTTATCCTTAATGGTGACATCATCGATGGATGGCAGTTTTCCAAACGCTACTTCCCTTCCTCCCACATGGCCGTTATCAAGGAAGTATTGAACCTGATGACCAAGGGCACCAGGGTATTTTACATCACCGGCAACCATGACGAACTACTCAGGCGATATGCAGATTTTCAATTGAGCAACTTCACCCTTACCGACAAGCTGGTATTAGAGATCGATAATAAAATGACTTGGATATTCCATGGCGACGTATTTGACAACACAACAAAAGGAGGCGCCAAGATCCTGGCCAAACTGGGTAGCAACGGCTACGGTATGCTCATCCTCTTTAACCGGTTTGTAAACTTTATCCTGAAATCTTTCGGACGCGAAAAACTGTCCATTTCCAAAAAGGTAATGGCTGGCGTTAATAAAATGGCCAAAATTGATGCCTTTGAAATGATTGCAGCAGAACTGGCTATTAAAAAGAAGTACGACTACGTTATCTGTGGCCATATTCACCAGCCACAGAAAAGGGTGGTCGAGAACGAGGAGGGAAAGGTTACCTACCTCAACTCAGGCGATTGGGTAGAGCACCTCACCGCACTGGAATACAGCCACAACGAATGGAAGATATTTGAATACAATGAAAAGGATTTCCAGCATGTACCAGCTACCGACATGAGCAGGAAAGTAAACGTGGTGACTGATGAGATCAATTTCTACATCAACTCGCTGGCCATTTAGAATCAGCTAACATTTTATTTATTATATACTAAAAGAAACAGGGGAATCAAACAAACACATGAAAATACTTTATGCTTTACAGGCTACAGGTAACGGACACATCAGCCGGGCTATGGAACTATTGCCCTTCATCCAAAAGTTCGGAACAGTAGACCTTTTCCTGAGCGGGGCCAATAGCACCCTTCCGCTTGATGCACCGGTTAAATACCGCAGCAACGGCCTCAGTTTGTTCTATACCTGCAAAGGTTCCCTTGATTATTGGAAACTTACCCGTAGCATATCCCCCTTACGCATCATGAAGGAAGCCAGGGATCTGCCCGTAGAAAAATATGACCTGGTCTTAAATGACTTTGAATGTATTACATCCATTGCCTGTGCCCGCAAAAAGGTACCTTCCGTTAACTTTGGACACCAGGCCAGCTTCCTGTCTGATAAAACGCCCCGCCCTGAAAAGCCCAATAAAGTAGGCGAATGGATCCTTCAAAACTATGCCCGCGCCACCCAATATGTAGGCTTGCATTTTGAATCCTACGACGATTTCATTTTCTCTCCCGTTATTAAAACCGAGATCCTGCAGGCAGAGGCCCGCAATGACGGACATATAACCGTTTACCTGCCTTCCTATTGCGACAATGAATTATTGGCCTTATTAGCCCCCTTCAAGGATCATCGATTTGAAGTTTTCTCCCGGCAAACCAGGGAAAGAAAGACAATCGGTCATATTACCCTACTGCCAGTCAGCAAGGAGCTGTTCAACGAAAGCCTTATCAGTTGCCATGGGATCATCTGCGGTGCGGGATTCGAAACGCCTGCCGAGGCCTTACACCTCAAGAAAAAAATGATCGCCATTCCCATCAAGGGCCAATACGAGCAAATGTGCAATGCGGCGGCCCTGAAAAAGATAGGCATAAAAACACTGGACAAACTGGATGACGATTTCCCGGACATTTTCAATAACTGGGTAAATGATCCCCACACCCCTACCATTTCCTACCAGTACTCCACCGAAGCCATTATAAATATTCTCATGTTTCGCTGCTCTAACCTGAAAAACCAGCTCGACATACCCTATCCCGAACTGATCTTTAATTAACCCGCCCATTCTTTCTATATATAAAAAGTCGTACAATGATCAAATATTGTACGACTTTGCCTTTTTGGCCTCATGACACTTTTACTCCACCACTCCGGGAGGGTATAAAATAAAAGAGCCGTCACGATAGAAATCGAACGGCGTCAGTCACATGAGAGATTTCCTCTCACTTATAAAAAGTTGTATTAATCAATTCAGGCGATAAAGGTACGTACCTATATGATTATGAATGCATAAACAGCCAATTATTTCAATTCAAGATAAATATGCGCTCATAGATAATGTATCACCGGCATCATTCAACCCATGAACGGCTTTGTTCGCATCATCGTTTCACAATTCCACAAACCAACTCGTAAAATTACGTCTTAGACCGCCAGGCCCAATACCCAATCCCCTTAGTCCCCTGGCTACTACATCGCCCGATAAAATGTTTGTAGATCCGGTAACAACTCAAATACACTAACTATAACGCCTATCCATATACCATAACAATTTGTTCACGTAGGCTTTTCGGTTAGCCATCGAATTAAAGTTATTTTAGAACTAAAGGCTGCAACCTTGCAGCCTGCGCACCTTAATCATTAAATCTTAAAAAAGTGAACCAATGAAAAAGCTTTTATTCCTACCAATCGCATTACTTGTATTGCTATCCTGTAAAAAAAATGCCAGCGACTCCAATCAATCCTTACCTGAGCCTGCTACTTCAGACGCGCTTTATAAGCGATTGCTTCAACTTGGATTTAAAGAAGAAAACATCCAGGTATTGGATAAATATTACCTGGTAGATGGTGACCTGTTATTCGATAAAAAGAATACAGACATGAAATTCTTTGAAAGCTATTTTGAAAAGCTCGTTAATAACGGCACAGGCGACCCGGCTGCCCGTCATTGGGTTACCCCCGACCTGGTATCAGCCTACAATATTGAGAACATCAAAATGCCAACCGATGAATTCGTTTTTAATGGTGAAATATCTGACTGGAGAAGGTCGTCCATGCAGGCTATGAACTATTGGGCAGGTATCACCAATTGCAACATCAATTTTATCAGGTATTATACCAGCTTCAGCGGCCCCCGGTACATCAATATTATTGATGATGGCGGCGCCCTTCCTAATAATACCATCGCCGCTGCCGAATTCCCCTCCAGCGGCAATCCGGGATTCCAGATCCGTGTAAATCTTGATTTTAACAGCAACGTAAACGTTCCTGCGGGTCAAAGAGAGTATAACCTCGTTCATGAGCTGGGACATTGCTTTGGGTTCAGGCATACCAACTGGCAGTTGCGTGGGGAACCACAATTGGGCGCTATTGCAGTGAGCGCTACTTCAGCATCACAAGACCCAAATTCCGTTATGAATGGAGGAACCGCCAATAACTCCTGGACCGGATTCTCAACCGATGATGTGAATGCAGCCCGGGCCATCTACCCTACCGGCACCTACACCAATTGGATCACCGCTCCCAATAGCGGCGCATATCCTGGCTATAGTCACTATTATTTCCTGGATTATTCCGATCCCGTTGCCATTACCTGGAATGCTGGGCTTGTAAGCACCTCCACCGTAACCCTCCAGGTTTTTCAAAACGGTAATTTTGTGCAAACAATCGCTGCCGGCATCCCTAACTCTGGCTCTTACAACTATCCGGTTATGAACGTAGTAGGCGGAGGAGCTCACCAGATCCATGAGATACAAATCAAAATCATTTCCGACGCCAATCCTTCTATCACAGACTTTAGTTCCATGTTCGATATTTATGTAGACTAATGCCCGTCCTCAGTCAAAACCATTCCCCTGTTCCTCTGGGACAGGGGTTCTTTTTTTACCCCTGCTTCAAATAAAGAGCCAGCATTATCCGAATAAAAAAAGCCGTCACGATGGAAATCGCACGGCTGTTAGTCACATGAGAAAATTCTACGCTTTAAACTATTTTCTTAATCTCTTTTGCAAAAACTACTGTTTGGCCCTGCAAGTTATCCCGCCCCTGTTACCCCTCCTTTATGAAAAGTTTACCCTACCGTTAAGAATAGGCAACCCGAAAAAGCGAGGGGGCGCCTTTTGGAAGTGCCTATTTAACAAAGAGTTGCAATCTTAATGTTACCATTTTATTAATTTTTCGTAAATTAAGATATACACAAGCGCTTGCCGTGGTAAGTAAGTTCATCATATTATGGCTACTTGTGGTTACCACCACCCAACCTGTTCTTTCAAAGACACAGTCCACCTATACTACTATTCAATTCGATTTTTGCGGCTCTCCTATTCAATTTGAATTCAATAAAGACAAACTTCAGCCTGCCCCATTCCCATTATCAGACCCATCCATCCAATCATTCTATAACAGTATCAATAATGAATTTTACCAGCCCATGGTAAATGCCTTGCTGACCTACAAGGAAAAATACAACCCCGATGATTGGCTCTTTTACCAATTGATCCGCAAAACAGCCCAGTACATTAGTCCCAAAACCGATGATTATATCAGGTATACCCTATACAAGTGGTTCCTCCTCACACAAACGGGGTATGATGCCATCTTGGCAATATCGGGCAATCGGATACTCTTTTATGTACGCTGCGATGAAGACGTTTACAATATCCCAACCCGCATAAACAACGGCAAACAATACGTTTGCCTCAATTACCACGATTATGGGGAGATTGACTTTAAAAAAGAGGTATTCAAAGCCTTTGACCTTCCCGGTAACCAGTCAAAAAAGGTATTCACCTATAAAATCCGCCATTTACCCGAATTCAATCCCCTCGATTACCAGGAAAAAGATCTCCATTTTACTTATTACGACAACGACTACCATTTTAAAGTAAAGCTCAACCCTCAAATTATCACCCTCTTTACCAATTACCCTACCGTAGATTATGAATTCCAGCTTAATATCCCATTGAGTAAAGAGACCTATCAGTCATTGATCCCCTTGCTCAGAAAAAATATACGCCACATGAGTACTAAAAATGGCGTTGACTACCTCATGCGGTTCACCCGTTATGCGTTCCTTTTTGAAACAGATTCCAAAAACTTTGGTAGTGAAAAACGCCTTTCACCTGAGCAAACCTTGTTTTATGAACAAAGCGATTGTGAAGACCGGGTAGCGTTATTCTTTTGCCTGGTAAAGGAAATCTACAACCTGCCCATGATTGTACTGGCTTATCCCAAGCATGTAACCATTGCAGTGCAATTTGACAAACCCAGGGGAAAATCCATCCTCTACAATGGTAACAAATACTCTATATGTGAACCTACTCCACAAAAGGAAGATCTGCCCATTGGTCACTCCCTGGCCAGCCTGCGCAACACACCCTACGAAGTGGTATACCACTATTCTCCCCAGCCAGGCAGCGATTCTTTTAAGCCCTGAGCTATCCCATAAAAAAAGACCGCTTCCGGAGAAGCGGCCCTTCAATACTAAATACGTTAATGGTCTATACTTAGAACTTAGTCCATCCTTTATGCCAGTTGGCGTAGGCTCCTGCAGGAGCAATAGCACCAATGAAGTCTACTTTCTGAATGAAAGGACGGGCAGTTAAGATAGGATCGTCAAAATAAGTATTGGATGCTGAAGGGATAACCAATGTTGAATTACCGAAAGGTACAAAATCAGGATTCGTATAGTCAAATGGCCGTGTATAGCGGATATCGTCCACAGCGTTCAAGACCTTGTTCTTTGCATTACCCGTAAAGGAAGCAGTCAAAGAAGCTTCAGTAGTGCCAGCTACGGTACCAGGACCAGATACGAAGTTAATGGCCTTTCTGCAACCAGCTATTACCACACCACTCAACTGCAAGGTTTTGGCAGTCAGGTAATTTTCAGAGGTAGAAGTACCGTCTTTATCGCTGATCTCAATACCAGAAGGCCAACCTACAATGGCTGTATTGAAAATAGAGATAGAAGAGTTACGTCTGATCTGTGCAGCTGATCCAAGAAAGTTGGTGCTACCGATATTATTCAGTGTTGCCAAAGGACCAAAGGCAGATACGTTACAGAATACAGCCTTTGTTTGCGGTGTTACATTTCCACCAGTACTGTTGTTATCACTTTCAAATGCTTCTGATTTTGAAATGTCAGCAATCAGCGAATCACGTACAATTAAACCAAATTGTACACTACCGCTAAAGCCATTGTCTGTATCAAAATCATCATCCTGTGTTTTATAAGCGATCAGGTATTTGCAATTCACGGTACCGCCAAACCACTCGTAGGCGTCGTCCTTTGCATAAGTTACCTGTACGTGGTCAATCACTGTTTTGCGGCCTACAGCTGCCATGGTAAGGCTGTTCACCTCTTTATCAGGTTGGAAAGCGTATCCTGCATATTCAATACGTACATAACGTAATACGCCCGAGCTGTCATCATCATTAGGCGTTGCTCCGCCACCGGCCAACGCATCGCCATTACCATTATTAATACCACCTTCTACTTCAAATATACCAGGACCACCACCTGTGCCGGTAAACGTAGTATTGATGCTTGCATTACCGCAAAGTACAATACCACCCCAGTCGCCAGAAGCAGGTGCAGGAGAATTAGAGGTAAATACAATGGGATTATCCACTGTACCATCAGCTACGATCTTAGAACCGCGGGTAATTACCAATACAGCTACATCAGAACCTGAATAGGCACCTTTGATCACGGTACCTGGTTCGATGGTCATCGTATGGTTGCCCACCAGGTATACTTTATCTTTGAGAATGTAAGTATTCGCTTTGCGCAGAATCGTATCTGCATTAATACGGCCAGTCAGGGTAATCGTTACGCCGGGGTTATTACCACCTCCGCCACCGGGCACAATAATCACTTCTTTTTCTCCGTCCGATTCAATTTTACGGCAGCCTGCAATAAGAAGTGCCGAAAATGCGGCGAGGAAAAAAATCTTCTTTTTCATATTCTTGTATTTGTATTTTAAAGAGATTATAATATAGAGTAGTTAAAGGTTACACCGATGGTAGTGCCGAACTTACGCGTAAAACGATAAGGGTCCTTGCCTTTCTGCAAACTGTTCTTATCATTGGCATTTTGATAGAAATACTGTGTACGGTTCAGGATATCAGATACATTGACGCGGATCTCACCTTTGCTTTTCAGCACTTTTTTAGCCATTTGGAAATCGAGCACTGGTCTGGGTGCTTCGTAAATGTCAGGTGCACCGGCACCTGCACTGATATCACCCACTAGGTAAATGCGCTCTCCAATCTGGTTAAACAATAAAGTGGCATTGAACCCTTGCTTTTGCAGGTCATAGTTCAGGCCCAGGTTCAACAGGTAGGGCGACTGTCCCTGCATGGGACGATCAATCTCAATACCTTGTATATTGGCTTGCACCCGGCTTTTGATATAGGCCGCATTGGCCTGTAAAGTGAAGTTTTTCAGTGCAGAGGAGAAATCCAGTTTTTTCCGGAATTCTACTTCCGCGCCATAAGAGATGGCCTTATCCGTATTCTGGAAGTTGAAGGTGCTGGCACCGCCGCTACCTTCATTATAAATTTGCTCAATAGCCTTATCAAAGTACTTATAAAATACACCAAACGTAATAACTTCACCAGCCTTAGGGTACAACTCATAACGGAGGTCTAGGTTTGTTGCTTTCGTTCTTTTCAAAGCAGGATTACCTTGTACTGAAGCATTCAACTCAAAATCATACAGGTTCAGGAATGAAAGTTCACGCAACTCAGGCCTGATCACCGTTTGAGATCCCGATAAACGGATATTCGTTTTTTCATTCAGTTTATACGTGGCATTTAAACCAGGCAACCAGTCAAGTACTTCACTGTGCGTATGACGGGGGTCCCATTTCTTAACACTACCCACCAGCTGATCATAATTCTCCACCCGTACACCCCAAACTACCCGGAACTTATTACTAAACTGGTTATCAAACTGCAGGAATCCTGCATTCATGATCGTGTTTGCCATGTAACGGAAAGAGTTTCCTTTGATGGCATCAAAACCGAATAAATTGCTCTTAGGCGAACCATCACCAAAATTTTCCACTGCAAAAACCTTATCAGCAGGTAACTGTCGCAAAGTAGCATTGTCTAATGGCAGGTAATTCGCAAACAGCTTCGCATCATATAAGCGGTCCTTGATCTGCAGCATATAGCCACCCTTCACCGTCTGACGCTGACCAAACAGGTCAAAATTGTAAGACAGGTCGCCACCAGCAGTATATATATAATCACTCAGGTTCTGGAAGATACGGCTGCCACTTTCCTGCGAAAGGGAGTTACCAATCAACAAGCTATAAGGATTTTGTGTGCCCGTGGTCCGTGTGTATACAATACGGCGTTGGTCAGGACTATAACCATCCAGTATATTGAACGCGCCATACCATTTCAGTTTCAGCGGAGCAAACAGCGTATGCTCACCAGTCAACTGCGTAGTAAAGAAGGTATTTTGTTTGAAGGTCATTTCAGAACCCCTTACATCATTCGTCCGGTCAAAGTCAAGTCCATTGCGGTTGGTGAAGTAATTGACCGAGTTAACATTGATGATAGATTTGATCGATACCTTATTACGTGGATTCAATTGAACACTTAAGCTGGCCAAAGCACCTGCCAGTACATCCTGTGAATACCTGTCATCATTGTAAGCATAGTTCTTACTGATCGTTGAACCATTAATATTATTCCGCTGGTTCAACATATCGATAAAGCGGTTGGTCTTATTATAGGTAATACCAAAACTACCGCCCACTGTTTTATTGAATAACTTGGTGGTAAATCCGCCATTGGCCTGGAAGGAAGCATTCAGCGGGGCATTGCCCGTAGTAGCAGTCCATGAATTGGGCATTTGCTTGCCCATGGCTGTTTTTTGAGCAGGCGTCAGTATATCAAAATTAGATTTAGAAGTATATCCCGGAGGCAATCCCCTGGTTCCATCATCAATACCCAGCCAATCCCAGTTACCACCTTTCGATTTGTAGAAGTCTTTACCAACTGTTTGAGTATTAAAGCCAGTACCTACCTGTACGTTCAGGAAGTTCTGTGAAGGGATATCTTTTGTATTTACCTGGATCAGACCGCCAGCCCATTCACCTGGATACTCAGGCAGGAAGGCTTTATTGATAACAATGTTATCAATCATGGGAGCAGGTATCAGGTCGAAAGAGAAGGTCTTTCGGTCGGGCTCTGTGCTGGTAAGCAGGATACCGTTCAGCATGGCCTGGTTGTACCGGTCAGCCAAACCCCTGATCACCAGGAACTTTCCATCCTGCAAGCTGGCGCCTGGTGTCCTTTTTAATACATCACCCGTATTCCTGTCCGGAGAACGGCGAATGGTTTCTGCCGATACAACGGAGGCAACTGTTCCTGTATTTTTCTGGAAGGCGATTACTGCATTGACGGTCTCAAGACGTGCAGGTGTACGACGGCTGGTAACAGTTACCGTACTCAGTTCCGCTCCGCCCTTTTCCAGAATAATAGACAGATCACCTACCTGGCCGGCAGTAACTTCTACATCACTCACTACCTTGGCAGCATATCCTACCGCCGTAAAGGTCAATTCATATTTTTTACCGGGAGAAAGAGAAAGGGTGAAACGGCCTTCTACATCAGAAGTAGTGCCGCCTGGAGCTCCGGTGATCTTGATAGATACACCTTGAAGAGGTTCATTTTTACTGTTCAGAACTTTACCGGTTATTTTCCCGGACTGGGCAAAAGAAACAAATGCTGCAAATATAAATGCCACTAACAGGAAGTACTTTTTGCTCACAACAGTCTATTTAATGTGCGGGCAAAAGTATCGGCGTCATATTACCGCCATATTACTGTAATGTTAAGGAATTATTAACTGCACTATTTTGCAGCCTCAATGTTAAGCCAATGTTACCATTGTGTTTTCTGAATATTATTTATTGACACAAAACAGCCCAAAACCTGTTAAAACTAGTGTTTTGTCCTTTTGTCCCGGTCAGGATTTGTTAAAACCTGAATTGCAGCCGGCAGGTTAATACATTCTGGTGAAGATTCGCCGCATGATCCGGCAAAGCAGTAGATTCATTGTTCACCATATCATACCACAATAGGAGCTTGAGGTGCTCATTCACATAATAATTATAACCAACACTCCAGGTATCGTACCGGATATTGGCAGCCGTCATCTTACTGCCAGGTGCACCGATCTCCATACCCTTAACTTCTGTATTCGGATCATACCAGTCATATTTAACTCCGACCTGGTGCTTCTTATTAACAATATTCTGCAATAGATAGAAGAACGCTCCATCAAACTTCCTTATATAATAAGGACTATTCAACAATAAACCCGGTGTTTCCGATTCATCTGCTGTTGCTGTTTGTGTACCCCACCAGTATTCACCTCTCAGCTCAGTGGCTCCCCACCCATGCTTCAACTTCCATTGCATGTCTACACCCCGGTATTTTCGGGGCGCTTCATTATATAAATTGTTTTCAGAAGAATCTACCACAAACTGCTCCTTCCCATTCACACGCTCGGTATTGTATACATATTTCGTATTCTGTATAAAACCACCCTGCAAGAAAGAAAACCCTGCCGACACCGTAAGGTTCTTCGCAACCGGATAGGGCTTCAGCGATAACCGGCTGATGATATCTTTGAACCCATCATATTCATTGGGCCCTGACAATCCCTGCCCATTAAAAACACCCAGGTCCAGTTTAAAATAACGCCAGCCATTTGTCCTTCCCCTTGGCTCCAGCGAGGCCATCACCCCAAGGTCCCGCTCACTTTTCATCAGTATCTGTGACATACGCCCCCGTTCTGGTGATTCCCGGTCAACAGAACTCACATTCACTTCATAGCCAAATGGGCGGGCAAACATTCCCGCCGTAAATGCAAATAACCGCCAGTTGTTCTCAAAAACCCGGCCCCAGAAATCCCGGATCGCTACTCCTCGTTCTGTACCATCAAACTGAAATACAAACTGAACAAAAGGCTGATTCCGCTCATTAAACTTTGTATAATCAAAACGGATACGCCCCCGCCTTAACATAAACCTGCTATTGGAATGTAACGCAAAATTGCCGCCATTATAACTTTCTATCCCCTTGTGATTGGCCACCTGGTATTGCGGCTGCATATAACCACTGATATTGATCCGGTCAAACTTCTTATAGATCGATAGCAATCCCTTCCCTACCTCCGTGGTGGTATCTATCATATCCATCAGGAACTGGGCTGTAGCCAGTTGCGCCATTAAAATCAATACTGTAAACATCCACAATCGACGGGCCCTTAACAATAATTTCATATATTCATAACATTGTAGCAAAGGTAATTTGGATCAAAAAAGCTATTGTTAAGAAATTATTACCAATTTACCTCCACTTTAACCGTAGGCTATTATTTCTATTTTTGCCACCAAATTATACGGGATATGGGTCTAAACTCTATTATGAAGATTTTCATGCCGAAAGATAAGATCTTCTATACACTGTTTGAACAGGTGGCTGTTACAGTGGCGCAAATGGGCAAATTGATGAAAGATGTGGTAACAGAGCCAGATTACGACAAAAGGGCCGCCATCATCGCTCAAATTGAGGACATGGAGCACGTCAATGATGATTATACCCATAAGATTTTCACTGAGTTGGGCCGGAATTTCATCACTCCCTTCGACCGGGAAGATATCCACTACCTCGCTACCGCCCTGGACGATATTGCCGATTATATCTTCGCTTCCGCTAAAAAGATCAACTTCTATAAAGTAAACCCCAACGATCAAGGCATCCAGAAAATGGCCGACCTGATCGAACAAGGGTCCGAGCAGATCAAAAATGCTGTATTCGAACTCCGCAATATGCGCAATATGCGGGCCATTACAGATGCCTTGGTAAAGGTAAATAGCATTGAAAATCAGGCAGATGACATCTTCGATTTAAGTATCGACAGGCTGTTTGAAACAGAACCCGATGCCAAGGAGGTTATTAAGAAAAGAGAGATCTACCAGGTAATGGAAATTGTGACCGATAAATGTGAAGATGCAGGAAATGTGATCGAGTCCATCATTATCAAATATGCTTAACCCTCTGAAGCTCTACTATGACTTTCCTGGTTATTATCATCATACTGGCCCTGGTGTTCGACTATATCAACGGATTTCATGATGCAGCCAATTCCATTGCCACCATCGTTTCGACCAAGGTACTCACCCCCTTTCAGGCCGTAATTTGGGCAGCAGTATTCAACTTTGCCGCCTTCTTTATCGCCAAATACTGGATCGGAGAGTTCAAAATTGGGATGTCTTTTGCCAAATCCATCAATTCCCATTTCATCACCCTGCCTGTGATCTTTTCAGCCCTCGTGGCCGCCATTGGCTGGAATCTCCTTACCTGGTGGTTCGGTATCCCTTCCTCCTCTTCCCATACCCTCCTCGGAGGATTCATTGGCGCAGCACTCGCCCATGTAGGCGGACTGTCTCAGGGTGGATTTGATGTGATCAACTACAGCGTGGTAATACCTATTTTCCTGTTTATATTCGGCGCCCCCCTCATCGGTATGATCGTGGCCCTCATCATTACCCTGATAATCGTCAACCTGTGCCGAAGGGCCAATCCTTATAAAGCCGAAAGCTGGTTCCGCCGGCTGCAGTTGGTTTCCTCCGCATTGTTTAGCCTTGGCCACGGTAGCAATGACGCCCAAAAGGTACTGGGCCTCATCGCTGCAGCCATGGTTGCCAATGGCAACCTCGATAGTGTAAAAAATGTACCCGATTGGGTACCCCTGGCCTGTTTTACCGCCATCGCCTTCGGTACCATGAGCGGCGGCTGGAAGATCGTTAAGACCATGGGCTCCCGGATCACCAAGGTAACCCCACTGGAAGGCGTTGCCGCCGAAACTGCTGGCGCCGCTACCCTGTTCCTAACAGAACACCTCGCCATTCCGGTCAGTACCACCCATACCATCACCGGCGCCATCATAGGCGTAGGTGCCACCAAACGCTTATCAGCCGTACGCTGGGGAGTTACCATCAACCTCCTTTGGGCCTGGATACTTACCATCCCCGTAAGCGCCTTATTGGCCGCTATTGTATACTATATAGTAAAACTCTTTTTATAGGAAGAACCTCCTTCCATTAAGTCCTGCCCGTTTCATAACCGGCAGGACTTGTTGTTTTAAGACCATCCCAATTCAGCTTCCTGCAGATTTTTTACTATTTTGGCAAATAATCAATGACTTTTGCGCACTAATAACCACGTCTAATGAAAGGAATTATACTGGCAGGAGGTTCCGGAACACGTTTACACCCCATTACATACGCCATTAGTAAACAGATCATGCCTATCTATGATAAGCCCATGATCTATTACCCCTTGTCCACCCTGATGCTGGCCGGTATCCGGGAAATACTGATCATTTCTACCCCATACGATCTGCCACAATTCAGAAGGCTGCTGGGCGATGGCTCCAAACTGGGCCTTAAATTTTCTTATGCCGAACAGGCAGTACCCAATGGATTGGCCCAGGCCTTTGTAATTGGCGCCGATTTTATCGGGCAAGACAATGTAGCTCTCGTACTGGGTGATAATGTATTTTATGGTGCCGGACTGGGTGAACAACTGGCTAAAAATACCCAGCCCAATGGTGGCATTGTATATGCCTACCATGTAAGCGATCCCGAGCGCTATGGCGTAGTGGAGTTTGATAAACACAAACAAGTGATCTCTATTGAGGAAAAACCACTCAAGCCCAAAAGCAATTATGCTGTACCCGGCCTCTATTTTTACGACAATGAGGTAGTGAAGATTGCCCGCGAGCTGCAACCCAGTCCACGGGGCGAATACGAGATCACTGATGTAAACAAAGAATATCTTAAACGCAAGCAGCTAACCGTATCCATCCTCGACCGCGGCACTGCCTGGCTCGATACCGGCACCTTCGATTCCCTGATGCAGGCTTCTCAGTTTGTTCAGGTCATTGAACAACGCCAGGGCATCAAGATAGCCTGCATTGAAGAAATAGCTTACCGGAAAGGATTTATTTCAAAGCAACAACTGGAGGCAATGGCGCAACCCTTGCTCAAAAGCGGTTACGGACAGTACCTGATGAATGTACTGAATGAAAAAAGCGAATAATATCCTAATTTGCGCTCGAATTCACTTCCTGAACAATACCGTACCCCTTACAGGAGTTTAATAGAACTATTTTAGTAAAACAATTTTCAACCTGGTCATTGATAATTCAAGGCTCTGTCAGATGACGCGATTCCTGCTTACTCAGGCAGCATTGATCATTGACCACTCACTATTCACTTACGATGAGTAAAATTCTTGTTACAGGCGGATGTGGCTACATTGGTTCACATACCATAGTAGACCTGGTAGAAAACGGATATGAGGTTATTTCAGTTGATAATAACTCACGTTCCTCACCCCGCATTTTTGAAGGCATCGAAAAAATAACCGGCAAAAGGATCAAGAACTATAAGGTAGACCTTTGCAATTTTGATGATACGTTTGCCATTTTCCAGGAAAATGAAGACATTTCAGGTATTATCCATTTTGCTGCCTATAAAGCGGTAGGCGAGTCTGTAGAGCAGCCCCTCCTTTATTTTGAGAACAACCTGGTATCCCTGATCAACTTGCTCAAATGTGTACAGGAGTTCAACATACCCCATTTTGTATTCTCTTCTTCCTGTACCGTATATGGCAACCCCGATAAGATACCGGTAACCGAATTGACACCTCCCAAACCAGCCGAGTCGCCTTACGGTTATACAAAGCAAATGGGAGAGCAGATCATCAATGAGTTTTCCAAAGCCAATTCCGCACAATGCGTGTTGTTGCGTTATTTTAATCCCGTAGGCGCCCACCCTTCCATCTTAATCGGTGAGCTGCCCATTGGCAAACCAGCCAACCTGGTACCCGCCATTACACAAACCGCTATTGGCAAATTGCCCCTGATGCAGGTATATGGTGATGATTATGATACCCGCGATGGTTCCTGCGTACGTGACTTTATTCATGTGAGTGATATTGCCCATGCCCATACCCTGGCCATCCAGTTCTTGGAAGAAGGCAAAAGCACCAAACGTTGCGAGGTATTTAACCTGGGTAGCGGCAATGGTTTCACCGTACTGGAAGCCATTAAAACCTTTGAGAAAGTAAGTGGCGTACACCTCAATTACGTAATAGGCCCACGCCGCCCCGGTGATGTAATAGCCATTTATGCCAACAATGACTTTGCTGTTAAAACCCTGGGCTGGAAATTAAAATATTCCCTGGAGGACATGCTCCTCACCGCCTGGAAATGGGAGCAGCGTCTCAAAACCGACGAAAAGTTCTACCAAAGCAAACCAGCGGACCTGAATTAGTAGGATAGCTATATATTTGCACCACCAAATTTTGACCATGCTGAAAGAGATACAGCCCACCGGGCAAAAAGATACAAGAAGTGGATTTGGCGATGGCATTGTAGAAGCTGCCCGCAAAAATCCCAATATCGTAGCCTTAACAGCCGACCTCGCAGGCTCGTTAAAACTCAATCAATTTATTAAAGAATTCCCTGAGCGTTTCGTTCAGTGCGGTATTGCCGAAGCCAACATGATTGGTATCGGTGCCGGATTGACCATTGGCGGTAAAATTCCTTATACTACTACCTTTGCCAACTTCTCTACCGGCCGTGTGTATGACCAGATCCGTCAGTCAGTAGCTTATTCTGGTAAGAATGTAAAAATATGCGCTTCCCATGCAGGTTTAACCCTGGGTGAAGATGGCGCTACCCACCAGATACTGGAAGATATTGGTATGATGAAAATGTTGCCCGGTATGACAGTGATCGTACCCTGCGATTATAATCAAACCAAGGCTGCTACCCTGGCCATTGCTGATTACCAGGGCCCCGTATACCTCCGTTTTGGTCGTCCTGTATGGCCCATCTTTACCAAGGTAGAAGACTTTGTGATTGGTAAAGCACAGGTATTCTCCGAAGGGACCGATGTGTCCATCTTCGCTTGCGGACACATGGTATGGAAAGCCATTGAGGCCGGCGTGATACTCCAGGAACAAGGCATCAGCGTGGAAGTGATCAACATCCACACCATTAAGCCCCTGGATACCGAAGCAGTGATCAAATCCATCAGCAAAACCAAATGCGCTGTTACTGTTGAAGAACACAATATCATTGGTGGCCTGGGCGATTCCATTGCACAGGTAGCTGCCCGCAACCTGCCCATCCCGATTGAGTATGTAGGTACCAATGACACCTTTGGCGAAAGTGGTACACCCACCCAATTGCTGGAAAAATATGGCTTGTCTACCCCGCATATCGTAGAAGCGGCCCAAAAAGTAATGAAGAGAAAATAACCCCTCAAGGTTTACAATAGACTACAGGTCCCGGCTTTTTAAGCCGGGATTTTTTTGTTCCCCTACCAATGCCGGTTTATTGCATTTCAACTCCAAATACATTACGAAATATCAAGATATGGCAATAGCTGACGAGGACCTGTAGAGGACCTGACGAGGAACTGACGAGGACATGAAGAGGATCTCATCCCAGGATCATCCGTAGACTACCCTAGTATCACCCATATAATACCTACTAACCACCCTACTCAACCTTACAAGGGATACCAGGCTAAAGAAAAGCCTTTAATAGGGGTTGCAGGCAATCCGGGTACTATGCGTAGAGGAGTCACAGGCTATTAGCCATGCATAAAGCCTAACCTGCCCTCCAACCCAGCATCCAGGGCAGGTAACTTTCTGCGTTCTATTAAAAAACTGGTGAGGCGGGCTATTTCAGCGAAGATGTAATGTTTATCCAAAGCCCCTTTAAGGTAATCACGGCCCGTACTACCGCCTGTACCAATCCGGGTGCCGATCATTCGATGCACCATATTCATGTGGCGGTAACGCCAGGTACTGAGCTGTTCATCGATCTCCAGCAGGTTATTCAGTAATTGAAAGGGAAGTTGTAGAATGGGGTAACCCCGGTACAGCATAATAAACAAGGCCGCCCGGCAGGCCCGGGGGCTAAGCCTTCTGTCTTCATGCACAGAAGCATCATCAAATACACCATCAAAGAAAGCCTGGTTTTCCTGCTCGGCACTGGCCAGACTGGTGATGTAAATATGCCGGTAATCGTTCCAGAAGTTCTTTGCTTCATCCACAAAAGGCATCCGCTCCAACCAGTCATTCAGCAGTTCAATAAATGACCTTTCCGATTCCACCTGCCTGATGAGATCTACCTGTTCCGGCCGCAATTGGGAAACATAATATTGCTGACCAAAACGATGCTGATATTTCAACCCCAACTTAGCTTCCAGTATTTTGAACTGCCAGCTTTGGAAACCCGAGGCTGGCCGCAACATATCCCGGAAATCTAGGAAATCCATGGGTGTCATCGTCTCCATGATATCAATCTGCTGTACCAGCACTTTGAGAATGGATACCATGCGCGATAAACGATGCACGACCGTTTGCAATTCCGGTGAGTTATCATTTACCGAAGGCTTCTTCATAATACCGCTCACAGAATCTACTTCATACAGCAATTGCTTGAACCAAAGTTCATACGCCTGGTGAATAATGATGAATAACATTTCATCATGCGCAGGTTGCTGTAGTTTTTCACTTTCCGGCAACTGTGCACCCAGTATCTTTTCCAATTGCAAGTAATCGCTGTAATGTACTTCCTGTTGAGCCATGAGCAAGCTGATTGTTAATATTTGCGTATCTCACACAACCAATATTCCTCTTACCTCTCCAAACAAAAGTGAATTCATTCACGACTGCCGATTGTCGACTATCGATTCTCTATTCACTAAATTCATACCCAATATCCTTCCGGTAATACATGTCCTCAAAACTGATCTGCTGCAATACCTTCTTCGATTTATTGACAGCGCCACTGATCGTATTGTCATAGGAAGTGACACACAATACCCTTCCGCCACTCGTCAGCACTTCATCTGCTGCCGGCACCGTACCGGCATGGAATACCATACTATCAGCTGGGAACTGTAAGTTCAGACCATTGATCGGAAAGCCCTTTTCATAATTACCAGGATATCCGCCACTAACCGCCATAACGGTACAGGCAGCACGATCATCCTTTTCAATGCGGATGCTATCCAGCTTTCCTGATGCAGTGGCTATTAACAGATCTACCAGGTCCGTTTTGAGCCTTGGCATTACCACTTCTGTTTCCGGATCGCCCATCCGGCAATTGTATTCAATGACCATTGGTTCATCGCCTACCTTGATAAGGCCAACAAATACGAACCCTTTATAATCAATATTTTCCTTTTCTATACCTTTTACAGTGGGCACTACCACTTTTTCAATCACCTTCTTCATAAAGGCATCATCGGCAAAAGGAACCGGGCTCACTGCTCCCATTCCTCCTGTATTCAAACCTGTATCACCTTCGCCAATACGCTTATAGTCTTTTGCTTCCGGCAACAACACATAGTTTTTGCCATCCGTCACCACAAATACACTTAGCTCAATACCATCCAGGAACTCTTCTACTACCACTTTTTTACCGGCATCACCAAACTTGCTTTGCTGCAACATCAACTCAAATTCGGCCATCGCTTCTACATGCGACTGACAGATCAATACACCTTTACCGGCGGCCAATCCATCTGCCTTCAATACAATGGGTAGAGCATGTTGCTGCAGGTAGGGGATCCCCTCTTCATAATTGGTCGCATCAAATTCACGGTACTGCGCTGTAGGTATCTGGTGGCGCATCATGAACTTCTTGGCAAAAGCCTTACTGCCTTCCAGTTGGGCGCCATACTGCGAGGGGCCAATGATGGCAACGGATTGCAAGTCCTTGTCTTTCCTGAAAAGGTCCACAATTCCTTTTACTAACGGCTCCTCAGGACCGACCAGCACCAGTCCAATTTCCTTGTCCAATACAAATTGCCTGATCGCGTCAAAATCCGTAACAGACATGTTAATATTGGTGCCGCACAATGCTGTTCCTGCATTGCCCGGTGCAATGTATAACTGTTGACACTTTGGACTTTGTGTAAGTTTCCAGGCCAGTGCATGCTCACGGCCTCCAGAGCCAAGGAGTAAAATATTCATAGTGTTCATGGTACATTTTAACCGCTGCGAATTTCGGGGATTCGCCTGTATTGGCGAATTTTAATTGGTGTTTGGGGCGGCTGTATAGAATTTATCACTATTTTACGCCGCTAAGGGTCGGGTCACCCCTTACGGATGTCCACCCCCCAATCTTATCCCTACAACGAATTGCTAAATCAACCCCAACATATATGGCGCAGCCACAAAGCGGCAAACATCCTCAGGGACTTTTCGTATTATTCTTCACTGAAATGTGGGAACGTTTCAGTTACTATGGCATGCGGGCGTTACTGGTATTGTATGTAGTCAACGCCTTGCTAATGAATGATAAGTACGCGCAGGATGGCGTATATGGCAGCTATACCGGCCTTATATGGCTCACGCCCATACTGGGGGGATACATTGCTGATCGTTTTTGGGGCAACCGCCGCTCCATCATTGTAGGCGGCTTCCTGATGGCAGCAGGCCAGTTCCTCATGTTTATAAGTGCTTCCAATTACTCCAATCCCGATCTGGCACATGCCATCATGTGGGTGGGGCTGGGCGTATTGATCATTGGAATGGGGTTTTTCAAGCCGAATATTTCCACCCTGGTAGGCCAGCTGTATCCCCAGGGCGATCGCCGGTTGGATTCGGCCTATACCATCTTTTATATGGGCATTAACCTGGGTGCTTTCATTGGCCCCCTGATTTGTGGCGGTTTGGGCAACCAGTATGATGAAAATGGCAAAGCCATATTGGGTGTATTTAAATGGGGTTTCATCTCTGCAGGCTTTGCTATGTTAATCGGTACACTTGCTTTTATTTGGTTAAAAAATAAGTATATCGTCGATCCCGAAGGAAAAGGAATTGGTATTATTCCCAATAAACTAATGGTAAAGCCTGAGGACGATGCGCCTAAGACCGAAAGCACCCAATCTTCCCTGGTCCAGGTGGGCATGTGGGCAGGCATTGGGGTAGCATTGTTCCTTTGCTTCATGTATCTCGGGGGACAGGATTGGATCAGCGCCTTCATCTTCAGTGTCGCCGCAGCTGTATCCGGTCTGATCATTTTCGACCGATCCTTAACCCCTGCCGAGCGCGGAAGGATACTGGTGATCTTCATCTCTGCTTTCTTCGTGATCTTCTTCTGGGCGGCCTTTGAACAGGCTGGATCATCCTTAACATTATTTGCCGAAAGGAATGTCAACCGCGCCTATGTTGTAAATACCCAACTGGGCACAGTTATCCTATTCCTCGTAGCATTGGCTGCTGTACTTTACTACTTTCTGCAACGGATCATGTTGATACCCGTAGAATTGAGAAGAGTATTTGGCGGCCTTGCCATTGGGGCTATTATCCTGGCCATCTACTATTATATACAGGGGACCCCTTATAACCTGAAAGAAATTCCTGCCAGCTGGTTCAACAGTGTAAATTCCATGTGGCTCATCCTGGTAGCTCCTTTCCTCTCCCAATTATGGCAATGGTTGGGTAAAAAGAATGTAGAACCCTCTTCACCCAAAAAGCAGGCCCTCGGTTTAGTGTGCCTCGCTTTGGGTTATTTGCTCATTGCTTATGGTGTAAAAGATATAACCGGATCAGTAAGCATGCTTTGGTTGTTGGGATTGTACTTCCTTCACACCGTAGGTGAATTGTGTTTGTCACCCATTGGTCTTTCGCTCGTCAACAAACTGGCACCTGCCCGCTTTACTTCCGTATTGATGGGTGTATGGTTCCTATCGAATGCAGTGGCCAATAAATTTGGCGGCAAGTTAGGCGCATTACTGCCCAGTAAAGGGCCTACCCAATTTGCAGGTTTTACCATCAACAACCTGTACGATTTCTTCATGTTATTTGTGATCATGAGTAGTGTAGCAGCCCTATTATTGTTCCTGCTATCTTCATGGATGGAGAAACGTATGGGTACTGTAAAATAGCTTTATAAGAGCTCACGTATCTTCGTGGGCTCTTTTTGTATACTGTCAAAAACTACATGATTTAATTTAAACAGATCGCTATGGCGGAAAAGAAGTTTCAGCCGTTTGTTTCTCCGGAAACCAACATGGCTGAGTTCACGTTAAAATCAGTGCTCGTAGGTTCGGCCTTTGGAATTATTTTTGGTGCAGCCACCGTATACCTTGCATTAAAAGCGGGCCTTACCGTTTCGGCCTCCATACCCATTGCGGTAATGGCCATCACACTCAGTCGTTTGTTCCTGCGTACGACCATCCTTGAAAACAACATCATTCAAACAACCGGTAGTGCCGGCGAAAGCATTGCAGCCGGTGTGGTTTTTACTTTACCCGGCTTCTTATTCCTGAGTGAAAAAAACAGTGCCGATTATTTTAACTACTTCACCATCCTCATTCTGGCGATCCTGGGGGGCATTCTCGGTACCTTAATGATGATCCCTTTAAGAAAACCCTTGATCGTAAAGGAACATGAAACCCTTCCTTATCCCGAAGGTACTGCCTGCGCTTCCGTATTGAAAGCCGGGGAAAAAGGGGGCGATTTTGCCAAAACTGCATTCTATGGATTGGGCATTGCCTTCGCCTATGCCTTTCTCCAAAAAATACTGCACCTCATTGCAGAGACCCCCACTTTTATTACTAAACAAACCCATAAATTTTTCCCTTCGGCCCGCACCGCAGCGGAGATCACACCCGAATATTTAGGGGTAGGTTACATAGTAGGGCCCAAGATCGGTGGTATACTCGTAGCCGGTAGCGTACTGTGCTGGTATGTATTCATTCCTTTCCTGGCTACCCTTGTACCCGGTGATGTGGTGGCCGCCCAATTGGTTAAATTAGGTTATCTCAGCTCCCTCACACAAGCCGGTGGACCCGGTGGCTGGAATCCCGATACCCACCTGTTCAACGACCTGCCTACTGCCCTCTACCGCGCCTATGTGCGCCAGGTAGGTGCTGGCGCTGTAGCAGCCGGTGGTTTCATTACCCTTATCAAAACAATCCCTACCATCATCTCTTCTTTCAAAGGAAGCCTGGGCTCATTGAAAGGAGGTGCATCAACTGAAGCAGTGAAACGTACAGACCGTGACCTTTCTATGAAAGTAGTAGGTATCGGTAGCTTACTCATGATTGCATTGATCTCTATCTTACCCCAATTGCCCGGTACAGGATTTGGCAGCAAATTATTGATCGGTATACTCGTGGTTATCTTCGGCGCTTTCTTTGTTACCGTTTCTTCCCGCATTGTAGGGTTGATCGGTTCGTCCAATAACCCCATCAGCGGTATGACCATTGCCACCCTCATGGGTACCTGCCTGGTATTCATTGCCGTGGGTTGGACAGGTAAAGTATATGAGCCCATGGCACTGGTGGTAGGTGGACTTATTTGTATTGCCGCCGCCAATGCCGGTGCGACCTCTCAGGATCTAAAAACCGGTTACCTGGTAGGCGCTACACCCAAGTTTCAACAGATCGCCTTATTCATTGGCGCCATTGTTTCTTCAGTAGCCATCGGCCTTACCGTTAAGATCCTCGATACCCCTACACAGGAAATGGTACAACAGGGTATTACCCACGCCATTGGTACCGATAAATATCCTGCTCCCCAGGGTACCTTAATGGCCACCCTGATCAAAGGTATCCTGTCATTCAACCTCGACTGGCAGTTTGTACTGGTAGGTGTTGCCATCGCTATTATGATGGAATTGTGCGGTATCAAAGCCTTATCATTTGCCATTGGTATTTATCTTCCATTGGCCACTACCCTCCCCATCTTTATTGGTGGCGCTATCCGTGGTATTGTTGATTGGAAACACAAGAAAAAAGGAGAAGCCGTTGCAGCCGAAGAAGAAGACCTGCGCAAAGGCAACCTCTTTGCTACCGGCCTGGTAGCAGGTGGGGCACTGGCAGGCGTAATTGTAGCCTTCCTTTCTTCCAGCGATAAGATCAGCGCCGGACTGGCCAGGATCAATATGGAACATGGATTGGTAGAAAGCCTGGGCCAAAATAGCTACTTCATATTGGGTGTTGTATTCTTTGCCCTCATGGCCTTTGTCCTGTATAGAGTAGGCATACAAAAGAATCCGACTGAATCCGAGATAAAACACTAAGGGCAATGTCTTAGACATCATCCTTCCCCAAAAAGCCACGGATCTTCCAAAAAGGTTCGTGGCTTTTTCTTTTTCTTATCATTCTCTTATTACTCTCTTATCATTCCTGTTTTATTCGCTCCTCACTCCGGCAACAGCGGGATCTGCTATCAAAGCAAAACTTGTCCCGCTCCGCGGGACGCGCTCCTGGCTCGCAGCTATTCCTAATTCATCTTAAACGGAACGATCATTTCAAATACAGGAATGTTTACATCGAATTGTGCCTTACTGTGGAGATTTTCCATGAGGTAGATGCCATACATCTTACCCATTTCACTGCGGAGGTTGCAGCCACTTACATACTGGTACCGTTCGCCCGGTTGGAGGGAGGGCTGAACACCTACTACCCCTTCCCCTTCCACTTCACGTGTACTGCCATTACTGTCTACTATGTACCAGTGCCGGCGATGGAGTTTTACGGGGAAACTATTATGATTTTCAATGGTAATGCGGTAGGCAAACATGTATTCTCCGGACACCGGATTGGAGTAATCCGGCTGGTAGAAAGTTTCTACGCTGATCTCAATTCCTTCGGAGATTTTAGATACCATACTATCAGTTTGCCCGTTTAAAGGTAAACAAAAATAAAAGCCGTGTGTAGTATTAGGTAAGATTTAATAGCTTTTATTGCCAGCAGGTGCTAATTTTGCCCCGCTTTTAGTCCTTTTCTTCAAAAACTACCCATTTACATTAAATAATTCACTTATGAAAATAGCAGTTGCGAAAGGAGATGGTATCGGACCAGAAATTATGGAAGCGGTTTTAAAGATTTTTGAAGCCAACAAAGTCCCATTGGAATATGAAGTAGTCGATATGGGTAAATGGGTATTCGATAAAGGTTTTTCCAATGGTATGACCCCCGAGGCACAACAAACCATTGAAAGCCTCGGTATGCTGTTCAAAGGCCCCATGGAGACCCCCAAAGGAAAGGGTGTAAAAAGTGTAAACGTTACTGCCCGTAAAACCTGGAATACCTTCGCCAATAAAAGAGTATTTCAAACCCTGCATGGTGTAGACACCGTTTTCTCCAAAGCAGGTATCCCCATCGATATTACCGTTGTTCGTGAAAACATTGAAGACACTTATGGCGGTATCGAACACATGCTCACCCACGACGTAGCATTGAGCCGTCGTTTCATTACCAAGCCCGGTAGTATGCAAGTGATCCGCTACGCTTTTGAAATGGCCAAACAGAAAAAAGCCAAACGCATCAGCTGCGGTCACAAAGCCAATATCATGAAGCTCACCGATGGTTTATTCCTCGAATGCTTCTATGAAGTAGCCAAAGAATATCCCGAACTGAAAGCGGATGATATCATTGTAGACGATCTCTGTATGAAGATGGTGACCCGCCCCGATCTGTTTGATGTGGTAGTACTCACCAACCTGCAGGGCGATATCGTTTCTGATCTTTGTGCCGGACTGGTAGGTGGTTTGGGTTTTGCCCCTTCAGCCAATGTAGGTGATCACATTTCTATCTTTGAAGCCGTGCATGGTACCGCACCCGATATTGCTGGCAAGAATATTGCCAACCCAACCGCCCTGTTACTGAGTGGTATCTCCATGCTGCGTCACCTCGGCCTTACCGAGAATGCCGCCATCATCGAGAACGCCCTGCTGTATACCCTCGAAAGCGGTGTACATACCGGCGACTTTGGCGATAAGTCAATCCCATCGGTTAATACTACCCAGTTTGCAGATGCCATCATCGGCAACTTCGGCAAGCAACCTGCACACAATCCCAAAGAAGTAACTCCCAACCAGCCTGGCACACCTACTCCTTTCAAACTGAAAGAGAATGCCATGATGGAATCTAAAGAATCCGTGAATGAAAATATAGTGGGTGTAGATATGTTCATCGAAAGCAATGAACAGCCCCTGTCTATTGCCACCAAATGCCAGCGCCATGCAGGTGTTAAATTCAAGCTCGTTAATATCAGCAACCGCGGCACACAGGTATGGCCTACGGGTTCCGTATATACCAACCTGGTGAATGTATACAATGTGCGCTTTGAATCGCTCGATGGAGAGCCCCTCAACCAGCAGGATATCCTTGGCTTGTATGTGAGCCTCAGTGGTAACTTTAAGATCTGCTCTTCCGAATTGCTCAATATGTGGGGCGAAAAGAAAGCCTATAGCGTGGCAGCAGGACAATAGGATTCCGGAATTCATGCGCTACTGATCATACAGTAAATTATACAATATGGAAAAGTCCGCAACCTCTGGTTGTGGACTTTTTTTATAGGTTAGACACTTGCACTAAACTCTTTCGAATAATCGTAACTTACAGACAGGACTAAGGACCGCACCGCGGCAACATGCTATATTCTGACTTCTGTATTCAAAATACTTTTATCCATGCCTAAACAAACACACAAATACACCAACAACGAAGTAACGGTAGTCTGGAAGCCCGAACAATGCATCCATTCCAAATTGTGCTGGAACGGCCTGAAGGAGGTATTCGATCCCACCAAACGGCCCTGGGTCAATATAGAAGGCGCCAGTACCCAACGCATTATCGACCAGGTACGCCATTGTCCCAGTGGCGCTTTGAGCTATTATATGAACGATGCAGCCGAAACCACCAAGGATCCCGTAGCCGAGGCCGCCCATATTGTACAAGTGGTGGTTAGCGCTAAAGGCCCTTACATCATCAATACCGAATGCGTGATCAAACATGCCGATGGACGCGAAGAAGTAAAAAATGGCATCGTAGCTTTATGTCGTTGCGGTGCATCCCACAACAAACCCTATTGCGATGGTTCGCACAATGCCATCAACTTTGAAGGATAAAAAGGTTACCCTTATTGAAAAGTAAAACCCATACCCAGGAGGATCATGTTCGTCTGAAGAGTAATACGGAAATCCCTGCCTGACTGTAATTTTTCTTTAAAGATCGTTTTGTGATGTTCAAAGCCGGCCTGGTAAAAGAAGGCTACCCGTTTAGCTATCTCCCTGCGTTTACCAACTGCCAGGGTGTACAGTGGGCCTCCTGTAAAGGCACTTCTATTACGGAAATGGTATCCACCATCAGCCGACACAAAAAATACATGTTCCCCTATCTTATAAAAGCTATAGTCTATTTTAGCAGCTATCGGAAATGTTACGATATTGACATAGGTATCCAAGGAATGTTCCAGGTAAAACTGGTTAATACCAGCTTGCAATCCTACTTTAACTTTCGGCAGAAGGTCATAATCCACGCCGAGCCTGATGCGCATACCCGGCAGCCGATAAGGCCAGTTATAGTGCCAGTTTCCGTTTTCAGTTTCCTTAAAAGTTTTGGGACCAATAGAAATAAGCGTACCAGCTGCTGCATTCAGAGAGAATTTACGTTGCTGGCCAAATGCCGCCGCACCCGGCAGCGCGAACAGATAAATTAGGAGGGATAAGGTATGCCACCGTTTCCACGGCATTTATAAGAGGTTTTGTGCTTACAAGGCTATGAATCCGTTACAAAAAGATAACCCATATCCACCACCACAAGCTGGCAATTGCCACAATAGCAATTACAGAAATTACAAAAGCGACGCCCCCTCCTTTTCGTCTCCACCTGCTACCTTCCTTTACACCAGTCATCAATTGCCATATTGCAAGACCAAAATAGATAAGCGCAATCCCAAAGGGTATGATCAGGATTAGACTTAATACGATCAGTATTACAAAGCCAAAGGGGCTTCCCATAAAATTAGTTACATCTTTTTAGCCTTTGTATACCCATTCTTCTGCATCCATTGCATCACTTTATCCCGCTGATCACCTTGTATGATCACTTCCCAGTCCTTCACCGCTCCGCCTGTACCACAAAAGTTCTTGATCTTTTTGCCCAGCTCTTCCAGGTCTTCTTCTGTACCCACAAATCCTTGTACCAGTGTTACTGCTTTACCGCCCCGGTTTTTCGTATCCAGCCGTACTTTCAGCAACTGCTGCGCAGGGGGCAACGTAGCAGCCTGCTCCCGCTCTTCTTCTTCAAACCGGAAATTAGGGTCCGTACTATATACAAACCCTTTGCTATCGGGTTTACTCTTTTTACTCATCGCGTATCCGTTTTCAAGGTTTAGTAAGATAAGATCCCTTTTCTTTATACATTGTTAAAGCTTCCCGTCGTCTCTCCTTGCTATCTTTTGTCTTAAAGCCTTGCTTTCAAAGAGGCCTTCCGCTGGCAGCTTGTATCCCCCCAGACCTCGACGCCCAATCTGTATTCCGCTCGCAGCTCGTAGCTTGTCCCGCTTTGCGGGAGCTCGTAGCTTTCTTACAATACCACTGCCTTCAAACTCAGATCCAAACTCCTGGCCTGGTGTATCAGTGCCCCCACACTTACATAATCCACCCCCGTTTGGGCATACGCTTCTATATTGTCCAGGTTAATGCCCCCACTGGCTTCCGTTTCCATTTTCCCCTTGATCAGCTTCAACGCGTCAACCAGTTGCTCCGGAGTGAAATTATCCAGCATAATACGGTCTACCTTACCAAATGCCACTACCCTTTCCACTTCGGCCAGGTTACGCGTTTCCACTTCTATCTTCAATGCCGGATTGACCTCCTGTACATATTGCCAGGCCCGTTCAATGGCTTTCTCCAATCCACCGGCATAATCAATATGATTGTCTTTGAGCATGATCATATCATACAATCCCATTCGGTGGTTATGTCCTCCGCCAATACGCACCGCTTCTTTTTCGAGTAAGCGGAAATTAGGCGTGGTTTTCCGGGTGTCCAACACCTTCGTCTTGTAGCCACTTATTTTGGAACTGTACGTATGTGTCAGGGTTGCAATACCACTCATGCGCTGCATACAGTTTAATACCAGCCGCTCACATTGCAAAATGGTATGTACCGAAGCCATTACCTCAAAGGCCGTCTCACCAAACTGCATGGTATCGCCATCTTTTTTAAAGGGCGTAAATTGCGCCGCAGGTTCTTTGTACCGGAAGATCGCTGCAGCTACCTCCATGCCGGCCAGTATACCCTCCTGTTTGATCTTTAATACTGCTTTTCCATGGGTATCAGCAGGAATACTGCTTAAGGTTGAGTGATCCCCATCACCAATATCTTCTGCCAGTGCAGATTTTATAAGGATATCCAATTGCTCTTCAAAAGTTAACATCAAACAAAGATAAAAGAAAAAGGTCCATAGCGGGAATGCTATGGACCTTCAGCCATTTTCAGGGATCATTGAATTTATTCAACCAATTCGAAACCCATTTCCTGTACTACCTGCTGCTCACCCTTCTGCTTCATAAAAAACTTTGTCCGGTAATTTCCATTGCTCGTTTGCAAAGTACCCACACAGAACAAGGACCCGTCTTTATTCTCACCCCGGTGTTTGATCTGGAAGTTCTTTACCTTATTGCTGGCAAAAAAGTCTTTCAGGATCATTTCAGCCTGACTTTTACTGTAATTATCACTTTTTCCGGGCATGGAAATATCTACCCTGTTGTCAAAATACCTCGACAGTTGATTGGCATTGCCGCTGCGCATCGCAGTAACAACATCATCAATAGAGTAGTAGAAGGCAGTGAATGAGACCAGGAATAGCGAAAAAGCTATCATCGCCAGCCTCAGATGTTTTTTCATAAGTGCATCAATTTACTATATCAAAAAATGCCAAAAACATGCCAAAGTAAGTCTACGTTGAAAAAATACTAAACGCTGTGTATTACTTACCTTTGCCCCCGGCTATTATACAAATCTAACATAATCATATCGTTATATGACAGCTAGCAAAGCAATTTTAGTAATTATGGACGGCTGGGGCCTTGGTAAAGTGAAAAATGCCGATGCCATCCAGAACGCGCATGTTCCATTTGTAAGTTCCCTTTACGCAAAATACCCAAATACCACGCTCGTTACCTGCGGCGAAGCCGTAGGATTGCCCGATGGACAAATGGGTAATAGCGAAGTGGGTCACCTGAATCTGGGTGCCGGACGTATCGTGTACCAGGAATTACAACGCATCAATGTAGCCGTACGCGACGGATCCTTTGGTAAGAATCCCGAGTTGTTAAACTCCATACAGTATGCCCTGGACAATAAAAAGCCCCTGCACCTCCTGGGCCTGGTAAGTGATGGCGGCGTACACTCCCATACCCTCCACCTCAAAGCCATTGTATCCCTCTGCGCTGAAAAAGGATTGCAAGAGGTCTTCATCCATGCCTTCACCGACGGACGCGATACAGATCCCAAAAGCGGTCTCGGTTATTTAAAAGACCTGCAAGACCACCTCAACAAAACAACCGGTAAAATAGCCTCTGTAAGCGGACGCTATTATGCCATGGACCGCGACAAACGCTGGGAACGTGTAAAACTGGCTTACGATGCACTGGTGAATGGCCAGGGCGCAAAAGCTACCGATGGCCTGGCAGCTGTAGAACAATCTTATGCCCACAATGTAACCGATGAGTTCATCAAGCCCACAGTGATCGTAGGTGCCGATCAACAGCCTTTGGCAACTATCAAAGACGGCGATGCAGCTATCTGCTTTAACTTCCGCACCGACCGTTGCCGGGAGATCACCCAGGTGCTTACACAGACCGATATGCCGGAGCAGGGTATGAAAAAACTGTCACTGCATTATACCACGATGACGGAGTACGATAAAACCTTTAAGAACGTACACGTGGTATTTGAGAATGATAACCTCAACAATACACTGGGCGAAATACTGGCAGGTAATGGCAAAACACAGATCCGTATTGCTGAAACTGAAAAGTACCCCCACGTATCCTTTTTCTTCAGCGGTGGCCGTGAGGTACCATTTGAAGGAGAGCGCCGCATCATGATCCCTTCCCCCAAGGTGGCCACTTATGATCTGCAGCCAGAGATGAGCGCCAATGAGCTCACCGATGCTATTGTGCCGGAAATTGAAAAAGAAACAGCCGATTTCATTTGCCTCAACTATGCCAATGCCGATATGGTGGGACATACCGGTATTTGGGAAGCAGCCATTAAAGCCGTACAAACCGTTGACAAATGTGTGGAGCGCGTCGTGACCGCCGCCCTGGCTCATGGATACACCGTTTTCCTCACGGCCGATCATGGCAATGCCGATTATATGGTCAATGATGATGGCACTCCCAATACAGCCCATACACTCAACCTGGTCCCCCTTTTCATCATCGATAAGGACTGGAGAGGCGCCGTAAAGCCCGGAAAACTGGGCGATCTGGCTCCTACCATCCTCACCAGGATGGGCCTTCCCATTCCGCCCGAAATGACTGGTAATGTATTGATCTAGTGAATAGATATGGCCTGCCGGCATGGTCATGCCGGCAGGCCTTTTCAACCTGTCAACCTACCGCCTTTCCAACCTGCCTACATATCAGTTTTTCAACTTATCCATTATCCCCGCTCATCCCTCCACTCCCTTTCGAATTACCCGCCCCGCCCGCCTTTTATCATAATTGATCAGCATTATTTTTCCACGGTACGCAGCTTTTACTGCTGAAAATTGTCTAAATTACAGGGCAACCAAACGGTTTATATGACCGAAGACGCCATTTTACAAGGCTGTTTACAAAACAATACAACTGCCCAACGGGAATTGTACCAACGGTACAGCCCCAAGATGTTGTCTGTTTGTTACAGGTTTGCCCACAACAGGGAAGATGCAGAGGATATGTTGCAGGAAGGTTTTATCAAAGTATTCTCACAGATACATACCTTCCAGAACAAAGGCGCTTTTGAAGGCTGGATACGCCGGATCATTGTTCATACCTGCATCAACCACCTAAAGAAAAATAAGAAGTTTAATGAAAGCGTGGACATTATTCACGCTACCACTATCCAGGTACGGGAAGAATCTGTTCCGTCCATTGTTCAGGCCAAGCAGGTTGTAGAATGCATCCGCCTCTTGCCCATAGGATACCGGACCGTGTTGAACTTGTATGCCGTAGAAGGGTATTCGCACAAAGAGATCGCAGAAATGCTTGACATTGAAGAAAGCACCAGCCGCTCCCAATACACAAGAGCCCGGCAAATGCTGGAAGATATACTGGTTAAAAAGAAAATCATCCAAAAGCCAAAAGAAAAGATCAGCTGGCTTGGTATGGCCGCGGGACAGTGATAGTTAAAATACCTGATTGTTGCTATGAAACTATTCCTTTGAAAAACACATCCCCGTACAAACACCAACGATTATGGAGCGCGGTTATTATAATGATGAATTTGAAGAGCTACTAAAGCAAAAAGCTGATCAATACAGGATGTATCCTTCCGATCATGTATGGAAGGGAATCAACCGCTCATTGCATACCCGCAAAAAATGGTACTGGCTTAGTTTCCTCATCTTTATTTCCGGTATCAGTTATTATGCCATCGTTCAATTGTTCACTCCCTCATCAGCCAATAAAAAAGCTACCGCCAATAACAACCCTGTTACTCAGATCGCCGCTTCCAATAAAAGCACCAATAATACGGGTAAACCAGCTGTAGTGGTCCCATTCTACGCCCAGGTTACACAACGCGATGCACGCAACAACCAAACAGGTACACCACGCTCCTTTGTAATGAACCCAGAGCAATTCTCTACAGAGGCAACTGCCAACAGCATGGCGCCTACCATCATTACTATTCAGAGCATCGACGCCACAGCAGCATCCAATAAAGAAAATACCGATAATGAGGCCGAAGAAATCGCTGGCCGTCCGGGTAAAATGCCCCCCACTAAAACATCATTGGCCGACCGGCTCACTGTCCTCATCCCTACCCCCAATAACAACATCAGTACTTCTATAGAAAATACACCACTGATCATCTTTAATGAGCAATCATTGGCCGCCCCACCTGAAGCCGAACAAAAAACGGCCATTGCTCCAAAAGCAGCCCCCTTCGATCCTGGCGCTGCCGAGGATGAACAAAGGATCAATTGGTTACAGCAATATGCCGTGTACAACCTCACGGTACCCAAAATGAAGCGCCTGAGCTGGCAATTGTCATTTGCCCCTACCATGAACTACCGGAAGCTGATGAGTAACGATGCCTCCATTTCCCAGGATATTAAAAATGTACCCATTGCCCAGAATGTAGCAGGCGACCCCAATAAACTGGTCAATCACAAACCAGCCCTGGGCTTTGAACTTGGCTCCCATTTCCTGTATGCCCTTAACAAGGACTTCCAGGTAAAGGCCGGCGCCCAGTTTAATTATTCCCGCTATGCTATCCAGGCCTATGGCTCCTACTCAACTGATATGGCCACCATTGCCCTGAATAGTTCAAACGGCCATGGCAGCGATACAGTGACCAACTATACCCGCTACCGTAACGTCGGCGGCGATGTATCTGAAAACCTGCAAAACCAATACTTCCAGCTCTCCATACCAGTGGGCTTTGAATTACGCGTGCTGGGTGCAGGCAAAATACAGATCGGGTTGGCTGGTACTGTACAACCCACTTACCTGATCAACCGGCAAACTTACCTGATCACCACCGACTATAAGAATTACACCAAAGAACCCTCCCTCGTAAGACGGTGGAACCTTAATACCGGAGCAGAGATCTACCTCGCTTATAAATCGGGCGACTTAAAATGGCAGGTAGGACCCCAATTCCGTTACCAACTCTTTTCCAGCTATGTAAAAGAATACCCCATCCGCGAATACCTGATGGAATATGGTATCAAGATAGCCGTAACCAAAACTATCCGCTAAGGCACATACACAATTATGATGAAAAGCTGCCGTTATACACAACAGCAGCTTTTTATTTTTCATCTATTTACCAAACATGAAGTTATTCCCGGCCTTAATTGTTATCCTGTTGATTACTTCCTGTAAAAACAACAATCGCCAGCCGGCCAATGAAACCCTGCCATCGGGCAAGGATTCCATTACTTCCCAGGATTCTACCACGTCTTATGTACCCTTCTTGGACCTCATCCGTCAGGATCTGTCACAGGTGGACTCTTTTGCAGGTGGTATCCTCAAAAAAACAACCTATAAGGGTAAAACCGACTCCCTGTTCATCAAACCTGCCGAGTTTCACCAGGCTGCCGCAGCCTTCTTACTGCCGGAACTGGAAACAGCCTCCTTTAGTCAGTCCTTTACAGAAAGCTCTATCATGGATGAAACTACCGGCCAGATACAATTCATCTATACCCCCAACAATCCCAGCCAGGCCCTGCGTAACGTAGTAGCCTATATTTCACCCGCTGTATCTGCCAACCAGGTGAACCGGATCTACCTGGATAAACAATCAGTAGCAGGCGATACCCTCATTCAGCAGAAACTTACCTGGAAGATCCGGCAGTACTTTTACATCATTACCATCCGTCAGCCTAAACAGGGTCCCGCCATCACCACCATCGAAAAGGTGATCTGGGATCCGGAGCATTTTGGAGATTAATCCGCGTAATCTGTAAATTGCACCCTGCCCTAAGGCGTGGCAGATAAGCTATGACGGCACAGGAATTTCAACATATTGCACATACCATCCCGGTCAACCCCGGCATTTACAAATACTACGACGCACAGAATACCCTCCTATATGTAGGTAAGGCCAAAAGCCTCCGCAAAAGGGTGAGCTCTTATTTTGTCAAAACCTTTACGTCCTATAAGACCCATGAGCTGGTACAACGCATCCACCACATCGAATTTACCATTGTAGATTCCGAACAGGATGCCTTTTTGCTGGAAAACTCCCTCATTAAACAGTTTCAGCCCCGGTATAATATCAACCTTAAGGACGATAAGACCTATCCTTATATCGTTATCAAAAAAGAGCCCTTCCCCCGCATTTTCCTTACCCGCACCGTCATAGCCGACGGGTCGGAATACCTGGGCCCTTTCACTTCCGTGGGCAGGGTTCGGGAACTGCTTGCCTTTATTCGCAACAATATCCCCCTGCGTACCTGTAAACTCAACCTTACAGATAACAACATACAGAAGAAGAAATTCAAGGTATGCCTGGAATACCACCTCGGCAATTGTAAAGGCCCATGCGAAGGGTTACAAACATCCGAGGACTACCGGGATGGATTACAACAGATCAGGAATATCCTGAAGGGGAACCTGGCCCCGGTGATCCAGCATTTTAAAGAGGAAATGAAAGAGGCTGCCTCCCAGTTGGCCTTTGAGCGGGCCGAGATCATCCGAAAAAAACTGGACCACCTGGAACAGTACCAGGCCAAATCCATCATCACCACCAACCGCCTCACCAATGTGGATGTGTTTTCTCTATTGCGTGAGGGCGATCAGGCTTATGTAAACTACCTGATGGTAGAAAATGGCACCATCGTGCAAACCCATACCTCCCAATTGGAAACACACCTGGATGAGCCGGATGAGGAAGTATTGTCTTTTGCCATTGCCCAGCTGCGCAGCACTTTCAACAGCCTGGCCCACGAGATCATCGTGCCTTTTGAAGTGGAGTATTCCGAGGCTAATATTATCCTCACCATTCCTAAAGGAGGCGATAAAAAGAAGCTGCTGGAGCTATCAGAGAAGAATGTCAACTACTTTAAAGAAGAACTGAAACGCAAAAAGATCCTTCGCCTGGAAGGCAAAGACGATTGGGAACGCAAAGAGGTGTTGTACCAATTGCAGGAGGACCTGCAATTGCCCGAAGCCCCCATCCATATTGAATGTTTCGATAACTCCAACTTCCAGGGCAGCTACCCCGTTTCGGCCATGGTTTGCTTCAAAGATGGCATCCCCAGCAAAAAGGACTACCGCCATTATAATGTGAAGACGGTGCAGGGTATCAACGACTTTGCCACGATGAAAGAAGTGGTTTATAGACGGTATAAAAGATTGCAGGACGAAAAACAATCCTTTCCTCAATTGGTGATCATCGATGGTGGTAAAGGACAGTTGGGCGCCGCCCTGGAAAGTATTGAAGAATTGGGATTACAAGGTACTATGACCCTGGTAGGATTGGCTAAAAACGAAGAGGAGATCTTCTTCCCCGGCGACCAGGAATCTGTAAAACTTCCTTACAACAGCGAAAGCCTTAAACTGGTTCGCCGCATCCGCGATGAGGTACACCGGTTTGGCATTACCTTCCACCGCCAGAAACGCAGCAAAGGCACCTTTAAAAATGAATTGGAGCAGATCAAGGGTATTGGTAAAAACACTGCCGATCAGTTGCTCAAGGAGTTTAAATCGGTAAAACGTATCAAGGAACTGCCCGAAGAAGAATTAATACAATCAATAGGCGCGGCAAAAGCCAAGCTCATCCGGGATCACTTTTCAGGCACCAATCAACCTTCAGATTCACCATCGAGCTCCTAGCCATAATACCTCCCCCTACGGAAAAGGCCCGCCCTTAACAGAGCCGGCCGTGCTAACCTATAAAAAAACACCTAAATAAGAGACCTGGTTAATTAGTTATTGCGCTTCTTTTCCAGCCTTTGCTGTCGGCGCTCCATCAACTCCTTTTGCAAAACAGTTCCAAAGTCTTTCTCGGCCTTAAAAAAGGCATTTACCTTTTCGGCCGACAAGGCCTTGGTGAATTCACCATTGTATTTCTTGCGGATATTCAGCAGTTTCTCTTCTATCTCTATTTCTGGCTCTTTATTCAACCGGCCGTCCACCCGTACCTTTCGGATCTCTGCCGCATATTTATTGTAAATAGGCCAAAAACGCTGGGCCTCTTCAGTAGACAGATTCAGCTTCTGTGTGAGGTAGGCGATCTTGAGCGCCTCTACCCTTCCTCCCGGGTTCTTTTTATCATCGTCATCATCCTGCGCCAGCACAGCCGAAGCAACAGTTAAAAAAAGGGTAGCTATTAATAGTAACTTTTTCATGATCGTAATAAAATTAGTTCGTACCAGTTTGTTTGGTGAGCAGGTTTTGTTCAAGGTATTTCTGGATCTCTTCATCTGATACATTCTGCAACAGATCACCCATATCGCTGGCATCCAGGTCGGGTCTGTTATTAGACGCCAGGAGATCAACAGGCATGGCAACAGCCGTATTCTCCAGGTAGCTTTGCAACTCTTCTTCAGATATCTTATCTACTTTGGCTGTTACAGTATCCTGTGGACCAGTACCTTGCTTACCCGTAAACAACCAGGCAGCCATCACAACAAGACCTATCACGGCTGCGGCACTGGCATAACGCATCAATTTACGTCCGGAATGGATGGATACCACTTTAGCAGGTATTCCCTCCTTTTTTACCCGGTTTAATACCTGGTCAGGCAATCCTTCAAAATAACCGGCAGGCGCCTCAAAAACCTGCTTATCCCGGATACCTGCCAGCACAGAAGGCAGGTTTTCCAACTCTTCATTCACAAAATCAATCGCCTTGGCGCCTGATACTGCATGCTCCGTAAGTTCAGTAAAATAACCGGCAGGCGCCTCAAAAGGTAATTTTTTATTCAGCTTGCTCAACAAGGGAGAAAGTACCGATAACTCTTCCTCCGCTGTCAATGCACTATCAGAAGCCTTTATTCGCTGCAGTAAGCTATCAGGCAATTGATCAAAATAACCGGCTGGCACCGTATAGGGATTGCCTTTCGCTTGCCCCAGTACCGACAGAACCGGCTCTCCTGACCCAGCCCTGATCTTTTCCATAACCTGTGAAGCCAGCCCGGCAAAATAGCCAGGTGGTACCTGGTAAGGCAACTCCCGGTGGATCCGGGCCACCGCAGGACTGATAGCCTGTAACTCGTTTAATATGTTGACACTGTGATCCATGAGTTCAATATGAGACCGTTTTTGTTAATGGAAGTTTAATGGTTCAGTATATAATCCTCAATTTTTTTTACCGCATGGTGGTAAGAGGCTTTTAAGGCACCCTCTGAGGTTTCCAATACCCGGGCCATTTCTTCATAAGGCATTTCATCATAGTAGCGTAAACTAAACACAATTCTCTGCTTTTCAGGTAGTTGCTGGATGGCCAATTGCAGCTTCCACTCCAGCTTGGAGGCATCAAAATGTTTATCCGCCTTGATCTTATTTTCCAGTCCGCTTTCTACATCCCCCAAGGGCACAGCAGCCCGTTTTTTCTGCTGCTCCAGGAAAGTGAGACATTCATTCGTCGCAATCCGGTAAAGCCAGGTATAGAGCTGTGCATCTTCCCTGAAATTCTCCAATGCATTCCATACCCTGATGAACACATTTTGCAACACATCATTGGCATCTTCATGGTCTATCACCATACGACGCACATGCCAGTATAACTTTTCCTGGTATTTTCTGATAATGGACGTATAGGCGCTTTCTTTGGTAGCAGGATTCCTGAATTGAACTAGCAGCTCACTGTCTTGAGTGGTAACCGCCATAGGTTAGCATTTATGGTTGGTTAGTAATATGAATTCGATTAAAATTAACCCATTTGGTTTAAAACGTGCAGATACTTTAAGAAAGTATTTGCATACCTTACAAGCGGTAAGCGGAATCCGTTTCAATCGCGGAAAACCCGCTCCAGGTAAGAGATACAAGGATTGCACGCCAATCCAAACAACACCCCGGGATCGTATGTTATTCATAGCAAACCCGGCGATTTACTACTACTTTACCTTGATCCCTTTTTGTTCTGGTACCTTTTTTGCCTGATGCCTACCTGACTTGGTGATGCAAAAAAATGTTTGAAATAAACTGGAGAAAACAATTATCAGTGATATCAAACGTTAGTGCAACAGCAGGCAACCGCAATTCTCAAAAGATCGATCTCAGCCGTAGTAGTAGTAAAGGCAACTGCAACAGAATTCACAGATGTTGAAAAAATACTGTTCTGGTAAGGGTTACGCTTTGTTAATTCGGATTATTTGCATCAATTTTGCAGGCATTATATTCATATCCAAAAATCTGACCTTTTAAAATGGGCTTATTCAACTTTTTTACCCAGGAGATTGCCATAGACCTGGGTACAGCCAATACCCTCATTATCCATAACGATGAAGTTGTAGTAAATGAACCAAGCATCGTTGCCCTGGATCGAAATAACCCCAAAACCGTACTGGCAGTAGGTAAGCGTGCCTTAATGATGCACGAAAAAACGCATGAAAGTATCCGGACGGTTCGCCCATTGAAGGATGGTGTAATCGCCGATTTTAATGCCGCCGAGCTCATGATACGGGAAATGATCAAAATGATCTATCCCAAAAAACCTTTATTCCCCCCCAGCTGGCGCATGATGATCTGCATCCCTTCCAGCATCACCGAAGTAGAAAAACGCGCTGTTCGTGATAGTGCCGAACAGGCAGGCGCCAAAGAAGTATACCTTTTACACGAGCCGATGGCAGCGGCACTGGGTATCGGTATCGACGTTGAAGAACCCGTTGGTAACATGATCATCGATATTGGTGGTGGCACCACCGGTATTACCGTAATAGCCCTGGCAGGTATCGTTTGTGACCAAAGTATCCGTATCGCCGGTGATGAGTTTACCGCCGATATCATGGAAGCCTTACGCCGTTACCATAGCCTGCTCATTGGTGAGCGTACCGCCGAACAGATCAAGATCAATATCGGCGCCGCCATGAAAGACCTGGACAACCCACCCGATGATATCCCCGTTAATGGCCGTGACCTTGTAACCGGTATCCCCAAACAGATCATGGTGAGCTACCAGGAAATAGCCGAAGCACTGGATAAAAGCATCTTCAAGATCGAAGAAGCCATCCTGAAAGCCCTGGAAATGACCCCTCCCGAACTGGCAGCCGATATCTATCGCCGTGGTCTATACCTTACCGGCGGTGGAGCTTTACTGCGTGGATTGGATAAAAGACTTAGCCAGAAGATCAAATTGCCGGTTCACGTGGCCGACGACCCACTGAAAAGTGTAGTACGCGGCACCGGTCTGGCTTTAAAGAACTATGAACACTATCCGTTTGTAATGCGCTAACAGGTTGAAAAGTTGGCAGGTTAACAGGTACGGCCCATTTGCTTGGCAGTTTCCGGCTTATCAACCTTTCAGCTGATCAACTCAAAACTATACCTCAGGTGCGTAATATTTTCCTCTTCATCAGAAGGTACTTTAACTTCCTGTTCTTCATGGTGATGCAACTGGTGGCATTGTATATCCTGTTCCATTACAATCGCTTCCATGAAGCGGCTTTTATGGGTGTAGCCAGTGAGGTAACAGGCCGCATCAATGAAAAGTACAACAACATCGAGTACTACTTCAAGCTCAAAAAGACCAACGAAGCCCTGGTAAAAGAAAATGAGCAACTACGCAATCAGTTACGCCAAAACTTCGAAGCGCCCGATACTACCCAACGCATCCAGCAGGACACCATTGCTTATGATACATTAGGTCACTACCGCAAATACCTGTTCCGTGCTGCCAAGGTGATCAATAACTCCGTCAATTTCCAAAATAACTATTTCACCATTCACCGTGGTACAAACCAGGGTATCCAGAAAGATATGGGTGTTATCAGCCCCTCCGGCGTAGCCGGCACTGTCATCTTTACCAGCGAGAACATGGCCGTTGTCATGAGCTTACTCCATAGCCAAAGCCGCCAAAGCGCCAAACTGAAGAAAAGTGGTGAAACAGGCCAGGTATTATGGGATGGCATCAACCCCTCCTACCTTACCATGATCAACCTGCCCAAAAGCATGCAGGTGAATAAAGGCGATACCATTGTGACCAGCCAATATTCCAGCCGCTTTCCACAAGGTGTCATGATCGGTACCGTATCAGAAGTAGTAGACGACAAATCCAGTAATTTCTATACCCTGAAACTGAAAACAGCCACCGACTTCTATAACTTAGAGCATGCAACGGTAGTAGAAAACCTGCAAAAAGAGGAGCAAAAAAAGCTGGAGGAGAAAATAAAAACCAATGAGTGATCTAGTTAAAAATATAATCCGCTTCGCTTTATTCATATTCATCCAGGTGTATGTGTTATTTCAAATACCTCCCATACACCGTTTTGTAGTCCCCTATATCTATTTTCTGTACATCCTGTGGCTGCCATTCAGGATCTCCCGCGGAACCTTAACCTTGGTGGGATTCCTTTTTGGACTTTCACTCGACTTTTTTACCAGCACGCCCGGCCTGCATGCCGCCGCTTGTGTACTCATCGCCTACCTGCGTCCCTTCCTCATCAATATCCTGATTCCCCAGGAAGGCGCTGAACAAAACTATAAGTCTCCCTCCATCACCAGTATGGGATTAGCTCCCTATGCAACCTATATCCTTATCTTAACCTTACTGCACAATACATGGCTCGTCATTTTGGAGTGGATCCAGTTTGGGTCCTTCTGGTATTTCCTGGGTAAAGTACTGGCAACAACCGGTGTCAGTTTATTGTTAATATTGATCACCGAACTACTGTTTTACCGTAAAGAAAAATTCAGGACCAATACCGCTTAAACACGTTCCTGCTATCCTATGGCGCTATTTAACCAATCACGCAGTACTATTATCCGGCTCATCTTCCTGGGTATATTCTTCATTATATTGGTTCAACTGCTCAACCTGCAGGTATTTTCGGGTAAATACCAGCAACTGGCCATGGACAATGCCGTTTTTCCAAAAGTAAAATACCCCGACCGCGGTATTATCTTCGACCGGAAGAACAGGGCTATCCTCAACAATACCATCATGTATGACCTGGTGGTTACCCCCAACGAATCCAAACAAACCGACACCTTCAGTCTTTGCGATATATTAGGTATCGATACCGCCGAATACAAGAAGCGCATGCTGGAGGCTCGCTTCAAGAATGGCCCTTACCGCCCTTCTATTTTTGAAGACCTGCTTACCCCCGAACTACATGCCCGCCTGGATGAAAACATCTGGAAATTCCCTGGCTTTGCCCTGGTTGAAAGGCCGGTTCGTGTGTATCCCTTCAATGCAGCCGCTCATATCCTGGGTTATATCGGGGAAGCCGACTCTTCCATCATCAAAAGATCACGTGGCTTTTACAGGATGGGGGACTATGTAGGACGCAGTGGTTTGGAATCCTATTATGAATCTGTACTGATGGGCCAGCGTGGTGTGCAGTATATGATCAAGGACAACCGCAACCGCCTGGTAGGCAGCTATGAAAGCGGTCGCTTTGATACCGCCGCCATTGCCGGTCGTAACCTGCGTACCTCCATTGATATGGACCTGCAGCAATTGGCCGAACGCCTCATCAACAATAAAGTAGGGGCAGTGGTAGCCCTTGACCCTAAAACAGGTGGTATCCTGGCCATGGCCTCCGGTCCCACCTATGACCCCAACACGCTGACCGGTCCCAATAAGCAAAAAAATTATAGCCAGCTAACACTTGATGTAGCAGGCCCCTTGTTGAATAGAGCCATACAGGGTAATTATGAACCGGGCTCCACCTTCAAACCCCTCGGCGCTCTGGTAGCCCTGGATGAAGGGGTGATCACCCCTTCTTACGGATACCCTTGCCCCGGCCGTTACTTTGGTTGCGGACATGGTAAACCAGCCTGTACCCATAAAAATCCGGGCCATGCTGCCAACCTCCGCCTGGCCATTGCCAACTCCTGCAACTCTTATTTTGTACAGGTGTACCGAATGGCGGTTGACAATCCCCAATACAGGGGCGTCAAGAAGGGTTATGAAAAATGGAAAGAATACATGAATGCCTTTGGCCTTGGTCAACGTACTGGTGTAGACCTTACCAGCGAACTCCCGGGCCTTATTCCTGATACCTCCCGCTACAATACCGTTTACCGCGGTTCCTGGAATTCCTGCACCAATCTCACCTTAGGTATCGGACAGGATATGATGCAGTCAACACCACTCCAACTGGCCAATGCCATCTGTATCATTGCCAATAAAGGTTATTATTACACACCGCACTTTGTACAACAAATAGACGGACAAACCGCCAACGATAGCATCCTCAATAAATTCAAGCTTAAGCATGAAGTATTGACCCAAATCTCGGATGACGCGTACGAAGCCGTACACAGTGGTATGCAGGAAGTGATTGAAGGCACCTCCTCCAGGGCAAAAGTACCCGGCATTACCATTTGCGGTAAAACCGGTACAGCCGAAAAATACCGTATCATCCAGGGCAAACGTATCAAACTCGAAAACAACTCCGTATTCGTTTGCTTTGCACCCCGGGAGAATCCTAAAATTGCACTGGCAGTTGTAGTAGAAAACAGTGGCTTCGGTAATACCTGGGCCGCTCCTATTGCAGGCCTTATGCTGGAAAAATACCTGAAAGACAGCCTTCCCGCCGAAAGATTGAAGGAGGTAGACAGGATTGCTCATTCCAGCCTGATGCCTTCCTATATTCCTTACCTGCAGTACATCGAGGATTCGGCCAGGGCCAGTAACTGGTTGCAACGGTATAAAGACAGCTCCGTAATCAAAAAGTTCCAGCGGGAACGTACGCGGCCTCCTTTTCCCAGGTCTAAAGAATCGAAACCCGCCGTAAGGTCTACACTCGGCGCTGTTTTACCCGATCCCAGATTATTCATTAAAAACATTACCGCATAAACTGGTATGAGCCAACGAAATCCTGCTATATCCAAAGGTGTTGACTGGGTCCTTATCTGGCTTTACCTGGCCCTGGTGGCCATTGGCCTCTTGAGCATTTTCTCCGTCACCTGGCGTGAGGGAGATAGTGTTGTGCAGAGTTTTCTCGGATTCAAAACCGACTACAGCAAACAATTCTATTTTTTCATTGGCTCACTTACACTCGGCTTATTTATCCTGCTAACCGATAGTAAGTTCTTTACAGCAACGGCCAATATTTGGTATGCAATAGGTATCTTCCTGCTCTTACTGGTATTTCCTTTTCATACAGAAGTAAAAGGTACCAATTCCATTATCCGCCTGGGAGGATTTAACCTCCAGCCAGCCGAACTAATGAAAGTGTTCGTGAACCTGGCCCTGGCCAAGTACCTGTCGAGGGTAGAAACCGACTTCTCTACCCCGCGCTCACACCTCATTGCTTCAGCAATTATATTGGTTCCCGCTGTCATCACCGTAGCCCAAAAAGAAACAGGACTTGCCCTGGTTTTCTTTGCCTTCTTCCTCGTTATGTTCCGGGAGGGTTTTCCAGCCGGTTACCTGATCGCTGGCTTCTCCATCGGTGTACTGGTAGTCGCCACCCTGCTGGTAGACAAGATCATACTGGCCCTCGTACTATCGGCCATTGCCGTAGGCATGATCTATTTCATGCGCAAGCAGATCAAACGTAAAAGGAGATTACTTCTTTCGGTAGTTGCAATATGGGGCCTGAGTATTATCACCATTGTATTTGTAGTTCCCTTCCTGTTCACCAAAGTGTTGGAAAAACACCAGGTAGAACGTATATTCTCCCTGATTGGTAAAGAGAATCCTTATGCCAAACTCAATACCGTTGAAGGCGAAGAGCCGGTAAGTACTGCTAAAAAAGATACAGATTACAATGTACGGCAAAGTAAAATTGCCATTGGTAGTGGTGGCTTTAGCGGAAAAGGCCTTTTAAAGGGTACCCAAACCCGCTTTGATTTTGTACCAGAACAACGTACAGACTTCATATTCTGCACCATTGGAGAAGGCTTTGGCTTTTTAGGTTGCACCCTCGTATTGGGTATCTATATCTTCCTGCTATTGCGAATTGTAAATATTGCCGAGCGACAGCGAAGTGTATTCAGCCGGTGTTATGCCTATGGGGTGGCCTCCGTCTTCTTCTTCCATATCGCCATCAATGTGTGTATGACCATTGGTTTGGCTCCTGTGATCGGTATCCCATTACCTTTCATCAGTTATGGCGGTACTTCCCTGCTCACATTTTCTACTATGTTATTCATCCTGATCCGGCTTGATGCCGACAGGCAAATGGTATTGCGATAAAAATGCATCATGGCCCTTTTCAACCAATCCCGTAGCACCATTGTCCGGGTGATCTTTCTAGGTATATTTCTCGTTATAGTAGCTCAGCTGCTCAACCTGCAGGTATTCTCCCGTAAATACCAGCAACTGGCCATGGACAATGCCGTTTTTCCCAAGGTAAAATACCCTGACCGTGGCATCATCTTCGACCGGAAGAACAGGGCCATCCTCAACAATACCATCATGTATGACCTGGTGGTTACTCCCCAGGAAGCCAAACAAACTGATGTCGCTGGTATGTGTGCCATATTGGGTATTGATACTTCCGAATACAAACAACGCATGTTGGAGGCCCGCTTTAAAAATGGTCCTTACCGCCCTTCTATTTTTGAAGACCTGCTCACGCCCGAATTACATGCCCGGTTGGAAGAGAGTATCTGGCAATTTCCGGGCTTTGCCCTGGTAGAACGGCCAGTACGTGTGTATCCTTTCAATGCTGCGGCCCATATCTTAGGTTATATCGGGGAAGCCGACTCTTCCATTATCAAAAGATCTCATGGATTTTATAGAATGGGGGACTATGTAGGACGCAATGGGTTGGAATCTTATTATGAATCCATCTTGATGGGTCAGCGCGGTGTACAATACATGATCAAGGACAACCGCAACCGCCTGGTAGGAAGCTACGAAAACGGCAGCTTTGATACAGCTGCTATTGCCGGCCGTAATCTGCATACTTATATCGACATGGAGCTGCAGCAACTGGCAGAGCAACTCATCGATCACAAACTGGGGGCAGTAGTAGCCCTTGACCCTAAAACAGGTGGTATCCTCGCCATGGCCTCAGGTCCCACCTATGATCCCAACAACCTCACCGGTCCCGATAAACAAAAGAATTACGGTCACCTGGCACTGGATGTAGCCGGTCCGTTATTTAACCGGGCCATTAAGGGTCAATATCCTGCCGGATCCACCTACAAGCCTTTAGGCGCTCTTGTAGCACTGGAAGAAGGGCTTATAACACCTGCCAGTGGATATGATTGCCATGGCGTCTATTTTGGGTGTAACAGACCTGTTAAATGCATGGAGAAATGGGCTGGCCATGCTACCAACCTGCGCCAGGCCATTGCCTGGTCCTGCAACTCCTTTTTCTCTGAAGTACTCAAAAAAACGATCGACAATCCTCAATTCCACGATGCCCGCAAAGGGCTCACCAAATGGAAAGAATACATGACCGCCTTCGGGTTGGGACACCGGATCGGCGTTGACCTGCCCAGCGAGGATGGAGGTAATATTCCAGATACCAGTCAATACGATAAAGAATACCGTGGTTCATGGAATTCCTGTACCATGACCGGCGGTGGCCTGGGCATTGGGCAGGATAAAATGACCATTACACCTTTGCAAATGGCCAATGCCATGTGTATTGTTGCCAACAAGGGGTTTTATTATATACCCCATTTTGTAAGATCCCTGGAAGGTGAACAAACGAAGGACACCGCCTTGCTGAATAAATACCGCATCAAACACGAGGTACTTACCCATATTCCTGACGACGTTTATGAAGTGGTGATCAGTGGAATGCAGGATGTGGTAGATCAGGGAACAGCCAGGGTGGCCAAGATACCCGGCATAAATATCTGCGCCAAAACCGGCACGGCACAAAACAAAATGGTATTGGATGGAAAGGTGATTGAGCTGAAGGATAACTCCATGTTTGTGTGTTTTGCTCCCCGCGAAAATCCAACCATTGCCATAGCAATAGTGATCCAGAATGGGGGCACAGGTGCTACCTGGGCAGCGCCCATTGCCTCCTTAATGGTGGAAAAGTACATTACCGACACCTTAAGAACTGATCGACTCAAAGAAGTAGACCGCATTGCCAAAGCCAACCTGCTGCCTTTTTACCTGCCCAGGCTGCAATACAAAGAGGATTCATTGCGCGCCAGGAGATGGTTTAAAATGACCAATGACAGCAACTATATCCGCAAATACACTACCAGGCGCTAATTGGCGCTACAATAAAAAAATACCTGCAAATTTGCAGGATGAAAATCATTCCACTTAGCGAAGGCACTTTCACGATCGACAAAACAAAGCTATTTGTACCTTTTGATCTCTCCACCGATGAGCTGCAGCAAAGACCCACAGGCAGTTTATTGGTAGAAGTACAACCCTTTGTGGTCATCACGGCTGAGGATGTATTGCTGCTGGATACCGGCCTTGGATTTACTGCTCCATCAGGCAAACTACAGCTACATGAAAACCTGATCAGCCATGGCATTAATCCTTCTGAAATAACCAAAGTATTAATGACCCATCTCCATAAAGATCATGCAGGCGGTGTGAGTAATCCTGATTTCAGTGCTGGCCAGTTGAGCTTTCCACAAGCAACCTACTATATTCAACGAAAAGAGTTTGAATTTGCCTTTGAAAAAGGCTTTCCTTCCTATATACCCGAAGAGTTGGAAGCGCTGCGCAATGCGCCGCAAGTGACCTGGCTGGATGGTAATGGAGTAATTGATGGATACATTAAGTATGAAATTACAGCCGCTCATAGCCCCTGGCACCAGGTATTTTGGATAGTGGATGGTGGTGAAAAAGTATTCTTTGGGGGCGATGATGCGCCTCAACTACAGCAAATGCGCAGCCGATTTGTAGCCAAGTACGATTATGATGGCAAAAAATGTATGGAATTGCGTCAACAATGGTGGAAACAGGGAGAAGAAGATAAATGGACCTTCCTTTTTTATCATGATGTGAAGAACCCCGTATGGCGTTTTTAGGGTAGGTGAGCGCGTAATAAATGATAGTGAATTCCGCAATAACACCTCGTAAAAACCACAACAACATATTATAAATGGATATAATAAAAAAGGGGCCCGGATAGAAATCCAGCCCCGTTTTTAAAATCCAATATCCTATGAAAAACCATTGTAAAAATAGTGAATCAAACCCACAAAACAATACCTGTTAGTGGGTATTTTAAAAAAAAATCTTCCCCCCAATTGCCCAGAATTGTCCTCATTTTTAGGGGGTTACGTACTTCCTGTAATTAAAAAGAAAAGGCACCGTAAAACTACGGTGCCTCTGTTAAATATTACAAATTAGCTTAATAAGACCAAAGATCCTGTTCATAATTAAAGATCTTCTCCCTGATGTTTTCGCCTTCCAGCAAAGCAAGGATCGGGTCTTTAATGTATGATTTAATGAATTCGTCGTTCGGATTACTGATCGTTGATTTAATGATCCGGCTGGCGAACATCCGGCTTTCGAACAATTCTTCCCAGCTCATGCGGGCACCGTAGTTCTTACCATTGTACACTTCGTGTTTGGCAAAAATGGGCCTCAGATCGGGATAGTAGATCCAAAAAACAGGCGTAACGTCGCGGAATGATCCGTCTTCATTGGTTACTGTTTTCAGGGGAGCTATACCCAGGATCCGCACATGCATCCTGGAAGATTCCTTGTCGAATACCCAGTCTTCCTTGATCCAGTATCTTTCAACTTTATCGGGATTGAATTCCTCAATGATGGTTGTATCCCGCATGATGCCTTTAGAACCGTCTGGGTCCTGTACCAGGTCAGGAACAGAAATGATCCTTGGTTTGGCCACCAGCTGTTCAGATATCTGGCTATAGGTCATGGGAGTAGTAAACCTGTCATCTTCAGAAGAGAAGGCAGTGATGCTGTCGTTTTTGATAGCGGCCAGCAAAATATTGATGAACCGTTGGTTGCCCTGGTCACCATCTGCTTTGTATACAAATGGAAGGTTCATTTTTTCGTGTACATCGATCTCTCTCCATACACGCTGCAGATAAGCCGCATCATCTTCGCGAATGTGCTCATAGGAAAGGGGAATCCGGTCTTTCACCAGGTTCCGCTCAATGGCATTGTCATTGCGTAATGACCGCTTGATCGTAGCAAGCTTGATCTCTGCTGCAGGAGGCGCTGGCTTAACAGTATCCACCTTGGGAGGAGTAATCGCTGCATTGTTCTCAGCATTGTTATTCCTGCTGGCATTACCACCTTTGGGTTTGGTAGTAGTGGCCCGCTTTTTAGCTGGTCTGTTAGGCTTTTTCACCTGCGCATCGGCTTCAACAGTAGCAAATGCCATCACTGTGAGCAACAAACACAATTTGATAATACGGTTCTTCATTATCCCTGTTGTTTAAAATGTTATTATTTAAGCGTGAACTGCAGGCCTGGGATCTCTTGTTGCCTTCCATCAGGACCAATTACATTGATCTGATCAAAGAATACCCGTGTACCAGGGCCAGCGCGGCCGATCAGCGACTCTGCAGCACCCGTCCAGCGATTACCGGTATTTACCTTTTCATCATAGATCTGGATAGGACCGCCTACTGCACCTACACGGTAGCTCACTACCTTATAAGGGGCTTCGAAGTCAGAATCCAGCTTGGCAATCACGGCACCAATAGCCTTCAATTCCGCAGAAGAAATATTTCCGCCTTTCTTAGCACCTACAAAAGCCGTAGGAGGAGGCAGGAATTTAACCCGCATAGGGAATTTGAAAGGTTTACCATTGGCATTTACAACGATTTCTGCCATGCCCGGTGACTTTGGCTTGATGCTATAAAGATCACCACTTTGCTTGGCAACAGGCACGCCACCAGAAAATGTAACGGACACTTTTTCACTACCTACACTACCACCAGAGATGGTGAGGGGGTTTTCAACACCCACATACAATACGTTCATCTTCTGCAGGAATACAGACGCTCCCGAAGGAACACCAACTGTATAGTTGAGTTTCTTATTAACCGTGGCAATAGAGCCATCAGGTTTTGCATACTCGATCTTAACGTCTACCGAATGGGCACCAACACCGCTGGCAGTTGTTTTGTAAACGGCCGTACCTTCTGCAGTTAATGATTGCGCCTGACCATTGATAAAGATCTTAGGTTTGGCAGCAGCACTAAATGCACCTACACCCGCAGTGATCTCAATAGGATCATTAGGCATGGCATAAGTCGTGTTGGAAGTAGCAATAGCCTGGAACTCATCGTATACGATCTTCACCGTACCGATCTGGTTATGCAGATAATCAACCATTTGAGATTCAGAACCTTTTACATCGTTCTGGAATTTGCTCAGAATAGTTAAGGCAGCTACCGTAGGTGTCATGTGGAAGTAATTGGTAGTCCAGCCTTTTGCATCATTGCTGTATTCTTTACCACTTTGACTTTTAGGCACATTCATGTTAATAGGAATTGACTTTTGGAAACCTTCAATATCCTTTTTGAGCTGTGCTTGCAAAGAGGGGTTGTCTTTAAATTCATCAGCATTGAGTACAGCTACCACTTGTGTTTTATAAGCAGTCAGCTTGTCATACAATTCTTTACCTTTTCCTTCTTTGTCCATTAAAGCGGTAGGAGCATCCAGATTGTCTTCTGAATAATGTTCAACACCATCTTTGATCTCCAGCTTGGACTTTTTCTTCATCTCCTGCTTGAGGTTTTCAATGTAGTTGTACAGGTCAGCGGACAATTTCTTTACCTGCTCGGCTTTGGGCGCCCAGATCTCAGCTTTCGCTTTTGTTTGGGGATCCTTTAGCTTTTCAGAAAAGGAAGTATAAGTAAGGTTGGTTTTTTCAGTAATTACCGCATTTGAATTGGCAATACTGGTATTTACAACTTTAAAGGCGTTGAGGATCTCTGATGATACGTTGAGTGCCAGCAGGGCTGTTAGCACCAGGTACATCATGTTGATCATCTTCTGTCGGGGCTCTTTGGGTAAACCCATAGATTTAGGTTTTTCAGTTTAAACAATTCTTTTTAGGGAGCTTCATTGATTCATGGATACAGGATTTTAATAACCCTTTACTAGTACTAGCGACCTTGCATAGCACTGAGCATATTGCCATATACTGTATTCAGGCTGCTTAAGTTACCAGCCAGTTTGGCAATCTGTTCGTGTGCTTTCTTGGCATCGTCTACGCTACCTTTCATGGTTTGAGAAGCCTCAGCCAGGTTGCTGTAGAAGGTGTTCATCGCCTTCAGGTGATTATTGGTATCCTGTAATTCCAGTTCATAGATAGCATTCAATGAACCTAAATTCTTGGTTAATACCTGAACCTGTTCGTGGAATTGTTTTGTACTGTCTGCAGCATGGTTAAAATGCGTAATGGTAGCGGTAGCACCCTGGTAAGCATTTTTCATGGTTTCCAATGCAGCAGAAGCTTCTTTTGTCTTGGCTGAATAATCGCTGGTTGCCTTTACAGCATCCGATACATCAGCAATCTTGTCAACAGAAGTGCCTAATTTCTTAAAGCCATCGCTCAATTTGCTCAGGTTAGCGGGCGTAATGTCAGCTTCCTGGAGCATTTTATCCATTTTATCCAGAGCTGGGTTTCCTGCTGATGATGCGCCGCCAGCCAGTTTGGGTAATGCCTCTGCAATAGCATGCATTTCGGAACCGGGAGGGGGTAATATTGCATACACCACGAAGATAACAGCTTCAGTTATGAGGCCGGCTGTCAGGAAGAAGTCAGCAAGCGCCTGGTGCGTAATTTTTTGCCAGGCACCAAAGATTACAATAGCAGCGCCCATACAAACTACTACATTCACCACTCTTTCGGTAGATTTAGAAACTCCAGCCATAATTTTAATTGTTTAAATGGTTAGAAAACGGATTTTATAGGGTTAAATTATCGAAAACAATACTATAGTGTCTTGACCACAGTGCATACCACTGCCATCAATAAACGGGTTAAGCAGCCAGAAAAGTACTCGGAAGCAGCATTTTATTTTCTCTGCATCGGAGGCAAGTCAATTACACAACGGAAGCCAATGTAAGACTTAGCAGTATCCATATATTCGTAATTACGGGTGCTGGTTTGCAGGAAATAGCCCACATCTTTCCAGCTACCGCCACGAATAACTTTACGTTTCATACGGGGAGGATCGGCATCATCCGCATTAAAGCGAATGTCCGGGTTCATATCGTGTTGGAAGTTATAAGCACCTTCGTAGTACATGGAAGAAGTCCACTCGGCAACATTACCTGCCATGCAATACAGGCCGAAGTCGTTGGGCCAGTAAGCATCAGCACGTACGGTATAGAAACCACCATCTTCGGGGTAGTTACCACGGCCAGGTTTAAAGTTAGCCAGGAGACATCCTTTTTTATTACGTAGGTAGTAGTTACCCCAGGGGAACATGGATTGTGAACGGCCACCGCGTGCGGCATACTCCCACTCTGCTTCTGTTGGCAGGCGGAAATCTGATTCCGTGGGTTTCTTTTTACCTTCGAGGAATGAATTGAGGTAATGCGTTCTCCACTCGCAGAAAGCAGTAGCCTGCTTCCAATTGACACCTACTACCGGATAATTACCGAAGGCAGGGTGCGAGAAATAACGCTTGGTCATGGGCTCATTGTAAGAGTAGCTGAAATCACGTATCCAGATCAAGGTATCAGGATAGATCTTGATGTCTTTCTTCTTGATGAACTTGGAACGGGGAACTCCAACATTTTCTCTTTTGGCAGCCTCTTTAAGATCGAATATCTCAGAGTGGTATTCCAGTTTGTTGGGATCAATTTCTTTTCTGCCAAATACCCTGTTCTCGGGACTCAGGATCATTTGGTCCATCTTCTCAATGGTTGCTTTGTCATTCCATTTGATGGTCTTGGCTTTCTTCCAGTCAATCACAAAAACACCATCCACTTCTTTACCATATTGCAGTCGTACAGCGGCAATGGAGTCACGTACCCATTGTACAAACTGGCGGTATTCATTGTTGGTGATTTCAGTGGCATCCATCCAGAAGCCATTGATGGAAATCTGTTTGTTCCTTGCAGTATATGCATAGTTTACATCCTCATCGCTGGGACCCATGTGGAAAGTTCCAGGGGGTATGTAGACCATGCCGGGGGGCTTGGTCAAATTGTACTTAGCTGCCGGAGATACACCATGAAGCTGGCCATCGTTCGGCAAACCTTTGGATGACTTCCCCAGCCCGCATCCTGTAGCAATGGAAAACATTGCCGCAACGGCTGCATAGGCGGATAGGTTTTTCATTTTCATCATATTAAAGGGTATTGGGCAAAAATAATGTTTTACCGACTTCATCACAAGTTTAGAATTTATTTTTTAGAACTGCAATACAGAACTCCAGCATAGGAATAAACGGTGCTTGAAACCAGATTATTGTATCCCGGAAAAGATTAAGTTTTACACATTTTCCATTAAATGGACGAATGTATCTACCTCATTTACAGGCTGTTGACAAGCGTATCCCTGGCACAGAAAAATGGCTGTGCCGGCTGAATAAGGCTTATGGGCCAACAAGGGAAATTCCTGATTAGAGGGTTCAGAGGGAGCGGATTGAAGTACGTGGATAGGTATGAATCGTCGTAAAACATCCTCGCGAAGCATTGCAAAATTCCCGCCAATAATCGCTATCTCCGGGATGGTATAAGTAAGCGCCTGGATCATCGTTGCCCATACGCCAAAAGACCCCGGATACCTGCTTACTGTTTGCTGCAACAAGGCACAGATCTGAACACTTCGCTCGCGCCAACCGGGTACATCAAAAATAATACCCAGGCAATAGAGGTTAATGGCCATCACTGCATTGCCCGAAGGCACAGCCCCATCATACACTTCCTTTTTACGTACGATAATATCGGCCTGTCCGGTTGGTGTAAAGTAGAAAAAACCTGTATCAGGTTCACTAAAATTATCAAGTACATGGGTTGTAAGGGCCCTCGCCTGCTGCAAATAGGTGGTATTACCCGTAACCTCCTGTAGCTGCAACAAAGCCTGAATAAGGCAGGAATAATCGTCCAGGAAGGCAGGATACTTAGCTACACCAGCTTTGTAAGTATGGTGAAAAGCTCCATCCGGCCCCTGAAAACGGTCCATCAAAAACGCCATATTCCGTACCGCCAGTTCCTGGTACTGCCCCTCTCCCAGGGCTGCCGCTGCCTTGCAATAAGCATGGTTCATGAGCGCATTCCAACCCAACAACTGCTTATCATCCAGCAGTGGCCTGATCCGCTGATTCCTTTGCTGCATCAACTGGTCCCGGCACCGGTCCATTCGATGCCACAATTCCTCTTCCGAGAGGTTGTGTTGGGCAGCAAATATGTCCGGAGCGGTTTTTATATTCAGGATATTCACATGCTCCCAATTCCCGCCTTCACTTACATCATAGAAGGCACAAAACAATGCTGCATCATTCCCCAACAGGGTATCAATTTCCTGTTTATTCCATACATAGTATTTTCCTTCCACCCCTTCACTATCTGCATCAAGGGCCGAATAAAAACCATATTCGGGGGATAGCAATTCACGTTCAGTAAACGCCAGGGTTTGACGGATCGCCCTTTCATACAAAGGCTTGTGGGTGAGTTGATAAGCCTCACTTAGAACAATCACCAGCAAGGCATTATCATACAACATTTTTTCAAAGTGAGGTACCAGCCATTCACCATCTGTTGCATAGCGGGCAAAACCGCCGCCCAGCAGGTCATAGATACCGCCTTGTATCATTTTATCCAAACTCAGACAAGCCTGCTCCAGCGCAGCCGGATTTTTAGTGTAGTAGTAATGATGCAGCAGGAATTGAATGGTAAAAGTTTGAGGGAATTTAGGCGCCCGGCCAAAACCACCCTCCTCCTGGTCAGCATTCTTCATGACATTGGTAAACATCAGCAAGGTCTTATCCTTGCTAAAAGTAGTAGGCAGGTCGATCGTCAATTCCGTCACTTGCTGAAGGCCAAATTCGTTCGATCGAACGAGGTGTTGCGTAAGGTTTTCGGCCTGGTCTTCGATGGCCTGCCGCTTATCCCGGAATGCATTGGTAACACCGGTCAGTACATCTTTCCAGGAAGGCCGGTTTGCTACCGGCCGGGGTGGGTAATAGGTGCCACCGTAAAAAGGTTTGCCGGAAGGAGTAAGGAATACATTCAAAGGCCAGCCCCCGCTGCCAGTCATGGTTTGCACCGCATCCATGTAAATATGATCCAGGTCGGGACGCTCTTCCCGGTCGATCTTGATATTGATAAAATGCTCATTCATGAGCGCAGCCGTACCCTCGTCCTCAAAACTCTCCTTTTCCATCACATGACACCAGTGACAGGCAGCATAGCCAATACTGACCAGGATGGGCTTATTTTCCGTTTTTGCCCTGGTAAGCGCCTCTTCACCCCAGGGATACCAATCCACCGGATTATGGGCATGCTGCAATAAATAAGGGCTGCTTTCATTAACAAGCCTGTTTGTAGCCATATAAGGTCAGTTGAGTATTAAAAATTGAGCATTGAACATTACAGGCAAAAGTGCTCAATGTTCAACATACAATATTCAATTCTCAGAAAAATAAAGAGACCCTATTTTTTCTTAAAAATACCTGCCAGGTATTGTTCAAGGGCGGCCACCATCGAAGGCGCCTGTGGTTGGGGAGCTTTAATGTCCAGAGTAAGACCAGCATCTTCAATGGCGCGGGAAGTATTGTTGCCAAAAGCGCCAATACGGGTGCCATTCTGCTTAAACCGGGGACAGTTATCAAAGAGACTTTTTACACCGCTGGGGGTGAAAAAGCAGATAATATCAAATTCATTCTGGTCCAGCACCTCTTTTACATCATTGCTGATGGTGCGGTACATAAAGGGCGTTGCATAGCCGCAATTATTACTCTTCAACCAGTTTACAATCTCATTATCTTGTTGATTCTCAGAGCATGGATAGAGAAACTTCTCGTTCTCTTTGTGCTTGTTCACCACATCAAACATGCTTTTATTGGTGCCATCGGCGCCATAAAACACTTTACGTTTGCGGTAGAGAATGAATTTTTGAAGATATAAGGCTACGGCCTCTGTGATGCAGAAGTATTTGGTATCCTGTGATACACTGACCTTCATCTCTTCACAAATACGGAAGAAATGATCAATAGCATTGCGACTGGTGAAGATAACAGCAGAGAATTGTGCAATTTCAATCTTTTGGCGGCGGAATTCCTTGGAAGGAATACCATCCACGCGAATAAAAGGATGAAACTGCAAATCCACACTATACTTCCTGGCAAGCTCGAACCAAGGTGATTTGTCGGTCTCTGGTCTAGGTTGGGTGATCAATATTTTCTTAATCACACTAATCGAATTAGGATCAGTTGCTACGTTTTTAGCCCCGTTTTTTACCATATTTGTGCCGTATGGATTTGCAAAATTAATAACTTCTTTCCACAAAAATCAATAACCCCTTGTAAATCAGCAATAGGGGTGCTATTTCAAAGGCGCAAAGGTAAATAAAAAAATGGAACCGACTCACCTTTATTTCGCTTCGTATTGGTTTATAAGAGATTATGAATCGGTATGCCAGGGCTAAAGCCAACAGAATGAATGCCAGCGTTATTGTAACCGGTAAAAAGGAACCATACGGAAAGGCCATCAGTATTAATACCGGCACCAGGAAAATACCGACCATCTTATTAACCATAAAGATGATGAATATGTAAGTATCGGTTGCATTGCTTACATTGAAGATCCAGCCGATAATTTTGAGTATAATGAACTTGCCCAGGTAAATAGCCAGCACCAAAAGGCATCCATAGCTCCACAGCAACCACAGGTTTTGTTCGGGTGTTACCTTGAAATACATACCTACAAAAGCCAGGAACATCCCACCAGCACACACAAAAAGTATATTCAGGAATAAAGAAGGCAACGGGGCTTGCGACAATTGCTCCCGAAGCTGCTGTTGCCGCATGGTGGCGCGGAAAAACAGGGTGGTTATATTGCTTAGGTATTTATAGAAAAATATCCGGATAATGGCATAGTAAAACAAAAGCCCAAAAAGGAAATAGAATAAACTATCGGTATTGATGGCTCCGTCATTCTTTAGCAACAATACCCTGGGTTTACCTTTCAACTGATAATAGGGATGGTTGCGCAAGATGGCCTGAAAACCATCCAATGTATTTTCAACCGGGTGGTTTTCCTGCGGAAGCAATTCCAAGGGGGCTGTGTTGTCCCGGCGAATGGTATCCTTCACGGCTGCGACCGGAGGCAGAACGCTCTTCGCACTGGTATCTGCTTTTTTCCTGACGATTGGGGCTTTCCTGATACTGGTGTCTTTTTTTACCACGGGTACCTGCGGCTCAGGGATGGCAGTATCCGGTTGCCGCACAGTAGAATCACCCTGAACTTGTGCATAGGAGTACTGGAACAACAGGATACAATAAAAGACAAGTAGTACAATTTTTTTCACCAGCAATAATTGGGTGTGCAAAAGTATTAAGAATCCCGAACAATGAATGGAGAACGATAAAGTATATCGATTCATTATCCAAAAAGATGGCAATTTGTGTAAGACAAGCGTCCCCTGGATAAGCAAGCGGTCAAACATCCGGCCCGGTTACACATTCCTAGAAATAGTTTACATAACCGAAATGGATCTTGGCTTGCCGCAGGTTGAATTTGGTATCGTCCCGTTTTCCTGCCGCATAAGAAATATTGAAAATGCCTGCCTTCGTTTCAAATGCCATACCAAGCCCCAAACCCAAAAAAGTATTGCCCTTATTAACCGAGGGTAAGGTATTTTTTGCCCAGCCCATATCGGTAAAAGCAAACAAAAAGGAATTCTGACCCAATAAATAACGGTATTCCACGGTACCCACTGCATAGCGGGAAGCAAATATGCTTTCTTCATCAAATCCACGCAGCAAGCGGTATCCCCCGATCTGGAACAGTTCATTCCTGAAAATATTGGGACTCTGGAACCATGCCCCATTGAGCGCTGTTTTGAGTGTAGAAGCCCGGGTAAGCCTGAAATAATGGGCCGCCGCCAGTTTGATCTTGAACTGATAGGAACTCAGGTTAACCGTGTCATACAACTTATTGAAGTCAAAACTGGGATCTGTGGCATCCCGGAGCTTAACAATGGAACTGTTCTTATTGATCTTTTTGGTACCTGCCGAAACATTGATCATAAATTCATTCCCACGGCGTGGATTATACCTGTAATCGGTATTGAACCACTCATAATTGACGCCAATATTGACCGACCGGATATCTGCTTCAGTCGGCAGGCGACGGGTATTCTTAACCCGGAAAGTATCCACCGTTAATAAGTTCGTACTCAGGTTTTGAATATATACACTGCCCGTCTTATTGGAAGAAAGGGCATATTGAAGCCCCAGCAATAGATTGATATTAACAAACGAGGAATCCTTTTTAAAGAGGTCAAACCCAAAATTGATACCGAAAGGGGTATTAAACAGATAGGGATAAGCAAAAGAAAGGTTGAGCCGGGGAGATTTCACCTGGATCTGCTGCCAGTTTATCCCGATGGTTTCACCGGCGCCGAGGGCATTTTTGAGGTTAATTGTGGCTTCTCCCGTTACCAATAATTTATTGCTGGCCAATTGGTCATTGGCTGGCAAAAATCCCACCAGCACATTGATCTGACTGCTTTTCTTAGGCGCCAGGTAAAGATTCAGGACAGAACCCGTTCCCAACAAGGTCATATCCCAGGGCTGCTGCTCTTGTACATAGGGCAGCTCACTGAGTTTTTTACTCACCGCCTGCAACTTATCTTTCCTGAAGATGGAGCCATTCGGGATACCCAAATAATGTTGTAAAAACGTCGAAGCAAGTTTGGCATTTCCCTTATTGTAAATGCTGTCAATTTTGTACAATGGTCCTTTATCCACCTTCAAGGTAGCCTGAAAGGTGTTTTCCTGCATGGTTATACTATCCAGCCTGGTACTGGCGAAGGGATAGCCATTGTTTTCCAGGTAGTCCAGTATTTTTTGTTGCAGGCCTTGCAACTGCTGAAAGTCCACCGGCTTTTGAACACTTAACTTTTTCCCGCCCCAGTTCACTTGTTCCAATATTTTCCGGTCGATGGAATCCGTATTGATCCGGGTCCATTTCAAGGGTTCTCCAACATACAGGCGGATGGTGGCGAAAAACGTATCATAATAGAAAGTATCTACAGAAGCGGCAGGGTACCCTTTGGATTGAAGGAGTGCGGTAATATTACTTACGTATTCGGCGCAAAGCCTGTCATTCCTGAAATCCGTTTGCAGTTTCAGCTTTTGCAGTATAAAAGCTGAATCTTTGTCAACAGCGACAATCTGTAACCGGTATTGCGCCCGTAGCAATAGGGGCAATAGGAAGAAGATGACAAAAAGGGCCCTTCTGTGCATGTTCTTATATACTGCTACCTTTGTCATCATCCATTTCAACAATTGAACTGTAATATCCGATAAAAATACGGAACGCAATGGCAGGCATTTACCTACATATACCCTTTTGCAAACGTGCGTGTCATTATTGCAATTTTCATTTCTCGACCTCCCTGAGCCTAAAGAACGATTTTTTAACCGCTTTATTGAAAGAGATCGAACTCCGGTCAGATTACCTGAAGGGGCAGTTGGTAGAAACCATCTACTTTGGCGGAGGCACCCCTTCCCTGCTGGAAAAAGACGAACTCCAAAGCATCTTAATCTCCCTCCACAGGCATTTTACCGTCAGCAGGGATGCAGAAATAACACTGGAAGCCAACCCTGATGATATTAATGAACCTACCTTGTTGCAATGGCAACAGGCAGGGATCAACCGGCTGAGTATTGGCGTGCAATCTTTTTTTGAGGAGGACCTGCTATGGATGAACCGGGCGCATACAGCCCGGCAGGCCATCGACAACCTGCAATTGGCCCTTCTACATTTCAACAACCTTACCATCGACCTGATCTATGGCACTCCTACCCTAACTGATGAGCGGTGGCAGCAAAATGTAGCGCAGGCTGTCAACCTGGGCATTCCCCATCTATCCTGCTATGCCTTAACAGTTGAACCTAAAACGGCGCTGGACAGTATGATCCGCAAACACCAGGTGAGCAATGTAGAGCCCGAGGATCAGGCCCGGCAATTCCTGTTATTGATGGACTGGGCAGCGGCAGCAGGATATGAGCATTATGAGATCTCGAATTTCGCCTTGCCCGGTCACCGCAGCCGGCACAACAGCGCCTACTGGCAAGGCGCCCACTACCTGGGCCTGGGCCCTTCGGCCCATTCCTTTAACGGGCAAAGCAGGCAATGGAATATCGCTAATAATGCCCTCTACATCCAATCCCTCAAACAGGATACTGTACCTTTTGAGGTAGAGGTCTTAACACCCGGCCAGCGCTTGAACGAATACATTATGACCTCTCTGCGTACCATGGAAGGACTTAGCCTGCAGTATGTCCAGGAATTAAGCGGAGAAAAAAGCAGTAAGGCTATACAGAAGAACAGTCTCCGATTTATTGAGCAGCAATTATTGAAGGAGAAAGACGGGCGGCTTGTACTGACTAAACAAGGGAAATTATTTGCTGATGGGATTGCGGGAGACTTGTTTGCTTAAATAAAAAAGCCGCCCTTTTAAAAAGAGCGGCTTCTTATAAAATAATAAAAAGAATCTTACTCGTAAGTTACCACCAACTTGGGGTATTTGTCAGGAAAACGGGACTCGTTGCTACCTACAAAAATCCGGGCATTGTAGGTCACTTCATTTTCAAGCTTGAGATAGAATCCATAATTGGCATTATTGGCAACCATCGAAGCTATCTGTCCCTTAACATCCAGGTTAAGATCGAGTTGCTTGTCATTGGTATGCGGAACAAATACCTGGTTAGCGCTTGTTACCGTGGGCGGATTGGACCAACTGATGCTACCTGCATTCCAGTTAGCGGTAATTTGTCGTACATAAAAACTATTGGCCGATCCTGCATTTGCATCTATCTGATTCCCACTGTAAGGAGCAGAAGGGAAGGAGTATAAGTATAGCCGGGCGCTTGTAATCGTTGCAGTAGCCGGGATACTACTGAGATCGAATTTGAGCAATGCCCGGACATCAAACTGGTCTCCGTTCTTGGTCCATGATTCTATCCCGACTTCTTTTGCAGTGTTTGTCATATAAGAACTCAGGTAATAAACAAATTGAAATTCTCCGGGATTCGTGGCAGGTTGCAGGGTCAGCGTTTGAGAAACAGGCAATTTAGCCTGAACGGAAACGGTATCCACCCCGGTGGCCCCTTTATCATCTGTGGCCATCAATTGGAATAAATAAGTACCGTTTTTAAGGTCCCTTACCGAAGTAGTGGCGGCACCCTCATTTACGATGATGGCCTTGGATGGGCCCGAAACCTGGCTCCATAAATAAGCCACTACACGACCGTCGGTATCTGATGCAGACCCCTTTAGGGTGGCGGTATTTACCGTGATAACCTGCGCCGGACCGGCATCGACCTTGGGAACTACATTATCAGGGGGTATGACATCTTTTTGACAACTGGCTACAAAGAGCGTTGTCACGCAGAGAAGGGAGAGAAAGCTACGCATATTAGGTAATAGTTTAGGAGACGGCAAGATAATCAAATTATCCCTGGTCACTATCACTTATAGGTAGTTGATATAAAACTTGGCACTGATTAATGCTGCCTTTTGTGGCTCCTGAGGTATTTAACCAACTCCACAATCGAGAGTACTCCTACTATGAGGAGGATCGCAATGGGGCCATATGATTGAAATGAGAGAGGCATGATTTGTATGTAAGTTACACTTTTTAGACCAGTACCTGTTCTATTAGTTTAAAGCCATCCGCGGGTTTAACATTTTCCCATAAAATACGATAAACAGCGGTTGCGATGGGCATCTCGGCTTGTACAGCTTGATTAATATCAAATATACATTTACAGGCATAATACCCTTCTGCCACCATGTTCATTTCCAGCTGGGTAGCTTTTACGGAATACCCCTTACCGATCATATTACCAAAAGTGCGGTTGCGGCTAAACAGCGAGTAACAGGTTACCAGCAGATCGCCCAGGTAAACCGAAGCCGAATAATTGGCCGCCTTACGATGGGTAATAGGATCTTCTTCATGGCTACCTACTTCAATATGTTGTATGCCTACTTTTTTAAGAAAACCAGCCATTTCATCGGCACAATTGGCAATGAGCACACTCAGAAAATTATCACCATATTCCAGTCCATGCGCAATTCCAGATCCCAAGGCATAAATATTCTTCAGGATAGCAGCATATTGCACGCCATACACATCGTTATTAACAACCGTATTGATGTATTCCGTCTTAAAGTAAGTCGCTATTTCTTCAGTAAATGTTACATCCACCCCCGAAAAAGTGAGGTAAGACAATTTTTCGGCCGCCACCTCTTCCGCATGGCAGGGCCCCATTACGGTAAAGTAATCCGATTGTGGCAACTCATACTCAAGGGCCAGGTAGTCATTCAGCAACAGGTTCTTTTGTGGAAGGATTCCTTTTACAGCCGAAATGATCTTTTTTCCTTTGAAAGCATCTTTACCCAAGGGTTGCAGGGTATCCAGGATATAGGCCGAAGGCACACCGATCAGGATGCAGTCGCTGGCAGCCACTACAGCCGCTACATCAGTACCAAGGGTTAATAAGGAGGTATCGAAATAAACAGAATGCAGGTAGTGCGGATTGTGGTGCCTTTGTTGCAGGTGCTTTACCACCGACTCTTTGCGAAAGTACCAGTTAACCGGTTTTTTATTATCAGTAAGGATCTTTGCCAATGCCGTTGCCCAGCTGCCGCTGCCAATAATTCCTACACGCATGGATATCGTTATTTGGCCCAAAAGTAAGAAAACAGGAGAAAGGCGCAAGAGGTACCACCTTTCCTTTACGATATACAAAAAGGTGGGCTCCCGCACTATTGCGGGACTGCCCGGCATAGCAGCGCGGCTTATTCGCTCCGCAAGGTTTTTACCGGGTTGGCCAGGGCTGCCTTGATGGCCTGAATACTTACCGTGAGGAGGGTGATCACAATAGCTGCCAGGGCCGCAAAGGCAAATACCCACCAGGTAATGGTGATACGGTATTCAAAATCCTGTAACCATTGGTTCATAATATACCAGGCAATGGGGGCAGCTATTATAAATGCAATACCTACCAGTTTGAGAAAGTCTTTTGAAAGCAAGGATACAATACCCGTTACACTGGCGCCCAGTACCTTCCGGATACTTATTTCTTTATTGCGCTGCCGGGCTGTAAAAGTGGCCAGGCCAAACAATCCAAGGCAAGCCACAAAAATGGTGAGTCCTGCAAAGATGCCCAATATGCGGCCAGTATTCTGCTCAGCCCGGTACACCTTGGTAAATTGTTCGTCCAAAAACGTATAATTGAAGGGGGCGCCGGTACCCAACTTCTCCCATTGGCCTTTTATGCCAGCTATCAATGAAGCAATGTCACGGGTCTTAGTTTTTATGATGAGCGTACCATAACCATCATTCAGCGTCATCACCAGGGGTGAGATACGCTGATGCAATGATTTGAAATGAAAATCCTTTATTACACCAATTACCCGGTAGGTGTTTTTTATCCCATCCCCATCTGTACGGGAAATCACTTTCCCCAACGCATTTTTTCCCCATCCCATGGCGGCCACAGTCGTTTCATTCACGATAACACTGGTTGAGTCGGTACCGAAATCCTTTGAAAAATTTCTTCCGGCAACCAGTTCCATACCCATTGTCGGAATGTAATTGTAATCTACCTCATACCGCAGTGTCTTTATTTGTTCAGCCACCTTATCCTCGTATATAAAAAAGTTGTTGCCATTGGAGGGTCCGGCCGGCAAAAACCAGGAGGCAGTTACGCTGGCTACTTTCGGATCCTGCTCCAGTTGCTGCCTCAATTGCTGTTGCTTTTGCTGCCCCAGCATCCAGGTTTCAGGGAGTATTAAGACCTGCTCTTTATTATAGCCCAGTTTTTTGTTTTGAATATATGAAAGCTGACTGTAGACAACGGCTGTACTTACCATCAGGGTAATGGAAATAAAGAACTGAAAAACCACCAGGCCACTACGCAGGCCAGCACTTTTTTTGCCCGATGTTAATTGTCCTTTCAATACCGCCACCGGCTTAAATGAAGAGATAAAGAAGGCCGGATAGCTGCCCGCTAATATACTGGTGATTAAACCGAGTAGCAATAAGCCTGACAGAAGCCAGGGGTTACTTAATAACTCCAGGCGTAAGTTCTTACCTGCTATATCATTAAATACAGGTAATGCCATTTGAACAAAAACGACTGCCAGGATCAGGGCTACCAGGGTGAGCAAAACGGATTCCAGCAGGAACTGCCTCACCAATTGGCCCTTTAATGAGCCCATTACTTTTCGTATGCCCACCTCTTTTGCCCGCTTGCCGGCACTGGCTGTTGACAGGTTCATAAAATTGATACAAGCTATCAGGAGCATGAACAACGCAATAGCGCTAAATATGTATACATAGCGAATATCACCGGGCGCTTCAAAATCACCTGTAAAATCAGAATGCAGGTGTATATCAGTAAGTGGCTGCAGGTACAAGCCAATATCGTTGCCCCCCTTCCTGAATTCAGCCAGACTCATACCCATGGCCTGCTGCAATTGTGGGCCCATGTATTTTTCTACCGTACCCGGCAATTTGGCTTCCAGTTGTTTGTAATTATATCCTTCCGGCAATACCAGGTAAGTAAAATAGCTTGACCGCATCCAGGAGGTAGACCGGGCATCCTGCTGGCTGGCCATGGACACAAACATATCAAAATGAAAATGGGAGTTCTCAGGCACCTTATCGATAAGGCCCGTAATTTTGTAGCCGGCATTCCAATCTTTAAACTCCAACACCTTCCCAATAGGGCTTTCGTTGCCAAAATACTTTATAGCCAGGGCCTTTGAGATCACCACCGAATTAGGCTCCGCTAAAGCAGTATGTGCATCCCCTTCCAGCAATGGCAGCGTAAATACCTGGAAGAAATTAGAATCGGCATAAGCAAAATTGTTTTCCCTAAACGACTTGTCTTTATAACTTACTATGGGCGACCCGCCAAAAGAGATGCGTGTGGCTTCCTGTATTTCCGGGTAATCATTTTTCAGCGCCTGCGCCACCGGCGGAAACACATTGGCCTCTTTCATCTTTTCTCCCTTCACATTGCCACGGAATACTACCCGTACCATACGGTCGGCCTTCTTATTGTAACGGTCATAACTCAATTCGTGCTGTACAAAAAGCATAATGATGAGGCAGGTGGCAATACCAATGGCCAGCCCCAGTACATTGATGGTAGAGAATCCTTTACTTCTCCAGAGATTACGCAAGGCAATCGTAAAATAGCTTTTTATCACGCGTCATTATTTTTAACAGCTTTCCGAAAATTGTTACAGGCAGCCCCATTAAAAGCCAGGCTTTGAAATATACAGGGCCAATCAAATGCCACTTTGGTATGTAATTGACAATCAATTACCCGTCTCCATCAGTCAGACTACCGGCTGTCCGCTTTTGTTACAGCAACCGTCCAGTTTTGCAGACGGCCGGCAATAAAAAGGCTCAGACGCTAACGCCTGAGCCCTGGTGATTTTATCTATCAGTAGTAACACCTTTGTGTCGCTAACGAAAGCTATCAACGCTGTATTTAGTAACTTTTGGTCTTTCCGACTTCCGGACTTATCTTATTTCTTTACCTCAAATAATTTATCAGCCGGTACTACTTTTACTTTCATGCCATCCTTGAGGGTTTTGCTGATAATATTGTAGGGGGCTGTTACAATTTCATCGCCTTCTTTCAGGCCGCCCAATACTTCAATATAATTGATATCCTGTATCCCTGTTCTCACTTTCACCCTCTTTACCGTTCCGCCGGGCTGCAATACAAAAACAACTTCATCCAGATCGCTTGACAAGCCGGGTTTGGTTTCTTCCTGGATACCTTCTTCTTCTTTTTGATCTTTTTTTCCGGCTACCACATTATCCGTTCCCTTCTCGCGGGTAGTTACGGCATTGATCGCAGTTGCCAATACATTGGGCTTCGTAAGGGTTTGTATATCGGCGCTGGCATTCATACCGGGTCTGAAAGGAAACTTCCGGGGTTTGGAAGGATCCAGCAGGTCTTTATAGGAATCCTTTAAGATGCGGATATGCACCTTATAGTTGGTCACATCATTGGAACTGGCAGCGGCCGCAGTACCTGCAGTGGTATTGCTGCTGGCAATCTTGGTAACAATACCTTTGAATTTACGGTTATTGTACGCATCTATTTCTATCAATGCCGAATCGCCCATATTCACTTTGGGAATATCATTTTCGCCCACATCTACCTGAACCTCCATCACACTCAGATCGGCAATCCGCATCATTTCTGTTCCGGCCATCATGGAGTTACCTACTACGCGTTCACCTTTCTTTACATTCATGAGCGATACTACGCCATCCATCGTAGCGAGTACAGCCGTACGGCTAAGATCCTTATCGGCCTTGTCCAGACCAGCGCTGGCCCTGGCAATGGAGGCTTCGCCACTGCGTATATTCTGAAGCGCTGCATTGTAATTCGCCTTGGCAGTCTTTAAGTTGTTATCGGCCTGGTCAAACTCGGCAGTTGAGATCACTTTTTCGGCCGCCAACTGCTTTTGACGGTCATAGTTACGTTGTGCCAGATCCTGTGCCGATTTGAGGCTTTCCAGCTGGGCCCTGCTGTTCGCCACCGTGGCCTGCTGCTGAGCTACCTCCGCAGCAGCCTGATTGCGCTGGGTAGAATAGATATCTCCATAGATGCGGGCCAATACAGCGCCTTTCTTTACACTATCACCTTCGGCATATTTCAATTCCACGATCTCACCGGAAATATCGGGACTGATCTTTACTTCAATTTCGGGAAATACTTTACCACTGGCATTAACCGTTTCAATAATGGTGCGTTTAGCCACTTTTTCGGTGGATACTTTTAAACCTTCCTCTTTACCGATCACGCCGCCACTTTTAAGCGCCAGCAACGCTACGACCAATAGTATAAGGATTATAATGATCCACCAGATTTTTTTCTTCTTCATAATACGATTATTGGTTGTACTGTTTGTTAGTTCGACAGTTTGATGCCCTGTCCTTTATAGAATTCAAGTACTTTCATTTTAAACACATAGTCAAACTGGGCAGATGTCCTGTCCAGTTTGGCGCGGGTATAGTTGTTTTGCGTGATCAACCAATCATAGGTATTAAGCAACCCCAGGTCATACCTTTTCGTTGCATATTCATACGTTTTTTGGGTAATATTCACCGCAGTATTAGCGGCATTGAACTTTTGCAAAGCAGCAGAAGCACTATAATAAGCTTTATAAATGTCGTTCTTTAGGGTTTGGTCAATCTGCTCTTTAGTAACCTGCGCATTTCTAAGGTTCAGCTTTGAACGCTGGTAGCCAAACCGGGCCTGACCGCCACTAAGGATAGGTACCGAAATAGTAAAGCCAAGGTTTTGACGGAAGTTATTGTTGATCTGTGATCCCCAACCATCCCAAATTTCGCCAAAGGATTTTTTTTCCTGCGCCGTACCATATTTGGGTATGTATACAGGATATTGAGTGGTGCCCCCCGCTTGTGCATAACCTGCTAATTGCACCCCATTCACAACCTGAAAGGTATTTTTATTAGGGCTAGAAAAAGTAGTACCCAATCCACCTCCTATTGAAATGGTAGGATACATGAGGGCTTTGGCCGCATCAACAGCTGATGCCAGTGAATGTAGTCTTAATTGATTGGCGCGTTGTGCCGGTTGGCTTTTCATAGCAATCTGAAAAACAGTTTCGGGCTGCAACTGAAGTATGGGTTCTACCGGTATCTGTTCCACCGGAGGGCTGGCAATATCCAAAACAGCACCTGCATCAAGATTGAGGGCCACCTTTAAAGTAAGTATCGCCTGGTCTACATTCGATACAGCAGTTATATAATTGGAACTATCAGTAGCATACTGTCCTTCCAGGGTAAGCGCATCCAGTTCGGGAACCGTACCGGCATCAACCTTCTTACGGGTAAACTGTATTTGGCTATGGGTCTGTGCCATCTGCACCTTAGTGATCTCCATCTGTTGGAGGGCCAGTAAGATCTGGAGGTAATAAGTAGCCACATTCAATGCCACATCATTTTTAGCTTTTTCTACATCTGTTCTCGCTGCATCGTTTGCATAGCGACTCGAAAGAATATTATTCTTGATCCGGTTCCAGTTAAATACAGTTACCCCCGCATTGAAACTAAAGCTTTGAAAGAGCAGTTGGTTGGTGGTAAAACTGTTAGTGGTAGGGTCAATAGAACGTCCCCACTGCAAACCCGAATTGGTATTGAAATCAGCACTTGGATATTGGCCCCACTGACTTTGCTTCAGGTCAACTGCTGCCAGTTCAGCCTGTACTTTGCTCTGTTTGATCGTAATATTATTGGCCCAGGCGTATTCCACGCACCGTTGCAGGTCCCATTTGTCCTGGCCAAACCCTGTAACAATTAGCCCAAGCTGTAAAAAAACAGGTAATAGAATTTTCCTTTTCATAGAACAAATCTGTGATTAATATGTAAGGGGGATGCCTGTTAAAAACTACTAATTAAGCGCAAAACCGTAACCCCACAAAATACTGCATGCCCAGCAAAGCATAAAAAAAATTACGGTTAAAAGACCACCCAATGCCCGCCAGGAGCCTGCCAACGGCAGTTTCCAGGGTACCCACTTAAGTTTTTAACAGTTCTTTCTATACGCAGACGAGGCTGCAAGTAACTATCAGGATAATATTAATGCACAGCCGCAAAGGCCTGCTCAATATCCGCTATCAGGTAGGCCGCCTCTTCCAACCCAATATAAAAACGTATCATCCGGTGCTCCCGCTCGGCCGCATTAAAGGCTTCCGGTTGCAGAGAGGCACAACGGGGTATGGCCAGGCTTTCATGACCGCCCCAGCTTACCGCCATCAGTATATGTCGCAGTGATTCGCAGAAGGTTACAATTTCTTCCATTTTTTCTGCTTTCATCACGATCGTCAGCAGTCCGCAGGCGCCCGTCATCTGTTCTTTGGCCAGTTCATATTGAGGAAAAGCCGCATCCAGGGGGAAAATAACCTCCTCGATGGAGGGATGCTGCTTTAAATAATCGATCACCGTCCGGGTAGTAACAGATATCCGATCCAGCCGTAAAGGAAGGGTACGTAACCCCCTGATCAGTAACCAGGCATTAAAAGGCGATACCCCATTGCCCATATTCAGCAACTCATTGTCGAAGATCTTTTTCATCATCGCCCGGGTCCCCGTCAGCACCCCTGCCACTACATCGCTGTGCCCGCCAATGTACTTGGTGGCTGATTGCAAAACCATATCAATCCCCATTTCAATAGGACGCTGGTACAGGGGCGTACAATAACTATTGTCACAAATGGTAACAATGCCCTCCGCACGGGCCAGTTCGGCCACTGCCCGCAGGTCTTGTAAGGCAAAATCCCAGCTATTGGGCGATTCCAGGTAAATGACCCGGGTATTGGGAAGAATGGCCCGCTCAAAATGCTCGATCCTGGTACCGTCTACATACGTAGTAGTTACCCCAAAACGGGGCAGCACATTATCAAACATCTTTTGCGCCCAGGTATAAGGTTTGCCCACCGATACAATATGGTCGCCCGATTGCACATTGGCAAACACAGAAGCAAAAATGGCCGAAGCCCCGCTATTGAAAACCAGGCAATCCTCTGCTCCATCCAGGGCAGCCAGTTTCTTTCGCAAAATATCGATCGTAGGGTTTAATCCCCGGCTATAGAGATAAGTACTGTATTCATCCTCAAATACCTTCCGCAATTCGTCCACCTTCTTAAAGGCAAAATTGCTTGTTTGCATTATCGGCGGTGATATAGCGCGGAAGTACTGCTCCCTTTCTTCCCCCAATTCATTGAGGATATATGATAGATCATTGTCAGGCATCATGCTAATTATCAGTTTTCGTTGGGCGTTTTTTCGGCATTAAAAAATACAATATCATAAATCCGGTGAGCACCGATATCCCGATCAGGGCCGTCATCGGCTTATTGATGATGATACTAATGCAAACAAAGACATAGGCAGCAATGAAAATGATCGGTTGCAGGGGATACAGTTTCATGGAATAAATACCCGTTCCATTCAGGTGTTTGGTGCGCTTGCGCAGCATAAAAATGGACCCGGCAGATAAAGCCATACCAAAGCAATCCAGGAAAATGGTAAAGCTCAAGATCTCATCAAAGGTTTTGGCAAAGAACAACACGATGATACAGATAATGGTAAAAACTGTCAGGGACGTGACTACCACTTCTTTTTTGGCCGACTTGGTTTTAAACACCGTAGGCAATACCCCATCCTCACTCATGGCAAACATGACCCGGGGATTACTCATCAGCTGTACATTTACATAGGCCAGCACGGAAAGGAATAAAAACCCTGAAAATACATCTGCGCCATCCTGACCAAAAAGTTTAAAGGCGATGACCGAAGCAATCTCATCCGTATTTTTCAGGTTCTCAAATCCTACTATCTTATAATAACTATAGTTGACCAGCAGGTACAAAATGATAATGGCTGTAATACCTATGAAGATACCTCGGGGTATATTACGGGAAGCATCCTTCACTTCATGTCCAAAATTGATGGTTTGCTGGTAGCCGCCATAGGTAAAGGATACTGCTACCAGGCTTAAACCAAATGATTTGATGTATTGATCCCATCCTGCTTCGGGGTGAGCAGCCACCACAGCAGCATTATCATTGTACAGGGCCGGAAAGAACAGGGCTGAGATCAGCATCAATACCATACCGATCTTAATAATCATTAATATATTCTGCGTTTTGGCACTCATTCTCAATCCCAACAGGTTCACCCCATAAAAAATAATGATGCCCACTGCAGCAATGAATACCTTGGTAAGATCCGATACCGGTCCCGGGAACATTACCTTGCTGATATAGCCTGCACCAATGAGTGCCACCCCCGAAAGGGATCCTGCATTGGATACCAGTATGAGGCAATTAATGGAAAAAGCCAGGGAGGGGTGATAGGCGTAAGAAAATATGCGGTAATAACCTCCGGTGGCGGGATGCCTGGAACCGATCTCGGCATAGGTAAGGGCGCCACAAAGGGCCACCAGCCCACCTACGATCCAGGCGGCAAAAAATACGCTGGGGGTTAAAGCATCCTTTGCTGAATTCGAAGCAGTTCTGAAAATGCCCATTCCGATCACCAATCCAATTACAATCATGGTGAGATCGAATAAGCTTAGTTTGGACTTCATTCGTGGAAGATAAAGAAAAGCTTCAGTATTTTTACCTCAATGAAAAACACCTTCCTTTTTCTGCTGATCACCGTATTGGCAACCCAACTAACTGCCCAGGAAACAAACACCCCTGATTCGGTCACTGCCTTACAAGCTGTGACCATTAAGGCCTACGAGCAAAACCGCCAACTGAAAGAGGTTTCAGGCGCCATTAATTACATCGGCAAATCGCAGCTGGAACGATTTAACAATACCAGCCTGTTGCCTGCTTTCAATACGACGCCCGGTGTACACATGGAAGAACGCTCCCCCGGCAGCTACCGCCTCAATGTTAGGGGCAGCACCCTGCGCTCTCCCTTTGGCGTACGTAATATAAAAGTTTATTGGAATGGGATACCCTTTACCGATCCCGGCGGCAATACCTACCTCAACCAGTTAAGCTATTACAATATCAACTCCATCGAGGTGATCAAAGGTCCGGCTGGCAGCCTCTATGGCGCAGGCACCGGTGGGGCCGTATTGCTCAATAGCCAGCCCGAAAACTGGACGCCCGGAGCGGAAGTTAATTACCTCTATGGCAGCTATGGTATGCATAATATAAATGCGCAGGTGCGGCTGGGCAAAGACGATCGCCGCAATGTATTTGGCTTTTCACACCTCTCCTCCAATGGCTATCGCGTTCATACCAATATGGACCGTAAAGTGGCTACCTGGGAAACTCAATTAAAGGTGAGTGATAAACAGCAACTGCAGGCCAGTGTGCTGTATAGTGACTTCTGGTACCAAACGCCGGGCGGGCTTACCAAGGCAGAGTTTACCAGCAATCCCCGTGGCGCCCGGCCCAATGCAGAAACCCTCAATGCCACCATCTATACAAAGAATTTCCTGGCGGGCATTTCCAATTCCTATCGCTTTAGTGATCATTTCACCAACCTTACCACACTATATGGCGCCTTCTCCCTCATCAACAATCCCACCTTCCGGAATTATGAGAAAAGGAGCGAACCACACCTGGGTGGCCGCACGGTATTCAACTGGAATACCGCCATCCATACTACACAATTACAGCTATCATTTGGTGGAGAAATCCAACGTGGCTTCTTCAATACCAAAACCTATCAGAATAAAGGAGGCCAGCCCGACTCTTTACAAACAGATGATGAACTGGGGGCCATTACCAGCCTCCTGTTTGCACAAGCCAGTGTTCGTTTTCCAGGCAACTGGAATTTGGATGCAGGGGCCAGCCTCAACAGGCTGGCATTGAACATTACCCGCCTTTATCCCGCACGGGTGAATGTGAAAAAGATATACCATAATGGACTGGCGCCCAGGATAGCGCTGTCCAAAAAGATTATCCCCCAACTATTGCTTTATGCCAGCATTGCCAAAGGGTTCTCCCCGCCCACTACCCAGGAGGTGCTGCCTTCTACCTCAGTAATCAGTACGGGGCTCAATGCTGAGCAGGGCGTGAACTATGAAGCGGGCATCAAAAGCTCCTGGCTACAGCAAAGATTGTATGTGGAGGTCAATGCCTTTTATTACCGGCTGCAAAATGCCATTGTACAACGCCGCGATGCCAGCAATGCCGACTATTTTGTGAATGCGGGGTCTACCAAACAAAAAGGATTGGAATCACAGGCTTATTATCAATTGCTCCCCTCGCGCAAGCGGTTTATTACCAATGCCCGTTTATGGGTTAGCCATACCTGGAGCCAGTTCCGTTACAATGATTTCAAGCAGGGCGCTACGGATTTTTCCAACAAACAATTGCCCAGTGTGGCGCCCCATATCCTCACCGCCGGGCTCGACCTCAGCACCCGGCCTGGGTTGTATACCAATATTACCTGGTACTACAGTGATCCCATTGCCCTGAATGATGCCAATACCGAAATAGCCTCCTCCTACCAACTCCTGGGAGCCCGGATAGGTTGGCGTACGCGCATCACCCGCACCATTGCCGCCGACTTCTTTGCCAGTGCCGACAACCTATTCAATGTGCGTTATAGCCTGGGCAACGATATCAATGCCGCTGCCGGGCGGTATTACAATCCAGCAGCTGGCGCTAATTACTCCGGTGGCATTACGCTTAAATATTTGAAAAGTAACTAATTAAATACTTTTTGCCCTTATGTATAGCCTGCCTATCCCGGGCAGGCTTCTTTATTTTTCCCTACGAAGGAATATAGCCATTGGGTAGTGCCCAGCTTGTAGACTCATTCGGCCCAATTTCGGGGTTAAGCTGTAGATAAGCCGTAGATAAGCTGTATATAAGCCGTAGATAAGCCGTCCTTAGTAGATACAGCTTATCTACAGTTTAAGTACATCTTATTATCAGCTTGAAAGCAGTTTATTAAAGAATATGGCATGACCAAGGGGCGAATCAGACAGGGCCTAAAGCTGGTTTAGCGGGAATCTGCAAGTACCTGCCCTAAAAACCCAACCATTTCCTACATTTGCCGCCGTAATTGGTTTCCGGCCCGCCACCAGGCGGCCAGGATTAAAAGGGAAACCGGTGTAAATCCGGTGCTATCCCCGTAGCTGTAAGTTTCGTGAGTTGTCAGTCGTGCATCGTCCATGTATTAGCCCGGACGACCGGTTGAGCTCACCTCGGTTCGATCTTCGTACCACTGTTCTCCTGATAACCAGCAGGAGAATGGGAAGGTGATGAACCAGGGAAACAAGTCAGAAGACCTGCCAGTTATCAGCAATTGCATCGACGAGCTTTCGGGTGAAAAGCCGGGATGAAACAGTCTTACCGTAGAAGACATTTCATTTCTGTTTGTATTCATTATTTCCGAAGGTTCATAGTTCATCACATCAAACAAACTATGAGCATGACAAAAAGTTTACTCACGTTAACCGCGCTGTTGGCAAGTATGTATGGGCAGGCGCAGGATTCAACAGGCAAAAAAGCCTTGGATGAAGTAGTGGTCACCGCTACCAAGTATCCCAAAAAGACATCTGAAACCGGTAAGGTAATTACAGTCATTACGCGTGCACAGCTCGACCGCAGTGCAGGCAAAGACCTGTCGCAACTGCTGAATGAGCAGGCAGGCATTTCGGTAAACGGGGCCAATAGCAATCCCGGCAAGGACAAATCGATCTACTTAAGAGGGGCCAAGGCCGATTATACGCTGATCATGATTGATGGGGCGCCCATTTATGACGCAACCGGATCGAGCAGTAACTTTGATTTCAGGTTATTGCCCATTGACAATATTGAGCGCATTGAGATACTGAAAGGCAGCCAGTCTACGCTGTATGGTTCTGATGCGGTAGCAGGTGTTATCAATATTATCACCCGCCAGGGAGGCGGTAATAAGGCGATTACTCCGTTTGCCACCGCCACTTATGGTAGTTACGAAACCCGCAAGATCAATGCAGGCGTCACCGGCGGCACAGACTTCCTTAATTACAATGTAGGCTACACGCATTACAAAACGGATGGTATCAGCGAATCGACCGACAAGAACAACACGGGCAAGTTTGATAAGGATGGTTATGAGCAAAACTCATTCATGGCCAACCTGGGTTTCAAGGTAGCCAACATCGCAAAGATCACACCCTACCTGCGGTACAGTAAGTTCAATGGCAGGCTGGATATGGATGCTTTTACGGATGACAAGGATTATAGCTACAATTTAGAGAACCTGCAAACTGGTATTCGCAACGAGTTTAACCTGGGCAGTGCTAAGCTGAACCTACTTTATAATTATACTTCAACGAAGAGAAATTACCTCAATGATTCTTTGGTCAAGGAATCAATCTATGACGGTTACAGCACTGGTAATTACAAGGGTAAAGAACATTTTGTAGACCTGTATGTGCATGTACCGATCGCCCCTGAACTTTCTTTTACAGGTGGTGCAGATTATCGTAATGGCGTAACGGATGTAACAACGAAGGGCATTTACAAATATGAGGATGGTGGGGTGCTTTATAGTGGCCAATATGGCGGCACCATCAATTCCGACTCGGCCAAACAAAACCAGGTAGGTGTTTATGGCGCCTTTACCTTTGCCAGCAAGGAAGGTTTTAATATTGAAGCAGGTGGCCGGTTCAACCACCATTCAGTATATGGCAATAATGGCGTATTTAATATCAACCCCTCCTTCCTGATCAATCGCCAGTTTAAGGTATTTGCCAACGTCTCTACAGCTTATAAGGTGCCTACGCTATACCAAATGTATTCAGAATACAAAAACCCCACTACGGCCCTCGACCCCGAGAAAGCCATCACCTATGAGGGAGGCGTTCAGTACTTCTCGACCGATAACCTGGTCAATGTAAGGGTAGCCCTGTTTAAGCGTGATGTGAAAGATGCGATTGTGTTTTATACCAATCCCACCACTTACAAAAGTTATTATATTAACCAGGACAAGCAAAAGGATTGGGGTTTTGAGATCGAGCCTACCATCAATTACAAGGATAAGATCAAGCTAATCCTTTCCTATTCCTATGTAGATGGCAAGGTACATACCAAGACCGGCGCCAAGGATACGGCCTTTTACAACCTGTACCGCCGGCCCAAGAGTATATTTGGCGCCACGCTCAATTACCATATTACCAAAAACCTGTTTGCCAGTGCCGGAGTACAAAGTTTTGGCAAGCGTAGTGACCTGGATTTTAGTACCTTTCCAAGCTCAATCGCTAAACTGAAGTCTTATACGCTGGTGAATTTCTATGCTGAATACCAGCTTATTAAGTCGTTAAAGTTGTTCATAGATGTGAAGAACATTACCAATGCTTCTTATGCAGAGGTGCTTGGATATAACACATTAGGGCGTAATTTCAACGCGGGTTTGTCCGTACGTTTATAATTATAAAAAACAATCAATATGTCATTGAAGAAATTCAATCCCCGTATGATGGTGCTGCTGGCATTTATGGTATTGGCAGCTGTGGTGAGAATTATACTTACAAAGGAAGCTAAAATGTCGCCCCTGGCTACACTTACCCCCCTGGGTGCTATGGCCCTGTTTGGTGGTGCTTATTTCAGCAAAAGCTACAAAGCCATCCTGTTTCCCTTGTTGACCTTGTGGATGAGTGATATCATATTGAACCGGTTTGTGTATTATGGGGAATGGCGTTTCTTCTATGAAGGTTTTTATTGGACGTATGGTTCTTTTGCCCTGATCGCTTTTGCTGGCCAATGGATCATTAAGAAAGTAAATGTTACCAACGTAGTACTGGCTTCTTTTGTGGCAGTGCTCATTCACTGGATTGGTACCAGCCCCGGTTGTTTTGTGATTGCAGAGTCTATGTATCCCAAAACCTGGGCGGGGTATTTCACCAGCCTGGTAGCAGCGATCCCCTACGAATGGAATTTCCTGTTGGGTACTTTGCTGTATAGCGGTATCTTCTTTGGCGGATTTGAGTTACTGCAACGTAAGTTTACTTCTTTACAACTTATCAAAGGACAAGCCTAATAAAGCAAGTAGTAAGTAGCTAGTGGCTAGTGGTTCGTAGTAAGGCTTTCCGCCACTCACCATTTGCCACTAGCTTTTTTTATACAGGTATCTTTATTGACAATTCACACTTTTAATCATTTATGTATGGTTGCCTGTTCATTTCTTCCTGCCGCCACCCAAATGATCTATGATATGAACCTGCAGCACCTGTTGCAGGGTATCACCTTTGAATGCCCGCCTGCCGCCCTGGCCCAAAAAGAGAAGGTAGTACGCTGTGTACTGGAGGGCAAGCATTATAGCAGTATTGAGATCGACCGGATCTTCTCGGCTTCCAAAGCACAAGGGAAAAGCCTTTATTATGTTGATGAAGCCTTGCTGCAGTCTATTGGCCCGGATGTGATCTTTACCCAGGACGTGTGTGAAGTGTGCCAGATCGATACAGCCTGTACAGCTGCGGCGGTGGCCAAACTGGATAAACAACCGCAACTGGTGCCGCTTACTCCCAATAACCTGGAGGATGTTTTTAATACCGCTATTACCATTGCCACAGCCATGAGACAGGAAGAGGCGGCCTATCCCTACCTGGCGGCTTTGCAAAAAAGAATCGATACGATCATTGATACGCTAAGGGCCCATAAAGCGCCCCCTAAAAGGGTTATGGTAATGGAATGGGTAGAACCCATTTACAATTGTGGCCACTGGATACCTTACCAGATCGCTTATGCAGGTGGTATTGATATGCTGTCGAACCCGGCCGGTGATAGTATTGTAACGCCCTGGGAAAAGATCGTGCGCTACAATCCGGAAGTGCTGGTCATAGCGCCTTGCGGTTTTACCATTGAACGTACAGCCGAAGAGTTGCACCTGCTGACGCAAAAGCCGGAGTGGCAACAACTGACCGCGGTACAGCAAGGGGCGGTATACCTGGCCGACTATGACCTGTTTACACAACCCAGCGCCAGCACATTGACGGATGGTATTGAAATACTGGCCGCCATGTTCCATCCTACGCTCTTCAATGTACCGGCGCACCTGCAACACAAATGCACTGCGCTCCTAAAATCAGCCGCCCATGTGCAAGCATGAACAAAAAAGCTGTCCCCGTTGCCAACAACACTTTGAATGTAAAGTGGGCGATGTACACCATTGCCAATGCTTTGGCATCAGCTTCAACGAGGAAGAAAAAGCATTTATTGAAGGACGCTACCAGGATTGTCTTTGCAGAAATTGTTTACTGGAACTGAAACAACGTTCCGTTTTATTTACCGAGAAATATTCATTGGATGCCAATAAGTGATCAGCAGCCCGGTATTATTTTCATTACTGGAGGCGCCCGCAGTGGGAAAAGCCGTTATGCGCAAGACCTGGCGCTGCAGTTAAGCCCCTCTCCTACCTATGTAGCCACCGCCCGTAAATGGGATGAGGATTTTCAGCAACGGGTAAAAAGACACCAGGATGACCGTGATGAACGATGGACCTCTATCGAGGAAGAAAAACAGCTCAGCAAGCTTGACCTTACTGGTAAGGTAGCCGTAATAGATTGTGTAACGCTGTGGCTTACCAATTTCTTTGTAGACAACAAATACGATATTGACCAATGCCTGGCGGAGTGCAAGCAGGAAATTGAACAACTATTGCAGCAATCAGGTACGTTTATCATCATCAGCAATGAGATAGGTATGGGAGTACATGCCGAAACAGCCATTGGCCGTAAGTTCACCGACCTGCAGGGCTGGGTGAATCAGTATATTGCCGCGCAGGCCCGGAAAGTGGTATTCATGGTGAGTGGCATAGCGATGGAAATCAAGTAATACGTCGGCAATCGTGAATCGGCAGTCGGCAGTCGTTTGCTACGATTGTGGGTAAGTAATAATTAATAATCAATAATTGAGCATTTCTAAAGCATATATGAATTGGAGCGGGGGCAAGGATAGCTCCCTGTGCCTGCATAGGATATTGCAGGATGAACGGTATAGTGTTGATAGCCTGCTTACCAGTGTCAATGCGGTGCATAATCGTATCTCGATGCATGGGGTAAGGCGGGAGCTATTGAATGCACAGGCAGAAGCGATTGGCTTGCCATTACATACGATCGAATTGCCGGAACAACCTGGGATGCAGGAATATGAGCAGGCCATGATGGCGCAGGTGGAGGCGCTCAAAAAGGAAGGATATACACAAGCTGTATTTGGCGATATTTTCCTGGAAGACCTTAAAGTGTACCGGGAACAAAAGCTGGCTACGGCCAACATTCAATGCGTATTCCCGCTATGGAAAATATCCACGCAGGAATTGATGGATGAATTCCTGGCACTGGGCTTTAAGGCCATCATTGTTTGTGTAAATGAAAAGTACCTGGACAAAAGCTTCTGTGGCCGGCTGATCGATGATTCTTTTGTGCGCGATCTGCCGTCCAATGTAGATGTTTGCGGGGAGAACGGCGAGTATCATTCATTTGTGTTTGACGGTCCGGTATTTGATCGTCCTATTCCCTATACCAGGGGGGAGATCGTATACAGGCGGTATGAAGCACCGCAAACTACGGACAACAACTGTAACCCCATGGACCAGCCATCGAAGTATGGTTTTTACTTTTGTGATCTATTAATGCCATGATAACAAATACTATTACCACCGCCTCCCTGGAGGCCGATCTGCAACACAAGATCAACAACAAAACAAAACCACCGGGCTCACTGGGCCTGCTGGAAGATATTGCCCTGCAGGCAGGGCTGATACAGGGAACCTTAAACCCGGTGATCACGCAGCCACATATTGTAGTATTTGCGGGTGATCACGGGATTGCCAAAACGGGATTGGTGAACCCCTACCCACAAGAAGTAACGGCACAGATGGTGCTGAACTTTCTGAATGGGGGCGCTGCCATCAACGTGTTTTGCCGCCAGCACAATATCACCTTACAGGTGGTAGATGCCGGGGTAAATTATGAATTGGTGCCTGCTTCCACACAATTGCGGGTGAAGAATGGCGAGATATTCATCAATGCCAAACTGGAATATGGTACGGATAATTACCTTACCGGCCCGGCCATGGCGGAGGAAGCAGCCTTGCAGGCTATTGAGAAAGGTAAGGCCATTGTAAAAACGATTGCCGACCGGGGCAGCAACTGTATTGGCTTTGGCGAAATGGGTATCGGCAATACCTCATCGGCCTCGCTCATCATGAGTGCGGTAACTGGCTTACCCGTATCAGCCTGTGTGGGCCGGGGTACTGGTACAAACAATGAGCAGTTGCAAACGAAGATCAGTACTTTGGAACAGGTACATGCGCTGCACCAATTGCAGCAACTACACGACCAGCCCATTACCTTGCTGTCGAGGGTGGGTGGTTTTGAGATCGCTATGATGACAGGGGCCTACCTGCAGGCAGCGGAACAAAAGATGATCATTGTAGTAGATGGGTTCATCGCTTCTGCGGCACTGCTATTGGCCAAACTGATCGAACCGGCTGTAATGGATTATTGCATTTTTGCGCATACGAGTGGCGAGCATGGTCATGAACAAATGCTGCAATACCTGCAGGCTAAAACATTGTTACACCTGGGTATGCGGCTGGGTGAAGGAACAGGTGCTGCGCTGGCTATTCCACTGATACAATCGGCCGTTAACTTCCTGGCAGAAATGGCCTCTTTTGAATCGGCAGGCGTATCGAATAAAGAGTAGTCCGAAAGACCAAAAGCATTAGTAAAACAAGCATGAAAAAAGAGATACGCATATTTTTTACGGCGATGATGTTCCTGACGCGCCTGCCGGTACCCCGGTTTACGGACCACTCGCAGGAATACCTGGAAAAATCGGCGCGCTATTTCCCCTTAATAGGCTGGATCGTGGCACTCATCAGCGGGCTTACCTTCCTGGTATTTAATAAGTATGTGAGTGAGGACATTGCCATCCTGGCGTCCATTATTGCCGGGATATTTACTACAGGTGCCTTTCATGAGGATGGCTTTGCAGATGTATGTGACGCTTTTGGAGGCGGCTGGACGAAAGAAAAGATACTGATGATCATGAAAGACAGCCGGCTGGGCACGTATGGGGTAACGGGATTGATCGGCATCCTGTCGGCCAAGTTCTTATTGCTGAAAGAACTGCCTAAGTTTTCACCCGATCTTGCTGATCCTTCCATCAACATCTTCCTCAACTATAAGAACTTCTTATTGGTATTGGTAGCTGCGCATGCCATCAGCCGGTTAATGGGGGTATTCACCATTTGCCTGTTTGATTATGTTACCGACCCCGATGGCAGTAAATCAAAACCGGTTACCAGCAGCAGGCCTTCTGTAGTGACAATACTGGTAGCCTGTCTTTTTGCTTTATTGCCTTTTGTTTTTCTAAGCTGGCACTTTGCACTGGCCATCATTCCTGTAATGCTGATCGCCTGGCGCCTGGCGCTGTATTTCAAAAAATGGATCGGGGGCTATACGGGCGATTGCCTGGGCGCCATTCAACAGGTCAGTGAACTTACGTTTTACCTGGGGGCCCTGATCGTGTGGCGGTACATTATCTAACAGCAGGGGGAGCCGCCCTTTGAGGGCGACCCACCCTACAATCGGCTTCGATAAACTCAGCCTGACAAAGTATTTGCTTATTATTGCGCCATGAGTATTTATGTTATTCGTCATACTACGCCACTCATTGATAAGGGCGTATGTTATGGGCAAGCTGATATTGATGTTACAGATAGCTTCCTGGAAGAAGCCAACATCATTGGGCAATACCTGCCTGCTAAGCTGGAGGCCATTTACAGCAGTCCATTGCAACGATGCCGGAAACTGGCTGAGCATTTATTTCCGGCACAGCAAGTCCGGTTTGACCATGACCTGAAGGAGATCAATTGCGGGGAATGGGAGTTGCAAAAGTGGGATGATATACCTAAGGAAGTGATCGATCCCTGGATGAATGACTTTGTGAATGTGTGCATTCCCGGCGGAGAAAGCTATGTACACGTATATGAACGGGTGACCCGTTGTTTCAATGTGGTAGCCGCTACTGATACTGATGCCGCTATTGTTACCCATGGTGGTGTGATCAGGAGTATCCTGGCTCATATTACCCATACCCCCCTAAAAGATTCCTTTGCTGCTTTTTCTCTGCATTATGGTTGTGTGGTGAGAATCGACCGCCAGGAAGTGGGCTTTCAATACGAGCTGTTGTCCAATATCAGCTCAGATAAAGAGCGGCACAAGCCAAGTTATATGTAAGGAGGCTGCACCAACTTTTGTTGAGTGCCACATTCCTTGTACCTTGTAGCATCATTGTCAGCTAAATCTAATGCCATGGAATTGCGATTGGACGACCTGATAACTGTCACCTTCACTTTATTTGCCATCATTGATATCCTGGGCTCTATCCCACTGCTGATCACCCTGAAAAAGAAGATGGGTGGTATTCATGAATGGAAGGCCACGCTGGTTTCGGGTGGGTTGATGATCCTGTTCCTGCTTACGGGCGAAAAGTTTTTGAAGGTACTGGGGCTGGATGTGGGGTCCTTTGCGGTAGCAGGCTCAATCGTGATCTTTATCCTGGGGATGGAAATGGTATTGGGAATGGAGTTTTTTAAAAGTGATGAGGGCCATAAATCGGGTACGGTAGTACCGATCGCTTTTCCGCTGATAGCGGGCTCAGGCACGTTGACGACCATTATTTCCCTGAGTGCCAATTTCAGTAAATGGACGGTTTTATTCGGAATTTTAATTAACCTGGTAATTGTTTTCCTGGTTTTGAAATCCCTGAACTATATTGCAAAACTTTTGGGACCGGCAGGATTATTAGCGGTGAGAAAGTTTTTTGGCGTAATTTTGCTCGCCATTGCCGTAAAGCTCTTTGCGAGCAATATCGGCGGGTTGATAAAATAGCGTAATTGGCTTCGTAGTACAATGGATAGTATAAGAGTTTCCGAAGCTCCAGATCCAGGTTCGATTCCTGGCGAAGCCACTGAGAACCCTATTCGGGATGTAAAGAAAAAAGCGCCTAACCGGCGCTTTTTTCTTTACATCCCACTCCAGTTTTTGCACTCCACCGGGCGCACCTGGAAAAAACGAAGACCGACGCAGGAATGCGCCGGTCTTCGTGCAAATAAGTCAGCCCTGTAATGAATCCATTAATACTGGGGGTTCTGCTGAGCCAGGATGCCTGGATTTGCGTTGATCTCTGCCTGAGAGATCGGTAACAGGGTTTTATAAAATGTTCTGTCAATTGTTTTCGGACGGGTAGCTACCGATATGCCGAGTACCTCATCATTGAATGTGATCGTTTTATTCAATCGTATCATATCAAAAAATCTTTGTCCTTCACCAAACAGCTCTTTGCTTCTTTCATCAAGGATCATATCTACCGTTACGGTTGCTGCGGTGGCAGGTACCAGGTTGGGCGCACGTTTACGGATCGCATTCAGGTAAGTAGCTGCTTTTAAGGCATCGGTAGATAAGGCAGCTTCCGCAGCTATCAGGTAAATCTCAGATAACCTGATCAATTTAAGGTTTACCGCTGTAGCAGTAGCCTTACCATCACCAGCCAAAGAAATACTTCCACTGTATTTGTACAAGGCTCCTTTTCGAGGACTCCCTGAAGTAGGAACCTCATCGTCATTCATAACGCCCCATCTTACATCCGCAGCATCTTCTTTTAACCTGGCCAGAAAATAATCACTGGCAATGAACCAGCCTAAAATAGTACTTCCTCCATCCCCTTTCTTCCGGAGGTAAGCACCTATGGAACCTGCTCCCAGGTCTCCCTCAAGCGGGTAAACACCGATCTCAAAAATGGATTCTGAACCGTACTGTGCTTTCCAGGAGTCTACCCAGGCTGCATTGCTATACAGTGTATATACATTGCTGGTGATAATCTCTTCTGCAGCCTTCAGCGCATTGGGATAGTCCCTCATATATAGGTAAACCCGGGCCTGCATGGCCAGGTTGCCGTAATAATTCACAAAACCATTGGATTTCGCTTTCGCCAATAATGGAGCAGCCGTTTTAAGGTCGGACAGTATTTGGGTATAGTTTTCATTGACCGTATTCCTAAGAGGCTGTGCTGTTGATTTTAATGGCGTGGTAACGTTTGGAACACCATAAGCGTTTTTATCAAGGTCATACGACTTTCCATAAAGACGCACCATATCAAAATACATGATCGCCCGAAGTGTTAGTGCCTGCCCTTTATAACTGTTGTAGCCGGTGGCTCCCCCTGCTTCCAACTGGCCAATGTTTTCCAGCAGGTTATTCACCTGTAGCAAGGAAAAATATATCTGCGACCAGTATCCGGAGTAACTGCCGCTGGAGGCGGAGTGATTAAAGGTATACAATGCGTCATTGCCTCTTCCCTGTGATGGGATGGTCAAATCGCCCCCTTTTGCATCGCCATAGAGTATGAAATTCCTTCCGTAGTAATCTGCACTACTCATGCTGCGTACGATACCATTGATCATTATCTGGGCATCGGCAGGCGTTTTTATTGAAGCATTGGCATTGACCTGGTTGGTAGGCACCACATCGAGTGTTTTATTACATGAAAACAAACCAATCGCAAGTATGCCGGTTATGAATATTCTCAGTGTATTATTCATCTTATAAAGAGTTTAATGAATTAAAAATTAAGATCGAGCCCAAATGTGTAGATCTTTCCGATGGGGGTTTCCCATCCACGGGTTCCATACTGATTTACTTCGGGATCGGCATTTTTATACTTTGAGAATGTCAGTAAATTACTTCCGTTAAAGAATACTCTCGCACTAGTCAGGCCAACTTTACCAATCAAATTCCTGGGTAGATCATAAGACAGGTTGATGTTCTTTAAACGTAAGAAGCTGGCATTGTACATCTGACGGGTGCTGTACTGCATCGGATCGGTAAGGTCGGTACCTCTGAGAAGCGGCATGTTGCCAGAGGTATTTTCGGGTGTCCACATATTTTTATACAAAGATTCTACCCTGATCCTTTCCCAGTAATAACCATCATCAGCAACATCCTTGAAAGCGCCGTCATACAATTTGCCGCCAATCTTATAAATAAAGTTCAGTCCCAGTGTAACACCTTTATAGGCAACCTCCGTATTCAACCCTCCATATACATCAGGCATTGCATCTCCTACAATCTTGAAGTTTGCTTTGTTAAATGTATAAGTGGCACCTCTGTCATTGTATAAGAAGTCACCAGCTTTTGAATCGGTCGGATTATTAACGTACCAAACATTGTTGCCATTCTTTGGATCTACACCGCCCCACTCATAGCCATAAAAGCTTAGGGTAGAGGATCCTTCTCTATACATAAATTGCGCCCTCGCATCTCCACCTGTTGGGTCATACCATATAATATCCCTGCCGCCATACAATTTGGTAACTTTTGATTGAATGAATGAAGCATTAACTGATGCGCTCCACCTGAGTGAATTGTTATTAATGATGTCTCCACCAATCTCAACCTCTATACCTTTGTTATTAATTTCGCCTACGTTCGCAAGTGCACTGGAAAAACCAGTGGTTGTTGAGGTAGGAACATCCTGCAAAAGATTCCTGGAATCACGGTTGAAATATTCAATAGATCCTGTTAACCGTTGTTTGAAGAGGCCGAATTCCAAACCAATATTGGTGGTATAATTCGTTTCCCATTTAAGATCAGGATTGGCATTGGTAGACAGGAAACCACCTGCATTGCCATTATATTTAAGGGTAAAACTGGTTAATGATCTCCATCCGAAATTCTGTGAAGGCAAGGTACCATTAATGCCATAAGAGGCCCGTAACCTTAAATTACTAATTTCAGGAAGCCCCTTCATGAATTCTTCGCTACTGATCTTCCAGGCACCTGCCACTGACCAGAAATTGCCCCAGCGGGTATCAGGCGCCAGTTTTGATGAACCGTCCCGGCGAAAAGATCCTGAGAGGAAATATTTCTGTTTGTAATTGTACTCCAGGCGTGATAACAGAGAAACGATTGAGTTGCCATACTCATACCCGCTGGCCACAAAAGCACCAGCCGGTGATAATGTCGTCAATACACTGGAAGGAAGATTTGTTCCCGTTGAGCTTTGGAAGTTTGTTTTGTTCTCCTCTACTTCAAAACCTCCTAAGAATGTCAAATTGTGTTGTCCGAAACTCTTCGCATAATTGACCGTGTTGGAAGAAACCAGTTTTGTGACAGTGGTCCCTGTTTCAGATATGGCACCATTGGTGGAGACCCCGTTGTAATGAATGGCACTGTAATATAAATGATCCTTGATCTCGGAGTTATCAAAAGAGAAAACCGACTTAACAGTTAATTCCGGCAGAATGGTAAGCAGGATTGTTTCGTTTACAGAAAATCTTTTGGTAATAGAACTGTTTTCCCACTGATCATTGTAATAAAGATTGTTCTGCGCCAGACTTCCATACCTGGCGGTAAAAGGCAAACCTGTTTTATAGTCAGTTGGCCAATAAAAGGGCCATAACAGGTTTCTAACCTGGTAGTAGTAATTGGCGCCTGAATTCCTGGTATCATTAAAGCCAGACTGTTTGTTCCTGGCAATACCGACATTGGTAGTAAATTCCAGGTGCTTTCCTACTTTCTGAGATATGTTGACACGACCTGAAATACGATCGAGTTTATTGACCCGGATCCTGTTCTGGTCTTTTGTATAGTTGAGCGAAGTATAATAGGTTGTATTTTGATCACCGCCACTTACAGAGAGATCGTTGGTCTGGTAAGTACCTGTTCTAAAATAAGCATCGTCCCAATCAAAATAGGTGCCCTCCCGGTTTACGAGTCCATCGGTCATGCCGCTAATGATCACATTGTCGGACAGGCTTGTACCGGCGGTTGAAAATTTATACCCATGTTTATTGAACTTGATATTGAGTTGATCGAGCGCATACTTATTGGCCTGGGCAGCAGTTTGTCCGGCAGAAGTTTTATTGTCGTACAATATCCTGTACAACATATTTATTTGTTCCTGCGGACCTCCGGTTTCGTAGTTATCGGTGGCCCACCCTGGTGTAACCCCAATGGAGGAAGACAAATGCACCACAGGCTTCCCTCTTTTACCCCGTTTGGTAGTGATTACCACCACACCATTAGCGGCTCTTGAACCATACAGGGAAGAAGCTGCCGCATCTTTTAAGATGGTGATGGTCTCAATATCGGCCGGATTCAGGGTATTCATGATGTTATTGGAACCGATATTTGAACCGCTCAGGTTGCCCTGATCTCCCGAAATAACGGGCACGCCATCTATAACATACAATGGTTCATTACTCGCATTCATGGAGCCAATACCCCTGATGCGTATGCTGGGGGTAGCGCCGGCCTCACCACTGGCAGTAGTTACTTGCACACCGGACACCCTACCCACCAGGGCATTCTGGAAAGAGGTAGAAGGTACATCCTTGATATCGTTTTGCTTGATCACCGAAGCAGCGCCGGTATAGGTTCCTTTTTTTGCGGTACCATAAGCAACCACCATCACTTCATTGAGCGATTGCCAGTCAGTCTCTAATTCAATATTGATTTCGCTGCGTCCGCTAATGGCCACCTCCTTAGTGCGGTAACTGGTAACCTGAAATACCAGTGTGGTAGCTTTGGCCGGGACCGAGATCTCATAATTACCATCTTTGTCTGTAATAGTGGCTGTCTTGCTTCCTTTGATCTGTACCGTTGCGCCTGGTACAGGGCTTTTACTGGTGTAATCGGTAACAACACCTTTGATACTGGTTTGCGCATATGATGCAAGGCACCATGTGAAGAGCACAAACAATAAGACTGGGATTTGTTTGTTCATAGCTAGCGTTTTGGTTAATATTTGTATTTACAAAAGCGTCTTAAACGTTCTGATGCGTTTTCCAGAACAACCGGATATATTCGAAAACAGGTTGAAACAGACCTTGTATCACCAGCTGACACGATACAAGTATTTGCGTATTTATGTCGAAAGTTGCTGCTTTAGCTTTAAAGCACAAACACAACAACTTAGGATAATAATCCTATGTCAACCACACGAAAAGCCTGCTTTTGGTAAACTTAATTAAAAAAGAAACACCCAAATATTTAAACTTCCCGCAAAAACCTGCAGAATTACTCATATAACAACAAGTTCTGTAGTAATTGGAAGGGCATCCACTTAAACAATGAGAATCAATATGGAATGGACGAAATGCGCAAAAAAAGGGGGAAGTTGCCAGGAAAAGTAGACTTTTGACGCTTCGGAAACATTTTTTCAAAACACACCCAATTACCCTTGAATGGGAATAAGGAAGCAGATTACCGGCTGAAATACCGGACTTTGTTTATGAGGTATACACTTATCATATCATGGCTCATGTTGCTGGCAACGGACTCCGGCGCCCAGGAGCATTTCGACCATCAAAAAGCAGATCAGTTGATGCGTCTGCCTGATGATACGGCTAAAATTAACCAACTGAATGACTATGCAAACAGCATCCAGTCGGCCTCCCCACAAAACGCTATATCCATTCTGACCCAGACTGCGCACCTCTCCCGCAAGCTGGATTATGACTATGGCCTGGCCACGTCCAATTTTCTTCGGTCGGGCATGTATTTCTATGAAATGAAGGTGGACAGCAGCCGCCTGCTAATGGAGCAGGCATTGGGTTTGCTTACCGGTAAAACTGATAATGCGTCCAGGGATCTTTATGCCTCACTCCTGACGCGGAAGGCAAATCTGTTTCAGCAGCACCAAAACACTGATTCGGCCATTTATTATTATTTGCAGGCTGCTACTACTCATGCAGATAAAAGCATTATCGCTTACTATAATATATCAGGCATATATCGTTATTTGGGTGATACAAGCAGGGCGCTTGCCTATGCCCGGCAAACCCGTTCGATTGCGCTTGCAGCCAATAACCCGGTTTACGAGCTACGCAGCCTGATCGTATTAGGCGACGCCTTTGTTCTTGCCGGGAAATGGGATAGTGTATTGTTGATCGCTCAGACGGGCATGGCAATGGCTGAAAAGTTGAAAATGCCTTTTGCCACGGGCATGTTCCATGCGCAACTGGGTCAGTATTATTCGGATAGTATCGCCGGGTACGACACTGCCGTCAGCCATTACCGGGCTGCGCTGGACATATTTACTTCCTACAGTTTGTCTTTTGAACAAGCAGTCGTATTACAGCATCTTGGTAACGTATGCCTGAAAAAAGGGGATTATGACGGAGCTATCGGTTATTTAAAGAAAGCCACGACCCTTGCCAGGCAGTTGGACCTTAACCAGGTGCTATTTCTTACATTGAAAGACTTATCCCTTGCGCTTAAAAAAAACGGGAGTTTGGCTGAAAGCAATCAATACCTGCAGGAGCTGCTGGACGTGAAAGACACGTTACAACAGCGCAATAACCGGAAAACAGTAATGGAACTGGAGGCCAGATACCAGGTACAAAAAAATGAAGCCTTCCTTGCTGTACAGCAAAAGGATATTCAGGAAAAAAAATTCACAATCTGGTTTCTCCTTTGGGGGCTGGTAACGTTGGCTATTATTTCTTTACTGCTATACCGTAATTACCGCCATAAACAAAAACTCCAGCAAGTCAAAATAGAAGAACTCGAAGCCGACAAACAACTTGCCGCCACCGAAGCGGTGCTCAAAGGCGAAGAGCAGGAACGCACCCGTCTGGCAAAAGACCTGCACGATGGCCTGGGTGGTATGCTCAGTGGCATTAAACACTCATTAAACACTTTAAAAGGGAGCCTGGTTATGACGCCTGACAATACACAGGCTTTTGAACGCAGCATAGACATGCTCGACAGTTCCGTAAAAGAAATGCGCCGTGTAGCACACAACATGATGCCTGAGGTCCTTGTAAAGTTCGGGCTGGATGTAGCGCTGAAAGGCTTTTGCAATGATATCAACCAGAGCAGTGCTTTGCATGTAGCGTACAAGTCAATCGGCACGCATTACACGGAACTGAATCAAACCACTGCAATTACTATTTACCGTATTGTACAGGAATTGCTGAACAACATCATCAAACATGCGGAAGCCGAAAACGCCATTGTACAGGTTTCAAAAAGTGGAGATATTGTTTCCGTTACCGTTGAGGACGATGGCAAAGGGTTCGACACAAAGATCCTGGAATATAAAGGAGGGATCGGCTGGCGCAATATTCAAAGCCGCGTAGATTACCTGAAGGGAAAGCTGGATGTGCAGTCGGAGCCTGAAAAAGGAACATCGGTATGGATAGAATTTAATGGCAGTTTTTAACCACCCTTTCACTATGATCAATATTACTTCCCTTTTCACTTTCACGATCGAAGAAAGAGCCTCCTTTGGCCACAATGGCTATACCTCCCACCAGGTTTATAGCGTTAATAAAAACACTACCCCAAACGGGTTCCAATGGCAGTTTCAACTGGAAGCCCTTCCTGCCCCCTTCCTCAAAAACTGGGACGACTACCCTGCCGACTTTGACGAGTATGCCACGCTGCTTGAAGAAGGGCATTCTTTTGGTGCTTACGACAATGATCAATTGATGGGGGTTATCATTTGTACTGCCAGGTCATGGAACAATACGCTCTACATTGAGAATATTCACGTATCTGAGTTTTACCGCAAACAGGGAATAGGTGGGCTGCTGCTCAACCGGGTACTGCAACACGCCAGCATACAGGGTTTCCGGCATGTGGAGCTGGAAACGCAGAATACGAATGTGCCGGCCATCTCCTTTTACCAACGCAATGGCTTTGACATCACGGGATTTAATTACCACCTCTATGATGGCCTGGATGAATTTGCCTTTTACATGACCAGGGCCATGGGGCAGCAATAAGGGATACCAGACCAGCCATGGCAGACTGATACTGAATGGAATAGGGACGAAATGGGGTAAATCATTTCCTGCCAGGAAGAAACCTGCCCAGAAGGGGGTAACAAAACAGGCGTTGGGTTGATATGCTGTTGTAATGAGTAGTATTTAAATGCTCATCATAAACAACAACATGAAAAAGTCTCCCTCAGCCCTTCTATTAATACTGGTAAGCACAATAGCAATAGCACAGGAACACGCACAACAATCCATCACTATTTCACTTGGTGGCGGTAGAAGCTTCAGCTCTGCTGTATTAAAGCAGCAAGGACTGATTGGCAATGGTGTACAGGCAGGCGCTGATGTATTTGTACCGCTTTTTAGAAAAGGATGGGATGGTTCAGTAAAGGGCAGTGGCAAATTCACATTGGGGATCCTGGCCGGGGGATATTACCAATCAGCAAAAAATATCCATCCGGACGGTGCTGGCCTGCAAGAGAAGTATCAATTGCCCAGCGGTAAACTGGAGATCACCAATAAGCAATACGGTTCTTCCAACAGCCAGGCCTTTACCTTCTATACCGGTATACAGGCCGATTTCACATTTGGTAAAATATCACTTTCTCCTTCAGTCAGTGCCGGATACTTTCATGCAACACGGGATACGTTTACACAAAGTACCCAGGTGATGGTGAATGGCAGCACCCGCACCATAATACTTGCGGGCTCTCCTAAGGCTAAAAGCCAGGGAATGGTCATTATTCCACAGGTAAAGATTGGCTACCGGTTAACCAGCAACTTAAGTATATATGCCGCCGCATCAGTGAATGCAGGTCCGGGTAGTGGCAGTACACAATATGAACTGGTTCCTGCCGGGGGCTTCAATGACAAGTATACGTATGAAAGTTCTCAATTGGCTGCAGGGAAGTTGGCAATAGCACGTGATTCAAAGGAACCTGCTTACCTGACTACTACGGTACAAGCTGGTTTTAGCTGGAGTTTTGGCAAAAGCAAGGCGGCGCACCGATCAGGTAAAGCTACCCAGGGCATAGGAGGAAAAGGTGGTGGTGCTACATCCGCTTCGTATGCCGCCGGACGGGCAGCGATCTCTACCGATACACCCAGTACGGGAAGACAAACGCAAGGCAAAACGTTTGGAGAAAAGGTAGGCTCCGGGTTGCATGCAGCCGGATCGGTTGTTGCACAGGGAGCTTCCAAAGCTTATAGTCCAGGTAGCCCTATCGGTGGCATCGTGGTAAAAGGTGGCAAAAATCCCGGTGGCAACCTGATGACCATTATTACTGACAGGAAAGGACAGTTTGAATTCACAGTCACAGAAGCGGGCAATTACCGTTTTGTGCTTTCAGCGCCTGAGGAGGCCGGCCCTCAGGGTAAAGGTATTAATGAGAAGGGGGTTAAGAAATCGGATAATCCCTTGTATGAAGGTAATGGGCAATCGGGTAATAATCCTTTACACAATGCATTTGTTGCCAGTCCGGGTAACCCAATTGGTGGAATCATCGTAAAAGGAGGTAAAAATCCGGGACCCAGTATGATCACGATCACCACGGATAAGGATGGTGGAATTAATTTGGAGGGGCTTACGGCCGGCAGCTACCGTTTTGTTGTTACGGCGCCTTAAGTACCAATAATCATCACTACAGGTATCAGACTTACGCCATTTGATACATTTGAAAAAGGGGAAGCGGTAACTGCTTTCCCTTTTTCTTTTTACCCCTGGCAGAGAAAATTTGGGTTTGTACCCAACCTTTCTCCTTTATTAGACCGTTCATTTGGGTATAGTCGTTCTAAGGAAATCTATTACTCGCTTTTTAACATTAAAACATGGTGGATTATTCAAAAAAATAGGTGTTGCAGGAGCTGAATGAGATCATACAAGGCTGCTTGAGCCATGACCGCCTGGCGCAGGAACAATTTTACCGGCATTTCTATCCTTCGATGTTTTGCCTGTGTAAAAAGTTCTTCCGGGATGACCATGCCGTATTGGAAGCGGTTAATGATGGGATGATGAAAGTATTTACGCATTTGCCAGATTACAAAAAAGAAAAGGGCGCCCTCTTTAACTGGGTATATACGATTGTACGCAATACGGCATTGGACAAATTAAAGGTGTCGGTCAAAGTACCCGTTGGGGATACGGACGAACAGGAGATAGAAATAGTAGTGGGGAATATACTCGAACACCTGGAATGGAAAGACATTTATCATTACCTGGATCATCTGCCTCCGGCTACCAGGGCGGTATTCAGTTTATTTTACCTGGAACATTATAAAATACCGCTGATCGCTGAAAAGCTACAGATCAGTGCGGGAACGGTGAAGTGGCAATTAAGTGAAGGCCGGAAGATCATGCAACCGATACTTAAAAAACATTTTTCACTATAAAGGTGATCAACTGTGAAGGACAAGGAATACCATCATCATTTTTTTACTGAGGAGAACAGCCCTGTACCGCTGGTCCCTGCAGATGAGGCATGGGAGGCGATGCATGCCCGGCTAGAGCAGGAGCAGCCGGCCAGAAAGCGAAGAAGAATGATCGCCTGGCTGCCCCCGGTAGGTTGTGTTGCCTTGATCTTATTGTTGCTGGGCGGAGGTTACGGTATATGGAGATATGCAGACAGTAAAACGACTACAATAGCCGCTACACAACAACCTTCGGCAACGTCAAAAAGGGGTAATGCAGGCGTAGAGGTAAATAGCGATACGCTTCACAGATCTGAAACAAAGAAGGAGGCTACTACAGATAAAGGGCCATCACTTGTATTGAATAATGAACAGCAGCAGGCTAAGGCATTACAAAGTGATACTACCGGCCAGATCCTACCAGCAGTGGCACCACCACAACAAGCAATAACAGGAGGCAAACATTTCAACCTGCCCGTGCGAGGGGTAGGAAACAAGGAAAGGGAAAATCACACCACTATAAAGTCTCTTCCTGAAACGGCTTCAATAATAAATTTTCACCCTTCACCTATAACTGCTTCTGAGAATGACTTACGCCTATCTCTTGTACCAGGTGTCCATTTCAATGGTCGCATACAGGTAGTGCCTGCAAGGGCACCGCAACCGGTATGGTTACCGGAAGATCATCCTACCGATGTATCTTCCGGTAATAAACCTGCCCGTCAGGCTGTTTGGGCTATGGGGGTTCAGGCAGAGGTCCCGGTGCCAGTATCCGCCATCGACGTTTATTTTAAGGACCCGAAGGTCAGGGAACGGTTCTATCAGCCCATTATCCCGGGTATTTGGGGCAGTGTGAGCAAAAACAGGCACCGGGTGATGGTTGAAATCAAGCCCTTTGCCAGTGCATTGTTGCCCAATAAGCCATTTGAAACAATCCGGTTCACGGTGCCAGGTACTACTCTTACAGCTACACGGCAGCTAACCATGCTAAAGGTTTTTGGTATGCAATCGGGAGTAAGTTATAACTACCAGATACGAAAGCATTGGTGGGTAGGGGCCGGTCTTACGGCCTCTATATGGAATAAAGCCTTGATCCACGAAAATTATTGGGATGATTCGCTGCTCAACAAGACATCTCTGTACGGCGTAAGCCGACATGAAGCACCCTACCTGCGTACCATTCAGCCCGGCGCGTCTCTTCAACTGGGCTATAGCAAAAATGCTGTGGAAGGTATTTTACAGCTGGAATCGCCATTTACTACCACCGCCAAAGGTGGCCCTGTTCCCACTTGGGTACGGCTAGGAATACGTTTGCGATTGTTGCAAAGAATGGCTTCTGTTACTACACCTCCTGCCAACAGGCAGGCAGCACCCTGATTCCAGCCAGATTAATCTTTTATTGTTAAAATTTAATTACGAACGGGGATGGCATTTATTCATTCCTTAATACTTTCGGTGGATAAAGTAAACCCAATCGTTCGTTATGAGAAGAAACGCTACCGTATTTGCCCTTGGCTTACTGCTGGTGGGCAATGGGGTGATAGCCCAAACCGGGGACTCCCTGATCGTAAAAAGTATTGTTGAAGAAGCTACTAAAAACTCGCAGCTGCAAAAGCTGGCGCATGAATTAATGGATGGTATCGGCCCAAGGCTGGTAGGTACACCGCAAATGAAGAAAGCCAATGATTGGGCGGTGGCCAAATACCAAAGCTGGGGCATTCAGGCTAAAAATGAACAGTGGGGCGAATGGCGTGGCTGGGAAAGAGGAGTGACGCATATTGATATGGTATCACCCCGGGTGAAATCACTGGAAGGAATGCAACTGGCCTGGAGCCCTTCTACTGCTGGTAAAACGGTAACGGCCGACCTGGTGATCGTGCCCGACCTGGCCGATTCCATCGCCTTCCAGCAATGGCTGCCTGCTGTGAAAGGTAAATTTGTGATGATCTCTATGCCGCAACCTACGGGACGGCCCGATTATAACTGGGACGAGTTTGGCACAAAAGAATCTGTTGAGAAGATGAAGAAAGAACGTACAGCTCTGTCGGATGCCTGGCGCTACCGGATCAGCAAAACAGGTTACACCGCGCGCACCTTACCTGTGGCATTGGAAAAAGCCGGAGCTGTAGGTATCGTAATGTCCAACTGGTCGAATGGCTTTGGTGTTAATAAGATATTTGGCGCTTTTACAACCAAGGTGCCCACTATTGATATTGCATTGGAAGATTATGGGCTATTGTACAGGCTTATAGAAGATGGTACAAAAACAAGCATCAGTGTACGCGCCGACTCAAAAGAGCTGGGTATGGTGCCTACCTTTAATACAATTGCTGAGATCAAAGGAAGTGAGAAGCCTGATGAGTATGTGATCCTGTCAGCGCATTTTGATAGCTGGGACGGAGGTACAGGTGCTACAGACAATGGTACGGGCACGCTGGTGATGATGGAAGCGATGCGCATATTGAAGAAGATCTACCCCAACCCCAAAAGAACGATCCTGGTAGGCCATTGGGGCAGTGAGGAGCAAGGATTGAATGGCTCCCGTGCTTTTGTAGAAGATCACCCGGAAATAGTAAAAAATATCCAGGTACTTTTTAACCAGGACAATGGAACTGGCAGGGTGGTGAACCTTTCGGGTCAAGGCTATTTGCATGCTTATGACTACCTGGGCAGGTGGTTGTCAAAAGTGCCTGCTGATATACGCGGGCAGATCGAAACACGGTTTCCCGGAGCGCCCGGTGGCGGCGGATCGGACTTTGCTTCTTTTGTAGCAGTAGGCGCCCCGGCCTTTTCTTTAAGCTCCAACAGCTGGTCGTATGGCAACTACACCTGGCATACGAACCGTGACACGTATGATAAGATCGTATTTGATGATGTACGAAGCAATGCGATCCTCACGGCAATCCTGGCTTATATGGCCAGTGAAGATCCGGCTAAAACATCACGTGAAAAGAGTGTGCTGCCTGTGAATCCCAGAACGGGAGAACCCGGTACCTGGCCCGCGCAGACAAAAGCTACGCGGAAGGGTGGGGTGAATTAAGAGATCGAACTTTGGATTTTTAACATAATAAAGAAGGTTACTCTTACAAAGGGTAACCTTCTTTATTATTTAAGCCTGTCGTTTTCGGCAATCGGCAGTCGACAATCGGCAATCCTCAATCGGCAATCTTTTGAATCGACCAGGGACCAGGTTACAAATGCAACCTGATCTTTAGTTTGTTGAGCAGGATGGCGATACCCATGATGATGACTGCATAGGCGGCAGAACATGCCACACCCAGCCAGCCCTGGTGAAAAGCGGCTGGCAGGAAATGCAACCCCAACCAGGCCCCTACATGGTACACGATGGCGGGCAAGATGTATATAAGAAGGGGATTGGAGGCAGCAGGTTTGAAAAATGCCGTCCATCCGCTTACTTTTTTTACGTCTATGAGCCAATAGAGCATACTGAATAGTAAGGTGCAGATAGCTACCGAATACAAACACCAGGACGGGGTAGCATAAATCTTCGAAATATGGTACCAGGGCCTGAGTGCCCAGGCAGCAATGGCCGCTATTACCATCAATACAATAGCCATTATAAACCGCTGGGTATTGGTTTGGATGTTCCTGCGTTCAAAAAATATGAGTGACAGCACAATGCCGCTCAATACGATACTGGTATGTGCGGCATGTCCTGATTGGAAACCGATCCAATGTAAGAAGGGATGGGCCTGGAAAAAGGGTGAACGTCCTGCCATATACCATCCCACGCAAACCACGACCATGAATAGTAATCCAATGATCCTACCACGTACCAACTGGTAAATGGTACAGCTGAGGAAGTAAGCCCAGCCAATGAGGCCCAATATACCCCACCAGTGAGGGGCAAGGCCTTTTGTACCATCTTCACCTGCCTTATAAATAAAACCCAGGATAATTAATCCAATACCCCCCAGTGCCTGTAAAGCAAGGGCTACGGTTTTATTTTTAAAGTAATATACATTCCAGACAAGGATGGCAGCAGCATAGAATAGTAGTGACCAAACATGGATAGACATACCCATGGCAGCTTCATTATACCCACCTTCGGCATTGACCATAAAAACGCCTAATACGAGTAAACCAATGGTTCGCCAGATGATATGGCCCTGAAGCTTCCAAAAGGAGTCGCCTTTGGCCAGGCGGTTATTCAATGCAAAAGGAAGTGACATGCCCACGATAAACAGGAAGGCAGGGAATACAAGGTCCACAAAGGTCATGGCATCAGCGTCAGCCGGCATGTGCTTCATCCAGCCGGGTATACCGGATACACCAGCTACATCATTCACGAAGATCATGACAAGTATGGTAATACCTCTAAATACATCGATGGAGAGAATACGCTGTGTAGTTAACGTATTGTACTTCATTGGCAGGGAGTTGGGTTGCTTAAAAATACAATGAAGTACACGATTTCCAAGGTGCAGCTAGAGAAATATGTGGGTGTATCAGGCAGTTGGATAGCGGAATGAGGGGATCAGGACGGCTCACAAATGAATAAAAATCAAAATACAAGGGCTATTCTTGCTCCGAGAAAGCTATACCCTCCCCTATTCAGGATAGATGCTTCGGGGGTGGAAGCACCTGAGGGCACGGTATAAAAACGGAGGCCAAGGTCTATTTGCTTACCAGCCACCGGCACCAGCATACCAATAGCGGGAACGAGGGTAAGTTTGGTAGCGGCATTTTTATGCGCTTTGATACTGAGGCCAGCCTCCAGGCCCGCATAGTAATGGTGCCAGGCATAGTATTTTAAGCCAGCGAGTAAAGGGATTACTGCAAAATCTTTTGTTTCCTTATCATCAAATGCCTTAATGGTTCCATTAAAATGATTATACCCTATGCTTGCAGTAGCTGCCAATCCGCTGCGGCCACGCCATTCTTTCTTAACAAATAAACCGGTAAGTGCGCCCTCCATATCACCTACCATGGTATACACAGGGACGGCCAGGTCTACACCAACTGAAAGGGAGTTTTGTTTACTTTGTGCACAGGCAGCTACGGCTCCCCCCAATATCACGATTACGAGAAGAAATGATTTCATATAAATCCATTTTAATAAAAAGCCCATTACAAGCCATCTGTTTTCTACACATGTATTAACAAGATGGCGGCCGGGGGTGGCTAATTTATGACAAGGGTATTTTTAACGGCGTTGCTTACAAAAGAAAAAAACGTTTAATCTTTAGAATTAGGCGCTCATCGAAAAAACGGAGATGGCACCACGGAAATGCTGTAAATTGGCTCTACGAGTTAACCAACACATTAAAACTAATGCTCAAACAACTGCTATTTGCCTGCCTTATCCTCCCGGGATATGTTGCCATGGGGCAGGAACCAACTGCCAATGACAGTCTACCGGCAATCGCGCTTCACAATGCCATTACGAGTTACCATCATTACATTGACAAGCAATCTCGCTTATACAATGGGGTAGAGTTTTTTGGTTATTCGCCCAAGATTGAAGGCATTCCTTATTACCTGGAAAATACCTGGCAACGCGGAAGCATTGTGTATGATGGCATTGCTTATGATACGGTTCAAATGATGTATGATATTGTAAAGCAGCGAATCGTAATCCTGCACTTTAATAACTTTTTCAGGCTGGCCTTATTCAGTGAAAAGGTAAAAAGCTTTTCGGTGATGGACCACCATTTCATCCGCATCATTAAAGACAGCCTGAGCAATTCTCCACTTTCCACTGGCTTCTATGATCAAATGTATACTGGCCCCACCAGTGTATTGGTATACCGAAGTAAGTTTATTGAAGAAACGGTAAAGGAAATACTGGAAAGAAAATTTGTAGAGCAATACCAATACTATGTTTATAAGGACGGCAATTACCATACGATCAGAAGTAAAGAAGGGCTTTTCTCGTTGCTAAAAGACCATGCCCGTGAAGTGAAACAACACTTGAAAAGGAAAAAGTTGAAATACAGAAAGGATAAAGAGAATACCATTTTACAAGCCGCCATCTATTACGATTCTTTAAAACACTGATATGAGACGACTGCCATTCCTAATAATCCTTGGATTTACATTGCTAGCATTCTGTAGCAGGGTCTCAGGGCAACAAACTGACGCCAAACCAGTCAGTATCATTTTATCGGACACAGCTGTTGATGTGATCTTGCAGGAGCTGGAACGACAAACAGGTTATCACTTTTATTATGACAAGACTCAGTTTGATAGCATTCGTGTGAGCATTGCGATTAATAACCAACCGCTGAAAAAAGCACTGGAACAGCTTTTTGAGAATACGGCTTTTCACAGTACGATACTTGCAGACAGGGGCGCTGTTTTTATTACCAAGGGGGGTGGGATCAAAACGAGCTTACCGGACGGGTTCTTTGCCAAAGTAATAAAGGATACTGCTCGCCGGGACCTGGGAGGAGTGCCGGACTATGGGGACAAAAAGAAAGTACGGGCAGATGCCTCTATTGAGAACAAGTTGTTTGAGATAGGCAATAAGAGTATTACGGGAGGGCCGGCAAATGTTACGCTGGCAGGAAATATCCGCCATATCAAGAGTGGTGAACCCATTGTAGGAGCGGTTATCAACATTCTCAATTCTTCCATTGGAACTGCAACGGATCAATACGGTTATTTTTCCCTCACAGTTCCCAAGGGCAGGTATATTTTGAGCGTACAGGGGATTGGCATGAAGGATACTAAACGGCATGTGGCATTGTTTGCCGGTGGCGGGAAACTGGACATAGATATGGAGGAGCGGGTAACTTCATTAAAGGAAGTGATTGTATCGGCGCAGAAACTGGCCAATATACGGAATGTGCAGATGGGTACGGAACGGTTAACGATCCGGGCCATCAAACAGATACCCACGGCTTTTGGTGAAGCCGACATTTTAAAGGCGGTACTCACACTGCCAGGGGTAAAATCAGTAGGGGAAGCCAGTACAGGTTTCAACGTACGGGGAGGGGCTGCCGACCAAAACCTGATCCTGTTCAATGATGCCACGATCTATAATCCTTCGCACTTCTTTGGTTTCTTCTCTGCTTTCAATCCTGATATTGTAAAGGATGTTGAATTGTACAAGAGCAGTATACCAGCCAAATACGGTGGTCGTTTATCATCAGTACTGGATATATCGAGCCGCGAGGGTAATAAGAAGAACTTTACAGGCAGTGCGGGTATAGGCTTGGTAACAAGTCGTTTTAATATTGAAGGACCGATCCAGAAAGAAAAAACATCTTTTATCCTGGGCGCCCGTACTACTTATGCACGCTGGCTCTTAAACTTACTACCAGATGAATACGAGAACAGCAAAGCATCTTTTTATGATGTGAACCTGCATATCAGTCACCAGTTCAACAATAAGAATAACCTTTACATTACGGGGTATACCAGCAAGGATCGCTTTAACCTGAACAGCGACACCACTTATGGGTACAACAATAATAATGTATCGATCAAGTGGAAACATCAATTCAATAATAAGTTAACAGGTATACTGACAGGGGGATATGACCGGTATGCCTACCATATCACCAGTGAAAAAAACAAGATCAATGCTTATAAACTGGGATTTGACATTAACCAGATCAATGTAAAAGCAGACTTTACCTGGTACCTGAACCCTGAGCATACAATTGATTTTGGGGCCAGTACTATCCATTACAAGCTTCATCCGGGTGAATACAATCCGGTGGGTAAGGAATCATTGGTTGTACGTGATGTAATAGCTACTGAGCAAGCCCGGGAAAGTGCGATCTACTTATCGGAAAAATGGAATATTACACCTGAACTTTCGGTACAGGCTGGTGCACGTTATTCGCTGTATCAATACCTGGGGCCTGGGAATATCAACCGGTATGCCCCAGGACTTCCCAAGAATGAGGACAATATCCTGGAGGTAAAGAAATATGAAAAGGGGGATGTGATCCAAACCTACTCTGGCCCCGAATGGCGGCTATCAGCACGGTATAGCATCACGCCTAGTTTCTCTATTAAGGCAGGCTATAACTCACTGCGGCAGTATATTCATATGCTGTCGAACACAACGGCTATTTCACCAACTGATATCTGGAAATTGAGTGATCCCAATATTAAACCGCAATACGGGGACCAGGTTTCGTTTGGGTTGTACAAGAACTTTAAATCGAACTCCATTGAAACCTCCTTAGAGGTATATTATAAGCGTATAAAAGATTACCTGGACTACAAGAGTGGAGCTTCACTCGTAATGAATAACCATATTGAAACAGATGTAATGGGTACGAAGGGACGGGCTTATGGTCTTGAGCTAATGGTTAAAAAGCAAAATGGGAAGTTGAATGGGTGGATCAGTTATACGTATTCGCGCATTGAATTAAAGCAGGATGATCCTACATCAGCCGAGATCGTAAACCGGGGTGAATACTATCCTTCCAACTATGATAAGCCGCATGATATCACCATGGTGGGCAATTATCGATTTACGCACCGGTTTAGTATTTCATTGAATGCCACCTATAGTACGGGCCGTCCGATCACGCTGCCAATTGGCAGATATTACTATGGAGGTTCCTGGCGGGCCTTGTATTCGGACAGGAATGCCTACCGGATACCTGATTATTTCCGTACAGACTTTGCCATGATACTAGATGGAAATCACAAGTTGAAGCAGAAGACGCATAACTTCTGGACATTCGGACTGTACAATGTTACGGGCCGAAAGAACCCTTATTCGGTGTATTTCACATCAGAGCGGGGACGGATCAATGGCTATAAGCTATCCATATTTGGCAGTATCATTCCTTTTGTTAATTACAATATTCGTTTTTAAATATAGCGGTATGAAAAAGTTATTATTTTATTGTTGTATCGTATTGCTGGCGCTGGGCTGCAAGCAACGCTTCGACCCTCCTTCCATGGCGCCTGTAAACGGGTACCTGGTAGTGGAGGGGGCTATTAACAGTGGGTCGGGCCCAACGAGTATCAAGCTGTCGCGGGCGATCCCACTGGCCGACAGTTCGCGGATGAAATATGAACGGAATGCAGTAGTGAGGGTAGAAGGGGAGGATAATAGTTCTTATTTATTAACAGAAACTTCTACCGGAAACTATCGTCATCCGCAGTTATCGCTTAACAGCAATGTGAAATACCGGTTGTACATCAAAACTTCGGATGGCAAAGAATACAATTCGGATTATACATCACGCATCAAAACGCCTCCTATTGATGCTGTTCGTTGGGAACAACCGGGTGACCTGCAGTTTTATATCAATACGCATGACCCATTGAACAACACCCGTTATTACCGATGGGAATGGGAAGAGACCTGGGAGTTTCATTCGGCTTATAGCACTACGCTGGACTATGCCAGAACTCCGGCGGGTGAGATAACTGGCATCAAATTCCGGTATCCCAATGGCATGCACGACACTAATAATTACATCTGTTGGAAAACCGAGCTTTCAACTAATATCCTGATCGGTTCGACAGCCAAGCTGGTGAAGGACAGTATTGACCTGCCGATCCATTTTATTCCGCGGAAGTCGAAAAAGTTGAGTGTATTGTATAGCATCCTGGTGAGGCAGCAAGCGCTTAGTATGGCGGGATATGAATTTTTGCAGAGGATGAAGAAGAATACGGAACAAACGGGTACTTTATTTGATGCACAACCCTCGGAACTGGTGGGGAATATTCATGTGAAAAATAATCCAAATGAACTAGTGATCGGGCATGTGGAGGTTGCTGACATGCAGGAGAAGCGCATCTTTATCAGGGCCACGGACCTCGTCAACTGGGGATACCGGCATGACTGTGAAGAAATTGACATACCCAATAACATTGATAGCATATTAGCTAAAAGTTTCCTGGTACCCACCAATGTTAAGGAGTATGGCATTTCAGGCATAAAGCTATATTCGGCTTCCAGTCCGAGCTGTGTGCTTTGCACGCTAACAGGCGTTCATTTAAAACCTCCCTTCTGGCCTTAATCAACCATCTATCAGTACAATCTAAAACAATATTGATGTACCTGACATCTCACACGTTACAAAAACGATTATTAGCAATACTGGTGCCCTGTTTATTGCTGTCTAATGGTGCTTTACAGGCACAAGACTTCGGTAAAGTGATCACTGCCCGGTTCAACGAATACCGGGAAAAAGCGATACCGGAAAAGGTTTATGTGCATACGGACAAAGGGTTTTACCTGGCCGGGGAGATCTTATGGTTCAAAGTATACTATGTAGATGGCACGAACAATAAACCCTTTGACCTGAGTAAGGTAGCTTATGTGGAATTGCTTGACAAGGACAACCGGCCGGTGATGCAAGGGAAAGTAGCACTTATCAAAGGCTTTGGAAATGGCTCTTTCTACTTACCGGCTTCGGTCAATGCGGGTAATTATATTTTGCGGGCCTATACGAACTGGATGAAGAATTTTGGACCTGGTTGCTTTTTTGAACAGCAGGTAAAGATCATAAACACGCTGAAACCTTTGCCATTGGTAATACCCGATAGCAGCAGCAGGTATGCCTTGCGCTTTTTTCCGGAAGGAGGCAATCTTGTAAGGGGTATTAACAGCAAGGTGGCCTTCCAGGCGACTGATCAATATGGCAAGGGACTTAGCTTTAGTGGGAGGCTCACTAACCAGCGCAATGAAGAGATCCTACAGTTTAAACCAGACAAGTTTGGCATTGGACAATTTTCCTTTACACCTGCACCAGGTGATAGTTACACAGCCACGGTGGTAACGGAAGACGGGAAAACGATCAACCGGGAGTTGCCAGCCATATATGAACAAGGATATGTAATGCAATTACAGGATGGCGGGAATGGTCAATTGCAGGTAAGTGTACGTAGTAATATGCCGGCCCGGGGACAGGTGGAAGAGGTTTTTCTTTTTGCACATAGTCACCAGGAAGTGAAAGCAGCTATTAAAAAATCCATTGTAAATGGGGTAGCACAGTTTAGTATCGATAAAAATAACCTGGGGGAAGGTATTTCGCAGATCACGGTATTCAACGATCAAAAGCAACCGGTATGTGAGCGCCTGTATTTCAAACCGCTGAAAGAAACACTTTCCATTGAAGCGACCGGACAGGAAGGGCAATACAATAGTCGTAAAAAGGTAAATCTAACCTTGAATACATTTGCTACACCCGGTAAAGGCATACCAGCCAATTTATCATTATCGGTTTACCGGATAGAGGCTCTCCCCTCAGCAGATCAGGGAAACATCCTAAGTTACCTGTGGTTGAGCTCTGATCTGAAAGGCGTGATAGAATCACCGGAGTATTATTTCTCGTCACAAAGTGCCGAAGTACTGGCGGCGTTGGACAACCTGTTGCTGGTACATGGCTGGCGACGATTTGATTGGGAAATGGCATTAAAGGGGAAAGCTGCTTCGTTTCAATATATACCTGAGTTTGACGGGCATTTCATTTCAGGAAAAATTACGCATGGAAATGATGGCACCCCTGTGAAGGAAACGAAAACGTATTTATCGATAGCAGGCACCAAATTACAGTTCTACCCCGTTCACAGTGATGGGAATGGTAATGTGCGGTTTGATGTGCGGAATTATTATGGGCCAGGGGAAATCATCATACAAACGGAAGATCAGCAAGACAGCAGCTACCATGTTGATATCCAGAACCCCTATTCGGATAAATATACCGGGCACGATCCGAATCCGCTCAGCTTATCACCCACGCTTGAACAAACGCTTACGGAGGGCAGTATTAACATGCAGGTGCAAAATGCTTTTTACAGTGATCGTTTAACGCAGTTTGCAGTACCCAATATTGACACGATGGCCTTTTTTGGGACAAGTTATCCCAGGTACCTGATGGATGATTATGTACGTTTCACCACTACAGAGGAGATCTTAAGGGAGTATGTGCCGGATGTTGCGGTAAGGAAAAGTGATGGACAGTTTCAATTGTACATCTTTAACTGGGAAACAGAAAGACATTACAGAAGCAGCCCGCTTGTTTTGTTGGACGGTGTTCCGGTAAGTATTCAAAAGATCATGACCTATGACCCTTTAAAGTTGCGTCAGTTGCAGGTCGTTACAGACCGGTATGTGGCGGGTGATTTTACATTTGATGGCATCATTAGTTTTACTACGTATCATGGAGACCTGAATGATCTAAAATTGGATAGCCGGGCTGTTATTTTGGATTATGACGGCTTGCAAATGCAGCGGGAGTTTTATGCGCCGGTATACGACACACCTCAGCAGGTGGCCAGCCGGCTACCGGATTTCCGGAACCTGCTATATTGGAGTCCGGATATTCAAACAGATGCTACAGGCAAGGCGGGCATCCACTTTTTTACTTCGGATCTGAAAGGCAGGTATGCGGGGGTAATACAAGGCATTGACAGCAACGGTCATGCAGGCAGTTATACCTTTATGTTTGAAGTAAAGTAAGTCTCTAAAGCTTATTGGCGTTCAAAAAGGTAATCAATGGCTTTCCCATCACCAGAAATGGTGGCTCTTAGTTTATTGCCATCGAGCTTGTACTCTATTTTCTTGGGGAAATCATGGGCCGGGTTTTCACAGGTAAACCCATCATTTGTAATAGCGGTGAGCTTGAAATAAACAGGCTCTTTGTTTTGGGGCACATCGGCAACATACCAGATATGATTGTCCTTCACCAATAGTTGTATTTTTTCTACAAAGAGGGTATCCTTCTCTTTCATGGAAACACCAAATCCTTTCATCTGAAGTGTACCTGCCAATTCCCAGCGCTCATGGGCTTTGCGGCCGGGTTTTACATTGGTCCTGTTCCAGGTACCGGTAAGCCAGCTTAACTTATTAAAGTTACCAGTGGTTTCCTTGTTGGCTTCCTGTGCCTGGGTGTGGGTCATAAACAGCACCAATAAAAGGGTCATGAAGGGATAGGTCATTGTCATAAAGTATTTATTGCGAAATTAATAAGGGTAATTCACCTGGTATTGTACAAAGCCGACAAGGGGTCTGGTTAGTCGAAAAGTTGATAAGGTAACAGTGGAGCGTTTGGAGGTAGCTTTCAGGTATTCTTTTTTAGAAAGAAGTTGGCAAGGTTTTTTTCATCAAAGCCGTAACGGGAGGGGTCTTCGCCGGTAAAGGCTTTGAAATTGCGGATAAAATGGGACTGATCGTAGAAGCCGGCTTCATAGGCCAATCCAGCCCAGCCGGGATCTTGTTGCTGGATCAGTTGGAAGATGGTGCTGAAACGAATGATACGGGTATAGAACTTAGGCGACAGGCCAATGTATTTTTTAAAGAGGCGTTCCAACTGGCGCTCCCCTATTCCAATGGTTGCGGTGATCTCGGTTACTGAAATCATTCCACGGTTTGCAAAAATGAGCTCAATGGCTTTATCGACGGGCGAGGGCTGGAAATTGGCTTGCTCCCAAGTCTTTCTGAAATGATCATTGAGCAAGGTAATTAGCTGGTCATGGTCCCTGGTAGTTAAAAGGTCTTGTTCCAGATTTTGCAGCTGGTTTCCAAGTACCAGGGGCAGATCGACTACCTTATCTGTATACAGCTGCATATCGAGACCAAACAGGTGGGTAAGGGCTGTGGGGGTTAATTTGATGCCTACGATGCCTGCTTTGCCTGTATTTTCCAGAAAAAAGTGACGGCTTATCTGGCCTGCCAGCAAGTGGTGGGACTGTTGTTCCCAGGTATTGGTAAGGCATATGCGGTAGGGATCGCCGTAATGAAAAATGATCTCGCAAAAGCCATCAGGAATGATCTTTTGCTGATGGGGCATAGGATCGTCATTTTCAATGATCCAATAGCAATCTATGATTCTCTCCAGGTCTGCTGCCGGATTAACTCTTTTAAAGATCATGGGCAATGCATAAGGTGATAGGTATTAGCCTTTAGTAAATGTAATATAATACCCTTACTTTAAATCTTCTGGATTTGGGGCTAAAGCCCCAGGAAAATTGTGTTCTTAAGGTCCCAGGCCTAAAGGCCTGGGCAATAAAGGCCCGGGCAATTAATCCCCGACAATAAAGGCCCAGACAATGAGAGCAGGAAGTGGGTTATTTTGCCCGTGCGAGGTCGAAACCGAAGAGGCTGCCTTCGCCGATGCGGCTTTTTACCCAGATGGTTCCACCCTGGGCTTCTATAAACTCTTTGGAAATGGCGAGCCCGAGTCCGGTACCATTGCGTTCGTGGGTGCCAGGCACTTTGAAGTAGCGATCGAAGATGCGGGTAAGGTATTTTTCGTCAATCCCCCTGCCGTAATCGGTAACGGTGAATAATACTTTATTGTCCTTTGTATCAGCGGCAATATCAATAAAGGAGGTATCGGGGGAGTAGCGGATAGCATTGGTGAGGAAATTGATCATTACCCAGGAGGTCTTTTCTACATCGGCCTGGACGGCAGGAAGATCAGCGGGCAGGTTAACGCGCAGTATTATGTTCTTTTGCTGGGCCTGGAACTGGACAGCCTGTACGGCCTGTTCCACAATGGCAACGGGACGTGCAGGTTGTAGTTTCAATTGGATATTACCGGTCTCCACCTGAGACATATTCAGCAGTTCGCTGGTAATGTTGAGGAGCCGGTCCGCATCTTCAGTAATACTTTTGGTAAGCTCCTGTTGTTCCGGATTCAGTTCCCCCACCCTATTGTCGGTAAGGAGGCGGGCACTCATTTTAATAGAAGAAATGGGTGTTTTGAGTTCATGTGATACGGTGGCAATGAAGTTGGTCTTGGCTTCATTCAGTTCATGGAACAAAGTAATATTGCGTAAAACAATGACCTGGCCTGCCACCTGCCCATTGTTCATTACGTTCAATACATCTTTATTGAAATAACTTTCCTTATTATCGGCATAGATCTTTAGCTCCTTTTTGTTTTTGTCATCCTGGAGAAGGGTGCGCATGAGGTCGTTTTTCAGGGCGAGGTCGGGGGCGTATTTACCAATGATATCGGCTTCTTTCCATCCCAGGAGTTTTTCGGCTACGGCATTCAGGAAAAGGATATGTCTTTTTTCATCCAGTCCAATAATACCATCACGCATTTGGTTGATGATGGTTTCAATACGTTTCTTTTCAAAAGTAAGTTTGGCCAGGTTGCTGTTCTCGTATTCATCCAGTTTACTGGCCATGCTATTGAATGCCTGGGCCAGTTCACCAAACTCATCTTCCTGTTTGAGGTAAATACGTTTGCTGTAATTTTTATTGGCGATCTCGCGGATACCTTCAGCCAGTTTGGCTACGGGTTCGGCAATAACGCCCGGGAAATTGTAAATGAAGGTCAATACGATCAGGATAAGGGTGGTAAAGATGATGGTAAGCCACAATTGGGCGCTTTCGGCGGTGGCGCCGGCGATGGCATTCTTTTTCAGGATGGCTTCCTGGTTCAGGTCATTGATCATGCGGATGGATTCGCGCAGTTGTGGGTAGCTGGCGGAATCATGGCGCTGGCTCAACAATTTCTTAAAGTTCCTGCGCAAAGCTTCGGTGACCTCTTTTTCGCCCGGCTCTGTAACGTTGGCTTCCTGGTTACGGAGATTGGCATTAAATATGGTAATGGCATTTGAATCTACCGGAATATCTTCCAGCGCCTTCAGCATATTGTTGGAGTATACCAGGGATTCGTAATTGTTTTTGAGGATGCGGTTAGCATCTCCGCTGAGTCGGTTAATATAATAGAGGCTTAGGATCCCAAAGGTGAGGATCACCAGGAAGAGGAAGCCGAGGCCCAGGGATAATTTCGTTTTTAAACGGACAGCCATAGCATAAATTATGAAAGGATAACAATGTCAATATCGGCCGCCGACAATTTGTTCAGGAGTTGGTTAAAAACAGCGGTACTCAAGATGACATTGAACAGGTTAAGGTGTGGTTTACCTACGCAAATGGTGGTCACTTTACGTTGTTCGGCCACTTCAATAATTCCTTTGGCAATATTACTATGTTTAATTTTAATGACTTCGCCTCCCAGTTCGGTAGCGAGTTTGAAATTATTGATGAGGTGGCGTTGTGCAGCCAGGCCAATCTTATCACCATCTTCGCGTGGGGTTTGAACATACAGGAGATACCATTTGGAGTTGTAATAGCTGGACAACCTGGCGGTTTTGCGTATCACCTTTTTGGCTATTTCATGGTTGCTGCTGATGCAAGCCAGAAAACGTTCCTGGCGGGCATAAGCATTGCGTGGTAATTCGGTTTCAATTTTACGTTCCACCTGGCTGGCCACTTCCTTCAGGGCCAGTTCGCGCAACTGCAGGATCTTTTCGGACTGGAAGAAATTACGGAGGGCAGTCTCCACTTTTTCGGGGGTATAGATCTTTCCTTCCCGCAATCGTGTTACAAGCTCATCAGCAGTAAGGTCTATATTCACCACCTCATCGGCTTGCTTCAATACGCTGTCTGGCACACGCTCAGCCACCTCAATGCCGGTAATTTCTTTCACCTCTTCATTCAGGCTTTCAATATGTTGTATATTAACAGCGCTGATCACGTTGATACCGGCATCAAGAATGTCCATTACATCCTGCCACCGCTTTTCATTCTTACTCCCTTCAATATTGGTATGGGCCAATTCATCGACAACAACAACTTCGGGGTGCAGATTAAGAATGGCCTGTACATCGAGTTCATCCAGTTCTTTGCCTTTGTAGAAGAGTTTGCGGCGGGGAATTACAGGCAGGCCTTCCAGCAAAGCGTGGGTTTCTTTGCGGTTATGGGTTTCAATATAGCCTATTTTAACATCCACGCCATTGCGCAGCAAGGTATGGGCTTCCTGCAACATACGGTAAGTTTTACCTACGCCGGCACTCATACCAATATAGATCTTGAATTTACCACGCCTTGACTGACGGATAAGTTCAATAAAATGCTCTACATTTTTATCTCGATCGGGCATGATGGTGAATAGTTGTTTTTACCCTTTTGTAAGTTAACTTTTTTTGGGTCAGGAATAAAGAGCATCGCAGTACAAAGGCAATTCTTACATTGCTTCCCCTGCAGGATATCGTAATTGACGCAGCTTTTACACCCCTGCCAGAAGGCTTGTTCCTGTGGAATATGTTCAAAAGTAACGGGCTGGAATCCGAAACTGGTATTCATCTTCATAATGGCCATGCTGGTGGTGATGCTGAATATCTTTGCTTCCGGGTATTTTGTCCGGGAAAGCTCAAATATTCTTTCCTTAATCGCTTTAGCCATACCACGTTCGCGATAGGCCGGGTTTACAATGAGGCCAGAGTTGGATACAAATTCACCACGGGCCCACACCTCTATGTAAGAAAACCCTACCCATTGTCCCTTTGAAGTAAGGGCAATGACGGCTTTCCCTTCCTCCATTTTAGCAATAATGGAAGCGGGCGATCTTTTGGAAATACCTGTTCCCCTGAGCCGGGCAGAGTTTTCCATTTCATCTACAATTTGTTGAGCATACTGTTTATCGTTGGCGTTCGCTGTGCGAACGATCATACTATCTGGTTCTGTTTTACTGTCGGGTTCCATTGTGGTACTTTTAAAAGTTTAGCAACCGCTTCCCATTACTTGTTTCATGTAAACGGCATATAAGGTAGCGGGAATCATAGACTGGAGGATCAGCTTTTCAACCCGGTCACTGGGCATGAAGGAGGTGAAGGAAAATACGAAGGTATTTTCGATCACGTTTTTTACCATCTTATCACCCTGCCGGTATAATTTGCCCGCCAGGGAAAAGCATTTTTTGGCCAGGTGCAGGTTATGGTCCAATACCGCGGATCTAGTATAATCTGAAAAGCACTGCATGGATTTATAAAGATCCATGGTGATCCTTGAGGGATAGTTGTCGCCGGATATCTTCGGTAGTTCCTCTTTGAGAAGGGAGGGGACTTCATACTGGGTAATCATATTGATCATTGTTTTGAATAAAACCTGGTTAGATATGCCAAATCCCGTTCCATGAAGCACTGAAAAATGGGCAGCTGGCCACAACTCAATACAGTGGCTCATTCCGCAGGCTTTCCCTATTCCGGAATGGCCGGTCGGGCGCCAGTACCCTTTCATTTTGGTAAGGAGGTTTTTCAAATTGGAAGGGTGTGGGTAAAGAAAATCCCCTCAACGGAGAGGGGATTTTCATGAAAGGAGTAGGTAAAACACAAAGTTTAGAAGCTCACGGCTACAGAGGCTGTAACAAATGCATTATTTTTCTTTGTATTGGCTGCTTTACTGAACACTTCGTCTTTACTGCTAAGGTTCCTGCCTTCCAGGCGTACCAGGACATTGGAAGCAGGGGCATAATCGATGTTGAGGGAATAACCGGTGGTTTTAAATCCATTGGGGGTACCGGTAGCAATGATCACTCCCTTTTTGTCTTCATAGTATTCACCGCGGGCAGCAATGGCCCATTTGGGATCAATGGTGTATTTGAGGATCAAAACGGGGGTATACCAGGTATTCATATCGCTGCTGCCCTTTGTTTTTTGTTCGGAACCGATGTCAAAACCAGCGGTAACGCCTAATTTATTAGTCAGGTTAAAAATGGCGTAAAGATTATGGTAATAACGCATGAGGCGGGCGCTATCGGGTTTATCGGTACCAATAAAAGTGCTGTAGTTGAGGGTGGTGGTACTGTTGGGTTTGAACTGAACCTGGGTACCGAAACTCATGAGGGAATTCCCATCTACTCTTTTGATACGCTGCCAACCATTGAGGGCCAATGCACTGATGATCCATTTGTTGTTATCGCTGGTATAGGTCAGTTTGGCGCCGGCTTCGTAATAGGGTGAGTTATCGGCCATGATACTGCGGGTGAGTGTCCAACAGTCTTTGGATATAGCGCTCTCAAAACCAATATGGGAAGAAAAGATACCGGCATCCAACCAGAGGTTTTTCTTTTTGGAGAGCTTCACACCGGCGTTGGCTTCATAGATGTTCTTCAATACGCCTGATTCCGCTGCATAGTTAGCATTCATGTAAGTACCGGCTGCAATGGCGAGATTGGCCCTTACATTTTCAGTATTATAGGCTGCTTTGAGAAATCCCAGGTTGAGGTTAAACTCATTGTGGCGGTTGTGGCTGTAAATAAATCCCGGACGGTTATTGTCGAGGGGCTTATTAAAATCGTAGGTGTAATACAGCTCTGCATAACCGCTGAAAGTGAGTGGTGAGGTTTTTGTTTCCTGCGCTAGAGCGCTCATGCTCAATACCAAGGCCGCACCAGTTAAAATCTTTTTCATCTTTTTGATCTTTTGTTCAAATGGCACAACTTGTCCCGCGTTGCGGGAAGTAGTCCTCACCCTAAAGGGCGGGCAAAGACTGCGCTGCCTGCTTACGCCAATTGAATGTTTTAAATAAGTGTTGTTTTGTTAGAAAATGTTACAGCAAGGGCACAAGTAGCCTCCTCCCATTAGGGCGAGGTAAAGGCTGGGCTGCATACTTGCACCAGTTGACCAGGGTGAGCCGCCCTGAAAGGGCGACCCACCCTAAAGACGGCTTCGAGAAGTTTAGCCTGACAAGGGTTTTTCCGGATATTGGATTTACTGTAATTTGTCTAAAGCGACGTTGAGCTTTAGCACATTTACTTTAGCGGGGCCGGCAATTCCCCATAGGGGGCCTTCGGTTTGTTGGTCGACTAAGGCTATGAGTTTATTCTCTTCCAGATTGCGGATGGCTGCAATTCTTTTCACCTGTATTTTGGCAGCTGCCGGAGACAGATGGGGATCGAGGCCGCTACCCGAGGCAGTAACCAGTTCGGCCGGTATCTGCTCTTTCTTTACACCGGGGTTGTGCACCAGGAAGGAGTCAATTCTATCCTGTACGGCTTTTAAATAATCAGGATTGGAAGGTCCTTTATTGGAACCACCAGAGCCAGCTGCATTGTACGCAACAGCAGAGGGGCGTCCCTGAAAGTATTTATCATCAGTGAATTGCTGGCCAACATTGGCATAACCTACCACTTTACCATTGACAGCAAGTGTTTCTCCTTTGCCCGCTCCGGGGGCCATTTTACCAATGATGGCTATCAGTATGGGATAGATGAGGGCCAGGAGGAGAACCATCACGATGGTTAATTTGAAGGCAGGCAGTATGTACTTTTTCATTCTTACTTATTTATTGTTGATGATTGCTTTGGGTTGTTGATTACATGAACAGTCCTAAAAGCATATCAATGAGTTTTATTCCAATAAAAGGGACTACAATGCCACCCAAACCATAGATAAACAGGTTCCTTCTCAACAAAGCACTGGCGCCAATTGGCTTATAGGCCACGCCACGTAAAGCCAATGGTATCAATACAGGGATAATGATGGCATTGAAAATAACAGCCGACAGGATGGCGCTTTGCGGGCTTTGCAGGTGCATGATATTGAGTGCCTGTAAAGCAGGGATGGATGTAATGAACAAGGCTGGTACGATGGCGAAATACTTGGCCACATCATTGGCAATGGAAAATGTGGTGAGCGTACCTCTTGTCATGAGCAATTGTTTACCAATTTCCACGATCTCGATGAGCTTGGTAGGATCATTGTCGAGGTCCACCATATTACCAGCTTCTTTGGCAGCCTGGGTACCGCTGTTCATTGCTACGCCAACATCGGCTTGTGCGAGCGCTGGCGCATCGTTGGTACCATCGCCCATCATGGCTACGAGTTTACCACCTTGTTGTTCCTTTTTGATATAGTTCATTTTATCTTCGGGCTTAGCCTCGGCAATAAAATCATCCACACCAGCTTTTTGGGCAATGTATTTGGCAGTAAGTGGATTGTCGCCGGTAACCATTACGGTTTTAACGCCCATTTTGCGCAAACGCTCAAAACGTTCCTGGATGCCGGGTTTAATGATATCCTGTAATTCTATTACACCCAATACGGTTTCATTACGACTTACGACGAGTGGGGTGCCTCCGTTTTTGGCTATTTCCTGTACACGTTCTTCGGTTTCAACGGGGTATCCGTTACCAGCTTTTTTAACCAATGTTTTAATCGCATCAGAGGCTCCCTTCCGGATCTTTGTTCCGTCGCCCAGGTCAATACCACTGCTTCTGGTTTCGGCAGTAAAGGGTATGAACTTTACGCCATTAGCTGAGGGAGTATGTTTGATGCCTTTGGTGGCGGCCAGTTCGATGATGGATTTACCTTCGGGAGTTTCATCGGCCAGTGAGGCGAGGATACAGGCATCAATGAAATCATTTTCACGGATATTGCCGGAGGGCCAGAAATGAGTGGCTTTACGGTTTCCGATGGTGATGGTGCCTGTTTTATCGAGGAGGAGGGTATCGAGGTCACCGGCTGTTTCTACCGCCTTACCACTTTTGGTGATCACGTTTGCCCGTAAGGCCCTGTCCATTCCAGCGATACCGATGGCGGAAAGCAAACCGCCAATGGTGGTAGGTATGAGACATACGAACAAGGAAATGAAAGCCGCGATGGTGATAGAGGTATTGGCGTAGTCGGCAAAAGGTTTTAGTGTTACGCATACGATGATGAATATGAGGGTGAAACTGGCCAATAAAATAGTAAGGGCTATTTCATTGGGTGTTTTTTGTCGGGAAGCACCTTCAACAAGTGCGATCATTTTGTCGAGAAAACTTTCGCCTGGTTCAGTGGTTACTTTCACAACAATCCTGTCGGACAATACTTTGGTACCGCCGGTTACCGATGATTTGTCGCCACCTGCCTCTCTTATTACGGGAGCAGATTCTCCGGTAATGGCAGATTCATCGATGGTAGCCAGGCCTTCAATGATCTCACCGTCCATGGGTATGATATCACCCGCTTCGCAAATAAACCTATCGCCCTTGCGAAGTTGTGAGGAGGGTACTACTTTTATTTCGTTGGTGTATATCTCCCCTACAGGAAATACCTTTTTAGCAGGTGTATCTTCTCTTGTTTTGCGGAGGCTATCGGCCTGTGCTTTACCGCGTGCTTCGGCAATGGCTTCGGCAAAGTTGCCAAAGAGTACGGTAACAAACAGGATGGCTGTAATGAATGCATTGTAGGCCAGGCTACCCTGAGAGGTTTCGCCAGCGGCGATCCAGATGCAAACGCCCAGCATGACAAAGGTGCCCAGCTCTACAGTAAACATGACCGGGTTGCGGAACATGCTACGGGGGTTGAGCTTTACGAATGACTGCTTAAAGGCAGCGGCTACCATAGCACGGGGAAATAATGTATTGTTATTGTTGCTTTTCATTGTTCAATTTTTAAGTCTCTGCTTACATGCTCATGCTGAAATATTCAGCGAGTGGTCCCAGGGTAAGTGCCGGGAAAAAGGATAAGGCATTAATGATTATAATAACGGCGAATGTCATCATACCGAAGGTCATGGAATCCGTGCGCAGGGTACCGGGTGATTCGGGGATAAACTTCTTATTGGCCAATAGTCCAATGATGGCTACGGGACCGATAATGGGAATGAACCTGGACAGGATGAGCACGATTCCGGTAGAGACATTCCAGAATATATTGTTATCACCCAGGCCTTCAAATCCACTACCGTTATTGGCATTGGCGGAAGTAAATTCATACAGCATTTCGGAGAATCCGTGATAGCCTGGGTTGTTGAGCCAATTGCCGGGTTTGACTGCCCAATCCATTTCGGGGTGATGGGCTACAAAGTAAGCGGCCAATGCTACGCCTGCTTTCAGGAGGAAAGCAGAGAACAAGGTTACAATGGCGGCGATCTTCACTTCGCGGGCTTCTACTTTATGCCCCATGAATTCAGGGGTACGCCCCACCATGAGACCAGCAATGAAGACAGCTATAATTATATAGATAAGGTAGTTCAATATACCAACACCACAACCGCCATAGAAGGCATTGATCATCATGCCCAGCAATTGCATCATACCAGATAAAGGCATGGAGCTGTCGTGCATAGAATTGACTGAGCCGGTTGAAATAATGGTAGTGATGATACTCCAATAACCAGATGAAGCAGGTCCAAAACGCACTTCCTTGCCTTCCATGGCGCCGGTGGGCTGTGCTACTCCCAGGTGGGCGATAGCAGGGTTACCATTCACTTCCCAATTGATGGTGGGTATGAGCAGGCAAAGCATACCTACTGTCATTACCCCAAATATTACATAAGCAAACTTTTTGCGGTTGATGTAAAAACCCAGGGCAAAGATCAGGGCAATAGGGATGATCATCTGGGCAATCAGTTCCACCATGTTGGTGAAATAGTTGGGATTTTCCAGGGGGTGGGCAGAGTTGACGCCAAACCAACCGCCACCGTTTGTTCCCAGGTGCTTAATGGCTATCATACCAGCTGCGGGTCCACGGGAAACCTGTACGGTATCGCCTTGCAGGGTGGTGATGGTATCCTTACCATCAAAACTGGCGGGTGTGCCATTGAAGACCAATAAGGTGGCTACAATAATACACAGGGGTAATAGTATACGGGTAACTGTTTTTGTAAAGATGGTCCAGAAATTACCGAGGTTATTGGTCGTCTTTTCTTTCAATCCATTCATAACACCTACCAGGGCGGCAATACCGGTGGCAGCACTCACAAACATGAGGAAGTTCATGACGAAGAGCTGGGTAAGGTAAGTAACTCCCGACTCGCCGGAATAGTGCTGGAGATCGCAATTGACGAGGAAGCTAATAGCGGTATTAAAGGCCAGGTCGGGTGTTTGGCCCGGGTTACCATCTGGATTGAGTGGCAGTTTATCCTGGAAGATGAGCAGGAAGAAAGCATATACAAACCATAAGAGGTTAATGGTAAGCATGGCTTTCAGGAACTCTTTCCAGTTCATTTTTTTATTGGTATCGATTCCGGTGATGCGGAAAATGAACCGCTCGATGGGGTTCATGAAATCGGTAATCGTCCTTTCTCCGCGTAACATGCGGGCAATGTACCGTCCCAATGGGAATGCCAGCAATACGGTGAGAAGGAATGTAAGGACTACCCCTGTTATTTCTGTATTCATTTTGTTCAATCAGTTTATAGGGTTAAAATTTTTCAGGTTTCAGGAGCACGTATACGAGGTAAATAAATACCAGGATGGATACGGCAAAAAGTAGATTCATCATAGCTGATTATTTAGGTATTAGCGGTTAGGATTTAGCCTTTCGCAGTCTTTGGGATTACACTTTTTCAAAGAAGTCAACGCATTTAAAAAAGAGTACAAAACTGATGAGGCCTGCGGCCAATAAGATAACTGTGAGCATACGTTCTATTTATTTAATAAGGGATGAAATCAATAAGGCTACTAAAACAGCTACATAAAGAGCCGGCACCAGGATGTGGAGCTTCAGTCGCTCTCCGAATGCCTTTTTATATGTTTTCATGATCGTTTTTTGGCAGTAGAAAGGCAAAGGGCATACCGGAGGACATTGAACAGGCATTGGTGATGGATGTAATGCAATACAGTAGAGGGTGTTAGGAAGATTTTGTTTGTTTGCGGGGCGACAGGATCGCCAGCATACACCCTTTCATTTTGGAAGGGTAGGTTTTCAAAATGGAAAGAAGGGGTGAAAGGAATTATTTGCCTATCTTGACGGCATGATCCCTAAGCATAAGAAAAAGTTTTATAAGAGCCTTTATTTTCAGGTAATTGTAGCAATTGTAGCCGGCATTTTGCTGGGTCATTATTACCCTTCTTTTGCGGTCCAGTTAAAGCCGCTGGGCGATGGATTTATACGGCTGGTGAAGATGCTGATTGGCCCGGTGATCTTCTGTACGATCGTGAGTGGCATGGCGGGTATGGATGATATGAAGAAGGCCGGCAAGGTAGGTATTAAGGCGTTGTTGTATTTTGAAGTATTAACCACGATTGCGCTGCTGATTGGTCTGGCAGCTATCAACCTCCTGAAACCGGGGGAAGGGATGAATATCGATGTATCGAAACTTGACCCAACTGCATTAAAGGATATTGCGGTAACACAGAAACCGCAGACCACGGTTGAATTCCTGATCAACATCATACCACATACTATTGTGGAAGCCTTTGCCAAAGGCGACTTACTACAGATCCTGTTGTTTTCGGTATTGTTTGGAACGGCTGCTTTAAAGCTGGGGCCAAAGGTTCAGCCGGTAATGGGTTTTATTAAAGGTTTTTCAGATATCCTATTTGGCATTATTCACCTCATTATGAAGGTTGCCCCGCTGGGGGCCTTAGGCGCTATGTCCTTTACGATTGGCAAATATGGGGCAGGCAGTCTAAAATCGCTGGCTGCACTGATGGGTACATTCTACCTTACGTGTATCATTTTTATATTGGTGATCCTGGGCGCTATCCTGTATTCAATGCGGCTTAGCATTTTCAAATTACTGATATACCTGAAAGAGGAATTATTGATCGTACTGGGTACTTCCTCCAGTGAATCTGCCTTACCAACGCTGATTGAAAAGTTGGAGAAGGCAGGTTGCTCCAAGTCGGTGGTAGGGCTGGTGGTACCTACGGGTTATTCGTTCAACCTGGACGGAACTTCCATTTATCTTACAATGGCGGCTATTTTCATTGCGCAGGCTACGAATACGCCCATGGACCTTTCGCAACAGCTCACATTATTGGTCGTACTGATGGTTACATCGAAAGGTGCTGCGGGGGTTACAGGTAGTGGCTTTATTACGCTGGCTGCTACGCTGCCTGCAGCAGGTAATATACCAGTAGCAGGATTGGCGCTGATATTGGGTATTGACCGGTTTATGAGTGAAGCCAGGGCGCTGACAAATATTATAGGTAATGCAGTGGCTACTTTGTTTGTTTCGAAGTGGGAGAAGGAATTGGATATGGAAAAGGCGAAGGAAGTAATGGGATAAGCGGCTAGGCAGCCAGGAGCTGCTGTTCAAGGTGAGCCGCCCGGGAAGGGCGACCCACCTTAAGTAAGATAAGAGCTTCTAGCGAATACACGCTTAAGTCGAAAGGGTAAGTCGTTGGGATTGGATTTATTCCCGGGCGAGGCCGTATTCTTCGATCTTCCTGTAGAGGGTAGTGAGGCCAATATCAAGGAGGCGGGCGGTCTCGGTTTTGTTGCCCCTGGTATGGTTTAAAACACGCTGGATATGTAATTTTTCCATGCTCGCCAGAGAAAATGCAGAAAGGGTATTGTTGGCAGAGGCGGACGGGCTGGACAATTGTTGAAATTCTACGGGCAGGTTACCGGTTGTTAATTCGGGACCATCGGCCAGGATAACGGCACGTTCAATAATGTTTTTCAGTTCACGAATGTTTCCCTTCCACTCATGGCGTTGTAGCTGTTCCAAAAATTCCGGGCTCATAGAATCAATGCGCTGGTTGGCTTTTTTGGCAAAGAGCTGTAGATAGTATTGGGCCAAAGCGGGGATATCTTTCTTTCTATCGCGCAATGCCGGTAAGGCTATCACAAACACATTGAGGCGGTAAAAAAGGTCTTCGCGGAACTTTCCCTCGGATACTTCCTGCTGGAGGTGGCGGTTGGTGGCGGCAATGATCCTTACATTGACACGGGTAGGCTTTGTATCACCAATCTTGATGAACTCACTTGTTTCCAATACACGTAATAGTTTGCTCTGGAGATCAATATGCATTTCACCAATCTCATCCAGGAAGAGGGTGCCGTTATTGGCTTCTTCAATCAGCCCTTTTTTGTCTCTAACGGCACTGGTAAAAGAACCTGCTCTGTAGCCAAACAATTCGCTTTCCAATAGTTCCTTACTAAAAGCGCTGCAGTTGAGGGCTATAAATGTTTTACCGGCGCGCTTGCTGCCGGCATGGATGGCCTGTGCAAAGACCTCTTTGCCGGTGCCGGTTTCGCCCAGCAGGAGTACGGTCGCTTCGGAAGGAGCTACTTTTTTTGCGAGGGCAATGGCTTCCTTGATGAGGGGAGAACTTCCCAGGATATTTTCGAAGTTGTATTTTTTCCCTACCTGTTGTTCCAGTTGTTCAATGCGTTTTTGGAGTTGAACCTTTTCTATGGCCCGCATGAGCAAAGGAATGATCTTATCGTTGTCATCGCCTTTGGTGATATAATCAAAGGCGCCATTCTTCATGGCCTGGATACCATCGGGGATATTGCCATAGGCGGTAAGGAGGATGATCTCAGTAGTAGGATGTTTGGCTTTGACGTCTTTTACAAAATCTACGCCGCTGCCGTCGGGCAGTTTTACATCGCACAGGACTACATCAATAGGTTCTTTGTCGAGCCACTTTGCGCCGGCTTTGAGATCGGGGGCTTCAAATATGGTAAATCCTTCGAGGGTGATGATACGTTTGAGTAAGCCACGCAATTTCTCTTCATCGTCAATAAGAAGTATGGTACCGGGCATAAATAGGCTTTGTGGGAGCAAAGCTAAAGAAAAGCTACGAGCTGTGATGAAGGAACAAAGGTGGGCCACCCTGCAGCGCTGCTATGCCACGCGGCAGGGTGACTCACCTTAAATCGGGAAGAGGTGAGCCGCCCTTAAAAGGCGACCCACCTTTTAGGCTGTTCTATTTTGCAATAATGAATTTTCGCATCTCTTCGGACTTCTCTGTTTCGAAACGGCAATAATATATACCATTGACCAATTGTTGCACAGGCAAGGGCACCACATGTGTTCCTGTATTATAAGAGCGGCCCGTAATGAGGTTGGTGATCAGTTTGCCTTCGACATTGTAGATGGCCACTTTCACGCGGGCATTACCCCTGAGGGTAAAGGTGAGGGATGCGGCAGCTACCGCCGGGTTGGGATAAATATTTACCGCAAATTCGGTGTTGGCCGGAGGTGGCTTGGGTTTATCATCGATTGGCAGGATATCAAAATGCTCTGACAGGAGAATGGGCGTGCTGGTTAAGGGAATGCTGCTGGAGTTGACAATGGAAGTGGCGCCGCTGGAACTCCAATCCCATGTTCTTCTTTCCAACTGGGGTGTTACATTAGCCGCCGCAGGAAATGAATAGGTGCCCGATGCGCTTTCATCACCATCGCGCGTGGTTTTGGCCCAAAGGAGGTAAATATATCTTCCCAGAGAATCCTTAAAAGCTGCTCCATCCAGTGTGGGAGGAATGTTCAAGGCGGTGGTACGTGCTGCATCATAGCGTGTATACAACAGCAGATTGGAAAGGCTTTTATAAGCATAGCCGGAATTCTTAAACCGGTGGTTGTAACCGGGACCGCCATTAACAGGTCCGTTATCGGTAAGGCATTCAAAAAGCCCCATCAACTCAAATCCATCTACAGCCTGTGCCAATGGTTTGCTATCGCCCAATACAAAGGGATAGGTTTGAAGGATGTCATTTTTCTGGCTAAGGACGAGTGATTTTATTATATAGTTTACCTGTGCCTGATCGGAGCCGATCATGGTGCCAAAGGCTTTGGAAGGGATATTGGTTTCGGTACAGATGTATAATTTCTTTGGCTTTTGAATACCATCATATCCATATATCTTCAATACGCTATCAAATTCATTTTTGAGGCCCACGAATTTCTGGGCGGCTTTATCGGAATGGCGCTCATACACAAAGCCATTGGCGGCATTGCTCCACTGCCCCAATGCATATTGGGGATAGGAATGAAAGGAAAGTACATCAAAATAAGCAGAGCCGGGTTTGGGGTAATCGGGTGTAACACTGCCATCAACAGGATTGTCGGTATAGCGGCATAATATATCGGCAAAGGCGATATAACCCAAGCCTCCCGGGGCTACATAGGCAGACGGATCAAGTGTTTTAATAATATCATAAGCAATGCGCAACCAGCGGATATAATGAAATACAGGCGCGCGCAAATTAGAGAGACTACAAGGGAAGGGATTGTTCTCCCACCAGTTGCCGGCTTGTCCACGCGGCTTCCATGCCTGTTGGGAGCCATCAAAGTCGGGTTCATTCACTACTTCCCAGAATTTGGTATAGGGCTTGTAGCGTGAAACAACTTCATATATATAGCGTGCACAGTAGTTGGTATCATTGTACGGTGTACCATTCAAACCGCCATCCCAAATGGGTGTATACATATTCCTGAACATGTAAGAATGCTGGTTGCAATCATTGGAAGTGCTGGGTGTGCCGTCTCTTTGGTACCAGGTACTGTCAATTTCTTTATCAGCCGGCGAGTTCAAGATCACGGTAAGATCGCGCACTCCCAGGGTACGGTAATAATTAAATTCAGCAATACGAACATTGTATGAATAGTAGTCTACAAACCATGCAGGGATGGGTGGCCTGAAGGTTTTACTATCCAGTCCTTTGATGTTCTTAGAACGATTACCAGCGGCAATATCGGCAAGGCTTTTATCATCCCAGGTCCAATACCAACCTCCGTTGGTACCGTATAAGAAATAACCATTGTAGGGTGGAACAGTGTTATCGGCAGTATAATTGACCTGGGCCAAAAGATGAGTCATATTGCATATACATGCAACTACACAAAGAATCAGGTTTCTCATAAGGACTTACTTGAAAAGTGAATTACATAGGTTATTCGCGGAGAATAGTCTACAATTACTCTGCCAAAATGTACCACGCTTTCAAAAACAAGCAGAATTCAATTATTATCAAATTCGCATGGGGCTTGGGTTTCATAAAACGCTGACCGGATACGGGTATGTCAGAAAGACGGTTATTGGCTGTTTATCAGAGATGTTTGAAACTTATCTAAGTTAGTTGTTGCAATGCGGCGCGTATAAATACTGCTTTAGGAAGGACAGTGATTATTTTCATTTCCTGCAAGAGGGAAGTTTCGTTATCAAGGAACTGAAGAACATCTGTTATTTTATTATGCTTAAACAATTCTTTGAAAATAAAATCGCCTGGCAGTTTGTTATTAGCAAGGATATTGAGGAGTGTAGCATCGTACCAATGAAAACGTTTTGCGAGGAAGGACTGTGACAGGGTGGGTTGCTGGTTTTGCAGCAAGGCAGTAACCAACTGGGTGGTTTGTTTTTGAATGAACTGAAAAGTGTATCCACTGGAAGCTTTTGTTTGGCCACCTGCTGTGCCCAGCCAGGTGATAGCACGATTGGCAGTGGGAAAGCGATAATTGGTCATAGGTATGGCACCGGTTTCTTCGTGGAGTATCTGATAGTTGGTGGTATTAAGAAATGTGTGGATGTATTGACGAAGAGGAATATCATATTCTTCGCTTTGCAACAATTGGGGGGAAAACAAGGTATACTCTACGAGGGCCTGGTGTTGGGTAAAAGGCATTACATATACAAAGGCGGTTCCGTGTTGTTGGCTGGTTCTGAAATCCATGAGGGTGGCTTCGGCAGGATCAAATACAGGATGTGGTGTTTCAATAATCCACCCTTTGAAATGTTGCAGTAAGTGATACTGGCGTTTTTTTAAGAGGGGTTTCCCAAACAGCAGGCTGCTAAAAATGTGTTCAGCTTCATATACGGCCTGTTCAGTTTCAAGAATGGCGCCCTGGTGGTGGTTTTGTATGTTTTTTATCAGTGCATATTCAATGGTCACATTCGGGTATTTGCTGATGATTCCGAAACAGTATTGATAAAAATCAATTGCCCTGATCATCTTATAAGTGTAGGGATTGATGTTGTAGGTAGCTGAATAATTGGGGTGGAAAAACCTCAACTGTTGCCAACTTTTATACACAATGGGATCGAAGAGGCCGGGTTCTTTTTCCCAATAGCACCAGGTGCGGTCGTTGGCCACCTTAGGAGCTTTATCAATAAGGAGGATCTTTTTATCGGTAAATTGGCCTGATTGGAGGAGGCGAACCAGGAAGCTCAATCCTGCACAGCCGGCGCCGGCGATGATATAGTGGAAACGGTTCACTTTTTATTTTCCAGGAGCTTTTTATCACGTCTTACTTTGTTCCAGTATTTTTTATGGACGTACAGCATACCAAATGATTCACCTTCGTGTTTATCAAGGTGCCTGTGGTGCATTTTGTGGGCCCAGCGGATGGCGCGGACGTAGGTATTGTTGGATCTGGAAAACCATTTGAAACGTTGGTGAATGATCACATCATGAACGAGGAAATAGGCAAATCCGTAGGCCATTACGCCAAAACCAATGGCTTGCAACCAATAGGCCTGGCGGAGGGAGCCGAATAAAATGCTCAGGAAACTGGGGATGGCGAAAATGACAAAGAAGGCATCATTCTTTTCAAAGAAACCGGGCTGTTTTTGGTGGTGGTCTTCGTGGAGGTACCATAGGAATCCATGCATCACAAATTTATGGGTGAGCCAGGTAACGCCTTCCATCAAAAAAAAGGTGGCCAACAAGATACCGGTATATAATAGCCAATGCATTTTTATTCATTTAAAGCTTTGGAGCAGCTCAGGCGGTTTTACGTACCCATGCTTCCACCCGGGAGAAAACGATACGAAACCAAACGGTATATTGTTGTGGAACTGCGGCCATGGATCTTTTTATTTCTTCGATACTCAGGAAGCAGAAATCATTGACCTCATCAGGCGAAGGCAGAACGGGGGCATCCCAATAGCCAACAAAGACATGGTCGAGTTCATATTCGGTGAGACCATTGTCGAATGCATGCCGGTAAGTGAAGTTGAACAATTCCTGTAGTCCGGTAGTGAAACCCATTTCTTCCTGTAATCTTCTTTCAGCGGCATCAACTGTTTGTTCGCCGGGTGAGGGGTGACCACAGCAGGCATTTGTCCACAGTCCCCCGCTATGGTATTTGGAAAATGCACGTTGCTGGAGCAGCATTTCACCGTTTGTATTAAAAATAAATACGCTGAAGGCGCGGTGCAAGACTGCTTTTCGGTGGGCTTCTATTTTTTCCATAGCACCCACTACCTCATCCTGTTCATTCACTAAAATTACCTGGTTCAATGTGGTCATGTAATTTACTTTTTTTACAGGCTGCTTAAGGCAATGAGGCATTAAGGCAGCAAGGCAACGAGGCAACGAGCGGACAAGCTCGGCTTACCAGGCCCGAAATCTATAATAAATTTAGTTGATTTTTTACACCTGCCCGCACGAGGATCAAGGCTTTCCAGTAATTGGGTATGCGGATCCGCTGCTGCATGATCTGGTCGGGGTGGGCTTTTTTTATTTTCCTGAATAAGGATAGGTAGTATTTATAAGCCACATAAACGCCAAAACGGGCTTTCCAGGGCAATTGGCGTATGCCTGCCTGGGCATGCTGCAAATCGTTTGCAATATCCTTTTCAATTTGCTGTTTCATGGACGGGGTAAAGTTACCAAAATCTGTTCCGGGAAAATACTGGCGATTAAGTATTGTGTAATCGGCTTTTAAATCACGCAGGAAGTTGATTTTTTGGAAAGCTGCTCCCAGGGAACGGGCATGAGGCTGGAGTTTGTTGTATACATGCTGGTCGCCCTCACAAAATACAGACAGGCACATGAGGCCCACCACTTCTGCGCTACCATAGATGTACTGTTCATAGGAGAGCTGGTCATGGGATTGTTGTACCAGGTCGGTTTGCATGCTTTGGAAGAAAACTTCAATGAGGTGGTGTTGGATTTTGTATTGGTTAACCGTAAGCTGGAAGCTGTGGAGGATGGGGTTTAAGCTAAAGGATTGCTGAATGGCCATAAAGGTGTCGGCTTTGAACCGGGCCAGAAGGGCTGGCTGATCCTGTTCATGAAAAGTATCAACGATCTCATCGGCTAAACGAACAAAGCCATAAATATTGCAAATGGGATTTCTCATATCGGCATGGAGGAGCCGTATGGCGGAATAAAAGGAAGTGCTATATTCCTGGGCAGTGATCTGACTACATCGCTGGCTAACCTTATGAAATAAACGCATCATAAACGCAGATTTCGCTGATTGAAACGCTGATTACACTGATTTTAACGGATCTCACGGATTGAATTGCTAATTAACAGCTTACACGGATCTGGATACATAGAATGAAAATACGGTGGATTTTGTTGAGTTTAATGGATATGAATAGAATCCTTTCATCCGTTTGGTTATTTTTTGTACCTAGGAAAAATGTTTCAACACTTCGTTGGCTACGACTTCCCCGCTGATAAGGGAGGGGGGTACGCCAGGCCCTGGTACGGTAAGCTGGCCTGTATAAAACAGGTTCCTCACTTTTTTACTTCGGCAGGAAGGCTTTAAGATAGCGGTTTGGCGTAGGGTATTGGCCAATCCATAAGCATTCCCTTTGAAGGAATTATACTCATTTACGAAATTAGTATTGGCAAAAGATTGCCGGAATACAATTGCTGGTTCGACGGATTGTCCAATATGTTGTTCAAAACGACGGAGAATCTGATCAAAATAGTGATTGCGCAATGTTTCATCATCGCCGGTAAGGCCTGCAGCTACAGGCACGAGGAAGAAAAGGTTTTCACCACCGGGAGGGGCTACTGAAGTATCGGTAACGGAGGAGGCACAAACATAAAATAAGGGATTGACGGGCCATTGCCTGGTGGTATAAATTTCGTTGGCATGTTGTTCGAAAGGGGTATCAAAGAACAGCATGTGGTGGCGGATATTGTGCAGGCGTTTATTAAGGCCTACATAGTATAAGAGGGAGGATGGCGCCAGCAAGCGGTTTTCCCAATACTGTTGTGAGTAAGAACGATAGTTGGGAGGGAGCAGGTTATTTTCAATAAAGTGATAATCTGCGCCACCTATTACTACATCGGCTTCCCAGTAATGGTTGCCGGCATGGACTGTTTGGGCAGTGGCGGCTTTTACTTCAATGTGGGTTACGTTTTGATTGAAATGGAATTGAACGCCCAGGCTGGTGGCCAGTTTATGCATGGCTTGTACAATGCTGTACATACCCCCCTGGGGGTACCAGGTGCCGCCTACAATGTCGGCATAGTTCATCAGGCTGTAGAGTGCCGGTGTATTTTCGGGAAGGGCGCCCAGGAAGAGGATGGGAAACTCGAGCAATTGGCGGATATGGGGATGTTTAAAGTATTTATGGATATGTTTTTTGATGGAGGTGAAAATGTCGAGACGGAAGATGCCTTTGATAACATCTGTGTCGAGAAATTCGGTGATGGACTGGCCTGGTTTGAATACCAGTTTTTGCATCCCTGTTTTGTATTTGAAAGCAGCTTCCTTGAGAAACCTGTCGAGCCTGCCGCCTGCGCCGGGTTCCCATTGATCGAGCATTTTTTTGAAGGCGTATAGATCTGCAGGGATATCGCTATAGTTGTTTTCGCGATAAATGCGGTAGGAGGGGTCGAGACGTTGCAGGGTGTAGTATTGTTGGGTATTTTTTCCAAAGGAAGAAAAATAGTGTTCAAACACATCGGGCATCCAGTACCAGCTGGGGCCCATATCGAAAGTAAAACCCTGTTGTTGTAATTGGCGAGCGCGACCGCCAGGGCCAGGATGTTTTTCCAGCACGGTGACCTCCCATCCTGCTTTGGCCATAAAGGAGGCTGCTGACATACCGGCGAATCCGCTTCCTATAACGATTGCTTTTTTTCCCACGCGGTTAATTTAAGCAAAAAGGGTGGGTCATCCTGCAATGGATGCCCACCCTTAGAACAATTTCTGGTTGCTGTTAGAACCGATGCATTTGCGTTTTCAGCAATTTACGCGCAAAGTGTATCCGGCTTTTAATGGTGCCGAGTGGTTCATCGAGCATTTCAGCAATTTCGTGGTACTTAAACCCGTCGAAGTACAACAGGAAGGGGTTCCTGAATATTTCGGGCAGGTTGTGTATAGCATGCTGAATGTCTTTTAACCTTAAGGTACTTTCCGCTTCATTGGCAGTTACTGCCTGGTTGTGATTAAGCAGGAAATCATTGGGGGTACTATCAAAGATAGTATTCTGCTTAGCCTTCCTGCGGTAATTATTGATAAAGATATTACGCATGATGGTATACAACCACGCTTTGATGTTGGTACCTACATTGTATTTATCCTTATTGGCTAAGGCCCTGAATAAAGTTTCCTGAAACAAATCTTTGGCAGCTTCTGTATCACGTGTAAGCGTAATAGCGAAGGGTTTTAAAAACTCTGCATTGTTCACCAGCATTTGGTTAAATTCTATCGTCGACATGGCTTCAATATTTACTTCTTAAAAATAAATCCACCCCAAATTTAAACATTTGTTTAATTCCGGACGGTATCATTGTTGATTAAGATATGTTAAATATCCTAACACGTAATAAATCAACTAGTTAGGTGATGCCCAATTTATCTCTACGGTACCCTTCAGGACGCCGAAACATACTCCAATACCTCGGTCAGGGACCTTTTGAGGTGCATTCCCGGGGGTATTTTTTTGAACCTTGTTTGTGCCATTTGCCCTGAAATAACGACGGGCATTTGAGGCATTTTATGGTGTACCTGGTGAAAGAATTTTTCGAAATTGAAATTACCTGCCATGGAAGTGAGGTGGGTATAGAGGTAATCGGGTTTCTTAAGATTGGTAATGAACTCCAGGTCACGTAGAGGCACATTTGCACCCAGGTATATGACCTGTACGCCGCGATTTTTTAATAAATAGTACATGTAGAGCAGGCCCAGTTCATGGTGTTCGCCTTCGGGCAGAAAGAGGATCACTGTTTTATCCAATACCATGTGAGAGGTAGTGCTCTCGATGCCCACAATGAGTTTTTGTCGGACCACGTTAGATACGAGGTGTTCCTGGGCGGGATTAATATGGTTGGTAAGCCAAAGTATGCCGATCTTATCCAGGAATGGGAAAATAAGGTAACTGATGGTGCGGTCAATACCCCGGGCTTTGATATAATCGTTCAGGATGTCCTCAAATTTATCAATATTCAGGTCGACCATACATTGGAGCATATCATTGACCAGGCGCTCCTGCTGGGCTTCGACGTGAGACAGGGAAACGATCTTTTGCCTCACCTCATCGGCATTCATTTTGTCAATATGGGAGATCTTGTATCCGTACTTATTGAGGAGGGCGATGTTCAGTATGGCTTTGAGCTCATCGTTGTTGTAGTACCGGATATTTGTCTGGGTGCGTCGTGGTTTCAGAAAGGAGTATCGCTGTTCCCAAATACGGATTGTGTGGGCCTTAATGCCAGACAGATTTTCTAAATCTTTGATGGTAAACGCATTCATAGTAATTCGGTAAAGTGTTTAAGCTTTGATACGCTAATCTTAAACTCGTAATCAAATATAATATAAATTAAGTCAAAAATGGCTATTAACCAACTGTTTACAAATACATATAATTGTGCTTGCCTGATGGGGGATCGAATGGCGGTGCAGCAAATGAACAATTGGAAATCAACACGATGTAGTGTTAAATGAATGTACGTTAATACTACCCCAGGTGGTTTTGTTGCATGCCTGAAAATATAAACTCGTACAACTTTAGGTACAAATGTGCTACTGGGAGAGCTGTGGGCTTAGAGCTACGAGCTGCGGGCGAATACAGTTTTGAGGGGCAAGGGATGGGGTTATTAGGGGTCAATTTTTAGCAGTTAGCCTGGTATCTTGGCAGGCGGTGCCTAAAGGCGCCGAAGGACCTTATGATGGGCCGGTTACCAAGCGGGCGCCCCCGATAGGGCACCGGGGAAACTTATCCGGTGGCGGGTTTAAAATAAAGCAAGGAAACGCCAGGGGAATTGGGATTCCTTGCTTTGGGGGTATGTTGGTGGTTAGGCAGGTTTATTACTGAACAGTTGTATCATTTCCTGGGACCGCCATTCGGAATCGGCAGTATCGAGCATATCGTGCAGCTCTCTCAATTCACGCTGACTGAGGAAAAGTTTCAGTCCATCGCAGGGGGTAGGAATGATGATGGATTTGATGCTGGGATCGGTAGCGCCATAATCATCTATGCGGCAATCTTTGATCCATTGCACAAAATCACAAAAATCGGGCGTATACAGGTTGATCAGCACATTCCCATAACCTACCTGGAAATTCTCACAATGGAGGCAGCGGATGACATAGCCTACTTTATCGTCATAAAACAAGGTCTGGTACTGGCACATATAATATGGATTTAATTGTAAGGATTATTGTAAGGTGTTGATAAACCGGGTCCATTCAGTTAGTTCGGGGGCTCCGGGTTTACGTTTGCCAAAAAACTGGACAATGAGTTCTCCTGTTGCATCGAATATTTCGAGGGAATGGACAGGACCATCGGAGGTGGGCTTTTTAACAGCCCAGGTTTCGGCAATATGGTCCAGGCGGAGATGTAGGTTGAAGGCCGGGTCCATGACATTGATCCAGCCGGGTATTTCAACGATCTTATTAACGGGACCGGTATGTATCTGGATATTTCCATGATTGGCTACAAATACCATGATCTCCATTCCTGTATTGGAAGCATGTTCCAGTAATAGTTTAACGCTTTCGTTGTTTACCTTCTTTGCAAATTCACCGGCCACCTGTACGGCATAGTGGCGGGAGATATTGTATTTGCGCAGGAGGGGAAAGAAGTCGTGGGTATCTTTCAGTTCGCTCCAGGCTTGGAGGAAAGCGGGCACGTCAGCTGTCTCGTTGGCATAGACCGGGGGTTCAGGCGCCGGCAATAGGTTTAAGCTGGTTGGTTGGAGTGCCTGCTGAAAATCGCGAACGATGTGATCAAAGGCTGTTTCATCGCTATTGGGCTGGAGGTATATTTTGATAATGGCCACGCCCTGGTGATCGAATAGCTGGATGGATCTTTTGAAGGCGGCCTCTTCATTATCAAATACAGCAAAGGCAAATGCCCAGCAATGAAACAACATGCGGAGGTCGATGTCCTTTCCTACTACTACCCCTACATGTTTGCTGTTGACGCTTACTTCTTCAAATATGCCTTTGCGTTCATGGACGCAGGATTCATTGCGGGTAAGAACCATTACATAGCCCAATTGGGGCAAACGCTTCCACAATCCGGCAAATTCTGTATTGAGGTGGATGACACTGCTACCGGCAAATGCAGCCAATATCTCTGCCTCAGAAGTTTCCAATTGTCGGGCTGCATCACGGATACGCACACGGGGATTCTCTTTATGAAATTGGATCCATTTATCTCTTAATGAAATATTGGTGGTCGTGCTCATGTGTTACTGGTTTATTGATCTTACTAAAACTGGTTTGGTTTTATGCGTAGCAGGAACAAGGATGGGAAAATCATAGTCCTCATATTCCAGCACATCTACATCAATATCATAGGCCTGGGCAATAAAGGCAGGCTGTAATACCTGGCGTACGGAGCCGGTAGTTACAAGCTTCCCTTGTTTCAGGAGGAGGATGGAATCGGCAAACTGGGCGGCCAGGTTGAGGTCGTGGAGGATGACCAATACGGTATAACCTTTATGGGCCAACTCTTTTGCTTTGGTCAAGCACAATTGCTGGTAAAGGCAATCCATACTGGCAGTTGGTTCATCCAGTAACAGGACCTTTTGATTATTGCCGGGATTAGTATCCCTTAGTTGTGCCAGTACCCGGGCCATTTGGACACGTTGTTGTTCACCTCCGGAAAGGGTTTGATAGGGACGTGTGGCAAAAGGAGCTACCTGCATTTCCTGCATGGACTGGTGTACAATGGTTTTATCAAAAGCAGTGGGCTTGCTGGAAAAATGGGGATAGCGGCCCATCATCACGATCTCTTCGCAGGCAAAGGGCAGGTTGGTGGCATATTGTTGCGATAAGACTGCCCGCTTATGGGCCAGTTGCTGAAAAGAGAGTTGATGCAGGTTGTGCTGACCCAACAGGACTGTTCCCTCAGTAGGCTTTTGTTCGCCCGACAATATTTTCAACAGGGTGGATTTGCCGGCGCCATTTTGGCCCAGTACAACACTCAGTTCACCGGGGCGGAGGGTAAAAGAAAGTTTGTGCAGGATATTTTTCTGCCCTACCTGATATGATATGTTTTGTACGGTGATCATGAAATGATGTGGCGCAACTGTTTTTTTTGTTTCAGGAGGAGGGCAATGAATACGGGTGTTCCCAGGATGGCGGTAACAATGCCGATGGGTAATTCGGCTGGGGCTATCAATGTTCTGCTTACTACATCTGCCACGGTGAGCAGGGTAGCGCCCAGCAAAGCGCAATTGGGCAATAGCGTACGGTGGTCGCTGCCTGCCACACTGCGCAGCATGTGGGGTACAATGAGGCCTACAAAACCAATGATGCCTGCTACGGCTACGGAAGCACCGACGGATAAGGTAACCAGTATAATAATGCCATTCTTCAATTTCTTTACGTTGATGCCCAGGTAGGCGGCTTCGTTTTCGCCGAGGGCATAGGCATTCAGGGACTTGCCCAATACGGGCAGGATGGCCAGGGGTAATAGGATAAAGGGCAATAAGGAAAATACTGTTGTCCAACTGGCGCCACCCAGGCTTCCCATGGTCCAGAAGGTAGCGGTACGCAGTTGCTCATCGTTGGCTACATAGGTAACAAGATCGGTCAGGGCGCGGCAAAGGGCGCCAATGGCAAGGCCCGCTAGTAATAAGGTGATGATGGATGATCTTCCGCCCACTTTTGACAATCGAAATACGAAAAAGGAAGTGAGGCAGGCGCCTACAAAGGTCATCGTATTGAGTAAATAATATCTTGGGATGAGTGCATCTATGTGGAGGAGTGGTTGGGCCGATAGTAAAACAATTACTGCCACGGCTGTCAGTGAAGCGCCCCAGGAAATGCCGATGAGGGCAGGGTCGGCCATGGGATTGCGAAACAATCCCTGCAAGGCGGCGCCAGCCACAGCGAGGCCTGCACCTATCAGGACGGCCATGACTACACGCGGCAACCTGATTTGCCAAAGTACATTGGCCATGCCTTCATCATAGGTTACAGGTAGGTTGATACCAACTTTGTGCAGGAGTATAGCCAATACCTGGCCGGGGGCAATGGACATGGCGCCAATACCGGAAGCTATAATCACTGCTGCCAGGAGAAGGATGATCAATGATATGGTGAGGAGCCTGGGGTTCATTGCAATTTCTTATGGAGTTCGGCAATGGCGGCCGGCAGTCGCAAACCGAAACCGCTGAGGAACTGGCCATCCATGGAAATGATATTTTTATTCTTGCCGGCGTTGGTAGCTGTTACGCCCTGCAGGGTGAGTAAGCCTTCGGGACCACCTACGCTTTGGAGGCCGCTGTCGAACATAAGTATGACATCGGGATTGGCGGCAACGAGTGATTCGGCGGATAAGGGTTTGAATTGGGAAAAGCCGGTGATGGCATTCTGGGCGCCTGCCAGCTGTATCATTTGATCGAGGGCGGTGCCCGTGCCGGATACTGTCATGGAGCCGGTGCCGCGGGCATAGATAAACAATACCTTTTTCTTTAGAGGTGTAATTTTCAGGGCAGCGAGTTGCTTATCGAAGGCGGCGCTTAATGCTGCGGCCTGGGCAGTAGTACCGGTGGCCTGGGCAATTTCGTTCAATAGCCGTCGGGTACCATCGGCACTGTAGGTTGGGCTTAACAGTTGCACTTTTATTTTGGCAGCGGAGAGTTGCTCTATTACTTCCTGCTTCATTTCATTCCGGATACCCAATACCAGTGTAGGCCGCAAGGCCAGGATGCCTTCGGCAGAGATGGTACGGTTGTGGCCAACTTTGGCTTTTTGTTGGAGGGAAGCGGGATAATTACTGGTTACATCCACACCTACAATTTGTGGTTCCAGCGATAAGGCGCATAGCATTTCGCTGATGGCCCCGCTCAGGGAGACGATGCGTTGTTGGGCGGAGGCCGTGGTTATTCCGGTAAGGAATACAATACACGAGAGGATAATATTTTTATTCATGGGGAGTTTTTTTCGGCAATCGACAGTCGGCAATCGGCAATGCGCTTGCTTCGTAAATTCGTTTGCTTTGTAGCTGGCAATCGGCAGTACGTTTGCTTCGATTGTTAGTCGTCAACCGTGAGTGGGGAATACGCACCACTCACGGTTTCCAACTGGCAATTATGCTTTCTTAACGAGTTTGTATTCAATTTTAGGGTAGCCTCTTACGCCGCCATCGGAAGCATGGAAAGAGATGAAGCGCAATTTGTACACATTGCCTGCTGCATCTTTAATGACATAGAAGCGATCGGTTTTTACACCAATAGGGGGCTGGGTATTGCGCCAGTTGCCACCAATTACGACTTTGTTTCCGCTAAAAGTAGTACCGGCGATATTGGCTTCGGCATAGGCATCAAAAGAAACGGTACTGGTGAGTACTTCTGCCGCCTGCACACCACCCAGGTAATTGATGTATACATAATCCGAATAGGGATAAGGAATGGTGGGGGATGCTTTGTAGGTAGTGACAGTCCATACAATGTCCCAATTGGCTTTGACTGGCTCCACATTTACGAGGGCATTGGTTTCCAGTGATACATATTTAAAGTTGTAGCTGGCATCCTTGGGAATATCGATGGTTTTGACGGTGGTCTCGGACAGTTTAGCATATTGGAGTTTGTAATTGGCACCGTTGCGGATAATGCGGATCTTGTACCAGTCGCGTGCAGCGGCTACCATTCCGTTGGAAGGTTTCAGGATGTATATTTTATTGTCGGCTTCGGTAGCAGACACGACTGGGATCACTGTTTTGGTAAGATCGCCTTCTACATCATCAATGATGCTGAAGGTACCTGCACCCTGTCCCAGGGCAAGGGCATCTGCAAAACCAGTGGTATCTGCCACGGTAACGAGCGCCAGGTCGGTTTTATTGAGGGCTTTGGCAGTAGCAGCGGTGGTATTGTTGATGATGACGCGAAAATCGGTACCAGTATAGAAGCCGAGGTCCCAGGCGGTACGTTTGGCGGAATCCTGTTTATCGGTACTCAAATCAAGGAAGACGGAATTGGCAGCATTGGCGCCACCTGCGCCACCGTTGAGGGTTTCGGTTTTACCATCGGAAGGAGGTGGTATGGTTATCTTATCATCTTTACTACAGGATGCCAAGACAATGGTTAAGGCTGTGGAAAGTAACAGATGAGAAGATTTCAATTTAGTAGACATTTAATATTGGTTTTAGAAGTATAAGTGTAATTAATGTTTTGACCATTGGAAGTTGATGCCTGCAAAAAAGGAAGTACCATAGCCGGTAAGTACGGGGCCACCGGTACTATGGGCGCTACCTGCAGTACCCGATTGGTTTTGGATACGCTTTACATCAAACAGGTTTTTAGCGCCGGCCTGTACGGAGATGTATTTCCAAACCTTTTGGGTAATGGTCAGGTCGGCCCAATGGTAGGACTCCAATTTGGACAGCACGATATCGCCACCGGCATTCAGTACATAGGAAGGCAGGGCGCCATTGAACTTATAGAATAATCCCAGTTGTGTGCCCCACCTGGGAATGCGATAGGTAATATTGTAATTGACCTCAGGCGCCCAGGCAAATTCAGTGCGATCACCTTTGCGTGAGGGATCGGCTGCATAGGCATTGTAATATCCGATATAAGAAAGTCCCAGTGTAGCCGTCAGGTTTTTCCATTGGGCTGTATTTTCCCAGGTACCTCCTACGGTCTTGTACCTGGTATTATTAAAGTAGGTGGTAACCTGGCGGGCAGCATCCAAAGCCATGTCGATGAAATCGTGGTAATCGTTGTAAAAGCCGGTTAATGCAGCGGTGATGTTCGCGCCTGCAGGCTTCGGTTGTTGCCAGGTGATGGAGGCAATGAAGCTATTGGAGTATTCCGCTTTCAGGTTGGGGTTGCCTTCAATGGAATGGCTGGCATCATGAAAGTTGAAATAGAGTTCACGCAGGATGGGTGCGCGGAAACCGCGTGCGTAGGACAAGCGCAGGTCGAAGCTTTTATTCAATATAAATTTGGTATTGATGGAAGGGATCAGGGGTGGTGCATCGTAGATGGAGTTGTTGCTGAAGCGCAATCCCGGCCTGATCAGGATACGGGCGGTGGGCTTCAGTTCGGCAGAAGCGAAAACGGAGAAGTCGGTAATGGAAGGGGTACCGTTGATCCGTTGTCCGCTGGTTTTATCGGTCTTTAATTCAACGCCGGGTTGAATGGCAACAGCGGGTGAAATACGCCATTGGGCGGTGGAGCGCACAAAAAAGGTATTGAACTTAGAGACATCCCAAAAGCCATCGCCCTGGGCTACTGTCTTGGTGGCTGCGCGGTAGTCGATGGTATAGGATTCGGTATTGCGTTTATAATCCTGGTAAGAGACAGCGGTATTGATATTGAGTTTTTCATTGAGTACCCAATCGGCCTGTGCCTGGTGGGTGAAGCGATTGGTAATATAATATTTATCGAGGCCGGAATAGGAGGTGGTGAACATTGGACCGGCGGCGAAGAGTTCTTCATTGAGGTAATCAAGACGGTACCAGGCATGGAGGTTTTTGAACCGGTAACCGATGGTACCACCTGTCATCCATTGTTTTTTGGGCTTCCAGGTTTTGGCGGGATAAGGAGCGGTATCATTCCAGCCACCAAAGTTATTTCGGGTACCCCAAGCTGATAATTGCCAGGCATTGTGCTGGTAGTTAATGCTGAGGTTTTCGTTGTGGATGCCTTCTTTGGCAAAGGGGCTGTAACGGTTGCCGGTAGCCTCTTCCTGTATACGTGCATTGATGCTGAAGTTATTGGTGTTTTTGGCTTTTTTGGTTATGATGTTGATCACACCAGCCAGGGCATCGGTGCCATAGATGACGCTCATGGGGCCATCCACTATTTCAATGCGTTCGATGGTATTGATATCAATTTGACCCAGGCTTTGTTTGGTAGCGTCTCTGTCGATGAGGGGAATACCATCCAGGAGGACCTTTACACGTTGACCACCCAGGCCCATGATCTTCGTATCGCTTTCACCCAGGGTATAATCGGTTTCGATGCGAATGCCGAGCTCATTATTCAGCACGCCTGCAATATCGGTAGCACCACGCATAGCTATGCGCTCGCGGTTGATGGTGCGGACCCTGTACACTGAATTTTTTACAGACTGAGGGGCATATTGACCAGTAACCACCACATCCTGCAAAGGTTTCCAGGAGATGGTATCGGGCCGGTTTTGTTGGGCCGATGTGTTGATGCATAGGCATAGCATCACACACACCAATATAGGGGTGTTGCCGTAATTGCTTACAGTCATAATAGAATGTTTATTCCTTGCGAACGGCAAGGAGGCATGGCTGTTGGTAAAGGAAGTATAGCAAATGTAGAGCGGCGCTACGAGGGATGTTTACTCAAACAGGAAAATGGAGTTGCGCGATGGGGAAAACGTGGGGGGGGATACAGCCCACTTTTAATAAAGTCCTTTGATCAGGCAGCCTTTCTATCGCTGTGTACTAATAAACCCTTGAGACTTTACGGAAGGCGCCTTCGGCAAAGCCTGGAGAGTCGGCAGTTGAGTGCAGGTAGACCACCCGATCAAAGAACTTTGTGAAGCGGTTGTCCGCGGTACAACCTATCTACATCCATCGTTGCTTTGGGTGGGAGGCGCCAGCTTCCCTGCCACTTTGTGCAAAAATGGGCTGTTTTTGTGTTTGTCGCTATTAGCATACTCTATCTATACTGAAGGTATACTGAAGCTATACTGTAGCCATACTGAAGGGGTAGTTGATTTTACTATTTTCCGTACGCTACCTGACAAACATACGATGACAAAGTAGTCCTTTCCAAATGCCAACTGACAGTTATCGCAATCTTTGTAGGTTTCTATTGATAATGGTTGTGTTTTTCAATCAATATCACTAAGAACCAACGAAGATTGCGATATCGCTCAATCCGGATTTGGAAATGGGTATCTGAAAGTTGTACGTTTGAATTGCTGATCGACTGTGTGGACGGGGCCCCTAAGCACGGTTGATGTATGATGAGTGTTGTGCAACACTGAATACAAGCTACGAGCTTCGAGCTTCGCACTGCGAGCTTTACGCAATTAGCTGTTAGCAGTCAGGTTTTAGGTTTCAGCTATTAGCCTTGGCTTTTAGCGACCAGGTTTTGGCTATGAGCGGTTGGGTTTTAGCAGTTAGCCTGAAGGTTTCGTTATCAGCAATTTGTTGATAGCTACCGGCTGAGGGCTATTGCCACTGGTTTTCGTTTCTCTGGCTGTGATCTATGAAAAGCTTCGGTGAGCCAGCCACCAGGCGATGGACAAAGGTCCGGATGCAGCGGGAAATGGAAAAAAGGTTTTGGCCGGGACAAGGGCCTTGGCTTTAACTGTTGGTATCTAACGGTGAGGTAGTCTGTTTTTCAGCATTTTGATGTAAGGTAAATATATACAGCAATGCATGCAATCACCTGTATTGACCTGGTGTTTCTATGAAGTGGCCTCGTTCGTAAGAGCGGGGCCATTTTTTATAAAATCTCCAAGGGCAAAATAAAGCCTGAACACATCACTGAATTAACGATCCAGGCACAAGTACCCTCTAGCACACGGCCTACCCTACGTCCTTGCGCCAGATGTTAATAAAGAATAGCTGCGAGCGAAGGCAGGTATTGACGATTACTAATTGAAATTAATGGAGCAGTAATTCACAAGGTTTGAGGCCGGTGTGTTTTTTGAAGGCGGTAGAGAAATGGGAGATGGAGGAATAACCCAACATCATGGAGACTTCTGTTACGCTGAGTCCTTTTTCATACAGGAGGTATCGGGCATGTTCCATGCGCTGGCTTTGATAAAAATCAAATACGGTGGTGCCGAATAATTCCTTGAAGCCTTTCTTGAGGTAGCATTCATTGATGGCAACTTTACGGCTCAGTTCTTTAATGGTGATGGGCTCACCGATATGCTGGAGTAATATTTCCCTGGCGCGGACGATCTTTTCGCGGTCGGCATCATTGGCCAGGAATTTACACTGGAAGGTTTCAATGGCTTTTTCGCCTTTGTCATCACCCAGCATACACTCCAGGCTATACAGGAGGAGCATTTGTACCTGGGCGTTGATATAGATATTTTCCAGTGAGCCGGTGAAGGAATGGTTGAGGAGGGCTTCCAATACCATCCGGGTACGGCCGCAGAGGGGCAATATTTTAGAGAAAGAAGAAGGATGATTGAACTGCAGGATATTGTCGTTGATGTTGACCTCTTCTTCCTGGCGCCTGGGCTTGAGGAACTGTGACAGGTGCACGGGTGCAAACCTGAAACTAAGGACATCAATGGAATCAACCCTGTCATTGCAATTGCGGGAGGCACCGAGTCTGCACTGATCGCATTCGGTTTCTTTTTCGTGGCAATAGACATTACCCGATACGCAGAACCGGAGTTCTACATAATTTTTAGTGGGTTCATTCTTCTTATAATGGTAGACCATCATGCCGGCATCGTCTACAGCCCACTGGGAATGTTTGCGGTAACGGCTTATTACATACTGTATGGAACCGGGAATTTGTTGTTCCTTTTCATACAGGAGGGCCAACTGGCCCTGCATCATGGGTTGCTTGTAAGCAAAAGATAATATGTCAGGCGGTTGTAGCATGATGGTGTGCAAAATTACAGTTACAACGTTAAAGTTCCTAAAAGGTTTAGGGCTGTTATGGTCATATTAATGTCATAGTGTATTGGGAGACAAAGAGTCATGTGGATGACAGAATAGCTGCGAGCGTCGAGCTGCGAGCGAATACAGCTTTTGAGAGGGGGTTGAAACTCAACAAAGCCTAAAAGGTAAGCAAGAAGGTAGGATTACTAGCGACGAACTAAAGCTCGTGGCTCGTAGCTCAAGGCTCGTAGCTGGGTTTTAGTCAAAGCTTTGGTTGCTGGAGGCGGCCATTTTCAGGAGGCGATCGTATTGTTCGGGGGTCAGGTCGTTGTAGAAAAAGTAAACGGGGTCGAGGTGGCGGCCATTTTTGTGTACTTCGTAATGGCAATGGGGACCAGTGGATTTACCGGTACTGCCTACCCACCCTATGATCTCGCCTCTTTTTACGCGCTGACCGGCTTTTACCTTGATGCGGAACATGTGGCCATAAAGGGTTTCATAGCCATATCCATGGTTGATAACCACGTGGTTACCATAGCCTGTACCGGTATTGGCGGCTGTGCGGATCACGCCATTGGCAGTGGCATAAATGGGGGTACCCTGGGGGGCTGCAAAGTCGAGGCCATTGTGGAGCTTCACGGTTTTGTACACCGGGTCGATGCGGTAGCCGAAACCGGAGGCTACGCGCTTGAGGTCGGAGTTGCTAACTGGCTGAATAGCAGGTGTTGAGGCCAGCAGTTCTTCCTTATTCTTAATAAATTCGGCGATTTCATTGTAGGACCTTTCCTGGGCATTGATGCGGTTGGAGAGGTTGTTAATGGTTTCGACGATGGAGTTCTCCAGCTGGAAGTTGGCCATCCGCATCACCAATTGGGTCTCTTTCTGTTGGGCAATTTCTTTGGCGCGTACGCTATCGGGGATGGGATCGGCTTCAAAGATGGTGCGGTATACTTCGTTGTCTCGCTTTTCCAGTTCGGTGATCTGCTGTTGAATCTTTTTGGTGCGTTCTTCCAGTACCTCAAATTGCTGTTGCAATTCCTGGTTATCGGCAATCAATCTTTTTTCGGTGGCAGACGGGAAATAGCGGTAGGCAATGGATACAATGATGATGGCAGTAACGATGGCGGCTGATATAAAACCCAATACCCGCAGGAGTTTTACCCGCAATGGTGTCTCCAGCTTTTCGTAGCGGAGGGTGTTGGTGTTATAATAATATTTGATCTTTTTCATGGAGCCTGCCCAGGGTGAAAGGGTTTGTTTCCATCCATTAAAACAGTCTTAATTCAATTACCTTTGCACCACGTTAATCAGCGCTAAGGCTACAAACCTACACGAAAATGTTGATTTTTTGCCGTTTACGTAGTGGAAGCTTTAACGCTTCGAGTTCGGGGTTTAGTGTTTGGGGTATTGATTGATTAAAAAGGTATCTAGCGATTCACGACTTAACAAAGATTGTTCCGAATATATGAATACGATGACGAGTGCCGAAATCAGGCAGCATTTCCTGGATTTTTTCCGTTCCAAAGGGCATACAATTGTACCTTCTGCGCCCATAGTAGTAAAAAATGACCCTACGCTGTTGTTTACGAATGCGGGGATGAACCAATTCAAGGATTATTTTCTGGGTAATAAAAAAGCGCCGCACAACCGGGTGGCGGACACGCAAAAGTGTTTGCGGGTAAGTGGTAAGCACAATGACCTGGAAGAGGTAGGTGTTGATACGTACCACCATACGATGTTTGAAATGCTGGGCAACTGGAGTTTTGGCGATCCGGCCAATGCTGCTGCCGGGTATTTCAAAAAGGAGGCGATTGCCTGGAGCTGGGAATTGCTGACGGAAGTATTTAAGTTGCCCAAAGACAGGCTGTATGTGACGGTATTTGAGGGAGATAGCAAGGAGCAGTTGCCCAAGGATGAAGAGGCGATCAATGAATGGAAGCAATGGATTGATGAGAGCCGGATCCTGCTGGGTAATAAGAAGGATAATTTCTGGGAGATGGGCGATACGGGTCCATGCGGTCCCTGTACGGAAATCCATGTGGATTGCCGGACGGATGAGGAGCGGAAACAACAGGACGGAAAGGAACTGGTGAATAATGACCATCCGCAGGTGATCGAGATTTGGAATAATGTGTTTATTCAGTTTAACCGGCTGAAGGATGGTAAACTGGAAGCATTGCCCGCTAAGCATGTGGATACGGGGATGGGATTTGAGCGACTGGTGCGGGTACTGCATGGGAAGCAAAGTAATTACGATACAGATATTTTCAGTGGTACTATCGCAGCCACTGGAAAGCTGGTTCATAAAACATACGATGCCACGGATAGCAAGGAAGCGATTGCCTTTAGGGTGATTGCTGATCATATCCGGGCGATTAGTTTTACGATAGCGGATGGGCAGTTGCCTTCAAATACGGGAGCGGGGTATGTGATCCGCCGGATCTTGCGCCGGGCGGTACGTTATTATTATAGTTACCTGGATTATAAGCAGCCTTTGTTGTTCCAACTGGTGCCGGTGCTGGCAGAACAGTTCACAGGGGTATTTCCGGAACTGGTACAGCAGGTTGATTTTGTGAGTAAGGTAGTGAAGGAAGAAGAAGAAGCATTTCTGCGCACACTGGAAAAAGGACTCAAGAAGATAGATGAACTGATAGGGCAGGCACAAAACAAAACGATCAATGGGTCGGCTGCCTTTGAATTGTATGATACGTATGGATTCCCGGTTGACCTTACGCGGTTAATAGCCAGTGAGCAGCAGCTTTCGGTAGATGAAGCAGGTTTTGAAAAAGAAATGCAGCAGCAAAAAGAAAGGAGCCGGGCAGCCACTACTTTGGATACGGAAGACTGGGTAAATATCTATGAAAGCAAGGGACAGCAATTTGTGGGGTATGACCTGCTGAAAGTGCAGACGAAGGTGGTGAAATACCGGAAGATCAAGGCCAAAGGGAAAGAATCGTTCCAACTGGTGCTGGAGAGCACGCCTTTTTATGCGGAGAGTGGCGGACAGGTAGGTGATACGGGGCAGTTGTATTTTGATGGAGAGATTGTAGGGATAACGGATACGAAGAAAGAAAACGACCTGATCGTTCATTTTACAGATAAGCTGCCGATCAATATTACAGCAAGGGTAGATGCTACGGTAGATGCAGAACGCCGCCGTAAGATCATGGTGCACCATTCGGCCACGCACCTGTTGCATGCAGCACTGCGCAAGGTATTGGGCACGCATGTGGCACAAAAGGGATCGCTGGTGAATGATGAATACCTGCGTTTTGACGTTTCGCATTTTGCCAAAATAACGGAAGAAGAACTGAGCCAGGTTGAAGGACTGGTGAATGAGAAAATACGGGAAAACATCCCGGTGGTGATCAAGGAAATGAGCAAAGAGGAAGCAATGCAATCGGGAGCGATGGCTTTGTTTGGAGAAAAATATGGTGATGTAGTGCGGGTAGTGACGATTGATCCCAACTATTCGGTAGAACTGTGTGGAGGCACGCATGTGGGCGCTACTGGAGAATTGGGCATCCTGAAGATCAAGCTGGAAACAGCGGTAGCAGCCGGTGTACGCCGGATTGAAGCGGTATGTGGCAGGGCTGCGGAAGTGTTCATCAATGAGCAGTTTGGACTGCTGCGGGGTGTACGGGAAGGGCTGAAAAATCCAAAGGATATTATTAAAGGAGTGGAAGGTTTGTTGGCCGAGAACAATGAGTTGAAGAAGAAGCTGGATCACCTGGAGAACAGGATGCTGGCGGGTGTGCGTAATGAATTGCTGACGAAAGATGAGATCATCAATGGGGTGACCTTTATTGGTGAGATCATTGAAGTAGGCAATGCAGATGCTTTGAAGAAAATATGTTTTGACCTAAAAAATAACCTGCACGACTATGTAGTAGTATTGGGCGCCAATATTGGCGGCAAACCATTTGTGGCGATTGGTATTGCCGATACGGTAGTAGCAGCGCGCAACCTGGATGCCGGCAAGATGATCAAGGAGCTGGTGGCTCCGCTGATCAAGGGCGGCGGCGGCGGTCAAAAGAACCTGGCTACTGCGGGCGGACAGGATGCAGGCGGGTTGAAAGCGGTGATTGAAAAGGTAAAGGGGCTGCTGTAGGAAAACAGCTGTGAGCCTTGAGCTACGAGCTGCGAGGGAAACAGCTTCGAGCCGCGAGCTTTTGAGGGCTGGACTGCATGATATTAAAGTTTCACAAGATAATTTAAGATAGGGTGGGTTGTCGATAAGATGGCCCACCCTATTGATTTTCAGGGCTATCCATTCAGTGTTTGAAAGCCAGGTAAGCAAGAAACCGGCAGGTGCGCTAACCTGTTTTTCCTAAGGATCTGTTAAAGCGGCTAACCCACTTCCGAAATTTTTCGTATTTCAATTATTTCCCTATATTTGAAGTACGAAGGTCAACGTAGTTAATATACCTAAACAAGTAAAATCATGCGCACCTATTTCACCTCCCTCGCCGGCCTGGCAGCCTTGCTGTTAGTGCTGAACCAACCGGTAGTCGCACAAGACGATAAGAGCGGCGATAAAAGCAAAAACAAGATCAAGCAATATGATGAGATCATCATCCGCAAAAAGAGTGATAAAGATGGCAAGGTAGTAGTAGAAATCAAGGATGGTGAAGTAACTATCAACGGAAAACCGCTGAGTGATTTTGAAGATGATAACGTGTCGGTACGTAAAGGTCGCTCCGGTTCTGGGGCAGGCAGCTATTCTCCTTTCCGGAGTAATGGGGGTACTTATAGCTTTAACGGTGACAACCTGAATTTTGACAATATCCTCAAGGAAAACAATAGGGCTTTTCTGGGTGTATCTACGGACGATAGTAAGGAAGGCGCGAAGATTGAGGAAGTGACGAAGGGAAGTCCGGCAGAAAAGGCAGGTCTCAAGAAAGGAGATGTGATCACGAAAATTGGGGAAGAGGGCGTATACAGCCAAGACGATGTATCCAAGGCTGTACGGAAACATAAAGCGGCTGATAAAGTAGTGATCACTTACAAAAGGGATGGTAAGGAGCTGAAAGCCACTGCTACGCTAGCTTCCCGGTCAGAAATTGGTGCATTGGCCTTTGGTGGACCTGATGGTATGGTAGCTCCCAATATAGAAATGCCCAATTTCAACTTTAACTGGGACCGTGAAGGCAGTGGACCACGGGTATTGATGAATGGCCGGCCACGCCTGGGTATCAAAGCACAGGATACAGAGGAAGGAAAGGGTGTGAAAGTATTGGATGTGGATGATGAATCGGCGGCGGATAAAGCAGGCATCAAAGAAGATGATATCATTACAGAATTTAACGGTAAAGTGGTCAACAGCGCCGATGAGCTGGCAGAAGCTGCCCGGGAAGCACGGGAAAAGACTTCTGTAACGGTGAAACTGACGCGTGATGGAAAAACCCAGACGGTGGAGATCAAAACGCCTAAAAAGCTGAAGACGGCCAATCTGTAAACATTCTGCATGACAGCACTATAGAAAGCCTTCCGGGAAACCGGGGGCTTTTTTATTGTGGCCAGGCGGGATCATTGGGGTGGGAATTAACTGATTATGAATGGATGGGAAATCCGCCTTTTATGAGGTATTTTTGTGGGCTTAGGAGACGTTAAAAGACTATGGCTGAACTGAAAGACACAACATACGAAATAGTAGTAGGGCTGGAGGTGCATGCTCAATTGCTTACGGAAAGTAAGTTATTCTGTGGGGACAGTGCTTCCTTTGGGGGTGCGCCCAATACGCATATCAGTGCTATTACGCTGGCGCATCCGGGCACACTGCCCAGGTTGAATAAGAAAGCGGTGGAATATGCTATCCGCCTGGGGCTGGCCTGTCACAGTGAGATCAGCCGCCATAATTATTTTGCCCGCAAGAACTATTTCTACCCCGACCTGCCGAAGGGATATCAGTTATCGCAACACACTACGCCGGTTTGTATTGGAGGACGTGTAACTATCCGTACGGGTGAAGGAGAAAAAGCGATCAGCCTGAACCGGATCCATATGGAAGAGGATGCAGGAAAGAGTATCCATGACGCTGATCCGGACAATACGTGTGTAGATTATAACCGGGCGGGGGTACCGCTAGTTGAAATTGTAACAGAACCAGATATCCGGAGTGGGGATGAGGCTTATGCCTACCTGACGGAGCTGAGGAAGCTGCTGCGCTACCTGGCTATTTGTGATGGGAATATGGAAGAAGGGAGTATGCGCTGTGATGCGAATGTGTCGGTACGGAAGAAGGGGGATACGAAGCTGGGGACGAAGGTTGAGGTGAAGAACCTGAACTCGATCCGCAATGTGAAGAAGGCGATCGAGTTTGAAGCGCAAAGGCTGATCGACCTGCTGGAAAAAGGAGAACCGATCATTCAGCAAACGAGGAGTTTTGACGCAGGCAATGGAACTACGTTTGCGTTGCGTACAAAAGAGGATGCGAATGATTACCGCTATTTTGCTGACCCTGATCTTACGCCATTCCGGGTAACGGAGGAAATGCTGACAGCCATCCGCCAGGATATTCCTGCGCTGCCGGAAGAAAGGATCGCCCGGTATACGACTGAATTGGGATTACCGGATTATGATGCGCGGGTGATTTGTGATGAAAAGGAAACGGCTGATTATTTTGAAGGGGTGATTGAACATACGGGCAACTATAAAGGGGCTGCCAACTGGATGCTGGGGCCTGTTAAATCATGGCTCAATGACAACAATGAGGTGATTGGCAATTTCCCCCTCCCCGCTCCTATGCTGGCCGCTTTGATAGGACTGGTAGATAGCAATCAACTCAATTTCTCAATAGCTTCTACGCGGGTATTACCGGCTTTATTAAAAGCACCGGGCAAGGCGCCGCTGGAAGTAGCCAAAGAATTGAACCTGCTGCAGGATTCGGATGAAGGGAATGTAGCGGCCTGGATAGAAGAGGTGCTGAACAAGATGCCGGATAAAGTGGCGGAGTACCAGAAAGGCAAAAAAGGACTGATGGGACTTTTTGTGGGGGAAGTGAAAAAGATATCGAAGGGAAAAGCAGACCCCAAACTGACGAACGATATTCTATTAAAAAAATTACAATCGTAACCTATTTATGAAATACCCTTTGTGTTGGCTCGTATTGGCAGTGATGCTGGTGTTTACGGCCTGTTCGGAAAACGATAAGAATGTACTGGAAGTAAAAGGTTCACTGGAGCATGTGGAACAAATAGCCGCCAACTACCCCGGCGTGGTGGATAATGGAAAGGTAAAATTATCGCTCTATGAAATTCCATTTGGTGGTGACGCGCAACCTGTGTTGTTGGATACGATCACGATTCCGGTTACGCAGAAATCATTTCGCCTGAAAGGGCCCGCTCTTATCAATGGGGGGCTTTACAATATTGCCATTGGTGATGGTCCGGTGTTGCCGTTGATCAATGACAGTAAATCGATCAGTGTTGATATTGATTTTTCGAATAAGGCGCGGTTTTATGCAGTAAAAGGCTCACCTGCCAGTGAGCAATTGAAAGATTTTATTTTCACGTATAGTGACCAACGGGGTACAGTGGAAAAGCAGATGCAGGCGCTGGACAGTCTGAAACAATTTCAGGCCGGCGACAGTATGATACTGGCTGCTACGAATAAAAAGAACCAGGCGCTGAATGAGTTGAATAGTTATCTGAAAACTTTTCTGGGTAGCGCCAATCAATCTACTGTGGCCTCCTTTGCGTTGGGACGGGCAGCACAGACCTTACCGATCACTGACTTTGAAGCATCGCTGAATCAATTGACGCAGAAGTTTCCGCAGGACAGTAACCTGACGGACCTGAAGAAGAAGTATGAATCGTTCAGGGCTCAGCAGGAAGCCCGTTCGAGTGCCGGTTCCTGGGTGGGCAAGCCCTTGCCGGAATTGGTATTGCCTGATGCCAATGGCAAAAACATTGCCTTGTCTTCCTTCAAAGGAAAGTATGTGTTGGTTGATTTTTGGGCCAGCTGGTGTGGTCCTTGCAGGGAAGAAAATCCCAATGTAGTGTATGCGTATCAGCAATTCAAAAACAAGAACTTCACCATCGTTGGTGTATCGCTCGATAAAAGTAAGGACAAGTGGTTGGAAGCGATCAGGAAGGATCAGTTGGATTGGACGCATGTAAGTGACCTGGCTTATTGGGACAGCAAGGCGGTACATACTTTTGGATTTCAAGGAATCCCCTTTAATGTGCTGGTAGATCCCCAGGGAATGGTGATTGCGCAGGGACTGCGTGGCGAGGCGTTGGAGAGTAAGTTGAGGGAGGTGTTGCAGTAGTCTTACCTGGATTAGTAGGATTGAAAGGATTATTAGGAAAAGGTGCTGGAGTTGATAAGGTGATAGGTTAAAAAGGTGACAGGTTGAAAAGTTAATAAGTAATAGTTCAATAGAAACGACTCACTGGAAGGTGGGTCGTTTTTTTGTGCCTGTACCTGAAGTACTTGGGGGAATAGGAATGGGGAGGTCAGGGGGGAGCGCGGATGGAGCCTGGGTAATGTGTCCCTAAAAGCAATCTAAAGGGAAAGTCTCTATAAGCTCTCTGAAAGGTCTCTAAAAAGTCTCTGTAAGATCTACTCTGTTTTTTATTTCGACCATAGGCATAAGGTGGGGTTGGCGCCACTGAAATCCATATTTTAATCCAATATACTTATGATATGGCAAGGAATATTTCTACTGTTTTTAAGTTCAAAGGAACACTGGGTAATGTGACTTATGTGGACAGTCCAACTTATGGGCCGCATACACGGATGGAACGGGGGACTTACACGCCTATTACGCTTAACAAAACCATAAAGTTGTGCAAGGAGAAACTAATGACTTGTAATAAGCAAGCCAAAGGGATCTTTGACGCTTTAAAAGATGAGCAGCGGGATGGCAGTTTGTGGTGGCGATTGTTGTCTGTTTTTTTTAAGCAGGCTAAAGCAGGTTTAAAACCCCAGGTGGGTAGATTGGAATGTGATGCAAAACCTCCCCTGAACGCTTTACTGGGGGTGCGTTACCAGGTAGTTGTTGAACGCGGGGCCAAGACCCTGGACATTACGCTTATGCTTGATCAAACGCCTAAGAAAAATGATGTGAAGAACATGACACATTACCGGTTGCAGGTGGTGGTATTGTACCCTTCTTTTTCCAAGGGTCGCGTACGAAAGGAGATTGCTGCCGGTCCGATGACGCTATTTTCTGCTGATCCAGCACCAGTAAAACTGGAAGTACCCGCTCCTTCTGCGAGTGCTCCGTACATAGTGTTATTAGGGATTACAGGAGGTACGTATGTAAAAAGGCATTATGAGGTGGCCAGTTACCGGGGGCTGAAGGTGGTGAAGACGAGTTGAGGCGCAGATTAGCGGATTGGATCGCAGGTTACGTGGATTGGAGGAGGATGTGCAGTGCGTCAAGCGCAATCCGATAGCGGTGTAGATTGAACTTCTAAGGGTGGATATTGAGAAGGTAAGTGCTCAACGCTTTGGAGCAAAATATGGAACATAAAAAAAGCCCCGGGGGTTCCGGGGCCTTACTATTGCAACGAAGTAGATTAATTATAACCGGGATTCTGTTGTCCTGCAAGTTGAGGATTGGCATCCATTTCGCGTTGAGGAATTGGCAGAATAGTTCTGTTTTCAGGAGAATTCACAATGAATGTGATGGTTCCTCTTCTTGTTTTGGTAAAGGTCTGTTTGGTTCTGGTCAAATCGAATAGACGATGCCCTTCGAAAGCAAACTCCTTTCTTCTTTCAACAAGTATTGCCGTCAACAGGGCTGGACCAGTGACTGCAGCTGTTAATTGGGAAGCAGGATCAGTATCGCTACGGCCAATTATGGTATTCATATCAGCTCTTGCGAGGTCTTCCTGGTTGGAATTGGCATAAGCCTCAGCCCTATTCAAATAGATCTCTGCCAGCCTTAATACTTTGAGATTTTCATCAAAGTTCAAATTAGCGTATTTGTTTACGATATTGGCAGGGTTCTCGCCACCTGTACCTGTACGTCTGCTTCTTGTAACAAAATCTCTGCGAATATCTGTACTCTTATAGATCTTGTACATAGTATCTGTAGCAATGGCATCTCCATAACCACCCTGGCTATAGAAATATCCCAATGCATCATTACCCAGATTATCCGTGAGGGTATTCGCCACTTCAAAAATGGATTCTACATTGTTTTGTTTCTTCAAATCTGCTACAAAATTTACTCTCGTTAGCAAAGTATATTTTTTCTTGTCGAGCAGTTTTGTAGTAAGGTCAATTACTTTGGCATAATCCTGTTTGTATAAATACACGCGAGACAACAAGGCTTGTGCCCCGAAATAATTAAACCTTGTTCTGGATGAAGCGGCGGTAACAGTTGTATCTGCTGACATTTTGCTCATTGCACTATCCAGGTCTTTAATGATCTGATCGTAGGTTTGTTTAACAGTACTACGAGGTGCAGCTACAGCTCCGGACTTTTCAGTAGCTGTTTGCAATGTCAATATTACTCCTAAATGGGAGGCATCTGCGGAATAGTTATATGGTTGGCTGAAAAACCTAACCAGGTTAAAATATCCCAATGAACGCAAGGCATAAGCCTGTCCCAGTAGTCTTCTTTTTTCTGCTGTATCTACAGCGGGGACGGCTAATGCTTCTCCTTTTTGAAGAACCAGGTTGGCGTTTGCAACTACTGCATAGAGGTTATTCCAAAGGCTGGAAACCATACCATCATTGGAAGCCACTGTATACTGATCCTGAGGCAGGTAACGATTGGCATTCAATACACTGATCTGGGCGTTATCAGCCATCAGATCTGGAAATAATGTAGCGGAACGGCCATAAGAGTTGGCACTTTGCAGCAATGAGTAAATACCGTTAACAGCAGCTCTCATACTGGACACATCAACAATGGATTGAGCTACATCAGTATTTTGTTGTGGATCAATTTCCAGGAAACTTTTTTTACATGCAGTACCGGAAATCAATACTGCTGCAAGTATGTATAAGGAATATTTTATTCGTTTCATTTTTATCACTTAAGAATTTAGAAAGAAATATCAATACCACCAACCAGTGTTTTGAATACAGGAGGACGTTGATCGAGGTCGCCTGTTACTGGCACTTCGGGGTCATAAGATAAACGTTTATCCTTTACCCAGGTAAACAGGTTATTGGCCCTTACGTAAAACCTTGCATTGCTAATCTTTAATCTGCCTGTAACAGACTTAGGCAAATTATAGGATAACGTAATATCCCTGAGACGAATGTAATCGCCATCATACACAAAGCGGGAAGAGTTCTGGCTAGAGCTACCTGTTTGGGTACCGAGGTAGGTTACTTTGGGGACATTGGTTACATCACCTGCAGCTCTCCACCTATTCTCATAGGTATAACGATTGATCTTTCCTGTAGCGCTGAAGCCTGATGCTCCATCAGAATTTACAAAAGATCCCCATCCGTCATACACTTTATTACCAAAATTGTAGAAGAGCTGGAAACTGAGGGTAAATCCTTTCATGGAGAAAGTATTGGTAAGGCCTCCGAAGAAATCAGGTAATGCAGAACCCTGGTTCAAACGGATTCCATTACTATATACATTGGTAGTATTCTTCTTGGCGCTATCGGTATACCAAAGGGCCTCACCATTGGCAGGATTAACACCTGCATAAGCCACCAGGTAATATTGGTAAAAATCCAACCCTACTTCCCTGTTAAATGTAGTCCGTGTAGGGCTATTCAACTTGGTGATCCTATTCTTCAGTGTGGTGAAGTTAAAATCTGTGGTCCAGGTAAAACCATCTGCACTGGGGCTAACAATATTACGAGAGAAGATGGTAATCTCAATACCACTATTCTTCATAGCACCCACGTTATCGCTATAACCGGTAATACCATTAATAGAAGAAACAGGTACTGTCATTAACAGATTAGAAGTCTTGCGCTCATAATATTCAACACTACCGGTAATGCGGTCTTTCAGGATGCCAAAATCAAGGCCTACGTTGAAAGGTTTATTTGTTTCCCAGGTAAGGTTCTTATTTTCATATTGACTCAATGCATAGGCAGGGACTCCATCATAAACTGTGTTGCCACTATAAAGTCCGCGGGATGCAAAGTTGTCAATCTCCTGATTTCCGTTCACACCATAACTGGCACGTATTTTAAGTTGAGAGAAAATTTTATTGTTGGCCATAAAATCTTCTGCACTTACATCCCAGGAAGCACCAACAGACCAGAAATTACCATAACGTTTGTTGGCACCAAAACGGGAAGAACCGTCACGGCGGAAAGCGGCAGTCAGGTAATACTTCCTTTGATAATTGTATCCAACGCTGGATAATATAGAAGCTATGCTGTTTTCGGAAAGTGAGGACGAAGCACTTTCTGGTTTAGAAGCATTTGCTAATGTACTGGTATTGGGCAGGAAGCTGGAAGCTGCCGAGCTGCTACCAGTGATAGTTGTTTTTTGAGCTTCGTAACCTACGAGGGCATCAAATTCATGATCTTCTCCGAAAGTTGTTTTATACTTTAATAGGTTGGTGCTTATCCAGTTAAGATAAAGCACATTAGACGCTGAACCATAACCATTATAGGTACGACCATCGCCAAAACCGGGAGCCCAGAACAGGTTAGTAATACCATAGTTTACGTCCAGGCCTGCTTTGGTTTCAAAAGTCAACCCCTGGTAAATTTTATATTGGGCACCGATAGATCCCAATGCTGAATAGGATTTAGCTATTCGCTTGTTTTTTTCAGCGATTTGAACAGGATTGGTGAAAGTGTTGTAACTAATGTCATAGGTACCATCGGGGTTGTAAACCCTCAGCCAAGGTTGTAAGCGGTAAAAAGAGCGAACAGGGTTGGAAAAAGCACCTGCCTCGGCGGATGTATTGGATTTTTGGTACCCCAATGATAAGGTTCCATTGAATGAAAGCCGATCTGTTGCCTTATTGGTCATACCCAATTTTGCAGTAAGCCTGCTGTAATCGCTACCAATAACAGCCGCTTCGGACTTGTAAATGCCGCCAGAGGCATAGAATGTGGTTTTTTCGTTACCACCTGAAGCAGAGAGATCGTATTGCTGGAAGTTACCCTGACGAGTTAAAACATCCACCCAATCAGTATTAACAGTTGTGTCAATACCACGGGCGGCCAGCTCAGGAACAAACAAGCTAATGTTACGTCCTGAATTTACCCAACCTTCCCTGAGCAACTCAATCATTTCGGGAGTTGTCAAGGGCAGGTCACTGTCTTTCAAGGTAATTTTATTAGTTCCGTATTGGGCTGAAGCATTAAACTTTGTCTTCCCTGCCTTACCGGTTTTGGTGGTGATCATCACCACACCATTAGCAGCTCTTGAACCATATAATGAAGCAGCAGCAGCATCCTTTAATATAGTCACACTTTCAACATCCGAGCTGTTCAATCCTGCAATAGTATTAGAATTGTAACCTGTTATATCTCCTGACACAACAGGGATACCATCAATTACATATAAAGGGGCGCTGGAGGCATTGATAGACCCTACTCCACGAATACGAATATTGGGTACGCTACCGGGCTGACCAGAGCCATTTACGGCCTGTACACCAGCCACATTACCCTGAAAGCTTTCCTGGATGCTGGCACGAGGAGCTCTTGCCAGTTTATCTGTACTAACCGAAGTAGCGGCACCTGTTAATGATCGTTTGTTCTGTGTTCCATAAGCAACTACTACGACCTCCTGCAAACCTTGCTCTTCTTTGGTCAACTGAATATTCAATTGATCGCCTTTGATGGAAACTTCGAGGGCAGCAAATCCAACAGCCGTAATTTGAAGTGTTTTTGCGTTGGAAGGAACTGAAATTGAAAAACTACCATCGGGACCGGTAGAGGTTCCTCCTTTACTTCCTTTAAGTACTACAGAAGCGCCAGGTATGGGGCTTCCGGTGGGATCTGTAACCTTACCGGTGATCGTTTTGTTTTGAGCCAGTAGTTGTCCGGTAAACAACAACATGGTCATGGCTATAACCAGAATTTTTCTCATGACAGTTTAGTTGGTTTAAAAATAAAATTAAACACGTTAAGAAAAAGAGACCGCAAAAGTATGGGTTTGGCTGCTTAAAAAAATACATTTTTTGAAACCAAGAATTTCTCATTAAAAATGTATTATCTCTAAAACGCAGTAGCAACACGGTTTAGCAACCGTTTATGTAGAAAATCGACCATCAATATTTTAATACGACCCGATCAACCATCATGCAGCGTTATAAAAAAATTTTACGCTATGCGCCCACACAAGATAACTATAACAATAGGTCGGAGATTTAAACTTTTCGAGTTTCTACACAAGGCACCCTTATAGTAACCTTATTTCATTCTCATTTATTGTATTGGTTGGCATGAAATGGTATTTAAAACTGCTGAAATAACTGATTCATCTCCCGAACAGCAAGATGATCAGGATAAAGTAGCACTGATCTAAAATAATATTATGGGTTAATGCATCAGATTTCGAACCTGATCAAAATATTTGAGCTTAATGAGGAATCATAACTTATTTGGTAAGTACAGCACTAAACTTTCCAAACGACCCAGCTGCCACAGTTAATTCAAACTCAATTCTGAAAGTATTTTTGCAGCTGGAAAAACTGCCTTTATTATTAGGCCTCAAAGTAGATTGTCCATAGTTAGGGTCAACATACCAGGGCTGGGTTGGTACTTCGGTGGTAAAGTTGGATGGATCCTGCCAGTTTAGGTTAATGGTAAAGGGAACAGATATATTAAATATGTTATTAACGATAACGGTTCCTTTGTTGGGACCAGTACTGCTACCCGGGGTCAGCGATACAGGATATGGTGAGCCATTGATCTGCCCATTCACATAATTCTGCGCCATATACACGCCGGAAAAATTCGCCAGGTCCACAGCGCAGTATCGTTGTAAATAAAGGGTGTATTCCCTGGAAACGGCTATTGGAGTCGTATTGCCTCCAGTTATTTTGATAAGGAGGGTATCTACCCTACCCACGGGGTAACCGCTATAAAGGCCTTTGACAATCAGGCTATCGACCACCTTACCTGCGGGGATGGTAATTGTTTTTTGGGGAATGGTATATTGTTGCCCTTCAACAGCTCCTGAGGGAGATGAGACAGAAAATTGAATAGTCCTATCTGCATCGGACGCCGCGGTAAGTCCAACGGGTATTTTGAAAGCAGCATTCCCATCCTGGGCAATATAATATTCGCCTGAGCTGGTAAAATTAAAGTGGGAGAAAGTAGGGGCAACGGTTGTTTTCTCTTTTTTGCACGCTGCTGGTAAAGCAAGTAAGGCGGCTATGGTTGCTATATAGGTTAATTGCCTGATCATAGAACTATTTTGAAGTTTATGAATTTGTATTCTATCCAGTCCTTACCTGTAGGTAGGGTTCTGGATCATGTTTTCATTGGCCAGTATCTCTTTGGCCGGGATGGGGAAATAATAAGTTCTGTCGGTAGGCTTTAGCAATACCGCCCCCAACGCATTCACCGCATCTTCCGGCAAACGGGTTACGGACAGGAGTTTACGGCGCAGGTCATGCATCCGGTGTGCTTCAAAGGCAAGCTCTTTAAACCTTTCGGTCAGTACAGCATTTACCAGGATGTCTTTGCTGGCAAAGGCTTCGTTGGTATAACCAGTGATGCGTTGAGTACGCAAAGCATTGAGATCGGCAGCCCCTAAAAGCAATTGATTCTTTTCGGCATATGCTTCGGCCCTGATCAGGTACATTTCGGCAGTGCGGAAAACTTTAACGTCAGCCAGGCCTGGCTGTCCGGCAGGATCAGCGCCCCAATATTTACCTACGGCATACCGGTCGCTGCCCAACTCCAAAACAGTACTTTCATAACGAATATCATTTATCGAAAACAATGATCTCAACTCAAAGGAAGCTCCATACATGATCTTGTTGAGACCAATATCAAAATAAATAGCACCAATCCTTGTCTGACCGCTTGTTCTTTTATGCTTCCACAATACTTCAGCATCGGTTTCATCGGTCCAAATATGGGGATACTGGGTAGGATTAGCAAGTGGGATGGCATTAATGGCAGTTGTAGCAGCACTAATGGCAAGGTCCCAATTTTTCTGGTATAAAGCCACGCGTGCCTGTAAGGCATATAATCCTGGGAGGGTGATCCTTGTGCGATCGCCAAAATTGGCTGGTATGAGGGCCAGGGCCGCAGCTATATCAGTCTGTAGATTTGTAAACACCTCTCCTACTGTGAGGCGTGCCGGCTTTTGTATTTTGGATTCATACACATAAGGCACTCCCAGGGAGGCGGCTTGCAGGTTTTCGGCGAAATTGATCAATACCTGGAATTCACAAAAAGCACGTATGGCAAGGGCTTCGCCTTTGATGCGCTTTCGCATGGTTTCTTCGGCAGTATTTTTTCCTATAAGCTTATCGGCAGCAGCAATTATGCGATTTGTTCTGTCAACGCCAAAAGCATAGTTTTTCCAGGCATCTGTAACTTCAGCAATTCCCGGATCGGTTTGCCACCGATAGGCGATCACTCCCTTGCCGGTGTTGTTTTCCAGGGGCAAGGTGGCTTCATCGGAATACAAGCTATTGGCATAAATATCCTGGTCGTAGGAACCATTAATGCTGGCATACACACCAATCATGCCTTTTTCCAAATCAGGGATATTGGTGAGGGCAACATCTTGTTCAATATCATCAGGTGGTGTTATATCCAATTGTTTTTTACAGGCAACACTTAATAAGGCGAACGCTGCGAAGCATATATATTTATTGAGCTTCATATTGAAGGTTATTATATTCTTAGAAAGTGAGGTTAATACCAAATGTGAAAGTGCGCTGGGATGGATACTCAAACCCTGAGATATTGTTACTGTCTTCGGGATCGAATCCACGCCAGTTGGTCCAGGTATATAGGTTTTGGGCTTGTACATAAACTGTAGCGGCAGAAAATACGTTTACCTGCTGCAACCATTTACGGGAAATGTTGTATCCAATATTCAGGTTCCTGAACCTTACATAAGCTGCATCCTGGATATCCTTGGAAGAGAATACACGTGGGGTGCCAAACTTTTGAATATCGGTTATATCGCCCGGTTTTCTCCATCGCTGCAAAAGCCGGGTAGACTGGTTACTGGTAGGAAAGGCCTCATTGAAAAAGTCTTCATTATTGAAGCGTTTATTGCCCCCTGCAAAAGAAAAGAAAGCTTCTACATAAAAATGCTGATAGTTGATACTGGTATTAAAGCCTCCATTGTATTTGGGTAAGAAGGAGCCAAAATCTCCCACGCTTTGTGTAGCGGAGTTGGGTATATTGGTAAGGGAACCATCTTTGTTATAATAGAGTGGATTTCCGGTTGCAGCGTCTACTCCGCCCCATTTAGGTAAAAAATGTGTACCATATGGCAATCCCACACGAATGATAGCGGTACCATTAATAAACTCGTTCACCTGTCCCAGGCTGGTGATCTTATTGGAGTTGTATGCTACATTACCGCCTACTGTCCACCTGATCCTATTATTGGCGATGATGTCACCAGCCAGGGTGAGTTCAATACCGCGATTGCGCATTTTGCCTGCATTGATATCCAGCTCATCAGCACCTGACCAGGCCGACAAGCTCTGGGTTACAAAAAGGTTGTGGGTAGCTTTATTGTACAATTCAATGGTACCGCGTATACGGCTATTGAGCAGGCTGAAGTCGACCCCAATATTGGTAGTATTGGCATATTCCCAATCATAATCATCATTTCCTATCTGAGTAACACTGTTGCCAGGCACTCCATTGTAAGAGGATGCCCCGTATAAAGCGAGGTAGCCAAATGAGTTGGTAAAGGGACTGGCAGAAGTGCCGTAGCTGGCGCGTAGCTGAAGATCTGTAATGACATCAACTTTAGACATAAAATCTTCTCTCTTAATATTCCAGGAAGCGCCGAGGGCAAAATAGGAAATGGAGCGGTTCTTTTTAGGGACGGTGGAAGATTTGTCCATGCGATAGCTACCATTGAAGGAGTATTTGCCATCATAGGAATATCTAGCTATACCAATTAAGGATTGCAGGGCATTGATATCGCGGGCGCCTGTGACGGTTGGAATGAAATTGTTGTTGGCCCCTGGTGTGATCGCAGCCGGTGTATTTGGCAATAAAGGGTTGATCCCAAAGCCAACATAGCTGAAGTTCCTGAGGTTTACTTTGGTGTTTTCCACCAACAGGCTGGCATCAACCAGGTGTTTGGAAGCCAAGGTTTTATTATAATTGAATCCTGCATTGCCAAAGAGCCTCATGAACCTGCTGGTACCTTCTGAAAAGGCCCCCTGCCCTCCCGGAGAAAGGCTACCTGAATAAGATTTTGGATCAAAGGAACGCTGGGTCATGATCTCTCGAAAATCCAGTCCCAGGGTAGAAATTAAAGAAAGGCCATCAATGATCCTGTATTTGAGGTTGGCGCCCAGCACGGCTTTTATTTCATTTTGCTTCTGGATAGTGGCCAGCATTTTCTCAAAGGCTGCAGTCCCTTCACGCTGATCATAGACCAGGTTTTTTTCCGGATCCCTTGGTAATAGTGGATTAGCTGGATCTGGCCCTATGGTATTGCCGGGATGCAGGAGTTCGCCATTTCTATAGGGCAATTCATAGGGCAATGCATAATAGATTGCAGCAATTGGATTAGTTGCTCCAAAAGTATTTTCATTTTCAATAAAATTGCTGGTGGCATAATTGAGTGTACTGCTGATACCAATAGATAGGCGATCTGTTTTGACATCATAATTGGTCCTGAAAGAAAACCGTTCGAGGGATGAGCGCAGGGTAATACCTTCTTGTTTGAAATAATTGAGTGAAGAATAGAAGGCTGTACGTTCTCCACCACCGCTTACATTTACCTCATGCTCCTGTGTTTTGCCATGGCGGAAGAAAATATCTTCCCAATCGGCATTGGAATTGGAGAGGCTATCCTTGATCTGATCATATCTTTTGAGAGTAGTTTCGGGCAAAGCGTTATTGGCGGGATTGAGCCTGGAAAAGATCCAGCCTGGTCCAACGGTAACCCCATTTTCCAATCCTACCTCTTCATCATATTGGATACGTTGTTTGGCATTCATCATATCGAACTTGCGCCGGGAACGGTCGGAGAAACCAAATTGTGTTTTAGCGCCAAAGGTTGTTTTGCCGTTGGCTTTACCTCTTTTGGTAGTAATCACAATTACGCCATTGGAGCCACGAGAACCATAAAGGGCGGTAGCCACGGCATCTTTTAATACATCTACTGAAGCAATATCCGAAGGACTCAACGCGGCAAAGGTGGCAGACTGGATAGGGATACCATCCATAATGTATAAAGGGGTACTGGTGCCACCAATAGTTCCTACGCCTCTAATAATTACGTTGGCAGCAGCACCAGGCTGGCCGGAGCCGGCTGTAACATACAGTCCAGGGGCGCGGCCTTGCAATATTTGGTCAAGGCTTCCATTAGGTACCTGGTTGATGGCTTTGGCATCAACTTTAGAAGCAGCTCCGGCATATTGTGAACGCTTTTGCGTACCATAACCTGTTACAACCACCTCATCAAGCCCTCTTCCCTCGATCGTCATTGTTACGGAAAAGACATTTTTATTACCAATAATTAAGGTCTGGCTGGCATAACCCACTGCAGAAATAGTAAGGCTCTTTGCGTTAGGAGGGATTTTTAATGAAAAAGACCCGTCGATTCCCGTCGCGGCTCCCAAGGCAATGCCCGATACTGTAACAGAGGCTCCTGCGAGCGGGGTGCCGGATGGGTCTGTAACCTTGCCTGAGATTGTTCTTTCCTGTGCCTGTACCGCAAACTGAATCAATATCAGCAGGGAGCAAAGCAAGGTAGATAAAAATGTCCTCATGAATATTGATTTTGAATTTATATATTATATGAGTTCGTTCCATTCTATGCAAATGGGACAAAGTCGATGTGTTGAATGCTGCATACAACATTCAACACAAATAAAATTCTCATCATGCGACTAATTGGGCGAGAGACTTAGAGCCTGTTACCAGGAAAGGTCACGTTAAATACGCAAACTTCTATTTTTTCCGCTCCTTCTTCACAAAACTCATCAGCAGGGTAGGGAGAAAAATAAGGTTGGTGAGGGTAGCCAATACGAGTGTTAATGAAGTAAGCCAACCCAATGCCTGGGTGCCACCAAACCCACTGAAACAAAAGATGACAAACCCTGCAATTAATACCAGGGAGGTATAAATGATGCTGATACCGGTTTTGTGTATGGTATCAATCACGGTTTCCTGGGCAGACTTATCGTTGCGCTGTAATTCCTGTTTATAGTTGACCAAAAAACGAATGGTGATATCCACAGCGATACCCAATGCAACAGAAAATACCAATACGGTAGAAGGCTTAATGGCTACGCCTGTCCACCCCATTACGCCGGCGGTAATGATGAGGGGAATGATATTGGGCACCAGGGAGCACAAAAGAATTTTAAACGACCTGAACAGGTAAAGCATGCAAAGGGCAATAAGGAGGAAGGCCCAGGCGATGCTTTCCTTAAGACCATTGATGATGAAAGCACTGCCTTCGAGGAAGGTAACGGTAGTGCCGGTAAATTCGATTTTATAACGGGCGGTATCAAAAAGCTGATCGCTTTTCTTTTCAATGGATTGGATCAACTCAGGCAGTTTTTTGCTGCCCACATCGGCCATATTAACACTGATGCGGGTGCGCTGACGGGTGGAGTCCATAAAGGAACGAACTACCCTATTGAAGTTATTTTGTTTGGCAGTACTGTCGTCGGATTTACTGCTGAGGTATTGGGCCAGGAAGCCAATGTCGAAACTGGTAGGAAGGCCGTATTGTACGCTATCGCCTTCATAATAGGCCTGGCGTGCAAACTTCAATCCTTCCACGATGGAAAGGGGTCTTGCCATTTCGGGCTGGGCTGCAATAAAACCTGATAAAGAGTCAATTTTTCCAAAGGTTTGGAGCATATTGGCACGCAATCCATTCTTTCTTTTGGTATCGACCACTATTTCCAATGGCATGATGCCTTTGAAGTTTTTTTCGAAGAACTTGAGGTCGGTATAAATTTTATCGGTCTTTGGCAGGTCATCTACCATGAAACCTTCGGAACGGAGACGGAAGATGCCGGCTACTGATATCACGAGGATGATGGCAGTAAGGGCATAGATCATTTTGCGGTGGCTTACGGACCATATTTCCAGTCTGTCTAATATGGACAGGAGCCATTTGTTATCGAGATACCGGGTGTGCCGGGGTTTGGGCGCCGGCAAAAAGCTCAATACTACGGGAATGAGGATGATGGAAATAAAGAACAGGGCCATGATGTTAATGCCTGCTACAAATCCAAATTCTTTCAACACAGCGCTTTTTGTCAGCGCAAATACGCCAAAACCAATAGCAGCAGCAATATTACAGAACAAGGTTACTACGCCCATCCGGCTAATCATTTCGGTAAGGGCGGTACGTTTTCTTACTCCGGGGTCGGAAATGGCGGCGGTATCGTTCCAGGCGGTATGGAACTTATTTAAAAAATAGATACAATTGGGTATTCCTATTACGACCACCAATGGGGGTATGAGGGCATTGAGGATGGTGATCTTGTAGCCCATCAGTACCATGGTGCCCAGGCTCCACAATACGCCGATGATGACCACAGCCAGTGATAATCCCATGGCACTAAAGCTGCGGAAGGAAATAAGTAACAGGATAGCAGATAATACAATTGACCCCAATAAGAACCATTGCATTTCACGGGCCACTTTGGTAGCGATGTTGGTACGAATGAGGGGTAAGCCGCTGTAATGAATGTCCAAAGCCTGCTTTTTTCCGAAGTCATCACCGATGGCTACAATCTTAGCAACGACATCATTCCTTTTCTTTGAATTCAGTACATCCTTGTTGATGCGGATGGCCATCAAGTAAGTATTGGACGCCGGGTTGTACAATAAGCCCTGGTAAAATGGTAAACTGCGAAATACGTCAGCGCAGGAGTCGATGGTTGTCTGGGACAAATTGCCGGCAGGGAATAGGGGGGAAGCATTGAGCTTTTCGGCGGCTGCATCTCTCAGCAGGTTGGTGGCTGCGGGTACGCTTAGCACATCTTCAACAGCCTCCACTTTTTTCATATCGGCTGCTAACCGGGTATAGGCGTTGAAAACTTTTTCGGTAAACAACTGATCGGTTTGCACGCCTATGACCAGGAGGTTGCCATCTTCTCCAAACTGTTGGCGAAATGCCTGATAGGCCTGGTATTTGGGATTATCTGTAGGGATGGCCCTGGTAAATTCATAACTCAACTGGACTTTGATGGCATGCCAGGTCATAAAACCTGTAACAGCGAGGAGAAGGCAAAGTAATAACCAGCGGAATTGTAGAATAAAGCGTGCAAGGGATCCCCACATGAGTAATCAACAATTTAATGAAGAATAATAACGAGAAAGGCCGCCTGGAAGTATGCTTTGGGGTGCATGCTTCCTGACCAAAGGTTTCGGCAGGCGAGGCAAAGAAACTTAATTTGAGGGGATTAATGAAGTTTTGGTGACTTTAATTGGTTGGTTTCATTCAATTAACTTTGAATAATATGCCAATACGTCTTTTTTTTCTGTATTACCTGGTATTTGCACTTCCAGGGAGTATACGAGCGCAAATACCGCCGTTGGGTCAATGGAGGGACCACCTGCCTTACCATCAGGCGCTGCAGGTGGCCGGATCGGCCACTCAAATTTGGTGCGCCACGCCGTGGAGCATTTTCTCAATAGATCTGGCGGATCATAATATAGACCGTTACAGTAAAGTAAACGGGCTGAGTGAAGCAGGCATCAGCAGGATGGGACTCAATGAAGCAGGGGATCAATTGGTGATCGGGTATAACAATAGCCTGATCGATATATTAGAAGAGAAAACGGTTCACAGGATTGATGCGATCAAAAACTCTTCGGTAACAGGCGACAAAACGATTAACGATATATTTAACTATGGGCAACAAGCCTACCTGGGTACTGGTATTGGAATTATTGTTATTGACTTGGGTAAATATGAAATAAAAGACACGTATATCATTGGAAATACGGGCAATAAAGTACGGGTGAATGGATTGACTGTTGCGGGGTCTTTTTTTTATGCGGCCACTGAAGAAGGGCTGAAAAGGGCTGGTGTAACGGGCAATAACCTGGCTGATTTTCGTAACTGGCAAAACGTATCGGGCATTAATGGTTTAACAACAGGGGCTGTCACGGCGATAGGGGTATGGCAACAACAGCTGGTGGTATTAAAAAATGATTCGTTATTCCTGCAAATTAATAACGGATGGCAATTCTTGTATGGAAATGAATGGACGATCAGGAATATCAATATTTCGGGAGGGAAACTACTGGTTAGCGAGGAATTAGGTGGTGCAGGAAGGGTTAGGGTACTATCTGCAGGCGGGGTTGTTGATGAACTTATTCAAAACGCTACGTTCACCCGCCAACCCCGGCAGGCGATCTTTGCAGGAGGGCATTACTGGATTGCAGATAGCTTATCGGGGTTAACCAGTTATGCTTCAGGCCAATTTGAAAGTTTTGTTCCCAATTCGCCATACTCAAGGGCAGCGGGTCCCTTACAGATACTTAATAATACGCTATGGATAGGTGCAGGAGGGGTGACTCCTACCTGGGGGGCCACCGGGAATAAAGACGGTATGTATTCATTCAGGGATGGCAGCTGGCGTAACATTAACGCCGGCAATCTTCCTTTACTGGATAGTTTTCCGGATATTGTATCACTGGCTATAGACGCTGTTGATGAATCGATATGGGCAGGCTCCTATGGAGGCGGATTATTGCAACTCAAGACGGACGGTAAAGCTCAAATTTATAAGCAAAATTCTCCTTTGCAAGCTGCTTATTTTGCGCCTGGCAGTTACCGGGTAAGCGGATTGGCCTTTGATACAGAACATAATTTATGGATCAGCAATTATGGGGCGCTTCAACAGGTAAAGGTGCGGAAACAAGATGGCAGCTGGCGCAACTTTTTTATTCCCTATTCGATCGCGGACAATGGTGTAGGGCCCATAGTGATAGATGATGTAAACCAAAAATGGATCATGGCGCCCAATGGCAATGGGTTGTTTTGTTTTAATCATGGGCAAACGATTGACAACCCTGCGGATGACCGGTGGAAATGGTACCGGGCGGGCAGGGGTAATGGCAATTTGCCGGATAACCAGGTGCTCAGTTTGGCCAGGGATAAAAGTGGCTTTATCTGGATTGGCACACGGCAGGGTATTGGGATCATTCAATGTCCTCAGGAAGTATTCACGTCTACCGGGTGTGAGGCGTTATTACCGGTTGTACAGCAGGATAATTTTGCCGGTTATCTGTTCAGTGATGAACAGGTACAAAGTATTGCAGTAGATGGGGCGGACAGGAAATGGATTGGCACGAAAAACGGGGTATGGCTAATCAGCGCCGACGGATCAAAAACGATCGCGCGCTTCACAGCGGCCAATAGCCCGCTGTTGAGTGATGATGTGCAGCAAATAGGGATTGATGGAAATAGCGGGGAGGTATATTTTTCTACCAGTAAAGGCATTTGTTCGTACCGGGGGGAAGCCACGGAAGGCAATAGCTCCAATGAAAATGTGTTGGTGTTCCCGAACCCTGTTCCACCCGGATATACCGGAACGATTGCTATCCGGGGATTGACGAATAATGGGATCGTAAAAATAACTGAAATGGATGGCCGGCTGGTGTACCAAACAAGGGCATTGGGGGGACAGGCGGTATGGAACGGAAAAGATTATAAGGGCAGAACGATCTCAACAGGGGTTTACCTGGTGTTGGTAAGTGATGACAATAAACAAGAAAAAACAGTTACTAAAATCGTTTTTGTAAGCAAATGATCCATTCAACAAAAGGGGTTGTATTAAAAACAGTGAAGTACGGTGAAACGAGTGTCATCGTTACGATCTATACAGAACTGTTTGGCATACAATCGTACCTGGTGAATGGGGTTAGGGCTTCCACGAAGAAAGGGCCGGGTAAGGCGAATTTGTTCCAGCCAGCAGCGATCCTTGACCTGGTTGTTTATCACAATGACCTGAAGAATCTGCAACGGCTCAAGGAATTCAAATGGGGGCATATATACCAACATTTGTTTTTCAATGTGGTCAAAAACTCGGTAGGGTTATTCATGGTAGAACTGCTGCAAAAAACATTAAAGCAGCCAGAGGCGAATCCGGACCTGTTTCATTTTATCGAAGATGCTTTTATTCACCTGGATGAGGCCGATGAGGCGGTTACAGCCAATTTTGCGCTTTTCTTCGCGCTCCACCTGACGAGCTTTTATGGATTCCGATTTAGTGATGATTATTCAGCGGACCAGGCTTTCCTTGACTTGCAGGAAGGGGAATTTGTAAGGGACCACCCTATTCACCCCTATTTTTTGCAAGGGCAGTATAGTTATATTACTTCACAGTTGCTGAAAGTGATGCAGCCACATGAATTGAAACAGGTTCAACTGAACCAGGATATGCGAAGGGTATTGCTAAAAGCTTATGAAACGTTCTACGCGCTGCATGTAGCCGATTTTGGCGCATTGAAAACCCTGCCGATACTGCAGGAGGTGCTTTCCTAGAAGAAGTTCCTGCTCTTTAGATGCCGCGGTGGGAAACTACAACAATCGCTGCACGCCAGATAAATCAGGTTGTATTACTACTACTCCGGGTGTTTTCCCTTTTTCAAAGCTGCCATAAGTTTGTTGGATACCCAATGCTTTAGCGCCATTGAGGGTTGCGTATTGCAAAAGGGCTTCTACCGGTACTTCCGGATAGTGATGCCGGAGGGTTTTTATTTCAGCCAATACGGATAATTGTTCATTGGAAGCCAGGCTGTCGGTACCTATGACGATGGATACGCCCTGCTTATGCAACAAAGGAAGATTGGGTAAACCATTGCCTATATACAGGTTGGCATTGGGACATAGGCAGAAATGGCAATCGGGGAGTTGGACCCCGTTTTGAATAAAACGCAAATCTTCCTCACTGGTAAGTACGTTGTGTACCAAAATAAGGGACTGGCCGGCCTGAAACCGGGGAAGGCAGGTTTGCAGACTGCTTTTCGCTTCGGGCTTGTAAAATGATATATCCAGTCCAAGGGCTTCATACAAACGGTTAAATCCACCTTTGCCGGTTCTGAAAAAGGTTTCTTCGTCCTGGCTTTCCTGGTTGTGCATGGTGAGAAGTGAATTTCCTTCCCAATGGGTAATAAGCTCAAACAAGGCAGGGGAAACGGAATAGGGGGCATGGGGAACGATGGTATTGTTATTATCCACAGGATTTCCGGCCTTCCGGAACTGTTCCCATAATTCGCGGCCTGTTTGGAACCGGGTGGTGGCAGTAGCCGGTACAAAGCCGGTAGTTTCTATGAAATTGTGGTAATACAATCTTTTCCCTGTTTTCTGCGGGATTGTATGAGGGGTATTGCAAATATCACCTACAGCCACAATACCGTTGTGCCACAAAGCGGTTTCGGCATCGGCAATGGCCTGCAAAATGTTGTCTTCGGGAACAAAGCGTTGCCTCATAACGCCCAACAGGAAATTGATCATGCCCTGGTGGGGTGGAAGCACGTCTTTGAGGTGACTGAGTTCCAGGTGGCAATGGGCATTGACAAATCCGGGCGCCAGTATACCGGTTAAGGTTTGGACGCCGCTGCCTGCTTCGGAAGGCGGGATAATGGCTTCTATTAAACCTTTCTCATCAGTAACCAGGACCTGATCCTGCAATAACCGGGAACCGGTAAATAAATAGTCGGCGGTGAATTTTCTATATCCCATGTAAACTTTGAAACGATTAACTTTGCAAGCCTTTAAAAACCCCGAAATCGGAGGTCTGAAGCCGGAGGCCGGAAAAGGAGGATTATTTCAGATTTCGGCCCCAGAACTCAAAACTCCTGGCTTTAAAGGCATAAAAATACAGCAAACATGTTAGACAAACTGGAAGCGATCAGGGCTCGATTTGAGGATCTGGGTGTAGCATTGACCAACCCTGCAATTGTTAGTGATAACAAGAAATTTACGGAATTAAGTAAGGAATACCGTAGTCTGGAAAAGATTGTAACGGCGCATACGCAATATAAGGAAGTATTGAATGACCTGGAAAGCTACCGGGCTGCGATGAAGGGAGATGATGATGAGCTGCGTGAACTGGCCAAGGAGGAATTGCCATTACTGGAAGAGAAGAAGGAGAAACTGGAGGCAGAGATCCGTCAATTGCTGATCCCTAAAGATCCGCAGGACCAGAAAAACGTGATATTGGAAATCAGGGGCGGTACTGGTGGTGATGAGGCCAGTTTGTTTGCCGGCAACTTGCTGCGCATGTACCTTCGTTATTGCGAACGGAGAGGCTGGAAAACCTCCATTCTTAGTGAAACGGAAGGAACGGTAGGGGGGTATAAAGAGGTTCAATTGGAAGTAACGGGTGATGATGTATATGGCACGCTGAAATTTGAGAGTGGTGTGCACCGGGTACAGCGGGTACCAGATACAGAGGCCTCTGGCCGGGTACACACTTCGGCTGCTACTGTTGCGGTGATGCCCGAAGCGGAAGAAGTGGACTTTGAACTAAATCCGGCAGATGTGAAAATGGAAACTGCCCGAAGCGGTGGCGCCGGCGGACAAAACGTAAACAAGGTTGAAACCAAGGTATTGTTAACGCATTTACCTACAGGCACGGTAGTAGTATGCCAAACAGAACGGTCACAGCTTGGCAACCGTGAAAAAGCAATGCAAATGCTGCGTACGAAGCTTTATGAAGAGCAGGTACGTAAGCAGGAAGATGAAATAGCCCGGCACCGTAAAAGCCTGGTAAGTACCGGCGACCGTAGTGCCAAGATCCGCACCTATAATTATCCCCAGGGCCGGGTGACGGACCATCGGATCGGCTTAACTGTTTATAACCTGGACGATGTTATGAACGGAAATATCCAGGAATTCCTGGAAGCGCTACAGTTTGCAGAAAACGCCGAAAAAATGGCTAAGCAAGACTAACAAAGGCTGCAACATAATTACATTACTGACTCTGCACGATCTTACTGGATTACGCATGCTGTAAATACTTTGTCAAGACTGTTATGAACAGGATTTGGCCTATTTTCATAGTATGCAAGCCGCAACAGCTGTTCCCCATGCACAGTGGCTGTGGATGTTATTGATCTAAACCAACTTCATCATTTTTAAACAGATCGTTTATGTTAGACAATCTTATCAACCTGGTACGCGAACAGGCGGGGGATGCTATTATTAATAATCCCACAGTGCCCAATGAGCGCAATGAAGAGGTAATTGCCGAAACCGGACAATCGATTGCAGGCGGATTACAAAATGCGCTATCCTCAGGCGGACTTAAAGATGTGTTGAAATTGTTTGGCGGACAAGATGCGCCTACCAATTCCAATCCGGTAGTACAAAATCTTTCGGGCAATGTTATTCAGCAGCTTATGAACAAGTTTGGCTTTGACCAGCAAGCTGCTAATGGAATTGCCGGCAACCTGGTACCGAATGTATTGCAGCAACTGATCAGCAAAACCAATGATCCGGGTGATAACAGTTTTGATATACAAGGGATATTCAATCAGCTTTCGGGAGGCAGATCACAAAACATAAACATCCAGGGTATACTAAGTAAGGTTACACAAGGGGGTTTGGATAAAGATGGAGATGGTGATACAGACCTGCAAGATGTTATGGCTATGTTCTCGGGTGGACAAGGAGGAGGCAATATACTGGATTCGGTAAAAGGCCTTTTTAGCCGTTGATACAGCCCAATACATATAAGTTTAATATTCTTTTAATAGGAGGCTATTTTTTTACTTAGTGAAATAGCCTATTGAAGGCCGATTTTGCTGCCTGGGAATGTTAACATTTTGAAAAAATCCATTAAGAGAATGGAAAATATGTGCAGGGGTCGTTCCTTTGTGATGTCAAGTAAATGAGCTCTTTCTTTTGATCTTTTTCAGCAAATCCCGGGTCCGATTTTAAACCTTCTTTAACGGCGGGGATCATACTAATGGCACCGGATTTGCGTTACTATATTTTGAAGTTCTTTTTTAAAGACTCACATAAAGCAGTCAATTTTCTCATAAGCAGTTAGTTTTGGTTACGGCCCTTGTTTCTACAAGGGCCATTTTTTTTGCAATAAACTGTATATCAGTCTTTCACCAATCTTCCTGGATATAGAAAAAGGAGGTAAAGCATGGCTGCCAAAGCTCCAGAAGCGTCTGCCACAATATCAAACCTGTCAAAGCTACGTTGGGGAATAAAGTAAAATTGTACATATTCAAGGACAATTCCGAGCGCTGTACTCAAAATAGCCAATATTATAACCAGTTTTCGCCAGCGCCTACCTGGGCCAGGCCTATGGGCATAATAAACACTCCAAAAAAGCACGATCCCGCCAAATAATACTACATGCACTATTTTATCAAGATGTGGAATTTCGAGTACTAATCCATCTCCAGGAATAGTGGAACCTGGGAGGCATAAGAGTCCAATTGTCAAAAGGGTCCAGAAAACGGGAATTACCTTTTTTGAGAAAAGCTTTTGAAATAGTGGTCGCATACTGGCCGAAAGATAAATCAAAATACCAGGTTACAAGAGAAAAGGTCTTGCCAAGCTGCCAGGGGCAGGATGAAGCAAGACCTTTGAGCAGGGATTAAACTGCTATAAATGTTTTACAGTGGCGCTTTGGTGCGGCCAGAGGATTGCATTTTTTCAAGGGTAGGAGATGGATTACCACCTTTCTTTTCGATGGTGATGGCAAAGGCATCTGCTTTCTTGGTGTTGTCCATTTTGAGGACGACATTGTTTTGTAGGGAGTCGAATACGCCAAGGCTTTTGGGTTTTCCTTCAATGAGGGCCCAAAGCTGGTATTGCTGATCGGATGGTAGCCGAGGCATGTTTTTCACCATCAGGAATACGGAGGCGGAAGCGGTGTCCCAGAAAACATTGGCAGAGGATTGCGGGGCAACTGTAGAACCCACCATGTTAACAACGGTTACGTTGGGATCTTTGATGAGTTTTTGTTCATCAACGATCTTTTGGAGGGTGTTTTCAGCGGTATCTACCCGGGCTTGCAAATCCACGTTGGATGCCCGCAGATTGGTAGCCTGGTTGTAAAAATGATAGGCAAACCAGGCACTAACGAGTAGTAATACCACAGAAGCAGCGGCCATGAAACGTAATCCGCCATTCTTTCGAACAGGTGTGTTTGAGTGTTGTTCCATTGTGATGACTTTAGATTGATTTATAGAAGGGTTCTGAATAGCTTCTAAAAATCCGTCCTTAACCTGTCGCGGTGGTACAACCGCATTTTGCAAAGCAAATTTTTCGAGGGCGTCCTCGAATGCTTTGCGTTCGGCAACAAGCTCCGGGTATTGGGCACAGAGTCTTTCGAACTCAGCGCGTTCGGCTGGATCAGCCTGGTCCAATACATAGCTTTGAACTATGCCACTTGATATGTAATCTTTTATATTCACTTTAAAAATCCCCTTAATTGAGTCAATGCACTTCTGATGCGCGTTTTTACGGTGCCCAATGGAATGTTTTCCATCTCTGCAATTTCCTCATGTGTATATCCTTTGAAATAAGCCAGGTCAATTAATAAACGCTGCTCTTCGCGCAATTGCGTTAATACTTTCCTAAAGCCTATATTATCTACATTTACTTGCGTAACAAGTGCTACCAGGTGTTCAACACCCTGGTCATCCATAGATTGGTTTTTCCGGTCGTTTTGGTAGGTCTTGGAACGTAGCGTATCAATAGAAGCATTACGGGCTATATTCAACATCCACGTAAAGAGTCTTCCTTTTGTGGAGTCATAGCTTTCTATTTTTCGCCAGATATTGACAAAAACATCCTGTAATACGTCATTGGCAAGCTCCGTATCACCCAATATCTGCAATATAATACTGTATAAAGCGCCAGAATAATGATCGTAGAGATAACCAAAAGCCTTATTATCCCTGTTTTTAAGCAGGGAGACCAGTTCCTGTTCCGTATATGTAGGAATGGCGCTCAATGTGTTTTACCCAAAGCGAAGCTCAATATAACTAAAAAAGAGTGGAATTAACCACTCTTTTATAAACGTAATTTGAATATGGTTGGATTTCTAAGCCCCTACTAATTTTCCGTAAGCCGCTGCATCCAGCAATGCATCTACGTCTGCGGGGTTAGAAACAGTAACTTTAACCATCCATCCGTCCCCATAAGGGTCTGAATTCACCAGTTCAGGGGAACCATCCAATTCGGGGTTGATGGCAGCAACGGTACCCGCTACGGGCAAAAACAGGTCAGAAACGGTTTTAACGGCCTCTACGGTTCCAAATACCTCTTCCGCCGCCAGTGTTTTACCCACGGTGCTAATATCCACGTATACAATATCTCCCAATTCGCCTTGTGCAAAATCTGTAATGCCTATTGTTGCTGTATTGCCTTCCAATAACACCCACTCGTGGTCTTTGGTATAACGTAGATTAGCTGGAATGTTCATGCTGTTGAATTTTGTGCTGCAATATTACAGGAAAAGTCGGAAAGACAAGTAGCCAGAAGGACATTTAGACCGAAAGTCTGGAGTTAATCGACCGCCCTGGCCAGGGCCAGGTATTCCGGGTCGCTCACTTTTCCAGCTGTGGGGGCTAGCTTCTTTTGATGAGCCTGGCTTTAATGATCCTGACATCCTGCAAGGGCCTGTCGCCCCCTTCCCGGCCACTGGTTGGCATGGCAGCAATGCTGTCAATTACGGACAGCCCCTTTATCACTTCTCCAAAAATGGTATAATTCTGATCAAGGTGGGGCGCACCTCCTAAGGTTTTATAAACTTCGCGGTGTGCAAGGGGTAATTTCCGGCCTTTGAGCCTGAATTGCTCCACTGAGTCCAATCCTTTGTCATTGAAAACTTTGCCTTGTACGAGGTAAAATTGTGCCCCGCTGCTGGCACGTTGGGGATTGATATTGTCGCCTGTGCGGGCAGCCGCCACCATTCCTTTTTTATGGAAGAGGCTTGTTCTGAACTCGGCCGGTATGGTATATTCGGGTCCCCCATCGCCCAAAGATTCGCCGGGCTTTGCCTTTTTGCTATTGGGATCGCCTGCCTGCACCATAAAATTCCTGATCACTCTATGAAATATGATGCTGTCGTAAAAGCCTTGTCTGACCAGTTTGAGGAAATTATCGCGGTGGAGGGGCGTACTATCGGACAAACGGATCACCAGGGTGCCCTTATCGGTGACCACTTCCACATCTCTGCGCCGGTCATTTTTACGTAAGCCATTTCCCAACCAGGGGTTGCAGGAGGCAATAATACTGACGAGTCCTGCCAGGATAAGTAGTTTATACATGAATAGCTTTTAGCCGTTAGCTTTTAGGTATTAGTTGAAAACCGGAACCGGCTATTGGAATCCGTTCTGTTGAAAATATAATAAAATATGGTCTTTCAGAAAGTTTTCCTGGTCAATCATATTGAATTCGGGTAAGGTTTTCAATTGCTTAAAATGGGGCCACCCGTCTTCATCTACTGCTGACAGTTCATAATAACCGCTTTGTGAAAGGAGGGAGCATACGGCAACATGTATGAGGTCTTGTTTCTGTTCCTTGGTAAATTTGGGGCGTATTTCTCCAAACTCCTGGATACCAATCAGAAATAAGATGGTTTCCATATCAGGTTTTTTACCAAACCGCTCAACCAGGCTGGCTTCCAAATTCCACCAGCGACTCTGCAGATCATCCTGTATTTGCATGGAGCAAAGATAAGGAATGCAAGCCACGAGCTGTGAGCTCCCGCAAAGCGGGACAAGTTATGAGCTGCGAGCTTTAGACCGGGGGTAGTACTGGTTTTCAATACTTATTTTTGTTGAAAAGATTCCTGCCATGACAATTACCAAAGATGGTTTTACGATAACTACAGACAAAAACACATTAAACATTCCCTATATCCATGCATTTCTCACTACTTCTTATTGGGCCGAAGGCATTCCGGTTGATACGGTAAGGCGGTCCATTGATGGCGCTCTTTGTTTTGGGGTTTACAAGGATGGGGAGCAGGTTGGTTTTGCCCGGATTATATCGGATTTGGCTACTTATGCTTACCTGGCGGATGTATTTATCGATGTATCGCAACGGGGTAAAGGATTGGGCAAATGGCTGGTGGAAGTTATTTTAAAACATCCCGATCTGCAAGGTTTAAGGCGTATTGAACTGGGTACGCGTGATGCGCATGGCTTGTACGCACAATTTGGATTTACGCCACTACCCCAGCCCGAGCGCTTTATGCAGATCCGTAATGCGGATGTCTATAAAAATCCCTAAAATCCATCAACCGGCAATTATCTTTGCCACAAATTTGAATTGCGATGTTACAGGTACCATTTATTCGCCAGCATACAGCGCTGGTAAAGGAACGACTGACGATCAAGAATTTTAAGGATCTACAACTGGTGGATGAAATTATTTCGCTGGATGATGAACGTAAAAAATTACAGCTTGAATCGGAAAATGCGCAATCCAAACTAAATAGTACATCCAAAGAGATTGGCCAGTTGATGGCAAAAGGGCAAAAAGCAGAAGCCGACGTTAAAAAACAAGAGGTAGCTGCTTTAAAAGCCTCTCAGCAACCCATTGCGGATCGCCTGGCGCTGGTAGAAAAGCAATTGCAGGATACTATCGTAAAACTGCCTAACCTGCCATCGGCCAAGGTTCCTCCGGGCAAAACACCGGAAGAGAATGTGATCGTACGGGAAGGTGGTCAAAAACCAACGCTGCACAATAATGCGGTACCACACTGGGACCTGGCAAAAAAATACAACCTGATTGACTTTGAACTGGGCAATAAAATTACGGGCAGTGGTTTCCCGGTATATATTGGCAAAGGGGCCAAGCTACAGCGTGCACTGATCCAGTATTTCCTGGATTATAATACAGCGGCTGGTTATACAGAATTTATGCCTCCCCTCATGGTCAATGAGGCATCTGCATTTGGTACAGGGCAGTTGCCTGATAAGGAAGGTCAGATGTATTTTGTAACGGAGGATAATTTTTACCTGATCCCAACAGCGGAAGTGCCGGTAACAAATATTTACCGGGATGAATTACTGAAAGAATCGGACCTGCCGGTTAAAATGACTGCTTATACACCTTGCTTTCGCCGGGAAGCAGGTAGTTATGGTAAAGACGTGCGTGGATTGAACCGGCTGCACCAGTTTGACAAAGTTGAGATCGTGCAATTGGTACACCCCGACAAAAGTTATGATGTACTGGAGGAAATGGTGAGTCATGTTGAAAAGCTATTGCAGAACCTGGGGCTTCAATACCGTATCCTAAATCTGTGCGGGGGTGATATGGGCTTTACTTCTGCTCAAACTTATGACTTTGAAGTGTACAGTGCTGCACAGGAAAAATGGCTGGAAGTAAGTTCGGTGTCTAATTTCGAAGGATACCAAACGAACCGGTTGAAAGTGCGTTTTAAAGACAGCAATGGCAAAAACCAATTGGTGCATTCACTCAATGGAAGTTCACTGGCACTTCCCCGTATCCTGGCTTGCCTGCTGGAAAATAACCAAGCTGAAACAGGCATACAGTTGCCAGCTGTGCTGCACAGTTATGTAGGCTACACATCCATCGATTAACTAATACGTCATATTATTACAAGGGCTTTCCATCAAGAGCGCAATAAATCTATTGCGCTCTTAGTTTATATACCACCTAAACAAAAAACCATGAAATTTACATTCGCTGCGCTTGCTATTATTGTTACTTTATGTTCACTTAATGCCGAGGCACAACTGAAAAAGGGAGAAAAGATGTTGGGTGCAACTATTAATTTCTCCGGGAAAGAAACAGAAAATGTTGGTAATACGACTTTTAAAACAACAACCTTTCAACTCCAGCCCTCAATAGGATTTGGCGTAGGAAAGAATTGGATCGTGGGAGGCCTAATTGGCTATAACTATACCAGCCAGAAGATAGGAGGGCCGGCTTTGTCTACGACAACGGAAACAAAGATTAACGTTTATAGCCTGGGGGCCTGGGTAAGAAAATTCTATCCACTCGGTAATCAATTTGGCTTCTATGGACAGAGCAACGTCTCAGCCGGCTTTGGCAAAGCGAAAAAGATCACGTCGGGCTCAAATTATACCCCCAAGGCAGATGTAAATGCATTAGTGGCCAATATTCAACCTGGCTTTTACTTTCATCCAGGGAAAAAGGTCATTCTTGAAGCTACCTTTGGTGTGTTTGGTTATTCGTCTACCGAACAGGATTATGAGGCTGGTGCCCCTTATTATGATGTGAAGAACTCAGAATTTAATTTCTCTATTACGGAGGGCCTGAGCCTTGGTGTTAAGTTTGTTTTATAGTCAATCTTTATTCCCGGACAATAATGTTCGAATGTGTTAACATTCTATTTTACTTAACATAAATCTGTGTGAAAGGAAGTAAGGACTATTCTTTACTTCCTTTTTGCTTTTCATATTTGTGTCACACAAAACACTTTTATGAAAAGACAATTTTTACTTTTGCTTGTTATTACTACTTTTTCTACTGCAACACTTACTGCCCAGGTACAAAAAGGGAATTGGTTATTGGGCGCTACGATGGGGTTTAATTCTAGTACCAGCAACAACCCCAGTGGGTCCTCATCCAACACCAATCTTTCACCCCGCATTGGTATGGCGATTGGCAATAACTCAGTCCTGGGTCTGAAGACCAATTTTGGATATTCGACTTCGAAATCTGAAACCAACTCAGACAAAAGTAACAGCACCAATATCGGCACTTCCATCTATTGGAGGCGCTATATGCCGATCAAAAAGCAACTTGGCTGGTACCTGGAACCGAGTGCCGGTTTTTCGACTGGAAATACTGTAACTAAAAACTCAATCGGAAAGACTAAGTACAACTCCACAACGTATGCTGTCTATGTAACTCCCGGCCTCTATTACCAGGCATTGCCCAAACTGCTGATCAATGTAGATTTCGGTGGTCTGAGCTATTCGCACAACAGGTATAAATCCGGAGGAAACCCTATTAATAAAACATCCAGTGTAAACTTAAACCTGCTAAGCTCGTTTACGTTTGGCGTGGATTTTATATTGGGTAAGGGTTAAACCCTCTTGCGCATGGACTGCCAGCTTAAACCTTTTAGAAATTATATAGTCTGACTTACGGATTTGCCTTTCTACTTATGTGCTTACCTCTGTTACCGCTTTACCGGACCAGCATAAAAGTGCCTTTTTGCTCATGGAGCTGGCCGGTAAAGTCTTTTCCTTTAACCATCCACACATAGGTCCCCGTGGCTTGTTGCTGCCCATTGAGGGTTCCATCCCATCCTTCTTTGGAGTTGGTGGATTGATATACGAGTTGGCCATACCGGTTAAATATGCGGAAGAAATAAATATCTGTGATGCCTACAGCTGTCATCCGGAGGCGGTCGTTACGGTTGTCACCATTGGGCGAAAACACGTTGGCCACATAGATGGCTGGCCCTTTGAAGACCTTGATCTGGATGGTATCTTTTGTTTCGCATCCCATCGGGGTATAGGCTGTCAGCAAATAGGAGGTATTGATCTTGATGAGGGCAATGGGATTGGCAATGTTGGGATCACTCAGTCCATCGGGTGGCGACCAGCTGTATAATTCACCGCCTGATCCATGAAGTGGAAGGGGATGATTGTCGGTAACAACGGTATCATTCCCGGCAAAAGCATGGGTTTCATAAATGATGATGGGCCTATCGATGGTATCAGTAGAACACCCATTTTCGGCCAGTGCATAGAGCTTTACGGTGTACCGTCCTCCCTTATTGTAAATATGTTCAATATGGATTGAGCTATCCCTGGAGCCATCGCCCGGAAACCAGTACCATTGCTTAACAGGAATGGCCGGACTGAGGTTATTTGCGGTGAACGATACGGGCGTCCGGAAACAGGTATCTGAGAATTGCATGTCTACTTCAGGAGAAGGCGACATAGTCAAGGTACGTGTAATGGGGTCGGATACACAACCTTCTTTGGTTTTTACGAGCAGGCTAATGGAATGGGGGCCATAGGTAAATGGCTGCTCATGGCCCGGACTGGTTTTCACAACCGGCTGGCCATCTATTTTCCATTCCCAGGAATTGATGGTACCAAATTGCACTTTGGAGGAATCGATAAAAGGCACGATCTCTTCATTGCAATAGGGTGGAGGCGACGGCCCAAAATTGGCGATAGGTTTAGAGCCCACCACTACAGTGGTTTTAAAGGTATCGGACAGGCAACCATCATTTCCAAAAATATTCAGCTTTACCTGGTAGATACCTGGTGCAGGATATACATGTGGAGCAGGTGTTTGTACATTGGCCTTTGTGCCGTCACCAAAATCCCAATACCAATTTAAGATGGTGCCGAAAGAAACGGAATTATCATGGAACTGGATAGAAGCGGGAAAACAGGTAAGCTGGTTTGGAGCCAATGCAAACCCTGGATTGAGGGAGGTACAAAAACGTTGACGGTTATAGGATCCGCCGGTTCCGGCTGTAAATCCCCAATACACGATGGGATTATTATTAAATACCTGGGCTACCAGATCAATCGTAGCCTGCACACGGTCGACCCCATCTACCTGGGCGGATAATGATTTGGTAACGGCATTCCAAACAATGCGCAAGGTATGCCATTGGCCGTCTTCAATATTGTTGCTCCCGGAAAGGGCGCTTACGGGTCCTGCCAGGTTATTGGCTGAACTGTGGTTCACATCGCCATCACGGTTGATGGAAATATGATCGAAGGCAGGATCATTCTGGTTCCCGTTTTGCCAGGTATCAATGGGAATACCGATAGAGGGGGTTACACCACCAAATCCCATTCCCTCGCCGGTAGTGCCAATGCTGAGGCTAATGTTTTGTAGTACAAATACCATCCCATCGGCCCCATCGGCATCGCGGGCACCCAGGTTGATGTTGAATTTATAGTCGAAGGACTGGTTAAGGTTTATCTGGATCTTGTTCCAAACGGAGCCGGATTGGAAACCTTGTTCATTGGTGAGGGTATAGCAATTGCAGTTTTCGCGGAAGGCTGTGCCGTTGGGGAAATAATTATCGTTGGTTTGTGCAGGCAAGGAAACGCTGGCCAATAGTAATAGCAGCATGTATAGCAGGCAAGGTCTCATGTGCAGCAGTTTCCCGAAAATAGATTAGTGTTAAATTATATTTATCACACCCCTCATAAAGAAAACACGGCCGGATCAGTATCGATCAGACCGTGTTTCAATCACCAGCCGCTCATAAACGGCTATTTGACAATAGTACTGTAAAGCTTTTATTATCCTTCCTGGTTATTCCCAGCCTTGTTTTGCCGTACCAGCCTTAATTGCTGCCAGGGCTTTCTCTTCGCCCAACAGGGTAGTAAGTTTATTACCCTTGCCATCATGCCCCTGTGCCATATAAGCCCCTTTGGCGGTTTTAGTAATTACTGCATCCTGAATAGGTACTCCTTTCTCCTTTGTCTTTACATTGTATGCAGTCAATTGTACATCTGCCATAATAAATTCTTTTAAGGTTAGTAAAATAAAGCATCTCCTTCAAAAATGTTACCGGAAAGCCTTAAATGATAAATAAATATACAGCTTTTTGTAATACAGGCCGGTTAGCACTGGTTTTCAAGGAATTGGTACTCTTATCCAGTCCTTAAAATAGTTGAAATTGATCAATCCCCTAATTTCAGACCATCCGAAAAAGAAAATGCTGCTATTCCAAGGTTCTCCTGAATAGCAGCATTGAATTATGTAGTAAGTGATGATTAGCGTAAAGCACTGGTATCAACCCTTGAAGGGGTATCCTTCCCGGCCACAATGGAAGTAGAGCTCAGGGCAATCGCCTTGATGATCTCAGTCATATTCTTCATATCCAGTGTTTCTATTTCATCGTCCAATGTATGGTAAAACTTTTCGCTGTCCATTTTAGAAGTAGAAATGGTATGTGCCGGAACTCCCAGTTTGGCCAGGGTAGCATTGTCTGAGCGATAAAACAATTGTTGTTGGGGATATGGATCGGGATAGAATTTGAAGTTGGTCCCTTCCAGGTTTTTCTCCAGGATCGTACCCATATCGGTTTTTTCATACCCGGTTATATAAGCCGAATTGGTACCCCATTTACTTTCGGTGCCAATCATTTCAATATTGAACATGGCCATTACTTTATCAGGTTCAAACTGGCGGGAAAAATGGCTTGAACCAAAACCACCTGACTCCTCGGCTGTAAAGGCGGCAAATACGATGGTGCGTTCATTATTCTTTTGCTGGGCAAAGTAATGGGCCAGCATAATAACGGCTGTGGTACCGGCGGCATCATCATTGGCGCCATTATAAATAGAGTCGCCCGCAGCATTGGGCCTGCCAATACCCAGGTGATCATAATGACCAGAGAAGATCACATATTCTTTCTTCTTGCTTTTACCGGGCAATATACCCACTACATTGGCCAATGGCATAGTAGTTACTTCCTGATTAAACTCTATGCTGTAAGTAGCCGGGTCTTCGGTGGTAAGCACAGCAATAATATTGGAGGCGGGAGGGAAGGAAGTGCCACGGCGCTTTAACCCGTTGAACAGGTTACGAGCTCCAGTATCTATTGCCAGCAGGTAATTACCGGGGGTTTTAGATAAGCGGGAATACACCGGGTATAAACTGTCTTTGGCTACGTTTAGCTTTTTATATTTGGAAGATTCAGTAATAGAGAGTGCGGTTTTGGCCGTTACACCCAGGATGTCCTTTTCCTCCAATTGTTTTCCATTCAAGGTACCTTTTGCCGAAACAAATTTGGTGCGGATCATATCAAAAGACTGCAGGTATGATCCTTTATTAATAGGTTTCAGGCCAGCCTTTTGAAATTCTGCAGCAATAAAAGCAGCTGCTTTTTCTATGCCTGGAGTAAATGGTTTACGTCCTTGCATATCATCGGCTGAAAGGGTGCGCTCCACGCGCTCTACTTCATTAATATTAATGATCTGGTCAATAGATTGCGAAAAGCCAAGGTTGCTGATTACAACCAGGGCAATAGGGAATATTACTTTTTTCATCATGGGATAAATATAGCAGTTAAGGGTTAATAACCAGCATGGTTACAGGCTCATCATTTCTTTGAACTTCACGGTTTGACGACGGCTGACCTCAATTTTTTCGCCGCCCTTTAATTCCAACAGCAAGCCGCCATTGAAATAAGGCTCAATTTTATCGATCAATCGGAGGTTGACAATATGCTTGCGGTTGGCCCTGAAAAAAGTTTTCTCATCCAGCCTTTCTTCCAGGGCATTGAGAGATTTTAAAATCAGGGGTTTATTGGGACCAAAATAAACTTTGGCGTAATTGCCCACGCTTTCAAACAAACGGATATCGGACAGTTTCACAAACCAGCAACGCTCACCATCCTTAACAAATACCTGGTCATTTTCACTGAGTATGGAGCGATTCACATTCAGGGGAAGGGGATTGGTTTCTCCGCGCTCATCCTGCATGTGCAACTTCTGGATGGCATCTGCCAGACGCTTGGGCTCTACGGGTTTCAGCAGGTAATCCAGGGCATTTACCTCAAAGGCCTTCAGTGCATATTCATCATAGGCAGTCGTGAATATTACATTGGGGGTCCTGTCCAGTTCGGACAACATATCAAAACCTGTTTTGCCGGGCATTTGTATATCCAGGAAAACCAGGTCGGGGTTTATATGCTCGATCTTTTCTATTCCTTCACCTGCATTGGCAGCCTCGGCCACCACTTCAATTTCAGGAAACTCCATCAGGAGTTTTTTCAGTTCATTCCTGGCAAGCCTTTCATCATCAATAATAATCGCTTTGATCATAGATCCATTATTTTATTTCAACAGGAATTAAGATCCTCGCTTCTACCAATCCTGCATCGACCTGTTTGATTTCAAAGTTAGCTCTTTCACCAAACAATAGCTGCAGCCGGTTTTTGGTGCTGGAAAGCCCAAATCCGTCTCCGTTATAATGGCCATTGAGGGAGCCTGAATTCAACACGATCAGCTCGTGGAAATCATTCTTAAAATCGGAGATCACTTTCACAACACCCCCGCTGATCTGTTTGCCAATGCCATGTTTGATGGCATTTTCCACCAGGGTTTGCAGCATCATCGGCGGCACAGGCTGGTCGAGGGTATCTTCATCTATCTGGTATTCAATACTGAGGCGGTCTTCAAACCGAATGTACTCCAGTGCGAGATAGTCTTTTACAATATTCAGCTCCTTTTCAAAGGGCACTGTTTCCAATTTCTCGGCCTGCATACTGCTACGCAGGATATTACTCAATTCAGTGATGGCATTCCTTGCCCGGTTGGGATTTTCATCGATCAAGGCCCGGATGCTATTCAGCGCATTAAAGATAAAATGGGGGTTGATATGGGATTTGATGGTCTTTAGTTCCAATTCTTTCACCAATGATTCCAGTTTTAAGGTATCTACCTGTTGGCGACGGCTTTTCTCAATGTAATGGTAGAAATAATACAACAGGATCCAGGGAATCATGAAAATACCAATGTTGAGTACATTGGCAAACAGGCGGGTAGAAAAGTCCAGTTTGTTCTTATTCTCGAATTTGAACACTTCATAAGCACCCAATACCAATAATCCATAAAGGATACTGGTGATGATCACGGCAGCACCCAGGCGGGTTACCATCTTTTCGATGGGTAATAAAAGCCAATTGGTCCGTTTAAGAAACTCGCGCAGGATATGGGTACTTACAATACCTGAAACAACATAAATAAGGATCCTGTACAGGTAGGCATTTGAGATTTCCTCTTTGAAGGTAAAGGCATAGAACAACATGGAAAGGCCAACCAGGCCCCAGCCACCTATCTGGCATAGCCAGTAATATGAATTTCTTTTCGCCATTTCAGAATTTGGGTCTTAGCAAAACTATACATTTGAATAGCCCTCCTGCTGTATTTTGGATATATGGCTTAAAAGCCGGGCTATCGGCAGGTGAATAGTGCCTTTTTTTGCTGTCCACGGGACATCATTCTATTAAAAATCAATCGAATATATTGAATTGGCGCTTATTATCCAACGCCGTTTTTTACCCATTGCACCTTGCCAACGGGCCATCAGGGCGTTAAATACCGCAATCCCTGAATTTCAACTGATAAAATAGTATTTTTGACCCATAAATTTTCTCCTGATGGAAATTGCTCCTGGACCCTTACTCAAAATGATTGAATCACCGGCAGATGTGAAGCAGCTAAGCCGTGAACAGCTGCATCAGTTGTGTGATGAATTGCGTCAGTATATTATTGATGTAGTGAGTGTTCATGGCGGTCACTTTGGCGCCAGCCTTGGTGTTGTTGAGCTTTCTGTAGCGCTGCATTATGCCTACAATACGCCTTATGACCAACTGGTATGGGATGTGGGCCACCAGGCTTATGGACATAAAATATTAACGGGTCGCAGAGACAATTTTAGTAGCAACCGCAAGTACAATGGCTTAAGCGGATTTCCCAAACGGACTGAAAGTGAATACGATACTTTTGGCGTAGGTCATTCATCTACCTCCATTTCAGCAGCGCTGGGTATGGCGGTGGCCGCAAAATACAAAGGAGAAAACCGCAAGTCGGTAGCCGTTATTGGGGATGGTTCCATGACAGCTGGCATGGCCTTCGAAGCAATGAATCACGCCGGGGTAACCGATGCAGACATGCTCATTATCCTCAATGATAATAACATGAGCATCGACCCCAATGTGGGCGCCCTCAAGGAATACCTAACTGATATATCCACTTCATCTACCTATAACCGCCTGAAAGATGATATCTGGAAGGCACTGGGCAAATTACCGGTAGGTAAGACCTTTACGCGTGAAATGGCCAGCAAGCTGGAACACAGTGTAAAAGGGTTTGTAAACAAAAGCAGTAACCTGTTTGAGGCTTTGAAGCTCCGTTATTTTGGTCCTATTGACGGGCACAATATCACCAAACTGGTAGATACATTGCAAGACCTGAAAAAGATACCGGGTCCCAAGTTGTTGCACATTATTACGGTGAAAGGCAAAGGTTACTCCCTGGCCGAGAAGGACCAAACGAAATGGCATGCTCCGGGACTTTTTGATAAGATCACGGGTGAGATCTACAAAAAGACATTTGAAACGAAACAACCTCCCAAATACCAGGATGTATTTGGACATACGATCATAGAACTGGCAGAAAAGAACAAGAAAATCTTTGGCATTACACCTGCTATGCCATCAGGCTCCTCACTCAAATTCATGATGGAGCAAATGCCCGATCGCGCTATTGATGTGGGTATCTGCGAACAACATGCTGTAACGCTAAGTGCGGGTATGGCTACGCAGGGCCTCAGGGTATTTTGTAATATCTACTCCTCGTTCATGCAACGGGCCTATGACCAGGTGGTGCATGACGTGGCCATACAAAAGCTGCCTGTAATCTTCTGTCTTGACCGCGCGGGATTGGTAGGAGAAGATGGGCCTACACACCATGGCGCTTATGATATTCCTTATTTCCGTTGTATTCCGCATATGGTGATCAGTGCACCCATGAATGAAAGTGAACTGCGCAACCTGATGTACACGGCCCAACTCGATAGCAACGAAACACATCCTTTTGTGATCCGTTATCCCCGTGGAGAAGGGGTGATGCCCGATTGGAAGACGCCCTTTGAGGAAATCCCGATCGGCAAGGGCCGCAAACTGAAAGATGGAGATGATATTGCTATTCTGACACTGGGGCACCCCGGCAATTTTGCTACGGCAGCCATCCGTGAACTGAAGACAGAAGGTCTCAACCCGGCGCATTATGATCTGCGTTTTGCCAAACCGCTGGATGAGGCACTCTTACACGAAGTGTTCCGCAAATTTGACCGGGTGATCACGGTCGAAGATGGTACTGTTGTGGGAGGATTTGGTAGTGCTGTACTGGAGTTTATGGCACAGCACAATTACAGGGCTACCGTTAAAATGCTGGGTATTCCTGACCGCCTGGTAGAACATGGTACACCCAAGGAATTGCACCGGGAATGTGGTTATGATGCGGCAGGTATTGCGCAAACGGTGCGTGAAATGATGAAAGATAAAGTGACAGTGGGAACTTTGCTGCAATAATAGCTGCGAGCTTTGAGCTGCGAGCTTACATCCCCAATTAATTATAATACCGGCCTGGTTCACGAAATTGAATCAGGCCGGTGACTTTTTATCCCAGGCTAAACAGGGAACCATACCATCACTGTAATCTTCAGGAATCTTTAACAGCAGTTTGTAAATACTTCTTTATGGAGAGTCGTTTCTGTGGCATCTGATCTCTACGTATAACCCCCCATTTTATGAAACGGATCCTGCTGGTGGCACTGGCCACTGTTGTTTTGTTTGTACTGGGTAGTGCTGCCTGGTATTATTCCAAAATGAGGTCCTCTGCTGTGTCTGGTGATCGCAAGGTGGCTGACAACCTCAACAAAAAACTCCTGCGTAAATTAACGTCCCGGGCTGCTCTTGCCCGGGAATATACCAACAAGAATAAGTACAATACAGAAATCTGTATCCTGATAGATATGGGTATCGAATCGGGAAAGAACAGGCTCTTCCTTTATAACCTGAAAAATGATTCCATTATGGATGCGGGGTTGGTTACGCATGGCCGGTGTAATGAGGATTGGCTCAAAGGCCGCCGTTATGGTAATGAAGTGGGTTGTGGCTGTACCTCGCTGGGAAAATATAAAATAGGAGCGGCTTACCAGGGAAAATTTGGATTGGCTTATAAATTACATGGACAGGATACCACCAACAGCAATGCCTTCAAAAGGTTTGTGGTATTTCATGCTCATGAATGTGTACCGGCTGCCGAAGTAGACCCCTATCCTATTTGTCAAAGTGATGGCTGCCCTACGGTATCGCCTTCTTTTCTAAAGAAAATGGCCGCAACGATCGATGGATCGTCACGGCCAATATTGTTATGGATCTTTGATTAAGGTCCCCAACCCTTCCTGGCTGTATTCGGGGATTAATTTATTCTGTTTCATCAGCGGGAGACTCATCAGCCGATGGTTCGTCAGCAGGTGGTGCATCACCAAATAAGCCACCAATGGGCGCTTCATTATCAGGCGGCTCCAGGCCCAGTGTACGGGCATCCAATATGGGATCTTCTTCGCGGTTTTCGTTGAATTCGAGAATGAAATTGTTACGGCCTTCCCCTACCATGAGGGTCATGTATTTCATTTGCACCAGCTCCAGCATAGAAAGGAAAAGGAAGATCGCGTGGATCCGGTCCTCGCAGATATCAAAGATCTTTTCAAAAGACATTACTTTTTCCCGCCTCACCGAATTGAGCATGTGTTCCCGGCTTCCATCCATGGTATAATTGTACCGTACCACGGTATGCACTGGCTTCACATTACGCTGTTCCAGCCGCTTCATTACCTTTTCAAATGTTTTCATCAATTTGAAAAGGGTAATTGTTTGTATTTCAGTTCCTTCACCGGTTTCTTCACCAATCGTGGAAAGCTCCTTCTGCAGGTTACCACGCCTTACCATTAACATCCGGATGGCCTCCATTTCAGCCATTTTCACGGCGGCTTCCTTATAGCGTTTGTATTCCAGGATCTTATCAATCAATTCCTGACGGGGGTCAATTTCATTGCCCTGCTCATCTACCTCTTTACGGGGCAACAGCATTTTGGCCTTGATACGCATCAGGGTAGATACAAACAGGATAAACTCGCTCGACAACTCAATATTCAAACCATCCTCACCATGGATATAATCCATGAAGTCCTTGATGATCTTGGTAATAGGTATATTATAAATATCCAGTTCATCCCTTTCAATGAAGAATAACAGGAGGTCAAACGGCCCTTCAAACTGCGGTAACTTGATCTGGTAACTGGATTGATTCACTGCGTATATTTTAATAAGTCCGAAAGTGGGAAAAGTCAGAAAGTCCGCAAGAAACCACAATAGTTGCATGTTTCTTCCGGACCTTCGGTCTTCCGGTCTTCCCGACTTTCAGACCCGCCTTCAGAGCCGACAAATTTAAGGAAATCCCTGATTAGAATTTAGCAGAAAAACCCACACCCAGTAATGACCTTAATTGTACACCGGCTGCATTTTCATTGGGCCCAAACTGGCGTACATCATCGTCATATATCAGATCAAAGTTATAAGTAACATTCAGGAACTTATTCACTTTCATCACAATACCGTTGGTCCAGAATACATCCACATTCTGCGGCTTGGCGCTTACTTCGGTGATCAGCAACTGATCGGGTCCTGTAGGGGTATAGCGGTATGTTTTGAGGTAATTGGAATACAAGTCGAGGCGGCTTTTAAAGGTTACATTTTTCAGTATTTCTCTATTAAAGTTGACTGACGCATAGGCACCTGCTTCCACCTTTACCTCACGGGCCGGATCAACGCCATAAAAAGTGGAGAGGGGTGCTTCAAAACCGCCACCATCAGGTCCAGGATCGCCACCTGGGTAAAAATAGCTTTTCGGCTGATTGGTTACGAATACCCAACGGGCCGAAATGGGAGAAAAGAAGATACTGAAGTAATCGGTAGGATGCCAGTCGAGACCGGGCGCTACCACCAGGTAAGCCGGAGCAAAGAAACCGGATATCCGGCGTTTGTAGCCTTTACCACGATAATCATAATCGAACCCATCAACAAACTGGCTCCTGAAGTTCACTACACCAGCCACGCTAAGTGTTTTGGAAAGCTCATAACCCAGTTTAGTATACAAGTCGATCTTATCGTCGGTTTTACGTACACCCTGTGAGGTGGTATTGACCATGGCATATCCAAGATCGAGGGTGTTGTTCCACATAAACTTACCCGCTTTTTTATTCGCATACACACTTAGGTAAGCGGCTGTTGTGAAGGAGAACTTTTCGGCACCTGCTGCCCAGTTCTTACTTCCTCCCTGTCCTACATTGAGGGAAAAGACCCCACCTTTTTTCCAGCCGGATTTATGGGAAGTATCGGCTGTCACCTTTTTTTCGGAAGCCGCTTTCATATCTTTAACGCCCGCATCCTGGGCCAGGGCAAACAAACTGGACACACTGAATACCGTGAGTAAAAGCGATTTTCTCATATAATTTAGTAGTTTGGTTTGATATAAGACGCTTATGAATATACTCAAAATGCCCGAGATATACAGGCATTTACCCCTTTTTCTTTAACTCGTCACGTATCTCGGCCAGCAATTGTTCGGTTGCAGTAGGGGGTGTGGGAGCGGCGGGTGCTGCTTCCTGTTTGCGTTTCATACCATTTATAGCTTTTACCATCAGAAATATCACCAGCGCCAATAAAAGGAAATTGATGGCTACGGTAATAAAACTACCGTAAGCAAATACAGGTCCTTTCGCCTGGGCTTCAGCCAATGGCAGGCCCTTGGGGATATCTGACTTTAACGGCAGGTAGGCATTACTGAAATCCGGCGCTCCAATGATGGAGGCAACAATGGGCATCACAAGATCTTTAATAACAGAATCAATGATCTTTCCAAAAGCCCCGCCGATGATCACACCCACTGCCAGATCAATTACATTTCCTTTTATTGCAAACTCCTTAAATTCTTTAATGAATCCCATGGTTAGTTGTTTTAACGGTTAGAAAATTCAAAAACTATAGTAAATTAAATAATATATAATAAATAGCAATGGCAATTACTTATCCATGACAAAAATTAATTTGCCGGCTTGTTGCCATATTTTTTTATTGCCTGCTTTAACAGGCACACTTCCACGCAGGGGTTGTAGCGTATTAAAATCCCTGGTTGCTTTTCTTCAGCCCGGGAAATTGCATGTCCAGTTTCTTTAATGTGGCTAAGAGGGTAGATGCAATAAGGTATTCCTTGTACCAGTTTTGATCGGCAGGTACAATTGTCCAGGGAATATCATTACAGTATTCAAAACAATCTTCGTAAGCACTCCTGTATTCTTTCAGCAACTTAGCCTCTGCAAAGTCATTTTCGTTGTACTTCCATTGTTTGGTACGGTCCTGGATTCGTTCCTGCAACCGCTCCTGTTGTTCTTCCGGCGAAACATGCAGGTAAAATTTGAGTATCCGGGTATTGTTGTGTTCCTGCAAGAGCTTTTCAAAGTCGTTGATGGCTTTCATACGTTTCTTCGCCATTTCATCATCTATCCATTTGTGTACCCGGGTGATCAGGATATCTTCATATTGGGAGCGGTTAAATACCTGTACCATGCCTTTGGCAGGGGCCGCTTCATGCACCCGCCAAAGAAAATCATGGCTTAATTCGGCTGCGGTAGGAGTTTTAAAGGATTTAACAGTAATACCCTGTGGGTTCATGGAGGTAAATACATTCCTGATAACCCCATCTTTTCCACTGGCATCAGGGCCTTGTAAAATAACCAGGATGGCATGTTTGGATTCGGCATACAGCAGGTTTTGCAACTCTTCCAATTCATGCAGTATCTCCTGTGTTTTTGCCTTGGTGGTCTCTTTATCAAATTCCTTCGGTGCTCTTGTTGAAATATCTGCCAATCTGATCCTTCCCATAGGTTAGTGTTTGAGACAATTAAGGTATTATATTTTATGCTTATAAAAAAGCCGGTATATGCACAAAAAAGCCACCCCTATACCGGGATGGCCAATATGATTTCGGCATAGAAGAAAAACTATACGGTCATGATCTCCTTTTCTTTTGCAGCAAGGTGTTTATCCACGAGGAGAATGTATTTATCAGTCATTTCCTGGATATTCTTTTCTGCGTCCTTGGCCACATCTTCACTCAAGCCATTCTTTTGCAGTTTTTTCACCTGCTCCATGGCATCGCGGCGGATATTACGGATGGCTACTTTGGAGTGCTCTCCTTCACCCTGTGCCCTTTTTACCAGTTCCTTGCGGCGCTCTTCGGTTAACGGCGGCATGAACAGGCGAATGATATTACCATCATTCTGTGGGGTAATACCAATATTGGCGTTGATAATAGAACGCTCAATAGGTTGCAACATATTTTTTTCCCAGGGCTGTATATTCAGGGTACGCGCATCTGCAACGGTAATATTCCCTATCTGGTTGATGGGGGTAGGTGTGCCATAATAATCTACTACAATGCCATCTACAATATTGGGATTGGCTTTACCGGCCCGCACCTTGATCAATTCTGTTTCGAGGTGATCGATGGACTTTTCCATGGCTTCGAGCACATGTTCTTCAATTTTATTTAACTCGTCTGACATAATGTATGAATGTTGATGCGCTGCAAATGTAGGAAGAATACGGAAAAAGAGGATACAGCAGGCAGAATAAGAAGGTATTAGCTAATAACTTCCAGTCCTACGCCAACCACAGGCAAGGACATTCCTGCCCCATACGCACGGCAGGCTCCCAAAAATTTTCCGGGCTACGCACTAGTTCTTTTGCTCCAAAATGGTATCCTTGGTAAGGGGTACTATCCGGGAATTCTTGTTTTCGGGCTCTACGGTCCGGGCTACAAACAGGCGTGGTCTTGGACGGGTATAGTACAAGGCAGCAATACCGGTAAAAAATATGAGTACGATGGCCAGTATGATCCAGGTACATCCTGAATTGCGCAGGGTGTAGGACACCACAATGGCCAGCATATTGATGGTAACCAATAGCAGGGTAATGGTGCGGTGAGACAGGCCTTTATCGAGTAATAAGTGGTGAACGTGGTTGCGATCCGGGCTAAATGGAGAACGACGATTTACTATACGAATGGCGAATACTCTTAATGTATCCAATAAAGGGATCATCAGGATGGCGAATCCGATAGCCGGTGAGGCAGTGATGGGGTAGGGTACATTGACTGCATTGGCCACTTCAATGAACTTAACCACCAGTATGGAATTAATAAGTCCAATTAGTAAGGAGCCCGTATCACCCATGAAGATCTTGGCAGGATGGAAGTTAAAGATCAGGAAGGCTGCCAGGCTACCGGCCAATGCAAAGGCCAGGATACTGTAGGCAGGCATGTTGACCTGTAAAAAGTAAAAGCCAAATACAATGGAAGCCATTAAGCCAAGGCTGCCTGCCAATCCATCAATACCGTCAATCAGGTTAAACGAGTTGATGATCACGATAATGGTAAAGTAAGTAAGCAGCAGGCTGAAGGATTCAGGCAGTTCATGGATGCCCATAAAGCCATGCATACTCCTGATCTGTACATTGCCCTTATAAATGATCAGGAAAGCGGCTAATACCTGGCCAATAAACTTTTTTATAGGTGATATAACGAGTATATCATCTTTTAATCCGAGGAAAAAGATCACAAAACAAGCGGCCAGGAAATACTGGAATTCCGGAGAGGCATTGAATTGAATGGCAATAAGGCATGCCATTATGAAACCAGCAAAAATACCCAGACCACCGAGCGAAGGAATAGGATTCTGGTGAATCTTTCGCTCATTGGGCAAGTCGAAGAGTTTTTTTCTTTCCGCCACGGTAATAATTACCGGGATTGCCAAAAATGTGATCGTAAAGGAAATAGCTATTGATAGTAATACATCAAACATTAGCCTGGTTTTGGTGACCAAATTTATCTACGTACTGCTAATCAGGGCCGTTGGGGCAAATTTGGTGCCGGGAGCAAAACTACGGCCTATTTCTGAAATAACAACTTCTGTTATAGCTACTTTATTGTAAATAAGAAGGTTTTGGATATAAAAAAGAATAAAAAAATGCGTCCCTTCCATGGGTCAAATGCAAATTCCTGTAGTTTTGCTTCCACATTTAAAGACAGCTTATGCCCCCATTAAAAGACATAGCCACTCAGATCAGACGCGATATAGTCCGGATGGTACATGGTTCTGCCAGTGGTCACCCCGGCGGTTCCCTGGGATGTACTGATTACTTTACGGCCCTTTATTTTAAGGTAATGCAGCACAATCCGCAGTTCAATATGGATGCCACCAACGAGGATGTTTTCGTGTTGTCAAACGGCCATATTTCCCCGGTTTATTATTCTACTTTAGCCCGTGCCGGCTATTTCGATATCAAAGAACTGAGCACTTTCCGTAAGCTCAACTCCAGGTTACAGGGCCATCCTGCTACCCATGAGCATTTACCTGGCATCCGCATCGCCAGTGGTTCTCTGGGCCAGGGTATGAGTGTTGCCATTGGCGCCGCCCTTGCCAAAAGGTTGAATGGAGAGAAAAACGTTGTGTATTCCCTACACGGCGATGGAGAACTGGATGAGGGGCAAAACTGGGAAGCCATCATGTTTGCAGCCCACCACAAAGTAGATACCCTGATCTCTACGGTGGATTGGAATGGCCAGCAAATTGATGGACCTACCAAAAAAGTAATGAACCTGCTCGACCTGGGCGCCAAGTTCGACGCTTTTGGCTGGGAAGTGATCCGCCTGGAGAAAGGTAATGATGTAGATGCAGTAGTGGCTGCCCTGGAAAAAGCCAAAACCTTCGTAGGCAAGGGAAAACCCATTGTTGTCCTCATGACTACGGCCATGGGTGCTGGTGTTGACTTCATGGAAGGTTCTCATGAATGGCATGGCATAGCCCCCAATGATGAACAACTGGCAAAAGCATTGGCCCAGTTGCCCGAAACTTTGGGAGATTATTAGGGAAGGCATCGGCAATCGTGAATCGGCAATCGTCAATGCTGCCGCGTTCATTGCTGCCCGACAAGTTAGAAACAATTAGCCAAAAGCTTAAAATATAAATCCGGCATGCGAACACACTTCACATGCCGGATTTTTTTATTGTTTCAACTGATTGCCCCTTATGCCTAATTGCCTTTTTCAAAAGCCGGATTAAACCAGGCCATGGGAATATCGGCTTCAAAACCACCGTCATCGCTGACGATCCTTCTTTCGAATCGTCCTTCCTTTACAAATCCCAGTTGCTCATAAAAATGAAGCGCCCGTTCATTGCTTTCTTTGGCCACCAGCTCTACCCGCAGGATATCCGGATGGTGATCTTCCACTTCTTTCAATAAGGCCTGGAAAATATTTCGACCAATTCCATACTGCTGAAATGCCGGATGTACTACCACGGTCAAATCGCTCAATACATGACTAAATACCTGGGGCTCCATACGGGAAGTATGCACTTCTGCCACCAGTTCTCCGCTGATGGATTGTTGCGCCACCAGGATAATTCCCTGCGCAAGGCTTTTCTTGATAAATGAGCGGATGTAGTCGTCCGTGATCTCATGTGTTTTACGGGCTATCCCACTCCCTTGCAGGGTGACTGCATGGTACAAAGCGCGGATAGCTTCCAGGTCGTCAATGGTGGCATAACGGATCTCAACAGGCTGCATAGATCGAATGGTTTAGGATGGATGAAAACAATAAGTCAACTTTTTAGTTCAATAGGCTGCAGCGCTGCCTTACGGGATGGGAACCAGGAAGCTGTAAAAGCCACTATAAATACTGTAATGACGATGAGCAGAAAATCACCAGTCACTATTTTTACGGGATAATAATTAATCAGAAATGTTCCTCCTTCCAGGGGAATGAGTTCAAATTTTACCTGTGCCCAACAAAAGATGAGCGCCAGGATAATACCTGTAAACGCCCCGATACCTGCCAATAACAATCCTTCGCTCAGGAATATCTTTTGGATCAGTTGGTTATTGGCACCCATGGCTTTTAATACCTGGATATCTTTTTGCTTTTCCAATACCAGCATGGTGAGGCCCCCGATCATGGTAAAAGCAGCAACAATCAGCATGAGGGTGAGTATACCATAGATGGCCCATTTTTCCAGGGTCATCACGCTGTACAGGCTCTTATTTTGTTCATAGCGGGTTTCTACCACATAGCCTTTACCAAATATTTGCTGTATGCTTTTCCCCGCGGCTACTCCCTTGTTCTCATCAGTAAGTTTTACCTCAATGCGGCTGTATTCATTGTCTTTGTATGACAACATACGCCGCATGAAGTCAATATTGGTGATAGCATATTTATTATCAATATCAGCCTGAATGAGAAAGGCACCGCCGGTAATCATATTTTCAGCTGCTACGGACTGATACAGATCGACGGCATTGGCCGATTCGCCACCTTTGAAGATATAGGCTGTAATGGGAAACAAATTCTTATCAGATTCTAGATCCAGAGCTCCCTCTACCCCATTGCCCAGTACAATAATGGGTCTATCGGAAGTGCCCGTATTGTATTCACCACGAATCATATTGCCGGCTACACCTGTTACCTGCTTATAGGCATCATCTACCCCTTTCAGTTCTACCGGCACCTGGATATCACCATTCTGCAACAGGGTTTTTTCTTCTATGATACCGGAATAATACACCACATCTTTCACGCCCGTCAATTGCTTTAATTGACTGGACGATACAAACATGGTTTTATTGCCTGCCTGGGGGGTGATCAGTACATGGGGATAGAAGGACGAATACAGGGATTTCACCAGTCCTTCAAAGCCATTGAAAACACTGAGCACCACAATAAATGCAAAGGTGATGCTCATGATGGCTACCATGCTGATCCATGCAATGACATTGATGGCATTGGTAGATTTCTTTGCTTTAAAATAACGCCAGGCAAAAAGGAAGTTCATCAGGACTATTTTGAGTTTCAGGTTCGTAGTGTACAGCCGTTACACCCAACCAGGCAATTAGCCTTGTAAGCTTGCAGCTACTTTAACAAGCCATTCACAACCGACCACTTAGGCTCCCCCCTCTTCTCCCTTCTTATCCTCATTGATCTTTTTGAACAGATCTTCCATCTTGAATACGTGGTCAAGGGTATCATCAATATAGAATCTGAGTTCGGGCATACGGCGTAGTTGCTTGGCTACCCTGGCGGTAAGCTCTTTTTTGATCTCCCAGGCCCTGTCTTCGATCTTCTTCAGGGCAGCCTGCGCATCGCCTACCTGGAATAAACTGAGGTAAATACGTGCTTCCAACAGGTCGGGGGTAACCTTTACCGTCACAATCGATACCATACCCCCATTGATCATGGTAAGGCCCAGCCGTTGAAAAATGGCATTCAATTCCTCATTCAATAAACCGGCTATTTGCTTCTGGCGCTTCCCTTCTTGCATATCATTAACTATTTAATCGTGGTAAAATTAGTTACTTTGCGCTGTTTATAGCCATTTCAGGTACAGATTAGCACCATAAACGAGCTATTTGAGGTTGAAGGCCCGGAAAAGGCTGGTATTATTTGAATTATTTTAACTTTCATGAAGCGATTTTCAACGATTTTAAAGTATTTAAGGGATAGAAAAGGGAATATAGTCTTATACGGCGTCTTTAATCTTTTATCCATTCTTTTCTCGCTGGTATCCCTGGCTATGCTGGGTCCCTTCCTGAAACTTCTTTTCCAGGATGTACCCGAAAACCTGCCCAAACCCGATATTACCTTTTCTGCATCCAGCGTATTGGATTATCTCCAGTATGCCCTGAGCCAGTTGATCTTCCTATATGGTAAGGTTAAAGCGCTTGCTTTTATATGCGGCATTGTACTGGTTGCCATTTTCTTCAAAAACCTATTTACTTATTTGTCATTCCGCGTGTTGGCCCCTATGCGCAACCACGTAATGACCAGGCTGCGTAGCGACCTCTACCTGAAAATACTCCAACTGCCCATCGGCTATTTCACCGAACAACGCAAAGGCGATATCATCAGCCGCATGAGCAATGATGCTAATGAAGTGGAATGGAGTGTTATGAGTACGCTGGAAGGATTGGTACGAGAACCACTGACCATCCTGATCATATTGTTCACCCTGGTTTTTCTCAGTCCCTGGTTGTCCTTATTCCTGGTGGTACTACTGCCCATCACAGGCTTTATTATCGGTCGCCTCAGCCGGTCACTCAAAAAACAATCTACCGAATCACAGGAAAAGCTGGGCGTGCTGATGTCTATACTGGACGAAACGCTAACCGGATTGCGCGTTATTAAAGCCTTTAACGCAGAAAAAATATTACAAAGCAAGTTTTTGAGTACGAACAATACGCTCAATCACATCCGCAACAAGATGAATTTTCGCCGTGACCTTGCCTCTCCCATGTCCGAATTCTTTGGCGTTGTTGTACTGTGTTGCATTCTTTGGTTTGGCGGTCGCCTGGTATTGGCCGACGGAGGTGTAGGACTTGGCTTAAAACCAGATGGCTTTATTACTTATATCCTGTTCTTTACACAGATCATTAACCCTGCCAAGTCATTGTCTACGGCCTTTTACAATGCACAACGTGGCAGTGCTGCCATCAAGCGCATAGAAGAAGTATTACAGGCTCCCGTAGTAGTGGAAGAGTTAGCCGAACCAAGGCAATTAACCCGATTCAACCATAAGATCGAATTCCGCAATGTGACCTTCAAATATGAAGATGTTACCATTCTCGACAATATTAACCTCACTATTGAAAAAGGCAAAACCATTGCCTTGGTGGGATCTTCCGGAGCCGGCAAGTCTACCCTGGCCGACCTGGTACCCCGCTTTCACGATGTAACCAGTGGTGAATTGCTGATCGATGGCATAAATATTAAAGAATATTCCCTCCTTTCCCTGCGTGATCAGATGGGTATTGTAACCCAGGAGCCGATACTGTTTAATGACACCATCGCCAACAATATTTCCCTGGGCAACCCGGTAGCTAACATTGATGAAATTGAGCAGGCTGCCCGCATTGCCAATGCCCATGATTTCATCATGCAGAAAGACGAAAACTACCAGACCAATATCGGCGACCGTGGCAGCAAGTTGAGTGGCGGCGAACGGCAGCGCGTGACCATTGCCCGGGCGGTGTTGAAAAACCCTCCTATCTTAATACTTGATGAAGCCACCTCCTCACTCGATACAGAAAGTGAGCGCCTGGTACAGGACGCAATTAATAAAATGATGGCCAACCGTACCAGCATTGTCATTGCCCACCGCCTCAGCACCATTCGTCATGCTGATGAGATCATCGTACTGCAAAAAGGCCAGATCGTGCAGCGTGGCACGCACAATGAGCTCCTTAGCCAGGAAGGTTTGTACAAAAAGCTGGTGGAAATGCAAGAAGTTAAGTAGCAGGTTACGGTGGCCGTCCTCTTAAAAAACATTTTTCAGGCAAAAAGCAGCACTTTAACGGTGTTGCTTTTTTAATGCCTCGCCAGGCCGCTGGCGGGCAGGCACCAGCCGGTTTCACCACTTATCAAAAACCATTCTCCTTACCTGCCCTAATTCCCTCGTTTTCGTACATTCACCGCTTCAATATTTCATTACATGAGAAAGCTAATTCTATTAGGCACAGCCCCTTTGCTGTTATTGACGGTTGCAATAACAGCAACAGCCCAGAAAAAGAACTTTACATACGACCAGTTATTTAAAAATGCGGCTTCCAATATTAGTAAGCCTCTCCCTGTCATCCGTGGATGGATAGATGACGAACATTACATTGAGTTTCAAAAAGATGCAGATGGCAAGACCAGCTTTCTTGCTGTGGATGTCAAAACGGGAAAATCAACCCCCTATGCAGGTGCTGTACCTGGCGAGGCACGGCAACAGACCAGTCCTGCCATTGGCATCAGCGATGCGCGCAACATTACCGCCTCACCCGATGGCAAATGGGTAGCTTATACGCGTAAGGACAACAACCTCTACACGATGGAGCTGGCTACCAAAAACGTGACGCAGATCACCAGGGATGGTTCAGAAAACATCAAGAATGGTTATGCTTCCTGGGTATATTTTGAAGAGATATTGGGCCGCGCCAGCCGCTACAAAGCATTTTGGTGGAGCCCCGATAGCAAACATGTTTGCTATATGCGTTTTGATGATAGCCAGGTACCGGTATTTCCCATCTATGTATTGGATGGACAGGATGGTTACCTGGAGAATGAACATTATCCTAAAGCTGGTGAAAAAAATCCGGAGGTGAAAGTAGGTGTTGCCTCCATTGAGAATGGCACCACTGTATGGGCCGATTTCAACCCGAAAGACGATCAGTATTTTGGCGCTCCCTTCTGGACTCCCGAAGGACAGCTATGGGTACAATGGATGAACCGCGGGCAGGATAACCTGACCATTTACAATATTGACTTTGCCACCGGCGCTAAAAAAGAAGTATATGCCGAGCAGCAAAAAACATGGATCGACCTCGATGAAGCCAGCCGTATAGAATTCCTATCTGCCGGCAAAGGCTTTATCCTGAAAAGTGATAAGGATGGCTGGGAAAACCTATATTACCATGATGCTACTGGTAAGTTGATCAATCAACTGACTACAGGCAATAATTGGGGTACTTCCATTACGCGGATTGATGAAAAGACAAAACTGGTATACTTTAAAGCACGCAAAGAGAATTCGGCCCGCTTCGATTTTTACAAAGTGGGACTGGATGGAAAAGGATTGACCCGCTTAAGCTTTGGTGATTATTCGCATGATCAGATCAATCTTTCGCCCAACGGTAAGTATTTTATTACTACCTATTCCAATCTCTCTACCCCTACAACGATGGCGGTGGCCGATACCAAAGGCAAACTGATCCGTGTATTGGGTGATAGCAAGGGCAATGATTTTGATGCGTATGTCATCCCTAAAACAGAAATGGTACGTGTAAAATCAAGCGATGGTGTATTTGATCTGCCGGTAACCATTACCTACCCCATCAATTTTGATCCCAATAAAAAATACCCTGTACTCATCAGCATTTATGGCGGCCCCAATGCCGGTACGGTATACGACCGCTGGAGACCAGCCGGTGGTGCAACACAATGGTGGGCACAGGAAGGGATGATACAGGTAGCTTTTGATAACCGCAGCAGTGGTCACTTTGGAAAAGTGGGATTAAACTATATCCACCGTCAACTGGGCAAATGGGAAATAGAAGATTATATGAGCTGTGGCAAATGGTTGCGTCAGCAAACCTGGGTCGATACAAATAAAGTAGCCATGACGGGCGGCAGCTTTGGTGGCTATATGACCTGTATGGCGCTTACTTATGGTGCTGATGTATTTACGTATGGTATTGCCAATGCCTCGGTTACCGACTGGCAGTTCTATGACACGCACTATACCGAGCGTTTTATGGATACGCCCAAAGAAAATCCCGAAGGATACAAGAAAACGGCGGTGGATACTTATGCCGACCAATACAAGGGTTTGCTGCGTATTGTACACGGCACCTCCGACGACAATGTGCACATGCAAAACAGCTTTACACTTATTGATAAGTTGCAGAACCTGGGCAAACACTTTGAGCTCATGGTATACCCCAGCGAAAGACATGGCATTGGAGCCAACAACATGAAGAAAGGCCAGCATAACCGCAATGAAGCCTATGCGTTCTGGTACAGGAACCTGTTGGGCAAACCCATGCCCGCCGTATTTACGACCAGCAGCACAGATTCGGGTAAAAGAGCATTCTAGACCGATAAACATATTATCTAAAAGGGGTAGTCATCAGACTGCTCCTTTTTTATTGCCCAAATCGAAGCAAAGGACTCATCCCGCCCCATGGCGGGACCAACTGCCGATTGCCGACTGCCGATTCACGATTCAACCCCCTAATCCTACAACTCGATGGAAAATCCCTCCCCCCTTGATGCCCATGTCCCAATTTTGTACCAGTGATCAACCATAAAATGTAAAGATGTCTCCAACACCCTATACAATTATCACAGGAGCCAGTGCCGGACTGGGCAAGGAATTTGCCATCCAGTGCGCCAGGGCCGGCATGAACCTCATTCTGATAGCCTTACCCGGAACCAATACCAGGGATTTGGCAGCCAACCTGATCAGCAGTTTTGCCATCCATGTACAGGTTTTTGAATTTGACCTTACGGATGGCCCTAAATTAAAAAAGCAGCTGGAGCATATTGTGGCCCATTACCGGGTCAATTTCCTGATCAATAATGCTGGTATTGGAGGCACTGCCGGCATTATGGAAACCTCTGCAGAAAGAATAGACCAGATTATCCAATTGAATGTACGCAGTACGGTGATGATCACCCATTTACTTATTCCGCATTTGCTGAACAACGAGCGCAGTTATATCATGAATATTTCCAGCATGGCTGCCTTTACACCCATTGCCTATAAAACGGTTTATCCGGCTTCCAAGGCATTTATTTCCTCTTTCTCCCACGGATTGCGGGAAGAATTAACAGGCACCGGGCTTTCTATCAGCGTAGTGTATCCCGGCCCCATTATGACCAATTCCAATACCACCCGCCGGGTAATCAGTCAGGGTATAAAAGGGAAAATGGGCTTACTGCCCACCTCGGCCATTGCCCGCATAGCCCTGCAAAAAACACTGGCTGGCCATCCTACCATTATACCTGGCCTTATGAACAAACTTAATCACGTATTAATGGCCTTCCTTCCGCTGGACCTTAAACTAAAGATTGTTTCGCGGGAGGTAAGAAAAGAAATGCAATACCAGGCCTTATAAATTATCCCTATGAAAAAGGTTCTTATAACAGGCGCCAATGGATTCCTGGGCATTCACCTTGCCCGGGAATTTTTCAGGCTCGGCTACCAGATCAAAATATTCGTGCGACCCGGCGCCGATCTGCGCGGCCTGGCTCAAATACCGCTTGAAATAAGTTATGGCCGCATTGACAATCCTGAACAGGTAAGCCAGGCAGTGCAGGGATGCCAGATCGTTATTCATGCCGCTTCCATTACCGATCAATGGGGTATTGGTTTTGAAGAATATGAACGGATCAATTTTAAAGGCACCCGGAATATTGTAGAAGCCTGCCTGCAGCACCAGGTAAAAAAAATGATCCATGTAAGTACCGCCAACACCATCGAACCAGGTACTAAAAAACAACCGGCCACGGAGTTGAATGGGTTTTCCCTGTTCAAGGCCAATTCGGGCTATATCAATACCAAATACCTCGCCCAACAATATGTATTGGAACAGGTACAGGCCCGGCAATTACCTGCCATCATTGTAAATCCTACCTTTATCATTGGACCCTTTGACCTTAAGCCCAGCTCGGGAAAGCTGCTGTTGTATGGGTTAAATAAGAAACTGTTATTGTACCCGCCAGGCGGAAAGAACTTTGTGTATGTGCAGGATGTTTGCCAGGGTATTATCAATGCTTTGGCTATTGGGAAAGCAGGTAATTGCTATTTGCTGGCAGGGCACAACTTAACCTATGGTGAGTTTTTCAGGCTGCTCAACACCATTTCTAAAGCCAGGCCGGTAATGATTAAAATACCTGCCTTGCTGTTAAAATTGGCCGGTATGATGGGCTCCCTGAAAGGCATGATCACGGGCAAGGCGGGCAAGCTTACTTATTCCAGCGCCTGGCTGCTTTGCCTGGACAATTATTACTCAGGCAAAAAATCGGAAACAGAATTGCTGGTACAATATACCCCCATGGAAAAGGCTGTTACCCAGGCATGGACCTGGTTTAAAGAAAATAAGTATTGTTGATGAAACAGGATAACAAAATGGATTTCAAACACCGGGAACAAGTATTCAATAGCCGGCTTCTCCGCTACCTGTTCCGCATACTGGTACTGTACCTGTTCAGCGTTATCTTCAAATCATTCGACCTTACTTTTATACAAGACCTGGGTACTTTTAATACCCGTTCACAGGTATTTAGCCTGTTCTATGTACTACTGGGCCTCCTGGTTTGGGAGGGGGCTGTTGTACTCACCAAATACATTGAGCAGCGTACAATAGCCTACCAACTCACCGGCAGGCTGTTAATCCTTTGCGGCAGCCTTATCTTGTATGGGCTGCTGGCATCTTTTGCCTTTGGCTTTGTATATGGCATTACGGATATACTATTCTTTAACCGGCACGAAGCCTGGCAGAGTTTTACCAGTGTCAGTTATAATATGCTGGCCGGCACCTTCCTGTTCTATATGATGATCCTGGCGTTCAATGGCATTGTGTTTTATTACAAGGGCTGGAAGGAATACCAGGTGCAAACCGAGCGGCTGATGCGTGAAAATATCCAGGCCAAATATGATGCCCTCCGCAACCAGATCGACCCCCATTTCTTTTTTAATTCCTTAAGTGTTTTAACCAACCTCGTATACAAAAGCGCCGATCTTTCGGCCGATTATATTACGCAGTTGGCCAAGATCTACCGGTATATACTGGACAAGAAATTTGAGAACCTGGTGACGATACAAACGGAACTGGACTTTTTGGAATCTTACCTTTTCCTGATCGGTATCCGCCACCAGAACAGCATACAATTCAGCGCAGAGGTAGACGAACGGGCGCGTACCAAGGGGATGATACCTCCCGCCACGCTGCAGATGCTTATCGAAAATGCCATCAAGCACAATCGCTTCTCTGTACATGAACCACTGGTGATCACGGTAAAAAGTGAAGGCGGTTTTTTATTGATCAGGAACGCTATGAGAAAGAAATTGCATCCCGAAAGTTCTTCGGGCATTGGACTGGAGAATATCCGCAAACGCTATGAACTGTCGAGTGGGCAGGCCATCACCGTTTCCCAATCGGAAGAGGTGTTTACCGTTAAAATCCCTATAATTGAACAAGTATGAAAGTAGCGATATTTGAAGATGAAGTGCACAATTCGGAAAGGCTGATACAGCTTTTAAAGAAATGCGATCCCGCTATTGAAGTAGTGGCGGTTATTGATTCAGTGGCAGAGGGTATCAAATGGATGGAAGCAGGCAATACTGCCGACCTGATGCTGATGGATATCCAGCTTTCGGATGGCAATTGTTTTGAAATCTTCCAACAGGCCAATGTAAAAACGCCCATCATCTTTACCACAGCCTATGATAATTTTGCCTTGCAGGCATTTAAGGTGAATAGCATTGACTATTTAATGAAACCAATAGACGGGAAGGAGTTAAAGAATGCGTTGGCCAAATACCAACAGTTCAAACCGGTGGAGCAACCCGTGATCAATATTGCCTCCATTGCCGAAGAGTTCATGAAAAGGGAAACCACCCGCTTTATTGGCCGGCTCAATAACCAGCTTATTTATGTGAAGGCGAAGGATATTGCTTACCTGCAATTTATCAAGGGGGTCACCTATGCCACTACCAATAACAACCAGAAGTTGCCATTGGATTATTCACTGGACCAGGTAGAGAAGTTATTGGACAGGCACTTGTTCTTCCGCATCAACCGGCAGTACATCATTCATATAGATGCTATCCGAAAGATACTTACGTACTACAATAGCCGGCTTATATTGCAGCTGCATCCCGATGCTGGCGGGGATGTGATCATTAGTCGTGAACGCGTAGCCGATTTCAGGAGCTGGCTCGAAGGCAAACCTATTGCGCCATAATCCCCACCTTCCACTCACCACTTATTGTCCCCTGTTTTCAAAGCAAACGCCCCACTCACCCCTCTCTGGCCTCGCAGCTCGGAGCTCGTAGCTCACAGCTTGAATTCCCATTCCCATCATTACCTACCGTATATAAACGAAAAAAGGTCGCTTTTCAGCAACCTGTTTGTAGGCTATTTAAGTTAAGAAACTATTATTTATTCATCATCTGCTTGGCCTCGATGCTCAAAGTAGCATGCGGCACTGCCTTCAACCGGGCTTTATCGATCAGCTTACCGGTCACACGGCAAATACCGTACGTCTTATTCTCAATACGCATCATTGCCTTTTCCAGGTGATCAATATAATTGATCTGGCGGCTGGCCATCTGTGCCAACTGTTCCCGTTCCATACTCATGCTACCATCTTCCATGGTCATGTAACGGTTTTCAGTTTCATCTCCACCCATTTCATCTTTGCGGGTGATCAAGCCCTGCAGATAAGAAAGTTCCTTCTTAGCCTGGTCCAGTTTTTTTTGAATCAGTTCTCTGAATTCTCCTAATTCGGCATCGCTGTAACGCATGGTTGGTCCTGTTTGAGTGTTTTCTGGTTGATCCAATACGGATTTCGTAAAATCGGGCTCGTATTTGCGAACCGTTTTTGTTTTGATCTCAGGTATTACCACCTTGACTGGTTTGGCTGGCACGGCCGGCTTTTTAGGCGGCGGTGGAGGCGGAACCGGTTCGGGTTTCTTTACTTCTTCCTTCGGCGGGGCTTCGGGTTTTTTCTCTACTTTCACGGGTTCAGGAACAGGCTTTTTCACCAATGGTTTGGGTTCGGGTTTTACTACTGCTTTTACAACAGGCTTAACAGGTACAACAGTTTTAGAAGCCGGTTTCTTTTCCGGGGCAGCTTTACCACTCGATTTCACAGGTTTCGGCGCTGGCTTCGCAGGCTTTACTGCGGCTTTGGGAGCGGGCTTACTAACTTTACCAGCAGGCTTGGCAACAGGCTTTTTAGCCGGCGCTGCCTTCTTAGGTGCAATCGTTTTTTTAGCTGGCTTAGCTGCTTTCTTCTTCGTTGCCATACTGTTAGGCTTTTTTTGTAACGAACACTTTTAGTGAAATATCGTTGACCTCAATTTCAGTGCCATTGGGCAATTCAGATACCAATTCCAGCGTATCTGCCAAAATTTCGGCGCAAATATAATTATTAAACTGGGCTATAGATTGTTTCAGATCCTGGTTATCGGTTACTTGCACTGCTATTCTGTCAGTCAATTCATAGCCGTTGTCTTTACGAATCTTTTGAATGCGATTAACCAATTCGCGGGCATTGCCTTCGTTGATCAACTCGGGGGTTACGGTTACATCGAGTGCTACGGTCAGAGAGTCTTTATTGGCTACCATCCAGCCGGGTATATCCTCGCTGGCGATCTCCACTTCATTAACCTGTAATATTAAGGGTTCGTTATCAATAAACAATGAAATCGACCCTTCTTTTTCTAACTTGGCGATATCTTCCTGCCCAAAACCGGTCAAAGCGGCAGCTACGGCCTTCATTTTACCCCCCAGCTTCTTACCCAGGGCCGTATAATTGGGCTTGATCTTCTTTTTAATGAATCCCGTATCCTCCGTGAGATACTGAATCTCTTTCACATTTACTTCGCTCTTGATCAGGTCTTCAACCCGGCCAATCTGGTCTTTTACCGCCGGATTAAACACCGGGATCAGCACTTTTTGCAGTGGCTGCCTAACCTTGAACTTAGAGGTCTTACGAAGTGATAAAACGAGTGACGAAATGTCCTGTGCCAACTGCATCCGCTCCTCTAAAGCACGGTCTACTGCCGCCTCATTGGCTTTGGGGAATGATACATGATGCACGGATTGCTCCTGGAACCGGCCTGTTACCGCATTGAGGTTCCTGAACAACATATCGCTGAAGAAAGGCGAAATAGGCGCTACCAACCGGGCTACTGTTTCCAGGCACTCATACAGGGTTTGATAAGCACAGATCTTATCCTGCTCATACTCCCCTTTCCAGAACCGCCTGCGGCATAGACGCACGTACCAATTGCTAAGGTGCTCATCTACAAACTCTTCGATCACCCTACCAGCCTGAGTAGGCTCATAATCATCCATGTATTCTCCCACCTTCCTGATCATCGTATTCAGGGAAGAAAGGATCCAGCGGTCAATTTCCGGACGCTCCTCCAGAGGGATATAGGCCTCCTTAAAGGCAAAACCATCCACATTGGAGTATAAAGCAAAGAATTGATAGGTGTTGTACAAAGTACCAAAGAACTTGCGCTGCACTTCCTTGATCCCTTCCAGGTCAAACTTCAGGTTATCCCAGGGCGAAGCATTGGTAATCAGGTACCAGCGTGTGGCATCAGCTCCAAACTGCTCAATCGTTTTGAATGGATCGATCACATTGCCCAGACGCTTACTCATCTTATTGCCATTCTTATCCAGCACCAACCCATTGGACACGCAGGTCTTATAGGCTACATTTTCATACAGTAAAGACGATATGGCATGAAGGGTATAGAACCATCCGCGGGTTTGGTCAACCCCTTCGGCGATGAAGTCAGCCGGGTAGCTCTGATCAAAAGGCGCCTTGAACGGACGCGGATCACCTGCCGCCAGCTTATCATAATCCAATCCCCACTGGGCATAAGGCATGGCCCCACTGTCAAACCACACATCGATCAGATCGGGCACCCGCTTCATAGGTTTGCCCGAAGCACTCACCAGCACAATCTCGTCCACATACGGCTTGTGCAGGTCCAGGATGCCTTCATGCAGGTAATGCTTATTAACATCCCCACCCAGCACTTCATTAGCTTTCTTGATGGCAGCATTCAGCTCACCGATCGAACCAATACAAACTACTTCCTGGCCATCCTCCGTTTGCCATATCGGCAGGGGCGTACCCCAAAAACGGCTGCGGCTCAGGTTCCAGTCCACCATATTTTCCAACCAGTTGCCAAAGCGGCCTTCGCCGGTGGATTTTGGCTTCCAGTTGATCGTTTTATTCAACTCCACCATCCGGTCCTTCAGTGCCGTCGTTTTAATAAACCAGGCATCCAGCGGATAATACAATACCGGCTTATCCGTACGCCAGCAATGCGGGTAATTGTGTTCGTACTTCTCTATTTTAAAGGCACGATTCTCTTTTTTCAGCTTTACACAGATGTCTACATTCACATCCACATAAGCCGGATCGTCTTTATAATTCTTTACATACCGGTTGCTGAACTCACCCAGGCCATCTACAAACTTGCCCTGCTTATCAACCAACACCAGCTTTTCCCTTTTGCCATATTCATTGATACCCGTGAAATAACCAATGCCGTATTTGCTACCAACGCGGTAGTCATCCGCACCAAAATCAGGCGCCGTATGCACGATACCTGTACCATCTTCCGTAGTTACAAAATCGCCTACCAGTACGCGGAATGGTTTGGCATTGGGCATACTGTAATTGATTGCTTCCAATGAATTGGCTTCAAATGCCAATAACTGCTCATACTGGGCGCCTTCTAATTGTGCACCTTTGAACTCAGCCAGTATTTGCCAGGGCAATAACTTATCACCTTCCTTATAAGCGCTGAAATCAGCCGTTTCGCCTTCGGGCTTGAAATACTTACCCAGCAGGTCTTTGGCCAGTACCACATGGATGGGCAGGTGTGTGTAAGGATTGAAAGTCTTTACCAATACATAGTTGATATTTCCACCTACCGTAAGACCCAGGTTGGAAGGTAGCGTCCAGGGAGTGGTCGTCCACGCCATGAAGAATACTTCCGGCTGCTCGCTCGCAGCTCGCAGGCCCTGTCCCGAAGAAGCTTTAGCGGAGTCGGGATCGTTGCTCACAGCTTTAAACAAAAATTCCGTCTTCTCATCCCTAACTGCCTTAAACATGGCCACCGCCGATGTATCCTTGACCATCTTATAGGTACCGGGCATATTCAACTCATGCGAGCTTAAACCTGTACCGGCAGCGGGCGAGTAGGGCTGAATACTCACACTTTCATACAGCAACCCTTTTTTGTACAGGGTGCTCAAAATCCACCACAGCGTTTCAACATATTTATTGTCGAAGGTGATATAGGGATCATTCAGGTCAACCCAATAACCCATCTTACGGGTAATATCATCCCATTTATCCTTGTACCTCAATACCGCTTCCCGGCATTTCTGGTTGTACTCTTCAACAGATATCTTTTTTCCAATATCTTCCTTGGTAATACCCAATTCCTTTTCCACCCCCAACTCAATGGGCAGTCCATGTGTATCCCAACCACCCTTGCGCTTTACCTGGAAGCCCTGCATCGTTTTATAACGGCATACCAGGTCCTTCAGCGTACGACTGATCACGTGGTGAATGCCGGGCATTCCATTGGCACTGGGCGGCCCTTCATAAAATACAAATGGGGTGGCTCCTTCTCTAACAGATACACTCTTTTCAAAAGCCTGTTGCTCATTCCACAAAGCCAGTATTTCCTGCTCCATGGCAGGTAAATTCAAATGCGAAAACTCTCTGTATTTGGACGACATAATAATTATAGCCTAAGCCGGGTAAAAATTGTAGTTAAAAAGTGTGCAAAGTTACAGAAATATACCTATATAGGCCCCCTTCCCCGGCCAGCAATCCATCTATGACCCACAAATCCGGCCAAACAAATTACAAATTATCAATATATGGCAAAAGCTGACGAGGACCTGTAGAGGAGCTGACGAGGACATGATGAGGATACTACCCTGGGATCATCCATGGATTACCCTAGTATCATCCATATAACACCGCCTAACTACCCCACTCAACACCACTGGATACATTCCCCGGAAGAATTGGCCCCATGAGCCCTTTGGTACAATCCCCAGGCTAGTTGCCTACCATTCGCAGTACACAACCTGCCCATTACCTGCTTAATCAGCGTTTATGCTGTGCGTTCAGTGTTTTGAATCTGCGAAATCCGTTCCCTAAATCCGGGTGATCTGCGTATAATCCGGCACTCTTTTGGTACCTTTAAAAGGACCAGACCTACATGAGAAAACTGCACCCGATATACCTTGTGGTAGTCTTAACCTTATCCTGCTTCCATGCCGCCCACGCTGATACTTTTGTAGTAACCAGCGCCCTGGCTTCCGGCGCCGGCAGCTTAAGAGATGCTATTGAAAAAGCCAATGCCAATGGCACAGCCGTTGTAGACTACATCACTTTCGACCTTCCTACCCGCCGCGGACCGGTAACCATTTTACTCAACCCCAATGCCCCCCTGCCAACACTTACCTCCAACATAATTATTGATGGCAGTTCGCAACCCGGCAATAAACTGGGTGTTACCGATGCCAAAGTAGCTGTAGCCATACAAGGCTTCTTTACAGACGATACGAAGTATTACTATATTTTCCAGGCCATTAATGCCACCAATATCCAGATCTACGGCCTCTTTTTATGGGGACAGGTCGGCACCCGTGCTACAGGCGCACCACCTCAACATTTCGACGCCATCCACCTGCGCAACAGCAGAGAGATAATCATTGGCGCACCTGGCAAGGGCAACCTCATCAGCGGATGGGATAACGGGGTCAATGCAGAGTATTTCAGGGGATTAGCTTGCCACCACATTACCGTTCAGTCCAATATTATGGGCTTAAACGTTGATGGCATTTCTACCATCCTTTTTCCTGGGCAGCGACCAGGCGATCCGGATGTGGCCGCCACCAACGAAACCTGCCTGTATTTTGACAAGGCCACCGACCTGTTTATAGGCGGAGAAGACCCCGCCCAGGGCAATATCCTAAGCGGCTACAATGAAATTTTCTGCGAAGGCCATCCCGATCCCGCCGTCAACGACAGCCTGCTCATTATCAACAATAAATTGGGGGTAGATGTCAAAGGCGACATGATTGCCGCCACCTCCATTACCGGTATTTATATTCAACTGTACAACAAACAAAATAGTACTACCCGTGCCGATGCAGGCCTCATTATCCGTAAAAATTATATTGCCGGCAGGTCACGCAATATTGCCATTGGCCTGGCAGGTATTCATAGCTATTTTGCTATTGAACAAAACCTGCTGGGTGGCGAAAAGGGTGGGGCCCCCATCCGTAATGCCACCCTGGGTTACGGTATCAATATAGCCGATTGTACCATGGGCATTATAGGCGATACCAAGGCAGGTAATGAAAACCTGATCCGGTACTGTAGCCAGATGGCCATTTTACTCAATATGTCCTCCGATATTACCATTCGTTATAACAGTACCTACTGCAATACCAAACGGGCAATCTACATTTATAACTGGCCAGCTGCCAATGGAGCCCGGCCGCAGCCCTTTATTACCGTCAATGGCCTTAACCAGGCCACGGGCACCCTACGCGGTACCGCCCTGCCCAATGCCACCATTGATCTTTATGCCGATGATGACTGCCCCGATTGTGAAGGTAAAACCCATCTGGGCCTTGTTACCACCGCCGATGCAACCGGCCAATGGACTTATACCGACGCCTCCCTAACCGGCAAAAGCCTTGTGGTCACCGCCACTGATCCTACAGGCGCTACCTCCGAATATTCAGCCCCCTTATTGTACCAAAACAACGTGGTCATTAAACCAGTTAGCTGCAATGCCCTGGGCTCCATATGTGGATTACAGATCGCCAGTGGCGCCGATTGGGAATGGAGAGATGAAACCGGTGCAGTAGTAGGCCGCGATACCTGCCTCACCAATGTTCCTGCCGGTACCTATACATTGTGGCTTCCCGTCGGACCAGGTAGTTGCCAGGAAGTCTTCACTTTTACAGTACCACCCAACACACTGGAAATTGACTCCAGCGCCGGCATCCAGATCACCCCGGCACGCTGTAATAAAAACAACGGTTCCATCTGCGGGATCAAAGCTACCGGCGCCCTTAGCTGGGGATGGGAAGATGCTACCGGCAATACCATTAGTACTGATGCCTGTTTAAAAAATGTTCCGCCCGGCAACTATCGCTTTAAAGTAAGCGACGGCTCCTGCGACAAATACACCCGGTTCTACACCATTGGCAATGTATCGCCGCAATTAATTATTACCGGCCTCCAAACCCGGGCCACTACCTGCAACCTGGCCAATGGCGCTGTTACCGGCATTGTGCTCACGGGTATGAGCTTCGCAACCACACAATGGGTGAATGAAAACAGGGATGTGGTAGCTACGACAACCGATCTGCTGAATGTACCAGCTGGACGTTATAAACTGATCGTATTGGATAATACTGCGGGCTGTGGCGATTCAACCACCTGGATTACCGTGGCAGCCACACCCGCCCCGGCCCTGGTGACCACCGCCGCCCAGGTAAACCATGCCACCTGCGGACAAACCAATGGCGGCATTTTGAACATAACCGCTACCAATACCACGGGCCTGGTAGTAGCACTTTGGGTAGATGAAAACGGGGTGGTGGTGGGCAATACGCTCAACCTGTCATCAATAAAAGCTGGCAAATACCGCCTCAAAATGAAAGACAGGAGTAATTGCGACACGGTAGTATCTGCCTTTTTTGAAATATTGAACAATGGGTCCATTTCGCTCGATAGTAGCGCCCTTAAGGTTTACCCTACTGGTTGTACGCGGATCAATGGCAGTATAATTGGCATGAAGGTATCGGGCGCCACCAGTTATGAATGGCGTAATATAAATACCAACCAGGTGGTAGGCAATGCCGAAGCATTATCTGCCATGCCAGCAGGGAGCTACCAATTATGGGTGGTTAACAGCCAATTCAATTGTAATGTACAAAGCCATATCTATAACATAGGAATAGCGCCCCCCATACCAGTTGCAGTAACCCAGGCCAATACCAAAGATGCTACCTGCAATTTATCCAATGGCAGTATACAAGTCGGTCAACTAAATAATGACGCTGCTTTATTTAGTTTCCGCTGGTTGAAGGACAGTCTTACGCCAATTGGAACAGGTCTTTCAATATCCAACCTGAACCCAGCCACTTACTACCTGATAGCTACTGATACCAACGGCTGTGAACAATCGATCTACAAAAAAGCCCTGGTAATGCAACCCTTACCTGTAATGGACGAGCGGGAGGCTGTGACCCAACCGGACAAATGCGGTTTTAGCACCGGTAGCATTTGGGGCATCACTGCCACCAGCGCAGCAGGCCCACTCCAATACCAATGGTTTAACACCCAAGGAGTGCTGGCAGGCCGGCAAGCCACTGTCACTGGCCTGAAGGCCGGGATTTACTACCTGTTGGTTACCGATATTAATGGTTGTTCACTAAAAAGCAAAGATTATACTATTACACAGGTTGTTAGCACCCTTCCCGCCCCGCGATATGATAATATTACCATCCCCCGGCATACAGATGGCACCCTTAAAGTAAAGGACCCCGTATCAGGTGCCACTTACTCATTGTATCACGCTACCACCAATACCCTGGTTGAAAAAAATCAAACAGGCATTTTTACCCTTTCCAAAGTGCCTGAAGATGTACGTTATTATATTACTTATGAGGCCGGCCCCTGTACGAGTGACCCGGCGCAGGTGAGCATCAAGGTCATAGATATGACCAAATTAGATATCCCTAATACCTTTACACCCAATAATGATGGGATCAACGACGAATTCCGGATCAGGGTAACAGGGTATTTCAAATTAAATGGCTTAAAGATTTTCAACCGATGGGGACAGTTAGTGTTTGAAAGCAAAGACCTCAATAATGTGTGGAATGGGAATAAAAATGGACAATTATTACCAGTGGGTACCTACTATTGGGTAATTGAAGGAATTGATTTGCACGGTGAATTCTTGAGACAATCGGGCTCTGTTACATTGATTCGTTAAAAACCTATTAAAAGGCTTAACAAACCGGGTGATGCGGAAATAGTTTTTCCCAAAAATTCACGTTTGGCATAATTTATGGAAATATATTTCACGTTACGATGACGCAGTAACAGCAAATTGAGAAGAAGAAAGGGGTTGGTGGTTTTACGGTTCAAAATTTGCAACATATACTTAGAAATTTTACTGCGATTAATTAAGATATTTGATTTATTTTTATAATGCATTACATGAAAAACCTTTTCTACGGTTTAGGGTTTAGGGGTTAAAAAGGGGAGTATTCCTGCTCCCCTTTCCTTTAAAAACTCTAATGGCGTCGGAAAGGTTTTTCTTATTTATATCCACTCCGGTTTTATTTTTCCTACAATTTATTGTTTTTCAATCTCTTGCCTCCTCCACGCAAGATGTTTTCATTTGACATTTGCCCTGTTTTCCCAAATTCTTCTTCATGTCCGTGAGCTACCTTGTACATTTCTTGTAGTGTCAGATCAAATCAATATGCTATTTATTGCCCGCATACGTATTGGATTATTTAGGATTGACTTGCCTGGCAAAAGACAGGCAGGGATGGTATTGTTTGTAAAAGAGAAGGTTCTCTCTCCTACTGAATACCCTGGTCAGGGATGCCAGCATGTATGACTTTGCACCTCCGTAAAGTTGTCCACCCTTAATTATTGAAAGCGAACGCAGTGCTGTTAATGGAATTACATTCCATTGACACATACCTGTGTACCTACAGGAATGATGGCCTTTTCGTTTTATACTCAACCTCTTAAAAACCATTGTATTTACATAGATTCTCCATACATCTTCCATTCATCCTCCATTACATAATGGAAGATGAATAGAAAAACAAAGGACTTTTATTGTATATACAATATAAAAAAGTAGGCATCAATGAGGATCCAATGAGGTTGCATGAAGGATCATAGCAACCCCGATTGCCATCGGGCTTTAAAGCGCTGTCATTGAGAAACAACAGGTTAGGGACAAAACAGTGTGAGAATAGCAGCGCCGGACAAGTCTGGAGGGGAAGTTCTCCGTCCCGTCCCTCAGGACTTCTTATCCCGTATGATCTTGTAAATTTTGATGGCGCTCATGAGCAGGATCACAAAGCCGATCAATCCTGTGAGGCCCCATACAAAGCTGAGACTTTGTTTTACTACCACCAGCATTACAATGGCTACCAGGAAGATGGTAGCGACTTCATTCCAGATACGCAGTTGTTGTGAGCTGTATTTAAAAATACCTTGTTGTTGTTGCTTGAATATTACATGGAGTGAAAAATGATAAGCATACAAACCAACCACAAAAGCCAGTTTGATCACCAGCCAGGAAGGTGTTGCCCCCAATAGAAACCAGGTCGTACTACCCAATACCAGGGTCAACAGGGCCGATGGCCAGGTAATGCCATACCATAGCCGTTTCATCATCACACCAAATTGCTCCCGCAAGGCATCGCGTACCGGCTCCGGTTTGCTGGCCGCCTCTGTATTGTAAATAAATAAGCGAGGTATATAGAACATTCCTGCGAACCAGGTCACAATAAAGACAATATGAAGGGCTTTGATGTATAGGTACATATTGCGCGTTGTAAGTGGTGACTCATCAATAGCTATTCGCCAAAGTAGAAGGGCTGCCTACTTTCTCAATCATTTTTTTGACTGCCTTCACCCACAATGGATGAATATTCAGGCATGGCAATAAAGTAAACTCCTCTCCGCCGGCATGCAGGAATATTTCGCGACCTTCTTCACCCATTTCTTCCAATGTTTCCAAACAATCACTTACAAATGCCGGACAAAGGATCAACAGCTTCTTGATCCCTTCTTTGGGCAGCTCGGCCAAACGCACGGCTGTATAGGGTTTCAGCCATTCATCCCGTCCCAGCCGCGATTGGAATGAGAAACTATATTTGGAAGCCGGAATATTCAGAGCCTGTGCCACTTTGTTGGTGGTTACAATACATTGATGACGATAACAGGTTTTATGAGCTTCGGAATCAACGGCACAACAATCAGCCGATTTGAGACAGTGCTGACCGGTAACATCACTTTTTTGAACATGCCGCTCAGGAATACCATGGTAGCTGAATACGATCTGATCATACTCTTTTTCCAGGTAAGGTTTTATGCTTTCGATCAATGCCTCCAGGTAATCCGGATCATCATAAAATGGAGGTACAAATGACAGTTTAAATTTATAATTGCCTTTACGATGAATCTTCCGGGCATATTCTACAGCCGTTTCATAACTCGACATGGCATAATGGGGATACAGCGGCACCACTACCACTTCTTCCAGGTCGGGCTGCTTTTCCAATAACTCATCAAAAGCCGTCCAGGGGGCCGGTGTTCCGTATCGCATGGCCAGGGCCACGGGTTCATCAACCTGTTCCTGCAAGGCCTGTTGCAATTGTTTGCTGATTACAATCAATGGAGACCCTTCCTTGGTCCAGATAGACTTGTAGGCGATGGCCGATTTGGGGGCCCTGAAAGGAACAATGATCCCTTTTACTAATAAAGCCCTCCATATTAAAGGGGTATCTATCACCCGCCCATCCATCAGGAATTCATCCAGGTATTTACGTACATCCTTTACTTCAGTAGAATCCGGTGAACCAAGATTCATTAAAACAATGCCTCTTTTAGTTGCGCTCATACTCATAAAATAGTTTGCAAAAGTAATTCAGTAAGCTGCCCCAACAATTATTTTTTACACTACACAATAACAGGGAAACCACATAACATGTTACAAACAAGTGTTCGTCTAACTCTTATTTCCCACACCCGAAAACGTTTGCACACGGTATTTTGCTACGCCAAAACACCGCCCCATGGCCATTTCCGCCAAAAACACCCCAAAATGGGTTGATTTAGCTCACCAGTTTATGTGATGGATGTCAGGGGGTAAAATGACAGTGAAATGACAGATATATTAGGTGATTGACGCTTGCGAAGGTATTTTTGCAAAGTCAATTCTCTGAACCATTTACCTCATGCACGGACATAGTAGTAAAGACATATCGAAGTTTTTTATAGCAGGGATTAACTATAAGAAAACCGATGCAGCGATCAGGGGCCAGTTTGCCATCAGCAATGAACAATATGCCTCCCTCCTTGCCCTCGCACCGACTTATGGTTTACATGAATTATTTGTACTTTCTACCTGCAACCGTACTGAGATCTATGGCTTTGCCGAACAGGCAGCACAACTCATCAACCTGCTTTGCACCCAAACAGAAGGCGACCAGGATACATTTTCCCAATTAGCATATATCAAAAAAGGACCAGCAGCCATTGAACATTTGTTTTCAGTAGGCGCCGGACTTGATTCACAGATCCTAGGTGATTATGAAATTGTAGGACAGTTGAAAGTGTCCGTAAAGTTTGCCCGTGAACAGGGTTTTGTGGGCACCCACCTCGACCGGCTGGTCAATGCTGTACTTCAATCTTCCAAAGCAGTAAAAAACCAGACAGCCATTAGCGATGGTACCGTTTCAGTTTCTTTTGCAGCCGTACAATACATCAGGCAACAGATCAATAACCTTTCCGGTAAAAAGATCCTGTTGCTGGGCGTTGGTAAGATAGGACGCAGTACATGCAAAAACCTGGTTGATTACCTGGGTACCACGGATATTACCCTGATCAATCGTACGGCCGAAAAAGCGGCTGAACTGGCCACTGAACTGGGCCTGCACCATGCGTCCATTGATCAACTGGCCCAATACATTGACCGATCTGATATTATACTGGTGGCCACCAATGCGGCCCACCCTACCATATTAAAATCGCACCTCGAAGGCAAGACAGACAAATTGATCATCGATCTGTCAATCCCTTATAATGTAGAGATAGCTGCTCAGGATTTACCCAATGTACATTTGGTAAATGTAGATGAACTGTCAAAACTGAAGGACGAGACCTTGCAGAAACGTGAAGCGGAAGTTCCCAAAGCCAGGCTGATCATTGATGAGCACATGGCTGAGTTTATGGACTGGTTCGAAATGCGCAAGCATGTACCGGTATTGAAAGCCGTAAAAACCAAATTACAGGAAATCCAGGCATTCCCTCCCTACTTACAGGGCCTTTCTCCCGTTTCCACAACCTGCACTATTGACGCTGATGCAAAAATTCAGCGCGTGATCAATGGCATGGCTTCCAAAATGCGCCGGGTAAACCAACGCGGCTGCCATTATATTGAAGCCATCAACGAGTTTATTGCCACGGGTTCTAATTAATTTTGTTGCATGAAACAAGCGATACGCATCGGCACCAGGGAAAGTCAACTGGCCGTGTGGCAGGCTATGCAGGTAAAAGAACTGCTGGCCAGCCAAAACATAGCAGCCGAACTGGTATACATAAAAAGTGAAGGTGATATTGACCTCAAAACCCCACTCTACGAAATGGGGGTTCAAGGCATTTTTACACGCAGTCTGGACATTGCCCTGCTCAATAACCGGATCGATATTGCCGTACATTCTATGAAAGATGTACCTACACAATTACCGCAGGGGATCATTCCCGCCGCAGCACTGAAAAGAGCTTCCTGGAAAGACCTCCTGGTGTACAAAGGCGATCTGACAGAGTTAGGCAATGAATTAGGTTTCATTAATAATCAGTGGGCTCCAACACCGGCAACAACTAACACCAGCAAGAACCCATTGCCGATTGCCGATTCACGATTCACGATAGCCACTTCCAGCATCCGCCGCAAAGCACAATGGCTCAACCGTTATCCCAATCATACCATTGAAAACCTGCGTGGCAATGTAAATACCCGCCTGGCCAAGGTAGCCGATAGCAATTGGCAGGGCGCCATCTTCGCCGCAGCAGGACTGGAAAGGATTAACCTTCGCCCCGAAAAGTCCATTGAATTGGATTGGATGTTACCGGCACCCGCACAAGGCGCCATTATGGTCGTATGCCGGGAAGAAGATACAGCTATTGCCGCCATTTGCCAGGCTTTTAATGATGAGGATACTGCTATCTGTACCAGGATAGAGCGCGATTTCCTGCGCACCTTACTGGGAGGGTGTTCTACCCCCATCAGTGCGCTGGCCGAAATAAAGAACGGGCAGGTATATTTCCAGGGAAATATCCTTTCCATAGATGGCCAACAAAAAGTAAGCATAGAAAAAACAATAGCCCGTGATGCAGCTACGGGTGCAGGCCAATCATTTGCCAAAGAATTATTGGCCAATGGCGGGCAAGTAATTGCAGACGGTATTCAAAAATCAGGTACCACACACTAATACATGGCCAGATATACCATACTCAGCACCAAAATAATTGAGCCAGGCCTCAAAGCAGCCATGGTCCAAAATGGTGTTGAAGTAGTGGAAGAAGCCTTCATCGCTATTAAGCCCCTTGTTTCCATGGGCAAATATGAGGAAATATGGCCCTGGCTGAATAAGGAAGCTGATACTGCCGTGTTATTTACCAGTCAACATGCAGTAACTGCAGTAGGCAAATACCTACATGGTGGCGATGCCTTGTATGTACCAGAACAATGGATGGTATTTTGCCTGAATGGTACTACCAGGGAACAGGTTGTTCAATTACTTTCGGAAGAACAGGTAATTGACACCGCTCCCAATGCAACTGAACTGGCAGCAAAAATTATCGCCCATGGACAATTTAAACAGGTCCTATTTTTTTGTGGAAACCAACGCATGGAAACCTTGCCTGTATTGCTGAAAGAAGCGGGCATTGAGGTAGTGGAAATAGTCGTATACGAAAACACCGCAACGCCTGTACAGGTTGCCGGCAGCTTTGATGCTGTTTTATTTTTCAGTCCCAGTGCAGTAAAGAGTTTTTTTTCGACCAATACCTTACCAGAAAACACGGCCTGCTTTGCCATCGGTGCTACCACAGCGGCATCTATTGGTAATTATACAGGCAATAAGGTGATTACCAGCCAGGAGCCTACCCAGCAAGCGATGCTGGACAGCGTATGGTCTTACCTGGAAAATATTGATTTACATAAATAGACAGAACCAATAACAATGACATCATCCACACAGAACATGCAAAAGACAACTAGTAACACTACACTCCAAAACGACCTGTTATTACGTACGTTGAGGGGAGAGAAGACAGAACGTACGCCTGTATGGATGATGCGCCAGGCAGGACGTTACCTGCCCGACTATATCAAATTGCGCGAAAAATATTCCTTCTTTGAACGTTGTGAAACACCCGAACTGGCAACGGAGATCACCCTTCAGCCTATTGACCAGATTGGCGTAGATGCAGCCATTATCTTCTCAGATATATTGGTAATTCCAAAGGCCATGGGACTGGAAGTACAATTGCTGGAAGGCAAAGGGCCTTTCTTACCAGACCCCATCAAACAGGCCGCAGACCTCAACAGGATCCATATTCCCGATGTGCAGGAAAAACTGGGTTATGTATTTGATGCCCTTCGCCTAACCAAAAAGGAACTGAATGGCCGGGTACCGCTGATTGGTTTTGCCGGGGCTCCCTGGACCTTACTGTGTTATATGGTGCAAGGGAAAGGCTCCAAAACCTTTGATGATGCCAAAGCATTCTGTTACACACAGCCCGAAGCTGCGCATCAATTGTTACAGATGATCACTGATACTACGATTGCCTATTTAAAAGAACAGGTAAAAGCTGGCGCTGATGTAATTCAAATATTTGATAGCTGGGGAGGCCTGTTGAGCCCTGCTGATTTTGAAAATATCTCCCTTCGATATATCCGCCAGATCGTAGCAGCACTTAAAGATGAAGTGCTCACCATCGTATTTGCCAAAGGCGCCTGGCACTCCCTCGAAAGCATGGCTGCTACTGGCGCTCATGGATTAGGCATTGACTGGTGTATCACGCCTGCACTGGCCCGGCAAATGACAGGAACAAAGATCGTGTTGCAAGGTAATTTCGATCCCGCCAAACTCTTATCACCCATACCTGTTATTGAGCAGGAAGTTACACAGATGCTGCAGGCTTTTGGGCCTCATGGCCATATCGCCAACCTCGGACATGGTATTTTGCCCAACGTTCCGGTAGATCATGCAAAAGCATTTGTGAATACGGTCAAGAATTACCGCCACCAGTTATAACTTAATACATCGACCTTTGAAAACACCCTAAAGCGACTGACTGGTTCAACCCCTCTTACAATTTCATTTATCATGAGTACAGAACAAATCTCAAGTCCCGCCATTAAAGAAAACTGGATCAATTATATCCATGATTTGCAAAACCGCATTTGCAAAGCGCTTGAACTGGCGGATGGAGAAGCCACCTTTAAAGAAGATAAATGGGATCGCCCGGAAGGTGGAGGGGGGAAAACCAGGGTTATTGCGGGTGGGAAAGTATTTGAAAAGGGAGGCGTTAATACCTCTGTGGTATTTGGGCCAGTAACGGACCTCATGCGCACACAATTGAAGATCGAGGGAGATAATTGGTTTGCCTGCGGCCTGTCGCTGGTACTGCATCCAAGCAATCCCTTTGTGCCTACAGTACATTGCAATTACCGCATGTTTGAGTTGTACAATGCCAACCATGAAGTAGTGGACCGCTGGTTTGGCGGGGGTACAGATCTAACGCCCTATTATTTGTTTGAAGAAGACGCCATTCATTTTCACCGTACTTATAAAGAGGTTTGTGACCAATTTGAAACTACACTGTACGGCAAGTTCAAAAAGGAATGTGATGAGTATTTTGTAAACAAACACCGCAACAATGAACGCCGGGGCATTGGTGGCATATTCTACGATTACCAGCGACCCGTAGCCAACCAGGATATTGATTTTTGGATGAACTTTGGTAAAGCCTGTGGCGATGCTTTCATAACCGCCTATGTACCCATAGTGGAAAAGAGAAAAAATACCCCCTATACAGCCGATCATAAATACTGGCAGGAGATACGCCGGGGCAGGTATACAGAATTTAACCTGGTACATGACAGAGGCACTATCTTTGGTCTCAAGACCAATGGACGTATTGAAAGCATCCTGATGAGCCTGCCGCCTACCGTTCGGTTTGATTACAATTACCAGCCAGAAGCAGGAACAGCAGAAGACAAGTTGCAGCAGGTATGCCTGCAACCGGTAAATTGGATCTGATTTAGTTAGCTGCTACCTTAAAATATATTGTATGTATTTACAAAGAAGAAACAGGATATTGCGGCAATCACCAGCTATCCGATCGCTGGTAGCCGAAACCATATTGACCCCCAATGATTTCATTGTGCCCTTGTTCATTGATGAAGGAACCAACGTGAAGGTAGAGATACCCTCCATGCCCGGTTATTACCGTCAGAGTCTGGATAATACGGTAAAGGAGGTGAAGGAACTATGGAACATGGGATTGAAAAGTGTGTTGCTCTTTATTAAATGCAAGGATGAACTGAAAGACAATAAGGGCACGGAAGCCATCAATCCCCAGGGATTAATGCAAAGAAGCATCCGGGCTATTAAAGATGCTTGTCCGGAAATGTTGGTGATGACTGACGTAGCGCTGGACCCTTTTTCTTCTTATGGCCATGATGGGATTGTGGAAGGTACAGAGATCGTTAATGATGCCACGGTAGAAGTATTGGCCGCCATGAGCGTGAGCCATGCGCAGGCAGGAGCCGATTTTGTGGCCCCCAGTGATATGATGGATGGTCGTATCAGTGCTATTCGTAGTGCATTAGAGGAAAACGGTTACACCAGAACAGGCATTATGAGCTATAGTGCCAAATATGCATCCTGCTTTTATGGTCCTTTTCGCGATGCATTGGATTCTGCCCCGGGCTTTGGCGATAAAAAGACCTACCAAATGGATTATGCCAATCGCCTGGAGGCCATTAAGGAAACGCTGATGGACGTTCAGGAGGGTGCTGATATTGTGATGGTAAAGCCTGCACTGGCCTACCTGGATATCATCCGGGAAGTGAAGAACAGCGTTGATATCCCTGTAAGTGCTTATAATATTAGCGGTGAGTATGCCATGATCAAGGCTGCCGCCAAAATGGGTTGGCTGAATGAAGAAAAAGCCATCCTGGAAACACTTACAGCCATTAAACGTGCCGGTGCAGACCTGATAGCTACCTATTTTGCGAAGGACGCAATGAGATTGATTACGTGAGGGTGAATCGTACTGAACAGGTATTTTGCCATGCATCCCGGAATGATAAAACGATCAATTAAAACGAATCAATGGCAGACGCGAGACTGCCATCTCACATTTCACCTATATGACAACTCAAAAGAGCGAATCGCTATTTCAGCGTGCCCAGCAATCCATTCCCGGTGGTGTTAATTCGCCTGTAAGGGCGTTTAAGAGTGTTGGCGGAACTCCTTTATTCATATCAAAAGCAAAAGGTACCTATCTGTATGATGCAGATGGTAACCAGTATATTGATTACATCGCCAGCTGGGGGCCTATGATCCTGGGTCATGCCTATGAACCGGTTATAAAGGCCATCCAGGAACAGGCTGTATATTCCACCTCTTATGGAGCGCCTACTGAACTGGAGATCAAGATGGCAGAGTTGATCAAAAGCATGGTTCCCAATGTGGACCTGATCCGCATGGTAAGCAGTGGTACAGAAGCCTGCATGAGTGCTATCCGTGTAGCCCGTGGTTATACCGGGCGTAATAAGATCATCAAGTTTGAAGGTTGTTACCATGGCCATGCTGATTCATTCCTGGTAAAGGCAGGCAGTGGTGTAGCTACCTTCAATATTCAAACTGTACCGGGTGTCACTGCCGGCGTTGCAGCAGATACGCTTACTTGCGCCTACAATGACCTGGCAGCCGTTGAAAAACTGGTAAATGAGAACAATCAACAAATAGCCGCCATCATCATAGAACCCGTAGCGGGTAATATGGGCTGCATTTTACCGGAACCCGGCTTCCTGGAAGGACTTAGAAAAATTTGCGATGCCGAAGGTATCCTCTTCATCTTCGATGAAGTGATGACCGGTTTCCGGCTTGCTAAAGGAGGTGCACAGGAAAGATTGGGTATTGATGCCGACCTGGTTACTTATGGAAAAGTAATTGGTGCAGGTATGCCGGTAGGAACATTTGGGGGAAAGAAAAAATTCATGGAAGTCGTTTCTCCTTTAGGTAATGTATACCAGGCAGGAACGTTAAGCGGCAACCCCATAGCCATGATTGCCGGTTACACTTTACTTAATGTGCTTAATGAACAGCCTCAATTATTACAAGAAATTGAAGATAAAACCCTTTATCTCAAAAACGAGCTTGATAAAGTATTGGCCGCTACCGGCACTCCTTATGTTATCAATCAGCTGGGATCAATGATCAGCATACATTTCAGCGATCATCCGGTAACAGATTTCGCTTCTGCAGCAGCAGCCAATAATCAACTGTTCAATAAGTTCTTTCATGCCATGTTAAAAAGAGGGGTATACCTACCCCCATCAGCCTATGAAAGCTGGTTCTTAAACAATGCACTTACACAGGAAGACCTTGATGCAACAATAAAAGCCACCAAAGAAAGCCTGGAAGAGATCCTTTAGCGCAGGATACTACAAGGAAGCATTTAAAATATTACCTGAATCAAGAAGGGATTTAACGCCACCCATGAGGGAGGAGGAAGTGCGTAGTGCATCCAGGTGACGTTCATGGTGCAAATCGGTTCCCAGCAAGTCGATGTATTTCTTTTTAACCAGGTACTGTGCCAGCTCACTGGGTATCTTACCATAATAGCCAGTAAGCGATAACAGGTTAAGTTGAAAATAGCAGCCTGCTTCTTTCAATTCATCATACCAGTTCTTTTGGGAAACCAGGTAACTGTACCGTTCGGGGTGAGCTAAAATAGGCTTATAGCCCTTTATCTGAAGTTCAAATAGCAGTTCTTTAAGATTTCTGGGTGGAGCTATAAATGAAAATTCCACCAGTACCCAATTGTCTTTCACAGTAAGCAAGGGGATTTTCCTGCTCAGTAGCCCTTCAAAATGATCATCCAGGAAGTATTCCGCAGCAGCTTTTATAGGTACGCTCAATCCGGCCTGGTCTAATGCACCTTGTAATACTCCATGCGCATTGGTGATGCTGTTTACGTCATTCTTATGTACATCCCACATGATATGGGGAGTAGTAATAAATTGCCGGTAGCCCAATTGTTGCAACCCCTTTATCAGCATAAGAGAAGTCGCATCATCTGGGCTACCGTCATCAATGCCTGGCAACAGGTGCGAATGCATATCCGTACCCAGATCACTCAGGTCAACACTAACAGAACTCTTTTTTTTGAAAATAGAGAACATGCTATAGCACAGTCTATTTTTATGCCAGAATTTATTGCAGCACAAGCTCAGCCTTTACAAAATCCTGATATACTTCTTCGATTCCTCTTCTCAACTCTATGCTGGCATTCCATCCCATCTTATTCAGTTTGGTTACATCCATTAATTTCCGTGGCGTTCCATCAGGTTTACTAAGATCATGTATTATGTCGCCAGTATATCCCACGATATCTTTTACCATCAAAGCCAGGTCCTTAATAGTGATGTCCTCACCAACGCCAACATTAATCGGTCCTTCCTCATCAAAGTGTTGCATCAGGAAATAACAGGCACTTGCCATATCATCTGCATGCATGAATTCCCGACGCGGGCTACCTGTTCCCCACATCACTACCGACGGCTCCTTTTTCAGCTTTGCCTCATGGAATTTCCGGATGAGGGCTGGTAGTACGTGCGAATTATTCAGATCGTAGTTGTCATTGGGACCATATAGGTTAGTAGGCATCACAGAAATGAAATTACAACCATATTGCGCCCGATAAGCATCACACATTTTAATACCTGCGATTTTTGCAATTGCATATGGCTCATTCGTCGATTCCAGTAAGCCAGTCAACAAATATTCTTCTTTTAGAGGCTGGGGCGCCAGCTTTGGATAAATACAGGACGATCCAAGAAACATCAATTTTTTAACTCCTTGCACATAAGATGCATGAATCACGTTGTTTTGGACCATGAGGTTACTATAGATAAACTCTGCCCGAAAACTATTATTAGCTTGTATACCGCCAACTTTAGCCGCTGCAAGAAAAACAAAATCAGGTTTTTCCTGGGCAAAAAAGTCGTCAACGGCCTGTTGATTGCGCAAATCCAATTCTGCGGATGTACGCGATACCAGGTTAGAAAATCCTTCCGCCTTCAATTTCCTTGTAATTGCAGATCCCACCATTCCCCGGTGACCAGCTACATATATCTTGTCTGATTTATTCATGAGGTGCAAAAACTTATAATAACTTGTAAAATTAGCTTAATTATTATTCAAACTGGTTGCGTACATAATAGCCCGAGTCTTTCAGCAACACCTCTTTTCTAAACAACTCTACATCATTGGCTACCATTTCCTTAACCAACCCAGCCAGGTCATATTTGGGTTTCCATCCCAATTGAGTTTGTGATTTGGTCGGATCTCCGATCAACAAGTCTACCTCTGTAGGCCGATAATAGCGGGAATCGACAGACACCACTTCTTTTCCAATTGCGATTTTAAAATCAGGATTATTGCATTTCGTTACGATACCTACTTCCTTTTCATCCTTTCCTTTAAACTCCACTTCAATTCCTACCTCATTAAAAGCCATCCGTACAAATTCTCGAACAGGGGTAGTAACACCGGTAGCAATTACATAATCCTCTGGTGTAGGCTGCTGTAAGATCAGGTACATTGCTTCTACATAATCTTTTGCATGTCCCCAATCACGCTTGGCATCCAGGTTGCCCAGGTATATTTTGTCCTGCAATCCCAGTGCAATCTTTGATACACCACGCGTGATCTTTCGTGTTACAAAAGTTTCACCGCGCAAGGGGGATTCATGGTTAAACAGGATACCATTTACTGCATACATCCCATAAGCTTCACGATAGTTAACAGTAATCCAATAAGCATACATCTTAGCTACCGCGTAAGGAGAACGGGGGTAAAAAGGCGTTCTTTCAGACTGAGGGATCTCCTGCACTTTTCCATATAATTCTGAAGTAGATGCCTGATAGATCTTGGTCTTCTTGGTCATACCCAGCAAACGCACAGCTTCCAGAATACGCAGGGTACCAATACCATCGGCGTTGGCAGTATATTCAGGCGTTTCAAAACTCACAGCCACATGGCTCATCGCTGCCAGGTTATAGATCTCATCCGGTTGCGTTTCCTGGATGATCCGTATTAAGTTGGTAGAATCAGTAAGATCGCCATAATGTAATTTCAGTTGCACATTCTTCTCGTGCGGGTCCTGGTACAGGTGGTCAATACGTTCGGTATTGAATAGGGAGCTTCTACGTTTAATACCGTGAACGATATATCCTTTCTTTAATAGCAAATCAGTCAAGTAAGCTCCATCCTGGCCGGTAACGCCGGTAATTAAGGCAACTTTTGGCATAGTGTTATCTGGTTATAAATTGGATAATTTTACGCATGGGCTTGAGCCAGGTCGTAAAAAAAAATGGTTTCAGTTCATTGAGGGCCCAGGCCTTCCTGTCTTCCTTGTTGGCCCTGAGCCTGTTTTTCAGCGATGCATTGCTCATTCCTCCAGACCGCATTTTAACCAGTACACTGGGAATATAGCTCGCATTGGCATTGTATCGCACCAAAATGCGCAGCATCATTTCATAATCGGCTGCAGATCGTAAATCAGTGTTGAAAAGTCCTACCTCATCATAGATCTTCCGGCGTACAAAGAATGTAGGATGCGGGGGCATCCAACCATAATAAAAATATTTCCGTTTGTACTGCCCACTCTTCCAATTACGGGTGACAACATAAACGTCATTTTTCTTAACATATTGCAGATCACCGTATACAACATCAACTAAAGGGTCATTAAATGCCGCCATAACCTGGGAAATGACCTCCTGGTTATCATAAAAGTCATCTGAGTTTAGGATACCCACTACCTCACCGGTGGCCAGCTTTAATCCCTTATTCATGGCATCATAGATGCCTTTATCCTTTTCTGAAACTACCTGGGTTACATGGGAAAATTCTTTTACAATATCCAGGGTATTGTCTTTTGACAAGCCGTCCACTATAATATGCTCAATAGCCTGATAGCTTTGGCGGGCAATACTTTCAAGGGTATCACGCACCGTACCTGCACTATTATAAGTCGCTGTGATAATGGTAACTTTCATATTAACCATTCCGGGTAATCACACAATTTTCCAATACCAGCATATCCATATTTGTTCGCAGGTAGCACTCCAGGGCATTTTCCGGGGAGTTTACAATAGGTTCATTTTCATTGAATGACGTGTTCAGCAAAATGGGTACCCCCGTTTTTTTACGGAAAGCCTCAATTAATTCATAGTAACGGGGCGTTACATCCCGGTCTACAGTTTGTAACCGCCCTGTGCCATCTACATGGGTAACGGCAGGTATGGCGGCATGCTTTTCAGGTTTAATAGGAAATACTTTCTCCATAAAAGGTACTTCATCAGCAACCTCAAAGTATTCTGATACATACTCCTTCAATATAGAAGGGGCAAAAGGCCGGAAACTCTCCCGGCGTTTGATCTTTGAATTCAGGAGCTCTTTGGCATCCAGCCTGCGGGGATCAGCCAGGATTGAACGGGCACCCAATGCCCTTGGCCCAAATTCGGCACGTCCATTGAACCACCCTACTACACCAGCGTCGATCAACCGGTTGGCGACCTTTTCATATAACTCTTCATCAGCGTATCGTGTATATTGAATATTCCTGGACTGCAGATAAGCCTCGATTGCTTCGTTCGAAAACCGGCTTCCTGTATAAGCCGACCAAATGGGGTTGGCCCTGGGTTGGTGCAATAAATGATTATGCACATACAAAGCAGCCCCCATGGATATACCCGCATCATGCCCGGCAGAAGGGATATATACCTGTTTGAAACTTGTCTTACGCGTAATCTTACCATTGGCAACAGAATTCTGCGCGACCCCACCCGCGATACATACAGCCGGAAGGCCTGTTCGCTTCTTTAAATGCTCTAATATGTGAAAGATCAACTCTTCAGTAATACGTTGTATTGAAGCAGCAAGATCCTTATGATATTGAGTAAGGGCTTCTTCTTTTTTGCGAACAGCTCCAAACTTTTCTTCCATATACGGAGAAAATAGTGGTGCAACTACCGGAATATGATCCTCACCATAAGACACAATGCCTTGTTTAGCCGACCTGAAATACTTCAGGTTCAGGGTAAATAGTCCATTATTATTAAAACACAAGACATCTCTAAGCTTGTCTACATACTTAGGTTCGCCGTAAGGTGCCAGGCCCATCACTTTGTATTCATCGCCATAATGCGGAAATCCAAGCAACTGGGTAAAAGCAGTATAAAAAAGACCAACTGAATGTGGGAAGTCGACAGAATCAATAACCTCAATTTTATTGCCTCTACCTACGCCAATCATAGTGGTGGTAAAATCACCTGATCCATCAATTGATAGTAAAGCTGCTTCTTCAAAAGGGGAGGCAAAAAAAGCGGAGGCCAGGTGACTGCGATGGTGCTCTACCTGGTGTATTTTACTTTTTATTACAGCGCTCTCCAGGCTGTTGTCCAGGGCAAGGAACTCATCCTCCAGTGTGGATACCTTACGGGCATTTTTAAGCCTGTCAACAACGGCATTCCAGCCACCACCCGGATTTTTAAGTAAGAACATTATCTTATTGCGCAGTTTGGCATAAGGATCACGACCGATAGCAATATGATCAACCTCTGCGAGCGTGATGCCCGCTTCCTGAAGGCAAAATTGTACCGCCATAGAAGGAAATCCTGCCCAGTGTTTAACCCGCCTGAAACGTTCCTCTTCCGTGGCCGCAATCATGATCCCGTCCTTGAAAATAGCTGCGGAGGAATCCGCGTGGTAAGCATTAATCCCTAGTATATACATTGTTCAGTTAAATAGCTTTTGATAAATTATTTTTAGTTCCTGATTATTGATCGTATTCTGAACATGCCGCCAGGCGCCAAGTGACCATTGATCAAATTCTACCTGCCCAAAATCAGTCGCCTCCTGCATGGCCTCGATAAATTGTTGTGGCGCTTGCAATGGGAGATCCCATCCTGCATGAGCTGCTTTCAGGTTTCGCCATGGAGTTTGGTCGCTGATCAAAACAGGCCTGCCCCCGGCAAGGACCTCAAAAATAGCATGTCCAAAGTTTTCACCCCGGGTAGGGAGACCCAAAATATGATGTTCAGCAATGATGGGGGCTAATTTATTATTGGGAATCTCACCCTTGAAATCTACCTGGACGTTTTGGGATAATGCTGCTGCCATATCCCGGCATCGAACAGCAAAACCTTTATCCTCTTCATTTCCCACCACTGTAAGTAGGATACTCCCTCTAACCTGCCGGAGACATTCCAATAAAAAATCAAGGTTTTTGATGGGGTGCAATCGACCGATAAAAATGATCCTTAACTCACCTTTTATTTTAGGGAGGCTTCCCGAATAAGGTGGGATATAGCCAGGCCAATTAGGCGCCAATACACTTTTAGTGTTCAGGCCAAATATGTTTTTGATATCTGTAAATTCTGTTGAATCTGTTGCCTGGAAGTCGATATGTTTTTGGAAACCGAAGAATTTGAAAATAGCCAGATAGACCTTCTTTTTAAAAGGCTTAAACCGGAGAGCGCTTTTGCGCAACATACCACGTGGTGCCAACACCACTTTTGTATTCCATTGCTTACCTCTGCTCACCAAAAGCGGGTAAATCGTAAAATACTTCGAAAACATGCTATTGAGGTAAATTACGGCAGGCTTCAGATCATTCAAGACGGTAGCAATGGTTTGCCTATTGAGGCGATCGGGCGAACAATAAAAAACTTTTACCTTTTCATCATAGGTTAGCCACTCATTCACCTGAACATCCTGGTATGGAGCTGCGGCGCCCAAATCTCTATCGCCTGTAAAAACATATACCTCATAGTCATGCTGCATATGCCTTGCAAAATTCACGGCCGAACGGATTGGCCCTCCAGCCTTATAACCCGGATCAAACCAGTCTACAAATACCACTATGGTTTTACGCACTATATTTACTTAAATAACATTATTAGAACCCATTCTTCTCCATCCAGTAGGCCAACACCACAAATAACCACAGTTCCATCCATCGTACCTCCGGATCGCCCTTTCTAAAGCGGGCCCAATAATCCATCAGGGCTTTTCCTTGTATGAAATCACGTTCGGCCATTTGCTTCAGGCGCTGATCGCAAAAATCATGCAATTCCCCTTTCATCCATACGGCCCAGGGGAACAAAAATCCCTGCTTACGACGATGTACGATTTCGGGAGGTAATAAACCTTGCAGGGAATCTACCAGCAGGCTTTTAGGCGTATGAGGAAATTTCAATTGATCAGGAATGCCCAATACATAAGTCACCAGGTCATGATCAAAGAACGGTTCCCTTACTTCCAGGGATACCGCCATGCTCATCTGGTCCGTATCTTTCAATAAAGTATGTTGTGTATAACCAAGGTATTCAGCTATTGACACCTGGCTTAATGCCGGGAATTTCTCAAAACTTCCATTCAGGGCCAACAGGTTACTTTCAAGTGCTGTGGTTCCCTCGCCCAGGTGAGTTAATTTTGACAATAAGGAAGGAGCAAAAATTCTCCTGAACTCCGGGTAGAAAGAACTGACAGAACAAGTCGAAGCCCTCAATAATTGCTGAACCCTTGCGGCCTTGTTGGAGCCCTTAACTGATAAAGCTGCAGCAGCCAGCTTTCTGGCCCAACCAGCAGCCCCCCATACCCCACTGTATTTCTTTAACCGCAGGTATTGGCGGAAAAATGGATATCCTGCAAACAACTCATCTCCACCAACTCCCGACAATGCTACAGTAAGCCCACTTTGCCGGATTGCCTTTGACACTACATAAGTATTTACACCATCTCCGCTAGGCGTATCCATTGCATCCAGGGCATTGGTTAGTTCATCCAGGAATACGGATGGCTTTAGCAAAACCTGGTTATGGTGAGTATTGAATTTCCTGGCTATTTGTGCAGCATACTCCGATTCGTCGAACTCTTTCTCACTAAAACCGATGGTAAAAGTATTGGGCCGTGAATTACTTACTTCGGCCATTAATCCAACCACCGCACTTGAATCTATTCCCCCCGACAAAAACGCGCCTATCGGCACGTCACTCACGAGGCGTCGCTCCACTGAATTTCTTAGTAATTCGCGAATATGCTTCAAAACCTGCTCCCGATCTTCATAGTTTTCCCCGGCAGTAGTAGCAGTAATATCCCAGTACTTCCTGGCAACGGCATTTGTACCACGAATGGTCATACAGGAACCGGCATCCAGTTGCTGAATGTTTTCAATGATAGATAAAGGAAAACCGATGGACTGATAGCTAAGAAATTCTCTAACTGCGGCAGTATTGATCTTTTTTGGGACCAGACCGCTGGCAAGAAGCCCTCTAACCTCCGATGCGAAAAGAAAACATTCATCGCTACTATAATAATATAAAGGCTTTACCCCCATCCTGTCACGGGCTATAAATAACTCCTGTGTTAAATTGTCCCAGATGGCAAAGGCAAACATGCCTTTGAGAAGTGTAAGGCTATCGATACCCCATTTTATATAGGCAGCCAACAATACTTCGGTATCTCCATTGGTAGTGAAAGGGTAGTCGGTTAGGCGGTCTTTAATTTCCTGATAATTATAGATCTCCCCATTAAAAACTATCCTATAACGTCCGGAATAATCCGCAAATGGTTGATTAGCAGCATCTGACAAGTCAATAATAGAAAGTCGGCGATGCCCCAATGCTATCCGATCATGAACATAATCATTATGTGCATCGGGTCCCCTGTGAGCCATGGCGTCCGTCATCTTTTTAATCAGCGACTGATCCGAAGCGGGGTGTTTAAAATAAAGAATACCGGCAATGCCGCACATATAATAGGACGATATTTTTAAAGGTGATGGGTATAATAGTAAGAAAGAATCATTACTATAAAATGGGAAACAACAATGTGACCATTATTGGATCAGCAATTAGTCCATGTAGCTATAACGGCAAAAATAAAATGATAGTGCAGTGTGATCAACTCAATGATTGAGCCTGAATGGCAGCTTGATCAAGCTAGGAAATCGTTCCCCCTTTGGTAATCATAGTCTTGCGCCTGCCTTTAATAAGCATATTTATTGAGAATAAAATCACCAGGAAATAGGCACCAAGGGCAATATTGAATAAAACCTTGTATTTGTTTAACCCAAGGCTCCGAATTGAATAATTATCTGTTTTCTCCTTACCCATTGTCCAATACATAATGTTCTTTATCAAAGGCATTACAACAGGAATCTTATCCCAATTGGTATAACGAACCCCTTCATACCTGTAAGCCATGTTATAATTAACGGGTAATTGTTGTTGGTAGTAACTCCAGTTATCTTTAACATCTTTAAAACCAGCCAGTTGGCCATCAGGTTTTCTAAAAAAAACATTACTTAAGGGATCTAACACAACCCAGCCATAGGAGGCTTTTGCTTCAACAATAATGTGCCCTGCACTTTGGCCTTTTACGATCATTTGGGGTATCCGAACATCCATGTTCATTTCACTCAGTAACCTCGCTAAAACATAAGCATGGCTACCGCAGGCTCCTTGAGCAGTCATTAGGTCAACACTAACTGGCTGGATATAGCTTGCCTTAATTCCATTAACATGATTTTTTTCGAATATCGCAATGCGCCTTTCTCCCAGATTATGCACCAGGTGCAAACTTCTTACAAGGATGCTATCTTCAGCATTTACCGATGATGAATTAGAAGAAGAAGTAGGGTTATTTATATAGGAAGCGATAGAAGAAAAAACGTTCTTTTCGTACTGCTTTTCTGTATAGAAATAGATCAGTGATGCCAATAAAAATCCATTCAGGAAAATGAGTAAATATTTTACTCGTTGAGCAAAGAATGAATTTGGGTGGATTTTGCGTCGAATTAGATTCATAAGATAGCGACATTGAGCATATTGGATTCCATGTCGGTATCGGATTCAGGGGAGGCATTCCATCACTTTTGGATCTCATCTTATATATTGATTTACAAAATATTATAGATGAAGATTTTACCAAGTTTGGTAGCTGGTGCATATTACTAAAAATCAGTTTGATTGGGGCAATCCGGAAATTAAAATACAATTAAATAAGGTTTTTATACTTTAAATAAAAGATTGATCCTTCGCTAATTTTATATACTCCCCTAAATATTTTTCTGCGATAACCGCTGCTTCATATTGTTTCACGTTCGAAAATCCTTTTTGCACAAGCGCATCCCGGTACAACTTGTCTTCTAATATTCGCTTTATGCCTTTTTTAATCGATTCTACATCGAATGGGTCTACCAGACAAGCACCATCACCAGCCACTTCTTTCATTGGACTAATATTACTGGTGATTACGATACGTCCTGATTTCTGGGCTTCAATGATCGGCAAACCAAACCCTTCGTAAGTGGAGGGGAACAAGACGATATCGGCATCAGCATAAACATCAGCCAACATCTTCTCAGATAACCCGCTTACCTGCTGGAACGAAATCTCTGCATCCTGCAATAACAATCTGTGGGTTTCGCTCACTTGACCTACTATAACCAGCTGACAAGGAATGCCTTTTAAGGCATCAATTACCCTTTCAAGGTTTTTATTAGGAGTAGATCCGATAAACAGGAATACTGGTTTAGCAGGATTGAAGTCCCTTTTTAAATAATAAAACTCATCGCCTACAGGATTCGGTACTACTACTATTTTATCAGGCCCACATCTGCTATATTTTATGATCTCGTCCCGCGACTTTTCCGAAATGGTGGTGATCATCTGGCAATGCCGCACTGGTAATTTTAGAAAAAACCAAGTTAATAACCAGCGCTTAAAGCCACGGGTGTTGTATAGAAAAACACAATCATGGATTGTTAGAATGGTTCTCTTTCCCGGAACAAACAAAGCAAGGTAGTGAGCATCTCCTGTTACATGGTACACCTCTGAAGCTACTTTCCGTATTACTTTGAAATTCTGTACTATATTTCGAAGAGTTAATCTTGAATGTTTAGCATATACCTGGTTTATGGTAACTCGCTTATTAAGTATAAATGCTACTTGTTGAAAAATTTTCTCAATACTAAAATAGCCTGCCTGTGGTTTTCTGTAAATAAAACAAACTCTCATAATTTCCATTATCTCATACTAGTACCCCATTGAGCCTTTCTCAATGCACTAAATCCTTATTGTATTGCGGGTTTAATTAGTGCCCTCTTACGATTGTTTTGTTTTTCAACTCCAAACCAACCAGGTAATAATTTATATAATAACCATACGAAGAAAGCAGACTTAACTAATGAATTAAGGATTTGTAAAGTATCCGTTTCTCCGGAATAAGTGATTTGATAAAATAAAACAGGTATCCAACAAATTAACAATGGAATCCTTTTACCAATAGTAAACACCAATTTATAAGCCCATCGAATAAACATGCCTAATAGAAACATGTAAAAAATTCCCCCAACTACTCCAAAACTACCATAGGCTTCTCCAAGGGGGCCAATATTGGTAGACCACCCTTTGATGGAATACCCCGCATAATACTTCATGTTGAACTTTCCCCCCGCCTCAGGTTTATCTGGCCACAAAAAACGTGGAACGATTGAAGCTGCCATTACTTTAAATAGGTTATTGCCATCATCGTAGGGTTGATAAGACGGTATCCTACGCATCACAAGAGCAACATTAAACCCTTGATTAGACCTGATATAGGTGTTGAATACAGCACGCTCTTCAAACAAAATGTCACCATTTTTGATTGTTTCCAAAAAAATATCGGTAAAGAGTGTAATCCGATTGCCTGTATATTCAGATTTCCACACATACTTTCGATATGAACCTTTGACAGCTTGCAATACCAACATAAATCCAATCGCAATTATCAAAATTGCCACATTTTTTAAAAATGATCTTTTCTCAGAAATGATAAAAAAAGAATATAGAGTTATGCTCATGTAGGCTACAATAGTAAACATGCCCGAACCGAGCGCGACACTAATGATATAAAATATAAACCCAACAATGACTACCCTTTTATACTTGAATGGCGGGGCAAAATAAACATAAAGCAACCCAGCAAAGGAGGCAAAGAAGAATAGAGTGGCAAAGAATTGCAATCCACCAGGCAAGAAGATTGCCACAGTGTTCATAATTGCTCCAACGGCCATTAAATAGATGCCAAGGCTTTTTTTATTACCGAGGATCTCTTTTATCCTTTTAAACAGCCCCCGTATTACTTTTCCTTCATCCATCGACTCTTTAATACCAAGAGGCCATGTGAGTGTAAGGCAAAAAAGTGAAATAGCAGGTAATGTGTAACTAAAGTAAAAATCTTGTTTAACGGGCATATATTTTACCCATATTCGCGCCAGGTTATTATCAGAAGTAAAATAAGTGTACCCGACCAAAGGCATTACTAAACAAGTAAAAACGTATAAAATTGATGTGGATTCCCTGAATACGATCCCTTTACCAGTTTTATCGATGATCATAACCAACAATACGGCAAAGAGTGCAAGTATTAAATTGCGATACCAATCAGTTACCAACGAAAGTATACTGATAAGTAATATGAGCATGCTGTAAATATACCGGCTATTGATCCTCATTTTGGAACAGGTAATTAGTAATTAAGCTTTAAAATCATTGCTGAACTAGATTTGATTTGGGTAAAAGCAGGCATATACATCAGTTTTTATTTCTACGTTGATCGCCCTAAAAGCAATTGCTGACATTTGGCTCATCACAGTAAATACTTAATTTAAGTCCAAAAACCTGCTTGCCATTGGTGAAATATGTTTCTCAAAATAATAATCGTTTAGTTTGGGCAAATACCCTGTCTTACGCTTACCAGGTACGACATCAGAGAAAACCAATTGCTGAAAATCTACGCTCAATACCTCAGGATAGGTTTTATAGGTCCTATATTCTTCACAACCTTTCATTTCATTCGGATACCACACATCCAATCCAGCTGCCAGGTATTCAAATACCTTATTGGGTGCATTGTAAACATAATTAAGAATATGTCCTTTATATAACACAACACCAATATCGTATTTGGGTAATAGCTTTGGCAAGGCATCATATTCAATACTTCCATGGAAATGAATATTGGGTGCCTTGAAACTGTCAAAAAAACTTAATAAATCAGAAGAGAAATTGTCGGAATAAATATCCCAATAATATTGATTGGGATGTTGAGCAATAAACTTAGCAAATAGTTCAACATACATCGTATTGAGGCTCATTGCACCTACATAAACGAAACCCACTCTACTCTGGCCATTTGAAATGCTCTTATTTACGTTATGCAACCAGTTTTCCGGGGGATAATTAGGTATCGCATGAACAATTTGTGGCGCAGCTTTACCTATGTCCTCTTTAAATAGTTTAGCCCGGTAAGTATTTGTATGTGAAACCCAAGCTGCTTGTTTATACATTTTTTTTTCAAGGTAATGTAGTAGACGTCCAACTACCATACCTTGTTTATATTCGGAAGGGGAGGTATACTCATGGTAATGAATAAATATTTCACATTCTTTATTGTGGTATTTCTTATAGACAAAAGGAGCTCCAGCAGACAACGTTTCATAATACAAAACTTTCTGAGGTTTTAGAGCACGCAATAGAGACAAAGCCTTAGTCTGAAATCTTATATAAAAAAGAAGGCGTTCAATTCGATTTAACTCCTCGCTCAACTTTCCTATTCGGTGAATTATAATATTGTTTACCTCCAGTTGTTTTTTTTCATTACTGGCCTGTGTAGAAATAACGTGCAGCTCCAAATCATGTCTCTGTAGCCCAGCAATATATCTAATCATATTGACCACAGGCGGATACTTTTCCAATGGCTGGAAATGGACAATAACTATCTTAATCATGTAATACCTCTTTCAACACATTCAACGCCTGCAAGGTTCTATTTTGATAACTATATCCTGATTGAATACAGCGAACTTGTGCATTATTTCTTATTTCACTTGCTTGTTCTGCAGATAATGACAAGATCCTTTCAATGTAACCAACACAATCCGCAACTTCTTTGTATAAGTATATTTCTTTTCCAGGGGTGAAGAAAAGTCGATGCTCCGGCGTATCAGGAGCAAGCTGAATACCTCCAATGCCAGGAACCTCAAAAGTGCGCATATTATGAGATAGAAGATTATGCACACGCATTATGTTTAGTTGGATCCGATAGCGATATAAGACTTTCCAAAAGTCGTTATTGTACACAGCTGGGAAAATGGTAATGCCATGGTGTGATACAAATTTGTTCCATTGATTTCCGAACAGATCTATCTCTACACCTTTCTCAGCCAACTCCTGGATCAGGTTCGCCCTGTCCTGATCGGGATTGCCTAACAGACAGCATTTGATAACTTCCGTTTGCTCCCGGCACTCCTGCTGAATACCAGCCGGCAATTCATATCCAAAGGGCAAATAAGAAACCCTGGATTGAAAACGCTCCTCAAGTTCATTCTTAATAGCAAAATTGTAAGTGAAATGAAGGTCATATAGCGCTATAGAATCAGTAACATTACTATTTCCACTGCCTTTACCAGTAAATATGAAAGGATTATCAGGGTTATAGTTAACAAGCTTGATAGAAAGTTTCCGGGCCCATTCCAAAGATGAAGGAAGGATTTCCATTCCTTTAAAAACCCATATTACATCAGGTTTAGATGATTCTACTTTCTGCTTAAACTGCTGATTTATGCTTTTTGTAATTGCAGATAATCCTGCTTTAAATAAAACCTTATTAATTATGGATGATTGATAATAAGCGTAAAAAATGCTCTGCGCAGGGAATTTATCTACATTAATACCTGCATTCAATAAATGTGTTTCATAAAACCTTTCAATGGAATACACCTCATCAGACCCTACAATCAAAATCTTCATACTTAATTCTACTTTTTTACGAAAACTACATCAGCCCAGGCAATGTTTCCTTGTCCGTAAATAGGACTATATATATCCTGCAAGGTATATCCATACTGAAAAAGCAGCTTTGAAATATCATGAAACAAAGGTTGCTTTTCATATTGTTCGATAAAATACACTTCTGAATAGACCAGGGATATTTTACCCTCCTTTAATAGATTTTGTGCTCCTCTCAACGCACTGAACTCCCCGCCCTGAATGTCCATTTTAAGGATATCTACCTTTTCAATCTTCTCCGATGCACAAAAATCATCTAATGTTAAAGATTGAACCTCAATCTGAGTAAGGTTTTCCACTTGTTTATCCGATGACAGTCCTGTATTCTGCGGCTTTAACAAGGAGTTTGTATCTACATTTTTATTTACATAAAAGGTTCTCGGTTGGTTATCTTCTGCCACTGCCATTTGATAACAGGAGATCCTGGAATTCCCACTAAATCTTTGTTGCAATGTCGAAAAAGATGCTGGGAATGGCTCAAATGCATAAACGTTGGCTTCCGGAAAGGTATTACTATAGATTTGTGCAACATCTCCCCGGTTCGCTCCAACATCAAAAATTACCTTCACATTTTCTCCTAACAGATCCCTCTTGACTGAAAACACATCCTTTTTGAATTCATTTTTAGCTAATGCCTGTAAATAACCAGTGCCGTGAATTTCAGCACCAAATTTCCGCAAAAACTTATTTAGCGTTGCCTTCATATCAAAGTTATAGTTAGTGCCTAAATCTCTCTTCCGTAGTCGATATTCAATTGTTCCTTATACTAAGAAGGTAGCGCCTTAATATATTCCACCAGGGTTTCGTTTCTCTCTTCTAAAGGGCCTTCATAAAACCCTTCAGGTCTAAGTTTAAGGTTCTTAAGGCTTGGATGCACAATTACTGGCACATCAGATAGAAACCCAGCCCAATAACTAAAAGTGCTACTTGCAGAAGTAACAATGATTTTACTCCGACTCAAAACCAACATATCAACTATATCTGAGTTTCCTTCTAAAATTTCAACATTTTTCAATGCAAGAAGGCCTTCGAGTTCATGACGATATCCGTCTGTTACGATTGTTACGTGCAAGGGAGACCCGTGAATTTTCCTGATAAGGTTAATCATATCAACAAAATATGCCTCCGGCGTCCTTACTGCTCCAACTTTATTAAAATCCTCTCCAGCTTTCAACTCTCTGAAATCGCCCATCCTGATATGGAGTCCAATCGAAGGCTCACTCAATTCGTTTAACCTTGATACAACATGCGGGCTTAACATTAATGACAGTTCATTTATTATTAAGGTGCGAGCATCCCGTATATGTTCAAAAAAGTCAGACCAATGTGGTATTTCCTTAAATCTAAATACTTTGTAATTATTTAGGGTTGTCCTTTCACTTTCAAATGAAGGTTCATCCATTATTTTATTCTCGGAAATTAGCTTTTCTCTTATGCGATACCAGATACGGTCATTATTATTTCTAAAGTAACCAAAGTATAATCGTTTTACCCGCTCTCTACGAATCCATGGACCAATTGAAAATTTGTCCCATCCCCTCACCACCAGGGGCAAATTATACTTATCTGCGAAAGCACGGGCTTTTGCCCAAACGAGCAACCTGTTTCCCAAGCCAGCTCTTGGTAATTCCGCCAGTACATATTGTTTAAACATTTTCACAAGCCTTTATTAGGTCAGTTAATACGCCGGCATGAGATTGTTTTTGAAACCCCTGAGCTAGTTCGTGGGAATATTCACCCATTTCTTTTAACATTCCAGGTGTTAAACACATCTTTTTTATTGAATCAGCCAATGACCGAGTATCACCAAAAGGGTATACAATTCCATTTTTTTCGTGCTGCACATCATCCCTTTCCCCGTAACTTCCACACCTGTCACTAATTACGATAGGAGTTCCCATGTAAATTGCTTCGCTTATAGCAATTGAATGAGGCTCTATTGCTGCCGGGTGTGTGTAAAAATCAGCCGCTGCATAATAACCAGGAAGCTCCTCAATATTTACAAAGCCTGGGAAATGTACTTTACTTTTTTTTAGTAAAGCAGCTTTCTGTCGTAACTCCTCTTCCATGTCACCTGACCCAATGACAAATAAATGGAGATTAATTCCTTCTTCCTCCAACAATTGCAAAGCATCAATAATGTATCCTTGGTTCTTCCAGGGAACAAGTTTACCAACAACAGCAGTAACCATCTCATTTTCGCCGATATTGTAACGCTGCCTGATTTGCTGCCTCAAAATTATCCGTTGCTGAAAGCTATTTTCATAACTATAAATATCAATTGGAAAATGCATGCGTATTAACTTCTTTTCAGGCACTCCATAAAACCGATAAAAGTCTTCATTTGCATCGCCAACAGATAAAAAAAACTGGATTGGGGAAAAATACAATCGTAAAAAGGGGTATTTCAGAAGCTCTTTCAACCAAGGGCGCCGTTGGCGTTTTTCACTATCAGAAATATAGGCCATTTTTACCTTGTTCTTTCTTGCCCAGCTATGGGCTCTCTGCTGCAATTTCTGAAAATAGCCGTATGTAATGATAATCTGTGGTTGATATTCTGCAAGAGCAGAGTCAAGTGATGGCGCATCCAGGTTCTTGTCTGGTTGTAATACATTATCGCCATTCAAAAATACATGATCAAACTTTTCAAGTTGAAGATTTCCCCAGGAGATTTCTCTTTTAAAATTTGGGTCGATGTATTTTTTGAGTCCTAAGGCTGAAGCAAAAAAAACTTTGCATTGCAACCCCGGATGTTTCGAAAAGCTTACATACTGTGGGCAGAAATGCTGGATAGGGTGAGATACAACTACTGCTAACCTTATCTTATTTTGCATTAAGGATTGTTTCAATTCTTTCTATTTGTCGATTGTACGTATTGTCTCGTGCAAACGACATGCGCAAATCCTGATTAACCGAACTATTATACTGCTGAAGGTTTTTAATTACCTGGCTGAATACCCCTGGCAGGCTTTGATTATTTTCGCGATCTTCTATCATCTCGATCAAGCCAGGGTACTGTTGATACGTTGAAATATTATTAGAGATAATCACTTTACCAGTACTCAAGTATTCAATTACTTTATGGTAATTAGTGCCTTTACTCTGATCCTTTTGCACATCATAGCATATCAAAAATGCATCCATCTGATGAATAGCCTTGGCTAAGGCTGCCGAGGAAACTGGTCCGTGTAATATTACATTCTTCAATTGCTTTAGGGTGGAAATAAAAATTTGTGTCGCTTCATTCTCCCCCCCTCCGATATTGGATTGAGTACTTGTATAACTTCCCCAACATTCAAAGATTACAGAAGGATTCTCCCTGATAATCCGCAACATCATTTCTCTGTCAATGTCTCCCCGAAGCAAGTTGCCGGAAAACCCTACACGCACTGATTCATCCGGTTTATTATCCTTATACTGCCATTGCAGGAAATCCTCAGAAATGCCATGATTTATAAAATGCCTGGGGACAGGGTAAACTTTATACTTCTCAAGAATTTCGTGGGTTACAGAAAAAATAATATCCGCCTTTTGTGCCGAATTGATAGCGACAGAATTCAAAGGCTCATCTACCGGATGAAAGACCCTATAAACATCATTTCCCCATAACCGGAACGGATACAAATTCCCCAAATCAAACGACCATACAATATCTATTGGTCCGGTTATTTTTAGCAGTTTATGAACGTGAAACTTCATAAGCCAATGAAACAGTGGCAATGCATGAAACTTAATTGCGTATGGAAACCATAATGCATGCTGAACAAGCATTAAATTATCCGACAGTTCTGAAGGTTCTACAATTATACGCTCGCCCTTGTTACCTTTTTCTTCTGGTGGATTTAAAAAAAACACCTTGTTCCCCCGTTTGGCAAGTTCTATAGCATAATGATGCTTTGAAACGAACATTTTTCCCCAGGATTGCGGAGATATAATAAGGATGGTTTTACCTATCAATCCTGTACTGTTCCCTTTTTTCATTTTACTTCAGGATAATAGCAGGTTAGTTAGCATAAAACGCCCTAATCATTTCTCCCACATAGCACACAGCTTCTTCTGTTAATTCAGGATAAATAGGAAGGGAAAGGATTTCCTGCTGTAATTGTGCCGCCACTGGAAAATCAGCCGTTGTATGGCCCAAATATTCATAGGCAGGAAGGAATGGTAGAGGGGTAGGATAGTGTAGCGTTGTCTCAATGCCTTTTTCCTTCAGAAATTCCATTAGCTCACCTCTTCTATTAGCCCTGACTACAAACAAATGATAGGTATGTTTTGAATCTGGTCTCACAGCAGGTAGTACGATACCTGGAATATCTTTTAGATGCTGATGATACAATTTTGCAACACCAATGCGTTGTTCTGTCCAATCAAGGATGTATGGCAGCTTTGCAGTAAGTATAGATGCCTGTAACCCATCAAGCCGGCTGTTGATGCCTTCCATCTGGTGATGGTGTTTTTTTAATGCACCATGACTTGCATACATTCGACATTTTTGAGCTAATGCTCCGTCGTTTGTTATCATACAACCCGCATCACCGTAAGCGCCCAGGTTTTTACCAGGGTAAAAGCTAAAAGAAGCTGCAATTCCTGTTAACCCAGCCCTCTTTCCCCGGAATTCAGAGAAGTGGGATTGTGCGCAATCTTCTATTAATGCTATTCCATATTTGTCACAAATTTGCTTTATAGTCTCCACATCGCACATTTGCCCGTGCAGGTGTACAACTATTAGCGCTTTTGTATTTTTAGTTATTGCAGCCTCAAGCTTTGTTTCATCCATACTATAATAGTTTGGATGTACATCAATAAACACCGGTCGTGCACCTGTTTGAGAAATCGTTTCTGAACTCGATATCCAGCTATTGGCCACTGTGATTACCTCATCGCCTGCTCCTATCCCCAGCATTTTCATTATTATAAACAAGGAATCTGTACCGTTTGCACAGGGAATAACATGATCCACACCATATAATTCAGCAAATCGTTTTTCAAATTCAGTAACGTATTTACCTCCAATGAAAGCCGTTTCGTTGATTACATCAGCAATAGCCTTATCAATTGCCGGCTGTATACTTTTATATTGAGCTTTCAGGTCTACAAAAGGTACGTGCATAATATTAAAAATGGTGAAGTTAGATTGATCGTAATTTTTTAGCTGGATTACCCGCATAAATACCAGGTTCTGTAATGCTTTTTGTCACAACAGCCCCTGCACCAATGACGACGTCATTACAAATAGTAACTGGTAATATCGTAGCATTGGACCCTATAGAAACATTATTTCCAATTGTAGTTGACTTCCACTTTGTTTTATCCCCCCCCGCTGGCCCTCCATCGGAAAATAAGTCATTGACAAACATTACTCCATGGCCTATGAAACAATCGTCGCCGATAGAAACCAGCTCACAAATAAAACTGTGTGATTGGACTTTTACCCGTTTTCCAATTGTTACGAGCTTCTGAATCTCCACAAAAGGGCCTATAAAACATGAATCGCCTATGCTACAACCATACAAATTTACTGGTTCAACTACCTTTACCTGCTCTCCAAAAACTACATCCTTTATTTGAGCAGACAATAATATGGGATTACTCATAATCGTATAGCCTCCCTATATATTTTTTCAATGATTTCAACAGTTTTCAATCCTTCAAATGAACTGGTTGAAATTGCAGCATTATTTTGAAGGACTTCAACAAGGTTATCATACACTTTATCATGATTACTCATAGAGCCCTGGTAAGTACCATAATTATTTGCTTTATTCCCTTCGGGTAAATTTTCAATCGTAAACCCCTCTATTTGTTGATACTCCAATTCATTCAAATATTGCCCTCCAATCTTTACGGTTCCCTTCTCACCAAAAATCGTAAGAGAACCTTCCATGTTCTTCTGATAACTATTGACTGTATAATTAATGGTCCCGATGGCTCCATTGTAAAATTCCAGAATCACTGCTCCAGTATCCTCAAACTCTATAATGCCTTTATGTGCGTAATTAGCCATTAAAGATTTTACCTGTCTTACATCTCCTATCATCCAATAAAGCAGGTCGATAAAATGACTAAACTGGGTATATAAAGTACCTCCATCAAGGTTAAGGGTTCCTTTCCAGGAATTATGATAATAGTCAGGATTCCGATTCCAAAAACAACTAAGTTGGATACTGTAGATCTTCCCCAACCTACCTTCATCGATTGCTCTTTTAACTGCTTCTACCGGAGGGTTAAAGCGATTCTGTTTAATTGCAAACAGTCGCTTATTTGACCGCTCAGCAGCTTTGATCATTTCGCCACAATCGACGACACTCAAAGCCATAGGCTTCTCGCACAGGACGTGAAAACCACCATTCAGAGCACTAACTGCATGTTGGGCATGCAGTCCATTCGGGGAGCAAACAGACAAAACATCAATAGATTCGCCACCTTTTAATAATTCATCTATAGAATAATATGCCTTAGCACCATACTCTGTTGCGAGTTTATTAGCTTTTTCGGCCACGACATCACATACAGCAACCAAAGTTCCCTTTTTGCTAATATGCTCAGCATGACGTTGAGCAATCCGTCCGCACCCTATAATTCCAAATCTTACACTTTTTTCCATACTGATTACTTTCTTTTTATGATCCTTCTCAGCTTTTCCGTTTTCCTTAAAAGATTCATATACCCCTCTTTTAGGTGGGTATCCGTTTTAAAGTCCTCATGTTTTCTTACAGGAGTTTCCAAAATTGTTGCAAATGCAGCTTCATCCAGTCCAAGCTTCTTCAATACATATTCTTTATCTTGCTTTAGGTCAAACTCTGCATATAGCGGCTGTTCCATTTCTTTTAAAGCCTGGTCTCGTGTAATTTGCCCGGAACATATCAATGTTGATAGATGAGCCTTACGCTTATCTATTTTAAATTTCTCCGGCAGAATATATGCCTGATAAAACTTAGTAAATATGGATTCATAATGCTTCCCTCCATAATCACGCCATCCAAGTTCATTCTTTATCAATTCTTTAATTTCCTGCTTATTATAAGGTACATAATTCAATATGGAGATAGGAGTCAACTTTAAAACAGCAGAATAGTATACATACTTCTTAAAATCAAATGTAGGATAGGTCTTTAGTTTTCGTGTTCCAAATTGTCTATGGATATCTTTTAGATTTGTGAAATCCATTTTCTTATACAGCCAACCCGGAGGCATGATATACTCTGTAACTACATTTGTTCCGCTAATGATGTAATTGATATTTTTTTCCTTTGCCAGTTTGTACATTGTCGCAAATATGGCATGGTCGGAAACTACTTCAATATCCACCACTGAAGCTTTGAGATAAGACAATTGAATATCTTTAAATTCTTCCCAATTTACCACCAGTGTATACAGATCTATATTCAATCGGGTTATGATATTCTCAATATTCTTTACCGCCAATTCTGAGTTCCAACCATTATCAAGATGTACAGCCAATGGTCTTAATCCTAACTCCTTAATTAGGAAAGCAACGTATGTACTATCTACTCCTCCGCTCAGACCTATCAGGCAATCATAAGGAGAACCATTTCCAGCTTCCTTTATTTTTTGTGCAAGTGCGGCTAGCTTTTCTTTTCCTGCTTTTCCAGTAAATACATTCTGGGCCTGTTCCTTTTGGTAGTCATAATAATAGTTACAAATCCCTTTATCATCGAAATTGATGTCAGGATCAGCAATATTGTCCATAATTGTTATCGAACATTGCCTATAACCTGGGTCTTCTTTACTAAGCACCATATTTGCCGATGTAATTATTCGATCTTTGAAAATAATTTTTCCTTTAGTTCCTGCCGGGAGGGATAGCTAATAAGTACAGCACGATGCGTACGTTGAAATACAAACAAACTACCAGCTGCAACAGCGGAAGCTCCATGTAGTACGGCCTGCTGAAAATCATCAACAGAACCAGCCCCACCACAAGCAATTAATGGGATGTCTAATGCCCCACTTACCTGTTTCACCAATGCATAGTCATATCCCTCATAAGTCCCATCCTTATCTACTGAGTTAAGAAATATCTCCCCCGCCCCTGCATCCTGCATCCTTTTTGCAAAAGTGATGGGATCTTCATTTATTGCTTCTGTAGCATTTTTTGTGACTACCTTGTATTTCCCAAACAAGTTTCTTTTGACATCTATAGAAACGACTACACTTTGGCTTCCTACCAGCTTTGCAGCTTCGCTAATGAGTTGCGGTTTATAGATAGCACTACTATTCAAAACAACTTTTTCAACACCCGTATAGAAAAGCTCTTTAACTTCTTCTATGGTAGATATACCGCCACCATATGCCAAAGGGATAAATGCTTCACCCGTAAATTCCTTTATTTTTTGCATATCGGGGCCTCTCCTTTCTTTACTGGCATCTATATCCAGTATCACAATTTCATCTATCTCTTTCTCATTGAAGATCTTCACTGCATTTATGGGATCTCCAACATAGGTAAACTTCTTGAATTTGATGGATTTTACCAATCCACCTCCCTGTAATAATAGTACTGGTATGACTCTTACTCCATGCATCAGTAATTCTCTGCAAAATTTTTTAATAACCGCATTCCGAAACGATGGCTTTTTTCAGGATGAAATTGAACTCCAATTATGTTATTATATTCTACCCCTGCAGTAAATAAATATCCATACTCAGCTTCAATTAGACTATCATCCACACGCTCAGGTTGAACATGAAATGAATGAGCAAAATAAAATCGGGCTTCCTCTAATTCCACCAGTATTGGAGAGCTTTTTTTCCTGTGTACATCTAACCAGCCCATATTGGGTATTTTCTGGGTACCCTTCATTATTTCCGGTCTAAAGCGAATAGTTTTTCCAGGGATCCAACCCAAGCCGGGTTCATTTCCTTCTTCACTTGATTGCATAAACATTTGAAGGCCTACGCAAATTCCTAATACTGGAACTCGCTCCTTAAACACCTTATCCTCGATTAATGGTCTTAAACCACTGGCATTCAATTTCTGCATACAATTATCAAAGTGCCCCATACCAGGAAGCACTAATTTGGAAGCGCCAGTGATGCTATCCGCCTGTCCACTGATAAGTGCAGCTTTACCCCCCCTTTTCAGCATATTTTGAATAGAGGTCAGGTTTCCAACACCATAATCAACAATAACAATACTCATACTTTGAGGTGCTTCTTACGGTAATTCGCAAATTTGTCGGAACGGATAAAACCGTAGTAATCAATCTTATTGTGAAAAGGAATACACTTTTCCTTATCTAATTGCTTAATTAATTTGCCGGGTACACCGCCTATAACGCAATGACCGTCAGGAAATGATTTGGTTACAACACAGCCAGCTCCGACAACTGTCCAATCGCCTAATTCTACCCCAGGCATAATTTTGGCCCCTGCGCCAATCCAACAATATTTACCAATTTTCACTTTGGCCTCCAAATGTTTCCGGCTATCGTAAGCATCATGATTTGCACTGACAATTACTACATTAGGTGCGATCTGAGTATAATCCCCAATCTCGATCCCTCCCTTTCCTTGAATATAGCACCCATTCATAATACCCGGATAAGCATCAATACCAACTAAAATATTCTCTACATCATGGACCTTGCTTGTATAATGTACGGGCCAGTAAGCTTTCTTATTTCCTCCTCTATTCAACACTTTTTGACTAAACCAACTTTCAAATGTAATCCGGTTCTGGTAATCCTGGGTTTCATGAATAAAACGGAAAAAGGGAAGCTTTGTTATTAAAACGACAGGTAACTGCAATGGCCGTTGAAGAAAATATTTCAATTTCCTGATCATTTATACAGCTGGAGTTTTTTCATACTAGACATTGCCCGCTGCACCTTCATGGTGATAATATTTTTTAGGAGGGACTTCCTTATGGCAGCTTTATGCTCTCTTAGCAATGACCTTGTCACTGCAGGATCTAATGGACAATGCTGGTCCCTAAGATATTGTACTTTTATTGATTCGTAAACCTGCTGGTAGGCAAAATAAGAATTCATTTCCTGTTCACCATGCTCTCTGTACCACACTAGCCCTTGCGGCATCAATACCACATTATATTTTTGGGCCAGTCTATGCCACATTTCATAATCCCCCGCCATTCTAATTGAGGAAAACCCCCCAACCGCATTAAACATTTCACGTTTGATAATTGAAGACAAAGGTGCCTTATGAAATAAGCCGGCCCCTTTATAATGGTATATATATGCTTCTTTGGGAGTAAGCATAATTGGGAATGGCGCATTTACATATTGGTCTAAAGAACATAATCCCCACCCGGCTTCCGGGAATCTTTCCATCATTAACACCAGTAGCTCTATTCCCCAGGGATAAATAGAATCATCTGCATCAACATATTTCAAATATTTACCTGATGCATAAGAAGCTGCCTTATTGCGGTTAGGATAGTCGCCTAAATTTTGTTCATTTATATATACCTTAACCCTGGCATCGCGAGTTTCATATTCTCTGGCTATTTTGACTGTATTATCTTTTGAGCAATCATCTACAACAATTAATTCAAAGTTTGTATAGGTCGACTGTAATACACTTTTTATAGCTTCAGCTATGTATTGCTGTCGATTGTAAGATGTCATTAAAATACTTACTAATGGTTGCTCAATCATACTACTTAGTAATTAACCCACTCTGCTTTCAAAAGCCGATGATTCTTTGGTGAACTATTAATTCTCCGTTTTAGGATTCAAAGTATACTTTTAGCTTGTTCAAGGGTCGCTCAAAAAAATACCATGATAGAGTGGAAATGCCAATTAATAGTAATAGCTGGAGGCCAAGGATAATAATGGTATTTGAGCCAATATTTTTCAAAAATGGAGTAACAGGTATCGGATATGCAGTTTCAGTTCCCTTAAAGCAACGAACCAACCACGGCATAAAATTGTGGTAGACATATAGGCCATAGCTAATCTTACCTAAATATACTGTAATACGATTACTAAGCAATCTTGCAGTAAGACCAGTAAATCCATTTACTGTTTTATGGATAATCAGAACTGTTAAATAGGGAAAAATCAATACCCAGGTTGTATATCCATAAACATAGAGAAGGAGGGTACCAATAAAAAGAGGGAATGTCCATAATAAGTTCCGCGTTCCCAAGATACGGAATGGCTGTCTATACACAAACTGGTGAGCCAGTATTGCGCCTAACCCAAAAGAATCAAAGGCGCCTATAGGAAGTAAATCCGGGTAAAATAGGCTCGGATAAAAGCCTGTCATTAACAGTTTGTAGGTAATACTACTCGCCACAGTTATAACAAAAAGTCGCAGCATGTAGCGAGCAGGAACAAACAGAATTATGATAGGCCATACCAGGTAAAATTGTTCCTCAACTGCCAATGACCAAAAATGTGACAACATTCCCTGCCAGGACTGCTGGATAAAGAATAAGATGTTACTGCTATAGGTTACAAACCAAATAGTGTTCCCTTCAAAAATACTCTTATTTAAGACAAAAAGTAGGGTAATTACAAGGTAGTAAAGTGGAAATATCCTTAATGTTCTGCGCAGGTAAAAGTTAGCCAAAGCCTTACCGCGTGATGTTATGCGTTCTTCATCAATTCTCTTCCTAACGGCAAGCAAGTTATGGCTGATAAGGAACCCACTCAAACCGAAGAAAAATGTAACCCCCATATATCCATTGGGTAACTTATTCATGACGCTATCAGGCACCCAATGTGAAACAATAACCAATGCAACCGCAATAAACCTAAAAGTATCCAACTCTTTAATGAATCCCAACTTACCTATTGCCATTCCTGCGTTAATTGAAATTACTATTGAAAACATCTGCCAAATTGCGCCCTATCACATTCCAATCATAATAAGTCTTAACTAATTGATATCCATTTATAGCAACTTCCCTGGCTCTCTCCTTATTCGCTATCAGATCACTTATTTTCTTTGCGAAAAGCTCTGCTTCGTCGGCAATAAGAATATCGGTTTCAGCATCATACTCTATTCCTTCCGCTCCTTTTGTTGTTGAAATCACTGGAACATTTCTACTCATGGCTTCCAATACTTTCAGTCGGGTGCCACTCCCGGTAAACAAAGGAACTATTGCAACAATAGCCTGTTGGTAGTAATCATCGACATTCTTTACCCTCCCATGGTAGCTTATACAGGATGCACTCAAAACATTCTTTAATTCAACTCCAGGTTCACCTTTACCAATAACAATTAGCCTAATAGAAGGGTCCTTTTTCACAAGATCGGGCAGGACTTTTGTACAAAACCAAAGAAGCCCTTCTCTATTCGGTTCATAGTCCAATGATCCACAAAAAATCAATTGGTGATAATTTTCATTGGAGAGAGTAGGAAGGGCGGGCCGGAGCTCAACTCCATTAGGAACAACAGCCCCCTTCAGACGACCTTCGTTCATTTTTTTAAACAATTGCAAGTCGATATCGCTGCAAGCAATCAGAGCATCCACTTGCCTATAAAGTGTAGATTCAACTTTCTCTATATCCGCGTTAGCAGGATTTTCCTTTCCGTTAAGGGGTATTTCAATCAAGCGACTATCCACGTTATGCGCATCGTAAATAATGAGGGATCCTTTACTTAGTTTCCGTATTGCTGGCACAGCGTTTAGAGTGCTTAGATTCTCAAGTATAACAAAATCATACTTTTTCCTCTTCAAGGCAGAAGTTAAAACGGGGTAATATAGTAGAAAGCTGCTATCTGCCGGCCCTTTCCAGGATCTTTTCCAAAAGCGATACCGGAAACCATTTTTCACATTTCCCGGCAGCAAAGAGAAAACATCTTTCGGTTCAGGAAAATTTTTGGTAGAGATAATTTCGCATTCCTTTAATTCTGGAAACAGGTCCAATGCGGGCATTAAATCTGACTTCTCTTGGTGTACTATGGCCGTAACCTTAAAATACCTGGAAAGTTGGCAAAGTATATGAAAACATCTAAGCATACCACCATTCATAGGTGGGTACAACTCAAAATAAGGTATAACAATCAATATATTCTTCATACTCCTAGGGCCTCACAGCAACCAGTAAGCCGAATGTATGCGAAATCTCTGAAGTGTAAATAACCTCAAATCCCATTCCCTCGATATCTTTGACCAGCAGTTCCACTGTCATGCCTGGCTTTGCCCATAAATGATATTCCATCGTGATACTCCTTACTTTTTTGAAGAGCTCTTTTTCCTCCAATAAATCCCATTCTGCGCCTTCGCAGTCCATTTTTAAGACATCAATCTGTCCCCCACTTCTCTTTATTACCTCTGAAAAAGCAGTCCCTTTGACGTTTCCGTCTGCAGATTCTTTTGTCACAGTTTCTAAATCATTCCCAGTAAAATTGAGTGTAACCATACAATCCCTCCTAGTTACCGCCTCATAGAAACATTCAGCGTTCAATGCTTCCGTATTTTTATCCAGATACTTTTTTAGATTGTAATTAGGCTCGTAACAGAAAATACCTGCGTTAGGAAAAGTTTGTCTTGCCGATAACAAGAAAAGTCCTTGATTGCCCCCTATATCAACTATGCTTTTTACATTGTTGATCTTCTTTTTAATCATCCCCAACTGATAACAATCGTCAATACATATCTGGGAGAATTCGTAAATAAATGGGGTTGATAGTTTATTGTCAAAAAAAAGTCTCTTTCTGGCTCCGTTTACCTTAATCAAATCAGGTATTCTAAAATCAGTCGATTTCAGATAGGTGATTCCGTATTTGTAATTCCTCCACCGCTTTCTAAATCCATTTATTTTTTGAACCATGAACCGCATCATACAATCTTTATTTTACACAAACTACACAAAGATGAAAACTTAAATGCAGTTTGCAGGGGCGTAAACTAGCGACTAATTAATACTGATACACTTTTGTTTTCCTATAAAAAAGCAACCTCAATGACAGGCAATAATAATAAGCCATTGTAATGACCAATTTTAATGCTAAAATAGGGTTGTACCGGAATGTATGCTTTAATGATCCGACCTTTAGGAATGCATACAACCGATATTTGTAGCAAATGATAGCGGCACGAATATCCTTTTCAAATTTCTTGTCTTTCTTAATCTTTTCTTTCCATATCATCAAGACCTTATCGCCAGCCTTCTGATTCAATTCAGTTGAATTAGTTATCTGTCCACCATGTTTTCGATAAAAATATAAGGGTTCCATCAAATAGATAACATCCCATGTAAGCGACAATTCTGAAAATAAAAGCACGCCATCACCAATGTTTCCTTTGCCCTTTCCAAATCTCTGATCCCATCCCGAGCTCAGGTCGTAAGCTTTTCGCCTGATCAACGTCATCGGTTCAATCATTCTTGTTGCCCAACAGAAGATTGAAATAAAGGGAGTAAGAGAAACCTCTTCTTTCAAAACCTTCATCCAAAATAGTGTGGGAACAACTCTTATCCCATAATTTGGGTCTCCCAGTAACTGATCATTACCATCAATCAACTTATGATTGCAATAAATGGCTCCCACACGATCGCTCTCAGCAATCCGGGAGTGCAATGCATTCAACATATTGGGATGCAAAACATCATCTGCATCGTAAAAAAGGAGAAATTCGCTAGTCGGTGATATAAAATCCAATCCGTATAGCCTGGCGCTCACATAACCGCCATTTTCTTTAGCAACGACACGAATCCGATTTTCGATTTGTGCATAACGCAAGGAGATTTCTCTACTATTATCGGTACTTCCATCATCAACTATTACCAACTCCCAATCCAAAAAGCTTTGTTGAATAACCGAGTCAATTGACTTCCCAATGAATTGTCCTGCATTATAGCAGGGCATTATTATACTGATAATTGCCATATAGAATAACCTGCACTAATCACATATAAGACCTGTTAATAGCAATAGTTGTATCACTGATGTCGAAATAGAAAAAATTACTTTGCCGGAAGGCCTGATAAATACTCTCCCGGCAATCAAACTCATCATGGATCTCGATAGCAACACATTTAACCTTTTGAAGGAACTTTTTTGCATATTCAATATCAGCAAACAGTTGTTTCTCAGACCCTTCTATATCTATTTTTAGTATATCAATATCTCCTTTTTGGTTTATTATATCCAGGACAGAAAACGCCTGAATTTCTCCTCCGGAACCATTGGGCGTCCCAACGCTAATTGACCATTCTTTCCCATCTCTAAAATCTCTATTAAGGAAAAGTTTTTCAGTTTTGTTCCAAACTCCCCCTTCAATGATTCCCGTTTTGTTTATATTATTTACTTCAAAGTTTAATTTCATCATTGAGATATTATCTGCAAACGGCTCAATGGCTAAAAACTCAGCTTTGGGGTACTTCTCTTTGAAATAAACTGTCGTAAGTCCAATATTACTACCACAGTCTATAATTTTTATTGGTTGCTTTTTGAAAATTTGCTCATAGATGCTAATAACACTTTTGTAATCTTCATTAACAAAAACCTGAAGGTAAACATCCTTATCGCTTGTAAATGGCCTTAAATATACTGAGCTACCTGTGGATGGATTAACCTTTATGTATTCCCTTTGATCTATTAGAGCCGGCTCATTTACATAATAGAATAATGCTCCGTCAATTTTGTTTAACCACTTTTCATTGAGCCCTTTCCAGGATTTTACAAATCCGGAGTTAGTCCATTTCAAACGAACCTTGTGCATCAAATAAAAGATAGCATAGAAAAGCCCACAGCTTTTACATAAAAAGAAAAACTCTTTAACCGACTTCATTTACGGTATTTTATCACTTTAGCCGGAACTCCTGCAATAACAGAATAAGGTTCCGTTGATTGATTAACTACACTTCCAGCTGCAATAACAGTTCCTTCACTAACAACTACTCCATCCAAAATAGTGCATCCATGCCCAATCCATACGTCATTCTCAATAACAATTCCTTTGGCGGTACAACCCTGGTCAATGATTGTTTTGCTCTTTTCGTTAAAGTTGTGGTTATTAGGAATTATCATTACACCGCCGGCTATAAGTACATTATTGCCAATTTTCAAGCCACCATGCCCATAGATAATGGCGTAAGGGTTAATACTACAATTGTCCCCAATTTGAATATCCCCTCCGTAACTCAAAATAAGTACACCATCAAATATCTCACACCCTTCCCCAATTTGAATAGACCCTCCATTCCGATTCTCAACTATAGCTGAGCTGTAAATTTTTGTTGTAACTCCTATTGAAATATTAGGGTTTTGCTTCCTTCCTAATAATGATCTTAGTTTTTTAATCAAAGACAAAAGGCCTAATTTAATGAGTTAAGGTCCAGGTGCAATTACAAAGTACATTGCCATAGTCTGCATTTTCAAAGGCAGCCAATTCAGTACCATTGTCTATCACCCTGAAAGGAAGAATGTCGCTTATATATTCATAAGTTGTGACTTTTGAATTAAAAAGCGCCACATCAATACTATAGGTTCCGGGAGCAAGAAAGGAATCAGGGATTTCACATTCAATAGAAAAAGTGTTAACGCCTGGATTTACCTGAATATTCTTGATTGTAGTAAATATTTTGCTCTTAAACTTATCCAATACCGCAATTCCAACATCTATACTACGTTGGCTTATTCCATGCACCCGAAGGTTAATCCTTATTGGCTCATTATGCGCGAATTCGTTCTTATATCCACCATCACCCGAATTGAAAAAAACCTTATTAAAGCTGGTTGTTTGATTATTATCATTTTGGTAACCTTGCGTTTTTTCGGCGCTGTCCAGATATAGGTTAATAGCTTCAGATGCCTTCCCAGTAAAAACAAGATTTCCGTTTTGCAGCAAATATCCTTTATTACATAAGTTTGAAATAACACCCATATTGTGACTAACAAACAAAACCGTCCTACCCTGGTTTTTACTTACATCTTCCATTTTACCCAGGCATTTTTTTTGAAACTGGGCATCTCCTACCGCCAATACTTCATCTACAACTAATATCTCTGGCTCCAGGTGTGCCGCCACCGCGAACGCCAGGCGTACATACATACCACTACTATATCGTTTTACAGGTGTGTCCAGGAATTTTTCAATTTCCGCAAAGGCTACGATTTCATCGAATTTGTTCCGGATTTCTGCTCTATTCATTCCCAAAATAGCACCATTGAGGAATATATTTTCCCTTCCAGTCAATTCCGGATGAAATCCTGTCCCTACTTCCAGTAAGCTGGCTACGCGACCACGGATAGTAATACGTCCGGAGGAAGGCTCAGTAATGCGGCTAAGGATTTTAAGCAAAGTACTTTTACCAGCCCCATTTCTTCCAATTATCCCAACCCTATCGCCTTGTTGAATAGTAAAATTTATGTCATTAAGGGCCAGGAACTCTTCTTTTGTAATATTGGTTTTAGTTCTGGATATTACTTTTTTAGCATTCCTGCTAATTACGTCCCTTAGCGCAGTATATCGTTCTTGCGTTTCATGAGATATAACAAATTTTTTGGAGAGGCGTTCAACTTCAATTACGGGTACCGCCATAGAAAGTATTAAATAGTATCAGCAAATGATTTTTCTGTTTTCCGGAAATACCAAACTCCAAGAAAACCTAACACAACTATCATGCATAGAGACAAAATGAAACCAGGCAAATACAGAGGCTCTCCAACTATACACCAACGAAAGCCATCAACGACGCCAACCATTGGATTCAGGGAAAACCAAAACCTTGCCGTTTCCGAATACTTTTCTGCAATCACTGCACTTGTATAACCAACCGGAGTAATGTAAATACCAAATTGTACAATAAAAGGGATTACATACCTGAAGTCGCGATATTTTACATTCAAAGCAGTAACATATAAACCAGCTCCCATTGAAATCAGGAAGGCCATTAGTATAAATACAGGCAATAATAATATCTGTATGGGGGGCAGATATTGATAAAAGCCCATAATAATCAAGAGTAAGCCAAAAGAAATACCAAAATCCACAAGGCTGGTTATTACGGATGACGCCGGAATAATCATGCGTGGAAAATACACTTTTGAAATCAAGTTGGAATTCCCAATTAAGCTATTGCTGGCATCAGAAAGTGCTGTAGCAAAAAACTGCCAAGGCAATAGCCCTGCAAATACGATGATAGGATATGGAATGGTAATATTTTTGTCCTCAAGATTTGCAATCTTACCAAATACAAATGTAAAAACGATCATCGTCAGGAGAGGCCTAATCACGCCCCATGCAGCTCCAATTACGGTTTGTTTATACCTAACCTTAATATCCCGCCAGCTCAGTATATAGAAAAGCTCTCTATACCGCCAGAGATCTTTCCAATAGTTCTTTTCGGATCGACCTGGTTCAATAATTAATTCTTCAGTTGATACAGCCATTTTTAAAGGTTATTATTTCTTCCCCGAAAGGCCAAAAATTCTTTTCCATATAGACTTTTTACCGTCTCCGCCCTCAAAATAATTGACTCCCTCTTTGCCATACCCATATCCATAACCATATCCATACCCGCCATAACCATATCCACCATAGCCACCTTTAACATTAATGTCGTTAATCACAATAGATAAATGTGGCAACTTCTTTTGTTGATAAATGTCATCAATGAGCTGAATCTGCTTTTTCAATGTATAGTTATGCCTTACAATGTATGTAGTAGCATCTGCAAAACGACCCAATGTAATAGCATCGCTTACCAGTCCCACTGGCGCAGTATCTATAATGATAGCATCAAATTCATCACGTAATTCACTGAACAGTGAATCTATACGTTCATTCAATAACATTTCTGCGGGGTTGGGTGGCACAGGGCCACAAGGAATTACAAAAAGGTTTTCCACATCTGGTACCGGATGGATAAGTTCTTTCAAGGAAATGTTACTTACCAGGTAATTGGTAATACCCTTTCGTTCGCTCAATCCAAGGCCTTTTAATATTTTAGGTTTACGAATATCAAATTCAAGTATGACTGTACGTTTGCCAGACAAAGCAAGAACAGAACCCAAATTGGTACTTATGAAAGATTTACCTTCTCCGCTAAATGAAGAGGTTACCAGGATCACGGGCTTTTCAACCTTAGGGAGGATATACTGGAGATTTGAGCGAATAATCCTGAATTGCTCTGCCAAAAACCTCCGGCTATTGCGGGTAACGACCAGTGTTCCCGATTTACCAGCATGCCCTACCTCACCCAGAATTGGTGCGGAAGTCATTTGTTCAACTTCGTTTTTGCTGCTGACCTTATCATTTAAATACTCCAGTAAAAATACTATTCCAACAGGTATAGCAATTCCAATAAAAAGAGCTATGATATATAGCCCTTTTCTATTAGGGCTGATAGGTGCACCTGAGGACATTGCACTTTCTACCACCTTAATATTAGAGATAGTGGAAGCGGACGCTATGGCTGTTTCAAGCTTTTTTTGCAGTAAATAGGAATACAATTCCTGCAGAATATTTTGTTGGCGGGTTACTTCGACCAGTTGTTTTTCCCTGGATGGCATAGAATTTATCTGTGCAAAAACCTCCTTGTTTTTGTTCTTTAATTCATTCAATGCCAGTTCATGTGCATGCCGGACGTTACGCAGGTTCTCTATCATATCATTTCGTAACCGTCCGATACTAGCCTCTAAACTTATTGCTACCGGGTTACCTGAAGGAATATTCTTTGAGGCTTCCCTCTGCAGCTGCAATTTGTTAAATTCTGTCACCGATTGCAGCAAGGCAGGCTCTTCTACACCTAAGGTTGATGCGCTTATAACATTTCGTTCATTTCGGATATCAGATAAATAATTAATATTATAGTCAATCACAAACATCCGCACTTCCTGCTTTGACAATTCTGTATTATTATCTTTTAGCTGATTGAGGATTAGGTCGGTCTGCGTTTCAGGATTGTAGATACTTTTCTTTTCCTTGAATTGTTGTAAGTTGGTTTCTACTCTGGAGAGTCTACGGAAAACGGTATCCAATTGTTCATCTATGAACGATAGAGTTTTTGCAGCAATCTCCCGTTTGTCCTCCAGGCTACCCAACTGATACTCCCGCATATATTGATTCACAATATCTATTCCGAGTCTTGTATTTTCAGTTTGATAAGATATTCCTAATACGTTTGTACCCTCATTTACCCGATTCACTCCAATACTGTTACTCAATCCTGCTGCCATATTCTCTAGTGGGACCCATGAAATCACGAAATCATTACTAGAAAAAGCGGCCCTATTACCATTATTACCTGAAATACGGAATTTAACTCCTGGGACATCTACTATTTGGTTAAAAAAATAACGTTTGGGTTGTTCATTTAGGATAAATCCGTTATCGCCTTCCAATGTTACCATCAGGGTAAATCCTACCAGGGAATCTGCAATTGATAGTATTTCAAAATTAAATGGTACATCCCGAACGTATACTATTGAAGAGCGGATCTTGCCTTTATTAGAAACCTGACGCTGCAAGCCCAATGACTTGATCACCCTTGCGGCCATTGAACGTGCCCTGATAATTTCAATCTCGTCATTGATCTTATCTGGTCGCTGCATCATAAAGATGTCGTCAAATTTTTCTCCTCCATTATTATAATTCTGCTGGCTCACCAATAGTTTACCAGATACATTATAATAAGGTGTAGAATAACGTAACTTGATATAAGCTGCGGCCATCATGACCCCTACGGATATAACCAACCAGGGAGCATACCAGATGTATTTAAAAATAACCTCCCGTGGAGTTATCCTGAATTTGTTACGCTGTTTTTCTATGATTTCTTCTGGCATAAAGAATTTTCTATCGTCTGAAGACGTTTATAAAAATCGCGATAGTGGATAGTATACTGGCTGCAATTGTTATGTTCCGAACAGTTGCCTGATCATTGACAGTGCCTTTATTCTTGGCCACATCTACGATTACCATATCATTTTGCTGCAGGTAATAATATGATGAAGTAAAAACTTCAGGTTTACTCAGGTCTAACTGGGCAAATTCGCGGACACCGTTTTTTTCCCTTACCACCAGAACATTATTCCGCTTTCCAAATACAGTAATGTCTCCTGCTAATCCGAGAGCCTCGAAAATGCTAATCTTATCTGTTGGTATAATATAAGTGCCCGGCTTCATGACTTCACCAATCAGAGTAACCCTATAATTCAAAAACTGAATTTCAACCTGAGGGTTTTGTAAGAGATTTTTCTGCACATATAAAATCGCCATTGAATCAGCCAATTGCCTTTTGGTTTTCCCTTCTGCATGAATAACCCCTAATTTATACAAGCGGATATTCCCTTGTTGGTCAACCAGAAATCCCGCACTGGTAGAAGCTGCGGATGCATTGTTTGAAGCGGCGTTATTGGATGAAGAATTTGTTGTGTTTGCCACGCCCACATTCACATTTAGAGGCTGAGCCATTACAGCCGCCGTGGCAGCAGCATCATCACTAAACAGTGTTATACCCAGTAAGTCGCCACGTTGGATAATGGGTTCTGCAAATTGAACTTTACTCAGTCGAGCTGTATCGAATGCCCCCTGTACATATTGTAGATTTTTTACATTCCCGCAGGAGCTTCCTAATACTATAACCAGGATCACCAATAAAATGCCCGACAAACGTTGCATGAAGATCATATTAAGGTATTTATCAAATCTACTGTTTTTCAATAACCCCAATTTTTGACTTATCTATATAAGCAGTAAGACTAAATCCTATACTTTCAATAAGCACTTCTACCTTTTTACGCATTACACGTTTTACTGTGCCTTTTTTCCCCATTAACAATCCTTGTTTTACAACAATAATTGCATCAGTAGCGATATCCAATTGTTTCACCTCTACATCTTCATAATCATTCATGAACTTACGGATAGCAAGTATCTCCTTATCCTTAATTACAGCAGGCTTCCCTTGCCAGTATACGAAATTTACCACACCGCTTACCATGCGCACTGGAGTCTTTTCTTCTTCATTCACCCGTACAAATACATAGGATTTGAAAAGGGGCTCCTCCACAATTTTGATCCTATCGCTCCATTTACGATGTACCTTATTCAATGGACAATAACATTCAACACCTGCCTCCATCAGGAGTGTATGCACTTTTTTCTCCCAGCGGGGCTTTGTATATACAGCGTACCATTTTTTTACTACACCATTACTCATAGGAAAACGGATCAACTATCGCTTTTTAGCCTCGATATTGTTGTATTATCCTTATTACATATCAGACAGAGCTTCGCCACCTCAGTCACATATTCAAAATATAAATGACTGATTATCAATACAAATTTATTTACCTCTACCTCTTTAATGCGAAAAGGGTACAAGTAAGCCTTCAACTGAAGTACTCCTCATACCCTTCCATTATATTGTATAAATGCACGTAATGTTAATATTTTCACAGGTATTCGTTCCAGGTCAACAAAATCGATTGGACTGCCAACTTTTCGTTCGACGTTTGCAAATATAGGAGATTTTTAACGTGCAAAATCATACCATTAAAATACTTAAACCATTATTTTTCAATAAAAAATGGCAATTCCTCAGTCCCAAAATCAGGCATGGTCCATATTGACAGATATGACTATTTGAGCTAATCTATTTGGAGACAGAAAGCTCACTTACCAGGCGTCAGGTTGATCTCCATCATTTGCTGGTTAATCCTATTTAATACGGTCAGGGGGATTTCAATGAATGACCTATGCCCTATATCGTCATCCATTAGCGGTAATACATGACCAATAATTGGCAATGAGCAGCTCACCCATTACAAACCATAGACCAAAAACAATGAAACTTTTCATTTCGCATTAATTTTTGCAATTCTTTGCGGCTCCGTTAGTTCTTGTTCCTTCAAACAGGTTCCTTATCTTTCCCTTCAAAATCCATCACTTTGACCCAACGCTTCTATTCCCTCGATGTATTCAGGGGCGCAACCGTAGCCCTAATGATCCTGGTAAACAACCCGGGTAGCTGGGGCCATATTTATGCTCCCCTGGAGCATGCTCCCTGGCACGGTTGTACTCCCACTGACCTGGTTTTTCCTTTTTTTCTCTTTGCGGTAGGTAATGCCATGTCATTTGTGATGCCCCGACTTGAGGCGGCCGGCACAGCCGTATTTCTAAAAAAGGTATTTACACGTACACTCCTGATATTTGCCATCGGCTTGTTTCTTAACTGGGCACCCTTTGTCAGATGGGTAGATGGTGCTTTGGCATTCAGGCCATGGGCAGACCCTATTGTGGAAGGGAAAACACCATCAGGTGTACGGATATTGGGCGTACTACAGCGGATAGCACTCAGCTATTGCTTTGCCTCTCTACTCGTTTATTTTTTCAAGATAAGAGGCGCCTTCTTTACCTCAATCATTCTTCTACTTGGCTATTGGGTTTTGTGCCTTTTAGGCAATCCTGCCGATCCTTTTAGTTTGCAAGGATATTTTGGCACACAGGTAGACAAAGATATTCTCGGAGTTGCCCACATGTATAAGGGAGAAGGTGTTCCATTCGATCCGGAGGGCCTTACCAGCACGCTTACTTCTATTGTTCAGGTTATATTTGGGTATTTTGTTGGACATTATATTCAGCAAAAAGGAAAGACCTACGAAATGTTGACGAACCTGTTCATTGGAGGCAGTTTGCTCATTTTTGCTGGATTTGCCTGGGATATGGTATTCCCCATTAATAAAAAGATATGGACCAGTTCATTTGTGTTGTACACCACGGGCCTTGCCATATTTGTGCTATCCCTATTGATCTTCCTCATTGAGTTTAAGAAAGTGCATGAACAAAGAGGGGTAACTAAAAGCCTGAGTAAATTCTTCGATGTGTTTGGAAAGAATCCGCTGTTCATTTTTGTTTTGAGTGGTTTTCTCCCCCGGTTTCTGGGTTTGTTCCGTTGGGTAGACCATCTTTCGGAGAACGGAAAACCTGTTTATACCAGTGCATTCCCCTGGTTTTATGAGCATGTTTGCAAACCAGTTTCGGAGAACCTGAAAAACGGTTCCTTGTTGTATGCGCTTTGTATGATTGCTTTTTATTGGTCTATAGTATACTGGCTAGACAAGAAGAAAATCTATATCAAAGTATGATTGCTTTGATATAACGAGCAATCGCCTCTCTTTTTTTGTTTTTGGCAAAAAATGTATTGGCATTAAAAAAATATAGAGGAGTTATCCCTACTAAAAAGTTTATTGCTGAGCCAGAAGATCAGGCACACCAGTATAAATAATAAGCACAGGATGATTACGGAGAACTTAGCGGCCGCCATATCATAAGCAAGTGTTACACTCCAATGGGTAATGGCCTGGTGCAGGCTTCTTACCATTGCAATATTTGCAACAATATCGCAGATGGCCGCGCCGGCCAATAGCCAAAAAGCTGTTTTGCTAGCCCGGATCAGTATTTCATGACCGGTTAATCTTGCCAAAAAGATACAGGCTACCGTCAGGCCTGCCGTGTACAGCCCAATAAACAAGCAATTAATATAAATACCTTGCAAGGCTTTATCAAATTTCCCTAACTGCTTCCATATATTTACGATACCCTCTGCCACGCTGGTTTCTTTTGCAACTTCAAACCGCAACAACTCTCCATAGGTAAGGGGTCGTAGGTACATATCTGCACATACGATAAACAATATATTCATCAGGAGCAGCCACCAAAACCAACGTCGCAGGGAAGTAGTGGGAGCCGCATAGGTTATTTTCATAGTAAGAATGAATTATTAGCAGAAATTCAAAATGGAGGGGAAAGTCTGGTTTAAAAGTAATCAATTTTCCAATAAGGAGCTACCAGATAACTTCCCCCCACATTTGCACAATGTAAACGCTCTCATATAATTTCAATAACTTATACTATGAAAAAGCTTCTTCAATGGCTATTCAGAAAGCCGGTAACCTGGCTGGCAGAAAAGGTTTCATCTTCACCGGATAAAGAGGCAGTGTTTGATTCTTTATCCAAACTTCAACAGGACATTATAAAAGGAAAAGGCAACAACGGCCTGGTGCTATCATTTGACATGGAGACAGCGAAGTTTATAATTCTCTCCGACCAGCATAAAGGGTGTAAAGATCCAGCTGATGATTTCGCCTCTGCGGAGGTTAATTACCGGAAAGCGCTTCAGCAATATTATGACAACGGCTTTACATTCATCAATATTGGAGATTGTGAAGAATTATGGGAAAATACACCTAAAGCTGTGATTGAAAATAATCGCCTCACTTTACTAGAAGAGGCAAGGTTTCTGCAGGACGGGCGTTACTACCGTGTATTTGGCAATCACGATCTTGAATGGAATTACTTAATACAACAGAACCAATTCCTTAAACCAATCTTTGGCGATAAACTCAAAGTATATGAGGGTATCCTGCTAAATACGAAATACAATCAACAGGAGTATGCCGTATTCCTTACACATGGGCATCAGGGGGACAAAAGGAGTGATGGGAATCCGTTCAGCAAATGGGTAGTTGCTGCTATCTGGACACCCATCCAGCGATTGCTGGAGATCAGTATCAATACTACCGCAGACTCTTTTGAATTGGTGGATCAGCACAATATTATAATGTATGAATGGAGCGCTACACAAAAGAACCTTTTATTTGTTTCCGGGCATACACACAAACCTGTTTTTGCTTCACTGGATCATATTGACAGGCTTACGAAACAATTGGAAAAGGCCCTTGGAGTGGGTGATGAAATACTGGTTAGATCCATTACCGCGGATCTGGATAAAAGAAAACTGGAATACGCTGGCAAGAAATTTGTCAAGACCATGGCGCATCCCAGTTATTTTAACACGGGCTGTTGTTGTTTTAGAGACGGAGATATCACGGGTATCGAAATAGCAGATGGCTTCATCCGCCTTATTAAATGGGAATCTTCCGATAAAGGACCAATACGCAAAGTACTGGAAGAATCACCACTTTATTACATTTTCGATTCGTTGGTATAGTGGACAGTAAGTTACTATTCGCCCAGGATGTCATTGCCTTTTTTCATCCAGGGTTTTGGCGCGGTACCATCCATCTTCACAATCTTAGGATAGAATAACCCCACAGTCTCTACCAGGTTTTGCTGGGCGTTCATCACAGTAAAAATATCCTTATACGCATGTGGTGCTTCATCGAGCCCACCGCCTATCAGCTTCACACCATGCTTTGTCAGCATTTCCTGTAAAGCATGTTTTGTAATAGCGTTCAAAGCAGCATTTCTACTCATTTTTCGCCCTGCTCCATGGGATGCGGAATTGATAGCTACCAATTCTCCTTTTCCTTTCACGATAAAGCCTGGGGCAGTCATAGATCCTGGTATTATTCCCAATACGTCCTTTCCCGCCGGGGTGGCCCCTTTCCGATGGACGATCACCTCTTTACCTTCATACATTTCTTTCCATGCAAAGTTGTGGTGATTTTCTACCATCTTCACTGGTTGCCGTCCCAATTGTTTGGCAATTTTGGCATGGATTACATGGTGGCACGCGCTTGCATAATCACCGGCCAGGTTCATCGCCATCCAGTATTCAATACCTTCCTGTTCGTCCATTGTCAACCAGGCCAGATTCGCCGCCTCACCTGGCAATCGCCGTTTTTGCCGGGCTAGTCTGGTATAATGGTTGGCAATATTGGCACCCAGGGCCCTGGAACCAGAATGTGTCAATAATCCCAGGTAGTTTCCAGCCTCCACACCCAATTGAACATCCTTATCCCTGATCTCCACTATCCCAAATTCAGCAAAGTGATTTCCGGAACCAGAAGTCCCTAATTGTTGGGCAGCTTTTGCCTGTAGGGCTTTCAACAGCGGTAAATCATTAAATTCCGGACGCTCAATTACGGCATGTTCCGTAATATCATCAAACTGCCGCCCACTCCCAAACAAAGTAGCTTCATTCAATTCACGCACAAAATATTGCTCGCGTTGTGTCAATAACTTTGGATCAATATCGAATATGGATAGGCACATCCTACAACCGATATCAACACCTACCCCATAAGGGATTACGGCATTTTCAGTAGCCAATACACCCCCGATCGGTAACCCATATCCCGCATGGGCATCGGGCATTAACGCCCCAGCAACTGAAACAGGCAATTTTGCTGCATGATTCATCTGGCTCATAGCTCCCGAATCAATAAACTCCCCACCGAACACATTGAATTGTATGCCGGTTGTGTTCAATGAAATTTCTTCTCCTTCCGGAACCGGCTTAGGCAATAATTGTTGCGCTACAGGTGCCAACACCGCATCTTCCAAATAATCAGCCGGGGCAGCCAATACTCCTTGTAATATACCCAAAGCATCCTCAACTGTATAATGCTTATAATTACGCTCCATTGCGTTCATCGCAATACTGATCACCGGCCCTTCCGGGTAACCGATTGCCCTCAAGTCTTTTCCTTTCAATTTTAACTTTGCCATACTTCTTAGTTTTCAATAACAGCTCTTCTAAATCCGATGACCTGCACCTGCTGTGGCTGATTGATCTGCTCCTGCGGGTTGGTGATCTCGGCAATTGTCATGGGCCGTTTTATTAAATTATCAAATCCCAGGTGATTGCTGAGTTGTTGTGCTTTCTCAATGCTCAATTTACCAAATTCATACCTGGCAATCAATCTTCCTTTTCTCATTAAAGCGCTGTCGATCATTGTGACGGAACTATTAAACGTACAAATCAATTGTACATTTAGAAAATCAGCCAGTAAACCGTCTGAAATATTCAACAGATTAGAAACAGATGACTGAGGATTACTTTTCCGATCCATGATCACATTCTCTGCATCCTCAATGATTACCACGCTATTAGGATTATCAATGAGCAGATCAATAAAATCGGGATCTGTTATGCTTCCGGCAATATTGGGCGATAAAAACAGCACTTTCTTCCTGATCTTCCCTATCAGGTAACGCAAGTAAGTTGTTTTACCCGATCCCGGCAAGCCGTGCAGTAATACAATCCCTTTGTCGTTGTCCTGATTCAATCGACAACGGATATTTTCATCCACAGACTTGAAGTCATCCTCATAAAATAGCCCCAAGTCAAGCTTGGTCCTTCTAATCTCCATGGCTTTCAGTTCCAAATAGTTACTACCTTTTACGATCAGGTTTATCTCCAGCGGTCTTCGCCGTTGTTTCTCTTTGAAAGACCGTAACAAACTAATGACCTCAGTAAAAAACAATTGATTACCTCCGTTGTGTAGGATCTCGCAATAGCCATTGGAAAACTCCATCACACCATGATCTTTCAATATAACAACCGTATCATCAAAACTAACCTTCTTTTGTTTTCGCCTGAATTTTCGGTAGGTATGAACGGATTGAATAAGGCTACCGTATTGTACCTGGAAAGCCTCGAATGCTTTCTCACCTTCAATGTCATCTACCAGGTCTACACACGGCACACCCGAAAAGCAATACATATACAATGCCTTGCTGTCGATATAATAATTATCAAATACGCTATTGGCATTGATAATTTTCTGTTCAATTTTATTGTCCATTTTTTTATCTTGAAATAGTTAAATAGTGAATTTTTCTGCCGGCATCTTGATATAGGCAGATTACATTCGCTTTCACTATTTCATTACACGAGTATACATAACATTGGTTTTTAGCACGGGTTGCAGGATTCGAACCTGCATGGCCGGATTTGGAGTCCGGATTGTTGCCAGTTACAATAAACCCGTAAATGTGGACGAAACAAGAGTCGAACTTGTACACACCCGGCTTCAACGGGCTGCTCTACCATTAGAGCTATTCGTCCTTTTTGATTGCGGGAACAGGATGAATCGAACATCCACTCCTCCGTTAACAGCGGAGCGTTCTACCATTGAACTATATTCCCGTACAGGGTAACCAATTGGAAAGAGGCTTTGTACATTGCTCTACCACTGAGCTAATCCCGGACACCGGGATACAAGATTCGAACTTGTGACACATGTATCCCATCGAAGTATCTCTTTCCTACGACACCTGTTGACGGCTTAAGAAGACTCGAACTTCTATCTGTACGTTCGTAGCGTACTATTCTTCCGTTGAACTATAAGCCGATGGGTTGTCTCTGGGGCTCGAACCCTTTTCTCCTCATTCACAGTGAGGTATTTTACCCGTTAAACTAAAGACAACATTTGTTACCGGGCTCAGATTCGAACTGAGAACATCACAGTCAAAGTGTGATATGTTGGCCTATTACACTACCCGGTATGGTTGGCCTGCCGGGACTTGAACCCGGAACTTCCTGCGTATAAGGCAATCACTCTTACCATTGAGTTACAGGCCAATTTTGTTGCGAACTCCAGATTCGAACTGAGACCTTCACCTTATGAGGGTGAGATGCTGCCTTTACACCAGATCGCAAAAACGCAGTCTATACGGGATTCGAACCCGTTTCTCCGGATCGACAATCCGGGACGTTGTCCCATACACCAATAGACTTGAAAAGATAGCGGTAACAAACAAGCAGTGCATTGTGTCGGTTTCAAATCGAAGTAACACTGCCTTACGACACGCTATGTAGACTGTAAGGGAATCGAACCCTCATTACAGGAGTGAAAATCCTGCGTCCTGGCCATTGAACGAACAGACCATAAAGGGCGACAATTGGAAGGGTTATTTTTCCATACGGGCATCGAACCCGCACCAGCACTGTGCGTGCCTATTCTAGCCAATTTGAACTAATGGAGCCGAAGTAACCCTTCCTTACGGCACCTTTGTATAGCAGGCAGGACTCGAACCTGCACCCTCTTCGTTCCAGGCGAAGTATCCAACCAATTGGAATGCTGCTATAGATAAAAAGGAATATCAAACCGAACAAAATAGGAGGGGTATGAGGAACTCACTTGCTCCTGGCATTCACCCCAACTCTTTCCTTTTGAGTTACAAACCCCTTCCTATTCTTGTGCTACTTTTTGCATTTGCACAATATGTCTTTTTGCATGCTGAACCAGGAAACAGATGTAATGGTATACGTCAATTTTACCAAGTCCATTTACCGTCATCATGGTTTTGTACAATGTACCTTCACCCTGACTCATCTGGTCCATGAGATCCATACACTCCTTTACCTGCAATTGCAAATCTGCTTTAACGGAGTTCATTGATTTTGTACCGCTGGGTTCCATATGTTCAGGCCTATGCCACCTGAATGCACCTGGCTGTCCAATTAACTCGAGCTTGTCCCAATCCAATTCGTAATCCTTCAGCAAATCCCGGTAATTTTCATTCCTTGACTTTTCCAGGGCCTTTATTGCGCCCTTTCGTATTAGTATTAACAAATAATGATTGGTTAAGGAAATATGCTCCAATATTTGGGCAATGGTCCATCCTCCATTTTGAGGGGCAAAATGCAATCTCTCATCAGGCATATCGAACCAACCATACACTTCATCAAAGGTGTTGGTAAGCTCTACCTTTATCCTACTCATAAAATCCTCCTTCATTTTGTTTGTTTTTTGGAAAAGTAGCCTCCCACAGCATCATGAGAGAGCTACTGTATCCTCCTTTTCTGCAACTAGTAATGTTATAGTTCTATTGAACCAATCAATTTCAAGGCATCACTTCCCTGCTCAATGGCATTCAGAACATCAAAAATCTTTTCACTCCATCCAGCGATAAGATATACATCGTCACGATGCACTTTCAATGGTGTATTACCATATCCCGCCAGATCGAACAGGTAGAGTTTTGCGTGAGGTGCTACCTGCTTGTATTGCAACCATAGGTTGGCTATATTTTCTGAACTGTCATTGGAATTCCACAACTGGCAATCGGTAAAGATCATCAGCTTGTCTACCATCTTCTTTCGCAGTAGCAAGTCCTTTATCACCAGGTAACCATTGGTACTGTAACCCACTTCTCCTTCGCGCCGATGAAATTCATCCACGTTAGCCAGCACCTGGTTACGTGGCATATTGATCACTTTCCAGGTATCTCCAAACATACCGGTGATCACATTTGCACAACGATATTGTAAGAGCATGGCTAGCATCAGGCCAATATCAAAGTTCTGCACCTTGCTACCCCGGCTAATGGTTTTTTGCATACTTCCACTCACATCGGTTGCAATCAAAACGTTTGTAGCCTCATCATAACCCGCAATATTTGCAGCACTGTGCTGAACAGCCCTTTCCATTGCTTCCAATACTTTACTCACCTGCCCATGGGACACGTTTTTCAGCTCCCGGTAGGCACTCAGAAACCTGAATGGCAGTTGGCGGCTTTTGGCTATTCTCACAGGGTCAGCCAGGTACTCACATACTTTATCAATTGCCCCGATACTTACATTGGCTTCCAGGATGTTTCGCAGGTTTCGCAGGGTAGCCATATATCCCAGCCTGTTACTAAAAATCAACTCTTCCCACTTTTCACAGAATGCTGCCTGTTTCACCACATTATTCACATATCGTAACTGCCCCAAAGCACTCAATTCCACCTCCCATGTATAAGGGCTATCCAGGTCATCTTTTACAATCTTATTGAATATCGCCTGCTGGTCTTCGCTCTTCGCTTTTGGGTGGACCAGGAACAAAGCATCCTTCAAGGTGACCTGCGCTGGACGGTTGTATTTAGCAAACTGGTACTCATCAAACTTATTGAATGCTACTGCCAGCCCTTTTTGCACTTGTTTGCTCATCCTGTTTAATTGCTTCCTGCCATGACGCTTGTTGGCCTGCCCATACAGGGCCAACATTTCAGTGATCTCATCCGCTCTCTGCACTATGCGGCTGGTCAAACGGCTAACAAGCCGGTCGCCCCGATGTAGCCTTGTCAATTCAATTGCCAATACCAATGGAATACTACGCAGGTTCAATATTTCACGGGCATAGACTGCCAGCCTGGCTACGAAAGCTGGTTCGCAAATGGAGATCAGGACACGGATACGTTCTAACCGTTCAAGGCTTCCTTCATAGAACTTGTTGCTGAGTGAAGTTGTTACCACTGCTGTATACAATTCCATTTCGGGCGTCAGTACAAATGCCTTATCTCCTTCATAATTAAGAACAGGCGCTTTTCTGCGCAGTTTGATGTTGAATTTCATGGCTATACCTCCTTCTGATTAATGGTGCGTTTACAGGTTTACTGTGATTGATCTTATTTAGCGTAATTCAAATTCTGCCGGGTGTTGTATTCTCCCAATGTTTTCCTTGATTGTGCTTTTGTTTTTGTCTGTTCTTTTCTTTGTCAATAGATCCACGATGAAGCGGATGGATAAGACAGTTAGAATTAGTTTCATGATTACCTCCTTTCATTGTTGCTTAAGCGGGGCAACAAAAAAACCCGGTCAGTGAATTGACCGGGTTTTATATTCTTACGAACGTAGTTTTAAATCTACGTTGGAATATACTCCGGTCGTTTAAACAATTCTCGTTGGTCAATTCGAATGATGTTCCTGCCATGAATAGTGAGGGCATAACACGGCCTGTTGGACAGTGTATGGTCAACTGCCAATACCATCATTCGTATGGTTTGAGTTTTTAGCTTCATAGTGTAAAAACAAAAAACCCCGCGTCAGGCGGGGCTTTCGTTATATTTCGGTTTCGTAGTTCTACAAATTACCTGGTAACATAACATGCCCCGCAAACCTGGAATAATCCTGACCGGGATTAAACCATTTCGCTGTTTCAATATGCATTTGTATGCGTGACATGATGCTTTGTTTTTTAATTTTTATCTATGCAAAGGTGAAGATATTTTTTTGAACCTACCAACTTTTTCTAGAAAATATTTTTAGAGGCAGGCAATCCACCTTTACCAATACACGATCTATAGGTTATACTCTACCTGGTTTGTACAAGTGATGGCGGATGGCATAGATGATGATGCCAGCTGTATTTTTCACATCCATTTTTTCCATGATCTTCATACGCAATCCTTCTACAGTCCGTACGCTCAGAAAGATCTTTTCGGCAATCTCCTTGCTGGTGAGTCCATTACAGATATAAGTAATTATATCCAGTTCACGTTCGCTAAACTCCGGCTTGTTGTGCAGTTTATGGGGATTGAATTTGCTTTTGGCCACCATTTGAGCCAACTTATTGGAAGTATGTCGGCAATAGTAGGGTTGCTGGTTATAGACTGATTTAATGGCTTCTACAATTTCGTATTTATCAGCATTTTTCAGCAGGTACCCTTTAGCGCCAGCCTCAAGCATGTCGATGATAAGGTCTTCTTCATCAAACATGGTGAGGGCAATGATGCCCACTTCGGGGTGGTGTTCGGCCAGGTGGCGGGTGGCGGTGGCGCCGTCCATATTGGGCATTTTCACGTCGCTGATCACGATATCGGGCTGCATGGCTTTTACCTGATCGATTAGTTCTTTACCATCGGCAGCTTCAGCTATCAATTCAATATCGGGCTGTTTTACCAATACCATGCGTAGGCCGTCACGGTAGATCTCATGGTCATCAGCAATAATCACTTTTATATTGCCGTGTATTTTCATACAATTAGGTTAGATTCAGACAGGGATGTCAAATGTATACATTGTACCTTTTCCGGACTCTGACTGGCAACTCAATTCCCCTCCCATCACTTCTGCCCGGCTTTGCAAGTTACGAAGTCCGAGGCCTGGATTATCTTTTACCTTCGCAAAATAATTGAATCCTTTACCATTATCGGCAGTCATGAGCAAAAGCCGGTCGCCCTCAATCACAATTTTAATGATGAGGTAGGTAGCTTCTGCGTGTTTTACGGTATTGTGCAGGACTTCTTGTATGATGCGGTAGATATTGATCTCTTTATGCTGATCGAGGTGTAGCTCTTGTTCGCAGATAAATTTAATCTGGAGACCATAGGTTTGCTGGTTGTTGTTGACAAATTCGTCGATGGCTTTTTGCAACCCTTTCCTGACCAGGGTATTGGGCATCAGGTCGTTGGAAATTTCACGGAGTTTTCCGATGATGGTGTCGATATGGACGCTTGATTTGCCAATGACTTCCTGATCGCCGGGATCGTCAGTGTCCAGGCTGTTTATCTGTAATTTGACGGCTGACAACAAGGGGCCCAATTCATCATGGAGGTCGGAAGCTATTCGTTTGCGCTCTTTTTCCAGGGTGTCAATTTCGGCCTGGATCTTTTCTTTATTCATGCGCAGACTCCTTCTCTGGTAGCGGATAATAGTAATAATGTAGTAGAAAAGGATGATACCAATTACCGCTACTACGATGAGAAGGGAGTCGTAAAGTTTTGCTTCCGAGGTATCCATAAGGTCGCTACTGCATATAATAAATTTACCAATAAGTTAGTATAAACATTAATCTGCTGCAAGTTTGCCCTAAAGCTTTTGCTAACATTTTGTTTAAATACAGATAGCGATGTGACATTAACGAGGATAAAGAAAGTATAGAATATAATGATCCCAAGGCAAATCAGGAATTTTGGGTTGCGGAAAATATTCCCCCGTTCATGCACCACTACCTTGTTAAAGGTACTGACACTGAAGAAAATAAGTGCAAAAGAATAGCCGGTAAGGAAATAATAATTCAATTCATGAAAGCCGTGAATAAAGAAGGAGCTAATGATCCAAAAAATGAGGAAGGCCAGGAGGATTGATATGAAAACTGTTCTCTGGCGGTTGAACAGGCCCCAATTATGGAAAAGCCAGGTGAAGAGGCAAAACTCAAGATAAGAGTAAATATGTAGGGCTGGCAGGTGGAGATCCGGCCGGTTGTATAAGGTAAAAACATGAGCCAGTAATTCCATCATAACGGCTGCGAACGTATAATAGAGGAAGGGATAGTAAGCCGGATCGATTTTCCGGTACCTTACTATCCCTATGATGAACGCAATCAGGATGCTTTGGCTTAGAACAAAGTGAACCGTGTTGTCCATTAGCAAAATATCATGGGGTAATCAATTAATAGGTAGCTGACATGACGAGGCAGATTAACGTTCTGATGTATCACCATAGCAAGGAGGTGCGCACTGGCCATACTCAAATCCGCCTTCACCACCATCACCAGCCTGTGCAGCAACGGAAGATCCTTTTTTCACAAACAGGTCATTGCCCAGTTTGTCCACACCCACGAGGATAAGTCTCAGGTCCTGTTTACCATTACTTCCAAAGGCAGTAGCGCCATAGTAAATCCTGATACCGATACAACGGGGATCTTTCATCAGCTCAATGATACTTCTTTTGTTGTAAGCTTCGGAAAAGGGAATAAACAGGGAGGGCATTACCACTTGCAAAGTGTCCCGTACTACTTCATAACGCTTTCTGTAGGCGGTAATTGAATCTTTCGGAATAAAGTGATCCCTTAAACCAAGTGCGGAGGAGTCTTTCGGATTTGGGATCCAAACGCCGTCCCCACCGGGGCCTCCGCATGAAACGACTGAAAGGGCTACAATAACAGCTCCTGTGATAAACAGAGCCAAGGGTGAAAATGATTTTCTGAGGTTAGTTGTCATAAAACTGATTTTTGAGGTTTAAACGATCAAACAGTGGCTAAAGATATTCGTAAACATTCAGCCGCCCCTCACGTAGAACTACTCATTTTACCTACACACTTTACGATGCACTTCCGGTATTTCATCGCTTGCCAATGATAATTTATTGTGACAACTTTGGTATGCCTGACTATTCTGACCCCCACTAACCCTTTAGCAGCCTCCATCCCCTAAACCGTATTTTCCTTGTGTGAATGCATAAACCACTTAAAACTGTGCACCATGAAACGACAGGACCCAACCATTGCCAAGGCACCAGCCATTGCTTTGGACAGGCATACCTCGCCAACATTCTTAAATATCTGCAATTCCCTGGAGACGATGCGGGGATATTACCTTGAAAAAGTACAGGATCTTGAGTTTAGGCTGAAGGATTTAAACTTAATGGAAAATGCCCGGGAAATCACGGCTATATGCCATGAGATCATCCGGGCAAAAAAGGTATTAAAAAAACTAAATATGCGGACGGGCTACCTGGCTTAGGGCAAAATCCAGGCTAGAAAAGTTTTCCTTGTTCACCCGGCCTTCTGAAACCTGAGCAGTCCAGCTCTAATCGTTCATGGTTTAAACCATATTTATTGGTGTATTTCCTGTATTGCATGGCTACCATATCAGCAATATTTCCTTCTCCACGCATTCTAACACCGAAACGACTGTCATTTACTTTGCCATCGTGGCTATCCTCAATCATATGCCATACTTTATCGGCGCGGTCGGGGAAGTTCTTATAGAGCCAATCATGAAACAATAGTTTAACAGCACCATTCAGCCTAATAAAAGTATAGGCTGAAAATGTGGCCCCGTTCTCACTGGCTCTTTTAATGATATTATGCATATCGTGTTCATTGAGGCCAGGGACCATGGGTCCCAGCATTACCCCCATCCTTACACCTGCATCGCTCAATTCTTTAATTACTCTAAAACGTTGGTTTGCGGTGGTTGTGCGGGGCTCCATCACACGGCGGAGTTCTTCATCGAGTGTAGTAATGGATACCAATGCGCTTACCAGGTTCTTTTTGGCCATTTCCTGCAGTATGTCGAGGTCACGCAAAATCCCTGCATTCTTGGTAATAATGGCTACGGGCTGATTGAATTCGAGGCAAACCCTGAGGCATTGACGGGTAAGTTCAAACTTCTTTTCGGCAGGCTGGTAGCAATCGGTGTTGCCACTGAGACTAAGGGGTACGCATTGCCATTTGGGGTTCATCAGGAATTTGCGAAGCAATTGTGGGGCATTTTTCTTTACAATGATCTTGCGTTCAAAGTCGAGCCCTGCGCTGTAGCCCCAGTACTCGAAGGAATTTCGGGCATAGCAATAGATGCACCCATGTTCACATCCCTGGTAGGGATTCATACTATAGTACATGCCTACATCGGGACTGTCGACTTTATTGACGAAGGATTTGGATTGGTCTTCGAGATATTGTGCAGGAGCATTGGGATCGGACCAGTCGTCAATGGATTCTATATGTTCTCTTACTCTTTCATTTTTCAGGAATTTATTCCTGGTATTGATCTGTGCGCCTCTTCCTTTTAGGTAGGAATCGGGTCGTTCTTCCTGTGGTGCTTCCATGGTGTTAATCATTTAGCGGGAATCATAAGATAACACACCCTCCCGTTCCGGCGGACACCTGTGGAAACAGGCAGGTCAGCGGGAACAGGAATCAGGTGGGTGTGAATGCTGCTGAAAAAGCTCAGACAAACAACTCCCCTTGTTTGGTACTTACAGGCAGGTTCATAAACTCAAATCGTTGTGCGATCTGATAAGCTTTATCGCCTGCCCTTCGTTTCAGCAATAACATGCTATCCGCAATAAACCGGCCTGTAAAATGGCGGTGTGCGTATTCCAGCCATCCTTTTTCATACTGCCAGGGGAGCAGTTTACGGGCGATGGTGAGGTGCGGTTCATCAATAAAATAAGGTTTATGTTCATTATCCAGTTTCATGAGACGTTGAGCATCTCTGATCTCGCGTACCAGGTTTTGAATGGGCAATTTGGTCATTACATTAATGAATAGACTATGACTGGGGAAGCTGCCGTAATCCTTCAACTCTACCTTAAAGGGATGATATCCCATGGCCACTGTTTTAAGACGGTTGACGATGCGTTCTTCCATCATTTCCAGCTGGGTAAAGGTGGCCAGGGCCAGGTGAACCTTCGCTCCCAATGCGGAAGGGGCCTGGTATGTTTCAAAAAAGTCTTTTCTAATCTGCAAAACACGGTTACGCAATTCTTCATGTGGTAATAAAACCAGCATGTATTCATTTACCCTTAGCTGACTGGTGTAGTCATTATAGAAGGCGCCGGGCGTTCCATGTATTTTTTTGGTGGGTGAAAATTGCATATACTTTTTCATAATTATTCATTTAAAGGTTTAAATCAAGCCACTTCGGACCAGGGCTGGGCCGCAGGGGCGAAAGGGAAAATATTGATGGTTTTGCAGTTATCGAATTGGTGGGCCCTTCGCAAGAGTCGCAGATCATTTACCATGAAAGACTCATGAAATGTTTTTTGTGAATAGCTGAACATTGCCTTTGTGTATACAGGTTCGGGCAGGCGACGGGCAATGCTGAGGTGTGGTTTCGCAATGAGCCTTACGGGTGGGCAGGAAGATGATCGTACCAGGTCATCCACAGCTTTCAGTTTTTGGGCCAGGTGTAAAAAAGGGATCGGATCCTGCACCCTTAAAAAAATGGTATGGGGCGGGAAGCCGCTGTAGTTGTTCAGGGTAACCTTAAAAGGTTGTTGTTGATCACAAATACGTTGTATCCAGCGTATGAGGGTGCTTTCCATGGCTTCGCGCGCCAGGAAGCTGGCTACCATAATATGTGATCCTGTTTTAATGGCTGCCTTTTCGTGGTATTCATCATAGAATTCCTGCTTCTGTGTCAACACTTTATCATGTACTTCGGCATCGGGATTGACCACCAGCAGATACTCATACAGCCCGTATTCGGCCCAGCTTTGATGAACATTATTTTTTGCAGGTTCCATAAACAAAAATTTTACCTGATCATTATTTTAGCATAAATTTACTAAATAATTTAGTAGATCAAAATTATTTTTTATGGAGGAGGATATTTATTACAACCCTGCTTATAAGGGCTCCAAGCAATACAACCAATGGGAAGTGAAGACGGCTGATGCAACCGGATTTGGTGCTGCCGCCGATGACTATATGGAAAGAGGCATTGACCTTAATGAGCAATTGATCCATAACAAAGCCGCTACATTTTTTATGCGTGTGCGGGGCAATGCGATGGTTGATGCCGGTATCCATGATGGAGACATTGTAATAGTGGATCGCAGTGTGAAAGCAGTAAGTGGTAAAGTGATCATTGCGGTATTGAATGGAGAAATGTTGATACGCCGTATGGAAAAAACATTCAATAAGCTTCGACTGATACCGGAAACTTCCAAGCTGGCCACTATAGAAATAGATGGCTCCTGTGATTCTTTCGAAGTGTGGGGCGTGGTAACCTGGGTGATCCATGCACCGTGAAATAACTGTCCATACCATTAAACCTATCCTAAGGGCAGGGGCTGACCAAGAAGGGAATGAAGACATACAGATACGTGTAGCTGAAAAGCATTTTTAATTACCCGGTGTTAACTGTTTGTTCAACCCTTTTTGGTTGGCCCATTTTTTCATCCCCTGGAATTGATGGGAACGGGTCAGGCGGTTATAAAAAATACTCCAATGAAGGCAATTGTTGACTGTAACAGTTTTTATTGTTCCTGTGAGCGGCTTTTCAGGCCGGATCTCAGGAATAAACCTGTAGTAGTACTTAGCAACAATGATGGGTGTATTGTATCGCGTAGCGATGAGGCCAAAAACCTGGGGGTGCCCATGGCCGGTCCTTATTTTCAGGCCCGTCCAATCATTCAACAACACAATATTGCTGTTTTTTCCTCCAATTATAATCTTTATGGCGATATGAGTTGGCGGGTGATGGAAACCTTACGCAGTCTTTCGCCCATGGTGGAAGTTTATTCTGTGGATGAGGCTTTCCTGGACCTTAGTCATGTTCCTGCAGATGAGCTGGATGCGGTAGCGCTTCAAATCCGCCTCCGTGTAGAGCAATGGACGGGCATTTCTGTTTCGGTAGGGGTAGGACCAACCAAAACGCTGGCTAAGCTGGCCAACTACCTGGCCAAGAAAAACAAAGTGTTGAGTAATTGTATCAAAGTGCTGGCCACGGGAGAGGAATTGGCTGCTGCTTTACAAAGTACCCGGGTTGGCAATGTTTGGGGCGTGGGCCGGTCTTTTGCCAATAAACTTATTAATCAGGGCATTACCAGCGCCTGGGAATTAAGTACGATGCCTGAAGAATGGGCGCACCGGCACATGGGTGGAATTACAGGGGTAAGATTAATAAGGGAGTTAAAAGGCATCCCCGCTATTGACCTGGAAGATCCGCTGAAAGTAAAAAAGATGATCGCTACCACCCGTATGTTTGGAGAGCCGGTGGGAGATATTAGCGCCATCAAGGAAGCAGTGGCCACCTATACCACCCGGGCAGCAGAAAAACTTCGCCGTCAACACAGTGCAGCTAAAGTGGTCAGTGTATTTATTGTGAGCAAAGAACAGGATCATCTGATCGATTTTCACCATGGCCCCTCTATCAGTACACATACTACACTGGCGGTCCCCACCTCAGTTACGCAGGAATTGATCAAACCAGCAGTGGAACTGGTAGATCAATTATACACACGAGGTAAGGAATACAAGAAAGCAGGGGTCATGTTGAGCGGATTGGTGCCAGACACCTCCATTCAAGGCAATTTGTTCATAGCCCCAGAGAAGAACAATAACCGCTTTTTAATGGATATAGTGGACAATGTCAACTTCAGTATGCGGGATGATATATTAAAATTTGCGACTGTTGGCACCACCCGTAACTGGAAAATGCGACAAGAGCTACATAGTTCCCGCTTCACTACACGTTGGGATGAGTTGTTTGAGGTAAAATAGTATTGGCGCTACGCAATCGATTCCACGCTACTGGCAATGCATAATGATGTATATTGATGAAAAATACTTCATGCGGCTTGCATCTCTCCTCCTCCTTTTGATCTCGCTGAACACCACTGGTCAACAACGTCCCAACATTCTTTATATCATGAGTGATGATCATGACGCTGATGCGATCAGTGCATACAATAAAGAGCTCATCTCTACGCCGAATATTGACCGGCTGGCCAGAGAAGGAATGCAGTTCAAACGGGCATTTGTGGGCAATTCTATTTGCGGACCCTCCCGGGCCACGTTGCTTACAGGCCAACATTCTCATAAAAATGGTTTTCGTGATAACCGCGACCGCTTTGATGGTACGCGGAATAATATGGCCAAAGTGTTTCAGCAGGCTGGCTACCAGACAGCGGTGATTGGCAAATGGCATTTGCAATCATATCCCACGGGTTTTGACTATTGGAAAATTTTGCCGGGACAAGGGCAATACGTAAATCCCCGAATTATCAACATGGGTGGAGACACTACCACAATTAAGGGTTATGCAACGGATGTGATCACAGATGAAGCATTAAGCTGGCTTAGGAAGCGCGATGCAAAACAGCCTTTCGTGTTATTACTGCACCATAAAGCACCGCACCGCAATTTCCTGGCCCCCATAAAATACATTGAGCAATACCAGGATAAAACATTTCCGGAGCCAGCCACTCTGTATACAGATACTGCAGGGCATGGCAAAGCTTGGCAATTGCAAACCATGAGTATACTGTCTGACCTACAGCTTGCCAGTGACCTAAAGGTAGATCCCAAATATCTGATGGGAATTCCGGCATTAAAGCCAGATTCTGCAGAAGTAGCCTATTACCATAGTATCATGAACCGGATACCAGAACCAGATCGCAGCCGGATAAAGGCACTTTATGCGAAACGAGGCGAACTCATTGCGCGTGAACAGCCCAGGGGAAAAAAATTATTGCAATACAAATTTCAATGGTATCTGCAGGACTATCTGGCTTGTGTGGCCAGTATTGATGAGAACATTGGAAGGGTGTTGAATTATCTTGACAGTGCGGGTTTGACGAATCAAACGATGACCATCTACACGAGTGATCAGGGTTTTTATCTTGGAGAAAATGGCTGGTACGACAAAAGATGGATGTACGATGTAAGTATGCAAACGCCTTTACTGGTAAGATGGCCGGGGCATATTAAGGCAGCCTCGGTTAGTAATGCCATGGTACAGAATATTGATTTTGCCCCTACGATGTTGGGTGCCGCCGGGGTGACTGTTCCCGACTGGATGCAGGGGTTAAGTCTTGTACCACTTCTTACAGGCAAGCAAAAAGCATTGAAGCGGCCTTATCTGTATTATCATTTCTACGAGTACAAAGCAGACCATACGGTGTTACAGCACCTGGGTATTCGTGGAGACCGGTATAAGCTTATCTACTTTTATACTGCGAATGAGTGGGAATTTTATGACCTGCAACAGGATCCACAGGAGCAACACAACTTAATTGGTTCTGCCGTGCATCAATCGCTCATCACGAAAATGAAGAAGGACCTCGTTCAGGTGAGAAAAGATTATCAGGATACAGAACCGGCAGGGAGCCTGCAATAGGATCATTGATTACTATTTATTGGTTAATGGCTTATCTAGCGGCCATCCTCTTAATTACATTAATCAAAGAAACTGATCTGTGTACCCGTTGTGGGTTTACTGGGTTGAATGAATTGAGGTTTCTGCAGGTGAAGATCACATGCCGGATTGATCTTATCTATGATATAGGCAATCAGTTCAGGACAATACATTTCCTCGGGCATGTGTATGAAAAAATATAATTCTTCCAGGCCATTGTTGATCCAATGTATAATACGGTCTGCCCAGGCGTCTGACCGGGTATAATCGGTTGGATGGAGGAGATTGGTTACAAATCGTACAAATGTTTTAGGCACCGGTAAGTGCATATGCGCGCAGTCCCTGCGTCCGGCAGTATCGGTAATGACCGCTCCCACATTTAATGAACGCAGGGTATCGAATAACTCCTTTTTTATTACAGGATCAGAAAACCATTGTGGGTGTCTTACTTCAAGGAAGAAAGAGAGATCGGTAGGCAGGGATGCCAGATATTTGAATAAAGGCTCCTTACGGTTGGGGGCGTAGGATTCACTGACCTGTAGAAATATGGGGCCGAGGTTATCACCAAAAGCCAATACTCCTTCAAGGAAAGCGGAGGTTTGGTCGAAGACATTGTTAAAGTTGCTGTAATGGCTAATGAGCTGTGGTACTTTGGGGCAGAATGTAAAATCCTTGCCGGCAGCTTTTGCTGCCCATTTACCAATTTCTGCAGGTGTGTAAATTTTATAGTGGGTGGCGTTGAGCTCAGCGCTATTAAACTGGTTTATATACTGATCCATATAGGCGGCTTCTTTAGTGCCCTTAGGGTATAGTTTACCCACCCAGGATTTGTGCCCCCAACGCGGTATTCCCATGTATACCTTTGGTCGGGCTACCCTTGTACCGGATAATACGCCCTGATTAAAGGCAGGTTCGGCCGGAAGTGTAAAACTGATGCTGCTTAGCTGCTCCTGAGGAATCTTACCAAAGTCCATACAACTATTTTATTGGCCTCAAATCTACTTATAATGTTTTAGGATACAAGCGTTTAGCCATGACAACCATTACCAGGATAATGTTCAAACAATCAATTGATTAGCTTTTTTTTCGCATCTTTAAAATATGCAGGGTCTTTGTGCGTCTACCTATTTATACAATGGAGAAGACCCTGACGATAACACCGGGCATGGCTGGAGAAACGAAACGCAATATTACCCAGGTCATTAATGACTACAGCAAAAGGCTGATGGGTTTTATTCGTAAGCGGGTGACCAATGAGGCCGATGCCGAGGATGTACTGCAGGATGTATTTTACCAGTTTGTGGGGAATACGCAGCCCATTGAGCAAATGAGCGCGTGGCTATTTACAGTAGCGCGTAATAAGATCACAGACCGTCAACGGAAACACAAACCGGAGGCGCTCGAAGATGTATTCAGGGATGAAGAAGGCGAAGACAGTATAAATTGGAGCGAGTTGTTGTTTGATGCTTCCAATAATCCCGAACGAGAATATCTGCGCACATTGTTTTGGGAGGAGCTAAACGCTGCATTGGAAGAATTACCTGCCGAGCAAAGGGATGTATTTATCAAGCATGAATTAGAAGGTATTGCATTTAAAGAGTTAGCGGCTCAAACGGGTGAAACGGTAAATACGTTGATCAGCCGGAAGCGTTATGCGGTATTGCATCTGCGGGAGCGACTAAGTGTATTAAAAGATGAATTATTAAATTATTAACCCTATAAATGAGTGTTATGAGACCAAGAATGAGACATAGAAGATCCAAAGGGGGAAAAGTATTTATGATACTGGTATGTATTGTAGCGTTTATATCGCTGTTCAGCTTCATCGTGATGAAGTTATGGAATGCCATATTACCAGATGTGCTGCATGTAACCACGATTACCTTCTGGCAAGCGATGGGGATATTGGTATTATCGAAGATCCTGTTTGGCGGTTTTGGCGGCTGGGGACATAAAAAGCATGAATGGAAGAGAAAGTTAAATGAGAAGTGGCAGGATATGACGCCTGAGGAGCGCAGTCGCTTTAAAGAATCCTGGGAAAACCGTTTTGGCCGCCGCTGGTGCCCTCCGGGCAATGGCCGGAATGAACCCCGCAAGGACGAAACAACCAAAGAGCAGCCAGGAGCAGGCGCGGAGTAATATACATTCCTGATTCAACTGTTACATATGGACATCCTTGTTTTCAAGACTAACCTCCGTTATCGAAAAAACATTCACCACATTGGCTCGCACCTCAACAGCCTTCAAGGTATCATCCGGTGGAATGTGGACCTGCATGATAAGGACCGGGTATTGCGTATTGAAGCACAAGGCATAAGCCCCCGGGTAATTGAACATACCCTTAGCCATGCGGGGTATTCCTGCGAGGAGCTGGTATAATGTCCCAATCGTCAAGTAAGAATACGACTACATACACCCGCGCCAGAGTGACAGCCACCCTTGCTTATCTGATCTGCGGAAAGGTAATACCGGTCACCTTACGGAAGATATCAACTGCATAGAGATCAGTCATGCCGGCAATGAAATCCACTACAGACTGGGTGTCTTCATAGAGTTTATCGGGTTGACCGGTAACTACAAATTGTTTGGAGATGAGTTGTAATAATTTGAATGATTTGGCTGATTTAGGGGTGATCACGGCAGCAAAAAACTCTTTGAGGAGTTCCCCGATCACATTGTAACCGGCTATTTCAATTTCTACCACAGACCGGTGGTTATAAATATGTTCTACAGAGAATGTATCAATGGACTTTATGAGGTCCAATTCACGTTGAGGCAGATAATCGATCAAGGCCTTTTCTACAGTTCCCTGGAGCAATTCAGTTTCTTTTTCCATGAACACTGTTTTTACCCGATTGATCAGCAGGTTGATAAGCCTGGCCCGCAGGAACTCTACTTTTTTATTATCGTCGGTGATCTTGTTAAAGGTTTCTTCTACGCGCTCACGTGCATCATAATCTACACCCTCATTGAAGAAAGCGAGGAAGAGGTCCTTGAGGGTATGAATGGAAATAATATTCAGCCGGTGGGCATCTTCAAAATCGATGACGCGATAGCAGATATCATCAGCTGCTTCCACTAAATATACAAAGGGATGGCGGGCGAAGATGTTTTTCTGCGGGTCCAGTTTTGGTATACCCAGTTGCTGGGCTATATGATGGTAGGTATTTATCTCTGAATCGAAGAATCCCGACTTTTTGGTAACGAGCTGTTGTTTGTTGAACCCACTCAATGAATCGGAGGGGTATTTAATAATGGAGGCCAGGGTGGCGTAGGTGAGGCGAAAACCTCCGGTCGTGTTTTCACCAAAGCTCTTGGTCAGTGTTCGAAAGGCATTGGCATTTCCCTCAAAGTACAGGAAATCACGTTGCTGGTTGAGCGTCAGCTCGCTTTCAAAACGTTGTTTGGCCTCACCGGTCAGCTCCCGAAAGAAAGTGCGGATGGCATCTTCACCGGAATGACCAAAAGGTGGATTGCCAATATCGTGGGCCAGGCAACCGGCAGCGATGACGGAAGGCAGTTCGTATTTATAAAACTCCCTGAAATCCTCTCCGGCATCGGGATATTTTGCAGCGAGTGCATCTCCTACGGCTTTACCAAGTGAGCGGCCAACAGAAGCCACTTCGAGGCTATGGGTGAGGCGATTGTGTACAAAGACAGCACCCGGTAAAGGAAATACCTGTGTTTTGTTTTGCAGCCGGCGAAAAGGGGAAGAAAAGATGATGCGGTCATAATCTCGCAGGAAGGAAGTGCGGATGGCATCGGAATAAGTAGTTGTTTTATTTTCAGAGCCTGTACGGCGTGCGCTGTAGAGTTGCTGCCAGTTCATGTGTAAATATAATGTGGTGAGTGGTCTGTTGTAGGTGTGGCCTCTTTACTGGTATTTCTTCATGAGCTGATAAAGTACCTTATCATCGGGCGGGGTAAGTACACGGCCAAGGCTATCCTGCAGGAAGTGACGCCTGAAGGCACGGATGGCAGCAGTAGTATCGGCCAGGTCATAACCCACTATACGTAAGGCAGTGAGGCGATCATAAGAAGGTGGCAGTACAACATTGGTGGTATCATCATACCACTGTCCAAATCCACGTTGTGCCAGGCGTTGCCAGGGGAAAAATACGTTGGGATCAACTTTACGCTTCGGCGCGATATCACTATGCCCAATAAAGTTGGGAGTAGGAATCGCATATTTTTTTTTGAGGGTATCCAGTAATTTAAGCAGGCTCACTATTTGGGGTTCGGCAAAAGCTTCATAGCCATTATTGTCCAGCTCAATACCAATGGATGAGGAGTTTATATCGGTATTATTGCCCCATTTAGAAATACCGGCCTGCCAGGCACGCAGGTAATCATTGAGCATGTGGTGCACGGTACCATCCTCACAAATAACATAATGAGCACTCACTTTGGTGCGTTCGAGGGTAAATGTTTTGAGGGTTTGTTCACAGGAGTTTTGAGCTGTATGATGTATAATAACAAAATTGGGTTTGCGGAGGTCGAAATTGACAGTTCCTACCGGATATTTTGGTGACTGGCTAGAATCGAGTACCAATGGGGGCGGTAAAGGCTGCAGGCTTTTGGACAGGGTTTTAGACTGCTTCTTATATACTTTGTTGGTGGTAGTGTAAGGATTGGGCGAACAGCTGTTGATAACTGTTGCAATTGACAGGCAAATACAAATAATAGGTAATAGCCGGGCAAAAGCTTGCATAGAGCGATGGTTTGGTCAGTAAAACAGTATGGATGATGCCGTTATCTCCTACGCTGAGGCGGACCGTATCTTCTTTTGTTATTACTCTTGGCGCGGGATGGATGATGAGCGCGATAATCGGGCACAGGGCCCAATTCCTGGGGAACCACGGCCTTTTTAACAGGCTTACCAAGGAGCGCTTCAATATCGGCAAAACGTCTTTGTTCCTTCTCACTTACAAATGTAATGGCCATCCCGTCGGATTCGGCCCTCGCTGTACGGCCAATACGATGGATATAATCTTCTCCGTCATGCGGCACATCGTAGTTAATAACCAGGTCGATATTGTCAATATCAATACCCCTGGAAAGGATATCAGTAGCTACGAGGATGGGCGTTCTACCGCTTTTGAAATCGAGTAATACATTTTCACGGTCGGCCTGTTCGAGGTCAGAATGCATTTCTGCGATCTTGAAGCGGGCCCTTTGCAATTCCCGGTTCAGTTGTTTTACATTCTGTTTGCGTGAACAAAAGATGAGTACCATTTTAAAATGGGTATTGCGCAGGATATATTGAACCAACGGCAGCTTTTGAGGTTCGTAAACGACAAAGGCTTCCTGAATGATCTTTTCAGGTGGTTTGGAAATAGCGATGTTCACTTCCGCCGGATTGTGGAGGATCTTCCTGGCCAGGGAACGGATCTTCTCGGCCATGGTGGCGGAGAAAAGGAGGTTCTGGCGTTTGGCCGGAAGGTGCGAAATGATCTTCATGAGATCATCATGAAAGCCCATATCCAGCATTCGATCTGCCTCATCCAGTACAAGGAATTGCAGGCCGGCGAGCTTTACATAGCCCATGTTGAGGTGGGCGATCAGGCGGCCGGGTGTAGCGATCACAAAATCTACTCCTTTGGAAAGGGCATTCTTTTCCGTAGCAAAGTTCATCCCGTCGTTTCCTCCATATACTGCAATAGAGCTAATAGAAGTAAAGTAGGACAGACCTTCCAGGTTTTGGGATATCTGGATCGCCAGTTCACGGGTAGGCACCAGGACGATACAGTTTACCTGCCCGTCGTTGCTGTGTTGGAGGAGGCGGTTGATAATAGGCAGGAGGAAAGCTGCCGTTTTGCCTGTTCCTGTTTGGGCGCATGCGATGATATCCTGGCCCTTTAAAATGATGGGGATAACCTGCTCCTGAATGGGTGTAGCCACCTCATAACCAGTTGATTCTATGCTTTCCATCAAGGCAGGATCAAGTCCAAATTCTGTAAAATTCATTAAACGAATTGAATATAAATACGATATTATCTAAAAACCAATTCCTGTAAAGATAACATAAAAAATCCCCCTTTGTAAAAAAGGGGGATTTGAGACTTTATGGGAAATCTATTCAAATGTCGTTTAAAGTGTGTCCGGTTGGATTAGTTACCTCCCAAACCGCCACCGCCACTGTTGGCACGTTTGTTCTCATCTTCCAGACCGGTATTGCGCTGACGGGCAGCTTTTACCTGTGAGCTACCAAAACGGTAAGTGAAGTTGATCTTGAACTGACGGCTTTCCCAGTTACCATTGGCCCTGGTGTACTGGTTGGCATATTCGCTGGTTCCTTTCCATTTCATGGTCTTGAACATATCACTCACAGCAATCTTCACGGTTCCTTTATTCTTCAACACGTTTTTGGACAAGCCGCCATCGAGGCCACCCATACCAATGCTTTTAAAGGTACCCTGCCAGATAGAAGGAGCGGTATAGAATCCACTCAACTCACCAGTCCAACCTTTACCAAAACGGAAGGTTTGTTGTGCGTAGAGGTTGAAGGAGAATACGTCCAGGTCGATTTTCCGGTTAGGCCCGTTATCGGCTTTGAATTTAGAATAATAGGTATTCAGGTTGGCGAATACACTATACCACTTGTACTGGAATGGATAACTGATGTTTAAGCTGATCACATCCTGTGTAGCCAGGTTTTTGTTGGTGATATAGCTTTTTGATTTTTCGGTAACATCGACAATCTGAGAGAACATATCCTTTACGTGGCTATAGTTCAAGGTGGTGGTCAATGTATATTTAAATACGTGGGTAATGGCAAAGCTATTGGTATACTGGGGAGTCAGGCTGGTATTACCTTTCTGATAAGTATACTCATCCAGTCTGAACTCAAAGGGGTTCAGGTTTTGGTAAGCCGGGCGGTCAATACGGCGACTGTAAGAAAGGGTCCACTGGCTCATCGGCTTTTTGTTGAAAGTGATGGCTGCACTGGGGAAGAAGTCGGTATAGTTACGTTTGAAAGTTGAATCGTAGGTAACATACTGACCGCTGTTATCATCTTTCTTAAATCCGGTAGAATGACCTTTGGCAATGGTATTTTCAACCCTTACGCCAAACTGAACCATAAATCCTTTGAAAGGGCGGTTATAGTTTACATAACCTGCATTGATGTTTTCCTTATAATCAAAGTCATTACTGCGGTCTTTATCCAGCTCTTTTCCAGTATTTAATACATTAAAAGTAGAAAAGTCGTTGGTGGTATTTACATAGGATGTTTTTCCACCGATGCCCAGACGTCCCTTTTTAAAGTTCTGTTCGTAATCGGCTTTAAAAGTATACATGTCAATATCCGTGGGGGCCACCATATTGTATATGCGTTGTGTAATGATGGAGGTTTCAGATGCATTATAATAGGTATTGGGCTGCATCTGATCACTTTCATTACGGAACATACCATAATCTGCATCCATTGATAATTCACGACCCGACGTATCTGCATAGCGATAGTTAAGGTTGAAGTTGGTATTGTCCCTTTTACCATTGCTGGTATTGTTGGCTACCAGTATCCTGTCCACTTTATTGGTTGGTATGTAGCTAATGGGCGTACGGCTGTAGTTGTTAAACCCATTGTCGTTGTAGTTTCCGTTGACCATTACACCCAGGGTACTTCTTTTGTTGAGCGACATATCAGCTCCTACTTTGAAGGCATGAGTTTCATTGGTCATGTTCATTTTGGTAGCACCATCAAACAAGGTATCCAACACTTTACGGTATAACCACATATTCATCCTGTTTTCGCTCTTGTTGTAGTTATAGTTACCGTATACGTTGATGAATTTGTTGCGATTGTTCAAAGAGATCCCTCCGTTGTATTTGGGGAAGGTTCCAATTGCATATCCGGCATTCACCGAACCATTGGTTCCGTATGACTTGTTCTTTTTGAGCTTGATATTGATAATACCGGCGTTACCAGCTGCATCATATTTAGCAGAAGGATTGGTAATGATCTCAATGGCTTCAATAGAAGAAGACTGAACCGTTTTCAGGTAGTCAGAGAGGTCCTTCCCAGATAAGGGAGTAGGACGACCATCAATATATACCTGTACACCATTTTTACCGCTAAGGCTGAGGTTATCGTCTTTATCAACCAGTACACCGGGAGATTTACGCAAGAGTTCGAGGGCATCTTGACCCACTGCATTTACGCTACCTTCTACATTGAGGATGGTTTTATCAGCCTTTACCTCTATCATAGGTTTGCGATAAGCAACGGTTACTTCCTTCAGGTTGCCAGACAGTTTGGTTAATGAAAAATCGGGGCCATTTGCATCGCCACTTCCGCTGTATTCAAAGGAGGGAGAGTTTTTAACTTCGTGGCCAACGAATGATACATTTACAAAATACTGGCCTGCATTAATTCCTGTGAAGGAGTACTGACCCGAGTTATTGGTCACTCCTAATTTTACTGTGGCGGAGTCTTTTACTTTTTTAAGTGCTACAGAAGCACCGGACAGGCTTTTTCCTTGTTCGTCTTTGACATTACCCGTAATATTCTGCGCCTGGGTCAAGGCGGCACATAACATTAGCAGCAAAGTCAATAAGGTCAACTTTCTCATGGCTATTTTATTTTCAAATTTGGTCGGCAAAGCTATCCGGATGTTACAGTTTTGTGACAATCTATACACCAGCGGTGAAAATCCCCCACGAATGGCAAGGGTGTTTCGACATTGGTTTTAAATCGAATGCTTTACACATGACAATTAATATTACTGGAAACGATTACTATCACAATAGTTTCTGGAGCTGGGGGCGAAGCCAGCCATCCCACTGTTTTAATTAACGCTGGCTATTGGGGTATTCGATTGAATCAGAAACACTTACGAAAAAAACCAGCTTTTCTGCCCTTTTTCACATCAATCTAACACTATCATAAAATGGTTTGATTTGCGTGTTAACAAACACCCCGGAGGAGCCTCCTGATTGTATAAGGGTTTTGTAATCGGTCCAAATTTCGGGTTTTACATGCAGATAATGATAAACCCTGCCACCAATAAACTCTACTTCCAAAACTTCAGAAACCGGAGAATAATTGAGGGAAACGGTGGTTTCAGATGCCCTGGTATACACCTTGTTTTTATTGGTCAGTCTTTTGCGTCTCATCAGTAACATCGTTGGATTTGAGTGTTGCCAACATTAAAAGGAAGTAAAAATTTTATGCCTGGGGTCGGTGAAACGCAAGCCTGGCAAGGGCGTACAGTGGTATCACAAACTGTGATACCACTGAGGGTTTGATTGGGAGAAAGAAGGTATTTCTCCGGGAACAGGTAGCGGCAAGGTGACTAAGTGAGCATAGAAAAATGAATATTACATATTCCTGCGGTATTGGCCTCCTACCTGATAAAGGGCATTGGTGATTTGTCCCAGTGAGCAGTATTTTACAGTTTCCATAAGCTCTGTAAACAGGTTGCCATTATTAATAGCTACGATTTTGAGTTTATCCAGCATTTCGGCACACTTGTTTTCATTACGTTTTTGAAAAGCCTGCAGGTTCTGTATTTGTTGTTCTTTTTCTTCGGTGGTACTTCTGATCACTTCCTGCGGAATAACGGTAGGGCTGCCTTTTTTATTGAGGAAAGTATTAACACCAACAATGGGCAATTCGCCGCTGTGTTTGAGGCTTTCATAATACAGGCTTTCTTCCTGTATTTTATTACGCTGGTACATACGTTCCATTGCCCCTAATACACCACCCCGATCGGTAAGGCGATCAAATTCCGCCAATACAGCTTCTTCTACCAGGTCGGTCATTTCTTCAATGAGAAAGGAGCCCTGGGTAACGTTTTCGGTTTTAGCTGTGCCTAACTCCCGATTGATAATTAGCTGGATGGCCATTGCACGACGCACACTTTCTTCGGTTGGCGTGGTAATGGCTTCATCATAGGCATTTGTATGGAGACTATTGCAATTGTCGTATATAGCATAAAGGGCCTGCAGGGTAGTACGGATATCGTTGAAGTCAATTTCCTGGGCATGCAGGCTCCGGCCAGAGGTTTGTATATGGTATTTCAATTTCTGTGAACGGTCGTTGCCCTTGTATTTATCTTTCATGGCCTTGGCCCAAATACGCCTGGCCACCCGGCCGATAACGCTGTATTCGGCATCCATACCATTGCTGAAGAAGAAGGACAGGTTGGGAGCAAAATCGTCAATATGCATTCCCCGGCTGAGGTAATATTCCACATAGGTAAATCCATTGGCCAGGGTAAAGGCCAGTTGGGTGATGGGATTGGCCCCGGCCTCAGCAATATGGTAACCGCTGATGCTCACGCTGTAGAAATTGCGCACCTTTTGCTCAATAAAATATTGTTGTACATCACCCATCAGTTTCAGGGCAAATTCGGTACTGAAAATACAGGTATTCTGTGCCTGGTCTTCCTTCAGGATATCGGCCTGAACGGTTCCACGCACTTGAGATAAAGCTTCTGCTTTCAGTTTGTCATATATATCTGCCGGCAATACTTCATCACCACTTAAGCCCAGCAGTTTCAGGCCCAGGCCACTATTGCCCTCGGGCAGGCGTTCCGGAGAAGCAGGATTGTAATAAACCGGCTTGGGCAGGTGTTTAAATTTATCAGCTATCTTTTTATTAATGGCCTCCCATTGTCCATTGGTTTCAATGTATTTTTCGCATTGTTGATCAATGGCAGCATTCATAAAGAAAGCCAGGAGGATGGGGGCAGGACCATTGATGGTCATGCTGACGGAGGTTTTGGGATCACAAAGATCAAAGCCGCTGTAGAGCTTTTTGGCGTCATCTACGGTAGCAATACTTACACCGCTATTACCAACCTTTCCATAAATATCAGGACGATGAGCAGGATCTTCACCATAAAGGGTTACGCTATCAAAAGCTGTAGAGAGACGCTTGGCCGGTTGATCTACGGATACGTAGTGAAACCGTTTATTGGTACGTTCGGGGCCGCCTTCACCGGCAAACATGCGGGTAGGGTCTTCGCCCTGGCGCTTTAATTCAAATACACCGGCCGTGTAGGGAAATTCGCCCGGCAGATTTTCTGTTAGCTGCCAGCGCAGGATATCACCCCAATCTTTGTATTTGGGCAATACCACCTTGGGAATGCGGGTGCCGCTGAGGGTTTTGGTGGTAAGGGGTTGTTTGATCACTTTGTCCCTTACCTGGTATTCGAAAAAGTCGGCCTGGTATTTCTTTACCACAGCAGGCCACTGATCAATTAATTGTTTGCAGGCTGGGTTGAGCTTTGCTTCAAAATCTTTTTTGAGTTGCTCCAGGTCTTTGGTATAGGCAGCCTGGGCACCGCCTGCTTCCAGAACACCACCAATTTGATAGAGCCGGGTAGCAATTGCACATTGATCCTTTACCCAGGCTTCATAACTACGACTGGCTTCGGCAATTTCAGATAAATAACGTACACGTTTGGGTGGAATGATCTGGCTTTTAGTGCTGGTATCCTTGGTATGCTGGTGTATTTCGATGGCGCCGAATTCAACACCGGTTTTCTTTTTCACGGTTACCATTAGCTTCTCAAACAATTCGTTGACGCCTGCATCGTTGAACTGTGCAGCGATGGTACCTATCACCGGTATCTCTTCATCCTTTGCCATGAAGAGGTTGTGGTTGCGTTTGTATTGCTTACGCACATCATGTAAGGCATCGAGGGCGCCTGCCTTGTCGAACTTGTTGATACAGATCACATCGGCATAATCGAGCATATTGATCTTCTCCAATTGGGAGGCAGCCCCATACTCAGGGGTCATGACGTACAGGCTCAGATCGCAATAATCGAGGATGCTTACATCGCTTTGACCAACACCGGCACTTTCGAGGATGATGAAATCAAAGCCGGCAGCTTTACAAATATTTACCGCATCTTCTACATATTTACTCAGGGCTACATCGCTTTCGCGGGTGGCCAGGGAACGCATATAGGCGCGGGGTGAATGGATGCTATTCATCCGGATGCGGTCGCCCAATAAAGCGCCGCCGGTCTTTTTACGGGAAGGGTCAACAGAAACGACTGCAATGGTTTTATCAGTAAATGCATTCAAGTAACGGCGTACAATCTCATCGGTCACAGATGATTTACCCGCACCGCCGGTGCCTGTAATGCCCAATACGGGCGGATGGGGCGTTGCAGGTGGGGCCACTGCTTCATTATTAGTTCTGTTGTTCTCGGCATTGGAAATACTCCTGGCAATCTGGCGGATGTCTTTCCATTCGCCCAACTTCATCGCAGTAGTAAAGTTGGCGGGATTACCATTGACGGGGAAGTCACACAGACGGATCACTTCTTCAATCATCCCTTCCAGGCCCAGTTTACGGCCATCATCGGGGCTATAGATCTTGGTGATGCCATAATGGTGGAGTTCTTCAATTTCCTGGGGAAGGATGGTCCCACCACCACCGCCGAAGATCTTAATATGTCCGCAGCCATTTTCATCGAGCAGGTCTTTCATGTATTTGAAAAACTCCACGTGGCCTCCCTGGTAACTGGTAATGGCAATACCTTGTGCATCTTCTTCAATGGCACACTCTACAATTTCTGCTACAGAGCGGTTATGACCCAGGTGAATGATCTCAGCGCCTTTGGCCTGCATAATGCGGCGCATAATATTGATAGCGGCATCATGCCCATCGAACAGGGAAGCTGCTGTTACAATGCGAACAGTATTGTTGGTGGAACTCATATCATGTAGGAATTACGATCCAGCCGCGAAGTTAATTCAAAAAGCTAATGGGTGTTAGTATTTTAAGGATTTGATTCCCTAATCCATTAAAATGGAGTAGCTTAGGTGTATAAATGCTATCTAATCATGGTTATAGATGCACATGTTCACTTTTGGAAGTTTGACAAGCAGCGGGATGCCTGGATCACCAATGATATGAAGATCCTGCAGGAGGATTATTTGCCCGAGCACCTTGCGCCTACGCTTAAAAGAAACGGGGTAGATGGAGTGGTAGCGGTGCAGGCCAGCCAGGAGGAAGTGGAAACCAGGTTCCTGTCGGAGCTGGCGCGAACGCACCCACTCATTAAGGGGGTGGTTGGCTGGATCGACCTGCAGGCCGATAATGTGGCCGAGCGGCTGGAACATTTTACACAATACGAAGCAATAAGAGGGTACCGGCATGTGGTACAGGCGGAGCCGGATGACTTTTTATTACGCCCCAATTTTCAACGTGGTGTTCAGGCGCTGAAAGCGTATAACTATACTTATGATGTGCTGATCTATCCCAGCCAGTTGAAGCCAGCCATTGAATTTGTATCGAAGTTCCCTGACCAAAAATTGATTATTGACCATTGCGCCAAACCGGATATCCGGCACAAGAAGATAGATGAGTGGAGGGTGTTAATGAAAGAGATCGCACAAAATCCCCAGGTATGCTGTAAGTTATCGGGGCTGTTTACAGAGGCGGCCTGGAAAACCTGGAGTGCTGCCGAGTTTTATCCTTACCTCGATGTGGTGTTTGAGGCTTTTGGTACAGACCGCCTATTGTTTGGCAGCGACTGGCCAGTGATGTTGTTAAGTGGCATTTATGTGCAATGGAAAAGCCTGTTGGAGAAATACATGGAAAATTATACGGTGGAAGAAAGGGAAAAAGTTTTTGGATTGAATGCGGTGGCTTTCTATTCGTTGTGAAGGGAGTAGTCGGTTGGCAGCTGCACTAGATAAGATTTTTTCAGGGTCTTATTCTTTAATTTCATATATTGTGTATGCCACACACTAACGACTGCTTTGAGGAAACTCGCCGCCATACTACTATTGGGAATATTATCCTTCAACTGGTTCGGTTACCGGATACTGGCTGGCATCCTACAACAACAAGCCGATATTGAATTGGAAGCGCGTCTGGATCAAAACGATTACGACGAATCGCAGCTAGTGGAAATGCGGGTGGCTTTGAACCTACCCTATCAAACGGATTGGAATGATTTTGAGCGGGTGGATGGAGAAATTGAAATTGAAGGAATCCATTACAAATACGTAAAGCGTAAGGTGCAGGACGGGCAACTGGTACTGCTTTGTCTACCCAATGAAACCAAAATGCGGTTGCAAACAGCCCGTGAAGAATTCTTCAAACTGGTCAATGACCTGCAACATCCCTCACAGAATAAGAAATCGGATAACAATCATTCTTTCTCCTACAATAACTTCTCTGCAGAATACTGGTCACAAAAAAGTGACTGGCAATTCACTGCACTCCTGGATCAACCACTACTTTACCCGAACGCTAATGCCGTTTTAAAAACAGGCTATTACACCTCCACACCGGAACAGCCTCCGGAATGCTAAAGTGAGTGTCTTTGAAGCAAGCTGTAACCCTCAAATGAAGGGGATACTAAAATGTTGCTTTCCCCGCCCGTTGGCGGAACTCAGTCAGACCTTACCAAATAGATTTCATTTCACATCGGTTAGTTCACGTTAGACCTTTCGTGTCTCGCGTATCCTATCCGGTCATTCACCTTTATCCTTTTCTTTCATGGGAAAGATCTTCCAGGTCATTATTGTGCTGTCAATAGCCGCATCCTGTAACCGTGCCAATGATTATCAACAGGTACTACATGATCCTGTACTTTACAGCAGGCTTACGGGGCAGTTGACTGAAATTATGACGTTCAACATTTTTACGCCTCCGGTAGCCAGCCGGGTTTATGCTTATTCGCACCTGGCTGCTTATGAAGTAATGGCACAGGGGGATAGTAATTATGTATCATTGGACGGACAGCTGAAGGGCTTTAGCGAACTGCCCAAACCGGAAGCTGGTAAACTGATCGACTATCCTTATGCCTCCATGATCGCATTTATGGAGGTGGGCAAAACGCTCACTTTTTCCAATGCCACCATGGACAGTATAGTGAACTCACTGCAATTATTGGCACAGGAGCATGGCATGCCTGATTCGATGGAAGCGCATTCAAAAGCTTATGGGCTTAGGATGGCCAAGGCAGTACTGGCATGGAGTAAGAAGGATAATTACGCACAAACGCGCTCGGCTCCCAAATACACCGTGCCCGAAGAGGAGGGCAAATGGATCCCCACGCCACCTGCTTATATCCAGGCCGTAGAGCCGAATTGGCGCACCATCCGATCGATCGTAATGGACAGCGCCAGCCAGTTTGCCCCACCGCCTCCGGCACCTTTCAGTAAGGATAGTACCAGTGAATTTTACGGTTGGGCAAAACAGGTATATGATACGGTGAATAATCTTACAGATGAACAAAAAGCAATTGCCAGTTTCTGGGATTGTAATGGATTCAAAGTAAATATTGTGGGGCACGCCATGTTTGCTACCAAGGCCATGACACCTGGGGGGCATTGGATGGGGATCATTGGAATTATCTGTAAAGACAAAAACGCTGACTTCTCAAAAACGATCCATACCTATACCACGGTTTCATTTGCCTTGATGGATGCATTTATTTCCTGTTGGGATGCCAAGTATACCTGGGCATTGATACGTCCTGAATCGGTAATTAACCAGTATATGGATCCTACCTGGAAGCCCTTTTTGCAAACACCACCTTTCCCGGAATACACGAGCGGGCATTCAGAAATTTCCAGTGCTGCGGCTACAGTATTGGAACACCTGTATGGGGCTGAGGTATCGTTTCGTGATTCCACCGAACGGGCCTGGGGCTGGCCCGACCGCAACTTTCAATCGGTGCGACAGGCTGCCGATGAAGCCGGCATTAGCCGGTTTTATGGGGGAATACATTACAGACGCTCCATTGCTGTGGCCAGGGATCAGGGTATCCGCCTGGGGAATTATATCATGACCAAACTGACAACTAACAAGCAGCAAACAAAGCTTGCTGACCAATAACCAACCATTTCAACACTGCTGTTTATGAAAAAAGTACTTATCCTCTCAACAATCTTATTGCTGCTCCTGAACGGCCCTGGATATGCACAGGGTTGCGTAGCGATCCGCAGTACAGGGGCAGTTTGCACCAAGCCTGATGCTACCAGAGATACACAAAAGGGCTGGCAGCTCAATACAAGCTATCGTTATTTCAGGTCATTCCGTCATTTTGTTGGCAAAGAAGAACAGAAGGAGCGACTGGAAAAAAATACAGAAGTGATCAATTGGCAGCATAGTCTCGACCTGGCGCTGGTGCGTCATTTCAGCAACCGCTGGTCACTGGCTATGAACCTGCCTGTTTTATCCAATGCCCGCTCATCGCTGTATGAACATGGGGGTAATACAGCTAAGAATGCCCGGCATAAAACGCATTCTTTTGGCATTGGGGATATCCGCTTCACGGGTTACTACTGGCTATTGGATCCTGCCAAATCGCCCAATTTCAACCTACAAATTGGCCTGGGTATTAAACTGCCCACAGGCGACTATAAATACCAGGATTTCTTTATTAAGAATGATACTACTAAAATATTGGGGCCTGTAGATCAATCCATCCAACTGGGCGATGGAGGTACCGGGTTTACTACTGAGATCAATGGCTATTTTAATTTCTCAAAGCTGATCAGCGTCTATGGTAGCTTTTATTATCTCTTCAATCCAAGAGAGCAAAATGGGGTATCTACAGGGCGGGGGAGTGCGGTAGCGGCCACCGCAATTACTTATGGCAGTAGTGTGATGAGTGTGCCTGACCAGTACATGGCGAGGGGAGGTGTGAATGTTTCGATGCAGCAATTTACTTTTTCGGCCGGTATGCGCATGGAATGTGTTCCTGCAAAGGACCTGATCGGTGGCAGCAGTGGATTCAGGAGACCCGGCTATGTGGTTTCTGCTGAACCGGGTGTTTCATACCAGTTTGGGAAAATGAGCGCCTTTGCCACGGTGCCTATCGCACTCAGGAGGGATCGCACGCAAAGTTATGCTGATAAAGAAAGGACAAGGATCACCGGCATCTATGCACAAGGGGATGCCGCCTTTGCTGATTACTCAATTAATATCGGATGTTCTTTCAGGCTGTAATAAACACAGCCCATTACTAACTGCTTAAACCATTGTATGAACTGCCTTAACTACTGCAAACGCTTTTTGCTCGCTGTAAGCTGCCTGATAATGATTGGTACTTCGGCCAGTGCACAAACGGATATTGATGGAATTATGATGACAAAAAACAATTTCTGTACGGGCCTGATGTACAGTTATAGTAGCTGGACCAATTACTGGGAGGGAACGCTGAAACGGGACAATGAAAACCTGGGTAGGGTATCGACGCAAATGATTGGAGTGATGGGCAACTATGGTATTACGGACAAACTGAATGTGCTATTTAGTGTGCCTTATGTAGCTACGAAAGCATCTGCCGGTACGCTGCATGGAATGGAAGGCGTGCAGGACCTGAGTGTGCACGTAAAATGGATGCCGATAGAAAAGAAGATCGGCAAGGGCGATTTTTCCGCCTATGCCATCGGGGGATATTCATTTCCGATGTCGAATTATGCAGCTGACTTCCTGCCCTTATCCATTGGTTTGCACAGCAGGAATATCTACCTGCGGGCCATGGCTGATTATCAGCTGGGCCGTTTTTTTGTAACAGGCTCCGGAACCTGGGTACAACGCAGCAATATAACTATTGACCGTTCCGCTTACTATACCACAGAAATGCACCTGACCAATAAAGTCGACATGCCGGATGCGGCTGCTTTTAATGTGCGGATTGGCTACCGGTATCATGGCATCATTGCGGAGGGAGTGCTGGACAACTGGACAACGCTGGGAGGATTTGATATTACACGCAACAATATGCCGTTCCCCAGCAATAAGATGAATGCCACCCGACTGGGTGTCAACTTCAAATGGGAATTACAAGCCATCAAGGGACTCTCTCTCATCGGGGGAGGCAATTATACCATTGCCGGCAGGAATATGGGACAAGCTACCAGTGTAAATGGTGGTCTGTTTTACATCCTCAATTTCTCCAAAAAGAAATCATCTACCAACTCATCATCTCCCAAAACCAACTGATATGAAAAAGCTGTTGTATTTACTGTTTGTTGTAATAGCTGCCGGTATTGTGATTCCGCTTTCCTGTTCAAAGGATGTGAAAGGGCGGACAGATGAACTGCCTGCTTTACAACCGGCCAAAACAGATCTTGATAATGGGGGAACCTGGAAAACGGTGCTGTTAACTACAGCCACCGAATTTGCTGTACCAGCTCCTGCCGCTACGAATACACCTGATTACATTGCACAGATCAACGAGATCAAGACCTGGCAGGCATCACTTACCACGCAGGAGAAAAGCATTGTAAAATACTGGAGTGCGGGTGCGATCCTGCGCTGGAATGAGATATTGCGTGAGCTGGTGGCTAAACACAACCTGCCGCCTTATCAAAATGCAGATGGCACTTATCCATTTCCCAGTGCCAATAATCCATTGGCTTATCCTCAATTTCCATTTTCCAATCCGCCTTATGCTGCGCGCGCTTATGCTTATATAAGTGCTGCCCAGTATGATGCCCTGGTAGCAGCCTGGCATTATAAGAAATTGTACAACCGGCCTGCTCCCTACAAAGTAGATGCTACGCTGAATGTATTGGTGCCTCAAACCGACTTGCCTTCTTACCCTTCGGAAGATGCGGTAGTGGTAGGCGCTGCGGTGGAACTACTCAAATTGTTGTTTCCCGGCGACCAGGATTTTATACAGCAAAAAGCAGAAGAACATAAACGTGCCCGCTTGATTGCAGGCGCCAATGTGCGCAGTGATATAGAAGCGGGTGAAGCGCTGGGTAAAGCCGTAGCGCAAAAATTTGTAACCCGCGCTCGCGGCGACCGGGCAGGGGCTGCCATTGGCAACCAGGCGCAATGGACACAGATGGAAACAGATGCGATTGCCCGGGGAGAAAAACCATGGTATAGCCTGGAAGTACCGAAGCGCCCTCCCATGTTGCCCATCTTCGGGAAAGTAAAACCCTTTTTATTCGATTCGCTCACAGCCATTTCATTACGCCCTGGTCCTCCCCCTTTAACCGGCAGCGAAAAAATGAAACAGGAAACGAATGAGATCTATGATTATGTAAACAACCCTACGCGTGAACGGCTACGCATTGTTCATTTCTGGGCCGATGGAGTAGGTACGTATACACCTCCCGGACATTGGGATGCGATTGCCGCCGAAGATTTCCTACAAAAGAATTACAGTGAATTACGCTGGGCACGCAATATGGCCTTGCTCAATATGTCGCTCATGGATGCCGCCATCGTTTGCTGGGATACCAAGTATTTCTATTTCAACCCTCGGCCAACACAGCTGGACCCCAGGATCAAAACGCTGACAGGCATTCCCAATTTCCCAGCCTATATATCCGGGCATTCCACGTTCAGCGGTGCAGCAGCAACTATCCTGGCACATATTGTTCCGGAGAAAGCTACTGCCTATAATGACATGGCTTCTGAAGCCTCTTTATCGCGGATGTATGGTGGTATTCATTACAGGGCCGATTGTGAAGTGGGTTTGCAGGTAGGCAAGAATATCGGCGGGTATGCGGTAGAACGGGCCAAAACAGATGGAGCAGGAAATTAATTGATGTACCTGTTTAAACACATCCTTGATTTTGAATTACATTCCTTCCTATAGAACACTAAAGCACCTGCTTCCCCCGGCAGGTTGCTTTATTTGCCTAAGCTTATCGGCGCAACAGCCCCACACTGCCGATACGTTGAAAGCAAAAACATTGGACAGCATTACGGTCATTGCCTCATTAAAGCAAGTGGTGATGCAACCCTTGCCCCTCATAAAGGGCACCTATCTATTTGCAGCAAAAAAATCGGAAGTGATCAGCCTAAGCAAGTCCGATGCCAACCTTACAGATAACAATCCCCGGCAGATCTTTGCCAAAGTGCCCGGTGTATTTGTCTATGAAAATGATGGCACGGGCAACCAGGTAAATATTGCCACCCGGGGTCTCACTGCCCATCGTTCCTGGGAAATGAACGTGCGGCACAATGATGTAATGACGAATTCAGATCTCTATGGTTATCCGGCCAGTCATTTTAATGCACCTACAGAATCCATTGAACGTATAGAAATTGTACGGGGCAGTGGCGCCCTTCAATACGGTGCACAGTTCGGAGGCATGGTCAATTATATTACCAAAGAAGCAGACAGTACAAAACCATTTTCCTTTGAAACACAGAACGCTGTTGGCTCCTATGGTTTATTAAGCACCTATAACGCAGTAGGGGGCAAAACAAAGAAGCTGCAATATTATGCCTACCTGAATTACCGGAAATCCAACGGTTACCGGGAAAACAGTGACTATCGTTATTTTGCCACACATGCCCACCTAAGCTACCAATTCAACAATCAATTAAGATTGCGACTGGAATACAATTACATGGATTATACCAACCATGTAAATGGGGGACTGACAGATGCCCAGTTCTATGAAAACCCCAGGCAATCAACGCGCAAACGCAATTATTATAGTCCCACCATTCATGTACCTTCCTTGCGACTGGATTATGATATCAATAAAAATACTTCCATCAATTTTATCAGCTCAGCCATTCTGGGTTCCCGCAACAGTGTGCAGTTCATTGCACTAAGCACTGTAAAGGATACTTTCAATACGGCATTGGGCAGTTTCAATCCACGCCAGGTAGACATTGATCAATACCATTCCTATTCCAATGAGCTCCGGCTACGCCATCATTATTCATTGTTCTCCCTGCCAGCTACGCTGGCAGCTGGTATCCGGTACATCAACAACGACCTGCACCGGATGCAAGTAGGGAAGGGTACCACAGGCAATGATTATGACCTGACCCTTACGGATCCACAGTGGGGCCGTGACCTGCACTTTAAAACACAAAATGTATCGGTATTTGCGGAACAGCTGTTGCAGGTATCTTCCAAATTATTACTCACAGCCGGCATACGCTTCGAAAATGGCGAAACGAAGATGAATGGCTCCATTAAGAACTATACGGCCGGAGAGATACCGCTCCAAATCCCACACCGATTTGCTTTACTGGGGGCCGGCCTGCAATACAACTGGAGCGAAAACATTTCCCTATTTGCCAATTGGGCACAGGCATACAGACCGGTAATCTTTGCAGATATTATTCCCACTACCAACCTTAATAAAATTGACCACAATATAAAAGATGCAGCGGGCAGTAATGCGGAATTGGGTATCCGGGGTAAGATCAATCAATACCTGCACTTTGATATGACACTGTTCAATATGGTTTACCGTAACCGAACAGGCAATATTGCACTGGCCGAAAACAGCCAGACCTATCTCTACAAAACCAATATTGGCAATGCACTTACACAGGGAGTCGAACTCTACCTGGAATGGCAGCCCATGCAATGGCTCACTGGTTACCGCTCGCCCTTCCGGCTTTCGATCTTTACTTCCACCGCCTACATCCATGCCCGCTATGCCAGTGGACGGGTAGCTGTGAACGGGAACAATATTGATGTGAAGGGTAACCGGATTGAAACAACGCCCCAATGGATCAGCCGCAATGGCCTGCAAATGGGGTATAAGGGACTATCCTCTACCCTTCAGTACAGTATTACCGGAAAGTCTTATGCGGATGCCCTGAATACAGTAGCACCCAATAGCAGCGGTACCATTGGCCTCGTACCGGGTTATCAATTGGTAGACTGGAATTTCGCCTGGCGTTTTGCGGGGCATTACAACATAAAGCTGGCCCTGAATAACCTGTTCAACAAACAATATTTTACGGAGCGTCCACCCTTTTTCCCCGGCCCCGGAGGATTGTATCCTTCCGATGGCAGATCGGTGATCTTCTCGGTAGGAGCAATGCTTTAGAGATACTTAACTTTTAGTCTATAGTAGTTATAAATGGCACCGCCCCCGTTTCTACGGGGGCGCATTTTTATGTGGCAGATATTATGCTTAATTTAGAAGTATCCAAACCGGTCGGCGTATGAAAAAAACGATACTGTTCATTTCGTTTGTAGGGTATTTATTGTCTGCCGTGGCCCAATTGCCTGCCACACCCGATAAGATCTATGGCGAGCTGTTTCACCAGGTGCAGATGAACAAAATATTTCCGGATGGTAAAACTTTTGTGGACTGTATTCCCAAACGCAGTCCCAGGGATATTATGTATGACTATGGGTTACGAAAAGGGCCCAACCTGGACCTGAAGAAATTTGTAGAAGAGAATTTTGACCTGCCCCATACCCCACAACTCAATTACATTACACGCGAAAAAGATGTGGTCATGCACATCAAAAACCTATGGGGCGTATTACGCCGTGAACCGGATATTACACCTGCTTCACCGCCCATGGGTGGCGTAGCCCGTGAAGGCAGCTCGCTGTTGCCTTTGCCATATCCTTATATTGTACCCGGTGGCCGGTTCCGTGAAGTGTATTATTGGGATTCGTATTTTACCATGCTGGGCTTAAAAGAAAGCGGAGAAACGGGGATGATCGAAAATATGGTGAAGAATTTTGCCTACCTCATTAATACTTATGGGCATATTCCCAATGGAAACAGAACTTATTACCTCAGCCGTTCACAACCTCCATTCTTTGCTTTAATGGTAGAGTTGCTGGCCGAAATAAAAGGTGATTCTATTTATTCTACGTACCTGCCCGAACTGGAAAAAGAATACCAATACTGGATGGAAGGGGCTGCCAAATTACAACCCGGACAATCGGCAAAGCGGGTAGTTAAACTAAAAGATGGTACGGTCATGAACCGCTACTGGGACGACAATCCGGCACCCCGCCAGGAAAGTTACCGGGAAGATGTGGAGACGGCCGAAAAATCAAAACGGAATAAAGTCGAGATGTACCAACACCTGCGGGCAGGGGCCGAGAGTGGCATCGACTTTAGCAGCCGTTGGTTTGCCGATGAAAAGAAATTGACCACCATCCAAACCACGCATTATATTCCGGTCGATCTGAATGCACTTATCTATAAACTGGAAATGGTGATTGTGAAAGGTTGTATGGTACAGCATAGGGACAGTATGGCCAGCCGGTACCGTAAAACCGCCGATAAACGTATCCTGGCCATTGACAAATATTGTTGGAGCAAGCAACTCAATTATTATACAGATTACAATTATAGAACGGGTAAGCAATCCACCATTGTATCACCGGCAGGTATGTATCCTTTCTGTTTCTTTACGCGGAAGCTGGATTATATGAGCCTGCTGGCGCGTAGAGCAGGGGAAGTGATCAAAGAAAAACTGCTGAAAGATGGAGGCATTCAAACCACAGCCAATGCTACGGGGGAACAATGGGATGCTCCCAACGGATGGGCGCCACTGCAATGGATGACCATTTGGGGGCTTGACCGTTGCGGACAGCGTGAACTGGCACGGGATATTGCCGACCGGTGGATCAAGTTGAATGTTGAAGTATTTAACCGCACAGGCAAACTGATGGAGAAATACAATGTAGCTGATACGAAATTGGAAGCCGGCGGTGGTGAATATGCGGGGCAGGATGGCTTTGGCTGGACGAATGGGGTATTGCTGAAACTGATCACCAAATACGGCTTGCCCAAAGAAGTAAACTAAAACATCCGCCGTTCAACCGATTCGCCTTGCCCCGGATGGATTTTCATTGTATGTTGCTTTTTAAAAAGGCAAGATGAAGCAACTGCTATGGTTCATGAGCATCCTGCTCATTGGCACGATTTCAAAAGCACAGGATCTACCTGCTTTTCCCGCAGGGTTTGTTGGCCACTGGCAGGGAACGCTCAACTGGTATGCAGATGGCAACACCAGCCCCAAGCCTGTCAACATGGAACTACATATCCAGCCTTCGAAGGACAGTGCCGGTCAGTATACCTGGCATATCATTTATGGGAAGGCCACAGAAGATAACCGACCTTACCTGCTAAAACCAGTAGATACAGCCAGTGGGCATTGGGTGATTGATGAAGTAAATGGGATTGTATTGGATCAATACTGGAAAGGGGGCAAATTTTCCGGCGCCTTCACCGTGGGCAATACCACGATCGTAAACAGTTACTGGCTCGAAAAGGGACAGCTCCACCTTGAATTCTTTTCCTATCCCACCAAACCGGTAGCAACTACAGGCCATGGCACGGAAGATTCGCCCAAAGTAGACAGTTACCAAATCCGTTCGTACCAGAAGGCGGTGCTGAACAAGAAATAGGTCAAATTCAAATACCTTCGCACAAATTTTTACCATGAGCCGTTGGATAATCTGCTGCCTCCTGCCGATCGTTTTTTTCTCTTGTTCACCCAATAATGTGGAGATAGATGATACGCTGAAAAAGTATTTTGATGAAAACAAAGTAACAGGTACGTTTGGCTTGTTTGACAACGGATTAGGTCAGTTTACGGTATATAACCTTCCCCGGTTTACAGACAGTGCTTATCTGCCGGCATCTACCTTCAAGATCATCAACTCCCTGATTGGCCTGGAAACAGGTACAGTGCTGGACAGTACAACGGTCATTAACTGGGATGGGGGCGACCGCGGCCGCCCGGAATGCAACAGGGATATGAGTATGCGGGATGCATTCCGCATTTCCTGCCCCCCATGGTATATGGAAATGGCCCGCCGCATTGGTAAACCCGCCATGCAAAAATGGCTGGATACACTCGGTTATGCCCGCCGCTATGGCAAGTTCACCATCGGCAACAATGTAGACACTTTCTGGCTCGACAACTCGGCCAAAGTAACCGCTGATGAACAACTGGGTATTGTCAAGAAACTCTATTTTGATCAACTGCCCTTTCAGAAACGCTCTCAGCGTATTGTAAGGGATATGATGTTGTGGGAAAAAGATGCCAATTATACGCTCTGTTACAAAACAGGCTGGGGTTTTACTGAAAAGAGCCATGCACTTGGTTGGATCGTAGGCTGGATTGAAGAAAACAATCACCCCTACTTCTTTTCCTTGCAACTGGAATCGCCCGACCACAACTACGACATGAAACCCGCGCGTATTAAAATATTGAAGGATATTTTGAAGCAATACGGGTTTATGCAGGGGAAGAAATAAATTAATCTGCGAAATCTATCTTAATCCATACAATCAGCGATTTGGCTTCAATTTTGCTTTTTATGCCTTAAATTACCTGATTATCAGCTTGTATTAGCGTGTAACCCATCAATTAATCTATTCATCTGTGTTTCGTTTTCAACATATCGAATACCTGATCGGACTGGCGGCTATTCCGCTGGTCATAGGTTTGTTTTGGTGGGTACTGCATTGGAAGAAGAAGACCGTGAAGAAGATTGGCGATGCGAACCTGGTACAACAATTGGTCAGTACCTATTCTCCTAAAAATTTCCTGTTCAAATTCCTGTTACTGGCAGTGGGACTGGCAGCCATTATTTCCGGTGCGGCCAACCTGCAAAAGCCCGGAGCAATGGAGCAGGTACAACGTAAAGGGGTTGATATTGTTATTGCCATGGATGTAAGTAAAAGCATGCTGGCCGATGATATTAAACCCAACCGGTTGGAAAGGGCCCGGCAAATGGTCTATAAGCTGATGGACCAATTGCCCGATGACCGCATCGCCCTGGTATTATTTGCCGGCAGGGCCTATATGCAAATGCCCCTCACTACCGATCACAGCGCCGCCCGCATGTTTGTGCAGCAAGCCAGCCCCGATGTAGTGCCTGCCCAGGGAACGGTGATCACGGAGGCCCTGCGCATGAGCAATACGGCTTTTAACAGCAAAGAAAGAAAGTTCAAATCCATTATACTCATTACAGATGGTGAGGACCATGATCCCGGCGCTGTGCCGCTGGCCCAGCAACTGGCCCAGGATGGGGTGATGATCAATGCAGTGGGGGTAGGATCGCCGGAAGGCTCTCCTATTCTGGACCCAGCCACGAATGACTACAAAAAGGACCAGGCAGGCAATACGGTGATCTCCAAACTAAATGAAACCGAACTACAGCAACTGGCCGCCGCTACTAAAGGAGTATATATCAGGCTGGCCGATACAGAAGGAGCAGTAAGCGCCATGAAAAAGCAGTTGGGCACCATTGAACAAACTTCCATGGACGACAGTGCTTTCAAGAACTTTAAGAACTATTTCCCCTGGTTCCTGGGAGCAGCGCTGTTATTACTCGTATTGGAATTCTTTTATCCGGAACGTAAATGGAAAACAGCATGATTAGGCAACTATTCATAGTAACCTGTGTGGGTGTACTGACCTTTTCAGCGCAGGCACAAACGGAAAATAAGACCATCCGTACTGGTAATAAGTACTATAAAGAAGGAAAATACGACAAGGCAGTGCCCGAATATGAAAAGGCAATTGCACAAAATCCCGACAATCCGGTAAGCCATTATAACCTGGGCAATGTTCAGTTCCGAAAGGATGATTTTACCGGCTCCGAGAAGAATTTTGAAGCCGCTGCCGCTGTTGCCACAACCAATGATTTTAAGCAAAAGTCGCTGTACAACAAGGGTGTTGCTTTATCCAAACAAAAGAAACTACAGGAAAGTATTGATGCTTATAAGAAATCCCTGCGTTTAAATCCGCAGGACCAGGATACGCGGTTCAACCTGGAAAAGGCCCTGGCCGAACAAAAGAAACAGAACGAATCCAAGGACCAGAAAGAGCAGCAGCAAAAAGACCAGAAGAAACAGCAAAAAAAGCAGGAACCCAAGCCGCAGCCCAAGCAAAACCTCGACAAGAAAAAGATAGAACAATTCCTCAAATCGCTGGAACAGAAGGAACAAGAAGTACAGCGCAAAATGCAGCAGAACCGTACGCGCGCTGCCAGTCAGCCAGAGAAAGACTGGTAAATGTTAGCTACCTTTGCTCCTCAATTACACATTAACATGCAGCTTTACTGCGAATCACTGACCAATTATAAGCGCCTCCCTACCCGTGAAGTAAAGATCGGCCATTTGCTGCTGGGCAATTTCCATCCCATCCGTGTGCAAACGATGACCACCACGGATACCATGAATACCCTTGCTACTGTAGAACAATCGATCCGTTGTATAGAAGCAGGGGCAGAGCTGGTACGTATTACGGCTCCCAGTAAAAAAGAAGCGGAGAACCTGCTCGTCATAAAAAATGAATTGCATAAAAGGGGCTATCATACACCCCTGGTGGCCGACATCCACTTTACACCCAATGCGGCGGAAATTGCCGCCCGCATTGTAGAAAAAGTGCGTGTGAACCCCGGTAACTATGTTGACAAGAAGCGGTTTGAACAGATCGACTACACAGATGCAGAATATGCCGAAGAAATAGACCGTATCCGGGAAAGATTTACCCCCCTGGTAAAGATCTGTAAGGAATACGGTACGGCCATGCGCATTGGCACCAACCACGGTTCATTGAGCGATCGTATTATGAGCCGTTATGGCGATACCGCCATCGGTATGGTAGAAAGTGCTATGGAGTTTCTGCGCATCGCCCGCGATGAGCAATACCATCAGATCATTCTGAGCATGAAATCCAGCAACCCGCAGGTAATGGTGCAAGCCTACCGCCTGCTGGTACAAAGCATGACAACGGAATTCAATGAATGCTACCCCCTGCACCTGGGCGTTACAGAAGCAGGAGATGGGGAAGATGGACGTATCAAATCGGCCATTGGCATTGGTACCCTGCTGGAAGATGGTATTGGTGATACCATCCGCGTATCACTCACAGAAGACCCGGAATTTGAGATACCCGTATGTAAAGACCTCGTGAAGCGGTATGAAGGTCGGCAGTCGGTCCCGTCAACAGACGGGAGCAATCGGCAATCGGACGTACCGCCTATTGATAAGATCACTTATAGTCCATTCGAATACCAGCGAAGGGAGACTTTTGCTGTAGACAATATTGGCGCCAAACAGGTGCCTGTAGTCATAGCCGACCTGAGCAAGGTGGAAACGATCACGCCAGAAACGCTGCAAAGTGTAGGATATACCTATGATGAGGCTACGGACAAATGGAATATCAGCGATGCCGCTGCAGATTATATTTTCACGGGCAATAAGCTCATTGATTTTGCCTTACCGGGAACGTTGAAAGTAATCAGCTACCCCGCCACCTGGCAGGAAGCAACTGATAAAACCAAGCACTTCCCCATTTTTGGCGATAGTGGCTATGCCACCGCGCCTGTCAAAAGCGATCACCTCAACTTTGTGATGGTCGATTGCTTTAGCGATGAAACGCCTATTAATAATTATACCTACCTCGATGCACTGGCCAATGATCCTACCGTAGTCATTTGCCTCAGCAGCACCAATCAAAATGCCATGCAATCTGTTCGCCGCATGATGGTAGAATTGCAGAGCAGAAAGATCAAGAACCCGGTAGTATTGATCACCGACAGTCATTGGCAAACACCCGATGAACACCTGATCCATTTTGCTACCGAAACAGGGGCTTTATTGCTCGAAGGGTTTGGGGATGGTATTTGCCTGGGATATAGCAGCCAGGCGCAAATGGAAAATATCCAGGTTACAGGACGCACCTACCTGGCCATCAAAGACATTTACCAGTTTACCAATAATACAGCCTTTTCGATATTGCAGGCCACTCGTACCAGGATATCCAAAACAGAATATATTAGCTGTCCCTCCTGCGGCCGTACTTTGTTCGACCTGCAGGAAACAACGGCTAAGATCCGCTCCGTCACCAATCACCTCAAGGGTGTAAAGATTGCCATCATGGGTTGTATTGTGAATGGCCCGGGTGAAATGGCAGATGCTGACTTTGGTTATGTAGGCAGCGGTCCCGGTAAAATAACACTCTATAAAGGAAAAGAAGTGGTGAAGCGAAATGTGGATAGCCAGATAGCCGTGGAAGAATTGGTGAACCTGTTGAAAGAAAATGAGGCCTGGGTAGAACCGTAAAAGCTAACAACTTTACCGGTTAGCCAACCATAAACAATAACCATAAACGACTTCATTGAACCGCATTGACCGGCTGCATGCCATCCTTACACACCTGCAAAGCAAGAAGCGGGTAACGGCCCAGGAAATTGCCGACCGCTTCAATATGAGCCTGCGTACGGTATACCGGGATATCAAAGCATTGGATGAAAGTGGTGTACCCGTAATTGGTGAAGCGGGTAGTGGTTATACCATTATGGAAGGCTACCGACTTCCCCCTGTTATGTTTACCCAAGAAGAAGCCGCCGCGCTTTTGCTTGGTGGTAAACTGGCGGCCCACATGACAGATGCTTCGGTCAAAAAACACTTCGAGACAGCCCTTTTCAAGATCAAGGCGGTCTTACGCTCCACGGATAAGGACCAGATGGATATCCTGGCAGACTCTATTGAGATCCTTCGCTCCCGGATACCCAATGAGGATGCCCCCAGTCAACACCTCACAGCCCTCCAAAAAGCCATTGCCGACAAACGTTCCATCTTCATCTTATATCACTCCAATTACAATGAAGAGGTAAGTGAGCGGGTTATTGAACCCATTGGTTTGTGCCATTACAGCTCCAATTGGCACCTGATTGGCTGGTGCCGTTTACGCAACGGCTACCGTGATTTCAGGGTAAGCCGTATTAAAAGACTCCAACTCAAGGATGAGCAATTCGACCTCTCTGTTCACCCTTCTTTACAGGAATATATCAAATCAATGGCCCATAGCCATGACCTCCAGGAGGTAGTGCTGCGTTTTGACAAAGACGTGGTAAAGTACCTGGAGAACCAAAAATACTGGTATGGGTTTGTAAGGCAGGAAGAAGAGGAGGACTTTGTGCGGATGCATTTTGTGACCGGTTCACTGGAAGGGCTGGGCCGCTGGCTGCTCATGTATACCAATGGTGTACGCATAGAATCTCCCGCCTCCCTGCACACCATGATGCAAGGTTTTTGGGCCGAGATCAAGGATCATTACCAATAATTTTACCCCCTACTGACATAGGGTTGTCACTACCCGGTGGTTGCTTTGTAACAAATAAACCAAAAGCGTTATGCATACAAAGACACATCCCCCGGTAACAGTGCTCTATAGCAGCTATCAGACAACCATTCCCCAACTGAACCAATATATTGGTACAGTGGTTAAGGAACTTTGCGCCGAAGCAACCCAAAACAATGCGCTGATCAGTGGTGCCCCCCTTTGGATCTACCATGGAATGGATGGAAAGCCGGATACCGTTTTCACGCTTACCATTGCGATTCCCATACAAGGAGAATTTAAGCCTTCCCGCTTCGCTATCAAGCAGTTACCAGCTTTCAAGGCAGTCACCCACCTGCATGAAGGGGCCTGGACTGGTATGACACAAACCTATGGCGACATCCTGCAACACATTGACGCCAATAAAATACCGATGACGGAAGAATGCCGGGAAGTTTACCTCAATATCGATTTTCAACAGGAAGCAAACAATGTAGTCCAGGTACAAATGGGCGTTATTTAAAATTGCCTTATATGAAAAAACGTATCGCTACCTGGGTTGGCCTGGTGCTGGTAATTGGGCTGGCAGGTACTCATTGTAAGCAAACCAATCAAGCCCCCACAGCATCAACTACTACCAGCATTAAAAAAGAAAGTATGAAACTGAATGCAGGTGTTATCACCGCCAAACTGGCCGAAAGCAAGGAATTTTACCAGCGCGTACTCAACTTTGGCGTCACCTTTGAAAATGATTTTTATGTGCTGATGCATACACCCGGCCAGCAAGCCTCATTTTCCCTGCTGTTGCCCAACCACCCTTCACAACAACCCATTTTCCACACCGCTTTTGAGGGCAAAGGCATGTACCTGACCATAGAGGTGGATGATGTAGATGCTGAATATAAACGCATTAAAGACCTGGGCGTAAACATAACAGTACCTATCCGGGATGAGCCCTGGGGAGATCGCCATTTTGCCATTTATGACCCTAATGGCGTCGGCATCGACATTGTGAAATACTCGGCACCTCAATAAGCTGGTTGCTACAAAAATTACACCTTACAGTATAGCCATCAAAAAAGGAGCACAATGGCTCCTTTTTTAGTTTCTTCAATCTTCACACTTTCTTTGCTGCCTCCTAAATTCTGTAATCTTCTATATCGCTTTGGCGCCATCTTCGATCTGTGTCACGTACACATGCGGCACAACCTTGAACAGTTGATTAAATGACTGCTGGATCTTATTGGTAAAATTCTCTACCGCTTCTTTCTTTACAATATTGATGGTACAACCGCCAAAGCCGCCACCCATCATACGTGATCCCGCAACGCCTTCAATAAAGCCCGCCCGTTCGGCCAGAAAATCAAGTTCGGTACAACTTACACTGTATTGCTTGCTAAGGCCCTGGTGGGTAGCATTCATCATTTGGCCAAATGTGGTGAGATCTCCTTTTTGCAAGGCAGCACAACCCTTTGTTAGTCGCGCTTCTTCGCTTACCACATACCAGCAACGGTCATACACGATAGCTGGCAACTCATGCTGGTGCAAACCCAATACTTCCAGGCTTACATCGCGCAGTGATTTAATAGCTGGATAATGTTTTTTAAGAATAGCCACCCCTTCCTCACATTGCTGCCTGCGCACATTGTATTCAGAACCTGCCAGGGAATGGCTTACCATACTGTTGACAAGTACAATATTATAATCGGGAAAATCGAAAGGAATGTACTCATACTCCAGGCTGCGGCAGTCCAGCTTCATCACGTGCCCCTTTTTACCATGCAGGCTGGCAAACTGGTCCATGATGCCGCACATGACCCCAACAAAAGTATGTTCCGTTTTTTGACCAATAAAGGCCAGGTCCATCCGGCTAAAGCCCAGGCCAAATATTTCATTCAGCGCAAATCCATAAGCCGAAGTTAAGGCGGCCGATGAGCTCATACCCGCGCCTACAGGCACATCTCCATCAATGATCACATCCACGCCGCGCAGGGTTTTACCACGATCCAGGATATGATAGGTTACACCCAACAGGTAATTCATCCAACCATCTACAGGTTGTATGCCTTGCAACTGAAAAGAGTACGTTTCATTAAATTGGTTGGCATAGACGTTTACCGTGTCGGAGTTATTTTCCGCCATGGCCACATACATCTTTTTGTCTACGGCCCCGGGTAAAACAAAACCTTCATTGTAATCCGTATGTTCTCCTATCAGGTTCACTCGTCCGGGAGCGGCAATGATCATCGGGTTCTTATTGTACTTTTCCTGGAATTGCCGGCGTAATTGGTCTGCAATCATAACTACAAAAAAATTAATTTTAATCCCCTATTAACTGATGTATGCGTTTTACTATTGACAGGTACAAGACAAACGACTTATCGTTATTGCGGCTGCAAGATAATGCAACGGGAGCAATGGTAGCTATTTTACCTGCTTATGGCGCCTTATTGCATGCCTTCGAAATTCCCCTGGACGGAAAAAGTTTCAATGTCATTGACAACTATTCCGGAAAGGAGGAGGCGGAGCAAGGAATCACCCTTTCTTACAAGAGCGCCCGGCTTTCACCCTTTGTATGCCGTGTTGCAGGTGGCAAATACCTGTATGAAGAGCAGGAACTTGAGTTCAGCCGCAAATTCATGGATGGAACGGCTATTCATGGCCTGCTGGCCAATAAGCCTTTCAACCTGCTGAACCAATACACGGATGACCAATCGGCCAGCGCCTCCTTCCGCTACCATTATAATCGTGAAGATCCCGGCTATCCATTTGATTATATGTGCGAAGTGCGCTATACCCTACATCCCAACAGGGTATTGCAGGTACAAACCACCATACTGAACCTGGACGATCATACCATTCCGCTGGCCGATGGCTGGCACCCCTATTTTACCCTTGGCGGCCGTATTAACGATTATGAACTTCAGTTCAGCTCGCATACCACGCTGGCCTTCAATGACCAACTCATTCCTACCGGCCAGGCCCTGTATGATGCTACTTTCCAGGAACCTACTTTACTGGGCGACCGGCAGTTGGACAATTGTTTTTTGCTGGAAGTACAGGAAGGGAGCCCTTGCTGCCGCTTGCGCAATCCGCAAAATGGACTTACACTTACTTTTTATACCAATGCCCATTACCCCTATCTCCAGATCTATACACCCGATCATCGCACAAGTATTGCCATTGAGAACCTGAGTGGTGCGCCCGATTGTTTTAATAATGGCATTGGCCTCCTTTTACTGGCGCCCCGACACACAGCGACATTTAACGTATGGTACCAATTGAGTGTGGAATAAAACGACTATTTTGCCCCCAAATACAGTGTGTATGAAGCCCCTGAGATATGTTCTTGTCCTCGTTTTCCTTGGTTTTTTGGCCAGTTGCTATGAAGTGAATGAAGAGATCGTGATCAATGAAGATGGCACCGGTACCTATGTTACTAAAATGGACATGAGCCAGCTGATTGAAATGATGCAATCGTTTGCAGGAGAAGAAGAGCTTTCCAAAGAAGGATTAGACCGGCCCATCGATACCACCATCCGCATGAAAGATATGCTGGACTCGGCGAAGGATGTAACGCCCGAGCAAAAAGCCCTGATGGCCGGCGGTATCATGAAAATGCAGATGAACATCAAGGAAAAATTGTTCAAAATGGACCTGAACTTCCCCTATTCCGGCTACGACAACCTCCAAAAACTCATGGCAGGGCAAGGCAATAGCGGGGCCGGATTATCGGATATGTTCAAAGGATTTTTTGGCGGTGGTAAAAAGGAAACCCGCGATACTACACAGATCATTGATGAAGCCAAAGAGCCCGATATGCAGGACCTGGCCAGTATTTTCGATGTAACGGTTAAAAATGGCTTCATCAGCAAAAAGACCAATTCTGCAAAATACAAGGCCCTCCTGGCCCGCCCGGAAATGGAACAGGCCAAAAAGATGAGCAGCAGCGGCATGGAGATACTCTACACCACTACTATTAAATTACCCCGTCCAGTAAAGAAATCCGACAATTCCCTGCTCAAGTTATCAGCAGATAAGAAAACAGTTACCCTGCGGTACAACCTGCTGGACCTGTTGGAAAGCCCCGATAAATTTGCCTATACGCTTGAATATTGAGGAACAGAGCCAGAAGAAAGAAATCAAAGGTCAAATTTCAGGCTACTGACATCAGCCTTTCGACATCAGTCTTCCGACATCTGACTTCATACCTCCAGCTTCCTACTTTTCGCTTAATTTTGGCGATTCTAACCGCACGATATGCAAACAGACTTTTTAGTAATAGGCTCCGGCATTGCGGGTCTCACCTTTGCCCTGAAAGCAGCCCAGCAATTCCCCGATAAGAAAGTATTGGTAGTGACCAAAACCCAGGCCGATGAAACCAATACCAAGTATGCGCAGGGCGGTATTGCCGGCGTAACAGATTTTGAAAAAGACAGCTTCGACAAACATATTGAAGATACCCTCATTGCAGGCGATGGCCTTTGCAATAAAGCCGTGGTAGAAATTGTGGTGAAAGAAGGGGTGGACCGCATCCGGGAGATCATCGACTGGGGCGCCCGTTTTGACAAAGAAGCAGATGGCGATTATAAACTGGGCAGGGAAGGCGGTCACAGTGAATTCCGCATCCTGCACCACAAAGATGTAACCGGCCGTGAAATGGAAAGGGCCTTGCTCGATGCCCTGGCCACCTACAAAAACATAGAGGTCATCAAGCACTGCTTCGTAGTAGACCTCATTACCCAGCATCATTTGGGTTACCTGGTTACCAAATCCACCCCCGATATTGAGTGTTACGGTGTATATGTATTGAACCGTGAAACCAACAAGATTGAAAAAATACTGGCCAATATTACCCTCCTGGCTACCGGTGGCAATGGCCAGGTGTACCGCTCCACGACCAACCCCTACATTGCTACGGGCGATGGGGTGGCGATGGTTTACCGCGCCAAAGGGCGCATTGAGAACATGGAATTTATCCAGTTCCATCCCACCGCCCTGTATGAACCCGGTGTACGCGGACAGTCATTCCTCATTACTGAAGCTGTTCGTGGTGATGGTGGAATCCTGCGCAATAAAAACGGGGAAGCCTTCATGGAGCGATATGATGAGCGCAAGGACCTGGCCCCCCGCGATATTGTAGCCCGCGCCATTGATAGTGAAATGAAGATCACGGGTACGGAGCATGTGTACCTCGATGTACGGCATATGCCGCTGGAGAAATTTATAGAACATTTCCCCAATATTTATGAGAAATGTAAATCCATTGGCATTGATGTTACCAAGCACTTAATACCTGTAGCCCCGGCTGCCCATTACAGCTGTGGAGGTATCAAAACCGATGAATGGGGCCGCACTTCCATTATCAATTTATATGCTGCCGGCGAATGTGCCAGTACCGGCCTGCATGGCGCCAACCGCCTTGCCAGCAACTCCTTACTGGAAGCCATGGTATTTTCTCACCGTTGCTTCATGGATGCCACCCAAAAGATCCATACCAAAACGCTTTCCTCCCTCTCAGATGGGGTGCGCGAAGGGGCTATTCCCGACTGGAATGCTACCGGCACTACCGATCCCAAAGAAATGATCCTGATTACCCAAAGCCTCAAAGAAGTACAGCAGATCATGAGTGATTATGTAGGGATCGTGCGCACCAATACCCGTTTGGAACGGGCCATGAAAAGGCTGGACCTGCTGTGGACAGAAACGGAAGCGCTGTACCAAACCACTACCTTATCGCCGCAGCTTTGTGAATTGCGCAATATGATCACCGTGAGCTACCTGATCGTTAAATGCGCCAATTTCCGCAAAGAAAGCCGGGGCCTGCATTTCAATACAGATTATCCTTACAAACAATCACTGGTACAAAATATTGTGCTGTAAATACGTTATACAGGTATGAGCACTATCAAACAGGGAATGATCTTCGCCGCAGGACTGGGCACCAGGTTCAAACCATGGACAGACCAGCATCCCAAGGCGCTGGCGCTGATCAATGGCAAAACACTTTTACAAAGGAATATTGAGTACTTACAGCAATATGGCATCGTCGAGGTAGTGGTCAATGTACACCATTTTGCCGATCAGATCGTCCAGGCCATTGAGCAAAACAAAGGCTGGGGAAGCCAGGTCACCATCAGCGATGAAACAGCCGCCGTATTGGAAACCGGGGGCGGGCTCAAAAAAGCGATCCCCTTGTTTGGAAATACGCCTGTAGTGATCATCAATGCGGATATTCTTACTGACCTTGACCTGGGCGCCATGATCCGGTTTCATGAAGGGGAAGCGCCGCTGGCTACACTGGCCATTACCAACCGCGTTTCTTCCCGGTATTTTTTGTTTGATGAAAACAATACCCTTTGCGGATGGCAGAATACCAGGACCGGTGAAGAAAAGATCAGCCGCCCCGTTACCCCCCTTATCCCCAAAGCCTTTAGCGGCATGCACATCATATCCCCCGCCCTTTTTCCGCTGATCACGCAGGAAGGGAAATTCTCTATTGTGGATGTATACCTGCAACTGGCCAAACAACATAACATCAAAGGATTTGACCACAGTTATTCTAAATTCATTGATGTAGGTAAATCCGAAGCAGTAGCCATCGCAGAAGAATTGTTTCCCTAGCCACATATTTTGTGATAGGCGCCGCATACATTATTTTTACTCTATATACCATAACTACCACATGCAATTCACGATAGAATCCATCAAAGACCTATATACCTCCTGGAGCGGCCAACCCTGCGACGAGGTGGAAGTACTGCCCCAGTCCGGGTCCGACAGGCGCTATTTCCGCATCTTTGCCGCCGGCAAAACCTTCATTGCTACCTATGGCAATAATATTCCCGAGAATGAAACCTTTTTCTATTTCTCCCAGCACTTCGGCGAAAAAGCACTTCCGATTCCTGAAATATTGGCTATCAGTGAAGACAAAACGCTTTACCTCCAGGAAGACTTTGGCGATGTATCCTTATTGAACCGGCTGGAAGGGGAAGGGTTGTGCGATGAGGTATATGCCCTGTTTCGCGAAAGCCTGCACCAGCTGGCCAACTTACAGGTAAAAGGTCATGAGGGATTGGATTATACACGTTGCCTTACCAACCAGGAATTTGGCAAACAGGCCATCCTGGCCGACCTGCTGTATTTCAAATACTATTTCCTCGATGCTTTACGAAAACCGTACGATAAGCAAAAGCTCATCGATGATTTTGAAGCATTGAGCACCTACCTCACGTTTACAGAATACAAATATTTTATGTTCCGCGACTTCCAAAGCCGGAACATCCTGGTGAAGCCCGATAACAGCGTACACTTTATCGACTACCAGGGCGGCATGCGTGGAGCCCCCCAATACGATGCTGCCAGTATGATATGGCAGGCACGCGCCAACCTGCCGGATACCTGGAAGAATACCCTGCTTGATGATTACATGGACTCCTTTGAATCCATCATTGGCCAGCCCCTCGATAAGGGTATTTTCAAAAGCCAGTACAATGGATACGTGCTCATCCGTTTGCTACAGGTATTGGGCGCTTACGGATTCCGCGGTTTGTTTGAACGCAAAGCCCAGTTCCTGACCAGCATACCACAAGCTTTGCATAACCTGAAATGGTTTATCGACAACCATAGCTTAGGCATTGCCGTACCTGAATTCAAGAAGGTACTTGAAATATGTGTAGGGGATGATATTATAGAAAGATTTACGCCTTTAACCGCCACAGATGAAACACCACTGGTTGTTCATGTCAGTAGCTTCTCTTATAAAAAAGGAGGGATACCGGTTGACAATAGCGACAATGGCGGAGGCTTTGTATTTGATTGCCGGGGTATCCTGAATCCAGGACGGCTGGAAGAGTTCAAAAAACAAACCGGCCGTGATAAACCCGTGAAAGATTTCCTGGAACAGCAAACCCGCATGCCCGAATACCTCAACAGTGTATTCGACATTGTAGATATCTCCGTAGAAGATTATATGCGTCGTGGCTTTGAAAACCTGATGATCAGTTTTGGTTGTACGGGCGGTCAACACCGCAGCGTATATGCAGCCGATGCATTGGCCCGCCACCTGCGCAATAAATTCAAAGTCAAGATCCAGCTAAAGCACCATGTACAAGATGAAAAGAACTGGGTGAATTAAATCCAACCTTTTCCCCCCTGACCTGTTATAACCGGTATTACATATTGTGTATTTAATCATGTATTACCTAGTATACATTCCGTTATATCTTTTGTCACTGCTTCCCATGCCGGTGTTGTACCTGCTATCCGATTGCCTGGCCGGACTTACCTGGCATGTGATCGGTTATCGGAAAAAAGTAGTGCTGGACAATATCCGCATTGCCTTTCCTGAAAAAACGGAAGCAGAACGCAGGCAGATTGCCAAAAGGTTTTACCGGAATTTAGTCGACAACTTCATAGAAACCATCAAGTTATTATCGGCGGGCAAAAACTTTATCACCAAACGGTTTGTGATCGACCAGGATGTATTCACCCCCATCTGGCAAACGGGGCGCAAATGCCAGCTACACCTGGGTCATAATTTCAATTGGGAGGTAGCCAATGTGGCCATGCCTTTTTATACGTCCTATACATTTATAGTGGTGTACATGCCTATTAAGAACAAGGCGATGGACCGTTTATTCATGCACCTGCGTACCCGGACGGGGTCGGTGATGCTGCCTGCCACAGATATGCGCAACAGTATTGTTCCTTTCCGGAACACGCAATATATGCTTACCCTGGTGGCCGATCAGGCGCCGGGCGATGTAGCTAAAGCCTACTGGCTTAATTTCTTTGGCCGACCCACTCCTTTTGTACGTGGTCCGGAAAGTGGCGCCCGCATTGGCAATATACCCGTTGTTTTTGCCCAACTCTATAAAGTAAAACGCGGTTATTACCGGGCCCACCTGGAAGTAGGCGCCGAAAACCCACGCGATCTGTCTGAAGGGGAACTCACCCGCCGTTATATCGCCTTCCTTGAAAAAGCCATCCGCAAGCATCCCGATATGTGGCTATGGAGCCATAGAAGGTGGAAGCATGACTGGAATCCTGCTTACCAAAAGTTATGGATAGGGCAAGAGCAGCCGGCACCCCTTGTATAACACTCCTGTATTGGCAATGGCCTATAACACCTTACCTGCCCCGGGTGAATAGCAGGTTCACCTACCGTGTTTATCTCCTCGTTTTTACGTAAACCAACACATCTTAATACAGTGTTTTAGGCGATCCTCCAGGCCTACGTCTCCCACTATCTTCGAAGTAGCAACTTATATTTTTTTCACAGTAAAATTTTCAACCTATGGCTACTTCACTTACGTACGCATTTAACCGCGACGAACTTTTAGCACTAATTAAAACACAAGGATGCGACCTGGTCGTGTTCTCGCTGATCAATCTGGTCAAACCCCGGAAAACAGAAGCCTACATGTATGTCTTTGCAGAAGCATACAGTGGAGATGAACCCATGCTCAATGCACAAGGCAAGATAGGCTGTCCCACCCCTCCCGGTTGGCAAGGCGATCCACCTCCCGGTGACGTAGATCGCAGCCGGTTAGGATTAGCACCCCAATTCGCTGTTGAACAATCCGACCTTTTAACCCTGGTGGAAGAAAATGACTATGTATTGGAAAATATCAACCAGTTCATTGTACACCTGGATCAGGAAAACAAAAGCGAGGGAATGGAACCTTTTATATCTTTAACCTGCCTGAAGGCTAATGGAACGGTAAAGATTGCGGCTTTACAAGCCACTCATTTTACCGGTAACCAGCCACCAGCTGCATTGAAGGTATCCGCTTGATCTATACTATTTTAAATACAGTCATTCCTTATCTGGATATAACAGCTCCCCTGGTAACACTTTTCTTTGTGCTCTTCAGAAAAGAAAAGAAATTGGGGGAGCATGTTTACATCATTATTTTTTTACTGGTACAGCTCCTGATGAATGGATGGAGTAAGTACATCATGTTGTTTGTAAAACCACCCAATAACCTGTTTCTTTATCAGGTCAATAGCTGTACTTCGTTCATTATTATCTCCCTGTATTTCCATGCCAAATGGAAAGGCTTCTTCAGCAAATCCCGTTTAAGGGAGTTGTACATAATTTTCGTATCCGTACTTGTAACCCTATTAGCAATGGTCATGTATGAGGATCGTCTTGCCTACAACAGCAGGAGTTCAAGTCTGGTGGCTTTACTCATTTGCGTGTATACCTCCAGCTACTACTATTCCAAATTAAACAAACCAGAGGTAGAGCATATCACCAGCACCAGGTCATTCTGGTTTGTAACGGGACTGTTTCTATATTATGGCGGGTGTTTCTTTATTTTCTCTAGTTATAGGCTACTTTCCCAGAACAAAAACCCCAATACATCCACATTATGGCTTGTACATAACATTATATTTGCAATGATGTGTATCTTGTTTATAATAGGTTTCAGATGCAACCGTTCTCAGCAGATATAATCATTATCGTTATCAGCACTTTGTTTGTATTGCTGATCATCGCTTCTATAGTGATATTCATCTTTTTGTATCAGAAACGCCATCAACGGTATGTAAAAGAGAGAGCCGATCTTCAAACTGGCTTCCAGCATATATTACTGGAGTCGCAACTGGAAATACAGGAACAGACCTTGCAAACCATTTCCCAGGAAATACATGACAATATCGGGCAGGTATTAAGCCTGGCCAAACTGAACCTGGGCACCATGGATATTGACCAGCCCGGTCAGCTGCAGCAGAAGATCGATGATTCAAAGGGGCTTATTGGTAAAGCCATCCAGGACCTGCGGGATCTGTCCAAAAGCCTTAATACTGATTACGTGTCGGACATGGGATTGGTGCAAGCCATTGGTTATGAACTGGACCTGATCCGCAAAAGCGGAGCTTATACCACGGCCTTAAAAACAGAAGGATTGCCGGTCAAACTGGAGGCACAGAAGGAATTGATCATATTTCGCATTGTGCAGGAGCTCATCAACAATATCATCAAACATGCCCGAGCCAATACCATCCTGGTCATGATCTCTTATGAACCCGAAACCTTCAATATAGCAGTCAACGACAATGGTACGGGGTTCGATCTAACCCCCTTGAATACAGGCGACAACAGTAAGTTTGGATTGGGCATCCGCAATATGCACAAACGCGCCCAGCTCATTGGCGCCCATTTTTCGATCGCCAGCACCCTTGGAGCCGGCACAACCGGTACCCTTCAATTACCCCTTATAGTAAGCAGAGCCGCAGGGATTTGATGTGCCCATCCACCCTGAGACCGCTGCCGCTTATTACAACAGCAGGTATTTCAGCCTTTTATGCCAAAGGTGTTTTTCTCGTATTTGCCGCCGGAAAACACGGTATTTAGATGACATCCGTCAAACCTGTACCCAATTCAGTAAATTACACAACGCATCTTCGTATCAAATGAAAAGAAAATGGGGAGTATACACGAACATGAGATCATCAAAACGAAACTTGAAATACAGGAGCAGGCACTAAAAAATACGGTGCAGGAAATTCATGATAATATTGGTCAAATATTAAGTCTGGCCAAATTACATCTAGGTACCCTGGATTTTTCAAAGCCTGAAGAAGTAGCTCAAAAAACGTTTAATAGCAATCAACTGATAGGCAAGGCGATTAAAGACTTGCGCAACCTGGCCCGGCATCTTGATGCCAATCATATCAGCCGGGTGGGCCTGCTGAAATCGATCGACTATGAGCTTGGTTTTATGCCCAAACAAAGGGCAGCGGCACCCTTGTATACTGTAACAGGCGCTATTGGGCCATTGACAAGGGATGAAGAGTTGATGCTTTTCCGGGTTGTGCAGGAGGGGATACAGTATTTTATCAAGCACAGTCATCATTCATTAATTGCTGTACATGTACAGGGACAGGAAGATGAACTATTGATCACCATTGTCAATAAAGAAATGCAGCAGGCAATACAAGAAGTAGTTAATATCGAAGATAAGCTCATGAGCTTGATCAATAGTCGCACAGCATTAATTGGCGCTACCCTGCAAGTAGATAATATATTAAAAGACGAAACGACCATCCGTATCACCTTTCCATTTTCAAATCACTAAACCTGCATGCTATGCAAGAGAACAATACCCAGGTAGCATTGATCGACGACCACATTTTACTGCGCAATGGATTGGCCAGTATGGTCAGGAATTTTGATGGCTACTCCGTACTGATGGAGGCCAATAATGGCCGGCATTTTATTGACCAACTGAAAACAAGCAGCATACCCGATCTTGTGCTCATGGATATCAACATGCCCGAAATGGATGGCTTTGAAACAACCATGTGGATCAAACAACACCATCCCGACATGCGGGTGCTGGCGCTTTCCATGTACGACAATGAGCAATCCATTATCCGCATGTTGAAGAATGGCGCACGGGGTTATATCCTCAAGGAAACGGAACCCAAGGAATTTAAATGCGCCCTTGATTCTGTGATCAGTAAAGGGTATTATTATTCTGAAATGGTAACGGGTAAGATGATCCATGCCCTCAACAACCTGGAAGATGACACCCACAGCATCAAACCGCTGATCTCCCTCAACGACCGGGAGATAGAGTTTCTCAAACTGGCATGTACCGAACTCACTTATAGAGAGATTGCCGATAAAATGCATCTAAGCCCCCGTACCATCGATGGATACCGGGATGCTTTATTTGATAAACTCAATGCCAAAACCAGGGTTGGATTGGTGTTGTACGCCATTAAAAATGGCATATTCCAGATTTAACCTTTAGTGAGGGTAATAGTTGTGCCTTTCCCCGGGACGCTTTTCACCTCTATAGCGTATTTTATCTGTTGTGCCCGGTAGTACAGGTTATTCAATCCATTTCCTTTTTGAACAGTTTCTGCGTTGAATCCTTTACCATTGTCGTGAATAGAAATGCGGTATTGATCATGCGGCAATTTGACGATATGCAGCTGCAGGGTAGTGGCTTCAGCATATTTAAAGCTATTGTTGAGGGCTTCTTTGATGATGAGGTAGAGGTTACGCTTTTCTTCCTTTTTCAGCATATTATCCGCCAATGAAGGGTCAAGCGATTTTTCAAATTGAATGTCTTGCGCAGCGGCAAGGGGAAGAATAAATTGTTCAATCCGGCCTACTAGGTGATCCAGGGTATCCTGTTTATCGTCCAATACCCATACCATATCCCGCACGCCTACGATGGCACTTTGTACACCCTCCTTTAGTTGTTGCAGATAGGAGCTATTATTGTCCGGGGTCATCAGGGCCAGGTTGGCGAATACTTTCACACTGTTCAGGGTACTGCCAATATCATCGTGCAGGTCGCCTGCTATCCGCTGTCGTATGGCCTGTTCTTTCTTTACCTGCGCCAGCCGGTAACGGTATAGGCTATACAAGATGCTCATGAGCAGCAAGGCAATGAGGGCTTTAAACCACCAGGTTTGGTACCATTTGGGGAGGAAGACGAGAGTGAGTTCGATGGGAGCGGACCAAACATCATCTTCATTGGCAGCCATCACCTGAATATGGTAAGTTCCCGGGATTAGACCAATAAGCGTAACAAAATTCCGGTTTCCTATATTATTCCACCCAGTATCAATTTCCTTGATCTTGTATTGATAAGTCACCCGCCTTGGATTTGCATAATTTAGGCCTGAAAAAAAGACGGTTGTCTGCAGCCAGTTATCAGGGACAGAAAAAAGTTTCATACTCAAACTACTGGTATCCATCATCAGTGTGCTGGTCTTGATCTGGATTTGCGTAAAATACAATTTGGGAGCAGTCGTGTTGACTGAAAAAGCAGCAGGATTAATACCTGTAAATCCATTTACACCACCGGCATATATTCGTTTTTTATCCTGGTAACCACAGAAATTTTCAAAGGCACTGGAATGCAAACCGTCGCTTTGATAATAATGCTTAATACTATTCTGGTAAGGTTTGATCACAGAAAGACCATTATTTGATGTTACCATCACCAGGCTGTCCTCCACTGCAAAGACCTTATAAACAGCGTTATTGGATAATCCATTGGCCGATGAGATGACCCTTTTTAGCTTCATCGATTTATCTGTTTCAATAAGGCCCGTCCCATAGGCGGCTATCCAATAGCTACTCCCCGTTTCACACATATCATAGAATATACTGTACCTGCTACCATTAAATGGATTGGTCAATCTAACTACCCTATGTTGGCCGGTAAACGGATTGAACTGTAAGATCATGCTCTCTGATAATACCCAAATATTATTTTTCCTGTCCTTAAAAAGAGCAGTTACTATATTTTTGTCCAGCCCAAGGCCACTGTTCTCATTGGTATAATTCCTTAGTGTCTGATTCTTGAGATTCAATAGATATATTCCCTTCTGTGTTTGCGTTCCCACCAGGACCAGAGAATCATTTATTTGTATGGCACTATTGAGTAGTTCATTTTTTATTCCTTTCATAAAAGGATATACGCTGGCAACTGGTATCAGTTTATCCTTAACAAGTACAAATAACCCAAGACTATAGGAAACCAACACATTACCATCGGGCATTTTGAAGATGAGGAAGAAATATTCTCCATGCTGTAATTTACTAATTGACCGCGTTCGTGTATGTAGCTTATACAACCCATCTGTGGCGCCGCAATAAACCGTAGTATCATTAGCAGGATAAATTGTATAGGCATGCGCTATATTGGTCTCGGAAGTAAGTGACTTATTGTAGGCAGTAAATACGCCTTCACTGACGCCAAAATAACCAAGTCCCATTTGTGACCCCGCCCAAATATTATTATCGCGATCATTGAATAAATAGTAAATAGTAGAGGTCCATGCATCGGATGGAGAAGCTGCATCAGCAATCCTGTCAGTACGCTTTGACGCCAGATTATACTTATAAAGATCAGTAGCAGATGAAAACCATACATTGTTCTCCTTATCGACCGTACAACCAAACATGCCCGTACTTGTAAAAAGAGGGTCCTGACCTAATAAGTTGGTCACCACTTTATTCGGTTCACTCTTGAAAGCCAGTAATCCAATGCTGGTTGCTGCAAAAACTTCGTTTCCTGCTGTCCCTGTTACTTCCCAAACTGTTACCGGATCAGCAGCTTTATCTAATCTCAATTCAGTGATGGGAATATATTGGAGCAATTTACCTGTACTACCATTAAAGACCATCACTCCCTGGTTATTGCAAAAGGCCCATATCCGGTTGTATTTGTCCCTGAATAGCCTGGAGATATCAAACCGGCCAGGATTGATAGCAAACCCCTCATAGTTCAGGTTCAACTGTTTTTTATTGGCAATATCTAATGCATACAGTGCATTATTGGAGCCTACCCAAAGTATATTGCCACTTACTTCTACAGACCTAAGCCATTTTTCCGATAAGTCCACCTGCCCAATGCGTTCTATCTTTTCTAAAACATTGAGGGTATTAAGGCTAATACCGGCAATACCGCCATAAGAGGTAACCACCCATAACAAATTCCGGGCGGTATCCTCCTTCATGTCCGAAATATTGGCACCTGGAATATGGTATTTTTTGTTTCCCTGTTGGTTGTATGAAAAGAATCTAACCCCATCAAACCGGTTAAGTCCATCCTGCGTTCCCGCCCAAATAAAACCATACCGGTCTTGGATAATTTTTGTAATATTATAACTACTTAATCCTTCGTTCTGCGTGTACTTATGAAATGCAATAAACTGTTTATCCTGCCCATAAGTTAGGTATAATGAGCAATTCAAAAATATCAGTGCTGCAAATTTGAGCATTACGACATACTTCAAACTAAAATTATGAAAAAGGATACAAAAAGAGAATGGACAATTATCTTTTTGATAAAAGCCGTTGGCGAACATTCAATTTTTGCAGACCTGATGCTAAAGGAGATATTGGCAATTGCAGACAACAACAAGGTAGAATACCTGTTCTGCCTGCAAGGTACTATTAAAGCCATCAAACAATTACCCTTTACCTATACACCCATAGGCAACCGGAGTGAAGACTCACTTACTACTATATTTTTCACCATTAGAAAAGCGACAGCAGTTGGCAATAATCAATTCGCCTTCCTGGATGAAAATGTCGACTTCAAGCTCAGTAATCAAAGAGCCCTGGAGGATTACTTTAAGAATAAAATATTAATTCATTATACTGCCGACAAGTACCTGTTATTTACCTGGGATCACAGTACCCAATTTGGGATATTCCGGGAAGATGCCACTACTTTTATTAAATCGAAGGCACACCTGGAGATTGCAAATGAAAATGTAGCCAGACCCATACCACAATCCAAAAATTACTCGTTTCTGGTCATAGATAACAATACCATCTACAACCAGGCTACCTCTCCTTTTGATGCAGCCTGCATCATGGATAAGTATAAATATCATTTGAAAGAACACAATACTGATCAGGAAAGCCCACAGGAGGGAGTATCCCCTAACAAGAGAGGGGTTGTAACTAAGCCCAGGCACGATAAGCTCTCCATTAGCGAGCTGGCCCAGGCAATAAAGTGGGGATTTGGCAACAAGAAGATTGACTTACTGATCATGATGAACTGTAATATGCAGTTCTTTGACATCGGGTTTACATTGAGCAGTGCCGTTGACTACCTGGTGGCGCCTCTTTCTACCATTAGCTTTAATGGCTATAACTACAAAGCGATATTTGAAGCAATCAATACACAACCCGAGCTCACCGCCAGAAAGCTGGCCTGTATTGCTGTCAGCTCCTTTAAGACAAAAGCATTTTCGGATAGTTCCATCAGAAGATTTGAACTGGCCAACACTATTTTATTTGCCAATAACCTCAATCATTACTTTGGAATAGGCGCATGGATTGACAGGCTCTCAGCCCGTCTGATCAAAATTATTGAGATCAGATTCCGGCTCATTAATGAAGGCCGGGGAAAAATAGAAACCTTAAATGAGGATTACAAAATGATCGATATCTGTCATTTTCTGTCGTCTATGAAATTGAACAAATATTACCCTTTGACAGAAAAAGACAGTACGACGATTAAACGATTGATCAAATCAGCCATTATCCAGAAATACGTTGCTATTAATCCCAAAGGCCCCAACCCGCTTGAAGCGCTTATTAAAAGCCCCTTTCAGGTGTTGAGCGGTATTGGCGTTTTCTTTCCCAAGGACGCGAATGACATATTGGGAAGCGATGATTTTAACTTCCTCTTTATGCAGAGCAAAAGTGGAGCTACTACTTTTACAAGGCTCTTTAAATGGGACAACTTTATTTCTACCTACCTGGAAAGATTCCAGGAACAATCGGCCCCTTAGCCAGAAGTACCGGGAATCTTGGATTTCATCAGGAATGAAATAACCAATTGAGTTTCTCCAGCCACTTCCTGTGCAACGATTGAAACTTTTGAGTGAAAGATATTGGTTGTATTATCAACAATAATTTGCCTGTTTTCTGCTTTTTCCGTTGGAGTATAATCGGGAGGATCCTTTGTCGGTTGGGTTTCGATAGGAACAACAATTGTAACCGTTGTTTGCTTAACGCCTGCAGTTGGCTTTTTGGTTTCAATAGTGGCTGGGGCCCTCAGCACACTACTATTTTTTGTTTTTAATAATCTGTCCGGCATAATTACGCTTTAGGTGATGAATAATCACCAAATCTAGGTTGCTTGCCTTGTCGTCAAAACCGTAAAAAGACGGTTTTTATAGCCCGTATTATACCTTTCAGTTCCTTTTCCTTCAATGAAAAAAGCGCCACTAAAGGCGCTTTGGAAAATATTTGTAAACTCATCGCTTAATTCAACACACTATTCTCCTTTACTACTTCAATGCCTTTCTGCTCTTTAATAGCACCCCAGCCACCCAACACATTGCGCAGGTTATGGATTCCCTGGCGTTTCAGCAGGGAAGCTGCTATCACGCTGCGATAACCACCGGCACAATGTACATACAGGTTTTGTGTTTCCTGAATATTGGCCATGCTGCCCGGATCGGTCATTTCATTGAGCGGTATATTTACGGCACCGGCTATATGCCCATCGGCAAACTCCGTTTCCCGGCGCACATCAATTACGACCAGGTTCTTATCAAAAGGCAGGTCCATCGCCAACTCATCTGGTTCAACATCAATGATCAGGTCTATTTCCTCTCCCGCCGCCTTCCAGGCTTCCACACCACCTTGCAGGTAGCCTTCCATGTGCGAAAACCCTACACGTGCCAGGCGCACCACACTTTCCTGCTCTTGTCCTGCTTCGGTAACCAATATGATCGGCTTATCAAATGGGAGCAAGCTGCCGGCCCATTCGGCAAAGCGTCCTTCCAGGCCAATGCTGATAGAGCCCGGTACAAACTGCTGGGTAAATTCAGCGGCTTTGCGGGTATCCAGTACGATCACCTCTTCTTGCTTCGCCAACGCCTTAAAGGCTTCAACAGTCAGCGGCGTTAATCCTTTATTCAAGATACCATCCAGGCTATCATAGCCTTCTTTGTTGATACGTGCATTGATGGGAAAATATTGCGGCGGCAGGCCCAGTCCATCAGTTACCGCTTTTACAAAGTCTTCCCGGCTTTGCGGCTGCAAGGCATAATTGGTTTGCTTTTGCTCACCAATGGTACTATGCGTTTCGGGGCCCAGGTTCTTTCCGCAGCTGCTACCCGCACCATGTGCAGGATATACGATCACCTCATCGGGCAGTGTTGCTACTTTTTGCTGCAGTGAATCATACAGCATGGAGGCTAGTTCTTCCTTTGTCAAATTGCCGCTGCTCAGGTCAGGTCGACCAACATCTCCCACAAACAGCGTATCACCCGTAAATAAGGCATGCGGTGCATTGTTTTCATCACGCAGCAGGTAACAGGTCGATTCCAGGGTATGACCCGGCGTATGCAGCACTTCTATCGTAAGGTCTCCTAACTTAAATAGTTCGCCATCCTTGGCCAGGTGGATGGGAAAATTGGTTTCCGTAGCCGGGCCATAGACAATGGGCGCGCCGGTTGCTTTTTGCAGGTCCAGGTGGCCACTGACAAAGTCGGCATGGAAATGCGTTTCAAAAATATATTTGATGGAGGTATTCCTTTCTTTGGCCAGTGCCAGGTACACATCAATATCACGCAGCGGGTCAATAATGGCCGCTTCGCCTTTATGCTCAATGTAATAGGCTGCTTCACTCAAACAGCCCGTGTATAATTGCTTTATAAACATGGTTGCAAAGTTACTTCTTAAAAAGCAAAAAGCAGAACATGGCCTGCCATGTCCTGCTTTATAAGCAGATTATCAAAAGGTTAAACCGGCTGATCAGCTATTCAGATCCTCTACGCATTCCATGATATGCGCCACTCGGGCACTATTCACAGAATAGTAGATGAACTTGCCATCCCGCTCTGTTTTTACAATCCCAGCCCTGCGAAGAATCGCAAGATGTTGTGAGGCTACCGACTGTTCAAGTCTAAGCCGCACGTAGATTTCAGTGACGGTCAGGCGCTTCTGCTCATCTATGAGCTTCAGAATTTGCTGGCGCAACTTGTGGTTGAGCGCCCGCAGGATCATTGCGGCCTTTTTCAGGTTTAGGAAGTCAACCTTTACGGAATCCCCATGTACGCCGTCTGCATTCAGCACCATGGAGTAGTTGCTTGTTACGTTCATGTGCACATCAGAGCTTTTAAAAATTTAATAGGATAAGCGAGTGCCAAATTTACAAGAAAAAAAATACTATGTGAATTAAAGGTCTATAAAAGTTTCACTTAGTTTAATTTTTTATATGAGTGTAGAATTCTTTGAGATAAGCGGGCTCTGCATAGGCCAGATCGGCCCACATTTCCTGCTGAAACCTTTGTTCAGACAGCATTGCAAGGTGTGCCGAAGAATGACCAGCTCCTTCATAAAACCTTGCATTTGAATGCTTACATAGGGGTTTCCACTTATCAGCTCCATTCCCACAGAAAATTAAAATTTTATTCTCTAACTCTTTGTTAAAAGAATTATTGTCTAATACCTGGGCACCACCCGGAATAACTACCTCCAAATCCATACTGTAAAGGGCAGTAAACACTTCCATCCGGCGTGCATCGATCATAGGACATAATAAGGTGGGATACGAGGAAGGTTGGTCGGATGACAATTCCATCCCCTCCCGCGTTGCATAAGCAATCACTTTTAATGTACTTTCTGTAATAAGCGGAATATGAAGCGCATAGCACAATCCCTTGGCGGTAGCCATCCCTACCCGCAAGCCCGTATAAGAGCCCGGGCCCTCTGTAACAGCCACTGCTTCCAACTGCTGCATGGTACATCCCGCCTCCTGCATCGCCTCGGCAATTGCCTGCTGGATCCAACCTGCATGATCCTTTTGTTCACGGTTTACCATATTCGTAATGGCCACCCCATCCTTTGCCACGCAGATACCTGCAATTTCCGTTGCCGTGTCAATATTCAATATCAGCCCCATATTCAAAAATGAATGATCAATTGTATTAATACCTGCAGGTAAGCTTCCATTAGATGCCTGCAGCATAGTAAATGCATAAATTTCAATCCAAAACTTGTCCCACCCTCCTAAATGAAGGTCAAAATAGTACTGCCTCCTAATCTTTAGGCTGCACTTCACCCGCCACCAACTCTTTTTCCAATGCCGGCGCTGGCGCATAACGCCCTTCCTGTTGGCTCAATACCCTTAGCAGCTCGCCAATATTAGCCAACCCAATAGCCTCACTCCATTCAAAAGGCCCCAGGGGGTAATTGGTGCCCAGTTTCATTGCTGTATCAATCTCTGCCTTGGTGCTTACTTCCGCTCCCAGCGTAAAATAGGCTTCATTTACAATGGCCGCCAATACCCGGGGGGTGATCATACCACATACATCCGGCACCAGCTGATAACGCCATTGCAGGGCGTCAAAAACCTGTTTCACCGCCGCTTCCTGTCCCGCCTCTGTCAAAGCTATTTCAGTTACAGGTCGGCGTAATAAAGTAGGCCAGGCATTGATCCGTATCACCTGGCGCCCCGTTATCTTACCAGGCCAGGCTACCGCATTCACAAACAGCGGTTTGCCATTCACCGGGCGCAACCTGTCCTTCCTTTCCGGATCGGGTGTATACTGCAGGTCAAAATAGGCGTCGGCTTCGATCATCATCAACGAGCGCAGCGAATCGGCCCAGACAAACTCCACCCCTGCAGCGGCCTTTTTGGCAAGCCACTCTTCCTTCAGTACCGCATCGGCCAGTATGGCAATGGTCATCGTAAAAAATTTACGCAAATTAAGCCCTAAACCGGAATCAGCAATTAAGGGCCCATTTGGAGCCGGAACCTTCTTACATTTGGTCCATGGAAAAAAAGATCATCAATACCAGCAATGCACCTGCTCCCATTGGCCCTTACAACCAGGCTGTTCAATTGGGCGGTTTATTATTTGTTTCCGGCCAGGTTGCCATCAATCCTGCCAACGGCAATATAGAAGCTACCGATGTCATTGGTGAAACCCACCAGGTCATGCACAACCTCAAAGCCGTATTGGCCGAAGCCGGTATGGATTTCAGTCACGTAGTAAAAACCACCATTTTCCTCAGCGATATGGCCCTCTTTGGTTCCGTCAATGAAGTATACGGTAAATATTTTCAAAGCGACTTCCCCGCCCGCGAAACCGTGGCCGTAAAAGGCTTACCCAAGAATGTGAATGTGGAGATCAGCGTGATTGCTGGGAAATAGTCGATGAGACGGAAAAGTCCGAAAGACCGGAAGTCAACGGGTAAGATCGATTTTCATAGTTATGGACCGCTATATAGTAAAAAGGCCGAAAGTCCGGAAGCATGCTTCATTTTTCAGCAACATACTTCCAGGCCTTCGGCCTTTTCTTGTAAGTTTCTTACTGTCTTCCCGACTTACTTCAACACCCCCAATTCCTTTCCAATCTTCGTGAAGGCTGCAATGGCCTTATCCAGGTGCGCTTGCTCATGACCGGCGCTCAGTTGTACCCGTATCCTGGCCAATCCTTTGGCTACTACCGGGAAGAAGAAACCAATTACATAGATACCTTCTTCCAACAATTTGGCAGCAAAGTTTTGCGCTACCACCGCATCATACAGCATAATGGGTACAATGGGGTGATCGCCAGGCTTGATATCAAAGCCCGCTTCTGTCATCTTACTGCGGAAGTATTTTGTGTTGTATTCCAGTTTATCCCTTAGTTCAGTGGTCTCTGTCAACAGGTCCAGCACCGCTATTGATGCGCCCACAATACTGGGTGCAAGGGTATTAGAAAACAGGTAAGGCCTTGAACGCTGACGCAAGATCTCGATCACCTCTTTACGGCCACTTGTAAACCCGCCCGATGCGCCACCCAATGCTTTACCCAACGTACCCGTAATGATGTCGATCTTACCCATCACCCCACGATACTCATGCGTGCCCCGGCCTGTTTTACCCAGGAAACCACTGGAATGACATTCATCGATCATCACAGCCGCATCATACTTCTCCGCCAGCGCTACTATTTTATCCAACTGCGCAATGGTGCCATCCATGCTGAAAGAACCATCCGTGAGAATGCATCGGCTACGCTGTGCCTGGGCCGCTATCAGTTGCGTTTCCAGGTCTTCCATATTGTTGTGCTTATAGCGATAACGTTGTGCTTTACACAAACGCACCCCATCAATAATAGAAGCATGGTTCAACTCATCCGAAATAAGCGCATCCTGGTCATTATACAGCGGTTCAAAAACACCACCATTGGCGTCAAATGCCGCTGCATACAGGATCGTATCTTCTGTACCCAGGAATTGAGAGATCTTAGCTTCCAGTTCCTTATGGATATCCTGCGTACCGCAGATAAACCGCACACTGCTCATGCCATAACCCCGGTGATCAACGGCCTTTTTAGCCGCCTCAGTAACCTTGGGATGAGAAGACAGTCCCAGATAATTATTGGCGCAAAAATTCAATACCGTTTTGCCGTTTACTACTATTTCAGCTCCTTGCGGAGATTCAATGATGCGTTCCGTTTTGTACAGTCCCGAAGCCTTAATTTCTTCCAGTTCCGTTGCCAGCCTTTTGACTAAATTTTCATTCATGGAAAGAGCGTTTTTTAGGTAAGGGCACAAAAATAGCAATTTGGATAGCTGCTCTTTTGAAATTTTCTAAGGAAGAACGCAAGAACCTGCAACCACCCTAAATTACCCCTGTTTTTCACTAGCTAAACCACCAGGCAGATTGAACCTTATTAATACATTACATATTTTATTAACAACAATATGACAATAGCTGACGAGGACCTGTAGAGGACATGACGAGGAACTGACGAGGACATGAAGAGGATCACACCCTAGGGTCATCCATACATTACCCTAGTGCTACCCATATATCATCGCCTGACCACCCTACTTCCATCCCCTGCCAATCCTCATGTCAAGAATAGGGTTTTAGAGGGTCCGTAGGCTATACCCCTACCATCCGTAGGCAGTATCAAGACAAGCACCCTACCATAAAGGGTGCAATAGGGTGGAATGCGTCGCGTGGAAACTGGGTATTTTTACCGGTAATCCATCCAAAGCGCCTAATTTTTAGATTTCTTTACCATTCCTGTAACATTTTGCAATTAACTTCGTCTTATAGTTCAAATGGCCTCTTGTATGTTTAAAAGATCCTTATTACGGGCGTTTATTATGTTGGCAGTGATTACTGCCGGCATATTGGTTTTTGCCGCCACCCGGCCAGGCAAAACAGCCGCAGATGATGTGTGCAGTGAATCGAAGGACCAAAATGAAAAGCCAAAGGCCCAGGGGGAGTTCATTATCCTGGAGGCCTTGAACCGGGCAGTTATGATCACCGCCCATTAATTGCTGATCATCAAATTATTATGATATAAAAGAGGCCCTTACAGCCTCTTTTTATTTTTTAGGCTAAAAAGTATTCCGGAGGTGTAACATTTAATTAGCCTTGCACGTATAACCTATAGACAAGCCTTACAAGCACATTCAAGAGATAGGACTAAGCTTATGACTGAAAGAGAGTACAACCAGTGTGTCACAACGTATGCGGATAACGTGTACCGGTTCATCCTAAAAAACCTCCGCCATGAGGAGGACGCCAGGGATGTGGTGCAAACGGCCTTCGAAAAGATGTGGGTCAACCGGGCTGAAGTGGATGGAACCAAGTGCAAGAGCTATTTATTTACCGTGGCCTACAATCAGATGATCGACCACTTGCGCAAAGCCAAACGGGTAAGTTTGAAGGACGAGTTTAGAGAGGATGCGAAGATCTACGATCGGCCCATGCACAACACCCGCAAAGTATTGGAAGTAGCCCTCGCTCAGTTGAATGAAACACAGCGATCACTGGTTTTACTGAAAGATTATGAAGGTTACTCGTATGAAGAGATCGGGCAAATTACCGGTTTGACCGAAAGCCAGGTAAAAGTATATTTACACCGTGCCCGTGTGCAGTTAAAAAATTATTTGGTTAGCCCTGAAAATGTGTTATAGCATGAACATCACACGCCATAATTACGAAGAGTTTTTCCTGCTGTATGTGGACAATGAACTGAACATTGTTCAACGCAAAGCAGTAGAAACCTTTGTGGAGGAAAACCCTGATCTCCGCCCCGAGCTCACCATGCTCCAGCAATCAGTGTTACCGGCCGATGACAAGATCGTTTTCATTGATAAACAGTCCCTGCTCAAAACTTCGGCAACACCCAACCCGGTTACTGAAACCAATTGCGAAGAATACTTTGTACTCTATGCCGATGATGAACTGACCAATGAGGAGAAAGACCAGGTTGAACAATTTGTATACAGGCACCCGCAACACCAGGCTACTTTTGAATTAATGCAGCAGGCTAAGCTGATGCCCGATACCGCCATCGTATTCCCTGATAAATATGCCCTCTATCGCCAGGAGGAAGAAGATAAAGCACCCGTAATAAGATTACGCTGGTGGAAGATCGCAGCGGCCGCCGCAGTCGTATTGTTTATAGGTGGTACGGCCTGGTATACCCTGATCGGAGATGGCAAGAAACCCGTTGTTGAGGAAGGACAGTTTTCACAAGTTGGTACTCCTAAAGTAAATCAACCAGTACCACAAATACAGGAATCAACACCAGCCCCACAGGCTACTACCGATCCTGGTAAAACCAACCCGGCAGCGGAACTGACAGCAACTACAGACAAGGCCAACAAAGCGAACCAGCAAAACAACAATCCGGTAAAGCCTACGATTATATTGCCTGTTAAACCTGGTAAAGACAGCGAACTGGCAACCAATAACAGCAACAAACAAAAAAATAACAACAATCCTGGTAACATTCTGGTAGTGCCAAACGTACCACAAACAGGAAATGATCCAGAAGATTCAGCAACATCTACTGTAAGAAGGAATACCGAAACAATGGCACTGAATAAGATCGACCCAACCAATACACCCAATGTAAATGTACCGGTACGCGAAGGTCATTTAAGTTCAGGATTGGCCAAAGTTGCCGCTTATGTTCCGGACAGAGAGGTAGAAATGGAACCAACGCTTGCAGCTAATACGGACAACAAGAAAAACAAAATGCGCGGTTTCTTCAGAAAAGTATCCCGAGTTTTTGATAAAGCTACCCATGCTGATAATGACAATGAAAAGTCTATCCGGATAGCGAGTTTTGAATTTGCGCTAAAATAATCTCCATTACACAAGTAAAATTTGAAGTATGAAAAGGATGTTAACCCTCCTGGCGGGAATAGGTATGGCATGTACAGCCCTGGCCCAAACAGACACCACCCAACAACCAAAAAGCGACACACTCCGCATTGGCAAAATGATCATCGTTCGCTCAGGCGGAGGAAGTGCCAGAGAAGACAATGAACGCGAAAGAACCCGTGTTTACCGCCGCAAATACAAACCCTCCAACATCAGCACCAACTGGTTTGTATTTGACCTGGGCTTTACCAATTTCAACGACAAAACCAATTACAGCAGCCTGGAAGCACAGACCTTTGCCCCCGGAGCAAATGAAGATTGGTTCAAACTCAAAGCCGTTAAGTCAACCAACGTCAATATCTGGTTTTTCATGCAGCGCCTCAACCTCATCAAACATGTGGTAAACCTTAAATACGGACTTGGTATTGATATGAACAATTACCGCTTCAAGGAGCCCATCAAGTTCCAGACAGAGCCCGACATTAAAGTGGTCATGGACAATAGCACCCATTATAAAAAGAATAAACTGGCGGCCGATTATATCACCGTTCCCATGCTGCTGGAGTTCAACTTTACCCCCCAGCGCGAACGGGGTTTTGGTATCGCCTTTGGCGCCAGTGCAGGGTACCTGTATGCCAGCCGTCAAAAGACCATTACCGATGCAGATGGCAAACGTAAAAAGCGCGATGAGTTCGACCTGCGTCCCTGGAAGCTGAATTATATGGCGGAACTGGGATTGGGGCCCATCAAATTATATGGCAACTTCGCCTCCCAAAGCATCTTCGAAAAAGGCCTCGACCTCACCCCTTACAGTGTAGGTGTACGGGTCAGCAGCTGGTAAAACAGTTGTGGGCTCCCGCTGAGGCAGGACAAGCTATGAGCCGCGAAATGCGGGCAATAAAGTGAAGGATTACTGACCATTGAAACAATAGCCACGAAAAAGCAATCGCTGAGCGTAAACCAACCCGGTTTTCCTCAGCGATTTTTTTATACGTCTTTTTTACTGGAACAAAGGTGGGTCGCTCTGCAGCCCAGCACATACCGGGCGGTAGAGCGGCTCACCTTCATCTTTTGTCCATTAACCACTCCTCTCAACGCAAACGCATTGCCGACTGCCGACTGCCGACTGCCGATTGCCGATTGCCGTCACTTCCGGTTCACCAAATAAGCCCCCACGATCAGGCAAATAAGGCCAATCATTTTCTGCACCGTAATAGGGCTCTGTTTGATGCCCAACACCCCAAAGTGGTCCATTAATACCGCTGTAATCAATTGGCCGGCAATGATAAGGACAAACATATTGGCGGCCCCGATCTCCTGTACCGACAACAAAACCACCGTCACCACAAATACCCCCAGCAGTCCGCCGGTGAATTTGTACCAACTGATATCACTGTAGGCCGATAAGGCAGGAAATGCCTGTTTGGAAAATACCAACATCAGCGCGAGTACAAGCGTGCCACCCAAAAAAGAAATAAAAGCCGCCAGAATGGGATGGCTAATAGCAGCCCTTAATTGGGCATTGATACCACTCTGTACCGTCATGGCTACGCCCGCCAGGAGGGGCAGTATGTAGAAAAAGAATTTCATCTACTTGGTTAGTTTGATCCGGCAAGTTCATGAATATCATGGAAAAATACAATTTGCCCGGCGGCAGGACCGGCAAACATTTTCCCGGTACAACATTGTTTTAACCAGAAATGGCAAATTAATTGCTTATCAGAATCCCCGGAACACATTGATAATACACCACATTAAAATTATCCTTATGAAAAATATTTTTATTTCCATATACGTTCTTTTGTAAGAGTTCGATCCCGGTCAACATTATTCAATCACCAAACAGTTTACCATCGCCTGGTCTTTACCCAAACCAAGCTCACCATGAAACGCAAATACTTCCTTGCACTGATCCTCTTTGCAGGTGCCGGCCTCGCCGCCTTTAAAACCCTCGAAACCCGGGTGGTCATGAAACGGTTCTTCCACAATGAGCCCACCGGAGTAGTGTACATTATCGTAGACAAATCGGACTATGAACTGCAGGTTTATGATGAGGAAGGCTGGTATGCCACCTATCCCGTAGTATTTGGCAATAAAGACCTTAACGATAAAATGGTAGAGGGTGACCGCAAGACGCCGGAAGGCACATTCCACATCATATCCAAAAAGCCCCACCAAAAATGGCATAAGATGCTCATGCTGGACTTTCCTAACCAGGAAAGTATTGATAAATTCAACCAGCGCAAGGCAAGGGGCGTTATTCCCAAGAACGCCAGAATAGGCGGCGGCATAGCCATTCACGGCACCTGGCCCAATGACAATATCGTGGTGGATGACTTCACCAACTGGACCAATGGCTGCATCGCCCTGAAGAATGATGACCTGGATGAGTTGGAGGCCTATCTACCCATTGGCACCAAGGTAATTGTGAGGAGATAATTTCTATTGCAGGAAAGCGCTTATTTCCCTTTTCCACTTTTCCGGCTCCTTTTTGCAAAGCGATTCATGTTTGGCCGTTTCGTAAACTACCAGCTTTTTGTTCGGGTTTGGTATATTATTGAAGATCGCATCTGTTTCGGCCCTTTTTACCCGTGGGTCTTTGGCGCCATGCTGCACCAATACAGGGCAGTTTATCTTTTTAGCATAATCCTCCGGATTGAGGCCAAAGGCCCAAAATCCCCGCACCGTACCGCCCCAAAAAGTAAGCAGGCTGGCAATAGGTTGTTCGGGCAGCCCCATGGTGCGTATCCTTCCTTTTGCCGCAGCCAATAAACTGCCATAAGACATTTCCAGTATTACCTTTTCGGGCTTCACATCATACGCCGCAATAGCATGTGTAATAGTAGCCGCTCCCTGGGAAACACCCCACAGAACGATATTCTTTTCGCCCCTGCCGCGCACATAGTCATAAGCTGCTTTTACATCCTGCGCTTCCCGGTACCCAATGGTACATACATTCCCTTCGCTATTGCCATGGGCCCTGAAATCAATCAACAGCGTATTGAATCCAATACTATGCATGAAATAGGCTTCATCCAGGATCTTACCTCCCGAAGAACCATGGCCATGAAATAAAAGTATTGTTCCTTTTGCGTCCTTGCGTGGTATATACCAGCCCCGCAACCGCAAATGGTCCTCTGTAAGTAAAGAAAGGGTGTCAAAGGGAATAGCCGGATGATCGGCATTGACGGACTTGGAATAAGCAACGCCCGTCGTGATCAATTTTGTTTTCTCCCAGGCAGTCAACTGTTCCGGCTTCTTTACAGGGGCTGTTTGATCATCGTAGAAATAAGTAAACTTACAGGCATGAAATATGGCCATGATATTGAGCAGCAAAAAGAGGCTGGCCAATACCCATAGTATCCTTCGTAATAGTCTCATGGAGGGGGTTGGTAGTTTTACCGGAGCAGCTCATACTACCTGCCATTTGTCTTTATCAGGGTCTGTGCTGCCAACGAAACTGGCATGAATATCGCACATAATTATGGAACCCTGATATCCTTGAAGAACCCAATAAATATTGGGAGATAGAATAATCCATATTACATTGGTAATTAGAAAACGGCCAATGTTTCCGTCTCTATGAAAACCCCATAACCACTCCAGCCATGGGGTTTTCTTTTTATATCATCACTTTTACAGCTTTCCGTTCTTGATCTCTTCCACTACACCGGGGTCCAGCAGGGTAGAAGTATCACCCAATTTATCCGTTTCCCCCTCTGCAATTTTACGTAGTATTCTCCGCATGATCTTACCACTCCGGGTCTTTGGCAAACCACTTACAAACTGGATCTTATCGGGTTTGGCAATGGCGCCAATGATACGGGATACGGTTTGTGCAATATCCTGACGAACCAGTTTCACATCATGATCGCTACTGCCCTGGTAAATAACATAGGCATAGATACCCTGCCCTTTGATATCGTGGGGATATCCTACTACAGCGCTTTCTACTACACCGGTATGCATATTAATGGCATTCTCTACCTCAGCCGTACCAATGCGGTGGCCGCTCACATTGAGCACATCATCTACCCGGCCCGTTATGCGATAATTGCCTTCTTCATCGCGCAGGCAACCATCGCCGGTAAAGTATAAGTTTTCATACGTAGCAAAGTAATTCAGGCGGCAACGCTCATGATCGCCATAGGTTGTACGCAACATACCCGGCCAGGGGAATTTAATACAAAGGTTACCACTCACGCCATTGCCTACTACCTCTTTTCCATTCTCATCTACCAGGATGGGCTGCACACCCGGCAGGGGCAGGGTAGCAAAAGAAGGTTTGGCAGGTGTAACGCCCGCCATATTGGAAATAAGGACACCACCTGTTTCGGTTTGCCACCAGGTATCTACAATGGGGCATTTCTTTTTACCAATATGCTCATCATACCAATGCCAGGCTTCTTCATTGATGGGCTCGCCTACCGTTCCCAATACTTTCAGGGAACTCAGGTCATGCTTTTCCACCGGCTCCAGGCCAAAGCCCATCAAACTGCGGATGGCAGTAGGCGCTGTATACAGGGTATTCACTTTATACTTATCTACCACATCCCAAAAACGGCCGGCATCGGGGTACGTAGGTACACCTTCAAACAGCAGGGAAGTAGCACCAGCACTTAATGGTCCGTATACGATATAGCTATGCCCGGTGATCCAACCAATATCGGCTGTACAGAAAAACACCTCGCCGGGCTGGTACTGGAATACATTTACAAAAGAATAATTGGCATATACCATATATCCCCCGCAGGTATGCACCACACCCTTGGGTTTGCCGGTAGAGCCGGAGGTGTACAGAATGAACAACATATCTTCCGCATCCATCTCTTCGGCCGGACATTCAGGATTGCCTTGTGTTTCTACTTTCTTTACTTCATCTTCCCACCATACATCACGGCCCTTGATCATGGATACCGCCGTACGTGTACGGGTTAAAACGATCACCCTTTTTACAAAGGGACATTGTACCAACGCGTCGTCTATCACACTTTTTAAGGGTATTTCTTTACTACCACGGTAAGCGCCATCACAGGTGATCACAAATTCGGCTTTGGCATCCTGCAGGCGATCGGCAATACTTTGTGCACTGAAACCTCCAAATACTACGGAATGTATGGCGCCAATCCTGGCACAGGCCAATACGGCAATGGCCAGCTCAGGCACCATTCCCATATAGATACATACACGGTCGCCCTTACGCACCCCATTATTCTTCAGCACATTGGCAAACTGTACCACTTTATTATACAATTCACGGTAGGTAAGTACCCGGTGATACTCTTCCGGATCATTGGGCTCCCAGATAATGGCGGGTTTATTGCCCAGCTTTTCCAGGTGACGGTCAATACAATTCTCCGTAATATTCAATTTACCACCACTGAACCACTTGATGGTTGGGTTCTTAAAATCCCATTCCAATACTTTATCCCAGGGCTTGCGCCACTGAAACTGGGATGCTACATCACTCCAGAATTCTTCGGGATGATCCACACTCTTTTTATACGCTGCCTGGTATTGCTCTGCTGACCTGATCTGGTAGGGATAAGACATAACTGATCGTTTTCCTTGTTTTTTGGGCCTTAAAAATACAACAGTTTAAATTTTAAAATGGTATGAATTGAAAATTTGAAAATTATTTAGGGCAGCATTGCCGCTTATTGCCCTAAAGGGTAGGCATACAGGAAAATATTTGATGATTGTATAACAAACTCCTGCAGGCTGGTCGACTATTCCGTTCAAGTAACTATCCTGATCTGTCTGTAATTACACATTTTCAAAACTTACCTGTCCCTGCGGGATTATTAAACTTTTCAAATTATCTTCCCTGCATGAATCAAACGACTGCTGCTTCCCCAAGCATTATCCGTCAGGTGATCATCGCATCTTCTGTGGGCACCATGATCGAATGGTATGATTTCTACATTTTCGGCATGCTTGCCAAAACCATCAGTACCCAGTTCTTTCCCGAAGGCAATGCAACTGCTGCACTGTTGAGCACACTGGCCATCTTTGCCGCAGGGTTTATTGTTCGCCCTTTTGGCGCCCTCGTATTTGGCCGCCTTGGCGATATGATCGGCCGCAAGTATACTTTCCTGCTCACGCTGATACTAATGGGTGGCTCTACCTTTCTCATTGGTTTGGTGCCCAATTATAAAAGCATAGGCATAGCCGCCCCCCTGCTGGTACTGGCCTTACGATTGGTACAGGGCCTGGCATTGGGCGGTGAATATGGCGGCGCCGCAACCTATGTAGCCGAATATTCGCCCGCCAATAGGCGCGGCTACTTTACCAGCTGGATACAAACCACGGCTACGCTGGGCTTATTTGTAGCACTGGGCGTGATCATGCTGGTGAAGATGAATATGACGGATGAGCAGTTCAACGCCCCCTGGGGTGGCTGGCGCTATCCTTTCTGGGTTTCCATTCTCCTGGTTATCGTTTCTATTTATATCCGGATGAAGATGGAGGAGTCACCTATATTCAGCAAACTGAAAAAAGAAGGTAAGACCTCCAGCAATCCATTGAAAGAAAGCTTCCGCAACAAGGCCAATTTCAAAATGGTACTGCTGGCCTTATTTGGCGCTGTGATGGGGCAGGGGGTAGTATGGTACACCGGCCAGTTCTATGCACAAAGCTTCCTGGAAACGAAATGCGGTCTTGAATTCGAACAAAGTCGCACCATCATGTTATGGGCCATCGCCTTTGCCACTCCCTTCTTCCTGTTCTTCGGCTGGCTGAGTGATAAAATAGGCCGCAAATGGATCATGCTCACCGGCATGTTATTGGGTGTACTGCTGTACCGTCCCATCTTTTCCACCTTTCTGCAGGATACTGACTCCAAAGAATGGAATAAAACTGATAATAAGTTGATACAGGAAGACCGTAAAACATCGGTGCTCCCTTCAGGTTCAATCGTTCAGCGAACTGCTCATTATGAAACACCCGATGGGTCAAAGTATACCCGGGTATTTATTGACACCCTGACCAATAATATCGCTGGCTCACCACGTGTCTACATCGATTCCCCAAACCCCGTATTAACCAATAAGCAGGTCAACACCACTACCTATATCAGGTTCACCTTCCTGGTTTGGATCATGATCGTACTGGTCACCATGGTATACGGCCCTATTGCTGCCTTCCTGGTAGAAATGTTCCCCACCAAGATCCGCTACACCTCCATGAGCCTGCCTTACCATATTGGCAATGGGGTATTTGGTGGACTGGTTCCCTTCATTGGCCTGTTGTTGACTACAACCCTACCCGGCGATCCGCTGGTAGGACTTTGGTATCCCATTGGTATTGCTGCCCTTTGCTTTGTGATCGGGGCCATTTACCTGAACAATAAAATTGACCAAGACGTAACCGATTAAAAGCATTCTATGAATACCTTAAAAAAGATATTAGGACTGATCTGGCTGGTGCTGGGCCCTGTGGTCATCTATTTCCTGGTGCAAGGCGCCATCACCCATATTGATCCCGCCGGCAAGAAGGACATCAATAATCCCGTGATCTGGGTGATCATCATCACCATTTTCACGCCCATTGCTATAGGCCTGATGATCTTTGGTTATTACGCCCTGAAAGGGGAATATGAGCACCTGCCCGAGAATTCACAAGAGATTTAAACAAAGGTGAGTTCCCGCAATACTGCAGGACTGCCCTGCATTAGCAGCGCGGCAGCGCTTGTCCCGTTTGCGGAAGTGGCCCACCTTCTGGTAAATGTTTAAGAAACAATACAATATATTATCCGTTGACCGTTTTAATGGCGGCAATAACCAGAAAGCATTCATTCGTTATAGAACTGTCTGGTGAGCGTCATCAAATTGTTAAAAAAAACCAAACGACTTAACAATTCCCCGGTTCACGGGTTATATTTGCATTGTCAGTAAATTGATTATGAAGCAGGCAAGTAAAAAATACCAGGTAGTCACTCCCCGGAAGGTCTTCCCCGCCGTGGGCATGATGCTGCTATTGCTCCTGCTTACCAGCATGAACTTCTTTATTTATGCTGCCCCCGGTTCCTCCATCAAAACATCCTGGTCTGCTACCAACGAAGAAGAATCACCGGAAACAAACAATCCCTGTTCTCCTGCCGGTCCGGATGAAAAAGCTCCCAACAAACCAGTCTCTGTTAACGAAGAATTCATTCATGAAGGACCCGATGTGGAGCATCCTTTCTCGATTGACCCTTTGTTTGCCCATAAGATCCATGAAACAGAGAAATTACAGATCGTTCACTATGAACTGCTAACGCCCCCTCCCAAAGCGTAGTCTTTCTCTGTATGTACTAACCTTTTCAAGCAAATCTTAATTGTTAACCCCTTTCCTGTTACAGGATAAGGTATTGGTTGTCGATGCAATGGTAAAAGCCGTGCTTTCAGCGGCAATTACTATAACGTTGACATACAATCGTAACTCATTCTCTCAAAATTATTGTTATGGTGCAAAAGCCTAAAAGCTATTTACGTTCTCTCGGGGCCGATCTCCCCGCTTCAGTAGTGGTATTCCTGGTAGCCTTACCGCTCTGTTTGGGTATTGCTATAGGCTCCGGAGCTCCTCCCTTTGCCGGCCTTATTGGTGGTATTGTGGGTGGTATTGTGATTGGTTCGCTCAGTGGTTCGCAGTTGAGTGTGAGTGGACCGGCTGCCGGTCTGACGACTATTGTATTGGCAGCCATTACCAAACTCCAGGTTTATGAAGCCTTCCTGGTAGCCGTAGTATTGGCCGGTGTTTTCCAGGTTATCCTGGGTTACTTAAAGGCCGGTGTATTGGGCGATTACATCCCCGCAGCTGCCATTAAAGGTATGCTGGCAGCCATTGGTGTGATCCTCATATTGAAGCAAATCCCCCACCTGTTGGGTGATGAAGCCGATTTCCAGGGAGATGAAAACTTTGCACAGCCCGATGGCAAAAACACCTTTACACAGGTGTTCTATGCCTTTAAGAACATCATGCCCGTGGCACTGGCTATTGGTGCGCTTTCACTGCTCATCATTATAGTATGGGAAAAGATCGCGACCAAGTCAAAAGCGTTGCGCCTCATCCCCTCTGCCATGATCGTGGTGGTAGTGAGTGTGCTCATCAATGAATGGCTCAAGGCCAACAGGCCTGACCTGGCACTGGGCGCTTCGCACCTGGTTTCAATCCCTATGGCCAGCACGCCGAAGGAGTTCCTGTCCTTCTTTACCCATCCGGATTTCAGCTTCCTCAGCAATATTACTGTTTGGACCAGTGCATTTACCATTGCCATTGTTGCCAGCCTGGAAACATTGCTGAATATCGAGGCATCGGATGAGCTGGACCCCTACAAACGGGTAACACCTACCAACCGGGAGTTGAAAGCCCAGGGCGTGGGTAATATCGTATCGGGCCTCATTGGTGGTCTGCCGCTGACTTCGGTGGTGGTACGTACTTCAGCCAACGTAAATGCCGGCGCCAGGACCAAAATATCGGCCATCATTCACGGTACCTTATTGCTGGCCTGTGTGGCCCTCATACCGGGGGTGCTGAACCTGATCCCCTTCTCCTCCCTGGCCGCCGTACTGATCTACACCGGTTATAAACTGACCAAGCCCGCTTTGTATTTCAAATACTACAAGAAAGGCATGGACCAGTTCCTGCCGTTTGTGATCACAGTAGTAGCCATCCTGTTTACCGACCTGCTGGTGGGAATCCTTATTGGCTGTTGCGTAGGGTTGATCTTCGTACTGCGCAGCAATTTCAAATCAGCCGTATTTGTGGTAAACGACGAAAACAAATACCTCTTCCGCCTGCGCAAAGACGTATCCTTCCTCAATAAACCGATCATTAAAAGAAAGCTGGAAGAAGTACCCGAAAACTCTTATGTACTGATCGATGCAGCAAGGGCCGACTTTATCGACAAGGATGTAATTGAAGTAATAGAGGATTTCCAAAAACATGCACCGCTGAAAAACATTACGGTGGAGCTGAAGAAAAGTGTGTATAAGGAGCAGGGATTTCACGATCTCACTCCGAAAGAACTTGTTTTATCCAAAAACTAATTTATTATGAACTCATTTGAAAAGTTACTCCTCGAAAATAAGGCCTGGGCTTATGAAACCCAGTTGGAAGATCCCGGGTTCTTTGATCGCCTGTCAAAAGGCCAAACACCCGAATTCCTGTGGATCGGTTGCAGTGATAGCCGTGTGCCGGCCAACCAGATCACAGGCACCAATCCCGGTGAGATCTTTGTACACCGCAATATTGCCAACCTGGTTGTTGACAATGATATTAACCTGCTGAGTGTATTGGAATATGCCGTTATACACCTCAAGGTAAAGCATGTGATCGTTTGCGGTCACTATGGCTGCGGCGGGGTGAAAGCCGCGCTGGGCAATGAAAGCCTGGGCCTGCTGGACCAATGGCTCATCAATATCAAAAACACTTACCAGGATAACCGTTCGGTGATTGACAGCGTGACCGATCCGGAAGCCAAGGTAAACCTCCTGGCCGAATTCAGTGTTCGCCAGCAGGTCATCAATCTTTCAAAAACGGATACCATCCGCCGGGCATGGGACAAAGGCGCCCGCCCACATATCCACGGATGGGTATATGGTTTGAAAGATGGCCTTCTTAAACCTGTATATGATATTGCCCCGCCGGTAAAAGCACCGGCTTACGCTATATTGTGATGGTAGTCTGTGTACCCCTTGCAAAAGCCCGGTAAGCATTGCTTAGCCGGGCTTTTCTTTTATACCAAAAGTCTCTAACAAGCCTCAAAAGTTGTATTTGCTCGTAGCTCGAAGCTCATCGCTCAAAGCTTGCTTTTATTCCTTCTTCACACCCGGATACTTACTCGTCACCAGTAATTCATATTCATCCCTTGCCTTCAACTTTTTAATGAGCTGATGCAGTTCGGCCGAATCATTGGGGTCATCATACACCTGGTCATGGGCCAGCAATACCAGGTGCTCGGGTATTTTGGTCTTATTGCCGGCAAACAAACTATCAATCTGCAATAGCAGCTCATCGGATTTATTCTTGAGTGAAAAGCTTTTGTGATCATAATGCCATTCCAGGTCCCAGCCGATGATGGTAAATCCTGCCCTTTGCAGGGAATCCGCTGCAGCGGCACTTTTCCTCAGATCCGTAAAGCTCAGCGTATCTACCCGCCAGATATTGCGACCCGGCGTACGGGTAATATTATTGGTAAGACCCAGGCTGTCCTGGCAGCGTTTAAAATCATTGACTACGGAATCGGGTTGTTCATAGAACTTGTTGTAATGGTTCCTCCACGCATGGGTATGACTGTGATTACACAGTTCAACGGAACTGTCGATGCGCAGGCTATCCCAGGTAGCACGTTGGGAGGTACTGGCAAAAACGTGTTCGCCAATGAGGAAGAAAGTAACAGGTACCTGTTCCTGTTGTACAATGCCCAGCACTTTGCGGGTGCCTTTGTTGGGGCCATCATCGAAGGTCAGGTAGATCTTCTTCTTTTTCTTCTTAATAGCCGGTGGAGTTGGTTTCTCCACTACCTTAACGGTTGGTTGTTGGGTGAATAAAATGTTGTTGGTTTCGCTTCGGCGGGTTGATTTGGCACAGGCCATCAGCACCAGCAAAAGCAGGAGCGGGCGGTAGGACGAAAAGGCAGTGGGACCGCCTTCGTCATTGTTGGTTTCCATACTTGTTGAGGGGAAATTTTAAGACTATTAAGTTATAACAAGGAAGGGGCTGAATGCAAATTTGTTTGGTTAAAGATTGTTTAAATGCGGAGTGACGAAATAGATTAAATTTACGGTTACAACATTTTCCTATGAGTCGAAAAGAAGAAGTACTACAGGATGTGGTGATCAAGTTTGCCGGCGACTCCGGCGATGGCATGCAATTGACCGGCAGCCAGTTCACCAACAATACTGCCTTACTGGGTATTGACCTGGCCACCTTCCCCGATTTCCCTGCCGAGATCCGCGCCCCGCAAGGAACACTGCCGGGCGTAAGTGGTTACCAGCTTCGCTTTTCGAGCGACCGCATCTTTACCCCAGGTGATGAATGTGATGTACTGGTAGCCATGAATGCCGCCGCCCTCAAAGCCAACCTGAAGTCGCTTAAGAAAGGCGGTAAGATCATTGCCAATACAGATGGGTTTGATGCCAAGAACCTGCGACTGGCCAATTATCCCGATGGCATCAATCCCTTGAACGATAATAGCCTGGGCAATTATGAGGTTATTCAAATGGATGTAACAAAAATGACCCGGGAGGCACTGAAGGATATTACCATGGGCACCAAGGAAAAGGACCGTGCCAAAAACATGTTCGTTCTGGGCTTTTTATACTGGATGTACAACCGCGACATGGAGAATACGATCCAGTTCTTCAAAGATAAATTCGGTAAGAAACCCGACATCCTGGAAAGCAATATCCGGGCTTTACAGGCGGGTTATAATTTTGGAGACACGACGGAAACTTTTACCACCACCTTCCGGGTGGAAAAAGCCAAAATGGACCCGGGTGAATACCGATCCATTATGGGCAATCAGGCCCTTTCCTATGGCCTGATCGCAGCATCGCAAAAAAGCGGGCTGCCCATCTTCCTGGGCTCCTACCCAATTACGCCTGCTTCCGACATCCTGCATGAGCTAAGCCGCCACAAAGCTTTTGGGGTAAAGACCTTCCAGGCCGAGGATGAAATTGCAGGCATTACGGCAGCCATTGGGGCCGCTTATGGTGGCTTGCTGGGTGTTACCACTACCTCAGGGCCCGGCATGGCTTTAAAGGCCGAAGCAATGGGTCTGGCAGTGATGCTGGAGATACCCCTACTGATCTGCAATATCCAACGCGGCGGCCCTTCCACCGGCCTGCCTACCAAAACAGAGCAAAGTGACCTGTTACAATCCTACTATGGCCGAAATGGCGAATGCCCCATGCCCATTGTTTCGGCCTCCACACCCAGCGATTGCTTTGGTGCAGTATATGAGGCGGTACGGATAGCTGTACAGCACATGACACCCGTGATCTTCCTGAGTGACGGTTACATAGCCAATGGTGCCGAACCCTGGCGCTTTCCCCAAAGTGACGACCTGCCGCCCATTGAGGTAAAGTTCAAAACAGACCTGGGGCATGGAGAAGACCAATTCCAGCCCTACCTGCGCGATGAAAAGCTGGTAAGGCCCTGGGCTATTCCCGGCACAGCAGGACTGGAACACCGCATTGGCGGACTGGAAAAGCAAAACATCACGGGCAATGTGAGTTATGATCCGGACAATCACCAGCTCATGGTGAAGATCAGGCAGGAGAAGGTAGATAAGATCGCTGATTATATACCGGAACAAAAATTAGACAGTGGCCCGGAAAAGGGCAAGCTGCTGGTATTGGGCTGGGGCAGTACCTATGGCGCCATTAAAAGCGCGGTAGCCGAATTACAGGCAGCAGGGTATGCCGTAAGTCATGCCCACCTGCGGCACCTTCGTCCCTTCCCCAAAAACCTGGGCGATATACTCAAAAACTTTGATCAGGTACTGATACCCGAGATCAACAATGGCCAGTTGATCAAAATTATCCGCGACCAGTATTTTGTAGATGCCAAAGGATACAACAAGATCATGGGCATACCCATTACGAAAACCGAACTGGTCATGAAACTGCGGGAAATGCTGGGATCGGCCAATTAAGTAGCAGGCACATTCGGTTGTAACAGGAACGCAATGGCAAAGGCCAGTATAGCTCCTATCAAACCAAACATGAAGATATTGTAGCTAATACGGAGGAATTTGTATTTGCGTGCCAATACCACACCCAGGAAATAAATATCCTTGATCATGCTGCTATTGAGGTATTCATTGTCCTTCATCATTTCCTTCATGGCCCAGTCATACTCATGCAGCGACATATTGTAGAAATTGCCGAAGAACAGCAAGTTTATCTTCTTATTCTTTATATCCTCTTCTGTAAAAGTTCCCTTGGTGATATTGGGACGGGTAGCCAGGATGGCAAATACCACGGCACCCAGGCATACTACCAATAAAATAATGGTGGGCCAGGTAAATTCGGGATAGAATTGCAGCTTACCCAATAGAACCGATACCATGATGGACATTACAATCGTATTCACCGAGATCATGATATTGGCTTTACTATCGGCCATTTGACTCAGGTTCACATGGTTTTGGGACATAATACGGAACATGGTAGAGATACCGCGCTCCGAGCGATCACCCTTTAATTTTATTTTAGCAGCTTTATGGTGATGATCAAGGTGGCCGGCCTCTTCTACTGGTTTGGGCGGAACGTTTTTAATTGCCTGTGCAGCTGTGTCTCCCTGCTCTTCAGGCGCTTTTTCTAATAGGACGGCCAAATGCCGGTCTTTTACGGGCTGCAGGTTCTTACGGGCATAGTCGGTAAAATAGCGGTGTTGTTGAAGAAAGAAGATGTTCTTTTGCCGCCATTCCTTCTTGCTCATTTTTTTGTCGAACAGCATGTTCAACTCTTTCCGCAATAACTTGTTCTTTTCATCAAACTGATCGGTGCCCAGGTGAAACAGATCGGCATCGCACAGTATCTGTTCCAGCAGGTTGGTCGGGCATTGGGGCCATTGGGTGGCCATGATGGCATTGGCTACTTTTTCAATCACAGCTGCATCTGCCTGGTGCTGTTGGAGGAAATCGGTAGCAATTTCTTTACTGACTGTTTCATGCCAGCGGGCATTGCCGCTGGAATAACCAGTGTCATGGAACCAGGCCGCCAGGAGCAGCACCAGCCGGTCATTCTCGGGCAACTGGTAGTAAGTGGCCAAAGTAGCAGATGCTTTCACTACATCGTTCGTATGGTCGATATTGTGGAACAGAAATTCCGGTTTTACGCGGGTAGCGAAGAAATGGGTCACAAAACGTTCTGTTTCCTGCAATAAAGATGTACTGTCCATGGACATGACTGGGTTACTTTAGCTGTCTAAATTAAGCAATAAAAGATTGTATCTTTAGAAGAATTAATCGGCAACTTTGTACTTTAACTACCTTGGCTTTATGAAAGTTACAAACTGCATTTTTCTGTTGTATATTTTACTGGTCTCCTCCTTAACAGCCTGTAGCCGCCAGGGAAAATCATTTGTACCTGCCCTGCCAGGTTATCATACTGCCGACAAACAAGTGATCGTACTGGATAAGGAACTACTGGAAATATCGGGTATGTATTACCTGTCCGACACAAGGATTGCCGCCATTAATGACGAGGAAGGCAAGGTATTCCTGATCAACAGCACCACCGGAGATTATACAGTGAGTAAATTTGGCAGGAAAAGGGATTATGAAGATGTGGTCATGGTAGGCGATTATTATTATGTGTTGGAAAGCAATGGCAATATCCACCGGGTGCCGGTAAGTACTCCCAATACAGAAGAGGAGTATGAATTTCCCCGCGATAAGAAGATCGAGTTTGAGACCTTGTACTATGATCCCTATCTCAAGAAACTGGTATTGATGTCGAAGGAACAGCGGGAAACCAAAAAAGGAGTGATTACTTATACTTTTGACATGGACAGCCTTCAGTTTTCGGACAATATATTATATGAGATCCGCCGCAAGGAGATCCACGCGCACCTCAAGGATAATAATGCTGAATTCAAGCCTTCCGCCGCAGCCATTCATCCTATCACCCGCAAGCTTTTTATTGTGGCCTCTGTAGGCAAGGCTATGCTGCAAACGACCCTGGATGGGAAGATAGAAGGCGCGTGGCAGCTGAATCCCGACCAGTTTCCCCAGCCGGAAGGTATAACTTTCGCCCCCAATGGCGATATGTTCATCTCCAATGAAGGCGTGAACGGCAAAGCCACCATATTGAGGTTCTCTTACAAGCCGGGAAAATAGCACCGCTGGAGAAAAAATTCACCACTATGTCAAAATTGACGCAACTTATTTTCACATAAATAAGACCTTCACTCCGTGAATATCCGTAACGAAGCATACAATAAAGCATTTGGCGCCAACTTGAAAAGGTTGAGAACGGCCAAGAAACTATCCCGCGAGGCCCTGGCCGCCCAGGCAGGTATTGAACCCAAACAGGTTTACCGTATTGAAGTAGGAGAAAGCAGCCCAACTATAGCAACGGTGGTAACCATTGCCACTGCTATGGGTATGCATCCAAAGAAGATGTTCGAATTTGATTTCGACTTTAAAAGCGGAGGACTGTAATTAATACCTCTTCCAGGAAGGTATATACATCCCGGCCATCAAGGTATGGCCAGGATGTATTGGTATTTTAATTGGTAATCCGGGCAGATTTCTTTTCTTCTTTCCTGACAGGCTCCTGGGTAGTTTCCTCTTCGAGGTTAATGGCTACCCGCAGGCCCTTCAATCCACTTACGCCCTGCAATTCTTCCAGGTCAAATTTCTCGATCTCACCTTTCAGCAATCCCTGGTTTTGCAGAAACTCAATGTACTCCAGGTATTCCTGTGCTTCCTGTGGCTGTGAATACACAATGGCAATGGTACCGGGCTGGGTAAGCCTTTCATTAGAGTCTTTCACATGCACCTTGTCGATCCGTTTCTTGATGATCTCATAGCGGATATTGTAGGCGCCATCCACATCGAACTTGCGTTCGGCGGTACGGAAGCTGATGGAAATAGGGTGACTATGGGCCAAAATCAGCTGACTGGTTTGGAGACGCAGGGGCAGTTCCTTTTCCAACTGGTGGGTAAGGCGGGCTGCCTTTGCCAGGGTACTCAGTTGCCAGATCTTCAGGTTCTTCAGGTAAAAGAAGTCGAATTTCTTATCGGGACTGATGGACTGGCCAATATAAATATTGAAATCGACCCCATCGGTTACAAACCGCTCAAAGTAATGGGGGAATATTTTCTGTGCTGCTTCCTGTTCCCTGTCGATGAACCTCGCCACGGCATTATTAATGGTAGTAATGCTGTCCTCATATTGTTTGCGATGGTGATACACCATTTCAACGGGCGAATTGATCGCCTCAAAATAGCGGTTGATATCTTTATTAAGCCCAGGCAGTATGGATTGCAGGTGCTTGAAGAGGTTGATCAGCTCAACGCGCAGGAACTGCAGGATGGCGATCTCCTCATCGGCAAATAAGATATTGGAAACCGAATGGGCGAATTTCTGCAATTTAAAAGAGGTTTCATCCAGCAAGGGGAAAGGATGTTCTTTCCGGGCCAGCTGTATGATCTCCTTGGCCAGGTTCAATTGTTCCAACAGGTCAAGCTGGATGGCATTGTTGCGCTCAACAGAGGAATTGCGGATATCAATGGCGCCATACATCGGGTATACATTCTGAAATACAATGGGCTCAATTTTCACCTGTTCGCCCTTGCTCTTACGGGTTAAGTAACGCAGGGCCTCTTCGGTAAAGCGCCATTCTACGGCATCCTGTACAGCTGTAAACTGATCCTTGATTACCCTGTCGACCTGGTGGTCCAGGTTTTCCTGGCTTTTTTCCATGGCCAGTTTGAACAGGGGTATGGCGGGCTCTATTTTCGCTATGTGCGATGAATTAAAAGTGCCGGCTGTTTCACTAACAATGAGCAGCACACCCAGCATATCATGGTTATCGGCCAGGAGCGGACAAATGATGGCGCTCTTATAACCCAGTTCGGCCAGCATGGTGATGAAGGGATAACGGATCACCGCCTCATCATTGATCTGGGAGATAAGCAGCGGCTTTCCACTATGCTTGAAGGCTTTTACCACTGCCTGGTACATATACTGCAACTGCTCGGGGGTAGGCTCTTTCTGGGCCGCCCCACTGATGCTACTGTACACTTCCGATAATACCAGGTGGTTATTGACGCGGAAGAAGGGCTTCACGGCAGTAAATACACCGGGCAAACCGATCAGGTTTTGTACCTGTGCCTGCAATTCATCGAACACACTGGAATCGGAGAAGGTATGCAGGTCCAGGAGGCGGTTGCGGATGATATTCAATACCTCACGTTCAGTTACATCACGCAGGCGGAGGATGATCATGCCTTCAAACTCAAATAAGTCCAGGGGCAACAACTCCTTCAAGGTTTCCAGGGGCATCAGGTCGGTCACATCATGGCAATGCGCACTACAATCAATGTCCAGCTTGGGCAATTCGCCCTTGGCCCTTACTTCTATAAAGCGGGCATCCAATTCCAGTTCGGTATAGATAGTAAGGCCCGAATCGGGGCACTTTACTTCATATACGCTGGTCATGATGCCATTGTTGATATTGGCATTGAAAAACCGGTTCAGGATCATCTGGTAGGCACCGATCACCTTTTCAACATGGATCTTGTCCTCGGTATCACAGTCAGGCGCTTTGATCTTACTGCCACTGTTGTCCAAAAACTCTTCCTGCATCTTACGGGAAGCATAGAACATCTGGAATTGAAAAGGAACACCCGCTCCATAGTAATCCGATTTATCCGACAGGGTAACCGGGAATACAGTAGCCATCAGTTGTTCGATGAGGAGCTTGTGCTTATCCAGCAATGCCATATCGCGGATGGGTTCCAGTAATTCCGGCTGTTGGTATACTTTATCCAGCAGTTCTTTGTACCACTGTCCAACACCTTCCCTTCCTTCCTGGGCGGTCTTTTCCAGGGCCCTGATCAGTGGTCTGAACGACAGGGATGAATTAATGATAGTATGTGTAGAAGTTTTGTCCATGTAATTAACTTATTTGTTTTTCTGGCTATAATCTGGTAGACGGTTGATCGGGTTGGATATTGTAAAAGTAGTTATTTTAATAGGGCTGGGTATCCCCGTTATTGGGGTGAATTTAATGGTAGTTTAATAACACGCAGAGAGAAACAAAAGTTGCACCAGTATTTCAATTCCTGGTATCATGGGCGATAGTAAGTTGTTATGGCAGTCCATACATTGATTGCATTCCACAGATAATCAATCCAATACAGCTTCGGGCCGCGAGCTACGAGCCACGAGCGGAAAGCAGTCAAAGAGGCGGTGGGTCAGCAAGGAAAGGTGATCATTTGGCAGCTTTTCCTTTGTTCTTTTGGAAATATTTGCAGGCTTCTGTCAGTCCGCATTGGTCACATTTGGGATTGCGGGCGATGCAGGTATAGCGACCATGGAGAATGAGCCAATGGTGGGCAATGTAAACCAGGTCTTTGGGAATGAACTGTAGTAGTTGCTTTTCCGTGGCCAGGGGGGTGGTAGCGCCTACGGTGAGGCCAATGCGGGCAGCTACCCTGAATACGTGGGTGTCTACCGCCATATTCGGTTGCTGGTCTACCACGGAGGTAATGACATTGGCCGTTTTGCGGCCTACGCCGGGCAATAACACCAACTCTTCAACAGTCAGAGGAATCTGGCCATTGAATTTTTCCATCAGCATATTGGCCATGCCGATGAGGTGTTTTGTTTTGTTATTCGGGTATGATATGCTCCTGATCAGTGGGAAGAGTTCGTCAAAAGTGGCTTTAGACAAGCTGGCCGCATCCGGGTATTTTTCAAAAATAGCCGGCGTGGTCATATTGACCCTTTTATCGGTACACTGTGCTGAAAGGATAACTGCTACCAGTAATTGGTAGGGGTTGTCATACAATAATTCTGTCTCCGCATTGGGAGCATGTTGCTGAAAATAGCTGATAACAAAACTGAAGCGTTCTTTCCTGGTCATTCTTTATTGGAATGACGGCGAAATTACGGGAAGAGAATCAGGCAATCAATAAAAAAGCTGTAACAACTGTTTACTCAACAGATTCTGTGGCCGATTCACGGGCATAGTTCAAAATGTTGAGAATAACCTGTGGCCTGGGTGATTCAACAACCCGGTCAAGGCTTTTTACAGATGCTTTCAGAACTTCTAATTTCTCGCGAAGTGTCCAGTCTTCCTGTAATGCAGTTTCAATTGCTGCGGTTTTCTCTGGGGAGGTTTCTTGATACAAATACTGTATGAGCTCCTCTGGTGTAAAGAGAATAGTCATAGGCAAAACCATTTATGTCCTTATAAAATGTCCGAAAGAGTCAATTTCGGAGTCCGTCCGTGTAATAAACGCTGGTTGGGTTTGTCTTATTGTATAGGATAAGGAAATTGGGGGGAGGAGTTGCGAAATCCGGGTTCAAGGTAGAGAAAATAATTTAAAAATAACAGTAGGAAATATACTAACCAGCAGTGAGCGGCATACCGGCCAGGGACAGCCCGGGCATTGGACCAAAGGGTTAATCAGTGGTCCTAACGAATGGCCAAATCAGCATCCAATTAAATGCTGTTCAATGCGTTAAAAATAGGAAATAATAATATACTACTGTTTCGCTTCGGGCAGGATGAACAGGTCTTCATTGTCCTTTTTCATCCAATACTTTTCCCGGGCATATTTCTCCAGGGTACCGGGATCGGACCTCAATTGTTCCAACTCCTTTTTTGTGTTTTCGATCTGGCCCAGGAAATAATCACGGCTTTCTTCCAGCTTGTGGAGTTCGTGCTTGTGCTTAAAGTGGGTAGTAACAATATCCTGGTCATCGAAGAAACAAATCCATACACCGAACACCAGGGAGGTGAGGAGGTACTTATTTTTTAACCAGGCGGGTATGTGTTGTAGTAGCTTCATGAAGTCCAAAATCTGAGGTCGAAGGTCTGAAGTCGGAGTGATTGCTCCGACTTCAGACTTCTGCCTTCAGTATCTTATTTACCAAATTTAATCTTTCCTTTAGGATAAATAGCATTACCAGCCAGTAATTCTTCAATACGGAGTAACTGGTTGTACTTGGCCATCCGGTCGCTACGGCTGGCAGAACCAGTCTTGATCTGTCCGCAATTGAGGGCTACAGCCAGGTCGGCAATGGTAGTATCTTCTGTTTCACCGCTGCGATGGCTCATGATGGTATTATAACCACTGTTTTGGGCCAATTGTACAGCATTGATGGTTTCTGTTACGGTACCGATCTGGTTTACCTTGATCAGGATGCTGTTGGCGATACCCTTCTCAATACCTTCCTGTAAACGTTTAACATTGGTAACAAACAGGTCGTCACCTACCAGCTGGCATTTGCTACCGATAGCGGTAGTGAGGTTTTTCCAACCAGTCCAGTCATCTTCGGCCATACCATCTTCAATAGAAACGATGGGGTATTTCTTAGCCCAGTCGGCCCAGAAGGCTACCATTTCATCGCTGCTGATGGATTTGCCGGAGCTCTTGTGGAATTTATAGGTGTTGGTTTTTTCGTCGAACATTTCGGTAGTAGCTGCATCCATGGCAATACCAATTTGCTCACCGGCTTTGTAACCCGCTGCAGCAATGGCTTCCAGTACAGTTTCGATGGCTTCTTCATTGCTCTTGATATCGGGTGCAAAACCACCTTCATCACCTACGTTGGTGCTGTAGCCTTTTTTCTTCAGTACAGTTTTGAGGTGGTGGAAAATTTCCACGCCCCAGCGGAGACCTTCACTGAAAGAAGGAGCGCCAACGGGAACCACCATGAACTCCTGGAAGTCGATCTTGTTATCGGCATGCATACCACCATTGAGGATATTCATAAGGGGCATGGGCAGTACGGTAGCATTTACACCACCGAGGTAACGGAACAGGGGCAGGTTGCTTTCCTGGGCAGCTGCATGGGCTGCAGCCATGGAAACAGCCAGGGTAGCATTGGCACCCAATTTGGCTTTATTTTCAGTACCATCGATCCTGATCAGTTCATTATCAATAAAAGCCTGCTCTACTACTTCCACACCCATCAGTTGATCGGCAATAATATCATTTACATTTTTTACGGCTTGCAGAACGCCTTTACCTACATATACCTGCTTATCGCCATCGCGCAGTTCTACTGCTTCGTGTTTACCGGTAGAAGCGCCACTGGGCACAGCAGCCCGGCCAATGATGCCATTCTCGGTAACTACATCTACTTCAACTGTAGGGTTACCACGACTATCTAATATTTGTCTTGCATGAATGTCGGCAATGTAACTCATGATTCGTTGTTTGTTTTGCTGTTGATTTTAATAATTGGCTGGCAAACGCTCGTTAGCAGAACGCAGGGATGCTGCGTACCGGATGGCAAAGAAACGAAGTTTATATTAATTAATTGGCCTCTCGCTTAGCTTACGCGATTTTCGAGGTCACTCAGTACAGCCAGCCACTCAGTGGGCTCACCACCCTCTTCCTGCCAGGCATCACGCAGGCCGGAGTTGGTCTTCACTCTTTCAATGATCTTGCTAAGCTGAGCTTTATCGACAGCCAGCAGGTTGGCAGGATTTGCTTTCCCAAGCCAATCTTCTGCTGATTCCGGAAAATCTTCTGATTGTTTTCCTTTGGCAGCAGCAATGAATTCAATAGCGGCCAATACGGAAGCACTGTCATCATCTTCCAGGTAATCTTCTTCCGGAAGGTTGGCTACACGTTGAATGGCATCTTCTATAACATCTATTCCATTGTCTTCTACTTCATTTACAAAATCCAGTGCGGCGTCATTTTCAAAGTTTCTATGTCCCCAGGTTCCCATCTTTATTTTTATTATTGGTTAATGTTCTGAACACTTCTTCCAGGCTTTGGCTACCTGCCTGTAAGGAAGTAATGTGGAGATTTTGCTGCAGGGCCAATTCCATCAATTGGCGCTGGGCATCCTGTGCATGGCTACAGGTAAGCTCCCATTCGGTGGCACTTATTTTATGTACAGCACGTACACTATTTAGTTTTTCAAACCAGGCAGGCTCCAGGGCCTCCTGAAAGCTCACCTTCAATACTTCATTTTTCTCCGTCTGGTGCAGGAGTTGGGTAACGGAATCATTGGCCACCAGCTTCCCGTGACTAATAATCACTACGCGATCACAAATAGCTTCTACTTCCTGTAATATATGGGAAGAGAAGAGTACAGTTTTCTGTTGGCCCAGCCTCCTGATTACTTCGCGGATCTCTATGATCTGGTTGGGATCGAGGCCGGTAGTTGGCTCATCAAGGATCAGGACTTCCGGATCATGGATGAGGGCGGCGGCCAATCCCACTCTTTGTTTGTATCCTTTTGACAACTGGCCCACCTTTTTTTTACTTTCCAGGCTAAGGCCTACGGTTTCTATTACTGCTTCAATCTTTTTTTTCTTGTCCCCTACTCCATGCACATCGGCTACAAAATCAAGGTATTCCCGCACATACATGTCAAAGTACAGGGGATTGGCCTCGGGCAGGTAGCCTATTTTCTTTTTACTCTCCAGGGGCTGCTTTTGTACATCAATACCGCATACAATAGTAGTGCCGGTATCGGGCTGTAGGTAGCCGGTGATGATCTTCATGGTGGTAGATTTTCCGGCGCCATTGGGGCCCAGGAAACCCACGATCTCCCCCTTACCTACTTTGAAGGAAATATTGTCGACCGCCTTTTGTTCACCATAGGATTTGGTGAGCTGAGTAACTTCAATTGACATGTGGCAAACCTACAAAAACCAATCTGAAGATTTTAATATTTCAGATGGGAAGATTAAGCAATAAAATAGCAGAATTCGCAGGGATAATTTTATTTACGGATTGATAATAAGGCTTATCAGAGATCATCGTACCTATATACTGAATCGATCAATGTTCCTGCTTCTATATCCAGGAGGGGTTTAATGAGGCCATTGTGGAGGCCATATACCCATCCATGGAGATGGGGCCGGTTTTCCTCTTTCCAGGCACGTTGTACAATGGAGGTTTTGGCTAGGTTTTTCAGCTGTTCCACCACATTGAGCTCCACCAACCTGTCCACCCGCTGGTCTTCAGTCTGAATCTTATCCAGTTCTTCGCGGTGTAGGCGGTACACATCTTTGATATTGCGCAACCACATATTCAAGACCAGTTTATAATCGTGGTTGGTGGTGGCGGCCTTGATACCTCCGCATCCATAATGGCCACAAACAATGATATCCTTCACTTTTAAATGATTCACGGCATAATCCAGTACAGCCAGGAGGTTTACGTCGGTATTCACCACCAGGTTGGCCACATTGCGGTGTACAAATAGTTCTCCGGGAAGGGTACCGGTGATCTGATTGGCAGGTACGCGACTATCGCTGCAACCGATCCACAAAAACTCCGGCTGTTGTATCTTTTCCAATCGACTAAAAAAGGCCGGATCCTCATCTATCTTTTCTGCTGCCCAGGCCTTATTCTCCAATAGCAAGCGGTCTGCTGCCTTCATATCAATCAATTTAGATTATGTAAGATAATAAAAAACCAGGCATTACTGCCTGGTTCCAAGATATGATACCAAATAGTATAAATTAATTAATGCAACAGGGATTGATAGATGGCCTCATGTACTTTGGGCCGTACGCTCATGCGCAGGAATTTATTGGGATCGGGGCTATTCACACGATTGGATAAAAAAACATAGGTGAGGTTGTACTGGGGATCCACCCAAATGCAGGTACCGGTGAAGCCGGTATGTCCGTAAGTGAGGGGAGAGGCAGACAAGGTGGGATAGGGCTCTTTGCGGGTAGCATTGTCTTTCTCGGGTTTGTCAAAACCCAGTCCGCGGCGACTGATATCACTATGGTAAGCGGTGAAATAATCAACGGTAGCCTTGCTGAAAAAGTTTTGGCCGCTTAATACACCGCCATTGAGCAATACCTGCAACAGTACGGCCAGGTCATAGGCATTGCTGAACAAACCTGCATGGCCTGCTACGCCACCAAACATGGCAGCCCCCGGATCATGCACATCGCCCCAGATCAATTGCTGGCGAAAGCCGGCTTCTTTTTCAGTGGGGGCAATATAGTTGAGGGGAAAGCGGTCGCGGGGCTTAAAACCCGTAGAGGTCATATCCAGCTTATCGTAAAAGGTCTTTTTAGTATACACTTCCAGGGGCATGCCTGTAATGGCTTCTACTACCTTGCCCAGGAAAATAAAATCATTATCGCTGTAGATATATTTATTACCGGGCTCCAGGCTGCTGGCGAGGATGCGGCTATAAATAGTGTCCACCCAGTCATTGCGCATAAAGAGGTGGTCGGCCACGCGTACTGCATGGGTTGAATCCGGCTTGGGGGTGTAGAAACTATAATTGGGACTATTGCCATCGGCGGCATTTACGGTTTCCTTATAAAAAGGGATGAAGGATTTGAGGCCGGCCTGATGCAGAATGATGTCCCATAATTTAAGCCCTTCTTTGTTGGAACCTTTTACCCAGGGCAGGTAATCGCCCAGGGTCTTTTGAAGGTCCAGCTTGCCTTCATCATACAATTTCATGACGGATACGGTAGTGGCCATGATCTTGGTAACGGAAGCGAGGTCGTAAATGGTTTCGGGATATACTGGTTCGGTGCTATCATAGGTCAGGTAGCCATAAGAACGTTCAAAAACGATCTTGCCATCTTTGGCCACCAGTACTACTGCACCGGGAATGGCTTGTTGACGGATTGCATCCTCTACGATTGAGTCAATGGAATTATTTAGTTGAGCCTGTTTAAACCCCAGGGTACTGGCTGGCGCTAGAGGCATGAGACGCTTGGCTACTATACCGTCGCCATATTTGAAGGATTCGCAAACAGTAACAGGCAGTTTTCCTTTGGCCAGAAGGCGGCCGGAGATCATATCGGCAGCTACAGTTTGAGTAATGTCGTCATCCTCATAGCAAGCAAGCAATACTTTGGCATCACAGAAGTTTTTGATGAGGTAGGGATTGCCAAATGCCAGGGTGATGGTTTTGTGTTGTTCCTGCAGGCCTTTCACGAGGGAGAGTGCCGCATTGCTGATGCCAAAATTATTAGCGGGGTAGCGGGCATAATTGTGCATGCCAACGATCACTACATCATAGCGGTTCTTAAAGAGTTCCAGCATGGGCGCCACCTTGCTGGAATCGAGTTTATAATCAAAATAGAATACCTGGGCATCGTAATCTTTACGTACCTGCTCGGCAAAAACATTGTCTTTGGTAAGACCGAAACCAACATAGGCCACTCGTTTTCCTTTGGTAAGGGGATAAATGGCATAATCGTCATTGCGCAGGAGAGTCAGGGCTTTTTCAGCGATGAGCCGGCGCATTTCAGTTGATTTGCTGTTGAGGTCTTCTGTTAAGTGTTGGGTATTCACGGGTTGCCAGTTGGCCAATCCGTATTGGTATTTGGCGTGGAGTACTTTTTTCACCCTTGCATCGATGGTGCTCCAGCTCAGTTTGCGTTTTTTAATGGCTTTGAGGATCTTTTCCATGCTGCCGGGAATATCACCGGGCAGGCAAAGCATATCATTACCCGCTATCAGGGCTTCGAGGGATATTTCACCATCGGGGAAGTATTTGGCAACGCCTTTCATTTCCAGTGCATCGGTAAAAGTGAGCCCCTCATACTTCATTTCCTTGCGCAGCAGATCGGTTACATTTTTTTTAGAAATGGAGGTGGCCCTGTTGGCGGTATTGTCGATGGCCGGAATGGCGAGGTGGGCGATCATTACACTGCCTACACCTGCTTTGAATAGTTCACGGAAGGGATACAGCTCCAGGGAGTCGAGTTGTTCTTTTGTTTTGTTGATCACGGGCAGGTCATAATGCGAATCAACATCTACATCACCGTGACCGGGAAAGTGTTTGGCGCAGGCCATGGTGCCTGCATCCTGCATGCCTTTCATGTATTGAACGCCATATTCGGCAACGCGGTATTTATTTTCTCCAAAGGAGCGGTCATTGATCACCGGGTTATTGGGATTGTTGTTGATGTCCACAACCGGGGCATAGTTTACCTGGATACCAATGCGCTTGCATTGTTCGCCTACTACGCGTCCATATTGGTAGATCAGTGCGGGGTCTTGTACGGCGCCCATCATCATTTGGCGGGGCAGTCCCACTACACTATCCATGCGCATACCCAGACCGTTTTCGCCATCGATACAAACGAGGAGAGGTGTTTGGGCAATGTTTTGAAAATGGTTGATGAGGTTGGCCTGTTTAACCGGGCCACCCTGGAACAGACAGATGGAGCCGATATTGTATTGGCGGATGGCCGCTTCAATTTCTTTGTCAAAAAAAGTGATGGTCCGGTTGGCTCCGATAGATGATACACGCAGTACCATTAGTTGGGCAATCTTCTGTTCTTTGGTCAACGTTTTAAAAACACTATCTACCCATTGATTGGCGGGCAGGAAGGAAGAACGTTGTGCCTGTACAGTGGCAATACTGCATAAAACAATCGCAAACGAAAGGATTCTCTTCATATTGATGAACTTAAAAAGCGAATTTAGCCGCTGAAATTAAGAAGAAACACCCATAAAAGGGATGAACGGGGCTTCAACGGGTATCAATTTTAACATCTATGCCCAATTGTAAGTGAAGGCTTTATAATCGCTGTGCTCCTGGTTCTTCCACATGCAGATTACCGCACTTAGGTCTTCATTTGGCAGGCAATTCCCTTTTATAGAAAAAGGCTCCTGCCGTGGGAAGAATGGGAAGTGCCAACACTTATAACTGATTGATTTCCGGGCCCTGATTAATTGGCACGGAGCTTGAATATACTATTACGGTTTTTCATAGGATATTGGATTTTAAAACGGGGTTGAATTTCTATTCAGACCCTTTTTTATTTTAATCCCCTCCCACATTCCTGGCAAAGCCTGCATGAGCCGTTTCAGCTTCCGTATACTTGGTATTACTATTTAGTCCGCACACAATGCTGCTTTTTGTTTTGTTAACCAGTTCGGAATATTTACTAATTGTAACGGTAATCACACAGGAAATTTATGAGAAGTCAGCACCTGGCTCTTGTTTACAATATCTGCCGGGAATCGCAGTTGGTTTTCACCGGCACCCGGATTAGCCGTCTCTTGCTCCCTCCCCCAAATTATTCCCGTATTTTCGCTGCCAAATAAGGAGACTGAAGATTGCCAGACATTATTCAATTATTACCCGATAATATAGCGAACCAGATCGCTGCCGGCGAGGTGATCCAACGGCCGGCCAGTGCGGTGAAGGAACTACTGGAAAATGCAGTGGATGCCGGCGCCACAGAGATCAGGCTACTAATCCAGGATGCCGGTAAGCAGCTGATCCAGGTCATCGACAATGGCAAGGGCATGAGCGAAACGGATGCCCGTATGTGCTTTGAACGGCACGCCACTTCCAAAATACACCAGATTGATGACCTGTTCCGCATCCGCACAATGGGCTTCCGGGGCGAAGCACTGGCTTCGATAGCGGCAGTAGCGCAGGTAGAGCTCAAAACCAAGCGTACAGAAGACACTACCGGCACTTTCCTGGAGGTAGAAAACAGCCTGGTCAAAAAGCAGGAACCGATTGCCGGTGTTACAGGCACCAGTATTGCGATGAAGAACCTGTTCTTCAATATCCCGGCCAGGCGCAACTTCCTCAAAAGTAATGCGGCGGAGACCCGGCATATTGTGGATGAATTTATCCGGGTGGCGCTTTCTTTCCCGGAGATCTTCTTCTCGCTTTCTTCCAACGGAACAGAAATGTTCCACCTGGAAAAAGGTACGCTCAAACAGCGTATTGTACAGGTGCTGGGCAGTCAATACAATGCCCGGCTGGTAACGGTACAGGAGCAAACAGACTATCTAAATATATATGGTTTTGTGGGCAAACCGGATGCGGCCAAGAAAACGCGGGGCGACCAGTATTTCTTTGTCAACAACCGTTTCATCCGCAGTCCTTACCTGAACCATGCGGTGATGAGCGCCTACCAGGAAATGATTGCGCCTGACAGTTTCCCGCTCTATGTATTGTTTATTGACCTAGACCCTTCACAGGTGGATATCAATGTGCATCCTACCAAGCAGGAAATCAAGTTTGAAGATGAGAAAATAGTGTATGCTTTTGTACAGGCAGCGGTAAAACATGCGCTGGCCCAGTTCAGCGTTACACCTACGCTGGAGTTTGACCTGGACCCACATATTCAACAGCTGGATGCGATCAATAAACCATTCACGGATGATAAGCAGGAGGCAGCTACTACCTCTCCACTATTTAAAAACTTCAGCCAAAAACACCAGGCGCATTTTATTCAGCCTACGAATAAAAGTGAACTGAAGCATTGGAAGGATTTTTATGAGGGAGGGGAGAAAACAGGAACAGAGAATACAGAATTTAGAATACAGCCAACAGATGCCGAGGATCAGCAAACAACGCTGGGCCAGGGGGGAGAGAAGAAGTTCACTTCTTTATTGGATCAGCTGAGAAAGGAAGAAACACCGGGCGGTACGGTGGGAGACATGGGCGGGCAGCCGGCATTTGGCGGTTATTCTCAACTTAGTACTCCGCATGCACAACCGCAAGCACGGCTGGAGCTGGTGATCCATGATCAGGCACCGCTCACGCAATTGCACCTGCTATACATCATTGTCCCTACCAACCGTGGGTTCATGCTGGTACACCAGCAACTGGCGCACGAACGTATCCTCTACGAACGTTTTATATTGGCCACCAGGGACAAAGCCATGGCTACGCAGCGCAGCCTGTTTCCGGTTACTTTGCAGCTGGCTGTTCAGGATGCAGTACTGATGAATGAATTGATGGGTGATCTTAACCTGCTGGGATATCTTATTGAACCCTTTGGCAATAACGCTTTTGTGATACAAGGCACACCGGCGGACCTGGAGCAGGGCAATGAAAAGACGATCATTGAAAACCTACTGGAGCAGTACAAGCATTTCAGCAGTGAGCTCAAATTCTCCAAGCGGGAAAAGCTGATCCGTTCACTGGCCTGGCAGCAAGCCATTAAGCCGGGTACGGCACTATCAGAAAGGGAAATGCGTACGCTGATAGACGACCTTTTCAAATGTAACCAACCCAATATTACTGCCGGCGGCAATCCCACTTATATTGAGTTTAAGCGGGATTACCTGGAACAGTTATTTAAGCGTTAGCATGTTCTTTTTGGTACCTGACTTTTTCTTTTCTTCCCATAAATTATAGCGGAGGTAAAACTGGAGTGCCCTGTTCTTATTAAATGAATAGGGTACGCCAGGCGCCAGGCGGAAACTTATGTAATTGCTCAGGGCCTGGTTATACCGTAACCCCACGGTAAAGGAGTTGAAATAATAATTGGCATCCAGCATTACCCTGAATTCATTGTTGTTCATCTTTTGAGATAAGCTGTCGTTTTTAAAACGGCTATAAGTTTCACTCACCAACGTATTAATGCCACCGGGGCTCCATTTTCTTTGTTCGGTCATGGCTACGCCACTGATCAAGGAAGAAAACTGGATACCAGTACCCATGTAAAATCCCGGGAAGGGGCTGTGGTGTATGCTCACGGGCACATTGAAATAATACAGCTTTTGGGCATAAACGGCATTGGACATATAGTAACCACCTGTTGGTCCCAAGGGGGTAGTATTATAGGCCAGTAAGGTGGGGCTAATAAACTGTGGTGAAGCCAGTTGTGCTTCCGTTTGTAAAAAGGTTTTAGGACTAAGATGGTATTGAAAATGGGGCGATGGCAGGTAATCGGATACCGTATTGTGGCCAGCCCACATATTGTAGCCCATAGCGCGCTGATCGCCCAGGGGGAATGCCAGGGGCAAGGTAAACCCAAGGACAAAGGTGCCGGCCTGGCGGGTTCGCAGGAGATTCTTTCGTGCAGGCTTTTTATCAGGTGGCGGATCGGGCAGCCTGGCGCTTTTACGGGCATAATCTTTCTCAATAGTAGTTCCAGGGGTAAGCACAGGCCCCGGTTGATCGGGATATGGGAAAGGAGGTTGCACCAAACTTGATTGTACTTGTTTTATAACAGCAGGCCTTGCTGATGAGCCCCCCACTGTTAGCAATTGGGAGGCATCGCGGGGATAGTTGTTGATCCTGTCGCTGCTATTGGCAGGCGCCTGAAGAGCCGGTTGATTGTTGGCCTTGTTGCCTCGTTTGTTTTCTTTGGTTATGCCCTGCCTGTTACGGAAACTATTGGCCGATTGATCATCCTTTTTCTCTTTTTCGGTTTTACTCTTTACTGTACGATTGTCTTTATGTGTAATTATTGCTTCATCGGCCCTGGGTTCGTTGTTATTAATATTGTTTTTACGATTGCTGTTGTTGTCAACAGGTTCTGTGATAGCAGGCGCGGCCCTGTTATCGGGTGTACCCTGTGCCAACTGACCCGTGGGCACATCGTTTGCCGACGCTGCAGGCTGGCTCTTGCTGGCCGGGTCAGTCGCGGCACTGCCTTCTACGGCAGCTATTTGAGGTGCAGTAACTGTTGAAGACGATTTGCCAGCAGGTACTGCAGGCTTGTCATTAGCAGTTGATGCCGGATTGGTTGTTTGTGCAACGGAAGAGACTGCTTCCTTGTCAAGGTAGGACCTTCCGGATAACCAGGTGGCCATGAATAGTACACCGATGGCAATGCCAAATAACCACCATTGGCGGCGACCAGGCATACCTCCTCCACGAGGCATTTCCTTGTCCAGCAATGTTCGCATCTGTTCCCAGGATTGTTCTACCTCTCCCGGGGGTGGCAGGTTCTGCAGTTTGTCTGCCAAGTGTTTTTCGTATGGTTGACGTTCATTCATTACGGTTACACTTGCATGGTTTGTAATAATTGTTGCAATTGTTTTCGGGCTTCACTCAGGTGCCATTTGCTGGTTCCTTCACTAATACCCAGCAGGGTGGCAATTTCCCGGTGGTTGTATCCTTCTACTACGTATAAGTTAAACACGCCTTGTGTGGCGGGTGATAATTTTCTGACTAATTGTAACAGTTCCTGGGCGCTCATGCGCTGTATGGCATCCGCTTCAATGGCAGGCTCTTCGGCTTTTTCCAATTCGATCTTGGTATAGAATTTTTCCCGTGCGCGGATGAAGTCAATAGCAGTATTCACAATGATCTTACGTATCCAGGTATACAGGGAGGCTCTTGCAGCGTCGTAGGTATGGATGTTCTTATACACTTTCAAAAAGCCATTGTGTAATACTTCAATTGCATCTTCCTGGTTACGGGTATAGCGCAGGCATATGGAAGCCATCGGCCCATAGAATTGCTTATACAGCTGCTCCTGTGCGCGACGGCTATTGTTAATACAACCGTTAATCAGCTCCGTATCGGCAATACTATTTGCCAAATAAGCTATTGTTTATGATTTTGCAAGCCATATCCACCAATAGTAATTTAGTGTATTTATCCCGAACGGGATTATCACCGCAAATATTGCAGATATGGCTATGCACCTGCGTTTTAAGCCTGCCTTTAACTGTTAATTATTACGTAAAGTTGTAACGAAAGCGTTGGGTAGACTACCAAATTAATCAATGCTTTTTTGTAGTTGGGAGACAAAGAGGGCTGTTTCGTGGGGAAAATCGGGTTGTTAATCGCAGATTAGGCTGGTAAGGATTTATAAAGTGGGTTGAGCCTGAAGGGCTTTGGTGAGTTCGGCTTCATTGGTGAGGTCGAGGCGCAAGGGGGTAATAGAAACAAAACCATTTTCTACAGCATAGCGATCGGTGCCTTCTTCGGCAGGTTCAAGGGGGATCACGGTAAACCAATAATGTTTGCGGCCCATGGGATCAATACCGGGTACTATTTTACCATCATAAAGGCGAACGGACTGCCGGGTCCATTGCAATCCGGTAGGATCGGGTGGCAGGTTGATATTGATGAGGTTGAGGTGGGGATTGTCGATCACAGCTGCCAAAGCTTTCTCTACAAAGGGATCCAGCTTCTCAAAATCTGGTTCTGTTTTACCGGCGGGCGTACTGATGGCAATACCTTTCATGCCCAGCAAAACGGCTTGTTTGGCAGCAGCCAGGGTCCCGGAATGCCACATGGCATTGCCCAGGTTGAGGCCCATATTAATGCCCGACAATACCACATCTGTTTTGGCCCAGAGATGTGTACCCAGGGCCACGCAATCGGCCGGAGTACCATTGACGCGGTAAGCGTCCAACCCTTCAAAAGTAATCGGCGATTTTTTATAGTACAGTGGCCTGGAAGCGGTGATGGCATGGCCCATGGAAGATTGTTCCACATCAGGCGCTACTACCTGCACTTCTCCAAATCGTAAAGCGATCCTGGCCAGGGCCGCAATACCCGGACTGTAAATACCATCATCATTGGTCACTAATATTCTCATAGTTGGTATGATCAATATAATTGTGCCAGGGCAGGGTGGTATGTATTTATTAAGATATTGGTTAAAATCAACAACGAACACAATGAAATACATTAAACTGTTGCACAACCCAACAGCTGGTGATGAGGATCATACGAAGCAGGAACTGATTCCGCTGATTGAAGCAGCAGGCTGGGAATGTAGATATTCATCTACAAAAGAAAAGGGATGGGATAAGATAGAACCAGATACCGCATTCGTAGTGGTGGCGGGCGGTGATGGTACGATCCGGAAAGCAGCGTTGACGTTATTGGAACGGAAATTCTCGGATAAGAAATTACCCATTGCCATATTGCCATTGGGTACGGCCAATAATATATCCAAATCGTTGGGCATTACAGGTACGGTAGCGGAAACGATTGGGGAATGGGAAAAGGGGGTTGTAAAAAAGTATGATATCGGGCGGATAGAAGGGATGGATGAAACGCATTTTTTGGTAGAAGGTTTTGGATATGGCATTTTTCCGCGGCTGATGAAGGTGATGAAAAAGGTAGACAAAGAAAAAAAGGATACACCTGAAAGGGCAATGCAAACGGCGCTGGAAGAATTGCATCATATTGTTCTTTCTGCCGAAGCACGGCATTACCATATACAGGTGGATGGGACAGATCATTCGGGCCGATTCTTATTGGTGGAAGTGATGAACAGTCGATCCATTGGTCCTAACCTGGAGTTATCGCCACAGGCTGATCCCGGCGATGGAAAATTTGAAATAGTACTGGTGAAGGAAGAGGCGCGGGAGGAACTGGCCAACTGGATCAAGCAGAAAGCGGCCGGTGAAGACAGCACCTATTCGTTTGATATTATTCCAGGCAATAAAGTAGCCATACATACAGAAGATACGTTATTGCATGCAGACGATGAGCTGATCAGCCTGGAGGAACCAACGCAGGTAACGGTGGAGTTGCAAGCAGGAGTATTAGAGTTTTTGGTGTGAGGGTTTTATGCTTCACTCATCTTGTACCGCATACTGCGTTGTCCAATTAATAAGATGGACAAGGAGATCAGTCCACAAGCGCTCATCACGATCATCATGGGCACGGTGGTACCATTTTGTACCAGGCTCAATACGATACTAACGCCGGCGCCAATGCCCATTTGTAAGGCGCCCATCAGGGCCGAAGCACTACCTGCGCCTTTGGTAAAAGGCGACATAGCCATGGCGGAAGCATTGGGTAAAATATAACCCAGGCAACTCAGGTAAATGAACTGTAGCACTAACATTAAGGCCAGGCTTTCCCAACCATTAAGGGCGGTAAGGATCAGCACCAGGCCGGTAATGCTCATACTGATCAATGCTGAAGTAATAATTTGCTCGGTCTTGTAACGCTTCAATAAGATCCGGTTGATCTGACTGGCCAATATCAATCCGCCGGCCAGCAGGGCAAATACCAACCCGTAGGCCCGGTCGGATAGTTTAAACAATTCCATATAGAGATAGGGTGATCCGGACAGAAAGGCAAACAAACCGGCAAATGCAATGGCGCCGGTAAACGTGTACGTATAAAAGGCGGGTTCTTTGAATACGGCCAGATAACTACGTATTATAGCAGCGGGTTTCAGGGAATAAGAAGTATCGGGCTTGCTGGATTCGGGCAAACCAAAGTAAATAGTAATTAAAATGATGGTGGTAATGACAGCCAGAATAAGGAATACGGCCTGCCATCCCAGAAAGGAAGTAATATAGCTACCTACTGTTGGGGCTATGATGGGCGATACACCCAAGATCAGCATCAACATGGAAAATACTTTGGCATTTTCTTCCACGGGGAAAAGATCACGCACCATGGCATTGGCAGCTACGGTAGCAGCACAGGCGCCCATGGCTTGTATGAACCTGACAGCGATCAGCATATCGAGTGAAGTAGCAAAAGCGCATCCCAAGGAGGCAATGATGTATAAGATGAGCGCGATATACAGGGGACGTTTGCGGCCAAAACGGTCCATCAGCGGACCATACAATAACTGGCCCAGGGATATGCCCACAAAAAAGCTGGATAAGGTAAGGGCAACTTCGGCAACGGTAGCATGGAGGTCTTTGCCAATGGCGGTGAAGCCGGGCAGGTACATGTCAATAGAAAAAGGGGCAATAGTGGTAAGGGCTCCCAGTAATCCTACCAGGAAATAATATCTTTTTTTGGTCATGACTTTACTTCTTAATACAGGTTTTCAATCCACAGGAAACTTCTGCAGGCTATTTCAAGGTGCAAGCAATATTGGAAATGTGAAACGGGTTGCAGGAAATGCGGGGCAAGTTACAGCTTTGGTGCTGTACAGCAGTTCACTAAAACCAGGAAAATGGGAATAACAACGGAACGATAAAAAGGTTTACATTAGTTGACGACGGGTAAAAACATTTTATGGCAATCAATACCAGCTCCGCACTTCGACATTGGATACCTTTTAAATTGTCGATAATTGGGAATCAACCACATAGTTATTGGTTGTATACAGGGCAACAGGCTTATACAGCGCCTTTTTTTGATGAAACGGTCTCCATTTGCCGCAGCCTGCCACAAAATTCGCATCCCTACAGGAGTCTCAGTTCACTGGACATGTTGCCTGTTTGGGCAAATGAAGTGGATGCCATACCACCAGCCGCTTTTATCTTCCATGTTTCACGCTGTGGTTCCACACTGTTGGCGCAATTGCTTGGGCTGAATGATGAACATATCGTATTGGCGGAAGCGCCTTTCCTGGATGAGTTGCTTCGCTGGCCTTATCAAAACAAAGAGGCAGATAGAAGAATGTTATCAAGTGTATTTCCTGCTGCGCTGCAATTGTATGGGCAAAAAAGAAAGGGGCACGAAAAGCACTTGTTCATCAAAGCCGACAGCTGGCATCTTTGTTTTTACGAGCAGCTGCGTAGCATGTATCCTACTGTTCCTTTTATATTGCTGTACCGGAAACCGGATGAGGTGATCCGTTCTCAACGCCGGCAACGGGGCATGCAGGCGGTACAGGGGGTGATAGAACCGGAGATCTTTGGTTTTGACAGGGAAGAGATCAATGAATATTCACTGGATGATTATATGGTAAAGGTGCTGGAACGTTATTTCACGATTATGCTTGACAGGAGCAGGGAGGATCCGCTTTCACTCCTGGTCAATTACAATGAACCGATCATGGACATCATGCAAAAAATAGGGGCCTTTACGGGGGTTGTGTTTGGAGAAAATGAGCTGCAGCAAATGGAGGAACGTAGTCGTTATCATGCAAAATATCCTAACCAGGTTTTCCTGGAGCCCATGGAACAGAAGCCGATGCCGGAAAGTCTATTGCCGGTTATGGACCTCTATGAGCAGGTTGAGGCCAGTCGGAAGGGATCAGGTTCCGCCGTCTAGCAAATGATCCAGAATAAAGGCAAAGAGCCTTACAGAAGATGTTTCCAAAGGTTCAGAATGGGTATGAATCACCAGATCGGCATGGATGGGAATTTCATAGACATCATTTACACCGGTGAGGTTTTTGACTTTGTCGGGATGGTCGCCGGGCAATAAAGCCTTGCGGTAAAGTCCCTTGGTATCTCTTTCAACGAGGACGTCGAGGGAGCAATGTATCCAAACGGTGCGGGCTTTGTATTTTGCTTTTAATTCTTTTCTTACATCATCATAGGGGTTGATAGCCGCAATAATGGCAATGGTATTTTGAAGTACCAGGTTATGGGCTATGGCGCCCAGGCGGCGGATGTTCTCGCGCCTGTCGGCAGGAGAAAAACCCAGGTCTTTACAAACAGTTTTACGGTAGGCATCGCCGTCAACAATTTCGGCGGCAATATCCCGCTGCAAGAGCATTTGTTGCACACGAAATGCAATGGATGTTTTACCAGCGCCGGAAAGTCCTGTCAATTGAATCAGTAGCATGCAAGTAGTTACGCCTGTTCGAGTAAGCTTTGTTCCAGCTCATCGGCAAGGCGGTTGGTAATAGCTGTATTTTGTAAGCGCAGCTCAAATATCATCTTCAATAGTTCGCCTGTTTTGCGTTCTTCAGCCACATGGCTTTTGGGGGAGCGCTCAAATATTTCCCGCAACCAGTCATTCACGGTGCAATCAATAACGAGGTGAATACGGTCGGTGGGGCCATGATTGGCCACCCGGTGGGGCAGGTTGGCATTGATGTACCAGCACTCGCCTGCTTCCATCAGGATGCGTTCCTGTTGTACCCAGAATTCGACCTGTTCATTGGTAAAGATGGGAATATGGAGGCGGGCCTCACCCCGTTCAAAAGCCAGATCGAGGTCACGGTGTTCTTTAATTATAGCGCCACTTTTCAGGTTCAGGAGGCGTACAGCCCCTATAGGGCATTGAAAACCAGTCAATAATTGTTGTACAGCCGGACAGGCCTCCATCAAGGGGGTATTTTCATACAAGTCTTCCTTCATCAGATCGGGAACGATGGTTTCCTGGTGGCCGCCGGGCGATCGGAGGGGCAAAACGGTCCATTCACCTTCATAATGATAGGTATTAAAATGGGGTGACCATGTATTGGGTAACAAGAGAATTTCCTGGCGGAGGGCCAGTATGTTAACTGACAAGTCAATTTTAGCCGACCGGATCATAAGCGTGGCCTGGTTTAACGGTGTAACGAATATAATGTTTTTCCGCTATGATCGGAAACAGTGTTTCCCTCCTCCATTTTGCCACCAGCTTTTAGGCGAATCCTATACCTATTCATCCTCGATGGGTCCTTGTTGGATTCACTAAAAATACATTGTATCCACAATAAAAGTTCATTGTTTACTCATTGATCTTCCATTCTATAATGGAGGATCAATGGAAATATAATGGTATTACAGAGGCTGATGTAACCTTCCAGATCGAACCCAAAGAGGCATTTTGTACTGTACCCGCTTAGCCGCTCCCAAATTGGGAGTAAAGAAAATACCCCTCCAACCTGCCAGGGGTCGCCGAAGGGCCCTATCGGGCTGACAAATGTTGGTGATCCGGGTAGTGGTGAGGAGGCGCCGGTGTGTTGTTAATGTGGGAGTGGATGGCCAAAAAGGCCAGAAATCCACAAAAAACACGGGGTTTATACACTATTTTTGCAGTCTGAAACGGGCTTTTTGGGCTCCGGTTTTGCAGTTTTTTAAAAAATTGCCCGATGGGCATTGTTATTTGCTGTAAATCAATGCTGTTAGGATTTATAGCTATAACTTGCGCAGGCAACTAAAGGGCTTGTGCATTGTTATATTGGTTACGATCACCAATAAAGCATTCAAAATGATAACAATTAGCAATAGCGCGCAGGAATATATCCACCAAATGATGGAAAAGGAAGGGCATGGTGCCGGGAGTTTTGTTCGTGTGGGGGTAAAAGGGGGCGGATGCTCGGGCCTTTCTTACGAAATGAAATTTGACACGGAGATGAAGGAAAGTGACCAGGTATTTGAGGACAAGGGGTTAAAACTGGTAGTGGAAATGAAAAGTCTGTTATATCTGTACGGAACAGAACTGGATTATTCGAGCGGCCTGAATGGTAAAGGATTGTTTTTCAATAACCCCAATGCTTCCCGGACTTGTGCGTGTGGGGAGAGTTTTGCGCTGTAGGGAAGAAAGCTACGAGCAAATACAATTTAAGGGGAAAATGCACAGGATCATCAACGGTTACTTTTTGACTTAACCAAGCGAAGAAGAACATGAGCACTGATTTAGATATATTAAAAGACGTCTCAACGGAAGAGTACAAGTATGGCTTTACTACGAACATTGAGATGGAAATTGCCCCTAAAGGGTTGAATGAGGATACGATCCGGTTTATTTCGGCCAAGAAAAATGAACCGGAATGGCTGTTGGAGTGGCGCCTGAAGGCCTACCGGCAATTCGAGAAAATGGAATGGCCCAGCTGGCAAAACTTCGAGATGCCGGAAATGGACCTGCAAGGGATCTCCTACTATGCGGCTCCCCGCAAAAAAGCCAAATACAATAGTCTGGATGAAGTAGACCCCGAACTGCTGGCTACTTTTGAAAAGCTGGGTATCCCGCTTACGGAACAGCAAATGCTGGCAGGTGTAGCAGTGGATGCTGTATTTGACAGTGTATCGGTAGCTACGACCTTCAAAGGGAAGCTGAAAGAAATGGGGGTTATTTTCTGCTCTTTTGGTGAAGCAGTACAGGAATACCCCGACCTGGTGAAGAAATACCTCGGTACGGTAGTACCGCATACTGATAATATTTTTGCAGCGCTGAATGCAGCTGTATTCTCCGACGGATCGTTTGTATACATCCCCAAAGGGGTACGTTGCCCGATGGAGTTATCTACTTACTTCCGTATTAATGCTGAAAATACTGGTCAGTTTGAGCGTACGCTGATCGTAGCGGATGACGAAAGTTATGTAAGCTACCTGGAAGGTTGTACGGCGCCCATGCGTGATGAAAATCAATTACACGCTGCGGTGGTAGAGCTGATCGCGATGGAAAATGCGGAAATCAAATACTCTACAGTGCAGAACTGGTATCCTGGAGATAAGGATGGCAAGGGAGGCATTTACAATTTCGTAACGAAACGTGGTATCTGCAGAGGGGTGAATTCCAAAATATCCTGGACGCAGGTTGAAACGGGTTCGGCCATTACGTGGAAATATCCCAGTGTGATATTGCGGGGTGATAATTCAACGGGTGAATTTTACTCGGTGGCACTCACGAAGAACAAGCAAATAGCAGATACGGGTACGAAAATGTACCATATCGGTAAAAATACACGCAGCCGTATCATTTCAAAAGGTATCTCTGCCGGACATGGACAGAACAGTTACCGTGGACTGGTACAGGTAGGCAGCGGTGCGGACAATGCCCGCAACTTTACGCAGTGCGACTCTTTGCTGATTGGCGATGAGTGCGGTGCGCATACTTTCCCTTATATCGAGTCGAAGAACAACTCGGCCATGGTAGAGCATGAGGCCACTACCTCCAAGATCGGGGAAGACCAGATTTTCTACCTCAATCAGCGGGGAATCGATACAGAGAAAGCGGTAGCGCTGATCGTGAATGGGTATGCCAAGGAAGTATTGAATCAGCTGCCCATGGAGTTTGCAGTGGAAGCGCAGAAGTTACTGGCTATTTCACTGGAAGGATCGGTAGGATAAAAAGTTCACAACAAGTAAATTTATCAAAGCATCAATAATGTTAAGTATTCAGAATCTGAAAGCGTCTGTTGAAGGTAAGGAGATACTGCAAGGGTTGAACCTGGAAGTGAAGGCTGGCGAAGTACATGCCATCATGGGACCCAACGGCGCCGGCAAAAGCACCCTGGCTTCTGTACTCACTGGTAAGGATAACTATGAGGTTACTGACGGACAGGCTATATTTGAAGGCAAAGACCTTCTGGAACTCTCACCCGAAGACCGTGCGCGGGAAGGCGTATTCCTGGCATTTCAATACCCCGTTGAAATTCCCGGCGTTTCCAACATCAACTTTTTAAAGACAGCGCTCAATGAGATCAGGGCTTATAGGGGGCAACCCAATATGGAAGCCAAAGAATTCCTGAAGCTGTTGAAAGAAAAGCAGAAACTGCTGGAATTTGACGCAGCACTGGCCAACCGCTCGCTCAATGAAGGTTTTTCGGGTGGTGAGAAGAAAAGGAATGAGATTTTCCAACTGGCGATGCTGGACCCCAAACTGGCGATCCTGGATGAAACGGATTCTGGTCTGGACATTGATGCCTTGCGTATCGTATCGCGTGGTGTAAATAAGCTGCGCAGTGGTAAAAATGCGTTCATCATCATTACGCACTATCAGCGACTGCTGGAGTACATCGTTCCGGATTATGTACACGTACTGTATAAAGGACAGATCGTGAAATCGGGTACGAAGGAACTGGCGCTGGAACTGGAAGAGAAGGGTTATGACTGGCTGAAGGAAGATTCGAAAGAAACAGAAGCAGCAGATATTTTACTGCCGCGCTAAGGAAGCCCGGCCACTCTTGATTTATTGAACCAGCAGAAAAAGAACGGGAATGGAAAACAGGATTACACAAATAAGCAGCTCTTTATACGATCAGTGCATCGCTGATTATGAAGTACGGGCATCGCTTTTCTCAGCGGAAGGGCCCGAACTCAGTGGATTGCGTGAACAGGCCTTCCAACAATTTAAGAAACTTGGCTTCCCCTCTACGAAGGTGGAAGACTGGAAATATACGAACCTGGCTCCTGCGCTTAAAGAAGGTTTTGAGCTGGAGCAGGATGAAGAAGTACTTTCTGTAAAGGAAGAGGTGATTGGTAAAGCCGCCATCGAATTACTGGATTGTTATCGAATTGTATTGGTGAATGGGAAATACCGCGCCGATCTTTCGGATGCAGTTCCCGTAGAAGGTGTCTATATCTCTTCGCTGGCAGATGCTACCGGTAAGCCGGCTTTCAAACAGCATTTTGGCAAATACACTGATTTGGAGAAATTCCATTTTGCCGCCGCCAATACAGCCTTGTTCCGCAATGGCCTGTTCATTGAAGTAAAGCGGAATACGGTGGTGGAAAAACCTTTGCACCTGATTCACCTCACCACTACGGGGGAGGCTACTTATTTGCAGCCCAGGCAGTTATTTGTGGTGGGTACCAGCGCATCGATCAAGATCATAGAAAGTTATGTTACTGACACAGATGGCGCGCAGGTATTCATTAACAATGTATCAGAAATTGTAGTGCAGGAAAACTCGCAGGTACAGCATTATTATATACAAGCCGGCGATGGTAATGCCCGGTATGTACACCATACGGAAGTGTACCAGCAAGCCAATAGCATTTACAATAATTATAAAGCTTCTTTTCCCGGTACCAGCCTTTGGCGCAACAACTTAAATGTGGCGCTGGATGGGGAAAACGTGGAAAGTCATTTATACGGAATATACCTGGCAGGTGGTCATCAGGTGGTAGACAACCACACGATCGTGGATCACCGCAAACCACATTGCAACAGCAATGAGTTGTACAAAGGGGTGATGAAAGATGAAGCTGCGGGTGTATTCAACGGAAAGATCTTTGTTCGCAAGGATGCGCAAAAAACAAATGCCTTCCAGCAGAACAACAATATGTTGCTGGGCAAAAAAGCCGTGGTAGATTCAAAACCACAGCTGGAAATCTTTGCCGACGATGTAAAATGCAGCCACGGTTCTACGATGGGGCAATTTAACCCGGAGGCATTATTCTATTTAAAATCAAGGGGAATTGGAGAAGAGAAAGCACGTGCACTGCTGATCCATGCCTTTGCTTTTGATGTAACAGAAAAAATTCCTATTCCGGAAGTGCAGTCGCACATCAATGGATTGATTGAGCAGGGGTTGAAGGCGTGAGGGGGAACAGCTGAGAGCTGCGAATGAAAACAGGGCAACCAGTGGGTTGTGGACATTAACGTAACAGATCAAATTTTCAATATACAGACTGCCCTGTCCCCCTTAGGGTGGCAGGGTAGTTTGTTTAACCAACATAGCTCCGTAACGGTCCCTTAGAACACTCATTGTTCATCACTTAATTTTAAAAAGACCATGAGTACAGACATTATGGTAGCTCCTGCAACATTGGATATACAACAAATCAGAAAGGACTTTCCGATACTGGAAACAACGGTATATGGAAAGCCGCTGGTGTACTTTGACAATGGTGCCACGGCACAAAAGCCCTGGGCAGTGATCAAAGGAATTGAAGATTATTATACGCAGCTCAATAGTAATGTTCACCGTGGTGTACACCACCTGAGCCAAAAGGCCACAGACGCCTATGAAGCCAGCCGCCGGAAGATTGCCGCGTTCCTCAACGCCCGCCATGAACATGAAGTGATCTTCACGAAGGGCACTACAGATGGGATCAACCTGGTAGCGTATAGCTTTGGCAAGCAGTTCGTGAAAGAAGGAGATGAGGTAATTGTATCTACCATGGAGCACCATTCTAATATTGTGCCCTGGCAGATCATGTGTGAGGACCGGAAGGCCAACCTGAAGGTGATTCCCATCAATGAGAAAGGGGAATTGCTGATGGACGAATTCAGGAAACTGCTGAATGACAAGGTGAAATTGATCTCCATAGCCTATATCTCTAATACGCTGGGCACTATCAACCCGGTAAAGGAGATCATCGAGGAAGCACATCAACACAATATTCCGGTTTTACTGGATGCCGCTCAGGCAGTACAGCATATACCGGTAGATGTACAGGAACTGGATGTTGACTTCCTGGTATTCTCAGGCCATAAAATATATGGTCCTACCGGCATTGGCATTTTATATGGCAAAGAAGAATGGCTGAACCAGATGCCTCCCTATCAAGGCGGCGGCAGCATGATCAAACAGGTTACGTTTGAAAAGACGACCTACCACGACCTGCCTTTCCGTTTTGAAGCAGGCACGCCCAATATTGAAGCTTGTATTTGTCTGGGTACAGCCATTGATTATATCACGAATATCGGTATCCCTGCCATTGCGCAATACGAGCATGAACTGCTGGAATATGCCACTGAGCAACTGAGTGGTATTGAAAAGTTGAGGATCATTGGAACAGCGGAAAAGAAATCCGGGGTACTGTCGTTCATTGTAGAAGGTGTTCACCCTTATGATGTAGGGGTACTGCTTGATAAACTGGGTATTGCAGTACGGACGGGGCATCACTGTACGCAGCCGTTGATGGAGTTTTATGGCATTCCGGGTACGGTGCGTGTTTCGTTTGCTTTTTATAATACGAAAGAAGAAGTAGATCAACTGGTGGCTGGTGTAACGCGGGCCATTGCCATGCTGACTTAGCAAGCTACGAGCTGCGAGCCATGAGCGGAATAGTCCCTAAGACTACCCTTCGACAAGCTCAGGGTGACAGTCGACAGTTGACAAGGAAACAATATATTATGACGATTAACGAAATACAGGACGAACTGATTGATGAATTCTCGATGTTCGGGGATTGGATGGAGAAGTATGAATACATTATCCAGATGGGAAAGGAGTTGACGCTGATCAAAGATGAATACAAGAAAGATGAGAACCTGATCCGTGGCTGCCAGGCCAAGGTGTGGCTGCATGCGGATTTCCAGGATGGACGGGTCCATTTTACGGCGGATAGTGATGCGATCATTACCAAGGGACTGGTGAGTATGGTGGTTCGGGTATTATCGGGACATACGCCGGAAGAGATCGTAAAATCAGAGCTCTATTTCGTAGACCAGATCGGCCTGCGGGAGCATCTTTCAGTTACGCGTTCCAATGGTTTGCTTTCGATGATCAAACAAATGAAAATGTACGCATTGGCTTTGCAAAGCAAGGCCTCCTAATAGTGACGGTATGATAGACAAACAGCAACTGGAAGAAAATATCATTGAAGCACTGAAAACTGTGCATGATCCGGAAATACCGGTGAATATTTATGAGCTGGGATTGGTATATACAATCGACATTAAAGACGATGGTTATGTACAGATCACGATGACGCTTACCGCCCCGGGCTGTCCGGTAGCAGGAGATATCATTCGGGAAGTAGATGAAAAGGTACGTGGTGTAGCCAATGTATCGGATGTGAATGTGATGCTCACTTTTGAACCGGCCTGGAACCGGGACATGATGAGTGAAGAAGCTAAGCTGGAATTGGGATTCTTATAAACGCAGGTTAATTGATTAAAAGGGTTTCGCAGATTTGAGCAGCCGACTAAAACGAATTACTCTAATACAAACGAAAAGGCCCGCCGGATATAAATCTGGCAGGCCTTTTTCTTAACCCTACTTGTAAACAACCTTCTTTCTACTTAATTCCTTCCACGGGTTCTATCCAGTTCTATCCTTGCTGAGAGGTATTCAAATACTGCTTCGAGGTAATTGAGTTGTGCGGTAGTCAATGCCAGTTCTGCGTCTGTTAATTCCAACCTGGAGGCCACTCCTTTCGAGTAGCGGTATTGAATAATATCATAGCTCAACTTAGCAGTTTCTTTTACCTGCACCTGTGTTTTCATACGCTCAAAGGTTTCATTCAAATTGGCTATTACCTGTGCCACCTCTGTTTTGAGTTGCTGTTGTGCATCGGTTAAACGGACTACGGACTGATCTTTGTTGATCTTCGCCTGACTGATCCTGGCCTGGTGTTTATAGCCACTGAACAATGGCAGTACTACCTGTGCCCCGGCAAAAGAAGCAGATGGCCAGTACGCATCAAAGAAGTTAACGCCTTTGGCCTGGCTTTGCACCTGGTACTGGCCTACGAGGCTCACTTGGGGTAAACGTTGTGCTTTGGCCTGTAATACCTGCTGATCACTGATCTGTTGATTAATAGCCAGCAGTTGCAGATCGGGCCTTTGTGTTTTGGCCTCTTCATAGGTGATCTCCTGTGTAGGTATCTGTTCATCTTTGGCCAATGCCAAAGAGTCGGTTAACTGAACGTCTTGCAAGGAATCAATGCCGATCAAGGTTACAAGTTGTTGTTTGCCTACTTGAATGGCATAATTCAGTTTCAGGATATCGGGCTGAAGATTCTTTACAGAAGTGTAGGCCCGTAAAGTATCTACACGCAGGCCCCTACCCTGTGCCAGCAGGGAGCGTGCATCCTGCAAGGCCTTTTCATTACGCTGAAGGCTTTCATACTGCAGCTGTAATCTTTCTTTCAGTACGAGCATACCCAGGTAGATACGCTTCACGGCTGCGGATACATCGACCTCATTGTATTTCTGGTTGGTACGACGTGCATACTGGTTGAGTTGTGCTTCGCGCAAAGCAGGCTTTGCGGATGGATTGTAGATGGGATAGGCTACGGAAATGGTAGCAGCCAGTTGATCCCTGCCGCCCATGCGGCTATAGGGAACTTTATCACCGCCACCATTCTCTCCAAATCCAAAGAAAGCAGGCAATACAAAATAATGAAGGTACTGACCGCCCAAACTGGCGGAAGGCAATGACAGGCTGCGGGCTACACGTACTTCCTCCGCGGCTTTATCAATGTCCAGTGCAGATACTTTCAGTGACCGGTTGTTTTTTATAGCCAGTGATACGGCCTCTGGCAATGACAGGGATAAAGATTGTGCGATACTGTGTACACGGGGCAGAAAAATGGTTGCTGCCAATAAAAGGGTGTACACTATTTTTTTCTTAGTGCTCATATTGATGCATTTGAGTTCAATGAAACAGGAGCTGGGACTGGTATTGCGCCATGGGGCAAAGCAGCTTCATCACTCACTGGTTTTTTAGCTGGCCGTGAGAAGTAAGAATACACGGCCGGAATAACATATAATGTAAGGATACCGGCAAAGATGAGTCCGCCAACTACCACAATACCCAATGAAGTACGGCTTCCGGAAGAAGTACCGAGAGAAAGGGCAATGGGCAGTGTACCAAAGATCATGGCCAGAGTAGTCATGAGGATGGGGCGGAACCTGGAGGTAGCAGCTGATATAACAGCATCTTTCACTTTCAATCCGTCATGTTTACGATGGTTGGCAAATTCAACAATGAGGATACCATTTTTGGTGATCAACCCAATCAGCATGATAATACCGATCTGGCTGAAGATATTGATGGATTCACCGGTAAGCCATAAGCTCAACAGGGCGCCGGTAACAGCCATCGGTACGGTTAACAGGATAATGAAAGGATCAATGAGGCTTTCAAACTGTGCAGCCAGTACCAGGTAGATAAGTAGGATAGCAAAGATGAAAGCGAAGATCAGGCTGGAACTACTTTCAGCATAATCACGGCTTTGGCCGGCCAACTGTGTTCTAAAACCTTTAGGCAACACATTGGCGGTGATCTTATCCAGCTCCTTGATGCCCTCTCCCAGGCTCACACCAGGGGCTGGGGTAGCACCGATGGTAACGCTGTAGGACTGGTTATAGCGGTAGATAGCAGGCGGGCTAATGCCTTCTTTCAGGCTTACCAGGTTATCCAGGGACACCATTTCATTGCTGGCGGACTTCAGGAACAAAGAACGCAGGTTTTCAGGTGTTGATCTTTCCACACGATCCAATTGACCTATTACCTCATACTGACGGTCGTTGTAAATAAAGTAACCATAACGACGACCACTAAGAGCCAGTTGCAGGGTGCGGCCTATTTCCTGTGTTGAAATACCTAACTGGGCTGCACGTTGTCTGTCGATCGATATACTGATCTCAGGACGGTTCACTTTAAAGTCGGGGTTCTGGAAAGCCAGTTTAGGGCTCTTATATACTTCACCCATCAGTTTGGGCATAACGGCGATGAGGCTGTCGAGTGAAGGCGCCTGTACTACATATTCAATTGGTTGTGATGTAGAGAAGCCACCGATAGTAGGTATTTGTATAGGAATAAGGATCACATTGCGGAAGCGCTGTGAAGCCACTACCAGTTTTTCATAGATCTGTTGCTGGGACATTTTGGATTTCCGCTTTTGGGGGTCTTCCAGGAATATCCATTGGAAGCCACCATTCACCGGTTGAACCAGGGTACCCACGGTAGCAGCAATACCTGCATAGGTGGTATTGTTGTTGAGATCGGGAATTGAATCGGATACATAGGCATTGATCTCCTTCATGGTTTCTTCCATGCTTTCATAGGAGGTACCTTCGGGTGCGATCACAGCGAGACCTACCATGGACCTGTCTTCAAGGGGCGCCAGTTCGGAGGGCAGTTTTGGGCCCAGTAAATAAGCGAGGCCAAAAGAACCCAGGAGTAAAAGGATACCCAGCCAACGATAGCGCATGAAGGCTTTGAGTGAACGTTCGTATCCATTATTGAGTGAAACGAAGAAAGGTTCGGTTTTGCGGTATAACCAACCATGTGAAGCACCGGGCTTGAGGAGGTAGGCACTCATCATGGGCGAAAGGGTCAGGGCCACAAAAGCAGAGATCAATACGGAACCTGCTACCACAATGGCAAACTCTTTAAAGAGGCGACCTGTAATACCACCTAAAAACAGGATGGGCAGGAACACGGCAGCGAGGGTAACGGTGGTTGAGATGACGGCAAAGTAGATCTCATTGGAACCTTTACGGGCGGCTTCCAGTGGTTTCATCCCCTCCTCTACTTTGCTATAGATATTCTCCAATACCACAATGGCATCATCCACCACAAGCCCAATGGCCAGTACCATGCCCAGCAAGGTCAGTACGTTGATGGAAAAATCGCCTAAGTACATGATGAAGAAAGCAGATATAATGGATACGGGAATAGCCACCAGGGGAATCAATGTAGATCGCCAGTCGCGCAGGAAGATGAAGATGATCAGGGTTACGAGGCCAAAGGCCAGCAACAAGGTTTCTTCTACTTCGGATAAGGAGTTGCGCACCGGTACTGTAAAATCTTTACCCAGGGTGATATTGTATTCTTTGGGGGCAGTCTTCACAATGTCGTCGAAGCGTTTTCTAAACTCTTCTACAATGGCCAGGGAGTTGGCCCCGCGTTGGGGTTGTACGCCTGTCCCCACGCCATATTGTGCTTTCTTGCCTTCGGCCACGATCATAGCTGTACGTTCGTTCTGTGAGGACATGATGGCATTGCCAATGTCTCTGAACCGCACAATCGCACCATCCTTCTGGCTAATGATCATGTTATTGAAATCATCTTCTGTAACGAGCCTACCCTGGGTACGGAGGGTTACTTCGGTATTTTGACCCTCAATACGACCGCTGGGCAAGTCCACATTCTCTCTTTGGAGGGCAGCCTGGATATCATTGGGTGTAAGGCCGTAGGCAGCCAGCTTGACAGGGTCCATGCGTAAGCGCATGGCACGTTTACGACCAGCGTAGCTGTCTACAAGCCGAACACCGGGTATGGATTGAAGGCGTTCTTTGATATTGATGTTTACAAAATCGGTAATGTCTTCCAGGCTTTTGGTATCACTCTGTACAGTGAGGAACACCAGGAAGTCGGCAGGACCGCTTTTCTCTACGATGGTGGGCTCTATATCAGTAGGCAGTTGCTGGCGCGATTTAGAGACTTTGTCGCGCACATCATTGGCTGCTGCTTCGAGATCGGCATTGAGGTTGAACTCAACGGTTATGATACTTACCTGCTCACGGGAAACGGAAGACATGGCGCGGATACCATTGGCTTCGGCTACGGCTTCTTCTAATGGTTTGGTAACCTGTGAGGCAATGATATCGGCACTGGCACCCGGGTATACGGTAGTTACAGTGACGATGGGTGAATCGGTGACAGGATATTCGCGGGTACCGAGGAAGGTATATCCTACGATACCAAAAAGAATTAATAAGACGGACATCACTCCGGCCAATACGGGCCTGGAGATGCTCATTTGAGAAATGGCACTCATACAAATGTTGTATTAAATAAATAAAATCGAGGACGGATGGGGCAGCCTGGCTGCTATTTGATCTTAACCAGGTCTACATCCGCTCCCGGCACCAGGCGCAGCAGGTTGCTGGTGATGACGGTATCACCCTGGTTTAAACCGTTCAATATTTGTACTTCCTGGGCGCCGCGCTGACCAATGGTTACGGGAGCCAATTGTACTTTTTTGTTCCTGGCCACATACACAGCATATCCTTGTGAAGAAGGCATGAGGGCCTGGCTGGGCACTTTCAATGCATCGTTGGAACTATGCAGGGACAGGCTTAGCCGGGCGCTTTGGCCTGGCACCAGTTTAGCATGTGGATTGGGACCAATGGCTTGTACCAGGAGGGTACGTGTTTGCTCATTCATTTTTGATTCCTTAGCCACTACGCTGGCAAAGTAAGCAGCGGTATCGGACTGCACGGTAAAGCGTTGTGATTTACCAATGGCCACGAGGTTGGCATATTTTTCAGGCACTGAGAACTCCACCTTAATACGGGTATCATCCACAATATTGGTTAGTACGGTATTGGGTGATACGAGTGCTCCGGGGTAAACGCGTACGATACCTATGCGTCCGTTGAAGGGTGCACGGATACGTGTTTTGTCAATGGTCACTGCCAGGGCACGGATCTCAGCTTTCAGCACATTCAGGTTGGTAATGGCCTGGTCGTAGTCCTGTTGAATAGCGGCATCATGGGCAATCAGGTCTTTCAGGCGGGCTTCGTTCAAAGCAGCCAGTTTTTCCTGTTGGTGCAGTCTTTCCAGTTGGGCCTGCAGGTCGGCATCATCCAGTTGGAACAGCAGGGAACCGGCGCTTACATAATTGCCTTCCTTTACCTGAACGCGCACCACCTTACGCAAAAGTTCGCTGGCGATGCTGACTTCCTGGTTGGCTATGAGGGTACCGGTGATCTCTATTTCTTCACTGAAAGAAGTAGGCTGAACAATGTAGCCATCGGCAGGCACTGCAGGATTGGGCGCAGCAGCGGCAATGGCAGGTTTTGATTCATTGGCCTGTGTTTCACAAGCCTGGATAAAAATGATTACGGGCAACAATAAAAGGAGGAGCCAGTAATATTTGTTTTTCAAGTGTGGGTGATTCATATTTCGGTGTTTAAATTAATACATTCAAATGTTTCGATATGTTTGGGTATAGGATATCACCCCGCTAATACCTGGGTATGTTGCGGGACGCGGCGTAGGACTTATGTTAATTTGTTACAAGGTAGTGCGCCGTGGGATGACAAGCATTTTGTAAAACCGGAGTGCAAACTTATAGAAACATTGAAATATTTCGATGTTTTATTTAAAAAATTTTTGTTAACCCTTTAGGGTCTGTAAAAAATGGACGTACTGATCGATCATTTTATTGTTGAGTGTGTACTTCATGTTACGGCCTTCTTTAGTGGGTATAATCAATTCAGCATCAGTCAATAGTTTCAAGTGATGCGAAATGGAGGGCTGGGTAAGGTCTACAAATTCGTAGACATCGGTACAGTACAAGCAATTTTTATTTTTCCGGAGTTCTTTCAAGATCAGGAGCCTGTTGGGGTCGGCCAGGGCTTTGGAGATCTTCTCTACTTTTTTTGCATCCATAAAATTTCTTTTTATCGTATCGCCTTTATAATTAAGGTTTGACGCAGAATAGTTTCATGGTTTTACAATAATGCATGTTGCTGTAACTGGGGTCGGGCAAAAGTTGCCAGTCTGCAAAATTAGGTGTTTAAACAATAAGGTGCTAGTGTTTTTTTGATGGGGAGTTGATGTGATAAATAAGCCCGGATTGGAAGGGCTGCATTTAGAATAGGGTGAGCCGCCCTAGAAGGGCGACCCACCCTTGGAGGGCGACAGCCATTTAGGCTCACCTTAATTTCGTTTTGGTCAGGTACAAGATGGCATAAAAAAGCCACCCTGGTGGGTGGCTTGCCTGTGTGAATTGATACCCTATTGAATGATGACCCTGCTTATACCAATATTTTGAATTGTATTCTTTGTATGAATTAGTGTTCACGACTAAGTAAGATCATGGCTATACACTTTACCTGCTTGCAACAACATTGCGTACTGTGTTTAACGTTTTGTTTGACACTTACTATACTCCTCCTTCCTTTACTTCACCATCAGTATGATTAATCTGTATCGCTAAAGATTATACGAATTCCTTGAATGTGCGGATTGGCTGTTGTAAAAAATATTTCACTTTTCTTTTTGGCCAATCAATCCAGCAAAACAATTCCCGTATTGGGATTTTCGGGGTATCTAACCAGAGTAAATAACAGTAACTCTGCTCACTGATCGCTATTAACAATAAAAAATGACAAAAAAACGGTCTTGCTTTAGTACGTTACCGCAGTTTACTTGTTACATATATAGGTAACTGTTTAAAGTCGCTTATTTCAATGTGCTATGTGGCTAATTGAAAGATGAGGGTGAGTAATCGGTGGTGGTGGAGGGGCATCAAGCCTTTGCAGGGATGGAAAAACTACCCGGAAGAAGCCATAAAATACCCGAATAAGATCAATGAACACTTATAGCAACATCTCCAACTGCCTTTCATCAAAGGCAACAGTATTGCATTAATTATATTCCAGGTTTAGATCAGGTCCCCCTTAATTGCCTTTAACAAGCTGTATTACCAAGCATTTTGGTTATTACTCAAAACCGTTTATGAATCATAAGCTAACTACGAGACATTACAGTATTAAATTTCCTGCCATAGAATGTGAGCAGGATTATGAGCAATTTGCCAATGACCTGAATGGCATAGTAAGGGATAAGGATGTTGTAGAGTTGACCGGAGGGCTGGCTAAGGGTTTGGTAAAGAGGGAACAGGTACAGTCGGGTTGTTGTTTGCGGGCCTGGAATGTGGTATTTAATCATGCTGTAGAGTTGCATCGACCTGGTTATGAGCTTAACGATAAAAGCATTACGATTATCTATGTGTTAACGCCGGGTAGTTGCCGATTAAAAAGTATTGGTGGGCATGAGCAATTTAATCCAACGGAAACACGCAGTACCCTGATGGTTGGCAATGGTATTGATTTAAAGTATGATATCGTACCTTTTCAGGCGGTTCAGGTGATTGAGATCAGTACGAATAGTTTCTGGCTGTCTCAACAAATGCGGAAAGCGGGATTGCCGGTAGAGAACTTACTGGACAGGATGTATGAAAAAGAAAATCCTTTCATTTTGAGTTGTATCTGTACGATCTCGGTGTTGAATGATGTAAATATACTTTTCGATTCGGTAATGGGAAGTGGGCATGATCATGGCCGGGCAGCTCAATTGGGCACTTCGCTACTGCTAGAATTCCTAAACAAAACCTTGAATAGCAGGGTGCCGCAGGTTCCGGGTAATAATGACACGCATTTTATTAAAGTGATGGAGGCGGAAGCTATCTTACAGGCTCATTTGCAACGCAATCTACCCAAAGTATATACTATTGCGCAGCAGGTTTCATTAAGTGAATCGACTTTGAAGCGTCATTTTAAAATCATATTCGGTAAGAGCTTGTATGAGTATTACCTGGAGAAGAAGATGCATTTCGCTAAAACGCTGTTATTGGAGCAAGCTTTGACCGTTTATCAGGCGGCCACGCTACTGGGGTATGAAAAAGTGAGCAATTTTATCTTAATATTCAAGAAACATCATGGTTATTCGCCGGGCAGTTTAAAGAAAAAAGGGCTTTCCAATATGTAGTATTGTATCGTTAAGTTGGAGCAATAGGATATTATTTTCCCAAAATGGGGCCATGGCTGATAGAATAAAAACGACTACAAGCATGTGTAGTACTAACACAGCCAGCTAAGTGTAATTTTAATATTCGTTAGCCGTTTTATTTGAAAAATAACTTTACCTTAGTAGTCTCATCGGTATAGTTTTTTTATTCCTGACGCTTCACACTTGGTTAAAACTCTCTGAAAGTTGCATTTGGCAAGTATCATTTGCCAATACCCCAAGCCTTAACATCATTTCTGTTGAGAAACAGGTAGGAATTATTTACTAAACATGGTTATACTGAAAAACCACAAATAAGGAAGAGCAAATGCTATTGCCAGGCCACCACTTGTTACGTGCCCTACCCGGTTTAATGGCATACTCTCTTTCTGCTTCAAATTTTACTAACCAGGGGTCTTAATCCAACTTCCGGGGAGTGTTGTGCTTAACTTATCCATTTTTTGTGCTGCAACGCTGGCCTGCCTATTTTGCCAGGAGCACGGGATCATGCAATGACCACCATTCGATTTGTACATCCTGACTGTTTTAATCCGGATTACCGGTTACTGCTGAACAGCAACTCTCCGCTGCTGCAAGCATGCAAACTGGTAATCCGGATTTTTGTTAATTCCCCAATTTATAGCCCTTATTGGCCATTTTAATTCCATTTTAATGCGATATTTATAAGAGAGAACCCTTTGATGGCCAATATTTCAGATTTTTGTCGGCACAATCATCTACTTACGCTATGGAAGAAGTTAAAATCTTATTGGTAGAGGATGAAAAGAAGATCGCTGAGGCGCTTAAGAAAGGGTTAATGGAGCAGCAGTACCATGTGGAGGTAGCTTATGATGGGCTCATTGGGAAAAAAATGATGGAAACATACAATTTTGACCTGGTGATCCTGGATATTAATCTGCCTGGGATGAATGGGTATGAGTTGTGTAAAGAGATCCGTAAGCGGGATGAACGCATTCCGGTGGTGATGTTAACAGCACTGAGCGCCACAGAGGATAAAATCGAGGGCTTTGATGCAGGGGCGGACGATTACATTGTAAAACCCTTTGATTTTAAAGAGTTACTGGTACGAATCCGGGCCTTGTTGAAACGCATATATCAGAATGTACCTACAGGCAATATGCTGAAGGTGGCAGACCTGGTGATGAATCTGGACAGTAAGGAGGTGACAAGGGCGGAGAAACCGATCTCTTTGACGGCCAAAGAATTCCAGCTACTGGAGTTCCTGGTACGGAATAAGAACCGGGTGGTTTCGCGGGCAGATATCGCACTGAATGTGTGGGATATCGATTTCGACACGAAAACAAACGTTATTGACGTATATGTGAACTTCCTGCGTAAAAAGCTTGACAAGGATTACGATACGAAACTAATCCATACGCAGGTGGGGATGGGCTATATACTAAAAGAGCACGCATAGGTGAAGATCAAATTTAAAATAACTGCGCTCTTTACGCTGTTGGTTACTGCAATTCTGTTGCTACTAAGTTTTCTGATCTACTATTTCACTTCACTGGAAAGGCTGGAAGCATTCAAAAAGCGGCTTAAAGGGCGGGCGAATAACAATGCACAGCTGTATACTTATTTTGGGGATAGCAGCGTCGCAATGTTAAGGCGCCTTGATTCGGGATCGACGAATACATTACAGGATAAAAGTGTTGTAATTTATAATTACCTCAACCAGCCGGTGTATGAATTCAATGCGCCGGGAGTGGCGACACCTGCCAGCAGTATTTCGATGTTGGAAAGGGCCCGCCTGGATGGGGAAACTTATTATAAGATCCAGAACCGGGATGTGCTTGCGTTTCACCATATTGATTCGGTCAACCGGATTGTGGTGGTAGTGGCGGCATACGACCTGGATGGCTGGAACCGGCTTTCGCAATTACAAAAGTTGTTGATGACCAGTTTACTGATTGGTATAGCAGCGGCAGCCCTTGTAGGCTACCTGTTTTCGCGACAACTACTGATGCCCATCACTCAAATCATCCGGGAAGTAAATGATATCAGCTCACAAAGTCTTTCGCACCGAATAGAAGCAGGGAGCGGGCATGATGAGTTGCATCAGCTGGCCAATACGTTCAATGAATTGTTGAACAGGTTGCAGGACTCCTTTACTACGCAACGCCGGTTCATTTCCAATGCTTCGCATGAATTATCAACGCCGCTCACTTCTATTTCAAGTCAATTGGAAGTTACGCTACAGAAGGACAGGAATCCGGAAGAGTACCGGCTGGTAATGCAGTCTATCTATGAGGATGTGCAGCAAATGCGACAGCTTACAAAAAGCTTACTGGAAATTGCCAAAACGGGATCACAGGGTACGATAGAGCTGCATGAGGTACGGATTGATGAAGTGTTGTTTAAAGTGATGAGTGATGTGCAAAAGATCAGTCCCAGCTACCAGGTTGAGGTGCATTTTGGAGAGTTCCCGGAGGATGAAAAACGTTTCCTGGTATTCGGCAATAATGATCTGTTGTATAGTTCGGTCAAAAACTTTGTAGAGAATGGTTGCAAGTATTCACCGGACCATCTATCCTGGGTTGATCTTTCTTTTGATGACGATCAGGTGATCATACAGGTTAAGAATCATGGCAATGTAATTGCCGAAGAGGAAATGGAACATATTTTCCAGCCATTTTACCGTACTAACACTGCTACACACGTTAAGGGATTTGGCCTTGGTTTGGCGCTGGCCAAAAGGATCATTGGCCTGCACCGGGGCACGATCAAAGTACAATCGGACCTGCAAAAAGGAACGGTTTTCACGATCCAGCTACCTTCTGTCAAAGCGTTCTCAGCACACTAAGTGGTTTTAATTAATTGTCTTTTAATGCACGTTTAATCGCTGTTTAACGGCAATACAGCATATTTGAATACAGAACAACCTGCTGGTATGAAGAATCAATTATTGTTTCGATGGGTCCCGTTATTGTGCCTGGTGCTGGTAGTAATTGCCGGTGTGGGCCTTGGGCAGAAAAATTCAAGGCTTGTAACGAAAAACAACACATTGATCCTTCAGAATGATTCAATCCTTTCGGTAAACCTCCGGCTTTCAAAGGAGATATCAAAGTTGCAATCGCTGCTGGATAGCATCCGGCTAAACAGCAGTTCGGCCAGTCGCCTGCGCATTCCTCAATAAGGGGGTCTGAATTTGAATTGATCAAGGCTATAATAATCCAGTAATCCGTACCCTATTCCTTGACTATCAATCACAAGACCGCCAGGTATTGCAGGCTTCCAGCCCATTGCAGGATTTGGCCAGAAAATCTCACCTTTTACATCGTCCTACCCTTCTTATCCAGAAGAGAAATGGCCAGTCAACTGCCGGCCATGCTACCTGATTAATTAAATAAAAAATTCCCTGGAGGTGATCCTTAATCCGGAAAACAGTTCGTATCTTTTAGGAAGTAAAAGGCACTATCTCACTGTGCATGGCTTAGCTACTTAGCAGCATTACCGATTGCCCGCCCACTTTGTTTTATCAGCCCGTTTTAATCATTACCGAGGTCCTTACCTTATGAAAGCATTTATGGGTACCCCAGGCATCCAACATCATTCCTGTCACCTTCAAAAAGGAGCGCTATGAAACCGCATCAATCTCCGTACATCAACAAGCGGAAGAAGACGATCGAATTCCACATTCACAACAGTTGTGCAGATCACATTACGCTAGCAGGCACATTTAATCACTGGGCGCAGGATGAGTTTCAAATGCAGCCGGCCAAGGATGGCAATTGGCTGATAGAGATTCCTATGTTGCCACAGGGCAAGTATCATTACAAATTCTTCATTGATGGGCGTATGTGGATGGAAGACATTGAGAACCAGTTGAGGGAACCCGATGGGGTTTGTGGCTGGAACAGTGTACTCACTGTGTAGTTTGAGAAGCGAAAACACAGGTGCAAAGGGATGGGCTTGGTTTAATGTAGCGCACCCCTTTACACCTTTTTTTATGCGTCGCCATAAATTTTATACAAAGGGCTTCTTAGTGGATCGCCTTTACCGGAACAAATAAACTCCAACAGGTCGGCAATTTGTGCCGGGGTAACCCATTTGCTAAAATCGGCATTGGGCATATCGGCGCGGTTTACGGGGGTATCAATGGTGCTGGGGGCAATGACGGATACGGTTACATTTTTTCCTTTGGCTGCTTCATTGAGGATATCTGCCAGTTTTATCAACAATGACTTACTCAGTGCATAAGCGATCATGTGTTGGCCTGCTGCGGGTTGAATGGCCGGCCGGGCACCTACCAGTACAATGCGGCCGTAACCGCTTTCGAGCATGTGTTGAAAGAGGGGGCGGGTGAGATAATAAGCAGTTTCAAAATTAAGTGAGAACTGTTTTTTAAGTGCTGCGCCATCGGTAGCGGCAATATCGCCCATGGCAAACCCGCCGGCGAGTAATAATGCGCCATCTATTTTTTTATAGAGGCTGATGGCTTCTTTAGCAAAGGTATCGCTGGCGCTTTCATCGGCCAGGTTTACAGCATGCAATTCAAATTGGGGGTGGCTGCTGGCAAAGCCCAGGTGGCTTCCGGAGTAGTCTACTCCAATCACCTTATAATTTTCGTCCAGGAATTTCTTTACAACAGCAGTGCCGAGGTTGCCATTAGCGCCAGTAATCAGTATTGTCTTTGCCATGGTAGTTGGATTGAATTACAAATGTAAGGTTTGGGGCTAGTTTACGGCATTTTTGGTGTTTGTTGTGGCGGGCAATAAAAAACCGGCGTAGAAACGCCGGCTATAACCAACATGGACTCGGTTGATCCTTTTAAAACACATAGTTCCAATGTCGTATATCTTCGTCTTTTCCTGTTCTGATCGCTTCCAGCTTATCGCGTAAGCGGAACATGAGGGACGCAGGTGTATAATTTGGTAAATGGTAATCCATCCCATTGATGTGTATGGTGCCAATAGGGGCCACAATGGCGGCGGTGCCTGCTCCAAAAGCTTCAGTGATGGCATGTTGGCGGAATGCCTTTTCCAGCTCTGCAATAGCAACAGGACGGGTTTCTACGGGTATGGAAAGATCACCAGCCAGGGTGAGGAGGGAGTCGCGGGTAACGCCATCAAGAATTGAATCGCTCAGGGGCGGGGTGACGAGGGTACCATCGATCACAAATAGGGCATTCATCATGCCTGATTCTTCAATGTATTTATTCTCCTGGCTATCGGTCCACAATACCTGGTCAAAGCCTTCTTCTTTTGCTTTTTGGGTAGGATAAAAAGCGCCGCCATAATTGCCACCGCATTTAGCAGCGCCGGTACCACCCCTGGCAGCTCTTACATAATCGGTCTCTACTTTTACGCGGAGTGGTTTTTGGAAGGCTGAGGCCACGGGACCAGAGAAAATGACAAACTTATATTGGTCGGACACTTTCACGCCGAATTTGGCTTCGCTGGCAAAGGCAAAGGGGCGAATATACAGGGCTGTCCCTTCGGCTGTAGGCACCCATTGTTTATCGAGGGATATTAACTGGCGAAGTCCCTCTACAAACACTTCTTCGGGTACAATGGCCATGCACATGCGATCAAGAGACCTTGTCAATCGTTCGTAATGTTTATGGATGCGGAAGATATTGATCCTGCCATCTTCGAGGCGGAATGCTTTCATACCTTCAAATACGGTTTGTCCATAGTGCAGGGCAAGTGCAGTAGGCGACAGTGTGAGGTCGCCAAAGGGTACGATCCTAGGGGTATCCCAGGAGCCATTGGCATAATCGCACACCAACATGTGGTCGGCAACATATTTGCCAAACTCCAGGTGATCAAAATCGACTTCTCCGATCCTGGATTGTCTGGTGGGCTGTATGGAGAAGGAAGTGGTAAGTTGCATGATGAAATGTTTTAAAAGGTGAAGTTGATGTCTACGTGATCAGTTCTCTGCCGATGCGTAAGGTTTCTTCTACCAATATGTCAAAGTCTTCCATCCTGCTGCGGTGGTTGGTAATGGCGGCGCGGATGGCGTACTTTCCATTGAGCAAGGTATAGGAAGGGGCAGCAATGCCCTGTTCCTGCAGGCGCATCAGGATCTCTTTATTGATGGTATTGAGCTCTTCCTCTTCCAGCCCACCCGGATTGAAGCGGTAGCAAACAATGTTCAGGGGCACATCGGCCAGGAGTTCGAGGGTGTGTTCGGTTTGTACCAACCCTGCCAGGTATTGGGCCTGTCGCAGGTTCTTGCGGATCATGTACTGGTAGCGTTGTATGCCATTTTCTTTAATAGACATCCATACTTTCAAAGCTTTAAATCCGCGGGATAGTTCCATGCCATAATTGCTAAAGGGGTCGGGACCTCCGGATAATCCGCGCTCATGGTGCACGAGGTAATTGACGGCTGAAGCAAAGGCTTCGCGATGAATGGTAGCATCACGAATCAATACGCAGGCTACTTCATAATTCACGTACAGCCATTTGTGGAAATCAAAGGATAGGCTATCGGCTAATTCAACGCCTTTTAAGTGTTCCGCAAACTCGGGTAATATTTTAGGTACAGCGCCAAAGGCTCCATCGATGTGGAACCAGCAGCCCTCCTCTTTTGCAAGGGCAGCCAATTGTTCCAGGGGATCAATAGCACCAGTATTAACGGTGCCGGCATTGCCCACGATACAGAAAGGGAGATGACCGGCCTGGCGATCTTCCCGGATCATTTGCTTTAACAGATCCACCCGAATGCGGTAATGTTCATCTACAGGAACTCTCCGGAAGTTATCGCTGCCAATACCAATTACCTCTATTCCTTTTACCACGCAGTTATGTGTTTCGGCCGATCCATAAATGATCATTTGGGCGGGTACGGACTGTAATCCTTTCTTCCGGATGGTTGTGTTGAAGTGATTCCTGGCCACTGTAAGGGCGGTAATATTGGCCAGGGAGGCACCACTTAATAAAATACCACTGGCGGTATCGGGAAAGCCCATCATTTCTTTTGACCAGGCTATTACTTGTTTTTCGACGTACATGGGCATGTGATCGCCAATACTAACGTTGGTGTTCATACCAGCAGCCAGCATATCGGCCAACATACCCAGGGGAGTACCTCCTCCCTGTACCCATGACCAAAAGCGAGGATGGGTATTCTCTACATTGTAAGGTAATATCTGTGTGAAAAAGTGTTCGTATACTTCTGCTGCATCCTGTGGAAACTGTGGGAGGGGATGTTGCATACTATTGAGGGCAAACTTAGTGGGTTGTTTCCAGGCTGGCCTTTGGCGGGCTGATTGGAGATAATCGAACATGTCATCGAGCATGCGATGACCCAGTTCTTTTAAGGAAGACCAATCCACGGGGTCTAATGTTTCTTCTTCCAATAACTCCGGTACTTTTTTCATACGCTGCGTGATTTTATGGCTATGTGAAGTTGTGAAACTGCTTTGCAAGGGGCAACCTGAATCTTGCCTTTTCAAGCAGCCTTGAAAGCTGTATCTGTATTTAACTATACAAATCTCCCATGATTTTCTGATTAAAAACAGATGCAGTTTTTTCTATTTTAACTGGATCAGATGGAGGGAGGGATAGCTGCGCGCTGTCAGCTACGAGCTTTGAGCGAAATGCATTGAAAGGCAACAATGGGTTGAGGCAGAAGGCAACGAAGGGTAACGCTGATTTAAGGATCAATACAGATTTCGCTGATTAGGTGAGATTGATGGGAGTAGGAGCTGGAAAGCCGAAGGGCCCTGTCGATCCGGCTGGTGGCGGGATGGACAAGGCCCTTAACGTTTGAACTTCGAATAGGGAACTCAGGATTCGTGTTGTTTGCCTACTATTGGTCTTTCAACAAGTTAGGCGTCATTACTGTAAGGTGATCGTATAAGATTGAGGTGAAGTGGTTTCGATATACCCATAGGTACGTTCGATTTTCTTAGGCGCCGGGCGGGTGGCCACTTCTCCGGATCTGTTGTCTCCGGCTACGGTAAATCCCATGGAGGCAAAAATGCACAACAGGATGGCTAACTTTTTCATACAAAGGTGTTGGCTGTAAATAATTAACAAGTACTGATACAGCACAAATGTCTACCATAGCAAGTTGGTGGACAATGGAGGGGTGCCTGAATTGCAGGATTGGCGGGATGAAATGCAGGAATTGTGTCCCGGCAGTAAACTGCCGGGCAATAGAATGCAATAAATTGTCGGATTTTATAACCAGGTCTTAGCTAACTGGCTCCTGTTTGGCGTCATGATAAATTCGCTCGATGGCATCGCGGAACTTTTCCATGATCACCTTGCGTTTGAGGCTTAATTTGGGTGTCATTTCGCCTGTTTCCACGCTCCATTCATCAGGTAGCAGTTCAAACTTTTTGATCTGCTCTACGTGGTTGAAATACTTGTTGAAATTCTCTACCAGGTCTTTGTATAAGTGGATTACTTTGGGATCATTTATCAGGTCGGCATTGGTGGCAGCCTGTATACCCTGCTGGCGTGCCCAATCTTTTAGGTTGCTGATGGAGGGGACAATGAGGGCGCCTACAAATTTTCTTTCGGAGCCAACCACGATCACCTGCTCTACAAAGGGTGATTCTTTCAGTTTATTTTCAATGGGCAAAGGAGCTACGTATTTACCGCCGCTTGTTTTAAACATCTCCTTCTTTCGATCGGTGATCTTCAGGAACCTATTGTCGACGATCATGCCAATATCCCCGGTATGGTACCAACCGTCCACAATGGAATCGGCAGTGAGGTCGGGACGTTTGTAATAGCCCATCATGATGTTGGGGCCTTTACAAAGTATTTCTCCATCTTCGGCAATCTTCACTTGTACATTGTTGATGAGGGGGCCAACGGTTCCAAACATCCTGCCTTCTTCCTGGTAGCGGTTTACGCTGATGACAGGAGAGGTTTCGGTGAGGCCGTAGCCTTCCATTATAGGAATGCCTGCAGCTGTAAAGATGCGTATGAGTCGTACCTGGCAAGCAGCGCCCCCGGTAACCACACACAGTAAGTTATTACCCAGGGCCTCGCGCCATTTACTAAAAATGAGCTTATTGGCGATGGCCAGTTGTAAGCGGTAACTGAAGCCCAAATTTTTATTGATCTCAAACCGGGTGGCCAGTTCATGTGCCCAGAAAAAGAGTTTCTTTTTGATACCGGTTAATTCTGCGCCTTTGGCCATAATGCGGTCGTATACTTTTTCCAGGAGGCGTGGTACGGTGGTGAACATGGTAGGCTTCACCTCTTTGAGGTTGTCTCCAATGGTTTCCAGGCTTTCGGCAAAGTAAATGGAAGTGCCCTTGAATAAATAGATATAGCTCACCATGCGTTCAAACACGTGGTTCAATGGTAAGAAGCTCAAAGCACGCATCTTCTCTCCGGGAGGAAAGCAGGGTATGGAGTCCATTACATTGCTCAGGAGATTGTGGTGTGAAAGCATTACGCCTTTGGGCTTACCGGTTGTGCCAGAGGTATAGATAATGGTGAGCAGGTCTTCGGACTTTATGGATGCAGCTATCAACTTCACTTTTTCTGCTGCTGCAGCATCGCCCAGGCTCAAAATTTCTTTCCAATGTTTTGCATTGGGTACCTGTTCAAATGTATATAGGGATTTTAAGGATGGTACATTGTCTTTTACATGGAGCACTTTGTGGTACAACTCTTCGTCGTTCACAAAAACCATTTTCACTTGTGAATCCTGTAATATGAATTCCAGTTCGCTAATGCTGATGGTGGGATATACGGGGATCAGTACAGCGCCAATTTGTTGTACGGCCAGGTCGAGTATCAACCATTCAGGGCGATTCTTACTCATGACGGTGATCTTATCGCGTCCTTCGGGGGTGCCATCGCCGGCGGTGATACCCAGGTTGAGCAAAGCGGCACTTAATTTATCGACGGTATCTTTTATTTCCTGGGTGCTATAGGTGCGCCATTGACCATTTTCTTTGCCGGCCAGCATATCGGGCAGTGGATTGCGTTCGAGGTGGTATTGAATGCAATCAAAAAGTCGCCTGGGTTCAGTCATAACAATCGTTGTTTACGTGTGATAATGCAAGGGGCTTACTGATACAACATCCGGACACTCCTTGTTGTTGCTTTTCCCGGCTATTGGAGGTCAAATTAACAAATAAGTGGTAATAAAAAAAGCCCCATTAAAGGGGCTGTATATTGACTAATGAGATCGGAAAATGTCTATTTGGAAGGGGTCTGGTAATACTGGTTGGCAGGCAGCTTAAAAACCCGGTTATGCTGGAAGGTATTGAATTGATTGTACTCTTCGGTATGGGTTTTGGTCCAGTTTTCGTAGGCGGTCAAATTGGCGGTGGTACCAAATAACCACTGGTTATAAGCCTCAAACATGCCGGATTTCAGCAATTGTTGCTGGTATTCAAATAAGCGGAAAGGAAGTTTTTTGGCATTTTTTTCAAACCAGCTGATCACGAATTTGGTTCTGATGGCTGACAGGGTTTCGGGGGTAACGCCATTGGTGGCCATATAGGCAGACTGGGTTTGCATGATATCCAGCCAGGCTTTTACGAATTCATTTTTGGCGTCCTGGTTTTTGGCAAGGTCGCCGTCGGTAAACAGCTTTTTATAAGAATCGAGGAGGACGGTTTTGATCTCGGGAGTGCGTTTAGAATAGCTCTCCAGGTTTACAAAGATCTCGCCATAGATCAGTGCCCATATTTTATCCTTGGTAAAGTAATAGTATTTGGCAGCATTGTAGTAATTGCCGGAATGGCTGGGGTCCAGTTCGATGCCTTTTTCCCATTGTTTGATGGCATCGGAATAGGATTTTTTGCTCCAGAGCATTTCGCCATATTCGCTGTACAGAACGCCACTATTGGGGAATTTCTTCAACGCTGCCCTGTACATTTTTTCGGCATCTTTTGGTTCCTCAATGGCTTTGTACACCATACCCAGTATCTGGTAGCTTTGTACATCGGCGTCCTGGGCTTCTGGTAAAGGTTTGGCAACTTCCAGGGCCCTTGCATAATCGCGGTTGAGGTAGTAGGTAAATGCCAGGTCTTTTTTAAGCTCCAGGTTATTGTTTTCCTTTTCCAGTGCACGGTTCAAAACCATGATGGCATTGGAATAATCACCCTGACGGGTAAAAGCTTTTGCTTTTTCCTGCAAGGCTTTCCAATCCTGATCCTGAGCGGTAATAGTAGCTACTGATAAACACAAAGTAGCAGCAAGGAAGAATTGTTTCATAGAAATCAAAGATACAGTTTTCTAATTTGGAGGTAACTACGGGATTGTTAAAAAGGCATGCCAGGGTATTGGGCTAGTTTTTCACCTTGAACAATACGGGCTGTTCATTATTTTGAAGAATGAGCAAATACCTGCCATCCCTGGCAGGGATCTCTTTAATATCTCTTATTACTCCGGTTAATTCAAGACGGGATCCTTTGTTGGAGAGCGGGGTGAAATTGGCTTTGCCGTTGTTTAATAATACATGGCCCAAAGAGGCATCCATGCGGGCAAACTGGGGCAGGAATGCAAAGGAATTGCCTCCCATTACCAGGTCGATGTAGCCGTCCTTATTTAAGTCAGTACAAAGGATGCTGTTGATACAGGAAAGTTGGGTAGAGAGGGGTAGCTTATGAATAGAAAAGTTGCCATTGCCTTCATTGATGGCAATACAGGAGGGTGCATAATTAATGGTTTTCACGATGCTTTTGTTGAGGAGATCGGCAGGAAACAAATCCTGGATGGTTTTTTGGGCAAAATCTTCATGTTTGAGGGTCAGCTTTTTCACGGAGGGGAGTTGATCAGTCAAATCGCGCTTCATAAAAACGGTGACATCCCGTCCATTGACGGTACGCGTGATGATCTTATCGGTGATGCCATTGGCATCGAAATCATTGATCCATATTTTCTGGGGTGCTTTTTCTGTAGGGTGCAGGTAGAAATTCTCGCCCATATTTCCCAGTACGAGGTCCTGATCGCCATCATTGTCCAGATCGGCAGCGGCAATGGATTGCCAGCAGCCCAATAGCTGCCCCAGGTTGGTATGAATCTCCCTAAAATGGTCCCCTACCCAGGAAAAGGCGCGTGGCGCCATCCATTCGCCGGCAATGACCAGTTCAGGCTTTTGATCGCCTGTGATATCGGCCATTACAGCGCCGGTTATCAGTCCAATATTGGCTATATCCTGATTCCTGGTATTAGCGATATCGGTAAACTTACCATGGCCATCATTGAAAAGCAGGTAGCTGTCAGGAGAGGTTCCATAATTGCCGGGTATACTGCGGCTACCCACAAAGAGGTCAAGATCACCATCGCCATCAAAGTCGGCGGCCAGGGCCACCCCGGTATTGCCGGCATTGGGAGGCAGGGCTGCTGTGTTGATTGCAAAATTCCCTTTGCCGTCATTGAGGTAAAGTCTGTTTTGCATTTCACGGCTACCCACGGGATGGTTATTACCACCTGAGCCTACAAACAGATCAAGATCGCCATCTTTATCAGCATCGAAGAACAAGGCGGTTACATCTTCAAAATTGGCAAACTGCTCAAATAATTTTTCAGGCTTCTTTACAAAGCCGTTGGGTGTTTGTAGGTAAAGCTGGCCGGCTTTGCCTGCCGGGCCACAGATGTACACATCGGCCAGGCCATCGGCATTTACATCACCGCAGGCAGCTTTGGGTCCTTCGCGGGAAAGCATCATGGGGATATTGCGTTCGTAATAAAAATCAACATAATCATCTTCCTCATGCTTGTCAAAATTGCTGGCTACAGAAGTCAATAGTGGCTGTGCAGGTAGGGGTGCAGGTTGCTGCCTTGTTTTACCAGTTCCCTGGTCCGGCTGTTGAAGGACATATAATGTATCTACTGCCGGTTGGTTATATTGGGTAAAGGACCGATCCGGCCATATTACGATCATGGAGTCTACTTTACTATTGCCCAGGCCAATGATGGATCTGTAGTCGATGGATGATTGAAAACCGCGGGCGGGAATGATCTCCCGGCTCATGACCTGGTTGCCCTGGTACACTTTGATGGTACTGCCGATGGCAAAGGTGTTGGCGCCTTTGCCCTTGAGGGAAACTGCGATATAGTGGTTGCCGGAGGTTTCGCGGCTATTATTGCGGTATACAAAAGCTTTTTGGTTGACATTGTTTACGATCATATCCAGGTCGCCATCGTTATCCAGATCACCGTAGGCAGCTCCATTGGAGAAAGAGGGCTTGGTAATGCCCCATTGGGAACCAGCATCTGCAAACTGCAGGTTGCCGAGGTTTCGGAAGGCTTTGTTCACGATGGGGCGTGAGGGCATTTTGGCAATGATCTCATCGATCTGCTCCTTTTTGCCGGTCAAAGCCATTTTCCGAACTATTTCGTTGGCAAAGAAATCAATAAAGTCCTGATCTGTTACATCGCGGTAAATACCATTGCATACGTAGATATCTGCCAGGCCGTCATTATCAGCATCAAAGATCAGGGCACCCCAGCTCCAGTCGGATGCTGCCACGCCGCTATAGTGAGCAGTTTCCAGGAAACGGCCGTTCTTATTGTTTACCTGGAGTGCATTTTGCATGTATTGGTGATAAAATCCCTTTTTAACAGTGAGGCGGTTTACATCAATGGTTTCAAAGGAAGCGGTTGTTTTCAGGCGGTATTCATCATCGGGCAGCATATCGGTGGTGAAGATATCGGGATAGCCATCGTTGTTGATATCGGCCATATCGGCGCCCATGGATGACAGGCTGATGTGTTGGGTCCAATTTTCCAGTTCTTCTTTGAAGGTACCATTCTGCTGGTTGATGTACAGGTAATCGCGTTCAAAGAAGTCATTGGAAATATAGATATCGGGATAATGATCATTGTTCACATCTCCTATGGTAACACCCAGACCAAAACCTATCAGGCTGCCATAAATGCCAGCTTCTTTGCTTACGTCGGTAAACTTTCCATTGTCATTACGCATGAGCCTGTCGCCTCCTCCTTTCAGAAAATCGGCTACGGGCCAATCTTTAGCGCGGAGATCGCGATTATTGGCGTAGTTGAGGGTGTTAACGGGGATAAAGCTATTGTTGAGTAAGTACAGATCGAGATCACCATCGAGGTCGTAATCGAAGAAGGAGGCGTGGGTGGTATAGTCATTGTCTGCGAGCCCATAGGCTGCTGCGGAATCGGCAAACCCCAATTGATGGTTGTTGATGAAGAGTTCGTCTTCCTGTCCTACGCCTTTCTGGTAACCGGCATTGCATACATAGATATCGAGCCAGCCATCGTGGTTTACATCGGCCATTACGACGCCTGTGCTCCATTTCTTTTTATTGGAGAAACCGGCTTTTTCGGAAATGTCCTCAAACTGCCAGTTGCCTTTGTTGAGGTAGAGTTTATTACTGCCGGAGTTGGCGGTAAAGAATACATCGCTCAGGCCATCGTTGTTGATATCGCCAATAGCTACTCCCCCACCGTTATAGAAATTGCGGTAGGTGAAAATGTTGAAATCGGGTGTATCCTGTACGGTATTGACAAAGTTGATCCCTGTTTGTTCCATTTCCTGAAACAAGGTAACAGGGGCTTGCTTTTGGTTGCAGGACAGGCAGGCAGCAAGGGCTACTAACAGGCAGGCAAATGGGGGGCGATGTTTCATCATAAAACAGGAGGCCATTCTAAAAATGGCCTCCTGTAAATTAACCAACTTATTGATCAATACCCGGGATTTTGTATAAGATTTGGGTTAGCGGCTATTTGCTGGTTAGGAATAGGGAATAAAAGGTTTTTGGGGTCATCGGTTGGTTTTTCCTGCCAGGGCTGCAGGTATTTACCAAAGCGTATGAGGTCATTTCTTCTCATCCCTTCCCAATAAAATTCACGGCCTCTTTCATCGAGGAGCTGATCGAGGGTAACAGCACCGAGGGCTGTGATGCCTCTTTTGGTACGCACCTGGTTGACGAGCGTTAAAGCGCCTGCACCACTGCTTCTTAATAAAGCCTCTGCCTTCATGAGAATAACATCGGCATACCGGAAATATACGTAGTCGTTATTCGAATTATCCCCGCTGTTATAATCAATGGGATATTTAATAACCCTGATCCCGGTTACTTCGAGGTTGGTACCAATTTCAATGGCTTTTACCTCGGGCGTAAAAGCGAGTGGTCGTCCTCCTCTGTCCTTTAAGGCCACGCCATTTTGGTCGAACTGTTGTCCTACCAGGAAACCGGGTTTGATACCGGAAACATTGGTCGTTCCGGGATAGGATTGGCTTCTGCGCAGATCGGCAACCTCGAACTTATTGTAAAAATCGGAAAGGGTGGTGAAGCCATTCCAGCCGCCGGGATTGTTGTTGTAATGTAAGGTACAGAACCAGCGTGAGCGTACGTTGCCACTTGATGACCCTCCGATATTCTCTGCGGTGAAGATGTTTTCGGTAGAAATAGCATCGTTATTGGGGGCGAAGTTATCGAAGTAATTATTGGCCAGGGTGTATTTGTTGCTATTTATGATCTGATCGGCCAGGGTAATTACCTGTGTCATATCAGCTGCTGCAAAGGTTGGTGCAGCTCTGTTGGCAATTACTCCTTTGTTGAGATAGCACTTCATTAATAATACTTTTGCTGCATCTTTATTGGACCTGTTTACGGGAGTTGCAGGCAAGTCGTTCATAATGGCGTTCAATTCGGCAATGATATAATCGAGTGCTTCGATGCCCTTTCTTACTTTGGGGGCTTCGAGAATATTACCTCCGGGTTCGCGATAAGGAACCTGGTCCCAACCGTCGAGCATGGAAAACATGGCAAAGGCCCTCAGGAATCTTGCTTCTGCTGCTTGTTGGGGGGTAGGGCTGAAGCGGAGCATATCGGTTCCGGCATAAATAACTCCCCCCAGGTCTTCGAATGTTTGGCGTAGAAAGAGGTGATCGCCATCCCATTTGTGCACGTGCAAAATGCGCCATACGCCATTATCATCCCAGTCGCCCCCTCTTGTGGGCCCGATGCATTCATCGGTCGTATGTTCCTGAGCTGCCCAGAAACGGCTTTGATCCTGATAAGGGCTACGCATGGCATCATAAACACCTCTCAATAAGCTGGCAGTGGAGGAGCCACCACCGGCTACCTGATCAGGGGTTACCTCCCCATTTAACTTTTCTTCCAGTTTGCTACATGCCCCTAACAGGAAGACCAGTATTATGAAGTAAAACAATCGTGTATATTTCATAAAAAGTTTTTTGCTATTGAAGTGAAAAGTTTAACCCGATCTGGAATGATCTTGCTGAAGGGAAAGGGGTATACTCTATTCCGACAGAAGGAATACCATTCACCTGTTTATCGGTATTCACTTCGGGATCAAATCCTGTGAATTTGGTAATTACAAACAGATTTTGTCCGGCCAAATACACGTTCAGGTTCTTTATTGCTTTTCCAATATTGCCAACATTATAGGAAATCGTGGCATTGGCCAGCTTAAGGTAACTGCCATTTTCGATATAGCGTGAAGATGGTGAAATGGGGTTGGCGAGGTTTTCTTTAACTTCTGTACCGATCAGGGATCTGGCAATGTTACGGCCTCCAATCAGGTTGCCTATTGGCAACACGGTGTTGGCTGTATTGTTGTATATCTTTTGTCCCATGGCACCATTCATATTGACAACGGCAAAGAATCTTTTATAGTTTACGGTGCTGCTGATGCCCAACACGGTGGTAGGATTTGGATTGCCTAAAAAATAAAGTACATATCCATCATCGGAATAGTTGGCCAATCCGGTTCCTTTATCAATTCCCAAAAACCTTTTTGTATAGAATACATTTATGGGCTGGTTATTGGTGATCTGCTCTACGGTGGCCCCGGAAATACCTTGTCCATGGAGCCCTCCGGTAGCAATGGGGGCTGGTAAACCACTCACATCGTTTTTCAGGAAAGATGCATTGATACCAAAATCCCAGTTCCAGTCTTTTGATCTGAAGATATTAGCGGACAGGGTTACTTCCAACCCTTTATTTACGATCTCGGCATCGAGATTTTTCCAGGTGGGTGGAGCGCCTGGAGGAGCTGGTTGGGCAGTAATGGTAGGATATAGCAGACCGGTGGTTTTCTTATGAAAATAATCAATGGTACCTGTGATCTTATTTTCCCAGATGGTGAAATCAAGTCCCAGATTCAGTTGTTCGTCAGCCTGCCATTTAAGATCGCGGTTTTCGGCATTGACCTTAAAGGTTGAATTAGGGCCATTAAAGCCATAGCGTTCCTGTGCAGAACCGGCAGGCGCATCCTGGCTACCTGTTCTACCCCAGCCGGCTCTTACTTTTAGGGTATTTACGAAGTCGACATGGAAGAATGATTCGTTCTGAACGTTCCATGCAACAGCAAAGGAGGGGAAATAACCATAGCGGTTATTCTTACCAAATTTGGTGGAGCCATCGGCGCGAAAAGTAGCTGTTAATAAATACCTGTCTTTATAGTTCAGGATAGCACGTCCAAAATAGGACTGCAATTCGGTAGTAGGATCGGCAAAAGAAAAGGTACCACGGGTAGCCTGTGAGCTAAACTGGAAATAGTTGGTAAAAGGAATGTTATAGCCTCCAAAATCCCGGGCATTCATGCCACTTCCTTTGGTATCAAACTTCATGTATTCGAATCCGAGTAATGCATTGAGGTTTAAAGCAGGGGATATTTTTTTATTATAGTTAAGTGTGTGTGTAAACTGTTTGGTGGTAAGTTCATTGGAACCTGTATAGGCTATTCCCCTACCATCGGGATAGTCGGTACTGGGACCAATATCCTGGAGGTTGATATATTTTGCGATCTGTGCGTTTCTAATGCCTGTACTATAATTAATGCTAAACAGCATGCGATATTCCAAATCTTTGGTGATCTTGAAGTAGGGAGAGATGCTACCCAGGATACTGGTAACTTTTGAATGATCTTCAGAAGCCTCAGACATTGCGAGGGGATTGACGGTAGAGGAATTGATGTCGATATCCAGGGAGTCCTGGCCATTGGCTTTTTTCCTGATCAGGGGGCGGGTAGGGTTCCATTGTAATGCCTGTCCGATAATACTGCCTGTAAAACCGGCATCATTGGAAACCGGGGCAATCTGTTCAATAGTTTGAGAGGTAATAATGTTATAGTCAATGCCCAGCTTTTTGCTCTCCAGGAATTTAAAGAATCCGCTGATGTTGGTACTGTATTTTTTAAAATCGGATTTACGTATTATGCCTTGCTGGTCGAGGTAGCCGGCAGAGATACGGTACCTGCCATTTTCGGTGCCCCCACTGAAGCTTACATCATAGTTCTGTGTCCAGGCAGTTCTCATTATAGCATCCATAGCATCCACGCTACCGCCATAATCGCCTGTGGTTAATCCATAATCTGTGAGGGCTTTTCTGTATTCACCAGCATCCAGCACTTTGAGTTGCTTGATCAGTTTACTCATACCAATGTAGGAATTCACGTCAATTCTAGGAGCCCCTGTTTGTCCTCTTTTTGTGTTGATAATAATCACACCATAGGCGCCTCTTGAACCGTAAATAGCGGTAGCAGAAGCATCTTTCAATACTTCAATGGAAGCGATGTCGTTCGGGTTCATAAAGTTGAGGGGATTGGCAGCCGGAGAGGTGCCTATGCCGGCACCTGAGCCACCGGGGCGTGCAGAACGACCATCCAATGGAATACCATCCACTACATATAAGGGATTGCTTCCGGCACGTATGCTGGAGTTTCCCCTGATCTTAACGGTGGTACCGCCACCAGGCTGACCGCTGTTGTTGAGTATCTGTACACCGGCTACTTTTCCTTGTATGAGCTGGTCGGGTGATGTTTGGATACCCTGGTTAAAATCCTTTGATTTCACGGATGCGACAGCACCGGTCAGGTCTTTTTTCCTGGCAGTACCATAACCAACTACCACTATTTCATTCAGGGCAGTGTTATTCGCTTCCAGGGCAATGTTGGCAATGGTCTTTCCTGTAATATCCACTTCCAGGGTGGCATAACCTACAGAAGAGACGACCAGGACGTTAATGTTTTCAGATACATTGAGGCGAAAGCTGCCATCGGTGCCGGTAGAAGTGCCTTTAGCAGAACCTTTGGGAACGACGGAAGCGCCGGTGACGGGTGTTCCATCTTTTGAGTCGGTAATCTTTCCTGTAATAATTTTTTCCTGTGCGAGACTGGCGGTGCTTATGCATAAGGCCAGCAATAGCATAGCAGATGCTGCGAACAATCGTCTTGATGTCATAGCAATCAGTTAGGTAGTTATAAAATGGCGGAATGAAACGTGTAGCTTATACACAAATTAACCTATTTACTTATCTTGTACAAAAAAATTAACACTTATTTCGCCCGATAAATGATGCAATCCGGATAAAAATTCATATAGAAATAATCATGACAAGAATAAGATAATCAAGCCGATAGGAGGTTATGCGAGCAGATTGCAGGCCTGAGGGTGGCTAAAAAATAATGGGCGGATAGCTGTTAGGGATAGAAAAAAACAACCTTTTCACGTGCTTGCAAGCAGGTGAAAAGGTATGCAAATGGTGTTATCGGGATTGATTTGAATTACTGTACGGCTTCTTCCAGCTTTACTTTACCGTTAGAAAAGCGGGCGGCATTAAAACGGTACAACTTACCGGGCCTGTGTGGAACATCCTGTTCCAGCTCATTCACATCAATGAGCCAATCCATGAGGAAGAATTTTTTGCGGAAGTTGCGGCGGTCGAGCTTGGTGCCCAGGATGGATTCATAGAGGCTTTGGAGCTCGCGCAGGGAAAACTTTTCGGGCAGCAGGTTAAACACAATGGGGTGTTCATCGATCTTGGATTGCAGTTGTTTCAAGCAGGTATCCAATATCTTCTTGTGGTCAAAAGCCAGGGTTGTTATTTCGCTTACAGGATGCCAATGCAACTCATTATGGGCGAGGTCGAGCTGATGGTCTTTGACATTGATGAGGGAGTACCAGGCGGTAGTAATTACCCTGCCGGCGGGGTGTCGATTGACGTCGCCAAAAGTATATACCTGTTCCAGGTAAACATCATCCAGGCCTGTACGTTCTTTCAATACGCGATAGGATGCGCTATCGAGGTTTTCGTCGGGACTCACAAGGTCGCCCAGCAAAGACCACTGGTCATTGAATTCTTCGAGGTCGGATTTAATGAGCAATACTTTCAACTCATTTTCATCAAATCCAAAGATCACGCAGTCTACAGAAAGGGCTATTTGAAAATATTCCCTGTTCTCGGACCGAAGCTGTTGAATGGTTTTCTGTAAAGCGGTTCCCATATTATTGAAATTATACTAGTAAAGGCTTAATTAAAAATTAGTTTCCTGGTTATGCTGTTGTTACCAAACTGCATCCGGATAAAATACATTCCGGGTACTGGTTTATTCCGCCCCAATTTATACAAAGGTAGTTGATGCACACCCTTGGTTTTAAAGCCTGCATGTAGTTCATTGATCCGCTGACCGTTAATATTCAATAAGGATAATGTTACTTCTGAATTGAGCGGTAGTTCATATTCAATGGTAGAATTCGCTGTGACCGGGTTGGGATAGATGCTTAACCTTGTATTCTTACTCTGGTTGTCCAGATCGGTAACAGGTGTAAGAATATTTGTTATGTTCCGGTTCAAATATACGTGATACTCGCCGGGTTGCAAGGAAATGGTTTGTGCGCTGCCGGTGGCAGTAATGGTTTGACCGGTCAGGTAATCATACCAAATGCCTGCCTGCTGGAATTGCACTGCACCTGAAACGGGTACGACATCAAAATTTCCAATCACCGCTATATTAGACGTATCGGTGGTCAATTTCAACCATTTGAAAGCTCCTGTCAGATCCCAGGTAATGCGGTCGGAAGTAAATGCATTTCTATAGGCAGGATGTGCACGAAGAGCCAGCATAACGCTGTAAATATCATACAGTTTTTTTCTGTCGGCATTTTGTTTATACTCCCATTTAATGGGTTTGGGATTGGTACGGCATGTATTATCAATGGTACCATTCTCACAATAATTAATGGAGTAGTCATAACCCAGTTCACCAAACTGCCAGATCATTTTGGGGCCGGGTATGGAAAAGTAAAAAGCGGCTGCCATTTCATTGCGTCGCAGACCGGTGACGGGATCTTTTACATTGTAGGCCCCGGATGCATTGCCAAACTGGGTGTTCTTAAACTGTAATCTTTCTTCGTCGTGGCTTTCCATATAGGCGATGAGGTTGGGCTGGCTCCAGCCTCTTTCTACATGGATGGCGCCTTTGAAGTCGGAATTGCTGGTATAGGCCATGGTAGCTTCATTGAAGGCATGGTTCATATTTCCCCAAAGTATCATGCCATAGGCTGCCAGTTCTTTTTCTTCATCATTCACACCGAGGTGTTCCAGGATCACATAGCTGCCATTGGATTTTAACTGGAGGGTATCGTAGTATTTTTTCCAGATGGCGATGCGGCTGGGGTCATAGGCATCCCAGTTGGCCTGGTTGCAATTGAGGCCATTGGGATCGCAGGAGGCTTTCTGGGTGAACCCTTTGGAGAGGTCGAAACGGAACCCATCGAGCTTGTATTCTTTTAACCAAAACTCCAACACACGACTCACGAAGTATTGGGTGGCGGGACTTTCATGGTTGAAGTCGTACCCTACATTAAAGGGGTGTTTGGCAGCGGTATTGAACCAGGGGCTTTCTGTTGTGGGCCGGTTATTGGCGGCATCAAAATACAATTGCACCATGGGGCTCTGTCCAAATGAATGGTTGAGTACCATGTCCATGATCACGGCCAAGCCCTGTTTGTGGCATTCATCGATCAGGGCTTTGAGGTCATTGCCGGGCCCATAATATTTATCGGGAGCAAAGTAAAAGGAAGGGTTGTATCCCCAGCTGACATTGCCCTCAAACTCATTGAAAGGCATGAGTTCAATGGCATTAATGCCCAGGCGTTTGAGGTAGGTAAGTGTATCTTTCAATGTTTTCCAATCGTGGTTGGCTACAAAATCACGGAGGAGCAATTCATACACGAGGAGGTTGCGTTTATCGGGGCGATTGAAACTATTTACCTGCCAGGTATAGGCCGGTTTGGCTGTTTGTAATACGCTTACAATGCCATTGGTCTTTCCGTTGGGATAGGGCTTGAGGTTGGGATAGGTGGCGGCGGTAATAAAGGGATCGTTGGCCGGATCTAATACTTTTTGGGCATAGGCATCGGCTATTTTCAGGGTATTGTTGACTACAAACTGATAGGCATATTCTGTACCGGGTGTAAGGCCAGTAATCCGCTTCCAAAAACGCAGGCCATCGGGTGTTTTATTACATTGGTAATTTACTGATTCGGTCCAGTTATTAAAATCGCCAATGATGGATACTTTGTTTTTATTGGGTGCATAGAGTACCAGGATGACGGAAGTATCACCTTCCTCATAATTGATGCCATCTCTTACGCCTGCTGGTAACGGCTGTATAGTAACTGCAGGGGCTGCGAAAAAATTAATGGTATCGGAATGGGTAGCAATGCCATCTGTAACTCTGCCTACAATTTGTTGGTTACCTGCCACCGTAATGGTGGGCGAAGCCTGGATACTGGTGTTGCTGGCAACGTTGTTGATCTCGGCACCATTGAAAAACAGTTTCAGGTTGGCAGTATTGGTGGATTGGTAAGTGAGGTCGATGGTTTCGCCGGTTGTTTTGGTAATGGGTTCCGGAATGGGTATAAAGCGAGGTTCGAACGGGGGGGCTGTAAATTTACCGGTAAGGGCATTGTCGTAAACTGCTATATACATATTGCCCATATCTACGGATTGGTCGGCAATACGTTGTACCAGTGAGCCGGTTCCATTCCTGAAAAGGATGGCCACTCTGCGAATGGTTTCGCCGGCGGGCACATTGAAGAAGGTGCGGATATTGGCAATATTGTATTGGTATGTATTGGCTGTTATCCAGGTGGCTTTGGCTGCTGCATCGGTACTGGCCCAGGCAAACTTTGAATATTTCCAATCGGTATTGTTGCTGCTTAGGTTGGTGATCACACCAATATGCACATATACATCGTTGGTATTGGCATAATTCAATAATCCCTGGTTGCCGCGGGTACAATCCACTGTAATAGTCAATGCGGCATTATCGGCAGGGAATGCAGGTGTGGTGGTAAGTAACTGGGCAGTACCTGCTATTGTGCATGCGACTGCACATAATATGGTAAGTACAAATAATTTCATCAGCAATCGGTTAACGCCTTAGCGTTTATCAAGGTGAGCCGCCCTACCGGGCTACCGGACGCCGTACAGCAGGGCGACCCACCTTAATTATAACTTATAAAAATGTAACGGTACCATTTTGTTCATCGAGGGTAATGGTATAGCTTTTAGAAGTAGCTGGGGTTTTGAAGTTATCGCTACCATCGTATTTAATCTTTCCATTGCCGGCATCTTCATAGTCAAAGGCGCCCCAGGCATTACCTGCCAGGAACTTGATCTCTTTACCTGCTACCAGGTCCAGTGTGATCTGCCATTTGCCATTGCCCAGATAGGTCATTTGGGGAGAGCCGCCGGGATTCCATTCAGGGTATGCTGCCATGCCATTGCCTACCACCCGCATTTCGGTAGCGGGTGACAGGTTATAAGTAAGGTTCTTGACATCAGCGCCATCGAAGATAGCGCGCACGCGACCGGTAGCACCCGTCCATTTCACGTTTTTGGCACTACCGCCATCCACGATCAATTTGGTACCGCCTTCTACTTCGGGACCAAACCACCTGCTTTTGTTGTTGGCACCATTGTCCCATTCAAAACCATCATGGAATTTGAACTCGTCATTGGTGGTCATATCCTGCAGAAAAACCATTCTATTGGGTGCTACATTACCCATGCGGATGTTGGAGCCTGGACTCCATGACTGGAAGGCGCCGACCAGTCCCAAGCCACCAATGCCGCCTGAGCCAGCCGTTTGAACATAGTACTTCTTGTTGGCATAATCGAAGGTTACGCGGTATATGCCGGCAGTAGCAACGGCAATATTGTTTTCATTGTTGTCGGTGATGGTACCGGCTGGTCCGGCTGGATCTTGTCCCCAATCGATAATACCAGGCGCGGGGGGCCATTGTTGTCCATTTACGAATTTGAATTCACCGCTGGCAAGGGTGATATAGGTAAAGAAGGTACCGGGGAAACGTGGATCGGGAATCAGGCGGGAAGCATTCTCGATGGTCCAACCTGCGGGTGTGGCGCTACCAACAATAAAGACCTTTATTTCGCGCAGAATAACTACCTGGTTCACAAACTCAGCATATTGGGTCCAGGTGCCAGAAACGGCTACGGTAGTCCACAACAGGTCAACGGGCAGTTCGGTATTGGTAAATCCTTTTTTGGTCAATGAATCGCTGATGGCTTTGTAGATAATGGAGGCGAGGGAATCGCTGCCATTGTTATCGGCATTCATAGCAAATAAAGGATTGGTCCAGTCAACCGGCTTTACATTGCCTTTATCATCGAGCTTTCTTTCGGCAAATAGCACTTTATACTTCATGGGGCTTCCACCAGCAGCAGGCAGTGACTTTGTCCAGTTGAACTTCATAGACTGGGTGGTGCTGTTGGGGTCGATGGCCTGTACAGCGCCACTAGATGCGGGGCCCAGCAGTATGAAGGCGGTAGCGCCGTCTTTCATGCGGGTAATGGTGATGTTCCTGGTGTCGGAAGACAATAGTTGAACAGATCCATTATCGGCTTTTACGCTCCATATCAATTCGGATTTAGCGCCATCGGCAATGCCTTTTGCTTTCAAGGCATCATCCAATTGTTTATGGGTAAGGGTCAATTTGGTGTCCTTACCACTGTTATCGGCTGGTATTTCGAGCAGGGGTGTTTCGAGGCTGCCGGTAGCTCTTAACGCAGCCACCCATTTGTAGGTAGGTATAATGTCAATACCCGGCTTTGAAGGGTTCCAGCTAATTTCCACTTTGGAAGTTGGGGTAGCTGCGTTCAAAGCGATAACAGTATTGGCTAAGGGGGTATTCAATGAAAATGCGTTCAGTCCCTCTCCGGTGACTGTGCTGTCAAAATCTGCTTTCTTACAGCCCGCGTAGAGCATGGCTGTGAGTGCAGCAAGCAAAGCAATCTTTTTCATCTGAGCATTTTTTATTTTAATGTAGGTCAAATGGGGGCGTTTTATTTCATATCGGCCAGGATCACTTCAGCCGCGGCTGTAGTAACGCTTACCGGTTGGTTGTTTGTATCCCGTACAGTTCCATTGAACTTGTAGGTAAAGCGGGTGAATTTCTTTCCGGCACCCGGGGTATAGGAACGTGTGGGCACAAAGAAAGCCCGCCACATTTGACCGCTGGTATTATTCAGTGGCAGGGTAAGTGGGGGACCGGCGGAAGCGCCCGTATTGTCAAATACCTCTACGGTAGCGGATACGGGTGTCATGCGCTGCTCGTTGACGGAAGTGGCCAGGTCCTGGTGGAAGTACAGGGATATCACATCATTTTGTCCCACGCGTGCCGGGAATATGCGCATCATGCTGGGGACGAATACCAGGGGGTCAAACTTAATGGTATTGGTATTGTCTGTTTGTTTGCCCCCATCTTTTGTTTTCACAAGGAACTGAAAGTGTTTTAATTGACCAGGAGTAAGGTTGAATATAAGGGTACCTTTTAGTTTAAAGGTGTACTTGTTGGGCGAACCGGCTACGGGAGTAAACTTAGCCGCATCGGGAGAGTTGGTCCAGGCGGTATTTACAATGCTGTTGACGGCAGGGACCCCGTTCTCTTCATTGGCCCAGGTCCAGATATAGACGTCGCTTGCCCCGGCTACCGGCGTCCCTGTAATATCTACCGTAATGGTTATCTCATCTTCGGCAGTAAACACCGGAGGGCTTACGGTAAAATTGGTGAATCGTGTTTGTGCATTTGCCAGGTGGCTAAGTGCCACGAAACAAAAGCATGCTATGATTAATTTTTTCATTGGTTTTCTTTTTAAGTCGGTTAGCGGGAAAATTCATAGTTGTACACGATGAGCAAGGTATTACTACCTGCATCTGTCCGCGTCACCTTTACTTTCAATTTATTATTGACGGTATTGACGTAAGCGCCCAGGGTCATGGTTTCTGTTACGGCTCCATTTTTCAGGGTAATGGTCTGTGGTGTTTTTACATTGTCTACGGCCCAGGTACCTGATGTGATGGTAGTAATGGGAGGCGCGGAACCATTGTTGATGGTAAAGGTGCCGGGTGCTCCATTATTGAGGGCGAAAGTGAGTTGCAAGGTGGAGTAATTAAAGAGGGAAGTGATATCCTCCACTGCATAGGGAAATCCCTTGCGTTGTGATTCGGCATCGGTTTGGGTAACCCTGGTCAGCTTCCAGGTACCTGCCAAAGGAGTAACATTGTCATTGGGATCGCCCACGGGTTCAAAACCATCGGGGCGGCAGCCGGTGAATGTGAGGCTGGCTATTAGTATGATGGCCAGAAAATATATTGACTTCATAGTACTAAGTTGAATGTGGTTATTATTAATCGCAGCCGCCTTCCGGATTCATTTGGAAGGATGCATTGGCAGCTTGTTCGCTGATTGGGAATTGCAATGCCAGTCCGGGGCAGTTCCAACGGGCGCCGCGGCGATCAATGTTCAGGCCGGTACGGGCGCCGATGCGTTTGATCTCGTGGATACGGTTGCCTTCTCCTATCAGTTCCAGTTCGCGTTCCCGCCGTGCGGTTGCGATCACATCGGCTGCCGGGGTAGCAGGTCCTAAGGGGGCTTTGGTGCCGCCATAGGCGCGGTCTCTCAGTTCATTGATATCAGCAATGGCGATGGCCAGGTTGGTACCACCTGTTTCAGCGCCTGCTTCGGCACGGATGAGCTTGATCTCAGTAAGGCCCATTAGCACCACATCAAAATTGTTTTTGTTGTATTTGGTCAATACGTTGAAGCCCGGCCTCAGGGTATTGCTGTACCAGGCGGTTGCGCGAACATCGCCGGCGGTGGTAGCTGCGGCATAATAGGTATTGGTCATGTAGAACTGGCCCTGGGGGCTAAAGTTTACATCGGTACGGTACCGGCTCCTTAATTCGCCTCCGGGCTCCAGGCTACCGGATACGTTCTTAAAACCAAAAACAATTTCTTTGGAGAGGCCAACAGAAAAGCGGCTGGCATATAAAGGATCCAATTGGAATTTATTGCTTTTAATCACCTGATCGGCATAGGTAAAAGCATTGGCAAAATCATTTTGCTGGAAGTATACTCTTGCCAGGAAGGCTTTGGCCGCCCATTTATTGGCAAAACCTGTTGCCACCTCATCACCCAATAAGCCTTCGGCCTTTTTTAGATCGGCAATAATGGATTCATAAGCTGCCTTTACGGTACTTCTTTGGCCGGGAGCCAGTACGGAAGTAAAGCGCAATACGATACCATTGTGGCTATTGTCGGCAGTAAAGCCCCAGGGCTGGGCCCATAGGCGTACGGCATCAAAATGACTGAGTGCACGAAGAAAATAAGCCTGTCCTTCAATAGCATTTCTGCCAGCAGCCGCCTTATTGATGTTTTCCAACACTTTATTACCTACAAAGGCAGGGCGGTACATATCTGTATACATCCCATTTTTATAGTCGCCAAAGATGGAAGTTTTGCGTTTATAGATCTCTCCATCATCGCCGGTATAGAGGGTGCCAATGGCCTGATCGCCCAGGAGGTCTTCTATCCATTGCATTTTACCATTGTACACTTTATTGATGTAGTCGGAATACGCGCCATTGATCAGGGCCTGCAGATCAGCTTCTGTTGCGATGGCTTCTTCTTCGGGCAACTGGTTAACGGGCTTGCTATCCAGGAACTTTTTACAGGAAGGGGTGCCCAGGGCAATACTTCCTGCGAATAGTATATAGAGGAATTTTTTCATTGTTAGGTGCGTTTAGTTGTTTAGAAAGTAACATTTAACCCAATTACCCAGGACTTCTGTTGAGGAGGAGTGAGGTAGGTAACATTGGGGCTCATGTTACGGTCTGTTACGCTTTCAAAATCGCGGGCTATTTCAGGATCGCCACCGGGATATTTGGTGAAGGTGAGCAGGTTCATACCGGTAATAAATACGCGGGCTCCCTTCACATGCATTTTTGAAAGCATAGCGCCTGCGAAACGATATCCTACAGACAGCTCACGTAAACGCAGGTAAGAGGCATCATAGAGGAACATGGTGCTATTGTATTGCCATTCGCTGCTTAAGCCTGCATAAGTACCGGTGTTCATGGTGAGGCGGGGGAATTTGGTCATATCACCTTGTTCTCTCCATCTGTCGAGCAGATCACGGCGCATTACCCAATCGGTAACTACGCCAGCCTGGCGTTTGGCTGAGCCATCGTAGATATTACCGCCAATGGTAAAGGTCCACAAGCTGGAGAATTCAAATCCTTTATAGCTCAGGTTATGGTTCACACCACCTATCCAATCAGGCAATACGGTACCAACGGGAACGCGGTGATCGAGGCTGAAGGTCTTGGTCAGCTTACCAGCTTTATCGTACCAGATGGGCAGGCCATCATTGGGGTCCACGCCATAGTAACGTACGAGGTAGTTGGTGCCTACGGGATAACCGGTTATAGCGCGGGTATCGTTGGTACCACCACCGGCCGCATCGGCACTTAAACCACCCAGGCTCACGAGTTCATTGTAGTTTTTAGCGATGTTGCCGCCTACGGATAATTTCAGTTCTCTCTCGTCAATCACTTTTACATTGAGGCTTATTTCAATGCCCTTGTTCAGTATCTCACTGCCATCGATATTGCGGAATTGCTTGCCAAAGCTCATGGAAGGAGCAATGGATGGTTCGAGCAGGAGGTCTTTGGTCCTTTTGTTGTAGTAGGCCACCTCACCGGTAACCCGGTTGTTCAAGGCAGCAAACTCAATGGCCAGGTCAAAATTGGAGGTTTCTTCCCAGCGCAGGTTAGAATCGCCGAGATTGCCCGGATAGATGGTATTCAGGCCATTGTAGCGGTTATTGCCTACGGAATAAGTGCCATAATATTGAGCGGCGGGAATACCTGAATTACCGGTTAAACCGTAGCTGGCGCGGAGCTTGAGGAAGTTGATGAACTTGAAATCTTTCATAAAATCTTCCTGGCTGATGGTCCAGCCTGCCGATACGGTTGGGAATACACCGTATTTATTATTGGGGCCAAATTTGGAAGAGCCATCACGGCGAATAGAAGCCTGTAATGCGTAACGTTCTTTGTACACGTAATTCACACGTCCGAATATGCTGGCAAATGTTTCCGGCGCGCCGGAGGGTGTAGTCAATGCTACTCCGGCATCTTTCAATGAATCCAGGGCATGATTGTATAAGGACCTGTTTTTGTAGAAAGGCTTATCTGAGTATTTCTCCACATAGACCCTGTTCTCGATCTTCTTTTCCTGGAATTCCACACCGGCCAGGAAGTTAAAACGATGATCATCTTTATAAGTCCAGTTATAAGTAGCGGTAGCAGAAGCCACCCAGTTCTTGCCACGATAAGGAGAACGTTTGGCAACACCGGGTACATCTGTTCTACCGATCCAGTTGGCGGACTCCCACTGATCGTCTATACCGCTCAGGTAGTCGTAAGACCCATTCACGCGTACATTCAGGTTTTTGATCACTTCATAGTCCAGCATCAATCCACCGATGAGGCGATGATCGTTGTTACGCCAGATGGTTTCATTCAACCGGCGTACAGGATTGGCGCCACCGGTATACCAGGTCTTATCGTCATTGTAGATGGGATAGATGGGCAGTGCGGTGCTCATGGCATCGCCCAGGCCACCAGCCCAGGCGGCGGGCACGCGTTTGTTGATACCCCGGTTGTAAGCGGCACTTACCGTGGCTTTGAATTTGGGGGTAATGGTAAAATCGAAATTGGTGCGCAGACCAAGGCGGGTATAGCTATTGTTCTTGAGATAGCTTTGGTTTTCGGCATAGGTGGCACCTACAAAACTTTTCACCAGTTTATTGCCCTGGGTCATGCTCAGGCTATGTTCGTTGATGAAACCGATACGGGTAAGCTGATCCCACCAATCGGTATTGTTCTTTTCGGCCTGGTCCCAGGTAAGGTTGCCTGGCAGGGGGGCTTTGCCGGTATTGCCATCGTTTTCCCAGGCCTCCTGGCGTAGCTGGAGCCATTCCTGGCCGCTGAGGAAATCGGGCTTATTGGCATAGGTGGAGATCCCTATTTTATTGTTGTAGTTGAAAGCGGGTTTGCCATTTTTACCACGTTTGGTGGTAATGAGGATCACGCCATTGGAGCCGCGGCTACCATAAATACCGGCCGCAGCAGCATCTTTCAGTACTTCGATGGATTCAATATCGTTGGGGTTGATGGCAGCGAGGGGATTCTGGTTCATACCACCGCTGTTGCCGCGCAGAAAGGCATCAGCAATGATGGGAATACCATCTACCACATACAATGGGTCTGCGCCGGCGCTGATGGAGGCAATACCGCGGATGCGGATCACGGAGCCGGAGCCAGCCAAACCGCTACCTTGTATTACCTGCACACCGGGCGCTTTACCTTGTAAGGCTGCTTCAAAACTGGGTGAGGCAATGGAGGTGATCTTTTCGGCACTGACCTTTGTAATGGCGCCGGTTACATCGCGGCGGCGCTGGGTGCCATAACCAATGACCACTACCTCATTGAGGTTGGAGGCAGTAGCTTTCAGGGCTACTACGATAACGTCGCCTGCCACAGGAACATCCTGTGATTCAAATCCAACGCCGGAAATGGTTAAAGTGGTAGTGGCAGCGGGAATGGTGAGGGAAAAGCTGCCATCTGCTTTGGAAGAGGTTCCTACTTTAGAACCTTTGGCAGTGACGGAAGCACCGGGAACCGGGGTGCCATTGCTGACATCGGTAATTTTACCGGTAACTGTTTTGCTTTGCGCCCATGAGAAAACGGGAAGACACAAGAGGAGCGTCAGGATCCCCACAAGCGATCGTTTCGGCATCATAAACAAGCTTTCGTTTAGGTGTAATAAATAATGTGTATCTGCTACACAAATATAATGTGTAATCCATACACAATTCCTAATAAATTTTGAGCTACTACCAGATTTTAATGCGACCGGGTGGCTTTTAGGACGTTTGGGATGGCCAGGCAGACTGCGTGGTCAGGCTCCAGGTAAGGAGATGTAAAGGAAATAAGGTGGGAAGGTTTGGTATAAAGATCATAGAAATTTTTTATATAAAAAAGGGCAACCCCTCCGGGGTTGCCCTTGATCATACCTTGAGGCTTGTATATTTATTCGCCTTTCTTTTTCTTTTCGTTGTATTCGGTCTCGGCTGCTTTGGCTTTCTCAAAATCCAGTACTACGCCATTGATGCAATAGCGCAATCCTGTAGGGGGCGGACCATCTTCAAATACGTGGCCCAGGTGGGCTTTGCAGCGGCCGCATTCTACCTCGGTACGGTTCATGCCATGGGAATGATCGGGCAGGTAAATGATGCTGGTTTTGCTGATGGGGGCGTAGAAGCTGGGCCATCCGCAGCCGCTTTCGAATTTGGTATCGCTTTTAAAAAGGGCGTTACCGCAAGCGGCACAATAATAGGTGCCGACCTCTTTGGAATGCTCAAAGGGGCTGGTGCCGGGACGTTCGGTACCCTTCATGCGGGCAATATAATAGATATCATCGGGCAGTACTTTTTTCCATTCTTCGTTGGAAATATCCACTTTAGACGTGTCGGTCCGGGAATAAACGGGATTGGTACTGTCTTTTTTGGGTGTATTCATAACTGTTTTTTTCGGCTGGTTGGAGGACTGGGAATAGGAGCATTGCTGCAAAAGGGTTGCCAGCAAGAGGATGGCCAGGTATTGGGAAATTCGTTTCATTGCCATGATTTATAACAAATTTACGTAGTAAGGGTTCGTCGGGGTTGTCGGGCAGGTGACAATGTACACAACTTAACATTTTCTTTTCTACAAAGGATAGCCCGGTTTTCTCACTATTTTTTAATCAGAAACCGGGGAATGTTAAAGGATTTTTAAGGGTGTTCCTTTATATTTGTCCATTCATCAAGTGAAGTAAGTATCATGTTTAACCTGATTTTATTTGGCCCTCCCGGAAGCGGAAAGGGAACACAGTCTGAGAAGCTTATTGAGAAGTATGGTTTGATCCATCTTTCCACGGGCAATTTGCTGCGTGAAGAGATTGCTAATCAGACCAAACTGGGGTTGGAAGCGAAAAGTTTTATGGATAAAGGGCAGCTGGTGCCGGATGCGGTAGTGATCGGAATGATCGGATCGGCGCTGGATAGTAATCCGCAGGCGAAGGGTTTTCTGTTTGATGGTTTCCCCCGTACGGTAGCCCAGGCAGAAGCGCTGGACAACCTGCTGGCCGGAAAAGCTTCTGAAATTGCTATTGTACTGGCATTGGAAGTTGACCGGGAAGAACTGGTAGCACGCCTGCTGAACCGTGGCAAAAGCTCGGGCCGCAGTGATGATACGAATGAGGATATTATCCGCGCCCGCCAGGTGGAATATGAAAACAAAACAGCTCCTGTAGCAGGCTATTATGCCGGATTTGGCAAAGTGGTGTATGTGAAAGGAGAAGGCACTATTGACGAGATCTTCCATTCACTGAGCCGGCAAATTGAAGCCCGCCAGTTAGCATAATTATATTTTTGAACAAGTGGCTAATAGTGAGTAGCAAGTAATGCTCACTATTAGCCATTCGTCATTTACCCACCAGCCTCCTGGGTCAATATCTCCAACTATTGATATCTGCATTGGCAGGTGCCCGCTTTTTCATTTCTTCGGCCCATTTGGGAATAAACATCTGGTGATAACGCAGCCGGGAAATATAATTGGGTTGTGTATGGTCTCCATTCCAGCAATGTTCGGCCCGGTCGCCATAATCCACTTCACCATCATAGGTAGGGTTATCAAGGGCTTTCAACATCGCTTCGGTCAGGTATACAGCATTGTTGAGGTAGTAATTGTCCATATCGCCACAATAGATATGGATCTTTCCTTTTAGTTTGTTTCCAATCTTCGCCCAGTCTCTTTTCATGATGTAAGAGAGGTCATAATGTTCTTTCCAGTAAGCGGCCACGGCACTGTCGATAGTTCCGGTGCGCTTGTTCCAGATCGGTTTTGGATATCCATCGGATGCCACGGGAGAATAAACAGCTTCCCAGATATCAAATTGCTGACCGCTGCGGCTTTTGGTGCCCAACAGCAGTTCACGATGGTTGATATCCTGCATGGTAGTACTTACATGGCCCAGGTAATTGCGGCTACCGGGGCGGGGCGTTTTCTTAAAGTCGCTTTCCAGGAAATAAGCGTTTTTGTCTTTGTAAAGGTCTACCACGGTATAAGCCCTGAAATCAATGGGATCGGGACAAGCGGCGTAACATCCATTGTATTGATCGGGATAGAACACTTGTGCAGCCAATACTTCCCATCCTCCTGTACTGCCGCCATACATGAAACGGGCCCATCCCTGTCCAATGCCGCGGAAGCGTTTTTCGATCTCGGGTATCAGTTCATAGGTTATGGCATCGCCATAAGGCCCCAGGTTGGCGCTATTCACAGCATAAGAATCATCATAATAAGGATTGGCATGTTGTATCTCGATGGCAATGACACGCGGGAAACCAGGGCCTGTCCATTGCTTGTAAAAATTCCAGGCTTCCTGTTGTACGATCTTATTGTATCCTGTAAGGTTGAAACGCTCGATGTAATCGGGTTTGAGGGTGGAATCGGGTGGAATGGTACGGAAGCCATCGAAGTCGTCGGGAAAATGGCCGTGAAAGATAGCTAAGGGGTATTTCACATCGGGATGGGTATCCCATCCTTCGGGCAATAAAATATGAGCGCCGAGGTACATGGGGCGCCCCCAGAATTCTGTCAACAGTTTGCTTTGAATTTTGATGTGCTTAATGTATTTGGTGTCTTCCGGTTCTTTAATGGGTGGAATGGTCTCTGTTAGTTCAATCCTGATGAGATTTTTCAGCCGGGCATCAATGTGTATTTTAACGGGTTTAGAGTACAAGTTGCCGGGTGCACGATTCCATTGCTGGCCTTCTCCCCTGTCCATGGGCAGCTTTACGGTATGGCCATCTTTGCGGTGGAAGGTTTCATAACGATGCAGCAGGGCCTGCACATAATAATCACCGGCTGGTATTTCGGTCAGGCTTTGCAGGGGGTAACCAAATGCGGTGGCAGAAAATGTCTTTGATTCACCGGCTTTCCAATTTTCGACATCGATGCCAAATGCCAGTTGGGTTTGGGGGCCATCGACTATTTGAAAGCGTGGTTCAGCACGGTTGTTCTTTGACAGCAGGAGGAGCAGGCGGCCATGCAATGGCTGGGTACTGTGGTGAGCAGACCAGGTAACTGAAACAGGTTGTTGTGCAAAGTTGATATTGGTAGCAGTAATAATAAAAAGGAGACTGGTAAACAGGTATCTCATAGCAGGTTTATTTTAGCTGGTATAAGATAGGAAGAAAAAACCAGAAGACGGGTTGTGTATTGCCGGTAAGCTACTTAGAAGGGATTCCCGGGGCTTTAACATTGCTTTTGTAAACGAAGAGGCTTGTTTAGGTTCTATTATAGTATAAAACAAAACGGAGGAAACAAGTTATGAAAAAGATGTTTACACTCGCCGCGATCCTGATTGGTTTTAGTGTTGCTTCATTTGGTGCTGATCGTCCGAAGAAAGGAAAAATATCGGTTACCAGCAATACATACGGAACGCTCTTTGTGAAAATTGATGGACAGCAATACAATATGGACCGGAATGATTTTGTATTGAACAGTATCCGTGCCGGTAGTCACCGGGTAGAAATTTACCGGGTAGAACGGAGGGGCTTTTTTGGCCGGGCAAGGGCAAAGATGATCTACGATGACAATGTATTTGTAGGGCCAGACCAAACGGTGAACCTGAATGTAAACCGTAATGACTATGTAGTGGTAAGGAAATCGGGCTTTGATGGTTATGATCGTGATGACAGATGGGGTCGTGACAGGGATAGGGACAGGGATCATGATTATGGCCGCCGGGATGATGAGGGTGATCGCAGGAACAAATGGTAAGTGAACAGGTGATTGATAAATAAAGCCTTCCCAGCAATGGGGAGGCTTTCTACATTTTACCCAGTTCCCTTAAAAATATGTTTATCCCCCTTCCTTTTGGCAGGGAAAGTCCGTATATAGGCTGAGGAAGTGGACAATGGGCATTAATAACGGCGTATTTACAAGCTTTTTGCTCATTTTCGGAAGGTTTATGAGTAAATTTAAGGAGTGATAGCAACCGGGTTTTTCTAATCAACGTTTTATTAACTGCAATAAACTTTATGCCTAAGCAGAAAATTGTACCCCTTTTTATTCTTCTCTCCGGATTTTCAGTTTTCTCGTATGCACAAACGGTTACGAGAACCAACATGCTGCAACGTGCTGCGGTGGAGCAGGCAGCGAAAGAAAAGATCAATGGGGCCTATCTTCAAAAGATGGCCAAGGAAAAGAACTGGCCGCTAAGCTTCAAAAATAAGCAGGGTGATCAGGCTGTATTAACAGGCATTGATGGTGAAGGCTATCCACTTTACACGAGTACGGAAAACAATGTAGTAGCTGCGGGTACTATTGGCACCAGCCGGTTGTGGATGGGTGGCAGCACAGGGCTTAATCTTTCGGGCGCTTCGGCTTCGGTGCAAGGTAAACTGGGTGTTTGGGACGGCGGGAATGCCCGGTCAACGCATGTTGAGCTCAATGGGCGTATCAACAATAAGGAGAGTGTGCCGGTGAATGACCATACCACGCATGTTGCCGGCACCTTAATCGCATCAGGGGTCAACCCGCGTGCCAAGGGGATGGCTTTTGGTTACCAGGGTCTGGTGGTGTATGATTTCATCAATAACCTGTCGGAAATGTTGACTGAGTCGGCCGGCAATATGTTGATCTCAAACCATTCTTATGGTACGATCAGTGGATGGAATTTTACGGGCAGCCGGTGGGAATTCAGGGGACAATTTAATGCCAATGAGGATTATAAGTTCGGTTATTATTCAGACGAGGCACAGGTTTGGGATTCGATCGCCTATAATGCTCCCTATCACCTGATCGTTAAATCGGCTGGTAATAACCGCAATCAAAACGGACCTGAGGTGGGGAAACCTTACTGGCGGTTTAATAGTTCGGGCACGTTGATAGATGCAGGAGTCAGGCCAGCGGGTATCAGCAATAATGACAGTTATGATTGTATCCCCACGACGGGCACGGCCAAGAACATATTGACGGTGGGTGCCATTGAACCGATTCCATCGGGGTATGGTCGTCCTCAGGATGCGGTGATCTCCAGTTTCAGCAGCTGGGGGCCTACGGATGACGGGCGTATTAAACCTGATGTGGTAGCGGATGGGGTAGAAGTATTTTCATCGGTAGGGGGAAGTGATAATGCTTATGATATTTACAGTGGCACTTCGATGGCATCTCCTTCCACAGCGGGTTCATTGATATTATTGCAGGAATATTATGCGCAATTGCACGGTGGCGCTTTCATGCGTTCGTCTACATTAAAGGCGCTGGCCATTCATACGGCGGATGAAGCAGGGGCTGCGCCCGGGCCTGATTATATTTATGGCTGGGGGGTAGTGAATACAGCCAAAGCAGCCAGTGTTATTACAGGCGCCAACAATGGTAATAGCTACGTGATACGGGAAAATACGCTGCTCAGTAACCAGCCTCAAAGCTTTGATGTGGTGGCATCGGGTAAAGGCCTATTGAGCGCCACGCTTTGCTGGACGGATCCCAAGGGAATTCCCCATACGGTGGCCATCAATAATGCGGCAATCAAATTGATCCACGACCTGGATATCCGGATCACGAAGGGGGGCACCACGTATATGCCCTGGGTATTGAACCCGGCTACGCCCAGTGCAGCGGCTACAACGGGGGACAATATCCGCGACAATGTGGAAAGGATAGACGTGGCAGATGTAGAACCGGGCGCTACTTATACGATCACGATCTCTAATAAGGGCAACCTGGCCAGGGGGTCACAGGCTTATTCGGTGATTGTAAGTGGAGTGGGTGGTGTAGGGTATTGTAAAACATCGGCGCCCACGATTCCCAATGGCGCCCGCATAGACAGTCTTTCATTTGGCGGCATTCAACAGCTCAACAGCGGGATTTGTACAGGGTATAACAATTTTACCAATACTACAGGAACGGTTGAACCCAATAGTTCGATGCCCATTTATGTGCGGGTGAATGCCTGTGCAGGCGGGGCGGTGGACAAGATCGTACGGGCCTGGATCGACTTTAATAATGATGGTGATTTTGATGATGCGGGAGAGTTGATTGGCACCAGCCCGGTTATCAATGGGGATGGGGTGTTTAGCACCAATGTATCGATACCCGGCAATCTGGCTGCAGACAATTATGGGGTGCTCCGGGTAATTGTGCAGGAAACGGGGAATGCGAATGATGTGGCGCCCTGCGGGACTTATGGCAAGGGGCAAACGCAGGATTACCGTGTTCGTTTTTCGATTGTCTCGAATGATGTGGGTGTTACCAGCATTACGACTCCCTTTAGTACGGGATGTAGCAATAGTAAACAGTATGTAGTGGCACGGTTTAAGAATTTTGGCGCCAATGCCAAGGCGAATATTGGCTTAACGGCTACGGTGAAAGATGGAGGGACCACGGTAGCCACTTTGACTGGTACTTATGTGCCTTCGCTCAATGCGGCTGGTGAAGTGGAATATGCGTTCCCCAGCACCTTTGCTTCGGTAGCGGGGAAAACTTATACGATCAGTGTGAAAGCGGTCATTGCGGGTGATCAGCAAACGGCTAATGATGAGCAAAGCATTACGCTGGCAGTAAAAGCAGCCCCGGCCAATCCCGTTGCGCAGGCAGAGATCTGTAATAATGAGCAGGTATTTTTTAATGCCAGCAATGCGGGTACGGAGCTAATGCTGTGGTATGAAACAGCTACGGGTAATAATCCCATTGCGGCGGGGAGTCCGACCAGCAGCACCATTATCAGGGCCGACAAAACGTATTATGTAGGTAAGAATGACCTGGCCGGAAAGGTTGGGCCTGCCACGAAAGAGGAATTGGGTGGCGGTGGCTATAATGCTTTTTTAAATAATTATGTGAAGTTTAGCAACCAGGTACCGTTAACGATTGAATCGGCCAGGCTGTACATCGGTGCACCGGGTAAAATAGAATTTACGTTGGCTGATCTGGGAACTGTTACGGGAACCAGTTATACGTATAATCCTCTTTACACTACTACGATTAATGTTTACGCCACAGGCACCTCTCCCACGACCGACCCCGGGGCTGTGTTTGCCTTAAATATTCCGGTGCCGGTGACCGGTGACCATATTATTATCATCCGTTGTCTGGATGGCGCTACGATTTACAGGAATAATACTGGCACGGCCAGTAGCCCTTATCCTTATCCATTTACCATACCCAATGTTTTTTCGATCACGGGTAATAATGCGGTTGAAAATGTGCCGACGCCTGATCCCAATTATTATAAAAGGTTCTATTATTTCTTCTATGATATGCGGGTTAGCCTGGATGGTTGTCCCAGCAGCCGGGTGCCTGTAGTGGCTACGATACCTGTTACACCTGTGATCTCTTTGAACGATAATGTTTTCAGCAGCAATGTGGCCACGGGCAACCAGTGGTATGTGGATGGCACGCTGATACCAGGCGCCACGGGGCAAACGCATACTGCCACGGTCAGTGGAAAATACCAATCGATTATTCCTTCCGCGCTTGGTTGTTACAGCCGGTCGAATGAAATTAATTTTAGCATTACCAGTGTTCCGAATATTGACCCTGCGGAAATTGGGCTAAAAGTGATGCCCAATCCAAATGATGGCCGGTTCATGCTCGACTTTACGGTGAGTAAGAAGGGGGACCTGGATATTACGATTGTGAATGCCATTGGTCAACGGGTATTTACGAACCGTACGCCAGGCTTTATTGGCCGATATACCAAGCAGGTAGATGCAGGCAGGTTGGCGCCAGGGGTGTACTTACTGCAAATACATCATGACCATAAGAGTTATCTGAAGAAACTGGTGGTGCGGTAGAATACAAGCTTCGAGCTCCCGCCAGGGCGGGACAAGTTGTGAGCTACGAGCTGAGAGCCTGGATCAGCAGATGCGTACAAAATTTTAGAAGAAGAGGGTGGGCCACCTGCGGAAGGGGACCCACCCTTTTCGTTTACTGTTATTTCATTTCGCCGGGTATAACGGTAAGTGATATCTTATGGCCACCCCGCAGCACATGCAGTTGGGTTCGCAGGCCAATGACCTGGTCGTTCAATTGCTGGTGCAGGTCATCCACAGAAGCCACGGTTTTATCGCCAAAGCCCACAATGATATCGCCGGTACGCAGCTCATTGTTGTAAACGGGCCCATCGGGTACGATCTCAAAAACATATACGCCTGTTTTTGTGGTGAGCTTATTGGCAGCCCGCATGCGTTCGGTAAGGTTGACCAATTGTCCGGCAATACCGAGCCATGCACGTTTTACGGCGCCCTGGATAATGAGCTTACCAGCCACATAGGCGGCCAGGTTGGAGGAGACGGCAAAGCAGATACCATGGGCAGTAGGGATCATGGCGGTATTGACACCGATCACCTGCCCGAGTGAGTTAACCAGGGGGCCACCGGAATTGCCCGGATTGAGGGAAGCATCTGTTTGAATGATATCATCGATCAGGCGGCCATTGGATGCCCGCAAAGTCCTTCCCAGTGCACTGACTACGCCGGCTGTTACGGTATGTTGTAAACCCAGGGGGTTACCAATGGCGATGGCAATTTGTCCGGGCTGGAGTTGACCGGAATCGGCAAAGGTCAAGGCCTTGAGGTTGGTTTCGTAGATCTTTAAAACAGCAATGTCGGTAGAGGGATCGGCCCCCTTCAATTCGGCCGTTACCAGTCGTCCATCGGCCAGGGAAGCCTTGATAGTAGCGGCATTTTCGATCACGTGGTGATTGGTTACAATAAAACCATCGGATGAAATGATGAATCCCGAACCGCTGCCGGGCATTAGTCGTTCCTGCCGGGTTTGGCGGTCCAATACTTTTTTGGTAACCTGTATATGGACTACGGCTTCAGCAATTGTATTGACAACGCCGGTAATTGTTTTTGAATAGGTATCCAACAGGTCAGCATCGGTGTGCTGTACTACCTGTACGGGTAATGAGTTTTCCATAACTCTATACCGTCAAATAGGCTACCAAATCTTTTTTCTGCCAGGCTGGCATTGGAAGAGTAGGGTCGGCAGTCGGCAAGTAGCACAGCTTCCGGAAGATGGCTGTTTTCCGTTAACGTGTTTTTAACAATAGCGAGTCTGCCCGTTGGAGGGTTTGGAGAATCTGCGTTTTTACCTGGTTCACTTTTTCTATTTCCTTTTCGAGGTATTGGATACGAAGGGTTTCATTGGTCTTAGCAGAATCATCCTTGTATTCTTCCATCCAGGTATTCATTCGATTTTCGGCATTTTTCAGGTCTTGTTGTAATGCAGCCAGGGCCTGGAGGTATTGCTTATCCTGTTGTTTAACAGGTAGTTTGTTAAGGCTATCGGTTTGTTGTTGTATCTGTGCCAGGTATTTGCGAAGACGGCCCATTTTTGCCATTCCCACATCGTGGCCTTCCATTACCTGGTGGTGGAGGGAATCTTCTTTGGTTTGGGGTTTTGTACTAAATCCATCTGTTCTAGGGGTATCGGTAGGGTTATTATTACAAGCGATGGTGAAGAGGGTGGCGATGGCGATAAATAATTTTATACTGCTATGCATAATTCTTTGCTTTTAATGTGTCTGATAGAATAAGGACACAAAATTACAATCCATATTAATGAAGGTTTACACTATTTTAGTACCACAATACCGGATGTTTATGAAAATGCGCCGTGTGGGTTTTCTTATCCTTCTTTTGATCCCAATGATTGGCGTTTCGCAAATTAAATCCACGTATAGTTTCCGTTTTGGCGCGCAAGTGGCCTTTAGCTTGTCAAAAATCACCAACAATTCAGTAGGCATTGGGGGGCTGGCTGGCGCAGAGTACCGTTTTTCCAAGAACTTTGCAGCAGAAGGGGAGGCCAGTTATTTGTATTTTACGGGCGACAAGGTGGCTTATGAAGCTGCCAAAAACAGGGCATTTGCCTTGCCGCTGCTGGTGGGTATAAAAGGATACCTGACGCCGGAAGCGTATGTATCGTTGCGCGGAGGGGTTAACTGGTTTGTGATGAATGATATGCCGGCGTCTGTTTTCAGGCCAGCCTATGGAATAGCAGGTGGTCTTAATTTGCCGAGGAGCTTTAACCGGGTGAATGTACAGGTTGGTTGGACGGGCTTTGGTTACCAGGGCACACAAAGGGGTTATGCTTCGCTGGCGGCCTCTATCATTATCAATTGATTTGCTATATGAATAAACTTGCTAATTATGTAACGGGACAATGGATCACAGGGGATGGAACAGGACAAGCGCTGTACGATGCAGTGAATGGCAACCTGATAGGACATGCGACTACGCAGGGACTTGATTTTGCCAGCATTCTTGATTATGGAAGGCATACAGGTGGCCCGGCCTTACGGAAACTTACTTTTCATGAACGGGGGCGTATGCTGCGGGCGCTGGCGCTGCACCTGCGGAACCATCTTGACAAATTTTACCAGATCAGCTACAAAACAGGGGCTACGAAAGCGGATAGCTGGATAGATATTGAAGGGGGTATTGGCAACCTGTTTTCTTATGCCTCTCTTCGCAGGCAATTTCCGGATGAAACGTTTTGCGTGGATGGGGAAGGGATAGGGCTCAGTAAAAACGGATCGTTCATGGGGCAGCACATCCTGGTACCCAGGGAGGGGATTGCGATCCATATCAATGCTTTCAATTTCCCGGTATGGGGTATGTTGGAAAAGGTGGCTGTTAACTTACTGGCAGGCATGCCTGCTATTGTAAAGCCAGCTACGGTGACTTCGTATCTTACGGAAGTGGTAGTGAGAGAAATTATTGCTTCGGGCATTTTACCAGAGGGCTCCCTGCAATTGTTGTGCGGATCTGCAGGGGATATGCTGGACCATGTACATGCACAGGATGTGATCACTTTTACCGGTTCGGCTTCTACGGGGTTGAAGTTGAAATCGCATCCCAGGGTATTGTCGGAAAGTGTTCCTTTTAATATGGAAGCAGATTCGCTCAATTGTATTGTATTGGGGGGAGATGTGGAACCCGGTATGGCAGAATGGGACCTGTTTGTGAAAGAGGTAAGAAAGGAAATGACGATCAAAGCTGGGCAAAAGTGTACGGCGATACGGCGCATTTTTGTTCCGGAGGATAAGATGGAGGATGTATGGAAAGCGGTTGGCAAGGCGTTGGGGCAGACCACGATTGGCAATCCCTTGAATGAGCAGGTACGCATGGGCGCGCTGGCGGGTCAAACGCAACGGGAAGAAGTGAAAAGCCAGGTACAAAAGTTATTGGCCTCTTCTCAAATTGTATTCGGTTCGCTGGACAGTGTGCAGGTATTGGATGCGGATGCGGAGAAAGGGGCTTTTATGAGTCCTTTATTGTTGTTGAATGAAAAGCCATTTGAAAGTGCGGCGGTGCATGAAGTGGAAGCTTTTGGTCCGGTGAGCACGATCATGCCCTATAAAACTTTGTCGGAAGCTACTGAACTGGCCAAAAAGGGGAAAGGATCGCTGGTATGTTCGATTGTAACGGCAGATAATCGGATTGCCCGTGATTTTGTATTGGGAGCAGGGGCTTATCATGGCCGCATTTTGGTATTGAATAATGAATGTGGGAAAGAAAGTACGGGCCATGGATCGCCACTGCCTTTGTTGGTACATGGCGGGCCTGGCCGGGCGGGTGGCGGAGAAGAAATGGGTGGTGTACGTGGGGTAAAGCATTATATGCAGCGGGTAGCTGTACAAGGATCGCCTTCGGTTATTACTGCCATTACGAATGTGTACCAACGGGGAGGCGCGGTGAAGGAAGATGAAAAGCATCCTTTCCGCAAATACTTTGAAGAGCTGGCCATTGGAGATACGGTGATCACGCATAAACGCACGGTAACGGAAGCCGACATTGTGAATTTTGCCAACGTGAGCTGGGACCATTTCTATGCGCATACGGATCATACCTCACTGGAGGGAACGATCTTTGAAAAACCAGTAGCGCATGGGTATTTTATTTTGAGTGCAGCTGCCGGATTATTTGTAGATGCCAAGAAAGGCCCGGTACTGTTGAATTATGGTTTGGAGGAATGCCGTTTTCTGAAACCGGTGTATGCAGGTACTACGATTGGTGTGCAGCTTACCTGTAAAGAGAAAACGGAACAGGAAAAGAAAGAAGGGGATGCGGTGAAAAAGGGGATCGTAAAATGGCTGGTGGAAGTAACGGATCAAACGGGTGAGCAGGTGGCAGTAGCCACGATATTAACGATGGTAAAACTTAAATATCAATAAACGTTAACTTTTGACGTATGATCCATGAAATTAAAAATGGCTATGTAAAAACAGAAACGCACAATGCGGTGACCACGATTGAGTTTTTTCATCCGCAAAGTAATTCGCTTCCGCACCGGATACTGGAAGAGTTGGTGCATGCTATTCACGGAGCGGGTAATGAGCGGGATACACGGGTGATCGTATTGCGTTCGGCGGGTGAAGGCGCTTTTTGTGCCGGCGCTTCTTTTGATGAGTTGGCCGCCATCCACACGAAGGAAGAGGGGCTTCAATTTTTCAGTGGTTTTGCGCATGTGATCAATGCCATGCGGAAGTGCCCTAAGTTTATTATTGCCCGCATTCATGGCAAATGTGTAGGCGGCGGTGTTGGCCTGGCTGCTGCTGCCGATTATACGATTGCCACGGAAGGGGCTGATGTTAAATTGAGTGAACTGGCAGTGGGTATTGGTCCTTTTGTAGTAGGGCCTGCGGTAGAACGGAAGATTGGTGTGGCGGCCTATGGGCATCTGGCGATTGATGCGACGATGTGGCGCAATGCTGAATGGGCCAAAAGAAAAGGGTTGTATGCGGAGCTGCACAGCAATGCTACTGAGATGGATGAAAGTATTTCAAGGCTATCGTATACGCTGGCTCATTCCAGTCCGGAGGCAATGCTGGAGCTGAAGCATGTATTGTGGAAAGGTACAGAGCATTGGGACCAGCTACTTACAGAACGCGCTGCGATCAGTGGCAAGCTGGTATTGAGTGCCTTTAGTAAAAATGCGATAGCATCGTTTAAGAAGAAAGCGTAGACGACAATCGTGAATCGGCAGTCGGCAGTCGTGAATCGGCAATACGTTTGCGACGAAACTTTCGGCAAGATAGCTGTAAGTGGTCGGTTTTGCGTGCGATTGAAATATAAGATAAAGGGTGAGCCGCTTTTGGAAAGCGACCCACCCTTTATTTTATCAGGCTTTCCCGCCCGTCGGCGGGACTCAGCCTGACAATTATATATTCAAACCACCGCAGGTGCTGATCACCTGTCCGGTAATGTAGGAGCTCAAATCGGAGGCAAGGAATAAAGTAGTATCGGCTACTTCTTCGGCCTTACCAAAACGACCTAAAGGAATTTTTTCGAGGAATGCTTTGGAGGCATCGCCATCCTGGAGGTAATGGGTCATATCGGTTTCAATGAAACCGGGGGCAATGGCATTGCAACGCACATTGCGGCTACCCAACTCATGGGCAATGGACTTGGTAAAGCCAATAATACCCGCTTTGGAAGCAGCATAACTGCTTTGCCCGGCATTACCGCGGATACCAATGATGGAACTCATGTTGATGATGGACCCTTTCCGGGCTTTCATCATAGGACGAATAACCTGCTTGGTCATGTTGTACACGCTCTTCAGGTTTACATTGATCACATCATCCCACTGATCGGGGCTCATGCGCAGGAGGAGGTTGTCTTTGGAAATACCAGCATTGTTTACGCATACATCAACTGTTCCAAATTCTTTCACCACATCATTTACGAAGGTTTCGCTGGCTGCAAAGTCAGCGGCATTGCTTTGATAAGCTTTTGCTTTTACACCGAGTGCTTCTATTTTTTGTTGTAATGCTTTTGCTTTTTCGGCACTGCTATCGCTTACATAGGTGAATGCGATATGGGCGCCCTGTTCAGCCAGTTTAAGGGCAATGGCTTCCCCGATCCCCCGGGCAGCACCTGTAACTATGGCCACTTTGTTCTCCAGTAATTTCATATTGATAATAAATTAGGGCCCGAATGTATTAAAAACATCTAAATCCTGCAATTGTGAATAGGAATAGTGGTTAGAGGATTGCCCCTACAGGGCAAATGGAATTTGTTGACATTCATTTTCTACAAACCTGCAGCCCCTAACGGGGCAGGAAGACGATTCGACAGGCATTTGACAGGCTCAGGCTGACATATTGTTACAGTCCGGCGATGGCCAGTATTTCTTCGAGGTATTTGCGGTCATTGGATAAGCGTGGCACTTTGTGTTGACCGCCCAATTTTCCTTTGCTTTTTAGCCAGGTATTGAAGATGCCTTTTTGAAGGGATCGCAGCAAAGGCATGCGCAGGGCCATATCCTTGTGGCGCTTGGCTTCATAATCGCTGTTGATGGCTTTAAGGGCCGCATCGAGGGTGGCAGTAAAGGTGTCGATGTTATCAGGTTCTTTTTCAAATTCCACCAACCATTCATGGGCGCCATTGCCATGATCGCTAAAGTATACGGGAGCTGCTGTATAATCGTTTACGATGGCACCTGTTCTTTCGGAAGCGATGGCCACTGCCCTATCGGTATTGTCGACGATCACTTCTTCGCCAAAAGCGTTGATATAATGTTTGAGCCTGCCACTTACTTTAATTCTGAAGGGATTCAGTGAAGTAAACTGGATGGTATCGCCTACGAGGTATCGCCACAGGCCGCCATTGGTGCTTATTACCAGGGCATAGTTCTTCCCCAGCTCTACCTCGGCCAGGCCAATGGTTTGTGGATGTGGCTTGCCATATTCTTCAATGGGCATGAATTCCATGAAAACGCCGTGGTCAACAAACAAGAGCATGCCCTCTTCGCCTGGTATATCCTGTGCTGCAAAGAAGCCTTCGCTGGCATTGTACATTTCCAGGTAATGGATGGGTTTGCCAATGAGCTTCTGGAATTGCTCTTTATAGGGTGTAAAGGAAACGCCTCCATGCATGTATAGTTCCAGGTGGGGCCAGACTTCGGCCATGGTACGTTTGCCGGTAATTTCCAATATGCGGCGAAACAGGACCAATGTCCAGGTGGGCACACCTGATATAGAGGTTACATTTTCTTTGATGGTACTTTGGGCCAGCAATTCGATTTTGCTTTCCCATTCATCCATGAGTGCAATGCTCAGCTCGGGGGTACGAAGCCAGTGGCCCCAGAAAGGGGAGTTTTGCAGCAGTACGGCACTCAGGTCGCCATACTGTGCTTCCTGGTTCAAGGGATTGATGGTATGGCTACCGCCCAATACCAGGCCCTTGCCTGTAAGGAGGTCAGAATCGGGATTGAACTGGTAGTAAAAAGTAAGTACATCTTTGGCTGCTTTGTAATGGCAGTCTTCCAGGCTTTCATCGCTTACGGGAATAAACTTGCTTTTATCGCTGGTGGTGCCACTGCTTTTGGCAAACCAGTAAATGGGGGTATTCCAAATGAGATTTTGTTCGCCTTCCATGGTACGTTGGATATAGGGTTTCATATCCTCATATTCATGAATGGGCACGGTTTGCTTAAAAGACCTGATATTAAAAAGCTCGGAGAAATTGTATTTGCGGCCAAATTCGGTATTCTGGGCAGAGGTTACAAGGTCTTGTAATACTTCACGTTGCGCATCAGCAGGATTGTTTTTCCAACCTTCAATGCGCCATAACCTCATGCGGGCCAGTGATGATATGGCAGGCGACAATAGTTTCACTGGCAGCAAAATAAAGAATAATCATGATAGAAAGGCCGGCTATGCATGGAAGTCGGCATTTATCACTGTTTTTTAATGTATTAGGTTATTCTATTCCTTCTATTTCATTGAGTGCAGACATGTTTTGCTGGCCCTTCATGGCTTCTTCATGGAGATAATCTTTGCGCTTAAGCTCGAAGTTGCGTCCCAGGTATAAGCGGCGTACCTGTTCATTTTCGGCCAGTTCTTCGGCTGTTCCGTGTTTGAATATCTTACCATCGATGAGCAGGTAGGCCCTGTCACAAATAGAGAGGGTTTCGTTTACGTTGTGGTCGGTGATGAGGATACCGATATTCCTGTATTTTAAACGGGCAACTACGGTTTGGATATCTTCTACAGCAATGGGATCTACCCCGGCAAAAGGTTCATCGAGGAGAATGAATTTGGGATCTACGGCCAATGCGCGGGCAATTTCTGTGCGACGCCGTTCGCCACCACTCAGGCTATCGCCATTGTTCTTCCGTACGTGGTTCAGTCGAAACTCGGCGAGGAGGGCTTCGAGTTTTTCTTTTTGCTGAGCCTTTTTCAGTTTGGTCATTTCCAATACGGCCATGATGTTCTCTTCCACTGTCAGTTTGCGGAATACGGAAGCTTCCTGTGGCAGGTAGCCAATGCCCAACTGGGCCCTTTTATACATGGGCAGGCGGGTAATTTCTTCTGTATCGAGGAATACCTGGCCTTCATCGGGCTTGATAAGGCCAACGACCATATAGAAAGTAGTGGTTTTGCCAGCTCCATTGGGGCCCAACAGGCCCACAATCTCTCCCTGCTTTACGCTCACGGATACATGGTTTACAACGGTACGGTTGCGATAGATCTTTACCAGGTCCCGGGTATGAATTTCACTGATCACGTGTTATTACGTTTAAGAACAAAAATACCGGAACTAATCCATTTGAATTGGCAGGAAGTCCGGATTCGCTACAAAATAATGTTAAACAGTCTGTGTAACAAGTATTTGCTATCCGCGATTCGTTGATTATGTTTGCAGGCTGAAGTCGGCAGTCGGCAGTCGGCAGTCGGCAGTCGGCAGTCGGCAGTCGGCAGTCGGGAATAGGGAATAGGGAATAGGGAATTTACATATTAATCAAGGCGTTGTTGAAATATATCTAGTTATAACTGTTAATTAATGAAAGTCATTGACCACATCAAGCAGGCCACGAAGCCGCTGATCTCTTTCGAAATATTACCCCCGCTGAAGGGAAAAACAATCAATTCGATCTTTGACCACCTGGATCCGCTGATGGAGTTTAAACCTTCCTTTATCAATGTTACTTACCACCGTAGTGAACATGTATTCAAAAAGAAGGCGGATGGCACTTTTGATAAGGTTGAGGTGCGTAAACGGCCGGGTACGGTAGGTATTTGTGCGGCCATTATGAACCATTACCAGGTAGATGCGGTACCGCACCTGATCTGCGGCGGTTTTAATAAGCGTGAAACAGAAGATGCGCTGATTGACCTGAATTTTATCGGGGTCGATAATGTGTTGGTATTGCGTGGAGATGCGGCTAAGAATGAAACGGTATTTGAGCCAGAACCGGGTGGCAACCGTTTTGCATTGGACCTGCTGAGACAAGTGATCAACCTGAATAATGGCATTTACCTGGAAGAAGATATCCGGGATGGGTTCCGCACGAAATTCTGTATTGGGGTAGCGGGTTACCCGGAGAAACATTTTGAGGCTCCGAACTTACAAAATGATCTCTCCTACCTGAAAGCCAAAGTGGAAGCGGGTGCGGAGTATGTAGTAACGCAGATGTTCTTCGATAACCAGAAGTATTTCGACTTTGTAAAACGCTGCCGGGAAGAAGGCATTGAGATACCCATTATTCCGGGATTGAAGCCCATCACGAATAAGAAGCAACTCAGTGTAATTCCCCGGACGTTCCATGTTGATATCCCAACTGACTTAAGCAATGAAATACTGAAAGCCAAAACTGACCAGGATGTGGAGCAAATTGGTTCAGAATGGTTGTTGCAACAGTCTAAGGAGCTGAAAGCAGCGAATGTACCGGTATTGCATTATTATACCTTGGGCAAGCCGAAGGTGATCTACAATGCAGTGAAGGAGCTGGTGTAGGGACGGCAATCGTGAATCGGCAGTCTGCAGTGGGGAGTCGTGAATCGGCAGTCGGCAATCGGCAGTCGTTTGCTTCGTTTTTTCGGATTTAAAAAGAATAATTATAAAAGAAAATGGTGAGCTGCCTTTAGAAGGCGGCTCACCATTTTCTTTTAGGAGGTATTCCTACTTATTTCACCTGAAGGGACTTGACAACGGCTTCATTGATCTTTAAAGGGTATTTCTTTTTTAGCTCTGTGATCCACTTATCTTCCAGGGATGCCTGGTAATCATTGATCACAAAGCCGCGGGCATCATTAAAGTCACGGGGTTCTCTATCGCGATATACCTTGATGATGTAAGCAAAAGTGAGGCTGTGATCGGTTTCATTTTTCACAGCGGCTGTAATGAGGCCAGGTTGAAAATTTGTCCGCTCCACTACAGGGATCTGTCCCAGTTCAAAACGGCCAGAATCGGCCTGGATGGTACCATCGCTGTTTTCCTGTATCTTTTTCCAGCTCTTGTAATCGACCTCTAGTTTTTTCTTTGCCTCATCGGCGGTAGCTTCCGTAACAGCTGTGAGAATAACGGCATCGGCGCTGGCTTCCCACCAGTAGTTGTTCTTATTGGCTTCGTAATGCTTTTTTAAACCCAGGCTATCGATAGCAGCCTTATCCCATATATTCCGTTGCATGATCTCAAACAGGAGGTTCCCTTCCTTGAATTCCTTCAATTGGTAAGCGAAGTCTTTGTTATAGGTTTCCAGGTTTTCGCGGTAATAGTCAAGGGCTGATATTTCTATGAACTGATCCAGCAATTGGGCATTGGTTTTTCCTGCACGGAGATTCTCCAGGCCGCGGATGGATTCGAGATAAGCCAGCCAGTCTTTTACCCGGAATGTTTGTTTGCCCACTGTAAATAAGGGGGTAAGGGCTGTAAGACCTGGCGGAAATGGGGCTTGCTTATTGGCAATGGTGTTATCAGTAAACAAAGACAGGCTTTTTTCATTGACGGGCAACTTCTTAAAGCCAATAGATTGAAGGACCTTTTTGTACAATACTTTTTTTGACACCTCCATCCGATCGCTCTGGAGTATTTGTTGTTTTATTTCCTCCTGCCATTGTTTATTGGTCTTATCATCCTGGATAGGCAGGTGTTGTAATCGTTTTATGATGTGGTATCCGAATTCGGTCAAAACTGGCCGGGATATGTCGCCATCTTTTTCCAATGACATAGCCGCATTTTCAAAAGCAGGTGCATAGCGGCCAACACCAAAGGCCATCATTTCGCCACCGGTTTGATAGGTAAGGTTATCATTACTGAAAGCAGCGGCCAGTTGTTTAAAATCGCTGCCCTGCTGTAGGGCCTTGTAGAGTGAGTCGGCTCGCTTTGCAGTGGTTTGCTTTTGGGCATCGGTGGCATCGGGGGTGAAGGAAAGCAGGATCTGGGCGGCCCTCATTTTACCAAAAGCTTTGCGCTCGCCCACTATCTTAAAGATGTGATATCCATTTTTGCTACGGTAAGGTTCTGTAAACTTCCCAATGGGGGTATTGTATACCAGGTTTTCCATAGCATAAGGGAGTATAAAAACGGTAATGAATCCCAGATCTCCCTTGTTGCTTTGTACAGCAGGATCTTCAGAATAAGTAAGGGCCGTTTTGGTAAAATCCTCCCCTGCCTGCAAACGTACATAGGCGGTTTTGATCTTTACTTGTGCAGCCTGTACCTGTTCGGCGGTAGCGTTGGGACCGGCGGCAATGAAGATATGGGCTATATGTCTGTCTTTTTTACTGCGCTCCATGGCCTCATCGATCAATACATTGATGCTGGCCTCATCATTCATATAATTCTCCACGACCTGGTTGCGAAAGGCTGCCAATTCGGCTTTCTGATTGGGTAAGGTATCCAGCCTGGCATCCAAGGCGGCCTGTACTTTGATCTTGAACCGTGTATAGAGGTCGAGGTACTCGCGGTAGGATTGTTCGGAGGGCTTGGTTTCGGTGTTGTTCTTGTTATAGGCTTTCAGGAACTCCTCTTTGGTAACGGACCTGGTGCCGTAGGTAAACAGGGATTGGGCATCGGCTGTAGTCAGGCAGGCTGTACATACTGATGCGGTTATCATTTTTCGCAGGAAGGACATAAGCTGATCAGTTGGATTTTGAGTTTTTTAGTTTAAGGTTTATGACTTCATCCAGTTGCTGGTAGTTGAGTTTTTTGGCAATTATGCGTTTGTCTTTATCCAGCAAATAGAGAATGGGCGTTTGGTAAATATCATATAGCTGCCGGTAACTTGCTTTGCCGGCCTTGGATTCAGCTTCTTTTTGGGTTTCCAGCTGGTACACGTGCAACCAGTTTTTGAGACCCTTGTCATGGATAAACTGTAGCCAAAGATCTTTCCCGCCGTCAACCATCACCCCGTACACGGTGATGCCTAATTTCTTCCATTTGGCATTGTAGATGGAGTCTACCTTGGGTACTACTTCCTTACAATGGCTGCAGGTAGGATCCCAAAAGCACACCACTGTCATCTCGCTTTGTACGCTATACAGGGGAAGGGGTTTATCCAAAGTATCTACCATTTCCATATTGGCAGCGGGCTGGCCAATCAGATTGGCCATGAGGCTATAGGCTCTTTTGACCATGTGTTCTTTGTACTGGTCTGTAAAGAAATCGGCCTGGCCGGTATTGATGTACTTTTCAAAGAGGTGTACAAATACAGCATCCTGTCCCATGTATTCGGGATTGATGTATTTCTGTACGAAATGTACCAACAGGAATTTGAACATTTCCTTATTGGTCCTTGCATACAGCAGCATATAGTCTACCTCCCGGTTAATGGAGTCGGGATTGGGGGAAACCAGGTCTTTATAGTATTTATCGATCTTCGGTTCAAAGAAAGGGGTCCTGATCAATCTTTCGTCGGTGAAGGAAACGCCATCCCAATAATGGGATTTATAGTAGTAAAAAGCATAGGTTGAATCGTATTTGCCTTTGGGGTGTTTGGCAGCCGGGGGCACTATGGGTTCTTTCATTGCCAAGAGGAGGGCTGACAGGATGGAGTTGGGGTGTTTGTTGGTAATACTGTCCCGGTGATGCTGCATTTTATCAGAAAAGGTTTTAACCCTTGCTGTAATGGCGGCGGAGTCTTTATTATTCCGGGCAGTGGCATACTCCGCATTGGCTTTGCTGATGGCCATGCCGGTGGTATTGGCAAATTTTGTATAGCCCTGGAAAGCGGCATTATCGGGGGAACCGGTAAATACGACGCTGTTGGGCAAACCGGCGCTATCGGCCTTTATTGAAAAGGCTTGTTGTTTATCGATGAGTAGCTCAAAAAGGATCTCTTTGCGGGGAGATACCACGAAATAGATACCGCCGGGCAGGGCGGTCTTACCCTTGAAGACGCCGTTGCTGTTTTCGTCCAATAAGGCAGAATCGGCCAGGGCTTTCATTTTACCATAATGGTACCCCAGGTAAACATAGGTATTCTTGTAAGGCTTAAGGGTGATGTTGATATTATAACCCGTTTGGGCCTGGGCCAGGGTAAAAAGGGTAGACAGGCAAAGGAGGGAAACTATTTTCTTCATGGTAGGAAGCACAAAATTTATTCAAAATAAACGCAAAACTTGTTAATTCATGGTTATGGGGGTGTAAGATACTAAAACGGGTTTTGGGGGAGGATATTTCATGGGGAAGAGGTATACAGACAATGTAAAAGGGTGAGCCGCCTTTGAAAGGCGACCCACCCTTAGGCTATCAAGAGATTAGTATTTATTTTACTTCGTTGAGTTCTGCATTGATGGTTACTTCTACGTCTTTTCCTACCACCAGGCCACCGGCTTCTGTAGCACGGTCCCACTTGAGGTTATAATCAAAGCGGTTGATAACGGTTTTTGCTTTAAAACCGGTCTTAGCGCCACGTTGTGTATTGATGGTGCCGCCATAGGTAACATCGAAGCTAACTGCTTTGGTGACGTCTTTTACGGTCATATTGCCTTCGAGTTTGTATTTATTACCGCCCAGGGGCTTGAAAGCGGTGCTTTCAAACTTTATTTGGGGGAATTTTTCAGCATCAAAGAAATCGGCGCTTTTCAGGTGTTTATCTCTGTTCTCGTTGTAGGTATTGATGGAATTGGCATCGATGGTAAAGACCACTTTGGCATCGGAATAATCGGCCTTGGTATGTTCGAGGGAGCCATCGAAGGTGGTAAAGGCGCCATCCAGTTCTGATACCACGTTGTGGGTGATGGTAAACCTTACGTTGGAGTGGGACTTGTCGAGGGTCCATTTACCAGCCCGTGTTTCGGAGGGAGTTGACTCCAATTTACCTGGCAGGTTGGATACAGGGCGAAAAGCGACCAGAGCAAGACCTGAGGCAGCTACTACGGCAGTGGCAAGGAATAATTTCTTCATAATGCAGATTGTTTTAATGTTTAAACGCCAATAAAGATAATTATAATACTATTTTGAATGGGAATACGGCAAAAAATATTCCTGGGTTTAGTGGGAACAGGAGTATTTTACCCAAAAGGATTAAAATGGGCGTCATATAGAGAATATTTAAAATCAAACGCTTGCATAAAAGCTCTCTTATTATTAGTTTGCGGCCTGATTTGGATACCGCTTAGTCAGACACCCCGTCCAATACCCTTGAAACTCCCCATCCGGTAGCCCTATATTCAGTGAATATCAGTAAACAATTGACCAGGCTTTCCCTGTATAACCACAATAAAAAATGAACGTTTCAATCAACATGCATCCATTTAACAAGCTCTCTATTGTAATTCCAGCCTATAATGAGGGCCCTACGATTCACCTTATCCTGGACAGGATAGCAGAAGTACAGCTATTGAATAATATTCAGAAGGAAATTATCATTGTAAATGACTGCTCGAAGGATAATACGGAGGAGTCGATCCTTAAATACAAGGCGGAGCATCCCGGGCTGAATATCCAGTACTTTAAGCATGAAGTAAACCAGGGTAAAGGGGCGGCCTTACATACAGGCATTTCAAAGGCAACGGGGGATTATACGATCATCCAGGATGCTGACCTGGAATATGATCCGGAAGAATACAATGACCTTATTAAGCCCATTTTAAAAGGTTCTGCAGATGTGGTTTTCGGTTCCCGCTTTTTGGGCGGTAACGCGCATCGTATCCTGTTCTTTTGGCACTCGATCGGTAATAAGATGCTGACGATGGCATCGAACATGTTTACGAACCTGAACCTGACGGACATGGAAACCTGTTACAAGCTATTCCGTACAAACATTATCCAACAAATACCGCTAAAAGAGAAACGCTTTGGTTTTGAGCCTGAAGTGACGGCCAAAATAGCCCGCGTGAAGGATATCCGCATCTATGAAGTGGGTATTTCGTACTATGGACGTACTTATGCGGAGGGCAAGAAGATCAACTGGAAGGATGGTTTCCGGGCGATCTATTGTATATTAAAATACAATCTCTTCAGCCGATGACGGCGCCGGCCCACTTTCATCAAACGGACCCTACGGGTTTACAAACATTAGAACGATTTGCGGCGGCCACTCATTTTAACCGGTGGCTATTTGATACGGTTCGCCCGTATTGTAAGGGGCATGTATTGGAAGTAGGCAGTGGCATTGGCAATATATCGAAACTGTTCCTGGAAGGGGATTTCCGGCTTACGGTGAGTGATCTTCGACCGGAATATGGTAATTACCTGCAGGAGCAGCTTGGCCATCACCCGCAATTGGCAGGGGTAGCGGTTTTGGACCTTGCGGCAGCTGATTTTACTCAAGTCTATAGTCACCTATTGCAGCAGTTTGACACGGTGGTGGCACTGAATGTGGTGGAGCATATTGAAGATGATAAAAGGGCGATTACCAATTGTATTCAATTGTTGAAGGCAGGGGGGCAACTGGTAATACTTGTACCGGCCTTTCAGGCATTGTATAATTTGTTTGATGAAGAGCTGGGGCATTACAGGCGCTACACAGCACGCACGCTTCGTCAATTACAAGAAGGTGCAGGCCTTACGATCATTCATCAGCAGTATTTCAATGCTGCAGGCATTGCAGGCTGGGTCATTGACGGAGGGTTGTTGAGGAAGCGACTTATTCCCCGGAAGCAATTAATGGTTTTTGACAAACTGATGCCTATCATAAAGTTTGTGGATAGGATAAGTTTTCATTCGATTGGCTTATCTACTATTTGTGTTGGCCGCAAAACCCACTAAAAGCGTTTAAATTTTTATGGTTCAACCTACTTATTCGCCGCTGAATGGTACTGTTTCGAATTTGTTTAAGCTGGCCATGTTTGCCATGGCCATTGTGTACCTGGCGGGCTGTTTTACTCCCTTGCATATTCACTTTGATTCGATCCGTTATTACAATATCAAAGACTGTATTGAATTTGGTTGCGCACCGGGTTCTTTTGCAGCCACGGACTATCTTCCTTATGGCTATACAGGATTGTTGATAGGGCTTTCGAAGCTGGGCATTTTGAACTCGTTTACGATTGTATTTGTCAATTGTCTCTTTGTTTTTGCCGGGCTTTATTTTGTTTATAAGATCTTTGCCGGGCAGGTGCATCCCTTTGTATTTGCAGTACTGGCGTTGTTCAATTGGACGGTGATCAAATTTGTAACGCATCCGCTTTCGGAGATGCAGTATATCTTCTTCTCCTGCGCGAGTTTGTATTGTTTCCATCTATATGTTCAAAAGAAAAGTTACCTGCAACTGGCATTGGCCTTCCTGTTCTGCATTTTAACGGTGTTGACAAGAACGGTAGGTATCTCGCTATTGCCAGCCCTGGTACTGGGTGTAGGCTGGCAATACCGGACTGAATTAAAACGCATCGTACAAAAGAACAAGTTATTGTTGTTGGGTATTGTGGTAGTAGGGATAGCAGGGATTGTGTTTTCGGCCAGCAAACTAAAGATCACGGATTATACGAACCTGCTTAAAGGGCCGCTGGAAAAAGGAGTAGGAAATTTTATAGGTGAGAATCTCAAGAATCACTTTACGGAGCTGACGGAGGTATTTTTTAATATGCCCTCCAGCAAATTAATGGGCTACTTACCGGGCTCTCTTGGAACGGGCTTGTTTGTAGTATTGGGCATCGTTCTCTTCATCTGGTTGATGTACAATACGTTTTCGAAACATAGCCGTATCCCCTTCCATATCAGGATGTACCTGGTGTTTTATTCAGTGATCATTATGAACTGGCCTTATTATGATCCCCGTTTTTGGGTACCGGTTCTGCCTTTACTGGTAGTAGTGGTCTTACAAACACCTTTTAACAGCAAGGGTTGGCTCAAAGGTCTGAGCCGGGTATACCTGGCCGGGTACCTGGCGTTGGGTGTTTTTGCTGCCGGTTATTCGTTGTATGTGGGATTGGACAAGGAGCGTTTTGCTCAAAAGCAGGCCAGTGGGGTATACCGGAATGAATATGAGACCAAGTTTTTTGGAAAGCCGCAATCGGATACTGCTACGCATATTGACCCGGAGGTATTGAATATTTTGAAGAAGTACGATTAGGGGGCCATGTTAACAGGTTGAAAAGTTGACGAGTGGACAGGGGATGGCGAGGACTATACTCAGGGAAGCGAGTTCGGGGTTGTTTTAGTACTTTTGGGGCATGAAACTTAGCCATTTATCCGAGACGCTTATTGGTTCGGAAATTGTGAAACTAGGCGGTGAGATCCGCGAGAAGATCAGCAAAGGGGAAAAGATATACAATTTTACGGTGGGGGACTTTGATCCTTCGATTTTCCCCATTCCACAGGCGCTTGAAGATGAAATAGTTACTGCTTACCGGAAACATTTTACGAATTATCCGCTGGGTGAAGGCAATACGGATTTACGGGAGGCCATTGCTGCTTTCCTAAAAGAAAGGGAAGGGCTGGATTACTCGATTGCTGAGATCCTGGTAGCTTCCGGTGGCCGTCCGCTGATCTATTCGTTGTTCCGAGCTATATGCGACGCAGGGGACAAGGTGATCTATGCGGTACCTTCCTGGAATAACAATCACTATACGCATTTTGTAGGCGCACAGCACGTAGTGGTAGAAGCCACTGCGGAGAATAACTTCATGCCTACGGTAGAACATATCCGTCCGCATCTTAAAGGAGCCAACTTACTGGCTTTGTGTTCTCCTCAAAATCCTACGGGGACTACTTTTACCAAGGCCGACCTGGAAGCGATCTGTGACCTGGTACTGGAAGAGAATGCCAGCCGGGGTGAGGGTGAGAAGAAGTTGTATGTGATGTACGATCAGATGTACTGGCAGCTCACTTTTGGAACGATCGAACATTATGACCCGGTGAACCTACGGCCAGCGATGAAGGCCTATACGGTTTATATAGATGCGATCAGCAAGGTATTTGCTGCTACGGGGGTACGGGTGGGCTGGGCTTTTGGTCCGCGTATTATCATGGATAAGATGAAGGCGATCCTTAGTCATGTGGGGGCCTGGGCACCCATGGCGGAGCAGAAGGCGGTGGCCAAATACCTGTACATGCACGAAGACATTGATGCCTACCTGCATACGTTCAGGGCAGCTGTGGAAGCGCGCCTGCGTGGCATTTATGATGGTTTACAGCAATTGAAAGGCGAAGGTTTTTCAGTTGATGCCATCACACCACAAGCCGCTATATACCTCACCATTAAGATTGACCTGGCAGGAAAAACAACAGCAGATGGCAGTTTACTCAAAGACCAAGGTGATGTAACGGCTTACCTGCTCAATGAAGCCAAACTGGCGATTGTGCCTTTTTATGCTTTTGGCGCGGATCGTACTTCTCCCTGGTACCGCCTCAGTGTAGGTACCTGCAAAGTAGAAGAAATACCGGCCATGATCAATCAGTTAAGGGTGGCTTTGAAAAAGCTTGGCTAACTGTTTGAGCCGGCATTTTAAATCTTAAAGGCCCGTATGGCTTACTTATAACAGCCTATTGCTTCAACGTTTTTTGAAAAGGAACCGGATGTATCCGGTTCCTTTTACTTTTTAATTGTTTATGGGTCGAAGTCCTTTGGTGAGGCAGTCTTCCGATACGTTGTGTTTCAATCAGGCCGGGATCTACGGAAGGCGCCTTCGGCAAAGCCTGGTCTGACGATCATTTCTTACGGAAAGGCCGCGTGACCAAAGAACTTTGTGAATCGGCTGCCCGCGGTGCAACCTATCTACAACCACTATTGCTTTGGGTGGGAGGCGCCAGCTTCCCTGCCACTTTTTGCAAAAATGGGCTGTTTTTGTGTTTGTCGCTATTAGTATACTGTATCCATACTGAAGGTATACTGAAGCTATACTGTAGCCATACTGAAGGGGTAGTTGATATTTCTATTTCCGGTACGCTACCTGACAAACATACGATGCCAGACAGGGCATTTCCAAATGCCACTTGACAGTTATCGCAATCTTTGTATGTTTTGATTCATAATGGTTGATTTTATCAATCAATATCACTAAGAACCAACGAAGATTGCGTTATCGCTTATTCCGGATTTGGAAATGGGTGTGCGGGCATTGTATGTTTGTTGTATGAATCATTGTTTATGTTTTTCATCCCTGGAATTACGCTTTAGGTTTTTCTTTCCCTAACACTGCAGAACAAACGTACGGCTATTGACATGAGCTATCCAAATTTAAAATGTCTGGTTCGGTCATTTTTGTGCGGTATGTCCTATAATGTCTGCTTTTTCCAGACATTATAGGACATACCAACCAAAAGCAGACATTGGCATTTGGAAATGGGTATGTGGGTGTTGTAGGTTTGTGTAAACGAAGGCTACAGGATTAAAGTGAGTTTGCGGATTAAGGGCTGATTTGATGATTCAAGTGAGTTTGTGGATTTTGGATTATGATCTTTTGCTTCGCTGGTTTCTGTAGTGGAACCTGGGGAAGTGTAAATAAAAAAGCTGATCGACTGTGTGGACGGGGCCCCTAAGCACGGTTGATGTATGAGGAGTGTTGTGCAACACGAATTGTGGAGAGTGGAATAGCTGTTAGCGGTTAGGTGTTAGCATTTAGCTGTTATCAGTCAGGTTTTAGGATTTAGGGTTTAGCTATTCGCGGTTAGGGTTTTAGCAGTTAGCTTGAAGGCTTCGTTATCAGCTCTTTGTTGATAGCTACCGGCTGAGGGCTATTGCCACTGGTTTTCGTTTCTCTGGCTGTGATCTATGAAAAGCTTTGGTGAGCCAGCCACCAGGCAGTTGGACGGGGTCCGGATGCAGCGGGAAATGGAAAAAAGGTTTTGGACGGGACAAGGACCTTGGCTTTAACTGTTGGGAGCTAACGGTAGGATGGCTTATTTTTTAACTTAAAATGTATCGTCATTAAATACAGGAATGAATAATTATTCCCTGTACCAGACTATATTCCTATGATTGGCCCCGCTTTCGAGCGGGGCTTTTTTTATATCCCCAAGGGCAAGATACAATTTGAACACATCACTGAAAATGAATTTAAATCATTGGGCTAAAGCCCAAGCTTATGTATAAGCTCTTATCTCCCGGCCCTGAAGGGCCGGGCAATACCCTTTGAGAAACCAACTTTGATTGTTATCCTTTTGACATCCTTAACACTTAAGGGCGGGGTAATATCCCAAAGAACGGGGTAATGCACTAAAGAGCGGAGTAATGTGTTGGACTGTAAGTTTTCGTCGGTGTGGGGACAAGTTGCAAACTGTCAGCCCAGGCCTATACCGGATTATGTTTTTGACTTATATATCTTAAGAAACTTGCTAATCTGTCAAAATCTACATATGTACAAGGCTTATCTGGGTCATTCGCTAATTCCTTTAATGATTCAACATCATCATACAATGACCCATTTTCAATAACAATTTCATTAAATGAGTCCCATTTATCTGTGGGGATATAACGATATAAATCATCGTCAACTTCTAATAGCGTATACCCCTCAAATTGCAATTTATTTACTATCAGGGTAAAGATTTGTTGCAATTCTTTAACTTCCATGTATTTCATTGTTCCATTAGTTTATTACTGTTTTTCTGGCACAAGTATCGCCCATACTAAAGAGCGGAGCAATGGCTGGGCTGCAAGTTTGCGCCGGTTAGGAGACAAGTTTGGTCGCCCCCCTTTATCTGAGTAAATGAGTAATTGTTGTTGAGAAAAAGTTGCTCCATTTTTCATTATGAAAGGCTATCTCTCCTGGCAAATCATTGTTTTTAAGGGACTGGTTATAGATGGTCAATTTGTTAAACAATTCCGTACATTTTTCGTGGATATAACGAAAGTCCCTATAATAATACTCAAAGGCTCCGAACGTAAACAATTGGCTCATTGCATCTGCTGTAGTATCGGAAATTCTCCCATTTGTTTGAAGTTCAAACCGTATAATATCCATGCACAATAAAAAACGAAGCTCGAATTGGTAAAGAATAGGAAGACTAAAATAACTAAGGTTGTCGTCTTTTTCTTTGATCAAGTTAATTACCTGATCCATCATTCTTAAATCATTTATTATCATTCTTCAGATGTAACTTTTATATTTTGTTGCAGTCCGGCGCTGAAATAATGTTTAGTTTTCGCAGATTGAATTGTTGATTCCAAGGCCGCATTGGGGTCATAACAGAACAGGACTACCTTGAATACATTTATCTCTTGCTGTAATTTCCTTGTAAAATAGTGTCTTCCATAAACTTAGTATATGTAATGACTTCGGAATTGAATTTTGTAATTATAGATAAATAAGATGCTATCAAAAATAATGATATGACAATCAATAATTTTAAATCCCCTCTTTGTATGCCAATTCCCAAACTGATTAAACTCAACACATAAAAAACCGACAAAATGATTACACCGGTCTTAAATGGGCGGATTATGATACTGATAAAAGTTTTAGACTTACTATTGTCCTCCCAAACACGCCCTTTCATTATGGGGAGAAGGCTTGTTTTTCCATAGGTTAATCCATACTTCCCCATTACTATTGTAAAAGAAGTGTTTGAAATATCGCCCTCCATCACTCTATTGTTAATTGCTTTACTTAAGCTCAACTCCCAATCTTTGTCATTGGTGTTTTGCTTTAGTCTGTTCGAAACCTCATTGTGACCAATGTCGGTTTCATATACAACTCGAAAAAAGGGCGTGATTTTCATTAATAATAGTTTTATTGTGGGCACACTTGTAACATCAATTAGCGTCATAGAACCTATTTGCACCCTGGAATACTACACTATCCTTAATTCTCCCTTGCTTATAAATAATATACCGATACGAGCCCGAGGGCTTAACTAAAGAATCCCCAGCTTCAATTAAATCATTCATACCGTAAAAAGAAGGGCTATACTCTGTACTATCTAAAAAAACGATATGGATAATTTTTTCATCGGAGGGTTTATACACTCTTGCTATTTTCCCTGAAATCAGCTTTGCTTTTTCCTCTTTATATCCAACTTCACCTTTTAAAAAGCCTCTTCTCAGATAGAACAAAAGTGCTACCACGCCAATTAATGTAATGGCATTAATTATCCATCTTTTCATTCGTTTTTAGGTTGTTGAAGTGTTGAAAATGTTAAGTTCAATCCTGCATTAGCCTTTTCAGAACATCTAATATAAAAAGAAGGTTCTTTTTATTGACCACCCTTGCTTCAGCCACTCTTCTATCAAATTGGTGCAAGGGCATTTGTTCGCCCTTGAAATCTACTATGATCTCTTCAAGGATACCCCTGCCTCCGCTTATAATAATAACAGCCTCCTGGTAGCTATACCTAATTCCCCAACACCCTGTATGTGCAGCATACTCATCCAGCAGGATGGCATTTTCAAAGTTTACGATAAAATATGCTTTGATCAATTCAATAGCTTCCTGACTACCAATCGCATATTTGTTCTCGAACTCAACGGTATTTTCCATGAACTTTTTCCAGGGGTATAATAATTGTTGGGTGAAAGTAAGGCAGGCATTAAATAAAAAGAGATGACTTATTCGGTCATCTCTCTTCAGTTATATAAGGAATGTTGTTCTTAGTTCTTGTTACAGATAAATACAAATGGTTTCAACTCGGGTTGGTTGATCATTTTCTGAATAACTTTCGGCTGATGGATGATCCGGTATTTGTTCATGTCAAATACCTCATGGGCCATGCAAAAATTATCCATGGTTTCAAAATATAGCAGTAACTGGTTTAGTTGTTCCAGTTCATTTTCCATAGCATCCTTATCAAGACCTTCGTCTTTCATTAGGACAAGCAAATCGCGATTGGGCGTTTTCATTTTCTATCAGGATATTAATAGCCAACAAATCCTTTGTTCAGGCCACAGCCACATTTCTTTGATGACCCCATACCTCTCCCAGAGGAGCAAGCTGTCATTAGAACACTCATCACTATGACCAACAAAACCAATTGATATCGAATCTTCTTCATACTGTTCTTTACTAAATTAAACTATTTTACACACAAAATTATTATTTAAGGCAGGTGGTATCTTTAAATTTTAACAGTTCTACGCGAAAACCCTTAGTGCTCGTTTGCCCCCTGGATTGGGGGTTGGGCCATACTACCCGTTGTATTCCGCTGATCCGGCACCTGATGAACCTGGGTTGTGATGTCGTTATCGGTTGTAATTCAACGCAAAAGGAGATATTACGCCTTGAATTTGAGGATGATTGCCGATATGTTGAACTGACCGGATATGGCATCCGATATGGCAAGAACCGGGGCGCCACATTTGCCAGGTTATTGCTCCAATCGCTGAAAATTTTGATCCGGATCAAGCAGGAAAACCGTTGGTTACGAAGTTTTTTGCAACAGGAAGGGGTTAATGCGGTCATTTCCGACAATCGTTTTGGCCTGTACTCTTCCGGCATTCCTTCGATCTTTATTACGCATCAATTGCAAATTAAAACAGGCCTGGGAGCCTGGGCTGATGCCATCGTGCGTCGATGGAATTACGGGCATATTAACCGGTTCTCGACCTGTTGGGTACCGGATGAAGCGGGCCACTCCTCGATGGCCGGTGAGCTGTCGCACCCCCCTCAATTGCCCAAGCTACCGGTCAGGTACCTTGGCGGTTTATCCAGGTTTGATCGCTGTACGGCGACCGGCAAAGGCGCTTTGTTGATTATCCTCTCTGGTCCCGAGCCCCAGCGAAGTATTTATGAGGGGCTGCTGCTAGAACAGCTAAACAGGTATACAGGAAAGGTGATCCTGGTAAGAGGGCTTCCATTATCACCTAAAATGCCGGATGTTCCTGAACATATCACGCTCCTGAACCATGCATCTGCAAGCACTTTACATGGTCTGATCTGTGATGCCAGCCTGGTGATCAGCCGTAGTGGTTACACCACGGTGATGGACCTGTTAGCCATGCAAAAGAAGGCGATCCTGGTCCCTACGCCCGGGCAAGCGGAGCAGGAATACCTGGCAATTCACTTAAAACAGCAAGGGTGGGCTTATACCACGGCACAAAAAGATTTCTCGCTCGCCAAAGCCTTGCGGGAAGCGGAACAATTTGCCTATCGCTTGCCTTCTTTAAGTATGGATGGTTATAAACCAATAGTTGGGGAGTTGGTAGCAAGTATAAGTCGGCATATAATAGCAGATGGCCCGCTTTGACGGGCCATCTGTATTTTGAGCAACTCTCGTTAGAGAAAGCTCCTTAATAGTTTTTGCTGAAAGGTTACTGCTTGATGATCTTTTGTGTTTGGGCAAAATCCTCGCCTTTGATCTTCAGGAAGTAAATGCCCCTGGGCAGATCGGTGGTATTCATAATGATCTCTGCTGCTCCTTCTGCGTATTTTCCACTCAGTGTTTTCAGTACGCGGCCGCTCATATCGGTAATGGATATAGTGACCAGTTGTACATGAGGTACATTCACGAATGCTGTTAACTCGGTTGTGAAGGGATTGGGCGCTACTACCATGCTACGATCGGCTACAGAACGGTTCATGATCTTTTTGATCTGGAAATATTCTTTACGTCCATTAATATCAGTTTGTGTAAGACGGTAGTAGCTAAGGTTGGCCAATGGGCGTTCATCTATCCATTCATAAGCTTTGCCGGTTGAATTGCCGGTGGCTGGGATGGTAGCTATTTCGGTAAAGGTTTTGCCATCTGCTGAGCGTTCGATATTAAAGCGGGCGTTGTTGCTTTCGGCAGAAGTAGCCCAACGTACCTGCACCTTTCCATTTTTAAGTGAAGCGGAATAGGATTCCAAAGCTACAGGCAGCAAGGATGAACGGCTGTATTGGACCATCCATTCATAAGAGTTAACGCTTCTGCCGTTGACTGTTTGCCGGAAAGAAGGCCTGTAAGCAAATCCCCAAACATCATGTGGAAAGGGGTTGCAAGGCTGGCCTGGAACCGGGAAAGTTGTATGGTAAGCAGGAACGGTGGTAGCGGGTGTTTGGCTATTGATGAGGTTGGCATTATTCATCGCTTTATTGCCCGGGCTACAAGCATTGTCGCTGCTACATTGGAAGGACCAGAATGGCAGGCTAGCCCGTGCAATTACATTGGCTTCTGCATTGCTGAGGTAATTACAGGGTGCTACGGGAATGAGTCCGGCAAGCCGGCTGGCATTGGCCAGGCTGGCGCCGGCATAGGATTGAATAAAGTTGGCGCCCATACTGAGCCCCGTTAGATAGATCCTGGAAATATCTACGCGGTATTTGGCTATGAGGTAATCAAACAAGGCATTCAAGGTAGCGGAAGCATTGGGAAAGTCGTCCCAATTCACTATCTGGGGTGTGATCAATATGAATTTATGGGTTTGGCCATTTTGATCGGTAACGGATGCCGGAAATGTTGGTTCGGATGTCCACTCGGACAAGGTAGAAGGGGTCCACCACCATTGAGACATTAGTTTGCACAGATCGGCAGAGGAGCCTGAACCACTTTCATTAATTCCATGAATGAAGACAAGCAGTGGGTATTTTTTACCAGGATTGGCAGCGTAATCGTTGGGCAGATTTTCCAGGTAACCGTGTATGGCATTGGTACCGGGGATATTGACATTGGTTACTTTTTTTTGTTTTAAAGGGGTGGAAGGGCCAGGCCATGCGTCGCAATAATCCTGGGCCTGGGCCTGATGGCTGGCCAATAGTGTTGCAGCGATCATTAAAAAGGCAAAGGCACTACGAACAGAAGGGTGTACAAACCGGAGCATAAGCAGGTTGTTTTTACAGGTGTTTGATTAGCTTGTATATTGTTAATGATATAGGATGGCCTGTATTTAACACGGCATAATGCCGGGCAATACAGGCAATCGATTAGGTTTTGCTGCAATAATTACAGACAATACAATTTTGTGGTATCAGAGGGCTGACATTGGATGAATAGCCTTCAAAGGAAAATTGAATGTGCGTGGGTAAGCTGATGCAACGGGTTTCAAGGGGATTCGAATTGGGACAGGCGACTGTTAGGAACAGTCAACCAGTCTGTCAATATCAGTAAAAATCGTGCCATCTGGAACGATGTAAACTGCCAGGGTTTTAAACCGATAAAGATTTGGGATAATCAAAAAACCAAAAGGTTTTAGGCGCCTCTTTAAAGTGAGCCCAGTTTTGGGTATCCACCTGCGCGCCAAAGATAGCACATGTAGGCATGTCATCAATCCTTACTTCAGTGAGCATATTTACAAATTCTGTAATGCCGGGATTGTGTGAGAAAACCGCGATGGTATTTGCCTGTGGCGAAGCTTTGGCTATGACCTCATAAAAGTTGGCTGGAGAAGCATGGTATAATTCGGGGACAAGGATGATATTTTCCTTCTCGTAATTGAATTCTGCAGCAAAAAGGGCGGCAGTTTTCCGGGCGCGTTTTGCCGGGCTGGAGATAAATGCGTCAATGGTGATGGAGCGGGCAAGGAGGCGTTGCGCCATTTGCGGGCCATCTTGTTTACCACGTTCATTCAAGGGGCGGTCAAAATCATCCTGGGACGGATCGGCCCAACTACTTTTGGCGTGCCGGATAATAAGGATATGCTTCATACAAATATTTAAGGGGGATTACTCCCCCTTAAAGTACTTAATAAGTTTCAATCAAAGGAATTAGACAATAATAAACAGGCCTGTTTTAGTGGTGGTTCCCCATAGGAAGCTAAACGGTCGGCATCTATTTACAAGCAAAATCTTTGCCAGAACTGGGTATTTTTGGGTTCCGGAAGGTCTAAAATGAAAATATTTTTGCTTTTTCCAATAATCCACCAAGTTGGCCATCAGAGACCGCTGGCATTGATGTAGTTGATGAGGGAGGCGGTATTTTTCACTTTAAGCTTTTTAAGGATATTATGCCGGTGGACTTCGACTGTTTTGATAGCGATGTTGAGGCGGGCAGCGATTTCTTTGGAAGACAGGCCGTCTCTGATGAGGTTAATCACCTCAATTTCGCGCTCCGACAACTGGTTCAGGCCTGGCAGGCTCTCCTCCTCCCCCAGCATTTGGACGGAAATAATGTTCTTTACCTCCTGGCATATATAGATCTGGCCATTGTATACCTCTTTGATGGCGTCCAGCATTTCCTGGCGGGGTGAGTTTTTGGTCACATAACCCCGGGCTCCGAGGCGTAGCATTTTTTTAGCGTAGGAAGGTTGGGAATGCATGGAAACAGCGATCACTTTTGAACCAGGGGAAAGCTTGCGGACCATTTTTAAGATATCGAAACCATTGAGGGGAGACATATTTATATCCAGCAGGATGATGTTGGGACGTTTGTCGCGTGCAATTTCTATGGCTTGTTGACCGTCGCCTACTTCGGCTATTACTTCAAATCCTTCGTTGCGACCGAGGAGGAATGACCAGGTTTCACGGATAAGCGTATGATCATCAACAATCATGATTGAGATTCTGCTCATAAGACTTTCTTTTTACTATGGTGTAATTGATAAGCAAAAGGCACACGTTACCTGAAAGACAGGATCTATCTTTTTTACTGCGGGCGGCGCTACTAATGCTTAGGGCTCACCATGAAAACAGCCTTCTTCTACAGAATAAAACCTATGCCACTAAATGGTATATGATATTATGATATTTTTCTGACTTATTCAATTTCATTTAGGGAGTGCAGGTGAAATAATAATTAAAAAACACAAACCGGAGGAATTTTCAAAGTAGTACTAGCAGCGTGAGCGATTTTTTATCTGGCTCTTATCCCAATAGCAGTACAAAACTGTAGCATTTTTACGCTTAAAGCCCAAGGTTACCTGACCTGTTTCGGGCATAAATAAAAAAGCCCCACTTAGAAAAGCGGGGCAACACTAATCAAATACGTTAACCATTAAACCTTATCCTTTTAATATTATAACAAGTAATTCGCACCTCTGTACTAAACAGATGTAAAAAAAATATTTTCTGTTCAAATTTTTCTGGAGGAAGTACTCAACTGGTTTTACAGAAAAAGTGAGACCTGTTGCAAAACAAGAATCTGCAACAAAGTAGAAAAGTCACTGGGAATCGTGAATTTTCTATTATTAATATCCCCTTACGTTCTTTCCTTCGATGTAATTGATAAATGCCTTATTTACCACTCTATTACCACCTGGGGTGGGGTAATTCCCTGTAAAATACCAATCGCCGGTATTGGTGGGGCAAGCGCGGTGCAAGGATTCGATGGTTTGGAATATTACCTGTACAGGAATTTTAAGTCCTTTGGGAGTAATAAGCTGTGCAATTTTATCGGAGATCTCTTCTGTGGTAAATGGTTTGTAGACCAGGCGCACGAGGTTTTCTGTGTGCAACTGATCGAGGCGCTGCAATTCTTTACACTTTTCATAGATCTCCTGCAGGCAGTTTTCCATGCCTTTATCTTTCATTAACTCGATGGCTGCTCTGTAGGCTATGAAATCGCCGAGTTTGCTCATGTCAATGCCATAGCAATCGGGATAGCGTATTTGAGGAGCTGAGGAAACGACGATGATCTTTTTAGGCTCCAACCTGGCCAGCATACGGACGATACTTTCTTTGAGGGTAGTACCACGTACAATTGAATCGTCAATAACAACAAGGGTATCTATTCCTTTCTCTACGGTACCATAGGTGATATCGTATACGTGTTGCACCATTTCATTACGACTGGTATCGGCAGTAATGAAGGTGCGCATCTTTACATCCTTGATGGCCACTTTTTCTACCCTGATCTTACGATTGATCATTTCTGATAGCTTATCCGGGTCAATGTCTTTGCCCCAAGATAAAATACGTTCAATCTTCACCTTTTTGAGGTAATCATCAAGGCCTTTTTGTAGTCCGTAGAAGGCTACTTCGGCGGTATTGGGTATAAACGAAAAGATGGTATGCTTCAGGTCATGGTTGACGGCGGTGAGTATCTGGTCGCTGAGGTTATACCCCAATGCGTTCCTTTCGCGGTAAATTTTCTCGTCGCTGCCACGGGAAAAATAGATGCGTTCAAAACTGCAGGCACGGCGCTCTTTGGGCTCCAGTATCTGATCTACTGCAATATTGCCATCGGCTTTTACGATCAGTCCCATGCCGGGCATGAGTTCCTGTACTTCGTTTTCTCCTACATTAAATACGGTGCGGATGGCTGAACGCTCAGAAGCGGCCACGACTACATCCTCATCCACATAATAGTAGGCCGGGCGAATACCATTGGCATCTCTGAATACAAAAGAATCGCCATTTCCGATCAATCCACCTACGGTAAAGCCTCCATCAAATAAAGGAACGGCTTTGCGCAAAACCTTCAGCACATCCAGGTTGCCGGGAGATTCCTCATCGGCTTTTACGGCAAAATGATGGATAACTTCCATCATGGCTGCGAGGTCGCTTTGTTTTTGGAAATCGCCGGGCTCCACGTTGATGAGTGCAAACAGCTCATCGGTATTGACGAGGTTGAAGTTTCCTGCCAAAGCCAGGTTGCGTGCCGGGATGGTATTACGTTTGATAAAGGGATGGCAAAATTCTACATTGTTTTTCCCCTGGGTACCATAGCGCAGGTGGCCCAATAACAGTTCACCGATAAAGGAAATATGGCCCTTCATGAGGCCAGGGTGTTTGAGGAGGTCAGGCTGGTATTGCTCCAGTTCCTTTACTTCATTATTGATCTTGGTAAAAATATCGGCTATGGGCTGGTTGGCATTGCTGCGGATGCGGTTCAGAAAGGGATAACCAGGTTCCACATTCAATTTAACTGCTGCTACACCGGCTCCGTCCTGGCCCCGGTTGTGCTGCTTTTCCATGAGGAGGTACAGCTTATTAAGGCCCCACATTACTGTACCGTATTGCTGTTGATAATAGGAGAACGGCTTACGTAAACGTATGAATGCCAGTCCGCATTCATGTTTTATTTCATCACTCATGGATTACTCCTGGTTAAGGGCGCAAGGTAAGGATTGTTTCTGGTTTTCAATGAGTGGTTTATGACCAGGGCTTTACAATGTTGAAACATTAACAAAGTATACAAAGGAAGGAAATGGGGCAGGAAGGCAAGGAGAAGGGGCGTCATTAGGTTGGCCAGCTGTGCTAAAGCAGGGGCAAAAAAAAGCCCCCAGTTTTCATAGGAACATGGGGGTGGTTCTTTTCAAAAGGATTGGATTTGGTGCTAATACGGTTTTAAGACGGTTCAAAACCAATAGATTAGCTTTTTTTCATAGAATTGAGGTTATACTCAGGATTTAGGGCCTGGGTCATAACAGGCATTGGATTTCGGTGCAAGATGCTTGATTTTAGTCAATGCATAGGTAAGCGAATCATTGTTTTTCAATGACCTATGGAGTTTTTTCAGTTTTCTTTACGGGTATACCCCTAGCTGTCAGTCATTTACCGACAATGTGGCTTATCAAACCAGGGAGAAAAGGGTGATTATAAACTGGTTGCGAGGTTGTTGATGTAATTTACCAGGGAAGCTGCATTCTTCAATTTAAGCTTCTTGAGGATGTTGTGGCGGTGGACTTCGACGGTTTTAAGGGATATCTTGAGTATGGTAGCTATTTCTTTGGAAGACTGACCTTCTTTGATCAGGTTAATGATCTCAATTTCGCGGCCTGTAAGGGCGTTTACATTGGGCATTTCCTGTTTTTCGTCCAGTACCAGTTCAGAAATATTATTCTTGATCTCATCGCAAATGTATTTGTTACCGCTGTGGACGGAGAGGATGGCCTCAATCATTTCATCCTTGGAAGAGTTCTTGGTGACATATCCCCTGGCGCCTATTTGAAGCATTTTTTTGGCGTAGGCAGGTTGTGAGTGCATGGAAATGCCAATTACTTTGGATCCTGGTGATAGTTTCCTGATCTTTTCGGTGGCTTCAAATCCCGAAATAGGAGCTATGTTGATGTCCATGAGCACAATCTGGGGCTTTTTGTTCTTGGCATGTTCTACGGCCTCTTCTGAATCGCCGCATTCGGCTACTACCATGAAGCGTGGGTCGTTGTTCAAAATGTAACTCCAGGTTTCTCTGATTAATTTATGATCGTCTGCAATCAGGACACTGATCTTTTCCATAAGTTAAGGTGTTTTTCTTTTTATAGCGGTACATTGATATTTAGTGTACAGCCCTCTCCCGGGGCTGTGGTTATTTGGATGGTTCCATTGAACAACTGCACACGACTGGCAATATTGGACAGGCCTACTCCTTTTTTCGCCTTCACTTTTTCTGGCTCAAATCCTTTGCCGTTGTCCTGTATGACCAGGTTGATAGCACCGGGATCGACTGTAAGTCCAATAATAGCCCTTGCAGCACCAGCATGTTTCAACACATTATTGACCTGTTCCTGGATGATCCGGAAAAGCATGAGCTTCCTTTTCTCATCAATCGTTGCATCGATATCTCCCTGGTGGCTAAATTCCATTTCCAATTGCCTGGTAGCATTCACGTTTTCGACCAGGTCCTGAATAGAGACCACGAGGCCCAGATCGCCGATACTGGCGGGCACCAGGGATCTGGAGATGCTCCGGATCTCATTGATGGCGTCGGCAATATTATCAGAACAACGATTGATCAGGGCCATACGCTCTGTGTCCTCCTGTTTTGCCATTTCGAGGTACAGTTTGGCGGTAGTAAGGATCTGGTTTACATTGTCATGCAAGTCCTTTCCGATATCGGCCCTTTCCTTTTCCTGGGCATTCACTACAGCCTGGGCAACCAATTTCTGTTTGTCCAGTTCCTGTTTCAGCAATTGCTTTTCCAGTTCTCTTTTTTCGGTTATATCCTGCATGGAACCAACCATGCGGTTAATTTTCCCTTCCTGATCAAAAATAAGAAACCCACGATCATGAACCAGCGCATATTCTCCATTTGCCTTTTTAAATCTGTATTCATCTTCCCAGGTCCTGGATCTATTTCCGGTAATGAACTGGTCAAGTCTTTTAACCACTCGTTCGCGATCATCGGGATGGAGGCAGGATTCCCAAAAATTACCTGATTTACGGATATGGGCCGGGCGGTATCCAAAAAGGGCATAGAAACCATCGCCCCAATGCATGTTGTCATTATTCAATATGTCCCAATCCCATACCACATCATTGGTTACCCGAGTTACCAGGAGGTACCTTTCGTGACTGGCCCTTATCCGTACTTCTGCGTTCTTGTTTTCGATAATAACACGCAACAAATTGCTTACCCTTTCTAATACAGCCAATTCGTGCTGATCTGGCGCTTTGGCAAACTTATGATAAGCTGCAATGGTGGCCAGTACGGTACCCTGGCTGTTCAGTATGGGCAATGACCAGCAGGACCTTAAGCCAAATTGATCGGCGAGGAAAATATAATCATTCCACAAAGGGTCTTGATAAATATCAACTGTAATAACGGGCTCCTTTCGATAAATAGCGGTGCCGCAGGAACCAACGGAGGGGCCCGGTTTAATATGCCGGATCAGCTCGGTATATTCAGCAGAGATACTGGGGCCTGAAAGGTGGGCCAGGCCTCCATCATCGGGATCGACTGTTATCACTGAACACAACATACCTGGAAAAAATCCTTCAACACCATCTAAAAAAAAGTCGGCAATTGTTTTAAGGGAAATGCCGGGCAAGGCATTCATTTCAAGTACTTGTTTTTCAAGCAGGAGGAGTTGTTCCTGTCGTTTTCGTCCAGCTTCTGCTTCGCGCAGGGAGGTTATATCACGGTGAATACCAGCAATCCCTATGCGCCTGCCTTCATGGTCTTTGATAAAAGCCAATGAGCAATTCATGTAGATGCGTTTGCCATCAGCCCGATCAAAGTAAGCCAACCCTTCCCATGAGTCTTTCAGGTATAGTTCCTGCAGGGCTTCCTCTCTTGTGCATTCCGGGTATTTATGGTCTATAAAATTACGAATAGAATGGCCCATGATACTTGCTGCATCAATGGCATACATACTTTCAGCTGCTTTATTAAAAACGGTTACCCTGAAATGGAGATCGGTAGAAATGATGACATCGGAAACATTGTTAACAGCCTGTGCCTGCATGAAGCTTTCATCAGTGGCTGTCTTAAGTTCATGGATATCTGTAGTGGTAATGATATACCCTTCAAAATCGCCGCCAGGGGAAAACCGTGGAATGCCGGAATCTCTCACCCACCGATATACGGTTGTAACTGTTTTAAGTCTGTATTCCAACGTTATGGGAATATGACCCTTTATTTGTTCTTCCAGTATATCGAGGGTGTCGGACAGATCGTCGGGATGGACCATATCCTGCCAGCCAAGAACTTGTAGTGTTTCCTGGGTTATACCTGTGTACTTAGTCCAGCATTTGTTTGTATAAAGCAATTGATGCTGCCGATTGGAGATGCGTACCATGGCAGGCATATTGTCGAATGGTGAGAATATATCAATTGACGATAACAAAGGCTCTTCGGTAAAAGGGTCAACCAGTGGTTGGTAAGCATTGTTTGCAACGAATGGCATACAGCCACCTGAAGCAGCTAAAATACAGTCCTGTGTATCAGTATGCAGGCTGAAGGCTTGATCTTCAAGATGCCTGGAATTGATAGTCTGCTGTAGCATTAGAGGTACGGCAATGACCATAATGGTAAATACCTACCAAATTACTTTAAAGGGACTGGTTATTTAGCAAGTAACCTTACTTTCTATCTACCATAAGTGTTTACACCTATTTAACTGCTTTAGCAGCGTATTGATACCAACGGCTGAGGTTGGTACAATGTGTAAAGTCGCTGTCCACCATGAGGTAGTAAGAAGGGATTTTAGAAGCAAACCACTTTTCGAGTGCCGCTTGTTTTTTTACTTCAAGGGCTCTTTGTGATACCCTGTCATAATCATCTTTCAGGTTTTCGCGGTGTGGCTGTGTTCTTGATTTGAGGTAAACGATACGGACACCCTGTTTTTTACGTTCGTCTGTGAAAGAAGTTGGCTTTGAGAATTCGCCTGGCTTCATATTGGTCTTACTCATCATCTCAACCATGTCCTTGTCCAGTTGATCGATGGTTACGGGAGGATGCATACCGCCGGTGAATTTGGAGTTGTCATCATCGCTGTATTTGTTAACAGCTTCTCCAAAAGTCATTGTACCGGCTATAAGTTTTGCCCGAACGGTATCGAGTCTATCAACAGCCTGGGTTATTTCGGCATCGGTGATCTTTGGAATGCGCAGGATATGACGCACAATAGCATCATCGCCGGAGCGGCTTTCCATGTAAATGATGTGGTAACCAAACTTGGATTTGAATACGGGAGATATCTGCTTTTCTTTCAGGCGAAAGGCGTTGTTGATAAATGCAGGATCCCAGCTTTTTTCGGTACGGTTGATGGCATAACGTCCACCGGTTTCTTTACTGCCTGGATCGTCGGTATACAACCTGGCGAGGGTTTCAAACTTCTGACGGCCTGATTCGACCTGTTGTTTAAAATCATTCAACTCATCCATGGCCAGTTTTTCGAGGTCACGGCTGGGCTTTGGATAGTTCACGATCTCTCCTATTTCAACTTCGGATTCATAAAACAGCAGGCTGTCTTTGGGGATTTTATCCCAGTATTCTTTTACTTCCTGGGGGGTGATCTTGAGGCCACCAACGATCTTATCGCGCATATTCTCCGCCATTTTGCCTTCTTTGATGGATTGGCGGAAATCTTCTTTGATCTGGTAGATGGTACGGCCTGCAATTTGTTCAAGGTTATCTTTACCGCCATACATTTGAATGAAAGCACGGATACGGTTATCCAGTAAGGCTTCCAGTTCATCATCGGTTACCAGTAAAGAGTCTTTTTCGGCTTGGAGAACCAGGGCTTTCATGCCGAGGATCTGATCAAGGATCATGCATTCGGCATTTTCAGGAACGGCTTCCTGACGACGTTGCCTATCAAGTATTTCATTATATACATCAGAACGTAATATGATCTTATCACCTACTATACCTACAATTTTATCGGCTACTACTTTACGGGGGGCCTGTGAAAAGGCGGCAGTTACCAACAAGAGGGCAGTAAATACGGTAAAAAGTTGCTTCATATTAATCGGGATAAACTCAAAAATACTTTTTGGGAAAGACAAACAGCAACAGGGTGCCTGTTAATTAACAAAAATTTGCCGGATACAACGGGGGCCGGGAAGTAAGTGTGAAAATCAGGAGTGAGCCACCTTTGAAAGGGTGACCCACTGCTGATTTTTATAATGTTCTTTTAACTTCTTCTTCTTCAAAAGCTTCGATGATGTCACCAACCTGGATATCGCTAAAGCTTTTCACGGTCAAGCCGCATTCCATACCGGAGGAGACTTCCTTAACATCGTCCTTAAAGCGTTTAAGTGATGCCAGTTCTGCGCTTTGGCCTTCTCCTTTGGGATAGGCTACGATACCATCGCGAATTACGCGGATCTTCGAGTTGCGCAGGATCTTTCCATCCAGTACATAACATCCGGCCACGGTAGCTTTATCAAATTTGAATACGTTGCGTACTTCCACATTGGCCACGATCTTCTCCTGGATCTTGGGTTCCAACATCCCTTCCATGGCGCTCTTGATCTCGTCAATGGCGTTATAGATGATGGAGTACAGCTTGATTTCCACACCTTCTCCTTCTGCCAGGCGTGCAGCCTGTGCGGAGGGACGTACGTTGAAACCAACGATGATGGCATCGGAGGCGGTAGCCAGCAATACATCGCTTTCGGTGATGGCACCCACGCCTTTCAATACTACGCTCACTACGATTTCCTGTGTAGAAAGTTTCTGTAAGGAGTCGGTCAAGGCTTCAACTGATCCATCCACGTCACCCTTGATAATGAGGTTCAACTGTTTAAAGTTGCCCAGTGCCAAGCGGCGACCGATCTCATCGAGGGTAATATGTTTCTTGGTACGGATACCTTGTTCACGCAGGATCTGTGCACGGCGGTTGGCTACTTCTTTGGCTTCGGCCTCATCGGTGTAAACCTTGAATTTTTCACCAGCCTGGGGGGCACCATTCAGACCCAGTATGAGTACGGGTGTAGAAGGCGGTGCATCGTCCACGCGTTTATTACGTTCATTGAACATGGCTTTAACGCGGCCAAAGTGTTGACCGGATACAACCAGATCACCCTGTTTGAGGGTACCATTCTGCACGAGGACGGTGGCTACATAACCACGACCTTTATCGAGGGTAGCTTCAATGATGGTACCACCGGCTCCCTTGTTGGGGTTGGCCTTGAGGTCGAGCAGTTCAGCTTCCAGCAATATTTTTTCCAGGAGAATGTCTACGTTGAGGCCTTTTTTGGCACTCAGTTCCTGACTTTGGAATTTACCGCCCCATTCTTCCACGAGGAGGTTCATACCGGCCAGTTGTTCGTAGATCTTCTTGGCGTTGGCGCCGTCTTTATCTATTTTATTGATCGCAAAGATCATGGGCACATTGGCAGCCTGTGCGTGGCTGATGGCCTCCCGGGTTTGTGGCATCACGGCATCATCGGCCGCCACGACAATCACCGCAATATCGGTGACTTTGGCACCACGAGCACGCATGGCGGTAAACGCTTCGTGACCGGGTGTATCGAGGAAGGCGATCTTTTTGCCATTTGCGAGGGTAACTTCATAGGCACCGATGTGTTGGGTAATACCTCCGGACTCACCGGCCACCACATTGGCGCTACGGATATAGTCGAGCAGCGATGTTTTACCGTGGTCAACGTGACCCATGATGGTAACAATGGGCGCCCTTGGCTGGAGGTCTTCTTCATTATCTTCTTCCTCTTCCTCCTCCATTTCCATTTGCTTCTCCATGTCAATGAATTCCACATCATATCCGAATTCATTGGCTACCAGTTCAATTACTTCTGCGTCGAGACGTTGGTTGATGGACACCATCAATCCGAGGCTCATACACTTGCTGATTACTTCTGCAAAGTTTACATCCATCAGGGTAGCGAGTTCGCTTACGCTGATGAATTCTGTTACCTGCAGCTTGTTGTCCTGCATGTCATCAGCACCCTGATCGGCATGTTCCTGGCGTTTTTCGCGACGGTATTTAGCTTTGAGGCTCTTTCCGCGGCCACCGGTACCAGCCAGTTTGGCCTGGGTTTCCCGGATCTTATTCTGGATCTCTTTTTCGTTGATCTCTTTGGGCTCACGGGTAATGGTGGGACGGTTGGGACGGTTAGCGCCCTGACCATGTCCGCCACGATTTTGGCCGCCTCTGTTGAACTGGCCGCCACCCTGACCTTGCTGGCCCTGGTGACCATGTCCACCGCCCTGTTGGCGTTGTTGTGTTCCTTCGGGCTTTTTGAATAGGTGTTGTGCGCGTTGCTGTGGCGTTTGGGCATCCTTCTTTTCAATGGGGATACGTTTACGCTTGCGCTTTTCTTCGCTGTTAGCACCTGCAGCGCCCTGATTTTGGTTCTGGGGCTGCGGGGTTTGAGGTTTGGGACGATTGTCGCCACCGATGGGTAACTGGATCTTACCAAGGATCTTGGGTCCTTCCAGTTTTTCGGCTTTAATATTTTCAATAACGGGTCCTGTTTCTTCTTTTTCCTCGATCACTACCGGTTTGGGTTCTTCCTTCGGTATTACCACCTCAGGCACTTCAGCCACTACTTCTTTTTCAATTACCGGCTCGGGCTCTGGCGCTTTCTCCTCTTTTTTCTTTTCTTCCTGCTTTTCCTCTACAGGCGCTTCTTCTACAACGGGCGGCTCTACCTTTTCCTCGGGTTGTGGAATTGGTTTTACCTCTTCTTCTTTTTTCTTGATGCTCTTCTTAGGTCTCGTAGAAGAGTCGATCGCAGAGAGATCGATCTTATCGATTATTTTGGGCCCTTCTATTTCCGGGGCTTCTACTTTTATTACTTCAGGCTGAACAGGCTCTTCCACTACGACTACCTTGGGCTCTTCCACTACTGGCACGGGTGGTTGAGGTTGAGGTTGGGGTATAGGTTGAGGCTGGGGCGGTTGCTCCTCCTTCTTTTCTTCTTCTTTCTTAGGAGCCGGAGTATCCTTTTTGAATACAATGGTTTCCTCTTCTTTCTTTTTCTTGGCCTCCAGGCTTCCTTTCGGAAGATCGATCTGGTCGCTCTTCAGCTTCGCCACCTTATCGCTCTGGAACTCCTGTTGCAAAGCACGGTACATATCCTCCGACAGTTTCGACGTAGGCTTCAGTTCGTCTTTGTCAAATCCCTTGCCCACCAGAAAGTCCACCAGTGTTTCTTTACCGATGTTAAACTCTTTGGCCGCGGCCATCAATCTGGGTGTTAATAATTCTGCCATTCGTTATTGTAAGACAATTTTTTGTTTTGTTTGCTGTCTGGCAATGAAAATTAATCAGTCAAACAGGCATTAAAGGTCTTAAAAGTTCAGCAATCTTCAGGCGTCATAAAAGTCATTTCCTGAAGATAGTTTGCAAAAGTGGCCACAAGTTAGGCCAACTGCATGGTTTAAACTTCTTTTGACCTGCTTAACATCTCAACTATTCTTTGTCAAACTCGGCCTTCAACACTTTCCTGACCTCATCAATGGTTTCTCTTTCCAGGTCGGTTCTACGCTCCAGCTCTTCTGCGGTAAGATCCAATACGCTACGGGCGGTATCGCAACCAATGCGTTTGAACTCATCAATGATCCAGGTTTCGATTTCATCGCTGAACTCTTCCAGGTCGATGTCAAATTCCTGCGGCTCGCCTTCGGTATCACGATAAACGTCTATGCTATAGCCAGTTAGCTCTTGTGCGAGCTTAATATTGACGCCTTTCTTACCGATGGCCAGGGAAACCTGGTCGGGCTTAAGGTAGACATTTGCCTGCTTCTTATCGTTGTCCAGCTCCATGCTGGTAATTTTTGCGGGTGTTAAAGACCGCTGGATCAGTAATTGAATGTTATTGGTCCAGTTGATCACATCGATGTTCTCATTTTTCAGTTCGCGTACGATTCCGTGGATACGGCTACCTTTCATACCTACGCAAGCGCCTACAGGGTCAATACGGTCGTCATAAGATTCGACGGCAACTTTGGCTCTTTCTCCGGGTTCGCGGACTATTTTTTTGATGACGATCAGACCATCAAATATTTCCGGCACCTCAATTTCCAGCAATTTGGCCAGGAAAGAGGGAGATGTACGGGAAAGGATGATAACGGGAGAGTTATTCTTCAGTTCTACTTTCTTTACAACAGCCCGTGTATTTTCACCTTTTTTGAAATAGTCCTGTGGTATTTGTTCTGATTTGGGCAATATTAATTCATTGCTTTCTTCATCCAGCATCAGAATTTCTTTCTTCCACACCTGGTATACTTCTGCACTGATGATATCGCCTACGCGATCGCCATATTTCTTAACCAACACATTTTTCTTCAGGTCGCTGATACGGCTGGCCAGGGTTTGTTTGGCAGCCAGGATAGCACGGCGGCCAAAATCCAGGATATTTACTTCCTCATATAGTTCTTCACCTACTTCAAAGTCGGGAGCTACTCTTACGGCTTCACTGTAGGCCACTTCGGCCAGGGGGTCCTGTACAGCGCCATCTTCCACAATAGTACGGCGACGCATGATTTCCAGGTCACCCTTTTCAGCGTTTACGATCACGTCAAAATTTTCATCGCTGCCAAACTTCTTACGCAGCAATGTTTTAAACACGTCTTCTACCACTTTCATCATTGTGGGACGGTCAATATTTTCCGCTTCTTTAAACTCCTGGAAAGCCTCAATAAGGTTAATACTTGCCATATACTACATTTTAGACCTTTTAAGCCACAAATGAACCATGAACTACACGAAAAGCGGGGGATGTGGCACGCATCGAAGTTATCACTTGAAATGCGCGTGTACCCTGGTTTTTCGGTGCACCCTGGTTGAAGGGCGGCATTGTTAAAATACTATTTGAATTTTAGTTGATTTGATCGCATCAAAAGGTAAGCGGTGCAATATCACTTCTTTCTTCTTGTTCTTGCCTTTGGTTTCTTCTACTACAATCTCTTGTTCCAGCACCTCAAGCAGTTTTCCATCTACTTTCATTCCGTCTTTCAGTAACACTTCAACAAGTCGGCCTGTATTTTTTTTATACTGGCGGAACATTTTAAGGGGCTCATCCAGTCCGGGCGAGGAGACTTCGAGGGAGAAGTCATCACCAGGAAAAAGGGCCGCCTCTTCCAGTTTTTTGTATAAAGTGCGGTTAATGCTAATGCATTTTTCAATTGTAATACCATTGTCTCCATCGAGGAAGACCTTAACATTGTTGGTGGGCTTGATCTTTATCTCTACCAGGAAATGTACGGGATCATCGGCCAGTATATCCGCCAACATCTTTTCGATCGTCGAAACTTGAGTATCCATAATCATAACCAGCATAGGAAATAAAGAAGGGAACGGACCCCGTTCCCTTCTCTTTTCGTCTTTTTCCGATGCAAATGTAAGGTAAATAAACTATTCACTCCAAATCCTGTAAAGTTGGGTAATGCAATAGGTAGTAAAATGGCGAGGGCTCCGGGTATTGAGCCTGGAGTGGTTAACAACTATCTGAATCAGAAGGCTTTCAATAGTTTATGGATATTTTATGCAACAAAACCGGGCCATTGCTGTTATATTGGGTTTAACAGTTTATTCAGCCATTAGATAGTACATTTGTCAATATTATGTTACGTGTTATTCTCTGGATATTGCTTGGTTATTTCGTGTACAGGTTTGTATTCAACTTCCTGTTGCCCATTTTCAAGGTTTCGCGCCAGATGAGAAGGCAGGTGAAGGATTTTCAAAACCATATGCAGGAAGCGCAGAACCAGCAATACAAGCAACAGCCTTACCAACAATCTGCCACTGCCCAACAACAGGCCACCACTCCCCCCAAAGAGAAATCTGGTGACTATATTGATTTCGAAGAAATAAAGTAAGCAGCCAGCTGTGAGCCTTGAGCTACGAGTTACTGCAACGGCGGAATGACGCTGGCTTGTGGTGCGCCTACAGCGCACAAATACCTCTGGATAGGTTTTCTACAAAACGATAGCCCCTAAATGGGCAAATTGAAAACAATACTGCTTATTCTAGGAGAGTAATTTTCCACCTATTTCCAATACGGTTTTACCGGGTTCCAGGTGGTAGCCCTGCATACCGGCAGCCCTGGCACCTTCCACATTTACGAGTGCATCATCAATAAACAAGGTGTGTTGCGGCTCCAGCTGTGCATCCTTCAATACATACTCAAAAGCCTGTAGATCGGGTTTACGCCGGTTGATGGTGTGCGAATACCAGGCTTTTTCAAAGAGGTTATCCAAAATATTACCACCAAAAGTATCGCTATAGGTTTTTTGAAAAGCGGTCAGGTGAATGGCATTGGTGTTGCTGAACAGGAAGAGCCGATACTTCTTTTTTAGCTGGATGAGCATTTCTATGCGCTCTGCCGGAAAGTCGCGTAACATGGCATTCCATCCCGCTATCACGGCCGACCGCTCAAACTGAAGCCCTGCCAGGTTTTGTAAAGCGGAAATGAATTCATCATCATTGATACTACCAACTTCGTATTCTTTAAAAAAGGAAGCTGCATGGCCTAATGCAAAAAAGTTTTTAAAGTTCTGAACTCCCATTTCGGTGAAGGCGTCTTCTGTTTTTTGGATGTCGAGGTTAAGGAGTACGCCGCCGAGGTCGAAAATGATGTTTTGTATTGGTTGCATGGATCAAATGTAAGAAAAGCTGCGAGCTTTGAGCTACGAGCTGCGAGCCGTCCCGCAGAGCGGAACTAGTTATGCTTTGACCTATTAATATGGGAATTGGGACTTATTATCGTGCATCGAAGTCGACAATTACTTTTTCTGTGCGTGGGTGGGATTGGCAGGTAAGTATGAAGCGTTGTTCTATTTCCTCGGGCTCCAGGGCATAATTGATATCCATTTCGACTTCACCTCGTACCAGTTTAGCGCGACAGGTAGCACATACACCGCCCTTACAGGCGAAGGGCAGATCGGCGCCTTGCTGCAATGCAGCATCGAGGATGGACTGGCCATCAAAGGGCAGGTTGAAGTCAAAGGAAATACCGTCGAGCTTCACTGTAACCTGGCTTGATTTTCCAGCTGTGTGCTGGTGGGGATCAGCTGTGCGTTTTGCTGCTTCTCCTTTGGCATTGCGCTCTCCGGGCGTAGAGAACAGTTCAAAATGAATTTTCTTTTTTTCGATCCCCTTTGCTTCCAGCCATTCTTTGACTGAGAAGATCATGGTTTCCGGTCCGCAGATAAAAACCTCATCCATGCCGGTGAGGGGAATGAGCTTTTCAAGTTGCCTGCATTTTTCTCCATCAATACGACCATGGTTCAGGGTGGTGTCTGTTTTTTCCCTGCTCAGGATATGGTGCAATGTAAAACGGTCGATGTACCGGTTTTTGAGTGCTTCCAGTTGTTCCTTGAAAATAATGGAAGCCCGGTTGCGGTTACCGTATACAAGGGTGAAATGGCTGTGGGGTTCGATGGCCAGGGTGGTTTTAATGATGGACAGGATGGGGGTAATACCGCTTCCTGCAGCAAAGGCCAGGTAATGTTTTTTATGGGTAGGGTCCAGTTCTGTGAAAAACCTTCCGCTGGGGGGAAGCACCTCTATACTATCGCCCTTTTTCAATTGGTGATTGGCCCAGGAAGAAAACCGGCCATCTTCCACGGATTTGATGGCCACCCGCAGTTCGTTATCAAAAGGGCTACTGCAGATGGAGTAGGAACGGCGTAATTCTTCACCATTAAGCAGGGCTTTGAGGGTGATGTTCTGTCCCTGTTTAAACTGGTAGGCTGTTTTGAGCTCTTCAGGTACTTGAAAAACGATGGAAATACATTCCGGGGTTTCTTTCTGTACGGCAGCGATGGTGAGTGTATGAAAATGGGTAGCCAAGTGAAATTTTTTTAATGAAATGGGGCACTGAATAGCTTATTTCTTCAGTCCTTCTACGAGGATCATGACCATATTATCCTCCAATACATTGCCCTCTATTTTTTTGGTACTGCGGTGCCAGGATTCAATACCGCTTACGGCATGGAGCATGATCAATACAGCGGTGGGCGCATCAATTGGTTTGATCTCTCCTTTCCGGATACCATCTTCAATAATGAGTGCAATCCTTTGGCGGTAAGCGCGGCGCTGGCTTTGCATGTTTTGCATGTAGGGCTCAGTAAGGTGTTTCCACTCGCGGTCGCTTACATACACTTCCTCATAATGTTCTACCATTTGCCGGATATGGAAGCGGAGGATCTCTTCAATTTTGGCAATGGCGGATAGCTGGCTGTTGTCAACTTCCTCAATATGGGTCATAAACTGGTTGGCCACCTTAAAGCAGATCTCCTGCAATATTTCGGCTTTGGAGCTGATGTGGTTGTACAGGCTGGCAGCTTCTACGCCTACATGTTCTGCCAGGTCGCGCATGGAAGTGGCGCTGAACCCTTTTTCACGAAACAATTTAGCAGCCTCGGCAATGATCACCTCTTTGCGGGTGCTATTTCTGTTGTTTTTGATTTTTGCCATATACGGTTAATGACCAAAGATAACAAAAAGAACTAACACCTGTTAGCAAAAAAATCCTAATTGCCCACAATATGGTTAAAGATTCTGGCTAACGACCTTTAGTACCGAATTTAGCTTAGGGAACGGGGTCTGCGCTGGTATTGAGCCAGGGAGTGAACAATTAAGTAAGCTGTTGGTTTCATAGCCTCCGGAATTTCGTGTAGGTTTGCGCGCTGATTATTTCAAACATTCAAAATTTCAACATTACATTATGTCTTTGATCTCCGTAGGTACGATGGCCTTTGATGCTATTGAAACACCATTTGGTAAAACAGACCAGATCATAGGTGGATCGGCCACTTATGTTGCTTATGCCGCCAGCAATTTTGTACGGCCCATACAGCAGGTGTCTATCGTAGGCTTCGATTTTCCGAAAGAAGAAATGGACGAACTGAGGAGCAGGGGTGTAGAGTTGGATGGTGTGGAAGTAGTACCTGATAAAAAATCTTTCTTCTGGAGTGGCCGTTACCATATGGATATGAATTCACGCGATACGCTGGTAACTGACCTCAATGTGTTACTTGATTTCGACCCGGTACTTCCTGAATCTTACCAGGGAGCTGAATTCCTGATGTTGGGCAACCTGGACCCAGTGATCCAGAAAAAAGTGATCACGCAGTTAAAAACGCGCCCCAAGCTGATCGTTATGGATACGATGAACTTCTGGATGGAAGTGGCGATGCCGCAACTGGAAGAAACGCTGAAGCTGGTAGATGTGCTGATGGTAAATGACAGTGAAGCCCGTCAGTTAAGTGCGCAGTTTTCGCTGGTAAAAGCAGCCAAAGAGATCATGAAGATGGGCCCCAAGTACCTGATCATTAAGAAGGGTGAGCATGGTGCGTTGTTGTTCCATGGCGACCAGGTGTTCTTTGCGCCTGCGCTGCCGCTGGAAGCGGTATTTGATCCTACAGGGGCCGGAGATACATTTGCCGGAGGTTTTATGGGTCATATTGCCCGCACACGTGATATCTCTTTTGAGAATATGAAAACAGCGATCATTGTTGGTTCGGCCATGGCCTCCTTCTGTGTAGAGAAATTTGGTCCGGAAAGGTTGAGAGAGATTACGCAGGCTGATATTGACGAGCGTATACAGCAGTTTGTGAACCTGGTAAATTTTGATATTGAATTAACTCATTAAGCAAGGCTTCTCAACTATAGGTTGGGGCGATTGAAAGGAGTTGAATAAAAGGTATTCGATTGTATAAAAAGAGAGCCGCTTATTGAAAGCGGCTCTCTTTTTATATACAGGTAATTTCAGTTTTTATTCCAATGTTAATCCAACGGTTACGCGGGTGCCATCAAAAAACAGGTTCAGTGAGGCTGGTTTGGCGCCTGCCGGTATCTTATAAACAACGCCAGGAAGGTCTTTTGTTGACTCGGGGTCTACGCTTACGCTGGATCCGGAATACTGCGTGATATTATTGCCATTGTCCAGTGTCAAGCGGGACTCGCTGGAAATAAAATAAACACTATTACCGCCCATTCCATTTTTGTTGGTAACCTCTACATCGTAGGTAAGTTCAATGCCTTCGGATTTACCATCGGGATCTTGCAGGGCCACAGCCGTAGCATTCTTCAATTTAATGTACATTTCTTTTTTCTTGCCCAGGAAGGTGGTGTCGGGCGCAAATGTTACTTTATAGGTCTTTGGTTCATTGGCAGCAGGTTTGGTTTCAGCTGCTGGTGTAGTTTGCTCTGCAGCAGGAGTAGTTGCGGTATCACCGCCAGCCTCTTTCGCTTTGCCTTTACAAGAAAATAATGCCAGGGTTGATACGGTTGCAATAGTGAAAATTGTCTTTTTCATGCAGAAGATGGTTTTAATTTTTAATATTAGTTAAAAGCGTCGAATTAATGTTACAGTATTTTTAAACTTTTTTGTTTTGCCTTGTCCATTGAATATTTCTGCGAGCATGATATAGGTGCCAATGGGCAAGCGGCGGCGGTTATTGTCCAGCCCATCCCATCTTAAAACGCCTTCCTTACCCAATGTGGCGTTGCGTGCCAACTGCCTTACAGGGACACCACCCGCATCAAAGAGGGTTATATTGGCCACGTAACCAGGTTCTTCCATTTGGTATTGGATGGTGGCAAAATCATCAACCCCATCATTATCAGGCGAGAACAGGGAGGGGGTAACTGTAACGGCACCCTTTGCCTGCAGATCGGCCCTGAACTGGGAATTGCGGTATCCGGGGGTACCGAAACCTGCGGTTGAAGCTGCCGACATCCAATTATGGCTATCCTGGGTCGGTTTGGTATAGTCAATTCTTTCCAGGGCCACGCCGTCTTCGGTACTGATCAATGAAAAGTGCCAGCTCCTGTCGTATTGTAATTCATCTACCAATTCTTCCTGCAAGTTAACAAGTACCAAGGTACATTTATCATCGGGCAAGGAAGGAAATGACGAAAGTTCTACGATGGTGGCTGGATCCTTAACATTGTATTGTTGTCGTAACCAGCGAGCATCTTCTGTTAAAACGATGTACTCACCCGGGAACAACAAACGGGCAGTGGTTGACAATTGTTGCAAACCGGATAGCAGCCCGGTAGAGGAACGATTGGCCACGTACAATTGTTTAATATCTACGACCTCCTTGCTGCGATTGTACAACTCTATGTAATCATACCCGCCCGGGGGAGGATTAAATAACAATTCATTAATGATGACATGCTGGTTATTGGGTGATACGGGCAGGCCAGCTTTGGCCATATTCATCATACCAATGGTATTGCCGCTACAATCTGTAAGGCCTTTGGCGGTAAGCAGGTACTCCTGGCTTGTCTTTAAGGGGACAGGAAGCTTGAGCAAAACCTCCCGGAATAAGGGAGCCTGTGGTTCGGCAGATAGAGGATGACCAATTGTTTGATCCAATAAATAGTGATCATTGGATGCGGCTATTGTACTATCCAGGGACTCATCGAATATGGCTACAATGGTGACGCTGTCGAGTGTATAGGTTCGTAACAAGGCCGGGGGTATATCATCGGGGTTGCTGGCGGTTACAGAATTTTCCTTTCCCGGGGTCCCGCCCTGTGGATCTGTAGCGGCTTTCCAGTTGTCGGCTCCGGCGCAGGGGTTACGCGGATCAATCATTTCCAGGCTCCACCCGCCTGCTGTTTTCAGGCTGTTGCGGTACCACTGAACTGAATAAGCCACGGCATGAATGGTATTGCCTTCGGGCGAAGAAAGGGTGATGATATCTTCTTCGTTGTTGAGTGAAGGGAAATTACTGACACCTATTGTTGTTCCAAAGGCGGTTAGTAAAGGCACGGCGGAATTGGGACAAATAATGACGAAGCTATCGGGTTGGACTTCTTTATTTGCCTGAATGGTAGCTGTTGCGGAGCCATCGCTTAATTTCCATCCCTTTAGATTGATGGCATGGCCTGAAATATTTTTCAATTCAACAAATTCATGGTTGGGTAATGCTACAGGTGGGGAGGGATCGGGGAAGAGTTCGGTAATTACTATATCAAATCGCTGGGGTATTTGGGATTGCAGGCAGGCAAATGGCGCCAGCAGGAATACAGCAAGCAGTTTTACAGTCATTGGATCTTATAGTTTTTCAGATGGATATGACGGTTAGTACAAACCGCCTGTAAAGTGATGAAAATAAACACAAAACATTATATAATAAAATAATTTGTTTCTAAAAACCTATGCAGGCTTTTGGGATGTACAGCGGGCCTATTATTAAAGACCACGGCAAGTGATGATTGGATAATCTTCAAGTTTTTAAATAAAAATTTGTGGATTCTGGAATTGGGGACTACTTTTGTTGCTCGTTATGCAAAAAATGATGAAACATACAAAGCGCACGAAGAAGCATTCCAGACGTTGGGAAGGTTGAGTACTGCTTTGTATAACAGGATATTCAAAACGGCCTTCCCCACCAGGAAGGCCGTTTTGTTTGGGATTGGCTGACGAGAAAACTTAAGGACATTATTGTTAATCTATAAACAAGCAATCAACAAACCATGAAAGTTGCAGTAGTAGGCGCCACCGGCCTTGTAGGCACCAAAATGTTACAGGTATTAGCCGAACGTAATTTCCCTGTAACGGAACTTATTCCCGTAGCATCTGAAAGATCTGTGGGTAAGGAAGTAGAGTTCAAGGGTAAGGGATATAAGATCATTAGCATGACGGACGCTATTGCTGCCAAACCTGCTGTGGCTATATTTTCAGCTGGCGGCAGTACTTCGCTGGAATGGGCGCCCAAGTTTGCCGAAGCTGGCATTACTGTGATTGACAACTCCTCTGCCTGGCGCATGGATCCCACCAAGAAGCTGATCGTTCCGGAAGTCAATGCGGATGCTTTAGGAAAAGATGATAAGATCATTGCCAATCCCAATTGCTCTACTATCCAGATGGTGGTAGCGTTGAACCCCTTGCACAAGAAGTACAATATTAAAAGGATAGTCGTGTCTACCTATCAGAGTGTAACGGGTACTGGCAAGAAGGCCGTTGACCAACTCATGGGAGAACGCAGCAAAGCGGAAAAAGGCAGCAATGGAGAATACCCGATGGCCTATAAATATCCAATTGATCTGAATGTGATTCCACAAATTGATGTATTCCTGGACAATGGATACACCAAGGAAGAGATGAAAATGGTGAATGAGACGAAGAAGATCATGCGCGATGATGCGATCCGCGTTACGGCTACTACGGTACGTATCCCGGTAATGGGGGGGCATAGTGAGAGTGTGAATGTGGAGTTCAGTGATGATTACCAACTGGAAGAGGTACGCAATTTGCTGAGCAGTGCGCCGGGTGTGGTGGTAGTAGATGATCCTGCAACGCAGCAATATCCCATGCCTATGGACGCGCATGACCGCGATGAAGTATTTGTAGGTCGCCTGCGCCGTGATGAAACGCAGCCGAATACGCTTAACCTATGGGTAGTAAGTGATAACCTGCGTAAAGGGGCTGCAACGAATGCAGTACAGATTGCGGAATACCTGGTTTCTAAAAACCTATTATAGATATTAAGCGGGAAGGTATAGCCATAATCCCGGTCCCGCCTCCTTACAGGGGCGGGACTTTTTTTTTATCGCAACTTACACAGCTATTTATTGATTGCGCAGATTGGGATCGATTGCGTAAGTTTTAGGCAGAACGGTCTTTATTCGTCGAGGGCGCGGTTGATGAAAACGATCAGGGGCTGCAGGGCTTCAAAAGCAGCTGCTGTTTTCCTGACCAGGTTATCGGAAGTAAGATCGCTGTCTTTCAATTTTTCCAGGGCCAGCCAGCTTTTCAGCTTCAGGTAGTCGGCAGCTGGATTGTCTTTTTCAAAACCCTGGGGCACGCGGGCCAGTGAATACTCTTCGCCCAGGTCTAAGCCTCCATATACCTCTTTGAATTTTTTATTGGCCAGTATTTTTTTGAATTCATCAAAGCAGTAATCTATTTCCTGTCTTATTTTCTTTACTTCCGGGGGCATGGGCATCCAGATACCTCCGCCTACAAAGGCTTCACCCGGCTCGCAATGAAAGTAGTATCCTGCATAAATGGACTTTTTACCACCCCGGTTGATGCTGGCGCCAAAGTTGGTTTTATAGGGGCTTTTGTCTTTAGAGAAGCGCACGTCACGATTGATGCGGAACATGCAACTTTTAGCTGTTAATTCTTTAATGGTTGGATCTTGTTTGCCATGTTTATCAATAACGGCCTGAATGAATTTTTCAAAGTCTTTTTTAGCGGTTTCATATTGGGGTCGATGGGCATCGAACCAAGATTTATCATTGTTCTTTTTGAGGTCTTTCAAAAATTTGATGGTAGCAGGCAGCAGCATACTTTTTTATTTTAAAGGTATGTATGGGTATTGAGTGTGACAAAAAAAGATAAGTGGCGTGTAGAAGATGCTCGCTCACATCTGTACACACCACTTATACTAGTTTTTCCGGTAATGGGGTCTAAATCCTTCCCCAGTTCTCACCACTCTTAATGCGGTACATCGTCATTTCGCTGACGCCATATTTTTCCGCGAGTTTTTTGATGGTGATTTTCCGGTTCTTGTCTGTAAGGACTTTCTTAATGCTCTTCACCTGATTAGCATTGAGCTTAAGACCTTCAGTGCGGTTTGCCTGCACTTTCTTGTAAGCGATCTTAGCCGGGCTGTTTTGTTGGTGAGAGATCATTTCTTCCAGTGAGGCCCATTTCAAGTTCTTCACTGTGTTGTCGAGTTTGTTGTGATTCAGGTGAATCACATACTTGTTTTTCGCCGAGGGTTTGCCGAGGAATAACCGGGCAATTTCGCGGTGAATGTAGAGGGTGCCATTGTTTCCGGGTCTGTGCAGGTTCAAGGTCCGGTAACCGGTAGTTAATGAACCCTGCAACAATTTACCATCATCAATAACATCGTCTGTGTAGCTGGCTATGCGGCCATGTGATGACAGCGCATACTTTTTTCTAAGGTGCTTCCAGCCTGGAAACTGCAAAGGTTTCCACACCTCGTTGGGGAGTTTTTTTATCATCGCCTTTTCCTTTTGGCTAAAGTTACAAAAGAATGATATGCGAAAATCAAATCATTTGTAAGAAAGATGTGAATTAGCGGTTAACCAAGGTCAGGAACTCGGCCTCAGTGATGATCTTGATGGAGGTGATCTTCTTGGCTTTTTCCAGCTTGGAACCGGCCTCTTCACCCGCCACCAGGTAGGTCAGTTTACTGCTCACACTACCCAATAGCTTACCCCCGTTGGCTTCCACCAAAGCCTCGGCATCACTGCGTTTCAGGGTAGGCAGGGTTCCTGTGAACAAAAACGTTTGTCCTGTGAGGTTGCCGTCGACGACCATGTCCTTTTTATCATTTTTCAACTTTAATCCCAGGGTCTCCAGGTGCTGAAGCATTTTGATATTGTCGGGGTTGCGGAAAAACTGATAGATGCTCCCAGCCACCTTAGGGCCAACATCCTCAAGGGCCTGCAGCTCTTCAAGCGAAAATTGAGCAAAGTCAAGGAGATGCTTTACAGCGTGGGCAAGGGTTTTAGCGGTTGTTTCGCCTACATAACGTATGCCGAGGGCAAATATGAGTCTGTGCAGCGGCTGCTCTTTCGAGGCAGCAATAGCGGATTGCAGGTTGGTAATGCTTTTTTCGCCAAAGCCTTCAAGGCCCCTTATTTTATCAAATGGCAAGGTATAAATGCCAGGGATATCTTTCAAAAAGCCCAGGTCGTAAAACTTCTGAACGATGGCTTCGCCCAGGCCGCGTATATCCATGGCGTCCTTACTGGTGAAGTGGAAAATACGTTGTAATACCTGTGCCTCACAGCTTATGTTTACGCAACGCCATACTGCCTCATCGGGGGTCTTTACCAATTTATCGTGGCAAACCGGGCATTTTACAGGAAAAACGATGGGTTGTTCATTGCCGGTTCTAAGTTCGGATAGTGATTTCACTATATATGGGATCACATCACCGGCTCGTTCAACCAATACGGTATCGCCAATCATGAGGTCTTTTTCCCGGATCACTTCTTCATTGAATAAGGAAATAGACCCTACGGTTACGCCTCCAATGGGAACGGGTTCGATTTTGGCTACGGGGGTAATGGAACCGGTACGGCCTACCTGAAACTCTACGGCTTTCAGTTTGCTGGTGGCCTGCCGGGCCTGGAATTTATACGCCATGGCCCAGCGGGGGTGGTGGGTGGTCATGCCCAACAGGTCCTGTAATTCCACCTTATTCACTTTAATCACCATGCCATCTATTTCATAAGGGAGGTCATCACGCTTTTGTTCAAACTCATGGCAATATTTGACGACGGCTTCAATGCCCTTGAAGACCTTCTTCTCTTTCATGGGGCTACGAAAACCCAGTTCCCACAATAGTTCCAGGGAGCCGCTATGGGTTTCCAGTAGTTTATGAACGGGCTCGCCGGGCAGTGTTACATAATGGCTTATGTTGTATAAAAAGGCTTCCAGGTTGCGTTTGCTTACCTCTTTGGGATCTTTAATCCTTAAAGAACCTGCAGCGGCATTGCGTGGGTTGGCCAATGGCGGCAGGTTTTGTTCTGCCAGTTGATCATTGTATTTTTTAAAGTTGGCTTTGGTAAGTAATACTTCCCCCCTAATCTCTATCAGTTGCAGACCATAGGCGGAAAGTTTTGCGCTTAATGGTACTGAGCGTATCTGTTTAATATTGGTGGTTATTTCATCCCCTTCCACACCATCACCCCGGGTAGCTCCCCTGGCCAGGAGGTCATTTTCATAGATCAGGGAAATACTGGCGCCATCAAATTTGGGTTCTACACAATATTCGACCTGGTCCACTTTGGCCAACTCGCGCGCTTTGCGGTCCCAGTCTATGAGGTCCTGCTCATTGTATGAGTTTTCCAGTGATAGCATGGGTACGAGGTGGGGGGCCGCCGGAAAGTTTTTAGTAAGATCCTTAGCCACGCGCATGGTGGGTGAATCGGCAGTAACGAGATCGGGATGCTGGGCCTCAATTTTCTCGAGGGCTTTGTACAGCTGATCGTATTCAAAATCGGCCACCAGGGGATCGTTCATGATGTAATAGCGGTATTCATGAAAGCGAAGTACCTCCCTCAGCTCATTTACATCCTGGGCGGGATCTATTTTATCCTTTTTGATCTTATCCAGAAAAGTGGTGGAGAGCTGTTGTAATGATTTGGTTTGGCCGGCAGCGTACATAAAAGGTTGGTTATGTGTTTGTGGGTAAAATTAAGGCTTTACTGGCTAGTGGGGAGTGGTCGCGATAGCAATCGGGATATGTGAGGGGCATGAATCGGGAAAAACGACGACGCTCGGGGGCTATCCGTTATCTTTGCGGCATGAGAAAAAAGAACGTGGTACTGCAAAAGTTGGTAGTACAGGATTATGCGGCAGAAGGTAAAGGGCTGGCAAAAATAGACGGAAAGGTAGTTTTTGTGGAAGGGGCGGTACCGGGGGATGTGGTGGATGTGCGCTTATCGAAGAATAAAAAGGAATGGGCAGAGGGGAAAGCGGTGCATTTTCATGAGTTTTCGCGGGACCGGGTAACTCCTTTTTGTGAACATTTTGGTGTGTGCGGGGGTTGTAAGTGGCAGATGCTGCCTTACGATAAGCAATTGGCGTACAAACAGCATGAGGTGGAGCAGCACCTGCGGCGGATAGGCAAGGTATCGTTGCCAGCTATTGCCGCCATTGCTGGCTGTGACAATACGGTTCGGTACCGGAATAAGCTGGAATTTACTTTTAGCAACCGCCGTTACCTCCTTCCGCAGGAAATTGCGGAGGCAGGCACGATTGACCAGGAAAATGCGTTGGGTTTTCACGTGCCGCGCCTGTTTGACAAGGTGATTGATATTAATACCTGTCACCTGATGGCGGAGCCGACCAATGCGATCAAGAATGGGATCCGGCGGTTTGCCATGGAGCACGGGTATCCTTTTTACGATATCCGAGAACACCGGGGCTGGTTACGCACGCTGATCATCAGGGTTTGTACGAGTGGAGAAGTGATGGTAAATGTTTGTTTGGGGTATGATGACCAGGAGGCCATGAAGGAATTATTCGATTACCTGCTGAAGCAGGTTCCGGAAATTACCACGCTGCTGTATACGATTAACGCTAAAAAGAACGATACTATTTATGACCTGCAGCCGCAGGCGTATTATGGAAAAGGATATATTACAGAAAAACTGGAGGACCTGCAGTTCAAAATAGGGCCCAAGTCGTTTTTTCAGACGAATACGCGGCAGGGAGAAAGGTTGTACCAGATAACACGTGATTTTGCTGAATTAACTGGTAAGGAAACGGTTTATGACCTGTATTGCGGAACTGGTAGCATTGGATTATTTGTGAGCCGGCTGGCAGGGAAGATCATCGGGGTAGAGGTAATTGCGGAGGCGATTGAAGATGCGAAGGAAAATGCGGCATTGAATAATATTGGGCACGCACAATTTTTCGCCGGAGATGTTATAGACATTTGTGATGATGCGTTCTTTGCCCGGCATGGAAGGCCGGATGTGATCATTACAGATCCCCCGAGAGCCGGTATGCATGAAAAGCTGGTGCAAAAAATATTGGATATGGAAGCGCCGCTGGTGGTATATGTGAGTTGTAATCCGGCTACGCAAGCCAGGGACCTGAATAAACTGGATGAGAAGTATATGGTGACGAAGGTGCAGCCGGTGGACATGTTCCCCCATACGCATCATATTGAGAATGTGGTGCAACTAAAGCTCAGGAAATAAGACTTTATCATTGTAAAACTTAAAAAAGCATACTAGTGTATTCGAACAGAATGTTTTTGCCCATAACGCCCGTAGTTAAGAACCTGCTGATCGTTAATGGTCTTGTATTCCTGGCTCAACTTACTTTTCATAATAAGTTTCCGGTAGACGAATGGTTTGCGCAGCATCATTTCCTGTCGAAGGATTTCCGGCCGCATCAGTTCCTGACGTATATGTTCATGCATGATACCAGTGGTTTTAGTCACTTGCTCTTTAACATGCTGGGGTTGTTTATGTTTGGCACCAAGCTGGAGATGGTATGGGGAGGAAAGCGGTTCCTTACTTTTTACCTGATCTGCGGCATCGGCGCCGGTCTTATTAGCGGTCTGGCCACGCTAGCCGAAACTTACCCGGTAATCAGTGACCTGAACTTTTTACAGGATCACCCCACGGCGCGGAACTTTGATATGCTTTTGAGTAAATATCAGTGGATCAGAATGAGGATCAACCCTGATTTTACGAATATGATAAAAACCAGTCCCAATTATCCTGGAATTGCAAAAGATATAGTTGATTTTACTGATCAGGCAAGGGCAGCGGCCACAGCCGGGCAAATGGTGGGAGCTTCCGGGGCACTTTTTGGTATTCTGGCTGGGGTGGCCTATTTGTTTCCTAATGATACGGTGTCGCTCTACTTTCTTTTCCCGATCAAAATGAAATGGTTTGTGCTTATTTATGGAGGCATTGAACTTTACCTGGCCTTCCAAAATAACCCCAATGACAGGGTAGCTCATGGCGCCCACGTGGGAGGTGCGCTGGTAGGCTTTTTGATCGTGTATTTTAGTTACCGCAGGGGAAACCGGCGTAAGTTATTTTAAGGGCAACATTAGGGCCTATTTGACTGTTAATTAATTACCAATATCGTAATGCCTGTGGAAGGCGTTGTGAGCAGGGTTTTGTACATTCACCAAAAATATTTACGTGTTGCGGGAAGATCGATACAGGAAACGCATTTTGCTGGGCCAGGATGGTAATGCATTGGTTTTATTACTGGCTATATTGGCCATAGTATTCTGCCTTTTCATGTTTTTGTGGATTGTATATTGGATGTCGGGCACGAGTAAAGCGGCATTTGATGCAGAGATCCTCAACTGGTTTATTTTACCCTCCAACTTAAGTACGCTGGCCAGCCGGCCCTGGACGATCTTTACTTATATGTTCATGCATGTGGAACCCATGCACCTGATTGGCAATGTGTTGTGGTTGTGGGCCTTTGGCTATATCTTACAAGATCTGGCAGGCCCCCGGAAAGTCATCCCCATTTTTATTTATGGCGGACTGGCGGGCGGGGTATTTTATGTACTCAGTTTCAACCTTATTCCAGTGCTGGCAGGGGTAGCTCCATTCAGCCATTTGCTGGGAGCCTCTGCCGGGGTGATGGCCGTAGCGATTGCGACTACTGCGCTGGCGCCTGGGTACCGCATTTTCCCCATGATCAATGGAGGAATCCCCTTATGGGTACTGACGCTAATTTTTGTGATCCTCGATTTTGCCATGATCACGGGCAGCAATACAGGTGGTCACCTGGCGCATCTTGCCGGTGCCGCAATGGGTTTCATTTTTGTTTACCAGCTGCGCCGGGGGCGCGATTGGAGTAACTGGATGAACCGTTTTTTTGACTGGGTAAACAACCTGTTCAATCCCGATAAGCGGAGTTGGAAAAAAACAGCCAAAGACGAACTGCATTATAAATCAAAGGGCACTCAGCCTTATAAAAAGATTCCCAATATTACACAGAAACGAATTGACGAGATATTGGACAAGATCAATCAACAGGGATATCGCTTCCTCACAGAAGAAGAAAAAGAAATTTTGAAGCGGGCCTCGGAGGATGAAGAGTTGTAAATTTAATCATGGCCATACGAACCATCGCAAAGCGTTTTTTTATCATTTTTCACATTGGTATAGTAGCACTTTTCCTGCTTTCCTGTGCCAATGCGTTCCTGCATCCTGAAAAATGGTGGTTCTTTGCGCTGCTGGGTCTTGCCTTTCCTTTCCTGCTCATACTGGTGATCCTCTTCCTTCTTTTCTGGTCTTTATTCCGTTCACGCTGGGCATTTCTTTCACTGGCAGCATTACTACTGGGTTATACGAATATCAGGGCGCTTATCGGGTTTCATCCTGGTGGCTTTACGGCTGTCAAGAGTGAGCAAAACATCCGCATCCTTACCTGGAATGTTCGCTGGTTTGACGAGCAAAAACGCATCACGAAGGGGGCTTATCCCAGCCGGAAGCAGATGTTGGCTTTTATCAAGGAACAGGACGCAGATATCTTATGCTTCCAGGAGTATTTTGAAACGAACAAGGTTAATTACAGCAACTTAAAGGATATTCAAAAGTTGAATTATCCTTATTTCTATAAGGTAATTGATTATGGCCGTAAGGGAGGCCCTATGGAGGTGGGAGTGGCCATATTTTCCCGTTTTCCGATCATTGACAGCATGCAGATCAAATATCCGGGTCCGTTGAAACTACGGGCAGCAGAAAGCCTTATATCCTGTGATATTGCAGTACAGGGTCAGACGCTGCGGGTATTTACAACGCATCTGCAATCGGTCTTGTTCCAAAAAGAGGATTATGAGCGTTTGCGTATTATCAGGACGGCGGATGACAGTATCCTGGATGCTTCGCGTTCGATCTTGAAAAAGCTGCGTCAAGGGTATGCTTCCCGGGCTACGCAGGTAGATATTGTACGGGAACAGCTGGATAAAAGTCCCTACCCAGTGATCCTTTGCGGGGACTTTAATGATGTGCCCAATTCGTACACGTATTTTCACATCCGCGGTAACCGGCAGGATGCCTTTATAAAGGCGAGTAATGGGATTGGGCGAACCTACCGGGATGTAGCCCCCACGCTTAGAATTGATTATATTATGGCGGATAAGAAGCTGGAGGTGGTTCAATGCAAACGGTTTACGGTACCGTATTCAGATCATTACCCGGTATTGGCGGACCTGAAGCTGAAGGCCACTGAATAAAATCCTTATATTTGTTTTATGGCGATCCTGTTCTTTCCTCCCTGTTGTTTTCCCTTTTGTCCTGTTATCACAGGATAAAATTTATTTTTGTGTGTCCTACTAATTTTCCCATTTTTACTTAATTCGCAGACCGATATCAACGATTTTTTATGAGTGAACTGAAAGTTCTGAATTCTTATACCAGGCAGAAGGAAGTATTTTCCCCCATTACCCCGGGACATGTGGGCATGTATGTGTGCGGTCCTACTGTAAGTGGCGAAAGTCATCTTGGGCATGCCAGGCCCTATATCACTTTTGATGTGGTGTATCGCTACCTTACGCACCTGGGATACAAGGTAAGGTATGTACGCAATATTACGGATGCAGGGCATTTTGAAGAAGAAGGCCGTGAAGCAGAAGACAAGATCGCCAATAAAGCGGTACTGGAAAAGCTGGAGCCCATGGAGCTGGTTCAAAAGTATACGAACTTATTTCATTGGGCCATGTTGGAGTTCAACAACCTGGAACCAAGCATTGAGCCAACGGCTACGGGGCATATCGTAGAGCAAATTGAAATGATCAAAAAGATCATAGCAGATGGATATGCTTATGAGGTGAATGGTTCGGTATACTTTGATGTAAAGAAGTATGCGGAAAATTATCCTTATGGGAAATTGAGTGGACGGGTATTGGATGAGCAATTGGAAACGACCAGGGATCTGGAAGGGCAGGATGAGAAGCGGAATAAGCAGGATTTTGCTTTATGGAAAGCAGCCCCTCCGCAGCATATCATGCGTTGGGTAAGTCCCTGGGGTGAAGGGTTTCCGGGTTGGCATATTGAGTGCTCGGCCATGAGCACCAAGTACCTGGGCACGGAATTCGATATTCACGGGGGAGGGATGGATCTGCAGTTTCCGCACCATGAAAGTGAGATAGCACAAAGTACGATTTGCAATAAGCACGTACCGGCCCGTTACTGGATGCACAACAATATGATCACGGTGAATGGCAAAAAGATGGGGAAAGCCTATAATAACCAGATCAGGTTAACAGAAATGTTTGCAGGTACACATCCTTTGCTGGAACAGGCGTATAGCCCTATGACGATCCGTTTTTCCATTTTACAAACGCATTATCGCAGCACGCTTGATTTCAGTAATGAAGCGCTGCAGGCTGCAGAAAAAGGGTTAAAAAGGTTGTGGGAAGGGTATGAGAACCTGAAGGATTTAGCATACAGCGATCAGCATACAGGAGGCGTGGACAAGGAACTAGATGAGAAGGTAAACAGGCTGTTGACAGAGATGGATGATTTCATGAATGATGATTTCAGTACGGCGAAGGTGCTGGCCAACCTGTTTGAGATTTTACCGGTCATTAATTCGATGCGGGACAAGCTGATAGCAGTAACTGCTATTTCACCAGATACGTTCCACCGCTTACAGCAATATTTCAAGACTTACCTCGAAGATATACTGGGACTAAAAGGAGAAACGGCCAATGAAGATGGAAAGCTGACAGGGGTTCTGGATCTGTTGATAGAGATACGGAAGGATGCACGGGGTCGTAAGGATTTCGCTACTTCTGATAAAATACGCAACCAGTTACAGCAGTTGGGTATTTTATTGAAGGATGAGAAAGATGGCAGGGTAAGTTATTCATTTGATTAAGCATAAGGTCATCCTATTATTAGCCACAAGCTTCGGCCTGTGGCTTTTTTATTGCCTGGTAGCTTAAAGCTCACGACTCTCAATTGGCTTCCTGGCTCTTACCATTTCTCTTTTTCCGGGCGGGCCAGGTATTTTTTCTACGGTAAAGCCTGCGGCTTGCATGGCCCGGCGGACATCGCCTTTGGAACAATAAGTAACCAATACACCTTCAGGCATTAGCATATTGAATAGCTGGGTAAAGGCGTCAACGGTCCATAACTCTGGTTGTGCATTGGGAGCGAAAGCGTCGTAGTAAATTAAGTTGACAAGTTGGATAGTTGAGAAGTTGAAAAGGGTTGTGTGGTCCTTTTGGAAGGTAAACCAGGGGGTAATGTTAATGGATTGATTCCAGGGGGCGGTATGCAATTGTTCAAAAATGGGCTGCAGGGTGGGCTGTTGTAATTGTTGGCAGTAATTGAGTTGGGCTATGATGGTTGCTTCTAATGGGAAGGCCTCTACGGACTGGTAATGGATTTTTTGTTGTTGGCTTTCAGCTTCCGCGAGTGTAAGTAAAGCATTCAGTCCAGTACCAAATCCCATTTCGAAAATATGAATGGTTGGCTGGCTATGCAGGAGGGGTTTTAATCCGGCTTCAATAAATACATGATCGGACTCCTGGATGGCGCCGTGTTTGGAATGGTAAGTAACCTTTAACTCGGGTATAGCGATGGTGACGGAACCATCGGCGGTTATCATGATTTCCCTTTCTACCATGCTGCAAAGCTATAGAGCCGCTATAGCACCAGCAAATTTCATAAATTCGAGGAATAAAGACGCTCCATGAACCTATTCCGCGCTGGCTTTTTGGTTGTTTCATTCGCCCTTCTATTAATTTATGGCTGTTCTAAAGATGATAAACCGGCAGATCCGCCCGCACCGCCACCTCCGGCTACTTTACCTGACGGATGGAGCCGGGTAATACTGAACAAAAGTCTCCTTGATGTTTTTTTTGTTGATGATAAGACAGGTTATGTGTGTGGCGAAAACTATTTAGCCAAATCTACAGATGGTGGCACAACATGGAATGCCCTTACAGTGCCGCTTGATTCTGTCTGGCTATTTAATATTTTCTTTGTAGATGTCAATACCGGATGGGCTATAGGAAACCATTTGAAAGACTCCAAGTATTACATCATCAGAACAACAGATGGTGGCACCAGTTGGAAAAAGGTTACGCTCAATACATCTCTTAGCGATGTGCAATTCCTATCCAAAAGGCAAGGTTATTGCATATCTGGACAACAGTTGCTTTTAAGCTCAGACAGCGGGAGTACGTGGAAACCTACTGGCGGGAAACTAGAAGGCGGAGCATCTTCCCTATTCTTTCTGGACTCTGCTACGGGATGGCTGGCTAGTGGAAAAAGTATCTTATTTACAAAAGATGGGGGGCAATCTTTTTCGATCCAGCAATCTATCCCCACATTGGGATCTCCTGTCGGCATCCATTTTACTGACATTAACCATGGCTGGGTACCTGCACATGATGGTTTGTATAGAACGACCAATGGAGGCGTCTCCTGGGATTTATTGCCTCTAAATAATGGATCAATAGATGTTCACTTCTTTAACAATAACGAGGGCTATGTTTTAAATGAGTGGGGCATTTGGAAAACGATCAATGGGGGAACAAGTTTTACAAAGGTATTCAATACCAGCGGTGGGCTTATTGAACTTCATTTTACAGATCCCAAACATGGCTGGATAGTCACCAATGGAGCTATCTATCGTTATGTTCAACCTTAGTTTATGGTATACAAAGAGCATTTAAGTAAGGATAAGCGCTTTAGAAAGCTTATTGAAACCCATGAGGGTTTTACGTTAAAGAAACGCAAGAACATCTGTATTTATCTCTGCGCTTCTATTATGAGTCAGCAGTTATCTACCAAGGTAGCTGATGTAATCTATCAACGATTCCTGAATTTATATGCCGGTAAAGAGCCCTCTCCCGAACAAATACTGGGAACACCATTGGAGACCTTGAGAAGTATCGGCTTATCGAATGCCAAAACAATGTATGTACACAATGTTGCGCGTTTTACTATTGAACAAGGCATGGACCACAAGAAACTGCATAAAATGGATAATGAGGAGGTGATCGCTTACCTCACGCAGATAAAGGGGGTTGGTCGCTGGACGGTGGAAATGTTGCTGATGTTTGCCCTGGGCCGGGAAGATGTTTTTTCAATAGATGACCTGGGAATACAAAATGCGATGATCGGGATATATAAGTTGAAGCGGGAAGATAAAAAGAAGTTCAAGACGGATCTGCTACGCATTTCAGAAAAATGGAGTCCCTACCGTACTTATGCTTGTATTCATCTATGGCATTGGAAAGATAATAGCCCTGAAAAATAATAAGGGGATGTCTATGAACGTTTTTTCTCTTTAATAACCCTGGTTTCGGTCCATTGATCATGAAAGGGGCTACCTACGCAAGCAGAAAAATATTCCAGGGGTATCATACGCATACAGCCTCTTCTGAAGGCATCACGCCAGCTAAAGGATGCTGTGCGCTGATGTACAACGCGGGTGCGGGTAATGAGTTTGCCCAATGTTTTGCCTTTAAACACCCCTTCAACAATCAGCATATACAGGCCGTAAAGTACATGCAGTATTACAAAATCTGAGATATCAGACATGTTCTCTATTACCTGAAAAACCCTGGTACCGTATGCAGTAAGTGCTATTAAAAAAATGGCAATAATTACAATTGCATAAAAGCTAAGCAGGTCAATAACGTAGTTGGCAAAGCGTAATTCGACTTTGGCATCTTGCTGGGATGATAATTCCTGTTCAATATCCTGCAACAGGTTTTCACTGGCGGTTGGGCTCATGGAACGGGATTGGTTGGGTTCGACTTTCTCTCTACAAGTAACGTAAAAAAATTGATATATGAAAACGTAGTAGTATTAATGTTTATGAAAATCTAAGTAGAACTATATATACACAATAAGGAAACCCTGCAGGCGTTGCCGTGTGGCCGCTGCAGGGTTTGACGAAGATCAATTTTTATGGGTTATTTCACGAGCTTCAACTCTTTTATAATGTTGGAAGCGCCGCCCAGTTTATCAATGCACCACAGTACATAGCGTACATCTACACAAATGGTACGGTTGTAAACGGGGTCAAAGGCAATTTTGTGGCTAAGTGCTTCATAATTACCGTCGAATGCCAAACCGATAAGATTGCCATTGGCATCAATGACAGGAGAACCAGAGTTGCCACCTGTAATATCATTGGTGGTAATAAAGCCTACTACCAGATCCTTGCGAATAGGATCGGCATACTGGCCATAATCCTTCTTTTTAGCCAATTCCAGGAGTTTGGCTGGCAGATCGAATTCATAATCACCGGGTTGGTACTTTTCCAATACGCCACTCATGGTGGTTACGTAATCGTATTTTACGGCATCGCGGGGCTGGTAGCTTTTCACATTGCCATAGGATACGCGCATGGTAAAGGTGGCATCGGGATACATTTTTTTAGCTTTTACGGTATCCATTTGCAAGATACCCTTCAAGTAGATGCGTCCCAATTCGGCGTTCTTTGCATTGAACTGCTGGGCCTGGGGCAGGTATTTGCCAATCCAATTCTTTACGAATGCGGTAGCAGTGGCGTAAGCAGGATCGGCCTGTAATACGATAGCATCCGGATTGCTGCAGAAGGCATTCCATTTGTTATCATCCAGGATCATGGTGTTGGTAAACAGGTTGTTGGCAAACTTTTTATAAGTAGCCTCGTCTTTCAGATCGCCATAACTGCCTCGCAGGCTTTCAAAGAAACCTATAGGTTGTTGACTTTTATCAACGTCGTTATAAAACATCATGAGGACGGTAGCTACAATTTGCTGATCAGATGTTTTGTTCTCGCCTTTCAGGAAATTGGTCCTGGCTTCTTTAGCGGCATCCACGGCTTTTTTGATGTCGGCAGAGCTTCCTTTTTTTACAATGGCATTCTCCACCTGCTGCAAGCTGGCTGCAAAAGCCAGAAGGGGTGAGCCAAAGATGCCTTCATTCAGGTACACCTGGTGTTTGCTGTAGGGCCTCCAGGCATCATAGGCAGTGGACCAATCGGAGAAAAGATTCTGGTATTCGGGTTTGCCATTGGCCCATTGCTGGAATTTGGCTTCAGTGGCTTTCTTTTGATCGTAGATGTCGTATTTGATCAATTGTTTGGTTTCGCCATCAAAAAACTTCCAGTAGTTGGCAATGGAAGCATAGTTGGCAGCCAATTGCAATTTAATGGCGGGATCGTTCTTCATTTGCTCAAACATGTATTTGAGTCTTATATCGCGCAGCTTCACCAATGTTGGGTTGCTGATGTCGATCTTCTGCTTTACACCGAAGGAAGATTCATAGCGGTTGGTACCACCGGGATAACCATAGATCATGGCGTAATCGCCATCTTTGATGCCTTTGATGGAAACAGGCAGAAAATATTTAGGCTTGAGGGGGGTATTTTCGGTGGCGAAAGCGGCAGGCTGGCCGTCTTTGGCATATACACGGAAAACTGAGAAGTCGCCGGTATGACGGGGCCATTCCCAATTGTCTGTATCGCCACCAAACTTACCGATGCTTTCAGAAGGAGCGCCTACGAGGCGGATATCGGTATAACGTTGATAGACGAATACCAGGAATTGATTTCCCTTGAATAAGGGGCTTACGCGGGCAATGATGCTTTTGGATTCATCTGAATAGCGTTGATTAACGGCAGCGATGGCTGCATTTACTTTAGCAATGCGGTCGGCACCGGTTGCATCTTTAGCTGCTTCCTCAATTTCTTTTGTTACATCTTCGATCTTCAGGAGGAATTCGGCATATAATCCTTGTGATGGTATCTCTTCGCCTTTACTTTTGGCATAGAAACCATCTTTGAGGTAGTTGTTGGTTACGGAACTGGCGCGTGCAATGGCATCATATCCGCAATGGTGGTTGGTAAAGATGAGACCTTCATTGCTCACCATTTCGCCGGTACAGCCGCCATTGAAAATGATGATGGCATCTTTGATGGATGCTTTGTTGATATGGTACAATTGGTCTTTGGTGAGTTTAAGGCCACGTTTTACCATGTCGTTATAAACTTGTTGTCCCAATAGCAGGGGCAACCACATGCCTTCATCGGCCATGGAGCGGAATACGGAAACCATTAAAGCAATCGCTATGAAAAGCTTCTTCATACAGAGATTAATTTAGAGGGCAAACGTACTTGAAAATTTTGTAATGGAATGCTTTTTTGCGGAATAATGCATGAGCTGAAAGCGAGAAGGGGTAAAGGATGCGGGGAATCCTTAACAACCTGCAACAAAAAATTATTGCTGAGGTTGTTGCACTTTCGTGTAGAGGGAATCGTTTATATTTAATAGCGATCCCCTATTCAAACAAATGCTGTGTATAATAAACACAGCACAACCAACCAAAATAGTATGCCCCAGCGTCAACTGCTTTACCTATGTATTGTTTTTCTTGTCATTCTGGCTGCCTGTAGTAAAAAAGATGGCGTTTCCGATCCTCCTGCGGTAGTCATAACAGCCCCGCCTGATCTTGGATTTAAGGTAGTTGGTTATTTTCCTTCTTATAGGGACCCGAATGCAGTACCGGATATTAAATTCCGGATGACGAATGTTGTAAATTATGCATTCTTTACGCTGAATGCAGCTGGTACGCTGGTGGTCAACAATCCTGCTACTTTTACTGCTGTGGTGGCGAAGGCAAAAGCCAACAATGCCAAGGTGATGATCAGTATCAATGGTGCTTCGGCGGATTTCCGTACGATGGCAGCTACAGCTGCGGGCCGCAATGGGTTTATTAAGCAGGTCATGAACCAGGTGCGTAATTATCAAGTACATGGAGTAGATGTAGACTGGGAATTTCCCAGTACGGCAGATGGATCTGATGTTACGTTTACGAACCTGATGAAGGAATTAAGTGATAGTTGTCACCGGGATGGCAAGTATTATCTGACTGCTGCTATTACTGCCGGAAAATATGCGGGCAGTTACCGGGACGCGATCAAAGGGGAATTGTTCAATTATGTGGACTGGTTCAATGTGATGGTGTATGATGACTTCAGTACCACGGTGGCCTATAAGCACCATTCTGACATGGCGCTGGTACAAACCTGTATGAATTACTGGCTTACCACGCGCAGTATGCCCAAATCGAAGTTTGTACTAGGTTTACCCGCCTATGGAAGACCATCGGGCATTACGCAATCCAATACCACGTTATCGTACAGCAGCATTATAGGCCAGGGCGGTAATCCATTATCCGATTCTGCGATGGTAACAACTTCGGGCTGGCCTACGCCCTATATGATCTATTACAATGGCACGTTTACGATAAAAAAGAAAGCGATGCTTGCCAAACAGCAGGCCAATGGCATTATGTTGTGGGAAAAGGGACAAGATGCACATGATGGCAATTCCTTATTAAAAGCAGCCTGCGATACGATTGGGAGAACGTATTGACCGGCAGCCCGTAATCGGCAATTGTGAATAGCCTATAGCTTTATACAACTTTTACAAATAGCCAACTGGTTGATACCGTTGGCTATTTGTTTTTCATGGCGGCTATTAGCCTGCTTTCTTAACTACGATCTCTTCTATTACACGTGTGTTGGTACTCACTTCAAAGGTTTGTACGTTATTGCTTTTGAGGGACTTGATAATAAACTTAAGTTTATCGGAAAGTCCTTCGGGCAATTGGAATCGTTTATCAAATTTTGTGTCGGCATAGGTATCCTGGAAGACGATGGTACCATCAACATCTTTGATTGTGAGTGAGAACCTTTCGCCGGACTGGTTATCATATTGTATTTGGAATACCCTATTGCCCCGGGGGTTGTCAATATGTTTTATGCTGGCTGTTCCAATAACAGGTTCGATAACGGCTACTGCCCTGGTTTGTGCTATTGTGGTTTGTGTGAACAGGATAACAGCACTTGTAATTACCAGGAGTTTGGTCAATTTGATGGTTCTCACCAAATAGATGGATTGCTTTTTCATACAAAAAGTGTTTAATTGAATATTTAATAATTGTATGCGCAAGCACCGAAGTGGTAAGCAATCAAGGAGGCAGCACAATCAGGGGAAAACAATCATTGGAGGAGTGAAGTACTGTATGGTGTAAAAGTACGTCACTTTATTCATTGTAGCAAATATAGCAGGGTATGGAAGGGTTAAGCCATCATTATGTTTCATTGTAGTAACACTGAAACGAAAGGTTTCAACTCTTTATGTAGCAGATATGATTGGCTATCAGGGCATCATTCTTTTAATGAGGGCCTGTAGTTTGGGTTGTACCAATAAGCGGTTATCCATACGTTTGAGGGTGGTATCGGAAATGAACCAATTCATGGCATAAGGCACTTCTTTGAGTGTATCGCCCCTTTTCCTTTCTTCCTGTTTTTCAGCAGGGTCTTTGTATAAGTGAAGGGGATAGTATTCTGCACTATTACAAGTGGAGTCGCGGTCAATGTCTTTCAGGAAGTTGATCAATCTTTTATCATTCACAGTGGTTTGCATATCATAGGCACCCATGATGGTAAGGATAGGTGATGACAGGTCATTTTTTAGGGGGTCAACGCTTACCAGGGGGGCTACTCCGACGGGACTATTGGTGATGTGCAGTACAACCAGGTGGAGTTTAGCTACTCTTCGTTTGAATACCAGGTCTTTGGAGGTATCGGCTTGTATGAGCATAGCGCGCATCATTTCCTGTACTACGCCTGCGCCGGAATTATCAAAATACCCGCCATCTACAAAATAGTGTATCAGCATACTGTCTGATTTTTTTACGCGCACTCTTTCGGGCAGCCACTGGTCTATCCTACCTGCCGGGCTGATGTAAGGGAAACGGGCTCCCAGTATGGAGGCTGTGCTGAGGCGCATATCGAGGGTATCATTGAGTACATCCAATACATCTTCGCGGTTGTTGAAAATCTCTTTGTTCAAGCGGATATTGGTTACTACGGCCGGGTTGCCATCCTGCATGCGGGTGGTGTTGATGCAAAGTACAGGCAGGTTGTAAGACTGGTTGCGCAGGGCAATCATTTTTGAAAAGGGCTGATCCATTGGAGCGCGCAGGGTATCATTCACTGTACGTGCACCGGCTTCAATGGTTTCTTCGAGGGCGCCGGCCCTGTCGGAGAGATCATCGTTGTTGATGTGGAAGATGTACTTAAAGTAATCAGGCCCCAGCATGTGGGCGAGGGTATGGGTTAGGAAATCTTTTTTCAGAAAGAGGCGGGCGGAGCGGAGGTAAGATACATTCACATCGGAGGACATCTTACTTCTTTCATACAACAGGGAAAAGAAAGTAGCTACGCCTACGCCACCACCGGAGGTTCCGGAAAGGCAAAATACGTGGCGGGAAAAGGGATCGGGGGTATTGGCGGTAGCATCTTCCAATTTACCAAGTACTGAAGCGGTCCAGTAACCTGATCGGGAAGCACCTCCATTGGCCAGTACAAAATAAACAGGGTAGGTACCTTGGGCACTGTCGATGGCTGCGCCGCGGTCTGTAACCCAATTCCTGGTATAGGTTTGTATATCCTGGCGTTGGTTGTAGATGCCGTGTTGTGCAGGGTTATCAAACTGTTTGGTACGTACGTAATGGGTTTCTTTTGACCCCAGGAGGAAGGCGACAATAAAGATGATGAAGTGGAGGTTGATATTGATCTTTACGGAAAGGGCGGTAAGGATATTTCCAAAGCCGAGCAATACGGCAAATGCCAGGAGCACAAGTGGGAAGGGGCCTAATTGCCAGGAAACGGCAATGGAATTGATGGTGAGCAGGTAAACGATCAATCCACCCAGGGCAACAATATTGAACCATTGGAAATAGCCGAGCTCTGTGCGGGGAATGCGCAGGAAATCCATCAGAAAATACATGCACCGGGTAATAATAAAAGGGTTGGACCTGGGGGCGTTGGGTACTATTTTTTTCCGAAGGTTGATGTACAAGAGGAATACAGCATGAAGGAGGAGGAGTACCCAAAGTAAGGACAATATGGATCCTTTGGTATTACTGATCACTAAAATAGCCGCCAGCAGAAAGATGGCCAACAGCACATAAAAAAGGATGCGGGATAAGCGGAGGTGTTTTTCTGCAAAATCACGTACAATGCCATCGAGGCCCCAGGAAATAACCATGCCCAGGCAGCAATACCAGGCGGCTTTGCCGGGCGCCATGGCATCGGTACCCAGTACAGGGGACTGCAAAACGGCCAGTTCAATCACCAGCAGGCAGGCATACCCGAGAATATGGGGAAAGATGTGTAACCATAACGGGGGGAGTTCAAAATATTGTGTATTGCTTATTTTCCTTGCCAGTTCGTTGGGCTGGCAAGTACCAGTGATCCTGATGATCCTATCTTCCTGTTTGCTTTTTTTGAGGTAGGCTACTACTCTTGCGGAATACCAGGTTACGTAGATCCAGAAGGCAATGGCAATAAAAAAGAAAGCCTTTGCCTGGTGGTTTTCGGTGAACGCTACAATGATGTCTTTGCCCTGGCTAAGGCTCCAGAAGCACCACATCCCCAATACGAGGAACAGGATGCCAGGAAAGAAAAGCCATATGGATTTCAGGAGCCGTGAAATGAATATGAGGAGTAAGGTAATGAGGTACCAGGTAGTTCTCCAGAACTTTGAGTCAAAAATTGACATAAGACAGGCTTTGGTTAGTAAGTTACCAAAGCTAAGAAATTAGTTGGGAGGGGGCAAGGGGGTGGAAACAAAACAGCCTCCGTGTGGAGGCTGTTGGTATGTTGAATACTTGTTTTTAAATCTTATTGTTTTCCTCATTCAATATTTTCCAGAGGAGGTCTTTCAGTTCGGGGATACCTTTTTGCATAACGGAGGAAATAAAGAGATGGGGAATACCTTTTGGAAGCTCTTTTTCAATGGCTTCTTTGAGCTCATCATCCAGCATATCGCTTTTACTGACAGCAATGATGAATTGCTTGTGGAGGAGTTCGGGATTGTATTGCTCGAGTTCATTGACGAGTATCTCAAACTCTTTTTTATGGTCATTGCTATCGGCAGGGATCAGGAACAGCAACACGGGATTGCGTTCAATATGGCGCAGGAAGCGGTGACCCAGGCCCTTGCCTTCGGCGGCTCCTTCAATGATACCAGGGAGATCGGCCATACAGAAGCTCCGGCCATTGCGGTATTCTACCATACCCAACTGGGGGATAATGGTAGTGAATGCATAATCAGCAATTTTGGGTTTGGCAGCAGTCATTACAGACAGGAGGGTGGATTTACCTGCGTTGGGGAAGCCTACCAGGCCCACATCAGCCAGCACTTTGAGTTCCAGCACTTTCCAGCCTTCTTCACCGGGTTCGCCGGGCTGTGCATGTTCAGGAGCCTGATTGGTAGGAGTAGCGAATTCAGCATTACCCAATCCTCCGCGACCGCCTTTGATCCAGACAATTTCCTGGCCATCCTCCAGTATTTCGGCCTGGGTTTCTTCTGTTTCTTCATCGCGGGCAACCGTACCCAGGGGTACTTCTATAATCACATCTTTACCACTGCGGCCGGTACAATTGTTGCCACTGCCGGTTTCGCCGTTTTCGGCCAATACGTTCTTATAGTAACGAAGGTGTAATAAAGTCCATAGGTTCTTGTTGCCACGTAAAATGATGTGGCCTCCCCTACCGCCATTACCCCCATCGGGGCCTGCCTGGGCGTTGAATTTGGTACGCATAAAGTGCTTACTACCAGCACCTCCATGTCCACTGCGGCAAAAAATCCTGATCTGATCTACAAAGTTTGTCTTTTCCATTGCGAGGTGCAAAGATAGGGCAAATTGTCCCGGCTTTGGGTCGTGGTAAACCGGGACCCGAATTAAGGGCTTGTAACTCTAATTGGTATAGTTATGGATTTAGCATCTATTGGGTTTCACCCTTTATTTCCTCCCAGGTTTTATACAATGCCTCTTGTGCGGGCCGGTTGGCCGGAATTTCCCGTAGGGGTTCGCAGGGTTCCCATTGTTGTTGCATTTCGGAGGGAAGGGCCTGGTAAAGGCGGGTACCGGCTGTTTTCCAGTTAATCATTTCATCGCTTACCTGTTTCACCAGCCGGGCGGGATTGCCCATCATTAAACTACGAGGGGCAATCTTTTCATTGGCCTTTACAAAAGACAAGGCACCCACTACGCATTCATCGCCCAGTTGCACATTGTCCATAATAACGCTGTTCATACCAATGAGGCAGTTTTTGCCAATGACAGCGCCATGAATAATGGCACCATGGCCAATATGGGCCCCTTCCTTCAATAAAACGGTCACCCCGGGAAACATGTGTATGGTACAGTTTTCCTGGATGTTGCATCCATCTTCAATGATGATGGCGCCCCAATCGCCACGGATGGCAGCACCTGGACCTACATACACATTTTTGCCAATGATGACATTGCCTGTTACAGCAGCCTGTGGATGGATGAAGGAAGTTGGATGAACGACGGGAATGAAACCCTTGAAGGAGTAGACCATTTTGGATTAATGATTACTGATTATTAATTATTGATTATTGGCCAATTTCTGTTTTTTGGAAGCAGTGATCATTGGCTGGTGCTATACTTCTCCTGTGAGGGGTTGAGGGGTAATCATTTCCTTGCCGGTTCTGAAGCAAGTGCCTTTGAATACGGCTACAGGCTGATTATTTTGATTGGTAACGCTGATGAGGTAGAGGCCGGTACTACGGCCATTGTGGACCTCTTTGGCTTCGGCAGTAAAAATATCGCCGGGCAGGCCGGATTTGGTAAAGGTAATGGATACATCCAATGCCAGGGAGAGGTTATTGCGGTTGTTGCAGGCAAATGCCAGGGCGCTATCGGCCAATGAAAAGGTAACGCCACCATGGATAACACCAAAGCCATTGACCATTTCTTCCCTAAGTGTCATTTGTATCTTGCAATATCCTTCGCGTACTTCTATTACCTGGATGCCCAGCCATTGGCTGAAGGCATCTTTCTCCATCATCTTATGGACAACCTGTACGGCCAGTTGATCTGCCTGCATATTGATTATTCTTGTGTAGTTTGATTATTTGCCTTTGAACACAGGCGTTCTTTTTTCCAGGAATGCATTGACGCCTTCTTTGTAATCGTCGGTAAGGGCTGCCGCTTGTTGTAACTGATCTTCGAGGGCCAATTGCTGTTCGTAATTGTTGGTGAAAGACTGATTGAGGGCCTGTTTGGTGAGAGCCAGTCCACGGGTAGGCATTTGTGCCACCTGCTGGGCCAGTTGCAAAGTAGCAGAGGCAAATCCATCGCCGGCAATTACTTTATAGATCATACCCATGCGCTCGGCCTCCTCGGCAGCTATTTTATCGCCCAGGATGGCCAGGGCGGATGCTTTTTGCCAACCTATGAGGCGGGGCAGGAAATAGGTACCGCCACTATCGGGTATCAGTCCCAGTTTTGAAAAAGCCTGTATGAAGGAGGCAGATTGAGCAGCCACTACAATATCGCAACACAAAGCGATATTGGCACCCGCACCTGCGGCTACGCCATTCACTGCCGCTATAACGGGCTTGGGCATTTTACGGATGCGGTCGATAATGGGATTATAATGTTCGCTGAGGATCTGTGTCATGGTGGGACCATCGGTAGCTACGATCTCGGCCAGGTCCTGACCAGCACTAAATCCTTTGCCTGCACCGGTAATGTATACGCAACGGACTTCCTGTAAGGCCGCACACTCATCCAAATGTTGTTGCAGGAGTAAAGCCATTTCCCGGTTAAAAGCATTGAGCTTATCAGGCCGATTGAGGGTGATGATGGCTACGTTGTTTTCAATCTGAAACAGGATAGAAGACATGTTGATGGATTGATGAATAAAAATAGGTAAGTTTTTAATGGCATTTGAAATAGTCGAAGGGCTCCTGGCAATCATTGCACTGGTACAGAGCCTTACAGGCTGTAGAACCAAACTCGCTGATACGGCGGGTATGGTAAGAGCCACATAAAGGACAAGCAACAGCTTCGTCTTCGGCAAACAGTTGCAAATTACAAACCTGTTGTACCGGATTGGGGGGCGCTATGCCATAGGTCCGCAATTTTTGTTTGCCTGTTTCGCTCATCCAGTCTGTAGTCCAGGCGGGTGACAATACTTGTTTGATGTTGACCTTTTTGAACCCCTGCTCCAGCAACAAGAGGCGGATGTTGATGGTGATGGCATCCATTGCCGGACAACCGCTATAGGTGGGGGTAATGGTGATGTCTACCTCATCGCCTTCAGCCTTTACATCCCGCACAATGCCCAGGTCGATAATGGACAGGACGGGCACTTCGGGGTCGGGTACCTGTTGCAATAGGGTCCAGATCTGTGGGATTGATATGTTTAGTATGGACAATGTTTTTATTCGATTGGGCTAAAGCCCATTTAAAAACTAGTTATTCTTTTGTCCCGGGCCTAAAGGCCCGGGCAATAGGGCGAGGCAATAGGGCCGGGCTATACAATTCTACAATCTTTCCCTAAAGGACAGGGCAATGGCCCTAAAGGGTGAGGTAATACAGTTCCAGAATCCCGGCCTAAAGGCCCGGGCAATAGGGCGAGGCAATAGGGCCGGGCTATACTCTAATTCAAAAGCAGTGATATTACCATTCAGCACCTGGATAAGCGCGCTGGAGGTGTTGCATTTCGGCCAGGATATAACCCAGGTATTCGGTATGAAGACCGGCTTTGCCGCCGGTATGCATAAATACTTCCGGTTTTCCTTCTCCAAAAGGAACAGGTAATGTAGCTTCCTGCAAGACCTCCTGCACTCTAATTCGCCAGTGTTGTTTTAAAGTACCAATATCCACTCCGATGCCTGCTGTTGCTATTGCGATCTCATAATCGGCCGGCATAAAGAATTCGCCAGTATAACTCCACAGGGTATCGAGTGCTTTCAGCATCCGCGCGTGGCTTTCATCAGTACCATCGCCCAACCTGATCACCCACTCGCTACTCCACCGCAGGTGGTAAGTGACTTCCTTCAAGGATTTCTCAGCTATGGCAGCCAGGGTGGTATCGCTGGACTGCTGCAGCCGCTCATACAACAGGTATTGGAAAGCACTGAAGAAGAACTGGCGGAGGATGGTTTGTCCCCAATCGCCCCTGGGCAATTCAATGATGAGGCAATTCTTGAAAGCACGTTCATCACGCAGGTAAGCCAGGGTATCTTCGGTAGCACCGGCTCCCTGTAGCTGGGCGGCATATTGATATAAGCTCCGTGCCTGACCTATGAGATCGAGTGAAATATTGGTGATGGCAATATCCTGCTCCAGTACGGGACCATGGCCGCACCACTCGCCATTTCGTTGGGCCAGGATCAAGGCGTTATCAGCCAGGTGGAGGGTATAGTTGATCAGTTGATCAGTTGAAAAGTTAACAGTTTGAGGCATACTACATGTGTTTCAGTTCATCGGGCAGGTCATAGAAAGTGGGATGGCGGTATATTTTATCATTGGCAGGTTCATAAAATGCACCGGCATCATCGGGATTGGAGGCATGGATGTATTTGCTTTCCACCACCCAAATACTGATGCCTTCTGAGCGGCGGGTATATACGTCCCTGGCATTTTCAATGGCCATCTGTGCGTCGGCAGCTTGTAAGCTACCTACATGTTTGTGATCCAAGCCCTGTTTGCTGCGAATGAAAACTTCCCAGAGGGGCCAGTCGTTTGTGGATGAATTTCCTCCTGCAGCAGCTCCTCCGTTCTCTTCAGGAATATCGCCGTAATAGTATTTTGATATACGTAAGTTCATTATCAGTTTTTATTGATCAATAATCAAGCAGCTTTCACTTCCTGCCGGGCTTTGCGTTTTTCGGCATGGGCGGCGGCGGCATCACGTACCCAGGCGCCTTCGGTCCAGGCATTGCGGCGGGCATCGAGCCTTTGTTTGTTGCAGGGGCCATTGCCTTTGACCACATTCCAGAACTCGACCCAATCAATTTCACCAAAATCATAATGGCCTTTTTCAGGATTCCATTTCAGGTGGGGGTCGGGCAGGGTAATGTTTAATATTTTGGCTTGTTCGGCAATCATGTCCACAAATTGCTGACGCAGTTCATCATTGGATTTACGTTTTATCTTCCAGGTCATGCTTTGATCGGAGTGGGTGGATTCACTGTCTTTGGGTCCAAACATCATGAGGGATGGCCACCACCAACGGTTAATGGCATCCTGGCACATGGCACGTTGCTCGGGTGTTCCTTTGGAGAGAACGAGTAAGATTTCAAACCCCTGGCGCTGGTGAAAGCTTTCTTCCTTACAAATGCGTACCATAGCCCGCGCATAAGGGCCATAGGAAGCACGGCAAAGCATTACCTGGTTAAGAATGGCCGCACCATCCACCAACCATCCAACGGCGCCCATATCGGCCCAGGTGAGGGTGGGGTAATTAAAGATGGATGAATATTTGGCCTTACCACTGTGCAGGTCTTCAATGGTTTGATTGCGGGTAGTACCCAATGTTTCTACGGCAGAATACAGGTACAGACCATGGCCTGCCTCATCCTGTACTTTTGCCAGGAGGATGGCTTTGCGTTTGAGGCTGGGGGCACGGGAGATCCAATTGCCTTCGGGCAGCATACCCACGATCTCGCTATGAGCATGTTGGCTGATCTGCCTTACCAATGTTTTACGGTAAGCATCAGGCATCCAGTCTCTGGGCTCAATCTTTATTTCCTGATCAACCTTATGCTGAAAAATCTTTTCCAGTTCCTGCACAGACATGGTAACAAATTTTAGGTGTAGCAAAGATAATTATTATTTGCGGCTTTGCTAACAGTTGTTAGCTTATTGTTTTGTTGTATTTTGTGTGTTAAAGCAGCCAACAAAAGGGCTGGGTTGTCGAATTAGTGTACACAACCCGATTGCGATGACGGGTTGCTGGAAATGTGCGGGCAATTTGCTTATTTAGGATTGCGCCGGCTGTAAACGATTGGGTTAATCTGCTTGTTAACGATTGCTGATTATGGATCATTCATTGGATCATGATTTTGCGTATAATGGCCCCCTATTGCAAAAAGTAGCAGGGGGTGATCAGCTTGCATTCCGTGAGTTGTACCATACCTTTCATAAACGACTTCATTATTTTGCATTAGCGCTGGTAAAAACAAAGGAGGCGGCTGAAGAGATCGTGGAAGATGTTTTTATCAAGCTTTGGAATCAGCGGACTACGATTACTCAAATCAACCATCTCAGGGTCTATCTCTACACGGCCACCAAGAATACGGCGCTTAATTATTTGTCGCGTAAAGCCAGGGAAAGCATTGTTGAGCCTTTTGACAATATTGATATATCGCTGCAGGAGACGGGTGTATCGCCTGAGGAGATCATGATCACAGCGGAAACGTATCAAAAGATCAGGCAGGCCGTAGAAGGGCTTCCTCCCCGTTGTAAAATGATCTTTAAGCTGATCCGGGAAGACGGGCTACGCTATAAGGAAGTGTCGGAAATACTCAATATCTCGATTAATACGATCGATGCACAAATGGCCATCGCTATCCAACGGATCACAGAAGCGGTGCGGAAAGAGTTTGAAAAGTTTCCCCGGGGGAAGTCGAACCCTTCCAAAAAATCATAAAATTTACTGTTACGGGCTCCCTGGCAGCTGGTCGTGAAAAAAATTGTAAGAAAATGTCGGGGAGGCTTAGTAGATGATCTTAAAAAGCTTGTCTTATTGTACAAAGCTTGCCATTAATGCTTGCACAGCGCATCTATGAACTGATTGCCCGTCAATTATCCGGAGAAGCCTCGGAGGCTGAACTGGAGGAGTTACAGGCCTATCTGCAGGAAAATGGCGGAGATCAGTACATTTATGAAATTCTTGCTTCGTATTGGCGCCAGGCGCCTGACCTGCAGCAGGAAGAAGCAACGGATGAAGAAGAACGGTTCCAGCGCATCCTGCACGCCTCCCCGGAACCAGTCATAAGCACACCTGAAATACTCACTACTACAAATTATCCGGCACCATTGGGTAAGGTTAAGGTGCGATCTCTGCAGCGCTGGCTTGGCTATGCGGCTGCCATTATTGTGATCGCTGGAAGCGCCTATTTCATTTACCTGTATCAAACAAATAAAGCAACTATTCCCCCAGATCAGCTGGCCACGGGCCAACAGCTGAGTGAGGTAGTGGCCAAATCGGGCAGCCGGTCGAAACTGGTTTTGCCGGATGGTACGCAGGTATGGCTGAATGGGGAGAGCCGGTTGAGCTACCAGGCTAGTTTTAATACGGATAAGCGGGAAGTAAACTTGGAAGGGGAAGCATTTTTTGATGTAAAGCATGATAAACAACGGCCTTTTATTGTACATACTTCGGGCATTGATATCAAGGTGTTGGGAACGGCTTTCAACGTAAAATCCTATGCATCGGATGAAACGATAGAGACTACTTTATTACGGGGATCGATCGAGGTAGTTAAAAAGAATGATCCGGCAGCTCCGAAGGTTATCCTCCGCCAGCATGAAAAACTGGTGTACAATAAGAAAGACCTGGTGAACAGAGATACATCTCTCCTGCCGCTCTCTGCGGGGCTGCAAACAGGCATTTCTATAACGATGCTTCCCACCAATAAACCAGACAGTGTGATCAAGGAAACCTCCTGGCTTTACAACAAATTGAATTTTGACGGGGATAGTTTTGAAGAGTTGGCCATGAAAATGGAGCGCTGGTTTGATGTGAAGATCACAATCAAAAATGAGCGGCTGAAACATACACGACTTAAGGGAAGTTTTGAAAATGAAACGATCCGGCAGGCGCTGGAAGCGTTGCAGATCATTACGCCATTTGAATACAAGATGGAGGGAAGGGAGGTTGTGGTGGAGTGAGGGAATAGCTGCGAGCCGTGAGCTATGAGCTGCGAGTGAATACAGTTTGGAGTGAGTGTCGTAAATGGGTTCGTAATTATTTAAGTTCCTGATTAATAGCAGATTTTCTAAGAAAAACGAAGAGATATTAAGAACGGCTAAAGACCTGAATGCCCTGTTGGAGCGGGGTGGTTTGGGATGAGCTATATAAGACATAAAATGGGATCCCGTTGGAGCGGAATCCCGTTAAGGCAGTACAGAATTCCGGAATCAATCTGGTAAATCGGTCCGGGTTCTGATTTGATCACCTTAAAGCGTAAATATATGAAAAAAAGTACGCCTCCCCGGAGGAGGTATGCACACGCCCCATCGCTCTTTAAATTGCTTGTGATTATGAAGATTACACTCTTCCTTGTTGTGCTAAGTGTTTGTCATGTACATGCCAATGTGTATGGACAGGGCAGCATAACGCTGAATCTGCAACAAACTTCGATCGACAAAGTACTGAACAAGATTGAAAAAGAAGGTAGCTTCCGGTTCCTCTACAATTATGACCTGAAGTCGCTGAAGCGGAAAGTGAATGTAGCTGTTAAAAATTCCAGCATCCGGGAAACGCTGGACAAAATCCTATCTAATACGGACCTTACTTACAGGCTGCTGGACAATAACCTGGTAGCAATCATTTTACAAACGCAGGAGAAACAAGAGATCCGGGTAACCGGTAAAGTAACAGGTGTTAATAATGAACCCTTGAGTGGTGTATCTGTACAAGTAAAAGGTACGGCCACGGGGACTTCTACCAACAATAGTGGGGAGTATTCGATCACGGCGGATGAAAAAGCCACATTGCAGTTCTCTTACATTGGTTTCGAACCAAAGGAAGTGGCTGTGAATGGTCAGAATGTGATCAATGTGCAGCTGGAAAATTCGAAAGCACAGCTGGACCAGGTAGTAGTAGTGGGTTATGGCGCTCAACGGCGTAAGGATGTAACAGGAGCTGTATCGATTGTAACTGCTGCTGATATTGCCAACCGGCCTATTGTAAATGCCGGGGAAGTGTTGCAGGGCAAAGCATCGGGTGTGCAGGTGGTTTCCAATTCGGGTAAACCTGGCGCGGGCCTGGCTATCCGGATCAGGGGTTCCTCTTCGATCAGTGCGGGTAATGAGCCATTGTATGTAGTAGATGGTATTCCCACTACGGATATTGCCGGCATTAATCCCGGAGATATTGAATCGATGACTGTATTGAAAGATGCGGCATCGGCCTCTATTTATGGTACTCGGGCTGCCAATGGTGTAGTGGTGATCACTACCAAAAAAGGAGCAGCCGGTAAATCCAGAATTGATTTTGGATATTACTATGGCACAACTTCTACTACCAAGAAGCTGGATGTATTGAATGCTTCTCAGTACCAGCAGTACATGAATGAGAGTTATGGTCCCAATACGATTACGGACAGTATGGTACGTGCCAACAATATCAACTGGCCGGATGAGGTGTTCAGGCATGGCAGTCAGGCCAATTACCAGGTATCTATTGCTGGTGGCAGTGAGAAATTGCAGCATTATATTTCGCTGAACTACAATGACCAGGAAGGCATGATCAGGCCAGCGACTTTTAACCGGCTTACTGCCAGGGTAAACCTCAACTCGAAGGTGAATAACTGGCTTACTTTAAATTCTTCTACGTTGCTATCGCGTGCCAATACGTATGGAGTTACGGACAATGCGGGTGTAGCAAAGGGAGGCGTGGTATTGTCTGCATTGGCAACTCCACCTACGGTAGGCAAGTACCGGCCGGATGGTTCGATTGCACAAAACCCGCTAACAGGTTGGGAAAACCCATTGGGCGCTATAGAGGGCACCAGGAATAAAAACACGGCTGACAGAATACTTTCCAACCTGGGCATGGATATCAGGCTGTGGAAAGGCCTTGTGTACCAGTCGCGCCTGGGGATTGATTACACGACGAATTTATACAATTCATTCCTGGATCCATTTATGACGCAGGATGGACGCAACAATAAAGGCAGGATCACCGAAACCAGGAACACGCAATTGATCTGGCTGAGTGAGCAATTGCTGAATTACAGTGTTAACTGGCAAAAGAACCGTTTGACTGCATTGGCAGGCTGGACGGTGCAGGATTCCCATTTTGATGAAACATCAGTTTCGGGTACGGTGATCAATCCCACCTTCCGGCATGAATCATATAGTAAAATCTTGATGTTGGCGCATACAAAAAATGCACCCAGCAAGACGGTGGATGATTGGGCGTTGATGTCGTACCTGGGAAGGGTAACCTACGATTATGATGGTAAATATCTGTTGCAAGGGAATCTGCGGATGGACCGTTCTTCGAAATTTGCACCTGGTAACCGTAATGCCACCTTCCCTTCGTTTTCGGCCGGCTGGAGGATCTCACAGGAAGAATTTTTCCGTGATGTGCAAGTAGTGGATGAATTAAAGCTGCGGGTAGGCTGGGGACAAAATGGTAACCAGGAAGGACTTGGCAGTTATCAATATCTATCGCTATCCAATATCAATCCACAGGATGGCTCTACGAATCCTGTTGCTGTTGCTTCGAAAGACATCAGGTGGGAAACGAGTACGCAAACCAATGTTGGTATAGATGCCAGTATCCTGAACAGGCGGATCACGTTCTCAGCAGATTTTTATATCAAGAAAACGAATGATGTACTGGTGAGTGTACCGCTTCCTGATCAGGCAGGTTTTCCCAATGCACTGATCAATATGGGTTCGGTGCGCAATGTGGGACAGGAGTTTGTGATCTCGAGCCGTAACCTGGTGAAGGGGCCAGTAACCTGGACAACGGACCTGAATATTTCCTTTAACAGGAATAAGGTGCTGAGTATTGGCAATGGCATTGGGTATATGCGTTCGTTTGGCAATATTTATGAGCGAGGCAATGCGTCGGCGCTGGAAGCTGGTCAGCCATTGGGTACTTTTTATGGTTATGTGGCAGCTGGTGTGGACCCAGCCACGGGTAAGCAGTTGTATAGAACAAAGGATGGTAAGAGTGTTCCTTATCCTGAAACGACACCATCGGACAGGCAGATCATTGGTAATGCGCAGCCTGATTTTGTGTATGGGATGACGAATAATGTTTCTTACAGGGGTTTTGATCTGACGGTTTTCATCCAGGGTTCGCAAGGCAATCAAATATTTAATGGGGTACGTGTAGAAACGGAGGGGATGAAAGATTCAAGAAACCAAAGTACGGCGGTATTGAGCAGGTGGCAAAAACCTGGAGACATTACCAATATACCAGGGGTTAGCCCGGGAAGTAATGACAATACAGTAATCTCCACCCGGTTCCTGGAGAATGGCTCTTACTTACGGTTTAAAACGATCACGCTGTCTTACCGGTTTAAAGAAGACTTGTTGAAGCATATCGGGTTGGGTACAGCGATGGTATACATTTCCGGGCAAAACCTCATCACGATCACTAAGTATAAAGGATTCGATCCGGAAGTAAGTACTTATGGCAATGCTGTGGACATAAACAGAAGGCCTGATACGGATAACAGGAATATTGCTTTGGGAGTTGACTATGGCGCTTATCCGCAGGCAAAAGTGTTTTTACTGGGTGTGAATGTAAGCCTGAAATAAGGGTGCTGAACACGATGAAGTTTATTGACCTCTATTAAATTTTTTCAGATGAAAACAAAGAAAATACCAATCAATATATTGTTTGCAGTGGTGCTGATCGTACTGTTATCAGCCTGTAATAAGTTGCTGGACAAAGAGCCGGTAACGCAAATAGTTACGCCTGAAGATTCAACCACGATTTCGGCCACGGATGCGGAAAACTCGATTGCAGGGTTGTACCGTTTTTTAAAGAGTGATGGGGTTGAGTTCAATATTTTCGACCGGCTGACGACGGGGGATGTGGTTTCGGACAATGCGTATGCGGGGGGTGATAATTCGAATAATATCACACAAGACCTCTTCACGTTTAATTCGCTGAATGAAAATATCAATCGTGATTGGGGTGGGTTTTATAAGTTGATTGCGCGTACGAACATTACGATCAACCAGGTAACTAAAAGTGTTGATCCGGCCCTATCAGCTGTACGGAAAAACCAGATACTGGGTGAAGCCCGCTTTTTAAGGGCCTTTGGTTATTTTGACCTGGTACGTATGTTTGGCAGGGTGCCCATTATGTTAACCCCTCCAGTTACCACTACGGCAGAAGAATTGTTGAAATCGGTACTGGTACCGCAATCGTCTGCTGATTCGGTATACGATGTGATCCTGCAGGACCTTTGGTTTGCCAAAAGCAGTGTACGGGATATTGGGGCATCTACTTCGCGGTACCTGATCTCGAAAGGGGCGGTGAATGCGATGCTGGCCAAGGTATATGCGGCTAAACCTATGCCCAACTGGGATTCGGTGCGGTATTATTGTGATCAGGTGATTCCTAATTATGCATTGGTGCCGAATTATAATTTCCTATGGGATAATCAGCATGATAATAACAGTGAGGCTATTTGGGTGATCAATTATGATGGCTGGAGTGCGGGCGACCAGGTAGGGAATTGGGCACCCTCGATTTTTGTAGGAGGCAGTATTGGTCATTATGAGGGCGGAGGCTGGAAGAAGTTTACCACGCCTACGAATGATCTTGTGAATGCGTACCAGGCTGATGGCGATATTATCAGGCAAAATGCCACGCTTACGTTCCTGGATATTACGGGGCAGTGGACAGATGCGCATTGGCCAGTCACGCATTATCCTTTTTTGACGAAGTACAATGATCCATCGGGTGGTATCAATGATTTTTATATGATCAGGCTGGCGGATATCCTTTTGTTAAGGGCGGAGGCTGCGGTTGAAAAAAGTGATATTCCGGGGGCTATGAACCTGGTGAAACAGGTAAGGGCCCGGGTAAACCTTGGCCCCAAAACAGCGGTTGATGCAGCGGCAGCAAGGCAAGTCATTGCTAACGAAAGAAGGCTTGAACTGGCTTTTGAGGGGCATCGATGGTTTGACCTGTTAAGAACAGGCAAGGCGCTGGAGACGATGAATGCACAAAAAGACGGGAATGGGCAGAACCTGAATTACAATGTACAGCCTTACCGGCTATTGTATCCCGTACCACAGGCGCAGATTGACCTGAATCCGTACTTACGGCAAAACCCGAATTATTAAAATTGTACAAACCTGTTGCATCTAACGGTGCAACAGGTTTGAAATCTTAGGATACATGGAATACCGCATCCTTTTACTAATAATGGCTAGCTGGCTAGCCAGTTGCAGTGGCTCAGGCAAGAAAGGCGATGATACGGGGGGCGGCGGTAATCCGCCCCCTAATCCACCCGGCAATGCGGATGTAGCGGCCTGGGTAACTACAGGCGATCAACTATCGCTGCTGCAAAAGCAATCGGTAGTGCTGTCTTTTGGCACTACGGCGAATTCATTCTCTTTTATTGATGTTGATAGTACGCAGCAGTTTCAAAGTATTGATGGGTTTGGTTATACGCTTACAGGGGGCAGTGCCACGCTTATCAATGGAATGAATGGCACTGAAAAAAGCAAGCTGTTGAAGGAACTGTTCGGTACGGAGGAAAATGGGATCGGTATTAGTTACCTGCGATTGAGCATTGGGGCATCGGACCTCAGTGCATCGGTGTTCAGTTATGACGATATGCCGGCCGGTCAAACGGATGTAAACCTGGATCATTTCAGTCTAAGTTCCGACAAGACAGACCTGATACCGCTGTTGAAGGAGATCATTGCGATCAATCCTTCAATCAAGTTCCTGGCTACTCCCTGGAGCCCGCCGGTATGGATGAAGGATAATGGGAGCTCTATTGGGGGAAGTCTAAAGCCGGCTTATTATGGGGTTTATGCGCAATACCTGGTAAAGTATATTCAGCAAATGAAGGGGGAAGGGATTACGATTGATGGCATTACGCCGCAAAATGAACCGCTTCATCCGGGTAATAATCCCAGTCTGTATATGACGGCCGTGCAACAGGCGGACTTCATCAAGAATCACCTGGGGCCAGCTTTCCAGGCAGCAGGGTTGAACACGAAGATCATTGTGTATGATCATAATTGTGACCGGCCTGATTATCCGCTGGCGATCCTAAATGATGCGGCCGCCAAGGCATTTGTAAACGGGAGTGCTTTTCATTTGTATGCGGGTGATATCAATGTTTTATCGCAGGTGCATCAAGCGCATCCGGACAAGCAGGTTTATTTCACGGAGCAATACACGGCTTCAACAGGCAGTTTTGACGGTGACCTGAAATGGCACCTGAAGAATGTGATCATTGGCGCTACGCGGAATTGGAGTAAAACGGCGCTGGAGTGGAACCTGGCCAATGATGTGGGTTTCGGGCCGCACACGCCGGGCGGCTGTACCACCTGTAAAGGGGCTTTGACGATTGGCACTTCTGTAACGCGAAATGTGGCTTATTATATCATTGCACATGCTTCTAAATTCGTGCCGACAGGGTCGGTACGTATCAGCAGCAATATCGGTGGCAATATACAGAACGTAGCGTTTCTGACGCCTGCCGGGAAAAAGGTATTGATCGTATTAAATGACGGCAATGTTGCCGAGACATTTAATATCCGTTTCAAAGGGAAGTGGACAACGCATTCGCTGGCTGGGGGTTCTGTGGGTACGTATGTGTGGTGAGGGGTTGAAAAGTTGATAGGTTGAAAAGGATGAAGTTGACAAGGCGTTTGTGTCGCAAGGCAAAAAGCAAATCAGGTAGTCATTAATCAATTGCTTTTTCTTGAAAGGACAACGGCGCCCACTATGAGGGCAACAACGGCACCTCCCATCATAATGTAGGCTATGGTGGTATTGTTTTTGTCCTTGGCGGTGAGTTCCAGGTCGCCGATCTTGATATTGGCTTTGTTTTCATTGTATTTCTCGTAGCCAAAATAGCCGAGGAGGAGACCGCCGATTACGAGCAAGATACCGATAGCACGCATAAGGTAATGTTTATACAGGCTATGCAAAATGCATACCCCGGGCAGTATTGCCCGGGGTATGTTTTATAAAGTGCTCACTATGTATTGCTTAATAGGTATTGCGGTACTGGTGGTCGATCCTGCCGGGGGGCTGTTTGAGGGGTATCTGCAAGCCCTTGGTTTCTTCGAGCCATTGAAATAACTCCTTTTTGAGGGCGATGCCTGTTTTGCGCAGGCTGGTATCGCGGATGAGGTTATTCATTTCATAGGGGTCTTTCTGGAGGTCGTACAACTCATTTATGTCCCAAACGCCGTGGTTATAAATGTACTTGTATTGATTGGTGCGGATGGCAAAAATGGTAGGTGTTTGGGGGAAGGAAGCCTCCCAATAGTATTCATAAAACACCTTATCACGCCAGGGAATGGTTTTACCGCGCAGGAGTTCGCCAAAAGAATTGCCCTGCATATTGGCAGGTTTGGGAATACCGGCCATTTCGAGGAAGGTAGGAGCAATATCGATGTTCATGATGATCTGGGGTATGGTAGTACCGGGCTTCGTCAATCCGGGCGCCCAGCAAAGGAGGGGTACACGCATAGATTCTTCATAGGCATGGCGTTTGTCGATCAATCCATGCTCGCCAAAGGAAAAGCCATTATCACCCATGTATACCACCATGGTATTTTGTTCCAATCCCTGTTCCTTCACCCAATCCAGCACGCGCTGAATGCTTTCATCTACAGCCAATAAAGTTTCCAGGTAATTGCGGTAGAAATCATTGAATTTAATATCGCCATGGTACATGTAGTCCACACCATGCCAGGAATAGCGTTGCCGGCGTACCCACTGGGGAATGTCTTTATAGTTGACGGTAGTGGTGGGGGCCGTTACTTCTCCATATACTTTGCTGGAGTCGGTAGCAGTTAAGTACATGGATGGAGGACATACAATGGGCAGGTTGGCATAGCGGCCCTCGTGGCGTTTGGCAGGTTTGAATTCGGCATGTACTCCTTTATGGGACAGGTAAACAAAAAAAGGCTTTTGCTTATTGCGCTGGTTGAGCCAGTTGATGGCATTGTCGGTGAGCAGGTCGGTCGTATATCCACCCTCAGGTTGCTTTACTCTTTGACCATTGATGTTGAAAGTAGGATTGTAATAAACGCCCTGTCCCTGGAAGCTCACCCAATGGTCGAAGCCGGGTTGGGGTTTATCGTCGGTATTCCCCATGTGCCATTTGCCCAGGAAGGCTGTTTGATAACCGCTTTTCTGGAGGTATTGGGGAAAGAAAGTAAGATTGGCAGGCAGGGGGGCATCATTATCAACGACGGTATGGGTATGGGCATATTGGCCGGTTAAAATGGAGGCGCGGCTGGGGGAGCAAAGGGCGGTAGAGACAAATGCATTGGCCAGGTGGGCGCCTTCTTTGGCCATGCGGTCCATGCCAGGTGTTTGGAGGCCCTTCATTTTATTCATAAAGCCCATAGCATCATAGCGATGGTCATCGGCCAATATGAAAATAATGTTCATGGGTTTTGTGCGAGAGGCTGATTGACCTATTGCCGATGAGAGACAAAGGAAGCAGCCAAGGGCAAAGAGCAGCCAGTTTTTTTGCGTCATCATTATTGGGGGGACTGAGTTAGTCATTAAAGGTATTCAATAAAAAATGGTGAGCCGCTTTTGGAAAGCGACGTACCAGAGATGACAGCTTTCCGTTGCAAGGCAGAAAAAAGGTGGGCCACTCTACCGTGCTGCTGTGCCGGGCTGCAGGGTGACTCACCTTCATCACAATTTTGTATGGCTGTTATTTCAAGCTGAATGCTGCCTGTTTCACTTCTTGTGAATTGGTACCTACAAATACCTGGAAGTCGCCAGGTTCGGAGGCCCATTTGAGGTCAGTGTTATAAAACTTCAGGTCTTCATTGGTCAGGGTGAAGCTCACTTCACGGCTTTCGCCTTTCTTAAGAGTTACTTTCTGAAAGCGACGCAATTCTTTTACGGGGCGTGTAATGGTTCCCACCAGATCGCGGATATACAATTGTACGGTCTCTTCTCCATCATAATTGCCGGTGTTGGTGACCTGTACGGTAACCTGCAAATTATCTTTGGCGCTGATGGTTGTTTTGCTCAGCTTAATGTCTCCGTAACCGAAAGTGGTATAGGAAAGGCCATAACCAAAAGGATACAGGGGAGTATTGGGTACGTCCAGGTATTTGGAGGTGTATTTCTGGTTCTCATCAAAGGGGCGGCCTGTATTCTTGGCATTGTAGTAGATAGGCACCTGGCCTACATTGCGGGGGAAGGTCATGGAGAGTTTACCAGAAGGGTTGGCTTCGCCAAACAATACTTCGGCAATGGCTGGACCTGCCTGTGTACCACCGAACCAGGTTTCGAGGATGGCATCCATATTCTGGTCTTCCCATGCCAGGGTAAGGGGGCGTCCATTCATCAATACCAATACAATGGGTTTTCCTGTTTTCTTCAAGGCTTTCAATAGTTCAACCTGGTTGTCGAGCAGGCCGATCATGCTGCGGCTGGCGGCTTCACCACTCATGCCAAATGCTTCGCCCAATACAGCCACTACCACATCAGCCTGTGATGCAGTTTGTACTGCTTCTGCAATCAGCTTTTCGGGTGTTAGTATATCGGCTACGATCTGACCATCGTGGTCATTGAGTCTTTTGCGCAAGGCAGGATCATCGACCAGGTTACAGCCTTTGGCATATAAGAATTTATCCTTTCCGAATTTCTCTTCCAGGGCGGACCAGATGGAGACTGCTTTTTTCCAATCGCCAGCACCACTCCAGTTGCCAATCAGGTTGCGCTGGTCTTTTACCAGGGGGCCAATGAAGGCTATTTTCTTAGCAGGGTTGAGGGGCAAGGCCTGATTGGCATTCTTCAATAACACCATACTTTTAATAGCAGCTTCTTTACTAAGCAGCAACTTGCTTTCATTCATGATGGCTGTCTTGTTGCGTGCCTCATTTACATAGCGATAAGGATCATCAAATAAACCCAGTTTGTATTTGGCCTCCAATACATGGCGGCAAGCGGCATCAATCACTGCCTGGGAAACTCTACCAGACTTTACGAGGTCTACGCCATGCTGGATAAATATTTCGCCTACCATGTCCATTTCATTGCCAGCATTGAGGGATAGTTCTCCCACCTTCTTTGCATCCCCCATACCATGGGCCATCATTTCAGTTATAGCGGTATAGTCAGTTACAACCAGTCCCTTAAAACCCCACTGCTTGCGCAACAGGTCCTTGAGCAGCCATTTATTGGCAGTAGCAGGAACGCCATCAATTTCATTGAAAGAGGTCATTACGCTGGCCACACCTGCATCAACAGCTGCTTTATAGGGGGGCAGGTACTCATTGAACATCTTCAGGCGGCTCATATCCACGGTATTGTAATCCCTACCCGCCTCGGAAGCGCCATACAGGGCAAAGTGTTTCACGCAAGCCAGGAGTGTATTGTCGTTGACATAATCGGTACCCTGATACCCTTTGACCATGGCCCTGGCCATTGCGGATCCCAACCAGGGATCTTCTCCAGCCCCTTCGCTTACACGGCCCCAGCGGGGATCGCGGGCAATATCAACCATGGGAGAAAATGCCCAATTCAATCCATCGGCCGTCGCTTCATCAGCCGCCGCCCGGGCCGTACGCTCCACCAAGGCTGGATCCCAGGTAGCGGACAACCCCAATGGAATGGGGAATATGGTCCGATGGCCATGGATCACATCATATCCGAAAAGTAGGGGAATCTTCAGGCGGGTTTCATTCACAGCAATCTCCTGGAGCTTGCGAACAGCCACGGGGGTATAGGTATTGAATACACCACCCACGAGTCCCTTCTTAATTTTTTCTTCCACACCCTGGCTTAAGATGGGGCCAGTAACATCAAAACCTACGGAAGGCAGGTTGAGCTGGCCAATCTTTTCTTCCAGGGTCATCTTTTGCATGAGGATGGTAATGAACTGGTTCATTTTAACCTCCCTGGCGAGCTGGGCATTGGATTGCACAGCCATGGAGAGCAAGGCAATTGGTAATAGTTTTTTGAACATATCATTCTTATTTAATTGGGCTAAAGCCCCATTTGATTTATGTTTTCCTTATCCCGGGCCTAAAGGCCCGGGCAATACAGGGCCGGGTAATTTGATTCAATTTCCCCGGCCCTGAAGGGCCGGGCTATGCAGGGCAGGATTACATGATCAGTTATATAAACATTGTCATATCCATATTTTATTTTATTAAGTAAGGTTGGATAGCTTTTTGCCAGATGGCATACCCTTTGGCATTCATGTGCAACCTGTCGTTGACGTACAAGGATTCATTGGGCTTTCCGTTTTCGATCATCAGTTTATATACATCCACATAGGCTGACTTGGATTGCCGGGACAGGTAGTTTTTAATAAGCAGGTTGGCCTGCAAAAGCTTCGGGTGAAATTTCTCCCGGCTGGGGCTGGGCTTCATGGCCACATATACCATAGGCACCCTGGGCATTTTTTTTCGGATGAGGGCAAACAGTTTTTCAAAGCGGGTAAAGACTGTTTTAGCAGTGATGGTATCAGAGGAAGAAACATCATTCTCGCCACAGTATATCACAATCTCTTTGGGCTGATAGGGGAAAATGATATCATCAGCATATTGAATAACATCGGTCAGGTTGGAGCCGCCAAAGCCGCGGTTGATGATGGTAAAGCCCGGGAATGCGGACTGCACATCATGCCACAAACGAAAAGACGAACTGCCAACAAACAAGATAGCATTTTTTGGGGGAGGCTGCAGGCTATCCTGCTTTTTAAAGGCCTTTATTTCGCCCCAAAGGCCTTCCTGGGCCTGTAACTGGACGGTGGCTACCAGGAGGATGAAAAGCATGAAAAAACGGTTCAGGGATGGTTGTACTCGTTGCATAATTGGTTGGTTGAAAATGGAACGGCAAATTACTACTCTACTTTAATGATATGGGCTTTTTCGGAAACGCCATTCTCATTGATGGACTCTATACAAAAATAATAGGGTAAGGTTTTGTCCATGGCTTTAAAATAGTATTCATTGGCATTGTGTACCATGATGGAATTGTACCATTTGCCGGGTTGGGTGCCGAAGTAAATATTATAAGCATAGGCATTATCCACCGGTGACCATTTGATCCAGGCGCTGCGTTTGTCTTTTTCGGTACGCAGCACCATGAAGGTTTTCACGGTATCGGGCAGGGGTCCATTGCCATTGCCAAAGACACGCAAGCCGCTCAAGGCAAACTTACCAGTAGGCATGTGGATGTTCTCCAGTTTGATGTACCTGGTTTGTACAGGCTCGGGAAGTTCTATATAGTCATGGGGAACATCTGTGGTATTGTTGCTTTTATCAACCAGGAGTTTCCATTTTTTACCATCTACAGAGTGATAGACTTTGTACTGGTGGTACAAGCCGATTGTTTTGCCCAGGAAAATGGTATCGATCTCTTTGGGGAAAGTAACATCCTGATCGGCATAATTGATCTGTATGGCATTGACGGTACTGAGGTTACCAAGATCGGTTTGTATCCATTCGCCTTTATTGGCAGTAGCGGCGCTCCAGTAGGTTTTGATGTTTTCATCCACGGCATAGTTGGGATAATAGGAGCCCAAGGTAGAGGATACGGTAACGGGCTTGTTGTAATTGAGTAGCATCCAGCCTCTGAAGGATCCCCCTCTTAAAAGAGGGGGCAATACTCCTGAAGGAGGGGGCAATACGCCAGGCTGCTCCTTTGAACCAGTTGGCAATACCCCGGCCTGCTTCTTTAATTGAGCGGGCAGGTAATGGGGATAATCGCCAAAGGCGGTATTGCACCACATGACGCCATCGTTATCAAAACCGGCAGGCCAAATACCCAGGCGACGTTCAAAATTGTTTTTAACGGAGATGGCAATGGTAGAAATATGCCACCAGTTGTTGTAATTGTCCTGGAAAGTACTGCCATGGCCGGCACCGCGTGCAAAGCCGCCGGGCTTGTAACTGAGGGGATCGGGTTGGGGCGTAAAGGGGCCCAAGGGATGATCGCCTACCACTACCCCATCGGCATAGCCGCTGAATTCGGTACCCGGGGCTCCATATTGGAGATAATATTTGCCCTTGTGTTTTGTCATCCAGGCGCCTTCAATGAATGGATCGAGGAAGGTATTGTCGCTGTATTCACCAAAACGCTGCCAGCCATAACGCCAATCTTCCAACAGGTACAATTCTTTGCGGGCACCCATTGGCTGGAGGGTTTTCCGGTTTAATTGTACGCCGTATAGCGGATAGCGGTTGCTGCTACCATTGTACATGTATAGCTTGCCATCATCATCCAGGAAAATATCAGGATCCCAACCACCAATATCAAATGAATCTACGGCCTCCTTCCATTGGTTGGCCTTTGGATCGGTACTCATCCAGATGGGGAAATTGTTGGAATAGGTAGAGCCGAATACGAGCATGGTATCACCCATTACGCATACTGCAGGAGCGCACAGATCATCATATACTTTATGCCAGGGCTTCAGGAATTTACGGGAGATAAAATGCCAGTTGCTGAGGTCGCTGCTCCACCAGTATCCCCATTGATTGGTGGAGAATAAATAATAATCGCCTTTGTAGTTTACGATCACGGGATCGGCGGTAGCGCGGTGTCTACCCCATTCGCTGAAATTGGGAATGGGTGCATAGGCATAATCAATATTGATGGGGTTGCAATAGGTGGATGGGGCGGATTGGGAGTAGACGGTGGCAAATGATGTAAAGAGGATTGTCAATACACACAAGCCCCAAACGCGTAAGATCTTTATTATTGTTACATTTTGAATGGGAAACCAAAGTGCGTGTTTCATCGGGGTACGATTTTCCGGGTGTTTATTTCAATGCCTGGTCCTTTTCTTTTTCGAGGAAGTTGGAAGACTCTTCCAGGCCGGTGGTTGTAGCTTCGAGCAATGCTTCATCTGGCACGATGGTTAAAGGAATGGTGCTGGACTGAGAGGGTTCATTGTAAGGAATGTTGGAACTTCTGTTGTAGCAGGATATCAGGGACCATCTTGCTTTATCAGACAGATTGGCTTCAGAACGGTGTAAGAGGTTGCTATGAAAAAACAGGGCATCACCGGGCATGATCTCTACATACACCAGTTCCATGGTTTTCAGCGCCAGGTCTACATAATGTTGGGAAGCGCCAACCTGTTCGCCCGCAAAGCCATGTTCGATACGCCCCATTTTATGGGAGCCTTTTATTACCTGCAGGCAACCATTTTGTTTGTTGGCTTCGGTAATAGCGATCATCACGGATATCAATTGGTCAGGATATAAAAACTCGTTCTTATACCAATAGCCATAATCCTGGTGCCATTCCCAGGCGCCGCCTACTTTGGGTTCCTTTTGCATGAGTTTTGAGTGGAAGTGGCAAACGGGGGCATCGCCGTCCAGCAGTTTATCAACGGATTCCACCATCCTTCTGCTTTTGGTGAGCAAACCATAGGCATCATTGCCGGGGGTATACCAAAGGGTGAGTTTTGTTTTTTTGCCGGTTTGATCATTGAGGTCAAAGGCATGTTTTTTTACGGCCTCATCGTCTGTGGCTATACTATATAATTTATTCACTTCAGCTGGTGCAAGGAAGCTCTTGATGATCACATAGCCATCTCTTTTGAAGGCGATGATCTGTTCGGGTGTTAACTGAAAGTGTGCCATAAAAAGGGAGTGTTTGTTAGTTTATTTATACCATGGGCCATTGGAAGGTAGACTGTAAAGTTATTCTCTTTCCGGTGGCGGAAGAGGTGCGGGCAGCCTCAATTATTTCCAGTACATGCAAGGCATGTAAAGCTGCGATACGGGGCTCTATACCTGTTGACAAGGATTCGGCAATAACAGAAGCTCCTTGCTGCCATACATAGGTACCCGGATCGGGCACATAACGTTTGGGTGGTTCGGTGAAGGATTCTGCGAGGTCAACGCCAAAGGGCGCCCAGTCGTACCCTACCAATCCCATATTGCCCCTGGTGCCCCAGATGGTGATGGTGGGTTTTTCCTGGCCTTTGCCTTCATGGCCGTAGGGATCGAAATAGTTAAATCCACACTGTACATGGGATAGGGTACCATTGCCATGATCGATGATGACCATGGCATTGTCTTCGGCCACTACTTTAATGGTGCCCTTATTGTCGACGGTACGTTCGGGAGTAACGATGCTGGTAACGGCCACTACGGATCTGGCTGGCCCCAGCAAGCCGGTAAGGGTAGCCAGGTTGTAGACACCCAGATCGGGCAGGCTACCGCCTCCATTTTCATAAAAGAATGCGGACCAGGTGGGGCCCAGGTGACCATAATGGGCATGTGCTGCGGCGACCTTGCCCAGTCTTCCTTCCTGTATGGCTTTGGACATGAAGGCAAACTGGGGGCTGTTTACTACGGCAGGGGCGCCCCATATGCGTAGCTTTTTAAGTTGGGCCAGATCGAATAAAGCTTTGCCCTCTTTATAGGTATTGGCCATGGGCTTTTCGCTCCACACATGTTTACCTGCTTCCAGCGCCTGCTTGTTGAGGCGTCCATGTTCCTGCATATCGGTGAGGTTGACCAACAGGTCAAAAGGTGCACCGGTTAGTAGCTTATCAATATGGGGATAATGATGTGGTATTTTGAACTCTGCTGCCCGGTCAACAGCCCGTTGAGGGATGATATCGCAGGCGCTTACCAGTTCTACGAAAGGTGATTTAGACAGGTGGGGTAAGTATTGACCGGAAACGCTGCCACAGCCAATGATGGCTATTTTAATTCTTCTTTGTGGCACCTGCGTTGCCCATCCTTCCAGGGAGGATAATAGCAGACCAATACCTGCGATGGTGCTACGTTGTAAAAACTGTTGCCGGGTAATAGGACTTGACATACAAGATCTTTAATGGTTAAAAAAAGTGTACGCTGCAAATCTGGGAGCGGTGATATGGAACAGGATCTTACTTTAAAACATTTATTGTAAATGAGGGCTTTGGAAGCCCAGTTTTTTTAATCCAGTCTTTACCTCCGGACAGCTCATGAACAAATTCCATAATAAACCAGTACGGTGGTTTTCCATCATTACCACAATGGGGCCCTGATCGATAGCCAGGTAGCGTGGAAGGTACCAGTTGGCTGTTTCACTAAAGGCATCATAAAAACCATAAGGTCCCCATAGCTTGTCCTTTTTATCCTGGTACCAATGTTTCATAGCAGCCATGGATTGTTCGGGGGTATAGGGAAACGAGGACAGGGCAGCTGTGGGAGAGATAACACCCAGGTCGTTTTTATTATCGGGGGCATGTGCTGCGTAGCCATCGACAGAGTAGCTGGCAGTGAGGCCCCAGTTATTGGGACCATAACCTTTGTAATGCTTAGGATTGGCTACGCACCATTCATAGTTGATCAATGCCTGATTTTTGGTTTCCTCCCAATAATCGGCATAACGATCTTTTAATCCTCTGGGGTCAAGGCCGAGGTAAGAATAATGGGCCCAGAATAAGGGTCCGCCATTGGGCGGATTACCTTGGTGACGAAGTCCTAATTTGTATTTAAACGTAATACTGTCTGTTCCTGTTTTGAGAGGTGGATTGGCTACTATTTTTCCGTTTTCGGCCCAGCCTTCATGGTATACTTCGGCGGGTACGCCGTGTGTGGGAGAAGATGCTGCCAATACATACATGATGAGGCATTCATTGTAGCCATGAACGGCAAAATTCATTTGCCAGGCATAGGTAGGGCTCCAATGCCAGTACAATACATTTTTTCCGTTGCGGTACCAACTGAAGTCAACTTCTTTCCACAGCTTGTCGGCTCTGGCTGCCAGTTGTTTTTCTGCTTCATCTCCATTGGCAAAATATTGGCGCACGCAAAGAAGGCCCTGCAGCATAAAGGAGGTTTCTACCAGGTCGCCGCCATTGTCTTTCTGACCAAAGGGTTTTACTTTACCGGTCTCTCCATTGATCCAATGGGACCAGGCACCATGAAAGCGATCGGCTTTTTCGAGGAAGCCCACGATCTTTTCGAGTCTTGCTCTTCCTTCGGTGCGGGTAATGAATCCGCGTTCGATGCCCACCAGGAGGGCCATCACACCAAAGCCGCTTCCTCCGCTGGTTACGATGTGCTTGTCATTTTCGGGATAGATGTTATCGGCATGAAGCCTTTCTCTACCCATGCCACTTACAGGTTCTGCACCGTCCCAGAAATATTGAAAGGTTTGTTGCTGCACCAGGCGGAACAAGGCGGTATCAGAAAGAGATGCGCCGGCTTTTTGAGCATCCAGGGAATCCGGGGTTGATTTATCTTCAGCTGGTTTGTTTTCTCCCGAAGCGCAGGCTGCCAGCATTACAATGGGCAATAGAAATGTCTTTATGAAATGTCTCATATAGTTAATGTATTACAGGTAAGGAGCGGTAAAGCCCAGGGTTTTCATGCCGGTTTTTACTTCGGGGCAACTGGTAAACAGGTTCCAAAGTAATCCGGTGCGATGGTTTTCGATCATAACAATGATGGGGCCCTGGTCGATTGCCAGGAAAGAATCGGCAAACCAGGGATCTTTTAAAGAGAAGGCATCCACGAATCCATACTCCTTCCAGATCTTATCGCCCAGTACATAATAGAAGAACTTCAGGGCCTTCATAGATTCTACGGGTGTATAGGGAAAGGAGGATAATGCGGCTGTTGGAGCAATGAAGCCCAGGTCATTGTTGGGTGAACTGGCGGCATAGCCACCAGCAATATCGCTGGCGGTAAGGCCCCAGCAGGAGTCGCTATAGCCAAAATAGCTTTTGGGATTGGCCTTGCAATATTCGTAATTGATCTTAGTATGATTGACCACCTGTGTTTTGTAAGCGGCATAGGTATCTGTAAGGCCATTGGGGTTAACTCCTAAAAAAGAATAGTGGGAAAAGAACAAGGGGCCACCATTTGCTGTGCCCAAAGGCAATTGCACACCATAGTAGGTATTGCCGTTGATAAATCCGTTGGCGCCATTAGAGGCCCATCCAGTTGTATATACTTCTTTGGGGATAGCCGATGTAGTGGAAGATGCAGCCAGGATATAGGTAATCAGGCATTCGTTCCAGCCCTTGATGGGCAGGTTCATTTGCCAGGCATAGTCGGGGCTCCAATGCCAGTATAAAACATTTTGATTGTTTTGCCTGAACCAGCTCCATTCCACGCCATTCCAAATTGTATTAATGTCCGTCCGTAAGGCAGTCTCAGCGGCATCGGCTCCATTGAAGTATTGGCGGGCGGTCAATAATCCTGTTATCAAGTAGGAGGTTTCTACGAGGTCGGCTCCATTGTCTTTTGTACTAAAAGGTACGGCTGCTCCGGTAGCTCCATTGAGCCAATGGGGAAAGGCGCCATGAAACTTTTGGGCTGTATTTTTTAAAAAGGTTACGATGGTTTGCATACGGGTGAGTCCCTGGGAGCGGGTAATGAATCCTCTGTTAACAGCGGTCACCATGGCCATGATACCAAAGCCTGACCCGCCGGATGTAACAATATCACCTGAAGTGTTTCTTTCTCTTGCCAGGCCAGAAACAGGATGGGCAAAATCCCAGAAGTATTTAAAGGTTTGTTGTTGTACTTTATCCAGTAATTGTTCATCGGTAATTGGGGGGAATTTCCGGGAAGAATCAATTTTGGTGTAGAGGTTTACATCGATAGCCGACTGAAGGTTGCCATTGTCTTTCGATTTCAGTGAGGTAGCTACGGAAACTGTATACCGTGTAAGGGGTGATAACCCTGTGGTGGGTTGAATGACGATGGTGCTGTCATTATTTTCCATGACCATGGAATAAGAAATAGCGGCTCCTGTATTTGCCTTCCATGAAACTGCCCCATTGACGGAGCTTTGGTTGATCTTGGTAGAAAAGGAAAACTTCAAAACAGGCTGGTAACCCACATTGGTATAACTAAAGCCGTTAAAAAGTCCATCTACCTTTAAAGCTGAAAAACTGAAAGAGGGGGATGAGGGCGGAGGGGGCGTTGGTGTATCGCTTCCACTTTTGCCACAACCAATGCCTAACCATAGGGCGCTTGCTAAAAAAAGGAAAGTCCATTTCATCAGATAAATATTTCCATTTGGTAACGACGAGTAATAAAAGGGTATGAAAAAGGCGTTTTGCAACCACCTTTTTCATACCCCTGGTGTGATTATTTACCTCTGCCCTCGAGCAATACCAATGCGCTTACATCGGCATCTGCCAGGGCTTTGTTGTAAATTCTTACTTCATCCAACCGGCCTGTCAAATAGCTGGCCCATGGTTCTGCACCGTGACCGCTTGTCAGACTGGGTGAAGTCATAAATTGGTCGGCGCCGAATACCATTTTTCCGCTGTTTACAAAATTCAGTGGTCCTAACCCGGCCACCACTTTTGTAGTGGATACGGAACCATTCACATACAATTTGAATGTGGAAGTGGTTTCGTTATAAGACAGGGCGATGTGGTTCCATTTGGTGTAAAAGTTAGGGATACCATCTTTATCAATACCAATCTCTGTAGTCCCGTTATTGATAATCTTAGCCCTGAACTTCATGGCTTCGAGTGTACCGCCGTTTTCGAGGAACATCTCAATATTGCCCCAGAACTGGTTGTTATTGGAGAGTGTTACCAACCCAGCAATCCCGGCAGGATGTAAAGGGCTGTTGACCCAATAGGTAATGGTAAAACTGTGCATACCAGTAATAGAGGCGCCTGGGGTAGCCAGCACATAGCTATTGAGTGCTCCCTGCATTGCCTGGCCTTTATAGCCGGGGGCAAAGCTGGTACCAGTATTGGTGCCCGCAGTACCGGAAACGCTGTCAATGAAGCTGCCATTAAAAGCCCAATATGCTACCAGATTGGTAGGTGATATTTCTTTGGAGCTGGTATAACCAGCAATCTCGAGCTTGGGTGCATAGCTGCTCTCATCAAATTTTTTATAGCAAGACGTAAACAATAAACCAGCTGCCATGATGCTGAGCAATGGTTTAATAGTATGCTGTTTCATATCAATGAATTTAAGAGCTGATTTTAATAACCGATGTTTTGTGTCAATACACCGGCGCTGATGTCAATTTCTGCCTGGGGAATGGGCCATACTTCATTCTTGTTGGCTTTCCAGCCTTTGGGTCCGAATAAAGTGGCTGCACGTCCCTGACGGATCACATCAAAATACCTGTCATTTTCCATAGCCAGCTCTGACCTTCTTTCTCTCCAGATAGCAGCACGCAGCTGGGCCTGATCGGTAGTAGCAACCGGGGGCAGTACGGTCAATGGGTTGGCACCTCTGGCTCTTGTTCTTACTCTATTGAGGGAAGTAAGGGCCAGGGCTGAATTGCCTCCTCCCAGTTCATTGGCAGCTTCTGCATTCATTAATAATACTTCAGCAAAACGGATGACCCTGAAATTTTGCTGGCTTCCTTCTGTAAAACCGGAAACCATCTGGGCTTGGGGTACATACGATTTTTGATTGTAGCGGGGGTTATCACCCAGTGAAGGAATAGCATCCCCTTGTGGTGTTGTTTCGCCCCTGAAGATAATGGTAGCATCTCTGCGGGGATCGCCTGTTTCATAAGAAGCGGCCAGATCAGCAGTAGGCACATTGAAACCCCAGCCCATACTGGGTGACATACCACGAACTCCCTGGATCTGGGAATACTGTGAGTTAGACGCATCTTTATTATCAGGGATCAGTGCAGCTTGTATCTCAAAAATGGATTCCACATTGTTTTCATTCTGGATACGGAATAGCTTTTCATAATCATTAAAAAGATCGTAACCCAGTCCCATGACCTGGTTGGTAAGGGCCAATACCTGATCCCATTTTTTCTGATACATGGCTACTTTTGCCTGGAGGGCCAGTGCAGCGCCTTTGGTAGCATGGCCTACATCGGCAGGACCATAGCTTTGGGGCAATACGGCAGCGGCTTCGGTGAGGTCTTTTTCAATAGCAGCCCAGACTTCGGTTTTTGGCGTTCTGGGGATATTGAACTGAGCCGCATCTTTGGGCACGGTCAGTCTTAATGGCACATCGCCAAAAGCTCTTACCAAACGGAAATAGCTATAGGCCCGCAGGAATTTGGCTTCTGCGAGGTACCTGTTTTTCAGGTTGCCATCCATATCGATCTTGGGAACATTGTCGAGTATCTGGTTGCAATAATTGATTTCCAGGTAATTTCCTTTCCAGAAATCATACACCTGACCGGATGAGTTGGCCGAAGAGGGTCCTACTGTGAAGTTATCAAAGTCATCCAGGTAGGAGGCATCGCCTGCGGAGCTTCCTTTTTCAGCATCATCGGATCCCAGGCTTTCCATACCAACGGTAGCAAAGGCTACCAGGGGCCATGACCTTAGATAAGCATACATAGCATTGACAGCCTTGGTTGCGTCCTCACCATTTTTCCAGAATTGTTCTGATGGTTGGGCGCCTTCCAGGGGAACGTCAATAAAACTTTTACTACATCCATTAGCAGCAATAACGGTTGCCACCAGCAAGAGGGATGTTTTTATATTAAACTTAATTCGTTTCATTGTAGTGCAATTTTGACATTAGAAACTGAGGTTTACGCCAAAGTTGTAGATAGCGGACAGGGGATATACATTGGCATCAATACCTGAGCCCGTAGGTCCACCACCGATAATTTCAGGAGAAAATCCATTGTATTTGAAAAAGGTAAATGGATTCTGGGCATTGACAAATACACGCAACCTTGAAAGGTGCCATCTGTTGATGAGGGTTGTGGGAAGTGTGTAGCCCAATTGAATATTACGGATCCTGAAATAGCTACCATTCTCTACAAAAAAGGAGCTGGGTTTTGCATTGTACGTACTTCCTATTTTAGCAGAAGGATAGGTATTGGAAGTACCTTGTCCATGCCAGCGGTTGTCGTAAAAGTCTTTGGAGAAATTCTCATTACCATAACGCCATCCTACGTTGGCATTGTAGATCTCCACATCTGCCACGCCCTGGAAATCGAGTGCCAGGTCAAAATCCTTATAAGCTACGGTGGTATTGATACCATAGCTATAGCGGGGATTGGGGTTGCCCAATACCGCCCTGTCGTATTTACCATCAATTACGCCATCGGGCTTTCCATCGGGGCCGCTGATGTCTTCAAATTTAAAGTCACCGGCTTTAGCGCCCCAGGGAGCAGCTTCGGCATCGGTTTGAAATACACCTGCAATCTTGTATCCATAGAAGTGACCAATTGGTTGACCCAATACGGTCCGGGTAGCCAGTGATCCATTGGCGAGGCCTGCACCGCCTCCATAGATGGGATTGCTACCGGTAATGGTAGACAATACCTTATTGTCATTAATACCCAGGTTGGCGCTAACGGAATAAGACCAGTCTTTATCAACATTGTCCTTCCAGGACACTAAAAACTCCCATCCCCTGTTTTGGTAGGTAGCCTGGTTGCCCACAATATTGCTTCCTGATACACCCAGTGAACCCAGGATATCAATAGCAAAAATGGCATCTTCGGTTTTGCGGTTGTACCAACCTACTTCTACATTCAACCTGTTATTCAACAAGGCTGCTTCGAGGGCGATATCGGTACCCACACTTTTTTCCCAGAATGTAGTGGGGGGAACGATCTTATCAATACTTGCACCGGTAAAGGATTGACCACCAAAGTTGGCGATCAGCTGCGGTGTTTGGGTTACTGACTGAACGGAGAGGTTGGCCGGCACAGAGGCATTACCTACTTTACCCCAGCTGGCACGCAGCTTCAGGTTGTCGAAGATATCCTGTGATTGCATGAAGTTTTCCTGACTGATGATCCAGCCAATGCCCACAGCGGGGAAATAACCCCATTTATCGGAGCCGGAAAACTTGGATGATCCATCGGCCCTGAATGATGCGGTAAGCAGGTATTTATTCTGGAAGGAATAGTTTACCCTGGCAAAGTAAGAAGCAATGGTGCTTTGTAAGGGATAGTTGGGATAATCAGCATCCTGCACAAAGCGGTTGGTGCCCAGTGATAAATATTCGAAGTTGCGGCCGTTGGGTACATTTTGTGCTGAGCCGATCCGCTTGGTAAACTTGTAGGATTGAGCACCCTGACCACCCAATACTTTTACGGAGTGATCACCAAACTTCCTGTCGTAGGTAATGGTATTCTCCAATATCCAGTTGCGGGTATGTTCATCGGTCAGTGTAAGCAGGCTAATATCATTTCTTAAGCTGGGGCCTACGTTATAAACGGGGCGATAATTACGGATATTCTGGTCGGTGTATTCGCCTCCAATGCTGGAGCGGAGGGTGAAGTGTTTTGCGATCTTCAGTTCCGCGAATACATTTCCGGTGGCCCTGTACTGTCTTGTATCCTGATCGAAATAATCAATGGTTACCTGAGGATTGTATTTGGCGCCATCACCGAGGGGGAAATCGCCTGGATCGCCATAGCTACCATCGGCATAATAAACGGGCAATACAGGATAGGCGGTATACAATTGGCGGAAAATAGCTCCATCAATATCTTTCGATTTGCTGTAAGCACCGGTTAAAGTATAACCCATTTTGAGGGGCGCCATAACCTGGAATTCCTGTTGAAGGCGGATGGTATACCGTTGGTAATTGTTGGTTTCTACAATTCCATCCTGGTTGAGGTAGCCAAAGGAGACGGCATAATTGGATTTTTCGGCTCCTCCTGAAATAGAGACCTGGTGGTTGGTGATCATGGCATTTCTAAGTGCCTGGTGATACCAGTCGGTACCTTCACCAAATTTTGACGGGTCGAGCACCTGTGTACCTTCTTTTTCATTGATCATGGTGGCATACTGATTGGCATTGGCCATTTTGATCTGGTTGGTTACTTTCTGGTAGCCTACGTAACCGTTGTAATTAATAACGGGTTTGCCTGCTTTTCCTTTTCTGGTAGTGATGAGTACCACCCCATTGGCGGCCCTGATACCGTAGATGGATTCGCTGGAGGCATCTTTGAGGATACTCATACTTTCAATATCAGCAGGATTGAGAAAGCTGATATTGTCGAACCATACACCATCTACTATATATAAAGGACTGGTACTTCCAAATACGGTGCCTACACCCCGTATCCTGATCTCTGGTGAAGCGCCGGGGGCACCTGAGTTGGTAATTTGTACGCCGGCCACTTTACCTTGTAAGGCGCTGATGGGGTTTACCGATGCCTGCTTGGATATTTCCTCGCCCTTGATATTGGCTACGGAACCGGTCACATCAATTTTACGCTGTGTGCCATAACCCACTACGATGACCTGGTCGAGCTGGGTATTGGCTGGCTGGAGCGAGACGTTGATGGTTGTTTGACCCGCGACTGCCACCTCCTGGGTAGCATATCCTACAGAAGAGAAGATGAGGACGGCATTGTCGGGCACATTAATAGAAAAGGCGCCATTGGCATCGGTGGAGGTTCCAGCGTTGCTGCCTTTTATGCGAACAGACACGCCGGCAATGGGGGTGCCGGCCGAGTCGGTCACCCGGCCTGTGATCTGTGCCTGTTGGAGCACTGTATTCATCTTCTTCAAGACCACCAGGTTGCTATTGAGCACCTCGTAGGTAAGGGAAGTGTTTTGGAGGATCCTGTTTACTACGGACAATGCTTCTTCATTGACAGCATTTATGGTCACTTTCTGATCCGTAGCCAGGAGATTTTGGTTGTATAAAAACCGGTAATTGGTCTTTTTTTCAATAGCCGATAATACTTTCTTAATATCGGCAGATTGCATGCTGAGGGTGACCCGGGATTGGGAGTAAACTCCGGCTGACACCTGAAGGCAACAGGCAAGTAGTATGGCAACCGTTAAATTCATGATAAATGCAAGCTTTAAAATGATAGGCCTCCCGAGGAAATCGGGAAAAGTCCTTATTTTTTTCATACTTTAAGCATTGAAAAGGGTTAACAAATGGTAACAGCAACTTTCCGAGGGTTGTAGTGTACCGAGACTTTTTTCATCTTCAAACGGGGTTCCGCGCCAACGGAATCCTGTTTTGTTTTATGGAGTTATGTAGTATTGTGTTGCAACATGGGCAGTAATAGTTTTTATTAGTAATCGTTATGTGAGACAGTTATCGTTTTGCCTTGAAATGTATAATTGAAGGAGGCTGTTATTTTGAGTGCGTGCATGGCTTCTTCGATGGTTTCATCCTCAAAAGCACCGGTAAAGCGCATGGCAGCGGTTTTTTCATCTTTGAAATAAATGGTCACGCCATACCATCTTTCCATTTTGTGGGCCAGTTCCCGGAATGATTCATCCTCGAAAGCCAGTTTATTTTCGAGCCAGGAGGTTTCTACAATGGCGCTGTCTTTCTTTTGATAGGTCAGGTGTTTGATGATGACAAGTGGTTCGGTGTCCTCCTGGGGGGACAGTTTTTTGTGAGTAGCCTGGGCGGAGGTATCTCTATTGGCAACTACAATTTTTTCATTGGGTTTGAGGATGATCTTTTGGGAGGGCCTGTCTTTGAGTGAGACTTCAATGCTGCCATGAATGAGGGCAGCTTCGGTGGTTTTGTCGTTGGGATATGACTTTACGTTGAATTGGGTGCCCAGCACTTTTACATCCATTTTAGTGGTGTGAATGACAAATGGTTTTTTTTCATTCCTTACTACATCAAAGTAGCCTTCACCAATAAGGGTCACTTCGCGGATGGTACCGCCAAACTCCTTGTTATAGGTTAGTTTACTGCCTGCATTGAGCCATACATGTGTACCATCGGGTAATTGGACCCTGGTTCTAGAGCCGTTCCGGGTAGTTATTTCGCTGGAGGGATTATTTTCGGTCTGTGCGGTTGCTTTGTTTGAAGCTGGGATGTACAGGCTATAAAGCCCCCATGCTGCAAGCAGGATGCATGCGGCGGCGGCGGTCCACAACAGGGAGCGCCGGCGGGAAGGTTTGCGTGACCCTTCCAGCAATGGAGCATTATCGTCTGGCGTTTGGCCTATAGGTATACCCTGTTGCTGCATACGGGTAATGTGTTGCTGGTAACTGGTGGTTACAGAAGCATCCTGCCCTTCCTGCTGTGACGAGTGCTGCCACAGGTCGGTAATGGCCTGGATAGGAAAATGGAGGTCGGGATGGGTACGTAATGATTGTTCCAGCTCCTTCAGTTCTTCTTCAGAGGCTTCACCGGCGAGTTTCCGCGCCATCAGTTCCCAAATACGTTCGGTAGCCATAAAAGTGGTTGCTTGCCTGGTTGTGATTGGTTGTAATCATTAAAGGAGTCAGGAATTAGGGCAATCCCCTAAAGGAGCAGAAAAAAAATTTAGGAGAGATAAGTTGGCGGAGTAATGCAAGGATACCAATGGCCCAGTCGGGTGGTTGGGAAGCGGGTCAGGGGGGATAATTGGTTGTTGTGAGCGGGAGGAAGTTAGAAACGAACTACTTTTTTGAGGTTTACATTGAGGGCTTTGCCGATCTTGGCGAGGGCGATGGCCAATTGGTTGTCAATGGTTTTGACGGAGATGCCCAATATTTCGGCTACCTCTTTATAGCGCAGACCATCTTCTTTGATGAGTTTGAATACCAGTTTGCACCGGGGTGGCAGGTGGGTAATGGCCTGTTCCACGCGGGCGAGCATTTCGGCGGTCATCATCAATTGCTCGGGGTTATTGTAATGGCTTTCGAGCTCTACATTGAGGTCGTCGATGGTAATGGAGACCTGTTTTTGCTGCCTGAGGAGGTATTTCAGGGCGGTATTTTTGGTGCTTATATATAAATATACTTTCAGGTTATTGATCTCTTCGAGGTGGGTGCGGCGTTGCCAGATATTGATAAAAACATCGGAAACGATCTCTTCGGCCATTTCATGGGCGTGGCAAAAGGTGTAGGCGAAACGGAGGAGGGGTTTATAAAAAAGGCAAAACAGCTCTTTATAAGCGGCTTCGTCGTCATAGAGGGCTATACGACGCTGTATTTCCTTGATATTAGCAAGCTTAGACATAGCAACCGGCTATTTAAAGACCATCCATTCTGCAGCATTGCTGCCTACACAAGGTAAATCAAAAAATAAAGCAGATTTCTTCCCCATAGTAACTGAATTTCTCTAATTTTGCCACTCGCCGGAAATTCCGGTGTATTGTTGACAGCTCTTTATTTAAACAGCCGCTTCTTTGGGAAGTTGTTTTCCGGGTAATCGGTTAGTCGGTCAATGTATCGCGACTGTAGATCAACAAGGTTAGTTAGTCGATAGTTCTTTTATATCAAATATTTTCTCCTTCGGGAGAGGGGCCCTTAGCTCAGTCGGTTAGAGCACCTGACTCATAATCAGGGGGTCGTTGGTTCGATACCAACAGGGCCCACCATTAAGAACAGCCTGTAGCATTTGCTATGGGCATTTTTTTAACCTTAACCTTTCATTAACCGTTGGTAAGATACATTTGATCAATTATTTATCTGGTATGAAAAAAATCCTGACGCTTTTTGTTGCCCTGGCCTCTATGACTGCTGTTATGGCCCAGGACTCTACGACCAACACTACCGTAACCCCCAAAAAGAAGAAAAGGGACTGGAGTAAGGTGAAACTTAGCAACCGCCCCAATGACCACCTGATGTTTCAATTGGGATACAATGGTTGGTCACAAATGCCAGATACGATCAACACGAAAGGGCTTTCCCGCAGTTTCAATGCTTATTTCATGTTTGACCTGCCTTTTAAAAGTGATCCCCGTTTCAGTGTGGGTATCGGAGCTGGTGTAGGTACGGATAATATGTTCTTCGATAAAACGGAAATTGATATTACAGGTCGCCGGGCCAATAAGCTGGGTTTCCGTAATGTGGCTGATACGAACCATTTTAAGAAGTATAAGCTGGCTACTACGTACCTGGAAGCACCGGTGGAGTTGCGTTTCGTTTCGAACCCTGAGAATCCGAACAAAAGCTGGAAAATAGCCATTGGCGGTAAGATCGGTACGATGATGAGTGCCAGTGTAAAAGGAAAAACCTTGCAGAACAGATCCGGCAACACCATCAACGCTTATACGCTGAAAGAGAAATCCAAGCGTTACTTCAACAATACGCGTCTTAGTGTTACTGGTCGCATAGGTTATGGAGCGTTGAGTTTGTATGGCAGTTACCAGGTAAATGCCTTTATCAAGGAAGGTTTTGGTCCGGATGTACGGCCCTTCCAGATCGGTTTGACGCTGAGTGGCTTGTAAACGCAGGTAATGGGATTTGAAGGATTTCGTTGAAATAAAAGATTGAAAGGAAACGGCAAGGCTGTTTCCTTTTTTGTTTTTAGGCGCTTCCAGGAATACTATTTTCCAGTTGATACTCAGCCGGGGAAATAAGGGCAAACCTGTAAGGGTGGGAGTTTATAGGTTGTAATGGCGGTGAAGTAGCCGCCTTTGGAATTATTATGGTTATTTTTGCACACAAAATTTTAATCGTTTGTTAGAGAACAAGAATATTATTCAAAAAGAGGAGAAAGCAGTACTGGCGGGATTGGTATACAAAACCCAAACGGAAGAGCAGGTAAAAGAATACCTGGAAGAGCTGGCCTTTTTGGCGGAAACCGCCGGGGCCACGGCAGTAAAGCGTTACATTCAGAAATTGCCGCATCCGGATAGCAAGACCTTTCTAGGGAAAGGAAAACTGGAAGAGATCAAGAACTATGTTGCTGGAAAGGATATTAACCTGATCATTTTCGATGATGAGTTAACGGGTTCACAGATCACGAATATTGAAAAGGTATTGGAGATAAAGGTGATTGACCGCTCGGATCTGATCCTGGACATATTTGCGCGGCGGGCCAAGACGGCGCAGGCGAAAACACAGGTAGAGCTGGCGCAATACCAATACCTGCTGCCGCGGTTGAAGGGGATGTGGAGTCACCTGGAACGTTTGGGAGGTGGTATTGGTACGAGGGGACCGGGTGAAACAGAAATTGAAACGGACCGTCGTATTGTAAAGGATAAGATCGCATTGCTGCGCAGGCGGCTGGGGGAGATCGACAAGCAGGCTTTTATACAACGCAAGGACCGGGGAGAGTTTATCAGGGTATCGCTGGTGGGGTATACGAATGTGGGGAAATCGACGATCATGAACCTGCTGAGCAAAAGTGATGTGTTTGCGGAGAATAAACTTTTTGCCACGCTTGAAACTACTACGCGCAAGGTGGTGTTTGAAACCACTCCTTTCCTGTTGAGTGATACGGTTGGTTTTATACGCAAGCTGCCACACCACCTGGTAGAGAGCTTCAAGAGTACGCTGGACGAAGTACGGGAAGCAGATATTTTGCTGCATGTAGTAGACACTTCGCACGCTCAATATGAAGACCAGATCGGTATTGTAAATCATACGTTACAGGAATTGGGCGCTTATGATAAACCGGTGATCACGATCTTCAATAAGATGGACCTGTATGAGAAAAACACTTTTGATCCCTGGCTGGAAGACGAGGTAAAGCAGGAGATTGTAAAAGAGTTAAAAGAACGCTGGGAAAACACGCTGCAAGGCAACTGTATATTTATATCGGCACTGGAGCGGAGAAACCTGGAAGAGTTGCGGAATACGATCCTTACGAAGGTGAAAGAGTTGTACCAGATCCGTTATCCCTATAAGACCAGCTATTTGTAATTGAACTGATGACTGACAAGAAGTATATCTGGCATAAGGTGGCGGAAGGGGTGGCCGAACTGGCCATGGGTGATGGGCATATTGCGGTAGTTGATGTAAAAGGGAAAAAGATATGTGTGGGGCGGTACCAGGAGGAATTGTTTGGCTTTGCCTATAAGTGTCCACATGCGGGGGGTATTATGGCTGAGGGATACATTGATGCGGTGGGTAATGTAGTATGTCCGTTGCACCGCTATAAGTTCAGTGTTAAGAATGGCCGCAATACGAGTGGCGAGGGATATTATCTCAAAACGTATCCTGTAGAGCAGCGAGCGGATGGTTTGTTTGTTGGCTTGCCGGATAGTGGTTTATTTGGTTTGTGGTGAGGTATTAAACAATCTCTTTTTCGATCTCCATTTTGATCATGGGGGCCACATGGTAATAGGCGGCTATTGATTCATTGATCATGGGCAGTATCTCAGGTAATTTTTGGTGGGTGCGGGCATTGGCTTCAATGGAGGTCATTTTTGAGAACAGGTCCTTTACCTGAATGATGCCCAGGCTGCTTTTGAGTTTATGGGCCAATTCAAATACGGTTTTCCAATCTTCTTTAATGGCTGACTGTTTCATTTCTTCCAGTCCGGAGGGTACCATGGTTTCAAATACCTTGTAAATTTCCCTGATCACCCTGTTATCGTTTAATTGCAGCAAATTAGAAATATCGAATACGGGATACCCAGCTTTGTAAGTCATCAAGTGTGATTCCCCGATGACTTCTCCTTTTCGATGGAGTAAGAATTTCTCCAGGCAGCGTCGCAATTCTTCGGGGGCGAAAGGTTTGGCCACGTAGTCATTGGCGCCAATCTGGAGGCAACGTTGTTTTTCATTTCTCAATACGCTGGCGGTTAGTACAACGATGGGAACATCTAGCTTTAGTTGCCGGCGGATGTAATCGGTAGCCTGAAAACCATCCATTAAAGGCATGTGGAGGTCCATCATAACCAGGTCGGTGGCATTCCTTTCCAGCCAGCGAACAGCTTCTTTACCGTTTTCGGCCACTGTAACAGCCAGGTGGTACTGTTCCAGGTTGTATTTTAGTACACGTTGGTTCACATCATTGTCTTCTACAATGAGCACATGTTTGCCGGAGTAATCTTCGAGCTCATGGGGTTGCAGAATAGGTTTTGAGTTACCGCGTATCACTTCCTGTTCGGTGCTGATGCCAAATGGAAGCATTACGGTAAAGGTGGTGCCGGCGCCGGGTTTGCTGGTTACATGAACGCTCCCTTGCTGCAGTTCGGCCAGGCGCCTGGTAATGGCCAGGCCAAGACCGGTACCGCCAAAGCGGCGTGTGGTATCGGAGGAGGCCTGGGAAAAGGATTCGAAGATGAGGCTAAGCTGTTTGGCGTCGATGCCAATACCTGAATCGCTCACCTGCAGGCAAAGCATTACCTGCTTATGGTCCTGTTCCTGCACATTTATTTCGAGGGTTACATAACCCTGTTCGGTAAACTTAATGGCATTGCTTAGCAGGTTGGTCAATACCTGGCTTAGCCGGTGGGGATCGCCTACCAGGAAAAGGGGTACGGCAGGATGGAGCAGGGTTGAAAAGTTAAGTGATTTCTCTTCGGCTTTGATCCTGAAAGAAGCATTGACGGTTTTGACTACATCGCCCAGGCTAAAGGGTATTTTTTCGATGCTGATCTTACCGGCTTTGATCTTGGACAGGTCGAGGATATCGTTGATGAGCACCAGGAGGTTGTCGGACGACTGTTTGATCATTTGTACATATTCCTGCTGGTGTGGCTGGAGTGGGGTTTGCATTAAGAGGCCGGTCATGCCGATGATGCCATTCATGGGGGTGCGTATCTCATGGCTCATGTTGGCCAGGAATTGTTCCTGCAGGGTTTCGGCGGTCTCGGCTTTTTGGCGGGCGAGGATCATTTCCTGTCGTGATTTGACCATTTCGGTAATGTCTTTCATGAAGCCGCTTACGCCCAGTAGTTTGTTGTCTTTGTCGAACAAGGGGAATTTGATGGTGAGCAGGTGGTGTTCTCCATCGGGTAATTTTAGTACATCTTCCAGTTCTACTGGTTTATGGGTTTCGATCACTTCTTTATCGGCTGCGGCGTATTTATCGGCGGAGCCTTTATTGTCCTGCACTTCAAAAACTGTTTTGCCAATGATCTGTTGTTCGGTAAGGCCAAAAACTTCCCGGCATTGTTTGTTGGTGAGGAGGTAGCGCCCTTCGAGGTCTTTTACATAGATCATGAGGGGGGCATTGTCGAGGATGGCCTGTACACGGTATTGGTATTCTTTTTTTTCTTCTTCGCTTTTTTCCAATTGCTGGCGCATCAGTTCCTGGTGGGTCACATCTTTTACCACGCATTGAAAGCCCAGTACTTTGCCATCTTTTTCGAGGAGGATGGCATCCTGTTCAACCCAGCGCACGCCATCGTTCTTAAAGTTGATGGGGAATGTGAAGGTCGATTCGCGGGTGCGGTTCATGAACTGGGTCATGTATACCTCGGCTACTTTGGGGATCCAATCTTCGCGAATGAGGGTAGAAAAATGTTTGCCCATCATTTCTTCGGGTGTATAGCCGGTGAGGTCTTCTACCTGTTTGCTGATGAAGGTAAACATGCCATTGATATCGGCGGTATAGGTGATGACGCCTGCATTTTCGACAAACTCGCGGTAGCGGGTTTCGCTTTTCACCAGTTCGCCATCGGCTTTGCGCAGCAATAGGATATCGCGATAGAGAAAGAATACCAGGAGGGCGATAATGACAAGTACTGCGAGTGAGGCGATGATGGCGGTTTGCAGGGATTTACGGCCTGCTTCCTGGTTGTTGAGCCTGGTGGCCAGGAGCAGTTCATTTTGATCGGCTTTCATGTTGGCCAGAGCGGCTTTGATGGTTTCCATCAGGACTTTGTCGCGGGGGCTGGTGATGAGTTGTGCTGCCTGTTGGGGAGAAACGTTGTAAGCTTGTATCACCTGCTGGTGGTAATTCAGTTTTTGGTGGATCAGTTGTTCCAGTTGTTGCAGGCGGGTAAATTGCGGGGGGTTATCGGTTACCAGGTGTTCAACCAGTTGTATGCTGGTGAGGACGGCATTGTTTTGTGTGGGCAGGGTGGTGATGAAAGTGGTATCGCCTGTGGCGGCATACCCTCTTATGGTGGCGCTTGATTCGGTGAGGAGGGTTTGTACCTGATCGAGTCCTTTAATGACGTTATTGGTATGGGTGAGTGATTCCTGGGCACTTTGTGCGCGGGTTCGATCTTTCCAGGAGGACCATATAAAGAAAGCCACCCCTGCGAGTACGATCAACAGCACGAAGAAGATGGGCATGTATGTCTTCATGGATATTAAGTATCAAAGGTTAATGTTAAGCCATGGGGGGAGCTTATCAGATAGAAAGTTACTATAATTTGTTTGGGGAGGGTTAGAAAATGGCGGGTAGGCGGAGAAAATATTTCTATGAGAAAAATTTCGGGATCGGGTGCTATGAAATCCAAAAATCCCTATTTTTGCAACCCCTTTGGGGACATGATGTGGAAAGGGCGGCTAAAGTCCTGACATTCATTCTTCAAAAGGGCATTACCAGGGCTGTAAAAGGCAGCTGGGACATACATTCCTCCTTAGCTCAGTTGGTTAGAGCATCTGACTGTTAATCAGAGGGTCGTTGGTTCAAGTCCAACAGGGGGAGCCAAACAAGACAAAGGGTTTCAAGCAATTGGAACCCTTTTTTATTTCCGTCTAATTGAAGCCATTTTAAAGTTTATTAGGACCTGCCTTCTTCAAGCTTTCATTGCATACCATGTGTCTTTACCTTCGCCCTCTTGCCGAAAAGAGTTTTTTTCAACTCATGATTCCAGCTATTTTTTTACTGTATATCTGTTTGCATTCGTAAATGAGACGATTAGTTCGGCATCTGTTCGTCGACAACCTTAAAGGACTACGAAATGAATTAGAAAAGGAAAGGCTTTGATGAAATAGCTAAGCATTTGGATATGCAAGCAAGCACTAGTTGGATATTTCATAAAGGGACATTTCTTTAAAATTGAGAAAGATTAACTGGTTGGCGCCTTTCCCGGCGGGAAACATGCTGCAAGCCCCGAAGGTTCCAGTATGGAGAGGCCTATTGTGGTAACAGTACTCAGATAATAAAGTACAACTACGTTTATGCTTGCCGTGAGAAATTTGCAACTTTCACTTGAAGCCATATCGAAACCAGTTCTTTTTCCTACAAAAAAATTTAGCATGGATTTCAGTGTATATCTGATGGTTATTAACCAGCTCGACATTTCACTAACAGATCCTACCTATTCTGCCAGTCATGGTACCTGGACAGATAGACCTACTGCAGTAAGGGCACGAGGAGACTCTCACCAATTTCGTTTAAAAGACAACTTTGGAGCTTACGGAGCAGAGGGTACGCTTTCATACTCCCTTGGCGCCTTTGGAAACCTGAGTATGAAGTTTGGTTGCCCTTTTTCGGCTGATAATTATTTCAGCACCACAAACGTCCCGCGCTCAGTTAAGGTCACTTTTGTAGGGAGCAACAACGGTAATAGGCCCTCGTCGGGTTTTCCGCGTAGAGGCCATCCACTTTATATATGGATTACAGTAGCCGCATCTGCCAGTCAGGATATCAATTTTACAAGTTTAATGGCAGATCCCGGCGGGCCGGCAATAGGATTGCCCAATATAAATAGTACAACCACTAACCTAAATAACCCTGTCTGGACGCCTAACATGCGTACTTATGACGGTGTAGGTGGAAGTCTTTATCCGTTGGCCTTTGTGGGAAGTGTTACATTTATCATGCGGGTTGATATTACTTCAGTGGTGGGTATGCACATAACTGGGTTAAATTCCAGTGGCACTGAAATAATAAAGGGTACGTGGTATCTCAATTCAATGTCAATTACCCTTCAAATGGCCCAATCTGTCAATGGTTTTTTCAGTCGCAATCAAACCCTGCGCTGGAAGGCAACCAATGTGCATGATCCGAAGCAGGAGCTGACCATTAATGGTCCTTCGAACCCGGGCTTTTCGCTTGAATTCTATGGCTTATTTCAACGGCCGATCAATTCTATTTTTCCTAACCGGGGGTTTATTCAGGTTTACAGGGCGTTAGGACTGGCGATTGGTGATACTTCCGACTCCCAGCGTATGGCTTCGAAGGTTTCCTCTTTTTGCGTGCTAAACCCGGGAAGCACTCCCATTGAAAGTAAAAATATTTATGACCGGGGTTCAGGTGCTTCGCATTATGCCGTTTCACCTTATGGTGGTAGCACATTTCGCCTATTGGAATATGTAGATGTCCAACTGCCCAGGCATTTGTGCAATTGCTATGATCAGGCAGCCGGCGTCCAAGCTTTACTGGCCATTGTGGGCATTTCCACGAACTGGTATTTTATGAACCGCTTTGGGTTTATCAATACTACCCCATTGGTAGGTTGGGGGGCATGCAACAATCCTTTCGACATAAATAGTGGATACCTGGTACTGCCTCAGAACGATCCTGCCAGAACTTCGTTTGGCAACCATGGCTTTTGTAGTTTTGAAACATATATCCTGGATGCTACATCTGCCGGCCACGAAGGAACCGAAACGCTCAACGCTTATCTAGCTAATGCGGTAGATAGTACAACGATCCTATACAGTAATCCGCCTTACAGGGGAACTGAGGCAAATGCCAGAACTCAAGTCGGATTAACCAGCATTGATGCTGTGGTTCCAGGGGTGCGGTACAAGCCTTTGACAGAACTTAAGCAGCATGCGTACATACAGGAACTTCAGACGGGCGGGCTCAACATCGCATTGCCTGCAACCACGGAAAAAAGGTATGTAGTAATGGATTGGACTTTTGTGGAAGATTTGCTTATGCGCAATGGCTTACCCTATCAATTTACTGCGCAGTATACTACCCTGGGAGAAGAAGAGGTGGAAAGGGTTTGGCATTTTGTACAAGGAGAAAACATGGTGAGCATTTTAGTTAGTGTACATGCAGAAGAAGAGATCGCCCTACGTAAGCTGATGACCACTGCGGTGGAAACGCAGGCTTCGTTCAATCCCTTCCTGGTACAACCATTGGGAGACGGTGGCCTTCGCAATGCTACCGGTGGGCTGATTGAATGGAAGTTTGCAAACTGTTGGGTACGTATTACAACAACAACGCCAGAAGCAGGGATAATGGCAATAGCAACCATTATTCAGCAACAAATGGAACAACACCTGCAGACAATGATTCCGCAGCCATCTTTGGTTGGAATACCCGCCGAAACGATTGGTGCGGTTGGCACTGAGATCGCACTTACCTGGCAGGTTGAGCCCGGAATACTTACTGAAGTGGGAGCAGAAGGTAACGGATTAGCGTTTTTGTACAAAATCGAAAATGGCATTAGTTATACGGCCATTCAGCCGTCGCTCAATACAGTAAGTGTGGTAGCTGCTGATAACCGCACACTCATTTCAAACAAGGTCACGGTAATAGTGCGCATTGAATAAACTGGCTCAAGAATCGTCCAATTAGGAGCGCCCCAAAAAGGCTTGCAGAAATGCAGGCCTTTTTTATTTTTGGGAATAATTATAAACCCAGCAAGATTGAAAAAGATTCCTCTATACCTTATTTACTCCCGCCCTCTCATTGGCCTTGTCATATTAATTTTATCCCTTCTGCAACCCAAGCAATTTGAATGGTGGATGGTTATATTGATGATATTAGGATTACTCACAGATGTGTTCGATGGCATCATTGCACGGAAATTACAAGTCTCTACGGAGAAGCTACGCAGACTTGATTCTTTTGTTGATCAGATCTTCTGGATATTGATACTTGTAGCTACCTGTATTTCATGTCCCACCTTTTTAGGGCAACATTATACGGAAATACTGATCGTGCTGGCAGCAGAGACGCTAACATATATTATTTGTTTTATACGGTTTAAAAAGGAAGTGGCGACTCATGCAATTAGTTCGAAGATATGGACGCTGACAATCCTTGCCTCAATAATACAAATTATGCTAAGCTGTAAAGCAGGGATCTTATTTCTATGTTGCTTTTACATTGGCCTGGTAACCAGGTTAGAAATTATATTGATCTTATGCATTATCAGGAAGTGGTACAATGATGTGCCTAGCGTGTATCATGCGGTTTTGTTGAGGAAAGGCCGTGAGATTAAGCGGAACCGGTTATTTAATGGATAGCTTCCCTGGTTAAAGGAGATAAATTAATTTACTTCTGTGGCACCCAAAATCCAACCAAATGAAGCATTTGCCCCTTGTTATTGACCTCTGCGACATCTACGCCTTTTAGCAACAGTTTTTTGTTCTTGTCAAACATGGACCAATTCCAGGTGTAGAAGTTACCCTGGGAAAGAATCGCAGTGGTTTCGAAGGTAGCACCCGGAAAGTCCTGCCAGAATTTATCAATGGCTGCTTTAAATGCTTCCACTCCTTTTGCATTAACAGAAGGGTCTTCATATACGCTTTCGGCTGTCCAAAATGATTTAATAATGTTCAATCTGTCTTTCGCATTTGTTTCAAGCCAGGCCTGCTGATATGCCTGAATTGCTTTGGGCAGTTCCTGAGCGAAGGACTTTGAATTCAGGAATACCGATAGGATTGACAGCACAGCAATGAAGAATAGTTTTGATGAGGTCATCATTTTTTCTTTAAAACTAGGACGTGCGGTTAACCTAAAAAAGGTCATTCACATAGGACAACAGGTCAATCAGCCAGCCTAACTTTGCTTCGGACTTGTTCCAAATTGCTGTTTGAAGGCATAACTAAAGCTGGAGTAATCGCGATATCCTGCTTCGTTAAAAATCTCTTTCGGTGGACGATTGTGTTTTCGGATCTGCTCTTCGGCCCAGGCCAATTTTTTCCCGCGGATCCATTTCCCCGGACTTGTTCCATAAATTCTGAAAAAAGCCCGTTTAAATGTAGCCAGGCTCATATTGCACATAAACGCTATTTCCTCAAGGGTAAGGTTTTTGCTGCTACTGCCCTCAATCACATTTTTCAATTGGTGATCGGAGTGCTGCTTTATGTAAAGTGTTTCTTCATTGATGAAACCTCCAAAAAAGTCATTCAAATAACAGGTCAGCTCCATCAATTTTATCTTCTTAAGGGAGTCTTTAAAGGATTGCTCTCGCGATAACAAGTTCAAAATTGACTTTCCGAAACCAGCGACATAGGAATTTCCTCTGACTGATAAATAATAATGGTCCTTGAGTGAGCTACTGGTCATTTCCTTTTTATCTCCCAATTGTCTCAACAGATCGACAATCAAGTGTGGATCAAAAAAGATCATCAGGGTTTGATAAGGTTGATCTGTATCGAAATTTTGATAAGCCAGGTAATTACCGGGCGGATAAAAAATCAGGTCATTGGGGCCAAATTCCTCTACTCCGCCTGGGGTTTGTAACTTCTTTACACCATTTATACCAATGGTAATACATGGTTTGGTAAAATGCAGCCGCGAATTGTTGGTCGCTTCGCTGTTAACGTGCAGATAGTAGAAGACAGGAGATTGGCCATCATATGCAAGCAGTTCGTCTGGCAGCGTAAACATAGTATTTTCAGGTGACTTGTTTTAAGTTCATGGGAACCAGCGTATGCCCAAACATTTTGAGAACCTGGTTCACTTTTTCCAGTTGAAGATCATTTTTACCTTGTTCTATTTTCCTAACCACTGTTAAAGCGACCCCGGCCTTCTCTGCAAATTCCTGCTGTGTAAGACCAGCCTCCTTTCGCTTCAACTTGACAAAGGCTTGCAAGGATTTCATAGGCTATATGCTTTTACATATAAAATAAAGAAGTTTGGGCAAATTATATTCAAAAACATATAAAAAAATGAAATGGGCAAGATTCTATATGCAAATACATATAGGCAGTGCTTAGTAGCTCGAACATTACCCCCCTTTTTACACCCCTTCTAAATGTAGTTTATTACATATTTAGGTTGGATTTTATGGCCACCCGAGCTTTCTGGGATTGGGAAAAAAAATTGGCCTGCTTCCCCAAAGATCAGCACGGATCCTCGCTCAGCTACTTTCAAAATGTGAAGACGTAATAAAGATAATAGACGACAGCGGCTTATCGGAAAAGGTTAAAAATACCTATAAGAATGCATTTAAGGACAAGTTGAGAAGGATGGGTATGATACAAGAATAGAAACCGAGATATACAAGCCGTAGTATAAAAAGAGGCCAGTAAAGACTAAAAAAAAGCCGGCAGCGTGTGGGTAGCTGCCGGTTTTGTAGGGTATTTTTTGTGGTTTCAGCTTTGTTTTAATCCCAATTAAAGAATTCGCGGACCTGGTCTATGTCAAACTTATTGTACTCACAGAATTCAGCAAGATAAACCGGTGCACCCTTGGGTTTTTCAAACAGCGCCCTTACCTGGTTTAATATGCGTGTGGCCGAGCTGGGGCTTATAACCATCAACTCCTGCACATTCTTATTGGAGATCCTCCTGAATGGATTAGATTTTCGCATATACCAACATTTTTAGATTGAATTTTAAAATAGAATGACAAGGCAACGCTTGTTGCGATGGAGTGATTGCTAATTGGGGAGATCCGGGCAAGTTGGTCCGTTGGGCATGGGCCAAACCCGCCAATGTGGAGATTACATAACTTTAGTTTTAAACTAGTTATTAATGTGTACCATGTGGAGCTGGCTGGTTGGGTGGTGGTGCACTAACAATGATCCATGGGGACGATCATTGTAAAAAGAATAAGTAGTGCTTAATGGTGTGGGACCTGTTTACAAGAACTATACTAATGGGATGTGGAAGCTGTTTATTTCCATAACAAAAAATAAAAAAAGTTAAAAAGACCGAAAACCTGGCTTTATTGGAGCCTGCTATAAATGATCTGGAGGGGGCCAGGAGGCTTCCTGACCAATGGGCCTTTACAACCCACAGGGCCATACCAATGGATACCCACAGCTACTATGATGAGCCGGTCTTTCATGTTGGTTAATTCTGCGGTAAGGTGGCAGGCTTTTATTTGTATTTGTTTGAGGGGGATTAGTGTGGTGGTCTTGGTGATGGATTCGGCTTCTTCGTCCTCCCGGCAGTTGATGGCTGCGGTGGTTGCAAAGATGCGACAATGGGTAATGCCCTCGGGTGGTATCAATGTCTGAACAGGTACGAAGGCGGGCAACCTGGTGGTGACCCAATTTTTATTGGTATTGGCCACTACTTCCGGATGGATAGCAGCGGCTTGCTGCCAATCGGCTCGGGTGTTGAGGTTGAACCCAATGAGGTTGTCGAAACAGGCGGTGGTCCAATCCCGGCCGGGGGATGGATCACACCGGAGTGATGTCATTAATTCACTTACCAGTTGTGCTATATAGGGCTTGATATTGAGGTGTTGGAGTAAAGCCCTACGGATGTGTTTGCCCAGGCGGGAAGCCTTTGCCACTTCACCGGCATAAGTACGGGTACGCTGAAAGGCAGGATCTTTTTTGACGCGATTGGCAGTGAGGGTAATCTTTTTTACCTGGTAGTGATCACCTTTGGGAATGAGTGTGTAGCCGGGAATGGCGGCGCGGGAATTTTTGGATTTGTATAACATGAGCTTATAGAATTTAGAATGCAGAAAAATATACGGTTGCCTTAATCCCCGCCCTAAAGAACGGGGCAAAGGGCCAGGCTGCATACGCCGGACTTCGATTGCTTTGGCATTTTTGAAAAGGAACCGGGTGCACCCGGTTCCTTTTTTTGAGCGGGCTTTCTTTTAGGGTGAGCCGCCCTTAAAGGGCGACCCACCCTAGAGTCTCCTTAGAGGCCGACCCACCCTAGCGCTTCCATTGAAGGGAGAACCACCCTTCAGGAAAAGCTGCTACAACCTATGGAAGTTGGTCGACTTCCCAGACCTGCAAGGCACTAAGGCCCTTACTGAGTGGGTATGACTTCCCGTTGACGAGCTTCACAAATTCGACTCCCAGGAGGAGGAAAATGGGAAGTGGAGTATCGGGAAGCACGGCCATTTGAAGCACGGAGGCGGTAGTGGGGTCATTGTTCCAGGGTAAGCTGGCACTGCTTTGCCTTGTAATGGAAAACTCACCGGTTGCAAAATCTATTGCTGCAGCGGCAGCAAAGACGTTGTAATGGGAGGCATTGTCGGGCGCTGCAATCTCCAGCTTTGGAACATGGGACACCAGGTTGACCCTGATCTGACCGGTAGTGCGGTCGATGGTAAAAGGAAACTGGGTCTTCACGCAGGCGGCAAAAGGCACACCATTGTTGAACTCAAATCCTTTCAGCAAGGTGAGGTCGCCATTTTCTACGCGTCGTTCTCCCAGATCGCTGATGGGATCTGATTGCAGTACGGCCATCATGACCTGTGTGACCCTGCTGGTGACGCGGTTGTCCCTGGCTTTGTTGAGCTCGGTAATCCATACGTCGCGGAACAATTTTCCGGCTTTACCGCCTGCACCAAATTCCTGACCAGCCCTGCGGGTGAGGTCGAATTTGGGATCGGTCTTCATGCGTTCGGCAGAGATGGTTGTTTTCTGTCGCGCCATGAACCCATCCTGGGTTTTGTAGAAACTGATGTCGTCGATGGCTCCTTTTAGCTTGACGACGGGACTTATTTGTTTTGGCATTTGTTGTTTTTTAAAAAATGAATGAATGGTTCTTTAGGAAGCAGCTCTGAATACATCGGCAATCGATAGTCGGCAATCGGCAATGAATGCACGGTTTCTTCGAATGCTTCGGCAATCGGCAATCGGCAGTCGGCAATCGACAATGAATACACGTTTACTTCGAAACTGTTTTTCTAAAGAACTGTTTGAGTCGGTTGCCCGCGGTGCAACCTATATACCTCCACTGTTGTACTGGGTGGGAGGCGCCAGCTTCCCTGCCACTTTGCTCAACAATTGGCTGTTTTTGTGTTTGTCGCTATTCGCATACTCTATCTATACTGAAGGTATACTGAATCTATACTGTAGCTATACCGAAGGGGTAGTTGATATTTCTATTTTCGTACGCTACCTGACAAACATACGATGCCAGACAGGCCATTTCCAAATACCGTCTGACAGTTTTCGCAATCTTCGTTTGTTTCTAGTAATAATGATTGTTTTTTCAATCAATATGAATAACATCTAACGAAGATTGCGATATCGCTCAATCCGGATTTGGAAGCGGGTATCTGCATGTTGTACGTTTGTGATGAACAGTTAGACCTTAGTATTCATCCATCATTCTTAAACATCTTTATTATGAAAGCCCATACGACGCAGACTAAAAAGCAAACAGGAACGCAATATCAAGTGCAGGCTGATTTCGGAAGAGCGGCCAGGTGCAATCAACTGATCTGTGATGCCTTCCATCAGCATTTGTTCAACTTGCGGGAGGCTCATTTGAGCAGTCGTTTATTTGCGCGTGTATATGATGTATTGCGGAGTGACGAATTGCATGCTGTTGGATCGCGGACTATGGCTTCGGGCAACCTGGGGCTACTGGAAGGCTTTGATTTTAATAAACGCAAACCCTTGCACAGGATCTTTAACGGCTCGTTCGATGTAAGGATCAACCGCCGTAAAGGCGAATGTGTGGTTGATGTGCCCAATTTTGATCCTGTTCGTCATCTACGTTGGGAAGGCCGTATCACGCATATAAAAATACTCGCTGCAGCGGCGGTGCTTGATTTCAGGAGCCTGAAATTTCTGCCGATAGCGCAAGAGAGTGGTTTCCTGGACATACAGCAACTTGTTGGGGCGACGCTGCCACTTGCTTTCCCTGCCCGGACACGCCGGCCACTCCTGGTGGTGATGGGGATGGAGTTTTACCAGTTTGTGGGGAGCCGCTATTTTTTGCGGCAGCAGGATGGGGCGAAGTCGCTGACGATTGTGAAAACGGATCGCTGATGAAACGCTGATTTGAGGATTTTACAGATTTCGCTGATTTTGGGTTATGAACTTTTGCTTCGCTGGGTTCCTTTGAGGGACCAAGGGGAGTATAAATAAAAATGCTGATCGACTGTGTGGACGGGGCCCCTAAGCACGGTTGATGTATGATGAGTGTTGTGCAACACGAATTGTGGAAAACCAGCTGCGAGCTTCGAGCTACGAGCAGCGAGCTGTTGGGTTTTCGGTTTCAGCTACGGCCATTAGCTTTAGCATTTAGGGAGCTATTAGCGGTTGGATCTTAGGAATTAGCATTCAGGTTTAGCTGCTAGCCAGGTTTTACATGGCTACCGGCTGAGGGCTATTGCCACTGGTTTTTGTTTTGCCGCTGTGATCGATGAAAGGCTTTGGTGAGCCAGCCACCAGGCACTGGACAGTGGTCCACAAACGGCGGGGAATGAAAGGCAGGTTTTGGTCGGGGTAAACGGCTACCAGTGTTAGTTTCAAGATCCGACAATTCGTAGTTAGGAATTAACAGCTAGCTTTTAGTGTACCTATTAGCTGTAAAGGCTTTGGTCAGGTGGTTTATTTTTTAACATTTAAAAGTATCATATGAGTATACAGGAAAGAATGCAGTCGCCAACGCCGCCCTTCTTTGTGAAGTTGCGGAACTGGAGTCTGATCCTTGCCGCTGTTAGCGGAACGATCCTTACCACACCGGTGGCTTTGCCCACGATCGTGGTGCAGGTGGCCAGTTACCTGGCTGTAGCGGGCGCGGTGGCCAGCGCAGTAAGTCAGGCAGTGACTGATGGCCAACAGGAAAAGTAGTCATTCTCTCAATCTGGTATTCCTATGAAGTGGCCCCGCTCTCACGAGCGGGGTCTTTTTGTGTTTGAACCGGTCCGGATGATCCTTTCTACCCTATTTCTAGCAGGGTTACCCTGTATCTTCAGTACATTTATTCAAACTCTGGAAACATGAAAACGCTTTTTAATTCAGGTGTCGCATTACTTGTTTTATCCTCTGTGCTGCTTTTTGGTGCTTGTACGAGTGGCAACTCATTGGCACAGCTACAGGCTAAGATAGACTCATTGCAAGGTCAACTGACGATAAAGGACCAGGCAACAGCGCAGGAAGCAGCCAATAAAAAACTGGTTACAGACTTTTATCAGGCGGTTTTTGGGGATAAAGATGTTACGGCTATCGACAAATACCTGGCAGAAAACTATATTCAGCACAACCCTGTATTGGGCGACGGAAGGGAAACGCTCAAGCAAGCGTTGACGGCCTGGTATAAGGGAATGCCCAAAGAGAAAATTGACATCCACCATATAGCAGCGGATGGTGACCTTGTGTTTATTCACACCAAATCAACGGAAAACGGGAAGGCTGTTTCGATCATTGATATTTTTAGGATAGAACACAATCAACTTGTGGAACACTGGGATGTTATCCAGCCTGTGCCTGACAAATCGTCCAATGCACACCCGATGTTTTAAAGTACCCAGATCTGGGGAATTGAGATTCAATGATATTGGGTCCGGATTTATAAAACCGTACTACGGAATCCGTATTACAGGACCTTGCCTGTAGCAGTATAACTGATTTTTGGGGGCGAACGGCCAATGGGTTCGTTCTACACCTCAAAATACTATACAATGATAAAACTGCTCCTGTCTACCTGTTTAGCTGTTAGTCTAGTCTCTGGCTTTTCCCAACAACCGCCCACGGACCGGCAATTGATCGAAAATATGATCCAGCTCTATTTTGATGGCTGGGCAACAGGCGATACAGTGCAGCTGGGCAAAGCGATGCATAGCTCCTGCCGTCTGAAGAACTATGGGAATGGCAAATTCGTTGAATACTCCAGGAGTCAGTACCTGGGTCTTTTCAAACCACGTCCCAGGCCCCAAAACCTGACTACCCGCATTGTATCGATTGATATTACGAATAATATGGGTAGTGCAAAAGTGGAGATCAGTACGGCCCGGGACTTGTTTACGGACTATTTCAACCTTATGAAGACGGATGATGGCTGGGCGATTGCGGACAAGGTATCTACGCGCACCCCCCACAAGACCTTTGACATCAATGCGATCCGGCTTGAAAAAGAAACGATCCTGGAAGGACTGAAGCGCCCCTGGAGCATTGCATTTATATCGGAACAGGAGGCGCTGGTGTCGGAGAAAAATGGGGACCTGGTAAAAGTCAATGTAGTGAAGAAAGAAAGGACCAGGATCGAAGGTTTTCCATCGGATATGGAGGACAGCCTTGGTGGTACGGGGGATAATACAGGCAAATTTGAAGTCCTGCTGGATCCCAACTTTACCAATAATAAATACATCTACCTGTCGTACGCGGCCAAAAGCGGTAACCTGCGCACCACGAAGATCGTCAGGGCTGTGTTGGAGAACAACTCTTTGCAACAGGTCAAAACGCTTTTTGTGGCGGAACCCTATACGCATGAACGATTTCATTATGGTGGGGGGATGGTATTTGGGAAAGATGGCAAGCTGTACTTTACGATCGGTGAACGGCTGTTCACGGAAAAAGATCAACCGGCTGTTCCGATAGCGCAGGATCTGCAAGACAGAAGAGGAAAGATCTACCGGATCAATGCTGATGGAACGATCCCGACGGACAATCCGGACTTTGGAGGAAAAGCGACTCCCGGCCTATATGCCACGGGCATCAGGGCGGCGCAAGGCATTACGCTCGATACTTTGACAGGTAAAATATGGTTCAGTGAACATGGTACGCAGCAGGGGGATGAGATCAATGTGTTGAAGGCAAAGGCCAATTATGGCTGGCCGGTAAAGACAACTGGAAAATACCGCTATGCTGAATATGCCCCTCAACCTGTTGCCGGGGTTAGCTATACTGATCCTGCCTGGTACTGGCTGCAAACGGTGGCCCCGACCGGTCTCCATTTTTATGCAGGCAATGAATTTGGGGTCTGGAACCGGAACCTCCTTGTTGGGGGCCTGTCGAGAGGCAGTTTATGGCGCCTGGTGGTGGAAGGGGAAAGTATCAAAAGTGCTGAGGAGCTTTTTACGGATGACCGGATCCGGATACGCAAAGTGGTGCAAAGTCCTGCGGGCAAATTGTATATCCTTACTGATGAGATGAATGGAAAACTGATCAGGATAAAAAACGGGGCCTTTTAAGTAATCAGGAAGGGAGCAGTAAAAGCTCTATATTGTAGGCCATGTCTGCTCCTTTCTTCAGTATCATAACGCCTATCCATAATAATGGTGCTACCATTTTTGATACGCTGTCATCCGTCAAAAGCCAAACTATGGATGACTGGGAACACCTGATTGTGAATGATTACTCTTCGGATGATTCGATGGCGAAAGCGCTTGCCTTTACGCAGGGGGATCGGCGGTTTCGTTTTTTGGAAAATACGGATAAGGGCGGAGCTAATGTGTGCCGAAATATTGGATTACAAAACAGTAAGGGGCAATTCCTGGTATTCCTGGATGGGGATGATCTGCTCCATTCAACCTGTTTGGAGAACAGAAAAAAACATTTAGAAGGAACAGGTGTGCAAATGCTCATCAGTCAAACGCTTTCCTACGATACGGGCAGTCAAAAAGAAACAGGGTTATTTAATTGTTCTCCAACTATCAGCCGGGAATGGATCATCGCCTCGTTCTTAAAGCATAAAATACTTTGGACGACTACGGGTGTCAGCTGGGAAAAACATTTTCTCGAAAGCATTGGCGGGTGGAACGAAAATTATCCCCGGCTACAGGATGTGGAGTTGAATATCCGGGCGCTATTGAATAATCCCCGGCTGGGCTTTACGAATTGCCCAGATTCGTATTTGGTGAAAAGTGATTTTACGAAGGAAAAGGAAAGGAATGCTTTTGCCGGTTTCAACCTCCTGCTCAGGGATTATTACGGACGGGTAAATGAAACAGCGGATTGTGCGCAAACGGATCAATTATATAGTGAGGCTTTTGGGGTGCATATCCAAATAATTATGCAGTATTGGAAAAATCTGCCTGTTGGTTCAAACGATCCCTGGGGGGCCTTTTTTTTGGAAACGGTACAAGAAATTTTGGAGGAAGCCGATTACAGGGAATTAAAAAACATGTTGACCAGCTGAGGGCAGGCAAATTATTTATTCAAGGATGTTGTTTTGACGATTGAATAATATAAACGCTCAAAGAGTCTCCTATCTTTGGTAATGATCAGTGCCCGGGCCTTCAATCCATTTTTATATGGTATGGTTCTATTTTGACTGGTATATAGGCCACTGTCCAACCTGACTGCTCCCAGAAAAGCGCTGTCTACGGAAAGGTTGGATATATAACTTAAGGTTCCCCTGACAAACCCGGTTTCCTGATAGGGGTATGCATCAAAGCGCAACTGAACTTTCATGCCGGTATCCACTTTCCCAAAATTGTTTTGTGCCAATTTTATTTCAGCGTAGTACTTGCTGTTTTCCGGGTTTACATAACCTATTAATTTGCCCTGCTGTACGAACTGATTTTCCTGAAGGGGCAATGCAAACACTATCCTACCGGCTGCCGGGGCCTGCAAGGTATATTGCCTGAGCCAATCGTCTACGCTGCTTTTAAGGGTATGTAAGGCCTGTTCAAAGGTCTGGTGTTGTTGAATCATATCGTGGTTCAACTGATCAATCTCCTTTTGCTTATCCCGGATCTGGTTTTGTTGGGTCATGATATTCATTTCCATTTCGGGATCTGTTTTCTTCTTATTGATCAAGGCGCTTTGTGCCTGCCGGTATTCCTCGGCAGAGATTATTTTTTGTCCATAGAGGGTTTCGTTCATATCAAAGGATTCTTTGGCCAGTTCATTGTCCTTTGTATTGAAATCTTTTTTCCGGGTTATCATATCCCGGATCATTTCCAGTGAAGCAATATCGCCGTTCAGTAATTGCTTTCTTTTGGCATAGAACCCATTTACGAGGTAGTCGTTGTATTGTTGTAAGGCAGCAATAAAAACCTGGTAGCCGGATTGCAGTTCCCCCAAATTGACAAATCGACTATTTAATAAATTGACAATCCCTTCCGGTCTGCTTTTACCCAGGTTATTAACGCCACTGTCCAGCCTCGCAGCCAATTTAACCACCTCCTTCACATCCGCGTTTGACTCGATCCATCCCAGTATTTCACCTTGCTGTACCAGCTGGTTGTTTTTTACAAAGAGTGCTGTGAGTATGCCCGATTTTTTGGGGAGAATCTCTTTGGGCGCATTGCTGCTGGTTAGGACGGCACTGGCCTGGATGATATCGGGGTATTTGAAAAACCATGTTCCTGCTATCAATAATAGGAGCAATACTAAAAAAGACAATAATGCCCATCGCTCATAAAAGTCAGGTTTGCGGCTTATGAGCTCCTGGGCCATCTCTGAACGTTCGCTGAAGATGGTAATGGCAATGTCATTGAGTTGCTCCTGGTTTATGTCCTGAATGGCTGGGGTGGATGTGTTCATGCTACCTGATTTAATTCCCTAATTCCAATTGGTTTTTTACCAGTTCATAATATTTCCCTTTCATAGCTGATAGTTCTTCATGGGTGCCTTCTTCGACGATCCTTCCGTTGTGCAATACGACAATTTTATCAGCATTTTTTACGGTACTCAGCCGATGGGCTACAATGATGGCGGTGCGTCCCTCTAAAAAAGCCTGGAGGTTTTCGATGATGTCTTTTTCGTTATTGGCATCCAGGGCATTGGTGGCTTCATCAAAGAAAAGGAATGCGGGGTTTTTATAAACTGCCCTGGCAATTAATATCCGCTGCCGCTGACCCTGGCTTATTCCGGTGCCCTCGGCACCCAACATGGTATAGTAACCATTGGGCAGGGATTCGATAAAGGAATGAATATTGGCAATGCGGCAACTTTTTATGAGCCGGTTGAGGTCAATCTCCTCATCGCCAACGGCAATATTCCGTGCTATGGTATCATTGAAGATATACCCATCCTGTAATACAGATCCACACTGGCTTCTCCATACGCGATGGCTGATAAAGCTGAATTTTACACCCTCCTTACTATCCGGTGTGGCGGCGCCAATTCTTATATCGCCCTGGTATTGGTCATACACTTTCAGGAGGAGCTTTAGGAATGTTGTTTTACCGCTGCCACTGGCTCCCACTATGGCAGTCACCTTTTTTTGTGGGATGAGCAGACTGATGTTCTCTAAAACTGGATCGTTACCAACTCCCGGATAGGTAAATGAAAGATTATTGATAGAGATGGATGTATCTTCCGGCAACTGTGTAATATAGGTTTTGCCTGTATCCTCTTCATCGGCCAGGTGATGGATCTCGTTGAGTCGTTCCATACTTATTTTGGCGTCCTGAAAGCTCTGTACAAATGATACCCATTGTTGAATGGGACCTGACAGCTGGCCGATAATGTATTGAACAGCCAGCATTGAACCCAAGGTTAGCTTACTATCTATTACCAGTCTTGCCACGATAAAGCTAATGACGATACCCTGTATGCTATTAATAAAGGTTGCCCCGGCGGATTGGATCTGGCTGTAATTCAAGTTCCTGAATCCCAGCTTAAAAACATTGGCCTGAATATTTTCCCATTCCCAGCGTTTGGCTCTTTCGGCATTATTCAGCCTGATCTCCTGCATACCTTGAATCAATTGCAAGGTGGCATTGCTTTCTTTAGCGGCCAGGTGAAAGCTCTCATAGTTTAATTTTCTGCGTATCCTAAGGAACAACTGCACCCATAGGAAGTAAATAATGCTGCCTGCACAGAATACAAAAAACAGCTCCAGGCTATAGATCATCAGCACGATGGCATAAATGACAAAATTGAAAAACGAGAAGACGGTATTGAGTGCTGAGCCAGTGAGGAAACCCTGGATGACGCGGTGATCGCCTATTCGCTGCAGGGTATCGCCTGTATGATGAACATCAAAATAAGAAAGGGGGAGTCTGGTTAGCTTCATCCAGAAGTCGGACAGGATCTGGATGTTAAGGATGTTTGAAACACGCAGTAAAAGGCGGGTTCTGATAAAGCTCACGATGGTTTGGCTAAAGGTAAGCATGACCTGTGCCAATAAAACGATGGTGATGAACTGCAGGTTTTCGGTGTTGATGCCGGTGTCTACAATACTTTGGGTAAGGAAGGGGAATACCAGGGTGAGGAGGGAGGTAATGATCAAAGCAATAAAAACCTGTACAATTTGCCATCTTGCTGTCATCAAATACTTTGAAACCAATGACCAGCTTAGCTTTTGTTCTGTTTGGTCTGCCGACTTATAGAACAGTGGTGTGGGTTCTAACTGCAAAACAATTCCGGTATCGGTTTCTTCTTCATTTTTTGAAGCAGCCCAGTACTTAAGGAATTCCGGAATGGAATAGGTAAGTATACCTTTGGCAGGATCGGCAATTTTTATTGTTTTTCTTTTGATGGCAACCAGTACAACAAAGTGCTTCTGGTTCCAGTGAAGAATAGCAGGGAATGATACTTGTTGGAGTTGTTCCCAGGTGAGCTTCATTCCCCTGGTCCTAAAGCCGATCTTTTCTGCTGTATCGCTGATGCCCAGCATGGTTATCCCTGCCTTATTAAATCCTGTTAGTTGACGTAGTGTATCGGCGTTATAATGTTTGCCATGAGCCCTTGCCACCATTCTTAAACAGGTAGGCCCACAATCCATGGCGTTCAGTTGTTTGTAAAATTGAAAGGGCATCAGGGGAATTTTCTTGTTTGGTTGTTTTGGTTTGCCTGCAAAAGTGTACGGGCGTCAATGAGGTATGAATATCTTACTAATAAACTAAAGAAATCACACAAACGGTTGCACAAAAATGCAATGGGCCAGACTGGCTATCTTCCAATTATGTAAGAAACCACTAAACCTACTTGCACTATGTTCTTTCTGAGAAAACTGCTTAACTCATCACACCCTTGTGAGGATACGATGGCGTATTTGTTATCCCTTCTGCATGTGCCCTATACCCGTTTGTACTTACAGGCTACGTTAACAGAACATCCCGACTACCCCAGCTTACTATCGGTTGCGGATGTTTTAGGAAGTTCGTACAACATCGCCAGTGTTGCCTTAAAACTGAGCAGGGAACAGTTAATGAATGAACCTGCCATCAAGCCGCCATTTGTAGCACATATAAAAAGCAGTTCTCCCGGGAATGGATTTGCCCTGGTCACCAAAATCTCAGGTGAATCTGTTGAGTTGTACAACCCGGGGTCAAAGAAAACTGAGCACTATACGCCGGCAGGATTCGACAAAATATTCCAGGGCACGATACTGGTGGTGGAAGCCGATGATTCGTCTGGAGAAAAGGAATTTGTTCAGCATCGGCGGGAGGAAAAAAGAAAGGATATACTTCAGGCTTTTCTTTTGGGGGCATTGCCGGTAATGACTGTGCTGACCTGCGTGATCACGCTATTCAACGGTTTTACTGTAAATACCCTTTTCCCGGTAGCTTTTACGTTACTCGCTTTAGCAGGGTCTGTTATTGGTGTACTGTTGCTCTGGCATGAGATTGATGAACACAATCCTGCATTAAAGCAAATCTGCCAGGCAGGGAAAAAGGTAAACTGCGCAGCTGTATTGAATTCGAAAGGCTCAAAAATACTGGGGGTTAGTTGGAGCAGGATTGGATTTAGTTATTTCGGGGGGCTGTTACTCGCCTTATTGATTGCTGGCATTACGAACCAGAATACGTTGGAATTGTTGGCCTGGCTACATCTTCTGACACTTCCCTACATTGGTTATTCGGTGTATTATCAATGGAGAATTGCCAAACAATGGTGTATGCTTTGTTTACTGGTACAGGGTGTTCTGTTGTTACTTTTCTTAACAGCTTTGGTGGGGGGATTTTATGGTTTTATGGGGCCTGATGCAATGAGGTTTTCTTCCTGGCTGGCTGTTATGGTGCCCTTCTTATTCGTTTTCGTAGCAGTACAGTTATTAATTCCAGCTTTCCTGAAGGTGAAGGAAGGCCGCAATAAGGGATTGGCGTTGCAACGCCTTAAACATAACCCGCAAATATTTGAAGCGTTGTTGGCAAAACAAAAGCGCCTGGAGCATTCGCCGGAAAAGCTGGGGATCACGCTGGGCAGGGCTGATGCGAAGTTTAAACTGATCAAAGTATGTAATCCATATTGTGGTCCTTGCGCCAAGGCGCACCCGGACATGGAGCGTTTGCTGGAAAACAATGAGGATGTGCAACTGCAAATCATATTCACGGCATCTGAATATGAGAATGACATGAAGGCACCTCCTGTACAACACCTGCTTGCCATTGCAGCAAAAGGGGATGAAAGGATCACGAAAAAAGCATTGGACGACTGGTACCTATCGCCAGAAAAGGATTACAGCATTTTTGCAGGCAAGTATCCCATGGGAGAAGAATTGCCGGGTCAAAGGGAGAAAATAAAACAAATGCGGGAATGGTGTGACGCTGTTGGCATTGCCTTCACACCTACTTTTTATGTAAATGGTTATCAGTTGCCGGAGATGTACACGGTAGCGGATCTAAAATATTTCCTTTCCACTTAGTCAAAATACAAGGTATTATGATTTAAAACATTCCTATATGTCGCTGGTAAAAGCCATCAAACGATTGGAGTACGCTAATTTTTTAATCAGGAATAAGGCAACGGGTGACCTGGCAACGTTTGCCAGAAAAATGAGTATCTCGAAAAGGTCAATGGCGGATATATTGTCGCAAATGCGGGAAATGGGGGCCACGATCTTGTTTGACAGGACGCGTAAGACCTATTATTATCCGGAAGCTGGTGAGTTTTGTATCTCGAAATTTATGCGATACGGAGAAGTGTTGAGCCGGGAAGGGATTGCAACTATCGGCAAGCCCGAAGAGTTATGTTTTTCGCCAACAGCCATATTCGTGCTGTGCAAGGATTAAGGGTTGGATGCAGAAATACTGCAACGTGGGATTTTAGTTTTGAGTGGTCAATTGATTTCTAACCAAAAAATTAAGACAATGAAGAAATTAAAGATCAACCTGAACAACCTGCAGGGCGGTGCTATTCTTACCCGGGAGCAATTGAAGCAAGTTTCTGGTGGGAACGCTGCCGGCAATGTTTGTAACGACCAAGCACAATGTGACGCTGAAACTTATTGTGATACAAGTTATGGTACACCTGGCACCTGCCAACCCGTTGGTGCTGGAAGTACGGGAAGCGGCGGAAGCTGCTCAGACGCTCCCCGCGACCAACAATGCACCCACTCGCACTATGGCTGTTGCAGTGGAACGGGCCAAACCTGCTCTTATAATAGTATGTTTGGTGGATACCAATGTTTTTAATGATCGCTGTCTTGCAAGAGATACCGGGGAATTGAACTTCCCCGGTATTTTTTTATATACTAGAAAGGTCATTGACCTGGTGGCCATCTGAATAAGACATGCATGAACGCAAGGATATGATCAATTTATTTTTAATAGACTATCATCTATTATCGCAAAATAACGGACTGGGGTCGTATATGTCGGCGCTCGTTAATGGTTTGGTGCAACATGACCATATTGCGATACATATTGTTTATTTAAAATGTAGCTCGGTAGATAATATTACTAAAGTTGATGATCAGGGATTAACCTGCTATTTTATCCCTTTTGATGTTGGTGGCAATACGGATCCGGCTGGCACGCATGTGGCACTGGCCAGTTATCTCGCTGAAGAAATGAAAGGTTTGTCCAATATTGTCATTCACTTCAATTGGGTAAGTCATTGCTCTTTTTCTTATTCCATCAAGCAACAGGTAGATTGTGTAACGATCTTGACGAAGCATTGTATTCCCTGGCGGGATCTCATCACTACCAACTATCCCCTATTTCTATTGTTGGAAAGAAATTTAAAAACGTCAAAAAGCAAGGCGCCCCTTGAGCATCCATCGCTGAGCAGGGAGGCCCTGGCATACAATGGAGTTGATCATATTATCTGTGTAACTGCAATAGCCCGGTATACGTTGAAAAGGATGTTTGGTATTGATGATCAAAAGACCTCTCTGATCCGGAATGGGATAGATGTCAGTCAGATCCCCAAAACACCTATAAAAAAGAAAGATATTATACGCAGGAAGTATGGGATTGGGGCACATGAAAAAATCATTCTTTTTGCAGGCAAGATTACGCAGGCAAAAGGGGTTTCAGATCTGGGCCGGGCAGTGGAAAAGATTATCGGAAACAGGCCTGATCTGGATGTACGGCTGTTGATGGTTGGGGATGGCAATTATTCGCTGGTCTTGCAAAGTTTTAAAAGAAACTGGCCGGCAGTCAGTTTTACGGGTGTCCGGGAAAAAGCAGTTGTGTATGAGTTGTACCAGGCTGCGGATGTTGGGGTGGTTCCTTCGTATATAGAACAATGTAGTTATACGGCGATTGAAATGATGCATCATGGATTACCGATCATTGTTGCTGATGTAGACGGATTGGCTGAAATGGTTCCTGATGGTTGTGGTTTACGGGTGCCTTTGCGGACAGGAAAAACAAAAGCGCACCTGGACGCTGTTAAATTGAAGGAAAGCATTTTGTTCATTTTAGAAAATGAACCGATTGCCCGGCAATATGCGGCACGGGCCAAACAATTTGCGCTGGATCATTTCAATGCCCTCAAGATGGCTGGGGAAACGCTGCAGGTTTATGAAAAGCTAATCAGCCTTGGGAACATTCCCTGAAGCTGGGAACGATCCCATCAAAAATACCGCTTCTTTTCGCTGGCTACGCATTGCTTTTTGGTGTTACTTGTTACCACAAGCATTGCTATATGAAAAGAATTACCCCCCTTATCTTATTGGTTTTATTGGTATGGAACTACTTTGCCCAGGCATTTGTTGGCGATACGACTTCACTGGCCACTCAACAATTGCCTGAGTTAAAGCCGATCCTGGATTCACAAAAGAACAATCCGGTTATTACTATTCCACCGGGGCAATACCTGCTTAACAACTTAACGTATGGAGCCTATCCCTTTAGCAACCTCAATAATGTAGTGATCAATGGCAATGGGGCTAAGATCATTTGTAATTCGCAGGAACTGGCGTTTAGGTTCTATAACTGTACGAATGTAACGGTATCCGGTTTTTCGATTGATTACGACCCGCTTTGTTTTACACAGGGAAGGATTGTGGCGAAGGACACTGTTCAGAACTTGTGGTTTGAGGTGGAGATCGATGCGGGCTATCCTGTGGACCAGGTAAGGAATACGCGGGTGCAATTTTATGATGGTACTACGCGGCAATTAAAACGAAACAGTATTACCACGGGTGAAGGGCATTATAGTGGCTTTGAAAAAATCAGCGCCAACCGGTTTAAATTAACAAAGAATGCGGCCTGGGTAGCTTATGAATCAATAGGCGACCTGGTGGTGTTGGATGTAGTAAGCACGAAGGCGAATCCTGCGGCGCATGCCTTCCAATTGGAAAAATGTCAAAATACGACGGTACAGGATATCACGATCTATGGATCGAATAGTTTTTCGTTCTTTGAAAGGAATTGTAGCGCCACGCATTACAATGGCTGTAAAGTAGACCGGGGGCCCGTGCCGCCGGGTGTTGCCCCCAGGTTGCGTTCAGGCAATGCGGATGGTATTCATAGCAGCCTGGCCAGTATTGGCCCGCTGGTAGAAAACTGTGAAATAAAGCACAATGGGGATGATTGCATTATAGTATGCGGCCGTTCGTTCCCGGTTTGCAAAATTGATAGTGCCACGCAAACGATCTATGTTTTAAGCCGGGAAGCCAATCCTGTTTTTTATGTAGGGGATACGTTGCAACATGTGTTGTATGCCGGGGTTAAGGGGAGTAAGGTGAAAATCCAATCTATTGAAAACTATGTGCCTACTGCCACGGAGCAAGCGGCCATTGTAGGGTTGTATCCGGATCTGTTGTTTAAAACCAGTTATACGAAGGGAGTGAAGATAAAACTGGACAGTTTACCAGGCATGGGGATTGGGGATGTCATTTACAATGAAAGTCATACGGGAAAAGGGTTTGTGATCCGCAATAACAATGTAGGATATAACCGGTCGCGCGGCATTTTGATCAAGAGCAGCCATGGGCTGGTACACAACAATGAAATAACGGGTACGGCCATGAATGGCCTATTGGTGGCGCCGGAGATCCACTGGATGGGTGGTGGCTTTGCAGACCATGTGGAGATCAAGAACAATCGTTTTACGGAATGTATGTTTGAAAAAACGAACCAGGGCATGCCTCCGGGGGTACTGTCGGTATTTTATGCCAATGGGTTGGCGCTGGTTCCCGCTGCGGGGGCTTTTGGACAGATCAATATTCATCACAATACGATCCTTCAATCACCTTATCCGGGCATTGTAGCCACGTCGGTTATTGGTTTACAAACATCGACGAATGTGGTAAAACCCAATCCCTGTCTTACGCGGGAACATGGAAAGCGGTTTGGGGTAAACTTCGATATACCGGTATGGGAGAAAAACAATACGCCATAAACAAAGTAGCATAGGCTGGTCAGGCCTCCTGGCGAGGCTGTTCCTTCGCCGGGTTTAGGGTCGTTCCGTTTTGTGCTTCTGCAAACTGTCTGATCTTTTCGAGGGTTCCACGCCAGTAGAAATTCAGGTGCTGGTAAATTACTTCGGTAGGGAAATTGTCGATGGTGAGGGTTAGTGTGGTTTGGGCTTCTTGCGGCGTCAATTCAAATTTGAACAAAGTATAATGCGATGGTATGTCGGCCAGGCGGGATATGGAACTCAGGTGGCTATACCGGAGGGTTTTATGAAGATCGTATTGTAGTATGGTTCCTTTGCTAACGAAGTGCACATGGTGGAAGCCGCGGATGATGAAGGGGCTGCCTACCTGCCAGCTGCTTTCAATTTCCAGCTGCATTTCGGGCTCACCCATCCATTGTTTCATTTGCTGCGGATCGGTTAATGCGGTCCAAACAATGGCAGGGCTGGCACTGATCAAAACGGTTTTTTCAAACTGGAGGGACATAAGTATGGTTGATTTTCAACAAAATAAGGAAGGGCGGGATAATTAACAGCCAAGCAGGCCTCCGGGTTCGGCCAGGATGGGAGAATGTTATGGAATAAAATCATTTCAAGGAAGGGGGTAAAAGCGACTTTGTTGTGGGAGAACTATGCAACATGGGCTTATATCTTAATTTTAAGGAATGAAGCGCATTTCTGTTTTGATCCCTGAGGGGGATTTCAGTGTTACGAATGTGGAAGGGATACACCATATCTTTTCGGAGGTGAACAAGGCGTATGTACAGGCGGGGAAAGCACCTGCCTTCCAGGTGCAACTTGTAGGGCGGCAACGAAGTCATACGCTTAAAGAGAACTTCTTCAGCATTCACCCCAGTCATTTGATCACGGAGGATTTTATCTCTGACCTGGTGATCATTCCCGGTCTGCATGGGGATGTTATTAAAAGTACTGAAAACAATAAGGCGCTGGTTCCCTGGATTGTGGACCAATACACCAGAGGGGCCGAAGTGATGAGCCTTTGTACGGGCGCCTTTTTACTGGCATCTACGGGCTTGTTGAAAGGGAAGAGCTGTGCCACGCATTGGGCGCATTTGAATGATTTCCGGAATTTGTATCCGGATGTATTGTTGGTGGCTGATAAGATCATGACGGATGAAAACGGTATTTATACGAGTGGGGCTGCTTATTCGTACCTCAGCCTGATCCTGTATGTAATTGAGAAGTATACGAACCGGGATATTGCTATCCTGATTGCCAAGGTATTTGCATTGGATATGGATCGTACGAGTCAGTCGCAGTTTATCATTTTCCAGGGCTATAAGCACCACAATGATGAAAGTGTGTTGAAAGCGCAGGAGTTTATAGAAACGAATTACCAGCAAAAGATCACGGTGGATGAGATTGCTACGCATGTATCGCTGGGCCGGCGGAATTTTGAACGGCGGTTTAAAACGGCTACTTCGAATTCGGTATTTGAGTATATGCAGCGGGTAAAGGTGGAGGCAGCCAAGAAGCAATTGGAGCGTGGGAGAAAGACGGTGAATGAAGTGATGTATGATACGGGCTATACGGATGTAAAGGCTTTCCGGGATGTATTTAAGAAAGTGGTGGGCATGTCGCCGGGTGAATACCGGCTCAAGTATAATGGCGATACAACTTTATAAATGACAGGGGCCGCAGAGGCCCTTTTTCAAAAAGAACAAATGGAGTCATATAGACTCCACTTGTTTGTTTTTATCTAAGAAGCCGACGATAAAATCATTCTACCAAAACAGGGTGAACCTGTTGAAGCTGTGCTTTGATCAGCTGTTCTATGTTAATAACGTCATAGGGTCTATTTTGTTCACTTTTTTATAGGGCAGATAGAAAAGGCAACAAGGCATTGAGGCAACGAGTGGGCGGGTAAACCAGCTCACCCTACACTTCCCTTCTCAGCACTTCGAGTGGCGGGCGATTGACCACGCTGCGGCTATTGAAAATACCGATCAGGATGGTAAGCAGTGATATGACTGCAAACAGGATAATGACCGGCCACCAATTGGGTGAAAAAGGTGTTTTGAAACTATACCTGGCCAAGGCCCAACTACCTACCAATGACAACAGGATGCCGGTAGCTGCTGCTAATGCGCCCAGGAAAAAATATTCCAATGCTGTAATGATGAGTATTTGTTTTCTGCTGGCACCCAGGGTGCGCAGGAGTACGCTTTCCTGCATGCGCTGGTATTTACTGATGAGAACGGAAGCTATGAGTACAATTAACCCGGTAATGATGCTGAAGCCTGCCATGAAACGGATCACAAAACCAATCTGGCTGAGCACATCATCCAGCACTTTCAGGATCAGGTGCAGGTCGATGATGGAGATATTGGGATAGTGTAGTACGACGGCTTGCTGAAAACGGGCTGACACTTCGGGGGATGGTACACGGGTAATGAGTACATGGAATTGGGGGGCAGGTTCCAATACACCGGGCGGGAACACGACCCTGAAATTGGTTTGCACGCGTTGCCAATCTACCTGGCGCATACTTTGCACCACGGTGGGCACCAGGGCACCCTGTACATTGAACAGGATGGAATCGCCCATTTTTACATTGATGCGTTTGGCATATTGTTCTTCCATGGAAATAGGCACTATATCACCGGGATATTTGACGGGGCCGGATAATTTACCGGCGGTGAGTTTTTCTGAATCTGTCAGTGAATCGCGGTAGGTAACGCGGAATTCCCATTCGAAGGCGCGTTCGGATATTTTGGAGGTGGTATCTTTTTTTACATCGGCTGCTGTTTTTCCATTGATGGCTTCGATGCGCATGGTAACAATGGGTACCTGTTGCAATACAGGTAGCTTGTATTGCTTGGCGAGTGCGGCCACGGAATCTTTTTGACTGCTTTGAATATCAAAGAGCACCATGTTGGGCTGGTTGCCACTTCCGGTTAAGCTCACACGGTTGATGAGCATGGTTTGAATAAAATAGAGGGTGCTGATGAACAGGGCGCCCAGTCCGATGGTAGTAATAAGGATGAGGGTTTGGTTATTGGGCCTGTACAGGTTGGCAAATCCCTGTCGCCACAGGTAGCTCCAGGAAGAAGGGAAGAACCTGCGCACCAGCCACATGAGCAATTGTGCAATACCGGCCAATACCAGGAAGGCGGTCAATATACTTACGGTAAAAACAATGGCCTGTACCCAACTATGGACCTGCCACCAGGTAAAGCCGATGATGAATACCAGGATCAGGAGGTATACCAACCATTTGAGGGGATCGCGGAAGAAGCGGGTTTGTTCAAAAGATAACCGCAGGGTATATAGGGGGGATACATTGCGCACAGAGAGCAGGGGTAGCAAACCAAACAGGGCGGAGATCACAGCGCCGAGGGCAATGCCTTTAGCAATGGAAGGCCAGGAAATGCCGGCATTTATTTCGATGGGCAAAAAACCTTTCAATACAGCAGGTAATACCTGCTGTATAAGTGTACCTACTACGGCGCCTACGATAGAACCGATGATGCCGATGCCAATGATCTGAATGAGGTAGATGAGGAATGCCTGTGCCGAATTAACACCCAGGCAACGCAGGATGGCAATGGAGCTGATCTTTTCGCGCATGTAAATATGAATGGCGCTGGCCACGCCAATACAGCCAAGGAGCAAGGCAATAAAACTGATGAGGGTAAGAAACTCGTTGACATCTTCAAAAGAGCGGCCGGTATTCTTTTTACGTTCTTCTACGGTGTCATAATCGAGTCCGGCTTTCTCCAGTCGAGGTTCCAGGGCTGTTACTGCCTTGGTTACCTGTGCAGGATCCTTGTACTTATAATAGAAGTTAACGCCTACGCGGCTGCCTCTTTGTACCAGGCCTGTTTGTTCGAGGTATTGGAGTGGAATATAAACCGGCGGAGCAACGGTGGTGGAAAGGCCGGTACGGCCTGGGGCTTTGTTGAGTACGCCTGCGATGGCAAAAGATACATCGCCTATTTGTATAGAATCGCCCACCTGTGCATTGAATTGCAGCATGAGGGTTTTATCAACGAGGGCTTGTTGTTGTAAACGGAAAGCTTTTCCGGCTTTGGCGGGGATCGTTTCCAAGACGCCATAATATGGAAAATCGCCCTGCAGGGCACGCACCTGTACCAGGCGGGTGCCCTGGCTTTTGGTGAAATAGATCATGGAAGCGAAGGTGCGCTCTTCGGACCGCTGATCGCCCAGGGAGTCGAGCAGGGGGCGGATACTCTTAGCTACGGGTTTATTGCTTTCAATCATCAGGTCGGCGCCTACCAGTGTTTGGGCCTGCGCATCTATATCCTTTCGTACGTTATCGCCCAGGGAAAAAGTAGCTACCAGGGCGGCAATACCCAATATAATGGAAGAGATAAAAAGCAGGAGGCGGGAACGGTTGCGGCGGCTATCGCGCCAGGCCATGAGGAAAAGCCACCTGAGGTTTAGTTTCTTCTTATAGATAAATCGTTCTCTATCCATTTTTTACAATTCAATATTGGGGATGACTGATTTCAAGATGCTTTGGGTGTTGCAAACAAATTAGCAGTGGCTGTATTCTTCTGTACTATTAGTTATGTTCATCGCTTACCAGGTGACCGCCTTTGATCTTAATGATGCGTTTTGTGAGGGCGGCCAGTTCGAGGTTGTGGGTTACAATCACCAGGGTAGTTCCTGCTTCCTGGTTCAGGTCGAAGAGTAGTTTGATCACTTTATCGCTGGTTTCGGCATCGAGGTTGCCGGTAGGTTCATCGGCAAACAATATGCGGGGATTGTTAGAAAAGGCTCGGGCCAGGGATACACGTTGTTGTTCACCGCCCGACAATTGGGATGGGTAATGATGTACCCGATCGGCCAGCCCTACTTTGTCGAGCAGCTCGAGGGCCCGGGGGCGAATGTTTTTCTCTCCTCTTAACTCCAGGGGCACCATGACATTTTCCAATGCGGTAAGGGTAGGCAATAGCTGGAAGTTTTGAAAGATAAAGCCAACATACCGGTTGCGTACCTGCGCCCGTTCATCTTCGCTCAATTCGTTGAGGCGGATATTATTAAGTTCCACCGCTCCATTGCTGGCGCGGTCGAGTCCGGCACAAAGTCCCAGCAGGGTGGTTTTGCCACTGCCGGAGGGGCCTACAATGGAAATGGTGGAACCCGCCTCTACGGAAAAATTAATATCATTGAGTACATGGAGGGTATGGCCACCGCCCTGGTAAGTTTTGCTTAAATTCCGTATATTCAGAATAGTCTCCATAAGTTTGTTTGTAGGCAGTGGAGCGAAATACGGACCACTACTGGAATGAATTTATATAATTGGAAAATACGCCAATTAAACGAACATAAAAACGCGCTACATGTTTAACGGAATTAGGATTCGGACGATAAATTATTATATGCTGAAATTATTGCTGATAAGCGGTTGTACGGGTATGCTGTTTTTAGGCAGCTGCCAGGAGCAGCCTGCCGGGAAGGACAATAAGGGAGATACGGCCACAAAGCAAGGAGCCACGGAGTCCAAAGCTGCGCCCGACTCGCTGAAACGCATTGTATTTTTTGGCAATAGTATTACGGCTGGTTATGGGCTTGACCCTTCGGAAGCATTTCCGGCTGTGATACAGGGTAAGCTGGATTCTTTGCAGTTGCCTTATAAAGTGGTGAATGCCGGACTGAGTGGCGAAACAACAGCCGGGGGCAAGGGCCGTATTGACTGGCTGTTACAACAGCCGGTGGATGTATTTGTATTAGAGTTGGGCGGTAATGATGGATTGCGGGGTATACCGGTCAGTGAAACGGGTAAAAACCTACAGGAGATCATTGACCGGGTGAAGGGAAAATATCCGCAGGCAAAGATCCTATTGACAGGTATGCAGGTGCCACCCAATATGGGCAGCAAATATGCGAATGAGTTCAGGGTCATCTTTAAAACCCTCGCGGATAAGAACAATATTCCGCTGGTACCCTTCCTGTTGGAAGGGGTTGGTGGCGTGCCCGAGCTGAACCAGGGTGATGGGATTCATCCTACAGCGAAAGGCGCGGTGATTGTAGCCGGGAATGTATGGAATGAATTAAAGAAGTTGTTATAAATGTCTTTTAGTTTTGCCTGGCTCCTTTAAGGTGAGCCGCTCCCGCAATGCTGCATCTGCCGGGCTGCAGAGCGACCCACCTTTGGGGCCGCCCAGAAGCCGCCACCACTCCTACCGTCTTCACAAATGCTGAGCGTACATAGAGAACCAGCGACAAGTCCCCTTGCAGCTCAAACAATAATGATCCTCCTAACCGGGTACAATAGCATTCAACCTGGGTTGGATGGTTCTTATTTTTGTTTTTCAAGAAATTCTTTCAACAGTGTACCGAGAATTTGGGTCCATCCTTCGCGGTGGCTTTGTGCAGAAATGGAAGACGGATATTGTGCCGGCATCTTATCCAGTCCCTCGTGGGTTAAACGCAATAAGGTTTGTTGGCCCTGGGGAAACAATTCGAAGGTTACAATGGTTTCGTGGGGAAACTCATCAAAGCTCCAGGTGTGTACCAGTTTGCGACCCGGCTCTACAGCCAATATCCTGCAAGAAGTGGGATATTTTTTGCCTGCATCTTCTCCTATGTATTTGAATTCAAACCCTACTTCCAGTTTGAATTCAGGTACTTCAAAATACCATTGTTTCATTTTGTCTTTATCGGTAAGGGCCGACCAAATGGCTTCGGCAGGAAAATTGAGCCTGGTTTCAACAAGAACAGGTGTAGATGTCATAATAATGGTTGGTGATTTTATAGCATTGTATTCTCAGGCATTCAGCTCAGCTTCCTGGTGGGCGGTCAATACATCGGGATTGTGATCGGGCACCAGGTTGAGGCGGATGCCGTGTTCCAGAAAGGCTTTCAGTCCCGATAAAACGAAGGTCCAGCCTTCTGTTTGTCCCACGACGTATTCTACCAGTTTTCGATCTCCTGCATCCCACCCTTTCTCTTCTACACTTACAAAGGTGGCCTGCTTTCCTTTGGGGGTAAATGTAAGGTCGACGGTCGTGACCAATCCTCCGGGGCCGGGCCAGGTAAAAAAGATGAGTTTGTTTTTGAGGATGGCGTGTGGTGCTACTTCTGTACTTACGCCATAATCATCCCAATACCAGGTTACGGGTTTTCCTGCATCGAGCCGGCCTGAACCACGGCTATACCAGAATTGAGCTGTGATGGCAGGATCAATAAAGGCTTCAAATACTTCGGCCACGGGTTTGCGAATTAGCAGGGAAGCCTTGGCAGCAGGCGGTGCCGCCAGGTGCTTACTATCATTGGATTCGGCCAAAATGGTTTTGTACTTTTCCCGGGCCTGTTCGGCCACCTGTTGCCAGGCCTTTTCTGACCAAGGCGGTACGGGTTTGCCTTCCAATACCAGTGACAAGGTATCGAGGATATAATGCCAGCCGGGCCCGGCACCAGTCAGGTACACAGGTGAAACGAGTCGCTCGGTGAACCTCAGCCGGCACCCCCCTTCCGATTCAGGAAACAATTCCCAGCGCACCAGGGAAATATCATTGGGGAAGGATTTACTGGTCCAGGTATATTCCAGCAGGCTTTGCTCTTTCAACTGGTGGATCTTGCCATTGATCACCATGCCCTGCATGAGGATGGTAATATCACCTTGTTCTTTCAGCTCGATGGTCGTGGCACCTAACCACTGACCCATTTTATCGGGATGGGTAATGGCTTCCCATACTTGCTGGATGGAATGGTGGAAGTACCGCTCGAAAATGATATCATAGATCTCCCCTGTTTTGTGGAAAGTGCCGAAATGGCTGGAGAGGATGATTTTGGAATCGTTCATGAGGATGGTGTTTTGATAGATTTTGCACAATTATCGGGCCCCTCCCCCTAAAGGGGGAGGCAATAGGCCAAGCTTCCTCCGCCCTAAAGGGCGGAGCTATACCCCTAGCTCTCCCCGCCATAAATGGCGGGGCAATACAGGGCAGGGGGATAGTTTGTAACCCTTCGGTTACAAATATAGGGAAACCGGTTGGTTACCCAATTATTTTTTATTTTCCCCATTGGCCATAGGATAAAATCCACATTTGGGTGGAGCTGATTGCAGAGCCCAATACATGCTTAGATTTGCCACTATACCATTTGTGCATGACGCATCCGTTTTTTACTTATCAAAAGTTTATAAAGGATACAGTGGCGCTGAAATTGTTGCGAACGGGCAATGCGTCATTGATCCTCAGCTTTTTACATACAGCCTTCCGTGATACAGACCGCATTTACATCAGTAGCGCGGACCTGATCATGCACCTGGCCAATTACCTACAGGAGATTGATTATACTGATGCGGACCAGGAAACAGCGGTGCGGGAACTCGGGTATTCGTATGAAGACAAGGCCCGTAACTATATCAACCGGTGGACGGATGAAGCCTATCTACACAATTTTATTGATGATGGCAGCAAGCAGGTGATGTATCAATTGAGCCGCCACACGGCCAAGGCGTTCCAGGTATATGAGTTGTTGCAAGAGCGTGAATTTGTAGGTACGGAAAGTAAGTTTGAAGACCTGTTCCAGAAATTACAAGCGCTGGTAACGAATAGCAATAGCAATCCCGATGAGCGCATCCTGCAATTGGAAAAAGAAAAGAAGGAACTACAACAGCAGATCAACGAGATTAAACGCAGCAATACGGCCACCACATTTGAAGGATACCAGGTAAAGAGCCGTTGGGAAGAGATCGTGCGCCTGAGCAATGAACTAACGGGGGATTTCAAGGAAGTAGAGGATAACTTCAAAGATATTTACCGGCAGATCAGCCTGGAACATGCAGATGCCAAACTCACCAAAGGTCAGTTGTTGAAGCTCACGTTTGATGCGTTGGATGAACTACGGAATAATGACCAGGGCAAGAGTTTTTATGCTTTCTGGATGTTTTTGATGAATGATGAAAAGCAGGAGGAGCTGAACCAGCTAACGGATGCTGTGTACCGGGTATTGGAAATGCACCAGGTTACCACGGAGCATCAAAGCCTGCGTAAGCTGAAGACGCGCCTGCATTATGCTGCCAAAAAAGTATTGGATACGAATGAGCTGCTGGGGTATAAATTAAGCCGCATTGTAGCGGAAAAAGAACAGGCAGACAGGCGTGCTTTGAAAGAAACGCTGCAGCAAGTATTCCAAATGGCCATTCAGCGCCTTGAAAAGCCGGTAGCGGAAAGGCCTTTCTATATCACGGTTGATGAACGGCCGGATATCAAAATGCCGCTGGAGAGAAAACCGGGAGAGAAACCGGTGGAGAGCAAATTTGACGCTGTACCCAAGGAAGCCACGTTGCAACTGGATGCGGCGGTGGCTCTGAATGGACTGTATGGGGATGAGATGATCGACAAAAGTTTATTGCTGAAAAATATACAGTCGATGCTAAGCAAGCAAACGCAGGTGAGCCTGAAGCAAGTAGTAGAAGCTTATCCACTGAAGAAAGGATTGGCCGAGTTGCTGGCCTATATTACGCTGATACAGCAATATGATAAACATGCAGTGAGTGGGGAGGCAACGGAAGACATTTTGTTTGACGCTCTGCAAAAGAAACATTTACGGTTACCGCAAATAATATTCAATAAATGAGTGTGACATTGTTGCCCTATGCAAAAGTGGTTGTGCAATTGCTGCGAGGTCCGGTATACTTTGATGACCAGGAGTATTGGAACCAGCTGTTAAAATACCAGGTGGAGATCACGCAGCATTTTAGCGGACTGGGATTGGATACGGTGATCCAAAAGGAAGATGGGTATGCTTTTATACGGCAGGTAGAGTTGGATGACCGGGGTACGACGATTGGCCTGATCAGCAGAAGGCCGTTGACGTATGAGGTGAGTTTATTGTGTGTGCTGCTGCGTAAGCTGCTGGATGATTTTGAGATCAGCAATACAGAGAACAAACGTTTTTACCTGAAGCGTAAGCAGTTGCGCGCTGAGCTGGAAACCTTTTTTAAGGAGAAAAGCAATAAGGTAAAGCTGTTGAAAGACCTGGATAGTTATATTAACCAGGTGCTGGACCTGGGCTATATCAAGGTAACGGAAAGTGATGAGCAATACCGGGATGAGGATACGTTTGAGGTGCGCACGATCATTAAGGCGCGGTTTAGTAATGATGTATGCCTGGATTTTTTAAATCAACTGAAAGAAGATGTTAAGTCTGTTTAGTACTGATAGCAGCAAGGCTGGTTTTCGCTTACATAAGATGCAGTTGTATAACTGGGGGACTTTTGATGGCTCGATTTATACGATCAGTCCGGAAAGTGAGAACAGCTTGTTGACGGGGGCCAATGGTAGTGGTAAGACGACGCTGGTGCATGCCATGCTGACCTTGCTGGCAGCGGAACGCCGGATGCGTTCTTTTAACCAGAGTGCGGAAGGAAAGACGAAGAATGAGCGGAGTGAGGAAAGTTATGTGTTGGGGGAATATGGTGAAGAGACGGACAGTGATACCGGTATACAAACGGCCCAGCGCCTGCGCAATGATAAAACGAAAACTTATTCGATCGTACTCGGCACGTTTAAAAATGAGGACCGTTTTGTAACGCTGGTTCAATGCCGCTGGTTCAGCGGGGCCGAATTGAAGAAGAGTTTTATTATAGCGCATGCGGAATTGAATATTCAGGAGGATTTTAAACATTTTGATGCACAGGGTAACTGGAAGAAGGTTATACGGCAGCGCTTTCCCAAGCGGGGCAGTAAGGACCTGATCGAGTTCTTTGATGGTCCTAAGGAGTATGGGCAGAAGGTGCGGCATTATTTCGGGATGCGGAGTGAGAAAGCGCAGATGTTGTTTAACCAAACGATCAGTCTGAAGATCCTTGGTAGTCTGGATGATTTTATCCGCAACCAGATGTTGGAAGAGAATGATATGGAGCAGGAGTTCATCAACCTGAAGGAGCAATTCAAAACGCTGAGTGATACCCATACGGCAATTGAAAAAACGGTGAAGCAAATTGAATTGCTGCAGCCGGTGCAGGTATTGCATCAGAAAGAACAGGAGTTAAGAAAGCAATCGGACTATTACGAGAACCTGCAGCAGATACAGCCTTATTATTTTGCCAGCCTGGAAAGCAAGTTGCTGACGGAAGTGATTGAAGAGGCCAATCAACAGCTAGGCACGTCCAGGAAGAAAAAGCAGGAGCTTGAAAACCATATTGCCGGAACGGATGAGCGGGAGCGGAAGATTGACAGTGATATCCGCAATAGTGATACAGGCCGCCAGATAGCGGATATGGAAAGGGATTTGCGCCTGTTGGAAGTAAAAAAAATACAGCAGCAGGAGCAGAGTGATGGGCTGAATGAATGGCTGCGCGCCGCGGGTTTTGGCGTCAACCCCTCCAAACTGGAACTGGAAAGGTATAAGGAAAAGGCGGGGCAGCAGCAGTCGACCTTGGATAATGAGCTGGCTATTGTCCGCAGGAAGTTGTACAGTTCGGAGGATGTGCTGGCAGTGCAGCAAAGGGAATATGATCAGCTGGATAAGGAGATTGCCTTGTTGCGCCAGCAGAAGAATAATATTACGGGCCGGGTGGCGCAGATACGGGCCGAGATATTGGAACATTGTGGCGCTTCGGCCGATGAGATCCCTTTTATTGGCGAGTTGATCCAGGTATTGCCTGAAGAGAGTAAGTGGGAGCCAGCGCTTGAAAACCTGTTGCATGGCTTTGCGCTGCGCATGATCATCCCTACGCAGTATTATCAGCAGGCTACCAGTTTCATTAATGACAATGACCTGCGGGGCAGGATCGTATACCATCATTACCACAAGGATGAAGGGCTGGGCCGTATGATGAAAGCGGATCGGGAGAGCATTTTGCATAAGCTGGAAATAAAAGAAGATTCGCCCTACGGCAACTGGGTGTACGAGCAATTACTGCAATCTTACAATTATGCGGCGGTACAGAATGTAAAGCAATTACAGCAATACGACCGGGCCATTACGATGCAGGGGCTTACGAAGAACAAGCACCGGCATGAGAAAAATGACAGTCCGGATGCCAAACGGCGCCAGCAATATGTACTCGGCTGGGACAATATGGCCAAGATCAAATCGCTGGTGAAGGACCTGGCCGATCTGGAAAAGACTATTGAGGAGAGCAAGCGGCAGGGGAAGAAACTGGAAGGGCAGATCAAGGAACTGGAGCAAAAGCAAGGGGTGCTACGGCAAGTTATTGGGGTTAAGGATTTTGATGTTATTGACTGGAAGACTACGAGCAACACGATACAGCAACAAACGAAGCAGTTGCAAGACCTGCAGAAGGGCAATAAAACGTTGGATGCTTTGCGCAAGCAGCAATCCTTGTTGCGGGAGGAGCTGCGACAGTTGAAGCAGGAAAATGAAGGGCTGGCCGAGAAGATGGGCGGGTTGAAGAATAAGGTGGAAGCCTGGAACCTGTCGGTACAGCGATCGGAAGATATTCAGCGGCGGTATACAGCAGCGGATGTGCAACAACACCTGGCGCTGATTGAAACGTATGTACAGGAAGAAATTGATTATACGATTGACCTGGATGTATTGGAGAAGGTGCAGAACCAGATCAGGACAGCGGTGCGCAATAAGGCAAGGATCTATACGGAGGATGTTCAATCAACTACGCGCCAGCTGGAACAGGCGATGCGGAAGTTTAAGAATCCGGACGATGTCAATTTACATCAGCAATTCCCGGACTGGAAGAACAGCACGTTTACGTTGAGCGACAGTGCGGAGTTTGTAGGTGAGTACATTGTATTGCTGCGCAAACTGCAACAGGAAGAGTTGAAAGAACAGCAGCAGCGGTTTAAGAAGTACCTGAATGAAGAGATGATCAACCGCATGAGTAGTTTCAAGGAGAACCTGGATGCGGAAGCGGCGCGGATCAAGGACAATATTGGCAAATTGAACCAGGCATTGAAGGCCATTACTTACCGGCAGAACCCGCAAACATTTATACAACTTGACTGCAAGGAGGAGCTGAACCAACAGATCAAGGATTTCAAGTACCAACTCAATAACTGGAAGCCCAACCTGGCGGAATATCAACGAACGCAGGATGACAGCATCCTGGAAAATAGTTTTGTAAAGATCAAGACGTTGTTGGATGACCTCACCAAACAGGACAGCTGGCGGAGGGAGGTATTGGATGTGCGTAACTGGCTGAAGTTTACGGCCAAGGAGATCAAAGCTGAAGACAAGCAAACGGTACACCGTAGCTATACGGGCACTGAAAAGTTGAGTGGTGGGGAACAGGCGCAGCTTACGTATACGATTCTTGGTTCGGCCATTGCGCACCAGTTTGGCATTCATAGTGATGGTTATGAAACGCGTTCTTTCCGGTTTATTTGTGTGGATGAGGCGTTCAGCCGGCAGGATGAGGAGAAAGCACGTTACCTGATGGACCTTTGTCGTCAACTACACCTGCAACTGATGGTGGTATCACCTGCCAAGGCTGATGAGGTAAAAATTGTAGAGCCTTATATTTCTAAAGTGCACTTTGTATACCGGCGCAATCACCGGGATAGTGTGGTATATGACATGAGTATTATGCAGTTTCAGGAGAACCGGTCGAAGTTTTTGAGCAAGAAGAAGGTGGAGGCATAGTCCAACATCCAGGGTATAACTTCATTTTTTGGCCATCCACTCCAAGAAAACTACTATTCGGGGGATGGAATGCCTGGTAGTTAGGCGGTTTTGTTAACTTGGTATTCCACCCGGGATACTACTTCAACTAAAACCTCCTCATAATGAAAGCGGTTTTTGCATTGTATATTGCCCTGGTTACAATTACTGGTTCAGCTTTTTGCGCTCAAGAAATCGATACGGTCCTACTTACACCCGGGCACGGGCTATTGAAAGGCGGCCGGCTTAAAGAAGGGGCTTCGTCTTTTACCTTTTTACTTACCAAGAATGGCCAGCAACAAAAAGCAGGTGGCCTAAAAGAGCAGTTGCATGTTGTATCGCTTCGTGGGAAGAAATGCTACCAGCGGGTATGTCATATAAGTTTTGGCGCAAATAATATCCTCGACAGTGGCCTGGCAGAACAGAACACCCTGCAACCCCTTTATCACCGGTCGTACCAAACCAATAAAGTAATGCGGTTTGAATTTATGGATGCTCTTGTATCTGGTACGATCACTCACCAGGATTCAACGGGTGAACATACGGAACCGGTTCGGCACATCACCAGGGGAGCTTTATTCGACTCGTATTATGAAGATATCATTGCCAGGTGTATTGCCTTTAAAAAGGGACTTGTTTTTAAGTTTTCCGAATACATTTATGAAAGAGGTGGCGAGGTTTGGTCAAATGGTGAGGTTGTGGGGCAGCAATTGAAACAGGATGGAAAGGGCCGTCTGGTAAAAGCCTGGGCCATCAGGTACTTTGAAAAAAGCGCTGCGGGCGCCACGGTGCGGGAAACGACTTATTTTATTGATGCTCATGACAGGCATATTATTTCACGGGAATACAAAATGGGGTCTGCCATTCTGTTGATGCAGGCCAATGGCTGATTAACCTTACATATGGTCTCGTTCATCGGCATAGGAAGCATCCATAATGTCATCCAGCATGCCGGCGGATTCATCTTTGGGTAGTTCCTGTACATTGCGCAGTTTCTTTTCGATAGCACGTGAGCGTACGCCCGCCTGCTCAATTACATTGCTTGCCTCCTGCAGCTTCTTTTGTGTTTTTTCCAGGATGCCGCCAAAATTGCCAAACTCTGTCTTCACGGCACCCAGCAATTGCCATACTTCGCTGGAACGTTTTTCAATAGCCAGTGTACGGAAGCCCATTTGGAAGCTATTCAACAGGGCAGATAAGGTAGTGGGACCAGTAATGATGATCTTATAATCTCTTTGCAATGATTCAAACAAACCCGGTGTGCGCAATACTTCGGCATAGAGGCTTTCAAATGGCAGGAAGAGGATGGCGAAGTCGGTCGTATTGGGCGGGTCGATGTATTTAGAGGATATATCGAAAGCGGATTTACGGATGCCTTTGACAAAGCTATTGCGGAACTCCTCTACCAGATCAGGGTCTGCCTTGTCGTAAGCATCCATCAGCAATTCAAAATCTTCTTTGGGAAATTTGGAGTCGATGGGTAACCATAGTACTTTCCCATTATCTCCTCTGCCTGGCAATTTTATGGCAAACTCCACAAGGGCATTGGAGCCATCTTTGGTTTTCACATTCTTTCCATATTGCTCGGGCGTGAGTATCTGGTCGAGGATGCTTTCTAACTGGTATTCACCTATTATACCACGGGATTTTACATTGGACAAGACACGTTTGAGGTCGCCTACCCCGGTAGCCAGTTGTTGCATATCGCCCAGGCCTTTGTGTACTGCTTCCAATCGTTCGCTCACCAGTTTAAAGGATTCGCCGAGGCGGCTCTCCAATGTTTTCTGTAGTTTCTCATCTACTGTTGCCCGCATTTCATCCAGCTTCTTTTCATTGCCTGATTGGAGATCGGCCAGTTTCTTTTCGAGGGTTTCTCTTAACTGATCGAGCCTTTGGGAGGTGGCGGTATTTTGTTCGGCTTGTTTATTCAGGAGTGCAAAGAAGTTTTCTTTTTGAGTAGTGTTGAAATTGGTAAGCGATGCTGAGAAGACTTCCAACTGTTCTTTTTGGCGGGCTGCATTTTCTTTCATGGAGCTGGAGAGTTGTTCGCCAAAGAGGTGGAGACTCCTGGTCAATTCTTCGCGGGCATCGCGGTTGGTCGTGCTGGCCTCTACTCTATTAACGCTGATCTCTGTTTTTACGGCGGTTTCAATACGTCCGACCTCACTGGCAAGGGTAGTCATATTAAACCGGATATCGGAGAGCTGACTATTTTCATTTTTGCCAGCCATCTTCACGAGGATCGCTACTACAACGAGTAACAGCAAAAGCACTGCAGCAAGCAGGATATAAAGTATAGTCATGGGTTAGTAATTTTGATGGGTACTACGATATTACGTTTTTTTGCCGTCAGGGGATTTAATTTTTATAACCGATATGTGTGTAACTCCCAAGTACCCGATGCAATACTTATGGCCTGGCTTCAAAAATCGTACCCATTGGCTGATCTGCCCTGTAGTCAACTGTAGACAGCAATAGCCTTGAACTTTGAAGGTTATGGTATTCCTAAACCTGTTTCCTTTTTTAAGCCCTTGGTTGAACTGTCCAGGGTACTGGGTGGAATGAACACCCATGAATAACTTTTAAGAATTATTCTCAAATCAATTCGGTTCATTAAAAATATCTAGCAAGGAATAACTGCAATCCTAACTTTGCGTCTGGAATCATTTCATTCTTAGCTAAGAATTCTTTTATTATCGGCTTTTCCAATTTTATACACTTAAGCCTTTCGATTTCAAAACTATCTTTGGCTGCCTCTCTTTTAAATTGAAAATCTTCAAAAGAAACATCAGGGAATGAAATGACGGATGTGATTCCTATTTCGAACCTATCTCTAGTAAAGAACAAATCCATTAACTTAACAGAGCCACTAACAGCTTCATCATAGCTAATATTTAATTCTTCCCACATCCCGCGTATTAAACAATTATGAATATCAGGAGCCCCATTTTGGCAATCAGTTTGAGATAACCCTTCATTCATGGTAAAGTGGTATTTATGTTGTTTGCTTGTAATTTTGCCAGATCGTAGCGCCAACACTATATCTGTATCATCATTCAATAATACAAAAGTACAAACACCAAAAGAGGTTAAGAAAGGGCTATATGGTGCCAAATCCTCTAACGAAGATACCTTGGAAATTTTGTGCCCTTCTTTTTTTAAGGATTGATAAATGGAAGAAAACACTCTATAGGTAAAGAAGTCCGTATGAAATGTTTTTAAAATTATTCTAGTTTTTTCGTCTTTCCCAACTCTGTTTCTCCCTCCAATTGAAAAAATACCAAATTTTTCTCCATTGAAAATTGTCCCATAGCCTTTCCGGGTTTCGATAAACTCATGGGCGACAATTCTAGCATGTTTAGCAATTCGATCTGATAAATCTGTAATACCAGTCATTATTTCCAAATCTTTGAAAGAAGTTGACCCATCAAAAGATTGTTGGGAGTTAAAAACAAAAGGCTCTCCTTCTGCATTTATTGCGGTCCTCAAATCATTGGGAAAGTCAACAAATAGCTTTTTACCAGATTCTATGATCTTGATATCTCCTTTGGTTAAATACGGGTCTCCCGTTTCTAAAGCAAAAACTTCTTCTGAGTATTGAAATGCTAATGATATCTTGCGGATTGATCTTTTTTTCCAATACAGTTTAATCCAATCCCAAAAGGCCTTAAGATAAGATTCTAAGATGAATGAGGCCACTACACCTGCAATAAAGGCTCCGATAATCCTGATACTTTCTGACATAACAGCTTATTATTTAGATATTTAATTGAAAATTAGTTCCAGTAAATTTCTAAAAAAGCACAAGGTTGTAAGTAAATTGAGGATTTATGGATTTAAGCAGCATTTCTATAGCACATGAAAATATCATTTACTATAAAAAATAATAAAATCAGCTACGTTTTCTGGTAAGAGTGGTGGTAATTAAAGAAACTTAAGCCTACACAAAATATTGAAAAACATAAAGGCTTTCTTAACTCTTAATTGATTTATTCTCTATTTTTTACCCATTATATAAATTTCACAAAACAAATACCTCCCAAATCACTGAAATAGAATTGCTTATATTTACAAATACTGCTAACATGCTGCTTATGAAAAAAGGGACCTTATTGCTTTGTTTATTGACTGCTATTTATTGCCCCGCACAGGTAAAAACAGGAAAGCTACTTTGGAAGTATGCTACCCAAAACAAAATCGTTACTACTCCATTAGTAGACAATTCACAGATTTATTACGGCAGTGAAGACGGAAATTTTTACTGCCATGCTCTCCAGGATGGGCGCCTGTTGTGGAAATACGCTGCGGGAAAACCCATCCGGTCATCGGCTACTGTAGCCGGGGGGAAGGTGTTCTTTGGATGTGAGGATGGGAATGTTTATGCCCTGAATGCAAGCAATGGAGCGTTGCAATGGAAATTCGCAACCAAGGGAGAACGCCTATATGATCTGTGGGATTATTACCGGTCGTCTCCGGTATTACTCCAAGGCAAGGTGATCATTGGCAGCGGGGATGGCAATGTATATGCCATTGATGCAGGGAGTGGCAAGGAGCTTTGGCATTATACAACGGGTGATGTGGTACATGCCGATCCTGTAGTCAATAATGATACGGTATTCATCGGCAGTTTTGATGGGTATTTTTATGCGCTGAATGGAGCTACGGGCACACTGATCTGGAAATTCAAAACGGTTGGCGACCGGAATTTCCCCAAAGGGGAGATTCAGAAAGCGGCGCTTGTAACCAGGGATGCGGTATATTTTGGCAGCCGGGATTATAATATATATGCGCTGAATAAGTCCACAGGCATTGGTCTCTGGAATATGAAAGAACAAGGCAGCTGGATCAGTGCTACCCCATTGGATAAGGATGGCAAATTGTTTTTCGGCACCTCGGATTCGCATGCCTTTTATTGCCTGAATAGTTATTCTGGTGAAATACAGTGGAAGTCGCCAATACCCTTACGTACATATAATACGCCGGTAGCGCATGATACGCTGATCCTGGCGGGCTGTTATGATGGCCACCTGTATGGATTTGGACATAAAAAAGGGCAGGTAGCCTGGAAGTTCCAAACGGAAGGCAGTCAAAAGAATTATAGTACGGTATATGATGCAACGGGGCATTTCAGGAAGGACTTCACGATGTATGGGAATGATTCGGTGACGAATGCATCAGAACAAAAAATTATGAACCTGGGCAGTATCCTGTCGACCCCTGTTATCAAGGCTGGCGTCGTGTATTTTGGAAGTACGGACGGTAATTTGTATGCGGTCAGGATAGACTAGGGGTTATCTTACCGGCATCTTTTACGGCATCTCTTACCATTTTCCGGGACAAGGTATCGGCCTGGATATTGAATTGTGTTTGTTGGTTTACTTTCTGGTGTGCTTTTATTTTAACAAATTCCAGCTCAACGGTTAAAGATAATTGCAATAATTGCTTTACCAATGCAGCATTGGGCAGTGGTTTTCCTTTTTGGCTACAGTAATCAAGCCTTACCAGTTTTTCCCTCCGTGCTATTAAGCCTACGACATACTGGCTGTCTGAGATGATCTTTATCCTGTTGATGCCAGCATATTGATTGTTTACATATTCGATGGCCTTGATAACGGCTGTTAACTCCATCGCATTGTTGGTGGTACTGGTTGCTATTCCACTGAGCAAGTGCTTTTCTGTTCCGACTAATACAATGGCCACCCAGGCTCCTACGCAGGCTTGTGTGTTGCAACTACCATCTGTATATATCTCCATCAAACTGACCATCTGCTATGAGTGGGTGGACATAAAAAAGCCCGCCTTTCAGCGGGCTACTATAATAAGATTGTTGATGAAGTTACGCTTCTCTTAATAATTTCATGAATAAGGCAGCCTGCTCCTTGGTTTTTATTACCTGGTGCAGGGAAGAACTGGTAGCCAATTTCACTTCTGCTTTTTTGCCGGTACCCTTTGCCTTTTTGGTAAGGGCGGCTAATTTGCGTTCTATTGTCTTGTTCATGTTCCCCAAATTTACGGTGTTTTTCTGATTTTGGGAAAGGCTTAGCCTTGCCGTTGTTTTAGATTGAAAATGAAATAGTTGTACATGTGGTCCTGCGAAATCAGGGCTCCTTTCTCAATTCTGAAAGGATAGGGCATGATGTCTTCAAAGTCGAAGGGGTTATCATACTGGGTTTTGCCAAAGCGGGTGATACGCACAAAATACTTAACGCCAAACATGCGGAAGTGTTGGTTGAGGTAGGCAAAATTTCTTTGCAGGGCGCGGTAATAAAAGTATGCGCGGGCATTATTAGAGCCATCGATACCCAGGTAATGACCGGGATTGGATTTTAAATAAGCCAGGGCAGAAAAGAGTATGGTAGAGAATACTTTGGAATAATCATCGTGTGTCAGTTCGGCCTTATCATCCACTTTGCCTTTGGCGTTGAGTGGTCCAAAGGAGAGGTTGTAGACGTTGGGCAATAGGGCGTGTGACTGGTTGCTGATCTTGACGACCAGGGGCAGGGCCTGTCCGTTGTTGAGTTTGGTATTGAAGGTGCTCACCTTCAGGTCGTGCGAAATATTGTCTATTTCATACAGGTTATTGAAATCAATTTTTAAAGAGGCGGCCATTTATTGATGCATTTGGGTAAGGTAATGGTAGGTGCAAAATATACATATATGAGGGAACTTTTTATACTTGGGCGGTTTATTTAATTACCTGTTGTTTTTATATCTTCCATTCAAATTTTTACCCCTTGCACCTATCGGAAGAACAGGTACTGGCGTTGGCGCCGGATGAATCGTCGAAGAAATCGGGGAAGGAACTCTCGAATCCCTCCAAATGGGTAAGTAAAGGCTCCAGCGAAACAACCTTATGGGGCGAATGCCAGGGCAGTGGCAGTAAGCCTTATCAAACGCAGGTAGACCTCTCGAACATTGCTTTTAAATGTAGCTGTCCCAGCAGAAAATTTCCCTGTAAGCATGGTATTGGATTGATGTTGCTGTATGTGCGGCAAGCAGGCAGTTTTACTGTGGGTGATCCTCCGGCGTGGGTTGCGGAATGGTTGAGTAAGCGTACTGAGAAGCAGGAAAAACAGGCGGAGAAAAAGGATAAGCCGGTAGATGAGGTGGCGCAGGCGAAACGGCAACAGGCGCGACAACAAAAAGTGGGTGATGGTATTGGTGATCTGTTGTTGTGGATCAAAGATATTGTGCGTAATGGGTTGCTGACGATACCGGAAAAGGAGGCGGCTTATTTTGAGAATATGGCCCGCCGGATGGTGGATGCACAGGCTCCGGGACTGGCCAATATGGTGAAGGGCCTGGGGGCGGTGAATTACTACCAGGAAGGCTGGCAAACGGATTTCCTGGATCAATTGCTGCGCATTTACCTCGTATTGGCAGGGTTTAACAATGAAGAGCAGCTACCAGAAGGACTGCAACAGGATATCCGGCATGCGATTGGGTTTACCCAAAACCAGGAAGCGCTGAAGGAACAAACGGGTGTTACGGATACCTGGCTGATCATGGGGAAACAGGTATCGGAGGAAGACAATCTTACGATAGAAAGAAATTGGCTTTATGGCATTAACAGTAAAGCCTATGCCCTGGAACTTCAATTTACGGTGCGGGGTCAGGGTGTTACGTCGCTGCCACTAACGCCTGGTCTGTTCCTAGAAGCTGAACTGGTATACTATCCTTCTGTAATGCCCTTGCGGGCCATCATCAAAAAGCAGCTGAATGCGCATTCGACGACCTCCTTCAAGGGTTTTGAACATTGGAGGGCGGTGGTGGAAGCGGAAACACAATTGAACAGTCAGCTGCCTTTCAGTAATGAACGCCCCTATATTATTGAACAATTGAGGCCGGTACGCTTTAAGGAGCAATGGTGGCTGCAGGATACAGCCCATGAGCTGATGCCTGTGGGCAGTGGTTTCAGGAATATGTGGAAGTTGTTGTCATTAAGTGGGGGAGCGCCTTTGAATATGGCGGTGGTGGGTAAAGAAAAATCGTTTATCCCCATTGGGGTATGGCACGGTGAAATGTATAAACTATTATAAGATCGTATGAGCCAGTGGCAAGCAATACTAAATACGGCTTTGCTGGGAACGGATAAGCGATTGCCGACGGCGGATGAGCTATCGAGCGACCTGCAGGAAGCGGCGGGCCTTGTGCTGGAAGGCAAGGCTACGGATAAAGAAGAACAGTTTTTACAGCTGGCGGCGCTTGTATTTAATTATCGCCAATGTGGGGTTGTGCCTTTACGCTTAGAAGGGGTTGGCATTGAACCAGCCGATGAAGAGGATAAGGCCTATTGTAGCCCTTATTCTATGCAGGTATTGAAGGATATTTTGGATACAGGCAATATTCCTTTGTTGACGATGTGGCTGGAGGCATGTGTGGGGAAGGGACAAATTGTTCAACCCGATGTATTGCCGGTATTACTATCGCTGGGCATGCAGCATAAAAAACTTCAGCCGCTATTGGGCGCCTGCTGTGGTAAGCGTGGGGCCTGGCTAAGTAAGTTTAACCCGGAATGGAATTTCACTATTTCGACTTCCCCTGAAGAGGTTTGGCAAACGGGCACGCTGGAACAAAGGAAGGCGGTGTTGCAGGAACTGCGTGCAGCAGATCCAATCATGGCGCGGGAGTGGTTGCAAGGAACCTGGGCACAAGAGGATGCCAATACAAAAACCGAATTACTCGGTATGCTGTCGGATAAGATCGGTGAGGCGGATATTGTTTTCCTGGAAAGTCTTTCCACCGAAAAAAGTAAGAAGGTGAAAGAACTGGCCTTACAGTTACTGAAGCAAATACCTACCTCGACGATTGTGCAACAATACCAGGCGGTGTTGCGGCAGGCGGTGGTATTGAAGCAAGAGCGATCGATGATGGGGATGAAAAGTAAATCCTCATTGGAAATTCAGCTGCCTGATGGTATTGATGAAAGTATTTACAAATCAGGTATTGACAAGCTGAGTAGTCATAAGTCGCTATCGGATGAGGAGTACATCGTTTACCAATTGGCACAGGTAACACCTCCTTCTTTTTGGGAACAACAGTTCAATATTGATCCGGAAAGTATTATCGAATTACTGCAAAAAAGTGGAGTGGGTAAACGGTTGTTGCCTGCCCTGGCGCATGCAGTAGTGTTGGGGAGTGATACAGGCTGGGCATTGGCCTTTATGAACCGCAGTGATGTGTTTTACGGGGACATGCTGCCGTTGTTGCCGGTGGACAAACAGGAACATTATAGCATCCGGTACTTTGAAAAACATGCTGATACTATTATTCAGAATGCCGTTCAACGAAGCGATGAATGGAGCCTGGCATTTGCCCAGTTGGTATTGCCCTATACAGCCCGGAGCCCTTATCAGTACAACCGTCAATTTTATGAGCAGCATATTGAGCAGATCCCCGTACTGATAGCCGGGGAGTTGGATAAATACAAACCCAAAGAGGAAAGTCAGCAATCCCTGTGGAACAATATAAGTGCCTATCTTAAAAAGCTATTGGGATTAAAAACACAAATATTTCAATCTTTTAACGCCATAAATTAAAATCATGTCAGCCATTTTACGCCAAAATGCCGAAGAGCTGTTTGCCCAGGAACTGGAGGAGTTACAAAAGCAGGACAGTGGGAAGCGTCCGTCCAACTGGAAATTAACGCCTGCTGCTGTTGTGACCTACCTGATAGGAGGCAAGTTGAAGAACGGTTTTGAAGTATCGCCCAAGTACATTGGCAATAAGCGATTGATGGAAATAGCGGTGGCTACGCTGACCACTGACCGGGCTTTGTTGTTGTATGGTTTGCCGGGGACGGCCAAGAGCTGGGTCAGTGAACACCTGTCGGCAGGCATCAGTGGGGATTCGGCCATGATCATCCAGGGAACAGCTGGTACCGGAGAAGAAGCGATCCGTTATGGCTGGAACTATGCGCGGTTGCTGGCAGAGGGGCCTTCAGAAAAAGCGCTGGTGGAAACACCCATGATGCGGGGCATGAAGGAAGGCAAGATCGTGCGCATTGAAGAGCTTACACGGATTGGGGCCGATGTGCAGGATACGTTGATCACGATCCTTTCGGAAAAAACATTGCCGGTGCCGGAACTGAATATTGCAGTGCAGGCAGTCAAGGGCTTTAATGTTATTGCCACGGCCAATAATCGCGATAAGGGTGTGAATGAATTATCAAGTGCCTTGAAGCGCCGCTTTAATACGGTGATCCTGCCCGTGCCTGATTCGATCGAAGCGGAAATAGATATCGTGCGGCGCCGGGTAGCCAGTTTTGAAAAGGTAATGGAGTTACCTGCTGAACCACCGGCCTTACAGGAGATCAGGCGTATCGTTACGATCTTCCGGGAATTGCGGAGTGGAGTAACCATGGATGGTAAAACAAAGATCAAAGTACCCAGTGGTACCCTTAGTACGGCCGAAGCGATCTCGGTAGTAAATAGTGGTCTTGCCATGGCGGCTTATTTTGGTGATGGGCAGCTGAAAGCGGCTGACCTGGCTGCGGGGATCATTGGATCGGTAATAAAAGATCCGGTGCAGGATAAACTGGTGTGGCAGGAGTACCTGGAAACGGTGGTAAAACTGCGGGAAGAATGGAAGGATATTTACAGAGCGTGCAGGGAGCTGTAATACAAGCTGTGAGCTATGAGCTTTGTGCTGCGAGCCACGGCAGTCGGCAATCGGCAGTCGGCAATCTTTTGCTTCGAAAATGTCCAATGCTCAATTTTTAAATGTTCAGTTTTTGATGTTTAATGGAGAGACAGGGAATCTTATTATAGCTAAATTATTATGGCAATCCATATACTAGGAATAAGGCATCATGGGCCGGGGTCGGCCAGGAATGTAAAAGCATTCCTGGAAGGGGTGAAGCCGGATATTGTGTTGGTGGAAGGGCCACCGGAAGCAGATGGCTTATTGGAATGGGCCGACGATACGGCGCTGAAACCACCGGTAGCGATACTGGTATACCAACCGGATGATGCGCAGGAAGCCTCGTTTTATCCCTTTGCGGAATTCTCGCCCGAATGGCAGGCCATTCAATATGCCAGGACTCAAAAAATCCATGTGCGTTTTATGGACTTACCGGCAGGTCATCAATTTGCGCTGGAGAAAGCAAAGGAGGAATCTTTAAAAGAAAATGAACCGGTTGAAGAAAAGGGGGCCGAAGAAGACAAGGGGGATCATTTGGCAGCGCTTAATAATGACCATACCGCACCAGAAAATATTGTATCGGAGGAGGTGGCGGCTGTTGGACTGATCAGGAGAGACCCGATTAGTTACCTGGCGGAAGCGGCGGGTTTTGAAGATGGTGAGAAGTGGTGGGAGCATATGTTTGAACACCGGCATGGTTCGGAACAAGTGTTTGATGCTGTGATGGAAGCGATGCAGGCATTGCGGGAAACCCTTCCACGCCAGGAGGACCGGCTGGAGCAATGCCGGGAGGCCTGGATGCGTAAATGTATCCGGCAGGCAGAGAAAGAAATGTTTCATACGATAGTGGTTGTTTGTGGCGCCTGGCATGCGCCGGCCTTGCAGCAAATGCCCTCTCAAAAAGAGGACCAGGAGTTGCTGAAGGGTTTGCCCAAAGTAAAAGTGGAATGTACCTGGATACCCTGGACCTATAGCCGATTGAGTTATCGCAGTGGTTATGGGGCGGGCATCTCTTCGCCTGGCTGGTATGACCATGTGTGGACACATCCTACCGACGATGGTACGCTATGGATGGCGCAGGTAGCGCAATTGTTCCGGAAACAGCAGATGGATACTTCGGTGGCGCATGTGATCGAAGCGATCAGGCTAGCAGGCTCATTAGCAGCGCTGCGTGATCTATCGAAGGCAGGGTTGGAAGAATTGAATGAAGCTACCCGGAGTGTACTGTGTAACGGGCAAGACATTTTGTTGCAGCTGATCCAGGATGAATTAATTGTAAGCAACCGGATCGGTGAGGTACCGGAGGCCATACCCAAGCCACCGTTGCAATTGGATATTGAAAAATTACAGAAACGCCTACGCTTGCCGGCCACGGCGGATTGGAAAGACTATACGCTGGACCTGCGCAAGGAAAATGACCTGGAGCGCAGCATTTTCCTGCACCGGCTGCAGTTGCTGGATATACATTGGGGTAACCAACAAGGCAGTTCTGGCAAAGGAACCTTTAAAGAGGCATGGCGGCTGCAATGGGCACCTGAGTTATCGATCAGGATCATTGAGAAAGGAAACTGGGGCAATACGGTAGGGGAAGCGGCTGAAAAGTACACGCTTCAGAAAGGCCGGGAGGCGGATTCTTTGGCAATGGTTTGTGAACTGCTGGAAAAGGCCATGCCGGCAGAGGTACATGGGGCCATTGCAGGACTGATTGATCAGATCAACAATATGGCGGCAGCCAGTGGAGATGTGATCCAGCTGATGGCAGTGATCCCGGCGCTGGTGAATGTAACCAGGTATGGCAATGTGCGTAAAACGGATACAGACCTCGTATTGGGCATTGTGGACAGCATGATCACGCGCATCTGTGTGAGTTTACCGGCTGCAACAACGGCAGTGAATGACGATGCTGCGCAGCAATTGCTGGACCTGTTCTTTAAACTGAATGATGCGGTCAATCTGTTGCAGGACTCCGCTATTACTACGCAATGGCAACAGGCATTGCAAACGATCACGGCATCGAATAATAGTTCGGCGGTGATCAGGGGTTATGCCACCAGGTTGTTGACGGATTATAAAATACTGGAAGGGGAAAGTCTGATCAAGGCATTCAGCTATGCGATGAGTGCTGCTACCGCACCTGATATTGCAGCCGCCTGGCTGGAAGGGTTTTTAAAAGGTAGTGGTACGATCTTATTGATCGACCAGGAACTGTGGAACCTGGTGAATAACTGGGTGGCCACGATACCGGCGGATGTATTTACGCAGGTGCTTCCCTTGCTGCGCCGGACGTTTGCGCATTTCACGCAACCGGAACGAAGGAAGCTGGGAGAGAAAGTCAAATCAGGCGGTTTGGGGCCGGTAGTGCCGGTCTTGAAAGCTGATGATATTGATCCGGAAAGAGGCAAACGGGGTATTCCGGTAGTACTTCAATTATTAGGTATTTCTCAAACTACAACGGCATGAGCAACGAAGCGCATTTACGCAAATGGCGTTTGATATTGGGCGGGCAACAAAATGACGGTACGGGTTTTTCCCTGCAGGCGGAAGATGTATTGATGGACAAAACGCTGGAAGCGCTGTACGATAATGACCGCAAGGGATCGCTGGGGCCCTCCTCTCCGAATGTAGCGCGGTGGTTGGGGGATATCCGTTCGTTCTTTCCTGCCAGTGTGGTGCAGGTGATGCAGCAGGATGCGATGAAGCGGTTGAATTTAACGCAGATGTTGTTTGAGAAGGAGATGCTGGAAAATGTTGAGCCGGATGTGCACCTGGTTGCGACGCTGATGACGCTCAGCAGGGTAATACCTGATAAAACGAAGGATACGGCCAGGCAGGTAGTACGCAAGGTGGTGGACGAATTGATGCGCAAGCTGGCACAGCCTACTCAACAGGCGATAGCAGGCAGTCTGAATAAAAGCGCCCGTAACCGCCGGCCGCGGCACAATGAGATCAACTGGCCTGCTACGATACAAAAGAACCTAAAACATTATCAACCGGATTATAAGACGATCATTCCTGAAACCAGGATTGGGTTTGGCCGCAAACGTTCTTCCCTGAAAGATGTGGTATTGTGTCTTGACCAGAGTGGCTCGATGGGTAGTTCGGTGGTGTATTCGGGCATTTTTGGTTCGGTGATGGCTTCTATTCCCGCCATCAAAACCAAGATGGTGGTATTTGATACGGCGGTGGCTGATCTTACGGAGGAGCTGACAGACCCTGTGGAATTGTTGTTTGGGGTACAGTTGGGTGGAGGCACTGATATCAATGCGGCTCTTACGTATTGCAAACAGATCATTACGAAACCACTGGATACCGTATTGGTACTCATCACGGACCTGTATGAAGGGGGCAATGTGGCGGATATGCGCAAAAGGGCTGTAGAGCTGGTCTCAGCAGGTGTGCAGGTTATTGTGCTGCTGGCTCTTAATGATGAGGGGGCGCCGGCTTATGACCATGAAAACGCTCAATTCCTTTCCAACCTGGGGATTCCTGTATTTGCCTGTTCGCCCGATAAATTTCCTGATCTGATGGCGGCAGCATTGGGTAAGCAGGATATTGGTATGTGGGCGGCGAAAGAGGACCTTATTCTTAAAAAGTAAATTGTTTATGGCATTTAGCATTGAGGCCATTGATCAGGCCTTTCTCCACGACGGTCAATACAAAATTGATATTAAATCCCTTGAGTCGCTAAAGAAAGGTCCGAATTATACCATTGTAACGGACTACTTAACCGGTAATGCCAATAGGTTGACATCCATTCAGCTGAATTTTGAGTTATACTATTTTCGGTGCCTGCTTTCTTTATTGAAAAATATAGAGTCGCCCACGGCAGACGATCAACTGATCCTGGGATTGTTTACGCATCCTGCCTTGATACAGGACCTTGCGTCTTATTACATAGCATGGCTCATCAGGTATTTAGTAGCCCATCCTACTGACCCAGTTTTACAGGCGGTACTTCATTCTTTTCAGCAATTGGGTTATGGCCCTCCGAGGGTTTATGAACATTTACTAATTCATTTTGAACCGAAAGCACCGGATTATATTAGAAAAAAGGTGGGGGGTACGGTCCTTAAAGAATTTCTGAGTAACCATTTGCTTAGGAGCAAGGGCTATCAACAGCCCTCCTTCTCATCATGGGTTCATTGGAACTATCTTTATTTCTGGCTGCTGGAAGAAAATCAGTTGGATTCCTGGGCTACCGCTTATGTCATAGAAGTAACTTATGCTTTCCCTTCGATACTTTCGTTTTTGTTTACCTATCGTGATGGCAAGTATATCGCTGCCATACTGGAACATCTTAAAAAAGCGGAAGCCCAGTTGCCACCCGCTTTTCAGCAACGTTTTGAAGTAGGCTTGGCGCTGCATGACATCAACAAGGAAGTTTATGCTTCGCTACTTATTGAGCCGGCCAAGCAATATTTGCAGCAGGTGATGACAGGTAATGGCCTGAAGGAATGGGAGCCCACGCATGAACTGGAAGGATTAAAGCAACCAGGGGAAAGACGATACAGGCTGAGTGCCTGTGCGGTGTATTACCTGTTGCATAATGAACGGGATTGGTTGCTACAAGCAATAACCGGCTGGTTCGGTAAAGGGAAGTACCTGACCTACGATGCAATGGAGGTATTGCATTGGGTACTTGGCAAGGAAGCCTTACCTTATTTGCAGGCCGACCTCCAGAATGATGCACCAGTGGATGGAGTTGAACATTATACCAAGCTGGTGGAGCAGATGCAGCGTTCCTTTGAGCCTTCGGATTACATTCCTTTTGTATGGAAAATAGTAGGTACAAAGTCGCGCCCTTTAAAAATCCTGGTTACTGATCTGCTGATTGAAAAAGACCCTACTGCAGAGGCCAATGCCATTGCCTTGCTGGCTAGTAAGCAGGCAGAAACACGCCTTTCAGCGGCATTGATACTGCAACGCTTTTCTTCTCCCACGGCTATTGCTGCTGTACACAAGGCATTACAAAAAGAGATGAATGACAATGCGCGGGATATGTTGCTGCCGATGGTGGCAGCTTTCCTGGAGGAGGGGGCGGATATGGCCACTGTACAACAAATGATCGGGGGAGCGCGCGAACGGGGTAAGCTGGGCCAACTGTTGGAGCCGTGGCTGGAAGAAAGTATGCTGGCACCTCTTTATTATAAGGATGGAACAGCTGTCTCTTCGGAAGCTACGCGTTTTTTATTGTACCGCATGAGCCGGGTTAAAACGATGCGTTCTGATGTGGAAGCCAGGCTATTGTTGTTGCAGGTGGACAAGGAGCGGTCTGGTGAATTTGCGAAACAGTTGTTCAAACTATTCCTGGATCATGGCGCAAAGGCGGAGCTTAAATACCTGTTGGCGCTGGTGGCATTAACAGGTGATGAGGAAATAGTGGATAAGATCCGTACAACGATCAATCATTGGCTGGATGAGAACAGGACAAAGATGGCGGAATATGGGATCGGCGCGTTGGCTTTGCAGGGTAGTGATAAAGCCTTGCGTTGGGTGGAGTGGTACAGCCGTAAGTTCCGCAACAAAAAAGCGGTGATAGGAGCCACTGCGCTGCAAGCGTTGGAGGATGCCGCAGAAGAATTAGGGATCACGATCCAGGAGTTGGGAGACCGCATTGTACCGGATTTTGGCTTTGAGGGATTGTTTAAACATTTCAGGATCGGGCAGGATGAATACCGCGCTTTTGTTGACAGCAAATTCAAGGTGTGCTTTTTTGATGAAGACAATAAGGCTTTGAAAAATCTGCCAGCTGCTGCTCCTGCCGAACTCAAGGAGGAGTTTAAAGTGTTGGGCAAAGAGATCCGGGATGTGGTCAAATCGCAATCCCTGCGTTTGGAAAACTACCTGGTGATACAGCGGCCCTGGACGTATGAAAGCTGGCAGGCTTTCTTTTTACAAAATCCTGTGATGTTTATTTATGCCACGAAATTATTGTGGGGCATTTATGAGGAGGGCCGGTTGGTTGATTGTTTTATATGTCTGGAAGATACCACGCTGGTGAATGTGGAAGAGGAGGAGATCGGGATTGCTGAGGGGGCTCAGATCCGCATCGTTCATCCATTGCATTTATCGGAAGATGGCTTACCCGCCTGGAAGCGAAAATTCTTTGATCTTTCGATTGACCCTATATTCCTGCAGCTTGACAGGACTATTTACCGATTGCCGGCCACTGATGTTCAATTAACCATTATCCATGACTTTGCCGGTAAGGAAGCCGAGCCGGGCTCTATCAGGGGAACCCTTGAAAGGTTTGGCTGGCGTAAGGGGCAGGCAGAGGATGCCGGCTCGGTCAATCACTTCCATTACCTGGATCATGACAGGCAGCTGGAAGCGGTATTGGAGGTATCAGGTGTTTTTGTATCCGGTTTTGGATCTGATATGGACCCCAGTTTGGGCAGGTTGTATTTCATTACTGCTCCTTCCAAACAAACCGGCTGGTTTAATGAGCCGAAGCATGAAAACGATGAGCGGTTGATTCCGCTGGGCAAAGTGCCGGATACGCTGTATTCTGAGGTATTGGCGGCGGTGCATGCGATCAAATTGGCGGGTCCGGCGCGTTAAAATAAAGGGGTGCTATCTTCTTTCAATAAACTTTCCGGATAGCCATGACTCCCCCACTGTTATTTTCCTGCTATCACTGCTTTTTCGGCTATGGTGCTAATGGCGGCTTTGTGGAGGATCAGCTTCTCGCCGGCTGTATCAAAGGATAGCTCTACCCAACCATTGTATCTTTTATTGGCCACTACAACCTGAACGGCCAGGTATTTATGGCTGACTTGTTTCCAGGCACCTTCCCAATATGGCTGCCCAATGGTGGGGGTATTTTTCAGGGCCATTTCTACCTGCATTACGGGGTACCAGTTATATCCAGGCGGGTCGTTGAGGGGGATGGTATCGCCCTGGTTAAAGGGGTGTGCGGTATTGGCTTCATTGATCAATACGTTGCTGTGCTCGTAGGAGCTGGCAAAAAACAATGTTTCATCTTCCTGTTCGATGGGGTCACCTATAAACCAGGTGGCGAATCCTATATCGGCTAATTCGTCGTGGTTAAGGTCGATGGATGCTGCCTGCTGGAATTTCAGTTCCCGGTTTTGCAGGTCGGTGTAGATCATTTTGGGTTGATCAACTGGTGGCGGGGTATCCTCTTTGCGGCACGAGGTGGCCAATGCTGTGGCCAGGGCCCATACATACACTTGTTTCATGGCTAAATTTTATGCAAATAACAACCAGGCGGCGGGAGTTCCCAGCTGGGGGGTGTATAGGCTGGTATAACTCGTGGATGAGTTGAGGAACGCTGCGTAAATGGTAGCGATGGGAGGCCCGGCGGTGTTGGATTTGCGAGAAGGAAGGCTGACTGGAAATAAAACGGGGACGGGAAGCTGAAAACAATGGATGATTCCTATTTTCAGCTTTCCGCCCCCGGATCTTTGAAGTATTAATCTTCTACAGAAGTATTTTCTTCCGGCTCCGCGGTGGGTAACGGAACTGGGTTCTTTGTTTTATTGGTCAGCAGCAATACAAATTTGGTGGTTAGTGTCACCTCATAGGTATTGTGTTTGAAGAGGTATTTGGTATCATTGTTTTCCAATAATACGGTGGCCAGGTCGCGGGCCAGTTGGATACCGCCGATGGTATTGGCAGCTTTACCGTCTTCAAAAATGATGGTGAACTTATACCCAGCCTTACGGGCGATGCCCAGTTTTTCAAAATCGATACGGTTCAATGGTAGCTCCTGATCAGCCGTGATCGACTTTTTCAGCAGGATTTTAATGATAGGCAGGTACTTAGCCCAAACTTGTGTGTACATCTATTTCGTTGTTTTTACTTGTTTCGTATGCTTGGCAGGCAGGCGTTTTGGTACGATAATATGTTGAAAGAATTTTCAAAGATAAAGTGCAGCTACTGCAAAGGTGCGTATAAATACGGTGAAAAACGAATGGAAAAGGAGAAATAAATATTTGTAAGTCTGCACAATACAATATTTTACCTAGTGCAGGACGTCCTCGGCTTCGCCGGTCAGCCTATTTCCCCCTATAAACGGCGGGAAAATGGCTGTAAAGGGCTCTAAAAAGTAGCTTTTTCAACTGATTCTTAATTGACACTTTAGTTTTCCCGGGAGTCGGTCCAGGCATTCAACCAGTAGCATTTGGATATCCCGGCCAAGTACAAAAGTGCTATAACAAGCAGGTAGTCGTGAATATTGTTTACAAAATCGCTGTAAAAAATGCGTGTTAACAGGACCAGATTTAATAGTATAATAAGGCAAATAACAGCCCTTATCCGGTTAATTGTTTCGTCCGGACTTATTGCGAGGAGAGGTTAAAGGGATTGAATTATGAATGGTACTACAAAACGGGAAACCGTAAGGAGAGGGGAAAGAAGTTGTTTATCTTGATTTAAAACAATTAATCACAATTCCTACATTTTATAATAGTACAAGGTTAATGTTATACGTTATATATAACTTACAGGAGGGAATAAGTCATTCCCCTTTTCCCCTTTTAATCCAGACCCTGGGGTTCTTACCCGCTTAGTTAACAATATTCCAAATCCAATTTAAACGCAATGGCCGTACAATGGAAATGGGGCGCCGAAGAGAAGAAGAAAGGAGATGAAGGATTCAATAACGCCGGGATTTTGACTTTCAACAGTCATGCTATCAATTCTTTTGTAAGAGAATTATTTCAAAACTCCAACGATGCCAGAATTCCTGGCAAAAACAAGGTAGTCATCCAAATTTCGTATTGCACCATCAGGAAAAGTGATATTCCGGTCTTCGATCAGTTTAAGAAGGTCCTGGATCAGGTAGAGAAATCACATCCCCATCAGGTTAAGTTTTTCAAGAAGGCTCATGAGGCTATTAAGGGAGATAAGATCCCTTTTCTGGTTTATTCTGACTATAACACAAAGGGACTGGAAGGGAAAGACAATGACAGTAACCAAAGCTTTTCGGCCTGTGTATTGTCAGAAGGCATATCAGCAAAAGAAGACAAAAGTGCCGGTGGTTCCTTTGGTATAGGCAAAAATGCGATCTATGGGATATCGAATCTCAGAACGGTTTTCTATTCTTCGCTTAATAAGGATGAGGAGCACATTTTTCAGGGAGTAGCCAAGCTGGCCTCCTACAAGACGGGCAATAAAAACCATGAGGGACGTATTTATCTGGGAAACGGCGACGAGCGCGCCTCGGTCAGGAAATACAAGGATATTCCGGAAGTTTTCCGAAGAACAGCCCCTGGTTTATCCCAATATGTGATGGGTGTAGAGCTTGAAGCAGACTGGCATATTGAATTTGCCAAAGCTGTTCTTAGAAATTACTGGATGTTATTACATCAGGGCAAACTAGAGGTTGAGTTATTTGAAGACAAAATCAGTATTCAGCGCATCAGTTCAAGGAATGTGGAATCGCTGATGACGGAGTTGTTTTCACAGGAAGCAGAGCAGGATGAATCGCTGACGCCTTATGGGAATCCTTATTTATTTTATCAGGCTGTAGTAAAGGGACAGCAGGCAAATTTTGAAATCCCTCTTATAGGCCCTTGTACCTTTCATTATATGGAAAGTGAAGCGGGGGAGAACAATGTTGCCTATCTGCGAAACGGCATGGTTATTTTCAGTCATATCGAGCCTAGGCTGGTAGGTGTTACTACCACAGGTGTATTTCTTTGTAACAACAGGAATGGCAATCAGGTCCTCCGCATGATGGAACCTCCCAAGCATGATAGCTTTGAGGCGCAGATGCTGGACAATAATGATGAGTTTCTAACCAGAAAGGATGGTGAGGCTATTCTTAAAAGTATCAAGGGAAGTATCAGGTTTTTGATCAGGGAGCTGATCGACAAATATAAACAGCCTACAGAGACGCCGGCCTTTCTTACTGAATTGTTTGACGACCTTCAGAAAAGTTTTGCAGAGGCCAATAAAGGCAATAGAAATAACACGCCCAGTGAAGCAGAAACCATCCATAGGCGGGCAAAGGAGGACGAACTAGCTGTCAATCTGCGTTCGGAACAGGAGAACAATTATGTGAGTGCAACCAAAGGGAATCATCAAGGTATGGGAAGCGGAGATTTGCCTGGCGCGGTGAAGCAGCCGGTGAAAAAGGAATCAAAAACGAAAAGGAAGCCAGGTAGCCTGAATGGTAGTGGGAGGACTCCCAAGCTATCATTAAAAAGCCGGGTTTTCCACTTTAGTGAGCGTAATGGCAGAAATGTTTATAAGGCCATACTTCACTCGGAAGATCATATAGACAGTGCTGAATTGAACCTTTATCAGCATTCCGATTCGGGCGACGAAGTTGCATTTACGCTTCATGCCGCAACAGATGAAAACGGCAATCAGGTGAAGGTGCGGGCCATCCACGATTCGGATGGCATTATTAAGGAGTATAAAATTGCCACTGATATTCCGGGCGCCAAAGTATTGTTTCTTGAAATTTCGGATCATCAAAAATCAGCGTTCATCATTAAAGGTTAACAATGACAGGAACCAATATTTCTATGCCGCATCCGGTATTGGGTATACCCAACGACATGTCCGGCTCTTTTAATGTCAGATTTAAAGTGATCATGGACCGGCAATCCAGGAATTATGCATTTTCAGCTATAGAAGTGGAGATCAGCAACTCTTACATTGCCCGTTTATATGAAGCCGGCAACCTTGATCTTGTACTAAAGGTAAGCTGTGTTCCCACCTATAAGAACTGGACTTTCGTTAATCCGAAGCAGTTTGATCTGAAGGAAAATGAAGTAGATATTTTGTTGGAGATTGAATCTTTTTTGCTGGTTGGAAATACTTCGCTCCAGTTTTATGATGTCAGCTTCAGTGATATTTTTGGGGAAAAGGTATTTGAGTTAACCAAGGGGGATATTGTGGCGCTCACCGGTTCTCAAAAAATACCGATAGAGAAGGACAATGAAAAGGCAACGCTTGGCAGTATATTCCGGTTTGAAAAGATTGATGCCAATGCTACGGTAAAGGAACTTCGTTTTGATTTTGATGCAGATCAGATCGTCATTTATTACCCGCCGGCCAAAAGTGACACGGATCCGATTACCTTACTATTCGATAAGAAGAATGGGGCGCCATTTACCGCCTTGAATCTGTATGTTATCCCTGCTCTGGAACAAGCAGTGAGGGCTATGATAGAAGAGCCCAGGGAATATGAGGGGTATAAATGGTTTACGGTTTTGGACACATTGCTCCCGAAGAGCCAGCGCACTGAAGATCATTTTATTAATGCACAAAGGGTTATCCGGACCGGCGTACCTGTAAATCTCGCTTTTGAAGAAATACTGAAGATCAAAAACATTAAGTAATGATTGAAGTAAAGATATTCAGCACCGTAACCTGTACACAGTTACTGAACTATAAAACAGATGAGGCCATCCGGGCAAGGTATAACCAGGAAATGTTTGATATTTCCGATGCTGGCTGGTTAAGGGACACTGTAAAGCTGGACATGGACACCCTCGACGTTAATGAAATGGTGGCGAGTGCATCGGGCGATATGAGTAGCTCTATTAAGCTGTTTAGTGCCTTGAAGCAACTGGATCTTGTGCAGGCCAATGACAAAAGGCTTTGGGCGACGCTGACGCATACATTATTTTACAATTATACCCGGAAGCGCTGGGGGATCGGGGAAGGCAGCAGTGATGAAACGATTAAGGATCGCTTTCATTTTGAGGGAGCAGCCTTAAGGCAACGCAATCAAAACAGCATCGCCCGTCTGTGGTGGGCAGCCCGGCTTACCTGGGATCCCAAGAGGGATGATCCTTTTGAGCTCACCAAACTATTGTGGGAAAAGCAGGATTTCTATCAGAATCTCATTGACCGAAGGTTCAGTACTTATCAGGGTACGCTCATCGGGTTTCTTAATTTCTATTCAAAAAACAGGCACCTGGATCTGAAGCAGGATATGAGAAAGCTATTCAAAGGATTGAATGCACTTGGTGGGGTACGGGTGTTGTCGCTGATGCCGGAGAAGGAGGTGGAGAATGAGTTGGTGAAACTATGTGGATTTTATGGAGTTCATGTTAATTCGCTTCTATGAAGTTGTTTTTTCATAACTATCTCGATAAATTCCTTTAGAGTTATAATATATTTTTTTTGTTCCGCTAAATATGACTGTATTATTGCTTCAGGTAAAACTAATTGAACACGCTGCGCAATCATTTCATCAGTTTGATTTTTACTTATTGATGGCTCAAGTGTAATAAGATGTTTGGGCCATATTTTATCTGCCTCTGGAATAATTTGGCGCCATCTGTCTTTTGCCGTGGTTTTAAGGCCTAACATTGTCAATAGGCTGGTATCAAAATCTATATTTTTATATTCGTTTATTCCTGGAAATAAAAAATCAGGTTCATTGTTACGCTCAGTCTTTCCCTTTTTGGTAAATCGAAGCTGGTTTTCACGAAATATATGTGCCAGATGATTTTCAAAGCTAAGCCCAGCTCTTGATTTTCGTCTATTTTGTACGCTCAAAGAAAAACTTACAAATTCATCTACATCTAATCCATCTTCACCAAAACCTTCCATTAGCCTTTGCTTTACAAAGTGCCACTCCATTGTTTTAAATAGCAGCTCCTCTCTTTCCAACCACAGTAATAAGGTTTCATCAGGGGAGTCCACCGGAGATGTTTCATTTTTTAATGTTCTTCTTGCAAATTCAGAAAAGATGGCAGTAGGAGGAAAAGCATTACCAAATTCATCCAGCAGTATTTCCAGAAAGTCGATTGCAGGAGGTTCCTCTTTTTCAATCCCTAAAGAAGTTATAATCTGTTTAGCCGCAAACCCAAGCTCAATATTTTTATCTGAAAAATCTTTAACAACTAATTTTTCTTGAATCTCATTTAGTCCAAAAAGCCAGATAAGTTGTTGCTCCGAAGTAGAGCCAGCTTTTGCTATTATTGCCAATAATTCGCTTTTCCCAGTTCTGCCTACTATTAAAAGATCACCCGCCTGAGCTTGCCTAATGACATTATTTGTTGTGTAATATAGACGGTACTCCGTTCTGGTAGGATTATCTAACCTCGCATCGTACCATGTAAGACTACCATTATCTTCAATGGCACCTTCTAATAAATCTGATAAATAAAGGAATTTACCAATAAACTTAATTTTATCGCCTCCAAAAATCTCCTTAAACTTCGCAATACCATTAAACTCATGTTGATTGGATTTTTGGGGTGCAACTTCTACATCACTTAGCCGCTTTGCTCCAATCCCCCAAAAGTATTGCGAGAGCTTGATTGACATTGATTATTTTTTTAGAGCTTCAATAACTTTTTCGCCAATGGCTTCAATAAGTGGAACAACTACAGAATTACCAAACTGCTTATATGCTTGGTTGTCTGAAACAGGAATTTGAAAATGTCCAGGATATCCTTGAAGGAAGGCACATTCACGTGGAGTTAGTCTTCTTGGGTTTTTATTTTGTTGAGCAATTAAAATCTCAGCGCCATCCTTGTAATACCTAGCACTAATAGTGCGGGAAATACTTTCAGGATCAGCAAGCCCGAACCCAAAGCCGTTCCCTTTTTCCTTATGCTTTTTAGCATAATCCTGTAAATAATTCCATAATTTATCAGAAAGAGTATATTTAGGATCGACGTTCCTTTGCAAAATGGTTTTTATCTTCTTATTTGCTTCAGGCATCTCTGGAAACTGAAAATTCTCCTTATAATTATAAATCTCCGAATCAAATCCCACCATAAATGTCCTTTCCCGATGTTGGGGTACGAAATGCTTGCCATCGAGGACTTTCCAATGAAAGGAATATCCCAAGTTAATCAATGTATCTCTAATTACCTTAAATGTATTCCCCTTGTCGTGAGAAACTAAGTTTTTGACATTCTCTAAAAAAAATGCTTTCGGTCTATGCTTCTCAATGATTTCAGCAACATGAAAAAACAAATTGCCCTGACGCTCATCTTCAAAACCATGTTTTCTGCCCAAACTTATTTTTTTGGAAACACCAGCAATTGAGAAAGGCTGACATGGAAATCCACCACAGATTACATCAAATCTGTCTGGGATCCATTGTTTGGTTTCTGATTTTGTTATGTCACCAAATGGAATTTCTCCAAAATTTGAGCAATAGGTTCTCTGCGCCATTTTATCCCATTCGGAAGTAAAAACACATTTCCCTTGTTGCTTTTGCATGGCAATTCTAAATCCACCAATACCTGCGAACAAATCAATGAAGGTAAATCTGGGATTGGCTGGTGTGGGAAATGGAATATCATCTTTGAAATTGATAATATATTGCAAAGATTCTTCTGCAACCTTAGAGGTTATTTCCTCTTCCAGATATCCCTCAAGAATATCAGTTGCATATTCTATTGCATATTTTTTTAACTTCCTATCCCTAGTATATAAATAATGGCTAATGACTGCTGCCTTATAATTATCTGGTCCAAATAAAGCTACCTTCCAAATTTTTTCCTTGATAGCATGAATCTTTGAACTCAAAAGAACAGGGTTTTCTGTAGTAATCATTTACTTCCTTTTTGGCTGGTAAAATATTCCGCATCAAAAAAATCTTTGAGAGACACACTAAGACCAATACATATCTTCTCCAGGCTTTCTATTGAAACATTCCTGCGACCATTTTCAACATGATTCATGAAGGTTCTGTCGATTTCTGCCTTCCAGGCAACTTCTTCCTGTGTAAGATTTTTTTTGGTGCGTAGTTCCTTGATTCTTAAACCTATTTGGGTTTTTAAATCCATGGAGCAATACTATTCAATGTGACTTAAAGTACATTTGCTTTTAAGTCACGTCTTGATAAATAATTTAGCAAAGTGGATAACCCGTGAATTAGCGTGAGAAGGTAATTAGTTGTAGAAGTTCCTGGAGGGTATCATGCAGCCTGGCGGATTTTAGATCACATTCCCAAATGACGACAATAAGCCAGCCCTTTTCAATCAAGGCTCTTTGGGCTTTTTCATCATTGGCTATATTTCCATTTATCTTTCCCAACCACCATTCTGTGCGAGTTTTAGGTACTACGAAGTAACGACAGTCCTTATGGCCATGCCAAAAGCATCCATGAATGAAAATGACTGTTTTATATTTTGGCAGAACTAAGTCGGGCTTGCCGGGCAAGGTTTTATCGTGGAGCTTGTACCGAAAGCCCCGGGCATGCAGGAACTTCCTCACCAGCATCTCGGGCTTTGTGTTCTTGCCTTTTATCTGGCTCATGTTGTAGCTACGGGTAGCCTTGTTATGGACATCTGCCATGGCGCAAATGTAGGATTAGATGAATAAATACCCGTTTCTAACCATAGACAAGATGCCCAGAATCGTTTTTCATTGTGTTCTCCCAGCTAATCATAAGTTCCAAACACCCCCTCCTAAAAATTTACTGTATTTTCGGCTCGATCGAGGTGGCAAGGTGAAGATCAATCTTTTAGGCTCCTACAGGTACTGTTGCCTTACCAAAGAACCCTATTATACCCTTATATGAAAAAAATAATACTACTAACCGCTCTCTTATTACCTGTTTTGGTTCTCAAAGCCCAGGTAGACAGCTCTCCCAACCAAGGCAAGGCTGGTGTTGCCGATGTAGCGGATAGCGACCCAGGGTTGTTTATGTTGATGATGATCATTTTGGTGGGTCTTTTTGTAGCCATCCTTGTTTCGCTTGTCGGAGCCAGTATGTTGGGAGGCTTTATTGCCCTGCTTACCGCCGCAGGTATTCTATCGTTTTCGGTATTTATGGGCTGGTATAAAAAATCTATTTACACCGGGGTAAAATGGTTTGTGTACCTCTCCTTCGGCGTGGCAGGCATGGCGGGGGTATTGCTGGTGTGTTTATTCATTCATGGGATTGGCAAAACAGGCTACCCGTTGAAAACGCTGCTTGCCTGGGGTATACCTGCCGGGCTAGCCGGTGGTTTGCTGGCAGCCTGGCTTGTATTGCTGATCAGCCGCGGGATATACAATCACCTCCAGGGCAAAAGGGAATTGCAGGGTACTGCCTGAGCCCCCTTTATTGATACAATAACTCCCTCATTTGTACCAGCACTTTTTCTACCGCCTCCCGGTCAGGTTCAGGGGGCAGGGTGCTCATTTGCGCGGCCGCCTCTATACGCTCCATGAGGATATTGGCCAAAGCCAGCAATTCATCATATTGATGATTGCCAGCCTTAATTGCCAATAGTTCATCCCTGTTGGGCCGCAATACCTGCAGCTTTCCCGTACTCAATATCTCCTCAGCCACTTGTAGTAACCGGATGGTATGCATCATATTTTTGGCATCATAACCTTTGCCATGATGCACATTGCCAAGGTAGCGGGTTTCATTGCGCTTTTCCACCCAGTCCCAATACTCGCGGTACTCCCTGCAGTATGCTGAATAACCTTCCTGGTTGAAAAACAAGTACGCTATTTCTTTTTCGCCCATAGGAATTGAAGAAAGTACCACTTCATTCGATAGCTCACTGCCTATGACACCGCTATAGCCCAATGTATCATCTGCATCATAAAACAAGGCGTATAAGCCCTTTGCATGGGCAATACTACTAAGGCCACACCTGTCCTGTTGGTAAGCATGTTGATGTAGCCATTGTTTCAGTGGCAGGGAATCTGGCCCTTGGGGTACAAAACAAAAGTCCAGGACCGATCTTCTTTCTTCCTCCACGGGGTTTACGAACTTCTTTTTATAGCCCCTGGCCTTCCGTACCTGGGTAAGTGCATATCCTGCAAAGGTGTCCTTACAAAGTTTGGACAGGAACATGTCCAGCTGTAGTTGTTCCATTATTGGATGCCTGTACAGGATGCAATGGGCAGGAGACGCCAGCAATTCTAATATATTAGGATTGTTGCGCACAAGTAGCTCCACAAAGCGGCCCAATTCATAATACACTTCATCATTGGATTCATTGCTCACCTGTTGAGTATACTCCAATCCATAAAACTGCTTCTTGGGCAGGTAATATACCCCCTTTAGATCGGTATCGGAACTGGCTGTTTGCAATCCATAAGCCTTGCTGCCGCTGATACATTCCAGCAGCAATAGCCCTTTATCCTTGATTTCCTTTATTGTCATACTGCCCGATGGTTTTTATAAAGAAATCATCCAATGCATCTACTGTAAAGTAGTCTCTTTCCAGTTCTTTGGAATGAAGATCTATACCAAACAATTGTTTTGTGATATAGGTTTTTAGTCTTGGGCTTATTTTGATCAGGCTACCCTCGGCTGTCTCTGCTTTCAGGGCAATCAATCCACCCACCTCTTTCTGCAAGTCGGGCGGCAATAGTTCCAATAGCGGACCCATGGTCATAGGGGCAATGGTATTCTTTTCAAGGCACCACTTGGCAGCCAACATGGGGCGCAGTACGTAGAACAGTTTTTTGATACCGATCTCATCTCCCTGTTGCATGCTTTCAAGGGCGCCATTGGCGATGCCCAGGTAGTGATGGATATTGGAACGTTGGCCAAAATATTGCTGACAAAGGGTCCACAGTTCGTCCTTAAACCCTGGTTGATGCCGATATACAATTGGCGACTGCAACCATTCAAAAGGAGTTGTATTTGACTTACCAATTAGTTGCAACACTTTACGAATATCCCATCCATAGATATCCAACTCGTTATTGATCGGGAAATTGCAATCATACTTCCTGTTCAACACTGAAAGGTAGTATTTATAAGGACGAACATATATAAACCTTACGTCATAATCGCTGTCGGGAGAAGGGAATTGCCATCCTCTGCTACCCGATTCACAAGCAAACAATATTTTTATGTGGTGATCCTTCTCTATGTCTTCCAGTTTATTTAGTATACTAGTTTTCATTTTTTTCTTTTAAAAAGCCCCTGGTCTTATTTCCAGGGGCCTAGTGATTAACTTACCAGCAGCTTTGTCACGGCGGCAGTGTTCAATGCCCATTCTTTAGTATATACTTCGTCGGCCTCTTCCTTATCCGCCAACTCCAGACACTGTGCATAGGCCTTGGCCTGCAACAATAGCCCAATGGTTATTTTGCTTTTTAGTTTACGCAGCAGGGCTTCTACATTAAGGGTATCCAGGTTCTGCACCACCTGTCCCTGGAAAGACATTTCAAGCCAAATTATCTCCCGCTGTTTTACATCCAATACTCCAAATAGCAAGCCCTTGGTTAAGGGATTCACAACACGAACCTGGTGCTGAACACAGGACGGGTCATAAGCCACCCCTGTATTATTTGAAACCTTCATCGGATACTTACTATTCATCCAACCCACAACGAGGTTGGGGGTAATGCTCCCATTGCTAAAAGCATTGCAGGTAAAAGACACATATTTCGCTCCTACTTTTTGCAATTCCTGCAGGTCGATCTCAATGTATTCTGCTGTTCCGGTTTGGTGCGGAATATGGATGATATCGCCGCTATGCTTACAACCAATTGGGTTCAATCGGCTATAGGAACAATAATCTGTATATCCCGGGTAGGCAATCTGACAGCTAAGGTCCATATCCAGGTGTTGTGCAGGCAATCCGGCGCCCCACTGCATGAAAAGACGTACTTTATCGCCATCTACAGCGAACCGGGTGCCCATCAATGCTCCTGGGAGGTCTTGCAGGTTATCGCTCCTATCGCCAATAGCCAGGGGTATGTTGAACAAAGCCGGATCTATATAAATGGTTATGTTAGGGTTTTCGATAGCCGCAAAACGCTTTTCGACTGCCAGTGTGCAAAGAGTTGCCACCGCTGCATGCATAGCCTGGAGGTCGTCTTCAACATACATAGACAACAATTGGTTGTTCGGAATACGTTTGTTAGTTCCACCTAAAGGTTTTACGGAACGATTACCAGCCGGATCAAAATAAGTGGCTGCATACATTTCGAGGGTGAAAACCAGGCGTGCCGGCACTTTGTCGATGATGGCGCTAAAAGCGTTTATGGTTTCGTCCTTACCAAACCATAGCATATTGGCAAAAAGTGAACGTGCAAATAAGCCCGGCCTTTGTTGCAACAAGCTGAAAGTATTGGCAGCATCGTACCGCAGGCGATATTGAGCCACCTGTCCCTGCCATACAGCATATTCCTCTTTATAGAACATGTCCATCACCTGGTTCAGTTTCTCAAAACCTTTACGCTTGCTGTATTCGGCCAGGCGAAGGGCCCTGATAAACCTCACCCACATGGCGCGCTTTGGGTGCATTGCCTCGCAGATCTTTGCCACTTCCATTGGCAGGTTATTAAGCCAGCCTGCAACCATTAAACACTCCTTACGATTGTATTTTAATTTAAGCGAAGGTTTCACCTTTTTTTGGGCTTCCTGGTTGACAATCTGACCAAATCTTCGACCCCGGTTGTTTTTGATATGGGTACGAACAATGGTTTTGGGTTCTATTAATTGCAAAAATCCTGTATGCTTATACCAGAGGTAACGCAGGATATCCACCGGCGATGTGAATAATGACTGTGCTTTGCTGGACTGACCTTCTTTGATGAACAGATCAATCACGGCCATCAGGGTTTCTTTCATCCCTATTTTCACATCAGGAACAGGAAAAAAGGACAACAATATTTTTAAACTATCGATCTGGGTAGCGTCCAATGCTGTTTTGGATGTTAACAAGTCTTCCAGAAAAGCAACGATATCCTTCTCAGTCCAAAGCTCCAGCACCTTTTGATGGCTTCCCTGTTTGTAATACTTTAATTGCCCTTGTTCGAAGGGAGTTCCACAAAACGGACAACCGTTGTAACGATGCAATGGAAAGGTATTTTCCGGGATAATGTCGCCGCAAGGAAGGGTATGTCCTTTCGATTTGAAAAGATTGGCCCATAAAGTTCGTACATGGTCATTTACAGATTCGCCGGTAGGCATATCCCATCCTTTAACCAGGGGCGTCCAGTTGTTTTTAACACCCAAGGCTTCCCGGCAAGTATCTAATATTTCAGTTTGGAAGTCAGGAGCAGTAAGGTTTAATGCCTTTAACAGGGATTCTGTTATACCAAACCCCAATTTGGCCAGGTTCGCTACTAACAAAGCAGTTGTTTTTTTAAGTCCAGTATTTGTAATAGCAGCTCCCGGAATATAAATGGCCCGTTGACGGAGGCTGACTGTTAGTAGTTGATCCATGATGGTTGGTTTTATAATATCAAAACGGTAATTGAATAAGTGGAGTCATTGGTGATGATATAGTAGTAACTTATTTTTGACCTGTTTGTGATAACACAAATATGCACACGCATGTACGCAACCAATTTGCGCAGTAATAAATATTTTTGATTATTTTCTATCGCTCTGAATATTAACTATTTAAACTTATTCAACATCTCTATATTTTCATTTCATCATGGATTACGCAATTACATTGCGTAGTAAATCAAGGTGTATTACTTTTACCCGGAAAAACACAAGGATGTCGATCAATAAACTGGCGCTGATACGTTATAAAACCATAGATGAATGCCTGCGCAACAGGTATCGCAAGTGGACATTGGAAGACCTGATAGAAAAGGTAGCCACAGTATTGTATGAGCAGGAAGGAATTGTATCGGGGGTAAGCAAGAGAACGATACAAGGCGATCTTCAACTGATGCGAAGTGACAAACTTGGTTATAATGCCCCTATCACAGTTATTGACAAAAAATATTATGCCTACTCAGATACAGCTTACAGCATTTCCAATGCACCTATCAACCCCGCTGATGTAGATAAGATGAAGGAGATCGTAGGTGTATTAAAGCAATTCAACGGCTTTAGCTATTTTGAAGAAATGAGTGAAATGATAACGCGACTGGAAAACAACCTGTATCGCAGCACCAACCAGGGGCGTAATTATATACAATTTGAGAACAACCGGTTGCTGAAGGGGTTGGAACATATTAATCCTTTGTACCAGGCCATCTTGCATAAGCGCCCCTTGTTATTGGAGTACAAATCATTCAAAGCAATACAGGGTCAGCAGCAGATCTACTTCCCATACTTACTCAAGGAATACCGCAATCGTTGGTTCCTGGTTGCCAAACCCAAAAAGGGGAAGGTACTGGTCAGCATGGCACTGGACAGGATCGTCGGTTTCCAGGAGCTATTAAAAGAACCTTTCATAGATTATGCAGGAATTGATTTTGACCAGTATTTTGACAATGTATTGGGGATAACGAAAACAGAAAAGGACCGGGCGCAAAAAGTAGTGCTGTCAATAGATAAGTACCATGCACCTTATGTACTGACAAAGCCCATTCATCATTCGCAGCAATTATTGAAAGAAGACACCACAGGCATTATCATTAGTATTAATGTGGTACTGAACTTTGAACTGGAGCGGGAATTATTGGGGTTTGGTGAAAACCTTAAAGTACTGGCACCTCAAGCTTTGGCCTCCCGGATCGGTAAAAGATTGGAAAAGGCCAGAGAAGCTTACCAATAACAAGACCCCATATTGATGTAACCATTATCTTTGGTTTATAAAGCCAAGGCTATAGGAAAGCGGCGATATAGGGGGCGGCGTTCAACAAACGCTGTCCCTTCTTTATTTCTTCAACTTTTCCACTGTTCTCTTATAATCATATTGCTCGTCTTCATGCAGTCCCTTCAAGGCAGTATTGATCTTTTTGAGCTGTGCCTGGTACAGGTTGAGCATGGCGGTACTTTTGGCCAGGTTGATACCGGAATTTTGCAGGAGGGTACAGAAATGGATCAATAGTTCTACTTCGGTGATCTTGCTGCCGGTAAACCGGATATGCTTATTGGCAATACGCAGGGTTTTGCGGATGGTCTTTTTGGCCAGGAATATCTGGGAAGCATTGAGGGCTTCAAAGGCTTCGTCCATTTGCAACTTCACATTGGTAATGTAGGCTGGCAGGTCGTGGGCTTCAAAAAGCAGATAGGTAAGCAGTTCTTTATTCTCCTTCTTGAATTTAGAGAGACGCAGGCAAAGCTCCACCAGCTCTTTGGGCGGTAGTTGTTGTAATTCGTCTTTGAGTTCGTGAACTGTAGCTGCTTTCATGATGGGGCGAATCTAAAATAAAAAAACCGGCTATAACAATTGTTGTTACAGCCGGCATGGTATAAGTTTCTACAGTAAGGATCGATGCTTAGAAAGGCAGGTCATCATCTCCACCGCTGGGAGGAATGTTCTGGAAAGACTGAACTGGTTCTGAAGCGCCACCGCCGGATTTATTGCCTGCTACCACTTTCCACGCTTTTACATCGGTGTACCAGCGGCCATTGAACTCGCGGCTTTCAACATCAAATGACACGGTAACCTGTGCACCAGGTGTAACGCCACTCATATCAATTTTATCGCCCCATACAGCAATACATACCTTCTTAGGGTAGGTATCGGCTGTTTCCAGGATGAACTCTTGTTTTTTCCACTGACCATTTTTGCCCTGACCGGTTTGCAAGGGCAGCATCTGTAAGATCTTACCGCTAATATCCATAAGTGATTTTGGGCAAAAGTAAGGAAATGGCCCGTTATATCTTCTTTGGTTTATACACTTTTATAACTCCATCATTTTCCGAGCTTACCACCAGCAAACTTTGCTGTATGGGGCTGTCTTTGGCCGGGATGAAGAGCACGCCTTCGGGCGCATCACCGGTACTCAATATCTGCAGGAATACGGGGCTGGCGGGGTTGGAAATATCATAAATGGCTACGGCATCGGCACGCTCCAAGCCAACAAAAGCCAGTTGCTTTTTGCCTACTTCTCCCAATGCAATTCCTTCGGGCTCTACGCCTTTATCATCGCTGCGGCCATCGTCGTACAGCGCTGCGGTTTTGACACGGTTTTCCACATCGTTCTTGCTATCGTATACCAGGCTGCCATTATTACCATTCCATACGGAAAAGGAACGGGCGCCAAAAGAATACAGTTCTTCGTATTTGCCATCTTTATTGGCATCGCCCAGGGTGGTGGTCACATTGAGGCGCCCCAATTGGGCATCGGCCTTCAGGGTGGCAGCATCCGGAAAAGCAGTAGGATCTAAAGTCAGGGCGCTTACGCGTTTTGCTTCATTAAAGGCATCGTACTCGCGTACATCACCTTCATTGGCTGTAAACAGGTAAGGTATACCGCCAGTATTTAATACAGCAATGGCATCGGGCTGGTACATGCCCTTTACTTTCCATTTTTTGAAGGAAGCAACAGCATTGTCCTTATCGCTTACATCAATGGCATTGGCATCCTGGTTATAATCTTTGAAGCCGAGGGGGTAGATGGTTGTGATGGTTTTGGAAGCAATGTCAATTTTGGCAATGGCATTGTTTTCCTGCAGGGTAACCCAGGCGGTTTTAGAATCAGGAGAAACAGCGATGTATTCAGGCTCCATGTCTTTGGCAAAAGTGGCATTCAATCCAAAAACCCGTAACCCCTGTGCTTGCAAAGTGGCCTGCAGGGAAGCAAAACCGCTAAAGTCGAGGGTGGTTACGGCATAATTGTCTTTTACGGAAATGATGGACACGGTACCTGCGGGGTCGTTGGTATAATTGGCAGAGGGCTCACCTTCATTGGCGGAGAGGATGTAATTACCATCGGGGCTGAAGGTAACCATATCGGGCAGGGAGCCAACGGTAATGCTTTTTACTTCGGCATAGGTGGTGGTGTTAAATACCACTACTTTACCGGCATCTTGTTTATTGACTGATTCAATGGCAGCGGCCAGTAAACCGTTGTTTACGGATACGCTGTTCACAAATCCGCCATAGGGGGCAGTAGGTATTTTAGCAATAACAACAGGCTGTGTGGGGTTCTGAAAATCCAGTACATCGATCCTGTTCTCTTTTGCTTCGTTGTTTACTACAAACAGGCGTTTTGTTTTGAGGTCATAGGCGGATATTTCAGCGGCGCCTGCATCGCCAATATCAATGCTTCCGATCTCGGCAAAGGAAGCGGGATCTTCGGGCACATAGAAATCTCCCTTGTCATCTTTTTTACAGCTCAATACACTTACAGCAGTCAATAGCAGAAATAGTTGTTTGCAGTTCATATTCAATTTTGATTAAATGAGCCGCAACCTATTCCATCGCTGTTACCGCAGTATTAAATAAAGATTATGGAAGTATTAAGGCTCATTAGGCCTTGGTAGCTGCCATGTATTCTGCCAGGGTAATACGGCCGTCGAGCAAGGCGCTGTACAACACGGCTTTGTTGGTTTTCGTTTTCTTAATGCGACCTACCAGTTCTTTGTCGAAGAATAACTGCTTAATAATTGATTTCATGATTTATATATTTTAGTAGTAATTCAGTTTATTGAATACCCGTTTTAAGCCATACAGGCTTTGGGATATTCAGGCAGCAATAGATAATGAAAAGTCAGTGGGACTTTTAAATCACCGTCAATGGTAAACGGCTAAGCAATTGGTGTGTAATAGCAATCGGCTAAAGGGAAGCAATGTTCAAAGTATACGTGTTTGGCAGCTTATGTGTTTTGGCGTACGCGCCAGGAGTTAGGTAAAAAAAAATGGTCACCTGTAGAAACAGCTGACCTCTAACGATTGCTTGCCATATGAAAAAACGTAAAAATCTGATTAGTGTAGCAGCCTCTTGCTGCTTTGCTTAAGCTTTTCCGTACTCTTCTTTTCTTTTTCTTCTTTGCTTACCCGTCGTCTCCGTTTCTGATGTAAAAGTAGGGTGGAATTTTTAGCTGTGTAAATCAAGTTTTGGGGTATTTAATGATGCCAAAGGTCTTAAAGAAATCACAAAACCGTTGACTGTAAAGGGTTTCAGGGTCATTTCGCCCTCATGCCCAACGATTTTAAGACATTAAATATTAATTGATTGTTATGTGTTAACATTTCCTTTAGGTAACTGCTTTTGCTGATAACAAGGTCAAAATTATCTTTGCAAATAAATCTTTAAATAAATGAATATTAATTAGTTACTAAACAACACCTTACATAAATGAGCAAGATCAATTGAATTACGATTAAGTAACATTTATTTAAAATACCCTTAATTCGTCCTATAGTTTTTTTATGTCATAAATAGGAACCGGGGGATCAAATCGCTGATCATCCTCGGGCATATTGTAAATACGGCGCACTATATCCATCCCTTTCACTACTCTTCCAAAGGCTGCATATCCTTGTTTATCGGGGTTATTTTCGCCTCCAAAATCAAATCCGGGTTGATCGCCCAGGCAAATAAAGAACTCGGTATTGGCGGTGCCTGGCTCCAGGCGGGCCAGTGAAATAACGCCATCCTTGTGCAGGATCTTTGTTTGTTGGGTGGTTTCGTGGGGTATGCCGGGCAATTCGGGTCGTTTTGAGCCATACAGTCCTCCCTGGATCAACTCTGCCTTGGGAGCATTGGATGGCTGGTTATCGGAAGTCAGTACCCGGTAGAAATGGGCATTCTTATAATAGCCTGCCTCGATGTAGGATAAAAAGGCGGCCACTGTTTTAGGCGCCTGGCCGGGATACAGCTCTACTTCTATATCGCCAATCCGGGTCTCGATTTCAATATGGGGGTTCTTGTTCTTATTGGAAGAGCAGGCAGTGATCAATACTGTTAAGGCAAGGAGGTAGTATTTCGTTGTCATAGTGCGCTATTTGCAGGACTGCAAAATAGGAAAGTTCTGCATTTTGTAGCGGTTATGTCTCTGGGCCTATAGGATGAGGTATTACCCCATACTATCGGCCATCATTGAATCGGGCAACAGGGGCAAGGGCGGTTGTGCTAATATTTTAGACATGGCCAAATAGCTGGTATCATGTCCATAAATGAAGAGGCAACTGCCATTCCTGATGGTATTAATGATGACCCTAGCCAGCGTTGCAGGAATAGCGGGACATCCCAGGCTGCGGCCGATGTAGCCTTTGACATTCACCATGCGTTCGTTTACGTAAGCAGAACCATGCATAACAATAGCGCGTTCCAGCGCATTGTCGTTGATGCCCTGCTCCATTCCATCCAGGCGCAGGGAATAGCCATTCTTTCCATTGTAGGTATTGCCGGTAATATAGAAACCAAGGCTGCTTTGATTGCTTTCGGGCCTATTACTAAAATGCGTTGCCATGTCGGTTCCTGAGTTCCGGCCATGAGATACATAGGTATTGAACAACAATTTTTTATTTTCCATATCGATGATGAACAATCGCTTCCTGGAAGAAGGAAGACTGAAATCGACAATGGTCAGTATTCTTGAGTTGGGTAACTCGCCGGCGTCCTGCAGTTTTTTGTATCCCTGCATGGCATATAGAAAGGCTTCTGTAGAAAGCGACATGGTATCCAGTCGCAAGCTATCGTACAAAGCTGTTTTACTTACTGCGGCGGGGGCCGCTACAGGAGTGACATGTTTTACAACAGGTTCTGAAAGAACGGTCATTCCCAAAACCACCGTTACACACCCAAACAACACCAGTAAGAACATCAGGGGTTTTATAGTAGGCCGCATGGATCTTAAGCTTGCTCTTTAATGATAAAAAATTATGACGAACCTTATAGACGTTCATGGGGGCCGATTGGTTCGCCAGGGAGGGTCATTAAAGGAATTTTAACAACTTGTCGACCTATTTGCTAAGTATTACTGATTATGGAGGCAGGCTTATTGGCAATACTGACCGGATACAGGGTGGGCGTGGCCTGATGCGGGCATTAATTCTACAATGTGACTTTATATATGTGGTAATTAACCCCATATCATGCGCCATACAATTGGCTCATAAACCTAATTAACTGATATACAGGAAGTGTTCCGGGCGGTGTGGACCTGGCATCAATTTTATGCTATTACTTGTACGACGAACGTTGATTTCCTGGAAAGAAGCGTCAGCTATCTCTAATAAGATAGCAGATCAATACAAAGGAATAAGCGTTCATGAAAAGTGTATTCCCTACGGAGTGCACTTTTCGCTTTTATGTCATTTCCCAGCAATAGGCAGCTATACTACAATTTTTTTTGCCTCCTACTAGCTCATCCAGGGTATTTAGAAGTTTAAAGATTAAGTACTTATACTATTGGCGGTGTTTTAAAAAAGCGCCAGTTTAGCATAACTGTTTGAATCCCGGTCGCTGCATATCATATCATTATCACATAACTGTAAACAAAGATTATGGCTGTTGAAAAAAAGCTGGGATTGTCCTTGTCGGGTGGAGGATACAGGGCTGCCGCCTTTCACCTGGGCACGCTTCGGAAACTGCATGATATGGGCGTTTTACAACAAGTAGATGTATTATCTACGATATCAGGTGGATCGATTACAGGTGCTTATTATTGTTTGAATAATAAAGATTTTGATGCGTTTGAAAAATACATGCTGGAAGCACTGGGCAGCAAAAGTGTTATCAGGCAAGTATTTCTTTCTTTCACTTTTATCAGGACGTTGTTGTTCTTTCTTGTATTCCTGGTGCCTGCAGTATATGTATTGTTTACTCCCTATGCCTGGCTATCGCTTCCCTTGATCGTGCTGATGCTGTATTTGTTTATACGTTTCCAGTTCAGCATTTTTCCCGTCAGTAAGGAGGTGGAGAAAGCCTATAATAAATTCTTTTATAAGGATGCCAGGCTTGCGCAATTAACCAACAGGCCGTTACTGGCCATTGGTTCAACCAATCTGCAAACGGCCAGGCCATTTACTTTTTCACGACTTAAGATGGAAGATTCTTCTTATGCCTATATGGATCCTCCTGTACGCTTTAAGAATGATGCATTTCCGGTTGCGCGGGCAGTTATGGCCTCCTCCTGTGTTCCGTTTGCTTTTACACCTGTACATATTGATAAGGCTTATTTTGAAAACCCGGTTGACATGTTGCGCGTGCAGCCACAACTGGTAGATGGCGGGGTATATGATAACCAGGGTATTCAAAAACTTACTCAAATGGGCAGTATGTATGCCTGTGATATTGTGATCACGAGTGATGCAGGCAATAAGCTGCCCTTCCAGGGTTCATTCAATAACCTGTTGGTATTGCTGATCCGTACGATGGATGTATTTATGGCAAGGATCAAGAATTTCCAGATCATTGAAGACCTGTATAATAATGCGGCCAATGCCGGGCGGGAAATTGCGTATTTATCATTGGGCTGGAACCTGGAGCAGTGTATACCGGGCTTTATTGACAACCTGGTAAAAGGCAAGATCACGGAGGAGGTAATTGACGCTCACCAGTTCAAGCCCGAATGGGTGGCCGATCCCAACCGGTACCGCAAAGAGCTTACCACGTACCTGGAAAATGAAGTAAATTATAAGGTCATCCTCCAACGCAACCTGAAACCACCACAACTCACGATTGCACGTAACGTAGGCACCAATCTAACCCCTTTATCTAAGGAAGAACTTACTTATCTTGCTATACAAGCCGCCAACCTTACGGAACTACAGGTGAGGCTGTATTGTCCTACGCTAACGCAACCATCATGAAAGACTGTTTGAACATTACCTCTTTAAAGCCTGCCTTCCGAAAGTTGCGGGCTTTTACTTTTGATCCCTCTCTGTCGCTCAAACTGGATACCAGTGTTATTAATAATATCGTGTATAAAGTACCTTGGGAGGCATTAAAGCCTGGACCGGTGGGAGAATATATTGAAGTAGTGGATGTTGATCCGTCCAGTGGTTGCTTTTACAAACCGGTCAACCTGGATGATCCCTATACATTGGCGCAGGATGGACTTGATCCGGCGGAAAGCAATCCGCAGTTTCACCAGCAGATGGTCTATGCGGTTGCGATGATCACCATTAAAAATTTTGAACGGGCGCTGGGACGTAAAATATTGTGGAGCCCTTACCGGGACAAGAGTGGTTATGCGGCGGGTTATGTACAGCGCCTTCGCATCTATCCGCATGCGTTGCGGGAAGCCAACGCCTATTATAGTCCACAGAAAAAGGCCTTGTTGTTTGGTTATTTCAGTGCAGCGCCTGACACGCCCAGTTTATTAATGCCTGGTGGGACGGTATTTACCTGCCTGAGCCATGATATTGTAGCGCATGAGATTACGCATGCTTTGCTGGACGGGATGCACCGCCGCTATATAGAAGCTACCCACCCAGACTCCCTGGCCTTTCATGAAGCATTTGCTGATATTGTAGCGCTGTTCCAGCACTTTACCTTTCCCGAAGTATTGAAAGATCAGATAGCGCGTACCAGGGGCGACCTGGCCAGCCAGAACCTATTGGGTCAGCTGGCACAGGAGTTTGGAAAGGCGATTGGCCATTATGGTAGCCTGCGCGATGCGTTGGGCACGATTGATGAAGAAACGGGCAAATGGCAACCACTGGTGCCTGATCCGGCCAGTTACCAAAAGGTGATTGAACCGCATGAACGGGGCTCGATCCTGGTAGCTACGATCTTTGATATTTTCAGCAATATTTATCGCCGGCGTGTGGCGGACCTATTACGGATTGCTACGGGCGGTACGGGTATGTTATCACCCGGCTCGCTGCATCCCGACCTGGTAAACCGGATGGCGCAGGAGGCCAGTAAAACAGCCGGGCAGATCCTGAAGATATGTATCCGGGCGCTGGATTATTGTCCGCCCATGGACATCAATTTTGGGGATTACCTACGGGCCATGATCACAGCCGATTATGACCTGGTGGAGGAAGACAATATGGATTACCGGATTGGGATCATCGAAGCATTTCAGCGCAGGGGTATTTTTCCGGAGAATGTAAAGAATATGAGTGTTGAAAGCCTGTTGTGCAAGGTAGAGGATGAGCTGGAAGAATTTGAAGACCAGTTTACGAACCTGCTGGAATTCTTTAAATTGTTCAAAGAGAAGATCAGTTATATCACGAACCGGGAAGACCTTTACCGGCTTACCAAAATCTTTATTACAGGTGGCGATATCAGTACACCCGATAGCAAAAATGACCCGTCGAAAAAAGGAAAGGAAGGGCGTCGCACCGATCGTGTGATGGGCCTGCACCAGCGGTTGAATGTAAAGTTCATGGGTGAAAAGGCGGTGAAGCAGTTCAGTAAACTCACGGGGCTGTTGCTGGATGAAAACCTGATCGATCAGCAAGGCATCGGACGATCAACGGCACAGAATACGAAGGGAGCTCCCAAACTGGAAGTCCACAATTTAAAACTGGCCAGCCGGGTGGGACCCAGTGGCAATGTAGTAAACCAGATACTCGTGACGCTTACGCAGCGGCGGGGAGTGGTTTGTGAAACGGATGAATATGGCAATGTGGAGGTAAAAGGTTTTTTTGTGGCGGACTCTCCGGAAGATGGATGGTATGGGATACCGGAAAAAAACGGCAAGCCTGCCAAGAAGTATCCTTATCCCGAAAAAAAGGAAGGTCTCACGGGGGAAGGAAGTGAGAAGGTATTGCCAGAAGGCTGGTTTATTTTCAGAGGGGGTTGCACGTTGATCTTTGACCTGAACTATGCTTTCAGTAAGGACAATGTAAAATTGAAATACATTATCCGCAAGGATATTACTGATATGGAGCGGATGAAACGGCAGTACCGCATGCTTTTCAACAACAAAGATTTTTCGCTGAACGCTACATATTTCGGAACGGCTTATGGCAACCTGGAGGCGGAGCCTTTTGCCATTATCCATAAAATCCTGTAATGACTTATGGCTGCTGTAAAAAAAACCGTGAAGAAAGGGACTGCTAAAAAGGCGGTGGGCAAAGCAGTGAAAAAGGCTGCTAAAAAAACGGCTCCTGTAAAGGTAGCTACCCCGGCCGGCAAGGTGGACAGTGTATCGATACGCATGTATGCGCATGGATTTGGGGATTGTTTTCTGTTGACCTTCCTAAGCAAATCGAAACCGGTGTACCGGATGTTGATCGACTGTGGTATGCTGACCGGTGATTCGGACCGGTTGAGGCAGGTAATTGACCATATCAAAAAGGAATGTGGGGGTAAGCTAAACCTGGTGGTTCAAACGCATGAGCACAAGGACCATATTTCGGGATTTAACCTGCGGGATAAGAAAAAGCAATTGTTGTGGGATGATATTGAAGTGGAAAGGGTATGGCTGGCCTGGACGGAGGATACAGGCAGTAAAGGGGATGAACTGGCGATACAGCTGAAGGAAAAGCAGGACAAGAAAAAGAAGGCGCTGGTAAAAGCCTTGCAATTGTACAATGATTCCATTCAACAGACTGATCACCGGACGATGATGGATAGGGAGTACCAGGGTTCGGATTATTATGCAGCACAGCAGCGGTATGCCACGGCGGTGCAGCAGCTACTTGGCTTTTATGATATTAACAAAGAAGACGTGGCTGGTCTTGGGGCCAATGGAGCTGAATTGGGGCTTACGATGAAAGATGCCATGGGTTATTTCGTCAATCGAAGCCGTACGAAGGGAAGTCCCGATATTAATTTCTGGAACCCTGGTGAGTTGGCGGATGTTAAAACAACGGGATTGCCGGGTATCAATTTCTACTTCCTGGGGCCGCCCAAGGATTATGATAAGCTGCGGGTGATGGAAGATTCGCAGCATATTGAAATGTACTTGACGGAGATGGGGCTTTCTGATAATTTCTTTATGGCGCTTACAAGTAATGAGGAAGAAGAAAATAAAGATGCGCTCTCTCCCTTTCACCGGCGTTACCAGTGGAATGCCCCGGCATTAACACCCGAGCAAAAGGCCGACAATGAGGATGTGTGGAATCTTTATCATGATAAAAAGCACGACTGGCGCAGTATTGGAACGGACTGGCTGCACAATGCGGGAGCGCTGGCGCTTAACCTGGACTCTTACACCAACAATACCAGCCTGGTCATTGCCATTGAAATGGAGGATAGTGAAAAGGTATTGCTGTTCCCGGCAGATGCACAGATCGGCAATTGGCTAAGCTGGACGGAGGGTGTGGATGCTAAAAGCAGTGAACCCCGTTTAAAATGGCAGGTTACGAAAAAGGGAAAGAAAGAAACGATAACAGCCGCTGCGCTATTGGAGCGTACGGTATTTTATAAAGTGGGGCATCATGCCAGTCACAATGCAACGGCCCGCAAACATGGGTTGGAGTTAATGACGAGTGATGAATTGGTGGCGATGATACCGGTGGATGAAGCAGTAGCCAAAAAGCAAGGGAAAAAAGGATGGAAGATGCCCGCTGATGACCTGTATAAGCGACTGCAGGAAAAAACGAAGGGGCGTATTATACGGCTCGACCAAGGCAGCATACTGGCCAAGGGCCCCCAGGAGTTGCCAGAAGGGGCCAGGCCCAATAAACAGCAACTGGCTGATTTTAACAGCTGCTTCCGCAAATCGGATATTATCATCACAACGGATGATGGAACACGGCGTCCCTTATTTTTTGAATACCTGGTTAAAGGATAGGCAACATTATTGCATGTACTTGTCATATTTCATTTAAATCAATGATATTGCAGGATATGCAACCAACGGCCGTAGACCATGTAGCAAAATGCCCACGGGCCATTCAATGGATATCGCTCACTGCTGTTTTCTGTTTTTCGCTATTACCACGGGGATTTGCCCAATCCGACACTTCTAAAAAATTTAATAAAGATTATTACGAATCTTATACGGACCTGATCACTGCAAGGGTATTCTTTTCACAAAAATATTCGGCCCTGCGCATCCGGGCTGCAGAGAAGAGTAAGGACCTGGAATACCGGCCCAATACGACGCTCAATTTTGGCGTGGGCGCTACGTATGGATGGTTTACGCTGAACCTGGCTTATGGTTTTGATTTTTTGAACCGGGAGGATAAATCGAAGGGAAAGACCCGCTACCTAGACCTGCAATCGCATATTTACACGCGCAAAATGAGTATTGATCTCTTTGGTCAGCTGTACAGGGGATTCTATGCTTATCCCAAAAACATTGTACCACGGGAAGGTGATACCTGGTATTACCGGCCCGATATCAAAGTGCGGCATTTTGGGGCTGCCGGCTATTATATCTACAACTGGAAAAAGTTCTCTCTGAGAGCAGCTGCGCTACAGAATGAATGGCAAAAGCGGTCGGCAGGCAGCTTGTTATTAGGCGGTGAATTTTATTATGGTCAAAACAAGGGGGACAGTGCTTTTGTGCCAGGCGCATTGGCCAATCAATATAGCCAGGCAGGGGTAACCAAGATGCGTTATTTCGATATTGGACCTGGCATTGGATATGCCTATACTTATGTAAGAAGAGAACATTTATATGCTACTGGGGGAATAACGATGAGCCTGCCATTGAGTTTTCAGAAGCAAATCCGGAATGACGATAAGGAACATAAACTGTCTATTAGTCCCGATGTACTTACCCGCATTGGTATTGGTTACAACAGTGACCGGATGAATATTAGCTTATTGTGGGTGAATAGTACCGTACAAACAAAAGGCAAAACGGGTGAGTATGCCATCCGCACGGGCAATGTAAGGCTGAATGCGGCCTATCGTATTGAACCCGGTCCTTCGCTTAAAAGAAAGATCAAAGTATTTGAGGTAAAGCAGTAGGAAAAAAAGAACCCCTTCCGGAGAACAGGAGGGGGTAATGACAACATGCATATATGAGATTTGTCATCATTTTTAGTGGTTACCGGATGGCATTGACTACCCATCCTTCATTTTCTTTTATCTGGGGTTTCTTTTGCCAGGCCAATACGGCGGCTTCCAATACGCGCTTTAAATTCATTTTTACTTTTCGCTTTTCCAGCTTTAATACGATCCCCTCCACTTGCTCTTTGTACACCAACACCTGGTCGTTGTTGTAAAACTTGATGGTATACTGTTTGGGTATTTTTACATTTGATTCTACGACCCAATATCCTTTATCGGAAACCCAACGTGGGGTAACAGGAACAGGGGTATCCTCGTCTTGCGCAAAGGCTGTGGCCTGGCCAATCAATAGGAAGGCCAGTACGGTTAAAACATTTAAACACTTTTTCATGGCTGATAATTTCATTTTGTAAATGACGTAACAAGGGTAAAATTATAAGCCCTTACAGCGGTAAAAACACAAAGTGGATGAATAAGGGAAATGCTTTGACAGATAGATCAGCCGGTAGACTGAAGCTAAAAACGATCGACGAATGGCGTTGGTCGATGGAGGGGCGGTCGGCAATCGTGAATCGGCAATCGGCAATGCGTTTGCTTCGCGTATTGGACAACCAGAAAAGAAATAAGTTTGTTAGCATCAGTTAAATGCAAGAAGGCGATACCTATGGTGGGGCATCGCCTTTTTTGTACGCAAATTATCCTGTTGGTTATTGTAATGCTTTCAGCCATGCTTGTGCTTCTTCCCGCGCGGCCTCTACTACCCCTTTACCGGCCCGGTAACACATCTTCCATTGACCGCTTTTGGCTTCGTATTGAGGATTGGCAAATACGCTTCCATTCAGTTTGGCATCAAAATCGACGGTAGCAGAAATATCGAGGAACTCTTTTAGTCTTTGTTTGATGAGCTCATTGGCATCGGCCGGAAACCGTTTTTCATCCTCGGCTTTGTTGAGCTGTTTGTCAATCGCATTGTCGATCATTTTCATTGGATTGGGAATGCCCAATTTCTTTTTCTTGTATCCCAGGCGTTCATTGCGCCATTTGGTATACTTCTTCTGAAACTCACTGGTGCTGGTATATTCCCTGGCAAATTTGATCAACTGGCGTGTGCCGGCCACCTGGAGCTCATCAGGTAAAGATTTGGCTTTCTTGATCACTTCATAAGAGGTGGAAATAAAACCTCCTCCAAAAGAACTGATGACGTTTTCTTTGGCATCGTCTTCTGTAAAATTGAGGTCTTCAAAAATGTTGGTTATGGTAGCCGCCATCAATGCTATGGCTATTACCAGCAGGCTTAAATTTTTCATGGCTAAAATGTTGTTACCGGGTTTAATGGTATTCAGGCTGTTTGTTAAATAAAAGGCAAACCTATTGTATTAAGCAGGGGAGAACAATCGCACAAATATGTGAAAATGTTGCGCTGGCGCCCCAAAGCGGGGCCCATGGGGTAAGTCTCTGTTTTAAATGATGCAAATGGGTGTGGAACGGAATGGTATTTGTAATTTTATGGTTGCAATTCTAACTGGTTATCAGGGAGCGAATGTTGTAAAACGGAAGCTTTATGAATCAGGAAAAAAACAGTATAGACAACCCGCACGCATGCCACTACATTACTTTTAATACAGTGGACTGGGTAGATGTGTTTATCAAGCCGGTTTATAAACACATCATTGCCAATACGCTTAATGAATTTATTGCCACCAGGGGCTTAACGGTGTATGCCTGGTGTCTGATGACCAATCACCTGCACCTTTTGCTGCAGGCCAAGGATGGAACGGGCCTATCGATGATTGAGCGGGATTTCAAACGAATTACCACCACGTATATATTGGATGCCATCACGATGGAACCCGAATTGAGACGCGACTGGATACTGGGTCGTTTTGAACATTTCAGCCAAAGCCTGAAGAAGATTGAGAAATACCAGGTATGGCAAAGCTGCAGCAATCCCGAATTTGTGGATTTTAAGCAACCCCTGAAGGTAAAGGAGCACCTGGCCTATGTGCATGAAAATCCGGTGCGGGACAAGATCGTGTTTTTGGCAGAGGATTATGTATATAGTTCTGCCGGCGATTATTCGGGCAGAAGGGGCCTGGTGCATGTAACAGTCATTGATATGGAAGGGTTGATCAGGGGCGTGGTGAAGGGGCGGTGAGAAATCGGCAGTCGACAATCGGCAGTCGGCAGTGCGCTTGCTTCGATCTTTTAAGACAGCAGGGCCTTTGATGAGTTATTTTGAGATTGCTTCTTTGAGGGCCTGGACGGTCTTTTTGTCGTTGCCTACAAAGATCTTCTTATTGAGGATGGCTACTGGCCGTTTAAGAAAAGTATATTCTTCCAGGATGAGGTCGCGGTAATCGGCTTCGGTCAGCGACTTGTCTTTCAATCCCATTTCTTTGTATTTGAGGGCCCGGCGGCTGAAAAGGGCTTCATAGGTGCCGGCCATTTGCTTCATTTCTTCCAGTTGGGAAGGTGTAATTTTCTCTGTTTTAATATCCTGCATGGTAAAACCAGCTTTGTCGATGCCGGTTTCTTTAATAATTGCCTGACAAGTGGTACAGTTTCCGAGGTGGTAAAGTTTCTTCATATTGTATTTTTAGTTCCTTGGCCTAAAGGCCATGGATATACCCAGGGCTGCAATATAATTCATTGGTTTTTAAACATTCACATCTTCTTACGACAAAAACAAATGTTCCAACTGTAATATTTTCCGACATTCGCCGTCCAATTAGTATCTTTTCGCTAAAACCACCCAAGTTTGCAGTCCAGGCCTGACCAAAATGAATTTATAGTGTTGGTAAACCAACACCGGGGTATGTTATACAAGGTATGTAACCTGTATTGTTCATCCGAGTATGATAAACAGGACCTTTTCCAGGAGATCGTGATCCAGTTGTGGAAAGCTTATCCACGATTCCGGGGCGATTCGAAGTTTGGTACCTGGCTTTATCGTATTGCGCTGAATACAGCGATCTCAGACCTTCGCAAGCAAAAGAAACACATTCAAAGCGTAGAACCAGACCGACTGCCGACGGAGATCCAGGATATTCAATACAATAAGGACAAAGAGGAGAAATTACAGCAATTATACCAGGCCATTCACCAGCTTCCCGAAATAGAACGGGGTATTGTGATGCTGTACCTGGAGGATAAAAGCTATGAAGAGATGGAGGAGATATTAGGTATTAATCAGAATAACCTGCGTGTAAAGATGAACCGGATCAAGGAAAAATTACGTAAACTCACTAAAGTTGTTGAACATGGATTTGGATAACCTCAAAGAGATCTGGAAAGATTTGGACCAGAAGGATTTCCATCCTACTAACAGAGGAGGGATAGTGCCTGATGTGGCCAGTCATGAGGAGGAGATTGCTGCCATTTTGCGTAAGCGGTCGCAGAACCCGATTGCCCGGATCAAGCGCAACCTGGCTACAGAACTGACTGTGATCATTGTTTTGTATTCGATCACGATATGGTATTATATCACGGCATGGCATGGACAATATTGGGAAATTGCCGTATTGTTATCCATCATTGGCCTTTCGTTCGTGGTGTATTATTTCCGAAAGAATAAGTTGTTAAAGGAAATGCAGCGGGTAGATTGTGAGGTAAAATCGAACCTGGAGCAAAGGCTACACACGCTGGAAAAATACGTACGCTTTTATTTTGTTTCGGGCACGGTGCTTACGCCTGCGGCTTATTTTGTAGCAGGTTTGATCGTATTCTTCAAAACACCTCCCCGCTCTACTGATAAAATTCCGCCCATGGTTACGCATATTACGGGGCACGACTATTTTGTGTTGTTTACAGTATCGGGTGTTGCCTTGGCTATTGGAAGTTATTTTTTGAATGTTTGGTACGTTAATAAATTATACGGCAGGCATATTAACAAGCTGAAAAATCTGCTGAATCAAATGGAGGAAGAGTAGCTAGTGGTAAGTGGCGAGTGGGCGTTTGCTTCCTGATTTAGTCGGCAATCGGCAGTCGGCAATCGGCAGTCGGCAATCGGCAGTCGGCAATCGGCAATGTGTTTGCTTCGATCAATTCTGGTGAATTAATTTAATGGGTTGATAGAAAGTTAACAACCGCCTGGTTAAAATAATATTGCTTCCGGAACGACGTGGTATTTTTTAGTATTTTGTGTATCTAATACATATACGATGCCTGCTACCCGTCGCGACTTTATCAAACAATCTTCTCTTCTTTCGGCTGGTTTTTTCCTGGATAAAGGAGACTTCTTTAAGAAACCTACTGCTGTAGGTGTACAATTATACACACTTCGTAATGAGATCGGTAAGGATCCCAAGGGCACGCTGGAAAAAGTGGCCAAACTGGGGTTCAAACAAGTGGAAACCTTTGGCTATGGTGGCCGCAAATGGTTCAATCTTTCCCCCACAGAATTAGGTGCGATTTTAAAGAATAATGGTCTGACCTCGCCCAGCGGGCACACTTATCCCGGCAGCTTTTTCCTGAAAGCGGGCTGGGAGGATGAGTGGAAAAGGGCGGTGGAGGATTCAAAAACACTGGGACAGGAATACATCACGATCCCCTGGCTGGAGGATGCTTACCGCAATAAGGCGGACAACTATAAGAAAATTGCCGAAGGACTGAATAAAGCAGGGGGGATGGCCAAGGCCGGTGGACTGAAACTGGCTTACCACAACCATGATTTTGAATTTGCCACGGTGGATGGACAAACAGGGTTCGACATTCTCACGCAAAATACGGATGCCAAACTGGTACAATTTGAATTAGACCTTTATTGGGCGGTCAAAGCAGGTCATGACCCGGTGAAGCTATTCCAGGCTCATCCTGGCCGTTTTAGTATGTGGCATGTGAAGGATATGGACAATACGCCTCAAAAGTCCTTTACAGAGGTAGGCAGTGGGGTGATTGATTTCAAGTCGATCTTCAAAAAAGCGAAGTTGAGTGGCATGAAATATTTCTTTGTTGAGCAGGATATATGTCCGGGATCACCATTTGATAGTATTGCAAAAAGTATTGGTTATTTGAAGGGGACGATATTGAAGTAGGTCGAGTGGTGCTGTTTGTCAGGCACAAAGGTGGGCCATTCTTGCGAGGCGGGGCAAGTGCTGCCTCCCGGCCGATGCAGCGCAGCAGAGTGACTCACCTTAAAGTGCATTGTGCTGCGAGCAAAAACAGTGGAAGGTATTAAATTGTCAATAGCGTATCTTTTGCTCCGGGCTGTAAGGTGATTGTTGAGTTTTTGCCAAATTAACTGTAATTTAGACACTATTATAAACCTACCTTTTAAAACCTCAACGATTATGAGCCATCGCAGGAAGTTTCTGCAACAGACAGCGGCCCTTGTAACAGGGGCTACGGTGTTATCTTCATTCGACAACCGGACATTTTCGATATTCCGCAACCGCATTTCTCCGGCCGATCAACTCAATATTGGTGCAATTGGTATTAATGGCATGGGCTGGTCGAATGTAAATGCCGCGCTTAAAGTGCCGGGAGTAAACCTGGTAGCCATTTGCGATGTAGACCAAAATGTATTGGATAAACGCAAGGGTGAGCTGGCTAAAATGAATGTGGACGCCTCCAAAGTAAGTGTATATACTGATTACCGGAAATTACTGGAACAGAAGGATATTGATGCGGTGATTATAGGAACACCTGATCATTGGCATGCCTTGCAAATGATCCATGCCTGCGAGGCTGGTAAGGATGTATATGTAGAAAAGCCAGTAGGCAACTCTATTATTGAGTGCCGCACGATGGTGGCCGCGCAACAGCGGTATAATAAAGTGGTACAGGCCGGGCAATGGCAACGGAGCCAGCAGCATTTCCGGGATGCGGTTGATTTTGTGCACAGTGGTCAGCTGGGCAATATCCGTACTGTAAAGGTTTGGTGTTACCAGGGCTGGATGCGCCCCGAACCGGTGCGGGCGGACAGTGCGCCTCCTGCCGGGGTAGATTATGCAGCATGGCTGGGGCCTGCTGCTACACGGCCATTCAATGCCAGCCGTTTTCATTTTCATTTCCGTTGGTTCTGGGATTATGCAGGCGGATTGATGACGGACTGGGGTGTTCACCTTTTGGATTATGCGCTACTGGGTATGAAGGCGCCCACACCTAAAACCATTGCTGCGCTGGGTGGTAAATTTGCTTACCCCGATCTATATGAAGAAACACCCGATACGCTGACCACCTTATATGAATTTGATGGGTTTAACCTGGTGTGGGATTCGGCCATGGGTATTGATAATGGTTCTTATGGTCGTACGCATGGTATTGGTTTTATTGGTAATAATGGTACGCTGATCCTGGACCGCGGAGGATGGGAAGTGATTGAAGAAAAGCAAAGTAAGAGCAAGGTATCGAAGCCGCTGGTAAAGGCTTCGGACAATGGGTTGAATAAGCACTGGGAGAATTTTGTACAGGTGGTGAAATCAAGGAAGATGGATGACCTGCATTGTTCTATTCAGGCTGGGGCGCATGTGGCTACGGTGGCGCAGATGGGAAATATAGCCTTCCGTACAGGACAGAAGTTGACATGGGATAAATCGAAAGAGGCATTTACCGATGCAAAGGTGAATAAGGAATACCTGGTGAAGGAATACTTTAATGGGTATAAGTTGCCGAAGGTGTGATCGGGATTAATGGGATTATGGATTAAGAGGACATTTTGAAAATAAAACAGGGTGAGTTGCTTTAGAAAGCGGCTCACCCTGTTTCGTTTATGAATGTTCAATGCTCAATTTTCATTATTGAGCCATGACATTATTATTTCAACTTTTTGATCTTGATATTGCGGTACCAAACGGGATCGCCATGGTCCTGCAGGCAGATGCGGCCTGATTTGAATGTGCCGAATGTAGACCACTCTTTGAATTTGCTTCCGGCGATCAGCTTGCGCCAGTTATCATCCCACATTTTAGTAGACAGGACTTTGCTGCCATTGAGGTAAAACTCCAGGGTGCTGTCTTTGGCAATGATCTCGGCCTGGTTCCATTGACCGGCTGGCTTTACTGTTTCTGGTGAGCTGGTGATGAGGTCATAGAGATCGCCTGCCCGGTGTTTGATGATCTTACCATCTTTATGGGCTGCATTGTCCAGCACCTGCATTTCGGGGCCGGTATGGTAGGGCTTTTCGATCTTAGGGTCTTCTTTTACATAGAACATAATTCCGCTATTGCCTGCCGAATCCAATTTCCAATCTGCTTTGAGGTGGAAGTTGTCGTATTCTTCATCGGAAACGATATCACCTCCACCGACTGTCTTATCATCCTTTTTTTGTGCGGGATCGAGGTGGAGTGTACCGTCCACGACTTTCCAGGCCGAACCGTCGGACAGGTTTTTGAAAACATGCCAGTTCTTTTTGGAGGTACCATCAAAAAGCAATTGCCAACCTTCGGCCTGTTCGGCGGCGGAGAGGCTGTTGTTTTCGGGAGTTGTGGTGGTGGTGGCCGTCACGGTGTCTTTTTTAGTGTTGTCGGCTGAGGCGGGTTGTTCGTTTGACTGACATGCGCTAAAAGCTGATGCCAGTACCAATGCAGCAAGCGGGAGTCGCATAAAGGTTGATTTGATTGTTTGTTCAAGATACATGAATGCCTATAATTTTTGGTGATTAAAATGTTAAGCAGCCGACCTACCCAGGGCGAAAAAGCTTCACAATGGCGTTGAACAAATAGGATATCAAACCATAAGACAGTCAGGGGATAAAAGACAAGAGGCTGTTTCCTGGCGTTGGAACAGCCTCTTGCCTATATGCTTTGGGTACCTTTTACAGGTTTTTGATCTTGATATTGCGGAAGAAAACTTTGTTGCCGTGGTCTTGCAATACGATATGTCCTTTGTGGAAAGCGCCGAAATCGGGGGTGTTTTTGAACTTGCTTTGTGCTTTCATAGCGGCCCAGTTGTCGTCCCACATGGTGGTGGATACTACTTTCACGCCGTTTTGGTACAGATCGAGTTTGCCTTTATTGAGCACTATTTCCACCTGGTTCCATTCGCCAATGGGATGTACATTTTCGGGAGCAGCTGAAATAAAATCGTACAGGTCGCCGGCGCGGTGCTTAATATTTTTAGCATCGGGGTGCTTGTCGTTGTCGATAATCTGCATTTCGGGGCCGGTAATGTAGGCGTAGCGGTATTTGAGGTCTTCGCGGGCGAGGATCATGATGCCGCTGTTACCACCTTCGGTGAGTTTCCATTCGAGCTTCAGGTGAAAATTTTCGAATGAGTCGGTCGTAATCAGTTCGCCACCGCCTTCGTTTTTGGGGCCACGTGCATCGGGTTCAAAATAGAGGGCTCCGTCTGCTACTTTCCAGGCAGCACCTTCCGTACGGTTGTTGTAAATATGCCATCCATTTTTGCTACTGCCATCGAAAAGTAGTTGCCAGCCATCCTTTTTTTCTGCCTTGGTAAGGGCATTGTTGGAAGCGGGTCCGGTTGTTTTTTTAGAGGAGGAGCAGGCGATGGCGCCAACGATGCAGAGCAGGAGGCAAAACCGTTTTAGCATTGTAAAAAATTTGGGTTGAAAGTACGGGAATTTTATCAATTGCAGGAAAAAATATGTGTTGGGAAGAGGCGAGGGGGAGATCAGCTACGAGCTGCGAGGGAATACACTTTTGCATGGTAGGCGGTCTCGCCTGATTGCCCGTAATAGGAATAAATAAAAAGGCATTACAGCAGGTGGAGCGGCCGGTCCTGCTGCAATGCCCTTATCAATAAGTCTGGATCAATTTACTTCTTAAGTGCCAGGATGTACTTCACCATCTCGGTAGCATCTTCTTTGCTGAGGGATGGGTGGGGAGTCATTGGCACAGGGCCCCAAACACCTTGTCCGCCCTGGATGATCTTATTGACGAGGGTATCAATATTGGCTTGTGTTGCTTCATACTTAGCAGCCACATCGGTATAAGCAGGTCCTATATTCTTTTCGGTAATCTTGTGACAGGTAGTACAGTCATTGGAACCAATCAACTCGAGGCCTTTCTGATTTGCAACGGCCAGGGGGTCGGCTTTTTTCTCTTCTGTTTTTCCTTCAGCAGGCTTTTTCTCTTCTCCGCCACAGGCAACCAGTGCTCCGGAGATCAAAAAAGCGATCATCAACTTTTTCATTGTGCTACTATTTTAGTTATATGACAAATGGATGACGAAAGCGGGCGCAATTTACTTTACAAACCCAACACGGAGCGATTAAATTTTTCATCGCTGCCGGTACCTGCAAAGTCATCGAATGCTTTTTCTGTTACCCTGATAATATGATCCTTGATAAATGGAGCGCCTTCCCGGGCCCCATCTTCGGGATGTTTGATACAGCATTCCCATTCCATGACAGCCCAGCCGGCATAGTCATATTGGGTGAGCTTGCTGAATACGGATTTAAAATCCACCTGCCCATCGCCCAGGGAACGGAAACGGCCGGCCCGATTGATCCAGGACTGGTATCCACCATATACGCCTTGTTTACCAGTAGGATTGAATTCAGCATCCTTTACATGGAACGCGCGAATGCGCTCATGGTAATTGTCGATGAATTCCAGGTAGTTAAGGCACTGTAATACATAATGGGATGGGTCATACAGGAGGCAAGCCCTTGCATGATTATTGGTATGCTCCAGGAACATTTCATAAGAAATACCATCATGGAGATCTTCGCCAGGATGTAATTCATAACAAACATCCACACCACATTCGTCGAAGTAGTTGAGTAGGGGTAGCCAGCGATTGGCCAGCTCTTTGAAACCCGTCTCAACCAGTCCGGCAGGACGTTGTGGCCAAGGATATACGGTAGGCCATAAAAGGGCCCCACTAAAAGTAGCATGTGCATTGAGTCCCAGGTTCTGAGAAGCCTTCGCCGCCCATTTTAACTGCTGTACGGCCCATTCGGTCCTGGCCTTGGGATTATTGCGATACGCTTCGGGCGCAAAACCATCAAACAGGGTGTCATAGGTCGGATGAACTGCTATGAGTTGCCCCTGCAGGTGGGTGGACAACTCGGTGATCTGCATTCCTGCCGCTTCAATAGTGCCCTTGTATTCATCCGCAAAGGTTTTGCTTTCGGCCACCTTTTGGAGGTCAATACACCGGCTATCCCAGGTAGGGATCTGTACACCAATAAAGCCTAATCCCTTTGCCCACTCACAAATGGAGGTAAGGGAATTGAAAGGCGGTTTATCGCCCATGAACTGGGCGAGGAAAATACCAGGTCCTTTTATTGTTTTCATAACATGTTTTTGATCATGAATGGGGGATTCATTTCCCCCTCCCACCACCCCGACTAAAGTCGGGGCCTATACAAGCAGCCGCCTGAAGGCGGGGGTATACCCTTTGCTCGGAGGCAATACATGATATAATTATACTTTGTATTCAGTCCATTTGAGGTCGGAAGCGCTGCTGGCTACCACATTGTCGATGAAGGCCATGCCGCGGATGCCTTCTTCCACGCGGGGGAAGTCGAGCATTTCTTTGGTAGGCGCTGTGCCATCAATACGGGCCGATAAGGTCAGGGCGAAATTGCGGTAAATATTACCAAAAGCTTCGAGGTAACCTTCGGGGTGGCCTCCCGGGGTGCGGCAATTGTGGGTAGCAAAGCTGGAAAGGCGGTCTGTATAATTGCCTCCTGCCCGCAGTATCTGGGTAGGCGCGTCCAGCCATTTTACCAGGAGGGTATTGGGCTCATGCTGTGCCCATTCAATGCCCCCTTTTTCGCCGTATACACGGATCTTGAGTGCATTTTCTTCTCCGGCAGCCACCTGAGAAGCCATGAGTACACCGGCAGCGCCATTGTCGAACTTCAACAACACATTACCATCATCGTCCAATGCACGGCCAGGCACCATTACATTGAGGTCGGCACAAAGATGGGTAATCTTTAAGCCGGATATATATTCAGCCAGGTGTGCGGCATGGGTTCCGATATCGCCCATACAACCACTTTTACCTGATTTTTTGGGATCTGTTCTCCAGGCAGCCTGGGCATTTCCTTCGCGCTCGCTGAGCTTGCTCAACCAACCCTGGGGATACTCCACCCATATTTTGCGGATCTTACCCAGGGCTCCTTCCTGTGCCATGGCACGGGCTTGCTTGACCATGGGGTAGCCGGAATAGGTATGGGTGAGTGCCAGTATGAGACCTGTTTCGTCGACTTTCTTTTTCAATTGCTGGGCTTCGTCCAGGGTAAAGGTGATGGGCTTTTCAATGACTACATGGAAACCATGATCGAGGGCCATCATGGCGGGTGCAAAGTGAGCGAAGTTGGGCGTAACGATGGTTACAAAATCGATGCGTTTATCAGCAGGAAGCTGGCTTTCTTTTTTGATCATCTCCTCATAGTTGAGGTATATGCGATCTTCGGGAAGGAATAAGGATCTGCCTGAGTCAACGGCAATATCAGGATTGATGCTAAGTGCTCCAGCAGCGAGTTCTATGAGACCGTCCATATTGGCTGCAATGCGGTGAATGGCGCCGATGAAAGCATCTTTGCCGCCACCAACCATTCCCATTCGTAATTTTCTGTTCATGTAAAAATGATTAGAAAGTATTATAAATTGTTAAAAGAAGAATGTGATTTAAAAATAAATATTTTACATTTACGACCGTATATTGAAAATTATTCAATAGGGCGTAATGGGTGCTAAAGTTAAGCAGGATATCATAAGTTTCGCAAATTAATGGACAATTAATCGGTTAAATCCGGGTTGTGAATGGTGAATTGTTTTGCTTTGAAGGCCCTTTACGGTCAAAATGGTCAAAAGGCTGGGAGCCGCAAGCTATAAGCATTGAGCTGGAAAAGCTACGAGCCTTGAGCTGCGAGCGGTGAGCCGTTTGCTTCGAAAGGCGGAAGCCGTAAACTGCGTGCCCTTGGGTTTGAAGACTTGTTCTATCCATGAAGCCTTTTTATTGAAGCTCCGGATGGATTTAATTGTGTGATTGACTGAAAAATGGCGGAGAATTTAGGTGGAGTGGCCGGAAGTTCGACAGAAAGGCGAGTGGTTCCGAAATCTTTCGGAAGCTAATGGGCGTAGTCTTCTGCAACTGAAAAAGGGGTTCCCGGTGCGATATGACTGTGGGCACGTTCCCAATAGATTCCTAACGATTTTTACAAATAAAACCTCCTTGCCATGCAATCATCCATCCAACGTGGTCAATTATTCTGGGCCAGTTGTTTAGCGCTCCTGGTAACTTCTTTGTCTTTTGGAATACGGGCAGGTATTCTTAACAAGCTAGGTACTGACTTTCAATTAAATGCTTCTGAACTTGGTGTTATAGCAGCTACTGCGTTCTGGGGATTTCCACTGGCAGTAGTAATTGGCGGATTAGTTGTAGATTCTATTGGCATGAAGCGATTGCTGATGCTGGCTTTTTTCTTTCACCTGGCAGGTATCCTGCTCACCATTTTTGCCAGCGGTTATTGGACCTTATTCATCTCCACTTTATTAATAGGTATTGCAAACGGAACGGTTGAAGCGGCCTGTAATCCGCTGGTAACTGCTTTATACCCAGAAAATAAAACCACGAAGCTGAACCATTTCCACCTGTGGTTTCCCGGAGGTATTGTAATAGGTACACTCATCACGTATTTCTTTGAAAAAGCGGGTATTGGCTGGCAGGTTATGGTGGGCACTATGCTGCTACCTACCATTATATATGGTTATCTTTTTTCGAGGCTCAAATTCCCGGTTACAGAACGTGTTGCGGCGGGGGTATCAACTTCAGAAATGTACCGTTCACTGGGCAATCCGCTTTTTATATTCATGATCATTTGCATGTTTGGTACGGCTATTACAGAATTGTTTACCGGCCAATGGATCGATGTATTATTAAGAAATGTTACGGATAATGCGATCCTGGTGTTGACGGTTACTACAGGAGTGATGGTGGTGGGTCGTGGCCTTGCAGAACCGGTAGTACACCGCTTGTCACCACAAGGGGTATTATTTATCTCGGCTATACTAGCTGCCGCGGGTATTTATTTGCTGGGGCATACGACAGGCAATATGATCTTCGCGGGGGCTTTGATATTTGGACTGGGAGTTTGTTACTTCTGGCCCACGATGTTGGGTTTTGTTTCGGAAAATCTGCCCAAAACGGGTGCTGTGGGACTTAACCTGATGGGCGGCGCCGGCATGTTTGCAGTATCGGTGTATATGATGTTCATGGGCGGTTATTATGATAAGCTGTTGACCAATAAATTGCCTGAGGGTGCGGTACTGGCTGATTATAATGGAGCACCAGCCGGATCGGCCATGGCAGGAGCATTGGGAGAAGCAAAGAAAGCCGCCGGACCTGAGATCCTGAATGCCACACTGGTAATCCCCATCATACTGGCTGTAGCTTTTGCGGGTCTGGTGATCTATATGCGTGGCCGTAAGAAAACGGGGCAGTTGAAAGTGGCAGGCGCTTAGTGTTCAATATGTTAATGATGTGTTTAGAAAGATATTAGCAGCAACTATTTCGTACATTCAATTTCAACGATCAATCATGTCCAACAACCAATCACGCCGAGATGCGCTAAAGAATATTGTGGCAGGTACAACAGCCATTGGCGCAGCGGGCATGTTGTCATCTTTCTCCGCTTCTGAAGAGACTAAATCAACCACTTTGAAAGGAAATATCAATCATTCGGTATGCCGCTGGTGTTATGGCAGCATACCGCTGGAAGAATTTTGTGCAGCAGTAAAGAAAATGGGTATTGTAGCTATTGACCTGGTAGGCCCGAAGGACTGGCCGGTACTACAAAAGTATGGCCTGTTCTCGTCCATGTGTAATGGAGCGGAGATCAACCTGGTAGATGGTTTTAATGATAAGAAGTTCCATGCGCAGCTGATCAAGAACTATTCGGAAATGATTCCCCTGGTGGCACAGGCAGGTTATAAACAACTAATCTGCTTCAGTGGTAACCGGCGCGGGATTGATGATGAAACGGGCTGGAACAATTGTGCGGAAGGGCTGAAGCAATTGACAGGACTGGCTGAAAAGCATAAGGTAACGTTGGTGATGGAACTGCTGAACAGCAAAGTAAACCACAAAGATTATCAGTGTGATAAAACAGCCTGGGGAGTAGAGTTGTGCAAGCGTGTAGGCTCTGAAAATTTTAAGCTGCTGTATGATATTTACCATATGCAGATCGATGAGGGTGATGTAATTGCTACCATCCGCAGCAGTCATCAGTATATATCCCATTATCACACAGGCGGGGTTCCTGGCCGTAATGAGATTGACGAAACACAGGAATTGTATTATCCGGCTATTATGAAAGCGATTATTGACACTGGCTTTAAAGGTTATGTGGCGCAGGAGTTTATCCCCGCCCGCAAAACGAATGAAGAAAGGCTGGTATCGCTTGAGAAAGCGGTTAAGATATGTGATGTGTAGGGACATAAAGAAGTTGCGAGCCGCGAACTACGAGCTACGAGCCGTTTGTTTTGTATACTATAACGACTAACATTTAAACTACGAATACTATGGCAGAGAATGCATATAATGCGATTGTTGTAGGTAGTGGCATCAGCGGTGGCTGGGCCGCCAAAGAGCTTACTGAAAAAGGATTAAAAGTATTGTTACTTGAACGTGGTCATGATATTGAGCATGTAAAAGGATATGTAAATGCCAATAAAGATCCCTGGGAGTTTCCGCATCGTGGTGGAAAGACGCAGGAAATGGTCAAGAACTATCCTGTATTGAACCGCGACTACCCTTTGAATGAAACGAACCTTGATTACTGGACGAATGAAAAAGATTGTCCTTATACAGAAACGAAAAGGTTTGATTGGTTCAGGGGTTATCATGTAGGTGGTCGTTCGCTCATGTGGGGCCGGCAAAGTTATCGCTGGAGTGATTTTGACTTTGAAGCCAATGCCAAGGAAGGTATTGGAGTAGACTGGCCCATCCGCTATAAAGATATTGCCCCCTGGTATGACTATGTAGAAAAATTTGCAGGCATCAGTGGTAACCGGGATGGTATTCCGCAGTTGCCTGATGGCCAGTTTCAACCTCCGATGGACCTGAACTGTGTGGAAAAAGATGTAGCAGCCCGCCTGAAGGATCATTATAAGGGACAACGCTTATTAACGATTGGCCGGGTGGCCAATATTACCAAACCTTTGCCCGGACGTACCAATTGTCAATACCGGAATAAATGCTGGCTGGGTTGTCCATTCGGCGCTTATTTCAGCACACAGTCGTCGACGCTGCCTGCAGCACAAGCGACCAAGAACCTGACGCTGCGTCCCTTCTCCATTGTAACGAAGGTGTTGTATGACAAGGATACGAAGAAAGCGAAAGGGGTAGAGGTAGTAGATGCAGAAACAAATAAGACGATAGAATATACTGCCAAGGTAATCTTCCTTTGTGCTTCGGCCATGAACAGTACCTGGGTATTGTTTAATTCGGCTACGGATATCTGGCCGGGCGGTTTGGGCAGCAGCAGTGGAGAATTGGGTCATAACCTGATGGACCACCATTTCCGTGTTGGTGCTTCGGGCACGGTAGAAGGCTTTGATGATAAATATTATTTCGGCAGAAGGCCAACAGGCTTCTATATACCCCGTTTCCGTAACCTGTTTGGCGAAAAGCGGGATTACCTGCGTGGCTTTGGTTACCAGGGTGCTGCCAGCCGGGAAAGCTGGAGCCGTAATGTAGCCGAACTGGGTATTGGAGCTGACCTGAAAAATGCCTTAACAGAGCCTGGCAAATGGACGATTGGGATGACGGCTTTTGGTGAAGTATTGCCTTACCATGATAATAAGATCAGTCTTGATAAAACGGTGAAAGATAAATGGGGGCTGCCGGTATTGAATGTGGATGCAGAGATCAAGGAGAATGAGAAGAAGATGCAAAAGGATATGCAGCAGGATGGTGTTGAAATGCTGGAAGCTGCGGGGGTGAAGAATGTTCATGGCTATAAGGGTGATTATTCATTGGGAATGGGTATCCACGAAATGGGTACAGCCCGGATGGGGAAAGATCCCAAGACATCGGTATTAAATGGCCATAACCAGGTATGGGACTGTAAGAATGTGTTTGTAACAGATGGAGCTGCGATGACCTCTGCCGCCTGTGTAAACCCATCACTTACCTATATGGCCATGACAGCAAGAGCTGCAGACTTTGCGGTGAGTGAATTAAAGAAAGGAAATCTTTAACCTATAAACTCTTTTTAATCTATGCCTGGGGATACATCGAATGTAAATATCAATAACAAGGCTGGTGCACAAAACACGTATGATGCCATTGTAGTAGGTAGCGGTATCAGTGGGGGATGGGCCGCCAAGGAGCTTTGTGAAAAAGGACTTAAAACGCTGCTCCTGGAAAGGGGTCGTGATGTAGTACACATCAAGGATTATACGGATACTGAAAAAGCGCCCTGGGAGTTGCCGCATCATAACAATCTTACGCAGGAAGACCGCGAGAAGAGCCCCATTCAAAGCAAGTGTTATGCCTTTAATGAGGTGTCGAAGAAGTTCTTTGTGAATGACCAAGAGAATCCCTATAACCAGGTAAAGCCATTTAGCTGGATACGGGGTTATCATGTAGGGGGGCGCTCGCTGATGTGGGGCCGGCAAAGTTACCGCTGGAGTGATATAGACTTCAGTGCCAATGGGAAAGACGGACATGGGACAGATTGGCCCATTCGTTATAAAGACCTTGAATCGTGGTACAGTTATGCAGAACGGTTTGCAGGGATCAGTGGATCAAAAGATGGATTGCCTCAATTACCGGATGGAGAGTTTTTGCCTGCCATGGAGATGAACTGTGTGGAAAAGCATGTAGCGGCGCGGATCAAAGACCGTTTTAAAGAGCGTGCGATGATCATTGGCCGTGCAGCTAACCATACAGCCAAAGTGGGCGATCGTGGTCCTTGTCAATACCGGAGCCGTTGTCATGAAGGCTGTCCATTTGGTGGTTATTTCAGCAGTAATTCAGCGACGTTGCCAGCTGCTCGGAAGACGGGCAACCTAACGCTTCGCCCCTACTCTATTGTATTGGAAGTGATCTATGACAAGGATACGAAAAAAGCCAAGGGTGTTCGGATCATGGATTCTGAAACCATGAAGACGGAGGAATATTATGCCAAGATCGTTTTCCTGAATGCATCGACGCTGGGCACTACTTCTATCTTGTTGAATTCGGTGTCGGATGTATTCCCGAATGGATTGGGTAATAGCAGTGAACAGGTAGGACATAACCTGATGGACCACCATTACGGTGTTGGCGCCAATGGGGATATGGAAGGTTTTGAGGATAAGTACTTTTTTGGCCGCCGGCCCAATGGTATCTATATACCCCGCTTCCGCAATATCAGTGCGCAAACGATGCGTACGGATTATGTGCGTGGGTTTGGTTACCAGGGCGGCGCCAACCGTGGCCGGGCGCGCGGGCAAGACGGCATCGGAGCTGAACTAAAGGAAAGTTTATTGGAACCAGGTGTTTGGAACATGGGTATGGGATCGTGGGGAGAGCATTTGCCCTATTATGAAAATAAAGTAACGCTGAACAAAGAGAAAAAGGATAAATGGGGATTGCCCACGCTGGACATCGACTGTGAGTTTAAGGAAAATGAAATGAAAATGCGGGAAGACATGAAGGCCAGTGCCGTGGAAATGCTGGAAGCAGCAGGCGCCAAGAATGTAAAGTCCTACGACAATGCACCGCCTCCCGGATTTTGTATTCATGAAATGGGTACTGCCCGTATGGGTAAAGATCCCAAGACATCGGTCTTGAACAAATGGAACCAGATGCATGATGTACAGAATGTATTTATTTCGGATGGGTCATGTATGGCTTCTTCGGCCTGTCAAAATCCATCGCTTACTTATATGGCTTTGACTGCCCGGGCAGCAGACTATGCAGTGAGTGAGTTGAAGAAGGGGAACTTGTAGTATCCCCCGCCCTAAAGGGCGGGGCAATAGCCTAAAGGACGGGGCTATAAAAATTGAAATTATTTAGAATCCTATAAAACATAATAATATGAACAGAAGAGAAGCCGTATCGAGGGTAGCCCTGTTGATGGGCGGCGCGGTGATCGGAGCTGAGTTTTTTCTGTCGGGCTGTAAGGCCAGTGATAAAAAAACTGCCGCCACACTGGATTTCAAGCCGGAGGATATTGCCTACCTGGATGAAATTGCAGAAACCATTATCCCCACCACCAATACGCCCGGGGCTAAGGCCGCCGGCGTAGGAACGTTTATGACGGTAATGGTGAAAGATTGTTATACTGAAGAAAATCAAAAGATATTCCTGGATGGAATGACGAAGCTGGACGAAGCTTCCCGTAAGGCGCATTCCACCTCTTTTGTTAGTGCCACCCCTGACCAACGCAAGGCGCTGCTGACCACGCTGGACACGGAACAAAAGGACTATAATAAGCAGAAAAAGAAAGAAGACCCGGCACATTACTTCACGCTGATGAAGCAATTGACACTGCTGGGCTATTTCACCTCTAAAATAGGTGCTACGGAAGCCTTGCGCTATGAAGCGGTACCAGGCCGTTATGATGGCTGTATGCCTTATAAGAAAGGCGATAAAGCCTGGGCAACATAGGGTGTAGGGTTCCTGGAATACTATACTTATTCTTTTACTATCAAGTTATTGTTATATCATGAGTTACAACCGGAGACAATTTTTGAAAACAGGGGGCGTATTTGCTTCTGCATTGGCCATGGGCGGGGGAACAGACCTGTTTGCCGCCAATAAGCCACTGAAGCAATTCGGCTTACAACTGTATACCCTTCGTGCCGACCTTCCCAAGGACCCGCAAGGAATTTTAAAGCAAATAGCATCCTTTGGTTATAAGCAAATTGAAGGGTATGAAGGTCCCAAGGGCATCTATTGGGGAATGACGAATAAAGAATTCAAGAAATTTGCTGATGACCTGGGTATTACGATGATCTCCACGCATTGTGATATCAATAACAACTTTGAGCGTAAGGCTGCAGAAGCTGGTGAGATTGGTATGAAGTACCTGATCAGCCCCTACATTGGCGCTCAGAAAACACTGGACGATTATAAAAAGTTTGCCGACAAGTTCAATACGCTGGGCGATATCTGCAAAAAGAATGGTTTGCGGTTTGCCTACCATAACCATGGCTATACTTTCACAGCACTGGATGGCGTAATGCCCCAGGATACGCTGATGCAAAACACGAATGCTGACACGGTAGATTTTGAAATGGATATTTACTGGGTAGCCACACCGGGTGAAGATCCCATTGCCTGGCTTAAAAAATACCCCAACCGCTTCCGGTTATGTCATGTAAAAGACCGGCAGAAAGGTGCTGATCCCAAACAGCATGACGCTTCTGTGGACCTGGGTACGGGTTCCCTGGACTTCAGTAAAATACTGAAGGAAGCCAAGAAGCAAGGAATGCAGTATTATATTGTAGAGCAGGAGCGCTATGAAGGAACTACGCCTTTGAAAGCTGCAGCGACAGATGCGGAGTTTATGAAGAAGTTGAGCTTGTGAGGAACGCGAGTCGGCAGTCGACAATCGGCAATTCGTTTGCTTCGTAAAAACAGCTACGAGCTCCCGCATAGCGGGACAAGTTGTGAGCTTCGAGTCGTTTACTCAGACATTCTTGAGGTGCCTATAGAATATTTGCCTTGAATTGGGCTAAGATTAAATAGATACTGACAAATAATCATACATGCTGCTTCAGACAGGTTGCCAGGGGGCGCTGTTGAAGCAGCATTTTTTATTTGCCGTTAGAGCCGGTAAAGAATTGCTGCTTGATACTTTTTGAGGGAATCAAGGTTTTTATAGCCGTTGCGGTTTCAATGGGCAGGTCGGATTCCAGGATATCGGCTCCCTGTATAAATGTTTCGCGGTAGGCTGTTGCCCGCTCCTCCTGGTTGGGCAATTTATCGTAGGTGGGCGCGGCCGAAATCATACACATTACTCCCCGTTGGTGTAAAAGATCAAAGAGGAGCTTATTGGCTGGCTTATTATCGGGGCCAATGTAGGCAATCAAATTAGACCAGGGTACTCCTGCTGCTTCATATTCCTTCAAAGCTTCTTCTGTTTTTACAAATGCCGACATCATCCTGTTGTTGTCGTCCTCAAAATAAAACTTTGCCTGTTTGGCATTGTGTACGGTAACCATTACAAAAGCACCTGCCTTGTGTTGCCGGATTATTTTGGCAGTCATTTCAAGGGGTACATCTTTTTTATCGAGGTTCAATATTGTTTTACCTCTCGCCCATTCAATGGCTTCGGCCAGGGTGGGAATACGATAAGGAGTAATATTGCCTGACTTATCTTTTAACTTGAGCTGCTTTACTTCTTCCCATGTGTAATCAGACAATTTACCGGTACCTGTAGTAGTTCTATCGAGGGTAGCATCATGGAGTAAAACAATTACACTATCCTTCGTAAGGCGGGGATCAATTTCAAAAAAGGCCGGGGAGTGTTGTAACACATAGGCCATCGCTTCAATGGAGTTTTCGGGATATTGCTCAATATGGCAGCCGCGATGGCCGCTGATCAAGGGGATGTCCTGACCGGTATATTTGAAATAAGCCTGGAGCTCTTTTTCATTCTTAATTGCAAGGTAATGGTTGGTTTGTCCTATGGCAGAGCTGAAGATGACACCCGACAAGAGGAAGACTATGGAAAGGTATTTCCTATACATTATTTGAGTTTTGAGTTCAGGTATTCGAGGGTAAGTATATTGTCTTGGTCCAGGGTGAATTTGGTAATGGCGGAATTGTGCTGTACCAGTTGCCGGTAATTTTTTAAAGGCATGCCTAATTTATGAGCCAGGTATAAGCGATTAACGCCATTGTGTGCCGCCACCAAAATGGTAGCGTCTTCATGAAGTGTCCGTTTTTCCTGAAAGAAGTTGTCAACTCTTGTGATCACTTCTTTGCCTGTTTCGCCGGTCACTCCTGCCCTGGCGTTTGCCGGGTCATTATCCCACCGTTCCCAGGAAGTTGGGTCTTCGGCTACAAATTCCTCTCTTGTCTTTTTTTCCCATTGTCCAAAATCGACCTCTATCAGCCGTTGATCGGTAATTACTTTTTTTCCGGAAGCCAGTTCAGCCGTGGTGCTAGCCCTTTGAAGGGGGGATGCATACACAGCGGCAAATGATATTCCCTCTAATTGTTGCTTCACTGATAAAGCCTGCTGCACTCCAATTTCTGTAAGGGAAATATCTGTACGGCCGCAATAGCGGTTGTTGTCGGCATTCCAGGTAGTTTGTCCATGACGTAGCAGGTAAACGGTAAGCATGTTTTTAGGTGGACAGGTATCCTTTTAGTTTTAGAAGATCGATAAAGTTATGGTAGTTCTTTTCATAGCGTTTTGAAAGCACTGAATCTGGCCGGATGTATTTTTCGGGCCTGATCATTTTCTGGCCAGCTTCGGTAATGGATGTAAAATGTGTTTTGGAAGCTGCTACTACGGCGGCACCGGCGGCACCCGTGAGGTTTTGCATTATACAAATGGGCAGGTTCAATACGTTGCTGCGAATGGTAAGCCAGGTATCGCTATTGGTGGCGCCGCCTGCAGCGCTTACCTGGGTGATGGGTTCTCCTGAAAGCTTTTTGATCCTCTCATAGGCATAGCGCTCAATGTAAGCAACGCCTTCCATGCTTAACAGGAAGAGCTCTTCGCGGGTGATATTGCCGGGCGCAAAGCCCAATGCCTGTGGCGCGACAAAGGGAAACCGTTCGCCTTGCTGCAATAAGGGCCATGCGAGTCGCTTGCCGGGCATGGTAGCGGCAGCTGTATCATTCAGCGCCTGGAGGTCGGCGCCTGCAAACAAGCGGCTTACCCAATCGGCACCCGTGTTGCTGGCCCCTCCCGGCATCCAATGGCCTTCGGGATGGCGGTGGCAATACAAGGCCCCTGCGGGATCAATGATCTCCTGATGGGTAACGCCTTTGATGACCAGCGTAGTGCCGATGGTGGTATTCCAATCGCCGGGCTTAATAGCACCTGCAGCCACCTGGGAGGCACAACCATCTGTGATGCCTGCGGTAATGACCACCTCCGCAGGCAATCGCAGAGTGGCGGCTATACTTTCCTTCAATTTGCCAACAGGGGTACCAGAAGACACTACCTGCTGTACCCATTCTTTCTTTATGGACAAATGACTGGTAATATAGGAGGGCCATTCAAAGCGGTGGAGGTCGTAACCTGATTTCAGGACATTGGTATAATCGGTGATGGTGAATACACCGCTCAGCTTACCGGTAATAAAATCGGCCGCATGAATGAACTTGTACAGGTTGTGTATTTTACCTGCATTGTTATTGAGAAACCAACGCATTTTGGGTAGCCCGCTGGATGCATTGAATGCTGTATAGCCTTTTGTACCAGCTTCTGCTACTGCCGCCTTACATACCTCGGCTTCTTTTGCTGACCGGTTATCGCTGTACATGATGGCGGCCCGCAAAGGAGCACCTTGCTTGTTGATTGGAATAATGGTGCCTGAAGTAGAGGTAACGGTAATGGCTTTTACGAGTGAGCAGTTGAGTTTGGTAGACAGGCCTGCACACAACTCCTTTAATAAATGCAAGCAGGACGACCACCAAAGTTCAGGGTCCTGCTCCTCTCTTGACTGGTTGCTTATAGGAAATACTTCCTCCTTTGAACCTAGTTGGTGGCCTTTGTCATCCAGCATTACTACCCTGGCGCCTTGAGTTCCAATATCAATGCCTATGAAATAGGATGGTTGCATGTATTTATAGGGATGTGCTGATTTGGCTAAAATAATTCCTGGTGTTTTGCCATTGCAGGTATACCTGATCAATTGCTGCTACCTGATCCTTTTCTGGCTCCACTACTTCAATGTTTGTATTGAGCAGTTGGTCAGGAATTTGCAGGGCTTCATTGCAAACCAGGGCGCCTCCAACGGCGGATGATTGTTGAAAGCCATGTCGTACCTGCACATTCTTTTGAAGTATGGTAGCGATGAGCTGGCGTAATGTGCGGCTTTGCAAACCACCACCACAGGCCCATACATAGCTGGCCTGGTGGCCGGCTACCTCTTGTAAGACTTTGTAGTTTTCAGCAATACAAAAGGCAATGTCCAACAGGGTAGCCCACACAAAGGAGCTGCGTGTTAATTCATGGGATACGGGAACTGGAAATACAAAGCCGCCTTTGATCACCGGCGATCTTTCAGATGCGATGAGCGATCCGAGTGAGGCGGCACAATGGCGATGTGGGTTTTGGGCCAACTCTTTCTCTATGACGGTATAGTCCTCGTTGGGATAAAACACCTCTTTCAGTCGTTGGTAGTTGAGGCCGGTAACGCCTGCATTGGCTTCCAATACAAAACGGTCTTTTATAATATCACGGCTCGTCCAGGTTCTTTCGCCGGAATCGGTAAGGTATTCGCCCACCAGTTTAACAATAGGGGTGGTGGTACCGGAAACAATTACGATATCATCGAGTGCAGGCTGGGTACTTTTGATGGCCAGTTGTGTATCACCTCCGCCGGTTATTACCACAGCGTCGGTTGTTACCTGCCAGGCTGTTGCTGCCTCTTGAATAACCGGACCGATGACGGTGGCAGAGGCCATGACAGGCGGCAGGTATTGTGCAGGGATATTAAATAAAGCAATTAGTTCATCGCTCCATTTTCCGGCAGCCACATCATACAGCAGGGTTTCGGATGCCTGGGAGTGCTCATATTTGGGTATGCCGGATAATTTGTATTCGACCCAATCACTGATGCTCAGGAAAAAAGATAGCTCTTCCCAAATCTCTTTTCTTTTTTGGCGAATGCCTTCCAGTTTGAAGGCCGAAAATAAGGAGGTGGGGTAACGGCCGGTAATATTGTAAACGTGGCTTTTATTGGGTAAGGTATTTTCCCATTCGCGGCCGCGGTGGTCAATATTTGGTAACCCGATGAGGGATTGCCCGGACCGGCCCACCATTACGATGCCTTCGCGCTGGCTGGTGGCGGTGAATGCTTTGATAAATACCTGGCCGGCTTGCTGAAGGGCATCGCGGCCCAACTGGATCAGTTGATCCCATAGCTGGTGGGGCTGCAAATAAATGGCTTCGGGGTACAATTCATCGCGGTGATATTGAATATCACCTCTCGCTACTCCCAGCACTTCTCCATCGGGGCGAACGACGGCTACCCGAACATTGCCGGTACCGATGTCGATAACAAAATAGGCTTCCTGCATGGGGTTTAGGCTTTGGTGGTTAGTATCTCTTTGTTGTACAGTTTGTCGGACAGCTTCTTTCCATTCACATACCAATCGATGAGGGCAGTATTCAAGATACGAACATGGTGGTCTTCTACCTCAAAGGTGGCGCCTGCAATATGGGGGGTGGCCAATACATTGGGCAGATCAATCATTTTATAATCCAGTTCATCGGGCGGCTCATTGTCAAATACGTCGAGTATGGCGCCTTTAATATGTTTACCTGCCAGGATACTGTACAGGTCATTTCTGTTGACAACCACAGCCCTTGCTGTATTTACAAACAAAGCCTCCTTTTTCATCAATGAGAAAAGGGAGTTGTTGATCATTCCTTTTGTGTCGGGGGTAACAGGCAGGTGGACAGAAACAATATCGCTGGTACTGAAAAGGGTTTGGAGAGATACTTTTTGATAGGCCGGAAAAGAAGTTGCCTGTACAAAGGGATCATAAAATTTTATAGGGCAGGGATAGTTTTCCACCATTCGGGCTATCAACTGGCCGATAGCGCCAAAACCGATCATACCAATGGTTTTGCCGGCCAGTTCGTTTCCTTTGAATTGAAGGTAGGAGGTATGGGCACCGGCTTCCCATTGCCTGCTTTTGAGCCATTGGGTAGCTGGCAGGATATGCCGCATAAAGGTGATGACATTGGCGATGAACATTTCAGCAACAGCCTGGGCATTGCGGGCCGGGGTATAAAATACAGGGATATTGTATTGGGTAGCAGTTGCCAGTGCCACGTTGGAAGGAGTACCGCGGCATACACCAATGAATTGGAGGTGAGGGTTGGCGTGGATGACATTTTCGGAAACCTGGTCGTGTTCGGTGATCAAGGCTTCGGCTCCGGTTTCATGCAGCAGGGTGAGTAGTTCTTCTTCCTGGTAGGCCCTGTTGTTTGTTTTCCAGGGTTTATAGATCACTTCTCCGAGTTTCAGCTGAAGGTCTGCTATTCCTTGTTCATGGTAAGGTGCTGTAATCAGGATCTTCATATACTTCAATATAGGGTTATACTAGTTTATGGATTTTCGGTTGCTACTACCAGGCTGGTGGCTGTTGAATTGGTATATGCTTCTTCCGGTGTCCGGATAAAATAAGTAAGCAGGGCGCTGAGGAGGTATAAACCGGCCAGTATCCAGGTAACGCCTTCGCTGCCTGCGATGCCAATAAACAGGCCAACGATGGCCGGGCCTACGAATACTGCGAGGCCTGCGCCGAGATTGAGGATGGACATGGCAGCGCCTTTGTCCTTTTTTACCAGGGAGGGCACTAAAGCAGAGAGGGGAACATAACCGGCCAGGCAAGCGCCCCATAAGATACCGGCAGCCATTACCAGCCAATAGCTTCCTCCGGTATATTGAGGGATATAGTAAAGTAGCAGGGTAGTAATGGCACAACCGATGCCACCAAACCAAAGAATGGTTTGTCTCCAGCCGAAGTAATCACCTACAAAACCAAAGATGAGATTGAAAATAATATTGCTGGTAAATATGGTGCCCCAGATGTAGAGCCATTCAATAGTAGTAAAGCCATAGGAAGCCATGTACGTTGGCAGGAATACCGGGAATGCAAACTGGGCGGTAGTATTGATAATGCGCACGATGCCAGCCAGCATGACTTTGGGTTCGCTTTTTATAATGGTAAGGCCTTTCATCAGTTCATTTAGTTTGTTTCCTGCTACACCTGGCTTTATGTCAAATTTTGCTTTATTGAACAGGAGGGCAAAAGCGGCACCAATCAATACCCATAGGATGGAACTCCAAAGGGCATTGATATTGCCCAGGTTTTTGATGGCCCAGGTAGAATAAAATGCACCGAGGACATTGAGGCCTCCGGTAAATACAAACCAGAACCAGCCAACAGCTCTTCCCAGCATTTGCCTGGGGGCAGCATAGGAAATCCATACGAGAAAGGAGTAGGCAAACAAGGGATATCCAAACCCGCGTAGGGCATAGGTGGCCAGCATGACGGGGAAGTTCAGATCGGATAAGCCGGCGCCTACAAAGCCGATAGTGCCTGCTATGTATAGTAGGAGGCCAGCCAGCATGGAACGGCGTGGCCCGTATGTTTCGACCAATACACCGGATAGCCAGGAGGAGGCAGCAATGGTAATACCGTAGGCAGTGAATAAGGAGGCCGTGTGTTGAACGGTCTGCCCATTTTCAATAAGCCAGGGGCTAAGCCAGCCTGTTTCCATTCCATCGCCCATCATAAAGATGAGTACTCCCAGATATCCCCAGATCAGTTTGCCGGGTATACCGATCTTATTGAATACATTTTCATTGGAAGGCATGATCGTTAGTTTTTAGGTTGATGTTTGGTTACACTTGCTTTCATTTAAAGCAATTGAGTGAAACCAAATGTAACTAATTTAAACTAATTAAAATAATATAAAAGACTATGAAAGGATTTGAAACCATTATTTTGGGCCATTTTGCGCTTTTCGTCTATTTTCTCAGCCTCTTATGTAAGTTTTTGAAATATCAATATAATATCATGACTTTTGCGTCAGTTAAACTTTAAGGCATGAATACAATTACGGACAGACATGCATTCATATTAAATAAGTTGCGGGAAGCGGGTAAAGTGAGTATTCCGGAATTAATGGAAGAAATGAAGGTGAGTGGTGTAACCATCCGCAAGGACCTGAAGTTGCTGGAGGAAAAGAAACTGCTTTTTCGTACCCGCGGCGGCGGGTCGATGAACAATCCCTATACTATTGAGCGGCCTATCAATGAAAAGGAATTCATTAAATCGGAGGAAAAGAAAAAGATTGCCCGGGCGGCACTGCAGCTGATAGGACAAAATGATTCTATTATCATCGGTTCAGGTACTACTGTTTTTGAACTGGCGCGTTGCCTACAGCCTGATAAGCGGATCATTGTTATTACACCTGCTTTGAAAGTAGCGCTGGAACTCTGTAACCGGCCGAACATTGAAATATTGCAATTGGGTGGGTTGGTGCATCAAAGTTCGTCCTCTACAGCCGGGTCGTTTGCAGAAAAGATACTGGACGAGCTTTCCTGTGGCGTGCTCTTTTTAGGTGTGGACGGTATTGACCTGGAGCATGGCCTATCTATTACGAATATCGTAGAAGCCAGTCTAAATCAAAAGATGATTGGATTGGCACAAACGGTTGTGGTACTGGCGGACAGCAGTAAGTTTGACCGGCGGGGTTTGGGAAAGATCGCCAACCTGGACCAGATAGATTATATTATTACAGATAAGGAGGTGAATGCTGCTACGGTATCAAAAATTGAAAAAAGCGGGGTCCGCGTAATTATAGCGGAATAAAGACCGGCCCGTACATCATAAAAAAGGAAAAGATAGCGCAAAGGGTATTATCTTACTGTAATAATTAATTACATGAGAAACTACCTACTTGTTGCCTGTATAATCTGTCTGTTACCGGCGACAACCCTGGCCCAATCAGCTGATGAAAAAGCCATCCGCCAAACATTACATGATCAAACGGTAGCCTGGAATAAAGGCGACCTGGAAAATTTCATGAAAGGGTATTGGGAAAACGACTCTTTGATGTTTGTGGGTAAAAGCGGGGTTACTTATGGCTACCAGAATACGCTGAACAATTACAAGAAAAACTATAATGGCCCTGATCAGATGGGTACGCTAACCTTTAACCTGATCAAGGTGGAGCGGCTGAGCCCGGAATTCTATTTTGTAGTGGGCAAATGGCACCTGAAGCGAAATGCCGGAGATGTAGGTGGTCATTACAACCTGTTGTTCCAGAAAATAAAGGGGAAATGGGTGATCACTGTTGACCACAGCAGCTAGGCTTCCTTATCCATGGGGGAATTTCTTTTTCCAAATACGGGCATAGACCCAGATGAGGCCAACGAGGCTACCCGCCATCCATATATAGAAGATAATATTACTTATACCCAGTTTTTTTTCGGGCACCAGTAGATCCCAATAGGTGCCAATGGCCAGGGTACTTATTAGCCATACCAATGCCAGGGATAGTGACCAAACTATCCGTCTCAAAAAATCGCGGGGGTCGTCCTCAGCGTATGGCATGGTACAAAATTACATTTTTAGCTTATTGTATCCGGCATTGTTGTCGCCCTTTGAGTTGATACCTGAGGGAGCCCCTGGTGGATTTAGTGGGTGGTTAATCTATCAGGAGGTTTTTGAACTCGGTAGAATCGCCATTAAACACATTGAAGTCTACTTTATACAGGATACCGTTTACATGGCCTTGTTCGCTGTGTTGCCAGAAATGCCAGTCGCGGTAAATGCGGGGCTTTTCTTTTTGGAGGTAATGGGCTACCCAAAGGGGGTAATGATCGAATTCGTCTTTCAGAATCTGTTTATAAAAATCCACGTTGGTATACAGAATCGGCTTTACACCGTAGTAGTTTTCTACGGCTTCCAGCCACTCTCTTACGCGTTGGCGCAATTTGTCGGATTTCACACCATAGGACTGTTCAACGTCCAGTACGGGAGGCAGATCGCCAGGTTGCAGCTCCACGGTGGAAATGAAGTTTTCGGCCTGGGTTTTTCCGCTTTTGGTGGCAATGAAGAAGTGGTAAGCGCCTCTGGTAACTCCTGCATCTTTGGCTTTTTTCCAGTTGCGTTTGAAGCAGCGGTCTTCATTCCCATTTCCTTCTGTTGCCTTTATGAAGGCAAATCCGATCTGGACATCTTCTACCCTCATTCCTTTGACGCTTTCCCAATCGACGGTTTCCTGGTATTTGGATACATCGATACCATGGATGCCATAATTGGTTGGAATCTCAATACCAAAAGCCTGGTACCTTACAAAATGGGCGCGGCGGGCAAGCCACCATTCGTATAGCTGAAACCCTGCCATAACCAGTATACCTGCCAGTATAAGGCCTATCAGGATCTTCCAGCCAATATTTCTTTTTTTGTTATCTGCCATGGACGCGGGTGCAAATATAGTTGTCAGCATTTCTTTTCGATGGATTATTCCGTTGGAGAAATGATAAAATGTACTTTGAAAATACCTAGCGCATTATCTTTTGGACGATATCAATACTTTTTTCGCCTTTGAGCTTGAGGTAATAGACTCCTTTTGCCAGGCGCTGCATGGGGATATCCCGCACTTCATCGTTGCCGGTTAAATCGATCTCTTTGCGGTATACGAGTTGCCCAAGGGTATTGAACAACCGGATGGATAGTTTTTTATCAGTTGGGTTATTGAGTGCGATGAAGAGCCTGTCGGGGGAGGGATTGGGATATATTTTCAGCTGATTGGCGATGGGATTCCCTGCATCTTTGGTGACGGTATTGTTGTTGGACAGCAGTTTCATTTCCGGATCAATAAAAACGGAATCGACCTCAAAACCGACATTCACGGAAAACTCCTGGCCGCTGAATTGGTGATTTACCACTATAATAGTATCGCGGACTGCATTTTTAAATTGGAGAGCCACGGGCATGTCGTAAAAGGAAACAGAAGGATGTGAGGTGGTTTGTTTGAGTTTAATTTTTGCCCAATGGTTGAGGTTTTGGCTCCAAGCCAACTGGTAACTGGGAAACCCTTCTCCATAGACCCATTTATTGAAGAAATTATCGAGGTTTCTGCCGCTTGTTTGTTGCATCACTCTTTTCAGATCGGCCGTACGGGTAAAGCCATATTTGATGGCCGGGTCATCGAGGTATGCACGAATACCTTTGAAAAAGGTGGAATCTCCCAAAAGCCATCGGAGCATGTGGACAACCATGCCTCCCTTGGAATAAGTAAGACGGCCTCCGAACATGCGGGCATAGTCGGTTGTATCGGATACCCAAACAGATCCACCGGGAACGGAAGTAATGTTTTTTATTCTATTTCTCAGGCTGGTCCAATAAAACGGGCGGTCGTAATGCTCGAAATAAATCATTTCGGTAAAGGTGGCAAAGCCTTCATTGAGCCAAAGGTCTTGCCAGCTACCACAAGTAACTTTATCACCAAACCATTGGTGCCCCAATTCATGGGCTACCAGGTTGGGCCAGCGATCGGTAATATAGCTATTGGTTTGGTGCTCCATACCACCGCCGAGTCCCCATTGGGTTTGGCAATACTGTTCCTGGTAAAATGGGTATAAACCAAATAGCTCTGAAAATTTAGTCAGGCACAACTTGACCTGAGCGGTAGCAGGTTTATAATAATCTACATCGAAGGTGAAGGAATACATCAACACGGGCATTTGGCGATTGCCCATTAGCACGCTGTCTTTTGCGATGGCATATTTAGTAATAGCCAGCGCCACGAGATAGGTGGCAATAGGATACCGATGTTTAAAAAAACTGGTGGTTTGACCAGCCACCTGTTCTTCACGCTGGAGAACGCCATTGGTAGAAATGGTGTAGGCTGAGGGAATGGTCACTGTAATATCTATAGAATCGGCTTTATCGGTAAGTCCATTTTTACAGGGCCACCAGCCAGCGGCGCCGAAGGGTTCGGACAAGGTCCAAAAGGCATAGGCCCCCCTGTGGAAACCCTGGTAAATTTTACCCATGCCATAAGTTACAGGAACTCCCTGGTAAAAAATGGTTACAGAATCTCTCAGACCGGCACTGATAGTGGCAGGCCATTTAATGACGAGGGCGCTATCGGTGGTCTGATAAAAATTTATCTTATTATTATGGTACTTCACACTGTCTACAGAAAGAGAACGGACGAGATCAAACACGATGCTGTCAGCATGGGCAGTAATTTTAAAATGGGCGGTAATGGCGCCAGTGATATAATTTATTTCAGGATTCAGCTTCCAGTTGCACTGATAATAATGGATATCAAAATTATGGCTGGCCTGTGAAAAAGCGGCAATACCGTTGCCTCCCTGGGCATCAAGCAGGCGCATCCGGGCTGCTTGTTCCATTTGGGCAATTTCGGGCATCATTTTTTCTTGCAGGTCGGGCAGCTGAGCTTCTGCGCAAGTGGCGGCAAACAAAAGAAGGAAGTATAATTTTTTCATAGCGATGATGGGTAATGGCTGGGTATACTACTTTAATATACCGGTTTTTGAAGGTCCTGGATGCCCCAACAATACCCTTATTTAAACGTTACTGGGTATAAAACATTGCACATTAAGGAACTACCCCTAATTTTATCATAGCAATGCCCGCATTTAACTGGCACGATAGTATCAATCTGATGTCCAAGCTTACCTTTCGCCGCGTGTGGAATGCGAGTAAGGTATTGAGTAGCTATTACTTAAGTAAATGGACCCGTAAGCCTGTGCAATGGGGGTACCCGGTATCCATCTCCTTCGAGCCTACTACTTCCTGTAATCTACGCTGTCCGGAATGCCCTAGTGGACTAAGGGCTTTTACCCGTCCTACGGGTATGTTGCAAAAGAATTTCTTCCGGGATACGATTGACCAGCTTTCGGGCGATCTGCTGTACCTGATTTTTTATTTCCAGGGAGAGCCCTACCTCAATCCGGACTTTCTGGACATGGTAAAATATGCTTCTCAAAAAGGTATCTATACGGCAACTTCTACCAATGCCCATTACCTGAATGACGCCAATGCACGGAGGACAGTAGAAAGTGGGCTTGACCGGCTTATCATTTCCATTGATGGCACTACGCAGGATGTTTATCAACAGTACCGGGTGGGGGGTAAGCTGGAAAAAGTACTGGCCGGCGCAAGAAATATTATGAAATGGAAGCAGGAACTGAAGAGCAAAACACCTTTTGTATTCTTCCAGTTTTTGGTGGTAAAGCCCAATGAGCACCAGATTGAGGATGTAAAACGACTGGCGGCAGAGATAGGGGTGGATGATGTACGTTTTAAAACGGCCCAGGTATATGATTATGAGCAAGACCCGAACAACCTGATCCCTACGCTGGATAAATATAGCCGTTACCGCAAAAATGAGAAAGGGGAGTTTGCCTTTAAAAATTCGCTGCAAAATCATTGCTGGCGATTGTGGCATGCAACGGTGATCAGTTGGGATGGACTGGTGGTACCCTGTTGCTTTGATAAAGATGCGCAGCATACGCTGGGCGACCTGAAAGGAAAAAGTTTTAAGGAAGTATGGCATAGTGATGACTATGTAAACTTCCGCCGCCAAATATTACAAAGCCGCAAGAATATTGATATCTGTGCCAATTGTAGTGAAGGAACAAAGGTTTGGAGTGAATAGAGGTGTTTTACATTAGCTTTTAGGCTTTCGCTATTAACTACAAGTATTGGCAGTTTTTTAAGTCCCTACCCTTTTTTAACACTTTGAATTTTTTTGCCTATGGCATTGTCTGTGTCTACTACCACACGACTTCAACATCAGCATGAATCGATACAGGAGTTGATAGCGGGATTATCGGAAACGCAATTGAAGCAAATTGTTCAGCCTGGAAAATGGAGTGCCTTTGAACAAATAGCCCATCTAACTGCCTACCAACCTGTATTCCTGGATCGTCTTTATACAATAGAACAGGGAAACAGCCCTGCCTTTCAACGTTATGTAGCTGAACAGGACGCACAGTTTGGCACTTACCTGGAAAAGCCCTTATCCGCATTGCTGTCGGCACTTGGCAGCACAAGGTTGATGATGATAAATTATCTCACAGGCCTTTCGGAGGAAGCATTGCAAAAAACGGGCATGCACCCCCGGTATGGGCTGTTGACAGTTCCGGAATGGACAGGCTTTTTCCTGCTCCATGAGGCACATCACCTGTATCACTTGTTCATGCTAACCCGTGAGCTGCGGCTGCAACAGCCCTAAAATCGCTACTTTTACAACCCAACTACTGATCCAATATGAGTATAGAAAATGATATACAACAAGCGAAGTTTCGCAATGAACACCACAAGGTATCGGTGAATCTCATCTATACGTGTAACTGGCTGATGGAAAAACACAAGCAGTTTTTTGACAATGCGGATATAACGCCGCAGCAGTTTAACATACTGCGTATTTTGCGGGGAGCCGGTACGCCGCTTTCCACTTTACAGATCCGGCAACGCATGCTGGATAAGATGAGTGATACCAGCCGGATCGTAGACAGGCTGGTAAAAAAGGACCTGGTGATGAAAGTAATCTGTAAAACCGACCGCCGACTGGTGGATGTAACAATAACTGAGAAAGGTTTGAGTTTATTAAATGAACTGGATGGCTGCAATAATGATATGGATGCATCTGTTGGAAGTCTTACGGTAGATGAAGCATATACACTGAACGGGCTGCTGGACAAAATGAGAGGTTAGTTAATCCGAATTATGAAACAACAATTTTTGACTTTTGCTGCCTGTCTTTGGGCATCGGTTACCGCGTTTTCACAACCTACCTACGAGTTCCGGGGAGCCTGGATAGCTACGGTTGACAATATTGATTGGCCCAGTAAGGGCAACTTTAACCCGGCCTTACAAAAGGCAGAGTTTATTGCACAGCTGGACATGCACAAACGCAATGGCCTGAACGCCATGATTGTGCAGATAAGGCCAGCTACGGACGCTTTTTATCCTTCGCCCCACGAGCCCTGGAGTCAATGGCTTACGGGCAAGCAGGGCAAACCACCTTCGCCTTATTATGATCCACTGCAATTTATGATAGAGGAAACACACAAGCGGGGCATGGAATTTCATGCCTGGTGTAATCCTTACCGGGCTGAATTCAGTATTGGCAAATCATCGATAGCAGCCAATCACGTGACCAAACAGCATCCCGATTGGTTTTTGACTTATGGCGGCACGCGCTATTTTGACCCGGGTAATAAAGAGGCACAAGAGTTTGTAGTAAAGGTGATCCGGGATGTGGTGCGCCGCTATAATATAGATGCGATCCATTTTGACGATTACTTTTATCCCTACCGTATTGCCGGTAAGGAATTCCCCGACAACAAGACTTATGCAAAATATGGGAATGGGCTCAGCAAGGACGACTGGCGCAGAAGTAATGTGGACTCCATCATTGTAAAACTGGGTAAGGCTATTAAAGAAGAAAACAAATACGTTCGCTTTGGCATTTCTCCATTTGGGGTATGGCGTAATCAACAGGATGACCCGGAAGGCAGTGCGACCACAGCGGGACAAACCAATTATGATGACCTGTATGCCGATATCTTACTGTGGTTGGAGAATGGCTGGATCGATTATGTAGCGCCTCAGTTGTATTGGGAATTTGGTCATAGAGCAGCTCCCTATGAGGTATTACTGAAATGGTGGAGCAAACACACGTATGGCAGGCATTGCTATATAGGGCTGGCGCCTTTTCGGGCCAACAGCAATGCCATTTGGCGTGACAAATCGTTACTACCCCGGCAAATTGCTGAACTGCGGAACTATCCCGAGGTACAAGGAGCTATTTATTTCAGCAGTACATCCTTCAGGAATAACCCAAACGGATGGAATGACAGTCTTCGTTTGAATTATTACCGGGAACCAGCCTTAATACCAGGCATGAGCTGGATCGACTCCTTGCGGCCTATGTCGCCTGATGTAAAATCTTTCACGGTTGTAGACAGTTCTACATTTGAAGTCACGGTGGCTAAACCGGCGCTGGAAAAGAAGCATATCAAAGCTTTCAGGGCCTATTTAAGTGCAGATATCAATGAGGCTTTCATTAATTTTTATACAGCCAGGCCTGTGGCCATCAGGACAAGCGGCGACTCCTGTGTGTTCCGCATTCAATTGCCTGCCGATAAACGGTATGCCAGTATTTATTTAACCACACTGGATGAGCAAAACAATGAAAGTTTGCCCTATGTAAACTGGCCGGTTCAACTGCATTTTGAAAAGCTGGAAAATGAAGCATGGATTGTTAAATAATGGGTGAATCAGGTGAGGTTATTGGCCAGGATGTTGGCGCCCGTTGATTTTTTTTACCTTTGAGGTCTTATTAAGCAATTAAAAAACTAGTTATATGCCTGGTTATGAATTATTTGGCCCTTCTGAGCGCAAACATATAAATGATGTAATGGAAACAGGGATCCTGATGCGGTATGGATTTGACGGTCCGCGTAAGGGGATCTGGAAAGCCAAGGAATTAGAGCAAGCGATTAATACGGTGTTTGGTTCAAAGTATGCCCAGTTGGTGTCGAGCGGTACAGCTGCACTAACTACAGCCTTGAGCGCACTGGAAATTGGTTATGGGGATGAGGTGATCATGCCCACTTTCACCTTTGTAGCCAGCTTTGAGGCGGTATTGAGTGTAGGGGCGGTACCAGTTATGGTGGATGTAGATGACTCACTGACATTGGACCCGGCAGCAGTGCGCAAGGCCATTACTCCCAAGACCAAATGTATCATGCCTGTGCACATGTGCGGCAGCATGGCCGACCTGGATGCATTACAAGCCATTTGTAAGGAGCACAAACTGATATTGCTGGAAGATGCCTGCCAAAGTATTGGGGCTAAGTATAAAGGTAAATACCTGGGCACGATTGGTGATGCCGGTACTTTTTCCTTTGACTTTGTAAAAACAATGACCTGTGCGGAAGGAGGTGTGGTAATGACCAACCGGGAAGATATTTATATCAGTAGTGATGGCTTTAGCGATCATGGTCATGACCATAAAGGAGTTGACCGTGGAGCAGACCTGCATCCTTTTATAGGTTACAACTATCGTATTTCAGAATTGCATGCTGCTATTGGCCTGGCCCAGGTGCATAGGCTGCAGGAGTTCCTGGACATCAACCGCAAGAATCATGACGCCCTGAAAGCCATTTTATCGCAGGTACCGGAGATCAGCTTCCGCCGTATTCCCGATCCTACGGGCGACAGCTGCACGCATATAAGCTGGTTTCTGCCTACACAGGAGATCACGGAAGCAGTGGTAGCCGAACTGAAAGCTCAGAATGTACTGGCTGGCAACTTCTATTGGTACAATAATAACTGGCATTATATCCGCAAATGGGAGCATCTGAAAAAGTCAATCACCCTGAATGCGCTGCATCCCGATCTGAAAGCGGCTGTGATACACCACGCCAATAAGGATTTTTCCAGCAGTGATGCGATCCTGAGCCGTTGTATCTCAACCGCTATTAGCCTGGTTTGGACCGAAGAGCAGATCAAGGAGAAAGGCGAGAAGATCGTTAATGCTGTAAAGAAGGTATTGGCTGCGCAGAAGGCAGCGGTATAGTGGAAAGTGCAGTTGCCTGGCAGGGGTTGAGAGGTAAGTGGCAGGGGGCTGGCAGGCTTACAGTAGAATTGAAAAGTCTTTATTAAATTATCAATAGGAAAAGGTGAGCCGCCTGAATAAGGCGGCCCACCTTTTTTATTTGCCTTCCAGATAGTTACAGTCTTTTAAAGAACCCAGTCTGAAACGAAAGGGTACGCGGGACAGTTTTTCCAGGTGTAGTTCCTGCCGGCAAAAAAAGCCAAAATGTTGGGTATAGAAATCGTTGCTGATGGAGGAAACAGGTGTCGGGACCCTGCCCAAGTGGAAAGCGGACACTGGCAACAAGCTCAAAGAGGGGGTGCTGGTATCAGCGGGGAGGATTAATTTGTTAAAATGCCCGGCCCCTTTATTGTACCATGGTTTGGGGGAATTGATTGAAACATGTACTGGCACTGCGATTGAGGGCAAGGGCAATGTATTTTGCTGGGCTTGCAACATTAACATTTTGAAAGAAAATAGCAGCGCAACAATATTTTTATAAAATCGTTGGTCCACGTTCATTACATTTGTCCGTAAATTTACGGCCTGATTTTTGTGGTTGCCGCCGATTTTCCAATTTTTTTGGCGAAGGTGGATAAAAACCCCTGACGAACAATGGCACTGAGTCAAAGCTTACAGCAAAAATTATTACAGAAATTATCTCCTCAGCAAATTCAGTTAATGAAGCTGCTGCAGGTTCCTACTGCCAACCTGGAGGAGCGGATAAAGGAAGAACTGGAAGAAAACCCGGCACTGGAAGTTTCGGATGAAGACCATGATGATCAATTTGATACGGAAACAAAAGATGAATTTGAGAGTTCAGATGAAGAGTTTGAACCGGATGGAAGCGAAGATGAATATGACAATATAGACATCAGTGAATATGTAAGTGATGATGACGGGGAAATTGCGGAGTATAAAATGAAGGACGACAATTACCCGGAAGTAGATGATAATAAAGTAGTTCCTTACCGCATAGAGACTTCTTTCCATGAGCACCTGCTGGAGCAATTGGGTATGTTGAAGCTGGATGATCGCCAGCGCCGGATTGCCGAACAGATCGTTGGCAGCATTGATGATGATGGTTATTTGCGTCGTGAGGCATCTGCCATTGTGGACGACCTGGCATTCCGCCAAAATATCGACAGCAATGAGCCCGAAGTGGAAAGTGTGATCCGGCTGATCCAGCACTTTGACCCGCCGGGCGTGGGCGCCCGTAATTTACAGGAGTGCCTGCTGCTTCAGTTACAACGGCAAAAGGTGCATGGAAGAAAGGTAGAGATGGCCATCGATGTACTCACGAACTATTTTGACGAGTTTACCAAAAAGCATTATGATAAGATCCAACGGGGGCTTAATATTAATGATGAGGGGTTGAAGGACGTAATTGGTCATATCATCCGGCTTACTCCCAAACCCGGTGGTAATCACGGGGATATTAATAAAGCGGAGAGTTATGTGGTGCCGGATTTCTTCATTTACAACAATGGAGGCAAGCTGGAATTAACCTTAAACTCAAAGAATGCACCCGACCTGCGGATCAGTGAAGGTTACCGGGATATGCTGAAGGAATATGACAAAGGCAGTAAGAAAGATAAGCGGCAGAAGGAAGCAGTCTTGTTCATTAAGCAAAAGATAGATGCCGCCAAATGGTTTATCGACGCCATCAAGCAACGGCAGCATACGCTGTCGAGTGTGATGGAAACGATCATGGACTATCAGCGGGATTTCTTCTTAACCGGCGATGAAACGACCTTAAGGCCCATGATCCTGAAGGACATAGCAGAACGTACAGGTCTTGATATCTCTACCGTAAGCCGGGTGGCCAACAGCAAATTTGTACAAACAGAGTTTGGCACCTACCGGCTGAAATTCTTCTTCAGTGAATCACTAAGCACAGATAGTGGCGAAGAGGTGAGTACCCGGGAAGTAAAAAAGATATTGAGTGACCTGATTGAGGGGGAAAGCAAAAAGAAACCGTTGAGTGATGAGAAATTAACGGATATGCTCCAGGAAAAAGGGTATAATATTGCACGAAGAACTGTAGCCAAGTACCGTGAGCAATTGAATATCCCGGTGGCGAGGTTACGCAAAGAACTCTAATGGAAAATATTACTCTTCCTGCGGCTTCGGTAAATGGCGGCGAAAAATACCGGCAGCCTGCTGTACTTCGTTTCCTGGCACATTTGTTCTCTTATGTGTTCCATCCCATATTGATCCCTACATATGTAACAGCCTTTTTACTGTATTTACATCCTTTGGCATTTGCCGGATATGGCGACCGGGATAAGTTCTTTGTGATGGCAGCTGTATTTTTCAGCAGTGGTTTTCTGCCAGCCTTTTCTGTTTTCCTGATGCAAAGGCTGGGTTTTGTACAATCAATATTCCTTCGTACACAGCGCGAGCGCATCATCCCTTATGCAGCCGCTATCATTTTCTATTTCTGGATATGGTATGTTTTCCGCAATCAGCAAAAAACACCTGTTTTCTTTGTACAATTTTTATTGGGCAGTTTCCTGGCAGTATGTAGTGCCTGGATGTGGAATATCCGGCTCAAGGTGAGCATGCATGCTACTGCAGTGGGTGGTCTGGTCATGTTTTTCCTGTTACAGATCCTGATGGGGCGTGAAGTAACAGGTCAATACTTTGCAGCAGCTTTGCTGGTAGCCGGTATTGTTTGTACTTCCCGATTTATAGTAAGTGATCATACCCGGACTGAGATATACCTGGGCTTTTTTACAGGTATTGCCTGCCAGTTAGTAGCCTGGTGGATATAAAAAAAGAAAAGCCCGATCATAGGGTACGAAACCTATAATGAGCTTTCCCGCCTTCAAACCATCTGAAGTTCATGTCCAAACTAGCCGTTCAATATGTTGGACCTTACCAGATAGTATTTTGTAGGATGATAAATGAAAAGGCATGAACCATCCTTAATTGTTTCAATTACCTGATCCAATTCATTAACAGGAACCGCCGGGCAACCCAGGCTTGTGCCCGTGATCTTATTCGCTTTCAACCAGCGCTTGCCCACGTAGGCAGAGCTATGGATCACAATCCTCCTTTCAAAGGCTTTGTCATTGATGCCTTGTTCCAACCCATCAATATTTAAGGAAAGTCCATTGGCTCCCTGGTAGGTATGGCGCGTAATATAAAAACCCAGGCTGCTTTTATAAGATTCTGGCTTATTGGAAAAAGACCAGGCATATTCCTTGCCGGAACGTTTTCCATGGGCCACATAGGTATTGATCAGTAGCTTCTTTTGGGCCAGATCAATTACGTACAACCGCTTCTTCCTGGAAGATTGGCTAAAATCGCAAATAGACAATACGCTATCATTGGGAAGGCTTTCTTCCTTTATTAACCGCTTATACCCCTTTAGGGCATATTCCAGGGCTTCACGGCGCAAACCAAGTTCTTGCAGGTGTAAACTATCGTATAAAAAGGCAGCTTCTTCACATATCAGCTCCTGTGTTGATTTAACAACGGTGCTGACCGGTGCATTATACAGTAGTAGTGGAACGGGAATTTTATAGCCAACGCGATTTTCATTATTGCTGCCAGACATAAATACAGGCCATATCACAAAAAGGCATAATAAAGCTATATTGAATATAGATCGTAATGGGCGATACATGGGTTAAGGGTTTTCACAGAGGCAACAGCCACTCAACTTAAAATAACGGATTAAAACAAAAACATCAACAACTGCTCTCAGGCAAAACCTGCATCTGGCTTCAGTTTGATCTACATCAATCGGCTCCGGAATGCCTGGTTGCTGACCGATTTATAAACGGCCATAAAGGAGAAAATAGTATGGGCGATTAAAGGCGAACCTGCGGGATTTTTATTGTGCAGTGTTTAGGGGTGCTTGCTCATATACGCATTAGCAGGCATGTGAAAATGGGTGTAATAATTATTAATTGCTATAACTATCAGTAAGTTATTTCCCTGCTTGTTAGGAATGATCACTTTTAGACCCGAATTCGTTTGCATAAATCTTGATCATGAGCAAGAAGAGAGAGATCAAAATTGGACCGAAGATGAGGCCAATAAATCCAAACATACTGACGCCAATAATGACCCCAAAAACGGTGATGAGGGGATGTACATCGCCCAGTTTCTTTTGCAGCCAAAACCGGAATACATTGTCAACGGTTCCTATTACGCCAAATCCATATACGAGCATAATAATACCCTTGCCTGTATCGCCCTTGGCAAAAAATACCAAACTGAGGGGGATATAAGCCATGGCCGCGCCTACCACGGGCAACATGGCAGCAATACAGGTAATCACAAACCAAAAGACGGGTTCATCAACTCCTAAAATAATATACCCGATCAGGGCCACGATGCCTTGCAACAGGGCAATGAGTGGTATACCAATGGCATTGGAGTTGACCAGTGAGTTTAGCTCTTTACGAAGTATTAGAATGTTTTCGTCTTTAAGAGGCACCCAATCATAAAAGCCGGACTCCATCTTACGTCCATCAACCAGCATGAAGTATAGAATAAAATACATGATACCGATGGTGGTTAGGGTATCGAAGGTGGCGCCCAATATTTTGGGCAGCGTTTCGGCGCCCATGGCAGAGATCCGCCGGATATTTTCGCTGGTAAGGACCTGGATATCGTATTGCTTTTCAAATTTGGCAATGAAGTTCTGGATAGAAGTAAGAATTTCGGAAGAATGGTTGATGGCCCAGGTGATCCTGGAGGTCATCATATTGGCCAATACCAAAATAGGCACCATGATGACCAAAAAAGAAACTAACATGAGGAGGGCGGCTGCCAGGTTCCTGTTCCACTTATGCTTACCCTGCAAGGTAAACATGTATTTGCGCATGAGCACATACAGGGTGTAGGCACCCAGGAATGCAGGGATGAAGGTTTTCATGTAAATGAATAATACCGTTCCGACGAGCAGAATAATGATGAGTAGTAATACCTGGCGTATGGCATTATTAGGAATGGTATTCATAGATCAGTTGCTGATTACTTGTTATTAATTACTGGTTACCGGTAACTGCTTTTTGTGGGGAACCTGTTGTGCTATTAATTATCAATCAACAAGCTACACATAAAGTTGCAGAAACCGGTAACCGGTAATAAGTTTAAATCTTTACTTTTTTCCAGGCGCCGCGCCGGAAAATGATCACACCTGCAATGCTGATGCCAGCTTCGGCGGTAACGATGGCAACAAATACACCTGTGGGGCCCCATTTGAGGGTAACCGCCAGCAGGTAGGCTACGGGTATCTGGAATAACCAAAAGGCAACCAGGTTTATCCAGGTAGGAGTTTTGGTATCGCCTGCACCGTTAAATGCACTGGTAACTACCATCCCCACGCCGTAAAAAATATAGCCAAGGCTTATAACATGTAATGCCTCGGTTGCAATTTTTACAACACCTGCATCATTATTCATAAAGGAGGTGATGAATTCTGATCCTACGAGGAAGATCAGGATCACCAGGGCCATGAAGATGGCGCTGTATTTGGCGGTTTTCCAAACGGACTGTTCAGCACGTTCAGGATGTTGGGCGCCCAGGTTTTGGCCCACCAGGGTTGCAGCTGCATTGCTTAAACCCCAGGCCGGCAATATGAAGAACATGAGTATACGGATGGCTACTCCGTAACCAGCCAATGCATCATCGCCAAAACGGGCAATGAGCCGGGCCAGGAATACCCAACTGGCGGAGGCAATGAAGAATTGTACAAAGACCACCCAGGAAAGATCGAAGATGGTTTTAAAGATGCGCAGGTCAAGGTTGAAATGCGGTCGTTTAATACGTATCAGTCCCTTGCCCTTGAATAAGTGGTACAATTGAAACAGTACGCCTATGCCTCTACCGGTAGTAGTAGCAATAGCAGCCCCGGTCAATCCATAAAAATGAATGAGGATGGGACAGAGGATGATATTACATATATTGGCAATACCAAGTGACCACATAGCAATGGTGGCATTGCCGGCGCCCCGGAAAATGCCGTTGATAAGAAATAACAGCATGATCACTATGGAGCCGCCAAACATAAGACGGGTATAGGGTGTTCCGAGCGCCACCACTTCGGGAGAGCCTCCCATCATTTGTAATATATGGGGGGCAAGGAGCAGACCTGTAACGCTAATGATAGCGGTAATAATTAAAGCCAGGTTAATGGCCTGTGCTGCTGATTTGGCAGCAGCTTCCATATTTTTCTCTCCTACCCGACGGGCAACCACAGCGGTGGCACCCATGCCCAGGGCCATGGCCGCAGAATAAAGAATGGTCAATACCGATTCTGTTAGAACTACGGTAGAAATGGCCTGGCTGGCATGTTCGGTACGGCCTACAAAGTAAATGTCTACCAATGCAAAGATGCTTTCCATGATCATTTCAAGGATCATGGGAATGGCCAGCATGAGAACTCCTTTACGAATGCTGCCTTGTGTAAAATCTTGGTTTTCTCCTTTAAGGGCCTGTTTGATAAATGAAAAAACAGACGTTTTCCTGGTTGGTTGATTCAATGGCATACTAACTCCTTTCTGAGTTGAATAGATTAAATAAATAAAATACTGTGAAGACCGCTGTATGAGCGGACAAAGGGGGTAACTAAATGGCTCCTCGAATACTTAGCAGATACGTCCGAGGAATGTGGAGACTTTCATATTACAATGGTATTGAGATTCCAAATCTAAAGAAATTAATGGTGAGAAACAAGGGATGTGGTTGACAAGTTGGGAAGTTGACAAGTTGAAAGGCTGATAAGTTGAAAAGAAAGCCAGCCGGTTGTGGTTTGGGGGCAATAGCGAGGGCTGCCCTGGTTTGACGGATCAGGTAATCGCACAAAATGTTCGATATCGAACATTTTGTCATCGCTTGTCTTGGTTAAATCAATGACACTGAACAGTATACGATTGGCACCTGGATTGGAATACTCCTATCCAAATTGAATCAAGGTATGGACAGCGCTATAGCTCCTGAGATTATTCGTAAACGCAGAAGAAAATACACTGGCTGGCTTATTATTATCGTGATTGGCTTGCTGATCGGCGTGTGGTTACTCCGGTATTCATTATCGTCCAGCATTAAAAAGTCTGCAATTACAATGGCTGTTGTGGAAAAAGGGGATGTAGAGAATACCCTTACGGCAACAGGAGAAATACTTCCTGAATTTGAAGAAGTAATTACCAGTCCTATTAATGCGGTGATCAAAAATATACTGTTGGATGCAGGTACACCCGTTAAGGTGGGTCAATCTGTACTGGAGCTTGATAAAGAATTTACACGCCTGGAGCTGGAGAAATTGAAGTTTCAACTGGAACTGAAACAGAACAATATCGCCCGGCTCAAACTACAGTTGGATAAAAGCTTTTATGACCTGAAGGCCACCGATTCAATCAAACAGCTAAAGATCAATAGCCTGCAGGCGGCGGTACAGGACGCCAAAAGATTATTCAAAGCAGGCGGGGGTACACGCGAGGAAGTAGAGCAGGCGGAATTGAACCTGAAAATAGCAGAAATGGAAAAGCACCAACTGGAGTATGAGATCCGGAATAAGCAAATGACCATGCGCACTGACATGCGGGAATCGGAAATAGCCGCACAAATTCAATACAAAGATCTTGATGAACTGGAACGAAAGCTGCAACAGGCCAATATCGTGGCCACCCGCAATGGCGTAATTACCTGGGTTAATAAAAATGTTGGGTCCATGATCAATGAAGGAGCCTCACTGGTGAAGGTGGCCGACCTCGGGAGTTTTAAATTAACGGGAAGTATTTCTGATGCTTTTGCCAACCAGGTGCATACGGGCATGCCTGTAATAGCGCGGATCAATGATTCTTTGTTAAAGGGGGTAGTGATGAATATCCATCCGGCCGTGCAAAACAATATCCTGTCGTTCGATGTGCAACTGGACAACCGCAACAATAAATTATTACGCCCCAATATGAAACTGGATATTTTCCTGATAACATCGGTGAGTAAAAATGTTATGCGGGTAGCCAATGGAGCGGCCTTTAACGGCACCACTGTACAAGACATTTTTGTAGTACAAAATGGCAAGGCCGTCAGAAGAAAAGTACATATTGGTTTATCCAGCTTTGATTATGTGGAGTTGAAGGACCAGGTGGCGCCTGGAGAAATGATCATTACTTCTGATATGAAACAATACCAGCACCAGCAGGAAATCACGATAAAAGATTAAGCAGGAAATATGACCAGGATCAGTTATACAGGCATTGCACTATTATTCTTTGGCAGTAAGCTACTGGCTCAACCCACTCCGGATACCCTTCGGCTTAACCTGCCGCAGGTAGTGGAAATGGCAAAAAACAAATCCATTGCAGCCAGGCAGGCGGCTACCTTAAAAGAGAACCGGTACTGGCAATGGCGCACGTATCAATCCAATTACAAACCTCAATTGGTATTGAATGGAAGATTGCCGGGTTATAGTAAAACCTACCAGGAAATATTACAGCCCAATGGAACCATCGATTTTCAGCCGGTAAAGAACAACAACTCTTCGCTCAATCTGTCGTTGGAACAGAGTATTGCCAAAACGGGCGGGACTATTTTTGGCACTACGCAGCTGCAAAGGTTTGATGACTTTGACCGTAAGAATACCTTGTACAATGGGGTTCCCTATGCGCTGGGATATAGTCAGCCCCTGTTCATGTTCAATAGCCTGAAGTGGGACAAGCGGATAGAACCGTTGAAATACCAGGAAAGCCGGCAGGAATATATTGAATCGATGGAGCAGATCGCTATCAAAGCCTCCGACTACTTTTTTACCTTGTTGCTGGCACAGGTAAATCTTCAGATTGCAGAAACCAATTTCAACAATACCACCAATATACTCCGGATTGCCGATGAAAAGTATGAGCTGGGCAAGGTGTCGCGCAATGAAATATTACAACTGCAACTGGAATTGCTGAAGTCGAGAAAATCGGTAGCCAGTGCTAAACGGGATATGGAGATCGCCATGCTCAACCTGCGTTCTTATACAGGGCTCCAAAGTGATGAAAAGATAGCCCTGGCATTACCAGGTACAACAATCAATATAAAGGTTTCAGCCGAAAAGGTATTGACAGAGGCATTTGCCAATCGCTCGGATGCCATTGCCTTTCAGCGCAAAGTAATTGAAGCCAAAAGGGATGTGGCCAAGGCAAAAGGCGATAATAGCTTGAATGCAACACTTACCGCCCGGTTAGGGTTTGCCAAAAGCGCGCTTAATTTGCCCGGAGTTTATAAATCGCCAAAGGACCAGCAGTTATTCCAACTGGTATTTGATATACCCATCCTGGATTGGGGCCGGTCGCGCTCCCGGTTAAAAACAGCCCAGGCCAACCAGCAATTTGTGCAATATGCAGTAGAGCAGGATCAACAGATCTTCCGGCAAGAGATCTTCACACAGGTCACCTTATTTGAAATGATGCAGGATCAGCTGGTGTTGACGGCACAGGCAGACAGCATCGCTTCTGAAAAGTACCAGATCGCACGGGAGCGGTATGTATTGGGTCATTTAAGTATTACAGACCTTAGTATTGCTTTTCAGGAAAAAGACCAGGCAAAACGGGATTATGTTTATGCGCTACGGGACCTATGGGGGGCTTATTACCAATTGAGGTACCTATCGCTGTATGATTTTGACAAAAACGAGAAGATCAGTTATAAATGAGATTAAGGGTTCACACAAAGCGGGGCAAGTTAGGAGCTACAAGCTCCGGGCAAGGGACCTGGGGGGTGTAACACAACAGTATCTAAATTATTTATTTAAACCAGATAATACAACCGTATGATACAATTACAGAACATTGAAAAGGTATATCGCACCAGTACCGTGGAAACGCTGGCCCTGAACAATATAAACCTCCAGGTGCAAAAGGGGGAATTCCTGTCGATCATGGGACCTTCGGGTTGCGGCAAAAGTACCCTGCTCAATATCATGGGGCTACTGGATGCGCCTTCCAAGGGCGATGTAAAGATCGATAGCGAATCGACCACTCATTTATCAGATAAGCAGATGGCTCATTTCAGGAATAAGAAGCTCGGGTTCATTTTCCAGAGCTACCACCTGATCAATGACCTGAAGGTACTGGACAATGTAGAACTGCCGCTATTATACCGCAGCAGTTCGGCCAGTGAGCGAACAAAGCTGGCCAAGGCAGCGCTGGAGAAAGTAGGCTTGAGTAACCGGGTTAAGCATTTTCCAACACAGCTTTCGGGCGGACAGAAACAACGGGTGGCCATTGCCCGGGCCATTGTAGGAGAACCGGAGATCATATTGGCCGATGAGCCCACAGGTAATCTCGACAGCTCCATGGGCAATGAGATCATGGACATCCTATTGCACCTGAATAACACGGAAAAGACCACCATTGTGATGGTGACGCATGATGAAAACATGGCACGTAAAACGCATCGGCTGGTGAGGTTGTTTGATGGATCGCAGGTGAGTTAGTGCATAGCAGGCAATGAATGCCTTTGTATGGCAGAGAACCTACTTCTCTCAGAAACGAAGGCGATTGTTAGGATTAAATTATTACAATGACAATTTTCTTTTATGTTAAAGAACTATTTTAAAATAGCGATTGCAGTGCTGAAGCGAAGAAAGTTTTTCACGTTCATCAGCTTATTTGGCATCAGCTTTACGCTTACAATCCTCATTGTGTTGACGGCATTCCTCGATCACCTGATCAGCCCACAATACCCCGATACGAAGCGCAACCGGTCCTTATACATCAACACGGCCACCAGGATAAATTCCAAAACGCATTATTACAGTAATGGGCCATTGAGCTTTTATTTTTTGAATAAGTATGTGGGCAGTATGAAAACGCCTGAAAAAGTGGGCATTGCTTCGATCTTCATCCCCACCAATACTTATGTTAATAATAAAAAGCTTGTTATTGATGTAAAGTTTACCAATGCCGCGTTTTGGGATATACAGGAGTTTGAGTTTATTGAAGGGAGGCCTTATACTGCACAAGAGATTGCCAATGCCGACCGGGTAGCCGTCATCACCGAGGAAATAAAACGTGATTACTTTGGAGAAGAAAGTGCTATCGGTAAATTTATAGAAACCGACAATGTACAATACCGGGTTACCGGCGTAGTGAAAAATGTACCCATTACCATCATATTTTCTTATGGCAATATGTACCTGCCTTACACCTTGTCAAAGACAGAGATGGGCAATACTGATTTTGAAGGTCGCTACTCGGCCATATTACTGGCCAAATCAAAAGCCGACATTCCTAAGATGCAGGAAGAATACCAGCAGGTAATTGCCCGTTTACCACTGAAAGGAATGGAGTTTGACAAGTTCATAAGTTATGCAGACACCTACCTGACGAGCTTTACGCGTATACTGCTCGGAAGAGATGAGGGTTCGGGCATGAGTAAGTTCATTCTTTTTATCAGCCTCTTTGCCCTGTTTTTTATGCTACTACCTACCCTTAACCTGATCAATATTAATATCAGCCGTATTATGGAACGGTCGTCCGAAATAGGGGTACGCAAAGCATTTGGCGCCTCTTCCCGCACCCTGGTATACCAGTTCATCATTGAAAATATTATCCTAACATTCATTGGAGGCATACTGGGCATTGTTTTTTCCTCCATTATCATTTTCGTTATCAACACGAGCCAGTTGCTTCCGCACATGTACCTCACCATCAATTTCACCGTATTGGCCTGGGCATTGTTGGCCTGTCTTGTGTTCGGCTTGTTTTCAGGGGTTTACCCGGCCTGGCGGATGTCGCGTTTACAGGTAGTAACAGCCTTGAAAGCCTAGCAGGAGGTTAATTGATCATCTTAATAATCGTATTATATGTTGAAACATTTGTTTAAACTGATCTGGAATAAAAAGAAGCAGAACTTTGTGCTGATGCTGGAGATCCTGGTTTCCTTCCTGGTGATCTTTGCCATCTTTACAATGGGGGTTTACTATTATCAGAACTACCGGAAGCCCATGAATTTTGAGTATGAAAGGGTATGGGCTGTTCAATTTGAATTGGAAAACAGGCCGGGAAACAATGACTCGTTATTCCTGTATTTTGAAGCACTTAAGAATCACCTAAGGTCGATGCCGGAAATAGAACACCTGAGTTTTACCGGCAACAATATTCCCTTCTCGATGAATACTTCTCAAACCAGTGTGAAGTATGAAGCTAAGCATATTACAGGGGTGAACGACTTTACGGTAGAGGATGGTTATAGCAATACGCTGGGCCTTACCATGCAGGCGGGCAGGTGGTTTTCCAGGGAAGATAATGGGGCAAAATACCGGCCGGTGGTGATCAATGCGCACCTGAAAGAACAGGTATTTGGCGATGCTGATGCTATTGGCAAAATACTTGACAAGGAGTCTGAAAACCCATTAAAGGTAATAGGGGTGATAAATGACATCAAGGAAAAAGGTGATTATCAGGCAATAGAACCATCCATGTACCGACGAACAGATACAAGTTCCTACAAATGGATGTCTCAAATACTCATCAAGGTTAAGCCCGGCGCCGACATTGCTTTTGAAGGACAGTTGTATAAGTCCATTTCCACCTATTTAAAAAGCAGTGCCATGGAAATTGAACACCTAACGAATAAACGGAAAGACAAAAACAATTTTACCCTGGTGCCCAGTATCATCCTGATGATCGTAGCAGGATTCCTGGTGATTAATGTGGCCCTTGGATTATTTGGGGTTTTGTGGTACAATATCAACAGGCGCAGGAACGAGATTGGATTGCGCAGGGCCATTGGCGCCACCGGCAAATCCATCTCCAGCCAACTGGTAAGTGAAGCATTGGTGCTTTCTACCATCTCGCTGCTGGTAGGTTGTTTCTTTGCCATCCAATTCCCTTTGTTGAATGTGTTTGATATGCCGGCAGGTGTTTACCTGGTTGCTATTCTACTTTCTGTCCTATTTATTTATTTACTGGTGGTCATTTGTGCCCTTTATCCAGGTCGGCAGGCAGCCGCCATTTATCCGGCTGTGGCTTTGCACGAGGATTAGCAGTAACTTAGAACTTTTTCCGGATTTATGATCTTAATTATAGACGATGATATAGCGGTAAGAACATCCCTGTTGTTGCTTTTGGAACAACAGGGATATGCTACAGCTACTGCAGATGGTCCTGAGGCAGCAATAGCCCTGCTACAACAGCAATCTCCTTCCCTGATCATATTAGACCTGAATTTTTCTATCGACACTTCGGGTAATGAGGGCATGTTGCTGCTGCAACAGATCAAAAAGTTGCATCCGGGGGTTCCTGTGATCCTTATTACCGGCTGGGCAACTATTGAACTGGCAGTAAAGGGAATGAAGTTGGGGGCCAATGATTTTATCAATAAGCCCTGGACCAATGACCACCTCCTGCAGTCTGTAAAAACCCTGATCAACCTGCAGGAAAAGAAAACAGAAAAGCTTGGTCGTAAGAAGCTGGACAGTCTGTATAATTTTCAGCATATTATTGGTGAGGATGAATCGATGCTGGGTATTCTTGAGACCATTGGACGGGTTGCCACTACAGATGCAGCAGTCCTGATCATGGGCGAGAGCGGTACGGGCAAAGAGTTGATTGCAGAAAGTGTACACCAGAACAGTGTTCGCAACAATAAGCCTTTTGTAAAAGTGAACCTGGGGGGTATTTCAACCTCCTTATTCGACAGTGAAATGTTTGGCCATGTGCGTGGCGCTTTTACGGATGCGCGGTTCGACCGCACCGGGCGGTTTGAAATGGCCAATAAAGGAACCATTTTTCTGGATGAAATTGGTGATCTGGACCCTGGCAGCCAGGTGAAATTATTAAGGGTATTGCAGGACCGGACTTATGAAGTATTGGGGAGCAGCAGGACCAAAACAGTGGATGTACGGATAGTGTGTGCTACCAACCGGCCACTGGAGGAAATGGTAGGAAAAGGCAGTTTCCGGGAAGACCTGCTGTATCGTATTAACCTGATCACTGTTCGGCTACCCGCATTAAGGGAAAGGCCCGGCGATATCCCCTTACTGGTCAATTTTTTTGTAAATAACCTGCGGGAGATCTATAACCGGCCGGGGCTACAGGTTAGTGCAGCGGCAATGAAGTGGTTGCAGCAACTGCCCTTACCGGGTAATATCAGGCAATTGAAAAACCTGGTGGAACGGTCTGTATTGGTAAGCAAAAAAGATTACCTTGATGTAGACGATTTTCAATCTCAGCTGGAAACATCGCCTAAGCAAAAGGGAAATATTGAATTACCAGAGGTGGGCAGCATTACGCTGGAAGAGCTGGAAATAAAAATGATCCGAAAAGCGATGGATTTCCATAAAGGCCGCATTACCAGGGTAGCCAAAGCATTGGGCATAACACGCAGCGCACTGTACAGGCGATTGGAGAAATACAATATTCCTTACGATGAAACTTCGGATTAAATACATCCTCTTTGTTGGCATTCTTCACCTGGTTACACTGGTTCTTACTTTCTTTATTTTCAGGGACAATAAACTACTGTTCATTGCCTCGGAGGTATTGGTTATCATTTCTGCCATTGTATCCTGGCAATTGTACCGGCAGTTGATCAGTCCGCTCAAAACCCTGATGCAGGGAGTAGATGCAATCCGCGATCGTGATTTTAATGTAAAATTCCTCACCACTGGTAAATATGAAATGGATCAACTCATTAATGTATACAACGCCATGATCGACGAATTGCGGGAAGAGCGTACCAGACAGGAGCAGCAGCATTTCTTCCTGGAAAAACTGATCAATACCTCCCCTACCGGCATTATTATTCTTGATTATGACGAGTGCATTCACCAGCTCAATCCCCAGGCATTGCAATTACTGGGCCTTGAAGAAAAGGCATTGCTGGGCAAACCTGTACAGGCCATTTTCCATCCTTTAATGCAAGAGATCAGCCGCTTATCGTCAGGCGAAAGTAAAACGGTGAATGTAAATGGCATCGAAACCTATAAGTTGCAGAAATCGCATTTTATTGACCGCGGCTTTGCCCGGTATTTTATTATGCTGGAAGAATTGACGGTTGAAATACTGGCTGCTGAAAAGAAGGCCTATGGTAAAGTAATACGGATGATGGCGCATGAGGTGAACAATACAGTGGGGCCAGTCAACTCCATTTTACAATCCACCCTGCAGACAAAAGAAAACAGCACAACCATCAGCAATGCCTTGCAGGTTGCTATTGATCGCAATCACAACCTCAATCTGTTCATGCGCAATTTTGCCGATATTGTCCGTTTGCCTGAGCCACAAAAGAAAACCACCGACCTGCATCTACTGATACAACAAACGGCACAGCTCATGGAATTAAAAGCAGGCGAAAAGCAAATCGTTTTTCGCTTTGAGCTGGCACCTACACCTATACAGGTGAATGCCGACACGCTGCAGCTGGAACAGGCCCTTATTAATATTATTAAGAATGCCATGGAGGCCATTCCTCAACAAGGGATTATTGTTTTTATCACCCGTTCCTATCCCCGTGAATTGATTGTTAGGGATAATGGTACGGGCATAGCCCCACATATTGCAGAGCAAATATTCTCTCCTTTTTTCAGTACTAAAAAAGATGGGCAGGGTATCGGGCTTACGCTTACCCGGGAAATACTACTAAATCATCAGTATGAATTTTCGCTCAAAACGATTGAACCAGGGGTTACTGAATTTAGTATCAGGTTTGAGTAGATCTGGATCAGGGTGAGCCGCCCAACTGCATGGAAAGGGCGACCCACCCTAAAGACATTTATAGATCCTCGGTTTGCTGTCCCTCCTCTTCATCTTTTGTTTCTTCCAGCTTTCCATCCTTTCCGCGGCGTAAACGTATTACAGGTTTATCCTGTGTTCCGGTAACATTAACCGGGATACCAAAGATCCCAAAAGGAGGAAGCCCAATTCTCATTTTCAGGTTCAGTTTTCCATCAAAGCTGGTTTGCCCTTCAAAACGCAACCTGAAAGGGGATACTTTTACGCGGGTACGGTCAATGGTGATGAGGTTATTATTGATCGTGGATTTAATGTCTACCTTGGAGAGGTCTGGATTGTCAATATCCTTATTGGTTTCTTTACTTACTACGCTAAAAAGTTTCCAGCCTTTCATTTTCACTTTCTTGACTGATAATACACCACCGCCTTTTAAAGAAGGATAAACGGGTTTCATTTCCGCATTGAGTTTTCCGGAGAGCTGGTAGTCCAGTGACACAATTCCTTCGGCATTGCCAGCAGCCGGTACCAGGTCATGAAAGAGTTGTATTTCTTTATGTGCCCGTTTTACGTCAAACTCTTTGGCGTTGATATGATAGTCAAATACGGCTTTAAGGGGCGACTGGTTTTTATAACTGCCATTCATGACCACCGGTGCCCCCACCAGCTGAAAGCCGGTCTCCTGCAGTTTGATGGCGCCACTGTCAATACTTACCTGTCCTTTAAAATCATTGAGGTCGATGCCATTGTAACGCACTTTGCGGGCATCGGCTTTAAAAGCAACTGAAAGGTCGGCAGGCACCATGATCACACCAGCAGCGTTCGAAGCATTATTGCTAGCCGCAGTAGCTGTTTTATTATCGGCAAAAACCATGAACTCGTCTACGAGAAAGTAATTGGTAGCCATGTCAAACTGCCCCTTTAGGGGTGTACCTCTTTCCATCATGTAATTGATCACATTCGACAGGTACCCGTTCAGCGTAAGTTGGTTCTTCCCATAATTTACTTTAAAGGCATCGAACCACATTTTATCCTGTTGAAACCTGAAGTTGCCCGAACGAATGAAAAAGGGAAGCGGAAACAGATCGGCCCGCAGGGTTATATCCCGCAATTTCATAGTACCTGAATTGAACAAGCGGTCATAGTGTCCCGAAGTGGCATCACTTTGTAGGCCACGGAGCGCCAGGTTGGTTTCAATGAAGCCTTTAAGGTCATAGCCCTGTTGCGAAAATACCCGGTATATCTTACCGATATCCAGCGTGCCCCGCGAAGCTATATTGTATTTGAGGTTTTCAAAGTTGCGCAGATCGGCCTTTACAAAAAAGGGCTGTCCTTCAAACCGGAATGATACCGGGGTAACCTCTACAGCCAGGTCCTTCATAGACCCCTTTTTGCTGGTTACAACAGCACTGACCTCTATATTCTCCAATGGAGCGGGATAGTATTTAGTTTGAATAAGGCCGTTTTTCACACTGAGTTTGGCCTGGGTTACCGGGAAAACCTTTTTGGCGGGGATGTACTTGCCATTGGTTTGCACATCAATATCCAGGTTGCCGGCCAGGGTTAAACTATCCAATGGATAAAAGTTCTTGATATCAGCCAGGTTAAAAACACTTTGTAGTTGTGCCTGGATAGGGAAGTCCTTGCTATTGCCCAACTTAAAAAAGCCCTTGATGAAATTATTCAGTACCGAAGCATTGAGCTGTTCTACCGATAAACTGGTATTCTTATAATTATGATCGGGGCAGGAGGCATTGAGATTAAAACTAATGTTTTCTACCGCCTGTGGCAGGTTGCTGTATTTAATATAGCCATTGGTCATGGAAGAGCGGAGGGTAAACCGGGGGATACTGCTCACAATGGTATCTGTACCCCGAAGCCCTTTGGGCACCACCGACTTTGCATAGTTACCTTCGGCCAGTAAGTGTATGGTATATTTTCCTTTAAGGTCCATGGGCTGAAAGCCAAAGGCTTTGTCCCATTTCTCCAGGTCCATCTCACTGTTCACTTTTGCATATATATGCGGTGCGGTAAGCCCCTTCAGGCGAATCACGGAGCTGAAATAATCCTTATCGATATTAAAGAAAATGGAATCGATGGTAAGTTGGAGGCTATCCGGATTCAATTTTGGCAATTTGGATTGCAGGTTAAGGTACAGGTTGGTTACAGGGGAGGGTGCGGCCGCATGAGAAATATAGCCATTCCGGATCTTCACATTCAAGGCCAGGTCGGGCATCATGCTACTATCCGCTAAATATTTCCCTTTGAGCGTAGCATCAATATCACCAAATCCCTTCATATCCGTCTTATCGAGCCATTTGGTAACTTCTGGGGGGAGGCCCGTGAATATATCATGGAGATCGCTTTCGGCCGACTTCAGTACGAAATCCATATCATAGCCATTGCTCAGGAACTCAAACCTGCCATTGAACCGGAGGGGCAGTTTATTAATGGTGAGGTTATTTTGTTCAAAAAGGAGGGCCAGGGAGTTGGTATTGATCTTGGTGATCAGGTCGGCATTGATCTTTTTGGAAAGCACATAGGGCTGGTTGTCATATAAAAAGTCAAGGGAATCCACCACCATGTGTGTATGCAGGTCGAAAATGGCCTTACTCAGATCGCCGGTACCTTCATAGTAAAGCCCTTTCATATTCAGTACCATGGGAATGGACTGGTCGTTGTACATCAGGCGGCTTTTTTCAATCAATATCTTTTCAATCTTCAGGGCTACACCTGAAGAATCGGCTACCGTTGTGGTGGTGTCTTTTGATTTGGATTGATAGATATTGTAATTGGGGTGGCCCTCTTTATCAACCAGGATATTGATATTGGCATTGGTCAGGAATATTTTATCTACACTGGTTTGGCTGGTAAACAAGCTGAAGAGGTCAACGCCCAGCGAAACCTCTTCCGACTTTACGAGGGTTGTTTTCTCAAAAGGGGCTGATCCGTTGACCGAGAGGTCATATAAGGTCAGCGTAAGAGCGGGGAAATGTCGAAAAAAAGAGAGGCGGGCTTTTGAGAAATCCAGCTCAGCATTGATACTGCTCCGAGCCCACTGTTTGATCTTGGAAGAAACAAATCCGGGGAATAGATAGGGTAGGAGAAACATTAACAGGAGGGCAATTCCCAAGGAAAGGCCGCCCAACTTTAGGAGTTTAATGGTTATCCTCTTGAAGGATGATGACATAACTAGGTATTTAGATGTACACAGGGGCAAAATCCCGTTCAAAAGTACGATACCGGTACCGGTTATGCCGTAAGACAGAAAGAATATTTTTATTATGTGTAGTGCATCCTCCCGGCCAACACAAATAACCTCTTGACCAGGGGATGCACTACACGTAATAATTGTTTATTCAGTGATCTCTCGTTTTACATAGGAGCCCCAGGGGGCAAATCTCGTTACCGTTTTAAGCCAATAAGAGTTATTCAGATCGAGATCAGAATAGGCCTTCCCATCGTATAATTCCACGCTCAGGTTGGCAAAGCGCCAGTCCGTTTCATCAAAATGCCAGGAAAAGGAATAGGAACCATTTTTATTGTATCCTCCATTGCCCGGTAATATACTTCCATTGATGTGGCTTCTTTGCGTCACCGGCAAATTTAATTGCTCATCTACCTGGAGAAGCAGTGAAGGATCGGAAGTGGCCACTACAAAGGAACTGTCTCTCCAATCCTGCGGTGTATAATTTAACCCAACTTCAAAATAACGTGTCTTAAAGGAACGCTCTTTTTTACAGGATAAGGTTATCAATAAGGTAATGAAAACCCAATACTTCATGTTGCTCATACCCCTGGTTTTATTACCCTATTGACAGCCGGCCATCCGGCCCCGTTGCACCACCTGGAGTTAAAAGCCTTTCAATAGTAGCCTTATTGTACCTTTTTAACAGATCCGGATCCTGAAATTTTCGTGCTTACTTGCGGATTACCTTTATAATAGATTGATCCACTGCCCGAAATATTGGCATTCAATTGCTGTGTAACCCCTGCTTTGATATTCCCCGACCCACTGATACGGGCATCGGCATTTTTGAAAGTAATGCCCAGCATCTCAATGCCGCCGCTACCACTGATATTAAGGTCGCCACTCTCTGCGACACCCCCGTTGACCTGTATATTACCAGAACCTGAAATAAAACCTTCCAATCTGCCCGTCACGTCCACTCCCGAAAGGGTAATGGAGCCGGAGCCGCTCAGACCCAGTCGCAGGCTGGCTGATTGCAGGGTGCTGGGGCTGCTAATATCGCCCGAGCCACTAATGTTTAGTCCATTGAAAAGTGGTGCACTTACCCTTACAATGATCTTGTCATGGGAGCCTATCCTTTTATCGTTGTCAAACTTGATGCGGAGCTCCCCTCCTGAAACAGGCGTTTGTATAATGTCAAGGATATTCTGCTGGGCGTCAATCGTGAGTTTATAACCCGGCTCCTGGGTAACGTACAGTATGCCGGGAATGCTAAACGAAACTTTTGTAAAATCAGTTACTGCTCTTGTCTGTGTAATGGCTGGCCCCTCACCGGTAATTTTCTTTTTACAGGAAGTTGCGAATAATAAAAGCGACAATACGCCCAGCATCAGAATACTCCTTTTCATATTTTGCTTTTTTGGTTGACTATACTTGATTAGTGAATGAGGGCGGACAATGAACTAGTTGATGGTTTTTGACATTTCTGTTTCAGCTACGGTACCAAACCAGCCGTAAATCTTTTTTGTGCTACCGGCCTGCTTATTAAAAATATTGGAAGGTACATTTTGTAGTACTTTGGCAAATAAACCACCGCTGTATAACTGATCAAAGAGTTGATCCAGGAAATCGTACGTCGGTTTGCTCACCGAGCGCAGCATTACTTTTACTACATCTCCCTTAGCATAAGGCTTTTCGCCCGAAGTAATGCCTTCCCGGAAAGGCTCAATGAAAATATAGCCATCAGAAGCATTTTCATAAAAGGAGGCATCAATAGCTACCATTTCTGAAACGTTGTTGTTGAGCTTTCCATTTTTGTAGGTACGTATCCAGGTGTAGTCAGTACCTCCGATAAGATCCCTTGCATGCAATTCTGCATAGTACCCAACCTTTTCATCTCCCTCCGTTTGCTTTTCATCCCGGTATTCAACAGAAATGGAATCGATCTTGGTGACGCGGGTCAGCATATCGGTAGCTTCAAACTCCTGACCATCCCAATTTATCTTTAGCTGATATTTATGGTTAATCACACCAATGGCCGCCGCACCGGCGTCGTATTCATATGCACCATTTTTAAAAGTGAAATTATACGTCTTATTGGCGGTAAGGTCTGTAAGCACAACCAGGGCATTGCTTACTGCTTCTGGTTCTTTATTCTCCAGGTAATTTACAGCCCGCAAAAATTTAATGGTTTGCTTACCGGGCTTGTCCGTGATCCAGGCATCCAGATAAGGCAGCTTTTCTCCATCGGGTAAGTTAATATCCACCACTTTTTCGCAGGAGGATAAGGTGTACAGGGTAATGAGTGCAACTATATATACTTTATAATGTTTCATCTGTTCATTTTTTATTTTTACTTAGGTCAGATGGAACGCCCGGCGATTGTTCGCTCTACAAAATTTCAATAGGCGTTTCATGATAGTACTTTTTAAAATTTGAAGTTCCAGGTTATAGAAGGAATGATTGAACCGAGTATTGCGAGCTTCACAGCTTCTTTCTTTTGAGGTTCATCCTTGTTTTGCCTGAAATAAATGGTATAGGCATTTTGACGGGCATATATATTGTAGATACCAAATACCCATTCCTGTTTGAACCTTTTTCCCTGGCGGCCTTTCATGGTAGCTGCCACATCGAGGCGGTGGTAAGCCGGCAAACGAAAATTGTTACGCTTTTCAGTACTGTTATAAGGGATAGGAATACCTTGTACATCCAGGCGAACATCCGGGAATGTAGCGGGTGTTCCTGAGCCCAGGTTAAAGGTGGCCGAGAAATCCCATTTCTTATTATAAGAATAAGTAAGTGCTGCATTGATCACATGTGTACGGTCATAACGGCTCAGGTACCACTCGCCCTTACTGATACCCGGCGTTTTGCGCTCTGACTTTGAATAGGTATAGTTTACCCATCCTTGTAATTTGCCGGTCTCTTTCTTTACTTCCAGCTCTAAACCCCATGACCTGCCTTCGCCTGTCAACAGATCGGCCTCTACCATCTGGTTCAGTTCAAGATTGGCATTGTCTATGAAATCCAATACATCTCCCATTTTCTTATAGAATACTTCTGCAGAAAATTCAACGGGCAATGCTTCCGGTATTGTAACCACACCTGCCGAAACCTGGTCGGTAACAGAAGGTTTAATATTGTTGGTGCTGGGGAAATACAGATCTACCGGTGTAGGCGATGCTGTATTGGACAACAGGTGCAGGTATTGGGTGCTGCGGGCATAACCTGCTTTCAGGAAAGTATTTTTCTTCAGCTCATACCGCACAGAGAAGCGGGGTTCAAGAAACGTCCAGTCAGCAACGGGCTTTTTGCTGGTCACTACTTCTTCACGATCCAATGGCTTACGTATATTGGCCGTAGTATCGCGGAAATGATATACGGTGGTATTACCCAGGTAAGCATAGTGGTTTAGCCTGATCCCTCCTTGAAACTGCCACCGGCGATTCAACTTCCAGGTATCTTCCAGGTAGGCAGCCATTTCAGAACCATAGCGCTTTTTAAGCGTAATATCATTCTTAACGCCTTCGCTGGTAGCTACGCCTTTACCTGGATAAAAGTTATAGAAAGTAACATTTAAACCGGTCTTCAGCGTATGCTTGTTATTAATATACCAGGTCAATGAAGGTTTTACACCATAAGTTTGAATATCTGATTTCCAGTCATATTTTTCACTTACACTTTCACTTTCTTTCGAACTGAAAAACAATTTATAGTCATACTTGGAATAATAAACACTGGTATTGAGGAATAAGCGTGGGCTAAAGAGGTGATTCCACCGGAAGGTACCGGTAGTATTGCCCCATTCAAAACCAGCATTACCGCCAAATCCAAACACGTCACGGCCAAAATAACCACTGAGGTAAATGGTATTCCTATCATTGATCTTTAGGTTTGCCTTGGCAGTCAGATCATAGAAATACAATTTATTATCCCGGTCTTTTTCCTTCAGGAATGGCTTGGACAATACATCGATATAAGAGCGGCGGCCGGCAACGATAAAAGAGGATTTATCTTTTTGCAGTGGACCCTCTACCGAAATACGGCTGAAGATGCTGCTGATCCCTCCATTTACAGAAAGCTTTTGATTATCACCCTCCTTCATACGGATATCCATTACCGAAGAAGTGCGGCCTCCGTATTCTGCAGGAAAAGCACTTTTATATAAGGTTACATTCTTTACCGCATCGGGGTTGAATACGGAGAAGAAGCCCAACAAGTGAGAAGAGTTGTATACCGGCGCTTCATCCATTATGATCAGGTTTTCGTCTACATTACCACCACGCACATTGAAGCCTGATGCTCCTTCGCCTACAGAGGTAATACCGGGAAGGGTTAACATGGCTTTTACTACATCGGGTTCACCCATGAAGGCAGGGATCTTTTTGATCTGCGCCATACTCATTTGCTGAATACCCAGGGCCACGGTATTGGTCCTGCGCAGTTTTTTTTCGCCCGTTACTACTACCTGGTCCATTTCGGCAGCAGCAGTTTTCAGGGTAACCTCCAGCGTTTTACTGGCGGTAAGATCAATTTCTGTTTTATGAAGACTGTAACCGGTATAACTAACATTGACTGTATACTTACCGGCAGGCAGGGAAATAGAAAAATACCCATACGCATTGGTTTGAACAGAAGCGCCAACCGGGCTTACATTAATAGTGGCATTGATGAGTACTTCGCCATTGTTGGCATCACGTACATAGCCACTGATGGTCAATGGTTTTCCAGCCTGCGCCTGTAAGGCTTCATGAAAAGTTAGCAGGGTGATGATCAAGGATAATAGACGGATGGTGGAACGTAACATACAAGAATTTTGTTTGGAGTATGACAACGTAAGGTTTATTTACCCCTACGATACCCATACTATTTAGAAAATATTAACATAGGCCAATGAGAATGGCTGCGTATGAACGAAGCAAAACACCGCAAAAGTATATTACGGGTCATTAAGAAATCAGCCCCCACATACAAATCACATCCGGATAGCCTGATAAGGCAGGTGGGAGCTACTATTTGATGTTTGACCATTACAGTATTACTTTTGCTTTTTCTCAGGGCTCAAAACATATTGTGTGACAGAAAAAGAAGTGTTATTGAAAGCGGATCAATCTAAAGGCCTCCTGCTGTTTGTAGCAGGATTGTTCTTTGCCATTTTGTGGTCCTCTGCCTCGACGGCTACCAAGATAGGATTACAGGCCGCACAGCCCTTTGTGATCTGTATTGCCCGGTTTTTCCTGGCAGGGATCGTGATGTTGCTAATAGCTCACATATTTATGGGAAAACGCCTTCCCCGGGGTAAGGAATGGAAACAGTTATCCATCTATGGCCTGTTGAATATTTCTATATACCTGGGTACTTACATTGTTGCCATGCAGGAAGTATCACCGGGCCTTGGCTCACTGGCCATTGCTACCAACCCGGTTTTCATCAGCCTCATGTCTACCCTACTATTCCGCCAGCGCTTGCAACCCATTACGATCGCCAGTTTATTATTGTGTAGTGCCGGTGTGGTACTGGCTGCCTGGCCCCTGATACACCAAAGCATGGCAACGCCATTTGGCATTGGCTTACTAATGGGCAGCATGCTGGTATATTCAATTGGTATCTTGTATTTCTCCCGGCAGCAATGGAGTGATCTACATATCTTAACGATCAATGGCTGGCAAACCTTATTAGGCGGTATATTCCTGCTGCCAGCTGCTGCCATAACCTATAACCCGGCCAAAAATGTTTGGGACATGCACTTTGTAGGGTCCGTATTATGGCTGGCCATCCCCGTATCCATTGTTGCGGTACAGTTATGGCTGTACCTGTTGCGTGATAATGCCGTGAAGGCTTCCTTTTGGTTATTCCTATGCCCGGTATCAGGCTATATTATTGCCAATGTATTAATGAAGGAACCCATTGGTTTGTATGCCATTGCAGGTATGTTGCTGGTTATTGCCGGTCTTTACCTGGTGCAGCGAAAAAAACAGGCTTAACAAAAACAGCCGCCCCCTAGAGGCTTACCCTTAAAAGAATATTAGTAGTTTATAGTATACTTTTTTAATTTTATAGTATTCCACGTATCACCCAACCACACCGTTCACATCCGTAATTATTGGTTAAGCTCTTCTGATTCAGGTAGTTCAATTAACATTTACCTGTGTAACACCTGCTTCTATGCGTATATTACCCAATGTTGCCGCCACTGCAACCTCCAATAGCTTTAACCAGGCCGGGCATTCCATTCAACAGATCTATAAAAAAGCCGCCAACCTCGATGCGTTGGTGGAGAACCTCGACGGCTACGTATGGAGCGTTGATACGGAGATGCGCTATATCGTTTTGAACAACGCGCTGCTCCACCTCATCAAAGATGTGCTGAATATCGACGCAAAGCCAGGCGATAAAATGCTGGATTTACTGGGCATGCTGGACCCTTCCAAAACATCAGAATGGGAAGAGATTTACCAGCAGGCATTTGAAGGAAAGGGACAAAGGTTTATATCGCAGTTCCTGATCCACGAACAACCCACCTTTTTTGAGGTCTCCATTAACCCCATGCGCAAAGGAGAGGTGATCAATGGCATTTCCTGCTTTGCCCGCAATGTGACCGAACATATCCACAATAGCCGCATGCTGCAGGAGAGTGAGATCAGGTTTCGCTCACTGATCGAGAACAGCGCCGATTTCATCATGATGGCCAATGAGGAAGGTTGTTTCGTTTATGGCTCTCCCTCCGTAAAAAGATATTTGGGCTACTCCGATGAAGAGTACCTGTACAAAAGCGTGTTCACCTTTATTCACCCGGATAGTGTACCAGCGGCACAAAAATTATTGGGCGATCTTTCCGAACATTATGGTCAGCCATTCACCATTTACCTGAAGCTGATCCATAAAAATGGTACTGAAATATGGGTGGAAGGCATTGCCACCAATTTATTGGATACACCAGGCATCAATGCATTGGTAGGCAACTTCAGAGATATCAGCGAAAGGAAGAAAGCCGAAAGGCTGGCACAGGAATCGGAATACCTACGTCATCAGCTGATGGAAGAAAAAATAAACCGGCAAAAAGAGATCATGCAGGCAGCCATTGAAGCCCAGGAAAAAGAAAGGGCCCATATTGGACGAGAACTGCATGATAATGTAAAACAAATATTGAGCACTGCCAAGGTATGTCTCGAATATGGGAGAGACAATGTCTCCGTTCAGCAGCACATGATGCAAAGGGCCGAAGACATTATCAACACCGCCATTAATGAGATCAGGGAATTATCCAAATCATTGATACAGGTATACCAGCGTGAAATTGGCCTGCAGCTCTCCATCGAAAACCTGGTGGAGAGTATCCGCATCGGCAATCGCTTTACCATTAGGATCGATTTTGGCATACGGGATGAAAACCAGCTGGATGATCAATTAAAAATGACCTTATTCCGCATTATACAGGAACAGCTGAACAATATACTTACCCATGCCGAGCCAAAGAACATTAACATCTCCCTTCAGCAAAGTGGCAAGGTGGTTTCCCTTTGCCTGTCAGATGATGGTAAGGGATTCGATGTACAACACAAACGCATGGGCATTGGCATTACCAATATTATCAACCGGGCCGAGATCTTCAATGGCCAGGTGAATATTCAATCATCTCCCGGTAAAGGCTGCCGCCTGCAGGTGAGCTTCAGTATTTAGATCAGGCAGCATTGGCTTTGGCCTGTGCCAGCATTTCCCTAACCCTTTCCTCAACACCACCGTCCAAATTGGCCGGATGCAGATCCATCGTCCGGGCCAGCTCCATAAATTCTGGTGTATGATTTTTACGCTTTCCTGTCTGAGGATCAATGCAGGTGAAATTGGTCCACAATACCGCTTTAAGCCCTTGCTGCTTTTCATCAAACATCAACATTTCTACCAGTAAATAAGTATCTGTTAAATCGATCAGGCGCGATACAATGGTTACCTGCTCATTGTAATAAGCCGGACGTATATATTGTATGTCGTGCGTCTTCACTACCCAGGCAAGCCCCTGGCGGTGGAATTGGGGTAAACTCAGGTTGTAAAATTCGCGCAGGTGGTCTTCACGGGCATTGAGCAGATAATCGATATAACGCGCATTGTTCAGGTGACCCAGGGGATCACAATCATTAAACCTTACCCGGTAGGTGCTTTGCAATTCCATTTGATAAAAATATTTGTTGTTTATTAAAATAGACCAATCGGTCTTTTAATGGACAAAAAAATATCACCTGCTGTACCTTTCCTTCATGTGGTCTTTTAAATTATCCAATAGGCGGTTCAGCATGAATACATCATCGGCAACTTTTGCCATCATAATGCCTCCTTCTATTTGCGCATAGATGAGCTCGGCTTCTTTTTTTACATCTATGTCTGGATTAAGCTCTTCTCTATCAATTCCTTTTTTCAGGATCCGTTGCAGTACTGAGAGCATTTCCAGCAAGGCCTCTTTGGCTTTCTTTTTCAGAAAGGGGTAACTGTCATCGGCATCGAGGCCGGTATTCATCAGTGGGCAGCCTCCTTCAATAGGTGGGTTGACCGTATAGTTCCTATAGTACTGTAAAATGGCATGCAGCTTTTCCATGGCTGTTTTCTTAGGACCCACCTGGGCACTAAGGTCTTCTTTCAGGCGCTGATAGGAGTATTCAAAGGCAGCAGCAGCAATTTCATCCTTGTTCTTGAAGTTACCATACAGGCCTCCTTTGGCCAGCCCGGTGGCTTCCATGATATCATTCATGGAGGTACCGGCATACCCTTTTGTGTTGAAAAGGGGAGCTGCCTTTTCAATAATATATTCTCTCGTCTTTTCTGCTTTGCTTGCCACAATGATAAAATTAGACCGATTGGTCTTATTAAGCAAATATATTTTCTTCCGGTCGTTATATGCCTGCCCCACAAAAGCAGCCCGGGTGGCAGCTTACGCAACGCAACCGGTTTCGCAGGTCGCTTGTTAACAATCACTTAATCCGGCTACATTTGTAGCCTAACGTAACTTGCAAACGAATCAAAAGGTCGTAATGGACAGGGCACTGATAAATAGTATCCGGGAGAGTGATGAACTGGCCTTCCGGCAAGCTTATGATTTGTTTCATGAAAAATTGTATGGCTACTTTCTACATAAGACCAAGTCGACCGATATTAGTGAAGAGCTTGTTCAACTAACTTTTATAAAGCTCTGGCGCCACCGTGAAAAATTAAACGCCGACCTGCCATTGTCCTGGCAAATATTTCGCATCGCAAAAACCAACCTCATTGATATTCTCCGCCGTCATGCGGCTAATAGAACCGTTTCCTTCCAGGTGATAGAGCAAAATGATATTCCTGAAGAACCAACCATGCATCCCGTCGATGATCACAAACGCACGGCCATCCTGGAAAGCCTGGTTCACCTGCCTCCCATGCGGCGCAGGATCATTCACTTCCGCCTGGAAGGCCTCTCCAACAAAGAAATAGCCGATTACCTGAGCATCTCCAAAAAAACTGTGGAGAACCAGATCAACCGTGCCGTACGGGAGATCAGGAAAATGAATGAATACACTTCCCTATTGTTGCTGATGCTTCTCTGGCACTAAGTTTTCCTTTATTGTTCCTTCCTGCATTCTTCAAAATTATTTTCAAAGCTGTGGGTGCAAGGCTTGCGACCAAACGTATTATAGGTTGTACAAAGCGCATGGCTGTATGGAAGTAACCAAAACCCTGATCAAAAATTATTTTGAGGATAACTGTACGCAGGAAGAAGCTGCCATAGTATCTCAATACCTGCTGGAGCATCCGGAAGTGATGGAGGAATGGTTACCTGAGCAGGAATGGGAAACATTTGAGGGGAAAACACAGCTGAGTACCGATCAAAGCAATCGCTGGTATGCGAAAATTGAACAGGAGAAAGGTAAAAAATATGGCAGACTGGTTTCCAGTCGATGGTTACGCATAGCAGTCGCAGCAGTAATAGCCGGTATTCTTCTAAGTGTGTACTTGTTTGTGCAACCTCCTCGTGAAAAGGAAGCTCCCCTAGCCGCACAGCCGCATATTCCTGCAAATCATGAAAAGAGGTTTTACAACAATAGCCAACAAATCATATCCCACGTATTGGATGATGGGAGCATTGTAACACTTCACCCCAATAGCCTTATCATTTGTAATCAGCCCTTCGAGGCCAACGGGCGCAATATCACTTTGCAGGGCGAAGCCCTGTTCCGGGTAGCGAAAGACAGCACCCGCCCTTTCGTCGTTTATGCCAAAGGTTTTTCTACTACTGCCCTGGGCACCACCTTTAGGATAAAGGCTTACGACAACAGCAAAACAGCCTTTGTAAAATTGGTAGAAGGGAAGATCGTGCTTAAGCAATTAACAGGTGATGGCCAATCAATCTACCTGAAACCAGGGGAGGAATGCAAATTCCTGCAAGGACAAAATACTTTTCAACGAGTGATTCCTAAAATAGCAGTGCCCGTTAAGTTGGTGGAGCCCATACCGGTCGACAGCAGTATTACCGAATCAAAAACGGAGATCATTTTTTCCAATACTGATCTACCAGTTGTATTGAAAAAAATAAGTGAAATATATAAGGTATCCATTAATACAGATAGCGTCAGGCTGGAAGGAAGAAAATTTACAGGCAGCTTTTTAAGAAAGCAAGCGGCGGATGATGTGCTGAGCACAGTTACGGGGTTAAATAATTTCACGATCCTATATGACGGGAAGGTTTACCGGTTAGGCAATCAGTAACTGGTCAGGCATCTACTTGTGCCCATTATTTCCGCTAGCGTGGAAACCCATTCGCATTCTCACAAAACCATACATAAAATGAAACAATTTCACCAATGCAAAAAGCTGGTCGGTTGCCTCCTATGGCTACTGCTGGCCCATCAAAGTTTTTCGCAAGAAAAACAACCTGCTGTGAAAGGTATTATCAAAGATGAAAGCGGCGCTCCGCTGCCTTCGGTATCGGTGATGGTACAAAACAAGAACACACAGTTTTCCGCTTCTGCCCAAACCAACCAGGCGGGGGTATTTGTATTCACCACACTCGACCCCGGTGGTCCTTATACCTTTACTTTCTCTTATGTAGGTTATGAGAAAAAAGTGCTGGAAGGCTATCAATACAAGCAAGGTGAAATGATCACCTTATCCGTAAAACTGGATCCTGCTGCCAGCAGTATGAATGATATAGTGGTAGTAGGTTATGGTACGACCAAAAAAGTAAACCTTACGGGAGCTGTAGACCAGGTGGGCCCGGAGGTATTTGAAAATCGTTCAGTACCCAATGTGGCGCAGGGGTTGAAAGGAGCCGTACCCAACCTCAACATTATATTGGGCGATGGTAAACCCATTCAATCACCAGCCTTCAATATCCGGGGTAATACCTCCATTGGTCAGCAGGGCAATGCACTGGTATTGATTGATGGAGTAGAGGGCGACCCCGCCATGTTGAACCCCAATGACATTGCGAATATATCCATATTGAAAGATGCTGCTTCGGCCGCCATTTATGGTGCGCGGGGTGTTTTTGGTGTAGTGCTCATCACTACCAAAAACCCTTCCAAGGATAAAACGAGCATTAGCTACTCCATGAACTATTCCATCAAAGCGCCCGTTGTAGTGCCTGATTTTGTAACAGATGGTTACCTGTTTGCCAAAATGTTCAATGAATCTTGGACTGCCTGGAATGATTATTCACAAACACCGCAAAACGTTAATAAAACAGTACGCTTTTCTCCGGCATACCTGGCCGAGCTGGAAAGGAGGTCAAAGGATCCCAGCCTGCCCAAAGTAGAAGTAGGCAGCAACGGCGAATATGTGTATTATGATAATACGGACTGGTACAATGAGCTCTATAAGAAAAACAACAGTTCTATTGATCACAATATTGCTTTTTCGGGCAGCAGTGGCAAAACCAGTTTTTATGTAACGGGCCGGTACTATGGCCAGGAGGGTTTGTTCCGTTATAACTCCGATGATTATAAAATGTACAATTTCAGGGCAAAGGGTTCTATTCAACTATATCCCTGGCTGTTGATCGACAACAATACGGATTACTCCAATATGACGTACCATAACCCACTGAACGTAGGTGAAGGGGGTGGTATCTGGCGCAATATTGCCGATGAAGGTCATAATATGGCGCCCATGTTCAACCCCGATGGAACATTAACCTTTTCTGCCGCTTATACAGTAGGGGATTTCTGGTATGGTAAGAATGGAATTAACATGGATCGCCGGGTGATCCGCAATACCACCGGCTTTACTGCAACGATCTTAAAAAATACCATTCGCCTGAAAGGTGATTTCACCATACGCAATACGGACAACAATGAAAAGCGCATCCGGGTGCCAGTGCCTTATAGCCGCAAGCCCGGCGTTATTGAATATGTTGGTAACAACTTCAACGACCTGCAGGAACTGTACCGCGAAACGCAATACCTGGCAGCCAACCTGTATGGCGAATATGAGCACAAGTTCAAAGGAGGCCATTACCTGAAAGCCATGGCCGGCTACAACTATGAGCAATCCACTTTCAAACAATCCCAGACTGTACGCAATGGTCTCATCTTTGAAGATGCTCAGGATCTTAACCTGGCCCTGGGACAAGGTATTACAACCGGCGGTGGCTGGGAGCGCTGGAATATCCTGGGAGGCTTTTTCCGGGTGAATTATGCATTTAAGGACAGGTATTTACTGGAAGTAAATGGCCGCTACGACGGTTCTTCCAAGTTCCCGTCCAATGAGCGCTATGGTTTCTTCCCCTCGGTCAGTGCAGGCTGGCGCGTATCCAACGAAAACTTTTGGAATTTGCCCCGCAATATCATTTCAGACCTAAAGGTCCGCGCTTCTTATGGCTCACTGGGTAATGGTAATATCGATTCCTATTCTTTCCAGGAAAAGCTTGATATAACACAATCAGGCAGGGTGCTGAATGGTATTCGTCCCCAAAGGACCAGCCAGCCCGGCGTTATTCCCGATGGCCTTACCTGGGAAACAGCTACCACTGCCAATATTGGCTTAGACCTGGGATTGCTCTCCAATCGTCTCCAGATCAATGGAGATGCCTATATCCGCAATACCACAGATATGTTTACGGTGGGTATGACATTGCCTGCGGTGTTTGGTACGGATGTTCCTAAAGGCAACTATGCCGATATGAAAACCAAGGGTTGGGAATTATCCGTATCCTGGAGGGATAAATTTACCCTCGCAGCCAAACCTTTTAGCTATTCCGTACGGGTAATTGTAAGTGATTATACTGCCGAGATCACCAAGTACAATAACCCCGAAATGAAGCTTACCGATTATTATGTAGGCCAGAAGCTGGGTGAGATATGGGGCTTTGAGACTGATGGCTATTTTACTGCTGCCAATATTGGGGAAGCCAGTAAACAAAAGCTGTATAAATCATCCAATACCACACAAACCTTACCCGGGGATATCAAGTTCAAAGACATTGACAAGAATAAGAATGGCGGACCTGATGGCGTGATCAACAATGGCGACAATACGGTATTCAATCCCGGTGACCGGAGGGTGATTGGTAACTCCACACCACGTTATTCTTACGGTATCAACCTGGATTTTGAATGGAATAATTTCTTCCTGACTACCTTCTTCCAGGGTGTAGGAAAACAAGATTGGTGGCCTGGTACAGAAGCTGGTATTTTCTGGGGCCAATACAATCGGCCTTACAACAGGTTGCCCAAATCACACCTAGGTAAGATCTGGTCTGAAGAGAATCCGGACGCTTATTTTCCCCGCTACCGCGGCTATATCTCACAAAACGGATCGGCTACTCTTGCTCAGGCACAAACCAAATACCTCCAAAATGTGGCGTATATCCGCCTGAAAAATATCCAACTGGGTTATAACCTGCCTCAAACGTTGATCAATCGTGTTGGCATTGGCAGCGCCCGTGTGTATGTTTCTGCTGAGAACATCTGGACCTGGAGCCCGCTATACAAAGTTACCAAGGACCTCGATGTTGAGAATATTGGCGGATCTGATAGGGTATTGACCGAAGGAAAAAATGGCAATGGTAATAACTATCCCATGCTGAAGAGTGTAACCTTCGGATTGGCAGTGACTCTATAGTGCATTGAATTTCTAACAACACATTATTAAGTATATGAAACAACAATTATTATGGGTTTTACTGGCGGGCGGACTGATGACCGGCTGTAAAAAACTGGACCAGTTGCCTCAGTCTACCGCTTCCAAGGAAGCCGTATTTGGCAGTGAAAAAGGATTGGAGCTGTATGCATATTCCTTTTATGATATACTGCCCGATGCCAATGCCATTCACCGGAGTGATGAAATGAGTGATTATGGAGCACGTACGCAAGCGCCCGATTTTATACGGGACGGGGGTTATAATGCACGGCAAAGTACAGGCTGGACCTGGACGCAATTGCGCAATATCAATTACTTCATTGAAAACTGTACCAATCCCAGAATACCGGAAGATGTGCGCAGGCATTATATTGGTCTGGCCCGCTTCTTCAGGGCGTTCTTTTACTTTGAAAAAGTAAAGCGTTTTGGAGATGTGCCCTGGATCAGCAAGACCATGGCAGTTGATGATAAAAATCTTTTCAATGGAAGGGACAGCCGGCTCAAAGTAATGGATTCTGTTTTGGCCGACATGGATTATGCCTGCGAGAATATCAAGACCACCAGCGATAATACCAGGAGCCTCGTTACCAAATATGTAGCCTATGCCTTTAAATCGAGGGTATGTTTGTTTGAAGGTACTTTCAGAAGGTACCACAAGGACGGATTGGCAAAAGGGCTGGAGGGTACCATCGACAAATGGCTCACTGAAGCCGTAAATGCTGCGGACAAAGTAATGAAAGATGGTGGCTTTAGTTTAAATACCGTCAATGGCACCGACAAATCTTATCGCCAGTTGTTCATCAATAAAACGCCACTGGTGAATGAGATCATCATTGCTTCGGTAGTTGATCCTGCATTAAGCGTTTTCAATGATGCCAACTGGTGGTGGACCAGTGCCACCTATGGTGCACGCCTTAGCTTCACCCGCACCTTTGTCAATACTTACCTGAATATTGATGGTACCCCTTTCACCAACAAACCTGGTTATGAAAGCATGCCATTTATAGATGAAGTGAAGGGGCGTGATATGCGCCTGCAACAAACCATCCGGATGGGGGATTATAAACGCAACAATGGTGGCCAATTAGAAGCAGCCCCGCCTGTATTCTCTTATACTTATACTGGATACCAACCCATCAAATGGTGCCTGGATGATGTAAGCATGGATGGGGGCAGCAGAAACGACAACTCCATTTCCATGCTGCGCTATGCCGAAGTATTATTGAATTATGCAGAAGCAAAAGCTGAGCTGGGAACGATCACAGCTGATGATTGGAAAAAGACGGTGGGCGCATTGCGTAAACGCGCAGGCATTACGGGCAATACCGATGTTTTACCTACAGTAGCCGATCCTTACCTGCTCTCAAAGTACTATCCCGGCCTCAATGCCATCCTATTGGAAGTACGCCGTGAGCGGGGTATTGAACTTTCATTCGAAGGGCTGCGCTTTTATGACCTGGTACGCTGGAAACGCGGTGAATTAATGAAACAAGAGTGGAATGGTTTTTATGTACCCGCGCTCAATGTATTTATGGACCTAAACGGTGACGGCAAGAATGATGTGTTCTTTTATAAAGTAAAGCCAGCTACAACGGTCAATGGCATTACCTACATCAATGTGGCAGAAACGGTGAATGGGGTAGCCAATCCACAGCGCCTGTCGAATGATACCTATGGTGAGCTGACCTGGCTCAACAATATCAAGCGGGTATGGGAAGACAAGCATTACCTGTATCCTATTCCCGAGGCCGACCGCCAAATGAATCCGAAGCTGGGACAAAATCCAGGATGGGATTAAGAAGAGAAAAATAAATAAGTTGCACCAAATTTCTGATTACAGCATGAAACAGATCAAAACTATTCTTATTGTATTGGCGCTGTTCGTTACCCAAGCCAATGCACAGGACATCCGTATTGCCTCTTACAACCTTCGCTATGACAACAAAGGCGATAGTGGCAACCTTTGGACAAGCCGCTATCCCATTGTAAGTGCGTTGATACAATTTCACGACTTCGATATATTCGGCACCCAGGAAGGATTAAGGCATCAGCTGGACACGCTGAGTGCCAACCTGCCCGGTTATGCCTGGTATGGCCTGGGTCGCGATGATGGACAAGCCAAGGGTGAGCATTCAGCTATCTTTTATAAGAAGGATAAATACAAGCTGCTGAACAAAGGCGATTTCTGGTTGTCTGAAACGCCCGAAAAACCAGGTCCGGGATGGGATGCCCGGCTTAACCGCATCTGCTCCTGGATCCAGTTGCAAGATGCTAAGAGCAAAAAGAAGTTCTATGTATTCAATGTGCATTATGATCACCAGGGAGTAAAAGCCCGGCAGGAAAGCAGCAAACTGATCCTGGAAAAGATAAAAGCAATTGCAGGTAACAACCCTGTATTGTTAACCGGCGATTTCAATGGCGATCACAATAGTCAGTGGTACCAGGCCATTGCTACTTCGGATGCGTTGGCTGATACATACAAGCTGGTGAATAAGCCTTATGCCAATAATGGTTCCTTCAACAGCTTCCGTACCCCCAACAGCACAGGCATTATTGATCACATCTTCGTTACGAAGCAGTTTTCCGTTAAAAGATGGGGTATACTCACTGACTCCTATTTTGGCAAATTCCCTTCTGATCACTTTCCTGTGGTTGCAGATGTGACCTTGAAGAAGTAAGTGGTAAGTACTTGATTCGATATATCTAAAAAGAAAAGGGTGGGTCGCCTTCTCAAAGGCGGCTCACCCTTTTGGTATCATTATCCCCGGGATTCAATAGTTTTTTGATCTGCCTTCATTAGCTAAAGAGGAAGTCCACATCTTCGGCAGTCATATTTTTCACAAAGCCGGTATCTTCTGTTATCAGTTCTTCTGCCAGGGCTTTCTTGCGTTGCTGAAGCGCCAATATCTTTTCTTCTACCGTGTCTTTACAGATCATTTTATAGGCAAAAACCTTGTTCTGTTGGCCAATCCGATGTGTACGGTCAATGGCTTGTTGTTCGGCAGCAGGGTTCCACCAGGGGTCTACCAGGTACACATAATCCGCAGCAGTGAGTGTTAAACCCACACCTCCCGCTTTCAGGCTGATGAGGAATATCGGCAGGTTTTCGTCCGATTGAAACTGCTCTACCAGTTGTTGCCGCTCAATGGCCTTTGTGCCGCCATCCAGGTACAGGAAGGGGATATTGCGTTCCTTCATGGCATTGGCAATCAGTTGCAGCATACCGGTAAACTGCGAAAACACCAGGGCCTTGTGGCGGCCGGTATTGTTCTCAATCTCCCGCAACAATTCTTCCAGCTTTACCGATTCATCAGTATGGTCATTGTTGCCTCCGTTCAGTAGTTTGGGCGAATTACAAACCTGTCTCAACCTTGTTAAACCTTCCAATACCAGGATGGTATTTTTGCCCATTCCTTCTGTTTGTATCCGATCCAGCAGGTGCTCCCGGTAATAGTTTTTGATCTCGTCATACACCTTGCGTTGCTCTTCTCCCATTTCGCACCACAGGGTGATCTCTGTTTTGGCCGGTAGGTCTTTGGCCACCTGCTCCTTGGTTCTGCGCAACAGGAATGGGTAGATCAGTTTACGCAGTTGCTGCGTTTTCTCTGCATCGCCATACTTATCAACTGGCAGGGCAAAGTTGGTTTTAAAGAAGTTGTGGCTACCCAACAGGCCAGGATTGGTGAACTGCATCTGGGCATAGAGGTCAAATGTATTGTTTTGAATGGGCGTACCAGACAGGATAAGCCGGTTGCGGCTTTGCAACTGCATCATAGCAGCAGCTACCTGTGAGGAAGGGTTTTTGATCACCTGGCTTTCATCCAATACGATGTAACCAAACATAAACTCCTTCATGGTTTCTATATCATTGCGTACGCTGCCGTAGCTACTGATGATCAGATCATAATTTTTCCAATCGGTCGATTTTCTTTCACTGCCATGGTAAATAAGGTAGCGCAGGTTGGGAGCAAACTTCTTCAATTCATTTTCCCAGTTATACATGAGTGAGGTAGGGCAGATCACCAGGTGTGTTTCGCCGGGGTACTTTTCATGTACATATTGCAGGAAGGAGATCGTTTGCAGCGTTTTACCAAGACCCATGTCATCGGCCAGGCAGCCACCCCATTGCATTTCATCCAGCATACAGAACCAGGCAAAGCCAGCCTGCTGGTAATCACGCAGCGTAGCCTGTATTGCTGCAGGGGCTGTGAATGTATGGGCGTTTTGCTGCAGCCTTTCCCATTTCTGGCGGCTGGTTTCCATAGTGCCCTGAACGGTGAGTTGACCATTTTTGGCCAGGTCTTCCGTCAGCGTCCAATGCAGTTTGGATAAACGCAGCTTGTCTTTATCAATTTCACCCATCTGCAGCAGCAGGCCAAATTGCGCCTGCCATTCTTCAGGTATTTCACCAAGTGTGCCATCCTTCAGCAGCAGAAAGTGTTGTTTATTCTGTATCGCTTTTTGCAGCTCGGCCAGGGTGATGGTTTGATCGCCATAAGAAATATGCACGGTGAGGTCGAACCAATCAATGCTTTTGCCTTTCTGGATAAATTCAATCACCGGCGGATTGGCATTGTACCGGAAATGCTGCATGGATTCCATTCCATATACCGGGATGTTGCGATCATTAAGCTTACGGTAAAACTTTACGAACCATTGGCTTTTTTCGGCATCGGCAAAAGGCAGGTAGAAATAACCATTGTTTTGCTGGCCGAATTTTTTATGCTGCGACTGAATGAAGTCCAACGTTCCTTTTTCGGCCTGCAGGTCCTTCACGATGTTATAGCGCCCATTGGGTGTATTGATCTCTTCAGCGGCAAGGGTGGCATTGTCCAATTCAAAATCACCATATTGCCAGCGTGTGCGGATCATTAAAAAGCTGCCATTCAACTCACTCAGGTGTATCCTGCACTGGGGCACTACGGTAATGGTTTCCAATTGCTGCAGCATCGTACGATCCACGGCATATTGCTGTTCCAGCAGCGGAATTGTTTTTTGTAAAAATGCCTGTTCATCTGTCGTGGCAATATCATGAAATCCGTCCGGGTATTGCTCAGTGAGGATGGCATCTTCGGGCTTCAGCATGAAAAACTCATTCTTATTCCTTAACAGGAATCCATGCCGTTTAAAGTCGGTAAGTGGATACAGGTTTTCATTGATGTTGACCAACAGCAGCATCCGCAAGCCATCCGTTGGAGTACGGACCAGTTGAATACTGACAACCGGACTATAATTGCTGATGCTGCCTGGCTTTACCACCCGCGTGGTGCTCAGTTGCTCATCGGTGGTTTCATAATGCCATTTGAGCAGGGTTGCAAAAGGTTTTACCTGTTGCAGGGCATTGTAAAAATAGCGGTACATTTTATGCCTTACCCAGGTTTCAGGGTCTGGTGTGGTAATGCCTTCTTCCTTATAGCGCAACTGTAATCTTTCCTGCTCGTTTTTGGCAGCTATGCCGGTTAAGGCCTTCAGGATCGCCTGCAAAGCGTATGGGGTGGGTTTGAGTCCTTTTACAGCCACCTTTTCCAGCAGGGGTTGTTTGGTAATACTCTGTGGCTGCTTGGGGTCCTTCAATACCACGGCTTCCACATAGAAACCTGCCAGCTTGCGGGAATCCAGGTTCAGCAACAGCCCTGCAATTTCCAGGGGCTTTTTGTATTGTTCTGTGATGATGATCGTCTTCTGTGCCGGCTTTTGATTCTCCATATCCGCCGCAATTTGATAAAAACTTTCTGACGGGACAAGAATGGGTTATGCACATTCGGCCTATGGATGTTAGCTGTTGCTGGCGGTACATTATTGCCTGAAAAACAAACCATTGGGTGGCCTGTGGATTGCATGCAATCAAAGTATGGAAAACAACAGACTTACTTTACATACTCCGTGGGAGGAGGTAAAGGAAAAGATCAAAGAGCGGGTGCTCGGTCTTACCGATGGAGACCTGGCCTATGAACCCGGTCAGGAGGAAGCCTTGCTGGAAAGGCTGGCCGTTAAAATGAACAGAAGCAAAGAAGAGGTAAAACGATTTATTGAAAGCATTTCCTATAACCAGGATATGGCATCTTAGGCTTTTCGTTTTAACGGATCCAGCAGGTAGGCAAGTCCGTTCATATTTATCTCATGCATGGTTTGTAGCAACATGCCCAGCTTGCCTTTTGGAAACCCTTTGCGCTGAAACCATTCCAGGTAGGAAACAGGAAGATCGCAAAGCAGGGTATCCTTGTATTTACCAAAAGGCATTTTCATGGTTACCAGGTTAAGCAGTAGTTCAGGATTGGGTTGCAGCGGTTCTATATGCATGGTGACTGGTTATTAAAATTCTTTTAATCATACCCTGGCAGGCAAAAATATCTTCACCAAAACCACGTTGTTGTTATATATTTCATTAGTTTACAATAACAACAAGTTTTAATAGTATGAGTAAGTCAAAATCAAAAAAAGGTAAAGCTCCTAAAAAAGCAGCCCCCCTTTCCGGAATGGTGGTCAAAAGTACATCATCAGGTGCTCAGTTAAAAGGATCATCCATGATACCTAACAAAACAGCTACTTCTGGTAAAAAGGGTGGGACCATGCATACCACTCCAAGGAAGGCGGGATAATATTTATACAGCAGGAACCGGCTTTCAATACCTGTTCCTGCTTTTGTCTATACACTCAGGCATACTGCCGCGTTTGTCTTTCGGCCAGTTCAAATATTTCTGAGAACAATTCATAGCTCCGGAACCTGTCTTCAGCCTGCTCTGCAAAAGTGGCAATTACCACCTCCTCTACATCAAACTCATTGGTCAGCGCAATAATTTTTTCCTTTACAATATCGGGTGTGCCAATCACCATACGACCGCGGTTGAATAAAACCCTTTGCCATTCACTGGGGGTATAATTATAGGCTTTCGCTATTTCATAGGTGGGCATTTCATTGTACTGCCCTTTTTCAAAGCTCAGCAGGCGATAATCCATCACCGCCTGTACTTCCCGCACTTTCCGTTCATTGTCTGATGTAAAAGCAAAAATGCCCACATTGGCTTTGGGAGTAGACAATTGCGCGGAAGGCCGGAAACGTTGTCTGTAATTGGCCACCGCCTGGGCGCCACCAACCGGGTTGATGAACTGGGCATAGGAGAGGGCCATGCCGGCGTGTGCTGCCAGGTAACCACTTTCGCCACTGGAGGTCAACATCCACAGTTCAGGCGCCGTATCAATTACCGGTATCGCTTTTACTTTACCAGCTGCATTCCCCTCGTCGGGTGTATCATGCAAAAAGTTTTGTAAATCTTTGATCTGCCGGAGATAGTCCTGCGCATCGAAGGTATTTGAGGGATTGAGCAGTTGAGCCGAGATGCGGTCCCCTCCCGGCGCCCGGCCCAGTCCCAGGTCTATCCGGTTGGGATAAAGCGCTTCCAGCAACCGGAAGTTTTCGGCCACTTTCATAGCGCTGTGATTGGGCAACATGATGCCGCCGGAACCGAAGCGTATATAATTGGTTTCCCCCGCCAGGCGGGCAATGAGCACTTCCGGGGCGGCCATGGCCAGGGTAGTGGAATTGTGGTGCTCGGAGAGCCAATAGCGGGTATACCCCAGGTGGTCGGCCAGACGGGCCAACTGGATCGATTCCTGCAGGGCTTCCACCGCATTACTGCCACGGCGTATGGGGGTTTGATCTAAAACGCTTAATTGTAGAGACATAGGAAAATATAACAGTTAGGGACTAAAAATGTTTGTCGACAAAAAGCCGGTTTCCGTCATCATTGGGAGGAGCGGGGAGCCGGGCGCTCAATGCTGGTGTATCTTTAGGTGGTGAGGTTATGAACAAATACCCTTTCATATTTTCCGATAAGCCGTATTACCGCATCAGGCGGCATTTGGTATTCTGGACCTTCTGGTGGTTGTTCCAGGGATTCTTATATGCGTTTACGCCCTCTACGATTAGGGTAGACTACATGGCTAAGATCCCTTATTCCATGGTGGAGTCCATCATTTATCTGATTGCCCATATGTTCCTGGCGTATTCGCTCATGTATTTTGTATTGCCAAGGTACCTGCTCAAGGGTAAATATTTTGCCACCGTCGTATGGGTACTGCTCATGTTTTTGGCTACTGCTGCCATCTCCTCCGTGATCGCCTTGTATGTAATAGACCCCCTTCGGGATTGGCTTTTGCCCCAGACCCTGCAACCTTCCAAAAGATTCCGTCCCGCAGGTTTTTATATGGGTCTGCTGGCCGGTTTACGCGGGGCCATCACCATTGGTGGATTGGCAGCAGCTATCAAGCTCATGAAGCATTGGTACATTAAAGAGCAACGTAACCTTCAATTGCAAAAAGAGAAAGCCGAGGCACAATTGCAATTATTAAAAGCACAGGTGCATCCCCATTTTTTGTTCAATACCCTCAACAATATTTATGCACATACCCAGGGCCTGGCGCCCGTTGCTTCTCAACTGGTGATGGGGCTTTCCGATATGCTGCGCTTCATGTTGTATGAATGCAATCAACCCCTGGTACCTTTGTCCAAAGAGCTAACCATGATCCGGGATTATATCGGCCTGGAAAAAATAAGGTACGACGACCAATTTGATATTCACCTCGATCTTCCGGCAGATACCGGCAACCTGCATATTACGCCCCTGATCTTATTGCCCCTGGTAGAAAACTGCTTTAAGCATGGTACCAGCAATATGCTGGAACAACCCTGGTTAAACTTACAAATACAACTGCAAGGTAATACCATGGAGATGCGGCTGATGAATGGAAAAACCAAAGAGGTAAAGCAGCAAGGTAATTATGGGATTGGTATACAGAATGTGCGCAAACGCCTGGAGTTACTGTATCCGGACAAACACTTGCTGAAGATCATGAATGAAGAAGAAGTATTTGTAGTAACCCTGTCCTTACAGCTGGAAAATATACAGGTGACCCGTAAAAAAGAGGATCATATTTTTGTGTTGACCAATCATGACTGAATTAAAGACGATACGATGCCTGATCGTAGATGATGAACCGCCTGCCCGCGAGGTGATCAGACGTTACGTACAGGACGTTCCCACTCTGCAAATGGCAGGGGAGTGCGCCAATGCCGTACAAGCCCTGGCTGCTTTACAGCAACAACCCATTGACCTGATCTTTCTTGATATCAGGATGCCGCAGCTGGACGGAACTACTTTCCTGAAAACCTTGAAGAACCCGCCCAAAGTTATCTTTACAACTGCCTATCCTGAATATGCGCTGGAAGGTTATGAGCTGGACATCGTTGACTACCTGTTGAAGCCCGTCCGGTTCGACCGGTTTTTAAAAGCCGTCAATAAAGCCTTCCCCCTGGGAAGCCAGCAAACAGATACTGCGCCGGTCCTTACCCCCCTCCATAACCAGGAAGCCAAGCGGAATGAATCTTTTGTTTATTTCCGGGCCGACCGGAAAATGCAAAAAGTAATGCTGCAGGATATCCTGTACATCGAAAGCATGAAGGATTACGTGAAGATCGTTACTACAGCAGGCACTCTTATTACCAAGCAATCCATTACTTCGGTAGAAGCCATGCTGTCCGATAAACTATTTGTGCGCACCCACCGTTCGTTTATTGTGGCCATTGATAAGGTCCGAACCTATACCAATGAGTTGATTGAAATAGACAAAGCTGAGATTCCAATTGGTAAGCTATACCGGAACGGGGTGCTGAAGGTGTTGGCCTGATAATTTGCTTCATTGTTCTAAAATAGAAGCGGGATGCTTTATAAGGGCAGCCCGCTTTTTATTATTTAGAGATCTCTTTTATTGAATAATACGCAACTTGGCATAGTTCAACATGATCTTCTTTTCGCCGTTCACTTCAAACTTCACCGTAGCAACGGGGTTGTGCGCCGAACCTTCCATTTTGGTAACCACGCCAAAGCCAAACTTTTGGTGTTCTACCCGCTGGCCTTCCTGCAGGTTGGTGGTATCGCTGGCTACAAAGTCGGCACTGGGTACATGCTCTACCGGTTTACTTTGTGGCTTGGGTGTAACATAGGATGGAACAGCTGGTTTTTTGGAGGGTGGTGCTCCGTATTTCTTCTCTGCATCTGCTGCCGAATTTCTGTTGCCCCCTGCCCCCCAGCCACCGCCATTCATACGGTCAAAAGCGCTGGTATTGCCGCGCCCGCCAAATCCCTGGTTCTTGAAAGCTGCAGCTCCGGCATAACTGCGATCGAGGTATTGCTCCGGTAGTTCTTCCAGGAATCGACTGGGTTCATTTTGCACCAGTGAACCAAAGCGGTAGCGCGTATTGGCATAGGTGATCCAGAGTTTCTGTTTGGCACGGGTGATCACTACATAAAACAAGCGCCGCTCCTCTTCCAACTCCTCCCGGGTATTAACCGCCAGGCCATTGGGGAAAAGCATTTCTTCCAGTCCCGCAGCAAATACGCACCCAAACTCCAGCCCTTTAGCGGCGTGGATGGTCATCAGTTTAACTGTATCCGCATTGGGGTCCTTATCATCGGCATCTGTAAGCAGCGTTATCTGCTGCAAATAGGCGCCAAGTGTTATTTCACCACTACCTGCTGCTTCATTTTCAGAAGTTTCCAGCATGGTGCCTTCTTCATCAATCTGCGAAAGTGTTTGTTGCGTATCCACCCATTCCTTGATGGAGTTCAGCAACTCCTGGATATTCTCATACCGGGCTACGCCTTCTGTACTCTTATCATTGAAAAGTTCCTTAACAATATTGGTTTGCTTGCCCACATGCACCGCTACTTCATAAGCGTTTTTGGTCTTAAGCATGCTGGCGAAGCTTTTGATCATCGTCACAAAATCGTCGATGGCTTCTAAGGTATTGCCTTTGAAGCCTGCTTCCCGGGCTCTTTCCAATACTTCCCACATGGAAATATTGTTCTGGTTGGCAGCGAGTACCGCCTTATCAACGGTTGTTTTACCAATTCCCCTGGCCGGAAAATTGATAATACGTTTCAGCGCCTCTTCGTCTCTGGGATTAGTAATAATGCGCAGGTAAGCTACAAAATCCTTGATTTCCTTCCGCGTGTAGAAGCTCTGACCACCAAACATGGTATAGGCAATATTCATCCGGCGGAGCGCTTCTTCAAACGCCCGGCTTTGTGCATTCGTGCGGTACAGGATGGCAAAATCGCGGTTGTTGTAGTGATTGCGCAGCTTTTGTTCCTGTATCGTATCCGCCACATATTTTCCTTCATCGTTATCAGTCATGGTACGTACCAGCCTGATCTTTTCTCCTTCTTTATTATCTGTCCAGAGTGATTTGGGAATTTGTCCTTTGTTATTACTGATCACTTCGTTCGCCACATTCAAAATACTCTTTGAACTGCGGTAGTTCTGTTCCAGCATCACCACTTTGGCATCGTCATAATCTTTCTGGAACTGCAGGATGTTCTGGATCGTAGCGCCCCGGAAACTATAGATACTTTGGGCATCGTCACCCACCACGCACACATTTTCATTCATGGCGCCCAGCAGTTTGATGATCTCATACTGAGCAGGGTTGGTATCCTGGTACTCATCGATCATGATGTATTTGAACTTGCGCTGGTATTTGCTGAGTGATTCCGGAAAACCTTTCAGCAGTTCATAGAACTTCAGCAACAGGTCGTCAAAGTCCATGGCGCCATTTTTAAAGCAACGCTTTACATAGGCATCATAGATCTGGGCAATGGCCGGCCGGTTGCTGCGCAGGTCTTCCTGCTGAATAGCATAGTCATTAGCATATTCCACCGGACCTACCAGGGCATTTTTGGCACTGGAGATACGGTTATAAACAGTAGAGGGTTTATACAGCTTATCGTCGAGGTTCATTTCATTGACCACTGTTTTCACCACACTTTTGGCATCGTCCGAATCGTAAATGGTGAAGTTATTGGGATACCCCAGATGGTGGGCCTCACTGCGGAGGATGCGGGCAAATACGCTGTGGAAGGTACCTACATACAGGTTACGTGCTTCCGAATTGCCGAGGATCTTCTCAATCCGCTCTTTCATTTCTTTGGCGGCCTTATTGGTAAAGGTGAGCGCCAGGATATTAAAGGCATCCACGCCGCTGTTCAATAGGTGGGCAATGCGGGTGGTAAGCACCTTGGTTTTACCACTGCCGGCGCCGGCCACAATCATCAATGGACCATTGATATGCATAACAGCTTCCCGCTGCCGGTCATTCAACTCTTTTAGATAGTCTTGCATAATAGATTAGTAGTCATCCGGAACGGATGAATCAAGCCTGCAATTTACGTTATACCGGCCGATTAGCAGGGAACGTTGAAAACTTATTGAAAGATTGGAGGTTAGGGGGCATTAAATAGTTTTTAACACCCTGCGGATAATTGGCTGAGGGCTTTCCTGTTCACATTATTTAAATTGCGGCCAGCATGTCTGGTACCGATATATCCAATGAACATTTCCAACTCGCCGTGCGGTTTGTAAACCAAACCAACCGCCATCTTTTCCTCACGGGTAAAGCAGGTACGGGCAAAACCACCTTCCTGCGTTATATACAACAAAACAGTAGTAAGAAAATGGCGGTAGTAGCCCCTACGGGCGTGGCTGCCATTAATGCAGGCGGTGTTACCATGCATTCCTTTTTCCAATTGCCCTTCGGACCTTTTATTCCCATCCGGCAAACAGGATGGAACAACTCATCCAGTGAGGTAACTGATCAGCACAGCTTATTCAAGAATATCCGCTTCAACAATGCCAAAAGAGAATTGCTGCGTGAGCTGGAATTATTGGTCATTGATGAGGTAAGTATGGTAAGAGCCGATATGCTGGATGCCATTGATGCCATCCTGCGGCATTTTCGTCGCCAGCCTTTACTGCCTTTTGGCGGGGTACAGGTATTGTTTATTGGCGATCTTTTCCAGCTACCCCCCGTGGTGGGTAATGAAGAATGGGACGGGATCCTGAAACACCATTATGCCAGTCCGTTTTTCTTCGACGCCCATGTCATTAAACAAGCGCCCCCACTATACCTGGAACTTAAAAAGATCTATCGGCAAAATGAGGCCTCCTTTATTCATATATTGAATAACCTGCGCAACAATACGACCACGGAGGAAGACCTGCGCCAATTGCACCAGCACTATTATCCTGGGTTTATTCCCGATGAGCATGATCATTATATTACCCTCACCTCCCATAATTACAAAGCCGACAAGATCAACCAATACCAATTGGACAGGTTGGATGGGGAGGTCTTTGAGTTCCGGGGAGAGATAAAGGGAGAGTTCAATGAAAAAGCCCTGCCTGCCGAAATGTCCTTGCAATTGAAAACAGGCGCCCAGGTCATGTTCATTAAAAATGACAAAGGCGAATTCAGGCGTTACTTCAACGGAAAACTGGCCATTGTCAAAGCAATTACAGGAGAAAAGATAACGATATCCTTTCCCGATGAAGAGATGGAGCTGGAACTGGAGAAAGAAACCTGGAAAAACATCCGGTACAACTACAATAAAGAGAAAGACAATATTGAGGAGGAGGAGCTGGGCACGTTTAAGCAATATCCCATCAGGCTGGCCTGGGCAATCACCATCCACAAAAGCCAGGGACTTACTTTTCAAAAAGCCATTATTGATGCAGGGGAATCTTTTGCCCCGGGACAGGTATATGTAGCCTTGAGCCGCTTAACTTCTATGGAAGGATTGGTGCTGTATTCCCGCATACAACCGCATTGCATCAATACTGATCAACGGGTGATCGCTTTTACAAGCGCAGAGCTGGCTGCCGATCAGCTACAACAGGAATTGCAGCAGGACAGAAAGGCCTATATCGGCCGCTCTATATTGCGCTCCTTCGACTGGACCAAATTAATGGCAGGTTGGGAAGCCCATTATGAAGGATATGAAGAAAGGCAGCTACCCGAAAAAAATGCTGCGGTTATACGGGCAAGGGCCATGCTGGCAAAGGTAACAGACCAACAGGAAGTGGCGGTTAAGTTCACCCGGCAACTGGAACAGCTGGTCACTACAGCCGAAATTGATGGATACAAAGGATTGCAACAGCGTTTACAAGCAGCAACCGGCTATTTTCTTAAACAGCTCAATGATTCAGATGCCTCCCTTCAGCAACACATCAATGAGGTGAAGGTGAAGCAGAAAGTTAAGAAGTACGTAAAAGAATTGCAGGAATTAAAGCTCTTGTTCCAAAGAAAGAAACAATCGATGGAACAGGCATTGGAAATAGCCGATGGGCTGGTAAGAGGTGTTGAACCCGACGAATTATTGCAGATGGTGGAAAACCAACAACGAATCGCTGTGGCCACTATTCAAAAGGCAGCAGCAATAGTAGCCAAACCTAAAAAAGGAGAAACAAAGCACATCAGTCTGCAATTATTCAAAGAAGGAAAGAATATTGCGGCCATTGCTGCTCAGAGAGGAATGGCTATTAGTACCATCGAAAATCACCTGGTACATTTTATTGATACAGGAGAGATCGATATTAAGGACCTGGTGGCGGAAGATAAAATTACGCCCATCCTGGTGGCGCTTGAAGAAACCGGTGGCCAATCCAGTACACCTGCAAAAGAAAAACTGGGAGACAGTTACTCTTATGGTGAAATAAGGGCCGTCATGCAATACCGGAGTTTGCTGCAGAAAGCAACAGTCTGACCTTCCTTTAAGTTCCCTTGCTCATAGGGGCCCGGTAGGGCTTTCTTGTCCACCTCGACAATTCTGTCCGGTCAAACATCAATACCAGTATATCTCCATCCCTTTTATAACTGTTGGTATTCAGGAGTGTTTTGAGAAAGGCCATTTCATTGTAGCCTGTACAGATCATTTTTGTCAGCCTGATGTTTTCGTTAATGGTCAGACTGGTATCGGTACGCTTAAAAGTGCCATTCATCCGGTTACAGCCTGTATTTCCCGAAAAAGTGCCATTGGCTACATTGAACTTAATGGAAGGAAACCTGCCGGCAGCAGTATCAGAAGCCAAAACGGGTTGCAGAAACCATTCCCCATTCAGCGCAGTATCTGCCACAGGAAGGATTAGGTTGTTATTGTTTTTTTGCTCTGTAAACTGTGGACTGTTCCACAGGAGGCTGCCTGCCAATAGCATGCAAGCCAGTCCTCCACTCCATAAGATTTGCATACCGGTTCAGTTTATTGTTCTGTAGGATAAAACCCAAAAAGGATGACATAATAACTATGCCATCCTCCACCTAAAAATGTAGTCCTTATTCTACAGCCAGTACCCGTAATGGGAGTGGAGCAGCCTACATTTATTAAAATAATCTAAATTGTCCCCCTAATCGCTCTATCCAATTAACTGTTCTCTATGCTTCAAAACAACCTGCTGCTTATTATTTCTTTGCTATTTGTGGTTTCGATGCTCACCATGCTGAGCGAAAAGCTGCGGATATCTTATCCTATCCTGTTGGTCATTGCCGGATTGGGTATTGGGTTTATTCCCGGTATCCCGTCCATTACCCTGGAGCCCGACCTGGTCTTTGTTATTTTTCTACCCCCCTTACTGTATTCTGCAGCCTGGAACACCTCCTGGAATGATTTCTGGCGATTCAGGCGTCCCATCGGTTTCCTTGCATTTGGATTAGTCATATTTACCGCTACTGCGGTAGCTTTTATTTCACATGCCATTATTCCGGGTTTCTCTCTGGGGATGGGCTTTTTGTTGGGGGGTATTATTTCGCCGCCCGATGCTATTGCCGCCACCAGTGTACTACAACAACTAAAAGTGCCTAAAAGGATCACTGCGATCCTGGAGGGTGAAAGTCTCATCAATGATGCATCCAGCTTGATCGTATTCCGCTTTGCGCTTGTAGCCATTTTCACTGGTGAATTTGTACTCTGGAAAGCGGGAGTAGATTTTTTACTGGTAGCCGTCATGGGTATTGTCATTGGATTGGCCATTGCGCATATCGTATATCTTATTCACCGGTTCCTGCCTACCACACCCAGTATTGATACGGCTATTACGCTTATTTCACCTTACCTGATGTATATCGCGGCAGAGCATTTTCATTTTTCAGGTGTGCTGGCCGTGGTTAGTGGTGGACTGTTCCTTTCTTTCCGCTCCCACGAAGTATTTTCCTATAATACCCGCCTGCAGGCGGTAAGTGTGTGGGAAACCCTGGTGTTTCTATTGAATGGTGTTGTGTTCATCATGATTGGACTGGAACTACCTTACATTATTAAGGAACTGGGAGAAAGTTCCCTGTGGAGTGCGATCAAATTTTCCGTTTGCATTAGTTTAGTCACCATCATCATTCGCATTATCTGGGTATTTCCCGGCGCCTACCTGCCCCGGATGTTGAGTAAAAAAATACGGGAAAGGGAATCCCGGCCAGGCTGGAAAGCGGTGTTCATAGTGGGATGGAGCGGTATGCGCGGCGTGGTATCACTGGCTTCTGCGCTGGCCGTACCCATTACATTAACCAATGGTCAGGCATTTCCCCATCGTAACCTCATCCTGTTCATCACCTTTGTGGTCATTCTTTTTACCCTGGTATTACAGGGGTTGAGCCTTCCCTGGCTCATCCGGGTATTAAAGATCGAAGCTCCGGAATCTGAAGCACATCATGAACATGCCATTCGCCTAAGGCTGGCTACAACCGTACTAGACCTCCTGGAAAAGTCATATTCAGAAGAAGCCAGCACCATTGAAGCCTTCGTGCGCCTGAAGGAACGGTACCAACGAATGGCGGACATTGCCAATAGCAGGCTGCAACAGGATGAAAATGCCCAACTGGCAGGTGCATTCATTCCTAAATACCGGAAAATGTTGCTGGAGGCTGTCCAGGTACGGCGGGCCGAACTGGCCAAAATGAGCCGCCTGCAGGAGTTTCCTGATGAACTGATCCGGAAAAGAGAAACAGAACTGGACCTGGAAGAGGCCCGTTTAAGAAAATAGGCCGTATAAAATGGCTTTATCGTTAATTTCATGCATTTCTGTCAACACTGAACCCTTAAAAACACTCTATGAGCGCTTATATCATTGATGTAGCCCCTTTCAAAAAGCAACATATCACCTGCATAGCCATTTCTTTTGTACCACTGGTTATCTCTTATGTGCTGGCCCAAAAGGGGTACAGTGTCATCAAAGATCCAACGGTCAATGAGATCATAAAATGGGTATTCCTGGCAGGAACGCTGATCGCCTCTTTTATAACTACCAGGAGGCATAAAGAACAACTAAAAACGATCCATTCCTTGCCCAGTTTTGAGTTGCAGGTGGCCCGGTATAAAACATTGTACGACCAGCGCGTGATGGTGAACGCCCTTATAGGTGTTGCGGCGGCGGTATTTTATGCGCTGACTGCGCTTCGGATATTTTTTATCTTCGGCATCTTTGACCTGGTGGTATTATTGATCATGTTTCCCACTAAAAGGGTATTTCGCCTGGAATTGAATAACCCGGAGATTGATTTTCGGTAAAACCGGCTATACAGCCCTATTGCGGATCATCGTTTTCCTGCTTTCCCGTATGCTGCCATTGGGATAGTTTTACTGAATACGATGTATTTGTGCAGCATGTAGAATTTTTCCATAAGGCTCATTTCGAGCATCACTATCACCGCACGGCGCCGCCGGTTGCTTTGAGCCATTTCATTGATTTTATGTGGGAAACGGATTTTGGGCATTTGTGGCAGGACTATCCGCAAGGGTTTTCCGATGCCCTTTTCCCAAATATCGGCTACACGTACCTCGTCAACCTGGGCACTCCCTTTGTAATGCAGGTAGCCGATCATTTCTTTGATATGCGTTCGGATGGGTTCCTGCCACGCCACCGCAGTATTGAATGTTATCACCAGCCGGGGAACCAGTTGTTTGGCATCAAATTTAAAATCTCGCCTGTACTGTTTCAGAAGAAAATCAATTTCGCCGAATACCGGGAGTATATCTTTCCGCTTAGTTACCTGGTTGATCAATCACTGATTGATGCCATTAAAGCGGCCGGCTCTTTCAAAGAAAGGGTAAGGATCATCAGCAACTACTATCAACCCATTGTTCAGGAACATGCAGGTTCCCTCCAGGAAATTCACATTGTTACTGAGATCCTTGACCGATGCTTTAAGGACAATGACTTTAAGACCTCTATTGAAACCCTTGCCAACCAGTACCAGGTATCTACCCGCACCCTGCAGCGCTATTTTGAGCGGTCTACCAGCATCAGCAGTAAAAATGCCTTACAGATCATGCGTATCCGGAAAGCGGCTGCCCATATTGCCAGCTCTCCCGAAACGTTTCATTATTCCATTTATGGCTATTACGATCATAGTCATTTTTATAAACACCTCAAACAGTTCCTGCAAAAAAGCACGCTACAAAACCTGCAACCGCACCTGCAACTGTTGCAGTCCATACACAAAAAACCACGAACGGATGGCATGTGAATTGTGCCAGCAATCCTAAACATTCGTTATGATACGCAAGTTAAAATCGGGTGAATACCGGCTCTATTCCAGAAAAAAAGACCCCAAAACAAATAAACGTCGCAACCTGGGAACCTTTGAAACACTCGATGCAGCCAAAAAGCATGAGCGGGAGGTCCAGTATTTCAAAAGACATTAAGATCAGAAGCACGTCTCATTATCAATGTCGGCCTGAGTCCCGCGGGGCGGGATAAACTCCGTCGAAGGCTGCTTCGCTAAACTCAGCCTGACATTCTCTTTAATTGCCAGCCCTTCGCCGTTCGTCTTCCGAAGCGGTAGTTCTCCTACGGGCTGCGGCTACAGTGTTTTTACCAAAGCGATAGGTGAAGGATAAATTAGCTACCCGCGTTTCCCTTCTTGAATGCCAATGCTCAATATAATTGCTGAACTCAATGACAGCCTTCGGCACATTGGTCCAGAATATATCTGTGATGTTAAGGCGGATGGTCCCTTTTTTATTCATCACTGTTTTTTGCACCCCTGCCGATACCTGCCATTGGGGATCCAACCTCATAAACCCATATTGCCCGCCGGTATTTATACTGGCATTCAATTCAAAGGTCCACCCCTTGGGAGCTATGAAAGTATTATTGGTACTGATATTGGCTGCCGGACGACCGTTATCCAAAGAGGTATTGGCCAGGTTGCCATTGTAATGACCATAATACAAATTGGCATTGTTGATGGCATTCCACCATTTGGTAAAACGGAGGGGTGCAGCTACTGTAATCCCATAATAATCGTAGGTGTTGAGATTGACCGGTATCTGCACCGTTACCCTGTCTTCCGTTTCACTGGGTCTTATGACCACGGTGGTGTTCTGTTTTGTATGACTATACGCAAGTGTAACACTGAGTTGTTTTACGGTATAACTTAGTTCGTAGGACCAGGTGAGCTGAGGCTTTAGGTAAGGATTGCCTGAACTATAGGTGCTGGGGTCCAGGAAAAAACGAAAAGGATTCAGTTCGGAATAATTGGGCCGGTCAATGCGCCTGCTCACCGACAGACCAACTGTTTTTTCGGCGCCCAGTTTATAATTCAGGAAAACGCTGGGGAATAATTGCAGGTAGGAGGAATCAAACCGGATATCATTGACGGCCTGGTGTCCTTTCATATTGGTTTGTTCGGCCCGCAGACCTGCCATCAGCGAGAACTTTTTGTATTCTGTATTAATATTTACATACAAGGCATTGTTGTTCTCTTTATAATTGAACCGGTTGCTTTTGGAAGAATCATATTTAGGTGTACCGGTACTGATATCATAAAATGCCACATCATTGTCTGTTTCTACAAAACTGGTCTTAAAGCCTGTTTCCAGCCGGGTATTTTTATTGAGTGGATGGATATAGTCGGCTTTTACAGTAGCGATGTTGATCTTTCCATCCTGGTCGCCATTGAGTTTGTATTCGGGCTTGTTGGGTGTTCCATCCAGGGTATAAAAGCCGGTTACGAATCTTGACAGGACGCTATTGTTGAATACGCCATAATCCACATCGGCGGTGAGCTCACGGCCGGTACTGTCGAAACTATATTTATAATTGATATTGCCCAGTATATTCCGGGGACGGGTTTTTTCCTTGTTATTGGTAATAAACCTGGACTCCGGTTGCTTCACATTATTCAGTACAAGTGATTGGTTATTGTTATTGCGTTCAATATTGGTGAGTGTTCCGTTGAGCACAAATCCAATGATCGACTTTTTATTGGGAAAGAAGTCGGCACCCAGTCTGGCTGTATTTGTATGCACTTTTTGCTTGCTGAAATTATCCTGGTCATACGCGCCTTCATAGGCGCCATTCTTAAAAAATTCCCTGATCAGTACCAGGTTGCTAAGGCTCTCGCGGTATCCAAAATTATAACTGCCAAAAAGGTTTACCTTTTTACTGCGGTAATTAAAAGTAGTCCCGGTATTGGCTTTGGGATAAATGCCTTGTCCATAGCCGGCTGTAAAAGTGCCATTGGCGCCTATGCGTTGGTCTTTTTTCAACCTGATATCAATGATGCCCGAATTACCAGCCGCATCATAGCGGGCGGATGGATTGGTAATAATATCAATACGCTCAATGCTATTGGAAGGCAAACTACGCAGCATATTAACCAGGTCGGCACCCGACATAGGGGTGATCTTCCCGTCGATCATAATGATAACGCCGGCCCGGCCCCGCAAACTGATCACGTCATTGGGATCGATCAATACACCAGGCGAACGCTCCAGCACATCGAGGGCCGAACTTCCTACGTTCACAATACTATTATCAACATTCACTACAATCCGATCGCTTAATTTTTGAATAAAGGGCTTTCTGGCTGTGACGGTTACCTCCTTCATTTGTGATGCCTTAGCGGGTGTTAAGGTAATAGCAGGCAGGTTCAGCATGGGTTGCTCCGCCGTCAAGGTCAGTGGTTGTGAATAATAGCGACTATAATTGATCATGGTTACCCGGAGCAAATAGCCGCCAAAAGGTACAGGCTCAATTTCGGCCAAGCCGGTCTTATCTGTAATGGCAGCTTTCACCAAAGTAGAATCTTTGGCCTTTAACAATTCAACGGTGGCATTTTCCAGTCCCTGTGCAGCTTCATTGAGTACGTTGACGATCAGTTTTCCTCCCCGGTTATTTTGGGCATTGGTTACGGTTAAGGCCAGCAGACAAACTATCAGTAAGTTCAATTTGTACATGTATCAGCAATTATTGGAAAACAAATATTCTGATAAAACGAATGTCCTCGTAGTACTTCTATACAGGATGCAGCACGCGGGCGTTCAGTGGAAGCAGGCGTAAAAACGGTTGTCGTTTTTTTACATAATAGCGTGATCAGGAATATTTGGGCATCTGAAGAGGAGGAATCCTGTACTGATCTATCTGAATCTTTTTTTGTTATAAACTGCAAAAACTTAAACAGATGTAGGCTGGTTTACCATTATATATTAATATGTATGGGTATTAATCACTCAATATCATTCATCAAAACCCGGGCAAAACAAGGACCGGGTAAAACACTTCTTTATGAAACAGCGCCTTTTCGTTTTATTGCTCATTACCTCTCTGGGAACACTCACCACACAGGCTCAATTAAAGCTTCCCAAAGCCGGCGGCCTGGGTAATATCGGGAGTTTGCTCACGCAATTTTCAGGGGCCCTGAAACCCACCTCCTTTTTGGACAGCTTTACGGGCGGTGCAAAAACCGACTGGACCAATGCAGCCTCCAAGGTTACCGATGCAGGAGGCCTGGGCAGCAGCATTTCTTCCCTGGCGGGCTTCATTAAACCCAGTATGTTCAAGGGTGGTTTTGATGTGGCCAGCCTTATTAAAACAGCCAGTACCGTTAAGACCATTGCCAGCGCTACCGGTTTGTTGAAGAACCTCGAAGGCGGATTAAAGCCCGAAGCCTTTACCAGCGGCTGGTCATCCAAAAGGAGCGGCTGGCTTAGTGCCCTGAACCTGATTAAATAATTGTTTTGATCCGTACCCTTTCTTCCTTCTTTTTACCCTGGCGCTTGTTCTACGACTCATTAGTATCTTTAGGATATGCAACATTTACTGCTTCTTCATGGGGCTATTGGCGCCAAAGATCAAATGCTGCCCCTGGGCGAAAGCCTTGCCAATGATTTTTATGTACACCGGATCAACTTCACCGGTCATGGTGGAGAGGCATTGCCCGATGCTGCCTGGTCTATTGAGCTGTTTGCACAGCAGGTACTGAACTACCTCGACAGCTATGTACCTGCCGGCGAACCTGTTTACCTGTTTGGCTATAGCATGGGAGGTTATGTAGGCATGTACCTTAACCGGCATTACCCGGATAAGCTGCTGAAGACGGTAACACTGGCTACCAAATTCCATTGGGATGAAGCAGGTGCCGCCCGTGAAGTGAAAATGCTGGATCCGGAAACCATTCTCCAAAAATTACCCGCTTTTGCTGAACAGCTGGCCAAACGTCATGCGCCGCAAGATTGGAAATTGGTGATGGAGCACACGGGTAATATGTTACTCGCCATGGGCAAGGACAATCCCCTGAAGCCTGAAGATTACGATCAAATAACAACGCCCTGCCTCTTATTGCTGGGCGACCGGGATAAAATGGTTACCCTGGATGAAACCGTGGGGGTGTACAAAAAATTACCGGCCGGCCAATTGGGCGTGCTACCGGCAACGCCACATGCATTGGAACAGGTGAGCATTAAGCTGCTTAGCCAGTTGATAAGAAAGTTTATTCTGAGTAAATGAGGAAAATTCCTCTGGAAAGGACGCTGCGTGTACCCCAAATAGATTAACCAGTAGAATAGAAATTCCCTATAAAAGAAATGGGCCGCTTTATGAGCGGCCCATTTCTTAATTATGAAAGCGATTGTCCTATTTCTTTGTTTCGAGCAATTTAAAGAACTGATCCAACTGAGGCAGGATCACGATGCGTGTACGACGGTTAGCCGCTTTTGCTTCAGGAGAATCATTAGGCGCCAGCGGAGAGAACTCACCACGACCAGCTGCAGACATCTTAGCAGGATCCAGACCATACTGATTTTGGAGAATCCTTACTACTGATGTAGCACGCTTAACGCTCAGGTCCCAGTTGTCGATCAATTGACCACCACCATTGTAAGGTACATTGTCGGTATGACCTTCAACCATGAACTCAATATCAGGTTGATTTTTCAAAACGGTAGCAACTTTACCCAACACTGTCTTAGCCTGGGCAGTTACATCAAACTTGCCGCTCTTGAACAACAGCTTATCGGAAATGTCGATGTATACTACACCTTTATCCACTTTAATGTTGATGTCCTTGTCATCCAGGTTGCCAATAGCACCTTTCAGGTTCATCACCAGGGCCATGTTCAAAGAATCCTTGCGGGCCATTTGCTGTTGCAAAGTTTGGATATAAGAATCCTTGGCGCCCATATTTTCCATTGACTTCTTGATGCTTTCAGCTTGAGAGCTGGAGATCACAGAAAGGTCTTGCAGTTGCTTTAAAGCCTGTGTATTGTTTTCTTTCAGGTAAGCAATTTGCTTATTGAGTGCATCGATCTCATTTTGCAATGCTGCTTTCTTACGGGCTTCCTCTGCTTTTTGATCTTCACAGGATTTCAGGTCTCCTTGTAATTTACCAATCACACTGGATAAAGAATCTTTTAATTGACCGTACTTAGTTTGTTCTGCTTTAAATTTCTTAGTGCTGACGCAGGAAAACAGCACTACAGGGGTTAATGCTACTAACAGAACGTGTCTGAACTTCATATAAATTGGTTTTTAATTGAATAATTAGCATGCATACGTCAGAAAATTATTTGAACAGTATTTATGCAACTAACGTGCCTGATAAAAAGGGGCCCAAAGGTATAGTGCTTCATGATAAAATACCTATGAACGATGAATTATCACTTTCATTTTAAGTAGATTTTAAGTTTTTTTTAATCGTCCTATATTAATTTTCTAACATGTGGCAGATGGGGCCTTGCTTTATGTCAAAGTAAACCACCTTTAAAGCATGCTTATAAATTATTAACTTCCGTTAAATCCTTTTATATGCGCACGCTTATTTTCTCATTATTGCTACTGGTTACGCACAGTGCCTTTACACAAGCCATTTTTTCCGGTGGGGTGCTGAAGCCCGAACAAGCCAATATGGATGTGCGTCACTATACGGTTTCATTAACTGTCCATCCAAATGAACAATCCATTGACGGTAATACGGTCATAGACGTTGTATTGGCACAGCCAACTACGACATTATTATTTGACTTGTTAAATACTTTTAAAGTGAGTAAGGTGTGGGTGAATAACAAAGCGCAGGTTTTTAAACATGAAAATGACCTTCTCCACATCTCCCTGCCTGTTGCTGCCAGTGGCAAAATAGCAGTAAAGATCCAGTATGCAGGTAAACCAAGGGTAGCAGTAAGGCCGCCCTGGGATGGCGGTTTCCAATGGTCCAAAGATTCAACGGGTAATGACTGGATCGCCATCAGCTGCCAGAATGAAGGCGCCAAACTCTTTTTCCCTTGTAAAGACCATCCCTCTGATGAACCCAATGAAGGGGCTGACCTGATCGTTACTGTTCCCAAAGGATTGGTGGTAGCGGGGCCGGGATTGTTACAAAGGACAACACATCAGAAAAACAGCTCCACCTTTCACTGGAAAACCAATTATACCATTAATAATTACAGCATCCTGTTCAATGTAGGAAAATACAAAGTAGTGAGCCGGCCCTATACCACCATTAACGGCAACCAGGTGCCCATTGAATTTTATGTACTGGAAGAACATGCCGGCAAAGCGCCGCACCACCTGGATATATTTGAACGCAGCATCAGGATGCAGGAAAAATATTTTGGTGAATATCCCTGGGTAAAGGAAAAGATTGCCATAGCGGAAACGCCACACCTGGGCATGGAACACCAGACACTGAACGCATATGGCAATAAATTCAAATATAGCCAGGTGGGCGGCCAGGATTTTGACTGGCTGATGCACCATGAGTTTGGCCATGAATGGTGGGGCAATAAGGTCACCGGCAAAGATTGGGGCGATATGTGGGTGCAGGAGGGTATCTGCAGTTTTGGTGATGCCTTGTTTACAAGGGATGCAGAAGGAGAAGAGGCGTATATCAAACGGATGCAGGGAACGGCCCGCGGAACAAGGAACCAAAAACCCGTCGTGCTGGGCACCAATATCAATTCTGATGACGCCTATCATGGCGATATATATGGGAAAGGGGCCTTTTTTATGCATACCCTGCGTTATGTACTGGGTGATGAGGTGTTTTTCCCGGCCCTCAAAAAATTTGCGACTGATAGCCGGTATACCTACGACAACCTGGTCACCACGGATGATGTGGAACAGTTCTTCAGCCGGGAATCAGGTAACAACCTGAAGCCATTGTTTGATTTTTATTTGCGCACGGTTCAAAAACTCGACATACAGGTAACCCGCACGGGAGATAGTACCTGGTATATCAAATTATTGAACTATGACGGGGCGTTACCATTGGATATTACAACCAGTGATGGGGTGAAAAGAACTACAGTAGACAAAAAGGGGGTTGCCATCACCAGCAAAACACCTTTGCTGGTGGATGAAAAAATTTTCTACCTGAAGCGCGTGATTTACGAGTAAGAGAAAACCCTCATATTACCAGGTATTAGAATTACCACAAAGTGGTATTGTAGCATAGGTCTTTTTGTAGTCCCTTTGGAAAATGGTTTTCAGCCATCGCCTTTTCCTGAATTAGTTCTAAAATTTCCCTATGGTAGTTTTCTACTGTAGTTCCCCGCTACGAACACTCCGGTAGCGGGGTTTTTTATTGCCTGCCTTCCCGGCACCCTCCTTTTTCCATCATTACCTATCAGCTTGCTCCTGACCGGATTAAGCTATCGATTTTAGCAGCGCCCAAAATAATTAGCCAAAAAATACTAATAAAGTTAGTGTTGATAATATAATTTCCCCTACATTTGACATTCGGTAATTTTGACTACTATAACAAAAAATAACCCATTATGTCTGCAAATAACGAAAAACTCAAGGCGCTGAAGCTGACGATTGACAAGATCGAAAAGGACTTCGGCAAAGGAAGTGTGATGATGATGAATGAAAAGTCAACCGATCCAATGGAAGTCGTTTCTACCGGCTCAATTGGACTGGATTCTGCGCTCGGAGTTGGCGGCTTTCCCAAGGGCCGTATTGTAGAGATATATGGTCCGGAGTCTTCCGGTAAGACCACCATTGCCATTCATGCCATTGCTGAAGCACAGAAAAAGGGCGGTATGTGTGCCATTATTGATGCGGAACATGCTTTTGACAGTGCTTATGCATTAAAACTGGGTGTAGATGTAGACAACCTGCTGATCTCCCAGCCCGATTATGGTGAGCAGGCCCTCGAAATTGCCGATCGCCTGATCTTATCCGGCGCACTGGATGTAGTGGTAATTGACTCAGTAGCCGCCCTGGTACCCAAAGGCGAACTGGAAGGTGAAATGGGTGATAGCAAAATGGGCTTACAGGCCAGGCTGATGTCACAGGCTTTGCGTAAACTCACCGCTACCATCAATAAAACCAATACCATCTGCATCTTTATCAACCAGCTTCGTGAAAAGATCGGGGTAATGTTTGGTAATCCTGAAACTACCACTGGTGGTAATGCCCTTAAGTTCTATGCTTCTGTACGCCTGGATATCCGCCGTATGGCACAGATCAAAGATGGTGATGAAGCCATTGGTAACCGCGTAAAAGTAAAAGTGGTAAAAAATAAAGTAGCTCCTCCCTTCCGCGCTGCAGAGTTTGATATTGTGTTTGGTGAAGGAATCTCCAAAACCGGCGAAATACTGGATATGGGCGTTGAGCTCAGTGTTGTACAGAAAAGTGGCAGCTGGTTTAGCTATAATGGCGATAAGCTGGGACAAGGCCGCGATGCCGTAAAGAAATTACTAGGCGACAATCCTGAACTCTCCAATGAGATCGAAGGAAAGATCCGCGAAAAGATAAAAGAGATGCAAAATGCAAGCGCTCCAGCATCTTAAACTATGTTATAGTAAGTGAATACTAAGGGGTTAGTAAATGAAAGGTCCTGATTCTTCAGGACCTTTTCTTTTGCAGGTACCTGGATGGAAAAAAGAATACTATGGTAAATCAAGGGGAAATTAGGAGAGTTTAGGCTGGACGCAGGATGCGGTGGTAAGTAGTAGAAATAAAAAAGGGGTCTGAATAGACATTCAACCCCGCTTTAAAATCCAATATCCTATGAAAAACCGAGGTAAAAATAAGGGTGAATTTTGACATGTGCAATACCATTTTGTGGTTATAGTAAAAATACTCAAGAAAAAGCCAGTTGATGCGTAGTAAACGGGGTCATTATACCCAAATGAGGGAGAAACACTTTCTAAGTTTTTACCATACACACGTAAAAACCCGTTCGGCTAACCGATATCCTACCGGTTGTTAGTTTTTAAGGAGGCGTTCCTGGCTTACCTGGCCAGTAGTAACATTACTAATACGCAATAGATACATTCCCTTTTCGAGTGATGCTACATTCACGGTTTGTAATCCCTGTAGTTTGCTTTGCGATATGCGTACTTTACCGTTGCCATCAACGATCTGTACATCAAGCAGAAATTCTGAACGAATAATGAGGACGCTATCCACAGGATTGGGATAGAACCTGAAAGATATATCGCCGGCAATAATGGCTGGAATTGTTTTGGAATATTGAACTGCGCCTTGTTTACCGGCAAAACGAATACGGTAGGCATTTCGGCCCTTGGCAGGCGCATCATCTATCCATTCGTACCAAACACCGGCAGCTGTTTGTTTGATCACGGCCACTGTTTCAAAATCGCGCCCATTGCTGCTACGCTCCACAGCAATAAATTCTGCAGGACCACCGCTCATCATCCGCCAGTTGAGGATCACCTTGGCATTGTCTTTAATGGTAGCAACAAGATCGCTGAGGTAGATGGCTGAATCGGGAATGGTGGAAGCCATTTCCTCCGGAGGGGCTCCGGCCGAAGTATCCTGTGCCACACAAATATGTGTCCACAGGCTTACCAAACCTATCAGCAAACCTTTGTACATAGAATTTAATGGAAAAGTGAATGGGGAATAGTTATTAACAATTACTGTGCCCGAATGTGGAAAACGCCATATCTTGCTGAAAATTATTTCTATTGCGTTAAAGTTTCTTCAAAATCCCTTTACCTTTTCAGCCCAAAACCTTTAATACAGAAGCTATGTTGACATCAAGGCGAATAGATGCCCGGAAGCGGATTGCATTGGTAGCACACGATAATAAGAAGAAGGACCTCATTGATTGGGCAGAATTCAACAAGGTAGTACTGGCCAAACATGAATTGATAGCCACGGGGACCACGGGCAAACTGCTGGAAGAAAAACTGGACCGCCCGGTAAAGAAGCTCCTGAGCGGACCGCTGGGAGGTGATCAGCAGATTGGGGCCCTGATAGCTGTGGGCGAAATAGACGTCATGATCTTCTTCTGGGACCCCATGGAAGCCCAGCCGCATGACAGTGACGTAAAAGCATTGTTGAGGGTAGCGATTGCCTGGAATTGCATCGTAGCCTGCGACCGGTCTACCGCCGACTTTGTGCTCACCTCTCCCCTCATGCAAAAGGATTATGCAGCCACGTTGCCTGATTATACGGAATACCTGAAAAGAAGGATTGAGAACAAATAACGCAGGCCGTATTAAGATTATAGAGTAGGTTAAAGTTGTATAACCTATTGAATAACAAGCACTATCATTCATATTCATGAGCTGTCCCGGGCCGGAAACAACTGTGCCCTGTATTTGTTATAGATACAGTCTGCGGGAGGGTTGGCGATGCCGGTATTTAAATAATGGATAACTTACCTGTAGTCGCTATTTACATAAATTTACAGGCCTCTTTAACAACTATATGCCTTTTAAACTACACGCACCTTTTCCACCGGCAGGAGATCAGCCGGGAGCCATCCATCAATTGACGGAAGGAATATTGAACGGTGAAAAACACCAAACCCTACTGGGCGTAACGGGTAGTGGTAAAACCTTTACCATTGCCAATGTGATCCAGCAGGTGCAGCGTCCTACCCTGGTTTTAACGCACAACAAAACCCTGGTGGCGCAGCTGTATGGGGAGTTCAAACAATTCTTCCCGGAAAATGCGGTGGGTTATTTTGTAAGTTATTACGATTACTACCAGCCTGAAGCCTACCTGCCGGTAAGTGATACCTATATTGAAAAGGATCTTAGCATTAATGAAGAGCTGGACAAGCTGCGGCTGCATGCTACTACGGAGTTGCTGAGCGGACGCCGCGATATCATAGTGGTAGCCAGTGTAAGCTGTATCTATGGTATTGGTAACCCGGCCGAGTTTGAAAATGGTATCATCAGGATCCACCAGGGACAAGTACTTTCCAGGCAGGGCTTTCTGCATGGGCTGGTAAATGCGCTGTACATGCGGAGCCAAACAGACTTTACACGTGGCACATTCCGGGTAAAGGGGGATACGGTGGATATTAACCTGCCCTATATGGATTGGGGCTATCGCGTTACCTTCTTTGGAGATGAGATCGAAAGCATTGAAACGCTCGAAATAAATACGGGCAAGCGGATTGGGGTGGTAGACAATGCCGCCATTTTCCCTGCTAACCTGTACCTGGCACCTAAGGATATGATCCAGGAGATCCTGCATGAGATACAGGATGAATCCAACGCACAGGTAGAATACTTTAAAAAGAACGGCAAGTATATTGAAGCCCAGCGATTGGGTGAACGGGTGAATTACGATGTAGAAATGATCCGGGAACTAGGTTATTGTAATGGGGTGGAGAACTACTCCCGTTTCTTTGACCGGCGTATACCGGGCACCCGGCCCTTCTGTTTATTGGATTATTTCCCCAAAGACTTCCTGACGGTGATCGATGAAAGTCACCAGACGATTCCGCAGATCAGTGGTATGTATGGTGGCGACAGGAGCCGAAAGCTGATCCTGGTGGACTTTGGATTCCGCCTTCCTTCGGCGCTGGATAACCGGCCATTGAATTTCCATGAATTTGAACAGATAGTAGACCAAACGATTTATGTATCGGCCACACCGGGCGATTATGAATTGGAAAGGAGTGGCGGTATCATAGCAGAACAGGTAGTAAGGCCTACCGGTTTATTAGATCCTCCCATTGAAGTAAGACCCAGTGTAAACCAGATCGACGACCTGCTGGATGAAATAGACAAGCGGGTAACGAAGGGCGACCGGGTGCTGGTTACTACACTTACCAAACGGATGGCCGAAGAAATGGACAAGTACCTGCACCGGATCAATATCAAATCAAAGTATATCCACAGTGAAGTAGATACCCTGGAAAGGGTAGAGATCCTGCGTCAGCTCAGGTTGGGTGAAATTGATGTATTGGTCGGGGTAAACCTGTTGAGGGAAGGGTTGGACCTACCCGAAGTATCCCTGGTGGCCATTTTGGATGCGGATAAGGAAGGTTTCCTGCGCAATGAAAAGTCGCTGACACAAACAGCAGGCCGTGCAGCCCGTAACGTGGATGGATTGGTGATCTTTTATGCGGATACAATGACGGAAAGCATGCAACGAACGATAGATGAGACCACGCGCCGTCGCGAAAAACAAGTAGCCTTTAATATTGAACATAATATCACTCCACGTACAGTTACCAAATCGAAAGAACAGGTATTTGCACAAACCTCTGTACTGGACATTAAGGGATACGATCCCAAGAATCCTTATGCCATGGCTCCTGATGAGGAGTTGGTAGTACATGCAGCGGCAGAAGAACAGGCCGTATATCAAACCATTCCTCAACTCGAGAAAGCCATTGGCAAAACAAAGAAGGAGATGGAAAAAGCAGCCCGTGATCTTGATTTTATGGAAGCCGCCCGTTTAAGGGATGAAATGTTTGTGATGCAGAAGCAGCTGGAGGATATGAAGAAGTAAGGACCACCGGCAATTCCAGTCTGTCGCACCCTCCATTTTGTCGCAAAACACCCCTGAAAAGACTTAATTTTTCAAGCCCGGATGCAGCCATAGTTGTTAACTTAGCAGCATGAGCCAAAAAGTATTTCTTCTCGACGCTTATGCCCTCGTATTCCGTGCCTACTACGCACTGATACGCAATCCACGCATTACCTCCAAGGGCATGAACACCAATGCACAGTTCGGTTTTACCAATACCTTGCTTGACCTGCTCAACAATCAGAAGCCTTCGCATATGGCGGTGGCATTTGATACGCATGCCCCTACAGAAAGGCATACAGAGTTTGCCGAATACAAGGCCAACCGGCAGGAAACACCCGAAGACCTCCGGGCTGCAATCCCGGATATCAAACGCATCATACGAGGCTTCAATATTCCTATTGTAGAGTTGGATGGCTATGAAGCGGATGACGTGATTGGTACCCTGAGTAAGCAAGCCGCCAAAGAAGGATTTGAAGTATATATGGTTACGCCAGATAAAGACTATGGTCAACTGGTTGAGGAAAACATCAAAATATACAAACCCGGTTACCAGGGTGGCGATGCCGAGATTTTAGGCGCCAAAGAAGTATGTGAAAAGTGGAACATCAAGGAAGTTCACCAGGTAATAGATATCCTGGGCCTCATGGGTGATGCAGTGGACAATATACCAGGCATTGCCGGGGTAGGTGAAAAAACAGCCGCCAAACTCCTGGCAGAATATGGAACGCTTGAAAACGTACTGGAAAATGCAGACAAGATAAAAGGAGCTTTGGGCGAAAAAGTGCGCAATGGAAAGAATGCCGCCATCCTTTCCAAAAAACTAGCCACCATCATTACCGATGTGCCGGTATCCTTCCATGCAGAAGATTTCCGGGTTAAGGAATTAAACAAAGACCTCCTCCGTGAAGTATTTACTGACCTGGAATTTAAAACGGTAGCCAAAAGGATATTGGGTGAAGACCTTGTGATAACACCCGGCAAGGCAACTGCACCCGAAGGTGTACAAACCGATCTGTTTGGTAATGTGGTGGAAGCGAAGGGTGCAGAAGGCAAAAAACAAAAGGCAGCAGACGCAAGCGTTGCAACAGCAGAAGGCGGAGAAGACGACCGGGTAGAAAGCGGTGAAGCGATTGTTGCCGGTAAAACCATTCACAATACCCCCCATAAATACCTCGCCATTACCGGCGATACAGCCATTAAAACCCTAGTGAAGGAATTAATGGAGCAGCCGGAAATATGTTTCGATACGGAAACAACTGGTATTGATGCCAATGATGTAGATATGGTGGGCATGAGCTTTTCCTTCACACCGGGTGAAGGTTATTATGTACCGGTACCAACGGGCAACCAGGAAGGCACGCTGGCTGTTCTGAAGCAGTTTGAAAAACTATTCAATAAAAAGGAAGTTACCTGGGTAGGACAGAACCTGAAATACGATATGCTGGTCCTGAAATGGTACGATTATGAATTGAAGGGAAATACCTTCGATACCATGCTAGCCCATTATGTGATCGAGCCGGATGGCAAGCGCAGCATGGACATCATGAGCGCCCAGTACTTAGGTTATGAACCGGTACATATTGATGAACTGATTGGCAAAAAAGGAAAGACCCAGGGCAATATGCGTGATGTGCCCCTGGAAAAGATCACCGACTATGCAGCGGAGGATGCTGATATTACGCTGCAGTTAAAACAGGTCTTTGCCCCCTTGCTGAAAACCAAGGATGTTGAGAAAGTTTTCCTGGAAGTAGAAAATCCCCTGGTGAAGGTGCTCACTGATATGGAGTTTGAAGGGGTAAGGATTGATGAAAACTTTTTGAAAGACTATTCGCTTCAACTGGATAAGGAAGCCAAACAAGCAGAAGAGAATGTATACCAGCAAGCGGGTTTAAAGTTCAACCTGGCCTCTCCCAAACAACTGGGTGAAGTCTTGTTTGAAAAACTGAAGCTGGATCCCAAGGCCAAAAAAACCAAGACGGGTCAATATGCCACGGGGGAAGACGTATTGCTGAAGCTGGCCAATCAGAGTAAGATAGTTGAAGATATTCTTGCCTTCCGGGAGCTGACGAAGCTGAAGTCTACCTATGTGGATGCCCTGCCTACCATGATCAATAAAAAAACGGGCCGGGTGCATACCTCCTATGCCCAGGCGGTGGCTGTTACAGGGCGTTTGTCGAGCAACAATCCCAACCTGCAGAATATCCCGGTAAGAACAGAAAGAGGAAAAGAGATCCGCAAGGCCTTTATTCCCAGAGACAATAATCATATCCTGCTCTCGGCCGATTACTCGCAGATCGAATTGCGTATTGTAGCTGCCATTTCAGGTGATCCTGCCATGTGTGATGCCTTTAAGAATGCCCGGGATATCCATACGGCCACTGCCGCCAAAGTGTATGGTGTAGACGAAAAGGATGTGACGAAGGAAATGCGGTACAAAGCCAAGAGTGTAAACTTTGGCATCATCTACGGACAAGGGGCTTTTGGCCTGGCCGATAACCTGGGCATCAGCCGCACGGAAGCCAAAGAGATCATTGATACGTATAAAAAGCAGTTCGCGAACATCCAGAAGTACATGGATGATACCATCAACTTTGCCCGCGAAACGGGTTATGTGCAAACCCTGATGGGCCGTAAGCGTTGGCTAAGGGATATTAACTCGGCCAATTTCACTGTACGTGGCTTTGCGGAGCGAAATGCCATCAACTCGCCCATTCAAGGTACAGCTGCCGATATGATCAAGCTGGCCATGATAAAGATCCAGGACACTTTCAAGAAGCATAAATTCAAGTCAAAAATGATCCTGCAGGTGCATGATGAGTTGATCTTTGATGCCTCCCGCGATGAAGTGGAAACGCTCAAGCCCATCATCCTTGACTGTATGCGCAGTGCCCTGCCTTTACCCAATGAGGTACCGGTAGAAGCCGAGATCGGCGGGGGAGAGAACTGGCTCGAAGCGCATTAAACCATTCATTTACAAACCTATATGATTGCAGGGCTGGCAGCTTAAGCCAGCCCTTTCCTTTTGGAGCTGTTTTCTGTCCACCATCCTTAATCCGCCTAATTTAATGGCAAAACCTGGTTTCAAGGGCAGTTTTAAAAAAGATACCCCGTAGATATCCCGTATATGTCCCGATGATACCCCGTAGATACCAGCATCTTTTAAAGAAACGGGATATCTATACTATATCTGCTATCTATTTAGTGGATTTATTATTGGTATATCCTCCTGTTATTGTCTTTTGGCATTCCTTTACTCAGGCTTTGCCTAAAAGCAACTAACCCCGCGAAGTGCGGGGCAGGCTAAAAACAACAAGAAGTGGGCGTCTGGTTATTTGACGGGAGGATTGTTCTTAAAACTGGTTAGTGCCAGTTGGATGCGTTTATGGTAAATAACCTGGTCTTCGAGCATCTTGCGCATGAGTTGTATATCCAGGTTTTTAGGGCTGCGGCTGCGCAATCCCCAGTGATTGTCTTCATTGAAAAAATCAGTGCGGGCGGTTTCCAGCTCTGTTATTTTTTTACGAAAGGTTTCGCCTTCCATAAAAGGTTTCTCCAGCAAGCCATGTTGCTGTGTGTATTGCTGCAATTCGGCAAGCAGTTGCTGATTTAGGTTAGTAGCCTCTTCAAATTTTCTTACGAGTTCTTTTCTTTCCCTGGCCGGCTTCAGCATAAATACCGGTCTGTACCAGGCAAAATACAGCAGTACTACTGCCGCCACTAAAATGATCGTGATCGGGTCCATCGGTAAGCAATCCAATGTGAAACAATAAATCTCTCACAGAAAAGCTACGATTTTTTCTAATGTGTACCATCATTCCTGTTAATAGTTGAATGAAGCAACGCATTAAAAAAGTACCCTCTTCAACCTACCACCCAGTATATACGCCAGTTTGTAGAATAATATCAACAAAAAAGCGATTACTGCTGGGTGATAACAGTAATCGCTTGTATGGATTGTTTATCGAAGGTCTGCGGGCTGCCTCTTAATTGATGTGTAGGTTGGCGGCATTCAGTTTTTCATGCAATAACAACAGTACATCGCTTTTAGCCTCTTCGGATTTGAATACATCTGCGCACCAGAAGAAAGCTTTCAGGTCGAACCCATTTTCATTCACCTTGGTAAAGAGGATTTGCGGTTCCCGGTTTTCAAAGGCAAACCGCGAAGCCCTGATGGCATTTTTGATGGTCGAGGATACTACTTCCATATCCTTGCTTCCGCTCACCGACAGTTCCATTTCAAGCCTGATCTGGTTATTCGTATGTGTCCAGTTAACGATCTGTTGTGAAAGGATGTCTCCATTGGGGATGATCACTTCGGCGCCATCTGGTGTGAGAAGGGTACTGGAGCGCAAACCGATTTCCCGTACGCGCCCGGCTTTATCGCCTACTTCTACAGAATCGCCTATCTGCAGTGGCCGGTCGAAGATGAGGATGATGCCCGATACAAAATTGTTCACGATATTCTGTAAGCCCAAACCAATACCAACACCCAGAGCGCCCAATACGATGGTAATTTTATCAACGGGTACGCCGGATGCCGCTACTGCCAACAGGTAACCCAGGCAGAGCAGGATGAGCCGGGCGATCAGGAGTCTGGAACGTTGTCCTTTGTTGTGGATCTCATCATCCGTGCCTGTATCCCCAAAGAAATAGCCTACATATTTTTGTAGCAGGTGTGCTATCCAGATGATCATAAAGAACAGGAGTACGCCGCCGATGGTGAAATAAGCATTGCCAATATGCCGGGGATTTTGTAAAAAGTCGGTTAGTCCATTCAATACAGAGGTATAGATATTCAGGTTGGTGGTGAATACGATCAGCCAGAGGATCACCACCAGGAATAATAGTGGCCTGCGAAATCCATTGAGTACATGCTGGTATTCAAACCGGCTTTGTACGCCGCGCTTCACCCGGCTGGTCATGATCTGCAGCAGGATGGCCTCCATCACAATCTTGCTGAATACGGCCAGCCCAATGGCCTGGGTAAAGGCAAAGATGGCTGCATTGCCAAAGATCTGGGCCAGGGAAAAGCGGCCCCAGATATTGAACAGGATGGAAAGCACATTCATCACATTGTGGAGGATGATCACAAAACGGAGGAAGCCTTTCATGTGCAGATGCTCTTTCATTTTAGAGAGGAAGAGCAAACCAAATACGATGGAAAGGATGTTGAGCAAAATAAGCCATATCCGCTCCCAGAATCCGGGGTCGACAATATGATGGGTAAAAGCAAAACAGATATACAGGATGGCCATGGCGATCCAATACCAGAACAACCGGCGCGGCCATTTCTTCCAGCAGATGATGGTGAGGATGATCAGGAGGAAGAACTGCATGGATTCAATATAGGCAGCCGGGGCATGCAGGTCGAACAATGGCGCAATGGAAAACATGATCACAAATGAAGAAACAATATAACCGGAGGGTAGGTATTCAAAGCCCAGGTCCTGGATGGCTGGCATGGCATGCAGGCGCTTCAGGGCGCGTATGTTGCGGTAGATCCAGATAAAGAAGAGAAAACCTATGAGCAGCAAAAAGAATCGCTTATTCCCACTGTCTTTAAAGTAATAATGCAGCGCCTTCTGTTCACCGTCATACACTTTTCCAAAAGACGATCGCACGCTGGCGGAGAGGCTGTCCTTGTCTTTTTCCCATAAGTAATTGTATTCCTTGCCAAAAACGCGGGTTGCGGATGTATTGAGCAGGGTAGTTACATTTTCCAGGAGCCTGGCGGTTGTAATGGCGTTGGAGGAGTTTTGCGTTTGGAGCAGGTTGATGGTAGCGAGGCTTTCCCGCAGATGTTTGGTACTGGAGCGCCAGGCCTCCCGCATATCTTTGAGGGGGGCGCTGAATTGCTGGCGCAATACAGAATCTCGAAACAGTTGCCGTAGTACAGTATCTCCCATTAGGGTTTTCATGCTACTGCGCAAGCCTTCCAGTTTGCCCTCCGTACTGTCTAGTATTTCCCGGTGATCTTTCCCTTCGCGTTGCAGGTTAAGCAGCAGGCTCCGGAATACCTGCAGGTTACGCAGGTTCAAGGCCTTGCTGTTGTTTTGTACAATGTCTTTGAGTACGGCCAATACCGAGTCGCCATCGGCCAGTCTTTCCTTCACATTGAGAACGGCCAGCCCGAGCTCGCTTTTGTTTTCAATATTATCCAGTATGACATAGGCTTTTTCGATCTGTAATTGGTAGTCGCTGCTGGTGAGTTTGGCCGAATCGGCAAAGAGTGAGGACCAACCACCTCTGCGTGGCCGGCTGGTATCGCCTGCCTGCCGGGTAGAATCCGGACGGCCTGAGGGTTTGTCTTGCCTGAAACGGGCTGTGTCCTGGGCCTGGCCGGCCAGGGTAAATAACAAAAGGATAGATCCCGCCAGCAGGTGGCGTAAGCGGTTTTTCATGCGTTGATTTTTTGCTGCCGCTAAACTATAAAAAGATGGGATTCACAGGTGATTTATTATACCAACCCGGTTATCTGACCCACCTAGTGGTCAATTGGTTAGAGGAAGAAAGTATTTAACATATTTACCAGCTTCTTAAACAGCCACGAACCAAATGGAAAGGACGCTTGAGATTTTCTAAATCTGCCAGCGTCCATTTTTTATTGTTCTAATTTCACGCCCACTAAATGCCCTCGTATGCCAATACAGCCCATCCGGATCTTTATTACCGGCGGAACCTTCGACAAAGAGTACAATGAACTGAACGGTCAATTGTTCTTTAAGGACACGCAAATGCATGACCTGCTGGAAATGGGGCGCAATAAAGTACCGGTAGTGATCAGAACGCTGATGATGATTGACAGTCTGGACATGACCAAAGAAGATCGTGACCTGATCGTTCATCAATGTGTACAATGTGAGGAAGACAAGATCATTATCACTCATGGTACGGATACGATGGCGGTAACAGCCAAAGTACTGGCAGAGAGCATTAAGAATAAAACGATTGTACTCACCGGCGCTATGATCCCCATCAAGTTCGGTAGCTCCGATGGCCTCTTCAACCTGGGCAGCGCCATGGCTTTTGCACAATCCTTACCCCCAGGCGTATATGTAGCCATGAATGGTCGTTTTTTCAACTGGGACAATGTGCGGAAGAATAAACAAACGGGAATTTTTGAAGAGATAGAGTAGATTGCTATAAATTATCTCCCTTGCTGAAAAATATGGCCCCTGATAAATGGCGACACTTTTATGCGGGTATCGTCATGGGCGTTGTTTTACAGGGGCTCTGTTACTTGCTGATGCCCAACAAGATTGCCTTAACCGTCGTGCCCGTTTTGGTGCTTGTGATCGCTATTAGTTATGGCTTTGAGCTTTTCTCCCTCATTACCGGTCTTGGTGTTTACGATTTTATGGATGCCGTAGCCTCAGCCATTGGCGGCGCTTTTGGCATTGGCCTGGCCCTCCTCCTTGGTTCCTGGCTGATCTGACCCGGCAGCTCCTGCTTTTTTCTTACTTTCGGTCTTCAAATTATGTTGCAGAAAAAGAAGGTAGACGTAGATGTGATCAAGGATGTACTGGAAGCCATGCTTGCTGCCCGGCCTGATTCTACTTTTGTTAAAAGCCTGGCCCACCAATACGAAGAAAGGGGTGGGCTGAGTAAGAAACAACTGGAAGGGCTGTACCAGAAAGCGCTTAAAGTGGAATCGATTCCGGATGGCAAACTGGCCACCCTGGAAGCGGTGATCATGAAAAAGCCTACGCGTTATAAATCGGCCCCACCTCCGCCTAAGCCCCTTTATGAGAAGGATGAAAGAGTGGGACAAATGATCGAAGTTATTCTTGCCAAATATCCCCAACACAAACGGGTGCTGTTCTTCCAGGTGAAATACAACAACAATGAAACCCTCAGCCCGCCTGAAATTACGGAACTGGAGAAGTTCCACCGGATGGTGAATAAGTGAAAAGGGGCCGGATTTGACGTACTTTTGCGAAATGCAAAAAACGCCGTTTTCTATTGAAGACTCTCTTTCCAATTTACAGATCGAGGCACTGAACGAGATGCAACTGGCTGCTCTTGAAGCCAATAAGAATGCCAATGAGGTAGTGCTGCTCTCGGATACAGGTTCCGGCAAAACCCTGGCTTTCCTGTTGCCGGTTACGCAATTATTGGATAAGGACAAGCGGGTAACGCAGGCATTGATCATTGTGCCTTCCCGTGAACTGGCGCTGCAGATTGAGCAGGTATTCAAGAAAATGGGCACCGGCTTTAAGATCACCTGTTGTTATGGCGGCCATTTGCGTGAGACGGAGGAGAATAACCTGAAGCAAGCACCCGCACTAATTGTAGGTACGCCGGGCCGCCTGGCCGATCATATCCGTCGCGGCAATATCACCACTACGCATATAGAAACGCTGGTACTGGATGAGTTTGATAAATCGCTGGAGCAGGGTTTTGAAGAAGAAATGTCATTTGTGGTTGGCTCCCTGCCGGCTTTGAAAAAAAGGATCCTTACTTCGGCTACGGAAGCGGTAGAAGTGCCTGCTTTTGTAGGGCTGACGAACCCGGTAGAGATTAACTTCCTCACTGGTGAGAAGTCGCCCGCATTGGCCATTCAGATGGTCAAGAGCGATGATAAAGACAAGTCCAACACTTTATTCAGACTCATTTGTGCGCTCGGCAATCGCTCTACGATCGTTTTTTGCAATCAGCGTGAGTTTGTAGACCAGCTCAGCATTTACATCCGGGACAAAGGCATTCCCAATGTATTTTATCATGGGGCGATGGAACAACAGGAGCGTGACAGTGCGCTGTGTAAGTTCCGCAATGGCAGCTCCAATGTTCTCGTCACTACCGACCTGGCCGCCCGCGGACTGGACATTCCCAATATCCGCTACATAGTTCATTACCAACTTCCCAATACAGAAGAATCTTATACCCACCGCAATGGCCGTACGGCCCGGATGGACAAAAGCGGAACGGCCATCCTGGTGTTGGCGCCCCAAGAACATGTGCCGCCCTATATCAGTCCCGAACCTACGCTTATTACCCTTCCGGCTACAGCCGAACTACCGCAAAAACCAGTATGGACGACCTTATTCATTGGAGCCGGCAAGAAAGACAAAGTGAATAAAGTGGATATTGTAGGCTTCCTGGCCAATAAGGGACAATTGAAGAAGGAGGATATCGGCCTTATAGAGGTAAAGGATTTCTTTTCTTTTGTAGCGGTACGTAAATCCAAAGCAGGGCATACGTTACAGCTGATCAAAACAGAAAAGATCAAGAATAAGAAGGTGAAGATCGAGGTGGCGAAGTAGGGGCGGCAATCGAGAATCGGCAGTCGGCAATCCTTAGCGTCGCTTGTTTTTTATTCCGGGACCTCCATCCGGCGTTCGCCAATCTGCTGGCGCCACATGGCATAGTAGAGGCCTTTTTGCTCCACCAGTTCATGATGGGAGCCGGATTCGGTGATGCGGCCTTTTTCCAACACATAAATGGTATCGGCATGCATAATGGTACTCAGGCGGTGGGCAATGAGGATGGTGATCTGCTGCCGTTTGGCGGATATGGTGCGGATGGTTTCCGTAATCGCTTCTTCCGTCAGGGAATCCAATGCCGAGGTGGCTTCGTCGAAAATAAGCAGGCGGGGGTGACGCAATAATGCCCGGGCAATGGACAGCCGCTGTTTTTCTCCACCCGACAGTTTTAGTCCTCCTTCTCCCAATAGGGTATTCAATCCCTTCCCGGTACGTGTAACCAGTTTGGAGGCCGCAGCTTTTTCCATAGCCTCCAGCATATCTTCATCGGTGGCATCGGGTTTCACAAATAATAGGTTCTCCCGTATGGTGCCCGCAAACAGCTGGGTATCCTGGGTTACAAAACCTATTTGCCGCCGCAGCTCATTGTAGCGGATCAGGTTGGCCGGGATATCATTGAAATAGATCATGCCCTCCATGGGCCGGTACAGTCCCACCAGCAATTTTACCAGTGTGGACTTGCCTGATCCGGAAGGTCCCACAAATGCAATCGTATCGCCGGTACGAACCGAAAACGAGATGCCGTCCATGGCATTTTGATTGGCGGTGGTATGGCGAAATACTACATTTTCAAAACGCAGGTCGTTCAATTGGTTCAAGGCCACGGGCTCGGGCGGCCTTTGTTCAACCGGTTTGTTCATGAGGGTATCAAATACCTGGAGGGAGGCTTCGGCTTCGCGGTAAAAGATAATGATATTGCCCACATCCTGCAGGGGGCCAAAGATGGCATTAGAAATGAACTGCATGCTGATCAACTCACCGGTACTGAGCACATGGCCAAAGATGAGCCATAGGAGGACGAATAAAATAGACTGCTTAAGCACATTCAAGACGGTGCCCTGCATAAAGCTGAGGGTGCGTACCTGGCGGGTCTTTTCCATTTCGAGCTGGAAGATGCGGAAGGTATATTCCCGCAGGCGCCTGATCTCCGGAAAGGTGAGACCCAGGCTGCGCACCAGTTCAATATTGCGCAAGGACTCTGTGATGATGCCAGCCATGCGGTTGGTTTCGCGGTTGATGGACCTTTGGAGGGCTTTCATCTTGCGGCTCAGCATGCCGGTCAGGGAACCCAGCACCACCACACCAATAATAAATACGGGGATCAGGGCCCAGTGTTTGGTGATGGCATACCAAATGAGAAATCCCACACCTACGAGGGAAGAGAACAGGATATTAATAAAGGAGGTGATGAACCGCTCGGTATCTGTCCGCACTTTTTGCAGGATGGCCATGGTTTCTCCACTGCGTTGTTCTTCAAATTCATTGAAGGACAGGCGGAGAGTTTGGCGCAGGCCGTCATTAAAGATCTGCATCCCAAACTTCTGAACGGCCAGTCGGGTGGTATAATCCTGGAAGGCTTTGGCAACCCTGGCCAGCAGGGCTATTCCTACGGCGATAGCCAGCCACCAAAGCACGCCTTTTATCAGTTCATTCCGGGGTCGCAGGTTGATCTGTCCGGCATAATCGTCAATGATCTTACCAAAGATGATGGGATCGATCAGGGATAATACCTGGGCTATGGCCGCCAAAACGAGAGACAAGAGTACCAGCCAGCGCTGGGGATGTAAATATTTCCAGAGGATATGCATGTTGATTTAATATACGATTAAATGGCGGTTAGGTTCAGAAAAAGTATAATGTGTCTGCAACCAGGGGGCCTGGGCTGTTGTTTCAGCAGGCCCTATGGCTAGTTGAACAATATTTTTGGAGCTCTGGGCATGGTTAAAGCTGGCAAAGGCGACATTCTTAGTTTTCTGTCGTCATTAGGGTAAGACTTTGCATTGGTTTACACTTTAGATGATTAACTTCCTTTTCTATAAGCTCTAATATGAAACAGCTCTTCTTGTCCTTTTTGATTGCAGGCAATAGCCTTGTAGCGGCCGCACAAACCTGGGCTGATACGGCAGCCAGTATTGAGAAAATATTCAGTCGGTACAACAACAATGCCGTGCCGGGTGCCGAGCTGGCCATCAGTCGCAACGGGCAGGTGATCTTTTCCAAAGCCTGGGGTATGGCTGACCTGGAACATAATGTACCGCTCACGATCCAATCAATCACCGAAGCGGGGTCTGTGTCCAAACAGTTAACTGCTGCCGCAATTTTGTTACTAGAGCAGCAGGGCAAGCTTTCGCTGAATGATGATGTACGCAAATACATTCCTGAGCTTCCGGAATATGGCAAAGTCATTACGCTGCGGCACATGATGCATCATACCAGTGGCCTAAAAGACTGGGGCAGTGTGATGGAGCTGGCAGGCTGGTCGCGGGGCACCCGGGAGTATAACAATGATTATGCTTTGTACGTAGCAACGCTACAGCAAACACTGAATAACCTGCCAGGCGATGAATACATCTACAGCAATTCCAATTACAACCTGCTGGCCATTATTGTGCAGCGAGTAAGTGGATTATCGCTGGCCGATTTTACGAAGCAATACATCTTTGAGCCGGCTGGCATGACGCACACGCAATGGCGATCCAACTACAAGAAGATTGTAAAGGACCGGGCCATTGCTTACTCAAGAAGCGGACAAACCTTCTTTACCAACATGCCTAATGAAAGCGCCTATGGTAACGGAGGATTACTTACTACGGCGGAAGACCTGCTGGCCTGGAATCATTATTACTTAAGTGGAAAATTTGGCAACCCGTCGCTATTGGCCAACCAAACAGCTACGCGTAAGCTCAATAGTGGCCGCACCAATAATTATGCAGCCGGATTGATGACAGATTCCATCAATGGTTGGCAAGCAATCTCCCATTCAGGAGCTACGGCCAGCTACCGGGCCAACCTGGATTATTTTCCGGAAGTGGGATTGTCCATTGCCTGGCTTAGTAATACTTCGGCTTTCGACGGAGACACGCTTAATGTTGTGAATGCCATCCGCCGGTTATTTCTGCCCAGTCGCATCACAGCTGTCCGGCCCAGGCCTGCAGTTGTAACGGTGGCTCCTGAAAAGCTGGCTGCATATTCGGGATGGTACCGCGATCCCCGCAATGGAGCAGGATTAAAGATCTATGTAAAAGAGGGCAAGTTGAGCAGCCTGTTTCCTACCAGCAATCTCACTGCGATTGCCGACAACGTTTTCCTGCTGGGTAATAACCGGCTGGAGTTTGGTTATAAAAAGGGACTCCTAGCTACGTTTGGAGGTGATAGCATTTACTTTGAAAGAATGGATTCAGCCGATACCAGCGCTAAAAACCTTGAAACTTATGCGGGGCAATTTTATTCGCGCGAAGCGGAGGCCATGTATTATGTAGTATGGAAAGATGGCAAGTTGTTGTTGCAAATAAAACCAACTACCAGCTTTATTTTGAATCCCACGTATAAGGATGCATTTGATAGTCCTTTTGGTCCCATCTATTTTCTCCGCGACCTAAAACGAGGCCTCATGGAGTTCAAAATATCGATTTCGCGGGCGAGGAATGTTGGGTTCAAGCGAATTTATACAGGAATGCCTTAAAATAAATCGAAATTATCAAGTGCGTATACCAATATAGTGATAGCCACGGCTGGTAAAATGCCCAATAGGAAAGCCACCCAATGGGTAGGCGTGTTTTTTTTCTTATAGCTGTAATAGAGGAGGTATAAATTGGCCAGGTAAAAGATTATTATAGCGGCCCCGATTGTAATTGCTTCCTTATCGACACTGGGTTCGTCAGAAAACCCGGCTATCATGAGAAAACCACCAACAGCAAACCAGGCAATTGACACGATGATGGTAATGATCCTTACAATAAGTAACATACTGAATTATTAATAGGGGTGGGGCAAGCGGTCAAAACAGGTCAACAATATTAATCTGCAATGTATTAAAAACAAAATGATCGCCTGTCTTTTTGTGTTGAAGCTGTTGGGCAAGGGGTGCTTGTGGAGAAAGAAAGAATACCGTTTTGTCGCCGAGGGTTTGCTTACCCAATCCGGCAGCCAGGAAGAAGATCAATTTTTCACTTTGTACAACAGCGCCGGCGGTTGCTGTTTCATACAGGTGATCCACATTTACGGCATTAAGCGCTGATAATTCCTTCGCCTGTTCGGCCAACTGGCGGGCATACATGTCTTTTTGGAGGTGACCCATGGCGCGGGAAGTTTCATACTTATCACCTGCCGAGCTTTTTTCTTCCTGGTTGGCGGCTTGTTGGGCATCTTCCATCAGGTGCCTGCTGGCAGCCATTCGTTGCTCAATAATTGCCAACCCCAATTGTTTGAGGCGCTGTTTAAAATCGATCTTTTCCGCGCGGGTCATGGCGCAATATACAGCTCAGATCAGTTCTGAGAGTGTTTCGCGGGCATATTCGAGGGCTGCCACGGGGGATTCAAACAAGCGTGGTTCGATGCCATCAATGAACAATTCACCATGCACACCCTCTCCCGGTTCGTGCAAATAATACATCGCCGTAAAGTATTCCGTGGGGATGATGTGTAGGTTTTCTCTTGGCACCAGGTGGGGTTCAATCACCACCCATACCTCTTTTCCATTGATGGAGAGCTTTTCTGTCATGGCCGCTTTTTAGGAAGGAAGGATAAAAGTCGTGCCAGCGTTTCTACAAAACGGAAGCCCCTAAAGGGGCTTTTTGGGAGGCAGGCTAAAAGCGATGGCTTCGTGCTCAAAATGGCCTTTGTGGGCACCATCACAGAAAGGTTTGTTCTGGGAGAGACCGCAACGGCAGATGGAAATGATTTCCCGTCCACCCAGGTCATATTTATCGCCATTCCTGTCAACGATCTCAAAATCTCCTTCTATTTTAAGGGAGCCATTATTATTTACGGTAATCTTTGTAGTAGCCATATTATTGGGAATTAAGGGCGCGAAAGTAAGGGAATTCCCGCTAGCAGAAGACGGGTTTCAGTTGACAGGGGCCATTTCGGGTACTTCCTGGCCGTCGGTCTGGGGTTCTACGAGGGGAATGATGATAGTAAAATAATGATTGTCTTTTTCAATCTTTACTTCGGGCAGGTGCAGCATTTTGTAGCGGGCATTGATGTTTTGGAGCCCGAAGCCGGTGGATTCTACCACACCTTCTCTTTTAAAAATAATATTGCGCACCATGAGGTTATGACCCGGGGCCGCAGATAGCTCAATTTGTAAGGGATGCTCTTTTTGAAGCTGGTTGTGTTTTACAGCATTTTCTATGAGCAGTTGAAGGGTAAGTGGCGGCAGTCTCCACACATCGTATTTTCTGTCTATCCGGATATCGAGGCTGATGCCGCTGCCGTAACGGGTTTGCAGCAGGTGATAATAGGATTGGATGAACTGCAGCTCCAGTTCCAGCGTGGTCAGCTCCGACTGGTTATTCCTGAGCAGGTAACGGAATACCTTGGTGAGCTCATCCAGGAAGGATTCGGCGCGGGCGGGGTTTTCGCTGATGAGGGAAGACAGGGAGTTGAGGTTATTGAACAGGAAATGGGGATTCACGATGCCTTTTAGTTGGTTGAGTTCGGCCCGGAGCTTGTCTTTTTCCAATTGCTCTTTCTCTCGTTGCGTATGGCGCAGGCGGGCATAGTGGTACAGGGTTTCAAAGCCGGCAAAGAGGAAGAAAAAAAGGAAGATGGCATTAAAGAGGGAGTATCCCCATAAGCCGGTGGCTACCTGGCTATTATTGATGCGTACAAATGAGGTGTCGGTAATAGCCCCATTCCATTTGCCTGACAAGGCCATGCGCAATAGGAAGCTGGCAACCAATGCGGTCATGGTGAATAGGAGACCAGTTAAAACCACCGTGACCAGGCGCAGTGTGCCCCTGAACAAAGGGCCTTTCCAGTTACGACTTTGGTAGATCAGGAAGCGGTTGCCTTCACAGATCAATACAATACAGGCCAATGAGATGAGCGTGCACAGGATCTTTACTCCATCGGCACGCCGGCATACCTCATTGGTATAAAGCACCAGGATGAAGGGAAGTACAATAACCAGTATACGGAACCACCTATCACGAACCTTTATCAATGCAGCAGGGATTTTAAGCCGGGTGTGGCATGATGAACCAATCTGCAAAGAAAAATGAGGATGACATGAGACGGGCAAGATTGTGCATGAATTGAGGTTTTGGGCGGATGAATTGTGCCGGAAATATATTTTTCAGCGGGTTTTTGCTCCTGACATACTGCTGTCACTACCTGGTTGTTGCTTTGTATCATAATTGGCAACCTATGTTTTACACTACCATTGACCAGACCAGCTTATTGACGCAGTTTCAGGATATGACGGCCTATAACCTATGGGCCATCACGCGGTTGACGGATTGGCTCAAAAGCAAACCGGCGCTATTAATGGAAGCAACAGCGGCCTCCAGTTTTCCGGGTATTAAGGCCACCTTATTACATATCTTGGAGGTGGAACGCGAATGGCTGGGCAACCTGCAACAGCAGCCTGTCCGGTTTCAGGAGTATGCTGATGAAAATGTAGGGAATGTATTGGCCAGGCTGGCCAGCCAGGCTGCAGACCTGAATGATTATGTGCAAGGCCTAACAGACGAAGGGTTGCAGAAGGATTGTTATTGTAACCTGTTGTTTGGCGGGGAAATTTGCCGTCCCCGGTTTGAGATCATCCAGCATTGTCTGAACCATAGCACCTATCACCGGGGTCAGGTAGTGACTATTGGGCACCAGGTGGGATTGAAGGATGCGCCCATCACTGATTATATGTTCTACCTGCTAAAAGTAAAACCCAAGCGCTCCGGAAATCTAACGGCCACTGCGAGTCAGGGTCGGCAAAGCGGTGGGTCTTTTTCCCATAAAAGTTTACTGGCTGTCAACTTTTTCAGTAAAGTAGCCTCCTAGTGTTATTTACAATCCTATATTAACAGTCAAAATACAGTCTTATGAAGATGACGGGCCTTGCCCAATATCGTTTATTGAATCAGCAGCTGTCACAACCAGCTTTCAAAACGGCCGGGGAGCTGGTACAATGGATGGGTGGCATGCAGGCACAGGATTATGCAGGCGCCAAATGGAGTATTGGGGTAAGGGTGCCGGGGACAACAGATGCGGGTATTGAAAAATCGATAGCTAACAAAGAGATCATTCGCACCTGGACATTGCGGGGCACCTGGCATTGGGTGGCGCCGGCTGATGTGCATTGGCTATTGCGGCTGGTAGCCCCCAGGGTACATGCAAAACAGGCAAGGGCGTTGAGGCAGGAGTCGCTGGATGCGGCCACTGTGAAAAAAAGCAATAAGATCCTGGTAAAAACCTTGCAGGGCGGGCTGGTACTTACCCGCGAAGAGCTGGCTGATGTGTTACAAAGAAATGGTATCAAGACTTCCAACTATGGCATAGGGCATTTGCTGTTGCATGCTTCGATGGAGCAATTGATCTGTATGGGGCCCCGGCGGGGTAAACAGTTCACGCATGTATTGCTGGATGATTGGGTGCCCGTTGATAAAAGACATACCCCAACCGAGCCAATGGCCGAACTGGCTTTGCGGTATTTTACCAGTCATGGTCCGGCGACAGTGAACGATTTTGTGTGGTGGGCGGGCATCACGCTTACCGAAGCCAGGAAGAGTGTGGAGATGATACAGGATAAACTGGAAAAGGTGGTCGTGGGTGAAGAAACTTATTTTATGCCGCCTGGCTTACCGGCTTTGAAAAAGAATGCCACGGCTTACCTGCTGCCGGGGTTTGATGAGCTTTTATTGGGTTATACCGATCGCAGCGCCACAGTGGATAAGGAACACCTGCACCGGTTGGCCATGACGGCCAATGGTCAATTCAGTGCCACGATGGTGGTGGGTGGACAGGTAACCGGTTTCTGGAAGAGAACGATTGGCGCCAGGACGGTCAGTATAGAAAAGGAATATTTGGACAAGGCCAGCCAGGCCACGCAGCAGGCCGTTGATGCTGCCGCCCGGCGATATGCCAAATTCCTGGGGTTGAAGGAGGATTCAGAATAGGATATGCAATACGCCCTTCAATTTCTATCTTGCACGCTGAATGACATCTTCCGATAAGCCTATTAGAGTAGCAGTGGATGCGATCGTGTTTGGATATTCCAAGCATGAAGGCGTATCTGTACTACTGATCCAACGCAAGTATCCGCCTTTTCAGAACAGTTGGGCCATCCCTGGTGGCTTTGTTTTAGAACATGAATCGCTGGAAACGGCGGTAATACGTGAATTGCAGGAAGAAACGGGGATTACGGTCAACTACCTGGAGCAGCTGTATACCTTTGGCAATCCCGGACGGGATCCGCGGCAACGCATCATTTCCATCGCTTACTTTGCACTGGTTAAATCGGCCCAATTTCAACAACTTAAAGCCAGTACGGATGCCGAGCATGCGCAATGGTTCAGCATCAAGCAACTCCCTGAGCTGGCTTTCGATCACTACGATATTTTACAGGTGGCCATAGAACGCATCCGGGCCAAGATCAGGTACCAGCCCATTGGTTTTGAATTGTTGGACAAGGTTTTTCCTTTTGCCGACCTGGAACATTTATATACCACCTTACTGGACCGGGATATTGACCGGCGCAATTTTTCGCGCAAGATGCTGGCGTTGGGCATCCTGGATGAAACGAATGAATATGCCCGGCCGGAAGGCAAGGGCCGCCCCAGTAAAATGTACCGGTTCAATGAGCAGCGGTACCAGCAATTGGAAAAAGAGGGGATGAATTTTGAGGTATAAGTGGATAGGGCCACAGCGAATCTTTTATAAACCTGGCCTCATCCTTCTACCAACCAAGTGTCAAATGGAGGTGTTTTCCAATGAAAAGTATATGCCTGACACATAGTTCACACAAGGTTTAAAGAAGTTTCACACATCTACTCCTTGATAATCAAATTAATAGAGCTAACCCTCAATACCATAAGCAACCTCCAAAAGCGGCTGATTTCCTCTATTTGAATATTTTGCGTCTTTTTCACGCAAAAAGCTTGCTCATCTCAAATAGGCTATTTATATTTGCGTACAAATGACGCAAAATGAAGACTACCGGTGTTATAATTGCCCGCTTCCAGACGCCTTACCTGCATGAGGGGCACAAGTATTTGCTGAATGAGATCAGGCCCCAGCACAACAAGATCATTGTGGTATTGGGTGTATCGCCTGTGAAAGGCAGCAAGCGCAATCCTTTCGACTTTTATACGCGGGAAAGGTTGCTGAAGCAGTTTGCTCCTGACTTGTTGATCCTGCCCCTCAGCGATCATCCGGATGATGGGATTTGGAGTGAACACCTTGATCAGTTATTGCGCAGTACGTTCCCCCAGGAGTCTTTTGTATTGTACGGCAGCCGGGATTGTTTTATCCCCTACTATAGTGGTCACCTGCCTGTAGTGGCGCTGCCTGAACTGGGCAGTCATTCGGCCACCATGATCCGCGATGAGAATGCGGACAAGGTGCTGGATACGGTAGACTTCCGCATGGGCATCAATTATGCTTATCACAACCGGTACGATGCGGTACATACCACAGTGGATATTGCTTTGCTGCGGAATGGAGGCACGGAAGTATTGCTGGGCAAAAAGCACGGAGCTGCACAATGGCGGTTTCCCGGTGGGTTTGCCGATCCTGCGGATGGCTGTTTTGAGGATGCCGCTGCACGGGAATTACAAGAGGAATGTGGAGAGGTGGTTACCGGCGGGATGCAATATGTGGGATCAGCACGCATAGACGACTGGCGTTACCGTAGTGAGACAGATAAGATCATGACCCTGTTTTATAAAACGGATTATATCAATGGCGAGCTAAAGGCGAATGATGACCTGGCAGCGCTTGGCTGGTTTGCCACGGATCAGCTGCTTGATATGATCCAGTCAAAGGACGTTACGGCCGAACACCATGTGTTGGTTAAAATGCTTGTTAAACAATTGCCTGTATTAACGCAGGTTCAATAACAATAAATTGGTTCCTTATTCTTTTACTCAAACATGAATGCAATGAAAACCCAGGAAAACATTTTACTGCTTGCTGATGCCTATAAATATTCGCACCACAAATTATACTATCCAGGTACAACGAAAATCTACTCCTACCTAGAAAGTCGGGGTGGTCAGTTTAATGAAACTGTCTTTTTTGGCTTGCAGTATTTACTTCATTATTATTTGCAAGGTGAAGTGATCACTACAGCAAAGATCGATGCGGCGGAAGGTTTTTTACAGCAGGTGTTTGGCCGTAATGATGTATTTGACCGCAGTAAGTTTGACTACATCGTAGCAAAACATGGTGGTAAATTACCTGTACGGATCAAAGCAGTACCTGAAGGAACGGTTGTTCCCGTCAACAATGTGTTGGTGACGATTGAGAATACAGACCCCGAATGTTTCTGGCTCACGAATTTCCTGGAAACGCTGTTGATGCAGGTATGGTACCCTTGTACAGTGGCTACGCAGTCGAGGGCCATCCGGGAAATCGTTACTGAATATTTCCAGGAAACAGCTTCTGACAGTTCCATGGGGGCCATTGAGTTTGTGTTGAATGATTTTGGGTTCCGGGGCGTGAGCTCAGTAGAGAGTGCGGGTATTGGTGGCGCATCGCACCTGTTGAACTTCAGGGGTAGTGATAATATAATGGGCAGTGTACTGGCAAAACGGTATTATGGCGCTACTGAGGTGTATGGTAATTCCATTCCCGCAACGGAACACTCGATTTGTACCCTATTGGGAGAAGAAGGTGAACTGGAAGTATTCAAGCATATCCTGCGCACTTTCCCCACGGGTCTCGTATCCTGCGTATCTGATTCTTACGACATTTTCAGGGCTTGTAGTGAATATTGGGGGACAGAATTGAAAGAGCTGGTATTGAGCCGGGATGGGGTATTGGTGATCAGGCCCGACAGTGGTGATCCCGTATTTACACTGCTGAAAGTGTTTGATATCCTGCTGGACAAATTTGGTTATACGATCAATGATAAAGGATTTAAGGTATTGCCTCCCCAGGTGCGTGTGATACAAGGTGATGGCATTACGGTGGACACAATACGCCATATCTACAATGCACTCAAAATAAATGGTATCAGTGCCGAAAACCTGGTATTGGGTATGGGCGGGGCTTTGTTGCAGAAGGTGGACCGCGACACGCAGAAGTTTGCTTTTAAATGTTCTTATGCCGAAGTAAATGGTGAAGCCATCGATGTACAGAAGAACCCTATTGAAATTGATTCCCATGGTCGTCTGGTGGAATCTTTTAAGAAGTCAAAGGCTGGTCAGCTGAAACTGGTACTTACAGCGGGCGGTTACCAAACGATCCGCCGAGAATTGGCTACTGAATATGAAGATCAATTGATAACGGTTTTTGAAAATGGGGAGCTGTTGAATAAAGTAAGTTTTGAGGAGGCACGGGAAAGGGCGTCGCTGGCGGAAAGGAAATCACTTACGACAAGTTAATTATGAATTTTATGCCTATTCAATTCAAAAAAGGAGATGCAACCAGGCCTGAAGCAGGCGGTAATAAAATCATAGTGCATGTATGCAATGATGTAGGGGGATGGGGGAGAGGTTTTGTATTGGCTTTAAGTGGGAGGTGGAAGGAACCTGAACATTCCTATCGCGATTGGTATAAATCGAAAAAGAATTTTGCTTTGGGAGAAGTTCAATTCGTATCTGTTGAAACTGACATGTGGGTAGCTAATCTGGTTGGTCAGAGAGATATTAAAAACGATAGGAATGGAAATCCACCAATTCGGTACGATGCAATAAAAGAAGGCCTACAAAAGGTGGCAGTTTTTGCCAAAGAAAAAAACGGAACTGTTCACATGCCTCGGATCGGTTGTGGTCTGGCGGGCGGTACCTGGGATTTGGTTGAGCCAATAATTGAAGAAAAATTATTAAGTCAAGGAATTGCTGTAACTGTATATGATTTATGAAATACTCATTAGATATTCTGAAAAAGCAAGTAGAGGCGGGACAAGACATTGAGCTCTTTTTATTCTGGGGGCATAAGCAAAAGCAGGAAGGAGTGATTGATAAGTCCTGCCTGAGCCAATGGTATCCTGCAGCTTTTACGGTGGATGGTATTACCTACGCTACTGCTGAACACTGGATGATGGCCAAGAAGGCTTTGCTGTTTGGTGATGAAGAGGCCTTTCAGGAAATTATAACTACCCCAAAGCCAGCAGTCGCAAAAGCCATTGGCCGAAAGGTGAGGAATTTTGATGCGGCTGCCTGGCAAGAGAAGGGTTATTCTTTTGTTGCGGAAGGCTCTTACCATAAGTTTTCCCAAAATGCCGCCTTGAAGCAGTTTCTGATACAAACAGGGAAAAAGGTTATTGTGGAAGCAAGTCCGTTTGATAAGATATGGGGCATTGGAATGGCTCAGAGCACTGAGGGGGCGGGCAACCCCCTGAAATGGAGAGGTAAGAATCTGCTGGGATTTGCCTTAATGGAAGCCAGAGACCGGCTTTTACAACAATGATGTTACTATTAAAAAGGTGAAGTATGAACCAAAGAGCGCGGGTAGCTATCGCAGAAGATACGCTACAATTAATTGAACAAGGATTTTACACAAATGCAGCCGGGAGCCGGGTGGAATTAAACCCTGCTTTACAAAAGGCCATTGATAATACAAAGCTATATACACCAGAGGAATTGGATGATATGCTTACCAGCCCCATGGCTGAGAACCGGCATTCAACAAGTTTTGAGGTAACGAATGAAACTACGCTGGATGCTGCGAGGCGCTTGTCGGCAGCTGGCTTTTCGGATGTATTAAGCCTGAATTTTGCTTCCGCCAAAAATCCCGGAGGAGGATTCCTTGGCGGGGCTTCGGCCCAGGAGGAGTGTATTGCCCGGGCATCGGGGTTGTATCCCTGTCTGCTGAAAGCACCTGATTATTATTCCTATCACCGGAATCTGGGTACTTGCCTGTATTCAGATCACATGATCTATTCGCCGGCAGTTCCGGTGATGAAAGACGAAGCGGGTAGCCTGCTTGATGAAATAGTATGTACTTCCATTATTACCTCGCCAGCTGTGAATGCCGGCGCGATCATGAACAATGAACGGTCAACAATCAACCAGATCATTCCGGTGATGCGGGTACGGGTAGCCAAACTGCTGGCGCTTTGTGCGCATCATGGTCACGATACGCTGGTACTGGGCGCCTGGGGATGTGGGGTATTCCGGAATAATCCGGAAGATATAGCGGTTTTGTTTCGTGAAGCATTGGAAGGCTCCTTCAAAGGGCAGTTCAGGAAGGTGGTTTTTGCTGTTAAGACAAGTAATGAAGACATCATTGAGCCATTCAGGAAAAACTTTCTATAGACATTTTCAATCAACCAATATGACGAGGGAACAGGTATATGGCGCCTTATTTGGCGTGGCCATCGGTGATGCGCTGGGCGTACCGGCAGAGTTTAAAAGCCGGGCTTTCCTGCAACAAAATCCGGTAACAGATTTTGAAGGTTATAAAAGCCATCACCAACCCCCGGGCACTTTTTCGGATGACAGCTCCCTGACTTTTTGTTTGGCAGCCTCACTGTGCAATGGGTATGACCTGAAAGATATTGGCAACCGGTTTGTACGGTGGTACGAAGCCGGTTACTGGACCGCTGGCGGCAATGTATTTGATATTGGGATGACGACCAGTCGCGCCATAACAAGATTGAAAAAAGGCATTCGCCCTGATCTGGCCGGGGACTTTGAAGAAGGGAATAATGGCAATGGATCCCTAATGCGGATAATACCCTTATTGTTTTACATCAGGGAATTTGATATTGAAAAATGCTATCAAATAACCAAAGAGATATCATCCATCACCCATGGACATATTCGGTCGGTCATAGCCTGTTTTTATTACCTGGAGTTTGCCTTGAATCTGCTGAATGGATTGGATAAAAGGCAGGCTTACACAGCCACGGCTGAAACAGTAGGGAATTTTATTGTGGACAAGGAAATTGTGCAGCGGGAAATTGACCTGTTTGCACCTTTGCTCGCAGCTGATATAACCCAGGTATCCATAGACAGTATCCCGTCTTTTGGTTATGTAATGAATACGCTCAAAGCATCCATGTATTGCTTTATGACAACCGATAATTACAAAGATGCTGTGCTGATGGCGGTGAACCTGGGGAATGATTCAGACACTACGGCAGCAGTTACAGGTGGATTGGCAGGATTGTATTATGGACATCAATCCATTCCTGAACATTGGCGCAAGGGTATCCGGCGCGGTGGTGATATAACTGATCTTTGTGAATTCCTTTTCATTTCATTGAGCTAACTGAACCTTTTTTGACCCCCTTTACTCATGAGAAAACTTTACCTTTTTGGATCGCTGTCTTTTATTGTTATTTCATCCTTCGCCCAGGAAAAAAAAGACAGCAGCAAACTATTGGAAGAAGTGGTGATAACTTCGCCTTTTACGCCGCCGGTACAATCGCCGGTGACTATGAGCCATATTTCGCGTAAAGAACTGGAACGCAGGAATTATGGGCAGGAACCTTCAGTACTGCTATCACAAACGCCATCCGTAACTTTTTATACAGATGCCGGCAGCGCATCAGGCTATTCGTATTTCAGGATACGGGGTATTGATCAAACCAGGATCAATATGAGCCTGAATGGTGTGCCGCTGAACGAACCGGAAGATCAGGGGGTTTATTTTTCCAATTATCCCGACTTCCTGGAGTCGGTATCGGGGGTACAGATACAGCGCGGGGCGGGTTACTCCAAGCAAGGAGTGGCGGCCTATGGCGGTAGCCTGTATTTTGAATCGGTTCGATTTAAAGACAGTGCCGGTGGACAGGCATCGGCTGGATATGGGTCCTTCAACTATTACCGGTTGAATGGTTCGGTCAATACAGGACTTAAAAACAATATGGGTTTATATGCCCGGGCCTCTCACCTGCATTCTGATGGATACCGTGATCATTCGGCCAATAGCTCCAGCTCGGTATTTATCAATCCCGGTTACTGGGGTAAAAAACATAAGGTGTACCTGGTATCCTTTCTCGGTGAACAAAAAAATGAATTGGCCTGGATCGGCGCACCGATGGACAGTGTCAGGAAGAATAAACGATACAATGCCAATAGCAGGCAGGAATATGACCGCTTTTTGCAGGCACATGTACAGGTGCATCATGAGTGGCAGTTGAATAGTCGCCATCAATTGCACAGTGGCATATTTTACAATTACCTGGATGGTAATTATGATTTTGACCTTAACCATTTTATAGGGGAGCCGGTTACAGCAGAACTGTATAACTACGCTTTTCGTTCCCATTTCATCGGTGCATTTTCGTATCATACGTATACCACAAAAAATGTGAAATGGTATAGTGGGGTACAGGCGCAATGGTACCAACGCCGGCATACGGGCAGTGAAAGGACTTATGGCAATTTGTATGTCAATACGGGTTATCGCAAGGAAAGTAGTGTATTTACCAAGGCCATTGTAAGTGCAGGTCAATGGGACTTTTTGGGAGATGTGCAATACCGCTACAGCCATTTTACCTATACAGGAACGGAGCAAATGCCCGGACAATACTGGAATTTCCTAAATGGTACGCTGGGCATTGGCTACCGGCTTAACAATAGCGTTCGGTTTTATTATTCTCTTGGACAAACCCACCGGGAACCTACACGGAACGACCTGTTGATGGGTAATGATAACCTGATGCGGGATGATAATGGGGTACTGTTGTTCAACCCAGTGAAGGCTGAGCAGGTGGTTGACCATGAACTGGGCGTTAAATACATTACACGCAGTGTGTACCTCAGTGCCAATTTGTACTATATGCGTTTCCGCAATGAAATTACCCTCAACGGGCAGATAGGGCCTACGGGCGTACCGCTCCATAGCAGCGCCGCCCGGAGTTACCGCAGCGGGGCTGAACTGGATGCCGCTTGGCGACTGGACAATGGTATTGAACTCAGGAATCAGTCGTCTGTTTCTATGAACCGCATTAAAGAAGCTGGGGTGAACCTGAAGCCGGTATTAACACCTGCTTTTATCAGCAACCAGGAAGTCAGACTGGTGAAAAGGAATTGGCAGGCAGGTATTGGTGTTCGCTACCAGGGAACATCGTATATTGATTATGCCAACACGACGAAGCTGCCCGACTATTTCATTGTGAATATGGATGCCAGTTGGCAGTTGCGTAAAGTGACTTTGTTTGGAGTAGTTAATAATGTTACCAATCGGGTGTATTATACCAATGGATTGATCACAGCCTCGGGGGTACCGGGTTATTTTATTCAGGTGCCTGTGAATTTTTATGTGGGAGTAAGGATGAGGTTCTAAGAAGCTGTGAGCCTTCCTGCAAAAGCGGGAGAAGTCGTGCCACCCTGCAGTTGCTGCCCCACAGGACTTGTCCCGCTTTGCGGGAGCGACCCACCTAGGGAATAAACTAATATGATAAAGGAACCTGTTTAATGAAAAAGAAAGGATTGGTATTGGGTAAGTTCATGCCTTTACATAAGGGGCATGAAGCATTAATAAATTTTGCCTTACAACACTGTGAGGAACTAGTGGTGATGTTGTGTGTATCGGATAAAGAGCCCATTAGTGGAGAGTTGCGCAAAGCCTGGCTGGATACGACTTTTCGTCACAATGACCGGGTAAAGATATCACTGGTAGCTTATGATGAGGCCGTTCTGCCCAATAGTTCCGTATCCTCCCGTGAGATATCTGCCCTGTGGGCCGCTTATATAGGTAAGCATTTTCCTGGCATTGAGGTATTCATTTCTTCAGAACCCTATGGGGAATATGTAGCGGAGTACCTGGGCATTGAGCACCGCAGCTTTGACCAGGAAAGAAAAGTAGTGCAGGTATCGGCCTCGGCCATTTTAGGTAACCCCTTTCAACACTGGGATTATATCGCGGAAGCGGCCCGCCCCTATTTTGTGAAAAAGGTTTGTATCAGCGGATCGGAGTCTACCGGCAAATCGACGCTGACGGAAAAGTTGGGGCATTATTTTGAAACGGCCTTTGTACCGGAAATGGCGCGGGAGGTAATTGAAACCACAGAGGAGGTAGTATTTAACGATCTCCTGAAAATTGCCACGTTGCATGCACGAACTATCAATGAGCGGCTACCGCTAGCTAAAAAGCTGTTGATCTGTGATACGGATGTAAACATTACCAAATCGTATGCGCAGTATTTATTCAACCAGCCCCTGGTGGTACCGGAATGGATCGATGCAGCCAATCAGTTTGACCTGCATTTGTTTCTGGATACGAATTGTCCCTATGTACAGGATGGCACCCGGCTTTCAGAAGCTGAGCGGAATGTATTGAGTGGGTTCCACGAAAAGCAATTGCAGGAACAAGGGATTAAATACGTAACCATTAGTGGCGGCTGGGAGGAACGGTTTGAACGGGCGAAGGAAGTGATCAGGAAAACATTTTTTAAAGAACATTCAATGTAATTATATGAACAAAGAGAGCGCCAGGATCAGTAAGTTCCTGAGCCTTATTTTACGCCATCGGCCGGAAACCATTGGCCTCACTCTCCAGGAAGGAGGTTGGGCAAGTGTAGAGGAGCTGCTTATTAAGATCAACCAAAAGGAACAAATCCTTGATCTGGAGTTGTTGAAGTTTATTGTTGAGAACAATGATAAGAAGCGGTTTGCTTTTAATGAGAACGGTACCATGATCAGGGCCAGCCAGGGACATAGTGTGGAAGTTGATCTTCAATTACCGGTGTCCACAGCGCCTGATGTATTATATCATGGCACGGCAGCGCACTTGCTGCAGGCCGTGCTGCGGGATGGATTGAAAAAGCAGCAAAGGCACCATGTGCACTTGTCGGCCCAACTGGCTACAGCTATTGCTGTGGGCGGTCGGCATGGGAAGCCGGTATTATTGGAAATTGATGCGCGGGCCATGCAGGCTGCGGGTTATGTTTTTTATATTTCGGCCAATGGGGTATGGCTGGCAGATGAGGTGCCGGCTATCTTTATGAAAGTTGGAAATCAATAACCTTACTACGGGCCATATATAACAAAATACGCAGGGCCTGGGCCCTGCGTTTAGTTTTTCTGAAATTGGATATATAACTTTTAGGCAGCTATGCGCTGATAGAGCTGGCGGCCAACTGCTTCATCAATTTTATCGGCCATGGTACCGGCAGCATTGCTGCTGTCGATGGCGGTAAGACGATTCAGGTCTTTATCCCAACCAAAGATATGTACAGGACTATCATTGATACTTACCCTGAATCGCGTTTCAGTGGAAAGGGTTTGGTATGGGGTAGCCTTTACTACAAGTGGTTTACCATCTATCGTCAGTTCGAAGATTTCTGTCCTTGTTTTCATAACACCTCCATTTTTTTAAGTAATGAATACGGTGTAGGTATTTCAATAAGCGTGCCGCTATGGGCCAAAAACTTTCGGGAAAGGGGAGGTTTTAATGGGTATTTAATATTAACACCCTTCATTGTTTAGATACGATGCGTGATTAGCTGTATGCGACAGGACATACTGACCGGACTACTAGAACTTTGTTAAAATGCTGTGGGCGAAGGGACAACCTCATGGCTGAACGGCATTCCTTTTATACCGGTTTTGTCTTACCTTTTACCCTTAATAAAAACTACAATACACATGCGTTCCTATCTAGTTCCGTTTTCATTGGCGGCTTCCCTGTTCACTGTGGGCTGCGGTGAAAACAAAACAGCCGGTTCAAATGAAGCAGGCGCGGCAATCATGAGTGCCGATAGTCTGGCCAAATATATTGCTGTCCTGGCCTCTGATGAATACCAGGGCCGTAAGCCCTTTACAGAAGGAGAAACCAAAACGATCAACTACCTCAAAGCGCAATTTACCAATGCAGGCCTGGAGCCTGGTAATGGCGACAGCTATTTCCAGGATGTTCCCATGGTGAATATCACTACTTCCGCTGCCCCCTCTATGCAAGTGCAAGGCGCCAAAGGCAACTTTACGCTCAAAGGGTTTGATGATTATGTGATCTGGACGGATAAAACGGATCCATCGATCACGCTGGATAAAAGCGAACTGGTATTTGCCGGTTATGGTGTGGTAGCTCCTGAATACAATTGGAATGACTATGCCGGCCTGGATGTAAAAGGTAAGGTTGTACTGGTATTGGTGAATGATCCCGGTTACAATAGTGGGGATAGCACGTTGTTCAAAGGAAAAACAATGACCTATTATGGTCGCTGGACCTATAAGTTTGAAGAGGCTGCCCGCCAAGGCGCCAAAGGATGTCTGATCGTTCATAATACACAAGCGGCCAGCTATCCCTTTACGGTTGTTCAGAATAACTGGAATGGATCGCGCCTGCGGCTTGACAACCGGGGTAAAACAGAACAGCTGTGCGATGTGATTGGCTGGGTATCGGGCCCTACCGCCAATAAACTACTGGCAGCAGCGGGTACAGACAGTACGATACTGGCCAAGGCAGATGTACGGGGTTTCAAAGGAGCGCCACTGAACGTAAAGCTGTCTACCACCATGCAAGTAAAAACGGTGTATAATAAATCGCACAATGTAATTGGCAAGATCACGGGCAGCAAGCGGCCCGATGAATACATTATCTATACGGCGCACTGGGATCACCTGGGTATTGGCAAACCCGATGAAACAGGGGATTCCATTTACAATGGCGCCTTTGATAATGCCAGCGCCACAGCCGGATTGATTGAACTGGCACGTGCTTTCAAGGGCCTTCCGGAAAAACCGGAACGCACGATCCTTTTCCTCTCAGTAACTGCTGAAGAACAAGGACTTTGGGGTTCGGCCTGGTATGCACAAAATCCCATTTATCCCGCCGCTAAAACGATTGCCAATATCAACATGGATGGCTTAAGTCCCTTTGAATCGGCCAAAGACATTATTGTAGTAGGACAGGGACAATCGGACCTGGAAGATTACCTGAAAGAAGCGGCAGAAAAGGCTGGCCGCTATGTAGCTTTTGAAAACCATCCGGAAGCTGGTTATTACTACCGGTCAGACCATTTCAATTTTGCCAAAGTGGGCATTCCAGCACTCTATACAGAAAGAGGTATTGACATTGTAGGCAAGGGTAAGGAATACGGCGAAAAAGTACATGAAGAATACCAAAACAAACATTATCACCGTCCTTCGGATGAATATGATGCGGCTACCTGGACATTGGCCGGTGGGCTGGATGATCTGAAGCTCTTGTTTGAGGTAGGCAAGCGCATTGCTTTTGGTGACAAGGTACCTGGCTGGAAGGATGGATCGGAGTTTAAGGCAAAAAGGTAAGCAAGCTATGAGCCTTGTTCTTCGCGGTATTTAGGCACGTTGTTGTAAGTGGGGCCCCGCTCTTGATACCCAAAAACGGTCACGCTTTATAGAACCAAGTCAACTATTAACTATTTCATATCAAGGACAGCCCGGCACTCAATGGTGCCGGGTTTTTTATTTTAATGGCGGGCGGGTAAAGCCATGCAGTAGATAATTACGTAAGTGTTCTAAAATCAAATCCAATAGCTTTATGAACATCCGAACCAATATCATGCTGCTACTGCTGCTTGCCCTTGCCGGCTGCCAAAAGACCAATATCCCGGAAGGCTTTAAAGAATACATTATTCCCAAGGGAGCACATTACGCTACTGAAAACAGTTACCAGGTGGTCAATAAAAGCGAAATGCACTTTCAGGCCCAATTTGACAGCTCCTGCATCTACACTTCGGTTGACTCCAAAAACAAGGGGGATATTAACAAACTATATGGCTTTAGTGATTGTGGTACGCAACACCAGGAGAACAGCGCCCGTGTAGGCTGGGTATGGAATGGCAAAAACATTGAACTGTATGCCTATTGTTACGCCAACAGTATACGCAGCAGTAAATTGTTGGGTACAGTGGCCCTTGGAACTCCCTGCGAGTTGACCATGCGGCCGGAATTGGGGCAATACAGGTTTGAATTAAAAGGGGCTCCCGTCATTTTCATGAAGCGGAATTGCAGCACGTCGGGTATATCCGGCTATCAGTTATATCCTTATTTCGGGGGCGATGAAACTGCTCCACATGATGTTCATATCTACATTAAGGAGTTGTAAGCCTGCGAAAGGATATCCCTAATCTTCCTTTTTCTGAATACCCGCTATTGCCTGTTTGATAAGCTCGGGTTCAAACCCTTTTTGCAAGAGATAATCGGTGGTCTTGCTCAGTTTTACAAAGTGGTTCACGCCTTCGCCTTTAATGGTACCCCATTTCTTTGTTGCCAGGGTTTGAAGTGTTTTGAGGTAATCCTCTTCATCAATTTCCTTCATAGCCTTCTTGATACAATACTCGCTGACACGTTTTTGTTTCAGCTCATATTTTATCTTCACCCGGCCCCATTGTTTCATGCGGAAGCGGCCACCGGCAAACTGAATGGCAAACCGTTCTTCATTGAGGTAATTTTCTTCAATAAGTTGTGAGAGTAGTTGCTCTACGTCTTGTTTATACAGGCCAAAGGAATAAAGTTTTTCCTTGACTTCGGTGTGGCTGCGTTCCTGGTAGCCACAATAATGCTTTGCCTTTTGCAGGGCCTGTTCTTTAGTAAGCTGTTTCCGGTAAACCATTGACTCAAAATTAACACACGATCTTTACACTTCTTCCAACCGGTCTACACAGCCGTATTCGGTTTTGAGCAGGTCATCGTAATGGTCGGCATTTTTAAAGAGGGTATTGAACATTTCCGCGCCAAGTTCTTTTGATATGTCCAGGTCATAAATGATGCAGGACAAAATAATATTCTGACTGGAGCAGCTTAGTACCAATCCGTTCACACGGTAGTTCTCCTGCAAGAGGAACTGGTACAAAGGTTTGATGCGTGTACCATCGGGCGGTAGCTGGCACAGATAAGCGTCGCCCGCAATAAAAAAGTTTTCCGGGTTATAACTGATCTTGATCTTGGCACTTCCTTCTTTTACTTCCCATCGGTTAGCGCCCGACCGAGCCAGCTTTACATCTTTGCCCAACTCTTTCAGAATATTCTCAATGGTTTTAGCCACGCCTACAGGCTCCACCTCTTTTTCCGGCATTTCGGGCAATTTCACTTCGGTACCACAGGCCGGACAGTATTTCTCCGCATCAATGGTATCGGGTAATACCAGGGTATCGCAACTGGGGCAGCGGGTAGAAGGTGTCCCTTTATGGGGAGCATACAATTGCAGGGCTGCCTGCAGATAATACACCGGCAAAGCAAAACCCAGGTTATCGCCCCCACGGATAATGAAAGAGTTTACGCCAATCACTTCTCCCTTTTCATTCACCAACGGACCACCACTATTACCGGGATTAATAGCCGCATCGATCTGGATAAACTTTAAGCCTTCGCGTATGCGGTCCACTTTAGATATCACGCCCTGTGTAGCTGTATAATTCAACCCAAAAGGGTGACCAATAGCAATTACTTCATCACCATCTTTCAGGGTCTCATAGTGGCCCAGGGGCAGCGTAGGCAATTCGACGCCTGCCGGTGGTTGCAAAAATGCCAGGTCATGCTTACGGTCGGTATACCAAACTCTTGACAAGGCTTTTTCAAAGGTTTTTCCGGCAATGGTTACTTCCGTATTGTCTTGTACCACATGGTCATTGGTTACAATCAGGTCATATTCCCGGAGGTAAAATCCGGTACCCGAACCTGATTGGGTAGCAATTTGTATGATGGCAGGATGAGCCCGTTCTATAACTTCCTGTGTAGGCATTGGTATCGTTTTTCAGAACAAAGAGGTAGCACCTGTTGAAAAAGCGTTTACTCTTTGCATGTTGTTAGTCAAAGTTAAGTACTGAAATTTCTGCGCTAAATGTGGTATTGAAGTTCACCAACGATTCATAACGCAGGTTATTCACCTTGAAGTCCAGTTTGGTGAACTTGTTTTTCCAAACGGCTACAATATCTTCAATACGCTCGCGGATATTATCTACTTCAAACTCATTGGCCGCAGCATCATAATAGGTAGTCGGAAAGCCCAGTGCCTCAAAATAGTCCGCATGGTTTATTTGCATGAATAAGCGGAAGAGATCACTGAGGGGCTTGGGCAGGCTATAAGAATATTGACAGAAGGACAGGCCATATTCCAGGATGGTATTGGCAACCAGCGGATATTGATTGTCCCGGTACCAGATCATATTGTTGGCTGCCGCATTCAGTGCATCAATAATGGCTTTATGATTCTGCGGCGTAACAATAGAAAAGGTGTGTTTGGAACGGAAGAAATAAGGATACACTTCTTCTTTGGGTTTTGCCAACAGCTTGCGGTAAGCGTCGATCATTCCCTGGTTCCGTTCGTTGGTTGGCTTTTCGTCTTTGCGGAAATAGATATCTACCACTTTTTCCAGCTCCAGTTGCAGTTTGCCTTCCGGGCAAAGCATGTAGTCGATGCGAAATGCCAGGTTCAGCAGCAGGTAGGACAATGCGCCTGCAAACTTATCAGCATCCAGGCTGGCGGTATAATCAATGGTATCCTGTATCCATTTCATGAAGAACCGGTACCGTACTTCTTTTTCGGCCTCCGGTAATTCGGTGATGTGTTCGGTATCAATGGTTTGCAGGGAAGTGAACTCCTGTACCAGCAGGTCATCCAGCTTATCGGCCTTAATGGCCAGTTCCTTTAAACCATAGTAAAGTTTATTGGGATTGGCAGCTTTGATATTGCTGTCAAAGCGCATGCACAGGCGGTCGCCATCCAATGCGTAGCGGCTGTAATAAAGACCAAAATTCATTTCCAGCAGCCGGCGCATAACAGGTACACTGGGCTGGGCCATTTTGGCCAGGGTGACTTCAGCAACCAGTCGCTCGTTATTGAACTCTCCCCGCACAATCTTGGACCCCTGGTATAAATGGAAGCGGCCTTCGGCGCCATTGCGCTCCAGTACCACATTCTGCTCGGCCTCATCCCGCAGGTAATTAAAAAATGCTTCTACGCTTTCGGGGTACTGTTGTTGTTTGAAGAGGTTATCGGCTTCCGTCCAGCTATTTACTTTTTCTACCGTTTTGTTGTTGTCGGAATAACGCCCAAAGGGAATGGCGGGTTCTTCCGCCTTCTTTTTACCCCAGCCAAAAAGTTTATCGAACATAAGTAAGTGTTTGTATCGATCCCGCCAGGCAGGATATGGTTGAGCGAATGAAGGTATTTAATTTCGTGGCATAATTACAATTCGCTGAGGATAATTAGTTTATTGTGCGTGCCGGGCGGAAATTTGGTTGTCTGAACCCCCTTATCTTTGCGGGATGCTAAAAGAAACGCTTATCAATGCCACTGAGGCCGGCGCCCAGGTGATACAACACTACTTCAATAATAAGAACCTGCAAATCAGCAATAAAGAAGGCGTTAACAACCTGGTTACGGAAGCAGACCATGCTTCAGAAAAGGCGATACTGGAAATCATCAAAAAGGATTTCCCCGACCATTTTATCGTGAGTGAAGAGGTAGGAGAGATCGTTATGGACAGCGAATACAAATGGATCATTGACCCCATCGATGGCACGGTAAATTATGCACATGGTATTCCGCTCTGCTGCATTTCCATCGGTCTTGAAAAAGCAGGCACGATGATCCTGGGCGCTGTGTACAATCCTTTTATGAAAGAGTTTTACCTGGCCGAGCGCGGACAGGGGGCTACGCTGAATGGACAACCCATACAAGTAAGTGCTGAGCCAGACCTGATGAAGGCCTGCCTGGTAACGGGTTTCCCTTATACCTATATTAATCAGCCCAATGGACCGCTGGAAGTGTTTTCCCGTTTCATTCGCCAGGGTATTCCTGTTCGGCGGCTGGGATCGGCAGCCATCGACCTTTGCTGGGTAGCGGCAGGCCGGTTCGACGGATTCTATGAACACAAACTGCAGGCCTGGGATAGTGCTGCGGGTTTCCTGATGGTGGAAGAAGCGGGCGGTAAAGTGACGGATTTCAAAGGCGATCATTATTCTCCTTATCAACCACATATTGTGGCCACCAATGGAAAGATCCACGATGATATCCTGCGCTGGATCAATGACAAAGTATAAATTCTAAAAGCCATCACATCATGAGTGAAAGGACTGAAATAAACGACCTGGGAGAGTTTGGGCTTATTGAGCACCTGACTAAAAATATTGAGTTGCAAAATGCCTCTTCCGTACTGGGGGTAGGCGATGATGCAGCGGTAATTGACCATTTTGGCAAACAAACGGTGATCAGCACGGATATGTTGATCGAAGGGGTGCATTTTGACCTGGCGTACACGCCCCTGAAGCATTTGGGCTACAAGAGTGTGATCGTGAACCTGAGTGATATCTATGCCATGAATGCCACGCCTACGCAGATCACGGTGAGCGTGGGTTTTAGCAACCGGTTTAGCCTGGAAGCACTGGATGAGTTTTATGAAGGGGTATATGCAGCCTGCGAAAAATATGGGGTGGACCTGATCGGCGGCGATACCTGCAGTTCACAAAAAGGTTTTATTATATCAGTAACAGCTATTGGTGAAGTAACGCCCGATACGTTTGTAAAAAGGAGTACGGCCCAAAAAGGCGACCTGCTTTGTTGCAGTGGCGATCTGGGTGCTGCCTATGTGGGGTTGCTGTTCCTGGAGCGGGAAAAACAGATCTACCTGGAAAATCCGAAAATTCAGCCCGACCTGGAAGGGGAATCATACGTAATTGGCCGCCTGCTGAAGCCGGAAGCCAGAAAGGACATCATTGAGTTTCTTGCTCAAAATGATATCCGGCCTACTTCCATGATGGATATCAGTGATGGCCTGAGCTCGGAGATCCTGCATATTTGCAAGGATAGTAACCTGGGCTGCCGGTTGTACGAGGAAAAGATACCCATTGCGGAGGAAATGCGCCGGGCCGCCTTTAAATTTGAGATTGACCCTACAGCCTGTGCCCTGAGCGGCGGAGAGGACTATGAATTGCTGTTTACCCTGCCACAATCTGAGTATGAAAAACTCGTTCTTAATGAGCAGATCAGTGTGATTGGTTATATGACGGATGCGGAAGAAGGCGCCAAGATCTTAACGAAGGGTGGGGGTACGCACAATATAACGGCGCAGGGATGGAATGCATTTAAGAATACCTGAGTTTAAACGGTTTTTGCATGAGGAAATGGTTTTCCGGTTCTATAGTGGCCCTGTCAGCGTTATGCTCCATAGGATGCGCTTCCTCCCGGAAGCCATTCAACCCGGATAAGAAATATACAGCTGATCAACTCCGGAAAGATTATCATGTTTTCCGCGGTATTTTGGAGGAATCGCACCCCAGCCTGTATTGGTTTACGCCCAAAGACAGCATGGATTACTATTTTGACAAGGGCTACCGTAGTATTACGGACTCCATGAATGAACCGCAGTTCAAGAACCTCCTGGCCTATGTAACCAGTAAGATCCGCTGCGGACATACTTCGGTAAAGTTCTCCGAAAAATACAGTGACTACCTCGATACCGTACGATTGCCTGTTTTTCCGTTGCACCTGAAGGTGTGGCCCGATTCGATGACGGTGATCACCAACCTCAACCGCAAGGATGCGGTATTAAGACGAGGCACCATTGTTACAGGAGTGAATGGATGGAATACAGCACGGCTTGTCGACACTTTCTTTAATTATATTTCAGGCGATGGGTATACGCAAACGGGTAAATACCAGGTAATCAGCAACCGGGGCAGTTTTGGCAACCTATACCGCAATGTGCTGGGGCTTACCGATCAATTTACCATTACCTACCGCGATGAAACGGGCGCCGAAAAGGAAACGGTGATCCCTATTTATGATCCCCGGGCCGATACGACCAACCGGGTGCCGGCGAGTAAGCCAGTCGGTCGCCCTCCCCGCCAGGCGCCCCAGCCGCCCATGCTAAATGCAGTGCGCAGTGTACAAATTGATACCACCCTTTCCTCGGCCTATATGACAGTCAATACTTTTGCCAGGGGCAATAAGTTAAGGGGATTCTTCCGGCGTACATTCCGGGAGTTGAAAAAACGGAATATTCAGTACCTGGTAGTAGATGTACGCTCGAATGGCGGAGGTGATGCCGGAATCTCCACCAAACTCACCCGTTACCTGGCCAATAAAAAGTTCAAACTGGCTGATTCGTTGTACACCCCCCGGCGTACCAGTCATTATACCAAATACATCCAGTGGCAGCCCGCTTACTGGCTAATGATGCAAGCCATTACACGCAAGCACAAAGATGGCCTTTATCACTTTGGCTATTTTGAACGGCATTATTTCAAGCCCAAGAAGAAAAACCATTTTAACGGAGATGTCTACATTATAACCGGCGGCAATTCATTTTCGGCCACCACCTTATTTGCAGGCGTATTAAAAGGACAGGAAAATGTAAAGATCGTTGGTGAAGAAACCGGGGGTGGCGCTTATGGCAACTCAGCCTGGATGATCCCCGATGTTATATTGCCCAATACCAAAGTTCGCTTCCGTTTGCCCCGCTTCCGGTTGGTGATGAATAAAGACCTGGTAAAAGAAGGCCGGGGTATTATACCCGATATTGAAGTAGCTCCCACGGTGGAGACCATCCGCCAGGGTCTTGATCCCAAAGTGGATACAGTACGTAAAATGATCCTGCAAAAAGCGGGCGTAGCCCATCATTAATAAGTCCCTGAAGTATTTTCAACTCTTTCCTTTTCGTATTTTGCGTGAGCGATTGATTATTAATACCCAAGTACGAACCCTACAACCCACTATGCAACAATACAAGATCAAGCCAAACGGCTTTGCCGAGGTCAGGAAAAAAATGCTGATGAGAGTAATCCCGACCATGGCTATTGCAGCTATCGGCGGCATTGTTATAGCTCAGGTCAATTCAGGAGGTAAAACAGGAGATACTAATATATTACCCTTTTTTATTCCAACTATCATTGTTGTGATGGCATTCTCCATATTCAGGTCTGTCAACAGGCAAAAGAAATTATTTGCTACCTATACGCTTACGATTGATGACAATGTGATCACCCGGCAGATGCACAATACCCCGGAGATCACCATTTACTTTCATGAGGTAAAGGAGATCATTAAGAGCATGGAAGGCGGTTTCACCATTAAAGGTTCCGATCCTTCCGATATCATTATTATCCCTGTGCAGGTGGAGAATTATGAGGAATTGGAAGCGTTGCTCAACCAGGTGAAGCCAGTGATAACGCCTCCGGCCTCGCTTTCTGTCATACAAAAACTCAGGCCAATTTTGTCCCTGGCAGCCGCAGGCGCCATGGTGGCCGTATTTGTTTCGGATAATAAAATTGTAGTAAGTATTGCAGGTATACTGGGTTTGTGCCTCCTGGGCTGGACCTTCTTTTACCTGAGCAAAAGCAAGAATATCGACAAGAAAACAAGAGGTTCCCGCTGGGCCTTTTTACTGGTCATGATAGCCATGGTTGCCATCATGGTGGTAAAACTAACGTCGGTACTGGAGTAATTAAGCGATCACCTGCTGCACTTGCAGGGCATTGTCAAATACCACCATATTGGCTTCATAACCTTTGGCCAGTAGTCCCATTTTTCTGTCACGTAGTAATTGTGCAGGGTAGGTAGCCGCCATGCGTAAGGCTTCATCCAGTGGAATACCTACCTGCTCCACGCCATTCTTTACACATTGCATCATGCTAAGGGCCGAGCCGGATAGGGTGCCATCGGGCAAGGCATAGTGGTTGCCCCTAAGCAGGTGTTGGTACTCGCCCGTAGTGGTTTCGGCTACGGCATCGGTAATAAAGAACAGTCTTTCTTTCATCACCGCTTTGGCAATCCTGACAGCCGCGTAGTCCACATGTACCCCATCGCATACGATACTGCTCATCACCCGCGGGTGATCGAAGATGGCCCCTACCAGTCCGGGTTCCCGGTGTTGTAAGGGTGACATGGCATTGTACAAATGCGTGGCCGTTGGTATGCCCCGGTCAAATGCCTCCCGCGCCTGGAGATAGGTAGCATTGCTATGGCCAGCCGATACGATGATATCATTTTGCAGGAGCAGATCAATAATGGCCGGATCACATTGCTCAGGCGCCAGGGTGATCATTTTAAAAACTTCCTTACCCCGTTCCAACAATAACTCCACCTCTTGCAAAGTAGGTTTCTTGATGCAATCCAGCAGGTGTGCACCCCGTTTTATCGGATTCATATAGGGCCCTTCCAGGTGAAGACCTAATAGTCCTTTTCCACCCTGGTCCCAATAGCGCTTCACCACTTCCATTCCTTCCAGGAACTTCTCAATGGTATTGGTGGCCATGGTGATCATGAAATGCATACATCCGCCCGCCAGGCAATATTCATAAGTGGCCTGCAATGCAGCCAGGCTTATTTCCTGTGAAAACAACCTGCCATTGCCTCCATAGATCTGCATGTCAATATAAGCGGGCGCCAGGTTTTGGCCACCCAGGTCTTTTTGTTGATACTGTGCAGGAATATCACTGGCCGGTACGAGATCCACGATCAGGTCATTGTTTACCAAAACCGCTTTATTGGTTTCGATGGATTGACCGGTATAGAGGCGGGCATTGGTATAGGCGAGGAGCATAAATTTCTTTTTAGCTGCGAGCAATACAAATTTCTAGTTTAGAAAGTCTTTGTGTCAAGACTGGATAATAAAATTATCCGCATCTTCCAGGAAGGGCAGCTTATGCCTGATCTCTTCCAGCTTTAGTTTTTCAAGTGTGAGCGTTTGTATATCTTCTTCATGGGCTTTGGTGTATAAGACCTCACCCATGGGATCGATGATCATACTATCGCCACTATGGTAAATATCGTTGCCATCTTTTCCAACCCTGTTAACACCTACCACATAACATTGGTTTTCGATGGCCCTGGCCTGTAATAGTGTTTTCCAGGCATGGTTCCTTCTTTCGGGCCAGTTGGCTACATATACCAGCAGGTCGTATTCCGGTTCATTTTTCTCTGCATCTTCTTCTGTTAGCGGAGCTGCCTGCCTGGCCCAAACGGGGAAACGCAGGTCATAACAAACCTGGAGGTTGATGCGCCACCCTTTTACGGATGCAATCAGTCTTTTATGGCCAGGTGTATAATGTTCGTGTTCGCCTGCATAGGCAAACAAATGGCGTTTGTTGTAATAACCCAATTGGCCATTGGGCAACATCCATACCAGCCGGTTATAATACTGCCCCTCTTCTTCAATGATGAGGCTGCCGGTAAGAATGATCCTTTTTTGTGCCGCTACGCGTTTCATCCAGGCCACGGATTCACCTTCCATCGTTTCGCCCAGCAATTCCGGTTGCATACTAAAACCCGTACTGAACATTTCGGGCAGGATCACGACTTCTGTTTTTTGCTGCAACTGGTTGATCTTTTCTTCCAGCATGGCCAGGTTGGCCGCCTTATCCTCCCAGTGTAAATGGGTTTGTATCGTGGTAATGCTAAGTGTTGACATAACGGTAAAATTAATGACCCTCTTGTACCTCTTCCGGTGCTTTTTTGCTGTCCGGCTTTTGTTTGTCGCACAAAATATGCGCCAGCTTGGCTACCAGGGCCGTCCAGCCGGTTTGGTGGCTGGCTCCCAGGCCACTTCCTGAATCACCATGGAAATATTCATAGAAGAGAATAAGGTGTTCATTGCCTGGCCGCTCATAAAACCAGCTTTCTTTGCCATTGGTCGGTCGCTTTCCCTTTTCGTCCTTATCAAATAATTTGATCAGGCGCAGGGTCAGTTCATCGGCCACCTGCACCAGGTTCATCTGGTTGCCCGAACCTACGGGACATTCTACCAGCAGGTCATTGCCATAAAACTCCCCAAAGCGGCGTATGGACTGAATAATGATATAGTTAATGGGCATCCACACAGGCCCGCGCCAGTTGGAGTTGCCCCCAAAGAAATCAGACGTAGAATCACCGGGATCATACTGTACTTTATAATCCACCCCATTGATCGTTACCTCATAGGGATTTTGTTCATGGTACTTTGACAAAGCCCGGATACCATAATCCGACAGGAACTGGGATTCATCCAGGAGCCGCTCCAACAAATGCACGAGTTTTTCGCGTGGAACTAGCGATAGAAGGATCTCTTCGCCACCAGCCCTTTCTTCATTGGGCCAGAAACGCCCATTCTTCAACCGGTAATTCTCAAACCAGGTGATCCGCTTTTTAAAATCACCCAGCTTATCCAGTATCTTTTTCTCGATGATGGATACGGCAAATAAGGAGGTAAGTCCTACAATAGAATATACGCGCAGGTGCAATGGAGCGGAGCCTGCAATAGACAGGGTATCATAAAAGAACTTATCGTCTGCATTCCACATCCCCTGTTCATTCAGGGCCTCTGCGATCAATACAAAATGTTCAAAGAATTTCGTGGCGGTATCTTCAAATGCCTCATCTTTCATGGCTATTTCCATGGCCATGTCCATCATATTGAGTGCGTACATGCCCATCCAGCTGGTGCCATCGGCCTGCTCCAGTTGCATGGTGCCGGGCAATACACTGCTGCGGTTGAACACGCCAATATTATCCAGTCCAAGGAAGCCCCCTTCAAACATATTGTTACCATTGGAATCCTTCCGGTTGATCCACCAGGTAAAATTGATGATGAGTTTCTGGAATATACGTTTGAGGAAAGCAATATCCCCTTTCCCCGTTCGGTTCTTTTCTATGCGGTATACCTGCAAGGCTGCCCAGGCTTGTACGGGTGGGTTCACATCTCCAAAATTCCATTCATAGGCTGGCAGCTGCCCATCGGGTTTCATGTACCACTCCCGCATGATGAGCAGTAACTGGTGTTTGGCAAAGCAGGGGTCCACCATGGCCAGCGGAATACATTGAAAGGCCAGGTCCCAAGCCGCATACCAGGGATACTCCCATTTATCCGGCATGGAAATAATGTCCTGGTTCTTGAGGTGTTTCCAATCTGCATTGCGGCCATGCATTTTACCGGGATTCACATCTGTAATGCCATCACTCGTTGTAAGCCATCGTTCTACATCATAATGGTAGTACTGTTTACTCCACAATATACCAGAGAGTGCCTGGCGTTGTATCCGTTTCCATTCAGGGTCGGTAGTGGTATGTAATACTTCGTTATAAAATGCATCCGCCTCTTCCTTGCGTGCATTGAATATATTGGCAAAACCTGTGGCAAAGGGATTGTCCAGGATCTTATTGCTCAACCGCAGGTAAGTAGTTTTTGTAGCGCCCGCTTCAATATGGTATTTATAAACCGGGGCAAACTTAGTCCCCGTTTTCCGTTGCCGCAGTGCCGTCAGCTCTTCCCCTTTAATGATCGCCTTGTGAAAGGCATCTTTGGTAAAAGGCGTGGCATTGGGCTGACCGGATACAATTTCAAGGTTGGTTTCATTTTCCGTCATCAGACTATCCGATGCAGGCATGTAATACAGGTAGTAAGCGCCCAACCGGCCATGCGTAGCTTTTACCGAGGTCTTGTCGCGCCGCGTAATATGCGGCTTCTTTTCCGATTGGTCATAAGCCCAGCGATTGTAAAACCACAGCGTGGGCGCCAGGGTAATATCTGCTCCTTTGGAATACCGGTTGGTAATATCGATCTTAATAAAGATGTCTTTGGAATTCTCCTTAGCATAGGTAACCAGTACATCAAAATATTGGTCATGCTCAAAGATGCCTGTATCCAGAATTTCATATTCGGGCTCCTGGCGGGAACGGTTGCGACTTTCCTCGCGCAACATATTGTAGGGAAATTCCTGCTGCGGGTACTTGTACAGGTACTGCATATAGTAATGCGTAGGCAGGTTGTCCAGGTGGTAATACAACTCTTTTACATCTTCCCCGTGGTTGCCTTCATAGTTCCCCAATCCAAAAAGGCGTTCTTTGAGTATCGGGTCTTTTCCATTCCAGAGGGATATGCCAAAACAAAGGTTTTGAAAGAAGTCGGAGATGCCTGCCAGTCCATCTTCGCCCCAGCGATAGGCACGGCAATGTGCATGATCGAAGGGGAAATAATTCCAGGCATCACTGTTCATGCTATAATCTTCACGCACTGTGCCCCACTGGCGTTCACTGAGGTAAGGGCCCCATTGTTCAAGGGGTATTTTTTTAGTTGTATTGACGGTTAATCGCTGATGTTCGGCAGTAGTAGTCATGATCTTGTTTTCGTTCAACAAATCCATAATGAAAATAGCGCATTGCAATATGTCGGGCAAACATCGTTGTAGGATAAGGCTTTATAAAGGTGAATTTACAGCTTTACACAGGGATAAAAAACAAAAAGGCCCCTCCACCCGGGAAAGGCCCTCTTGAAACTACTGCTTAAACTACTACTATTTTATGTTTCGTTACCCGATAATCCGGCCATCAGCAGCCTGGTTTTTGGTACAAGGATCTAAAAAATAAGGTGCCGGCCACCCTCTACCGACACCTCAACTAATGCACAGAATCATCGCACACCTGCTTGCCTGTGTTATAGCATTTTTATAGGAAAATTTAATGGTTAAAGGTGTTAAAAGCAATCACCAACTAAATCCTTCACCCAATGACCGCTGATGATTGCTTTTATTCGTTTTCATGGCTGTATACTTATTTCATCGTACGGTTTACTCAGAACTGCCTGTCTCAATCATTATGACATCACAAAAGTGCAATTTGTTAGTACACATAACAATAGCATGAAGATGTGAGAATCTGTACAAACACCTGTTCGCTTTTTAACTAAACTTAACAAGTGCCGCAATTTGATGTCCCCTTTCTTCCATTTATCCCCTTTTTTGGCAGGGTCCTACCACTTAGTGGTACCACATATCTGTGTGGTTTTGCCCAAACAAATGCTGAAAAGAAAAAAGGGATATTTACTTTTGATTATACATATACCCCCGCTTGTTCAGATTAAAGTTCTATAGCATACTGCTGGTTTGCCTGCCCTCTTTGCTGACGGCCCAAAACCGCAAATACGTTTTTACCAGGCTGTCTTCAAAAGACGGGCTTGCCTCCAACCATGTACACAGCATTCTCCAGGACCAGAAAGGTTTTATGTGGCTGGCCACAGCCAATGGCCTTCAACGTTATGATGGCCGCAAGGTCGTGATGTTCCGTCCGCCCGCCGGTGATAAGAATTACCTGCCCGCAGCACCTATCAAACAAATTGCGGCAGACATTCACCATCATTTCTGGGTAAGGACTGAACAGGAAGTAGGCATCTTCGACCCAGTTACCTTCCGGTATAAAAAAGCCATTATCAAAACCGATGGGGAGGTACCGCCTCGCGCTGAGTATTTCCTGTGGATGGACAGCAAAGGCAATATCTTCCTCATCATCACCCGGCTGGGCGTATTGGCCTATGATTGGAAAACGAATACCTTCAGCAAAGACGAAAGCCGCATCCGAACGCCCAGGGGCTGGAGCATCCGGCAACTGCTGGAAGATCCGCAAACCGGCCATTACTGGATGGGCGCCGATTCGGGACTGGCGCAATATGCCCCCCGTACCAGGTCATTAAGTTACTATGGGCACAATACCAGTGAGCAACCGATTCTCAAAAATCCGCTGTTTAGAGAACCTGTCAATGCAATGTTCATTGACCGCCAATCCCGGTTTTGGCTAACCACCTGGAACCCGAAAACCAGTGAAAAATTCTATTGTGTTGATAAAGCCACCGGCCGGATGACCAGGGATACCGCGGGTTTGATGGTGCATCCCGCTGTATACAAAGAGCTGCATGCCTTTACCCAGCAATCCAGTGGTGCCATCTGGAGTTATGGCGAACGCCTGCTTATGGAGTTTGATACCCTCACCAAAAGGTTCCAATATATACGCAATGATTATGTGGATGATTATGACATCAAGTACGATATGGTGTATTGTATGTATGAGGACCGCGAACAAAATACCTGGATAGGTACCGATGAAGGGGTATATGTTTTTAACCCGGCCCGGCAAATGTTCAACAGTATTGTATTGCAGGATTCTTTACCAGGTAATGTCAACAGGAACCTGCAGGTAAATGGTTTCTTACAAAGGAATAACAATGAACTGATCATTGCTTCCTGGGGATTGGGCGCTATTACCTGCGACAGTAATTTTATTCCTTTTAAAAATGATATCCTGAAAGGCAGTCCGGCGGGTGATGGCAACTATGGGATGCAATGGGATCTGCATAAAGAGAAAGCAACGGGCCGCATATGGGTGGCCTGCCAGGAAGGGCGCATCATCATTCATGATCCGCTTACCCACCAATCGACCTTTCATAAACTGCCACTGGCCGGACAACGGACCATTCGGCAAATCACAGAGGATAAACAAGGCACTATCTGGCTGGCCACCCAATATGGCCATATTATAAAATGGAACCCGGCAGCTGGGTATGGAAAGGATTTTTTAGACGGGTTTAGCCAAGTGCAGGACATCAACACCATTGTGTATAAAATGATGGTGGACAAGGAAGGGTTTCTTTGGTTATGCACCCACATGAAGGGGGTGTATAAAATGGATCCCCACACCGGTGAGATCCTGGCCCATTATGATTCAAAGGGTGCGCCCGGCAAATCGCTCTACTCCGATATGGCCGGGGATATCTTACAATACAACGACAGTTTGTTTTTCATTTGTTCCGGCGCACTCAACCTGCTCAATCAAAAAACGGGAACCATACAACCCATCACCACCGATGAGGGTCTGCCCTCCATGAGTGTGAATAGCCTTGAGATGGACAATGACAATAACCTATGGTTGGGAATGGCGGATGGCATTTGTCGGTACAACCCCAAGCGAAAGGTATTTACCCTGTTTACTCAAAAAGACGGCATTATATACGGAAATTTTATATACAATGCCAGCACCCGGCTTGCCAATGGCCAACTCGTGTTTGGCAATGCGCATAATTTTGTATTCTTCCAGCCCCGGCAGGCGGCCAGCTCTGCTCCCCCGCTGGATGTAACCATCACAGATTTTAAATTATTTAATACTTACCTGCCGCCCGATTCGATCATGAAACTGGATAGGGTAGAGCTAAGCCATACGGATAATTCCATTACCATTGAGTTTGCTGCACTGAGCTTTTTACAAAGAGACAAGATCGTTTACTATTATCAACTGGAGGGTATCAACAAAGAATGGATAAGACCGGATAAAGGATTATTTGCCAATTATACCTCTCTGCCTTCCGGTCATTATACATTTAAGGTCATGTGTGAAAATGCGGATGGTGTTGAATCCAAAAACATTACTACCCTCCGGATCTACATTCGGCCGCCATTCTGGCGAACCTGGTGGTTCCTTTCGCTGGTGGTGATTGCGGTGGCTGGTCTCATCTATTTCATCCATCGCTTGCGGGTAAACCAGTTGCTGAGCATGGAAAAAGTGCGTACCCGCATTGCCCGCGATCTGCACGATGATATGGGTTCCACCCTCAGTACCATCAATATCCTGAGTGAAATGGCCAAAATGAAAGTGGAGAAAGACACGGCGAAGACCAGTGAATACCTGGGCAAGATCAGCGACAACAGCAGCCGCATGATGGAAGCTATGGACGATATTGTATGGAGTATTAATCCCATGAATGACAGCATGCAGCGCATCACGGCCCGTATGCGTGAGTTTGCCACTGGTGTACTGGAGGCCCGTAATATTGATTTCACCTTCCGGGTAGACGAAATGGTACAGGACCTGAAACTGGACATGGAGGCCCGGCGCGATTTTTTCCTCCTGTTCAAAGAAGCTGTGAATAACCTGGCCAAGTACTCTCAATGCAAAAATGCCGTGATCGATATCTCCATTCAGAAGGACCGGCTGATCATGAAGATCATGGATGATGGGATTGGATTTGACATTAATCATGTGGATACCGGTAATGGCCTGTTCAACATGAAGAAAAGAGCCCAGTCATTGAATGGCAGTCTGGCCATTAATTCCAAACCCGGTTCGGGCACCAAAGTATTGCTGGATGTGCCTTTGACATAATTATGTGATTGCCCCCGGCAAAATAAATACCTAGTTTTGTACCATAAACGGCACCCCGGATGATCAATGTCATATTATATGAGGACAATCCCCAATTGAGAGAAGGCTTGTCCATGTTGCTAAATGGATCAGATGGTTTTGAGGTGATCGGTGCGTTCAAGAACTGCAACAATGTGGTGACCGAAGTGGAGGCACTGAAACCCGACGTGATCCTGATGGATATTGACATGCCGGGTACCAATGGGATTGAAGGATTGAAATTGATCCGGCAGGGAAACATGGACGTGAAGATCCTCATGCTTACAGTATTTGATGACAACAAAAATGTGTTTGAGGCCGTCCGCAATGGCGCCAATGGTTATCTCCTCAAAAAAACACCTCCCGCCAAATTACTGGAATACATACAAGAAGCCCATACCGGTGGAGCGCCCATGAGTTCTTCCATTGCTACCCAGGTATTGAAAATGTTTTCGCAGGTACACAATACCTCCAATAGCGACTACCACTTGTCGGAAAGAGAAAAGCAGGTATTGCAATGGCTGGTTAACGGGTACAGTTATAAAATGATCGCATCCGAGATGTTCATCTCCATTGATACCGTTCGCTCCCATATCAAAAAGATCTACGAAAAGCTACATGTTAATTCCAAGAGCGAAGCCGTAGCCAAGGCTTTTAAAGACAAGATTGTTTAATCACCTACACGTTTTTCAGTTGTAAGTCCCCTTCGTTTTTACGGATTGCTTGTAGAGTGATGACAGCTTCACATGCAATACAGAAAAGGTGGGCTCCCGCACTACTGCGGGACCGCGCTGCATTGCTGGACAGCAGTGCTTGTCCCGCCCCGCGGGAGTGACTCCCCTTCAAGTACACAGCTGTCAATTCTCACATTCACATCTTTATGCTATTGTGGCGCGGCTTTCAAGCCAGTAGTTTTGTGAAGCAAATTAAAAATAGCCAACAATGAAACAGTCGATGCAGGTAATAGCGATGGTGGCTTTTCTCGGTTGCTTTGCCATACTGGTCATAGCAGCAGGAAGCAGGAAAGCAAAGGCCCAGGAAAATTGCAATAAGGAATGGATAAAGAAAAACGTTGGCAACAAATAATAGAAAGTAAGCTTTTTATCAGGCAGTTTTCTCAAGGGTGGTTTACAGATCCCGTCTTACAGGACGGGATTTTTTTATGTCCATATACCCGAAAGCCATCCCAGCAGCAGGCATATAAAAACTATGAGCGGGGAGGGGAGTTTCGTAAAACCCAATAGTAGCCAGGTTCCCAGGATTACCCCGATATTGAGGATACTTACAGTTTTAAATTCGGTGATGGAGATATCCTTCATCATATAAAATACCGATGCCACCATGATGCCCACCACCACGGCATTGATCCCTTCCAGGGCCCTGAATACAACAGCATAGCGCTGCAAGTTATGCCATATAGGGAAAAAGAATAATACCAATAAGGCGCTGGGCAGAAATATGGCCACCGATGCAATAATGCAACCCAATACCTGCCAGGGAGTTCCTTTATCATTCATGGCCATACCACCCATAAAGGAGGAGATCGAAAATACTGGTCCGGGTATGGCACGAACAATGCCCGCCCCGGTATAAAAATCATCCCGCTCAATACTGATCACATTTTCTTTCTTATAAAGATTCTTCCGAATCACCTGTTCCGATTTGGGCCTTTCCACGTATTGTTCATACATCATGGGTATCAATACCTGTCCGCCACCAAATACCAGGCTTCCAAAACGGTAGGTATTTTCAAACAGGTTCAGGGGCCGGCGATTGGGCCAGTCATTGGTACGGGCCAACTCACTCACCAAACCCGCCGAAATGAACAGGATGGCAAAAAGCCAAATATTACCCCATTTGATCTTTTTGGGAGGAATGCCTTTTTGCGGGATCCGTTTATCACTGAGGTTGGTAACAAAACCGCCCGCCACAATGAGGATCGGAAATATCCACGGACTTTTGAATAGGAAAAAGGTAACGACGGCACTTACCACCAGGATAACACTGGTTATGGTATTGTGAATGGCCAGTTTGAAGGATTTCGCTGCTGCAAAGGCCAGGAAGCCCACGGCCATGGGTTGAATGAACTTGAAAATAGTCATGCTCTGCGAACGGGCATCAAAATAGGGCAGTACAAAAGAGAACAGGCCCATGAGAAAACAAGCCGGGAAGATCCAGATCAGCAGTGTTAATACCGCCAGTGGAATACCGCCCCTTTTGTATCCGATAAGGGTGAGCACCTGGGTGGACGAGGCACCTGGCAACAATTGGCAAAAGGAATTGTAATCCAGTACTTCCTTTTCGGTTACATCGTGCCGTTGGTGCACAAATGTTTTCATCACCATACCAAAATGGCCCTGTGGGCCACCGAACGCTGTGATACTATGAATAAAAACAGCTCTTAAAAAAGGTATGTGACGTAGCAGTACCATGAAATCAAACCACACAAAGCACGAAAGGTACTAAACTTATAGAAGCTGTTGATCATTGGGCTTTCCACTTTGATTTCGGTTCATAATATTCCCATAACAAGGCAGCCAGTTTACGGCACAATACCCAACCTTCATTGGAAGGTGTCCAGCTTTGATCTTCCAGGTTTTTGGTGCTGATCGTATACGCATATGGGCCATGGGGCGCCATCACCAGGATGGTTTCATTGCGCGATTGGTTTACCTCGCCCGTTTTGGAAGCTACAAAAACATAGGGCGGCACTTGCGAAATCCCATTCACATCATGGTAGTTCCTGCCCAGTACCCGCAACATCCGCTCACTGGCCTCGGGGCTGATCACCTGCCCCCGGTAGATCTTTTCCATCAGTGTACTCATTTCCCGGGGAGTGGTTTGCCCCCAGCCAAATTGCTTCCGGTTTTCTTCCCGTCCCGGTGTTCGGGAGTTGACCCGCGTATCCCGAAGGCCCAGGGAATCCAATATAACATTGATGCGGGCGCCCGTTCCGGCCAGGCTTTGTAACCAAAGGCTGGCGGTATTATCACTCATCGTCAACATCAGCATCATCACTTTGCTCAATGCTATTTTCTCCCCACTTTTGAATGAACCCAAAATATCCTCACCCGCATACAGTAAGGAGTCCTTATAGATCAACTCCTGGTTATATTGTAATTCTCCCTTTTGTATCTTATCCATAATGCCTACCAGGATGGGCACTTTTACCATACTGGCAGTCGGGAAGACCGTATCAGGTTGGAAGGCAGCTTCTTTACCGGTGCGCAAATTTTTTACATAAATACCCACTACACCTCGTACGCCTTGTGCCTGCACCAGTGCAGTAATTTTTTGTTGCAGTTTTCTGTCCGTGCGGGTTTGTGCAGTTGTGCTGCACACCAGCATAGTCAAAAGCAGGCTTACAGTAAAACTCTTGCAGTAAAACATGGTAATCGGGGTGTTTTGATTTGTGTTTACTAATATAAGGGGTAAACATCAATTATCCCCTGAAATCCTTGCTGCGACTGGATGAACGAGGGATAGGGGAGTATAAAAATGAGAGCAGTGTTTCGTTGTAACTAACCGTTATCAATACATGAATACGTATATTCTTCAGCACATTTCGTGCAGGTGCTGCAAAATCCCTAAGTAATCCGCTATTCCAGAAAATCCATTCTGGTCAATCTGCGAAATCCATTATAATCTATGCAATCAGCGTTTCTCAACGATAATACCCGTTGCGCTCTATTTCCTCCGCTACTTTATCGGGTACCAGGTAACGAATGGATTTACCGGCTTTAATGGTACTCCTGATATAGGTGGCAGATATTTCCAGCAGAGGGGCTTTCAAAACTTCCACCCGGCTATTGTCGTAGGTGGTGGTTACCTCATGACCCGGGCGCTGGTATACGAAGATGGGATAGTTGGAAAGGATATGCTGGTAGTTTTTCCAGCGGGGCAGGTTTTCAAAACTATCACTGCCCATGATCACCGCAAAGCTATGTTGCGGGTATTTTTCACTCAGGTAGGTGAGTGTATCGGCTGTATAGGAAGGCCGGGGCAAACGGAATTCAATATCAGTTACTTTTAATTGTTGCGAATCTTCTATGGACAACTGTATAAAATACAAGCGGTGAAACTCATTCAATAGGCCGGCAGAAGGCTTGAGCGGATTCTGAGGCGAAACCACAAACCATACCTGGTCCAGGTCAGTATGCTGCACCATATGCTGGGCAATAATGAGGTGACCGTGATGAATGGGATTAAAGGAACCGAAATACAGGCCAACTTTCATACCTGGTCAGATAAGTGAGCTTTAGTGAGTGATGCGTTAAACCAATTCTTCTATAAAGATATTATCTGCTTCATTAAGGCGTAGACTTAGATTGTAGCCAGCCACACTGATGGAGATGGGATCGCCCAGGGGAGCTATTTGTTCTACTTTAACTGTTTCGCCGGGTACACAGCCCATTTCCATGAGCTTGAGAAAAAGATCGTTATCCTCAAAAGACGTGATTCTTCCCTTGCCGCCAGACCTTAATTCTGATAATCTTTTCATTTTGCTTTGTTTATATTCAATCAACCGCAATCAATAACACCTGATGCGCTCAAATAGATCATTTACAGGCCCTATATTATTCAGGTTCATCCAACAACAAATGTAGCTTTGTATCTATTATTACGCTTACGATTTTCGAAACTTATGCAAACAACAGCACCCGTTGATTTTCATTTCCTGGAGGCAGCTACCCTGAAAGACAGACTATTACTCAAAGGCTTCCTGAGGGCCCTCTTTAAAATAGAGCAGGTAAAGCTGGAATCCCTGCGCTTCATCTTTTGTTCCGATCAATACCTGCTGGAAATCAATAAGCAATACCTGCAGCACGACTATTTTACCGATATTATCACCTTTAACCTGTCCAGCCACCCAGCACCAGTTGTTGGTGAGATCTACATCAGTATTGACAGGGTGAGGGACAATGCCCAACAATTCAACTCTTCCTTCCGCGATGAACTGCACCGGGTTATCTTTCATGGGGCCCTACACCTTTGTGGATACAAGGACAAGACGGCGAAGGAAGAGAAAACCATGCGGGCAAAAGAGGATGAATACCTTGCCCGGTATGAAAAATACAAGCAGTCGTGAAGGATATCTACTTCCCGGTTTAACTTTCCACTGTCTGATCCGTACAATTTCAAAGGTGTCCGATTGCCTTACTTGCAGGATGAAACACTTATTTGTATTAATCCTCCTGTTTGAAAGCATAGTAAGCCAGGGCCAACAAAAGCAAGAAGATTCCATTTACTCCCGTTTTCTGAATACGACGGTGCCTCTCACCGTTTTTATTCCTGCCAGCAGGGATACAGCACAACCCTTACCTGTTATCTATTCTTTCAACTATGGTATGGTAAGTGGCGCTTATGTAGCAGCCCAGCTCGATTACTTCCAAAGCGCTAATTACACTTTACCACATTCTATCCTGGTCAATGTATCGGCCAATATGGACAGGATTGGGTTTATTTATGCCTCCGGACAGCTTACACCTACAGGAAGGCAAATGGTTGAATGTCTCCGTCGGGAGATCATACCCCTCGTAGAAAAGAAATACCATACTGCTTCTTTCCGCTCTTACCTGGGACATTCCTTTGCAGCGAGCTATGGCAATTACCTTTTTCAATATGAACCCGGCTTATTCAATGGCTATATGCTGCTGGCCCCTGAGAAAATAGGACCCGACCAACCTTCTTTTACCCTGACCCCAACCCTCAAAGACTGGTACAATAAGCACTATACCTTTTACTATGTTGCGGTAGGTGAACATGATCTTGCCCGCCGGGCAACCTATGCCCGGGAAGTAACGGATAAAATCAGCGCTATTGACAGTACCCGGATGTACAGTAAATACGACAGTATCCCTGGGGGCGATCATTCCAATATCGTATCCCTCTCCATCCAACGTGCTGTAGAACACCTCTATCAATTGTATAACCCATACCTGGATGCCGGGCATGAAAAGGATGTGGTAAAGGAACTCGATGAAACCATTCACCGGGTGAATAAGGTATATGGGATGTCCCCTCAAAAGAGCCCGGTGTATTATAACCGTTTTTGCCAGCTGGCCATTGCCAATAAGGATATCCTTGGCTTAAAAAAGGTGCTGGATTACTTCCATGATGGGAGGGGTAAAAGCTGGTATCTGATGCAGTTCGGGAGCTATGCCGGCAGGTTAAACCTCATCAACTTGGCAAAGGTGTATACAGAAGGGGCTATGAAGGCTATCCAACAAAAGGAAATAAGCACCGACCAGGGCCGGGTAAACCTGATAGAATGCTATATCCAGATGGCCTCCCTGGTCAATGACCATCCTTCCAGGGCCTGGGAATACTTCCAACAGGCCCTGGCCCTTACCAAAAAGCCTTTAAAGAATGGCCATAAACCCATTAGGGTTTACTATGAAGCGGGGAAGTTTGCAATCCAAAACCAATACAGGGTGCCCGAAGGACTGGAGACCTTACTTACTTACCAGGAACTTTCTAAGGATGTAAGTCCGGATGCCCATGGTTTGGAGTATCAAAAAACAGAGCTATTAATAGGTAAGGGGTATGTTTTATTGAAGGACTTTACCAATGCCCGCAAGTACCTGACCCAGGCCCTGACTAAAAACCCCGACAATAAGGAGGCAAAGGAGGTTTTAATGTCCTTGCCATAACATTTCACATCATCCTTCGTTCCACGTGGAACAGGTCATCTAAACCAGCCCATTACATAATTATCAAAAGCTCCTTCTCATTCCAGGAAGGGGCTTTACTTCTTTATCTCCTTCCTTTCACATCTATTCTTTACCTCATAGCAAAGCATATCTCTGCAGCAGGAACCACTCCCTTTAAATCAATCGATATATCCTTACCTGAAAGGTGGAATCACCAACCCTGTAGAGTTAGAGGAAAACCCGTTCAATCCGGAGGCAAGTCCTTCAATTGAGGAGGTAAGTTCTCTGTTTTCACCCTTCTTATGCCGGTAAAAACAGACTTTAATTAAGACAAATAACATGGCCAAAGGGGGAGCAAGGGTTATCTCTGTCTAACAAACCAAACTAAGCTCTCGTTTCAACCTCATTGTTCTCTCAATGAAACCACTCAATCTCCCTCGTTTTTCCAATCATTCTCCATTCATCTTCCATTGATCCTCCATTATAGAATGGAAGATGAATGAAGTTAAAATGCGCATCTACTGTACCTCCAATGGCATTTCACTAAATCCAATAAGGAACAACAGAGGTTCAAGCGAGGTCATTTCTGCTCCATGTTTACCTAACATGACCATAGTAAAGGGCATAGTTAAAAGGTATTCGTGGAGGCAGGAGTAACACAGATTTACTTCATCGGTTTAAAAACTCATCCAGGGGAAATCTGAAGAAGGCTATACTTACAAGTAGTATCACAATTGCAGAGAAAGAAACACGAGTAGAACATGGGTACCTAAGACCTTTTCAAAGGAACGTAGAAAAACCTCAGTAAAGTAAATGACCAATTATAAAAGGACCTATCTCTAGTCAATGATGGAAGAATAGAGGATGGTTCCACCATTGTTGCTCCGTTCCACGTGGAACAGGTTAATCCCTGAAACAGCCAGCATTGATGTAATTTTGCAACCTATGTTTCCAGAATACGATGCAATAGTAGTAGGTGCCGGTCACGCAGGATGTGAAGCGGCAGCAGCAGCAGCCAACCTTGGATCAAAGGTCCTCCTGGTGACCATGAACATGCAGACCATTGCCCAAATGAGTTGCAACCCCGCCATGGGAGGAATTGCCAAAGGACAAATTGTTCGGGAAGTAGATGCCATGGGGGGGTACTCAGGTATTGTTTCCGACAAGAGTATGATCCAGTTCAGGATGCTCAATAAGTCAAAAGGACCCGCTATGTGGAGTCCTCGTTCCCAGAATGACCGGATGCTTTTTGCCGCTACCTGGAGAGAGATGCTGGAGAATACAAAGAATGTCGACTTCTACCAGGATATGGTAAGGTCCATAATCATAAAAGACAATCGCGCCTGCGGGGTTATTACTGGTCTGGGTCATGAAGTAAAAGCCAAAGCAGTAGTAGTTACCAGTGGCACTTTCCTCAATGGTGTGATCCATATTGGAGAGAAACGCTTCGGCGGAGGTAGGGTAGCAGAGAAAGCCGCCACCGGTATTACGGAGCAATTGGTTGAACTGGGCTTTGAAAGTGATCGCCTCAAAACAGGAACACCTCCCCGCATAGATGGAAGAAGCCTTGACTATACCAAGATGGAAGAACAAAAAGGGGATGAAGAGATCGTTGGCTTCTCTTATAAAGATGTTCAAAAACCAATAGAACAAAGAAGCTGCTGGGTCACCTACACCAACCAACAAGTACACGATATCCTCAAAACAGGATTTGATCGCAGCCCCATGTACACCGGCCGGATAGAAGGGGTGGGCCCAAGGTATTGCCCAAGCATTGAAGACAAGATCAATCGCTTTGCCGAAAGAGACCGGCACCAATTATTCATAGAACCAGAAGGATGGAATACAGTGGAGATCTATGTAAATGGTTTCTCTACTTCACTACCTGAGGAAGTACAATACAAAGCTTTGCAAACAGTACCCGGCTTTGAAAATGTACGGATGTTCAGGCCCGGCTATGCCATCGAATACGACTACTTTCCACCTACCCAATTGAGTCATGCACTGGAGACCAAATTAATTTCCAACCTCTTCTTTGCAGGTCAGATTAACGGTACTACAGGTTATGAAGAAGCGGCTTGCCAGGGATTAATGGCAGGTATCAATGCACATCAAAAAGTAAGAGAACTGGAACCCGTTATTTTGAAAAGAAGTGACGCTTACATCGGCGTACTCATTGATGACCTTATCAGCAAGGGTACCGAAGAACCTTACCGCATGTTTACTTCAAGAGCTGAATTCAGAACCTTGCTCAGACAAGACAATGCCGATCTGCGGTTAACAGAATTGAGTTATCGCCTCGGCCTGGCCGATCAGGAAAGAATGGATAAAGTGATTGAAAAAAGAAATGGAGCAGAAAAGATCAAGTCCATTCTGAAAGACCTATCCCTCGATCCATCAGAAGCAGATCCATTCCTGAAGGAAAGAAATTCAGCGCCGCTGCCTCATAAACAAAAGAGCTTGCAGGTCTTGCTCCGACCCAATATCTCCCTTCTGGATATGATGCAGTATTTGCCTACCATTAAAACTGCACTCACTGGTTTTTCACCCGATGCTATTGAGCAAGCAGAGATACAGGTAAAGTATGATGTGTATATAGAAAAAGAGAAAGAGATCGTGAAACGTATGAGTCAACTGGAAGATCTGATGATACCCGAGAATTTTGATTATGAAAGAGTGGCTGCATTATCCAATGAAGCACTTCAAAAATTCAAACGCATTCGCCCACGTACATTAGGGCAGGCCAGCCGCATCAGTGGCGTTAATCCCAGCGATGTACAAATTCTTATGGTCTATATGGGACGATAAGTAAATACTGCCTGATCATAAAAAAGTGAGCCTCTTTACAGTATTCAGTCAAAAGACAAATACGTACCAGCGGCTCACTTTTCTTTTATTGATAAAACGCTAAAATTCTATTGCGCCCACAATCGTCTCCAGAAATTGTTGATCTGTTGAATCAAACTCATTCAGCTCGGCACTATCAACATCCAACACGCCGATCACGGTTCCATTCCTGATAATGGGCACTACTATTTCGGACTTCGATAAACTGCTGCAGGCAATATGTCCCGGAAACTGTTCCACATCCGGAACGATCAAGGTTCGCTTTTGTTCCCAGCTGCTCCCGCAAACTCCCTTACCATAACGGATTCGCGTACACGCAACTGGTCCCTGAAAGGGTCCCAGCACCAGTTCATTTTCTTTGACCAGGTAAAAGCCCACCCAAAACCAGCCAAACTGTTCTTTCAGTGCAGCCACTACATTGGCCAGGTTGGCTATCAGATCTGGCTCTCCATCGATCAATGCTTTAACCTGTGGAATCAAAGATTCATATTGTTCTATTTTGGTTCCTTTCAAAACCAATAAATCCTCTGCCATAACATTAAACTAAATTATAATTAAACAATCGAATCACACCTCAACTTCCGTTTTGAAAATTAACTGAATCTCCCAAATAAGAAATGTATTCCACTCCCTATTGACAACTCACAATTCTTTCCACATTTGCAAAAACAGCACCATTCACTGTTTCACTTCTTTCTCCCCATTTTACAAACCATACTTCGCACTGATCTCCAACATCCGTTCTATTGGTTTCCTGGCCGCCGCCCTTAATTTTTCATCCATAGTGATTTCCGGTAATTCGTATTCCATGCACAGATACAACTTTTCCAGCGTATTCAACTTCATGTGTGGACAATCATTGCAGGCGCAACTATTATCGGGCGGTGCCGGAATGAAAGTTTTCCCGGGGGAAGATTTCTGCATCTGGTGCAAAATACCCGTTTCCGTTGCCACGATATATTCCTGCGCATCATCTTCCTGGGAGTATTTCAACAATCCTGTCGTAGAGCCTATAAAATCGGCGATCCTCAGAATTGGCTCCTCACACTCCGGATGAGCAATTATCTTGGCTTTAGGGTGCCTTATTTTAAGTCTGGTGATCTTCTCCAGGCTAAATATCTCATGCACCATGCAGGCGCCATTCCACAAAACCATATCGCGACCAGTTTTCTTGATCAGGTAAGCACCCAGATTTTTATCAGGCGCAAAGATGATCGGCTGGTCAACAGGTATACTTTCTACAATTTTCTGTGCATTACTGGAAGTACAGATGATATCGCTCAATGCTTTGATATCAGCTGTACAGTTGATGTAGGATATCACCAGGTGGTCCGGGTGTTTCGCCTTGAACTGTTTGAACAATTCCGGCGGTGCACTATCCGCCAGGGAGCAACCCGCTTTCAGATCGGGCAGCAATACTTTTTTGTTTGGATTGAGGATCTTTGCCGTTTCCGCCATGAAATGCACCCCGGCAAAGACAATGATGTCCGCATCGGTTTTCTCGGCCTTTTGGGCCAATCCCAGGCTATCCCCGATATAATCCGCCACATCCTGGATATCGGGCTCCTGGTAGTAATGCGCCAGCACGATGGCATTTTTTTCTTTTTTCAATCTTTCAATTTCCCCAAAGAGGTCAAGTGTGGGGTCCACATCCACGTCCAGGAATCCAGCTTTGGCTATATTCTCTTTTGCTTCTCCTATGTGTATATCTCCCATAGTATTTATTATTACTTATCTATTTTTATAAAGAACCTATTACTATTACGGCTGTGAATTCGTGGATAAAACCTGCTCCACAATTTTTGGTAAAGTTACAACAACCGCTTTATCCACTGTTTTCCACAATTCATTAACAATCACAATGTCCCGCTGGTTCTGCATCTTAGCTGCTTTTCCACGTCTGTGGATTAAAAAGGGCCGGTATAAATAAACACTATCCACAGCACAATTTCGGTGTTAACGGAGGTCTAATAACTCAGCGTTTTTATACACCCGCTTCCGGCCGACCTCGCTGTTAAGAACTTTTGATCCAACTATCCACGATTTCTGAAGTGCCAATTCCCGGGTTATCCACTGCTTTTGCTGGTTATTCACGAAATCCTGGGGACACTGTTTCCACAAGCGGGTTTCACGAGAAAAAAGGCCTGAAAAAGACAATAAACCCAAAAATTATACGTTCACAGGCCCGCTGCTTTTTTAGCTTTCTACCCATCTGTACCCTTACCCCGCCGCATCCATTATATTTAAGCATACTAATTTCCGTACATGCGTTTTGCACGCTTACACAATTACTGCGAGGCTGTAAAATAGGTAATGGCTGGTAATAATAATTGAGATAAACTCAACATCATAAAACGCTGTGTTGGTGCATATTTGACCCTGTTTTCCACAATTTGTTCATAATCTTTTTTACCCTATTTTTGCCATCCGCTTAAAACAACGGGAGTAATATAATATTATATGTCTATCATTCAGACCATCCGCGACAAAGCTGCGTGGATTATTATTGGAGCGATTGCGCTAGCCCTGATTGCCTTTATCGTACAGGATGCCTTTAGTGGAAGAGGTGGAGGATTATTCAGTGGACAATCCACTACCCTCGGAAAGATCAACGGCACCAAAGTAGATATTATTGAATTTGAGAACAGGCTTAAACAAGCTGAAGCCAACTATGCCCAAAGTGGTCAGGCCGTAGATGAGCAATTCCGTCAGCAGATCCGCGAGAGCCTCTGGAATGAATATGTTGAAAATGCAGTTTTAGACAAAGAACTGGCTAAACTGGGTTTTGAAATAAGCGATAAAGAAAAGGGTGATATATTATATGGTGCCAACCCACCACAGCAATTGCGTCAGCAATTCACCAATCCCCAAACAGGTCAGTATGATGCGCAGGCAGCTTACCAGGCTATCAAGGGCCTCAAAAAGAAATCGCCTGAATTCAATAATTTCTGGGGTGAATTTGTACCTGCCCTGGAAAAACAACGTATCCGCGAAAAATTTGTGGGTATGATCGGCAAAAGCTACTATGTACCAAAATGGCTCATTGAAAAGAGAAATACGGATAATAGCCAGCTTTCTTCTATTTCGTATGTAAACGTACCTTATACCAGCATTGCCGATTCTACCATCAAGGTAACTGATGATGAAGTGCGCAAATATGTGGAAGAACACAAGGAAGGATTCAAGCAAGAGAAAGTACGTGGTATTGAATATGTACTTTTTAATGCTGCCCCCAGCTCAGCAGATTCAGCAGCCGTTCGCGATCGCGTACAAAGCCTGCGCGATTCTTTTGCCACCGCTGGCGATATCTCTTCTTTCTTCCTGAGGGAAAATAGCCAGACTCCTTATTACGCCAGCAATATCTCTCGCAAAGAGATCAAGATCGCCAATATTGATTCCATTGTAAAAACTCCGGTGGGTGGTATCTATGGGCCTTACCTCGATGGTAATTCCTATACCCTTGCCCGCATCGTCAGCGAAAAGCAATGGCCCGATAGCGTAAAGATCCGTCATATCCTGGTATCTACTCACCAGCGCGATCAACGTACAGGCGAAATGCAACCAGTACGTTATGATTCTACTGCCAAGCGCATTGTAGACAGTGTGGAACTGGCCATCCGTGGCGGTGCCAACTTTGATACGCTATGCGCAAAATATTCTGATGATGGCAACCGTGATAAAGGTGGGATTTATGAAGGGGTAGTAACAGGTCGTATGGTGGCCGATTTCAACGATTTTATTTTCGGCAAACCCGTTGGATCAAAAGGCGTGGTGAAAACAGAATTTGGGTATCACTATGTGGAGATCCTGTCTCAAAAGGGTTCTTCACTTGCCTATAATATTGCCTATTTCTCTCAGCCAGTATTCCCCAGCGAAGCTACTACCAATGCTGCTCAACAACAGGCGGCTTCTTTTGCTGCCGAAAGCCAAAACAAGCAACAATTTGAGGATAACATAAAGAAAATGAACCTCAACAAGTTCAACGCTTATGATATCCAGCCCCTGGAAAGCAATATTCCCGGACTGGGCACCAGCCGCGAATTGGTAAAATGGGTATTCAATGATGCCAAGCTGGGCGACGTATCTGCTCACCCATTCTTTATTGGTGATAAATACATTGTACCTGTATTGGTGAACAGCTTTGAAAAAGGTACGATGCCTGTAGAAAGAGCGCGTCCTTTAGTAGAGTATAAAATACGCAACCGCAAAAAAGCGGAGCAAATCGTCCAAAAAGTAGGTACCCCTGCTTCACTCGATGCAGTATCCAAGGCCGTAAATATGCCTGTTCAACAAATGGACAGTGTTCAATTCTCAGCCGGATACATCCCCAACCTGGGTAATGAAAGCAAACTCATTGGTGCTTCTTTCAATAAGAATTACCAAACGAAAGTTTCTGATCCCATCTTTGGTGAAATTGGTGTGTATTACATCAAGATCAATAATATTACTGCCATGGCCAATGCAGGACTGGACGTGAAGATCCAGCAACAAATAGCTGCCCAACAAATACAACGCAGCAGCTACCTGATCATTGAAAGCCTGAAAAGGTCGGCGGATATAACGGATAACCGCTACAAGTTCTACTAAGCGATTCATACATATAATATTACAGAAAGGCCCTGTGCATTGCACGGGGTTCTTTTTTGCCTGATTCTCCCGTCTTTTTCCTTTCTCTGGCAACCAATTCCATGTAACTTTGTTAATATAGCTGAAACAGATTTGCCATGAGTGATGAGATCGTCAATAAGGTAACTGCCAGTGGGCTGATCACCCTGGACCTGGAAGAATACTATCCCAAAGAGGAAATCCTGGTATTCGACCTGAAGCCGCATCTTTTCATGCAACTCATCCTGAAAGAAAAAGATTTCCGAACTGCCCTGCAGCAGCTCGACTGGAGCATTTACCAGGATAAAATAGTAGCTGTAACCTGTACAGCCGATGCCATTATTCCCATGTGGGCCTATATGCTCATCGCCACTTACCTGCAGCCCATCTCGCGGGATATTATTTTCGGAAATGAACAAGCAGTCAGACAACAGCTTTTTATACAAAATATAGCAGCCATTGAGGCCAGTGATTACGCCGATCAACGCGTGGTGGTAAAGGGTTGTGGAGATTTGCCTATCGGAGAATATGCCTACCTCGAGATCACCAAGAAACTAAGGCCAGTAGCAAAAAGCATTATGTATGGCGAGCCCTGTAGTACGGTTCCCATCTTCAAGAAAAAATGATTGTATTAACGTCCTGCCTTACGGCGGGACGTTTTTTATATAGCAATCTAAACATCTTACCCATGGATGTAGAAATATTATCCCGTATTCAGTTTGCTTTTACTATTGCATTTCATTACATCTATCCGCCTTTAAGTATTGGTCTTGGTTTATTACTGGTGATCTTTGAAGGCATGTACCTGAAAACAGGTGATAAAAGATATGAACAGATCACCCGGTTTTGGATAAAGATCTTTGCCCTCATTTTTGGCATCGGGGTAGCTACTGGTATTATCATGGAATTTGAGTTTGGCACCAACTGGGCCACCTATTCCAAATACGTGGGAGATATATTTGGAAGCGCCCTGGCTGCCGAAGGCATCTTTGCCTTTGCCCTGGAATCGGGCTTCCTGGGTATCCTCATTTTTGGCTGGAACAGGGTAGGGCCCAAGGTCCATTTTTTCTCGGCCGTAATGGTATTCCTGGGTTCCATGTTCTCAGCTGTGTGGATTGTAGTGGCCAACTCCTGGCAACAAACTCCGGCGGGATTCCGCATTGTAGGAGAAGGGATGAATGCCCGCGCGGAAATCACCGACTTTTGGGCCATGGTGTTTAATCCGTCCAGTGTAGAACGGTTAACGCATGTATGGATCGGGGCTTTTCTGGCAGGTGCCTTCCTGGTGCTGAGCGTGAATGCCTGGTATATCCTCAAAAGTAAACACCTGCACATTGCCAAACCCTCTTTTAAGATAGCGCTTTTCACTGCTACCATTTGCTCCCTGCTGCAATTGTTTGTAGGTCACAAAAGCGCCGACGGCGTAGCTAAAAATCAGCCGGCAAAACTGGCGGCACTGGAAGGTCACTATGATTCCCTGTCTACTGGCGATATGTTTTTACTGGGTTATGTCAATAACAAAACGCAGGAAACAAAAGGTATCCGGATACCCGGTGGTCTATCCTTTTTACTCTATGGAAATTTTAAAGAACCCATCAAGGGATTGAATGCTTTTCCGGAAGATGAACGCCCCCGGCAGGTAAATGCCATCTTTCAGTTTTACCATATCATGGTGGGAATAGGTGTTTCACTCATTGCCCTAACTGTTTTTGCTACCTGGCTTCATTGGCGAAATAAACTATTTGATAAGCGATGGCTGCTGTGGATTTTTGTGTGGGCTGTATTGCTGCCGCAAATTGCAAACCAGGCAGGCTGGTTTGCCGCCGAAATGGGCCGCCAGCCCTGGGTGGTATACGGATTGCTCAAAACATCCGATGCTTTATCCAAAGCTGTGACGGCCAACCAGGTACTTTTTTCACTCATCATGTTCATGGTGGTATACCTGCTACTGCTGGTTTTGTTCCTTTATTTGCTGAACCGTAAAATACAGCATGGCCCGGTGGACTATGGTTCCAAAGAAGATATTGATGAGGGCAGCAAACGTGATAATCCATTATTAGCACATTAACCCGGTAACGTATGGAAACTTTCCTCGGACTTGATTACAATGTGTGGTGGTTCCTGGTATTTGGAGCTGTCATCAGTGGATATGCGATCCTGGATGGGTTTGACCTTGGTGCGGGCGCCTTGCACCTGCTGCTTAAAAAAGAACTAAGCCGGCGGATAGCCCTCAATGCCATTGGACCGGTATGGGATGGAAATGAGGTGTGGCTGGTAATTGGCGGCGGAGCGCTCTTTGCCGGATTTCCCGTTGCTTATGCCGCTATATTCTCTGCTTTTTATATTCCTTTCATGGTATTCCTGGTAGGTATCATTTTCCGTGCGGTAGCCATTGAGTTCAGGAGTAAGGAACCCATGTTGTGGTGGCGCAAAACCTGGGACATCGTTTATTCCGTAGCTAGTATTACCATTGCCCTTTCACTGGGACTGATGCTGGGCAATGTTGCTTATGGTATTCCACTCAACAAACAACAGGAATTTGCCGGCAACTGGCTCTCCTTCTTTAATCCTTTTTCCGTCATGGTAGCCATTACCACCCTGGCCCTGTTTATGATGCATGGATCTATTTACCTGACCATGAAAACCGAAAAACGACTCTATGCCCGGCTACGCATCCTTTCGCGCAACTTCATTATTTTCTTTGTACTTAGTTTTGTGATCACCACCTTATACACACTGCTGTATATTCCACACCTCAGCGATTTCTTTCGCGAGAACCCCCTGGCCTTTATCATACCCATCCTCATGGTATTGAGTATTGCCAATATACCCCGGCAGATCAAAAAAGGAAAATACCGCTATGCATTTTTTAGTTCCGCGCTCACCATTGCTTTGTTACTGATCATGGTAGCCCTGGAGGTATACCCCTACCTGTTGTATAGTACGGTTGATCCTGCCAATAGTATAACTGTGCACAATGGGGCATCTTCCTATAAAACCATGAAAATCCTGCTTACCATTGCCGCGATCGGTACGCCATTGGTAGCCCTGTATACTTCCTTTGTTTTCTGGACCTTCAAAGGAAAAGTAAAACTGGATGAGATGAGTTACTGAGATCAGTAATTATAAGCTGGCACCTACTTTTTCCAGTAAGGCCTTTGTTTTCTTAATCCCTTCAACCGGATCGCCCTTTTCGCCTTCAAACTCAATACCGATATAACCGGTAAAGCCGGCGTCCTTAACTATTTTGAGCATTTTGTAGTAATCCGTTTCTATACAGTTGCCCTGTGCATCAAATTCATACGATTTGGCGCTTACTCCCTTGGCAAAGGGCATCATTTCCTGTGTGCCTTTGTAGCGATCATACTCTTCAATACACTTACCATCATACATACCCTTGCCATCCCGCTTCAGGCAAAAATTACCAAAGTCGGGCAAGGTACCCACATTGCGCATGTTTACGCCTTTCATCACGGCTACCAGCCAACTGCCATCAGATGTATATCCACCGTGGTTTTCCACAATGACGTTGATACCAGCTTTGGCGCCATATTCTCCCAGGCGGCCCAGGCCATCAATGGCTGCTTTTTGCACATCTTCCCGGCTGCCTTCTCCATGCGCATTAACACGGATTGTAGCGCAACCCAGGTATTTGGCGGCATCCACCCATTTGTAATGATTTTCTACCGCCTTCAATCTTTCCTTGTCGTCCGGTGATCCTAATGATCCTTCCCCATCACACATAATGAGGTGGTTCTTTACACCATTGTCTGTACACCTTTTCAACAACTCCGCCAGGTATTTCTCATCTTTCGCTTTGTCCATGAAAAACTGGTTTACATATTCCACCACCTCAATACCGTAATCTCTTTTGGCTACCAGTGGAAAGTCGAGGTTATCCAGTTGCTTATCAAAAAGCGATTTATGCAGCGACCATTGCGCCAGCGAAATAGTAAAAAACATTTTGCCAGCGGTGGCAGGCGCTCCTGCGGTGGAGGTATCTGTTTTAGTAGTTGCTGTAGTTGGTGTTCCATCACTGCAGGCGGCGAGCCCGGCGGATACCGTTCCAAAACCCGCGGCCAATCCACCGAGTTGTTGTAAAAAGCGACGACGATTGGTTGACATAAGCATATTTTTTTATAGGAAGCAATAGTTTTGAACCCAGGGAAATGAATGTACAACAATAACAGGAATAAAGAAGGAACCGCTGGTTGATTGCTGATGGTATTTAAAACCAACCCCGCTTTCTGAATACCCATAGCATCCAGATGGGGATCAGTAACATTAATCCTACGGCACTAAAGAAACCCCATTTATTGTGAATGGAAGGAATATGATCGAAGTTCATACCAAAAATACCGCCAATTACTGTAGCGGGCGCCAGCAGACAGGTCACAATGGCCATCACCTTCATCACCTCATTCAGTTTCAGGTTCACATTGTTGATATAAAGGTCCTGCATACTGGTCATCATATCGCGGTAGTTCTCACTCAGGTCATAGGCCTGTATAATATGGTCGTATACGTCTTTAAAATATTTCGTTGTCCTGTCATCCAGCAGGTCACTTTCACTGCGGATGATGCCATTGACCAGATCGCGTACCGGTGCAATATTGCGTTTTAAAACGATCAGTTCTTTCCGGATCTGGTTAATGCGGGCGAGCGACCGGGTATTGCTGCGACGGATCACTTCTTCTTCTACCATTTCTACTTGCTCACCCAATTTTTCCATTACCTGGAAATAATTGTCTACGATGATATCCAGCATGGCATATAGCAGGTAATCGGCCGTACGCTGCCGTATTTTGCTAGCTGCCATTTTAAGTTTGTTGCGGATGGGATCAAATACATCCCGCTCAGCATCTTCCTGAAAGGAGATCACAAAATCTTTACCCAGGGCTATACTGATCTGTTCTGTTTCTACCGTTCGGGTTGTTTCATTGAAGTACAACATATTGAGCAAACAAAACAAGATACCCTCCACTTCATCCATCTTTGGCCGTTGGTGCATGCTAAGGATATCTTCTATGAGCAGCGGGTGAATGCCAAACTGATTACTGATCGCCTCTACATCTGCCTTGCGTATCCCATCAATATTGATCCAGCTGATGAGGTTATTGTTCCTGAAAGAATAACAATCCTGCACCTTACTCAGTTTCTTTTCTTCGACTGTTTCGGGGTTATAATTGAATACCGTAATAAATATTTCAGCAGCTTCTTCCCGCGTGGGTGGTGCAGTAGGATTAATATTGAATATCTCTTTCGTACGATGTGTACCAAATAAGGAGGGCAAGCCAAGATAACGGAGATATTTCTGCGGACTCATAGGCGAATAATCACTGAAAAATTAAGCATAATAATGATACCTAAAAAATAATGCCCCGGTCTACGGGGCATTATATAAAATGTTCAACAGGCTAAGTTATTCTATATTCGTTGTCTCCAGATCCACCCCGTGTGTATTTCCTTCCACCTTTAGCAGTGCCGGAAATCCAGCATTGTTCAATATCCACAGGCGGGTGCTTCCGCCAGGACCTTCCACTGCAATAGCATCGATGGTTTTACCACCCACTTTCAATCCTGTCTGTTCGCCTTGTTTAACAGTGAAAGTTTGGTCATTGTACACAAACTTTTTATCCTGCTGCAAGCCATTCCATTGGGTTTTGGAAAGAATGAGCACCGTAGTTTCATCACCCAGTTCTTCATCTGTTCCCGCTGTAGGCTGGCTCCAATAACCATTTTTAGCGCTTTCCAGCGATTTCTTTTTCATGATCCAGCCCCCGGTTCCTATACCTTCAATATTCCAGGCAATTTTTACATACTCACTGCCCAGCGAATCTACCACCGCAGTAAAGGGAATGGTATTACCACCGGTATACAGGGTGTAAGTGAATTTGGTTCCTTTCTTAACAACAGGATTTGTTTTATCCTGTGCAGTAACACCTGCTGTGATCAGGAGGCAAAGGGCAAATAGTAATTTTTTCATGGTTTAAGTTTGATTGCTTTCAACGAATGTACCGCAATCAAAACTGACCGCCAAGCCTCACCGTACTGCGCAGCCCTTTTTTGACCTTAGATAACAAAATAATAAGATGAAATGCGGGTAGTAGGCCTACAACCGCTCATACAGCTTGCGCAGCTTTTCGCGGGTCATGATCTTTTCCCAATCTGTGCCCAAGGCGTTTTCCCAGAGGGGTTTCATGCCCAGCGATACATTGATCATGGTTTCAAACTGCTCATCCGACAAGCCTTTGCAAATACCTTCGGGAATGTCGATCTTATTTTTGTCCACCATGCGTTTAAATTCTTCGACGCCGGCGGGGTAGTATTCTTCCAGGTGATTCATGACAATGCAATTGCCAATACCATGTTTGGTGCCCAGCAGGTAGCTAAGTCCATAACTTACGGCATGTGCCACTCCCACTTGTGAATAGGCAATGCTCATTCCACCTGCGTAAGAAGCCATCATCAGTTTATCATCACACTCCGCATCCCACTGTTCCTTTTCAAGGAAAATATGCTGGCAAAGTTCCAGGGCCTTTTCGCCGTATGATTTACTGAATTCGTTGAGGTAAGTGCCTTCCAGGCTCTCGATACAGTGGATATAACAATCCATGCCTGTATAAAAACGCTGGTTAACCGGGGCATTGGCAGTTAACGCAGGGTCCAGTACGATCTGGTCAAAAGGCGTAAAATCCGAGTTCATACCCAATTTGCGGGTAGGGCCGGTCAGTACGGTGGTACGGGAAACCTCTGCGCCTGTACCGCTCAGGGTAGGGATGCCGGCCTTGTATACACCGGGCAGCTTCACCAGGTCCCAACCCTGGTAATCGGCGGAGGAACCAGGATTGGTCATCATCAGTGATACAGCCTTGCCAAGATCCATGGCCGATCCGCCACCAATGGCAATGATACCGCTCACGGTGCCGAATTCTGCCTTCAGTTCAGCAGCCAGCTTATCTACATAGGTAGTTTTTGGTTCATACGTCACATCAACAAATACCACTTTGTCTTTTCCACGTAAAGGGATCCTGTTTACCAGGGGCTTCCCTTCAAAAAAATGATCCACAAAAAAGATCATGGGCGCTTCGCCCTGCCGGCGGGAAGCCAATATTTCATCAAGCTGATCAAAACTACCGCGGCCATATACCACGTAGTCCACCATTTTAAAGTTTCTGAATTTCATATATGCTTTTTTCAGTTCTGTTCGGTGATGCAAATGAGTATCAACCGTATTGGATTGACGCCGTGAAGGTAAGTGTAGAAAAGAAAGTAACAAAAATCAGGAGATACCTAATGCAGAAGGCCGGGAGAGGAGGAGAGCGTGAAAAGCAGTAGAAAAATAAACGCAGCTAACTGCTGCGTTTTCGGAGAGCCTAAACCAAAATGCTGAGTTTCGAGTGAAAAATAACCGCATTTCCTTCCGGCATACACGCATAAACCGGAAAATATTTTTGACTGGATTTACTATATTGTATTGGATTACAAATCGGCCGACAAGGTTTGTTGTCCTGTCACATGATGCCTGTGGATAAACGTTTTAGCACAGGGGAACGGAGTGCAATAAAATTAGTAGTTTTTTTTGCATGATGTTTAAAACAGCCTTGAATTTTTAGTAAAAATTGCAAATTAACCTTGAAATAAGCCGAGAAGTGCAAGATTTGCAGTTACGCAAACCTTTGCGTAAGGCTGTGTGTTGCAAAAACCGGCAACTGGAATGTATGAAAGCAGAAATCTATATTTTTTATTCCTAATAATCACTGTGCAATCAGGGCTGCAGCTCCGAAAACGCCTGCACTATCGCCCAATGTTGGCATCAATACCGGCACTTCAACACCATTATTAAATATGTGTTTTTTCAATGATTCAACCCCGGCTGTATAAATGACACTTATATTGCCTACCCCACCACCAACTACAATAACATCCGGATCAAGCAGATTGGTGACCACTGAAACTGCTTTGCCAAAGAAACGGGTAAGCCGGTTGATGGTTGCTTCTGCGGCCGGGTCATTTCCGGCAGTATAGGCTGCAACAATTTGCTTGAGGGTAAATGCTTGCCCTGTTAGCTGCGTATAATAAGCCTGTAACCCGGGTCCGGAAAGCACTTTCTCTACACAACCTGTTTTGCCGCAATAACAGGGCCCGCCTGATTCATCCAGGAAGTTATGCCCCCATTCTCCGGCAATGCCATGGCGGCCATTCCATACCTGTCCATTGATCACAATACCCCCACCCACGCCGGTACCCATAATAATACCAAATACCACTTTGGCATCCGGTACCTGCTGTTTTACTACTCCCCAATGCGTTTCGGCAAGGGCGAAGCAATTGGCGTCATTGGCCAGTACTACCGGTAATTGCAAGACTTCTTCCAGGTCTTTTTGCAGGGGCATTCCATTGAGGGCCGTACTGTTGCAGTTTTTCATTGTCTGCAGTCGTGGGTCCAGTACGCCCGGCGTTCCAAATCCAATTCGGGTGGGCTGCAAACCCGATTCCTCCTGCATGAGGTCAACCAGTCGTTTGATCTGTTGGATGATATGCGGATAACCCTTTTCTGCTTCCGTATCAATGCGGGTGCGCAGGAGCGGGCGTGCATCATTGGGTGATGGTAAGATAACGCCTTCGATCTTTGTGCCTCCCAGATCAATACCCCATATAGGATTACTCATACAAATAAGGTTTTAATAGCGTAACGTAGGGCTATAGCCTCAAAGCAATCCCGCTGCCCTTTGCAGGTCTTCCGGCGTATCAATTTCTACACCCATATAATCCACCACGATCATGCGCAAGGGAATGCCATATTCAAGATAACGCAGGCACTCTACTTTTTCTGCTGATTCCAGTGGCGTCATGGGCCAATTGGTGAAGTTCAGTAAAGCCTGCTTCCGGAAAGCATATACGCCAATATGCTCGTAGTAGGTAATGGGGACTTCTTTATTGCGTGCATAAGGAATAACACTACGACTGAACAGCAAAGAGTTCATATTTCTGTCTACCGCTACCTTCACAAAATTGGGGTCGTTGATCTGCTCCTGCTCCTGCAAAACCTGCATCATAGAGGCCACCTGTACCGTGGGATCTGTAAAACACTGTAATAATTGCTCCAGTGGTTTTTTCTTGACGAAAGGTGTATCTCCCTGTACATTCAATACAATATCCACCTCCATATCGGCTACTGCCTCTGCAATACGGTCACTGCCACTTTCATGTTCTTTCACACTCATCTTTGCCTTTCCACCGTGCGACACTATTTCCTGGTAGATCACATCACTGTCTGTTACTACCCATACTTCATCAAACAGCCCCGTGGCCACTGTATTATCATACGTGTGCCGGATGACTGTTTTATCTTTCAACAACTGCATCAGCTTGGCTGGAAACCGTGTAGCCGCATACCGTGCTGGGATCATTGCTATTACCTTTGCCATAATATTCTTTTCGGAGCATAAAGATAACAGTTGCAGGCTATTCACTATTGACAATAATATTCCCGCAGCAACCTGGCAAAATTCAGTACAGCCGATTTGCCGCCTACAGTGCCGCTATTGCACAAAACAATAATGCCAATATTCTTTTCTTTTATGAGAAGTGTGTAATTACTGAATAAGGCGCTTTTGCCCAGAAAAGAGTGGATGCTCATTTTTCTCCAGGTCTCATTTTCCCATCCCATGGCGTTGCCTGGTTTGTCGGATAACAACTGTGCTGCAGAAGCCGGACTGATCATTGACTTTTTATGCTGCGAAGCCCTCAGCAGGTCCTGCATAAAAACGATATAATCCTTCAATGTAATATTGATATCTGTGGCGGGAGCAATGGCCGGTAGGGTAGCAATTCCCCGGTTGGGTTGTAAGTTGCCCGACAGGTCTTCATGTCCATAGGGTTGCAAACTATCCGACAGGCGAGGCTGTCCAAAACGGATCGCTATATTGAGCGGCTTGCTGATGTATTGGGTGATCAGATCCTCCCAGGCCTTGCCACCTATTTTTTCCATCATGGAAGCCGCAACAGTAGTACCGGCCAGCGAATGCAGCGGTTGACTACTGTCGAGGATGAGCATGGGCGGTTGTTTCAGCACCTGGATCGTAAAAGCCCTGCGTTGCTCCGTTTTGCTACCTGCAACAATTGGTATTTTTTTAAAGTCATCGGCCTCTGTAAAAGAGCGTATGCCAGCACGCTGGGCAAGCAGTTGCCGGATTGTAACCGTGTGATAAAGCTTCATTGTTTTGCCATTTATTTCGGGCAAGGCTTTAACGATGGGTGTATGCCACTGCAGTTTACCGGTTTCTACAAGCCGGGCAGCCAGGTAGGCAGTAAAGAGGGTAGTATTGGTGCCGGTATAAAACCGGTCGGTAATACGGATACTGTCTTTTTTCCGGAATTCACGTACACCCGAAGTACCTATGTCCAATATTTTATCGGCATCAAATACGGCATATACAAGACCTGGCACACCCCGGTGCTTCCGGATGCTATCAGCCATCAGCGAAAATGTTTGTGTAAAAACCGGAATAACACATACCATCAATAAAACAATACAACACAATTTTTTCATGTTAGCGGGTTCAATGAGAACAGGGGGCTGTTAATAAACAACAGTCAATTAATAATCTGTCTTGATGGTATTGTCAAAAGGAAGTCGGAGTTGATATTGGAGGTTTTCATCGGTGCTCCCATCCAGTACATCCAATCCGTACTGCAAGTTCCTGGGATCTTCGTAAGCGAAGGTGCCAAAGATACGATCCCACAAAGAAAAAATATTAGCATAATTTGTATCTGTGTAAGGCCGCTTATAATGATGGTGCACTTTGTGCATGTTGGGCGATACCAGTATCCAGCTAATGGGTTTATCCAGCCATAAAGGAACGTGGATGTTGGCATGATTGAAATGAGTAAAGATGGCGGCTGCACTCCGGTACAGGAAATACATGCCAATGGGCAAGCCAAGTACCAGAACGCCTACAATGGTAGATGCCTCGCGGAAAACCCATTCACCGGGATGGTGCCGGGTACCCGTTGTTACATCCACCTTGGTATCACTGTGGTGGATCATGTGAAACTTCCACATCCATTTTATCTTATGCATGGCATAATGCGGGGCATACTGACCAAAGAAATCCATGAAGAATAAGCCAAGTAGTACTGTGGCCCACAGCGGCAGGTTAAGCCAGTTCAGAAGCCCGATATGATGGGTGGTTACCCAATCACAAACCTTAATGGTGATGGTACCCAATAATAAATTCAGGATAACAGTAGTGAGCAGGAAGATCAGGTTAACACCAGCATGTTTATACCGCTTGAAAGAAAAGGTAAACATGGGATAATACCCTTCCAAAACCCAGAAAAATACCATCCCACCCAGCAGGATTGCCATTCTTTGCCAGCTTTCAATATGCTCCCAAAAATGCATGAATGACTCCATAGGCATTTCATCGTTTCACCAGTAATTTACGCAATTATCCGGAATGGGCGGTAGCTGATGACCTTTCCCGGATTTCTAAACGCGCCCCTTGATTAATAATGGCTTATGACCTAATTCAATTAGGTCATGGCTGAATTGACTTCACTACCTGACCGGGAGCTCGACCCCCCGGGATTCTGGCCCTTTCTGCGCACACTGTACAAGGCGGAAATGGCGATAATAGCAACAAAGACACTCCAATAGGAATACCTGAAATCGCGATCATGCTGGTAGACAGGGAATTGGCTCAATACAAAGAGTACACCCGAGAGCTGAATCCAGGCATGTGTTAGCCACCAGGAGGCTCTCGCGGTCGACGTAGCTGTTGCTTGCCTACGGCTGTAATACAGAAAAAAGACAAAAGCTACACTGTTCAGCAATAACCAGAACCAGGGAGCAAAGAAAAAGGTGTTGGTCAGCAAGAGATAATAATACAAAAACTGCTCTTGTCTGGAGTTATAATTATGTTGTAGATGTAACGGATTGTTAGGTTCAATCCACATTGTAACATTCCAATAAGCATCGTCATTAAACCGTTTCCGTATGCGCAGGTAATATAAGAAGCCGGAAAAACGATTCTGCAAATAAAGTAAGGGGTGCTGTTTGATCGCTAGAATCCATGATTCGTTCGCCATACTATCCAGGGCTGAGGTGGGATAGGGTATCATGGTGGGGCGATTAGACTGAGGCCAGATAATAGCATCGAAACTTGCGGGTGTATATTCTTTTAGTAATGTATCATAATTGAAATCGGGATAATTCCGGATGGACTCCGGAAAATAATTCTGGCCGCTCAGTTTTGAAATACCAGCGATGTCGAGCAGCTTTAACTTGAAAGCTGGGTAAGATTTCGTGGCATGAAGCACTCTGTAGGTTAAAAACTGTGCAGTGAGAAAGAATAGTATACAAGTAAGGAGCGATAATAACATGGCTTTCCAGCGGATGAAAGGTTTTTTTGGAATAGCAGGAGCGTTGGAAACGGATTTCGGTATTCTAAGAAGGTTGATGGGTGGCATTATGATCCAGAGCAAAGGAAGGAGCGCCACCAGTGTGTTGGTGCGAACCCATAAACCATAGGCCAATAAAAAGAGAGCCGTGGCTTTCATCATCCTGTGCCTTGGTTGGGGCTGTTCATCCTTTCTGTCCTGCTGTGTGCGCAGCAAGAGGAGAACGGCAATACCCCATAACAGGGTCATTAAACTGTCACGCATCACGTACTGCGGAATGAAAGAAAAAAAGACAGCGAGGACTATGAGCACCCAAAACATAATGGAGCGCATGGGTATGTGCTCCAACAGCAGGAAGATAAACAACGAATACAGTGCCATATGAGTGACGAACAGAGTGGAATAATTGCCTGTTAACCGCCATAGTTTGCGCCAAGTCCATGAAAATGCTGCGCCGAACCAATCGTCGTAGGTTCCAGAGACCATTTGATTATATTGAGACCAGGAGTCGCCACTATAAGAACCGGGAATATACACACAAAATAGCCAGCCAATTAAAACAGTTAATAACAGAAGTTTTCCGTTAGAATACTTAACGTCGGGGTTGAACAATGTTTTGATGTTTAGGGGGGCATGAAGATAATACTTTTCGCATCATGATTCCCCTTCAGGCATCTCCTCAAACTCAAAATCACAATCAAAACAGCGGTATACGTTCTTAACCGACAAGGCATAATTGCCAAACAGCCAGGAGAAAATAGCCGTGAGCCAGTTCATTGGATTGCCGCTTTCCGTTACAAAATGCACATTGTGCGATTTGCATTTGGGGCAGGCCACGGACTGTTTATACACTGTTTCAAAACCACTGACCAGTTCCATAGCCCTGGACAATTGTTCCTGGTGTACCATCAGTTTGATACCGCCAACAGCATTGCTGAGGATGGGATCAATGGTAACCGTATGTTCGTCCTGCAGGTAAGCACGGATATGCTCTTCCTCCAGGCGTTGCAGCATCATATTCGCAGGAATATAATTGTCGTATGTACGCAACAATATAAACACGGGGCCTTTTTGAATAATGAATGGTCTACGTAAGATAAAAGAAAAAGCCGGATATTTTATCCGGCTTCAATATAGTTTTATGCTGCAAAAAAGTATTTAATCTGCGAAATCCAACCAATCACACAATCTGCGATTAGCTGTTTAACATCAGCGGCATTACCAGCATCAGCATTTCTTCATTTTCATCCTGCTCGGTAGGCTTAATGATGCCCGCCTTGGTGGGGGTAGAAAGTTCTACAACCACATCCTCACTTTCGGCTGCATTCAGCATTTCGATCAGGAACTTGGCATTGAAGGCAATGGCCAGGTCCTCGCCATCATACTGGCATTTCATGCGCTCATTTCCCTCGAAGGAGAAATCCACATCCTGTGCTGCCAGTTGCAGTTCACTGCCGCTGATATTCAGCACTACCTGGTTGGTACTCTTATTACTGAATACACTTACCCGGCGCAGCGCGCTTTGAAAATCGGCCTTATTAACGATCAGCTTATATGGATTGTCGGATGGAATAACCACTTTATAATCCGGGAAACGGGCATCGATCAACCGGCAACTCATTTGTGTGGTACCATGTTTTACAAACAAGTGGTTGCTATTGTAACTTATTGTCAGTTCATCATCATTGGCCGGCAAGGCTGCTTTGAGCAGGTTGAGTGGCTTTTTGGGAACGATCAGTGAATCATTCTTGGGGCAGCTCACATCTTTGCGTTTGTAACGTACCAGGCGATGTGCGTCGGTTGCTACGAACTGCAATCCTTTTTTATCCATTTCAAAGTATACACCCGTCATGGCAGGGCGCAAATCATCGCCACTTACCGCAAACAGGGTCTTATTGATGGCGGTTACCAGGGCAACCGAACTCAGGGTAAAGGAGGAGGTGTCGTCAGCTACCGGTTCTTTGGGGAAATTGTCCGGATTTTCACCCATTACCTTGTATTTACCATTATCACTGGTAATTTCCACACTGTAGTTCTTGTCAATATTGAATGTCAGCGGCTGATCCGGGATATTCTTCAGGGAGTCGATCAGGATCTTGGCAGGAATACAAACCCGTCCGGTATCCTTGGCTTCCACTTCCATTTGTATCTTCATTACCGTTTCCAGGTCAGTGGCCACCACGGTAAGTTTATTCTTGTCGATCTCAAACAAAAAGTCTTCCAAAATTGGCAATACCGTATTGGCGTTGATAACGCCGCTAATCTGTTGTAACTGTTTCAATAAAGCCGAAGAAGAAACGATGAACTTCATAAGCTGATTAAAGATTTGAGCAAATATAGAATTATGAACAATACGCCCCACCGTATATTTTTAAACAGGCAAATCACAAATCCATCAATTTGAGCCAGCTAAATGATTCTTAGGCGGTCAAATAATACCCGGAAAACCTATTTTCGTCCTTCCATGCTGTTATCTGTAATTATTGTAAACTATAATGTGAGGTATTTCCTGGAACAATGCCTTTGTTCTGTGGAAAAAGCCATGGGGTTTGATACCGGCCAGCCGGGACATAGCTTTTCCACTCAAATAGAGGTTTTTGTGGTCGACAATTGCTCTACAGATGATAGCATTGCGTATCTCCGGCCCCGCTTTCCTTTTGTACAATTTATAGCCAATGTGGAAAACAAGGGGTTTGCCCGGGCCAATAACCAGGCATTGGAGCAATGCCGGGGAAAATATGTGCTTTTTCTCAATCCCGATACCATCCTGCCCGAGGATTGTTTTCAGCAATGCCTTTCATTTATGGATGGCCACCCTGATGCCGGGGCCCTGGGTGTACACATGATCGATGGGAGCGGCCGGTACCTGCCCGAATCAAAACGGGGCTTTCCTTCCCCCTGGGTATCCTTTTGTAAGATGAGCGGCCTTACCCGGCTTTTCCCCGGGTCGCGCTGGCTGGGGCGGTATTACCTGGGCCATTTGTCTCCTTCGGCCATTCATCCTGTGGATGTACTTTCGGGTGCTTTTATGTGGGTGCGCAATACCGTACTGGATAAAACAGGCGGTTTTGATGAACGCTTTTTTATGTATGCTGAGGATATTGATCTTAGCTACCGCATCCAATTGGCCGGCTACCAAAATTATTACCTGCCCACTCCTGCCATCATCCACTTTAAGGGGGAAAGTACCCGCAGGGATGCCCGGTATGTAAAACTGTTTTACACAGCCATGATCCAGTTTGTACAGAAGCATTATAAAGGAGTAGCTGCCTGGTGGTATACCCAGCTATTAAAGGGCATTATTGCGTGTAGAAATTTGAGTACAGATAAAAACAGCCCTGTACCCGAAAATCTCCAACCTGAACAAACGATCCTCGTGGGTGATTCCTTATCTATGGACAATATGCATCCGCTACTAAAGCAGTTCAATATACCTGTTGTCTCCAACCAGGAACAGGCAGGGATTCTCATTTTCTGCGAAGGGGATACCTATTCATTTTCCACTATTATCAACAACTTCCCATCTACGGCCACCAGCAAACGGGTATTAATTCACGGCCAAAACACATCCAGTGCGGTAGGCAGTGAAGCCAAAAACCGGCAGGGTAATACGATTGCCTGATATCCATAGTAAGTTGTATTAATATACTCCCATAAGGGTAACCTCCATGCACAGTTTTTGCCCGAATCTGCACACTTATTGTTCAAAAATGCACGAATAAAGGTTTGTACTTTTTAGCATTCAGGATTTGAATACTTTTAGCCGGTGCAATGAACTCTAAATCTATAATGAGTGGTACAACCCAACCATTCGGGGTACTAGTAATTGCCCTACATTCTACTATTATATATGACCAAAACCAATAAACCTCAATATTCAATCAAGCATTTTAATATGAAAAAAATAACAACCCTCACTTTTTGCAGTCTTCTTTTTACTATGGGGATGAGCCAAACCACCACTACTCCCTGGAATGTGAATGGCAACCATATCTCTAACCCTAATACCGGAGGTGTAGGCATCGGAACAAATTCTCCCTTGGGTAAGCTGGATGTGCGGGGTTTATTTAACTTAGACAGACCGGTTGGTCTATTGGATAATCTAAGTGCTATTGGTATACCTGTTGGAAACCATTTAGCATTCGCTCCTTCGAATATGTCGGCTTCCAATAACAGCTTTCTTTTGTTCACATTTCCGAATAACAATACTTTTCGTATGGGAACAGCATATGACGGACACCTTGGAGTTGGTACTTACCGTGATTTACAGTTTGGCCGGTATGATGATCCCTATGTAACAATCAAAGATGGTGGAAATGTAGGTATTGGTGTTACCAATCCAGATGCAAAACTTCATATTGAAGGGTCAATAAAGCTAATGGGCAGTAACGCTTTGGAGTACTTCGTGTCATCCTATGGTGATGGGTTCGGTCATAAAATATATGGTGTTGACGCCACCAATGGAAGAACGGATATTAGGATTGCCGCCCGGAAAAATACAGCTACCTGGACAGATATAGTAACCTTTATTGGCGATGGGCGTGTAGGTATTGGCACTATGGAACCCGGCGATTACAAATTGGCAGTGAATGGCAAAGTGGTTGCAAAAGAAATTAAGGTAAAAGATGGCACTCCCTGGCCTGATTATGTATTTAGTCGGGATTACAACCTCATGAGTCTTACCGAGCTGGAAGCATTTATCAAAAAGAACAATCATTTGCCGAATATTCCTTCTGCCCAGGAGGTGAAAGAGAAAGAAGGCATTGAACTGGGTGTAATGAATGCCAAACTGCTAGAGAAAATTGAAGAGATGACCTTACATATTATTAATATGAACAAGGAAATCCAAAGTCTCAAAAAAGAAGTAAAAGATTTATCTGCACCGGACAAAGTCAGCCCAAAACAATAAAGCCGACCGACTATATTGATCAGCTAAGCAATAAAAAGGTAACCCCTCAACCAATGGCGGGTTACCTTTTTTGTTCAACCATTTTAACTTTTCACCGGCATCCCACGACAGCAGTCTTAAATTGTCTCAAAATGCAGACCAGCATGCACAGTTTTTGCCTGAATCAACACACTTATCGGTCAATCCTGCACACTTATTGGTTTGTACATTTTTGAGACTGCTAACTGATTATTTTTAAGTGCAAAAACCTTCATAAACCATAAATCTTTAACATGCTTTTGAAAAGGCTTATCCTGCTGACTATTAATTTATCAGCATTTCTGACAGGATTTTCTCAACAATGGAAAAACTCGGATGCTAACGCCAATAATATTCATAATACAAATACTGGTAATGTAGGTATCAGGACCACCAATCCCGCTTTTCCTTTTCAGATATGGGATGGAGGCACCAATGCCTATTCTGGCATCGGTATTACCCCTGGCAATAATTCTAATGAAAATTCCTTTATCAGCACATTGAAAACAGGCGGCTATGGAGTGATTCTAAGAGCACAAAACTCTGATGCAGGAAAAGGTCAGGCGGGTATTTTCATGCGAAGTGCCAATGGGTCGAATTTACCTGCTTTGGTATCCCTTACGGCAGACAATATAGACTTTCGTACAGGTAAGCAATATACCGATCAAATTACTGATGGAAACATCGGCCAATCGGCGCTTTATATTGATCATCTTCAGCGGGTAGGAATTGGTACTACCAATCCAGGGGACAAGCTGCACGTACAGGGGAATACATTTATCAATGGAAATATCAGATTGGGGGCGGAACTGAATGGTGTGGGATCGGCCAACCAGCTTATTTTTAATGATAATGGCAATACCGATCCAATCTGGATGGCGAGGTACGATGTAGCTTCTGATGCCTCTGAATTAAGGATGAATGTGGGCGATGCACTTGATGCCAATGACAAGTTTGTGATTGGTATTTCGGAAGGAAGTATCTGGGTGCCTAAATACACTTTTTTATCAGATGGCAGGTTAGCCATTGGTAAAATGAATACCGGAGGATTCTATAAACTTTCTGTAGAGGGAAGAATCGCAGCGCAGGAAGTAAAAGTGACCACGAATAGCTGGGCTGATTATGTATTTGCCAGAGATTACAATTTGATGAGCCTTACCAGCCTGGAAGCATTTATCAAAAAGAACAATCATCTACCGAATATTCCTTCTGCCCAGGAGGTGAAGGACAAAGAGGGCATTGAGTTGGGCGAAATGAACGTGAAACTCCTGGAGAAGATCGAAGAATTGACTTTGTATATGATTGAAATGAACAAAAGGATGGAAAAGCTTGAAAAAGAGAATGAAGCATTAAAAAACAACAAACAATAAGTTGATGTATGCACATTCATCTGAGAACAGGATAAAATCACCGAAATCTATTTTTATGAAAGGAGCTTACCTCTATTGTACCCTTTTGTTATTACTTTCAAAAAGTACCATTGGGCAGCTTAATGAGAATGGATATTTCAGCTATAATTTATTTAATTTTTCTTCAACTTGCGCAATACCCTCGAGTGGTACATGTGGTACTTTCAATAGCGGCTGTGTAACAAACTGGGAGAGATCACATGGTTCACCTCAGATTAAGATGGAAACAGTGTCCACTCCTAAAACCTACGATAATTATTTTGGATTTATGTGGTCTAAGGATGCAGGTGATGGCGAAGGGATGTACACTTCTTTTAATTTTATTGCGAATAGGCCATACAGGATTAAAATCAATGCAAGAGCTTCTTTAACATCAGGACCTGTAGGGGGGAGTATGAAAATTTTCGCCGCCAACGGTCTTACGCCAACTACCACCGGAGGTTGCGGCGAACCAGTGGCAACACCCTCTTCGAGCCAGGAAATTACGCCCGCTGGTGGCCAAAGCAATATTCCCGTTGTTTGGACCAACTACACCTACACATTCATTCCCAGCAGCAATTTTTCGCAATTGTATATTTATCCGCTTAATGCAGTAACAAACGAATATTATTATTACATTGATATTGATGCTGTTGATGTTTCATACGATTGTGATGCCGTAAGGATTTATAATTCGGGCACATTGCCAACAGGGGAAACAAAAGCTGGATATATTACTGCCGGAAGTGGCAACTCATCAATTGTCACTGTGGTACCAACAAGCAATACCGATTTATTGGCTACACATGAGGTAACACTGGTTCCCGAGATCAATCTTGCTGTTACTACAGGTGCATTTACTGCATCCATCTACAACTGCCAACCTTATATTTTAAGGAAGACAGAAACGGAATATCCATTGCCTCCGATTCCAATGCAGCATTCATTTGATGACCAGGTACAATTGACGCGCACAGCAATATCAGAACTTACACCAGACATTGCGCCATTCGGCATCTATCCCAATCCGTCAACAGGAAAATTGTATGTCAATATACCGCTTGTCAATGAGCAGGATATTACTATTTCCATTACCAATACTATGGGTGTTGTCGTTAAAGCGCTGGATAAGCGTTTACTAAATACAAAAAAACCAGGAGCTCTGGAAATAAATACTGCTGATCTCTCTGCAGGGGTTTATATTCTCTATATAAATGGTAAAAATGCGCGATATGTGAAAAAGTTTGTGAAACAATAACCAGGAGCTATGTACCCAACACGATTATTATCCAAACCCACACACTTATTACTCAAAACTACACATCTATCGGTTTGTACTTTTCCATGTCCCGGATTTGAATATTTTTAATCGGTCTTATCATCCCTAAACCATAAGAAACTATGAAGAAAATTATTTTCCTTTCAGCTGGCATTCTGATAGGTGGTACGCTTTTAGCTCAAACCACTCCCTGGAATGTTTCCGGAAGCCATATTTATAGCCCCAATGCAGGTAATGTGGGCGTTGGAACAACCACGCCCGATAAAAAACTTACAGTGGCAGGAACCATTCGATCTGCGACAACCAATACGGTTGCCTTTTTTACTCAGTCCGACCTGGGCCTGTCACTACAACAGGCCAATATCAATAACGATTTTGTAAATGCAGATAAGTACTTGAGCATTTTGTCACACAATATGGATCATAATGGAACTAACTGGATCCGGCGAAATACGTATGGTAATGCCTGGGCTTCCGTGTATAATCAGCATTATTATGATCTGCTGTTTACTCCTGATAACCCCACGGGAACTCACAATGAATCCGTCAATCCAACTTCCTACTTTAGGGTTAGCAGTAATGGAAAAGTAGGAGTGGGGACAATAACGCCCACAGAGAAATTGACCGTTAATGGCCATTTGCATGTTGGCGATTTTACCACAGGGATTGGAAATGGTGGAGCCAATGCCCTATTACGTCTTAACGAACGGGCTACGTTGCAATCCACAGTTAATGGTGCGAATGATTGGACAAGAGCGGCTTTTGCACAAAATATACAGTGGAATAATACCAATCAGAAATGGGATATCCCCAGCAGCGTGTCCGATTTTGCCATGCTGAAATATGAAAGCAACGGTAATGTGGCTATTTACACCGGAACCAACACCAGTGCTGCATACAGCATTACTGAAACAGAACTAAAGCAATACCAGCGTTTTTGGATCACAGGCGATGGACGGGTCTGTATCGGTAATATCAATCCCGGTGGCTATAAGCTGGCAGTTGATGGGAAAGTTGTTGCACGCGAATTAAAAGTAACGTTGAATTCCTGGGCTGATCATGTATTTAACAAGGATTACAAACTCATGAGCCTTGCCGAGCTGGAAGCATTCATCAAAAAGAACAATCACCTGCCCGATATCCCATCAGCAAAGGAAGTAGTGGAAAAGGAAGGCATTGAACTGGGCACTATGAATGCGAAGCTCTTGGAGAAGATCGAAGAGCTGACTTTGCATATGATCGAGGTGAATAAACAAGTTTCTACATTGACCTCAAGGGTACAGCTGTTAGAAAGGGAAAACACAGCGCTGAAACAGAAAAAATAGAATTTATCAAAATAAAAATACCCGGGATGTCAAAATTAACATTAACTGTTTCAGGCATATTAATTACTTGCTCCTTATCTGCCCAACAATGGGAGAATTCGTCCGACCCCAATAATATTAATAATAAAAATAGTGGGAATGTAGGTATTGGTTACTCAGCACCATTTGAAAAATTACATGTTCAGGGCTCTGCATTTCTATTTGGAAACATTAGACTTGGACAGGAAAAAAGCAATGTGGGACAGGGAAGTCAACTTATATTCAACGACAACGGTAACACCGATCCAATCTGGATGGCCAGGTACAATACCGCTTCCGATGCCTCTGAATTACGGATGAATATTGGTGACGTGAGTGATCAAAATGACAAGTTTGTTATAGGCTACACAGTTTCAGGCACCTGGACCCCAACCTTTAGTTTTCTATCGGATGGCAAAATGGGAGTAGGGATTACAAATCCAGCATATCCGCTTGATGTGAACGGTTCAATTCGTTCTAAGTCTTCAATTATTTCAGATGTCGCCCAACCTGGTGAAATAGGAGGGTTCTTTAGAGGCGCCTCGAATGGTTACGCAAATGTAGTGCTCCAATCGGGGGCAGGTCAAAACAGAATGTATTGGTTAACCGCAACCAATGATGTATTTAGAATTGGAGGTCATGGTGCCGCAGAGCCAGGTGCAGGAGCTCTTAACATATCCTGGGATGGCAAAGTAGGGTTTGGAAACAGTGAGCCTTCATCATTGGTACATATTGGGGCTAAAACAGGGGCCGGAGGAACACCCTACAGCTCAAGTACTTTATTACAGGTGTTCCAGCCATTCAATACTACCACACCTTCGGCGAGCATAGATTTAGGGATGTGTCAACCACACGCCAGAATAACTGGTTTTGGCAATGTTACTGACAACTCAATAGGCCAGCTTGCATTTTCAACCATGAAACATGGGGTGATCAATGAGGTCATGCGCATTACTTCTGATGGCAATGTTGGTATTGGAACTACGACTCCGGGCCTGCTATACAAATTGGCAGTTGATGGTAAAATAGTTGCGCGGGAAATAAAAGTAAAAGATGGCACCCCCTGGCCCGACTATGTTTTTGAAAAGGACTATAATCTCATGAGCCTGACCGACCTGGAAGCATTCATCAAAAAGAACAACCACCTGCCTAATATTCCATCAGCAAAGGAAGTAGAAGAAAAGGAAGGCATTGAGTTGGGCGCTATGAATGCCAAACTCTTGGAAAAAATAGAAGAACTGACCTTGCACCTGATCGAAATGAATAAAGAAATGCAAAGTCTCAGAAAAGAGAACCAGGCTATAAAAGAAGAAGTAAAAGTATTATCCGCAAAACAGGAAACCCGGACAAAGCAATAGGACCACCAGGATATAGATCAGCTAAGCGACAAAAGGCAACCCGTAAGTATTCGGTGTTGCCTTTTTTAGGCGCATATTGGTCATACCGCCATTAGCACCTTTGCGCAACCTGCATATTTTGCCTGGCGAATATCATCCACATTGTATTGCGTACCATAGCGTACACCGATGGCCAATACCAGGGTAAAGTGGTCATCCGGAGGGGGGGCGTTATACTTCAACTCCAGGGTGGTTGATGGAGCACCCTGCGCTACCGGATACCAGCCCGTACGTGTCAGAAGTGCATTTACATGATGATAGCCAACATGTGTAAGTTCATATTTAGTCAAACCTCCGGTATAAATTATATCCGGAACCAAACCCAGCGTTATCTGCACACTAAACCAGGGATATTTTTCCGGGGCAAAAAAGCTGATGTCCGGCAGTAGCTCGGGTATCTGAACCGTGGCCGAGGCTGTTTCCCGGTTAAGCATATAGTCCACTGGAAACCGGACGGTTGAATCAAAAGTGTTTTGCCGGTTTAATGAAAAACCATTGAGAATGTGAGGGAGTGTAGACAAGCGCACATTTCGCTCACCATATTCGCTCCCAGGGTCCATGTTCTGGACAGGCATCATCAGGGCATTGAGCTTACCGGCTATATTATGGTCGGCCAGCGGCTTTTGAAACATCAGGGCATTCATGATCCATTTGGCAGCTTTGGCACGTCCGCCAAACTCTGCAATAGTTGCCCGTACCTGTTGCAGGTTGGGATCTGTTTGAATTTTTTCCTTCGTGGGGCCGCCCTTCCTACGGATGATAGGCTGGTCAACTCCCCGCATTTTATAAATAGAGAGATCATCAATAGACCCATGTATGCCCAGGCCAAGCCCGGCGATCACTTTTGCCATGATTAAAATGTTTTACAGGTTAAGTAATAGAATCCTTAATCAATAGTGCAGACTAACCAAAGGAATAGGCCTTATCAATATGTAAACTGAGCCTTCAATAAATAACCAGGCTATACCCAGAAGATATCCCATATCTCATAAAGATCATGATATCTACGGGATATCATTGGGTTATATACGGGATATCTACGGGGTATCTTTTCAACTAGATTTTCTAAAACCATCTTTTAATAATAGAATAGACCGGGGCCTATTCATTGTAAGGAGGGCTTTTTTATCGGTGCTTAAAACTGTCCAACAGATAAAGCGATTGATTGCCAATAGCTTAATAATTAGCTGGCAAGTGGATAACTAGTTTGATTCTTTTAAATAAGGTATGGGATTGAGGTAAAACATTTTTTTCCAGCCCTGTTTTGACCCATCTATATGCCAGGGCAGCGGCAGGAGGGATGACACACTATAATGGAGATGGGGTGGCTTACCGGCGGCATTACCGGTGGTGCCTACAGTACCTATGGCGGTACCGGCTTTTACAAAATGAAAAGAAGAAGTATTGATGTCTTTCAGATGCGCATAATAATGGAATCGCCATTTAGGTCCTAATACCACTGCTACATTTCCGCCTCTTTCCAGTACACCGGTATATACGACCAGTCCATGCGTGGAAGACAGTACCGGGGTGCCCTGATTGCCAAAAATATCCACCCCTTTATGGGTTACTGATTTACCCCAGGGATAGAGCCAGAAGGAATTATCACTATAACTTTTATCATTGGCCCCCGACACCGGCATCACAAAATGCTGTGGCAGGCAATAGCCAATAACAAGTATTATTAATAAGGAAAGTAAGGTATATTTTATAATGCGTTTTATTTTCATAAACAATGAGTGTTATGGTAGGAGGTATTTGCTGCGGATAAACCAGGGATAGGGATCTACGGATTCAGCTTTCTTATTTGTCATCAATAACTCCATTTCGTAGAATCCGTTATGCGACGGAATAAGAACCTGGCCAATTGAATGTCCCAAAGTAATGACCTCTCCCTTTTTCACAAAAGCAATGTGCATATTGGAATAAGTAAAAAAATAATCACCGTGGCTTACAAAAACGGCCAGTATACTATCTACCTCAAAAACCGCTATGACTTTCCCAGCCCCCACACTTTTAGCGGTCATACAACTATCTGACTGAATGGTGAGGCTTTTGGAGGTCCCGCATCCTGAATTCAAACCTCTTTCCTGACGGCCTTTCAGCACCTGTTCGTAGGTAACGAGATTTGTAAACCGGTCAACTAGTAAGGAAAGCTTGCCTTTTAGTGATTCAAATGCAAGGCTGTCATTAACAAGCTGGGCCCGGCTTTGAAGTATGCTAAAGAGCCCCAGCAGTAGTAGTAATAATGTGGAAAAAAGCTTCAAATGGTGGTTTTGCGTTTAAACGCCGCGGTGATTCCCTTTGTTATCGGCAGAAAAGTTAAAGTATAGCCGACTTTTTGGCAGATCGGACCCCAAGAATGGTCAATTAAGCATTACAATTCCCCCTAATCCCTTAATTTTGAATTTGCCTGACCAAACCGGCTTAGAACCTAATGGCATTAATTGATATTTCCTTACCCCCTTCTATAGCAAAAGCCTTGCGCTTGCCTGCCCGATCACCGCGTCGGCAACAGCTTCGGGTATTGAGGAAATTGCTTAAAAAAGCCCGCTTTACGGAGTTTGGGCAAACTTACCGGTTCGATGAGATCCTGCTAAGCAAGCATGCAGGTAAGAAATTCCAGCAACTGGTTCCCACGTACGATTACAATAAAATATACGAAGCCTGGTGGCATAAAACCCTGGAAGGCAGGCCCGATATCTGTTGGCCCGGCAAGATCAAGTTCTTTGCCCTCAGCTCCGGCACTTCCGAATCGGCCAGTAAATACCTGCCCATCACCAACGACCTGATGCGGGGTAACCGCATTGTGATGATCAAGCAATTGCTCACCCTGCGCACGTACCATGATATTCCCTTAAAAAGTGTTGGCAAAGGCTGGTTAATGCTGGGTGGCAGTACCGATCTGCAAAAAGGTCCCGGCTATTATGCAGGCGACCTGAGTGGAATTACCGCTAAAAAAGTACCGTTCTGGTTCTCGCCTTTCTATAAGCCGGGTAAAAAAATTGCCCGGACGAAAGACTGGAACCAGAAATTAGAGGCCATCGTAGAAGAAGCCCCCAACTGGGATATTGGTTTCGTGGTGGGTGTTCCTGCCTGGATCCAGATGTGTATGGAAAAGATCATTGAGCGCTATAAGCTCAAGAGCATTCACGACATGTGGCCCAACCTGGCCTTCTTTGTACATGGTGGCGTATCATTTGAGCCTTATAAGAAGGGGTTTGAAAAATTGGTGGCCAAACCACTTACCTATATTGAGACCTACCTGGCTTCTGAAGGCTTTTTGGCCTACCAGGACAGGCAGTTTGCCAAGGGCATGCATCTTTCCCTCAACGATCATATCTTTTTTGAGTTCATACCTTTTAACGATAAGAATTTTGATTCGGACGGCAATGTTGTTGACGATGCCGAAGTGCTGATGATCCATGAAGTGGAAGAAGGGAAAGATTATGCCATCCTGATCAGCACCACCGCCGGCGCTTGGCGTTACCTGATTGGCGATACGGTTCGTTTTGTAGACAAAGAGCGTTGCGAAATAGTGATCACTGGCCGCACCAAGCACTTCCTGAGCCTGGTGGGTGAGCACCTGAGTGTAGACAATATGAATAAGGCGGTACAACTGGTGGCAGATGAAATGAACCTCTGCATCCCGGAATTTACGGTAGCAGGCGTTCCGCATGGACTTTTCTTTGCCCATCAGTGGTGGATAGCCTGCGATGATAAGGTAGATGCAGAAGTGGTCCGGGAGAAAATAGACCAAAAGCTGAAAGACCTGAATGATGATTATGCCGTGGAAAGAAACAGCGCACTCAAAGATGTTTACCTCAAAATACTTCCGGAATCCAGTTTTATGGAATTCATGCGCCTCAAAGGAAAAATAGGGGGCCAGCATAAGTTTCCCCGTGTAATGAAGGGCAAAATGTATGAGGATTGGGTCAAATTCCTCGAAACCGGCACTATTTAATGTTCGGGGGAGGCAATATCATTATACTTCTTACCTATATGTAAAAGGCCAGGTATGTAACTTGTTCTTTTTCACTCGTCTGATTATTTGTAAATTGTCGTTTTAATTTCACATTACCTTCTATTAGCGCATGTGGGAAGCCATCATCAATGGATTAATGCTGGGGTGTATCCTTGCTTTGTCGGTAGGGCCGGTGATCTTTACGGTGATCAAACAAAGCCTGAATAATGGCCATACCGGTGGGTTTAGCTTTGTGGCCGGCGTATGGGTAAGTGATATTGTGCTGGTGGTTATCAGCAATGCTTTTTCGGCCCTGGTGAGCGAATTGCTGGAGTACAAAAATGTGATCGGCTATATCGGCAGTGCTTTTCTGGTGATCATGGGTATCTATTATCTCTTTTTTAAGAAAGTAACCCTTCGCACCGATGCAGAAGGGAAGATCGTGCGTTTTCGAAAGCGGGATATGCTCAAAATATTTTCCAGTGGATTCCTGATCAATACACTCAACCCCAGTGTATTTATTTTCTGGCTGGGTACAGCCACCGCCCTGGGTTCAAAGTTCAATTTTCAACAAAGGGTTATTATTTTTGCTGTGTGTTTAGCTTTGAATATTGCGGCCGACATTTTTAAAGTATTGCTGGCCGGCAAACTCCGGAAAAGGCTTACGCTACACAATATCACGGTTATTAACAAGGTTTCGGGCGTAATACTGGTTGGTTTTGGGATGGCCTTATTGTATGGCACCATATTTTTATCAAAGGATATCTAGGATTTACCAGGGCTGGCTGCAACTATTGATCATTTGCAATGTTAGTCTTAACAAAACCTTAGTTCATTTAATTAGCTTACCGCTGTAACTTGGCCTTGCATGAAAACAACTGTACTTCTCATAACGGTATTGTTCGGCACACTGCTTTCTTATTCTCAGCAATCAGATTTTATTGTACTCAAGAAATGGAATAACCGCACGATAAAAACCTTTTATACCGGCGCTTTCATTTCGGCTCAAACATACCGGGGATTTAATATCAACGGCTTTATCACGGATATCAGGAATGACTCCGTTTTCGTTCGCCAGGAAGAAACCCGGTTGAGGGGAACGGAATTTGGTACTGAGCTGGATACCATCAAATTTCAAATTGGGATCGATTACCGCGAGATCAGCCGGTTTAATTATGAAGGCAAATACCAATGGGGCGGTAAGAAGAAGGGATTTGTGCAGGTAGCCGTTCCCAAGATCATGATGCTTGCAGGGGTGGGGTATATCATATTGGAATCAGTGAACACCATTTACCGCAAGGAATCTTTCAATGATGATGGTAAGCTGCTTACCCTTGGTGTAGCTGCCGGCGTGGCGGTGGCTGGTTACCTATGGGAGCATTCGCTGGCTAAAAAAAATAAGGTGGGTGGCAGGTACAAGGTTGTTTATATCAAAGTAGCCGATCTTAAAAAGTCGTTTTAATACCGGGTTTCGGATTATCTTGCACCCCAAGCAATTTAACCCGGCATGGCCATCAAAACCAGGGGATTGGGTCTTCGTATTTGGCGAATCCTGAAACGAGTCTTTATTTTCCTCTTCATTTTCCAACTATTCTACATCCTCCTGCTCAAGTGGGTGGATCCCCCAATCACGCTTACACAATTGGGCAGCTGGATCAGCGGCAATGGACTTAAACGGGATTATGTGTCCATCAAAGAAATGTCGCCTTATGCCCGCCTGGCTGTAATTTGTTCGGAAGATCAATTGTTTCCCGATCACAATGGCTTTGACTGGAAGCACATTGAAAAGGCAATGAAGAACAATGAAAAAAGACCCAACCGCATCAAGGGGGCATCTACCATCAGTCAGCAGGTAGCCAAGAATGTATTTCTCTGGCAGGGCCGTAGTTGGTTCCGGAAAGGGTTGGAAGTTTATTTCACCTTCATGATCGAACTGATCTGGGGAAAAAAGCGCATTCTGGAAATGTACCTCAATGTGGCCGAAATGGGGAAAGGCGTTTTTGGTATCGAAGCCGCCGCCCAGGCCTACTTCAAAAAACCTGCCCGTAAACTGTCGCGCCAGGAAGCAGCCATGATCGCCGCCTCCTTGCCCAATCCTAAGGAGTATACAGTAAAACCCGTTTCACGGTATGTGGCCTGGAAATACCCCTGGGTACTGAGGCAAATGACCAATCTGCAGGATGATGAAGACATTCAAAAACTAACGCAGTAGTTTCTATTACCACCTTCTATTCAATAACGATCTTCGCGCCCGTACTATTCATTGAACAGCTTTTTGGGATGCAGGTACTAATGGCAAAACGGAAAGTATATTTACCCTTGGGCAAAGAAATGGGTACCTGTAAACGGAAGGGCTGACAGGCCTGCTTAATCTGGCGAACGGTTAAACCAGTAGGGAAAGAAAGGATCATCTCATTTTCGTTTTCAAAAGCCAGTTTGATGGAAGCGGTATCAAAGGGTGTTTGTTGAAAAAAAGGAAGGTAATCCGGAGGGGATTCAATAATGCCCTGTACTGCAAACTGCTTATTGATCAGTAAGGGTTTTCCTTCATACCGGATATTTACTTTCGAAAATGAGAAATATGGGGAATAAATATGACTGGCCTTATTGCCCAGTTCTTTGATGGGGTCAATCTGCGTTACACTATCATAAATACCCACTACCATCACTTTTTTTCCGATCAATGAACCTTCCAATGGCCAGAAATTGTAATTGTTCCGCCGGTAGTCAATATCGTTCATGGACATGGAAGGTCTTTGGGAATAAAACCAATACTTGGAAGCTTTTTGATAAGAACCAATGAATACTACGGGCAGGCCCTGCGCCCGTTCTTCTACCGCTTTTACCCATGTTTTATTTTCATGGAACTCATCTTTCGGAAACCATTTGGCGCGGGGTATTACCGGCAGCATATAAACCCTCACCAAGAGCACAAAGATCACCGTAATAGGAATGCTCTTGTATAACCAGGTGCGCATGGAGCCGTTCTTTAGCAGGTATTGATGACTCAATACTATTAATGCAATAAAGGCGGGTACTGTCCAGTTGGCTTCGATGCGGCCCCTGAAGCTGCTCAACAGGAAAAATCCATAGAACCCTATCAGGGAAAACTTTAATGCGCGCTCCAGCCCCTGGGCAGGTTTATAGTCAAAGGCCGCTTTTAATAATAGCCACCCCATTAATGGGCCGGCCAGCGCCAGCTGGCCCACCAGGTATTCAATGGTAAACCGGGTATCATAGGGACGGGAACTGCGTTCAAATAAATGGTATTGAACAGAAGGGAATCCGTGCTGGTATTGCCAATATAGATGCGGTACAAATGCTATAAGGGCCACTCCTGTTACAATATAGGTTTGGTAGCGGGAAAACAGTTTGGGGTTGGAGGCCAGGGTTGCAATCACGATCAACAAGCCATGGTATTTGCTGTAAAGCATCAATGCGATGCACAAGCCCAGTAGTATGGAGGAGCCCATGGTCATTTGCTCAATAAACCGTTGGTAGAGCCAGAAGAAGAGGGCCACAAAAAATAAAAGGGGTATATCGGGCACTGCTATGATACCGCCAATCTGGACAATAGCAATAGAAAAGGCAATAGTATAAAAAAGAAAATCATCTTTTTTAGGAAGTAATTGCCGGGTAATAAAAATGGTAGCGGTATTGAGCAGTACAATGAAAAAACGAACGCCCAATTCGTTGGGGAAAATGGCATAACCAGCTTTGATCAGTAGGGCTACCAGGGGAGGATGGTCAAAATACCCCCAGTCGGGAAATTGAGCATATACCCAGTAATAAGCTTCATCATCAAACAACTCGGTGTAGCCAGCCTGGATCAGGTTCATTAAGCACCAGGCAATATAAAATAGCGGTTGATGATTCCTCTTAATAAAACTAAGCATATCGTACAAACGAAAGTCGCAAAGCTATGGCATGCACCTATTTTTTTAGTAATTCTTCTACAGCCCTAACAGCTGTATGAAATCGTTGTTCGTAATTGCCCGAAATATTTATCCATGGAACGGGTTGGTTTAACATGATATCTTTATAGATATGATATAGCTCCCGCCTGCTTTCCAGGTCGGGATACTCACGCAATTCATCTTTCACCCAGGGCAGGTCTGTATCGCACAGTAAATAAAGATCGTACTGTCTTACTGCGATCTGATCCAATATCCAGGTATGGCATTTGCCAAATACATATTCACACCAAACCTTCATTACATACAGATCTGTATCAACGAACAACAAAGAATTTTCTTTTTTATCCTTTATTAAAGCTGCAGCATATTGGTCTTCCTGGGTTATTTGCCGTTGTGCGATGACCAGTAGCTCATCATAGGTATATTGAGGACCCTGGTTTAACAGGTATTCACGTGCATACTCGGGTACCCAGGCTGTTGCATAATGACCAGCCAGTTGCTCACACAAGGTGCTTTTGCCTGTTGATTCAGGCCCTACCACTACCACTTTTTTTATCATGGGGTAACAAAGATCAAATATACTGCTGAATCAATAGGCGGCTGCCTGTTTTGCCCGTTTATTCCATTCGGCCCAGCCAAAGCTTGCCATAATGAGCAGGATAAAATAGAATACGCTGGTAAGTACATAACCTTTCACAAAGTAGAGGGGGACGGAAGCAATATCAGTAGCGATCCACCAAAACCAGCTTTCCACTTTTTTCTTAGCCATCAACCACATGCCTGTATAAGCAGTTGCCGAAGCAAAAGCATCGGCCCAGGGAATGATCTCGGGCGAAAAGATGGATCGTAACCAGGTAAGGGCGCTGAATAAAGCGATGTAGAAAGAGGCAAAGAACAGGAGATGTTGTAGCCATTCCTTTTTTGTGGCATGTTGTATTACCACCACATGATGATGCTGTGCATCTTTTTTGGCCCAAAGTATCCAGCCATAGACGCTCATCACGGAATAATAAACATTTACACTGGCTTCGCCCGGTAAATGTCCCTGCAGACTAAGCCAGGTATAAATAATGGTACTGATCAGTCCTACAGGATATACCCAGATATTTTCAATGCGGGAAAACCATACACTGGCAATGCCTGTAAATACGGCTATGTATTCCAGGAGGGAGGTATTCTTTATTCCAAAAACCAGCTGTTGTACAATTTCTGATAAACTCATGCGAATGGGGGTGCAAGATAAATATTATCCTTCGCATAGTTTTTTCAGGTTACGCAATCCTTCTTCAAATTGCTTGTTGAGGGTCTTATTCAGGAAAGGACCCATGAGCCTGGCCATGGGGTAGGGAAGATCACCATTGTTTTGCCAGGTTACCTTCGTTTCTCCATTGCCCCATTCCTCAAATAACCAGTTGTCACTGGCGAAGCTTTTCCAGGGTTTGATAAATTCAAGGTTGAAATGAACGTGTTTTTGATCGATACTGCGTAAGATCAGCCTGCCTTCCCCGATTTTCTTACCACTCCACCAATATTCATGTCCTGTTGTTTGGGGGGTACCTTTAATGGTCATTCGACTGCCTGGTTCCATCATTTGCCAGGGATTCCAGCGGGCATAGTAATTAAGATCAGCAACCCTGGACATTACATCCTGTACCGGTTTTAAGATCACCAGTGATTTTTCAATATGGTATTTGCCGGGTAAAAAAAGAGCTATCACCAGCAGTATGACTACGATGCCAATTAAGCCATAAATGATGTACAATACCAGCATATACAGGCTGTTTAAGTGTAATTTACTGCAAGCAGGCAAGAAAGCCAAGTGTTGGAAAATACAAAACCCTCCTGCTGTTAACAAGAGGGCTCTTATAATTCAATTGGTAATAACTTATTCTGCTTCTGCCACCACTTCTTTTACTTCGGGGATCATGCGCTTCATCATACCTTCTATACCCGCTTTCAACGTGATCATGGAGGATGGGCAACCACTGCAGGAACCCTGCAACATAAGGTTTACCACGCCGTCGTCATAACTTTTGAATTGAATAGCACCACCATCCATTTCCACGGCAGGTTTTACATAGTTTTCCAATAATTCCTTGATCCGCTTTACCACATCATCATCATCGGCCGATACAGCATTGCTGCTTTGAGGTACAATGACAGCTACTTCTTCTTCATTGATCACCGTTTTACCTTCTTCCAGGTATTCTTTCAAAAACTGGCGTATAGTAGGTATAACATCGGTCCATTCTGTTTCGGTCGTCTTGGTGAGGGTTACAAAGTTGCTGGCGATGAAAACGGCCCTGATAAAAGGAAAACCGAATACTTCTGTAGCCAGTGGGGAAGGCTTGGCGCTCTCTACATCAGGGAAGTCGATGCTTTTACCCGGATACAAAAGCTTATTCGCCACAAACTTCATGGTTTCCGGATTGGGTGTCATCTCTGTATAGATACTGATAACCGGACTGCCTGTTTTAATCATAAATCCCAGTGTTTTATAGTACAAAAATAACAAACACCGACCAGCAATTGTTGAATTAATTCTAAAAAGCCCGTGCTTTCAGGCATCCGGTCTTAACGGATATCCGGACTCTTTCTAATGATCACAATCATCGGCATGGGCGTGATCATGTATACGGCAGGCGCGGTAGTTGATGATATGGGCAGAAACGATGAAGATGACGGCAAAAGGAAGTAACCAAAGTTGGTACTCGTGCCATATTTGCTTGGCAATCAACAAGATAATGCCCACACAAAATACAATGGCCGGTAAATAGCTGTGGTGATGCTTCCGGTAGCCATGCCAAAGGGAATACATGCCAATGCCAAAGGCAATAAAGATCATCAGGTATTCCAGCATTACATTCTCGATGATATTGATGCCAAATACAGGCAGGCTGGTTAGTAATAATGGTAAGATGGCGCAATGGATAGCGCAGGCTACAGAGGTAGCAATTCCGAGGGCATCCCAGTTAAACCTGAAATTCATGCGGCGAAGATAAGGAATTATTTCATATGCAACTAAGTTGCAAACGAAATCTTAAAACGGTAATCTTACCGGTAAGAGCTACGGTTCGGTAAAAACCTCTAACTCTTTGTTTCCTAACTTTGCATCCATGAGTAAAAAATTCGTATTTTATATTGGTTTTTTCATTGTCCTCGTTGTTGGCTTTTATTTCGTGCTCACCCGGGTAATACCTGGCTATGGCAAGGTAAAGCTGCCGGTTTTGAGCTATGTTCTTCCTTTTCAATTCGTTAACCAGGATGGTAAAACCGTTTCCGAACGGGACCTGGCGGGTAAGGTGTATGTAGCAGAGTATTTTTTCACTACCTGCAAAAGCATTTGCCCGATTATGAATACCAACCTGCGTCCCATCCATGAAGCTTTCCTTAATGAACCGAGGTTCCTGATCGTTTCTCATACCTGTGATCCTGAAACGGATAGTAGTGCACGGTTGAAAGTATATGCTGATTCCATAAAAGCAGATACACGGCTCTGGTGGTTTTTGACAGGCCGAAAAGACAGTTTATACAGCACTGCCCGTAATAGTTATTTGCTCGATGATCCAAAGAATAACCTGCAGAATATTGAAGATCAATTTTTGCATACACAATTCTTTGCGTTGGTAGATAAAAGCGGCCAGGTAAGAAAAATTTATGATGGTTTGAAGAAGGACGAATTGGAAGAACTTAAGAAAGATATTCAAGGATTGTTGGATGAACCTGTTACTCAAAAACGATTTAGTAATAACCTTTTTGGAAATTAACGATTGTCAGAAAAGCTAAAAAAGTTAAACATGGATACACAGATTGACAATATCTTAAAACGTAGTCAACTAAGCGTAACCGGTAGTCGTAAAAGGATACTGGAATTGTTTTTGGCCACTAATGGTGGCGCCCTGGCGCATGGCGATATTGAAAAAAGAACGGGTGAAAAGTTTGATCGTGTAACGGTGTACCGTACGTTGCAAACCTTCCTCGAAAAAGGTATTATCCATAGCATTCCTACGGTGGATAATTCAGTACGCTATGCCATGTGTAAAGAAGGATGTGCAGGTGGCCACCACCACGACAACCATGTACATTTTGTATGCAGTGCCTGCGGTACTACTACCTGCCTGGAAAGCGTAATGATCCCTGCAGTTACCCTTCCCGAGGGATTTCAGCCGGAGGAGTTCCAAATGGTAGTAACCGGGGTTTGTAAGGATTGCCATTAGACGTAGATCAAATTAACGAGTTATTAATCCCCTTATATCCTTTACTGGACTGTTTTAGCAGGAAATTCAGATGACTGGTAGACCAAAGATGCCTGGCCGGATTCGGGTATAAAAAGAAAGCCCCGATGTAGAAACACCGGGACTTTTGGTTAAGGCTCTGATTAGTAGCTATTTTATGATGTTCAGGTGAATACTCACCCTACTATCGTAGACAGTTATTCCTTACAAGGATAATTGTTAGAATGAATAAACCATATACCACTAACTGGGTATTTTTTTACCGCCTATTGCTCAACGTTTTATTCTTTCCATTTCAGCTTGCACAAACTTCATCAATACCTGGATACGCTCAGGCGAGAAGTTAAATTCAAGTCCTGCCGCCTTATACAATTCCGGTAAAGTTCTGGTACCGCCCAAACTTAAAGACTGCATATAGTTGTCTAACGCTGCGTCCTTATTTTTTCTGAATTGCATCCACAACCCAATGGCACCCAATTGCGCAATACCGTATTCGATATAGTACAAGGGTACCTCAAAAAGGTGTAACTGGCGTTGCCAGCTATAGGTACGGTAGTGCTCTAACCCGCTGAAATCGATTACATCGGAGGAAAACTCGTTCAGGATCTCCATCCACCGTGTTGCGCGTTCTGCTTCGGTATGGTTGGGGTGCTCATAAACCCAATGCTGGAATTTATCTATCGTAGCAATCCAGGGAAAGATCGTAATTACACGTTCCAGCTGATGTTCTTTGGCCCTTAGCAGGTCTTCTTCATTGTCAAAAAACACTTCCCAGGCATCCATGCTGAAGAGCTCCATAGCCATAGAGGCCACTTCGGCTATCTCCATCGGGTATTCTTTGAACGAACTTAGTTCCAGGGGATGGGCCAGAAAGGAATGGACAGCATGGCCACCCTCATGTACCATCGTAGTTACATCACTCATTTGCCCCGCCGCATTCATGAAAATAAATGGCGCTCCGGTTTCAGCGAGCGGACAGTTATAACCTCCAGGGGCTTTCCCCTTCCGGCTGTCCAGATCAAACCGTTTCATCTCATTCATTTTCCGCAGGCAGTCTGCAAAAAATGGACGCACTGCTTCAAAACACTGAATACTTTTCTGTAATAGTTCATCTCCTGTTTTGAAAGGAGTTAATGGCTTAATGCCCGCCGGCTGGGCTTCCAGGTCCCAGGGCTTTAAGGTATCAAGCCCGAGTTTTTCTTTCTTTCGTTGATAAATGGCATTCACCAACGGCAGCACATGTTGCTTTACGGCATCATGAAACTGATAACAATCTTCTTTGGTGTAATCAAAACGTCCCAGTTCTTTAAACTTATAATCACGGTAGTTATAAAAACCAGCATTATTTGCTACCTGGTGGCGTTTTTCGATCAGCTTTGTATACAGTTCATTTAAGGCTTCCTTGTCCTGTATCCTCCTGTCATTTACTTTGCGGTAAACGGTTTCCCGGAGCGTACGGTCAGGACTTTCGAGTAATTTGGCTGCCTGTTGCAAGGTATACTCCTGGCCGTTTACCTCTACAGTCATCTTGCCCGAGATCACGGCATATTGTTGTTGCAACACGCTTAACTCAGACTGTAAGGGAATATTCTTTTCCCGGAACAGCTCAATGTTCTTTTTTACACCACGCAGGTACGTAAAGTATTTCTGATGTTCCAATTGTTCAGTATACGGACATTCAACCAGTTTCCGGTTGAGTTTATCAGCATACAATTGAATTTGAGGTTGTAGGGTAGTAACAAAAAATACAAAGGCCTCTTCAAGGGATTTATTCTCCGTATCACAGGTCATTTTTATTTGCCGCCAGCAGGCATCTTCACTTACCACGGCTTCCAGTTCACTCATATCGAGCAGCCATTTTTCCAGTTCTTCATAATTCCCAATTGGCCGTTCGAGCAGGTCTTTAAAAAAGGGCTCCAGGGTATTCCAGTCAGTTACCACAAAGTCGGCAGGTAAAAATTGCCGGGGTAGTTTCTTAATATCTGCGCTAAAATTCATAGATCATTGTTTAAATACTAAAGCTACAACCCCGGCAGAAAAACAGTTTCCGGCAGGTTGTAGCTTAGGTTATGTAATATAATAAAAAACTAGTCCTTAGACTTTTTGGGAGCCGCTTTCTTTTTAGCTGGTTCCTCGCCGCCTTCCTCTGCTTTTTTGGCTTTGGGAGCTGCTTTTTTCTTAGGCTTTTCGGCTGCTTCATCCGTAGCTTCTTCTACCGCTTTTTCCTTTTTAGGAGCAGCTTTGGCTGCGGCTTTCTTAGCAGGCGCTTTGGGTTCTTCGGCCACTGGTTCAGGTGTCTTTTCTTCCACTACGGCTTCCTCTGCCGGCTCTTCAGAGAACTCCCGCAGCTTGATTTCCACCTTGTTAGCTTCAAGAACACCCAGCCATTTTACCATTTTCTTCATGTCGCTGGCATATACCCGCTCAAAATCAAGATCGGGGTATACTTTCTCAAAATACTTTTTAAGGGCGCCATTGTCCTTACCATCCGGAAGCTTATCACCACTGCTTTGCATGGCCTGGAAAATATTGGCCAGGTTCACATTATCACGCACGGTATATATCTCAATACTTTCCAAATGTGAGAAGTTATGTACCCGGCTAGACACAAATCGGGTAGACTTATCGTCCAGTGAACGGACAATAGCACCATCACTTTTACTGCTTACTAACTCGTACAATCCCGGTAATCCTGTTACCGCTATGATTTTTCCATATTCCATATCGGGAAGAAATTTTAAAGGATATGCAAGATAAACGGAAATCGGCAAACCCTGTTCCAAATCTTGCTTATCTATTTTATTGTGGGCCTATTTTAGGGGTCCGGGCTCCCGGCCGCATCAGCCTGTAAAACCCAGGGTCACCTTGTTAACCACCGGTTAAATTTATTGGTTTTTCCGCAGGTTTTACGCTCCATTGCCTTCCAATTTATAACAGTCAATATTATATCACAAAAACAATTATTGCAATGAAAAAAGCAATCTTCCTATTGATAACTGTAGCCATAACCGGCATCTATTCGGCCAATGCCCAGGGCGGGGGTGGTGGTTTTCAACGCCGTACTCCAGAAGAACAACTCAAGGCAGTGAAAGAAAAGCTGGTAGACCTGAAACTTACACCCGATCAAACGACCAAGTCTGACAGTACTTTTATGAAATTTTTCAGAACCAGAGAAAAAATGATGGAAGAAATGCGTGCCGGTGGTGGTCAGCCCGACCGGGATGCAATGCGTGAAAAGAGTCAGAAGCTGATGGCCGACCGCGATGATGAACTGAAAAAGATCTTTGATGAAGGTCAATATAAGAAATGGAAAGATGAGATTGAGCCTTCTTTACGCCCACAACGCCGGCAAGGCGGTGGCGGCGGTAACAACTAGTATACTGATTCCCCCATACTTTTAATTGGCCCTGGCCCCTGGTATGAAAACCGGGCCAGGGTTTCTTTATTATTGCCCCATCCATAGTTTAAAAGCCGTAACATTCTCCTGACTGATCACGATCTCCTCCTGTAGCGCTGGCTCTACCTCCAATTGCAGTTTACTCTTAGCATAGGCCTTGATTCGCCTGATGGCACTCATATTCACCAGGTATTTACGGTTTACCCGGTAAAAAAGAGTATTGTCCAGTTGTATCTCAATATCACTTAATGACTGATCAAGGATAAACTTTTGGCCCTTACAATCCACCATGCACACCAATTTATGGGTAGCATAGAAGTAAGCAATATCCTCTGTTTTAATGCTGATGTAGTCTGAACCCCGTTTTACCAGGAATCGTTTTTTATATCCACTCTCTGCCGGTTTTTGTTGCCAGTTCACCAGGTTTTGATAATTGGCGGCAAAATGTTGCTTCAGCTTCTCATATTTTTTCAATGCAGCTTCAAGCTTTACTTGTTTGATTGGTTTTAACAGGTAGTCAATGCTATTGTGTTCAAAAGCTTCCTGCCAGTATTCATCATAGGCTGTGGTAAATATGACGGGACAATTGATCGTTGTTTTTTCAAAGATCCTGAACGACAAACCATCACTCAACTCAATATCCATGAAGATCAGGGCAGGCGCGGGATGTTCTTCCAGCCAACTGGTAGCTTGCTGAATACTGCCCAGCACATGCAATACCTGGATAGCCGGGTCACAGGCCTGTAAGGCTTTTAATAGTTTTTCGGCGGCGGGTTTTTCGTCTTCTATGATCAATACTTGCATATCAGCCAATTTTTAAAACGGGTAAAGAAACAGTGAAGTCGTATTCAGTAACATCAACCAGGATCTTTTTGCCGGTAGTGAGTGTATACCGTTCGGCCAGGTTATTCAATCCAATCCGCGACGAAGATTTGCGCAATAGTTTTTTACGCACCTGGTTATGGATAACCAGCATTTCCTGTTGCAGGTCGATACTGACTACCAGGGGTGATGTATCTGAAAACTCATTGTGCTTAATAGCATTTTCCACTAAAACCTGCAATGAAATGGGAGGTATGAGAAATTGATCCAGTTGGTTATCTGTGATGGTGATATTCATTTGTACTGCTTTTTCAAACCGGATCACCAGTAAGGAAAAATAGTCGTTTAAGAATTGAACTTCTTCGCGTAACAATACCAGTTCCCGCCGTTTATTTTGGAGAATATAACGATATACATCCGCCAGGTTATCATTAAACTGTTTTGCCCGGTGCGGCTTTACTTCTATGAGGTGAGAGAGGGTGTTGAGGGAGTTAAAAATAAAATGCGGGTCGATCTGATTTTTCAAGGCTTCCAGTTCTGCTTCCACTTTTGCCCTGGCCAGTTGGGCATTCTTCAACATTTCATTTTCAGATTCCTTTACCAGGAAAAAGGTTTCATATACGTGTACAATGAAAACCACACAGATCATAATGATGAGGGTCGATTCAGTAACCGTATTCCAATTGACCACTCCCGCCTTGAACAGGTGGTACCAGCCCATCAATAATAATATGCTCACGGGAATGGTATAAAAAGACACGGAAAAGATGAGTACCACCAGTTTTCGGATGGGATGATTGAACCAGTTAAAATAACTGCGCAAAGTGAATAGCAGGTAGCGATTGCCTTCCCAGATCAGGAACGATAGTCCAATGGTATAGGCATAGCTGAGTTTAATGGCCCAATTGGAAAAAGTGGCATGATCTACCATCCTGGTAGCAAGAGGAATCGCAATACCAAAAAAAGGTATCAGGATCAGCCGGAAGCCGATATCGTTGACCTGGCTAATGACAGGATTTTTCGTCGGCGGGCTATTGGGTTTCGTCACCTCTTTTTCCATGCCGGTTCGCTTTTCGTTGGTGCCCAAAAATTAGTGAAATAGATTCGATAAATCATAATCTATTTAATCCCTTAAAGTGTAATCAAATGGACATGAACTCAATTAATTGGCTGGCGGTGCTGGTAGCCGGCATTTCGGCCTTTGTATTAGGAGGGGTATGGTATTCTCCCGCCCTGTTTGGCAAAGCCTGGATGAAGGAAAATAAAATGAGTATGGAGGATGTACAAAAAGGCAATAAAGCCAGGATATTCGGTTGGGCCTTTGTCCTTTCTTTGATCATGGCGGCCAACCTTGGGATGTTTCTTGCCAGTCCTAAAGTGCCCTGCCCCGGTGCTCCTGTTACGGACATTGCCTGGGGGGCCACAGCAGGTTTTCTGGCCGGTATTTGGGTTTTTTGCAGTATCGCTGTAGTAGCCTTGTTTGAGCATAAGACTGCCCGGTATATTTTCATCAATGGGGGATATTGTGTTTTGGCCCTGGTGCTGATGGGGGCCATCATTGGCGCCTGGCGTTGAGCGGGAAATATTTATATAGCCATGGACTAATAAAAAACTGCCCGCCGGGTTTTGAAACCTGAACGGGCAGTTTTTATAATTGAGCCATTATTTTTTAGTATACAGTATCTCCATGCTCTTAAACTCCTTAGAGCCAGCTGGCGTATTGTACATTTCCATTTTTGAACTCTTGTCGTCTATGAAGGTCATGACCTCGCGAACCTGACATTCTTTGCCAGTCATTGGATCAACCATTTTACCGGATAGAGTGATCGTTTTAGTGGCTGGGTCCCAGGGACCTTCGGTTGTCATCACCCCTGTACCCATATTATCGATCCAGGTGCTGATGAAAACCTTCCTGATATTATCGTAACCCATGATGCTCTTTCCCTCGAAAGGCATACCGTTAAAATTGCCGGCAAATTTTCCTTCCTGATAACGGCCTTCCATGATCATCTGATTAACCATGGTGCCTTTGCTTTCGGAAGGAGGTGCGCCGGGAGTCATCCACATGGTAATTTTTCCATCCCACTTTCCGTTCTGAGAAGCCATTACCTTATGGGGCTCACCCGGTGTCATGTATTCAGTCCAGGCTTTCATCATGGCTGCTGAATCGGGTGGCGGAGCAGGAGCTTCGGTAGTAACTGTTGTATCCTTGGCAACAGCGCCCGAATCGGTTTTGGTGCCGGTACCAGTACCAGCATCATTACAAGCGGCCATGGCCAGTACAATCGTTGAGCAGAAAAAGAGAGTTCGCCTTTTCATAATAAAATGAGTTTTGAGAAAGGTAAACAAATTACCTGCCCGCCTCCGGCGATACAACCCTTAAAAACGACGATACCGGAAATTTTCAGGATGAACTGTTGAAGGTGAAACAATTCTACCAGTTACCAGCCCATTGCCAATGGTTAACCATTAATCGGGAAAGCCTGTTTTGTCAATATTGGGAATGATCCGCAACGCATTTTTGTAGTATACTTTCTTCAGGATGGGATCAGGCAATCCCATGCCATACATGCGCCAGAAAGCATGGTATTTTTTGTGATAGGGGAAATATTCATCTTCAGTTTCCAATACCCTGAAGTAAGTGGCATATTCCTCGGGTACCCAGCTGTCTTTACCAAATAAGATCCTATCCTGGTATTGTTCAAAGAATTTACGGGCTGCCTTGGGCTGACGTCCCAGTTCGGCAATGACCGCTCCAAATTCCACCACCACATTGGGCATTTCGTTCAACAACTTCCCCAGCTTATTGAGGTCATTGGGGTACCAGCCAAAGTGAGCCGCAATAAAAGTGGTCTTTGGGTGCTTTTTGAACATCCGGTGTTGTTCTTCGATCAGGGTTTCCCAGGAAGCGGGATTGGTATCACTCCGCTTGCGGCCCGGATGAGTAGCCAGTTCCAGCCAGCGTTCATTTTTATCGTCCTGCTCATCCCAAAAGGGCTTGGGATCGGCCGTGTGGATCAGTACCGGTATTTTCAGGTCGCTGCATTTGTCCCAGATGGCATCCAGCCGTGGATCATCGACGGTCACCCGCTTACCTGCATTGTCCTTCACTGAAAAGCCCAGGTTTTTGAATATTTTCAGGCCATTGGCGCCATTCTTTACATCTTCCTCCAGCTGCTTCACGGCCCGTTCGGTCCAGCCCTGCTCTCCAATCCCATTGAAAGTAATATTGGCAAATACAATGAATCTTTTAGGGGCTGTAGAACGGACGGAGCTGGTCATACTTTGCAGGCTACTGCCATTGCCACCACTCAGGTTTACCATTACCCGCATATTCAATTTATCCATATCCTCCAACAGGTGGTTGAGGTCATTAGCCCGCATGCTATTTTGATGGTTGTGCACATCAATAAAGGGAAATTTTGCCCGGGATAAAGGATGCTCCGGCACTACCAGGGTAGAAACAGGATTGTATTGCTCAAAATCCATTCCCCGGCCCGATTGGGCACAGGCTGCTGATGTGATAATCAGCGAAGAAATAATAAAGTATAACTTTTGCATGAAGGGGGTTTTGAATAGGGAAAGCTATGTGATCCATGGCCCTTTGAAGAACCAATGGTCAAACTTAACAATCCTTTATATACTGCCCCCGGGAAATTCTCAGGCGGTTGGCGTTAATTCCTGCAATACTGCATCGATCCGCTTTTTCAGGTCTTCATATTCCGTATAACCCCTGGCCAGTAAATAGAATTTGGATTCTGATGCTTGTAGTATCACAGCCGGAAACCCGGTCACCTGGAGCTGTTTACAGAGGGCAAATTCATAATAAGCCTTTTCTTTATAGGCTTCGCTATGCAGCGAGGCATAAAAATCATCCGCCGGTATCTTGTATTTTTCCAACAGGTGCCGGTAGGCCTCATCGTCACAAAGGTCTCTGCCTTCATAATTCAGTGCATACTGAAGATCGGCAGCAAACTCCACCTGCCTGTCTGGATAATAGTCTTTGAACACACATAAGGCAATGGCCGGTTTTTCAGAATCGGGAAACCAGTCGCTATCTTCCGGGTTGTTGATATGCCATAGGAAATCGGAACCGAATTGTATGCCTGTCCGCTCTTCCACTACTTTATAAGCCTGTTTGATATAGCCCGCCATGGCGCTAATGGGCCGGGGAGCATCTGAAATGATCATGCCGCCTGAAAGTACTTCAAAGGAAATCCTGTCTTTGTATTCCGCGGCGATTTTCTTAATAACCGGGCTAAAACCATAACACCAGCCACAATAGGCATCATAACAATAGTAGATCGTGATCATCAGTAAATAAATAAGTAGGCAAAATTACAGGCTAAATACTGGATTCCGGATTAATAATGCCCGAATCCGGTCAAAGCGAGTTGGCCGACTTACTATCCAGCATTGACCGTTTACGGGTATAAATTCATTGTTTCTGACCTTTTTCGGGTATTAATCACCTTTAGTAATCAAAATTTGTTAAACCCAATCCATAAAAACCATTAAAACTTTAAATATTAGTTAAAGCTGATATGTTTTTGTTTTACGTTTGTCCTCAGCTTCAACAACTAACAACATTCAATACCTGTAAAACTGTTTCTTATGAAACGAATGCTTACCCATCTATGCAAGACAGTCTTATTGTTAATGGCCTTATTTGGAACAGGTGTAGCTGCGCATGCGCAGTTAAAAATTGGGGATAACCCAACCAGTATTCAAAAGTCATCCATCCTGGAATTGGAAAGTAGCAGGCAGGGTTTGCTGCTGCCGCGTCTGGCAGATACGGTTGCCATCAATGCGCTTGCGCCGCCTGATGGAATGATCATTTACCTGAATTCCGATAAAAGTCTCCGGCTGCGCAGTAACGGAAGCTGGAAAAAGATAGCTGACTTATCCGAAGCAAATGCCAACTGGTCGCTGACGGGTAATAGCGGCACCAACCCTGCCGTTAATTTTATTGGAACATTGGATGGCCAGCCGCTCGTAGTCCGTACCAATAATGCAGAACGGCTTCGTGTTGATGCGGCGGGCAATGTAGGGATAGGCACCAACAACCCCACAGCTAAGCTGAATGTGGACGGTACAGTAAAGTTGCAAAACCTGGCAACTGGTACTACCGAACTGGATGTACTGGTAGTCGCTGCTGACGGATCGGTGTACAAAAAGACCATTTCTTCTACCGCCTTTGAAAATGCCATCAAGGCCATAAATGGCATTCAGCGTAAAGCATTATCTATTACAGCGAATGCCAGTGATACCTCCAACAATGTATTGGTCCAAAACCGTGATGCAGATAGTACCATCGCTCTTTTCCTGCCCGTACAGAATGGATCAGCCGGGGCTTCCAAACCATATGGTTTTCTTACCTATAAAGATTGGCAAAAAATACAAAGCGGTATTCAAACGCTTGCCATTGGAGCGGTAGCTACCACCCCCAATATTAACGGAGCCACTATTCAATCCGACACAACTTCCCGCACGTTGATACTGCATCCGGCCGATGCCACTAATCCGGGTATTGTGACGGCGGGTGCGCAGACTTTTGGCGGAGACAAAACCTTTAATAATAATGTCGTTGTTAATGGGAATCTTCAACTCAACAGTGTAGCCAACAATACTTCGGCCGATTCAGTATTGGTGATCAATAATGGCCAGGTACAAAAAAGGCAGGTAAGTGCATCAGCATTTGGCAATGCCATCCGGAGTATAAACGGCAACCGCGATTCGGCACAGAAGATCGCATTCAAGACTACCGGTACCGATCTTACGGTATCTACCAATGGAACAGACAGTATTTATCTGAATGTTCCCAATGCTGCTGCCGGCGCCAGGGGCGTGGTTTCAACGGCTTCTCAAACATTTGCGGGAAGCAAAACTTTTCAGGATAGTGTGAATGCTGCCAAGTCGGTGCTGGTAGGTACCACCGGCAATGCCAATTCAACTGTACAGGTGGAAGGCTCTTTGTCATTGGCCATTACCACCACCACGGGCAATTACAGTGCAACAGTTGCAGACAATACCATCCTGGCCAATACAACCAGTGGCGCTATTACGATCACCCTTCCCAGCCCGGGTACAATTAAGGGGCGCATCTATACCATTAAGAAAATTGGATCGGGTGGGATAGACAATCAGCTCACCATTAATCCAACCGGTGGTACCATAGATGGCGGTAGCTCATATACTATTTACAATGACTGGACTTATGTTACACTGCAAACAGATGGCAGCAACTGGTATGTGATCAAAAAATAATTCAGACCCTGTTAAAGCTGTTTGCTATGCAACGTGCCAAACGCATTGGTGCCGTACTAATAATATTATTATGCTGTTATACAGGTTTTACCCAACAACTAAGGTTGGGCAATAACCCTTATACGGTAGAAAAATCGGCTGTATTGGAGTTGCAATCCAATAACCAGGGGTTACTTTTTCCCCGGATTGCCGATACCCTGTTGATCAATACCCTGTCGCCTCCTGATGGGATGGTCATCTTTTTTACACCCTTAAAGCAATTGTTGCTGCGTTCCAATGGGTTTTGGAGAACCATACAAAGTAACAATACCATCACCAGTTTGAATGGCCTTACGGGTAGTACGCAAACCTTTGCTACCGGGGCTACTGGTACGGATTTCAATATCGCGTCGGCAGGAGCTACACATACTTTCAACCTGCCTGATGCTTCGGCTACTGCAAGAGGCGCTATTACTACGGGTGCGCAAACCCTGGCCGGCAGCAAAACATTTTCAAGCGCGCCGGTATTCTCCTCTTTAACGCAGGGCTCAGTTCCTTTTATAGGAAGCGGTGGCCTGCTATCACAGAGCAATGCCAACTTATTTTGGGATGCTACCAATAGCAGGTTGGGGTTGGGTACCAATGCTCCAGCCACCAGGCTTCATCTTGTAGGGACCAGTCCGCTCACCATTGTTGGATTGACAAACGGGGCGGCTACAGACAGTGTCGTAACCATATTAAATGGATTGGTAAAAAAAATACACCCTTCTTTATTAACCTCCATCGGCGCGTGGTCGCTTACAGGCAATAGCAGTACCACGCCGGCTACTAATTTCATTGGGACTACGGATGCGCAGCCAATAGCCTTCCGGACCAATAATGCAGAGGTAATGCGGTTGTTTAGTAATGGAGGGCTGGCTGTTGGCGCTACCTCGCTTGATGCATCTAATCCCGAAGAACTACTGGTGGATGCTGGTACTAATGGATCTTTCAATGTGATCAGTGGAAAAGGAACGATTAACAATTACCTGCAGCTCAATATTCAAAACCGATCGGCGGGAGATGTTGCCAGCTCGGACCTGGTTGCTACAGCCAATAATGGAACAGAACTTATAAATTATGTGGACCTGGGTATAAACTCAAGTGGATTTACCAATACCACTTACCCCATCATTGGCGGCGCCAACAATGCTTATCTCTATAGTACAGGAAACGACTTTGCCATTGGCAATGGAACCTCGGGTAAGAACCTGTTGCTGTTTACAGGTGGTTTTGCAGCAGCTAATGAAAGGATGCGGATCACGGGAACAGGAAGTGTAGGTATTGGTACCACTGCTCCTTCTACAACACTCCATATTAAAACCGGCACCGCCAATGATGGTGGGCTGCGACTGGAAAACCTTACCAATACGGCTCCGGTAACAACCGGTACAGCAGTATTGGGCGTAGATGGCAATGGAAAAGTGGTACGGGCTAAAATGCCGCTCTATTATTATGGAACCTCAACCACTGCTACAACGGAAGATGTTACTAAAATATGGATTGCGGAAGTGGCCAATAACGTCAGCGGCACCACTACTGTTGCCATTCCTACTAATGTTGCATTTACAACCATACTGAATATCCAGGTTTCTGCCAAGAGCCCCAATGCGCTCACCACCGCTCCTGTTGTTAGTATTGTTAGCAATACATTAACCAGTATTGTGGTAAGGGCCATGGAAAGTAAGACAACAGGCATCCTTGTAGGGGGCACAGCGGAAGGCCTGGAACCGCACATAGATACAGCTACCAGGATCTATATCCGGGTGGAAGGCAATTAGTGTAGTAATGGGTTATTCATGAAACTTAACATCTGTACAAACATTTATTACATATTATCTCTTTCCTGTTGGGGCTATTAAACCTGCCAGCCCAAAGTTTGGCACAATCGGGTTTCTATATCCCGAACCAGGGAAAGGTCTTTTTTAATGGTGATACGGCCACTATATTTTCTAATGTATTTAATGGCGGCATATTGGGCGTAGGCAAAAGCGCCGTTGTAAACTTTAAGGGCCGCCTTTGGGAAAATGATCCACAATCGTTGTTGACAGATGAAAGCAATGGGGGAGTGGGCGTTACTGGCCTGGGCGGTATGATCCGTTTCCTCGCAACCGACACCACCCGTCAATTTATTTATGGCGCCTACAATGCGGCCAGTCGTTTGGGTCCAGGTTTTCCTAACCTGCAAATACAAAATACCAATGGTGTAAGGCTCATGGGGAGTACCGCCAAGGTCCGTAATGAATTAAGACTTACCAATGGACTTTTGTACCTCGACAATAATGTGTTGGTAGTGGGTAATAATAGTCCTGGTCTTATTACAGGTTATGATACGTCGCGCTTTATCGTTACTGGCAATGCACCTGGCACAGGTTTGCTGGTACGGGAAAATATCCGTGCTGTTGATGATATCGTTGTTTTCCCACTTGGCAGTCATGCCCATCAATACACCCCGGCGGCCATCAGAAACAGATCACCCAATGGAGATGATTTTTATGTTACAGTATTTGACAGTGTAAAAAGCCTGGCGATCAATGGCGCCAACCTGGCGGCGGAATCAGTTAACAAAACATGGGAAATAGGCAAACGCCTGCAACCCAATTCGGGCGAGGTAGAAATACTATTGCAGCATTTAACAGCCCAGGAGGGAATTGTTTTTAATGCGGGCAGGCAATTGAGCTATATATCCCAATATATGAATGGTATATGGGATACGGCCGCGCCACTCATAACACCATTACCGGGCAGTCTGACAACCGGCAATCTGTTATTGAATAGTGGCATGAATCAAAGAACGCTGAACAACAATATGCCCAATGCAGCCTATTACACCAAATTTGTAGGTAAGGGCGACCGCGGCATCAATAAAACCCAGGTTTGGCTAAGCGGCATCCGGATCGATCAGCACAAGGTACATGTGTATTGGACCACCAAACCTGAAATAAACAATAACTACTTCGTTGTTCAAAGAAGGTTTAGTAATGAAACCAACTTTATCAATATTGATACGGTGGTATCATTGGCGCCGAATGGCACCAGCCTAGACTTCCTAAACTATTCTTTGAACGATCCCAATAGCTATACAGGCATTACTTATTATCGGTTAATGCTGGTAGATTTCAGCGGACGACAAACCTTTTCCAATATAGTACCTGTAGGCAGGGAGCCCGATAACCAATTGTTGTTATGGCCCAATCCAAGTACAGGCAAATTCTTTGTGGGTATTGGTATAGCATCTTCTATTAAAACGATTGTAGTATGGGATGTGGTGGGTAGAATATTGAAAGAAGAACTGGTGAAAGAAAGAAACATTATTGAAATGTACCTGCCCATACCCGGCACTTATATCATTGGGTTTATTTCGCCTGGTGGCCGTATCGTGGCCTCAAAGAAACTATTGGTGAGGGGGTATTATTGATTGGGTATGCTCAGCTACAATGGTGGGGAATAATAAAAGAAACTGTCTTATAAGTCTCTTCAGTTGGAATGGTCATTTTCGCTAAAACCATTTCCTGCTTGCGTCCGAAATGCTATTCCGGCACTTTCCTATCGACTTTTAAGACAGTCTCTGTTCGATAAAAAGACTGATATATATAGAGTAATTGTACACCCTTTGAGTTTAACTCACTTCCATTTCGCCGGTAGCGCTATTCTTACGAAAACCTTTCTTTACTTTATCTACCAGGTCATCGGCTGTTTCCCTGATCTTTTTCCTCGTCTCTGTTCCTTTATCAGGAGCAAATAGTGTGCCCACCAAAGCGCCTACTGCGGCTGCAGCAATCATCCCAACAAGAATATGTTTTGCTTTCATGATAAAAAGTTTAAGCGTGAAAAATTTGTGCTCCCTGCTATAAATACCAACACTGTGCCAAACCAAAATGACCAACAGTTGGGATATGAAAAATTAATGTTAAGGCCTATTGTATTACAGGCATTTGTAAAATCAATAATCCCCACCTGCCAGGCGGGGATTACTGTATATATTGAGGAATAAAATTTACACTATCCTCTCCGGCCGGGTCTTTCAACGCCACCGCCACCTTCACCACCTCTGGATGGACGACCGCCGCCATGCTCTCCACCACCACGGTTACCACCGCCATTATCCCGGCGCTCAAAAGTTCTTTGCTGAGGGGCCGATTCATGCTGGCGAGGTTGGTACTGGGGCTGTTGGGGCCTTACCACGCCAGGGTTCCTTTCTCCTCCTCCCGGCCTGTTCCAGTCACGGTTGCCATCATTATTCCTGGGTTGGGGTTGGTACACCCTTGGCTCACGGTTAATGGGAGCGGGGTTGTTGTTCCGGTTCCAGCGACTGTCGTCACGCGTGCCATTATTGTCGCGTATGGTTCTTTCCCGGTTGCGGGGTTCTGTAATTACGCCAGGCCTTGTGCCATTATTTCCGCCTCTGTCATTATCGGAAGGCCTGTATACCCGGTTGGGCCGTTGAATGCCATTGTCATTATCACGGTTACGCTGGCCATTGTTATTACCAAAACGGTTATTGTCGCGGTTGCCGTCATTTATCCCGGGTCTGTTGTTGTACCGGCCATTGTCGCCAGGGCGGGTGATATTGTCATACCGCGAGCTGCGTCCATTATTGGCATTGTTGTAATTCCTGTTGGCATAACCCTGCCTGTTGAAATCACGCCCCCGGTTGTTGTTATCAAAACGGTTATTATCACGGGTCACCACCCCACGGCCACCACGGTAATTATAAATATTATTGGTGCGGTTGATCTGTACAATATTCACATTTGGACGGCTGCGGTACCCATTGCCATAAAAGCCTCCGCTGTAATAGCCACCATAACTGCGATAAGGCGCATAACAATAAGAAGGACGATATACGCGTGGGCCCCACCAGCCACCATAGCCATAACCCCATGGGCGGCCAAAGCCTATACTGGCATGGAACCAGCCATCATTGTAGTTGAAACCAAAACCCCAGCCAATCCAGGGATTGTAGCGGATGTTGAAACCCCATGTATAAGGACGTGGATAATAATAGCGTCCATACCAGGGCCGGTAGTAATAACCAGTACCGTAAACAATAGTAGGCCCGCAAATATAGGTATTGAGGTATCCGGGGGTATAGCCCATCCACACATAATCGGGCGTTACATCATAGATGTATACATATTTCATATGGTATACGGGATAGCGCGGAGGGATCAGGGCAACTACCGAAGGTCGTATCACAGCTACCGACCAGGGACCCATGGCACTATAAGATTCAAACCAAATACCATTATCCACTGAATAATAGCGGTTTCTCCAGCGGATCACGGAAGCAGAAGTGTTCACCGCATAATCCATATCTGTACCATCAATATCTTCAAACTGGGGGTCGCCATCATATACTACATCAGCTTTTGCCTGCTGCCTGTCTACCTTGGCCGTTTGTGGGATCTCTGCTTCCTGCAATGCTTCCTGCGACGCCTGGGTACCGGCAACACTGGCCAGTACATTGTCTTTTGCAGAGCCTTCCTTTATATGGGCAAAATCCTGCGGCAATTTGTCGGAGGCTACATATTGCCATTGGCCACTTAATGTTTTTGATTTGTACCAGCGGCCTGAGATTAGCACATAGTACTGTTGAGACTGTACATCCATAAAAATATCATCTTCCGAATTGGAAACATAGAGCAGGTCTGTACCAGATACGGGTGCAAAGTTGGCCTCCCCATTGGACTGGATCAATTCAGCCGGTTCAGTGCTTACCACAATTTTGTACATGGTATTTTCATCTGTTTCCTTATCTGTCCCATTGTCCTTATTGGCATCATTGACCTGCTGTGCAATGCTATGGAGGTTTTGTGATACCTGGGTAGTTAATGAATAAGGGCCGGTGGCGGCAGGGGCGTTATACCAATGTTTGCCTCCATAAAGGTAAAACCTGCCATCATTATTTTTAATGATCGTAAACGGCGTGTTTACAACCGCATCCACTCCCCACTCACTGTTGCGCTGTAATTTGGGCGCACCATCAATCAATACCAATATTGAGGGTGTATTGCTGTATAAAACTTTGGGGGGCGTATTGCTGATCTGTTGGGAAAGTTGTGTTTGTTGATCGTTCAGATCCAGCGAGGATTGCAGGTCGGTTTGAGCAAAGCTGATGTTTCCCTGCCCGATCTGTTGTTCCAGCGCTTCTGCATAATCATCCAGTTTATTGTTATCAACATCGCCTGGTAGTTTAATATTGTCTACCTGGGCCTTTTCCACCTGCACCCGGTTGCCATTATTGCTGGTGGTGGCTTTTATCCAGGCCATCCCGAAAACGGGATCTGTTTTACCGCTTTCCAATACCGAAATGGCAGCTTTTGCCTGTAAGGTATTACCAGCATAAGAATCCGGCTGCCACTGGTACATTTTGATTACCGTGCCCGGTGGAGTGGTGACGGTTTTGGGCCATGCGTCCTGTGCTGAAACAGAAAAGCCAGACAGTAATGTACTGCCCAGCACGCATAAAAAGGTAAAGAATGGTTTCATAAAGAGGCAATTTGCGTTGAATAAATTCCCCGCTTGGGTTTTGTTATTATTATCAAGTTACAATCGTTAGACGATGAAACCAGTTAGGAGTTTATCGATTTTGGAACGTTTACAAAACATTAGCAAAAAAGGATGTTAATGCGAAGGCCAGGCAATTATTAGTCAGGGGTTTGCGACAGAAGCAGTTGGAGGGCAAGTGGGCCCTTTTTTAATTTCCGCTTTACCTGTCGTTCCAGCCTGGTCATGAGACCGTTGTTAATTTCAACAGTTAATCGCTTATTTTCTACAACTCATACCACTCTACACTTGAGGTAGAACCACCACCGCTTAATATTGCGCTCCGGTAGCATCAAGGGCATCATACCGGAAAAAAGTATAACCATTTAAAACAAAAAAAGTCATGAAAAAAGTATTCTTACTGGCAGGCATTTTGTCTGCCCTGGTGTTCACATCCTGCAAAAAGGATAAAGATGATAACGGCGGTGATAACAATGGCGGAGGCAATCCGGGAACAAAGCTTCTTAAGAAAATGACAGAAGTAGAAGGTGGCGTTACTACTGTCTACAACTTTACGTATGATAATGCCAAAAGACTGACCAGTTTTGCCAGTGCCGACGGTAAAGAGTCTACCACCTTTACGTATGATGGAGCAGGCAACCTTACCAAAATTGAAGCAAAAGAAGATGGCCTCAGAAATGTATACACCTATACTTATTCCAATGGTGTACCAGTATCTGGTCTGCTCAAAACCTGGGAAAAGAGTGGCAATGAGCCTGAGGAACTGACAGATGAAAGTGAACTTACTTTTACTATTTCAAATAACCAGGTAACAAGGCTCAAACGGCACATGAAATTATTTGATCAGGAACTGGTTATGGATTTTACTTATGCCAACGGCAACTTGTCAAAGGTAGAAACTGCAGCCGGAAGCACCTTTGCTTACAAAGCTACTTTCGTGTTTGGAACTAAAAAGTCTCCTTTTCCCCAGCTTTCTAAATATATACTCGATGAGGCTGGTTATTCACTGATCTTTAGTTCAAAAAATGAGTTGGTCACTGCCAACTATGATTTCCCTGGCACAGACATGGATCATACCACTACCACAACCTATAATTATGATGCAAGTGGTTACCCACTTACCTCAAACGATGGTGATACTAAACTTACATACGAATACCAGTAATCATTAACCCTAACCCCAACAATAACCTCTTCTGTGTAGCAGAAGGGGTTTTTTATTTAATCTACAGGTTGGCCGCCAATTCGGGTTGTGTAATACCTTTGATAGTATACTTATAATTTATATGGTGAGGCCAATGCTTTTTACGCCACTTACTATAAAAGAAACTGTTTTTCGTAACCGGATTGTTATTTCGCCCATGTGCCAATATTCTTCCCTGGATGGATTTGCTACTGACTGGCACCTGGTGCACCTGGGTAGCCGGGCAGTAGGAGGTGCTGCACTCATTATCCAGGAAGCCACGGCAGTTTCACCCGAAGGGCGCATCAGCCCTGATGACCTGGGTATCTGGAAACCGGAGCACCTGGACAAATTGAAGGCAATCACCCATTTCCTTCGTCAGCAAGGAGCGGTACCAGGTATTCAGCTGGCTCATGCTGGTCGTAAAGCCAGTTCTCTTAGTCCCTGGAAAGGAGGAAAACATATTCCCGTCAAAGAAGGAGGCTGGCAAACAGTGGCACCTTCTGCCATCCCATTCCGAAATACAGATGATGGGCCGCTTGCACTGGATGAAGCAGGAATAGCAAAAGTGATCAATGATTTTGCGGTGGCTGCGGCCCGGGCATTGCAGGCTGGTTACCAGGTATTGGAATTACATGCCGCCCATGGTTATCTTATTCATGAATTTTTATCGCCCCTTAGCAATCATCGGACCGATGGCTATGGCGGTAGCTTTGAAAACCGCATTCGGTTCTTATTGCATATAGTAGAGGGGGTGCAAGCCGCCTGGCCTGCTGACCTGCCTTTATTGGTTCGTCTTTCTGCTACGGATTGGGCGGAAGGTGGATGGAATGAATGGGACACCGCAAAACTGGCAGCCATACTAAAAACAAAAGGGGTTGATCTTATAGATTGCTCTTCAGGCGGATTGGTGCCTGGTGTTACCATTCCTGTTGGTCCTGGCTACCAGGTTCGTTTTGCTGAACTGATCAAAAAGGAAGCATCCATATTAACGGGTGCGGTAGGGATGATCACAACAGCTCACCAGGCCGAGGAGGTACTGGCCAATGGTCAGGCTGATATGATCATCATGGCCCGTCAGTCATTACGCGATCCTTATTTTCCCTTGCATGCCGCCCGGGAATTGGGTGCACAGGTTGACTGGCCTTCCCAATACCTGCGGGCGAAGGAATGATCAAATAGAGTCGTGCGGACTATTAACCGCGCAATGCTTCAATCTCTTCGGCCGACTTAGGCAGGTATTTGCCCAGTTTTTGGTGACCATCTGTTGTTACCAGGAAATTATCTTCAATCCTGATGCCGCTGAAGTTGCGAAAGGATTCCAGGGCTTTGTAATTGATAAAATTGGAGTGTTTCTTGGTTGCTGCCCATTGATCGATCAGGGACGGGATCACATAAATGCCTGGTTCGATCGTCAGCACATATCCAGGTTCCACAGCACGTCCCAGCCTGAGCGATTTCCAGCCAAATTCTTTACTTTTTTGCAGGTCGTCTGAATAACCCACATACTGTTCTCCCAGGTCTTCCATATCATGTACATCCATGCCCATCATGTGGCCCAGTCCACATTGAAAGAACAGGGTATGCGCACCTGCTTCAACAGCTTCAGTTGCATTGCCTTTCATAATACCCATGGCGGTAAGCCCCTCCACCAGTTTTTCACAGGCGCCGGCATGAATATCCCGGTATCTCACGCCTGGCTTTAGCATGCTGATGGCATGATCCATGGAATTCAGTACGATATTATAGACCTCTTTCTGTTGGGAGGTGAATTTTTTGCCTACCGGGAAAGTACGGGTCAGATCGCCTGCATAGTGCAGATCATTTTCGGCACCGGCATCCAACAGTAGGATCTGACCTTCCTGGATGGTATTCCCATGATAGTGATTATGAAGCGTTTCGCCGTTTACCGTACAAATAATGGGGTAGGAGAGTCGCCCTCCGGCTGCATATGCTACTTCCAGTACTTTGGCTGCCACTTCATGCTCCTTCATACCTGGCCGTGCGTATTGGATACCTGCCAGGTGCATATCGCCACTGATGGAAACCGCTTTATCTATCTCCGCCACTTCCACAGCTTCCTTGATCACCCGCTGACTGATCACAGCTTTGATCAATTTCAAAGAGACCTGGTTATCAACTTCCTGTACCGGTATCTGCAGCCATTCGGCCAATTTGATCCTGTTTTCCGGACGGTAAGGCGGTAATATATGAACCGTCCGTTTGGCAGCAAGGGCCTTTTGTATCCAAAGGGTAATATCCTGATAAGGAGCTGTTTGGGTAACCCCTACCGCTGCTGCCATCTCTTTTACAGAGGGGAGCGGCCCGGTCCAAACAATGTCATCCATACTTAATTCATTGCCAAAGACCACTATTTCACCACTTTCGGCATCAATCGCAGCCGCCAGCCCTGCCACCTCCAGGCCAAAATAATAGAGAAAAGTGCTGTCCTGCCTGAAATGGTACCAATTATCCTTATAATTCATGCTGCTTTCTTCATTGCCCATCAGGATAATAAGGCCAGCATCCATTTTTTTCAAAAGCGCCTGCCGTCTATTGTGGTAAACCGTGGTATCGAATAATTTAAAATGCATGCGGCAATTTATTGAGAAATCCGGATTTTTTGGATAATCTGGGGAGAGTGGAGAAAATGTGCAAATTCCCAGGTAAAATAGGCTGGTATCATAAATAATTGTACCTTCGCCCCGTCAATTTTGAGCCTCGCAGTCAGTATCGTTACATTATGCCGCTGTATAGCAATCCGCATTTTAGTTAGTACTTCTTGCCTTCTCAGATAATTGTTAAATTTTAATTTTTAGTTAGTATGAACATTTACGTATCAAATTTAAGCTTCAACGTTCAGGACGAAGACTTAAAAGAATTCTTTGCACCCTATGGAGAAGTTTCCTCTGCCAAAGTAATTAATGACAGAGAAACAGGCCGTTCACGCGGTTTTGGTTTTGTTGAAATGCCCGATGATGCAGCAGCCCAGAAAGCTATTGCAGAACTGGATCAGGCAACAGTAGAAGGTCGCGCTATCCGGGTAACCGAAGCAAGGCCTAAGGAAAACAACCGCTCTGGTGGCGGTGGCGGCGGCTACAAAGGTGGCGGCGGCGGCGGTAATTACAACAGGAATAACCGTTGGTAGAATTGAGTATCCCTACGTTTTAGATAATAAGCCCCGGATTTCCGGGGCTTTTTTATTGGCGGAACGGGGTCGAACCAGCGGCACAAAGGTTTTAGAATCCTTTTAATTTCTCCTGATCAGGGAGGAGCGGTAGCTGCAGCCCTGCCGGATTTTGTACATTCGGAGAAACGTAGCCAGGATGCAGTTCTCTCCAGCTGAAATCTTAAAACCTTATGTCAAGAACTATACGTTGATCAACATCGATAGTGATTTGGCAGATGAAGTGTTTTATCCCAGTGGCTATGTTGACCTGGTGATGAATGTTTCAGCAGGGAGCGCTACTACGCTCATCGATGGCCGGCGAAGGAAACTGCCGGGTGTGGAGGTGTTGGGCCACCTTACCATGCCTTCCAGGCTTTCGGTTACAAAGGGCACTTCGGTATTGATAGCCAGGATCTATCCATTTGCCAGCTCCTTGTTCTTTACAGATTCGATGTCCGAGTTCACCAATTATGCTACGGATGCCTACGGCATATTTTCAAGGGAGATCAATGATGTTTATTACAGAATGTTGGAGACAGATTCTCTGGAACAACAAATTGCCATGTTGGACAGATTCCTGGTTGGCAAGCTTATGCAGCATGAAAAACATCAAAAGAAATCTACACTTATCGGGCAGATCTGCAAACAGATTTGCCTGATGGGAGATAAATACGACAGTAAAACCTTGTCATCCGGTTACGGACTTTCAGAAAGATACATGGAGAAATTGTTTGTTGACCTGGTGGGAATAACGCCACGTGCCTATTTCTCTGTATATAGATTTAATAAAAGCCTCGGCCTGGTCCTTTCTTCCGGACGTAAATTGACATCCATTGCCTATGACTGCGGGTACTATGACCAATCCCATTTTATAAAGGAATTTACCAAGTTCACAGGCATCACGCCTTTCGAAGCAAGGACCTCGTTATTAACCAATGGAGAGGAATTTCAACAGGTAGTGAATATTGGCTTTTGAGCAATGATAAGCATCCAGGAAATTGCCTGTCATGAGTATTTACTGTTTAGGTGTGCGACTGCTGCTGAACATATCCCGGTGCATTTTCCAACCATCTTTGGTCTTTTTCCAGACCACCATTACCTTTCCCTCATCCAGTTTTTTATGGTTAAGGTCGTACAATTCATAATTGCTTTCTTCGGTGACGAAGTCGTTCCCATCTCCGTAAATATGCTGGATGATAAACTTACTATGCACTTTGGGACCGCTTTTAAAGAAGTTGAGGATATTGTCCCGGCCACAAACTGTGGGGGCATTGGGAGGTAAGAGGCAGGCATCTTCTGTGTACCGGGTTAAGATTGATCCATCGCCTTTATTGGCCAGGTCGGAATAGATGGCGTTGCTGGCAATGATCGCTTTTCGGGCTTCCTCTAATTGTTGGTCTATTTTTGATTGAGCCTGACTAAAGCAGGCTATTGTGAGCAACCACAAGGAAAGAAAGAGTTTTTGCATGTACTTGTTTTTGACAAAGTAACTGCCTGGGGAGGACGGAAAATTGTACAATTCCGCACAAGGGAGAGAGGGGCTAACTACTGGAGGTCTCAAGCGTAGTCCGGTCATTACTGCAAATGCCCCGAGTCTTTCCGATGGGTACCAAGTGCCGAAACCTTACGGGTCCAGGGTAGTTCTAAGGTAGTTGAAGGGTACTCGTAGGGTACCGGAAGGGTAGTTAAGGCGCATTTTCATAAAAATGTAGATCTCCCAACCTTTTAACTGGAGCCAGATTTTTCAGCGTGTTGTACCCGAACGAAAAAGCGACTACAACTTTCGCTGTAATCGCTTGATTTTCTTGGTGGTGTGGGGCGGGATCGAACCGCCGACACAAGGATTTTCAGTCCTTTGCTCTACCGACTGAGCTACCGCACCTCCTGTTCCTTTCTCAAACTTTCCGGACCGAAATCCGTTTGTTTGATTAGGGGCTGCAAAAATAGCAAATCTGTGGAAATCAAAAAATTAATTATTGATTTTAGTTCATTTTGTTGCCAGGATTTTTTCATAAGCCCCATCCCATAACAACTTCCTCAATTCCAATGCCCGCAAAGCTGCCGCTGTCGCTTTTTCCCAGGCAAGGGCATCTGCTCCGCATAATTCCTGCACCATTTCCATGGCCAGCAAACTATGATGATCGCCATCCACCTCAATATGACGCTCCAGGTAATATTTAAAAATGGACAATTGCCCCGGAAACTTCAGCTCCAGGTCTTTCACCAGGCTATAGAACATATCCGGTATCAGATCCTCCCGGCCAAATGTAAAAGCGGCAGCGGTTACCGCCGCATCCTGCTGGTCGAGGGTATCAAAGGTGAATTGTACAAACTGACGGATAGCCGGCGCCAGCTTCAATTGCTCCAGCGCTGCCTGCACCTGCACACCTTGTTTTACCAGGGTGATCAATGCCTGCATCTCGCTGGTAGAAGCACCCAACTGCTCCATGGCACGACAATACAATTCATAATGGCTGCACCGCCTGCCCTGCTCATCCACATCACTTTCCTCTCCCGTCACAATTTCATTGATCAGGTAGCGGGTATTGGCATGCCCAACCGGTACCCAGGGATAATGTACACAAGTAAGCTGCTGCTGCAAGCCCTTCAGCAAACTCATAAAATCCCATACGGCAAATACATGGTACTGGGTAAAAATGCGCAAATCTTCCAGGGAAGTGATGGTACTATATAAGGGGTGCTGAACGATCTCCTGTCTTGCCGGCGCAATGGCAGCCTTTAGTTTGTCGATATACGGATTCATAGTATAAAAAAAGTTGCGGCAAGGTAGCCACAACTTCGGGTATAAATAATTAAATCAAGTAATAATTAATTCCTGCCTATTTCCGGTATTTACATACCATATTGCGCCAGGAACTTAATACGCATGATCTTCAATTGCTCCCAGGTATAATTGCCATCACTCAACTCTTCGCCAGCCACCTGCAGAGACGATGTTTCACAACCTTTGAAATACTCCAGTATCTCTTCCTGCTCATGCTCGTCCAGCATTTCATCGATGGCATAATCCAGGTTCAGCTTGGTGCCACTGGCGGCAATGGTCTCCATTTCTTCCAGCATCTCATCCATTCGCCAGCTCTTGTTTTTGGCAATGGTTTCCAGTGGTATCTTCTTATCGGTTTGCTGTATAATATATACCTTATTGCCGCTTTTGTTTACCACACTCTTCATCACAAAATCATCCGGCCTTTCTATATTGTTATCGGCTACATAAGTAGCGATCATTTCAATAAATGGCTTTCCATAGCGCAGTGCCTTGCCCTTACTTACACCGGAACATTTTTCCAGCTCCTGGCTGTTGGTGGGGTACAGGGTGGCCATATCCTGCAGGGAGGTTTCCAGGAAGATGACAAAAGGTGGTAATCCCTTTTTCTTCGCTTCTTTTTGCCTAAGCTCTTTCAGCATTTCAAACAATTTCTCATCGGTGGCTGCTGTACCAGTAGACCCTTCGGCTCCTTCATCATCATCGGCATTGGCCTCTTCATAGAGGTTATTCAGGATGATTTTGAATGATTTGGGTTTTTTGGCAAAAGCTTCCCCAGCCTTGGTGATCTTCAATACACCATAATCCTCGATCTCCTTGCTCAACAACCCAGCCAGCAATAACTGACGAATCAATGTGCTCCAGTAATGATCGGGCTCATCCTTTCCAATGCCGAACTCGGCAATGCCCTCATGACGGAACATGCTGATATTGGGGGTAAGGCGACCTATAATGATGTTGACCGTATAATCCGTTGCAAAACGCTCATCCAGTGCCCTCACGGCTTTCAATACCTTCACGGCATTGTCTTTGGCTTCTACCTCTTCTTTCGGATGCAGACAGTTATCACATTCGCCACAATTCTTATCTGTATACTCCTCACCAAAATAGCTCATCAATACTTTCCTGCGGCAAACACCACTTTCGGCATAGGCTACAGTTTCATTGATCAGTTGGGCGCCCACCTCGCGTTCGCTCAGCGGCTTGTCGCGCATAAGGTGCTCCAGTTTGGCCACGTCTTTATGAGAATAATAGAGGATACATTTACCTTCCAGCCCATCCCGTCCGGCGCGCCCGGTTTCCTGGTAATAGTTTTCAATACTCTTTGGAATATTGTAATGGATCACAAAACGGATATCCGGTTTATCAATACCCATACCAAAGGCAATGGTAGCCACAATTACCTGTACATCCTCATTCAGGAACAGGTCCTGCCGCTCTGCACGCAACTTACTATCCAGGCCTGCATGGTACGCAACGGCTTTAATACCATTGGCCATGAGCATATCAGCCAGCTCTTCGGTGGTTTTGCGGTTGAGGGTATAAATAATACCGCTCTTGCCTTTCATCTGCACAATAAAGCGCACGATATTTTTAATCGTCTGGTCCTTCTTGATCTTGGGTTGGATCTCGTAATAAAGGTTCGGGCGATTAAAAGATGAAATATAGATGGCGGGATCCTGTAGATCAAGGTTTTTAATAATATCACTCTGCACTTTGGGAGTAGCAGTGGCTGTCAGTGCAATAACAGGTATGTCGGGGTTGATCTGTGTCATCATCTCCCGCAGTCTCCGGTATTCCGGACGGAAGTCGTGACCCCACTCCGAAATACAGTGGGCTTCATCAACCGCGAAAAAGGATATTTTCAGTTCAGCAAAAAACTCGAGGTTCTCTTGCTTGGTGAGGGTTTCCGGTGCTACATAGAGCATCTTCGTACGTCCGCTCAACAGGTCATCCTGAACTTCCCTGATTTCTTTTTTGCTTAAAGTAGAGTTGAGAAAGTGGGCTACATCGTCTTTGCTGCTATAGCTGCGCACCAGGTCTACCTGGTTTTTCATCAATGCGATCAGGGGGCTTACAATAATGGCTACGCCCTCACTGATAATGGCTGGCAATTGGTAGCATAAACTTTTGCCGCCGCCGGTAGGTTTAATAACAAAAGTGTCCTTGCCGCTTAATAAGCTTTTTATAATGGCTTCCTGGTTACCTTTAAATCCATTGAAGCCAAAATGTTCCTGCAATGCTTCCTGCAGATAAGAACTGGTAATAGTTCCATTGGACTTGGTAGTCCCATTCTTTTTAACAGCGCCGGTTTTAGATGCTTTTTCTGTCTTCGATGCCGTTTTCTTGGTTGTTGTTCCCATGCTCATATAGTTTCCTTCACACAATAAGTGACGTTAATATGCATAGAATGTAAGGTTTTAATGTTAATGGTAGCTCTTCGGATATACCGGATACACCCGCTATAAACGGATGGAATAGTAGGATCTCATGTTTGGCCAGGTCGTCGTCAGATCGGTAGTTAGCGTTGGTTAGATACTGTTCCCCCTTTATTGGAATCAGGGTTGTTTCAAAGGGTGGCGAATTTAACTCATTTTGATCGTTCGCCAATCAATAACGAAGGGTTTAACAAATATGATATATTCAATAAGTCATGTTTTTTCCCGCTTATCACATTGTAAATCATTTAAATTACTGAATTTTAGTTGTTTTACAAGCGGTTCGTTTTGCCGTTTATCGGTTAAAGCCTGTTAATTACCTGTAACAGCTTGTTTTATCGGTTGGGCAACTGGTTTTGTGAGCCAACAATTTTCAAGTAGGTTTGTCATTTATAAATTATGTCTGTAGTATCTACCATTGATATTAAATCAGTTGCAACCCGGACCATTATCCAGGAAGCGGAAGCGGTTGCCTCCCTCAAGCCCATGATCAATGATGATTTTGAAAAGGCTGTCCGTGCCATTTATGAAACGAAGGGACGGCTGGTGGTGAGTGGGATTGGTAAAAGCGCCATCATCGCGCAAAAGATTGTGGCTACTCTTAACTCTACAGGTACACCGGCAATCTTTTTACATGCTGCAGATGCAATACATGGTGATCTGGGCATAATCCAGCAGGATGATGTGGTACTCATCATTAGTAAAAGCGGGGAAAGTCCCGAGATCAAAGTATTGGTTCCCCTGGTGCGGAACTTTGGCAATACCCTCATCGCAATGGTAGGTAATATTGATGCTTACCTGGCCAAACAAGCCGACCTGGTATTGAATACAACGGTTTCGCAGGAAGCATGTCCCAATAACCTGGCTCCTACGTCCAGTACTACAGCGCAATTGGTGATGGGCGATGCACTGGCGGTGGTGCTGATGGAATTGAAAGGCTTTGGCTCAGATGATTTTGCCCGCTTTCATCCGGGTGGTACACTTGGAAAGAAATTATACTTGCATGTATCCGACCTGTATGTGAATAATGAATGCCCCAAGGTGCTGTCCACAGCCAGTTTGAAGCAGGTGATCGTAGAGATCTCGAAAAAAAGATTGGGCGCTACAGCTGTTGTAGATACGAATGATCAACTACTTGGCGTTATTACGGACGGTGACCTGCGCCGTATGCTGGAGAAAAGCATTACCCTACAGTTGGACGAAATAAAAGCAGCAGAGATAATGACGAAACATCCTAAAACAGTTGATGCAGATGCATTGGCGGTTGAAGCATTGGATCTCCTGCGTCAATACGATATTACCCAACTGGTAGTAACCGCAGGTTCTACCTACCTTGGCTTTATACATTTGCATGATCTCGTAAGAGAGGGACTTATTTAGACTTGAACTATGACAAAATCACAAATTCCTGCAATGAGCGGCTCTAAACATCATTACGTGGCAATTATGGCAGGTGGTATTGGCAGCCGGTTTTGGCCCATGAGCCGTACCAACTATCCCAAGCAATTCCTGGATATCCTCAATACTGGTAAAACGCTTATTCAATCGACCTACGATCGGTTTGCGGCCTTCATTCCCAAAGAGAATATCTTCGTTGTTACTTCCAATGAGTACATCAATATTGTAAAACACCAGTTGCCCGAGCTGCCCCTGCAGAATATATTGGGCGAACCATCACGGAAGAACACAGCGCCCTGTATTGCCTATATCTCGTTTAAGTTGCAGCAGCTGGACCCACTGGCGTCATTGATCGTGGCGCCCTCTGACCACCTCATACTTGACCCTATTGCCTTTAATAAGGTTTGCCTGGAAGCATTGAGCTTTGTGAATAAACACAATGCTTTTATTACGCTTGGTATTAAACCTACCTATCCCAATACAGGATATGGGTATATCCAATATGAACAGCATGCCGTATCGGACAATGTATACAAGGTGAAGACCTTTACAGAAAAGCCGAACCTTGAATTGGCCAAGACCTTCCTGGCCAGTGGAGAGTTTCTGTGGAATGCCGGTATTTTTGTATGGCAGGTGAAGAACATCATTTCGGCCTTTGAAAAATACCTGCCGGAGATGTATGATGTTTTTTGGGCCGAAAAAGATAAGTTCAATACTACACAGGAAATAGCAGCCCTCAATAATATCTATCCCCTTTGTACCAATATTTCCATTGACTTTGGTATCATGGAAAAGGCCGACAATGTATACCTTATTCCTTCTTCCTTTGGCTGGAGTGACCTCGGTACCTGGAACAGTGCTTATGAAAACCTGGAAAAAGATTATCTCGGCAATGCGGTAGCTGGTGACCAGGTAATGGTGTTCGATGCACACAATAATATGGTGCACGCCAAGAACGAGCGCCTGGTACTGTTGCAGGGATTGGAAGATTTCATTGTGGTAGACACCAAAGATGTACTCCTGATCTGTAAGAAAGACAAAGAGCAGGAGATCAAAGAATATGTAGCCGAAGTAAAAAGAAACAAAGGCGATAAATTCCTGTAACTCCTACTTTCATAACGGTAATTGATTAGCCCAGGCGTGGAGTTTGGCAATTTGGGGACCGGAACTTCAATAAGTTTCTTTACCTTTTCCCTTTAATTGTACAATTACTGTTATGCTCACTGCTTTAAGCAATATTCTATTCCTTGATATTGAGACCGTTTCTCAGTATGCTACTTTTGAAGAAGTGCCTGAGGAATGGAAAGAGCTGTGGGCCCTCAAGGCAGCTTTCCTGGTACGCAATAAGGAAGAAGAAACCATTGAATCGGTCTATAACCGGGCAGCCATTTATGCCGAATTTGGTAAGATCATTTGTATCAGCTGCGGTATCATTCATGGCAATGGCGATACAAAAAAGCTGGTACTTAAATCCTTCTACAGCCACTATGAAAAGGAGCTGCTGCTCCAATTTACAGAAATGCTGCGGCGTTGGGCAGTTGACAATCATAAATACCTATGCGCCCATAATGGCAAAGAGTTCGATTTCCCCTATTTGTGCCGCCGCCTGATTATTAATGGCCTGAACATTCCACCCCTATTACAACTCAGCGGAAAAAAGCCCTGGGAAATACCTCACCTGGACACGATGGAGTTATGGAAGTTTGGAGATTACAAAAGCTTTACTTCTCTCAACCTCCTGGCCCGCACGCTGGGCATCCCCACTCCCAAAGACGATATTGATGGCAAGATGGTAGGCGATGTATACTGGAGAGAAAATAACCTGGAGCGAGTTGCTACCTATTGTCAGAAGGACGTGGTCACAGTGGCCCAGATCTACCTCCGTTTTAATGGGGAAAGCCTGATAGATCCTGAACTGATTGAGATCAAGTAACTAAAAAATCATAACCATGTCAAATCGTATGAATATCTCTTCCGGCGCCAAATGGGAGGATATTGTAGGCTATAGCCGGGCCGTTAAGATCGGCAATACCATTGAAGTGACTGGAACAGTAGCGGTGGATGAAAACAACCAGCTTATTGGCAAAGGAGATGCTTATGCCCAGGCCCACTTTATTATTGGTAAAATTGAAAAGGTATTGCAGCAGGCCGGTGCGAGCCTCAAGGATGTGGTGCGTACCCGGATGTTTGTAACTGATATTTCACGGTGGGAAGAATATGGGAAGGCCCACGGAGCGTATTTCAGCAGCATTAAGCCTTGCACCTCTATGATCGAAATAAAGGGACTGATAGAGCCGGAATACCTGATTGAAATAGAGGCTACGGCCATTATTACCGGATAAATATTACAATATTGGAATGGGGATGATCTAATTCCTTATAATTTTGGGAATTATCATTACCCGTTTCAAATTGTCAACTTGCATATACAATCCAAGCTACCTGATGTAGGCACCACCATTTTTACGGTGATGAGCGCCCTTGCAACTGAATTCAAAGCGGTGAACCTTGGACAGGGGTTTCCCGATTATCCGATGCCCGAAGCATTGACAACCCTGGTGAATAAGGCCATGCAGGAGGGATACAACCAATATGCGCCCATGCCGGGTTGGATGCCCTTGCGGGAATCCATCGCAGAAAAAATACAGTATCTCTATAATGCCGCTGTCAATCCCGATACAGAGATCACGATCACACCTGGCGGCACTTATGCTATTTATACGGCCCTTACTGCTGTATTACAGCCCGGTGATGAGGTGATCGTATTTGAGCCGGCTTATGATAGTTATATCCCGAATATTCAAGTGAATGGGGCCGTGCCGGTATTGATCGACCTGCAGTTTCCCGATTACCGCATCGACTGGAATGAAGTACGCAGCAAGATAACCCCCCGTACCCGCATGATCATGCTCAATACACCTCATAACCCTACAGGGGCTGTATTGCGGGAAGACGACCTGCAACAATTACGTTCCATTGTCAAGGATACCAATATCCTGATCCTTTCGGATGAAGTGTATGAACACCTCATCTTTGATGGAATACCCCATCAAAGCATCCTGCGTTATCCCGACCTGTTGCAGCGCAGCTTTGTATGTTTTTCGTTTGGTAAGGTATACCATTGCACCGGTTGGAAACTAGGTTACTGTGTGGCGCCTGCCGGTTTTACCAAAGAGTTCAGGAAAATACACCAGTTCAATAGCTTCAGTTGCCATACCCCTTCCCAGGTAGCCCTGGCCACCTTTCTGAAGGAAAAGGACTCTTATCTCCGGCTTTCACCCGAGATGCAGCAAAAGCGTGATTATTTCAGCGGTCTTATGAAGGGCACCCGCTTTACGCCGCTGCCCAGCTATGGCAGTTATTTCCAATGTTATCAATATGACCGGATCAGTGAAGAAAGCGATAAGAACTTTGCCATCCGGATTACCAAGGAGTATGGCATTGCCACCATTCCTGTGTCGGCTTTTTACCAGTCGGGTAAAGACAATAAAGTGATCCGGTTTTGCTTTGCCAAGAAGGAGTCTACGCTTGAACAGGCTGTAGAGCGCCTGCGTAAAATATAAGGTACGATTGCTGGTTTACGTCCCTGCTTCTTCCAACTCTGCATAACGCCGTCTGCGGCGTTTGAGGTATTTATTGTAGATGATCTCACTCATGGGTTTGCCCGATACTTTACTTTCTACCCAGGAAATAACATCCAGGTAGGCAAAAGCACGTGTTTCATACCGGTTCTTCTCCAGGTGCTTGATCTTTTCCAGGAACTTTTCCAGCTCGGGCTTTAACTGGCGGGGGGATACGCCAAATGAGTGGCGTAAAAAGCGGAACATCTCTTCTTCCACCACCGTAAGGTTTTCCATTTTGGCCATGAACCGGTACACCGATTTTGTCAGGGACTCCATCAATTCATAATTCCCCAGTTCATAGTGTGCCATGAGGTGCAATAAGCGGGCATAACATTGCAGGTCATTACGGATCTCCGTATTGCCATGGATAATTTTCTGTAAATAATCGATAGACCGGTCATAATCCCCATTACCGAAATGAAGGGTGGCTATTTTATAGGTAAACACCATGATACGGTGCCCGTCTACATAAAGTGCATAATCTTCCAGGTCTTTTTCAATCTGGGGCACTTCGGACAACCCTTCTTTGAAGGTGCCCCTCATTAGTATCCAGTTCAGCTTGGCGCTGTTGATATAAATGGAGGTATGCGTTCTGAAATTATCGTGCAGGTTGGCTACAGGTGTTTTGGCATATTCTTCAAACTTGCGCAAGGTGATCTGAAACTTTTCAAAGTTGCGCAAGTCGAAATGGGCATTCAGCAGGTTGTGCATGCCTTTGATATAGTGCCCTGTCTCAACAGTGATCATAAAGGGATCGGCATCAAAAAGGTCAATCCATTTCTGGCTATAGCGGTAATACATCAGGAAATCCTGCCGAACAAAGGCATACCAGCAATAGCTTTGGTAGAGGTACAACTTCTCATAAAAGCCGGTGATCTCATCATTGGGAGGCAGGTTCTTAAGCAGGAACTCCCGGATGCCTGCTTCGTCTTTTTCATTGCGCACATGTCCGTTCCTGATATACCAGCGATAAAGCTGCAGGGCCAGGTTGGACAAGCGCGTTACCCGGTCAATATGACCACTGATCTCCAGTGCCTCCGCGGCAAGCTGGTCTGTCTTTTCCTGTGAACTGCGGGTAATGTGCAGGGTTTCAATTTTCTTCTCCAGCGAAATCACTTGTGCCAGGAAGTTAAATTTCTGATTGGTGCGGGCAATATCCTTTACCCGTTCCAGTATTTTGAGCGACTGGATCTTCAATCCTTTTGTATACAATATGCGGGCGTAATCCAGTTGCTCGGTTAATTGGAGATCTACATTCTCTGCAGTCTTTAGCAGACGTAAGCTTGCTAACAACTGTTTGTAAAGATGCGTTTTAAGGTTGTTCAGTTGCGGTTTCTGTATAGAAGGTAACTTTTTGAGCAGCAGTTTTTCATCATACTCATTCAATTTATCCAACGCATCAAATAACTGTATGATTTTCAGGTCTTCATTGCCTGAACTTCTCTTTATATAGAGTTTAAAATGTCTCTTCTCCGACTTCTCTAAAGAATGAACTAACTGGAATAAGGTATCTGTTAATCTGTTGGCCATCATCATGAAATTTTCCTGAAACACAATACCAGTAAGGGTTTTGGCGAAGCATCACCCCTTAGGCATAATCAAATCCCTCATAAGATGTTTTGAATTAAGTGAAACCTCATCTTATTTTTGTTTTATCAAAGAACAAGATGAGGTTTTGATTATCGCAGGCAAGTGAGTTAGAGGCCGGGGTGAAATTGAGCAAAAATACGTTCACCCATACAAAAAGAGATAGAATTTATTACCTTTTTTCATATGGCAAGCAATCGTTAGAGGTCAGCTGTTTCTACAGTGGACCTTTTTTCTTTTTAGGCCGTGCGAATATAGGGATAATCAAAACTCCATGTTAACTTTTCTTTAAAATCAGCAATTCCCCTTGCAGATTCCGTATTTCCTGCAGTTTATTTTCTTTATACCTAACCTTTTATAGCACTGCCCCGTCAATAAAATGGGATCAAATCTTTCCCCGGCGCTACTTTAATTGTGACCGGATTTTTAATTTCGGGGTATGATCACCATTCAACCCATGCAGGCCGGTCAGGCCTCCATATTGCTCGAAATCTACCGTCAGGGCATTCTTTCCGGGATGGCCACTTTTGAAACTTCGGTTCCGGAATGGTCGGTATTCGATGCCAAATACCTGCCTCATTCACGCATCATAGCCATGGAAGAAGGAGAGATCACCGGCTGGGCAGCCCTTTCACCTGTTTCTTCACGCGACTGCTACCAGGGGGTGGCAGAGGTAAGTGTGTATGTGGCCACGGCCCATCAACGCAAAGGCATCGGCCGTATTTTGCTAATGGCCCTGATCGAAGAAAGTGAGAAAAACAATATTTGGTCTCTGCTGAGTGTGATCCATGAAGAAAACAGGGCCAGCATCCACCTGCATGAACAAGGTGGTTTCCGCTACATCGGCTACCGGGAGCGTATTGCACAGCTGGATGGCATCTGGCGAACAACGGTAATGATGGAAAGACGCAGTAGCAGCGTAGGCGTGTAATGACACCCGAAGAATTAACAGTTGCAGTCAGGTGGCTCTGTAGCAAATAAATTATTTTCGCCCCTCAATTCAAAAAAGCATGGGCCGGATAGACACAATTGTTTTTGACCTGGGGGGTGTATTGGTAGACTGGAATCCCGAATACGTATACAAAACGATTTTCGACAAGGAAGAAGACATGCGCTGGTTCTTTAAGCACATTACTACCAGCGATTGGAATGAAGAACAGGATGCCGGCCGGCCCCTGGCAGCAGGTACAGAGTTATTGGTAAAACAGTTTCCAGATCATGAAGCCAATATCCGCGCTTTTTATGACCGTTGGGAAGAAATGCTGGGTGGTCCCATCCAGGAAACGGTAGACATACTGCACCACCTCAAATACAAAACGGATTATCGTTTATATGCCCTGACCAATTGGAGTGCAGAGACCTTTCCCATTGCCCTGAAGCACTATGAATTCCTCCATTGGTTTGAAGGCATTGTGGTATCAGGCGATGAGAAGACCCGCAAGCCCTTCCTGCCTATTTATGAAACCCTACTCAGCCGGTTCAATATTGATCCAACTACTGCGGTGTATACAGACGACAATGTGCGTAACCTGCATCCGGCTAAGGCGCTGGGCCTGCATACCATCCATTTCCAATCCCCTGCTCAGTTCCGGAAGGAGTTGCAGGAATTAGGCGTTACTGTCTGATAGGGGGCTTATTTCTTCAGGTATTGATCCGGGATGGGTAGCTGCGGTGTTTCAGGCTGCCAGAATACACTGAGCACCCACCAGCGTTTACCATCGTGCCATAGCTGAATGCTGTTGATGCCACGCATAAAGGGCTTTTCATCGGCCAGGGTTTTCTTTGATTCATAGGTGCTGAATACCTGCGCTACACAGCCAAACTGATCGGTTTTGCGGCTGATCTCACTTTCAAAGAATCCCATTTTCTCCAGGTAGGGTCCGGAGGACTTGATATAATCTTCCACACTCATCACCCGTTTGCCCGTAGTGCCATCGGGCCTGATACCGGTAGCCACCAATCTTCCTTCGGGCAGAAACAGGGTACGCATGCGATCCCAATTACGTGTTTGCCCGGCAGGGCCCGAGATCACATCATACAGGGCCGTCAGGATGGCGTCGATGGATTTAACATCTTTTTCCTGGGCTGGTATACTATCTGTAGTGGGTCGGGCGGTGTGGGCAAAACTGCCCTGGCCAAGGAAGGCGATCAGTACAATAAGTACAATCCTTTTCATAAGCTGGTTTTGTTTAGTAACTCCAAGCTACCTATTTCCGAGCTACCATGCCCGCTCTTTTCTACCAACGGTTGTAGCTGTCTACCAATCACTTGCATTTGCTTAAAGCTCTTGGATCAAAGCTCATAGCTGTTTTAAGATTCCCCTAACAATCTTTTGTGTCCTTTTATGGTCAGAGTAGGGAAGGAGAAATGATTTATGAAACACCTGATAACTTCTATGTCGTTGGCCGTGGTATTGTTGGCCTCTTGTGGAGCTCCGAAATTCCAGGCTTCTTTTACGGAGGATAAGCCTTTGTACAAAGCTGTGAATGAACTGGTGAAGCACCCTGATAATGTCAAGGCGCAAAATGACCTGAAGGTATTGTATGCTTTATCAGTAGAGCGCCATGAACAGGCCGTGGCTGTATATAAAACAAGTACAGATGAGAAACGCTGGGATAAAATGATCAGTGAGCTTAATGCTTTACAGCAAATGTATACCAGCGCCCAATCGGTACCTGCCTTGCTGAAACTGGTACAACCTAAAAACTATTTGCAGGATCTGCAGGATATCCGGGAGGAAGCTGCCGGCTATTTTTATAATAAAGGAAATAACCTGCTGGCGGCCAACAGCCGTGAACAAAGTTTGCAGGCCAATGAGGCTTTCCGCAAAGCCAATTACTATGTAAATGGCTATAAAGATGCAAAGGAGCTGATCGCTGAATCTTATGAAAGAAGTGTGGTCAATGTAGTGGTAAACCGTATAGAAGATGATAACCTCTTCTTCAATACCTGGGGCAATACGGGTTTCCGTTATCGCCCGGAAGATTACCAGGAATCACTGGTACGTGAGTTGGGTGGACGTAATGCCAACATTGTACCGGCCCGTTTTTATACCGCCCGTGATGCTGACCGTGAACACATTGAGGCCGATTGGACCGTGGATGTGAGGTGGAGGAATATTGATGCCAATGGCTCCGTACCCTATCAATTTAACCGCAATGTATCGCGCAGCATTGAAATTGGAAAAGATACTGCCGGTAAGCCTGTATACAAAACGGTATATGCTACCCTGCACATTACCCAGCGTACCTTCACAGTGAATGGAGCGCTTGACTACCGGGTAAATGATATGGTGAACAACAAAAATGTCGATCAGGGCCTGCTTACACAAAACCTGAGCTGGGACGATAGTTATGCTACCTATACCGGCGACTCAAGGGCTTTGGATAATAACGACTGGTTACTGGTGCGCAACAGGAACAGCAATTTCGGGCCTTCCAAAGAGGAGATATTGAATACGCTGATGAAGAGAATATATCCTGATCTGCGCCGCCGTCTGGAACAGGCTACCAGCTAATAAAATATTGGACGGGTGCTTATTTTTCATTTTGGTTTACATGGTAGAAAACGAGGGATGTCTCTGTTTATGAGGCATCCCTTCTTTCATTGTAGCGCCGACCAGTATGAAAGCGCGATCTAATGGAAGCTATTTTTTCAAATAGTAGCCAGTGCAAATATTTTCTCCAGTTGTTTATTGTTTATGCTGGCGGGCATTGCCTTCAGTATGCCATCCCTGATCCACCTGGACAGCTTATTTTCAACATGCGCCAGGTTGCCAATTTGCCAGCTTGCATTGACGATGTACCTGGCCTTTTTCATTCGCAACACGGGGTAATTGGCAAACGCCTCATCAATAGATTGTTGTTGTAATAGCCTTGCTATAACATACGCATCTTCAATTGCCTGACAAGCGCCTTGTCCCAGGTTGGGGGTGGTGGCATGGGCTGCATCTCCTACCAGGCAAGCCTTTTGAATACTCCATTTACTAATTGGTTTCAGGTCGGCTATAGGACTGATAAACCAACTTTCCCGGGGAGTTGCCTTTACTATTTGAGCGACAACGGGATGAAAATCCTGTAGCAAGGGCAAGATATCAGTGGTCTTGTTTGCATATTTATCTTTTATCAGAAAATACCAGTACACCATTTGGGCATTGATCCGCAAAAAGCCAAATCTTTTCCCGTTTCCCCAGGCTTCATTCACCGTATGATGGTATGCTTCCTGCAAATCAAACCTGGTTACCCCTCTCCAGCAGAGCTGACCTGCATCCCTCAATCCATTTTCGGGGAATAACTCCCTTCGTACGGTGGAATGGATACCATCGGCGCCAATCAGGTATTCGTGTTTTGCGGTAGTTCCATCTTCGAATGTTAACGCAAAACAGTCTTTTTCCCGGGATATTGACCGCAACTTTTTATTTAGGTATATATGTTCTTTGCCAAGGTTATCTACGAGTATATGGTGCAAGCTGGCTCTATGAATGGCGATATTGGATAAGCCATATTTTTTCTCGAAATGCTGCAGGTTGCCGGAAGATATAATTTCCAAACCTGGCTTGGTAATGTTCATGATGGATATTCTATTGCCCTGGGCAGTAATTTCTCCTTCTATGCCGAAATACCTGAATACCTGCATGGCATTATTAGCGATAATGATCCCTGCCCCTACAGGTTTCAGCTCCTGGGCACTTTCATACACTTTGAATGGGATATTTGCCCGCTTCAATGCCAATGCCGTGGTTAAACCACCAATACCTCCTCCAATAATTGCAACTTTCATACATGATTTGTTAGGATGCAAAGTTCACCAGGGTAGGAGGGAAAAACGTTCACTTAAGTTAATTAATCAACCTTTTCCGAATGCGGCTTAATGACTGCGATGTAATGCCGAGGTAACTGGAAATAAACTTTTGAGGGATCTTCTGGATGATCTCCGGTGATTTATTCAATAGGTTACGGTATCGTTCTTCAGGCGTATAAAACAGCAGGTCTTCAATTCTGCGTTTGGCTTCCAGGAAACAGATATCAGCCACTTTTTTGCTGAACAGCAGCCAGAACTGGTCGGAAAGCATTAATTCCTCCAATCCTTTTTTCTCAAACCAGATCACTTCTGTATCTAAGGTAGCTTTGATAATAAAGTTCGTTTTTCGCCCCGTCAGGAAACTTTCATAGTCACCAAAGAAATCACCATTGACTTGCAATAAGAAACTGATCTCCTCGCCCTTGGGATTGACGCAATAGGTTCTTAACGATCCGTTGATGATATACCCAAGTCGTTGACAGGTAGTACCGTTTTCAAGGAGCAACTGGTTTTTAGAATAGTGCATGACAGCGGAAATGGACAGCAATTCCTGGAGCCTGCCAGCATTCAGGCCGAGCTTATTGGCTAAATTTTCTTGGTCCCACATCAGGTATGAATTTATTCCACTCACTAGGTTTCACAAAAAACCAGCAAGCATAAGGCGAAGTTACCAATGAACAGATGACCTGGGGGGAGAATTCTTAGGGGCTATTGTTGTAACTGGTTGGGGTTATAGCTAAGGATCGGTAACCTGGTGGTGTATAAAAGAGTGTGCCTCCAGGTAAAATTACTGTGGAGGCACTCAACTCGTGTTGATTGTCGGGGGATAAGAATATGCAATAATCGTTAGAGATCAATTTTATTCAGTCATGGCCGAGCTGACAACGGGGGCTGCACCCCTTGTTTTTATCAGCAGGGATTTTTGTCCTGTTTTTACAGTTTCCTTACTCAGCATGGTTTGTAAGTTGGGCGATCGTCGCTTGCTTACATAATAGCCAGCAAAAATATCGGTCTGCTTTTCTTCAAAGGAGGCGTTGAATAGAGATAGCTGGCGCCACTTGCCTGGCTCCTCTTCTATATAGAAACTAAGGTCATCGAAATAGAAATTACCATTGCCATTTACAGAGGCATAAAACCATAGCTTTTTGGCTTCGGGGCTTACAGTACCGATGACGGTATAAATGGTCCACTCCTGTTCTGTGCGGGTTTCTACGGTGAAATGACTGTTCAGGAAATCTTCCTGGCCCTTGCCTACCCCAATGCCGTGGACGCGTACTTTGGAAAGCGTGTCGGAAGGATCGGCTTTTACCGCTATTTCATACCGGAAGTTTTTGCCTTGCAGGGAAGTAGTGGGTACCTCTTTTACAAAATAGAACTCTTCGGCAAAATGGTACCAGGAAACGGGTGTTTGCGCATTAGTCGTTAATGCACAGGCGGATGCAAAAAAGATAAATAATATCTTTTTCATAGGGAGGGGATTTAGATAAGCTATTAACGCCGGGCAGAATTGTTTGTTGCGTTAAATAGCGGCACTAAATAGGAATTGACCCCACGCAAACTCTTTAGGGAGATTATTAATATGAGCGAAGTACCCTGTTATTTTACCATTTCAACCTGTCAACTTGTTAACCTTTCATGCTATTTAAACAACTGAAAGGCCAATAGGCTCATCAAATAAGCCAGTCCTGTCATGTACAGTAGTTGGAGCATGGGCCATTTCCAGCTTCGGGTTTCTCTTTTTACGATGGCCAGGGTACTCATGCATTGCATGGCAAAAACATAAAATATCATGAGCGAAAGGCCGGTGGCCAGGGTATATACTTTACTGCCATCCGACCGGGTGGCGGCGTGCAATTTTTCAGTGAGCGTTGTTTCATCGGCATCTGCACCCCCTTCTACACTGTACAAAGTTGCCATGGTACCCACAAAAACTTCGCGGGCGGCAAAAGAAGTGATGAGGGCAATGCCAATCTTCCAATCATATCCCAGTGGGGCAATGGCTGGTTCAATGGTTTTACCCAGGATGCCGGCATAGGAATTTTCCAGCAGGTCCGTTCCTTTTTCGCGGTTCAGTTCATCCGCTTTGTCGGGGTTTTGCCGGGCCAGCTGTTCATATTTAGTGTGCACGGCAGCCATGCGTTCCTTGGGTCCATAGCTACTCAGGGCCCATAAGATAAGGCTGATGACGATAATCACCTTACCGGCGTCGACCACAAATATTTTGGCTTTGCTAACCATGGTGACCACCACATTCTTCCAGCGCGGCGCCCGGTAAGTAGGCAATTCCAATATGAAAAAGCTCTTTTCCTTGATATTGATAAACCACTTGGCTACATAGGAGGTAACCAGCGCCATCACCAATCCCAGCAGGTACAAGCCCATCATCACCAGGCCCTGTACGCCGATAAACCCCCACAACAGTTGTTTGGGAATAACCAACCCGATGAGGATGGTATAGACGGGCAGGCGGGCGCTGCAACTCATAAGCGGCGTTACAAATATGGTGAGCAACCGTTCCTTCTTGTTTTCTATATTCCGGGCGCTCATAATGGCTGGCACCGCACAGGCAAAACCGCTGATCATGGGCATCACACTTTTGCCATTGAGGCCCACTTTGCGCATCAGTTTATCGGTAAGGAAACTGATCCTGGCCATATAACCCGTATCTTCCAGGATCGTGATCAGTCCAAACAGGATCATGATCTGCGGGATAAAAACCACGATGCCGCCAATACCGGCAATCAATCCATTAATGAACAGGTCACTCCACCAGGCTTCGGGTAGCAGGCGGCTAAAGAAACCACTCAGCTCGGCAAATGTCCATTCAATGGCCGTCATGGGATATTCAGCCAGCCAGAACACACATTGGAATAAGAGAAACAACACCGATAGCAGGATGAAATAACCCCAGCGTCGGTGCAATAGGATATCGTCCAGCTTTTCGGTGAATAAGGTTTTCTGTAGGGGAGAGGGTTCTGATACCGACTGCTTCAGAATAGTACCGATGCGTTGGTAGCGTTGGAGGATCTCTTCGGCCTGCGTTTTGGTATGATTGAATTTATGAGCCGCTTCAATAGATTCTATTTTCTCCTGCAAGTGGTCCTGCAGCGCAAAAGATTCGTGGTTGATCAGGTAATGGATGGCCTGGTAATCACTTAGGTGGGCCACCACCTCTTTTACATCTTTTACTGCACCGGGCGCCAGTGCTTCATTGTTGATGAAATCGCGTATCGGTGTTTTATAAAGGTTCAGGGCTGTTTGTTCAATCGCCTTCTTTAGTTGTGGAATGCCTTTGTTTTTCCGGGGATTGATGGGGATGATGGGAACCCCCAGTTCTCTTTCCAGTTCGGCTACGTCGATCTTGATGCCTTTATGCTTGGCCAGGTCCATCATGGTAAGGCCAATGACCACCGGTATTTTAAGGTCAATGATCTGCGAGGCAAACAGGAGGTTACGCTTCAGGTTGCTGGCATCGGCAATCAACACCACCATTTCGGGATTCACTTCTTTATCCTGCTGCATCAGTACCCGGTAGGCTACCCATTCATCTTCCCGGCGGGGATAGAGGCTGTAGGTGCCGGGCAGGTCGATAATGGTAGCTGTCATTGTTTCGGAAATGGCAGTATTACCAGATTTTTTATCTACCGTAACCCCGGGAAAATTGCCCACTTTCTGGTTCATCCCGGTCAGGGCATTGAACAGTGAACTTTTGCCACTGTTGGGGTTACCTACCAATGCAATTTGAATCGAATCCCTCATGATAAAATATAGCCTTCCCACTTTAGGCGGGGTACAAGGCCGCGAAATTACCGAAATGAACGGGAGCAACTTTACGAATTGAGTAAAAAAGGGCGGCTTAAGCCTTATTTGTGAGTTTATTAAGGCAAGGAGGCATATATACAAACAGGCAAGCAGAAATTAAGGCCGCTCCCCTCGGTACCTAAATGCCCTGATGCCTGGCGGCCTTTTACACAACCCTGTTTATCAGTGTCTTACCTGTTTCAAATGCCTCAATACTTTGCAGGGTGGTTTGGGCAATCTGTGTCAGGGCCTCGTCGGTAAAGAAACCCTGGTGGGCCGTAACCAGCACATTGGGGAAACTCATGAGGCGCATAATGACATCATCATGGATGATCTCTTCTGAAAGGTTGTGAAAGAACAGTTTCTCTTCCTGCTCATATACATCAATGCCTAAATAGCCCAGCTGTCCCGTCTTCAGGGCATCAATGGCTGCCGGCGTATTGATCAAGCCGCCCCGACTGGTGTTGATTAGCATGGCTCCCCGTTTCATCATGCGCAGGGTTTGGGCATTGATCAGGTGTTTGGTTTGCTCATTAAGCGGGCAATGGAGGGAAATGATATCGCATTGCGGCAATAATTTGACCAGCGGCAGGAATTCTATGCCTTTGGCTTCCAGTGCTTTATTGGCAATGAGATCGAATGCCAGTACCTGGCAGCCAAAGCCCTGCACAATGCCGGCAAATACTTCTCCGATCTTTCCCGTTCCAATAACACCCACTTTTTTTCCATGCAGGTCGAAGCCTGTAAGCCCGGCAAGGGCAAAATTACCCTCCCGTACCCGGTTATACGCTTTATGCGTTTTACGGTTGAGGGTAAGGATCATGGCCACCGCATGCTCGGCTACGGCATAAGGAGAGTAGGCGGGAACCCGCACTACGGAAATATTGTGCGTTTTGGCCGCCGCCAGGTCTACCTGGTTGTATCCGGCACAACGCAGGGCGATCAATCGAACGCCTTGTGCCGCCAGTTTTTCAATAACAGGTGCCGATAATACATCATTCACAAATGCACAAACGCATGTAAAACCTGCCGCCAGGTTGACCGTTTGTTCATTCAGTGGGGCTTCAAAAAATACCAGATCCTGCCCGGAATTGTATTGATTGAAATAATGGCGATCATAAGATTGGGTAGAGAAGAAGGCTACTTTCATTGGTCAAAGGTAATTGAGGAGCTATAGAAAGGGACGATGAGCATATAAAAAGGCCGCCGGGAGGCGACCTTTTTTGATCATGGCTATTATTAATGGTTAAAAAGAATAACGTACGCCCAGTTGACCCTGCCAGCGTGAACTAATAGGATCAACAGTATAATAATGACCTGTGGCGGGTGGTTTATTGAAATTGAGCGTCGGAACGTAATTGCCTTTGCCGGGCGCTACACCATTGGCGTCATTGACAAATTTCAACAGGTTGGCAGTATAATTATTGACGTTGGTGACAAAAGTGATATGACCCCAATCATTGTTGAGCATATTGAGAAAGTTAAATACATCAAAGCTTACCTGGATGGAATGTGATTTCCCAAACTTGAATTCATGCATCAGTTTCAGGTCCAGCTCGCTGTTCCAGGGCGTACGGGCGCCGTTGCGGGCTGCATATTCACCCCGGTGCTTTTTCAGGTAACTGTCGTTATTGATAAACCGGTCAAGATCCGTCCACTGCTGGGCTGCTGAGTAGGTAATATTGCCATTGCCGTCCTTTACATCGGCCAGGTTGATCTGGCTTTGGTCTTTGGGAATGAAAATGAGATTGGCATTGGAGGCATTGTTGAAGGGATTGGGAGAAGAGCTATAAATAAATGAATAAGGACTGCCGGATTGGGCGGAGAAGAAGAAAGCCAGGGAGGTGGCCTGGTGTTCATTCCACTGCAGGCCCAGGCTGGCATTGGCCACAATGCGATGTCGCATATCAAAATTGGAATAAGCCAGTTGTGCATTGCCCGGCACCACAGCAGGGTTCAGTTCATAATTGGATTGGAAGGAATTCCGGATACCATTGCTCACGTCTTTTGACAGGCCATAGGTATAAGCCGCCATCCAGCTGGTGATGAGGCTGTGGTGGTTGAGCCGCAGTCTGGTATTGGCTTTACTCAATTGTACAGTAAAATTATATCGGTATCCCTCTTTGGTATTGGTGAGAAAGTACACATTGGAAAAATCGTTGTTCATTTTTCCGCCTAAGTATACGGGTGATTGATTGGGACCTGAACTGAAGTAAGCCGATGTATCTTTAATATTGATCTGCTGAAACTTCACATCCCAGATCGTTTTGGTATACATGGCATCGAGCGTGAGTTTGTAAACCCTGGCAAATTTTATATCAAGAGCCAGGCTGGAGCGCCAGATGGCAGGTAGCTTGAAATGGTTATCAATAATGTCTACCTCCCTGGTATTGGCTGCAGCCGTTCCGCCATATTTGGTGACCGTATCTTTTAAATGCGTAGGGTCAATGGCCAGCGGTACTGCCTGGTTGTTGGCAGGTTTATAGTCAATATTGCCATAGGTTGTGCCGGTTAGCGTGTAGGCGTAACCCAACCAGGCAAAGGGCATGCGGCCAACGAAGATGCCGGTTCCGCCCCGCAATACGAGCGACTGATCGCCCTTGATATCATAATTAAAGCCCAGCCGTGGCGATACCGTAACCTGTCCCAGCCATTTGTTGTTGAGATCGGCCCAGGGAGTGTGGGTAAACGTGGGATTGGCGGAGATGTATTCTTTTGTTCCCGTTACTGCTGGGTCTAATGCTGGTTGTTTGTTGACAAAGGGATAATCTATCCGGAATCCGGGGGTTATTTTGAAGTTTCTTTTGAGCGTGATCTCATCCTGCGCATACGCACTAAGGAGGTTTACATTGAATTGGCCGGTAGGGTTATTGTACAGGTCATCCCGGTTGTTTTTGGCATTGTCGTACGTGAAAGCGCCTCTTATCCGGGCTGGCTGGTCTTTAAAAAACTTACTGGTATCTGCATATTCAATACGCCCGTTCCACGAATTGATAAAGCCATAGGTGAGGTTGTAAAACTCATCGTGTGTGCCAAAGGTAAATTTGTGGATACCCTTTGTCCAGGTTATGTTGTCTGTAACCTCAAATGTTTTTTGGCGCATATTGTATACAGAGGCTTCGCGCCAGGTGCCCAGCCAAACCTTACCGCTGCCAATATCTACAAAAGGGGAGAGGGCTCCCGGAAAGTCGCGGTATTCATGCACGTTTACATAAGTAAGGATGAGGTTATTGCTCAGGTTATTGTTGAACTTGGTTTTTAATTCGGCTGCCAGGTTCAGGTTTTTATCATGTTGCGTAAAGTCGGTAGATGAGAACTGGAAGTTCGTAGATGTGCGTTCCAGGTTTTGGCCATACCCATTGGTATAAATAGCTCTTAACATCAAACTGTTTCTGCTGTTAATGTTCCAGTCAATGCGGCCAAATAACTTATCACTACTGGTTGCAATAGTATAAGCGCCATAAGTGCCCGGATCATAGTTGTACCTGGTTTTCATGAAATCCGTAATGGCTTTGGCGGTGGGGATATCGATGGCTGCCCCGGGATCGCCTGCATTGTAAAAAGTAGGTTCCTGGCGGCGGGTAATTTCGCCATTTACGAAAAAGAACAGTTTGTTCTTTATAATGGGACCACCCAGGCTGGCGCCATATTGGTAATCGTGGAATTGGGAGCCGATGCTACTCTTTAATCCATCCACGCTTTTTCCTACCAATGCCTGGTTACGGCCAAATCCATATACCGACCCGTGCAGCTCATTGGTGCCACTTTTGGTAACAGCATTTACACTGCCGCCGGTAAAATTGCCCAGCTTCACATCATAAGGGGCCAATTGCACTTGCACTTCCTGGATGGCATCGAGGCTATAGGGGTTGGTACGACTACCAGAACCGGAGGTACCCGACTGGCCACCACCACTTACGCCGCCAAATGAATTGCTGAAACCAATGGCGTCATTGTTTACTGCCCCGTCGAGGGTAATATTATTGTACCGGAAATTGGTACCGGCAAAAGAGTTGTTGTTCGATTGAGGGGTAAGGCGGGTAAAATCACTGAGGCTTCTTCCCAGCGTGGGTAGGGTGGTCAGTTGTGTACGCCCTACTACCAGTCCAGCTGCATGGGCCTTGCCGGTAGCGGTAATGACTACTTCCTGGAGGTTGTTGCCGGCCACCTGGAGGGTAATGGTATTGCCAGGATTATCACCCAGGGTGAGCTGCAGGTTTTCCATTTTCTGTTCCCTGTAGCCGGTAAAAGAAATGATAAGGGTATAGGGACCTCCGGGTTTGAGGTTGGGGATCACAAAGATCCCTTTGTTATTGGTTTGTGTGCCGGTGCTGTAGCCAGTGGGTTCATGCTTTACGATGACCGAAGCACCTGCTACCGGAAGTTTTTGAATATCTGTAACAGTTCCACTTAGGCTGGCCGTAGTTTCCTGAGCCTGTGTTTGTTGAATGCCGAAAAGAAAGAGTGAGAGAGAGAAAAAACATACAATTCGTAGCATATACATTTTTTTTGTAAAGCTACCGGGGTGCTTTCAGGTCTCTGTTAAGCCAATATTAAGCCGTGTTAACGGGTGGTTGTGCAACCGTTAATGATTCGTTGCACAATTGTTAAGGCAGGAAGTAGTGGCAATGCTTATCTTTGCCGTCCTGCAAAATGCAGGAAAATAATAGTATTTAAGCTTAAACATCATGTTCAACAAACGGGTAAAGATCAAGGAACTGTTGGCCTCGGACGAAACGGGCCAGGAAGTAATAGTAATGGGTTGGGTGCGCACTTTCCGCAACAATCAATTTATAGCGTTGAATGATGGTTCCACCAATAATAACCTGCAGATCGTTGTTGAACTGGGTATGCTGGATGAAGCTACCCTGAAACGTATTACTACCAGTGCTTCGCTTAAAGTAATGGGCCAGGTGGTGCCCTCCCAGGGTAAGGGTCAGAAGGTAGAGATAAAAGCCAAAACCGTGGAAATATTGGGTGATAGTGATGCAGAAAAATACCCTTTGCAGCCCAAAAAACACAGCCTTGAGTTCTTGCGCGAAATTGCGCACCTGCGTTTCCGTACCAATACTTTTGGCGCCGTATTCCGGGTGCGCCATTCACTGGCATTTGCCATCAACAAATTCTTTCATGAGAAAGGATTTGTCTACATGCATACCCCCATTATTACGGCCAGTGATGCAGAAGGCGCCGGTGAAATGTTCCGGGTAACTACCCTGCCCATGGACAATCCGCCAAAGAATGAAGATGGCACCATCAACTTCAAGGAAGATTTCTTTGGCCGTTCTACCAACCTTACCGTGAGTGGACAACTGGAAGGGGAACTGGCAGCCATGGCTTTTAGTGAGATCTACACCTTTGGACCCACGTTCAGGGCCGAAAATAGCAATACAGCCCGGCACCTGGCAGAATTCTGGATGATAGAACCTGAAATGGCTTTCTATGACCTGGAAGACAATATGAACCTGGCCGAGGAATTCATCAAATACCTGATCCGCTTTGCCATGGAGCATAACCGGGAAGACCTGGAATTCCTGGCACAAAGGCTGGCCGAAGAAGAAAAGGCGCTGCCGCAGGACAAGCGCAGTGAAATGGGATTGATAGAAAAGCTGGAGTTTGTACTGAACAATAATTTTGAGCGCATTACCTATACAGAAGCCATTGACATATTGCTCAATTCGCCAGCCTATAAAAAGAAGAAATTCCAATATGAGGTAAAATGGGGTGTGGATATGCAAAGTGAGCATGAGCGTTACCTGGTGGAAAAGCATTTTAAGAAACCAGTAATTGTTACCAACTACCCCAAGGATATTAAGTCCTTCTACATGCGGGAGAATGAGGATGGTAAAACAGTGGCCGCCATGGATATCCTGGCGCCCGGTATTGGTGAAATTGTGGGTGGTTCACAGCGGGAAGAACGCCTGGACAAGCTCACCAAGCGAATGGAAGAAATGCATATCCCTGCCGATGAAATGTGGTGGTTCCTCGATACCCGCCGTTTTGGTACCGTTCCTCACTCGGGCTTTGGACTGGGCTTTGAGCGCATGGTATTGTTTGTGACGGGCATGACCAATATTCGTGATGTAATAGCCTTCCCAAGAACACCGAAGAGTGCCGAGTTTTAATGCAGATTAAGTTGATTTTAAGGATTTCACTGATGAATACAGAGAGTCGCCGCCAGGCGGCTCTTTTTTTATAGCCCATTGTACGGGTTTTTACGGATTACGCGTAGTAAAACAATGTTATGGAAAGTTTTCATTGCTGCGTCTCATTGTAAACACAATTTTATGGCTGAAATTAATACCGCTACCACCGGTGACAAACCCGGTGTGCGCCGCAGTAAAAAACTGTCCACCCGTGTAGACCTCACCCCCATGGTAGACCTGGGCTTTCTGCTAATTACCTTTTTTATTTTTACTACCACTATGTCCGAGCCTAAGGCTACCAGCCTCATTATGCCCGATGATACCAAAGTAGTTAAAGATCCTTCCAATATTGGTGAAACATCTGCACTGACAGTGCTTCCCTTGAGTGGTAGCAAGGTGTTTTATTATCACGGCAGTTTGGATAAGGCCTTGGAAAAAGGCGCCTGGGGCATTACTACCTTTGCCGTAAAGGATGGTATGGGCCAGGTAATCCGGGATAAGCAAGCTGCCATGGACAAGATTAGAGCGGGTTTCAGGAAAGACCTCACGCTAATGATAAAGCCTACTGAGGCATCGAGTTATAAAGATTTGGTGAATGCTTTGGATGAAGTGGCTATCAACCAGGTTCCTCATTACGCGCTGATGAATATTACGGAAGAAGAGAAAAAACTATTACAGGAAAAGAACGGGGGATTATAGCTTTTCAAATACCATAGGTATTGGCATACTTTACTGGCTATCCTGCCTGTTTTAACTGGCAAGGAGGTAAATCTATAGCAAGTCCCCAAAATAGGCTGTTGGGACTAAAAAAGCTTTAATTTTATAAAGCTGAATGTAGATTTCCAATCATTAAACTTATTGTATGTCAATACCCGTGGTCAACCTCGCAGATTTTACTTCCGGCGATCCGCAACTGAAGCAGGCTTTTGTAAACCAATTGGGCAAGGCCTATGAAGAGGTAGGTTTTGTAGCGGTCAAAAATCATGGTATACCCGATGACCTGATAGCCGACCTGTATAAATATGTGCAACAATTCTTTGCCCTGCCTTCGGATACCAAAAAGCAATATGAAGTGCCCGGACTGGCCGGCCAACGCGGCTATACTTCCTTTGGTAAGGAGCATGCGAAAGGGAGTGATGCACCCGATCTGAAAGAGTTTTTCCAATACGGACAAATAGTAGAAGACAGCGATCCGGTGAAAAGTGAATATCCAGACAACGTGCAGGTAAAGGATGTAGCGGCATTCAATGCTACTTTTGACAAAGCCTACCGGGCTTTTGAAAAGTCGGGGAAGTCCTTGCTGCAGGCCATTGCCATTTACCTGGGCCTGGATGAAGATTATTTTGATACCCATATCCACAATGGCAATTCCATACTCCGGGCTATCCACTATCCGCCCATTACCCAGGAGCCAAAGTCGGCTATCAGGGCCGAACAGCATGAGGACATCAACCTCATTACCTTGCTGGTAGGTGCTTCGGCCGATGGGTTGCAGATCCTTACCAAGCAAAATGAATGGGTGGGCGTTACTTCACTACCCGAGCAGATTGTAGTGAATGTGGGCGATATGCTGCAAAGACTTACCAACAACAAATTAAAAAGTACCACACACCGGGTGGTGAACCCTGCCCGCGAAATGTGGCATACTTCCCGTTTCTCCATACCCTTCTTCCTGCATCCCAAGGGCGAAATGAGCCTGGCCAGCCTCGAAAGCTGCATCGATGCCAACCATCCCAAAGCCTATCCGGATGCCACTGCCGGCGAATACCTGGATGAACGCCTGCGGGAAATAGGACTGAAGAAGTAAGACTTATAAAAATGATTTCTTTCAGATATGCCATATCCAAGTGATATGGCATTTTTTCTTTTGGGGGTACTGGGTATTTTTAGTCTAAAATTCTGTTTTCTGCATACTTATCCTGTCACATAATTATGTATTTTTATGTATATCCATTGCATAAGCTGATGTTTAACACTATCTTGCATCAGGAATTGCCTTATTTAACGCACGCTTAACGCATCGCTGATTAGCTTTGTATTGTCAAACGGTTACTCTTAAAAGCTAAGACTATGAAAAGTATTTTACTTACCGCATCCTTGCTTGTTGCAGCCGTCATTACAGGTACTGCACAAAATCTGGCCCCTGATCAGAACCCCAGTTTTATGGTGAGCCAGGCCCGCTACATGCAAATGGCCGACTCCATCAATAGTTGGCATGGAACTACTGTACAGGACACTTACAAAGCCATCGATTACCTTGAAGATAAAAGAGAACTGCGTGCCAACCGTAAAGCATGGCGCCGCGAACTCCGTATGGAAAGAGCGCGCAACAGTGGTTGGTACAATGGGTATTACAACAACTATAGTTATCCTTACAACTACAATAACCGCCCCTGGGGTGGTACAGGTTGGGGTAACTACTTCTGGAATACCCTACCCCTCGCAGCTTCTATCGCCTGGTGGTGCAGGTAATACCCCCAGATCACATAGCATCATCACGGACATCTATCATCAAACCATCTTTTATAAATAGCTCAATATGAAAAGACTTGTATGGATTGTTACAGCTATTGTAGCTGTAAGCGCTATCACTGTATCCTGTTCCAGAAAAGTAACACGCATCGACCCGGGTGAACAGATTGACCTCAGTGGCCGTTGGAATAATACCGACTCCCGTCTGACGGCTGAGAAAATGATCGATGATATCCTGCGGGAAAAATGGGTAGGTGATTACCAGGAAGCGCATAAGGGACAAAAGCCTGTAGTGATTGTTGGTTTTGTAACGAATAAAAGCACCGAGCATATTGATGCGGAAACTTTTGTAAAGGATGTAGAACAATCTTTCATCCGCACTGGCCGGGTAAGGCTGGTACAAGGTGGCAAGAAGCGGGAAGAGCTGCGTGCTGAAAAAGCCGACCAGCAAACGAATGCTTCTACTTCCAGTATGAAGAAATTCGGTTTGGAACAAGGTGCCGATTTCATCTTACAGGGTTCAATCAATTCCATTGTGGATTCACAAAAAAGAAAGAAAGTAGTATACTACCAGATCAACCTGGAGCTGACGAATATTCAGACTAATGAAGTGGTTTGGATTGGCGATAAAAAGATTGCCAAATACGTAACCAATTGATCTTTGTCCGAATTTAAACAGGTGAATGGCAGATCCTACCGGCATGGCATTATCATTTAACTATATGGTAAGAGCATTGGCTGTTCTATCGCTGATGCTCTTTTTATTTTCCTGCGCTACTTACAATACCCGCATCGGGAATTACTATTCACAGGTAAGGAATGGTAATTACAAGCAGGCAGCCGCTGATTTGGAGAAGATCAAACTGATCAAGGCCAAACGGAACCGCCTGCTGTACCTGCTGGAGAAAGGGAAAATAACCCACTTGCTGAAGCAGTATGACAGCAGCAATGTTTATTTTAATGAGGCCGATATATTTATTGAAGATGTACGTACCACTGCTGGTGATGTAGCATTGGGCACCTTGCTCAACCCCATGATGCAAACGTATAAAGGGGAGGATTTTGAGAAGTACATGATCCACTATTATAAGGCGCTCAACTACCTCTACCTGGGGCAGCCTGATGAAGCCATCGTGGAGGCACGTCGCATTTCACTGCGTAGTTATGAACAGCAGGACAAAAGCAAGCGCGAAAACCGTTATGCTGATGATGCTTTCTCGCTCATGTTGCAGGGCATTATTTATGAGCAAGGCAATGATATCAACAATGCTTTCATTTCCTACCGGAATTCGGTGGACATATACCTGAAGAACAATAACCAGTATTACGGCACCCCATTGCCAGCCCAGTTAACAAAAGACCTGCTGCGTACGGCCGACCAGATGGGCTTTAGGGATGAGGTGCAGCGCTACGAAGGCCTGTTGAAAACAAAACATGTGGCTACGGCACCACCGGAAGGCGGAGAGTTGGTGTTGTTTTGGGAGAATGGCTTTGCACCAGTAAAACAACAACAGGATTTCTTTTTTGCCCTCACCAAAGATGGATTTGGCAATTTTGCCTTTGTAGATCCTACGGGTTCCTTCAATATCCCTTTCGATTTCGCCAGCACCAATTACAGGAAGGAGGACCTCAAGCTGGACGATTTGCGGTCACTGCGGGTGGCTTTTCCCAAATACCAGGAGCAGCCCTTGTTTTTCCGGGGCGCCACTGTATCACTCAATCATGTCAATTATCAGTTTGAACCTGCCGAAAACATCAATACCATTGCCTTTGCTACTTTAAAAGAACGCTTCCTCAAGGAGATGTCGCTGGCACTTAGCCGGCTGGCCATTAAGAAGCTGGCGGAAGCAGCCGCCAGACCCAAAAGCGATGACAAGAATAAGGATACCAAGGAAGCCATTGCCCTGGCCATCCAGGTATTCAATTTTGCCTCCGAAAAGGCCGATACCCGCAACTGGCAAAGTCTTCCACATACCATTTCTTACCTGCGCATTCCCCTCAGCCGGGGTGTGAATGTATTGCAGGTTACCCTTTCCGGGGCTGCTACCCAAACCATCAATGTAGTAGCAGAAGGAAATGGAAAACTACAGGTACAGAATATTTGCACATTGCGCTAAAGCACAATGCAATACCCGCACAGGCGTAGCACAGCTCTGCACGCTAAAACTCCCCAATTGTCATAATGCCTCCTAAATCAGGTAGTTCTGGTGCCCTTTTCTGCCAAATTGGGTTGGTTTTTAGGGGTTGGTCTGCCGAATCTGATTCAGCCAGGCGGCAACCGCATGGAATTAGTCGCCACTCATGCCATATAAATGACCGCTCATCCAATCATGTAAAAATTATTGAAATCCTTTAATAGCCCCCTAAAGGCTTATCCCATCTGCATTTACGGCAAAACTTATTAGCAGTTTATGAGGATTACCTTCCAACGGTAGGTACTTTGTGTTGCATAGTACTAATTTTTGTCCTAGATTTGAACTGTCAAATGATTCATCGCACTGGCAGCACGGGGTTAAAAACAAAGTATAGCCATACAAGCACTCAGGAAAATATAGCCATGAAGCCCCTGCTGCCAGTTTTTAAAACAGTTGCATCTTATGAATATAGAGAACACACAGAGCCAGATGCGGAAGGGGATCCTGGAGTTCTGCATTCTTTCCATCATTCGCCGGGGGGAAGCTTACCCGAGTGATATTGTGGATGAAATGCGGGGCTGTAACTTACAGATACTGGAAGGGACCCTCTACCCCTTATTAACCCGACTTAAAAATTCGGATATGCTCACCTACCGCTGGGTAGAAAGCAATTCGGGGCCGCCCCGCAAATACTTTTCGCTGACCCCAAAAGGCGAAGAGTTTTACAAAGAACTGGAAGCCACCTGGAATGAACTGGCCAACGCAGTAAACAGTCTTACCAGTAAAAAAGAATCGCTGGTTTCAACCGCCGGCAGTGTATCATTCGGATCCGATTCCTCCAACATACCAACTAACACTTCAACCACCGACAAACTTGACGAACAATGAAAAAAGTAATCAACATAAACTTTCAGGGCCGGGTGATCCCCATTGAGGAGACCGCTTTTGACCTGCTGAAGCAGTACATCGATAGTTTACGAAGGTACTTTGCCAACGAAGAAGGCCGTGATGAGATCATCAATGATATCGAAAGCCGTATTGCTGAATTGTTTTCTGAACGCATCAAAAAAGGCGCTACCTGTATTACAGATGATGATGTGAATGCGGTAATAGCCAGTATGGGCCGTCCGGAGGATTTTGAAGCCGAAGCTGCCAGCAGTGGCGCTGAAACCAATGGTGGCAGTGCTTCGCAACAGCAACAATCTTCTTCTCAAAGCCAATCCGGTTCGAGTACCCATAATTATGGTACGCAGAACAGGGGCGGCCGTGGCCGGTTGTACCGGAATGCCGATGATAAGATAGTGGGTGGTGTGGCCAGTGGCCTTGCCAACTACTTTGGCATCGATCCGGTAATCATGCGTATCCTCTTCGTGGTACTCTTTGCTCCGTTGTTTTGGGTGTACATCCTGCTGTGGGTGATCATTCCTTCGCAGTCGGTGGAAACAAATATCACCAAGCGTTTGTACCGCAGTGCCGATGATAAAGTGATCTCGGGTGTGTGCGGCGGTTTGGCTGCCTATCTCAATGTAGGTACCTGGGTTCCCCGGTTGATCTTCGCCTTGCCTTTGATCATTGGCCTGGTATCGGGTGTATTTAATAATATGTGGTGGAGCCATGATTGGGATTTCTGGTGGGGCCCCCGCGTAATTACCGGCTCATTGGGTAGCACGCTGTTCTTTGCCTATATCATTCTGTGGATCACTGTTCCTATAGCCGTTACTTCCAGCGAAAAATTGGAAATGCGGGGGGAGAAGGTAGACCTCAACTCCATTCGTGACACGGTGAAGGAAGACCTGGAAGGTTTCAGGACCAAGGCCGAAAAATGGGGTAAAGAGGTCAAAGAATCTGCACAACAATTTGGTGAAAGAGCGAAGGAGTTTGGTCAAACTGCCGGTGCACGGGCCAAGACTTTTTCTACAGAGGCTGCGCCTATTGCCCGTAGTGCAGGAAGTGGTATCGGTCATGTGATCGGGGTATTGTTCAAGGCTTTCTTCCTGATCATTGCAGCAATTATTGTGGTAGCATTGTTTGGTGTTTTTGTAGGGATCATATTTGGTGGCTTTACCATGTTTCCCGTTAAGGATTTTGTGCTGGATGGTTTTGGACAAAATATGCTGGCCTGGGCTACACTGATCCTTTTCCTGGGTATACCACTGGTAGCATTGATCACCTGGCTCATTCGTCGCATCATGGGTGTACGCTCACGCAATCATTACCTGGGTTATGTATTCGGTTCCTTGTGGGTGGTGGGCTTAATATGTGCGATTATTCTGGGAGGTATTGTGACAAATGATTTCAGATCTTTTGCTCCACAGGTAGAAGAGCCCGTGGTTATTAAGCAACCGGCCAATGGCAAATTGATCGTGGATGTGTCAAGCAATTTTAACCGCTATTATGGTGGGGATTGGTTTGGGATTTCCTGGGATGACTGGCCATTTTATGCCATCAATAAGGATACACTGATGCTTAATACGATCAGGGTGAATGTGAGGAAAAGTAAGGATGATAATTTCCATGTTACGCGGGTAAGATTCAGCCGGGGCAGTGATCCTGACGTTGCACGCAACCTGGCCGAAAAGATCAGTTTTAATGTAGAGCAGCAAGACAGTGTGCTGTTGTTGCCCAAGGGATTTGCGATCAGCCGGTTTGAGAAATTCAGGAATCAGCAGGTATTGATATTGATAGATGTTCCAGTTGGTAAACGTATAATGATAGACCACCAGGTGGATGATTATAAATGGTTCAGCTTACAGCAAAATCGCCGCCGCGGATGGCACGATGAACGTGATTGGGATATTGGTTATGGATGGCAAAGTGATCGTGAAATGATCATGACCCCCGATGAAGGTTTGCAAAGGGTTGATAAGTTTGATCAGTTTGAGTTGAAAAGCGGCAAGTTTAAGTTGAAGATCAAGGACGGTGACCAGGAAATACAAATGGAAGGCGAACTCAAAACAGATACAGGCAGTGAATACCGCTACCACCGGAATAAAGAAGCTGATTCGACAGAAGTGAAGAAAGCGCCTAAGATCAAAAAGGTAGTAGAGGCACCCGATCCTAACAAGGAAGCGGAAGGTGATGAAACCTCAACAGGGCATACCAGCCGCCGAATGATTGCAGAAGTAAGTGGTCCTGTCTCCGCATTGGCAAGACTCTTTTAATAAGTTTGGTCTGGGATTTTCTATCCGGGACCTGGTTGAAGTTGGAACAACGGGGCCGGTTACACTACGGCCCCTCTTTTTTTGCCCCTCCCTTCCTGTTTTTCATCCCACCCTTTACTATAATTCCACCCTCATTAGACAATTACCCTCCATTGTCATTACCCTGCTTTGTCTAAAAGCAAATTATTAACTGTATAAAATAGTCAACATGAAAAAGGTATTCAAAATAGCCGCCTGGCTATTGGTGATTGTAGTGCTATTGCTGGGAGCAGTATATTTTTTGGCGTGGAAATCGCCAAAGTACTACACCGTGACCAATGTTATATCCCTGCGGGATTCTATTACTCCATTTAGTCAGTATGAGCTAATATCAGATCATCCGCGACCTTATATAATAACAGGAAAAAATTTTGTGATCATGGGAGCGGCCCATACACGCGATCCGCTTCATGCGGATATTAAACTGATAGAGGAAAAATGGAAAGGACTTAAACCCACTATTGCGCTGGTAGAAGGGCGATTGGGATTCTTACTTCCCATGCTGATGAACCCGGTAAAAGAGTTGGGCGAAGGGGGAAAAGTAAGTGAGTTGGCCAAGGGGGACGGGGTGCCGCTTTACAACTGGGATCTTTCCAAGGAGGTATTGGCGGCACAGTTACAATCTAAGTTCAGTGGGGAGCAGGTGGCGCTGGCACAGATCCTGAATCCTTATTTCAGTAACCTGCGATTTGGGAAACCGGCTTCACCCGAGCAGTTTATTCAGGAATATTTGCCACGAGCCAGGTTTGTGGGTCAGGAGGGAAATTTCAAAACGGTGGCGGATGTGGACCGGTACTGGAAAAAGTATTTTCCTGCGGGTAAGGACTGGCGGGAAACATCCGACGAAACGGCGCTGCCGGGCTACCTGGCGGATATGATGGCTTATTCCAACGATTTACGCAACCGCCAGCTGGTGGCGGTTGTAAAAGAGCTGGCAGGCCGGCAGGAGCGGGTATTTCTTATTTGCGGGTCGAGCCATGCAGCCTGTGTGGCCCCGGCCTTCCATTAAATAAACCTTCCTTATATGCCTTTTCTCTTTTTATTGGCGACCTTGGCGGCAACCTTTATTTTTGCGGCTCAAAATAACCAAATGAAGAATACTCCTTTCACTCAAAAACACATTGCCCTCGGCGCTAAAATGGCCGCGTTTGCCGGTTATAATATGCCCATTTCCTATAGCGGTATCAATGATGAACATGCTGCGGTACGCACCAATGCCGGTATATTCGACGTAAGTCACATGGGTGAGTTCATTCTGAAAGGAGAGAAGGCGCTGGACCTTATCCAACGTGTTACTTCCAACGATGCTTCCAAGCTCACTGCAGGCAAAGCGCAATACAGTTGCCTTCCCAATAAGGAAGGAGGTATTGTGGATGACCTGCTGGTATATTGCATTGAAGAAAACAAGGTGTATATGCTGGTAGTGAATGCCTCCAATATTGAAAAGGATTGGAATTGGATCAGCCAGTTCAATACAGACAATGTGGAGATGCACAATGTAAGTGACAAAACCTGCCTGTTGGCCATACAAGGGCCCAATGCTACCAAAATGATGCAGGCACTTACTGATATGGACATCCTCAACCTGAAGTATTACACGTTTACCAAAGGCAAGTTTGCCGGTATCGACAATGTACTGGTGAGTGCTACGGGTTATACCGGAGCGGGTGGGATAGAGATCTATTTTGAGGATAAGGATGGTGCGGCTGATAAGGTATGGGATGCGATTTTTGCCGCTGCTGGTCCGCAAGGGTTGAAACCCATTGGCCTTGGCGCACGTGATACATTGCGCCTGGAAATGGGCTTTTGCTTATATGGCAATGATATTGATGATACCACCTCTCCGTTGGAAGCGGGGCTGGGTTGGATTACCAAGTTCACCAAGGATTTTACAGCCAAAGCAATCTTCGAAGAGCAGAAGAAAGCCGGGGTAACGCGTAAGCTGGTAGGATTTGAAATGATCGATAAAGGCATTCCCCGTCATGACTATATCATTGCAAACGCAGAAGGCAAGGATATTGGCAAGGTCACTTCGGGCACACAGGCGCCCAGTCTGGGCAAGCCAGTAGGTATGGGATATGTGGAAACGGCCTTTGCACAACTTGACAGCATCATTTACATTAAAGTGCGGGATAAGCTATTGCAAGCCAAGGTAGTAAAGTTTCCGTTTGTGTAGGGGAACAACCAGCTTGGGCTGTTGGCCTTTAGCTATTAGCTGATGCCTATGGGCTAAGGGCTAACAGCTAAAGGCTTTTTTCGGCTCACTTCTTGCAGTTGACAAAGCTCCTCAGTAAACAAGAGTGCCCATGCCCACTATCCACCTTACCACCTTTATTGCTGCCCCTGTAGAAAGGGTATTTGATCTAAGCCGTAGTATTGAGCTGCATAAAAAAGCGATGGCGCATACGGGCGAACAGGCAGTGGCAGGCACTACCATGGGTTTGATAGGATTGAATGAAACGGTGACCTGGAAAGCCAAACACTTGTACAAAACCAGGATCATGAAGGTGAGGATCACTGCCATGCAGCAGCCATACTCTTTTACGGATGAAATGGTGGATGGAGCCTTCAAAAGCATGAAACATGAACATCACTTCAAAGCCATTGACAATGGTACGCTGGCCATTGATATTTTTACCTTTGAATCGCCTTATGGTGGCCTGGGCAAGGTGATTGATGTGCTTTACCTCCGGAAGTATATGGAAAGCTTACTGGATCAACGTAATAGGGTGATAAGGGAATATGCAGAAAGTGATAAATGGAAGTTTGTATTGAATAAATAGCAATCTGGGTTCCGACATCATACTTCGTTTTTTTCCCTTAACATTGCAGCCAATTTTAAACAGTTATTCCTGGCATGAGCAACAATAAACCTACACTGTACACCTCCTTATCCCCCGCTTTATTACACTTGTACGACCTCAACAATGCGGTAGTAGTGATCATTGATGTATTGAGAGCTACCTCCACAATAACCACAGCATTGTACAATGGGGCTAAGTGCGTCATTCCGGTGGATAGTGTAGCGCGTTGTATTGAGTTGGGTAAAAGGATTGATTCTATTACGGCAGGTGAGCGCGATGGGCAAATTGCGGAAGGGTTGGAATATGGTAATTCACCATTTGAATACCCCGAAGCATTCATTCGCTCTAAAACCCTGGTACTTACTACTACGAATGGTACCAAATTACTGCACATGGCACTTGAAAGAGGTGCAGGACAGATCGTAACGGGTTCATTCCCCAATTTGTCGGCGGTGTGTGATTACATTGTTGAGCAGCAATTGCCTGTTGTATTGGGATGTGCCGCCTGGAAAGACCGTGTTAATATTGAAGATACCTTGTTTGCCGGTGCGGTGATCAACCGGGTGAAAGCGCATTTTGCCATTAACTGTGATTCTTCTCAGATGGCAGAAACGATGTATGAGAAGGCGCAAAAGGACTTATATGGTTTTATGCGGGATAAACAGGCTTCACATTATAACCGGCTTACTGGCTTTGGTTTGGAGAAGGATATCCGGTATTGTTTAACACCTGATGTAGCCAATGTGCTGCCTTTTTATGAAGATGGTAAACTTGTAGTGCACACCAAACGTTAATAATGCTGGACCATTGTTTCCGGAACAATGCTAAAGCCGGGGGGGCAAAAACCGGTTTTTGCTGTATAACTCAAGCGGTATCAGGGTTTTGAAATTTAATGTAAATTTGACCCATTTTTAGCCTTTTATAACTGGAAACCCTTACCCCGAGGGGCAAAAATTTTGTGCTTTTTATAAATTTGACGTATTATTGTGCCGGAATAGGACTGATAAGTCATACCTGATCTCTGCTAACTCATCAGTTTTTGTGCATTCCAACTCAATTTAAACTCATTTCAAAAGATTTTTTTTCAACACACACACAAAGATTGGTCTTCTGATCAAGTGTTAAACTTTCAAGTTTTGTTATGTATGATATTCTCCAACTGAACGACATGCTCGTTCCCGAACTGCTTGATATTGCGGAGCAGCTAAAAATTCCCAATTCCAAAAAGCTCGACAAGCAGGGTCTCATCTACAAAATCCTCGACAAACAGGCCGTCCTGGCCAGCGACGAAAAAAGTGCTGCAACTGAAGATAAAGGCAAGCGCAAACGAATCATTAAAACAACTACCGCCAATGCTACAGAAGAAGCAGACGTTATGAGTACTGGCGAAGAGAAGAATAAAAAAGAAGTTAAAAAAGAAGCGCCTAAGAAGAAAGCAGCAGAAAAAGTAGTGATTGCGAAAAAGGGTGCGCGTAAAAAATCGGAAGACGAACAACCGGTATTAGACTTGCCACCTGTAACACAGGAAGATCATGGTGATGATGAGGATGAAGACGACGACAGGCAGCCGCAGCAACAGCAATCCGGCAATGGCAATCTGATGAATCAGGATGATGAAGGTGGTCAGGAAGATAACCAACCCAACGGCGGCAACCAGGATCAGCAACATAAGTCTTACCCCCGTCATCGTGAAACAGCCTTCAACATTGAGTTTGACGGTGTTATCCTGGCCGAAGGGGTATTGGAAATGATGCCTGATGGCTATGGTTTCCTACGCTCCTCCGATTACAATTACCTTTCTTCTCCCGATGATATTTATGTATCGCCTTCACAGATCAAACTGTTTGGGCTAAAAACTGGCGATACCGTTTATGGTGCTGTACGTCCTCCCAAGGAAGGTGAAAAATACTTTGCCTTACTGAAGGTGGAAACCATCAATGGTAAAGCGCCGGAAGATGTGCGTGACCGGGTTCCTTTTGATTACCTCACGCCTTTATTCCCTTTCGAAAAACTGAATATTTTCACAGCCCCCAATGCTTATAGCACACGCATCATGGACCTTTTCACACCTATCGGTAAGGGACAGCGTGGATTGATCGTGGCGCAACCTAAAACTGGTAAAACAGTATTGTTGAAAGAAGTAGCCAATGCCATTGCCGCCAATCACCCCGAATGCTACCTGATGGTAGTGTTGGTGGATGAGCGTCCGGAGGAGGTTACTGATATGGAGCGCAGCGTAAAAGCAGAAGTAATTGCTTCTACTTTCGATGAGCCTGCCGAAAAACACGTAAAAGTATCAACCATCGCTTTGCAGAAGGCTAAACGCCTCGTAGAGTGCGGTCATGATGTAGTGATATTGTTGGATTCCATTACCCGTCTTGCGCGTGCACACAATACCGTAGCGCCTGCTTCCGGTAAAGTACTTTCGGGTGGTGTGGAAGCCAATGCAATGCAAAAGCCCAAGCAATTCTTTGGTGCTGCCCGTAAAATTGAGAATGGCGGTTCTTTAACCATATTGGCGACTGCCCTGATCGATACCGGTTCAAAAATGGATGAGGTGATCTTTGAAGAATTCAAGGGTACCGGCAACATGGAATTGCAGCTGGATCGTCGCCTGGCCAATAGAAGGATCTTCCCGGCCATTGACCTGGTAGCTTCCTCTACTCGTCGTGATGACCTGTTGCTGGAAAAGGAAGTGTTGCAGCGTATGAACCTGCTCCGTGTATATCTTACAGATATGAATACGGAAGAGGCTATGCATGAGCTGTTGCGTCGTATGCGTGGTACCAAGGATAACCAGGAATTCCTGGCGAGCATGAACGGCTGAACGGACCAAAGAAGGCCTGGTGGTCATCATCACCAACCTGCTCAAAAAAACAGCAATCATAAAAAATAATGATAAGGCCCCGTACATAAGCAGGGCCTTTTTTATCAGCCTGCTTCTACCGGATGTTCACATTTTTTAACCGCTCTTTTTTCCAATAACCCATCAAGGGGCCAGCCATGGTAGTATCGGGTATTTCATAGATGTAGAAGGTTTTGGTGGGTACATGGAATCGCCAGAGCGTGGGCGTTTTACCATTCTTTTCATTGTCCTGTACACCCATCAGTACCAGCGTATTGTTGTCGAGCCATAAAGCATCTTCTATTGAGCCGCCCGGCCCGAGGAATGCCAGTCGTGTACGGGTATTATCTTCCACATCCACCAGGCTTACTTCATAATCGGGCCCCAGTTCATTTCCGGTAAAGCGGCCCTTGCTGTCTTTTTTGATGTCGATATTGTAGCTGTCCAGGTCAATGAATTGGGTGCTATCGGGCGAATATTTGAGAAAGGGGCCATAATTGGTATAAAACTCTTTTTCGGGCTTGAAAGGACTGATGAGCATGGAGTCCTCTTTCCAGGCACTGATCATCCTGAACTTATTCCAGTTGAAGCCGGTGACCTGTTTGGTAGCATAATCAGAAAAACCGGAAGCGCTGAAGGATTGAACGGTTTCGGCCGACAGCACAGTATCAATTACTTCGGTTACGGAGTCTTCCTGGGGGCCAGTAACAACTGGGGGTTCTTTTTTAGGATCATCTTTGCAGGACGCAATGATCAACAGGACTGCAATGCAGGTGTATAGTAAATATTTCATGGGTCTTAATCTGTTCATTTCAAGGTACAACAATCAGGCTGAACAGGCTTTGCTTTAACCTGGTTGTTTCTCCGACAAGGTTTAATACCGCAGGTCGCGGTTAGGATAATAACTTCTTCTACTGGCTACTCCCCATACCAATCCAACGGTAATGGGATTGCCCTGCAGGTTGGTGCCTCCCTTATTTCGGTAATTGGTCACATTGTATTTGGCCTGGATGCCCAGAAAGGCATCTTTCCGTTTATTATAAAACAGGCTGTACTGCATGCCGCCATTGAAATTATAAGTGAGAATGGAAAGTGGTTTCATTTGATCCCGTTTGTCCTCGTCCGAAGTGTGGTATACATCAAAGCCGTCGAGTCCGCCTCCTGCGGTCAGCTCAAACAGGTGGGTATCATTCCCCCATATTTTTCTGCCATAATCCAGTCCAATATAGCCGCCAAAGAAGTCCTTCGTTTCATACAGCTGATCCTTCCGTTTGATCTGGTAAGGATTCTTTGAATCGATGAACTTGAAGGATAGTATCAGGATAAACCGGTTCTTCACGCCACGGCTGCCCAGTTCCAGACCTATATAAGGATGATTGCCCAATAAAGTAGCCGCACCGGTGGGTATCCACAAGCCGGTATGCAGGGCTATATATCCTCTTGGTTGTTGTCGTACGCGTTCATTGTTCCTTTTGTAATAACCTTTGAGTGAGGTTTGGGCAAAGCGCGGTTTGTCCAGGATAGCAGCAGTATTGCCCGAATCGGCATACAGACGGCAAAAGTAATTTTCCAGGCTGGCGGTATCTGTTTGTGGCAATAAGGTGCGGGCCAGTTCTTTGGTAAAAGCATTGTATCCTACCAGCCGCGCATGGGCTATTGAATCGGGCCGGTGCAAATAGGGCAGATCGCCCGGTTCCAGGTCCTTGATGAACTTAAACCGGTCTATATATAGCGTGATGGTACTGTCGTATAATAGTTCTGAAAAATGCCGGTTCCGGATGGCCACCAGGATCTTGATCCGCAGGATCTCTTCACCAGGACCGCAAACGCCTTCCCAGAATGATATAGCCCTGATAACAGAGTCAATTGGGCCCTGCCGGTATATGTTGGGAATTACCTGAAGGGCATTTAGCCGCACATCTTCACAACGTATTACAGGCTTTACCAGCTGCTCTTCTATAGATTGGGCATACAGGGAAAAACCAGTAATCAACAACAGACTACTGCTGTACAGCATTTTTTGCAGCAGGTTCATGGTATCAGGTTTTGGAAAACCAAGATACTCATTGAATGCTTAATGAATCGCTAAGATTTAGGCGGGGGGGGGGAGGATTGGACCGGTGATGGACTCAGGAGGCAGCGGTGAGTGCATCGATCTTTTTCGACAGCTTATGGTCTTTATCCGTTACCACATCGCCTACGTCGTGGGTATTTAGCCATATCTCCACCGTGTTGTATACATTGGTCCATTTGGGGTGATGGTCCATTTTTTCGGCTTCTATGGCCACCCGGGTCATAAAGGCAAACGCTTCAGAAAAGTTTTTGAACTGGAACTTACGGTACAAGGTATTGTTTTCTTCTTTCCACATAAATAATAGTTTATAGTTAATGTACACGGATGACTACATGCCGATGGCTCACCTGGGTTATGCTGGATATACAGCTCGCAGCTAGTGGCTCGCTTCTCAAAATATCAAATGCCCCTTATTACGGATCTTTTCATTCGTTAGTTCTGTTACCAGTTGTACAGAGCCGATGCTCCTGATGGCGATGATGAGGTTTTGCAGAAATTCATCGGCTACCAGGTCACCTTTTAGTAACCATAAAAAATCGAGGTGCCGGAATTCGGGCAGGAGGTATTCCCCGTCAAATTGGTTGTTGTATAAATAATGTACCAGGGAGCTATTGGGTTCGCGGTATTCGAAAATAGAGAAATAATAATTCCGTTGTTTTTTGAACAGTTGTATCTCAATGTCATTGTTGAGGCGGAAATCAAAGCGCAATATTTGGTTCAGCTGCCAGCAGAACTGGTAGTTCTTTACCGGCGCTACAATACCTATCAGGCGGGTATTGTCGAAAAAATCATCAGCCAGATCGTCTAAGTCAAGCTTGAGCTTCATTTTTGTATCAACTTGTAAGCTTATTAACCTGTCAACTTTTTAACCTGTTAACCTTTCCAACCTATCTAAAACTCTACTTCTGTTTCTTTGGTCTCTTCCCCCCGTTTATATTTCACCTTTGCTTTATCACCTTTTTTGAATTTAGAAAGTGCCTGCATATAACCTTCCATGGAAGTAGTGGAAAAATCGCCCAGTTGTACAATCACATCTCCCGTTTTGATACCTGCCTTGCTGGCCGGGCGGTTGTCCGTTACGCCATCTACCCTTACCCCACTGCCGCTGAAGGTATAATCGGGCATGATGCCCATAGTAACGCTGAAGCGGGTAGAGGTAGTGGTTTGTACCTCGCGGGTTTTGGTGAAAGCCAGTTTGCCCCTGGTATTGGCGGCCTGTACAATGCTTTCAATGAGCTTAATGATCTCCCACTCACCGGCATAATTGATCTTGTCAAAATCATCGGAAGGACGGTGATAGTCGCTGTGCAAACCCGTGAAAAAGAAAAGTACGGGAATGTCTTTGCGGTAAAAAGAAGTATGGTCACTGGGGCCTGTACCGCTGCTGTCGAACTTCAGGGTAAGGGGCTGTTTTTTTGTATTCAGTTTGGTGAAGGCTTCACCCCAGAAAGGGGAAGTGCCATAACCGCCCACGGTTAAGGCTTTGCTGGAATCGTTCAGGCGGCCCACCATATCCATATTGATCATATAACTTACCTGGCTAAGATCAACAGTTGGATGCTCCGTGTAATATTTAGACCCATTCAGCCCTAATTCTTCTGCCGAAAAAGCGATCAGTAAATAATTATTGCTTTTGCTTTTGGATACTTTCAGCAGTTTGGCCAGTTCTATCAGGGCGGCAGTACCACTCGCATTGTCGTCGGCGCCGTTGTGGATGAGTTTTTCACCGGTACGTAGCATGGAGTTATTGTCTTCTCCATAACCCAGGTGGTCATAATGGGCGCCCAGAACGATGGTAGTGGGGGCTCCGTTATCAATATAACCGGCAATGTTGCGGCCGGTGCGTTTTTTGTCGGTGATGGCCACCCTGATCTTTACATCATAAGTGGCGGACTCATCTTTCAGGTATTCTTTCTTTATCTTGTCTTTGATGTATACAATGGGAATGCGTGAAAGCTCTGCCCGGTCTTTGCCGTCAAACTTCAATGCATCATTGATAGAAGAGCTATTGTAGATGATGAGGGCATTGGCCCCTTTATCGGCTACTTTCACAGCTTTTGTCCGGATGGCGGAGAGGAGATCGAAATGGGGATTGTCTTTGTTTTCCTCCAGCAGCTCTTTCAGGTCAAAGAACCAGGGAACGCCTTTTTCGGGTAGGGCGATGGAAACTGCTTCTTCCAGGCTGCCATTGGGGCTGCCGGCGAGGGGGAAAAACTCGTCATTTACCTTCAGCTCATGGTTATTGATGAAGAAAAAAGTGGTATTGGCGATCTGTTTGCCATCATTGATCTCAAATGGCTGGAACCAGGTATTGTCATCTCCTTTGGGCTGAAGTCCGGCCTGTTGAAACTGGCTGCTGATGTATTCCCCGGCCAGTTTTTCGCCATTGGTGCCTGCCCGGCGCCCTTCCAGCTTATCATCGGCCAGGTAGCTGACATGGGCCTGGAGGCTGACAATGGCGGCTTTATCGGCTTTTTTGATCTTTTGGGCAAACAGGGGAGAAGCGAACAGGAAAAAGGCAAGAAACAAACGCAAGGTTCGGGTCTTCGTCATAAATAGCTTTTTTATCGGAGAGTGAGCGATGACAAAGGTATAGCTGACAAAGGCCATACCAATAAATGTTAGGGGAATTTTATTAAGAAAGTCCTTTTTTCATGAACAAACGGGACCGGCTATCCTGTTGATTGGCAGGGATAAAGGAGGTCCGGAAAGGACATGAAAATTAAAAACATGATTTTGGTATTAATAATTGATCCGGCCCTTTTTAAGCTCGTTTTTTTTCCTTTACTTTTGCAGATTGCCCTTTCCTCAACGGGAGGGGGTAGGACCGGAAAACAGGGCGGATTTAAAAAAGGATGTTCAAAAGCAATGGGCAACCCGCAGAAGGCCGTTTTTTTGACCCGGGTAACCGTAAATTACAAGTCACAGCATGGCACTACCCCATCTCATAAAGTACGTCTATACCAATGGAACAGATGAAGTAATCCGTCGCGGTAAAAAAATACATGCTATCGGGTACGTTGAACTGGTGGATTATGATGAGCTTACAGATTCTGTTGTGTTTCGTGTGAAGGACGATAGTTATTCGACCTATTATAAAGTCAATATCCAGAAATTCAAGGATCCACGCACATTATCAGTGCGTTGCGCCTGTCCTTATAACCTGGGTGATATCTGTCGCCACGAAGCTGCTGCCCTCATTCAGCTGCAGGAGATGCTGGATAAAAATATGTTGAAAGCCGAAGCGGCTGATTACGACCAACGGCATACGGTGGTAAAAATGAAGATCATTGATCTTAAAACCCTGCGCCTGCTTTGCTCACCCGAAAGTTATTCCAACGCCGAGAAATACCTACGCACACAAAGAGCTGATATTGAATATGCTAAGGATGAAGTAGTCAAGGCTACGGTGAATATAGAGGATAAAGACTGGAAGGTGGTGGTGCGGAAAAATGAAGAGCGGAATTTTGATACCAGTTGTGAGTATGAAGACCGGCTGCACCCGCTTTGCCTGCCCAAGGTCATTGTATTTCTCCAGTTGCTGAACAGCTATGGTCCTTTCTACTTTGATACCATCCGCAACTGGGATAAAGAAAAGAACAAATTGCTGGAAGCCTACGGATATAGCCTGAGCGATAACCTGGAAGGCAAGTTTGAGTTTACCTATAAAGAGGGAAAGCCCTTCCTGCGGGTATTGGATACCAGTATTAAACGCATTACGCCCCAGGCTTCCTCCAGACCAACCTCCAAGCCTTTACCCGTAGCAGAAGCCGAACTGCCTCAACAGCAGGGTGCCGCTGTTTTGGATACGGCAGAAAAAATCGAAAGCCCTGCCCAGCGCCTGGGTATTGTATTCAATTTTAATCAGAAAGGGTATCCCGGTTTTTCGGTTGATGGCATTACCGGCGAATCAAATGAAGAGATAACGGCCTATGTGGGAAAGGTTGAAAAACTGGACCTTTCCAAGTTCATTAATGTAGATGTTTACAATGATAATGACAAGCACCTCATTGCTCCTTTAAGGAAGATGCAGGAGGGTGAAATTACCAAATACCTCAACCGCAACTCTCCGTTCAGTGGTATCTGGGAAAACATCATTCACCATGAAGAAGACGACCTGCCGGAAGAGACCAAGGCGCTCATGGTAGAATACCTGCACCCGAAGCTCAAGAAAATGTTTTCGGATATTGCGGCGAGCCCCTTTGTCTTTTACCTCAATGGTAAAAAGCCTTTTAAAACAGAGAACCTGCATACGGTAGGGGTGGTAACCGATCATATCAATCCTTATTTTAAAGTAGTAGCAAGTAAAAATCAATATGATATTGAATGCTGGGTAAAGCTGAATGGCCAGCATGTTCCCGTTACCGAAAATGGACTAAACAGCAGTTTGTTATTCTTTTACCAGGACAACCTGTTTCTCTGGAATACTGCAGAGGAAGTGAACCTGGTTACGAAGTTTCATGGAAAAGGCAAGCTCACGGTGCCCAAATCACAGTGGGCCGAACAGTTGCGCCAGCTGGTATTGCCACTCACCAAGGAGTACCATGTTGAGTTTGACGCTGCCCTGGTGAGCGAGATCAAGGAAGGCGATCCGGAGAAACGCATCATTTTACAGGAAAAAGGGGATTACCTTATTTTCCAACCCATCTTCTCCTATAAAGGGTTTGAAACGAAACCAGGTGGCAAGGATGAACTGATCATTCCTGATGGCGACAAGGTATTGATCGTGCACCGGGATAAGGAGAAGGAGCACCAGTTTATCCAAAAGCTGGAGGCATTGCATTCCAATTTCATTCGGCCGGAAGGTGGTCAGCAACTGGCTCTTAAAGGCAATGATGTACTCAAGAATAACTGGTTCTTCCTGTTTGTGGATGCCATGAAGGAAATGAAGGTGCCGGTCTTTGGATTTGATGCGCTGAAGAATTTCCGTTTCAATACCGCCAAGCCGCAAACCAAGATCCATATCAGCAGCAATACCGATTGGTTTGATGCCCGTGTGGATATCCTGTTTGGCGAGCAAAAAGTAACCGTAGCGGATGTAAAAAAAGCATTGGCCAACCGCCAGCAGTTTGTACAGTTGAATGATGGTACACTCGGTATCCTGCCGGAGGAGTGGATCAAGAAATATTCCTTACTCTTCAGGGTAGGGGAAGGCAAGCAAAACCAGTTGCGCCTTTCCAAATACCATATGAGCGTAATTGATGAGTTGTATGATGGCCGCAGTGAGGAAGAACTGGTATTGAAACTCGAAGAGAAATACGACCAGCTAAAAAGCTTTAATAAGATCCGGGAAATACCCGTTCCGGAACACCTGGCGCATATACTGCGTCCTTACCAGGAGCATGGATTTCACTGGCTCAATTACCTGGCCGAGATTGGGTGGGGTGGTATCCTGGCCGATGACATGGGTTTGGGTAAAACCGTACAGGCCCTGTCATATATGCATTACTACCGCAAGCACCATGGCAAGCTGAGGGCCCTGGTGGTTTGTCCTACCACCCTGATGTTTAACTGGGAGAATGAAATCAAGAAGTTCACGCCCGAACTTACTTATTATATTCACCATGGAGGTGAGCGTACGCGCAATAAGGAGCAATTTGCCCATGCAGAAGTGATGATCACTACGTATGGTACGCTGCGCAGCGACATTAAATTGCTGGTGGACATTCCACTTGATTATGTGATATTGGATGAATCGCAAGCGATTAAGAACCCTGCCAGTAAGGTAACCCGGGCTGCCTGCCTGCTTAATTCCAAACACCGGATTTGTTTGAGCGGTACCCCGCTGCAGAACAATACGTTTGACATCTTTGCGCAGATGAACTTTCTCAATCCGGGTATGCTGGGCAGTATTGAATTTTTCCGCCAGGAATTTGCCATCCCTATTGATAAGTTTGGCGAGCCCGACCGTAAGGACCATTTGCGTAAACTACTCTTCCCCTTCATCCTTCGCCGTACCAAGGAGCAGGTGGCCAAGGACCTGCCAGATAAAACAGAAACGATCCTCTATTGTGAAATGGACGATGAGCAACGCAATATTTATGATGCCTACCGCAATGATTTCCGGGATAAGATCTTGGGTACGATTGAGCAGCAGGGTATCCAGCGTTCGCAACTCACCATCTTACAGGGTTTGATGAAACTTCGCCAGATATGCGACTCGCCGGCCATCCTGAATGAAACGGAGAAGTTCCCCAACCATTCCATTAAGCTGGAAGAACTGGGCCGTGAGATCACGGAGAATATCAGTGACCACAAAGCCCTGGTGTTCTCGCAATTCCTGGGTATGCTGGGGTTGATCAGGGAAAAGCTGAAGGAACTGGATGTAGATTATGAATACTTTGATGGAAGTACCTCGGCTATTGACCGGGAAAAAGCCATTCAACGATTCCAGAATGATAAGAACTGCCGGGTATTCCTGATATCCCTCAAAGCGGGTGGTGTGGGTTTGAACCTGACGGCAGCCGACTATGTATATATTGTTGACCCCTGGTGGAACCCTGCTGTGGAACAACAGGCCATTGACCGTACACACCGCATTGGTCAAACGAAAAACATCTTTGCTTATCGTATGATCTGTAAGGATACCATTGAGGATAAGATATTGCAATTACAAGACAGGAAACGCTTGCTGGCCAAGGACCTCATTACGGATGATGAAGGATTTGTGAAGAGCCTTACCAGGGAAGATGTGGAATACCTGTTTAGTTAATACTTTAGGAGACGTTAAGGCAATAAGGCAACCAGGCAGTAAGGCAACGGGAAGTGCCTGGACTGTCATGGCTGAGCCTGAAATCAACCTCTTCTAACCCGATCCATTTTCGGCCCCCATTTGATATTTGATAAATATACCCCACTGATTAAGTAGTAAATTGATCCCCCCATTGACCGGGTCATTTTGATGGCCTGCGGGTTGCAGATTAAAATCGCGCAAGCCTTTTTTAATTTATGCGTGGTTGTCCACACAAGTTTAACAAACCTGTAGCGTCTAACTTTTATATTTCGAACTTTTATATACAACCTGCATGAGCAAGATATTGACCCTCTTGATTTTACTAACGGGATTGGGATTTGCCGCCACGGCCCAGAAGGGGAGTGTAAAAGGTAAGCTCACTGATTCTACTTATAAGGAAGTTCTTTCCGAAGCCACCATATCTATATTGGATATCAAAGACTCTACAGTAGTGGCTTATGCTATTTCCAACGCCAAGGGAGAGTTTGAGATCAAGAACCTTGATACGGGTACTTTCCGACTTTCAGTTACCTACCAGGGTTATCAACCTATTAATAAAAAGATAACGATCAAAGCCGATCAGCCGCTTGTTGACCTGGCCACGATATACATGGATAAAAAATCAACGCTATTGGATGAGGTAGTGGTAGAAGCGCCGCCCATCCAGGTAAAAAAGGATACGATCGAGATCAAGGCCAGTGCCTTCAAGACAAAGCCCAATGCTTCGGCCGAAGACCTGTTAAAGAAAGTACCGGGTGTACAAATAGATAAGGATGGCAATGTAAAAGCGCAGGGCGAGGATGTTCAAAAAGTATATGTAGATGGCAAGGAGTTTTTTGGCAGCGATCCCAAACTGGCTACCAAAAACATTACTGCTGATATGATTGAGTCGGTACAGGTGTTTGATGATATGAGTGATCAGGCCAAGTTTACGCGTATTGATGATGGAAGCCGTTCCAAGACAATCAATATCAAGCTCAAGAAAGATAAGAAGAAGGGTTATTTCGGAAGGGCCATCCTGGGTGGTGGTTATAGTGAAGAAGGAAAAGATTTCCGGTACGACGGAAGTTTCAACTTCAGCCGTTTTAATGGTGACCGTCGTATTTCTATCCTGGGTGCTGCCAATAATATCAACAAGCAAAGTTTCAGCTTCTTTGATATTTCAGGTGGTGGCGGAGGCCGAGGTGGTGGCGGATTTGGCGGAGGTGGTTTCGGCGGCGGTGGCTTTGGTGGCGGTGGTGGTGGATTTGGCGGCGGCGGTGGCGGTCGCGGTGGTATGGGCTTCGGCGTATTGAGCAGCGGCGCCAGTGGCGGTATTACCAAGGCTTTTTCGGGTGGTATCAACTATACTGACAAGTGGTCACCAAAAGTAGATGTGCAAGGATCTTACTTTTATTCCAACACCAATAACCACGCGGAGCAAACGATAAAGCAAACCAGTGACCTTAGCCGCTTTACAAAAGACTCCTCAGCTGTACAAAGTGAGGCAGTAGCCACTGATACTAAAAATCAGAACCACCGGTTCAGTCTGCGGTTTGAAGCAGCCATTGACTCCATGAACTCCATCCTGTACACACCTACTGCTACCATTCAGCGTTCTGAATCCTACAATAACTCAGTGGATACCATCTACCGCTACTCCCCTAAGAATGCAGGTTCTTACCTGGCCAATACCATCCTGACACAGAACTATAGCGAACGCAATAGCTATAATATCAATAATAACCTGCTTTACCGCAGGAAGTTCCATAAGCCAGGCCGCACGTTTACCCTGGGTCTGAACAACAGCATCAATAATAGTGAAACAGAGGGAAAGACGTATTCCCCAATCCGGTCTTATGACTTTAGCGGCAAACTGATCCAGGATTCAACGCAGGACTTTATCAGCGATGCCACTACCAAGAGCTCTACCAGCGTAATCAGTACTTCTTATACAGAGCCCATCGGGCATAATAAGATCATTGAATTGAACTATGCCTATACCAATACGCACAATACCTCGGACAGGGTAGCTTATAATTATGATAGTACCGGCAAGCAATACAGTATTAAGAACCTGGCGCAGACGAACTATTTTGAGAATGATAATATTAAGCACCGGGCAGGGGCCAATTTCAGGATACAAACCACTAAATACAACTTCCAGGTAGGTGGTGCTGTTGAGTTTTCTGACCTCACCAACCGTACAGTAAGGCCGCTCACTGCTAAGGATACTACGGTCAATCAAAGCTTTTTTAATTTCCAACCTATTGCCCGGTTGAACTTCACCTTTACCCGTACCAAGAACCTGCGTATTTCTTATATGGGACGGACCAATCAACCCAGCATTACCCAATTGCAGGATGCGCCTGACTTCTCGAACCAGTTTTCTGTTACCAATGGTAATCCCTTCCTGAAACAGGAGTACAATAACTTTGTGAACATCAACTATAGCTCTTTCAATGTATCCACCTTCAGGTTGTTTTCGGCCAACCTGAACTTCAACAATACCAGCAATAAGATCGTGAACAATGTAGATACCGTTCCTGATAAATTCAAGAAGTTCAACAATACCCCCGGGGCGCAATACATTGTGCCGGTAAACCTGAATGGTTCTTTCAGTGCATCTTCATTTGTTACCCTGGGTTTGCCATTAAAGGGCAAGCTGAAAGGAAGCAGCCTGAATTTTAATAACAATGCTTCGTACAACCGTACAGCAGGTATCCAATCGAGCAAATCCTATTTCACCAATACCCTGGCGATCACCCAAACTGCCAGCATCAATATTGACTATAAAGGGCTCAATGTGGGCCTTAATGGAAGCATCACTTACAATAACATCAGTTATTCAGGCAATTTAAAAGGTACGCCCGAGCAGAAATATTATACGCAGACCTATGGGATGGACCTGAGCTATACCTTCCTGAAGCACTTTGTATATTCTTCTGATTTTGATTACAATATTTATAGTGGCCGTGGTGCAGGTTTTGACCAGAACATTCCCCTGTGGAATACCAGTCTGGCTTTGCAGGTATTTAAAAAGAAGAATGGGGAAGTTAAATTCTCTGTGAATGACCTGCTGAATCAGAACCAAAGTATTACCCGTACGGTGGATGGATTGAATATCAGGGATACCCGTTCCCTGGTACTGAAGCGTTATTTCATGCTCACATTTACCTACAATCTTAACCGCGCAGGTGCTCCCAATCAGCAAGGGCGTGGCGAAGGTGGTCCGGGTGGTGCACCCCGTCAATTCCGCATGGGTGGACAACGTGGCGGCTAAATGAGTTCAACCCCGCCCTTCATAAATCATAACTGGCCTCCGTAAGGAGGCTTTGTTATTGGGAATTTGTCAGCCTGAGTCCCGCGGGGCGGGATAAACCCTGTCGAAGGCGGCTTGAGGGTGGGTCGCCCTCTCAGGGCGGCTCACCCTTCTGCTGTAGGCGCAAAAAATAGCCCCCCGTTGTACACAGGGGGCCCAGCACCTACAGATTGTGGTTTCAGAGGTAAGTGCTGAAAGCGTTGATATTAGGGGATGGGCTGCTTTTTTGGGGCAGGGGGCATCCTAAAGTTAGTTAAATCAATTAGCGTTGGTGTAAACGGTATTTGGTAAGGGGGGTGCTGATGGGTGATTTTCCGATCATCAGAACGGCCATGAGGCTTTTGAAGAACCGGAAAAGATTGGAGGAGGGGCGGTAGATGTCTTTACAGATCTTAGCCCGGTGTGTGTCATAATACATCGTATTTTTTTGCATGGAATAGTGGATTTAGGGACAAAAGTTTAGGTTTAACCTACACTCAACGCCCTGTTTGTTCTTTTATTGTGTAGGGGGTAAAAAAGTAGATTTCCTATTCCAGGGACGGTTAGGAATGCCTATTTTTCGGCTATAAATCCGCTCTATGAAAAAGATATTCCTGCTCTTGTGGTTTGCTGCCTGCAGCGCCTCGCTCCAGGCGCAGGGGGTATTTAGCACCAAAACCACTGCTGCCTTGCAGAAGGTGATTGAAGATTATCCCAACCATTTCAAAAATATTAAAGGTGACCGGCTGTCAGAACATACCCGGGCCGTGGATTATAAGTCGCGGGTAGAAATTGCCGGGGCGGTGAACTGCATCGTTACCCAATATTCAGCCACACCGAGAGATCAGTACAGCTGGAGTTGTGAATTAGCGCGGTGGGCAGAGTTTGAACAGGCCAAAGCCAGCTTCCGGGAACTCTACAACCAGATCAGCAATACCATCATTAAAATAGAAGGGGAAAAGCCCTTTATCCTCAACGGTAAATATGAAGCGCCTGCCGGTGAAAAAAAGCCGACAGTCGTGCGTTTTGAATTGTTGTCGGCCCCGGAAACAGTGCAACAGCTGAAAGTAGAGCTGGCGCTTAGGTATACCACTGAATGGAAGATCATACTCACGGTATATGACCAGGAACGTCAATATGATATTGCTGTTAATTAGCATGCCATTTATTAACCTTCATTAACATTAAAGCAAGGCTGGTTAACCTGCTTTTCATGCAGCTACTAATATTTTCGTAGTCTAATAAACTCCGAAAATAGAACCGGCATGAAAAAGATCTACCTGCTTATTGTCATCAGCCTTTGTACCCTGGCCACGCAGGCACAGAGGAACGGCTCACTCAAAGGGCTGCTGTATGATAGCCTCGCCAAACAACCGGTAGCATCTGCTACGATTACGATCCTACAAAAAAAGGACTCCTCATTGGTAACGTTTACGATGACAGACAGCAAGGGGCGGTTTGAAGTGCTGGGTTTGGGCAATGGTGAATACCGGCTGTTGATAACCCATGTAAATTACCATGGCAGCAGTAAATCCTTTGTTATTGACGATGCTAATAAGAACAAAGACCTGGGTACGGTGATCATGCGCGACGCGGCGCAGCTACTAAATGAAGTAGTGGTGACTGCCGAAGCGCCGCCGGTTACGTTGATCGGAGATACAGTACAATACAATGCAGGATCATTTAAAACACCACCCAATGCCAATGTGGAGCAGCTGTTGAAGAAGATGCCGGGTATAGAAGTAGGCAAAGATGGTACAGTGAAAGCACAGGGGCAGGAAGTAAAACGGGTGCTGGTGGATGGAAAAGAGTTCTTTGGTTCCGATCCTAAGGTAGCAACCAAAAACCTGCCTTCGGATGCGGTGGATAAAGTACAGGTATACGATAAAACCAGTGAGGCTGCTCAGCTTACAGGCTTTGATGATGGCAACAGTGAAAAGACGATCAACCTCAAACTTAAGAAGGATAAAAAGAAAGGGTTATTTGGTAAAGCCTCTGTAGGTGGGGGTACAGCCGACCGGTATGAAGGAAGGTTCAACCTGAACTCGTTCAAAGGCGCCCGGCAGCTATCTGTAATTGGCATGGGTAATAACACCAATGCGGAAGGGTTTTCCTTTATGGATATGCTGAGCTTTTCCGGTGGTGGCAATGCCATAAGGGGAGGCGGAGGTGTCATTTCCATTTCAAGTAATGATCCTTCCATTGGTGGATTTGCCGGGGGAAATAACAATAACAGCATCCGTACCATCTGGGGCGGAGGGATTAACTACAACAATATCATTGGCACCAGGACAGATTTTACCAGCAATTACTTTTACAACCGGTATAATCCCAAGATCGAAAAGCAATCACAGCAGGATTATTTTCTGCCGGATGGGTCAACGATCAAACGGCAGTCAAACAGCCTGAGCGACAATATCAATAACAGCCATAAGTTGAACCTCAGTGCCGATATAAAACTGGATTCGTTCCATTCCATCAAGATATCTCCCTCCCTTGGTTATCAGTCGACGGACAATAGCACGGTTAGTGATTATTCCACGCGTTCGGCAAACAATATGCTTACAAACCAGGGTTTCAACAATAGCCAGTCGTCGAGCGATGGCTATAATTTCCGGAACGACATCATTTTCCGAAAAAGGTTCCGTACCCGGGGCCGGACTTTTTCACTGAGCTTGCAAACCAATCTCAATGCAAGTGATGGGACTGGTACGCAGTTGTCGGTCAATAAGTTCTACAATCCCAATGGCAGCCTGCTTAGGACAGATTCTATTGACCAGCACAGTAGTTCGACCAGCGACCTGCGTAGTTATAATGTACGGGCAGTGTATACTGAGCCCATTATCAAAAACTCCTTGTTGGAGTTTAGTGTAGGCAATAGCCTTAGCAAGAGCAGTTCGGAAAAAACAACCTGGGATTATAATAAGGCCAGTGGAAAACATGATGTGATTAACCCGGGACTTACCAATCATTATGAAAATACGTATGGCTTTTCCAATGCGGGTCTGCGGTGGCGCAGCCAGTTTAAGAAGTGGAATTTTGCAGTAGGGGCCAACTGGCAAAAAGCCGAGTTGAAGGGCAATATCATTGCAGGCACCAAGGATAGCCTTATCAATCAAACTTTTTATAATGTACTGCCCAGTGCCCGCTTCCAGTATAATTTCACCAAGTTCAAGAACCTGCAGATAAATTATATCGCTTCTACTAACCAACCCAGTATGTCGCAATTATCACCGGTGCCGGATATCAGTAATCCACTCAATATCAGGGATGGTAATCCAGATCTGAAGCAGGAGTATATGCAGGTGGCGGTAATCAATTTTATGTCGGTCAATCCATTCCAGAATAAAAACTTCTTTGCCTATTTTACCGTATTGCAAACCAACAACAAGATTGTTAATTATGATACCATCAATGCACTGGGTATAAAACGTACCCGGCCGGTGAATGTAAATGGGGTTTACAATGTGAATGGCAGGGTAAGTGTGGGGCTGCCTGTGCGGTTTTTGAAGGGCACGATAGATATTGCTTCGAATGTGGGGTATGATAAAGGGAAGCAGTTTATTAATGGAGCAGGAAATACGATCAACACGTTAACACTGGGCCCCTCCCTACGGCTTGACATGAGCCCTACGAATAAGTTTGACCTTACGCTGAACGCCGGTATCAACTATAACAGGAGTAAGTACTCCTTGCAATCCAGTTTGAATACCACTTATTTTTCGCAGAACTATGGGGCCGAAGTGAACTGGCAGTTGCCCAAGAGCTTTTACTTCAATACAGAGTTTACCTATACCGTGAATAACCGCCTGGCAGAGGGGTTCAACCTGCGGGTCCCGTTGTGGAATGCTTCGATCAGTAAACAGTTCCTGCGTTATAACCGGGGTGAACTTAAGTTGACGGCATTTGATCTGCTCAATGAAAATGTGAATATCAGCCGTAGCAGTAACCAGAACTATATTGACGACAGCCGGATCAAAACTTTGCAACGTTACTTCCTGCTCAGCTTCACCTATAGCCTCAGTAAAATGGGCCTTGGGTCTGCTATGCCAGCAGGCGCCGGCCCGATGCGGGTCATTGGAAGATAATGTGTAGCCATGAAATTTTTCGTGTAACAGCTGGGCCAGGCGTCCTCCTGAAGGGCCTGGCACTTTTTGTAAAGGTGAGTCACTCTGCCGCCCGGCGGATGCAGCGCTACAGAGTGGTCCACCTTAAATGGAGCTGACACTTTGGGTATGGGCATGGTTGTATTTTGTAATGTAGTGAAACAATGATACTTTTGGTATACATCAATGCATCGGGGTGCCTCTAATAGGAGGCTGAGATTATACCCGGGAACCTGATCTGGTTAATGCCAGCGGAGGAAATGCAGTGGGCCCGACGAATATTTTATTAAAATATAGTAAGCCACATTTCCTGCGCATGGAAATGTGGCTTTTTGTTTTTTACTAAAATAGGATACGATGGAAATTCAGCAACTCACGAACAACCTGCGCAACTGGCAGGGCCGAAAGGAATGGTTCTTCAACCGGGAGCATACAGATACTTATGAACAATGGTATGAAGGGCGTTATAAACGTGCCGAGGTATGGCAAAAGAAAGTTATCGGGGGACTTATTAAAAAAGACAACAGGGTAGCCAGTTTGCTGGAGTTTGGATGCGGCACTACCCGCTTTACCCGTTGGTGGCATACAATAGGTATTGAGGCCACAGGTGGTGATATATCGCCTTTCATGCTTGGACAGGGCGTACATTTGTTTGATGGCAACCTGGTTTTGGCCGACTCGCACCACATGCCTTTTAAGGACCATAGTTTTGATGCACTTGCATTTATCACCACTTTCGAATACTACCGCAATCCTATACAGGTCATACAGGAAGCAGCCCGGGTAGGGCGATATGGGATCGTATTTGGTATGATGAACCGCAATTCGCCCAAAGTGGTGCGCAGACGGGTGCAGGAGTTGTTTGGTAAAAACCCCTTCTACTTAACGGCCACTTTTTATACACCAGCACGTTTGACCGAACTTATTCATGAAGCACTGAAAGGCCGGGATTACCAGATCGAGTGGACTTGTACAGGCCTTCCGAAATGGTTCCCGGTACAAAAATGGGGAGTGCCCTATGGCGACTTCTTTGGATTGCATGTAAAATTCAATGACTTGTAATGAATACGCTTACTGATGGCGGGAAAATACAGGATGCGTTTTTTAAGCAAAGCATTTATCCGTATTGTGGCGCGCAAAGAAGGGAGATAATGACGGGACCACAGTACGGGGTTGATGTGAGCATCATCAGTATGCCCAATGGCATGGACATGGCATTGACCAGTGACCCGCTTTCCTTGATACCCACCCTGGGCTTACAGGAGTCGGCCTGGTTATCGGTTCACCTGATGGCCAATGATATGGCTACTACAGGCATTGCACCGATGTATGCACAGCTGGTATTTAACCTGCCGGAACAAACTACCAGGGAGCAATTTGAAACTTACTGGCAATACATTCACCGTTTTTGTAAGGACATAGGAGTAGCTATTACGGGTGGACATACGGGTGTGGCGGCAGGTCAGGAATCGACCATGGCGGGTGGCGGCACCATGATAGCGATTGCTCCTTCCAATACCTTTTTGACAAGTAGCTATGCAAAGCCGGGTGATGTGCTCCTTGTTACCCAGGAGGCCGCTATGCTTTCCAGCGCTATCCTGGCGCTTAGTTTTCCGCAAACGGTTAAAAATAACTGTGGTGTAGAACACTACCAGACTGCTGGGGAATTGTTTTACAAGACCAGTTGTTTGCATGCGGGGCTAACAGCGGCAGCCAACAACCAGGTAACCGCCATGCACGATGTTACAGAAGGTGGGGTATTGGGTGCCATTTTTGAAATGGCTACTGCTGCCGGCTGTGGTGCATGGATAGAAGCAAACCAGCTACCCGTTGGAGAAGCACAGCAAGTCATTTGCAAACTGTTTGGTATTGATCCTTTCTTTTCGGTGGGCGCCGGGTCGATGATCGTAGCAGTAAGGCCCGGTCAACAGCAGGCAGTATTGCAACGGTTACAGGCAGAAGGTATAAAAGCCGGGGTAGTGGGTCAATTGACTGAGCAGGAAAAAGGTATACTTATTTACGGAGATGATGAACCTGTTGTTCTGCGCCCCCCTGGCGTTGATCCCTATTGGGGTGCATTTTATAATGCTTTAAAACAAGAATGGAAATAAGTGATGATGAAACCTATGAAAACAATTACCGGAGGACTGTACCTGGTCATTAATCCGGCCAGGGGATTGGAGCGGGTATTACCGGTTGTGCAGCAGGCCATTGCCGGCGGTGTAGATATTATCCAGGTATGGAACCATTGGTATACCCGGCAGGACAAAGGAAAGTTTATCGACAACATTTGTGAAGCTGCTTACGCCTATGGGGTACCCGTACTGGTTCATGAAGATTGGAAGTTGTTGCAATATACGCAAGCGGATGGGGTTCATTTTGATGAAATACCAATGAACATTGGGCAAATGCGGCATGAACTGGGCCGTCCGTTTCTAGGTGGTATAACCTGTGGCAATGACCTGCAGAAAGTACAATGGGCCATAGACAATGGGTTGGATTACCTGTCTTTCTGTTCTATGTTTCCCTCCACTACGGCCAATAGTTGTGAGCTGGTGAAATCGGAATCTGTACAGGCTGCCCGCCGGATGACGCGTATCCCAATTTTCCTGGCAGGTGGCATAACAGTGGAGTCCATTGAAGGCTTAGGACCTACAGGCATGAATGGTGTAGCGGTTGTTTCCGGCATTACAGATTCAACAGACCCACTGCAACAAACCTTGAATTATAAACAAGCTATTAATCAAGCAATACAAAAACAAAATGACACCCAATCTTCTGAATAAGCTGGCCTGTCCTATGGATAAGCAAGACCTGCAGGTAACCATTCATTTGACGGATACAGCCGGTAATATCATTGAAGGCATGTTACATTGTCAACATTGCAACCGCCAGTATCCGATTATTTATGGGTTGCCCATCCTGGCTCCTGATGAGTACCGGGAACCAGCCCTGGAAAATTCGGCCACACAACATTGGCCAAAAGAATTGCCGGCTACTTCCTGATAGTTGTGCTCCTATAAAAAAAACAGGGCCAGAACAAAAGTTCAGCCCTGTTAATGAATGCAAAACGCACATGCATCAATCTCGTTTTAACGGTGCCAGGGAATATTCAATATCCAGACCTTAATTGCCGATTCTGATAGTTCTGGCTGGGCCGTTAGCTTGCATGTTTTTCATCAACTTGGTCCTTTCTTCTGCAAATTCTTTCGGGGTTATTTTCTTTCCGTCTTTGGGTTCTTTAAGGGAAGCGAGGTCTACTTTGGGTGAAACCTCTATCGCTTTATATACCGTGCGGCCATTGTTGACATCTATAGCGAGGATCAATCCTGGTAATTGTCCTTGGAATTCCGGGCTGGCGGCTACGGGTATGGCGAGGGTGAACCAGGCAGTAATATTGGCCGTATCAGGCACTTCTTCGCGTTTCACTTCGCCATTTACCATACTGGTTTGTGCCCTTACACTTATGCGTTGCGTGGTGGCCTGCTGACAGGTATAGCCTAAAATGGTACGGGTTTCGCCTGTTAGCTTCCAGTTGAGCTTGCGGATGCTATCGGAGATAAGGTATTTTTTGGTACCCAATTCTCTTTGTTCAATGTAGGTTGCTTTGCCATAGTCGGTAAAGGTTATATCGTCATTGCCAGCCATCACCATACGGAACTGTGGACCGCCGCCTCCACCAACCGCGCTTTGAAATGCTTGTTCATCTGATTCTTCCGGGGGTAATTGCCGACGAATGGATTGATTATTACCGAATAATACTTCCAGCTTGTCGGTCCTGGTTTTAGGTATCTGTTGCATCATTTCTTCGGACAAACCTGCCATCCTCAATTGGACCTCTACCGTACGTTCATAGGTGACTTTCCCCTGGGTTTGCTGGGCGCTGGCAGTTTGCAGGCAGATCAAAGCCAGACAGCCTATCCATACTTTTTTCATAACTTGTTTGGTTTTATACCAAAGCTACTGTGGGCCCGCTGCAGGGCAGGTTAATGCACCTTGGTTTAATGTTAATTAAGGTTAAAGCGGCTTATCCTTCAAAAAGCAATCACCTACTTTTGTATTCCATGCCGGTACGCCAATCTAAAATATCAGTATCATCTGTGTCCGTGGTATTAATGCTGCTGGCCATATTGGCATTAGTGGTATTCCAGGGATATTGGTTGCGTAAAAATTACCAGGATGAATTGCAGAACCTGCATATCCGCACCAATGTATTGTTCCGGGAAACGGTACAACGCTCCCAGATCGAAAAATTGAAGCTGGATTCCAATGTAAAGATCCGGATTGCGCCACGCCAAAGAGGGGTGAATGCGGCCTATGAAACGGTCATCATTCCGGATACACCCGTGCGTAAACACCGCATTGGTTCAGTGATCCTTTCCATGAATAAATCATTCAGGTATTCGACCAGGGACTCGCTGCATGGCCCGGTGGATACCATGGAGGTTATGCCCAGGATGCAAATGGCGCGACCCAGCCAACGTATTATCCAGTTTTTAAGGAATGTGGATTCCATGCAGGATTCTATCAAGGTGGCAGATGTGAGTGCCCGGTACAGTAAAGTATTGGCCAAAGAACAAATCAATATTCCTTTTACCATTTTTCGTGTGCAGGCTATGGAGCCGGAAGAGTTTGGCCCCCCGGAGGACCTGGAATTTGATAACCGGGTGACCATCGGTTTTACGCAACCATATACGCTGATACTGGACCTGGATAACACCGTATCCTGGGTGCTTCAAAAGCTGGTGCCGCAAATACTGGTGTCACTGTTGTTGGTAGGACTTACTGTCTTTTCGTTCGTGCTGATGTACCGTAACCTGCGGCGGCATCGAAGGCTCACACGCCTGAAGAATGATTTTATCAGCAATATAACCCATGAGCTCAAAACGCCCATTGCAACTGTAAGCGTGGCCATTGAAGCCCTCCGTAATTTCAATGCCTTGCATGATCCTCAGCGTACGGCAGAATACCTGGATATATCAGCCAATGAATTACAAAGGCTTTCGCTGCTGGTAGATAAGGTATTGAAACTGTCGATGTTTGAAAAACAACAGATTGAACTGAATGGAGAACCATTCGATTTCAAAGAGCTGGTGGAAGAAGTGGTGGCTTCCATGCGTTTGCAGTTTGAGAAATACAAAGCCAAGGTGAGTATTCAGGCGCATGGGGATGATTTTATTATCCAGGCCGATAGGATGCATATTACCAGTGTTATTTTCAATTTACTGGACAATGCGCTTAAATACAGTAAAGCCCATCTTACCATACAGATCGACCTGGCATCGTTGTCCAACCATATCGAAATGAGTATTACAGATAATGGAATTGGCATATCGGCAGAATACCAGAAAAAGATATTCGATAAGTTTTTCCGCGTACCTACCGGCGATACACACAATGTGAAGGGGTATGGATTGGGGCTAAGTTATGTAGCCTATATTATGGACCGCCATAAAGGAGCGATCAATGTGGAAAGTCAGCCAGGTATCGGCACCCGCTTCACGACTAAACTACCCAAAACGGCATGAGCAAAACCAAAATACTGTATGTAGAGGATGAGTTATTTCTCGGCAAGATCGTTAAGGAAAGCCTGGAGAGTCGAGGCTTTGAGGTGGTGATGGAAAGTGACGGAGCCGATGTGTTACAAACCTTCAAACGCATTAACCCGGAAGTATGTGTCCTGGATGTGATGCTACCCAATAAGGATGGTTTTACCATTGCGGGTGAAATAAGGGCCATTGATGAGAAGGTGCCCATTATTTTTCTTACTGCCAAAACACAAACGGATGACCTGGTAAAAGGATTTTCAACAGGTGCGAATGACTATATCCGCAAACCATTCAGTATGGAGGAATTGATTGTGCGTATTGATAATGCGTTACGGTACCGGCACAATAGCCGGCCTTCCACTATAAACCAGGATGAAGTGAAGATGGGCAAGTTTCAGTTTCACCTTACCCGCCAAACGCTGATGGTGGGAAAAGAAGAGCGTAAGCTGTCCTTCAGGGAAAGTGAATTACTCAAGCTATTATACGAAAACCGGGATAAGATCATTGACCGCAAAGACATCCTTACTTTGTTGTGGGGAAATGACTCCTTCTTTAACTCGCGTAACCTGGATGTGTACATTGCCAAATTGCGTGGTTACCTGAAGGATGATGACAGCCTGGCCATTATTACCATCAAAGGAATTGGGTATAGATTTATAATTGCTTGAACAAGGAAGTAGAACAGAAGGGATAAATAAATTTAATCGTCCAGTTGCTTTATCAATGACCCACTGACGATTGCCGATTCACGATTGCCGGTTTTCTTCCTCGCTGCCATATCCACATAATGGTAAAGCTGGGAATGAAATCGAGGCCTGGGAGCATTTCTTCTACAAAATTGAATAGTCCGCCAAACGCGCCTTTCCAACCACCAAATATTCGGTAAAAAACAATAGCAGAAATGGGAGCCCATACAATATCTCCCAGCTCACCCAGTCCCGGGAGGGCATAGGAAGCATAACCAATAAGATCCATAAGGATACATATTAATAAATTCGGTTGGGAAATACTTTTGTTCATGCGGTTTAATGTTAATTAAACCCAAGACGGTGATTTGCTGGTAATAGTTGTATAGGGAAGTCCGGAAGACCGAAAGTCCGGAGGATGGGTGCTGTGGTGGAACATTATACTAGTAAGGTCCTGTTTTTCAATACGCCAACGATCTCTTCTATGCGGAAGGGTTTAGAAATGTAATCATCCATTCCGGCTGCCAGGCATTTTTCCCGGTCACCCTGCATGGCATCGGCAGTAAGGGCTATGATGGGAATTTGTTTATAGGGTTCTTCCATAGCGCGGATAAACCGGGTGGTGGTATAGCCATCCATTTCGGGCATGTTCACATCCATGAAGATGAGTACGGGATCATGGTGGGGCAATGTCTCCAGCGCCTCTTTGCCATTGTTGGCCCGGATTATGTCAAAGCCCATCTTCCGCAATACTTCAGAGATCAGCAGCATATTGATGGGATCATCTTCTACTATCATGATCGAAGCAGCTTCTGTAATATGTGCAACGTTGTTAACCGACAGATCGGTTTTGATGGTTTCATGCCCGGGCATAAACATAGAGCTTAGCATGGCATAGAGTTCATACATTTTTACTGGTTTGGTAAGTAACTGGCGGATACCCAGTCTATCGGCTTCGTGCTGGAACAGGTTTCTTTCCAGGGAGGACAGCATCAGGATGGTAGGTTGGGTATAACCGGCAGATTCCAATTGCAAGGCTTTAACCAATTGCATGCCATCCATTTCCGGCATGTGGTGGTCGGTAATGATGAGGTCTAAAGGTTCTCCGGTTTTTTGTAAACGGTCCAGTATCATAAGCGCTTCGCGGCCACTGCCTGCTACTTCACAGGGAATGTTGAAGTAGCGGAAGATATCCTGCATCAGCCAGCGGTTGGTAGCATTGTCGTCTACAATAAGTACTTTCCTTAATGGTGGCTTGTGTTCAGCAGCAATTTGCGTATGTTCTTTCATTACTTCCAGCGCCAGGTGCAGGGTAAAGGTGCTCCCTCGTCCCAGCTCACTGTTTACCGTAAGGTTGCCATGCATCAATTCGGCCAGGCTTTTTGAAATGGTGAGCCCTAAGCCCGTACCGCCATATTTACGGGTAGTGGAAGAATCAGCCTGTGTGAAGCTCTCAAATATCTTACGCAGCTTTTTGGGTGAAATGCCAATGCCGGTATCGCGCACAGAAAGTTCTATATCCAGGTAAGGCTTGCCATTCTTTTGATAAATACCACCTGCTTTTACCAGCGAAATAAGAATTTCGCCTTGTGGGGTAAACTTGATGGCGTTGCCCAGCAGGTTGACGAGTACCTGTCTGATACGTACGGGATCGCCGCCAAACTGAACCGGCAATTCGGGATCAATATGACAGATCAGTTCCAGGCCTTTCTCAAAGGCCTTAACCATCAATATATCTACCGTTTCTTCTACCAGTTCATCCAGTCGGAAAGGTATGTGCTCAATCTGTAACTTACCGGCTTCCAGCTTGGAGAAATCAAGGATATCATTGATAATATCCAGGAGGCCATTGGCCGATTTCTTTACATTACCCAGGTAGTCTCTTTGTGTACGTTGCAGATCGGTGGTCAGTACCAGGTCGGTAAACCCAATGATGCCATTCATAGGCGTACGTAATTCGTGGCTCATATTGGCCATGAACTCACTTTTGGCGCGGCTTGCCTGTTCCGCTACATCCTTGGCCTGTACCAGTTCCTGTTCCATTTGTTTGCGTTCAATGGCGGCCGCCAGGGTAGCGGCAAAGGATTGCAGGATGGAAAATTCGGGAATGGTCCAGTCGCGCTCTTCTTTATCACTAAACCCTACAATTCCCCAAAACTGGTGCAACGTGAAAATGGGCACAATTGCTACTGCTTTTACCTGCATCTTCTCAAAATAGGCCCGGCTTGCTTCTTCTTCAATATCTTTTACATAGCCGCAGTACAGCTCTTCTTTTTTCAGCGTTTTGAAAATGGAGGCTTCTTCATCCATCACCAGCCGTTGATAGGCAGGGTCTTTGTGAACCAATTCACCCGAGGCACTGTCCCAATGCAATAACTGATCGGAATACCATTTGGCTTCCTGGAAATTGTATTCGTTCTTGTATACGTTGACCGAATTTACCTGTAGTTTGATACCCAATAGCTGGATAGCTTCGCCAATGGCTTCTTCCAGATGATTATTACTGATCAGTTGGTGGGTGGCTTCGGCCATGGCCTGCAGTAGCAAGTCTTTGTGCAGTAACCGGTCTTCTGATTTTTTCTGTTCCGTTATATTGTGCGCAAATCCCAATACACCCCATACCGCGCCATCGGGATCGCGCAGCGGTACTTTTACTGTTGTCATTACCTGGGCTTTCCCATTAATAAAAGAAGGTTCTTCCTGGATGAACTTGGCTTTTCCGGTTTTGACCACCTCATCATCATCAGTCCAGAACCCGCGTATATTATTTTCGGCATCTCCGGTCACTACTTCCTCGGGGAACCCTATCTCCAGGTCGTCTTTGCCAATAAATTCCTGTGGCAGCCGGTGCATGGAATCCGCAAAAGCCTGGTTGACCAATAAGTAGCGGTGCCCCAGGTCTTTAATAAATATCCAGTCCGGCGTTGAATTGATCACCGTACGTAACAGCTCTTCTGATTGCTTTACTTCAGCCAATAACTGTTCCCGTTCTACTTCGGCTTTTTTGCGTTCTGTAATATTCCGTGAAGTGCAGATCAGCCTTGTTACCGTACCCATTTCACGCACCGGTTTGATGATGCTCTCCAGCCAGATATAATCACCGGTGTTGGTGCGCATCCGGTAGCGTAGGGTCAGGTTTTCGAGGTCCGAAAGCGCCGGTTTATCATCTTGCTGAAGGAATTTGTACTGGTCATCCGGATGTATGTAATCCATCACCGACTGGCCCTGCATTTCATCGGGTGAAAACCCCAGGGTCTTTTGCATGGAGGGAGAGGCATACAACAGCACACCATTAAGCTCATTAACCGTAATGATATCTTCTGAGTGTTCGGCCAGCAGGCGGAACTGTTGTTCACTATCCTGTAATGCCTGTTCGGCCGCTTTTTGCGTGGTAATATCCTGTGCTATACCAAATCCGCTGGTAGCATCCACCATTTTACCCCTGATGTACAGGTAGCGGATATTGCGCTTTCTGGTAATGATGCGGCAGCTGAAATTCGTTTCGTAATCATGGTTGTACTTATTGTGGATGGAGTTGGTGAGCTCCCGGATCACCTGGTTGTGGTCTTCGGGTACTACATATTCCTGCATGAATTGCTCGAAGGTCATCGTGAGCTCTTCCTGTTCATCATGTTCCAGCAGGTTGGTAAACTCCTTGCTCATCGTCATTTCCTGAGAAAAGAAATCCAGCTTCCAGCTGCCCATCCGGGCATAGGTCATGGCATAGGACGAAGTGCGGATGGCCTCTTCTTTTAATTGTTCGGCCATTACTTTGTCGGTAACATTTACGCCGATACCTTGTATTTCGAGGACGCCCTTTTCATTTTGGAGGGCGATGAACTCCCATTCTGTCCATTGGAATATTTTCGTTTGCTGAATGGGTTTACGGATCAGCAGCTTTTGTACTTTACCGGGATTCTTCCAACATTCTTCAGCCATTTGCTGGCAGCGATAGAGGTCTTTGGGATAGATGGTATTGTAATAAGGTTCACCCATCAGGAATTTTTCCTGGTAGCCAAAGGCTTGCAGGAATTGGGGATTGGCATAGGCAAAGTTCCCATCATTGTCAATCCGGATCACATAGTTGGTTTGAGAGTTGAGGATGGAGGAGAAGTAGGCTTTCTCCTTTTGCAACTCATTTTTGGCTTGTTGTAATTGCTCATAATTCCGCTGGCTGTTTCGGAACAGGGGTTCCAATACCAGGAATACGAGGCATATAAAAGCGATGATGAGGGAAATGAACTTGCCGGTATTGATGGTAGAAGCCTCACCCATTTTCTCTGCAATGATATTGGAGTAATGGTGGGCCAGACTCTCAATCAGGGGGCTGTACTTCTTTTCTTTTTGTAATATATCACGCCTGAATGCAGGGCTATTGGCGGCTAATTGAGCCGTATCAGTTCTTAATACTTCCCGGCTAAGGGTTACTATATCTTTCAGGTGGCTTTGGGCATTGGTATGGAGACGCTTGATCTCAAACTGGCGTTGATGGGAAAGCTTGTTGACCTTGCCCTGGAGAAAATCATTGTTGACAATGAAAGTATCAATGGCCGCCTGCAATTCCAGGCGCAGGTCCTTTATTTCCTGTGCGGTTAGTTTGGGGCGGGTGATCAGTACAATGTCCTTGCTGATGATCTGGCTCAGGCTGCGCTGTTCATTGGCTACACGGTTCACCTGCACCAATTGTTCATTTTCCTGGCTCCGCAAATAGATCAGGTAATAGCCTGTGAAGTTGAACAACAATACTGTTGCCAACAGCACAATTGCAATACGTACCAGCTTACGGAACGGATTCTTCATGGTTTAAACGGGATATTCGACCAATAATTAACTGCAAAACAATGGTTTCTATTGAATACCGGGGTGCTTATTTTTAATAGAATGCCCAATTTACCGTAAAATAACTGGTAAAAACCAGAATAAAAGACGGGGTTATCAGAAACTGACCCCACTTTGAATACGGTTCAGTAACAGGTTATAGCAGTTCCGGATCAGGCGGTCGGCTATCTGGTTGCGGGTAGGTGGCCGGTCATCAAACCGGTTATTGATCATCGACCAATCGGCCGGTGTCAGTGCCCGTTGATCACCCTTGTAGGTAGCCCTTTCCTGGCGCCAGATATAGTTGTCCGGAAAATTGTCATACAGGATATTGCGTCCGGTAGCCCAATCATAAATGCGGCATTCGAGGGTAGCATTACTTTGCAGGATCCGCCGGCTAACATATACCGTTGCATAAACCGTCGTATATACCGGTTGCGGAGGAATGCTCTTGGTGCTGCCTGTTTGTATTTGAGCCGAACGTTGTATCGTGTAATTGTTGGAAGAGAGTTGCCCAATAAAAATAGAAGTGAAATTAAGGTCTACCACCCGGTCGGCCCGTATATTCTGCGCCCTTGCTTCCCAATCGGTAAAGAAACGTACATGCTGAAAAGAGCCGGTATTCAGGTCGCGCACCATTTGTTGCTGCAGCCAGTCGTTGGTAAACCCATAGTAATTAAACCCGTAGCGGTCATACTGAACGGGGTTTACGACTACACGGATCATGCTTTTCTCTTCGGCCTGCCTCAGTAAATTATTTACATCTTTAAAGCCAGGTACCGCATTGTTGGCCTTACTAAAATAATCATACGCCTGCTGGGCATATTGGCGATTGTTGTAATTCATGTATTCCAGCCCCTGGTTGTAATATTCGGTGGCTGCTTTTTCTTTGGCGCTGGCTATGGCAGGGGAAGGGTCTTTAGCATTGGGGAGTGCCTGGCTGGCGGCCGGGGAGGCCTTAATGGCCTGGTACATTTGTAGTAATACCTCCCGCTCTTTGGCTATTTCCATCCAGCGATCACCCAGGTGCCCGCTGTTCTTATTGGCCGTAATGATCTCCTTTCGTTTTTCGAGCGCGGCTTCATAAGCGGCGGGCAGCATATCGGCTGCCTGCTTATCCTGGGCATTCTTATTAAGCCTTTCGATCAGCTCAAAAACCGTCTTGTCTTCAAAAGTATAATAATTGGAAAGCTTGTTGCCCGGACCACAGGCAAACAGGCATAGCAATGCAACTGCATACAGCAGGCGGTTAGTCATGGCAATTATTTATATAAATATAATCAATAATCTATGACCTGCTCTTCGATCATGGCGGGCATTTCGCGGAACTCATATTGCTGGTTGCGCAATTGGGGTTCAAAGCCGGCTTCGCGAATGGCCTGTTGAATGCTTTTATAGGTAAAGCGATGGGGGGCGCCGGCGGCACTGACCACATTTTCCTCCAGCATAATGCTGCCAAAGTCGTTGGCGCCACCATGCAGGCAGATCTGGGCCGTTTGTTTGCCTACCGTAAGCCAGGAGGCCTGGATATTTTTGACGTTGGGCAGCATGATGCGGCTGATGGCGATCATACGGATATATTCATCGGCGGTAGTAAGGTTGTGAACACCCCGGATGCGCGTAAGTAGGGTATCTACATCCTGGAAGGTCCAGGGAATAAAGGCCAGGAAACCTTTAGCGGATTCAGGCTTACGGCTCTGTACCTCCCGGAGTTTCACCAGGTGCTCGAAACGCTCACGCAGGGTTTCCACATGGCCAAACATCATGGTGGCCGAGGTGGTAATATCCAGTTTGTGCGCTTCATGCATAATGTCGAGCCATTCCTGCGAACCGCATTTTCCTTTGGAAATTAGCCGGCGCACCCGGTCTACCAGTATTTCGGCGCCTGCACCGGGCAAGCTGTCCATACCAGCTTCTTTCAGGGCTGTCAAAACCTCACGGTGAGTTGATTTCTCCAGTTTGGTGATGTGGGCTACTTCGGGTGGTCCCAGCGTATGCAGTTTGAGTTTGGGATAGAGGGATTTGAGCTCACGGAACAGGTCTACATAGAACTGTAAACCCAGTTTGGGGTGGTGGCCGCCCTGAAGCAATAACTGATCACCTCCCCAACGGAAAGTTTGCTCAATCTTGTGTTTATAGGTGGCGATGTCGGTAATATAGGCCTCCGCATGGCCCGGAATCCGGTAGAAATTGCAGAATTTACAATTGGCTGTGCAAACATTGGTGGTATTAACGTTCCGGTCTATTTGCCAGGTCACTTTATTATAGGGCACCTGCTTTTTCCTCATTTCATTGGCCACATACATGAGCTCCGTCAGGGGGGCGTCCTCAAATAATTGCATGCCTTCCTCGATGTTCAGGAATTCAAACTGCAGGGCTTTCGCGTAGAGATCGTCTGTTTTCATATCACTCATTAAACAACAAAAGTACTAAACACAAGGTTTTAGCCCTAACTACTATTTTTTATTCGAATAGTCATTTCTTCCTATAAATCCACTAACTTAATTCACCAATGCCGGTGCAGGTCGTTTGTCCATCAAAACCGGTCATTGGCAGACAAATCCATAGCGTACCCGGGAAAATTAGTAAAATAGCCTATGCGATTGCGTTCCATAATTACACTGCTACTGCTAACCTTAGCCCACCACCTGCTGCCTGCGCAGGAGTTATTTGCGCCTGAACCAGCCAAACTCATTACCAGCTTTAACTTCAGGATGCTTACAGGGGGTATTATTACGTTAAAAGCCAAATTGAGCAACTATCCGGATTCGCTGAATTTCATCCTGGACACAGGAAGTGGCGGAATCTCTATTGACTCTACCACCGCAGCCCAGATCAAGTTGCCTTCGATACCCACCGACCGTACCATCCGGGGAATAGCTGCCAGCCTGTTCGTTCGTTTTTCCTACAATCAAACCCTGCGCCTGCCGGGTCTTACGGTGGACAGCCTTAACTTTCACATCAATGATTATGACATCCTGACCAGCGCTTATGGCGAGAAAATAGATGGGATCATCGGATACAGCTTTTTGTCCAGGTATATTGTAAAAGTGAACTATGACAGTTCCAGGATCCATGTTTATACCAAAGGCTCTATCAAGTATCCCCGTGGCGGCTTTTTATTGAAACCACAATTGCAATATATACCCGTCCTTAGTTCCCAGGTAAGAGATGCACGTGAGCTCTCGGCCCGCTTTTATTTTGATACCGGTGCCGGGATGTGTTTATTAATGACCTCTGAATTTGTAAACGACAGTGCCGTCGTGAGCAAACGGCGTAAATGGTATGCTACCCAGGCGGAGGGCTTGGGGGGTAAGGCGCCCATGAAACAAGGGGTAGTAAAACAGCTCCGCCTGGGGCCTTATAAATTCAGGAACGTGCCTACCTATATTTTCGACGATGAGTACAATGTGATCCAGTATCCCTCCCTAGGTGGTCTTATCGGAAATGACCTGCTCCGCCGGTTTAACCTGATCATCAATTATGAAAAATCGGAGATCCACATGCTGCCTAACTCGCATTTCAAAGATGTGTTTGATTATGCCTATACCGGCCTGGGTATGTATGTGGTAGAAGGGGAGATACTGGTAGTGGATGTGATGCCCGGTTCTCCTGCCGAGCAGGCAGGTTTTAAACCGGATGACCTGATCGTAGCAGTACAAAACAACTTTAGTAAGAATATACAGACCTACAAAAACCTGATGCAAACGCCGGGTGAAAAACTCAAAATACTGGTACTCCGGGATGGAGGCCCCATTGTACTTACCCTCAAGGTCAAAAATATCCTGACAGGAAGATGATGGCCTTCCTGGGGCAAGGATAAGTGGCTAATAATAAGCTGATTACCTGTTTTTCGGGTCAATCTTAGACTGTTTTAAACATTATACCCCAACTTGTCGTTAATTTGCTGTCCCCCTCACAGCGGCTGCAGCTAGTCCTAAAATTGGATGGTTAATTGCTAAGCCTATGACAGTCAGTTTAATCTGTGAGTAAAAAGAAAGAAATAATCCATGATACAATTTGAGAAGTTTACTTTGTCCAATGGGCTGCGGGTAGTAGTACATGAAGATGCAGCAACCCCCATGGTGGTGGTGAATGTAATGTACGATGTAGGTGCCCGCGATGAAGATCCGGGTAAAACAGGTTTTGCGCATTTGTTTGAACACCTGATGTTTGGTGGCTCTATCAATATAGAAGATTTTGAGACGCCCCTGCAAATGGCCGGAGGTGAGAACAATGCCTATACGACCAATGATGTGACCAATTATTATGTACAACTGCCTGCTGAGAACCTGGAAACAGCGCTTTGGCTGGAAAGTGACCGGCTATTATCGCTGGCCTTTGATGAAAAAAGCCTGGAAGTACAGCGTAAAGTAGTTTCGGAAGAGTTTAAAGAACATTATATCAATAAGCCTTACGGTGATGTGTGGTTCAAGATCCGGGAAATGGCCTACCCTACGCACCCTTACCGGTGGATGACCATTGGTAAGGAGCTGTCGCATATTGAAAATGCTACGTTGGAGGATGTTAAGCAGTTTTTCTTCAAACACTACCGCCCTGTCAATGCCATCCTGGTAGTAGGGGGTAATGTGAAAACAGCTGAGGTAAAAGCGCTGGTAGAGAAATGGTTTGGCGATATTCCGGCTGGTGAAAAGTATGTTCGCTCCATTCCCGATGAACTGCCGCAGACAGCACCCCGTCGTATGGAAGTTAAAGCAGACGTACCGTTGGATGCATTGTATAAGTGCTGGCATATGGATAACCGGATGCATCATGGTTACTATGTAGCCGACCTGATCACAGAAGTACTGGGCGGCGGCGGATCATCCCGCTTGTTCCAGGCATTGGTAAAGGAAAAGAAACTCTTCAGCCATATTGAATGTTACCATTTTGGTTCTGTTGACAAGGGACTGCTGGCCATTGAAGGCAAGCTGGTAAAAGGAGTGAAAATGGAAGATGCTGAGAAAGCGGTGAATGAGGAGTTGGAAAAGCTAAAGCTGGAAGGGATCAGTGAAAAAGAGCTTACCAAGATCAAGAATAAAACCGAGTCGGCCATTGCATTTGAGGATATGAGTGTGATGACGCGTACGAATAACCTGGCCTTTTATGAATTGCTGGGTGATGCCGGCCTGTTCAATACCGACCGGGAGAAGTATTTTGCGGTGACGCGGGAAGATATCCTGCAATACAGCCGGAAGATATTTGATGACAACAACTCCAATACCCTCTGTTATTATAGTAATAACTAATGGTAAAGTTGGACTCAGTCGCCGGCCTCCGGCTGGTGACGGCTATTTAAAAGCCTCTGGCTTTGTTGTTGCGATCTAAAGGAGCCTCTCGAAGCATACTTTAATAAGCGACAAAAGGAATCAAAATAGATTTTACAACAATTAGTGATCTTATTTAACAATGCTAAATAGAACTATCGCGCCGGACATCAAAGAACCGGTTGACTTCAAGATTGCTTTACCGGGTTGTCAGAAGCATACGCTTTCCAATGGCATCGAGGTATATACTGTTGATATGGGCAGTGAAGAAACCCTCATGGTAAATTGGGTGTTTTATGCCGGCAACTGGTATGAGGATAAAAAAGCGTTGGCAGCAGCTACCAATTTCCTGCTCAAAAATGGTACTTCCAAACGGTCGGCCTTTGACATCAATGAACATTTTGAATATTATGGGGCCTATGTTAACCGCTCCTGTTACAATGAAACAGCGGAGATCACACTTCATTGCTTGAACAAGCACACCAATGAATTGCTGCCCACTGTAGCCGAGTTGGTAACAGATGCTGTTTTCCCGGCCGAAGAACTGGCCATTTATCAACAGAATGCCAAACAGCGGTTACAGGTAAGCCTTCAAAAATGTGAGTTTGTAGCAGGCAGGTTAATTGATGCTTACCTGTTTGGTGAAAAGCATCCCTATGGCAAATACAACAATGCCGAAGACTATGATGCACTTCAACGGGAAGAAATTGTGGCCTACTACGATAAATACTACCGCCAGGGCCGTTGTGTGATCTTTGCTGCCGGTAAATTACCTGCTGACCTCCTGTCACAACTGGAAAAACATTTTGGCACATTACCGCTTCAATCGCACCGCCAGGAAATAAGCAAGGTGCAACATATATTGGAGCCAGCCCAGCAGAAGAAAAGCCATATCATCAACGATCCCGGAGGCGTACAGGCAGCCATCCGTATTGCCAGGCCATTCCCCAACAGGCACCATCCCGACTTTCAAAAAACGCTGGTGTTGAATACACTCTTTGGGGGCTTTTTTGGCTCCAGGCTCATGGGCAATATCCGGGAAGACAAAGGGTATACCTATGGCATCTATAGCTACCTGCTCAACTATGTCAATGACAGCGGCTGGCTGATCAGCACCGAAGCAGGCAGGGATGTGAGCGAAGCTACCATTGCCGAGGTATACAATGAGATGGAGCTTTTAAGGGAAGAGCCGGTGGATGAGGAAGAGTTGCTCATGACCCGCAACTATATGATTGGCTCCATACTGGGCGATCTGGATGGCCCCTTCCAGGTAATTGCTCGCTGGAAAAACCTGGTACTTAATAATATAGACGAAAGTTATTTTTACAATAGCCTGCAAACGATCAGAACGGTAACTGCACAGGAATTACAAGACCTGTCCAACAAATACCTGCAGCCTGATCAGTTTTATGAACTCGTGGTTATTTAACAAGATCATTTTGTTGGCGGGCCGTATACATACGGCCCGCTTTTGTTTAGGATGGTTACTGCGCAAGGGGCAGGTTCCCCGAACAGCACCTGCACTATAAAGAATAAATGCTAACTTCAATAGCTATTGCCTGCAAGGGCTTATTCTGGTACGAAAACTCCTGGCTATGAATTTTATCATGCGCATTATCGTTACCTCCATTATTGCTTTTGGCTTGTCGTATATCCTTAAGGGGGTACACATTGATTCTTTTTGGGCGGCGATCATATTTGCTATCGTACTGGCCATACTGAACGCCATTGTAAAACCCATCCTCATACTGCTCACGCTACCTATTACACTCTTCACTTTTGGCCTCTTCCTTTTTGTGATCAATGCGGCCATTATATTGCTCACGGCCGAATTTGTCAAAGGCTTCAAGGTCGATGGTTTCTGGTGGGCCTTGTTGTTTAGCCTCCTGCTTTCTATTATTACTTCCGTATTGTATAAAGAAGACCGGCGCGACGGAGAGCAATACCGCTAACCAATTCATATTGTAAAGTTAAAATAACCCCTTCCCTGGCTTCATTACGATCTATATCTTTGGAGTATGCAATTTAACCGTAAAGACCTTTCCAACGAAACGTTGGTCCACTTTTATAAAAGCCTGTTGCTTCCCCGGCTCACAGAAGAAAAAATGCTGGTGCTTTTACGGCAGGGGAAAATATCCAAATGGTTTAGTGGCATTGGACAGGAAGCCATTGCGGTAGGCGCTGCGCTTGCCCTGGAGCAGGATGAATGGATCATGCCATTACACCGCAACCTGGGCGTATTTACCACCCGCAATATGCCATTAAGCAAATTGCTTATGCAATGGCAGGGAAATCAGGAAGGATATAGCAACGGTCGGGAAAGGAGCTTTCATTTTGGCAACCGCGAACACCATATTTGTGGTATGATCTCGCACCTGGGCCCCCAGCTGGCCATTGCCGATGGCGTGGCGCTGGCCAACAAGCTCCGCAAGGAAAATAAAGTGGCCCTGGCTTTTACAGGTGAGGGTGGCACGAGTGAAGGCGATTTCCACGAAGCGCTCAATACGGCAGCCGTATGGGACCTGCCAGTGATCTTTCTCATCGAGAACAATGGGTACGGCCTTAGTACACCTGTATCGGAACAATACCGTTGTGAACACCTGGTGGAACGTGCCAAAGGATATGGTATGGAAGGCATCAGGATAGATGGAAATAACATTCTTTCTGTATATGATACCATCAAAGGGGTACGCGATTATTGTCTGGAAAAGCAAAAGCCCTACCTCGTTGAATGTGCTACTTTCCGCATGCGTGGTCATGAAGAAGCCAGTGGTACCAAATATGTGCCTCCCTATTTGTTTGAAGTATGGGAAATGAAAGATCCCATTAAAAACTTTGAACAATTCCTGCTGGCAGAAAAAGTATTGGATGAAGATCAGCTTGACGTCATTAAACAGGATATTAAAGAATATATTGAAGTAGAGCTTTCCATAGGTTTCAATGCTGCGCCCATCGTGGTGGATGCTGAAAAAGAACTGGATGATGTATATGCACCACGGGCTGCTGGCAGCCATGCTGTAAGAGTAGTTGATAATGCCCAGCCCTCCTCCCACATCGGTCTTCCAACCACCGATATCCGCCTCATAGATGCCATCAAAGAAGGATTGCATCAGTCTATGCTGCAACATCCTAACCTGGTTCTCATGGGGCAGGACATTGCAGAGTATGGAGGTGCTTTCAAAATAACAGAAGGCTTTGTACAGGAATTTGGAAAGGAGCGGGTACGTAATACACCCCTCTGCGAAAGTGCTATTGTGGGCAGTGCCCTCGGCCTGAGCCTGGAGGGTTTTAAAAGCATGATGGAAATGCAGTTTGCCGATTTTGTTACCGTGGGTTTTAACCAGATCATTAATAACCTGGCCAAGATCCATTACCGCTGGGGCCAACCGGCCGATGTGGTGATCCGAATGCCAACAGGCGGGGGCGTAGGGGCCGGGCCTTTCCATTCACAAAGCAATGAGGCCTGGTTTGTACATACGCCAGGTCTTAAGGTGGTTTATCCTTCTACACCTATTGACGCCAAGGGCTTATTGATCGCTGCCCTCAACGACCCCAACCCGGTGATGTTCTTTGAACACAAGGCCCTGTACCGCAGTGTAAGTGGTGCCGTACCGCAGGAGTATTATGAAATTGAGATCGGCAAAGCGCGGGTAGTGCAGGAAGGAGTAGACATTGCCATTATTACCTATGGCAGTGGAGTTCATTGGGCTACCGAATACGCCCAGGCACATAGCTATATTTCTTTCCATATCCTCGACCTGCGTACGCTATTGCCGTTGGATTATGCAGCCATCCGCAATGCCGTGGCCCGTACCGGTAAAGTACTGATCCTGCATGAAGATACCCTGGTAGGTGGTATTGGCGGTGAGTTGGCTGCCTGGATCGGTGAATACTGTTTTGATCTGCTGGATGCCCCGGTAATGCGCTGCGCTTCGCTGGATACACCCGTACCTTTTAACCTTGAACTGGAGAACAATTTCCTGGCCAAAGCAAGACTGGATGAATATGTCAGGAAGCTGATCAATTATTGATATTATCACTGTTAAATAAGCCCTGACCCCTTTCCATGATACGCAACCCTCTCTTCCTGCTCGGTCTATGCAGCTTTTGTGTAGCAACCGCCCTGGCGCAGCCCTTGCCCAAGGCTGCCAAAGATGCCTTCCTCATCAGTCGTATGGCCAATAAGTTTCATGTGCAACCCCGTCCGCTGGACGATGCCCTTTCGGCCAACCTGTATGCTGTTTTATTGGAATCGCTTGATGATCAACGCATCTTCTTTACACAGGAGGACATTGCCCGCTTTGCTCCCTGGCAATTGAAATTGGATGATGAGGTGGGGACACGGCAAACAGCTTTTCTGCAATTGCTGCTTACTACCTATAAGCTGCGCTTACAGCAGGCAGATACGATGGTGGATAATATTTGTAAAACACCCTATAATTTCTCCCTCAAAGAAAAGCTCACCATTGCTGAAGACACGGCTTATCCGTCAGGGGTTGCCGGTATGCGCACCAAGCTGTACAAGCTGATGAAAGGGGCAGTATTGGATGCCCTGGTAGATTATGCGGCCATCACCAATCCAGCAAAAGTGCCTTCCAAAAAATATGTAGACAGCCTTGAACCGGTATTGCGGAAGAAAGCACAGGCAAGTTTTAAACGTTCCATCAGGCGCACCCTTCAGAACCCCATTGGTATTGAAACGGCCATGGCCAACCTTTGGTGTTCCTCCCTGGCCGCCTGTTATGATCCGCATACCATGTATTTTCCACCGGCTACCAAGGAGTCTTTTGAAGGCCAGTTGGGTAAGAAACAATTAGAGTTTGGACTAACCCTCGCTGAAGATAAAGATGGCAATGCCCAAATAGGTGCACTGAAACCGGGTAGCCCGGCATTTCAAAGTGGGCAGCTCAATGAAGGCGATAAAATACAAAGTGTTCAAACAGACAATAAAGCGGCTGTGGATGTATCGACTGCTGGTGCGGCCGAAATCAACCAGGTACTGGCTGCTGCCGGGAGCGGTAAAACGGTATTGACAGTTAAAAAGGCGGATGGCTCTACCCGGCAGGTTACCTTAAGTAAACAAAAACAATTAACCGATGATGAGGAAGACAAAGTGAAAGGCTTTGTATTGAAGGGCAGTAAAAATATTGGTTATATCTCCCTCCCTGCATTCTATCTGGACTGGGAAGAAGAGCAGGGTATCAATGGCTGCGCCAATGATGTGGGCCGGGAGATCATTAAACTGAAGAAAGAAAATATCAGTGGTCTGATACTCGACCTGCGGTACAATGGTGGTGGCTCCTTGCAGGAGGCACTTGAGCTGGCGGGCATTTTTATTGATGCAGGACCGGTAGCGCAGATCAAATCGCGCGATCCCAAGGTTCAGACACTAAAGGATATTAACCGGGGAACAGTATATGATGGTCCCCTGTTGGTACTCATCAATGGTTTCAGCGCCTCTGCTTCCGAAATGCTGGCCGCCTCCTTACAGGATTATAACCGCGCGCTCATTGTTGGCGCCGCTTCGTATGGTAAGGCTACCGCGCAGGAGGTGTTGCCATTGGATACCACCATCAACCTGGAAACCTATAATGGCAAGGCCGCTTCGGATGGTTATATTAAGCTCACTATTTCCTGTCTGTACCGCCTTACCGGCGCCACAGCCCAGGCGCAAGGCGTGATACCGCATATTGTATTGCCCGATATGGCCGATGCCCTGTCGGAAAAAGAAGCCAATGAACGGAATGTGCTGCGTCCTGCTGCTATTGAAGGCAATAAGTATTATAAACCCCTTGCGGCATTACCAGTGGCCAATGCTGCCGCTATTGCCAGTCAGGCATTGGAAGCATCTCCTTATTTTAAGGAGCTGCGGGCTTATATTGACCAGGAGAAAAAGAAGGCTGCGCTTAAAGATGCTACACTTCAACTGGAAGAAGCCTGGCAGGAACACAAAGCAACACTTCAACAGGGTAGTACTACACCACCTGAACCAGGTAAAGAAGGCAGTACCGGTTTTGTAGTAGACAACCACGCTTATGCCCGCCAAAGGCTGCAAGCGGATCGTGAACTACGGGAAGTAAATGAAGCCCGGAAGGAAAACATCCTGGCCGATCCTTATATTAAGATTGCCTGGCAACTACTGGCTGGGATTAAATAAAAATGCACTCCTGCTCTTTGTTTGACCGGAAAACCGGGTCTTCCTGTTTCCCGGATCAGTAACATTTTTTACATTTATGCAAACCCCTTAACATGACACGTAACCGGCTTATGCTACTTGGCCTTTTTTTCTGCTTCGGTTTTATTTATCAATCCACGCAAGCGCAAAACCTGGACAATCCAGGCGAATACATGACAGCTATCAGCAAAGCCCGTGGCGATATGGATACCAAGTACATGCAGTACCTCAGTGCGGCTGCCCATGGCCGGCGTGCCCGCAAGGTAGAAAAGCTGCGCCTGCAGGTATTGGAAAGCATTACCCAAAGCCGGTATAAAACCACCGACCTGCCCATGTACAAAGGCGATAATTCTCTGCGCAAGGGCAGTGTTGATTATATCCAAATGTGTTACCGCATTTTCGATGAAGACTATAAGAAGATTGTAAATATGGAGGAACTGGCCGAACAATCATTTGATGAAATGCAGGCTTACCTGCTACTACAGGAAAAAGTAAGTGAAAAGCTCAACGAAGCTGCCGCCAACCTGGAGAAAGCCAATAAGGATTTTGCTGCAAAATACAATGTACAGATCATCGACCAGAAAAGTGAGCTGGGCCAAAAGATGGATGTAGCTGCCAAGCTGAACCAATATACCAATGATGTTTTTCTTACCTTCTTTAAGAGTAACTGGCAGGATGGGAAAATGGTAGAAGCCATGAACAATAAGAAGGTGAATGATATTGAGCAGGCACGCAGTGCCCTGGCCAGCTATTCCAATGAAGGGTTGAAGGCACTGGATACCCTCAAGATGTTTAATGGCGATCCTACCCTGGCCAATGCCTGCCGCGAGGTGCTTAAATACTACAAAGGTATGAGTGAAACGGATGTGCCCAAGCTCACCGACTTCTACCTGAAGCAGGAGAACTTTGAGAAGATCAAGAAATCATTTGATGCCAAACCCGCCAATAGCCGTACCAAGGAAGATGTGGACGCTTACAATAAGGCCGTGAATGAAATGAACAATGCGGTAGGTGCTTTCAATAAGATCAATACCGATATTAATAACAAACGAACGGCTGTATTGAATGGCTGGGCGCAGGCCGATAAAAAATTCTCCGATACCCACATGCCGTATTACCGGTAAAAACTATAGAGGAGTTATAGAGCAGTTATAGAGGAATTATAGAGCACCTATAGAGACCTGCATCCAGAGAATATCCAGGGATAATCCGGGGACTATAGTAGGGTGATACTAGTATAAGCCACCCATGCCATACGCACCAGGTCCTAAACAAAGAGTGGGTCACTTTGGCAAGGCCTTGTGGCCGGGCAAAAGGGGCTCACCCTACAATCGTAACAACTTACCATTTTGCTGGCCCGTACAAAGCGATCCCACATCTTGCTTGAGTATGCTTCCCTTCCTCTATTACCAGTTTTCCATTCACCAATATATAGTGAAAGCCTACTGAATATTGATGCGGCTGCTCAAAAGTAGCTTTGTCGTTTACTTCATTTTCATCAAAGATCACAATATCGGCGGCCATGCCTTCCTTCAGCAGGCCACGGTCTTTTAATTGGAACTTCTGAGCTGCCAGTGAGGTCATGCGGCGGATCGCTTCTTCCAGCGACATTACTTTGGCTTCTCTCACATAGCGGCCCAGTATACGGGCATTGGTGCCATAGCCCCGGGGATGCGGCATGCCCTTACCAGGTATGGGTACTCCCGCATCGGCACCTGCCATGCAAAAGGGGTATTGCATGATGTATTTTACATCGTCTTCATGCATGCTGTGGTATACCATTTGTGCGCCGCCTTTCTCTACCATATCCATAATGGTTTCGGCTTCATAACCGACTTTTCCCTTGTGGCCCATGAGCTTGTTGATCTCCGTAATGCTTTTGCCATTGTAATTGCTGTCGGGTGCGTAACTGGCCACCACAGCATAACTGTAATTTTTGAACTTATATCGGTGCAACTGCTCCAGCATTTCTTTTTTGATCTGTGCTCTTACAGATGGATTGTGCAATCGTGCTTTGATCGAATCCTGTCCACCGGCCAATGCCCACTCGGGCAGTCTAACACCCAGGTTGGTACTGCTGGCCGTATAAGGATATTGATCTATCGTTACATCCCAACCCGCTGCACGTGCCTGTTGTACCAGTCCCAGCGTGATATTGCTTTTACCCCAATTGCCCCTGCCGCCGATCTTAAAATGCGATATCTGTACCGGCACATTGGCTTCCTTGCCCACCTGGATGGCTTCATTAATGGCATCCATCACATTGTTCTCTTCATTGCGGATATGGGAAGCATAAATGCCATTGTAGCGCCCTGCAGCTTTGGCCAGACTTACTACTTCGGTAGTATTGGCAAAGGCGCCGGGAATATATATGAGACCGGTAGATAGGCCCACTGCTCCATCTTTCATAGCCTGTTCTACCAGGCTATCCATTTTGCGTTGCTCGGCGGCAGTAGGTAAACGGTTGTCGCGTTTCATGACCTGCTCGCGAACGGTATTATGACCCACCAGGCTAGCGATATTGATAGAAGGGTGTAAACTGTCAATGCGCTGGAAGAAACGCTTCATGTTGGGCGCCGAGCCGCCGCAATTGCCGGTTACTACAGTCGTTACCCCATCATAGATATAATTATCAGCTGTAGGCTGCTCAAATATGCCGCCTTCAATATGCCCATGCACATCTATAAAACCAGGTGCCACAATGAGCTTTTTGGCGTCAATTACTTTGGCTGCCGTATAGTTGGTCAGTTTACCAATGGCCATGATCTTTCCATTTTTAACCGCCACATCGCCATAGAACCAGGAATTGCCCGTGCCGTCGATCAGTTTGCCATTGCGGATAAGAATATCGGCCGATTGTTGTGCTGCCGCCCAGGCAGGGATCAACACAGCCAGTAATAGTAAGTTTTTGATCATCATGAGCAGGTTGTATGGGTGCGTTGGGTGCTGTACTATTTAATAATTCCTTTTTCTTTTAATATCCGCACTACCTTTTCTTTGGGCAATGCCGGCACTACATTATTGTTGATGCCTGTGGTGGTTTCGGCAGCAAACAAGGCATTGATGGTCGCTTCTTCAGTAGCTTGTATTACCGCTTCCAGGAGTGGGTCTATCTGGTCGTTTGATAGCATCGTTACATTCACTTTTTCGGTGCGGCTGAATGCTTGTGGGTTGGCAGTGGAGAAACCAATAAATATATCGCCGGATGAATTACCACCGATGCCGCCCGTTTTGCCAATGCCAATGGGCACCCGTTGCAATAAGCGGTTTACCTGGTGCGGTAATAAGGGTGCATTGGTAGCTACTACCACAATGATGGAACCAAGGTCCTCCTTTCTTTCGACAGGGGATATCCCGGCTATTTGTATTTTGAGTGTATCCAACAGGTCCCTGCCGATATTATACCCGCCAATGGTTAACTGCCGGCGGCCGCCAAAATTGGCCTGTACTAAAACACCTACCGTATAACCTCCCTGTTGCTGGGCCAATACCCGCGAAGCAGTGCCGGTGCCGCCCTTAAAACCCAGGGCCACCATACCGGTGCCGCCACCCACAGCCCCTTCCTGCACCGGGCCCGTAGCTGCATTGTCCAACGATTGCCAGGTATGTTCTTTGGTAACATGAAAACCATTGATATCATTCAACATCCCATCATAAGTTTCTGCTACCACGGGAAGCGAAAACCATACATCTCGCCAGATAGCACTGTAATGCTTATGACGCTGTTGCCAGCCGATCACCGCATCGCGTACCACACCTACACTATTTGTGTTGGTAATGAGGATGGGCGTTTCCAGGAAACCCGATTCCTTGATCCAGTGATAGCCCGTCATTTCTCCATTGCCATTGAGGGAAAATTGGGAAGCAAAGACTGGTCTGAATGCTTTGCCATTGGGAAGTATCGCTGTAACCCCTGTTCTGATGGGGCCTTTGCCTACTTCCAGTTTGCCCTCTCCGCTTTTGAGGGTAACCATACCCACCGTTACACTATCTACATCTGTGATGGCATTGTAGGGGCCGGGTGTACCGGCAAAAGGAATTCCATAATCCCGCGCCCGCTTTTTCGTTTGGGCGGAGACCGCTGTCAATAGCAGTAACAGCAAAAAGAGGGACAATAATGATTTATACATAGTGGCCTGGTTTTTTAATGCAAAATCTGTACAAACCTCTCTTAAATCCTTTTAGCTTCCCCGCTACTTTACTCCCCCGGGTGATAGGTTTTCTCTGCATGTCTCAACACATCGCCTTTATAGAACAACACATCTTTGAATTTTCCCTGGGTATACATTTCGGCCTGATCGGAAAAGTGGGGGGAATTGGGATCGCTGCTGTTTCCCCCTGCCAATAGTGATTTTGCTTTTACCGTCTTACCAAACTCAACGGCACAGATAAAACTATTGCCATTGTATCCATATCGTTTTTTGGTGCCGGGCATGGTGCGGCTTACGTACGAGGGCAGGCAACCCCAGGTGGAGGCAGCGAAGCCCGATGGAATGCTGGGCTTGTTGTCATCATAGGTTTCCTGCAATTGCCCGGTTAACCGCTGGTAGCGGTTGATGGTGCCCCAGGGAATAGCCCAGGCACTGAAGCGGGCCTGCAGGTCGCGTACCGTGGCAACCAGGGGATTCAACAGGTCGGTTGGCGCAGCTGTTTTTGCAAATACCCCTACCCGCGCTACAAAATCCGGTGCATTGGCCCGGTTGATGGCGCTTTGTAATCTTTGTGCCCACTCAATAGCCAGGGTAGTAGCAATGGAGTTTTCGGCTGCATGCAGGTCCCATTTGGTAAGCATGGCCACCGGCTCGGCCAGTAAAGCATGCAAGGTATCGGATGGCGGCAGGCTGCTATGCGCCCTTACCAGGGCAGGCAACAATTCATCAAAAGCCGCCAGGTAAGTATCATAACCTGCACCAATCAGTTTGTCGATGGTAAATTGCTTTTCCCTCTCCATCACTTTCACCGCATTGATGCCCCGGAAGTTTTCCGGCTCAGTAGCCATGTAGAAAGGATAATCAGCTTTCTTCGGACTGCTGCTGCCCGATGAAGTATAGGGCGTGGAATTGCAATTCTGTATCCATCCACTGGCTGGGTTGAATAAATGGATCGTTTCATCCAGCTTGTGCAAGCCTTTCCATTCAGTGGCTTTGATGCTGCCATCAACCGGTTTTGACCAGTCGAAACTGGTATCCCGGCGGGGAATGAAATTGCCATGCCAGTAAGCAATATTGCCTTTGTCGTCGGCATATACCGTATTGTTGGAGGCATTAGACAACAGTTCCATATTCTTTTTAAAGCCAGCAAAATTGATGCTCTTGGTGCGGCGCCAGGCTTGTATCAATCCATTCATATCGCGGTTTACCGCCCGCACACTGATCCATTTCCCATCCCGCTTGGCCATTACCGGACCATGGTGAGTGGAATAAGTGGTCACCTGCTTGCTGCCCATACCATTGCCGTCCTTATAAGCCAGCGTAAAGGTTTTTTGTTTGATGGCACGGAGCTTATTGTCATACTTGTAAAACAGCGCCTCTCCCTGCTTTACCACCTGCTCGGCATACATATCAGCCACGTCGGCATAACCCGAGGTATGCATCCAGCCACAATGCTCATTGAATCCCTGGTACACAAAAAACTGTCCCCAGGTTACAGCGCCATAGGCATTCAAGCCTTCCTCACTCACCATGTGCACTTCGGGCCGGAAGTAAAAAGTAACATGCGGGTTGATATACAAGAGCGGTTTGCCCGAAGCTGTGCGGGCAGGCGAAATGGCAAATCCATTGGAGCCTGTATGGATGTCTTCCGGATTGGCAGGTACTTCGGCTACTGCTATACTATTATCGCCGGTATAAAAACGCTGCAACTCGCCTTCCGTGACGCCGCCGGTATTAATGGCTGCAATACTACCATCCGTCCACATCAAAGGATACCAGGGCTCAAAGCGATGGAGCAAGGCGGGTTTTACCTGCGGATTTTTATACAGGTAATAGTTCATACCATCGGCATAGGCATTCAATAACTTTTTTAACCAGGCTGGGCTTTTTTTATAGTCGGCAATAGCTCCTGCCGAATCAATGACCAGTTTGGTAAACAGGTCACTATAGATCGTATTGATGCCCCCGACTTCAGCCGTGCGGCCCAGGATATCAATGTAATTACTTTCTACCCGTTTAAAATCATCTTCACATTGCGCATACATCAGTCCGAATACTGCATCGGCATCCGATTTACCATAGATATGGGGTATACCCCAGTTATCGCGAATGATGGTAACCCGCTTTGCCTGTTGCTCCCACTGGTTAATGGTTGCCTTAGAAGGAGCCTGGGCCATTGCCTGCACCCCAATTAATAGAAAGAATAATAATTTGTACATGCTCACCTTTTCTGTTAGTTGGCCGTATTGGCCTTGAATACACGAATGAAGTTTTCTCCCAATATTTTGCGGATGGCTTTTTCGCTATAACCCCGTTTCACCAGCTCTTCCGTAATGAGTGGAAAGCTGGTTACATCATCCAGTTGTTGTGGCGATGAATTAATACCATCGAAATCTGATCCTAGTCCCACATAATCCACTCCTACCAGCTTAACGATATAATCCAGGTGATCAATCAGCAGAGAGAGCGGAGGCCGCAGGCTTTTTACTTCATCAGCATATTTCTGGTACAGGTAATTATCGGCGAAATAGGGATCCGTCACGGTACTACGGATGGAGTCCCTTTCGGCTTTGTGCTTCTGGGCAAAAGCGCGGTTCCGCGCCATGAAGTTACTGTCCAGGAAGCCGGAGAAGAAATTGAGGTGTATCACACCGCCGTTTTTAGCGACTGCTTTTATCTGGTCGTCCTTCAGGTTGCGGAATACCGGGCAGATGCTGTATACGCAACTGTGTGATACCAGTATCGGTTTGGTGCTGGTATTGATGGCGTCCCAAAATGTTTGTTCGCCCACGTGACTAAGGTCTACCATCATGCCCAGCTCATTCATGCGCCGTACAATTTGTTTGCCGAGGTCATTGAGCCCTTTCTTTCTTTCCTTTGTATCCTGTGTGGCATCGTCGGCGCCAAACTGCTGGCGGGAGCCGGGTGTTTCATCCATGGCCGAGGTGGCCCAGGAAGTGGAGTTGTTCCAGGTAAGCGTCATGTAACGCACACCGCGTTTGAACAGGCTGTCGAGGTAATCGAGCCTGTCTTCGATCATGTGCCCACCTTCCACGCCGATCATTGCAGCCAGCTTCTGCTGTTTTACTGCCTTCATGAGTTGGGCGGGTGTGGTCACCAGCGCTATTTTATCGGGATTGCGTTTAATCACCGCATACAAAGTATCTATTTGCCGGTTGGCATGATTAAACCCTTTGCCCGGTCCGTAGGAGCCATCACACCATACCGAGAAGATCTCTACATCCACGCCGCCCTCTTTAAAACGGGCAAGGTCCGAATGGGTTTTACCTTTCAGCGCCTGATCAAAGGATACTTTATCATCAATGGCGGTGGTAAGGATATCATTGTGTGTATCCACCAGGACGGATTTGAAATGCAGTTTCCTGGCAGATTGGGCCAACAGGCAACAATGACAAAGGAGCAACAGACTGGGTAGTAGTAGTTTTTTCATGCGATGCGTATAAGCAGCTTTAAATTTAGGCAACACTTTACAATTACCCGCCTCAAATTGTGTTGACCGGGGCAGAAATGCCAATCTGTGGGCAGGCAGAAAACCGCAAGACAATAAACGCGGGATTTTTAATACATTGGGAGATCATTAATACCTCTTTATATGAAAAGAAGGTTTACCCTTAAACGGATACTGCTTTTCATTTTACTGGTGATCCTCATCCTCATTGCCCGGCCCACCGGCTTTATTCTCTATACCTGGTACAAAGACCCCAAACCGGTTAGCAATGCCCGGCCCGGTTATACCAATGATGCGGGCAAGTTGAGTGCAACCCGGGTAGATACGGTTGTTAAAGTAGCAATAGGCAGAAAAGAAGCAGAAGCACAACTCACACAGTTAATACAACGAGCCGCGGCCGCAGGCAAAAAGATATCCATTGCCGGCGCACAACACTCCATGGGAGGCCATACCATCACGGCAGATGGCATGGTAATAGATATGAAAACTTTTAATGCCATGGAGCTGGACAGTGTGCACAACCTGCTTACCGTAGGCGCAGGAGCCCTGTGGTCGCAAATCATTCCTTACCTCGATCGATATGGCCGCTCCGTGGCCGTAATGCAGTCCAACAACTCATTTTCGGTGGGTGGTTCCATCAGTGTCAATTGCCATGGCTGGCAGCCCAATGAGCCACCCATTGCGGCTACCGTTGAATCTTTCCGGTTGATCAATGCCCGCGGCGCCCTGGTTACCTGCAGCCGCCAGGAAAATCCGGAGCTCTTTTCCCTCGTATTGGGAGGCTATGGATTGTTTGGGATCATACTGGACGTACAACTGAGGGTAGTCCCCAATAAAATGTACCGGCTGCAGCAGTATGTAATAAAGAGCAGCGAATACATTAAAAAGTTTGAGGAGGTGGTCAATGCCAATACCCATGTGGGTATGGTATATGGCCGTGTCAACATCAACCCCGATCATTTTATGGAAGAAGCCATCCTGTCGGTTTTTACGGTGGATAGTGTGGCTGCCATGATGCCTTTAAAGGAAACTGGTTTTCAGGGTATTCGCCGGGCTGTATTCAGGGGATCGGCCAATAGTGATTATGGCAAGAACCTGCGATGGAAGGCTGAGAAATGGGGCGCCCGCCTGGTATCAGGTAAAAAGTTTCCCCGTAATCAGTTGATCAATGAAAGCGTGGAAGTATTTCAAAATACCACACCGGGTTATACCGATATCCTGCATGAATATTTTATTCCCCGGGATTCAGTAGCACGGTTTATTGAGGTCATCAAAGCCATTATCCCCCAGTATAAAGTTGACCTGTTGAATATTACCCTGCGAAATGTGGAGAAAGATGAAGATTGCTTTATGAAATATGCACGGGAGGAAGTATTTGGTTTTGTGATGTTGTACAACCAGGCCATGACGCCGGAAGCGGAAGATGCCATGCAAGGGTTGACCCGGCGATTGATCAATGAGGCCCTGGCTTTAAGAGGTACTTACTACCTGCCGTATCGACTGCATGCCACCAAAGAGCAGCTATACAAAGCCTATCCCATGGCAGGCGATTTCTTTGCAAAGAAGAAAACCTATGATTCCCTGGAACTATTTCAGAACCAGTTTTACCGGCAATATAAATAAGCAACTACCCCTGAAAAAGAAGTCACCACTTTCGGAAGACTCGGTAATACTTAAAAGAAAAGGAAGCCTTTTATAAAGACTCCCTTTCGAAGGTATATATGGAGTGAATATTAGCCCAATGACTTCAACCATTTCACCAGTTCATCTTTTGTTTTACCCGTCTTTTGCTGCAATCGTCCCAGCAATTCATCGTCCTTTCCTTCTTCATATTTCAGGTCGTCATCCGTGAGGTTGGCATAGGCTTGTTTTACCTTACCTTTCAATACATTCCATGTTCCTTTAAGTTCAAGCTTGTCCATGATTATTCGTTTTTATACCTGCTGGTATAAAAAGCCCATGCCAACAAATAGTCAGTAGATTAGCTTTTTTGCTGGGGAATTATCTCTACTAAGCAGTATTAATTGTTTACTCTCCGGGATGATAAGTTCTTTCGGCATGTTTTTCCACCTCTTCTTTGTAGAACCAGGCTTCTTTGAACTTGCCTGCTGCATACAGCGGCGCCTGGTCAAGATAGTGTGGGGAAGTGGGGTTGCTGCTTTGGCCAAAATACATAATGGAGCGGGCTTTGATGCGGGGCCCAAACTCTACAATGGCCGTATAGGTATTGCCACGGGTGCCATAAAACTTTTGTTGCCCACGGCTTTGTCCATTGCCAAAGGCAAAGAGAGAGCCCAATGGACTGGGCACTGCGGCTACAGGCCAGCTGGTCTTGTTATCATCAAATCTTTCGGACGATCCTTCCACCCGCTGCAACCGGTTAATATCGCCCCAATTAATGAAGGGAGTACCAAAACGGGTAGTGAGTGCTGTTACTGCTTTGCTCAACAGATCAACGGCCACTACGCCACGCATGGGTATTTGATTGCCTTGCAAATCCGTGGCGTTGTCATCGGCCACGGTTGACTTAGGTTGGTTGCGGTTCCAGGCATCATATTCTATATACCACATCACAGCCAGGCTGGTAGCCTTGCTGTGGAGTGCATAGCGGTAATTCCAGCGTCGTAAAGTATCGGCCACGATACCCAGTTTTTCCTTCAATGCTGGTGTGTGGACGGCCATACTATCGTAGGCAAGTAGTATTTGCGGCAGCCAACTGGCCATCATGGGCAGGTGATTACTTACCACCAGCTTTTCAAAATCAGGGAATGATATTTTACCGGGCGCCGATAATAGCCGTACGGCCTCCACCGCCCGGAAGATATGTTTATCATACGCCATGTAGGCGGGATAATTGGCCTGCTGTGGACTGCTTGCCCCTGCCGCCATATAAGGCGTGGAATTACAATTCTGAATCCAACCGGAGGTTGGGTTGATCACCTGCGCAATCTCTTTCAGACGATGCAGCCCCTGCCATTCAGTTGTCGGATTGCTGCCATCCACCGGATAACGCCAGTCGAACTGTGTAGAACGTTTGGGTACTGCATTGCCATGCCAGTAAGCTGTATTGCCTTTTTTATCGGCATACATGGTATTGGGATATCCGAGCGCCCTTGTATTCATTGCCGCGGTAAACTGTTGCAGGTTCTGTGAGCGACACATTTGCCAGCACTGCTCTATATAGGTGGATTGAGGAGCTGTAACATTCTTAATGCTTACCAGGAAAGAATCGCGCCTGGCTACAATGGGCCCATGGTGCGTTTTACGCAGGCATACTATTCTGCTTTGCATACCAGCAGCTGTTTTATAATACACCGTATCGTACCATATAGTAGCAGATCGGTATCCCTTGCCATAACGGTAGAAGCTGCTGTCGCCGGGTTTATCAAACCGTTCCAGGTATACATCCGTAAAGTCAACGCCCGAATTGGTATGCGCCCAACCACTATTCGCATTAAAGCCACTCCAGATATAGAAATTGCCGAAGATCGCAAAGCCCGATACATTCAACCCCTGTTCACTCACCAGGTGGCACTCATACCGCTGTCCATTACCAAAGAAATTCACATGTGGATTGATCAGCAAGAGGCTTTTCCCGCTGGCCGATTTGGAAGGGGCAATTGCCATGGTATTGGAACCATTTTCTCTTTCCTCAATACCCGTATCTTCTCCTTCGCCAAAGGCGCGGGGCAAGAGGGTGTTGTTATAACTTCTTACCTCTGCGGCAGTAATGCCATGGCCGGCAGGATTGTCGGTGCCCGGCAATAAAAAGAACCAGGGTTCATAGTACTGCAATAAGCGCCGTAGAGTGTCAGGGTGTTTGTAGAGGTAATAATTGATGCCTGCTGCGGCACTATTACAAAGACTTTTGATCAGGGAAGATGCTTTTGCATAATCGGCCCTGGCTTTCTTTTCACATTCAAATAAAGCGGTGCTTATATCGCCTTGCAGGCGGCTTTCTCCATATACTTGCGCCGAACGCCCGAGGGCGCTGATAAAGCTTTCCTCCAGTTGCCGGAAATTGTCTTCACACTGGGCATACATTACTCCAAAGGCGCAGTCGGCATCCTTCTTTCCATAAATATGGGGAACGCCCCAGTTGTCGCGGATGATGGTAATGCGCTGTGCCTGTTGCTGCCAGGCCTTACTGCTTTCCGTGTTCAACTGTGCCAATAGCTGTAATGGCAGGAGACATAAAAGAAGGAGCTTTTTCATGTAGTAATGACCTAGTCCTCCTTAGCCCCTTTATCACCTATAAACCATTGTTCCTTGTTTTTAAACAATACATTGAAGGTGGTGAGTGAACCATAAATGCGGGTAATATATTGTTGCAGGTTTACTTTGTCTTCGTCGCTCAACTGCTTGTGTGCATTGATCTGTTGTTCCAGTACGCGCAGCCGGTCGCGCAGCATGACGATCTTATGGAAGAATGCCTCAATAGGAACATCTTTGGGTTTTTGTGTTTTATCTGCCGGCTGCAGCAACATCATGCCCCCCTTCCAGCGATCGCCCAGGGGAACGATCTCCGAAAAGCCACCCCAGAGCCGCAATATCTTCAGCAATGACTTTTCTACTTCCGAATGCGTTTCAATTTCTGCCGTTACATTTTCGGGTATGATCTCATCCAGGTTCGTATCATTCTTATCTATCTCCTTTACGCCATGATTGATAAAGGAAATGAGGTAAGTGGCAAAACGAATACCTACAATAACGCCTGGTCCATAATGAGTATGTTGCAAGCGCGTACCAATACCCAAATTAAGTTGATCCATATACGTTGATTTTGAAAGCTGTGTTCTTTTTAAAAGTGGTTTGACAGTGTCACACCACCCCCTTCCGCGAATATATTTATTTACTTTTTATAGAACTCGTATGGCGTAAACTCCACAAAATCAGCCATGGTTACCGTTACCGATTTTACCTTGCCCTTGTCTACCGTAAAGGGCCATTCTTTGATGCCATACAGCGCTTCACTGAACGTAGCCAGAAAACGATTGCCACCCAGCGGCTCCAGGGTAGCATACCGGCCGGTATGGTGCTCAAAGCGGGCCACCAGTTTACCTTTCTCGGGCTTGATGCTCATTTTACCATATACCTCATGTGTATAATCGCCGGCATAAGCCGTAAGGGGCAATGTGCTGGCGGGATTGGTAGCAATGGTATCCCTTTTCTTTTTGAGCCAGTCGGCTGTTTCCTTTTCATTCTCCTTGCTAAAACCCAGGTATACCTTGCTGTAATTGCGGTAAGGCAAACCCAGGTAGGCATCCATAATTTCATAACGCAGGGCTTCATAGAAATTATTGGCATCCGTATTGGTAAATACAAGGATGCCCAGCTTCTCTTCGGGCAGCATGGCCACACTGGTCACAAATCCATTCACACCACCGGTATGACCTACAAACTTACGTCCGCTGTATTCTTCCAGGAACCAACCCAGCCCATACAAGGCAAAATGGGATTTTGTATATAGATGGCCGCCATTGCCCAAAATAGAATGCGGCAGACGGGTTTGACCAATAGCGCCCGGGGGTACTACTTCCTTGCCCTGGTATTTACCATTGTTCAGCAGCATCAATAACCAATGGCTCATATCGCTCACGGAGGAACTGATAGCCCCTGCGGGCGCCATATTATCAATATTGCCATAAGGTATCTTCTTCAGGATACCATTATCCACTGTATGCGCGGAGGCCTTATTGGGAGCCTTGCCAATATCTTTCGACAGGGCCAGGGTATTTTTCATGTCCAGTGGCGTGAAGATGCGTTCCTCCAGGAATTGCGCCCAGGTTTTGCCCGTGGCTTTGGGAATGATCTCGCCCGCCGTCATAAAGGCGGCATTGGTATAGCCCCATTTGCTACGGAAGCTGTATACGGGTTTTACCTTGCCAAACTTCTCCCGTACCTGTTGCAACGTGAGGTCCGAATCGAAGTACATGAAATCCCCCTGGAATGTTTCAAAGCCCAGGCGATGGCAAAGCAGGTCCCTGATATTGGCTTCTTTGGCCACCCAGGGATCGTATAATTTGAAATCGGGCAGCCATTTCTGTACATGATCATCCAGCGAGAGTTTCTTATCCGCATCCAGCATAGCCAGGGCCGTACCGGTAAAGGCTTTGGAGTTGGAGCCGATCATGAACAGCGTATTCGTATCTACTTTGTTATTGGTGCCCAGTTCCTGTACGCCATATCCTTTCATCACTATCACTTTGCCGTCCTTGACCACGCATACAGCCACACCGGGTATTTGCCATTCTTTCATAGCCCTTTCAACATAGGTGTCCAGGCTGTCGGTAATAAAACCAGGTACAACACTGGTTTGCGAAATGCCATAAATGGTGCAAGCCATTAGTAGGGCCAACAAACCTAAGCGGTGGAAAATGGTTTTGTGCATAGCAGTTTATGATTGAGTTTGAAGCTTTAGTTTTTTTTCTGCCCTTTTTTGTATGACCCGCATAATGGGGAATACCAACAAAAATACATACCTGGAAATAAATGGCGGATCGATAAAAGAAACCGGGATACTAAGTAAGAAAATAGCCGGCACCAACAAGGCCCGTGTTTTAGCAACCTTTATTAACACCGGGTGAGGTAAATGTTCAGCCAGTTTATTGGCCGGGTTGGCGATATAATTCCATAGCCTGTACAACATGAAACCGATGAAGCAAATGTTGAGCACATAAATGATCAACGGCGTTTTCAGGTAAAGGCCCTCTTGAGTAGAATATTCACCAAAGATTCCGGTACTAAAAGGCATCAGTACTATAGACAATAAAAAGAGCATGTTCATCCACAACAACTTTCTGTTGTAGTCGATCACATACCCAAACAGGCGGTGATGCACCATCCAGTAATTGCCGATCAGGAAAAAGCTGATCAAAAACCCTATTATCTTAGGAACGAGGTGCCCCAGGCTTTCCAGTAAGGCCTTTTCGGTGAAATGTCCCTCTGTCAGTTCGGGCACTTTTATTTCAATAACCAGTAAGGTAATGGCGATGGCAAATACCGCATCGCTAAAAAGGATCATCCGTTCAAGCTGAAACTCTTTTTTTAATTCATTGTGCAAGGGATCCATAAATAGTTGGTTCGGTTTAAATGACCTTAATCCTTTAAAAGAGACGTCAAGATAGGAATTAAACAGCTATTCCTCCTTCCTCAACTCACCCATGATGAGCTGCAGCTTGTGGAATTTCTCGTAGCTTTTTTTGATGTACGATTGGAATTCGTATTCGGTGGCATTTTGTACCAGGTAGAGTGGGGGGCGGTATTGTACCATGAAGGTATCCAGGTCGCGCCCTTTTAATTTCGTGAGTTTGATCACCAGGGCCCGGCTGAACCGGTGGTCGATGTATTTATCCTGTTCTTCGCGCAATAGCCTCTCCTGGAAGGCCAGCATATTGCGGTTGCGCCGGAAACGGAATATATTTATAAATTCATTAATGTCTAGTCCTACACCAGCCGGAGCGCTACCCGAACTAACGGGGCCTGTGGATATGCCAATACCGGGTTTCTGAAAATCAAAGGCCTTGGCATAATCCAAACGGTTCTGGATAGAGTCCAGCTTATAATTGGGCAATTTGACCATGACCTGCTTCAGTTCCGTCACATTTACATGCAGGGCCACTTCAAAAAGCTGGAGATTCCGGATATTTTGTACCGCATATTTAGGCGTAGGCTTGCCCAGGTAAGAAAACCAGATGGAATCCGTTTCGGCCACCACAAGGGAATAACGACCCAGTGAGTCGGTAATGGTGCCCGCCCCGGAATTGGTCATTACACTCACCGCCTGCATGGGGTTCGACTGGGTCATATCATATACCCGTCCGCTGACCCGGATCTGACCAATAGCCGTTTTTGTAGCTGCGGTGAGCAGCAACGTGCATAGTATGATTAGTGCCGGTCGGAGCAAACGGGTAAAATTAAGGTTGTGATATTACGGTAAGATTGTGACATACAAGCGTTACGCGTTCCCAATTTAACGTTGATTTTGCAGATCACGGACCACTTGTTCAATAATGCGGGGATAATGGGCATGTTCCAGCTGATGGACCTTTTGCGCCAGATCGGCCGGGGTATCACCCGGGGTGATAGCGCAGGTGGCCTGGAATAGGATAGCGCCATTGTCGTATACATTGTCAACAAAATGAATGGTGATGCCACTTTCTGTGTCACCGGCGGCAATGATGGCCTCATGCACATGCATGCCATACATTCCTTTGCCACCATAGCGGGGTAAAAGGGCCGGGTGGATATTCACTATTTTATTGGGATAGGCTGCCGTCAGCGTGGCAGGGACCTTCCACAGGAACCCTGCTAATACTATAAAATCAATGCCAGCTGCATGCAGGGCATCGAGGTAGGCATTACCCCTGAAAAACGTTTCTTTTTCGATCAGGAGCACGGGAATATGCTCTTTTTCGGCAATGGTAAGCACCCCTGCCCCTGGTTTATTACACACGATCAGGGCGATGGTTACTTCCTGGCTGTTCCGGAAATAATCAATGATCTTTTGGGCATTCGATCCGGCGCCTGAGGCGAAAAGAGCGATCCTGGTTGCTCCCGCCCCCTGGCGGGACTGGGTACTGGCTGCCGATGGCTGCGAATTAACGTCTGCTGATTTCAATGTATGTTGTATGCTGGATTCTGTAGGTTGACTGCTGTCTTCTGTATTTTTTCCCGTCATCCGCTTTCCCATTCTTTTCAAATAATTCCTGAAAAAGGTAAACTGTCCGAAAGGAATGCTAAGCAAGATCACACAAAAAGGCCAGAGGATGGTGACCAGGATGATGTAAAGGGGTATGCGGATAATGGCTGATTCGATCTGGAAAAGTCCCAGGAGCTGGCGCCCCAGATAGCCGCAAAGGCTGCCCCCCAGTGCAAAAGTGACCAGGATAAGTAGCAAACGCCATCCATTCACTTTCCATTTCTGTTGGAGCTTTTCAAACATGCACGCAAAAATGCAGTAATTTAGCCATAGATAAAACAGTTACAGCCAGATAAATTGGATGTATCGATCAACGGGCCTTGACGGCAGACGGGTTCCCGCTTTATGGGTGCCGGATGGTAGTGAAAGAGTAATGGAATAGAAGTGGAATGGTAGGTTTATGTGTTGGGAATAGGGGTTACATTCCCTGCGCATTGCCTAAGGATTCCCTACACACTCTATAGGAATACTACCCTCGCAAGGCAATACGTAGGCAATACCCAGGCAATGGTTAGGCAATACCCCCGCAGCCTGCAATGCATCCCCTGACCATCGGACTACTAACCGGAATAAGGTTGCACATCCCTTTTTCTACAGATACACTAAATGCGGGAAAACCGGGGCCGGATTATTTTCTCCACAGTTACAATAAAAGACTGGACATCTGTCGTTTACAGTGATTGCAAAACCTTTTATGGCCCCTAAAACCACTATATGTTTTTAAATCCTTATGTGTTCTGGGTAAAATTCACATTCCTCCATTCCCAAAAGCGGGTGACAAAAACATGACATAAATGTCATGACAGAATGAAACATGATACTATAAATTGGCTGAAACCCGCGCCCAGTCTACGTTAAAAAAAATTTAAACATGTTGATATTTTGTTGAAATCCTGACTTATTTTTGCAGCCAATTCAGGAAATTTTTCCACATAATCTCATCATATTCAACTGATATGATTGACCATAGACCAATTGTCAAAAGAACTCTTCTCAGTGCATTATTGATCGTTGTATTGTCGTTCGGAAACAAGATGGCAGCGCAGGACGGGAAACAATTATTTGATACCTATTGCGCCCAGTGTCACAATGTGGTCAAAGACATGACCGGCCCTGCTCTTAAAGGGGTTGAAGATCGTGTAAAGGACAAAAAACTGTTGCATGCCTGGATTAGGAATAATTCCAAAGTATTACAGTCTGGTGATCCATATTTTACCAAGCTTTATAAGGATTGGAATCAAACGGCCATGAACCTGTTTGAAAGCTTGAGTGATGGTGAAATTGATGCTATCCTCAAGTATGTCAGAGAGTACAAGCCACCAGTAGCCTCAACCGGAGGAGAAAAAAACGCACCCGATGGCAAAATGGGTGACACCGATAATGCGATCCTCTATGGCGTATTGACCCTGATCCTGGCTGTGGTAGCCTTTGTAATGTTGCAAGTGAACAGCAACCTGAAAAAACTGGCTGATGATAAGGATGGTATCCCCTCTGGTGAGCCGGTTCCTTTCTACCGCAATAAAACCTACATCACCATATTTACCCTGCTCATGTTCGTAGTGGCTGGTTTCTTCTTTGCCAAAGGAGCCATTGGCTTGGGTCGTCAAAAAGACTATCAACCCGAACAACCTATTTATTATTCACATAAAGTGCACGCCGGTACCAATCAGATCAACTGTTTGTATTGCCACGGTAGTGCCATGGAAGGTAAATCTGCTACCATCCCTTCTGTGAATGTGTGTATGAACTGTCACCTCACCATCAATGAATATACCGGCGCTCCCATCCATAAAGAAGATGGTACAGAAGTAAATGGTACAGAAGAGATCAAAAAGATCTATGCTGCTGCCGGTTATGATCCCGTTAAAAAACAATACACTGGTAAAGGCAAGGCCATCGAGTGGACGCGTATCCACAACCTGCCCGACCACGTATACTTCAACCACTCGCAGCACGTAAATGCCGGTAAGGTACAGTGCCAAACCTGTCATGGTGAAATTACCAACATGCACGAAGTAAAGCAGTTTGCTGAGTTAAGCATGAGCTGGTGCGTAAACTGTCACCGCGAAACAAAAGTGAATTTCAACAACGATAAAGGCGAAGGAAATAAATTCTATAGCATTTACGAAAAGTACCACAATGAGATCAAGGCCGGTACAAGAGACAGTGTAACGGTGGCTGATATCGGTGGCCTGGAGTGTCAGAAATGTCACTATTAATTGCTCTGTGTACAGTTGAAAAATCCTTTTTAATCGTACACCCGAATGTTCACAGTTTGAAATGATGTCCGCACTTAAAACAACCAGCGACCCCATTATCAAATTATCAAATTGCCTAATATCTCAAATTAATATAAATGGCTAAAAAAAAGTACTGGCAGAGTTTTACAGAGCTCAAAAACAGTGAAGCCCATCAGCAGTTGGCCAAAGATGAATTCCCTGAACCATTGCCGTCTCAACAAGCTGATAGCGGCTTAGCCAATGCTTCCGCATCCCGTAGAGACTTTTTAAAATATCTTGGTTTCAGTACTGCTGCTGCTATGGCTGCTGCCAGTTGCGAAACGCCTGTTCGTAAGGCCATCCCTTATGTAAACAGGCCAGCAGATCTCATACCCGGTGTAGCCGATTATTATGCTACCACTTATGTAAGTGGCGGTGAGGCCATCCCGGTAATAGCCAAAGTTCGTGACGGACGTCCAATCAAAATAGAAGGTAATACTTTATCATCCTTCACAAAAGGAGCTACCACTTCCCGCGTACAGGCTTCCGTACTGGACCTGTATGATACTGCCCGTATAAAGCATCCCATGGCCAACGGTTCTGCCGCTGACTATGCAGCGATCGACAAAATGATCACAGATGGACTGGCAGTAATTGGTGGCGCTCCTGTAGTAGTACTCACCGGTACTGTTACTTCTCCCACTACCAAACAACTCATCACTGAATTCCTGGCCAAATACCCCGGTAGCCGCCATGTTCAGTATGATGCAGTTTCCTATAGCGGCCTCATCCTGGCCAATGAAGCTACACATGGTGTAAAAGCCATCCCTTCTTACCAGTTTGAAAATGCCAACGTGATCGTTAGCATTGGTGCCGATTTCCTCGGTACCTGGTTGAGCCCCGTTGAATTTCAACGTGGTTATACTGCTGGCCGGAAAATAAATGAAAAGAACCCCACATTAAGCAAGCACTACCAGTTTGAAAGCATGATGAGCATGACTGGTGCGAATGCTGATGAGCGGTTCACGCACCGCCCCTCAGAAACCGGCGTCGTAGCAGCAGCTTTGCTGAGTGCTGTAAACGGACAAGGTGCTGCAGGTGTTAGCGGTAAACTGAAGGAAGGTATTGAAAAAGCTGCGAAAGAACTGGCTGCCAACAAAGGCAAGGGCCTGGTAGTGTGCAGCAGCAACAACCCCAGCATTCAGATCATTGTAAATGCCATCAATGAAGCCATCGGCTCCTATGGTTCTACCATCAGCTGGTCTTCACCTATTCTTTCTCACCAGGGTCTTGACAGTGAAATGGCTACCCTCACCGCCGATCTGGAAGCTGGCCGCGTAGGCGCCCTGCTGGTATACGGTGTGAACCCCGCCTACGAATATTTCGATGGCGAAAGATTTAAAAAAGCCCTTCAGCGTGTAAAACTGTCTGTATCGTTCAACGACAGACTGGATGAAACCACGAAGGAATGTAAATACATTCTCCCTGCCCCTCACTTCCTCGAAAGCTGGGGTGATGCTGAACCTAAAGCAGGTTTATTCAGCATGATGCAGCCAACCATCAATCCCTTGTTCCAGACAAGGCCATTCCAGGATTCACTCCTGAAATGGGCGGGCAATGCAACTGCCGCATATGATGTGTTCTTCAAAAATTACTGGACCAACCGCCTGGGCAGCGCTGAACTGTATATGAAAGCCCTGCAGGATGGTGTGATCGAAGGTGCTGGTACCAGTGCTGCTCCCGTGTTTACCGGCGGTGCAGTACCACAGGCTATTGCTACCGCATCGGCCCTGAAGAAATCAGGCCCGGTTGAACTGGTAGTTTACCAAAAAGTTGCCCTGGGCGATGGCAAGCAAGGTAATAATCCCTGGCTGCTGGAAATGCCTGATCCTATTACCCGCGTAAGCTGGGACAACTATGCCATCATCTCTCCTCAGATGGCCAAGGAATATGGCATCAACCTGAATGATCGCTGGGAAGCTGATAAATATGAGATCGAACCTGCGAAACCTGTTATCAAGGTAAAAGTGGGTAATAAAGAAGTTACCCTGCCGGTGATCGTAATACCCGGTATGCAATCCAATACCATTGCCATTGCAGTAGGTTATGGAAGGGCGAAAGAGATCGGAAGATCAGTTGTAACCATGGATGGTACTTCACTGGGTGCCAATGCATATCCTTTGACGAGCTACAATGGCGCAACCATTGAATGGACTGCTGCTGATGTAACAGTTACCCAAACCGGTGAGAAATACAAAGTAGCGATGGTGCAAACGCACAATAGCTATGAAGGCCGGCAGGAAGTACTGAAAGAAGTAACCCTGAAAGAATTTCAGCACGATCCCCATGTCATTTATAATGAGAGGGCTAAAGAGTTGAAGCCCTGGGGTGGTATCGATGATTACGAAAAAGAAGGTACCCTCTACCCGGCACATCCCCGTCCTGGTATTAAATGGGGCATGAGCATTGATCTCAACAGCTGTTATGGTTGCGGCGCCTGCGTAGTAGCCTGTAACGCTGAAAACAATATTCCCGTAGTAGGTAAGCGTGAAGTAATGCGTTACCATGATATGCACTGGTTGCGTATTGACCGTTACTTCAGCGGTAATCCTGAAGATCCGGAAAGCATCCAAACGGTGTTCCAGCCAATGCTTTGTCAGCATTGCGACAATGCACCTTGCGAAAACGTGTGTCCGGTAGCTGCTACCAACCACAGTACGGAAGGATTGAACCAGATGACCTACAACCGTTGTATTGGTACAAGGTATTGTGCCAATAACTGTCCGTTCAAAGTACGTCGCTTTAACTGGGCTGATTATACCGGAGCAGATAGCTTTGCCGATAACCAACGTCCGCTGGTGGAAGAAGGCAAGCTGGATGATGTAGTGTTGATGATGAATGACGATCTTACCCGCATGGTATTGAATCCCGATGTAACCGTACGTAGCCGTGGTGTGATTGAAAAATGCTCCTTCTGCGTACAACGTTTACAGGAAGGTAAGTTGAAGGCTAAGAAAGCTGATCGTCCCCTGGAAGATGCGGATATCAAAACAGCTTGTCAACAAGCTTGTGCTGCTGATGCCATCGTGTTTGGTAATGCCAACAATCCAAACAGTGAGATCAGCCAGGTTCGTCAGAATAATAAACTGCGTTTGTTCCATGCACTGGAGCAAATCCACGTACTGCCCAACATCAATTACCTCGCTAAAGTGCGTAATACCGATGAGATCAGCAATCACGGTGTATTGAGTGGCGAGAAGGTTGAACTGGCAGCGGCAAGCCCGGCTCATGGTGAAGAGAAGAAAGAGGCTGCCGGCCATCATTAAGGAAGTTAGTATTGAAGCGTTGATAAGGAAAGGTCTAAAAAACTAAAAATTTTCAGCTAAAGCCTAAAAGCTGATAGCTAAAAGCTAATAAACATGGCATCAAAGTACGAATCGTTAGTAAGAGCCCCATTGGTGGATGGCACAAAGACTTATCACCAGGTTACGGAAGATATAGTACGTCCTATTGAGGCGCCCCCTACGCGTGCGTGGTGGATTGGCTTCATTATCTCCGTCATCCTGTTATTATTCGGTGTGTACTCCATCTACCGTGAAGTAACCTATGGGGTGGGTCAGTGGAACCTGAATAAAACCATCGGATGGGGTTGGGATATCACCAACTTCGTATGGTGGGTAGGTATTGGTCACGCCGGAACCCTGATCTCTGCGATCCTCTTGCTTTTCCGTCAGGGATGGCGTACGGGTGTAAACCGTGCGGCAGAAGCCATGACCATTTTTGCCGTAATGTGCGCGGGCCAGTTCCCGATCTGGCACATGGGTCGTGTGTGGATGGCCTTCTTCGTACTGCCTTATCCCAATACCCGCGGACCGCTGTGGGTTAACTTTAACTCACCCCTGTTGTGGGACGTATTCGCGATCTCTACTTACTTCACCGTATCACTGTTATTCTGGTATTCTGGTCTGTTGCCTGACCTCGCTACCATCCGTGACCGTGCCAAGCTGAAGTGGAGAAAACATATGTATGGTGTACTTTCTTTTGGCTGGACCGGTTCTACCAAACACTGGCAACGTCATGAAAGTTTATCACTGGTACTGGCTGGTTTGAGTACCCCCCTGGTACTGTCAGTACACACCATTGTATCCTTCGACTTCGCCACCTCCGTTATTCCGGGTTGGCATACTACCATCTTCCCCCCCTACTTCGTAGCAGGTGCCATCTTCTCAGGTTTTGCCATGGTGCAAACACTGTTGCTGGTAACCCGTAAGGTGTTGCAACTGGAAGATTATATCACCATGGAACACATTGAGGTGATGAACAAGGTAATTGTATTGACCGGTTCTATTGTAGGTATCGCCTACCTTACCGAGCTGTTTATCTCCTGGTATGGTATCAACAAATATGAAAACTGGGCCTTCTTCCAAAATAGGTTGAACCTGTTTAGCCCTTATGGCTGGAGCTACTGGCTGATGATGGGTTGTAACGTGATCTCTCCGCAGATCTTCTGGTTCCGCAAAATGAGAAGGAATATCGTGGTTACCTTCTTCATGTCGGTGATCGTGAATATCGGTATGTGGTTCGAGCGTTTTGTGATCATTGTAACCTCTATTTACCGGGATTATATTCCCAGTAGCTGGGCTACTTACTACCGACCCACCATTTGGGAAGTTGGTTTCTATATGGGAACATTCGGGTTGTTCTTCACCTGTTACTTCCTGTTCTCCAAGTTCTTCCCGGTAATTGCCATTGCGGAGATCAAGCATATCCTGAAAAGATCAGGGGAAAGCTATAAGCAGAAAATGGTGGACGTGGAAAGAAAAGACGTGGATGAATATTTCCATGAAACGCAACACGCGCATCACTAAGCGTTGGGCGACCAATAAAAATTAAGAAACAAGAACTTTTAAAATCTTCATATGGCGGTTAAAAAATTTGTAGTGGGTTGCTTTGAGGAGGAGGATGTACTGTTTAAGGCAGTAAAAAGCGTACGCAAAGCCGGTTATAAGCTACATGATATATATACCCCCATGCCTATCCATGGTTTGGATACTGCTATGGGCCTGCGGGACACCAGCCTTCACACTGCCGGTTTTATATATGGTATTTCCGGTACCACCATTGCCCTGAGCAGCATCTCCTGGATCTTTGGGAAAGACTGGCCCCTCAATATTGGCGGTAAACCCCATATTTCCATACCAGCATGGGTACCCATCTGTTTTGAGTTCACCGTATTGTGTGCCGCTGTAGGAATGGTATTGACCTTCTGTTATTTGTGCCAACTGGCCCCTTTTGTAAAGAAGCACCATTTCCATCTGCGTGCTACAGACGATAAATTTGTGATGGTGATCGAATGCACCGATAAAACCAATGAAGGTGAGGCCAGCAATTTCCTGACTGGTCTTGGCGCCACCGAGGTAAATGTACAGCGTGCCGAAACCGGCTGGTGGTTAGGTCGTTATGACAAGGAAAGCAAACTTTACGCAGACAAAAAGGAAACTGTTATCGCATAATCTCTGAATATTCAGTACGATGAAAAAATTATCAATCATAGTTGTTTTAGTAGCCCTGGTAGCCTGGAGTTGCAGTGATGTGCGGAGAAGCCCTGGTCATGTATATATGCCCGATATGGCCTATAGCCGTGCCATAGAAACCTATTCCTCCCTGGATACCTTACATGCACAAGGCATTAATTACAATGCGATGCCTGTACCTGGTACCATTAAAAGAGGAGAGTTGTTTCCTTTCCCCCTCACGCAGGATAAGCAAGGAGATACTACCAATTACGTATTGTCAAAACAGATAGCTAATCCGTTGGCTGCTATGAGTCCTGCGCAGTTCACTGAAGCAGAACGTTTGTACCTGGTTAACTGTGGTATTTGTCATGGTAAAGCATTGGACGGTAATGGCGTATTGCATAAAAGAACGGATGGTACTGATGGTCCTTATGGAGCTGCTCCAGCCAAATTGATTGGCAACCCTCAGTATGAAAATATGGCACCCGGACAAATGTTTTACTCTGTTACCTATGGAAAGGGACAAATGGGCAGCTATGCTTCCCAGTTAAGCACCACACAAAGGTGGAAGGTGATCCAATACATCAAGTCTAAGCAAGCAGAAGCAAAAGGTGGCAGCACAACTACTGCGGCAGCCGATACTACTGCGAAAAAATAACTGATACGAGATACTGAAAATATAAATAGTTGATAATGGCTTCAAGAGAATTTTTTGAAATACCCAAGCGATATAAGACCTGGTCAACTGCTTTGATGGGAGTTGGCGTATTGTCCTTGATCATTGCATTTATCGCTTATGGAAGAGGTGAACATCCTCAATTATTTTGGGGCGCCCTGTTGCAGAACTGTGCTTACTTCCTGCTGGTGGTAAATGCTGCCATGTTCTTTATTTGTGCTACTACCCTGGCAATGGGCGGTTGGCAAATGTCGTTCAGAAGAGTTACCGAAGCCATTTCAACTGCAGTAGTCCCTATTGGAGTTATTACAGGTATTGTGCTTCTTTGTCTCGTATTCATACCCGGAACACATATCTACCACTGGCTGCATCCGGAAGGAGATCCCATCCTGGAAGGCAAGAAGGGCTTCCTGAATGTTCCCTTCTTCTCTATATGGAGCATCTTGACCATTGTTTTGTGGATCGTATTGGGCCGCAAAATGCGCCAACTGTCCCGTTCACTGGATAATAATCCTTTGCCTGATGTTGAATCAGGTCGCAAGTATATCTTTAAGAACACCGTTTGGGCTTCTTTGTTCATTGCCTGGTTTGGTTTGACTGTTATGTCTACCATTCCCTGGTTCTGGCTCATGAGTATCGATGCGCACTGGTATTCTACTATGTACAGCTGGTACACTTTTGCCAGCACCTTCGTAGCCGGTATGGCGCTGATTGCCCTGTTTGTAATCTATATGAAGAATCAGGGCTACCTGGAGTATACCAATCACGAACACCTGCATGACCTGGGTAAATTCATGTTTGCCTTCTCTATTTTCTGGACGTACCTGTGGTTCTCTCAGTACATGCTGATCTGGTATGCCAACATTCCTGAGGAAACAGTATACTTTAAATCACGTATTTCTGCCCAGGGACATGAAGGTGGAGCCTATAGCGGTATCTTCTGGTTTAGCTTCATCATCAACTTCCTGGCTCCATTGTTCATCCTGATGCGCAGGGGATCCAAGAGGAACTATACCACCATGGTATTTATGGGAGTATTGATCATAATAGGTCACTGGCTTGATTTCTACCAGATGGTATTTGCCAGCATTGATCCTGAACATGTAAATGTAGGTATGCTGCTGCTCGACTTTGGTATTGCAGCCGGCTTTGTGGGCATCATCCTGCATGCTACCGGAAACGCCCTGAGCAAGTATCCGCTCATCGCGAAAAACCATCCGTTCATTAAAGAGAGTGTAATACACCACACGTAATCGGTTCAAACGTGTGTTGTACAATAGCATATTAACTTAGATAGGTCTGAATTAAATTTATTGATTGATCATGACAACTACTGGAATACTTCTGTTAGCGATTCTCATCCTGGGCTTTCTGATCACCTTTCAGATTGCCAAGGCCAGTGAGTACGTATCTGTGCTGAAAGGAGAGAAGAAGGCTTTCGAGCAAAACAACAAGATCAATGCATTTTTGATGGTCGTGTTCCTGGTATTGGGATTGGTGGGTGTATGGTGGTGTAATAAAATACTCTACCCTAAAACCCTGATGCCTTATCCCGCTGCCTCCGAACATGGTAAGAACATCGACAATATGTTGATGATTACCATTGCCATTACAGGGATCGTATTTGTAATTACGCAGGTATTGTTGTTCTGGTTTGCTTTCAAATATCAGCACAATGAAAAAAGGACTGCTTTTTTCTATCCGCATAACAATAAACTGGAAGTTTTGTGGACTACCGTTCCTGCCATTGCGCTTTGCGTACTCGTAGGTTTTGGTTTGTTCTATTGGTTCCGCATGACCGGTGATGCTCCTGCCAATGCAATGGAAGTAGAAATTACCGGTAAGCAGTTTGGTTGGATCTACCGCTACCCAGGCAAGGACAATACTTTCGGTAAAAAATACTATCGCAATATTGATGAAGCAGCCGGTAATCAATTAGGTTTACTGTGGACTGATACTACTATTATTAAGAAAGACAGGAATAATAATCCAGTTGGCGAAGCTAAACTGAAAGCTGACCCTGCTGGTTTTGACGACATCGTTGACAATGCCGCCATGTACCTCGTAAAAGGGGTGCCTGTAAGACTGATCATCAATTCGCGTGATGTGATCCATGACGTTGGTTTGGCTCATTTCCGCCTGAAAATGGATGCGGTTCCTGGTACACCTACTACCATGTGGTTTACTCCCCAGTATACTACTGAGGAAATGAGAGGAATTACCAAGAACCCCAAATTTGAATATGAGATATCCTGTGATCAGATGTGTGGAAATGGCCACTATTCTATGCGGGGAGTGATTAAAGTGGTAACGCCTGAAGAGTTTATTCTGTGGAAGGCTAAAATGAAGCCTGCTTATGCAACTGCATTTCCTGCTGCTGAACCAGCAAAACCAGCAATAGCAGATAGCACAGGAAAAAGCGCAAAAGATACCCTTAAAACAGTAGCGAAGCATCCGTAACCAACCGGGAGTGAAGAATCGTAAAAGCATTAATACCGTCTATTAAATAATATATCATGAGCAACGAAGCATTGCACGGGCATTCTGAGGTAGTCACCACGCATGATGTGCATCACGATGAGCATCATGTACACCATCACAAAGAGACCTTTATCACTAAATACGTATTCAGCCAGGATCACAAAATGATCGCTAAACAGTTCCTGATTACGGGTATGATCTGGGGTATCCTCGGTGGTCTGATGTCCGTGTTATTCCGTTTGCAATTGGGTTATCCCGACCAAACCTTCCCCTGGCTGGAAGATATCCTTGGCCGTTGGGCAAAGGGTGGAAAGATCTCTGCCGAAAATTATTATGCCCTGGTTACCATGCACGGTACCGTACTGGTATTCTTCGTATTGACCGGTGGTTTGAGCGGTACTTTCGCCAACTTCCTCATTCCTTTGCAAATAGGCGCCCGTGATATGGCTTCTCCATTCATGAACATGCTGTCGTACTGGTTCTTCTTTGGCGGTAGCGTGGTGATGGTTTCTTCACTCTTCATCCAAACTGGTCCTTTCAGCGGTGGCTGGACAGCTTATCCCCCCCTGAGTGCCCTGGGCGATGCTTCGCCCGGATCTAAAACAGGTATGGACCTCTGGATCACAGCGATGGCTATGTTCGTAGTATCCTCATTGCTGGGTGGTCTGAACTATATTTCTACCGTATTGAACATGCGTACCAAGGGTATGTCAATGACCAGGTTGCCCCTTACTATCTGGGCCCTGTTCTTTACTGCCGTACTGGGCGTATTGTCTTTCCCTGTATTGTTCTCTGGTTTTATCCTGCTGTTGTTCGATCGTCATGGAGGCACCAGCTTCTACCTGTCTGATATTTATATCACTGCAACCAAGCAGGCATTACCCAATGAAGGCGGTAGCGCTATCCTGTATCAACACTTATTCTGGTTCCTGGGCCACCCCGAGGTATACATTATCCTGTTGCCTGCAATGGGTATGGCTTCTGAGATCATAGCTGTCAATGCCCGTAAGCCAATCTTTGGTTATATGGCGATGGTGGGCTCTATGTTTGCCATCACTATCCTCGCCTTCCTGGTTTGGGCGCACCACATGTTCGTGACTGGTTTGAATCCATTCCTCGGATCAGTTTTTGTATTGCTCACCTTGTTGATTGCCGTTCCTTCGGCCATCAAGGTATTCAACTGGCTCACTACCATCTGGAAAGCCAATATCAGGTTCACCCCTGGTATGATGTTCGCCCTGGGCTTCGTGAGCCTGTTCATTTCCGGTGGTCTTACAGGTATCTTCCTGGGTAACTCTACCCTGGATATCCACCTGCACGATACTTACTTTGTAATTGCCCACTTCCATATTGTAATGGGTGTATCTGCCTTCTTTGGCATGTTTGCCGGTGTTTACCACTGGTTCCCCAAAATGTATGGTCGCTTTATGAATAATACCATGGCCTATATCCACTTCTGGGTAACCCTGGCTGGCGCCTACCTCATCTTCTGGCCTATGCACTATGAAGGTTTGGCTGGTATGCCCCGCCGCTACCTTGACTATTCAGGCTGGGAATCATTCAAGCATTTTGCCGAACTGAATAAATTCATCTCTACGGTGGCAATGATCGTATTCTCCGTACAGCTGATGTTCATTTTCAACTTCTTCTACTCTATTTTCAAGGGTAGGAAAGTAACCGTACAGAACCCCTGGGGTGCTACTACACTTGAGTGGACTGCACCTATCAGACCTGGACATGGTAACTGGCCTGGTGAAATACCTGAAGTTCACCGTTGGGCTTATGACTACAGTAAAGATGGCCGTGATCATATCCCTCAAACGGAGCCTGTTGGCCCCAATGAGAGTAAGCACTAAATGATAATATAGATGCAGGAGGAAACCGTGAAGCACAATAGTTCTTTTACAATAGCCGGCAAGGTGCGGGACTATATGATGCTGATTAAGTTCAGCCTCAGCTTCATGGTAGTGTTTTCTGCTGTAATTAGTTACCTGCTGGCCCCGAAAGTAGTAGTATACGACTGGGCAATGATCATTTGGCTCTTTGTGGGTGGCATGCTGGTAACCGGCAGCGCCAACGCAGTGAACCAGGTGGTAGAGCGGGATACCGATGCACTGATGAAACGTACAGCCAAACGCCCCGTTGCAGCTGGCAGGATGAGTGTAACAGAAGGATGGGCTTTTGCCATCATTACCCTGGTTGCAGGATTGCTTATATTGGGTTATTTCTTTAACCTGTTATCGGCTGTTGTGGCCCTGGTAAGTTGGTTTATCTACGCCTTCATGTACACACCTTTAAAAAAGGTAAGTGCAGTAGCTGTTTTGCTGGGAGCTGTACCTGGCGCTTTGCCTTGTTTAATTGGCTGGGCAGCCGGGCAGGATGAGTTGAGTGCCGGCGGCTGGGTATTGTTTGCCATCCAGTTCTTTTGGCAATTCCCGCATTTCTGGGCCATTGCCTGGATTGCACACCAGGACTATAGCAAGGCAGGTTTTAAACTGATGCCTTCAGTAGAAGGCCCCGGTAAATATTCGGCCATTCAGTCTATCATCTACTCACTGGTATTAATACCTGTGGGTACATTGCCCTACCTGACTGGCATGAGTGGCATGGTGAGTTTCTGGATCGTATTGGTGGCCAATATTTTGATGACCTGGCAAAGCATACGCCTGTACCGGGAAATGGAAGTAAAAGCTGCGAGACGGGTAATGTTCAGCAGTTATATTTATTTGCCCATCGTATTACTGGCATTACTGGCAGATAAGTTATAAGCAAAAACGATAAGTCAGCGAATTTGACATATAGCAGGATTGATATTGTGTAATAGGTTTTAACATTGAACTGATTTAGAATGAATATTGTGAGTACGCGTCAACAAAAAATTCATCCGCACAAGTTTACCTTGTGGCTTGCTATTGGCAGCATCATTATGATGTTTGCCGGGCTTACCAGTGCCTATATAGTAAAAGGCGAACAACCAGGATGGACTACGGTGGTTGTGCCCGATATCTTTTATTATTCAACCGGAATAATGCTGATCAGCAGCCTTACCATGCAGATAGCGCTTAAGTCGTTTAAGGAGCGCAATATGCAACAATACCGTAACCTGTTGACAGTTACTGCCGTACTGGGTTTGGTATTCATTGCCATGCAGATCATTGGTTTTTTTAAGCTCTTTCATTCAGGTGTTAAGCTGGAAGGCGGATCAGGGGCTGGCCAATTCCTGTACATCATTTTTGGATTACATGCCGTACACGTACTGGGAGGCGCCATTGCTTTATTGATCATGTTCTTTAAAGCATTCAGCTCCAGGATCAGGAGTTATAATACAGTACCAGTGGAAGTGGTAAGCACTTACTGGCATTTTGTAGACCTGCTGTGGATTTACCTGTTCGTTTTCTTTTTGGTAAAAGGGTAAGGGGAGTGGAAAGTTGAACAAATAGGATTGGAATTATAGGCATCAGATAGGTAGCGTGGATGCGCTTATTATAGAAAATATTTTTTGAGTATAAATTAATAGCAACACATGGCACAAGCAGTACCAGCGAAACAAAATTGGTGGGGTGGCGGAAAAAGTCCCTTCAATGTGGAATATGGCAAGCTGATGATGTGGTATTTCCTGATGAGCGATGCCTTTACTTTTGGCGCGTTCCTGATCTCCTATGGCACCGTGAGGTTCTCCAGCAATGGCTGGCCTGACCCTAACGTGGTGTTCTCCTCCTTTCCATTTGCCGGTCACGCACACCTTCCCCTGGTATTTGTGAGTGTTATGACCTTTATCCTGATCATGAGTTCCGTGACCATGGTATTGGCGGTAGGCGCCGGCCACGAGAATAACCGTAAAGAGGTATTGAAATGGTTATTCTGGACCATCATCGGCGGTATTGCTTTCCTCGGTTGCCAGGCATGGGAATGGCATCACCTGCACGATCAAGGTGCCTGGTGGGGTAGGAATCCTTTCCACAATTTCGACGGAACAGAGTCCTCTACCAACTTTACCAACTTCTTCTTTACCATTACCGGTTTCCACGGTTTCCACGTATTCTCTGGAGTTATCATTAACATTATTATGTTTATTATGACTTACAAAGGTGTATTTGACCGCAGAGGCCATTACCTGATGATTGAGAAGGCTGGTTTGTACTGGCACTTTGTAGACCTGGTTTGGGTATTTGTATTCACCTGTTTCTACCTGTTCTAATTTTGATTTGATCATACGCCAATCGCAATATATTTTTTATGCAAAAAACTGAAACAACACATTCTTCAGAGATTGAACACGGTCACACACCCAGCTTTGATAGAAAGGCTGTCTGGAGAACATTTTGGATTCTGTTGATCATCACCACTATTGAGTTAATAGTAGGTATGTTCATCGCTCCTCACTACCATTCCATGAAGTTGATGTTCAATATCCTGTACATCATCTTTACGGCTGCCAAGGCCTTCTATATCATAGCAGAGTTTATGCACTTGCGTCATGAGATCAAAAACATGATCATGACCATAGCGGTGCCGGCCCTGCTGTTCGTTTGGTTTATTGCAGCTTTCCTTTGGGATGGTAATTCCTATAAGAACCTCCGCAACACCTATGACCCACATCATAAACAGAGTACAACAACTCCGCTTGAGAAAAAGGCTGGTCATGGAGAACACGGTGGCGAAACGCAAAAGCCAGAAACTGTACACTAAACACCTGTTACAGGTGCTTCTATAACCGATTTGTCCCGCTTGGTTCATTACCTGGCGGGATTTTTATTTATTGGCCTTTTCCAGCTCAAAACCAGTATTGCATCGTTTCCTGTGGTAACTTTGCGCAGCAAAACAAAATAACGTGAGCCAGAAAGCATTGTTAGCCTTGTGTATTGCCATCCTGCTGCCGGTAGCCAGTTATTTTCTTGTAAAATCACTCAGCCGGGATGTCATTCACATGCCCCCCAAATATTATCCCGAGTATACTACTGACACGGTTATTAATGGCAAGCAGGTAACAGATACGGTATGGTATCAACTGGCCAATGGCACTTTCACCAATCAGTTAGGTAACAAAGTAAACCTGGACGATTTACGTGGACGTATCATCATTGCAGACTTCTTTTTTACCCGCTGCCCTTCTATTTGTCCTACCCTTACGCGTAACATGAAAAGCTTGCAGGAAAGCCTGAAGCTGAAAGATGTTACCAAACGCATTGATACCACATTTGTACAATTCCTTTCCTTCAGCGTTGATCCTGAAAGGGATTCTGTGCCAGTACTCAAAAAATATGCTGACAGGTACGGTATCAATCATGATGTGTGGTGGATGCTTACCGGACCCAAGAAAGACATTTATGACTTTGCCCTCCATGAGATCAAATTGCCTGCGCAGGACGGTGGAACGGTAGATTCACTGTTTATCCATGCAGAGAAGTTTGCGTTGATCGATAAAAATGGAATCATACGCGGCTATTACAATGGACTGGATACGGTAGCCCTGGCCAAGTTGGCCGAGGACCTTACCCTTCTGATGCTGGAAAAAGATAAGCACAAGCCTTCCCCCGTATTGGCTCAAATACTCTCCCTTTGGCCCATCTTCCTGATAGGCTTTGCAGCAATAGCTGTATTTATATGGATTGTACGCCGCACGGGGAAAAACACCAAATCACAATAGTATGCTAACTCCTGTATTGCAAAAAAATGATAAGAAAGCCAGGTGGCTCATCGGCATCGTTTCGTTCGTTGTATTTGCCGCAGTAGTATTTACCAGTCGTATAAAGCTGGATGTTGATCTTGGATTTGATGTGCACGCATTTGCTACGGCCAATGCCATTATTAATTCAATAGTGACGGTATTGCTGGTAGCGGGTCTGATTGCTGCCAAACGCCGGAAGCTCGTATTGCATAAGAAGATCATGATAACCGCCATGATCCTCTCCGTACTATTCCTGGTATCTTATATCGGCCACCACCTATTTGCCGGGGAAACGAAGTTTGGTGACCTTGATCACAATGGCATTGTCACAGATGCTGAGAAAGCAACGGCAGGTGGCTTGCGTACGTTTTATTATATCATTCTTATCACCCATATACCCCTGGCCGGTCTCATCTTACCTTTTATTCTCTTTACGGCTTATCGCGGCCTGGTGGCAGAATGGCCGCAACACCGCAAGTTGGCCCGCATTACCTGGCCGGTTTGGTTCTATGTAGCATTTACCGGCGTATTGGTATACCTGCTCATCAGTCCTTATTATTGAGTATATTGTCTGTAAATGTTATTCCATGCAACAGGATGCCTTTAAAGCATTAAAAATAGTACACCTTGGTATTATGGCCGGACTGGTATTTTTTACAGCGGCCATCCTCCTGCTTTTTCAAATGGGCCGTTTGAAAGCCATTGATCCATCGCTGGAAAGAACTTTACAGGTAGTAGCGGTTGTTATGACAGTGGCTTTGTTGCTGTTGGGATTCAACCTCTTCAAGCGGAAATTGATGGCTGCCCACAACAGTACCGAAAAGGGAGAAGAGCGAATGAATGCTTATAGGAAGGCTTGTATTATATGGTGGGCCATGATCGAAGCGCCGGGTATACTGGCAGTGGTGTGTTTTATGATCACGGGCAATTATGCCTTTATTGCCCTGGCAGGATTTCATGTGGTGGTCCTCCTGCTGTTTATGCCCCGGAAGGCGAATATCATTGTACTTCTTAACCTGGATAGTAAGGAGGTTGCTGTCCTGGAAGGAAGAAATTAGTTCCCTGGCGTATAGTCTTTTCTTCCCCCTGGCCACCAGTTCCGCTTATCGCTCAAATCATTTCTTCTGCAGGGTCCCAGAAAAGTTGCTTGAAGTTTACTACAGTATCTTTCTTCACTTTGATACCTTCTTTTTCCAATAGTTCCTGCATGCGCGTAGGCGTAGCGAAATGATGTTTACCACTCAGCATCCCATTGCGGTTAACGACACGATGGGCGGGTATTTTAGGCTTTACTTTATCAGCGCCGTGCATGGCCCAGCCAACCATACGGGAAGAAGATTTAGCGCCCAGGCAGGCAGCAATGGCCCCATAGGAGGTTACGCGGCCCCGGGGTATCTGCCTGGCTACTTCAAAAACCAGTTCAAAGAAGGTTTCCTTGTGACCTGCAGGCGTAAGAGATGCCAGCTTTTCTTTTGTTGGTTTACTGGCCTTGGCCGTTTTGCGTGTAGCCATTGTTTATTCTTTTGTTGAGCAATTCACTGCGGCGTGGCTCAGGAACCTGGATATAATCAAAAGGGCAATGGAGACAGCCATTTCCACAACAATGCCCTCTTGCCAGGTGATAGCGGGCCGTCAATACCACGTATCCCTGTTCATTGTAATAATAATCAGCTCCTTCTATCAGTTCCTTCTTCAAGTAATAATTCTTTTAATGCCTCATTTTTATCGGGTAATGGAGTGCCTGGCAGGCCGAATTGCAAATAATGGATGCGGCTGCTCTGTGCTATGTCAAGGCCCTCATAATGCGTTTTGATCTGAAGCGTTTCACTTAGGTTTTCCTGTGCATACACATCATCCATATCCTGTACCAGGGGCAGCTCATGTAGGTCGATCACCCACTTGGTGAACCGATACAAACTGGGCGAATCCGTTTTCAGGTTAATATAACCGCCAGGTTGTAGGATTTGTTGGTACATGCGCAGGAATTTGGGGTGCGTGAGGCGTTTTTTGGCCTTACCGGTACGCAATTGCGGATCAGGGAAAGTGATCCAGATCTCTGCTACTTCTCCAGGCGCAAAATAGCTCGCAATCTGATCGATCTGTGTACGGAGAAAAGCTACATTGGTAAGATTTTCCTGCAGGGCCTTCTTGGCGCCTACCCAGATGCGATTCCCCTTCAGGTCCACCCCCAGGAAGTTTTTATCAGGAAATAACCTGCCCAGCCCAACGGCATATTCACCTTTGCCACAGGCCAGTTCCAATATGATGGGATTGTTGTTATGGAAAAACGCCGACCAGCGGCCCGGCATGTTCTCAGGGTACTGCAGCACATTGGGGAAAGTGCTCATTTCTGCAAAACGTATTAACTTCTTATGGCCCATAGCCCGCAAAAGTAGCGAAATCAAAAAAAACACTGAAAAGGAGGGGTATTCCTTCAACGGATACCGGTCGAAATCGGCGTAATAAATTGATAAACAGTTAAGTAAATGGTTGGGAGATAATTAAAACTGTGCAGGAAGAAAACCCAAAGGGGCATAAAAAATGAAACCCTCCCGGAAGAATCCGAAAGGGTTTATGTGTTGCTTGCTCTGGCTGTAGAGGGAGGATTCGAACCTCCACGGGGCAGTTAGCTGAAGCGCAATCTGTGGTGGTCAACCCCAGTCATCCCGAAGGACGGCATTACACTACGTTTATCCTGTTATCCCCACCCCCGAGACAAGGGGGCATGTCTGCCAAAGTTCCATCACTCCACAGTATGTACCGATATTTAAAGAACGATTACAGTGCAATATTAAAGAAATATGCCTGTTCGTTGAGAATTATTCAATAAAAATTTTGAAAGTTTCGATATTCTACAAATATTTGTAGTAATGTTTGATATTTTACAAAAAAACGATTGCTAAATGGGATCTAAATTGAATCTTGATAAACTCGATTTGCAGATCATTCACGAAATGATGGATAATGCAGAGATATCTTATGCGGATCTTGGAAAAAAGCTGTTCGTATCAGGAGGCACCATCCACGTGCGGATCAAAAAACTGCAGGAAGCCGGTATAGTGAAAGGTACTAAATTAAACGTTGACCTGAAGCAAATGGGCTACGATGTAATTGCTTTTATTGGTATCTACCTAGAGAAAAGTTCGCTTTACGATTCCGTAGCCAAAGAGTTGCAAAAAATACCTGAGATTACCCGTTTAAACTATACTACCGGCAACTACAGCATGTTTGCCGAGATCATTTGCCGTGATATTAATCAATTGCGGTTTGTATTACATGATGAATTACAGAAGATCAAAGGGATTGAACGTACTGAAACCTTTATCTCCCTGGAAGAAAGCTTTAACCGTAATGTGCAGGTAATGGCCTGATAAAATTACGGTGGCCATACAATAAAATTGTACTTCCAATTGAACCAATTAAATATTAGCTTTAGAACAGGTTACGCACATAATCTCTAATGCAACATGAAAAAGATCGTACTGTTAAGCCTTACTGTATTGTTTTTCCTGGCCACCCTGCCCTCCTGTAGTAAAGGAGGCGGCGGAAATGGAGGCTGTTCTGAGGGTACCATGACAATAACTACCAGCCCTGCTATTGGAAGTAATGATCGGGGACTGGTTGGACCCAATTTCCCCTTACAGGTAAATATTTCGGCCAATTTGCCGGCTGCTGGTGTTACTATTGAGGTGTCTGCCGGTCCTGAAACAGGAGGTACACCCTTTTTCACGCAAAGCCTGCCAGATGTAAAAACGGCCATCAGTAACTTTAGTATTACCAATACACCTTCCACTACAGTTTGTAAAGTAAATATTACCGTTACTTCTAAAAGCTGTGCTTCCAACAAATGGACAGGCAGTTATACTTACTCAAAGAAATAGTTACCTGCAAATAGTTCGGAACTTCTTCAAATCCGGGGTCTGGTAATCAGTACCCCGCTTTTATGCTTTTACCTGCAAGGCATCCCTCAATCCATTGCCCAGCATATTGAATGCTAATACCAATAACATAATAGCAAACCCAGGCGCCAATGCCAGCATGGGATTATTCGTAATGATGAAGTTATAATTCTCCTTGATCATCAGGCCCCAACTGGGTTGTGGTGGTTGCACACCCACCCCCAGAAAGCTAAGCCCCGCTTCTATTACAATGGCCGATGCGAAATTGGATGCAGCCACTACCATTACGGGCCCCATTACATTGGGCAATACATGGCGTACAATGATGCGCGGATGTGAAAAGCCCAATGCCCTTGCCGCTTCTACATATTCCATTTCACGTACACTCAATACCTGTCCACGGATAATACGCGCCACATTGACCCACATGGTCAACCCTATAGCAATAAATACCTGCCAGAACCCCTTGCCCAGCATAAGGGTGATGGCAAATACCAGCAATAAAGTAGGAATGCTCCAGATAACATTGATGAACCACATAATGGCATCATCTACCCATCCCCTGAAATAACCTGCCAGCGCGCCCAATAACACGCCAATACTGAGTGAGATTAATACCGTAACCAATCCCACACTTAGGCTTACCCGTACACCTACCAATAGCCTGCTTAGGATATCGCGCCCATATTTATCGGTTCCCAGGTAAAACGTTTGGGTAATGATATTAAAAGGTCCCTTTGAAAAGCCATCTGAGTAACGGGTTGCTGAAATAGGAAGCGCCACTCGCTCCGTGATGCCTTCATCAATAAATTGCTGGATAATGAGACTGTCCTTTAGGCGGGTATAACTGGTAATGGGGATGTATTGAAACCGGTCTTCCCGACCACCCGTAAGGCGGGAAAAGAAGGAAACTTGTTCAACGCTGCGCTCCTTGGGTAGTAAAAGGAATTGCTGTGTATAACCGGGCTTTTGACCACCAATTTCCACGATCATCCGGTTGGCATTGGGGGTGCCGTCGGGCGCCAGCAGGTAGGCAAATAATGCTATCATCAAAGAGAGAACAATGACCACCATACCAAATAAAGCGCCTTTATTCCGTTTCAGTCGCCGCCAGGTAGAACGTGTTGAGGCTGTAGCCATTGATGATAATAGAGTTTTGTATGCTTAAGATTGCTTCCTGATGGTCCTTCCCTTCCATTCATAATGGCCAAACTTACCCAGCCATCCTGCAATAATAGTATATAGAATATGTATTGGCTGCAAAAATGGAAAATACTTCATCAGGGAACCCTGGTCAAAGAATATAGCGGCTGCATGTACAAAAGGGAATTCAATGAGTACCTTGGCCAATACCAGGATGAGGCAGAAGAACAACCAGATACTTTCCCAAAAGGCCGCTACCGCCGCTACCAGGAAACAAATATTGACCAGGTATACGAGTAAAAGCGTCCAAAAAATGCGCTTATCATCATAGCTATCAGCCTTACTGGCCCACCGGATACGTTGGTGGAAAAAAGCCTTCCAATTGGCGGCAGGTTCGGTAGACACGATGGCTTCTTTAGCTTTGAGGTAATATACCTTATCAGGATATTTCCTGTAGATCTTATGCATCAGCAACATGTCGTCGCCCGTAGGAATAGCATCTATACCTTCAAAGCCATTTACCTCTTCAAATGCTTTTTTTTCATAGGCGAGGTTGGCGCCATTGCACATAGAATGAAAGCGCCTTGATACAGATGCCCCGGTAATCCCTTGCAGGGTAATAAAATCAAGCGACTGGAAAATGCCCAACAGGGTAGGGCGGGCAATGATCTTTACAGGTGCTGCAATAAACTTAGCCTGGGTTGATTCATAAAATGCTGCCATGCTTTCCAGCCAATGTTCTCCAAAATGACAATCGGCATCGGTGGTCACAATAAGGCTACCCTTGGCTGCACCAATACCTGTTTCAATAGCTTTTTTCTTATAAGAACGCGTAGCTGCCCGCTCAGTGATATGATCAGCTAAGTTGAGTACTGTTAGTGAGAGTCCGGCATAAGTAGGTGATCGAAGTATGGCGGCAGTATTATCTGTGGAGTGATCGTCTATTATAATTACTTCATACAGGTTTTTAGGATAAGCCTGATTAACCAGTGATTCCATCAGTGCCGGCAGGTTGTTTTCTTCATTGCGTGCAGCAATGATCACAGAAATGAATGTATGAGGAGCTTTATTGGGTAATGAGAAAGCCGGCATCCGGTTCCAGGCCCGGTGATAAAAATTGATCAGGATGGCATACCCCACCATCAACAGGAAAAATATGAAGAGGAATATTGGCATGCAGAGGAAATTGAATGAACGGATTTAAGATTGTAATAATTCAAGGATCACCTCCACATTTTTTTCCTGCAACAACTGGTGACCGGTCGGAATTATACGCAACGTACAGAAAGATTCAATACCGGTACGGAATTTTTCTCCCCGCTCATGCCGTATAATGCGGTCATATTGGCCATATACCAAACGAAAGGGTATAGCATATTGAACAATCGACTTTTTTATAGCAGGGAGATGAGGCCTGATATAACGCATACAGGTCCAGCGATTGTAGAGGTCTTCCCTTACCTGCTTATCGTGGATATAATACCGGGTGAATTTTAAAACACTTTGGTTGATCAGTCCCAGCCTGTTTCCAATTCTTAGCAACAGCATAAACCATTGGGGATGACGCATGGTAAAACGGAAAAACCGGTTCCCGATCAATGTACGGGTGGCCAGCCGGTACCAGATATTCACCTTTAACCCGTCGGGAGCCAGCAATATTACTTTGTCGGTTTGTGCTGGTATTTTTTCCATCAGGCCCAGGGCTACCCGGCCGCCCATGCTGAAACCGGCAAGCGTTAGCCTGCCGGTATAACCCGTATGCAGCTTACAAATATGATCAATGATGGAGAGCAGGTCCTCGGTGGTGAAGGTCAAACCCTCCTTCCATTCCGTGCCACCATGAAAAGGGAGGTCGATGGCCAGCATGCGGTAACCTGCAGGCAGGTGAGGTTCCAGGAAATGATAGCTCTTTTCCGATTCTCCATAACCATGCAGGCACACCAGCAGCTTTTCGCCACTGCCACCATAGCTGTAACTTATTTGTGAAGACCGGTACTTGATTGAAGCAGTTTGCATATAACAGACTGCAATAAAACTACAACTTTATCAGTAAGTAAGACAAGGTTATCATTTAATGCCCTGTCCAGGCACAACCCATTACATGCTGAATGCCCGGATAAGGGGCTTATTGCCTGCATTACTAATACGTAAATAGTACATGCCGCTTGCCAGTTGTGTGATGGGAATACTTAAATGATTGGCCCCTTTATTAGCCAGCCATATAGTTCGCTGTAGGAGGATACCATTAGTGTTGACCAATTCAACAGTAAGTACCTGGGCCTTTTCTGCAATAAGCTCCAATTGTAGTACTTTATTGGCAGAGATGGGATACATTTTTTTGATCACAAGGGCAGGCTGGTCATTTTTTATGGTTACTATTTTTGAATAATAGCTGAGGCCCCTTTCCTGAATGGTCAGCCGGTAATAACTCGTGCCAGCGCGAGGCGATACATCTGTAAATCTATAGCTATCGTTGCTCAGGGAATGATTCACAGGCAACTGCTGTAAGGATTCAAAGTCTTTTCCATCAGTACTTCTTTGTACAGTGAAGTAACCAGAAGGGTCATCGTGCGTAGCTGTCCAGGCAAGGGCAACTGCATTATCCTGTAGTGTGGCGGTAAATGCCTGTAGTTTGACGGGCAGGATCGCATTAAATACATTCTTGGCTCTTACCCTTTCAAACAAGATGCGGTGACCCGCATTGTTAAAATGTATATCGTCGGCCCCTGACTTATACATTGGGAGGATCAATGAATCGGCCGGATTGTAAAGCCCATCATAAAAATTGATGGTGTTCATGATACCGAACCGGTTAATGATCGAGTCTTTAAGGATCGACAGTCTGTATTTCACTGCCGAGGTATTGAAACTACCCCCGCCTCTTGGCTGCGTGGTGGTAACATAACATTTATTGCCTAGCCTGGTGGCGGAATCGTATATGATCTGCAGGCAATTCAATATTTCTGCAATGCTTAAAGTATCATAACCATTGGTAGGATAATTCACAATTACCACCCCATTGGATGGGGTTGGCAGGCCGGCCAACAGGTTGACAGCACGAGTAACATTGTAGCCTGGATCGGACCCTTGGCGGTTGGGCGGAGGTATGTAACTACTAGGCATGCCCCTGTAAGGACTGGCGCCGCCCCATCCCAAATTATACACCGTGTCTACCAGTCCAAACTGGTTTTTGTAGTAATTGCTAAAGCGCCTTACCCAGGAACTATCGGCAGGATAAGCTCCGGTGCCACCAGTCGTGGAAGACCCCATGGCCACCATCCTCATATGCTGCGCAAAACCTGAGGTACAGGCAGATACACACAAAAAGAAAAGGTAAATGTATTTCATCCATTAAGGTTTTTGGGCTGTGGCAATAATACAGAGGAGCTATAAAAAGGGGTACGATCAACAATGAGTGAGTAGAAAGCGAATCTACTGATTTTGTTGAGCAGCAAGTGCACCAGGTTGATGAACTATAGTTTTTGTGGCCCGAATTTGATTTAAGTCCAATACCCCTGTTTTTTTTGGTATATGAGTAACAAGGCCTTATGCCGACCTACACTTAGCAATTAATTACCCGGAAAAACTTGTCCATGAAAGGGAAATTATGTAAGTTTGGATAGTTGTATAAACAACTATATGTCAAACAACCAATTCAGAAAGGGAGAACTCTACAGCTTTATTACGGGTAAGGCATCTACTGCTATTGCCCGGCGCCTGCAGAAGAAATTCAATAGCGCTGAGCTGAATGTAACCATTGAGCAGTGGAGCGTGTTATACCATTTATGGAAGCAGGATGGTATCAGTCAGCAGGAATTGTGCAATGCCACCTTTCGTGATAAACCCAGTATTACACGGCTGGTAGACAACCTGGAAAAATTGCAACTGGTAAAAAGGGTTTCTTCGGATGCCGACCGTCGTATGAACCTGATCTACCTTACCAAGCAGGCACAAAAACTGCAGGAACAAAGTATGGAGTTGGCAGAAGAAACATTGAATGAAGCCCTGCAGGGAGTCCCGCCCGAACGCATTGAGGTTTGTAAGGAAGTATTACAGATCGTTTATGATAACCTGAAATAAAGATATACAGGCGCCGCTGTGTGATAGAGTAGGTAGCGGTGCTATTCACGATTGACTTTCATTATAAAAACATTATTTTATGAGCAGCGCAACACAACAAAAAACGAGTTTGAAAGGTGGCGAATGGTTAATTAAGGAAGGTTCTGCTTTTGATACATTTATCCCGGAAGATTTTAATGAGGAGCAGCAGATGGTAAAAGACATGTGTACCTCTTTTCTGGACGCCGAGATCTTGCCGGTGATCGACCGTATTGATAAACTGGAACCAGGGCTGATGCCTTCGCTGGTGGCGAAAGCCGGTGAGCAGGGATTGCTGGGAGCTTCCATTCCGGAAGCATATGGAGGACTGGGTAAAGATTTTATCACTTCTACCCTGGTTAACGAAGGCTTGGGCGGAGGCTTTTCTTTCTCTGTGGCCGTAGCCGCTCATACCGGTATCGGTACTTTACCCATCTTATACTTTGGTACAGAAGCCCAAAAGGAAAAATATATTACCAAACTGTCTACGGGTGAATGGAAAGGTGCTTATGGCCTTACCGAGCCCGATAGCGGCAGTGATGCCCTGGGCGCTAAAACTACCGCCAAATTGAGTGCAGATGGTAAACACTATTTACTGAACGGACAGAAATGCTGGATCACCAATGGTGGTTTTGCCGATGTATATACAGTATTTGCCAAAGTGGACGGTGATAAGTTCACGGGCTTTATCGTGGAGAGAGGATTTGAAGGCTTTACCCAAGGACAGGAAGAACACAAAATGGGTATTAAGGGTTCCTCTACCGTTCAATTGTATTTCCAGGATTGTAAAGTGCCCGTTGAAAACGTATTGGGTGAAATAGGGAAGGGGCATATCATTGCCTTTAATATCCTGAACATAGGTCGTTTGAAATTGTGTGCTGCGGCCCTGGGAGGTGCTAAAAGAGCTGCCAATACCAGTATTCAATATGCTACCACACGTGAGCAGTTTAAGACCGCTATTGCCAATTTTGGCGCCATTAAACACAAGGTGGCCGAGATGGCCATCAAAATGTGGGTGGCAGAAAGCGCCTTGTACCGCACTTCAAAATGGATAGATGAAAAGGAGCAGGAGTTACTTGCTGCCGGTAAGCCATTTAATGAATCCTTATTGGGCGCTGCTGAAGAATATGCCATTGAGTGTGCTATATTAAAAGTTTTTGGCAGTGAAATGCTGGATTTTGTAGTAGATGAAGGCGTACAGATACACGGAGGTAATGGATTCAGCGATGAGTATATTATTTCAAAAGCCTATCGCGATAGCCGCATTAACCGCATCTATGAAGGTACCAACGAAATTAACCGTTTGCTTACCGTTGATATGGTATTGAAGCGTGCTATGAAGGGCCGCCTTGATCTGATGGGACCTGCCATGGCAGTACAGAAAGAACTGATGAGCATTCCTGATTTTGGCAGTGGAGAGGAAGAAGCTTTCGCCAAAGAAAAGAAAGCCATCGCCAATTTTAAGAAAGCCATCCTGATGACTGCAGGTGCCGCTGTGCAAAAGCTGATGATGAAAATTGAAAGTGAGCAGGAGATATTGATGCATATTGCTGATATGGCCCTTGAAACGTTTAATGCCGAAAGCGCCCTGCTGAGAGCCATTAAACTAACTGACCGTAAAGGGGAGGCTGCTTGTCAATTTGAGTTGGACATTATGCGTACTTACTTGTATGATGCAGCCGATAAGATCAATAAATACGGTAAGGATGCCATCAATGCCTTTGCAGAAGGTGATGAGCAAAGGATGATGTTATTGGGTATTAAACGTTTTACCAAGGTAGATGTATTCAATAGCAAAGATGCACGCCGCAGAATTGCAGACAAACTGATCAAGGATAATAAGTATCCATTATAGTATTAGTAAGTTCTTATAGAACTCATTGCTTGAGGTGGCAGCTTTGCCTCCTTTTTTTTGCATTTATCAGTGATGGCATGAAGAAACCAGCATAAATATTCCAAATTAGTTATGCATTGCCAGCAATTTGTTGCAAATGAATTTGATATCACATTGCTGTGTATTTTGCCGGATGAAACGAACTGTATTGATATCCTGCATACTCCTGGCTTTGTTGAATCTCCAGGCCCAGGATAGTACCTCTAGCTTCTTCTATGTTAAGACTACCGGCCAGCTTCCATTCCTGGAATATGGATTGGGTGATGACCGGCTGGGTGGCGCCAAGATGACCTACCTGGATAGTAATGTAGTACTTAAAGTAATAGATTCATCCGGTACGGATTATAAAGTACAGCTTTCCCGCTTTCATACTGCTTACGTAGCCAAGAGCAATGTAAAGCTCGATACAGCACAGCATACAAAGCCTTATTACCTGACCGGTAGCTGGCGTGTTTACGGCAATGCCACGCACGATGTTGTTGCCGTTGCCATGGAAGAGCGCCTGCCTTATCGCAGCGTACAACAAATAAACCCTTCGCGCCTGGTGGTAGATATATTTGGCGTTACCTCCAATACCAATTGGATCACGCAATTGAAATCGGTGAAGGAGATTAAGAATGCCTGGTATGAGCAGGTAGAGGATGATGTATTGAGGGTATTCATTGAATTAAAACACCGCCAGCATTGGGGCCATTATATAGCTTATGACAGCAGTGGCAAGCGATTGGTCATTCGCATCAAACGGCAGCCGGAAAAGATGCGCATGAAAAACCTGGTTATTGCAATAGATGCCGGTCATGGTGGGGGTAATGCAGGTGCTGCGGGTGTAACATCAAAGGTGTATGAAAAGGTATATACCCTGCAATTTGCGGAGGCACTACAAAAGTACCTTGCCCGGAAAGGAGTAGGTGTTTATATGACACGTACTACCGATGTAGAGATCAGTATGCCCGACCGTACCCTGGCCTTGCGCCAACAAGACCCCAATCTGCTCATTAGCCTGCACCTCAATTCTGCCGGTAATCCGGCTGCCAAAGGCACCAGCACCTATTATCGTTATATTGGTTTCCGCCCGCTTACCGAGTCTATCCTGGACAGGATGCTGGAACTGGGTTTGGATAATTACGGAAATATCGGCAACTTCAATTTCGCTTTGAGTGGTCCTACTGAATATCCCAATTGCCTGGTAGAAATTGCTTTCCTGAGCAATGTAGAAGATGAGCGCAAGGTCATGGACCCTGCATTTCACAAAGCTGTGGCGAAGAAGATCTATAAAGGGATCAGGGATTGGTTGAAAGCGAACAGGAAGTAAAAAGCAAATTGTTATAATATGAGCACTACCCGTCGTGAATTTATTGCCAATACCGGCAAAGCCGTTGTTGCCGGTGGATTGATTACTTTAGCGGAAAATAATACAAGCGCCATGGCCGAACATAAGTTTATCCACCATGTATTTTTCTGGCTCAAGAATCCGGACAGTAAAGAAGACCGGGCAAAACTGGTAGCCGGGTTAAAAAAGCTCTCAGCTGTAAAAACGATCAAATGGTTTCATATTGGCCAGCCCGCTAATACCAACCGGGAAGTGATCGACAGCAGCTACTCCATCTCCTGGTGCCTTATGTTTGATAATGATGCCGATCAGGCCAGTTACCAGACCGACCCGATCCACCTGAAGTTTGTAGAAGAATGTTCTTCTGTATGGAATAAGGTGGTAGTGTATGATTCAGTTGATGTACAATGAAAGGATACTTATTAATTGAAAAGGCTTTTACGCCAGGCGAGGAGCTCTTTGTTGAGAGTAAGTCCAGTGAGAACAATTATGCGGTTGTTTTTGAGGACGAAACTGATACCGGGTACTTCTATGCCATTGAATTGACGGATACGGGTGAACAGCGCATATTGGATGCCTTGCATATTTATAATGTGGAGGAAGTCACTCCAGCAGACAAGCCCTGGAACCTGAAAATAATCTGGTCAAGGGATTGGCTTAAATGCGCTTTGGTGATCAATGCCCATTGCCATGCTGTATTTGATTTCGAGCACCAGGGTGGTCATAACCTGAATGAATTTCCTCCCCCCAATACGATTTGGACAAAAGGAGACCGGAAATTGACCAATGCCCTGATCAATGAGATCTTTAAATAATCAGTACAAAAACAAAAGACCGGTAAGTTCACCTGAGCTTACCGGTCTTTTATATACATTGAGATTTGGTCATTATTGTATGCCTGCAGCAGCAGCCTCATCTACAAACCAATGCAGCTCACCAGATGCGGGTTGTATGATCTGTGAAGGATACTGATCTACATTGTGTGCTCCTTTCAGTACTTCCTGTAGTGCATGGTTTTTATTAGCTCCAAAGGTGAGGAATGCTACCCTGGCAGCCCGGTTCACAACGGGAGCTGTAAGGGTAATGCGGTACATTTCCTGTGGTGCCAGGTAAAATGCCTTTACCCAGGCTGTTGCTTCATGAATAACCGCTGTATGCGGAAACAGCGATAAGGTATGGCCATCATCACCCATTCCATTCAACACCAGATCGAAGGTCGTGCCTTCGGCCGCGAAATATTGATGTAATATTTGCTCATAATCAGCTGCGGATGTTTCTGGTGCAATATCCGTTTTCATGATATGTACCTGCTCTTTTACTACAGGCACATGGTTAAGCAGCTGCTCAAAGGTCATCCGGGCATTATTGCGACTATCGGCGTAAGGTACAGCCCGTTCATCGCCCCAAAAGATATGCAGCTTTTGCCAGTCGATCCTTTCTTTATAAGGACCAGTGGCCAATAGCTCATACAATAGCTTGGGAGAATTGCCCCCTGTAACCACCCAGGTAAAACGGTCCTTTGTTTGTAAGGTGGTTTCAATGGTATGCGTGATCCATTCTGCCAGCTCCTGGCTCACCGCGATACTATCTTTTTGAATATGAAGCTGCATGCGTAATAATAGTTGATCAATAAATAGTCAATAACTTACTTGGTACCTATTTCTGATTTTCCACTGGCCTGTTTCTGAATAGGCAGGTTCACCCAATTCCGACCATCGCGGGCGATCAATGCTTCTGCATCTTCTGGTCCCCAATTGTCGGGCGCATAATTGGGGAAATCTACCGGGGGCCTGGCTTCCCAGGTTTCCAGGATCGGCATAATGATCTTCCAGGCAGCTTCTACCTGGTCTGAACGCATGAATAAGGTCGCGTTGCCTTCCATTACGTCCAGTAACAGTGTTTCGTATGCTTCTGGTTCCTCTTCCTCGTAAGCATCCTTATAGCTGAAGATCATATCCACCGGGTTCAGTGTCATCGACTGACCAGGGCGTTTGGACTGGAACCGAAGGCGGATATCCATTTCCGGCTGAATGCTGATAGTAAGCCTGTTTGGGCGCCATGTTTCAGCGGCCTCTGGCGGGAAGGCATAATTAGGCGCCGGGCGGAATTGTACTGTAATGATCGTAGACTTTTGGTGCATGCGCTTGCCGGTGCGCACATAGAAAGGCACATCCTGCCAGCGCCAGTTATCAATATAGAATTTAACCGCTGCGAAAGTATCAACCGGTGAATTGGGGGCTACATTCTTTTCCTGCCGGTAGCCGGGAACATTCTTTCCCTTCATCCAGCCTTCGGAATATTGACCGCGCACAGCGTGCGCATGTACTTCTTCATTGGTGATGCGGCGAATGGCATTCAATACATCTACCTTTTTATTGCGGATCTCATCTGCTTCAAAGGAAACAGGTGCTTCCATGGCAATCATACACATCAGTTGCAGGATATGGTTTTGCACCATATCGCGCAGTGCGCCCGAGCTTTCATAATAATCTCCGCGTCCTTCTACACCCACCGTTTCTGCGGCGGTGATCTGTACATGCTCTATATAGTTCCTGTTCCAGATAGGCTCAAATAAGGCGTTGGCAAATCGCAGGGCCAGGATATTCTGTACCGTCTCTTTACCCAGGTAATGGTCTATGCGGTAGATCTGTTTTTCATCAAACATGCTCGACAGAAGCTCATTGAGCTCATGCGCACTCTTCAGGTCATGCCCAAAAGGCTTTTCTACCACGATGCGGGTGCACTTGGTATCATGACATATATTCAACGGCCCCAGTTTGCTGGCGATATCCGGCACCAGTTGGGGGGCTACGGCCATATAGAAGATTACATTGGGATGCTCACCAAATTCCTGTTCCTTCTCTTTTACAATGTCGGCGATCTTCTGGTAATCAGCTTCATTGGATGCATCCATTTGCAGGTAGGATACATTTTGAGAGAAGGTACTCCACGTACCATTTTGGTCACCTTTACGGCGGGAAAACTGTTGAATACCATCCAATAAATGCTTGCGGTAATCTTCGTTCTTGAATGGTCTCCGGCCGATTCCCACAATGCTGAACTTATCGGGCATCCAATTATCAATATACAGGTTGTATAAGGCAGGAGAAAGTTTGCGGTGATTCAGATCGCCGCTGCCACCAAAAATGAACAACAGGGAGGCTGGTGGGCGTTTATGATTTTGCATATATGTTAGTTTGAGCCGGACTATTTATTCCAGATCGTGTGAAATGTTCCTGGTTGATCGATCCTCTGGTAAGTATGTGCACCAAAGTAATCGCGTTGTGCCTGGACAAGGTTAATGGGCAGTTGATTGCTGCAGTAAGCATCGAAATAGCTTAGTGACGATAACAGGCAGCCGGCTGCAAATTTATTTTGAATAGCCGTGGCTGCTACCGCACGCAGGTTTTGTTCCTTGCCTTGCAGTAACTGGGCAATCTGCTCATTCAACAACAAATTTTCCAGCTGTGGGTTCTGTGTATAGATCTTAGTGAAGAGGTCCAGTAAGGAAGAACGGATAATACAACCACCCCGCCATACACTTACTACCTTTTGCATGGGGATCTGCATATCCAGGTCGGTAGAGGCTTTGTGCAATAAGGCGAGCCCCTGGGTGTAACTGATCAATATGCCAAAGAATAATGCATCGTGCACTTGTTGAATAAAGACTTCTTTGGAGGTATTGATAGTGCCGGCCTGTGTTTTATAGAGCGCAGCGGCTTTTACCCTTTCTTCTTTCAGGGAAGAGATATTGCGCATGGTAACCGACATGTCGATGGTTGGAATGGGTACACCGATCTCCATAGCGTCCTGTGAAGTCCATTTACCTGTTCCTTTAGCGCCTGCTTTATCGAGTATCACATCGATGAGGCGTTGGGAGGTCTTGTCATCCTGCTGGAGGAAGATATCCGCCGTGATCTCTACCAGGAAAGATTGCAGATCGCCCTTATTCCAGCTGTCAAATACCTGGTGCAACTCATCATTGGTAAGGCCAGCTCCGCGGTGCAGCAGGTCATAACATTCACTGATCAATTGCATAATGGCGTATTCAATGCCATTGTGCACCATTTTTACATAGTGACCGGCAGCGCCCTTGCCCAAATGAGCTACACAGGGTTCGCCATTTACCTTGGCTGCAATAGCCTCCAGCATGGGTTGTACATGCGGATAAGCCTCCTGATCGCCTCCGGGCATGATGCTGGGGCCTGTACGAGCACCCTGCTCTCCACCCGAAACACCCATACCTACAAAGTGAAGGCCTTTATCTTTCAGGTAGGTAACCCGGCGTAAAGTATCTGTATAGTGTGAATTACCGCCATCGATGATGATATCGCCTTTTTGTACCAGGGGCAACAGGCTTTCGATCACATCATCCACCGGTTTACCTGCCGGTACCAGCATCATGATCCGGCGGGGAGCCGACAGCTGGTTGACCATTTCTTCCAGGGTGCCTACACCTTTGACCGTGGTGCCTGGGGTGGCAGCCGCTTCAAAAGCCGTTGTTTTCTGATTGTCTTTATCAAATCCGATTACTTTAAACCCGTGATCCGCCATGTTCAGTAACAGGTTCCTGCCCATTACACCCAGACCGATCATTCCAAAGTCGAATTGTTGTGCAGCCATAATTTTTATATGAGTGACAAAATTAGGTAGTGAGGCTGGTAACAAAAAAAAGAACTCTTGGCTATTTTATGTGTTGTATTATCCCGGAACAGCTAAAAAACAGGTAAAGCCTGCTTGCACACAGGCTTTATAGAACAAGTTGGAAAGGTCTATTTTTTTACTGGACTTCCACTTTCGGGATGTTCCTTGCCATGATGGCAGGTCATGCAGCCTACAGGTGCTATGGCACTTGTATCCCCCTGTTTGTAATGGAAGTACTTTTTGTTGAGCTTCGCTGTCATCCGGAACATATTCCGGGCTATCTCTTTTTCGGGTTTCTCATCGCTGGCAAAGTCCATTTTCTTAGGATCATCCTTGCGGGGAGCATGACAAAAACTGCAACGAACCCCCAGTGCAGCCTTCCATTCGTCCATTATTTTGTCCAGGTCGTCATGACTGATATTCTTCGGTAATACCTTGAGGTTTTTGTGTGTACCCTTTGGCGGTTTGCTGGCTGCGATACCTGCCAGTACTAGGATCAATAACATAACCAATACAGTCATCTTCTTGTTAAACAGCATAATAACGAATCTTTTAATGGTTGAATGTAGGGAAAGGATATAAATTCCCGGGCATAAAAATTACAATTCTCTGACATTTGACGACAGCCGAAGGAGCTACTTGTATTAACAAAGGATTATTATTGGCCATACATTTTAAACTTAAAACGTTGTATATTTGCGCCGTCAAATTTGAGGTTTAGCATTTAGTAAGTGAACGATGTAGTCTGCTACGCAATTCTGCTAATAGTTAGTTAGTCTTTCTTTACGCTGCTTTTTTCTCAGATCATTATAAAATTTAATCAGTTTTTTGTTATGAACATTTATGTTTCAAATTTGAGTTTCAACGTTACCGATGAAGACCTGCAAGATTTTTTTGCTGACTATGGCGAAGTTTCTTCTGCCAAAGTGATTACCGACAAATTCACCAACAAGAGCCGTGGTTTCGGTTTTGTGGAAATGTCAGATGATGAAGCCGCCCGTAAAGCAATCGCTGAACTGGATGGTGGTATCGTAGAAGGCCGTGCTATCAAGGTAACTGAAGCTCGTCCCCGTGAAGAGCGCAGTGGTGGAAACGAGCGTCGCTCTTTCTCTCGCAGCAACAGCAACCGTTATTAATACGTATTCCTGTTACAATATTGGAGCCCTTCGTTTATAACGAGGGGCTTTTTTATTGCCTGCAGCTTTCCAAGCTGTCGCAATAACTTGTTTTACAAGGGACTATCAAAGGGTTTGGTAGGTGTTTGACAGGGGGTTAAGAGGATTTGTTCGTATATCATTCGGAGATAAAGCGCACTAGCCTAAGCGAATACCGAACAAGATATGACACCCTTTTTACCGCTTTAAAGTCCGGTTTTACCGGTATTCCTTTGCCCATAACCGGTTTTGTATTGGCTCCCTGCTGTTATATTTTTAGTTTGCACCGGTATTGGTCTGGCAAGCAATGCCATTTTAAACCCAAACTTCTTTAATACAACCATGAACTTAATAGGAAACCTCATATGGCTCATCTTTGGCGGCTTTTGGTCGGCCCTGGGTTATCTTTTTGGCGGTCTGGTGTTATGCCTTACCATTGTGGGCATCCCCTGGGGTTTCCAGTGCTTTAAACTGGCAGGGGTTGTGCTCTGGCCTTTTGGTAAAAAGATAGTGCCTAAACAAGGCAGTATGGGCTGCCTTTCCCTATTCTGCAATATCATCTGGCTGCTTTGCGGCGGGTTATATACAGCCTTTGTACACCTCGTTTTTGCCTTCCTGCTCTGTATCACCATTATTGGTATTCCTTTTGCACGGCAGCACATCAAACTCATGGAACTCTCCTTCATGCCTTTTAGCCGGGATGTGATCTGGTAGGGATTCTTTCACAGAATTTTAATCTTTGAGGTTTTTGCTGAACATAAGAAAAGCCCTAACCTTGCGTTATTGCCCCATAGATGATCTTTTTAAGCCCCGCTAATGCAAAGACGCCTTCCCTCCTGGACTTGTTATTCATTGGTAGCTATCCTCGCTGTATTGCTCATCCGCTGTGGTGATGCCAAGGCCCCGGCCAGTATTACACCGACCGACTCCCTGGCTAAAGTGGCCAATAGTGCCCCGCCTGTGTCACAAAGAAAGTTTGGCCTGCCGGTAGATTCCTTTACGGTTATAGAAAAGACCATAGAGCGCAATGAGTTCCTGGCCAATATATTGGAGTTGTACCAGGTAGATGATGCCACCATCGCACTGCTGGCCGCTAAATCAAAAGGTGTTTTTGATATTCGCAATATCCGGGCAGGTAATCAGTATACTGTATTCTGCACGCAAGACAGCCTTCAGAAGGCCCAGTATTTTGTATACCAGCCCAATGCTATTGATTATGTGGTGTACGACCTGCGAGACTCCATCAGCATTTATACTGGTAAAAGAACGGTGACCACCCGCACGCTTACCGCCTCCGGCAAGATTGAAGGCTCACTCTATGAAACCTTCAAAAAAGCAGGAGCCGACCCCGGCCTGGCTATGAAACTGGCCGATATTTATGCCTGGTCCATTGACTTTTATTCCATTCATGAGGGTGATTGGTTTAAAGTAGTATATGAACAGCAATACATCAAGGAAGAACCTGTTGAATTGGGTGCCATCCGCTCAGCGGTATTCTCTCATGATGGAGAGCCCTTCTATGCTTTTTATTTCCAGTCCGACAGCACCCAGCCCGGAGAATATTATGATGAACAAGGCAAAACCCTGCGCCGGTTTTTCCTGAAGGCGCCTTTGAAATTCAGTCATATTACTTCCCGCTTTACCATGCGCCGCTTTCACCCTGTCCAAAAACGCTGGAAAGCCCACCTGGGTACCGATTATGCTGCCCATAGCGGTACGCCCATTATTGCTACAGGTAATGGTGTGGTTACAGAATCCGCATTCTCCCGTTTCAATGGCAATTATGTAAAGATCCGTCACAACAACACCTATACCACTCAATACCTCCACATGAGCCGCAGGGCTGCCAGGCAGGGCCAGCATATACGGCAGGGCCAGGTTATTGGTTATGTAGGCAGTACCGGCCTGGCTACAGGCCCCCATGTATGCTATCGCTTTTGGAAAAACAATAAACAGGTTGATCCACTGCGACAAAAATTCCCTTCGGCCGAACCGATTTCCCAATCATCTCTCCCGGTATTTGATCAGTATAAACAGGAACAACGGCAGCAACTGGAAACGATTAAACTCGCAGGCGGCGGCACCATACAATAACATCAATAATAAGTAAACGAAGTAAACCCCGTATGGCTATCACCGGCTGACGGGCCTGCAGTTACCCGGGTAACGGAATGCCGTTCTATGGGCAGGTTGTCGCGGTATACATAATTGAGTTGCGACTCCCGTACGTAAGGACCATCGACAGATTTAGTGCGGGTAGCGTTATTGAGCTGGAACTTGACCGAAGGCAGTAGAATGGCGTGCTCAAGGAAGCCTCTGTAAACGGCAAATCCATCAACACATTTCTTGTTGTCATACGCCTCAAAATCGGTAATGCCGACAAGGCCTGTTGCAGGATACGAGTTTTCCACCCGTTTTACATTGCCATCCTCGTAGTAAGTAAAGACGGTATGTTTTTCATCAGGCCCGTTATTCACAGGCTGCCAGTCCATATGTGTCACCCGCCCACGGTCGTCGTATCGTATAGACACGGTGAGCTTCAATCCCGAGTTGTCATATTGCAGCACGCTGCTCACACGTTGGTTTGTGTACCGGTACAGGAAATACCTGGCGTCGGTAGAACTGCTGGTTACACTGTCAATGCGTCCTTTTTTGTAAAAATATTCATAGACGTACATGTCTTCGTGATAAGACAGCCTGGTGACATACCCCTCATTATTGTAGGTGAAGTGGTAAAACGGGGACGCTACGTTCCTCGCATTGACTTCCTTCAGCAACACATCAAACCGGTCGGTGCCGCCTGTTTCGCCCGGACCAGGCCCCGGATCCTTATCACAGCAGGCTACAGCGATCAATAATATCATTGCCACCAATGACCTCCAGGCAATACCTTGTTGCATAAAAAAGCTGGTTATTTTACTAAAACTACCGGTAGTAGGGTAAAATAACCAGCCTCTTCCTGCATACTGCTTTATAGGCCGTTGAATGAATGGATATTCAAGTTGAATTAAATCCTGGACCGGGCTTTTATTTTATCCATCGTTCAAAAAACTCCCAGGTGCGCAAAAGCTGGTCAATGCGCTGCCGGTTATCGCCACTGCGGGTAATTTCATGTGTGGCATTCGGATGGCGTACATATTCCACCGGTCTGTCCAATGCTTTCAGGCTGTGGTACAGCATTTCACTTTGTACAAAGCCGGTGCGGCGGTCATTATCACCATGAAAAATAATATACGGGGTTGTAATTTGCTGTACATAGGTAATGGGCGATTCCCTTTCCAGGATGGCCTTGGTTTCAGGTTGCCAGGGGTAGCCGCCAAAATAATTGGGCACCAATCGCCAGGCATTGCCCTCACCAAAGAAAGTGGCCAGGTCATATACCCCTCGCTGTGAGCAGGCTGCTTTAAACCGTTTATCATGTGCAATGATCCAGGCTGTAAGGTATCCTGCATAAGAGCCGCCGGTAATGGCGAGCTTTGAAGTATCGGCCCATCCTTCGGCCACAGCCTTATCCAGCGCAGTAAGTACATCACTGCTGGGCCCTGCTCCCCAATCATTGATATTTCCCCGTAAAAAGTCGAGACCATAACCGCCGCTGCCCCGGGGATTGCAATACACTACACCATACCCTTTGCTGCAGAAGTACTGGAATTCATGCCACATACTACTTTCGCCAGGGCCCCACATGGCTGATGGGCCACCGTGTATTTCCAGCACTACCGGATATTTTTTGCCAGCCTCAAAATTGGAAGGCTTCATTACCCAGTATTCTACGGTCATTCCTTTGCTGTTGGTAAAGGTTTTCTTTTCGGGGAAAGAGAGTTTTTTCCCTTGCACCCAATCGTTAAAGTGACTGATCTGTTTGGTATTTTGGGCCGATGCATCTGCCAGGAATAATTCAAAAGGATTGGCTACCGCTGTTTTTACAAATACCAATTTATTGTTCACTATATCGAAGCTGCTTATGCCACCGTTATAATCACTTAACTGATCCACCTTTTTGGTCTTTACATCAACCCGGTAAATTGGTGCCCCGCCATTGCTTTGGGCGGTGAAGTACATATACTTTTCATCAGCACTCCAGGTAACGGCCCCTTTGCTACGATCAAAGGGGATATCAATAATATCTTTTGCTGTTCCATTTATTGGCATGATGGCCAGCATGGGGATGCTTACAAAGGAGGTATTGCCATATTGAAAAGCCAGCCATTTACCGGAAGGCGAAATGCGGGGACTGCTATATACTTTGTCCTCTTCGCCCAATAGCATACGGAAATTAGCCCCATTGGTATTGACCATAAAGAGCTGGCTTTCCAGTGACCGGTCAGGGTGTTGCAATGAATCAACATCACCTGCCATGATTACCTGTTTGCCATCGGGTGTAAACTGGGCGCCATTAAATCGGTAGAAGCCCCGGGTTATAGCCACCGGTGTAGCGCCCGCCACGGCATTGACCACAAAATAATGGTTGAAGCTCATATCGGACGATACATTCATCTCGTCCAGGAAGTTCAGTTTATTAAATACCCTTGCCTTGCGGTCTGTTGCATTGTTTTCGAGGTAGGCACGTACTTCTTCCAGGTTGCCATCTGGATCGGCCTTGGCTGTTGAAACCTGTAATTGTTCATTTTTATCAAAGCCAGGTTTTTCTGCTGGCCATTTCGGGGTCAGTTTGCCGGGATTGAGGTCGGTATCTTTCAAGAGGTCCTTTAAAGGTACGCTGGCTGCAAACAGGAGTTGCTTGCCATCGGGACTCCAGGATGGGGAGGAGGCCCCATATTTGAATTTTGTGAGTTGAATGGCTTCCCCGCCATCCAGCGATAAAAGGAAAATTTGTGCTTTGCCGTCTGCTGTCCGTACAAAGGCCAGTTGTTTGCCATCGGGGCTCCAGGTAGCCTGGGTGGCATTTTCCCTGGAAGTTAATGGTCTGGGAGCGGTACTGCCATCAGTGGCAACCATCCAGAGCTGGTTGGTGTATTTGTAATCTGTTTTGCTTTCTCCATCCGGTTCTATGCTGGTAACGCTGAAGGCGGCCTTACTGCCATCGCGGCTAAGTGTAACACCCCCCAACGATTTTATCTTCAGCATATCGGATACTTTAACAGGTTCATTGCTTTGCTGGGCCTGGGTAATCAGGGTACTGAGCAGGAAAAGGATACTGGTATAACGTATTTTGGTCATGTTAGGATTTTGTTAGGGTGAATGTACGAATTCATCATCGTTTGCTATTACCGTTGAACATTGAGCATTGCGTATTGAATAGGGGGATTGACCATTTTCCTACTTTTGATCAACAAATAATACATTATGAGCCAGTTGGTCAATGAATTCAATGAGTACCGCACCAAGATGAATGAAGTAATACTGGGTAAAAACAACCTGGTGATGAAGCGCTTATGGAACCTCGATACAAATACTTATGAGGCAGGCGCCCTGGATGTAAAAACCAAGGAATTGTTGGGATTGGTAGCCAGTATGGTTTTGCGTTGTGACGATTGTATCAAGTACCACCTCGGCAAGTGCCATGAACAAGGAGTAAATACGGAGGAAATGTACGAGGTGTTTGCTGTAGCCAATATTGTAGGCGGCACCATCGTGATTCCCCATACCCGCCGGGCGGCCGAATATTGGGAAGAGTTGATTGGCGGGAATTAGGCCCTTTTCCAGTCAGAAGAGCAAGAGGTGTAGCCCGCAGCCAGCAGCTCATATTGCGTAGGTTAAAGCTCACCGCTTTTTTTGTAACTTTAGAATATGAGCGAAGCCATAACAGCCCCCGCATTAACAGCCAAAGACTTTGCCACCGATCAGGAAGTTCGCTGGTGTCCCGGCTGTGGTGATTACTCTATCCTGGCACAGGTTCAGAAGATCATGCCGGGACTTGGTATTCCCAAAGAGAATATTGTGATCATTTCTGGTATCGGCTGCAGTAGCCGGTTTCCTTATTATATGAATACCTATGGTATGCATTCCATTCATGGGCGTGCTACTGCAGTGGCCAGTGGCTTAAAAGCTGCCCGGCCCGAATTGAGTGTATGGATCGTAACGGGTGATGGCGATGGGCTGAGTATTGGGGGTAATCATACCATTCACCTGTTGCGCCGCAATTTCGATGTGAATGTAATGCTGTTCAATAACCAAATATATGGCCTCACGAAGGGACAGTATTCCCCCACATCAGAAGAACAGAAAGTGACCAAGTCGACCCCCTATGGCAGTATAGACCATCCTTTCAATCCCCTGGCACTGGCCATGGGTGCTGATGCTACTTTTATTGCCCGGACGATGGACCGTGATCCCAAACACTTGCAGGAATCATTGATCCGGAGCCATAAACACAAGGGCTCATCCTTCCTGGAGATCTATCAGAACTGTAATATATTCAACGATGGCGCTTTTGAGTCTTTCACTGAAAAAGCTACCAAGCCCGATAATACCTTGTTTTTGGAACAGGGCAAACCGCTCATTTTTGGCGCTCTAAGAAACAAGGGTATTAAGCTCGAAGGCTTTAAGCCAGTAATAGTGGAATTGGGCGAGGGGGCAAGTACAGACGATCTGTGGGTTCATGATGACCATGATTTCTATAAGGCGCAAATACTGGTTCGCATGTTTGATGATCCCCGGATAGAAGGCCATTTGCCTCGTCCCTTTGGTGTTTTTTATGAAACCGACCGTCCTCGTTATGAAGAAATGTTGGAATTACAATTACAGGAGGTGATCAAATCAAAAGGGAAGGGAAATCTGGATAAGCTATTGCGTGGTAATGAAACCTGGACCATCGCATAAGCCACACAGTCCGCGGCCAGCTCCACAAAAGATGTGTCATCCATAGTAATCTGCGAAATCAGCGATAAGTCTGCAATAAAAAAGCCAGCGATGGAAATCGCCGGCCTGTGCTTACCTCTGAAACCACAAAAAGAAAGAAGGTAACTATATATTGTCTATATATAAATTCAGTTTAAAGGATCAAAATTGGTCTTGAATTGGATTAACTGTCGATTAGTGAAAGGAACATAAAGCGGCTCAGCATGGTGGGTAGTAAGCACTTTCAGTTACTTCACTTTTAATTTTACTGCTACAACTGTGGAGTATAAGCAGTTGGTTTTGGTACCGACAACGATATTTTCAGTTGCCAAAACACACAGGGTCGTAAACAACGTGACAGAGGTATAACATTTACAAGGGTAGCGGACAAACTATATTGAACGAATTTTCATTCGTACTTTCTTTTCGATAGAACCGGAAATTGGACGGTTGGAATGAGGAGATTGGAGATTTCGGGTGCTTTGCGGGTGTGAATAGTGGTTCAGCACATAAGCAGGGTAAAAGTAAAGACTGTTTTCTAAAATATCAATATTTTCTTCAAGAATTTTTAATGTGGAAGGCTTTTACAGCCATTTATTAAGAAAGATCAATTATGACTTGAAAGTCTTTTACTTAACCTGGTTGCATGTTTGCTGCATTTAAAATGTCCTGCCAGCTATATTATTGGGTACTGGATTGCAGGTCCATTTCTTTTTCGGCAGCCTTAAATACTTTCTCTTTTTTATAATCATACCACCATTGGGGGGCGGTTTTTTTCATCAGGGTATCAATACTGCGCATACCAAATAAATTCCAGGCGCCCTGCAACTTACCAGAAATGGAAGATTGTAAAGCTCTTAGGCTCATGGCGAATCCGCTGTCGAGGTATTCCATATGATGCCAGTAACCGGCAGGCATAAATAAGGTATCGCCATGGTCAAGTATCACTTCATAGCCTTCAGCCAGCTTTAACGCAGGGAACTGTTGATAATCAGGTTTTCCATGCTCATTGTAATGCGAAAAATCTGCCAGGCTAAGTACTTCGAAAGGCTTGCGGTATAACTTATGCTGTTCTTCAAAGGGGAATAATAATACCTTTTTCCTGCCGGCAAACTGGGTATGCAGGATATGTGACATATCAATATCGAAATGCATATGGGTAATACTCGTTGCGCCGCCTGTAAACAGCATGGGGAACTTCTTGACAAAACCTTTCATCAGGTGTTCGGGCCAGGTAAAATCCTGCGTCAATTCTGGCGCATGGTCGAAAATATTGAACAGAAAGATCCGCCAGCCAGCAGGCCCCTGGCTGATCATATCGATATACTCACCAAAAGTCTTATAGTCATCAGCCGTATTAATGGGGGTATAGGCATCACTCTTCACATTGTTATACAAACCAACCCTTGTGTTGCCTACAATCTTCTTGAAATAGGCCCAATCCCATTTGGAGTAGGCAGGCCAGTCTTTTGCCAGGTTATTGATTACTACCGGCTTCATGGGTTTATAATAGTGCTGCTGAAATGCTTCCCCACTGATGGAATCTATTCTGTCAACAGGTTGTAAACGCATGGACAAAATTTAGCGCTAATTTAATATTAAATCTATTTGTGCTACATCCGCTACCCGAATATATTGATTCTGTGACAACTGTAGTGCTGGATTTGTTGCGTTTTTGTAGTTCCGGGCTTCTTTTTTGTTAATTATTGATATTTACCTGATAATTTTACCGTATGCTGCTACACCTTCACCCCGACAATCCACAGCCCCGTAATATTCACACCATTGTAACCGGTTTGTCCAAGGGAGAAGTGATCATCTATCCTACCGATACTATTTATGGCCTGGGTTGTGATATCTACCAGCAAAAGGCTATTGAACGTATCTGCCGTATTAAGCAGGTAAATCCGCAAAAAGCCCAGTTGTCCTTCATTTGCCATGACCTAAGCGATCTCAGTCAGTATACCAAGAGTATATCCACCCCCTTGTACCGCATGCTTAAAAGCTATTTGCCAGGGCCTTATACATTCATCCTGCCAGCCAGCAAAGAAGTACCCAAGATCCTCAAAAGCAAGAAAGACACCATTGGTATCCGGGTGCCCGATAACAATATTGCCCGGGCAATCGTAAAAGAACTGGGCCACCCCATACTGAGTACAACCCTCCCCGGCGATATGGTAGAAGAATATACCGATCCCGAACTGATGTACGCAAATTTTGAAAAATTGGTTGATGTTGTAGTGGATGGAGGGATCGGCGGTATGGTACCTTCCACCGTTATTGACTGTACCGGCGATGAGCCTGTCATTGTGCGGCAGGGCGCCGGAGAATGGGTGGCTGAATAATTGGCTGTATATTCGCCCCCCTAATTTGTCTCCATTTATGACTGCTGCCTTAACTGAATACCAGCGCTTTTTCCCCGACTCCTTTGAACTGGAAACACCCCGTGTTTTACTTCGGCTATTACAACCCGGCGATTTTGATGCCCTGTATCCCCTGGCTCAATCCAGGGATACCTGGAAATACTTTGTCCAGGAGCTGAATGACGCCCAGACCCTGCGCAATTGGATAGGCGATCTGCTGCAGGAACGGGAACAAGGCAAAAGGATGCCTTTTGTGATCATTGATAAAGATACCCGTGAAGTATGTGGCTGTACCAGCTACCTCAATATATCCTTCTTTGATAAACGACTGGAAATAGGCTCCAGCTGGCTGGGGCCTGATTTCATTGGCATGGGGGTAAATAAACAAGCCAAGTTTGCCCTGCTGAGCTATGCTTTTGGTGTTATGAAAATGGAAAGGGTGGAAATCAAAACCGATAACCTGAATGAGCGTGCCAAGGCTGCGCTTCTGAAGGTGGGCATGATACCCGAAGGGGTGCTGCGTAGCCATATGCAGATGCATTCCGATCGTCGCCGCGACACCATCTACTTCAGCATCCTGAAAAACGAATGGCCGGAAAGGGTGGCCAGTTTCTTCCCTGAAATGCTATAAACCCAGTTCCAGCTGCGATGGCAGACATTGGAAGGATTTGCGGTGGTAGGGGCTCATTCCATGCTCTTCTATGGCATGGCGATGCTGGAGGGTAGGATACCCTTTGTTGGAGTTCCATTTGTATTGGGGAAACTGCTCATGCAATTGCAGCATATAGTCGTCCCGGTAAGTTTTGGCAAGAATGCTGGCTGCAGCTATGGAGGCATAAATACCATCGCCTTTAATGATGCATTCATGTTGTATGGCAGGATAGGGCGTAAAGCGGTTGCCATCGATTAGTAGCAATTGCGGCTGGGTGGTTAGCTTGTCTATGGCCAGGTGCATGGCCTTAAAAGAGGCTTTTAGTATGTTGATGACATCAATTTCCTCATGGTCTACAATACCTACAGCATAGCTCACTGCCTGTTGTTCTATAATGGGGCGCAAGGTATACCGGTGCTCTTCTGTTAGTTGTTTGGAGTCGTTCAACAAGGGGTGATGAAAATCCTTAGGCAGTACAACGGCTGCGGCAAATACGGGACCTGCCAGGCAACCCCTGCCAGCTTCATCACAGCCGGCTTCTATCAATATTTCCTGGTGAAAAGGTTTGAGCAACGGATAAACTTTGGCCAAAAATAAGGGAACGAAGGAATAACCGGCCACCTGCCTGTCCTATTTTACCCACATGGTCACAGAAAAGGGGATGGGCTACTTCGTAAACTAACCTTACCTTTCCGCACTTTTTTATGGAGGTAGCAGGGTACATAATTGCTGTTTTAATTGGCCTCTCACTGGGCCTGGTAGGTGGTGGCGGCTCCATTATCACCGTCCCTGTATTGGTATACCTGCTCAAGGTCGATCCAATCCTGGCCACTATGTACTCCTTATTTGTTGTAGGATGCTGCAGCCTGGTAGGGTCGGTAAAAGCATTTAAAAGACAGTTGGTGGATGTGCCGGTAGTTTTTGTATTTGGCAGCGCCTCCATGCTATCAGTATTTATTGCGCGGCATCACCTCGTTCCTTTATTGCCCGATTACTTTTTCACAATTGGTCCGCTGGTAGTTACCAAAGCAGTATTCCTCATGCTGCTGTTTGGACTGCTCATGTTGCTCACTTCCCTATCCATGATCCGATCAGGGGCACGCACAGAATTAACCGTAGTGCCTGCACAAGATCAGCCCCGTAAAATGCTCCCCTTGTTTTTACAAGGTGCAGGAGTGGGTATTGTAACTGGCCTGTTGGGCGCTGGTGGTGGCTTTCTCATCATCCCGGCCCTCGTTCTCTTTGGTAAACTGCCCATGAAAACAGCCGTCGGTTCTTCACTCACCATTATGACATTCAGTTCTTTATTTGGCTTCTTCAGCACCATGGCCCAGTATACCATTAACTGGACCCAGTTGCTAAGCTTTACAGCCATTGCCATAGGGGGGATTTTCATCGGCACGGCCTTGTCTGACAGGATACCTGGCAGTTCCCTAAAAAAAGGTTTTGGCTGGTTTGTTTTAGCCATCGCCATTATTGTCCTTAGCCGGGAGCTATTCTTTTCCTAACTCTTTTTCAGCCACGGTTTTAAATGCCACGCCAGGGGCTTGCCTGCTTATTGCCCGAAGTTGTCCCAATCTGCTATTGCGATGCAGAAATAGTAATGGGACGCTCCTGTAAATTCAGTAAATTTAGAACAGGATTTATACCGTCTCGCAAAGGAGATTTATTATGTCTGGTTATCTTTCTCTTATACAGTAGTGCACTGACGAATAACCTTACGTCACCAACATTACAAGATCCGCTATCATTATCGTATCCTTCCAATTGAACACGCGCCTTAACAACAACGGCCTTTACTGGTTCAGTCATTAACCATTAACCGAAGTCCCCGTCTTTGGGGATATTCTATTGCACTTTCGGGTATTGAAAAACCTCGATGGTGTGATGAATTTTGCATTGCTCATTAAAAAATATTCTGTTATGCAAAACAATGAAATGAACACATCCTCCCGCCGTGGTTTTTTAGGTACACTGGCTACTGGCGCTGCTGCATTGGGAGTAACAACATTGGCTACTCCTTTTGAACTGGCAGCATCTCCTTCATTTACACCAGAAGGCCTGGCTGATGCCGATGCCTGGTTCAATAAGATCAAGGGCAAGCACCGTATTGTATTTGATGCTACCCGGCCGCATGAGATCTTCCCTTTTGCCTGGCCACGTGTATTTATGCTCACCAATGCCGCTACCGGTACGCCCGAAAAAGATTGTAGTGTGGTAGTAGTACTTCGTCATGATGCCATTCCTTATGCCATGGAAGATGGCTTATGGGCCAAATACAATTTTGGGGAAATGTTTAAAGCCGATGATCCGGCTACCAAACAACCTGCTACACGTAATCCATTCTGGAAACCCAAACCGGGTGATTTCAAAGTACCCGGATTTGGCCCTGTAGCAATTGGCATCAATGAACTGCAGGAAAGTGGCGTTATGTTCTGCGTGTGTGATGCTGCCATGACGGTTTACAGTGCGGTCGTTGCTGATAAGATGAGCCAGGATGCGGCGCAGGTAAAGAAAGAGTGGGTGGCTGGTCTCCTGCCCAATATTCAACCCGTGCCTTCTGGTGTATGGGCAGTGGGAAGGGCGCAGGAACACGGTTGTACTTATTGTTTCGCCGGATAAGCTACATCCCTTAACCTATTTTATGACTCGTAAGATGCTGTTGGGATTCCTGCTGGCAGGTGGGATTGTCCTTGTATGGGTATCGTTGATCAAAATAAATGCCCCTGGTCATAGGGATATTAAACTGGTATCAAGTGGTATGCCCGAATGGCCCTGGGAAGCGCCCGATACTGCCTCCATCCCTGCAACAGCCGAAGGGGAATTGATTCGTTATGGCCGGTCATTAATAGCCAATACTGCCCGTTACCTGGGCCCCCGGGGAATGGTGCGGGCCATTTCAAATGGGATGAATTGTCAGAACTGCCACCTCGATGCCGGCACCCGGCCCTGGGGTAATAACTACAGTGCCGTAGCTACTACCTATCCCCGCTATCGCGAGCGCAGTGGTACAGTGGAGTCAGTAGAAAAAAGGGTCAATGATTGCCTGCAGCGCAGTTTGAATGGGAAACACCTGGACAGCAATAGCCATGAGCTTAAAGCCATGGTAGCTTATATAAAATGGGTAGGCAGTAAAGTGCCAGCCAACAAGAAGCCCCTGGGGGTTGGTATCAGCAGCCTACCCTATCTCGACCGTCCTGCCGATAGTACCCTCGGTAAAAGTGTATATGATCAATATTGCCAGCGTTGTCATGGAAACAATGGCCAGGGCATGCCTGATTCACTGGGTTTGGGTTACCGGTATCCTCCCTTATGGGGAACCGGCAGTTACAATACAGGGGCCGGTATTTACCGCCTCTCCAGGTTGGCAGGTTATGTAAGAGACAATATGCCTTACGAAGAGGCCTACCATTATAAGCCCGTATTGACTGATGAAGAAGCCTGGGATGTGGCTGCTTTTATCAATTCGCAGGCCCGGCCCGCTAAACGTTTTACGGGCGATTGGCCACAGATCAGCACCAAACCCATCGACCACCCCTTTGGTCCCTTTAGTGATACCTTTTCTGAACAACAACATAAATACGGACCCTTTAGCCCCATAGCCACCTTCAAGGCAAGAAATAAAGAAAAAGCTCCCTGATAAGAAGCGGATTATTCACCATCAAAGACTTTCATTATGAAAAAGAGCAGCTCCCTCATCATACTGTTTCTCCTTACCTCTTCCCTGGTATGGGCACAATTGCCCGACTATAAAGTGGTATTTGATGTTACCAGCAAGGATACCATGACCTATCATGCGGTGGTACGCCAGGCAAATACAATATTGATGGCCAACCCCGATGCCAAAGTAGAAGTAGTGATCTATGGCGGGGCACTGGACCTAGTAACAAAAGATCGATCCATTGTAGCAGCAGCCGTCCAGGAATTGGCAAAAAAAGCAAGCATTAAAGTATGTGCTGTTACCATGCAGCGGAATAATTTGAACAAGAGCCAACTGATACCTGGTGTAGAAACGGTGCCCGATGGCATTTATGAAATTATCACCCGTCAAAAACTGGGATGGGGATACATTAAAGTAAGTCCATGATCTCCCGTTATCCTGTACCTTTGCGGGCGCTATGGATACAAACTCCCAATACCCGGCGTCTGATTCAAAACTTACGGATATTCAAGTTGAAATGCAGCATGCCATAGATGCAAAGCCCCGGCGCTACGTGTCTAACTGGATACTGATTGGTGTATTTATGCTGCTGGTACAGGTGATATTGGGAGGTATTACCCGTTTAACCGGATCGGGCCTGTCTATAACCGAATGGAATGTGGTTACCGGCACCTTGCCCCCACTCAATGACCAGCAATGGGCACAGGAATTTGATAAATACCGGCAGACCCCCCAATACTTACTACTTAATTCCGATTTCACCGTTGCAGATTTCAAGTTCATCTTCTTTTGGGAATGGTTTCACCGATTTTGGGCCCGGTTGATCGGGGTAGTGTTCATCGTTGGGTTCATATACCTGATGTCTAAAAAATACCTGAAGCGGGAAATGCAACAGCCCTTGCTGTTTCTTTTCTTCTTTGGCGCCTTCCAGGGGGCAATTGGCTGGATCATGGTAGCCAGTGGCCTTACCGGCGATGCCATTTATGTGAAACCAACTCGCCTGGCACTGCATTTTATTTTTGCCATGGCCCTTATCTGTTATGCCTTCTGGTTTGCCCTCCAGTTACGGGTACCCCAACAGGAACGTAAGGTACTCCCCTCCTTACGTAAATGGACCTGGTGGATTATAGGCCTCTTATTCCTTCAATTGATCTTTGGTGCACTGATGGCTGGTCACAAAGCAGCCCTGGCTGCATCTACCTGGCCAGATATTAATGGAGATTTAATACCCCCCAGCCTGTTCAGGGAAAAGCCGCTTTTATTGAACTTCTTCGAAAATAAGATCACCATCCATTTTATACACCGTGGATTGGCTTACTTATTACTGGTGCTTGTGGTAATATATACCTTCAAAGCCTTCCGTGTTCATCCTGCCAGTGTCGTATTCCGTAAGGCCCGCCCGCTTCCAGTTATCCTGGTATTGCTACAGGTAATATTGGGAATAGTAGCTGTATTGACCAGCCCCGGTATTGTGCCTCAAAAATGGGGATTATTTGAATGGATGGCCCAATTGCACCAGGTAGTGGGTATGCTTTTATTGTTGAGTTTTGTAGCCATGTTGTACCTGCTTCCCAAACGAATGACCGTTGCCGGATAATCAAACTGATATCTTTTCGTTTTTGATAGTAAATTGAGCATGAAAAGTATCCTTGCAGTATGAAAATCTTTTTACGCGGATTATATCGTTCATTTCCTATCCAGCTTTTTCTGCTGCACTTCAAGAAATTTCAGGTGCTGCTGGTCTTTTGGCTGGTGCTTTTCAGTACTGTGAATGGTTCCTTTATGAAAAGCTTCGGGGCCGATTCCTTATACCTGGCGCCTGAATACCTGGGAACGGTCAATGCACTTAGCGCAGCCTTTGTAGGCGTAGCCATTGGTATCTTTATCATGAGCTGGAATATTACCACTTTTATTCTTTTTAGCCGTCATTTCCGTTTCCTGGCCACTACTTCCAATCCGTTTTTAAAATATTGCATCAACAATGGGATCATTCCCCTGCTCTTCCTTTCCTTTTATTTTAGGAAAGCTGTACAGTTTGCCGGTGCTAAAGAATTGATGACAACAAGTGAGATCACCTTGTTGGTGGCAGGGTTCCTGGGTGGATTGATACTCATTATTGCCATTTCTTTTTTCTATTTCTTCAGGGCCGATAAAACCATTATCCGGCGCCTTACCCCGGTGATCAGCAATCCGCAGTTGTTCAAAGCCCAGTTCAGAAAAGGGGAGGACCGCCTCACCCAAAGCCGGTTGGTAAGGGTAGAATGGTACCTCAATTCCCTCTTCACCTTAAAGAAGGTGCGTGACGTATCGCATTATAGCCGCGAGTTTGTAGAAACGATCTTCAGTCGTCATCACTTTGCCGCTGTATTGTCCATTTTCGTGGCCTTCATCTTTCTCATCATGCTGGGGTTTTGCCTCGATGATCCTTTATTTCAGTTGCCTGCAGCTTCGGGTATTACCTTGTTTTTTGCCATCCTGATCGCCGTATCCGGCGCATTTACGTATTTCATGCAAAGCTGGAGCATACCTGTACTCGTGCTCTTGTTCTTTGGCCTCAACCTCCTGTACCGGCATAATATTATTGATCCCACCAATAAAGCTTATGGCCTTAACTATGCCAATAAACAGCAACGCCCACCTTATACCCGCGAACATTTATTTGAACTTTGCGCTCCTGAAAAAGTAAACCAGGATAAAGAAGGGATGATCCGTATCCTGGAACGCTGGAAGGCCCGGCAGGAGAGCAAAAAGCCCATTATGTTCATCATCAATACCAGCGGTGGTGGCAACCGCAGCGCTACCTTTACCATGAACGTGATGCAGTGCCTGGATAGCCTGAGCAATGGCGAACTGATGAAGAAAACGGCTTTTATTACCGGTGCTTCAGGAGGTATGCTGGGAGCCGCCTATTTCCGCGAATTAAGCCGGGAGAAGGCCCTTGGGAAGAACATACGCCTGCAGGATGATAAATATGTGGACGATATTTCCGGCGACTTGTTGAATGCCTTGTTCACCTCTTTTGTGGCGAGGGACCTGGCATCTCCAGCACAGAAATTCAAAGTAAATGGATACGAATATGTTAAGGACAGGGGATATGCTTTTGAGCAAAAGCTCAATGAAAATACCCATGGCCTGCTCAATAAGCAATTAAAGGACCTGGTAGCCGATGAAGAAAATGCCCGTACCCCACTTATGCTGTTCAGTTCTGTTATTACACAGGATAGCCGGAAGATGCTTATCAGTACCCAACCCATGAGCTTTTTGATGAAACCTGTGTATGATACCAATAAGTTGTCGGAAATAGAAACCGATGCCGTAGATTATCAATCCATGTTTACGAGGCAAGATCCTATGAGCCTGCGCCTGCTCACTGCCTTGCGTATGAATGCTACCTTTCCCTATGTATTACCCAATGTATGGTTGCCTACCAACCCGGTCATTGATGTAATGGACGCGGGCCTGCGTGATAATTATGGAATGGAAACCACCATCCGTTATTTACAAGTGTTCCATGATTGGATACGCGAGAATACGAGCGGAGTAGTATTGATCCAAATACGTGACCGGAAAATTGCCGGGTGGGAGCCTTTTGAGTCGGGAAATATAACTGAGATAGCTACAAAACCAGTATTGCTTTTACAGCACAATTGGTATAAAATGCAGGAGTACTCACAAAATGACCTGCTTTGCCTCTCACAACAAATATTGGGGAAACATTTCTATAAGTTATCTTTTCAATACCTGCCCAAGAAAGAAGATGCCAGGGCTGCCTTGAATTTTCACCTCACCCGGAGTGAAAAGCTGGATATTAATGAAGCGCTTTTCAGTGCCAATAACCAACAGGCATTCGAGTTCTTCAAGGAATTACTAAAACCCAGGTTAAACCCGCCCGCCAAATAATTGCCCGGCTTTCTCATGTCATTATTTATACGACCGCATATCACAGTTGTTTTTTTGTGTCTTTCGTTCGCAGCTCATAGCTCGTAACTCGCCTTCCCTACTGGGCATGAATTAACTTAAAGAATAGCGGCAACACTTTAATATGCAGTCGTGAAGGCGTATCCCGTGGCTCACCATCAATATGCATTGGCGCATTGCCTACATTCGATATGTTGAGTTCTTCCGTTTGGAAGTAGATCACCGGTGACCGCAGGGAGTTTTCAATGCGGCGCAACTTGCCTGCCAATACCTGTTTCATTACGGTTAATAACAACAGGGGTTTGGCAACTTTCTTGACGATCACCACATCCAGCAATCCGTCTGACAATACAGCCTTGGGGGCTATGGTAAAATTATTGCCAAACTGGTTACTGTTGGCGATACTCACAAAAAAAGCATCTGTGGTAAAGGTGAGTTTATTGGCTTCGATCTTGAAAAGATAAGATCCTGCTGAAAAGAAGTTACGGGTAGTAAGCGAGGCGTAGGTTGCCAGTCCGCGTTTGGGCTGTTGGGCAAACTGGTGGGCTACCTGGGCATCAAAACCCAGTCCGCACAACATACAGGCAAATTGTTTATTGACCATAAATGCATCGGTGAGCCGGGCCTTCCCCGTAAAAACAATGTCCAGGGCTTTTTCACTGGCTTTGGGAATCCCGGCGGCCAGCGCGAGACCATTGCCCGATCCCATGGGGATAATCCCAAACTGAACACCGGTATCTGCCAGGGCATGTACTACCTGGTTTACCGAGCCATCACCCCCACAAATGACTACATCCGTCACAGTATCGGTCATGATCTTTTTGCGTACAGCATAGTATTTTGCGGCAATGTCAGTATCCATTATTTCAAAAGGGATACCAACAGCGGTTGTACGCCGGGCAATCAAACTCCTGAGCGAATCTTTGCCCCGGGTGCCGGAAATGGGATTGATAAGATAAATGATCTTTCTTGACATGCGGGGGCAAAATTCCAATAATTATGGGAAACAACGCAAGGAAAATGAAATAGTTTGCTATTTAATGGCGGCCTGCCATGATTCACGGCTGCTGGCCCAATACCCGTAGCCCTGTTTACCGTACATATAAAACCGGGCACTCCATAAGGGGAGGTATCTATAAAAAAATTATTTTCAGTACTAAACCATCCATCCTCTATGTCCCAACCAATCAACTACTTTACATGGAGCCTTGGCCAAAAATTGGTCTTTCGCTTTTTCTTCCTGTTTTTTGTATTCTATATTTTCTTTAACCCCAATGGCGTGTTTCCCGGTATAGATGCCTTATTTGGGATATACATAGAACCGTTTCACAAGCTGATCCCTTGGATTGGAAAGCATATCCTGCACCTGTCGTACGACATTACGGTATTTACCAATGGGAGTGGAGATACTACTTATGATTATGTAGTCCTCCTGTTTATATTTTTCCTGGCCCTTGTTGGTTGTCTTATCTGGTCAGTACTTGACCGCCGGCGTGCCAGTTACAACCAGCTTTATTATTGGCTTACCGTGATGGTTCGCTATTACGCAGCCTTTACCATGCTTACTTATGGTTTTGTAAAGGTGTTTAAACTGCAATTCCCTTCACCTTCCCTCAATAGGTTAATACAGCCTTATGGCGATTCATCGCCCATGGGGCTGGCCTGGACCTTTATGGGCTATTCAAAAGGATACAATTACTTCACCGGCTTTGCTGAGGTATTGGGAGGTGTATTGCTGCTGTTTCGCCGCACTGCTGTCGCCGGCGCCATTGTAACCATGCTCGTTATGGGTAACGTAATGGCCATGAACTACAGTTTTGATATTCCTGTGAAGTTATTGTCTACCATGGTAGTGATCATGTGTATTTTCCTGCTGGGAAAAGATATGTCCAGATTGTTCAAATTCTTTTTTCTCAATAAGCCTACCGAGGCCAGCATCACAGCTGCGCCACCCATCCGCAAAAAATGGTTGCGCATCACCCTGCTTTCATTCAAGATATTGCTGGTAGGTTATACCTTGGTAATGACTGTTTATGGCAGTTATTCTGCCCTGAGCCAATATGGAGATGCGGCCCCCAAACCACCTTTGTATGGCATTTACGATGTGAGAACCTTTTTAAGGAACAGGGATACTGTACCACCATTAAAGACCGATGCTACACGCTGGAATAAGCTGGTGATCAACTACCAGGGCAATGCGGCTATTAAAATGATCAATGATAGTACCGAGCGACTGGCTTTTGAACCAGACACGGTCGCCAAAAAGATCATTATGTACAATTATGACGATACTACTCATAAAGCTGCATTTGCTTATACCTGGCCCGAAAAGGATCTCCTTGAAATGAAAGGTCAATGGAAAGGTGATTCCTTGGAGATACGAATGCAAAAGTTTGACCTCAATAAATTCAGACTGGTAAGTCGTGGATATAACTGGATTAATGAGTATCCGTTCAATAGGTAAGGAAGGCCCGGAATTGTATTTCAATCACTTGTTGAGGCCAGGAACAGGCAACGGTTTGTGGCACGGGATTTTCAATTATAACCTAAAATAGCAGTATGTCAGCACCCGCCCAAACAACCAATGAGGTAGACCCTGGTTGCATGCAAATATTACAGCAGGCTTACCGGGCCTTCAATGCCCGTGATATACAAGCTGCACTTGGCTGTATGGACCCCGATATAGATTGGCCTAATGCGATGGAAGGCGGCTACCTATATGGTCACCAGGCCGTACATGATTACTGGGCCCGCCAATGGAATATGATCGATCCAATAGTAGACCCGGTCAGTTTTACCAATGATGATGGTTATGTCGTTGTAGAGGTGCACCAGGTGGTGCGTGACCTGGAAGGCAATATCATACAGGAAAAAACTGTATATCATGCCTACCTGGTTTTACAGGGATTTATTAAGCGAATGGAGATTCGAAGAATGAAAGAAGTATTACCCGTTACAGATACAGCCGATCTACCATTTCAATAAAGCGCTGGCCCAGGTAAAGCCACTGCCAAAAGCAGCCAGGCAAACCAGGTCGCCTTCTTTGATCTTCCCATCCTGCCAGGCTTCACACAAGGCCAGGGGAACGGAGGCTGCAGTAGTATTGCCGTACTTTTGAATATTGTTATATACCTGGTCATCCGATAACCCCAGTTTTTGCTGCACAAATTGTGCTATACGGAGATTGGCTTGATGGGGGATCAGCATTTTCAGATCGGCAGGTTGATAGCCATTGGCCGTGAGTGCTTCCATGATCACTTCCGGAAATTTCACTACTGCTTTTTTGAATACTGAAGGCCCATCCATAAAAGGGAAGTTCTGTGCTTTGTCGATCATGGCATGGCTCATGAACATATCGGCTATTTCGGCTTCATTGAAATCGGCGAGCTGTTGCTCCAGCCAGTGATTGGCATGTGTACCCGGATTGTACATGGCCAGTATCTCTGCACTTTCACCATCACTATGTAAGTGTGTACTAAGAATACCCTGCTGATCATTTTGTGTAGGTTGTAATACAACCGCTCCAGCTCCATCACCAAAGATCACACTTACATTGCGGCCCCTGGTGCTAAAATCGAGTCCGAAGGAATGTTTCTCACTGCCTATTACGAGCACATTTTTATACATGCCACCCCGGATAAATTGATCCGCTACACTGAGTGCATAAATGAACCCACTACATTGATTCCTTACATCCAATGCGCCGATCTCCTTCATTTTCATGGCCCGCTGTACCAGTACTCCACATCCCGGGAAGTAATAATCCGGACTAAGTGTAGCAAACACAATGAAGTCAATATCCTGGGGCGTGATCCCCGCCCGCTCAATGGCTATTTTAGCCGCCTCCACCCCCATGGTAGTGGTGGTTTCTTCCGTACGGTGCGCATACCGCCGTTCCTTGATACCCGTTCTTTCCTGTATCCAGGCATCACTTGTTTCCATGTATTGCGTAAGGTCCTGGTTGGTCACTACCTGTTCCGGTACATACATACCTATACCGGCGATCCTGGAACGTATCATATTGCAAGGCGTTTTAGATGAACAAGTTAAGGAAAAGAAGATTGTACCGGAAATGAAACTGTTGCAAATCGAACGAATACCCTGACTGGAATCATTACGTCCTGAAGGCTGGAGACAAATATTAATAATAAAGACGTTTGCAGAGACCTTTCATAGAGGTTACAGAGACCTTATAGAGACCTGGCCTTCCCCTGGCCCTGAGCTGTCCCATACCCTGCCCATAGGGCTATTTAGGCGAAATGTGTAAAACCTCCTGCATAAAGCCGGCAATTTCCCTTTTTACTCCTTCCACATCTTTCGATTTGATCCAGGAGCCCAGCACATGGTTGCCCGTATTGGGCATGGCTACTGCTTTTTTTTGAGCAGCAGGTGTACCCAGTTCTTCAAACATTTTCAGTTCGGCCTTTACTTTCACTACACTATCCTGGTGTACTTCGTCTTTGTAATAATAAAGCAATAGGGTGGGTTGTTTTACCTTTTCAAACGTGGCCTTAAACATGGATGTTTCCAGCAACTCTTCCAGATTCACTGCTGCTTCCAGCCGGTAAGGCGTATTCCAGTATTGCCGGTAAATAGGCCTGGTATCGTCGGATTCATTGTATTTAGAACCTTTTACCAGCCGGGCAATCTGCAGTCCCCAGGGATTATTCAACATCCAGGCATTGGGATCATTGATGGCAATATTGGGCGATAACAATACCAGCGCATAAACCTGTGGATATTCGGCAGCCAGTTTCAGTGCCAGGGTACCGCCTGTGGAAGTGCCTACCAGGATCACTTTATTGCCCAGCTCTTGTCCAATGGCCAGGGCCTCTTTGGCGCTTTCCCAATATTTATCTGATGTGAGATGAACGAGGGCCTCCGGTGTATCAATGCCATGTTCGGCCAGGCGCGACAAATACAAGTTGCACCCAAACTGTTTGGCAATATCCCGGTGAACGGGATCGCCTTCAGCCTGGGAAGCCGAAAAGCCATGCAGGTATACCAGGCTGTATTCCGTTTTGCTTTTTGTGGAGTCATTGGCCCAAACAATCCGGGCCTCATTATCCGGTTTTAACCGGTGTTTGGCCTCATGATCTCGTATATATTCTTGTAAAGGCGTGGCTCCGGAGGGAACCACTGGCATGGCAGCAAGGTAGGCAGGGTCGGCCGGCTTTGGCCCCATCAGGTACACAATTACAATGACCAATATTGTAATAAGCCACCATTTTGTTTTGCGCATGAGGTAAATTTGTACGTTAAATTACTGCAAAACATGCAATTAAAACCCCTGTAAACCATGCACAACGACTGGCTTTAAGGTGGTATAAGAAGAAATGATTACCAAAATAATAAGTTTCCCCAATTCCTTGTCCTGCCCGCCGAATTAGCGTACTTTTGCGCCTCTTTTTGCCCGTTGAAAACCTGTAGAGTAGCTAATCGCTTGCTTGTCAGTGAGTCAACTTATTAATAAGTTAATTATGGAAATCAGAAATATAGCGATTATCGCCCACGTAGACCACGGTAAGACAACCCTGGTTGATAAGATCTTACACGCTACCAAGGTATTCCGTGATAACCAGGATACTGGTGAGCTGATCATGGACAGTAATGACTTGGAACGCGAAAGAGGTATTACCATCTTCAGTAAGAATGCCTCCGTAACTTATAAGGATGTTAAGATCAATGTGATCGATACTCCTGGACACGCCGATTTTGGCGGTGAGGTAGAGCGGGTATTGAAAATGGCCGATGGTGTTTGCCTCCTGGTAGATGCTTTTGAAGGCCCCATGCCCCAAACACGCTTTGTACTGCAAAAAGCATTGCAGCTGAACCTGAAGCCCATTGTAATTATCAATAAAGTAGATAAGCCCAACTGCCGTCCTGACGAAGTGCATGACGCTGTATTTGAGCTGTTCTTCAACCTCGATGCCAGCGAAGAGCAACTGGATTTTCCCACCTACTACGGTTCCGGAAAGAACGGTTGGTTCAACGACTCTCTCACACAGATCGATAACATCGATCCATTATTGGATGGTATCCTGAAGCATGTGCCACCGCCCAAAGTAAATGAAGGCCCTGTGCAGATGCAGATCACTTCATTGGATTACTCTTCCTTCCTTGGCCGTATTGCCGTAGGTAAGGTAAGCCGTGGTGTATTGAAAGAAAACCAGCCCGTTGCCCTGATGCAAGCTGGTGGTGTGATCAAGAAATCTCGCGTAAAAGAATTGTACGTGTTTGAAGGCATGGGCAAAAAGAGAGTAACTGAAGTAGTGGCCGGTGACCTTTGCGCTGTAGTAGGTATTGAAGATTTTAACATTGGTGATACCATTGCAGATGCAGAAAATCCCGAAGCATTACCGGTGATCAGTGTGGATGAGCCTACCATGAACATGCTATTTTCCATCAACAACTCTCCTTTCTATGGAAAGGATGGTAAGTTTGTTACCAGCCGTCACCTGCGTGACCGCCTGATGAAGGAAACAGAGAAAAACCTCGCCCTGCGTGTAAAAGAAGCCGAAGGTGGTGGTGACTCCTTCCTGGTATATGGCCGTGGTATCCTCCACTTAGGTATCCTTATCGAAACCATGCGTCGTGAAGGTTATGAATTGACTGTGGGTCAACCACAGGTAATCGTAAAAGATGTTGACGGTGTAAGATCCGAACCATACGAAAGCCTGGTTGTAGACGTGCCTCAGGAATTTGCTTCCAAAGTAATTGACCTGGTTACACGCCGCAAGGGTGAAATGCATGTGATGGAAACCAAGGGTGAAATGCAACACCTGGAATTTGAAATTCCTTCCCGTGGTTTGATCGGTTTGCGTACACAAATGCTCACGGCTACCACAGGTGAAGCTGTAATGGCGCACCGCTTTATTGCTTATAAGCCCTGGAAAGGTCAGATCCCCGGCCGTAACAACGGTGTACTGATCTCCAAGAGCACTGAAAAGACTACCGCTTACTCTATCGATAAATTACAGGACAGGGGTACCTTCTTTGTAGATCCAGGTGAGGAAGTATATGCTGGTCAGATCATTGCCGAGAACATCAAGCCCGGCGATCTGATCGTAAACGCTACGGAAGCCAAAAAACTCACCAACCACCGCGCCAGCGGTAGTGATGATGCTTCCCGCATTGCACCTAAAACCTTGATGACACTGGAAGAATGTATGGAGTATATCCAGCAGGATGAGTGCATCGAAGTAACGCCTAATTTCATCCGTATGCGTAAAGTAATTCTGGATGAAAATGAAAGAAGCAAGGTGTCTAAGTCTATGAAGACAGAAGCTGTTTAAGCAATACGTTTATCATCTTATCATACAAGAGCTATCTGAAAAGGTAGCTCTTTTTTTGTGCGGTTATTTTGAAATGGCAACAGAACTTTCTATTTTCAGGTATTGAACTTGGTATCCTTATGAAGAATAACAAAATACTCATTGCGGTAGTAACCTTTACGCTCATTACCCTTCTTGGTATTATTACCAGTATTGATTATTATAAATACCTCTTCACGCATTTCGGCGATAGTTTTCGTTACGGAAACTGGAGCAACGGCGTGCAATCTATAACGGGCTTTTTATTGCTTTTGCTGGACCTCGTTCTAATAACACTGTATTTTACTTCCACCAGCCATTACCAGGACAAAGTATATAAGCTATTGCGCTACCTGAACCTGATGAGTTTTTTCCTGTATATGCCGTATTTGCTGTATGTATATACTTCTACCGGTAGTTATTTCTATAAGATAAATCCATCTCAACAGCTCATCCAGGTTGGCCGCCTGATACTCAATTTGGTTTGTATCGTATTGTTCCTGCGCGCCAAGCCACAAAGCCAGCCGGCGCCTATTGATCTGACGAACTATGAATTGGTAAGTTACACATCAATGGGGCACCGCTTTGTCCACCATCTCTTGGATATGTTATTCCTGATTCCGATATTCTTGTTCTGGCAGGAGAGAATGCCCGATCATTCCTGGGAGAATCCTTACCTGATGCAGGTATTGTATTTATTGGTCTATCTCATATACTGCTTTTTGTCAGAAGCCATTTTCCGACAAACCCTGGGCAAAATAGCTACCAATTCCTGCGTCACTGCCATAGGGCATCGACCTTCAGTGGGAAGGATAATCATACGTACCCTGGCCCGTTTGATTCCCTTCGATAGCTTCTCCTTTCTGTTCGGGGCCAACTGGCATGATAAAACATCCTCCACAGCTGTTGTATATGTTGATACCTGGGAAAAGGTCTTTGCTGATTTTGATCCTACAGATATGTCCACAACCCGAAAATAAAGTACCACAGTAGATGTATACTCAGGGAGTTTTAAGGTCTAGCGAAACGATCACGCGGGTGCCTACAGGATCGCCCTGCTCATCGATCAGGTCTTTGATGATCGCCTGTACCTGCGCATGATAAATCTCGTTGATGATCTGTATGCGTTCGTCTGTAAGTTTGATGCCCTGCTTTTGTAAGGTGGCAATACGTCCGGTTCTTGATTGAATCGAAGCTGCCCGCCCTATGCCATTGTCTTCAATACTCATAAACAGTTTATTCTGTTGTAACCAGTAATGCAGATACAGTTCGCCCCGCTCACCTTCTTTGGGCATTAAGCCATGCCAGATGGCATTTTCTACAAAGGGTTGCAACAGCAAGGGCGGTACCATTACCGTACCCCGGTTAATTTCATCACTTACATTAATGATCACATCAAATTTGTTATTGAAGCGCAATTGCTCCAATTCTATATACAGTTCCAGCGATTTGATCTCCTGTTCCAGGGATACCCATTCCGATTGTGCACTGTCAAAGATCAGCCGGATCAGTTTGGAAAACTTGGTGAGATAACCCGACGCTTTCATGGGCTCATTCTTGAGTATGAAGTTGCCGATGGAGTTCAGGCTGTTAAAAACAAAATGAGGATTCATTTGCAGGCGTAATACAGCCAGCCTGTTTTCGGCTATCTTCCGGTTATTTTCATGAAGCCTGATGGCTGCAGCCCGGTATGCTTCCTCTACCTGCGCGCGGATGATCTTATTGGCACAAAGAGAGGCAATTGTATTGAGGATGAACAGATGTTTCGATTGGAAGAAATCTTTTTCGTGGTGCTCTGCATCAATAATACCCAACACTTTTCCCTGGTATATAATGGGGACCGTTATTTCTGAATAGCGCAGGTCGTCATCAACTATATACCTTGGGTCGTTTGTGGTATCTGCAATGATCTCTGGCATCCCACTCACTGCTACCGAACCAACAATTCCTTTACCCAGGGGAATTTCAATAGGGTCATGAATTTCATAATCGCGCGGGTTTTTAGGTCCATAGGCCGCTTTCTGTACCAATACCTTGCGGTCTTCATCTACCAGGTAAATGACACAATCTTCAAAACGGAGATGAGAGATGCAGTTCTTGGTAACATCCCATAGTATTTCTTCAATGGTATTCTTGCCAAACAGGGAGGTGGCGAAATAATTAATAGTTCTTTCGATCTCCAGGTCATCGGATTGACTGGATTTTCGCTGCTTCAGTAATAGCCATACCAATACGAGGATGATGGCCAGCAGCATAGCTATTATCAGATAAGATGTTGTCAAAGCTGTGCCTGGATTTTAATAATTGCCTGATCCGTACCGGCAAAATACCACACAATTATTGATAATGTTAGGGCTATTGAGCAAGTGGTCGTTTTTCTTCTGTAATCTAACCGTTTCACCCAGTGTCCAGGTACCTCCAGATCAATACCTGAGGATCAATGGCTAACGGCAGGTAACCCATTACCACTTACTCATAAAACTGGCCAGTTGCTCACCAGCAATTGGGCAAGCGTGGTTTGTTTGGTAGATTTACCCGAGATAGGATTATTTATTATACTTTATTTCAATTTGTTTCTTTGTCCAGGCTTATTATAGCAGGCTTTATCCTTTTACTGTTGGCTCATCCCACCGGGGCCCAGGTAATCAATTTTTCCCGCCTCAATACCTCCAATGGCCTTACCGGCAACAATACCCTTTCCATAACCATTGATAAAAATGGCTTTCTTTGGATTGGTACCAATGATGGATTGAATGTTTATGACGGCTACGCTGTTACTTCCTTTGTAAAGGAGAAAAATCCTGAAATGGCATCCGATGTGGTCCTCCACCTGGTCAATGATAGTCATAACCGCACCTGGATGGGTACCTTTTCCGGTGCATCCTGGATAGATGAACACCGGGTGTTTCACCATGTAACCTTGAAGGATTCCATAACGAAATTCCGTTGCCCTACCATTTTTGAAACGGCCGCTTTGGGTATTGTGCTGCATACCGGCAAAGGGCAGTATTATTTTGACAGTACCGCTATGAAATGGAGGACATTGGATTGGTTGCCTACTGCTATTACCCATGGCGTTTTTATTGATGCTGAACCACTGGCGCAGGATAAGATCATTTTCATTATTGATTCCCTGGTGTCCATAGTGGATTATAAGAAAAGGCAGATCATTTTCCAACAGTCCTTTTCATTTCCATTAAGCGCCTGCCCTGCCTCGGATACATCTATTGCAGTAGGCCTTAAGGCAGGCCGGGTGACCCTTGTCAGTACAATATCCGGGAAAAAAATAGCAGACTACCAGCTGGTAAATGAACTGGGTGGAAAAACCATCAATACTTCTCTTACGGAAGTACGCCGTGCTGCCAATGGCGACTTGCTGGTAGCGACCGGTTTTGCCGGCCTGGTTATAATTGATAAAAAAGGAAATATAACCCGGCATACACATGATCCCTTAAACCCAGGCACCATATCAGCCAATAATACCTATCGTTCTTTTGCTGGCAACAAAGGAGAGATCATCGTAGGCACACAGTCATCGGGCGTAAACATGGCCAATATATTCAACCGGCCAGCGGTGCATACGCGCATATTCAGTGATAGCAAGGGAAACCTTTACGATAATTACATCACCCGCATTGTTGACGGGAGTAAAAACTCCTTTTGGCTGGGAGCCAATAATGGTTTGATCAGGTGGATTAAGGAAACGAACCAATCGGTTTTTTATCACTATTATGTACCAACAACCGATGGTATACGCCCATCGGAAATAAGGGCCCTGTGTAAGGACCGGTCGGGGCGCTTGTGGTTAAGTGCTGCCGGTGATGGCCTGTGTTATTTTGATGAGCCCAGCGGGCGTTTTGTAAAGCTCAGACCCGATACTTCTCTGGGTAAAGCGGTAACAACGCCCTTTATCTACGAGCTGATTACCCTAACCGATGGTTCTATTTGGGTAGGTACCGGTACCGGCATTTATTCCTTCAATCCCATTACCTGGAAGGCAACCAGCTATGCCAGCCATCCGATACTAAAATCTTTGAATGGTAAGCTGGTGATCGGGTTGTATGAAGATAAAGGTCACCGTATATGGATGGCCACTCACGGCACGGGTGTCTATTGCTATAACCAGCAGGCGCAAAAGCTGGAGCATTTTGGTACACAGGAAGGCCTGGCTGGTGAAATTGTATATGGCTTTACGGAGGATAATGATGGAAATATATATGCAGCTACGGCCCATGGCTTTACCATCATTTCACCTGATGGCAAGCTGCAGACTTACAACCGTAAGAATGGTCTGCGTTATGAACGATGTGAATCTTTGTTGAAGGATGAAGCAGGCAATGTTTGGATATCCAACACCAAATCACTGGTGAAATTTGATCCCCATACCAGGCAACTTACCCACTATGAAGAGAATTCAGGATTAAGTATTGATGGTTTCAGGGCTAATACGGCTATGATGACCAGCAATGGAGAAATGTTATGGGGCTCTGAAAGCGGTGTCAATGCTTTCTTTCCCGATGAACTGGTGGTCACACCTTCTTTACTGCAGGTAAGTGTATATGCCATGGATACCAATGATACCATACAGTATTTTGGTAGCAACCGGTATTTTGCCTTACCCTATAGCAAGAATGATATTACTTTTCATTTTACGGCGATCAATCTGAATGGGTCAAAGAACATAGAATATCAGTATAAATTGGAGGGCTATGACAAAGAGTGGCATGCAGGTACCGATGTACGCGAAGCCCGTTATCCTTCCTTGCCTGCCGGTAATTATGCCTTTCATGTGAAGGCCAGCATTGATCATCTAAATTGGATTACCTCTAATAATGAAATTGCGCTTTATATTGTACCTCCGTTTTGGCAACGTTGGTGGTTTATTACTGCCATGATCATGCTGCTGGCACTGATCATACATGCATTGTACTGGATGCGCTTAAAACAGGTAAGGGAAAAGGAGAAAATAAAATCTGAATACAATCAGAAGATTGCCGAAATTGAAATGAAGGCCCTGCGTGCCCAGATGAATCCTCATTTTATTTTTAATTGCCTCAATTCCATTAACAGGTATATTGTTAAAAGCGATCATGCCACGGCTTCCCTGTACCTTACCCGCTTTTCCAAACTGATCAGGCTCATCCTGGATAACTCCAACAGTAAAAATGTGTTGTTGTCAAACGAACTGGAAGCGCTTAGGATATACATCGAAATGGAATCGCTCCGCTTCAATAATAAGTTCACCTATAATATTGCCCTTGATAAAGAGGTGTATGTTGATATCATGGAAGTGCCACCCCTGATCATTCAGCCGTATGTGGAAAATGCCATCTGGCATGGGTTGCTGCATAAAGAAACGGCAGGGCATCTGGATATTAACCTAAGTATGATTGATGAGAGTATGCTGCAATGTATTATTGAAGACAATGGGGTAGGGAGGGATAAGGCCAGAGAATATAAAAGCAAATCGGCTACTACGAAGAAGTCACTGGGCATGAAGCTCACCGAAGACAGGATATCGCTGCTGAACAAGCATGCCTCATCCAATGCCAGCATTACCATTATTGACCTGGTTCATAATGGCGAACCCGCCGGAACAAAAGTTGTTTTGAAGATCCCGGTTTAACGGGCGCCTGGCAAAACAACCAATTGCTTAACACTAAAATGAATGAATATGATACGCTGTGTAATTGTAGATGATGAAAATAATTGCATTGAGATGCTGGAGTGGTTATTGAAGACCTATTGCCCGCAGGTAACCATTGATGCTATGTGCACCAGTGCCGAGCAAGGGCTGGAAGCTATTAGCCGGTACAAACCGGATGTCGTGTTTCTTGATATAGAAATGCCGCGGATGAATGGGTTTGATATGTTGGAGCAGTTTGATAAACTGAGCTTTGATGTAGTGTTCACTACTGCCTATGATAAATTTGCCATTAAAGCATTTCGATACAGTGCGCTGAACTATCTGTTAAAGCCGATTGATCCCGATGACCTGAAGGAGACAATACGCAGGCTTGAAGAGAAGCAATCCATCCCTACGCGTGAACAGATCGACCTGTTGTTACAACACGTAAAGAATGTAAGCAAGACTACCATACCCCGTATTGCACTCACTACCAATGATGGGATGATCTTTGTATCAACTCATGATATTGTTTACTGTGAAGCTGAAAGCAACTATACGAATATCGTAATGGTGGGAGGTAAGAAGATCATGGTGTCGAAAGTGTTAAAGGATATAGATGAAGCATTGGCTGGTCCGGATTTTTTCAGGATACATAATTCATTCCTGATCAACCTGAACCATATTAAGAAGTTTGTACGTGGCGAAGGTGGGTATGTTGTAATGGATGACGGCGCTACCATTAGTATTTCACGCTCAAGAAGGCAGGAGTTTATGGAGTTGTTCTCTAAGTTCTAAGTGGAGCTAAGGTATTTGGGTATCCTTTTGCGTAATGGTAAGTTGCTGAAAAAAGCAAGTAGGTTAATTAATTATTATTTTGAAGCAAACAGTAATTACGGTTAGTGTATACGTAATTCCACGTGTATCAACTGTACGCTTTTGATACAACAAAATAGCCTCTTAATTTATCCCATTGAATATCAAAGCGGTAAACTTTTAACCGCTGTAACCCCCTCCCAGCCTAAGTTTTACCGTTCATGGACATTTTATAGCAATAAACACGCATTTCATTCAAAGAAGACTACCGTTCACTCAAAGACAACTTGCACAAGAAAAAATCCTCACTAACTTTGCGGCGCAATCTGGTACTTAACTCTTGGTTCTTTCATAGTAAGATGCAATTGTTAAAGAAATTATAAGAGTAAAAGAAGTTTGAAAAGGTTGTAACATTTAAAAAAAGGGTGCGTCTTATATAGTGTGATGCAACAAGTATAGCGCAACACTTGAATAAACAAAGTAGCCATAAAAACAAAAAAACATTCAAAATGAAAAAGAGTATTTTAACCTGGGTATTGTTACTGACTGTAGGTCTTAGTAGCACTTTTGCCAACAAGCTTGAAAATGTAAACGAACAAGTAATCAGTTCTTTTAAGAAAGATTTCGCTTCAGCACAAGATGTAAGCTGGGAAAAATCAAAAGAGATTTCCAAAGCTACCTTTAAGCTGAATGATCAGGTGATGTTTGCTTATTATGCCGAAGATGGTAATTTGCTGGCAGTAATGAGGAATATCGTTTCTACTCAATTACCGATCAACCTGATGAGTGACCTGAAGAAAAACTATGCAGGTTACTGGATCAGCGACCTGTTCGAAATGGCATCCGATAACGCTACTTCTTACTATGTAACCATTCAAAATGGTGACCAAAGCGTAGTATTAAAGTCTTCTGGTGCTGCCGGATGGGAAACATTCAAGAAAGACAAGAAGTAATACAATAAGCTGATTTTAAACAGAGAGCCCCGCCACCAGGCGGGGCTTTTTCATGATATAACCTGAATGATACCGTCAGGCTGATCCACATACTCAATAAAACAACCGGTTACTCAATAGAGATTGGTGGGCGAGGCGGGTGCCAGTAGCTTTGAACCCATCAGCACTAATAAATGGGCCACGGGTAATCATAAATAGCCAATAAAAAGCGTGTTTTTTTCAGGGTCGTTGGAAGGTTAAATCCGCTTTCCCCGTTCAGGGAAGCGGATTTTTTTATTAACTACCCTGATATGACCGGCCTCTTTTCCTACTTGTTCAGTTCCCTTTTTGGGCGTACTTTTGTGGCCACATTTCAGATTATGAAAAAGTGCCGCCTGATATTACCGCTTTTGATAATATTACTGATCGCCTCCCTGGAACTTTCGGCACAATGCTCCATCTGTACAAAAACCGCTTCTCAATTGGGCGAGCGTCCTGCCAAAGCCCTGAATACCGGTATTGTTTACCTCGCATTTACTCCATTGGCCATTATGGGCTATGTAGGATACCGCTGGTGGAAAAGTAACCGCGTAGCCTAGTTTCCTGAAAATAATAGCATCCCATTTTCCTTATCTTGTTGCATCAAAACCTGCTGCAATGAAATATACCTGGCTATGTTGTTTACTACTGCTTTCTGTACTTAGCAACGCGCAAAAACTCCCCACTGTAGAAGAAAAGACCAATGGTCTTAAAAAATACACCGGCTTCCTTGATTTTTACTGGGATGAAAATACGGGTAAGGTCTGGCTTGATATTAATAAGCTGGATTCCGAGATGATCTACGTTACATCCCTGCCAGCAGGTCTGGGATCAAACGATATTGGTCTGGACAGGGGCTTGCTCGATGCAACGCGGATTGTTAAGTTTTCTAAGGTTGGGCGCAAGGTATTGATGATCGTACCCAACTATGATTTCCGGGCAGTTACCGCAGATGCGGCCGAACGGAGGGCGGTGGAGCAGTCCTTTGCTCAATCGGCTATTTGGGGTTTTACTGCCGAAGCCGAAAGCAATGGCCATGTATTGGTAGATGCTACTGATTTTATTCTTCGCGACGCTATACGTGTAGGCAACCGGTTGAGAGGTTCCAAACAAGGGAATTACTCATTTGATAAGAACAGATCGGCTGTTTATTTGCCTCGCACCAAAAACTTTCCCAATAATACTGAGATAGAAGCCACCATTACCCTCGTTAACAATGATGGAGAAACGGGTAATTATGTGGGCGCGGTTACGCCATCCCCTGATGCCGTAACCCTGCGCATACACCATTCTTTTGTTCAATTGCCAGACAGTGATTACGAGCCCAGGTTATTTGATCCCCGTTCCGGTTATTTTGGGGTTTCATTCTTTAATTATAGTACGCCTGTATCCTCGCCTATTGAACAGTATTACGTGTGTCGTCACCGGTTGAAGAAAAAAGACCCGGCGGCTGCCATCAGCGATCCGGTAAAGCCCATTATCTATTACCTTGATAATGGTACGCCGGAACCAATACGTAGTGCCTTGCTGGAAGGGGCTTCCTGGTGGAACCAGGCTTTTGAAGCTGCCGGATACCGGAATGCTTTCCAGGTAAAATTATTGCCCGATAGCGCTGATCCGATGGATGTACGTTATAATGTGATCAACTGGGTGCATCGCGCCACCCGCGGATGGTCGTATGGTAACTCCGTTACCGATCCCCGTACCGGCGAGATCATCAAAGGCCACGTAACATTGGGTTCTCTACGGGTACGGCAGGATTATTTAATAGCACAGGGTCTGTTGGCGCCCTATGAAAATGGGATACCTGCTGATGACAAAATGATGAAGATGGCACTGGCCAGACTACGGCAGCTATCGGCCCATGAAGTAGGGCATACCATCGGGCTAATGCACAATTATGCTTCCAGTGTGAGCGACCGCGCCAGTGTGATGGACTATCCCCATCCGCAGGTCCGCCTGACAGCAGCCGGTGAAATTGACCTCTCTAATGCCTATGATCAGAAAATAGGCGCCTGGGATAAGGTGGCTGTAACCTGGGGCTACCAGGATTTTCCACAGGGAACAGACGTATCGGTTAGCCTTGACAAAATATTAAGGGGGGCCGCTCAAAAAGGACTCCAATACATTGCCGACCGAGATGCCAGAGCCCCCGGAGGTCTGCACCCCCAGGCCCATTTATGGGATAATGGAGCGGACGCCACCACAGAGTTGAGGGATGTTATGAAGATCAGGGCCAAAGCCTTGGCACAGTTTGGTGAAAAAAGTATTCGGACAGGCCAGCCAATGGCTATGCTGGAAGATGTACTGGTGCCTGTTTACCTGTTTCATCGTTACCAGGCCGAAGCTGCTACCAAAGTGGTAGGCGGGATGTATTATACCTATGCCCTGCGTGGAGATGGGCAACCCGTTACACGGCCTGTAACGAAAGCCGAACAGCTGAAAGCACTCAATGCGCTCATTGACTGCCTGGATCCAAAGTTCTTACGCATTCCAGACAACATTGTTAAGTTGATACCTCCTCGTCCGGCGGGCTATGGTTTTACCAGGGAATTATTTAAGAAACGGACCGGACTGGCTTTCGATGCTCTTTCGCCTGCTGAAACTGCGGCAGACTTTCCATTGTCCTTTCTGTTCCATACCGAAAGGCTGAACCGCATGATTCAATATGAAGCACAGCAGGAGGGCCTGGGTGTGGCGGAAATGATCAATACGCTGATCAATAAAACATGGAAAACAGCACGTAGTAGTGGTATGGAAAAACTGATCCAGCTGCAAACTGAGCAATTGATATTGACTTATTTGTTGGCTGTATCTATAGACGACAACGCGTCATTCCAAACCAAAGCGGTAACACAAAAAGCGCTCAATGAGCTGAAAGTCTATATTCAGGCTCAGCAAAAAAACAGTAAAGACGCTGATTATGCGGCCCACCTGACCTATGCGCTGGAGCGTATGAAAGCGCCTGAAAAAGCCAAGCCCACAGTACACAAGGAGATGCCGCCTGGCGCCCCTATTGGCTGTGATATAGAATAGTTGGAAAGTCTGTAAGAACCGAAAGTCCGGAAGGCAATTACTGTAAAGTAACACTCTTCCGGACTTTTTGATGATATAATGTCATTGTGACGGCTCGCTTAAGGTAGCCTTACCATTGTCTTATCCTTGTCTTAACCATGACTCAGGTTGCTTTCTACAAAATCGGATGGATCAGACAAAATGGCTGTTGGCGCCCGCCGGTTAAGAGATCCGCCTGATATCAGCGCCCAGCTTTCTCAGGCGTTCGTCAATATGCTGATAACCACGGTCTATTTGATCAATATTCTGAATGGTGCTGCGTCCGTCGGCGCTCAGTGCTGCTATCAACAGGGATACACCTGCACGGATATCGGGGCTGCTCATGGTAATACCTCTTAGGTTTTGGGTACGCCCCAGGCCAATAACTGCTGCACGGTGCGGATCGCAAAGAATGATCTGGGCACCCATATCAATCAGTTTGTCTACAAAGAACAGGCGGCTTTCAAACATTTTCTGATGAATGAGTACGCTACCTTTTGCCTGAGTAGCCACTACCAGTACAATACTGATCAGGTCGGGGGTAAACCCGGGCCAGGGATGATCATAAATGGTCAGTACAGAACCATCTAAAAAGGTTTGTACTTCATACATATCCTGTGCCGGTACATGAATATCATCCCCCACAAAATTCATCTGTATACCCAGCTGTTTGAATTTTTCGGGAATCACGCCCAGGTTATCGAGGCTAACATTCTTAATGGTGATATCGCTTTGCGTCATCGCTGCCAGACCTATAAAGGAGCCGATCTCGATCATATCGGGCAACATGCGATGTTCCGTTCCTCCTAAATATCCTACCCCCTCAATCACCAACAGATTACTTCCAATACCACTGATCTTTGCGCCCATGCGGGTAAGCATTTTACACAATTGCTGCAGGTAAGGTTCGCAGGCTGCATTATAGATGGTGGTAGTGCCCTTTGCCATTACGGCGGCCATCACAATATTGGCAGTACCAGTTACTGAAGGCTCATCAAGGAGTATAAAAGTGCCCTTGAGGTTGGGGGCTTCCAGGTGAAAAAAGCCGTCACCTGATTCATAGTTGAACGTAGCGCCCAATTTTTCAAAGCCTATAATATGGGTATCCAGTCTGCGGCGACCTATTTTATCGCCTCCGGGCTTGGGAATAAAGGCTTTCCGGAAACGTGCCAGCAAGGGGCCAGCCAGCATAACAGAGCCTCGGAGACGGCCACTTTTCTTGCGGTAGTCTTCACTGCGCAGGTAGTCAATATTCACATTATCGGCCTGGAAAATACAGGTATCCCGTTGTGGCCGTTCGACCTTTACATTCATTTCACCCAATAGCTCAATCAGGAGATTTACGTCCAGGATATCGGGAATATTGGTGATGGTTACTTTTTCAGGCGTGAGCAATACAGCACTGATGATTTGTAATGCTTCATTTTTGGCGCCCTGGGGGATGATCTCGCCCTGTAGTTTTTTACCGCCGGTAACTTCAAAGGAAAGCATAGGTTGGCTGGAAATTGAAAGGTGATTGATTAAAAAGGAATGCAAAATAAAAAAAGTTGACCAGCCTCCTGATCAACTTTTCAATTAATTAAAGTATTAAGACACTTTACTTATATCGTTTCTTAAACTTGTTGTTATTGCCGCCACGATCGTTCCGGTCATTGCGATCATTCCGGTCATTGCGGTCGTTACGGTCGTTACGGCCACCACCGCCGCCGCCACGTCCCTGATGCTGGAACTTCTGGTTGCGCTTATTGCGGTAATCACCATAGCCACCACCGCCTCTGCCATCGCGTTCACGGCCTTCATTGGGGCGGTGTTGACGAACATAGGGGGTATTGGTAAATGTCAACTGGCCATCTGTAAGATTGGTCAGCTCACTTTGGATAGCATCGTCATGAACGGTCTCTTTATGCCAGTTGTTGTAGGCCAACTTCATGTAATAAGCCACTGCATTGGCAAATCCCTGACGTTTATCAGGATTATCTTCTTTCAGTGCTTTATTGATCACCAACTCCAGGTTTTTACCCAGATGGCTGAATTTGGGATAGCGTTTGGGATAGGGCAGCGGTTTGGGCCTTGCCTTCAGCGTTTCGCGCGTAGGGATGGGATAAGGTGATTCCACATCCAGCTTGAAATCTGATATAAGGAACAGGTGATCCCATAATTTATGGCGGAAATCCTCCACGTTTTTCAAGTGCGGGTTCAGGAACCCCATCAGTTCTATCACTGCATAGGCATTCCGCTGGCGCGCTTCACGGTCTTCCAGGCTCAGCAGGTATTCAATCATCTTCTGAATATGGCGGCCATATTCCCGGTAGATCAGATGGTTCCTGGTAGTATTGTACTCCATTTCACCTAAAGTATTAAACATCTTACAAAAGTAACGAAGTAAGTTTATAAAAAGAAAAGGCCTTTTTAGCATCTTTCAGCTGCATTAGCAAGTGGTTTTATGGAGTAATACCTGTTGTTGATTTGTGACAGTGTGCCATCAACTCCGGGCTTTACCTTCTTTTTGTTCGGCAAAAACCATTATTCGGCGTATTTTTGCCTTTCTTTTTATAAAAAATTGATACTCAATAAAACATGAAGAAATCCACTATAACGATCGATGTGGCGTTGGATGACAAGAATGTACCCGAACAAATCACCTGGAGTGCCACAGCCAGTACCGCCGATAGCGCCCGCGCTGCCAAGGCCCTGATGCTGTCCTTCTGGGATGGTGCCGATAAATCAGCCCTCCGTATGGATCTTTGGACAAAAGAAATGATGGTGGATGAAATGGCCGACTTTTATTACCAAACCCTGATGACGATGGCCGATTCTTTTGAACGGGCAACCCATCAGCAGGAATTGGTAAATGAGATCAAGACATTTGCCAAAAACTTTTATACCAAATTCCAGGATATTCAATTAAAGGAAAATAAGGCTTAAATTATTTGTTATGGCATTAGAACAACAAATCACGGCCGATCTCAAAACGGCCATGCTGGCCAAGGATGAAAAGGCCCTGCGCAGCCTACGGGCCATTAAAGCGGCTATTTTGCTGGCCAAAACATCAGAAGGCGCCAATGGCGAATTGAAGGAAGAAGACGAGATCAAGCTGTTGCAGAAGTTGGTAAAGCAACGGAAAGATTCCCTTGAAATATTTCAGCAGCAAAACCGGGCTGACCTGGCACAGAAAGAGCAGGAAGAGATCGAAATCATCGAAAAATTCCTGCCCAAACAATTGGGCCCGGATGAACTAAAGGCCCTCCTGGCCAGGATTATTACAGAGGTTGGCGCTACCTCGCCTGCCGATATGGGAAAAGTAATGGGAGCTGCTACCAAACAATTGGCGGGAAAAGCCGATGGTAAGGCTATTAGTGCCGCTGTAAAGGAATTGTTGGCTAAATAATGATCATTGATATACTTTTTGGCGTATTAATGTTGATGGCTGTTGTCAAGGGATGGCGGCGCGGGCTTATCATTGCGGTTTTTTCGGTCATTGCCATTATTGTGGGTATTGCCGCCGCTATGAAGTTGTCGACCGTAGTTGCTGCCTGGCTCAAAGATTCCACCAATGTGTCTGTTCAATGGTTGCCCTTTCTTTCTTTTGCCATTGTTTTGATAGGAGTTATTCTCCTGATCCGGTGGGGGGCCAACCTGATTGAGGCGTCATTAGAGGTAACTTTGATGGGATGGGTGAACCGCCTTGGGGGTATGTTGTTATATATAATAGTATATACCCTTGCATTCAGTGTAGTATTGTTCTATGCTGCGCAGCTTAAATTATTAAATGAAACTACCATTGTCCAATCGGTCACCTATTCCAAAATACAGCCCTTGGGCCCCATGGTTATAGATACATTAGGCAGGTTGATTCCCTGGTTTAAAGATATGTTCATAGAATTGGAAGATTTTTTTGCGCATATTGCACAGCAACAAGTAAAATAGTTCTGCCAAGTATATTGGTGAACCTGTAAACCGCAAAATAATCAGTAGTTTACAGTAAAATTGCATCGCTGAAAGCCCGGGATGTGATATTTGCGGTAAAACGTTTATTTTAGCGAATAATTGACTGAACTGAACCGATTTAACAGATGAATTACGAGATCAAACAAGTGGATAAGTTCAAATTTATTGAAGAAGGTGAGGGTGAACCGTTGATTTTGTTACACGGTTTGTTCGGCGCATTGAGCAACTTCAATAATTTGATTGATTATTTTAAGCATCATTACAAAGTAGTGGTGCCTACCCTTCCTTTGCTTGATCTTGACCTGCTCCATACTTCTGTAGGTGGCTTACAAAAGTTTGTACATCGATTCCTGGAGTTCCGGGATTATAAAAATGTACACCTGCTCGGAAATTCCCTGGGTGGGCATGTAGGCATATTATATGTATTAAAACATCCGGAAAGGATCAAATCGCTCATTCTTACAGGCAGTTCGGGCCTTTTTGAGAATGGAATGGGGGATACTTATCCCAAAAGAGGCGATTATGAATATATTAAAAAGAAAGCAGAAGTAACCTTTTACGACCCCCAGGTAGCTACCAAGGAAATAGTAGATGATGTCTATGAAACCGTAAACAATCGTCTCAAAGCAATTAAGGTTATCGCCCTGGCCAAAAGCGCCATCCGGAATAATCTTGGTGAAGAACTCAATCAAATCAAACAACCCACGTTATTAATATGGGGGAATAATGACGCCGTAACCCCTCCTTTCGTTGCGCGGGAATTCCAAAAGCTAATCCCCAACAGCGAACTGCACTTTATTGACAAGTGCGGGCATGCGCCAATGATGGAAGTGCCTGATGAATTTAACCGGATACTGCATAAATTTTTGACAAAATTGAATGAGCCGGCAGCGGTAGCCTGAGTTTTATCGTCTATATAAGTAAGTACACCCACAGTTTTGCCCGAGAGGGTAACCACCAATAACGACTGCTCGCATAAGAAGGGTCGTATGTATTGCCTTTAGCAGAAAGTGTTTTATTTCTGGCTTAAATGGCCTATTATTTCATCAACAATATTCACAGGCTTAAATCCTGATCAGTGCTAAACAAAGAACTAATATCTGCAACTATACCTACACTGAATCTGAAAGATTCGGTGTTTCAGGCACTTGAGTTGATGGCAGAGTTCCATGTAATGCAACTGGCTGTAGTAGCCGATGATAAGTACCTGGGACTTGTTTCGGAAGATGACCTGATGAATGTGGATGAAACCCTTGCCCTTCAAACACTGGAAGCTCATTTTTCAAAGGCTGCTGTACGGGCCAGTAACTATTTTATGGAAGCCGTGCAGGCTGTTAATGATCACAATCTCTCAATTATACCGGTGGTGGAACCGGAAAATGTATTTGCCGGTGTTATTACTGCCACTGATTTGCTGAAGCAACTTGGCAAAGTAACCGGTGCTAATGAGCCCGGTGGCATCATTGTATTGGAAATGGAACACCGCAGTTTCTCCTTCTCCGAGATCAGTAAACTCGTTGAAACCAATGACGCACAGATCACCCAACTCAATACCCATTGGGATGCTGGTACGGGTTCCTTCCTGGTTATCCTCAAAATCAATAAGTTCGAGATCTCCGATATTATAGCCACTTTTCAACGGTACGAATACCAGGTAAAATTCTATTTTGGCGAAGAACAGTATGAAAATGAATTACGTAGCAACTATGACCATTTGATGAATTACCTCAGTATTTAACACAAATTGCAGGATTCTATTATCTTCGTCTGTATTCATCCATTTTTAAATATGATACCTGCAACAGTGGGCCCTGCATGCGGATACCAAAGAAATATTATGCTGTAGTAGCAGTCCTGTTGTTGGGAAATACGCTGCTTTGGGCACAACCATTGGCTACTGATACGCAAGTGGTGGTGACCAAGAGCGAGGTTGTAGCCACCCCGGAGCGCCAGTCTTCTCCCTTTGTGGTGGGCAATATCTACATTGAAGGGAATAAGCGTACCAAACCTTACATTATTGCCCGGGAATTACCTTTTAAAACAGGTGATTCCATCTACCTGCCCGAATTGGTGGCGGGATTTGAGGTATCCCGGCGGCAATTATTCAATACCGGCCTTTTCAATGAAGTGGTGGTGGCGCTCAAGTCTTTCCGTGGTTACGAGGTAGACATCATTATCCAGGTTAAAGAACGCTGGTATTTCTTTCCGATCCCATATGTTAAACCGGTTGACCGCAACCTTTCGGAATGGTCAAGGCAGGGATATGGGGTAAACAGGCTTAATTATGGCATTAAATTCACTCAATATAACTTCACGGGCCGCAATGACAAACTAAAGTTTTGGTTGCTGACCGGTTACACCAAAAAGTTCGAGTTTCAATACGACCAGCCTTATGCTGATAAAACGTTGCGACATGGCTATGGTATAGGGTTTTCTTATTCCTTTAACAGGGAGATCAACTATGCCACGGTGAAAAACCAGCAAATGTTTACTGACTCGCTTACGGACGGAATTAAGCGCTGGGAAGGCAAGATCGAATATACATACAGGCCCGGGTTACGTACTTTTCATGCTGTTCGGTTATCGGTTGTTAGGGAACAGGTGGACAGCCAGCTTCTGGACCTTAATCCTAAATATTATACCGCCCATAGCAGTGCGGTTACTTACCCCGAACTGGCGTACAATATCAAATATGTAAATGTAGACTATGTGCATTTTCCCCTGACTGGTTGGGTTGTAGAGGCGGGAATTGTAAAAAGGGGTATCAATAAGGATATGAACATGTGGCAGATCAATGCAAAAATCAATAAAGGCTGGCAGGTCGCTAAAAAAACCTATTATGCGCTTCAGGCTAACGGTGTGTTGAGGGTTCCTTTTGACCAGCCGTATATCAACCACCGTATGTTTGGTTATGGCGATATGTTTCTGCGGGGGCTTGAAAGATATGTAATAGATGGAGTAGGGGGCATTTTGACCCGTAGCTCCCTGCGGCGTGAGTTGGTACGCTTTAATATAAGAACTCACCTTAAATCGAAGTCTCATGACAGGATCCCCTTCCGTATCTATGCCCGTACTTTTGGAGATATGGGCTACGCATATAATAAAAATTTTACCAATAACTCCCTAACCAATCGCATGTTATACACAGGGGGCTTTGGTTTGGATATTGTTACCTTCTACGACTTTATACTCCGGTTTGATTATAGCTTTAACCAATTAGGACAAAACGGATTATTTTTGCACGTCAAAAACGATTTCTGATCGTTGCCCGATCATTCCCTTATCCAATATTCCTGTATCTCATATCCTGTATCTTTGGTGCTGTATCCGGATACCCGATTCCGTCAACCGAATCCTGTATCCTGCATTCTTGTTTTTAATTATGAAAGTAGCCATCTATAGCCGGGTTATCGATTACGATCAGAAAGGAGAAGTCCAACAGCTGTTCGATGAACTGGGCAAAGAAAACATGGAGCTTGTTATTTACGAGCCATTTTATGAAACTATCCGGTCTTCCTTTAGGTTTCCCGATAGGATCTCTATTTTCAAAGATTCCAATGATCTTACTGCTGCCATCGACTTTTTAATTAGTCTCGGTGGGGATGGTACGTTGCTGGATACAGTAACCCTGGTACGGAATAAAAATATTCCGGTATTAGGCATCAATTTCGGGCGACTGGGGTTTCTGGCCAGTATAGGGCGCACGGAGCTTTCTACAGCAGTGCAATCGCTTGTAAAACGCACTATCGTTATTGATAAAAGATCGCTCATTCACCTGGATGCCAATAAACCGTTGTTTGGAGATGTGCCTTATGGACTCAATGAATTTGCAATTCATAAGACCGACACTTCGCCTATGATCAAGATCCATACTTATCTCAATGGGGAATTTCTGAATACCTATTGGGCCGATGGAGTGATCGTAGCTACGCCAACCGGGTCAACAGGTTATTCTTTGAGTTGCAATGGTCCGGTGGTATTTCCGGAATCGGCCAGTTTTGTGATCACTCCCGTGGCGCCCCACAACCTGAATGTAAGGCCCATCGTAGTTGGAGATGATAATATTATTTCATTTGAAGTAGAGGGCCGGGCGGACCATTTTATTTGTGCCCTTGATTCGCGTAAGGAGATTGTAGATAAAAAAGTGCAGTTGGCTGTTCAGCGTGAAGCCTTTACGTTAAGTCTTGTAAGGTTGAATGAAAATAACTTTTTACAAACGCTTCGTAATAAGCTTTCCTGGGGCCTTGATACGCGGAATTAACATTTCCACTAGAAAGAAAAAGCCCCACCATTACGTTAAACTCAAATACATTAATTATTATATTGCGGATATGAACAAACTGGCTGTTGTAATATTCCTGTTCCTTGGTGTATCATTAGTAGAGCCTGTCTCTGCACAATGGGAAGCAATCCGGCAGGAGGGAGAATTTGGTATTTCAGTCGGAGCTGCTCATTATTTTGGTGACCTGAATACAAGGGCGCAGCTCAATCGCCCCAAGCTTGCTGTGGGTGCTTTTTTTCGCAAACAATTTGGCAATTATATCGGATTGAGGGTTGCGGCTCACTTTGCGCAACTGGGCTATTCGGATGTATACAATAAAAGTAATGAATACCAGCGTAGAAGGAACCTAAGCTTTAATAGCAATATTTTTGAACTGGCTTTGCAAGGAGATTTTAACTTCTTCAAGTTTGTGCCTGGTGATCCTTACCATTCTTTTACCCCTTATGTGACCCTGGGTGTAGGCGTATTCAGTTATGATCCCTATGCTTACCTCAATGGCCAGAAAGTCTTTTTACGTCCCTTAGGCACTGAGGGTCAGGGCAATGCAGCGTATCCTGATCGCAAGCCTTACAATACTATGGCCTTTTGTCTTCCAATGGGGGTGGGTATCAAATATGCCCTCAATGACCGGATGAATATTGGTCTGGAAATTACCCATCGCTTCACTACCACCGATTATTTGGACGATGTGAGCAAAACCTATGTAGGCGAAGACAAGTTTCCGCTATTGCCGGATGGTACCGCATCGCAGGCGCGCCTGTTGCAGGACCGTTCGTATGAAACCGGGGAGAAAATCGGGGTAGAAGGGCGTCAGCGTGGCTTTGCCAAGCAAAAAGACCAATATGTGTTTGCAGAAGTAACTTTTTCCTTCAACCTCACTTCCTATCGTTGCCCTACTGCGAATTAATCGGGATCCAACTAAAATATTCCAGACCGGCCCCACCAGGGCCGGTCTGTTTTTTTCGACAGGTACCGCCTATTTCCTGTCTAAAGCCTGTAATGGCTCCATGAAAAGAATAGAACAGTTTGCAGGGGACCGACAAAATGCCTGAAAAGTGCCAGTTTTCTATTTCCAAATTGGGAAACCATGGGGCAAAACCTTTGTCAGGAGGGCAGTAGCCCGTTTATAACGTAATATTAAAAAGCTGCAAAAATAGCATCCCACCTAATCTTTTCGTAACTTCGTGCCCTTCAAAAAAATAAGGTAATGCAGAGCCTTAAGGAGCAAATTAACTTGCAGCGACTGCCCCATCATATTGCTATCATTATGGATGGTAACGGGCGCTGGGCACAGGAAAAGGGCCAGGATCGTTTATTTGGCCATTTTCATGGTGTTGAAAGCGTGCGCGATATCGTGGAAGGTTGTGCAGAACTGGGCGTTGGATATCTTACCCTGTATGCATTTTCGACCGAAAACTGGGATCGTCCGGAGTATGAGGTTAGCGGACTCATGGAACTATTGGTAGACACCATCAGGAATGAGACGGAGACACTCAATAAAAACAATATCAAGCTCCATGTTATCGGCGACATGAACATGCTGCCGGCCTATGCACAAAAGGAATTGAATGAGTCGCTGGAGATCACCAGCCGTAATACCGGACTTAATCTCATCATGGCCCTTAGCTATAGCAGCCGCTGGGAATTGGTACAGGCTGTTAAACAGATTGCAGGAGATGTAAAAGCCGGGAAGGTAGACCCTGACACCATTACACAGGACACTTTACAGAAATACCTAACCACCAGTAATTTCCCCGACCCGGAACTCATGGTTCGCACCAGTGGCGAATACCGTATCAGCAATTTCTTACTTTACCAATTGGCTTATGCAGAATTGTATTTTACCAATGTACGCTGGCCGGATTTCCGCAAGGAGAACCTTTATGAGGCCATTCTTGACTTCCAACGCAGGGAAAGGCGCTTTGGAAAAACCGGAGATCAGCTGCAGCAGGAATCCCTAAGCCAATAAAGTTTATCGTAAAATCCCAACAAATCGCACCGACCGCATTTCTTTTAACAAACACTTTTAAGTTAATCTTAAGTAAATCCCTTTAATTTGCCCCAGCTTAAACAACCCGGAATGCAGCGTACGTTTACTTTTTCTGCTATTATACTGGCTTTGGTGACCTTTTCTGTAAGTTCAACGTTTGCCCAGGAAAAAACCGATACTATCCCTACCTCCATTGATCCCGAGTTGGAAGCGATCATGCATGCAAGGAGCCCCAAGGAATATACCATTGCGGGTATTAAGGTTACCGGCACTAAAAGATATGATGAACAACTGCTTATTTCTATTGCAGGGATAAATGTGGGTGATAAGGTAACAATTCCTGGTGGCGACCAGTTCAGTAAGGCAATCACCAATCTCTGGAATCAACGACTTTTCTCCAATGTTCAGATTTACTTTACCCGTTTAGAAGGTACTAATCTTTATCTTGAGATCCAGGTAACAGAACGCCCCGCCTTGTCAAAATACTTCTTTAGAAATACCCGTAAATCAGAAGAGGAAGACCTGCGTAATAAGCTTAACCTCGTAATTGGACGGGTTGTAACCGAGAATACAAAGATCAGTGCAGAACAACTTATTCAAACTTACTATACAGAAAAGGGGTATCAAAGTGCTTCGGTTCGCATTGAAGAAACAACAGATCCAGCCCTTCCCAATTCTGTCATCCTTAACTTCTATATCCAGAAAGGACATAAGGTCCGCATCGATAATATCAGCTTTGATGGGAATAACAATATTTCTGACCTGAAGCTCAAGAAGAAAATGAAGGGCACCAAGGAAATGAGTAAACTCACCTTGTTTCCCTCCAAAGATTCGGCCGATACAGTTGGTCAAAAGCATACCACATTCAAGGAATATCTCAAAGACGGCGGTTTCCTCTCCATGAGTAAAACCAAGGATTTCCTGGATCCTTATTTCCGTTTCAAGCTCTTCAGCTCAGCTAAATTTAATGAGAAGAAGTTTGAAGAGGATATGGATAATATATTGGCCTACTATAATTCACTCGGTTACCGGGATGCCACTGTAGAAGCCAAACCTCAAACCTATAATAAGAAAGGTAATTTAAGGGTTGGTCTGAAAATAGATGAAGGTCACCGCTATTATTTTGGTAACATCGCCTGGAAGGGGAATACCAAATACTCTGATTCTATTCTTAATTTCTTAATGGGTATTAAGAAAGGTGATACCTATAACCTGGAGATACTCAACAGCAAACTGGGTAAACAAGCTTCACCAGAAGGGGGTGATATCAGCAGCTTATATCTTGATGACGGTTACCTGTTCTTCAAGGCTGACCCTGTTGAAACGGCGGTATATAATGATACCATCGATTTTGAGATCCGTATGATGGAGGGCCCACAAGCTACCATTAAGAACATTACTATTTCAGGTAATGAGAAAACCAAAGAGCACGTAATTCGCCGTGAGATACGTACCCTGCCTGGTGATAAATTCAGCCGCCAGGACCTGATCCGCTCCAATCGTGAGATTGCGCAATTGGGCTTTTTCAACCAGGAGAAAATTGGTATTAACCCAGTTCCCAACCAGGAAGATGGTACAGTTGATATCCATTATACCCTGGAGGAAAAATCTTCCGATCAGTTGGAGTTGAGTGCCGGCTGGGGTGGTGGTATCGGGTTAACGGGTACCCTTGGCGTATCCTTTAATAACTTCTCTATCCGGAATATCTTCCGTAAGGAAGCCTGGGATCCTTTACCTACAGGTGATGGCCAAAAACTAAGCTTGCGTGTGCAATCCAATGGACGTGCCTACCAGTCCTATAACTTCTCATTTACTGAGCCCTGGTTGGGAGGTAAAAAGAGAAATTCGCTGACTGTAAGTTTATACAATAGTATATTCCGTACCGGTGGTATTGATAATAGCGGTCGTTATTTCTTCAGCGATACCAATAAGCTTAAGAACTTCGGGGTGAGTGTTTCGTTGGGTAAGCAATTGAAATGGCCTGATGACTACTTCACATTGGTATATTCAGTAAGCTATACACAGTATAAGCTGAATAATTATCCTTTGTTCACCCAGGATTTCAAGAATGGTACATCCAATAACTTAAGTTTCAAAGTGGCATTGCAACGTAATTCTGCCGGTCCTAACCCCATGTTCCCCACCAGTGGTTCTAACTTCCTGGCCAGCTTGCAGTTTACACCACCTTACTCATTATTTAATAGTAGCATTACTACCTCGGATAGTTATAAGCTTCCGGAATACCATAAGTGGCGTTTCAATGCAGAATGGTTCATTCCTATTGGTAAAGCCATGGGTGCCGACAGAAGCCGCCAATTCGTATTGCGTGCTGCTGCCAAGTATGGCTTCATGGGCCGGTATAATAATAAATTGGCCTATTCACCCTTTGAAAGATTCCAGGTGGGTGATGCGGGTCTTGCGAATGGTAACTATATCTTAGGATATGATATCATTGCACATCGTGGTTATCCGGTATATGAGAATTCTGATCCTAAGGTGAACCCTGATCAGCAGAATGCCAGCCAGTTCTTTACTATGTTTAATAAGTACACGCTGGAATTGCGCTATCCATTCACGACCAATCCCAACAGTACTATCTATGGTATGGCATGGTTTGAGGCCGCCAATGGATGGTACGATTATAAAGACTATAATCCTTTCCGTCTCCGCAGAAGTGCCGGGGTAGGTATGCGTTTCTTCCTGCCCATGTTCGGGTTACTCGGCTTCGACTATGGTGTTGGATTTGACCGTCTGAAGCCCAATGGTAAGTTGCGTGATGCAGCCCGCTTCACCTTCATGCTTGGTTTTGAACCAGAATAGGTCCATATCCCGCCACACAAGGTTGAGCACCCTGAATTTTTTGTGGTATTCAGGATTATGGGGATATTTATGACCCTGGCTGGCTTACAGATTTATGCGCCTTGCCGGTTGTGCAGATCATTTTGTACATTGTATCTTATCAACTTTAAAACAAAGCACTATGAAAAAAATAATGCTCCTCTGTTTTTGCCTGCTGGCTTTTACCTGTGTTTCACTGGCACAACGATATGGTATTGTTGATACTAAGTATATTCTGGATAAAATGCCAGAGTACAAAGAAGCCCAAAAAAAGCTGGACCAGTTCAGTATTCAATGGCAAAAGGAAATTGACGATAAGCAAGCTGCACTGGATAAAATGTATAAGGATTTTGACGCTGAACAAGTAATGCTTAGCGAAGAATTGAAGAAGAAAAGGGAAGATGAACTCTTTGTCCGGGAAAAGGAATTGCGTGACTTGCAGCGCAAACGCTTTGGTTTTGAAGGTGATCTGTTTAAAAGGCGCCAGGAATTGATAAAACCCATACAGGATAAGGTTTACAACGCGATCCAGAAAATAGCTGTGAACCGTGCGTTCGATTTTATTTTGGATAAAAGTGAAGGAATTACTGTTATCTTTGCCGACCCTAAATTGGACCGGAGTGAGGATGTATTGAAAGAGTTAGGTGTTAAATAAACGTGAAAACAATAGCCAGGGAACAACTTCATAGACTCATTTTTCAACTTAAATTTTAAATAAAACAAACCGTACACCTGAAGCAGCAATAACCAGGCTTTGGGTGGCCTTAACAACAAAAATGAAACGCATGAAAAAGTTTTTTACAGGTATGTTGTTTGCCCTGGGCCTGATGGTGGCTGGTGAGGTAAATGCCCAGACTAAGATCGGATATATCAGTTCACAGGAAGTGGTGAGCATTATGCCTGAAACCCGTAAGGCTGACTCCCTGCTTACAGATTTCCGTAACGCACTAGTGCAAAACGCTACCGATAAGCAAAATGCTTTCTACGCAGCAATAGAAAAATTCAATAAAGATTCTGCTACGCTCACTGAAGCCGTTAAGGTGGTAAAAAGAACTGAACTCACCAAGATGGGTCAGGAATTAGGTGGAGAAGAAGAGCGTATTCAACAGCAACTGCAACAAAAACAACAAGAGCTTATTCAGCCTATCAATAAAAAGGCTTATGAAGCTATCCAGGCTGTAGCCAAAGAGAACAGTTATGTATTTGTTTTCGAAAAAGAGGCTTTACTGGTAGCGCCTCCTGCAGAGGATATTCTGCCTCTGGTGGCTAAAAAGCTTAATATCAAATTGCCTCCAGCTGGTGGAAACCAACCTGGAGCTCCCAAACCTACAACAGGCGGTAAGCCCTAATAGTCCTTAATTTATTTTGTTCTGAGGGTTTAGTAAGGTTTTATAACCTGGCTAAGCCCTCAGTCATTTTAAGGCCTTAATCATTTAATTTTACGCATGCCTACATCGCAACCTATCGGCATCTTTGATTCTGGATATGGCGGCCTCACCGTCATGAAGGAAATCCTCCATAAGCTGCCACAATATGATTATGTGTACCTGGGCGATAATGCCCGTGCTCCCTATGGCAACCGGTCTTTTGAGACAGTCTACCGCTATACGTTGCAATGTGTGGAATGGTTTTTTGAACAGGGCTGTCCATTGGTCATATTGGCCTGTAATACTGCCTCTGCCAAGGCACTGCGTACCATTCAGCAAAACGACCTGGAAAGGCTGAATCCCATGAACAGGGTACTGGGGGTAATAAGGCCCACTACAGAAATAATAGGAAAATTTACCAGTACTCAAAAGATTGGGATATTGGCTACTGCCGGAACTGTTCAGTCGGATTCCTATACCATTGAAATTGAAAAATTTTACCCCGAGGTTGAAGTATTCCAGGAGGCTTGCCCGATATGGGTACCGCTGATAGAAAACAATGAGCACAATAGCCCTGGCGCAGATTATTTTGTAAAGAAGCACTTGCAGAACATTTTAGCAAAGGACAAAGACATTGATGTATTATTGCTGGCTTGTACGCACTATCCCTTGCTACTGAATAAAATACAGCAATTTTTACCATCCGGAATAACCGTAATCTCTCAGGGAGAGATCGTAGCCAATAGCCTGACGGATTACCTGGAGCGTCACCCTGAAATTGAACAACGTTGTAGCAGGCAGGGTTCGCGCAATTTCTATACAACCGATTCGGCCGAGGATTTTGATAACCATGCCAGTATTTTCTTTGGGGGACGCTTGCAATCGCGCCACCTTGCCTTATAGAAGGCGGAAAATTCAACTCATTCGTAATTTTAATTGCACTCACTACGTTAGTTATTCGTAAAATTGCTTAATTGCATAAATGCATTATTGCCAGTCGTTATTTATATAAATATTTGTTTATATTATGAAGCATTTTGTTCGTACACTGCTGTACTTGCTGATGGTAACTTTTGTTATCTCCTGCCAGAAAGAGGTTAGCACCGAAAGTTCCATGGATGGATCTTCACAAGTGAAAGGTGTATTGAAGATGAAGATCGATGGCAAACAGTGGGTAGCTGATAAGGTTGCCACTGCCAGTATTATGGCCGGCTATATAAATATCACAGGTATCAGTAAAGACAAAAAGTTTTTTACCATCACGCTCATGAAGGATGTGGTGAAAACATATAAACTTAATCCCGTTGATTTTGAAGGGGGGGCTGCATTATCCGACAGTGCAGAACTCAACAATAACTCTTACGGTACCATGCAGAGTGATGATATAGCCCTTGCCGGTGGTACTGTGACCGTCAGTAAAATTGATCAATCTAAAAAGACCATTTCCGGGACCTTCCAATTTAAGCTCTTCAGGGAAGAAGACAGTACTCAAAAGGTTATCACTGAAGGGGTGTTTGAAGACCTGGTATATGAAACTACTTTGCCTCCTTCCAGCAGTACAGATACTTTTACCGTGAAAATAGATGGTACCGATTGGAAAGGGGAAAGTATTTTCGGGACGTATGTTGACCTAACAAAACAAATAATGATCGTAGCCAACAATTCCACGGCTACGAAAACAGTAGGATTGACCATTCCCTCTAATATTACACCCGGGTCCTATACTCTGGACTTTTGGGGTTTGACTTATATTGGCCTGTATAATCCCAGTCAGTCATTGTCATTAGCCTCAGAATCGGGCACATTAAAGGTTTTAGAACATAATACTGTCACTAAACGCATCAGGGGAACTTTTGACTTTAAGGCCTCCGAGCTGGTCCCAACGAATCCACCAAAGGTGGCGACTCTTACAAATGGTTATTTTTCAGTGAAATATCAATAAAACAGGTGTTTTTAGAGCCATTTTTGGGAAGGAGTAGGGGAATTCTAAAATTTCTTATTACTTAACTATCCACATCTGCCCTCCTTTTATTACCTTTGCCGTCCTTTCACAAACCTGTAGGTGTGGTGACCCGCAGGCCTGAAACTGAAACCCGGATCGCTTCTCCCGATCCTTATTTCAAAAAAGTGAAAAAGAGTAAGATAATATGAAACGTACATTCCAACCTCATCGTCGCCGTCGCAAAACCGTTCATGGTTTCCGTAAGCGTATGCAAACAGCTAATGGTCGCAAAGTATTGGCTAGTCGCCGTGCTAAAGGTCGTAAGAAGCTGACCGTTTCTGATGAGAGAAAGCTGAAATAGTCTTCTTTGGCATCTTGCTCTCCCGGCAATAGCCAGGGGATTGTAAAATATTTAGCTGATAGCCCTGTATTAAGGATAGCCAAAATACAGGGCTATTTTATTTTTGTATGGTGAAAAAGCTCACTTTAGGCAAACAGGAACGTCTCAAAAGCCGTAAGCTTATTGACCAGCTATTCAAAGAAGGCAGGAGTTTTTCGCTATTCCCTTATCGGGTATATTATCTTGTACGGCCTGCCATGGCGCTGCAAGCTCAAAATGGTTTACTGCAATTTGGTGTGGGAGTAAGTGTCAGGAATTTTAAGCATGCAGTAGATCGTAACCGGATCAAAAGGGTAACCAGGGAGGCCTACCGGGTACAGAAAATGCCGCTTCAGGACTTGCTACAGGAAAAGAGTATACCGCTTGCTATTTTCCTTATTTATACGGGGAAAGAGCTGCCGGATTCCCTGGTAGTGAATGAAAAGATCGCCGTAATTTTGAATCGTCTTATAAAGGCAGCCAATGAAATTCCTTCTACAGCTACTTAGCCTTCCCTTTCTGGCTCTCATTAAGTTATACCAGTGGGTTATTTCCCCAATCCTTGGGCCAAATAAATGCCGTTTTACGCCCACTTGTTCCCATTACGCTGCTGAAGCGTTAAAAAAATACGGTCCATTTAAAGGGTTGTGGCTGGCGATTAAACGTATCAGTCGTTGTCATCCCTGGGGTGGTAAAGGATACGATCCTGTTCCATGAAGGGCATAAAAAAAGCACAAGGGATAAGGATTAGAAGGCTCTTACATTCATTGAAATCAGCCCGAATTGCTTATCGCTTGTGCCCGGTATAAATCAAATTATTTCCCCAGTCTCTTGATCAGATCACCCAAGGATTCACGTTTTTGGGAATTGGTGAAAAACTTATAAAATTCTGGGGCATTGCCATTTTTATCGGCCTCCACTTTGGCAGGGATGGCATTATAGGGTCCCAGTATCTTAGCGCCTTCATTGGCACTTACTTTTTTTATAGCGCCTGGGATAAGAAAATAGGTTTTATTGGCATCGCTTGCATTTTGGCCAAGGAGCAATTGTTGCGTGCTGTCAATGATATGTTCTAATTGCTGGGTGCTAATGGCTGTAGGCATTCCGCTGGATCCGAAATTAACCATGCTACCGATCAAGGTATCTTTCTTAAGGTTCAACAGGTAAATCCCATTATCGGGAAGTTCATAAGTTTTATCTCCTGTACTGCTTTTCACAGTTACAGTCACTTTTGCATCGCCGCTATAGGTTAATATCTCTTCATTATGCTGGTTGCTGGGTTCAAAGCCGATAGTTTCGGGTTTGGTTTTATCAACCTGTAATTTGCCACTTGATACTATAACAAGTGTTTTTCCACCTTTGTGACCACCTGAACAGGACGAAAGCAAGGCGATAGGCAGGCAAATCGTAAGAAGGGAGAATAATTTCATGTGTTAACAATTGAAAGGTTTGTAGGATAAAAAACAATCCCGGTGTTAATACCGGGATTGCTAAGTAACGGAAATTTTTTCATTTGCTTATTTGGAAGCTGCTGCAAAGCGTTCAGCTACTTTTGTCCAGTTTACCACATTCCAGAATGCCTTCAGGTAGTCCGGGCGTTTGTTCTGGTATTTCAGGTAATAAGCATGTTCCCATACATCTACACCGAGTATGGGTGTGCCTTTTACTTCAGCTACATCCATCAGGGGATTATCCTGATTGGGAGTAGAAGATATTTCCAGTTTGCCATCTTTTACAAGAAGCCAGGCCCAGCCGCTACCGAAACGGGTTGTCCCTGCTGTATTAAATTTTTCTTTAAACTCATCAAAAGAGCCGAAAGTGGCTGCAATAGCGTCCGCAAGTTGATCAGCCGGTGCACCGCCAGCATTGGGAGCCAGGCTTTCCCAGAAGAAAGTGTGATTCCAATGGCCTCCACCGTTATTGCGTACAGCAGGGCTGATAGTACCCGCAACTTTCACCAATTCTTCCAATGATTTATTTTCATTGGGTGTGCCGGCAATGGCTTTGTTCAGGTTGTCAACGTAAGCCTGGTGATGCTTTCCGTGGTGAATTTGCATCGTCAGCGTGTCAATATGCGGTTCCAAAGCCTCATGTGCATAAGGAAGCGCAGGTAATGTAAATGCCATAGCTATAAAGTTTTAAATTATTTAATAGTCTTTCCGTTAATCGTGAAAGGATAACAAATTTACAGGTCATTGGTTGATTGGCCAATTCAAATACTGTCACCCATGTCATTAAAGCGACCCTTTGGTAGGATACCCGGGTTGGGAAAGGTTTTGGACATTGGATTTTTATAGTAACTTACTGTCCAGTTTTATCCTCATTCAATTCCATAAATATGTACCTATCCAAAGCAAAACTCATTGTTGCCTGCTGTATTATGGGCCTTGCCAGCATTGGTTTTATGGCCTTTAAACCATTTCAAACGAAAGACAATATATTAACCCCAGCGGAAAAGAAAGCTGGCTGGATATTATTATTTGATGGTAAGACCACCAATGGCTGGCGCCCTTACCGGAATCAGCCTTCGGATGGATGGGAAGTCATGGATGGTCAATTACATTGTAAAGAAGGGAAGCTGGCCCATCGTACAGATTTTATCACGGCCGACCAGTACGATAATTTTGAATTAAGTTTTGATTGGAAGATCAATAAGGGCTTTAATAGTGGTGTTATATACCGGGTGGAAGAAGGCAATCGGGCTACTTATGAAACTGGGCCCGAGTACCAATTAATTGATGATACAGGTTATCCCGACAAACTGGAAGATTGGCAAAAAAGCGGATCAGATTATGCCATGCATCCTCCTACCAGCCTTACTGCTAAACCTGCCGGAGAATACAATCAAACCAGGATCGTGGTAAAAGGCGCCCATGTAGAGCATTGGCTAAACGGCACCAAAGTGGTAGACTTTGATCTCTGGACGCCAGAATGGGAAGCGCTTAAAGCCAAAAGCAAATGGAAAGATGCCAAGTTATACGGAATGATAAAAAAAGGGCATATCGCACTCCAGGATCACGGAGGTGGTGTTTGGTTTAAAAATGTAAAACTTCGGAAGTTGTAAACCTTTTTACTATCAAACCCGTCCCATCCAACACAGCATGGGATGGGTTTGATAGTAAAGACTCACATATAAAGCGGTAAACTGCTTAGCGTTTATCTCTGAAGAAACGCTTCATTAATTCTGCGCATTCCTCCTTCAAGATTCCCTTTGACACTTCTGTTTTTGGATGGAATGGCCAATTGTTACCGGTGATACGTTTATGTCCGTTTTTCTCATCATCCGCTCCCCAAACTACTTTGCTGATCTTGCTCCAATACAATGCACCAGTGCACATGAGGCAAGGTTCTACTGTAACATACAGGGTGCCTTCCGGAATGTATTTAGCTCCCAAAAAATTAAAGGCAGAAGTAAGGGCAATTATTTCTGCATGGGCTGTAGGATCATTTAAACGCTCCACCTGGTTGTGTCCACGTGCAATGATCCTGTCATTAAGTACAACAACAGCCCCTACAGGAATTTCTCCTTCACTATAGGCTTTTTGCGCTTCCTTTAACGCTTGCTGCATGTAGAGTTCATCAGTCATACCATGCGAAGGTAAAACCTGGGCAGCGTCTTGAAAACGCTTTTTTATCAGCCTTGATAAACTGCGATTGTTAGATCAGCTTCTATTGTCTTAAAAAGGAGATTCTTCTCTTGAGCTTTTAATGATTCCCACTTCGTTTTCCAGTCGGTCCAACCTGTTTTTGAGGTAGTCCAATCCGGCAGCGGGTTCCTCTACCATCGATACGGTTTCGTTGTAGGCATATTTCTTATACTTCCTGCCTTCGAACTTTTGTTCGATATCCTCCGCTATCAGTTCGTCCAGACTAACGCCAAAAAATCTGGATATTCTAATCAGACCATCCAACGAAGGAGCTGTTCTACATTGCTCATAGTTGGACCATGTTGTGCGCGAAAACCCAAGACTATCAAACATTTGATGCTGCCGCAGTTTTTTTTCCTTACGCAGGAATTGCAAATTCTTACCAAAAAAGTTTAAAGACTGCTCCATGATTTTTAAATTTTTTACTAAAAAAATTGGCAGGCATAAAGGGATTGTATACATTTGTGTTTATAAATATATTTAATATTTGTAAATTGAGTGCAGCAGAAATTAAATACACTTTAACCGGGCCAGAGAATTAATTTATCATCCTATACACGAACTGTCCGGCTTTTACAATACACTTCAAGCTGCTGCATAGATGATACTACCTAAAAAAGCAGATGCATGACATTAGTCAGCTTCCAAATGTTCCGTTAGTTCTATACTGAACTTACCAGGGCATTCCTATTTCCATATTAAACAAATTGTTCCAGGCAAATGGCAGGGATTGTTTTCCTGTAGCCATGTGGGGAGGTATTAATTCTATCAATAGAATAAATGAAATTTCTTCATTAAATAATAATGGTCTATGCAAACATCCAACAAGCAAAAACAAAACTGCAATCAGTTATTTCGGCTTACCAAAGAACAAGCACAGGAGCCTGCTACTGTACTAAATTATTTTTTTGAATGCTATCATTTAAAAGATCTACGGGAGCTGCTCTGGGATTGGTTATTAACAGCTCTTAGTTCGGATAATGGTACCTATGCTAAAGGCCGTGAACGTAGTAACCTGATCTTCCTGTTTGAAAACCTCGAATCTTTAGCAGAGGCTGCCTACCTGCTGCAAAAACAACCTGGTAAAAAGTACAAGGCAAAGAAGAAAAAATAAAACACGCTTGAATTGGTTCATTTACTCTTTTGTCAGCTATTTAGTAAAATCCCTCTTTCTTACTACCCAATAGGAATATTATTCAAACCCCTTTACTCTAACCGTTAGCTAAAATAAACCAGCCTTAATAAGCCTGCCAGTGAATATACATTCGCCAATGCGCCCGGCTTTTTCCATATATTGCAGCCTCTAAAATTTGCTGCTATGAAACTGGTTTCTTACCTCCAGGAAGGACATGATCGCCTGGCAATACTGGTAGATGGTTTACTGTATGATATGGATACATTGCATCCGGACCTGCCCCACAATATGAGTATGTTCCTGAATTACTGGGAGGATGCTTGTTCAATGGCCAAGGGCGGGGAAATAATGATCCGGGAAGGAAGGATAGGCCGGGAGAAGGGGTTTATGTTGGAGTCGGCTACCATACTGGCTCCGGTACCATTTCCTACCTCCTGCCGCGATGGCTATGCATTCAGACAGCATGTGGCAGCAGCACGCCGTAACCGAAAGGTTCCCATGATCCCGGAATTTGATCAATACCCCATATTTTATTTTACCAATCACCTTGCTATTCAAGGGCCTGGCAGCATATCCTGCATGCCTGATCACTTTCGGAAACTGGACTTCGAACTGGAAGCTGCCGTTGTTATTTGCAAACAGGGTCGCAATATCCGGGCAGAAGATGCTGACCAATATATCGGAGGGTTGATGATCATGAACGATATGAGCGCCCGTACCCTGCAAATGGAGGAAATGTTATTGAACCTTGGACCTGCGAAGGGAAAGGATTTTTCAACAGTTATTGGCCCCTGGCTGGTAACATTGGATGAGCTGGAACAATATGAAATTCCGGCCAAAGAAGGCCATACAGGCAAAAGCTGGAACCTTCGTATGCAGTGCCGCGTAAATGATAGGCAAGTAAGTGATGGCAATGTTGGCGATATGGATTGGACCTTTGCCGAGATCATTGAAAGGGCCTCTTATGGAGTGAATCTTTTTGCAGGTGATGTGATCGGTAGCGGTACAGTTGGCACTGGTTGTTTTTTGGAGTTAAATGGAACAGGCAAACTCAACGATCCTAATTATACAGATCAATGGTTGCAGGAAGGTGATGTAGTTGAAATGGAAATCGATGGCCTTGGTATACTTAGCAATACAATTGTAAGGGAGGATGACGATTTCTCTATCCTGGCAAGAAAGAAGGTCAGTCAGGGTTGAGTATTGGTTGACTTACATTGCGGCTTATGATTGTCAAAACATTGTCTTATGACCCTGGATTTTAATCAACTTACTACGGTACAAAAGCAAAACTACCTGCAGCATGCCATTGCCCCCCGGCCGGTATGTTTTGCCAGCACCATTGATAAAAATGGGCAGGTAAACCTAAGCCCCTTTAGCTTTTTTAACCTGTTCTCTACTCAGCCTCCGATTGTCATCTTTTCTCCCTCACGCCGTGTGCGGGACAATAGCACCAAACACACGCTACAAAATGTGCTGGAAGTACCAGAAGTGGTGATCAATATTGTAGACTTTGCTATGGTGCAGCAAATGAGCCTGGCCAGTTGTGATTTTCCCAAAGAAGTGAATGAGTTTATTAAAGCAGGTTTTACTGCCGAGGCTGCTACCACCATCACCCCGCCCATGGTAAAGGAAAGCAAGGTGAAAATGGAATGCCTTGTAAAGGAGGTGAGGGTATTGGGAGATGAGGGAGGTGCAGGCAACCTGGTTATTTGTGAAGTAATGGTGATGCATATTGACGATAGTATCCTGAATGAAAAAGGTTTTATCGACCAACGAAAGTTGCATCATATTGCCCGATTGGGCGGCGACTGGTATTGCCGGGTGGATGAAAGCAATTTATTCCAGGTTGAAAAGCCAAATATTAAGTTGGGTATTGGCTTGGATGCCCTGCCACTTCCCATTCGCGGCAGCCGCATACTTACGGGCAATCATTTAGGCCAGTTGGCCAACGTTCATGATCTGCCACCTGTAGACCCTGCTTTTCATGATGACAGGTTGAAAAATATTATTCAATACTATTCTGTCAGTCCGGACGAGATGGAAAAGGAATTGCAGTTATATGCCAGGGAGTTATTGGATAATGGAAATGTGGCCGCCGCCTGGCAGGTACTACTGGCCAACAATTAAACAGTTACATCCAGGCCTTTGTTTCACGTTCAACTTCATACAAGGTATAATCCTGTATTTGTTGTGCCAGCTGTAGTGGTATATAAGGAATGCTGATGGTTCCGCCTGCAGTAGATAGATGTAAGGTGGCCAGTGCCTTTTTTCGTTGATAAATAGACTGCTTCAGATTCACCTGCTGTGTTTTATACCAGCGAATGATTTGTATTTTCCTTCCCCAGATACCGCTGTTCACCTGTAATGCGTCGGCTGCAACATATATCCGGAAGTTGCGCCGGAAGATGAATGCATGTAATGCAATAATGGGTATCCATAATAGGATCAGCAAGAGCCAGGGGTTCCAATAGATGAGCAATAATATTGGTAACAATATAGCCAAAGGGATGATGCCCATCAATAAGGTTCGTCGAAAGGTGTAAGCGCTATGGATGCCATAGTTGGCTAGGGCTGACGGCTGTACCAGGTGATGATAATGGGCCAATAATTTATCAACGTATACCTGTTGGGTAAGAGGTACTTTAACCCGTTGCTTCCTATTGTTTTCACCATCGGCCATGACCTGGTGAAATTCCATATTGAACAGGCCTATTTTACGACGTATCCAATTGGCCTCCCAGGATATGAATTGTATTTTGGAAAAGGGGACGAGGTTTTGTCTTGTATTGATCAACCCTGTCTTTATTTTAAACCCCTGTGGAGTTTCTGTAAGCTGGAAATCAAAATAGCTCAGCAATATGCGCATCATTGACACAAACACGGAGATACATAGAACAAAGGCTATTGCCAGGGATACGGATATTACAGACAAGCCCACCTCAGAGGAAGAATCCTTTACGACTTTGATCACTCTATCACCAAAGATCTCTTCCAGGTTTTGTATCATGGAACCTCCAAAAGCCAGGACTATGAAAAACGCCTGTATATGATTGGCTGAAATGCCCAGTTTTAATAGGTCGATCAGCGATAAGCGCATGATGGGGGTATTTCCTTGAGGATGGGTTTGAGTTTCCCCATCGGCAGCTGGCTGCTTTTTTTCCGAGAGCAGGAACTCTTTCAACTGTTCGGCTTTGGTAACTTCAATTGCATCAATAACCGCTTCTGTTTTTTCAGTTCCTGCTGTATCAATTTTTATTTTGACAACATTGGCCACCTGGTGCAATAGGTTTTGTTCAATATGAACGGCCTGTATTTTTTGAAGGGGTATGGTAATCGTTTTTTTACTGATCAGGCCTTTACGGATGATCAACTCCTCATTGGCTATAAAATAACGGAAATAGAAATAGCCGATCAGTGAACGAATCAGAATGATAACTGGCAGGGCCATGAGGGATAATTCAAAAGGATCTAAACCCTTCTTGCTTTTTTTTAACAGTAATATCACTATTAAAGGCCCAAAGGTTTTAATAGTGGCAATAGTGGCTTTGAAGAGGATGATTACCAACCCCGCCTTTGCTTGTCTTTGAGGAATGCTCCAGCTATTCTCCGGTACGGGGTTCATCGGCTATCTTTTTGTTAATCCATTCTTTTAGGGTCCAGGCAGTTGTTTCCTGCAATCCACGAATGCGCAGATCGGCTTCGCTGGAGCCGGCGGTATAGAGCACCAGGCTGGCCAGTCCAAACCTTTTTTCGAGGGGGCCGATGGTTACAGCGCTGTGTTGAATGCGGTTGAAAGGACAGGTATGGGTACTTTGGATGATCCACCCGCTGCGGTAAATGACATCTTTTTCCCGGATGGCAAATGCCTTATTGCTAAAAGACTTTTCCTGTAGCCAATACCAGGCAGCGGTTATAAGTACCCAGGCGCCAATTAGCAGGCCGATACGCAGGGGCTGCTGCAGGGGGTTTATGAAACAAAGCAAAATAGCGACCAGTACACCCAAAATTATACTCAGAATAAGCCATTCCCACCGCAAAATTTTGAGATAAGAAGGCTCAATGGGGGTGAGGATTGCGTTTTCCACGCGGGGCAAATCTTCAGTATGTACCTGGTCGTTCAGAAATTCCATGTGCTAAAAATAGTGCTTAAAGTTTATTGCTGATGGTAGGCAAAAGCGCCTATGAACAGAAGCTCCAGGGCAATAATACCGGCAACTTCCCTGAAATACTTATTTTTGCAGCCGTTTTACCGGTGAGGTATCCGCATTGGTAGCTAAAATTTCAAATTTATTACATGCAATTATCAGAACAGGAGATTATCCGGAGGGAAAAGCTGAAGGAATTAGAGCAATTGGGTATTGAACCTTTCCCGGCCCCTTTATACCCGGTTAACAATACAGCCGCCAATATAAAGCAGCTTTATAAAGGTGAAGAGAATAAGGCTGATTTTGCCAATGTATGCCTAGCCGGCCGTATTATGACAAGACGGGATATGGGTAAGGCCAATTTTGCTAAACTTCAGGACAGTACGGGTACTATTCAACTATATATCAAGCGTGATGAAATTGCTCCCGGCGAAGACAAATCGCTGTACGATAAGGTATGGAAACACCTGGTGGATATGGGTGATATAATTGGGGTGAAAGGATATGTATTCACTACCAAAACCGGGGAAACGTCTGTTCACGTGCTGGAGTTTACCTTACTCACCAAATCGCTGAAGCCTTTGCCTGTGGTAAAAGAAACCAAGGAGGGGGAGACTTTTGATGCGGTAACTGATCCTGAGTTCCGCTATCGGCAACGTTATGCTGACCTGATCGTGAATCAGGATGTAAAAGAGACCTTTCTAAAGCGTACTAAGCTGATCAATACCATTCGCGAATACCTGAATGCGCAGGGCGCAATCGAGGTAGATACGCCTGTTTTGCAATCCATTCCAGGGGGGGCTATTGCCCGGCCTTTTATTACGCATCACAATGCGTTGGATGTGCCCTTCTACCTTCGTATTGCCAATGAGTTGTATCTCAAGCGATTGATAGTGGGTGGATTTGATTGGGTGTATGAGTTTAGCCGCAATTTCCGTAATGAAGGGATGGATCGTACGCATAACCCGGAGTTTACTGTGCTGGAATGGTATACGGCCTATAAGGACTATTACTGGATGATGGAGATTACGGAGCAATTGATGGAAAGGATTGCTATAGCTCTTCATGGGACAACGCAGGTTCAGGTGGGTGATAAATCCATCGATTTCAAGGCTCCTTTTAAACGCGTTAGTATATATGATGCCATCAAAGATCATACGGGTATTGATGTGAGTGAAATGGACGAAGCAGCCCTGAGGGAGGCTTGTAAGTCATTGGGCATTTATCCGGAAGCCAGCATGGGTAAGGGTAAACTGGTGGACGCCATTTTTGGTGAAAAGTGTGAAGGTAATTATGTACAACCCACGTTTATCATTGATTACCCGGTTGAAATGAGCCCGCTTACCAAAAAGCACCGCAGTAAGCCAGGCCTGGTAGAACGTTTTGAACTGATGGTTAATGGCAAGGAGATTGCCAATGCTTACAGTGAGCTCAACGACCCTATTGATCAGCGTGCCAGGTTTGAAGAGCAAGTAAAATTGATGGAACGGGGTGATGATGAAGCCATGTATATTGATTATGACTTCCTGCGTGCACTGGAATACGGAATGCCACCTACAGCAGGTATTGGTATTGGCATTGATCGTTTATGCATGCTCATGACGAACCAGCCCAGTATTCAGGATGTACTTTTGTTCCCGCAAATGCGGCCTGAAGTATTCAACGACTAAATAAACAGGTCCATCATAAGCTTCTGATCAGGGTTTACAGCATACGGTGTAAAGTCTGTAATACCCTGCTCTTTTAATATTTCTTCGTCAATGTAGAAGTTTCCTGTGTTCTCAAAAGAGGGCCTTTGCAGGATATGAAAAGCCGCATCTGCAACGATATCCGGTGTACGGCTGCGTTGCATCAGGAAATCGCCGCCGAGCAGGTTTTTAACTGCTGCTGTTGCGATGGTGGTTTTGGGCCATAGTGCATTGACCCCGATGCGGTGGGCCCGCATTTCTTCGGCCAACCCCAGCACGATCATACTCATCCCATATTTACTCATGGTATAGGCCAGGTGTTTTGCAAACCATGCCGGGTCCATATTCAGGGGCGGGGAGAGATTCAGGATGTGTGGATTATGGGCTTTTTTGAGGTGCGGGATAGCGGCCTGACACATAAAAAAGGTTCCTCTTACATTGATACCATGCATCAGGTCCCACCGTTTGGGTTCTGTATGCTCAGTAGGAGATAAATTAATAGCGCTGGCATTGTTGATCAGTATGTCAATGCCTCCAAATGTGTCGACGGTGGTTTTTACAATGTGCTGAATACTTTCTTCGAAACGGATATCACCTTGCAAGGGAAGCACTTTTCCCGGACCTGCTTTAGCGATCTCTTCGGCAGCAGTAAATATGGTTCCCTCCAGCTTGGGATGAGGTTCTGCGGTTTTACCAACGATGGTTATATTGGCTCCTTCCTTAGCGAGGCGTAAAGCAATCGCTTTTCCTATGCCCCGACTTCCACCTGTGATTAAGACTGTTTTATTTTCAAACGACATATAACAAGCGATTTAAAGATGTACAACTTTTTATTACAACTATAAATATAACGGGTTTATTATAGCTTTAAAAATATAGGGTGGTTGTACTAAAATAGGTAACGGTATTTTTACGATAGTTGCGGTATTTAACGAAATTTTACAACGCAGCAAATATCCTATTGCAACTTAAGGAGTTAGTCTCTATGTTTGTATTGTTGATTGATTGATACAAGGACGCCAATATCCAGAAAACCGAATCCAATATCCAGGCCAAATCCTTTGAAAAGAACCAGTCTGACCTCCGGGAAAGACGCCCTAAAATCCAAAAACCGAAGAACAATCAAGGGTCCTGCATCACTCAATGAACACTGTTAAAATCCAAAATCCAAGTTATCCAAGATCCTACGAAAGAAGTAAAATTTGTACCTATTGATGACCCAGTTTTGTTGGTAAGGTTTCGTACAAAAGTTTTTGAACAGTCCTGAAGTTTCTTCAGGACTGTTTCTATTTTGGGGTAGGCTGGCTGGGGGCAATAAAAAAACGGCCACGCTCAAGGGCGCGCGGCCGTCCTCACTCAAAACCATGATCTGCAAAAGAAAACAGACCTATATAAACGAACGTATTTTTCATGTAAATGGTTTTCTTAATATCAAAATGTATGATAAAAATTTAATAATTGTTCCCTTGTGTAATATTTCGCCCCAAATACTTCCACAATAAGCAAAACAAAAACGGCCACGCAAAAGCGTAGCCGTCACCTTTAAAACATGGTCCCCTCTCAGTAAGGACCAAAACGGTCAGTATTTGCTAAAATATTCTTGATCCTACTACTTTATGGCTTTCCAGCTTATCCAACTGTGCCTGGTATTGCAGTTGAACCAGTTGTAGCCTGGCATTTTCCACATTGGTTTGCGCATCCAGTAGTTCTACGTTGGTAATCAATCCTTCTTTAAAACGCACCTGGGCCAGCTTATAGGCCCGTTCTGCCTGCAATACCAGGACGTTGGTATTGCTCAGTTTTTCCTGGATGCCTTTGTAATCCTGTTGTACGGTGGCCAGGTCTTTCTGGATATTCGATTCCAGGGTTTGCATAGACCTTTTGGCGGTTTCAATTTGTACCTGGGTTAATTTTTGCCTCAATTTGGGCCGGTCGGATGAGAGGATAGGTATGGCAATACCCACGCCTACTGTGCCATTTAACCTGAACTGGTCTATATCTGGTTGAATACCATTGCGAACCCCGCCACTGGCAGATCCCATGATATTGGGTCTTGAACTAATGGAGGCTTCTTTTTTATCATATTCAAATACAGCGATTCGCTTTTCAATCAGTTTGGCGTCGGAATTAACAGCTTTCCAGTTACCTGGTTCCAACACCAGGTTCAGGGCATCTTCGCGGTAGGTGTCGGTGCCACTGGCTGCAATCTTATCCCTGGTGTCGATATTGGTTAGCCATTGCATGAGTACATATTGTTTCCCCAATTGGGTTTGCAGATCATTGAGGCGATTGGTGGCATTGGCTGTGCGAACCTGTGTGGTAAGCAGATCATATTCCAGTGCATCGCCATTTTTTATCTTAGCCTGGATAAGCCGTTCATTTTCTTTCAGGGAGTTGATCTGATCCTGTTGTACCTGTATGCTTTTTTGCAGAAACTGGATATTATAATATATCTGGGCAACCTGGTAAGCTATGGCATTCTTTGTATTGTCTACGCCTTCCACATTCAAAGCCCGCTCTGCCTCATTTCTATCCAATTGCAACTTCGTTTTTCCAAAATCATAAATGAGTTGCTTAACGGTAACAGCTCCATTATAGTTATTGTAGGGCTGGAAGGCCAGTGAGCTTTTGCCGGCGGGTGTTTCAAACTCTACTTTAGGCGAAGGCGCCATAAACTGATAGTTGATATCTGCATTGACAGTAGGCAGGTACCCGGATCTAATGATCTCTTTTCTTACATCATCGGCCTTTAGTTGTTCTTCCAATTCTTTGATGCGGGGGTAATTGGTAATAGCGGATTGTATTAATCCTTTTAACTGTTCGTCCCTGATAGGGGATTCCTGCGCAATCCCTGTTTGCATCAGCAGCAAAAACAAGGCTCCGCTTATTAATCTTTTCATACTACTTATGTTTGTTCGCTTCATCATTGTTGTTAAAGGTTAATGTGCTGCCTCCATTGCTTCTTTTACTGCCTTGGTATCAATGACAGGTTTCTTTTTCACCCGGAGGAAAACTACCAGGGGCAGTACCAGCAGGAAGAAGATGCCAATGAGTCTAAAGGTGTCGAGATAGGCCAGGTAATAGGCTTGCTTGTCGACAGCCAGGTCAATTATTTTATGGGCTTTGGCGGTGGCTGTTGTTAAGTCACCTCCTGTTTGAGCGATCATGTTACTGGATATGGCATTTACTCTTTCGGTCAATGCAGGTGCTCCATCATAGGTATTGGCAACCATATCGTTTCTGTGCTGGGCATATCGCTGGCTGATAAAATTGTTGGCCATGGCAATACCAAAAGCGCCTCCAATTTGACGGATCATGTTGTTGAGGGAAATACCTGCTGCATAATCTTTTGGGGGCAAACCTGCCACTGCCTGGTTGATCAATGGCAATTGTGACATGGAAATACCAAAGGCGCGGATGAGTAAGGGAATAAAAAATGCCCAGCGGCCTACATCGGGACTTACGCCGGCACTGGTCCAGCAATAGATGGTAAATAAAATAAAACCCACTACAATAAAGGGGATGGGAGAAACTCCTTTACTCATCATGCGGCCGATGACGGGCATCATGATCACACCAGCCAGGGTAGGAGGTAGGAGGGAAAGCCCTGTTTCGAGTGCGGTATAACCCAATACCCGCTGTGCTAATACGGGATAAACGAATACTGATGTAAAGAGGCCAAGGCCCGCTACAAAAGTAAAAACAGTAGTGAACGCATAGCTCCGCTTTTTCATTACTCTAAGGTTCACTACTGGTGTGGGAGTTTTCAATTCCCATACAATAAATCCAATAACACCTATTGCTGCCAGTACAGCAGTTACCCGGATAGCATTGCTGCTAAACCAGTCTTCCGATTCCCCTCTTTCCAATACGAACTGCAGACAGCCAATGCCTACCATTAACAATGCTATTCCTATATAATCAACAGACATTTGGTCTTTCTTCTTGCCTTCACCATCCTTTTTATCGATAAACGTCATGGCCAGAATGGTTGCAACAATACCTACGGGTATGTTTACGAGGAACATCCAGGGCCATGAGAAGTGTTCTATCAGGTAACCGCCAACGGTTGGCCCCAGGGTTGGCCCTAATATCAATCCCATACCAAAGAGGCCTGAGGCCATGGGCCGGTCTTCAGGTTTAAAGGCATCAAATAAAATGGCCTGTGAGGTAGATAACAATGCGCCACCTCCAATACCTTGTATAAATCGCCAGATGATCAGTTCGACGAGACTAGTTGACTGGCCGCACATATAGGAGGCCAGGGTAAAAATGATCATGGATACGATATAATAATTCTTACGGCCAAAGTATTCGGCCAGCCAGCCAGTCATTGGGATGATGATCACATTGGCTATGGCATAGGCGGTGATGACCCAGCTTACATCTTCGATGTTAACGCCCAGGCTACCCGCCATTTCGCTTAAACCCACGTTTACGATAGACGTATCTATCAACTCCATAACTGCGGCCGTTACGGTGGTAAGTACTATTATGAATTTGGCAAACCCTTTTGGACTGGACATACTACTTTTGTTAATCGTGAATCGGCTATCTTGAATAAACCATCCCCTTTTCGGCATTCTTCGTCAGAAGAACACCGATCTTCTTCACCAGGTAATGAAGACGGCTTTATATTATCGCTTGTTAATTTAGAGGAACACTTACAAACACACTCAATCCTGCTCTCAATACCTCCTTGTATTGGGTCATATCACTAATTGCAATCTTAACGGGTATGCGTTGTGTTACTTTTACAAAATTACCACTGGCATTATCGGGAGGTAGTAAAGCAAAGCGGGCTCCTGTAGCATCGCTCAGGCTTTCTACTGAACCTTTCAATTTCAGATCGGGGTATGCGTCTACTTCTATATCAACGGGCATACCTGGATGTAGCCGGGTAATCTGGTTCTCTTTGAAGTTGGCCACGATCCAATAAGTAGTATCATTTACGATGGTAAATAATGGGGCACCCGCTTGTACATATTGGCCATCGGAAATATTCTTTTTACCGATCTTACCAGCCTGGGGGGCGTAGATCCTGGTATAGGACAATTTCAACTTTTGCTGATCGATCTGGGCTTTCCTTACCTCGATATTGGCAGCTGCCTTCTGTACAGCAGCTTGTAATACGCTGATGCGGCTCTCGGCACTGGCCAGGTCATTGTGGCTGTTATCGAGTTCTTTTGCCAATGTTTCATAGTCATAGCGCGCGTCGTCCAACTGTTTTTGGGTAACGGCTGATTCGGCAAAGAGGTTTTTGTTGCGGGTATAATCCTTTTGGGCTTTCTCCAATTTTACCTGGTTAATATCAATATCACCTTTGTTTACCCGGAGAGATACAAGGGCATTATTCAGGGCTGCTTTGGCATTGCTTAGATCGGCCTGGGCTGCCTGGTAATCGGCTTCGAGCTGGAGTAACTGGCTTTGCAATTCGGCATCATCCAGTTCTACCAGCAACTGGCCTGATTTTACAGAATCATAATCTTTTACAGCGATGCTCTTTACATACCCGGCTACCCTTGGTAATACGGGGATGAGTTGTGTTTCGACCTGGGCATTGTCGGTGCTTTCATGGCGCAATGCATAGCTTATTTTGGTATAACCAAAATAACCGACTACTACTAATATAATTCCTATGATAAGGAACCGGACAGGTGATTTCTTTTTGGGTGGAGTTTGTGTGGTTGGTTGATTTTCCATAACTATAAAACGTTTACTATTATTTACCTACAAGGTGTGCGTGGAATAATTCTTTAAGGTGTGTTCTTAATCTTTGTGTGATCTTCTGCTGGTATTCTTCTTCATTCTGGGTATCTATGCGCAATAAAGCACAGTACACATTTTTGGAATTAATGACCTGGGTTATAGTTCCCATCATAGTAGCCAGGGTCATTTCAACATCAATCTTGCGGAATACGCCTTTGCGCTGGCCTTCGGCAATGATCTTTTTAATACGCTCCAGGTTCTGCATTTTAATGCTGGTAATGAGTTCCTTGATTTCCTGTGACCGGGCGGTATTGTACTCCTGGCTCATGATGCTGTGGAAACGCCGGTTATTAATAATGCGTTCTACATAAAAATCAATGATCCATTCCACCTTTTCCCAGGGGCTTTGGATCTGGTCATTGCTCTTTTCTTCGAGCAGGGATACAGTATACCTAAACCGGTATTCAATCAGCTCCTTCAACAAATTTTCCTTGGAACCGAAGTAGTAGGAAATCATTGCCAGGTTCACGCTAGCCAGATTGGCTATATCCCGTACGGAAGTACCATCAAATCCCTTTACCGCAAATAACTCTTCCGCCACAAGCAGGATGTGCTCCCGCTTGTCTGTTTTTTCTACTGAACTCATTTGGCAATGCTTTATTCACCACAAAATTAAACAAACGTTTAAATTAAACAATCGTTTAATTGGCATTCTTTGTTATTAATTTGTTATCCGGGTGGTGTCTGGGGCGTTTGGGTAAAATAATTAACTATTGATCAATTAGATGCGAAGCTCGTGGGGATAGTGGAGATGGGGAGTTGAAATTAGGAAGGGGGCTTGCAAAAACTGGGGAAAGACTCTATTTTAGGCCTTATTTATTTAAAATCTGCATTCTATGAAACAGAGCTACACCCTGCTCTTGCTATGTTTTTGCCTCTCTGCGTCTCTTTTTTCGTATTCCCAGATAGTTCAGTACCCCGAATTTTCTGTGTCTATTTACCGGTTGGCCTCGGACCAGCGGTATAGCGAGCATAAAAGTATTATGTACCTGACGGATATTGATCCCAATCTGGCCAATAGCTTGTTTCCCCTGAAGGCCAAAAGTGGTGTCTCAGGCAGGGATAAGGGAAATCAACCTGCTACCCCTGTTGATTCCTTCCGGGTTAGTATCGCTCAGGAATTAACCAAGGTGGGGATTGAGTCGCAAGCAGGTGATATTCCAGACCTTTCCTATGTGATCATAGTGAACAGTTTTTCCTCTTCCATGATTAGTGCGGGCAGTTTTGGTACCAACACGTATAGCCTGAGTGGTAAGGCCAGGGTAGCTATTGTGAATGGCAAAAAGGAAATATACATGATGAAGGATATTGACATTTCGGAACAGATGCAGCTGGATGTAAATAAACTGATTAAAAATAATTTCACGAATGAGCTGAGCAACCAGGGGGCGATCGTGAACTACACTTTGTTGTTCCAGGTGATACAGCAACTGGCAACCCGGGCGCAGGGTACCTATGTAAATGCTTTTAAGACGCGTACTATTACATTGCCCAGTGTTTACCGCGCCCGGAAAAAGTACCCTGAACTGGTATTTTTCGACTCATTAAATACCGCCCTGGTGGCTGAACTGAATAAAAAAGCGGTTACAGATTATAAGGAGTTTATACTGCCCTATGAAAAAGAGATCACCACTTTTATTAATAATGAGTTTCCCAAGGGATATGACACCAAGGATATTAAGGTGGCAGGTAATTATACCCTGGCGTTCCTGTATTATTTAGCTTACGATACGGCCAAGCTGCGCCAAACGGTGGACTTTTTATATGAAAATGGTACAAAGGTTTTAGGGATACGGGTGGAGCATAGTGATAGAAAAGCCTTGCATACAGAAACGATGGCTTATTATAAAAGCCTTGGGGAGCCTAAGATAAGGCCTGATTCAACCTCGGGGGACGTAAAGCAGGTATTTGGTGGAACCGAAAAAAGTAATGATGGCTGGCTGGTATTGGAAAAAGGAGATACGCTTAAAGGGAAACATATCATCAAGCGTTATCATGGAACAATGATTGATCTGGATGGTTCCAATAAGGTAATATTTGAGTATACGAATGAGAAAGGGAAAACGGTGCGGAAGACCTTTAAGTACGGAGAAGTTAAAACGCTTTGTTTTAACCAGCGTGTATTTGAAAGTCATAAGTTCAAGCCGAATATGGCGCAGGCTGGTTCATTAAGTATGGACTTGTTTAAAACGCGTGAGTACATGTTGGAAGTGATATACAGTAGTGACAAGATTAAATTGTACAAAGATACTTATGGTGAGGATCCCACGAATGCTGTGTTGTTTGCAAGGCCCGGGGAGGCAGAATTGGCCAATCAGGGAAAGGAGTGGAATAAGAACAAGCCGGAGATGATGAAGGAGTATTTTAAAGATTGCCCTACTGTGGTTGCTACGCTTGAGAAAACAGGTTATGATTTGAAGTCGGATAAGGGGTATATGAAGTTGGCAGAGGATTACAGTACTGCTTGTAAATAATTCAATGTTTTGCCAGTAATGTGGTAAGAACAATTTATTGTGGAAACTATTTTACAAACCGGCTTTGCGCAAAGCCGGTTTGTTATTTTAGGGGCATTATTGTGCATATAGTTGAACATACTCCACTCTTTAGGGCTTATATATAAGGTAGCCCTTTTGCAGTCTACACTATTTTTATTTTGCTGGTTATCATATTGCTGTAAGGTATCAGTTGATCATGGCATATCCTTTGAAGAACCATGGATGAACAAATCACTCTTTTATGAAAAAGTTCCTATTAATGACAGCATTTGTATGCTGCATGGCAGTTATTGTGCATGCGCAATTTAGGCCTGGTATCAAAGGCGGGGTGAATTTAACAGATGTCTCCAACTTCAATGGGGATAACCGCGTAAGCGGCCACGTTGGCTTGTTTCTGCATCATACTATTAATTCTAACTGGTGTATTCAGCCAGAGGTGCTGTATTCCGGGCAGGGACAAAAATACAATACAGGTGATGGTGAGCGTACTTTGGCATTGAGCTATATTCAAGTGCCAGTAATGATCCAATACTACCCAGTACGTCAGTTGTATTTTGAGGCGGGCCCTCAAATAGCTTTCCTTACTTCGGCAAAGTCAAAAGGAGGGAAGAATGATGTTGAGGTAGATGACGCCTATCGTAAAGCAGATCTTGGCATCAACCTGGGTATGGGAGTGGCTGCTACCCGGCAACTAGGCTTCTATGCCCGTTATAATGCCGGATTAAGTGATATATCGAAGAACAACAATGTAACGAATAGAAACCGGGGTGGTCAGTTGGGCATGTATGTTCGATTCCATTAATCTTATAAGGTGTGAACCTTGAATTATTATTAATAAACAACAAGAAGGCCGGGTAGATACCCGGCCTTGATAAACCTATCCGGACTAGCATCCGGATTAAACGACTATGAGAAAAACGACTTAGTTGCTATTGGCTTTCAGGTCATCATTGTTGACGCCCCGTTTGCGTGATACGTTTTCAGTGAGCTTGCCAAAGTTCCAGCGTAAGCCTATGCTGGCTGATCTGCCGGGCCTATAATTCCAGGAACTGGTGCGGAAGTTTTTATCGCTAAGCACACTTTTCCATTCGAGGTCCTTGTGGAAAATATTGTTGATGTTGATGGTCAGGGTGAATTTATCTTTCAGGAACTTTAGGTTTCCTCCAAAGCTGTACCAATAGTTAACACCATAATAGCCTTGTAGCTGTGCAGGTGCTTTAAAGAAGTTGGTATTGAAGAAGGTGGCTATTTTTTTTGTTATATCTACATTGGTACTCAGGCTTCCCCAGCCACCCAGGCCATGGTTCTTTTGAGCAGTATTGAGCCGGTTCTTTACAAAATCATAACGCAGGCCGAGGTTGCTGTTAAGTCTCCATTTGGGTGTAATTGAAACGGTGAGGTTGCCACTAAGGCCGGTAGAAGAATAGCTGCCAATATTGTCGCTGGTAAAGGAAGTAACACCTGTCCGGTCATTGAAGAAGGAATACCTGGCTATCTGGCTATTGCTGAAGTTTTCTGACAGTTTGATGTTGATGTTTGTTTTCCCTTTCAGTACGGTAATCCCCAATTCAAAGGAGTGGTATATTTCAGGGTTAAGGTGTGGGTTACCAAAATTGATGTTGAGTGTGTCGGTATTGTTTACAAAGGGGTTAAGATCCCAGATATAAGGTCGTGTGAGGCGTTTGGTATAAGATAAGGAGAAGGTATAAATATTGGCAAACTTGCGGGATACGAAGAAGGACGGCATGAAAGTAAGGTAGTCCTGTTGTACAGTGGTTTTTGATTTTATGAAATCGCCATCAATAACAGTGCGCTCAATGCGGCCGCCGATACGGAAGCTGTATTTTTTAAGTGTAAAGCGGAGGGTAGTGTAGACACCATAAACATATTGGCGATACTTAAAGTTGTCTGAATTGGTGCTGTCGATAGTATACTTTTCATTGGGTGAGTAGCGGAATTGGCTTTCATAAATGGTGGATGCGTTACGGGTAATGAGTTTTAACCCACCCTCCAGTTTTATCTTGTTTTTGAAAGGATGTATGTAATCCAGTTGCCAGGTGCTTTGGCGATTATTGGCATTGTTGTGGTTGATGACTGCCCGGTTGCCGCCTGGACTGTACTGGTCGCTTATCTGTAAGTTTTTGTCTTTGCTATAATCATGAAACATTTTGAAGGTAAGCTCCTGTTCGGCATTGCGGCGAAACTTGTGAATGAAATCGGTTCCCCAGTTCCAGGCGGGGTACCTGAAAGTAAAATCTTCATTGAACAGGGTTCTGGATGTATCTGACTTATCGGGAGATATGAGATCGAAGTAACGCTGGTTTTTATTCTTTGAATTACCGCCATTGATGGCTACATAGGAGCTCAGGGTGTTGAGGCTGTCGATGTCCAGGCTTAGCTCCATATTTCCATAGTTGTAAAAATTCCTGGTCACGCGCTGTCCGGAGGAAATTCGTTTGTAATAGGCTACCGGGTTAAAGGATTCTGTTTCGCCAGCATTCCGGGATTTGAACCCGTCTACTCTGTTGAGGCCATAATAACCGCTGAACCCCAATTTGCCATACTTGAAGCTGGCATTGGCATTGAGGTTGGTGTTGCCAATGGTATTTTGGAATACACCAATATTCCCATTGTAACCCACCACTTTTTTCTTGGTGATGATGTTGATGATGCCGCCTACACCTTCACCATCGTATTTGGCAGAAGGAGTAGTGATCACTTCAATGCTTTTGATGAGGTTGGCGGGGAAGGACTGGAGGGCTTCTTTTACATTTTTAGAGAACATGGCGGTTTCCTTGCCATTGAGTAAAACTTTAAAATTGCTCTGGCCGTTGAGTTGCACATTGCCTTCTCCGTCTACTGACAGGAAAGGAGTTTTGCGCAGAACGTCGGTAGCCAATTGTCCCGCATTGGAAGGGTCGGCTTCGGCATTGTACACGAGCTTGTCTTCCGAATGTTCAATAAGGGGGCGTCGGGCAGATACGGTAACGGCGGCGAGGTTTTGGCTGGACACACTCAATTGAAGGGTGGGTATTTCCAGAAGTAGGGTATCGCCTGTTATCTTGAATGGTAAGGATGCTTTTTCGGTAAAGCCACTGTTGGACGCATAGATAATGTATTGGCCGGTATCTACTTTGGTGAATTCATAACGACCCTTGTTGTCGGTAAAAATATTGCGCAGGGGCTTTTGCTGGTTGTTGACGTGGTACAATCCAACAGTAGCAAAAGGTAAGGTTTTGGCTTGTGCGCTATCCTGTACGATACCTTTGATGCTCGTTTGCTTTTGGGCCCATGCGGTGTTGGCAAGGGCAGCCAGGGTGAGGCACAGGGATATCCTGTACAAAGGTTGCTTTGTAAAATTCATGGCTATACTTTAAAGTTTGATGCGTTAAACGGGTAGAATAATTCTGCTATGGATACAATGCCAGGCTTTGGAGCTTATGATATTTTATATAGCTAAATTATATTGTTGGACAATGGATTTCCAGGAATCTTGATCAATTGGTGTTATGGCTTGACGAAAGCACTCAGGGAATTCTTTTAGCCTCCCTCTTTTCCTTACCCTCGTACCAGGTGAGTTTATCAACCAACCCTGTTTTGCTTCTTTTGAATTCAACTTTGTTATCCTTTTTGATTGCACAGAATAGCTGTTCAGTTTCAGGATAAGTAGCCAATTTCTCTTTTCCATTCGGTTGTAATACAATGCCGGGACCTTCTTTGAGTATGGTAAGGGTATCTCCAGCGGTAAAGACGTACTTTCCTGTATATTGTTGCATCAGGCTATCAGGTATCCTGTGGGGCAGCATTACGGGGATGGGTTTATTGGTTTTGAACCAATAATAAGTACCAATGCCTATTTTGCCCAGACCTAACTTCTGGAGGCTTCCGGTGGAATCACGGAAAAAATCAACACCCAGGTAATCTTTATCAAAAAAGAAATTGTCTTTAGCGGAGGCTTTAATATTATACCTGATGCCACCGGGGCGTTGAAAATACAGTTGATTTGCAGCCTCTGTAATAATGATCAATTCATTTGCTGCATTGTTGTAAACACCGACATAGGATTTCATCAGTTTGTTATCCAGTGTAGTTTCCTTAAAGCTATATGGCTTTTCGATGGTCATGGCAGCCATTAACCGGCTAAGTACGCCAATAGGTATTCTGGAATGCGCATTGAACAGGGCTATTACAAATACGTCTTCTTCGGGCAGGTAAAGTTCTTCGGAAACAAATCCGCTTACGGCTCCACCATGCCGGTAAGAAAGGCTTCCCTGGATGTCCTGAATATGCCAACCATAACCGTAGGGACTGTCCTGACCACTTTTCAATTTAAAGGAGGTAAATGCCCGGTTCATCGTTTCTTTCTTTAGGAGTATGTTTGCTTTGATGGCCTGGTTCCAGCGAAACATATCTTCGGCAGTTGATTGAATGCCTCCTGATGAGTACAGGGTATTCATGCTGCTGATCCTGTCATTAACGATGCCTATCCTACCATTAATATAGCCGGATGCTTTGTTTATGATGATGGTATCGATGGTGCAGTAGCAGGTATTTTTCATACCTGCCGGTGTAAAGATGTTTTCTTTCAGGTATTGGGAATAGGTCTTACCGGAAAGCTTTTCTACGATGTATCCCAGCAAGTAATAGTTGGCGTTGTTGTAATTCCACCGGGTGCCGGCAGGGAATTCAATGGGTTGGTTTTTGTAACCATCCACCAGTTCGCGCGGTGTTTTATTTTTTGCCGCAAGACCTGGTTCGGAAGCCATACCCGAAGTGTGGGTTAATAAATGTTCAATAGTCACTGTGTCGGGCAATACCTGGTAGTCGGGCAGGTATTTTCTGATATCATCCTGCAACGATATTTTGCCTTGTTCAACAAGTTGTAGAATGGCTACGGCGGTAAACTGTTTGGTTAGTGAACCAATATGAAAGACCATGTTTTCTTTCATAGGCACCTCTAATTCCATGTTGGCCATGCCAAATGCCTTGCGGTAGATTACTTGTCCTTTTTTTGCTACCAGCATTACGCCTCCTGGTTCAGCTGATTTGGATTCGGATGCGATGAGGTTATCGAATGCTGCCATCAACCCGGATGAATTATCTGACACATTGTAGGGGATAGTGTCTGTCTTTCCTTTTTCCCAGGCTCCTGCAGTTTGTGCAAGTGCTATATGGGGAAGGCATAGTAATACCCGGTACAAAGTGTTCTTTGTAAAAATCATGGCTATACTTTTAAAAGGATGGGGTAAAAAGGGGAGCGGTTGGTAGCCGCTCCATGTGGCTATTGAGTCGGGTTATGGCGAAAAAGCAGGTGACTATTATTTGAAATCAACGGTGCAGGAATGACAGGTAAGTTCAATACGGGTATGTTTGCCTTTTGTATCTCCTACGGTGCTGGTAAAATGGCGGGGGGCAACTTCTCCTACCCGAGAGGTTCTATTACCAAAATCGGAAGCATAACCTGTAACTGTAACATCCTGTAATTTGGAGTTTGCTGTACCATCGCCCTCTTTCTTTTCTTCTTTTTTCTCTTCTTCTTTTACAACTTCTTTCTGGAAGGGGGCAAATACGGTGGAGTAGTTGCCAATGAAATCTACAAAGTAGTTCTTCAGGTTTTTCACCGGCAGTCGTACGTCGCCATATTTGTTATTGATCTTAATGAGTGTTACATCAGGGCTAATATTTCGGAACTTGATGTCTACATTGTTGCCTTCAAGGTCGAAGCTATTGTTAAGTTGGTCGATCTTCATACTGCCATATACTTTGCGGCCGTCTACTTTATCGATGGCGTCAATGGTGTAATTATCTGCCTGGCTGCGAACATACAAGTAATTGCCTTTTTCGTATTCAATGGTAGATGATCTGGAGTCCATGTCCAGGTCGTTAATGTTTTGGGCCCGGAAGGTACCGTTGGTGAATTCTACTTCGGCTTTGTCAATATTGCCCAGGTTGGCATTACAATAGTTGCCAGTTAGTTTAAGATCTTTGATATCCTGTGCATCGAGGGTGCCGTTGTTTATTTCGAGTTTGGCTTCATCGACGTTCATGCCGATGACTACATCACCATATTTATTTTCAATGTCGAGCTTGCAACCGGCGGGTACCAAAATGGTCATGGTACGTACTGCTGCGGCCGATTTAGAGCTATACCCTTTCACGGTTACTTCTTGTAATCCACCCTGGTAGCCAACGATTCCTTGTGCCGGTGTAGCTGTTTTGACTCTGGTAGTGGGTTGTCCATGGACATATACGTCATTGAAATGAAGATTGCCGTTGGATTTTCCGAGCTTAAGTGAAGTAGAGCCAGTAAGGATATCTACGCGGTTGCTGAAGGGTTTAATATTAACACCATAATCTTCAAACCACTCGGTATCGGTTTTTCTTTTACGGCCATCGGAAGTGTCGTACACTAGTTCCATTGTTACTTTGACCTTGGACTGATCCCAGGTTTTGATAGTCACTTTACGGGAGGAGGTGACAATACGGATCAGGGATCCTTTTTGGGAGGGAACTTCCTGACTGACTTCTTTGGTTTGGGTTTGCTGGGCCTGTGTATTGGCAGTGGCTGCCATGAAGAGGGAACCTGCCAATAGTAGGGCCGGAAAAAGTTTCTTGTTATTCATGCTTGTGTTTTTACAATTTTAAAAAGGCGGGGTTGGTATTTTGAATGTCGGGGTGTTGTTTGGCCCGGGTATTCATTTTATTGATCTCTGATTGAAGCTCTTTTAAGAGCCAAAGTTTTTGTTGGTAAAGCTGAATGAGTTTGTCTACTACATTATCATTCAAGCCGTACAGGGTTACATCCTGTTTTACTTTTTTCTCATCACGTTCCAGGTCGAGCCACTGTTTTTTAAATACATGGAAGTAGCCGGGGCTTTCGGTATAGATGGGGGTGCTTTCCAGCTTTTGTACCTGGTAGTTGATAATAGTGGCGTAGTTATTTTCTATAGCTTTTAAGGGGGATACGGGTTTGACGGGGAGGCTATTTTTTTCCTTTAGGGCCAAACTGCGTGTTGCCGGGATAGTGACTTTTCGGGGTGCTATCTTTTTGCCAGGCAGTTCCTGTACGGATTGCTCATTCACCGGAGTGGATGGAGTACCAGTAGATGAATCCACCTGGCCAGACAGCTCCGGGCTGTTATTGGTTTTGGGAGTGTCTATGCCGGAAAACTGAGGTGGTGCTGCCTTTTCAGGACGTTGTAACTGGTAGATGAGTGTTGACACGGCTACCAGAATGGCAGCGGCTGCCAGCCATTTTACTGCTAAAGTGATGACCTGTTTTTTAACCACCTTCGTTTCGCGCTGAATATGTTTCCACACCTGGGGGCGTGGAGGTTTTTCCATATCCAGTTCATCACGATGGTCAAAGAGGTATTTTTTAAATTCATCCATGGCGTACCAATTGTTTTAGTAACCTTTCTTTTAAAAGTTGCCGGGCCCGGTGATACTGGCTTTTGGAGGTAGATAAGGTTATTTCAAGTGCTTCGGCAATTTGCTGGTGAGAGTAGTTTTCAATGACATAGAGGTTGAAAACTTCCCGGCAGCCACCCGGTAAACCTTTGATCTCCTGATGAATTTGTTCAAAGCTGATGCCTTGTAACCAATTCTCTCCTTCGGCATGGGGATCACTCATAAATTCTTCCTCTACAGGTTGCCAGCGAATGAGCTTTTTTACATGGCGAATGCATTCGTTTACGATGATCCGGCGCAACCAGGGTTCAAACAGGTGCTGTTCCCTAAGCTGGTGCAAACTGTGGAATGCGGTAATGAATGATTCCTGTAAAATATCTTCAGCATCGGGTCGGTTTCCAGTCATCCGTACACAAATACTGAACATTTTCTGTGCGAATTGTTCATAGAGCAAGGTCCGGGCTTCATCGTCGCCCTGGCTTGCTTTTCTCACTATTGCCGTTAGTATGTGTGCTATTTGTTCCAAATGCCGTTCTGATAATAAGAGGGAGGTACGCTGAAAAGGTTGGAAAGAAAGTTCAACTATTTTTCTGGCCCAAGGTACGAAGGCGGGAATTGCTGGTGGGGGATTTCTGGGTACAGGGTTGGTGGTTGGATTGATTTCAAGGATTGGGTGTTGATTTCTGAATCCCCGATCGGAGGGGGTATCTAGAGGATGGGCGTTTTAGAAACGGTAGGTCATTTACCGCGCAGGATCAAGCAAAAGGGCATAGAGCTCTATTGTATGAGTTACGAAAAAATGCCTAATAGCTGGGTTCGACCCCGGAAAAAAGAGTGCTATGACAAATCCAGATAGGGCTTGTTTTGGAGTATTTTTTCAATTTTTACCATGACCTCATCGGTAAGTTTAGGCAATATATCCAGGGCTTTCAGGTTTTCGGTGAGTTGCTCTTTTTTGGTAGCGCCCAGGATGGCGGTAGTAACGTTGGGGTTTTTAATGGTCCAGGCAATGGCGAGCGTTGCGAGGGGGATTTCGATTTTCTTAGCCAGCTCGGCCAGCTTTTTTACTTTCTTCAATTTGTCGTCCTGGAGCCAGCGTTCTTTTAACCAGTCGAACCCGGCAATGGCCATCCGTGAACCTTCGGGAATGCCATCATTGTATTTGCCGGTGAGGAGGCCTGATGCGAGGGGGCTCCAGATAGTGGTGCCCAGGCCTACCTGGCGGAAAACGGGGATATAATCCTGCTCCATTTTGAATCGCTCGAACATATTGTATTGTGGCTGCTCCATGGTGGGCCCTATAAGGCAATATTGTTGTGCCACGCGATGGGCTTCCATAATTTCGGCAGCACTCCATTGGCTGGTACCCCAATAGAGTATTTTGCCTTGTTGGATCAGGTTGTGCATGGTCCACACCACCTCTTCAATAGGTACGGTAGGATCGGGTCGGTGACAGAAAAACAGGTCGAGGTAATCAACCTGCAGTCTTTGCAAGGCTTCGTGACAAGCTTCAAAAAGGTGTTTGCGGCTCAGGCCGGTTTGGTTGGGGCGATTGGCTTTTCCCCGTGAACCAAAAAATGCTTTGGATGATAATACATAGGAGGTGCGGTCCCACTGTTTCTTTTTGAGTACGCGACCCATCATCTTTTCGCTTTCGCCAAGGGCGTATACTTCGGCATTGTCGAAAAAGTTAATACCGTTGTCGTAGGCAATGCCCATGAGTTCATCGGCTATGGTGTCATCTACCTGTTTGTGAAAGGTAACCCAACTACCGAAGGAGAGTATGCTTAGTTCCAGGCCGGAACGACCGAGTTTACGATATTCCATAGAAGATAAATTGAGGTCCTAAAAGTACGGAATTGGGCAAAAGAAGCTTGGAAATTAGAATACAGGAGACAGGAGAATAGTGGGGAGGAGTACGATAAAACATTTAGGATGATGAGACGGGCAAGGAGTTTATTGCATGAACGTGGAATCGGAGGTCAGGAAGCGGCCGGTGGCCTGGTAAAACTCTTTCCAGGTAAGGTTTTGGGCAGCTTTTAAACCTGCTGCGGCGTGAAGGGTTTGTGTGCGTTGGTGGATGCGGGTAGGTACATTGGTATAAAACTCCTGCTTGTTCTGGTCCCACCACAGTTCAGAGGTACGCAAGGTATCGCCGTTGACCATGCTTATGACCACCACACTGTCGCGCAGCAATACTTTCCGTTCGTATTCAAAGTATTTGGCATAACGGGCATCGAGGATGCTTTCGATACGGGAGGTAGAGTCATAAAAATCTACATGGAGGGATCTGGGAAATTCCATGTAGGCTGAATCGGCTGTGCGGCGCAGCATGTAGGGAGAGGTGAGTTTGGCTTTTACAATGCCTTTTTCACTCAGGTAGCTCTCAACTTGTTTGGCTTCTTCGAGCATGATCTTCCTCGAAAATAGTTTATCTACTTCCTGTTGGTCATTTTCGCAGGCGGCCAGAACAAAACAGCAGCCCAGGAAAAGGGCTGCTGTACGAAGGAAATATGTTAAAGAAAGCCTTTGCATGTATTAATCGTACTTATACTTCTGGAACCAAATATCGCTTAAAGATAATCCAATACCGACACGGAAAAAGCTTTCACGTACGAGGCTGGTATTGTCGCCACGGCGGCCAAATTCAAAAACAGTATTAATAACAGAGAACTGGTTGGTATAGGCGGGCTTGCGCATGGGAAAACCTATACCTGCCGAAAGGGTCCAGGTGGGTAATTCCTGATCAACACGGATATAATCTTTTCCAAAGGAGAATCCGGCCCGGTAGCTTACAAAGTTCCAATAAGATTTACCGCCTGAAGGGGTCAATTGGCCACCAATTTTCATTTGCCAGGCGTCCTGTACTCTGTCCTTTTCACCAAAAAAGCGATAGTTGCTCCATTTTTGTTGGGCATAGTCTACACCAATTTGCCATTTGCCCAGCTTGTCGAAGAGAACGCCACCGCCAAAAGAAACGGGATAGGTGACATTGCCGGCAATATCATTTTGTCTGTATACAGAATCAATGGTTTGAGGAGCCCCACTATTGGTATTGTATTCAAAGGATTCGCGAATGATATCCTGGTGGCCATTGAATTTAGCCTGGACATTTCCATAGGCGCCAAAGCGAAGCCAATGCTCTTTATTCAGCCGGGCAGTGTATTGTACGCCTGCGTTGACCAACACGCCACCATAATTGCTCTTGGTTTCGTGGTTGGACTTGTAGAAATAAGCCAGGGTATCAAGGATGGCTTTGCGGGTGCTATAGTCCTTAGTACCAAATACATAGCCAATATTCACGCCCACAGTAAGGTCTTTGGTGATGGCTACACCGGTTCCGATATGTGCCTCATAGGCGCCGCCATTGCCTTCATACAAGGTGCTGACGTCGAAAGTATCGCCGGGGATGCCCAGGTAAACACGTTCGCCCTGTCCAATCTTGTAATTGATACGGGTAAGCGGCCTAAGGCCAAGGTTTAATCCCCATCCACCCCCTTTTTTAAGGGGAAATGCGAGCTGGACGTAAGAAATATTGGGACTATAGGACGAAAATTTACGGGCTGGGTTATTGGCGCGCAACGTACGGTTTACGTATTCTATACCCAGGTCGAGGGTGGTAGCCTGTAGACGGGCATAGGAGGCCGGATTGATAAAATTGACGGTATTAAAATCGTAGTAAGCAGCAGATACGCCTCCCATACCGCGATTGAGGATATTTTGGCCGGGAACTACATCTCCCAGTCCATAACGCGAGTAAGGTGAGTTTTCGGTTTGTGCCTGTACAAAGGAGAGCCAACATAAGCAGACTATTCCTAACAGATTGATTTTCTTATACATTGTTGTGCTCACTAATGGCATAAAGGCCTTTATAGATTAAATTAGGGTCTGCAAATATCTTGTTTTTCAGATGATAGACAAAAAAGGGTGTATCGCCCCCGGTTAAGAGGACGTTAAAGTTCTTGTATTTTTCATCATAAAATTCTATCATTCCGTCGATTTCCTTAGCCATTCCAAGGATAACTCCACTCAAAATGTTGGTACGGGTATCGTAGCCAATGAGGGACAGATTCCAGTCTTTTTTGACCAGGGGGAGCTTTGCGGTGAAATTGTGCAGGGATTTAAACCGCATTTCCATGCCGGGGGAGATTCCCCCTCCAATGAATTCATGGTACTTATTGACGAAATTATAGGTGATGGCGGTACCCAGGCCAATAACCAGGTTATTTTTCCCGGGAAAGAGGTGAACGGCAGCTGAAACCATGGCGAGGCGGTCGGCCCCGATATCTTCTGGTTTGCCGACGGGGGTGGTGACGGGGAGTTTGGACTGATGATCGAGTTTATGGAAACGGGTGGCGGCATCCAACATGGTCTCCATACCGGGATTGTGGTTGATTACGGAGGACAGGATGGATTTTGCCGGCCGGTATTGTTGAATCAGTTGTTGAATGGTACCATCGTGGTCGTTTTCCAAGACCAGCAACTTTTTTAGGGAATCGCCTTCAAATACGGCACATTTTAGCCTGGTATTGCCGAAATCGAAGCAAAGCGTTGTTTGGGACAAACGTTGATAATTTAGGTGCAAGAATACGGAAGAAGTCTGAAAGTCGGTCCCGATAGTTATTGGGGTGGAAGGTGGAATGACGGGGAGTTCGTTAGTTTGAATTCAGGAAAGCTGGTTAAATATCAATGTCCAGATCGAAAGCCGAGAGGTTACGGAAATGGCCATTGAGTTTTACTTTTTCTTTCAGTTGTTCCATTTCCATGAGCATGGGCAATACCTTTTGCAGGTGCCGTTTAATATATTCCTGGCGCTGTAATTCTCTCAACAGTCCCAGCAATTCATATTCTTCTTCAAGGGAAAGGCCGGCATGATGGCCAACGTCGTATGATTGTAACAGTTCTTCTCTTTTTTTAAAATCTTTGCTGATGTTGAGCAGGCGATGCAATTCCTTAACACCGGCTATTACTTTTTGCATGAGCAGACGATTGCCGGCATCTTCATCATTGTCAGGATAATTAACAATGGCTCCGCTATAAAGTTTTTCGGGAACGGCTTTGATAACCTCCAGAATGCGGAACACTTTTAATCCTTGTGTTTTTACATCCATTTCACCATTATCGTAGGTTTGCACAATATCGGTCAGTTGCACCAGGGTGCCCATTTCCTGTAACCGATTGTTTACCACGGTTGGTATGCCAAAAGGTTTTTTGCTTTCAAAACATTCATTGATCAGTTGTTTATACCTGGGTTCAAAAATATGCAGGTGTACTTTTTCGCCAGGGAAAACCACCATGCCCAATGGGAAGATGGGAATGAAATTAGTCATGGTACAAAGTAACGAAATCGGTCTGCCTTAAAAAAGCAGAAATCGGCGGCCTGAAATGCCTATTTTTATGATTTTTGTAAAAAGACATGCATGTCATTTTTATCGGTTGTAATTATTACGTTTAACGAGGAAAAAAATATAAGGCGATGCCTGGAAAGTGTTCAGGGTCTTGCTGATGAGGTAGTAGTGGTGGACTCTTTGAGTACGGACGGAACGAAAAAGATATGCAATGAGTTGGGGGTGCGTTTTATTGAACAGGCATTCCTGGGGTATATAGAGCAGAAAAATTTTGCATTGGACCAGGCTTCCCATGACCTGGTATTGTCGCTGGATGCAGATGAGGCCATCAATGAAGTGTTAAAAGCGGCCATTTTAGGAGTGAAGGAGGGAGGTCCTGCTGCAGATGGTTATATCATGAGCCGCTGTTCGAATTATTGTGGTAAATGGATAAGGTATGGCACCTGGTACCCTGACAGGAAATTGCGACTATTTAACCGGCAAAAGGCCCGTTGGGGAGGGGTTAACCCGCATGACAAAATTGTGTTGGCTACCGGTGCCCGGACCATCCGATTAGGGGGGGATATTTTACACTATTCTTATTATACTTTTTCCGAACATATAGCACAGCTAAATAAATTTACCAGTATACAGGCCAGGGCGATGCATGAGCAAGGTAAAAGGACTTCTATGCTGAAGCTACTGGTGAGTCCGGTTGCTGCTTTTTTATCTGGTTATATTATCAGGAGGGGATTTCTTGATGGGGTAGCGGGGTTGATGATTGCCAGGTCGGTATCGTACCAAACCTTTGCCAAATATGCCAAACTGCTGGAGTTTCAGCGTGAATCGGATGCTTCGAAGGCGCCGTGAATTGGCAATAGGTACCAGGCTTTAGGTTTTTAGGATTGAGTATTACAATAAATGTTTGTATTTCATGACGATCAGCGGCTTTAGTTTTGTACGGAATGCCACGAAGCTCTATTACCCGGTAAGGGAATCCATTGAATCCATTTTACCGATCGTGGATGAATTTGTTATAGCGCTTGGAAAAGGGGATGCTGATGACCATACTTTGGCGGAGATACAAGAGATCAAATCTGATAAGATCAGGATCGTGCATACGGAGTGGGATCTCCAAACGTATACGCATGCCAGTGTATATGCACAGCAAACGGATGTAGCAAAAAATGCCTGTAAGGGTGACTGGTTGTTCTACCTGCAAAGTGATGAAGTGATCCATGAAAAGTATTTGCCGGTAATCAAGGCACGATGCCAGGAGTTGCTGGATGATAAGGAGGTGGAGGGCCTGTTATTTAAGTACCGGCATTTCTGGGGCAATTATTCGCGGTATATGGTGTCACATAGCTGGTATCCCAAAGAGATCCGTATCATCCGCAATGATCCTGCTATTCATTCCTGGAAAGACGCGCAATCGTTCAGGAAAATTCCTGATTTCGACGGAAAGAATTATTTCCAGAAACAAAATACGTTCAAGCTAAAAGTTGCCACGGTGGATGCGATGGTATATCACTATGGCTGGGTAAGACCGCCACGGCTGATGCAGAAAAGAAGAAAGTCATTTGCTGCCGATATACATGGTGAGACCCGGGCGGGAGAGATATTTGAAAGTCAGGAGGAAGTATTTGATTATGGTACACGGGCATGGTTGCGATCATTCAGGGATACGCATCCTGCTGTAATGAAAGATTTTATTAAAAAGTTTGACTGGGCCGACCAGATAGGTAATAAACCGCCACGGGGGATGGAGCAAAAACATGACCAGGTTAAGTACCGGCTATTGACAGCGGTGGAAGAGTCGTTGCTGGGCGGGGAGCAGATCGGTGGATTTAAAAACTATTCGTTACTGAAAAGATAAATGATGGGCAGGCAGGCAAATACCAACTGGGTACAATTGTTACAGGGCATACAGCAGCAGGCTGTAAAGGAAATTGCCAGGGGTATTTCGCTTGTGGAAAATGAGGCGCCGGGTTATGAGGAGTTGTTGCTGTCGCTTCCGGTCAATCATCATACAAAGATCATTGGTATAACAGGACCGCCGGGAGCAGGAAAAAGTACGTTGGTAGATGCCTTGATCGGTACAGTGAGTATGGATGGGAAAAAGGTAGGGGTATTGTGTGTTGATCCTTCATCGCCGTTTAACCTGGGTGCTTTGTTGGGCGACAGGATACGGATGAGTGAATGGTACAATGACCCCAATGTATTTATCCGTTCATTGGCCACCCGTGGTTCGCTGGGAGGGCTGCATCCCAAGATCATAGAGATCACTGAACTAATGAAGGCGGCGGCCTTTGACTATATTATTGTAGAAACGGTGGGGGTTGGCCAGAGTGAAATTGAAATTGCAGGGCTGGCAGATGTAACGGTGGTGGTAATGGTGCCGGAAGCAGGCGATGAGGTGCAAACAATGAAAGCGGGACTGATGGAGATCGCTGATATTTTTGTGGTCAATAAAGCCGACCGGCCGGATGCGGATCAATTTGTAAAAAACCTACGGCTAATGCTGGCGCCGGCATTTAGTAATCATCGGCGGGAAGTGCCAGTACTTAAAACGGTGGCTTCCCAAAAACAGGGCATTGCTGAATTATATGCTGCCATTAATACTTTACTGCAAGAGGAGCATGATGATACGAAAAAGGCCTGGCTGTTAACGGAGCGGGCATACTACCTGGTGCAACAAAAGCGCATGAAAGATATCCGGAAAGACCTGTTGCAGCAAGCGATATTGGAGCAACTCCGGGCTAACCAGTTTAATCTCTACAGGTTAGTAGCACAGTTTTAAGAAACCGGATAAGGCCGGAAATGTCCCACCTTACTTTTCACCGCCTCAAATAATATGTTTACCGAAATGGTTTTACCACGCTGACGGGGGCGGGTAGTTTTGACTTATAAAATTATACGTCATGAAAAAGTTATTAACGGCAACGGTTTTGGTTGTCATCATTATGCTGAGTGGCTGTCTTTCGGCGGTGCATCCACTCTTTACGGAGAAGGACCTGGAATTTGATCCTGGGCTGGTAGGTTCCTGGCAGGTGGGTGAGGATGAGGAGATCTACACCTTTCAACAGGGAACGGCGGAAAGTTTTGGCCATTTACCGGAAAGCATGCAACAATTGGCCTCCAAAGCCTATGTGCTCACAGTAAGGGGAAGGAAAACCAATGAGGAAAGGAGTAAATATTATGCTTTCCTGGCACGTATTGGAAAACATTTATACCTGGATTATTATCCAATAGAAACAAAAGGGCAAAAAGAGTATTCGGCCTTTTACAAATCCTCCTTTGTACGGATGCACAGTTTTTTCCGCCTGGTACCAGGTGAGAATGGCAAGACGATGAAGATCGGGCAATTTGCCGACGGTTATTTAACTAAACTGATTGAAAAGAAACAAATACGTATTCGTCATGAGCGGAAGATGGACGGCTCCTATGTAATTACTGCGCCTACAGAAGAGTTGCAACAGTATGTGACCAAATATGGGGATGTGGATGAGGCCTTCCAGGACAATAAGACTTATACCAAAATACAATAACACGCTAAATCTTTTATATGCTAAAGATATTTTTGCTGATCAGCAGTTTCCTGCACCAGGGATTGCTACACCAATCAGGAATTAACAGTCTTCAACCAGTTACTACTTATGAAACGATTGTTACGGACCCGCGGATAACGGGAACCTGGACAACTGACAAGGAGGCGATTGTAATCGAAACACTACCCAATAGTAAGTTTCTTAAAGAGGAGGGGAGTAATGAAAGAAAGTTACCCCTGGGGGAAAATGACAGGGAAGTAGCTTTCTACTCAAAAGCTTATGCTGTAACGGTACAACAAAAGGGTATAAGCTATATCATGTTGGGCATGCTCACACGGATCAATGGTCAGTTATACATGGATATTATGCCGGTTGGTGTGAAAGATCCGGCCAGTGAAAATGCCTTTGAATTTTCCACCTATTACCTGCCTGTTTTCAATATAGCGAGGATCGATATTACAAAGGAGGGGAAATTGTCTATTAATTACCTGAACGGTTCGTATATTAAAGAGCAGGTAACGAGTGGCAGGATGCGGTTAAAACATGAAACAGACAAAGGGTTTGATACATTTCTGCTCACGGCCTCTTCTTTTGAATTGAGGCAATTCCTGGAAAAGTATGGCCATGATGACAGGTTGTACAATGAAGCAGGTACAACTCTTTTAACCAGAAAATGACAATGGTATGATGGTAAACAAACGTCGCTGGTTCTATCATCCTTTTTTCCGGTTAATGCAGCACCTGGTTTTCTGGGTGCTGTCTTTCGTGGTATTTGTGCAGTTATTTAAAACAGGCGTGAGGGCGGAAAGGATTGATCTTATTTATACGGCACTGTTCCATGTCACAATTGTACCGGTTGTTTATATTAACCTGGGATGGTTGCTTCCACGCCTGGCCAATTACCGTTATTGGCGCTGGTATTTGGTGGGTATTATTTTGTTGGTTGTGTTGTTCAGTTGGTTGAATTATTCTTTTTTCCAGGACTGGTCTAAATACCTGCTGCCTGATTACTTCTTTATATCTTATTTTACGGTATGGGAAGTGGGGCTTTTTTTTGTGGTGTACCTTGGTATTACTTCCTTGTTGAAATTATCTCGATCGTGGTTTGTGGTCAATGATTTGCAGCGGCGTTTGCTGCAAATGGAAACGGAGAAAGTTCAGATAGAGCTGAAGGCATTGAAAGCGCAGGTAAATCCACATTTCTTTTTTAATACGCTGAATGGTATTTATTCGTTATCGCTGGATAAAGATGAACGATTGCCGCAAACGGTATTGCAGCTTTCTCACCTGATGCGTTATTTCCTGTATGAATCGGGTGAGGACCTGGTGCCCCTGGAAAAAGAATGGCAGGTATTGGAAGATTATATTGCTTTGCAGGGCATCCGGTCTAACGAACAGTTGCAGCTGGAAAAAAGGGTGGAAGGGGAGATCGGAGATCAACGTATAGCGCCGCTTTTATTGATCACTTTCCTCGAAAATGCGTTTAAACATGGGGCTAAGGGTAATACGGGTAGGGTGCATATCAACTTATTGTTGCAGGTATGGCCCAATAAACTGCGATTTGAGGTAAGGAATACGCGTGGAGAGGTGGATGAAGTGGTGAATACTGGTTATAAAGGGGTGGGACTTGAAAATGTACGGCGCAGACTGGAACTGTTATATGCTGATAAACATGTTTTACAGACGCGGGAAACAGGGGAAGACTTTATTGTAACACTTGAATTAGCGGTATGAGTATATTGTATAAATGCCTGGTGGTGGAAGATGAGCCGCTGGCGCAAAATGTGCTGAAAAAGTATATTGTCAGTCATCCCTTACTGGAGCTGGGCGCTGTTTGCGGGGATGCGCTGGAAGCGCAGCAATGGCTGGCGCGGCATCAGACTACTATTGTATTCCTTGACATTAACTTACCTCGCCTATCGGGTATCAGTTTTATTAAAAGTCTTTCGCAGCCTCCGCTGGTGATCTTTACCACTGCTTATCCTGAATTTGCGGTAGAAGGGTTTGAATTGGACGCGGTGGATTACCTGGTGAAGCCTTTTTCGCTGGAACGTTTTCTCAAAGCAGTTAATAAAGCACTGGAAAAACTGGAACGAAAAGCTCCGGGAGATACAGCTGCCGCCACATTCATTTTTATTAAGGCGGATAAGAAGGTGTATAAGGTCAACTTTGCGGATATACTATATATTGAGGCATTGGATGATTATGTGAAAGTGGTCACCACACAAGGGCAGTACATGGTACATGATACATTAAAAGGCTTGCAAGAGGAGCTACCGGCAGGCCAGTTCATACGGGTGCATAAAAGTTATATCATCGGGGGTAATAAAATAGTTTTTATTGAGGGCAATTATATTAAGATCGGCGATAAGGATATTCCCATAGGAGCATCATACCGGGAGGAGGTTTTTGCCAGACTGAAGATCTAAGCTGGAAGTCAGATGACGGAAGTCCAAAACCGGGAGACCGAAAGTTGAAACCCGGCTATGGATTATCGGGGCTTGCCTTTCCGACTTTTTTGGCTTTCTTTGCAGCTTTATTTTACGCTATGCCCTTTAATCCAGGCAATAAAATATTAATTATTACTGCTCCTTCCGGTGCCGGCAAAACGTCGATCACCCGGCATTTGTTGCAGCATTTTCCCCAATTGGCTTTTTCGGTCTCTGCAGCTACCCGGCAGGCGCGTGGGAATGAAAAAGATGGTGTGGACTACTATTTCATGGGTGTAGAGGATTTTCAGGAAAAGATCCGCAACCAGCAATTTGTAGAGTGGGAAATGGTGTATGAGGGCAAGTATTATGGTACTTTGAAGTCGGAATTAGACCGTATTTGGGCTAATAACCAGGTTCCGGTGCTGGATATTGACGTAAAAGGGGCCATTCACGTACAACAGCAATACCCCCAAACAACCCTGTCTGTTTTTATAGAACCTCCCTCCGTAGATGAGTTAAAGCGGCGCCTCGAATCAAGGGGTACTGAAACTGCCGAAAGCCTGCAGGCGCGGGTAAATAAAGCCTCGTATGAGATCTCTTTCAAGCATCATTTCCACCGTATTGTGATCAATGCCGAGCTGAATAAGGCGCGGGAAGAAGCGATGGGCATTGTACGGGATTTTTTGAATTTATAGGGGGAAAGGCAGTCGGGAGTTCCGCTTACCACCCCTCCTGGCCTTAAAATGGTAATCTTTCTCAATAAGTTATGTAATCCATCGTTCTTTTTATAAATTCGTATCCTAAGTATGAGTTTAGTTGTCATCATAGCCATCGTATTAGCGATCCTGTTTATCGCCTACTTTTCGGGTATCGAAGTAGCGTTTACATCTGCTAACCGGTTGAATATTGAGCTCAAAAAGAAACAAGGCTCCAGCAGCAGCTTGTTGTTAAGTAGCCTTTTCGAGAATCCCTCCCGTTTTATTGGCGTTAATATAGTTGGGTTTAATTTTTTCCTGGTGGTAGCTGTACTGCTGGGAAGTGCCAGTTGGAATATGGCCATTCCCTGGAAGCGGTTCGACAGTTATGTAATGGCCTACCTGGTGCCACTGCGTATGGTGCTGGAGATCGTTCTTTCCTGGCTGCTGATCATTATTCTGGGTGAATTTATCCCTAAGGCGATATTCAGGGCAAAGGCTGATAGTTTATTGTCGTTTGCGGCCCGTACTGGGTTGCTGGGGTTTTGTGACCAGCTATTCAACTGGGCCAGTGTTACGGCGGTGAGGATCTCGGTATTTGTGCTCAATATCATCTTTGATATGCGCATTGATAAAAAGAAGCCTCCTTTTTCACGGGCTGACCTCGAACAGTTCAATTCTCAAAATAATGAACACCATAACCAAAGCCAGGACCTGAAGGCTGAGTTGTTTGAAAATGCGCTTTCATTGCCCAAGGTAAAGGTGCGGGAATGCCTGGTGCCCCGGAAAGAAATTGAGGCGGTAGATATAAAATTGAGTGTAGAAGAGGTGCGCAAAATATTTGTGGATACCAAACTGAGTAAACTGGTGGTGTATGATGGGGATATTGACCATATCCTGGGTTATGTGCACCAACTGGGACTTTTTAACGGGCCAGCCACTATAAAAGACATGTTATTGCCTATTCCGGCTATTCCGGAAAGCATGAGTGCTACCGACCTGATCTCGAAATTTAGCAAGGAACGGAAAAGTATTGCCTGGGTGGTAGATGAATTTGGCGGTACAGCTGGTATTGTTACGATGGAAGACCTGCTGGAGGAGATCTTTGGAGATATCAAAGATGAATTTGATGTAGAGGAGTTTGAGGATAAGCGGGTTTCGGAGGATGAGTTCATTTTGAGCGGGCGGCTGGAACTGGACTATTTGAAGGAAAAATACGGACTCGAATTCCCCGACCAGGATTCTGAGACTCTTTCTGGTTTTATTATTCAGCAGCATGAAACGATCCCCAAGCTCAGGGAGCGTATCATTATTGGGGATTATGAATTTGACGTGATGAGCGTAAGTGATACCCGTATAGAAACCGTACGGCTCAAGATACTGAAATGACCCTTGTAGCTGACTGATTGACAGTAATCTACTCAATCACTACATATTAACAAGCTTTCTTGTCCAATCCAACGTGATAACACGTACATTTGCCCCGCTTTTACCACGTTTATACCCGTAATAGTCAATGGCGTTATCGTTTTTTAACAAAAGGAAGGCTGACAATCCGGAGATGACCTTTATAGATCACCTGGAGGAATTGCGCTGGCATATTATGCGCTCTGTGCTTGCAATTCTGATAGGGGCGATTGTCATATTTGTCAAGATCGATTGGATTTTTACTACAGTAATAGCCGGCCCATTGCATGATAATTTTTTCACTTATACGGCTTTGTGCAAGTTTAGCCAGTGGGTAGGGGCTGGGGATTCATTGTGTTTGCCTCCACCCAAGGTCAAAGAATTACAGGTTATAGCCTTTGGTTCACAGTTCATGAGCAGTATCAGTATTGCCTTTGTAGGTGGTTTTATCGTTGCCTTCCCCTATATTTTCTGGGAGTTCTGGCGTTTTGTAAAACCGGCTTTGAGCCCTAAAGAATTGAAAAGTACCCGGGGAGCGATTGTCTTTGTTTCGATCTTCTTTTTCCTGGGTGTAGCCTTTGGTTATTTTTTACTGGCTCCCTTTACGTTTAGTTTCCTTGCCAATTATACGATCGGTCTTGACAATATCCTGGTGACCAAGCCTACACTGGCTGATTATATGGAGAACCTGGTTGATATCATCATTGGATCTGCCATAGCATTCCAATTGCCCGTGGTGTCGTACGTACTGACACGGATAGGGCTCATTACGCCCAACTTCCTGAAAACTTACCGTAAGTATTCGTATGTGGCCATATTGGTCATTGCAGCGGTTATTACCCCTTCGCCAGACTGGATGAGCCAGATGATCGTTTTCATTCCGCTGGCTTTCCTGTATGAATTCAGTGTCCTGATCTCCAAGCGGGTATATAAGCGGGAACAGGCGAAAGCTGACAACTGGTAATTATAAGTGTATTAAATCTCAATAAATTAAGTATGGCATCTTCTTTCGACCTCTCAAAGCCAATTGCTATTGGCAGTGATCATGCAGGTTTTGAATACAGGATAGCATTGGTCAAATGGCTCAATGAAAAAGGCTACCAGGTAAATGATAGGGGGGTGTATGAGAACAAATCGGTGGATTATCCCGATTATGCACATCCTGTAGCGGAAAGTGTTGAGAAAGGGGAAGCGGCTTTTGGCATCCTGCTTTGTGGCAGCGCCAATGGGGTTTGTATAACGGCCAATAAACACCAGGGTATACGTGCAGGACTGGCTTTCCAAACGGATGTAGCGCAATTGATCCGCCAGCACAATGATGCCAATGTGATTTGTATTCCCGCCCGTTTTGTAGCCCTGGAATATGCCAAACAAATGGTAGATATTTTTATCAATACCGCTTTTGAAGGCGGACGCCACCAGACCAGGGTGGATAAGATAGCCTGCAGTTAAGCTGATCTCCTTGTATTATACATAAGTTAAATGCCGCAATAAGTATTTCATTACTCATTGCGGCATTTTTATATCGTGTTGTTCAAAGTAATTACCAACCCAGGAGGTAGGCAAAGATCAGCGGGGCTACAATGGTAGCATCGCTTTCTACAATGAACTTGGGGGTATTGATATCCAGTTTGCCCCAGGTGATCTTTTCGTTGGGCACTGCACCTGAATAGGAGCCATAAGAAGTGGTGGAGTCGGATATTTGGCAGAAGTAACTCCAGAAAGGAACATCATGCCATTCCAGGTCCTGGTACATCATGGGCACTACGCAAATGGGGAAATCGCCGGCGATACCTCCACCGATCTGGAAGAAACCAACGCCTTTACCACCGCTGTTCTGACGGTACCAATCGGCCAGGAATACCATGTATTCAATACCATTTTTAACGGTACTGGCTTTCAGTTGGCCTTTGATCACGTAGCTGGCGAAGATATTACCGGTGGTACTGTCTTCCCAACCTGGCACAATGATGGGGATATTCTTTTCGGCAGCTGCTACGATCCAGCTGTCTTTAGGATCAATTTCATAATGTTCTTTTAATACGCCGCTGAGGACTACCTGGTATAGGAATTCATGGGGGAAATAGCGTTCGCCTTTGGCTTCGGCATCATTCCAAACCTTTACCAGGTGCTTTTGTAAGCGACGGAAGGCTTCTTCTTCGGGGATACAGGTATCTGTAACACGGTTGTAATGGTTTTCCAGCAGGTCCCACTCATCCTGGGGGGTCAGATCGCGGTAATTGGGAACGCGTTTGTAGCTGTTGTGAGCCACCAGGTTCATCACATCTTCTTCCAGGTTGGCTCCGGTACAGGAAATGATCTGTATTTTATCCTGGCGGATCATTTCGGCCAGGGAAATACCCAGTTCTGCCGTACTCATGGCGCCTGCCAGGGTAACCATCATTTTACCACCTTCCAGGAGGTGAGTTTCATATCCTTTGGCTGCATCAATCAGAGCAGCAGCGTTGAAGTGACGGTAGTGATGTTGGATAAACTGGGAAACAGGTCCTTTAGCCATGATAATTCAGAATTTTTGTGGCGGCAAAGTTAGTATAAAATAAACAAAAGGTGAGCTGCGCCGGGCAACCCACCTCTCTCTTTCCAACTAAAACCAACTTAAACCGTTTATATCACTGTTTTCTTTTCTTTTTTGAACACTTCCCATCCGGCTGATCCATTTGATTTTAATATCAGGTTCTGATCGCCATTCTGAAGTGTGATGTAATAACTGGTAGTGCTATTGGACGCCATTTCAAACAAGTCGGTGATCCAATATTGACCATAGGTTTTCTTCAGATCGGCCAGCAGGTTGATGGGCAGCTGAGAAGAAATAATATTACGGGTTACGGCTGTGAGTTCACCATCATTAGAATAATAAGCGAACATTACCTGGTCGTTCAGTTTAAAGGTAGCCTTGGCGAAATCTTTGCTGCTTTCCCATTTTACATCCTGCGCTCCGGAAAAGTCTTTCTTAAATGCATTGATCACTTGCTGGCTAACTGTTTCGGCAAAATGGGCAAAGGAGGAACTGATACCTACTGTTAACATTAAGGCCCATACTAACATCATCTTTTTCATGGTAAATATTTTAGGTGATTTGTGTTGATTGTTTTTCCGCCGCCTCATTTTCAAATTCCCTACACTATATACGACGCAGGCTTTTTTCAAATGTTACAACTTGGCGGAAAAATTCTTTTTTTCTTTTTTAAAGAGGTACAGGTTGCCACTGCTATAGGCCTCCAATACCACGCTTGTTTTTTCATTTTCCAGGCTTACGACATAACTGGTTTCGCCGGACCTGCTATACTCAATGGCATCTATTATTTTGTATTCGCCATATTTAGTATGAAGGTTCTTAATAATGGTCAGTGGCATCACGGCTGGATTAATATAGCGGCCAATGGCCAGCAGGTTGCCATTCTCTTCAAAGAAGGCATTGACCTGTTCATTATTGTATACAAACTTGGCATGGTAGAGGGAATGCTCTTTTAAGGATTGCCAAACGATGTACTGTGCGCCGGCAAATTCTTTTTCAAGGGCGGCTTGTAATTGAGGACTTACTTTTTCTCCTTTGCCCGGGGTAATTGCAAAACTGCCTACACTGATCAATAGCAACACTGCTACAAAAAACTTTTTCATGACTTTACTTTATTATTGGTTTAATGACTAATGGCTTTGAATAAGCCAGCACAAAAATAGGATTGCAGTTAGCGTAAGGCAAGTGAATAGTGATTAGTGGTGGCGAATGTTAAAGCAGGTTAAGGATCGTTGTTGAATGTTAGTGTTGTGATCAAGTTGTGAATTGATGAAACCTTTGCTGGTAAAGGGTTTTAGTTGATTGCTGAAGTTTTCTTTGCTAATAAGTTAAGTCAATGTTAATGAAACAGGTGTTGCTTACACTATCACATGCCTCACCAAATGAGGGGATGTATTATCACATGAAGATGTGAGGGAAATGATGACTTTTCAATGAGATGAAATGGATTACCATTCATCACAAAATTTTAACTCTTTTAACAAGTAATTCGATTCTGAAAGCCTGTTAAAATACTGTAAATTGTAACCTAATTGATTCAATACTCAGGCTTTGTGAATTATCTGGCGCATGCATACCTCTCATTCAATATTCCAGCCGTACTGGCAGGGAATCTTATCAGCGATTTTGTGAAGGGCAAAAAGCAATTTGATTATCCGGCAAACGTGCATAAGGGTATTGTTTTACACAGGGCTATTGACCAGTTTACAGATGAGCATGCAGCTACGGCTACTGCCAAAGAGATCTTCAGGCCTCAATACCGGTTATACAGCGGGGCCTTTGTGGATGTAGCGTATGATCATTTTCTGGCCAATGATTCAGGGGAGTTTACAGGCAACAGGTTGTATGCGTTTTCGCAGGAGGTTTACGAGGCATTGGACCAATTTATACCGCTGTTCCCGCCACCCTTCCAATCCATGTTTCCTTATATGAAGGAACAAAACTGGTTGTATGGCTACCGGCAGCGCCAGGGTATAGCGAACAGCTTTGAGGGATTGGTGCGGAGGTCGGCTTACCTTACCGAAAGCCGTACGGCTTTTCAACTCTTTGAGGAGAATTATGATGCTTTGCAAGCATGTTATGACAGTTTTTTCCCTGCCTTAAAAGCTTTTGCATTTTCTACGCTGGAGGGCCTGGATAATAGAAAATAGTTTAATCTGTTTTTAATCATTTTAAAGGGGGGTAGAGGCCGGTTGGCAAGTCCTATTCGTAAATTTAGTTTACCGGAATAGCCAGTTGGCAACAGATTATCCAAACGGGTAATGCGCGGTTCCGGTGATCCTTTTAAAACCATTAGGTTCCATAGTAATCTGTTATTTTTGCGGCTTAAAGAATGAAGGATATGAAGGAAGTGAAGCTCCTGTTTTTGTTGTTAATATTTTGTGCATCAACATCTCTGGCCCAGTTTAAACTATCGGGAATTGATAAATCGCCGATGGACATGGCGTATTATCCGGTCAATTACCCGGTATTGAAGATCCAGAATAAGGTAAGTGAGCCTTTAATGGCCAGGGTTATTTATAGCCGGCCGCTTAAAAACGGGCGTTCTGTTTTTGGGGAATTGGTGGAATATGGGCAGATCTGGCGGCTTGGCGCCAATGAGGCTACAGAAATAGAGTTGTACAGAGATGTAAAGTGTGGAACGGATACCAAACTTAAGAAGGGGCGGTATACGATGTATGCCATCCCCTACCAGGATAAATGGACGATCATTTTCAATAAGGATACCGATTGCTGGGGTGCTTTCCAGTACGATCCTAAAAAAGATGTGTTGAGGATTGATGTACCTACGCAAAAGGTAGCTGAACCGGCCGAGGCCTTTACCATGCAGTTTGAGAAGGATAGTACAGGGCTTAGTCTGGCCATTACCTGGGACAATGTAAAAGCGCAGGTTCCTTTTAGCTTTCAGCCTATTTGATCTATTTGTTATTTTATTCATGTATGCACAGATCCAAGAAATACAACGGCTTTCTTATTTTGATTGGCTTATGCGGTTTGTTATGGGCATGCGAGGAAAAGTCATCTTCGGGCAGTAACCAGGTTACGATCAATCCGGCCATTGGTACACCTACGGACAAACAAGTGCCATTAGGGGTTGACAAATCTCCGATGGATATGTCTTATTATCCGGTTGATTATCCCAAATTGAAAATGTCGGGCAATGTGCAGGAGCCATTGGTGGCCAGGGTAATCTATAGCCGGCCTCAAAAGAGTGGTCGGGCAATTTTTGGAGATGTACTTAAGTATGGGCATACCTGGCGGCTTGGCGCCAATGAAGCTACGGAAATAGAGTTTTTTAAGGACGTAACGATCGATAAGCAAAAGGTGCAGAAAGGGCGTTATGTGCTTTATTGTATTCCCTATGCGGATAAATGGACGATTGTATTAAACAGCGACCTGTTTACCTGGGGGCTTAAAATAGATTCAGTTAAAGACATTCATAAGTTTACTATTCCCATCAACAGGACCAATTACCCCTTTGAAGTATTCACCATGGAGTTTGAAAAACTCGGCGCAGGTGCTGAGCTGATCATGGAGTGGGACAGTGTCCGGGCTAAATTGCCGTTTACCTTTTAAGTGTTGTATCTTAGGCCTCTATGTGTGGAATTGCCGGAATAATAGGAGCCAGCCCGGCGCAGGCATCGGTATTGCGTGTTCAACGCATGACGGATGCGCTGGCACACCGTGGCCCCGACGGAGCTGGACATTGGACTGCTCCAGGTGGCTGTTTGACGCTGGGGCATCGCCGGTTATCGATCATCGACCTGAGCGACCAGGCCGGTCAACCCATGCATTACCTGGGACGCTATACCATTGTATTTAATGGAGAATTATACAACTACCTTGAGCTAAAAGCAATACTGCAACAAAAGGGCTATCATTTCAGATCACAGTCTGATACAGAAGTGATCCTGGCCAGTTATGATGCCTGGGGTGTTGCTAGTTTGCAACAGTTTGATGGGATGTTTGCCTTTGCCATTTGGGATGAAAGGGAACAAATGCTGTTCGCTGCCCGGGATCGTTTTGGAGAAAAGCCATTCTATTATTACACAGATAAGGAGCAGTTCTTGTTTGCCAGTGAGATGAAAGGCCTTTGGGCGGCAGGTGTGGTAAAGAAGATGAACGAACGGATGCTGTTCAATTATATCACGCTCGGTTATATACAGAACCCCCACAATCCTTGCGAAACTTTTTATGAGGGCATCCAAAAGCTGGCTGCCCGTCGCTATTTATTGTATGATGCCCGCACAAGAACGCTGTCGCAACATAATTACTGGGATATTGATATTACCCAGGCCAGCCGGCCGGTGGACGAAAAAGCTGCCATAGAACAATTGGGCTCGCTTTTGTCCTTATCGGTTCAACGCCGGTTACGGAGCGATGTACCGGTAGGTACCTCACTGAGTGGTGGGCTGGATAGTGCTTCGGTATTGGCCTGCATCCAGCGGGCTGCTGAAAAGCCTGCGATGGTGCAAACTTTCTCGGCTGTTTTTCCTGGTTTTGCGCGTGATGAATCGGCGCAAATCGCTTTAACCGCAGGTCATTTTGGTGTACCTAATTACCAGGTTCAGCCGGATGCAGATAGCCTGATCGGGGATTTTGAGCGTATTTGCTACCACCAGGAGGAACCTTTTCAATCGGCCAGTATTATGGCGCAGTACAAGGTATTTGAGCTGGCAAAAAGCAAGGGGGTAACTGTATTGCTGGATGGGCAGGGGGCCGATGAAATACTGGGGGGCTACACCAAATACTATCCCTGGTATTGGCGGGAATTGTATCGACAGGATAAGGCCTTGTTGCGTAAGGAGCTGAAGTTGGGTGTTGGGGCTGGTCAGGGAGAAGGATGGGGCTGGAAGCATAAGCTGGCAGCCAGGCTGCCTCATTTTACCGAATCCTGGCTGGTAAAGCAGCGTAGCCGGCAACAACGAAGGCAGGGGGATCTAAGCCCGGAATTTACCGAGGCCTTTGGCGTATCGCATTATGACGTACCACATATACCCAGTTTGAATGGGGTACTTTATTATAATACTTTCCTGAATGGGCTGGAAGAGTTATTGCAATATGCCGACCGCAATTCGATGGCGCATGGGCGGGAAGTACGGCTACCCTTTCTGAACCATGAGCTGGCTGCCTTTGTTTTTTCGCTGCCACCGGGGTATAAAATACGGGATGGATTTGGCAAATGGGCGCTACGTAAATGTATGGAACCCTTTTTGCCCGCTCCCATTGTGTGGCGTAAGGAAAAGGTTGGTTTTGAGCCTCCACAGGCCTTGTGGATGCAGGATAAGCGGCTGGTAGCTTATATCCGGGAAGCACAGCAGGTGCTGATAGAAAAGAAGGTATTGAAGCGGGCTGTACTGGATAAAAAAATTCAGCCGCAGGAAACCCATGCGGCTGAAAACTTCGATTGGAGATACCTGGTGGCCGGTACGTTACTACAATAGACTAGGGAATGGCTGAAACCCGTCCGGCCCCCTGGCTAACCTTTCTTGTATTTCTCAAAAAGTTGAGTATTACCTGATTCATCCACCTTGAGGGTAAACCAATATTTACCGTCTTCCATTTTCACGTAATAGGTAACCTCGTTACCAGAAGTAACTTCAGTAACACCAAACAGGTTCTTTTTAGCGTTCTCTTTTTTGAGTTTGTTGAAGATATTTAAAGGAAGCAATTGGGGGGAATAATAGCGTAAAGAACTCAGCATATTCCCTTCTTTGTCATAATTTACTTTCGAGCGGATTCCGGCGCTCACAAAGCTAACGGTGAAAACGTTGTCTGTTTCATCCCATTTTACCTCTTCAGCCTGGGTAAATGTTTCACGAAAAGATTTCAAAACCTTTTCATTGGGATCGAAAGCGTAAGCAGCGGCTCCTAATAGAGCGGTGCAAATAATTAATAATACTTTTTTCATGGCTATACATTTTTTAAAGTGAACTGTGTGACGATGAATTACGACCCAAATGTAATAGCAAGAATACATAGAAGGCAAGCCAATTGGTAAGGGCGGAAGGTTCATGATAAGCAATACGAAGGATTTCGCACATTGGGCAGTTATACAGGGTATGTTGAGAGTGGTAGAATGCAGTGCTGTACAGCGTTTCAGAAATGTTACACCTTATTTTTAGTTTAAGGTTAAGCTTCTGTTAAACTGGAAATCCGGAATTGTAAGTGGATTATCAGGAGAAGTTTTGAAGGTGCGGGCAGATAAAAAAGCCTTGGTATCAGTAAGGGATAATTCCGCATCTTTGCATTCGTATATTTACCAATATTAAGAAAATATGAAGCCAGCAACCAAGTTTATCCATGCCGGTGCCGAACCTGATCCTTCTACCGGTGCAATTATGACTCCCATCTATCAAACATCAACCTATGTGCAGGAAGCACCGGGAAAGAACAAAGGGTTTGAATATGCCCGCTCTCAAAACCCTACGCGTAAAGCGTTGGAAGAAGCATTGGCGATAATAGAAAATGGTAAATATGGACTGGCTTTTAGCAGCGGTGTTGCAGCCACAGATGCAGTGTTAAAGTTGTTGGCGCCAGGTGATGAAGTGATATCAGGCAATGACCTGTACGGAGGTACTTACCGCTTGTTTACAAAGGTGTTTGAGAAGTTTGGCATCCGTTTCCGTTATGTTGATATGACGGATGTTTCGGCCATTGCCGGTGCTATTACTGCCAATACAAAACTTATCTGGACAGAAACGCCTACGAACCCGTTATTGAATATCACGGATATTGCAGCCGTTGTGGCGCTGGCCAGGCAGCATCAAATACTAGTGTGTGTTGACAACACATTTGCTTCTCCTTACCTGCAAAACCCGTTAGACTTTGGAGCTGACATTGTAATGCATTCTTCTACAAAATACCTGGGGGGGCATAGTGATGTGATTCAGGGTGCCCTTGTAATGAATGATGCGGGCTTGCGTGAGCAATTGTATTTTATTCAAAAAAGTTGCGGAGCAGTACCCGGCCCCATGGATTGTTTCCTGGTATTGCGGGGTATCAAAACCTTACATGTTCGTATGCAACGTCATTGCGAGAATGGTGAAAAGATTGCCAACTTTTTGCGTCAGCATCCTAAAGTAGGAAAGGTGTACTGGTGTGGCTTTGAAGATCATCCCGGTTATGCAGTTGCCAAAAAGCAAATGCGGGGCTTTGGTGGAATGATAAGTTTTACGCTGAAGGATGATAGCGTGGAAACCGCGATGAAAGTATTGTCCTCAACCAAAATATTCTCCCTGGCAGAGAGCCTGGGTGGGGTGGAGTCGCTCATTAATCATCCTGCTTCTATGACACATGCTTCAATTCCGCGGGAGGAAAGGATCAAAAACGGACTGAGTGATTCATTGATCCGCCTGAGTGTAGGAATTGAAGACCTGGAAGACCTGGTATTGGATCTGGAGCAGGCTATTGGTAGTTAATACTTATACTATGATACCGTTTACTGAATTGTTGCTATTTGCCCTGGCTGCGCTGGTATTGGTGATCAGCCCGGGTCCCAATATGATCTACCTTATTTCACGTTCCATTACACAAGGACGCAGGGCTGGACTAATTTCGCTGGCCGGGGTGGTCTGTGGATTTTTGTTTCATATCATATTGGTATCCTTTGGTCTTACGGCTATACTGTTTGCTGTTCCTTATGCTTATACTGTGCTTAAGACCCTGGGTGTATTGTACCTGCTGTACCTGGCCTGGCAGGCTATTAAGCCGGGCAGTAAAGGGATCTTTGAAGCAAAGAAAGATCTGCCGGTAGATGGTCCTGCCAAGTTATTCCGCATGGGTTTTTTGACGAATGTGCTCAATCCCAAAGTGGCGGTATTCTACCTGTCACTTTTCCCGCAGTTCATTAAACCGGCTTATGGTCATGTGCTTGCGCAAAGTTTGACGCTGGGTGTTACACAAATGTTGATCAGCTTTACGGTTAATTTTCTCATCGTATTGTCTGCTGCAAAGGCCGCTGTATGGTTTGCCAGCAAACCACAATGGGTAAGGATGCAAAAATGGTTTATGGCAAGTGTACTGACGGCGCTAGCTGCAAAAATGGCACTGGATAAAGGAAAATAATTTCAGCGGGCAATAACAACTATTTGCATGATGAGCGGGAAACCGAAAGACCTGTCTGAATTCTTTAATAAAAAAGCCAGTGAATATAACCAGCCTGATTTTATCAAGGCTGATCCGATCTGTATTCCCCATCTCTTTAGTAAAAAGCAGGATATTGAAATTGCGGGCTTGTTTGCGGCCATTTTTGCCTGGGGCAACCGGACTACGATCATCAAAAAGTCGAAAGAATTAATGGTGCTAATGGATCATGCGCCCCATGATTTTATTTTGAATCATAGGGAACAGGATCTGCGCAGGCTGGAAGGTTTTAAGCACCGCACTTTCAATACTACTGATCTCTTGTATTTTATCAGTTTCCTGCAATATCATTACTCAAAACATGCTTCGCTGGAAACGGCATTTACCCAATGGATGTCGGCCGGAGATGAAACGATTGAACAGGGCTTGATTGGTTTTTATCATTATTTCTTCTCCCTTGAGCACGTACCCAACCGTACGCGCAAGCATATCGCTTCGCCCGAAAAGAATTCTTCCTGTAAACGGCTCAATATGTATCTCCGGTGGATGGTGCGTAATGACGACCGGGGCGTTGATTTTGGCATTTGGTCCACAATCAGTATGGCCCAATTGGTGTGCCCCATAGATTTGCATGTAGCCCGCGTGGCAAAACGATTTAAGTTGTTGGAACGGACGCCTGTTGATTGGTTGGCAGCATTGGAGCTGACGGGTTATTTAAGAAAGCTGGATAAAAACGATCCGGCTAAATATGACTTTGCGCTGTTTGGCCTTGGAGTGATGGAAAAATTTTAGTCGACAGGAGCGGGCGTGGCTGTATTTGTATACTCAAAAACACTACATATGAAAAAAACGATCTGCCAGGCAATCAGCCTGCTTTCCCTCCTTTTGCTTTGCCTTGCTGTCAACGTTACTGGCCAGGAAAACAATATTAAAAAAGAGAAATTCAACTGGGGGAATGGCACGCAGGATACTACGGCGGGGTATGCCCAGGCTGTTAAAATAGACAATGTGATCTATATCAGTGGTACGGTAGCCAGGAATGTAACGCCCGAAGGAATTAAACAGTTATATGAGGGGCTGGAAAAAACGTTGCAACATTATGGTGCTACCTTTCAGAACGTCGTAAAGGAGAACCTGTATACAACGGATATTGAAGCAATGAAACAGTACAATCAAGCACGTAAAGCCTTTTATAAGGGCGATTTCCCGGCCGCTACCTGGATGCAGGTAAACAGGCTTTATATGCATGACGCCAGGCTGGAAGTAGAGTTGATTGCGCATTTGCCTAAGAAGTAAGCGTTTTCTTTACAGGTGCAGGCGCTCAATAAAAAGGGGCTGATCAAAAAGATCACCCCCTACAGTCACAAGAGAAAACCATCTGTTAAAACATAAACAAATTGTTCTTACCGCCCACTTTCTGTGGTGCAGGTGCTCCAAAATTGCGGATATTATAAGTAAAGGTGAGCAGGAAATACCGGCGCAGGACGGTGGTTTGATTGTCTTGGATATAGTTTTCCCGGGCTGTCCGGCTCACACTGATATTCTGGTTCAGCAGATCATAAACAGATAATTTAAGTTGTCCTTTATCGTCTTTGAGGAACAGGTAATTAATGCCTCCATTCCAGCGAAAGTTGGCCTTCCGTACGCCAGGAGCAGTTTGTGGGTTATAGCTGTAGTCAATAGAACTTTCCCATACAAAATGTTTGGGCAACCGGACCACTACTTCGGAGCTGGAGTAATGGGTAATTACTTCCAGGTTGGGATAAATGCCATCTGTGTACTGGCTTTTGTTCCAGCTGATTGAATAGCGCTGGTTGATCTCCAATTTGTCTTTGAAGTTAAAAGCTACATAACCGCCGGGCTGCATACGCCAGTTTTTTACTTCGCTGCGGTTACCGTTCACGATCACAATGTTTTGGTTGTAATCACCAAAGAAATTAGCTCTTAATGAAAGCTGCCAATTGCTTTTGAATTTAAACTGTTTACTTACACCAACACTGGTGGAGGCACGCCATACGCCATCAAGATTAATGGGCCGGGTGATTTGAACACCTTTATTGTCAACCATACGCTCCCTGATCACAGCATCATCGCTGATGGCTCCATTGAAGTATACGTTGTAGTTCATGCTTCTTTTGGCATCGTATTTATTATAATACAAGCTAAGATTGTGTGATTTGGTGGGTTTAAGGGAAGGATTTCCTAGTTGTTGGTATAGCGTATTGGTGTTATCTACTACGGGTTGCAGATCGGTGGCCTGGGGCTCGCGTACATTTACATTATAGCTAAAGGACCATTCTTTGACGTTGATATTGAGAGCGGGTAACACATAGTTAAAGCTCTGTTTGATGGAAGGATTTTTGGCAAATTCATTATCAATGTCGAGGGTTTGATAAGAAATGCCGGGCATTATACTCCATTTTTTGATCTTCCAATTTAGCTGGGTGGTGATGGTAGATCGTGTGCCGCTTCGTTTTACAGAATTGGAAAGATTGGGATTGAGCACATCATACGCCTCGCCAGAGACACCTTTGTTGTAGGTGTCCAGTATATCGTTGTCTTTGAAATATTCTGTATTACCTGAAAACTTAACGCCCAATGATTGAGTAAAGGGCTCATCATAATTGACATTCAGACTGGCGCGGAAGTTCTTTCCGTTACGGTCACGTAATTGATTCAGGACCCGTTTGGAGGACGCTTTGTAGAAGGTATCAACAATGTCATTGTATTGATTTTCTTCTGAATTGGCGAGTGTTAATCCGTGTCCAATGTATAATGATCTTCTCTTTTTCCGAAAACTGCGGTTAAAATAAATATTGTGGGAATAACCAACATCGTTTCCATTAACGCGCTGGTTGTTATTGCTTTCATTGAGCAAAGGGTCAAAATTGCTACCCGCTGTAGAATTGAACAGACGTTCAGATTGACCCTTCCTGAGACTGACCTGCGGAACAAAGCGAAGGGTCGCAAAGGAATCTATTTTCCAGCGGAGGCTGCCTCCAATGCGATGGGTATATTCATCGGATTCCTGGCGGGTTGTATTGCGGGTGGTCAAGGCAGTATCCTTGAAAAATTGTTGGGTATTGCTCAATTGGTCCAGCCGGGAATTGTTTTGTCCATAGAAGTACTGAAGGTTGAGGGTTACCTTTTTGCCAAACTCATTATTGAGGTTGATCCCACCACCTGTACTCTTGACAATTCCCTGACCCATACCGCCAAAGGAAACTCCATTAAGTGAATAACCTCCATCAGAATTTATGTTTACTGAATTAACGCCTGTCCGTCCAAACCCACCAGTCTTCATCACATCACCCATGCCAAAGCCCGCCCTATTGAGGTTATTGGTATAACCAAGCACGCTGACCTGAAGGGTATCGCGGAACATATTGACAATAGCCCCGGCCTCATAACGATCGTCGGTACCGGCACCTGCATAAGCTTTACCAAACCAACCCTGTTTAATACTTTTCTTTAATCGCAGGTTGATTACCTGGCCCAGCTGGCTTTTGTTGATATCCGGATTTTGATCCAGTTGGTCCTTGTCATCGGTTACCTGTACTTTATCAATAATGTTGGCTGGGAGGTTGCGGGTGGCTACTTTGGGATCGCCTCCAAAGAAGTCCTTCCCATCCACCATGATGCGGTTAACAGCACGGCCGTTGAAGGTCATATTCCCGTCTTTATCTATATCTACACCCGGTAATTTTTTCAGGAGATCCTCTACCAGTGCAGTGGGTAGGGTTTTAAAAGCCGCTGCATTGAATTCGATCGTATCTTTTTTTACGCTTACGGGAGGACGTTCGGCAGTAACCAGTACTTCTTCCAGCGACTGGGCATCATTGATCAATTTAAAGGCGCCCAGGTCTAATTGAGGTTGTGCGGGTGTAAGCTCAAATTCTTTCCTCACCACCCGGTAGCCGGAAAAGGAGATTACTACCCGGCATAAAACATTCAATGGGAGGCCGGGTACTTTAAATGCCCCTTTGTCATCGCTGAGGCGATAGGTAATAATGGAAGTGTCTTTGGCCTTAAAAACGGTAACGGTTGCCAGGGAAAGGGTTTGCTTACCAGTGGAATCTGTCAGTTTTCCGGTAATAGTACCTTTGTCCTGACCCATTGATCTGCTGATTGAACCGAATAAACAAATAACGAGTAAAATGTATCTCATACGGTAGTGTTACGAGGTTTCCGTAATATTACGAATTGTTCGTAATATCCGCCTGATTAATTTAAAACCATGACGTAAAAGTTTTGTTAAATGGTTGGTGAAAGGCTGAACGACAGGAACTTCTGAGGATTAATTATCCTGTTATCTCCCAAATTGTTTCAGGTTATAAACAAAGCTGATCAGGAAGTATTGCTGTAATACTTGTACCTGGGTATCCTCAATATAGGTGGGGGTAATGGTACGGTAAATACTGGTATTTTGCCTGAGCAGGTCATAAATAGACAGGCGGATCAGGGACTGCCTGTCTTTAAACAACTGGTAATTGGCGGCCATATTCCACATGGTAACGCCTTTGGGAAATCCCGGGGCGGTTCGGCTATTGTAATTGTATTGGAAGTTGTGTTCAAGGATCAGCCGCTTGGGCCAGTTGAAATACAGGCTCATGGTAATGGCCTTGTTGATATTTTCGGTTGGCTGTGTTTGTTCAATGGAATACCGGCTATCATTGTAACGTATAATAAAAGCGGGCATTAGGGTGATCAGCTCTTTAAAGGTATAGGTAAGACCAATGCGTTGGGATAAGCTATAGGTTTTTGTAATGTTTTCTATCTTATTGGTGTAAGAAACATTTTGGCTGTAATAACCGCTGGTGCTTAGCATCAGGCGAAATGCCCAATCCTTCCTTTTCCAACTGCGGGTGAAGTTGGAGTTGTAGGTCAGGCTATAGTTACCATTACTATTAATGGGTTTACTGATCTGAATACTGTCGAACCAGGTTTCATCTACAATCTGGTTGGTGGCGGTAGTGAAGCCAAATCCCGCATTCCAAAAGGTTTTGCTACTATATTGCTGGAGGCTGATATTGACATTGTGAAAAAAGGAGGGTTTGAGATTGGGATTGCCTAATCTCAGGTACAAGGTATTGCTGTTGTTGGGTACCGATTGTAATTGGTCTATAGTAGGTTGTTGGCTTCGGCCGCTATAGTTTAGATTGAAATTACCGGTCTTGCTGAACCGGTAGCCGATATTGGCGCTGGGAAAAATATTGGTATAATGCTGGACCAGGTTGCTTTTGTCGGCTGCTGAAATGTTTTCCTGTTCCAGCCATTGCAGACCCGCGCCAATCGATGCATTGAGTTTTTCGGTGTTATAGTTAAACAAAAGATTGGGCATGTGAGCACGGTTTTGATTGCGTACCATATTGCTGTATAAAGTATCCGGAAGGTCATACTGTAAGGTTAGTGGGTTGAACCGGTTGGTAACCTTATTGTTGTGGCCAAGGCCGCTTGTATAGTTATATAGTAATACGACGTTTAATTTAGGGGTGAATGGCTCAGTCCAGGAGGCGGTTAGATTAAGCTGCGTGTTATCGCCTATGGTACGACCTTGCTGGTCGAGGGTATCTTTGGTTTTGCTGCCTCCGGTTTTATAGAAAACCGTTTCTCCTTTATTGGTATCAAAAGCTTTATTATTACCATTGGAATAATTTAAACCCAGCGTAAAACTTCTTCCTGTTTTTTTTAACCGTCGGCCAAGGAATGCTTCAAACCCTGTATTGTTATCATTCGATCGGCTGGTAAAAATATTATTGGTGGTATTGATGGTGTCGCCTTTTGTATTGGTGGATTGGGCGTTATTGCTGGTGGGTGCATTGGTGCGGCCCATATTGTAAAAGGCATTCACGTATACATCCGTCAGACTATCGGGTTTGTAATCGATATTGATGTTGAGGCGATGGCTATTGTTTGCGGTAGTACTACGGGAGACTGAGTTGTAGAAAAAGGTGGTGTCGGGCAGGATATTCTGTCGGCGGGCGCTGATGGAGTTGACTAAATTACTATTGCTGTAAAAGTAACTGCCATTTACGCGCAATTTTTTACCGAACTCATTGCTGAAGTTCAGACCAGCTGCCTTGGTTTCTGTAATACCGCCGCCGCCCCCGGCAAAGCTACTGGTAGGTTTGCTGATAGAGAAATCACCACCAGAAAAACTCATGCGGTTGGTATTATTGATATATCCTATAAAATTCAATTGTAAGGAACCGCTGAAATAGTTAAGGCTGGCACCGGATTCATACCTTTTGTCGGAGCCATAGCCAGTACTGGCCCGACCGAAAATGCCTTTTTTCTTATCCTTTTTCAGGGTAAGGTTAATGGCCTTGTCCTCATTGCCGGTAGTGGTTTTATTAAATTGTGCTTCCCGGGTTTTGAAATCAACGATCTGTACTTTATCGATGATGTCGCGGGGAAGGTTTTTGGAGGTGATCTTAAAATCGCTGCCAAAGAAGTCTTTCCCATCTACAGTGATCTTCGATACCTTTTTACCATTGACGGTAATATTGCCATCTGCATCCACTTCTACACCGGGTAATTGCTTTAGCAGATCCTCCACCACGCCGTTGACAGGGGTTTTAAATGAGCCGGCATTGAATTCGAGGGTGTCTTTTTTGATCATAATAGGCGGCCGTTGTGCCGACACGATGACCTCCTCCATTTCGGCATAGGTTTTCCGTAACTGGACGGTATTGATAATTAGCTCTTTGGTTTCGGGTGCAATAATGAAATCCTGTGTGTAGCTGCGCAGGCCGCTGTAGGATACCATTACGCGGCAGGGTTTGGCCTGGGGTATTTCTTTTACCAGGAATTCGCCTTTTTTATTGGTAATGCCATAAGTGATGAGGGAAGAATCGGCAATGAGGAAAACGGAGATCGTAGCTGCTTCTACCGGCTGGCGGCTGGCTGAGTCAATAACCGTACCTTTAAGGCTGGCATAACGGGTCCGTTGTGCCTGCAGTTGGGAAAATAGGAATAAGGTAAACACAATAAGGCCTGCAATAGAACGCATAATTCTACCGGATAAGATAGGTTCTGTTGCAATTGAGGACCTTACTTAAAAATACTCAATTTTGGCAGAACGGGACAACATAATCTTGGTGCAGCAGGAGTTATCTGCCGAATTTAACATTCAACCAGTTTCGGGTTATGAGGATTGGATGGGGAAGCTGTCTGCGGCCATAAATTACCTCATTCAAACGGACTTTACCGGGCTTGTCAATATCCTGTACCGGCTTGACGTAAGTGAAACCCGTCTGAAACAGCTGCTGACCCAGGAAGCAGGCGCCAATGCCGGTGAGCTGATTGCGGCTTTGATGGTGGAGCGTCAATTGGAAAAAATCAATACCAGGAACCAATTCAAGGCATCGAACGATATTCCTGATGACGAAAAATGGTGAATAATTCCTATGTTCGCCCAATGAATGTGATTGAGGTTAGCAACCCCCGTACAGCCCGCCAATTCATTGACCTGCCTAAGGTTTTATACAAAGATGATCCCAATTGGATCAGTCCGCTTGACAATGAAGTGGAAGCGGTTTTTGACCCCTTGAGGAATGTTTTTTTTGAACATGGTGTTTGTACGCGCTGGTTGCTGCACGATGAAAAAGGCCAGCCCATTGGCCGCATTGCCGCTTTTGTTAATTACGAAAAGGCCTATAAATACCCCCAGGCTACGGGTGGAGCCGGTTTCTTTGAGTGTATCAATGATGTAAAAGCAGCTAACCTTTTATTGGATACCGCTAAGGCTTGGTTGCAGGCTCATGGCATGGAAGCCATGGAGGGGCCTGTCAATTTTGGTGAGAATGACAAGTTCTGGGGATTGCTCATCGATGGCTTTAAGCCACCTAGCCTGGGCATGAATTATAATCCGCCTTATTACCAGGATTTTTTTGAATCCTATGGATTTGAAAAATCATATGATCAGCTTACCAATTACCTGGATATTACCGTTCCTTTTACCGAGCGGTTTACCAAAATAGCCGATTGGGTAATGAAAAAGCCCGGGTATTCATTCAGGCATTTCGATAAGAAGCAGTTTAACAAGTATGCAGCTGATTTCCGGGAGATCTATAATGATGCCTGGAGTACGTTTGAAAATTTCGCACCTATTGAAATGGGCGTTATTAAGGAGTCCTTTCGCCAAATGAAGCCCATCATGGACGAAAGGATCATCTGGTTTGCCTATTACAAAGAGGAGCCCATTGGTTTTGTATTGTGTTTGCCCGATGTAAACCAGGTACTGAAGCATGTGAATGGTAAACTAAACCTATGGGGGAAGCTTAAATTCCTCTGGTATAAAAAAACAACGACGATTGATCGCCTGCGTATTATAATCATGGGTTGTAAGAAGAAATACCAAAATCATGGGATTGAATCGGCGCTTATTCGTACACTTCAACTGGAAGTAGTACCCAAGGGTATTGTGAAAGGGGTGGAATTGGCGTGGGTAGGTGATTTCAATGACAAGATGCTGGCTATTCATGCCGCTACTGGTGCTAAGCTGGATAAGGTACACAGGACTTATAAAAAGGTATTCTAAAAACGAGCAGTTGAGTTTGCAAAGCGGAATAAAGGTCGTTGAGGGTTTACCTGAACTTTAGCTGATCCGCTTTTTCTTTGTCTTCCTTCTCTTTAGTAATGTCAAACATGGTACCAAATACCCTGTCCCACAGGGTGGTGCTAACGCCATATCCATGCTGTTCATCTTTATAATGGTGCAGGTGGTGGTTGCGCCATAAAGGCTTCATCCATTTAAAAGGCGGATTCCAGGCATGGATGGCATAATGCATACTGCCATAGATAAGATAACCCAAGATAAAGCCGGGGAAAAAGAGGAAGGCGTATTGACGCATGGCCAGGTATAGGAGGCCAAAGATCACAGAGGCAATGATCAGGCTGGGTACAGGGGGCATAAAGAGCCTTTCCCTGTCGCGGGGAAAATGATGGTGGTTGCCATGCAGTACATAGATGAATTGCTGTGCCCGCGGGCTTTCTGCAATCATGTGGAATATATACCGGTGCACAATGTACTCGAAAAAGGTCCAGAAAAACATGCCTGCTACAAAGACAAGAACGATGGTCCAGCCAGTAAAATTCCTTGTAGTAGCTGCATACCAGGGCAGGCCGGCAAATACGGGTAAGTACATCCCCCAAATGATCAGTGGGTGCGTTTTGGTGAGCATTTCCAGGTACCGGTTCCTGAATAACTGTGCTTGTCCTTTGTTGTGGATCTTTTCATGGCCACCCTGAAAGTATTGGGGCCTGGTTACCTTTTCCATGATTATACACTTTTAAGATCAAAACCAAACTGAGTTTCTAGGTTGGTTGGGGTTAAAAGTGCATGCCGTAGCAGGAAACGGCGAGCGAAATCCTAAAACTGCAAAGAATTGGGATTGTTCAATGAATGGAAACAAAAATCAGACCCAGAGGTGTGGGTTTTACTGGGGAGCTAGTAATTGATCGATCCTTACCATTGAATAACCGCCCTGCTTCAGGTATTGGATCAATTCCGGGAGACGGTTATAAAGCTTATCAGTCCTTTGAGGGGCAGTGCCAATGTGTAGCAGCAGGATAAAGCCATTGAATGCCGTGGGTGATTGTTGCCCCAAGGTGTATATGGACTGAAGGATCTGGTCGCTGCTGCGGTAATTTTTAAGGTCGGGAGTTGTATAATCGGCATGGCTAATGGTGCCGGGGGTATAGTTAATGAGTTGAATACCTTGCTGTTTTGACCAGGAAACGATGGAGTCGTTGTACCATTCATAAGGTGGCAGAAAATAAGGGGCTTCTTCCTGCCCGATACCAAAGCCATTCATGGCGGCATAGTTGTACAGAAGGTCTGTGTCAAATTGCTGCCGGGTTACCAGCAGGCTATCGCGTTTTTTCCAGTCGCAATACAACAAATGTTGATCACTGTGCGCGCCCAGGTAATGGCCATCCTTCCTGAGTTGCCGGATCGTTTCTGCAAAGGCGGGCACCCGGTAAAAGCGACCGGTTAAGAAGAAAGAAGCTTTGATACCTTCCTGCAGAAGCGTGTTGGCAATGGTGCCGCCGCCATCACCAAACTCGTCACCTGTAAACACCAGCGCCAGTTGCTTTCTATTTATATCCCCGCGTGTAATGGCCTTGTTTTGGAGAATGATCCTGCGTTGTTGGGAAGGCTCCGCATCTCCTGCTGTTTTATTGGGACCTGAGTAGGCGTTCGGCTTTACTTTTTTTTTATTCGGTTTAATGGCTTCCCCATCTGTAGAGCGGGCCGATGACCCCTTTTCTTTGGCTGCCAGCAGGTAAATGAGTGAGGCCGTACCATCCATGGTGGGCTCATTGGTGCTGTAATCACCATAGTCGTCGTGGTACACTACCAGGCTGCTCTGAAAAGCGGCATATTCATCAGGCTCATTGAGCGTAATGCCGATCAGGTTTTTATAGATATTGCCATATACCGGTCCATCTACCAGTCCGCCATCAATGGGGTATTGTTTCAGGTGCGTAAATGCCGAATGCGGGTCCGCGGGGGTATCACCCCAGGTTGGTAAGCCGTATACCATGCTGGTGCCCCAGGGGTTGCAACCAAATAGCCAGTCAAAGTTGGCCTGCTCCAGTTCCAGGTATTGCGTGTCGCCCGTTAGTTCCCGGTACCAGTAACACTGGATGGCAAAAGAAGTGGTCAGGTTATTACTGCACCAGATGAAAGGGATGCCCCTATAAAACGCATTGCTCCTGGCTTTCTGCCATACTTTTTCAATGCCTTGTTTGTAGTAATCAATGAGCTCCCTTTTTTGTCTGCCTTCCAGTTGCTTGGCCAGTTCATAATGACCCAGGTTGATAAAAGGATACCATTGATAATGGCGGGCAGTATCACCACCCAGCCAGGGGGTTATTTTTTCTATCCTGGCATATTGCATGCCTTCTTTTAGTGTAGCGGCATCAGATGCACCGGCTATTGTGTGTTGCATGCTGCTTAGGCTCGCTGCTGCCAGTTCCATATCATCCGTCCAGTTATCTTCTTCATAAAAATAGGGCGACCTGCCGGGGGCGGTTTGGCACACGCCTGGTTTTTGAATGCCCAGCTGCCAGGCCGAAAGGGCCCGTTGGTGCAATAGGCGTTTATAGGCCGTATCTTCCTGCAGGTTGGTTTGGTAACCCAGGGCAAAAGCGCTGGCAAATTTGCCGGCTGTAGATGCTACACCAGTTGCCCGGTTCTTATATTTCAAGAGGCCTTGCGGTTGTCCCGTGGCGAAATAAACTGGCCGTTCATAGCCTCTTCCATAAAAGCTGTCTTGTTTGGGAATACGCATACCCGCATGATCACGGTCGTCGGCTATCTGGTTGAACATCCAGTCTTCGCGGGGATGCATTTTTAATAACCAATCGAGCCCCCATTTGGCCTCATCCAGTACATCAGCGCGGTTATTTTTACCGGTCAAACCATTGGCCTGGTGATCATCTCCAAATACTTCCGGAAAATCCCGGTAGGCCGCCAGCAGGTGCCACGTAGCATTGGCCGAAGTAGTAACATATTGTAGATAGTCAGAAGCATCGTGCCATCCTCCGGAAGCATCTATATGGGTACTATCTGGCATGGGGCCATACATGGTATAACCGTCATGCGTATGGCAGGAATCTTTCAAAAAGGGATTATAACCACTTCGTTGCTGCCGCATGTAGCGCAGGCAGAAATCGGCAGCGCCTTTGTATACATCTTCACCAATGGTAAACTCAGGCGAAACGGCATCGCCGGCTTTTACAATATAACGCCCGGGCTTTTTTAGCCGGCTAAAATTCAGCCGGTAGGTTTGAACAAAAGGGCCATAAGCACCACTAGCCGGCCCCGTATTGCCTTTCAATACTGTGGTGCCAGTAGCTACTTCTATAACATAAAAAGAGGCAAGGATCTGATCCTTTTTACCACACCAGATGGCTGTTTTGGGGCCATCGGGCTGATAACCCAAAATATTAATGCGGATCCAGGAATTGGCTTCCTGCTGCCTGGGCGAAAACGAAGCAAGGGGATAACTTATGATGAACAACAGTGCAAGGCAAAAGTATTTCAGGCAAGGCTTATTCATAATGGGATTACTTTATTGGTCCTGGTAATTAAGCTGAAACTTTTTCAGGTTGGGCTGGTATTTCCGGGGTCGTGCTAGTTCGTACTGGTAAATGATGCTGCCTGTTTCTTTGAAAAAAGGATAACCCACCTGTTCATACTCATACTTGTTGTCATTCAGTATACCATCACTGTTTACATAGATCACTCCGCTCAACATAAACTCTACCTGGTGCTCAAAATCCACGATATAACTTACATCTGTGAGGAACCCGTACGACCACCCTGTTTTATTAAATGCCCTGATATGCGGTGGAATATGGCCCCGGCCGGCTTTAAAGAAAAAGAATTTGGTATAGCTCTCAAAGAATTCCGTGGTATCGTACCGGGGGTTCTTGCTTTCATAGGGCAGTTTGGACATATAACGATAGAGGAATTGATAATCGTCCTCCGTTAATTTAAACCGTTGCTCTGGTTTCACCGATTCCGGAAAAAGTACCGATTGGGCCACCTGTTGCAGGTCTTCCAGCGGCATGTTATTATGGGTGGTGAAATCCATGGGCGCATTGATGAGGCTATCATTCCGGTTGAGATGGCCTTTGCCCACCTCTATTTTTTTACTGAAATCAAAAGGTACAGTATTGAATGCAGCGGGTTGCTCATAAATAAGCTGGCCGTTGTGCATAAAACGGATGGCATTCGTATGCCGGTTCTGGTCTTCATTCATGGTTACAAAGCGGCGGGTAATGCGGCTATCCGTATAACCCTTTTGCCAAAGTTTTTCATTAAGACTTTGTTGTCCCACAAATTCATAGAGGCGGTTATAAGCGTCATTGTCACTTACCAGGAAGACCTTTCGGATATATTGGCCTACAGAGGGCAGGCCATCGGCGGCGGAAGTATCGGTCCATACCGTTGTTTGCCTGTCATAACTACTGTCTGTAAGCATGGGCGTGTATTTGTTGACGCCTGCTTTTTTTAGCTCATTCAGTTTTTCCAGCGCACAGAATGCGGTAGGCATTTTTACCATGGACGCCGGATTGAAATACCGGTTCCTGTCTACGTTGAGGTAATAGTGTTTGAATTGCGGGCGGTTGTGCTTATCCCGGTTGATCTGGGTATAGATCAGCTGATATTGAAAGCTGTCGGGTTTGTTTAGTACATTCAGCAGGGCAGGAGAGGCCTGTTGGCGCAGCAATTGATCTAACCAGGGATCGGTTTTTTGCTGGCTATGAGTGTGAAAACATAGCAATAAGCAGCTGCATGCTGCAAGAAAACGTTTCATGAGAGTAAGATACGAAACGCTGGTGTTTTATGATGCTTTTAACACCAAAGCCCTTTAATATCTCTGCGTCTGGCGCCTTTGTGTTATTTTTGCTATCTTTATAACATGTCAGGCGCACACAACCATAAATATGCTGGATACTGCAAGCAAGAATTGCTTGAAGCACAGACTTATTGTGCCTGCCTGGTTTTTAATTTCGGGAAGAAGTCGAATTATTATCCAACCTGCAAAGACTTTCATAATTAATCCCCGGCCTTTTCATACTACCCGGGCTGGGGTTATACGCTATTAATTTATTGACTATCCATTGCTTCAATACCCATTGAAGCGGGTGATTTTTAATTCCATTGGCAACTGTTCACTGGCCTGCTCACAAGTGGCGTATGGCCTTACCGGCACAGGTAATTGCTGAAGGGTTTTAGTGGTGCTATGATTGGGCACCAGACCGCTTGCATGAAGGCAGGCTGCCAATGTAAATAGTGGAACATGGCAAAAAATCAACGATTGAATCCAACTGGTAGAATGATTATACTGCCGCTGGTATTGCTCAATGCAATAATCATCAAGCAAGGTTTTATTGGCAGTGAAAACTGGTGGTGGTTATTACTGCTATCTATACCCTTGCTATTGCTGGGAATGATGAAAAAACCAAAGAGGAAGCCTTCTGTGGTTATAGATCGAACTCCTGTGATGCGTCGCCTGCGCTATTCTTTTGAATCAGATCAGCGGGAACGACGGATCAGAAGGCATGAAGCCTCGCAATATATTCGATTCAAAATATTCTCAAAGAACAGGTAAACCGGCTGCTGTAAGCCGGATATATCCATTCATCACTATTAAAATAATAAACAATGCAAAAGATAAGTACACAGCTTGTACTCAGGCTGGATGATTACAAACTATTGACATCTTACCTCAACAACTGGTATGGCAATACGATGGTAGAGCGCAAAAGTGCGCAGGAGTTGCAGGCCGAACTGAAACGTGCCAGGCTGGTTGATAAGGATGATTTCCCGGCGGATACTGTCCGGCTGAATTCCAAAGTAAAAATAAAAGCGGATGGCAGGGACGATATCATGGAATTGGTATTGGTAATGCCCGATAAGGCAGATATGAAGGAGCGGAAGGTTTCGGTGGTGGCGCCGGTAGGAGCTGCTTTGATCGGCTTCCGCCAGGGACAAAAAGTAAGCTGGCAGGTACCAGCCGGCAAAAAAACATTTACTATCCTTGAAGTGATCAATGAATAAGGAAATACAATGAGGGGTGGCTGTGCCGCCCCTTTGTGTTGAAAGCATGCAGTTATCCCCGCTTTGGACTACCTTTATGCTACTTCCTTAACATGCTAAGTAGTCCAATATGCTCCCATTTCAAACACTGATCGCTGTTGATAAAACAACCACTACACCCGTATACCAGCAGGTGGCCAACCGGTTGGTAAGCCTGATCCGGGAGGGGCTTATCAAACCAGGCGTTGCCTTGCCCGGTAGCCGGGAAATGGCGGCACTACTACAACTACACCGCAAAACCATTGTAGCCGCTTATGAAGAATTACACGCCCAGGACTGGATTGAGACCATACCGCGCAAAGGTGTTTTTGTAGCCCAAAACCTGCCCGAAGTAAAACCACGTAAGTTTACCCAGGGCCTTAGCGTTCCTGCCTATGCGGGCAATCCCGGGTTTAGTTTTAGTACACAGCTTAGTTTTCCCGTTACCACTACTGCCTTGGCCAGTCAAAAGCTCATGATCAATGATGGGCTTCCCGATACGCGCCTGGCGCCCATGGATGCTTTATTGAGGGAATACCGAGGCCTGGTTAAAAATAAGACCCAGCTTACCATGATCGAACGGCCCGATCCTGCCGGTGTTTATGCCTTGCGCGAAGCCATGGTATCACACCTGTCAGCCACCAGGGGATTGAATATACAGGTCAAAAACGTAATGATGACCAGGGGCGCACAGATGGCAATTTTCCTGGCAACCCGCCTGTTGATACAACCCGGTGATTATGTGGCCGTAGGTGAACCCAACTATTACCTGGCCAATATCTTGTTTGAAGAGGCCGGAGCGCGGTTAATAAGAATACCCGTCGATGAGCAAGGAATGGACATTGAAGCACTGGCAACCGTGTGCCGGAAAAAGAAAATACGCATGGTGTATGTCATTCCCCATCACCATCATCCCACTACTGCCACGCTGAGTGCCGATCGCAGGATGCAGTTGCTTGAATTGGTACGCCAATACAAACTGGCTGTAATAGAAGACGATTATGATTTCAGCTTCCATTATGATTCTGCACCCATCCTGCCCCTGGCCAGCACCCAACACGGTGGATGTGTTATCTACATAGGATCAGTTACCAAGGTATTGACGCCTTCCCTGCGCGTTGGATTTATGATTGCTCCCGAGAGCTTTATCAAACAAGCAACTTACTTACGCCGGATGATCGATTCGCGGGGTGATAACCTCATGGAAGCTGCTCTTGCCAACCTGATGCAAAATGGGGATATCGGACGTCATATCAAAAAATCAAATAAGGTATACCTCCAGCGGCGGGACCTGTTTTGCTCATTGCTGGATCAATATTTACCGGGTATTGTTCAGTATCAAAAGCCTTCCGGCGGCATGGCCATCTGGACCAGGTTCAATCCCCAATACCCATTGTCCGATATCGCTGCCCGTAGCTCCGGCTTGGGTTTGTTTATGAATGATGGTAGCTCCTACAATACCTGGAAAACAAACTACAATGCCCTCCGCATAGGTTTTGCCTCCTTCAATGAAAAAGAGATGCAGGAAGTGGTGCGTATCCTGGTAAAAGCCACCTGCCGATAGGAGTTATTTTCACAGCACTTTTAAATGCTGTGGGAAAGCTATAATTTGTAACCCAATTTTAACCCCTGCACCATGAATTTGCTTTTCCGGGCTTTGTTGATCCTTAGCCTCTTGCCCGTTTCCCTGTCGATAGCCCAAAACAATAAACCCCGCCTGGACAAAGAACCTGCCTGGGTTATGGTTCATTCACCGGCCTATAACAATACGCAACTTGACCAGGAAGCAGAAGGCGGCTATGTAAACCTTATATTGGATAAGCAGGTATCCATTGGCCATCAGTCTGTCTATTACAAACGGGCGCTCCGGATCATTTCCGAATCGGGCGTGCAGAATGCTTCTGAAGTAAGCGTTGCGTTTGATCCTTCTTATAGTCAACTCATCTTTCATTCCATCAACATCATTCGGGGGGATGAAAAGATCAATAAACTGCAATTGTCGAAGATCAAGACCATTCAGCAGGAGCGTGAGCTCAACCGCTTCCTGTACAATGGTTCCCTGTCGTCTGTCCTATTCCTGGAAGATGTGCGTAAAGGGGATATCATTGAATACAGTTATACGATCAAAGGATTTAATCCAGTATTCAAAGGCAGGTATGCCGACATGTTGACTACCAGTTTTGCTGTGCCGATGTATAACCTGTATTACAGGATCATCATGCCCAAAGATCGTCCCCTCATGATCAAAAACAGCCAAATAGACCTGGCCTGTACAACCGTGCAAACACCGCAGGAAACAGTTTATGAATGGAAGCTGGAAAAGATCCCCGCGGTGCACCTGCAGGACCGGGTACCTGGCTGGTATGACCCTTATTCGATGGTGATGGTCAGTGAATACAAAGACTGGAAAGAAGTAAACGACTGGGCCATTCAGCTTTTTCCTTTTGGAGATAAACTGACCGCTCCCTTACTGCGGAAGTTGGAAGAGATAAAGAAGGCCGATACTTCGGTTGAAAAACGTATCCTGGCTGCACTGCGTTTTGTACAGGATGATGTGCGCTACCTGGGTATTGAAATGGGTGATCGTTCGCACCGGCCGCACCATCCTGATAAAGTATTTGCACAGCGCTTTGGCGATTGTAAAGATAAGGCCTACCTGCTTTGCACCATGTTGCGTGCATTAGCCGTAGAAGCATACCCTGTATTGATCAGTACTTCGTATAGGAAAACCATAAAAGACTGGTTACCTACACCAACCGCATTTGATCATGCTACGGTTTGCGTTCGCTACAAAGGGCAGCCCTATTGGTTCGATCCTACCATTTCTTATCAGCGTGGTAAATTGCGTGATATCAGTTATCCCGACTATCAATATGGTCTTGTTATTGAAGCAGGTACCAGTTCACTTACGGCCATCCCGCCCCAAAACAATAAAGGACTGATAGATATCAAGGAAGAGTTCACTATACCTGGCATGACCGGCGCTGCACGGCTTAAGGTAAGAACTACCTATACCGGCTCATTTGCCGATGATATCCGGGAGGATTTCAACAGCAGTAGTTTGTTTGAGATGCGTAAAACATTCCAAACTTTCTATGCAGGTTATTTTGAAAAGGCTACCATTGATAGCCTCACTTATACCGATGATGAGCAAACTGGCAGGTTTACCACACTGGAATATTATACCATCAAAGACTTCTGGGAAGAGGAAGGCGGACTCAAAAAATGTTATTTCTCTCCATTTGTGATCAATGGCATATTGAAAAAGCCCAGGGATGTTAATCGCACCATGCCATTTTACATCACCCATCCGGCCCGGTACTATGAGGAAGTGATTGTGAACCTGCCGGAAGACTGGAACTTTACAAATATGATGCAGGAAATGAAATGTGCTGCATTCTCCATGCGGGGCCAGGCTAAATATGGCGAGCGTAAGCTAAAACTGAAATATGAATACGAAAGCCTGAAAGACCATGTGTTGCCTTCCGAAGCCGCCGCCTTTTTCAAGGAATACGAATCATTTGAAGAAAACCTTAGTTATAGCCTCAGTAAGAGTGACGAGTCAACTACTTTGAAAGACAATTCCCGTAAAAAGGATACCGGAGGAAAAACCGGTTACATCATCATTGCCATATTGCTCATCAGTGGTGCCATATTATGGTGGACCCAAAGGCGATGAGGCATTGCAACCAAAGGCATCAATAAAGCCAGATAATTATTTTTAAGTTTTCCTTAGGATTGATGGCCCATTTGTAGCAGGCGCTGGCTCCAACAACATATTCCTGAATATCATCAGGTTGTTGATAAGTCCCGTAGAATTGGAACCTGATAGTGTAGCGGTATCTCTACAAAGCATGTAGCGGTAGCATATCCTTCCTTGAGTGCCTGTTTTTTTGGCATTGTTTTTAAGCCTGTTTAAGTCTACTTATGCTATTGGTGAAAGTAAGGCAACTGAAGGCAGACCTGTACTTTCACCAATTTTTTAGCGTACGCTAGCCTGATGGGTTTGACAGGTTTCCCTCCCCCTGTGCCCACCAAAGGCCCGGTCCCATCTTATTATATGTCAAATAATGAGTAATTTCAACGGAGATATGCCAATGAGTACTGAACGGCTAACCGATGCGCTGCTGCTGATGCGCCATTATTATGATAGTGGTGTAACCAGGCCTTATAGGTTCCGGAAAGAACAATTGTTGCATTTGAAAAAGGCCTTGCTGAAGTATGAAAAGGCATTACATGAGGCCCTTTACGTGGATCTTAAAAAGAGCCCTGAAGAGAGTTGGGTAACAGAAACCGGTTTCCTGTTGAGTGAGATCCATGCAGCATTGAAAGGTTTAAGTACCTGGATGGAGCCTGAACGGGTAGGGACCAACCTGGTCAACTTGCCTGCCTCCAGTTATGTATTGCGTGAGCCGTTGGGCGTTGTACTGATCACCGCGCCCTGGAACTATCCCCTGCAGTTACTGCTTACCCCCCTGGTAGGCGCCATGGCTGCCGGCAATTGCATCGTTCTTAAACCCAGTGAATTTGCTCCTGCTACCTCGGATGTCATGAAACAGTTAATTGAGGAAACATTTCCCAAAGAATATATCCTGTATGCAGAGGGTGATGGGGCTACCATTATCCCTACCATGATGCAGCAATTTCGCTTTGACCATGTTTTTTATACCGGTAGTACAACCACTGGTAAGATCATTTACCAGATGGCGGCTGAAAAGCTCATACCTGTAACCCTGGAGCTAGGAGGTAAAAGTCCCTGCATAGTAGAGAACGATGCTAATATTAAGGTGGCTGCGAAGCGAATAGCGGTTGCCAAATTCTCCAATGCAGGACAAATGTGTGTGGCGCCCGATTATATATTGGTGCAACGAGAGGTATACGAGCCTTTCCTGGAGGCGATGAAACAAACCCTGCAACAATTCTTTTCTGATGACCCTGCTACCAGCTATAGTTACGGAAAGATCATCAACCAAAAACAGTTTGACCGATTGACGCAATTGATAGCCGGTAACAAAGTAGCTTATGGAGGAAAGTCCGATGCTGCCAGCTTGTATATATCTCCTACCTTGGTAGAACAACCAGCACCCGATGCACCCATCATGCAGGAGGAAATATTTGGCCCCCTTTTACCGGTTATTCCTTTTGACAGCCGGGAAGAAGCCAGGGCCATTATCAACCGGCATCCCAACCCATTGGCATTTTATATTTATTCGTCCGACAGTAAAAAACAAAAGACCTGGATTGAGCAGGTACCTGCCGGTGGCGTATGCATCAACAACAGCAGTTGGCACCTCGCCAATTACCACCTGCCATTTGGCGGACGGGGCGCCAGCGGTATCGGTGCTTATCATGGCCGTAATAGCTTTGAAACCTTCAGTCATCGAAAGGCCGTAATGAAAACACCTACCTGGTTTGATCCGGCTATTAAATATCCGCCCTTCAAAGGCAAATTGAAATTGTTCAAATGGATCATCCGGTAAAGAATGCGCCAGAAGAATAGATATAAAAGAGTTAAAAGAATCTTGCTCTCCATATTAACATTGGTACTGATCTTTGTTGTCTACGTAGCCTATGTTAACAGAAATACAACCAATATGAATCTGAAGCAAAAAATATCCAAAGCCGTATACCCCTTGCTCATGGGCGTTACCCGGCTAATTGGAAAAAACAATAAAACCATGAATAATGACCAGGGAGTGACAGCTCCGAAATCTGTATATGACCTCACAGTTACGCTGAATAATGGGCAAACCTTACCCCTATCCTCCTTGCAAGGAAAAAAAGTGTTGTTGGTGAATACAGCCAGCGATTGTGGATATACCAATCAATATGAGGACCTGCAAAAGCTCTATGAACAGTATAAAGACAAGCTGGTCATCATCGGTTTTCCGGCCAATGATTTTCAGGAGCAGGAAAAGGGAAATGACGAAGAAATTGCACAATTCTGTAAACTCAACTTCGGCGTTAGTTTTCCGCTGGCGAAGAAAAGCGTGGTGATCAAGTCGCCTGACCAGAACCCCGTGTTTGGCTGGCTTACCCATAAAGCGCTGAATGGCTGGAATGAACAGGAACCATCCTGGAATTTTTCCAAATACTTGGTGAATGAGCGGGGCGTGCTTACACACTATTTTGACCCTTCCGTCTCGCCCACGAGTAATGTAGTAATAACAGCTATTGCCAAATAGGACGAGTAAAAACCAATACCATGCTTACCAAAACAGATATTGAAAAGTACTTCATGGCCGAAAAGCAATCCGGCCTTATTTTCTTTATTATCGGTATTGTAGCCGTGGTGTTGGCCCTGGTTTTGTTTTTCGCATTGCGCACCCAACTCTCTAAAGGGGCCACCATTCCTTTATTGTTATTAGGGGTAATAGAATTGGTAATCGGTTTTGGCATCTATAGAGGAAGTGATGGCGACCGGCTGCGCAATGTATATGCTTACGACATGAATCCGCAAGAGCTAAAGCAACAGGAATTGCCCCGTATGCAAAAAGCAGCTAAAAGTATTGCCCTGTTCAAATGGAGTGAAGCAGCCTTTTTGATTGTGGGTATTGTATTGATCCTGGTGTATCGTAACCAGCCTGATAAGGCATTTTGGTTTGGATTGGGTATTGCCTTAGCCATCCAGTCGCTGGTGATGTTGAGTGCTGAAATTACCGCCGAAAAACGGGCCAGGGCCTATACTTCGAAACTGGAAGCATTTGCAAAAGCCACTTGATTATTGTAATTGTGAATAGACCTTTTGCAGTTTCCTGGTGCCTTTCAGACCCTATTGCAGCTTTTCCTGTCTATCCAGTATGGTAATTGTTTCCTTGATCATATTGCAAACCCGGAAGTAAAAACCTTTGTCTACTTTATCAAACGTATCAGTAGGTTGGTGATAATCCGGATGGTCTTCCACACCAAAATAGAGGTAGGGGATTTGGGCCAGGTGGAAAGGGTAGTGGTCCGATTGATTCGTCCAGTCATTATGCCCTTCCTTAGGATTGTCGTGCCCGAATGAAATGTTTACAGGAGTTAATGACTTGATGCTATCAACGTATTTTACCAGGAAGGGGTAATGATAGGCGCCACTCGCATAAATTTCATTTTTGTCATTGCGGCTCACCATATCCATATTTACATTCAACAATAGCTTTGTGCTGTCTACCGGCAGGTGCTTCACAAAATAGCGGGAGCCGATCAGCCCTTTTTCTTCAGCATCAAAGAAGGCCAGGATAAAGGAATGTTTAGGTGGGTTTTGCTTAAAATAACGGGCCAGTGCCAGCAGGCAGGCAGAACCCGAGGCATTATCATCGGCCCCATAATAGATCTTATCTCCTTTGGTGCCCAGGTGATCATAATGGGCCGATATGACATAATATCGATCGGGATAGGTAGTGCCGGGAATAATGCCCATAATATTTTTGCCCGTGATGGCGGGTGGCTTATTTCCTACAGAGAACGACTGGAACCGTCCACTATCTGTTTGTTTCAGCTGCAGTGAGTCCAACCGTTTGGTAATATAATCCTGTGCCAATGCATTACCGGCTGAGCCCGTTTCCCGTCCACCCAATGCTTCAGAAGAAAGGTACGCGAGGTCTTGGATGAGCGAAGCACTGTCCAGGCTGGCGACGATGTTTGTTTTCTTCCCTCCTTCCGGGTTCTTACTGGCTTTGTTTTTACAGGCAACCACCAGCAATAGCATGGCCAGCGGAACAATAACTGTTTGGGTGCAGCGCAATAGCATATAGCGGAATTTGTATAAAGTTAGCGGGAAAATCCAATCAATGGGGGATTTCTGGTATCTGGTTCAGATTGCCTTAATAAGCGCACTCTTCCAGCTGGCCCGAAGAGAAGCCGGCTACCTGGCGTTCCGGAACCATTCCGGCAAAAGCTTTCTTTACTTCTTCCAGCACTTCTTCTACTTCTTCTTTTGTTTTTACTGTTACCAGCCGGGTGCGGTATTCTTTAATATGGGGGAGGCCTTTGAGATAATTGGTATAATGACGGCGCATTTCAAAAATGCCAACAATATCACCTTTCCATTCGATGGATTTGCGCAGGTGTGTGCGGCAAACTTCTACCCGCTCTTCAATCGTTGGCAATGGGAGTATTTCGCCTGTTTGCAGGTAATGTTTGATTTCCCGGAATATCCAGGGATAACCAATGGCTGCACGGCCAATCATGATACCATCTACCCCAAACCTGTTTTTATAGGCCAATGCTTTCTGCGGCGAATCAATATCACCATTCCCGAAGATGGGGATTTGAATACGGGGATTGTTCTTGATCTTAGCGATCAGCGACCAGTCGGCTTCTCCTTTGTACAATTGGGCGCGCGTGCGGCCGTGAATAGTGAGTGCCTTAATACCCGTATCCTGTAGTCTTTCGGCTACCTCTTCAATGTTTTTCGTATTGTCGTCCCAGCCAAGACGGGTTTTAACAGTTACCGGCAGGCTCGTCGATTTAACAACGGCACTGGTCAGGCGTACCATCAGGTCTATATCTTTTAATACACCGGCGCCGGCTCCTTTGCATACTACTTTCTTTACAGGACAGCCGTAATTGATATCTACCAGGTCGGGCTGCACAGTATCAACTATCCGGGCACTTAATGCCATTGCTTCTTCATCGCCACCAAAGATCTGAATACCAAATGGCCGTTCAAATTCGGAGAAATCCAGCTTTTGCCTGCTTTTGATGGCATCACGTATCAACCCTTCACTGGATATGAACTCACTGTACATCAGGTCTGCACCATTTTGTTTGCACACAAACCGGAATGGTGGGTCACTTACATCCTCCATCGGAGCAAGTAATAAAGGAAAATCAGGCAGTGATATGTGACCAATGGATGGCATAATAAAAGCGCTGCGGTTACCCAATATGATGCGGGAACAATTATCTTCGCATCGCGTATCTTGCGGTGCCCGGAGCGGCGGCAAATTTACATACTAATATTCGTTTATACCAGTTTATGATCGGTCATTTACGCATAAAATCACCCTGGAAGCAACTGGCTATTTTGCTGGCCTTTCCACTGGTATTGGTCCTGGTTGGGATATTTGACAATTCTCAGCCCCCGAAGATGGATTTGTCTGATCCTCAGGTTATTAACAGCTTGAAGTTTGCCCAGGCTTTCTCTTCCCTCATCCTGTTCGTATTGCCTACATTTTTGTTTGCCGTATTCACCTTTACCGGGAAATACACCTATTTCCTGGGATTTAAGAAGGCCGAACAACCCAATATGTATGTGCTGGCAGCTATTTGCATTTTATTGGCCTTCCCTTTCGCCTTTTGGCTGGGAGAGTTGAACCAGCAAATTCCCCTGCCTTCTTCCATGGTAGAATTGGAAAATAAAGCGTCCGGACAAATGGAAGCTTTCTTTAAATCCAAAAAAACGATTGACATAATCATCAACTTGATCATTATTGGCCTGTTTCCGGCCGTTTGCGAAGAGTTGTTCTTCCGGGGGGCTTTACAACGTATCCTGATACAAATTACACGCAATCCCTGGGTAGGCATCATCCTTACCGGCTTTTTGTTTTCGGCCTTACACCTGCAATTCCAGGGCTTCTTTCCACGCATGTTCCTGGGAGTAGTACTCGGTGTTTTGTATTGGTACAGCGGCAGCTTGTGGACAAGCATCCTGGCGCATTTTGTGTACAATGCAACACAGGTTATTGCCGTTTCCTTTCAGCCAAAATTTGCCAATACCAATCCCGAAGCGCCCTTACTCGTTTCCCTTGTCAGTGGCGTGGCCGTATGGGCCATCTTGTGGTATTACCGTCGTCAGTCAACCATTACTTATTCCAAAGTATACCGGGTTGATGACCTCACCTCTACCAATCAATTTATTGCATAACCCTTTCCGCTCATGGCACTGAACCTGGCTACGTTAAAAACTAGATCTCTTACAGCTGTCATCTTTGTGGTGGTTATGCTGGGCGGATTGTTGTGGAGCCATTGGAGCTTTTTATTGCTCTTTACCATTATTCATTTTGGATGCTGGAGCGAATACCAGCAACTAATAGGCAAAATTGACCCTGAGTATACCACCATCACGCCACTCCACAAGTACGGAGTGCGGATTGCCGGCTGGTGCATCATGCTCTATTTTACCAATAATGCCTATAATATTGGCGATTTTTCCCTGCATGCCGTTGGCTGGTGGGTAGGCCTTATTTGCGTATTCATGTTACCCATCATTGAGCTATTGTTTGCCGGTAATATCCGGTTAAGGAATATCTGGCTCTCCGCATTGGGGCTCCTGTATATTTCTTTAAGCTGGGGATTGATGATGGACCTGCGTTCTTATGGGATAGTAGGCAAAGATTCCGTTATTCATGATGTAGGATACATCTTGCCCTGCGGGCTTATCTTTTCTATCTGGATCAATGATACCATGGCCTATATTGTGGGCTCCCTCATAGGTAAAACCCCCTTTTCAGCCATCTCTCCCAAAAAAACCTGGGAGGGCACCGTCGGTGGGGCCATTCTCTGTGTGGTAGTGATCTCCCTGCTGGGCTGGTGGATAGATACATTCCGGGTTATCGACTGGATAGCCATTGCTGCCATTGCCGCCATTGCAGGAACTGCCGGCGACCTGCTGGAAAGTAAATTGAAGCGCATGGCCAATGTAAAAGACAGTGGCACCCTGATGCCGGGTCATGGCGGTTTTCTGGACCGGTTTGATTCCCTGTTGATTGCCACCCCCTTTGTTTGGCTGTACGTGGCAATCTTTATGAAATAACCTATCGACAATCCCATAATTCCTAATTACTTACATTTGCACTCTTAACTCATTCTAAATGACCATTCACAAGGAAGGATATAAAAGCATTCTCATTACAGCCATCATATTTGCTGTTATCAACCTTTTATCGTTTTATTTTATCAGCTATAGCCTGCCCTGGCTTAGCTGGCTCATCTTTATAGTAACCCTGGGCCTGCTCTTATTTATCATTTCCTTTTTCAGGGTGCCCAATCGCCAGCTCACCAGGGGCGAAAACCTGGTTGTTTGTCCGGCCGATGGAAAGGTGGTAGTGATTGAAGAAGTATTCGACGAAGAGTATTTTAAGGATAAAAGACTGCAGATATCAGTTTTCATGAGCCCCGCCAATGTGCACCAAAACCGCAACCCTATTGCTGGCGAAGTGGTGTACAACCAATACCATAAAGGAAAGTACCTGGTAGCCTGGCATCCCAAGTCCTCCACTGAAAATGAAAGACATTCTATAGTGATCCGCAATGGCAAGAGTGAAATATTGGTCAAGCAAATTGCCGGCGCTTTGGCCAAGCGCATCATTAACTACCTTACCGTTGGGCAAAAGGTAGAGCAAAGCGCTGAATATGGATTCATTAAATTCGGTAGCCGCGTGGATTTGCTATTGCCCGTCGGCACCAAAGTAAATGTCAAGCTCAATGAGGTTGTAAAAGGCGGCGTAACAGTTTTGGCCACCCTCTAAAAAATAGTTTCCAATTCATGTAAGGAATGTACAGTATAGGTGGGCTTCACTTCTGCTGTTACATGCAGGTGATTCACAAATACCTGGTCAATGCCCGCATTGATGGCCCCCTGTATGTCCACTTCTATACTATCACCCAGCATAATACTGTGCTGGGGCAAGGCCCTGGCTTTTTGGAAAGCATAATCAAAGATCTCCTTATGCGGCTTTAAACTATTGCTGCCTTCAGAGGTGATCACTTCAATGAAGTATTTATCTATCCCACTATTCTTTAACTTACTATGCTGCGTGCGCTCAAATCCGTTGGTAATAAGATGCAGCTTATATCCTTTGCCTTGCAGGTAATCCAAAATTTCGATGGTATGCGGAAACAACAGATTGCGTGAAGGCAGCAGGTCCAGAAAACGTTCGCCCATTTGCCGCGCCAGCTTCTCATCTCCTATCTTAAAATCCAATAGAGTAAGCCACATCCGTTTCCAGCGCAATTCATCCACCTTTATATACCCATTCCGGTATCGCGCCCATAATTTATCGTTGTGTACCAGGTAGCTTTTATGGAACAGGTCAAAATCATGTATGCCCCTGTTATGCAAAGCCATTTCTTCATAAATGTCAGTCAACGTTTTACGGCTATTCGCTTCAAAGTCCCACAGCGTATGATCAAGATCAAAAAAGAGATGCTGGTATTTCATGGCGCAAAAGTACGAAGTACGAGGCCAGCCATCCGTTATCTACTGTTAAATTGAACAAAACGGGAAAAAAAATCCTGGTTATCAGCTTCCCACTTCTGACTGCAGAACTCTACCTTCGTACCTATGAACGTTGTTATTACCGGCGCTTCCAAAGGATTTGGCCGATCACTGGCCGAACAATTTGCTTCTCAGGGACATAATCTTTTTATCTGCTCCCGTAGTGAAACAGCTATCTACAAAACAGTGGAAGACCTTTTGCGGTATTACCCGGATGTCCAGGTAAAAGCCAATGCATTCGATCTTTCCATTAAAGAACAGGCCAGGGCTTTTGGCAACTGGGTATTGAGTTTTGGAATGCCTATTGATGTGTTGATCAATAATGCTGGTTTGTTTGATCCGGGAAGCGTACACAATGAGCCCGAAGGCACATTGGAGCATATGCTTGATGTAAACCTGTTCAGCGCCTATCATGTAACACGTACCATTCTTCCCCAAATGATGCAACAAAAAAGCGGGCATGTATTCAACATGTGCTCCATTGCCTCTTTGCATGCCTATAATAATGGGGGCGCCTATAGCATTAGCAAATATGCATTGGCAGGTTTTTCCCGTAACCTGCGTGAAGAAATGAAGCCCCACGGCATAAAAGTAACTGCCATTTACCCCGGTGCAGCCTATACCGATTCCTGGGCGGGAAGTGGGGTAGACCCCAAACGTATCATGGAATCAAAGGATATTGCTACCATGGTATACGCCGCGACCCAACTTTCGCCCCAGGCCTGTGTGGAAGACATCATTTTACGCCCACAACTGGGTGATTTATAAATAACTGCAACCGCTCATCCTTTAACTGACATTTAACGTACCCAAATCCGGGAAGGCTTGATAGCAAAATTTATATTTGTCTACCGGCCAGACACCGGCGTAAAACCTGTTATTATTAAAGGAAAACTACATACTTTACTTTTATGGGTATGCCTGTTAAGTTTGCAGTGGGCAAATGGGCAGGTTAAATTCTATACCCAGGTCAATGAATCTGTTATTCAGTTTCCTCAAACTTTTCAGGTCCAGTATGTAATCGAAGGCTCCCGGACCATGCCGGATTTTAAGATCCCCGAATTTGCCGATTTCAAGGTAGAAGGCACATTTGATTACCAGAATTCCACCAGCATTCAGGCCCAAACCAAACAAATACTGGAATCCTATACCAAGATCGTGATCCTTTCTCCCCGGCGAAGCGGCCGGTTTACCATACCCGGCGCCATAGCTATAGTGGACGGTAAAAAACTGCGTTCCGCCCCGGTAAAAGTGCTGATACAAAGAACCGGATTGTCATCTGTAAATACAGGCAGCGATGAAGAGGTGGATATGGATAATGCCTCCGAATTACAACCGGGCGAGAATGTAACCGAAGAGATCAATAAGAACTTCTTCCTACGTACCGAATTGAATAAAACAAGTTGTTATGTTGGTGAGCCTGTGATGGCAGTTTACAAAGCCTACTCAAGACTTAGTACCACAGCCCAGGTAGTCAAAAGACCTTCCCTGAATGGTTTCAGTGTTATTGAAATGGTCGACGGCTATGATAATAAACAGGAAGTGGAGATGTACAAAGGCAATGCTTATTATGTAAACATCATCCGAAAAGTACAATTGGTACCTTTACAGGAAGGTAGTTTTACATTAGACCCTGCCGAAGTGGAAGGCATGATCCACTTCAGGAAAAAGGATGCCGCATCTGGCTCCTGGGAGGCAGCCAATTATCCCGTGGCTGTAACTTCTCCACCAGTTGAACTTACCGTTAAACCATTGCCAGCCGCTGATCAGCCCCTTCATTTTGCAGGGGCAGTGGGTAAATTCACCATTGCTGTTAATGCACCCCATGTTCCCATCCGTCAGGGTGACCTGGTGAAAATTCAGGTGGTGGTATCCGGTACTGGCAACCTTAACCTGCTTACCGCTCCAGTTGTAAAATGGCCCCGCGGCGTGGATACCGCCGATCCTGCAGTAAGGGAAGATGTAAACAAATACGTTTATCCGCTTACCGGTTCCAAGGAATTTGAGTATTCCTTTGCTGCACCCGATACCGGCAATTGTGTGATACCCGCTATTGAATTTCCTTACTTTGACCCCGATCAGAAAGTATATAAAATGGCTGTAAGTACCCCCCTCACCATGGAGATCAGGGCTGCTGCCAGTAAGGCCGAGGTACAAGAACGCAATGAGGCATTGGTACAAGGCAACCAAACTGGGATACCCAAACACCTGTATTTTTTTGCTGCCATCGTTTTGGGCATTGCAGGATGGATATTTTATCAATCCTGGCAAATCCGGAAAAGCAAAAGACTGGCAAAGCAGGCGCCTCCCCAACCTGTAGTACCTGTACCTACAATACAACAGGAGATCAATCCCGATGTATGGCTGGAAAAAGCCCGTGAAGCATTACAACAAAGCGATAAAAAACGCTTCTGCCAGGAAATACAAAATGCCTTATGGAAGATGGTAGCCACCAAATGTGGCTTAAATCCTTCTGCTTTGAATAAACAAAAGATTGCCGAAGCTTTGACTGCCAAAGGATTACATGTTGATACGATTCAAAGCCTGCTCACCGTATTGAATGAATGTGAATGGGCATTGTATACGCCCGGCGAACAGGTCGATGATATGAAGCGGATATTTTATGAATCACGGACTTTACTGCAACAATTACAAAGAGTTTAAGCCTATTCCGTGTATTTATAACCTACCCCTCTTACCGAGTGGAAATATTGTGGGTTCCGGCTGTCCGTTTCAAAATACTTCCGGAAATTAAGGATGAAATTATCAATCGTGCGGGTAGTAGGATAAACATTATAACCCCAAACAGTTTGAAGGATCTTTTCCCGTGGTACTACTTCATTCTTGTTCTCAATAAGCAGCTTCAGCAACATGGCTTCCTTCTTGCTTAATTGTATTCGTTCCCCCGCCTTGGTAGTGGCCTCCTGCGCCTTAAAATCTACCACATTACTGCCAAAACTATAAGTATCTCCCACCGAGTCCTTGTCAAGCATCTTCTTATTCTTATCAATCAGCTTCTGTACACGCAACAACAACTCTTCCAGGTTAAAAGGTTTGGTGAGATAGTCATCGGCTCCCTTTTTTAATCCCAGTACCCTGTCCGAGCTGGCATTTTTAGCACTGAGGATAAGGATGGGTACTTCATTATTTTGCACCCTGATCGTTTCCGTAACACTGATCCCATCCAACTCGGGCAACATGACGTCCAGTATGAGCAGGTCAAAATATTCGTCCTGTACCTTTTGCAAGGCCTCACTACCGGTAAATGCAGAGGTTACTTCATAGCCTTCCAACTCCAGGTTCAGCTTTAATGCCTCATGAAGGTTTTCTTCATCTTCCACCAATAAAATAGAGGGCCTTGTACTCATGGTCTGTATTTACTTAGTAAAACTAACACTAAAGTTACAGCCGGTGGGGCTATTATCCATTACCCGGATACTTGCTTTGTGATCTTTTGCAATTTTATGACATAGGTACAAGCCAAGGCCAGTGCCTTTGGCCGTACGCGTGTTTTCATTACCGATGCGGTAGAACTTTTCAAACACCTTACTCTTTTCCTCGTCCGGAATACCCGGCCCCTGGTCAATGATCTCCAATACCACCTGCCTGCCTGTTTCCTGTAGCTTGCACTGAATAGGCCTTTCTTTAGGCGAGTACTTGACGGCATTCTCCAGCAGGTTATTTACCAATATCTGGAGCAGGAGCGGGTCGCCATTGATATCTATTTCGGGCAGTATCGCCGATTGCCATTGCCGTTCCGGAAAACGATTCCTGAAATCCGTAAAACATGATTTTACCAGTTCCGAAAGATCCAGTTCTTCATACGACATCCGGTAACGCCCACCTTCCAGTTGCGCCGATACCAGGATATTATTGACAAGGTTATTCAATCGGTTCACCTCTTGCACCGTCATTTGCAACAATTTTTGCCGCTTGCTTTCCTCCAGCGCATGCTTTTGAAGTGTCTCCAGGTTCAACTTGGCAACCGCTATGGGCGTTTTTAGCTCATGCGTCACCGTCATCATGAAATTCTGTTGCTGGTTCTGGAAGTTCAACTGGCGGCGGAAAGCCCGGTATACAAACAAGGCCCCTACCAACGTAAGGGCTAAAAAGGTCACTCCTTCCCCAATGTATTGCGCCGTCTTGCGCTTCTTTTCTGCATTGATCTGGTCATACCGGGCTTGGTAACCGGGGTCGTCCAGCTTCAATTCATTCAGCTTATAGTTCGTCATTTGCCGGTTCTGGTTTTCCAGTGCAATGAACCACCAGATTAATGCGGCAATGATATACAATAGCAGGAACCAATAAATGGTACTGATGAAGTAAAGTCTTTTTTTGGCGGCAGCTTCCATGTATTATTTCCCTTTCTCTACCCGTATGCCCACATTCATGACATACTCCAGCGGGTCTTCGCGCATAATATTTCCAAGAAGGAATTTGTAAGTACCTGCCCTGGGCCTTTCAAGTGCTGTAATAAGAATACGGTGCTCAAAAATATCATCCATGCCCGTTCCCAACCACCCCTTGCTATCAGTGGCAAGTGCCAATTCTGGCAAAGAGAAGTTCTTAATAGCACTATCCGGCCCCTGCATACTCATACTTACCCAGATATTTTTATACCGGTAGGCATCCGTATGCCTGATTACCAGGTAAACATCATAAATACGGGCAGTGTCTTTGATCTCAAAGCTGATCTCGGGCTTAAACTGGCTGCTCCAGGCATGATTGGGGATGGCTACATTTTTTTCAAAAACGTCTACCGTCGTGCAGGATGTGATAGCGAAGAAACCGGAAATAAGGAGCCAGAGGGGCAGATTTGTAAGCGGGAGCGTCCTTTTCAATGGGAAATATTTTTACAAATATAAGCATCCCACTAAAAGACACAAGAGCGGCCTTGAGAAACAACTAGTGGCCAGTAGTAAGTGGCTAGTGGAACCCCCACTCGCCACTCGCTATTCGCCGCTAATTCCTATAATACATTCAGCACCTGCTCCTTAGCCTTCTCCATTTCATCTTTCATCAGTACCACACATTTCTGGATACTTGAATCGTATGCCTTGGCGCCTGTTGTATTGATCTCCCGTCCGATCTCCTGGAGGATGAATGACAATTTCTTACCCTTGTTTTCATCCTGCTCGCCCAGAATCGATACAAAGTAATCGCAATGGTTTTTGAGACGTACCTGCTCCTCTGTAAGATCGATCTTTTCAATATAGTATATAAGCTCCTGTTCCAGGCGATTGGGGTCGTAGCTTTCTTTGCCCACATTCTCTTCCAGCACTTTCACCAAACCTTCCCTTATCTTCTGCTTGCGCAATGGCTCCAGCAAGATCACTTCCTCCTGTTGTTTGCGGATATTACTGATGCGTAACAACAGATCTTTCTCCAATACTTTTCCCTCTTCCTGGCGATGCGTATTCAGGTTGTGTATGGCACTCTCTACTACCTTTTCAAATGCCTGCCATTCATCCGGCGTTAAAGTTTCACCAGTGGGTGTGATTACTTCCGGTAATTTAATAAGCGTACTTAAAATATGAGCCGGATCAAGGTCAAGCGACTTCGACAACTCGGCAATGGGCTTATAATATGCTTTGGCAAGGTCCGTATTAATACTAACTGGCTTGGCGGCTCCGCTTTCCTTGAGACTAATGGTACAGTCAACTGTTCCCCGGCCCAGTTTTTTGGATAATAAGGCACGGATATCGAATTCAAAGGGTTTTAAGAATGCGGGCATTTTTAAAGACAGCTCAAACTGCTTCCCGTTCAGTGACTTTATATCTACCAGGAACGTTTTATCGCCTACTGTTTGCTCTGCCCTTCCAAAACCGGTCATAGATTTCAGCATATTATGGATTTTGCAGCAAGGTAAGGAATTAGTTTATAGTTGTTAGTGAGCATTTAAGGGAATAGCGAGGTATAGACATCCGAACGGCTTAAAGACCGCATCTCCCCGGGCGCTAACCCCTCGATCGTAAGTCCCTCAATCCGGTAACGGATAAGACGAAGGGTAGGGAAGCCCACCTGGGCAGTCATTTTACGTACCTGCCGGTTTTTGCCTTCCGTAAGGATAAGCTTTAACCAGCTATCAGGAACATTTTTGCGGTAACGGATGGGAGGATTACGTACCGGCACAGCCGGCGCCTTATCAAAAACCATCGCCTTACATGGTTTGGTATGATAAGGCTTGCCATCAACTGTTATTATTACTCCCTGTTCCAATTCCTGAATAGCTGATAGCGATTTCCCTTCTCCAACTTTGCCAATTACACCTTCTACCTGCACCCAGTATTCCCGTTCATGTGCAAACCTGGGGTCGAGTAACCGGTGATTAAGCTGTTTGTCATTGGTAAGAAGCAATAAACCCTCACTGTCATAGTCTAATCTGCCCACTGCGTATACATCAGTTGGAACAGTAAACAGTTCTTTCAATGTTTGCTTACCGCCTTCCGACGTGAACTGTGAGAGTACCTGGAATGGTTTGTAGATAATGTAATAGCGAAGCATAACTAAAAAGAAAATCTCCCGGTGAACCGGGAGATTTATTATGTGGATGGGTTAGTAAGTACCGGGAAATAAATTTCCCTACACAATATTAAAAATAATTTTTTCTATCTTGAAAAAAATCTAGTAAATTTTATTCACATTTTTTTTAATGCTGTGGAAATCCCTGCCCCCGGGTTGGGGTTTTTTACCTGGATTGATCTGTTTATTACATTTCGCCAAGCTATTATTGATAGCTACATCCAGCTTTTCATTCCTTGCAAACATTGATCACCACTGTATTTGAATAAGCTTGCTATTGTTCATTGTTTGCACACTACCTTTGCGCAAATTACAACTATGAAATTTCCCGCTCCGATAGCTGTACAGGAAATCGCTCAACTAATAGGTGCAAAACTGGTAGGAAATGTAAACGGGCAGGTAACCGGCATTAACGAAATACATAAGGTCGAACCGGGCGACCTGGTATTTGTGGATCATCCTAAGTATTACGACAAATGCATCCAGTCTGCAGCCACTTTCATCATCATCAATAAAGAAACCAGCTTCCCCGATGGCAAGGCCCTTCTGATCGTAGACCAGCCTTTTGAGGCATACCAAACCATTATCCGCCGTTTCCGCCCCTTTGAACCCGCCGCTAAGATGATCAGCGATTCGGCAGTCATAGGTGAAGGATGTTACATTGCCCCCAACGTATTCATAGGTCATCATGTAACCATTGGTAAGAACTGCCGGTTATTCCCCAATGTTACCATATTGGACCATTGCGTTATTGGCGATAACGTAGTTATACAGTCCGGTACCATAATCGGATCTGATGCCTTTTATTATAATACCAAAAAGGACCGTGAGGTATGGTACAAACGTATGGAAAGCGGGGGCCGCGTAGTAATTGAAGATGATGTAGAGATAGGCGCCGGATGTACCATCGACCGCGGCGTAAGCCATGACACACGCATTGGGAAGGGTACTAAAATGGACAACCTCATCCAGATCGGACATGATACTGTAATAGGTAAAAATTGTCTGTTTGCTTCACAGGTAGGGATCGCCGGAGCTACCACCATTGAGGATGGAGTCGTATTATGGGGCCAGGTAGGTGTGTCCAAAACACTCACTATTGGTGCCAATGCGGTTGTAATGGCTCAAAGCGGTGTTCCTTTTTCCCTGGAAGGTGGAAAAATGTACTTCGGCTCACCCGTCGAGGATGCCGGTACTAAAAAACGGGAACTCATTTGGATTAAACGCATCCCGGAGATCTGGGAAAAACTGAAGAACCTGAAATAAAGAATTGACCTTATCAAGAACTGAATTTAGCAAGGAACTCATCCCTTTTCCGGATAGAAACTTCAATAGTGGTGCCATCTTCCATTTCAATATATCCACCTCTTCCCCGGTGGTATTTTTTGACAAAAAAATGGTTGATGATATGTGAATGATGGATACGGGAAAATTGTTCCTTGCTGAGCAGGTCGTCAAACTCCTTCAACGTCTTGGAAATCGTAACCATCGTTCCATTTTTGAAGTGAATAACGGTATAATTGCTTTTGGCCTCCAGCCGCATACAATCTTCTGTATTTACAAATACCAATCCATCCAGTGTAGGAAGCGCCAACCGCTGAAAAGTTTGCTTAGGCGTATATAGGTTGTAAAAGAGCGTATCTATCCGTTTGTGCATGTTTTTGGTATCCAACCGGTTGGCTGCTTTTTGCACCGCTGCCTGTAAATCCTTGATATTGACTGGCTTTAACAAATAGTCCAATGCCGAATACTTAATGGCATTGATCGCATAGTTATCAAATGCCGTAACAAAAATAACCTCAAAGTCAATCGGCGACAGGTTGTTCAATAAGTCAAAAGCATTGCCATAGGGCATTTCAATGTCCAGCAATACCAGGTCGGGCTTTGTTGTTACAATCACTTCTCCACCCGTTTTAGCACTGTCTGCCGTACCTACTATTTCCACCAGGGGACAAAACCTTACTAGCAATTGCTGTAAAGTATTAATATTATTGGGTTCATCGTCAATAAGAACAGCTCTGATCATATTAACTGAGTTTAGAAAGCATTTTGTTAGGAAAATAGATCAAGATCCGGGTACCCGTGGGCACTTGCAAAACATCCGCTTTGTCAATTATTTCAATCGAAACAGATTCAGCATATTGCCGGTTCAAAGCTTTGACCCTTTCGGCTGCCAGGCTCATTCCCTTCGACTGGTATTCCACATGCATTTTTGACCTGAACTGCCGGGCATGCTGTCTTCCGATGCCATTATCTTCTACAATACATACCACCTGATCACCCAAGCGGCAAAATTTTATTTCAATCAGGCCCTTCCCATCCAATTTATGCCTAATGCCATGCCGGATGCTGTTCTCAACATAGGGCTGTAATATCATGCTGGGCAGATAAGTAGTATCCTTATCAATTTCTTCATCAGCTACAATACAGTAATCAAATGAATGTCCAAACCGCATTTTTTCCAGCTCAATATAACGCGTCAGGTATTTAATTTCCTGCGCCACCGAAATCGTGCCTTTTTCAGCACTGTCCATGGTTTGCCGGATCAGATGCGCAAACTCTGTGAGGTATTGGTTGGTAGTTTCCAGGTCATTATTAATGATAAATGCCTGGATCGAATTTAAACAGTTGAAGATGAAATGAGGATTCATCTGCGATCGTAAAGCTAGTTGCTCTAAGTCACTGATTTTTTGTTGCAAACTTACTTTCTCCCTTTCCCGCCGTCTTACCAGGCTAAAGCGCCAGGCTACTAATATAGCCGTTAAGCCAATGGCTAGCCCTACTACCAATATTTTGAACCACCAGGTTTGCCAGTAAGCCGTTTCTATCAGTATAGGGATCATAATGGCATTACTAACTACCCTAAATTTATTGATCGCCACTAACTCCAGCTGGTAATCGCCCGATGGCAGTGAAGGATATTCCAATTGGTTCTGCCGGGTCGAATCCCAGCTATCCTTTAATCCCTTTAAGCGGTAGCGGTAAAGCATGTCCCCACCGGATTTGAAAGATATTCCCGCAAATTCGATCTTAAGGTTGTTATCATTATAACCTAGTTGATACCCTTTTTGTATAGACTGTGGCCGGCCTGATACCGATATAGCCAGAACCTTTAGCTCACACCGCGAATAATCCGATACCTGCTTTTCGTCAAAACTCGTAAGCCCGGCCGGTGATCCTACATATACCCTATTACTGTCTACATAGATGGTATTGATAATATTGGAGGGAAGGCCATCGGCCATAGAATAACGATGAATGGGATAGTTGGGCTTGCTCAGGTCAATTTTATTGATACCCTTATCCGTACCTATCCAAAGAAAATGCTTATAGGCAAACAGGCTACGACATATATCACTGGAAAGCCCTTCTTTCATTGTTAAATGGCGCACAACCTGGGTCCCTTTTATACATACGATGCCACCTCCAAAAGTAGCCACCCATAAACTCCCATCTGCTGGCTTGGCAAAACAGGCAATGCGGTAACTTAATGCAGGGATGCTATCGCCAAAATAATGAGCAGTTTTATGGTTGTTTAACCTGTATAAGCCATCTACCGTCCCAATATAGAACTGATCATTGTAGTAACTGGCGGCTGTTGAGCGGTAAGGCCAAATCGTATCCAGTACCCGCAGATCCTTCTCCCGCACCCTGATAGTATTTCGCCCAGTTCCTACCAATAAGCTATCCTTACCTATTTCCTCAATGGATTTTATGGGGAAAGTATAATTGTAAAGATCTCCGGAGGCACTACGCTTATATAGAAATAGATCAAATCCCAATAGTAGGTTGCCCTGGCTGGTTACCTTTATACTTGTCAACCTATTACTGCTAGTTTGTAAAGCCGCTCCGGAGAAAGGTTTATAGAAATTGGTTGAATCAATAGTTGATCCGGCAATAGCATACAATTTATTAAAGCCCGCACCTGCAAGTATAACTCCACCATTGCTTCCCAGTGAGAATATCTCGGAAGTCTTATTCCTTCTAAAGGAGTAGGTCTTAAAATTACGAGAGACCAGCTTAAAGGCTCCCTCACCTCCTGTACCAAACCATATATTCTTTTCAAAGTCAATGAAAGTGCTGTAAACCTGTTTTCCCATCAGAAAAGAGTCTTCAAGGCGGTCAAAACACAAGGTGTCTACCAGCCATGCACCCTCGTTCGCCGCTATAAGGATAGATTCGCGTTGCGTTTTTTTATTATTGAATTTATAATGTACGACATTCGCTTCTAAGCGTAATTTTATCAATTTTGCACGCCCATCAATGAAATCGATCGAGTGAAATGTCCCTTTAGGATAGGATCTCCTCGATATTAGCATGGGCATTGGCGTTAATTGACCGTCGGCCAGTAAAAAAGTAGAGTCTTTTGATGTAATTATTAGGCCTTTTCGATCTAAGAAATTAGGGCAGGCGTAATAAAAAAAACGGCCCTGAATATCCAGGGGAATGAATTTTGCTTTCCGGGTCTGCAGCAAATAAGAACTATGCCCCGCCTCACTCATAAAAATATTATCTTCTGTATCTCCGGTGATGGCCGTAATTATATGATTTATCTTCACGGTTTTTAGCAGGCTATCATTGGCCGCGGTATAAATTTTACCTTGGTAATAATAGCAAATCGTGTTTTTGAACGGTGCTATCCAAACCCTGCCCTTATGATCCGCATATAGTTTTAATATTTCTGTCTCCGGTAGTCCGTCAGCCGTGGTAAAGTTCTTGAAATGCGTACCATCAAAACGGCTTAATCCAGCCTCCGTAGCAAACCATATAAATCCGTCCTTATCCTGGCACATATCGTATACCGTCGAGCCGGCCAGCCCGTCCTTTGTATTATAACGTACATAACTGTACTCTTGCCCCTGCAGGGAAGGAGATAAACACAGGCCACAAAACAAAATAAGGAAATGAATCGCCGGAACAGGGAAAGCGGACAATCTTTTGATGGTCGAGAACAGAACCTTTGCCATCAAAGAGGACAGGTAAGGAATAGTAGGTTTGAGTGCAGCAGCAGGCATTAAATTCGTACCAGGTTTTGGTCAGATTAGGCTGGCTGAAGATAGATAAAAAAAACCTTTTCCGGCAGTTTGGCTGTTCTTAAGATTATATTAATAGCGGAATTTAATCTCACTCATATTCGTAATTATAGGGCAACAGTTCCGCCAGCTTTTTCCAGGCCCAGTAACCCGTATTAATGACGCCATATTGCTCATAGAAATACCCGTTTCCCTCAATTACAAAACCGTCTGCTATATCCAGCAAGGTTACCTGCATGCGTGTATTGCCAGGCAACTTAAATTCCTGTAGGAACTTTGTTTCCGGAAATACCGTTTTGTAACTAACCCGGTAACGTCCTTGCCAGTTAATATTCACATCATTGCTATCTGCCACGTATTGTTCCCCATCATATAAGGCATTAATGATTGTTCCTTTCACACTTTTGGGATCGTCCTCCAGCTTTTCTATTATAAAACCCTCCTCAATCACCGTACTGTCGTATAGCGATCGCATGAAATGAAGCCGGGAGCCCAGGTAGGTCTTTGCCCGGTTTTTTTTCCAGGTGGCAACCACCACTGCACTGCTATCCATTTCCTGAAAAAAGGGATAACCCGTATATTGGCTGATATTGGTATTGTAATCATAACTGAAAGAATCCAGCTGGTAACGGATCCGATACCCCAGCGCATAATTGATGATCACCAGGTCTTCTTTGGCTGTTACCTTCAACCGGTTCCGCTTCTTCGTGTAGAAAAAACGTAAAGCCTCCGGGTTTTGGATAATGCATTGACGGGCATTCGGTGTGGTGCCTATAAAATGATCTGTAAAAAAAGAACCATATTTGACCAGCCCATCTGCTACTTCATTACTGGCCACAACCGCCACCTCAGCCATCGCTTTGTCTTCCTTCACCAACTCAAATACCAGCGTATCTGCCATAGTTTGATTACTGCTAATGCGTAAAACCCCTTTATTATATCCCATATAGGAAATAATAAGGTCATACCCCCCATTAGGTAACCGCATGAAGAACAAGCCTTCACTATTCGTAATCGTTCCGTGAGTTGTATTTTGACAAAAAGCAGAAGCGCCCGTCAGCGGTTGGCGTGTTGCTGAATCAATTACCTTTCCCAGCACCACAAAATCCTTTTGTTGTGCTACAGCAACTGTACAAATAATTGTTAAAAAAAGAGCGGCAATGGTCTTTTTCATGAGAGAACTATTGGTACTGTATATTAACGATTTTTAGCCAGTGAAAGTATAACCTGCAACTACTTTGCCAGTTATAAAGACTGCGGATGCAACAGGTAATTATCACAGGCGTTTTGAATACTTTGTGCCAGCGGTGTAAAGGAAAACCCTGGTAATGCCTGTAATAATTTATGATGCTCAAAATAAGTCTTGCTCTGTGCAACGCGGGCACTTTGCGCTGTGAGTAAGGGCTTTTTGCCTGAAAACATCGACTTGAACTTTTCCATTCGCCAGGCCACCTCTCCCAGAAAAGGCGTTGCTTCCCGGTTAGGGGATTTCTTGTGAAAACCTGCGGCAATCGTATTCAATAATTGCCTGAACGACCAATTATCTCCATTGACAATAAAACGCTCTGCACTGATACCGCTTTTCATCAACAATACAGCAGCCCTGGCTACATCCTTTACATCTACAAAACCATTGACCCCATTCGTATACCAGGGAAATTCCCGGAAACTGTTCTTGAATATAGCGCAACTCGATGTATTCCAGTCTCCATATCCCAATATCGTACTCGGATTGAGCACCACTACATCCAGTCCTTCCCCCATACCCCTCCAAACTTCCCGCTCCCCATGGTATTTACTGATGGCATACTGCGTATTCAATTTACTATGCTGCCATTTCTTCGCCTCCGTAACCGTATCTCCACTGGCCGTTCTGCCAAGTGCCGCCACAGAGCTGATATGTACGAAACGCCCTACGTTTTTTTCCAGCGCCATATTGACCATATTCGCTGTGCCGTCTATATTGATATTAAACAGCTCCTTTTTCTCCTTGGGATCAAAAGAAACCTTGGCGGCCGAATGGATAACTGCTTCCACCCCCTCCATGGCTTCATCCAACGACACAATGTCCAGGATATCGCCCTCTATCCATTCAACCTGCTCCAGCGTAGCAGCAGGTATAAAAAAAGGAAGCCTGGCACTACGGCGCAATGCCCGTACCGCAAATCCATGCTCTATCAGCTCCTGGATGATGTAAGCACCCAAAAAGCCAGTGCCGCCCGTAACAAGTACTTTAGTTGACAAATTGAATACTTAACTATATTGATAATACCCTTTTTGCGTTTTCCTCCCCAGCTCATGCCTGTCTACCCGCTCTTTTTGAAGCGACGAAGGTTGTAAGCGGTCCGGATTGCCCAGCTGCTCATAAACAGAGCAACTAACCGCATAATTCACATCATTGCCAATTAGATCCATTAACCGGAAAGGCCCCATTTTAAAACCCGTTGCTTCCAGCAACGAATCAATCGTCTCAAAATCACTGACGCCTTGTTCCACCAGTTTCAGCGCTTCCAGGTAATAGGGTCTCGCTACATGATTCACAATAAAACCCGGTGAGTCTTTACACAAAACCGGTGTTTTACCCAGTTGCTTGGCCAACGCTATAATGCTTTGTATGGTGCGTTCATTACTGTAAGAGGTGGTAACCACTTCCACCAGCTTCATAACAGGAGCGGGATTAAAAAAATGCATGCCGGCAACCCGTTCCGGGCGTACCACCTGCCGGGCTATATCCGTAACAGCTAATGAAGAAGTATTGGAAGCAAAAATTACCTCACTGTGATTGATCTCAGCAAGCTGATTGAAAAGCCCTGTTTTAATGGAGGCTTTTTCTACAATGGCTTCTATAACAATATCTGCCAGGCAATCATTAATATCGTGCGTAAAACGCAGGTGCTTAAGCGTCGATGCTTTTTCCTGCTCAGTTATTTTATTCTTTTCCACCAGCTGCCGAAGACTTACTTCCAGCCCTGACCGGGCCTTTCCAATCATCTCCTCATTTACATCATACAGGATCGTATGAAATCCTTTCTGTGCTGCGATTTGTGCAATACCACTTCCCATGGTACCCGCACCGCAAACACAAACTGTTTGAATTGTATGAACCAAGATTATTTAGATTTATTGGCTGGTCTTCATATCGCACTCGTAAACTGTCGCAGGAACCGCACATCGTTTTCACTGAAAAGACGGATATCATTGATACCATACTTAAGCAGTGCAGGACGTTCTATGCCCATGCCAAAGGCAAACCCTGTATATTTATTGGAGTCTATCTTGCAGTTTTCCAATACTTTGGGATGTACCATGCCACAACCCAGGATCTCCAGCCAGCCCGTACGTTTACATACAGCACAACCTTCACCGCCACAGATCTGACATTGAATATCCATTTCAGCACTTGGCTCCGTAAAAGGGAAATAACTGGGGCGGAACCGTATTTTGATATCCTTGCCATACATCTCCTGTACGAAGAAGTACAAGGTTTGTTTCAGATCAGCAAAAGATACATTTTCATCAATATACAGCCCCTCAATCTGATGGAAAAAACAATGACTGCGGGCACTCACCGTTTCATTCCGGTATACACGGCCGGGGCAAATGATCCGGATCGGCAATGGGTTTTGCTCCATAGCCCGTATCTGCGTATTGCTGGTATGCGTACGCAACAGCCAATCAGGTTTTTGCTGAATGTAAAAGGTATCCTGCATATCCCGGGCAGGGTGGTGCTCCGGCAGGTTAAGCGCTGTAAAGTTGTGCCAGTCGTCCTCTATCTCCGGGCCTTCCGCTACAGAAAATCCCAGCCGTTGGAAAATACTGATCACATGGTTCAGAAACAGGTTGATCGGGTGCCTGGTGCCCAGCGGTAATGCATCGCCCGGCAACGTTACATCAATACCCGAAGCTGCTGTGGTAGTATCGCCTTCCAGTTGCTGCTTCCAGCTTTCATATTTATTTTCTGCCAGTTGCTTGAATTCATTCAGTACCAGCCCAAATTCTTTTCTCTTGTCGGCTGCCACATTTTTCATTTCCGTAAACAGGTTCTTCACAATACCCTTCGTCCCGAGAAATTTAATACGGTAGGCTTCCAGCGCTTCAGCCCCGTCATTCGCCAGTTTCTCAATTTCCTGCTTGTACGTGGCAATCTGTTGTAACAATTGTTCCATACCGGCAAAGATAATGAACCAAGTCCGAAAGTCGGTCCCGACAGTTATCGGGACGGAACTTCCTCTGTATTTCACGCCTGGGGGCTTCTTCCTGACTTTCAGCCTTTTCGACTGCTGGTCCTTTCGACCCTCCGACCCCTGCTTTCCCTCCCTGTCCCTTTCAACTTTTCAACTGTTCAACTCCCTGCCTTCCAAACTTTCGGATTATCTTGCGCCCATGTCGGATCTCTTTAATATTGCTGATTTCCTGGAACCCGTAAACAGGGCCGTACTCTCACAGGATGAATCATATAAAGATGGGCAGATGGGAAAAACCCTCCTGGTTTATGAAGAGGAAATGCCCGATCTGACCACTGTAGATATTGTATTGGTAGGCTGTGGCGAAACCAGGGGAGCCGGTATTCCCCCAACCCAGCAACTGGCGCCCGATTGGATAAGGGCCGAGTTTTATCAACTCTTTTTCTGGCACCAAAACATTTCCGTAGCCGACATTGGTAATATCAAAAAGGGCGCTTCCCTCAAGGATACCTATGCCGCCCTCAAAACCGTATTGGCCGAATTGACCGCCGCTGGTAAAATGGTCGTCATCCTGGGCGGTTCTCATGACCTTACCCTGGCCCAATATGGCATGTTTGCCGATCAGAAACGAGTGATTGATGCCGTTTGCGTCGATGCCCTGATCGATCTTTCCATGGATTCCCTGCAGCGCGACCAAAACTTCCTCATGGAAATGCTTACCGGCGAACCAAATTTTATCCGTCATTATAACCATATCGGTTTTCAAAGCTATTATGTCCATCCCCACATGCTCGAAACCATGGATAAACTGCGCTTTGATTGCTTTCGGGTGGGTATGCTCAAGGAGCAGATTGAAGAAATGGAACCCGTTATCCGCAATAGCCAGCTCTTCAGTTTTGACATTTCCGCCATCGCCAATGCCTTTGCCCCCTCCAATACCATCACCCCCAATGGCCTCACTGGCGAAGAAGCCTGTATCCTGATGCGCTATGCAGGTATGAGTACCCACCTTAGTACGATTGGTATATATGGCTATTTGCCCTCAAAAGACAAGGAGGCTTTAACGGCCAAGCAGGTCAGCCACATGTTGTGGTACCTCATTGATGGCCGCAGTCGGGGTAAGCGGGAGGCACAAATGGAAGAAAAGGACTCGTTCAACGAATTTCACATGGCCTTTGCTGAAATAGAATCCGTATTCCTCCAAAGCAAAAAAACAGGTCGTTGGTGGATGCAATTGCCCGATAAAAAATACATTCCCTGTTCCTATAAAGATTATTTACTGGCTGGCCGTAATGAAATACCCGAAAGATGGTTGCGGGCCCAGGAAAGAGATTAAGCAATTGGCTATACTTTTTCCGTCGAAGCCTATGGAATACTGCCATTCCTGCATTTCATAATTCCACCAACCTGGTCCACCTTGCCGGATTCACACATTGGTGTATATTGAGTTATGAAAAAAAGCACTGGCTATTGGCTGATCCCCATGCTGTTTTTTGCGGCCTGTTCCCCGCAGAAAGCCATTAATAAACAGGTACATCAATCTATCCTGCAGGATCCCGGCATCAGCAGGGCCCATATTGGCATTACCCTCTTTGATGTGGCCGACAATAAATACCTGTACAACTACCAGGGTGATAAATATTTTGTACCTGCTTCCAATACCAAGATCGTTACTTGCTATGCAGCTATGAAGTACCTGGGCGATAGCCTTACCGGCTTGCGCTATCTTGAAAATGATACCGCACTCTTCCTGCTACCCACTGCAGACCCCACCTTGTTACATCCCGAATTCAAAAAGCAACCAGTCATAGAATTCCTCCAAAAAACAACCAAAAACCTCTATATCACCGATCAGGATTGGAAAGACAAGGCCCTGGGTGCTGGTTGGAGCTGGAGCGATTATAATGAAGATTATATGGTAGAGCGAAGCCCCCTTCCTGTTTTTGGCAACATCATCCGTTGGGTGCAGGAAGCCGGTGAGGGCACACAAAACGAAGACCCCCTCTTTGCGCCCAGCCCATCCGTATATTCCATTCCCGAAGTAGATTGGAAAGTGCGGTTCAATATTGATACTTCCCGGAAAGCCTTTTATGTGGAGCGCGAGCAGGCTGCAAACGTCTTCCACATTACCCAGGGCACAGAGAAAAAGAAAGAGCAGGATGTGCCCTTTGTAACCAACGGCCTTCAATCGGCCCTCGAACTATTGCCCGATACCGTTCATAAGGAAGTTACTTACAAAGCCTGGAAGACAACCCGCAACCTGCAGCCAATGATCCGTGGCCAGCAATCAATACCTGTCCACTCCCAGCCAACCGATTCCATGCTGAGGCCCATGATGTATCGCAGCGATAATTTTTATGCCGAACAATCCCTCCTCATGGTGAGCCATCAAAAACTAGGGCTCATGAGCGATCGCTCTATAATTGATACCTTGTTAAAAAGCGACCTGGCCGATCTGCCACAAGCTCCCCGTTGGGTGGATGGCAGCGGGTTAAGCAGGTACAACCTCTTTACACCACAGGATTTTGTGGCCATCCTTAATAAAATGCGCTTGCAGTTTGGAATGGATCGCCTCAAAAACATCTTCCCTACCGGAGGAACAGGCACCTTACGCAACTTCTACAAAAAAGATACTGGATATATTTTTGCTAAAACAGGTTCATTGTCAGGCGTATTGGCCTTGAGCGGATTCCTGTATACCCAAAAAAATAAACTGATCGTCTTTTCGGTACTCATCAACAACCACAATGCCAATGCTACCGACCTGAGACGCAGCGTGGAAACCTTCCTTACCAATATCCGCAATAAGTACTAACAGAACTTAGCCCATAAAGAAAGCCCGCTCTGCATCACTGCAAAGCGGGCTTTTGTATTTTAAATCTTGTATGCTGTATTTCCCACTAGCCACTCACCACTTACCACTTACCACTCGCCTTTACTTCCAGCCATCACCATCCAGCATATTACCCAATCCTCCTAAAATGCTGCCTTCCTCTTTACGTTTATAAGTACCATAAGCCAAAATTCGACCGGCTAGTCGACTGATGGGCAGCGTTTGTATCCATACCTTTCCAGGGCCGCGCAACGTAGCAAAGAATAAACCTTCACCACCAAAAATGGTATTCTTAATACCACCTACAAACTGAATATCATAATTAATATCCCTTGTATAAGCTACAAGACAACCCGTATCGATCCGTAAAAATTCACCCGGCTGTAACGTCTTTTCAAAAACGTGGCCGCCGGCATGTACAAAAGCCATTCCGTCACCCTCCAATTTCTGCATAATAAATCCCTCTCCCCCAAATAAACCAGTACCTAGCTTCCGCTGCAATTCAATTCCAATAGATACTCCTTTGGCAGCACATAGGAAGGAGTCTTTCTGCGCTACGATCTTTCCATCATGCTTCGACAGATCCAGCGGAATGATCTTGCCGGGATAAGGAGAGGCAAAACTTACCCGTTTCTTTCCCTGTCCCACATTCGTAAACGCTGTCATAAACAAGCTTTCTCCCGTCAGGATCCGTTTACCCGCCGACATCAGCTTGCCTAGCAAACCTTGTTGTGGCTGTGAACCATCTCCAAACATCGTTTGCATCTGGATGCCGTCATCCATCATCATAAAGGCCCCACTTTCTGCCACCGCTGTTTCGTTGGGGTCCAGCTCCACTTCCACATACTGCATCTCTTCACCATAAATGCGATAATCTATCTCATGATTCGTTTTCATATAAATAGCTAATTGTTTTGTTTCAATTAATAAATAATAAGTAGCAAAAAACAGAAAATATTACAATCACCCAAAAAATAAGGGTTTAGCCCATTCGCTAAACCCTTAATATAGGCTACAATCGGTTAATGTTTAGAACCAACTTCCTATAAACGCTTCATTTACACGTTTATCAGACAGTTTTCTACGCCGGCGTGCTTTGTCAAACCGGTGCACGAGCATCGTTACCAGCATCAATGGCATAAATAATACCGTAAGCGGAGGTATACCCAGAAATGAAACCCACTTGCCGCCATACATCCTGCGCATGGGCCTGCGCAACCTTTCTGCAATCAGGTACATACTCGGTACGATCACCAGCGTCATGAAGAACGCAAACGCCAAACCAAAGATGATCGTCCACGATAAAGGCTTCCAAAACACCGCATTGTCTCCCCCGAAGAAGATATTGGGATTCAGTTCCGAGAACATCTTCACGAAATCAATATTGAAGCCAATAGCCAGCGGTATCAAACCTAGGATCGCTGCCACCGCCGTTAACAATACCGGAATGATCCGCGTTTTACCTGCCTGGATCACTGCCTCCCTGGTCCTCACTCCCCGTGAGCGCAGCTCATCGGCAAATTCAATCACCAGGATACCATTCTTCACCACAATACCTGCCAAACCCACAATTCCAATACCCGTCATTACCACCGATACTTCCATACGCGTAATACCAAAACCCAGCAATACCCCGATCACACTAAATATGATCTCCGTTAAAATGATCACCGATTTACTGATCGAATTGAACTGGATCACCAGGATCAACAAGATCAGGAACAAGGCTATCAACAATGCCTTTCCAAGAAAAGCGCCTGTTTCTTTCTGTTGTTCTCCTTCGCCCGTTTGACGGATCGTAACAGCAGGCGGCTTCTTATTGAAATCAGCAATATGCTCTGCCAGCTCTTCATTCACAGCTGTAGGCGTATACCCTTGTGATAACAATACATTAGATGTAAGCGTGATCATCCGTTTCTGGTTCTTACGCTTCACACTTCCCAATGTACTCGTATAATCCAGTTTTACCAGCGAACTGATCGGAACATGCTTCAGTTTACCACCCGATGCCATATCCTGGAAAGTGATGTTCATATTCATCAGGTCTACCAGACTTTTACGCTGATACTGTTCATTACGCAATTGTATCTTATACTCATCCTCCCCATCTTTGATTTTTGACACCTCCCGTCCAAATACCGCAGTACGGATCGCCATCCCAATTTGAGCCGAAGAAACTCCTTCCATCAAGGCCCGCTCCCTGTCAACCGTCAGCGTAATTTCAGGATTCGTGAGGTCAATATCCATTTTTAATTCTTCCACGCCGGGCGTTTGGATACTGTCCAGGTAGTTTTTTAAGGCAACCCCTGTTTTGATCAGGTCATCAAAATTCTCACTGGCTACTTCAATATTAATGGGCGGTTCAGTTGGAGGGCCACCTTGTTCCTGGTTGACCGATAACTCTGCACCCGGAATACCTTTCACTACCTTACGGATCTCATCCAGGTAGGGCGCTGTTGACTTGCCATGCCGCTTTTCATACTCAACAAACGATACTTGTATGCGTCCCAGCTCGGGCCTGGTACTCCGGTCGCCACTCATGGGGTCACTGGCGCCTACCGCAATATTCGTGATCACACTTTCTACTACCGGGTTCTCTTTGCCATTTTCCATACCCAGTACCTTATATACCCTTGTCTCCAAAGTTTTGGCAACCGAATCTGTATAATTTACATCAGTACCCACAGGCAACTTCAAGTAAACAAACACCTGGTTCGGGTCTCCCGTGGGGAAGAAAACCACCGGTACATTCCGGGCACCAAAGAACATAAACGAGAAGATCAACAAACCGAATGTGGCCAATAACAACCATACCGGTCGCCAGCCTTTCAAAGCCCATCGTAACAGCGTTTCATAATGCCCCATGATCCAGGGTAGTGCGCGGTTTTGGAAACCATGAATGATCCCCTCCAACACAAAATGATTTAACAGGATCAGTAGTACAATGAAAATTAAAAGATTGCCCAGAAACGTAAACCCGGATATATCCAGAACAATACCTACACCCAGGGCAACCCATAAAAATGGTTTCCTGAAAATAGCCAGTTTCGATTGCTTATGATCTCCTTCCGGGTGGTTCATGAAATCAACCGCAAATACCGGGTTCATGATGAAGGCCACGATGAGCGAGGCTGTTAAAGTAAAGATCAGCATCGTAGGCAGGTAGATCATGAACTTACCAATGATGCCTGGCCAGAACAAGAGCGGAATAAAGGGTGCCAGCGTGGTTAAAGTACCCGCCAATACAGGAATAAATACTTCTCCCGCTGCCATCATAGCCGACCGCTCAGCATTCATCTTCCCTTTCGATTGCACAAAGATCCGGTGCGTATTTTCAATCACCACAATCGCATCATCCACAATAATCCCCAATCCAAACAACAAAGCGAACAATACAATGAAGTTCAACGTAACATGCGATCCCACGATCAGGTCAGCCGCCGGCAGGAATATGAATGCCACAAACATACTCAGCGGAACCGATAAGGCCACAAAGAAGGCATTTGTAACACCCATAAAGAACATGAGGATCACCAATACCAATAAGAAACCAATTACGATTGTATTGACCAGCTCATTAAAAGAAGTACGGGTAGCCTTACTCAAGTCGCCTGTGATAACAACATTCAGGTCCTTGGGAAACTGATCTTTCTTCATCTCATCTACCACCTTCTTAATATCATCCGAGGTTTCGATCAGGTTCTCCCCCGCACGTTTAATAATGTTGAGCGTAATAACATTCTTTCCATTCAGGCGCGCATAACTTTCTTTTTCCTTGATCGTATCCTTGATAGTCGCAATATCCTTCAGGTAAATGGGCGCCCCCTTCGTATTCCTGATGATTACCTTCTCAATATCGAAAGCTGTTTTGAATTGCCCCTTCAATTGCAGGTTACGCTTCGTTTCTCCTACATCAAGCAACCCACCGGAGATATCCATATTTTCACGCGATACTGCATTGGCAATATCATCAAAGGTCACCCCCGCACTCTGCATCCGGTAATTGTCTACATTGATCTGGAACTCCCTTTCAGGAGCACCTACCAGGTCTACCCGGTTGATCTGTGATAACTCTTCCAGCCTGTCCTGCAGATCATCTGCATACTCCTTCAACTTTACCACATCATAATTGCCACTCACATTCACATACATGATCGGTTGATCCGAAAAACTCACTTCCATTGTAGATGGCTCCTCTGTAAGATCAGTCGGCAGGTCTGGCTTGGCCTTATCCACCGCATCCTTTACCTTTTGCAAAGCCACATCCGTTTTTACATCCGTACCAAACTCTACCGTAATGGCCGAATAATCCTGTACCGAAGTACTGGTTACCTTATTGATCTTGGCCCCTGTAATACCCTTGATCTGCTTTTCAATAGGTTGCGTAACCAGGTTCTCAATGTCTTTGGGTGAATTACCTACATAGATCGTTTGTACATAAATAGTAGGAATTACAATGTCGGGAAACTGCTCCTTGGGTAGCGTAACAAATTGATATACACCGATCATGCTCACTATCAGCATCATCAGGTAAATAGAGGTCTTGTTTTTTATACTCCAGGTGGTGGGCCTGAAGTGTTTAAACTTCCCCGTTATATTTTCCAGAACACTCATAAGATTGATTTAAGAATTGTTGAATCGCCTTATCCGTCTTTATTTGCCTTCTTCTTTCGGACCCTATTTTACTTCCGTGGTAAGGAATTGCCCGTCATACAAGCCCTGGAACCCTTCTGTGATCAGTTGATCCCCTGCCTGCAAACCTCCCTTTACTTCCAGCTTGTCTCCGTACGATTCTCCAATGGTGATCGCTTTTTTCCTGGCCACCAGCTTATCCTTTTCCTTTACAGCTACCATCACAAACTTGCCCTTTTCGTCACTTTGAATAGTCGCCACTGGTATCGTGATCGCATTAGGAGCAGCATAGTCCTGTATGCGTACCATCGCCAGCTGATTGGGGCGAAGTTGTTTACCACCTGGTATCCTGCCTTCTACATAGAATGCCCTTGTATTGGGATCAATGATCTTCCCGGCTACATTGATCCTCGTTCTGATCGTATCATTACCCAATTCAGGAAGCGTGATCAGCAAATTGCTGCCTACACCCACACGGCCAAGGTAATTTTCAGGCACCTGGGTTACCACCTTCAGGTCATTCGTATTTACAATACGGATGGCCGGTCTGTTGGGGTCCGCTGCCGTTTGCGCACTGAATAACTCCCCAATTTTAATATTCACCTGGTCGGCCACTCCACTTATTTCTGCATATACATTCGTCATACTCAACTGCTCTTTGGCCAGGTCGATCTGCTTATTCAAATTGTCTACATCATTCTTGGCTTTCAATAGGTCTATTTCCGCTCCTATCTTTTGGTCCCACAGGTTTTTACGGCGATCATACGTCGTTTGTGCCAGGCTTAACTGGATCTTTAACTGCTCAATTTGCTGCATATTTGTAGCATCATCAAGCTTCAGCAACAACTGCCCCTTATTAATATTATCACCCTGTTTTACATAAATGCCCTTTACCTGACCACCTAAACCACGGGGGCTCACGTACGCAATATTTTGCGCATCAATACTGCCTTTCAAATCAATATAATGAATGAAATTGCCCGGCTTCAAGGCACTAAGCGCTACCAGCTTCGTCTTTTCTTCTTTCTTTGCGCTGGTGTCAAGCCTGGCAATCTGAGCTTCCAGCGTGTCAATCTTAATGTTCAAAGCTTTCTGCTCATTCTTCATGTCTGCCAGATCTGCCTTTTTCTTCGCCAGGTCCTTTTTGCTGTCCGTAGTTGCTCCGCAGGCTGCCAGCACCAGTAACAGGGCAATCACGCTTAATCTATACATCGTTTTCATGATTCGTTATTTAAATGCTTTTAATTAGGTTGTTAAGGTTTGTGTCACAACTTCCCCGTTGCCCGTAGGTATTCTATTTTAGCTACTACTGCATCGTATAGAGAAGAGAAATAATTATTTTGTGCCGTTTTAAGTTCTGCCTCTGCATTCGTTACTTCCAGGTTGGATCCCAGCCCACGCTCATACTTCAGCTTTGCCTGGTTGTATACCTGTTCCGCCAGCTCCATATTCTTCTTCTGTTCTGTCATCGTCACCAACGCATTGTGCAGACTGATCTGTGCCGTATCAATTTCCGTTTGGATCCTATTCACCATATCCACCATCGTAGTCCTGGTTTGATCCAGTTCCATTCTTGCCTTTTTGATCTTGGCATCTTTTGAGAAACCATCAAAAATGGGAACATCTATGCGCAGGCCGATATAGGTCGACTTAAACCAGGGTTGACCACTTTTGAAAAAGTTAAACTTATTACGCTGTGCATTTTGACTGTAAGAGCCTGTCAGCGAAACAGTCGGTAAATAACCCATTTGATAACGCCTGATATTGTACTGACCCAGCTTTTCTGTGGTCTTCAGCAATTGGTACTCTTTCCGGTTTTCATAATGCGCACTGTCGCCCGAAAGCAAGTCTTCCTTAATACTGGCCTCACTTACCGTATCCGTTAAGATTAGTACTTCTTTAACCGGCATCCCTAACAGGTATTTTAATGCTACATTCCCCGTTTTTAACCTGTTCTCAATCTTCAGCTTGTCCGTACGCAGGTTTGATAAATTGACTAATAGCTTATCTACATCCAGCTTTTCCTGGAATCCGTTCTTGTACATTTCCTGTGTATTGTGCAACAGCGTTTCTGTCCGGGTGATGTTGATGTCAAATACTTCAAGCTGTTTTTTTCCAACTGCCAACTGGTAATAGATCTTATATACATTGGCCTTGATCACTTCTTCCGTTACCGCAGCATTCAGGCTGGCAAATTCCATAGCCGCATCCCGCGCCTGCAATCCCACAAATACTTGTCCGTCGAACAATAGCTGTTTGAGTTCTGCACCATATAGTACGTTGTACCGCGTACCAAATTGTACTGGTATATACGTCCCTGGTTGGTTAAAAAACTCCCCCGGTATCAATTGCGTGGGGATGTCCATGTAATTTGTTCCAGAGACAAAACCGTTCAGTGAAGGGAGCGCTGCTGAGGTTACATCACGGTTGGTCTGCAACTGTATCTTAATGCTTGTCAGCGCATTTTTTACCTGCGCACTGTTCTTAAGCGCATAGTCTACAGCCTGCCGGGCTGATAACGCATGTTGTTTTTCCTGGCCAAAGGAAAATTGAAAGGTTAGGCCTGCCAGGAGTAACAGCAGCAGGCTTTTACTTCGTCTTACCTGATAAGGTCTCATGTTTTGCTTGTTTTAAACGTTCTTCTTTATATTTAACGATCAGCTTATAGCCTTTTAGCGAAGCAAGCCCGTATACATAATGCTCTATGAGCTCCTTTGATACATCTGCCAGACTGTATTTGCCAGGCGGGTACAGATCCACATTAAAAGGGATCATCAACGATTCCAGCCGGAATTTGGAAAGAACCTCCACATTCAGGTCTTCCCGGTATAAGCCTTCTGCCAGGCCACGCTCCATGTTCTTGCGGATAACCTGTAATAAGAATTTATTCTTATGCTCCATGAATTTCTGGAAACCCCGGAAATGAAACTTTTCCAGGTCATAGATTAACATGGGGTTCATATTGCGGAACTGCTCCAGCAGCCGGTCAATCGTAAAAAATATCTCCTGCACCGCATCCTGCGCATCAGCGATCACACCCGCACAGTCATGTTGCATATTATTGATATCTGCCACCACCACCGCTTCTACCAACTCATCCTTGTCCACAAAATACTGGTAGATCGTCTTTTTACTCATGCCCAACGCATTGGCAATATCATCCATGCTTACACTCCGGATCCCATACTTCGTAAACAGTTCTTCTGCCTTTTGACGGATCCGGTCTTTCGTATTTGGTTCTTGTATCATAATTTCAGGGCATAAAACTATGGAAACTATTTTCGTTACCAAAGTTTCCATGCCCTTTTTTTTGCCATCCGTACTAAATAAGGAAGCAAACACTTGTTCGTACAGCCAACAGAAATGCGGCGGCTGGAGACTAATCTACAACGAGTTGAACGTTGTATAAACCCGTGAGTGTTAAGAAAAAGAGACCTTTAAAAATAATATCAGGCTGGCTCGTCCCACACCTGTAATTTTGCCCCAAATCGTTGTTATAAAATGAAGACTAAGCAGGTATTGAAAAAGTTTTTTCAATATTTTTTGCAGGGATTGATCATCCTGGCGCCCATTGCCATTACTATATATGCAGTAACAGCCCTGTTCAATTTTGTGGATGGCATCTTGCCCAGCCTCATACAAACCGTATTTCCCCATTGGATTGGTACCAATAGCGAAGGCCTTCCCAACAAAATTCCCGGATTGGGATTTGCCCTGGTAATACTTATTGTGATCCTCGTAGGTTATATTTCCTCCTCATTTATTGTAAGCCGCCTGGTCGATCTGTTCGATAAAATACTGGAACGAACCCCCGGTATTAAGCTCATCTATAGCACCATTAAAGACTTCTTTGAAGCATTTGCAGGCAATAAGCGCAAGTTCGATAAAGCGGTGCTGGTAAGCGTGGAATCTGCTGATGTGTGGCAAATCGGCTTTATCACCCAGCAGGAGTTGGATGAATTTGGCCTGCAGGAACATGTGGCCGTGTACGTTCCCCAATCTTATGCATTTACCGGCCGCCTGTATTTCGTAAAGCGCGATCGCGTACGACTCTTGACCGATATAAGCTCTACCGATGCGATGAAGTTTGCTATCTCCGGCGGTGTTACCCATATCGAAGATGACCATGAAGAAAAAAACTAACTGATCAGTAGCTTTTGCCTGATTAGCCATAACAACCTTTTTCCCCCCTGCCAGGCTCCTTATCTTTTTCCTTATAAAATTCATTAACAGGCACTGTATTGCCCGGCCTTATCTTGCTTGGCGCTGAACTGCCCTGCATTGCCCGGCCCTTTAGGGCCGGGATAAAATGATCAATAAGGTTCAAAGGGGCTTTAGCCCAACATGCAGTAACGCCGCCAGACTCCTTATCTTTTTCCTGATAAAATGTATCCCCTGCCCTGTATTGCCAGGCCCTTTAGGGCCTGGATAAAAATTAATAAAATCCAATGGGCTTTAGCCCAATATTGTTTAACCATTTTCTTATGAAGAAAACCATGCTCATTGCTCTCTTATTATCCATATCCCATTACGCTTTCTGCTGGGGCTTCTATGCTCACCGCAAGATCAATTCCCTGGCTGTTTTCCTCCTCCCACCCGAAATGATCGTTTTGTACAAACCCCACCTGCCTTTTCTGAGCGAACATGCCGTTGATCCCGACAAACGCCGTTATGCCTTACCCATAGAAGGCCCTCGTCATTACATTGATATAGATCGATATGGCTCCTATCCTTATGATTCCCTGCCACGGCAATGGAAGGAAGCCGAAGCAAAGTATTCATCCGATACCCTGATGAAATATGGCATCGTTCCCTGGTGGATACAAACCATGTTGCACAGGTTAACGACCGCCTTTAAAGAAAAAGACCAGGCAAAGATTCTAAAATTGTCAGCCGATATCGGTCATTATATCGGCGATGCACACGTTCCCTTGCATGTTTGCAGTAACCACAATGGCCAGCATACTGGACAGCATGGGATCCATGGTTTTTGGGAGTCCCGTATCCCCGAATTATTGGCCGATAAAGAATGGGATTTCTTTATTGGCAAGGCTGCTTATCTGGACGATCCCGGTAAGTTTATCTGGAACAGGGTATTGGAGAGTGCTGCTGCAGCAGATACCGTCCTCCGGTTGGAAAGCACCCTGAACCGGGAGTTTCCTTCCGATCAGAAATTCGCATTTGAAGACCGGAATGGCATCATTACCCGTCAATATGCACAGGCTTATTGCCGCCAGTACAATCGCCGCCTCAACAATATGATAGAGCGGCGAATGCGGCAATCTATATTTGCCGTAGCCTCTTTTTGGTACACCGCCTGGATCAATGCCGGTCAGCCCGATTTGAAACACCTTTCCAACAAAAACTTTACCCAGGCCGACTTGCAGGAATTTGAAGTCCTCAACCAGCAATGGAAAAAGGCTCCGGCTCCCGGCAGAAATTGCAATTGATGATATAATAAGAATTTAGTCTATTAATGCACTGGGGAAGTACCCGCTACCAGAAACCAGAAACTATCATTACCTTTGCCCTTCTTTTTTTAATCAGTGAAATCAATCGAGCCGTGAAATCAGCGATCTACAACTTCAACTCTGGCCCCAGCATTTTGCCCCGCACCGTTTTTGAACAAGCTGCACAAGCTGTCCTCAACTTCAACAATACCGGTTTGTCCATCCTGGAATTAGGTCACCGTACCGATTACTTTCAAGCCGTTATGAATGAAGCCATCGCACTGGTAAAAGAACTGATGCAATTGGATGCCGATCATGAAGTATTGTTCCTGCATGGCGGCGCTTCCACCCAATTCTTCCAGGTGCCCATGAACCTGTTGAATGATAATGAGATAGCTGCCTATACAGATACCGATATCTGGGGCGCTAAAGCCATTAAGGAAGCATTGTTGTATGGACATGTAGAAGTCGTGGGCAGTTCAAAAGAGGCCGGCTATAACTACCTGCCCAAACAACTCGTGGTACCTAAAACAGCCAAATACCTCCATATCACTTCCAACAATACCATTTATGGTACCCAGTGGCAGGATATGAACCCTTTTTATGAAGCAGGTGTGCCCCTGGTGGCCGACATGAGCAGCGATATCCTTAGCCGTACAATGGACTTCAATAAGTTTGATCTGATCTATGCAGGCGCGCAAAAGAATGTAGGTGCTGCTGGTGTAAACCTCGTGGTTGTAAATAAGAACATCCTGGGTAAGGTTGACCGCAAGATCCCCACCATGATGGACTATCGCAATCACATTGCCAACGGTTCCATGCTCAATACCCCACCTGTATTTGCTGTTTACGTATGTATGCTCACCCTGCGCTGGCTCAAAGAACAAGGGGGCGTACCAGCCATTGAAAAGATCAACAACCAAAAAGCAGCATTACTTTATAACACCATCGATAACCTTCCCCTCTTCAAAGGAACTGCCGCCATAGAAGACCGCAGCAAAATGAATGTTACCTTTGTGATGGACAATGTTGATCTGGAAAAAGAATTCCTGGCCCTTTGCAAAGAAAACGGCATGGTAGGCGTCAAGGGATACCGTACCGTAGGAGGTTTCCGCGCTTCCATATACAATGCCATGCCTTTGGCTGGCGTACAGGCCCTTACCGACCTGATGAATGATTTCGCTCAACGTAAAGGATAATTACACAACGAAATATTTATGGCATCCATACAACCATTTAAAGCATTACGTCCTCAACCCGAATTGGCCAGCCAGGTAGCTTCCCGCCCTTATGATGTATTGAATTCCCTGGAAGCCCGCGAAGAAGCAGCTGGTAACCCCAATTCATTCCTCCATATCACCAAGTCTGAAATAGACCTGCCCGAAAACACCGATATTCATACACAGGCTGTTTACGACAAAGCAAAGGAAAACCTGGCCGCTTTTATTCAACGTGGCATCCTCTTCAGAGAAGAAAAACCTTGCTATTATATTTACCAACTGGTAATGAATGGTCGTAGTCAAACCGGACTGGTAGCTGCCAGCTCCGTAGATGATTATGAAAAGGACATCATTAAAAAACACGAATTCACCCGCCCTGAAAAAGAGCAGGACCGGATCAACCACATCAAAACTTCCGGCGCACAAACCGGTAATGTTTTCCTGGCCTATAGGAATGTGAGCGAACTGGACCAGCTTATTGAAGACTGGAAAGCCGGTCACCATCCCGTATACAGTTTCACTGCAAGCGATAATATCAGCCATGCCATCTGGGTGGTTAACAGCGATGCCATCATTAAGAGCATCACCGACATTTTTGCCACCGTAGTACCCGCTACCTATATTGCCGACGGTCACCACCGGGCTGCTTCTGCCGCCAAAGTGCGCAAAGCCCTGGGGCAGCAAGCTACTCCCGAGGCCAATTACTTCCTGACTACACTATTTCCTTCCAACCAGTTGTACATTATGGATTATAACAGAGTGGTGAAGGATCTGAATGGTCTTACCGAAGCCGAATTATTGCAAAAACTGGCAGCAGATTTTACAGTCGAAAAGATTGCCGCCCCCCTGGCTCCTGAAAACCTCCATGAATTTGGCATGTACATCAAAGGCCAGTGGTATAAACTCACTTCCAAAGAAGGTTCCTATACGACCGACCCCATAGGTATATTGGATGTATCCATCCTGTCCAACAATGTGCTGGACAAACACCTGGGTATTAAAGACCAGCGTACCGATAAGCGCATAGACTTTATTGGTGGTATCCGTGGACTGGGTGAATTGGAGAAAAGAGTAAACAGTGGCGAAATGGCCGTTGCTTTCAGCCTGCACCCCGTAACCATTCAGCAGTTGTTTGACATTGCCGACAGCGGCAACGTAATGCCGCCCAAAAGCACCTGGTTTGAACCCAAACTCCGCGATGGCCTGCTTACACACCTGATCGGATAAACAATATTTTACCTATTACACTCGCTCGCCTTCCCGCCAAATGGCGGGATGAGCCTATTGGCGAGCCTCCGGCTTGCAGTCAATAGTCTAAAGGGTGGGTCGCTTTCCAAAAGCGGCTCACCCTTTAAATTTTAACCCATTTCCAAACTGCCTCCAGGCAGGCTGTATGCTTCTCCTCCTTCTACACTCGCTCGCCTTCCCACCAAATGGCGGGATGAGTCTATTGACGAGCCTCCGGCTTGCAGTTTAACACACTAAAGGGTGGGTCGCCTTCCAAAGGCGGCTCACCCTCTAAATCTAAAAGATCAGGATTCAGACAATTTCACTTATATTAGGTTAAACCATTACAGCTCCTATGAGCCGAACCAACCACTACATCACTGCGATCACCAACCTTTTCTTTACCATTTTACTCCTGGCTGCATGCCGTTCCGGTGAACCCAAACTCCCTCCAATTTTTGAAGTATTGGAACATACCCATACCGGCCTCCATTTTACCAATATCCTTACCCAAACCAATACCATCAACATGCTGAAGTATATGTACTTCTACAATGGGGCTGGGGTAGGGGCCGGCGATTTCAATAACGATGGATTAATTGACCTCTTCTTTGCTGCCAATCAACAACCCAACAAACTATTCCTGAATACCGGCAACTTACAATTTAAGGATGTATCAGCCGAAGCCCATATCCCCACCGATACTGCCTGGAGTACCGGCGTTTCTGTAGTCGATATCAACAACGATGGCTTATTGGATATCTACATTTGCCGTGTTGGCAATTATGAATCACTTCAAAGCCACAACCAACTTCTCCTTTGCGAACGAATTGAAAAAGGAGTTCCCGTATTCAAAGAAGTGGCCCAGACTTATGGCCTGGCATTCTCAGGGTTTAGTACACAAGCCGCTTTCTTTGATTTTGACCTGGATGGCGATCTCGACATGTACTTATTGAACCATTCCCTGCGGTACAACAGCACTTTTGCTGCCCGTGATACCTATGCCGGTACCTATGATTCCCTTTCCGGTGATCGCCTATACCGTAATGACAATGGCCATTTTACCGACATTACCCGGCAGTCGGGCATCAATAGCTCCGTGATTGGTTATGGGTTAGGAATAGCCGTATCCGATATCAACCTCGATGGCTGGCCCGATCTGTATATTGGTAATGATTTCCATGAGAACGATTACCTCTACATCAACCAAAAGAACGGTACATTCAAAGATGAGCTCACCAATTCCATCATGCACACCAGCCAGTTCTCCATGGGCGTTGATGTAGCCGATATCAATAATGATGCTTACCCAGAGATTATTTCCATGGACATGCTGCCATCAGACCCCTATATTCTCAAAAGATCCCTGGGCGAAGACGCCTACGATATCTTTCATACCAAAATAAAACACGGCTATAATTACCAATATGCACGCAATACCCTCCAGCTCAACCGGCGCAATGGCCAGTTTAGCGAAATAGGATTGTATGCAGGCGTATACGCTACCGATTGGTCCTGGGCTCCCTTGTGGATGGATTTCGACAATGATGGGTTTAAGGACCTCTTCGTGTCCAATGGCATCCCTAAACGCCTCAACGATATCGATTATGTAAATTATATTTCCAATGAGGAGGTACAAAGAAAAATAAGAGCCGGTGAATTGCAGGAGAAGGACATGGCACTCATCAATAAATTCCCCGAGATCAAATTACCCAACCGCTTTTTTCATAATATAGGCAAAGCTGCTTTTGATGATCAGGGTAGTAGAATTGAGAATGACAGGCCCACTTATTCTAATGGTGCAGTATATGCTGATCTGGACAATGATGGCGACCTTGATATCGTAGTCAACAATATTGATGAACCCGCCTTGTTATATCGCAATACTGCCAATGACAACAAAGACAAATACTTCCTTTCCATACAATTGAAAGGTCCGGCCAATAATGTAAATGCCGTGGGCGCTAAAGCCATCCTTTTTGCTGATGGAACTATCAGGACCTATGAGAAATTTGCAACCAGGGGATTCCAATCTTCCATGGAATTGCCCCTCCATATTGGTCTTGACGCTACTGAGGTAGATTCCCTGTTCATCATTTGGCCCGATAATACTTACCAACCTGTTCACTGGTCCGATACCAACCATATCTCCCTCAACTATGTCCCCGGCGCCTTGCCAAAGTTTGATTATACCATCCTCACCGGTGCACATAAAAACAATTTGTTGCCTGCAACAGATATTACCCAAAATACAAACTTGCTATACCGTCACCAGGAAAATCACTTTGTGGAGTTCGACCGTGAACTATTGATCCCCCACATGGTTTCTTCCGAAGGACCAGCTTTGGCCGTAGGCGATATGAATGGCGATGGACTGGAAGATGTTTTTCTGGGTGCTTCCAAAGGAAAAAAGAATGCCCTTTTTCTTCAAAACCGTGCCGGCCGGTTTGAAAGGTCTGTACAAACCGCGTTAGACAATGATAGCACCTATGAAGATGTAGATGCTTGTTGGGTAGATGTAAACAATGATAAATGGCTGGATCTTGTAGTAGCTAGTGGCGGCAATGAATACTATGGCCATGATGCTTTCCTCCTGCCCAGGGTGTATGTCAACGATGGAAAGGGGCATCTTTCTAAAGTGGCCGATGCGTTTACAGATATTTATATGACCGCTTCCTGCGTGCTGCCGTATGATTTCAATGGCGATGGATTTGTAGACCTGTTTATTGGTGGCCGTGCCTTTCCTTATGAGTATGGCCGTATTCCCCGCTCTTACCTGTTACAAAACGACAAAACCGGCAAGTTCAAAGATGTAACAGCCCAATATGCCCCCGGTCTGATGCAGCCCGGTTTGGTAACCCAGGGCAAATGGGTTGACATCGATAAGGACGGCGATCAGGATCTGTTGCTAACCCTCGAATGGAATGGTATTGCTGCTTTTATGAACAACAAAGGAAAGTTTACTCCCCAATGGATCACCGAAAAGAAAGGCTGGTGGAATTTCCTGTTGCCCGTTGATATTGACCGCGATGGTGATATTGACCTGGTGGCTGGTAACCTGGGATTGAACAGCCGGCTGAAAGCATCCGCCAATGAACCCGTGAAGATGTACTACAACGATTTTGATGACAATGGTAGGAAGGAACAGGTATTGACCTATTTCCTGCAGGGCCGGGAAATCCCTTTTGCCAATAAAGACGAATTACAGCGCCAGCTGCCCATACTGAAAAAACGATTTCTGTATGCCGGTGATTTTGCCAAGGCATCACTAAGTGACATCTTCACTTCAGATAAGTTACAGAAGGCGGAGCTATTCACTGCTGATTATTTCTCCAATGCCATCCTTCTTAACCAGGGCAATATGCAATTTACCGTACAGCCCTTGCCCTGGCAGGCGCAACTTAGTCCTTATCGCGATGCTGTGGTGATCGATGCCAATAATGATTCCTTACCCGATATTTTGTTGGGCGCTAATTTTTATGACAACAATATTCAGATGGGAAGGTATGATGCCGACATGGGTACCATCCTGGTAAATAAAGGGAAAGGAATTTTGGAGCCGGAAAATATCAATGGCTTGCAGGTCAAAGGGCAGGTTCGCCGCATCAGTAAAATTAAGATCGCTGGTAAAGAAGCCCTGATCCTGGCCAGGAACAATGACAGTACACTTGTGCTACAATTCACTTCCTCGAAGAATAAATAGGCTCGCCATGTATTGCCCTGTAGTGTATTGCTTCGACTCTAAAGGGTATTGCCCCGCCCTTTAGGGCGGGGGATAAGAGACTATAAACATGTTTGGGCTTTAGCCCAATGAATTGGATTCACTACTTCCCAACCTTGGCGCAGACTGCCACTTATTGCTCCGCTCTGTAGTGTATTGCCTCGACTCTAAGGGTATTGCCCCGCCCTTTAGGGCGGGGGAGATAAGAGGTTATATATAAGTTTGGGCTTTAGCCCAATGATTTAAATTCACTTTCAGTGATGTATTCAAACTTTATTTCACCCTTGGGATTTTATAAATAAAAAGCCCCACTCCTGAGAGCGGGGCCAATCATAGGAATATAGTCTGATACAGGGAGTAGACTTTCATTCCTGTATTTATTCACGATACATTTTAAGTTAATAAATAAACTATCCAACTGTTAGGTCCCAACAGTTAAAGCCAAGGCCCTTGTCCCGGCCAAAACCTTTTTTCCATTTCCCGCTGCATCCGGGCCCTGCCCAATTGCCTGGTGGCTGGCTCACCAAAGCTTTTCATAGATTATAGCCAGAGAAACGAAAACCAGTGGCAATAGCCCTCAGCCGGTAGCCATCAGCAAAGGGCTGATAGCGAAACCTTCAAGCTAACTGCTAAAACCCAACCGCTAATAGCCGATACCTAAAACCTGATTGCTAACAGCTAAAAAAGAATCCCTAACTGCTAACAGTTTTCCACGCTCCACAATTCGTGTTGCACAACACTCATCATACATCAACCGTGCTTAGGGGCCCCGTCCACACAGTCGATCAGCTTTTTTATTTAGACATCGCAAGACCGCTCAAAAAATCCTGCGAAGCAAAAGTTCCTAATCCAAAAATCAGCATGATTCCCAATAATTCCTTAATCTGCGAAATCCCTTTAATCATCTAATCTGCGCTTAAATCAGCGATATCAACCTAATCCTCAAATCTGCGTTTGATCTGCGTTTACACAAACCTACAACATCCACCTACCCGTTTCCAAATGCCAATGTCTGCTTTTGGTTGTTATGTCCTATAATGTCTGGAAAAAGCAGACATTATAGGACATACCGCACAAAAATGACCGAACCAGACATTTTGCATTTGGATACCGTGTGTCAATAATCGTACGTTTGTCCGGTAGTGTTACTGAAGGAGGAACCCAAAGGGGTAATCCCAGGTTCAAAACATAAATAATGATTCATACAACAAACATACAATGCCCGCACACCCGTTTCCAAATCCGGAATGAGCGATACCGCAATCTTCGTTGGTTCTTAGTGATATTGATTGATAAAATCAACCATTTTACATCGAATCAAACGAAGATTGCGAAAACTGTCATACAGCATTTGGAAATGACTTCTCTGGCATCGTATGTTTGTCAGGTAGCGTACAGAAAATAGAAATATCAACTACCCCTTCAGTATGGCTACAGTATAGCTTCAGTATACCTTCAGTATGGATACAGTATACTAATAGCGACAAACACAAAAACAGCCCATTTTTGCACAAAGTGGCAGGGAAGCTGGCGCCTCCCACCCAAAGCAACAGTGGATGTAGATAGGTTGCGCCGCGGGCAACCGCTTCACAAAGTTCTTTGATCGGGTGGTCTTCCTGCACTCAACTGCTAACTGGCCAGGCTTTGCAGAAGGCGCCTTCCGTAAAGTCTCAACCGTTCAGCAGTACACAGCGATAGAAAGGCTACCTGATCAAAGGACTTTATTAAAAGAGGAGAATTTTATAATTGGCTCAAGGATGCATCTTGATTGCCCTGTCCTTAATTGCCTGCTCTTCAGGGGTAAAGACTTCAAAGGGATAACAATCAAAATTGGCCCTCTAAGGGTATTGCCCCGCCCTTTAGGGCGGGAGCTAAAAGAGACTTTAATTTTGTTCGGGCTTTAGCCCGGATTGCTGAGCAAAAAGGTTCCCTTATTCTTTGTCCCGCACCTTTAGGGCGAGGATGAAAAAGCGCTAACTCAAAACACAGGATAATAGATTTTAGTGATCCATTTACTGCTATCAGGCTGCTGTATTCTATCAGTAACCAGCGATTCAAAAGGAATAGCCGGCGATTCCAGCCGGTGGTCTACTGCATATTTTTCCAGTTGCTGAAAGCTATTGCGTACAGTGCCGGCACCTCCCGTGATTTCGGTCACCAGCACATGGCCTGGCACCATCCTTTTGAAGGCAAAAGCTCCTGCACTATTCACTACTTTATTAACCGGTAGCGCTACCATGACTTCTACCTGCGAACTGTCTGTTTTTCTTACGTGCAACATCGGGGGATTAATAGCCTGGGCGCCTGCTTTGTTGATGTATTGTTGAAGTTGATGGATCAGGCCGTAAATAGTAGCTTGGGTAGGTTCTTGGTTCAATGTTTGCCGTGTCATTACCAACAGCGTATCGGTAATCGTGCTACGCGTCACCTGGATATGATAAATATTTTGTTCGTCACTCAGGAAGCTGGCCATTTGTTGCAATACATTCGTCATGTCTGCTTGCAGGCTCTTTGCGTCTCCTTGTTGCCTTCTTCTTTTAATGGGGTTGAGGCTGGTTTGCAATTGGTAATCCCAGGTAATTTTGATCGAATCTGTTCCAAAGGGTATCATCGACAACATACAGCTGCTTGTATCACCCTCGTGGTCTATCAGCACGTCTGCTCCCGTCAGGTAAATATGCCTGGCGGTAAAACTTCGTCCATTGTAGAGATAGCCATCTCCCGATGCACTTGCCGCTCCACCCGGCCACCAGGCGCCCCATTTGCCTTTATCCAATAAAAAGGGCTGTGCTACTTTTTGGGTTACTGGCACCAATGCCATGACCGATTTGCGGATCGTGGAGGGTACATATAAATAGGGTAGAACAAGATAGATAATTCCTCCCAGGACAATGGCAATAACTAATCTAACCATAACCTTTAATTATGCAATACATGATTGAATTGGTGTATAATCACTCCTCTTCTATTTGTATTCCAAATTCTTAATGCTGTATTTTGTCTCCTGTCTGTTGCGTACTGTATTCTATGCTATATCCTTCTGATGATCAATAATGAATTGGATGATCTCTTCCAGCGGCGTATTGATCCTCGACAGTGCATCCGTAATATCATCCCGGTTTACTTGTGCGGCAAAGGAGGGGGTCTTTAATTTTTTCATCACACTCTTTACATCCATTCCTTCATAACGCATGGGGCGTATAAGCGCCGAGGCGTGGATGAGCCCCGAAAGCTCATCAAACATATAGATCATTTTATCCATCGTATTGTTGGGTTCCACGCCAAAATAGCGGGGTCCGTGCGAGGCAATACAATGGATCACTTCCGGATCGATATGCCGGCGTTCCAGTTCTTCTATGATAATGCGACAATGGTCATTGGGGTGTTTTTCCCAGTCGGCGTCATGCAGCAGGCCCGCCAGCTCCCATTTCAGTGCCGTGGTGCTGTCGGCTCCTTCCCGTTCCAGCGCCCAGGCTTTCATGACTGCCGCTACTTGTTTCATGTGCAGTCGCAGCCGTTCATTCGGTACCCATTCTTCCAGTAATTGATGTGCTTCTTCAATGGGCATCAGCTTGCCCGCATCTGCCGGATCGCCAAACGTATCTCTTCCAAGATTATAAATAGCCATCCTGTAATATTAAGGAAGGCAGGACAGTTTTCCAAAAAGCTGCGGAAGGTTAAATTGTTAACGGGAGCTTGTCTTCTTTTTAACGGGAGTTCTTTTGCGACCCTTATTCAGCCGGGTTTCCTTGATCTTTATTTCAAGCCCGATGGAGTCTAAAAACTTAAGCAGGTTTTTAAAGCTCACACCTTTAAAATTGTCAGCTTCGTAACGTTGTAGCTGCTGTTCCTTCAGGCCAAGTTTCTCAGAAAATTCTTTTTGTGTCATGCCCGATATGATCTTATATTCAGTAAGAATACTGGGCAGTTCTGAAATGACTCGCTCTGCTAAAATCTCTCTTGAGCTGTTTTTGAGCGCTTCGTATTCCGATATTTCAGCTTCCAGCTCATCCTTTACATTTAGTAAAGAAGCCAGCAGGAGTTTATTGCGGAGCGGGTGTTGCTCAGACGCTTTTCTTACCTTTTCGATTTCGGTAATAGTGTCGTTTAGTTTCTTTTTTGAGATCTTATATTGTTTCTCATTATTGATCATAACTGTCAATGTCTTTTAGGTTCAGTTTGATCAGTCCCTTGGGAAAACCATCCCTGTCTGTTTGAAGCATCTCGAATAAATAGGTACTTTCCTGGTCAAAGAATAAAATATGGCATTCAAATGTTTTGCGAATAGTTCCGAGCTTGTTGAAGTCGAAAAATTCAGGAAACACCTTTTCTAATTTGCCATAATCTACTCCTCTTAAATCAAAACATAGGTCAATATCTGCCGGCCTTGCCTTGGTACTGGCAAAACTTCCTCCGATATAAGCGGTTGTGCATCCGCAGGAACTGAATAATTTCAAAAATAAGATAGCAGTATCAATTTTCTTCTTTCTGGTTGGGCTTGTTCCAAAATACGCATAAAGCTCATCAAATGTCAGCTCGATCGTCTTGTGGAGATTTCCATTGGTGTTGAAGCCTACCTTCATAAAAAGTCAGTTGAGTAGATTGCCTGGCACATCTCGTACCAATGCAATGATTAAGTAATGTTTGTTTCATGATTTCTCTACTTTATCACGGTGTATAAGCAAGGTAAATTATTTTTTGATCACAACAAAAAAGTTGTGTTTGGTTTTAGGCTAATGACAATCAACCTTAGGGCCCAGGAGTAATGGAATGAAGCAATAGTCTGAATATTCAATAGTCGGCCTACTGTAGCTGTTGATTGTCTTCTATTTTTTATTGGGGTATATATCCAGGAATGCCCGGCCATAATAAAAAATGTTTTTCCGCAGTTCTACTGAATACTCCAGAAAGTATTTGATTCCCAGTTGATTGCATGCCTTTGCGAAAAAAAATAGGACTGATAAACGTTGTTACTGCTTTGAAAATCAGTCAATAACTGCGCAAAACTTCCCCAATCCTTGTGTGGAACATGTGTCAGATAGGTACCTTTCAATGGAGAACACCCCTCCAAACCCGCCATCCTCCTGCATTTCACCCCTCCTCTAAAATTAATATGCAAAATATTTATTGAAAACCAGCGCTTTACGCAGGTGCGATCAAAAATAACCTCCCATATTTATTGTTTATCGACCTACATCTCCCTACCTTTGCACCCCATTTCATTCCACCGGGTTGGCGGTGGGCCCTCCAAACAGAGGGATAACATTAAAAAAGAACAAACAAAATGAGCAAATTACATTTCACTACAAAGCATGCGAATGCGGCTACCGTAAAACACAACTGGTATGTTGTGGATGGTACCAATCAAACCGTGGGACGCGTGTGCGCTAAAATAGCTGCTGTTCTTCGTGGTAAGAACAAAGCTTATTATACGCCACATGTTGATTGCGGAGATTATGTTATCGTTATTAATGCCGACAAGGTAAAATTTACCGGTAACAAATTGGATGACAAGGAATACCTCACCTTCTCAGGTTATCCTGGTGGTCAAAAAGCTGAAACAGCTAAAGACCTGCTTAAACGCAGGCCCGAATTAGTGGTTGAGCGCGCTGTTAAAGGCATGTTGCCTAAAAACCGCCTCGGTCGCAAAATGTACAAGAAATTATTTGTGTATGCCGGCGACAAGCACGAACACGCTGCACAAAAACCTCAACCATTAACTTTCTAATTGTAAATATTACATGGAAAAGCAAAAAAACGCGGTAGGCCGTCGTAAAGAAGCTGTGACAAGGATTTTCCTTTCCAAAGGAACCGGTAAGATCACAGTTAACGACAAAGACTACAAAGAATATTTTTCACTGGTATACCTGCAAAACCAGGTAGAACTGCCTTTGAAAACAGTTCAATCCCTCGACAAATTTGATGTAAAGATCAATGCAGCCGGTGGTGGTGTAAAAGGACAAGCGGAAGCTGCCAAGCTGGGTATTGCCCGCGCCCTGGTAGAACTCAACGCTGAATTGCGTCCTTTACTGAAAGCTGCAGGCGTTCTGAAACGTGACCCCCGTTCTGTTGAACGTAAGAAATTTGGTCATAAGAAAGCCCGTAGAAGCTACCAGTTCTCTAAACGTTAATATATACAAGCTGAAAGCTATCAGCTACTGGCTGTTGGCTTTCAGTTTCTATAAAAAACACTATCAATCAAATTTGCTAAAGGCCCAAAGCTGATAGCTAAAAGCTAAAAATAAAATGGAAAATAACACTTCATTGCAACAGCAACTCCTGGAAGCTGGTGTACACTTTGGTCACCTGCGGAAGAAGTGGAACCCCAAGATGTTGCCTTACATCTTCGCCGAGAAGAAAGGTATTCACATCATCGACCTGAATAAAACTACCGAACACCTGCAGGAAACTGCAGCTGCTCTTAAGCAGATCGCCCGCAGCGGTAAAAAGATCATGTTCGTTGGTACTAAAAAACAGGCGAAAGAGATCGTTACCGAATGCGCCAAGAAGATCAACATGCCTTACGTTACCGAGCGTTGGTTAGGTGGTATGCTTACCAACTTCAACACCGTTCGTAAGAGCGTGAAGAAAATGCAAAGCATCGACAAAATGCTGGGCGATGGTAGCGCAGAAAGCCTCACCAAGAAAGAAAAACTCACACTCGGCCGCGACCGTGATAAAATGGATAAAGTATTGGGTGGTATCGCTCAATTGGGCCGTGTACCCGCCGCTTTGTTCATCATCGATATCGGTCACGAGCACATCGCGCTGGCAGAAGCTAAGCGCCTCGGCATCCTCACATTCGGTATGGTAGATACCAACTGCGACCCCAACAAGGTTGACTTTGCTATCCCTGCCAATGATGATGCTACCAAATCGATCGCAATCATCACCCAATACATCACTGCTGCTATCGCTGAAGGTCTGGCCGAACGTCAGGCTGCTAAAGACGAAGAAGTAGAAGAAGCAACAGACGACGAAAAAGAAAGGAAAGCAGCACGCATCCAGGCTGAAGCAGAAGCTGAAGCTGGCCGTGGTGGTCGTGGTGGCGCTCCCCGTGGTCAGGGCGGTCAAGGTGGTCCTGGTGGCCATCAGGCAAAACGCCGCGTTCCAGGTGGCGGTGGCCGTAGAGGTGGTGGAAGATAATTCCGCAAAACCGTACTTTTTAGAATCCAGAATTCCGAGTCTCACCATTCTGAATTCTGGATTCTGAATTCTGGACGAAGACCAAAAGACCTTTACAGCTTAATAATTTAGTAACTGAAATGCGTGCGGCGAAGGACTTTTGTGAAGCATTTTGCAGGAGCGCATTTTCAAATTGTCGAATTATCAAATTTTCAAATTAATCTTATGTCTACTGTTGCTATTACAGCTGCTGATATTAACAAGTTGCGCCAAATGACTGGCGCCGGTATGATGGATTGCCGCAAAGCTTTAACTGAAAACAATGGCGATTTTGAAGCTGCTATCGACTGGCTGCGTAAAAAAGGCGCTAAAGTTGCTGCCCTCCGTGGCGATCGCGAAGCGAAAGAAGGTGTTGTATTGGCAAAAACAACTGCCGATAACAAAACCGGTATCACACTCTGCGTTAGCTGCGAAACTGACTTCGTAAGCAAAAATGCCGATTTCGTTGCCTTTGCTCAAAGCATCATGGATGCTGCTGTTGCCGCCAACGTAAAAAGCATTGATGAACTGAATACAGTTGCCATCGGCGGTGCTAAAATTGCCGACCTGGTAAACGATAAACTGGCCTCTATTGGCGAAAAGATCGGTATCACCAAGTTTGAGCGCATTGATGCTGATTATGTAGCTTCTTATATTCACGGTGCCAACCGTATCGGTGTACTCGTAGGTTTCAACAAGCCTGCTGCCGAAGCTGGTAAAGACGTGGCCATGCAAATCGCTGCCATGAACCCCGTAGCCGTTGATGCTGACTCTGTACCTGCTGCTACTGTCGACAGGGAAAGAGCCATCGTTACCGAGCAGATCAAGAACGATCCTAAAATGGCCGGAAAACCCGACGAAATGATCGCTAAAATTGCTGAAGGTAAACTGAATGCATTCTTCAAAGAAAGCACACTCACCAGCCAGCCTTTTGTAAAAGACAACGGTAAAAGCGTAGGCGATTACCTGAAGTCTGTTGACAGCGGCCTGAAAATTACCGAATTCAAAAGAGTAGCTTTAGGTTAATCAATATAGTAAGGTTTCATTACCAATACAATACAAGGAAAAGGGCGCTTATGCGCCCTTTTCTGTTTTCATTATCTCCCCGCAACCTTCAAAATAGTTGCTAAATCGTTTTTCTATTAACATTTTATTGCTAAATTTATATGCTGCTCATGCATACAGAATTGCTTTAACTAACTGATTCAACACTTCTGCTGTATGAGTGATTATTGTTTGCACCACATCATTGCCGGTATCCGTAACCGTGACCAGGCACTGTTCTCTGACCTGTTCGAGAGATATTCTCACACCATGTACCTGATTGCACTGGATATCCTCAAAGACCATGAACTGGCGCGTGATACCGTACAGGAAGCATTCCTGAAACTTTGGGAAAAGTCCGATACCATCGATATCCAGACCTCCATCAAAAGCTACCTTTACCGCACCTCCGCCAACCTGGCCATTAATAAGTACAGGAAAGAAAGCCGCATTGTACACCAAAATGAATTACAAATAGTTATAGAGTCAAAGGCGCCCACCGAAAACAGGGCAGAAGTAAAAGAGTTTGAACAATACATCCACCATGCCATCGACTCCCTGCCCCCACAATGCAGAAAGGTTTTCACACTCAGCCGCTTTAGCGACATGAGCCCACCCGATATTGCCCAACACCTCAATATCTCCATTAATACCGTATATGCCCATCTTACCATGGCTATCCGGATTATCAAAGAACGGTTGAAAAAGGAAGCACTATTTTTTAACAACCACTAATTGTACCCCTTTCTTTATTTGTCTTTAATAATGCACGAGCAGCACCTTTATATCCGTTCTGGCGGGTTTATAATCCTTTTACGCAGGCTTTTTCTTTAGCGCATCCTTCAATTTTGCAGGGCTATGAATAAAATTACACCCATATTCCCCTGCCTGTCCCTGGATGAACTGGTGGCATTTTACCAATCACTGGGATTTGTGGTTAGTTACTACCAGAAAAGCCCCAATCCCTATACTGTGTTGGAGAAAGATTGGATAAGATTTGACTTCTACGGCATTAAACACCACGACCCCAAGAAAGTATATCATACCTGCTATATTACTTGCGAAGAAGTTGATGAGCTGTATGAGCATTTTTCCAATGCCCTCCGCAAAAAGAGCGGCAAACTTCCTACAAGAGGTTTGCCAAGGATTAGCGAAATAAGAGACAAACCCAATGTTGGCGTACGTGAATTTCAATTGGTCGATATAGCAGGTACCTGCCTGCGCTTTGGAAAGAAAATAACCGGCGAAACCGAACAATACAGCGAAGCCGTGGCAGCTGCCAGTAAAAGATTGGCCCTGGCCCTTGATTTTGCCTATAAATCCGAGGATAGCCTCAACGAGTTTGACGTCGTTGCTACCGTATTGGATAAGGCCCTCGCCAAAGATCAATTCCATGAATGTAATAACCTGTACAAAGTGATGAACCTGCGTGCCGATATGGCTATTGAAAGGGAGGAATATGACCTGGCCGCCGCTTTATTAAGTAAAGTGAAAACCAGCCAATGGCTGCTGGATAGAAAAGAAAAGTACCAGGCCGAATTAAACAGGGCCACCGACCTGGAAGTAAAACTCCTGGCTGTTAAAGGCTAAATCGTCAGCCGTTAGAAAACTGCCTGGATTTTAGCCCTCGCGTGCCCCATCGGGGCACCCGCTTGGTAGCAGCTATTGAATAAAAGCAATCCGTGCCTGCAGGTGCCCGACTTTTTGGCGCACCCAGGGTTTCCCCTTTGTTCTGTTCACCAAAAACCTTTTCTTTGCACAGCAATTTGCCAAAGCTGGCAGTTTTCATCGTTAATTTTATACTATTTCTCATGCTGCCCAAGTACAAACGCATCCTGTTAAAACTGAGTGGAGAATCATTGATGGGTGATAAAAGTTTCGGTATGGATCCCGCTGTACTCGAGCATTATGCCCGCGATATCAAAGAAATTGTAGACCTGGGTGTACAGGTGGCCATTGTAATTGGTGGCGGTAATATCTACCGCGGCATGAATGAGGCCGAAACAGGCATAGAACGCGCTCATGGCGATTATATGGGCATGCTGGCTACCGTGATCAACGGTATGGCCATGCAAGCCATGCTCGAAAAAGTAGGCGTTTATACCCGCCTCCAAAGCGCTATCAAAATGGAACAGATCGCAGAACCCTATATCCGCCGCCGCGCTATCCGCCACGTAGAAAAAGGCCGTGTTGTTATCTTCGGTGCCGGCACAGGCAACCCCTACTTTACCACCGATACCGCCGGCTCACTCCGTGCTATCGAAATTGAAGCCGATGTGATCCTCAAAGGTACCCGGGTAGACGGGATCTATAATGCCGACCCAGAAAAAGACCCCACTGCCAAAAAGTACGAAACCATCACCTTCCAGGAATGTATCTCCCAAAACCTCCGGGTTATGGACATGACCGCCTTCACCCTTTGCATGGAAAATAACCTCCCCATCATTGTTTTTGACATGAATACCGCCGGAAACCTCCGTAAAGTGGTCTGTGGCGAAAGAGTTGGAACACTGGTAAAATCCTGATAACCAATTTAACAAAATTATTAGCCCCCACAGGCTTGTATATGTGGCTTTATCGCACTACTTTAACAGGGAAATTGCCCCTGACCCCGGCATTTTTACAACTCTCCCCCTACTGTTCATTGTCCCTTGAAAGATGAGGTATCCCAGAAGGACCCGTGCGTAAAGGAAATTTCCGAACTGCTATGAACCTATTACACATTTTACTGGCTTCCAAAATAGCGATCGGTCTGGCCGAGATGATTGTATTCATGCTCGTATCCCTCATCCTGGGATTTGCCCTCCACTTTTACCTCACACAGAAAAAAATAATGCCCTCCGTTTCTGCCGAACCAGCCGTTCTGGCACCAGAACCGATTGGCGGATTGGATGAATGGCGACTGAAGTTTTATGAGGAAGTTGACCTGCGCGAACAACTGACCCGGGAACTGGAAGAAGCAAAAGAGAAAGAAGAGCTGTTGGAATTGGACATAGAAGACTTTAAAAAAGAAATAGCCCGCCTGGAAGCAGCCCTGCCCGAAAAGGAAGAATATGAAGAAGAGCCGGAGGAAAATATGTCCGGCAATTTCATGTCCCAGTTAAAAAATGCCCAGGATAACCTGTTTGCCCATAACCAGGATATCAGTCGCCTCCTGCGCCAGGTGGAAATGCTGAAGGAATCCGAACAGAAGTTTACAGAAGTTCAACAGCTCAATGAAATGCTGAGCCAGCAATTGCGCGATGCCCGTCGTTCATTGATGGACAAAGAAGCTGAACTTAAGCAAGTACGTCAGCAGCAGGTGTTGAGCAATGAAGTAAAAGGGCGCCTGGAAAAAGCCTACGAAGAATTTGGCGTATTGCAGGATCGTTTGCACAAAATAGAGTCCTCTACCGCTCCACAGCACAAAGGTTTTGAATACGAAGAACTACAACAGGCTTATTTTAAGATCACCCGAGAATTCGATGAGCTTAAAATGAAACAGGTGAATATGCTGGAAGAACACCAGCGCCTGGCCCGCCTCCTGGCCGATACAGAAGATAAACTGCGCGAGTCCAACTTCCAACGCCAGCAATTGCTGAAAAAAGTAAATTACCTGGAAGAACTGAATACCGACCTGCAGCAGGTCGCAGAACACAATAAGAAACTGGAAATCCAGCTTAAGCGCATTGCTGAAATAGAAACCCTCCTTTCCCGCCTCTCCAGCGAAAAAGATAAAGAGAAAGGTTGATAGATTTCGGCTGTTACTTCTTCAATCTGTCAACTTCTCCGTCAACAATTTGCCCTCCTGCCTTGTTACCTTATCAACCTATCAACTTTCCAACATTTCAACTCCCTATTCGTAATTTTACTTCCTAATCATACCATAGCCATGTCATCCATTGCAGATATCCGGAAGGATTACAAACTAAAAGCCTTTACGGAGGCCGACGCAAAGAAGCATCCCATTGATCAGTTTACCCAATGGTGGCAGGAAGCCCTGGCTGCCGAAATTGATGAAGTAAATGCCATGACACTGGCCACCGCGTCCACCACTGGTGTGCCCGATGCCCGTATAGTATTGCTCAAGGAATACGATGACCAGGGGTTTGTATTTTTTACCAACTATTCCAGTGCCAAGGGCCAGCAACTGGAGGCCAATCCACAAGCTAGCCTCGTATTCTTCTGGAAGGAACTGGAACGTCAGGTTCGCATCAGTGGCCGGGTAGAAAGAGTTAGTGAAGAAGAAAGCGATCAATATTATAATAGCCGCCCGGAAGGTAGCCGTATTGGCGCCTGGGCATCACCCCAAAGCCAGGTTATTGAAAACCGGGAGTGGCTGGATGAACAAGACCTCAAATTCAGGGAAGTATTCCGCTCAAAACCCATATTACGCCCACCACATTGGGGTGGTTACCGCGTAAAACCAATGCGTATTGAATTCTGGCAGGGGCGCTCCAACCGCCTGCACGACCGGCTGTATTATACCTTAAACCAGCAGGGAAACTGGACCATGGAAAGGCTGGCGCCTTAATACCCAGCTTGAATAGCTGTCTAAAAACGCAGATCAATAACTGTTTCGGTGCTCATAAAGGCTGTAAACCAGCCGGTAGAAGCGTTGAGGGGTTGAAAGGTTGATAAGCCAAAACGGAGTCCCGTTCCAACCTATTAACCCATCAACGTATCAACTATTTGCTTTCTTTCTTGGGAGCTGCTTTCTTGGTTCTTGCAGGTCGGCTTTTGCCAAAAGAACCCTTGAAAGTTTTTCCTTTTTTGGTTTTTTTATCACCTCTGCCCATGTTACTATGCTTTTATTGAGTAAAAAATAGAGTGCAAAAATACTACTTCGCCCAGGTTGAACAAAAAGCAAATTTTACTGTATGCCCTCACCCCCCCTGTTTGCCCCTTTCACCAATGGGCAAAAAAAAGCTCCGGTACCTGTTGCCCATATGCTATGAGCTTTGTATCGGAGCTTTCCATGCAGTGGATGCAGCAATTATAATTTAGCTTGCAATTCTTTACCTGCCTTAAACCGGGCAACTTTTTTCGCTTTGATCTTGATAACAGCGCCGGTTTGAGGGTTGCGGCCGTTACGTGCAGCTCTTTTGGAAACAGAGAATGTACCGAAACCAACGAGAGTAACTTTACCACCACCCTTCAGGGTTTTAGTAACTGCTTCTACAAAAGAATCCAAAGCGGCATTTGCCTGTGTCTTTGTGATACCACCGTCATCTGCAAGCTTTGCGATTAATTCAGCTTTGTTCATAGTGTAATGTTTTAAAAATTTAAGCAGGACAAATTTAGACGTTTTGTCAATGAAACAAAATTTTTATCTCCTAAAATTAACATTTGCTAAAATGCTATAATCCGCTTGGGGCAAGGATTATAGCACATATCACCAGTTTGGATAATGTGCTTGTTTTTTATCTTGTTTTGTGAAATGCAGTGCCAGCCTGTGTTTCACGCTATGCGGGCTGAAATGCTGGCCAGTAAAGGGTTTGCGGGGAATATACAATAATTTCCTACGCAGCCTTATTAAAAAAATATTATCCACATTTAGTTGATAACCTCCATCAGACTACTGAAAGAGATACAATATTCTCCCCATTTACGATGCCCTGCTGCTTGTAATCCAGGCTCATGGTTTTCTCTATAGCGCAAATAATCATCCTTACTACCGGAAAAGTACTGCACCGCATAAGTAGGCCCTTCTGTTTCATCTGTTTCCAGCACACGCACCATTTGAAACCTGCTAAAACACCCCGTTCCCATAATAGCCGGAAGACGCTCCTGCTGCATCCACTGTAACCAGGCTTCATGAATACTCCAGTGTACATACGTGGTAACATTGTATATATACATACTGAACCATTATTATTTTAATTCCAGGAATACAGGGCAATGATCACTGTGCTTTACATCAGGATATATTTCAGCGCCCTTTAAACGTTCGCGTAGCGGTTCTGTTGCGTTGATATAGTCAATTCTCCAACCTTTATTTTGCAGTCGTACCGAAGGAAAACGTTGACTCCACCAGCTATACCGCTGTGGCTCCGGATGCAGCTCACGGAACGTATCTATCCAGCCACTACCTATAAACTTATCCATCCAGGCCCGCTCATCTGGCAAAAAGCCCGAAGAGTTCTTATTCCCTTTTGGGTCATGAATGTCTATTTCCTTATGCGCAATATTATAATCCCCGCAAAGGATCAGCTTGGGATGCTTGGCCCGTAACCCATTTAAGTAAACAAAAAACTCGTCCAGCCATTGGTATTTATAAGTCTGGCGCTCGTCGCCCGTAGTGCCCGATGGAAAATAAGCATTGATCAAACGAATATCACCAAAGTCCAGTTGAATGACACGCCCTTCCTCATCACTTACCTGGTGACCTGTACCATACACCACATTGTCCGGTTTAATTTTGGTGAATACTGCCACCCCACTGTAACCCTTTTTCTGGGCGCTGAACCAATAGTCATAATAGTTGAGGTTGGTGAACTGCTTATGGTCCACATTGTCCCTGTGTGCTTTCGTTTCCTGGAGACAGATGATATCGGCCGGATCGGTTTTCAACCAGTCGATCAGCCCCTTGGTCATGGCAGCACGTATGCCATTTACGTTATAGCTGAGGATACGCATGAGTATTTATTTTTACATTTGGCAAGCAATTTACAGTTTTGATATGGAAGCAACATCAGTTAAAACCAGTATTAAGCCAATCATTCCGCCCAAAGAGCATGTGTACCTGGATGGCCCCAAGCCTCGTACCTATGAATTGTCCTTTGCCTGGCGCGTATTTACCCAATTTATCAAGGGGTTCCGTAACCTCCATTTCCTGGGCCCTTGTATTACCGTATTCGGGTCGGCCAGGTTTAAAGAAGACCATCCCTACTATGAAAAGGCAAGGGAATTTGGCCGGCGGATTTCCGAAACAGGTTTTACCACCATGACGGGCGGTGGCCCCGGTATTATGGAAGCCGCTAATCGCGGCGCTTATGAAAGTGGTGGCAACTCCGTAGGTTGTAATATCCGCCTTCCCTTTGAACAAAAAGCCAATCCCTGGCTCCATAAGTCCATCACCTTTGAGTATTTCTTTGTGCGTAAAGTGGTCATGGTAAAATATTCCTACGCCTTTGTGATCATGCCTGGGGGATTTGGCACCCTCGATGAGTTTTTTGAAACCCTTACCCTGGTACAAACAAAGACCATTACCCAGTTCCCCATTGTATTGTATGGAAAGGAGTACCACCGGGAATTATGGGACTACCTGGAGTATATGGCCACCCAGGGCACCATTGCCCGCGAAGACCTGAACCTGGTGTTATTGACCGATAGTGTGGACGAAGCCATGCAACACATTCATACCTATATTCAGAAGAATTATAAAATAAAACCCGCCAAACGCATGTGGTGGCTGTTTGAAAAGAAGTAAGAATAGGTGTGACACGTCGAAGCAAACGATTGCCGATTGCCGACTGCCGACTGCCGACTGCCGATTGCCGACTGCCGATTCCCGATTCACGACTTCATATTCAGCCGCTGCTGAAACCCCTCCTGGTAAGTTTCACCAATGGGGATATAATTGCCGTCAATAACAATGCGGTTGCGTTCAATAAACTGGATCTTATCCAGTGCTACCAGGTAGGATTTGTGTACCCGGATAAAATTACTCTCGGGTAATTGCTCCTGGAAACTCTTCATGCTTTGCAGCGTAAGTATTTTGCCCGTGGTAGTATAAATAGCTACATAATCACGCAGCCCTTCCATATAGAGTATGCCTGCCAGATCAATCTTCTGGATCTTGTATTCCGTTTTTACAAAAATATAACTGGCTGCCGGAGGGGCTGCAACAGCCCCTGTTTGTACCTGGATGGCCGGTTCCGTGATGAGCCTTTCCCGGGCTTTATGCGCTGCTACCAGGAAACGGTCAAAAGTTATCGGCTTCAACAGGTAATCAATCACATCAAATTCATAACCATCCAGGGCATAATCAGGATAGGCCGTGGTAAGGATCACTTTACACTTATGCCCAATGATCTTCATCAGCTGTAAGCCCGTTAACTCTGGCATCTGGATGTCAAGAAATAGCAGGTCAACCTCTCCCGCCTGAATCAGTTCAATGGCCCGCATGGGACTGGTCGTTTGCTCTTTTAATGCCAGGAAGGGCGTTTTCTGTACATAATCAGCCATCAGCTTCAAGGCCAATGGTTCATCATCCACCACTACACACCATATCGTTTTTGTTGTTGTCATTTCCTGATCTCCAGTTCAACTTCAAATATATCCTTTGTTTTTTGTACCCGGAAGCTATGACGACCGGGATATAAAAGCGCCAGCCTGCGTTGAACATTTTCAAGCCCAATACCACCTCCCGCATCCTTTTGATGGTTGCCGATGGCATTAGAGATGCTGAAACGGATTACTTCCTCATCAGCATGTAGTTTCATACTTATTTCATGACCATTCTTAACATCCCCATGCTTAAAGGCATTCTCTACAAAAGGGATCAGCAGTAAGGGAGGGATACTGGCTTTTCCCGGATTGCCTGTCATTTGTAAGGTAGCAGGTAGTGGATGGTCGAACCGCATTTGCTGCAACTCCATGTATTTGTGGATATAATCCAGCTCTTTTTGCAGGGGCACTTGCTCATTGAGGTCATAAAGCATATACCGCAGCAGATCTGATAATTTGGCAATGGCCGCCAGCGATTGATCACTCTGGTGATATACCAGCGAATAAATATTGTTGAGACTATTGAACAGAAAGTGTGGGTTGATCTGTGAACGCAGGAACGACAGTTCCGTTTGTTTATTCACCAGTTCCAGTTGCGATTCCCTGAAACGCGATTCCTGTTCATTTTGTATAAAGAAATAAACAACCCCGAATGCAGAATAAAGGATCGCAAAGAAAAGGTTGTCAACAAAATAATAAGCCAGCGAAACCGTAGAGCCGTAATTACGGATACCAAAGAGGACCGGAAACAACAATTGCTCCGTACAATATCGGATAGAAATAACGAATGTAATGCCTATACCCCAATAGAGAAGCGTGAACTTTTTGTTCTTCTTGAAGCATTGCCGGAAAATAATATAAGACAGGATGGGAAATAACAGGAAAATGAATAAGCCCGACAGTTTCAACAAAAACTCATTATGATCCTGCCAGGAGGTAAAGGCCGGCTGATCGCGGATCAGCCGCGGAATATTAGCGCCCAGTTCCTGGATCACCTCAAACCCCAGATACAACAAGAGGATCCGTAATAAATGTTTACGCATGGCCAAATCTAGGCTAGTTGAGCCTATTATCCTTTCCAGATAAACCTATCTGCGCCTTTTATCTGCCAACCCCGGCATTTTATCTTCCAATTCCCGTGGACTGTAAATTGGCGGCTTGCAGACAGAACCTCCTGGTTAGCAGATCAAAAAGAAGAGAGCAATAGCAAGGAATTTACTTTGTCGAAAATAATCGCCATGAAGTTTTTACACCTACTGTTCTTCCTTGTTGTTTGCGTTGCAAACACCTTTTCCCAAACCGTTAACTGGAAAAAGCTGGACAAGTTACAACCTGATAAAATACTCCTTGATCCTGCTAATCCACCCACCAGGGCCTTGTTACTGGGCACCTTTCATTTTGCCTATCCCAACCTCGATGGCCACAAGACCGATTCCTCTAAAATGCTGGATGTACTGTCGCCCAGCCGCCAAAAAGAGATCAGACAACTGCTGGATGTGGTTACCTCTTTTAAGCCCACCCGCATTTATGTAGAAGCCCGCAGTCAGCGTTACATCGATTCCCTGTACAATGCTTTTCTCGAAGGCAGGTATATCCTTGAGCGTGATGAAACCGACCAGATCGCTTTCCGCCTGGCCAAAGAATTAAACCTTCCCAAAGTATATGCCGTGGATGCCTCAGACTTTGCCCATGAGAACCATAAGAAATACAAGTTCATTGACAGCATGTGGAACAGCGATGCGTCCGTCAATCCTGCCCGCGATGCTTACATTAATAAAAGGTATCAGCGTTTTTATGATATGAGCGACTCCGTAGAAATGTCCAATACCATCCTGGAAAGCTTCCTCCTCATGGCCGATCCCCAGGTACTGCGTCGTATGCATGGTCATTACCTGGCTGGTGGATTCAATACCACCAATCATAGCGGCCCCGATATCCAGGCCCTGGGCTGGTACGACCGTAACCTGCGTATCTACAACAAGATATTACAAACAAAACCTGCCTCCGGTGATCGTATATTGGTCCTGTTTGGTAATGGCCACATGCCCATCCTGAAGCATTGCTTTGAAGCCTCACCCGAATTTGAAGTAGTGGAATTGAAAGCCCTGACCCTGAAGCTACAGGCGGCCGGTAAATTAAAATAAGCGTTGATAGGTAAAAGTTGTTGCCGGTACAATGAAAAGAGTATAAATTGGGTGTCATAAACTCTCCAAAATGGAACAAAACCCCCAACAACCCGAAAAAACACCCGAATCAGTACCCGGGCAGGAGAACTTGCTCGAAGACATGTACGATTACAATTCCATGGAAGGATACGATAAGCCTGTGCGCAATGCCCGGATATTACTGTTTGTTATTGCAGGCCTTCAGTTGATCCCCCTGCTCCTGATGCCGCCCATGGAAGACATCGAGAAGTACATCACCATCGGTATTTACGTTCTCTTTGCCGGCATCTTTGCTGCGTTGGCCCTATGGACCAAGAAAAAGCCCTATACCGCTATCATTACCGCCCTCTGTGTTTATACCGGCATCATTTTATTGGCAGCCTATTTCCAGCCTTCCAGTATTTTTCAGGGTTTGATCTTAAAGGTCATCGTGTATGTGATGTTGATCGTGGGATTGAGAAATGCAAAAGATGTGCAGGAATGGCTCGATTCCAAAAAACGGCGTTAACTGTACTTTCGGCCTCCGTAAAATAAAAAGCTGCCGGATCATCAGGTCCGGCAGCTCTTTATTTATAGATCCATTGAAATCTTCCTGATTACTCCAGTACCGGTCTTAACCATCTCTCCGCTTCATCCAGCGACATGCCTTTGCGGTTGGCATAATCCACAAACTGGTCCTTTTCAATTTTACCGATCCCAAAGTATTTACTTTCCGGATGAGCAAAATACCAGCCGCTTACCGAAGAGGCAGGATACATCGCCAGCGATTCAGTAAGCGTGATACCGGTGGTTTCTTTGCCACCCAGCATATCAAACAGTTTGTATTTCTCTGTATGGTCAGGGCAGGCAGGATAGCCCGGAGCAGGGCGAATACCCGAATACTGCTCACTGATCAGCTGTTCATTCGTTAAATGCTCGTCTGTAGCATAACCCCAGAATTCTTTCCGCACCCGCGCATGGAGCAATTCTGCAAAAGCTTCTACAAATCGGTCGGCCAGTACCTGCAACATGATCTTGTTGTAATCATCCATGTTCTTAGCAAAGGCTTCCACATGCGGTTCAATACCCTGCATCGTAACCGTAAAGGCGCCCATATAATCAGCTGGTAAAGCTACACCATTGGCGGGCTTGATAAAGTCGGCCAGGCTGATATTGGGTTGATCTGCGGCTTTCTTCACCTGCTGGCGCAGGAAATCCAGCTGTACCGTTCCTTTGTCGCTGTAAACCTCTACCGTATCATCCGCAGTAGCCTGTGCAGGCCAGAAACCGATCACCCCACGGGGCGTCAGCCATTTCTCCTTGATGATTTTGGCCAGCAGCTCTTTGGCATCTTCATACAGCTTCGTAGCTTCTTTTCCTACCTTCTCATCTTTCAATATCTGGGGAAATTTGCCATGCAATTCCCAGGCAATGAAGAAGGGACCCCAGTCTATATATTCAGCGATCTCACCCAGGTCGTATGTTTCAAATACTTTAATGCCTGTGAATGTTGGCTTAACAGGTGTAAAGTTCGACCAGTCGATCTTTACCTTATTTTGTTGTGCCTGTGCAAATGGCAGGTATTGCTTGGCCGATTTCTTATTGCCAAAGTCTTCCTTCAGCTTTGTGTATTCTTTGCTGATCTTACCCAGGAAATCGGGTTTTTGCTCGTTGCTTAAGAGCGAGCCTGCCACCGTTACACTGCGTGAAGCATCCAATACGTGCACTACTCCCAGATCATATTCCGGGGCAATCTTTACCGCCGTATGCATACGGGAAGTAGTAGCGCCTCCAATGAGTAAGGGCTGTTGCATATTGCGGCGTTTCATCTCCTTAGCCACATGCACCATTTCATCGAGCGAAGGCGTGATCAGGCCACTTAGGCCAATGATATCCACCTTTTCCTTCTGCGCCGTTTCCAGGATCTTATCTGCCGGCACCATTACCCCCAGGTCAATGATATCATAACCATTACAACCCAGTACTACCCCCACAATGTTTTTACCAATATCATGTACATCACCTTTCACCGTAGCCAATAGGATACGGGCGGCGCCTCCCTGCTGGGCATTGGGATTATTCCTTTTCTCTTCTTCAATAAAAGGAGTGAGCACCGCCACACTTTTCTTCATTACCCGCGCACTCTTTACCACCTGCGGCAGGAACATCTTACCACTGCCAAACAGGTCACCCACTACATTCATCCCATCCATCAACGGACCTTCGATCACTTCCAGCGGACGGTTATATTGTTGACGTGCTTCTTCTGTATCAGCTTCTATATAATCCGTAATACCATTTACCAGCGCATGCGTTAAGCGCTCCTGCACCGTACCGCCACGCCATGCTTCGTCTTTCACCTCTACCTTACCCTTGGCCTTTACCGTTTCGGCAAAGCTGATCAATCGGTCCGTAGCATCCGCCCGGCGGTTCAATACCACATCTTCACACAGCTCTCGCAGTTGTGGTTCTATCTGGTCATATACCACCAGCTGTCCCGCATTTACGATACCCATATCCATACCAGCCCGAATGGCATAAAGCAGGAATACACTGTGCATCGCTTCGCGAACATGGTCATTACCCCGGAAAGAGAAGGATATATTACTTACCCCACCACTGATCTTGGCCAGCGGCATTCGCTGCTTGATGATCTTACAGGCCTCAATAAAGTCAATCGCATAATTGTTGTGCTCTTCAATACCCGTGGCGATGGCGAATATATTGGGGTCGAAAATGATATCCTGCGGAGGAAAACCTACTTCTTGCGTCAATATATTGTAGGCTTGCGTACAAATATCTACCCGGCGTTGTAACGTATCCGCCTGTCCCTGCTCATCAAAAGCCATTACGACTACCGCAGCACCAAAGAGCTTACAGATACGCGCTTCCCGGATAAATTTATCGACCCCTTCCTTCATCGAGATCGAGTTCACAATACATTTACCCTGTACACATTTCAGCCCCGCTTCAATGATCTCGAACTTCGAGCTGTCGATCATGATCGGTATCTTGGCTATATCTGGTTCACTTTGTACCAGGTTCAAGAACGTGGTCATGGCTTTTACTCCATCCAGCAACGCATCGTCCATGTTCACATCCAGTACCTGTGCGCCACTTTCTACCTGCTGGCGGGCCACACTAAGTGCTTCTTCATATTTGTTCTCCCTGATGAGACGGGCAAACTTCTTGGAGCCTGTCACATTCGTACGCTCCCCTACATTCACAAAATTCGTTTCCGGGCGTACCACCAGTGGTTCCAGACCAGATAGCCGTAAGTAAGGCTTGATAATGACTTGTTCGGACATAGTTGTTTTTGAGTTTCAGCAATTACAATACCTCTTCCAGGATGGGTAGTTTCCGGGGAGTTATGCTTTTAACGTGATCCGCAATATGTTTAATATGATCGGGCGTAGTACCGCAACAGCCGCCAACAATGTTCACAAAACCTTGTGCGGCCCAATCCTCAATGAAATGCGCCGTTTCTTCCGGCAGCTCATCATATTCACCCATGGCATTGGGTAAACCCGCATTGGGATAAGCAGAAGTATAGCAGGCTGCAATCTGGCTGAGTTCTTCAATATGCGGGCGCATTTCTGCGGCGCCCAGGGCACAGTTTAGGCCAATACTCAATGGTTTGGCATGGAATACCGAAGTATAAAACGCTTCCAGCGTTTGGCCACTCAAAGTACGGCCGGAGGCATCCGTAATCGTGCCACTGATCATAATGGGCAGCTCCGGCTTTTGCGTATCCTGGAAGAACTTTTTCGTAGCATAAATGGCTGCCTTGGCATTGAGCGTATCAAAAATAGTCTCGATTAGAATGATGTCAACACCACCTTCTACCAGCCCCTTTACCTGTTCATAATAGGCCGTCATCGCCTCATCAAAGGTGAGCGCCCTATAACCAGGATTGTTTACATCCGGCGATAAGCTGAGCGTTTTATTCAATGGACCAATGGCCCCTGCCACAAAGCGGGGTTTGGAAGGATCTTTTGCCGTATACTTATCAGCAGCCCGGCGACCGCACTGAGCGGCGGCCACATTGAGTTCATAGGCCAGCTCCTGCATTTCATAATCCGCCATCGCAATAGTCGTGCTGGAGAACGTATTCGTCTCAATAATATCGGCGCCAGCCTCCAGGTATTGACTATGGATCTCTTCAATAATATGCGGCTGCGTAATGCACAGCAGGTCATTATTGCCCTTTACATCCAGGTGCCAGTTTTTAAAACGTTCTCCCCGGTAATCCGCTTCTTCCAGCTTATAGCGCTGGATCATGGTGCCCATGGCCCCGTCTATGATCAATATGCGTTTCTCTAATTCTTTCCTGATGTCCATATGCGTAAATATTTTATAGCTGCCAGCACAGGTTGAGTGGCCGGAAGCATGGTGATTGCATAAGATTAACAGGCAGTGCGTGAGTACTGTTCGGTAGTCAGAACATCATAAACGTTGGGAAAATGGTATGAAGGTTTTCCTGGCGTTTATTAGTTCCGTTTTTGCACTTCCGGATACTGTATGGAAGCGTGCCCCTGGCCGGGCTACAGGCCGAACAATAAACAAATCCGCCTGCGATCAGACCGCAAAGCTACATTATGTTCACTTAATATCAAAACAGGGCTGAAAGAGAGCCTGTTACCGGTTGGAGACATAGCTTTCCACCGGAAGCCGGTTCGTAATCGACCGGGCCAGCGTCATTTCATCTGCATATTCCAGCTCACCGCCAAAGGCGATACCCCGGGCAATCGTGGTAATCCGAACGGGCAATGATTGTAGTTTTTTCTGAATATAATAGATCGTCGTATCCCCCTGGATATTGGGATTGAGCGCAAAAATGATCTCTTCCGTCTTTTCTTTTTGTACCCGCTGTATAAGCGCCTCAATATGAAGCTGATCGGGGCCAATGCCGTCCAGCGGCGAAATAATACCCCCCAGGATATGATACGTGCCGCTGTATTGCTGCGTACTTTCAATGGCTATCACATCCCGGATATTCTCCACCACACATACCAACTCCTGCCTCCGCAACGAATTGGCACAGATAGAACAAATATCCGCATCCGCCACATTGTAGCATCGCTGGCAAAACCTGATCTCCCGGCGCATTTTCGTAATCGATTCTCCGAAATGCTCTGCCTTTTCAGTATCCTGCTTCAGGATATGCAGTACCAGCCGCAAAGCAGTCTTCTTACCAATACCCGGCAGTTTGGCAAACTCATTCACGGCATTTTCCAATAAAGCAGACGAAAATTGCATACTGCAAAGATACGTTTTTCGATTATGGCAACACCAGTTTGAAGCCTACTGCATGGTTCACTTGATCCTTGTTTATAATATGAAAAACCGGGCTTGCATGCATCTATCAGAAAATGACTGTTATTTCGTTTGTATATTCAGGTTTCATAATTGACCCACTTCCTAAACGCCTAACACACATGAGAAAAATTACCCGACTGTTGCTGGCAATACCTTTATTGACCATCGTGACCGCTCTGCAGGCACAAACCAATTACCAGCCTGCCAGGCTTACCCTAAAAAGCGGCCAACAGATCGATGGCCTCATTGACTACCGCGAATGGCGCGTAAACCCCCGTACCATCAGCTTTAAAAAGGAGGCAGCCATTGATCCTGTACAATACGGGATTGATGACCTCAACGGTTTTCTGGTAAATGGCAAGGATTCATTCCTAAGAGCCATTGTAACAAAAGATATGTTGCCGGTGGATATCAATGAGACTTCCACACTGCCCGACGCCGATGTAATTACCGAAAACAAGAACCAGCTTGATACCGTATTCCTGCGCATCCTGTTAACAGGGGCCAGGATATCCTTATATGAATTGGTGGATACCAAATCACATTTTTTTATCAGTGAGCAGCCAGGCGACTACCAGGAATTACAGTACAAAGTTTTTTACAGCCACCAGGCTTTAGCCATTCACTACAGGCAAATTTACCGGGATCAGTTGCGACCCTATGTACAGGGACATATACAGGAAACCAGGCTGCTGAGACAATTGAACCGGGCAGAATATAGGGAAGATGATCTGCTGCCACTGATCGCTGGCATTAACCTGCAACAAATTGAGAAAAAGAAAAAGAACAAACCTCAATTCTTTGTGGCTGCAGGCCCCGTTTATTCCTCCCTGAAGGTAAAAGGAAATTCCGCATTGGCTTATTTGGATTACAGTGGTAGCATGGGTTATTCAGTAGGAGGAGGTATGGATATCCTATCAAGCAGGAACTTACAGGATTTCTCATTGCGGTTAGGGCTTTTCTATTCTTCCCTTAAATACGCAGGTAAAAGAGTGGATGCGTCTTATACCCTCCATCAAAATAATATTACTCCTACTGTGGCGCTCCTGTACAACTTCCTCAGAAGGACTACCTATAAGGTTTATTTTGGGGCGGGCATTCATTACAATATTTCCAGTTACCCCAAAAATGATTATGTAACACGGGGCAATGAAAATAATCCGCAGAAGAATATACTGGTATTTGAAAAGGATTGGATAGAGGGTACAGCCTGCATAGGAGGTATCATTAACAATACCATAGAGGTGAGTTTACTGGCAAAAACTGTGGGCAATTTTGAACGTTACATTTTTGTGACCGCCCAACCAAGGATTTACACCCTTAGAATAGGTTACCGGTTTAAGAACAAATAGCGCCGTATTTACAAAGTAATATCTATCTCATTGTCCCAGTTGGCCTTAATCGTGAGCTTGCGGGGAACAGGCATCACCTTTTCCGGTTGTATATGTTTACCAAAGAACTCGCCAGCATCCCAGATGCCATTTTTATTGGCATCAAATAAAATGCGCAGGTCATATTCTCCGGGCACAAATAGCCTGGCGTTGAAATTACGGTCCTTAAATACGTGACTGATCTTTACCTGGTCACCCTGTACAAATTGCAATACCGGGTTTTTGGATAGATCGAGATTCAGGAATCGGAGCCGTACCAGACCATAGTCACTTTCTTTTTTAGTTCGGAAGTTCAGCGTATCTGTACGGATAAGTTTGTGACCCAATGTATCTTCTGCAAAATCCTTATCTACAATAAGGTTATATGCCGTATTGGCCTCCCATTTGTATTGCAGCGTAATTTTCTTATTGCTGGTATCAGTGATAAAGCGGTAACCCGTGAGTGGTTCATACTTTTCGTTAACGAACTGCACTTTGGTCGAGTCAAAAGTTTTCAAAGGCGCCGCCCTGAAATTGATCTCCAGGTTACCCAGCAGGTCCAATTCCTGGTTGGCAAGATTCGTTTCCATTTTCAACCGCTTATCCTGCGTTGTATTTTTATTAGGGGTGGGTCGTACCGCTGGCGTGGCGGTTTTGTTTTTATCCTTCTCTTTTTCGTCCTCCTTTTCCGTATAAGCGTATAAAGTAAAAGATTGCTTTTGCCTTGTATCAGCCAGCGTATCTGCAAAAGCGAAGAGTTGCGTTTTATTCATGTATTTGCGCTGTCCTCCTTCATCTTTGAAGGCATAGAGTGCAAAGCTGCCAACCGGCAGGTTACGGAAGGTAAAATTGCCGTCCCTGTCCAGTTTGGCCACATAACGGGGACGTTCTTTGATAACCGCCGAATCATCCATATTTCTATGCAATACCGCGATGAGCGTAGAATCCGTTTTACCCGTTTCTGCCACAATCACCTTACCCGATATTGTCAGCGAGTCGATCGATGAACCCGTAGTAAAAACATACGTAAAGTTCTTCAGTATATTCCCTTCATTAATATCCTTAATCGCATTCCCAAAATTGATGGCATAAGTCGTATTTTCTTCCAGCGTATCCTTGATCGTCACCGTAAGCGTTCTTAGCTTGCTGGAAACGAGCGGTGTTGATTTAGGGATGGGCGATACCAGCAGGTTTTCCTGGATGTTTTCGGGTGGTGCAATAAATTCATCAAACTCAAATACGATCTTCTTCCCTGTAAAGTGCCTGGTTGAATCTGCCGGGTTGACCCTCATCAGTAATGGTGGCAGCGAATCCTTAGGCCCACCATTGGGAGGAATGATATTGGCGCAGCCTACCGTGAATACCTGGAATTGTGCAATAACTACTATAATGAAAAGAATCGATAATACCTGCTTCATGGATATATACAACTTCAATAAGCTGCAAACATAGCTTGTTTGCCTGGATTATTCATGTGCCCCCTTTGCCAGCCCGTACGTTTTAACAAAATGACACCAGTGACAACCGGGCTTGCCGCAACCCGTATAAAAGTCGCGCTCACCGATGCGTTGCCAGACCGTGGTGAGCTGCTGCGTCACCGTCTCTATAGCTGCCGGCGTGATCAATAACTTTACTTTATGATAATATCCTTTTTTATCCGGTTCAATGAAATCAAATTCAGCACTGGTCACCTTCCAATCTTTTTGCGGGTAATTATCAACTAGTATCTTATAGAATACCCCTTGTCGCCAATATTCTCCACCCAGTTTATTGGCTGGTCCGGGAGCAGCCAGCCGATCCCTTGATTTTTCCGGATCACCTGTTTTATAATCAACCAAATTAGCCGATCGGCCATCAAATTCCAGTTTGTCAATTTTACCTTTGAGCGGCACTCCATTCACCATCACATTCCTGAAATTCCTTTCTACCGTTACAATCCTATTCCAGCTACCGGCATATTCATCAAAATAGTTGCCTAATACCTCGCGGCCATAAGCCAGTCGGCGGGTGAATTGCTCTTGCGTAAAGCTGGCCCGGCGGCGGTGCAGGTACCCCTCAAAATCTTTAATAAACCCCTCTTTAGCGGTCGACTTGCTTTGACTGCCGGGCGTTTTGCGGAATAACTGTTCTAAAGCAAAGTGAACAGCCGAGCCAAATTCAGTGGCTTCATTCCGGGGAAAGGGAATGCGGATAAGAATATTGTAATAAAACTCCAGCGGACAGCGCAGGTAATTGTTGAGCGCTGTGGCATGCAACACAAATCGTTGCAACAACTGGTTTTCAACGGCTGTGTCCAGTTTATCAACTGTAGGCCCCTGCATTAAGGGCGATTCCATACAAATAGCGGGCGTATCCATTGCGCTGGAGGCAGGGTATTGTATGGTGGTGGGTTGGTACAAAGGGCTCAGGGCCTGGAAGGCCATCGCTGATCCATTGGGCGTAATAGTTGGTGCGTACCAGGCCGTCCTTTTTTTCAGGTTAAGCAGTTTAACCAGCAACGACAGGCCCATGGCAGGATTGCGACCGGCTTCTTCCCGGATTAAAGCAGTAAAATTTGCCAGGGGTAATGCCAGTCTGCCTGTATCCGCATTAGTATGCAGGTAGGTGATGATACCCGTTTCCTGAACTATGTTTTCAAGCAGCGTGGGGAGGGGAACTTGCCCCACCATACCAATCAGTTTTTCAATGGCGGCGGATGCACGCTTCATGCCTTCAGCAATGGCGGGTGTAAACAGATTTTTTGGGGGTGTATGAACCTTTTCATACAAAAGCCTGCGCAGCGAAGTAATGTATTCCGTATACTGCCGGTTGGCCACTTCAATCGTAAGCTGTAGAATGTCCCGCGAAGGGATAGCAAACCATTCCCCATGCAACAGTTCAAACAACAGGTCATCGCCACTATTGAGGATCTCCTTTTCCGAAGCGAGGTAATGCAGCAATTGGATGATCTTTTCTATAAAGGCGTCTTCCAAAAGTGCCAGTAACTGATCGCCGGTTTGTGATGTCGGAACCTCCTGTAAATCCCCATCATGCCGGTTCACCTGGAGCAATAAAAGTTGGTAATTGTCATATTCATGCAGCGCTGCCCGCAATTGGTCCGTCCAATCCTCCGCCATTTCCCGGGCCGGAGCCTCCAGACTATTGAAATATTCATCCAGCTGTTGATTGACCAGGTCTGAAGTCCACCCCTGCTGCCGCATCGTACGGAAAAGGATCCCGAAATTACCGACCTCATGGTAAACATCACCCCGGTAACGTTTGAGCGGATGCCCATGGGGGAATGCGTCGATGAGCCGCGTAAATAACTCAATTCGCTCCAGTTCGGATAAAGGCGGTTGCTGGTTGAACATAGCCAAAGTTAAGGAACCAGCAATATGGATGAGGAGCCCAGGGGGCTGTTTGTAAACCCTGCTGGCTGGCCCATGAAGGCGTCCCAAAAGGGGATAACCGGAAGGCCACCGATCGATAAGCGAATGATAACCGGCCCAATGACCAGACTCCCCATACAGCGCAAACGCCAAAATACCAGTCTGCAATACCTGAACAAATGCCTGAAAACCAGCCTCCTTACCCAGGTACTATACCTTTGCTGTTGGTTGAAACAGAATAAACTTTTCTCATTTGCGGAAATAATCTTCATTTTGGGAATACTTTTTTGTGGTTCATACGTTTATATAGTAATATTTAGTCCTTTACAATGAAAAATCAGCACGCCTTAAGGATTTTCGTCCTGGAAGATGATATTTGGTATGGTTCCATGCTCGAACATTATCTTTCCCTCAATCCGGACAATGAAGTAAAACGTTTCGAAAGCTCCACCGCCTTTTTTAATCAACTCCATGAGCGGCCCGATGTGGTAACCCTCGACTATTCCATGCCCGATATGGATGGGAGTGCCGTACTGAAAAAGATTCGTGAGGTAAATCCTGATATTCAGGTTATTATCATCTCCGGACAGGAAGATGTAGGTACCGCCATCAGCCTGCTGAAAAATGGCGCCTTCGACTACATTGTAAAAGACGACGACGTAAAAGACAGGTTGTGGAATACCTTACTGCACCTCAAAGAGATTGTGGGTCTGCGCCAGGAAGTGGAGCAATTAAAAGAGCAGGTGGGTAAGAAATACGACTATTCTAAGTTCCTGATCGGCAAAAGCGAGGCCATGGACAAAGTATATGGCCTGATCGAGAAGGCCTGTAAAACCAATATCACCGTCTCAATAGCAGGCGAAACCGGCACCGGAAAGGAAATGGTGGCCAAAGCCATCCATTATAATTCCGACCGCCAAAAGAAGCCCTTTGTGGCCGTAAATGTGGCCGCTATTCCCAAAGACCTGATCGAAAGCGAACTCTTCGGTCATGAAAAAGGCGCTTTTACAGGTGCTGTTACCCGTCGTATTGGCAAATTTGAGGAAGCCAACGGCGGTACCCTATTCCTGGATGAGATTGGTGAAATGGACATTAGCCTGCAGGCAAAACTGCTTCGCGTATTACAGGAAAGAGAGATCATCCGGATCGGAGGTAATGAGGTCGTGTCCGTAAATGCGCGCATCATTGTAGCTACCCACCGCAACTTGCTGGAAGAAGTACAACAGAAAACATTCCGCGAAGACCTTTATTACCGCCTTATTGGCTTACCCTTCCAATTACCCGCCTTGCGCGAACGGGGTAATGATATCATCCTGCTGGCCAGGAATTTCATTGATATTTTTTGTAAAGACAATGGGATTGAGAAGAAAACCCTGTCGCCTGATGCCCAGCAGAAACTATTACAATATACTTTCCCCGGTAATGTGCGAGAGTTGAAATCCGTAATGGAGCTATCCGCTGTCATGGCCGATGGCGATATGGTGCAGCCGGAACATATTACCATCAATACCGTGGCTACCGTGAATGACCTGTTGAGCAAGGAAAGGACTTTGAAAGATTTCGAGATCCATATCATTCAGCATTACCTCGATAAATACGATAAAGATGTATTGCTGGTGGCTAAGAAACTGGATATTGGTAAATCGACCATTTACCGCATGATACAGGCTGGTGAACTAACCACCAAATAAACGGCATGATGACAGCACCGAATTACCGGGACCTCGGAAAACGAAGGATACTGGTAGCCGAAGATGTAGAGATCAACCAATACCTGGCCCGCCACATGATGGAGGCCTGGGGCTTTGAAGTGGATATCGCTGTCAATGGCCGCGAAGCTGTGGTGCTGGTACAACAAAATACCTATGACCTGGTGCTGATGGATATTCACATGCCCGAGATGGATGGCATGGAAGCTACCCGGCAGATCAGGCGATTAACCGATGCTGCGAAAGCACGTATCCCCATTGTAGCCCTTACCGCCAATGCCCTGAAGGGCGACCGTGAACGCTTTTTGGCGGCCGGTATGAATGATTACCTGCCCAAGCCTTTTAATGACTCCAACCTTTACCGCATCATAGCTAACAATCTAACCAACATGAGCACTCCACAATCTGCATCCTACCATGAGGTAATGCCTCCCGACTCCGGAAGTACTGATAAATTGTACGATCTATCCCTGGTACATGGCATTGCGGGAGGCGATGAAGAATTTGTGAAACGGATGCTCCGCTTATTCCTCGATACCCTGCCGGGCTCCTTACAGGATCTGCAAAAGGAAACAGCCAGTCAAAACTGGGAAGCAGTAGGCAAGCTGGCCCATAAACTGAAATCTACCATTGATTCTATGGGCATTGGTTCCCTGAAAGAGGTTATACGGGTGATAGAGCAAAATGGTAAAAAAGCAGTGGAAACAGACCAGTTGCCGGGACAGGTGAACCAGGTAGAGACCATTTTGAGGTCCTGTGCCGTGCAGATAAAAAAAGACTTCGCTTTATAAAACCAAACTATAAGAGCCCTGTTTAGGATAGCCTATTTATGAGTGTACATTCCCTCAAAACAGTACAGCATATCCCCATCCCTCTGAATGAAGCATGGGATTTCTTTTCCAGCCCCGCCAATTTACAGGAGATCACTCCGGGCGATGTCCGCTTTACCATCACCTCCACCTTGCATGGCGACAGGATATACCCCGGGCAGATCATTGAATACAAAATAAAACCCCTGTGGGGTATTGAATGGTATTGGATGACCGAGATGACCCATGTAGAACCGGGGAAATACTTTGTCGATGAACAGCGATTTGGCCCTTATAGATTATGGCACCACCAGCATCATTTTAAAGAAGTGCAGGGTGGGGTGGAGATGACAGATATTGTGCATTATAAAATACCGGGTGGGTGGCTGGGTAACCTGCTCCATACCTGGAAAATCAGGAAAAAGCTCGAACAGATATTTGCGTACCGGTATAAGAAGATAGAAGAACTGTTTGGGAAAGCGGGTAATACAGGTCAGCAGGCATAGATCAGCCCGGAATCCTGTTTTACTTTAAGAATAGCGATTGTAGCCATAAAAAAAGGTTGACAAGATATCCCTTGTCAACCTTTCAACTTTTTAACCTATTGCTTATCCCGGTATGCGGGAGATGTATTTTTCGATCTCTTTTACCTGTTTTACAATTTCAGGGCTGGTAGGTTTAAGCGCCTTCGTTTTACGGAAAAACTCTTTGGCGGCCCTGAATTCCCTTTTGTTCATCATGATATTGCACATTTGCAGGTAGGCAGCCGCTTCATTTTCTTTATCGGGCAATCCTTCCCGGATGGCCTGACGGATATATTGTTCCCCTTGTTTGAAATTGCCTTTTTGCAGGGCGATCATGCCCAATTGCAGCAGGTTGGCTCCTTTTACTTCCTTCATGGGGGTGCCCATTGCCAGACCTTTCTTCATATTGACTTCCGCGCCATCAAAGTCTTGCTTCATCATCGCCAGTTGACCTTTGAAAGTATAATAGGCTGAGCGGATGGGCTTATAGAGCAGGTTGGGGAATTTAACCGAGTTGAGAATGCCTTCGGCTCCTTCCAGGTCGCCACTTTCCATGTATTCCTGGATAAGGCGCAGTGGGCCAATAAAAAAATGGCCTACGATCAGGATCAGTCCGATGAAATAGAGCGGGAAAGCAGGCCAGAAGCTGCTGTAAATATTCGCCACGATACCCAATACCACCAAACCCAGACCCAGATAGAGGCGGTAACGGATAAGCCAGGTATAAAACTTCATAAACGTTCTTTTTTTAGGGGTAGCAAAGATAGGTGGAATTCATGTGCAGCCCAGTAAATTTGTAATTGCGGCAGCCGGGCGGGTAGTAATGCACAAAGGAGGGGCATGAAGGCCTGTATTTGAACAATTTGTGCTTTTTTCTGGATCCCTGCAAATACAATGCTTTGTTTTCTTATTTTTGGCGCCCGGAATTCAGAAATGGAGGTGCAAATACCTTCCTTTTTACTTCCCGGTCCCGTAGTTCAATGGATAGAATAGAAGTTTCCTAAACTTTTGATACAGGTTCGATTCCTGTCGGGACTACGATATACAAAAGGCTTTAAGTCATTGGACTTGAGGCCTTTTGTTTGAATGGAAGAGGTTTATTATTTTTACTGTAAATGTTACCCAATGATACCCGAAGCAAAATTAAAAATATCACTGGTGGAATTATCATTGAAGGGAGCCAAGATACTTGCACAACAATCAGAAATCTCCTTTGCGCAAGCTTTCCAACAAGTACAACGGTTAAAGAAGACTTCGAAGGTAAATCAGTCACTAAAGAAAGGCAAGCAGTCGTCTTAAAAGCCTTTTGTAATGAAAATGATTTATGGGTTAATGAAATTCCTGGGGAAGATCGATACTTAACAAGAGGTGGCGAAGCACGGGTGTATCTTCATCCTGATAATAAAAAAGTAATCAAGCTTAATGATGCAGTCTACTATGCAACGTGGCTGGAATTCTTTAACAGCGTCTTGTTGCATAATCTTATTTTTCCAAATACTGAGTATACTTTAGTGGGTTTTGTAAGGGAAAGCGAAATCCTATACGCTGTTTTAATGCAACCCTTTATTACTTCGGACGCTCAAGTTGAGTTGGAAGAAATAAAAAAGCTTCTAACTTATAACGGTTTTGAGAACAACAGAAGAAGCGATTATATTCATAAAGAGTTGGGATTAATTCTTGAAGACATGCATGATGAAAATGTGCTTGTTAATTCCGAAACGTTATTTTTTATTGATACTGTTTTTTATACGGTTGCTCCGCAATAAAATTAAGTAATATATAAAATGAGGGAATAATCCAAGTATCTACTGACGCCGATATTTGGCTAATGGATATAACAATTCAAGATCAACTTTAAAAGGTTGTTTTAAAATATCCTCGAAGCAGGAAAATGGTTTTCTTCTTAAAGAAGTGATTACCCCTCTTATCTCCAATAGTTTTTTATGCAATTCTTTGGAGGGCAAATACAACAATAATAATTGTCGCAAATCCCCCAGATTTTGTCGCGATTGAAGGCTATGATAAAAGTCATTACTTCCGACATTCGTATACACCAAAGAAAACCGACATGGCTAAAATAGTTGCAGCCTTAAATATAACCCTCAACGGTTCGTGCGATCATACTTCGGGGATCGCCGACGAAGCACTACACGATCATTACACCGAACTGATCCGTGGCTCAGATATTATTCTTTATGGAAGAACCACGTACCAGCTTATGGAGGACTACTGGCCCGGGCTGGTTAAAAATCCCAGTGGAGAAAAGTCGATGGACGAATTTGCAATTGCTTTGCACAATATCCGGAAAATTGTTTTCTCACGCACACTGAAATCGCTTAGCTGGGAAACTGCTGTTCTTGCCAAAAAAAGCCTTGAGGATGAAGTGCTGTCATTGAAGAAACAACCGGGTAAAGATGTGCTGATTGGAAGCCCAAGCTTGATTAACGAGCTAACGAAGCTTGGGTTGATCGATGAATACCAACTTTGTATTCATCCGGTGATTGCGCCGGACGGATTACCCCTGTTTAAGAATATTCAGGGACAACTGATTCTTAAGTTAACAAAGACTAAAACTTTTCAGGCCGGACAAGTGATGCACTATTATGAGAGGATAAAAGGTTGAAATACGATATTGCTGAAGGATATCGCTAATGTTTACCAATCCACGCTACAATCGGATCGATCCATTCCTTCCTTCCCTTGTAGAAAAATCCATGACTTAAACCTGTGTTCAACACAACCTGTTTATAACTTTTGATGTGCTTGTGCATGTGAAACAGGTTATCACAAGAGCCACGCGGGTCGCTTTTTTCAATAATAGATAGGAAATGGCCATGTAATTCGCTTTGTTCAACTTCTTTGTAATCATCCTGCCGGCAACCACCCATTTTAACGAAATGCAATGAATCATTCCTTAGCCGGTCCGAAACACGGTAGCTGATGGCCCAACCGGCACTGGCACTCACTACAAGAATATGTTGAACTGGTACACCGGCTTTTAATAAACTATCTATCTGGTTACAGAGCTTTACAGCATACGATGAGTCTTTCACTTCCGGAAACCTTCTTTCACTGATCACATAAAAACCCCTTACTCGCAAGCTGTCCAATATATTCGAATATTCATAACGGCCCCATTCCGGCGCACCATTGTTAATGGCGTTGTCTCCAAGGACTGTCACTACGCCGCCATGCAGGTAAAACAGGTATCGGCCTTTTTTATCAATGACTTTGGGAAGAGAAGAAGACACCGTTTGTGCCATGGAAGCTTGCAAAAACAACAACAATAATGTGGTAGCTGTAATATGCATAAAATGAAATATTAGCTACTAAATAACAACTTATTTATTAACCGCCAGCATTCTGATTCACACCAGTATTTCTAGAAACCTCGAATTTTTTATTCCCTATTCATGATCGGTATTACCTGGTAATGCGCTCGATTTCCTCAAATCTTGCAGAATTTGATTTGAGTTTGAGGCCCTTGGGGCTACCAAACTGGAATCTTCAATATTAAATTGGAAGTTATGGTTTTTTATCTGTACCCATTTGATATGGAGGCTGTTACAGTAAGGAAAGCGTTTATCTTCGTGGCTAGGTATTCATGTTTTGAAACGTTTTTTCTATCCATCTTTTGTTCTCCAGATAGCTGGAAGCCCATGATTTACTGATGTTTGAGTTTTTTAAGCGCATAGGAAAGAAGTTTTTCGAGATTCGATGTTGCTGGTGTTAGGTTATTCAATTCTTGGATCACAATCTGCATTTAATTGTTGGGGTGGGCAAAGGTTAGTTCGTGGGTTTCTTTGTCGATCTCGCTTAAGCCATGACGAATTTTCACGTCTCTTATCTTTTTTTCAAATCCTGCCTGTTGTAATTTTAGCTCCTCGTCACTTTTTGAATTATTGCTGTTAAAGTGGTCAATCTACTTAATGATCTGCAGTTTGATCAAAGGAAAAATTTCACTGGATACGCTGAATTGCTTCAGAAGATCAATGAAAAGATCATTAACTCTTTTACATAAGTCTCGTGGCGTGCAAAGTTTCATGAATTAATAGTAGCAAGGAATCGATGGAAGATTAAGGGATAAATACTATTCGAAATTTGGCTCGTTCTGTGGTTTTGAAACCTATTGGAGTGTTTCTTGCAATTTCAACTTTAAAAGTTTCGCTACTATAGTTGGTAGGTTTCTTTAGTCGTATATCTGCCAATGAGTATGTAATAATGCGCTCCTTTATGTTAGTGCACCACTCCGAGTATGCTTCGTCAATAGGCTCAATCTTGTATCTGTTGCCAAAAAAGGATTTGCCTTCTGCAAATTTAGAAATAACAAAACCAGTCAAATAGTCGCTGAATTCAGTCAGCTCATCTTTGGTGGGTATTCTAAATCCTTTCACCTTAAGAATGCTGTCTGTTGTATATCCATCTGCATCTAACAAATTGTTAGCTTCATCATATGCCTTTGGATAGCCATTTTGTTCATTCAATGAATTACAAAAATTCATAGCTTTTTCCAAGAAGCAGCCAAAATAAAAGCCTGGTTCATCCACGAGAAATTGACCAATATAATAACTATATTTTTTTGCACGTTGTTCTGAATCATCATAAATAAACCCAAGCCTATATAGGAAATGTGTTCCCTTTTCTTTTAAAAAGGTTTGTGCCATATCGTACGCAGATAGATTTAATGAATGAAAAAAAACTGGATTTTTACGTGCGGCATCTGCAATGAAATACTCTAAGATTGATTTGTGTGCAAATTTCCAGTTTCCTAACGCATCACATGTAAGTAATGATTGCCCCGTTACTTCTTCTGGATTTAAGTGTATCTGATTAAGCGATGCAATTTTTTGGGCCTCTTCCTTTCTAATATATGTCCTATTCTCTTCCTTACTCAGCATGTATAAGGTTGTTGCAATATTTAAAGAGAGACTATATAGATTTTTCTGAAACTCTATTCGGTCGGAGCTTGACTTCCTTTTTGCCGCTTCCCTTTCTAACCATTTTTGTATTAACACCTTATAGATAGTAGAAATATCCTTGAGCTCTAACTTTTCCTCTAATAGAAAATCTATGTAATTCAGGAGCATTGGACGAGTTACAAGGTATTTAGATTTTAATACGATAGCCAATGCATTCTTCTTCTTTTCATTCCACAAGTTCAGGTAGCCGAATTTCTTACTTAGATATTTTCTTACTTCTTCAATAGTAAATGGAGAAATATAAATCTTGTTAAGCTTGTAATATCCACTTTCATCTGGCTTCAGTAAGTTAAGCTCAAACGGATCGGCTTCTTGATGTGGGAAATATTGGGTTCTGCATGTGATAATAACCTCTTTAAAGTTTCTACAAGATTTAATAATCTCGTCTACTCGTATTCTGAAGGCTTGTTCATCTGAAATTGATGCATCTTTGGAGATAATAGCAGGATCTTCGTCTAATGCATCCATAAGAAGAATCGTATTACGGGCTTCATCTAATGGAATTTCATTAACTCGGCGCATTGTATCTGGATGTGAAAATCGTAAAAGAACTAGATTACTGTATCTGTAGTGATTTCGAAAAGAATGATAATTCAAGTATAAATTAATCATAAATGTGGTTTTACCCATACCTGAATCTGCTAATATTAAGTAGAATCTTTCAGAGTCTAATTTTGCATTGAACGCTGTCTTAATGAAGAAGGGGATTAGCTTATTTCTCGCAACAAATAAATGTGTATTACTTGGCTCCTCTTGTCGTGTAGGTGAAGCATTCTGATACTGGGTTGCTATGTAATACCTACTAGCCTGTTTTATCGATTTATAATCGAATTGCGGATTTAAATTTTTGACGGATTGTTTCTGGTTTTTTATTCTTATTGCCAGTTTTTTGATTATCCATACTAGCCCATAAGTAAGGAGGGCTGTTAACAAAATAGAAATGGCCTCGCTTTGAGTCTTACTAAGACCATGTTGTTCAAAAAAGCCTCCGAAAGGAGTTATTTTGGATAACTCACTAACAATATCCCAAAAATCCATAAGCTGTTAATTGAGGTCCTCAAATTTTAAACAAAAAATATAAAATCTGCATAATTTATTATAGGTGAAAACACCTTTTTTATGAATTATTTGCGCAAATTTGAATGCAGGGACGAGTAGCCCCTGAAAATAAGGAGCTATTCTTTTAAAGAGTTAAGCGACTCCAATTCTAGTAAGAAATCAATGCAACCAAGATTTTAGTTGGAACGAACCCTTATTCAAAGCCTGGCAATTTTTATTGCAGGTAATCTTGATATTTCTGTTGGTAATAATCCGATTGGGGAAGGTTATTTAATAACCGGTATACATGACTTAAATGGGAACAGGCAGTCGCTACACTTTTTTTGTAGTCAAAATTTTGTTTATCGACAGCGTACACCGCTTCGTGTAGACTAAGCTGCTTTTCATAAGCTTCCCGGGCATTTTCCAGTTCATTAAGGGTCAGATATATTTTGCCAAGGAGCTGGAAGGACATTGCCAGGCCATCAATGTAAGCCACTACCTCCGGACATTCCTGGTACAGGTACTCCTCCAACCGGTTAAACTCCTTCGCAAAGGACAATGCCTTTTCAATATTCCCAAGGGCAAGTTGCAGGTCGCCAAGAAACTGACACATGATGGCCATCCCATGCGTAATAAAATAATTGCCTTCATACTTTTCAAGCAATTGCCAAAAATGCGCCAGGCCTTCTTCAAAAAGGTCATTGGCTTCCTGCAGTTTGCCCAACTGTTTGTAGGCATATCCGGCCCTGGAACAGGCTGTAGCAAGCCGAACGCTGTCATCATCGTCGGAGTAGGTAGTGGTGAGCTCTCTAAAGGCCTGTACCATGAGTTCGAAGTTGTACAGCGCTTTTTCTGTCTCACCTGCACTGGCATGCATTTCACCCAATTTTTCAAAGGAAGCACCCAGCAGCCTTTTGTAAGCCGGTTCATCGGGATGTAATAAGCAATACTGTTGAGCGAGTTGATTCAATTCTTCGAAGATCGAAGTAGCCTGGTCACGATTCCCCATCAGGCTGTTGATCATTCCCATCCGTTCAAGACAGCACAGCGAAAAATAATGATCATTTAATTGGTCATACACCTGCTTGGCTTCTACAATGTTTTGCAAAGCAGCTGATAAGTTGCCGGTTTCCCGGCAGCTATCTGAGATCTTGAATAGTAAAGCTGCAAAATCAGGATCGAGGATCATGTTTGTTTATAAGTTCGGATAGAAAAAGCAATGAATTTTTATAGACCTCATTTTCCGGACAAGCTTTACAAAGTTCTTCTGCCAGTGCCAAAGCTTCTTTTAAATGCTGAAGCGCCTTGCTGTCTTTTTTCCGGGCAGCTTCAACCAAGGCCAGTTTTTCGAGTGCAATGAGTAAACCATATTTGTAATGAGCATCGTCAGGTGATTCCTTGTTGATATACTTAGATAGCCGATGGAACGCTGTGTAACTTTTCCTCGCTTCCGCTAAACTCCCATTCTCCAGGTGTAGATTGCCAATGAACTGGTAGGCAGTGGCCAGCCCCTGGCTATAATGCAGACTACCAGGAAACTTATCGAGCAACTCATGGTATATAAGCCGCATATTGTTATAGGCAGAAAACGCTTCTGTGCTTTCACCTGAAAGGTGACGGATAGTTCCTATTTTTTCGTAGGAGGCACCCAGTTCACTTTTAAAATTCAAATTCAAAGGAACAGCCGAACACAGCTCCTGTTCATAATCATGGTATTGCTGATAGTAGTACTGCGCTTTGGGGAGCCCATTCAGTAATAAATGTACCTGACCTAACTTGGAAAAGGCAATAGCCACACCATTTTTATAGTCTACATTATTGGTATCAATCGCATAGATCCCCTGTTGCAGCGCAAGGTGCTTTTCATAATTCATCCTGGCATTTTCCAACTCAGAACGTACTAAATGTATATTGCCCAGGTACTGGTAGGAAATGGAGACTGCCTCGGTATATTCAACCATAGCAGGAAGTGCCTCATGCAGGATCTCTTCCAACTGGTTAAAGTGTTGCGCATAAACAAGTGCCTTCTCAATTTGCCCCATTGTTAAATGCAGTTCTGCAAGATACTGGCACAGCACTGCCAGCCCATGTGCAAATGAATAATTGCCCTTATCCCTTTTATATAATTGTAAAAAAAGCCGAAGGCCCTTGTTAAACAGACCATCAGCGCGCTGTAGCCACCCGAGTTGCCTGCAGATATAACCGGCTTTGGAACAGGCAATAGCGAGACCATTGGCTGCTTCCTCATCATCAGGATATTCATTGCCGATGTCTGTAAAGACCGTTAACATCGCCTCAAAGTAATTGAGCGATTGTACCCTATCCCCGGAGCTGCTATGCTGGTCGCCTAATTTTTCGTAGGCAGTACCCAGCAACCTTTTATAATGCGGGTTAGTGGGATCCGATGCGCATAGTTGCTCAGACAATAAGCGTAATTCCTCAAAAATAGCTGCGGCCTTATCCGTTCGCCCGAGCAAGCCTTCAATTATCCCAATCCGTTCAAAGCATCTGGCATAGTAGTACTGGTCGTTCAGCTTTTGAAACACCGTTTTCGCTTCCAGTATTTGCTGCATGGCGCCCGAAAGGTCGCCGGTTTCCCTGCAGCTATCCGAAAGATGGTATAGTAACAAAGCAATATCAGGATCAATTACCATGCAGCAGATTCAGCTTGTCGATCACAGATTTGGCATATCGCTGGAATACCTGTGGGTAGGTTAATGCCCGGCCAAGAATATCTGTTATAGATTTTATCAGCGGCCTGATATTATCTTTATCAGGTTTCAGCTTTTCAAATACTACCTGTTGCACCAGTGGGTGCATTTTATAGTAAAGATTAAGCGATAGACTTTCGTCGGCAATGGTGCGCTGCTTACCCTGTATCCACCCAATCTGCTTCAATTCATCTAACCTGGTCTCGAACTCCAGGTCCTCACCTTTCTCAACACGCCAAAGTTTTTTTAAATGATCGATCGGGATATCTTCAGAAGGTAAAACAGAAAAGAATCGCAGCATAGTGACTTTTGCTTCATTTTCAGCATCGCGCGCTTGATTACCCGTTTTTTCAAGCAGGTAATCTGTTTCAAATATGCTTGACAAGTAAGAATGGATCTTCCTCGTTTTCTGTTGCGCTTCCGTTTTACTGTCTGCATGATGCCCGATCTCAACAAGCGTTTGCAGTTCAGGGTGCCTGAAATCCTGTTCCTGCAAAAAGGAGAACAATGCAGGAACAGCAAGGCCTCTTTTTTTGCCTGCTTTAGCGAGTAATTCGGTTAGCAACGTATGCCTCACAATATGGTCAAGCACTTGTTCAATCTCTTGTTGAATGTCAGCAGTTTTAATATAATCCCATAAGGCTTTATTATTATTGGTATCTACCTGGTCCGGGGCGTAGAAGTGGGCAAACAGAAGGGAGGCTTCTTTCATGTCAAGCTCATTCACTTTGATGTAGTCAAAGCCATCGGGCACAGTCCGTGTACCAATCAATATTTTCCATCCCGAATTTTCAAGATGACCCCTCATGTTTACCAGGTCATCAAAATCATATTCATTGATGTTATCGATGACCAATAATTTGTCCCCTTCCTGCTTGCGCATTTCCTGCAATACAACCCGTAATTGTTCGTGCTGCAGTAGTGGAAAAGAGGGCCCACTGAGCCCAAGTGCAGCTGCCATACCAGCGATGAAAGCCGACTGCAGGTTTTTGTCGACCGTTATAGCGGCGATGCTATTAAAGTAAGCCTGGCAGTTATCCTGGTGCAAATATTCCTGTATGAGCGTCGTCTTTCCCATACCACCAATCCCACTCGCCAGCAAAATATTTTTCCTCACCGACGGATCGGTCAACGATTTATGTAACTCCTTCAGCTTCTCTTTCCTGCCGATAAAAAAGCCAGGCTTTACAGGAAGATTGTAACGAATTGATTTGACTGGTGAACAGGTTATCGTGCCAATGAATGACTTTACCCTGATCACAAAAGTAGTGGATTGTAAGGCTGCCAAAGATTCTGTCGCCTCTAGTCTTAAGTTGGCTAAGATGGCTTTATCATATTCAAAATTGGATTGGCCTATCTCATCCAGTACGATTGGTATACCGGCAAATCCGGTCTCATCCAATATTTGTAGTTGCTGCAGTTTGAAACTTTCCAGGAGGGTCATAAATTTATTCTCCGCATGTTATACGATAAATTTAACGCTTAATCTCCGCAAAATCAATATAGTTATGCCGGCCAGCAATCTTCATAGGCTTACTAATGATTTTTAAATGTAGGAGCCGTGTCGTATATTTAATTACGAATTTATTCGTAATTAAATATACGCTGTATGAAAGCCTGTATATCCCCCAAGAAATTGAATTACTTTTTGATGGGAGTTTTCCTCTTATGTGAGCTGGAAGCGCATAGTCAGAACACAACTCATTTAGCTGATACTATAGTTGAAAGGTTTGTAAACATTGGAAATCACAAGCTACTTGTTCGTGAAAGAGAAAGCAGGGACGCCAGATTTACCGTGGTGTTTGAGTCAGGGGCAGGCGGCAGCTCGCAGGATTGGCTAAAGGTCATACCCCTGTTAGGAGCCGAAATTCGCATCATTGCTTATGACAGGGCAGGATTGGGTAAAAGTGAGGCAGGACCCGTGCCGCAAACAATGGCGCAGAGTGTTTTTGAATTACATAAATTGATCGAAGCTATTAATATTAAAGGTCCGGTTATCCTGGTAGGTCAATCAATGGGAGGTCTGTTGATCCGGCTATATACAGAACAGTATGGGAAAAATGTGGTGGGCCTGGTACTGGTAGATCCGGCCCATGAAAGCGGTGTTTTCGGAAGTATGAAGTACGGAGGCTGGACTCGATTGCGGGAGAAAGCCACAGGAAAGCCAATACCCAGGCCACAGGTAAACACGAACATAAGTGCTGGGTACGACTCCACTGCAGATTACTTGGCGGAGGAATTTCAAAATATATACCTGGCAGGTCAAAAAAACGCCCAACCATTAGGCAACCGCCCGGTAGTTATACTTGGCGCCGGAATACGAAATCCACCGCCGGGAACACCAGACGAACAATGGAAAGTATTGAGAACAGAAAGAGATAAGCAGGTAGAAGGGCTTGCCGTTTTATCGAATAATTCCAGGTTTATTGCAGACCCTAAAAGCACTCATCATATTCAAAAAGATAACCCGGAAATCGTTGCTCAGGCAATTCAAATGGTTATTAACTCAATTACTGCTAATGCCAAACTCTAATTTGAAATAAATGGAACTGTTATAAGACGGTGTAACAATGTACGGGGACCTGTCAGATGATTTAAGTAAAGCAGTTAAAAAACGTTACCTACGTACTTCAGTGATGATGGTACCAAGCAGATCAACTAAATCTTGATGAATTACCCCAATCTGTTCAACTTCCTCTCCCGCTCTCCAATGCTCCCTTTCTTTTATGAGTGTAAGACGTTGCGTACCTCTGCCCGATTGCAACAATACATCGTAAGTTCCTGTAAGTCGCCCATCCCAGGAAATGGTTTCAGCTAGAGCGGCTTTATAAAATACATTGTTGTGTGTAAAAGTGGTTGTAAAAACCAGGTGGTCGGTTATATCTGGCCTGCCAGTGACGAGTTGGAAGTCCATATTGGTTGATTTAGACCAGCAAGTTAGGAAAAAGGGTGTTTTGCCAGGTTTTCCATTGATGAACGGCGGGGGGCCTCGGGGCCCGGGGAAGCAAAGAGGACCCAAAGAGGAGGATGTGTGGACCTAACGAGGTACCATTGAGGAAACAAACTGCCGTAACCTGATTCAAATCGTCTGATTCAGGTCTTCAATCCTTAGAATTCAAGCGTATATAACCGGCGGCGCTGGATTATTTTTAAATAAAGACTAATGTCTTGTGAAATCCTCCGGATAGATGCATCTTTATCTCAAACAGCTGGTTATGAGGTATACAACCCTTCTTTCCCTCCTTTTGCTTCCTGTTTTCCTGACAGCACAGTCGTCTTCACTACCCTTGAATTTTAGCAGTTACGCTATCAAACTTTGCGTGGCAAAAGACGAAAGCCTGACGCTAACCACCCGGGCAGGAGAAGTTGGTGTAAGCTCATCCATAAAGGGAAACTGGCGCAGGGCGAATGTAGAAACGACCAGCTCATTGTCTGGCCCTACACTTGACCAACCCAATTTCTTTAACAAGGATACAGGATTTGTATCAGGCTTTATCACCAACCAGGCTAGTGGTGAATACAACATCATTTATCATACAACAGATGGGGGAGCAACATGGAAGGCCGTCAACTTTGGACAAGATGGCTGGATTGATGATGCTACTAACCTCGATAATGGAGAAGCCTGGCTCAGCGTGGCCGGGAGCGGTATTGCCTATACCACAAATTATGGTACTACCTGGAAGAAATTCAATATTCCGGATATCAAACAACGCTTCGCTGCAATTTACTTTAATGCCAAACGAGAGGGTATTATTGGCTCCTTATGGAATAGTATTGCTTATACAACGAATAATTGCCAAAGCTGGAAGCAGCTTCCTACTCCCCTGGATCAAAAGAAATACAATAAGACCAACCGGGAAAGCAGACCTGAAATTACGCATGTGGCCCTATTCAATAATTACTTGCTGGTAAAGCAGGAAGAATTTGTCTTTTACAGCCAGCGGGATTCCATCAACTGGGTATGGCTCCCAAAGTACAGCGACTTCTATACCGATCCTTACAATTCGGCCTTGTTCTTTTGCTCCGCCAAAGGAAATTTCATAAGATCTGACAGCAGCTTTACTCCCATTCATGTTTTTGAAGAAACATTGCAGCATTACGATGCCAAGTGCAGAAACGGAAGCCTGTTCGTGGTAGGCCAAAATAGTATGGTCCAATTTAACCAACAGAATACACGGGTTGCTACTCCATTTTCGGCAAATGCTACTACTGGTGCTCAACCTGTTTACGTTGGTTATGCTGGTAACAATTCTATAGGAGTACAGGATAATAAGATTTTCAGCCAGTCAGTGTACAATGGGAAGTGGGATTATCTTTTTACTTTTCCGTACCCGCTTGAAAAGGGAATGTTGTCCGTTACAGCTGAACAGGAGTTGCTTTATTACACGGAGAATGATCTGTTTTACTTCAATTTTTCCGGCAAGCAAATAAGGACGGTCAGTAAGAAAGTTATGATCGCCAATTTCATCGCGAACGGCATTCGGAAGATCGTTTTTTCAGCAGGTAGTCGTGGCTGCTTTCATTATTATGAAAATAAGTTGGAGTATACCCGGCAAGGGGATGAATTTGGTAATGTAGTGGAAACCAGCCGTGCCTCAAAAGGAAAAACTGGTCTGCCTGAATATGAAGCTACTATCGACCGTGAAAGGGTGAATGCTTTTGTAAGCCAGCTACCAACCCTATTCAATGGTTCGCGGGAAACTACTTTGCAAGATCTGAATTTCACAGCGGAAGAATATGAGCAATGTAAAAAAGATATTTTGGAGTTCCAGAAATACCAGCTGCAACCAAAGAAAAAGAAAGAACCTGCATTCCAGTTTGCGGTTAATAACCTCGATTTTTCCAGATTGCTTAATCTTGTTGACTCCGTAAAAAACATTGGGAATAAAGAGCTTGCTGGTTATCTGACACGTCTAAGTGGGTTTTGGAGCACTACCTCTTTCTGGAAAAGCATTGAACTTATCAATGAAAAAAACGAGAAGTTAACATTAAACAGTAATTATTGCAGCGAGAACCCTTTCTACATGCCATGGAATATTTCTTTGAACGGCTATACGATGGTAAGTACAGACTTTGAAATTAACCGGTTCATAGAAAACATATATCCTGGGTTTTTGAGCAAGGAAGGCAGAGTGCTGGTATTACATGGCTTAGTGAAAAAACTTTATCAGGCTCCCGGTGATCTGGTTTCAGTTCCTTAATTAATAGCTAATTGGGTAAGGGCATCTTACCGGAAATATAAGCCCCTGGTTTATGTTTCCGGTTTTTTTATGCACCTAAGGTGCCTTGAAGGGGGCAAAAAAGGACCTTGTCAATAAATGTTCGGAGATAAAGCGCATTCGCCTAAGCGGGTACCGAACGAAACAATAACAAGACCCGGAGAAAGGAGACTTAAGCCGTTTTTACAGTCTGCATCAGAATGTGATGTAGGTCACGTAACCACACCTCAATGCCGTCGTTACTTTGTGTTTCAGCCATTAAAAAATAAAATGATGAAAAAACAAACAATTATTGTAACGGGAGCTTCTTCCGGTATAGGAGAAGCGGTAGCAAGGCAGTTCCTGGAAGCTGGCGATAATGTAATTATCAATTCGGCAACAGCAGAAAAATTGGAACAAGCCTATAGAAGGTTGGGTGCCGGACCTAATTTGGCAATGATGCCAGGTGATGTCAAAGACAAAAATACTGGTAAGCAGTTGGTAGCGCTTGCCGTAGAAAAATTTGGTAAAGTAGACGTGCTGGTGAACAATGCGGGGATCTTTGACAACAAAGCCTTCTTAGAAGTTGATGAGGCGTATCTTGACCGTTTTTTAAACACAAACCTGAAAGGGACTTTTTTTACTACACAAGCCGTTGTGCCGCAGATGCTGAAACAGGAAGGCGGGGTGGTCATTAACATAGGAACTCCACTAGTCAACTACGGCTTAGGAGGTGCGCCAGCTACTGCACCAATCTCAAGTAAAGGAGCTATTCATGCGCTTACGATCCAGTTGGCTGCTGAATTTGGTAAGCGGAATATCCGGGTGAATACGATTGCCCCAGGTGTTATACGTACGCCAATGCACGGCGAAAGCAGTGATAAAATGGCTGGGTTGCACCTTGTAGACCGTGTAGGCGAGGTAGAGGACATTGCAGAAATGGTCTACACCGTTGCAAAAAGTAATTTTATTAATGGCGCCATTATCAATGTAGATGGCGGTATGGGTGCTGGTTACAATTTAAACTAAATTGAAAACTAGGAATAGTTGGCAATAAACATAGGTTGTACGAATAGCAATATAAAAAGTGTAACTTCAATCTTCTGATCTTCAGAAGATTTTTTTTTGATCCCAACGCCCCATGTCCTGGCTCCATGTGTTTCGTATTATGTCATTTAGCAAAACCTGCAATTTGAATATTATGACACGACAATTGCTTTTTTTCTCATTCCTGCTATGTGGTGAGCAAACAACCAAAGCACAATTCAATTACCCTGCGTCCAAAACGGTTGACAGCAGCGACTCCTGGCACCAGGTAACGGTGAAAGATCCATACCGGTGGCTGGAAGACATGAAGAACCCCGAAGTGATAAGCTGGTACAAAAAACAGGCGAGCTTCACCGACAGCATGCTGCATCAGGTTCCTTACGCTGATATGCTGTTCAATGAAATGATGAAACTGGAGGTGTCTCAACCCCAGCAAAAATTTGGCATAAAACGGATTGCTAATGCCGTCTTTTATAACCAGGTAAAGCAAGGTGAAGAAAAGGTAAAAATATACAGGCAATCAGATAATGCAAATGTAGCGCAGGTTATTGCCTCACCCGAGATGTGGGGGCAAAATTTTAATATCACCAATTATGAACTGTCCCCCTCCGAACAATACATTGCCATTGTTGCCAGGGAAGGCGGTAAAGAAATAAACCACGTAAAAATTTATAGCATTACTGAAAATAAAATACTGCCCGATAAAATTGAAGGTAGCTTCAAAGGGTTTTTGAACAATCAAAACAACATGTTTTATTATGTGCAGCCTCCTGCGCATGATCCAGCTTCCGCCTATAATCACAATGAGGAGATCTTTAAAACCCATGTCATTGGCACAGATACTTCACTTGATATAATCCTTACCAGTAAACAAACCAATCCTGAAATTATGAGTTTTACAGAGGGTAAATACCTCTGGGAAATTGAGACCTTCAAAGGCTGCAACTATGAGTTTGCATGGGTAGTTCAATCTTCTTCAGCTGAAATTTGGTATAGAAATAAGAGTGTCAGTAATAAATGGAAGCAATTATTTGATGCAGCTAATAATGTCTATAATATCTTTCATTTTAACAACAGGATCTATTACACTTGTTTTAAGGATGCACCCAATGGCGTCATAAAAATGCTTGATTTAAGCAATCCTTCTGCACCACACAAGCGTATTTTGCAGGAGCAAGCAGATCCATTGGATTATGATGCCATCACAGAAACAAAAAACTACCTTATTGCCGCCTATAAGAGGAATGGGATTACCTCCTTTTCAAAGTTCATATTTATGCCGGCAAATAAAATCACCGCTTCACCTTTTAAAGAAAATACAGCAAGAACCAGGTACTTTGGCATCAATAAATATAAGAACGACAGCCTTTTAATAGTTCGGGAAGGATGGGCAGATTTTCCCTTGCTTACTTATGCTGCGGCCAATAGTAATAAGGAAATACCCAGTCAATATTACATCCGTCAGGTACTTCCATTTGAAGATAACCTGGTTGTGGAAGAAGTCGAAGTGCTGGGATACGATGGTGCACTAGTGCCATTAACCATTATCCGGCGAAAGGATTTACGATTGAACGGAAACAATATTGCTATCATAAACGGATATGGTGCGTATGGAGAACCCATTACACCCTACTTTAATCAGACGTACGCTATACTTGCCAATAAGGGTGTAGTAGTTTGCTTTGCACACGTGAGGGGCGGTGGCGAAAAAGGAAGTAACTGGCATATTGCTGGTATGAAACAAAGCAAGTCCAATAGCTGGAAAGACTTTAACAGTTGTGCAGAATACCTAATTGACAAAGGCTATACGACTGCTGCGCATTTATCCTGTGAAGGTGGTAGTGCCGGAGGAATACTTATAGGGAGGGCAATTACAGAACGGCCTGACCTTTGGGCTTGTGCTATTCCGGAAGTAGGAGTAATGAATATATTGCGTGGTGAATATTCAGCTTATGGAAAAAGTCAGACTGATGAATTTGGGACAGTAGACGACATTAATGAATTCTTCTCCATTCTTGAAAGCGATGCTTTATTGCACATACAAAAGGGTATAAAGTATCCTGCCATGCTGGTTGTAACAGGTTGGGATGACCCTAGAGTAAGCAGTTGGCAATGCGGTAAATTTGCAGCCGCAGCACAAAATGCAACCACTTCAGGGAAACCTGTATTGCTAAAAATAAATTTCAATGGTGGACATGGAGGTGATATGACAGGCAAACAAGCTGCTATGAAGGAACAGGCAAAGAAATATGCCTTTATACTTTGGCAATGTGGTTTCGACAAGGCGAATAAGTACGACTGATAAAAGGCCGGATGGGCCTTTCATAGACTAACAAAACCGGAGCGCTTCACCTTGTAGTGAGTTGCTCCGGTCTTATCAAAATCTCTATCTATGTATGCTGATTCATCAAAACTCCGCAATCAGCGAAAACCATTTTGCTGCCGGCCCCACCCACAATTCTTTATAGGTGGCAGTATTGAATTGCGGCCAGTACGGCGTGTCCTCATTAAACCTTGATTGCATCCCAACCGGTATACCCCCCACGGTTTCACCGGGCAAGGCTGTATACAATTGAGGATAATTGCTTCCTTCCCCCCAAATAATGGACTGTCCAAAGGGATTTTTGCCCACAATCCAGAACAATTGCTGTTCTGCAATATCCATCAGTTTTTTATCGTGCAGTAACTTGCCTGCAAGGGCTGCCGCCTTACCTGTAGAAAGCTGTACCGCTGCATTTCCCTTAAAAGAAAACCATACGGGAAACACACGCAGGTAGTGCTCTTCATCCAACTTAAAACCATTCTCCAGCTGCTCTTTATAATCCTGGGTAGCGCCTTTATAAATGCCCACTTGCACTTTATAAAAGTTCACCGAGTCTTTCACCTCATCCACATGATACACTCCGCTGGGCACCAAACCATACGGCTGCACATACTGCATAATGGTTTTCAGGTAATCGCCATACATCCTGACAGCGCCTTCCCATTTTTTATAATCCGCATTGTCTGGTTGTGTTTCACAAAGGGCGGTTAAAGCCTGCATATACGAATGGTCGCGAGACTGGTGGGTATAATGTACAATGGATTTCTTATTCAGGTCGCGATAAAAAAAGCCATGAAGCTTATTCTTGTCATTTAGTGGTTCAGTACGCTGGCACTGTAGGGTGTATTCAATGGCTTTTGCCGCATCTGCCGCATACGATTTATCCCTGGTTAGTTTATACAACAAGCTGGCCGCAAAAGAAATGTTTGCCGAATACTGGCTGTTGGAGGCCATTGCCGCATGATCGCCCCCTCCTCCGATACTGCTCAGGTCATTAAAGCCCAGGCTGTCGAATCGATGCCTGGCATAGCCATAGTCTTCTATAGCCACCTTGCGCAGGTATTCTTTCAGCATCGGGTCATTTTCAAGATGCATGGAAGCATAGGCTTCTATACCGGCAAACATAAAATTCTCAAATGCCCGGTTGTGTATCCGCACCTGCCTGCGCCTGGAAGAGTCGTCCTTGGTACCGATAAAACCATCCGTCCATAAATTGGTACCCCATGTTTGAGCCCGGTAACCATTGCCCAGTCGGGCTTTCAGTATACAATCTATGCCCCAGGCTGCTTCTTCCTGGAGGCGTATAAACAATTGACTATTGCCTCTTTGCTTGGCCCGGTTGGCCATCTCCAGTAAGCCAAATATGATCTCGCCCGATTGTAATACCTGTTGCGACATGTCGGCAGCATCGTGCCACCCTCCATTAAAAGGGAATAGCTTCCCCTCAAACGTTGCATTCAGGTCACTGTGACAAACACCATGCTTACCAGGAATGGGATAGCCACAACGCTCGCAGAATATATAATTCAGCATGCGCCAGGCAGAATTGCCCCAAATGTCTTTATTGATGTAAAAGGGCTTGGTGGCAACACCGCCAGCACGAATAAAATACTGTCCCTCTTTTTTGAAATCACTGAAATTAATGGTTTCAAAATCCCCGATGGCCGACTTTTGGGTGTTGACCTTGCCTTCATAAACTACCTTATTGCTGACATTGTCGATCAGTTGAAACTTGCCCTGGCTGTTTTTTACATTTACTATGGCTGTCTTTTCGCTTTCCACCCCATAGCCGGTAGTGGAATAGATGATCCGGTTTTTAGCCGGCATCCATCCGCTTACTATCTCAGGATTTTCGATGGTTTGTAAGGAGACGTCATCAATATCAAATTTCAATGAATCACCCATCGTGCGTTCCTTCCCAAAAATCTCTATGGCAAAGGATAATTTGCTGACCTTATCGCGCGGCAACTCGGGCATTTCGACAAAACATTCATTCCATTGACCATTGATCAAATTGATCTCATGAATACCTTCCCGTTCGTATTTATCCGGCACTTTGATCTTTCCATCATTCTCAATATATAAATTGAGGTAGATGCTGCGGGCGCCCTCACAATGGGGATAAATGTAGAAATGGATGCGGTTGTATTTTTCCCAATTGGCGCCGCCTACTTCGTAGCTGGCCAGGGAAGTGCCGAGGCCAATACCCCAGTTCAGAAAGGTGGGATTGGTAGTTTGTCCAACCAGCCGTAAACTGTTTTTGCCCGATTTACTTCTCTCATTGGTAAGCCGAAGGCCCCCAAAACCTTTGTGCGACCATTTATCCAGTGTTTCCATATCGCACAACATTTCGGATGCCAGGACCTTCTTGGTTAGCCCAAATGTTTCAAACGACTTACTATAATCCAATGGCAGTGGACTGTGCACATAACCCGTATTGAGAATGTCCCGCTTTAGTTGTGCATCAATTTGAGCAAGCAGCCAGGCCGGGCTAATAGCCAATAATACCAAAACCAATATTTTCTGTATTGCTTTACAATTCATAGTTCGGTTGTTTTAAGGTGGTTATTGAAGAGCAGCTATTTGTATCCAAACTCTTTATTTAGTACAGTTAATAAATACAGCTTCCGGTCGCTGAAATACTCCCAGAACATGGCGCCGGCTAATTTGTGTTTCTTGATATAATCGCATTTTTCCTTTACCGATTCTTCATCATCATAACCAATAAATATTTTCTTTTCGGCATTAAACAGGAAAGGGGCTTTTGACGGAGCATCCCAATAGCGTACAAATCCTTTTTGATTCACCAGGCTATCTTTAAGGTAGGTATAACCACCTCCACGGGCCGGGCGTTCAGGAATTTGATACAGACCATTGTTATCGGTACTGGTAACAACTTTTCCTTTTCCATAAAAACCGATACCCATCACGACTTTCTTAAGATCTACACCTACGCTTTTTAGATTCTGGATACAAACATCAGCGGAATAGATATAGGGCATATTGGGAGGAGATAGTAAATTGGAGTGATGGGAGGACATATTGTCGTACGTGCCATCAAAGTCGTAGCTCATCAGGTTAATATAATCGAGGTACTTTTGCGCCTCTTCCATCTGCGTATGTTGTAAAAATTCCCGGGAACCACCAATGGCAGTTGTTACCAGGTATTGCTTGCCTGTTTGTTTACCCAGCGCATCGAGCTGTTCACGCAGGGCTTTAAAAAGATGAGTATATCCCTTCCTGTCTTCCGGGCGGTATTTGTTTTTATCACCAACCATACCCGGGTATTCCCAGTCAATATCAACGCCATCCAGTTGGTATTTGGCCACAATGTCTACAGCACTTTGCGAAAAGTTTTGCGTAGAGGTGTCGGACAATACAGCATCTGAAAAATTCTTGCTCCAGGTCCAGCCACCTACGGAGATCAGGATCTTTAAGTCGGGGTTGATTTGTTTCAGGGCTACCAGGTTCCTGAAATTGACGGTATCCGTTTTTTCATTGTGCAGCCAGGCCCTGTTGTCTTTGATGTCTACAAAAGCGTAGTTGATGTGCGATAATCGTGCAGCAGCTACCTGGTCGGCTTGCACTACCTGTCCGTTGTATCCGCCTACATAACCAATAATAACGGGTTTGGTACGGTTCTGAGCCGTTGCCGGATCAACAGTGGTTAACAGGCATGCGGTCATTGCCGCCATGGGAAATAATAGTTGTCTATATTTCATGATTGCGATTTGTTTCTATTCTTATTGAGGGTAAGAATGCCCATTTGCTACCGGCAGTTCGGCAACAATCAGCGTTTCGTCCGAGAGAGATTTTAAGCAATATGAACCAGTATCCGAGGCGGGGGCCAGACAATCCTACACTGCCAATGATACCTGTAGCTGGCATAAGTCCGGAGTTTTCCCCCTGGTTCTAAATATAGGGAAAAATTAAATGAAATGCGATCGAATTGTGATAAAGCGCAACAAAAAAGGCCAGCGATTGCTGACCTTTCCTGTCCGAGATTTTGTTGAGAGCCTGGCAGTGTAATAGCGGACACCAGGCGGGTTGGGGTATTAAGCGCCACTTTACTAAAGCCAGGTGATCATTTTGTAATGATCATTCTTTCTGTATGAATTTGAGCATCGTCCTCAATTTTCAGTACATAGATTCCTCCGCTCAGTTTCTTTGTGTTGACCTGGTTGATACCTTGGACTAGCTGTTGCTGATGGACCACTTTCCCACTGGCATCGAACAATTGCAGGAATGTTCTGCTGGCTGCGCGGTCGATCAATACAGTAAACTGACCATTGCTGGGATTGGGGTACACCTGTAGGGAAGGGCCATTGGTTCTGACAGCGATTACCTTGCTGTATTTGAAACGCCCATCAATATCTACCATCTTTAACCGGTAATAATTCCATCCATTGGTAGGATTGTTATCCCACAGCTCATACTGCTGATCACCGGCTGTATTTTTTGCCGCTACCTGCCCGATCTGAATCCAGCTATTACCGTTGTTGCTACGCTCTACCTCATAATGCGCCACATTGACCTCACTGGTGGTAAGCCATTGCAGTTTTGTTTTATTATTGATCAATTTACCGGTAAAGCTTAACAGGTCAAGTGGCAAGGCTACTGATGATACCAATGCCATAGAGCCAGCACTGAATGAGGTAACATAAAACTCCGCATACTTTATTCCCTGATAGCTACCCAATGTGTAAGTGGTTTTCGATGCTGACGCTGCATAGGTATAGCCTGTATAGCCCGTTGCTGCTGTATTCCAGGCATCATTGCCATTTACTTTATATACTACCAGGTCTTTAAGCTGGTTGAAGAGCATGGTATTTCGCACATCACCGCTATCGGCGCTTCCAAAATAAAACCTGACACCTACTGAGTCGACGGGTGGGATGGAGGTAAGGACGTTCCAGCTACGGTTGAAAGGGTAAAAATAATCTGTTCGGCCAAAGGGGGTTGACATCTTGGCTGTGGCATTGGTGCCATAACCTGTTCTTAACTTGCTGGTGGCGTTAACAAGCCCCAGGTTGTTAATGCCCAGCTTCATGGAGAGGATGAGCTTATCCCCACTGCTATTGTAATAATGACTCCAGCCATCGGTGCCGCAAACATTGTTGGCCGATAGAGTGGTGGTTGCCTCGTTGAGTGAAAAAGGATTGTTCCTTTCATAGGCTCCCAGATCAATGTTATCGGCAAGGATACGAGGTTGATTGGCAATATCATTTATTGTACCTTCTGGCAAGTGGGTATTGCTACCTGCATTGACGGCCGGACTGCAAAGGGTCAATGACAGTCCATCATCGGCTGTACCCCATATATTGTCTGCACCAACGGGTGATGCTTCATTCACAAAATCCGGGTTCATGGAAAAGCTGTTGTTCAATTGGGTATTGGACATGCCCAATTGGTTATACACATTATCGCCTATGGCTGCTTTGCATTTGTAGAATATATTATTCTGCAATTTGGCAGAACCCGTACTGCCTTCGATACGGATAGCCCCTCCTGACCCTCCTGTTGTGGTGTCGGCATAGAAAGTATTATTGACAATGGAGAATTGACCGGTGGTAATACAAAGGGCGCCGCCACCTACAGTACTGTTGTCCTTATTCCGGATAAATAAATTGTTGACCAGTGTATCACTACCTTGGGAAAGGCTCATCGCTGCACCGGTATTGGTGCTGGTATTTTCGCTGAACACTGAATTCTTAACGGATAATTTGGGGTTACCCTGGTTGCGTATGGCGCCACCGTATAATGCATTGTTCTGCATAAAGCCAGAACCGGTTACCTCTATACTTCCCCCATCCTGGAAAATGGCGCCGCCTGTTGTTGTTGCAGTATTGTTGGCGAATTGAGAGCTGGTAATGATGGTAGTTGCGTTTCCCAGATTGGCCACTGATGCGCCATTGGTAGACCTGTTTGTCTCAAAGTAGGAGCTGCTAATTTGAACTGCTGCATTCGAATTGCCGATGGCGCCTCCGTTGAGGCTGGAATGGTTCCTGATGAAATGGCAGTTATGTACCCGGAGTTTTTTTCCGTTCAGGTTTTCCTGCAACGCCAAAGCCCCTCCGGTATTTTGCGATACGCTTACGGCATTATACATTTTTGTGGTCGCAGCATTGCCATATCCATTACAGAAAGTCAATCCATCAAGGACCACACTATCCTGGCTTGCAGCCAATCCGGCGATCACCATAATGTGGTAGCTATTGTCTGTATTTACTGCCGGGTCATCGATATTGCCATCGAGGTATACCGGATTATTGGCAATATCCCTGCTACCCCCACCACTAGTGTAGCCTCCATACAGTTTGAGGTTTCCCCGCAATAGGGTAAAGGCGCTGTCCCTTACTGTGCTAGCCTGAGTGCCGCCAGGATAGTAGGTGCCTTTTGCTACAAGAATGCTATCAACAGGACTGCCTGGCATATGAGCTATTGTGAGTGCCTGGGCAAGTGTTTGGTAGGCCAATGCCCAGGAACTTCCGTTATTGGCATCATTGCCATGTGTGCTATCCACGTACAATACATGGGGTGCAGCCGCAGTGGATTCATAAGCTCCGAGGTCGATCGTTCCGCCAATGATCCTGGCATTGCCAGCCAGGTCAGTCGTTGGTAAAATATCATCCAAACCAGTTGCATCACCCTGGTTGGCAGCAGCGCTTGAAAAGTATAAAGCCAGTCCATCATCAGCGGTATTCCACAAATCATCTGCACCAGTGGGAAATGCCTCATTCACAAACCCTGGGTTGGTGGAAAAGCTGTTGTTCAATTCAGTATAAGGCATTCCTGCATCGTTGTATACATCATTGCCGGAGGCCGCATTGCATTTATAGAAAATATTGTTTTGCAGTTTGGCAGCTCCGGTAGCAGCTTCCAGTCGGATGGCGCCTCCCCGGCCTGCCGTGGTATCTGCGTAGAAGGTATTATTGACCACCGTATAATTGCCGGCAGATAAACAGATCGCCCCACCACCTACGGTGCTATTGTCTTTGTTTTGAATAAATAAGTTATTGACCAGGGTATCATTGCCTGCAAAAAGACTCATGGCGGCACCGGTATTGTTGCTTGTATTCCGGCTGAAGACAGAGTTCTTTACCGACAGGAAGGGGGCATTTTCTTTGCGGATAGCGCCACCATAAGCAGCGCTATTGCCCATGAACCGTGATTGTAATATGGTTAGTTTCCCCCCTTCCTGATAGATCGCACCACCTGCAGTTCCTGCATTATTATTGGTAAATACACAATTTTCGATAATAGCATTTAGATGAAGGACAACAATAGCTCCCCCATTATCAAGGGCCCTATTATTAACGAAATGGCAGTTCTGTACCCTGACCTTTGGTCCATTCGAATTTCCCTGAATCACCAAAGCGGCGCCATAGCTTTTCCATACCTCAGGACCACTATAATCATAGGTATCTCGCAGACGGGCATTGCCATTGCGGAATGTAAATCCATCGACGATTACGCTATCAGCCAGCGTAATGCTGGAGATCACCATGACGTGGTAGCTATTATCTGCATTCGATGCCGGGTTATTGATATTGCCATCCAGGTACACCGGATTATTGGCAATATCCCTGGAGCCTCCCCCTGTAGGGTAGCCGCCATAGATTTTGATATTGTCGCGGTATATGAGAAAGGTGCTATTGATACCTGAACCAACCATATTACCAGTAGGATAATAGGTTCCTTTAGCCACCTGAATTTGAACAGGTCCGCTGATAAAATGTGCGTCATTTAGTGCAAGCTTCAACTGGGTATAGGCATTGGCCCAACTGCTGCCATTGTCGGCGCCTGTAGCGGCACTGTCCACATACAGGATCTGCTGAGACCAGCCCTGAATCGTTGACAGGCAAATAACGCAGGTTAATAATAGCTTGAACGAACGAGGCAATGCTGTAAATGTCTTGTTCATATACAGGTTGTTTGAAGGGTGTATTGTTGTGCTTTTTTGATACTATCTGAATGAAAGGAAAAGGCCCGCCGTTCCAGTTCGCGATCAAGCTGGCGCATGCGATAATTGTATACCAGCCAGATGATGACCAGGAGCAGGAGAAAGAATAAGATCATGGCAATGAGCCAAAGCAGTAGTTTTTTTCTCTCCGGCATAAGTTGTTTTTGATGCGGAGCAAAACTAGGAGGGGTAAAAAGGGAAAGGGAGTTTAACGCATTTCAAAAGCGTTACAGGGCCGTCACAAAAACGTTACATGCGTATACTTGTATTGATAAGCAGTCATTTATGAAAGTTGGTACACTGCAGAAGGATTTGTCGAAGGAGTTTGTGGAAGCCAGCTTTCGGCAAAGCTTGCCCGTGTTGCGGGAAACTTAGTTCATTAATGAAGGGAATGTTTATATGGAATTCACCAATTCTTCCAGGCTTCCTTCTTCGGACAGCTCCAGTTTTTTGCGTAGCCGGTGCCAGGTAGTCCGGATGGCCTGCTGCGATACACCCAGGGTCGCCGCCATCTCTTTATTAGTAAACTGCAATTTGGCGAGGGTCATAAATCGTATTTCCGCAGGACTTAGTTCGGGCAGCTTTGTCTTCAGGCGGCGGAGGTAGCCGCTGTGCACTTTTTCAAAAAGGCCCCTGAAATTGTCCCATTCTTCTTCCGTGAGGATGGTGCTTTGCTGTAACTGCAGGAACAGGTCATTGTCCTGTTGACCGTTTTGCTCCTGTAATAATTCGATCAGTTTATTTTTTTCGGAAATATGTTTGGCAAATTCATTCAATTGCCTGGAGGCGGAAGCCAGTTCTACTTCAGCACGGCGAACCTCTTCCTGTTGCTCCTGTTGTTTTTTGACCTGCCGGCGGTACCAGTAAAAAGCGATCCCGATCATTATAAGTACCAGGGCGATCAGTATGTTTCTCTCTATCCGGTTCAGACGCCGCTTGTTTTCTATTTCATTTACCGAGGCCTTATATTGAGCCTGTTCTGCTTTTTGGGCGGCACGCATCATTTGAAGCGCATTGAATTCGCGGGCCAGGCTGTCTTTTACGATGATGGCAGAATCGAGGAAGGCATTCGAAAGCGCCAGCCGGCCTTCTGCTGCATACATTTTACTTAACAAGGGGTACAGGTATTGGTAACGACGGTATTGGCCCGATCTCACTACATAATCTTTAGCCTGAAGCGTCCTGCTTTTAGCCTCGGCCAATTGATTTTTCCGGAAATAGATATCGGCAAGCGTCATACTTGAACCCGAGGCAAGCCCCCAATCCCGTTCCTTCTCTGCCATCGTGATGTCTTTTTCCAATAGAGGGATCGCTGCTTCATAATCATTACGCTGGTAATAGCTATTACCCAGGTTGCCACTGGCTATACCTTCCCAGGCATTACCTGCATTGGATTTGATCAGCTCACGGAAACATTGGTCAGCAGAATCCAGTTGACCAATCGCCTGGTAACTTAAGCCCAGGGTATTCCTGGCCTGGTTGACATATATTTTATTGAAGGGTGTTTCAGGCAAGCGTAAGGCTTTGGTAAAATAGGTAATCGCTTCCCGGTGTTCGGAAAAATGGTAATAGGCAAGACCAATATGATACAGGTGATCGAGTTTATCGGGAAATGCATCCGAGTTCATTTTTTCCAATACCTGGTCCAGCAAGAGGAATTGTTCGAAGGCAAGCTCATAATTCTTGATTATAGCCCAGTAATAGTAAGAGAGGTGCCGATGACCCCTGGCTTCCAATACCACTGATCCTTTGTCCTTGGCATCGTCAATAAGCTGCCGGAATAACCTGGTCACCCGGTTCCTCTCGTTCGTATGCAGGCTGAGATAATAGGCTTTGACAAGACTGGCTTCGAGGACCATCTCGTTGTCATCATGCCTTTGGCCAAATTTGTTAAGGCTATCCAGTTTATTGAATACAGCAATGGAATCAGGATTGAAAATCAGCCCATCTATGAATATCTTAATATCACCCACCCGTTCGCTGTAAGCCCGGTTAAGCCAGGATTCATATTGCCCATTGGCTGTAAAACCGAACAGCCATAATAGGAGGAGGAGCAGGTATTTGGCAAATGAGTGCTGGTTGCTGATCTTGATCATACGGAACGGCGGTATTTCGTATACAGTCCACAAAAATAATGGAAGTTGGCAAGTAATCAAGAGGGGTATTGTTAGGCCCTTTCAACCTATAGGTTGCTTTAAAGGCGACCAATAAGTGGAGCGTTGACATGATTTTTAGGACACTCCTGTTAGCTCGCTCAAAATGATGGGATGGATATCCTTATGGGTAATCCTGTCGGGAAGGTGCTGTTTACCTCCAATGAGTACAGGATGGAACTGCTGTGGTGTAATAATGGAGCCGTGAGAGCCTTTGACCAGGGTAGCATCCAGGGGGATGACATCCATAACATATCGCAGACCAGCTTTTTTTCTCAATAATTTATATCCGGCTCTCAGTTTGGAGGTCATGAACAACTCAACGGGATCATACCCCGGTTTCTTATGAATGTCGACACACCTGGCATAATCAGGCGCTTTACGATCATCGAGCCAATGGTAATAGGTAAACCAGCTTTGCGCTTTGCTCACCAAAATAAGATCACCCGAGCGGGCATGGTCAATATGGTGGCTGCTTTTATTGGAGCTGTCCAGGATGAGTTCAATCCCACTGATCTTATCTATCAGTTTGCGTATTTGTGGCAATTTAGATTGATCGTTAACATAAATATGAGCTACCTGGTGGTCTGCAACCGCAAATGCAGATGATGCTCCTGCATCAAGTAACTCCAATCCACGCTCAGTTCGTATCTGTAGCAGGCCATTTTCCCGGAGGATACGATTGATATGGATGGGCTGCGTAACAGGGGAAATGCCATATTCGGAAAGAAGAAGGATGGATGCATCCCTTTTCTGATAATACGTTATCAGTTTTTCCACCACCTGGTCAACCTGCTGAAGTTCTTGTTGAAATAATGGATCGGTATAATGATATTTTTGCAATCCATAATCCAGGTGCGGGAGATAGATCAGGCTTAAGGTGGGATCATGTCGCTGGTCGATCAGTATGGAAGCATCAGCAATCCATTTTGAAGAACCGATATCAGCGCCTGGCCCCCAGAATTTGAATAGGGGGAAAGTACCCAGTTGTTGTTGCAGGTAGTCACGCAAACTCGCCGGGTAGGAATAACAGTCGGGAATTTTCCTTCCATCTGCCAGGTAATTGGGTCTTGGCGTCACAGAATAATCGGCCGTTGAATACATATTGTACCACCAGAACATTTTGAGGCAGGTAAAGTTGGGATCCATGCGTTTTGCTTTTTCCCATATTTTCTCACCGTACACCAGTTTATTGGATTGCTTCCAGAACTTTATTTCACAATCCGTTCTGTCATACCAGCCATTTCCTACAATACCATGAACATCCGGCCACTCACCGGTTAGCCAGGTCGATTGCACGGCAGTTGTTACTGCCGGCAGCATGGGTTCTATCCGGGATAGCTGGTGGTTGGTAATATATTTTTGGAGGAAGGGCGTATGAGCGCCAATCAGAGAGGATGATAAACCAACAATGTCTATCACAACGGTTTTATGCATGTGGTTTTTTTAATTGTTGTAATACCCATTGTAATTCTCTGACGATCGATTCTTTTAAGGGGAGTTTTAAGGAGGGAGGTAATACCTCCCAGGTATACGTTTCTACTTCAAGGTGGTTGGTGAAGGGCTTTTGACAATGTACAGCCAGCAGTTCTGCAATATCCTGCTGCGTGGATTGCAGCGGCTCAATTTCTTTAGCAAAAATGGGAACATGAAAATGGGCACGCCATTCTTCTATTCCCGGGCGATGGGTATCTGCCAGCGCTGCGGGCAAGTCGGGATAGCGCCATAAACCGCCTTCCTTATTCCGGGCAATTACCTGGTGCAGATAGGTAGATTCATTGAATGGCGCAAATGCCTTGAATACTGATAGCGGTTCCTTGGTCAGATCGGCCTTTAGGGCTGCACTGATCTGTACCTTCCCGATACGGATATGGTGTTGTTCCAGCAGCTTTATAATTTCAGAATGATCTTCGTAGCCGATGGCAAAATGGCAAACGTCATAACAAAGTCGTACATGCTCTCTGATAATGGTGTGGATCTCGCTTTCGTCAAGTGCCCAATGTTCCTTCCCATAGCTAACAGCGGCAGGTAGGAGATCATGCAGGTACCAGTCAATAAATTCACTGCCGTTTTCGATCAGTCCATCCGGCTCGGGTTCTATGTTCATGTGCAAAACCTTGCCGCTGGTATTTTTAAGGTGGCGCAATGCTTCGACCACTTGCAATATTTGCAGGGTTGTACTTTCAATAGCTGTTTTTCGGTTGCCGTTATGCCAATGCCGGTAAGATAGAGGAGGGACTGAAATGCTGCCTTCCATGCCTGCCGGTAATAGCTCAGCCAGGATGCGGAACAATCGAATGGTATAATCTACGCGGTCTGTACTGGTCCAGTCGGGAGCATGGACCTGGTCTTTTACGCTGGTACGGTGAAACCCTCCATAAGGAAATCCATTTATTGTAAATACATAACAGTCGTGCTGAGAAAGCCATTGGGAAAAGGTTTGTAAACAATTCCCCTGCATCAGGTCCAAACTGGCTGCATTAGACAGGCGGAGGCCTATTCCAAATGGTTGATCGGGGCTGACTTCTTTCTTGATAGCCGGAATAAATTCCTGCAAGGCTGCAAAATGCTCTTCCCATCGCTCCCCCGGATGGATATTGGTGCAATAGCTAAGATGGCCAAAATGGGTATGCATACAATTATGGTTGAAATAGTTGTTGCGTCAGGGTTTGCTTTTTAATATATTCGGCTGATTGCCTGATGAGGCCAGCGTCCAGCTCATGCACTTCCTCGCCTTTGCCAATACCATTTAATAACATAATGGTCAATTGTCCGCCCAAATGCTCCCGGAACTCTTCTAATCCCTGCAAGAGCGGACTATCTTGCCCCTTCAATTCCAATAACGGGTGTGTCAGGGCAAACCCAAGTTGGGTAATTAATGAAAGTATTTGCCGAAGTTCATCCTGCTGCAGCCGGCCAGTTAAAAATGAGTAGGTGCTATCCAGTGCAATGCCCATGGCTACTGCTTCTCCATGCCTGATGGAAAAATTGGACAGTTGCTCCAGTTTATGCGCGCTCCAATGGCCAAAGTCCAGGGGCCTTGAAGAGCCGGTCTCAAATGGATCGCCTGATGCAATATGTTCCAAGTGTAGTTCAGCACAGCGTTTCACCAGGTATTCCATAGCTTGTCCATTCCTGTCTGTCAATTCAAAGGCATGTTCGGAGATCCATCTAAAGAAGGAAGGATCTTTTATTAAGGCGACCTTAATTGCTTCGGAAATTCCAGACCGGTAATCCTCATCACTTAAGGTGGTGAGGAAATGACTATCATTGAACACTGCAGCAGGGGGAGAGAAGCTCCCGATGAAATTCTTTTTCCCGGAATAATTGATCCCATTCTTTACGCCAACCCCCGAATCATTTTGCGATAGTACGGTGGTTGGAATGCGGATATGCCGGATGCCCCGATGGGCAACAGCTGCAGCATAACCAACCAGATCCAGCACTGCACCGCCTCCAATCGCTGCAATCCAGGAGTGGCGGTCGATCCCGAACCTGTTCACGGCCTCCATGACCTGGCTGAAGGAGGAGGGGTCATTTTTAACAGCTTCTCCACCCGGCAGGATCAGCAGTTCATTGACGAGATTGATATGAGGGTCTTTGTCGAAGTAGGCTTTGATCTGTGCAGGTAGATCAGGATGGTATTGTATCACCTGGTTGTCGGCCACAAACAGGATCTTTTTCCTCGTGTTTTTGTTTACCTGTTGCTGAAGGAAATTCCGGAGCAACCTATTCTCCGGTGAAAAAAGATGGGAGGTAAAGAAGACCTTGTACTCAAAATGTACCTGAAAGGACTGTTGTAAATAATGCATACTAAAATGGATAAGGTTTCAGAAAATAGGATCAGGTAACAGCAAAAGCTTTTGCCAGCAGTACGGATAACGGCAACAACAAAAGCATTCCAATTGCAAGTATGGGATGGCCAAAGGCTGCCACCCATGCTGCGTCCATCAGTATCATGCCGAGCACGCCAGCCTTTACTGCCTTTCTTGTATTGACAGCGGTAGGACTTTTAATTGCCTTGAACAAGGGAATGAATACCAGGAGTAGGAATAAAAAGAGGAATGCCATTGCATATAGCCAGGTATTTCTACCGATCGACAGCAGTAAAATACTGATCGCTACTATTCCATAAAGTATGGAAGCAAACCCCAGGTCGGGGCGGCTGCCGCCGTATACTTCTCCGCGGCTTACCATGGTAACGGCAGCAATATATACCAGCGGAATAAAGGATAGCCACCACCATTGAGTCAATGCCAAAGGGATAATGCTAATACCTAATAACAGGTTCAATGCCCTGCAAAGGCCCATATTCAATGGGCCTAATAATTTATGGTGCTTGCTCCATTTGTCGTATACCAGTGCTGCGATTACAATGATCAGGGCAAGCAGGGGTGAAGTGTTGCTGCCATGAAAAACAGTGACCATCCAGGCAGACGTGATGCCCAGGAGGAACAATAAGATGCCTAATGTTACTGCATGGCTAATTGGAACGAGGCCGGAAGGGATGGGGCGTTCTGGCCTTTCCAGGCGATCGGCTTTTGCGTCGAATACATCATTGAATACAACGCCACCACCATAAAGGCCAATGGTGGAGAATATTATCAATGCTATGGGCTTCCAGCTACCCATAGCTCCGTGATTGTCTGAAGCCAGGTAGCCTGCAATGGCCATGCCTGCCAGTACATCGGCAATGGAGGTGATAATATTAGCAGGCCGCATCAACTGCAGCATTCCTATTAGTATGGACTTGCCGGCTAATTTGGAAGGAGGGAAAAGAGTAGCGCCGGAAGCCGTGCTGTTTTTTGATGGAATGGACATGGTATTGTATTTAACGAATGACAAGAGAACCCTGATCATGCCTGGGTTGCTGTCCTCCCCGGAGAATGGTATTCCCCTCGTATTTCTGTGTCTGGTCGATTTTGGCAGCTGTGGTGATCTCATGGAGGTCGATCTGACCGCTTTGTGCAAATGCTGTGAAGGCATTGAGCCAGGTCACTTCATGAATGATCTTATCCGCAATACCTTTTTGCTTCATCAATGCTGCTGTTTTGGGAACCGCAAGGGGGTCGCTAATACCCCAGTCGGCGGCAGAATTGACCATGATCCGCTCGCCACCGTATTTTTTTACGATCTCCACCATTCTTTCATTCCCCATTTTGGTAAAAGGATAGATGGTGAACGCGGCCCAGAAGCCTCTTTCAAGCACCTCTTGCACCGTTTCCTCATTATTGTGGTCAATGATCACGAGGCCGGGATCGAGGCCGTGCTCAATAGCAATATCCATGCTCTTCCGGGTGCCATTCTTTTTATCACGATGTGGCGTGTGTACCTGTACTGGCAGGCCTGCGGTAATGGCCAGTTCCAGTTGCAGGCGGTAGTATTTCTCTTCAGCAGCGGTCTGGTCATCAAATCCAATTTCGCCGATGCCTACTACCCCTTCTTTATGTATAAAAATGGGCAGTAGCTCCATTACCTGTTCAGACAGTGGTTCATTATTGGCTTCCCGGGCATTTAGTCCGATGGTACAATAATGCCGGATGCCGAATTGAGAGGCCCGGAACCTTTCCCAACCCACAAGACTGCTGTAATAATCGCGGAATGTATCGATGCCTGTTCTCGGTTGGCCCAGCCAGAAGGCGGGCTCTATGATTGCTTGGATCCCTGCATCGGCCATTGCCTGGTAATCGTCGGTGGTGCGGCTGGTCATGTGCACATGGGGGTCGAAAAATTGCATACCCTTGATGAGCTCATGAAAAGCGGGTAGTTGTAGTACTGGATGAAGATCCTGTCCGGGTGGTTCATGTTGACAACACATATAGGATACCGTTTATGGTTATTGATAATGGTTGGTATTTCAACTAAAGTGTCAGGGAGCTCAATCAGCAGGTTATTGAAATAACCTGTTCCAGTTCAGCGTTCCTCCGTCAGTCATGGTCTTTAATACAATATTGGAGTCCAACAATTGGCGGGCCGGTACATATTGACTCTGGGCACAAACCAGTGCAGCCGCTCTTTGTTCGGGCAGGTAACCTGACTGGGTAATTCTTTCTATGTCCGGAAAAATTGCTTCGTCAATGAATGGACAAACGCATCGCCAGAGCATGGGATGTACAGAGCGTCCGGCTGACCATCTTTCATGGGCATAATCACTTAGAATATGGGCCAATTGTGCGTTTGCCCGTTGGTCCAGCCCGATGATCTGTTCTATGGGCTTTTCAGTAAAGAATGCTTTTAAAACGAGTTGGTTCCAGGCCGGTTCGTCCAGGTATTCGGCCGGGTAGGGATTGTTGCACATGATTGCCTCCAATACGAGGCCTATATTATTACGTATCCCTTCGATACAACGGGCTACCCAGGATTGGGGCCATGCCAATACAGGCAAAGCTGCGTATAGTGCGGCCAGTTCATTCATTTCAGCGGTAGGGAATATTATCTCAATGCATTGCAGGTATTGTTCTTTGGGATTGGGATCAGAAGTACTTAGCAGCCATACCCTGCATAGCCTGTCAATTGTCCAATGATGGATATACAATCCTGGCCTGATACGCTGAATTTCTTGCTGTATTTCCTCTGCTACATTGATAGCCTGTTTGCCGGTTTTCCTGCTAACGGATGCGAAGGCGGTAGCTAATAAGTGCTTATGGCTGCCAGATCGGATCAGTTGTTGCTGAGCCTGCAGCCAGTTCCATGCATCAGGTGAGACCTGTTGCTGAATACTGGTTGCCAGTAGAAAATGCAATCTTTCCACCTCATAGCTGTGCATACCCGTAAATTAGGATTCGGTTATATTTGACTGTATTAAATTACAGCAAAAAAATATATCCGTTTTGGCAAATAACTAAGCCAGATATGCATGAGGTGTTGGCGCCTGGTTGTTTCGGTCACTCTGACCTTAAACTCTTAATGGGATTGCTATGTGCTACCTTATAGCATTTAATGGTGACAAACAAGGCAATTGTCAATACCAGGAAACCGAAGACGGTTAAGTAGGTTGAAATGTTTTGTTCTATTCGATAGGTATAGTTTTGCAACCATTGATTGGTGGCCCACCAGGCCAGGGGCCAGGCAATGATATTGGCAATTACAATTAGTAAGGCATAATCTTTTAGGATCAGCAGGATAATCTTGCCGGCATCTGCACCCAATACCTTCCGCACGGCAATCTCTTTGTTGCGGCGGGCAAGGGTAAAGGCCAGGATGCCAAATATGCCCATGAATACAATGGTAAGGGTGAGTACAGTAGCCAGCTGGGTAGCTTTTTTCAATTGGATCTCTGATTGATACAACGCCCCAAAACGATCATCCATGAATTTGTATTCAAAAGGAGCATTGGGCGATAAGGCCTTCCACTTTTCTCTAAGCGCTGTTATAGTTTGCCCAATATGCTGGGTACCGATCTTGAAAGTCAGGTAGCGGTATTGCGGACTATCGCGCATGTGAAGAAATACAAGGGGCCCGATGCTTTCCTGGAAGGAGGAGTAATTAAAATCATGCACAATGCCGGCGATTGTAAAGACAGGCCCATCGGGCATACGAACGGTTTGGTTGATGGAGGTAATACCCAATGCTTTGGCAGCCGTTTCATTCAATACCAATTGATCTTTGGCAGAGGAACCGCGATAATCCCTGAAAAAATTGCCCTGTTTTACTTGTAGTCCAAAGGTTTGGGCAAAGTTCTCATCGGCTACTATGGCATGTACCACCGTTTTTTGATCAGATCCCGGAGGGAATAGATTAATGCTGTTGGGTGGAACCCGGTCCGGAACTTCAAAAGAAAGCGAAGCGCTGCTGATACCAGGCACTGTTTCTATCTCATTCCTGATTGCTGCCATACGCAATACACCGGCCGAATCCCATTGTTTGGGAAATGCCGTGAGTACAAGTAACTGATCTTTATTGTAGCCGATATCTTTGTTGAAGAAATAAGATACCTGCCTGGAAACATTTAAAGCGCCTATGAAAATAATAATGGCCAGGCTGAACTGAATAACGAGTAAGGTCTTTCTCAACGTCAAACCACCTCTGGCCGTATCGATCTTACCTTTTACGGAATGGATAATATTGGCTGAGCTTAATACAAAAGCCGGGTAAATGCCCGATAAGGATCCCTCCGCTATTATGATTAGTACAAGAAATAGCCAGCGGCTGATTCCCAAATGGAAGAAAGGGGCCAGTGAGGTATTCAACATTTGGTTGAAAAAGGGGCGTAGTAGCTCATATAAACCGATGGACAGCAAGCCTGCAATAAACGCAAGTACGATCGATTCCGTGAGGTGTTGCAAAACAAGTTGCTTTTTAGCACTGCCAAATACTTTGCGCAATCCAATTTCTTTCAACCGGTAGGAAGATGTGCCGATATTGATGTTGATGAAGTTAATAATGGCCATCAGCAGGATAAAAATGGCTACCAATGATAGCATATTGACCATTTTCTGGACTGCAGCATTATTGTCCTTCAGGTAATAATCCTTTAAAGGCACCATTTCAGGATTTAATAATCCTTTGAGGTTATCAGGCAGGTTCAATGCCAGCAATTTGTTGGCTGCCTGTTTAACCTCGCCAACGGAAACACCGGGCTTTAATTCAAGCATGCCTACTATAAAGATCTGGTTCCAGTCTTTTTCTCCAGCACCGGTACCATAATATTGACTTCCCTCAAAAGGCAGGAAAACATTATAACCATCGGCGTCAAAAAGGTTGTTGACAGAATTGTAGGGCATTTGCTTCAATACGGCAGATACCAGGTAGTCCTGGGTGGTTGACCCTATATTTGAAATGGTGATGGTTTTGTTGATCGCGTTGGCAGTCCCAAACAACTTCAATGCCATTGCCTCGGTAATGACTGCCGAGTTTTTATTGGTGAAAGCCTTGTCTTTATCGCCATACAAGAGCTTGAAACCATACATGGAAACCAGGCTGGTATCACAAATGGCCATATTCTCCTTAAAATGCTTATCACCTGCTGACACCACATTCGTCACAGGATTATACCGGAAGTAATTGGCTACCAGGTTGGGATATTCTGCTTTCAGGGTACTGGCCAGGGGACCAATCGTTGTTATGGGCAGGCCCATATGCTTTTCTTTCCAGGTGCTCTTAATAATGTACTGCTGATCGATGTTTTTTAGATCATGGTTAACACCCCGCTGGTTCAGGATATAAACACCGATCAATAAGGAAAAGGTGATGCCCACAGCAATGCACAAAATATTGATCAGCGAAAACAGTTTATGTTTTGTGATGTATCGTATGGCGATTGTAAAGTAGTGACTAAGCATATTTTTGAATATTAGGGAAGGTTATGGAATCTAATTTAAGAAAACGGGTATCCATAACCATATTTATTGGCATATTTAACAGAAAAAGAGGATGCCAGGATGGCTATGGCTGTTGCAACTTTTCCAGTGCTAACTGTTTATAGAGCCTGCCAATAGGAATTTCCAGTTTTCCCAGGTGAATGGTAAGGCCATTATAGCCAGATATCTTGTTTACCGATACCATATAGGAGCGGTGTACCCGCATGAATTTATGCTCTGATAAAAGATTCTCCATGGCTGTTATAGACTGCTTGACCATCAAAAACCTGCCATCGATCTGAAAGACTTTTACATAGTCCTTCCAGCTTTCGATATGGGTAATGTCATTCACGAATACCTTTTTCATATCCTTATCCACCTTCAGGTAAACAAAAGGAGAAGGGTTGGTCGTTTCATTGACATCGGGTGTATCGGTTTCCTGCCCGAGCAGGCGGTTGAGTTTCGTAATAGCTTTAAAGAAGCGGTCGAACGATACTGGTTTTATCAGGTAGTCAACCGCATCCAGCTCAAAACCTTCCACGGCATATTCCCGGTAGGCGGTAACAAATATGACCTTGGGTGGTTGGGAGAGGTTTTTTAGAAAATCAGTGCCCAGGATGCGGGGCATTTTAATATCCAGGAAGATCACATCCACCCTTTTTTGGTGTAATATGCCGAGGGCCTCAATGGCATTGCTGCACTGACCGGCAATTTCCAGGCCATCAATGTCAGCAATGTACCTGGTCAGTACTTTTAATGCCGGCGGCTCATCATCTATTAACAGGCAACGCAATTTCATGCTGGTATCTTTTGTGTGAGGGGGGATGGAATGTCATAGGCTGGTAGAGCGGTTTTTAGCTTTATCAACATGGAAACAACAAAGAAATTCCCTTCATCGTTTATCTTCAGTTCGTGGTGTAAGGGGTAAATAAATCCCAGGCGTTTCTTTACGTTGTTGATACCAACTCCATTTTGCTGAATGGATATGTATTCGTGCTTACTATTGGCAATTTTGCAGCGCAGGGTATGGCGTTTTACCGAAAGATCAACCCCCAGCCATGGCTTTTCTATTTCCTTTGCAGCACAATGTTTGAACGCATTTTCCAGGAAGGGTAGTATGAGTAAGGGGGCAATGAACTGTTGGGTGGCATCAATTTCTACGCTCCAGGATATTTCTATTTTATTGCCGTACCGCTCATTTTCCAGGTCAATGTAATTCTTCATGACCCCAATTTCCTTTTCAAGCCATACCTCCTCGCTCCTGCAGTCATATAACATGTAGCTGAGCAAAGAAGATAGTTTTAGTATCATTTCAGGAGTTTTGGGCGATCTTTCCTGGGAAAAGGTGTAGATACTGTTGAGTGTATTGATCAGGAAATATGGATGCACCTGTGCTTTCAATAACTGCAATTCTGCTGTTATTTTTTCCTGTTGCGTTTGCATCCAGGCGCGTTGCTTGAACATCCACAACTTGAAAAACTTTATAGTCATAAGGATGGCTGCCGAAGTAGTCATGCTTAGGAAGCTGTGCGCCTGTTGACTTATGGCTGGTACAACATTAAACCCCAGGGCTTGCTGCAGGGGGTCGTATATATAAGCCCTGAAACCATTGTTGATGTATAAGCCAACTACACCCCATGCCAGCATGAACAGGAAGAACTGCCACACCTTCCTTTTGAGTAAGAAATGTGAAATAGCGCCATATACAAGTGGATAGCTGAAAAGTATGAATGCGGGCATCCACAGCAGCATATTTAACAGGTTCCATTCAAAAGAAGCAGGCACGTCCATGACATACCAGAACAATGCCCAGATGGTGATGTGGAATAGCCAATAGGTCAAATGTCGCCCAATCCGGTACCGGGGCGAGAAAATAAACTCATTGTTTAGAAAAAAGTTGATCCCTTTCATGTGTTAACCCGATTGCTTATGCTGGTAGGCCCTGGGCGACAGTCCGTGGAACTGGCCTTGCTATATATTCCGAATGATAACCGGTTAGCCGGACCATCATCGTAACTGTAAAGTAGTCTCCTGCATCATGAATGCTCAATTCGTACTGACCAGGATAAATGAAGGCTAACCGCTGCCTTACATTACTAATGCCGATACCTTTTGACCCTTTTGCCATATATTCATTCTTGCTGTTGGTAATTTTGCAATGAAGTGTTTGGTTTATGACAGAAATATTTACCACCAGCCAGGGCTTTTCTATTTGCTCCGAGGCGCCATGCTTAAAAGCATTCTCCAGAAATGGAAGCATCAGCAAAGGAGTGATCAACTGGTCCTTTATATCGCCTCCCACTTTCCAGGATATGTCGATCTTATTTCCATACCGCTCTTTTTCCAGGTCAATATAGTTTTTCATGATCCCGATCTCTTTTTCGAGCCATACTTCTTCACTGCTGCAATCGTATAGCATATAGGTGAGCAGGGAGGACAGCTTTAAGATCAGTCCGGGAGTTTTAGGTGAATTTTCCAGCGAGTAGGAATATATATTGTTCAAGGTATTGAACAGGAAATGGGGGTGTACCTGTGCTTTTAATAGCTGCAATTCGGCTGTTGTTTTCTCCTGCTGGGCATGAACCCAGTCGTTTTGTTTTAAGGTCCATAGTTTAAAGAACCGGATGATCATGGGACTGGCTGCAGAGGTGGTCATACACAGGTAACAGAAAGCCAGTGGCCCCCGGGGGAGAATATTACTTAATCCCATGGCTTCCTGTAAAGGGATCAATACATAACTCCGGTATTCCGAATCGATGTAAAGACCTGCTGCTCCCCATGCCAGTACCAGCAGGAAGAACTGCATCACTTTGCCTTGTAACAATAAGTATGGAATGGCAATGTATACCAGCGGATAACTGAATAGGATAAAAGCAGGGATCCACATGGCCATATTGAGTAAGTGGCGTCCATAGGAGCAGGGCGCCTCCATCACTACCCAGAAAGCTGCCCATAAGGCAATGTGAAATGACCAATACAATACATGCCGCCAGATGCGATAGCGGGGCGAGAAAATAAATTCATTGTATAAAAATGAGTTCATGAGAATTCATGGTATGACGCCTCCCCAATTTATAGAATACCCAGCAGCCGCTATACCCCCCAAATGAGTGATATAGACTAAAATGATCGATTAGCGATAGAAAACTATTAGGATACCCCAAGGCCATTGAATGGTCAATTCCTGCTTTATTTCAGACAATGAAATCGTTCAGCGAATGTATCTGCTATCAATGGGCGCAATTTCTAATTTGCTGTTGTAAGCAAATTTTCTCCTCATGCGTATGGTGATCTTTGGATTTCTACTGATGGCATCATGGCCAACCCTGGCCCAGGTGTATGTTGGAACGGGAGCACAGTTACAGCTTGCCGGTAATACACAGCTTACGCTGAGCGATGCAGACCTGATCAACCACGGAACGCTGTCATCAGGTAATAGCACGGTTTACTTTTCAGGTATGGCCAATACCATTATTGGTGGTACAGTGCCGGTACAGTTTTATGCCCTTTATCTGAATAAGGCCATTGGTAAAAGTGTTGTATTGAAGCAAATGGTTCGCGTAAGCAATGCAGTACAATTCGTGCAAGGACTGGCAGACCTTAATGGGTTTGATCTGGATCTGGGCAGCACAGGCGTGCTATTGGCTGAATCGGAGAACAGCCATATTGTAGGTGCAGCTGGTGGTGAGATAATGTTTACCACGCTGCTCAATGCACCTGCCGGCGCCAACCCCGGCAACCTGGGTGCTTCCATCAGCAGTTCAAAAAGCCTGGGTAATGTAACGGTACGAAGGGGACACCGGATGATAACGATTGCAGGAGGAAAAAGGATCCTGCGCTATTATACAATTACACCTTCCAACAACATTGGCCTGGCTGCTACACTCCGGTTTGGATACCTGGAAAATGAGCTCGATGGTCAGCCAGAACAGGATCTTAAACTATGGCGTAGTCCGGATGGGGTGGCCTGGGTCAGTCAGTCAATTACTACCCGCAATGCTGAGCAGAATTATATAGAGAAAACAGGCATTGATGCTTTCTCAACCTGGACACTTGGTGTTTCTTCGTTGACATTGCCGGTAACCTTTACCGGATGGCGACTGGAATGCTCAGGAAGCAGTGTGACGCTTCACTGGAAAACCACACAAGAATCCAACAGCAGCCATTTTGTGGTTGAGAGAAATAACGGGACGGGGTGGATCAGCCTGGGTCAATTGCCTGCTGCGGGTAACAGTAGCTCAGAGAAGGCTTATGTATTGATGGATGCAAATCCGGCGGGAAGGGATTATTACCGCATAGCGCAATATGATCTTGACGGACGGGTAAGTTATACCGGGCAATTGTTGGCTGCCTGTACCGTTGCCGGGGAGTTACGGGCCTGGCCCAATCCGTTCACTCAGGCATTTACCCTCAGTATTCCCAGCCTTGTTAGTGGCATCGCCTTGTTGCGTGTGACCAATAGCACTGGTGTTGTGATCTATAATAAGCAACTCACGCTGCAAAGAGGGGTCAATCAGTTTCAACTGGACCTTCCACAGGCTACCGCTGGTGTATACCAACTGCATATTGCAGGACCTGCCGGATTGCAGGAAAGGATCATCAGATTGGTGAAGCAATAAACATTCCTTTAATAAAATCAACCACCGTATATGAAGAATTTACTGCTGTTCCTGGTGTTGGTAATTGTGTCGTTGCAAAGCGTTGCTCAAAGTGTGGGTATTGGGACAACTACACCCGATGCAAGCGCGGCATTGGATATAAAAAGCACCAAAGGGGGATTGCTCATTCCTGCCTTGTCGCAGGCCCAGCGCAATACGATCAACCTACCTGCTACGGGTTTGCTTATTTTTCAAACCGATGCTACAGCAGGCTTCTATTACAATAGCGGCAGCACCACTACGCCGGTATGGGTGGGTGTAGGCGGCAATAGTGGCTGGCAATTGGGTGGTAATAGTGGTACCAATCCCTCCATCAATTTTATCGGTACGGCCGATAACCAGCCCCTGGTATTTAAGGTAAATAGTATCAGGGCAGGATACACCGATTCGCTCACCTATAATACGGGTTGGGGATTCAGAACGATGGAATCTGCCACCACGGGCAACTTCAATACCGCCATCGGGTATAAGGCCATGGTGGCGAATGCTGACGGCTTGCACAATGCTGCGGTGGGGGCCAATTCGCTTCGTTACAATATATCTGGCAGCCGGAATGCAGCATTGGGTATGTCAAGCCTGGGAAGCAATACTACGGGCAATGCCAATGTAGCAATCGGTAATTATGCCATGGCCACCAATACGAGCGGCGGTGCCAATACGGCCAGTGGCTATTATTGTATGACATCCAATACCACGGGTGGCGCAAATACTGCAAGCGGTTCGCAAACATTGCTGTACAATACCACCGGTTTTTATAATACAGCCTTTGGCTACCAATCTATGTTCTACAGCAGTACTGGCAATAACAATACGGCGATTGGCAGCAGCGCTTTATATAACAATGAAACCGGCAGTAAACTGGTTGCGCTGGGCGATTCGGCTTTGATGAACAATATCACCGGCTTTGGTAATGTGGCTATCGGTGCTTCGGCCAATGTGGCTGCAGGCAACCTTCAAAATGCGGTAGCCATCGGATACAATGCGATGGTCAATGCAAGCAATAAAATACGGTTGGGCAATAGCCTCATTACTGTTATAGAAGGGCAGGTGCCTTATACCTTTCCTTCGGATGGTCGCTTTAAAACCAATGTAGACGAAGCAGTAAAAGGACTTGATTTTATTATGCTGTTGCGGCCGGTGGTTTACAATTTCCAATCTAAAAAGTATGATGAGTTTACCGGTGGAGAGGTTAACCCCGGGGCAAAGCACGTTGCTTTCCGTGATTATGCAGCCGCAGAAAAGATCCGGCACAATGGATTCATTGCACAGGAAGTGGAGGAAGCCGCCCGGAAAGTTCATTATGAATTTGATGGGGTGGTGGTTCCCGGGAGCGGCAGGGAAGCCTATGGCCTTTCCTACTCTCAATTTGTAGTGCCGTTGGTGAAGGCTGTACAGGAGCAGCAACAAAGCATAGAATTATTGGAAAAAGAAAATGCCAGTCTGAAGAAGCGTATCGAAAGACTGGAAGCACTGATCAATAAATGAAAGGGGCAATCACTATCAAATAATCGGTATGAAAATTATATATCATTTAACTAACAACCCTTTTTTATGAAACAGCTCATTGTTTGTATTATGACAGCCATCGTTATTACTGCTTGCAGCAGCAAGCCCACAGATGTTCAGGCCGATCCACGCTCGGTGGCAGAGGCTATTTTCGATGCAGCCCAATCCGGTAATTGTGAAGGGCTGGCTATACTGGTTGACACAGAAGCCGATGGCGACAGTAAGCGCATTGCACAAGTAGCTACTGATAAGTCGATGCAGGAAGATTTCAAGAAATACTTTGCCAAGGGAAAGGTTGCTGCCGATCCTGTTATCACAGGCGATAAAGCTTCGGTGAATATTCTCTTTGGGCCGGATGGATCGAAGGAGGAAACCTTTGAAATGGTACGCAAAGACGGCAAATGGTACCTGTCATCGTTTTAGTGTATGCGCGTAGTATACCTTTTTATATTTGCCGTTGTCGTGGCCCTTTGCCTGCTGATCCGGGGATGGATCGATTCCGGAATAGAAAAAGTAAGGGATATTGAAATTATCCGGGATGGAGAAGAGCACCTGGGCAACTGGGCCGGGAATTGGGAGCAAGGTCGGCTCTTTTTTCGCTTGCGCCGGGATGGAACTTTCACTGCGCGGAAGGTGGGGATACTGCAGGGCGATACGATCCAGATAAAAGGTAATTATGATATTGTTGGAGGTAACAATTCAGCCTGGTATCCCCGGTTGATTGCTGTTGATGAAAGGAAGGATACCTTGTTCAACTGCTTTATCGCCTACCTTACCCCTTATGATACGAAGGTGGAAAAGGTAGATAAAATGGTGTTGAACCCAACCAGTATTTATGACACCGTGAGCTATACCTTCTACCGCATTAAACCATAAAACAAAGAAATGGACAGGGTATTTCATGGTGGGATTGTATTGATGCTGCTGGGCCTCTGTGCCTGTAGCAGTCCTTCCAATGATCGGGCAATAGACAGTAAGGATCTGGAAAAGGTGCAGGCGGCGGAAGCGCAAAATGCTCCGGCAGGTCCGGTAAGGGATGCACTGACGGCCAGTGAGCTGATTGCATTGGCTGATTGCGATAACCTTGCCTGTGTACAACTGTTCATGAAAGACCACAACTCCGACTTTGTACATGCCTCCAGGGGCGAGTTTGCTGCTCTTCATCGTTCGCTGGTTAAGGATACCAGCGGCAGAGAATTGATCATGCCCCTGTCTACCTTATATGCAGATGTCAACCCACAGGCCAGTTGGCGGTTGGCGCATACGCTGCACAAGAGGGAGCTAAGCTCCCAGCTGCTCGATGAATTTTATTCACTTGGATTTACACTCATTGATTCCGGTTATTACCGCGGCATCAGGGGTAAACAGGCCCGCTTTGCTTCGGCTCAATACCCGGACAAAATATTGTATACCAGCCTCACCTTTCAACCCTGGTATTGGAAAGGATTATATAAAAAAGTGACCTGGCCTTGTTATGTATTTGAAGTGTATACAACCAAATAATAAAAAAGCCGGCGATCATCCGCCGGCTTTTATCTCTTATCCTAACATAAACTTATTGCCAGCCACCGCCCAGGTTCCTGTACACGCGTACAACTGCATTCAGTTGCTCTTTCTTGGTTTCGATCAATTCAAGTTTTGATTCGAGGGCATCGCGCTGGGTCATCAAAACTTCCAGATAATCGGCCCGGGCCGATTTGAACAGGTCATTGGAAATATCAATCGACCTGGTGAGAGCATCTACCTGTTTTGATTTCAATTCATAGCTTTTTCCAAGATTGTTGATATTGGAAAGCTGGGTAGAAACTTCCAGACAGGCATTTAATATGGTGCGCTCATAATTATACATGGCCTGTAATTGCCGTGCATTGGCATTAAAGAACTCAGCTTTGATGGCATTGCGATTGATCAAGGGGCCTGCCAGGTCACCTGCCAGTGAGTAAAGCAGGGACTCGGGAAACTTGATCAGGTAGGATGGCTTGAATGCCTGGAATCCAATGGCTGCTGAAATGCCAAAAGAAGGATAGAACTCGGCCCTTGCCACTTTAACATCCAGCTTGGCCGCTACCAGTTCAAGTTCAGCCTGCCGGATATCCGGACGGTTGGCCAGCAATTGGGAAGGGATACCGCTGTTGACTACTGCAGGCAGTAAGTTCAACATATTATTGGTATCCCGGGGGATGGGTTGTGGATACCGGGCCAACAGGAAGTTGATCCTGTTCTCCGTTTCATTGATCCGCTGGAGAATGTCAAACTCCAGGCTTTGTGATTTTAATACTTCAGCCTGAAATTTTTGCACGGCCAGTTCGGTAGCCCGGGCCGCTTCTTTCTGCACCTTTATGATTTCCAGGGCATTCTTTTGCAGGTCGATATTTTGCTTTACGATCCTCAACTGATTGTCGAAGGCCAGTAATTCATAGTAGGAATTGGCTACCTCGGCAATCAGGTTGGTCAGCACAAAATTCTTCCCTTCGATGCTTGATAAGTACCTGGTTACTGCCGCCTGTTTGGAATTGCGTAATTTCTTCCAGATATCCACTTCCCAATTGGCATAAGCTGCTACCGTGAAATCCATCAGGGGGTCGGGCATTTCTTTTCCCGGCTTGATCTCAGTAGTAGCATCACCGGCTCCCTGGCTGGTATACCTGCCTACTTTTTCAACACCGATACCTGCTTTTGCTCCTACGGTTGGTAACAATGGAGCCTGCCTGAGCCGGATATCATTTCTGGCAATCTCCACCTCCTGTAAAGTGATCAATACCTCCTGGTTGTTTTTCAGTGCTGTATCGATCAGGTTCACCAGGTCCTTATCTGTAAAAAAGTTCCTCCACTGGATAGCCGCCATATTGGTGGTATCCTTCTTATTATCGTATGACTCCGGCACCGACCTGTTTTCTGCTCTTGCTGTGATGGCCGGCGCCTTGCAGCTGGCGATGGCCAGGCAAATGCCCAGCACACTAATGCCATGTTGTATCCTGAATTTAAACATTGTGATCAATTTCTTCGGTTAAAGGATTCTCTTCTTCGTCTTTAACAAGCAAGCGTCTTTCTGCAATCTTGCCGAATATGTAATATAATCCCGGTATGACGAGCACACCGAAAATGGTACCGAATAGCATACCTCCGAAAGCAGCGGTACCAATTGTTCTGTTACCAATCTTACCCGGACCATTGGCAAATACCAATGGGATCAACCCGGCAATGAAGGCAAAGGAGGTCATCAGGATGGGACGGAATCGCACGCGCGAACCCTCGAGGGCAGCCTGGAATACGGTAGCACCTGAACGGTGTTTCTGAACAGCAAACTCCACGATCAAAACCGCATTCTTACCCAATAAGCCGATCAGCATCACCATGGCGATCTGCGCATAGATATTATTTTCCAATCCCATTACTTTTAATAGAAGGAAGGCGCCGAAGATACCCGCTGGCAGAGATAGGATCACGGCCAGAGGCAGGATAAAACTTTCATATTGTGCTGCCAGGATCAGGTACACAAAGCCCAGACAGATGAGGAAGATGTAAATGGCCTGATTGCCCTGTGCTACCTCATCCTTGGATATACCGGCCCAGTCAATTCCAAATCCCCTTGGCAGTGTTTTTTGTGCTACTTCGTTGATCACTTTGATAGCCTCACCACTACTATATCCTTCTGCAGCAGATCCGCTGATCTCAGCGGCATTGTACATATTATGCCGCGTGATCTCTGAGAGGCCATATACTTTTTCCAGTTTCATGAAAGCGGAAAATGGCACCATCTCCCCCTTCTCATTTTTGACATACAGCTTCAGGATGTCTTCAGGCAATGCCCGGTACTGGGCGCCAGCTTGCACGATCACTTTGTACTGACGACCGAAATTGATAAAGCTGATCTCATAGTTACTTCCCACCAGGGTAGACATGGTATTCATGGCATTGTCGATGGACACACCTTTTTGTTGGGCAATATCATTGTCAACCCTTAACATGTATTGCGGGAAGCTGGCACTGTAAAAACTGAAGATGGACGATAGTTCGGGACGTTTCTTCAGTTCTTTCACAAAATCATTGTTCACAGCTTCCATCTTTTTGTAATCGCCCGACCCCGCTTTATCCAGGAGGCGCAGTTCGAAACCACCTGCTGCACCATATCCCGGTACGGCAGGCGGCAGGAAGAACTCAATATTGGCACCTGTTATATCCTTACATTTTTCTTCCAGCTCTACAATGATCTCCTGTACCGAATGCTTGCGGTCTTTCCAGTCTTTCAGATTCACCAGGCAGGTGCCTGAGTTGGAGCCGGTACCTTCTGTAAGGATCTCATAACCTGCCAGAGAAGAAACGGATTGCACGCCTTCCACCTCTTCCGAAATCTTCTGTAACCGCTCTGCTATCTCATTGGTCCTTTCGAGCGATGATCCCGGAGGTGTTTGGATGATGGCATAGAACATACCCTGGTCTTCATTGGGAATGAAACCCGAAGGCACTTTACCGTTGAGGAACCAAATTCCGGCGCAGAAGGCTATCAGTACACCGAAGGTGAGCACCCGGCGGGTAACAACTTTGGTCAATACCTTTTCGTACTTACCGGTAGTGCGGTTGAATAAATTATTGAACCCATCCAGTAATTTGTCGAGTATTGACTTTTTCTTGTGCTGGCCATGTGTATTTTTCAATATCATGGCACAAAGGGCGGGAGTGAGGGTAAGGGCTACTATACCCGACAGAATAATGGCAGTGGCCATGGTGATGGAGAACTGCCGGTAGAAGGTGCCTACAGGGCCCGACATGAATGCCACAGGGATAAATACAGATGCCATCAAAAACGTAATGGCTATAATGGCCCCGGATATTTCATGCATGGCTTTCTTGGTGGCCTTCAAGGCAGATAATCCCTCCTCATGCATTTTAGCATGGACGGCTTCTATCACCACAATGGCATCATCCACCACCACCCCAATGGCCAATACAAGGGCAAACAGGGTGATGAGGTTGAGGGTAATGCCGAAAAATTGCATGAACATAAAGGTCCCGATCAATGATACGGGTACGGCCATGGCCGGGATGAGGGTCGAGCGCCAATCGCCCAGGAAGATAAATACCACCAGGCCCACCAGGATGAAGGCTTCCACGAGGGTATGTACTACCTTTTCGATGGAGGCATCGAGGAATTTGGAAACATCATAGCTGATCTCATATTCCATTCCTTTAGGGAAGGAGTTGGCCTGAATTTCCTTCATTTTCGCCTTTACATTGGCGATGGTTTGGCTGGCATTGCTACCATAGGATTGTTTCAACACAATGGCAGCAGATGGTTTACCATCGAGGGTGGAATAGATATCGTACATAGAGCTACCAAATTCCACATCGGCTACGTCCCGCAAGCGGAGCAGCTCACCATTGGGGCTGGAACGTACCACTACATTTTCATATTGCTCTTTGGTAGTGAACCTGCCCGAATATTTCAACACATATTCAAATGACTGTGATCTTTTACCAGAGCTCTCGCCGGTCTTTCCGGGAGAGGCTTCCAGGCTTTGGTCGCTCAATGATTTCATTACATCCTCGGCAGATATCTTGTAAGCCAGCATCCGGTCGGGCTTTAGCCAAATACGCATGGCATACTCCCGGTTACCCAGGATATCAGCAAACCCAACGCCATCCACCCTTTTCAATTCGGACAATACGTTGATGTCGGCAAAGTTGAACAGGAATTTTTGATCAACATGGGGATCATCGCTGTACAGGTTGATGTACATGAGCATGTTGGACTCCTCCCGGGTGATCTTCACACCTTCCCGTACAACGAGTGGTGGTAACTTGTTAACCACCGACGCCACCCTGTTTTGTACGTTGAGGGAGGCTACGTTGGGATCGGTACCCAGGTTGAATACTACCTGTATGGTCGCTTCTCCATCATTACCGGCATCGGATGCCATGTATTTCATACCGGGAATACCATTGATGGCCCTTTCCAGAGGAATGATCACGGATTTGATCATTAATTCGCCATTCGCACCGGGATAATCAGCCACCACATTTACCTTGGGTGGCGAGATGGAAGGAAATTGGGTTACGGGTAAACCAGTAATGGCAATAACGCCGAGAAAAACGATGATAAGTGATATGACAATTGACAGAACTGGTCTCTGTATAAATTTATTAAACATTGAGCTATGCTATTTGGATTGATCAACTATTCGGCTTTTAATCGTAGATGGGAAATAACTTCTTCCGGTTTTTGGTATTCAAAGTTGATCTTTTCATCATCTTTTACTTTCTGAACACCTTCCAGTAGGATCCTTTCATTATCTGCGAGGCCACTGGTTACTACATACAGGTCGGGCATTTGGCCCGCAATGGTAATATTCCTGGACTTTAATACATTGTTTTTGTCGACCACAAAAACATATATCTTATCCTGGATCTCATAGGTAGCTTTTTGTGGAATGATCATGGCGTTTTTGAGGGGCATGGTCATCATGATCTTGCCTGTTTCGCCATTCCTTAGAAGCTTTTCAGGATTGGGGAACCGGGCTCTGAAGGCAATATTGCCGGTTTCGTTATTGAACTCCCCTTCGATCAGCTCAACAAAACCTTTATAAGGCAGGATGCTGTTATTGGCCAACAGGAGATTTACCTTATTGCTACCCCTCAGTTTTGCATTGGTTTGGTATTCGATGTATTCAGGTTCGCCCACATTGAAATAGGCAAACATTTCGCTATTGTCGGACAGGGTGGTCATTAACTCCCCTTCATCGATCAGGCTGCCCAGTTTTTTGGGGATACGGTCGATGGTGCCATCGAAGGGCGCCCTGATCTCGGTAAAGGATAAATGGAGTTTGGCAAGGGCTATTTCAGCTTTTGCCTGGTCGAGCTTGGCCTGGGCCATGGCTTGCTCATTTTTGGATACAATGTTTTTATCGGCCAGGGTTTTTGCATTCTGCAGTTCTATTTCTGCTGCTTTGGCTTCGGCTTCTGCTTTCAACAATTCGGCCTCATAGAATTTGGGCATGATCTTGAATAAAAGCTGACCAGCCTTTACAAACTGGCCCTCATCAACATAAATATTTTGGAGGAAGCCCTTTTCCTGGGCCCTGATCTCAATGTTACGTACAGAGCGTATCTGGGAAACATATTCTTTGGTAAAAGAAGTATCAACTCTTGCGGGGCTGGTGATAAGGTATTTGTTTTCCTCTACTTTTTCTGCTGCTTTAGTGGTACAGCTTGTTTGGTAAATGATGCCCAACAAGCATGTGTACAGGACTATCTTTTTCATGACTGTAACGAAAATTATGCGATTAATGCCAGGGTGATTCGATTGCTAGAAATTCAAAAGGTATCAACGACCGGGGTAAAATGGGTGTACCCGTGGTTGGTATATTGTTTAATTTATTATGGCCAGAAATACTGGGATACTATCCGGACAACTAAACTATTGGAGTATGTATCAGATCCTTAAGGCTCGTTGGGAAATGTACTTGTAGGAGAGGTGGTTGCTAAAGGGTATTGCGTCTTTAGCCCCGTCACAGAGATAAGTAATAATGTAGGGGTGTGCGTAGCTTAGAGAACCCCTTAAGAAGGATTTATTTTTCCTGGCTGATGTATTGGTATTGTCATCATCCTCTTCTTCCACTTCCTCGCAAATGAAGTAGAGCGCTTCTTTATTGTCATAGTGTGGCCCTATGGACGAGAAATGCGGGCTAACGTTTGTAAGTTTTTCGACTTCCTTTTTTTCAGTATCCCTGGTAGAAAAGGTAGAGGCAGTAGTATGCTGTACACCTATACATAGGCTATCATTTCCCTTCAATAGCAGGAAACACAGGCATACGAAAAATAGCACTCCTCTCATCAGGTGTCGAAAAATAATAAAAGCTTTTACGTAAAAAATATCAGGAGGCAAAAGTCTGAACTTTTCCGATTTAATTCAGTATCGATCTGTTTATCTAATCGTTAATGCATGGTTAAGGAGTAGTTAATGAGCAGCAGATATTTTGCATATTAACTTTCAGGACAAATCGATGTTGTAAAATGTTATTCTAAATAATCAGTAACTACTATATGAGGTATGCCATTAGCTGAAATGGAGTTTAGGCTGGAGGAGTAAAACCGGAACTCTCTTACTTTTTTGTTAAATTGTTGTATGCGGTGTATAATGGCTTGCATCATATATTTATTTATTTGCACTTCTTTTGCCTGGGCTCAAGATAAGGAGACGCAACTGGCCATTGCACGCATACAATATATCTATAAGGCGAAGCAAAGTTTGGGTGATTCGGCCTGGGCCACATTTGGGTCTACACTATCAACAATACCGCTTATCTATTATAATGGGAATGTTACCTATATAGCCAATCCACATGATAAATTAATCCGTCAATTCCAGCCCAAGCAGGTATTTAAGGATAAGGGCTTCCGCTTATTTAAGTTGGATTATCGCATTGATAATACCCCATTTTATATGATGGTAAGTATGAGCATAGGGCCAGATACAGCCTCCTATGATTATTTGACACCGTATATTAAATGTAGCTCACGGGAAGAATTTGAAAAGGTAACGCGGCATCCTACCAATACGGTAAACTGGGCTGCCATGGTATTACATGAATGCTTTCATGGATTTCAGTATTTGCATAAAGGGTTTACTAAACATTCCATTGAAAGTAACTTTATTTACCTGGCCATTGGTGATAGTTTGCAACAATTATACCGATCGTACGAGTGGTTTAAGAACGCAGTCGATTTAGAAAACGACCTATTGCTAAAGGCAATACAATCGACCCGGAAAAATGAAACAGACAGCCTGGTACGTAGCTTCTTCGATGTACGGGAGAAAAGAAGGATACAGACCAAGGCAGTAACAAACCACGATATCGGTTTGCTTGAACGGTCATTTGAAACGGTTGAGGGAACCGGCCGGTTTGTTGAGGCATTCGCTATGGAGCACCCGTTGCCGGATAAAAACTTAGGAGTTATTGATAGTAGCTTTTATATGCGAGACAAGTCACCTTTTGTTTTGCCTGTGTATTTGTACGAGACGGAAGCCTCGGGAAAGTATTATTATACAACAGGGTATAATATGACAAGGCTGTTAAAGAAGCTTAAATATGACTATACTTCTGTATTGTTTAAACTACCACAACTTACACTCGAGGACCTGTTAAAGCGTTAAATGCTGAGCCGGAGCATGTAGTTACTTACAGTAAGGATTTACAGGTTATCCAGTATGTCTTTGTAGCCCCGGCCAATAGGAATGGATACGCCATTCACTTCTACTGCTTCAGCGGTATAGGATTCAATCCTGCTTATTGAAACAATGAATGACCGGTGGATCCTTTTAAAGAGATGCGGGGGTAAGATTGCTTCTATCTCATGGGTGCTCATTTTTGATAGATATTCTCTTTTGGTTGTGATGATCCTGATATATTCACGCTGACTCTCCACATAAACTATGTCGGCAAATTGGACTTTCACCTTTTTCTTCTGAACATTCAGGAATAGGTAGTCCTTAACTTCTTCCCTTTCTTTGGGTACTAGTTGACTCCCTTGTGTTGTTTTAACTTTGGTTACAGCTACTAAAAACCGTTCGAAGTCAAAGGGCTTCAGCAGGTAGTCGGTTACATTCAGGTCAAAGCCTTCAACAGCATATTGATGATAGGCGGTAGTAATGATGATGGCGGGTGGATGGATAAGTGTTTTAATAAAAGCCATGCCCTTCAACTTAGGAAGGTGGATGTCGAGAAAGATAATGTCGGTATTGTTTTGCCGCAGGTAGTCCGTTGCCAGAATAGCATCTTTGAAGGTTCCTTGTAATTCCAGGAATGGCACCTGGGAAATATAATCGGCCAGGACCTTAACGGCCAGGGGCTCATCCTCAACAATTATGCATTTGATATTAGACATGGCTGGCGAGGTTAATTTTCAAGGTGGCAATAAATACAGCTTCCCGGTATTGGGCTGATAGGTCATAGTCTTTAAAAAGTAATTCCAGTTGTCGCCGCAGGTTGGACAGGCCGATGCTTTCTTTCACTTGCTGGCCGACTGGTAACTCATCGGTAGAGTTTTTCACAGAAAACAACAACTGCCGTTTGTTGACCGACAGATGAATATCAATAAAAGGCTGATCCCTTGTTTCAGAAACACCATGCTTAAATGCATTTTCTACCAGGGGCATCAGCAGTAGGGGTGGCAATGCCTGTTTCATGTCTTCAATATCGTGGTGGAAGCTAATGTTCAAAGAATCGTCATAACGAAGCTTTTCCAGGGCTATGTAATCATTGATAATTTTCAGTTCCTGTTCTATAGCAATATAGTTGCCACTGGTTTCATACAACATGTAACGTAATATTTTCGACAGACGCAAAATAGACTCAGGAGCGAGGCTCGACTTGTCTCTTGCCAATGAATAAATATTATTCAGTGTATTGAACAAGAAGTGGGGGTTCGTTTGCGATTTGAGGTAGTTTAATTCGGCTTCCTGCTTTTCAATCCGAAGTTGTTGGGCTGCTTGCTTTAATTTCAAGTAATTATAAATATGCCTGATAACCCCAAAAAACAGCATGGAGATAACGCTGTAAGACATTTGAAAGGAAACCCGGCTTTCCATGGAGCCGAAAGTTCGAAGTGGGGTATAAATGTGTAACTGTATCCCAATATACCGCCAGGCGTGCAGGCCAAAAGAGTATATCATTAAATGGGCCCAGATAAGTAGAAGTCCTATGAGTAATCTTTTCCAGCTTAGGTTTATGTAAGGTAATGTGTACTCAAAGAGTACAAAATTGACCACTGTGATGAATACTGTACGCCAAAGTTCATTAACGGCCCTGGCCCAAAACGTGTCTGGGTAATTGATTAAGTTGCTCAAATTCCATATCAGTAAATAGGCTAATCCTACCCATAAGTAAAATGTAATTGTTTTTATTTGGAGGCTCCTTCTCATCTTGCTCTTTGTGGAATAAAATTCAGCAAATTGATGCCCATATTGTATTGCGTGTCTATAGAATTGACTTTTGGGTAAACGAATTGCCTGGTTCAGTCAATGAAGAGTGGCCAATACTTGCCTCTCCTGTTTTTGGTTTACCGTCTTACGTTGTTTGTTGACGCCCCCTTTAGTTGTTTTCATTAATTGAATAATCTTACATCAGCATACCGGTTTAGCGGTAGTAAAAATTAGTCAATTAAATCTTAAAACAGAAATATTAACCCAAACTCACTTCATTATGAAAACACTTATTCCGCTCATCATCATGTTGCATACTGCCATAGTTGTTCGTGCCCAAATGGATATACCTCCTGAAGGTGGGAATATAAGGGCGGCTATTACTGAGGAGGTTGGCATAACCAATATCTCCATTAAGTATTCCCGGCCTGGGGTAAAGGGCCGGGAAGGGAAGATCTGGGGAGCGGTAGTGCCCTATGGTTTTGCCACCCTAAATTTCATATCGAATAGGAATATTAGTCCCTGGAGGGCTGGCGCCAACGAGGCCACCATCATTAGCTTTGAGCATGATGTAAAAGTGGAGGGCAAGGACCTGAAAGCAGGCTCTTATGCACTTTTTATGGCCATGGGAACAGATAGTGTGACGCTGGTTTTTTCGAAGGAAACAGAGGCCTGGGGAACCTTTTTTTATAATGAAACCGATGACATATTGCGGGTAAACGTAAAACCGGTGGTATTGGACAAACCGGTCGAATGGCTGAAATATGAGTTTATTGAACACAAAGAAAAGAGCTGTGTAATTGCCATGCAATGGGAAAAAGTATCCGTACCCATCAACGTGGCGGTGGATGTTTACAATATTGTGGTAAACAGGGTAAGGGAGCAGGTAATAGGGCCTAAGGGATTTCTTACGGATAACCTGATCCAGGCTTCACGGTATTGCTTTAGCAAGAATATTAACCTGGAAGAAGCTGTTGGTTGGGCGCGCCGGGCCGTTACAGGCTGGCCATTTGGCATTCGCCAATATGTAGGGCTAAACAACCTGGCCATGGGGTATGAGAAACTGAACCGTCTTGCACAGGCCGATTCCGTGATGAACGAGGCTTTGAAAATAGCCACCGTCAGTCAGTATACGTCCTATTGCAGGTCCTTATTGACACAAAAACGAAAAGAGAAGGGGATGGAAGTAATACTGGCTGCACAATCAAAGTTTGGGGATGTATTTGCGGTCAACAATGGATTGGCTTATGCATATTCTGCCAAAGGGGATTATGCGAAGGCCCTTGAGTTCGCCAATAAAGCCTGGCAGCAAGCGCCCACTCCCCAGTTAAAAGTGGCTATTAACGCCAATGTAGAAAAATTAAAAGCGGGAAAGGATATTAACCAATAAGGTTTCTGGTTAAACTATACCGGGAAACAGGTATGCCATCAAAGAGCCATAAAATTAAATGACAATCTAATTACAAAAGAAGGTACGTTTTGCATGCACAAGGGTTGTCTTTATGGCACATTAAGTAAACAGATGGAAACAACAAAAATGATGTTTGAACACCTTCATGCCTACATTGCCCCGTTAGTATCATTTACGCCTGCTGAAAAAGAGATCTTTGAGGATGCATTTAGCTTTCAGGATGTACCTAAGAAAACAAAGCTGATTCCGGAAGGAGCTATTGCCAGAGAGATGTTTTTTATCCGGAAGGGTATTGTCAGGTTGTATTATACCAAAGATGGCAGGGATATAACAGGTTTTATTTTTAAAGAAAATCTATTTGCCAGCAGCTATGATAGTTTTTTACAGCAGCGTTCCAGTGTTCAAACATTAGAGACTGTGGAGGATTGTGAGCTAATGGTGATGACCTATGAGCGGCTTGGAAGATTGTATGAGCAACTGCCCAAAATTAATTTGCTGACCAGGAAAGTAGCTGAGCAGCGATTTATTAATGCCCAGCAGATATTGTCTTCTTTCATTCTGGATAGTCCAGAGGAGCGATACAGGAAGTTTGCAGAACAGCATCCTGACCTGTTGCTCCGGGTGCCGCTTCAATACATCGCTTCTTTCCTGGGCATTACACCTGTTTCGTTGAGCCGTATTCGAAAACGGTATGCCCAATAGCACCTGTTTCATTTCTTAACAATTGTAAAGAGAATTGCCTTTTTTGACGGTTTACTTTGTGGCTCAAATCAATAATAAACCATCAATGAAACACAAGATCCTTTTTCTCTTATTAGCAATTGTTAGTCTGCAAGCAACAGCTCAGGAACCTAAAAAGAACAGATTTGAAATAGAAGTAGACCCCATCGCCTTTGGGTTGAATGGCTATTCCTTTCATGGTATTTTTGTGCATAAGAAATGGCGGTTCGATGCGGGTGTCTTTGGACTTACCCAGCCGGAATCTTTTTCGGGCAATAAAGGGTTTGAGGTTAAATCAAACGGGTTTGGCGTTAAGGTGAACTACCTTTTAAACAAAAAAGAAACCTGGTTTGCCGGGGTAGATGCAGGATATGCCTTTCATAAGGCTACGCATAAAGAGAGCAAGGTATCAGACAAAGGCCAAACCATTGGCATAGGGGTGCATACGGGCTACCGGTTTTTCCTGTCCAGGAAAAACTGGCTGCAGAAGGTATACCTGGCTCCCTGGGTCAGCTTTGGCTATGAGGTGCCTGTTGAAAATATTCGCTTCAAACAAGTTGAGTACAAGGAAAAACGATGGACGGTATTTCCAACTATTCACATTGGCTATAAATTGTAAGGGGTAGTTAATTAGAGGATAGCCATGGAAAACTGGTCTGCCGTCTGTGGGCAGGCCAGTACTTTTTTAGGGCTTTCGGTATTGATAGAATATACTTTAAATCAGCAGAAAGTAACCCTGGGCTCCCGTCCCCTTTTTTAAAAATAATCATTTAACCTCGGGAGAGATGGCTTTTGTGTAAATTTACATTCCCCTGTCGCGGTTGCACCTTCTCTGATATTCCACTGGCTGTAACCCGGACATCCTCTAAGCTGTGTTTTTTTGCACTTCCCCCCGGACCCGATCCGTAGCCTGGATCCTCTATTTTTTTATGTTTTAAAACTTAACAGTATGGCAAACAAGACTAACATCGTCCTTGTGCATGGCGCCTGGGGAGATGGTTCGCATTGGCGCAAAGTGATTCCTATTTTGAAGGATGCCGGCCATGAAGTGGTGGCTACTCAAAACCCTTTGACCTCCCTGGGCGATGATGCAGAAATAACGCGCAGGCTGGCGGAATCAATGGAAGGGCCTACTATCCTGGTTGGCCATTCTTACGGAGGCGCTATCATTACAGAAGCTGCCGGTAAATGCCCCAACGTTACAGCCCTGGTTTATATCGCTGCTTTTGCACCCGATACTGATGAGAACCTGGGTGGACTTCTGGGTCGTACGGATCCTCCTCCCGGAGGTGCAGCCCTGCGTCCTGATAAATACGGTAATCTCTGGATCGAACGAGGTTTGTTTGCAGAGAACTTCTCACAGGATTGTGACCCCATTGAATCGTTGGTGATGGCGGCTGCACAAAAGCCAACCTCTACTAAATGTTTTGAGAACAAACCTACCAATGCCGGCTGGAAAAACCTGCCCTGCTGGTACCAGGTTTCGGATAATGACAGGATGATCCCTCCGATAACGGAACAGTTTTTTGCCGATAGAATGAATGCTACTACTATTCACCTGCCGGCCAGCCATGCTTCGATGGCCTCTCACCCGAGAGAGATTGCTGATTTCATAATGAGGGCGGCCAGGGAATCGGTGGAGAAAAAGGCCAAGCAGCCGGCTTTATAAAAGGGTTTTAATAAAAACAGCTACCCTCTTAAAAGGGTAGCTGTTTTTTTATGGGGGGATAATGTTACGTGAACTATTGTTTCATAATGCTCACTACTGTAGCTGGTCCTTCTCCATACCCGGCCAGGGTGATGAAATAAATACCTGCGCGGAATTGCGTGAGATCGAGGGTGAAATGATTCCAGCCTTTTCTCAACTGTACCTGCTTCGTCAACACTTGTTGTCCAAAAGAATTGGATACAATCACATTTTGCCGGGCATTCTCTGTTACCAGTACTTTTACAGTAACCGGACCGTTGGTTGGGTTAGGATTGGCCTTGGTTACTGATACCAGGTTTTTCTCTCCGCATAGGGACAGGCTGGTCGTTTTACTTACAGTAGTGCTACATCCATTGTTATTGCTGTAAGAATAGGTAACGCTGTGTAAGCCGGGCCTTAGGGTATCAATGTACCAGGTACCACCGCTTACTCCGGGGCCTGAAAATACACCACCAGGTAAGGAAGCATTCAGGGTAACCTTGCCTTCCGCCAAGCAAACGGAATTGGGCAGGTTAATAACTGGCTTCTCAAAGGCTTTCACTACCAGTTTTACGGCATTGGAATTGGTCGTCCTGCCTGGCACAGACAATGCACAACGATAGTACATGTCATTACCGGGTGAAGCATTGAGCTGTGCCTTATTGGCGCCATTAATATTATTCCAGGTGTTGTTGTCGGTGCTTTGTTGCCATTGATAGGTAATATTAATCTGCGAAGCGGTAGTTGCCGCTGTTGTGAATGTAGCTATTGATCCGGCACATATTGACTGGTCGGTTGGTTGTTGGTTTACCGTGATGAGCGCGCCTTCAACCGTAAGGAGGCCATGTACAAATTTAAGGTCATAATTTACTGCATCGCCGTTTTTAAGTATGATGGGGTAGGTGCCGGGGGCACTGGATGGCGTAGCAGTTGTTGTGATATCGGGTGCTGTAATATTTTGCACGCCATCATTACCCGCAAAACCTGCATAACTGATAGTGAATGTGGGATTGGCTTCTCCATAAATTCTGGTCTTATCATCGGCTGTTACTGTCAACTCTTTACGGTTTATCAGCAGCTGGATGTCAATGTCTGCAGCAGGATCAAAGTTGGCATCTCCTGGCTGGCTTACTGTGATCACTACCGAGCCTGCTTTTTTGATCTTTATTTTCCATTTATTTCCATCCTGAGCATCCTGGTAAAGATCAACTGCATCATTATTGGCCAATGAATAGGTAACTGGTAAGCCCGAGCTGGCAATGGCGGTCAATTCAAAATCTGCATCTCCATAGGTCCGGTTAATGTCCTGGGCAGTTATATGCTGATCCTGGTTACTTGATTCATAGGCCCCCAGGTCGGTGGTGCTGCCGCTGATGCGGGGCTTACCTGCCAGGTCGGTAGTGATTCCCGTCAGGTCGGGAGTCTGTCCTGCAATGTAAAACAAGAAGCTACCTGAATTAATGGCAACACTGCCTTTTTTCAGGGTATAATTACCTGCAGCAGGATTGTTGAATAACGGATCCTGGTTTCCATCCAGGATATTGTAGTTGGGGTCCTCGGGCATGCCTTCTATCAGGCTATAGAGAATGAAAGGCGTGCTGTTTTGGTCATAAGGAACAACGTTGTTACCATATACGATTGTATTACGAATTTGGGTAGTAGAAGAAACATTGGCATAGCCACCTCCTTCCACTGCTGCATTATTGCCAACAATGGTCAGGTTGGTCAATATAGGTTCGGAAATATTGGTGTTGGCCATACCGCCACCCTGAACATCTGAAAGGTTGTCAACAATCAGTATATTGGTGAAGATAGCGTATGAATGATCGTTGTATACACCGCCACCATGGTAGGCGGCCCTATTGCCTTTTATAATCAAGTTGGAATAGGAGGGTGATGACTGATAATTATGTATGCCTCCTCCGCCCAATCTGGAAATGGTTTGGTTATTCACTTCTATATCGCCCATTCCTTCCGTATCGCCATTGCCGCCTGTGATGGTAAAGCCATCCATCAGGGCATCTCCAACATCACCTGAAGCAATCACCACATGGCAGCTGTTCATTTTGTTTCTATCGATCGCCAGATCTATCCCACTGCCGGTGATGATATCATCATTATCATAGTCACCGCTCAAAATACTTTTATGAAATGTGAGCGACAGGTTTCTGTCAGACAGTGTTGCTTCGGTTCCGCCAAATCCACCATATAACTTCACATTTTTTACCAGTAAGAAGGCATTATTTGCACTATCAACTTTGCCAAAATTATCATCTGCGGGGCTATACAAGGGATAATAGGTTCCACCGGCTACCCAGATCTGTAAGGGATCGGCTGCAGTCCAGTTGGCCTCTTTTGATTTAGCCCAGCGAAGGGCGTCGGCCAATTCCCGCAAGGCACCGGTCCAGCTACTACCATCGCCGGGTGTGGGGTTATTCTTATTCACATATAAAATGCCGTTTGCGGGCGTAATATTCTTTACGGTCATTACATAATTCCCGATGGGAACTGAAGTACAGCCGTTGCTGTTAATTTCTACATGCACTTCATCATTAGGGGCCGGGGCATAAGTAAAAACATTATCAGTGGAAGATTGGGTAGTAACGCCATTTACTTTAAATATGTATTCAGGAAAGCCGGGCGTGGCGGTAAATGTTACCGGCTGCCCAGCAATGATCTGACCGGATTCAGACCTGGTTAGCTCTGCTCCAACAGATGCTATCACACCAATTTTTAAACTTCCAAGGTCGGTACGGTGAGTAGCGGGGCCACCATTGTCGGCAAATGTAAAATACCTGTTGGGTAGTGCTGTAGCAGGAAGGGCAACCCCTACAGGGGCCTGGTCGGGGTCGTCTTGCCTGATCCCTGCATAGAATACGGCATTGGGGTCGAGGGATGCAGAGAAGTAAAAGGGTAATTGAATGGTGGTGTTCAAATCGCTGGCTGTGGCGTAGAAAGGTTCTGAATCGGCAATGATATTGCCTACGTCATCGAGCAATACACCGGTAATGGATTTTCCAATATTGGAGTTGTCATTCGACAGGTGTACAGTGACACCCGTTAGTTGTATAGGAATGCCAGGGGCTTTGTATTGGGCGCTTACAATACCGGTGGATGATCCAAAGCCAAAACCGCCATATATAGGTTCGGTACTTGTATAGCCATAATGGTTACAGGTTATTTCCTGGTTGACCTGCTTTGTATTATTGCTGTTGTCATCGTCGTCGGGCAATGTGACTTCGATGGTCTGTGATGCGGTTTCAATAATGGAGGCCGTAAAATTCAGGGTAGTACTGCTACCGGCTGCCAGGAAAGGGACTACCTGTGAAAGGGTTTCTGCATTGGGACCCGAAACGGTAAGCTTTACCAATACATTGGCCTGGTCTTGTGTACCAATATTGGTAATGGTGGTAATAATTTGATTCTGGTCCGACCATAACCTGCTCATGGTTCCTAATTCCGGTATTACGTTCGTTACCTCTACATCATTGGGGCTAATGTTGGCGGGAACCGTTTGCTTGCCCGGTTTCGCTACGGCGGTATTATCTTTTGCTGCAGTGTTTAATGCTGCAGGCGCTTTTATCGATGATATGGCAATACCACTGTAAGCCGCGTAGGTTGCCATCATCGAAATGGCGGTAACAAAAGATTTGGCCTTGATTTTTAAAGATCGCGATAAAAAGGAATCGGGTACAGGTTTTATCATGGGAAAGGGATTAAGGCCCCGGCCTTTAGGCATGACGGGGACATTGTAAAGGGTAACGGAATCTGTGATTGTTATATTGTTCCTAAAAATGGAATCGGCGCAAAAGCAAGCACCCTATTTCCGGAACGGTTGATAATGACTGTATTCCAGTTTAGGGAATAAGAATTTATTGTGTAAAAGACAAGCTTTGTTGCCGGTAGTTTGCCGGCAGGTAGTAATTAAGCCGACAGCTGATCGAAAAGAGATTAATAGATTATTAAAATTGTTAAAGTAGCTTAAAATTCAATGAGTTGGAAGGGATATTTATTGCTTCGATATTACCTTGCAAAGGAAATATCAAAAAGGAGTTCAATTTTCCGGAAAGCGTCCTTTTTATTGTATCATTTAGCTAAAGTGTGTGCATGGATATAGTTACCATCCTAAACCAGGTTTATGTTATGCCTGAGCCTTCGCGCCTGATCTTGCAGGGGCTGATTACTGAAATTAGTTTGCCCAAGGGGACGCTTATTTTGAAGTCGGACCGGGTAGAAGGAGCGGTATATTTTATTAAACGCGGAATTGCCAGGGCTTATACCAACCAGGATAATAAAGAAACTACTTTTTGGTTTGGCCAGGAAGGCGACCTTGTAATATCCATGAAGAGTTATGTTGAGAATGGCGTTAGCTATGAGAATATTGAGTTGTTGGAAGACGCTGACCTCTATGTGTTGGATTGCAAAAGCCTGCAGGAACTCTATCTCCAGGATGTACATATTGCCAATTGGGGAAGGAAATTAGCAGAGTTTGAACTGATCAAAACAGAAGCGAGACTTATATCCAGTCAATCAAGAACCGCTACAGAACAATACCAGGATCTTCTTAAAAAAACACCCACCTTATTACAGCGAGTACAATTGGGTTATATAGCCTCTTACCTGGGCATTACACAGGTGAGCCTCAGTAGGGTAAGAACTGAAATGCGTAAGGCTGTTCTTTTTTTATCATTTGTTAAATTGAGGTGCCAGCAGATTTCGGATATTTGCTGGGAGAAAATGAATGAGGTTGCTGTTGCCGGATCATTGGAGGTGCTGATACCTCTTTCCCAGGAAATAGCATAGTCTATAACCACTACTGCCTGGAGTACTGATCATAAAACCTTCTCTTAGCCATCTTTTATTGTAGCTGAAGCAGTGTTGATACTGCTGCAGAACTGCGTCATAGCTATTGGTGTATGCTGATAGCCCGACGCAAGCGGGGATTGCCTATTTATTGGTGTAGGCAAAAGGTCAATCATAACTACCGGGTAACACGATTATTCATTTTTTGCTACGAACCTGGCCTCACCAGTGGCGGGCCAGCCTGATCATTAATTCTGTAACAAAATAATACGCTTGATGAAGCCTTTTATTACTAACCTATTCACCTGTCTTTCGTTTACCCTATTTTCCGCGCATGCCATTGCGCAGGAGCGACCTGCCAAAGACACCACTAAGCTATCGGATTCAACGAATTATTTGTTGCTCGATGAGGTGATCGTTAACAACAAGTATTATAAGAAGTATAATTTCCAGAAAATATCTCCCGACCTGCGGTTACAGTCCGTTTTGATCCAAACACCACAAAACATCCAGATTGTCAATGCCGAGGTATTAAAGGACCAGGTAGTATACAATATCAATGAAAGTGTTACGCGTAATGTAAGTGGCACCATGCGGGAGGAGTTGCACAATGGGGTATCGCCTGATATCTATTCCCGGGGTGGCTATATTACCCCCCAAAGGAATGGAGTAGACCTGCGTCCGCTGATAAAAGGACCGGTTGGTGATGATGCAGCCATAATAGAAAATATTGAGTTTATTAAAGGGCCTTCGGGTTTTATGAATGCCATCAGTGACCCTGCTGGTTCTTATAATATCATTACCAAGAAACCTACAGGCGTTAAGCGCAATACTTTCAAGATCATGCATGGAAGTTATGGTCTGTTCAGGGCCGAAGCTGATATGTCGGGTACATTGGATGAAAAGGAGAAGCTGCAATACCGACTGAACCTGATGGGGATGAATACAAAGGGATTCATCCAGTTTGATAACAACGAACGGATCCTGATTGCGCCATCTCTGAAGTACAAGATCAATGACCGGACTGCTGTAACGGCTGAATATATCTACCAGCGATTCAATTATACCTTATTGAGCCAGGCGCAAATATCGCCTTATGGTTATGGCAGCCTGCCGGTTAATTTCTCGATCAGTGACCCCAATACAAAACCTTACAGGGCCAATGACCACCAGGTGTTCCTGACCTTTGAACATCAGTTTAACAAAAACTGGTCGTTCACTACGCGGGTGGCCAATATCAATAATGAATACAATGGTAATATCTTCTGGGTGTATGGAAAGAATAAGACCAATCCTGACATACTGGACCGCTATTATGTATACGATGGGATGAAGTACAATACTTTTTCTACGCAGGCCTATGTGCAGGGCAGGTTTACAACGGGACGGGTGAAGCATGCTATTATTGGCGGTATTGACTTCAATCACAAAAAGAACAGTACGGTAGATACCTGGAATACGGCCACCACGGTTTATCCGCTGAGCATTTCCAATCCTGTATATTCCAATGTGGTGAATAACAATGGAGTGGGTGGTTCTTTTGATTCAGAAAATTTCATTGCAGGAGTAGATAATCTTACCGATAGCCGCCTGCACTATACTTCAGTGCATGTGATGGATGAGATATCGATGTTGAACGATAAGCTCAAAATCAATGCAGGTTTGCGGTTTACGCAATCGGAAGCGCGTTTTAACCAGTATGGGGTAAAGACAAGTGCCGAAGACCGGATGTTAACACCCCGGCTGGGCATTACCTACATGATCACGGAAGCATTGAGTGTTTACGGCTTGTATGATAATTCCTTCCTGCCACAAGCGGGAGTAGCTTATGACCATACGGCGCTGAAACCAATGAAGGGAAGAAGTCTGGAAGCAGGTATTAAGAAAGACTGGAATAATGGTACCTGGAATACAACGCTATCGGTGTACCAGATATACCGGAACAGGACGCTGTTGCGTGATCCGGTTTCCAATGCCATTTATCAAACGGGCGAGAACAGGTCGGAAGGGATTGAGTTTGACCTGCGCGGAAGGATCGCCAAGGGGCTGAATATTATTGCCAACTATGCGTATACGGATTCAAAGATCACAAAAGATGAGAAGAATCCTGAAATGGTTGGGAAGCCCACCCCCAACCGGGTGCGTCATATTCAGAATACCTGGGTAAACTACGCGCTGCCCATCAGGAAGGTGAACGGTATTACGGTATCGGCGGGTTACCAGTACCTGGCGGGAAGGGCCGAGCGGTTTACCAGCGTGGATGGCGAAGGCTTAAATGATATTTTCAGGCTGGATGGCGGTATTGGTTATGCACGTAAAAAATACAGTGTGCATGTAATTGTAAACAACCTGCTGGATAGTCATATCTATTCAACGGGATGGAAGAGAAATGATATGTACTACTGGGTGCAAACAGCTCCCCGGAATTACAGGGTTTCCTTAACGCTGAATCTTTAAATAGTGAGTTATGAATAAGATATTAGTTGGGTTGTGCTGTATGGTTATGCTGGCCTACGGCTGTAATAATGCCGGCGATAAAGTGGCCGCGGAAGGAGCTATTGTTGTTACGGATGTGAAGGGTAACCAGGTAGTGCTCAACAAGCCGGCAGCCAGGATTGTGGCGCTTTTTGATCCGGCTGTGGACGCTTTGTTCATGCTGCAGGTGCAAGACCGGTTGGTTGGCATACCTGCTGAAACCTATGCAGATGCCGAACTGTTTGAACCGTATAAATTTATTGACGATCGTATTGCAAAAAGGCAAATAGCCACACCTGGCAGTAATGAAACAGCCAACCTGGAAGGGATCATTCAACTGCAGCCTGACCTGGTCATTGCTCAAAACATGAATGAGGGGGCTATTAAGGTGCTAAAGCAAAATAATATCGCTGTGTACCTGATGGCAGCCGAAAAGTATGACCAGGTAATGAAGGAGGTGAAGGACCTGGCTGTATTGACGGGCAGGGAACAGCGTGGTGAGGAGTTGATAGGGTTTGTACAAACTGAGTTTGGTAAGATGCAGGAAGCGGCGCAAAAGCGCCCTGCCGCTGAAAAGAAGCGGGTTTATTTTGCCTGGGCCAACGGAAGGATATTTTCTACTGCCGGGCGCAGCAGCAGCATGCATAGTGTGCTGGAATTTGCCGGGGTTGAAAATGTATGTACCACTGCTATTGATCAACCCAATATTAATCCGGAAACGTTGATAGGCTGGAACCCGGATATGGTGGTGATGTGGAATGACAGCCCTTCACTGTTCTATAATAAGCAGGAGCTGGCGGGTATCGCAGCTGTGCAAGAGCGGCAAATATATAACCTGATGCCGATGTTTTTTTATAATCCGCATACGCTTAAATCCCTGAATGCAACGGTCACTATTAATCAATGGGCCTATGGTACTGATAACAGGGATTTTGTGAAGGAGTTTACAAAGAAGTTGTATGGAGAAGCAATTGGTTTAAAACTTATAAATCTATTACCATGATCAATGAGATTGCCAGTTATTGGGATAAGCAAAGCGCTATTTGGCGGGAAGAAAAGCGGGAGGCCTGGGCAAAACCGGAAACGCAGTATTGGATTGAGTTCTTTGAGGAGTTGTTGCCAACGCTAAAAGGAAATAAAGTACTGGAGGTAGGAACAGCCTCTGGTTACTTCGCACATATATTAACCAGGGCGGGCTATGCAGTGACTGCTGTGGATGTATCGCCCAATATGGTGAAAGAGGCTGAGCTCGTAACGCAGGCACTGGGTATGAAGGTAGATTACTATGTAATGGATGCGCAGGAGTTGGATTTTGATAAGGACCAGTTTGACCTGGTATTTACCAGGTTGATGACCTGGACGATCCCGGATGTGAAGAAATGTTATGGTGAAGTTTTTCGCGTATTAAGACCGGGAGGCTTGCTGCTTAATTTCGACGGCGATTTTGGCGACTATGTATTTACGCAGGAAGGGCATGAGCAATACCCTGCGGAGATCATGGAACAAGCCAATATCATTAAAAGCCAATTGGACATCAGTAAGCACAAACGCCCGGAAAAGGATATGGAGCTACTGCACCAGGTAGGTTTTACGGAGGTGCTGGCAGATCATGCAGCACCTGCGCGGATATTGCACCTGCCAGTGGCTGGATCGGATATGTTTAAACTACAGGCCATAAAACCGGATGCCTAAATAGTATAGTCTGAAGTCAAAGTATTGAATAGGAAAGTAGCACATATCATTTGTTACGGGCTGCCATTGCCCGTATTATTGGTCTCCTTATTCGTTGGCGCTTCGGAGCAAATGAATATGGCGACTTATATTGGGTTGTTGTATAAAAAGATGGGCTTTGCTTCCTTGTCGGCCGCTGAAGCCAATAGTTTCGACATGATGAGCAATATCATTTACAATGTACGGCTGCCCCGGGTATTGCTTACTTTTTTGATTGGAGCGGCGCTGTCGACCTCTGGTTCCGTATTGCAGGCTATTTTCCGTAACCCGCTGGTTGATTCTTATGTATTGGGTATATCGTCGGGGGCAGCCTTTGGGGCTGCGCTGGGCATTACCTATGCGTTTATACCGGTTAATGTGGCTGCCTTTGTGGGTGGCAGCCTGGCGGTATTGCTCACCTATTTCATGGCTACTTCCAAAAAACAGTCGTCCATTGTGTCCATTGTTTTGTCAGGCATGGTTATCTCGGGTTTGTTTACTGCCTTTCTGGCCATTATCCAATACATCAGTAATCCTTACAAATTGCAGGCTATTGTACAATGGACGATGGGCAACTTGCATGCAGCTTCGTGGACGGAATTAAAGCAGACCTGGCTACCGGTACTGATCGGCTTATTGATCGTATTCGTTTACCGCTGGCGGATCAATTTATTGGCCCTGGGCGATGATGCAGCCAGGGCAGTAGGGGTGAACCCCAACTTCGATAAGTTGGTATTGATCTTTTGTGCCACGCTGATGACGGCTACTACTGTAGCGGCAGCGGGTATCATTAGTTTTTATGGACTCTTTTTGCCGCATATTGTGCGGATGATGGTGGGGGCCGACAATGTAAAATCGATTCCGGGCAATATATTCTTAGGCGGTACCTTTTTGCTGGTGATCGATAATTTATCGCGGGCGCTTTTCATATTTGAAATACCGGTGGGGATATTCACGATGCTGCTCGGTGGACCCTTCTTTATTTATTTAATGAAGAAGAGCAATTTAAACTGGAGTTGATGGAAAGTGCAATAGATATACGGGGGCTGCATTTCTTTTACGGAAAGAAGAAAATACTGGATAATGTCAATTGTGCATTTCCGGGCGGGCAGTTCTCTGTATTGCTGGGTGCGAATGGCAGTGGGAAATCGACCTTGTTTAAGATCATAGCCGGTTTATTACCGGGCTATGAAGGAGCAATAACTGTATATGGCAGCAATGCTGCGCGGTTAAGGTTTAAAGAAAGGGCTTCGCTGATAGGTTTTCTGCCACAGTTTCATAGAACGGTATTTCCTTTCAGTGTAGAAGAGATCTTATTGACGGGCAGGGCTGCTTTTTCGGGTTTTTCCCCGGTAAAGGCTGACAGGATGAGGCTGGAACAGATTATGGAAGAGTTGGAGCTGGAAGGGCTGCGGGAAGCCCCTTTTACGTTGCTCTCGGGAGGGGAGCAGCAGATGGTCATGATTGGCCGTTTGCTGATGCAAAATCCCCGCATCATTGTGATGGATGAACCTACCAATCATTTGGATGTGTATTACCAGCACCGGCTCATGTACAAACTGAAGCAGTATACTACGAAAGGGGTTACTGTGATCTGTATCATGCACAATCCTACGCTGGCCTATCAGTATGCGGACGGTGTTTACTTTATGCACCAAAGAACTGTCTTGTCGCCAGCTCTTACATCGATACCGGATCTGCATCTGTTGCGGTCTATTTATGGTACTGAATTCAGGCATATTGAGCAGGAAGACTTAAATATTGTACTACCTGTTCAGGCTTAAATAGTTTTCTTTTTTCAATCCACTTACTATCTGCTGCATTTTTTAACAAATGATAAAAAGCAGTCGCTGGTTGCTTTTTTGTTGGCTGTTTTTATGTTGTTGTAAATATTGTTTCGTTTTTTTGAGCTAACCTGCTCTTACGAAAAGATCACCACCATCTTACTGCACGCTATTATTTTTTTCATTTATTAATAACAACGAAGTCTATGCATCTTACCCCACGCGAAATTGAAAAGCTACTATTACACCAGGCGGGAGAGCTGGCTGCAAAACGTTTGAAGCGCGGCGTAAAGTTGAACTATCCCGAGAGTATTGCCTATATATCCAGTGAGATCATGGAGCAGGCCAGGGATGGTAAGAAAACGGTGGCCGAGCTGATGGACTGGGGCACCAAGCTATTAAAGCGTAGCCAGGTGATGGAAGGTGTTCCCGAAATGATCCACGACGTGCAGATCGAAGCGCTATTTCCTGATGGCAATAAACTGGTAACGGTACACGATCCGATCAGGTAATTATTCGTAACCTATAAATACACGATTGTATGATACCCGGAGAATTGATCCTTAAAAAAGAAGATATTATTTGTAATGCCCGCAAGGGAACGGTGCGTATAGAAGTAAAGAATACCGGCGACCGGCCAATACAGGTAGGCTCGCATTTTCATTTTTTTGAAGTAAACAAGATGCTTGATTTTGACCGGGAAAAGGCATTTGGGATGCGTTTAAATATTCCATCCAGTACAGCGGTACGCTTTGAGCCCGGAGAGAAAAAGCAGGTGATCCTCGTTGAGTTTGGCGGCAAGAAGAAAGTGCATGGTTTCAATAATCTAACGGATGGCAATGTGGCTGATAGTGCCGTGAAGTCGGCTGCGCTTGCCAAGGCAAAACGGAATGGATTTAAGGGGGCCTGATAAACAGGTGTATCCCGGGAAATTGGTTCTTCAAAATTTAAACTGAAAATGTATGTCGGATAATAATAAAGCAGATGCAGGTAAAGGGCCAGGCGGAAAGGGCTGGAACAGAAGGGAGTGGATCAAGATAGTAGGTGTTACTTCACTTGGGATTACGGTTATGGGCTTGAATAAGGCCTTTGCGCAGAACAATAATGAAGTATGGTTTGAAGATGGCAACCTGTACATCAAGCGTGAAAAATATGCGTCCTTATTTGGACCTACCACAGGCGATAAAGTACGACTGGCCGATACGGAATTGTTTATCGAGATCGAAAAGGATTTCCAGTACTATGGCGAAGAGAATAAGTTTGGCGGTGGCAAAACAGTAAGGGATGGCATGGGCCAGTCTGCTTCCGCGCTTGACAAGGATGCGCTGGATATGTGTATCCTGGGCGCAGTGATCATTGACCACTGGGGCATTGTGAAGGCTGATATTGGTATTAAGAATGGTAGGATCGCTGCCATTGGCAAGGCCGGTAATCCGGATGTGCAGGATGGTGTAACGCCGGGTATGGTGATTGGTGCGGCAACTGAAGTGCACGGTGGCTGGGGTTATATTGTAACCCCTGGCGGGATTGATACGCACATTCACTTTATCTGTCCTGAAATTGTAGATACGGCGCTGTACAGTGGGGTAACTACTTTGATTGGAGGCGGTACCGGTCCCAATGATGGTACCAACGCCACCACGGTAACGCCGGGTAAGTACTTCATGGAAAAAATGTTGCAGGCTTCTGAGGAGTTGCCGGTTAACGTAGGCTATTTTGGAAAGGGCAACGTTTCCAATGAGGCTGCACAGATTGAAATGATCAAGGCAGGTGCTTTGGGTGTAAAGATCCATGAAGACTGGGGTGCTACGCCTTCTACCATTGATATGGCGCTGCGGGTAGCTGATAAATACGATACGCAGGTAACGATCCATACGGATACGTTGAATGAAGCGGGTTTCCTGGAAGATACCATGAAAGCCATCAACGGGCGTGTGATCCATACCTTCCACACAGAGGGTGCAGGCGGTGGCCACGCACCGGATATTATCAAGATTGCCATGTATCCACATATCCTGCCGGCTTCTACGAATCCCACCAAACCATATACCATCAATACGGTGGCTGAGCACGTGGATATGTTGATGGTTTGCCATCACCTGAGTCCTAAAATTAAAGAGGATGTGGCATTCGCGGATTCTCGGATCAGGCCTACTACGATTGCGGCGGAAGATATACTACATGATATGGGTGTGCTGAGCATGATGAGCTCCGATTCGCAGGCGATGGGCCGGGTAGGAGAGGTGGTAACACGTACCTGGCAAACGGCGCATAAAATGAAATTGCAAAGAGGCGCACTGCCTGAAGATGGAAAGTCGGGGAATGATAATTACCGGGTAAAACGGTATGTATCTAAATATACGGTGAATCCTGCCAAGGCGCATGGTATTGATACGTATGTTGGATCGCTTGAGCCGGGCAAGATTGCCGACCTCGTGATCTGGAAGCCTGAGTTTTTCGGTGTTAAACCGGAAATGATCTATAAGTCGGGTATGATCGTCGCTTCTAAAATGGGCGACCCCAATGCTTCTATTCCCACACCGCAACCAGTTATTTACAGAAAGATGTATGGTGCATTGGGTGCTGCCCTGGCTGCCAACTCTTTCAATTTTGTATCGAAAGCTTCTATTGAAAGTGGCACCATTGGTAAGATGAAGTTAAAACGTACTTCCCTGCCGGTGAAGGGCTGCCGTAAAGTGTACAAGAAAGATATGATCCATAATAGTGCAACACCAACCATTGAGGTGGATCCGGAAACGTATGAGGTGAAAGTAGATGGTAAGGTTGCTACCTGTGAACCATTGAAGGAGTTGCCGATGGCGCAACGATACCTGCTTTTCTAGTAATGGTTGGCGGGGCTTTAAATTTTTGGTAATGATAATAGTGGAAGATGTGATTGTGGTCCCCGTTCTGTTGGAAAACAAGCGGGTGGATTATTTCGAGATCGAATGGTATGAAACTACCAAAAGGATCATCCGGCGTTCAACAAAGGGCGGGGTGGAGATGGCTGTCAGGAAAAGCAAGGCTGGGCCATTGAATGATGGGGATATATTATGGGAGGATGACCATTCCTATATACAGCTTGTCATCAGGCCCTGCGAGTGCATTGTGTTCCAGCCAAAAACTTTATGGGATATGGGGATCATCTGTTTTGAGATCGGCAATATGCATATACCCATCTACATAGATCATGAGAACAAGGTGAGTGTGGCTTATGAAACACCCTTGTACGACTTGTTGGAAAAAGCCGGTTATGAACCGGTGGTGGAAGAAAAGAAATTATTGCGAACGCATCTTTTAAGGATGCATGGCCAGCTGGTAGCTGGATAAACTGGTAAGGAATGCAAAAACTATTAACGCTATTACAGATCAACGATTCAATGTTCCCCATTGGAAGTTTTACACACTCCTATGGGCTGGAATCGTACGTTAATAGCAACCTGGTGAAAGACAATGAATCGGCTGCGGTATATGCCAGGAATATGCTGGAGCACAATATTCATTACAATGATGCTGCTTTCCTTAATAAGGCCTGGCACCTGGTGAACGGCAAAAGGTATTGGAATAAACTGACAGGGCTGGATGAACTGGCTACTGCCTTGAAAGCGCCGGCTGAAATACGGGATGCCAGTCAGAAGCTGGCCATCCGGTTTTTAAAGCTCACCATGGGGTTAAAACCTTATGAAGGCTGTAACAGGTACCTGCAGGAAATACAGGATGGTAAGCTGCATGGGCATTATGCAATAGCATTTGGCATGTATGCAAGGCTGTCGGGCATTGCCAGGGAAGATGCATTGGGCGCTTTTTACTATAACAATTTGAATGGCATTGTAACCAATTGTGCCAAGACGGTACCCATTAGTCAGACGGTAGGACAGAAGATCCTGTTTGACCTGTTGCCGGTTATTGAACAGTTGGTGAAGCAGCAGGATGAGCTGGACGAAGAATTGATAGGATTGTGTTGCATTGGGCAGGAAATAAAATGTATGCAGCATGAGAAGTTGTATACGCGGATTTACATTTCTTAACTATTTATAGGTCACTATAAAAATTAAAACAGGAAGTGGAATGAGTAAGTATGTAAAAATAGGTGTAGCGGGTCCGGTAGGATCAGGTAAGACAGCGCTTATTGAAGCTTTAACGCGTGTCATGAGCAATGACTACAGCATTTGTGTAGTAACGAATGATATCTATACGAAGGAGGATGCTGAGTTTATGATCAAGAATTCCAAGCTGCCAGCCAATCGGATCAGGGGGGTGGAAACGGGCGGATGCCCGCATACAGCCATCCGGGAGGATGCTTCTATGAACCTGGAAGCGGTGGAAGACCTGGTAAAAATGCATCCTGATACAGAGATCGTATTCATTGAGAGTGGCGGTGATAACCTGGCGGCTACTTTTAGTCCGGACCTGGCGGATGTAACCATATTTGTGATTGATGTGGCGGAAGGGGAGAAGATACCACGCAAGGGAGGCCCCGGCATTACGCGCTCGGACCTGTTGTTGATCAATAAGATTGACCTGGCTCCTTATGTAGGGGCGAGCCTGGAGGTGATGGAAAAGGATGCCAGGCGCATGCGCGGAGAACGTCCGTTTTTAAAAACCAATTTGAAAAAGCTGGATGGTTTGCAGGATGTGATCGGCTGGATCAAAAAATACGCATTGCTCGAATCATGATCAACAGGGACAATTCCATATCAAGTAAGATCGTACTGAGCTGCAGGCGGGAAGGGAATAAAACGATGTTGGTGAACAACTATTTTGATATTCCCTATAAGCTGGTTCACTATGGATCGAAGTTGTTGCAGGAGCACCTGGAGATCATGATGATGTGTTATTCGCCGGGCATTATGGATGGCGATAACCTGGATATCCATGTGCATTGTAAGGAGCAAACAGCGACGAAGCTTTTTACGCAGTCGTTCAATAAGCTGCACCCCATGAAAAAAGGGGCGGTGCAATACATGAAGGTACGAATGGAGGAAGGCGCTGTTTTTCAATACCTGCCCCAGCCGATGATCCCCTTTAAGGATTCGATCTTCCAAACTACGAACGAAATACAGCTGAAGGGTTCGAGCCACCTGATCTGGGGGGATATTATCAGTGGGGGACGTATCCATTCGGGTGAGCGGTTTGCCTTTACCAGGATACACAGTAAAACCAAAGTGTATTGTGATGGCAAGTTGATCTTTTTTGACAACCAGCTGATGGAGCCAGGCAAGCAGCCGATGGAAGATATGCTGTTCTTTGAAGGGCATACGCACCAGGGCACTTTATTGCTGGTATCGCCCTATGCGGTGTTGTTTAAAGATGAACTGGATGAATTGTTAACGGAGCAGTTTGCTGATATGAGCTATGGGTTTACGCAATGTGGCCCGAATGCTATGATGATCAGGGCGCTGGGCGAAAGTGGGGAAGCCATGCATGAATGGCTGGGCAATGTAGGCAATATGTGCTGGAGTTTTATTCAACATCATATTGAGGAAAATGTAGTGCCTGAGCCATCAAAAGAAACAACTATCAAGCCCGTCAAAGCACCGGTAAAGAAGAAAGCGGCAAAAGCAAAACCGGTTGCTGCTAAAAAGGCTGCCGGTAATAAGCCCGCCACCAAGGCGCCATCTGTTAAAGTACTTCCCGCGAAAGGGAGTAGAAAAGCTGCTCCCGCAACAACCAGTAAAAAGAAGTAAGTCATTATGCATGAGGTAGCAATTATCAGGGATATTCTTCACACATTGGAAGAACACCATGGCGACAAACTGGACAGGATCACTAAGGTACAGGTAGAAGCGGGCTTGTTGTGCAATGTGCAGCCGATCCTGATACAAAATGCCTTTGAGGCATTGGTGGAAGAAGAACCCAGGCTGGCAGAAATAGAGCTGGAAGTGGTATTGCTGCCGGTTATTGCTCATTGCAGTAGTTGTAATAAAGACTTTCCGGTAAAGCTAAACAAGTTTGTTTGTGCCTGTGGCACGGCTTCCAATACCATCGTGCAGGGTGAAGAATTGCGAATAAGTAAAGTAGAATTTATAACTGGTTAATTGAACTATATATGATAGATACAAAACCTAAAAGCAATCAAATGCCTGCTGGTTCTGTTCAGTGTGATAATACCACCTTGAACCTGTTGAAAGCAAATGATTTTGTGGCCAAGGCAATCAAAGACAGGTTGCGGAATGTACTGGTGGTTAATATCTGCTCTTCGCCGGGTAGTGGCAAAACGACTTTACTGCAGGAAACAGGCCGCCGTTTAAAGGATAAACTAAAGATGGCGGTACTGGTAGGTGATCCGGAAACGGAGCGGGATGCGGTACGGTTGCGGGATGTGGGTATCAATGCGCTGCAAATAGTAACGGGTGGCATGTGTCATATTGAAGCCCAGATGATCCTGCAGGCGCTTGACCATATTGACCTGGCAGGTGTGGATGTATTGATCATCGAAAATGTGGGCAACCTGGTGTGCCCGGCGGCCTTTGACCTGGGAGAGGATTTCAGGGTGACGTTGCTTGCTTCTACAGAAGGCGATGACAAGCCTAAAAAATACCCAAGGATGTTCCTGACGAGTGAACTTATGCTGGTGTCCAAATCAGACTTGTTGCCCTATGTACCCTTTTCTGTGGAGGCGGCTGCCAGGGATGCGCGGGAAGTAAATCCAGATCTGAAGGTGATTGAACTAAGTTCTATTAATGGAACGGGTATTGAGGAATGGTGCAACTGGCTGGAAGATAAAACGCGTGAGAAAAAGAACAAGGCATAAGACGAAAGCGGGAAAGGCATCTGATTATTTATTACTGCAACAAACAATTCATGATCTATAGAGTTTCGCTATTGGCTATTGCATTATTGGGATTGGTTAAGTATTCGGAAGGGCAAACCGCTGTTGCGCAGGAACGTAAGGTGGATACTGCTGCATTGCCTGCATCTACTGAACCTGTACCAGCCTCTTCGTTGCTATTTAAGAATAAGCCGGTTGAGCTCAAAAAGATCAACCTGAATTTCCTGTTGAGGAGTTCGCTTGAAATACCGGATGGAGATGCGCAAGGGGGTATCAAGATGAATGAGGCGCGGTTTGAGGTAATGGGTACGCTGGCTCCCGATCTTGATTTCAGGGTACGGTACCGGCTCAACAGGTCGCAGGCGCCCCGTAGCCAGGACAATTCGCCGGGCTCGGTAGACCATGCTTCGGTGAATTACCGTTTTGGTAAAAACAAGAAATGGTCGGTAAATGTAGGTAAGCAAGCGGCCTACGTAGGTAGTTGGGAATTTGAGACGAACCCTACTTTTGAGTACCAGTATTCGGAGTTTGTAAACAACCAAACGAATATCTTCTTAATGGCCATCAGGCTGGGATATAAATTGAATGAGAACCATTCGGTGTACCTCCAGTTGCACAATACGTACAATGAGAATTTCAACACCCTGCATTCTACTACCGGATACCAGGCCAATGGATTGAAAGGGTCAAAGGCGCCCATGGGAGTGTATGCCAGCTGGTTGGGTAAACTATTTGATCAGAAACTACATACTTTTTGGAGTTACAATGTTTCGAAGTTTGCATCGGGTAAGGTGAATCATGCGGTAGCGCTTGGTAATAAAGTGGTGCTTAAAAACTTTCATGGTTACCTCGATGTGCAAAGTGCCTGGCTGGCGGTGGATTATCCCAATATTGCTTCGCCTTCCATCAATAAATACAGGAGCTTCATAGTGCCCGGAACGGCACCGGTATTTGCCCGGGATGTGAATTATAAAAGTGCTGTATTGCGGTTGGATTATCAGTTCATGCCTGGCTTTTTTGCCACTACCAAGGGGTATTATGAAACTGCCAGCCAGTTTAAAGGAAATAGCCTGGCTGGTAATAATTTCAGGGAAAATATTGGCTACCTGGTAGGATTGGAATACAAGCCCATCGTCAATCAACAATTTAAGTTCTTTGGATATTATTACAACAATACGGTGAAGTACAACAATGTAATTGCTACGGCCAATGAGAAACACCAGCGTAACCTGTTTTCTGTAGGGGTTCTGTATTTTGTGAATGTATTTTAATAAACCTTCTTTAGACAAGGGTGATCCTGCCAGTTGGCGGGACCTGAAGGGCGACCCACCCTGGGACCACACTTTTCAGGTTCCTGGCATCAGTGGCGGATTAAAAAATCAGTGTATGAAAGTAGTGCGATTTGGTGTGTCGGTTGAGAAAGAAGTGTTGGGGTTGTTGGATAACTTCATCAGGGATAACCAGTTTCCCAATCGTTCGCAGGCCATCCGGCATTTAATACAAAGGTTGGAAGTAGAAAAGCAATGGAATGCCGACCAGGTGGTGGGAGGCTCCATCACCTTACTTTTTGATCACCATAAGCGGGAGTTGTTGGATAAGATTACGGATGTACAGCATGACTTTCACCAGGTAATACTTTGTTCGCAGCACATACACCTGGATCATGACAATTGCATGGAGATCATTGCGCTCAAAGGCAAAGCCTCTGTGTTGAAGGACCTGGCCGACCGGCTAACGGGCATAAAAGGCATTATCCATAGCCAGTTGTCGATGACAAAGGTCATCTAAGTGCTTGTTGATATAGCTTGGAAATTAGTATAACTATTGTACCTTAATTACTTCACACGAAGGCCGGCATCTTCCCGGTCTTTTTTCATTATAGGCCCATTATCTTCCTTAGATACGCTGCATTGATCCACTTTACATTCCGTTCGCTACTGAAGAAGAAGTACTTTAAATCGGGCGAGAAATAGGGACAAAAATCGCGGGTATTGGTATTGATCCTATTGTCGAAATGAATGGCAGGTTGCCAGGTTTGGTTATTGGCTGATTGGGCATAATACAGGTCGGCGCCACCAAACCCATCCGCCCGGTTGGAAGAAGCGAAGACCAACAGGTCTTCCCTGGCAGTAATAAACGGGTCAAATTCTGCGCGGGCAGTGTTGATGGCCGGGCCCAGGTTGGTGGGGGTAGTATATTGGGCATTCACCAACCGGCTTACATAAATATCTTCTTCACCATAACCTCCCGGCCGGGAGGACGCGAAATAAAGGTTGCCATTGGCTCCAAACGAGATATAGAATTCGTTGCTGTCGGTATTGATGCTTTCCAGGCGTTGGGGAGCGGACCAACTGTTGTTGGCTAATGGACTGGTTACCCAAATATCAAAGTCGGGCAAGGTATCGGATGCGTTTTTAGGCCTGTCGGAAATAAAGTAAAGTTTACCATCCGGGGCAAAAGCCGGGTCGGCATCGGAATGCCCGTTTGCTCCAAAGTCTATGGGCATGGGCTCGGTCCAGTTGGTATCATTATAATGGGATACATGGATAATGGTTTTATGATTGATGTTTCTTGTAAAGTAGTAGGACCTGCCATCGGGAGAAAAGGCGGCATTGAAATCAAATGAATCTTTGGAAACAAGGTTGGGTAAAAAGGTAAGGGCGGTGGAATCGGGAAGAGGTTGGGGGTAAGTGATATCGGTTGCCATGGAGGTTTCCTTTTTACCAGCACTGCCGGAACAATGGGGCAGTGTATTCATCAGAAGAAAAGTTATTAAGGGAAGTACGAGCAGGTGTTTTAAAGATCTCATGGATAGGCAGGTTTTGTATTGTAATATACTTATTAACGGGGTATGGGCAATAAAAAGGCCTGATTGGATAACCAGGCCATATTTGCTATTGGGGGATCATGGACTCATGCCACCAGGTTGTCGAGTGCACCAAAGGCATGGTCTATCACGATCTTCCAGGTGCCATCTGGTTGTTGCTTCATTACCTCAATTCCCTTGGCGCTAACTTTTACTTCCTTGCCATCGGTAATGTTCCATTCGGAGCGGCCAACGGCCAGGTTGCCGGTTTGGAGGCAATACACGGTTTTGATCTCCATGGTTCCTTTGATGGACAGAATGGCCTTGATGGCTTCTTCAAATTGTTCCTTTCCGGAAACCGGTTTGCCCGGCTCGGGTACGATGATGCCAGTAACATCATACATACTCATAACGGTGGCTACATTGCCCGTATTAAAGGCTGCTGCCAGTGTTGCATGTGCATCTTCGGCTCTTGTTGGTAGATTCATTGTTGTGGAATTTATTGTTGGTTAAATAATACTGTTTCAGGCAAGCAGGGGAGCGAAGCTATTGGCGGTGAGGGTGGCCTGTGCCAGTTGATTTACCTGGTCGTATACTTTATTAAAAAGAAAGGGGCCCATGCTTACGCGTTGTACACCCCAATTGTGCAAGGTGTCAAAGTCGGGAAGACCGGGTATGCACATAATATTCAGGGGCAGTTGGGTATGGCTTACAACGGTGGAGATATCCTCTTCGTTGGCGATGCAAGGCAGGAAAATACCATTGGCGCCGGCAGCTTCATACAAGCTCAATCTTTGGAGCGTTTCTGGTAGTGTGTTTTCAACACCCAGGATGAACGTGTCGCAGCGGACGTTGATAAAAAGATCGGCGTGATGGGCGGTTAGTTTATTGCGCAGGTAGTCAATAGTACGGGCAAAGGCATTTGCCTCCTTCAATGTACGCCTGGTTTTGTGAATGATGGAGTCTTCGATGTTGATACCCACTACACCAAGATCGACAAGTTGTTGAATGTTGGCATAAATGGCATCATCGGTTGATCCATAACCCATTTCAATATCTACTGACACGGGAATGGTAACGGAACTTACTATTCGTTTAATCATATAGAGATATTCGTCCAGGGGCATTTCTTCTCCATCGGCATAACCGAGGCTATTGGCAACAGCGGCACTGGAAGTGGCAATGGCTGCAAAATGATTGTCCTGTAAAAGCCGGGCGCTCTTAGGATTCCAGGCATTGGGCAATACAAAAAGGTTGGCTGCGTGGTGCAGGCCATTGAATTGATCAAATAAAGAAGGCATGGTTATTTGTTTACTGAATGATGATTGATGTTATCAGTAACAAAATTAGTGTGGTGCAACAGGCTGGAATTGTATAAAACGGAACAGCTTAATTATTGGCCAGGGCCAGGGTAACGGGGGAGCTTTCTATTGAATAACCAGAAGGGGTATAGCCGGTAAAGGATTTGAATTCGCGGATAAAATGTGACTGGTCGAAATAGCCGCTGTCGTAAGCGATGGAGGTTAAAGATGTGTCGTTTTGGGTAATGAGTTGGAGGCTGCGTTGAAACCGGTTGATCTTACTGTATAGTTTGGGTGTAAGACCGGTGTATTGTAAAAACAGCTTTTGCAGGTAGCGGGAGGTGATGCCGTAACGGGAGGCTACATTTTCGATATTGTCAAAAAAGTCGGGCTGCTTTAACTCATTCATGATATCGTTGACCACTGCCAGCTTATTCAGTTTCTTTTCGGCCAGGGAAAGTTTTTGGAGTAAAAAGGATTCTATGAGTTCTATGCGTTTGTTCCAGGAGGAAATATCCAGCAGCTTATTATGCAGACTGGTAACTTCTTTGTTTGAAACAGCTGCGAAGTCAACCACCTGGTTGGTAAACAGGTCGGCTTTCTCATTCAGAAAGCAGGCGGCGGCATGGGGATAGAGGCGGATGCCCAGCATGGTATTTTGGCCGATGGATCTGATGGGCAGGGGGCGAACGATCTGGCCCCATAATTCAATGGGTGGGGTGGTAATATAACCATCGTCTGCGGCGGTTTGCCAATTGCCCTGGCCCAGGTTAAAGATGATCTCCATATTGCCGCTGGGGAAAACGGTATCGTCAAATGCTACGGATGAATCAGATTCATAGATGTAGTAGCATTTTACATACTGCCTTAAAGCCGGACCTGGTTTGATCTCTCTATAATGCATGCGATATATTAAAGATACGATCCGTAAAATTATGAACGGTCCGTTTCCCGGAATTGTATAAAACGGAACAAGTGCCTAAATTGTAACTTTGAAGGCCCTGGTAATTGACAATTGGCGGGTGGCAGAAATCGTATTGTAATGAATGACAGCAGGTATATATGGTTTTTTCTCGGCATTTTGGGGGCCTTTAATGGCCTGATCCTGGGCCTCTATTTGATATTCCTTACCCGGAAAAAGACGCTCCCCAATCTCTTTTTGGGTTGTTTATTACTGGCGCTGAGCATCCGGATCGGGAAATCGGTATTTGTGTATTTCAATCCCACGCTGGCTAAGATCTATTTGCAGGTGGGGTTGTCGGCCTGTTTCTTCATTGGCCCCATGCTCTATTTTTATGTGCGGTCTTCGCTTGAACAATTAACCACGATTCCAGCCAGGTGGAAATGGCAACTGGCTGGCTTATTGGCCATCATTGTGGTGGTGGGTATTTTGTATCCTTATGCTGATTATCCCCAATTGTGGCGCAGTTATATTATCCGGGGTATTTATGGGGTATGGCTTATTTATATCGGGGCTGCTGTAATAGCGGTCAAGGCGCCGCTCACCAAACTGTTTAGCCGGGAGGCAGGCGTAAGGAGCAGCCTGAAGAAAATGGAGACGTGGGTATTGGTCATTGTGGGCATCAATATTGTAATCTTTGCTTCTTTCTTCCTGGCGCTTATCAGGGCGGTTGGTTCAGGTATGTATTTCAGCGGCTCGCTGATCTTCTCTTTCGTTCTTTATGCCATCATTTTTGTGCTGCTGTACCGTAAAAAACCGCAAGGGTTATTTGATACTGCCGCTGCTCCAACCAGGTCTCCACAAAAAAAGGTAAGTGACGACAGTGCGGCTGTTTTGCTGGGTAAACTGGAGCAGGTAATGACGGAGCAGGAAATGTTTAAAAACCCTAATCTTACCTTGAGTGAACTGGCCAAAGCAATCAATATATCCAGTCATCAATTATCGCAGGTATTGAATGATAACCTGGGCAAAAACTTTACTTCCTACATCAATGAATACAGGATCAATAAGGCCTGTTCGATGATCGCCGCAAATCATCCTTTTTCGCTGGAGGCCATCGGTTATGAGGTAGGTTTCAATTCCAAATCCACTTTTTATAGTTCCTTTAAAAAATTGAAGGCTACTACTCCCTCTCTGTACAAGGAAAATCTGTCAAAATCCGGTTATTCGTAATTGGCTCATTCGTAATGTAATGCAGCTTTACTTGACCCGGTAAGGGTCCGGATTTATAAATCCGGACATCCGGAATGAAGGAGCCGGACGAGTTGGGGCTGCGCTGTTTCTACATTTAGGTGCTTGCCCACAAAAGGGCAAGGTCACTGAATTGTATGTGCAGAGCATTCTTAATGGCTGGCTTATTGTTAATGGGCATTATGCCATTACAGGCCCAGGTAATAGTGAAGGGTAAAATTGTTGACAGCGGTAACGGAAAGGGTCTTGGATACGCCAATGTATCGTTACTGTCGCTTCCTGATTCATCGCTTGTGCAAGGGGCGCAGGCAGATTCAACAGGAAATTTTGGGCTTGCGGTGAACAGAACAGGCCGGTTTATGGCAGTATTTACTTCATTGGAATATGGGTTGCAAAGGCGGGAAGTGCTGGTAGGAAGTTTGGCACAGGGGGCTATCGACCTGGGGCGCATTGTGTTGTTGCGGGAGCAAAAGTTGCTGGATGCGGTGGTGGTAAGCGGGGAAAAGCGGGCCATCCAATTCCGGGATGACCGGACGGTATTGCGGGTGGCGGGCAATAGTTTTTTTAAGACTTCTACCAATGTAATGGATATCCTGACCAGGGCGCCGGGGATGACGGTGAATGGGGATGGCACGCTGCTGATGAGTGGCAGGAATACGCCCGTCATTTTTATTAATGGGAAGCCTACAGCCATGAGTGCGGAGGAGCAGCAAAATTACCTCAATGGGCTTTCGCCTGAATTAATTGAATCGATCGAGCTCATCGCCAATCCATCTTCCCGGTATGATGGGCAATACAAGGCGATCATTGATATCAAGCTGAAAAATGAGGGATTGGGTTGGAAAGGTACGATCAACAGTACCCTGCGGCAGAGTATGTATGGTTATGGGGAGAGCTCGGTCAATCTTACGCTGGGCACCAGCAAGTTCATGTATGGATTAAGGGCCGGTTATGCAAAAGGCACGCACGCGCACCTGTACCAGGCTTTGCAGCAATTGGCCAATAGGAATTGGATGGCTACGCGTACGCTGAACAGGACTGCTGTGAGTGATCTTAACGTTCAATTGAGTGTCGATTATCTTATCAGGAAGGATCAGACAATTGGCTTGTCCTGGAAATCGTATTATTCGGACCGGGACCGCCGGAGTGTGAATACGCTGGATTTTTCAGATTCGACGCGGCAACGTCCGGTGGGGGCTACGCAAAATATTACGCTGGCCAACCCTTCTCAGCGCAATAATGCCATTAACCTGAGTTATGACGGGGTGTGGGGAAAGAACCGGTTAAATGTATTTGGCAATATTACGCAAACGCAAAACCGGCAGCTGGAGGATATTCAAAACAGGGACCGGTATAGCAGTGACCTGATCAATTACTGGAAAACGACGATGAAGAATGATATCCTGCTGCGGACGGTGCAGGTTGATTTTAGCAGGGAGCTTCCCAGGGGTAGTTTGGAGGTGGGGGCCAAATTTGCCTTTATTACTACTGATAATGACCTCAAATACGATACGCTGAGCAAGGACAATTTATTTGTACGGGATGCAGGACGCACCAACCGCTTTCTGTATGATGAATACATCAGTGCGGGGTATGCGGTGTACAACTATAAGGTCAAAAAAATTAGTTTGCGTGCCAGTGTACGGGTAGAGCATACGTATACGGAAGCCAATACATTTACCCAGGAGCCTAATCAGAAAAGAAATTACCTTACCTGGCTTCCCGGTGCGCATTTCTCTTATACCCTTGGTGCGCAGCAACAGTTGAATTTTTCCTTTACACGGCGCATGACCAGGCCAGGCTTTGCGCAGCTTAATCCTTTCCGGTTTTACCTGAGCCCGCTTAACTATTGGGTAGGCAATCCTTACCTGCTGCCTTCGGTAACCAGTGTACTCAATTTGTCTTATACGCGGAAGAACTTCAATATTGGGGTGAGCCTGGGTAAAGAGGAAGATGTGATGACAAGGTACCCGGAGTATAACCCGGTAACGAATGAGTTGTTGTACCTGGGAGGCAACCTGCCGTATAATAATTTTGCCAATATTGAAGCAGGATATACGCTCACGCTCACCAAATGGTGGAAGGTGATACAAAATGCAGGTGTCTATTACAATATGACCAACACGCCTTACCATGGTAAAAATTATACGATCCATATTGTTGACTTTTCGCTGAGTGGCAGCCATGTATTTACCCTGCCGCATGGAATCACAACGGATCTATCGTACCAGTATAAATCGAAAACGGGTAATGGTTTGTATTTTATCAGGCCCATCGGGTCATTGGACTTTGGGCTCCAAAAGAGCTGGTTACAAGGAAAGTTGAACAGTAAGTTTAATTTTTATGATATGCTCAATACGAATATTGTGCGGTTTGTTTTCCGGGAAAAGCAAATCATTAATAACCGGCTCTCGCATCGAAATTGGCTGCAACGGGCGACTGTGTCGTTTAGTTATACTTTTGGCAAGGCCCGTCAAAAGGCGCGGCAAAACAGGACTACGGAAGAGGAAGGGAGGTTGTAGCTATGGTATTGTAACCTTTATCAGTTGTCAGGGTGAGCCGCCCTTGGAGGGCGACCCACCCAAAGATGGTGACCCACTCTAAGCAGGGCGACCCACCCTTAGGGAGGGGGATTACTCAAATACCCCCTTTTTTTGTCGTAGCGGCACCCGTGGGGTATGGCCAGGCTTGTTTATTTTTAGGATCAACGTATAATAACCGTTGATAAATTATGGAACTATTACTGAAAGATAAGATTGCAGTTATTTATGGGGCGGGCCCCATCGGAAGTACGCTTGCCAGGGCTTTTGCCCGTGAAGGCGCCAGGGTATTTATTGGCGCCCGATCGCAAAGCCGCTCCAGGAAACTGGCGGATGGCATTATCCAGGCGGGAGGTCAGGCAGAGGTGGGAGAAGTGGATGTATTGGACAAGGGATCGGTAGATGCTTTTGTAGATGGAGTGGTGGCCAGGGCAGGGCGCATTGATATTTCGTTCTGCGCCACGAATGTGATGGGGGGCAAACAAGGAGCTGCTTTATCGGAAATTACCTGGGAGGATTTTACACTTCCTATTACGCATTATACGAAGGCGCAGTTTCTAACGGCCAATGCGGCAGGGAAACATATGGTGAATCAAAAAACGGGTGTTATCATGATGATCACAGCGATTCCCAGTCATATCCCCATTCCTTATACGACGGGTTTTGGACCTGCCTGGGCTGCCATTGAAGCGCTTTCTAAAACGCTGGCTGCAGAGCTGGGGCCACAGGGGGTGCGCACGATCTACCTGCATTCGGCCGGGTCGCCGGAAGCACAGGAAAGTATTGATAATTCCTTTCAGCACGATGCCTTAACGGAAAAGAGAATGAAGGAATGGAAGTTTGTGCACCGTAGCCTGCTGGATAAATTTCCCACGCTTGAACAGGTTGGTAATATGGCTGCTTTTATGGCTTCGGATAAAGCCGGTGTTACTACGGGCACCAGCGCCAATTTAACGGGCGGTATGGTCAATGATTAATTCCACACGCTTTCTACCATAAAAGGGCTGTCCTGCAAGGGGATAGCCCTTATTTTTTGCCCATATTCAACGACGCTTTTTGCCTGCCTGCCGATTGGCCGGGAGGCCGGTTATTGGACTGGCCTAGTTTTGGGGAGCAAATTACACGGACTAACCTTAACATTTTATGGATAACAGCAAACAAATATTCCAGACGGGATCAAAGTGGCGTTGGCGGACTTTCCAGTGGACGGGCAGGCTGGTGATCTTTATCCTGGCCATGATGGTACCCATTGTGATCATTACGTTGGCGCGGGGATATAAGCCGGGTCTGCCGGCGCTGGTGAATGAAGCTGATCGTTTGCACCACCTGGCCAACCCGGTAACTCCTGCCGGGCTCAATAAGCGGGAAATAAAGAAATACAAGGGCTTTGATGCTTTCCTGCGGGCAAAGCAACAAAATGAGCAACTGAAAAACAGTGTCCCGCCCGCCGTTGGCAACGGACAGGTGCGGGCGGCTTTTTATGTAGACTGGGACCCGCAATCGTTCTTTTCGCTGCAACAGCACCTGGACAAGGTGAATATGGTGATACCGGAATGGTTTTTTATTGATCCGGCTACTGATACTTTACGTACAGAAATTGATATGAATGCTTTGCAGTTGATGAAGCAAAAACATATCAGGATAGTGCCGCTTATTAATAACACGAATGAAAGCCTGGGGGAAGGGGAGTTTGATGGGGATATGATGCACCGCATCCTGCACAACCCGGTAAAAAGAGCACGACTGATCAATGATATCCTAAAATACCTGGATCAGTACCAACTACAAGGGATCAATATTGACTTTGAAGATTTTAAGGAGTCAAGTGATGAACCCATTATCGCCTTTCAAAAAGAATTGTATGAAAAGTTGCATCCCAGGGGATACCTGGTTTCGCAGGAGATCATGCCGCATGATGGAGACTTTAATCTGAAGGCCTTACAGCGGTATAATGATTATATGTTTCTAATGGCCTATGATGAGCATTATGCTTCGAGTGTGCCGGGCAATATCAGCAGTCAGCAATGGGTAGAGAAAGTATTGGATGAAACGGCCAAGGACGTGCCTTCAGAAAAGCTGGTGCTTTGTATAGCCGGGTATGGATATGATTGGTCGCAGCATATGGAAGGGGTAACGGTTACCTACCAGCAGGCGCTGGCCAATGCCAAACAATACAACGCTACCATTGATTTTGACAACAATACTTATAATAATGATTACCGCTATACGGATGGGAATGGTTTAAGTCATGAAGTGTATTTCAATGATGCGGCTTCTAATTTCAATACGATGCGTTTTGCGGATGAGTATGGTACGGCGGGTACGGCATTGTGGCGGCTGGGTAGTGAAGATGAAAGGATCTGGAGTTTTTATAACCGGCGGCTGACCAATAAAGACCTGCTACTGCATCCGTTTGATTTTAAGAGCCTGCAGTATGTAAATACGCCGGTTGAAAGACCGGATTATATTGGTGAGGGGGAAGTATTGAATGTGATCACCGACCCGGCGCCGGGGAAAATTAATCTTACGGTAGATAGTACAGAAGGTTTAATTTCAGAGCAGGAGTATATACAATTGCCTACGAAATATGTGATCAGGAAATATGGTATCGTGCACAAGCAGGTGGTGTTGACATTTGATGATGGCCCCGACCCGGAGTATACGCCGGAGATACTGGATATTTTGAAGCAAGAGAAAGTACCTGCTGCCTTTTTTGTGGTGGGTATGGAAGCAGAAAATAACCTGCCGCTTTTAAAACGGATCTACCGGGAAGGGCATGAAATAGGCAACCATACTTTTACGCACCCCAATATTGCAGCGGTGAGCCCTGAGCGGGCGGCTACTGAAATGGAGAGTACCCGTTTACTGATAGAGGCGATCACCAGGCATAGCACGGTATTGTTCAGGGCGCCTTACAATGCGGATGCGGAACCCACTACGGATGTGGAATTAAAGCCGATCTCGTTGAGCAAACAAAAGAACTATTATACGGTAGGTGAAAGTATTGACCCCAACGATTGGGAACAAGGGGTCACAGCGGATAGTGTGTATGCAAGGGTGATCCGTGAATATGAAAGTAATCCTTCCAAAGGGATCATTTTATTGCATGATGCAGGTGGTAACCGGCAGGCTACGGTAGATGCATTGCCCGGGATCATTCACTATTTCAAAAGCAAGGGCGTACAGTTTACTACGATTGCCAGTTTGTTCTCGAAGTCGAAGGATGCAGTGATGCCACCGGTGCACAATAACCTGGTACATTTGAATGGTCATATTGCGAGTGTTGGGTATTGGCTGGAGCATTTTTTAACATCTGCCTTTTGGGTAGCGATCCTGTTGGGATTTTTACGGATTGGGATGATGGCTGTAATGGCCATTCTGCAAAAGATAAAAAGCCGCAAGGGGCAAGTGCTGCCGCCCGGGGGATGGCTGGGTGAGGCGCCTGGCGTAAGTATCATAGTACCCGCCTATAATGAAGCGGTGAATGCAGTTAAAACCATTGAGAACCTGCTGCAACAGGATTATCCCAACTTTGACATCCTATTTATAGATGATGGGTCAAAGGATGCTACTTACGAGCGGGTACATGAGGCATTTGGCAGGTATGATAACGTAAAGGTATTCACGAAAGCGAATGGAGGGAAGGCCAGTGCGCTTAACTTTGGGATCGGGGAAACCGACCGGGCTTATGTGATCTGTATTGATGCGGATACGCAATTGAAAAAGGATGCGGTCAGTCAGCTGATGCAAAAGATGCTATCGGGGCCTGGAGATATTGGTGCGGTGGCGGGCAATGTGAAGGTGGGCAATGAGAACAATATGCTTACAAGATGGCAAAGTATTGAGTATACCACGGCGCAAAACTTCGACCGGCGTGCGTTTGATCTTGTGAATGGTATTACGGTGGTACCCGGGGCTATTGGAGCTTTTAAAAAGGAAGCCATTGAGCAGGCTGGCGGTTTTACCTCAGATACGCTGGCCGAGGATTGTGATCTTACGATCCGGTTGTTGCGCAGTGGATACCGGGTAGTGAACTGCACAGCGGCCATTGCCGTGACGGAAGCGCCTGAAACCTTTCCGCAGTTTATGAAACAACGGTTCCGCTGGAGTTATGGTATTATGCAAAGTTTCTGGAAAAACAGGGATGCCTGCTTTAATCCCCGCTATAAGGCGCTTGGTATGGTGGCATTGCCCAATATTTTATTGTTTCAGATACTATTACCCATACTGGCACCGTTGGCTGATGTGATGCTTGTATTGAGTTTGATCTGGAACCGGCACGACCCTGGCAGTATGCATAAAATCACCATGTATTACCTGATTTTCTTTGCAGTGGATATATTGGTGAGCCTCATCGCATTTGCTTTTGATGGAGAAAAGCCGGGTAAACTGATCTGGCTCATTCCACAACGTTTTGTGTACCGGCAGTTGATGTATTTTATCTTGTTCAAGGCCATTCGTAAAGCCATTAAGGGTGAAGGGCAGGGATGGGGTGTACTACAACGTACCGGCAATGTAAAACAGTTGGCAGGTGGTGGATTGGGTGTTTAAGAATCAGGTCCTTGTAACAGGTTTTCTATTCAACGATCGTATTTGCCTGTTCATCGAATACCCCATAACAGGAATTACTGATAACTCTATTTTTACTTAAACGATTAAAATCGCAAAACATGAAAAAGTTACTTATTGCAGCACTTATCCTGACTGGTTTTAGTACGGCAACGCTTGCACAAACTGCACCGGCTGCCAAGAAAGAGAAACCCGCTAAAATGGAGGTCGTAAAGAAAGCAAATGATAAAAAGGAAAATGCCAAGGTGGTAGCCATCGACAAGGCAGCGAAGCCTGCCGCAACAGCGCCGGTAGCCGCCAAGGCCGAAGAAAAGAAACAAGCAGTGAAAGCTGCGCCGGCATCCGCGAAGCCTGAAGTAGCCGCTGCCCCCGCTGGTGCCGGTCCACTTAAAAAAGACGGTACACCCGACAAGCGGTACAAAGCCAATCAGGGTACAGCAAGTGGACCTTTGAAAAAAGATGGTACGCCCGACAAGCGGTATAAAGCTAATAAAAAGAAAGCCTAATATAGTTTGTTAAGGTTACGTGTAAATTTCCCGTTCTGTTTGCAAAAGTCCTGGCCTGCATGCCGGGACTTTTTTATTAGGGTCAATATTCAAATCTTTTTACGGCGGGATGTTGCATCATGTCCTCGATGAAGGCCCGGTGTTTTTTTGCGTGGCCATAAGCCTGCCAGATAATGGACAGTTCATGTTCGTTTTTTATTTCACTGACGGTCTTGAATTTAATGTTGTGCTTGTTGAACACTTCTTCAAACTGTTTTTTGGCATTACCTGAAAAGGTGCAGTTAACAGTATAGGTTTTAGCTTGATTAAGTTTGTCGATGACGCTTTCTATGCGGGGTAAAAATGCCAGTACGATCAGGATCAATATGCTGGCATAAGCGGCAGGCCAATAATAACCGGCGCCGATGCCCATGCCCACAGCTGCCACGGCCCAGATGGAGGCGGCGGTGGTAATACCATTTACCCGGTTATCGCCCCTGAATATGACACCTGCACCCAGGAAGCCAATACCGGTTACAATATTGGATGCAATGCGATCGGGAGAACTGTTGGCACCAATTAGCATGGACATCATGGTAAAGAAACAGGAGCCCATGGAGATGGTGATCATGGTGCGAAAGCCGGCCGATTTACTGCGGTATTCGCGCTCAGCGCCCACCAGTCCTCCCCATAATGCTGCCAATAAAAGGCGAAGTAGCATTTCATTGTTCATGCTGTAAAGTTAAAGGTTGAAATAGCCTGCTTCCCAGGCCTTGGAAAAAACAGTGTAATCTTTCGATACTTGTATGGCATATTGTTGTACCCATTGCACGAGGGGAAGTTCCCAGGAGCTGTCTTCTGCAAATGCCTTTAGGTCATCGGCTGTAGCAGAATTATGCCGGCCGCTGCTGCGCAGGTGGGCAGAGGCGGTTAGCAGGGCCAGGTCGCTCAGGTATTGATCAATCTGGCTGCCGGGTTTCCAGGTATCATCAACGGTTATTTTGTCGGCCGTGGGTTGAATGGCCCGGGCCACATACCAGTCGTGCTGATGGTGAAAGGGCGACAGGAAAGCAGGGGTAACGTGCTGCATCATTTCCTGTACCTGTATAATCCTTTCTGCCTCCTCTTTCCAGGCAGGTTGTTGCAAATGGGAGGGTGCTATAATAGAAGAGGGCTGGGCCATCTTTACATCAATCAGTCTTTTTTGTTTTGGGTTGACTTCGTTTTCCAATAAGCACACATAGCGTTTTACACCAATGCTACCAGTGCCTGCAATCCTGAATCCTACATCAGATACCCGGAACCCTGCATGGTAACTATTGGCAAACCATTTCTCGAAAGAAGCGGTCAGGGCGGCTTTTTCAGCTTTGGGTATTTTCAGGAGCTTGTCGTCTACAACGAGTTTGGCGTTTTGGGCTTTATTGTTGGTGCGCTTGGCCAGCAGGTCGTTTTTGGTTCTTTCGGCTACTTTATTGATCAGTTTTTTGATCAGGCCGGTAGCGGTTTCTTTTTCAATGTTCAGGGCTTTGTTCCTTACCAGGGCAAAACGGTACTGTTGTAATAGTTGCTGGACGAATTTCTTCTTTTCTTTTTTAGGCAATTGTATGGCGGTTAAGGCCAACTCAAGTGATACCAGCAACCGGGATATATCATACAATAAAGGCGCCTTAATGCTTTCATCAAAATCATTCATGTCGAAATACACCAGCTTGTTTGCTCCTTTGTAGCTACCAAAGTTTTCCAGGTGCAGATCGCCACAGATCCAGGCAGCTGGTGAGGGCGGGAAAGGGTAATTGGCCAGGAGGTCATCATAAAACAAATGGCAGGTGCCGCGGAAAAACCGGAAGGGGCTTTCCATCATTGCCTTGTATTTGAGGGGCAGCACCTGCTGCACCTTGTTGGCATTGAAGATCTTTATGATTGATAGGATGTCCCTGCTCATTGTATTTGTAAGTTACCAAATCTCTGTTAAAGGGCCATGGTACCGGGTAAGAACGGGGGCAAAACTATAAAAGAGTGAATCGGTGCTTGTCTATTGTATCAGCAGTAAATACAGGGCGAACTATAACAGACCATTCCCAGCATGCATATATTGGTTATATTATGCGAGTGATCTGGTCATACAGTGCTCCGTGGATTTTTGCAATTCATTCATTATTAAATCAATCAGGTTATGAAAAAGCATCGATTTTCCATGAACTCCTTTTTTGTACTATTCCTTACCGGTATGCTGGTCCTGGGCCTGGCTTCCTGTTCGGGTACGGGGAGTACGGCACATCTTCAGGCTAAAATAGATTCTCTGCAAACTGCACTGGACAAATTCAATGCAGAAAAGGCGCTGACGGAAATGCGCCTGGCGCGTTTTGATACGCTGGACTTTGTTTATTACAGCAACCAGCAATGGCCTGAACTGGCCATTAGTCATGCCGATAATATTAAAGTATATTATCCGGATGGTGCTATTACAGAGGGCCTGGCTCCGCAGCATATTGATATGCTGAAGCCCATGTTTGTGTTTGCGCCGGATACAAAGATCAAAACGCATCCTGTTAAGTTTGGCAGTGGCGACTGGACGGCGGTGATCGGTGAAATGGAAGGAACTTTCTCTCAACCCATGCCCATTGGTAATGGGAAAACAATTCCTCCTACAGGAAAGAAATTTAAACTGGGTATGACTACGATTGGTCATTGGCAGGATGGTAAAATGACGGAAGAATACCTGTTCTGGGACAACCAGTCATTTATGAAACAAATAGGGCTGGCACAATAATTATTATCGCTTATTGGTTGCGGACCTTGACCTCTACTCCCTGACGCGTTGCTATTTAATTCATTCAAATAAATTGTGTGCTATGAAAAGTTTAGCAAAGAAGGTGGCCATCGTTACGGGAGCCGGTTCGGGTATTGGCAATGCCATATCGTTGTTGTATGCGTCGGAAGGGGCAACGATTGTGGTGTCGGATATTGATGAAAAGGGAGGTAATGCTACGGTAGCGGCCATCAAGGATCAAGGAGGGGAAGCCATTTTTGTGAAGGCGGATACTTCCAGGCCTGATGACAGTAAGCAACTGGTAGCAGAAACGGTGAAACAGTTCGGGGCCTTGCATATTGCAGTAAACAATGCAGGCATTGGCGGTCCACAGGCGGTAACGGGTGAGTACCCGATCGACGGCTGGGACAAAGTAATTGGCATCAACCTGTCGGGCGTATTTTATGGTATGCGCTATCAGTTGCCTGCCATGCAAGCGACGGGTGGAGGCAGTATTGTAAATATTGCTTCGATACTGGGCAAAGTGGGTACACGCTTATCGCCGGCCTATGCAGCTGCCAAACACGGCGTGATAGGTCTTACGGAGGCGGCTGCCCTGGAATATGCGGATAAAAAGATACGCATCAATTCCATCGGGCCGGGTTATATCGTTACGCCTTTATTAACGAAGAGCCTGAATGATACTGCTATGAAAGCCTTGGTGAGCCTGCATCCTATGGGCAGGTTGGGTACAGCGGAAGAGGTAGCTGAGCTGGCGCTTTGGCTCAATTCGGATAAAGCTTCGTTTGTTACGGGTTCTTATTACAATGTAGACGGAGGGTACCTGGCGCAATAATATTAATGGACCAGTATTACATGACCTTTGCGTCTGACAGGTTCACTGCCTTCAATATGGTAACTGCATTGCCATATATAGGTGCCATTGTCGCAGGGCTTTCCTTTATAGGTACCATCCCATCCCTTATCGGGGTCGGAGGTATTGAATACCAGTTCGCCAAAGCGGTTGTACACTTGTAAAGTAAATTTTATGGTAGGGCCGAATACGAGTGCCCTGAATACATCATTTTGCCGGTCGCCATTGGGACTAAAGGCATTGGGGATGAATACGCCATAGAGGCAATCCTTTTGAAATACCTGGATGGTGTCTTTGCCTATACATCCATTATAATCGGTTACTGTCAATACGTACATACCAGGTTTGTCGATCTGTGTTGAGGAACTGGTGGCGCCGGTAGACCATTGGTAATGGCGGTATGTATTAGCAGGCACCAGGGTAAGCTTACCATATTTACAAATGGAATCAATTGTTTTTAGGAATCCGGCGGGAATGGGATTGACCTTATTGATGACGATGGTGTCGCTGCCCTTACATTGGTTGCTGTTGGTAACGGTCACCCAATATTGGCCGGCGGCGTTTGTCCTAAAGGTGCGGTTGGTACTACCATCCTGCCATAGGTAGGAGGCGTGACTACCGGCGTCGAATAGTTTGGGACTACCTGCACAAAGGTCCTGGTCTGCGCCCAGTGAAACTACCGGCAGGGCATAGTTTTGCAATACCCGCAGTGTGTCGCGGGCAAAACAACCATTGGGGTCTTTGGCTGCTACAGAATAGGTGCCTGCATTTTTAACGGTGATGGTGGCAGCAATGCTTCCTGTACTCCATAGGTATTGCAGGTATCCAGTGCCGGCTGAAAGGGTGATGGAATCGGAGGCACAAAAGCTGGTATCGGCCCCCAGGCGAATGGGTTGCGGGAACAGGACTTTAATGGCAACTGTATCTTTTGCCCAACAGCCATCGCCGGTAATGCCTTGTACAGTGATGGAGGTGTCCTGGTAAGGCACCACCTTTACCTGTTGACCCTGTCCCAGGAGTATGCCGCCGGGCGACCAGTTGTAGTTAGTAAAACCAGGAGATGCCTGCAGGGGTAGGGTATCTTGAATACAGGCTACTATATCCTGTCCCAGTGTTAATGGGGGAATAATACCCAGGCTGATGTTAATGGTGTCCGCAAATTCATCACCGCAGGAGTTGGCCACCTTTACAAAATATTGGCCGGCCTGTTTTACTTTCAGTTCAATGCCTGTTGATCCATCCTGCCAGGTATAATGAGCATAGCCGGTACCTGCTTTCAGCAGTATGGAATCGCCGGGGCAGAGCACGGTATCTTTACCGAGGCTTAAAGAGGAGGGTTCCTTTTGAATGGTTAACAGTACACTGTCTTCAAAGATCTTACATCCGGTATTCAATTTGCCTTTGATCCACAGTTGGCCATCTTTTTTGAAACGCAATACGACTGAATTAGCATTCACACGCTGCAGGGTAGCGATACTGGTATCGAATTTCCACTGTGGTTTGATGGTGCAATTGGGGTCTTTGGTAAAAGGAATGGTGTAATCGGTGTTGAGCTGACAGATATTGCCGGGGTCCAATACGTCTAAAAAGGTACATTCCTGGATGGTATTGCATACGATGGCACCCAGGTTGAAGGTGGTCTGATCGGGCAGGAATTGTAAGGTAAAAGAGGCGGGCGGGTGATTATTGGTAAAGGCGGTGCAGGTAATGGGGGTGGAGTTGAGGGCCAATTCCGAAAGGTTGGCGGGTTTGGAAGAACCAGAACAAGTACCTACCTCTCCTGCTTGTCCATATTTGATGAGAAAGGGTTCTCCATAGCTGGCGCCGGATCCATAGAAGTAGTTGCCCCCTGAATAAATATAACCGCCGTCGCTTACGCCCAGGCCACGGGAGAGGCGGTTGCGTTCCAGCTCGTATTCGTTGGCGAAGATGATATTGAGGGCTGTATCGACCTTCAGCAGGGCTTCCATATATCGGGCGCCATTCCAGAAATTATAGTTCACATAGAGATGGCCGTCCCGTGCAGTAGCGGCCCGCATAGCGGAACCGCCATCGGAGGACATTAACATTTTTGTAGGGCGGCCGGTGGTATCGAAATGCCCGATAAGTAAGTAGGAGCCGGAGCTTGTGCCAGCACCAGAGCCGGTATAAAGTATATGCCCTGCCTCATACACTAATTTGCGGGTATACATTAATCCGTCTGTGTTTTTGGCGAATGCATAACTATTGAGCCATTGCCCGGTAGCTTTATCCAACCTGATGGAGATGCCATTGGTGCCCTCTACTACAAGGATGAGGCTTGTCGGTGTGGTGGTGGCACAGATGGTACCCAGAAATACATTGCTGTTGATCTCATAGTACTTAGCCCAGAGGTCATTTCCTGCGGCATCTACTTTGAATACATACGCTTTGGGCTTTTCCATAAAGCCTGTTGAACTGCTGACGAAGTAATAATTTCCTTCGGCATCCCGGTGAACATCACCTATGCCCATACCGCTCGCATACCAGCCGGAAAGATTGGTAAAGGTTTTACTCCACACTTGCTGCAGGTTTTCATCAACAATGGTTACATTTTCCCGGGCCTGGTTATTTACAGACGCGTTTGTAACGATGGCGACGTATTGACTATCCAGCGCGAAGGTGTTGAATGATTGAGCGCTTGTATTGTTATAAACACTTACTGCTTTTAATAAAGCGCCTTTTTCATCCAGTATTTTCATGCCATAGGTAAGCTGATTCCCCATCCCCAAGATCCGGTCATAGCGGGCGGTAGCGATGAATTGTTTTTTGCCGCGTAGTAGGTGGTACTTACTAATAACGTCGGCATAACTTGGGGACCGGAAAGTTTTGTAATAGGTACTGAGGCAACTGTCTTCGAGGGGTTCTTTGGGGCAGAGATATTCCCTGCAATCAAAGGCAGGGGAATAGCCGCTGGCGATATCGGTAACTGTTACATTGTTGCCTGTAATGGTTGGGTTGACTGTAAAGGCAGCGATGTGTGTATTGGGTACCAGGGCGGCTTCGGTGCTGCTGATGTTGAGTGTTTGGTATCCGCAGGTGGGCAGGATGCCGAGGCTATCGGTTTTGATAAAAAGGATGTGGTCGGAGGAAGTCGTATTGAGGCCAAACAAAAAGCCGCCATCGAAAGAGCGGGCAATGGCTGCAATGGAGGACGCATTGGGTACGGTGTACTGGCGGCAAAATTCAACCGTGGTGGAAGAGGTAGAAAATTGTTTGATGAATATCAGTTGCCCGGAAGCGGGCAGGAAATAACCCAGTGCATCGCCGGCATTATCCATGGTTGCTGTAACGCCCAGGTTGAGGGCAAAGGGAACCTGGTACTGGTGTACGGTTTCGCTTTTATCGGAACTGAATATGTTATTCCGGAAGCCATCATATCCCCCGCCGACATTTTGGGTAACGCCCAATATGTTCAACCTACTGTTGAAGGCCGTGGTGGCCATGGCCCTGCTTTCATCGGGGCCATTGTCTTCGATATGGGTGGTTAGCAATGCCCCGGTGGTCATGTCAATATCAAATACCTGCACAGCGGGCTTGCCATTGTACTGGGAATTGGTGACGAGCCCTAGTTTGGTAGACATGAGGGTGGCAAAACCTACGAGTTCGGTTAAAGAAGGGGGTGTTACTTTTTTATTCCATTGAAGGGCGCCGGTTTCATCAAAAGCCTTATAGTGTATGGAAGTGGGCAGTTGAACGGCAACTGCTATGAAATTGAGATTGAACAGGTCGAGTGTGACCTTGATGGGTAATTCGGTTTCGTTGACTGTTTTTATCCAGGTAGCGGAAAGGTCGTCTTTGAGCCTGGCTATAAAGGTTGCCTGGGTTCCATCGGCAAAAAGCCCTGCTATAAAAATATCACCGGTGATGGTAATCTTTGCATCGCTGATCAGTGTGGGTTGATTGTTGATGCGCAATCTTTTTTGAGCAAGGATATTGCCGTCGTTGGAAAGTACCATTAACAAGCCTTCTTTGGTTCCATTGGCCAGTGTGAGGGTGCCAGCCGCCAGGTAGTTGTTGTTGGGGAATGTTTGTAATTCAGACAGTACTACCTGTTCGCCGGCGGCCACAGGGATCTTTAATTGGAAAGTGCTGTTGTTGCAGGGGGCGGCGGTAGTACGGGCGGTACTGGCAGATAGGGCTGCCTTTAATGCTGCAACTACCGGAGCCGGATGATGCCGTTGGAGGAGGGAGTCGGGCTGTATGGGCTGGAAGGAAGCGTTGTTCTTTATTTGACCTTGTACACAGTATGCGAATAGCATGCATACTACAGCAATTAGGAAAGGTTTGCTCCTACGTACAGGCCAGGGGGTGGTCATGGCCAAATATAATTATTACAATTGACTTTTTATATCCCTGGACCTGGTAGTAATGCGAAAGGCTGTCTTCACAATCAGGGAAGACAGCCTTTTCGTTAAATGTCAATTTTTGAAATAGGTGACACCTTTCTTATCTGTCGCAAGTGAAAGGTGTCACCTATTTTGAGAAGGAAGCTTAGTAGCTATCGTTCTGTTTCAGGTAGTCCTTGATATTGGCTGCTGCATCAATAGCTGTTTGGGGTATTGGGAAGAGCCTTTTCTTGGGATTGTTGTTGTTCTTCTCTGTCCAGGTGCCTTCGTATTTGCCAAAGCGTATCATATCCGTTCTGCGTTGGCATTCCCAGTAGAATTCAAATCCACGTTCTCTGAAAAGAATATCGAGGTTCATACTGGTCAAAGCAGGGGGTACCTGTCTGGCGGTACGGGAAGCCCTTACCGTATTGATATCAGCCATAGCGCCAGCGGCATCATTGTTCTTGCGCAGTTTGGCTTCGGCGCGCATATGGTACACATCGGCCAGGCGGAGAATGATGATATTGGCTTCACCAAAGTTGCGACCGCTAACGGATTTGCGGCTGAACTCGTATTTGGATACGCGGTAGCCGGAAGGGTAATTGCTGCCTTCGGTTGTGAAGTCAACTTTTTCTGTAAAGATTACGGGCAGGGTGGGCCTGGTACGGGTATCGTGGAATAGCTGTGCCACCTTCATATTGCCATTCACGCATTTTACAAATACACCACCTTTACGGATGAGGCCATATTGCTGGCCGCGCAGGATACCGCGGTTGATATTGAATTGGGCAGCAGGTACGCAACTATCGGCCGGATTGGTATAGATGCCCAGGTTTTGTTTGAAGAACCGGGGATCGGCCGTTGCGGGATCGATGGCGCCATAAGCACTTACCCAGGTTTGATAAAAGTCGGAAGTGATGGCAGGGCCATCGGTACCATTGGCATTTACATAATCGGGTAAGGGGAATTGATCGCCGGACAGGGAGAAGTAAGCCATGCGGTTATGGCCGTTGAGGTCGGCACGCTGGTCAACCGCAAAAACGATCTCCTTATTGGTGTCGTTGTTGTCATCGAATATGGAAAAGTATTCGGGAGAGAACTGGTATTTGTTGGTAGCAATGATCTTGCTGGTATATTCGATCACTTTATCCATATCGGCTGCAGGGAAATTGACCTGGGCAGCATAGATATCCTTATACACGGCGCTGTTGAGGTAAAGGCGGGCCAATATACCCCAGCAGGCTTCCTTGGACATGCGGCCATGGGTAGCAGTGGTTTCAAGGTTGGGCTCGGCAGCCAGCAGCTCACTCTTAATGTATTCTACTGCTTCGGTACCCCTCAGGATAACGGATGTTTCTAGCGGTTCGTCCTTTGAGAACACAATGCCAAACAAGTCGAGGGAGAGCATATTATAATATGCGCGCATGGCCCTTGCTTCTGCCAGGAAGGTTTTGGCGGAAGGGTCTTTGGAAGTGGGCAGGGTTTTCAACGCGGTTATAGCCCTGGAAATGGACTGCGTAATAAAGTTCCAGGTGTTCCTGATATTGGGATCGGTGGTGGTAAAATTGTGGGTGTGCATGGCAATGTAGATACCATTATCACCCCAATCGGTACCTCCGCGGTAAGGCAGGATGGCCTCGTCAGTAGAGATCTCCTGGAGGGCCAGGTAATTGGTATGTAAAAATATATTGGGCAATTGGGCATATACGGGTGCGATGATGCCTTCGGCAATTTGTTTATCGGTAAGTCCTACGGATGAGGTTTCATCGAGGATCTTTTCATTCAGTTTGGTACAACCGGTACCTGCTGTGAGTGCCGTAATGAGAAGGGGCAGTATAATTGAATGCTTCTTCATGGTAATTAGCTTTAGAAAGTTACGTTAAGACCAAAGAGGAATGACCTTGCTTTGGGATAGCTGATGTAATCAATACCGAAAGAGGATACGCCACCGTCCTGGCGGTCGATATTTACTTCGGGATCGTATCCGTCATAAGGAGTGATCACAAAGATGTTCTGCCCGGTGAGCGATACGCGGATGGCAGATACCCATTTGGAAAGACCCAGTTTGCCGGGATTGAAATTGTACCCGATGGCCAGGTTATTGAAGCGGAAGTATTTTCCGTCTTTCACGAACCGGGAAGAAATAGGCGCATCATTGGTCTTTGCCTCTTCGGGATATTTGATGGCTTCGGGTGTTGTGTTTACGCCTTTGGACAATAACAATTTATAAAAATTGGAATTGGCGGTATTGTCATAGATCTTATTGCCAGATACGCCATTGAAATTGGCTGCGAGGTCGAATCCTTTGTACGCGAGTGTAAAATACAGGTTAAAGGTGCGATTGGGCAAAGCCGTTCCAATTGGCAAACGGTCATAGTCGTTGATGAGGCCGTCTTTGTTGATATCCCTGTAGGCGCTTTTGCCATTGGCATCAAAACCAATGAACTCCTTGAGGTAGTAAGTACCGATGGGTTGTCCGTTTACATATCCGTTTACGGGTGAGCTGGTAAGGCCGGCGCCTTGTGCAAAACCGGAAGCGATGACAGAATAGGGTGAATTTTTAACCTTGTTATCGATGAAGGTAATATTACCGCCTACTGCATAGGTGAAGCCTCCCGGGGTTGTGTGCCGATAAGTAAGGTCGGCTTCCACGCCCTGGTTGATAATATTCATATCCTTGATATTACTCCAGGTAGTATTGGCCGGCTGGATGGGATCAGCTGGTATGATCTGCAGCAGGATATTGTTGGATACTTTTCTGAAGTAATCAACTGTACCGCTTAATGCGCCTTTGAATAATTCGAAGTCTACGCCCACATCTGTTTGGGTAGATACTTCCCATTGGATATCGCCATTGGCAAACCTATTATAGGTAGTACCTGCAGGGTAAGAAGTGCCGGGATATAATGGATAGCTGGTGGTACCAGATACCTGGGAAGTAAATAAGGCCTGGGTGATCTTGGGTGGGATCTCCTGGTTACCGGTTTGTCCCCATCCTGCGCGCAACTTCAGGTTGTTGAAGAAGGAGTTTTCCAGGAAGGACTCTTTAGATAGTATCCAGGCGGCAGAGAAAGAAGGGAAATAACCATACTTGTTGTTGCGGCCAAATTTGGAAGAACCATCGGCGCGGAGGGTAGCAGTCAACAGGTAACGGTCATTGTATTGATAGTTCACCCTTCCAAAGTAGGATTGGAGCTCATTGATATAGGCCGAACCGGAAGGCTTGTTACCAGCAAGGGTTAACTCCTGTCCCAGTCCGGGGTTGTACATTGGTTCAATATCAGAGATAGCGAAGTTGTTGATGCTGGTAGCCCTTGTCTGTACAAAGATCTTTTGATAAGAGAAGCCTGCCAATGCAGTGAGCTTGTGCCTGTCGAGCGTGGTGGAATACGTAAGCGTATGTTCGATCAGGTGGTTGCGGTTTACATTGTTGTAGGTTTCCAGGCGGCCCGGCCGTAAGGGAACGGAATTGGGCAGTGATTGGATATCCCTGTTGCCGGTAGCATTGTCGATACCGAAATTGAGTTTGTATACCAGTCCTTTAAGGAGTGTCAAGGAGCCGCTGACATTACCCAATACGCGGTTGATGGTGGTGAGGTCTTTTTCCAGGGCCAGTACGGTCAATGGGTTGATGCCATTCTGGAATACATAGGGCTTACCATCGGTACCATAAGCGGGGATGGTAGGATTGGTAGAGATGGCGCCACCGATGAGGCCGCCGATATTGGGGCGGAGGTTGACGGTATTATTGGCGCTTAGGTTGACCTCAATCACGAGCCTGTCGTCCAGTAACTTTTGAGATAGGTTGACACGGCCTGTATATCTTTTGATCTCATTGCCTTTGAGGATACCTTCCTGCAACTGCATACCAAAGGAACCGAAATAGGTAAACTTATTACTTCCACCGGATAGGCTGAGGTTGTGGTTTTGCGTAAAGGCAGTACGGCTAACCTGGTCCTGCCAATCGGTAGCGCCTTTAAAATCATCGAGTGTTCCGCCGAGGGCAGTTACCTGTTGTTTATATTCTTCAGCGCCGAATACGGGCAGTTTGCCAGCCATTTTGCTAATGCCACCACTGAAAGAGTAATTGGTGGTGCTGATACCCGCCTTGCCTTTCCTGGTGGTTACCAATACAACGCCATTGGCACCCCGGGCACCATAAATAGAGGTGGCGGAGGCATCTTTCAGTACGTCGATAGATTCAATATCCTGGGGATTGAGAAAGGCGAGTGGGTTGGATGCACCGCCGGTGGTATTGTTGTCGAGGGCCATTCCATCAACCACGAAAAGTGGGGCGGCATCGGCTCTCAAACTACCTGGGCCACGGATAGTAACTTTTTGCATACCACCTGGTTCACCGGTAGCGGAGGTAACATTGACACCGGATACCTTTCCTTGCAGCAGTTCTTCGGGTGAGTTGATGATACCGCGGTTGAAGTCGGCACTTTTTACTGATTTAACTGAGCCGGTCACATCGCGTTTGGTGGATTTACCATATCCTACCACCACTACTTCGGCTGCGGTATTGGAAGATGATTGTTCCAGTTTTACTTCGAGGGTGATATTGCCAGAAGCATCGGGTTTATTGCCGGGTATTATTTTTTCGGCATAGCCTACGTGGGAAAAGGTTAAGGTGTAAGTGCCTGAAGCGTCGAGGCCTTTGAATTCAAATAATCCTTTTGAATCGGTTTGAGCTGATCTTTTAAAGTTGCTTTTTTCTTTGGCTATGATAACCGTAACACCGGGCATCTGCGCATCGGCTTCATTCAAAACGGTTCCTTTAGCGGTAGCCTGGTTGGTTTGGGTATATGCCGTAGCATACATGATCAGGTGCAGCAATAGCAGTACACCCCACATGGTTACCCGTGGGTTGATTAATTTCATGTTGACACTAATTTTTAATTGAGTTGCAAAGTTGTTAGAAATCTGTGGGTATGGATCGATGGTTGGATTATGAAAGAGTTAAGTTAATGAGAACTAAATATTATCTTTTATCTTATTACGAAACCGGTTTCGTAATGGAAAAGCCCCAGGTTGAGATGTGTATGCGGGTCTACTAACCGGTATGGGCTATGCGCAATTGTATCAGCAATTATGCGGCATGGTACTGAACTGGCAGGAGGATTGCCTGCTACCTTATTACGGATTGCCTGGGTATGGCCTTGCGGCCTATTCTGCAGAAGAATGTTTCCAGGGGCTTTGAGTAGGGGAGTTAGGCGGTGGTATACGGGTGAGACTAGGGTAGTCCACGGGTGATACGAGGGTGAAAACCTCATCATGTCCTCGTCAGTTCCTCGTCATGTCCTCTACAGGTCCTCGTCAGCTATTGCCATATTATTGTTAATAATATATGTAAATGTTGTAAATTGAGTGTAGTTGATTCCATTATTCTAATTAAAAACTGGCACTATGGCTAAGAAAAGAAAGAAACGGCATCGGAAGGACAGGCCTCCCTGTCCTGATCCTGAGCATTATGATTGGGTAAATACCATTGAGGGAGGTTACTGGCGGAGAAAGCGGGAACCCATTTTGAATAGTGTGTTACAAATGAATGCGCGCAACACCAAGATAACGAATGAGGCGGCGAGCCGGGTATTGGTGAAATTGCAACCTTTTACGCAGGGGCTTTATTTGCGGCGAACGATGGCAAAGATGGCGGGTGCATTCAAGAAGTCGATGGCTGCTAATGACCGCATGGATTATACGAGCCTGCAGGGGCTGGACTTCCAGGAGCGGGATTATAAAATGGCGAAGCTGTACAAAGGGGGCTTGACTTTGAAAGAAGAAAAAGGCGTGTTATACGTCGGTGTGTTATTGGGTAGTGAAAATATACGGCGGCATAGCGATCTAGCGGAAGGTTACTTTGCGGAGCTTATTTTGCTGTGGGGTGATCCTGGCAATGCAAGAACTTTGCGGGTAGATAGCACACTCTCGGAATCTTTGCCCTTTGGGACCGGGGCCCCAAAGGTATGCAAGGTTGGATTGTCGGCTCAACTGCCGGTCAAACATCCGTGGATGGCGATACTAAAGTTGAAATGCCTTGGCGAATATGTGGAAACGCTTGCCAAGTACCAGGCTATGAAGGTGATAAAGGTGGGGAAGGGGTTTACTTGATTAACTCATTAACTCTCGTCTTGATGTAGCCATTCTGTAAGTACTGGTAGAGGTTTTTACCGGGGCAATCAGTCTTGGTGGAATGGTCTTTATGGGAGGCAATGGTCTCGGCGGGGATATTGTATTTTTTAACGCAATAAGCTACGAGTTTGGTCAAAGCATCCAATTGCTTTTGAGGCACTTGCTGCTCTTCAAAATTGCCGAGGCAGGAGATGAGCAAATGACCGGCAGGGTCATACTCGGTGGCCGTTTCGCCTACGGTATACACATCCCTGCCTTCATAAATGGTACCATCGGGGGCAATCAAAAAATGATACGGGATATCCACCCAATTCCTGTCTTTGCCCATGCGCCAGGTTTGTACATTCTTAATATGTTTAGCAGCATCTTTGGAAGAATCGAAGGCGGTGCCTTCGTGGTGGATGGTGATCTTTACCGGGGTATGCTGCCGGAAAGGTTTGGGAGCGGCTGCATTCCACCCGGAGCGGGGCACGATGACTGCGCTCGTGCCCACGATCTTGATGGTGTTTTCAATTTCTTTATAGGTACTTTCATTGCCGTTGCGGTCTACAGCGGTCACCACAAAGTGAGTTGGCATGTTTTTATCAGCCGGAAGCTCAAAACTGGTTGACCGGTCATTGCGGTTCATGATCTTATACTTCCAACTGCTATTGCCCGCTTTGTCTTTGAACTTAGCATATACTACATAATGGAATACATCATTTTCATTGGGATGTGTCCAGCTTACTTTTATAGCATTGCCCAATTGATCCAGGCTGACGGCGGGCGGTTCGGGTGCTTTGTCATCGAGCCAGGGACTGGACGGTATCAGGGCCTGTTTTTTATAGGGGCCATTAATGATGCCATTGGTCATTTGAGGGCTTTGGGTGAGTTGTGAAATACTCCAATGGATAGCGCCGGCACTATTGGGCAGCATACCACGGGTGGTCATGATCTGACCGATGATCTCATTCACGTTCCTGACGCTGGTATCGGTACCCACGCTCATACCTGGCCATAAATGCCTGTTCTGTGTATTTTCACTTGCCCACCATCCCAGGAGGATGGGAAAGGATTGCATTTGGCGACTGATGGGCCAATACAATTGAGGGGAGAAATAATCGATCCATCCTTTGTTGAGCCACAGTTTGGCATCGGCATACAGTACGTTGTATTGATCGAAGCCTGCCACGTATTCAGGATAGCCTGGACGCCAGATACCAAAGGGGCTCAAACCGAATTTTACGTGTTTCTTTTCGGCCTTGATCTCTTTGTACAGGCGCTCAATGAATTTGTTGACAGCATCCCGGCGCCAATCGCCTCTTTCCAGTTTACCGCCACCAGCTTTATAAACGGCATAGCTGGCGCTATCGGGAAAATCTTCTCCTTTGTTGTAGTCGGGGTAAGGATAAAAATAATCATCGAAATGAACGCCATCAATATCATAGCGTTTTACGATGTCCATGACTACTGCTGCGGAATGGTCCTGGGTACCTTTGAGGGCAGGATCGAACCACCAGTAATTGCCCTGCTTTAGTTTGACTACGAGCTCGGGTCTTTTTTTAACGATGGAGCTATCGGATACTTCGCCGCCAACGGTATGGTGGGCGCGATAGGGATTGAGCCATACGTGTAATTCGAGGCCACGGTCGTGAGCGGCTTCTGTCCAGAATTGTAAAGGATCGTAATAAGGGCGGGGGGCCTTGCCCTGTACACCGGTGAGGTAATAGGACCAGGGTTCGAGGTTGCTTTTGTAAAGGGCATCAGCCTGTGGTCTTACCTGGAAAACAACGGCATTGAAATTATTGGCCTTCAGGTAATCGAGTAAGGCCAGGGCTTCCTGTTTTTGTTGGTCGGTAGAAAGACCGGGTTTGCTGGGCCAGTTGATATTGGCTACTGTGGCTACCCAGGCGGCGCGGAACTCACGGGATGCCTTGGGTAAGGAACCTGGTACAGCGGTAGCGGCAGCTTGTTGACTGGTAGATGATTTGGAAGAGGCGCAGGCCTGTAATAAAAATACAATGGCAAGGACGGTAAAAAAGGATAATAATTGCTTGAACATAATACGGTATTGAAAGGCTGTTTTGCAGTGAGGGCTAAAGATACAAGTACGCACAAATGAAAGGCATACGGCAGGTTTAAATTCGCTTAAAAAGTGCAGTTTGTTGCGGGATTTGTCGAGTATGGTATCGTGGGGGAATGCATTAGGATAGAATGGTTTCAAGAACCGGCAGGAAGAAGTCGGCAATCGACAATCGGCAGTCGGCAATGCGTTTGTTTTGGAGAGTGTGTGAATCGGCAAGTGGGGGGAGTTATGTAATTTAGTGATCTATACTTATGGCAAAGGAATCACCAGAGCTCAATCCGGCGGGTATTAAACTTTCAAGGCAATCGGCCACGCCGCTCTATGTACAATTGTATGAGCAGTTTCGCGCGATGATCCTGAGTAACCGGCTTAGACCGGGGGACCGCCTGCCGCCTGGCAGGAACCTGGCGAAAGAACTGGGGGTAGCGCGGGTGATAGTCAGTCAGGCTTATGAGCAACTGATTATGGAAGGGTATGTATCGGGCAAAACAGGGGCCGGTACATTTGTAGCGGCACAATTGCCTGACCATTTATTAAATGCATCCGGCACTAAATCACTTCCTGTAAAGGCGGTTGGTTCAAAATCCACCCATGCCGATGGGGTTGAAAATATGCAAATTGGCAGTCGCATAGGAGCCATTGCTTTCCAGATAGGTATGCCGGCATTGGATCAATTTCCTTATAAAATATGGCAGCAAATTGGCAACCAGGTATTGAAAGACCTTAAACAGGCACACCTGGGTTATGAAGACACGCTGGGTTATTGGAACCTGCGCAAAGCGATTGCGGCCTACCTGCGTATAGCGCGGGCCGTTACCTGCGAAGCTGAACAGGTAGTGGTGGTAACGGGTTCTCAGCAGGGGTTGAACCTGGTAGTGGAATGTTTGCTGAATAAGGGCGACCAGGTATGGATAGAAGACCCGGGCTATTATGGGGCCAAAATTGCCTTTCGCAATGCCGGTACCACGCTTTGCCCGGTGCCGGTGGAATCGGATGGACTGGATGTTGCTTATGGCATGCAGCATTTTCCTGATGCCAAGCTGGCCTATGTTACCCCTTCGCATCAATTCCCCATGGGTTATACTTTGTCGCAAAGCAAGCGGGAACAATTATTGGAATGGGCCCGGCAGCAGGAAAGCTGGATACTGGAAGATGATTATGACAGTGAATTTCGGTATGAGGGAAGGCCGCTACCCAGCCTGCAGGGAATGGATACGCATGGCCGGGTGATCTATTCCGGTACGTTCAGTAAAGTATTGTTCCCGGGTTTGAGGCTGGCCTATATTGTTTTACCCTCGGTAAAGCTCATCAACCGGTTCAAGCGGGTGAAAGATAACCAGGACCGGCAATCGCCCATCATGGAACAATTGATCCTGTGCGGATTTATGGAAGGGGGCTATTTTCTGCGGCATATCCGCAAAATGCGGTTATTGTATGCAGAACGTCAGCAACAATTGTTGCAGCTGTTGCAAACTCAACTCAAGGATACGTTACAGGTGAATATGGCTCCATCGGGCATGCACCTCTTGTGCTGGCTGCCGGAAGGGATTGATATCGACCGGTTTAAAGAAGCCATTAAAAAGCGTGGGTTGGCGGTTTCTTTTGTGCGTAGCTTCTCGCTGGAACATGAATTGCGGCCAGCGATCTTACTGGGATTTACGGCTTATACGAAATACAAAATGAAAGTAGGGGTAGAATTATTGGGGGAATGTTTGAGAGAGGCGAGTGGGGGGTAAAAAGCTGCGAGCTTTGAGCTGCGAGCAAAAACAGGTGTAAATCGTGAATCGGCAGTCGGCAGTCGGCAGTCGGCAGTCGGCAGTCGGCAGTCGGCAGTCGGCAGTCGGCAGTCGGCAGTCGGCAGTCGGCAGTCGGCAGTCGCTTGATTTTTGGGGAGGTAAAGTTAATTCTAAATTGGTCTTATTGGTTTGGGTATAATGGACCCAATGGCAATGGCCAGGGGCTATTAGTTTTGTTTTCACAATCGAACAACAAAAATTAATAGTCATGGAAACAATCTCATCAAACGCTGCAACATCATTAGACAATGTTCCCTTTAGCCCAACAGACAATCATCCGCGTAAACGGATAAAAGTACTGGATGCTGAAATGAGTTATATCGATACGGGTACAGGCGATCCGGTCGTATTCTTACATGGCAACCCCACTTCGTCTTTCCTGTGGCGCAATATCATCCCCTGGTTAAGCAAATACCGTCGCTGCCTGGCTCCTGACCTGATTGGTATGGGACAATCCAGTAAATCTCCTGCTAAGAACTATCGCTTTGCGGATCATGTGGCCTACCTGGATGCGTGGTTTGAGGCAGTAGGTCTGAATAAGAACATCATCCTGGTATTGCACGACTGGGGTTCTGCGCTGGGCTTTAACCGGGCTTTCCGCTACCAGGATCAAATAAAAGGGATTGCGTATATGGAAGCGATCGTACAACCGCGCTTATGGAGTGATTTTCCGAATGGGAGGGATGTGATCTTCCGGACGCTTCGTTCGGACAAAGGAGAGAAAATGATCCTGGAAGATAATTTCTTCATTGAAACGGTGTTGCCCAAGAGTATTATCCGCACGCTGAGCGTGGAGGAAATGGAGGCTTACCGGGCCCCATTCAACAAACCCGCCGACAGGTTGCCCACCTTACAGTTTCCGCGTGAGATACCGATTGAAGGTGAACCGCCGCATATTGTAGGCATGGTTGAGCAATATGGTCAATGGCTGGCACAAAGTCAGTTTCCCAAATTGCTGATATCGGCAACACCCGGGGCCCTGCTGGTAGGTCGTGCACTAGATTTTTGCCGGACCTGGCCCAATCAACGGGAGGTAACGGTTAAGGGAATCCATTATATACAAGAAGATTCACCTGCTGAAATTGGAGAAGCGGTGCGGGAGTTTGTGCTGAATGATTGTGTGTAGGAAAACAAGATGCGAGCTCCCGCAAAGCGGGACAAGCTATGAGCTACGAGCTTCGAGCTGGGTCGGGTTGAGAAGTTGACATGTTGAAAAGGGGAAATGCTGACAGGTTAAAAAGTTGATAAGTTAACAAGATTAGTAGGGGAAGGAAGGATTGAGGTACATTAGATTAAAACATTTATTATGAATAGAAGATCTGGATTAGCACAATTGTTTTTGCGTGTGGCATTGGGCATCACTTACCTGGTGCCAGGGCTTGACCGGCTGGGAGCATGGGGGCCGCCGGGTGGTAAACAAGTGAGTTGGGGCGACTGGGCGCATTTTTCGGCCTATGCGCATCAGGTGATGGGCTTTTTGCCATACGGACTGGCAGAAGTAATGGCCATCATAGCTACCACTTTGGAGATTGTTTTTGGTGTATTGCTAATAGCAGGATGCTTCACCAGGTGGGTGGCTATTGGGAGTGGGATCTTGTTGTTGTGTTTTGCGTTGAGCATGGCCGTGTCATTTGGAATTACGGCTCCGCTGAATTATTCTGTATTCACGGCCAGTGCCGCCAGTTTCCTGCTGGCTACTGTGTCTCTTTATCCATGGAGCATTGATGCATGGCGCGCAAGCCGGTAACCTTCACTAACCTGGTTATTATATGATCCTGAAAATTGCCCATACTTACCGGTCTTCCTTTACGGGCCTGAGCCGGGAAACCTGGTTGCTGAGTTTTATCATCCTGGTCAACCGGGCAGGTACGATGGTAGTGCCCTTTATGAGCATGTACATGACGCAGCATTTGCACCGTAGTGTGGCAGATGCGGGTATCATAATCACTTTGTTTGGCGTGGGATCGGTACTGGGATCAGCAGCCGGTGGCTACCTCATTGATAAAATAGGTTTCAGACCAGTACAGATCCTTGCTTCGATCATTGGTGGCATATTGTTCATTCTTTTTGGCATGGTGGCTAATTTGGGGGTTTTGTGTAGCTTGTCGGTTGGGCTGAGTTTTGTAGCTGCCTCATTCAGACCTGCGAATGTAGCTGCGGTTGCGGCTTATTCAACCCGGGAAAACCTGACACGCTCTTTTTCTTTGAACCGGCTGGCCATGAATATAGGATGGGCGGTGGGCAGTTCAATGGCGGGCATACTGGCAGCTATAGATTACCAGTTGTTGTTTTGGGTAGAAGGGATTGCGTATATCCTGGTAGGATTGTTGGTGATGGTATTGTTACCAGTAGGCAGTAAAGGAGTTGGAAAAACTGAGCGGTTGGGACTGGCTTTAAAAAGCAGTTCGCCCTGGAAAGATCCCTTTTTGATGCGTTTCCTGGTATTGGCAACGCTTTATACGACCTGCTTTATCCTGATGTTTCGCCTGGTGCCTGTATATTGGAAAGAGGAATTGCATATCAATGAATCGACCATCGGTTTACTGTTGGGTATGAATGGTATTATCATCGCTTTGTTTGAGATGGTGCTGGTAGGTCATTGGGAGCGCAAGCAACGGCATGTGAGTTATATTGTGGCCGGGGTATTTGCTACAGGAATTGGTTATTTATGCCTGGGCTTACCAGGTATCCCAGTCCTGCTGATGGCTGCCAGCGCTGTATTGTTCCTGACGTTTGGAGAAATGATGGCCATGCCTTTTATCAATACGGTGGTCATGGAAAGGGCTGATGAGCACAGCAGGGGAAAATATGCTGCTGCCTTTGCTTTGTCTTGGTCCATAGCCAATATCGTTGGGCCGGTAGGTGGGGCGCTGATCGTGATGCAGGGTGGCTATATTTTGTTGTGGGGCATACTGGCAGGATTGTGTTTTATATGTGCCTTTACTTTTAACCGGCTCGGGTATAAAAAGATCAATAAAGAATTACGATCTTCGGCAACATGAAATCGTTTGCCTGTTTTATCCTGCTGTTGTTATTGGCTCAACTCCCCTGCCTCGCCATTCAAAAAGTGGCCTGTATTGGCGCCAGCATTACGTACGGACATGGAATTGATAACCGGGAGCAAAATTCATTCCCCGCGCAATTACAACAGCTATTGGGAAAAGATTACCTGGTCAATAATTATGGGGTTAGTGGCACTACGCTGCTGCGTAAGGGAGACAGACCCTATTGGAATACGGCCCAATATCAGGCAGCGCTGAATAGCTTGCCTGATATTGTTGTTATAGACTTGGGTGGCAATGACAGTAAACTGATCAACCGGGTGCACCTGGCAGACTATGAAAAGGATTGTGCTGAGCTTATTCAATCCTTCAGGCAATTGGCATCACATCCCCGCATTGTTTTATTATTGCCCATTCCTTCTTTCCTCACAGATACGGCACAGATCTACGACCGGGTCATTGTAAAGGATATTATACCCCGCATACAACAAGTAGCATATATTGAAAAGGTGGAAGTGGTGGATATGCATTCGTTGTTTGTTGATCAAGAAAAACTAATGCCAGATAAAATTCATCCCAACCAGGAAGGAGCGGGTATTTATGCGCGCCGTTTAGCTGAATTGATTAAGGTGAAAAGGGATCTGGCATTCGATATTTTCCGGGGTATACCGGTGCCGATGACAGAGCGTTCGTTTTATGGATATGCCTGTGCTGATTTTACGTTCCTGAACAGAAAATGTAAAGTGGTAAAACCGAAATGGGCGGCGCCCAATCATCCCTGGGTATGGCGGGCCCGGTTTTGGGGACATGAGCCACAAGCTGATATTGCTTTGCTGGAGCGGGGATTTCATATTGTGTATTGTGATGTGGCAGAATTGTTTGGTAATCGGGAAGCCATTGGTTCCTGGAATGGCTTCTATGCTTTGATGACAAAAAATGGATTGGCCAAGAAAACAATATTGGAGGGCATGAGTCGCGGTGGGGTATATGCTTTTAACTGGGCCGCTGAAAACCCCGACCGGGTAGCTGCAGTATATGTAGACAATCCTGTACTGGACCTGAAGTCATGGCCGGCAGGCCTGGGCCGTTTGCCAGCTTATCCAAAAGAATATGAGTTGTTTAAAACGGATTATCAACTAACGAGCCTTGAACAAGTACAACAGTTTAAGGGCAGCCCGATTGATAAAGTGGCTCAAATTGTAAAAGGTGGCTATCCCATCCTGATCCTTTGTGCAGATGCAGATGAAGCAGTGGCACCTGATGAGAACACGATCCCCTTTGCTCAAAAAGTTAAGGAACTAAAGGGGGATATTACAGTTATTTATAAACCTGGATTCAAACACCATCCACATAGTTTGCCCAATCCCACGCCGATCGTTGAGTTTATTGTGAAGGCAGCGGGGCAATAAAGGGACTGCCTACTTGAGCCTGGTATGAATTTAATTCATTGGGCTAAAGCCCAAGTCTGTTTAGTGTTCTTTGTATCCCCGTCCTAAAGGACGGGGCAATCCTTTTGCTTTGTAAACATACCCAGAATCCTTAGAGGATGGGTCAAAGGGGGCGGGGCAATCAAGAAGGCTAAAGTCTTCGGGGCTTTAGCCCCATCTAAGGATGGGTTAAGTGCTTTTGTGGTATTTTCGCGGTTCTAAATTTGAAGGGATGGCACAAAAGAAAGGACCGGTAGTAACGAGCTTTGCAGACCGGGTGATCGAATTTAATAAGCAGGTTCATTTTGATGGTAAGTTACCGGCCGGGATACGGATTATGAACCCATTCCAGGAAGACGCTGCTATACTTCCTATCTCTTCTTCGTTCTACAAGAAGTTCTATGACGACGATAAGGTCCGCCATCTCATCCTGGGCATTAATCCTGGCAGGTTTGGAGGAGGTGTAACAGGTATACCGTTTACCGATACGAAACGGCTTAAAAATGAATGTGGCATTCCTTATGTCGGTAAGGACACGCATGAGCCGTCTTCGGTGTTTGTATACGATGTGATCAATGCATTTGGCGGTGTAAAAGCCTTTTATAGCAAGATCTATATCAACTCCATGAGCCCGCTGGGATTTACTTCCATTGGTCCCAATGGCAAGGAGATCAATTATAACTACTATGATAGCAAAGAACTGACGGATGCAGTATATGATTTCATTGTAGACAATATCCGTACGCAAATAGGCCTGGGGGTAAAAACGGATGTGTGCTTTTGTTTTGGCACTGGTAAAAATGAAAAGTTCCTGCGGCAGCTTAACGAGAAAGAGCAATTTTTTGATAAGATCGTTGCGTTGGAACATCCGCGGTTTGTGATGCAATACAAATTGAAATCCAAGCAGGTGTACATTGATAAATACCTGGCAGCATTTCATGAGGCGGGGATGTGAATTGTCAATCGGCAGTCGTCCCGCCCGTTGGCGGGAGCAGTCGTTTGCTTCGAGGGGTGAGACGTGAGACCTGAGTGAATTTGATTAGGTAAGTGAGTTGTTGAATAGGGCGTTATTGGTCGTCGAAACGTTTTAATAGTTTATCCAGTTCGGGTTGAGAGAGGTGCAGGTCGAGGCTGTCATCGGGGATAAAGCGCTTTTCGCGTAATAGTTTCAGGGTACGGTTGAGGCTTCGGACTGTAATCCCCAGGTAATCGGCCAGGTCTTTTTTGGATAAGGTCATTTCTTCGTGCGAGAACAAAGAAAGCAGTTTTAATACGGTATATTCAATGGGATATAGCTGCTGATTGGATATCCTGATGGCCAACTGGCTTACCCTGGTAGCCAATTCTTTCAGGATAATACGATTGAAATGAGGATTTGTTTCCAACAATTGCCAAAAGCTGCTACCACTTATTTTGTACAGCACCAATTCGGTAACGGCCTCTACGGTACTAAAGATGTTTATATTCTGTAATAATTCCAGTTCACCTATTACTTCGCCTTCTCCAAAAAACTCGAGGATATAATCTTTGCCATTCTCTTCGGTAATATAACATTTGGCAATGCCCTGGCTGATGATGTAGGCATGCAAGGGCTTGCCATCCTGGTGTAATAATTTTTGTCCGGGTTGCAGGGTTTGCTGTTGTATACCCGGCTGTTGTACAATAAATTGAAGCAGGTCCTGATTGGTACGTATCATAACAGTTTGTGCGGGACAAATGTCCCATCTTTTTTGTTAGGGAAGGTTATTTTGCAGAAAAAATAATACGATGTGGTTTACAAGGCTGCTTACGGTGGTCACAATTGTCTTTTTTATGTTATCATGTAGTAACAACAATAGTAAGGTAGATATAGGCTCTTTGCCCAAGGTAGAATTGCACCAGCACCTGGATTGTTCGCTCAGTTATGAGGTGGTGCAGCAACTGAATCCCGGCATTACGCTGGCGGAATACAAGCGGGATTTTATTGCCCCAGCCAAATGCACGGACCTGGCGGATTATATAACCCGGGCAGTAAAAGCGGTGGACCTCATGCAAACGGAGGAGCAATTAAGGCTGGTAACATTGGATGTAATTAAGCAGTTGAAGAAAGACCATGTGATCTATGCCGAGATGCGCTTTGCCCCACTGCAGCACCTGCAAAAAGGGCTTACGCCGGCACAGGTGGTGCAAGTGGTGAATGATGCAGTAGAAGCGGGTATCCGGGAAACAGGGGTGCAGGTAGGAATCATTCTTTGTACGCTGCGGCATTATTCAACCATGCAAAGTATGGAGACGGTGATGCTGGTAGAGCAATTCAAAGGAACGCATATTGTAGGTTTTGATATTGCGGCTGATGAAGCAGGTTTTCCCATCGACAATCATATAGCTGCATTTAAGTATGCGCATGAAAAAGGTATTCCCTGTACAGCACATGCAGGAGAGGCCAAAGGGGCCGAAAGTGTGCGGGAAACGCTGGAACATTTTCGCCCTTCCCGTATTGGTCATGGTGTACGGAGTATAGAAGACGCCTCGCTGGTGGATTACCTGAAAAAACATGATATACACCTGGAGGTTTGTCCGACGAGTAATATACAAACAGCCATTTATGACCGGATAGAGCACCATACGGTGAATAAGATCTATGAAGCGGGGGTGTCGATGAGTATCAATACGGATGCGCGGACTATTTCGGATGTAAGCCTGGGGTCGGAATATCAATTGCTGGAAGATACGTTTCATTGGACAAAAGCGCATTTTTTGCATTGTAACCTGGAAGCGGTGAACCATGCATTTACGAGTGATGAAAATAAGCGACTGCTGCGGGAGCAATTGATTGCCGGGTATCGGGGGAAGTAGTGGGGGCGTGAATCGGCAGTCGGCAGTCGGCAATGCGATCGCTTCGAAGAGGAGGTTGTATCTTTGGTTGTATGATGAGTGCTATTGAATACCTGGATCAACGGTTTCCTCAGTTTGAACCGGAGCTGCGGCAAGTACTGGCAACGCATTGTGTTGTAAAATCTTTGCAGGCAGGAGAGAAGATGGTACAAACAGGGCAGTATATCCGTTCTACTATGCTAATTGTAGAAGGCAGGGCTAAGCTATACCGGGAAGGTGAGGAAGGGGGTGAATTCTTTATGTATTACCTTGAACCGGGTCAGGCCTGCGCGCTTTCCATGCTATGTGCTACGCGTCAACAAACCAGTGAGGTAATGGCCATTGCAGAAGAAGATTCGGTAGTGCTGTTGATGCCCATTGGTATTATGGACGATCTCATGCGTCAATACAAGAGTTGGAACAATTTTGTGATCGAAACTTACCGTTCACGGTTTGAAGAATTGCTGGTCGTCATTGATCAGGTCATCTTCAAAGGGATGGACGAACGACTGGAATTTTACCTCAAAAACCAGTATCAAAAACTACAAAGCCGCGAACTTACTATCACGCACCAGGCCATTGCCAATGACCTTAATACCTCACGGGAAGTTATATCGAGGTTATTGAAGAAGATGGAACAACAAAAGCGCCTGGTACTTCACCGGAATTATATAGAATGGCTACCATGATCTGGTGGATTTAGAGGATAGTAGGGAATGCCTGCCTCGTGGCCCTGCTGTGGGCTACCTAATCTGCACAAAGAGAGCCCATTACAAACAATTTCTTGTGGAGCCAATACCTGTGTGACAATTGTCACCGTACAGGTTGCTGACCTTTAGCAACTTTGCCCTGTAAATGAAAGGGCTATGATAGCAATGGGTTATATGGGCGCTGCCATGATTGGTATTACGCTAGGACTTACAGGAGGGGGTGGCTCTATTTTAACGATGCCGGTGCTGGTATACCTTTTTGGCATTAGTCCGGTATTGGCTGCTGCTTATTCTCTATTCATTGTAGGGGCTTCGAGTTTGGTAGGAGCAGCCGGTAAAATAAGGCAGCAACTGGTGAGTTACCAATCAGTCCTCTATTTTGGTTTACCTTCTTTGCTGGCAGTATTTGCCACCCGTAAATGGCTCATGCCAGCCTTGCCAGAGGTGTTTTTTACCTGGGGGCATTTTACGGTTACCAAGGGAGGCTCTACGTTGGTATTGTTCAGCGTGTTGATGATCATGGCGGGTATCGGCATGATCCGGAATAAAGAAACTGTTGTCGCCGATGAGACGGTACGGATACATCCTTTGCGTATTGGCGTACAAGGCGTAGCTACAGGTTTGATCACGGGGCTGGTAGGTGCGGGCGGGGGATTCCTGATCGTTCCTGCATTGGTGTGGATGCTCCGGCTGCCTGTTAAAACAGCTATCGGGAGTTCGTTACTGATCATTGCTATTAACTCATTGGCTGGATTTGCGGGAGACATGATGAATTATACGATCGAATGGCCGCTGGTGCTTACCGTCGCTGGCATAGCGATCGCTGGCATATTTATTGGCAACCGGCTGCAAGGGCTCATACCGCCAGGGCATTTGAAAAAGGGGTTTGGCTGGTTTGTATTGGTGATGGGGATCTACATAGTAATCAAAGAGTTATTCTTATAATGAACTGACCTGAGGAAAGTCATGGTTTACAGGCGGGTAAATAAACAATTTTGTAATTGAAAGCATTATAAAATAAAAGGAACGATATGAAAATAGAACAAATTTATACGGGTTGCCTGGCACAGGGAGCCTATTATATACAATCGGGCAATGAGGTGGCCATTATTGATCCGTTGCGGGAGATCCAACCTTATATTACCAAGGCTGCTGCCAATGGGGCTACGATCAAATATATTTTTGAGACGCATTTTCATGCGGATTTTGTATCGGGCCATATTGACCTGGCCAAGGCAACGGGTGCAAAGATCGTATACGGGCCACTGGCGGCTCCGGCCTTTGAAGCGATCATTGCAAAGGACGGGGAAGTATTCAAGCTGGGTGACGTGACGATTAAGGTATTACATACGCCGGGGCATACGATGGAGTCGGCGTGTTACCTGCTGTCGGATGAAACGGGGCGGGACGTGGCTTTGTTTTCGGGCGATACGCTTTTTATAGGTGATGTTGGCCGCCCGGACCTGGCGCAGAAGGCGGCAGATATGACGCAGGAAGAATTGGCGGGTACTTTGTTTGATTCTTTGCGTAAGAAGATCCTGCCGCTGGGAGATCATATAGTTGTTTACCCGGCGCATGGAGCGGGTTCGGCCTGTGGTAAGAATATGGCCAAAGAAACTTCCGATACGTTGGGGCACCAGAAAGAATTTAATTATGCTTTGCGGGCCGATATGACAAAGGAGGAGTTTATTACAGAGGTTACTACGGGGTTAATGCCACCACCCGCTTATTTTCCGCAGAATGTAAGGATGAACAAGGAAGGGTACGAGAATATTGAGCAGGTACTAAAACACGGCACGCAGCCCTTGGGTGCGGAAGCTTTTGAAGCTGCCGCCAATGAAACGGGGGCGCTGATGCTGGATACCCGGGCGCCGGAAGTGTTTGCCAAAGGCTTTATTCCCAATTCAGTAAACATAGGTATTGATGGCAATTTTGCACCGTGGGTAGGGGCGCTGATAACGGATATTCGCCAGCCAATCCTGATCATTGCAGGGGAAGGGCGGGAAGAAGAAGTAGTAACGCGATTGGCCAGGGTAGGTTATGATCATTCGATAGGTTATTTGCAGGGGGGGATAGAAGCCTGGAAGCAAGCTGGGAAGGAGGTAGATGAGATAGAATCTATCACGGCGGAAGAACTTGCTGCCCGGCTGGAAAAAGATCCCGGGCTGGCCATTGTAGATGTGCGTAAGGAAAGTGAATACCTGGCGGAGCATATAAAAGGAGCAGAAAACAGGCCATTGGATTATATTAATGACCAGGTGGCCAAACTGGATAAAAGCAACACTTCGTATGTACATTGTGCGGGTGGATATCGATCGATGATCTTTAATTCCATTCTGCGTGCCCGGGGCTTTAATAAGCTCGTTGACGTACAGGGCGGATTTAAGGCAATTAAGGATACGGGAAAGTTTGCTATTAGTGATTATGTTTGTCCAACCACCCTACTTTAATACATAATAAAACCATGAATACTATTATTGATGCGATCAGGCAACCCTGGCCCTGGTATGTGGCGGGGCCGCTGATCGGTTTAACGGTACCTGCTTTGTTATTGCTGGGCAATAAAAGTTTTGGCATTTCGGCCAACCTGCGCCATATCTGCGCGATGTGCCTGCCTGCCAATATTCCCTTTTTTAAATACAACTGGAAGAAGGAGGTGTGGAACCTTGTCTTTGTAGCAGGCATACTCCTGGGTGGTGTTCTTTCGGCCTGGTTGCTCGCTAATCCACAACCGGTGCAGGTAAATCCGGCGCTGGCTACTGAACTATCGGGTTATGGCATCCATAGTTATGCCAACCTGGTTCCGCCTGAAGTATTCAGCTGGCAGCAGCTTTTTACAATGAGGGGATTGTTGATGATGGTGGGTGGCGGCTTCCTGGTAGGGTTTGGAACGCGGTATGCCGGTGGCTGTACCAGTGGACATGCCATTACGGGCCTTAGTATGTTGCAATGGCCCTCGCTGGTGGCCACTATCAGCTTTATGATCGGAGGCCTGATCATGGCGAATTTAATTTTACCATTTATTTTATCCTTATAAATTATGCAATCAGTAGCAGAAACAGATTTCGAGGTGCGTACGCTGGATACGGTCTGTGTGAATGAATCGCAGCTTACGCATAAGTGGTACCATAACATTAAATACCTCATCGTAGGGATTTTGTTTGGGATCGTTTTTGTGAAAGCTGAAATCATCAGCTGGTTCAGGATACAGGAGATGTTCCGTTTCCAAAGTTTTCACATGTATGGTGTGATCGGCTCGGCGGTAGTAGTGGGTATGATCTCGGTATTGCTGATCAAGCGATTCAAGGTCAAAACTATTTATGGGGAGCCGGTGGTATTTCATTCTAAAAAATTCAATAAGGGTCAGGTGATTGGTGGCTTATTGTTTGGCCTTGGCTGGGCGATTACGGGCGCTTGTCCGGGACCTTTGTTTGCGCAAATTGGAACAGGCGCTACGGTTATTATTGTAGTATTGCTGAGTGCAGTTGCCGGTACCTGGGTATATGGAAGGTTTCGGGATAAATTCCCGCATTAAGGCGTGTCGACGAGGTGAGTTATCGATCGACGGGTTGGCAAGTTGATAGGTGAATAAGCTGATAGTGTTTTAAGAGTTTGTAAAGAAGGCCATCTGGTAATACCAGGTGGCTTTTTTGTTGGCCTACCCTATAGAGTAAGGTATTTATGAGGCAGTTATATCAGGTAGAAAATATTTTATGGTTAAGGTGTAATATTTTGAATTATGCTACTACGCTGGGTTTAGGTTGCATGTAATTGCAAAAAAATATTTAAATATTCTGACTGTAACATTTGTAATAGGGCATACACTGATATTACAATAGTATCGCAGTATACTTCCTACACCATGCAACATTAATTATTACATAAACATTTCGTTCCATGCTTAAAAGTTGGAAACATCTGTTTGTAAAAACAGATGAACCTAAAGCTGGAAAAGAGGAGGCTGAACCAGCTTTTTCTTTCCCGGCCAGTGAATCCATTGTGCCTGCTGCGAATAAGAGCAGTGCACTGCCGCCACCGGCTAATGATACGGTAGTGACTGAAGTAATTGAAGTCTATGAATCGGGATTAGAATCGATCAATATGCCTGGCTATGATTTTTATGAGTTCTATAAAGCGATCAGCAGTACGGGTCAGTCTGGCGAACATACTTATCAGTTAGCTTATCAAATGGCCAAGTCGATGGATAAAACCATTACAGTGCAGAAGTTATTGCAGGATGCTGAGTTTTATATCAGCAAGATCAATGAAGTACATGGACAATATGTAAGTCAGGGTCAATCGAAGCTTCGATCGCTGGAAGAAAAGAAGAATGCAGATAAAGGGCAGTTGCAAGGGGAAATTGACCAGGGGCAATGCGTATTGCACAGATGCGGGCTGAGTTGCAGCAATTGGAAGCTGCTGTGGGACAAAAGAAGGGTATGCTGGCAAAGATCGATGAAGGATTTGCGCCGCAGGAGAAGGCCATCCGGGAAAAGCTGACGGCCAATGATGCAGCAAGGACGATCAGTATTGAAAAGCTGCAGCAGATCCGGGCGGGGATTGCCCGATTTATTAAGTAGTAAACCAAATACAACCAAATAGCATGTCAGTAGAAACCAACAAGGTGCTTGAGCTACCTATCCTCAAACACTTTGAAAAGAGCCAGATCACTTTTAATCCCAAGAATTGGCGAAAGGGAGAAAAAGGGATTGCCTGGGTGGTAGGTCTGGTGATCTTAGGTACGATAGCCTGGGGTTTGTACCAATTTATATTGCCCATTGTGTTTACCTGGATTGGCCAGGTGCTGGGGGCAATTGCAGCAGCGGTGCTGGTGATCGCCTTTTTTATTATGCTGCCGGTGATCATCAAGGGGATGAAGAAGCTGGCGCGGGCGATGCACAAGATGTTGATCCGCCACGATCCTTTTGGTGAGTTGGAGGAGCAAAAGGAAAAAATGATCCAGCACCGGGTGGAGTTTAAGGAGGCCAAAGCAAAGATCAAGGCGCTTAAATCGGGTATGGAGACAGAGTCGATCAAAGCTGAAAAAGAGGCCAAAGATTACCAGGAAAAGGTATTGGCTTTGCAATCAAAGGCTTCCACTACCAAGCAAAAGATGCAAGAGATTGAGCAACGCAAGGGGGAAGCAGCGAAAGACTCGGATGAATATGTGGAGTTGCAAACGAATATTATGAAAACGCTCAGTGAAGCACAGCGGGTGAGTCATATGCTGAATCAAAGTACGGGCCTGGTACGCAAGTATGGCAGTCGTGCGCACGTGATTGGCAAGCTGGACCGGAAGCTGAATATGGTAGACACGGCCATGGAAATCAAGGTGGCAGATTTTGAAGTAAGTATCGACATGCTTAAGAAAGAGTATGCTTTTGCGCAGGCCGCGCGCAGTGCAACAGAACAGGCCAAGAGCGCGATGTTGTTTACGAAGGGCTGGGAACTGGAATATGCGCTGGATGTAGTAACGGATACGATTGCGCTTGACTTGGCCAGTACACGTGAGAACTTGCTGGACCTTGATTCGCTGACGAGCCAATACTCTCTTGACAGTGATGAGTTGTATACGAAGCTGGACAAGCTGGCTGATCAGATCAAAACAGATAATTACGATATTCCTGAATCGAAGAAATACAGTAATCCGAATTACAAGCTGTCGCAGGAAGACAAGCAGGAGAGTAAAGGATTCGGAGACATATTTAATTAAACCCAACTAAATTATACAGAACATGAAATGGTCAAATCTTACTTTTTTTTCTAAAACGCTTATCACCTTAGTGATTGCCGGTGCAGTGGGTGGTGGTGTTTATTTTCTATCGCCCGGATTACGGGTTGATGAATCGAAAGCCGTTGAAAAATTAGATGTTTCTAATAAAGAGGTGAATAATGTAACCACTTCTGCTGAGTTGCCTGTACCGGGCGAAGAAGCTTCAGCGGATGTAGCATCCAAACCCTTGGTGCGGATAGCGGGCTATGCCTGGAATGCGCAGTCGGGTATTATTGTGGCCAATGGTGGTCCCAAGACTACGAAGGGCTCAGTAATGGAAAAGAATGGCGTGAACCTGGAGATCATCCGCCAGGACTGGTTGACGGAGCTGCGTAACCTGCAGATGAAGTTTGTGGAGGAGTTTGATAAGGGAAATAGTTTCCCTAAAGAAGGAGCTGCGGGTATCATGATCATGGGTGATGGCGTTCCCTTCTATATCAGTTCGGCACAGCAGGCGCTGGATGACAAATACGGTGCTGGTAAATATCAATTGCAGGCAGTAGGTGCTGTTGGTTTGAGCTATGGTGAAGATAAACTGATTGGGCCACCCAGCTGGAAGATGAACCCTCAATCAATGAAGGGTGCGTTGGTATCGGCTGTAATTGGTGATGGCGACTGGGTAACGGCAGTGAACTATGCTTCGGCCAATGGTATCAAGATCAACCCTGATCCCTCTACTTATGATGCAGAGGCACTCAACTTCCTCGCGTCGGCCAACGATGACTACATAGAGTCGGCTAAAGAATTGATCAAGTCTCAAACACAAAAGTGGACAGTTCCCTTGAAAGAGGTGAAGGCTGGTAAGTTGACGGGTAAGACGATTGACAAGAAAGTGGATGGTTGTGCTACCTGGACACCCGGCGATAAAATGGTATTTGATGCCTTGACAGGATTTACGGATGTGGTATCTACAAAAGAGTTTAATAACCAGATGGCTACTACGATCATCTTTGTCCGGCAGTGGGCAGATGGTAATAAAGCGATGGTAAGCAATATGCTGAAGTCGGCCTATACTGCTTCCAACCAAATGAAGCAATACGATACGTGGAAGAAAAGGGCTTCGGAAACAACTGCCAGGTCGTTTAACATGGAAACACCAGCATACTGGTACAATATGTTTAAAGGTCAGCAGGGAGAAAAAGGTGGCATATCCTATAATATGGGTGGTTCGAGGGTATTTAACCTGGCTGATGCCAATCAATATTATGGTATTACGGATGGTACCAACCGTTACAAGGCGGTGTATGACCAGGTGTCTCGCTATCTGAAAGAGTTGAATCCTGCTGGTTTCAACCAGAATGTAAAGCGCATTGTTCCTTATGAGGAAGCGGTGAATTTGTCTTACCTGAAAGAGGTGAAAGATATTGATGCGGGTACTACTTATACTACTGACTATTCCAAGAATGCAACGAATGTAATGGCATCGGGAGAATGGCGCATCAACTTTGATCCAGGCCGTGCAACGATCCGTCCTGAAGCTAAGGATGTACTGGAGCAGATCTATAACCTGTTGGTGCAGGCTGAGGATTCTAAACTGGAGCTGGTAGGTCATACTGACAATACGGGTACACAGGAAGGCAACTACTCGCTTTCTACAGCCCGTGCAGAAGCGGTAAAAAATTACCTCATTCAGAAAGGTATTCCTGCTACCCGTTTCCAGAAGATTGATGGAAAGGGCCAGGATGAGCCTACTGCCGACAATAATACTCCAGCGGGTAAAGCAAAGAACAGGCGGGTGGTAATCAGTTTGTTGAAGTAGCGAATGGTTAGTGGTGAATAGTCAAATGTGAATCATTAAAACTTTATTAGAACATGGAAATAAAAAGGTGGCTGCGGCCTTTTGAAACGGTTGACAGGAAGCAGCAATTAATGATTGGCGGTTTATGGCTTGTTTTAGTGTTTGGCTATTGGTTCTTGTCTTCGGCGGGGAACAAACATTTGTTCCCTACGCCGGGACAGGTGTGGGAGGGATTCAGCTCTTTGTATAGGGAAGGCCTGGTAGTGCATGTAGCCAGCTCGCTGGGGCTTTGTTTGCAAGCAACGCTGCTGTCGATTATTGTATCGCTCGTAATCGTTTATTTATCACCGCTGCCGGCCTTGCAACCGCTGGCGCAAACGTTCAGTAAGCTACGCTACCTGCCACTGACGGGTATTACTTTTTACCTGGCCATCCTGGTGAAGGATGCACGTACGATGCAGATCAGTGTATTGTTTGTATTCATGAGCTTGTATTTTATAACTTCTTTATTAGCGGTATTGAAGGATATTCCCGCGGAAGAGGTTGATCATGCCCGCTCGCTGAAATGCAGCCGGTGGGAGGTATTGTGGGAGGTGGTGATCAAGGGGCGATTGGATTATGTAGTGGATGTGTTGCGGCAAAACCTGTCGATTACGTGGATGATGCTGGTAACGGTGGAATCGATCCTGGTAGCAGCGGGGGGATTGGGTGTGTTGATCAAGAACAGCGATAAGTTCATGAACCATGGCCGTATTGTTGCGCTGCAGCTGGTGATCCTGTTGGTGGGTTTATTACTGGATAAAGTAATACAGGTGGCACGGAAATCATTTTTTAAGTATTCAACTTTCTAAACAATTATGGCTATTGCATACGAACAAAAAGATACAATCTTGCAGGTAGATAACCTGACTGTAGCTTATGGTGATAAGGTGATCCTGCAGCAGGTGAATATAGTGGAAAAGGATACGGTACGGGAAGGTAAATCGCAGGGGCAGGTTATTGCAGTGCTGGGCCGTTCGGGCCGGGGTAAGTCGACGTTATTCAGGGCTTTAACGGGCCTGGAGCAACCCACATCGGGGAAGGTGCTTATTCCTGATTACGCTAAATCTGCGAGTAATGGAAAGCAGGCAGCAAAACTGGTGCAGGAGGGGGATGTGGGTTTTGTCAATCAGAAGTATACCTTATTCCGCCATAAAACGGTGTATCAATCATTGTGGTTTGCCTTGCGGAAAAGTGGTTTGACAAAAGCCGAAAAAGAAGAGGAGATCATGCATTACTTGCAGGAGTGGGGGTTGGAAAAAGTGAAGGACCAGTATCCGAATTTTCTTTCGGGCGGCCAAAGGCAACGCACTGCGATACTTGAACAGTTGCTGAGTTCGGGTTATTATATGGTGTTGGATGAGCCATTTTCGGGCCTGGATATTGGTAATATCATGAGTGTTAAGAAAGCTTTTGAGTTGATCAGTCAGCGGCATGACCTGAATACGATCATCTTTAGTACGCATGATATTGAACTGGCGGTAGAATTGGCGGATTCGATCTATGTCATCGGTTATCCTCAGGATGAGCACGGAAATGTGATCAATGTAGGTACGGTATTGAAACATTTTGACCTGAAGGAGATGGGATTGGCCTGGCGGGAAGGGATGTCGCCTGAACACTTTGCCTGTGTTCAGGCGATCAAAGAGATCATGTTAAGAGGCTAGTAGGGAATACAGTCTTTGGATGAAACTATTTTACTTTTTTATTACAAGGCCCTGGTTGGGTATCCATTTATCATATTCCATATAAGCGGCTACGCTGCGGGCTGTTTCTTCGCCCCGTATTTTGGCTACCAGGTGCAAAGCGCCGTCGATACCTGCGGATATGCCCGCCGTGGTGATCACTTTACCATTATCAACAAATCGTACATTGGACAATACTTTGGCCGATGGTACTGCCTGTTGCAGGTTGTCGATGCTTTCATGGAAGGTAGTAACAGTCAGATCATTTAGTATACCAGCTTTGCCCAATATAAAAGCGCCGGTGCAAACAGAAAAATAGTAATCGGGGTTGGACTGACGCTTTAACCAGGCAATTACCTGGGGATCGTTGGAGGCGGTGCCGGCATTCCCTCCAAAGAAAGCAATGATGTCGGCATGGGGGGCATCTTCAATGCTATAATCGGGAATTATTTTTAGAATGCCTTGTGATCGAATGGGGTCCTTGGTTTTGGAAACAACAAATACATTGAACTGGGCATAGGAGAAAACTTCCATGGGGCCTGCAAAGTCCAGTACTTCCACACCATTTTGGAGATAGAAGGCGATGGTTATTTTTTTGGTGGACATGGTTTTACGGTGTTCTTCTGGTGTTTGTTGTATGAGTTCCATTCCGCAATGAGGGCATTTGCCGGCTGCCTTAAAGACGAGACTGTCGCAGGCGTTATTACAGGGTGAGCAATACCAGGCTTTTTGCTGTTGGGCTGTTGCCGGTATGGCGGCTGTGAGTAATAAAAGGAGGGTAAGGAGTTGGAACAGGCTTTTTTTCATGGTTATATCTTTCCACAAAAATAGGCAGGGCAGGTTGGAGTAACCGGGACAGGATAGCGCAGTATTGGGACAATTATTGATTCTTCAGAAGTTGTCGTAGATGATTGGTGCTTTTAAGTCCACAGGAGGCTGCGATGGCAGGCATGGTAAGGCCTTCCCGGAGTAACTGGCGGGCGCGTTCTGTGCGGAGTTGATCCAGGTATTGGTTGATGGTGATATTGGTTGTTTTGCGGAACAGGCGGGTAAGGTTGCGTCCGCTCATGTGTAGCTGTTCGGCCAGTTGTTCAATATTCAGCTTTTTGTCGAGCGATTGGGACAGGATATCCTGTGCTTTGTGGATGCGGTCGTCCAGGTGATTGCGGTATTGTAAAAATACGCTCAGCTGAGGGTCGGTGGAAGTACGGCGGAGATACACCACTACCTCTTTGGCTATCTGGGTGGTAAAGCGGGGGCCAAACAATTGTTCTAACACATATAGGGAAAGGTCTATACCAGCTGCTACGCCGGCACTGGTATATAAGTGGCCGGATTGTACAAAGAGGCGGTTTTGTTGAACCTGTGCCTGGGGGTAACGTTGGGCAAAGCGTTCCAGGTACTTCCAATGGGTAGTGCAGGCTTTTTGATCCAATAGCCCTGCCTGTGCCAGCAGGTAGGCACCAGTGCATACGGAGCAAATGGTTATATCCTGTTGGTATTGTTGGGTAAGCCATTGTTGAAAGGGGCGGGATGAATTGGTTAGAAAGTGGTCGTCCAATAGAAGATTGGCTTCCAGTCCGGGTACAAAAATGACATCTCCCTTATTTAAGGTGAGGGTATTGAAGTCAACAAGGCCGGCTAATGCGAGCTGGCTGCTGCTTTCAATGCTTGCCTGATTCGTATGCACATTGGTGAAATGCAGTTGTACAGGCGCTCCATAACTTAAAGCTTCATAGAAGATATGAGCAGGACCGGTAATATCCAGCAGGTGTACCTGGGGTGGGATGACAAAAACAATTTGTACGGTATCTTTTTTGGCCTGTTGACCCATAGGTCCTAAAGGTATACAAGATATTTATATGATGGTGAGGCCAGCTGCGCGATAGGGGTTCAGCAATTCATGTTTTTCGTCCAGTTCTGTAACAAGTCCGTGGAGGTGGGTGAGGGGACAAAGTTGAACGGGCTTTACCATATTTATTCTTTCTGCTTTGCATAAGCCAATGACCTTCTGTGAGCTTTCGATCATGGCTTTTTTTATCTGGGCTATTTCCCAATCTATTTCGCTGATGCCATTTTGAACATCAATAGCTTGTATATCGAGCAAGCAAATATCGGCCTTGATCTGTTTTATTTTAGAAATGGCTTCGCTGCCCACGGTGAGTTTTCCATTTTTAGATACTTTATCACCAATAATGATCACCTCAATGGTAGGGTGGCGGGTAAATTCAACGATGGCCTGTATGCTGCCTGATATAAAAGTAGCTTTAAGGTCTTCGGGTAAGGTGCGTGCCAGTTGGGTGGTGGTGCTTCCTCCGCTTGTCATGACGAACATGCCGCGGTGAATGAGATGGGCTACCTTCCGGGCAATGATCATTTCGGGAAGGGGAATGGAATGGTCGGTGACTGATTTTTCCTGGTAGGGGAGCTGGATCTTTTCTTCGGTATAATCAAGGGATAAAGCGCCGCCATGTACTTTAATGAGTTTGCCTTTATTGGCCAGTTCCTGTAGATCACGGCGGATGGTATCTTCAGAAACATTCATTTTTTGGGATATATCGGCAGAGATCACCTTTTGGTGTTCTGTGATCTGTTTTAAGATGTAGGCTTGTCTTTCTTTTTTGAACATGCTGCCTGATTAATATGGTGTTATAACTGAAGCTAGGAGGGGTTTATTGTTAAGTCCAGCCAGATTGAGCCATTTACGGGCTGGATTGAGTAATCCGGGTTCTGTACCAGTCATTAGTATTTCCTGGGCTGTAATTTTTTTAATAGTTGTTCTTTTTTGCTGCGGGAAACATCCACGGATGAGCCATCGCTCATGATAAGATTTCCTCCTTCGCCTTTGATGTACTTACGGATCTCATTCAAGTTCACCAGGTAGGAGTGGTGAACGCGCATGAACATAAGGTCTTCCAGCATTTCCTCTATTTCTTTGAGTGTACGAGAAACGGTGATCTTTAGTTTGTCTTTCAAAGAAATAATGGTGTAGTTGCTACTGGAAGCGCAACTGATGATTGAATCCAGGGGCACCAATTGGAGGCCCTCCATGGTGGGCAGGGCTACCTGGTTTACCTGGTGTGAAGGTTGATGCAGTTTTTGCAACAGGATCTGTAATTGTTGGGGTAAGGGGCCTTGTAAACGGTTGATGGCTTTTCTTACGGCCACCTGTAGCTCGCTACGGTCAACAGGTTTCAATAAATAATCAAGGGCACTGAATTTAATGGCCTTGAGGGCATATTGATCATAGCTGGTGGTAAATATGAGATCGAAATCAATATTGGGTAGTTGCTCCAATAGTTGAAAGCCATTCATGTGGGGCATTTCAATATCGAGGAACAGCAGTTGAACGGGATGGTTGGCAATGGCAGTAAGGGCTTCTGCCGCTGAATGGCATACGGCTTCTACTGTTACTTCAGGCAAATGTTTTTCCAACAAAGTGCTGAGCACTTCACAACAATAGGGTTCATCGTCTACAATGATGGCTTTGATCATGTTGTTGTTATCAAACTGTTTCCTGCAAAAATTCTTTGTACCTGATCTCTACTGTGACTTTTGTGCCGGTGGTATTTCCGAAATCGTCTGTAATGTCTTCTATCCTGTAAAAATGTTGCACGGACCTGTCTTCATTGAATAAGGCAAGGCGGTCGGCTGTTAGTTTGATGCCCAATGATTTAATTTTATCTGCGGACCTGGTTTTTATTTCAGCGGCCCGGGCCCGGCCTATCCCATTATCTGTGATGATGCAATTTAAAACATTATTACGCATACTGAATGCTACAGATAGCTGGCCATGGCCTTCTTTGTGCATTAATCCATGCCAGATGGCATTTTCACAAAAGGGTTGCAGTAATAATGGGGGGAGTAATATATTGGATGGTTCAATATCGTTGTTGTAGATAATGCTGTAATCAAAGGCATTCTTAAAGCGTAATTGTTCCATTTCGAGGTAGAGGCGCAGCATCTCTATTTCATCTTCCAGTACGATGAGGGGCTTTTGTGAATTGATGAGTACGAGGCGGATGAGGCGGGAAAAACGGGTGAGGTAATCAGAGGCTTTATCAGGCTCATTTTTGAGGATGAAACGGTTGATGGAGCTGAGGCAGTTAAAAATAAAATGGGGGTTCATTTGTGCACGTAAGGCCTGCATTTCCAGTTCGGTAGTACGGTGTTCAAGGTCTTTTTGTATGCGTTCATTACGTAGTTTTTCATTTTTCCGTTTCAGGGAGATATTGCCCAATACCATGAGGCTGAGAAAGGCGATCAAGAGCAGGCCTGCCATCAGGATATTTCTTAGTAACTGGTTGCCGCGCAGTTTTTCCTGGGTGATCTGCTTTTCCTGCTCCAGGAGTTTTATTTGTGCTTTTTGTTGTTCATCTTCTGCAATACGCCTGAATTCATACAGTTTTCCTTTGAGTTGGTCGTTCAGTACGGCATCCTTCATTTGTACAAATTGCTTGTAATAGGCATAGGCTTTGGCTGGTTGGTGTAATGCTTCATAAATAGTGGCCAGCAGCTCGCAGGCATTGCGGATATTGAGCCTGGCGTTTTTTTCCTCTGCCAGTGCCAGGGCCTCGTGGGCGTATTTTTGGGCATTGGCATAATCCTTTTTGGCCAGGTGAATTTTGGCTAAGCCCAGGATTGAGTATAAGAATAGGTGTTTCTCGCCTCCAGGTTTTAAGGTATCGTATAGATAGGTAAATAGTGTTTGAGCGGAATCATACTCCTGCTTCAGGAAGTGGTATTCTGCCAGCCGTAATTTGGTAGACTTGCTGCCGGGATTGCCATTGAAACTTTGTTGGTAAAAGGCCCGAGCCGAATCGAATTGCTGGAGGTCGCAGTATAGATCACCCATTGACTGCATCAGGTGGCGATAGCACCAATAGTTTTTTCCGCGGTTGCAGTCAAAGGCCTTTTTATAATATTCCAGGGCGCTGGCATAATCGCCGATATTCCTGTATGATTTGCCAATCTCTGTAAGTGATAAGACTTTGTTGGTCCAATCATTCACCTTTTCGCTGAGTTCGAGTGCCTGTTGAGCAATTTCAAATGCTTTTTCATAGTTACCCTGGTTGCCATAAATGGTGCTGATGGTCATGGTAGCATCAGAAATTTCGCGGTGCTGGCTAAGTTTTTTGAAGTATTGAATAGAAAGGCCAATGGTGTCGATAGCTTGTTGGAAATTGCCTTCATACCAGAGGGCTTGTCCTATTCCCCTGTAACCGGATGCAGCGAGGGTATCGTTACCGGCTTCCACGGCCATCCGGGTAGAAATGCGGTACCAGGGCAATCCCTCGCTGGGTTTTGAAAGTTGGAGCAAGGTATTGGCATATAGATTGGCAGCTAAGCAGCGACCATGCTTATAACTTATTCTTTCGGCCTCACGGAGTGCCAGGAGGCCATAAACAAGGGCAGAATCGGCTTTTATGGTAACGCTGTGCACATACCTGTCGGTAATCTCGTTCAGGCAATTCGCTCTCGGGATGCCGGTAGTGAAGGGCAGTTGTGTTTTGAGTTGTACCAGTCTATTGCTTTCCAGTTGCCGTGCTTCGGCACAGATAGTAAAAAGTGGTAGGAGTAAAACAATAAGTAACAGTCTTTGCATAAAAAATACGCCAGGTTTTAAAGCTAAATATTTCCTGGTGAAAACAGGGATCAGAATGAGCGATTAACGAAGCGGGATGATGGTTGGTGTGGATGGGTGAGTGTGGGCAGGTTGGTAGGCGTCCCGGGGTGGCAGGATACAGGGGGTATAATAATGCAATAATGTTGCATATAGTAATTATCCTTATTTTTGCCTTATGGAAACAAATAATACAATCAATAAAGGGGGGTATGAGGTAATCATCATTGGGGGCAGTTATGCCGGATTATCGGCAGCCATGGCGCTGGGAAGGGCCTTGCGTAGGGTATTAATTGTGGACAGTGGATTGCCTTGTAACCGGCAAACGCCGCACTCGCATAATTTCATTACGCAGGATGGGGAGCAGCCTGCTGTTATTGCCAGTAAGGCCCGGAAGCAGGTGCTGTCCTATCCTACGGTGCAGTTGCGGGAGGGGAAGGTGATTGATGCACAAAAATCCGGGGATCATTTTATGGTGCGAACGGAGGCTGGTGATGTATATACCGGTGCCAGGTTGCTTTTTGCCACGGGCATTACGGATATTATGCCTGAACTACCGGGGTTGGCAGATTGCTGGGGTATTTCGGTATTGCATTGTCCTTATTGTCATGGATATGAAGTAAGGGGGAAGAAACTGGGATTGCTGGCCAATGGGGATATGGGCTTTGAATTTACACGGTTGTTGTACCAGTGGAGCAAGGACCTGATCTTGTTTACGAATGGCCCAAGCACGCTAACTGCCGCTCAACGGGAAAAGCTGAATCATTATAATATTCCCATCATTGAAACACGGCTTAGCCAGATAATGCATAGGGATGGTTATTTAAGTGGGATTGAATTGGGAGGTAATGAGGTGGTACAGGTTGATGCTTTATTTGCCAAATTGGCTTTTCGCCAGCATTGTGAATTACCTGTGGCACTGGGTTGTACTTTAACGGAGGCGGGTTTTTTGCAGGCGGATGAAATGGGTAAAACGAATGTACCGGGTGTATTTGTGGCGGGAGATAGCACCAGTTTTATGCGCTCTGTAGCTGCTGCGGTAGCGGCGGGCAATAAGGCAGGCGCCTGGATCAATAAAGAGCTTGCAGAAGCAAGTTTCTAAGGGTATGGACATGAATGACAATAAAAAAGGGGATGGCATGCCATCCCCTTTTTCTATACGGTATGCTGTATTATCTTCTGTCGGACAATTTGGCCAGGAGGCGGAGGATCTCGAGGTACAACCAAACGATGGTGACCAGCAAGCCAAAGGCGCCGAACCACTCCATGAATTTGGGGGCACCGCGTTGTGCACCTTGCTCGATCATGTCGAAATCGAGGATGAGGTTAAGGGCGGCAATACCTACTACTACCAGAGAGAATATAATACCGATGGTGCTGCCTTCATGAATGAAAGGGATGTTGACGCCGAACATGCCCAGTATCCAGGAGATAAGGTAAAATATAGCAATGCCTGCGGTGGCAGTTATCACCACGGACTTGAATCTTTCGGTAGCGCGGATAACGCGGAAATAATACAAAGCAAACATGGCAAGTACTACTCCAAAGGTGAGGCCCACGGCCTGCGTGATAATATTGGGTGCGATCTTAGCAAATGCAAAATTGTAATAGGATGAAATGGCTCCTAAAAAGAACCCTTCAAACAAGGCATAGATAGGAGCTGTCCAACCTGCCCATTGTGGCTTAAAAATGGTGATGAGGGCCAGGATAAGTCCACCAATGGCGGATCCCCACATATAGGGAACTATGTTTACGCCATCCGCTGCCATTTTCCAGGCAAGGCCTGCTGTGGCCATAACGAGGATGAAGAGGATACCAAATTTGTTGAGGGTGCCACGCACAGTCATTACGTCTGTGTGTTGTGTTCCGATGGCTTTATCGAAGATCTTTTCACTTAATGCCGGATTACCGGATTTAAAAAGGGCCATAGTAGTTCTGTTTTATTTGATCAAGATACAAATTTAGTCAAAACAAACGAAGAAGCAAATGTGGAGGGTGGTTTTGGATATTGCGAAAGGTTGATTGACAGGATTTAACAAATCTTTTTTATGCAGGTATATGGCCTTAAGCGCATGAAATGGGGCTTAAGGCCATATCATCATACCGCTGCGCGGGTAGCTGTGCTAATATTAAGCCTGATCAAAGAACCTGGATTATTTGATCAGCATAATGGTGCCTTTGAGGGGGAGTATCTTATTTTCATTGCATACGACTTCGGCCACATATACATAAGCACCGGATGCAGGAATTTGCCCGTTGACCTTTCCATCCCATCCGGCATTTTTATCATTGGGCGAACTGTTTTCCCTGCTGAATACGATCTGTCCCCAGCGATTGAAGATGCGCAAGCTTTTCACTTTCTGGATGCCGAAACCTTTAATATAAAATACATCATTCTGTCCATCGCCGTTAGGTGTGAATGCATTGGGAATGTATACTGCCCCTTTGCCGCATACAACGGTAATCCTGATCTCATCAGTGGATGTACAGTTGTATTGGGTACGAACGGTGAGCTTGAAGGCTGCATCTTTATCGGCAATCAGGCGGGGATTGCTACAGGTGGTACAACTAAGGCCGGTAGCGGGTTGCCATTGCCAGGATACGACATCGCTGCTGGTAACAGGTTTGAAGTCGATAGGCTGGCCAGCATCAACGGTAAGATCGGGGCCGAGGTCAACGGTAGGAATACTGCCCACTGTTACTTTCACCAACCCGGTATCGTTGGGACAGGTATTGGTGCTGTAGGCAACCACCTGGTAGGTGGTGGTTTGCAACGGTGATGCCCAGGGGGCGGCGATAAAACTATCATTAAGACCGAGGGTGGGTGTCCAGGCAAATTGTTGGGTATTGCCACTGGCCGATAAGCGGGTGCGTTCGCCCCGGCAAATGATGGCATCATTGCTGTGTTGCAGGTGGACCTTTTGATCAACATGGATCAGCACGCTATCCTGTTGAATACAACCGAAGCGGTTAATGACCTGTACGTAATAACGGGCATTGGCTACAGCAGTAGCTACAGGGCTGGCAGTAGCTGCATTTTGTAAATTGGTTTGTGGCCACCAGCTGAATTGTGTGCCATCATAAGCGCGTAAGGGCACCAGGCTGCCGATGCAAACGGTAGTATCTACTGGTGACGCGGCAGGTACAGGCAGGGGGCGAATGGTAATGGCGGTGTCGACGGTTTCTTCGCAGCCGTATTTTGTTTTAACGGTAAATGCCAGGTCATAGGTACCGGCGTTGGCAAAATAGTGGCTTACGTTATCATTATGGCCAATGGTATTGTGGTTGAGTTGCCAGGTGTAATAGGAAAGGCTGTCTTCGGATTGGATATTGGCGGTATAGTCGATGGCTGTTTGAGCGCATTTCTCGACCTCTCCCACAATATTGAAAACGGGTTTGGTATAGATCTTTACAGGCTGAGCGAGGTTGAAGATATCCTTGCAACCTGTATTCCCATAGAGGATGAGGGATGTATTGTAAGCACCAGGCGTGGCGTATTGATGTACGGGAGCTGCCTCGGTTGAATTGGTATGATCACCCAAATCCCATTTCCAGTTGGCTACCCCAAAGAAAGCGGTTGACAGGTTGTTGAACGGGATGGTCCTGTCATCGCCACAGCGAATGGGTTTATCAATGGTGTAATTAGCTACCAGTGAATCGGCCAGGATGCGGTGATTGGCAGAGTCTTTACAACCATTGATGGTGGTGGCCGCCAGGGCAATGGTATGGGTACCTGCGGTGAGGGGATGGGTAAGGTGGGTATTGTTGCCGGCAAAAGCGCCATCTACATACCATGACACGTGATCAATAGGATCGACGCTACGCACCTGGTTGGCAAATGTTTTAATACCTGGTTGGCAATAAATGCTATCGGCCTTGAAAAGTGCGGCAGGTTGTTGACGGATGCTTACGGCTTTGGCCTGAGCCAATGTATCGATACAGCCATAGCGGCTTTGGACAATAAGGGAAACTTCATAATCGCCATCGGTGGTATAGGTATGGGATGGGTTTTCTGTTAGGGCGGTTTGGTTATCACCAAATAACCATTTCCAGGATACTGCGCCAAAGGCTGCTTCGGACAGGTTGGTAAACTGAACGGTTCTGTCGGTCAGGCAACGCAAGGGCCTGTCGACTGAAAAGCGAGCGCGGGCAGAATCAACAATGATGGTATCTTTTGCTTTCAATGTATAAGGACAGCCTTCGGGGCTGGTCAATATGACATTGGGCAGGAATTTGCCTGCCAGTGGATATACATGGTTTACCACATCATCCTGGGATGGCTGTACGGGGGTGCCATCGGCATAGTCCCAGGCATAGGAGCTGATATTGCTGCCGGTGACGCGCATGGGCAGGGTATAAGGGGTACACCCGATAGCAGGCCCAACGGTTAACTGGCCAATGGGGCCCTTAACGCGAATGATCTTAGTGATGACGTCCACGCAACCGCTTACGCCGGTGATACTGAGTTTGACAGGATAATAGCCGGGTACGGCATAAATATGTGGGGCGGGATCCTTATCTGTAGAGCCGGTGCCGCCATCGCCAAAATCCCATACATACTGTTTGGCATAGGTTGAGCTATCATAGAAATTGATGGCTATGGGAGCGCATTTGCTGGTATCGCCGGTTCTAAATTCGGCCTTGGGTTTTACCAGTTTGATGTAGGCAGGGGTAGTAACGCTATCCATACAGCCGTTCTCATCTTTTACAACAAGCTTCATATCATATTCACCGTTGATGCTGTAGGTATGGGACGCATGGTACGTATTGGTTGTCGTACCATCGCCCAGGTACCAGGTATAGGTAGCATTGTAGGCAGAAGACTGGTTGTACAGGAATACATTGGTGCTGCCGCATTTGAGGGTATCATAGCTAAAGAAAGCAGCTTTGGGGCGATAGCTTTTAATGTAGTTGTAGGTGGTGGTCTGTGCTTCACAACCGGCTGCATCTTTAATGTTGAGGGTAATATGCCAGGTACGGTAGTAGTAGTTGTTGGAATAGGTATGGGTGATGGCGGTATCCTGGGTGGTGGTATAGGCAGGGGTGCCATCGCCGAAGTTCCAGGTCCACTCAACAATAGGGGTGGCTCCATTTTGTATGGAGGTGTCTTTGAACACGGTAATGAGGTCCTGCTTACAGGTGGTGAGGGGATTGGCTTCAAAGCCTGGTACGGGGCCTTTCACCACAATGGGGATGGCATATTGAAAGGAGTCCAGGCATCCCAGTTTGTCCTCAATGATGAGTTTTACAAAATAAGTCCCTGCATCGGTGTAGGTATGTGAGGTATTGCCATTGAGGTATTTACCGTAGTTGAGAAAATAGTTCCGGTTGTTGATGGTATAACGAGGGGTGCCATCACCATAGTCCCAGGTGTATTTGTTGATATTGGAAGAGTCGATGCCGATGGTGGCAAAGTTGACTGTTTTGTTGCGGCATATATCGGTGATAGAGGGGACGAAGTTGGCCTTTTCATCAATGATCACTACACGCACCTGTGCAGAGGAGGTAATATTGGTGATGGTATTGCGCCTGGTAACGGTTACTACATATTTTTTGGCAGTAGTAGGAAAGGTATGCGTTACGGGGCTTACCGGAGGTGTGGTGTAAAGGGGTGTTCCATCGCCAAAGTCCCAGCTTAGTGTTTGGGAGTTGCTGACGGTATCGGTGAATGTAATGATGTATTTCTCTTTACAGGTTTTACCCAGGGTAAAGCCTGCGCCACCACCTCCTCCGCCACCCCCGCCGGATCCGTCATCATCACAGAGATCTATAACGGCCACGGGTTTCAGTATGGAAGAATCTGTGCAACCCTGTTGGGTAATGATTTTCAGCCGGATATTGTAATTGCCGGCAACGGTATAAGTATGGGTAGCATTGTTGACGGTAGTAATAACTGGAGGGCCGTCGCCAAAATCCCATATATAGCTAACAACTGGATCGACGATATTGCTGAGACGTGCGGTTGCTTTGACGGGTAATGGCCTGCATCCATCAGGGGGGGTATAAGTGAAATCAACGATGGGTTTAACGATGCGGATGGTATCTCTTTTGAACATGGTTGCTACACAACCGGTGAGTGGATCGGTGGCGGTGAGTGTAACGGAATAATAGCCGGGCAATTTGTAGGTATGTATCGGATCCGGGTCAGTGGCATGTGGTGTGCCGTCACCAAAGTTCCAATCATAAGTAAGGCCGGTAGCGGGCAGGCTGGTATTGGTAAACCTGACTACGAAGGGGGTATCACAGCCAATTGCTTTGTCGACGGTGAAATTGGGTTGTGGTCCGGGTCTCACAGTGATGGTATGCAAGGCGGTATCATTGCAACCTGCATAGTTGAAAGCTACCATCGTTACCTCATAGGTGCCGGGGGTGGTAAATGTGTGGGCAATATTTTGGCCATACTGAATAGCGCCATTATCGGGAAAGAGCCATTTGATAGTATACAGGAATGCAGCAGGTGTAACGCCTGCGTTGAAGCTGGTGGCTGTATTGGCGCATACGTTGGCAGGGGCTGTTATGGATGGGGTTGGTTTGCCGGCCAGTATTCCATTGTTGCCCGATCGGGTATAGGTACTCACACAATTGGAACCGTTGCGGGCGGTGAGGGTAACGGTAAAGGCGCCGGTGGTAGTGTAAGTATGGGTTGGGTTGGCATCGGTAGACGTTTGCCCGTCGCCAAAATCCCATTCGTAGGTAATATTGCCACCGCCGGTAGTTGCATTTACGAAGGTGGTGGTGAAAGGCAGGGTACAGCTGCTGCTGTTGGGAATGGTGAAGGAGGCGTTGACCTTGGGATATACTTTGATGTATTGTGGTTGAATGGCGGCCTCACTTTCGCATCCCCAGCTATTGGTAACAATGAGGGATACATTGTAATTGCCATTTACATTATAAGTGAAGGCGGGGTTGGGTTGGTTGCTACCGCCTGCTCCGAAATCCCATAACCAATTGGTAAGGGTGCCGGTTTTGGTAGTTGCCTGATGGGTGAATTGTACGGCATGGGGTGAGCAACCTTCGCGCTCATTGGCTATGAATTGTGCTATTGGTTTGGGGTGTACGGTTACAATATCCTGTTTGGTACGTACATCGCCATTGGAAAAAGTTACGGTAAGGGTAATGGTAAAGGTTCCATCGTTGAGGTAATTGGTGCCCACTGTCGGAGCGCCATTGTTAATGATAGTGCCATTGCCCAGGTTCCAATCGCGGCGGGTAACGGTGCCGCCGGTGGAGGCATCGGTGAAGTTGACACCGCTAAGGGGTATACAGCCTTCCTTTTTGTTGATGGTGAAATTGGCGGTGGTTTGGGCTAAGGTGGTTAAGCCCATGGATAAAATGCCAAAACCTACGCAGAACAGCAGGCGTATTGTACGGATGGTATGTAGGGCTACCTTATTGTTCATGGTAGCGGAAAAGGATAAGTAACCAAGTTCTCATGCCGGGAATTTGGGTGAATGGATAAAGTTCAAGCAATAGTTTTCATTGCTCTCCAGTAAAGCAGAGAATTTAAACTAATGGGTGGGTTTCATAAGTTGGATGATGGACGGAACCGGGTAATAGGGGTAATATCGGGCGGCGAGCGCCGTTAGGTTAAATAGTTGGGCGAAGATATATCCAATTTTTGTTACATGGAAGTAAGGGGGGATAATTTATTGCAATACGGGCTGGGTATTCAATCCGGGTTGTGGGGTTATTGTATTTACCTGCAAGAGTACATCACGTATCTGGGTAAATTTCGTCCAGGGGATGAAGTGATTGGCTCCCGGGATGATCAATTCATGAATGCTCTTTGCATTTACCAGTAATTTTTTGGCATAATCAATATTGGCGGGGGGTACCCAGGTATCGGCTGCTCCATGGATAAAATAAACGGGGCAATTGATATTGGCAAATTCGGGTTGTAATTGTACCAGGTCTTTTTTGAGGTACCAAAGCTCTTTATTGGATGGTCTGAATGCACCTGGCACCAACAGGTTCAATGGTGTATTGAAGAGGATGGGTCGCCATTTTTCAGGTTTCTCTTCTGCGGGGTCAACTGAACCTGCAATCATTACAAGGGCTGCGATGAGGCTGGGATTGTCTGCAGCCAGTTGAATAATCAGGGGGCCACCCAATGAATGTCCGGCGAGATACATGGGCATGCCGTTGTTTAATTTTTCGAGGACGGGGCTGATGAGCTCGGACTGGCGCAATAGATGCTCTGGATTTCCGAAATCGCTGTATCCAAACCCCGGCCTGTCGATGGAAACCATGCGGTATTGACGGAGTAACAGGCTGTCCTGCATATAACCTGCGAAGGCGTCCCAACTACCCGGGGTACCATGTATAAAAACGATGGTAGGCAAGTTATCATTGCCGGTGGTTGCATAATGTATATTCCTGCCTTCTACTTTTTGTGTTGCGGTGCGGAGCTGCACACCTCTTTGTTGAAAGAGGCTGATCATTTCCTTATCGGCTTTGCGAAAGGTCATACATCCGGGGACTATCACCAGACAAATAAGAAGCAAGCTAGTAAGTGCCGTAACTGATCGCATCATAAGGGGATTCCTATCTTTTCTATAGGAAAGTTAGTGAATTGTAAATCGGGAACCATCACCGGCAACTCCTCCCCTCAGAGCAGGACAAGTTTTGCTTCGATCCAGGTAAGCTGCTACAAAAAGAAAGTGGGTTACCTTTTGAAGGGTAACCCACCGTTTGCATTATATGATCTGGTCACTGAAACTTTAGTAATGCTACTGGTTGTTCAAGTCCAGACCCATTATGATATTTTTTAACTCTTCTTTTGAGGGGGATTGGGTGGCCGGCGATCGTCTTTTTTAGGTGGTTGTTGCTTGTTGTCCCTACGTTGCTGGTGGTGTTGTCTATTGTGTCCTCCTCCACCTTGTTGTCCACCGCCTTGCTGGTTGCCCTGCTGCTGATTTCCCTGTTGATTTTGTGGCCTTTGCTGCTGATTGCCTTGTTGGGCTGGGCGTTGTTGCTGCTGGTTACCCTGTTGCTGGTTGCCCTGCTGTTGGTTACCTTGTTGCTGGGGGCGTTGTTGTGACCGTTGTTGTTGCTGGCGGTTATCTTTCTGGTGGTGTTTCTTTTTCTTTTCGGCTCTTTCCAGTGTACGCAGGCTGATCTGGCCCACCAGGTCCACAAACTCAGGTTCTACTTCCTTTTGCTTGGAGCTGGTAATTTCTACGGGTTCCAGTTGCTCGGGTATGGTGCCCTGGGCGTTGAGTTGTTTAATTTTCCTAACTCTTTCAATGGAAACAGGGTATTGTTTGTTGCTATCGGGCAGCACATACCACATCAGGTTCTTGAAGATATCTTTTTTGATGAGGGTAGCATTGCCTTTGCTTACCTGCAGCATATCTGCATTGTCGGGAAAATGCTGGAGGGCATCAAGATAGGTATCGAGTTCGTAGTTAAGACAGCATTTCAGGCGTCCGCACTGACCGCTGAGTTTACTTTGATTGATGGAGAGGTTCTGGTAGCGGGCAGCGGTCGTATTAACGGACTTGAAATCTGTGAGCCAGGTACTACAGCATAGTTCACGGCCGCAGCTGCCTACGCCGCCTACTTTGGCTGCTTCCTGGCGGGCGCCTATCTGGCGCATCTCTACTTTTACCTTGAATTCGCGGGCCAGGATCTTGATCAGTTCCCTGAAATCCACGCGGTCATCGGCAATATAGAAGAAAGTGGCTTTACGGCCGTCGGCCTGTATTTCCACTTCGCTCATTTTCATGTCGAGGTTGAGCTGCTTGGTAATGGCCCGGGTTTGAATGAGGGCTTCTTTTTCGCGGGCTTTATTCTGCTGCCAGATCTCAATATCTTTATCAGAGGCGCGGCGGAGGACCTTTTTTAGCTCGGAATCATATTCACCGATACCGCGTTTTTTCATTTGAATGCGGACAATTTCGCCGGTCAGGGAAACTTCGCCTACATCAAAACCGCTGATACCTTCCACGGCGATGAGGTCGCCTTTTTCAAAACTCTGGATGGTTGCATTGCGGAAGAAGTCTTTCCGGCTGCCCTGGTTGAAGCTCACTTCTATCACTTTACATGCTGTGTCCTGATCAGCAACCGGCAGGTTCATAAGCCAGTCGAAAGCATTCATCCTATTACAACTACCTGTGCTGCAGCCTCCATTGCTTTTACAGCCAGCCACTTTTCCTGTGGTTCCACATGAACTACATCCCATTCTATAAGTAATTGAGCATGAAAAAAATTGTTGAGGCCGCTGAACAGCACGATGGAGGGAGGTCTTTTGTGGCAGGCGTTATAATGAAATTATACACAGCCCTTTGAACGACAGTATATAATATTTAGAGTCTGCCTGCTTATTGGGGGTAATTGGGTTAACTCCCCGGCAGGTAAAAGACAATTACGCAAATGCAACACAAAAAATATAGCGAAGTAAGATAACCTGGAAAAACGCTCCTGTTACACAAATCCACTTGCTACAGCCTCTCCCTTCAAAATCCTTACAACTCAGGCCGATTTACAAATATAGGTTTTTAAGTGTAAAAGATTACATTAGCTGGGTTACCTGCTTGTGGGCGATAATATGGTAAAGTTTAATGGTAAGTGCCAGGAAGAGCATTTTGGCGTTGGCGTTGCGTTCTATATAGTAAGCGGCGCGATCCAGCTCTTCAATAATGGCTTCCTGCTGCCCAAATCCGGCGATCTTATTCAATCTTAAGGCAAAATCTCTTTCATTATCAGGAAGATATACAGCTCCGGTCCCCAATGCCTGGAGGCGGATGGCCTGTTCCAGGAGGTGGTTGAAGTAAAGGAGGAACTGTTTTTGTTTTTCCCGGCCCAGTTTACTCACCTCATCGATCCATTTAACCTGGGCTACGGGACCGTTTTTCAGGATGGCGTTGAGCCAATCGCGCAGGAGGGATTGCCAGTCTTCGCCGGCATGGCGAATCAGCTGGAGGGCCTCGCGGTAATTACCCGCTGCGATGGAGGCCACGGGGCGGGCTTGCTCAGGAGTGCATTGCGCTTTGGAGATCAGTGCTTCTGTAATGGCTTCGGTGGTCAATGCCGGTATTTTTACCAGTTGGGTTCTGGAGAGGATGGTGGCCAATATCTGGGACTCATTTTCCGCCACCAGGATAAACAAGGTATCGGGAGGCGGCTCTTCAATGAGTTTCAATAGTTTATTTCCTTCATTGCCCAGGTATTCGGGCATCCATAGGACCAATATTTTAAAGCCGCTTTCAAAGCTTTTGAGGTTCAGTTTGCGGATGATCTCATTGCATTCATAGGCGGTAATATTACCCTGTTTGTTTTCGGCTCCAATGTGTTGCAGCCAATCGTACGCATTGCTATAGGGCGTATCGGTAATAAATTCACGCCATTCCTGAATATAATCTGTGCTGACGGGTTTGTCGCCCGGTTTGCGGGGAATAACGGGGTAGGAGAAATGAATATCCGGATGTACCAATTGAGCAGCTTTTTGGCAGGAAGCGCAGGTGCCGCAAGCGTCGGCGGGTGCTATACTTTGGTTGGCCGGGGGCTCCGGTGCATCACCAAAAAGGGAGGGACCGGCAGGAGCTGCGTCTTTTTTACCATTTACTTTTTCACAAACAACGTATTGGGCAAATGCAATGGCCAGTGGAAGGGCGCCATTGCCTTCTTTGCCCAAAAAAAGTAAGGCATGGCTCAGGCGGTTTTGCTGTACCATTCCCGCCAGGTGTTCTTTGGCTTCCTGCTGCCCGATGATATCCTTAAAAGACATGGGGCGAAGATAGGCGTAAAAAATAAACCGTTCGCAGTGGTAGCGAACGGTTTAAAAATCTTCCAGATTGGAAACGATTTCAACAGAGGTCTTAATACAGGATATCCCGGACTATTATAGTCAAAGATTGAGCTAATGTTCTTGAGGGTCTTCGCTCCAGGATAGGTTTCGTTCAACGGATACTTGGATTTAGGGGCGGTTTCCTTATAGGATATTATGTTTTGTTCTTCCCCAGGAATTGGATGTGGTTTTCGGGACTCCGGATCTGCGTTTTTTCGGAGGTATTGGATCTGGCTGGTTCTTTTTAGTTTACTGAATCCGGTGTTTTCAGTGGTATTGGATTGTTTCCCTGCTATAAAGATGTTTAATTGTCAGGAGAACATTCAATCTATTCGTTGAGTGATGGTTTTCATACGATTTTTGATCTGATCCTGTCGATATTGTATTCCGGGTGGAGATAAATGACAAATGGCGGGAAATACCCGCCATTGTAATATGGATAACACTAAATATGTATAAATAGGATTAATTCAGGTATTTGGTAACCTCTTCGCTCATGGGTTTTACTTTGCTGGGGATAACGGCTATCAATTTGCCCTGTTCATCCAGGAGAAATTTGGTAAAGTTCCATTTGATGGGATCTTCCACACCTAGTTTTTTGGCTTCTTCGGTGAGGTATTTGAATAAGGGATGGATATCCTCGCCTTTTACGGACACTTTTTCGGCCATGGGGAAAGTTACGCCATAGTTTTTGCGGCAAACTTCTTCAATATCAGCACTGGTGCCAGGCTCCTGGTTAGCGAAGTTATTGGCTGGAAATCCTACGATGACCAGTTTATCCTTGTACTTATCAAACAGTTGTTGTAATTCGGTATACTGGGGGGTGAGGCCGCATTTGGAGGCGGTATTGACGATCAGTATTTTTTTGCCTTTAAACTTAGAGAAATTGATGGGGTCCTTGCCTTCGAGGGAGGGGACCTTAAAATCGTAGATAGAGGTAGCTGCAATCAGTAATAAGGAGCCAAGTAACAGGCGTATCATAGATGTAAGTTTTTAATGATAGTTAACTAATACAAAGATGATGCTTAAATGGTTGCTCTGGCAGAAAAATTTACAGGCGGCAGCCAGGGATAACGATTGCTTAACCAAAGCTGGGGACGACAATGGCAAGTAGTGAAAGCAGGGTGGGGAATGAGCAACAAAGTTGAATCAGGGTGATATTACTGTTTTTCATAACATCCCAGGTCGGGGAGGCCAACGGGGCGGGGGTTGCCATCCAGGTCAATAGTAAGAGGGGTAGTTTTCCCTTTATTGAGAGCAGGTGACTCATCCTTCAACCGGAAGTTGTACAGCCGCTTTTGGGTATCTACGCTATCAAAAAGAGGGGCCTGGTTGGCTATTATGTTATTGGTGGTTGTGTTGCCAGGGGTGTTCTTTACTTTCCACAGGCAATTTTGAAAACTAAGGGTAAAAGGAGCAGTACCCTGCTTGCTTGTGACCACTTCATCTTCCACTATACTGTTATCGGCCCAGAAAATGCAATTGGTGAATGAGGCTGTAAGTGGGGCTGTTAATACATTATTGCCATCGCGGAAATAATCTGTTACCAGCAGGAGAGGGTCTTTGTGTTGAATAAAGGAATTGGAATAAGCTACGGATGTGCAATGATTGAACTCATAGTTACCACCCATTGTGAGTACCATATTTTTCCCGCAATTGCTGATCAGGCAGTTTTGTGCCCTGATGTCGGATTGGACAGATTGAATGCCTGCATCATAACAATTGTCGATAATGGTTTCGCTTAACCGGATCTTGGGATTGGCATTGATAGCAGGGCCAATGGCTATGATGCCCTGGTAAGCGTTTTTGATCACCGCATATTGCAGGTAATTATCTTTACTCTCGCCACGGAAATAAATGCCGGGCCAGGCACCGGGGTAATTGCGATAAGGTTCGTCGATACGATCGCCCCGGAAAACAACTCTGGTACTGTCATATTTCTCACCTGTTACGCGGAGACTGCCATCTACAATAAACGGAGCATTGGCATGCAGGTAAATGCGACAGCCTTTTTGGATGGTAAGGGTAATATTGGTATCTACCTGTAAGCCACCCATAATAACATAGGGTTTATCGTTAGTCCAGGTTTCGTTGGTGGCAATAAGTTGTGAACGGAGGAAATGGGCATTTTGGCCCCAGGCTTCCAGTTGAACCCATCGTTCCTGGTTATTGAACTGGATATGGATGCTATCTCTTAGGACAAAGGGCAGGTTTTGGGAGGTGGGATCGACTTTTACGGATACAAAAACATACAGGCTGTCATTGGCTTCTACCTCAATATCGTTAACAGCAGGGCCAGGGGTGCCATCAACATTGATCTTGAATACAGAACTGACGCCTCCTGCCAGGGCTACTTTACTGAGCTTTAGCTTTTGGTCGTTGTTGTTAAAAATCCGGAAATAATGGGTGACGGAGCCTACGGAAGTAAAAACGGTATCAAAATGCAAGGTATCGGCAGAAGTACTGAGGTTGGCATTGCCGGTGATGAATGAATCCTTTTTACAGGAAGTGGCCACACAGGCCACGATCAATATAAGAATCAGTACTTGCTTCATGGATTGCTAAAGTAAACTATTTCATTTAACGTAGGGACTGGTTATTAATTGTTACTGGTTACCGGGAGGTAAATCCCATGGTAGCAATGCTGAGTTTTACATTGTTGGCTGTCAATAATGCACGTCCGCAGGCTTCGAGGGTGGCGCCGGTGGTAACAACATCATCTACCAACAGCACATGCTTGTTGTGGATTGGGGCTTCCTGCTGCAGGGAAAACCTTCCTTCCATGTTTTGCCATCGTTCCAACCTGTTTTTGCGGGTTTGTGTTTCTGTGAGTACGGAGCGGATAACAATATCGTTCAAGACGGGGATGCCCAATATTTCGGCCATGGCTGAGCAAAGTACTTGTGCCTGGTTGTAACCTCTTTTTCTTTCCCGGGCTGTAAAAAGGGGGAGGGGGACCAGTGCATCGGGTAAGGTAAAGCGGTTGGAAGATCTCAGGGCTTCGCCGATCCGTTTGCCAAACCAGGTGCCAATGTCTTTTCTGTTGTTGTATTTAAACTCATGGATGAGGTGTTGTACCAGGTTGTCTTTGGTAAAATATAAGTAACTGGTTGCATTGACCAGGGGTAACCGGCCCCGGAAGATATGTTGTACGGGATTATCGGCATAGAGGTGAAAATTGGTGAGGGGCAGCCGGCTGATGCAGGACAGGCAGAGCAATTGATCATTGCTTATGATATCGCTGCCGCATCCGGCGCAGCAGTGGGGAAAGAATAGGTGTAATAGTGATTTGGCGGTTTCGGTAAAATTCATAGCTATTCAGGATCGGAGACGACCTGAATTATATACCGATTATTGGCCTAAATAGATTTGTTGTTAGAAAAGATATTGGTATACTTCGTCTACCCGGCCCATGCTAACCACTTCTATATTGAATTTCTGGAAGTTAAGGCCTTTTTGGTTGTAGCGTGATACGAGGATCTTTTCAAAACCGAGTTTCTCTGCTTCGGCAATGCGTTGTTCAATCCGGTGAACGGCCCTGATCTCGCCGCTTAGACCAACTTCTCCGGCAAAGCACGTGAGGGGTGGGAGGGGAACATCTTCATAGGAGCTCAGAAGGGCGCATAATACAGCGAGATCGATGGAGGGGTCTTCTACTTTGAGGCCTCCTGCAATGTTGAGGAATACATCTTTCACGCCAAAATGGAACCCGCCTCTTTTCTCTAATACGGCCAATAGTAATTGCATGCGTCTGAGATCAAATCCGGATACTGTACGTTGGGGTGTTCCGTAAACTGATTGGGTTACCAGGGCTTGAACTTCTATGAGTAAAGGACGCATACCTTCAATGGAGGCGGCAATGGCAATACCGCTTAGTTGATCTTCTTTCTGGGTTATGAGTATTTCACTGGGGTTATTTACGCCGCGCATACCATCGCCGGACATTTGATAGATACCCAATTCGGCTGTTCCTCCAAAGCGGTTCTTAATGGTACGCAGGATGCGGTAAGCATGGTGGCGGTCACCTTCAAACTGTAATACTGTATCGACCATGTGTTCCAATATCTTGGGGCCTGCAATGGCTCCATCCTTGGTAATATGGCCAATCAGGAATACAGGTATATTGGTTTCTTTGGCAAAGCGTTGAAACTCGGCGGCTGATTCACGTATTTGTGAAATACTGCCTGGTGAAGAATCTATGTAAGGCGATTGAATTATTTGAATGGAATCAACGATGACGAGCTGGGGTCTTAGTTTTTTTATTTCCTGGAAAATGGTTTGGGTAGAGGTTTCTGTAAGCAGGTAAAACTGATCGTTCTGTATTTTTAACCGGTCGGCTCTCATCTTGATCTGCTGATCACTCTCTTCGCCACTTATGTATAAGGTGGTAATGTCTTTTAGTAGTAATCCTATTTGAAGGAATAAAGTTGATTTACCAATACCTGGTTCTCCAGCTATTAAAGTAATGCTACCGGGAACAATACCACCGCCAAGTACTCTATTCAGTTCTGCATCGGGTGTGATGATTCGTTTTTGTTCTGGTGTGGTTACCTCATGCAGGGCGATTGTTTTGATCTCCTTTTTGTCTTCGTGAAAGTTTTTCCAGCTATTCTCTTTTTGGGAACTCTCTTTATGAATAACTTCCTGAACAAACGTATTCCAGGTACCACAGGAAGGACATTTACCGAGCCATTTAGCGCTTTCATAACCACAGTTGCTGCAAAAGAATGCTGTTTTCACTTTACTCATGCGATAAAGTTAGTAGTATAAAAAGATTTGAGGTTAACAGAAGTAGATAAGGCGCTTAAAATTTTACAACAAAGAAGAAAGGGTAAGTATGTTTCATCAATCTTACTACTTAGTCTGTTTTTTGAGGCCTGAACATGTCATAAAAAAGTTTAGAAACAGGTGTGAATAAATGGTGTTGATGCGGATGAATTTTTTGATAAAGAAGGGAGGTATAAAAAAGGAGAAAAGAGGCAAAAAAAGAGGTGGTATTTTTTTAAAGTAAAAGGGCCAACATTGCTGTTGACCCCTTACTTACTAACCCATTAAATTCTTGCACTAAATTACAAATAAGCGCCACATAACAAAATTATTTTTTAGGGTTGTGAATAAATTTTACCCCTCTTTTCAGGTATACGCGGACGGTGTTTGAAGAGCCTGTAATGCATTGATAATTAATGAGTAGGGAACATATTAGTATTTATGGGTAAGTCTTTGTGATAAAATGTCAGCTATTATCTTTTATCAAGTTTAGCGGTGACAAAATGCCCCTTTTTTGTGTGTAGAATCGGACAAAAAAACACCCCAAAAAGGGTGGTAACTGTTTTGCTGGATAGGTGTTATATAATATAAAATAGTACAAAAAATGACACCATCAATTCTGATCGTTTCGTTGATTTTTTTAGGCATCAGTATGCTGGTTTCGGGGGTGTTGAAAAGTAAGTTTACGGCCTATAGCCGGGTACCCCTATCTGCCGGTTTAACGGGCGGCCAGGTGGCGCAGAAAATGTTGAGGGATAACGGCATATTTGACGTAAAAGTAGTGTCGGTTGACGGCTTTTTAAGTGATCACTACAATCCTGCGACCAAAACGGTAAACTTAAGTCCGGATGTATATAATGGGAGTTCGATTGCGGCCGCCGCGGTAGCTGCCCATGAATGTGGGCACGCGGTACAGCATGCTACTGCCTATCAATGGCTTACAATGCGTAGCCGTTTGGTTCCTGTAGTTCAGTTCAGTTCTGGTATTGTGCAGTGGGTTTTACTGGCTGGGGTATTGTTAATCAATGCGTTCCCTGCCTTATTATTGGGAGGAATTATCCTTTTTGGCCTTACAACCCTGTTTTCGATCATTACTTTACCTGTTGAGCTGGATGCCAGTAACCGGGCACTTGCCTGGTTGAACCGTACTAATATTACCAATCAGCAGGAATACCCCAAAGCGAAAGATGCGCTGAAATGGGCGGCCTTAACGTATGTTGTTGCTGCCGTGGCATCTATCGCCACCCTGGTACAGTATATACTGATCTTCCTGGGCGGAAGCCGGGAGCGAAACTAGTCCGAAAGTTTTTCTGAAACATTTAGCAATTTGAATAAAAGCTGTGCAGCACCCTGCACAGCTTTTTTGTCTTCTTGACGTGCTGCGCCTGTCAGCCATGGGCGCCTACCTCCAAAATTTATAAAAAGAAGTTTTTCCGGCCTTCGGGTTTTTGTGAGCCCGCTCTGGTCACCATATCTAACTGCGCCGGGTATAATGATACCTGCTACGAAACCCGGCTATCAATAACCAATGCTAACTGTGACGCAAACTCCGGCCTTTATGCCGGAGTTTTTTTTGTGCTCCGGATGGGGGAGTTGGCCAATAAGTAAGGGTGAAAAAATACCTGTAAATAGTATGATGTGTATTGCCTGATGCGGGAAAGGGCAAAAATGGGGTAAGTTGTTGCACAGTTATTGGCTGAAACTGCACACTTATTGACTAAAACTGCACACTTATTGGTTTGTTGTAGGAGTATTGGCAGGCGGAACATAATTTCATGTTTTACTATCTGATCCCACGAGAGTTTCTGGTTCGCCTTTCTATAGTCTATCGGGTACCCCCTACGGTGCCCGATTTTTTTTGTCGTTGATTACACAGATTAGAATAAATACAAATTGAACAGATCCGGGAGCTGCTGGTTGTGGTGGGGTAATGAAATAGGAATATAGCAGGCATGGGACCGGTGTTGCCTGGTGATTTACTTACAAGTATGTATTAAAGCGAATTGTAAATCAGAGTTTGATCTCTTCTTCGTGTTTGTCGAAGAAGTGAAATTCTGTGAGGTGGTAATTGGTGTTTTCGGCAATCCTGATCTTTTGGCCGTATTTCATTCTCCATTTCCACTGTTGTGAGCGGAAGAGCCAGCCACCTTTGGTAAGGTAGGCGTACATGATGGGATGAACTACGAGGGTAAGATCTTTATGCTGATGTGTAATGAGATAGCTTAAGTTCTTTTCTATTTCATCTTCCAGGAGGAGGGTAGATGAGATTTTGCCGGTACCGGCACAGGTTGGGCAAACTTCCTGTGTATTAATATTCATTTCCGGCTTCATGCGTTGCCGGGTGATCTGCATGATACCGAACTTGGAGATGGGCAGTACTGCGTGTTTGGCCCTGTCGGGTTTCATGAACTCCTCCATTGCTTCGAGCAGCTTCCGCTTATTGTCGGGCAGCTTCATATCGATGAAGTCTACGACGATAATACCACCCAGATCGCGGAGGCGAAGTTGGCGGGATATTTCAGCAGCGGCTTCGAGGTTGGTTTCCAGGGCATTTAATTCCTGGTTATTACCTACGCTTTTGTATCCGCTGTTTACATCTATTACGTGGAGTGCTTCTGTATGTTCGATGATCAGATAAGCGCCGCTAGGGAGGTTCACTGTTTTGCCAAAAGCAGCTTTCACCTGTTTGGTAATACCAAACTGATCAAAGATGGGTAGGCCATTGTGATAAAAGGCTACAATATCGGCCTTTTCAGGTGCGATGCGTTGTATATAGCTCCGGGTATCATTGTAGATGTTCCGGTCATTGATCACAATTTTATTGAAGTCTTCATTCAACAGGTCGCGCAGGATGCTGGTGGTCTTGGTTTGCTCGCTGAGTATTTTAGCGGGGGCAACGGATCCTTTGAGATTATGTTGGATGGCTTTCCATGTTTCAACGAGCATGGAAAGGTCTTCATGCAGTTCTGCCGTATTCTTTCCTTCGGCTGCGGTACGAACAATTACGCCAAAGTTTTTTGGTTTGATGGCTTCTACGATCTTCTGAAGGCGTTTGCGTTCATCGGCAGAGTGGATCTTACGAGAAACGGCAACAATATCATTGAAGGGAGTAATGACCACAAATCTACCGGGTAAGGAAATTTCGCAGCTGAGGCGTGGGCCTTTGGCGGCGATGGGTTCTTTTAGGATCTGAACCAGGATATTGGGTTTGCCACTCAATACCTCGTTTATCTTACCGGTTTTAATGATCTCGGGTTCTACCTGGAAGGTACCGAAGTCAAAATCTTTATCGCTATTGTCGTTGATGGCCTGCTGGGTGAATTTCAATAAAGAGCGGGCATAGGGGCTAAGATCGGTATAATGGAGGAAAGCATCTTTTTCAAAGCCAACGTCCACAAATGCGGCATTGAGGCCAGGAATTAATTTTTTTACCTTACCGAGATAGAGATCTCCCACGGCAAAACTGGCATCAGCTTTTTCGTGATGCAATTCTACCAGCTTCTTATCCTCTAATAGGGCAATCTCTACGCCCTGAGGTGCAGCATTTATAATTAGTTCCTTATTCAAGCGTAACATCTTTTACCGTCTTACCAATCATCACTACAAGGAAGGCGCTGAAGCGGAATTAGTTGTCAAATATCCATTCGGTCAGGGATTGCAAGCAGCAGTTCTGTGAATAAATGACAAATAATAAATTCAGCCAAAGAAGGAAAGGGGCCCCGTTTTGGCGGGACCCGTTGCAAGAAGGTAAACCTAGCGGTTTTTCTTCTTATGACGGTTCTTTCTCAATCTCTTTTTACGCTTATGCGTCGCAATCTTATGACGCTTTCTTTTTTTACCACAAGGCATAAATTCCCAATGAATTTAGTTAAATAATAATTTTTAATACACTTTTTCCTTTCAGCGCTTCTTCAGCGATGCCGTTCCGGATCATAAATCCCGAGGGATTTAACTCAGCGCAGCCCAGGAAAGGTTTATTTCTTTAATAAGTTAATACGTTCTTCAATATCCTTCGCAAAGGCCGGATCTTTCAGGAGTTTTTTACCTTCTGTATACCATTTAATGGCATTGGTTTTATCTCCTTTACGTTCGCAAGCGTCGGCCAGCATCAGGATCGCTTCCAGGTTGCCGGGTTCGTGTTCTGCTACTTTGGTTAACCTTTCAATGGCCTTGTCCAATTGTCCTGAAACGATACCTCCGAGGCCCAGCATAAATTGTGCATACATATTATGCGGATCGCGGTCGGCAACGTCACGGATCATCTGAATTCCTTGCATTGGGTTATCGCTTATGCCTCCGAGGAGGTAGCAACTTCCCAGTCCGATCTTAAGGGAATCATTGGCCGGATCTAATTGTAAAGCCTTCTCAAACAACTCTTTAGCTTCGATAGCCATCCATCTTTTCAGGGCGGGTTCTTCCTGGCGGCGAACCCCGTCTAAATAGAATTGGGCAGCAAAGGTGAGGTTTTTTTGAGAATTTTCCAATTTAGCCGCTTTCGCAGTATACCAGGCATAGGGCAGGAGCAAATGAGCAGAGTCTCTCCAGAAGTCTGCCAACTGCCTGAATACTTTAATTTGCTGGTCTTTTACATCGCCACGGACAACGGCTGTTTCCAGCTTACTGACGTATGCCTGTTGGGATGGGGTAAGCTTCTGGCGGGATGCCGCCAGAATGGTTTCAATGTCTAATTGACCCGCAGCAGGTGATGCTACGGGCATAGTTTTATCTTTCGGGGGGATAGTTCGGCCAAAGAAATATACCAGGCAAAACAGAATGACTCCGCTGCCTACTAAGACCATCTGCTGCTTTTTCACGTATCGGTGTAAATTTAGTGAGCAGCAAATTTACATTTCATCGTCGGGGTTTGGTTGATCTTCTTTGACGGATTGCAATTTTTTAACTTCTGCTACGAATTCTTTAGCAGGTTTGAATGCAGGAATGTAATGTTCAGGGATGTGTACCGCAATGTTTTTCTTAATGTTGCGGCCGATTTTGGCAGCACGCTTTTTGGTAATAAAGCTGCCAAACCCACGAATGTAGATGTTTTCTCCTTGGGATAAGGTATCTTTCACTTCCTTGAACATGGTCTCCAGCGTAACCAAAACATCAACCTTGGGAATACCTGTTTTTTCAGATATTTGGTTAACGAGGTCTGCCTTTCTCATGTCGATGAATTTTTAACGGGTTTTCAAATTTTTTTTACTTTAAACGGCAACCGGCACAAAATCAATTCATTACTCAAATTAAATGTTAATTCGCACATTTGCAAGAAAAGGTCTAAATAATTGATATTGAGGGGCATCAATTTTCATGCCGGGTTCTATTTAACCTATCTCATTATCAGAAAGTTATATATTCAATATTTACCATGAAACCAACGTTCACTGAAAAGCTTTTAGGGTGGAATAATGACCAAAATACCCGTTCGATGCCCTGGAAAGGGGAAAAAAATCCTTACAAAATATGGTTGAGTGAGATCATTCTACAGCAAACGAGGGTAGAACAAGGATTGGCCTATTATGAAAAATTTATTGCTGCATTTCCTACGATACAAGATTTGGCCAAAGCACCTGAAAAAAAAGTATTTAAGTTGTGGGAAGGATTGGGTTATTATACACGATGTAAGAACCTCATTGCTACTGCAAAAAAAGTAGTGAAAGATCATAAAGGGAAGTTTCCTTCTACGTATGATACGATTAAAGAGTTAAGTGGTATTGGGCCTTATACTGCAGCTGCCATTGCTTCCTTTGCTTTTAATGAACCCAGGGCTGTTGTAGATGGTAATGTACAACGTGTTATTGCGCGTTATTTCGGGATTTCGACTCCCATTGATACCACAGCAGGTAAAAAGATGTACCAGGAGCTGGCGACGGCTTTACTTGATACAGCACAGCCGGGCGTTTACAATCAGGCGATCATGGATTTTGGCGCAGTGATCTGTAAACCACAAAACCCCTTATGTTCCGGATGTCCACAACAAGCCGATTGTGAAGCATTTAAACATGATCTAATAAAACAGCTGCCGGTTAAAGAGAAAAGTCTTAAAAAGAAGGAGCGGTGGTTTTATTATTTTATCATTCAGTATCAGGATAAATTCTATATCCGGGAGCGTACGGATAAGGATATCTGGCAAAACCTGCATGAATTTGTTTTGCATGAAGCTACGCAGCCTGTTGAGGCTATTTTCCAGGACTTGCCATTTCTAAAAAAGCTGTTTGGAAAGCAAAGCTATTCGGTCAGTCATATTAGTAAAGTTTACCATCAGCAACTCACACATCAGCTAATACATGGGCAGTTTATCACTATTACAACGCTTAAGCCTGTTGCGGGCCTGAAAGATTACCTGTTGATTGATAAAAAGCAATTAAAAAAGTATGCCTTTCCGCGTGTTATTAACACTTTCCTGGAGGAGAAGTCATCGCTGGCACAGTTATTTTAAGCCTTTGAGTATGATGGGGAATGGTCCCTATATTAACACTTAGGAGGGTTAAAAAAATGGGATAATATCTACAAAAAAAATTAACTTTAAGAGTAAATAAAACCGGTAGACGATTTCTAACAATAAACTCACCATTTATGAGAGGCGTTAACAGGGTTATGCTCATTGGCAATTTAGGAAGAGACCCGGATGTACAGTACCTGGAAGGTAATATTGCGGTTGCAAAATTTCCATTGGCCACCACTGAAACATTTAAAGACAGGGCGGGGAAGCTAATTTCACAAACAGAATGGCACACAGTGGTATTATGGAGGGGATTGGCAGAGCTGGCTCAGAAATACCTGCATAAAGGAAGCCTGGTATATATAGAGGGGCGTTTGCGTACACGGAGCTGGGAAGATAAGGAAGGCAATAAGAAATTTGCTACGGAGGTGGTGGGAGATAACCTCATCATGCTGGATAAAAGAACTGATGGAACAGGCCACCATGGCCCACACAGCAATTCACACGGTGAAAATATAGAAGGATTCAATGCTGATATCCCTCCCATGGGCGAACCTTCACAAGACCTGCCTTTTTAAACACAGATTACGCAGATTAATTACTGATTTCGCAGAGTAGGACGCGGATCCCGCGGATCAATAAGTCTTGGTTAAAGACAGATCAAGTAGATTTTGCGGAATTGCAGACAGATTTCCCAAACCGCAGAAAAAACGGGAAAAGCTGATTTTATGGGTTAAACAAGATTTAATTGGCTCCAAAGGCAATAAAGTCTCCCCCAAATCCATTTTTGATCATTCCAGCCCGTGATAATATTTTTGCACAAAATTTGTTTATAAGGGGCAGGCTATGAACCTGCCTTTCTGATAGGGCACTAAGAGCACCGCCTGTCATGTTGATCGATCATTGTTAACAAAAACCAATTGCTTTGGATAATTCTTTCGGGTGTTTGTTATTAGGCGAAATATGGCAGCCCATCATGCTGGCGGTCAATGTACAAACCACTACAATACTATCTGCCGTAGTATTATTTCTTTTACTTCTTTCTTTTTTTATATCGGGTGCCAGAGTGGCTTTCTTCTCCCTTACTTATCGGGATGTGAATATGCTTAAAACCAAGCAGGATTCGGGTTGGAAGCGTATTGCCAATTTGCTGGAAGAGCCCAGGACATTACAGGCTTCGCTCACGATTGCCAATACGCTGATCAATATTGCGATCATTATCCTGGCCAATTTTCTCATAGACCCCATATTTACTTTTAAGCAGGAGGGCTGGTTTGTGCAATTCCTGGTGAATGCCATCAAAGTATTGGTGATCTGTTCGGTGATCGTATTATTTGGAGAGGTATTGCCCAAGGTGAGGGCCAATCAGAACAACCTGCGTTCGGCATACGAATCTTCGTTCCTGGTAGAAGTGATCTATTATATTTTCAAAAGGATGGCCGGCTGGATGGTGAATCTTTCGGACCGGGTGGAGAAGATATTTGGCGGCAAGGCTTCACGAGCCTATACGCAAAAGCAATTGGAAGAAGCGATCCGTTCCACGATCCATGAGGAGGAAGAGCAGCGTATCCTGGCCGGGATCTATAAGTTTGCCAATATCACGGTAAAACAGGTCATGCGTACCAGGCTGGATGTACATGGTGTAGAGCACAATATTTCATTCAAGACTTTGAAGAAGGGGGTGGAGGAATTGCATTTTTCACGTTTGCCGGTTTATAAGGGTAGCCTGGACGATATACAAGGTATTATACACTCCAAAGACCTGATCCCTCATTTGAATGAGCCAGATAATTATGATTGGCTAAGTTTGATGAGGCCTCCTTATTTTGTACATGAACAAAAATTCATTGAAGACCTGCTTACTGAATTTCAAAGTAAGCGGATCCATTTTGCCGTGGTGGTGGATGAATTTGGAGGCACCAGTGGCATTATTACGCTGGAGGATATTTTGGAAGAGATCATTGGAGAAATAAAAGATGAGTTTGATGAAGAGGAGTCTGGTAACAAGAAAATAGATGATACGACTTATATTTTTGAAGGCCGGACAATGATATACGATGCGTGCAGTACGATGAACCTGCCGGCTGATACGTTTGACCAGGTAAAGGGGGAGAGTGATTCGCTGGCGGGATTGATCCTGGAGCTGGCGGGAGAAATTCCTAAAGCCGGTGATATGGTTCCCATTGGAGATTTTGAGTTTACGATACTTGAAGTGGAACGTAACCGGATCAAAAAAGTGAAGGTGACGATCAAGCCGGGGACGGTGTGAGGATATTGATTTTTGATTAATGCGCTGATTAAAATATAGTATGAAGACTAGATCCTTTTTGTGTTTCCTGATGATATGTGTAGTGGCTGCCTGTAACAGTGATTATACTCTTAAACGAAGAGGATACTATAAAATAGACTTCCCCAAGCATCAATACCAATCATTTAACCAGCCTGGGTATCCCTACTCCTTTGAGTATCCGGTGTATGCCAAAGTTATTAAAGACACTACTTTCTTTGACGGGAAGCCGGAAAATGATTATTGGATCAATATTGATTTTCCCCAGTTCAAGGGAAGGATCTACATCAGCTATAAAGAGGTTGGAAAGAATAATTTTACCAAGTTGGTGAATGATGCTTTTGAAATGACGTATAAGCATACCTCAAAGGCTACTGAAATAACTGATTCGGCCATCAGGACTCCGCAGGGCGTTGGCGGGCTGTTCTTTAATGTAGGGGGAAATGCAGCTACTGCCAAGCAGTTTTTTGTTACGGATTCTGTGCGGCATTTTTTGCGCGGCGCGTTGTATTTTGATGCTACACCCAATGAAGATTCTCTCGGTATAGTCAATGATTTTTTATTGACGGATATGAAGCACCTGATCAATTCGCTTCAATGGAAATAGGTTCCCCGATCAGGTTAAGCTTTTCACTTAGTTACAGCTAGTTATTTCTTTGTTTTGGCATTCCCGCCAACTTATTTTATTTTTCATGCCACTAGAATCCTCCAAAACTATGCGCATGAAAAGGGCATCCCTGTTTTTGATCTCCTTGTTTACAGGTTATCTGCTTATAGCACAAACTCCTCTCGAAGACAGTCTGAAAACATCGCTTGGCAAGGCTACGAATGATGCAGAAAGGATCAATATCTTATCTGATCTGGCGGTTTTTTCTATGGGCTGGGACAATGGCCAGGCTGACAAATATGCCAATGAGATGATGGAGATTGCTGAAGTGAGTCGTAACCGGACTTTAATGATCAGGGCCTTTCTCTACAATGCACGTCGTTATTATGAATCCTCCGGATCGCAGGAGGCGGTTGGTAAGGCATTAGAAACTGCTACGAAGGCTGTTGAACTGGCCAAGAGCAGCGGGTTGGACGATTACCTGGCCCTGGCCTATACTTACCTGGCACGGGGGTACCGGATTACCGGCGAAGCGGATAAAGCGTTGAATATGAATAACCTTGCATCAGCGCTGGTGGTGAACAGCAAGGATGACTCTATTAAGACGATCGTTTTTTCATCGTTGGGTTCAACTTACTTATTTAAGAACGAGAAACTGCTTGCCTTTCGAAATTACCTTACGGCACAGGATATAGCAGAACAGGACAAGCGCTATGAGCTATTGCGAAATGTGTATACGAACCTGGGGTACTTTTATAACGTGCTTGGAAATTATGAGAAAGCCAAGGATTTTGAATTTAAGAAAGTACAGCTTCAGCGGGCAAATAACAAACTGTATGATCTGCTGGATACCTATAATAGTCTTGGTACCTTATTCCGCAATTCCAAGCAATTTGACCTGTCTGAGAAGTTTTATGAGCATGCGCTGAAGCTGGCCGATTCCTTAAAGATCGACAAGTTCAAACTGGGCACTTACCTGAACCTGGTGAATCTGTACCTGAACAATAGTCAGTTTGAAAAAGGGCTGGCCTTTTTCAAATCACACAAGGAGGTAGGGGATTTTATCAGCCGCTCGGGGATGGATTTCTTTGTATACCAGGGATATGGCTCTATGTATACTTTTGTAAACAAGCTGGATTCTGCTGCTTATTATTTTAAACTGGCCGAACCAGGATTTGAGGCGAGGGCTACCAAGACGAATAAGTATTGGTTTTATAGCAATTATGCTTATTATTTCAATAAGCGGCACCAATATGATAGTGCCATTATTTATTGGCAGAAGGCCCGGCAATTGGGAGAAGACGTTGGTAATCTGGAGTTTCAACAACAATCCACACTCAGCCTGGATTCGCTTTATCAGTTGAAAGGGGATTACAAAAACGCGCACCACTACAATAGTTTATCCTACGAATACAAGGACAGTCTGCAAAAGCTGGCCAAAGAGAAAGACCTGTTATCGCTTGAGATTGACAATGAAAATCGTCGTAAGGAGCGGGAGGCGAAGCAAAGGGAGGATGAGTTGACGCGGAGGCATAATATCCAATACATGGGTATTACGGTAGCCATTGTAGCCATCTTTATCTTATTGGTAATGGCCGGCATTTTCAGGGTATCGACGGCTACGATCAAAGTGCTTGGCTTTTTTGCCTTTATTTTCCTTTTCGAGTTTATAATCCTGCTTGCTGACAATCAGATCCACCATTGGACGCATGGGGAGCCCTGGAAGGTCATGTTGATCAAGATCTTGCTCATTGCCATGTTATTGCCCCTGCACCATTGGCTGGAAGAAAAAGTGATCCATTACCTCACTTCTCAAAAACTATTGCAGGTAAAGGGTAAAAACCTGCTGGGCAAGGTATTCGGGCGGAAAAAGGTGGTTGGTCCGGTGGAAAATATATAGGCCGGGGTTACTGGCAAGGTTGTAAATTTGCCCTGTAAAATATAATACTCTTGATAGCAGTTGAAAATGTATTGATCAGTAATGAGGTTGTGGAGGCGCAATTTGTGTGCGATCTCGTTAAGTGTAAAGGTGGTTGTTGTGAAGAAGGGGATGCAGGGGCACCATTGGAAGATGGGGAACTGGATCTGATGGTAGAATTCTATGAGAAGGTGAAGCCTTACCTGACGAAGGAGTCAATAGCTGAAATAGAACGGAAAGGAAAATACGTTTACCACCGTGAGTTTGGCTGGGTAACACCTACGCTGGGTAATGATAATGAGATCTGCGTATATGGTATCAGGGATTCGAAGGGTATCATTAAATGTGCCTTTGAACAGGCCTATAACGATGGAATAATTGGCTGGAAAAAGCCAATCAGTTGTCATTTTTTCCCCATTATACAAAAGAATGGCCGCCATGGCGATTTTGACCGGATGAATTATGAGCCCCGGGAAGAGTTGTGCAAGCCTGCCTGTGGTCTTGGTAAAAAGTTGAAAGTACCTGCTTATCAGTTCCTGAAGGAACCCATTATCCGGAAATATGGTGAAGATTTTTACCAGGCGCTGGATAAGGTAGCCAAGGATTATTTTGCAGGTAAGCAGGAAGATTAATCAAGTATTTCACTCTACAACAGGCATCATGAGCGATATCGTATCAACCTTCATGGCCAAAAGCACGGTTAAAGCGGCGGATCTGGAACACCGGCGGAAGGTGAATTTCAACATCAGCAAGTACAATGCTACGGTACCGCTTGGTAAAGAGCAGTTTTCGAATGTGCACCTGGCGCGTGAGCGGGCTAAAAATGTGAAATGGCGGGCTATTGAGATGCTGGATGTGTACCTGGAAGAGTTTGAGTCCAATCTCATGAAGCGGGGCGGCAAGGTTATCTGGGCCGAGGATAGCAAACAGGCGTTGGAAGAAATAGCGAAGATCTGTGCAGAAAAGAACTGCAAAACGATTGTGAAGAGTAAGAGTATGGTAACGGAAGAAATTCACCTGAATGACTTCCTGGAGAAGAAAGGTATAGAGAGTGTAGAAACGGATCTGGGTGAATATATTCAACAATTGGATGGCGAGCCACCTTATCATATAGTAACTCCGGCCATGCATAAAAGCAAGGAGGATGTGGCTAAATTATTCTACAATAAGCTGGGTACAGCTCCTAATTTAACGCCCAGTGAACTTACGCTGGTGGCGCGGGAAAAACTGCGCACAAAATATGTAGAGGCTGAGATCGGTATCACGGGAGCTAATTTCATAATCGCTGATATAGGGGGTATTGCTGTTACTGAAAATGAAGGTAATGCGCGTTTGAGTTGTGCATTTCCTAAAACGCATATTGCGATTGTAGGTATAGAAAAGATCATCCCTTCCATTAATGACCTGGGTTTATTCTGGCCCTTGTTGGCTACTTACGGTACCGGGCAGCAGGTTACGGTATACAATACGATTGTGAGTGGTCCCCGGCAACCGGGAGAAACGGATGGCCCAGAGGAGATGTATGTTATTTTGTTGGACAATGGGCGTACGAATATACTGGCTAATGAAAAGACGAGGGAGAGCTTGTATTGTATTCGTTGCGGAGCTTGTCTGAATGCCTGTCCTGTTTATAAGAATATTGGCGGCCATGCTTATGGCACTACGTATAGTGGTCCAATTGGATCGGTGATTACGCCCCATCTGAAGGAGCTGAATGATTGGAAGCACTTGAGTTATGCTTCTTCGTTGTGCGGTAATTGTACGGAGGTTTGTGCGGTAAAGATCAACCTGCATGAGTTATTACTGGAAAACCGGCACGAAGCGGTGGAGGAAGGTGCTGCGGGGTGGACGGAAAGGATGGCCTGGAAGGCCTGGAAGGTAGCCAGTCTTAACCGAAAATGGATGAACAAAGGGAACCAGAAAATGAAGAATTGGATGGTTAACAAGGTTTTTAAAGGTTGGACAGCTCATCGGGGGGAATTGGATTTTGCGCCGAAAACGTTTAATGAGCAATGGCAGGAGCGGTATGGCCCCCAGATCAAAAAATGATAACATTATTTGCCAGAAAGTCAACTTTGTCAGTTGACTTTTTTATTTTGTGTAACGGATGCTGCTTTATTGTAATACCATTACGCCCCGCCTTCAATATATTGTTGATTTTTTCAACAAAGAATTGTTTGAAGAACCTATTTCCATTACTACAGCTATTGATGCTTTCCAGGCAGCAAATGGCCCTAAGCTAAATTATTCCACGCAGGAACTTACGGGGTACAATTTGAACATTCACCCGGTAGGGTTGCTGTTTGAAAATGGTATCCGGCCTCAAACAATCCACTGTTTTACCACTAATGGCCTGATCGCGTTTTTTTCTACCACGGGGGATATGCCCTTTGATGTGTTTGCTGCTTCTTTTTACCTCCTCAGCCGGTATGAGGAATACCTGCCGCATGAAAAGGATGAATATGGCCGGTATGCGCATACGAATTCGCTGGCCTTCAGGGAGGGTTTTTTAGACCAGCCGTTGGTGAATTACTGGTTGAAGTATTTTAAGGAAGTGATGGTTCAAAAGTTTCCTGAGCTGTTGTTCCGGAAGAACAACTTTAAGTGTATTCTTTCTTACGATATTGATATTGCCTGGTCGTACCTGCATAAAGGTTTTATACGTACTGCAGGGGGCTTTGGCCGGGATATTTTGAAGGGGGAGTGGTCGCTTGTAAAGGACCGTTGGGATGTGTTGCGGGGGGCAAAGAAGGACCCATACGACTGTTTTGAGTGGCTGGATGCGTTGCATCTGTATTGCCGTTCCAGGCCTTATTACTTTTTTCTGGTGGCCCGTAAGCAGATAGGGTATGATAAAAATACACCTACACAGGTGAAAGCCTTTCGCAGTTTGATCGAATACTATGCCCACACGTACAAAACGGGTATCCATCCATCCTGGCAAAGTGGTGATGATGTTGATCTGCTGACGGAAGAGAAAGAGTGGCTGGAAGTGGTGGCTGATACTGAGATCATCCGCAGCCGGCAACATTATATCCGTTTTGAATTGCCTGATACGTATCGTCATTTGATCAAGGCGGGGATAGAAAAGGATTTCTCGATGGGGTATGGTAGTATTAACGGTTTCCGGGCTTCTGTTTGTTCTTCATTTGCCTGGTATGACCTGAAACAGGAAAAGGCTACTTCGCTGCTGATCTATCCTTTTTGTTTTATGGATGCGAATTCATTTTATGAACAAAAGGACTCTCCACAACAAGCCTATGCAGAGTTGATCCTGTATCATGAGCAGGTGCGTAAAATAAATGGCATGATGATCTCGATTTGGCATAATTCGATCCTGGGAACTGATAAAACCTTTGCAGGATGGCGTGAGATGTTTGAGTTGTTTATGAAGGAAACGGTTTACTGGGATGCTTATTCGGATTGAGGAATGGTCTGTAAAGCCCGTAAGACCGGAAGGCTGGGGCTTGGGTTACCATTAATTTTCGGCTGGCTTGTTTTTCCTGTAGGCTTTATTGATGAGGTGTACGCCCAATAAAGTAATAGCACCTCCGGCTATAATAAACAGGGTAAGTTTTTCATCAAACAACATGGAGCCTAATAATACAGCCACAACGGGGTTGATATAGGCATAAATGGAAGCCTGTTCGGTAGGCAGGTTTTGTAATGCGTATAAATAAGCAATAAAAGAGATAACTGAACCAAAAGAGGCGAGGTAGGCAATGGCAGTCCATGACTGCCAGGGAATATCCTGTACTGGTATGGTTTGACCACTGAAGAATGCTACCAGGCTGGTGATGATACCTGAAATGAGCATTTGGAGGCCAAGGCTAAAATAGGGATTGAAAGCGGCTGCTTGTTGTTTGGTATAGAGGGTTCCGAATGCCCAGGTCCAGGAAGCTGTCAGGGAAAGGAGGATTCCAAACCGGAATTCTGGATCCAGGAAATCGGCCAGGTGTTCATAGAAAATAACGCATACGCCTGCAAAACCCAATAGCAGGCCCAGAATAGCTTTAGCTGGTATTTTGGATTTGGCGGTAAAGAGGTTAATAAGCACGATCCAGAGGGGAAAAGTAGCTGCGATTATGGATCCCAGTCCTGCTGAAATGTATTTTACGCCCCAGGTAGACAGTCCATTAGTGAGGGCGAAATTCAGCAAACTCAGGATAATGATCGGTCCCCATTCTTTTCCCCTTGGCCAGGCTCTTCCTTTACTAAGAAAAAAGACCACATATAAGAGTCCACCAATAGATTGGCGTATACCTGCCAATTGTAATGCCGGCATGTATCTTACTCCCTGCCGGGAGGCAATCCAGGTGGTACCCCAAAAGAAGCATACCATGCCCAAGGCAAAAAGGGCCTTGAAACGGGTGCCCCTTTTTTGAAGGAAAGGTGGTTTATATGTGGGTGCGGTCATTCTTAATTATCAATGCTTAAAATGGCGCATGCCGGTCATCACCATGGCCAGTTTGTTTTGTTGGCAATATTCAATGGAATCCTTGTCTCTTACGGATCCACCGGGTTGAATGAAAGCTGTGATACCTGCAGCATGGCCCATTTGCACACAATCGTTGAAGGGGAAAAATGCATCACTGGCCAATACGGCACCATTCAGGTCGAACTTAAACTGACCGGCTTTTTCGATTGCCTGGCGTAAGGAGTCAATGCGGCTGGTTTGGCCACATCCCTTGCCAATAAGTTGTTTGTTGCTGACCAGGGCAATGGCATTTGATTTCAGGTGTTTGCACACCAGGTTGGCAAAATCAAGGTCGGCCCTTTCGGCAGCCGTGGTTTCGCGACCTCCTACTTCTTTCCATTCTACATAATTACCTTCATCAGCTCCCTGTACTAATACACCGTTTAATACTGATTTGTATTCTTTGGCTTTTTTGAAAGGGGCTTTTTGTTGTAATAATATCCTGTTCTTCTTTGATTTCAGTATGGTGAGGGCATCTTCATTAAAGGATGGAGCAATCAGTACTTCAAAGAAAATCTCATTGATGGCTTCGGCAGTAGCTTTATCAATAGTGCCATTGCTAACCAGTACGCCTCCAAAGGCGCTTTCAGGATCTCCTGCCAGTGCTGCATCCCAGGCTGCTTTTACAGATTCACGGGCAGCTATGCCGCACACATTGGTATGCTTGATAATAGCAAAGACAGTGGAGGTGGTATCGCTGCTAAACTCTCCGATCAATTGTACAGCTGCATCCACATCGACGAGGTTGTTGTAGGAAAGTTCTTTTCCGTTCAATTGGTTGAAGAGGGCATCCAGGTTGCCATAAAATACGCCTGTTTGGTGTGGGTTTTCACCATAGCGCATTGTTTTGGGATGGGGGATAGATTCCAGGAAATACAAAGCGTTTTCCGGATTAAAGTATTTGGCGATGGCTACATCGTAATGGGCCACAATTTCAAATGCTTTGGCTGCAAAAGCTTTGCGTTGCTCAATGGTAGTAGTTCCCTGCTGTTCACGGAGCAATTGTTCCAGTGGGGCATATTCGGTTTTGGCAGCTACGACTACCAGGTCCCTGAAATTTTTAGCTGCTCCACGGATCATGGAGGGGCCGCCAATATCTATTTTTTCAATAATGAGTTTTTCTTCGCTGGTGCTGGCCACGGTTTCCTCGAAAGGGTAGAGGTCTACAATTACCAGGTCGATTTCCGGGATCTTGTATTGTTTCATTTCCTGCAGATCGGTTTCATTATCCCGACGGCCCAGGATACCTCCAAATACGGATGGATGGAGTGTTTTTACACGTCCGCCCAGGATGGATGGGTAGGTAGTGAGGTTTTCAACGGGTATAACTGGTATGCCGAGTTTTTCGATGAAGGACTGGGTTCCACCGGTAGAGTAAATGGTAATTCCTAATTGGTGGAGTTGTTGTACTACTGGTTCCAGGCCATCTTTATAAAAAACAGAAATGAGGGCAGATTGAATCTTTTTTGTCATAAACTTAAATTTTCTAAGAGGGATCCCATAGCAGGACTGGTTTTCCTGGTACGGAACAATCGTGGTAAATGCTTTGAGAGGCGCAAAGGTAACTTAATGGAGGGTTAAAACAAAGGCGCCCTGATTTGTCACAGCATGGCAGGAGATACCCAGTTTACGGCAATCTTGCTGCCAACTCATTGTTTTCCAATGAGAATTGGTAGGGTCGATCACAATTTTATGGCAGTCAAAAAGGGTGGTAAGTTCCCTGGCGGTTACTTTGGGGTTGCGGGAAAGTATAATAATATCTATGGGGATCTTACGGACAGGTTTTAAAAAGGGCATTGCTTTATCCACTACCAGGAGTGAAAGATTGCCAAATTTGAAGAGGCTGGTTGCCTGTTGGAGATTACTTAGGCTATCGGCGGGAGCAATGCGGTGTGCTGTACGGCTGGGTTTTAAATGGAAATTGGATAGGGTGGCGTTATGAAGGAGCAGGGAGTCGCCCTTGAAAACATAGTCTTGTCCATTAATAAAATCGATGGCCTGGTGTTGGGGAACATTGTAGACGATGAGTTTTTGTTGCCTGGTTGCCTGGTATGAGAATTGGGCATAGAGTAAGAGGTATAGCCAACCGGCTCCCAGCGCTACGAGGAAGCCCTTTTTCTTTTTTTGTAAGAGCCAGGTGGCAAGGCCGAAGATCAGGATATAAAGGAAAGCTACCTGAAGGGGGCTGATCTGTATGTCATCGGTTGTGGTGTAGGGCAGCCGGCTCATGGTTTCGATAAAGTAGTTCAGCAGCCGGATCAATTTGTCCAGCAGCCAGCCAATGGCCGTTGCGGCCTGGGGAATAAAAGAAAATGCACAGATGGCCAGTTCGATGCCCAATATGAGGCTTGACAAAGGAACAGCAACCAGGTTGGTTACAAGGAACAGGTTGGGGAATTGGTGGAAATAGTACATGCTGATGGGGAGTGTAAGTATTTGAGCCGCCAGGGTAACGGCTATCAGTTTCCAGCCATAGTCCAGGAATTTGTTTTTAATGAACAGGCAATGGTAAATGGGTTTCATGAACAGGAGGATACTGAATACTGCGGCATAGGAAAGCTGGAAGCCGACATCCCAACATAACCTGGGATCATAGCATAATAAGAGGAATGCTGATGCTGCCAGGGAGTTGTAGGCAGAACTGGTTTGAGGGAGCAGGTTGCCAATGACCAGGCAAGTAAACATGATGGCTGCCCGCAGTACGGAGGGGGAGGCGCCAGTGAGGAAGGCGAAGGCCCAAAGGGCAGTAATGATGATAATGGGGCCGGCCCAACGATTATACCGTTTGGGCAACTGATTGCATAAAAAGATGAGTATTGCATAAATAAGTCCAAGATGTAATCCTGAAACTGCGATTACATGTACCACACCCGTATTGATATATGATAGTAAGAGTTGTTTGTCGAGGTCGTCTTTGTACCCCAATAAAAGCGCTTCTGCTAAACCGGCTTGCTTTTTGTCAGCGATGTTTTTCCGGAGGATATTCAGCAAGTTTTCACGGGTATAATACAGTACTTTTTTCACGGGGTTAAACTGCATTTTTTCGGCAGTGATGTATTCATGTTCATGCAGGTATACCTGGTGGTAGATGTTTTTGAATGCACAGTATTGTTCATAATTGAAGGCAGCGGGGTTGGTGTTGTTCCTGATGGATTCAGGAGTTTTAATAAACATGATCTGATTGCCATATTGCAATTGGGGTGGTTGGTTGCTTTTTTGAAAGTAGAGGATTAGCCTGCCTTTTACGGGTTGGACATGTTGTCCTTTAATAATGGCCTGGAGGGTAGCGGTGGTGCTGTACGATTTTGATTTTTCCTGGAGGGGTTCTTCAATGGTAGCCAGGAGTGTGTCGGCAGGTGTGTCGTACCGGGGAAACCAATGTTGTTGGTGGCGTATGTCTTTATACCAGGCCAGCAAGAAACCAGTGCTCAGGAGGAGGGTATTCAGGAGTAATCCATTGATGAATCGGAGCCTGAATTTTGTGGGTACCGGAAGGCGGGAAAATAGCATCAGGCCTGTACTACAGGCCAAAATAGTGATCCAGCCGATATGGAGGGACATGTGGCTATACCATTGAATTAGAATACCAATAATAAAGGGGGGAATAAAACGCAAAAAAGGGGCTTCCTTCCAGTCAAATATTCTGGTTGAACGCATACTAAAAAAGACAAATCTCTGTTAAGAAAAGGGCTTTACAACTGGCTTGTAGTATTGATTCAGGAGAAGAAAGAAGCACCACTTCCACCTACACAAGGAAAAGTAGGATAAGGTAATAATGGTAATGGATAGTAAGGTAGTTGCGGTGCTTTTAATCAGGTTGGGAATGACCAGAATAAAATTTCCTCAAGTTATTTGCGTGAACAAAGGCCTTGAGGAAATCTGTCGGCTGGCTTTCACAGGAGTATTGGATTTTGAAAAACGGGATGATAGCAACTCTCCAGTATCTAATTTCAGACAAAAATCTAAGCTACCCATACAAAGGGCTATTTATTAATGACGGGATTTTAAGCAGTTGAATAGCGGGGATCATACCCCCGTTTTTTTACGGTGTAGGACTCCCGTTTTTTCCCGGTTTTATAATCAGTTCTTTAGCGGTTTTTTTTCGATGTTTTTCACGTGACTCCTTGAAATCCTTCACTTTACGAATAATACTAATTCGTAATTATTTGGCTAACACTCTATTGTAGCCGAAGTTCTCCCCCGTAGCTGATTAATTTTACATCGTTATCAAAATCATTCATGTTTAAATCCCCCAAGCAATGACAACTATTCAAAAAAAATCTTTAAAGGTTGGAAGGTATGTAGACACTAACCACGTAGACACTGTAATCCGCAATTACAAGAGAGAGCGTTGGGTGCACAATTCGGAGCACATTGGTAAGGAAGATTCATTAAGTGTATGGTACAGTGTAGAGGAACTGGAGGACTTCATTCATAAAATAAAGGCTCATGGCGGCGATGGTATTAAGATGTGTTTTGGCGCCTATTCTGAGAATTACGAGATAAGACCTGAATACAGCAGCCGGCAGACGATTGTAATGGTGGCTACCCGCAGCAAAGAATCTGAGACAGGCGTTGCCAATAAAGACCTTTATATTAATCCTGGACAGATCCTGGCCTATAATTTAGGAAGTGCTTGTCCTCCCAACTGCAGTTCGGGCGGTACCAATAAGCCTGCTGGTCCTGGCGACAGTGGTGATGACTGGGGTGGTATTGGTGTAACGATTGTTGACCGTGGTCCTAAAGGATTAACAGTAGTATAATTAAGTTTTTAAATACAAGAAAAGCCTCTGTTATTCCCCAACAGGGGTTTTTCTTATTCTGGATCGCAGCAGAAAAAATATACACTATATTCGGGGGCCATGAATGTTCCAGGATACTTATACTTTGAGCTTATTAGCTTGCTGGCTTCTATTACGCTTTTGTTTCGAAAGGGAGTCCCCTTTTATCTTAAATTGTTTGCCCCTTACTTATTATTTACATTGACGGTGGAGATCATTAGCTGGAGGATGAACCAGGCAAGTGAGGACAATTCTTCCCTGACTATATACTTTTCAGCTTTTTAATTTGAGTTTTACCTGTATGCACTGTATAATTTTATACGAACGCCGCGGATAAGAAAAATTGTGCTCTGTATGGTGATCCTTTATCCGTTATTGGCGCTGGTAAATATCCATTTTATACAGAAAAATGATTTTCCCTCTATTTCTTATTCGCTAGGTTGTTTGTTGATAGTAGGGTTCTGTATCTATTATTTTTATGAGTTGTTTCATTTGCCTAGTTCCGTGAACCTGGTGCGAGAGCCGGCTTTCTGGATCTGTACAGGGCTGATGTTCTTTTACATTTGTAGTTTTCCTTTATTCGGGCTGTATAAACTATTGTATTCTGCCTCGAGTATTATTTTGGCGAATATCACCACTATTTTAACTGTAATGAATGCGTTGCTGTATACGCTTTTTACGGTTGGTTTTTTATGCAGCTTCCGTACCCGAAGATCGCAGTAAAGTCACCCCTATTAAATAAGTGATTGAGCGGAGATTAATTTTGTAATTTGCCATCTGCCATTGTCTTTATCCATACTAGTTAACAGCCATATAATTGCATGAATCAGGGTCAGGAAATTTATATTTTCATTATCATCGCCGGGATACTGTCTATAGCGGTGGTGAGCTTTATCGTGATCACTGTGTTGCAGTACCAACGCAGGCAACACCGGCATGAACGGGAACTGACGAGGATGAAGGATCAGTATGAGCAGGAGGTATTGCGTTCTCAATTGGAGATCCAGGAAGAGACGTTTAAGATGATCGGCCAGGAGTTACATGATAACATTGGACAGGTATTGTCGGTGGTTAAGTTATCGCTGGCCATATTGCCAATAGATAAGGAGCATGAGGCGTATGAACCGATTCTTAATTCCCGTCAAATTCTGAATAAAGCAGCGCTTGATCTATCGGATCTGACCAAGAGCCTACATAGTGATCGTATTGCGCAAATAGGGTTGGTGGAAGCTATCCGGTTTGAGTTGGAAAGTGTACGTAAAAGTGGGTTGATGGAAGTGGGGTTTGAGACGGACGGACCAGAGCATCATTTTGATGGACAGAAGTCTATCTTCCTGTTCCGGATGTTCCAGGAAATGTTAAATAATATCCTGAAGCATTCCCAGGCTACCCGGGTTGGAGTGAGTCTGGTATTTTCGGATGATGATAAATTTGTGCTTACCCTGGCCGATAATGGGGTGGGATTTGACGTAGAGGCCAAGAGAAATTCTGTTTCTTCTTCTTCCGGTGTTGGATTAAAGAGTATCTTCAATAGGGCAAGATTGATTGGTGCTGATCTGGAAATGAAAAGTGCACTGGGGAAAGGAACTACTGTTACCATTCAACTATCTTTGCCACAAGAAAGCTAAGTACTCTCCGAATGACAGTTGGTAAACAAATACAAGTAGCGGTTGCTGATGACCATACGCTGATGCGCAAAGCCCTGGCGAGGTTGATCAGTACATTTGAGAATTACACCATTTTATTTGAAGCGGATAATGGTTCAGATGTAAAGGATAAGATAGGCCGGCATATTATTCCTGATATCCTGTTATTGGATGTGAATATGCCTGGTATGGATGGCTATGAAACTGTGAAATGGTTATTTAAGAACCATCCGCATATCAAAGTGCTGGCCTTGTCTATGTCGAGTGATGAAAGTACCATTATACGGATGCTTAGATTGGGTGCCAAGGGTTATATCATGAAAAATACAGAGCCGGAAGAGCTGAAGATGGCGCTGGATTCGGTAATGGAAAAGAACTTTTACCTATCTGAGTATATTTCCGGCAAGATCATCAGTGGGCTGCATAAAGATATTGACCAGCCGGATGAACCTGTTTCGTTAACGGAAAAGGAGAAGGAATTTCTGCAATGGGTATGTTCAGAGCTCACCTATAAGGATATAGCGGCCAAGATGTTTGTAAGCCCGCGTACGGTAGATGACTACCGTAATTCTCTCTTTGACAAGCTCAAGGTCAAAACCAGGGTTGGGTTGGTATTGTATGCCATCCGGCATGGGATGGTGGAAGCGTAGGTTGCATAAAAGATTATACTATAAAAAGAGGATACCCGTAAGGTATCCTCTTTTGTCATTAACTGACTATGAGCAGTAAATGGTGTTATTTACTCAGGTACATACTTCTGTCTTTGTATAGCTGACGGAAGTAAGGATCGCGGAGGTCCTTAATAAAGCGGATGGCTTCGCCGGTAGACTTCATTTCGGGGCCTAATTCCTTGTTTACACCCGGGAATTTCTCAAAGCTGAATACGGGTTCCTTGATGGCATATCCTTTCAGGCGTTTTACTACTTTCAGATCGGCCAGTTTTTGTTTGCCCAGCATTACTTTGGTAGCAATGTTGAGGTAAGGGATCTGGTAGGCTTTGGCGATGAATGGAGTGGTTCTGGATGCCCGAGGGTTGGCTTCGATCACATACACTTTACCATCTTTGATGGCAAACTGGATATTGATGAGGCCTTTGATATTGAGTTTGAAGGCGATCTTCCTGGCATACTCTTCCATGGTTTCTACAATCAGGGGAGAGAGGTTGAACTGGGGTAATACAGCATTGCTGTCGCCGCTGTGGATACCGGCTGGTTCAATATGTTCCATGAGACCCATGATGTGTACGGTTTCGCCGTCGCAAATGGCATCGATCTCGGCTTCCTGGCAACGATCGAGGAAGTGATCGATGAGGATCTTGTTGCCGGGGATGTGTTTCAGCAGGCTTACCACAGCTTTTTCTACTTCTTCATCGTTGATCACGATCCGCATTCTTTGACCGCCCAATACATAGCTGGGGCGAACGAGTACGGGATAACCAACTTTATTGGCAACTTCTACGGCTTCATCTACGTTGTAAGCGGTGCCATAATCGGGGTAAGGTATTTTCAATTCTTTGAGCAGGTCGCTGAAACGGCCACGGTCTTCGGCGATATCCATACTGTCGTAGGAAGTACCGATGATCTTAATGCCTTTTTCGTGCAAGCGCTCTGCGAGTTTGAGGGCGGTTTGGCCTCCCAGCTGTACGATAACGCCGTCGGGTTTTTCCAACTCAATGATCTCCCAGAGGTGTTCCCAGAATACCGGCTCGAAGTATAACTTATCGGCCATGTCGAAATCAGTAGATACTGTTTCGGGGTTACAGTTGATCATGATGGCTTCGTAGCCACATTCTTTCAGGGCCAGTAAGCCGTGAACGCAGCAGTAATCGAATTCAATGCCCTGGCCGATGCGGTTGGGGCCTGAACCCAGTACAATCACTTTCTTCTTGTTGCTGGATTTGGATTCGTTGGTATTGCCGGTTTCGAAAGTGGAGTAGAAGTAGGGGGTTTTGGCTTCAAATTCGGCACTGCAGGTATCTACCATTTTAAATACGCGGGTGATGCCGGCAGCTTTTCTTTTTGCATAGATGGCTTCATCGTTGCCATCCTGCATGATCATGGAGATCTGCTGATCGCTGAAGCCAAGGAGTTTGGCTTGTTTCAGTAAATCGTCGGGCAGGGTGGCCAGTTTGAATTTGGCCAGTTCCTTTTCCATGTTCACGATCTTCTGGATCTCATTTACAAACCAGCGGTCGATACCGGTGGCTTTGGAAATGGTGCCTACGGAAACGCCCAACATGAGGGCATCCTTTATGCGGAAGATGCGATCCCATTTCGGGACTTTAATGTATTCTATCAGTTCTTCGGCATGCATGCGGCTGTGGCCATAATAGCCAAGCCCTACAGCATTATTCTCCAGGCTTTGACAGGCTTTCTGAATGGCTTCGGTGAAGCTGCGGCCGATGGCCATTACTTCGCCTACGCTCTTCATTTGGAGACCGAGGGTATCATTGGCGCCTTTGAACTTGTCGAAGTTCCAGCGGGGCATTTTTACAATCACGTAGTCCAAAGCGGGCTCAAAGTAGGCCGAAGTGGTTTGGGTGATCTGGTTTTTCAGTTCATCCAGGTGATAACCAATGGCCAGTTTGGCGGCTATTTTGGCAATGGGGTAGCCGGTGGCTTTGGAGGCGAGGGCTGAAGAACGGCTTACGCGTGGGTTGATCTCTACGGCGATCAGTTCTTCTGTTGCCGGGTCGAGGGCGAACTGTACGTTACAGCCACCAGCGAAATTGCCGAGGCTGCGCATCATGAGGATGGCTTTGTCGCGCATTTCCTGGAAGGCGGTATCGCTGAGGGTCATGGCAGGGGCCACGGTGATGGAGTCGCCGGTATGTACACCCATGGGGTCTACATTCTCCACCGTACAAATGATGGTTACGTTGTCGTTCTTATCGCGCAGGAGTTCGAGTTCATATTCTTTCCAACCCAGTACGGCTTTTTCGACCAGTACTTCATGGATGGGGGAGGCTTTCAGGCCGCGGTCGAGGGCTGCTTCCAGTTCGGATTTGTCGTGTACAAAGCCACCACCTGTACCGCCGAGGGTAAAGGAGGGACGGATAACGAGGGGGAAACCGATGGATTGGGCGAACTCTTTTCCTTCGAGGAGGGAGTTGGCTACCCTGGAGGGGGCTACGGCCATACCGATCTTTACCATGAGCTGGCGGAATTTCTCCCGGTCTTCGGCGGTATCGATGGCTTCGATATCGACGCCGATCATGCGGCAATGGTATTTTTCCCAAACGCCCAGTTCGGCGGCTTCCTTGGCCAGGTTGAGGGCTGTTTGACCACCCATGGTGGGCAATACGGCATCAATCTGGTTTTCGTCCAGGATCTGCTCAATACTTTCTACTGTTAAGGGCAGCAGGTACACTTTATCGGCCATCATGGGATCGGTCATGATGGTAGCCGGGTTACTGTTGATGAGGATCACTTTGATCCCTTCTTCGCGCAAGCTGCGGGCAGCCTGGGAGCCTGAATAATCAAATTCACATGCTTGTCCGATGATAATGGGGCCTGAACCGATGATAAGTACTGACTTGATCGAGGTGTCTTTGGGCATCTTCTTTTACGCTGTTTTTTACTTTTTTGAATGAAATCCCGCGGCTTACCGGCGGGATAAATTGCGCAAAAGTAAGGTGATGGGGGGAATAATGCGGATTATTTTTTGGAGTAAAGCGGATGGGAGGGATGGGAATTGCGGATTATGCTGATTGGGGGCGGATTGTGCAGGTTTTGGAGGCAGGCTGAAAGGTTGATAAAGTAAAGGGATGGGGGCGGATTGGAGGAGGCTCCGATTTTGGGTGTTTTGTGGAGATTGGATGATTAACTGTAAGATGGCAGGTTGGCAAGTTGATAAGGGCGCGGTTCCAATTTGGAGGAGATGGGATGGTTACGTGTGAGATGGTGGGTTGACAGGTTAAAAATGCGGAAGGGGTGTGGGGAGGTGCGCTGTGGGCGGAAGGTTTGTTGAAGGGAGGCTGGGAGGCTTGATTCGGGTATTGCAGGAAGCTGGAGGGAGGATGGGGGGCGGGTGTGAGGCGGCTGGTATAGGGAGGTGGGTCCCGTTAAAGTCCCGATAAGGTCCCGGTAAGGTCTCTATAAGGTCCCGATAAGGGTAGTTCCTGGGTGGGCAAAATGGAGGGCGAGGGCTGTCACATGGGACGGGAGGGTATAAAAAAGCCTCTACCACCGGCAGAGGCTATTATTTTGCTGGCTGGAAATTATGTTGTGTTCAGTTGTTGTGAAAAGCAGCGATCTCGATATCGTCCAGTGGTACACCACCCTGGCGAATAAATTTCTTTTCTTCGGCCAAATGGCGCTTTTCCTCAAAACGACTTTTGATACGAAATACCCATTTCTGCTTTGCTTCTGTTCCCTTAAACATCCCTACTATGGACCCTACCGTTAATGCCAGTAGTAACACCGTCCTATTACGTATCATACTCATAAAATACTGGTTGTAGATTTATACTTTCATTTCATATATACTTAGACACTTTATATACGCCAAAAGCTGTTCCATAGTTCACAAAAAAACATACAACTAAGTGGGTATTTTTAAAACTTAACATACTTATAGCGAAACTGCGTCTTCTGTATGTTTATACCCATTGGCGTGCCGGGTAACCCAATTGTGCAAACTTTAATATTAGTTTAATATTGGCCTGTTTTCATCAGGTTTTTCCCTAGCTGAATTTGTTCTGCAATTAGACGTTTTTTTATGATGCTTCGTAAACAAAACGAGTGAATGGGGTACTATTTCCAGTGAACAGGTTGATTGGATATCCGGAATGCAGGATACGGGAAGGGTTGCAGGCAACTGGGAGGGTAAGTTTACGGCTGTCAGGAACTGCTTTCACCTTAGTTTTGCAGGACTACTAACTCATAAATGAATTGATCGGATGCGTGTATTGGTCTTTGTTCTATTATGCTGTACGCAGGTTTTGGAGGCACAGTTATTTGCCCCCGCCAGCTATCCCAAGGGGTATTTCCGCAATCCGCTGGACCTGGCGATGGACCTGAGCGGGAATTTTGGTGAGCTACGCCCCAACCATTACCATATGGGGCTTGATCTGAAAACAAAAAAGGTGGAAAACCAGCTGGTCTATGCAGCTGCTGACGGGTATATTTCACGAATTAAGATCGAACCCGGGGGATTTGGCCGGGCTATTTACATCAATCATCCCAATGGGTTTACCACGCTTTATGCGCACCTGAATGATTTCAATCCCAAATTGGAAAATTGGGTAAAGCAGCAACAGTATGCCCGGGAATCGTGGAATATTTTTCTCGAATTAACGCCTGGTCAGTTCCCGGTTAAGAAGGGAGAGTTTCTCGCGTATAGTGGCAATACGGGTGGATCGCAGGCGCCGCACCTGCATTTCGAGATCAGGCGTACGCAGGCTGATGTAAATGCGAACCCGCTGTTGTTTGGATTCCCATTGGTGGACAATGTGGCTCCACGGATATTGCGTTTGGCGGTCTATGACCGGACGCAAAGTGTGTATGAGCAATCGCCCCGGCTTATTGCGGTAAAGGGGGCGGGCAATAGCTATAGCACAACACCTGGCCTGATTACGGTCAGTTCGCCCAAGGTGAGTTTTGGCATTACGGCCTTTGATACGCATACAGGCTCTACTAACCTGAACGGTATTTTTGAGGGGCTGTTGTATGTGGATAATGAGGTGGTGATTGGGTTCCGGATGGATAATATCAGTTATAGTGATACGCGGTACCTCAATGCGCATATCGACTACCGCACTAAATCGTCGGGGGGAGCCTGGTTGCAGCACTTAAGTGACCTGCCGGGTTATGTGCCTTCTATTTATAAGCAGGCAAAGGGGGATGGGGCCATCGATATCAGTGATGGGAAGGTGCATACGATTCGCATTGTTGTTAAAGACGCTTATGAGAATAGTTCAACGCTGGATTATTCGGTGCAATACAATGGGGTGCCGGTAGTGCCCACGGTCAACACAGCTAAAATGTTCTATCCGCTGATGCTGGATGGGTTTGAATCGGAGAATTGTGAATTTTATATTGGGGAACGGTGCTTGTATGATTCGGTGCATATCCGGCATAGTCAGGCGGCCAATACGCATCCACAAGGGGTATCGGATGTACATACCATCGGTTCCTCGGTTATTCCGTTGCAGGAATCCATGTTGGTGCGCATTAAACCCAACCGCCCGTTGACGGCTGCTGAGCAGCAGCGCACGGTAATGCAATGGTATAGCGGGAGCAAGAATGATGTGCAGAAGGTGGAATGGAAAAATGGCTGGGCTTCGGCTCGTTTCCGGGATTTCGGGGCTTTCCGGTTGGTGACGGATGATATAGCACCACAGATTAATGCCCCGGGATTGGTGGATGGGGCCAACTTTAGTAAAGCCAGCCGCATTACTTTTACGGTGACAGACAACCTGGGGCGTAGTAAAAATGTGCGTACGCTGCTGGATGGCAAATGGCTGCGGTTTACGAATGATAAAGGGCGCACCTTCATTTACCGGTTTGATGAAAAATGCCCGCCCGGTGATCATGAGCTGACGATCTCGGCGGAGGATGAGGCGGGGAACGGGGTTAGCAAAACGTTTAAGTTCACGAGATAGAGGGGGGATTCAATATTCAAAGGGTTATAAAAACGATCAAAAAGAGACATGGTTACATTACAGGAAGGGGATAAAGCGCCCAACTTTAAGGGGAAGGACCAGAATGGAAATATTGTTTCGCTGGCTGATTATAAAGGAAAGAAGGTGGTTTTATACTTCTATCCGGAAGATGATACGCCTACCTGTACGGTTCAGGCTTGTAACCTGCGGGATAATTACGGCCTACTGAAAAAGGAAGGTTTTGAGGTGTTGGGTGTTAGTCCGGATGAAGAAAAGAAGCACAAGAAGTTTGAGGCTAAATACAATCTACCCTTTACATTACTGGCGGACCCCGGGCATCAGATCATCGATAAATATGGTGTATGGGATGAAAAGCAATTGTATGGCCGTAAATACATGGGCATACTGCGCACCACCTTTGTACTGGATGGGAAAGGGATTATTCGTAAGGTATTCCTACGTCCGAAAAATAAGCAACATGCAGAAGAGATCATTGCGGCGTGGGAGAACGTTGAGAACCGGCAATAATGCTGTTAGGAGTTAGCTATCAGGTTGTAGCGAAAAAATCTCATCCCCGGATATGGTGACAGAAAGTCCCCGATCCGGGGATTTTTAATTAGGAGGGGTTACAGGAGCTTTGTGCCTGTAAACAGTGATCCAAACCAATATTGAATAAAGGATCTTTTCAGGTAGGGGTTTTATCGAGCCGCCGGTATGTCAACAGCAACCGGCGGTATTTTGTTTTTTAAAGGTCTCTACTCATGATAACGGCCTATTCACTCGAATGGCCGGCTGGGCCAGTCCCCTATTCTCTACTTTTGGTATTGCCGCGTAGTGTCAATTATGCTGTAGTATGTGCCAAAAGTTTTTATTGCTGCTTTTTTTGTCAACGGTCAGCTGGGTGTTCCTGTCTGCCCGACAGCCTTCCATGTATCTTGACAGGTTGACTGTGCAAAATGGACTTTCACACAACCGGGTCAATTATATTATTAGTGACCAGCGGGTTGTTCAGAATAGACGCCGGATACCGCAGGTATTCTTTACGGATTTTAAGATATTTAATGAATCGCACCATGAATTGTTGTTGAAGGATACAATCAGGCTTGGGTATGACCAGAACTATTTTACGGTGTGTTTTGCTGCGCCTGATTTAACTCCAGGAAGTAATACGCAATATTCTTATATGCTGGAAGGGCGTGATAAAGACTGGATCAATATAGGAACACGTACGGAACAGGAATTTTCTAACCTGGAAGCAAAGAATTATGTGTTGAAAGTGCGGGCCAGGAATAGGGCAGGTATGTGGAACGAGAAAGTAGCTAGTATTGGCATTTCGATCATCCCCCCTTTTTGGCAACGGTGGTGGTTTTATGGGTTATGTGGGCTGGGTATTGGGCTGGGGATCTATGGTATTTATAGTTACCGGATTGATCAATTGCTAAAACAGCAGGGCATTCGTAATAAAATAGCACAGGACCTCCATGACAATATAGGATCTACGTTGAGTAGTATTTCGGTATACAGTCAGGTAGCCAGGATATACCACGACCAGGGACGGCAGGGTGAGCTACAGTTAACGTTGGAAAAGATCAGTGCAACTTCGGGGGAGATGATCTCGGAAATGAATGATATTGTATGGGCCATTAATCCGCGGCATGATAGCATGGATACGATCCTGCAAAGGATGGAATCTTTTGCCCGGCCCTTACTGGCGTTGAAGGATATTGTTTTCCATTTTGAGGTAGAGCCTGGTATCAAGCAGGTAAACCTGGAAATGACGAGGCGTAAGAATTTTTACCTGATCTTTAAGGAGGCGGTCAATAATGCACTGAAATATGCAGGTTGCAGCAATTTAAGGGTAAGGATTGCCCTGCGGCAGCATCAGCTGGAATTGGAAGTGAAGGACGATGGAGAGGGCTTTGATCTGGAGAAGGTTCATGCATACACCTCTCAGTCTTTGTCGGGTAATGGCTTACGTAATATGGAAATGCGGGCTGTAGAAATGAAGGGAATATGGAAAATCGATAGTCATCCTGGGATGGGCACCACTGTTCAATTGCGGTTTCCGATTGGGTAGGAATGGTAATCGGGTAAACTAACCCATTATGGGGATTGCGGGGCAGGGGGCAGATTACGAAATTTGACAAATAGATTATATGAGTTTGCGCATTGCCATATTTGATGACAATAAAAATATCCGGGAGAGCATTACGCTTTTACTCAAAACGGTACCCAGTTTTGAGGTAGTGGGTTCCTTCACTCATGTATTGGATTGTGTAGAGGACTTGCGGGATTGCAAGCCGGATATTGTATTGATGGATATTGAAATGCCCGGTATGACAGGTATTGAAGGGGTGCGTGCTATCCGGGCTGCGTTGCCGCATATCCAGGTTTTAATGCAAACGGTTTTTGAGGACGATGACCGGGTATTTGATTCTATATGTGCAGGAGCTTCGGGCTACATCCTTAAAAACCATCTGAATACGAAACTGGTGGAGGCGATTATGGAACTGCAGTATGGCGGTTCTCCCATGTCGCCTTCTATAGCCCGTAAGGTATTGGGCAAACTGCAGCAGATACCACAACATGTAAAGCCGGAAAAAGCGCCGGACTATCATCTTACCACGCGGGAAAAAGAAGTATTGGCCTGTATTGTAGAAGGATTGAGTTATAAAATGATTGCGGACCGGTTAACGATCAGTTATGAAACGGTGCGTAGTCATGTCAAAAAGATCTACGAAAAGCTGCATGTGGCTTCGCTTACTGAAGTGGTGGCCAAGGCAATCAATCAACGGATCGTGTGACGGGGCGGCAATCGGCAATCCTCTGGTTCGACCTTCTCCTACTACTCACCTGAAAATAGTTATTATGAAAAGTAAACTTGTGATGGGCTTTGTTCTTGGTGCATTGTCCATTATAGTGGTATTGGCGGCATTTGAAAAAGGGCCTGCGCCGGTAGTCAATAAGGGCAGCCGGATACCTGTTATATGTACGCCTACATTTAATACGGATAAATTGAAGTGGAGCAAAGCGCCGCTGCTAAAAGGATTGGGTAACCTGCATTATAAAATTACCACGGCTTCCAGGCTGGCCCAGCAATATTTTAACCAGGGTCTTACACTTGTGTATGCATTTAATCACGGAGAGGCGGCACGTTCTTTCCAGGAAGTAATCAAGTTGGATTCTACGGCCGCCATGGGCTGGTGGGGTATAGCCCTGGTATTGGGACCTAATTATAATGCGGCGCTCAACCCTACGAGCCTGGAGGATATTAATAAGGCATTGGTGAATGCCCGGAAATATTCGGTGAAGGCCAGTAAAAAGGAACAAATCCTGATCGATGCATTATCAAAACGGTTTCCGGCTGCAGCGGTGAATGACATGACGTCCTTTAATGAAGGGTATGCGGCAGCTATGAAAAAAGCGCATGAACAATTTCCGGGTGATGCAGAGATTGCGGTATTGTATGCGGATGCGCTCATGAATGAGCATCCCTGGAACTTGTGGCTTAAAGATGGCAATGCGCAACCGTGGACAGCAGGGATTGAGGGGGTGCTGGAAAAAGTAATGGCTGCATTTCCCAATCATCCGGGTGCGCTGCATTTGTACCTGCATGCGGTAGAAGCTTCCCGTACGGCGCACAGGGGCATACCGGCTGCCGACCGGTTACTGGATATGCTACCTGCCGCAGGTCACCTGGTGCACATGCCAGCGCATATTTATATACGTACGGGACATTATCAGAAAGGGGTAGCAGCTACGGAAAAAGCCCGGATAGCAGATAGTACTTATATTATACAATGTCAGTCGGAAGGAACGTATCCATTGTTGTACTACCCGCACAATACGCATTTCCTGGCTGCCTGTGCGTTCTTGGCGGGCAATGCAGGGAAGGCAACGGAAGCTGCCTGGGGGGTATCCCGGCAGGCGGACAGGAAATACCTGGCGGAATCGGGTACGGTGCAACATTACTATATCATTCCATATTATGTGTTGGTGCATTTGGGTAAATGGGACGATATCCTGGCAATTCCGGCTCCCGGCGAATCATTGAAATATCCGAGGGCTATCTGGCATTATGCGCGGGGCATGGCAATGGCGGGGAAGGGCAAATTGCCAGAAGCGCAAAAGGAGTTAAAAACATTGCAGGGGTATTTAGCTGATGAATCGTTGCGCACTTTATTGATCTGGGAAACGAACAGTTCGTTAGAATTGGTGTCGATTGCCGCACAGACGTTGGAAGCAGAGCTATTGAGTTATGAAGGTCGCTATGATGAGGCAGTAACTTTATTGAAAAGTGCAGCTACCAGGGAAGACAAGCTCAATTACCAGGAGCCGCCGGATTGGTTTTTTTCGGTGCGGCATTCGTTGGGTCATGTATTGGTGTTGGCCAAGCGTTTTACTGAGGCGGAACAAGTGTACCGGGAAGACCTGGTCACTTATCCGGAAAATGGCTGGGCTTTGATGGGTTTGTACAATAGTTTAACAGGACAACATAAGACATCAGAAGCTGCAGTTGTAAGACAAAGATTTGATAAAGCCTGGCAATGGGCTGATATCAGGATCACTTCTTCACGGAAATATTAGTTAAGGGGGATGAGCCCCTGATTTCCTTCACTTTCGGTAGTGAAAGGAAACCCCCATTGTATAATTCACGTATGGATAGCATAAACCTGAAAGAAGCAATGGTCCTTGCAGAAAGGCGCTTCTCTCACGGGTTATCCTAAGTTCTAAGGGTTTGGTTCCCTGTCCTTTCCAGGACAGGGATTTTTTTTGAGGCAACCTTCTTAGGTAATTAGCCGTAAGAATAAGCACAGGAAACGAATCTAAATATGATGAAAAAAGTTCTTATCACCTTATCTGTGTGCCTGGCGATATTTATAAGTTGTACGAATGATAAAGACGAATTGTTGAATCCGCAGGGTGGAGATTGTACGGGTGTGAATGCCAGTTTTGTGAATGATGTGTTGCCCATCATACAGGCTAATTGTCAAGGGTGCCACGGCGCGGGATCAACCAATGGCCCTGGGCAGTTGACGAACTATACGGAGATCAAAAATGCCGCTACCCGGATAAAAACGGCTGTGGTTACAGGTTTTATGCCCAGGAATGCAGCTCCACTCCCTGCCGCACAGATCAGGCTTATCAGGTGCTGGGTAGATTCGGGAACTCCCAATAATTAATTGTATGCAAAAAAAGCAACTCATCATTATCGGTGTGATAGTGATACTTCTTGGCGTGGGCATCTATGCCTACCGGGAATACTACCGTACGAATGAAAGTCTGGCTACTGTAGCGGCCGACTATACGGTACAGGCCAATTTGCTGGTAAGCGAATTTTTGGCCAATGATAGCATGGCTTACAAAAAATACGGCAATAAAATACTGGCTGTACAGGGAATGGTAAAAGGGGTGGACAGGGTTGATGGCGATTGTACCATCGTGTTGGGTGATACGGTTGAGCTAGCCTCGTCGGTAAGATGCCTGTTGGATAGTGCGCATGTAAGTGGAAGTATGGGACTTAAACGAGGTGATCGTGTTATGGTGAAAGGAGCCATTACGGGTTTTAAAAAAGATGATACGGGGTTGTTGGGATCGGATGTGGAGCTTACGCGATGTGTGGTGGAAGGCCGTGAATAGGCAGTCGGCAGTGGTTTGATTTGCTGCTTTCCGCAATTTAGGTATTATTCAAGTGCTAATATAAACTAGACATGCAAAAGCGGATTATGGTGTTAATTAAGGCGTTGTTATTGGTTACGGTAATGGCCAGCGGGCAGGATAAGTATTTTACAAAGAATGGTAAGATATCGTTTGTATCCAAAGGGAATATTGAAACGATCGCAGCCAGGCATAAGGGGATCACGTGTGTGCTGGATGCTAAAAGCGGGGCAATGCAGTTTGCGGTGCTGATGAAAGGATTTGAATTTGCCAAAGCACTGATGCAGGAGCATTTCAATGAGAATTATGTGGAGAGTGATAAATACCCAAAGGCGGATTTCAAAGGTATGGTTGTGAACAATAGTGAAGTAAACTATACGAAAGATGGCAGCTATGCTGCGAAGGTAAAAGGCAAGCTTACGCTACATGGGGTAACTAAAGAAATAGAGGTAGCCGGCAAAATAACGGTGCTACAAGGAAAGCTGCAACTGAATGCTGATTTCACGATCCTGTTGTCGGACTATGGTATCAAGATACCATCGATAGTAAAAGAAAATATTTCCAATACGGTTACAATCACGGTGGATTGCGCACTGGAACCTCTCAATAAATAATTACACTGTTTAATAATACTGGTTTATGAAAAGAATAACAGGCGGTTGTTTAATTGTACTTACGCTCTTGCTGTTTGTCAAAACAACGTATGCCCAGGATCAGGACCTGCTGAAAGAGTTGGGTGCAGATTCTGCGAAGAAAGAGTATGTAAAGAATGCCTTTAAATCATCACGTTTGGTGCATTCTCATTCGATGGAGTTTATTGGGAAAGGGGTATTGGATGTGCGTATCCTGCACCGTTTTGGTACTGTAAAAAATGGGTTGAAAGACCTGTTTGGTCTTGATGAAGCGAATATGCGTATTGGCTTTGATTATGGATTGGGTAAGAGTTTGACGGTTGGTATTGGCAGGAGTAACGTCAATAAGGAACTGGATGGATTCATCAAATACCGGCCTGTATGGCAATCGAAAGGACCGGGCGGAGTGCCTTTTTCGGTGGTATTGATAACAGGGATGTCGGTAAGAACGCAGGATTTTCCGGAACCGAAGGATGTGTACAAATTCAAACACCGGTTGGCATTTTACCAGGAGGTGATCATTGGCCGCAAGTTCAGCGAGGCTTTCAGTTTGCAATTAAACCCTATTTACCTGCACCGGAACCTGGTGCCGGGTACCAATGATGACAACAATACCTGGGCATTGGGAGTTGGCGGCCGGTTGAAGCTCACCAAACGTACTTCCTTTGTAATTGATTATACACCTGTGCTGGCTGGCCGTCAATCGGGCACGAAAGATCCGCTGGCCATGGGTTTTGATATTGAAACAGGGGGGCATGTGTTTCAATTGCATTTCACGAATGCCACGGGTATGAATGAACGGGCTTTCCTAACGACTACGGCGGACAATTTCTGGAAAGGGGAGGTCAGGTTTGGATTTAACCTCTCCAGGGTGTTTACCATTAAAAAGAAAAAAGATTGATGGGTGTACGATTGGGTTTGATGGACACCCGGTTATCTTAATTTAAACAACAGTCTTATGCCGGCAGGTAAAGCAATGTAGTCTGTTACTTTTGGGCTAACACGGTCTCTGGTCCATCCCCGTTGAACGGAATAGGTGGCATTATCTGGCAGTCCCTGATCCTGCCATTTCCGTCTTGCGCCAATACCAATGTAGGGCTCTATCCAAAGCCAATCCTTTACCAGCTTTTCCTGTATGCCAATTTTAAATTGTATACCAGCCACACGTTTGATAAAGTTGAAACTCCTGTATTCTTCCCAGGCGGCTACATTGTTTACAACCCCATAACCTACCCAACCCTGGAGGTTGTAAGCAACATATTTATAGTGTAATTCGGCTTCGAGGTAGGTAGTGAGGCCTTTGCCGAGATACCTCCTTACAGCTGGCCTGATAATGTATCCATTTGTACGCTTCATGTCGGGCATGGTGGAATAAAAAATATACGCCAGGTCAATGCCAACTGCCCATTTTTTGCTGAACCTGTATTCGGTGCCGGTAGAAATGTTTTGATCGCCCAGGTCGATCACTCCCAGTGGATTGGCCCTAATAAACCAGGCTTTTGAAAGGGGGATAGGGGGAGCTTTTTTTTGAGCAGCCAGTTGGCTCATCCAACCAAGGAGGCTGAATAGTAAAACGGTATGTTTTAGGGGCATTAATTGATTTTTGTAATCAACTTGGGATTTAAGGGGGTAGTGATGTCATACAGTTGGATGCCATTGCTTACCCAACAGATCAATGTATTGGAATAGGGGATGACATCAATAAAGGAGCCTTCTTTCAGTTCACTGACCAGTTTGGGTTCAAAAGGCTTTGTGATATCAAATACCATTAAACTGTTGATATTGCAAACATAGAGGACGTTGTTGGCATATCCCAGGCCATAAGGTTCGGTGATGGAGAAGGTCGTTTTTTGAACAGGGTTGGTGATATCGGTAATATCGTAAACGGCCAATATGCTTTGCAGTCCTCCGCAGGTGCCATTGGTACGTAAGGTAGCGTAGGCCACATTGTCTTTGGCCACTACGGGATCACATCGTCTTAAAACCTGAGGTGAAATGGCGGTGCTGAGTTTTTGGGGATTTTCGGGATTCTCAATAGAGAATATATGTACCACACTGGTAGATCCAATAAAGAGTTTGTCTTTGAAGGGGTAAATGGTTTCTATTTCAAACCCGATATTGACGGTGGCTTTCAGGATGGGGTTGGCGGCGTCGCTGATATTAAATACGCGTAGCTTTTCTTTGTCTACGGTGTACAAATAGTTACCGGTAATGGCAAAGCGGGCCAAAGAACCTCCCTGGCCTGTTGTGGGTGTAAAAGCACGACCAGTATCCTTGGTGCATTGCAGGGAGGCGAGGCAGCTGCTTACAATAATGATTGTGTAAAGGTATTTTCTCAAGTTGATGGTTTGAATGGTTAACGCCTGCATTTAGGATCTTTTACTGTTTTTAATTGCCAATCCACGACCAGTCCCTTTGATGGGTCCACACATTCAAAATACACATTTGTAAAAGGGGGATGTTCCTGATTGATGGCAGGAAATGCATCTTTAATTCTTTTTACGACTACTGGTTGTTGAGGGACTGAAATATCAATCACTAACATGTCGCTTACAGAATTGGTATACAGGTAGTTTCCTTTTACGGCTATTTCGCTACTGAAAGGAACTTTAAGGAAGGCTACTTTTTTGGGTTGTGTGAGGGAGTTATCAATAATATGGATGCCCTCGTACAATTCATTTTGGAAGATATAGTTTCCATGGACGTATATCTTTCCTGCTTTTTGTGTGGGGCGTACGGCTTCTATGGTTACCTCATTTAATGCGGAGGGTTTGGCATATACAGGTATGTAGGCTTCCCTTTCGCCGTTTGGCGTGGAAAAGATATTTCCATCGCAGGCAGCCAGGAAAAGGACCATGAGTAGCAAGGCAGCAGTTGTTTTCATACGGGCATGATAAGGTGGCTCCAATAAACGTTGCAGGGACGGTAATTAATTGTCGATTGTCAAAAGAGAAGGGCTGTTTATCTATTTTTTCCTATATACAAGGTGGCTCAGGTCTTAAACACCCATTCAACCTCGCCTACTTCAAATTGCCGCTCCAGGGTATCGCGGGTAATCAACTGGCCGGAAGGGGTGACGCCCTGAATGGTGGTCTCAAACACGCTATTGGCTTTTTTGAGTTTTACGGACTGTCCTAGTTTATAGAGGGCTTGTTGATAATCGGCCAATAGCTGTTGAGGATTCCAGATAGTCTGGTAACGGTTTTCGAGGAAAGTACAGAGTTCTTGGGCGAGGGTATTGATATCGTAGGTTTTGCCGGTGATCTGTTTCAGGGAAACGGGTCGCAGAGCTTCGGGAGCAAATTGGGTTTGGTTGATGTTGATGCCCATGCCGGCGATGGCGAAAAGCCAGGTGTTGAGCGGGTTTCCCACCCTTGATTCGATCAGGATTCCCGCTGCCTTTCTGTCACGCCAATAGATATCATTGGGCCATTTGATACTGGTTTCGTCGCCGGCATAAGTTTTAAAGAAATCATAACAACCGAGTGCAATAGCTGCGGAAAGGAGGAATTGCTGACTGGTTTTCAAGGCCTGGGGTTGGATAACCACACTCATCATGATATTTTCGCCGGGGGTGGTGTGCCAGGTTTTGCCTCTTTGTCCCTTGCCGGCGGTCTGTTCCAGGGCAAAATACACGGTTCCGTGGGTGGCCAGGCCGGCAGTGGCCTGTGCCATGGCATAGTTGTTGGTGCTGTCTATTACCGGCAATATAATAAGCCGTTGGCCGATAGTGGGATGTGGCAAAAGATTACTATTTTTGAATTGTACGAAAATAGATATTACTGTTGAACGTTTAAGCTATTGTGCTGTTATAATGAAGGAGAGGCATAGCGTGCTGGTAAAACGGGAAGCAGGATCCTACAAAGCAACATGCTGCTATTCAGGATATCAATTTGACCATCTAAAACGTTTTGATTATTGGAACAATTGTCAATGTTAGCTACCCGTCGTAAACGAAATAGTGTAGCCAGGTTAACTAAAAACTCAAAGATCTTCAAAGCTATTATACACGCTATCCAGGAGAAAAAAGGTAGCCATATCATTTCGCTTGATCTCCGGAAAATCCCCGAAGCTATTGCTGACTTTTTCATCGTTTGTGAGGCGGGCAGTACCACGCAGGTAAAAGCCATTGCTGATTTTGTGGAAGATCATGTGCGGGAGGCGGCCAAAGAAGCGCCTTACCACCATGAGGGTCACCAGGGAGCACAATGGGTGCTGGTAGACTACGTTAATATCGTGGTCCATGTCATGTTGCCCGAGACCCGCAAATTCTACAAATTGGAAGAAATGTGGAGTGACGCCGAAGCCGAGGAACATAAATAATTTGATTCTTAAGGCCGGATGTTTGATATTGTGTACCCGGAACTGTTCCAAATCTGCCATTTCAACAGGTTTTTTGAACAATTCCCTCGCTATAATCCTTAATTAGAAAAACAAGCTGAAGTAAGATAATATGTCACAGGACGAGTCAAGACAGAATGAACGCGGTTTTCCCCGCCTACGCCCAAGAGGTGATGACAATGGCCAACGTAAAGGACCGAAATTCAATATCTACTGGGTTTGGGCAATCATATTTGCTGTACTGGTAGCTTTTCAGTTATTCGGTTCTTTTGCCCCTGATGCCAAAGAAATTGATAAGCTGGAGTTTTACCAGATGCTGGAAAAAGGGGATATTGATAAGTTAACTACGATCACCAATAAGAACCTGATCCGGATTACCCTCACGCCAGCAGGTTATCAGAAATACAAGGACCAGTTATCCAAAAAATGGCCGGGTGTATCTGAAAAGGGGCCTCATTTCGAATTCCCCGTTATTAAAGCGGAAGAGTTTGAGAAGGACCTGAATACCTGGTATAAAGATCATCCTACAGTTAAGCAAGTGTCCAATAAGCCTTCCCGGGAAGGGGAGTGGTTTACTTCGATCATCCAATTCCTTCTTCCGCTGGTGGTTATTATCCTCATTTGGGTAATGCTGATGCGTAAAATGGGTGGTGGTGCAGGCGGTGGCAGTGGCCCTGGCGGCATCTTTAATATTGGTAAATCGAGGGCTACTTTATTCGATAAAGGCACTAAGGTAAACATTAACTTCTCGGATGTAGCTGGTTTGGATGAGGCGAAAGTAGAGGTAATGGAGATTGTGGACTTTTTGAAGAATCCCAAAAAATATACAGCCCTGGGTGGTAAAATACCCAAGGGAGCTTTGCTGGTAGGTCCTCCTGGTACAGGTAAAACCTTGCTGGCCAAGGCGATGGCCGGTGAAGCACAGGTACCTTTCTTCTCTATGAGTGGTTCGGACTTTGTGGAACTGTTTGTAGGGGTGGGTGCCAGCCGCGTAAGGGACCTGTTTAAACAGGCCCGTGAAAAAGCACCTTGTATCATATTCATTGATGAAATTGACGCTATTGGCCGTGCCCGTGGTAAGAATGCCATGATGAGTAATGACGAACGTGAAAGCACCTTGAACCAGTTGCTGGTTGAAATGGATGGCTTTAGTGGGGAGAGTGGTATCATTGTATTGGCTGCCACCAACCGTCCTGATGTGTTGGATTCAGCGCTTTTGCGTCCAGGCCGTTTTGACCGCCAGATCTCTATTGACAAGCCGGATCTGAAAGGCCGGGAGCATATTTTCAAAGTGCACCTGAAGCCAATCAAGATATCTGATAAGGTAGATATTCATAAGTTGGCAGAACAAACGCCCGGATTTGCAGGCGCGGATATTGCCAATATTTGTAATGAAGCTGCGCTGATCGCTGCCCGTAAAGGCAAGCAATCGGTAGAAATGGAAGATTTCCAGGATGCAGTTGACCGGGTAATTGGTGGTTTGGAGAAGAAGAATAAGATCATTTCTCCTGACGAAAAGAAGATCATTGCTTACCATGAAGCTGGCCATGCTATTTGCGGCTGGTACTTGGAACATGCTTACCCGCTGTTGAAAGTAACGATTGTACCAAGAGGGGTAGCTGCATTGGGTTATGCCCAGTATACGCCGAAAGAACAATACCTGTACAATACGGATCAGCTGACTGACCAGATTTGCATGACGCTGGGCGGCCGGGCGAGTGAAGAGATCTTCTTTGGTAAGATATCTACCGGTGCACAAAATGACCTGCAACAGGTTACGCGCATTGCCTATTCGATGATCACAGTATATGGTATGAATGAAAAAGTAGGTAATGTAAGTTTCTACGATCCGGCTGCAGAAAACTCTTTCACCAAGCCTTATTCAGAAGAAACTTCACGTCTGATCGATGATGAGGTGAGAAAGCTGATTGAAGATGCTTACGGTAAAACGAAGGAACTGTTGGTTGAAAAGAAAGCACAGGTTGAAAAACTGGCAGAAGCTTTGCTGAGTAAGGAAGTATTATTCCAAAGTGATGTGGAAGCGTTGATCGGCAAACGTCCTTATGGTGAAAAGAAATTGCTGGATGTGGATGGCAATCCTTCACATGGCGCAGAGGAAAGCAGTATCAGTGAAGGTGTTCCGCCGTATGACAGCAATGTGACGAATCATCCTGCTACTTAATTGAAATTATGAACATTTCTCCTGCAAGGGAAAGTATTCTCAAGAAGATACGGAAGGCGTTGACACAGTCAACGCCTCTTCCTTTTCCACAAAGTGAAGGGAACAGCTCGGTATTTCAACCCTCACAAAAGGAATTGGAAGTGCAGTTTGCGGAACAGTTTTCCAAGCTCCAGGGTAAGTTTGTTTTTTGCCTCAACCAGCAGGAACTGGCAGGGCAATTAAAATATGTATTAGGGCATAATAAGTGGGAAAAGATCTACTGCCGGGAAGGGTTATTGAAGCGCGACCTGGCGGCGAATGGTTTTGATCATTTTACACATCCGGATGTGGCCAGTTGCGATGCGGCCATCACCAGCTGCGAATGGCTGGTGGCCAGGACAGGCTCAATTGTCATGAGCGCTGGCCAGGAAAGTGGTCGTACGGTAAGTGTTTATGCGCCAGTACATATCTGTATTGCGTATACCAGTCAACTGGTATATGATATAAAAGATGGCCTGCAACAGGCCAAGGAGAAATATGGCGCGCAACTCCCCTCCTTAATCACTTTCGCCACAGGGCCCAGCCGCACAGCAGATATCGAAAAAACGCTGGTAGTTGGTGTACATGGCCCTAAGGAAGTGTATGTATTCCTGGTAGATCAATAGGGGATACTGCATTAGTTATATCTTTACGCTTCACCTTTTCATAATATGGCTTCTGAAATATATCAACTCTTTGTGTACGGCTCGTTGTTGAGCGGGTTCCACCATCCGGCTTATGCTTATATAAGCCGCTATTTTACACTGGTAGGCCCTGCCAAGGTAAAGGGCAAACTGTTTGATATGGGGGAATACCCGGCAGCTATTCCGGTTAATGAGGATGCCTGGATCGCCGGGGAACTGTATCAATTGAACAATAAAGATGAATTTGCCTGGGCAATCTGCCAACTGGATGATTATGAAGGGATTTTTCCTGAGGTGGGAGAAACACCCTTGTACAGGCGGGAACCGGTAAATGTAGTGATCAATGATAAAGAGGCACTGGCCTGGATCTATTGGTATAACCAGGAAATTACGGATAAGCCGGTGATCAGTTCGGGCAGTGTATTGCAATACCGGGATCAGCAGGAAAGGAAAAATCAATCAGGATTCTTTTAGTGTACCGGAAGATTGACAACAGAAAACCTGGTTGGCTATTTATTTTTGACTATTCGCTATGAACATACCCGCTGGCAAAAAAATATATTTTCTTTCTGATTTTCATCTTGGTGCGCCGGATGCGGCTGCCAGCTTAATACGGGAAAAACAAATTGTTCAATTTCTGGATGAGGTAAAGCAGGATGCTGCTGTAATCTTTATTGTAGGGGATATGTTTGACTTCTGGTATGAGTACCGGATGGTAGTGCCCAAAGGATATGTGCGTTTATTGGGTAAACTGGCGGAGATCACGGATGCGGGTATACCGGTGCATTTTTTTGTGGGCAACCATGATATGTGGATGACGGATTATTTCCAAAAGGAATTGAATATCCCGGTTTACTTTGAGCCGCAGGAATTTGAATTCAATGGGCAGTCTTTCCTGATAGGACATGGAGATGGATTAGGACCGGGCGACCATGGTTATAAATTCATTAAAAAGGTGTTCAGGAACCCGGTTTGCCGGTGGTTATTTGGCATCCTGCCTCCTTATATGGGAATGGGGCTGGCCAATTACATGAGCCGCCGCAGCAGGGCTATGACGGGGCAAACGGACGAAAAATTCTTTGGAGAAGAAGGGGAATGGCTGATCATTTACTGCAAGGAAGTATTGGAAAAGAAACATTTTAACTATCTTATTTTCGGACACCGGCACCTACCCATTGACTATATCATGAAGGATGACAGCCGGTATATCAATTTGGGTGACTGGATACGTTATTATACGTATGGGGTATTTGATGGAAAAATGCTCACCCTGCAATCAAGGTACCCCGAACTGGAGGGAAAGATCATCCGGGGACAGACGACCCGCTAATGCTTACGAGAGCTACGATATTATTTCTTCTTATATATGCTTGCCTTGCTGGCACGGCACAACAATCTTCAACTGCTGGGTCTACTTTTTCCACAGATTCATTCTTCATTCTGCAACAAACGTTTGCCGGAAATTTTACGGACTTTACTGTAGACAACCTGGGCAATATCTATGTGCTGAGTCAATCGGGACAATTAAAAAAAATGGGGCCAGGTGGTGATTCTATAGCTGTGTTCAATAATGTACGGCAATATGGGAAGATCCATTTTATAGATGTGACGAACCCGCTGAAGGTATTGTTGTATTTTAAGGATTTTGGGACGGTGGTAACGCTGGACCGCTTCCTGAACACACGATCTACGCTGGATTTGCGCCGCCGCCAATTGTTCCAGGTGAAGTCTATTGGACAGGCGTATGACAATAATATCTGGGTATTTGATGAGCTGGAGAGTAAGCTGAAACGAATTGGTGAAGATGGAAGGATCATTGACCAGTCGACGGATTTCAGACTGATATTTGATTCAACGCCTTCTCCTTCGTTTATTGTTGATCAGAATAAGCAGTTATACCTCTATGATGCTGAAAAAGGGGTGTACCTGTTTGATTATTATGGTGCTTTTAAAAACCGTATCCGTTTAACTGGCTGGACGGATTTTTCGGTTATCAATAATACCCTTTTTGGCCGGGATGCCGGTATCTTATACCGGTATGAGCCCGGCACCTTAAACCTGCAACAATACCCCATTCCGGCTGCCATGCGTGATGCCCGGAAAATAAAGATCATGCCGGGTAATTTATACTTGCTGCGTGATCACCAGCTGGAGGTCTATTCTTATCGTTGATTGCCGGGTAATGAAGGTCGACCCACCCTCTAGCTGTTTTCGACAGCCGTCAACCTGACAATCTTAACAGGACATTGCTTAATCAGGCAACATTGATTACTGTTCCGGAAGTTGATTTGTTTAAATTTGCAGCATGGACAAATTCCTGGATGGCGTTTTTCTTGATAATACGATCCGAAACTATTTGCTGGTTGCTGGTTCGATATTATTGGCGCTGTTATTCAAGCGTTATCTTTCGCGTTATATTGCTGGTCTCCTTTACCGGATCATTCACCGGTTGGCCAGTGGGGTGGATAAGAAGTCATTTGTGAACCTGGTGGTTTCTCCCCTGGAGACATTCCTGCTGTTGTTGGTTATTGTGATATCGCTGGATAAGCTGAATTTCCCCAAACTTCTTGATATTAAACTGTATAAAATTGGGCTGCATGGGCTTATTGATGGGGTTGCGATTATTGTGATGATCGTTACGTTTAACTGGCTGTTGCTGCGCATCATTGATTTCGTGGCCATGATCCTGGAACAAAGGGCTGATCTTACACCAGACCAGACAGACAATCAGCTGGTGGTTTTTTTCAGGGATTTCTTTAAAGCGCTGGTGGTGATCATGGGTGTGCTGATGGTACTGAAGCTGGCTTTTCATTACCCAATTACGAACCTTATTACGGCATTAAGTATCGGTGGTGCGGCTATTGCGCTGGCTACGCGGGAGAGCCTGGAAAACCTGATCGCTTCATTCATTATCTTCTTTGATAAGCCATTCATGGTGGGCGACCTGGTGAAGGTGCAGTCGATTACGGGTACGGTGGAAAAGATAGGTTTGCGCAGTACGCGTATCCGCACAGACCAGAAGACGTATGTAACGATGCCCAATAAGCAAATGGTAGATAGTATTATGGATAATCTTTCGCTGCGTACGCAACGGCGGGCATTTGTGCAATTGGAACTGAACAATGATACTTCTCATGAGGCGGTGAATCAATTGATCCTGCGCATTCAGCAGCTTTTTCAACAACGGAATGCGGTGGTAGAAAACTATACGGTATTCCTGTCGGATATTGTAAAGGATACTTACCTGGTGAATGTAGAGTTTTTCACGGCAACGATACCGGTTGCGGATTTCAATGCATTGAGGCAGGAGGTAAACCTGTCAATCATTGGTATAATGAAGGAAATGAATATTAGGCTGGCAGGCAGAGAGCCAGGCGTAGTGATCATGAAGGAGGGGTGAGGAAAAGCTGTGAGCTACGAGCAAAGAAAACCTGGTTTGGTAAGCCTATAGATTAGTTCTACAAAGAGGCTTTTATTTCGAGGAGAAATTCTTTTACTTTTTGAAGGGATTGGATGAGTTCAAAGCTTTCGCGTCCCTGTTTGTTCTTCTTCAGGAAGTCTTTAGCACCTTCGATGGTCAATTTGCGCCGGCGGAGGAGGTCATAGATCAGTTCCAGGTTTTTAATATCCACGGGCCTGAAATGGCGGTCGCCCTTGCGGTTCTTGCGGGGTTGGATAATATCAAACTCATTTTCCCAAAAACGAAGCAAAGACTGGTTTACGCCAAACATTTCGGCTACTTCGCCTATGGCATAATATTGCCTTTGAAAGAGAACCTCATCTGCTGGAATATTGACCAGATCGGCTTCTGCATCGAGCGCTTTGAGGGATTTGCGGCCTCGGGTAGACTTTTTGACTGGCTGTTTAGCTGCCGGCGTTGGTGCTTCGGCCACAGGAGCGGGCGGTTCTACAGGTTTGATTGATTTTACCCTTATGCCCACAGAGGCATTTTCCTGCGGTTGCGCATCGGAAAAATCGAAGGTAATTTGGTTGAGGTTTTTCGATTCCATAGTTATTGAATGGGTAGCGGTTATTTCATAACAAATATCGTGCAGTAAAATTAGGAAGATTGTTGAGGGGGCTAAAACCTTGTTTAAAACAGTTGTTAAAATGGGTGTTTTTTGGGCTCAAAAACAAGGTGTTAAACGGTGAAAAAAGGTGCATAAAATGGCCCCTCAAAAGCGGTCGAAAGCCTTAATTTTCGTACATTTGCGGGAATCAACATTCTTAACTTTCACAAGCATTTTCACAAGCATTTATGGATACAGAAACCAAGGAAATTCTTACCCCCGCCACCAATGGTTATGGAGCAGATAGTATACAGGTGCTGGAAGGGTTGGAAGCGGTACGTAAGCGTCCTGCCATGTATATCGGCGATGTTGGCGAAAAAGGCCTGCACCACCTGGTTTATGAGGTAGTAGACAACTCGATCGATGAAGCGCTGGCCGGTTATTGTAAAAATATTGTGGTTACCATCCACGAAGACAACTCCATTTCCGTTGTAGATGATGGTCGTGGTATCCCTACCGGGATCAATACGAAGGAAAAAAAGAGTGCACTGGAGATTGTAATGACGGTATTGCATGCCGGTGGTAAGTTTGATAAGGATACCTATAAGGTTTCCGGTGGTTTGCATGGTGTGGGTGTAAGTTGCGTGAATGCTCTGAGTACACTGTTGCAAGTAACTGTTCAACGGGAAGGCAAGATATTCGAACAGGAATACCGCATAGGTGTTCCGCAGTATGATGTACGGGAGATCGGGGTTTCTGATCAAACCGGAACCACGGTTCATTTCTGGCCCGATACGAGCATCTTTACGGTAAGTGTTTATAAGAAAGACATCCTGGAGGGCCGTTTGCGTGAGCTGGCCTACCTGAATAAAGGCATCCGGATCGTGCTGAATGACCTGCGTGAAAAGGATGAATCAGATGCTACGTATTCCAAAACCTTCTATAGTGAAGGGGGGATTGTTGAGTTTGTAGAAATGCTCGATAAAAATGCTGGCCGCACTGCACTGATCCCCAGGATCATTTTCGTGGAAGGCCGTGATGAAAAGAGCAATGTGGCGGTTGAGGTAGCGCTTACTTATAACGACAGCTACAATGAACATATCTATTCTTATGTGAATAATATCAATACGATTGAAGGTGGTACGCACGTATCGGGTTTCCGCCGGGCGCTTACGCGTATGTTCAAATCGTATGGCGACCGGGAAAACCTCTTTGAAAAAGCCAAGGTAGAGATTGAAGGGGATGACTTCCGTGAGGGCCTTAGCGCCATTATTTCTGTAAAGGTACCTGAGCCACAGTTTGAGGGTCAAACCAAGACGAAGCTGGGTAACAGTGATGTAATGGGTGTGGTTGATAGTACGGTATCCAAGGTACTGGAAAAATACCTGGAAGAAAATCCCAAGGAAGCCAAGAATATCATTTCCAAAGTGATCCTGGCGGCCCAGGCCCGGGCTGCAGCCCGCAAGGCCCGTGAGCTGGTACAACGGAAGAGTGTATTGAGCGGTGGCGGTTTGCCGGGTAAGCTGGCGGACTGTTCGGACCGTGATCCTGAGCGTTGCGAGTTGTTCCTGGTTGAGGGTGACTCGGCGGGTGGAACAGCCAAGCAAGGACGCGATCGTAGCTTCCAGGCCATCTTGCCGCTGCGTGGTAAGATCCTGAACGTAGAGAAGGCGATGGAGCATAAGATCTATGAGAACGAGGAAATCAGGAACATGTATACGGCCCTGGGCGTTACGGTAGGTACTCCTGATGATCCCAAGGCACTGAACCTGGTTAAGTTGCGCTACCATAAGTTGATCATCATGACGGATGCCGATGTGGATGGCAGCCACATTGCGACGCTGATCCTGACCTTCATTTATCGTTATATGGCTCCCCTGGTAGAGCAAGGTTATGTATACATTGCCCAGCCGCCTTTATACCTGGTGAAGAAAGGAAAGGAACAGGCTTATGCCTGGACCGAAGAACAACGTAAAGGCTGGGTAGCCAAATTTGGCGCGGGTAAAGATGATAGTGTAAACATTCAACGTTACAAAGGTTTGGGAGAAATGAATGCTACGCAGTTGTGGGATACGACCATGAACCCTGAAAGCCGTACACTGAAGCAAGTAACGATTGAGAGCGCTGCAGAAGCCGATCGTATCTTCAGCATGCTGATGGGCGATGAAGTAGCTCCCCGTCGTGAATTCATTGAAAGCCACGCCAAATACGCAAAGTTGGATATCTAATTGAATCGGCAATGCGATTGCTTCGAGGCGTTGGTGCTTTGTAAATAAAGTAACTGATCAACAATAAAAAAAGCAGGCATTTTATCGATCTGATAAAATGCCTGCTTTTTTTATGCGCTCTACTGGCAACTCACCCTCTAAAACTTGCCAATCACTTTATCCATAGCGGCTACAATGTAGTCATTGTACAGGTTGCCGATACTGCCCTCGTGGGTATGGTGTAGTTGTTTTTTATAGTCGAAATTAAAAGTGCCTTGGTCAATATCGTTGCCCACTTGCTTATAAGCATCGCGGAAGGGGATGCCTTTATTCACCAGCTCATTGACAGCTTCTACGCTGAACAGGTATTTGTATTTGGCATCATCCAGGATATTTTCTGTTACGCTCATATTGGACAACATGAGGCGGGTCATCTGCAGGCAGTCTTTCAGGGTTTCAATGGCCGGGAACAGGATCTCCTTGGTCAGCTGCAGATCGCGGTGGTAGCCGGAGGGCAGGTTATTGACCAGGAGGGTGAGCTCATTGGGAGTAGCTTGTATACGATTGCATTTGGCACGGATGAGCTCAAATACGTCAGGGTTCTTTTTATGGGGCATAATGCTGCTGCCGGTAGTAAGGTCTGACGGGAAGGAAATAAACCCGAAATTCTGGTTTATATACAGGCAGCAATCCATGGCCAGGCGGCTTAGGGTAGCGGCTACGGCACTGATGCCGGTAGCTACCACGCGTTCTGTTTTGCCACGGCTCATTTGGGCATAGACGGAATTGGCATTCAGCCCCCCAAAGTGCAGCAATTCGGTGGTGCGGGTACGGTTGAGGGGAAAAGAGGATCCATAGCCGGCACCACTTCCCAGGGGATTCTTATTGGCTACAGCATAAGCCGCAGCCAGTAGTTCCAGGTCATCAACCAAACCTTCAGCGTAGGCGCCTAACCACAGGCCAAACGATGAGGGCATGGCGATCTGGAGATGGGTATATCCCGGCAATAAATGATGTTTGAATTTTTCGCTTTGGGCAATGAGTAGATCGAACAGTTGTTTTACTTCTTCTTTTACGGCCAGTACTTCGGCCCGGAGGTACAACTTAATATCTACCGCCACCTGGTCATTGCGGCTACGGCCACTGTGGATCATCTTGCCGGCTTCGCCGATACGTTGGGTGAGGAGTAGCTCTACCTGGGAGTGTACGTCTTCTACGCCATCGGCAATGGCGAATTGTGCATTGTCAATTTCGGTGGCTATGGCTTTAAGACCGCTAACGGCGGTTTCAGCATCTGCTTTACTCATTAACCCTACTTCGCCCAGCATGGTTACATGGGCAATGGAGCCTTCCACATCATACTTTGCCAGCAGGATATCAAACTCCTTGTCGCGGCCAACGGTGAATTTTTCTATCTGGGCAGATACGGAAGTGTTTTCTTTTTGCCACAATTTCATAATACCTGGTTTAAAAGTTGGATGTACAATTCAATACCTTCTTTGATCTCCTGCACGTAAATAAACTCATCGGCGGTATGGCTGCGGGCGGAATCGCCGGGGCCCATCTTGAGGGTTTGGAAAGGCATCAAGGCTTTATCAGAAGTAGTAGGCGAGCCGTAATAGGACCTGTTGAGGGCAATGCCTGCCTTTGTAAGGGGGTGATCCAGGGCGATGGAAGTAGACCGAAGCCTGGTGCTCCTGGGCTGTACTTCACATTGTACGTGGGCACGGATCACTTCCAGTACTTCTTCAAAAGTATACAGCTCATTCACGCGTACATCAATCACAAACTTGCATTGGGCTGGTACTACATTATGGGCTTTATTATCGGTTTCAATAACGGTAACGCTCATTTTTACGGGTCCCAGCAGGTCAGAGACTTTGGGGAAGCGGTAATTGCGGAACCACTCTATATCGGCCAGGGCTTTGTAAATGGCATTCTCACCCTCTTCGCGGGCGGCATGTCCGGCTTTGCCATGAGAAAGGCAATCCAGTACCATCAACCCACGTTCGGCTACTGCCATTTGCATTTGGGTGGGTTCGCCTACAATGCCGCTATCAATTACAATCTGGCTTTCGGTTTCATTCAATGCAGGCAAGAGGGCTTCAATGCCATTGCGGCCAGATATCTCTTCTTCTGAAGACGCTACCAGCAGCAGGTTGTATTTGAGGTCGGATCGTTCGTAGTAGTGCAGGAAAGTGCTGATTAGTGCCACCAGGGGGCCGCCGGCATCATTGCTACCTAGCCCAAATAGTTTCCCGTCTTCAACAATTGGTGAAAAAGGGTCTTTGGTATATTTAGGATTGGGCTTTACGGTATCGTGATGGGAATTAAGAATGATGGTCTGTTTGGCCGGATCAAAATGTTTATTGACGGCCCATACATTGTTCAGGTGCTGCCTTGCCGGGATATTGTTTTGTTGCAGGAAATCTTCCAGTATGGAAGCAGTCTGGTCTTCTTCTTTGCTGAAGGATGGGGTAGCAATCAGTTGTTTCAGCAGGGCAATGGCCTGCTCCTGTAATATGTTGATACGATCACTGCTCATTGATAATGGTTGTGCCAGCGGTACCGGCAATTAATTGTTGTAGCTGTTCGGCTTTTCCGATGATAACTTTCTTTACCCCGCTGTTGAGGGCGGCAAAGGCATTGTCGAGCTTGGGGATCATGCCGGCAAAGATCTTTTGTTCGTTTTTCAATTGTTGGTAGTACGCAGGTGTAATAGCGTTGATCACGGTACTATCATCATTGGCATCCAATAATACGCCGCTTTTTTCAAAGGAGTAGATGAGTTGTACATCATAGTGCTGGCTCAATCCTTTGGCGGTTTCCTGTGCGATGGTATCGGCATTGGTGTTGAGGAGAAGACCCTGCTTGTCGTGTGTAATGGGGGCCAGTACAATGGCCAGTTCCTGATTCAGTAAGGTTTTCAGGAGGGGGACATTGATACTGTCTACATCGCCTACAAAGCCATAATCGAGGGTAGGATGCACTCTTTTGTGGGCCTGGATGGCATTGCCATCGGCGCCACTGAGACCAATGGCATTGGCGCCACGAGCTTGTAACTGGGCTACTATATTTTTGTTGATGTAACCGGCGTAGACCATGGTTACGATCTTCAGGGTTTCGGCATCGGTGATCCTCCGGCCATCGATCATTTGCTGGGGCACTTTCATGTCCTCCGCCAGGCGGGTAGCCAGTTTGCCACCGCCATGAACCAATATCTTTTTGCCCTGGATAGCGGCAAAGCTGATAAGGAATGCAGCTAACTTAGCATCATCATCTATAATATTCCCGCCAATCTTGACTACGAATAGCTTTTCCAATGTAGCTTATTAATGTTTTGCTTGTAATATCTCGGCCAGTACTGCCTGTGCAGCCCATACGCGATTGGATGCTTCTTTGGTTACGATACTGTTGGGGCCATCCAGTATTTCATCGCTCAGCTCTACATTCCTTCTTACGGGCAGGCAGTGCATCACTTTGGCATTATTGGTCAGGGCCAGTTTTTCATTGGTCATCATCCAGGCTGGATCATTGGTATAGATGCGGCCATATTCATGGTTGAAAGTGCTCCAGTTCTTCACATACACAAAGTCGGCATCTTTCAATGCGGCATCCTGGTCATGGGTAATGGTGGCGCCATTGGTAAACTGAGTATCCAGTTCATAATCTTCGGGGTGTGTGATCACGAAATCGGCTTTCCCCCAGGCATTAACCCATTGTGCGAAGCTATTGGCCACGCATTGTGGCAATGGCTTCACGTGAGGGGCCCAGGTGAGCACGATCTTGGGTCTTTCCATTTGTGTCCATAGTGGCCCCCTTTCTACATTCAAGGGGGTTATAGCATGCTCTGTGATGGTGATAATATCGGTCAGGCTCTGCAAGGGATGCAGGGTAGCGCTTTCCAGGCTTACCACCGGTATGCCAGCGTATTTAATGAATTGCTTGATGAATAACTCGCTGTAATCATCTTCGCGGTTCTTCAGGGAAGGGAAGGTACGTATGGCCAGTATATCGAAGTATTTACCCATGATAGGAGCTGCATCTTTTACATGCTCCACGGTACTGCCGCTCATGATGGCTTCTTCTTCAAATTCCAAGGCCCAGCCTTCCTGGCCAACATTGAATACAATGGCTTCCATTCCCAGGTTTTGCGCAGCAATTTGTGTACTAAGGCGGGTACGCATACTGGGATTGAGAAACAATAGCCCGATGCGCTTATTGGCGCCCAGGGTTTTATCTTTTAACGGGTCTGCTTTGTAAGCCAGTGCTTTTTTTACCAATGCATCGATATTGGATACATCGTGAACCGAGATAAAATTATTCATGATTCTTTGTTTGGCCTTACTTCCATTTTTTGATTAAAAAATGAGGCTGCCTTAGGGGATGATAGTTTATACGTTGGTTGGTTGTTTTGCCAGCGCTGCAATTTCCTCTTTCACGGCTTCCAGAAGCTCATCAGCATCTTTTTTACGCAATGCCAATGAAGGCAATAAGCGGATCACATTGGGTTTGGCCTCGCCGGTAAATATCTTGTGTTTCCACAAGAGGTTTTTCTTCAGGTCTTTCAATTCTTCGGGCACATCAAATCCAATCATTAGTCCACGGCCTCTTACATTCTTCAGTTGGGGGATGGCTTTCAGTTGCTGCATGAGGTAGGTACCTACTTCAGCGGCATTGGCCACCAGGTTTTCCTGCTCTATCACTTCCAGAACAGCCAGGGCAGCGGCGCAGGCCAGGTGATTGCCACCAAAGGTGGTGCCCAGCATGGAGTGTTTAGCCTGAATATGGGGGGCGATGATAATGCCTGCTACGGGAAATCCATTACCCATGCCTTTTGCCATGGAATAGATATCGGCATTGACACCAGCGAAATCATGGGAGAAGAATTTACCACTTCTGCCATAGCCGCACTGCACGCTATCGGCAATGAAAACAGCACCATATTCATCGCACAAGTGACGGATTTTTTGTAAGAAGGGCACAGTAGCTACGTTGATACCACCTACACCTTGTATGCCTTCTATGATGACAGAAGAAATATCAGCACCCTGGGCTTTGAAGCAGGCTTCCAGTGCATCCTCGTCATTGAAGGGGAGGAAGATCACATTGGTGGTTTGATTTACCGGGGCTACAATGGCCGGATTGTCGGTAGCGGCTACGGCCAGGGATGTTCTTCCATGGAAACCTTTCTTAAAGGCAATGATCTTTTTACGGCCATTAAAGAAGGAGGCCAGTTTCAGGGCATTCTCATTGGCTTCGGCGCCTGAATTGCACAAAAACAGGTGATAATCTTCCTTGCCGGAAACTTTGCCCAGCTTGGCTGCCAGCTCTTCCTGCAGGGGAATATGGATAGAGTTGGAGTAAAAACCTACTTTATTGAGTTGATCGGTTAATCGTTGTACGTAGTGAGGATGGGTATGGCCAATAGATATTACGGCATGACCGCCATACAGGTCAAGGTATTGTTCACCGGCTGCATCCCAAACATAAGAGCCCTTGGCTTTTACAATGGTGATGTCGTTGATGGGATAAACGTCAAATAACTTCATGGTAAACTTTTTAAAGCTTCGAGCTACTAGATTCGGGCTGCGAGCAAGCTAATAGCTCAAAGCCCGCGGCTCACCTTTCGAAGCTGTATTTAGAAATAATTAGCCTTCAACTTCAGTCCTGCGCATTCATCGAGGCCAAACAACAGGTTCATGTTCTGCACTGCCTGGCCTGACGCACCTTTCAATAAATTATCGATGATGGAGTGTACCACAAGTTTGGTGCCCACCTTTTCCACTTGTATGATGCATTTATTGGTGTTAACAGCCTGTTTTAAGAATACAGGTTGTTTGCTGACTGTAGTAAAAGGATGACCATCATAAAAATCGGTGTACAGGGCGTTCAATTCCTGTTCGGTGAGGTCGCAATCCAGCTGTGAACTGATGAAAATGCCCCGGGTAAAATCACCTCTCCAGGGAACAAAGTTCACTTCGATATCACTATTGGGTTGTAGTTGTAATAAAGACTCACCAATTTCATTGAGGTGCTGGTGGTTGAGGGTTTTATAGGCCTGGATATTATTGGCCCTCCAGCTGAAATGGGAGGTGGCACTGAGGCTTTGGCCGGCGCCGGTAGAACCGGTAATGCCGGTAGTATACACATGATTCAGTAAGCCTGCTTTGGCCAGGGGTAATAAACCCAGTTGAATAGCGGTGGCAAAGCAGCCAGGGTTGGCTACGTTGGAGGCAGACCGGATGGCTTCCCGGTTCAGCTCTGGCAGACCATACACAAAGTTGCGGCCTGCGAGCTTCGAGCTGCGGGATAACCTGAAATCCTGGGAAAGATCGATGATCTTAATGCGGTCATCGAAGGGATTCTCTGCCAGGAACTTTTTGGCTTCACCATGACCTACGCATAGGAATACAACGTCTGCATCCTGGTTCAGGTCGCCGGTAAATTGCCAATCGGTTTCCCCGATCAGGTCTTCATGAACGGCATATACTGGTTTGCCGGCATTGCTGCGGCTATGAATAAAGGAAACAGCTACATACGGATGGCGTACCAATAAACGGATCAGCTCACCACCAGTATAACCTGCTCCTCCTACAATACCTACCTTAATGTGTTTACTCATAATAAACTGCGATTGAATTAATGAAGTCTGTCAGGACTTCAAAGAGCTTAGAGCTTCGAGCTATGAGCTTCGAGCCTTTTGCTCGCAGCTCGCGGCTCATGGCTCGCAGCTTATTGCTTATTCTCTTCCTTTACAGCAGTCCAGATAGAAGTCTGGTTGCCGAATATTTTGCTGAATCCGCGTACATCCTCACCGGTAAAGCCGGTATTCATTTCACCATATTTTCCAAACTTGCTGCTCATCAGATCGAAAGGTGATTCAATACCAATTACCTGGAAACGGTAAGGCAGTAATTGTACAAAAACATCACCTGTTACAGTTTGTTGGGAGTTTTCGAGATAGGCTTCAATATCACGCATCACGGGGTCCATGATTTGTCCTTCATGCAACCAGTTGCCGTAGAACTGCGCCAGCTGGTCTTTCCAGTTCAGCTGCCATTTGGTGAGTACGTGTTTTTCGAGGGCATGGTGGGCTTTCAGGATCACCATGGGGGCGGCAGCTTCAAAACCTACGCGGCCTTTAATACCGATGATGGTATCACCTACGTGGATGTCGCGGCCTACACCATAAGGGCCTGCAATGGTTTGCAGGTATTGAATGGCTTCGGAAGGGTGGGCAAATGACTGACCATCCACAGCTTTCAATTCACCTTTTACAAAGCTCAACTTTACTTCCTGGCTGCCTGTTTTGGTAACTTGTGTGGGCCATGCTTCTTCGGGCAGCATGCCTTTGGATGACAGGGTTTCCTTGCCACCAACACTGGTACCCCAAAGGCCTTTATTGATAGAGTACATGGCTTTAGCGAAGTTCATATCCACGCCTTTGCCTTTCAGGTATTCGATTTCGGCTTCACGGCTCAACTTCAGGTCGCGGATGGGGGTAATGATCTCTACGCCGGGGATCATGATGTGGAAGATCATGTCAAAACGTACCTGGTCATTGCCGGCACCGGTACTGCCATGGGCTACTGCATCAGCATTCAGCTTTTGCACATGCTCGGCAATATGAACAGCCTGGCTCAACCTTTCGGCACTCACGCTCAAAGGGTAGGTATTGTTCTTTAATACGTTGCCATAGATCAGGTATTTAATGATCCGGTCGTAATAAGTCTTTACAGCATTAACAGTCGTATGGGTTTTAACGCCCAGTTTATAGGCATGGGCTTCAATCTGCTTCAACTCTTCTTCACTAAAACCACCGGTATTAACGATGATGCTGTGTACTTCATAACCTTTGTCTTCACCCAGGTATTTTACACAATAGGAAGTGTCAAGTCCGCCGCTGAATCCTAGTACTATTTTTTTCATTGCTGTTATATGCTGGTTATCGTTCGTAAATGTTGTTATAATTATGTCGTTGCCTTATTGGCTATTACAAGCTAAAGAAGTACTGCAACAGGGAACGTTTCCTGGTGGCATGCACCATTTTGGCACTGTTGTCGTCTTTATCTTTCTTCAGAAAAGGTTGCAGGAACTTCCATTGTTTGATCCGCAGTAAGCGTTCCAGGATACCCTTCTTCTCTTCAAAGAATTGTTTGGTTTCTTCTGGTTCGTAATGGTCTTTGGGATCGTAGAGCATGGCAGTACACATACAGTTCTTCCTTTCTTTGCTCATAAGGATCTCGTAGTTGACACAGCTTTTACAGCCTGCCCAAAAGGCATCATCCTGGGTGAGTTCGGAATAGGTAACGGGTTCATAGCCCAGTTCGCTATTGATCTTCATGACGGCCAGGCCGGTGGTAAGCCCGAATATCTTGGATTCGGGGTATAGCTTACGGCTCAGCTCGAATATCTTTTTCTTGATGGCCTTGGCCAGTCCGCCCTTTCTGAAAGGGGGAGCTACGATAAGGCCCGAGTTGGCTACATATTCGCCATGGCTCCAGGTTTCGATATAACAAAAGCCGGCCCAAATACCATCCTGGTTAAAAGCGATCACGGCTTTGCCTTCACGCATTTTCTGCTGGATGTATTCCGGTGAGCGTTTGGCAATACCGGTACCACGGGCTTTGGCAGAGGAAGCCATCTCGTCGCAAATGATCTGAGCGAAGTCAAGATGGGTTTCATTGGCTATAAGTATCTGGAACTGTTGTTGCGTTTCCATGTTTGACAAGACTATAAATGTGAACAAATGCAGTAGAAGTGAACACTGCGGGAGACACGAATCCCGGGTTAGGGGAGCATAGTTCCATTACAAAAGGGATACTATGGTAAATGAGTATCAACGTCGCACCCTAACGGGGACCGGGCGACTAACAAAATCTGTACGGAGTTGTACAGCAAAAACCCCACGCACTATAGTAATAACGCTTTGCGCTACTACATCAGCGAGTATTATGGTGAGATTTTTTTGCATTCTTTTTCCTAATGAAAATTTGAGTCTATTCTTTTTGACACCGCAAAGAAAACATTTTTTTAGGATGCAGGGGGATTTTTAATGTAAAATTTTAGCTAATTCCATAAAAACCAGCAAACAAGCGTTTGTGTGAAGAACTGATGTGCTCCCTGCAGCCTGCAGCAGGTGTCTGAACTCAATGGTTATTGACGAAGAAAGGAGTAGGTGATCACTTTCCCGCACTGGTAGCGCCTGCTGCCCCTGGCAAAGGGCTGAGTAATATAGAGCGCACGATATCAGGTCTTTGCACTCGAATGAGGTGGCCGGCAGTGGGCAGGAAAATGAAATTGGCCAGCTTGCCTTGTAGTATTTGTTTGGCAAAGTCGAAGTTGGTAGGCTCTATGATATTGTCTTCTCCTCCCTGTACTACGGTCACCGGCACTTTGAGGTTTTTCCACTCGGGCAGTAGCTTGCGCAGCTCTTCTACATGGGTGAATTTTTCGTCGGTGGCGCTTTTTATAAAGCGGGGAAAGAGCCAATAGGGCGGTCCGCCATTAATATAGGGAGAGAACCACCAGAATTTTTCCTGGTCGGGATCAATCGCTGCGGCCAACATCACCAGGTGATTGAATTCGGTAGGGTATAATAAGGCTATTTTGCCTGCAATGGGCGCCCCATAGGAACTGCCCATCACCACTCCGGTTTTGTGGGATCGGTTCAGGCGCAGGGCTTCATGGATGGCAATGGCCTGGGTAGTAATGGAGGTTACGGCCTTTCGTTTGCCTTTAAAGCGTGACTTGTTGTAGCCCAGCCGGTCAACGGCAATGATGTGATAATGCTGTTGTAAAACGGAATCATCCAGCAGGTTGCGACTGCCATACCAGGCACCGGGGGCGCCGTGGATCATGAGCAAGGGCGGCAGGGTATCGGCGCCTGTAGTGGCGCAGAAAAGGGAAACGGAATCATTGCGGATGGTAAAATAGGTAGGTTTTACAGGCTTGTGCTCGTAGTATTTCCTGACCTCCCGGTTGGTCATGGAAAACCGGCTAAAGCAGCCGGAAAAGAAAAAGCAGGCTGCCAGAAGGATCAAGGTATATCGTACAGGTATCATATCCTCAAATCTAACAAATGGCGGCCGCTTCTGTTGGGCAGGAAGGTTAAGTATTCAAAAAAATGGGGTGTACGGTATCATCTGCAAGCAGAGGAAAGGATCTTCATGGCCTGGTGAATGATCTCGGCCAGGTAGTTGCCCAGGAGTTCATATTTGAAAGTGTAGTTATTGTTAACCTCTTCCAACATTTTTTCAAACACGTCCCGGATCAGCAGGTCCTGTGCTGCATTTAAAAAATACACCGGGTTGGCTCCTTTGCTGAACATGGGCAAGGACTGGAGGAGACCTTGCATTTTGTCTGAAAGAAAGGAGGCATTGAACAAGCAGGAGTAGCCGGCCGGCTTCCTGGATAAGGATACTGCTGCTTGTTTTGCCTGCGGGTGATGGAAATGCAATTGGGCGCCTGTTCCCGGTGTATGGTTGCTGATTAGGCAGATGGCATAATAATCGCCCCCTGGCTGCCGGAAGGATGTCCTGTCATTTTCTTCCAGCCTGAATACGTGGAATTGATTTACATGCTTCATGATCCTCTATTCTATAGCAGCAGTTAGGCTTCTGCTGGCTGAGGTTCATAAGCTGTTGAAGTGGTCAACAATTTCCAGTCTTCTAATTCCTGGCGAATGGAATTGATCTTTGTTTGGGCCAGGTCGAAGGCATCACTGCCAAGGAATAAGTGCAAAGGAGGATTTTTTGATTCAGCTACCTGGATCATGGCCAGCGCTGCTTTTTCCGGATCACCCAATTGATTGCCATCCATGATATTCTGGTGGAAGGCTTGTGATTCTCTTACCTCTTTATAGGCTTCAATGGGATTCTCTGGAACATTCAGGGAGCCTGCCGACAGGAACTGGGTTCTGAAGTAGCCAGGGGCTACAATGGTAGCATGGATGCCAAAAGATTTGATCTCTGTAGATAATGCTTCTGTTAATCCGTCTACAGCAAATTTGGTAGCGCAATAGATACCAAACCCGGGGAAGGTGCCAATAAATCCTGCTATGGAGGAGACGTTGATAATATGGCCCGATTGCTGTGCCCTTAAATAAGGCATAACCTTACGGATCACATTCAAAGTGCCAAATACATTGACATCAAAGTTCTTCCTAGCTTCGGCATCAGTGAGTTCCTCCAGGCTGCCTGCCAATCCATACCCCGCATTGTTCACTACCACATCAATTTGACCGAACAGGTTAACAGTTTCATCGATGGCTTTCTGAACGCTTACCTCACTGTTGATGTCAACAGCCAGTGGAAGGAAATGATGATCGGTATTACCTACAGCTTCGATCAGCTCTGCTTTGTTTCTTGAAGTGGCGGCTACGCAATACCCTTTTGATAACAGTTGTTGTACCAGGGAGAGACCCAGGCCTTTGGAGGCGCCTGTTACGAACCATACTTTGGTGTGTGTTTGTGTCATAGTTGATTTGTTTTGATAACACAAAGCTACGCTGCAGTGGAGGCGTTACTGTTGTAGCATTCAAAGCAATAGTTACGAAATTCAAACTGCTTGTTGTTGTCTATAACTAAGGTTGCGAAGCGCTGGAATAGGCTAACAATAAAATAAGAAAGCCGCTTCGTGAGAAGCGGCTTTCTTCGTATAGGTCATGATCGTATTATACAGGTAGTTGACTTAGTGATTGCGGTAGGCAGTAGGCGTAAGGGCCACCTGTTTTTTGAAAAAGTTATTGAAATGTGCCGGTTCTTCAAAGCCAAGGCAATAACTGATCTCGGATACATTCCAGTTGGTATGTTTCAATAAGGCCTTGGCTTCGGCAACCAGGCGTTCAAAAATATGTTCCGAGGTTGTTTTGCCGGTGGTTTCCTTGATGGCCCTGTTGAGGTGGTTAACGTGTACGGCCAGTTGTTTGGCAAAATCATTGGCCGAACGTAAGGTAAACCGCTGGTGGGGTGATTCAATCGGAAACTGTCTTTCGAGTAATTCGGTGAATACCGCTGTGATCCTTGCTTTGGCATTGGGATGCTGGTACAGGGCTTCAGCTGGCTGTATCTTCAGGGCAAAATGGATCAGTTCGGTTACGTAATTGCGCAGCAGGTCGTACTTGTATACATAATCGGAATTGAGCTCCTCCTTCATTTTGTTGTAAATGGTAGATACCTGTTGGTCCTGCTCCGGAGTAAGGGGATAGGCAGGTTTACCGCCGGGTGCAAACATGGGGAAGTCCAGTATGCTGCCGCGTATCTTACCGCTAAAGAATCCATCGGTAAAGATGGTGAAGAAACCGGTAACACCGTCCACGCTGCAATCCCAGGCATAGGGCACATTGGGGTTGAAGAACATCAGGGTAGTGCCGGATACCTCGATACTTTTATCGGCGTAGTGGCATACGTTGTCGCCGCGCATCAGGGTTATCTTGTAAAACTCACGGCGGCTGTATTTGGCGGGGGTACCATGTGGCCCCACGGTATCTTCGATGGAGAAGACATTAAAATGCCCAATATCCTGCTTCAGGTTCTGCGGCAGGTAATTGAATTTCTTCTTGTAAAACTCCTCTAAGGATTCTGCTTTTTCAATAATCATAATTCAATAATTAGCAGTTGACAATAAATGGTGGAGTGGAATGGCTATCTGTATACAAAGCTACAATGGCCGGAGTTCGCTAAAATTACGGTTTTCAAACAGTCTATTGCAAAATTCAAACATTCGGGTTATTGGCAAGGCAGTGGCGGGCAAGACCGGTTTGGGGAGGAATATCCTGAAGATTATTATTAAATTCGTAGCAATCAGTACTTTATTACCATTATTTGACCACTTTACCCCTTTTTGTGAGTGCCCCATTAACCAAAACGCTGACCTTCGCGGTAGTATTATTAATCGCTTTTGCCGGTCCATTAAAGGCCCAGCATGTATTAGACGACCGGATCGATAGTTTGCAAAAACTGGTTGCCAGGACGCCCGATGATACGAACAAGGTGCAGATGTATCAGGGGCTATTGCTCCACTACTCCAGGCGTTATGGAATACGGAAGGTCAGTGCCGACTCGCTCGCTTTTTTCCAAACTGCCGATGCCTGTAAGGGACTTAGCCGAAGGCTTAATTATGCTTATGGTGAAGGAAGTGCTATCCTTGAAGAGGCAAGGTTTTATGGCCGGTTGCGCAATCTTGCTGTCAGCCAGGAACGGTATCAACAGGCATTGGTTATTTTCGAGGCTGGCAAAAGCAAGAAGGGGTTGGCTGCCGCCTATATATACAAATCATTCCTGATCCGCCACGTAACGGATTCTTTCCCGGCAAAACTTCATTACCTGCAAACAGCCCGGCAACTGGCCGGAGAAGCAGGCGACGCCAGAACAGAAGCGCAGTCCTTACGGCTCCTGGCCGACATTCATCAACAGCAGGGTAAATATGCGGAGGCTATCCAGGAATTACTCACTGCATTGGAGCTACAGAAAAAAGTGACCGACCCTAATATTATGTTCACTACTGACCTGCTGGCCCATGTATTGGCTATATCCGGCAATCACAAAAGTTCCTTGCAGTATGCCATTGCATCACTTGATTATTGTCGTAAAAGTCATGATACTACTTCAATACTCACTTTTTATCAGCGGCTGGCCAATATGTATTTTGACTTGCGCAATTACGAAAAGGCCCATCACTATTTCAGTAAGGCATTGGCATCTGCCAGTCAGGATAAAGGAATGGCCATCATTTGTGTGGTCAATATGGCTGAGTGTTTGATCCTGCAACAAAAATACCAACAGGCATTTGATGTATTGTCGGATGGTTTAAAAACCTATCCGGTTGATGGTGTTGTTGCGGAGAGTGAGGTGGCCAGGTTGTATGTGGACCTGTACTATTTTACGGGGCAATACAAGATTGCGGAGGAGTATTTAATTAAAAAGCTGGAGCATTTTCCCAAAATTGACTTTGACCTGAGTTGGCGGGCACAGATGTTCATGCGGGCAGGCCAGGTATATTACCAGTTGAAACAATACGAGAAAGCAGCCTGGTATAGTGACAGTGCCCATGCCATGGCACGTCACCTGAATTCCTGGCCCTCTTTGATGGAAAGCAGCCATACCTTATATAAGCTGGACTCGCTCAAAGGAAATTATTTATCAGCGATGCGGCATTACCAGGAGTATAAAATGATTGCTGATTCCATTCAAAGAGATGTTGCGGATAAGCAGGCAATCGAGCTGGCAGTACAATATGAAACGGATCAAAAGAACAGTGAGCTGGCCTTCTTAAACGACAAAGCCCGGTTGCAGCAGGAAACGATTGAGCAGGGCAGGTTGGTGCGCAATAGTATGATCGTTGGTTCAGTATTGTTGCTGTTGTTGCTGCTCGTAACCTTCAACCGTTATCGAATCAAACAGCGGGCCAATAGGTCATTACAGGAAAAGCAGGAGGAGATCAACCGGCAGAACCAGGCATTGGCCACAATGGTGGAGGAGGAGAAGAAAATAACCAACGAAAAAGACAAGCTGCTTCGTGATAAAGAATGGTTGATGAAAGAAATTAATCACCGTGTTAAAAACAATTTACAGGTGGTCATGAGTCTGCTCAATACGCAGAGTGTATACCTGAAAGACGAAACAGCGCTGAATGCCATTCAAGCCAGTCAGCATCGGGTTCATGCTATTTCGTTAATACACCGAAAGCTGTATCAGACTGACCATTTGCTGACGGTCATTGATATGTCGGTCTATATAAAGGAGATCACTGAATACCTGGCGGATAGCCTGGATGTGGAGTCGCGCATCCAATTTTCCCTGGCCATCGACCCCATTGAATTGGATGTAGCGCAGGCGGTGCCCACAGGATTGATCATCAATGAAGCCATTACGAATGCTGTTAAATATGCATTTCCCGGAAAGGCTACCGGGCAAATAAGGATCAGTCTATGCAAAACGCCTGCGGGCTGTGTTGAGTTAATTATTGGAGATAATGGTATTGGGATGCCGGCACATTTTAACTGGCAGCAAACGGAATCCCTGGGCATGAGCCTGATGCAGGGATTGAGCAAACAACTGGATGGGCATTTAGAGGTATTGAATTCAAATGGACTTTCTATAAAAGTAAGTTTTGTTCCGGGACCCTCTCCTTTTTCAAGGTAGCAGGAGTACAAGCAACCTTCATGCAGGGTACACTGAAATCAGCCTGGTAATTGCACTGGAATGCACTAATAATTGCACTGGGCTATAGGGGGCCAGTGCAAGTTTCCCTATACGTCAGTGCAATTACCAGGCAATAAACAGGCGTATTAGCATGGTATAGGCCTGTGAAAGTCAGGACTTTACTATGGGGAACAAGTGGAATAATACTGTTGAAAGGAAGGTAAGCTGCTGATTAGGAGGCTTTTACGGGAACGGAGTGGATGGCTGCGCTCATTTCTTTAATGAGGGATGCGTCTTTTTCAATGGCATTGCCAATAACAATTACATCGGCGCCGGCCTTACAGTTGAGGTAGGCCTTTTCGGGATTGGTAATACCGCCGCCGATAACCAGCGGATTTTCAGTGACCTGGGATACTTTTTCGATCATGCTTTCTGTGATGGGGCGGCGGGCGCCGCTACCTGCATCCATATAGATGAGTTTCATACCCAACATTTCACCGGCCATGGCAGTGCACATGGCAATTTCGTTCTTATCGGCCGGGATAGGGGCCGTATTGCTGATATAAGACACGGTAGTGGGGGCTCCGCCGTCGATAACCATATAGCCGGTAGAAATGATCTCCAGCCCGCTTTGCTTCACAAAAGGGGCTGAAATGACGTGCTGGCCGATCAGCAATTCGGGGTTCCTGCCTGAAATAACAGAGAGGTATAATAATGCATCCGCGAAACGGGAGACCTGGGAGGGACTGCCCGGAAAGAGGATAACGGGAATATCACAATTCCGTTTTATTTGCTGTACAACTTCGTCTAACTGATTGGAAATGACTAAACTACCCCCTACAAAGAGGTAGTCGACCCTTGCCTCCACTGCCAAAGTGGTTAACTCATCAATTTTGTTGGCGTTTACCTTATCCGGATCAATGAGTACGGCAAACGACTTATGTCCTTTCGCTTTCTGTAGTAGTAGAGATTGATAGATACGATTCGTCATGCCTTAGCTATTGGATCTTATACAAAAATGCGAAAAGTTTTTGGCTTTCACGCAGTTAATTAGGGATGTGGATAATCACTTATAAACGTACGTAAGTGGCTAACTGAACGATGTGTATGTTCCTGAAAGCCTTTCCACGATCGTTGATATACTGGTTCATATAGCCCATTTCGGCATCAAATTGCTTGCCGAACCGGTAGCCCAAGGCGACATAAGCACGGTTTTGATCAAAGAACTCGCCATTGACTGCCGACTTATCTCCAATGTTCACAAACAGCTCATTTTGCAGGGCCAGGAAAGGGGCCTTGCCTTTTGCCGACCAGGGGGTAAGGGGTGTTACGTTCCGGACAAAATAGCGCAGCCGGTTGGCGTAGTGGTTACCCTTATGCTTCAATTGCTGGTTGTTTACATACGGTTTGAGGAGGAACCTTTGTTCTACTCTAAAACGATGTGCCAGGGTACCTTTCCGGGCCTGGGCGCCGTGGCCGATGGTGAGGGGGTGGGTGAATAGCACTTGTTCCCAGATGCGGTGCTCGGGAATGTAACCACTGATGCCATTTAGCACTCTACGGTTATGGATGTACGCATAGCCGCCGGTAAGGACCCATTTTTTGTTGACATGATAATTTAGGCCGGTACGTAGTAAAAGGGTAGAGATATGATCCAACTGATCGCCGCTTCTTAATTGAAAATCGGAATGCAGGCTTAATCTGGTATTGATTTTGGCAGTATTAAAATCCGCCAGCCAACCGGTGAATTGGGATTGGGCAGCAATGCGATCCATATTGAGCAGCAGCAATGCGATGATGAAAAGATACCTGTAGTTCATGGTTGCAAAAAAACAATAAAACGGGCAAAGCGCGGGAAGTAAAATAATAGCATAAATTAAAATCGTGTTAAGATCATGTGATGTTTGTTGAATCACAGGGTGATGGAAACCAAGCCCGGTGGTTATCACAAAAAATCAACGCAATATTGCATAGAGAATAGTGAAGAGATGTGTAGCGGTAGAGCGGTGACATTTTTCGTTTTTGTAGCCAGGGAAAGGTGTCACCGCTTTGAACAATCAGTAACAAATGCTGTTGAATGCTTTGCGAAATTGTACGCTGAATGCACGGTGAATTTACGGTGATGGTGGTTTCTTGAACATAAAATTTTTATCACTCAAAACCAAATAAAAGTTATCCTGAAATGGGGTTTTGTGTGCAAAAGATCAAGGAAAGCAATGCCAGTGTGTACTATGTGTTTTTTCCACATAGATGTGCAAAAAAGCAAGATTGGAATATGGGTATAGGAAGATATTTTCGTTTCCTCCTACCCAAGCCCTAATACTGATAGCAATCATTTTTATTAATTGTAAACTCATTAATTACTAACCTTATGACTAGTAAGAAGCAATCTCCAAAAGGCTTGCAGTTCAGTCGTCGTTTTACACGAGACGATATCAGTGTGTTTGATCAGTTTGAGTATGATTATCGTTCGTCGGTAATCCGAAATCCGAGTGGAGAGATTGTTTTTGAAATGACCAATGTAGAAGTGCCGAAACAGTGGAGCCAGATCGCTACTGATATTCTTGCCCAGAAATATTTCCGTAAAGCAGGTGTTCCGCAGGCCGATGGTTCAGTAGGCCGGGAAACCTCTATTAAGCAGGTTGCTCACCGCATGGCCAATTGCTGGCGGGTATGGGGCGAACGCTATGGTTATTTTGCCAGTGCCAAGGATGCACAGGTATTTTATGAGGAGCTGGTATATTGTATTATTAATCAAGCATGTACTCCCAATAGCCCCCAATGGTTCAATACCGGCTTGCATGAGAGCTACGGTATTACGGGCAAACCGCAGGGACACTATTTTGTAGACCCTGCCGATGGGCAATTAAAAAAATCCACTTCGGCCTATGAGCGGCCACAACCGCATGCCTGCTTTATATTAAGTGTAAGTGATGACCTGGTAAATGAAGGTGGCCTGATGGACCTGTGGGTGCGGGAAGCGCGGATCTTTAAATATGGCAGTGGTGTGGGCACCAACTTTTCGCAGGTACGTGGTGAAGGGGAGAAGCTCAGTGGCGGTGGTACTTCCAGCGGCCTGATGAGTTTTCTGAAGATAGGCGACCGCGCTGCCGGCGCCATCAAGAGTGGGGGTACTACACGCCGTGCCGCCAAAATGGTATGCCTGGATTTGGACCACCCCGAGATACTGGACTTTATCAATTGGAAAGTAGAAGAAGAAAAGAAAGTAGGGGCGCTGATCAACGCAGGTTATGCCAGTGATTATGAAGGAGAGGCTTACCGGACAGTGAGTGGACAAAACAGCAATAACTCAGTGCGTATACCCAATGAGTTTTTTGAGAAACTGGAAGCTGGTCAGGATTGGGAACTGAAAGCCAGAACAGATGGCCGTGTGATGAAGCGTATTCCTTCCAAAGAAGTATGGAACCAGATCTCTTATGCGGCCTGGCGTTGCGCTGACCCCGGTACGCAATATGATACTACTATTAATGAATGGCATACTTGCCCGCAAGGTGGACGCATCAATGCTTCCAATCCTTGCAGTGAGTACATGTTCTTAGATAATACGGCCTGTAACCTTGCCTCTGCCAATCTCCGTAAGTTTTATGATGAAACGACCAACACCTTCGACGTAGCCGGTTTTGAATATACCTGCCGTCTGTGGACGGTGGTGTTGGAAGTATCCGTATTGATGGCACAATTCCCTTCCAAAGAAGTAGCGCAGCTTAGCTACGACTACAGAACGCTGGGCCTTGGTTATGCCAACCTGGGTTCTATGCTGATGGTAATGGGAATTGCCTATGACAGCGAAGAAGCCCGTGGCATTGCCGGCGCTATCACGGCAATCATGACGGGTATATCCTACAAAACATCAGCCGAGCTGGCTTCTATTTTAGGGCCTTTTGCGCGGTATGAAGAGAATAAGCAGGATATGCTGCGGGTAATGCGCAATCACCGCCTGGCGGCTTATGATGCAGATGAGTATGAAGGATTGAGCATTAAGCCGGTAGGTATCAAAGCACGTTATTGCCCTGATTACCTGTTGACGGCCGCCACCAAGGCCTGGGATGATGCAGTAAAAATGGGTGAGCAATATGGCTACCGCAATGCACAAACCACAGTTATTGCCCCTACGGGTACTATTGGCCTGGTAATGGATTGTGATACGACGGGCGTAGAGCCTGATTTTGCACTGGTAAAATTCAAAAAACTGAGTGGTGGTGGTTATTTCAAGATCATCAACCAATCGGTTCCCACAGCCTTGAAGAACCTGGGTTATAAAGCCAAAGAAATAGATACGATCGTCAAGTATGCGGTGGGTGCTGGTACGTTTGCAGGAGCCCCTGGCATCAACCACCAGACGCTGAGTGAAAAAGGGTTTATTGCCGAAGAGATCAAGAAGCTGGATGCGGCAGTAGGGTCGGCCTTTGAGATCGGTTTTGTATTTAATGTATATAACCTGGGCGAAGAGTGCTTGCAGCGTCTTGGTTTCAAGCCCGAACAATATTTCAACTTCGAGTGGAGCCTGCTGGAAGCACTGGGCTTTACGGATGAGCAAATAGAAGCGGCCAATGATTATGTATGCGGAACGATGACAATAGAAGGCGCTCCTTACTTGAAAAATGAACACCTGGCTGTATTTGACTGCGCCAATAAATGCGGTCAGAAAGGTCAGCGTTATATCCATGCGCATGGTCATATTCGCATGATGGCGGGAACGCAGCCCTTCCTGAGTGGCGCCATTTCCAAAACGATCAACCTGCCCAATGAGGCCAGTGTAGAAGAAATTTCTGACTCCTACATGATGAGCTGGCAGTTGGGCCTGAAAGCCTGCGCACTGTACCGCGATGGTTCCAAACTGAGCCAGCCGCTCAGCAATAAGAGTGATAAGAAGAAAAAATCCGAAAGTACAGAAGAAGGCAAAGCTGAAGAAACGAATACACAGGCAGCGGCGACGGAATCGCATATCGTTGATATGAGCAAGCTGACCATTGAAGAGTTGCTGGAAGAAGTGCAAAAGCGTGTACAAGCATCTCCTGATACCAAATTGAAGCGCAAGTTGGCCACCATTGTAGAACGGAGGACATTGCCGGCCAAGCGCAGAGGGTTTACCCAAAAGGCCAAGATCAACGGACAGGCCATGTTCCTGCGTACCGGTGAATATTCCGACGGAACGGTAGGGGAGATATTCATTGATATGGCCAAGGAAGGCGCTACGATGCGTAGTATGCTGAACTGTTTTGCCATTTCCATCTCCATTGGTTTGCAATATGGCGTGCCGCTGGAAGAGTTTGTAGAGAAGTTCGTATTCACCCGTTTTGAGCCTGCCGGTATGGTAGACCACCCGAATATCAAGAGCACTACTTCGATAGTAGACTTTATTTTCAGGGCGCTGGCGTATGAATACCTGGGCCGTACGGACCTGGTGCATGTGCTGGACAAGCCAGAGGTCATGAATACAGGAACCGATGATTGGGATGAGATCCCCACTTCGCTGGAATATGAAAAGCAAACGCCTGAATTGAGTGATGTGCGTATTGTAGCCGGCCCCAAGAGCAGTAAGCCTGCAGATGCAGAACCGGCAAAATCCTCGTACCGCCCCATGAAAGCGGAAGCTGGCATGGATGCAGTGAATGCGGCCGCTAAAAGCATGCAGAGCGACGCACCTGCCTGCAATACCTGTGGTCATATCACTATCCGCAGCGGCACCTGCTATAAGTGCCTGAACTGTGGCAATAGCATGGGTTGCAGCTAATTAGCATCAACGATCTGATCTGGCAGGTCCTGGAAGGAGTATTTATAAGGTAACTGCTTACCAAGGCCTGTCAGATCTACTAAAAATATTGGACGGTTTATAAACATAAACTTCATCCGCTCATTTCCATGGGCGGATTCTTTTTTTGGTACAAAGCTGTATTTTTCCCAGCCCCTTCCGCCGGTGGGAAAGAAATCCAGGTTACCGGCATTTGACGTATATCAAATGAGGGAATTGAACGTAAAGGATTTCAGGCATTTATACCGTTTGGCAGGACCGCCCAAAAAGTTGGCATTGTTTTATGACATCCCTTGTACGATTTTGATAAATAAGTTCGTTTAACCCTTGTACAAAACAATTCTGGACGTTATGAAACTTAAAACAATCCTGGCTATAGCCATCGTTACTATGCTGTTTGCTACTTCATGTACTCGTTTTATTTCTCCTTTCCAGGCTGCCAATGGTAAAGCCAAGTGTGGTCGTGGATTGCGTTAATAGCGATTACTGCTTGCCACAGTCACAAGAAGGAATGCATTGCAATTTTTCGTTGGGGGATAAAACAGCGAAACTTTGTTTAAAAAGAAAGCCCTCCGCTACAACGGAGGGCTTTTGATTATAAGTTGTAAAGGCCCTTAGTCAAAGTCAGCCATCTATTTGATTTTTTAGAGTGTAAGGGGCTACCGCAACTGATCTAAAAGTCAATTAACAGTAAATATATCTTCACACCTGTAATGCATGCTTCCACCAATGTACAGGTCATATTGCTTTAAGTAGATGGTCATTCCTTTGCCATAAGTATAGCCTAACTGTTCGGACAACTTGACAAGATAATCCTTATCAAATTTCTTTATAAATGCTGCTACAAAATCCTTGTATAGGCGATCGCTGTTGATGGATTCATATGCCATGGTATTATAGAGCTTGATCATTTTAACGGCATTTTCCGTAGATACCTGCTCATTCTTATCCATAATGGTCTTCATCTCTTTGGCCATAGAGAAGAATTTTTCTCTGGTCACCGTATCGCATTTTTTACTTTCTTTACCTGGGATATCTTGTGTGTCAGCTTGCTCAGTTGAAGTACAACTCATTGTTAGGATGGACAAATAAAGCCTTAATAAAATTACTGGTAATAGCTTCATACTTTCTTTTTATTTTAGAGGTTCATAATCAGGATAATCATGTTTTATGATGGCTGAAGCTGTCGCTGAAAACTGGCTGGTAGGTACTAGTTTAGGGATGCCAATGGGGGTGATGCCTTTTTGAGTGGTCATGTAGCCCCAGTCAATTCTACCCACAATTTTATCCTGGCTGGTTCCAGCATAATTTTGCAAAACAAAATAGGTTTCAAATCTGAGCTCACTATGTATATAAGCGGCCCTGGGAATGTCGAACGCTGTTATGGAACCTTTGCTGTCATTGCGATTCCAAGTTGCGTTTGCATAATTCGGGTTCATTAAATCCATTAAACTATTATAATAGGGTTTTCCAGAAATTGATGCCCCTGACGGAGACTTATGTCCTCCATCTACAAAAGCAGTCTTTTCTTTCCCATCAATAGTCATCTGTTGCACTGGAATTCCGTTCGGAGCTTTGCCACCGGGTAAGGAAGAGGCAATCACCACTTGCACTATTTGCAGCCCTTCACTGCCATATTTGGAAGTGACAGTTGCACGAGGATCATTTAACAAAGGTGTAGGGGCTGTTTTCTTTTCATCTTTGCCTGTGTTGTAATTGGTCTCAGTATAAGTCCCGCCTTTATAATTCCCCCCTCCTGTTTGTTTGATGGTTGCGTCAGGTGCTTCCTGTTGCTTTCGTTCCGTGGTCAGCATTGCCTGATTGGTCTTGCTACTCCTGCCAAACGAAATATAGGCTCTTTCTCCCTCGTGGATTGGGTACTTTTCTAACCCTTCCAGCTCAACATGCGCTGTAACATGGTTCTCACTAAATGCATAGGTTGAATTGTATACGTATTTGTCTGAAAGAGGATCTACCTGCCAGAATCTACCTATCTGGAGGTCGTCCATCCGGTACTTGAATTCATACATATCCAGCCCAGTGCCATCACTAAACTCTGCCTTCGCAAGTTCCTGTCCCTGAAATTTAATTTTGTTCTCTGCACTTTTTCTATTGGCTTTTGAGCTTATCCCCTGCATGGTTAATCCAAATGCATAATAGTGTGTTTCCTCCATCAGGGGACCATGGTAATAATCTATCCGGATATCATCAAAATAAACATTTCCCTTGCTCTCGTTGCTAAGGTATACATACAAGTAGCAATTCCGGGGGATCTCAATCTCATTGCCATTATTAGCCTGTAGTAATTGTTTTTGCTGCACCCCGGTTATTTCGGGTATCTGAACAGCTCCACCGGTATTCTCTACTTTTTTAAACTGCTCTTCATCCAGCATTACCCAATTCAGGTAGGCCCGGGGGCGATTCGATTGCGGGGTACGGTCATCGAGAAAATCTTCCATCCCTGGCTGGAGTAAAGCTTCGGTAATTTGCTGGTTGGCTGTTCCTTTGCCAAAGCCGCTTACGCCCGGCGCCAATTGGCCAAGCAGATTTGTGACAATATTAGCCAGGGTTGGATCTACGCTATTGTCCATACCTGTAGGCTGATACCAGCCAAAAACAGCAGCTTTAAATTTATCACCGGCCATTGCTTTCAATACCACGCCAGGGCCAACCCGGTTGGCTGCAACAGTACCATCCAACCGGCTGACCTGTTGGTTACTGCTAATGTTATCAAATCCGGATGGCTTGGTGAATGCCGTTGAGTTTACCTTGTCTCCAAAGAGCTCTACTTCGAAACTCCGCGAAGCTGTTTCAAAACCAGCCTGGTAAAGACGTGTTCGAGGTTCTGAACTGAGCACCATCCTTGTATTTCCAAGATGATCTTTTACAAAATAATCATATTGGAAAGAGGCTGGTACAGACCCATCAGCTGGTACATACCGTGTACGACCCTCCTCATGGTTAAAGAAGGACAGTTTGGGTAATCCAACTACAGAACTACCAGCAGGCGATTCGGCTTCATAAATGAACCCATCAAGGTAAGTTGTGACAGTGTTTTTCTCCTGGTTGTTATTAAAGGAAGCTGCTTCTTCATGAACCCTCTTCTCCAGCTTATTGCCTGTTGCATCATAAATATAGGTAATTGTGCCCTTATTATTACTGCCGTTCTTAAAGGTCAGCTTCCATGGCAGATTCAGGAAGTTGTATACCATCCCATCTGTGCTGCTACTACCCAAATCTTTATTCAGATCCTTTTTGAGATTGCCATTTGCATCATAAGTATAATCCTCAATAGTATTGATATCAACACTGACCTGGTTGGCAACGTAATTGTCTTTCAATGACTTTTGCGGGTGGTTGGTAGCTGTTTTGAAATCCCCCAGTTTGCTTTGCACATCGTTGTTGAAATCAACAACATTCTTAAGCTTGTTGCTATTGGCGCTATAAGTATACCGCAGATCGTCGATCAGGGAGTTGGTATTGAGCTTCAGCGCCCATTGCCTCATCCGCCTGATATTACCGTTTGCATCATAAGCGGTAGTTGCATCCTGCCCATCACCCATCACCATATCGAAGTTAACAATGGCATCATCCGTATAGCTGGATCCATTCTTTTGACTGAAGTCGCAACCAAGGATGCGCCCTGACCGGTCGTATTGAAATCCATATGCGCGTTGGATACCATTGCCTTTGGTGCGCCATTTGGTGCCGGCTATATCGCCGCTGTACTGGCTATTGTCAAAACCCCAATCATAGTTCAGCTCCATACCAAACCAGGGGCCATTTACCTGGGCATTGGCATAATCTTTATTTATACCTTTCAGCCATCCACGGATATTGTATGTATAATCTTGCGTTTCAAGCGGGGTTGTAGTGTAAGCGTTTGTTTGTGCGTCATACTTACTGCCGAGTTCTTTTCGTTTTAACCGGCCTGATTCATCGTACTCATTCTTCACCAGGCGCACTTTCTGTGTCTCATCATCATTGATGGTTTTCCAAATTTCTTTTACCCTGCCTGTATGATCATATTCCGTACCGGTTTTTATCTTTACAAATTCAGATCCCGCAGTCGTATTTTGATGTACAGTATAACTGCAGAGTACCTTACCGGAATAATCGTACCGGCTGATCTCTGTTTCATTGCTTCCTTTATAGCTGTCTGACTGCGTTTGAACAAGCCTTCCCTTTTCATCATAAAAATTAACTTTGGTTACCCAGGACCCTTGGCCAGGGTTATCAGGGTCTTCGATTACACGGGTCATTGTACCGGTTACCAAACCACTCACCTGCAGATAGGTTTGTGTTGGCAGTGGTTCTGCATTGGGGTTATTACCTACATTGTCCAGCTTGCTATTATAGGTAGCCGTATAGGTTTTGGTTGTCCAGTTGTAGTTATCGTAATAGGTGATCGTCAATGCAATAAAACCAGCACCGGCGGGGATGGGGTTTTTGTTGATGGTTAGTCCGTTCAATACCTGCGTTTCGTAATTAGGTGCCCCCGGATCGGGGTAGATATAGGCTGAGAATTCGATATTGGGTGTTGTAAAAAAACCGGGTAAGAGTGTAATACTTTTTTTAGCTGCATAGGTACCATTTCTTTCTTCCTGGAAAGTGCGATGATCTTCTGTGCCTGCCGGAGGATCTGGTACTACTGGTTTTGTGGTGTTGCTGGTAGTGACTGATTGTAAAGTAGTTACGCTTCCCGAATAGGTCATAATACCAGTCATTACCGGCCGGTTGATCACATCGTACAAGGTAGCCAGCCATTGTCCTTTCTGTCGCATATTCGCATCCTGGGAAAAGACCTCCCTATCGCGGTTATCATACACTTTATATACCCATCCTGCTCCGGGCATCTTCTTAGCGATCTGCCTGTCTCTACGATCATACTCATACCGGAAACACAATCCTTCCACAACATCGGTTGTTAATATCCAATTGGATTTTATGGCCTCAATGGCATTGGGCGACATTACAAACCGCAAACGTTCCCAGTCGTCGTAAACAAAATAGGTGCACAAAAAGCCGTCATGGCCAGTATAGTCGGCAGGGATATTGCCAATTTGTACTTTCTTTAAGACCACTTTGCCATCCTTATCGGCATACTCCACCGTTACTTTGGAGGCCTCATCTTTTGTAACGGTCTTGAACAACAAGCCTGGCTGATAAATACCTGGGCTGCCAGGTAAATTGGTTCCGGCATCGCCTCCCACATCGTACATAAGTGGATTGTTGGCAATATGCCATACACGCACATTATCGCCAGGGATATTGGTAAGGTATTCTTTGAATTTGGCTCTTTTGGTGGTGGAAGCCATGCTACCCACCCAGCTGTTGCCGGGTGCATAAGTGGCTAGCTCGCGGTTCAAGGGGGATGGTTCAAACTCAGTAGCACCGTGGTAGATCGACTCTCCTGAAAGCCCAGGATTTAGGCTGGTATTCTGGTGAAAAGCTGTTTGCGAAGCAAAGGGTGATGTTTTAAATCCGCCATCGTCAACCCGACTTCCGCTAATCATGGTAAATGGGAGGTATTGGGAAGATTCACGGCCAGCCTGGTCATATACCTTCATCGTTACCATATCTTTTGCAGCAGGTGATTGCTGCCTTTCCACGTGTTGTCGCAACCGGCCTAAGCCATCTACATAATCAGTACTGGTTTTTATTTCAGTGTAAGGCGCATTATTGAAAGTACTGATATTGTTGATTGGCTTAATGGCCGACCTGGTTCGTACATAACTCACCTTGCCCGGTGCCAGATCATCAGGATATACGATTGAGCCTGGTAGTGCCGGTGTTTGAGAAACCCCATTGGGTTTATTGGCCGGCGCCTGCGCCTCTGTAGTCTTGCAAAAAAGGGAAAACAGGCAAAGGCAGATTATTGTGGAGAGGGATAAGTTCCTCATAATTGTTGATTGAACGTTTTTTAATTTGATTGGCCACATCATATAACCTTATTGAGCTTCCTGGTGTTTATATTCAAAAGACTTCAGGATGTTTTTATCCTGATCCCGGATAATAATCAACCTCCCAAGATCATCATACTCAAAATAGGTAATACGATTGCGTTCATCGGTTTTGCTGGTCATCCCTTTTTGAGGATCATAAGTATAAGTTGTCATTAACGCATCCACCGGGTGGAGACGAACCTCATCAATGACGTATCCTGTTGCCCCGATCGTAACCGAAGGAACGGGAGTTCCTGTAACTGTAATGAACTGTTCCTTATACATCCATGAACCGCTATTTTGAGGTTTCTCCCACCAGGAAAGTTTATACTTGCCGGGATTGGCGGGTACTGGTACAGAAAATGAGCCCCAATGTACATTCACCCCTGTCAATGGACTGTTGGCATACCAGGAATCCTCTTCAAAACTGGTATAGAAGCAATTGGAGACTTTCAGGTATTCCTTAAGGGATACCGACAGATTCATGGCCAACTGCACAGGAGGTTCTCCATTACTGTTGGCATTAAAAGAATAGTAAACATAGTAAGTACCCCTGGGCAGGGTTATAAAATCATTTATGGTTTCCGGAAAAAAGTAAGTAATCCGATTAAGGACCTCTACGTTGTCAGTACTTCTGCGGATGATAAGGTGAAAATTCTCAAAAGTGTTGATGGATCCAGACGTTACATAGATTTGCCCTGTAAGAGTAATTCCCTGCTGGTGGTCGATGTTGATCACATTGATAGCCTCGAGCTGTGTTTCCTGAATATTATAGCTGGTGGCTAATGCATAATTTTTACTTTGCAATTCTGAAAAATCATTCACATTGGACATTTTTACTTCTGCTATAGGCAGGGTTTCTCTGTATCCATATATATAGCCAATTCTTGAATCGTCCTCTTTGGATACCTGAATCGCACGCCCTTTGTCATTATAAGCATGAAACCTGAGCCGTACCTCACTGGTGTTGTTGCCTTGCTGGTATTCGCCGGTTTCCGGAGCGACCAGTTTGCCATCCAGGTACCAATCCTTGTAGTTTGTCTTATTTCTTGAGATCTGTACGCCATTCTTAACCTTCGTCTTTTCGATCAGTTTCAGCATATTCTTCTGAAGCATGGTAGTGTATACACCACCTACCTCGGCCGACATTTCATGGGTATACTTGTTTTGGATGGTCCAAACATCACTCTTGCTGTCTGTTATCTGCTCAGTAGTTGGATAGATATGATTGGAATTGCCATAGGTAAAAACGGTTTCTGTAACTACGGGGTTTGCGCCATTTTGATCATACGCGGTTTCTGTTCCTTTCATGTTCTTGACCCAGCTTGCTTTTACCGTATAGGGGTGGTTGCATTCATCGGTAAACTTTCTTTTACATTGAACAGTGGCAACAACAGAAACCAGTGGATCTGCCTCATTTCGCTTGATGAGGGTGTACCCCCCATTCAAATAGGAGAATTCTTCTTGCTTATACAAAAAACCATTTTCCATGGGCACATCAGCAGGCACCCAATTAACGGGTGCAGATGCCTGGTTTTTGAAATAATGCGCTGTTTTTCCTAATTGACCGTTCACGCCGTAGAATACATTTACCTGATCATATCCCACGAGGAAACTGCCCGACGATTCGCCCATCATGTACTCATCCGAACGAAAGGTGATGGTGCGATAAAGGGTACCCCATTGCAATCCAGTAACATTTACCCTGTTATATGTGATCTCCTGGTCAGCAACATAAGGTGCAAAAGGTGTGGCAAGGCCAAGTTTTTTTCCACCCAGATATTCATAGGTTCTTATGTTGTAGGTGCCGGTATAATCCACTTGTTCGGTTTTCTTGATACGGGCGCCCAATCCACCAAAATGAGCTTCATATTGAAAGTTGGTACTGCCACCGGTGGGGTATTCCAGTTTACTCAATAGTCCGTCGGTGAGGTTGGTAATAAAGCCCCCTTCATTGGTTGAATTAACCTTATCGGGCAACTGATTGGCAGTATAGAAAAAATTGAAAGGAGGCACCAGCAATCCTCCTGACTTTTCCTGAACTGAGGTTAGTTGCAGCCTCTTGGAGATATTGTCTGGCTGTCCGCTCAGGGAATTGAAGTAATCATACGTCAGGTCAAAAGATTTTAGGATAGTACCAGCGGTTCTTCCATTATAGCCCGTACTCACCAGGTTTATCCTATCGAGTCTTTTCCCAATCATACTACCATTTTGCATGGTCAGATCTACCCGGGAGCCTTTAATGAAATCCAGCATTTCATATTCAGAAACGATCCTTTCCAACAGTACTTCATCCGTGATCGTTTCATTGGTAGACGACCGGGTGATGACCTGGTTAACCTGGGATAAATAGGCTGTTCCTATAATGCCACCGAAATAAGTAAAAGTAGAGAACAAGTCCGATGGATACCAATTGGTCAGCTTGGAGGTTGAATTGGTAGTGATCTTCTTGTATATCTTGTTGCCCGTGTTAGTATATTGGAAGTCAATTTTTTCACCATAAGGGCTGGTGATCTTAGTGAGGTACCAGGTGGAAGTATATACCTCTGTTTCTGTGTTGCCTATACTGGGATCATATATATCAGTGGTTTGCTCTTTTGTCTCAAAATTATAGGTGATGCCAGCACCATCAACGATGGTCCAACCTCCGGATGGGCTTAGGCTGACCAACAGGTCATTTTTGATAAGGTTGATTATTTTAGGGGTATTGCTGCCTGCATTATAATCAAGTACAAATCGGCCCACCTTGCCGGCAAAATTGAAGTAGAAGAGATCGGGCTCCTGGTCGTACGTATCATTACAAGGCCTGTTGGAGGGGTTGACTTTGTAGAATCCGTATTGAGAAAAATCATCCTTGCCTCTTTTGGTTCGGGTGATGACGCCGCCCCCGTTGAGGGACCAGCCGAGCCCTACCCAGGATGCTTCATCCGATTGCCTGACGCCGCCGGCATGGTAGGAAAGGCTGATGCCAAGGTCCAGCTCATTTAACCTTAGGATATGTATCGGGATATCCACATTGGGCACCCCGGTATAAACATCCACTGGTATTACAGAATATAACCCAAGATTGGCGGCATTAGGTGAGGGTGGAATAAACGACTTCGGCAGACTGTTTTCATTCTGCGCGAATGCAGCTGATAGGAAATAGAGCAACAGGGATACCAACAGGGATATCCGACGGAATAATTCCATAAAAAATTAATTAAGGTTAAATATTGCTGGACTTTGCGGTTTGTAGATAATCTTGTTGACTGGTTTGGGGTTGCCTATACGAGGTTACTACAGGGGGCAGTAAAATGAGGTTAACAAATGGGGGAGCTAGCCATGATTTTCTCATAGTTGAAAAGGTTAGGGATTGGTTAAACGGAAATAACAATTCGTGTAAGCATGGCGCTTACAGCGCCCACGGCCTACGTATACGAAGTAAAATCTAATCAATCAAAAAGTCAAGGACAAACCAATAAGTGTGCAGTTTTGAGGCAAAAGCGTGCAGATTTGGACGTTAACTGTGTGGGATGTAATATGCCAAATCGGAAATTGCGGGAATTTGCCTGTTCCGGCAATCCAGTAAAGAGAAAGGCCGCCCCGGAATGAGGGCGGCCTTGAAAAACGTAAACCTATACGGATCAGTGCTTTGCAGGGCAACAGGTTGCTTGTTTTACTTCTTCTTCACAAAGTCCTTTAAATAGCTGCAGGTATTCATGGCTTCCTTAAAGAAAGGGGTAGTGGCATATTCTTTGGCCAATACAGGGAAGTATTGTTTGTTGATCATGATGTTTTTGCCGTACACTTTCTGGGCCTTTTCATAATCGGTATACTCTTTATAGTCGCTCCATGAAGGCACGGGTATTTGTTTTTGATCGCACTTGGCCATCATGAACATACAACGAGCTTTGAAGTTCTTATCGGTCGAAAGATCGAATGCCTTCTTGTAATATTCTTCTGCTTTAAATACACCATAATATTCTTTGTCGCCGGGCTTTTGTGCACTGGGGCCTTTCAGGCCATCATTGCCGCTCCAGTCATAATGCACCAGCATCCAGCTATTGCCCCAATAGGACATCTGATATAAACCCTTGGCCAGTTCATAATAAGCCTTTGCTTGCCGATCGGCCTCTTTCATGGTCTTCGCTTCCTGCTCCAGTCCCCACATTTTGCGGGCAAAGGTGAGCTTGGTATATTTTACGGTATCCTGCTTGGTAGGAGCATGGGTATCTTCTATCAGGTCGGCAAAAGGATTGGCGGCCATATAGGTAGTAAAGGGTTCCTTTTGATAATAACCAGGACTTACCTTGGCAAACCATTTTTCGGCAGCGGTAAAATTGAACTGGCGCAGCCAGGTAGTACCTGCCACATCATTCACATCATCTTTGGTAAATGAATTGTGGGCTACCAGGTATTGCTCAAAATCATTGAGCTTTTTGGATTCCATCAGCTGGATCAGTTGCTCCACCTGTTCGGCAGTCATTTCATAACGCAACATGGATAATGCATAAGGACCGCTATAACCCCAACCTTCCTTTACATATTTCTGATTGATCCAGTTGGCCACACCAATACAAAGCAGTTGCTTGGCATTGCTGGTTTGTTTGTATTTAACGCTGATGATATCATTAAAAAGACGGCGGTAAAATTGGGCGTACGCTTCGTCTGTGGCAGCTTTCTTTTCCAGCCATTGAAGGGAGGGGAGCAATTGCTTTTCAAAAGCCGCGTCCATGCTTCCCTTGGTATTGATGGAGAGCAGGAGGTTGCTCATGGCCCACTGGTCTTGTTGCTGGGTCGATAACTTCCCCTTTTTAGCCTCATCGAGCAACTTGCGCGAAGCGGTATAATCGCCGCTCATGAGGGAGGTATGGGCGGCAGCCAGGGTATACAGTCCTTTATCTGATACCGCTTTATTGGCTGCTATCTGCTGGCAGAAGGCAGCCATTTCTTTGGTTTCATTGCGGTAGGCGATATAGGAAGAGTCGTCGGGATTGATGGTAGCATAATTAATGTTGGCTTGTTTCTTATCCTTATCGAATTGCAGGGAGGGGGTATAATAAAATTCTTCCAGTTTATTTATTTCCCGAATGGCCAGTACTTCCAGTAGTGCGGCATTAGGAGCCAGCTGGTACACCTTTTTAAGGGTATTGAGTTCGCCCTGGTTACTGCCCAGTGCAAATAGCCCCAGCAGGTTGGCCTTGTCCTCATTGGTTTTACAGAGGGCGAGGCAAGCCTGTCGATTTCTTTCATCAAACCGCTTTACACACCAGTCGAAGCTCATGTAATTGGATACGCGTTTTAATTCGCTCTTGCTGAACAACTGGCTGAATATAACGGCAGCCTCGTTCTTTTTGTCCAACCGGGCCATGGCCCCTGCTTTTAAGCCTAAGGAAAGGTCCTGTAAAACACTGGATGTAGTATTGGGCTTTATCAGTTCATCATACAAACGCAGACATTCCGGATAACGTTTGCTGTAATTGGCCAGCCTGAGCACCTGGTAAGCGAATCGTAGTTTAATGGCATTGTTCTTTGCCACGGCATATAGCTGCTGCCCATTCTTGAGAAGCTTCCCCATTTTAGCGGTATCGCGCTCGATGGGGTCCCAGGAGGTCCAGGAACCGGTAACATTGGGTTCTACCTGTTTGGCATACATGATATAACCCAGGGCTTCCAGGTCCTTGCCATTCATGAAGAATTTGGTCATGCCATTGTTCTTTACCGAATCGGGTACTTGCAAGGGCTGGCTCTTTTCCAAATGATAATAGAGGTTGGCAAGGTCTTTACGTGCATACTCTACTACAAATGCCTGGGCATCCTTTGCCGTAAAGCTATTATTGCCATAGGTTACCCATTCGGCCGAAGTGGCATCAGAAGTAACAATGGGTTCTTTTTCCTGATACAGGAATTGAACATTGGTATAATAGAAGGGTTCATAACCTTTAACAGCGGTATTGTTCTTGTCGAAGAAAGAGATGTAATAATCATAAGGGTCAGCATCGCCACCGGCACAACCAATAATGTTATAGGGCATTACCAGGGCGGCGAGATTAATGCATACTATCGAAAATTTCTTCCAGTTCATACGTCGAATACTTGTGAAGTGTTAATGAATCGAGGTGAAAAAGCGCTACGGTAATCTTTGGAGTAACCAGTTTTGATCTGAGTAACCGGGTGGCTTGCATAACCTCTGCAAAATTAGCATCTTCCTGTCTTATAAAATCTCCTTTTTTTAAGGGGTAACCATTTATTAGTGTATCCCGGTAAATAGTAAACGTATTACTGGTTTTCCGGGAGATGTCATTTTGTTGCAACATGGAATCAGGCAGGCCCTGTATCAGTCCTTTGTAGATACCATCCCGGTACAACACTTTCCAGTCGAACAGGGGCAGCGCCAGGTCCAGCGGTAAAGGATACTCCTGCAGGTTGCCAATGTATTTCTCCAGCTCGGCCGTTTCCAGGATGGAATTGTGGGTATTGGGGTTTTTGAGGTTGCCCATATTGTAACACATCAGCAAGCCCCTGTTAACAGGTGGCACCCCAGTTTTTTGTTTGTACTTGCATTGATACAGGCGGATGGTGGCCGATAGTTGTTTTTGTTGAAAGAAGGGGAGGGTTTGCAATTGCGATAATAAAGAGAAGTATTTGTTTTTGCTGGTGGCAGTCCAGTCGCAATCCATTTGAATTTCTGGAATGATGGTAGAGGGGGGCAGCTGATTGGCCATGCCGCGCATTAATTCATGCAGGCTGGCCGCCAGGGAGGCTACCTGGCTGCTGTCGATCAGTTGCATCGTTTCGTTGGTAATGAATACAGTGGGCACGATTGCTACCCGGCGACCGGATAACCAGGCGGTTACACTATCGTTGAATTGGATTTTGGCTACCGGCAAGGGGCGTTGTCCGATGGGGTCCCATACGATATCGAAGAATTTGATGTATAGCCTTTGTACCTGTAAGGTTTCCAGCGCCTTTTTTTCGGTGGCAGTTAAGCCCATGGCGGATTTCCAGTAATAAAACCCGCGGGTAATGGTATGCTGCCCGGCAGGTTGCCGGCAGGCCACCAGGAATAAGGGGAGGATGAACCACCATTTCAAACTTCTTTTCATGGAGTTTCAAAATTATGGGAATGGCGGTTTCCTTCTATTCCTTATTTTTACCCCCTTAACATTGTTTGATGACGATTCAATTTGGCTATGATAAAAAGGAAGTGGTGCAGGCTTTAAGATATCATTTTCTGATGCGCCCCGAGATCAAAATATTGCTGGTTTTTGTGAACGTATTTGCCATCCTGTCGGCAGTAATGTTTTACATGAAATATATCCAGGCCTTGTCCTTCCTGGCCTTTTCCATACTCTGGTTTATCCTGATGCTGGTGATCTGGCGCATACTGCCTGGCAGCATATACCGGCGTTCGGCCACTTTCAAAGACCATTTTATCATGCATTTTCAGGATGATATGGTGGTACTGGAAACAGAACGCGGATCAAAAGGCTGGCCCTGGAATGCTTTTAGCCATTTCATTGAGAGCCATTATTTCTTTCACCTGTATTTCGATCCTCGCTCCTTCTTCCTGGTTCCCAAGGATGCCTTTAAGGACATTACGGAGATACAGGAAGTAAGGGAATTGCTGAGGAGTAAGTTGGGGAAGAAATAAAGAAAACTTACCCCGGTTTATACTTGCTTTGCTGATAAATATCCATGGGAGGCGTATTCAACAGGGTCGACAACTTCAGGTCGGGGTGTTTGTCCATATACTTTTTGACCATTTGCCAGCCGGTAAATAAGCCAATATAACCCGGTGATCCCTCTCCCAATTCCTGCGTAAAGGGTGCATCGCCCATATAATTTTTAAGGATGGAAGGCTCATTATTCATGAGCAAACTATTGACCAGGAAAAAATTCCAGATCTTTCCTTCATTGGCAAAACATCCTTTTAATTGGCGATCGGTATAACCAATCTTCAACGTGTCGGGCGTACCGGGCATCAGTTTGTCCAATACATAGAGGCGCTTTCCTTTTTCTACCATTTGCTCCACCAGTGTTTTGCCCATCACCTTTTCGGGGTAGATATCATCAATTATATTCTTGATGCAATTGACGGGGATATAGGCAGGTGTAAAGCGGCGTGAAATATAAGCGGGGTATAGAGAACGACCCATTTCGCTGGTATACAATTCAAAATCTTTTCCGAGGTGCAGTTGTAAGCCTACGGCCAGTCCATTGTTCGTGATCGCATCTCCATAGCTACCCAATGAAGCCTGGTACAAAGCATCCATGGGCCCGATGTAGAAGATCAGCCGGGTGGGGGCTTTGTATTCCGGAAAATAGTATTTCACATACTGTAAACCCTTCTTTACCTCAGCTTCTATAGGCCGGGTGTCGGGAAAGGTTTTGCGCACGGCCTGTTGAATGGGTGTGTAATCGCGTAAGAATTGTTTTACCAGTTGAGTAGACTGGTCGCCATCGCTTGAAAAAGGTGGCAGGCCCAGGATATTCTGAAAATAGTCGGTTATAAAATGGGGGTATTGCTGTCCCAGTTTTTGGAGTGAAGGCATCAGGTTATTGGTATCCACGGTGAAAAAGTCCTGGTCAAACCGTTCTGCCTTCAAGTCAACTTTAATACCGGAAACATCGGGGGTATTTTTATCGCCACAGGCAAGCAAGGTGCATAACAGTAAGGCAATAAGTCCTGATTTTTTCATGTGTGACAAACGTTTGGGAGGTAATTATGTTGTAAACATAATCCTAAAATTTGTTATGCATGCCGAATGGTCCTCTTTTACGTTTAAGTTACCGGGCCTTCAAAATGTTGTGCCTACCGTTACATTGTGTAAATTTGTAGTATGAAGATTGCATTAGCACAGCAGAATTATCACATTGGCAATTTCGAGGACAATACATGGAAAATAATTGGCGCTATTCAGCATGCTAAATCCCGTGGGGCCGACCTGGTGGTTTTTTCCGAGTTGAGTGTATGCGGTTATGCACCCCGCGATTTCCTGGAATTCAATGATTTTATTAATGAATGCTATCGTGCGCTGGATATCATTAAGGAGCATACAGCAGATATTGGTGTGATTGTGGGTAGTCCCATGCGTAACCCGGAGCTTGCAGGTAAGGACCTGTTCAATGCGGCCTGGTTCCTGTATGAGAAAAAGGTGCACGGCGTAGCGCAAAAGACCCTCCTGCCCAATTATGATATATTTGATGAGTACCGCTATTTTGAACCTGCCTACCAACACGAGGTCATTCCCTTCAAAGGAAAAAAGATAGCACTTACCATTTGTGAGGATATGTGGAACCTGGGCGATAACCCATTGTACCGGATAGCGCCCATGGATGAACTGATCAAACAGCAACCCGATCTCATGATCAATATATCGGCCTCGCCTTTTGATTATGACCATGATGTGGACCGTATTGAGATCATTCGAGCCAATGTTTTGAAATACAAGCTGCCCATGTACTGCTGCAATGCGGTAGGCTCTCAAACCGAAATTATATTTGATGGCGGCAGCCTGGTGATGAATGCCGAAGGCAAGGTGATCAAGGAGATGAAGTACTTTGAGGAAGATTTTGCGATCGTGGATGAAGAGGATGTTAACAAGCTAACATCGGCAGTCGGCAGTCGGCAGTCGGCAATCAATCCCGCCAATAGCCGGGAGCAAGCGGCAGCTGGAATTCATTCTTCCGACCTCAACAAAGAAATGCGGGTGTCGAAAGTAAAAGACCCGGAGCTGATCATAGATTACCTTACTGCCGAAAAGAATATCCAGGAAATTCACCAGGCCCTGATATTGGGTATTCGGGATTATTTCCGCAAGATGGGATTCAGTAAGGCCATCCTGGGATCATCGGGTGGAATAGACAGCGCTGTGACGCTGGCGCTGGCCTGTGAGGCCTTGGGGAAAGACAATGTGCGGGCTATCCTGATGCCTTCGCAATACTCTACCGGTCATTCGGTAAGTGATGCGGAGGAATTGAGTAAAATACTTGGCAACCCCTATGATATTATTCCCATCAAAGAGGTGTATGATGCTTTTTTAAGCAGCCTCAAGCCGGTATTCAAGGACCTCCCTTTTAGCCTGGCCGAAGAGAATATTCAAAGTCGCAGCAGGGGTAACCTGCTGATGGCCATCGCCAATAAGTTTGGCTATATTCTTCTCAATACCTCCAATAAGAGTGAACTGGCTACGGGTTATGGTACCTTGTATGGTGATATGGCTGGCGGTTTAAGCGTGTTGGGCGATGTGTATAAAATGCAGGTATATGCGCTGGCCAGGTACATCAACCGCAATGGTATTATTATACCTGAGAACATTATCTATAAAGCGCCTTCGGCCGAATTAAGACCCGATCAGAAAGACAGTGATAGCCTGCCGGAGTATCCTGTACTTGATAAAGTGCTTTACCAATACATTGAGAGAAGGCAGGGGCCAAAGGAGATCGTAGCCAAGGGTATTGATGAAGCCCTGGTGGCCAGGATATTAAAAATGGTCAATACCAACGAGTATAAACGCAACCAGTTTTGTCCCATCATACGGGTTAGCTGTAAGGCGTTTGGTGTAGGCAGGCGGATGCCAATTGTTGGGAAGTATTTGAGTTAAAAAAAGATTGCATAGGCAGGATGCTGCCAGCAGAACAAGTTATAACAAGAAGGCCCATGCTTAAGCATGGGCCTTTATTTTTTACGTAGAAAGTAGCTTTATTGTTTGGCTAAAGTTGCTCTTAAAGTGGTAGTGATACCCATAAAATCATAGGAACCATCAATAACCAGGGTCTTGCCATCGTAGGATTTAACGACACCAATGAACTCCTGGCTACCCCCATCTATTTGGATATTCTTTCCTTCGAGCTTCCAGGTGGTAGTTCGTACAGTAGTTTGGCTACAAGTTGATCCAAGGTCTTCGAACTTGGCGCTAAAATCTGCATTCAATGTATAGGCGTCATCTTTTTCACATTCATCGAGTGTGCCCATCATGCTTTGAGCGCTGCCGGCAGGAGGGATCATTTCAAGCTTTGAAAGCTTGTATTTTCCAGCCAGGTTTGTTTTGTTGATCTCTGGTCCAGCTTCATCTTTGTCTTTCTTACAAGCGGTAAATAACATAGCGGAAAAAGCTAAAGCGAATACGAGGCGGATAGAGGTCTTTTTCATTCGTTGGATTTTGGTGAGTAATATCATCTCCCCCAAGAACGCCGGAAGGGCTATTTTATTGTTTTTCAGGGTAGTTATTTGGGTTTTTTAAAGGCTTTTCATAAGTTGGCAAGTAACTTGCATCGGCTTTGTTCGTATTTTCATATCCTGATTATCAATCGTTCATTATAAATGCTTTATATGGTGGCTACTGCCGACGATATTCGTCAACTAAACGATAAGATCCAATACCACAGCACGTTTATCGACCGCCTGCGGGATGAAACGGCGCGCGTGATCATTGGTCAACATACCATGCTGGACAGGCTGCTGATAGGCTTGCTGAGCAATGGGCACGTACTGCTGGAAGGGGTGCCCGGACTGGCCAAAACGCTGGCTATTAAGTCGCTGGCACAGGCCATTCATGCCAAATTCAGCCGAATCCAGTTTACCCCGGATCTGCTTCCGGCGGATCTGATCGGTACCATGATCTACAACCAGCCCAAGAATGAATTTATGGTGCGCAAAGGCCCCATTTTCGCCAATTTCATCCTGGCCGATGAGATCAACCGGGCCCCGGCCAAAGTGCAAAGCGCCCTGCTGGAAGCCATGCAGGAACGGCAGGTTACCATTGGTGATACTACCTATAAACTGGATGAACCCTTCCTGGTACTGGCCACACAGAACCCGCTGGAACAGGAAGGAACGTATCCCTTACCGGAAGCGCAGCAAGACCGGTTTATTATGAAGGTGATCGTTGACTATCCTACCAAGGAAGAAGAACAGATTATCATCCGTCAGAATGTACAAGGATTGAGACCACCCGAAGTAGGACAAGTGGTATCCATGCAAGAGATACTTCAAGCCCGCGATCTGGTACGGCAGGTATACCTGGATGAGAAAGTTGAGAACTATATCCTGGATATTGTTTTTGCAACCCGTTTCCCGGAACGTTATAAACTGGAAAAACTGAAGCCGCTCATTGCTTATGGTGGTTCGCCCCGCGCCAGTATCAACCTGGCCCTGGCTGCCAAAGCACAGGCTTTTCTCAGTAAGCGGGGTTTTGTAATACCCGAAGATGTACGCAGTATTTCCAAAGATGTATTACGTCATCGCCTGGGATTAACGTATGAAGCCGAGGCTGAAAATGTGAATGTAGAAGCGATCATTGATGATGTACTGCGTGTAATACCCGTACCATGAGCCTTACAACAGCCGAAATATTAAAGAAGGTCCGTGAGTTGGAGATCAAAAGCAAAAAGCTCACCCGCCATATTTTTACGGGCGAGTACCACAGTGCTTTTAAGGGAAGGGGTATGCTGTTCAAAGAGGTGAGGGATTACCATGCAGGCGATGATATCCGTTTTATTGACTGGAATGTATCGGCCCGCTTTAACCATCCCTACAGTAAGGTTTTTGAAGAAGAACGGGAATTGACGGTGATGCTGATGGTAGATGTAAGTGCCAGTTCATTGGTGGGCACTACGCATGCACGTAAAAAAGAACTGATCACGGAAATGGCGGCAGTGCTGGCTTTTTCGGCCATCAGCAATAATGATAAAGTAGGGCTGATCTTTTTTAGTGACAGTGTAGAGAAATTCATTCCGCCTAAAAAAGGCCGAGATCATGTATTGTACATGGTGCGTACGCTGCTTACGATGGAGCCCTCTAAAAAAGGAACACAAATAGGAGAAGCCCTGCGCCGGTTTAATAATTCTACCCGGCAAAAATGCATTGCTTTCCTGCTGAGTGATTTCCTGGATGGCGACTTTGGCGACGACCTGAAAGTGGCCGGTAAAAAACATGACCTGATAGGTATTAAGGTATACGATAAGATGGACATGCAATTGCCCGATGCGGGATTAATGGAGGTACAGGATGCCGAGACGGGTGAACAGCAATTGATCGATACCAGTGATTTTACGGTACGCCAACAATACCAGGGGGCTTTCTTTCAGCATACGAACTATTGCAAGAACATTTTTACACATGCCGGCAGTGATCTGTTGCATATACGCACAGATGAAGACTATGTGAAGGTGTTACAGAAATTCTTTATTGGCCGTAATAAGTAATTGGATTAAATCATACATGAGCCGGTTTGTACGATATATAATAGCTGGGATCTGTTTGCTCACTTGTTCGCTGGGAACAAATGCACAGGTATTGGTAAAAGCTTTTATTGACCGCGATAAAATAGTGGTGGGTGACAGTATTGTTCTTACACTCGATGTAAGGGCGCCCCTGGGTGAAACTATTACCTGGTTTAACCTCGATACCATTCCCCATTTTGAGTTCCTGGACAAAGGAAAGGTTGATACGGTGGAGGGGGTAGATGGAAAAAAATGGGTGCAACAAATTACCCTTACCAGTTATGATTCAGGCTATTGGCAAATACCCAACCTGGCCATGAAAGTGGCTGGTAAAACCTATTTTTCGGACTCCCTGGGCGTACAGGTAAATTATGCCAATACGGACCTCTCTGCAGAATATAAGGACATCAAAGAAATTGAAGACGTTCCCAATACGGATACCAATTACATCCCCTGGGTGATAGGAGCTGTTACCCTAGTGGCCCTGGTGATCCTGCTGCTGCTGTTTTGGAAGAAGAAAAAAGTGAAAACCACACCGGCATTGGTGGTGGTACAGCTAACTCCTTTTGAAGAAGCCATGCAGGCAATGGCTACCCTAAAAGAAAAAGACCTGCCCAATAAAGGGGATGTAAAAGCTTATTATACCAGCCTGAATGATATCCTGCGCCTGTTTGTTCAACGCAAACTGAATATTGCCTCCCGGGAAAAGACGAATGAGGAATTGATCATTGCCTTGAAGAAGCAACAAATGCAGGATGAACATTTTAATGAGCTATCGGGTGCATTACGGATGGCCGACTTTGTGAAGTTTGCCCGTTTTGAGCCTGGTGCGGCGGATAATGAAAAGAACTTTGCCATCATTGAATCGGCTATTAAAACACTTAATAATATCGCTTAAGTTTTGTTATACGATTGGTTTCAACATATTGATTTTGCCTATCCCTGGGTGTTCAGCCTTTTTCTGCTGCTGCCCCTGATGATCTATTGGCATTATACCCGTGCTGCCAAACAACAGGGTACGGTAATGGTATCCAGTGTAGCTTTTTTAAAGAAAAGTGGCTCCTGGAAAAAAACATTCAGGCATAGTTTACTGGTATTGCGCTTGCTGGCCCTGAGCTGTTTGATCATCGCACTGGCCCGCCCACAAACACGTAATGACGAGGAGCTGAAAATGGGCGAAGGCATCGATATTATTTTATGCCTGGATGTGAGTGGCAGTATGTCGGCGCAGGACCTGCTTCCTAACAGGCTGGAGGCCAGTAAGGCGCTGGCAGCTGATTTTGTGGACCTGCGGCCTACAGACCGTATTGGGGTGGTGATCTTTTCGGGGGAGAGCTTTACACTGGTCCCTTTGACCACTGATAAAGAAATACTGAAAGCGCAGATCTTTAATATTCAACGAGGTTTGCTGGAAGATGGAACCGCCATTGGAGATGGTCTGGGTCTGAGTGTAGACCGGCTGAAAAGCTCACCAGCCAAAACCAAGATCATCATCCTGCTTACGGATGGGGAGAACCAGGGAGGCCTGATAGGGCCGCTGGTAGGCAAGGATATGGCCAAAGCGCATAATATCCGCGTTTACAGCATTGGCGTGGGCACAGATGGCTATGCTCCTGTGCCGGTACCAGATGGCATGGGCGGAGCGGTCATGCGGCAGCAAAAGGTAAATATTGATGAAAAGCTGCTGCGCCTCATTGCCGATGAAACAGGGGGCTTGTACTTCCGGGCCAGAGACAATGAAAGCCTGAAGAATATCTACCGGGAAATTGATAAGCTGGAGAAGTCAAAAATTGAAGTAACCACCCTAAAACGCTATACAGAACGGTTCTTTCCTTTTGCATTGGCCGCCGCTGCCGTACTTTTGCTGGAAATGATATTGCGTTATACCCTATTCAAAAAGTTCCCCTGATGAATAGTGGTTGTAAATACAGGTCCAAACAATGAAAGCATTAGTATACAAGTCAACGGGTAGTTGGTATGTGGTGAAAACCGAAGCAGGGCAGGTATTGAATGCCCGCATGAAAGGCATCTTTAAAATTGATGGCATTACCTCTACCAATCCCATTGCGGTAGGTGATGAAGTGATGGTGGCGACAGAAAATGAAGGAGAAGGTACGGTGATGATCACGGAAATTCTGCCGCGCAGGAATTATGTTACCCGTCAATCTCCCTCCCATAAAAAGCAACACCATATTGTAGCCTCCAATCTTGACCAGTCGATATTGTTTGCCACCCTGCGCGATCCCAAAACCTCCCAGGGGTTTATTGACCGTTTCCTGGTTACCTGCGAAGCCTACCATATTCCGGCCCTGGTGATCTTCAATAAGGCCGACCTGTACAAGAAAAAAGAACAGGAGCAATATGAAGCCATGCAGGAAATGTACAATGCTGTTGGGTATACCACGGTATTGATGTCATTGCCAAAGGGAGAAGGTGTGGAGGAAGTAAAAAGCATATTGAAAGATAAGATCACGCTGATGAGTGGACACTCCGGTGTGGGCAAGTCTACTTTTATCAATGCCATTTTTCCTGAGCTGAAACTGAAAACGCAGGATGTAAGTGGCTGGAGTGGCAAGGGGATGCATACGACCACGTTTGCCGAAATGTTTGACCTGCCCTTTGGTGGAAGGATCATTGATACACCCGGCATGCGTGAGTTTGGGCTGGTGGATATTGCTAAACAGGAGTTGTCACATTATTTCCCGGAGATGGCTAAGCTGATCAATGACTGTTATTTCAACAATTGCCTGCATATTGACGAGCCGGGTTGTGCAGTAAAGAAAGCTGTAGAGGATGGCATCATTAACGAAGACCGTTTTTTCAGTTACTATAAGATATTGGAGTCGATAGAAGAGAAAGGGTATTGAGCTCCTTACTAAACTACGAAGAGGTTGTTATCTACATAACAACCTCTTTTTTGTTTCAGAAGTAAAACTGTATGGTAAGCCAACGCTGGTAAAATCCTCTCCATAGACGCTTTCCTTTCAGCGGTCAATCGCCCGGAGCAATTATTTTAGTTACGGCCAGCAGGGTTTAAGGGTACGGAAAAAAGAATAGGGTACGGTCCAACAATGCCTTTCAGGCTTTATGATACAAAACGTCTTGCTTTATGAATGAGTAATTTGTTTTCGAGAAAATTAGCTACCTCTACAACGGCATCATTGTCCTTACGGGGCGCCTCCCGAAACTTGTAGGGATAGATGGAGATACCAGTATAAATATTGTAATGCAGGGTTAAGATGTGGCCTTTGTAAGGGAAATTCCAGGTTAAGGTATCGAAGTCATCCTGTTTTTGTGTGAAGCGGACTTCCAGGTCATCGGAGAGGATGTTGGCCACTTCATAAAAGCGTTTCAGGCCGCAATCGTCGTCTATGATCGCTTCGGTGCAGCCGAAGTCGGTACGTAGCGTTAGGCTCATACAGTATGGATTTAATTGTTATCTAAAGGGTACGAAAAGTATCTTCGTAACGGGAATTAAGACTTGAACTTTCTTGCCTTCGGTACCTTTTCTCCACTTAGTATTCGTTCTGCACCGACATTTTTTCCATTGGAAGGGCAACCGGTTTTTGGGCCAAAAAGACTACAGGAACTGCCGCAAAGAATGACGAATGCACAGGCTAAAACGATTACAATTCGATGGATTTTCATAACTGGGTTGCAGTGGATTTTAAACGCTTTTTAAAGCTATACATATTATTTCGTAGTTGCAATAGCCCTGCTATTTTTCCTGCTCAACCTGGTCGCGGAACCAGTCGGCATATCTTACGTAATTGTTTGCTATTCTGTCTATTTCGCCTTCAATTTGAGATTGGTCAATAATTTTTACACGTTTGGCTGGCACCCCGGCGTAAATACTTCCGGCGGGAATTTTGGTACCTTCCAATACCACGGCGCCGGCGGCAATAATACTAAGGCTGCCTACTTCTACATTGTCCATAATAATGGCGCCCATGCCTACCAGCACATTGTCGTGAATAGTACAACCATGTATGATGGCATTGTGCCCAACAGAAACATTGTTGCCGATAATGGTCTTTGTTTTTTTGTAGGTGCAGTGAATAACGGCGCCATCCTGGATATTCACCTTATTGCCCATACGAATGCTGTTTACATCGCCCCGTATAACGGCATTGAACCAAATGCTGCAATCATTGCCCATTACTACATCACCAACAATAGTGGCATTGGGGGCTATAAAGGTATTGTCTCCAAAAGTGGGGTAGGTTCCATCTACATGTAATATGACAGGCATAGTTTTAAAGTTTATGGCTTGTGGTAAATTGTTTACTGTATAGTACCTATACAAATATACTAAACATAAGTTGGGCTTTCACCATATCTGCACCCCTCAATCAGCTGCTGATACCCCATTTCAACTTCTCAACCAATCAACCTGTCAACTCGCTGTTCAACCAGTATCTTTGCGCCATGAACCAACGGGAATTGTTTTTCCGCCATGTAGCGCAAACTTCTACGGCGCCACTAGCCCTGGAGATCGTAAAAGCCGAAGGCAGCCGTCTGTGGGATGCAAACGGGAAGGAGTATATTGACCTGATTGCTGGTATCAGTGTGTGTAATGTAGGCCATCGCCACCCACGGGTGGTTAAGGCCATTAAAAAGCAACTGGATGATTACCTGCATTTGCTGGTGTATGGCGAATTGATCCAATCGCCACAGGTGCAGTATGCCAAACTGATCACCGACCATTTGCCGGGGTCGCTGAATACCGTTTATTTTACCAATTCGGGCGCCGAGGCGGTGGAAGGGGCCATGAAGCTGGCCAAAAGGGTTACCGGTCGTGCAGAGGTCATTGCTTTTAACCAAAGTTACCATGGTTCTACCCAGGGCGCCCTCAGCATTATTGGCGATGAATACTGGCGGCAGGCTTACCGGCCTTTATTGCCTGGTATAACCCACCTGGAACACAATTCCCTGGAAGCGATTGAGGCCATTACGGAACAAGCAGCCTGCGTGATTGCTGAACCTATACAGGCTGAAAGGGGGGTATTTACGCCTTCCTCCGCCTGGATGAAGGCCCTGCGGAAAAAATGTACCGAAACCGGCACTTTGCTGGTATTGGATGAAATACAAACGGGTTTTGGCCGTACAGGCACGCTGTGGGCCTTTGAGCAGTTCAACATTACCCCCGATGTACTGTTGCTGGGTAAGGCCCTGGGCGGAGGTATGCCCCTGGGCGCCTTTATTGCCGCGCAACCCATCATGGCCCACTTGGCCGATAACCCCGTATTGGGCCATATTACCACCTTTGGCGGGCATCCCGTTTGCTGCGCCGCCGGACTGGCCGCCCTGAAAGTATTGTTGAAAGAAACGCTGGTGCAGGAAGTAAAAAAGAAGGAGGGGCTATTTCTGAAACACTTACAACATCCGGCCATTAAAGCCATTCGTTCCAATGGACTGATGATGGCCATCGAATTCGACAGCTTTGAAACCAATAAACGGGTAATTGACGCTTGTATTAAAAATGGGGTATTGACAGATTGGTTCCTGTTTGCCCCTCAATGCATGCGGCTGGTGCCACCACTCACGATATCGCCCAAAGAAATTAAACGGGCTTGTAAAGTGATCCTGGAGGCTTGCGGATAATTATTAAGGCTCAATCTCTACAATCACCTCTACCTCTACGCTCATATTGCCGGGTAGGGCATTGGCGCCAATGGCCGAGCGGGCATGTTTGCCTTTATCGCCAAATACTTCTACCATGAGGTCCGAATAACCATTGATGACCTTGGGTTGATCGGCGAAAGTGCTCTTGCAGTTGACAAGGCCCAACACCTTTACAATACGTTTTACTTTATTGAGGTTGCCCAGTTCGGCTTTTAATACCGATAAATGATTGATAGCAGTTAACCGGGCCGCCTGGTAACCTTCTTCAATGGTAATATCTTCTCCCACTTTGCCGGTAACGGTAGTTCCATCGGCCCTGGTTGGTCCCTTGCCCGACAGGTACAGTAAATTGCCTACCCGTACGGCATTCACGTAATTGGCAATGGGAGCCGAAGGTGTTGTAAGTACAATGCCTTTTTCCTTTAGTTTTTGTTCTATATCCTGTGCCTGCATACTGGTTGCTATAATAGAGATCAGTAAAAAGAAAAGGAGCTTTTTCATAAATGTGCTTGTACGGGTTTAAGAATAAAGTCAAGGTGGAATGGCCGGTTTAAAGTACATGCCACCTTGCAAAAATTGGGATCAAGATAAAAAATATTTGAACACCATGGCTGCCAGCAGGGCGCCCACAATGGGACCTACCACCGGAATCCAGGAATAACTCCAGTCGCTGTTGCGTTTTTGGGGAATGGGCAAAATAAAATGAGCAATCCTTGGACCCAGGTCGCGGGCGGGGTTGATGGCATAACCGGTGGGGCCTCCCAACGATACGCCGATGCCCAATACCAGCAGTGCCACCGGCAATGCTTCCAAAGTTCCCAGGTTAGTAGCGGGCTTGGTAAACAACAAAGCCCCCAGCATCAATACAAAAGTACCAATGACCTCGGTGATGATGTTATTGGGTGTGCTGCGAATAGCGGGGCCTGTACAAAAGATGGCCAGTTTGGCATCGCCATCCTGTGTTTGTTGAAAATGCTGGCGATAGGCCAGCCACATCAGGATGGAGCCTGTAATAGCGCCACTCAATTGGGCCAGGATATAGGTTAGTACATTGGCTTTGTCAAACTCCCCCAGGTAGGCCAGGGCAAGGGTTACTGCAGGGTTGAGGTGGCCGCTGCCACCCAGCTTCGTGGACGCATAGACACCTACAAATACAGCAATGGCCCATCCGAAAGCAATGACGATAAGGCCACTGTTTTGCCCCTTGGTTTTATTCAATAAAACATTGGCCACCACCCCATTTCCAAGGAGGATGAGGAGCATGGTGCCAATAAATTCACCAATAAATACATTCATATGGAAGACTTTAAAAGGTTGAAGGTTTATGTCGCTAGTAACTATTAACTACTCACTTTCTCTGGTAAATAATGTTTGGCTATAGCATAAAATGTTGTCAGTTCTTGTTGTATCCAATCCGGTCCTTGTTTCATGGTGGTAGCCATGAGTTGTGCTACTGCCGGTGCGGCTTCAATGGCTGCTTTGGCATCCAGTAGCAAGGCCCTGGTGCGGCGACTCAAAGCGTCTTCAATGGTCATACACATTTCCTGTTCTACCGCCCAGATGATGGTGGCTTTCGTATAGGGCAAACGTGGATGCAGCAGCGCGCCCAGTTCGGAGTTGGTGCTTATCAGCTGGTCGACTCCTGCTTTGTCCGTTCCATAATAATAATCACCTGTAGAATAATCCGTGGTAGGCATGGCGCCATGGATGGCCAGTTCCTTGGTCACTGGTTCTTTATACGGTAAGGAACCTTGTACGGCCGCGATGTTGATCACATCGGCAGCCATTTTACGGTAGGTGGTCCATTTGCCGCCCAGTATACTCACCAATCCACTATCTGAAACCAAAATGGAATGATCGCGGGATATCTCTGCTGTTTTTTTGGCAGTACTTTTCACCAATGGCCGTAGACCGGCAAAAATACTTTTCACATCCTCACGCGTTGGGTCCTTGGTCAGGTACCGCGCTGCATGTTCCAGTATGAACTGTATTTCGTCTTCCTGTGCAATGGGTTCATCCAATATTTGATTGACGGACGTATCGGTAGTACCTACAATTATTTTTTGGTGCCAGGGCACTGCAAACAATACCCGGCCGTCGTCGGTGTGCGGGATCATGATGGCTGCTTCGCCCGGTAAAAATTCTTTATCAAGTACTACGTGTATACCCTGGCTGGGGGCAATGCTAACCGGCTTCTGTGGATCGTCCATTTGTTGTACGCCATCCGAAAAAACACCGGTGGCATTGATCACCACCTTACCCTGTACCTCATACGATTTACCACTGATCTCGTCTTTCACTTGTACGCCAGCCATTTTATCCTGTGCTTTCAAAAGGCCTGTTACTTTGAAATAGTTCAGCACCACACCCTGTTGTTCTACGGCCGTTTGTGCCAGGTTGATGGCCAACCGGGCATCATCAAACTGTCCATCATGGTACAATACACCGCCCCGCAGCCCTTCGGTATCGAGGGTAGGGGCCAGTTGCAATACTTCTTCGGTGGATAGCCATTCGGAAGTGCCCAATCCCAGGCTACCACTCATCCAGTCGTATACTTTTAAGCCCAGTCCATAATAAGGACCTTCCCACCATTTGTAATTGGGTACAATGAAACTTTGGTTTTTGACCAGGTGGGGTGCATTTTGTTTCATGATGCCCCTTTCTTTGAGGGCATCCATCACCAGCTTTATATTTCCTTGCTGCAGATAACGTACCCCGCCATGTACCAGTTTGGTAGAGCGGGAGGAAGTACCCTTGGCAAAATCGGCTTGTTCAAAAAGGATGGTGCGGTATCCTCGTGCAGCTGCGTCTACAGCGGCTCCCAGCCCGGTGGCGCCTCCGCCAATGATTATCACATCCCAGGGGCCGGTATTACTTTCCAGTTGTGCTATTTGATCCTTGCGATTCATGCTATGCTTGTTTATTGGCTGGTTCCTGACAGCTAATACTTATTTATCATCTGCCCAGGCAATACTTGCTTTTACTGCGCGGCGCCAGCCTTTTAATAATTGATTCACTTCTTCCTGTGCCATATTGGGGGTAAACCGGGCATCGACCTGCCATTGCTTTTGCAATTCTTCTACACTGTCCCAATAGCCTACCGCCAATCCGGCCAGGTAAGCAGCGCCCAGTGCGGTGGTTTCGTATACTTTAGGACGTAATACAGGTACCTGCAGCATATTGCTCTGGAATTGCATGAGGCCGTTATTGATGGTGGCCCCACCATCTACCCGCAATTCTGCGATTGGTATGCCGGCATCCGATTCCATGGCCTTCAATACATCGTTGGTTTGATAAGCGATACTTTCCAATGCTGCGCGGGCAATATGTGCATCTGAAGTACCCCGTGTAAGGCCATACAAAGCGCCCCGGGCATGTTGATTCCAATGGGGAGCGCCCAGGCCGGCAAAGGCGGGTACCATATAAACACCATTGGTATTGGGTACGCTGGCGGCCAGTGCTTCCACATCGGCCGAAGAACGGATGATGTGTAAGCCATCACGCAGCCATTGCACCACAGCGCCGGCAATGAAAATACTGCCTTCCAATGCGTATTCTGTTTTGTTGTGTATTTTCCAGGCAATGGTCGTTAACAGGTTGTTGGTGGAAACAACTGCTTTATTACCGGTATTCATCAGCATAAAGCAACCGGTACCATATGTATTCTTGACCATGCCGGGCTGTGTACACATTTGCCCAAACAGCGCTGCCTGCTGATCGCCTGCAATACCGGCAATGGGTATATTGGCATGTTTTACCACCGTTTCCGTTACACCATAGATCTTACTGGAAGGTTTTACTTCGGGTAACACACTGGCAGGGATATCAAATAACTTCAGCAATTCTGCATCCCACTCACAGGTATGGATGTTGAGCAACATCGTGCGCGAAGCATTGGTAACATCGGTAATATGCAGTTTGCCACCAGTGAGCTTCCAGATCAGCCAGCTGTCAACCGTGCCAAAGGCCAATTGACCACGTGCTGCTTTTTCACGGGCGCCTGGTACCTGGTCCAGTATCCATTTTAACTTGGTAGCTGAGAAATAAGCATCAATGATCAAACCTGTTTTCTGTTGTATCATGGGGCCATGGCCAGTGGCTTTCAGGTGATCGCAGTATTCTGCTGTGCGGCGGTCTTGCCACACGATGGCATGGTGAATGGGCTTACCCGTTTCTTTATCCCATACGATGGTTGTTTCGCGCTGATTGGTAATGCCGATACCTGCAACCTGGTCGGTGGTAATGCTTTTTTTAGCCAATACTTCGGCCATTACGCTAAACTGGGATGACCAGATTTCTTCGGGGTCATGTTCCACCCAGCCAGGTTTCGGATACCATTGTTTAAACTCTTTTTGTGCTACTGTAATAATGCTTCCGGCATGATCGAATAAGATGGCCCGGGAGCTGGTAGTGCCCTGATCGAGGGCAAGGATATACTTAGAGGACATGCAATCGATTTAAGGCAAAAGATAAGCAAATAAATGTTTGTTCTGATGGATTTGGTAATGCAGATTTTCAAAAGAACTGAACATGTAATAACCACTCATAATAATTATTGCTTATTGAAAAGCTTATTGCGGTTACTGTTGTAATTTTCTGCACCTAACATCTAAAAATCTACTAAGTATGAGTTTCTCCCTCTTAAAAAACCGCAACCGTGGACTCATGGCAGTGCCTGCGGTGTTGCTGGCTGGCGCTGTTTTGGCGGCTACCGGTAATACCCCTGCTATCACAACGTGGAAACGGGAAATGCCGGCGGACACTACCCGCAAAGACACTGTAAAATATACTGAATATAAGAGCCTTCCGCTAAAACCGGAACGTAAGATCGCCTTCGCTACGAATGAAGGTACCTGGATGAGCGTGGATGTTAGTCCCGATGGACAATCGATTGCGTTCGACCTCATGGGCGATATCTACACCGTTCCCATTACAGGGGGTAAGGCTACGCCAATCACCAAGGGACTGGCTTTTGATACCCATCCCCGCTATAGCCCTGATGGCAAAAAGCTGCTCTTTACTTCCGACAGAAGCGGGTCGGAAAATATATGGTACATCGATTCAGAGAAAAAGGATACGGTGCAACTTACCAAGGACCGTGACCAGAACTTCCCCAGCGCAACCTGGACGCCCGATGGCAATTATGTGATTGCTGCCCGTGGCCGGCTGGATATTAAACTCTGGATGTTGCACAAAGATGCAGGCAGTGGGGTACAACTGATAGATGCGCCTGGATTTAAAACCATTGATCCTGCAGTAAGTCCTGATGGACGGTATGTTTATTTCTCCTCGCGCAATAGGCCCTGGGACTACAATGCTTCCCTGCCTCAATACCAGGTGAGTGTATATGACCGCGACAATGCGCGCACTTCTACGATCACTTCCAGGTATGGGTCGTCTTTTACCCCCGTATTATCTAAAGATGGCAAGTGGCTCGTTTACGGATCAAGGTTTGAAGACAAGACCGGCCTGGTGATCCGCGACATAGCCAGCGGTGATGAACGGTGGCTGGCTTACCCGGTACAACGTGATGAGCAGGAGTCGATGGCTACCATGGGTGTAATGCCCGGTATGTCTTTTACCCCCGATAGCAAGGCCCTGGTGGCTTCCTATGGCGGCAAGATCTACCGCATACCCGTGGATGGCGGTAAGCCCACGGAAATACCTTTTACCGCTAATATGGAACTGGAGCTGGGGCCCCGCCTCGAATTCAAGTTCCCCGTATCCGATACCTCCCATGCATTGGCTACCCAGATACGCGATGCCGTTCCCTCTCCTGATGGAAAGAAACTGGCATTCACGGTACTGAACCGCTTATACGTAATGGACTATCCCAATGGTACGCCCAAAAGGTTAACTACCCATGAGTTTACAGAAGCTGAGCCAGCCTGGTCGTCCGATGGCAGTACGCTTGTATTTACTACCTGGACGCCCGAAGGAGGCAATTTGTATAAAGTAAATGTGAATGGTAAAGCGCCTGTACAGAAGCTGACCAGGGAGCCCGGCTTTTATGCAGCACCCGTATTTAATTTAAAGAATGACCGCATTGTTTTTACCAGGGGTAAACTGCAACGTTTTAAAGAGTCCGTTACTGCCGGATATGATGACACTGAAAATGATCTCTGCTGGATGGGCGCCAACGGCAGTGATATCAACCTGATCCTGCGTGCTAACTACCGCGGCAATCCCCACTTTGTGAAAACTGATACTGCCCGTATTTACCTTAACCAGGGCGGTAGCCTCATTTCCATTCGTTGGGATGGTACCGATGAAAAGGTGCATGCACGGATAACAGGGGCGACCACCTATGGCATCAGTAATTTTAAAGACGCTGAACATAGACATGAACTCAATGCTTCTGACTTTTGCCTGCTTACGGAGAAAGTAGCACAGGCCATGGAGGTGCAGGTGCCTTCTTCAGCAGGGCAGATCAATATGTCGCCCACCGGTGATAGGGCCCTGGCCCAGGTGAACAATGATATTTTTGTGATCACCATTCCTAAAACAGGCCGTACTGCCAATATCAATGTAGCAGACGCCGGCTCCGCTTCTTTCCCTGCCCGTAGGTTAACAGAACTGGGCGGCGAGTTTGCTACCTGGGAAGCCGATGGCAAAAAAGTGCATTGGTCATTGGGCAATGCCCACTTTGTATATGATGTCGATAAAGCCATTGCACAGGAAGACAGTGTAAAGCTGGCAAAGAAAGAAGAAGCCAAAAAGAAAGAAGACTCATTGGCCAAGGCCCTTACCAATGTAGTGAAACCTCAAACGGATTCGACCAAAAAGCTGATCGATACGTTGGCCAAGAAAGCAGTAGTAGAGAAAAAAGAGGAGTTTAAATACAAGCCCGAAGAAGTTGCTATTAAGATCTACTTCGAAAAGGACATCCCTAAAACGGCTGTTCTATTGAAAGGCGCGCGTATAGTGACTATGAACGGGAATGAAGTGATTGAGAACGGGGATATCCTGGTGGTGAACAACCGTATTAAAGCAATAGGAGCCAGCGGTACCTTACAAGTGCCTGCCAATACAAAAGTGATTGATGTGGCGGGCAAAACCATTGTACCTGGTTTTGTAGATACCCATTCGCACATGTGGCCCATGTGGGGCATCCAGAAAAACCAGGTATGGATCTATGCGGCCAACCTGGCTTATGGGGTAACTGCTACCCGCGATCCACAAACGGCTACTACCGACGTACTGACTTATAGTGACATGGTGGATGCCGGTAAAATTGTAGGCCCCCGTGTGTATTCTACGGGCCCTGGTGTTGGTTTCTGGATGTACAATGTGCGCGACTCAGCACATGCCAGCAATATTCTCCAGCAATACAGCAAGTATTACAATACCAAGTACATTAAGATGTATTTGACTGGCCCCCGCCAGGTAAGGCAGTGGATCATCAAAGCTGCCAAAGCGCAGGGACTGATGCCTACTACTGAAGGTGGATTGAACTACAAGCTCAATATGACCAATCTGCTGGATGGTTATCCCGGTCATGAGCACAGCATTCCGGTATATCCCTTGTTCAGGGATGTATACAAGTCCATTGCCGAATCAAAGATGGCAGTAACCCCCACTTTGCTGGTAGCTTATGGCGGACCCTGGGCAGAGAATTATTACTATGAAACGGAGATGCCGTACAACGATAAGAAGTTGCAGAACTTTACGCCCTATGATGAGCTGGCGCCCAAAACCCGCCGCAGGGCTGGTTGGTTCATGCCAGAAGAGCATGTGTTTGCAAAACATGCCAAATCCATGAAGTCGATGGTGGAAAGTGGCGCGCTGGCCGGTATCGGCAGCCATGGTCAGTTACAAGGTTTGGGATACCATTGGGAATTGTGGTCCATGCAAAGCGGTGGTATGAGTACCCATGATGCCTTGAAAACGGCTACCATCCTGGGTGCACAGGCCCTGGGATTGGATGGTGATATTGGTAGCCTGCAAGCCGGCAAACTAGCCGACCTGATCATTATGGATAAGAACCCGCTGGATAATATCCGTAATACCAATACCATCAATATGGTGATGAAGAATGGCCGCCTGTACAATGGCAATACCCTGGATGAAGTGTATCCCACTCCACGTAAGTTGGAGCGCAGCGAATGGACATTTGAAAAACCGGTCAATACAACAGGCATTAAAGAGTAGGCGAACCCCAACGTAGAAGTAAAGCATTTATCCTGTCAGGCCCATGAACAACGGGCCCCAACAAAAAGGCCTCTCGCTAATTCGCGGGAGGCCATTTTTGTGTTTTCCTATCTCTATAAACTCTAAAGCAAAAAATGTCGATTCATAACTTGTCCCGCCTAAGCGGGAATTGCCGATTGCCGATTGCCGATTCACGATTGCCGATCAAAACGCCAATCTGAAACTAAAGAATACACCAAACTTCTTCACCTGTTCAACGGGTAATGGACGGGGAGCCAGGCGCCAGATAAAATCAACCCTGAACAATTTAAAGATATTGTCTACTCCGGTGCCTACTTCCACATAGGTCTTTCCATTGAGCGATTCAAACTTATAATCTGATCCCGCCGGCATATTGTAATCCCTGTTCTCATCACTCAGATGGCCTACCAGCGCTTTCACCGTCCAGAACTGGCGGAACTTTAATTTCCGGGTAAGGGGAATAAAACGGAACAGGCCATTGCCAAAATTATGTTCAATGTTGAGACCTGCATAACGGTCGTGCAGGTACTCATACCGGTTCATCAGGTTGAAGGCGTATTTATTGTAATAGTAGATCTCATTACCGGGGGCTACATCCAATAACATATAAGGTATTTTGCCCCAGGTGCGACCTGCAAAAACATTATAATAAAGGGTGCCAAAGGGCGGTATCTTGGAATAGTCGGAGATGCTGGCACTCAGTTTATGGTAATCGTATTTACCATTTAGTACACCATTCAGACCCCTGGTATAACGCAGTTCGACAATGGGATAATCGCTACCCAGGCTATATCGGTTGAAGGTACTTTCCAGGAATTTCTCCAGGTAGGCATACCGGATGCGGATAGAGGCTTCGGTAGTGCGGATGGAGGAATCGCCTTTATTGTCAACGAAGAGCTTTTTGTAAGGGATATTCCGTACCGGGTCATAGTTCTTATGTGCGCCACTGAGGGTAACTGAGAATCCTGATTTGGTTGAGCCAAACAGGTCGATCTTGGTTTCATCGGCCATCAGGAATTTAATAGGCACCCCATTCTTACGAATGGCGAGCGCAAAGATATTGTCCTGGCTGATCTCATCATAGTATTGCTGACCGCGGTCAAAGTCATGCTTATGAGAAATGGCGATATAGGTACGCGGGTTTTTATTGAGCAGGTACATGGCATCCAGCTGGTACTTGAATTCCTGGTCTTTAAAACCATAGGCCAGGTAACCATGGAACAGGAATTTCTTACTGAAGTATTTATTCGTAGCCAGGTCAAAACGGGTTCTGAACCCTTCCTGTTGATTGGCAGTAGCCCAGTTGAACCAGGGACCAATTTCATAATTGCCAATATTCATATACCCCGTAGCGATGAAATTAATGGTACGAGTAGCTCTTTTAAATGCTGGCATCTTCAGCAACGTATCAATGGTTTGATAGATCGCTTTTTCCGATTTGGTAAGCTCCTCATGGCGCGATTCCACCCAAAATGAATCGGAGGCCTGTTGCGCTTCGGGTGATAAGATGGTCTCTTCGATCAGCTTGTTCTTACCCAACTCGGCCACCACGGAGGGGTCGTTCACCACAATGTTTTTGTAGGTGGTTGTCTTGCGGCCAATGGCCGAAAGTGTTTTTTCGCCGGTAAGGGACATATCCACCACAAACTTATCACGGGTCAGGAACCAGGTACTGTCATTGATCAAACTATATTCCTGTATCAGGCTCAGCCGGTCTACGAAGTTGATATTGGCGTCTTTCGACAAGCGCAGGTTCATTTTCTGAATAGCCCAGGTGGTATCATGTGCCCAGCAGTCACCTTCAAAGGTATTTTCTCCCTGTCTTTTAGGGGTAAATGCCATGTGGATGAGCCGGCGGCCATTCACAACCTGTGTGTCCAGCACCTTATAACGATAATAACTGTCTCCATTATCACTGATGGGACTTACAAACAGCTTATCAAATACAGGAATGAAATTGCTATAAAAGTTAATGTTTTGATCCATACCACCCAGGAAACGGGATACACTCTCATTGTTTACCCCCATGGTTTTCGTGCCCTGGAATACTTCACGGCGTTTGCGGGGCGATTTCTGGTAGTAATAATCAGAAATAGCCTCGGTTAGATAAACCGGGAGGAAGGTATTGCCCTCTTCTGTAGTATCGATATTGTTGAGTACGAAATTGAATTTCTTAATGAAGGGAAGGTTTTGCCATTTTTCCTTCTTGATATTCTTGATATCCAGTTCCAGTTTGTTGTACAACTCATACGAGAAATTATCAAACCGGTAACGGTCGTTCCTGGGCTTACGCTTGACAATGCGTTTCCACATCAGCAGTCCACGGTCAATTTTTTGCCGTACGACTACTTCTGAGGTAATTTTTCCTCTTTCCAGGAGGATACTGATATCAACCACATTGTTTTTGGCTCTTTTGATCAGGTTGGAGTCAATGGCCAGGAGAAAATCCTGGTAACCTACATAGGTTATCTTGATGGTATCGGTTGGCCATTGATCGAATTGGAAACGGAAAGATCCGGCCGAATCACTCAATTTGCCGGAACCAGCCAGTAGGAATTGCATGGAGGCAAAGGGAATACGCTCATCGCTGTGGGCATCTTTGATGATACCCCGCAGGATCTTGGTTTGTCCTTGGGTGGCTTGAAACAGGAATAAGCAGCAGGAAAGCCAGGCTATACTTAATAAAAATTTCTTCACGCGCGCGATTTGTTCTAATGACCAAAAATACGATTAAGACCCCTATTGACTAATGTTAAAAAGATCAAAAATCAGGGTTATAACGACAAAAGTTTGCAAATATGAAATATTTGCCCCTACTTTGTATTACAAAGTGCTTTATATGGATAGCCAACACCAACCATTAGAAACGCTGCAGGATATCAAACGCATGATGGAGCGTTCCTCGCGTTTTATCTCATTAAGCGGCTGGAGCGGGGTCAGTGCCGGTATTTGCGCCCTTATTGGAGCCTGGGTGGCACATAGCCGACTGGGGAGTTTTGTTGTATATCAAACGGGCAGGTCTCACAGGGGGGTATACGGTGAATATAGTGAGTATAGCTCCTCAGACCTGTTTACCGACCTTATTGTGATTGCTGTAGTGACCTTCATTGCTGCCTTTGTATCTGCTTTTTTCTTTACCTATATACGTAGCCGCCGTAACAATGTGCCTTTGTGGGACCGTACCGTCCAACGCCTGGCCTGGAATACCATTTTGCCGATGGTGGTAGGTGGGATCATGATACTACGGGCACTTCAGTTGGGCTATTATGAGCTGGTGGCGCCCGGTTGCCTTATTTTTTATGGCCTTGCACTGGTGAACGCTTCCAAATATACCCTGGGCGAAGTACGCTACCTGGGTTATGGACAGATCATATTGGGTATCCTGAATCTCTGGATAATAAATGAAGGGTTGTATTTTTGGGCCGCCGGTTTTGGCATATTGCACATTGTTTATGGTACCGTCATGTGGTGGAAGTATGAACGGTAAGTAGTGAGTTGCCAGTTGTGAGTATCAATTGCGACGTAAACGCCTCGCAGCTCGCAGCTCAAAGCTTAAAATTGATGTATGAAGAACCCAATTGAAAATTTAAATAAAATATTCGACAGCCGCATACGCCTGGGGGTCATGAGCATCCTGATGGTGAATGAGGAGGTGAGTTTTAATGACCTGAAGCAAATGATGGAGGTGACCGATGGCAACCTGGCTTCGCACCTGGTAAACCTGGAAGAAAACGGGTTTATCAAGGTCCATAAAGGGTTCATTGGCCGTAAAACCAATACAACCTATTCAATTACAAAGGCTGGTGAAAAAGCTTTCAAAGAACATATTGAAGCATTGGAGAATATGATCAAGGGGGTGAGGTAAGGTCTATTTTTTTGCACCTACACTTTGTAATACAAAGCACTTTTTAATATTATAAGATGGAATGATAAAAATTGGATTCAACATAATAAAACACCTTTCAATATGAGAAATAATGGTTACCAACAATTCTTCATCGCTTGCAGGATATGGATTCTTGCTGTATTGATCAACACCTTTTTGGGTACTATATTCCTGAGCATTTTTTATGGAGGCGGCATGGTCAGCGATTTGATCCTATTTGGATCATTTTTTGGAATGATCGTTTCCCTACCAGCCCTTGTATTACTATTTGTAGTGATTAACCGTTGTATAGCACGAAAATTTAAGGGCATTACCCTTTTCCGGATTGTGTTAACCAGCGCAGTTTTCCTTGCAGTCATAGCCTGGCTCTTGTATATGAAGTATTTCAAGAGTTTTGATCAGGAGAACATTTACTTCCTGCTGATTGCCATCGTTTCAGGCCTTACGGCTACCTCCACCCAGTACCGGGCCTTTATTCGATTGACCGATTATTCAGAACCTTTTGAAGAATTACAGCCATGAAAATCAAAATGATCTTACCGGCACTTACCGAAGCCAAGAGCCCCTATTGGAGGCCCATCAAATATTCCTTGTTTCCTCCCCTGGGACTGGCTACCCTGGCGGCCTATTGTTCGCCTGACGATGAGATAACCCTGCAGGATGAGCATGTGGAAACCCTGGACCTGGACGATGAACCCAACCTGGTAATTATCCAGGTATACATTACCAATGCTTTCAGGGCATATAAGATAGCCGACCATTATCGCAACAAAGGCATTTATGTTTGCCTGGGCGGCTTACATGTAAGCTCCCTGCCCGAAGAAGCCAAACTGCATGCGGATAGCATTTTTATTGGACCTGGCGAAGATACCTTTCCGCAGTTCCTGAAAGACTTCAAAGCAGGCAATGCCCGTAAAGTGTATACCAATGGCATACGCAATATTGAAACCATACCACCTATCCGGCGCGACCTCATCAAGCGTAACCTGTACCTGGTACCCAATTCCATTGTAGTGTCAAGAGGCTGCCCGCATCACTGTGACTTCTGCTATAAAGATGCTTTTTTTGAAGGTGGAAAATCCTTCTATACCCAACGTGTAGATGCAGCCTTGGCCGAAATTGGACGCTTACCGGGCCGTCATTTATATTTCCTGGATGATCATTTACTGGGCAATCAAAAATTCTCCGGCGGTTTGTTCGAAGGCATGCGGGGTATGAACCGGGTATTCCAGGGCGCTTCTACCATTGATGCCATCTTACGTGGCGACCTGATCGAACAAGCAGCTAAAGCCGGCCTGCGCAGTGTATTTGTAGGATTTGAAACACTAAGTGAGGCCAATCTGGCACAAAGCAATAAAAAGCAGAACCTGGGTAAAGATTATGAGAAAGCCATCCGTCGCCTGCATGACCTGGGTATTATGATCAATGGCAGTTTTGTATTTGGACTGGATGACGATAAACAAGATGTATTCAAACGAACTGTTGATTGGGCGGTATCCAATGGACTTACCACGGCCACCTTTCATGTCTTGACCCCTTATCCCGGTACCCGCTTATTTAAAGATATGGAAGCCGCCGGCCGGATACTGCATTACAATTGGGACCTCTATGATACCAGGCAGGTTGTATACAAAACCACCGGTCTATCGGCCAATCAATTAAAAGCAGGCTATGATTGGGCCTATCGCTCCTTTTATTCGTGGAGTAATATCACAAAAGCCAGTTGGCAACACGAAAACCTCCGCCACAAGATCAAACATTTTGCTTATGCCGGGGGCTGGAAGAAGTTTGAACCGCTCTGGAATTTCATGATCAAAACAAAGGGATTGAACCAGATGCTTCCTTTATTGGAAAGCATTCTGTCGAAGGTGAATAACAAGAAGCAGGACCCCCTGACGCCCTTTCCAGCTATCGCCTGATGAAACCAGATTGCCGCCCATGAATTAATTCGTACAACAAGTATCCAACATACTTCCGGCTGGTGAGTAAACCAGCGGACAGGCCAACTTATGTCTAAAAAAATCAACCGTTATGCAAAAAAGAATTTCTGAGAGTCTATTGGTCATTGCCGGAGGCATCTTATTCAGCCTCGTATTCTGGCAGGAAAAACTGGGCGTCAATACCATCTTGTTTGATGCATTTATTCTGGCAGCAATTTTCTACTTATACGCCAATGCCAGGCAAAACGCTGTGGTGAGGTGGCTGCTTATCGGCCACCTCATCTGCCTGGCCATGATCGTATTGCACAATACGGTGCTTAGTAAGCTGGCATTTGCGACAACACTGCTCCTGATCGTTGGATTTGCCGAACATGTACACCGTTCGGCATGGTTTGCAGGGGGCTCGGTAGTGTTAAACATTGTTTTCTGCATTGCTTCCTTCGGTGAACAATTAAAACGTAGTAAAACACCCAAAAGAAAACGTAGAGGTGTTTCGAAGATCATCCGGTTTGCTATTTTCCCATTGCTGCTATTGCTGGTGTTTTTCCTCATCTACCTGGGGGCCAACAGTGTGTTCCAGGAACTGGCTAGTCGTTTTGAAGTGTATGCAACGCGGTTCCTGGATGCGGTGTTTGGGGTATTCTCACCCCAACGGTTGTTGTTCCTCCTGTTCGGCATATATGTTACTGGTTGTCTGTTGATGCGTAGCCGCCTGAACTATTTTTCTCAGAAAGAAAGTACCCGGCAGGACGACCTGCAGCGTACCCGTATATCCTGGCAACAACGGAGATATAAATTCTCTTTCCAGCTTATTGATTCGGTGATGGGCCGTTTGGCCAGGGGCATGATGGCATTGAAGAATGAAAATACCACCGGTACGATCAGCCTGCTCTTATTAAATGTATTGTTGCTGGTGATCAATTGCATCGACATCAGTTACCTCTGGTTCGATTTTGATTACATGGGTGATGTTTTCCTCTATAAAATGGTGCATGATGGAACGGAATTATTGATCGTATCCATTGTACTGGCCATGCTGGTATTGCTCTTCTTCTTCAAGGGTAACCTCAACTTTTACCACCGCAATAAATGGCTCAAACTGGGTGCGTATGCCTGGATAGTTCAAAACAGTATACTGGTGATATCGGTATTGCTGCGCGACTATTACTACATCGCCAGGTATGGCCTTGCTTACAAGCGCATTGGCGTATTGTTCTTCCTGCTGATGGTACTCATAGGATTGATGACTGTGTTTATTAAAATCTGGCAACGCCGAACGACTTATTTCCTGTTCCGGGTAAATGCCTGGGCTGCTGTGGTATTGCTTGTGTTGGCGTCTACCATTCATTGGGATGAACTGATTGCCAGCTACAACCTGCAACGGAAAGACCGGGTGCCCCTGGATGCCAGCTTCCTGCTCTCCTTATCTGATAAAACCCTGCCCTTGCTCGAAGCCAACCTCGATGCCTTTAAGAAACGGCAAACGGAAGCACAGGAACAAGCGCCTGATTCCTGGTCGCGTAGTGGGAGAGGAGTTTGTGATACTTGTTATGTAGAACAACTACAAGCCCGTAAGACCCGGTTCCTGCAGGAACAAGCGCATCTAAGCTGGCTCTCCTGGAATTATGCAGATGCACATACGGCCAGTTATTTCCGGAAAAACATTGCTAACAAGCCTTAACCCCTGGTATATGAAACCCTCAGTGATCAGTTTTAGTATATGGGCCATTACCATTTTCCTTAATGCCGTCTTTTTTGGAGTAGCAGAGCTGGGGATGGGAAATATCGGTACAGCAATTGGGGCGTTGGCCATTTTGGCAATGGGGTATGTTTTCGGCCTTCCGTTCTGGCCGCTGTTATGGTTATTGATCACCCTGATCATGGCGCTACCCTTTTCCGCAGCAGGCCGGATTACCTGGCTTATAGGTATCCTGGGCATCCTGGTAGCATTGTTTTATGCTTCCATTGCGTGGATCATTACCGGTCATTTCACCCTCCATCATCCACTAGGTGGCTTGCTTGCTGGAACAACAATTGCTGCAATGGTTATGGCCTTTTTCTTTCACCGGAAGGCATTCGGAAAGGAGCTGGCCGGAATTACTAATTCAAAACCTGAATAATAAAGTGCTATGAAACCAGCCAATTTTTCTTTACGTGCGAGAGCCAAGAGTTTTCAATATGCCTGGCAAGGCATCCTCACCTTCCTACAGCGTGAACACAATGCGTGGCTGCATTTGACAGCTACCGTAGCAGTGATCATCCTGGCATGTATAACAGGTATTACCAAATCCGAATCACTGGTCCTGGTATTTACCATTGGTTTTGTTTGGGTAGCCGAAATGTTCAATACCTGTATAGAACGTATGATGGACTTTATTACCACCGAAAAACATCCATCCGTTAAATTTATTAAAGACCTCGCCGCAGGTGCTGTATTGGTGTCCGCGCTTACAGCCCTGCTAATCGGTGCAATCATATTCATTCCTAAATTTTTATGACCATGCGAAATATAGTAAGACCCATTTGGGAGTTCAGACGCCTGTTCCTGCGTAGTGAAGTAGATCGTATTATGACCTTATCCATGTTGTTTAGCATCGGGATGGTAATGGCCCGTATGGTATATTCAGGCGAACGTGATTACCTGTTCCTGGTATGGAACCTCTTCCTGGCCTATATACCTTATTTTATTTCCAATTGGCTCACCCGCCAACCTTCCTGGGCTGCTTATGCAAGGAAGTTTACCCTGGTATTATTGGTGTGGATACCCTTTATTCCCAATAGCTTTTATATCCTGACTGACCTGTTCCATTTGGGATTCCATCCGGGTGCACCGCTCTGGTTCGACCTGGCGCTGATCATTTCATTTGCCTGGAACGGTTTGATGCTGGGCATTCTTTCTGTGCGGCAAATGGAAAAGTTTGTGGAATTGTACCTGCCGGGTAAAACAACCTGGTTGTTCCTCTACCCCGTGATGCTACTCAATGCGTTGGGTGTGTATATTGGTCGTTACTTACGTTTCAACAGCTGGGATGTGCTCACCAATCCATTTGCACTGGTATCCGACATTGGCCGCATGATATGGCATCCGCTGCAATACCGTGAGGTGTGGGCCATGGTTACCTGTTTTTCTGTATTGATGATATTGGTTTATACAACCCTGAAGAAGATCAGTAAAATGATCTGGTAAGTGGGTTGTTACAAGGCCTGTGCTACCTCTCAAAGATACCCGTTATACCCTTCCATCATAACGGTTGGTTTAAGTTGGACACGGCGTCGCATTCTTGCGACGCCTTTTCGTGAATAGGCAGTCGACAATTCCTCCTCCCCACCCTTATTACCTTTTCAACCAGTCAACCTATCAACTTTCCAACCAAGCCACAAAAAAAGTGAGCCTCTTTAATAGAGACTCACTTTTTTATTTTTCTGAGAAATCAATTCAATCCCAAAATCTGCGATTAGAAGTCCACACCCATCGCAAAATGCAATACGGGTTTGCCTTTAAAGAAGCCATTCATTTCCCAACCCGTATCGAAGCGGAGGAAATAACCCAGCAACATACTGCGTACGCCAAAACCATAACCACCGGCAAAGGGACCAATACCACCCGCTTTGATCCTGACAGTAACAGTAGGATCATTGGGATCATCGGGGTAGGTTTGTTGAGGACGCTTGAAGTTTTTCAGGCCGTCGATCTGATCACCATTCCAGGCATTACCCAGATCGAAGAATTGTATCACCTGGAAGTTGCGCAGGAAGGCATTGTTGATAGGCCGGTTGATCAGCGTACTGAATATGGGGAAGCGGAATTCACTGTTGATGATCAAATTGTTGTTACCATTAGTGAGGTTTTGCTTAAAGCCACGCAGGTTAACGGCCAGTGACTGGAAGCCATAATCATTACTGGGGTCGGGTTTGGGTTCATTGTTGAATTTGGGGAACATCCAGCCATCTACACCGCCCAGGTAATAGATCACTTTTTGATTGCCCCATGAGAAATCTGCAGCTACACGGCCCGCCCAGATGAAGTTGCGGTAGATGGGTTTGTAGATACGGCCATCGAAACCGAGGTTAAACATCATGCGGCCAGGTTTTGCAAGGCCTTCTCTGGGCTCATTTACCTGCGCATTGACATCCATATAGATCTTGTAGCGCGAGCCATTCATGATATTCATGGCCTTTTGGATCGCATTGTCATGTATCCATTCTATACGCGATACAAAATAAGTTTGCTTATTGAGGTCAGGCGCTTTAAGCGTTATGGTATCAAACTGTGTTCCGCGAACAGTAACACGGTCCATGCGGATACCGGCAGAAAAGCGAAGGCTGCGTACCTTATCCAGTGGCAGTTTGAGGATACCCTGGTACAGGTTGCTATAGGATTTACCTTCATACACATTGATCACGTTACCCACCTGGGCTTGTACACCACCGATCTCAGTTTTGCGGTAATAAACCAGTGAATAGTCGATCTTCTTTTTAAGGTAATCAATACGGGCAAACCACTCTCCGCCACCATCAAACAAGGATTGATTAACAGGCGTGAAAATAGTTGTACCGCCGGTGCCAATGCTGGCCCCGCCACCACCACCACCAATCAGGGGCAGGCGGATAGCGCCCGTAAAACGGATGTCCTCAAACAGGTCGAATACAGAGGCTTTCAACATCCCGTTGAAGGCGCCACCACTTTGTAACTGGATGGGCAATGAACCCGTATAAGGCTGGTAACGCGTTATCAGCACATCATTATTGAAGCCTCCGGAGAAATTATCCATGGAGAATTTCAACCGGTAAGGGAATAACTTGGCTTTTTTAAGCACCGATTCCTTTACCTCTGTGGTAGCAGGTTCGGCAAAAGGATCTATGATAGCGGCCGCTGCAGGCTTTTTAGTGGTATCCGGTTTTTCCGGTTCAAAGCCCGTTTCAAAAGCATCATTTTTACGCTTGGTAGCTGTATCACCGGGGATGATGGTTTGCATATCCCGGCCACCCGCCAGCTTGGCGGTGGCAATTGTTTTGCGGCGGTAATCCGTTGGTTTGGGGTTTACGTTGCGCCGTTGCAAAGCGTTTTGGTCCACCTTCAACCGGTAAACCAGTTTCAGGTCGCCTTCCTGCCTTACTTCACTTATCTGGCCATTGTCGCCGGCAGCTTTTGTTTCTACCAGGCCACTTTGGTAATTGGTAATGGGGAATACAAACGACGAGTCATTGGTAACAGAATAAGCAAATACAGAATCCGGTGCCTGCTTGCCCCAGGTTTTCAGCGTGGAATCCAGTTCCTGGTCGCTGGGATTACGCAGCACTTCATCTCCCACAATGTACACACTGTCGAGTCCCGCTCTTTTGGTCGTAAAGAAACCGGCGAAGCGATTGTTAATCCCAGTCTCATCACTGATAAAGGTGAAGTGCGAAGTATTGTATTGCAAAGGATAGCGGGCATTGCCATACTTCATATGGCTCAGCTGCGTAATTTGCCTGAATTCACTTTTATTATAAGTATCTGTCAGGAAGATATTGTACCTATTGGTAGCTACGCCTGTATCGCGGCCCAGTGCGGTGGCATTGGGGCGATTGGAGGAGAAGATGATACCCGTTTTATTGGGGAAGGCCACAAAAGAAGCGTCCAGGTCGGCATAAGAGTCATTCGTTACCTGCTCGTAGGTATCTTCCTGGATCTTATAGATAAAGATATCCGGCTGTCCCTTGCGTACGGCGCTCATTAAGATCGTATTGGAATTCAGCATAAAGCTGGCGCTCGTGATCTGTTCAAAGTGTGAGATCTCTTGTTTTACCGGTTTGTAATGTTTCACCAGGTCATATACAAAGAGCATCACTTTGCCTTTTTCCCAATAGATACAGGCCAGGCGGGTACCCTTGCCATCCCAGAACAACAGGGGATAACTGGGGTTGACCTCGTTATCAAACGAGCGCACGCCATTTCTCAACAGCACCCTTCTGTCTACAAAGTTTTCATACAATACCACCTGGTTTTGTCCCTTTACATATTCCACCACCGCATAGGTTTGGCTGCGCGGGGCAGGGTTGGGCGTAAAACGGATATAGTCCCGGTTATGTGTTACGTCTTCTGTAAGGATCACATTGCCCTTGGGCGCATTGCGCCGTCCTGTGATGTCTTTGTAATACTTTTCCGACATCTGCTCCATGAAATCTTTGAGCACATCCTTGAATTTCTTCTTGCAGATGCGTTGGGAAGCGCTGTTCAGGTTGCGGTATACCCGCGCCAGGTACAGGAAATACGTAACGTTTTCCCGCTTGTATTTTTCAGCGATATAATACCAAAAAGCATGGCCTGCCAGCAGGGGCTTTTCAAAAGCAAACTGGTAAAAGTTCCTGTATTCGGCCGACATCAGGGCCGATTTCAACTGATCGTCCAGCGTGGTATTCCAGTCTTCCGCCACATAATCAACGTACCCGTCTACCAGCCATTTGGGAAGATCCAGCAGGGCCTGGTTGGCAGCAATTTCGCCCAGATCGTCCCCAAACAGGATATTGTCCACCAATATCCGGGCAATACCCTGGCGCACCTGCCGGCGCAGGTCCGCATGATCGCCATTGAAATAAACGATCATTTTATTGTTCACCAGCTTGGTGATGCCACCCGTGGTTTGCCAATCCAGGTTCAGCCCTATATTGGACTGCTCCAGCTCATTAAAGTTGTTGTAAATAACAATATTGGCCCGGCGTTGCAGGCCATATTCTACAAATTGTTCAATAGCGGGTAATTCTTCCTCGGCAATCTGTAATACGTAGTTGGCAATCGTTTTGCCATTTTCGTAGAAGTAAGTGTTGAAATTGGTCGATTGATAGTATTCCCATTTGAATTTTCGATACTGGACCCGGTTTTTACCAAACTCTACTGTATTCACCTGGGCACTCACATCCATGTGCAAAAGCAGTACGGAAACTAGAAAACCAAAAAGTACTTTTGTGGATGGCTTAATCTGTTGAAATTGCATAGCCTGTCATTAATGTTTTAAAGTTAAAACAAACCCTGTTACCGGGTGAAAAAAAATCAATTGGCCTAAATAAGATACCCTATATGCTTACAGTAAAACACTTTGTTTTTAGTCCCCTCCAGGAAAATACCTACGTCATTTCTAATGAACAGGACGAATGCTGCATTATCGACCCTGGTTGTTACTTTGGCAATGAGCGCAATGAATTAAAAGAATATATACAGGAATCCGGCCTCACCCCTAAATATTTGTTAAATACCCATTGCCACCTCGATCACGTATTCGGTAATAAGTTTGTTCATGATACCTGGGGGTTAACCTTACACCTGCACGAAAAAGAAAAAGTGATATTGGATCATGGTCCTGCGTTCGGTCTCAATTGGGGCCTGCCTTTTGACAATTATAAAGGCGACCTGATCTATTTACGTGAAGGCGATACCGTTCGGTTGGGTGAAGATAGGTTCAATATCCTGTTTACCCCCGGTCATTCTCCCGGTCATATCAGTTTTTATTGTCCCGAACAGCATTTTGTGGTCAGTGGTGATGTGCTGTTCCGCCGTAGTATTGGCCGAACCGACCTGCCCATGGGCGATTTTGATACCCTGGCCCACAGCATCCGCACCCAATTGTATACCCTGCCCGATGAAACGATTGTATTCAATGGCCACGGTCCGGAAACCACCATTGGCGAGGAAAAAAGGCAAAACCCCTTTGTAAAAGCCTAGGCCCTATCAGGCAAGAAAAGAATGTCCCAAAGCAAACCCCGGCTCAATGGCCTTGACATGCTGTTTGCACCTATTAAATATAATAAATAACCGGTATATGGAAAGAGCTGACGAGGGCCTGTAGAGGACCTGGGCTAGAAGTATTTGCCAATAAAGGGTAATTTCTGCATCTCCCTTTTCTCCACTTTCACGATCAGCCAGGTAAACAGGCCAAAAAACAGCAGGGAGGTACCGTAATAAATGGCGTAGGAAGTACTGGTCCAGTTTATTTTTTTGGCCGGCAGGATTTTTTTGACAATTAAATATTCATGAATGAGGTACAAAAGGGTCACTATTACCAGGTAGGTGATGAGCTTTTTCCTGGCATAAGGAATGGGGTAATACTTTTGACCCTGTACATAACTTACTACCATCATGAAGGCATAACACAGGAATGTGGCCCAGGCCGCCCCGGTATAATGGAATTTGGGGATCAATAAAATATTAAGGACAATGGTGATGATGGCCCCGCCAATGGTTACATAGGCGCCCATCATGTTTTTGTTGGTAAGCTTGTACCAGATGGACAGGTTGTAATAGATGCCCAGGAATACACTGCCCATGGCAAGAATGGGGACAATATGAATGCCCGAGGCATAAGCCGGGTACTTTTTCGCAATTAACCCCTGCCAGAATTCCAGGTTCAGGGAAATGATCAGGAACATAAAACTACAGGCGATGACGAACAACTTCATTACCCGCGCATACATCTTCTGTGCCCCTTCATTCTTTGATTGGTTGAAGAAGAAAGGCTCCGCCGCCATGCGGAAGATCTGGATAAATATGGTGATCAGTACGGCCAGTTTGTAATTGGCCCCAAAAACGCCCAGTTCAAATTCGGCTTGTCCGGGATACGTTTCTACCATTACTTTCCGGTAGATCACCCGGCTCAGCATTTCATTGATCATGCCGCCAAAACCCACAATAATGAGGGGATAGGAATAATGCATCACATCCTTCCACAGGCCCTTATCGAACTCGAATTTGAAAGAAGTGAACTCCTTATACAGCAGCAACAAAGTAACCCCACTTGCAATTACATTGGCAATGATGAAGTAACCAATACCAATCCGGGGATTGTACAATAAAGCCAGGAAGGAGTTTTCGCCGGATTCATGGGCCGGTTTGGCTACATAGAAAAAGAACAATACGATAAGGATGTTCAGTAATACCGAAAAAACATTGATAAATGCATATTTCCGGGGCCGGTCCTCCAGGCGTAGCTTGGCCAGGGGGATGGTATACAGCGTATCAAAAAACACGATCCAGATCATCCAGGTCACAAATTCGGGGTACTTCTCCATCTCAATGAACCGGGTGAGCGGCCCTTTGAACATAAAAAGCAGGAGGGTAAACAGGATGGTGGTGATCCAGATGGAAATGTTAAGGGTATTAAATAATTTTTGCCGGTCGTGAGTTTGCGCGAAACGAAAGAAGCTGGTTTCGAGTCCATAGGTAAAGAGAACCGTCAAAAAGGGAATTACGGCATAGATCTGTGTATAGGGATAGGAGCCGTTGGGGTCAAACAACTGAAAACCCAGCAGGCTGACGCCGAAGTTGAGGAACCTGCTGACAATACGTGGAATGCCATACCAGACTGTTTGACCTGCTAATTTCTTAATGCTCAACTAGTGGATGATTTAGATTTTGTGTTCCAAAATTAAGGGTTAGCACCACAAACTGATCGTTAAACCTGCACTTGACGGCCCTTTTATTACCGGATCAGTAATTTTTATAAGCGCTATGCGACCTATGGATAGTATAACGCCCGGTTTCAACGTTTATGCTTTTATGCACATTTCTTATATCAAATAAACATCTATGAAGAGAGTTTTACCCCTGCTGATCCTGATGGTATCAGCCTTTATTAGCACCCAAACCAAGGCCCAGGTTACCGCCTCCGAATCGAAAGTAGAACATACGAAAGGCGATAAGATAGCAGCCGTTATAGAACTGCCCTATCCCGTAGAAGAAGTGGAAGCTGCCATTGAAGAGCATTTTTCCAAAAAAGGCGGCAAAAGTGATAAGATCAAAGGATTCCAGGTTTTCCGCAACATGAAATTAAGTGATGATGAGGTGGAGTTGAACGACCTGCATTTCAGGGTGGAGCGCAAAAGCCGTAAAGAAAAAGACATTACCTTGGTTTACCTGCTGGTAGGAAGACCCAGTGAAAATGTGGGCGCCCGCTCGGCTGTTGACCGCCACAAGATCAATGAAGCCAAGGCTTTTCTGAACCAGCTTACCCCATCGGTAGAATCCCGTCACCTCGATGTACAGATCAAAGACCAGGAAACGGTTATGCAAAAAGCCACCAAAAAGAACCTGTCATTGATCGATGAACAAAAGGAACTGGAAGAAAAGATCAAAGCACTCCAATTAAAGCTCGATCAGAATAAGATCGATCAGCAAAAACAATCCGAAGAATTGACCCGTCAACAAGGTATCCTCGATGCCATGAAGGGACGGAAGAAAGCATAGAAAACAGTTACGAGCTTCGAGCTACGAGTTTGTATTCGCGGCAATAGCTGCGGGTATTAGCTTGTAGTTCGGGGCTTTTTATTTTCAGCGATTTTCCTCCTTCCCCTTCACAAACTCAGGGCATTCCAATCGCAAGGCCTCGACAGTTAAAGGCTGGTTGATCAGGTTACAGAAATGTTCCTGCTGCCGGTTGCCGCTGTAATATTGACAATTGAAGCACATGCGTTGGGTAGCAATAATACCGGCTTTGTTGAAGTGATAGATCAGGTCAAATAAGGTCCTGGTGAACTGTTCCTTTTGTTCCTGCGACAGGTGGTCGATGGTTTGATCAACCGGACCGGTAAGGTCCTGGGTGATGACTGCCAATTCCTGCCCTTTGGGGGTGAGGGAGAGAATAAAGCTGCGCGAATCCCTGGCATCGGCAGTGCGCTGTACCAGGCTTTTTTGCTCCAGGGCTTTTACCGAATCAGAAATGGTGGCCTTGGTCACATTGAACTCGCGGGCCATAAAGGCGGCTTTACGCTGCTGCGGATTGGGATGGAAATGAATGAAAAGTAATAGTTGTAATTGCGTAGCGCTTAACCCATGGTTTTGTGCTGCAGTTTGCATCAGTACGCGGAATACTTCCGACATCCTGACCAGGGAGGCAGTGATCTTACTGTTAATGTTAACGAGCTGTTGCTCTGGATTCAATGATGACATAAAATGATAAGGTGTATCCGGTTTTTGGGCAGGTAACCGGTTAAAACTCCCCTGCACGGATATAAGGATACGTCATTAAAATGGCTGATAATACAACGGCTTTGAACCAGGCCTGATGCATGGCTTCCACTTCATCCGGTGTATGCCCGTTTTTGGCCAACAGTGGTTTGATGGTAGCTGTAATAGGATATATGAATGCGGTGATATAGCGATAGTGGACAAAAGGTGCGGCCTCTATTTCATCCGTCCTGTTCTTCTTGATCTTGTGGTGACGCAGGGCTATTTCATACTGATAGTTTAGCCAGGTTTGGTCGAATGGGCGCAGGCAAAGATCTTTTACCCATTGAATGAAGCGTTTCCGGACGGATGTAAGATATTCCAGATTTGCCATATTATTCTTACTAAAATAAAATAGCAGGTGGGGATGGCTCCCGATAAGCTCGTACCACCGCTCTATGACCGCATCCGCCTGATCGACCAGCACTTCCCCGGCTTTGCGCAGGTGTTCTTCATCGGCAGGGGTGAATAATACAGTGGCTTTAAGCAATTCCAGGTCCTGTCGGGTTACCGGCGAAGTAACCGTTGTTTTCCCATAATCATACCCCTTGACATTCGTTTCAATACTGTTCATAGTTACACGGTTTGAGCGGTGACCTAATAAGGAATCCTTACCAACAATCGTTTAAGGCAAGCAACACCCAGCCGGCCATAACCGGAGGGAATCCTAACTACTTACGGAAATCACATAATCAAGGGATTAAGGGAAACCCCTTATTTTCATTAAATACCCATTAAAATGGCACTGGCTTCGGATTTGCATTGGCTGGTAGCATGCTATACGCATAGTATTCGTAACTTTTCATAAACCATCCGCCATGAGCAATTCCAGGTTATTGGGCATATTGATTGGGGTCCTGCCCGCCTTCTTCTTATTTGCCTGCCAGTCTAATCCAGGCGATAAGAATCCAAAGCCGGGCGCGCCGGTACAAACCGATTCTTTATTTGCCAAATATCAGCTGGATAAGATCAAACTGCCTCCGGGTTTCCAGATTGCTGTATATGCCTCGGTGCCCAATGCCCGCAGCCTGTGCTGGGGCAGCAAAGGCGTATTGTTTGTTGGCAACCGCGATGAACAGAATGTTTATGCTATTACGGATGCCAATAATGATGGCAAGGCCGACCAGGTTTATAAGATTGCTACCGGCCTGACCATGCCCAATGGGGTGGCATTCCGGAATGGCAGCCTTTATGTGGCCGAGATGAGCCGCATCCTGCGCTTTGACAGCATTGAAAGCCGGCTGGCCAATCCACCTGCACCCGTGGTGGTCTATGATAAATATCCCGATAAATCGCATCATGGCTGGAAGTTCATTGCCTTTGGTCCTGATGGTAAATTGTATATACCGGTAGGCGCCCCCTGTAATGTGTGCGAAGAAAAAGACCCGGTATTTGCTACCATTACCCGCATGAATGCCGATGGAACGGGGCTGGAGATCTTTGCCAAAGGCATCCGGAATACAGTAGGTTTTGCCTGGCACCCCGAAACGAAGGAACTCTGGTTTACCGATAATGGCCGCGACAATTTGGGCGAAGATGTGCCCGAAGATGAATTGAACGTGGCGCCTAAGGCAGGCATGCACTTTGGATTCCCTTATTGCCACCAGGGTAATATCCCTGATCCTGAATTTGGGAAGGGAAAAAAATGCACTGATTATACAGCTCCGGTTCAGTTAATGGGTCCGCATGTGGCTGCCCTGGGTATGCGCTTTTACACGGGCAATATGTTTCCCGCCGAATACAAGAACAGGATATTCATAGCCCAGCATGGCAGCTGGAACAGGAAGGTGCCCAGTGGCTACCGTGTGATGATGGTTACCCTCGAAGGCAATAAAGCCATGAAGTTCGAACCCTTTGCCACGGGCTGGCTGCCAGGTACCGATGAAAAGGAGGTGATAGGCCGGCCGGTGGATGTAGAAATTGCGCCCGATGGAGCTTTGCTGATCAGCGATGATAAACAGGGCGCGGTGTATAGAGTAACTTATAAAGGAAGCTGATCATTGTGCAATGTGGATAGCTTTCGGATCAGGGTCTGAAGGAATCAGGCCTTGTTTTTGGGTATTGGCGTTTAGGTCTATCCGTGACCTGTTAAAAAACACTTAAACATATTTTTATATACATATTCCCTCCTTTGTTTACCTTGCGCCTGCTTTTATAAGATCCATACCCGCCCCTAAAAACCAATCCCCAAGTAATGACTAGATCAGCTGGTAATTTGCGGGTGCCTACAGATGTAGGTGCCCTGGTCAATGTATTGTCTCAATTTCATCCGGTTACTGATTCAATGGCATTATTCCTTTCACAACACACCCAGGTTGTTTCTGTTCATCGAAAGAAATTATTGTTAAAAGCAGGGATGCCTTGCCGCCACATTTATTTCGTCAGGAAGGGAGTACTGCATGCTTACTTGAAAGAAGATAACAAAGAAATTACTACCTGGATATCTGTTGAAAATGATTTCGCCACCTCCATTACGGGTTTATTCGAACAGCTGCCCTCCAGAGAATATATTCAGGCATTGGAACCCTGTGAACTGTTGATGATGGACTATGACCTACTGGAACAATTGTATTTACAATACCCGGAGTTCAATATCATCAGCAGGAAACTGCTGCAGAAATATTATTATGATGCTGAAAACAGGAGTTTCCTCAACCGCATCCCCAAAGCAGAGCAGCGTTACTTACAATTTTTGAAAAGCCATGCCCACCTGGTCAACCGGATACCCCTGCGTTACATTGCTTCCTACATAGGTATGACGCTGGAAACCCTTAGCAGGATCCGCAAAAAGATCGCTTCAACTGCTGGTGTTGATTCAGAAAGGCAGGATAACTAACACGGTCTGTCTCTGCTGGCCTGCTTGTGACCGCAAACATCAAATATAATTTGATCCCTGATAAGAAATACGCTAAGTATAACCACTTAGGATGTTCAGCCGGGAGGTAATTCAATTGATTGGTTATTAATATATAATTAGTGTGCTGTTTACACTAAAAGGGCGGTTGAGGACTGATTCAAACGATTGCGGGCCTTTTTTCTGCCAAAGCTGGATGATTACTTTCGCGGCCGCTTAGGCATTATAAAAGCCGAAATAAATTCTGTACAATGAATACCCTTTATGTCCCTGCTGATCGAAAGCACGCAATCCGGTCCATGTCCTTTACTGGTTCTTTCTTTCTTATTTTATTGCTCTTTTTGCTGATAGCCCTTTCACAGGGGCATTCACAGGAAAACAGGCTGGCGCTGAATTTTGATAACACTACTCAAAGCAATGCCCAGCGAGTACACCTGGGATCAGGTGGTATACTCAAACCTTTTTACCTGACGGCAGAGGCATGGGTTAAACCGGCCCAGTGGCATCGCCGGGGAGGTGATAATACGATTATTTCTTGCACACAAAACGGGGGTTATGCAATCTACGTACAGGCAGCCACCGGTAAGCTGCTATTTGTGGCCTATGCCAACGGCAGTTTCCAAACAGCTTCACTGGTTGTGGCGGGAAACCTTATTGATGGTCAATGGTGCCATCTTGCCGGCACCTGGGATGGGCTCGCTGCCCGCTTATATGTGAATGGTAAACTCAGGGCAACTTCCTATCCTTTGAGGGCAAACAGAGGAATCACTTATGGCAGTTTCAATGACCAACTGTTCCTGGGTGCTGAATCGGCCGGTAATAGTAGTACACCTGAGCCCAACCGCTATTATACAGGAAAGATTGACGAAGTGCGTATCTGGAATTATGCTCGCAGCGAAAGTGAGCTATCCGGCCAATATGCCAGCGAATTGGATTTAGCTACAGTACCTGTTCCCGGTCTGATGGCTTATTACCGGGCCAATGACGGCATGGGAAGAACCTATCTTACCAATTACACCGCAGACCCCACTGAAGGTGTGCTGGCTGGCGCCAGCTTTACCACTGGCGTGATACTGACACCACATAAACAGGCTTCCCGGGTTGTCGTATCCAACATTACTCCCAATAGTGCCATCATCTCCCATATGCGTGGCAGTGGCCTTTCTTATTATGGCTTCGTTAAGGAAGCCAGTACCGGAACGGCCGATCCGGTGGATGGTACCAGCTATGAGGAGAACGCCGATTTTAGCAGGGCAACAGTTACAGCAGGAGGATGGAAATTGATGTTTATCAGAAGTGATGGAGCCCAGGTGATTACGGGACTTAAACCAGGTACAACTTACCGCATCCACATAGTGAGTGCCAACCAATCTGATAATCCCCAGGACTACCTTCCTGGAACACCCCAACGGTACAACAGGACGGCCGCGCTGAATAATCCCATCAACTTTACCACTGCCGGCAGTAGTAGCAACAGCCTGCTTCCCCTAACCTGGCTCCACTTTTCGGCCACCAGCAAGGAAAGCACCGTGTTGGTGAAATGGAAAACGGGGCAGGAAGTCAACAACAAGCAGTTTACCATTCTGCACAGCACTGACGCGACCAGTTGGCGTACCATTGGCGAAGTAAGATCCGTTGCCATGCCCCAACTGATCAATGATTATCAGTTTACACATCTTCAACCTGCTGCCGGGAAGAACTATTACCAGATCAAACAAACTGATCTGGATGGCAGAACAAGTGTCACTCAACTGCTGGTGGTAGACGTACGTCGGAAAGAGCCCCTCGTACAGCTCTATCCCAATCCTGTAACCCAAGGAAAAGTAGCCTTCAAATTGCGGGAGGCTGGTGTGGTGAGTTTGTATGATAATAAGGGGAGTTTGCGCTGGTCAGGATCATGTACAGCTGGTGCGCAGGCAATACAAGTGAGCGACTATGCTAAGGGACTGTATTATTTAAAAACGGGTGGGGAAAGTATCCCGTTTGTAATCATCCAATAGTGCTGAATGGGGAGGAGGCCCCGTCTTTGTGAGCTGGAAAATGTGTGTTGAAGGCGGGGTCATTCTTCTTCCCCTTCTACCTTATTGAGGCCCAGTTTGTCGATGGCAATAGCGGCGGCAATCTGGCTGGCGTCTTTCTTATTATAGGCCTTGCCTTCGGCCAGAAGGGCGCCATCCACTACAGCGCCAATGGTAAAGAGGCGGCGGCCACCTTCAATACGTTCATCGAGGGTTTCAAATTCCAGGTTCTTGCCATTCTTATTGGCCCAGCCGTATAATTTGTTCTTGTGGTTGATCTCCAGTGCTTCCAGGTCTTCCATGTACAGGTGGGGAATGATGATGCATTCCAGTACCCATTTCTTGGTCTTTACAAAGCCCTTATCGAGGTAAATAGCACCTACTACCGCCTCCAGCGTATTGCCAAAGATCTGGCTCATCTTAAGCGAATTATCGAACTTATTGTAGAAGGTGATCTTCTTTAAGCCCATTTTGATGGCTATCTCATTGAGCTTATTGCGGTTTACCATCTTACTCCGCATTTCCGTCAGAAAGCCTTCTTCTTTGTAGGGATATTTTTTAAATAGGAAATCGGCTACGATGCCGCTCAGGATGGCATCGCCAAGGTATTCGAGGCGTTCATTGTTCTCGTCGGCACTGTCACGAACTGAGCGATGCGTCAGTGCAGCCTGGTACAAAGCCGTTTTGCCGGGTGTGAAACCCAGCACATTACGAAGATTTTTCTTGAAAGCAAGATTGCTTTCCTTGCCAATAAAGCGGTCCAGGATTCCCACGATAGTCAAGCTACAATTTTTTCATTAAGCCAAAAAATCAATAATAGGTAAGGGCTTATGGTTTGGTACTAAGATACCAAACAACGAACAAGGATAGTGAAAAATTATGCAGCTAGCTTTTTTAGTACTTCTTTACAATGACACAGGCGTTGTGCCCGCCAAATCCGAAAGTATTACTTAGGGCAGCCCGCACAATTCTCTTTTGGGGTTTTTCAAAGGTAAAATTAAGACGTGTATCCAGTTCGGGATCGTCAGTGAAGTGGTTGATCGTAGGAGGTGCTATATCATGCTGAACGGCCATAATACAGGCTATGGCTTCTACCACCCCGGCTGCACCGAGGCAGTGACCGGTCATGGATTTGGTAGAACTGATGTTTATTTTATAGGCATGGTCGCCAAAAACATCGGTAATGGCTTTTACCTCGGCAATATCACCCAGTGGGGTAGAAGTGCCATGGGTATTGATGTAATCAATGTCTTCGGGTTTCATACCGGCATCATCCAGGGCCGAAAGCATTACATTTTTAGCGCCCAGGCCTTCCGGGTGGGGGGCTGTAACGTGGTGGGCATCGGCCGTAGCGCCCGCGCCGGCAATTTCGCAATAGATCTTGGCGCCGCGTGCCAGGGCATGTTCCAGGGATTCTAGCATAATGGCCCCGGCAGCTTCACCCATAATAAAACCATCACGGTCTTTATCATAAGGGCGGCTGGCTGTTTTGGGATCATCATTCCTTTCACTCATGGCTTTCATGGCATTGAAACCACCTACACCCGCTTCGCTGATCACCGCTTCGGACCCACCTGCCAATATAATATCGGCTTTGTTGAGGCGAATGAGGTTAAAAGCTTCCATAATAGCATTGGTAGAGGAGGCACAGGCGCTTACCACGGCAAAGTTGGGGCCCCTGAAGCCATGACGCATAGAAATATGGCCAGCGGCAATGTCGAGGATCATTTTAGGAATGAAGAAGGGATTATAGCGAGGGGTGCCATCTCCCTTGGCAAAGTTCACCACTTCCTCCTGGAAGGTGATGAGACCGCCGATACCGCTGGCAAATACTACCCCGATACGGTCGGGGTTCATCGTTTCCTTATTGATACCGGAATCCGCTACCGCCTGGTCGCTGGCTGCGAGGGCAATCTGCGTAAAACGGTCCAACTTCCGGGCTTCCTTTTTATCGAGGTATTGTAAAGGATCAAACCCCTTTAACTCACAAGCAAAGCGGGTTTTAAATTTCGTCGCATCAAACAACGTAATGAAGTCTGCACCGGATACACCATTCAATAGGCCATCCCAATATTCCTGCAAACTATTTCCAATAGGAGTTAATGCGCCAATACCTGTTACAACAACACGTTTTAATTGCATAGGATTCTTGTCCGGAAGTTTATTAAGTAACAAATCCGCCTTCGGGCGTTCACCAGCTATCGAAGGGCGGATTTAATTTATTACACCTGAACGAATGTTCAGATTACTTAGCATGCTCTTCTAAGTAAGCAATAGCCTGACCAACGGTAGTGATGGTTTCAGCTTGCTCATCAGGAATGGAAATATTGAACTCTTTTTCAAATTCCATAATTAATTCTACGGTGTCCAGTGAATCGGCACCTAAATCATTGGTGAAAGAAGCCTCATTGGTAACCTCTGCTTCTTCAACACCTAACTTATCAACAATGATCTTTTTTACTCTGGTTGCAATGTCTGACATTTTTGTAAAGTTTAGTTACGGCTGCAAAAATATAGATTTTGGCATAATGACAATAAATCACTGGTTTTTAATTGTGGTGCAGATATTTTTTAGTTTCAATGATTTGTAGTACTATCCGCCATCAATTACGGCAAATCCAATGCCCGCGCCTTAAGCAAAAGATACCGCCCCCTCGCCCACCAATCCTATAAAAGGGCGAAAAGGGGTGCGAAATTAAATGAATTCGGCCTCCCGAACTTCATTTCCTGCTATTATCATTTTAATTTTTAATATATGGTGCCTGCTGTTAAAGGGTAAATCCTTATATTGCACCAACCGAAACACCACTCAAATACGCTCGCATGGCCCTCAAAATCATTGATCACGGCACGAAAGAGTACCAGCAAATGGTCCAGCTGCGGAATGACATCCTGCGCAAACCACTGGGACTGAGTTTTACGCCCGAAGAACTGGAAAAAGAAAAGGAAGAGATACTAATTGCCGCTTTTGAGGAAGAAAAGATGCTCGGCTGTTGTATGCTGATCACCCTTGATCCTGCTACCGTTCGGTTACGCCAGATGGCGGTATTAAACAATGTACAGGGTAAAGGCATTGGCAAGGCCCTGATGATCTTTGCCGAAAACATTGCCCGTGACCGTGGATTCCGGAAAATGACCATGCATGCCCGCGAAACAGCCATCGGCTTCTACGAAAAACTGGGCTACCGCGTCAACGGCGACCAATTTGAAGAAGTTTCCATACCACATTATATAATGGAGAAGGCGTTGTAGGGTTCCTTTCGAAGCAAAAGCATTGCCGATTGCCGATTGTCGACTGCCGATTCCTTAGCTCATCCTGAACGTCAGCGCCGCAAAATCCTGTACCGACAGCTGTTCCGCTCTTTTATTAAAAAGCTCGTCCTGCAACACTTCAGCTGAAAACAGGCTTTTCACCGCATTGCGCAGGGTCTTCCGGCGCTGGTTGAAGGCCGCTTTTACCAGTACAAAGAGTGCCCGTTCACTTTTCATGGCCACCGGTTCGGCCAGTGGCAGTAAACGGATCACCGCACTTTTCACCTTGGGAGGCGGGTTAAAGGCCTTTTCATCAACCTCAAACAGGTAATCCACCTTAAAAAAGGCCTGTATCAATACGCTGGTCACCCCATATACTTTGGAACCTTCCCTGGCCGCTACCCGCTGGGCCACTTCTTTCTGGAACATGCCTGTCATGGATTCCAATTGGGCTTTCCAGTCCAGCATTTTAAAAAGTATCTGGGAGGAAATATTATAAGGGAAATTACCCACCACGGTAAACTTGCCTTCAAAAGGAGCGGCAATATCCAGGATGCTCTGGTGAATGATCTTGCCTTCCAGCACCGGGTAGGTTTGCAGCAGCCAGTTTACTTTTTCATCATCCAGCTCTACACACTTCAGGCTGATGCCGGGCAGGTCGATGAGGTATTTGGTCAGCGCACCACCGCCCGGACCCACCTCCAGCAATTGCTGAAATGGATGCTCCTGCAAGGTCTGCACAATTTTCCGGCTGATACTCTCATCTTTTAAAAAGTGCTGCCCCAGCGATTTCTTGAGTGTGTACATACTGCGAAGGTAAGAAGTCGGGAAGTCAGTAAGGTCCGAAAGTCGGGAAAGTCGGAAAGACCGAAGCTAATACAGTAGACGTATGGATGCTTTCTTTCCAACTTCCGGTCTTCCGGACTTTATTCGTACTTTAGCCACCCAGAATCAAGAAATATGAATGCACCGCAACAAAAACCGGTAATAGGTATCACGATTGGCGATCTGAACGGCATTGGTACAGAGCTGATCATCAAAACCTTTTCGGACCACCGTATCCTTGAAATGTGCACGCCTGTTATTTTTGCTTCCAATAAAGTCATTAACTTTTATCGCAAAGGCATACCTGATCTTAACTTCAACTACCAAAGTATTAAGGAGTTAAATCGTATTACCCCAAAACAGGTGAATATCTTCAACTGCTGGGAAGAAGAGGTGGGTATTACACCTGGTGTGCTTACTGATATGGCTGGTAAATATGCTGTAAAATCACTGGCTACTGCGGTGCAGGCATTGAAAGAAAACAAGATCCAGGGACTCGTAACAGCCCCCATCCACAAGAAAAATACCCAATCGGCCGAATTTAACTTTACCGGTCATACGCCTTACCTGAAACATGTATTTGGTGTTCAGGATGTGGTGATGTTGATGGTGGCCGGTAATTTCCGGGTTGCCCTGGTGACCGAACATGTACCCTTAAAAGAGGCTGCCCAGTACATTACCCGTGAACGCATTTTGTCTAAACTGAATATACTCAACCAGTCGCTCATCAAAGACTTTGGTATTGACAAACCCAAGATTGCTGTATTGGGCCTCAACCCCCATGCAGGCGATGAAGGATTGATAGGTAAAGAAGAAGATGAGATCATTAAGCCGGCTATTAAAGAAGCCAAGAGGAATATGCTGGTGGTGGGTCCTTACAGTGCAGATGCTTTCTTTGCCCGCCAGCACTACAATAGGTTTGATGCTGTACTGGCCATGTACCACGACCAGGGCTTGATTCCCTTCAAATCACTGGCGCTGGGAGAGGGGGTGAACTATACAGCCGGCCTGCCGGGTATCCGCACTTCGCCCGACCATGGTACTGCCTTTGACATAGCTGGTAAGAATAAAGCCGATCATGCGTCTTTCCTCACGGCTATCTACGAGTGTATTGACATCATCAATCAACGGAGTGGTTATGCTGAAAACCGCAGGAACCCGCTGAAGAAAATGACTTCCGTAATCCTGGGCAATGTGGTGGATGAAGCATTAGAAATACCGGAAACCGACGAGTAATCCAAAGATCGAAGCAAACGCATTGCCGATTGTCGACTGCCGATTCACGATTGCCGACAACCCTATTTAAAGAAGCTGTCCGCAATACCTTTATTGACGGTATAATTCGAGTAGGAGATCTCTAATTTCCCTTTCTGCTCTTTATCAGTAGCGTTGGCTGCTTTTGGCTTTTCGCCCGTATCATAATCAAATGCCAGCCCTTTGGGTAGTTTGTAATCTTTGGTATTGAAGCTGAATACTACTTTATCGGGCAATCCCCAATTGGCATATTTGCTATAACTCATTTCCATTTCATAGGTGCCATTGCTCCGGGTGGTCATGATGGCCTTACGAACTAACGATTGTTGTTCGTCGATGTACAGGGTGGCCACTACTATATCACTCTTTTCATCCAGCGGTAATAGTTTTACAATGCTTACCGGCGTACCGCCCACATTCCCTTTTCCAGCCGCAACAGCCGTATAATTGTCATTGGCAAATAAGCCTCCCAGGTTTACATTAGCGCCCCCCTTGGGCACTATGGCAATACCATCGGCCTTTTTGATCCGGAACTTGTCGGGGTTCTTATAATAGATCACCACCTTGGATTCGGGTATTTTCATGAAGGCCACATCGGTTTTCATGACCCCATCGGCCTGGTAATCCTTCACAGTGGCCAATTTGTCCTTCACCTTCTTGATCAGTGCATCTGCTTCCTGCGCCTGGGCGGGCAAGATGGTCATCGCGAATAAACCTGCCAATACTATTATTCTCAGGATTGCTGTCATTGCTTCTGTTGGTCAGCTGGTGGGTAGCCTTCCGGATGCAAAATTAAGGTGTGCTTCGTTGTGATCATAGTCCTGTCCAGACTTTAACGATTTGGATCAGGAGCGACTCAAAAGTGTATTTGGCACAAAGGCAACACCTTTCCCTTGCAACGCAAACGAAAGATATCGCCTTTGTGCCCAGCCGCGCATGTCGAAGCAAACGCATTGCCGATTGCCGACTGCCGATTCACGACTGCCGACTGCCGTCCTTACAGGAAACTATCCGAATCCCGATACGCCTTGATCAAAGCTACTTCCCCCTCTTTACCGGGTTTGGCATTGCCATGCTCCATGCCCAGAATGCCTTTATAGCCCTTGGAATGGATATGCTTGAAGATGTTCTTATAATTCATTTCGCCGGTGGTAGGTTCTTTACGGCCGGGATTATCACCAATCTGCAGGTAACCGATCTCATCCCAGGACCTATTGAGGTTATTGATAATATCGCCTTCATTGCGCTGCATATGGTACATGTCGAACAGGAACTTGCAACTGGGACTGCCTACGGCCTGGCAGATCATATAGGTTTGATCGGAATGGCGCAGGAACAGATCGGGATTATCGCTCAACGCCTCCAGTACCATGACCAGTCCATGGGGCTCCAGGATGGCACTTGCCTTGCGTAAGGCATTGATAACATTGGCGGTTTGGTATTCAAAGGAAAGGCTTCTTTCATAGTTGCCGGGCACTACCGTCATCCATTTGGCGCCACAGCGTTTGGCCACTTCCACTGCTTCTTTACAATCCTTGATCATTCTATCGATCCACTCCTGCTTGCCCGTAGCGAGGGAGGTTTTCCAATGCCAGCTATCGGAGGTGATCACAAAAACACCCATGCGCATACCCAGAGAGGCCAGGGTATCACCAATCTTTTTTTGCATTTCAACCGGGCGGCTCATCATGCCATTGTCTTCGATTGACCGGAATCCCATGCTATGGGCAAACTTTATCTGTTCAATAAAATCAGCACCACCATGGTTTTTAAACATGCCATCGTGAAAGGCATAATCGAGGTTAAATGTTTTTTCAGCATTCGTTAGGGTATCTCCCTTTTCATCCGACTTACCAAGTGCTATTGCAGTTGTTGCCAGGGAGGCGCCGGTGAGCAGGGAATTGCGCATAAATTGTCGACGTTTCATGTTCTGAGTGTTTGGATAAATTTAAGATCAATATGCTGTAGCAGGTCAGTAGCATGGAAATTTATTTTTAATGCAATCGTTTTCTCTACCTGAATGACATAGTTTAGGGGGGACGTACAAATTATTTGCTTATCTTTCGAGCACCTAAACTTATAAGTGTGAAACGACTGGTGTTATTCTTTATGGGAGCTACAGTAATAAGTGTAAGTTCCGCACAACAGGCCGCTAATTTTGAACCCTACGAAACAACGATCCCCGGTTCAGCAATATCATTTAAAATGTTGCCGATTCCTGAAGGGCAATTCCTGATGGGTAGCCCGGCCAAGGAAGTAGGCAGGAAAGGGGATGAGGGTCCACAAAAAAATGTTAAACTGAGTGCCTTCTGGATGGGGCGATATGAAGTCACTTATGATGAATTCCTGCTGTTCTTTAATGATGAAAGTACCAGCCGCAATTCGGAGGTAGACGTAGTAACCAGGCCCACGCCTCAATACATCGACCTTAGCTGGGGCATGGGAAAGCAAGGTGGTTTTCCGGTGAACAGCATGTCACAACGTACGGCCCTGATGTATTGCCGCTGGTTGTATAAAAAGACAGGCGTATTTTATCGGCTACCCACGGAGGCTGAGTGGGAATATGCCTGCCGCGCAGGTAATGCCGGTGCTTATTATTTTGGAAATGATGCCAAGCTGCTGAAAGATTATGGTTGGTTTAGCGTCAATAGTAAAAACAAGTACCAGAAGGTGGGACAAAAGAAACCCAATGCCTGGGGACTGTACGACATGATTGGTAATGTAGCTGAGTGGACACTGGACCATTATGAGGAGAAGTACTTTACCACCACAGCTGATGGTGCTACGGACCCTTCCTACGTGATGGAAGATATTTACCCTAAAACAGTGCGTGGCGGTGGTTACCTGGACAAGCCGGAATCCCTGCGCAGTGCCAGTCGCGGTAAATCGGACCCTACCTGGAATAAACGTGATCCGCAGATACCCAAAAGCAAATGGTGGCTTACAGATGGTATGGCGGTAGGTTTCCGCCTGGTACGGCCACTGAAAGCACCCACTGCCGAAGAAGCAGCTGCTTTTTATAAAAAATACCTCGGTAATTAGATTGCTCCATTATATAAATTAACAACCATGCGCAAAGATGCACCCAATCAATCCTCCCGACGCGATTTTGTGAAACAGTCTTCGCTGATTGCCGGCGGACTGATCGCTGCCCCTCTTTTTTCAAAAGCCAATTATTTCTCCGGTGCTGATGATGTCATTAAAGTAGCCCTCATCGGTTGCGGTGGCCGGGGTACCGGTGCTGCCATGCAGGCTTTATTGACCAAACAGAATGTGAAGCTGGTAGCCATGGCAGATGCTTTTGGCGACCGCCTGGAAAAATGCTATAAATCATTAACTGCCGATTCCAAATCAGGCGATAAAACGGTAAAAGACAAGGTAGATGTTCCTGCCGAGAGGAGATTTGTAGGTTTTGATGCCTATCAAAAAGCCATCCCCCTGGCCGATGTGGTGATCCTGGCAACCCCTCCGGGTTTCAGGCCCATTCATTTTGAAGAAGCCATCAAACAGGGCAAACATGTGTTCATGGAAAAGCCCGTAGCTACTGATCCGGCAGGCGTACAAAAAGTATTGGCTGCTGCTGCACAAGCCAAGGCAAAAAAACTCAACGTCGTAGTAGGCTTACAGCGTCATTACCAGAACAGTTACCGTGAACTGTTCAAAAGGAAAAACCTGATTGGTGATATTACCTCTGCCCAGGCCTGGTGGAATAATGATGGCGTATGGGTAAACAAACGCCAGCCCGGTCAAACGGAAATGGAATACCAAATGCGTAACTGGTATTATTTCGTATGGCTTTGCGGTGATCATATTGCCGAACAGCATATCCATAATATTGATGTGATCAACTGGTTTAAAGGTGGACATCCTGTAAAAGCCCAGGGTATGGGCGGACGCCAGGTGCGCAAGGGGAAAGACAATGGTGAGATCTTTGACCACCACTATGTAGAGTTCCAATATGCCGATGGTTCCATCCTGAACAGCCAGTGCCGTCATATTCCCGGAACCATGAGTAAGGTAGATGAGCTGATCGTGGGTACCAAGGGCATTATCAAAACCGGTGAAGCCAATATCGTGAGTCCAAAGGGCAAAGTATTGTACCAGTTTGACAGGACCACTGAAAACAATCCCTACCAAACAGAACACGATGAGCTGTTTGCAGCCATTGCAGCCGGACAATACAAATTTGCCGATGCTGAAAATGGCGCGCATAGCACCATGACCTCTATCCTGGGCCGCATGGCTACTTATACGGGCCAGGTGATCGACTGGGATAAGGCAATCAATTCAGGTCTTGACCTGCAGCCCAAACAATATGACTTTGCTGCTGCACCGCCCGTCTTGCCTGACGCAGATGGCTGGTACCCTGTTGCTACGCCGGGTGTAACCAAATACGGTTTCTAAGAGATTTCACTTATATCGTTAAAGCGGCCCCGCAAATAAGCGGGGTCGCTTTTTTTTAATGAAGTAGTATCCAGCGCATTGAATTGTAGTCCCATTATATATAATGTTAAAGTGACATTATTTTAATCCGTATTTCACGGTTTTAAGTACATAATTCAGTTATCTTTAGCGCAACCTTTAAAACTAAACAAAACCAACGACCTTGGCCGTATTGAGCTATTATATAGCCCTACCCTTTATTTATCTCCTTTCCGTGTTGCCCTTCCGCGCACTGTACCTGTTATCGGACGTCTTTTGCCTGTTCCTGTATCATGTAATGGGTTATAGAAAAAAGGTAGTGTTTGCTAACCTGCGCAACTCTTTCCCTGATAAATCCGATGCAGAAATTAAAGCCATCCAAAAGCGCTTTTACCGTTACTTCTGCGACTTGTTCCTGGAAACTTTCAAAACATTGACCATCAGTCGTGCTTCCATGCTGAAGCATTGCAGCATGGACCCTGCTGCTGAGGCATTGTTCAATGGATTTGCCCAGGAAAATAAAAGTATGATCATTGTCATGGGCCACTATGGCAATTGGGAATGGGCTGGTAATACCTTCAGTTTGAAGTGTAAGCACCAGTTGTATGTGATCTACCATCCTTTGGCCAATCCACATTTTAACAGGTTGATCATAAAAATGCGCACGCGGTTTGGTACTAAGCTCATTGCCATGAAAGATACTTTCAGGGATATGGTGCAAAACAGGCCTCATTTAACCGCTACTGCTTTTATTGCCGACCAAACGCCTGCTCCTGACAAAGCATATTGGATGAATTTTCTCAACCAGGATACACCTGTTTTTCCCGGTACTGAGAAGATCGCCCAGAAAATGAATTACCCGATTGTTTATGTATCGATAAAAAAAATAAAACGCGGCTATTATACGTTAACGGCTGACACCCTGAAGATGCCACCTTTCAATACCATCCGGGAAGGTGAGATTACGGAAGCGCATACGAAAAGACTGGAAACAGATATCATTGGAAATCCCGAAACCTGGCTGTGGACACACCGCCGGTGGAAACATAAGCGACCAAATAAATAGTAATCATTCGTTAAAGTAAAAAACATGAGTATGCGGTGTGGGAAAGAGTTGATTTTGGCCACTAAACCTTTTGCCAAAGAGATCAGGAGTAAAAGCTGGTTCTATACGTTGACCACGCTTGGCCTGACGATCCTGGTGCTGGCCGGAACGGTGTTAATGCCCTGGCTGGGGGCAAGGATTGCCTGTAGTATTATTGGCGGATTGCTATTGGTACGCATGTTTGTGATCTACCACGACCACCAGCACCATACCATCCTACACAAATCTGCTGTTGCCGATGCGATCATGACCGTGTTTGGTATTTATATGCTGGCGCCCACCAGCATCTGGAAACGGAGCCACGATCACCACCATAAACACAATTCCAAATTATTCAGTGCCAGTATTGGTTCTTTCCCCATTGCCACCAAGCAAAAATACCTGAATATGGGTGCGGGAGAAAGGGTAGGGTACCTGGCTATCCGTCACCCCCTTACCATTGGAATGGGCTATTTTACCATGTTCCTCCTGGGTATGTGCATAGGTTCTTTTTTGAGCAGTCCACGCAAACACTTTGATGCTTTGATTGCCCTGGTTTTGCATTTTACAGCAGCTACCCTTATTTTCATTTTCCTTGGCTGGGAAGCCTGGCTCCTGTTGTTCTTCGTGCCCTTCCTGCTGGCTTTTGCCCTGGGTTCTTACTTGTTCTATGCCCAACATAATTTTCCCGGTGTAACCTTTGCCTGTAATACCGAATGGGCCTATGATAAAGCCGCCCTGGAATCAAGCAGCTATATGACCATGAGCCCCGTGATGCATTGGTTCACCGCCAATATCGGCTACCATCATATTCATCACCTCAATTCTAAAATACCTTTTTACCGCTTGCCGGAAGTAATGGCCCATTTCCCTGAACTGCAACAGGCCAGAACTACTTCCCTGCATCCCAAGGATATTTTTGCCTGCCTGCGCCTGAAAGTGTGGGACCAGGACAAAAGTGAAATGGTATCATTAAAAGGTATTACTGTAACCCGCCGGAAACGGCGGCTGGCAACTGCTTAATCAGCATTAGGATAAAATATCCTTCTTTCTAAAGATATAAATGGCAATGCCTACAAATCCTATAATGTGCAGGATAAGAATGCCGGCCGATTTGAGGATGCTGCCATAATTGATGGGATTGTCGAAAAAACCTTTCCAGCCCAACATATGGGAAGTAAACAGGTAGGGCTTCAACAAATTGAACAAGGGCAGGTCCATCGTAGTAAGAATGGTGAATACGATCACAATACTCATGGTGGCCACAATGGGCCCAATAGAATTTTCCGCAAATAATGACAGGAAGAAAGACAGTGCCGCTACAGTGATCATGGCAATGGCGGCAAACCCAAAGGCTGCAAAATAACGCCACATGACATCGGCTTGCTTCAGTTGAATGATCTCTGCACTTTTAAAGACCATCAGATCGCCCACTCCAAAAACCAGCATGGACAGAAGGAGAGAAAGGAAGGCCATCCACAACAACAACATCAAGGTATAGATAGCGGTAGCTATAAATTTTGACAGCATCAGGGAGGTACGGCTGATGGGCTTGCTGGCCAGCAGGCGCAGGGTACCCATATTGGCTTCTCCGGCAATCATATCGCCTCCAATGAGCGCAATCAATAAGGGAACATGGATGAGCAGGGTTTGTAAAATAAAGTAGCAAACAAAATAGCCATTCGCGATCTTACCATCAATGGCAAAATCAGAACGGATGGATTGGAGCAGCAGATCAATGTAAGTATCCGCATCTACAAACAGGGCCAGCTGGATGAGGAGCACAATGGCGGCGATGGCTGCAAATGCAATATAGGTACGCGGCCTTTTGAATATCTTAAACAGCTCAATTTGTAAAAGTGTCCACATGTTGGTTGGTGGTTGTTAAGGCCAGGAAATAGGCTTCCAGTGAGTGTTGAGGCTGTATGGAGGTAATGGCGGCGCCCATGTTCACCAGGTCGGCAGTGAGGCCCGGCACCTGTTGTTCATCCATCTGGAAAAGTATATTGTTTTGCTCCTGCGTTTGAATATAGTTTTTCCAGTGGCTGTTTTGTAATTGCGCAGCTATCTGGTCAATATTCCGGACGCTTACCTGGATCAGCATTTTGGAAGGATCGAATAGTTCCTTCACACTTCCCTCCGTTACCTTCTTTCCTTTATCAATAATGATCATGCGGTTGGCCGTCATCTCTATTTCATACAGCAGGTGGGAAGAAACCAGTACCGTTTTACCTTGTTCCCTGCTCAGGTGCAGGATCAGGTGCCGGATATCGGCTATGCCCTGCGGATCGAGACCGTTAGTAGGCTCATCCAGGATAATCAGTTGAGGGTTGTGTACCAGGGCTACGGCAATGCCCAGCCTTTGTTTCATGCCCTGCGAAAAGGTCTTTACTTTACTCTGTGCTCTCTCCTGCAGGCCTACCTGTTCCAGTTGCTCCATCATTTTTTTCCTGCTTACCTGAACGCCACTCATTTTGGCAAAGAGGGCCAGGTTTTCATAGGCAGTCAGGTATTTATACAGGTCGGGGCGTTCAATAACAGCACCAATCTGCTTCAAAATATCCCTGCGGTGCTTTTTAAGGTCCATGCCAAACAACTCAATGCTGCCGGTAGTAGGTTCTATTAAGGTGAGCAACATACGAATCGTGGTGGATTTGCCAGCCCCATTCTGCCCAAGGAAGCCATATACATCTCCCTGGTTCACGGAGAATGAAATATCATTGACCGCGATTAATTCTTTGTAATGTTTACTGAGGTGCTTTACCTGTATGATAACAGCCATATAATAATTGCCTTACAAATTACAACTGAAATTGTTATCAAACTTCAAAAACATAAAAAGTCAGGTGGGGAGGGCCCTGTGGCGGTTCGGCAGTAAAAAAAATACCACAAATACTTGCATAATCCGCCGGGGGGCTTTACTTTTGCCTTCACATCCCGCACATCCTCTGATAATTCCATTACCTGCAAGATCACACGAACCAATAGCTTGCACCAATTTCCAAAAAACAAGATTGTCTGAAGTTTAACCTGTTAGGGTTATCTCCTATATTATTTCCAATCTCTATGTAAGCTCGGAGCGGATACCTGTTCCCTCATTCGTACACCCTTGATACAATATTCTCCTTCCTTTGAATGCCCCGATGAATATTCTTCATCCGCGTATTACCATTTCTAAACTCTGAAACTTACATCAATGAAACGGAATTTTACACGTATCGTATCCGCATGGGTACTCCTTCTCTCTATTGGGGCACAAGCTCAGGTAAACGAAAAATTCAACTCCCGTCCCGGAGTAAACCTTACACAGGTAAAAAGCCATTTACTGCAACATTGCTGGGTCATCAATGGTTTCAATACAAATGATGGCTGGACGCCAGGTATTGAAGGCGATGGCGCCATGGTCTCTTCTTCTACCAGCGCACCTACTTTAAACAATATTGGTATCTATACCCAGGTATTGGATATTCCTGGTGAAGTAACCGTTTCTTTCCGCTACAAACTGGAAACGGCTTTACCTACCGGTGCAACCCGTTGGATCAAGATCTATTTAACTACTCCCGATCTGATCAATGCCGGCCCGGAATTGACTACCATTACCCTCAACAGCAGCACCCCTGCTGGCACTGAATTTACTTTTCATCAAAAATTCTGGCCTGTTGGCTCTGGTCCATACCGCGTTTTCCTGAACTACGGTGGCACCAACAGCAATACAAGACTTGGCATTGATAGCCTGGTAATAGATGCCCCGCTTTACTATCCTACTGGTTGTAATTCAGCACCCGTTGCAGTTGATGATAACTTCAACGGTGCTGTTAACCACACAGCCAGTGGTGATGTAACGCCCAATGACAGCGATCCTGAATCTGAGCCATTCGATGCCATCCTGACCAAACAATCGGATCATGGAACTGTAGCGCTCAATACAGATGGTACTTTCACCTTCACGCCCAATCCCGGCTTTAATGGTACTTCCACCACCTTTAAGTACAGGATCTGTGACGCCGGTTATATTCCGCTGTGTTCACAAGAAGCTACTGTAACCATCAATTTCTCTCCCAACAGTACTTTACCCGTGAGCCTGGTTGACTTTAAAGGTCTGTACAAGGATGAAGGCAATGTAGAATTGAGCTGGGTGACCAATTTTGAGCAAAATAGCGATCGTTTTGAAGTAGAAAGAAGCCTGGATGGTTTGAAATGGGAAGTGGTAGGTACTATTAAAACAGGTGCTAACTCGAATACGAAGAAGAACTACGAGTTTATTGATAAAGTGGGCCGTAATACAGTGAACAAGAAGGATATCTACTACCGCCTGAAACAAGTAGATCTCGATGCAAGGGCTACCCGCAGCAAGATATTGATTGTACGGGTATACAATACACGCTCCTTGAAGATGGTAAGCGTGAGCCCCAATCCTGCCAAGAATGATATTGCGGTGAATGTACAACTGAATGAGGATTCTTATATCGTGATGAAGGTGTTGAACTCAAGTGGTGCTGAAGTGTTGCGTAAGTCGGCCAAAGCAGGTGCTGGATCTAACAGCTACCTGATGGATGGCAGCAACAGCCTGAAACCTGGTATGTATGTTTTGGAAGTAACTATCAACAGCAAAGAACGTATGATCGTTAAGCTGATCAAAGAATAATTGGTTAGGTTTCAACAGAGGTAAGAAAGCATCCCCCCTGTCCGGCTAATACGCTACGGATCAGGGGGGACTTTTTTTATCGCAGATTTAGGGATTAGAATGATTTCGCTGATTATAAAAGGATGAGCTTCCTTCAAAGGAGGCTCATCCTTTTTTAGGTAAAAGGCGGAAAGTTGACTAGTTAATAGGTTGAAAAGTTGACCAGTTGAAAAGGTAACAAGGCCTGGGAGGGATGATTGGCTAACGCTAAGCAAAGGATTGCCGACTGCCGATTGCCGACTACAATCGAAGCAAAGGATTCACGATTGCCGACTGCCGATTCACGACTGTATTCGCTCGAAGCTCTATTTATTCACCCCGAGGTAAGATTGGAGATTCTTTACATATTCCTCAAAGGCCTTTACGCCCTGGGGAGTGATCTTGCAGGTGGTTTGGGGATAATTGTCCTTAAATTGTTTGATCACTTCTATATAGCCGGCTTCTTTTAGTTTATTGATCTGTACGCTGAGGTTGCCGGCCGTAGCATTGGTTTTTTCTTTGATAAAGGTAAACTCTGCTTCTTTCACACTGATGAGGAGTGAAATAACAGCCAGCCGGAGCTGTGAGTGAAGTATAGGATCTAAATCTTTGAATTCCATTAGGCAACTGTTCTTTCGGATGACTGCATCTTTTTCCTGAACTCAGCTCTTAACATATAACCCGGAATAAGGTATCCCACCAGCACGGCCAGTGCAGAGATCATCATATCATATCTAAAATTGTTGACCCAAAAAATAGCAATGGCTGCAGCCCAGTTTACCCAGGCGCCAATGATCAATGGCCTGAAGCGGATGGCACTTCCATGAATGAACATCCAGAAAGCATATAAAATATAGAAATAGCCGAATGAGAAACTATTGTCAGTCATATATATTGACGCAACAATGGCAAACAAGCTGATAAAAAAGCCACTCTCAATTTTATTGAGCAGCTCTTGTACATAGGTTTGTACTTTTTCCTGTTTTTGCTTGCGCAAGTGACCCAGGGCATATACCACCAGGCCAATGGCCAATATGCCCAGCCATACCCATTGAATATAACGTCCTAATTGCGCATAACTTAGTATCATAGAAGAAATGGAGGCTGCAAACAATAACCATCCCCATATAAGCCAGCCATCACCTTTTTCGCGGTGTTCATCTTTGGCTACCTGTATCATCTGCCGGATCAACGACAGGCTCTCTTCTCCGGATAATTTTTTTTCTTCCATGGCTTAAGCGTTTTCTTTTTTGTATTTCGCCCTCAATACATACCCTGGTACGATCCAGGCAATAATAACGGCCAGTGATAATAACAACAGTTGATAATCATAAGGGACAAAGGAAGCAACGATCGAAAGCAACCAGCAGCAAATACCCCCAATTACCAGTGGACGTGTTTTTAAAATAACACCCGATAAAAAAGTGGGCATACCATAAAGCGCCAGGAAACCAGGGTTCATGAACGTATAATATCTTTCACCCATGATTTGTCCAAAAAGAAAAGCAAACAGGAACATCAGTACTACAAAAGCGATCCACACATAACCCAGGATCTCATCCGTATAGGTGCGCACCTTGGCATATTTCTTCCGGCGATTGAGGTAATAGATCTGGTAAATAACCACAATCCAGGTAATCAACCATACCATGTAATGGTGCGAATAATGCGCAAAATGCAACAAGACGAATTGCGCCAGGCTGCAAGCGAATACCGTCCAGCCCCACAATAAATACAGGTGGCCATTCTCGCTAAAACGATCCTTGGCCTTATTGATCATGGATTGTATCAATTCAAGACCCTGCACCTGTGAAAATCCGGATTCATTTTCCATACAACTGATAATTGTGGTTATTAACCAAGGGCCAAATATAAAGTTGTCCACGGCAAATCTGCTCAAGACAGGCCGTGGACAATGCACATGATATTCACTATTTTAACTGTGCCAGGAAGAACATTACCTGTGATTTTCCCCACTGAGGGTGAATGGCTGATTCCAGTTTAACGCTTTCGTATTTTTTCATCGAGGTTTCAAACAGCGTTTTGGCTTCTGTTTTACTGCCACCATACTGCTCGGGCGTATAAAATTTATCCTGCCCTTCCAGCAAATAAACACGGGGATTTTCAGGATTCAGCGATTTGGCTTTTTGCAGGGCTTCAGCTGCCTGCGGCCCATAGGTCATATAGCGGTTCATGGGGTCGGCCATCATACGCAGGGTGGCGATCATCTTCTTTACACAATAGATGTCGGAATTGTCCTTGTTCAATGCCTCTGCTTTATTCAGCATTTCTTCGGCTTTATTGGCCAGTGGGTCAATTTTATCGGCTCCGGCGGTACCACCTGTGGCAGCGCCTTCCATGTACCCCGTCATTACATTGCCCAGCGCTGCATAATAGTAAGGCAGCCACTGTGTTTTTTCAGCATCTCCAATGCGTTGGAACGTATTGGCCATATCAGTCCAGGCTTGTGCAGTGTGCAAGGAATCGATGGTGGCTACATTGGCCTCCATGGCTTTTGTATATTTTTCACTCTGTGCATTTACGGCTACTACGAATAAAAGTAGGGTTACTGACGATAGGAACTTTTTCATATTGCTGTTTTTTATATAATAATTGAATTACCTGTTTTTGTTTTGTACCAGTTTATCATATTCCTTTTCCACACTGTTTTCTTTATGGAATACATAAGCTCCCAGGAAATGAAAGAGTAAACCAATACCCCAGCCGAACATGGGCCATATAGGCCAGGGATAGCCATAGTTACCATAATAGCCTTGATAATCGGACTGGCCAGTGAAGGCCCATAGTATCCAGAAGAAGGCATTGATTACGATATAGGAAACCAGGTGGTACTTAAAGCTGACGCGCTTTCTGGCAATTTCCCATAGTTGGGGATCTTTTTCATTTTGCATATTAGAAGGTTTATTAGTTAATAATGAAATGCTTGTATTATAAATTACTGTTGATCACATCATCCGTTCTGTCTACCCCAAAGCTGAGGAAACAGCCCAGGAAGAAAAAGCGTTTGGCAGTTGGAACAATGGGCTCTTTGCGGGTTCCATCGGCTGTATAGTTGTAGCCAAATACCTGGTTGTTGCCAATGACGTTGTTGACAGAGAACACCCACACCACAAAATTTTTGGAGCCTTGCTTGCCAATATTGGGCAGGTAGTTTACGCTGAAGCTCATGCTGTGGTAGGGGATGGTTTTTCCTTGCTCCGCAATGGTGAATTTGGCGCTGCCATTGTCATAGCGGATATTGTAATAAGGCCGGCCCGAAGCGAACGTGTAGGAGCCATTGAACTGTGTTTTAATTTTGGTAACAAACTTCTTCACGATCAGGCTGGCGGTATGGTTGGCAGCAAAATTGGGCTGCAGGGCATAAGGGTAGTTCAGGTAATCCCTTTTGGTATCCAGGTAAGAATAAGAGATCCAATAATCTACATTCTTAAATGTTTTGCGGTCTCTCCAGAATAGCTCAATTCCTTTCGCATGTCCAAATCCACCATTGCCGGCACTGTCAATGACCTTGCTACCACCGGCAGCAAAAGTTTTGGTCAGCTCATTGTACTTCTTGTAATAGGCTTCCACACGCAGGGTATAATCCCTGGATACTTTTTGTACGTTGGCGATGTAATGCGTGGCCTTTGTATATGCCAGGTCGTTGAACATGTAGTTACGCAGGTAGTAGTCCCGCTCCGGTTTTTGGTAAAATACACCATAGGCCAGCGATGCCTGTGTTTTAGCGCCCAGTTTGTAGGCAAGCGATACACGGGGCGCAATATTGGCCTTGTCCAGCTGCGAGGAATGTTCTAACCGGCCACCCACTTTGGCTGCCAGGTCGTTGGTGAGGTAAAGATCTGTTTCCGCAAAGGCAGCCTTAAAATGATCATCCGTACGGGCAACGTTTTTGGGTACAAACTGGTTGCTAAAATCGTTGCGGTCTTTATAGTACAGGTATTCTCCTCCAAACCGGAGGGCGCTGAGGCCGGGTAACTTTCTTTCCAATACAGCTTTTACCTGCGCCAGGCTCCCCATGGATTTTACTTTAAAGCTCTTTGTACCGTAAGGATCATCATCTATTTGCTGGGGCACATTGAACTGGTTCTGCAATTCATTATTGATCTTATCCGTATTGTCACTATAGGAGGCACCCATATTCAAACGCCAGTTCTTGCTGAGCTTTTCGCGCCAGGAAAGATTGCCATATACATTATAGTTGGTAAGGCGGAAAGCATTCTTCAGATCGAGGGAATCTATATCGGCTCTACGTATGCCCAGTTGGCTGTAATTGAAATAGCCATAGAATTTGAGCATACCCGTTTTGGAAGTCTTTACCCGGAAGTTGAATTCCCCATTGTGGAATTCGGGCGTATGGAAATTGTCGACGCGTTGTTTAACCACCGCAAAATAAGCTACCAGGTTGGTGTAGTTATAACTAATACCCCAACTGGCATTTTTCTTTTTCGACAATTGCTGGTAACCCGCACTAAGCCCCACGGTAGAAATGCCCAGGCTTGCTGAAGACTGATCGGGCAGGTCAACCGATTCCAGGATGAGGGCCGAGGACAATGCCTGTCCATACAAAGCCGAATAGCCACCGGAGCTGAACACCGTTCCTTTAAAAATAAAAGGGGAGAAGCGGCCACGCTGGGCGATATCAGGTACACTGCTAAAGAAGAAATTGTTGACCAGCGTGCCATCAATAAACACCTTGGTTTCCTGGGCCGTACCACCGCGTACAAACAAACCTTCACTTTCACCAACCTGCTGAGCACCCGGTAAAGTTTTTATGGCGCTGGTAATATCGGCATTGGCGCTGGCGGTAGTTACAATATCGATGGGGTTTAGAACCGTGGTACGTTTGGTATCGCTGGCCTCAAAAGTGCCGGCAGTAATGACCACAGCAGTTAATTCATTGGGCGATTCCTTTAATTGTACATCTACTGTAAGGTTACCGCCGGATAAGGTGATCTTTTGTTCGTATAACTTGAAACCAATAGAGGTGACCAGTATCGTATGGTCACCCTTTTCGGTGGTTTTGAACCGGTAGGTACCGGTTGAATCGGATGTACCTCCATCGTAGGAGTCTTTTATGGCTATACTGGCGCCATTGATCAGGCGGCCTTTGGCATCCTTCACTTTCCCGGAAACAGTCGTTTGTGCTGATCCGGCGATCCAGGTAAGTGCCAGCAGGATGAGGGGAATCAATTTTAACATGGCTAGTGGTTGTTTGTATACCAAAGCTAAAGTAGTTTATAAAATAAACCAAATAATATTATAAAGTTGTCTACTAGGGGGAATGCAAAATACCCATTTACCCTAGTAGACAGATATTCAACTGCTTGCAAAAGAAGGGGATAAGTAATAAAGGGGCCCTTTCACCCTTTTCCAGCCTTGTTTGGGCATCGGGAATTTCCGCATCGGGTTTTTACGTTGCAAGAGAATTTTTTTTTATCTACTCTTGTGTTGACCCTCTCCCGTAGAAAAGCCTCTTACCGTGACCCCGGTAACCGAGGCGTATTTAAGACTTATTTTATCCTGAGCGCAGGCATGGACGCCTATGCCTGATAACCCCTGCAAAACAGCCAACAGGCTACCATTATAATCATTTAATCCAGGTACAAATTCTGTACTATGAAACACGTATACCCAATATTCAACAAGCGCGCGCATACCCGGCTGTGCCGCAACCGCCATTCTGTACGCTTCTGCCATCCGCCATTTTATCGATGTTGCTGATTGCTTAAATACCTGTTATAACCCTGCGGCATGCTCCATGGCCTGCCGAAGTGACTAATTATAGTTACAAGGTACCCCTATTGCCCAACCCCATTTTCCAAGTCTATGAAACCTATCCGCTATTTAATTGCTTTGCCCCTGATCAGCTTAACCACTTGCTTAAATGCACAGACCACCTATAGCCGGGTGCGGCTGAGCATTCCTGGAGAAGGATTGGCCTGGTTGCAGGCGCAGGGGGTAGAATTTGACCATGGAGAATTGAATAAAGAAGAAAAAACATTTACCACTACACTTGATCATACTTCGCTGGAAAACCTGCAGAAAACAGGCGTGCGTTATTCGGTATTGATAGCAGATGAGGTAGCTCATTTTGCCCGAAACGCCAGGAAGGAAAATTTTTATAAGCAGCAGGATGCGATCATGCTCAATGGAAAGCTGCAATTTGAAAACCCCTGCGGATCACACTTTACCAGTATCGCAGTACCGGCGGGATTTATTCCGGGCGCTTATGCCGGGTATTATACTTTCCAGGAAATGCAAAGCCGTATTGATTCGCTGGTTAATCATTATCCCTCACTGGTCCAGAAGATCGTGTTGCCCGTTACCACGCTGGAAGGCAGGCCGCTGATCGTGGTTAAAATATCGGACAACGTTTCGGTTGATGAAGGCGAACCGGAGGCTTTTTATTCGGGCCTGCACCATGCCCGGGAAGGGATGAGCATGATGAACCTTTTCTTCTTCATGCAATACCTGGTAGAACATTATGGTACTGATAACCGCATTAAGGAGTTGATCGATAGCCGGGAGCTTTTCTTCATGCCCTGTGTTAACCCGGATGGTTACCGGTACAATGAAACCAGTCAGCCTGCTGGTGGGGGAATGTGGCGTAAGAACCGGAGGGTGAATGGAGGCAGCCAGTTTGGGGTAGACCTTAACCGGAATTACAATGTAGACTGGGGGATAACGGGTGCAGGTATCAGTACCTCGCATAATCCGGGTAATGATTCGTATGTGGGGCCCAATGAATTTTCGGAACGCGAAACGCAGGCCATCCGTGATTTTGCAGAAACAAGACACTTTACAATTGCCATAGACCACCATGCCTATGGCAATTATTATGTAACCCCTTATGGACGGCCTGCCCTCCATAGTTTTACTTCGGCAGATGTTTCTTTTTATAGCTATGCGTCGGCATTGATGGCGCGCTACAATGGTTATTTTGCCGGAGATGGCATGGCCACAGTGGGCTATTATGCGGTAGGCAATTCACGCGATTGGCATATATCGGGTGATATAGGAACTGGCAGCAAGCAAAAAACGTATGGATATACAGTTGAAGTAGGTTCGGGCGATGTAGGTTATGGCTTTTGGCCCGATCCGCAAAACATTATTCCCATTGCAAAGAGCATGTTCTTTGCCAATATGCAGATGGCCTATATGGCCGGCTCGTATTTTGAGTTGCAGGATATGAACCCGGTAGCCGTGAACAGTACTACCGGCAGCTTTGGTTTCAGTTTGCGTCGTATAGGACTTACCAATGCCCCGGCAACAGTTACTATCCTGCCATTGGAAAATATACAATCCGTTGGTGGTCCGGTAGCGGTAAACAGCCTGGGCAATTATTTCGATTCCGTACAACGTTCCATTTCTTATACCCTCCCAGCCAGCCTGGCAGCGGGTTCCCGGATCCGCTTTGTATACCGCATCAGCTCAGGGGGAATAAACCTGCAGGACACCATTACCAAGATCTACCAACCCATTCAAGTATTCAGCGATAATATGGAGTGGACCACCAGCGCCAACTGGACCTTGAGTGGTTCGTGGGGAAGCAGTACTTCCTCCTATTACCAGGGCAGCCGGTCGCTCAGTGAATCACCTTCGGGCAATTATGGCTCAGGCCTTGCTACTACAGCTACTTATAATGGCAATATGGATCTTTCCAATGCCACAGCGGCTTACCTATCGTTTTGGGTAAGGCACCGGGCCGAGAACAGCTACGATAAAATGCAGGTACAACTGTCTACAGGCGGCGCTTTTCAGCCGGTATGTGGCAACAATACAGTAGCTGAAAATGTGGGTACGTTGGGCAATCAACCAGCTTTAACAGGCATGCGCGAAGCCTGGACCAGAGAAGTGATCGACCTGCGCAATTACCTGGGCAATGCCACGGTAAACTTCCGTTTTCGTTTTACTTCCAATGGCTCTACCAATGATGATGGATTTTATATTGATAATATAGAGGTGGTCAAATCCACCCTGGAACTGCTGCCTGTACAATTCATCAGCATTGCTGCTGTACGCGCCCCTCAAGGGGCGTTGATTAGCTGGGAAGCTTCCATCGATCAGCATCATGACCACTTTGAAATAGAGCGATCGGTAGATGGCGTACATTTTATCACCCTGGGAAGGGTAGAGAAAGATGCTGCCAACCGGTTTGTTGATCCTGCACCGGAGACCATGAATTATTACCGGGTAAGAGCTGTTGATCAACAGGGAAAAGGGTTGTACAGCCGGATGGTTGGCCTGGAAATAAAAATAGCCCAGGGCATTGCTGTTTATCCCAACCCGGTTGACAGGACGCTGAATATAAGGCTTAACCTCGGCGCTCCGGCAAAAATGTTACTAACCATTACAGATATAGCTGGCCGGGTACAACACCGCCAGGCTTTTGATGCCGGGAAGGGAATTACCCAAAGACTGGTAGATGTAGGAGCATGGCCAGCCCAGGTATACCTGGTTAAAACCAACAACCTGCAAACGGGAACAATAACTGTATTTAAAATGATAAAAAGATAATTTCCAAAACACCCTGTTCCTCTAATAGGGAACAGGGCTTTCAAGGTTTCTATTTTAACTGCAAATCCATTCCAATGAAAACGAGATCTACTATCCTGATTGTGTTGATACTCTTGTTGCTGCTGTGGGGCATGGCCGAAGAAACACAGGCCCAGAGTGTCGAATTGAGTAAAACGGTTGCCAATATCACTTCGGGTGGTAATGGCACCAGCGCTGTAGAAGGCGATGTGTTGGAGTATACGGTCATTGTGAAAAACATGACGGGCATAAATCTTACGTCGTCTACTTTGTATGATAATATCCCTGCCGGTAGTATCTATGTACCGGGAACAACTACCCTGAATGGTGGTGGTGTTGCTGATGTTGGCGGCAATATGCCTTACGCCAATACAGGGGGGCTTATTAAATCGCCACCTGCCAGCACCGGCGTCTTGATACCCGGTGTAGCCGCTACCATAAAGTTCAGGGTAAAGGTGACCGCCAACGGGGGTAATATTTCCAATTTTGCCATGCTGGAAGGCCTGATCCAGGGTATGAACCTGGCGCAAAGTTCCAATACGGTATTTACGAACCTGACGCCCGATCCGCTGTGTTCTATCGTATATCAATCAACAGCCGAAACCACCACTGGCGTTCCGCAAAGCCCTTCCAATAAACCTTACCGGTATATTAAAACAGTCAATACCACCAATGGTACTGCTGGTCCCATGATCTATGATGGCGCCAATGGACCTTGTTACAATGCGCTGAACGGCGCAGCATTGCCCAATGGTAGTGTATTGACCTATGCTTCGGCGATCGCCTATGATAAGAAAACGAACCGGATCTATTTTGTAAACAATTATAGCAATGCGGCGCAGGACCTGAGTTATATTGACCTGAATGCTTCGCCAGTGTGCGCCCGGCAGTTTGTCGGATTTCCTTTGGAAACGAATCTTGCAAGTGGGTGGAACGTTAACCGGATGTCTTTTTGTTCCGATGGATTTGGTTATGCAGTTACCCAAAATGGACGCGACCTGATCCGGTTTTCCATCAATGCGGTTACGGGCAATCCTGATATTGTTCGACTGGGCGCTTTGGTCAATGATGCAAATAATGGGAGTAATAATATTCTTGCCGAATCGGGCGGTGATATTTTTGGTGATGGATCGGGCAACCTGTACCTGGTTGCCAATTCCAGTAACCTGTATAAGATCAATCCCAATACAAAGGTGGCTACCTTTTTGGGCGGTGTAAATCCGTTTCCCGGTACTTCCAATTCAATGGCTGTTGATCCGGCTGGTAATGTATACATTGGTGGCGCCTACCGCAATGTATTTAACGTGAACCTGGCCACCATGGCAGGCGTTTCGATTGTGACCGATTCATTAACTAATGTATGGACCAATGGTGACTTCACCAGTTGTGGCTTTCCGGTTTTGGCACCAGCCCTGATTGCCAATAAAAAGTTTCGAAATATCAATGGACGCCCGGATGTAGTAGGGGGCGACACAGTAGAGTATATTATTGAGGTGATCAATACGGGTAACCTCAATGCTGCTGGCGTGAAATTGTATGATGGCATTCCTGCCAGTACAAGTTATATTCCCGGATCTACCAAACTGAATGGGGTAGCTGTACCAGATGTCAGTGGCGCCATGCCTTTCTCGGTTACAGGCGGCCGATTGATCAATACGATGGGGCAGCCCAACGGTATTATCAGGCCCGGAATGGCCCATAAGGTGGTCATGACCTTCAGGGTTAAAACCACGCCGGGTAATAATGTTTGTAACCAATCGAAGATTACCTTATTCGATATGAATGGTAATGCCATTTTTATCAATACCAACGATCCCACACAAGTAGGCGGTGGCCTGCACCCTACCTGTTTTTATGCACATGGTGTGCTGGCTGCCAACACACTTAGCTTTAAAGCCAGCCTGGTGGATGAAAAGTCTATTCTGCAATGGAGTGTGAAGGATGAACACGATGTCAATTACTACGAGGTTGAGTATTCAACCGATGGAACTCACTTCACAACGCTGGGCAGGGTAAACAGCAAGGGCAATAATACTGGGACCAATACTTACCAGTTTGCGGATGTGGCCAATACAGCTTCCCTTATCCGGTATTACCGCCTGAAGGTAGCAGGAACCAGTGGTGACTATACCTATTCCACGATATTGAAGTTAAGCCTTAAGAACCTGCAGGTAGCACGTATTATGCCCAATCCATTTGATAAAGTAATTAACGTGCAGCTTTTCCTGAAACGTGCAGAAAAAGTAAGTATCCGATTGGTAGACATGTATGGCCGGGTAGTGTACCGCACTACCGAAGCTTTAGGTAAGGGCACCCATGCCTTGAGTGTTCAAGTGCCTGGAGGGCTTGCGACGGGTACTTATGTAATGGAGTTGATGGCGGGAGCTGATGATCTTTACCAACAAAAGTTATTGAAGCGATAGAAGATGAGTAGCCAGTAGACCCTTGTTTTAATGAAAAGGCTGTTTCAGCAGTAGTTGAAGCAGCCTTTTTCTTTTGGTTGGACCTGCTGGTGATCAGGTTCATCCATTATCATTTTCCATCAATGCACGCAACCTCTTTTTAATGGTATAAAGGGCCCGTGTCATATTGGCTTCAACAGCTTTTTCCTGGATCGATAAGGAAGCTGCAATATGTTTATTGCTCATATTCTCTTCTTTGCGCATTTTGTATACCAACTGACTTTGGGGAGGCAGGCTTTTGACAACTGCCTGCAGGGTTTTTATCAATTCATTGTAATCAACCTGGTCTTCGGTGTTGTCGGTATTTACTGGTGGCTGATGGCTGGTATGTTGTACATACCGCTCTTTTACCGCGAGTTTCCGGTAATGCTCAAATATTTTAAGTTTTAAGGCACTGAAGAGGTACTTTTTGAAAGACTCACGGATAGCCTGCTTGTGTCGTTTTTCCCATAGGCTGATGAATATTTCCTGTACCAGGTCCTTTGCCAGGTCGGCATCTTTTACATAGGCATAGCTGTATTGGTAAAGCGCTTTCCAGTGCAGCGCATACAGCGCTTCAAATGCTTCTTCTGTAAGGTGAATATGATTGCTGGTACTCATTGCCTTCAACACGGGGTATAAAATAGGTTGCAATGATAGCGGTACCAGGAACGGTTTACATTACGCAAACGGGAAAAAGGGTTTACTGATCCGGTAAAAAAAATAGTTGGGAATTGATATGGGGTTGAAGGCTTTCAACGCAACTTCTATGGTGAAAAGCGCAGCTTATGCAGGTAACACCGGAACTTCTTATCAAATATCATCAACAGGTATACAGTGCCGAAGAACGGTTGGCCGTAGAAGCATGGCTGGAAACAGATGACCTGTTTGGTATAGACGGACCAGCCCTTTTTGAAGCAGATGAATTGAAAGCGGCTATATGGCAGGGCATCCATAGGGGCAAAGCGTCCGGGAAGCGGATGTATATCCAACGCTATTGGCCATGGCTTGCCGCAGCCTGTTTTGTTGCTGTGGCCTTGATGGTATCGTTCTATCCCTTTTTACTGAGTAAGACAATAAGCTTTGACAATAATAGCCCTGTTGCCCGGATCTTTTCCGTGGACAGGTTGCAACTGCAGGTTCAACCGCACAGCAAGGGACAACTGGTGATGCCCTTATTGGCTAATAGCCCGGCCAGGATCGTATTTAGTGGGGCCATTTCAGTTACCAGCAAAATGAAAAACCTGCAGGTAAATATTGCTTCCAACAACCAGCCTGGTGATGGCAAAGGCAGTGATGCTGTTAAACTCCGGGAGGGGCAGGTTTATATGGCTATGACCGATCCTGTTTATAACCTCATAGCTGCCACACAGGAAGAGTTGCAGGATGGGTTGCCCAGGTTATTCAGTAACCGGCTTACAGAAAGGTTTTAACAAGCAAACAGATGGGTAAAGTATTGGTGTTTTTAGGATTGTTGTGGTATGGGTCGCTCAGTGCGCAGGAGCTTGTATTGATAAGTGGCAGGATCACCAATGAGGAAGGTGGGCCTGTGGGTGGCGCCAGCGTTGCCCTTGCAGGAAAAGCGGCAGTGGTCAGTACGAATGAGCAGGGGAGCTTTGAGCTGCGGTTGCCTGCAGGCAAGTACAGGCTTACCGTAACTGCCATTGGTTATGAATTGCTGGAGGTAGATATAGAAGCTATACCGTCTTCGGTGCTAAGGCTTTCACTTAAAAGAAAAGTACGTCAATTACAGGAAGTAGTGGTGAACCAGCGGCCTGCCGCTCAGGAGGCCAGGGAAAAAGTATATGCCCTCAGTGTTGTTGATCTCAAAACGATCCGCCACCGCAACCTGGATATCAATAGGCTCCTCGATGGACTGCCCGGTATAAGGGTCCGGGAATCGGGTGGCATAGGATCGAGGTACGATTATTCCATTCATGGCTTATCGGGTAAGTCCATCCGTTTTTACCTGGATGGCATCCCCATAGAATCGGCCGGGGGGAGCGCTTTTCTGCACCAGGTGCCTGCCAATGCGCTGGACCGGATTGAAGTATATAAGGGTGTCGTGCCCATCGAATTGACGGGCGATGCCTTGGGAGGAGCTATTAACCTGGTTACCCGGAAGGATATCCGCAACCACCTGGATGTATCCTATACTTATGGATCATTCAACACCCATAAGGCAAGCCTGGCAGCCAGGTTCAGGAAGACGAATGGATTTACCGGCAGCCTTGTTGCCAGTCATACCTATTCAAAAAATGATTACCAGGTATGGGGCCCTACAGCAGAAGTGGCCGATAGCAATGGCAGACCCATCACCGGAAAAAGATACAAAAGGTTCAATGACGATTTCCATTCCACCTCACTCAGGTCATCCATCGGATTCATCCAAAAAAAATGGGCAGACGAACTATTACTGGATGTATTGTTTACAGATATGCAGAAGGGGATACAAACAGGCCGGACAATGGCCTTTGTATATGGCGATGTGCGGTATAAGGAACGGGTGTTCATGCCCTCACTGCGGTACACTAAGAAAAACCTGTTTACAAAGGGGCTCAACCTGGGGGCCTGGCTGGCGCTGAATTACCAGGAAGGGCAAACGATCGACACTGGTTCGCGTAAATACAATTGGGCCGGCCAGGTAATAGCGGATGTAACGGGAGAGCTAAACGGCATCCGTGCTCAAAAGTCAAGGTACCGGTTTACCAACCACAATAGCCTTGCCGCTATCAATGGATCTTATGCCATCAACAGCCGGCACCAGCTTGCCTTCAATTATTCATTGAGTCATATCAGGCGGAAAGGGGATGATGCGTATGGTGTGGCAGAATGGACCATTCCTTTCAGGTATCCGCAACAGATGACGCGGCAAACTACCGGTTTGTCCTTTCAATCCACCATGCTGGAAGGTAAATGGAGCAACCTGTTGTTTGTAAAGCATTTTAGTTACCAGGCCCAGGCCAATATCTATGATTACAATGGAACGGGCAATAGAGAGCTGATCAAACAAAAAAGCCGCAATAGCAATTGGGGCGCAGGCTATGGCACCACCTATAAGCAGGAGAGCTGGTTGATAAAATTGTCGTTTGAGCAAGCCATCCGGCTACCAGATGCGGAGGAATTGCTGGGCGATGGAAATACCATCCTGAATGCGCCGGGCCTTCAACCGGAAAGGAGCACCAACCTGAATGCAGGTCTTCAAAAGGCGATGCTGTTTAACCAGCACCAATTAACGATGGAGCTGGGGTTGTTTTACCGGGATACGCGGAACCTGATATGGTTGGGCGAAGGGAATTTATTTGGTACTGCGCGGTATGAGAATATCAGCAGCATACGAAGTACGGGTGGGGAGCTATCCCTCTCCTACACGAATAAAAAATGGTTAGAGGCCACGATGAATGCCACGTACCAGGATGTACGCAATACCCAACGCATCACGGCATCGGGCGCTCCCAACATCGTGTATAAGGACAGGATGAAGAATATGCCCGCTGTAATGGCCAATGGAGAGTTGAGGTTTCGTTATCCATCGGCCTTTGGTGGTCAGGGACATGCAGCCATGTATGTATCTGCACACTTTGTAGAAGCCTTTTACCTCAACTGGCCCAGCCTGGGCGACCGGTCGACCAAGAAAAAAATACCTGAGCAACTGACGCAGGATGCAGGTATTACTTATAGCCTCCGCGACAACCGGTACCATATTAGCCTGGAATGCAGGAATATGTTCAACCGGCAGGTATTTGACAATTACCTGCTGCAAAAGCCGGGTCGCTTTATCAGCGCCACCTTCCGGTGTTACCTGTACAGCACCGCCAAATAGAAAATAAAAACACGCAATACACATTATGAAAAGGTTTAGCAACAAGTTAGGAACCCTATTACTGTTACCCGTTTTTGCCATGGGCATTAAGGGTTGTGATAAAAATAAAGACGATAAAAATACCACGCCCGCAGCGCAACATTTTACCATTGCCAGCTGGGCTGAAGGTGATGCGCAATACATAGCTGCCGTACCCTCCCTGAAGGAAGGCGCTTTAACCTTCAAGGGCAAGGGTATTGAAGCACAGGGATCGAGGTATGTGTGGCATAAGCAGTATGTGTACCTGATGAACCTGCCGGAAAAGAAGTTCATTCAATATGAAATGAAGGCCGATGGCAGTCTTGCCCAGAAAGCGTATATCCTTACCGATGGTGTGGTGCCCAATTATTTCCAGTCACTCAACGTGGTAGATGATAATACCCTGTTGGTATTGGGGGCTGTGGATGGCAATAAAGGCGTAGCCGGATGGGCCAGGATCAGTACCAATGATTTTAAGGTAATTGCCAAAGGAACCTTGAGCGTACCCTTCGACGCGGCCAAACCTGGCGTGGAGTTTTTCATCGGGAAAGGATTTGTGGACAATGGTAAGTTTATCCTGGGTGGCTATTTCTATGACAATGCGAACAAAACGTATGTGGCTGATGGCGTAAAGGCCTTGGTATTTGATTACCCGGCCATGAACAATATGAAAGTCATCAGCAGTAATGCCACTTCGGGCGGTATTGGTTATGATTACCTGCATACCATTGACAAGGACGAGGAGGGCAACCATTACTTTGTGGTGAGCGCAGGCAAGTATTGGACCGGTGTGGGCGGAAAATCGGGACTGGTCCGTATTAAAAAGGGAGCAGCCAGCTTTGACCCAGATTATTTCTTCGATGTAACCACGCCCGTAGGAAAACAAGCCTGCCTGATGGGGATCAACTATGTGGGCAATGGCATTGCCTATGGAACCGTTCAGTATGAAGAGATGATGACTTCGGTAAGAGACCGGTATAAGAATATTGCACAGGTGGTGAAGCTGGATGTACGTAATAAAACAGTAACCGTGATGAATACGCCACTGAGCCCCGTCGGCATGGTGCGTCATCCCCTTGTTTTCAATAAGAAATATTATACCGGTATAGCGCCCATTGGAAGCGAGGCGGCTATTTATGAATTTGATCCGGCTGGTGGCGCCGATAGCTATAAGAAAGGCATTGCGTTGGATGGCGGTGGCTATGTGCAGGTGCAATTGATCGCTCCGCATCCTGTGCAATAATCGTTTGCGCTAAAGAAAACCAGTCTTGTAACAGTGTATTTTAAGCCGCGGGAGGCCGTCTCAATACCAGGAGGCGGCCTCTTTTGATGTTGACAGCCGCCAGGCGGACAGGTGTACCCATTTCAGCCGTAAAACTATTGTATGGTAAATATATTTTATGTTTTGGTGTGGATAATCAGTATCTTACTGATAGGAATGGGTGCTGTAATAAAACGCAGCCATTGCACACTAATACTATATACTTAAAACAACAAACTATGAACCAGCAACAGAATTCATTTTTGGGAACAGATGAGCAACCGCTTTCTACACCTACTTCTGATGAACGTACCCTGGCCATTTTGAGTCATGTTTTATGCTTTGTGGTATCCTTCATTGCCCCGCTTGTTATTTACCTGGTAAAGAAAGATGAGAGTCAGTTTGTAGCGGCCCATGCGAAGGAGTCGCTTAACTTCCAGATCAGCCTGTTCATCTATTGTATTATCAGTGCCATTTTAATTTTTGTGATCATTGGTATATTCCTGCTATGGGCCATCAGCATTTTTGCCATTGTACTCATGATCGTAGCTACCATCCGGGCCAGTGAGGGTAAATTGTATCGTTACCCCTTTTGCATCCGCTTGATCAGATAAACTGGAGAAAAAACTTTCCATGCCGTAAGGGTTATGCTGCTTTCCCGTGTTGTAGGGATATACTTTATTCCTATTAATAAATATTCCTTCTATGCGGTTAACCCTGGTAACTGTTTATGCAGTGATTTTCATGGCACTGTGTGCCTGCGAACGGGAAAATACGATTGCAGAGATGCAACGGGAAACCCGCGAAAAACTGATGGGATACTGGCAACTGGAGAAAAAACGGGTGGAAATTTTTGACCCCTATCCCACCCTGCAATCAGAAACGGTGTACGTAGGTACTACAGAGGACTTCTTGCATTTTAAAGCAAATGATAGTGTAATTACGGGTGCAGCCGGGAGGCCGGTAAAAGAAGAGAAGGCCTATATAAACGTAACCTCGCTTATTATTTCATCCACCCCGCACAACTGGTTCATTGATTCACTCAAAAGCCACCGGCTCATATTGTATTGCTTAGTACGTAATGATGATACTACACTCAGGACCCGCCGCGAAACCCTTTACTTTAAGCGGTAGTAATCCGGCGGTAGATTAATACCCTGGATTTAGATCCTGTGCCTGCTTGGCAAGAAAGGCTAGATTCTTTTCCCGTATCGCTTTTTGTTTCCGTTCATAGGCCTGAAGATTTTTCAATTCTATCCGCCTGTGTGAACCAACTTTCTTAAACGGGATTTTACCTTGTTCCAATAGTTTAACCAAAAAAGGACGTGATACCCCCAGCATGTCAGCAGCTTCCTGGGTACTAAGTTCAGCTTCCACAGGTGAAACCTGTACTGCTTTACCTTCTGCCATATTGGCGAGTAAAAACTTGAGGAGCTGGTCTTTAAACCAGTTGTCTTCATTTGCCTGATTGCAATGAGTGCCGTCACCTTCTCTTTACGGTATTCTTTAAGAGAAAGAATATTCTTTTGAAATCCTGTAACAATCACGGCGATCCTGCATCAAAAGGTAAATTTAAAAAACTCATTTATGAAAACCGGTGTATTATTCTTATTGACGGTCAGTTTATTAATGCGTATACAGCTGCAGGCACAGCAATCCTTTAAAGTGGAAGTATCGGGTAAGGGCGAGCCTGTTCTGCTGTTCCCCGGCTTTGGTTGCAGTGGTGAAGTTTGGAGCGAAACCGTTAACCGTTTATCCGCTACCAACGAATGTCATACATTTACTTTCGCAGGCTTTGGTAAGGTAGCTGCTATTGATACACCCTGGCTTAGTACAATTAAAGATGATATTCTCAAGTATGTAAAAACTAAAAACCTCAATAAGCCGGTTTTGCTGGGTCATAGCCTGGGTGGCACTTTAAGCCTGTGGCTTGCATCGCTGGAAACTAGCATGTTTAAAAAAATAATTGTTGTAGACGCCTTGCCTGCGACTGCGGCATTAATGATCCCTGGTTATAAGGGCGAAAAACTGCCTTATGATAACCCACAAAGCAATGCCTTACTACAAATGAGTGATAGTGCCTTTAAAGACATGAGCCGGAAATATGCGACCTACATGTGTTTAAACAAGGATAAACAACAAACCATAATAAACTGGTTGAATGTTTGCGACCGCAAGACCTATGTTTATGGATATATTGACATGCTGAACCTTGATCTGCGTAAAAGCATTGCCGCCATTACCATACCGGTTACTATTCTGGCAGCAACTTATCCTAATAAACAAATGGTCGAAAATACCTATACTGCACAATATAAAAACCTGCCTGGCACTAATGTTTTGTATGCTGATAATGCAGCCCATTTTGTGATGTACGATCAGCCGGAATGGTTTATAAACAACGTAATAAAAGCTATACGATAAGTGTTGAATACAACCCGGAACTTTACAGAGCTGTTCAATCAGCACTATCCAAAAGTATTGCGCATTTGTAAGGGATACTTTAATGGTAGCCAAACGCTGGCTGTTGACGCCACTCAGGAAGTGTTTATTAAAGTTTGGGAAAAGCTGCCTGGCTTTCGCAATGAAGCCAGCATCAGCACCTGGATTTTCAGAATTACAGTAAACACCTGTTTAATGCAGTTACGAAAGACTGCTACCTTAAAGGAAATATCAATGGAGTCGATGCCAGATGTAAAACAGGAGGATGATCAGCATGAACAACAGGAGAAATTACGAAAACTCTATGCCTGTATCCGGCAATTAGATGAAACAGGTAAACTCACCATTTTACTGGTATTGGAAGGCATTGCTTATCACGACATTGCCCAGATCGTTGGTATATCGGAAGAAACCCTTCGGGTAAAAATTCACCGGATTAAAAAAAGCTTAACTCAATGTGTGTTATATGAAAACATTTGAAAACCTGGAGGAGATATGGAACAAGCAACCAGAACCGCCTTCATTTTCGGCCTTGGACATTGAATACCATGCCAGGAGACAGGCTAAAGCCATTAAGGTAAAGCACCAATGGACCATCATTATTATTAGTCTAACAGTGTTGGTACTGGTCGCCTATTTTACCTTGAAATCAGCTTACAGAAATCAAATGCTCTTTATAGGCCTGGGAATTATGATTACCATGTTGCTGTTACGCATAATACTGGAATACGTCAGTATAAGGAAGCTAAATGCCTTATCGGCCGAAACCAGTTTTATGGAGTATGTGACTAAACTGAAGGATTTTTACCAATGGCGTAAAAAGATTCATTTGGTATTGACCCCCATTGTATACGGGTGCTATATTGTCGGGTTTATACTGCTGTTACCTGTATTCAAAACCAGTTTTCCAACCGGATTCTTTTGGTATATCACTATCAGTGGATTTGTTTTTTTTGTTGTGTTCAGTTTTTTTATGGCCAGACAAATTCTAAAGGAGTTGAAAATCCTTTACATATTGAAAAAAAATGCACCTGAGGCGTCCGGACGAGGCATCTCTCCAAATAAAGAAGAGGATGTCTCAAATGTTTGAGACACCCTCCTTACTTTCCATGGCTATAAAGGTGTATGAATGCTATGTGAGCTGTTCTGTCATTTGTATACCTGCTATTGGGGTGCCGGCGCTTCGACCGTTTTGTGGGGTATCCTGGTCGAGATCTTATCTACAATCAACCAGCCCTGATTCGTTTTCAGGAGGTTGAAATAGTCGGTAAATAATAGCTTGGAAGTACTGATCTCGACTTTTGCAATGGCTATATCGTGTGCAATATCAATGAATACAATACGTCCCGACCAATTAGTGGGTTTGGTGCGTTTTTTATAACCCGTGATGTACTTCGATTTAGGGATCACTCTAAACTCGTTGTCCCGGAAAACTTTCAACTGCCAGGAGTCATGAAAAGCTTGAGCCACCATCGCCGAGTCACTGGTGGCCTGTCCGTCAATATAAAGGTTGACTGTTTTTTGGATCAGTTGCCAGTCATTGGCAGTACTGTCTGTCTGGGCATTTACCTTCAACATTAAAAGATGAAGGCCAATAAATAACACGATTGTTCTCATTTCTAAATTTTTAATAATGAGAACAAATGTGGAATAAATCCGTTTTTTGTAGGCTTTACTTTACAATCCAGGAGTCCTATTCTATAATATCAAACTCATTTGGCGTATAATTTTTGATATTCTGAGGGAGTTACACCTGTTATTTTTTTAAATGCGATGTAGAAGGTAGATTTTGAATTGAAACCACTGTCGTAACCTAAACTTTCGATGGTATAGTTTTTTTGGGTTTCCAATAACTTTTTGGCTTTTTCAACCCTGTATTCCTTGATGAGCGTTGAAAAGGATTTACCCAATACCTCATTTACATATTGGGATAATACATGCCTGGTGACCCTGAGCTCTTTTGCGGCCTCTTCGAGCGTAAAATCGGGGTTCAGGAATAGTTCTTTTTCCAGGATTATGGATAGTTTCTGACCAATAACCTCCAATTGTTTGGGGTCAATTTCCTTGTTTTTATATTTCTCTTTTTCCTGGAAGAAAGTGCCCTCTTTACTATTCCTGAAAATTAAAAGGAGCGCAATGGCGTAAAAAGTAAAGGTGAATGACAAAGCCCCGGCAATATAAGAAGTGTAAGCTGCCAGGGTATAGGATAACCATATCAATAACACCCCCAGGTAGATACTCAATACCCATACATCTATTTTACGTAAGGTTTCTTTCTCTTTGATTTTTTGGACAATTGGCCGAATGTACCGTAGTGCGTAGACAATGTAGATGAACCACTGGAGATAGATTGCCTTTACTATCCACCTGCTCCAGGTGGTACGATGGTCAACATACGGATAAAAAAAACCTATCAGGGCGATAGCTGCCACATAAGGTATAATATGTATTGCCCAATTGGGTTTTGCATCTTCAGCGTAGGATTTGAGGTATAAATAAAGGAAGGGACCAATCAGGATGCAGGCAGAAAGGCCCAGCTGGATATAAATATTGGATAGTTGGGGATTGAAATAGAAAAATACCGATTTAATAATTCTGATGCTCAAAACCAGCAGTAGCAGCGATAGGTAATAGTTGGTAAAGATCTTTTTTTTAGCATGTATGGCAAAGTATAATGAAAGTAAGAGACCATTAAAAGCCCCGGAGGCACTAAAGAAGAAAAGCAGCTGTTCTGATCCTGTCATTACCTGATTTAATTAATGGTGGTTTAAAAACAGGTGTTAAGGTAGTATTTTTTTATATGACCGCTGTCGGGTTAGGAGGCTAAAAAAGCGCCCTGTCGGGGCGCCCTTTCGGTTGAAATAGTTTGCTGCAACAGGCAGGTTATGCGATCTGTTGCACCAAAGCCCTGTAATAGTTCTCCAATAACTGTTGATTGCCATTAAAAAACAGGTAGGGGTCGATCACTTCCAGTTCCATCAATTCAAATGCACCATTCCTTACTACACCATCCACGCGGGCATAGAGTATTTGACCGGGCAGCATGGCCACATATTGACTGGCCTGCTCAATGTGCAGGGGATTGGCCGCCGGATAACTGATACTGCCACCATGATAATGCTGCACCCTGAAGTCTCCTTGTTTGGGTGTCTTTAATGCACTGTGGCTATATACGCCATTAAAGAATATAAACGACCATTCACCGCCCTTGATCTCTTCCAGGAAAGGTTGCACCAGGAATGCTTCTTCCTGCAACAGCTTGTTCACCATCAGTGACTGCTCAGCATACTGCGCCTTGTCAATGATCAATGTATTTTTGGCGCCTGCACTTACACAGGGTTTTACCACCAGCTTATCCGTATGGAACAATTCAAAGTACTGGTCACTGAAGCTAGACCCTTTCTCCAGAAATCCGGATTGAATGACCGCCAGTCCGTTATTGGCAATCGTTTCCAGGTAATGCTTATCGCTATTCCATTTAATAATGTCCACCGGATTCAATACTTTAATCCCTAAACTGCTGAGCATATTCAGCCAGGTAGTAAATGCTGCCAGGTTTTCGTGATAGTCCCAGGGTGATTTGATGATCACCACCTCAAAGTCTTTCCAATCGATGTTTTTATCATTCCAAACTACCCCTGTAATATCCAATCCCTTGCCGGCGAGAAAGTTCAATAAATCGTTGTATTCGTCATTGGTAACGCCACCTGTATACTTTTCCTGTACCTGGTAACCTACGTACGCTATTTTCATGGTATTCTTTTTTATCCTTAACAAATCCAGTCTATAAGTCTATCGGTTATTTAGCAAATTTCTTAGAACCAGCTACGCATAAAATTACACCTATTGTAACGCCCAACATACCCAGGCTCACTTTTTCATGAAGAAGGGTAGCTGCCAGGGCCAGTCCGAAAAAAGGTTGCAACAATTGTAATTGTCCTACAGAAGCAATGCCTCCCTGGGCCAGGCCACGGTACCAGAATATAAAGGCAATAAACATACTGAACAATGATACATAGGCCAGCCCAATCCATGCACCCATATTAATACCGGTAAAGGATGTTGGCAGGTAAAATAGGCTCAGGGGCAACATCACCGGTAAGGCCAACACCAGCGCCCAGGATATGACCTGCCATCCGCCCAATGTTTTTGACAGTTTAGCACCTTCGGCATAACCCAGTCCACACAGGATGATAGCGCCCAACATCAATAGATCACCCAGAGGTGATGCAGTGAGTCCCTGGTAAACGGCATACCCTATTACCAGCAGGCTACCCAATATGGAGAACAGCCAAAATAAAGGACGGGGACGTTCACCACCACGCAGTACACCGAATAAGGCAGTGGCCAGGGGCAACAACCCTACGAAGACGATGGAATGCGCCGAGGTTACATATTGTAAAGCCAATGCGCTCAACAAGGGAAAGCCTACTACCACCCCCAGTGCTACAATGGCCAGGGGAAGGAGTTGGTTTTTGGCAGGGCGTTTCTCTTTAAAGAGCAGCAGGATACAAAGGGCTATCAGTCCCGCAATCGTAGCACGGGTAGCTGTTAAGAACAGCGGTGAGAAATCGGCAATGGCCACCCTGGTTGCAGGCAGTGAACCACTAAACATAACCACCCCAATAAAGCCATTCAACCAACCGCCCGAATTGTTTGCTACCGATCCATTGCTATTTGCTTTCATAATTCCTACCGTTTCGTCACAAAATTAGAACCCTGCAGCCGATAAATACAGTCACAGTTTTGACTATTTGCATGGACACAGTTAGCTTTGTACCATGAGCAAAGTCTTCAGGTATGATGAAATAGCGGGCGGCATTGCCCTCCAGATCAGGAGTGGGACTTTAAAAGCGGGCGACCGCTTGCCTTCTGTACGCATGTTGTGCCAGGAGCATGGTATTGGTATGAATACCGCCAAGCGCGTGTTCCTGGAACTGGAAGCACAATCCCTGGTCGAGTCGAAACCGCAGTCGGGTTATTTTGTGAGCGCCTTACGTTACCTGAAATTACCGCTGCCCGAAGTAAGTCGACCCTCCCTGGTTGCCACTAACCAGGAGCCGAATGAGTTGATCACCAGGGTGTATTCGAATATGGGGCGCAGGGACCTTACGCTGTTTTCGATTGGCGCTCCCAAGGGCAATTTGTTGCCAATGGCCAAACTAAAAAAAGAGGTGGTGCTGGCTACGCGTGAGCTAAAGGAAGGAGGTACGGAATATGAGCCACTGCAGGGCAATGTAAAATTGCGCAGCATGGTAGCTGTCAGGTCGCTGGGATGGGGAGGCGCCTTACAGGAGAATGACCTGATCAGTACCAATGGAGGGATGCATGCATTGTCATTTTGCCTGATGGCGTTGGGCAAAGCGGGCGATACCATTGCCCTGGAAAGCCCCTGTTATCCGGGCATTTTGCAACTGGCTTTGAGCTTGGGATTGAAGGTACTGGAATTGCCCACCCATCCCATTACGGGGATAGAGATCGACGCATTGAAGAAGGTGATTGGCAAGATAGACCTCTGCCTGCTGGTGCCCAATTTCAATACACCATTGGGTTATTGTATGCCCGATGAACATAAAGAAGAAGTGGTAAAGCTTTTATCAAAACATGGCATTCCGCTGATTGAAGATGATGTGTATGGCGATCTGTACTTTGGTTCGCAACGGCCTAAATGCTGTAAGAGCTTTGATGAGGAAGGGAATGTTTTGTATACCGGTTCGGTTTCCAAAACTTTGGCGCCCGGCTTCCGGGTGGGCTGGGTGGCGCCGGGTAAATACAAAGAAAAGCTGTTGAAGTTAAAATTGGTTCATGCCATCTCTTCCACTACCATTATCCAGGAAGCCGTGGGTAATTTTTTAAAGACCGGCCGTTATGAAAAACATTTGCAACAGCTGCGGCGAACCTTGCAAACGAATTACCAACACTATGTACATGCAATAGCGGAGCACTTTCCGGAAGGCACCAAAACGAGCAGGCCGCAAGGTGGCCTGGCGCTTTGGGTTGAATTTGATAAACGGATTGACACAGCCGAACTATATGAGCGCGCCATGAAGCAGCACATCAGTATTGGCCCCGGGCGTATGTTTACCTTGCAGGACCAATTTGAAAATTGTATGCGGCTGGCTATTGGCTTGCCCTGGACGGACGAGCTGCAACGCAAATTGAAAGTGCTGGGCGGTTTGGCTAAACAACTCTCCTGAACGCCCCTTGATCAGCCACCTGTAAGCTCCTCTTAAAATGCCCGTACAGCGCGTACGCGGTATAATTGATCCCGCACAAAATAGATCGTGTATTGGCCATTCACAAAATTGAATGCTTTGGCGTAATAAAAGTGGTTGTTGATGCTGTATTCTTCGCAAGTCCAATACCAGGCGGCCGTAAAATTGCCAATGCCATTTTTGTACAGACTATCATACATCATTCGATAATCACCCAGGTAGGGTAAGCTCCAGTCGGTATACCCTCCTCCGCGGTAGTTGCGGCAAGCCGTAGCTGCATAATTACCGGGGCCTTGTTTTTCGATGATCCGCGTAGTCATATCTGTTGTTCCAAAGCCAATCTCCAAAAAAACGCCATTGTACCATTGTATCCCTGCATGCTGGTCCTCAGTTGCGCACACACGGCCATGTTCGCCCGTATTGTCGAGGTAATAAATGATGCCGCCTGCATGATTATCCCCAATGGCCAGTTTTTTGGCAGTAGTAAAAATTACCTGGTTGCCATAAGCCGTACCCACACTATTGGTGGCATAGGCGCGGGCATAATAGGTGGTATTGGGTTGCAGGGCCGTTAGGTTGGCCTGAAAGCTGCCCGTATCCTTGCCATTGGTGGTTTTATCATTGGCAATCGTGGGTTGCTGGTTTTTACTCCAGCACATGCCACGGCTGGTAACCGGGACGCCGCCATCATCGCTCACGGTGCCTGCAATGGTAGCTGTGGTGGTTTTGATGAGGGTGGGGGCCAGTGTTGTAACGGTAGCCAGGGTATCCTGGCAGGTCCAATCACCCCGGGCGATCTCTTTTTCGATGATGTTGACTGACAGGGACAATCGTTGTGAAGCACCTTCCCAGAATTTTTGTTCAATACCGCCTTCAATGCCCAGGCCAAATTTCAAAGAGTAGTTGGGCGAGTTGGTCTGCGCCTTGAAGCTAAGCGTGGCTGGTATTTCGAAAAAGCCCTTTAATAAAGTGTTGTTGTAGGGGGCTATTTCATAGATGGGTTTGAACAGCGTGAGGCTGGCATCGAGGCTGCCGTTGATAAAGAAATCTTTTTTGCAAAAGTTCGATCCATTCAATGGCGCGATGCTACTGTTGCTGATATTGGTCCATTGACCATCCTGGTATTGAGCGCCTACCGTAACGTTGACCACAGGGCTCACGCGCAACTTCAGTTTGCCCGATGCCGTGAGCGGCAATACCGTGAGGTGCACTTTTTGCGTGAGCACCAGAGGGAAAGGGATCACGGCTACCGGGGTAATGATGGGGATGGTGACGGCAATCGTGGGCAGCAGGATGGTTTTGAGGGTATCCGCCTTTAGTAATTGAATCGCCGTAGACCTTGTATTGGTTATTTCCAATCCACTTCCTTCAGTATTGATATCGGCCTTTAATAAGACGTGTTCGGGCTTGAGTGATCCCTGCTTCTTTTTATAGTTGATGGTTACTTTCGATACGTTGACCTTGATAACGCCATTAAGGGCAAGTCCGTCCAGTATTTCTTTGTTGCTGATGGTATAGGAGATGGAGGAGCCTGTTCTGCCATAAGCTACAGAAAAGCTATCCTGGTAATTGATATCGAAGGAAAGCTGTTCGAATGCTTCGTTCAAACCACAAGGTTCGGTAAGGCAAACCAATTGCCCGGCGGATTCGCTTACCTGCGTCACCTTCCGGATAAAGCCGTATGGATTGATGGCCGAGGGCCGGGCGAGGAGGATGGAACCAATGGCTGGCTTTGTGGGTAACTGGGCTGCCGCCAGGGTGACCTGCGTTTCCGTTACCTGCGCAATCGCGGTGGTATCGATCACCAGGGCATTGCTGCGCAATAGATTGCTGGTGGTATCAGTAATGAGGGCCACTGGTGAGTTGTTGTTCTTTTTACACCCGGTGGTTATGATGTAGCTGATGCTGATGAGCAAGAGGCTTAGGATGAATAATCTGGAATACATATCAGGTAAAGTTGATTTGGTAAAAACAATGAAATATTGAGACGCACGTAGGCGAAAAGGATGAGGATGATGAATGGTGGAGGCTCGATTACCAGCCCAAGGTATTTGGTTTTGGGTATGGGTGGAAGAGGTAATACACCCAATTTTAGGATACTTTTGCGCCCTAAACGAAATCAAGCCCTTGAGAACGAATAGCCGTAGCAGGATGACCTATTTTTTGGAGGAGACGATACAGGAAATTGCATTACCAGGCCGTTTCACTTTCCCTTTTTATTATGCGCCACATCCCTTAACAAAAATAGCAGCCGCTGAATTGCAGCATTACCTCGAAACCCAAACCCACCTGGATCATAATTTTGGACTGGGTACTGATGGGGAGGGAATGGCTATTGGCAAAATGTTTGGTGTGCTGGTGGTGCAGGATACAGCAGGGAAACTGGGCTACTTATCGGGCTTTTCAGGTAAGTTGGCAGGCTCCAATGACCATCCGGAATTTGTTCCGCCCGTGTTTGATATGTTGGTGGAGAACAGCTTTTTTCTCCAGGAAATAGGGCTTATCAATACGATTAATACCCGCATTGCGGAAATAGCGTCAAACCCCGACTACCAGCAGCTCCAACAGCAACTTGAAAATGTCTCGACCCAATCCATGCAGGAGATAGCAGCTTTCAGGCAACAATTAAAATGCAATAAAGAGGGCAGGAAGCTACTCCGTGAAAACCAAAAGATTCTCCTTGGTGCGCAGGATTATGAGGCAATGGAAAGGGATCTTATAAAGCAGAGTTTGCATGATAAGCACCAGCTAAACGTGCTCCTCAACAAGTGGGCGCAGCAGCTTGAAGAGACGCGGAGGGGTTTGGCAGCCTTTGAAAGTGCCATGGACCTGTTGAAAAATGAACGCAGGGAAAGATCGGCCGCCCTGCAACAACAGCTTTTTGAACAATATGTATTTACAAACAAGGATGGCAAAAACAAAAGTTTACAGGACATTTTTAGTGTGACTGCTTTTGGTAAACCGCCTTCGGCAGCCGGTGAATGTGCTACCCCCAAATTATTGCAATTTGCTTTCACGAATGGCTACACACCGCTTGCTATGGCCGAGTTTTGGTGGGGCGCTTCACCCAGATCGGAGATCAGAAAACATAAACAGTATTATCCGGCCTGCACCGGTAAGTGCAAACCTATTCTGGCGCACATGCTGGAAGGAATGGTTGTTGATGAAAATCCCTTCTTGCGTATCCAGGAAGCCAGCAGCATGCTTGAAATAGTTTATGAAGACGAAAGTCTTGTTGTAGTGAATAAACCTGCCGGCTTACGTTCGGTGCCGGGCGTAGATATCCGGGAAAGTGTTTATACCAGGCTACAACAACTATTGAGTGATACGGAGCCGCTGATCGTACACCGGCTGGATATGGATACCTCCGGACTGTTGGTGGTGGCCAAAACACCGCATGCGCACAAACATATCCAACGGCAATTTTTGCAAGGTACCGTCAGGAAACGCTATAGGGCATTGCTTTCTAAAGTAATTGATGGCCCCGAAGGAGAGATCAACCTGCCCCTGTGTGCCGACCTGTACAACCGGCCAAGGCAACTGGTGTGTTTTACAAGCGGGAAAAAAAGCAGGACCAAGTGGAAGGTGGTTAAAAAATACGAAGCTATGACCAGGGTTGATCTTTGGCCACTGACTGGAAGAACCCATCAGCTGCGTATGCACGCGGCCCACGAGTTGGGATTGAATGCGCCCATCGTTGGCGACGATCTATATGGTACCGCATCTGCAAGAATGTACCTCCATGCCGCCCATCTTGAACTGGTGCATCCCAAAACCAACCAAAAGATCAGCTTTGAAGCAGTAGAAGGCTTTTGATAAAAAATATAAAAGTGTTAATAAGGGGTTAAAGCAGCGTTAACATTGCCCACCTAGTTTTGCACCTGAATAAAAAAACAGGTCATTGTGATTTACACATGATGGCGAAACTGAATCCTGGTTTACAGTCTGTAAACTATTCCTTGCCATATATACCTGGCATTTTACGTATTCTATAATGTGATCTGCAGTATCCGTCCATTCCCTGCCTCAACGCTGTTCAGGAGGATGGAATCATTATGCCCATACTTGGTTAACCACAACTAAAATACAAACAATCATCATGAACTTAATTGCAAAATGGCTGGGATTACAATTGTTGTTCCTGTGCATCTGTGCAGGCGTTTATGCACAGGGAACGCAGGCCAATATTACAGGTACTGTTTCGGAAGAAAAGGGGGCGCCGATTGGGGGCGCTACCGTATTGGTACGGAATGAATCAACGGGTTTCCGGGCTACTACACTTACCAATGCCAAAGGGGAATACATTTTAAAACAGTTGCCCCTCGGTGGTCCTTATACCATTGTTATTACCGCAGTAGGTTATGGCGAGCAAAAGAAAACAGATTATGCCCTGAACCAGGGCGATCAGTTGCGGGTGAATTTCAGCATGGAAAAAGCCGCTACTGAAATGAAGGCTGTGGAAGTGGTGGCCAATTCGCTTAAGAATAGTATTAAGAATATGGGCTCCGGTACTTCGGTAACAGCCAAAGATATTAACAAACTGCCCGTGAATGGCCGCAATTTTACTTCCCTGGTAGATCTTTCGCCCTTGAGTTCGGGCGGTTCATTGTCGGGCCAATTGGCTTCTTCTACCAACTTCACCATCGATGGCATGACCTCTAAGGGAACCATTGCTGCCGGTACCCCTTCGGGTGCCTATTCCATTTCAATGGAAGCCATCCGTGAATTTAAAGTGATCACCAACCAATACGATGTAACCTATGGCCGCAGTGGCGGCGGTACCATCAGTACCGTTACCAAGGCCGGTACCAATAAATTAACGGGCTCGGTGTTTACCTTTATGCGCAACGACAAGCTGAGCAGCCCCTATGATATCCGGGGAGTTAAAAGAAATCAACCCTATTCAACCTACCAGTATGGTTTTTCACTAAGCGGACCGATCATAAAAGACAAAGTACATTTCTTTATTGCCTGGGATCACCAGGCCGATTCCCGCCCTTTGAATATTGCCAATATTCAATCACCTACCGATGAAGGCGTGTACAGAACCAACCAGGCTACGCTGGATAAATTCCTGGAGATTGCCCGGGCAAAATATGGTGTGGCGTCTTCGCCCCAGTTTGGCTCTTTTGATAAGAAGAAAAGAACAGAAGCTGTATTTGCGCGGATCGACTGGCAGTTGAATGCAAAGAACCTGCTGACCCTGCGTAATAACTTTATTTATGATCTGGACAACCAGTCAGACGGTGATAACTCGGGTATTAACTTGTACGAAGTATATGCCAGCCGGAAGACCTTCAACAACAGCCTGATGGCCTCCTTGCGTACCATGCTGGGCCCCCGGCTTACGAATGAACTGAAGCTGCAGCATTTTTATGTAAATGAGCGCATGATGACCAATAGCCAGTTGCCTGCGGCCAATATTCCCCGCGCCATTATAGAAAATGTGTCCACTACAACCAGCGATGGTAAGTCGGTCACCAACTCCTTTCAGTTGGGCGGACAGCGGTATACGCCGGAATGGTTCAAGGACCATGTGTTTCAACTGGTAAATAACCTGTACTTCAATACCGGTAAGATCAACTACACAGCCGGTATTGACATCATGTATACCAAGATGAAATCCTTGTACGGGAGTGAAATGAATGGCCGCTTTTATTTTACGGGGCTGGACAATTTCAATAACCAGACAGCTTATCGTTATGCCCGGGATGTATCCATCGTGCCCGATCCAAGCGTGCCAATGAATACCATTGCTGCCGGTATCTATGGACAGTTGGAAACCAAGCTGGCCAAAGGACTGGAACTGATGGGCGGTCTGCGGATCGACTATACCAATTACACGGACAAGGGCAACTTCAATAAAACCGTGTACGATGAACTGGGCATCCGTACCGATCATGGTATTACAACTTTGCAATTGCAACCCCGCTTTCAGTTTACCTGGGATGTTAATGAAAAGCGGAAGGACATTATCCGGTTTGGCGCCGGCATCTTTGGGTCGGACCTGAACAACTATTCCATGATCAACAATATGTTGTTTGACGGCACCAAAACCGCTTCTATTGATATTACAGGAGCGTTGGTGCCCCAGCCCAATTTCCCGGGCTACCGGGCCAACCCGGCTACCGCGCCGGGTGCGGAGTTGTTTAACAACCCGGCCATCAGCAAATTGTATACCATCAATACCAATAGCAAGGATACCAGGGTGCCGGTGGTGTACAAGACCAATTTTTCTTACAGCCATTTCTTTACCGATAGGTTGCGGCTGGGGGTAAGCGCTTATGGCAGCTGGGCCCGCAATAACTATATGTATGTAGACAGGAATATGGTGCAGGATCCTTATTTCAGGTTGACGGCAGAAGGCAACCGGGGTGTATATGTACCAGCAGACAAGATCACTAAATCAAATGGTGTTGCCAACTGGCTCGACAGCCGTAAGTCGAACAAGGTGGGCCGCGTGCTGGAGCTGATCAGCGAAGGGAAGATCAACCAATTTTCTTTTGTAATTGATGGTACCTACCGGTACTACAAGGATGGACAGGTATCTTTTTCGTATACCTGGAATGACAGCAAGGACAATACATCTTACAATGGCAACGTAGCCAATACCGCTACCCTGGCGTTGATGGTAAAGGATGATCCCAGGGATCTCAGTACCATGACCTATTCCGACAACCAGTTCAGGCACAAAGTGATCTTTTATGGAACCGCGCCTACTATATGGGGTGTTTCTGTAGGGCTTCGCTTTTCGGGTATGGCGGGCACACGTTATTCACTGGCCGTGAATGGCAATATGAATGGTGATTTTGTGAATTCCAATGACCTGGCGTATGTGTATGATCCGGCTGATCCCAAAACACCTGCTGTGTTGCGTACCGGTATACAGGCTATACTGGATAATCCCGATGCGCGTCCGGGCCTGAAGAATTATATCCGTGATAATATAGGCCGGGTGGCTGAGCGCAATGGCGGCATTAATGGGTTTTATGGTTCTTTTGACCTGCGCATTGCCAAGAAGTTCAGGTTGTATAAATCGAACAATATCGAAGCTTCGATCGATATTTTCAACCTGGCCAACCTGTTTAGTAAGAAATGGGGGGCAGGTTATAACCTGGGTAAGCAAAGCATTTACAATATCAAGTCGTTTGATGATGTGAGCAAGCAGTTTGTATACAGCATCAATGGTACTACGGGGGTGTCGAACCGGAATGGCAATCCTTACCAGGTGCAGTTGGGCATACGTTACAGTTTTTAATCCCAAACCCTTTCCTATAGCAAGGGCGCCCCGGGTAATGCTGGGGCGCCTTTTTTTTTGTTGGTGGGGTGAATTGGCAATGGATAATTGGAAATGAAAAAAATAAAAATGGCCCCGCTCTCACGAACGGGGCCTCATCATAGGAATATGGTGTCTATACAGGCGTTTGCATCCTTCCTGTATGATTATGTGATACATTTAATTGTTAATAAATAAGCTATCCAACCGTTAGTTCTAACAGTTAAAGCCAAGGCCCTTGTCCCGTCCAAAACCTTTTTTCCATTTCCCCGCTTCATCCGGACCCCGTCCAACTGCCTGGTGGCTGGCTCACCGAAGCTTTTCATAGATCACAGCCAGAGAAACGAAAACCAGTGGCAATAGCCCTCAGCCGGTAGCTATCAACAGACTGCTGATAACGAAGCCTTCAAGCTAACTGCTAAAACCCAACCGCTCATAGCCAATACCAAAACCCTGACTGATAACAGCTAAATGCTAACACCTAACCGCTAACAGCTATTCCACTCTTCACAATTCGTGTTGCACAACACTCATCATACATCAACCGTGCTTAGGGGCCCCGTCCACACAGTCGATCAGCTTTTTTATTTAAACTCCGCCAGGTCCCATTATAGAAACCCGCGTAGCAAAAGATCATAATCCAAAATCTGCGAAATCATTTGAATCCTTAAATCTGCGTTTACACAAACATACAACACCCGCATACCCGTTTCCAAATGCCAATGTCTGCTTTTGGTTGTTATGTCCTATAATGTCTGGAAAAAGCAGACATTATAGGACATAACAACCGAAAATGACCGAACCAGACATTTTGAATTTGGAAAGCTCATGTCAATAATCGTACGTTTGCGCTGAAGTGTTAGGTAAAGGAGAACCGACAACGTACTTCCAGGAATCAAAAAAAAGTTTAGATAATGATTCATACAACAAACATACAACGCCCACACACCCATTTCCAAATCCGGAATGAGCGATACCGCAATCTTCGTTGGTTCTTAGTGATATTGATTGAAAAAATCAACCATTATGAATCAAAACATACAAAGATTGCGATAACTGTCAGGCAGCATTTGGAAAGGACTACTTGAGCATCGTATGTTTGTCAGGTAGCGTACCGAAAATAGAAATATCAACTACCCCTTCAGTATGGCTACAGTATAGCTTCAGTATACCTTCAGTATGGATACAGTATACTAATAGCGACAAACACGAAAACAGCCCATTTTTGCACAAAGTGGCAGGGAAGCTGGCGCCTCCCACCCAAAGCAATAGTGGATGTAGATAGGTTGCACCGCGGGCAACCGTTTCACAAAGTTCTTTGATCGGGTGGTCTTCCTGAACGCAACTGCTGACTCAACAGGCTTTACCGAAGGCGCCTTCTGTAAGGCTTCAGGGTTTAGCAGTACACAGTGATAGAAAGGCTGCCTGATCAAAGAACTTTATTGTAATCATAGCTGCTGATGCCCAATAATGACACCGTTACGGGTAAGTCTACCGGTTTCCTTTTTTTCTTGCGCAGTTTTATGGCGGGAAGCCTAATGTTGAAGCCTTTTCCAGCTATTGGGTCAGAAATATCAACTTTTGAGGGATAGCCGTATAGTTTTTAAAAATAGATAAACTAATTTGTGTCAAATATGACTCAATGTTGTTTCTATATTTTAGGAGACGGATACTGGTACACGTAATTGTATAATGTGCTCCTGTTTTAATACCAGTTGCTCCCGAACAAATGCTTATGGAAAAGGTATTCACACTATACCAATCTTTATGCACCCTGTTTTTACGAATCAGTAGCTGCTGGATGTTATTGCTGTGCTCTTGTATAGGTATTACACTTACCGCACAAACACCTGATCCTTCGTCCTTTCCATATCGTTCCTACCCAATGCAACCGGGCTTTGGCGCTCCCCGTACCTGGCAGATGCCCCCAATACCACCGGTGCCGGGGTATGGATCAACCGGCAATTACCGTTCTCCGGCAAATAGTCCCGCCATGGGTTGGAAACAGCAAGGGAACGTCAATTCGGCTTTGACGCAGCAGCAGCAACTACAGGCGCTATTGGAATCAGATTTTTATATATCACAGCAAATACGGGAACGGGATATCAGGATGGCCTGCACAAGGGCCTACCGCCAGGCATATAGTACTTTGATAACCATGAACCCGGATAGTTTTTCGCTGACGATGGTGCAATTCCTGGTGGAGAATGCCTATTACGATAACCTGTATGATCTCAACTCCTTTGACAGCCTGATCTGTTTTCAAAGCAATGCGGTGCGGCGTTTTTTAAAGCAGGAAGGTTTGCCGCTCAACAACACGACATTGAACTATGGCATTCAACAATTGTTCCGGCGCAGCCTGACGATGTATGACAGGAAAGGTCGGTTGGTTACCTTAAGGCCTTTGTCGTATGACTTTAATGATTATAAGGGAGAAAATGATTATAGCCAACTATTTACGCTGAAGCTGCTGCTCAGCGGCAAAGGGCAATGCAACAGTATGCCACGCTTGTACCTGATGATAGCTGAGAAACTGGGGGCACAGGCGTATTTATCACTTGGACCTCAACATTCCTTTATTCAATACCCGGACGCCCGGAACAGGCTGGTGAACTTCGAAACAACCAACGGGACGGTGGTGACCACCAACTGGCTGATGCAATCGGGTTATATCAATGCCCATGCTTTAAAAATGAAAACCTACCTGGATACGCTTTCCAGGCGGGAGTTGTTTGCCAGAAGCCTCTGCGATCTGATGCTGGGCTATGTACACAAGTTTGGTTATGATGAACTGGCAGAAGAAATACGGCAAAAAATTTTACAGATTGACCCGCAAAACTTAACGGCGCTGATTGTGGGGTCCAACTTGAAGACGCAGGAGTCATTGGACAAATACATTGCGGCAGGTAAACCTCCATTGCAGGAGCTTGATAAATACCCCGCCGTGCAAACCGTGAGGCAGGAGATGTTGGCAGCCTATGAGGCAGTGGACAGGCTGGGATACCAGGATATGCCAGCCGGGGCCTACCAGCGATGGTTGGGTTCTATTGAGCAGGAGAAGAAACAACGTTCGCAACAGGCTTTGCAACAGTCGATCCAGGCTGATATAGACCGGCTGCGTAAAATAAAAGTAACGATCACTCAAAAAAAGGGACGGTAAGCCGGCCCATAATACATTATGAGAATTGCTGCTACTTCATTCACTGTAATCATTTTGCTGGGCATGGTGGCGCCAGCCAGCGGGCAACAGCCTGCCAATGGTTACAATCCTTTCCAATCGATCGGGAAAAAGGGAAAGATAACAACGGCATACGGCAACCGGTTTGTAGAAGTGTTTGATTACGACAGTGTACAGCGCATCGGATCGGTATTGTTCCATACGTACAAGAAAAAAATTGTCCGCCTGCTGAAGGCGGATAGCGTTTTCCAACAATCTTTTGACAACAGCAAGGCCAGCAGATGGTACAGTGTGGACCCCATGGCGTATCTGTACTTTTCGTATTCGCCTTATAACTATACCTTAAATAACCCGGTACGTTTTATGGACCCGGATGGACGGTATGTGGTAGGAGAAACCAGGAGTGACACCCGGAAATTTATGGATGACCTGAATACGATGTTGAAAGACAAGGCTTTTGACAAGTTGCGGGACCTGGTAGGTATGAAGGGAAAAAGGATCAATGCCATTGATGAGAAAGCATTTGGAGCCGCTACCGAAGGGCTGAATGAAGACCAAAAGGCGCTGGCCCAGGCTATATATAATACGGTTAATTCGGCAGATGAGCATGTGGTGGAGTATGTCGAAAACGGGAGTAATGTATCGGAAAATGCGGCGGCAGCTTTTGCAGCAAATATATTAAAGGGAGGTATTGATCCTGCAAAAACTACAGAAGTTTATGGAGGTATACCGGCACTTGTCTTTAATCAATTAGGTGGAGCAGGAACAACAGTTCAGACCACCAAAGGTTCTTATACCGTTATGGTGATGGGATTGGACGCCTCCAGAGCTGGAACTGATTATGTTAATTTAGTTGATGGCAGCAAAGGGGGGAATCCAGCTGGCAGGGCTTCGACTGCAGGTCATGAGGTCCTCGGGCATGGGCGGTCATTAGCATTAGGGCGGGGACCTTCGAGCCAGCAAGCGGATGCTATTCGTATGGAAAACCTAATCCTCCGTGTAATGGGATTGGGAAATATACAACGCGATGGAACAGATCATTCTCCCGGAACGAAACTGGATAATCCAAGCAAATTACCTGGATTTTGATCCAAACATGTAAGAAATGAAGCCTCATACTATTATCCTGTGTCTTTTATACTTGTTGATGTCTTCATCCGACATCAAAGCGCAGGATGTTGAAGCGCGCCAAGTATTACAGGCCCTGCAAATTGAAATAGATGCAAGCCTGACCTTTGCAGACTCGTTACCCCCGCTGAAGTTTAGTAAGCCTAATGATAAAAGAATACCCCTCACCAGAAAAGAATTCAGGGAGATCAGGAGGAATAGCAGTCAGCAAAAGGGGCTTGTACTCGACGATTCATATTTCCCGGGAGCGCGGTTTATCTCCGCCGCCCGTGTGTTTGAGACCATTATTAAACCGGATTCGGCCAGTAGAAATTTCTTCCGGTACAACAAACCATTTTATATGATCTTTCAACCCATTCTTTACAATAACTCGCAAAACGCTATCATTGACATGGACTTGTTTGGAAGACATGGCTTCACCTATATCTTGGAAAAGACAAATAAGACATGGGTAATAAAAAAGGTGGTTGCCCGATGGTATGCTTCTGGCTAAGTATTCTCTTCAGAGCAACTATTGACCGACGGCTTATCCAGGAAAAATATTAACTGGGATCTTAGGTTTCAATTCCAGAAAAGTGCTTTAGGACAATGAGATATACTCCATTCATATTATCTAGATTGAAGTTTTCAATAATCTTTTTGATTGTTTTATTACCTGCCTCTTACCTGGCGCAGTCCCAAACCAACGTACAAGAACCGATTGGAGAGGTAATTCATGCAATTATTAGTGAAATTCAGCCAACTATACCGATTGCTGACAGCTTAACTGTTATTCATGGCATCGTGTTTCATCGCCATTGGCCTATTACCAAAAAAGAAAAGAGGGATATTCTAAGAAGTCTCAGACGACAAAAATGTTGTATACCTTTTGACAAAAGCTATTTCCCTGGATGGACCTTTGTGTCCGCCATTAAGATATTTCCGCCTAACGGGGTTCCAGATACTACTTTAATGAATTACATATCCAGCATCAAGCCATTTTATCTAATTTCTGCACCCCTTTATTTTAACCAGAGACAAAATGCAATTATTGATGTAGACATGATTGGTTATTATGGAGTGACTTACCTACTTGAAAAAAGAGGTAATGAATGGTTTATTAAACAAGACATTCCACGCTGGTATGTTTTGCATAATAAGCCTGCGCCAATGGATGTAGTATATTTTTCAAGAAATACTAGGCATATCAATATTAAAGAAATGGAAAGATGAAAATGAATCTAACTTTCCTATTACCATTTATTGTTTGTGTACAGTTTTGCCCATGTATTTGTACGGCACAGCAAGGAGATCCTTATGAAATTATTCAAACGTTAATTAAAAGCAAAGAGATCAGTACAAATATACCCTTGTTGGATAGCCTTACACCCTGGGGAAAGATCAATATTAAAGATCGGAAATGGGACATACTGAATACTGAAGAAAAGACAGAATTGGTAGCTGCTGTCAAAATAGCCAATGGATTTAAACTGCATTCCGACACCTTGAAAATCATTCCCTTACTCCCATCAACTGAATTTCTTAAATCCTTCGAGAAAGGTAATGCTTTCACTGTAGAGTTAATCAACAAATACAAGCCTTTTTATTGGATATCAAATCCAATATTTCTTCATAATAACTCAAAAGCTGTCTTTTCCCTTTTCAGCATACCTGGTCTACATGTTTCGTACTTGTATGAAAAAAAAAATGGAGAGTGGGCTCCTATAGCTGAATTTGACATTCTAATGAACTAAAAAAAGACGCATAGATGAAACCAATAGTAATCCTTGTCAATCTTTTCTTACTATTATCTTTTCGGTCTACTGCCTATGCACAGGATTCAATCGAATATGTATTTCAACCCATTCTCCGGCAAATTGAGCCGGGCATACCTATAGCTGATAGTTTATGTAGTATACAGCGCATCTCTTTTAATCGTGATTGGCATATAACAAAAAATGAAAAAAGGGACATCCTAAGAAATGCCAGGCGGCAAAAAGAATATATTCCATTCAAAAAAGGTTATTTCCCTGGAAGAGCTTTTGTTCCTGCTATAAAGATATTTTCGCCTAACGGAGTGCCAGATATTACGCTCATGAAATACATAGGCAGCATCAAGCCATTTTATATTATTACAGCACCGCTCTTCTATCATAATGGGCAAATGGCTCTAATTAATGTATCTATGGTAGGTAGTTTGGCCACAACCCATTACCTACTTGCCAAAAAAGGTCAGGAATGGCTCATTGAGCACACTATTAATTGGTGATAGGTGTGAAATAAATGACATGTACGACCTATAAAAGATTTGTATGGCACTACCTAAATCCTTACAAAAGCCCAACCAGCTGAAGCGACACTTAGCTAGTATCGCCTTTTGCACCTTATTAAGTGGTGCTATGGCTCAGACACAGCCTTGCCCGGACACAACAGTGAGACCATACTATATACAGGCTTTATCCCGGCTGGACAGTCTACTGCGTATAAATGGGCCATTCAAGGAAGCTGTGTATACAGTTGAAAATGCTTATTTCCGGGGTCAACTGGATAAAGAGAAATTCCAGGAACCGATCCGGTTCCTGACCATGCTGTGTCGGGGCTGGCGACGGGCTAACCCACTCACCAATTACCGGTATGCCGACAGTGTGAATTTTCAAAAGAACTTTGCCATTTACCGGGTATTAAAAGATACGATACGATTGAAGGGTAAAGGAGATACGGTTTACAGCTTCCTGCCTTACCGCTATGAATTCGAGGATTTTGCAGGCACCAAGAATTGGGCGAATATGTTTGTATCGAAGCTGCTGGTGACGCGGAAAGGGAATTGCCATAGCCTGCCCTACCTCTACAAGATACTGGCAGACGAGACAGGAGCCAGTTGCTGGCTTTCGCTGGCGCCCAACCATATTTACATCAAGAACCGAAACAAGGAATATGGCTGGTACAATACAGAGTTGACGAGTGGGGTGTTTCCGGTGGATGCGTGGATTACAGCTTCGGGGTATATACCACTGGAGGCTATTCAACAGGGAATTTACATGGATACACTGAGTGATGTTCAATCGCTGGCGCTTTGCGTACTGGACCTTGCCAAAGGGTATGAGTTTCAAACAGGCAATTATTCCGATGGTTTTCTATTACAATGCAGTGAGCTTGCGCTCAGCTATTACCCGGTGTATGTGCAGGCGCTGCTACTGAAAGCGGAAACCTTAAAAAGGAATTATGAAAGCGAACGGGCTGGACAAACTCTAGCCAAATCAGGCAGCTTCCAGGAAATGGAAAAGCTGTATGTGCAACTGTTTAACCTGGGTTACCGGGAAATGCCGGACGGTATGTACCGGGACTGGTTGCGCAGTCTGCAGCGGGGGAAGAGTAAATACATGAACAAGAAAATTGAGGCTAGACGGTGAGCGATTTAATAGAATTGCTGGTGCGTTAGTTTGGGGCACACTTGGTCAAAATACTTTAGGGCAAAACTTGTTAAGAGGACAATCGTTGCAAATCGGAGCTGATTTCTTGCACCATTGATTGCCTATTTCCCAAGCAGGCATGTCAAATATTCCCGGATATTCTGGATATAGCTCTCTCGCACAATAAATTATTTCATAATTAGTTACAACATCATTAATATATCCCAGCCGCTTAAAAACTCTTTTTACTAGTACATCGGGTGAAATATCTATACAGGATCTGTCCTCCATAGGCACTTTGAATGAACGAACGAGTATGTTCGCAGCCATTGTTGCTATTTTTATTCCAAATCCATCGAACTGGAGGAATCTTCTAATCGTTGTTGCACTTTTGGGAGTATTTGACCATATTTTAGAAGCATCACCATTGTATTTATTTTTTATACTTTGGATGATATTATAAAATATTACCCCCATTTTTCTATGGTGTCGATGAAGTTTCTTTAAGGTAAATAACTGCCCAATCTCTTCCTGTGAAACGGCCGCAAACTTGTCAAATGATTGACCACCGATGTCTAGCCCTATTTTGAAGGGTATTTCCCATGCTCTTTCTGTACTCATTTGACGATTCATTGCACAACCTAAAATAAAATGATGGGAGTGGTTTTCTATATCATTTAACAATTTGTTTGCTTCCTTTTTTTTACTAAATTCTTTATGGATTCGGGGTTGATTTAGTAGACTGGTGCCACGCTGTATCAGTATTTGAATATTCTGGTCTGTTATCACTTTTTTGTTAATTTATTAAGTAATTACAAGTCTATTTATAATTAAAATATTTTTACATATTATTTGAGTATATAAATGGAACACAAATTACTAGAACAAGATTGGCTTAATTTATAGAAGTAATGCGGTAAAATCTATTGAATTTTTACATTAATAGTTGGGTTGGTTCAGGGGTACTGGGAATAGTCTTTTATTGTGGCCATTTGAAAAGGGACCTCAGAAATTTTATAATCGGGCTGGTAATTAGTTTGAACCTGTTTTTATTAAATTGCTTTCTTGAAATCTATATCCTTCCAGCTTTGAGTCATACAGCGTATTATATCCACCTGACTTAAATTTGTTGGATATCAAAACCCAAAAAGTCATCTCGCTTCCTTTTTGGTTTGTATATAAATCAGTAAATGAAGGTCTAAAAATTATACGACAATTGTTAATTGATTTTAAACCAGTAACCGTGCTAGATATTTCGGTTATTTTAAGCCTGGCTGTGCCTTCAAACTTGACTAGGTGATTAAGGCTGTCATACCATATATTCACAAATTCTGTTGCATTATCAGAAAGTGTATTTTTGTCATGCGGTAAGTAGTAGTTTATGAAATTACCAGAAAACCTAACAAATTGAGGACCTGCATTGAACTCCACAAATAGTTGATTAAATGGCTGAATTGCATCAAGAGGCAAATTCGTTCTGAATAAAAAGTCTTCGTCCAATGGAAAAAAAATATTAGACTGACTAGATATCTTTCCGTTACTTAATTCTTGATTCCAATCCATTATTCTGAAACTGTCTACACTAAACTCGCCACTCCAGGCAATTATTATGTGCTCCGGAATTTTAGTTAATATATCAAATGATTGAGAAGCAATCTCTTTTAGAGATTTTATTTGCTCAATTGAATAGGATTCAATTTTTGTTTTGACATTATCAAGGCTGTCTAGAATTGATTCAGATGCTTTTCTAATATTGGTCACTGCCTTCCCATTTTCAAGCGATGCGGCATAAGTTGAATCTAGAACGAGGTATGCAGTTGAATCCTCTCTATGTTGCTCTTTTTTTTCTTGTAGAGCTTTATCTGTAGATGCCTTTGCCTGATAAATTTGATACAAGGTGAAAATTAGTGTTAAGATGATAAAAAGAGTACTTATAGTTTTTACTCTTTTTGTCTTTTCCTTTTTTATCTCGGCAGATAGTCTTTTTGCTTTTTGCTCATCAGTCTCGTCAAATGAAATAGATATTTTCGGTTCAACTAATTCATCACGCCATAATGTTAACAAACCAACAAATGTTGCTAAGATAATTAAGATAGAAGATGTCCACATTTTTGCAAGAATTATAATGAATCATTTCAACAAGTAATTTTAAATGATTTTAGACAATCTCCCCTTTTGCAAGCCGGTTTTGCTCCGTAATCACTTTTCGGATTTGTTCAAGTAGATCTTTGCCTAGAGTTTCAGTACCTAGGCCAGTTTCTGAATCAAATGACTTTTGATAAAGTTCTATTGTTTTTTCCAACTTATTTTGTTCAGGGTAGGTAACGGGGTCAAGATTAATTATTACTTCTTGTAATAAAGGATACATTACAAAGAATTCGTTTTTATATCTTTTTACTGCTTCTGATTTTTCGTTTATTATTTGAGCTAGTTGTGATTTTGCTGAATCTAAATTGTCCCGCATTTCTTTGGAGACAAGTTTTTTTAATCTGGTTGATTCAGCCAATTTTGTTTCTAAATCTGAAACATTCGTTTGCCCAGTTTCAACCTCCTTTTCCAAATAAACAAATTCTTGGAGGGTTGATTCCACTTTTAGGATTTCAGCAATCAATTTACTCACCAGTGGTCTAAAAGAAGCTACCCAGTCTATGCGTTGTTTAGCAACTAATTGCCTGATAGCATACTTATATCCGAGAAAACCCAATAAGATAGGTATCATGGCACACAGTATTGGTAAAATTGTGTCCCAATTACTTTTACCAGCTTTTTGAGAAAGTTTGGTAATTAATGCCCTCATTAAGGTTGTATCAGTATGAACATTGACATAAATCAGCTGCTTGGTGTTGCTATCATTGTTTTGAACTGTTATTTGTCGTTCTACGTTTGGCTGACTAATAATTGGGGTGTCGGTTCTATTAGTTTTAGGATCGCTGGAAGTTTGGCATGCGACCAGAAAAATGACTAGGACTATTGTTTGAAGGGTGATATTCTTCATTGATAGTTTTTTTGTTGTTATTCTGAAAATGTAAATAATGATTTACATGCACCTTGATTACTGTCCTTCCTAAGCTTAAAAGTTAGTATTGCCTATTATCTAAATTTACTTTCTTCAGTTTGTTAGGAATACCGTTTTTTCACCCTTTCTGGGAGCGTAACCTTAATGTGTTGGAGTTTGGTAAATACTGGAGGTGCTTATTTTTTTCTATTCATCCATCTTCTGACTTAATTTAGGTATAAGTAACCCCACAAAAAAGGGCGCCCGAAAGCGCCCTTTAAATATTGATATCGTAAGATCAATTACAACGTCTTCAACACATCATTCATGCTCCGTACAGCATCCGCACTCTTATTGAAGAGGGCCTGCTCATCGGCATTCAGACCAAAATCCAGGATCTTTTCCCAGCCACCGCGACCAATCGTCACCGGTACACCCAGGCAAATATCCTTCTGACCATACTCGCCATTCAAAGGCACACAGCAGGTAAACAGCTTCTTCTCATCACGCACAATGCTCTCCACCAGCGCCGCACCAGCAGCACCCGGCGCATACCAGGCCGAGGTACCAATGAGCTTGGTCAGGGTAGCACCACCCACCATGGTATCAGCTACGATTTGCTTCTGTTGATCTTCGCTCAGGAACTTGGTAACAGGCGCACTGTTCCAGGTAGCCAAACGGATCAAAGGGATCATCGTCGTATCACCATGGCCACCTACTACTACTGCATTCAGGTCCGCAGGACTGCAACCCAAATGCTGGCTCAGTTGATATTTGAAACGGGCACTGTCCAACGTACCACCCATACCAATGATCCGGTTCTTAGGCAAGCCGGTCACCGTTTGGGCCAGGTAAGTCATGGTATCCATCGGATTGCTGATCACAATAATGATGGTATCAGGAGAATACTTCAGGATATTATCACATACAGTCTTCACGATACCAGCATTGGTACCAATCAGCTCCTCACGCGTCATACCTGGCTTACGGGGAAGACCCGAAGTGATCACCACCACATCCGATCCGGCAGTTTTGGAATAATCATTGGTGCTACCGGTAATACGGGTATCAAAACCCAGCAGGGTAGCGGTCTGCATCATATCCTGGGCCTTACCTTCGGCCAATCCTTCTTTAATGTCCAGTAATACCAATTCTGTGGCCAGTTCTTTACGGGCAATATTATCGGCACAGGTAGCACCTACAGCGCCTGCACCCACAACGGTTACTTTCATCAGAAAACAATTTTAGAGTTGATCAATGATTAAATCCTGTCTGTCCGTTTGAGCCGGATCGGGCAGGCGGGGCAAAGGTAGGCCATGAAAGGTGACAATGCAATCGAATTTCGGAATTACTCCAGGGCTTTCAGCAAGGTATCCACCGGCACATTGCCCTGCCAGGTATTCACCAGGTCGCCTTTTTTATTATACAAGGCCAGGTAAGGCAGGCTTTGGATATGGTAAAAAGGAGGCAATACAAACTTCTGGTCACGCCCTACCTTGATATTGGGGTATTTGTTGAGTTCATAAGTACTGATAAACTCCACCATTTCATCAAAAGGCTGATACGTAGCCAGCACAAACTGGGTATTCTTAAAGTCGGCCATCCGCTTCAGCATATCCTTCACCTGGTGCTGGCAATGGTCGCAGGAAGGACTGAAAAACATCACGATTACCGGGCCTTTCTTCAACTGCGCCTTGGTAAGCAAACTGCTATCGGCCTGCAACAGGGAAAAAGGCGGCACGGTGGGGAAACGCTTATACGGGTAAGTTGTATCTGATTGAGCTACAGTAATTAACACCATTAAAACAGGCAATAAGGTAAGGAAGCACTTCTTCATGTGAAAAATTTTCAATGCAGGATTGTAAACAAACAAAAATAGGAGCAAAGCCTTTTGACGGGTCAATGATAGGTTTCTTTTAACAAAAAAAGAAGGAAAATAATTGGGATTGCTACGACAAAATCGTAGGTTTACGAAAATATCGTAAAGATGGAAAAGTTAACACCGCAGGAAGAAGAAGCCATGATGGCTGTGTGGAAAGCCGGTGAGGGCAATGTAAAAGTATTCCTGGACAATATGGAAGAACCTAGACCGCCCTATACCACGCTGGCATCGACCATCAAAAACCTGGAACGCAAAGGCATGTTGCGCAGCCGCCTGCTGGGCAATTCCTACCTGTATACACCTGCCATGAGTGAAGAGGATTATAAAAAGACGTTCATGAGCGGCGTAGTGAAAAACTATTTCGATAACAGTTATAAAGAACTGGTCAACTTTTTTGTGGAGCAAAATAACCTGAGCCCCAAAGAGCTGCAGGAGATCATTGATATGATTGAAGGAAAGAAGCCTTAATCTATGCAGTATCTATTAAAACTATCCATTGCTTTAACAGTAGTATACCTGTTTTATTGGTTGCTGTTGCGAAGGCTTACCTTCTACAACTGGAACCGCTGGTACCTGCTGGTATATTCGCTGTTTGCCTTTTTTATTCCGTTGATCAATGTATTTGACCTGTTGCAGCAGCATGGATTGCAAAATGCCGCAGTGATCAGTTATATACCTGCAATAACACCTGCCGATGTGGTAGTAACAGCCCGGTCAACGGGCGTGGATGGGTGGATGATAGCGGCCCTTGTTTTTGTTGCAGGCTGTGCCCTGATGGGCGGGCGCTTGTTGCTGCAGTACCTGTCGTTAAAACGCCTGCAATCCTCAGCCATCCTGTTATCGGATGGAACGGTGAAGCTGTATCATGTTGATCAAAAGATCATTCCTTTTTCTACGGGCTCGGCCATTTATGTAAACCGGCACCTGCACAATGAGCAGGAACTGCGGGAGATCATACGGCATGAGTTTATTCATGTAAAACAGCGGCATTCATTTGACCTGTGGTGGAGTGAAATACTCTGTATTATAAATTGGTATAACCCTTTTGCCTGGCTTATCCGGAAAGCCATCAGGCAAAACCTGGAGTTTATAGCCGATCACCAGGTGTTGCAAAGCGGGCTGGACCGAAAGCAATACCAATACCTGTTGTTAAAGGTAACTGGTATAGCACCCTTCAGCATCGCGCCTAATTTTAAATTCTCCTCATTAAAAAAACGCATTGTCATGATGAACAAGAATAAAACAGCGAACGTGCACCTGATGCGCTTCCTGTTTATGCTACCCTTGCTGGTAGTAGTATTGCTGGCTTTCCGGGGTGTAACGATTGGCAACAATCAGTTAACAGAAAAGAAGATCACAGACACGGTACCGGCAAAGGCGGTAAACGTTGAAGAGATCTTCAAACAAAAAGGCATCAGGCAGATAATGATAAAAGAGAAGACCCTTAAGGCGGAAGTATTCTTTAAAAATGGCACGACAAAGTCATTTGATCTGACCAAGGCCGATGAAAAGGAGGTTTTTGACCGTGAATATGGCGACCTGGTACCCCCACCTCCACCACCTCCTGCTGCTCCTATAGGCAGCCCCCGGCCGATAAAAGTAGGTAGGCCTCCTTATCCCAAAGCACCGCAGCCTGCGCCTGCACCGCCTGCAGGAGTATCGCCGGCAACGCCCCCTGAGCCGGGCGAACCCGCCACGCCAGTTGCTCCACCTGCTCCACTCAAGCGCACGGATGATAAACCCGTTGCCCTGGCAGGTAAGGTGCAAGGGATCCAGATACAATCCGGCTCTCCCGCTATAGTAGCAAGCGCCACGGGTGAACCTATAGAGATCACAGTGGAGCCGACGCATGTAGTAGCTACGGGCAACGTATTGATCACACAAGGACCTGTAGGCAAACCTGTTGAAACTACTGTGCATGCCCGCAAGGCGGAATTTAAAAATGTAAAAGGCACAGGCCAGATCAACAAAACAACGATTGTATCTGCCGATATGATCGAAATAAGACCTGTTACTGCTGTTCATGTAACCGGTACAGCGACGATGGATGAAGCAACAGAAGTACTGGCAGAAATAAAGAACACAACTACTATCAAGGAGCTGGAGCAACTTACGGCTGCCTTGAAGCAAAAAGGATATACACTCACCCTCAACAACGTAAATTTTGATAATGGTGAACTGGTATCGCTGGAAGGTTCCATCAACAATGCCTCGATGAAGGGTACTTTCTCCGGAGATCATTTCAAAACATTAACGGTCAGTGTTCATAAAAACAATGGGAAGGACTACTTCCTGATTGGTATACGTGGTGGTTCTGTATCCTACCAACAGTAAGTATTTTTTGATCCAGCAAATAATTTGTTATGCCGTACATAGCCCAGTATTTATTGAAGTTGTCCATCAGCCTGGCAGTCATGTATCTGTTTTATGCGCTTGTGTTGAGGCGACTGACATTTTATACCATGAACCGGTGGTACTTACTGGGCTACTCCCTGCTGGCATTCTTTATCCCTTTTGTGAATATTTCGCCCATGCTGGAGCAGGGGGCCTGGAACAACAATAAGGTAGTACAGTTAATACCCGTGATGGGTAATTATGAGGTGGCTGCCACACCCACACATGCTATTAACGGCTGGATGATTGGCCTGCTGCTGCTGATAGCGGGCATTGTAGTGATGCTGGGAAGACTGTTGCTGCAATACCTTTCTTTCAGGCGCATCCGGCGCGAATCACAATTGTTGTCGGATGATGCAGTCAAGATCTACCAGGTAGACAAGTTCATCATCCCCTTCTCCTTTGGCCGGTCGATATTCATTAACCAGCACCAGCACAAAGAAGAGGAGCTGAAAGAAATTATCCGGCATGAGTTCATTCATGTAAAGCAACGGCATACCGCGGATATTTTGTGGAGCGAATTGCTGTGCATGTTGAATTGGTACAATCCCTTTGCCTGGCTGATCCGCAAAGCGATCAGGCAAAACCTGGAGTTCATTGCCGATCACCAGGTGCTACAGGCGGGGCTGGACCGTAAACAATACCAATACCTCTTGTTGAAAGTGGTGGGCGTGCCGGCTTTTGCCATGTCGAATCAATTTAATTTTTCCTCACTCAAAAAACGAATTGTGATGATGAATAAAATGCGCAGCGCCAAACTGCACCTCATCAAATTCCTGTTTGTTTTGCCATTGGTGACCATTTTGCTGCTGGCTTTCCGGACGGCTGCCTTGCAACAGCAAGCACCCCTGGCTTTGGAACCAGCTCCAGCCATGGCAGAAGTGGTGATGCCACAGGGACCAGCTGCCTTGCTGGTAGAAAACCTGCTGGCCGATACAGTACCTGCCAAGGCAAAACCAGCCCAATTTAAAGCAGATAAGACCGTCACGATCAGTCTGACCGCCGGTCAGGATACCGGAGAATACAGGATCAATGCCAGTCTGAACGGCCCCGGAAACCCTCACATTGTTCTTCGTCATCGTGGCGTGGAAGAAGTGCTTGTTTTTGTAGACGGTGTGGAAGAACCCGATTCGAAAGGTTTTTTGCAGCGGACCAACCCCAATGATATTGAAAGTATTTCAGTATTGAAGGACAATACAGCCATAGAGAAATATGGGGAGAAGGGAAGGAACGGGGTGCTGTTGGTGACTACAAAAAAAGGTAATGCGGCACCCATCAAACAACTGCCGCCACCAGCAAAAGACACCGTGGCGCCCCGCAAGAACGTTTCCATAGTCATCGTGGATGGCCGGAGTTTTGCCGGGGTGATCGTTGTGGATGGTGAGATACATGATAGCGTAAGCATTAAGAAAGTAGACCTGAAACAAGAAGACATTGAAAGTATTGACGTATTAAAAGGAGAGAAAGCAGAATCGGAATATGGCCCAAAAGCCAAAGAAGGAGTGATCAGGATCACCACCAAAAAGAAAGAGGAAAAGGGCCCGCCGATCACGGTGGCGCCAGTGATCCGGCAAGGATATGCAATTGTGTCTGATAATAAAATACATCCTGACAAGATCAAATACCTCACCGTGCAAACGACTACTACTTCCCAATCACGTGTTTTAGGAAAAGTAGCGGGCGTGCGGGTAGGAAAGCCAATGAATATTGATGCCAGGCTGGTGAAAACGGATGAACCCCGCTAACCCGCTCTGCATCACCTTGTAAGTGCCGGATCGCATGCAGGCGATCCGGCATTTTATTTCCTGTTTACCCGGCCCGGGGGCTGATTTAGCGGCCTGTTCTGAACTTTTACTTCCTCTTTTGCGTGCTGACATTTTTGCCGTAGTTTTGCTGCCCCTGCCGCCCGGAACAAGGCCTGGGAACAGGGCAGTATTATTTGTAATCGAAAAAACTTATCAGCTATTTTATGGCAACTACTTCAGATATCAGCCGTGGTATGATCATTAAACTGGACGGCAGCTTGTATTCCATCGTGGAGTTTGGGGAAAACAAGACAGCCCGTGCAGCCGCTAAAGTGTGGGCTAAATTGAAAGGTGTAGACAATAAGCGCAGTATTGAAAAGACCTGGAACTCAGGCGATAATATTTATCCCGTACGCGTGGAAAGGAAAGACTACCAGTTCCTGTACAAGGACGACACTGGTTATAACTTCATGGATACGGAGACTTTTGAGCAAATAGCCCTGGGTGAAGAACTGATCGATGCACCCCAGTTTCTGAAAGATGGCCAGGAAGTTTCTATGTTGATCAATACAGAGACCGAAATGCCCATGAGCGTGGAATTGCCTGATAAGATCGTATTAAAAGTAACTTACTCTGAGCCCGGTGTAAAAGGTGATACGGCTACACGTACGCTGAAGCCCGCCACCGTAGAAACTGGTGCTACCGTAAACGTTCCCCTCTTTGTAAATGAAGGAGAACTGATACGCGTGAATACCAAGAATGGTGAATATGTAGAGCGTGTGAAAGAATAGTCAATAAGCGCCGTTTTACACGGAAAAATGATATTGTAATGGATAATAGAACGACTCTGTTGTCCATTTTTTTTATTGTCCTGGATATTTAGTTAAAAAGGGGGTTTTGGGTATATTTAGTGTGTAATCCTTATCTTAGCCGCCTGTTTTGCCCGAACTAACCGTCAACATAAACAATTAAACAGATGGATTTTAAACAAATTCAGGAGTTGATCAAAATGATCAACAAGTCCAACATCGGTGAAGTGACCATTGAAGAAAAGGGATTCAAATTAACCATCAAACAAAAAGAAGAACCTGCTCAACACGTAATTGCTGCACCTTTACATGCACCCATGAGCCTGCCGGCGGTTGCTCAACCCCAGGCTATTGCGGCTCCTGCAGCACAAGTTGCCGGTGATAAGCCCAAAGCGGCTGAAGCGGTGGCTGATAACCTGCTTACCATAAAGAGCCCCATGATCGGTACTTTTTATCGCAGCCCATCTCCCGGTAAACCCGTATTTGTGGAGCCAGGCGATGAAGTATTGCCGGGCAAAGTAGTATGTATCATTGAGGCGATGAAACTCTTCAACGAAATTGAAAGTGAAGTGAAAGGACGTATCGTAAAAATACTGGTAGAAGATGCTTCGCCTGTGGAATACGATCAGCCATTATTCCTGGTAGAACCTAACTAATTAATTCGATGTTCAAAAAGATATTAATTGCCAATCGCGGAGAGATTGCCTTACGGGTAATTCGTACCTGTCGCGAAATGGGTATCAAAACTGTGGCGGTTTACTCCACCGCTGATAAAGATAGCCTGCATGTAAAATTTGCCGATGAAGCAGTATGTATCGGCCGTGCAGCCAGCTCTGATTCTTACCTGAATATTCCTCATATCATGGCAGCGGCCGAGATCACCAATGCGGATGGCATCCATCCGGGTTATGGTTTCCTGGCCGAAAATGCCCGTTTTGCCGAGATCTGCGGCGAACACAATATCAAGTTCATAGGCCCCACGCCCGACCAGATCCGTTCAATGGGTGATAAGATCACCGCCAAAGAAACGATGATCAAAGCCGGTGTACCCGTAGTACCCGGTGGTGAAGGTTTGCTGGAAAGCCTGGAGGAAGCCATCAGTTTGGCCAAAGAAGTAGGATACCCCGTGATCCTGAAAGCTACTGCCGGTGGTGGTGGTAAAGGGATGCGGGTTGTATGGCAGGAAGAGGAGATGGAGAAGAATTACAACACGGCCAAAATGGAAGCCGCTGCCTCCTTTAAGAATGATGGTATCTATATGGAGAAATTTGTGGAAGAGCCACGCCATATTGAGATACAGGTAGCCGGCGACCGCTATGGGAAGGTTTGTCACCTCAGCGAAAGGGACTGCTCCATCCAGCGCCGTCACCAGAAACTGGTGGAAGAATCACCTTCCCCTTTCATGACCCCCGAACTGCGCCAGCGCATGGGTGAGGCCGCCATTAAAGCTGCTTCGGCCATTGGCTATGAAAGCGTAGGTACCATCGAATTCCTGGTGGATAAACACCGCAATTTCTACTTCATGGAAATGAATACACGTATCCAGGTAGAACATTGTGTAACCGAAGAAGTAACGAATTTTGACCTTATTAAAGAACAGATCAAAATAGCATCCGGCGAAGCGATCAGCGGATTGAACTACGAGCCACAGATGCATGCCATCGAATGCCGTATCAATGCCGAAGATCCTTACAATGATTTCAGGCCCAGTCCCGGAAAGATCACCGTATTGAACCAACCAGGCGGTCACGGTATCCGTATCGACTCGCACGTATATGCCGGTTATGTGATCCCTCCTTATTACGACTCCATGATCGCCAAGATCATTGCAGTAGCACGTACCAGGGAAGAGGCCATCAATACCATGAGCCGCGCACTGAATGAATATGTGATCGAAGGGGTGAAAACTACGATTCCCTTTCACCTGCAATTAATGAAGAACGAAGATTTCATTAAGGGCAACTTCAATACCAAATTCCTGGAGACATTTAAACTGGTATAATCAAGTAATTGAATGCTTCATAAGGGCGCCCATCTGCTTGCAGATGGGCGCCTTGCTTTTGGGGTAGCTCCTTTCTCTAATCATTGCTACAATTTGATAAACCGTACAGGCGGCATACTGCTTTGCCGCGTATGCGCCGTAAGGGTGTACATGCCGGCCCTTAATAGGGATACTGGTATGGGTATGGTATTGGGCCCCTTTTGCAGGTGGGTGTTGATTACTTTAACGGTTTGGCCGCTGGTATTGGTAATGATCAATTGCAGGCTGGTTTTCTTGTTGGACATGAGTGTAAGCCGGGTATATTGACTGGCGACAGTAGGAGTGAGGCTGGCTGTGAGGAAGGCGGCAGGCCCCGGAACAATAGCAGCAGGCTGGTTGAGGAGGAGTGGGTTGAAGCTGGCAGTAGTACTGGCCAGGGTAAAATATTGGGCGGCGGGACCGAATGTGGTAAGCGGATGGCTGGTAACATGTCCATTGGAACCGGCTGTTCCGCTATACCTGGTATTGCCCCTGTTGACCCAAATGCCTCCTGCTAATTGAGCCACGAGCAGGGCCGACAGGTCGGTAACGCCACCGCTATTGGGATCATTGAAAGATAGTTTTACCTGCGCTTGTGCTGTAGGAGCAGGATCGGCCTGGATGATCCAATGTTCAATCGTCGAGATATGATGGATACTGACATCATTGGTATTACTCATCAACCGGGGATTGGCGCGAAAAAATTCTACCTGGTAATTACCCGTCACATTGGTAAGCGATAACCACCGCAGTTGATTGCCTTTGCCAACCGGAAAGAGGAACTGGCCGGTAGCCGTCAGACCTTCTTTCTTCAAGGGGCCATTGATAAAGCTATTGCCAATCAACGTATCTGTTGCTACTGTACAAGTGGCCTGCAAGGTGAGGAGGCTCGCGGGAGACGTGGTTACCGCGCCCTGGCTGAGTTGCAGGTGATGGGGTAAGACAAGCGGTGTTTGCAATACAATACCAGCAGGGTTGTTTATTGTAAGGGCTATACTGTTCTGTATACCATTGGCTACGGTAAGGTGTTGACTATTGGTTCCATTTAGTTCAATAACTGGAAGCCCCAGGTCGCGCTCGGTGATGGTGCCCTTGGTTTGGGTAAGATGGCCAGCTATTTGAAGGACGGTATTATTGGGACCGCTGCCGAGGTTGAATAGACCTCCCCGTTGTTCATAATTGCCTTGCACCACGATCGTATCATCCAAATCGAGGTTGAAGTTGACGCCATCCTGGATAACCAAGTCGCCGCGTATCCGTACCGGTGAGGCGCCCCGGGCATTATAGGTTCTGGCGCCACCTGCTGCTATAGCCGATAATATGAGCGTGCCAAAGGTTTTCCCTGCAAAGGAGATCAATACGCCAGGTCCTTTTATATCAAATTCAAAAATGCCGGTTTCGGTACCGGGTGCTTTGGAAAGATTGGTAACAAGCTGGACATGCGACCGGGGCGTATTGTGTATATACCTGCCTGCATTGCCAATCCAAAGGGCGCCTGCCAGTTGGAGTGGATCGCCCGATGAAGCGCCTGAAGCATTTCTGAAAATACCGTTACGCTGTATCGTTAATGCAGTACCTGGACTGTTGGCAACAAAACCGGGTGTAGCGGTATTGGCTGCAGGCAGGATTACTTCAATGGTATGGCTGCCTGCCGGGCCGATCGTTAATGACCTTATCGTAACCGTTGCATCACCTGGAGGAAGGTGTACCGTATAACTGCCTGGCAGGAATGTATTGTCCAGGAGTACATCATCACTTGTAGCCGGCACCTTATTGCCCGCCCAGTTATTGGGATTTGCCCATTGTCCATCACCGCCCAGGCCATTCCATCGTAGTTGGGCAATGCCATTTAATTGGTCAATGATACACATGACCAGCAGCCAGTATTTGATTCCTTGCATAGCCTATTGGATACCGTTTTTTTCGGCACCGGGTACGTACGAAAAAAAATCCTCCTGCGATTGCGCAGGAGGATTTTCGGGTATTGTTGGCAGTATTTTATTGCTTAATAAAGCGAATGCTGCTGGTTTTTTCTCCGTTTTGCAAGTAACCTGTCACCTGGTAAGTGCCTGCGGGCAAGGTAGCCAGGTTGAGCCAGATCTCCTGGTTGCCGTTGGTTAAGGTATGGAGCTGTTGTTTAACACTGCGTCCATAGATATCAGTAACCACCAGTTGTAAGCCGGTTTTCTCCGATGAGGTGATGTTGAGGCGGGCACGGTTGGTAACCAGGGTTGGCATCATCGAGGTGATGACTACACCCTTGTTGCCATTCATAATGGCTACAATTTTGGTTAACTCACCCGAACCGTCAATGTCGATCATACGCAACCTGTAATATACCGTTCCATTGGGCAGCGCCTGATCGGTAAAGTCATAGTTCAGCTTTCTTTCTACACCAGTTACAGTGCCAATTGGAGTGAAGTTGCTTCCATTGGTAGAACGCAGTACTTCGAACTTTTGGGGTGTACTGTTGTCGGTAATCGACCAGTTAAGTTTGGCAGTAGCTCCATCTTTCCTGGCTGTAAAGTTCAGCAGGTAAATGGGGAGCGTGGCAACATCTGCAATAATGCCAAAGGTAAAGGGACTGAAGCTGGTCAATAATTGGGATTCAACACTGCCTGAGGAGCTGTTGCCAGGGTTGAGTTTGGTGCCCCGTGCATCCGTCCAGGTGCCGCCTGTAAAATGGGCCACTACCAGGGTGTCGCTGGCAACAGTCAAAGGGATGGCTCCTGCCAGGGTTAAACGAACTTGTGCATCACTGCCGGCTATCTTACCAATATTCCAGTATTCCTGTTTGGAAAAGCCGGTAAGCGGCAACTGTTTCGCCGTGCTGGAATGAGCCGTGCCAAAGTATTCAGCTTCATAGGTAGAAGGGGTGGTAGCAGAAGGCTTTACTTCGCATTCTCTCAGCACACCGCCTTTACCCGTGGGGAACTTGTAGTATTGGATGGAAGCCGTATTTCTTTGTACAGGGCCATTGATATAACCAACATTAGAGGCTCCGTTCACCACCAGGGCGTCGCTGACATTGGTATTTCTGATGGTCAGTACATTGGTGCTGCTGGTTGTGAGGTGGCCTTTATTGGCCGAGGACCAACTGATCTTGCCCACCGACAAAGAAGTGGCCAGGGTAGCGCCACTGGCATTGTTGAGGCGTAAGGTGACCTGGTTGGTAGCATTGTCAATGCTGCCGGCGGAAGTGATGGCCTGGGCAGCAGTACCATTCAATTCCAGTACAAAAAGTTCATCGGCTGTACTGACAGTGGTATTGGCACATGTAAAGCTGCCGCCCAATTGAAGGATATCACCTTTCACCCGGAGCACGGTGGGCTGTGTTACGGTGCCTATATTGTTGCGCAGGTTAAAGACGCCGTCTGTTTGAATGAAGTGGCCGTTCACCTGCAAGCCATAGGTATAACCGGTATTCGTGCCGCCCAGGGTGAGATAAGAGGTGCCACCTAGTTCCAAATTTCCCCCTATGGTATAATTAATGGGGCTGGCGCCAGTCGATCCACTCAATCCCAGGTTGATGTTATTGGTATTTTGTACCTGCAGGTTGCCCTTGATCACCAGGTTATTGGGTAATGATAAGGGAATGCCGAGCGAAGCAATATTGGGGCAATTAATGACAATATTGCCCATATCAGGCGCGGAGGTAGATATCGCATAAGAAGGACCTCCTGTTTTAATTCCTGTTAATAGGAGGGTTGAATTGGTGTTCCAGGTGGCAGCGGGTACAATACCACCATCCCGTGCAATCCAAAATTGGGATCCGCTCTCAAAAGAAAGATAGGCGGGTACTTTGCAATCAAAATAACCATCATTACCCAGTTTGATAGTGCCGGTTACTTTTACCAGGTTGGTATAAGTAGTGACCACGGGAAAACGGGGATAAGCATTGCCTGCGCCTAATGCCGGAGGTCCTGGTACAGGAGGAGTACCCAGGAAGGTCCAGGTGCCATCAATTGTACCCTGCGAATTATTGGCAAAACGGGTTACGAATTCAGTAGCAGGTGTAGAGCAGCTGTCTTCGAGGGTGCTGCCCAGGTCGACTTTTATGCCCGGAGCAGCAGGGTTGGTGCTGAAGAGGGTCATGATGCTTCCCAGGGTAGGTGTATACAACCTGACCTTCGCATTGTTGGTTACCGTTATTGAGTTGAGGTTGACAGAGGTGATGTTTACATTCACCAAAGCATCATGCATAAAAATGGTATTGTAAGTAGTACCATTGGGTACGTCGGCGCCGGGGGCACCCCCGTCGGTGTTAGACCAGTTACTGGCATCGTTCCAGTTGGCACCGGAGGCGCCAATCCAGTATTTCGTTTGTGCATTTGTGGTAATGGTACAGTACAGGCATACTGCCAGCAGCAGGTAGAGGTGCTTCATACATTGAATAGTTTACAGGCGTTGAATAATGTTACGGGAAATGGTATGCAAAGGAAAATGGACTCCAGAGGTTTAGTGGGTGTTTTGGGTATTTTACGGGAGACAATATAGCCAATAATTTGACAAACTGGTGATCCTTTTGGATTATGATTGCCAGATCATTAATAGTTCAACCAATTCCTGCAAACATATTTTGATTGATGTATATATAAAAAGAAAAAAGCCTCCTTTGGGGGAGGCCAGCTTCGTGCAATATATTACCGGAATTATTATTTCTTGGTAGTATCTACAGCAGGCTTAGTGGTATCAGCGTGGTGAGCTGTTGTGTCTGCAGCAGGAGCAGGAGCTGTAGTGTCAGCAGCTGGAGCTGTAGTTGCAGTAGTGTCAGTCTTTGCTTCTGTAGCAGTACCACCGTCGCTGCAAGCAGTTAAAAAACCGGCAACAGCTAAAATTGCGAATAACTTTTTCATTTGGAATTGCTTTTGAGTTTTTATGAGATGGGCGCAAAAGTAATACCTTTTTGCTATTATGCAAATATTTTAGGAACTCGTATTAAGATTTTGATTTACTTCAGGTTAGCAGCTACCCAATGCCGGCTTACTTTTTACGGAAAAACAGGCGTACAGGCACTCCCTTGAAGTTGAACTGCTGCCTGAGCTGGTTTTCCAGGTAATTCTTATAAGGTTGTTTTACCTCATCCGGGTAATTGCAGAAGAAAGCAAAAGAAGGTACATGCGTAGGCAGCTGGGTCACAAATTTGATCTTAATCGAGTTGCCCCGTACTACCGGCGGATGGTAGGATTCAATGGCTTTGAGCATTACTTCATTCAACTGGGAAGTAGGTATCCGGCGGGATTTGCTCTCAAAAACATCCAGCGCCATTTCAATGGCCTTGTGGATGCGGAGCTTGTCTTTGGCCGAAATGAATAGAATAGGCACATCATTGAAGGGGGCCAGGCGTTTCTTAAGCTCCTCTTCATAATCACGGGCCGTATTGGTTACTTTCTCCATCAGGTCCCATTTATTGACCAACACCACGATGCCTTTTCCTTTACGAACGCAAAGGCTGTAAATGTTCAGGTCCTGGGCGGTAATGCCTTTTTCGGCATCCAGTAACAGGAGGCACACATCGGCTTCGTCCATGGCTTTGATGGCCCGGATAACGGAATAGAATTCCAGGTCTTCCTGTACCTTGGTCTTACGACGGATACCTGCGGTATCGATCAGAATAAACTCCTTTTGGAAAAGATTGTAGTGCGTATGAATCGTATCGCGGGTGGTGCCGGCAATATCACTTACAATGGTGCGCTCCTGGCCAATCAAAGCATTGAGCAGAGATGATTTGCCCACATTGGGCTGGCCAATGATGGCAAACTTGGGTACGGCCGGGGGGGCGGGTTTCTCCTCTACATCATCGCCAGGATATTCATCCGTTTCCGTAGCAGGCTCCTGGGGGATGAGGGCGGTGATGGCATCCAGGATCTCGCCGGTGCCACTGCCGGTCATGGAAGAAATAAAGAATACTTCGTCGAAACCCATGCCATAGAACTCAGTGGCTTCCAGCATGCGCTCGGGATTATCTACTTTATTAACGGCCAGGAAAACTGGTTTGGAAGTACGGCGCAATACATCGGCCATGGCTTCGTCCATATCGGTAATGCCGGTAGCAGCATCACCCATAAATATCAGGGCATTGGCTTCTTCCAGGGCAATCATCACTTGTTTGCGGATCTCTTTCTCAAATACATCATCACTATGGTGTACAAAACCGCCCGTATCAATTACGTTGAATGATTTACCATTCCAGTCGGCCACACCATACTGGCGGTCGCGCGTTACGCCACTAACATCATCTACAATCGCCTTGCGTTGTTCGAGGAGGCGATTAAAAAATGTGCTCTTCCCTACATTGGGTCTTCCTACAATTGCTACCGTAAAACCAGCCATATCTGCTTCTTGTATTTTTTAATGATAACCGTATTCTTTCAGCATGAAATCGTTGTCTCTCCATTTGGGTTTCACCTTCACAAACAATTCGAGGAACACTTTTTGTCCAATAAACTGTTCTATATCCTTCCGTGCATCCGTTCCCAGTTGTTTGATCATTTTACCTCCCTCGCCCAGCAGGATAGCTTTTTGTGATTCACGCTGTACAACGATATCGGCTACAATTTTTACCAGGGTTGTTTTCTCTTTGAACTCACGTACAATGACCGTAGTATGATAGGGTATCTCGTCTTTAAAGAGGTAGAATATTTTTTCCCTGATCATTTCTGCCACAAAAAAGCGGGTGGGCAGGTCCGTCATTTCATCTTCCGCAAAGAAGGGCTCCCCTTCGGGCATGTATTTGACAATGGTCTTTAACAGCTCATCAATCTGCAGGCCTTTGAGGGCCGAAATTCCCAGAACTTCCTTTGCATAAGGTTTGCCCTTGAAGAAATTGAGGACCGCTTCTTTTTGCGTAGCATCCACCGTATCCAGTTTATTGACCACCACAATGGCGGGCGCTTTTAGCCGGATGGATTCGAAAAGCGTGTTTACTTCTTCCAGGCTTTCCCGGGCATCCACCAGCAATACCGCTACATCCGTATCCTCCTGGGCCTGTTGTACAGCCTGCATCATTTTTTCCTGCAGTTTGTACTTGGGCTCAATGATACCGGGCGTATCAGAAAAGATGATCTGGTAGTCGGGCGTGGTAATGATGCCCTTGATGCGGTGGCGGGTAGTTTGCACTTTGGGAGATACAATAGCGAGCTTTTCGCCCATTAAAGCGTTGAGCAAGGTGCTTTTGCCCGCATTGGGGCGTCCAAATATGCTTACAAACCCTGATTTCATAAAGAGTGCAAAGGTACTAAAAGGTGCCTTCTCCCAATAGTCAATAAAAAAAGGGATCAGCTTTTCGCTAATCCCTTGATTTTCTTTGGTTGCGAAGGCAGGGATCGAACCTGCGACCTTCGGGTTATGAGCCCGACGAGCTACCGCTGCTCTACTTCGCGATCTGGGTTGCAAATGTACACTTTTTCACAATACTGCCAAATATTGATTTACTTTTTTTACAAATCGTATTTTCAGGGTTATGAATAAGATATCATTGTTTATCCTCATAGCCATACTGCTGGCCTGTTCCCCCAAATCCTCCCAACAGCAGGATCAATTGTATTCCCGCCACCTGCAACGCAAAGTAGACTTAACGATTGTCAATACACCCATTCCCGACGACAAGTCGCGCCTGAATCTTTTATTGCTGAACGACGGGCAGGAGCTGGCAAAATTGCGCCTGACCGAAATTATGGATAGCCTGTACAAGGCCAAAGCCATAGAACCGGTGGTGGTGGTAGCCATCCATGCCGGCGACAGGATGCAGGAATATGGCGTGGCGGATAAGCCGGATTTTGGCGGGCGGGGCAGCCGCGCAGGATACTATGATGCGTTTGTAAACAATGAACTGTATCCATATATTAAAAAGAAGACCGGCGTGCGGAAGTTCAATTCCGTTGTGATAGCCGGTGCTTCACTGGGTGGCTTATCGGCTTTTGACATTGGCTGGAACCACGCCGATAAGATTGATAAGATCGGTGTTTTCTCCGGCTCTTTTTGGTGGAGGGATAAGGATATTACAGACAGCTCCTATTCGGATGATAACAACCGCATCATGATCGCAAAGCTGAAAGCTTCGCGTAAGAAGCCACAACAGCAATACTGGTTCTATGCGGGTGGCGCAGAAGAAAATTCGGACCGGGATAAGGACGGCATTATTGATGTAGTGGATGATACCAAAGACGTGATAGCACTGGTGCAGAAAAAGGTGCCAACGCCTGGTGCAGTGGTTTACCGGGAAGTGGCCGGCGGCCACCATGACTGGCCCGATTGGAGTGCTGTATTGCCGGGCTTTATGATATGGGCCTTTGGTCGACAATAAAAAAGCGTTGGGTGAAAACCCAACGCTTATGTACCCTATAATATGTGAACATTGAAAACTAAAAAGTCTTACCTCGTTTATCCTTTCCGGGATACGCTGCTGGCGCCACTGGTGCGCAGGTCGCGGATCACGCCTTCGCCTTTATAATACACACTGCTGGCGCCGGAGGCACGGGCGTTTAATTCTTTGTTGACCGTAACCCTGATATCGGAGGCGCCACTGGCTTCGGCATCACAATTATCCACCTGCAGATCATATCCCTTAAAATCACTGGCGCCATTGGCATCGATCTTTAAGGAGGCAACCTTACCCTTCACGTCTGCATCAGAGGCGCCGCTCAGGCGAATATCCAATAGGTTGGCTTCTACCGTTCCCCTGAAATCACTGGCGCCGCCCATGGAGATGATGAGTTCATTGGCTTTGAGGGTGCCGGTTACAACCACATCACTGGCCCCGGAGGCCGTTAGCTTGTCGAGCGTTTTAAAGGAAATATATACTTTCAGTTTCTTATTGCCTTTCCACCACCGCATATCATCGTCGTAAGAGATCTTCAATACACCGTCTTCTACCACGGTTTTGATGCGGTCCCTGAATTCGGGTTTGGCAGCACTTACAGCCAGCGCTTCTTCATCAGATTGTGATAGGAAAAGATCTATAGCATTGGAGACTTTAATGGCATGGAAGCTGCCTACATTCCGGGGTTGTGCGTTCTCATCATTGATCACCTGTTTTTGTGCCATCATGGCAAGGGGCAGGAGCATCAGCAAAAACAAACCTATCTTTTTCATGTCGTACTTTATTGGTATTTATATAAGGCTACAAGTTATCCCTTTTTTGATACGCTGCCACCACTGCTGGTTCTTACATTGCGGATAACGCCACTGCCCTTATAAGAAACATAGCCACCACTGGAAGCTTCGGCCGACATTTCTTTGTTCATGGTGATCTGTATGCCAGCGCCGCTGCTTACATCTGCATCACAGGTACTGGCGGTAAGCTCATAACCATGGAACATGCTGCCACTGCTGCCTTCTACTGATAAACTACCGGCGGTACCGGAAATTGTCACCACCGATCCGCTGCTTTGGTCTACCGTAAGGGTGCTGAAATTGACTTCACCTTTAAAGCTGGCGCCACTGGAAACGTCCAGGTTCAGTTTATTGCCTTTCAGTTCGCCTTCCAAACTTACGCTGGCGCCGGCATTTACATGGAGGTCGTCAATATTTTCGATGGATACATACGCTACCGGATTTTTTCCGCGGGTGCCACCTCGGTTTTTCCAGAACTTCAGGGTTTCCTCCTCATAATAGATCTTTAATACGCCATTTTCTACCTTGGTGATGATCCGGTCACGGAATTCTTCTTTGCTGGCACTGACAGCTACTGCTTCAGGACCCTGGCTTAAATATAGTTTGATACCGGTAGATACCCGGATGGCATGAAAGCCCGATACTTTTCTCACTTGTGCCAGGGGATCATTCACTTGCTTTTGGGCCAGTAAGGCCAGGGAAAAAAGAAAGCTGATCCCTAACAATCCGATCTTTTTCATAATTAGCATTTTAGAAATAGTCTGAGTTAATTTTTGAATGTTGCATCTGCCGCAGCGGCCTGTAGTGGCTGCTATTAGCATAAAAGTGTGACGGACAATGGCAGGGAAATGTTACAAAACTTCTAAAAAAGTTTTTTTGCCTGTATCTTTGCGTCCTCTTTGGCCAAAGAGGTTTTCTCAGATTCCCGGGGTGCTTTTCCCGTATTGCTATAAGCAGGACGGAAAAGGCTGAGATTATACCCGTAGAACCTGACCAGGGTAATGCCTGCGCAGGGAAGGTAGGTCCTCACTTATTGTCTACACTTCGCTTTCGCAGCATTTTCTCTTAAATCATTTTTTCCACTAAAAATCTTTACGAAGATGAAAAAAATGCTTTTGGGGATTTGCTACTTATTGATTTCCCATGGTTTATCGGCTCAGCAGATTGCGGGCCAGGTAACCGACGCATCCACCGGAGGCCCCGTAGCATCGGCCACGGTAGAACTATCCAACATTGCCACCCTAACCACCAATGAATCGGGGCAATTTGTTTTTAAAAAGATCAAACAAGGACAGTACAGGTTACGGATTACCAGTATTGGTTACCAAACCGCCGAAACCACCGTTTCGCCAGGCAGTAGTATTCAAGCTATTAAGCTGAACCGGCTGAACCTCTTTATGCAACCGGTAGAGGTGCGGGCCATCCGCGCCGGAGAGAAAGCGCCCTTTGCCAAAACAGATATCTCTAAAAAGGATATTGAAAAGATCAATATCGGGCAGGACCTGCCCATATTGCTCAACCAAACCCCTTCGGCCGTGGTGAGTTCCGATGCGGGCAATGGGGTAGGGTATACCGGCATCCGCATCCGCGGTACAGATGGTACACGTATCAACGTTACCCTGAATGGTATTCCTTATAACGATGCGGAATCGCAAGGCAGTTATTTTGTAGACCTGCCCGATTTCACTTCCTCGGTAAACAATATCCAGATCCAACGGGGTGTGGGAACTTCTTCCAATGGCGCCGGCGCATTTGGTGCCACCATCAACCTAAGCACCAATGAAGTAAATACCACTCCTTATGGAGAGATCAACAACAGCTATGGTTCTTTCAACACCTGGAAACATACCATCAAAGCAGGTAGTGGATTGATTGGTGACCATTTTACCATTGATGCCCGCTTATCGAAGATCAGGAGTGATGGATTTGTAGACCGTGGCGCCAGTGACCTGAAATCGTTTTACCTCAGTGGCGCTTACCTGGCAGCCAAATCATCCATTCGCTTCAATATCATTTCGGGTAAGGAAAAAACATTCCAATCCTGGAATGGTGTTCCGGAAGCCAAATTGTACGGAGATAAAAACAAGCTGACGGAGCATTACAACAACAACCTGGGCAACCTGTATTTCTCAGCGCAGGATTCGGTGAACCTGTTCAATTCCGATCCGCGTAAGTACAATTATTTCACCTACGCCAACCAGACCGACAATTTTCAACAGGACCATTACCAGTTATTCTTCAATCATCAGTTTTCCTCAAAGCTGACCGTGAATACGGCCTTCTTCCTGACCAAGGGAAAAGGTTATTATGAGGAATTCAAACAGCAGGAAAAATACAAGTCTTATGGCCTGCCCGATTATAAAATTGGGGGCAATACCTATACAAAGACTGACCTGATCAGGCAGTTGTGGCTGGAGAATGATTATTTCGGACAGATATTTTCTGTTCAGTACAAAAACACAGCCGATCAGTTTACCATTGGCGGTGGCTGGAACAGGTTTAACAACCATCATCATGGAGAAGTGATGTGGGCGCAAATGGGCGGTATACCCAACGATTACCGCTGGTACAACCTGGAAGCGTTTAAAACCGATGTAAACGTGTATGGTAAATACCAGCACCGTTTTGGACCCAATTGGGAAGTATTTGCCGATATGCAGTACCGGCGCGTACTGTATGACATCGGCGGTTTCCGCAAGAACCCCACCTTGAAAGTGCGTAATACTTTTGACTTCTTCAATCCGAAAGCAGGGATCACCTATACCAATGCTGGTTTGCAGGCTTACTTATCTTATGCGCAGGGCAATAAAGAGCCTAACCGCGATGATTTTGAAGCCGGACTTACACAGCAGCCCAAGCCAGAGAAATTACATGACTTTGAAGCAGGTTTTTCTGAAAAGGGCGATTGGTACAATGTAGGCGCTAATCTATATTATATGCTCTATAAAAACCAACTGGTGCAAACGGGCAAGATCAATGATGTAGGTGGCTATACCCGTACCAATGTGGACAATAGTTTCCGGTTGGGCCTTGAATTGCAGGCCGGGGTACGGATCACCCAGTGGTGGCAGGTAGGTGCCAACCTTACCCTCAGCAGAAACCGCATCAAGAACTTTACAGAGTATTATGATGATTACGACAATGGCGGTCAGAAAGCCGTGCCGCATGGTAATACGGATATTGCTTTTTCGCCCAATGTAATTGCCGGCGGTAATGTGACCTTCATTCCTGTGAAGGATTTGGAGGTTACTTTCCTTGAAAAGTATGTAGGTCGCCAGTACCTGGACAATACTTCCAACAAACAACGTAGCCTGGCTGCCTATTTCGTACAGGATGCCCGGGTGATCTATAGTTTGCGGAAAGTATTGGCCAAAGAAATATCCCTGATTGGGCAGGTGAACAATCTATTGAACCGGAAATACAATTCCAATGGGTATACCTATAGTTATCAGGCTGGCTCTTTGATCACGGAGAACTTTTTCTTCCCCATGGCAGGCACCAATTTCATGGTGGCCCTGAATATAAAGTTGTAAAACACCTATAGAAATTCCACCCGTTAAATGCCACAGTTTAACCTTTCCAATGGTTTTACTGTGGCATTTCTCATGTAAGTTTTCAGTACATTTATAGCATATCCCCCTGCACATGAAAGGAATACAGGTACTATGCATAGTGAGCTTACTAATTTGCCAATCAGTATTAGCCCAACCATCCACGTTCAGCATTGAAGTGAAAGCCGGGAAATATACCCGTTACCATACACCGGTATATGTAAACCTGTCCAGGCCCTTGCCGGTGGATAAGGTATATACCCTTACCAACACAAAGACGGGTAAAACGGCCACCGCCCAATTGCTGGATAGTGTAACCCTTGTATTTATATTACCCGATAGTATGACACCCGGTACCTGGAATACCTATACGGGTTCTTTAAATAAAGGGCAGCGACCCAAGATCAGCTTGGTAAACATTGTTCAAAAGAAAGAAGGTATTCAGGTAGATGTACAGGGTAAACCCTTGTTCTTTTACCATACCCAGGAAGCCTTACCGGCTGGCGATAGCCCTTATTATCGCCGCAGCGGTTTCATTCATCCGCTGTATAGTCCGGGTGGACAAATATTAACCGATGGTTTTCCTGCCGGTCATACACATCAGCATGGCATCATGAATGCCTGGACCAAAACCACCTTTCGCAAAGAGTTTGTTGATTTCTGGAACCAGCAATCCAAAAAGGGAACGGTGGAACATATAGAAGTGAGTAAGAAAATAGAGGGTCCGGTGGTTACTGAATTAAGGGTCAAACTTCGGCACAGAAGTTTGCTGCATGGCGAAGTGTTGCGGGAGATGTGGGTGATCAGGATCTATCCCTTCAGTGATTATTTCCTGTTTGACCTGATATCCGAGGAGCGTAATGTGACCACCGATACACTGATCCTGGAAAAGTATCACTATGGCGGATTGGCTTTCCGCGGTAGCAGCCAATGGAATGACCAGGATAAAAAGAACTTTCAACAACACTGGAATGTGCTTACGAGTGAAGGGATACGCGATTCAGCAGCCAATCATACCCATGCCCGGTGGGTGGATGCCTCAGGACCCATCAATGGGGTGGTAGCTGGTGCTACTGTATTTGACCACCCTGTCAATTTCCGGTATCCACAGCCTATAAGGGTACATCCCACGATGCCTTACTGGGTGTATTCACCGGTGGTGGATGGTGCTTTTACCATCAATCCCGGTACCTGGTACCGCTCACAATACCGCTATTATGTACACCAGCATATGCCCGACACGGTGACCATTGGCCGTTTGGAGAAAGATTGGGTAGTACCGCCTGATGTGAAAGTTACAGGACTGTAGCTTTATGTCCGAAAGTCAGCAAAGTCCGAAAGTCCGGAAGTAAAATGCTGTTGCACTGTATTACTTCCGGACTTTCCGTCTTCCGGTCTTCCCGACTTACTTTTTACTTCTTCTGCAATAGGTGTTTCAGCCGGCTGAAAGTCTCCGGTTTGATATTGAGGTAGGAGGCCAGTATTTTCTGGGGTACCCGCTGTAGCATGTGGGGGTGGTTGGTGACATAGGCCAGGAAACGTTCGCGGGTGGTCATCTGTAAGTGCTCATAATAACGGACATCCTTTTTAATGAACATTTGGGTAACCATGGCCCGCCCCAGCCTTTCAACAGCAAGTGTTTTTTTGAGCGCCAGCTGTAAATTATTATAGCTAATCGAGATCAGCACCGTCGATTCAAGGGTTTCCATGATCAGGTCAGAAGGCTTACGGGTATGGAAAGATATTTCCGACTGTACGATATGGCCTTCCGTGGCCAATTGTAAGGTGGCTTCACCCCGTTTGGTGATGATGTATTTACGAACCATGCCTTTCATGACAATATTGAGGTAGTCGTCTACTTGTCCTTGTGGAAGCAGGATGGCTTTTTTATCAAAGGCCCGTAATTCAAGGAAGGGGGATAGCAGGTCAAATTCTTGCCGGCTTAGCTCCATGAATCGCTGGAGATAAGCAAACACATGTTCCAAATAGCTTTTAATATCCAATTTTCTCTCTCTCATGCAGTGGGGTTAGTGAGGGGCAGATGTCTCTGCAATCCTTTTAGATAAATGATGCTTTAATCTACTAAATGTTTCGGGTTTAATATTAAGGTAGGAGGCAAGATATTTTTGCGGTACACGGCGAAACAGGTCAGTATTCTCCAACACAAACCTGACAAACCGTTCCTTGGTATCGAAACGGATCCTGTCCAGCTCCCAGTATTCTTTTTGGAGGAACAGATCGGTAATGAGCAGGCGACCCAATGTTTCCATCTTGGGGTAACGGCTGTATAGGTTTTCGAGCTCTTTTTTAGGCAGGGAGAGGAGTATGGAAGGCTCAATGGTTTCTACCGCATAGGCCGATGGCTGGCCGGAAAAAAAGGAAACGGAAGAGCAGATCAGCTCTCCTTCCCGGGCCAGTTGGGTGATGACCTCCTGGCTGCCTTTATAGAAAAATTTACGCAGCAGCCCCTTATTGATAAAATGGAGGTATTCTTCGGTCTGGCCAGGCTCTATTAAACGTACCTTTTTGTCATAGGAACGTACTTCCATAGCCTTGGCAAGGACTTCCAGTTCTTCGGGAGTGAGGGTAATAAAACGGCCGATATATTTTTGTAACACATTCAGCATAAGCGCAAGTTAAAGTTAATCATATATTCTAAACACGCGAGCCGGCCATCCTGCACCCTTTTCCCCGAAAAATACGTGTAAATACGTAATGGACGAAACCGGCCAACCAATGGGTACCTGCCTACTCCCTGAACCTGGCATAAAAGCGCTTTGTGTAATTTCTGCATTTGCTGTAGGTTTGCAATCCTTAACATAGCTTAAAATTATTCAGCACATGGCAAAAAAAATTAAAGTAGCAAATCCTGTTGTGGAACTGGATGGTGACGAAATGACACGTATCATCTGGAAATTCATTAAAGATAAACTGATCCTGCCCTATATAGAGGTTGATATTAAATATTACGACCTGGGTGTTGAGTATCGTGATCAGACCAACGACCAGGTTACCATCGATGCGGCCAATGCCATTAAGGAGTACGGAGTGGGTATCAAGTGCGCCACTATTACGCCTGATGAAGCCCGTGTAAAAGAATTCAGCCTGAAACAAATGTGGAAGAGCCCCAATGGTACCATCCGGAATATCCTGGATGGAACTGTTTTCCGCGAACCCATCGTGATCAACAACATTCCCCGCCTGGTAACCAATTGGACGGCCCCCATCATCGTTGGCCGTCATGCTTTTGGCGACCAATATCGCGCTACAGATACCGTTATCAAAGGTAAGGGTAAATTAACTATGACCTTTACCCCCGAAGGTGGGGGCGAACCCCAGACCTTTGAGGTGTACAACTTCAAAGGCGATGGCGTGGCTATGTCTATGTACAATACAGACGAAAGCATCATTGGTTTTGCCCGCAGCTGTTTTAATATGGCCCTTGCTAAAAAATGGCCCCTGTACCTGAGCACCAAGAATACCATCCTCAAGAAATATGATGGCCGTTTCAAGGATATTTTTGAAGACATCTACCAAAATGAGTTCAAAGCCCAGTTTGAGGCAGCAGGTATCGTGTATGAGCACCGCCTGATCGATGACATGGTAGCCAGTGCCCTGAAATGGAATGGCAACTTTGTATGGGCTTGTAAGAACTACGATGGCGATGTACAAAGTGATACCGTAGCACAAGGTTTCGGCTCCCTGGGCCTGATGACCTCCGTACTGGTAACGCCCGATGGCAAAACCATGGAAGCGGAAGCTGCCCATGGAACCGTTACCCGCCACTACCGCGACCACCAGGCTGGCAAACCTACCAGCACCAACCCTATTGCCTCCATCTTTGCCTGGACAAGAGGATTGGCTTTCCGCGGTAAGCTGGATGGCAACCAGGAATTGATCGATTTCTGCAATGCAATTGAAGCGGTTTGTATTGAAACCGTAGAAAGCGGCAAAATGACCAAGGACCTGGCCGTTTGCGTACATGGCAATAAGGTAAAACATGGCGAACACTTCCTGTATACCGAAGAGTTCCTGGATGCAATTGACCAGAACCTGAAGAAGAAAATGGGATTATAAGAGCAATTTCAGGTTTTGTGTTAAGAGTTGTGTGGTAACTCTCTTTAAACATGAAGCGCCGAAAATGGTCCATTGAGCAATGGTTTTAGTGCGATGAGCATTAAATACTGAATAGACTGATAGAGGCGTTCCGCGAAAGCGGAACGCTTTTTTGTTATCTTACAGAGAGATTCAAGCGTTATCCCCCTAAGCCTTTTTTTGCATGAGAAAAAACCAAATACGCATCCTGGTACCCCTTTTGGTAATTGCCGGATTCCTGGTATATACCTGGGCAAGGATTCTGTTAGACCAGATTTCACCATTTGTACAGCACTATGTAGCCTTAATATTGTTTATTGTTTTGGTGTATTTATTTGTCAAACATTTTAAGTGGGCAGTTATTGGTACTGGCCTATTTCTTTTGTTAGGCACTTTTAACCTTTTGACACTGACGTTATCTATTATAACGAAATCTTATGGAGTTGGATATGATACCTTTGTTATTATGAGTCCCGGTTTCCAGCCACTCTCTGCGGGCATCTTCATTTTATACGCAATCCTGAATTTTGACCAATTAACAGAATTGTACCTCGATTACAAGGAAGCGAAAGAAAAGAAGTATAAAGGGTAAAAGTATTTCTCTATTATGACCGACTTGATTTCTCCTACACAGCAAATAGAACAGCAAGGCTTTACTGTCATTCCCGGTGTATTCGACCACGATGAAATAGCGGCGATCATTGCAGTCATCCAACAGACCGATCCTTCCAACCCTACTTTCAGAAAAAGTAATGACCTCTTTGCCATTCGGCAATTCCTGAAAGAAGTGCCAGCTGTACAACCGCTGGTGCTGACGGAGCGGTTAACAACCATTGTACAATCCCTGTTTGGTGAGGGTTATTTCGTAGTGAAATCCATTTACTTCGATAAACCCGCCCAAAGCAACTGGTTTGTAGCCTATCACCAGGATCTTACCATTTCAGTGGACAAGAGAGCAGAAGTTCCGGGTTTTGGCCCCTGGACGGTGAAGCAGAACCAATTTGCCGTGCAACCTCCGCTGGAAATACTGGAACACAATTTCACCATCCGTATCCACCTCGATGATACAGATAGAAACAATGGCGCCCTGAAAGTGGTGCCAGGCTCACACGCCAAAGGCATCTACCGCCCGGAAACGATCGACTGGTCAAAAGAAACAGAAGCCATTTGCGAAGTACCCAGAGGAGGCATCATGATCATGCGCCCCCTGTTGTTGCATGCTTCGGGTCGTACTACCAACGAGGCCCGCAGGCGGGTCATACATATTGAATTTAGCAATAAACAGCTGCCGCATGGACTTAATTGGTCGGAGGTAATGAACTAATCCATAACCGTACCTGTTGCCAATTGTACCCAAAATGGCCACTGGAGCACTATAATACCACGCTTACTTCTGGCAAAGAATTTGAACACCTCATACCATAGTATAAAGCATGATCTATGGAACAGCCTATTTATGAATTCTTCGCAGCTTATGAAAAGCGCTTCTATGAGGCGCTCAAAGGAGAAACAGATGTAGAGGCCACTGCCAATGCTTTTGGTCCCTTCTTTGTGGAAGCCAGTCCGGCAGGTATACATGGAGGCAGCAATGACCAGGAATTTCGCAAGCGGATACCGAAGGGAATGGAGTTTTACCGTCAAATTGGCACTTATTCCATGGAAATCCTATCGCAGGATGTAACGCCATTGGATGATTTACACTTCATGGTAAAGATCCATTGGAAGGCTACCTACAAAAACAAGGACAATACGGAACTGGCCATTGAGTTTGATGTGATCTATTTCCTGCAAAGCAAGGAGGACCAATTAAAAATATTTGCTTACATCACCGGCGATGAAGACAAGGTCATGCGGGAGCACGGACTGATACAATAGCATCAAGGGTGGGTCACCTTCTCAAGGTGGCTCACCCTTGATGCCTCGTGATAACTTGCATACATCTTCGTATCTTTCTTGCATGATGCAAACCGTTTCCATTATTGTGACCGGCAAAGTGCAGGGCGTTTATTATCGCCAAAGCACCAAAGAAAAGGCGATCGAGTTGGGGATTACGGGGATTGTTAAAAACCTACCCGATGGCAGTGTATTTATCCAGGCTTCTGGCCCTGCTGCCCTCATCAATCAACTGATAGCCTGGTGCCGGCAAGGACCCTCCCGCGCAGAGGTAACACGTGTAGAAGTAACAACTATTGAACCGCTCGCCTTCATTGGGTTTACCGTGCTGCGCGGATAATTCCTCCCTTTTCCCTATCTTGATCTCCTATTCCTAAAATTATTTGTACCATGACCCAACGATTATTGTTGACTGCCTGCCTGGTAACTATGGCGGCATTTACGCAGGCACAGAAAGTGAACCGTGCAGGTGGCGATCCTAAATTATCAGAATATTGGGAGCCCGAAGTAAAAGTAGTAGCACCCGGAAAATCGGCAGCCGATGCACCCGCTGATGCCATTGTTTTATTTGATGGCAGCAATACCAATGCCTGGGAAGCCAAAAATGGCGGCCCCATCAAATGGAAAGTAGAGAATGGAGCGATGACGGTAACTGGCGGCAGTGGAGAAATTCATACCAAAGAAGGATTTGGCGATTGCCAGTTGCACATAGAATGGAGAACACCCGAAGTAGTAAAAGGTGAAGGACAGGGCAGGGGCAATAGCGGTATTTTCCTGATGGGTAAATACGAATTGCAGGTATTGGATTCTTACAACAACAGGACCTATTCCAATGGACAGGCCGGTAGTATCTATAAGCAATTACCTCCCATGGTCAATGCAAGCCGCGGTCCCGGCGAATGGCAAACCTATGATATCATCTTTACGGCTCCTGTTTTCTATCCCGATGGATCGGTAAAATCACAGGCGCGTATTACCGTCATTCACAATGGAGTGCTGGTACAAAACAATGCCACCATTTGGGGAGGTACCCAATACATTGGTATTGCCAATTATGAAAAGCATGGTGATAAAGAACCCATCATTTTACAAGATCACGGCAATCCCGTGAGCTTCCGCAATATCTGGATCAGGCCGTTGTAAGTTGAGAGGTTAATCTGTTGAAATGTTAACTGGGCGTTTGATACGCCACTAAAGTATAAAGCAAAAGGGTTAAAGCGATAAACTTTAACCCTTTTGCTTTTATGAAGAACTATGTAGCGATCAAATTTCAAAGATCATCGACCCATTGCCGACTGCCGATTGCCGATTCACGACTCTACTTGCTCACCCCACCCAGTTCGATCTCCAGGTTCTCCAGCATGTCTTTTGTCATTCTTTCCAGGTTGTATTCCGGTTTCCAGCCCCAATCTTTGGAGGCTACGGAATCATCAATGCTTTGCGGCCAGCTATCGGCAATGGCCTGGCGGTAATCGGGCTTATAATCCAGGGCAAATTCGGGAATATGCTTTTTGATCTCCGCACCTATCTCTTTGGGCGAAAAGCTCATGGCAGATAGGTTATAAGAATGACGGATGGATATTTTACTGGCCGGTGCCTCCATCAGTTCAATGGTGCCCCGAATAGCATCGGGCATATACATCATCGGCAGGTAAGTATCTTCTTGCAGGAAGGAAGTATACTTCTTTTCTTCGAGGGCTTCGTGGAAGATCTCTACTGCATAGTCGGTAGTACCACCGCCGGGCGCCGATTTATAGCTGATCAATCCGGGATAGCGGATACTTCTTACATCCACCCCAAAACGTTGGTGGTAGTAATTGCACCAGAACTCACCGGCATATTTACTGATGCCATATACCGTGGTGGGCTCAATAATGGTTTGTTGCGGACAGTTTTGGCGGGGAGATGTAGGGCCAAATACCGCAATACTGCTGGGCCAATATACTTTATAGATCTTTTCTTCACGGGCAATGTCCAATACATTCAACAGCCCTTGCATGTTGAGGTTCCAGGCCAGGTTGGGGTTCTTTTCGCCGGTGGCAGAAAGAATGGCGGCCAACAGGTAGATCTGCGTAATACTTTGCCGGATCACCTGCACATGCAGCATTTCCTTATTCATGACATCAATGCTCACATAAGGGCCGGTTCCTTTTAGCAGGTCATTTTCTTCCCGCAGGTCCGATGCTACCACATTGGCATTGCCATACATCTTACGTAAAGCCAGCGTTAATTCAACGCCTATTTGTCCTGAAGCGCCTATAACAAGTATTCTTTCACGGATCATAGTATGAGTTGCAATTTAGTGGGAGCAAAAAAACGCAAAATTTCGATGGAAACAATAAAATAGTGGGGGGCGGCGCACCCGATTGCTCAGGACGCTTGCAGCAGAAATGGAGATTTGACGCCTTCAATGGGTATTGAATACACGTTGCGATAAACTAGAGGTGACAAAGGTGGGCCACCCTGCCGCGCTGCTATGCAGGGCTGAAGGGTGACTCACCTTTTTCTATATCGAAACGGAAAGCTATCTTCTCTATAATAAGAAGGTGAGCCGTCCCGCCAACGGGCGGGCAGGGCGACCCACCTTTTGTTATCGTAGTAAAGGTGGGTCACCCTGCCGCGTGGCTTTGCAGGGGTGCAGGGTGGCTCACCTTTAAGCCGTACTTCTTCTTATCTGCTCAACAGCATCCTATGTAGTTTGGTCTCTGTACCTGTTGTCAGCTTCAACATATAAACACCTGGCGACAGATCGGGTGTTTGAATGGTTGTCTGGTGGTGACCGGCCGCAAGGGTTTTGCTAAATACCTGTTTTACCAATTGCCCCTGCAGGTTGTACAGTTGTACATTGGTAAGCGATTGCTGGGGCAGGTAAAAGCTAATGGTGGTGGCAGCCGAAAAAGGGTCGGGATAGTTCTTCACCGTAATGGCCTCCTTTTCGGTAGAGGCTTCAGGTTTGCCCCCTACGGGTGGTTGTGCTACCCTGGCCGGGTAAGAAGCCGTATTGGCCACCTTGGGCGCCGTATAGGTAACCTTTACAAACACATTTTGCGCCGGATTGCTGGACGATGTATTCTTGACCTTTACATTGTACAGACCGGTAGAGCCAGGCGTGTAAGTAAGCGTCAGGTTACCGGTGCCATTCACGGTTTGTACAATCGTATTACTGCTATTGTATAAATTGACCGTGAGGTTCTGTGCCGTGTTGGTAGGATAAAGATTGACCGTAATGGTTTTGCCTGATTCATCAAATACCTTTCCGACGGTGCGCAATGTAGTGGAACTAGCTGGTAAGGCGCCTCCCTGTTGCAGGGAGCTGGCATGTGAATCGCCCAGGTCATCGGCCATTTCCCATTCCTGGGTAGTACTGCGCTGCGATGGACTGAAGCCGCCGGTAACACCTGCCGGTCCCCAGATACAATAACCACGGCGGGTATTGCTGCCATCGCATGGTGGTACATAAATCGTGGCCTTGCCCGTACCATCGGTCCAGATATCGCTGCTGTTGGCGCCGGAATAATCATGCAGTTGCACATTGGCGCCAAAGTCGGTTTGGATCGTAGCGTTTTGCCAGGTATTCCAGTTGTCATTGACCCCAATAATGGCATAGCTGTTTTCAGGGCCGCTTTTATATCCCCGCTCAATGATCAGCAGGTCAGATGCCTGCCAGCGAACTTTATAGGAACCTTTTTTGAAATTCAGTTTCTGGTGGCACCAGATGATATTGGCTATCTCATCCCTTACCGGCAGGTTGGTAGTGCTGGTAGGTAAATGAGAATACCTTTTTCCCAGGCTGCCTACGTTGAAGAGGTCTTCAAAAAATACCTGTGGTGATCCATCGACTGCAAAAGTGATGGCATAAGCCGCTGCCAGCCGGGCGTCAAATGGATCTATATGCCCACCGCCCAATTCATTGCCTGCATCCCATCCCGTATAGTTGCCGGTGGAATCTTTGATGGGGCGGAAGGTATCATGGTTATTGACAAAGGGAACCGTACGGTAACGATTGGTTTGCTGCGCGCCGGGAATATTGGCCAGATTATAGCCACCGCCACCACTGACCATATCTTTAACGGCCTGGCGCAAACTAAAATCAAACGTACCCGTCAGGTCTTCAGAACCTCCATTGCTCGTCTTCACGTTATTGATCCAGGTGTCGAGGTCGGAGGCGCTGCCTACATATTCACCCACCGAGAACATGTTGGCGCCACCATTGGCCCAGCCTGCATTGTATTTGATGTTCCAGAGAAAATCCTGCATGGCCCAGGGCTCAAAATGTTTTACCGCATCAAAGCGAAAGCCATCCACCCCTGTTTGCTTTTTCATCCATACAAACCAATTGCGTGTTTGATTGCGCATGTAATCCGATGTCTGCGTAGGGTTATAAGTAGCATTGGAGCTTTGTCCATAAGCACCGGCATAATAACAAATATCCGGACCAAAGAAGGCCCCACAGATATCGCCGCTATTGCATACGTGACTGCTATTGGAATGGAAATTGGGCCAGTTCTTTGGCCAGCGGCCCGAACGGGCGAGGTATTCAGCAGAAGATTCTGTATTGACAGGGGTAGCAAAAGAGGCATACCGGAAATTTTTGTACAGGTTGCCATCATTGTTACCACTGGCGGAAGGATCTTGTCCGCCTGCACCGGAAGCCGAACCGGCATTGTCCATATGGTTGAACACTACATCCTGGATGGCATCCATGCCATTGGCGTGTAATACGGCAATCATACGCAGCAATTCGTTTTTATTACCCAGCCGGGTTTTCAGATTCCCTTTCTGGTATTTGTCGCCCAGGTCGTAATGGTCGAAAGGCGAGTAGCCATTGCTATTGCTACCTGCATTTTTAATTGAGGGAGGTATCCATACCCCGTCGATGCCAATATCGCGCAGGCGCGGAGCCAGATCGGCCAGGTAATTGGACCAGCCTTCGGGATAGTTAGTGTTCCAGTAATCCCACCAGAAACCCTGGAAGATCACTTTCCCATTCCAGGGATTTTGAGCCTGGGAAGTAGTGGGGAGGAAGAATAGGATGGAAAGAAGGACGCCAAAACACGTCTTGCGTACAAGATTTTTCATACAACAGCAAGTTTGATGAGTAAATAAGGTAAATGGTAATGTGTAAAAGTTACACATTGTATGGCGTATGGACAAATTATTTTATTTGACCCTTCAACAGGCGAGGGCAGAAGGCATCCAGGAGCCGTTAAGCAGATGCGTACCGGTAGCCAGCTATTTCGTATCTTTGCGCCCATGGAAAAAATGCTTAAAGACCTGTTTGCCAATCAACAGTACGATGAAAACAATTTCTTCCTGATAGCCGGTCCCTGTGTAGTGGAAAGTGAGGAACTGCTGCTGGAAGTGGCTGATAAAGTGAGCGGTATCTGCAAAAACCTGGGTATCCCTTATGTGTTTAAGTCCAGTTACCGGAAGGCCAACCGCACCAGCGCTTCTTCTTTTACGGGCCTGGGCGATGAAACAGCCCTCCAATTGCTGAAAAAAACGGGAGAAAAATACAAGCTGCCGGTTACATCCGATGTGCATGCACACGATGAAACTGCGATGGCGGCCAAATACATTGACATCCTGCAGATCCCGGCTTTTCTTTGCCGGCAGACGGACCTGCTGGTAGCAGCTGCTGAAACGGGCAAGATCGTGAATGTGAAAAAAGGCCAGTTTGTAAGTGGTCCTTCGATGAAGTTTGCGGCCGAAAAGATCCGTAACGCTGGTAATAACAAAGTCATTCTAACCGAGCGTGGAAATAGCTTTGGCTACCAGGACCTGGTGGTAGACTACCGCAATATTCCCTGGATGAAAGAACATGGTGCACCTGTGGTGATGGATTGCACGCATAGCTTGCAACAGCCCAACCAAACTTCAGGTGTTACAGGTGGCAACCCGCAGCTCATTGGTACCATTTCCAAAGCAGCTATTGCTTCCGGGGCTGATGGATTGTTTATAGAAACACATCCCAATCCGGCGGTGGCTAAAAGTGATGGCGCCAATATGCTGAAGCTGGATCTGCTGGAAGGATTGTTGCAGCAATTGGTGAAATTGCGCAAGGCAGTAGTATAAAACTGTTGATACGATCAATAACTAAAAGAAAAAGCTACTCCTTACAGGGTAGCTTTTTTCTCATGTGACTGGTATAGCACTTAAAAATTTTCGGAGTAAAAAAGCTTCCACGGGTGGAAGCTTTAAATACGTTTTCAAAGGTGAACCCGTGGTTTCATTTCAGGTGTAACAGACCATCGGCGGTTTTTACATAGTTTTTTCTTCAGGATCAAAAACGGGACTTCTTCACTATTCCTTTCGGCGGTCTTTATATACACAAAACTATACCTGAAATGCTGTATCGGCTACCTGATATGGGTACAATACTACCTGCAAAGTCTTTTGTCAATCGTTTGCATGTTTAATTATAAAACCTTTTACAGTTGCTGTTAGTTCATAAGGATTTGTTAAAGGACCAGTGAGCCGGAAAAATAACTGTAATTATGACAAAAGCTGACTGGGCAATACGCCAAACTCTTTTTTAAAGGCAATGGTGAAGTTGCTCAGGTTGGCATAACCCAATTCCATCGCTACTTCTTTCACGGAGTACTTGCGCGTTAGCAACTTGTCTTGTGCAGCTTGCATCCGGGCTTTTTGGTAATATTCATAGATAGGGAAGCCATACATGGTTTTGAAGTCTTTCTTCAGCTTTGATTCGCTGATCGAAACCATTTTAGCCAGTTGTTGTATGGAGGGGGCGGGTTGAAAAATATCTTTGGTGAGGATATGCTCAATTTGCATGACACGATTAATGTCTTCCGGCGATAAAGGAATGCGGAAGGCAGGGTTTTTCATCTTGTCGTACAGGTGGAGGAAAAACCGTTCGATCATGAGCATGATCCGGTTCTGGATGATGGTTAGCCGCAGGGGGCTATGATCATCTACCTCCATAATGGTGCGCATCCACTGCCGGTATTTGCTATCAAGTGGTTCAATATTGAAGTTTTCGGCTTTCAGGCTGATGTAGGTCGATAATACATCTTCCACCGTATTGATGTCAAGGTATTTGGCCAGCCATTCTTTATTGAACAGGATGGAAATGGAATAGTACTTGCCTCCCTGGGTACCCAGGTACGACCAGTCGAAATAAGAACTGGTGAGGTAGGCAATGGATTTGCTGGTATTTTTCTCTTTTACCTTTTCCTGGTCGATGGTTACCACCAGTGTACCTGGAATGACCAGTTCATCAAAACGCAGGATATAGAACTCTCCGTTTATGTTTCGCTTTCGGTGGATGAGCCAGTCCTGGTGGAAAGTACAGTCCATTATACAGGCATGCAACCCATTGGGCAATGGCAAATAGAGAAAGCTGCCATCGGCCACAGCCGGTGGAAACATGACCTGGTTGTTGTGTACTGGCATGTTGAGTTGCTCGGCCAGCTTGAGCAATAAATGCTCATAGTTCGTGGTGTTGTAATCAAATTGAAACAAAGTACAGGCTTTACTTGGTTATGAAAGCAATACCTATTCAATCACAGGATGAGCTGTATAGTCGGTTGGATACAGAGAGGGCTTATTGATATTTCAACGGGTTACGGCGAACTGATAAAATGTACCGTTTGATATTCATCCAAAATGCCAAAACAAAATATACGATCAGGGGGGATCCCATGGTTAGGAAAGAGATATAAACGAACCAGGTACGAATGCGTGAGGTGGCAATGCCCATTTTTTCACCAATAGCGGTGCAAACGCCATAAGCCTGCCATTCAATAAAAAATCTCAAACGATTCATACTACTAATTTATACATTTTAAATCATTGTCCTAACACCTGTTGATACCAATAATTTATTTTTTAGGTAAATTTGCACCGATTTTATGCAAATGGTACGTTAAGGAGGAATTGGAGGATGTGGGCCTTGGCAGCGTGATCGTATATTAAAATATAAAATATTTAACATGGTTTTTGATCTGGATCTCATCAAAAAGCTCTACGCGGCAATGCCGGCGCATATTGCGGAAGCTCGTAAGCTGGTAGGTAAACCTTTGACATTAGCGGAAAAAATATTGTATTCCCACCTGTTTGTTCCAGCCGGAACAGCCTATGAGCGGGGTAAGGATTATGTAGATTTTGCGCCCGACCGCGTGGCTATGCAGGATGCTACCGCCCAGATGGCCTTGTTACAGTTCAGTACCTGCGGCCGCGACCAGGTTGCGGTACCTTCTACGGTACACTGTGACCACCTGATACAGGCTAAAACAGGCGCCAATGAGGACCTGAAAACAGCCCTGGATGTAAATAAAGAAGTATATGACTTTTTGGCTTCTATTTCCAATAAATACGGCATCGGCTTCTGGAAACCAGGCGCTGGTATCATTCACCAGGTTGTATTAGAAAATTATGCCTTCCCTGGCGGTATGATGATCGGTACCGATTCTCACACCCCCAATGCGGGTGGTTTGGGTATGGTGGCCATCGGTGTAGGTGGTGCCGATGCAGTGGATGTAATGGCCGGTCTGGCCTGGGAGCTTAAAATGCCCAAACTGATCGGTGTAAAGCTCTCTGGTAAACTGAGTGGCTGGGCTTCCGCCAAAGACGTAATCCTGAAAGTGGCTGGTATCCTGACTGTTAAAGGTGGAACCGGTGCTATTGTAGAATATTTTGGTGAAGGCGCCGATAGCCTGAGTGCTACCGGTAAGGGCACTATTTGTAATATGGGTGCCGAAATTGGTGCTACCTGCTCCATTTTTGCTTACGACAAGAAAATGGCAGAATACCTGAAAGCTACAGAACGTGCTGAAGTAGCAGCCCTGGCTGATGGTATCCGCGAACACCTGCGTCCGGATGATGAAGTTTATGCGGATCCTAAAAAATACTATGATCAGTTAATTGAGATCAACCTCGATGAACTGGAGCCCCATGTAAATGGTCCATTCACGCCCGATCTCGCCTGGCCCATCAGCAAATTTGCAGAAGCGGTAAAAGCCAATAACTGGCCTGAAAAGCTGGAAGTAGCCCTGATCGGCTCCTGCACCAACTCCTCTTATGAAGACATCAGCCGTTCGGCTTCACTGGCCAAACAGGCAATCGATAAAAAATTAAAGACCAAGGCCGAGTTTACCATCACGCCCGGTTCGGAACTGGTGCGTTTTACAATTGAAAAAGATGGTTTCCTGAAAACCTTCGATGAAATAGGTGGTGTGGTACTGGCCAATGCCTGCGGTCCCTGTATTGGTCAATGGGCACGTCACATCGACGATCCCAACCGCAAGAACTCCATCATCACTTCTTTCAACCGCAACTTTGCCAAGCGTAATGATGGGTTGGCTTCTACCCACGCTTTTGTGGCTTCTCCTGAACTGGTAACGGCTTTTGCCATTGCCGGCGACCTTACTTTCAACCCGCTGAAAGATAAACTCACCAATAGTGAAGGCAAGGAAGTAATGCTGGATGAGCCTACCGGCGTTGAACTTCCTCCCAAAGGATTCTCTGTAGATGATCCCGGTTACCAGGCCCCTGCTGCCGATGGTAGCGGTATCCAGGTAATTGTGAAGTCCGATTCACAACGTCTTCAATTGCTGGAACCATTTGCTGCCTGGGAAAAAACAGACCTGAAAGGGTTGCGTTTGCTGATCAAGGCCAAGGGTAAATGTACTACCGACCATATCTCTATGGCTGGTCCCTGGTTGAAATTCCGTGGTCACCTGGATAATATCAGCAACAATATGCTGATTGGTGCGGTGAACTTCTTTAATGATAAAACAGATTCTGTAAAGAATGAGATCACGGGTGCTTATGGCGCCGTACCTGCTACACAGCGTGCTTATAAGGCGGCTGGTATTGGTACCATCGTTGTGGGTGATGAAAACTATGGTGAGGGTAGCAGCCGTGAACATGCGGCCATGGAGCCCCGTCACCTGGGTGTACGTGCCATCGTAGTACGGAGCTTTGCCCGTATTCACGAAACCAACCTGAAAAAGCAAGGTATGCTGGCGCTTACTTTTGCCAATAAGGAAGATTACGATAAGATCCAGGAAGATGATTCTTTCGATATTCTGGGACTAACCAGCTTTGCGCCGGGTACACCACTTACCCTGGTAGCCAACCATGCTGATGGAACAAAGGATTCACTGGTCATGAACCATACGTACAATGAACAACAGATCGAATGGTTCAAAGCAGGTGGCGCCCTGAATGTGATCCGCAGCCAGTTTGCGAAGAAATAAGAAAACCGATCATGATGATACAAGCGGCCCTGCATTTGCGGGGTCGCTTTTTTATTGCCCTGGCATTTAATTAACTCCCTGGGTACATTACAGCAAATGATTTCATAGCACATAAATTGTGTAAATTCAATCTATGATGCGATCACACCTTTCCAAACTCTTTGTATTACCCTTATTACTTATCATGAGCCAAACGCAGGCACAAAAAGCGAAAGGCAAAAATGCCCAACAGCCGCTGGCCGTACTGGCCTATTATTCGGGCAATGCTACTGAAATAGACAAGTATGATGTTCAAAAGCTCACGCATATCATTTACAGCTTTTGTCATTTGAAAGACAACCAGCTGCTGGTGGGTTTTGGAGAACCTATTATTAAAAAGCTGGTATCACTCAAGGAGAAAAATCCATCGCTGAAAATATTGTTGTCACTCGGTGGTTGGGGCGGTTGTAAAACCTGTAGTGATGTATTTGCTACCAAAGCAGGTCGCGATGAATTTGCCCGGTCGGTAAAAGAGTGGACGGATAAACTGGGTACGGATGGTATTGACCTGGATTGGGAATATCCGGCCATTGAAGGTCATCCCGGCCATCCTTACAAAGTGGAAGACCGGCCCAATTTTACGGAACTGGTGCTGGCGTTGCGCAGAGAACTGGGGCCTAAGCAGGAGATCAGCTTTGCTGCAGGTGGCTTTACCAAATTCCTGGAAGAATCGATTGAGTGGAAGCAAGTGATGGCGGTGGTTGACCGGGTAAACATCATGAGTTATGACCTGATCAATGGATATAGTACGGTAACAGGTCATCATCCGGGATTGTATTCAACAACTGCTCAAAAGGAATCGGCCGATAATGCGGTGCGGTACCTGGATTCATTGGGTATTCCCCGGAATAAGCTGGTGATTGGCGCTGCTTTTTATGCCCGGGTATTTGAAGGGGCGGATAGTGTGAACAATGGACTTTACCGGCCCGGCAAGTTCAAGAGTTTTATTACTTACAAAATGTTTCCGCAAACGATTACGCAGGAGCATGGATATACATTTCACTGGGATGATATAGCCAAGGCGCCTTATGCGTACAATGCTGCGCAAAAGCTCTTCGCCACTTTTGATGACAGTACTTCACTTGACCTCAAAACAAAGTATGCCATTGACAAGGGCCTGAATGGTATTATGTTTTGGGAGCTTACATTGGATAAGCCGGAGAACGGATTGCTGGATGCTATTGATAAGGTTAAGAAGAAGAAATAAAATACTAGAAGTGACACCTTTCGCTTGCGATGCGGAGGCAAGGTGTCACCTCTGGTCGTCGTAAGGCTGTCACCACTTCAAGATAAAGGTGGGCCGCCCTACAAGGGCGGCTCACCTTTTTGTTTTTGTAGTAAGCGGTGACATCTATCGTTTGCGTCGCGGACGAAAGGCGGCACCTCTTTTTGAATGGCTGCTCATACAATCGCCGGATGCCTTAAATTGTGCCGTATGAAAAGAGGCTTCCTGATCTACATGGTATTGGGGTGTATGGGCGCTTGCCAGTCGGCCGATCCAGTTGCCGATGCTGCTGCTAAAAAAGATACCGCTGTTTCCTGTGAATCAAATTTGCCAGCCCGCTTTCCTGTTGGGACGGCAGCTGATACGGCTTTTGCATCAAGGGATAGTGTATCACACGAAGGCATGGTATGGGTAGCAGGTCAAACCTATGGCATGGGCGCTTCGGACAAGGAAGGCCGCCCCGATGAGTATCCACAACATACGGTAACCGTGGCCGGCTTTTGGATAGATGTTACCGAAGTAACCAATGCGCAGTTTCGCCGCTTTGTAGAAGCCACCGGTTATATTACCACCGCAGAAAAAAAGCCTGATTGGGAAGAGATCAAAAAGCAATTGCCGCCAGGTACACCCAAGCCTGCTGAGGATGTGTTGGTGCCTTCCTCCCTGGTATTTACACCACCAGCCCATGCAGTACCGTTAGATGATGCTTCCCAATGGTGGTCCTGGAAGAAAGATGCCAATTGGAAACATCCACAAGGTGCCGGCAGTGATATTAATGGAAAAGATCATTATCCCGTAGTACATATATCCTGGTATGATGCGATGGCTTATGCCAAATGGGCTGGTAAACGCCTGCCTACGGAAGCTGAATGGGAATATGCTGCCAGGGGTGGTTTACAAAATGCCCTGTATCCCTGGGGCGTGGAAGATATAGAAGCCGGGAAACCCAAGGCCAATACCTGGCAGGGAAGTTTTCCGGATAAGAATACGGGTTGGGACCGCTTCAATGCACTGGCGCCTGTGCGGTCTTTTGCCGCCAATCAATACGGATTGTATGATATGGCCGGCAATGTATGGGAATGGTGCAGTGATTGGTATGATGCAAACTGGTATGCAGCCCAGGAAAACACAAAAGCGGTCAATCCCGTGGGCCCTGCGAAAAGCAATGACCCCATGGAACCTACTGTGCCTAAAAAAGTTGTGCGGGGCGGATCGTTCATGTGCAATGCTTCTTATTGCAAAGGATACCGCGTCACCTCCCGCATGAAAACATCGCCCGATACAGGTTTGGAACATACCGGATTTCGTTGTGTATCATCGAGATAATGCAAGCGGGAGGTCAAACTAACATTCATTAGCGGCGGGATTGTTAAAATACCGATTAGTCTACTCAGCAGGTAGAAAAAATTGTCTGTTTCCAACCTGGACCTTATCTTTGTTACTGAGTCAACGATTTTTTTTAATGCTACACACCATCGCGATGCAATACAATACCTTCTCATATTGTCACAACTATTGTTGTTGCTGTTGATTCATACTCCTGTAAGTACCTCTCTTTCCTGTCGCTTTTTACATTTATTTACCACTGAATAGTCAACATACATGAATACGTCACTACAAAATTATATCCCCGAATTAACCTACCAGTCGAGTGGACTAAATATGACAGAAACCCTGTCATTACTGGCGAGGCAGTTTCCGGGGCAAGTGACTTTCTCCACCAGTTTTAGTTTTGAGGACCAGGTTATAGCGCATGAAATATTGAGTAATGAGCTGCCGATTAGTGTATTCACCCTGGATACCGGAAGGCTGTTTGCTGAAACCTATTCTGTATGGAGCAGTACCAATGCCAGGTACCAGTCGAATGTAAAGGCATATTACCCGGATGCTGCTACGCTGGAAAAATTTGTGCAGGCCAATGGCCCCAATGCATTCTATGAATCAGTGGAGAACCGTAAGCAGTGCTGTTATATTCGTAAGGTAGAGCCATTAAAGCGGGCTTTACAGGGTAATGCGGTCTGGATCACAGGGTTGAGGGCGGAGCATTCGCCCGATCGCAATAACCTGGCGGTTCTCGAGTGGGATGAAGGCAACCAGGTCATTAAGTACAACCCTATTTTGCATTGGACTACAGAGCAGGTGCGTAAATATATTGATGACAACAATGTGCCCTATAATCCCTTACACGATAAAGGTTTTGTGAGTATTGGTTGTGCGCCTTGCACACGTGCAATAAGACCGGGCGAAGATTTCAGGGCAGGCCGTTGGTGGTGGGAAGATGCGGCCAAAAAGGAATGTGGCCTGCATGTACATAATTAATAATAAATACTTTTGAAGTAATAAAATATTGAACGAATGAGTGCTTACAGATTAGATTACCTGGATCAGTTGGAGTCGGAAGCGATACATATCCTTCGGGAGGTAGCTGGCCAGTTTGAAAGGCCTGCTTTGTTGTTTTCGGGTGGGAAGGATTCTATAACGCTGGTGCAACTGGCATTAAAGGCATTCCGCCCAGGTAAATTCCCTTTTCCATTGGTACACATTGATACGGGGCACAATTTCAAGGAAGCACTCGATTACCGCGACCAGTTGGCCGAAACGCTGGGTGAAAAGCTGATCGTTCGACATGTAGGTGATACCATCAAGGCAAAGCAACTCACAGAACCCAAGGGGAAATTTGCGAGCCGCAATGCTTTACAAACGTTTACGCTGCTGGATACCATTGAAGAGTTTAAGTTCGATGCCTGTATAGGTGGTGCGCGCCGGGATGAAGAAAAGGCAAGGGCCAAGGAAAGGATCTTCTCTGTGCGGGATGAGTTTGGCCAATGGGATCCCAAATTGCAGCGTCCTGAATTATGGAATACCTACAATGGTAAGATCCATAAGGGGGAGAATGTACGGGTGTTCCCCATCAGCAACTGGACAGAATTGGATGTGTGGAATTATATCCGCCGTGAAAAGATAGAACTGCCTTCCATTTATTTCTCGCATGAGCGGGAGGTCATAGAACATGAAGGTCAGCTGGTGGCCGTTTCTGATTTCATTCAACTGGAGCCTTCTGATAAAGTACTGACCAAAAAAGTACGGTACCGTACAGTAGGAGATATGACCTGTACGGCGGCCGTAGAATCGGGCGCTTCAACCATTGATGACATCATCAGTGAGATCACTGCTACGAAAACCAGTGAGCGTGGCGAAACACGTATTGATGACAAGGTATCGGAAGCGGCGATGGAAGACCGGAAGAAGAATGGCTACTTTTAAAATGGAGCCTGTAACGGAACATAAATAATAACAAAATAAATCAGATATAGATGGACTTACTTCGTTTCATAACTGCCGGTAGTGTTGATGATGGTAAAAGCACCCTGATAGGCCGGCTGCTGTATGATAGTAAGAGTATCATGATCGATCAGCTGGAAGCGATTGAGCGGCAAAGCAAGAATAAGGAGGATGGAGAAATTGACCTGGCGCTGCTTACGGATGGATTGCGTGCTGAGCGTGAGCAAGGCATCACGATCGACGTAGCGTACAAATATTTCTCTACACCCAAGCGCAAGTTCATCATTGCCGATGCGCCCGGGCATATTCAGTATACGCGTAACATGGTAACCGGCGCCTCCAACGCCGATCTGGCCATCATCCTCATTGATGCGCGTAATGGGGTGGTTGAGCAAACCCGCCGCCATTCCATCATTACTTCCTTGCTGAATTTACCGCATGTTGTAGTTGCTATTAATAAAATGGACCTGGTGAATTACTCACAGGACATCTACAATAATATCGTGATTGACTATGCCAAGGTGGCGCAATCATTAGGACTTAAACAGGTTACCTATATTCCCCTGAGTGCCTTGCAGGGCGATAATATTGTGGAGAAGTCGGATAAATTGAGTTGGTATGAAGGACCTTCCCTGTTACATTTCCTGGAGCAGGTAGAGGTACAGGATATGATCAATTTAACCAATGCCCGCTTCCCGGTGCAGTATGTGATACGTCCGCAAACAGAGGAGCTGCACGATTACCGGGGATATGCCGGTAAGATTGTGAGTGGCATTTATAAAGTAGGCGATAAGGTAACTGTACAGCCTGCCGGTATTCAAAGTACCATCAAGGCTATTGAAATAGGCGGTAAGCAGGTACAGGAAGCATTTGCTCCACAAAGCGTTGTGCTGCACCTGGAAGATAATATTGATATCAGTCGCGGTGATGTGATCGTACATACTGCACAACCGGTAAAAACGGCACAGGAGCTGGAAGTGCTATTGTGCTGGATGGATAATAAACCCCTGGTGCCGGGCAATAAATACCTGTTGCAGATCAATAGCCGGGTAGTACGTTCGGTAGTACGGAACATTGAATACAAACTGGATGTAAATACGCTGGAGAAAAATGAGGCCCCTCAACAGGCTGTGCTGAATGATGTGATCAAAGCCACTATCAAAACGGCTTCTCCCATACCCTTTGATGCCTATCAGGAGTTAAGGGCCAATGGAGGTGCGATATTGATTGATGAGACCAGTCATGTAACAGTGGGGGCTTGTATGATACAGTAGACCATGTCAGGCTGAGCTTAGGGTGACAGCTGACAGGGCGACCTACACTTGAACAGGAACCAGGACAACCGGGGGTAAAATATAGTGGGATATGCTCCTATATTTTTTTGCCCCTTTAATCTACTAAAAAAGTAGACATAATGAGTACAAACCAAACAGGGAAAGTGATTTTGGCGGGCGCTGGTCCGGGTGATCCTGAACTGCTCACCATTAAGGTAGCCCGCTATCTGCAGCAGGCCGATGTGGTGTTAACAGACCGCCTGGTGAGTGAGGATATATTGAAGGCCTATGTACGTCCGGATGCTGAACTGGTATACGTAGGCAAACAATGTCGCCGTGGGGCTTCTACTCCCCAGGAAACGATCAATGAACTGTTGGTGGAGTACGCTTCAGCAGGTAAGTTGGTAGTGCGGCTTAAAGGTGGAGATGTATCTGTTTTTTCCAATATACTCGATGAATTGCAGGTGTTGGCTGCGCATCGTATTCCTTATGAAATCATTCCTGGCGTAACAGCTGCCCTCGGGGCTGCGGCCTGTGCAGGTATTCCACTCACTGCCCGGGGATATACAACTGCGGTACGCCTGCTTACTTATTATAAATCTGACGCAGTAACGGAAGAATACTGGAAAGAGCTGGCGGCTACAGATGATACCCTGGTGTTCTACATGTCGTCCGAAACATTGGAGGGTGTAGTGGCCAATCTGACCAAAAACAATATTGCATCCGATAAGCTGCTGGCGGTAGTAGAACAAGCTACTACGCCCTTGCAGAATGTGTATGTTTCCAATATTTACGAGTACAATGAGAACCTGAAAGGCAAAAAGTTTGTATCGCCTTCGCTGGTGATCATTGGCAAGGTAGTGGGACTGCATGAACAGTTCAACTGGCTGGCGAATAGTCAAAGTAAAGAGGATTATTTCAAGCCGGTAGCCAAATTATTTACAACCATAACTGACCATACTGAAAAAGTAAAAGACCATGTTAGTAGAGCCTAAATTGAAGATGTTGCTTGACCTGGTAAATACCTCCTCCAAAGAAGAATTGATTTGGATGAATGGATACCTCGCGGGCCTGCTGGCACAACATCAGCCGGTACAACAAGCTGCGCCCCTGCCTGTAGCAGCTGAAGTAAAACAACCTGCTGTACAGAAGATCACCATTGCTTATGGTACGGAAACCGGCAATTCCAAAAAGCTGGCTGCCGATTTCGCTTCCCAGGCCAAGAAGAATGGTATCAACGCCAAGATTGTAAGCCTTGATCAATACAGGCTGAATGATCTTTCCAAAGAAGAATACTTTTTTACCATTATCAGTACACAGGGAGAAGGGGAGCCACCAGCTACCGCTAAAAAGTTCTATGACCATATTCACCAGAATGGTTTCAAATTAAACCAACTGAAGTTTGGTGTATTAGCGCTGGGCGACACTTCCTATCCCTTATTCTGCAAAGCAGGTGAGGATGTGGATGAGCAATTGCAGCGGCTAGGTGGTCAACGTATTGTATCACTGCAACGTTGTGATACAGACTACCAATCTGAAGCTACGGGCTGGTTCTCGCAGGTATTAACGCAGTTAACAACGGCTGGCAGCAGCGCTCCTGTACAAGCAGTAGGTGCACCGGTGGCTAAAAAAGCAACGGGAAAGAAAACTTATAAGGGTACTATCTTAACCAATATCAACCTCAACGACCGGGGTTCTTCCAAGTCTACTTATCATATTGAAATTGGCGTAGCGGATGAAATCGATTACCAGCCGGGTGATTCTATCGGTATCATTCCCGAAAATCCCAAATCAGTAGTAGATACGATCCTGGCCCTGGCTTTCAGCAACAATGGTACGCCCATTACCTTCCGTAATGAGACCGATTCTATCTTTAATCATTTAAAGAAACGGATCAATGTTGCCTGGCTGCCCGAGCGGGTGGTGAAGCAATATGCTGCCATTATCAAGCAGGACATCCCGGAAACGAAGATCGGACTGGTAGATCTGCTGAAGATCTACCCGGTAAAAGATGTACAGCAGTTTCATGAAGTGGTAGCCATCCTGGAACCCATTACGCCCAGGTTGTATTCCATTTCTTCTTCTCCTGCAGCACATAGCGGTGAAATACATATTACTGTAGCGAGGGATACTTTTTACATTAACCAGGAAGCTAAATACGGCCTTTGTTCAGATTTCCTGTCTCAGCACCTGAGCCCGGACAGTGAAATAGAATTCTACATACATAAGAATAACCAGTTCCGCTTGCCGGCGGCGGGTAAGGATGTGATCATGATTGGTCCGGGCACAGGTATTGCGCCATTCCGTTCTTTCCTGGCCGAGCGGGATGCTACTGGCGCCGAAGGCCGTAACTGGCTCTTTTTCGGTGATCAACATTTTGTATCGGATTTCCTGTATCAAACGGAATTACAGAACTGGTTGCAGACAGGCGCGTTGACCAATATCAACCTGGCTTTCTCCCGCGATCAGAAATATAAAGTATATGTGCAGCACCGGATACTGGAAAAAGCCGCTGAATTGTGGAAATGGATCAGCAGTGGCGCTTATATCTACATCTGCGGCGCCAAGGAACCCATGAGTATGGATGTGGAATATGCTTTCTTACAGGTAATCCAACGGTATGGCAGTAAAACGGATGAGCAAGCTATCCAATACCTGGACCAACTCAAAGAGGAAGGAAGGTTTTTGAAGGATGTGTATTAGAGCATACTGTATTTAGAATGCAGGGACAGCATACCGAAGTCAGCAAGAAGTCTTTTTATTTATCTGAACATTGAGTAGTATATGAGCACCAATAAGAATTTATCGCCGGTAGAAAAGATCAAAACGGAAAGTGATGCCTTGCGCGGCACGCTGAAAGAAAGTCTGCATGATGAAGTAACGGGCGCCATCCGTGAAAATGACCAGACATTGATCAAGTTCCATGGCATGTACCAACAAGATGACCGTGACCGCCGGGAAGAGCGCAGTGCCAAAAAACTGGAATGGCTCTATTCATACATGGTACGGCTGAGACTGCCGGGTGGCTTTCTTACGCCCGACCAATGGGTGGGATTACATCATATAGCAGGCGATCATTCTACGGGAACGATCAAGATCACTACCCGTCAAACTGTTCAATTGCATGGTATCCTCAAATCGCATGTAAAGCCTACGCTGCAGGCATTCAATACCATCCAGCTGGATGCCATTGCGGCTTGCGGCGATGTGAACCGGAATGTAGTATGTGGTGCGCATCCGAAACAGTCGCCTATTCATGAAGAGGTATTCCAATATGCGGATAAATTGAGCCAGCTGGCCTTACCTAAAACAAGGGCCTATTATGAAGTGTGGCTGAATGAACAGCCGCTGATTGATAAAAAACAGGAAGAAGATCCCCTGTACCAGGATCGTTACCTGCCCCGTAAGTTTAAGATTGCCATTGCTATTCCTCCGCATAATGATGTAGATGTTTTTGCCAATGACCTTGGTTTGATTGCGATAGTTGAGAACGATAAACTGATCGGCTTCAACATGGCGGTAGGCGGTGGTTTGGGAACTACGCATGGCAATGCCAACACCTATCCCCGGTTGGGTACAGTACTGGGATTTGTGCGTGGTGAAGAGCAAACGCTGAAAGCAGCCTATGAGGTCATAACAGTACAGCGTGATTTTGGCAATCGCAGTGACCGGAAGTTATCGCGCCTGAAATATACAGTAGATAAGATGGGAGTAGAGGCTTTTAAAGCAGAGGTGGAGAAGCGTTGCGGTTTTACCTTTGAACCAGCCAAACCCTATACTTTTACTCACCGGCCGGACTATTATGGCTGGCACCAGAACCATGAAGGCAAGTGGTATTATACCGTGTTTGTAGAAAATGGCCGTATACTGGACGATGGAAAGGCAGCTATCAAAACGGCTTTGCTGGAAGTGGCTAAAACGGGGACTGCCAATTTCCGGTTTACCTGTAACCAGAATGTTATTATTAGCGATATTGACCCAAAAGACAAGAAAACGGTAGAGGCTATTTTGCAGCAATTCGGTATCATTGCACATACCGACCAGGCAGGGCCGGTACGCCGCAGTGCGATTGCCTGCGTTGCCTTCAATACCTGCCCGCTGGCGCTTGCCGAAGCGCAACGTTACCTGCCTACCCTGATTGATAAGATTGAAGTGTTGATGGATAAGCACCAGATCAGTGATGATGAAATATCCGTACGTATGACCGGTTGTCCCAATGGTTGTGGAAGGCCGTATGCCGCCGAGATTGGATTTGTTGGAACCGCTTATGGTCAATACAATATGCACCTGGGAGGCGACCGTGATGGGATGCGCTTGAATAAAAAGTACAAGGACAGCCTGGACGAACCGGCTATTCTTAGTGAACTGGATAACTTATTGGGGATCTATAGTAAGAAAAGGAAGCAAGGAGAAACTTTTGGCGACTTTGCCCTTCGTGAACAATGGGTTACGATGTAGAGGATATCAAAAATTAATAATACCGAAAGGATGTCTACAGAGAATCTACAAAATGGATTACCGGAGGCGCCTGCCTTATCGCAGGATGCCAATCATTTATTCCCGGTATTTCTCCGGTTGGAAATCCTGGAGGTGCTGTTGGTGGGCGCCGGTAAGGTAGGCCTTGAAAAGTTGACCGCAATACTGGGGAATGCGCCTGCTGCGCGTGTTTCGGTGGTAGCCACTAACGTATCAGAACAAGTGAGAACATTGGCAGAGGATTATCAATTTGTAGACATAGAGGAACGTGCATTTGATGAGAAGGACCTGGAAGGTAGGGATCTTGTGATCATTGCGGTGAATGATAAGTTGCTGAGTCAATCCATAAGGGATGCGGCCCGGCAAAAGAAGATCCTGGTCAATGCTGCTGATACACCCGATCAATGTGATTTTTACCTGAGTTCGGTAGTACAGAAGGGGAACCTCAAGATCGCTATATCTACCAATGGTAAGTCGCCCACAGCGGCCAAGCGTATAAAGGAAGTATTGAATGCCGCATTACCGGGAGAGTTGAATGAAGTGATCAATAACCTGCATGTAGTACGTAACAGGTTGAACGGTAATTTTGAATACAAGGTAAAGCGGCTGAATGAGCTGACTAAAATACTGGTAGAGCGTGATACTTCGGAGAAGGAGAGACGGTGGAGAAAGATTGCTACTTACTCGCTGGTAATTTTTGCATTAATGCTCGTAGGGCATTTCATCTTTTCCTATCTCCCCTTGCAGCAAATGGTGGATGATAGTATCAAGTGGTACCAGACCCTGGATCAGAACTTCCACTGGATGGTACTGGCCGGCTTCCTGGCCCAATTGGTAGATGGTGCTTTAGGGATGGGATATGGAGTTACCAGTACGACCATCCTGTTGTCGATGGGGGTAAACCTCGCTGCTATCAGTGGCAGTATCCATACGGCGGAGATGTTTGCCAGCGGTGCTTCCGGGTATAGTCACTATAAGTTTGGCAACGTCAATAAAAAGCTTTTCAAGATATTGGTGATCCCGGGTGTAATTGGCGCCATTATTGGCGCTATTTGTTTGAAAGAGTTTGGAGATTCGCATGCCGCCTATTTGCGTCCTATCCTGGCTTCGTATACCATGTTTTTGGGACTTAGGATTCTGTACAATGCTTTCAAGAAGCAAAAGCAGAAACCTAAGAAATTCAAACGTTATGGTGTGCTGGCGGGCGCCGGAGGTTTTCTTGATTCTTTTGGCGGCGGGGGCTGGGGCCCCATTGTCACCACTACCCTGATCACCAAAGGCAGAAGCCCTCGTTTTGTGATCGGTTCTGTAAGCCTTACTGAGTTTTTTGTAACCCTGGCCAGTGCCCTTACCTTCTTTACCCTGATGGGCGTATCGCACTGGCAGGTAATTGTGGCGCTTATCATTGGTGGCCTGATCGCTGCTCCTTTAGCCGCCAAACTGGCCGGTAAACTGCCCCGGAAGACGGCATTGATCCTGCTGGGCTGCCTGGTCATTTTCTGGAGCGTCAGGATCATTATTAAGATATTTCAATAATACAATCCCGGTTGCATTACAACCGGGATTTATTGTGTTTATATAGTCTAGTAAAATAATAGACTTATTATCGGAAATAACACTTAATTTAGCACAATTATGAAACAGTCTACTTCTTACGTAATGCCACTTTTCTCCCTTGCCACCATCCAGGCACTGGAATGCTGCTGTTGTAGTAACAGCTAATTCCGGTAAAAGATCACTTGCTTATACTTGATTTTAAATAACCCGCCCGGTCTACTCATCCATTACCGGGTTTTATTACGCTCAATAAGTCTAGTAAAATAATAGACTACAACCATTAAAACATCAACGGTATTATGAAGCCAACTTTTTTACTGCTTATGACCTTGTTTTTCCTGGGATCGGCCAGTGCCCAGGAAGTTACGCTCATTGAAGTATCGGGCCGTGTAACAGACCAGGAAAAGCACGAGCCTTTGTCGGATGTAAGTATACAAATTAAGGGAACAGTTCAGGGTACGATTACCAACAAAACAGGTGAGTTTGTATTGCGTACAAAAACAAAACTCCCCTTTACGCTGGTGGTTTCTTCTATAGGATTCAAGGAGCAGGAACTGGAAGTAAAGAGCCTGGGATCCAACCTGCAGATTGCCCTGGTTACGCAGACTTACCTGGGTAATGAGGTGGTAGTAACGGCTTCACGTGTACCGGAAAATATTCTTAAGTCTCCGGTAGCTATTGATAAGCTGGACATCCGGGCGATCAGGCAAACCGCTGCCCCGAGCTTTTATGATGCGCTGGAAAACATCAAGGGTGTGCAGATGACTACATCCAGCCTGACCTTTAAAGTGCCCAATACACGTGGATTTAATATTCCCAATAACTTTCGCTTCATGCAGCTGGTGGATGGAGTAGATATGCAGGCGGCTACCTTGGGGGTACCCCTGGGTAATGCCATCGGACCTACGGAACTGGATATTCAAAGTGTAGAGATCACGCCCGGAGCGGCCTCGGCCTTGTATGGTATGAATGCTATTAATGGCATGGCCAACCTGCTTACGAAAGACCCTTTTACCAACCAGGGGCTGAGCTTTTATCATAAGACGGGTATTAATCATGTTGACAACAGGGACCATGATGCCGGAATATTAACCGAAACGGCGATCCGCTATGCCAAAGCTTTCAATAATAAGTTTGCCTTTAAGATCAATGCCAGCTATATGCAGGGCATTGATTGGATATCGGATACGCGGCAGGATCAAAACCCTAATAATAAGAATTCGGCAAATCCCGGTTTCCCGGCATTGAATGGAGCCAATAACGCGGCCTTTGATGGCTGGAATAAATACGGAGATGATGCTTTGCAATTGAGCAATACGGTTTCTGTGACCGGATTAACAATTGATGGGGTAGACAACAGGACCTTGACGGTAGCCCGCACCGGCTATTGGGAAAAAGACCTGGTAGACCCCAAGGTGGATAATCTGAAGCTCGATCTGGCGCTACACTACCGGCTTAATACGAATACTTTGTTGTCTTACTCTTATCGCGTGGGCAAAATGGATGGTGTATTTCAACGGGGCAATAAAGTGAAACTGGATAATGTGGTGGTGCAAAACCATCACCTGGAATTGAAAGGTATTAACTACAATATCAAAGCCTATGTGATCCAGGAAAGGACGGGTAATTCTTACAATGTAAAGCCACTGGCTGATAATATGGACCTGTATACAGGCGGCAATGGTACTACCTGGGGCAATAAATACAAAGCAGGATTGAACGCTTATGCAGCGGCCAATGGTGGCAAATTGACTTCGGCCAACCTGGCTGCCGCCACCGCATTTGCCCGTCAACAGGCCGATGCCGGCAGGGCAGAACCGGGTACGGAAAGATTTAACCGGGTGAAGGATTCTATTGTAAGCATCAACAACTGGGATATAAAATCTACCCTAATACCGGATGCGCCTGCAACCGGTGGTGCCGCGCTGATCCAAAAAAGCAATGTGTACCATGTGGAAGGGCAGTGGGACCTTACTAAATATACCAAGGTGCTTAGCTTACTGGTAGGCGCTGATGCTAGGGTATATGAATTGATACCGGATGGCAACAACTTTGTAGACTTTGGCCGGTCGATAGCTGAACGTAACCTGCCCGATAAGAATGGCAGTTATGGAAGCAATACGTATTATAAGAAGTTTGGCGGGTTTGCACAGGTAACCAAGACCTTCTTTGATGAGAAGTTGAAGTTGTTTGCTTCTTTGCGCTATGATTACAATCCGGAGTTTGATCCCAAGTTTACGCCCCGCCTGGCTGCTGTATATACCTTTAATCAGCACCATAACTTCCGGGTTACGTTCCAACAAGGTTACCGGTTCCCTGCTTTGTTTGAAGCCTTGAGTTATGTAAACAATGGCCGGGTAAAGCGGGTAGGTATTTTGCCCATCATCAATGAAGAATTGGGCTTCCGGGAAAACAGTTATACGCAACCATCAGTAGCTGCATTCAATACGGCAGTGAAAGCCGCAGGTAATACAGATGCTGCGGCGCTTGCCAACAGGGGATTGCTGGAAGTGGCCAATTTGCCCGATGGCCGTCCGGAAGGGATCAATTCATTTGAAGTGGGCTACAAGAGTGTATTGTTTAACAACAAGCTGTTGATCGACTTTGATGCTTATGCCAATATTTATGATGGATTCCTGGGACAGGTACAGGTATATGTGCCCAAAGGAGAAACGGTGGGTTCGGATGCTGCTGTAATTGCGATGGTTGACAGGAACCGGGATGAGCAGCCGGCAAAAGCAGCCACACCAACCACTCCGGCTACTGTAGCCAGTAAGGGACAGGATCGGTACAGGGTGTATACGAATGCCAAGAATAAGTATACAACGTATGGTTCTTCATTAGGCCTTACTTATAACTTCTACAAAACCTTTGCTGTTTCGGGCAACCTTAACTACAATGATATCAAAGGCAATTCGACCCCTGATCTTTTTGTAACGGGGTTCAATACGCCCAGGTGGACGGCTAATGTATCTTTCGGCAACCGGGCCATTACAAAAGATATTGGTCTCAATATTACCTGGAGATGGCAGGATGCTTTCTTATGGGAAAGCCCATTAGTGACGGGCAGGGTGGCTGCTTATCAAACTGTTGATGCGCAGGTTACTTTCCGTGTGCCCACCTTGCACAGTACTATTAAAGCAGGTGGCACTGATCTGTTGAATCATCGCTACCTGCAATATGCGGGTGGTCCCTCACTTGGTGGATTGTATTATGTGGCCATTACCATTGATGGCTTGTTAAAATAATTCCTTACGTGTATGAAAGAAGGCCCTCCTGGTATAAAAACCACGGCAGGGCCTTCTCTATTTATGTTAAAACATTATTGAGCTAACCAGGCAGCAAGGGTTTGTGATATTTTTCCGGCCTCTACCATAAACCCATCATGGCCATACGCCGAATCAATTTCAACGAGGGTGGCATTGGGCAAGTGAGCCTGCATATGCCTTTGTTCTTCCAGGGGGCATAGAATATCGCTGCTGATGCCAATCAACAGGGTTTTTTGATGGATACCCTGTAATAGTTTTTCTACATCACCTCCCCGGCCGCGGCCCAAATGATGGGTATCCATGGCTTTGGTGAGGGTCCAATAGGTGTAGGCATTGAACCGCTTTACCAGTTTATCGCCCTGGTAATTGATATAGGATGCTGCGCGGTAATGATCCAGTTTTTCGGTATCAGGGTCTGTCTGCTTTTGTACCATGATGCCGTAGTTGCGATAGGTAAGCATCCCAATAGCGCGGGCAGCCTTGAGGCCTTTTTGGCCGGCCTGCGGAGAGGCATCCTGCCAGGTGCTATCGGCTTCTATGGCCAGGCGTTGGGTGGCATGAATGGCAATACCCCAGGCGCTTTCGGTAGGAGAGGTGGCCAGTAGGAAAAGCCGTTGGATCAGGTCATTTTCTACTACGCTCCATTCCAGTACCTGGTATCCGCCCATGCTGCCACCCATCAGGAGGTAAATATGGTGGATGCCCAGGTGTTGGCGTAACAAAATATGCGCCTTTACCATATCGCGGATGGTAATAAGGGGAAACTGGTGGTAATAGGGCTGATTGGTAATGGAATTGGTGCTCAAAGGCCCGGTGGTTCCATAACAGGAGCCCAGTATATTGGCGCAAACGATAAAATACTGGTCTGGGTTAAGCACACAGTCTTTGCCTACAACGCCCTGCCACCAGTCGGCCACTTCGGAGTTGGCTGTCAGGGCATGGCAGATCCACACTACTTTACTATCCTCCCGCAGGGTGCCATAGGTATGGTAGGCAATCGTAAGTTCAGGTAATGTTTGGCCGTTTTCCAGTGGAAAGGGCTGATTATATTGGAAATACTTCATTCTTCCGATAAGCTAATTCAGGGTGCAAAGTAAATGCCTGCATGAATTACATTTGCAAAAATCTTTGCCATGATAAAAATTGAGTTAGAAAGGGTTGCAGGTGACTATGGATTTGCTGCAAAAGACGCTTATGGTCATGTGGTGCATACAGACAGTAGCCCGGAATCGGGCGGAGAGAATTTTGGAGTAAGGCCTATGCAATTGTTACTCATGGGTTTAGGTAGTTGCAGTGGGATTGATATTGTGTCGATCCTGAAGAAACAGCGGCAAACGATCGATGCCTTTACAATGAAAATTGAGGGATTGCGGGAGCCAGGTAAAGAACCTTCCATCTGGCAGGATGTTACTATTGTTTTTGAACTCACAGGGGATATTGATCCCGATAAGGCCAGAAAAGCCTGTGAACTATCGATGAATAAATATTGTTCTGTGGCAGAAACCCTTCGCCGGGCCGGCGGCAACCTGCATTGGGAAGTGAAGGTGAATGGGAAGTAAGGGAAGAATACAGCATTTAGCATATAGAAAACGGGAGCGGGCCAGGATAAGCCTTTAGAAAAGTGGCCCCGATTCATCAACAATTAGAAACCAGGAATAAAGATCATGTCACAACATCCCATCACGAAAGCGATCCGTACGCAAACAGACCGTACTCCTGAAATGGAGCATTCTACGCCTTTATTTTTGACCAGCAGTTTTTGTTTTGATACTGCCGAAGATATGCGTGCGGCCTTTGCCGATGAAACGGATGATAATATCTATAGCCGTTTTACGAATCCCAATGTAAAAGAACTGGTAGATAAAGTATGTGCTTTGGAAGGCGCAGAAGCTGGTTATGCTACGGCCTCGGGCATGAGCGCCATTTTCGCCTCTTTTATGGCCCTGATGAAGAAAGGAGACCACCTGCTTTCCTGCAATGCTATTTTTGGAAGTACGCATACGGTGATCACGAAATTCCTTCCTAAATACGGTATTGAATACAGTTATGTATCTGCGGCAGCCGATGCAGCTGCCTGGGAAGCGGCCATCCAGCCCAATACGCGGATGATCTATATTGAAACGCCTACGAATCCGGGACTGGATATTATTGACTTGGAAATGATTGCTGTGCTGGCTAAAAAGCACAACCTGATCCTGAATGTAGACAACTGTTTTGCTACGCCTATCGGACAACGGCCTATTGATCTTGGGGCGGACCTGGTGGTGCATTCTGCTACCAAATGGATGGATGGCCAGGGCCGTGTGCTGGGGGGCGTCATAGCGGGCAGGGCTGATCTGATCAAGGATATCTACCTGTTTTGCCGTAGCACAGGACCCTCCTTATCTCCGTTCAATGCCTGGCTGTTGAGCAAGAGCCTGGAGACGCTGGATGTACGTATGGAACGCCATGGTGCCAATGCGCTGAAGCTGGCCAATGCGCTGGAGGGGCACGCTAAAGTTTCCTGGCTAAAATACCCTTTCCTGCCCAGCCATCCGCAACATGCCATCGCTATTAAGCAAATGAAGAATGGGGGCGGTGTGGTTTGTTTTGAATTGAAAGGTGGATTGGAAAGTGGGCGCCGTTTCCTGGATGCGCTTCAAATGCTTTCTCTAACGGCCAACCTGGGCGATACGCGCAGTATTGCTTCTCATCCTGCCAGTACCACGCATGCCAAACTCACGGCCGATGAGCGGCTGGCAGTAAATATTACACCCGGACTCATCAGGATATCCACCGGCCTGGAACATGCCGACGATATCATCCAGGACATCCTGCAGGCCCTCGATAAGTGTTAGTCCCGGGTAGGGCCGGGACTAGCTGTAAATTTCGTATCTTATGTGAAACTTGCAGCATGAAACGGGCATACCTGGCGGAGGTGATCAAAAAACATGGGCGGCGTATCAAACGATATGGCGACCAGTTACCCGGTTCTTTTGAAACGGAAACGATCCATGAGTTAAGGGTAGAGTACAAAAAATTAAGGGCCTTCATCCGGCTGCTACAGATGGATGCGGACGCCCGTCATCTGGCTATTTCACCTGCTATAAAAACGGTTTATCAAACTGCAGGTCATGTACGCGACCTGCAATTGTTCCTGCCATTGGTAACCGGGAAAGCTGAAAAGGAAAATCTTTCGCTGACTGGTTATATTCATTATCTGCAACATCGGTTGTTCAAAGCCAAGGAGACATTGGTAACGGCCATAGAAAATTTAAAGGCCGGGAAAGCTATTGACAGCATTACACATGAGTTGCCAGCTGCTTTGGAAGATGTAGCCATTCGTAAATTCATTCACCGCAAAGTAGCGGCCATACAGGTTATTTTGCTGGCACTGGAAAAGGACCAGGAGCTGCATACGATACGCAAGCAATTGAAGGATATCATTTACAATATCCGCATATTTGATAGTGACTGGGGCATCTCCTTCCCTGTAACTGCCTGGCGAAGTGAGAAAAGAATGAATGATACAGCAGCTATGCTGGGCGACTTCAATGACCTTTGTATTGCAGGATCATTCCTGTCGGAGAACATCCTGGGCGCTCTGCCCGAAGTGGAAAGCATTCCCTTGAGAAACTGGCGAACGAACTTGTTGCAGGAGAAAGAAACCGTGAAACAACAATTGATTGAACAGCTATCGCAATTGCATCTCGTCTCCAACTTTGAACGGATGAGTTAGCGGCTAATATCCTCAAAACTTTAGTGACCAGCGCCTCCTGCTTCGGACAGTACTTTTTCCATTTGCATGCTTCGGGAGCCTTTGACCAGGAAGAAGGTATTGTGAAATGCCTGTTGCCTAAACCATTCTCCTGCCTGCTGGGCATTCTCTTTCTTAATAAAAGGATGATCAATTTTCTGGAAGTCGCCCCCTACCAGTACTACGGCTTGCCAGGGATATTGTTGAATGAGGGAAACGATCTGCCGGTGTTCCTGCAGGCTTTCAGGTCCCAACTCGGCCATGGCGCCCAGCATCAACACCTTGTGTGGAGCCTGGATGGCGGCAAAGTTTTCAATAGCAGCCTTCATACTACTGGGGTTGGCATTGTAGGCATCCAAAATAAATTTGTTGTCGCCCTTTTCCATTAATTGGGACCGGCTGTTGGAAGGTGCATAATTTTCAATGGCCTTTTTGATCAGGTCATCTGCTATATTGAAGTGCTTTCCCACTGTAACGGCTACCAATACATTGGGCAAGTTGTAAGCGCCTACCAATTGGGTTTGAATGGTGAAACCGGGTGTGGATTGGATGGCTACTGACAGAAAGGGTTCGCTTTGTAATAGCTGGCCAGTAACATCACCTTCCTTTGTACCGTATTTAATGATGGTGGGAACACCCTTACTCATGGTTTGCAGGTAATCATAATCCCACATTACAAAAGCGGTTCCTTCATGCGCCCGTAAGTAATCGTACAATTCTCCTTTACCTTTGCGTACGCCTTCCTCGCCACCAAAGCCTTCCAAATGGGCTTTGCCTGCATTGGTGATGATGCCATGGGTGGGTAAAGTATATTCACAGTATCCTGCAATTTCGCGTTGGTGATTAGCCCCCATTTCAATAACAGTCATTTGGGCATCCTGCTGTATACGTAATAAGGTAAGGGGTACGCCGATGTGGTTATTAAGATTGCCTTGGGTAGTATAGGTGGTATAGTTGGTAGACAATACAGCATGCACCAGTTCTTTGGTGGTGGTCTTACCGTTGCTTCCGGTAATAGCTATCACTGGCATGTTGAATTGCTGGCGATGGTGTTTGGCCAGTTGTTGCAGGGTATCGAGGGTATCGTTTACTACAATGATCCTGTCGTTGGGTACAGCGGGTGTTTCATCAACGATGGCATAAGCGGCTCCTGCAGCCAGTGCTTTTTCGGCAAACTGGTTGGCATTAAAGTTGGGCCCTTTTAAAGCAAAGAATATATCTCCTTCTTTTAATGACCGTGTGTCGGTTTGTACAGAAGGGTATTGTTGAAATATGGTATACAGTTGTTCAATGGTCATGGGACAAATATAGGGCTAATAAAAAAGCCATCCGATATGATCGAATGGCTTCTTAATGAATATTGTTGTAAGCTTATCGCTTTCTGGTGTTTTGCCTTCTTTGTGGGTAATCGATGCCAGTTTTGCGGCCATTACCTTCGGGGCTACCTACGCGGTCCATTGCGCAACGGAAACCAACGGTGCTGCTACCCTGATCTTCTTCCAGGAAGCGGCGGGTACCGGGCGACAAGTAGTAAGGACGATCGTTCCAGCTACCACCTTTAATCACGCGTGATTTATCGCTGATGAGGGTAGTAAATCCATAACCACGTCCGCCATTTTTCAGGTTTTCGGCAGGATCGGTAGTGCCATAGGTAACACCACTTACCAGGGAGTCACCATCCAGGTAGTTGATCACATTACCTTTTTGATAGTTACGGCGGCTTTTGCTTTCTTCATCTGTTACGTAAACTCTTTTTACACGACCGAGGCTATCTTTTTCAAACTCGCCATCTTTATTCTTGGCGTCGTTCTGGAAGTAGTTACCACGGAAAGGAGCTACGTCATCCTGGTCAACAGAAGACAAGGGGCGATAAACGTCTTCCACCCACTCGTTCACGTTGCCGGCCATATTGTACAAACCAAAAGCATTGGGGAAGAAAGAAGCTACAGGGGCTGTGTAAACGGCGCGGTCATTCAAACCACCGGCCACACCCATGTTATCACCATTACCACGTTTAAAGTTGGCCAGGAAAGTACCTTGCCATGCACCGCGGCGGTTATCACGCAAGCCATTTACATTCTGGCTCCAGGAATATACTTGTTTGTTGGTGATCAACTCTTCACCACGTTTGCCTTCTTTCTTGCTGGGAGAAGGGTTTTGACCAACGAGGGCCAATGCCGCATATTCCCATTCTGCTTCAGTAGGCAGGCGGTAAGATGGCAACAGGATACCATCTTCAAAAGTTACTGTAGTACGGGGTGTACCATTCGGGTTCTTCAACGGGTTCTTTTTAGAACGAACGCTGTTGCCGGGAGTAGGAGTAGTAAGGCCTAACAAATACGCTTTGGTATTGAAGGACTCAGCACCCTGGCCGGAAATATTCTTGAAACTGTTCTTGTTGACAAATCCTTTATCCAACAGGGCTTTTTCGTTGACCCTGTCGCTACGCCAAAGGCAGAAATCGTGCGCTTGTCTCCAGGTTACCCCTACAACAGGGTAATAGTTGTAAGAAGGGTGGCGGAAGTAATATTCCACCATGGGTTCGTTGTAACCCAGTTCACTACGCCATACGAGGGTATCGGGCAGTGCGCCTTCGCGTACAGCTTTGTACTCATCTGCATCAAAGACATTGTTGATCCAGTACAAATATTCACGGTAGTGAATATTGGCTACTTCGGTACGGTCGATGTAAAATGAATTGACTGTTTTACGGCTCGGAATATTGTTCCAATCGCCCATTACATCTTCTTCTACAGCGCCCATCTGGAAGGTACCGCCCTGAACAAATACGAGCCCGGGGCCTGTACGTTGTTCTTTTTCGCGGGATACCTGGTAGCCGCCCATATTCTTATCATTGTAATTCCACCCGGTAACGTCGGATTTTTCCTGCTTTTTGCCGAATAGGCCCCCGTTTTTGCAGGAAGACACTGCCGCAGTACAGGAGAGCAGGATAAATAGGTTTTTCAGATTCATTTTGATAACTTTTGCCTTTGGTTCAATTAGTTTAAACGTGCTTTCAAAGCAAATATTGTACAGTTTTTCACGGTCTTTATCCACAGGGTTGACAGAAAGGCGAATATAGCTACTTTCACGTAATCAAGCTTTATCTGTAACACTTATTACCTTTAAAATGAGCTATTTTTGAAGCGATGGGCCGTAGTCGTATCATCCCCTTACTATTGCTGATTACCTTGATTTCCGGGGCTTTGTCTGCGTCCGGTCAAAGAGCATATACGAGTCAATCTGTATTGTCGGTTGGTAATTGGTACAAAATAGCTGTATCGGGTCCCGGGATCTACAAAATAGACCTTCCTTTCCTGGCTTCCCTGGGTATCAATACCTCCTCCCTTTCTTCCGGCTCGCTTCGATTGTGGGGTAATGGCGGCCAATTGCTTCCTGAAAATAATAGTGGCGTTGTGATTGACGACCTGGCCGAAAATGCCATCCTGGTAGAAGACGGGGGTGATGGCCTGCTGAATGGCAATGATTACCTGCTTTTTTATGCCCCGGGGCCGCACCATTGGACTGCGGATGCGGTGAACAAGCGGTTTAGCCACCAAAAGAATGTATACAGCGAACAATCCTTTTATTACCTCAGCATCGGCGGCACGGGCAAGCGGGTACTGACACCTTCGAGTTCTCTGGCTCCGAATACGACGATTACCAGTTTTTCGGACCGGTATTTTTATGAACTGGACACGGTCAACCTGTTAAGCAGTGGCCGTCAATGGTTTGGAGAGGATTTTGCCGATGGTCCCGGGAAGGCGAAAAGCCGGAATTTTACAGTTCCCCTGCCTTCTGCGGCCACGGGTGCTGCCCAGATCAACACCAGTTGCCTGGCACGTTCATTCGGGGCAGGCAGCCGCTTTAATATATCGGTCAATAACCAGGCTGTATTGGCCATGGATATCCCCCCGGTGGCTACAGGCCCTTATGACCAGTTTGCCCGTACGGTTGAATTGTCCGCCACCTTTGCCGCTCCGCCCACTGACCTGGTGGTGCGGTATGATTTTACACCGGGTAGTGCCAATGCGCAAGGCTGGCTGGATTGGTTTGAGGTGTTTGTAAGGCGCAATTTGTCGATGGCCGGGGTCAATCAATTGTTGTTCCGCGACTGGAACAGTGTTGGTGCCGGCAATGTGGGTAGTTTTATCCTGAAGAATGGCCCCTCCAATACGCGGGTATGGGATGTTTCGAACCCGTTGGTACCGGTTGGGATGCCGGTAGTACCGGATGGGGCTGACCTGCGTTTCGTGAACGACTGTAGCTCCCTGCGGGAATATATTGCCTTTGGTACCACGGGTTTATTGGTACCCATTGCCCTGGGCAGGGTGGCCAACCAGGACCTGCACCGGCCGGCGCTGACCGACCTTCTGATAGTAACGCATACGTCCTTGCTGGCGCAAGCCCAACGGCTGGCGCAGTTTCATCAACAACACGACAATTTGAGGGCAACGGTAGTGACTGCAGAGCAGGTCTTCAATGAATTTTCATCGGGTACACCGGACCCGGGGGCCATCCGTAATTATGTAAAAATGTACCATGACCGGGCGGGTGCTGATACCACCAAACGGGCTAAATACTTACTGCTTTTGGGAGATGCCTCCTTTGATTACAAGGCAAGGATCATCAATAATACGAACCTGGTGCCGGCCTGGGAAAGCCCGGCATCGCTGGACCCGCTGGCTACGTATACCTCAGATGACTTTTTTGGTTTGCTGGATGACGGCGATGATATCAATGGTACGGGCACGTACCTGCTGGATATTGGCATCGGGCGTATTCCCGCCCGCTCTGAAAGGGAGGCACAGGCCATTGTAGATAAGATAATAGACTACCACCAACCCAAAAGCCTGGGGGCCTGGCGCAATGAGCTAAGTTTTGTGGCGGATGATGAAGATAATAACCTGCACCTGCAGGATGCGGAGATCATTACCCAATCGGCCCAGGCAGTAGGGCCTGTTTTTAATATTAATAAGACGTACCTGGATGCGTTTCGACAGGAAAGCGGGGCTGGTGGCAGCCGCTATCCGGAAGTAAACCAGGCCATCAGCAATCAACTGTTCAATGGTGCGCTGATCTGGAATTATAGTGGACATGGAGGTTACCGCAGGCTGGCAGAAGAGGTAGTGCTGGACCAGGATATTATCAATACTTTTAATAATGCTGATAAGTTGCCCTTGTTTATTACGGCCACCTGTGATGTAGCGCCGTATGATAATCCGCTTATCGCTTCTATTGGTGAAAACCTCTTATTGCGTGAAAAAACGGGGGCTATTGCGCTGATGACCACTACGCGGCTGGTGTTTGCTTTCAGTAACCGGGTGATGAATAAGAACTACCTGGAAGCTGCCCTGGCGAAGCAATCGAACGGGCATTATTTATCGTTGGGAGAGGCCGTGCGCAGGGCCAAAAATACGACCTATACCTTTTCGGGGGATGTGATCAATAACCGAAAGTTCACGCTGCTGGGCGATCCGGCTATGACGCTGGCCTACCCCCTTCATGCGGTACAAACAACAGGCATTAATGGAGTGCCTGTTAACTCAACACCCGATACCCTTAAGGCACTGGCTGAATACAGCATTAATGGTCATATCATGGATGGGGCAGGCCAGGTATTAAATAATTTTAATGGAACGGTGAATGCCGTTGTGTTTGATAAATCGCAAGCGGTGAATACGCTTGGGAATGATCCTGGTAGTCAACCCGTGGCCTTCCAGGTGCAAAAAAACATACTATTCAAGGGCAAGGCCAAGGTGAATAATGGGCTTTTCAGCTTCCGTTTTGTGGTACCTAAGGATATCAATTATCAGTTTGGATCGGGTAAGATCAGCTACTATGCAGATAATGGCATGGTTGATGCTAATGGTGCTTTTACAGATATTATTGTAGGCGGATCGGGTACTGGCAGTTCGGACCGGGAAGGGCCACAGATCAAGGCCTACCTGAATGATGAGAAATTTATTAATGGGAGTATCAGTAATGACAGACCGATTTTGCTGGTTAAGCTGGCCGACTCATCGGGCATCAATATTATGGGTACGGGCATTGGTCATGACCTGGTAGCAATACTGGATCATAATCAGCAACAAACGTTTATACTGAATGAGTTTTATGAAAGTGAGCTGGATAATTTCAGGAAGGGGATGGTACGATTTCAGTTGCCAGGCCTATCGGAGGGTACGCATACGCTAACCATTAAAGCCTGGGATGCTGCCAACAATTCGAGCGAAATAACGCTGGAATTCAGGGTACTTAACCAGCAGCAGCTGGCACTGGATCATGTATTGAATTATCCGAATCCGTTCACTACCCGTACTACTTTCTGGTTTGAGCATAACCGGCCGGGTGAGGATTTATACGTGGATATTCAAGTATTTACCGTAACGGGTAAGCTGGTAAAGGGGATACGCCGTACAATATTTTCCCCTGGCAACCGTTCGAGTGAGGTGGAATGGGATGGGCGTGATGAATATGGAAGTAAAATCGGTCGTGGAGTGTACATTTACCGGTTACGGGTACAAACAATGGACGGTAAAACCGCTCAAAAACTAGAAAAATTGTTTATATTGTAATTAGTATTTGTATTTTTGGCCCTCATATTTCAACCGCCTATTGAATTGATATTCTACTCTGAAAGTTTTATTCGCCTCAGCAAGGCCATCTTGCCAAAACTAACTTAATCCGAACCTGATTCTTTTTATTTATTGAAGTTAATCTAGTTGATCGCATTTGCTGTCGGCGGAATTCCTTAAAACAAAGACAAATTACCAAGTATGAAACTAAAGACCTTTAAACTGACTGCTGCTTTATTGTTAATGGCGGGGTTGAATTCATTGACTGCACAAACTGACTCAATTAATGTGGTCACCACGGCGGTACCCTTTCTGCGAATCTCTCCTGATGCGAGAGCTGGCGGTATGGGCGACCTGGGTGTTGCCACTTCTGCAGATGCCAATTCGGCTTTCTGGAACCTGGCCAAGGTGCCGTTTGCACAGAAAAACTTCAGTGTTGGCTTAACGTATACGCCCTGGTTGAAAGACCTTGGATTGAATGATGTTTACCTGCTGGCATTAGCTGGTTATTATAAGTTGGATGACCTGCAGGCGCTCTCTGCCTCTGTGCGTTATTTTAGCCTGGGTAATATACAATTTACCAATCCCAATGGTGATTATTGGGGTGATGGCCGCCCACGTGAATTTGGTGTGGATGTTGGTTATGCGCGTAAGTTGAGTGACAAGATGAGTCTTGGTATCGCCTTACGTTATATCAATTCCAACTTAGCTGCAGGTGCTCCATCAACAGGTACTGCTTATAAAGCTGGTAGTACGGTAGCTGGTGACCTGAGCTTCTACTACAATGGCGTTCGTGAATCGGGTAATGGCTGGGCCTTCGGTGCCGTATTGAGTAACCTGGGTGGTAAAGTTGGTTATACCAATGATGCGCAACAAAGGGATTATATACCTGCCAACCTGAGTGTTGGTACTACTTATACTGCTGCTATTGACGAGAACAACAAGATACAATTTGGTGTAGACCTGCATAAACTGCTGGTGCCTACACCTCCTAAATTTACCGGTGATATTCCTACCGACTCTGCGCTGGTAGTGAAGTACAGGGATAAAGGCGTAGTAAGCAGCTGGTTTAGTTCTTTTGGTGATGCACCAGGTGGCTTTAAAGAAGAATTAAAAGAGTTCCAGCTTTCAGTAGGTGCTGAGTATGGATACAATGACCAGTTCTTTGTACGCGCCGGTTATTTTTATGAAGATAAGACCAAGGGTAACCGCAAGTATTTTACGGTAGGTTTAGGTTTGAAGTACAATGTATTTGGCCTGAACTTCTCTTATCTTGTTCCTTCCGGTTCTGGCGTGAACAGGAATCCATTGTCTAATACCCTTCGCTTTGGCCTGGTATTCGACCTGGATGATGCAGGTTCTTCTTCCGGTAATTAATGGTACCTACTATTAATTGAATATATTTGAAGCGCCCCGGCTACCGGGGCGCTTTTTTATTGTACGAAATTGAGCGTGGTTTTTTCACATTTTGAAATCTTCAAATTATCTAATTCATGTATCGTATCGGCTTTGGGATAGATTTTCATCAAATGGTAGAAGGCAGGCAATTGTGGATTGGTGGTGTCCATATTCCCCATCATAAAGGGTCATTGGGGCACTCTGATGCTGATGTATTGTTGCATGCCATTTGTGATGCTATGCTGGGTGCATTGGCGTTGGGAGATATTGGCATCCATTTTCCGAATACGGATCCCGCCTATAAAGACATTGACAGTAAAATATTGCTGCAACATACGTATGCGCTGATCAAGGCCAGGAACTATAAGGTGGTAAATGTGGATAGCTCGATTTGCCTGGAAGCTCCCAAGATCAAAAAGCATTCGGGTGACATGCGTAAAGTAATTGCCACTATTCTTGAGATCACGGAGGAGGATGTTTCTGTAAAGGCTACTACTACGGAACAAATGGGTTTTGTAGGCCGGGAAGAAGGGCTGGTGGCGTATGCAAATGTGCTGTTGGAGAAGTTGAAAAGTCGGTAAGGACGGAAAAGTCAGGAAGTCAGCAAAGTCCGGAAGTTAGAAAGCCGAAACCGTTTAACTTTGCGCCATGTCAAAAATTCAAGTAAAGATCATCAATCAATCCTCCAACCCATTACCCGAATACAGTACATCGGGATCGGCGGGGATGGACCTGCGGGCTAACCTGGAAGCGCCGGTGGTATTAAAATCGCTTGAACGTGCATTGATCCCTACGGGCTTATTCATTGAACTGCCCGATGGTTATGAGGCGCAGGTGAGGCCAAGAAGCGGGCTGGCGATCAAACAGGGACTTACCTGCCTTAACTCTCCCGGCACTATTGATGCTGATTATCGGGGTGAGGTGAAGGTGATCCTGATTAACCTTTCACAGGAACCGCAAACGATTCAACATGGCGACCGTATTGCGCAGATGGTGGTACACAGTGTGGGCCAGGTAGCGTGGGAACCGGTTACGGCTATAGGTGCGACATCGCGGAATGAAGGCGGTTTTGGCCATACAGGAAAGTCCTGATAAGGTAGTATTAAGGCTCCTGAATTATATATCCTTATATATTATGACATATTTTCAATGGTTATTGGCAATTGGTATATTGATTAGTAGCATTGGCATCACAAGCTGTCGGTCGACCAGAAAGATCCAGACGGCGATCACTAAAAAGGACACTACGGTAGTAGTGGTAGTGCCTGAGATTGACAGAAAGGTGGACAGCACGAAATACATTCAGCAGGTATTCCAGGCGGTTCAAAACAACCGGATCAGTAATTTCCGTTCGATGACGGCCAAGGTGAAAGTGGATTACAGGGGATCGGATGGCAAAAAGCTGGACTTTACGGCCAATGTACGGGTTCAGAAGGACAGTGCTATCTGGATCATTGTGAATACGATTATAGGGGAAGCGCTGCGGGCGATGGTGACCAGGGATAGTGTGAAAGTGCTGTACAAGATGGATAAGATCGTTCAGTTAAGGTCTATCGAATACCTGCAGGAAGTGACCAAGATACCCTTCTCTTTCAAGGAGATGCAGGACCTGTTTATGGGTAATCCCATCTACCTGGATAGCAATATTGTATCTTATAAGAATGAAGAGAAGACGGTTTCGCTGATGAGTGTAGGCGCGCTTTTCAAACATTTCCTGACGGTGTACAAAAATGACTATGTACCCCAGCACAGTAAACTGGACGATGTGGATGTAATAAGGGCGCGTACCTGTGATATTACGTATGGTGATTATGAAGTGAAGAGTGGGATCAATTTTGCCAAGTACCGCAAGATCGTGGTATCGGAGAAATCGAAGCTGGAAATTGAGCTGCAGTTCAAGCAGTTTGATTTTATTAACGAACAATTAAGTTTTCCCTTCCCTATTTTGAAAAATTATAAACGTCAATAAACGTTATAGATAGACAATCTTTAGGCATTGCTGAGCGTTGCTGTATGGATTGTGCCGGGTGTAAACGCTTTTTTAACTTGTAAATGTTCTGTCATGCTCAAAACACTATTTTCCTGTATCATGGTACTTGCTTTTTCCGGCACGCTGCTGGCACAAACCAGTGATGACCTAAGGAAGAAACAGGCTGATATTCAACGGGAAATAGACGAATTGAGGCAATCGTTGAATGATACGAAGAAAAATAAGAAGGCGGGTTTGGGGCAATTATCGCTGATTACAAAAAAGCTGCGCCTCCGGGAGCAGGCCATTAACAATATCAATGACCAGATCAATGTGATCCAGAGTAATATCCACCAATCGCGCAATGAGATCAGCCGGCTGAAGCAGGAACTGGATACGTTGAAAGCGCAATACGAGAAAAGTGTGGTGTATGCCTATAAGAACAGGAGCAATTATGACTTTCTGAACTTTATCTTCTCTGCCTCCAATTTCAATGATGCGCTGAAACGGATAGAATACCTGAAGTCTTACCGGCAGTACCGGGAACAGCAGGCTACTTCGATCAAGAGCACGCAGCTGTTGCTTCAAGGTAAGATAACGGGACTGGAAAGCACACAAAAGCGTAAGAGTGATGCCTTGCAGGAGCAGCAAAAAGAAAAGGTGGTATTGGTAGAAGAACGTAAAGAAAAAGACGAGATCGTTAATAAGCTCAAGGCGCGTGAACGTGAATTGACAAAAGAACTTACCGATAAACAAAGAGCGGATAAGAAACTGCGGGATGGTATCATGGCGGCCATTCGCCGGGAAACAGAAAAGGCGAAAGCGGAAGCCAGGCGCCGGGAAAAAGAAGAAGCTGCTGCTGCGGCCGCTGCTGCAAAAAGAGAAAAAGCTGCCGCTGCTGCTAATGAAAAGGCTACAACCCCCAATCCCAATACAACAGCAGCTCCTAATACGCCTGCCAAAACAGCGCCCGTTAAACCCAAAAGTGTATTTGAGACCACTCCTGAAGGGGTGCTGATCTCTGATAATTTTGAAAAGAACCGTGGCAAACTGCCCTGGCCGGTAGACAAAGGACAGATCAAGATCCACTTTGGTCCTTACCGTATTCCTGAAATTAATATTACGGGCAATAACCCCGGCCTTACGCTTGAAACGGAGGAAGGTGCGGCTGTAAAAGCAGTATTTGATGGCGAAGTGATCTCTGTATTTGAAGTAGATGGCAGCAGTGCGGTATTTGTGCGCCATGGTAAATACTTCACTACGTACAGTAACCTCAATGGGGTAACGGTGAGTAAAAACCAACAGGTAAAAGCCGGGCAGGTATTGGGTAAAGCGGCCCCCAACAGTGAAGGCAATGGCGAAATTGAGTTTGTGTTGATGCAGGATACGCGTAACCTGGATCCGGAACCGTGGATCAGGAGGAGGTAGACAGCTGCGAGCTGTGAGCTACGAGCTGCGAGTGGAAAGCCAACAATGGAAATGCAAGACCGACCTAACAATAATAAAACCCCGCTTCTGGCGGGGTTTTCCTATAGAATACCTTTAAGGAACTACAAAAATCGATTGTATAACTCTTCGTATTGGGGAACGATCCTGTCGATATCGAACAGGCGGGCATGAGCGGCGGCATTCTGCTTAAACTGTTGGAGTTTGGCAGGGTCGGACAACAACTCAATGGCATACCTGCCCATGGTTTCTACATCTCCCACATTGGCCAGGTAACCAGTTTGCCCATGTACATTGATCTCGGGCAAGCCGCCTGCATTGGTAGAAATAACGGGTACTCCCGCGGCCATGGCTTCCAGGGCAGCCAAACCAAAGGATTCATAATCGGAGGTGAGGAGGAACAGATCGGCAATGGCCAGGATATCTTCCATCTGCTCTTGCTTGCCCACGAAACGGGTTTCATCGCAGATGCCCAGTTCACGACACATGGCTTCGGCAGTTGGCCGTTCGGGTCCATCGCCTACAAACAATAATTTACTGGGTACTTTCTTGACGGTTTCGGCAAAGATCTTGACGACATCCTGCACGCGTTTCAGTTTCCGGAAGTTGGAAGCATGCAGCAGTATTTTTTCGCCATTGGGGGCTATGACACGACGGAATGCATCGATGGGTTTTTTATTGAACCTTTTTACATCCACAAAGTTTTGGATCACTTCTATTTCTTTCCCGATCTGGAAGTTCTTATAGGTTTCATCGCGCAGGTTGTTGGATACGGCTGTAATGGCGTCGCTTTCGTTGATGGAAAAAGTAACCACGGGCGCAAAGGTCTTGTCCTTGCCTACCAGGGTAATATCTGTACCATGCAGGGTGGTGACGACGGGTATTTTTTTGCCTTGTTTTTCCAGGATCATCTTGGCCATATAGGCAGCGGAGGCATGGGGGATGGCATAATGTACATGCAGCAGATCGATATTGGAGTTGACGATCACATCCACCATGGTACTGGCCAGGGCGGTTTCGTAGGGCGGGTAATCGAATAAAGGATAGTGGGGCACGCGCACTTCATGGTAGAAGATATTGGCGTTGAACTCACTCAGTCTCACTGGCTGCTGGTAGGTGATAAAATGGACCTGATGGCCTTTATCGGCCAGGGCTTTCCCCAATTCTGTGGCCAAAACACCGCTACCACCAAACGTAGGATAACATACAATACCAATACGCATACGCTGCTTAATATTTTAAGGCTGTGAAGGTAAATGAATTAGTTTGGAATTAACTTTAGCCGAAATTAACACCTATGATGCGCAGAATGTTCATTTTTTGGGCAGTTCTAAGCTCCCTCTCTGCCCTGGCCCAACAAGAAGACTCACTTTTGATACGGGCTGTAGCCGATGAAATACTGGTCAATGGCAAAGCTTATGAGAATCTACGTGTTTTAACAAAACAGGTTGGCGCCCGGCTATCGGGTTCACCCGGTATGTATAAAGCAGAGGCCTGGGGCCGGAAAACGCTGGAACAATCCGGGGCAGATAACGTGTGGTTACAGGAATGCAAGGTACCGCACTGGGTACGTGGAGGAAAAGATGAGGCGCATGTGGTTGGAACCTCTAAAAATACACCGCTGGATATCCTGGCGCTGGGCAATTCGGTAGGTACAGGCGCCAGGGGTGTAAAAGCGCCGGTGATCCTCATTGGCAGTTTTGATGAGCTGGAACAACGGAAGGATGAAGTAAAAGGAAAGATCGTTTTTTACAATTATGCTTTCAATAATAAGCTGGTGAGTACTTTCCAGGCCTATGGAGTTGCAGGGCGGTATCGTTCGCAGGGGCCCAGCCGGGCGGCCAAATATGGTGCGGTGGCGGTACTGGTGCGCTCTATGAGCAATGCAGCCGATAACAATCCGCATACGGGTGGTATGAATTACAATGATTCCTTTCCCAAGATCCCCGCAGCAGCGGTGGGATTGATGGATGCGGATAAACTGGCGGCGCTTATAAAAGATAATAAAAATACAACGGTGTACCTGAAAACGCTGGCTACGATGCTGCCAGATACAATTGGACACAATGTAATTGGGGAGTGGAAGGGTAGTGAGTTTCCGGAGCAGGTGATTACGGTTGGTGGTCACCTGGATAGCTGGGACCCTGCGGAAGGAGCACATGACGATGGGGCAGGTTGTGTTCAGTCGATCGAGGTATTGCGGGCTTTGAAAGCAATCGGTTACCGGCCCAAACGTACCATTCGTGTGGTATTGTTTGCCAACGAGGAAAATGGCCTGCGGGGCGGTACCAAATATGCGGAAGAAGCCAAGGTCTATGGGGAACAACATTATTTTGCGCTGGAAAGTGATGCCGGTGGGTTTACGCCCCGGGGATTTGGGTTTACGGTATCGGATGCGCAATTGACCAAGATACGGCAATGGGCCCCATTGTTTACTCCTTATGGCGTGTTTGAACTGAGTCAGGGAGGCGGTGGGGCGGATATTGGCCCGCTGAACAGGACGTTCAAAACACCACTGGCGGGTTTGCAACCGGACTCGCAACGTTATTTTGATATCCATCATGCGCGCAGTGATGTTTTTGAAGCGGTGAACAAACGGGAATTGGAACTGGGCGCTGTCAATATGGCTGCATTGATCTATCTTGTTGATAAATACGGATTGTAACATGAAAGCGAAGCACTACATCATTTTGAGTTTACTGATCATCCTGGTAGGGTTTGTTTATTTCCGCTTTTATTGGGTTTTTGCCGAAGGCACGAAGGCGGGTATATTGAATACGTTTCAGAAGAAAGGGTATATATTCAAAACGTATGAGGGCAAGATCATCCAGAGTGGCTTTAAGGTGAATATACAGAGTAATGAATTTGAGTTTAGTGTAACGAGTGAGTCAGTAGCCAAAACCCTGCTGGAAAACTCCGGCAAAGATGTGGAGCTGCATTATAAAAGTTATTTTGGCTCCTTGCCCTGGCGCGGGATGCAAACCTTTATTGTAGACAGTGTGTATGAAGTAAGGGGGAGTAATGGGGAGACGATTATTAGTCCGAAGAGTAAGTAGTCGGCAATCGTCTCTATAAGATACTATCTTCTTTCTTCGGCGAGGAAGCAAAATACGGTGGGGCGTTTGTGGAGGTCGGGTATACTTTTCTTCCACTCGCCAATTGTTTTGGTTTGAATAAATTCGGTGGATGCTGTGAGGTCGGCCGCTATGCATAAGCGGGTAGCGGGTTGACAGGCTTTGAGTAAAGCTTCGAGCATCTGGTTGTTGCGATAAGGGGTTTCTATAAACAACTGGGTGCATTGCTTACGGGATGATTCTGCCTCCAGCTCACGGATGTGCTTAATGCGGTGCCCGGTATCAATGGGCAGGTAACCTACAAACTGGAATTGCTGTCCATTCATGCCACTGCCCATGAGGGCCAGGAGGATGGCGCTGGGGCCGGTGAGGGGCTTTACTTTGGCGGCTACCTCATGTGCTACGCCTGCCAGTATCTGGCCTGGATCGGCTACTCCGGGACAGCCGGCTTCGCTGATGATGCCTATATTTTTACCTTCCTTCAGGCATTTTCTGAACTGTGAACGGACGGCTTCTTCTGCTTTATGGATGGTGACCCACTGGTAATCATCGATCACCATTTCCTTCCAAAGTACTTTTAGGTAACGCCTGGCACTCCGTTCATTTTCTACAAAGAATACCTGGCATTCCTTTACTGCTGACAGCACATAGGCCGGAATGGTTTCGGTAGCGGTTTCATGTAAAAATGAAGGTATCAGGTATACGGTGGGTGACGACATATTGATCTTTCTTTATTGGGAATCAGACTTCTTTGTTCTGGTAATACAGGCTAATGGTAGCGGCTATTACAGCATAAGCGGGGGCCAAAACCCATCCTACAATGGGGATGAGGTGCATGAGGTAAAATACCATACCATTGCCAATGGCCAGCCCCTTGTGCTTGCCTATGAACTCAATGCTTTCGGTCGGGGATAGTTTATGGCGCTCGCAACTATAATCGAGCATGGAGAAACCATAATAATAGCATTCTACAAACAACACGATCACGGGGGTAACCCATCCTACTACGGGGAAAAAAGAAAGGATCAGGAGACAGATGGAATAGACGGTTTGCCATAAGGTATTGCGTAATGCCAGCCTGATACCCCGCAGGATATCTTTCATCAATTGTTTCCAGCTAAAAGGAAAGTCTTTTCCGGTCAGGATGGCTTCGGTCTTTTCGCTGAGGTAAGCGAAAAGGGGAGAGCCAATGATGAGAAAAAGGTATTTAAACAGGGAGAAATAGATCAGTACAAGAAGGAGGCGAACCATGATCTCGCCCATCATAAAAATAAAACTCAGGAACCCACTTTCCTGGCGGTGTAGCCAGCGATCAATACCCAAGCTATGGCTGAGGTAGGTAACAGCTGAGCCTGAAGAAACGAAGAAAAAGATCATGCCGGCCACAAAAAGGATCATGTACAGGATGCCCGGAATAATGATCCATTTCCACAACTGGTGTTTGGAAACAAACCTGTGCGCCCTGATATAGGACTGGATAGCTATTACTATTTCTTTCAGCAAGTTTTATAAATTTGAGGTGCCCGGGGCCGTGACTCACAGGATAAGGAATTGCTTGTGCAGTCAAACTTAACAAATATATCTATTGAATAATCAATGAAAAAACTGGACCAGGAATTTTATGACCGTACGGATGTGGTGAAAATAGCCACAGCATTGCTGGGGAAGGTGCTGGTTACCAATTTTGAAGGGCAGTTGACTTCCGGGCGGATCGTGGAAACAGAGGCCTATGCGGGCGAGATAGACAGGGCATCGCATGCCTGGGGAGGGCGCCGTACGAACCGTACAGAGGTGATGTATGGCAAGGGCGGAACAGCTTATGTATACCTGTGTTATGGCATCCATCAAATGTTCAATGTCGTTACGAATCAACAAGGTATTCCGCATGCCATACTGGTGCGGGCGCTGGAACCATTGGCAGGTATAGATATCATGTTACAACGTACGGGTAAAAAGCAATTGGACTTTACGCTTACCAAGGGGCCGGGTAATGTGGGCAAAGCGATGGGGTTTCACACCCGGCATACGGGATTGCATTTATCAGGGGATGAAATTTACATTGCAGATGATGGAATGGTGGTCAAGAAAAGTGAGGTACTGGCCACGCCGCGTATTGGGGTTGACTATGCCGGCGATGATGCAGCTTTGCCCTACCGGTTTATTATCCGGGATAATCCTTATGTAAGTGGGAAGAAGGTTGGGCTCGTGCGCAAGTGAAGTGGCAAATGTTCAATGCTAGAACCGGGGACAGGGAATACCTTTATTACCCGCGGGGAAATTAATATAGATGAGGGAAATCTCAATACCACCCCGGCTTTGGGAAGCGGTTTTGAGGCTGGAGATATTTACATCGTAAGAGGCGCCCAGGCGGAAACCTCCAAATTCAAGACCTAAATAAGGGATCACGGCATCATTTACATTGTTGAAGCGGGTCCAAAGGCCAGCGTAAAAGTTGGTGGGATTTTCTTCATCGCCATTTACATTGAACCCTACGGCGCCACCCAATACGATGTTGTTGGCGGATGCCTGGCGGCTGAACAGGGAACTGAGGTAAATGGTTTTGCTACGATCGCCTAAAGGAATGGCACCGCCTGCATGTGCAGTAATGCGGGGATTGAGGGTATAATAAATACCGGTAAAACTTTCCTGGGGTTTATTGATGTGATAAGCTGACACTCCCAGGTAAAAGTTATTGTATCCATCGGTGGAACCATTGTAGAGGGCTCCCAAGCTAAAGTCGAAATATTTAACATTGACAACCTGGTTATCGATCGCTTCTCCACTGGGGTTGGTCCAGCCGCCCAATAAGTCGAGTTCATTCTCAAAATTCAGCTTGGTGCCATCCAGTCTTTTATTGGTATAGGTACCCTGGAATCCAATGCCAATCTGGTGGAGGCCATCTTCATCCAATCCTTTGTGGTAGGCGGTAGTGACTGAAATAGAGTTGGTGGTCAATATGCCATTGGCGGTTCTATCGGTCATTGCCATTACGCCAACGCCCCAGGTATCCAGTTCGGACAGGCGGCTGCGCATGATGGGTGCATCGAAGGATGCGGTGGAAGTGATAAAGGCATTGCTGATAGCAGGCCATTGATCACGGTAATTGCCGGCTATGCGGAAATTGCCATTGAACTTACCTGTCAATGCAGGATTGAGGCTCAAGGGAGAAACAAAAAATTGGGAAAAGTTGGGGTCCTGGGCTGTAGTGGGGGTAACTTTCAGCATCAGGCAAACAGCCATCAGTATAAATAAATTCCTCATCCGCATATTTGGTACTTACTAAGTACCTCCAAAGTACAACAAAAAGGGGGAATGTCAATGCAAATTCTACATTTGGACCTTAACACCGAATGCAAGGTCGCCTGCATCACCCAAACCGGGCACAATGTATCCTTTGGCGGTTAGCTCCTCATCGATGGCTCCGCACCACAGTTTTACATTTGGTTCACTGCGCAGTACATATTCAATTCCAACGGTGCAGGCAATGGCTACTACGATATGAATCTCGCGTGGGTGGCCCTCTTCGCGTAAATACTGGATGGTTTTTACGAGGGAAGAACCGGTGGCGAGCATGGGATCGGATATAATTACTACGCGGTTTTCCAGTTCGGGACAGGAAACATATTCTAAACTTATTTCAAATGATCCGTCGCGCTCATGTTTACGGTATGCCGAAATAAAAGCATTATCGGCTTTGTCGAAATAATTGAGCAGGCCCTGGTGGAGGGGAAGTCCCGCGCGCAGGATGGTAGCCAACACGGGTTGTTCCTTTAGTACATCGCATAGTGAAGTGCCCAATGGTGTTTGTACTTCCTTCTCTTCGAAGTCGAGTACCTTACTGATCTCATAGGCTGCTATTTCGCCAATCCGCTCGAGGTTACGGCGAAAACGCATCCTGTCGGTCTGGATCTGCACATCGCGTATTTCGCTGACCCACTGAGAAACCAGGGAACATTGGTCACTTAAATTGATTACCATGCTTTAAGTTTGTGGACAAAACTATAACCTACGTTCTGAAATCAGAAATATAAAAATTATGGTATATCGTGTAATTGGACTCATGAGTGGCAGTAGCCTGGACGGACTGGACATGGCTTTTGTTGAATTCCATGAACAGTCGGGGACCTGGAACTATGAAATAAAGGCCACGGCCTGCTATGGGTATAGTGCGGAATGGATGGAAAAGTTACAACAAGCTACCAGTCTTAATGCGCTGGATTACCAACTGTTGCATACTGCATACGGGCATTATACGGGGGAGTTGGTGAATGCTTTTATAGCGGCCAATGGCCTGGATTACCAGGTACAGCTCATTGTTTCTCACGGACATACCACCTTCCATGTGCCAGCCCGGCAAATGACGGCGCAGCTGGGGGATGGGGCTGCTATAGCGGCGGTAACGGGCATTAACGTGGTGAGTGACCTGCGGGCGATGGATCTTGCGCTGGGTGGTCATGGCGCTCCCATTGTGCCGATTGGTGAAAAATTGCTGCTGAAGGAATATCCCTTATTCCTGAACCTGGGTGGCATTGCCAATGTAAGCTGTAACCTGACGGATCAGTATATCGCTTTTGATGTATGCCCGGCCAACCGGGTGCTCAATATGCTGGCTGCTAAAGCTGGCAAGGGGTATGATGAAGGGGGGCAACTGGCCGCCAGCGGCACCCTGCAACCTGAATTGTTAAAGACGCTGAATTCGCTGGCGTATTATCAACTGCCTGCTCCCAAATCGCTGGCCAATGATTTTGGTACGGATGTGGTGTTTCCGCTGGTGGCGGGGTCACGGTCCTCTATACCAGATAGTTTGCGGACGTATGTGGAGCATATTGCGGTGCAGGTGCAGCAAGCTTTGAGCTTTGAACAGCCGGCTACGAGCTACGAGCTGCGAGCTGCGAGCGAACAGCCTTCGCGGAAATTGCTGGTGACGGGTGGTGGTGCGCACAATACTTTTCTTGTAGAGCGGTTGACAGCGCTGCTTGGTGAGATCAATATAGCAGTCGTGGTACCGGATAAAAAACTGGTTGATTTTAAGGAAGCGATCATTATGGGATTGATTGGTGTGCTGCGCTGGCGCGAGGAAAATAATGTACTGGCCTCGGTAACGGGCTCACAACGCAATAGCATTGGCGGGGCGGTGTGGATTGGGCAGGAAGCGTAGGGAACAGCCAGCTACGAGCTGTGAGCTGCGAGCGGGGAAGCGGATAAGTTGTCTTGTTCGGATAGCCTTGTGAAACTTAACATGGCCGGTAATTATAACGGTCATACATTTCGTATATTGTAACGGTTAGCCTACCCATTGAAGGCTAAAAATCAAATGCGTAGAATCAATAAACCTGCCACGGTTGCTCAACTGCTGGCATTCCTGCTGCTGTATTCCGGAACGATTGCCCAACAAGCATCCTCGCTGGAGAAAAAATACTTTACGTTATTAAGAAAAGAATTTGTGGCCAATAATGCCTTGCAAACGGTGGCGTTTGTAGAGCAGCGATGGCGCCTTGCGGGCAATACCGGGTTTAATGAAAGTATCTATTATGTAGAAAAGATCTTGCAGGCGGCTGGTTTTGTAAAAGAAACGAAAGGGGAGACGGACGCTGTCATGACCTACCGGATTGAAAAACGCGCTATGAAGCGGCCCACCTGGGAGCCAGTGAATGCGCAATTGTATATAGTAGGTGAGGATAAACCGTTGCTGGAGTTCAAGACGAATCGAAACATGCTGGCCATCAACTCTGCCTCCACGCCGGCCGGCGGAGTAACTGCGGAGTTGATCGATATCGATAAAGCAAGTGATAAGGACCTGGAAGGGAAGGACCTGAGGGGTAAGATCATTATGGCGGATGGAGGCATTGGCAATGTGCATACGAAAGCTATGGCAAAGGGAGCGCTGGGCGCTTTGTCGTACGCCTTACCCGGTTATACGCAACCACAAAAACATGTGAACTCAATCCAATTTTCGGGCATCCGGTTGGAACCTGATTCCACACAACGTAAATGGGGTATTCTTTTGTCGAATGCTGCCCGGACGAAACTAAAAGCGGCGCTGGCCAAGGGGCCGGTGCAGGTGCGGGTGGTTACTGAAACAAAGATCTATAACTCCGAAGAACTGACGGTTGTAGCCAATGTACGCGGTACGGATAAACCCGATGAGCGTTTTGTATTCAGTGCGCATGTGCAGGAGCCTGGCGCCAATGATAATGCTACAGGAGTAGGTGCGCTGGCAGAAATGGCACGTGTAACGGCGTTGCTGGTAAAAGCTAAAAAAATAGCACCCCAACGCACGATCACTTTTTTGTGGGGGGATGAAATTGTATCTACCAACCGTTATATCAAAGACGATTCTGTACGGGCGCAAGGTATCAAGTGGGGACTTAGTCTTGATATGGTAGGAGAGGATGTTCAAAAAACGGGGGGCAGTTTCCTCATTGAAAAAATGCCTGATCCTTCTGCGATCTGGACCAGGGGCAATGATAAGCACAGTGAATGGGGCGGCTCTCCCTTACAAGAGGCCGATTTGTTTCCGCATTATTTTAATGACCTGCTGTTGAACCGTTGTTTGCAGGAATCAAAAGCCACGGGATGGGTGGTGAATACGAATCCATTTGAGGGGGGGAGTGATCATACGCCCTTTTTGCAGGCTAAGATACCGGGCTTGCTGATGTGGCACTTTACGGATGTATTTTATCATACGGATGGCGACCGCCTGGACATGGTATCGGCTGAAGAAATGAAACATGTAGGAGTTAGTGCCCTGGCCACGGCTTACCTACTTACGCAGGCTGACCGGAAAACGGCGCTGTCACTTATCAAGGACCTGACTGCTAATGCGCTGCAGCGATTGCAAACTGAATGCGCATTGGGTAAGGCTGAGGTACAGAAGGGTGGTGATGCGGCCAAAGAAAAACATATCCTTGAAGTATGGCGTGACTGGTACCTGACTGCGATCGAAAAAACAACCGATATATCTGTGAAGGGAGCTGACGCTAAAATAAAGAAGGCCATTGCACAGGCACAAAAGCAGGTGCGGGCGGCAACGGAGCAGTGTATGGAGGAAGTTGGAAAGTTGAAAGGTTGAAAAGTTGAAAGGGGAGAGGCGCCTTTAGATCAGGGTGAGCCGCCTTTTGAAGGCGACCCACCCCAGGACATTCTTAAAGGGCGACCTACCCTACAGTCAGCTTAGCTGATTGCCTTTCTTAAACTTTCTTTGGTACAGGTATAGAGGCGGGAGGTTTTTTGGCGGGTGGTGGTTTTTTTATGGAAGATAAAACCCGCTTTCTCCATTTTATTATTCAGGTATTCATTCTCATCCAATTGCATCACGATCCGTTTTACTTCCAGGAAAGAGAAAAGGAACTCCAGGGTAGCCTGCATGGCACAAAGCGCGTAATTGCTTATCAATAACCTTTCTGGTTTGATCAGGAACTGCAGGCGGTAGTCGCCCGGTTTTACCTGGTACTGTAAGCTGATGTCATCGGCAGCGGCCTGGTAAACATCTGCCTGGGCCAGGTTGGTATTGTTCATCATGACCATAAAGGATTGGGCGGTGCCCGATCCGGCAATGCGGCTGTATATTTCATGCAGGTGCTCTACATGGGCCTCCTTTTTGAGGTGGCGTGTATACTCCCATGGCAGCCAATTGTAAATGACGGGCAGATCGGTGGACAGACAAAGGAGGCGTAATGATATGATGACCTGGTCGGCCACAAAATGCCGGGTATAGATGATGTTCTGTACGGTATCATAAGAAACCGGTTTGCAAAGCATTTTGCGCACAACATTCAATTCAGTGGTATCAGCGAGGTCGTCTTGCGTACCTGCCTTGCCCTCGATTACGGTGGGTGTAGGAATAAAACTGGTGGACATTACTATAAGGTTTTAAGCATGTAACCAGTGCCTTGACCAAGAATAAAAATAGAAAGGGGTACGTGTCAGATGATCTCGAAAAGGGAGTAAATTATCTGGTGGCTTTCGTTGCCGTAGCCAAATAATAGTAAGTGTTCGTTGGTTAGTCGGAAAACGAAACAGGAATTTGATTCTTTTTTCTGAATGTGCGATCATAGTATGGCCCTATTTTGGTGAAGTAATTTGTAGCATGTAGTGGCTGCTATATGGAAACACTTAGCTGGCGGATGGATGGTGAGGAATGCCAACCAGGGAGCCTGCTAAAATAAAAAACGGGGATCTGCCTCACAAATAAGATGTATAACCGAACTTGTACCGGCATTTGACCATTAAACCTGTCTGTATGAACGTCCATATCCTTTCGGAAAGTGAAGGGAATATTATATTATCTGATTCAGAACCAACCTGGTTGTGGGAATATAAGTTGCCTGAATCACGCAGCATGACGGCTTCCGGGGCTTTTGGCGACTTACTGCTGCAGGAAACGCCTGGTCATCAATACTCGGTATGGTACAATAATTACCAACTCAAAAGGGGGGACCGGCTTACGATCATCCGGCCTGCGCCGGTGTATACCCTCCGATTTATATTGAACAATAGCTTTAATTATTATGATCCCAAAGTGGGTAGTGTGCCCATGCATGAAAGGGGGTATAACTTATTGTATGCCGGTACGGTACCGGAAAAGATCAGCTTTAAAGACAAGTCGTATACCAACCTGGAGATCCATTTTGCACGCGATTACCTGGCTTCTTTTTCGCCTCATTTTGCACACCTGGCTGAGTGGCTGCGGAAAGCGGAGAAGCAGCCTTTTTCCCGCTTTTGTAAGGTGAACCAGGTAGCCACTGCTGATATGATGCGTTGTATCAAGGAGCTGCTCAATTGTCCTTATACGGGCGCCTTGCGGGAGATGCATTATGACGCGCTGGTCAGGGAATTGTTAATCAGTGTATTGTATCAAACGGCCAACTACCCGATGGGGAAGATCATCCGATTTACGACGAAGGAGGTGGAAACGATGTATGAGCTAAAAACCTATTTGCTCACGAACAGGGATAAGCCATTGAAGCTGGAAGAACTGGCCAGTATGTATGCTATTACGACGCGTACTTTAAAAAGGCGTTTCCATACTTTGTTTGGTGTGAAGCTGTATAATTTTTTGTTGGACATAAGGATGGAGCAGGCGAGCATGTTGTTGTTGGAAACCGATACTTCGATCGAGCAAATAGCGATGCTTACGGGTTACCAGAGTTTTGCCAACTTTTCTACTGCGTTTAAAAAGTATTATGGTCATCCTCCCAAGTATTTCAGGAGCCGGTAAAGTATTTTGACTTATTGGTCATTTATGAAAAAAAGAATCCTTCTATCTAAAACAGGCGCCTGAAGAGCAGGGTATATTTGTAGTGCCATTGCGGGGAATGAAAGGCGGCTGATGCGAAAGGGAGTAAAATGGGCTAGTGGTCAATTATGAAAAAAATGCTCCCGGGTTCTACCACAAGTGGCACAATTGTTCGGGTATCAATGTGGAGAAGCAGGCGGCTAACAGGTTCGGGCAGCAGGGTAAAATAGTGAGTATAGATAAAGTGACCCGGGCTTTTTTAACAATGGAGTTCATGCACGTAATAAAGTTTCGAATGTTGAGGTTGGGCTCTGTATTTTATTATTGCCGTTGGACGGCAACTGATTATTTGAAAATTAGTCTTAGTCGATCAAATCATGGCCACACGAGAAGTAGCTGTTTTCATCCGGGCTGCCGGCCGTGTTATGGGTTAATGGGTGAAAATCCTTTTTGCAATTGAGGACCTATATTCAACATTAGCCCTGCACACAGAACGTACAAGCTTGTTAATGGTGAGCTAACTATTGGCTTACCAGGGTGGTTCTGAATAGGACGGTTTGTATAATTGCCGGCGCCCTTTTTTAAAGTTTTGAGCTGCGAGTTGCGAGTCGTGAATCGGCAGTCGGCAATCGGCAATCCTCTGCTTCGATAGCGTCCGACAGTTGATAGATAGCCGGTGGTGGAAACCAACGGCCGGGGCGATTGTGTTTCTGAAAAAATATTAATGATCGGTGCAGTGATCCTGCGCCTTTTTTATTTATAAATCCCGAGGAACAAGCATATCTCTTTTTCGTTCAGGCCTCTAAAGCGGGCATACTCGCCAATGGTGAGTACCTGGTTTTCGTTCTTGCCCAACTTCTTTCTTATTTCAGTGAGTATACGGCTACAGGTACGCTGCTTTTTGCCTGTGAGCCTTTGTACGTCTTTGTTTTCTATCGCCCTGATAAAAGCAATGTTTTCCATACAAAACAAGTTTGAAGGTTGATGATTGTGTTTGGGGGCAGTTGAATGGGGGATAAGCTGCCAACATGCTGTGCCAATAGAACAGAACGGGAGTTGCTGAAGAGACGAGGGAAATGAAAGGGGCAGTTTTACCGGAAGTAGAAAATGTGGTTTATGGGTTAGTAAAGGGTGTTAACCTAAATTTAATATGATTTCCTGAATTTATAAAAGTTTTGTAGGGGCTTTAAGCATTTTCTAACAAGCCTGCGTAATTCTACGCGGAACCATTGCTGGCGTATAGAATGGCAGTTGCGCGTTGATTGGCACTCATCATTCCTTCACTGGTTATTGTATACCACTCCATGCATGCTGCGAGGATCAGCATCCCGTATTGATTGTCCCTTGTTTCAAAAGTGAATTGACGGGAAGGGGATGGATTCAGGTCTGTTATTAATCCCTGTATGCTTTTACTCATTGAATCTGTGCAGCCATCTTCTGCATTGAAATGGGCCAATCTAAAAGTGATCTTGTAATTATTTGTTGCACCTATTGGCTGTATACAGTGGGCGGGGACAAATGGGGGTACCTCTATTTTAATTTCCCCGGTATTGTTTTGCTCCTTTATGATGACCGGCATTTTACAGGCTTTGCCGAATGGTTTCACCTTGTTGAACTCAAATCCTACCAAACCCGCTGTATTGGTCTGAAAGATGTTCCTGCTACCCAGGTCGTTTGTGGTGTCGGTGTCCAACAATTTCAGGATGCAGCTTACCAGGCGGGACGTGACCCTGTTGTCCTGGCCTTTTATTGATAAACCATTCCGGATCATCTTGACCATTTTGGCGGCATGGCCAAATTCGGTTGCATATTTACGTGTCATAGCAAAAGCGGGATCCGTTTTGATGCGTTGGGCTGACATACCAATTTTCCGGGCCTTGTAATAATCGCCCATGAGAATGAGGGAATAACCTGGAATTTTTTTGTTTGATCTTTTGCCGGGCATATAACCTAGTTTTTGGGTTATGCATTTTTTAAAGGGGAACCGGGCAGGGCCCGGTTCCGTGTGTAAGCAAAGGATAGGGTGTGCAGGGGCAGCGGTTACGGCGTATCTACTGCGAAAACCTGTAATGCTGCTTCATTTTTGCTGAACCGAAAGGTATCGCCATTTACAATTTTCTTGAACTCGATACCCATGATGACAAAAATGGGAGAAGTGCTGGCGCCCGGAAGGGTAGCCTGCAGGTTGGCGGCGACTGTGGGGGTACGATCCCAGGGGAGGGCCGCTGTTTCGGCCTGTGCAGTATAGGATGTACCCTCAAAAAAATCAATGACGGCTGCCGCCATGAAAAAGCTATAATGCGTGGCGCCATCGGCTACTACAATATCCTGTCGGGGAATGTAGGATGGCAAACTGATGGTGACCTGGCCTGTTGCCCGCGAGAGGGCTACTGTGGGCTCGACCCTGGCGACTGCACGGAGTGGCAGGGGCAGGTTGAAATCGAACCCAACGAGGTTGTTGAGGGTACCATCTTCTACCCTGCGGGAACCATAGGTGCCGGTGGTATCGGATTGCAGGGTAGTGATCATGGTTTTGAGTAACCGGCTCATGAGGCGGTTATCGGCGGCCCTGCTGATCTGGGCATTCCATGCATCGCGGAATACCCTGGCGGCTTTGCCGGCAATACCAAACTCGCTTGCATTGCGACGGGTGAGGTCGTATGTTTCGGCGGTGAGGTATTTGTCTTTGTTGAATTTTCCTGCCTTCCTGACCATGTAACCATCCTGGGACTCAAAAAAATTGAGCTGGTCTATCTGGCCCTTGATCTTGACGACGGGGCTTATTTGCTTTCCCATGTTTTTGAATTTTAAAAATTGATAATTGGATCTTACCTGCCGCCCGCGGAGCAGCAGTTGTATACAGACTTTCCTTTTAGGGGTGGGGCGCCAGCTGCCCTGCCACTTTTTAAAGAAAGGGGCTGTTTTTTGATTAACGCTATTTGTACCCTTGATGTACCCTTCATCTACCCTTCATGTACCCTATAGATACCCTTCAGCCTCCTTTTTATCTTGCTCTATCACTTCCATACAAACGTACATACGCTGGTGAGCGTTTCCAAATGTTGGTGGCCGTAAGTGGCGTGAATTGGCTAAGATGACATGATTTGGCTGCAATCGGCAGGTGTGAGTCGGCAATCGGCAGTCGGCAATCGGCAATCACTTGCTTCGCTTGAGGGGAAGTTGAAAGCGCCGATAGTAGACAATTGATGCAATGTTGGTCAGGAATGGACAGGTTGGTCATGGGGATTTGGAAAATGGGTGGCGGTGTTCGTACGTTTGTGTTGTTACGTTAGTCATGACAATGTTAACAATGGTTTTTGGTTTTATGCAAAGGACAGACCACAGAAAGGTAGCCGCAACCCAACCCGTTTTTCCGGACAAGCATTTACCGCCTGTTGAAGCCAGCCGCAGGCCTTCCGGACAAAGTGCCGGGCAACCGATGAAAAATGAGGTGGGTGGCGCGTACACCTAACAAGGAATCCATTTTTATTCATTTCAAAAAACAATCGTTATGAGTATACAGGAAAGAATGCAATCGCCAACGCCGCCCTTCTTTGCGAAGTTGCGGAACTGGAGTTTGATCCTGGTGGCGGTGAGTGGCGCACTGCTCACGACACCGGTGGTATTGCCGGCTGTTGTGATCAAGGTGGCGGGCTATCTAGCCGTTGCCGGAACTGTAGCTGGCGCTGTGAGCCAGGCAGTGACGACTAATCCCGGCCAGTAAGCGCTCCGTTTTTAATCCAGTATGCCTATGGGCCCCGTTCGAGAGAGCGGGGCTTTGTTTTGAATACAGCTGTGACGGGCAGTCGGCAATCGGCAGTCGGCAATCGGCAATGAATACAGCTTCGAGTTGTGAGTTGGCAATCGTCTGCTTCGATAACCATTAGCCCGTGAGGAATATGAAAAGAAAAAAGGGCCGGAGCCCTTTTATAAATACAATACTGAACCGGCCAGGAGAGGGCGGTACTGCCCACGAGGATGATGCGCCCGGCAAACTCCTTTTCAAAAGCCGCGCACTGGGAGCGGCGGACGGCAAATACGCGGCACTGCTCAATGCCCACCATACAACAGGTAGTACGGGCGACGAGATAATACTTCATACTAAAAATTTTAAAATAAAAAAATAACAGCAAAAGCTGCACGCAGCGGGCATTGCGGCATAAGCGCTAAGCCAAAAGTAGTGCGGAATAAATGGGTGGATTGCTATCGGTGAACCTATAGGAAGGAGCTGGTGCAGGATGAGGTGATGAGGATTTGTACTATCGCTTTATGCCGAAACTTTTGGCAGCTCCCGGGGAGCGTCGGCAATCGACAATCATTCTTCGGCAATCGGCAGTCGGCAGTCGGCAATCTTCCCGCGGAGCGGGACAAGTTTAACTTCGATATAGGGAGGGGCAGCCGGGCATGCCGCAATAATTTTGTGTATCCCTTTTTTGCATTTTTTAGTATGAAGTAGCAAGGCGCCAACGGTCGTGGATGGGGGGATTGCAGTCAGTGCGGGAAAGGCCGCCAGCAAAAAGGTGCAGGCTTTTGAAAAGGGTTTGTTCTGGCATTACTTGTGGGTAATGCCCTTTCATGCGGGGCTGTTGGGTAAGGACGTTTTGATTTGCTAACAGTGAACAATTGTCTTTCCTGGAATTCGCATTCATTCTGATCCTTGCAGCTTCTTCCTTTCAATTCGTTCTCTTTCCTGAATTAACACCTGGTGCAGCTTTTTTTCCAATACTTTTTTTGACGGTAATTCTGTCCAGTATTCTGCCACCAGAATTCCATCTTTGTGAATTTCAAGTAATTCAATCTGCTCCCTGCTGGCTTCGGCACACAAGATCAAGCCTATTGGCTTCTCCTCTCCCTCCTGCTTTTCGTAACGATCGAGCCATTTCAGGTATAATTCCATCTGTCCTTTATCCTTTGCCTGAAATTTCCCGATCTTTAAATCTACTGCAACCAAACGTTTTAGTTTTCGATGGAAGAACAATAGGTCCAGATGATGATCTTCTCCATCAATGATCATCCTTTTCTGGCGTTCGATAAAGGCAAAACTTTTACCAATTTCCAATATGAAGCGTTCTAATTCCTTAAGAATAGCAGACTCCAAATCCTTTTCGAGGTAACCATTTTTCAGATTTAGAAAATCGAGTAGGTATGGATCCTTAAATACCTGATGTTCGGACCGTGTCAAATAGGAGGGCCATTGTGTATCAGCAATGGCAGTACGTTCATATTCCTTGCGGGCGATACGGTCTCTTAGCTCCCGTACACCCCAACCTTCCAGGGCAGCTTTATGAGCATAAAACATCCGGTTCTCCTCTGTTTTTAATGGGAGGAGGATAATAAAATGTGACCAACTCAATTGTCGTGACAGTGTAACGACAATTTCGGGATCGGAGAAAATATTGGCAAACTGCATCATTCGCCTTAGGTTCTTTTCTTCAAAATTGCTTCCATATTTATCGGTCAATTGTCGTGACAGTGTAACGACAATCTGTTTACCATAATCGGCCCTTTTATGTTGCAGAAAATATTCATTAATTCGTTTACCCACTTGCCAGAATAGAATAGTAAGCGTGCTATTGACTGTTGCGACTAATTGTCCATGATTTTGTTCTATCATCTGCGCTAATTCTTCGAATAGACTTTCGCCGAGATCGACCTGACCTTGTTTTAGCTTTTTTTTCATAGGTATATTAATAGGGATAGCACCTACTATTTTGTTTGCAATAAAAAATCTAAAAATCTGCAGAACTGTGGTTGGGAAAATCTGGCATTCAATTAACGGACAGCAGGCCATAAAGGTAAAATATATTTTTCTTTATGGCCTGCCGTAATTAACTTATTTATATTTACTACTATTTTATTATAATTGCGGTTATAGTACTACCATTTCATGAAGGCTTACTTACATACTACGCCTGTGCCGACGGATACAATGCTACCGGGCAGCGAGCAAGCCTTTACCCTTTTCTATAAGGAACATGCAGCCAAATTCTTTTATTACTGTACACGCTTTATCGATAACGATGATGAAGCCAAAGCCATCGTTGATGAGCAATTTGCCAGGATGTGGGAAAAGCGGACTAAGTTCAAAACCGTAAATGACCTGCGTGCTTATATGTATGCGAGTTTACGCAATGCCTGCTTCCGGTATCTTAAAGTCGCCAAGGAAGGAGCGGACCCGAATAGCCCCGCTGTTGAAGCTCTTGCCGTGGAGGAAAGTATTGACCACCAAATGGTACGTACGGAATTGATGAATGCGCTGTATGAGCGGATCCAGCAGCTTTCACCTCAAAAAAGGGAGGTGATGGAGTTGCTCTATTTCCAGGATATGACGATTGCGCAGGCAGCCGAAAAGATGGGCATTTCGGAAGAAGCGGTGCGTCAAAATAAACACCGGGCATTGACTGAATTGCGCCATAAAGCGATCACTGATAAACTACTTCTGCTCTGTCTTTTTTTACTTCGCTAGCCGATTATCCGCCTCATTATTAATGCTATAATACATTGTGGCGAAATAAATATTATTATGTCTGTCACAAAGGGTGGCTTTTTGAATTGATATAATAACCGGGGTAGTGGCGCCCGGACAAAATTGGTTAAGGCTAACTCATAAACAACACCTGCCGATGCAAGAAAACCTGGATTCTATCACGCAATTGTTGTTAAAGGCTATGGATAGTCCTTTAACGGCTGAAGAACGGGAGCGATTGGAAACCTGGATTGCCGCATCGGCAGGTAACCGGCGGCTGTGGGCGGACATCAATGATAAGGAACAGCTGCAAGCTTCGCTTATTGCCTATGATCAAAAAGTGACTGTATTTAATAGTTACACGCCGGGAGCGGCCAGCGCTGTTGTTCCTATCAAACGTAGCGCCCGCCTTAAATACTGGTATGCTGCGGCCGCTGTATTGCTGCTGGCTACTGCCGGCACTTACCTGTTTTATCAACATCGTAGCGCAACAAGGACTGTTGAAGCTACCCAACAAATTGTTGCCGGGGATGTGCCACCCGCGGGACCCAGGGCCCGCCTGGACCTGGCCGATGGCCATACGATTGAATTGGATGGGGCGGCCAACGGTAAGCTAACAGAACAAGCAGGCATTACGATTGAAAAAACAGCCAATGGACAATTGCTGTATGATACGACCACTAACATAAGCGGGAATACTGCCGACCTACTCTACAACACAGTGACAACGCCCAAGGGCGGTACCTATCGCATTATCCTTCCCGACGGTACCAGGGCCTGGCTGAATGCTGCTTCCAGCATCCGGTTTGCCGTGAATTTTCCTGACAACTACCGGCTGATCGAAACCAGGGGAGAGGTGTACCTGGAAGTAGCCAAAGACATCAACCGCCCCTTTTTTGTAAAAGTGCTGCCTCCCCAAAGCAGCGATCCTGCCACGCTGGTGCAGGTAACGGGCACTCGATTTAATATAAACGCTTACGGTGATCAACAACAAACGGGTGTGACGCTGCTGGAAGGCAGCGTACAGGTGAAAACCGGTATCACACCCAGCCAATGGAGCCTGACTGGCCGCCCCTTGCGGCAGGCCCTGCTGACGATGAAAGGTAAACTACTGCAACCCGGCCAGCGGGCCATCATTGATGAGAAGACGGAGCAGGTGCACCTTGAAAGGACCAACGCGGCCAATGCCATTAGTTGGGTAAACGGCGAATTTTATTTTAACCGCGCCACGCTCAGCGAAGTGATGAAGGAGTTGGAGCGCTGGTACGATATTGACTTTGCTTATGACAGACGCCAGGTAAGCCTATCTGCTACGTATAAAGGATATATTGATCGTACGATGCCTTTGACGAAGGTGCTGGGCCGATTGGAGCAGATAGGGGATGTACGGTTTAAGTTAACTGGTAAAACTGTTAGCGTGGTACAGCCATGAGGTTAGAAAGTCCGGAAGTCCGGAAGACGAAACATTTATCAACTCCAAAACTTGAAAACACTTATGAGAAAAAAGCAACTTCTTTTGCATATAAGCGTTGCCCTTATTTTGATTGCGTGCTGGCCATGCCTGGTTGAAGCCCAGGGTAGTGGTGAGCCCAGGGTGACCTATACCGGTAAGGACGTGCGGCTGGAGCAGGTGTTTGAAGCCATAACGGCCCAAACCGGGTATAAGTTCTTTTATAATTACACACAAATAAAAGCTGCGCCGAAAGTAACCCTACAGGTAAAAAATGTGCCAATTGCCGAAGCGCTGAAGCAATGCCTGGAGGGGTTGGCGTTTACCTTCTCTATCGAAGGGAAGATCATCTTTATCATACAGAAAAAAATTGCCGTAACCCCCAACCCGGCTCAAGGATTAAAAACTACTATTGACATAACCGGAAAGGTAACCAATGAAAAAGGCGAACCTTTACATGGCGTTACGATCACTGTAAATGGAGCTAATAAAACTACGACCAGCGATCAGAACGGGGCCTTTAGAATAAACGGTGTAGAGCAATATGCCACGCTCGTTTTTACCAGCGTGAACATGGACCCCTTTGAGATGAATATCAATGGGCAATCCGAGTTGGCCATCCGGATGCGGGCCAAGGTCAGGGAGTTGGATGATGTAACGGTGATGGTAAATACGGGATATGAGAAGGTACCCAAGGAGCGGGCAACGGGTAGTTTTGAGTTTGTAAATAAAGAGGAACTTAATCGTCGAGTAGGAACGGATATTTTGAGCAGACTTGAGGGGGTATCAGTTAGCACATTATTTGACAGAAGATCACTACCACCCAATCAACGAGCAACAGACCCTAGTAACATAATAATAAGAGGCTTAAGTACCCTAACCGATATACCTGCATCCGTTAAAACTCCTTTGATAGTAATAAATAACTTCCCTTATGAAGGCGATATAAACAATATTAATCCTAATGATATAGAGACAATTACAATACTAAAAGATGCAGCAGCAGCTTCCATTTGGGGTGCTAGGGCCGGTAATGGAGTAATTGTTATTACAACAAAACAAGGTCAATTTAATCAAACGGCAAATATTACTTTAGCTGCTAACATAAACATTATTGAAAAACCAAATCTTTATTCTTATCCCAAAATGACTTCGTCGGAATTCATTGATGTTGAAACTTTTCTATTTAATAATGGTTTTTTTGATGCCGATATAGACAATACTACAGACGCACCAGCGCTCAGTCCTGTCGTCGAAATCTTGTTAAAAAGAAAACTGGGGATGATCGATCAAGCAGAAGCCAATAACCAGCTAAATGCGTTGCGTGCTCTGGATGTACGAAATGATTTCAGCAAGTACATATACCGCACTTCTGTAAATAACCAGTATGCATTAAATATTTCTGGAGGGAACCAATATTTTAAATATTATCTTTCTGGAGGTTATGATAAAAACATTTACGACTTACGTGGTGATGAACTTCAAAGAATTACGTTTCGCTCTGAAAATACTTTAAATATTAACAAGCGCTTATCATCAAACATTGGTTTCGCATATACCAACTCCCGGACAAAATCAAATAGCATTGGCAACTATGCAACAACCGCTTATAGTTATTCACCCAACAAACAAATATATCCGTACGCAAGTTTTGCAGACAATGCAGGCAACTATTTAGCAACTCCCAAGGATTATAGGACAACTTATGTAGATACAGCAGGTGCCGGCATGTTAATGGATTGGAAGTATCGTCCATTGGAAGAAATAAACAATGCAAATAATCATTTAGAACAGCATGATCTTGTTCTAAATATGGAAGGGAGATATAAAATCACTGATTACCTAAACTTCCAGGCTAGTTATCAATTTGAATATGCTACGACTCAAAACAGAAACTATTATAGCGAGAAAACTTATTTTACAAGGAACCTAATAAACTTATTTACACAGGTAGACGGAAATAACATTATATATAACATCCCCAAAGGGGGTATACTCGACTTGAATCAATCCACTTTATATTCACACGCTGGTCGGGGTCAATTTAATTTTACAAAAAATTGGGGCACCTCACATACAGTGAATGCCATAGCTGGAGCAGAGATCAGAGAAAAAACACGTACCGGTAATTTTAGACGAACATTCGGCTTTAACGAAGGTCGGTACACAACATCAGAAGTCGATTATTTAACGCAATTTCCATTATATGGTGGCAGAGGTCAACAAAGTATTAATCAAAGTGAAAGCTTTTCTAAATACTTAGACCGCTATGTTTCGGTTTATGGGAACATTGCATACCGGTTTCTCGAACGTTATACCATATCAAGCAGCTTTAGACGGGATGCATCCAATCTTTTTGGCGTTGCTAATAATGAGAGATGGAAACCGTTCTGGACAATTGGTGGTGCGTGGATTCTTTCTAAAGAGCCATTTTATAGGTTTACTGCAATCCCAATTTTAAATTTAAGGGTAACCTATGGTTATCAGGGAAACGTAAATAATACCATTCCGCCTTATACTATTATTGAGAATCTGCCTTCTTCATTCAACCCACGTAATTTGCCTTCAGCAAACATTAAAATTCCGGGTAATCGAGACCTAAGCTGGGAAACAATTAACCAAATCAATTTAGGTATTGATTTCCAAGCGTTGGGCTCAAGAATAAATGGGAGCATTGATCTGTTTAAGAAAAAGTCAAAAAATTTAATTTATTTCTCGCAGGTTGATCCCACAACAGGGGTGTTAAGCATACAACGCAATAGTGCCAGCCTTGAAGGCAAGGGCATAGATATTTCTATTAAAACTACCAACCTGAAGAATAAACTTAGTTGGGTTACAGAACTTTTATTCAGCCATAGCACCTTCAAAGTGGTTGATTATTTACTGAAAGATAATGGAAGAAGTGCTGGAGGATTTGTTGCAAGCAATGGCAACGCCATACTTCCATTTAAAGGAGAAAACCCCTACTCAATATATAGCTTTCCCTTTGCCGGGCTTGACCAATCAACTGGCGATCCCCTGGGCTATCTTGGCAACAAAATAAGCAATGATTATTTATCAATAATTGATCAATCGATAGATACAGCCCGTCTCATACATCATGGCTCCGCTCTTCCTACAAACTTTGGCACCATTAATAATTTGTTTAATTACAAAGGCATCAGCATAATTATAAGCATTTCATACAAATTTGGATATTACTTCAGAAAACAGGCATTAAACTACTATTCGTTGTATAACAATGGTGTTGGGCATCCGGATTATTCTAAACGATGGCAAAAACCAGGTGATGAAAAGGCTACCAACATTCCTTCAATGACCTATCCACTTTCGGATCAAACACGTGATGAATTCTTTGTCGGTTCTTCTGCAAATGTTTTAAAAGGTGATCATTTTCGATTACAATACATAAGATTAGGGTATAGCATAGATAAAAGTAAGTTCAAAAACCTTCCATTGAAGAATGTTGAACTATTTATAACAGCTGCAAACCTCGGAATCATCTGGCGTGCAAATAAGGAAAGGCTTGATCCCGACTATAATACGGGAAATGCGGCCTTCAAGGTTCCCAAAAGCTATGCAATAGGTTTAAAAATTCAGCCGTAACACTCTTTAGAAATCCTTTATGAAATATAATAAACATATTCAAATCTACTTATTGCTTTTTTGCATAATTCAGTTTTCTTGCAAAAAGTACCTGGATGCTAAATCCGATCAATCATTAGCCACTCCTTCTTCAATAGAAGACTTTGAAGCAATATTGAATAATTCAACTTTAAACAAAGGCCAAAAAATAATCAATAGCAGCACAGATGAATACTATCTTAGATATAATGACTGGACCAATAGCCAAACGATTGACAAAGACTCTTATAATTGGAATCCAGCCCTTGATAATTTAATTGATTGGTATGCACAGTATTCGAGTGTTTTTTATGCAAACACCGTCCTTGACCAATTACCAACATTAAAGTATGAAAAAGGCGATGAATTAAAAGTTCGTAAAATAATGGGCTCAGCTCTTTTTTTAAGAGCCCATGCCATATATCAGCTGGCTCAATTATTTGCCCCGCAGTATGACCCTACATCTGCTTCGCAGGAGTTAGGTATTCCATTAAGAACAAATAGTGACTTTAATGTTCCTAACGGCAGAGCAACTGTTCAACAAACCTATACTCAAATCCTGAATGACCTATCAAAGGCAATAAGCCTGTTACCGGACGCTGCACAATATCAAACCCAACCCAGTAAATCAGCCTGCCTTGCTCTGCTGGCACGCGTTAACTTACAAATCGGAGATTTTAAAAAGGCTAAAGATTATGCTGCTGAGTGTCTTAATCTATCGTCTCTCTTGCTTGATTTCAATTCTGGGGATGTATCCCCAACTTCCTCTATCCCTATTAAGGCCTTCAACAAAGAAGTAATATTTTATGTAAGTGTAACGAATTCCAAGAACTCAAGTTCTACCGCCAGAGTTGACAGTACTCTTTTTTCATTATTTGAAGCCACTGATATCAGAAAAAAAGCATTCTTTAATAAGAACAGTGATGGAAGCTACCGGTTTAAGGGATCCTATAATGGAGGCGTTTCTAATCTTTTTAATGGCTTGGCAACAGACGAAGTTTACCTAATCAGGGCAGAATGTTTAGCCCGTGAAAATGATATAACAGAGGCAATGAAGGTGCTAAATATCCTATTAGCTAAGCGACATGATGCTTCATTTACGCCTCTTACAGCATCTACTCAAGATGAAGCATTGAGTATAATTCTCAAAGAGCGTAAAAAAGAACTAATCTACCGTGGACTACGGTGGTCAGACTTAAGAAGGCTCAATAAAGATGCTAGATTTTCGTCCTCCCTCTTCAGACAAATTGATAATGTTTTAGTAGAGCTGAAGCCAAATGATCTTCGGTATACATTATTAATCCCTAAAGGCGTTATTGAACTAAGTGGAATAGAACAAAATAAAAGATAAAGTAATGAACTCCATTTTTAAGCTAAGCCCGCTCTTAATACTGATAGTTACTATAAGTTGCGCACATCGAAAGATAAATGGTGAAAAAGAAAAGGAAGTAAGAGTGAGTGATTGGGGTAGAAGAATACTAATAATTGGAGACGAAGTTCTAGATAGCGCGAAAACTTCAATAATTAACCAGATTGGGGAGAAGGAATACGAAGCCTTTAAAAAAAAATATACCCTACAAAGCTGGCCTTCACAGATGAGATATGACTTGACGGCAGTATCACGGGATTCTATACTAAGAAAGAAGGTTTATAGCAAATTAGATGCGCTTAGAATGTATAAGATTGCAACGTTCAGAAACATGTTAGGAGGGACCTTCAGAGCAAACCTGATAATCCTAAAAATTCCTTATTCAAGGAATGAGGCTTGGGATAGAAATGCCAAATGGGATTCTACTTACTTTGTATTTAGGAAAGAACATGTGATTGAATTATAGTAACCGTTTTAGCTTAGAGGTTACCAAGATAAATATTTATCAAATTACTTTGTATTGCTAATTGCCATGGCTTCCTGGTTCACGATTAGTAGCATCAACTTGATTATTGAGCAAAACACGTAGTAATGAATGCGATGCCAGGAGGGAAAGGTCTTAACCAAACTGAGCAGGATTTATTAACCGGTCTTAAAGAGAAAGCACCCCGAGCCATTTACATGGCTTATGAGCTTTTTAATATCCAGCTATATTATTTTGCCTACAAAATAACTCAGCACCAACAGGAGTCCGAAGACATCGTCAATCAATGTTTTAATAATCTATGGGAAAAGGAATCTGACTTCCCTACCATGGGCAAACTTAAGACCTGTCTTTATGTATATGCCAGAAATAAGGCTTATGATTATATTAGGGCAAGGATGGTCAGGAAGCGAAAGGAACCTGAAGTGATCCAGCTGTATGATCAGCCGGAATCAACGGTATTGACTGAAATCATTCAAGCCGAAATAATTACCACCCTATTTGAAGCCGTGCAAGCCCTGCCCGAAAAGCAGCGAACCATTATCATGGAGATCGAAATAGAAGGTAAAACAGCCGCCGAAGTAGCCAAGGCCATGGGGCTGACCATTAGCGATGTGCGTGAAAGTAAAAGAAGGGGCCTTGCCAAAATAAGGGCAACCCATGGACACCTGGCGCCCAGCCTGCTGCCATTGCTACTGACGCTGTGCAAATTGCCTACCTAAAAAATACCTGCTTCTTTTTGTGTTGTTCTGTCAGTTGGGTCGTTCTTATTGTACAAACCTTTGATCCCTAATCATGGAACAAGTGCATGATATTACCTTATTGCTTTTACAAGAACTAAGCCAGCCGCTTAGTGAAGCTGACCAACTGGTATTGAATAACTGGCTGGCAGAACATGCCGACAATGTACGCCTAAGGGACCGGCTACATACAGCACCCATCAAGGATGATTTTGATATTTTGAGTCAATACGATGCCGCAAAGGGATTGAACCGCTTAGAAGCTAACCTGGACGGAAGGGACTTGCGCGCCAGCACCCACAAGGGCTTTGCCTGGTGGCGCATGACAGTGGCGGCGGCTATCGTAGTGCTTGCCGGCATGGGCGTTTACCGGCTGGCCAATAAAACTGGTACACCAACACAATCCGTATTCTATAAGACTGTTACGATACCCCGGGGCCAGCAAGGGGTAGTACAATTGCCCGACAGTACCCGGGTGTGGATGAATGCGGCCAGCACCCTGCGCTACCCGGTACCTTTTTCTGATACCCAACGCACCGTAGAATTGAATGGAGAAGCCTTTTTTGATGTGACCAAATTGAATGGGCAGCGATTTGTGGTGAAGTTGCAGGATATGGCAATAACCGTACGAGGGACCCGCTTTAATGTGAAAGGATATGCCGGTGAAAGTTATCGTACTACGCTGTTGGAGGGGAAGGTGGAAGTCGTGAATCGGCAGTCGGTAGTCGTGAATCGGCAGTCGGCAATCGGCAATCAAAATGGGTCAGCTGTCAAGCAGCATTCGGTCATTCTGCAACCTGGAGAACAGGCTAGTTTGAACCCCTTAACCGGAAACCTGACTGTTCGTCAAGTAGATACCACTGTGGTTAAAAGCTGGACAACGGGGCGTACCATTTTTCACGAATCCCTGCCCACCCTGCTTAAAGAGCTGGAAAGGAGGTATGATATTACCACCGTCTTTAACCCGCATGACCTGATGGGGCTGGATTCGATAGGCGGGGTATTCCCCAACACCTCGGAACTAACCCTGGCTGAAGCGGTACAAGTAGTAGATGTTTATTACCCAACACTTGACTTTAGGGTAAATGGAAAAGAGCTGGTTATTGAAAAGAGACGCAAGAAAAAGTAATAGCGTGACAACTTAATAATAGGATTCAAGATTTTGCACAGAGATGAGAACAATGGGAAATCAGGAAGACTCCTGAGACGGCGGTTGGATACGGGGAATCTTTCAAATCCGTGGGGGATCGTTGGAAGGTCGAACTGTAAACGACGGTCCTATTTGGGAGTCTTTTCTGTTTTTTTATTGGATGCCCCTCATTAACTCATTGGGCTTTTTAACCCCAACCATGTTGCGGAGGCCACGTCTGTGGCGCCCTAAACCAACACTTTAAACAGTGACAGTTTTACCATGAACCGGGGAGTACAAACACGTTAAAAAAGAGCTCCCTGGTTTTTCTACAAAGCTTGAGCCTGCTACAAAGCTTGAGCCCCCAAAGGGGCTTGGAGAAGACTGCTTAGACGGGCTTTTCGCGCTCACCTCACCTACCACAATACCGGCGTGCATGGAAAATATTCCTTATGATCAGTTGTATGATAGCCACCACCTGGCTATACAATATTATGTACGGTGCATATTGCAGGACAGAACGGAGGCAGCAATCATCACACAAACGGTGTTCCATCAATTGTTCAGGCCCATCCTGCCTGCCATGGCTGTAGAAGCCTGGCTGTGCCAGTTGTACCAGGAGGCGGGCCTGCAGGCCATGGAGGCGCTGTATGGAAAAGAACAGCGGGCATTGATGTATGCAGCACATGAGACCCAGCTGGCGTACTATCAAATTGCAGCCCGTGTGTTACGGGAATTACACCTCCGGCCGGAGGAATACCCCCAAAAGTATAGCATCAAACTGCCTTACACAACCAGATGACACCTCACTACGTCCTCAAAAAATTATCATTCTTACTGCATGCATCAGCCACTTTTGAGCATGGCCGTGAATACAGGATTGGCGAGTTGCTTGTGCATTATTATTTGTTGACCTGCTTTGTATTCGTGGTAGTACTAAAGGATCCGTTCCGGCTGGCCACCTTAATTAGAAGTATGGAAATGGCTATATATAATAATGCAGAACATATACACTCGGAAGCGTGCCTGCGGGCCCATTATGTAGGAAGCCTAAGGATTTGGTGTCAGCAGCACCTGGACAAGCGTATCAGTTTTGATGCATTTAAAGGTGGACCTGTATTGTGCAAGGACCTGGTTGGGGCTATTGAAGTGATCTGCCGGGAGATAGATAAAGGCCCCTCCTGGCTAAAAAGGTACTTTGCCGGGGAAATGACGCATCATTATGGCTTAAAAGATTTTGAACATGATATTGCTGTGATGGCAGGCAGTTTTAAGGGAAGCGCCGTGGCGGATTGTGTATTTGATTTATATGTACGTGCTATGGACGACGCTGAACTGCAGGCCTATTTCAGGGGGTGCCTGGAATTGTTTTTGCTGGGTTTGAGTGGCTGAGAACTCGTCGTATTTCTGCTATTGTTGAACGGCGGTATATCCTGGCTGGGGGATTATTTCCATGCTGCTTTCCACTTCGCGAACTGTGCAGGGCTGATCCAGTAACGTGCAAAATTTCCTTCGTGTAAAGACATCAGTTCTGTTTCAACGGATTCAATGAATTTGGGCCGGTCATTTTCTGGAAGTTCCCTTGATCTACTCTCTATTTCAAGGGAAGCCCTGTGATTTGACATAGCAGCGGCGACGATTTCAGTTATTATTTTTCGAATCGGTTCCCGGTATTTCAAGCGGAATGGGTCTGGCTCGCCAATGGTTTGTCGAACTACCGCATAACGAGTGGCCGAACGCTGATAGGCCCAAATAAATACATCTTTCAATAGCTCAACCCTATTTAATTCATAGACACCGAGCAAACCCCGAATGTAAAGGTCGTTGGGTACATCAATGAATGATAGGGGTGAAAGGTTATTCCTGATTAAAGGTATGTTTGCCGCAAGGCGCGAAACCCGCTTGTTGACATCATCAAATGGTTGCAGATAGGGCAAATGGACCATTATGAAAAATGCCTGTTCAAAGGGGTTTTTGATTTGTTCGGCCTTTGACAACATCAAATCAAACATTTCCTGGATCTGTTGCGGGATTGCCAGTGGTATGTAAACCGATTGGGTAATGCCAACACCAAAATTGCGCAATCTTCCTGATGCTGCGGAGTCGGGCAACAGGTTATTGGAGAGCAACGCATGTAAGTTTAAAATCGTATAGCGATTGAATCCAATATCGCTGGCAGCGTTTACAATAAATTCAATGGCATCCTTATGATTAAGTATCATTTGTGCTTCGAGGGCGGATTTATTATCGGGGACTTCGCCGAGTGAAATCAACCGCTCCGTTTCAAGTAAGGAATATGTATTGCCTTCCAAGCGGCTGGAGTTCCATGATAAATCAATTAACAGGCGATTAAGGATTTCTTTGGCATAGGTTCCTGCAGGCTGATCCGGCATTGGTGTTGTGCCGAGTTGAGTCAATCTTGCCTTTTCAGTTGAGGTCAAATAAGCATCCTGGTTTGGCCTATAATTATCTAAAAACCCACGTATGTAGCCTACGGGGCTTCGTAGTTGAACAGGAAGAGAAACTGTGTTGAGTATTTCTTGTCCCGTACGTGATAAGGGCAACACGCTCTTTTCTATTGCTGCTGCCGCTGGTTTTGTTTGATTGTTTTGGGCAAGGTGATATAGCCTGGAACGTGTTTTACCTGAAAATGTTACAAAACCTAGTTCGTGCAATTTTTCCAAACGTCGTTGCAGGGTCCGGTGTTCTATATCCAAGCCGGAAGCGGCTTTGATCTCCTCGATTGAAGCTCCGTCCCTGAATTGCTCCAAAGTCTTTTTGATGCTTTCGAGTTCCTGGCTTGTATTTTTCATTTGTGACACTTTACGACAAAATTGTGACAAAATTCGGACATTTATTTAACAGTAATGCGTGAATTATTGTCGTAAAGGCTGAAAGTTACTACAATTAAGACAAAAAACTGTCGTAATTGTGTCGTTAATGTGTCGTAATTGCTGATTTTAGGAGTGGGGCTGCGGCATAAAAGGATAGTGCCCAGCACTTTGTCGGCAATACCAATTTTAAATTTGGTGAGTGGGTTCAGGGAGGCGTGTAAAGTATGTGTTTTAATGTCCGGGGCTGGAAGGCAAACCCTATCATTGCCCTTTTTAGGTAGCTGAATTGTTTCCTTTCCTATAAAGGGCTCTAACTTCATCTTTGGTTTTAAGGTCCCTGGCTTGAACATCACGATCTTTAGGATCGTTAAAAAAGGCACCATAGCTAGACGAAATCCATTCGGGTAATGATTCAGCCCGACTGATTATTTGACCGAACTCAGCCTCTGCTTTAAGCAATGAAGTTTGTGAATTATCAAATAGTTGCAGATGATCAGGTATATTAAAATAATGTCTTAACAGTGCAAGGCCATTCATATATCGCTCCTTTACAATGTCGGGTCTTACGTAATGATCACCTTGTTTAACCCTAGCCTCTATCCTTCTGTTCAAAATTTCAAGATCGTCAGTAGATACATATATCACATGTAACTTATACCCTGATTTTTGGGTTTCTATTAAAAACTTCCAGGTATGATCATCTGCCAGGTTGGTTTCTATAGCAAACGAAACACGCTTTTCCAAATGTTCCTGAATCAAACGGCTAGCTTCGTTGTTACTATATTCCTGGGTATTTGTATTAGCAGCCAATATGCCAGAGTTGCGAATTTCTTTTGCTATTTCATCAGAGTTAATGATAGGCACATTAGCAGGAACCAGGTCGTAGGATGAGGTTGTTTTTCCTATTCCGTTGGGGCCGGCAATAACATACAGAATTGGCATTATTGGTTGGCTTTCATTTCCTCAATATGTCCATCCGAATATTCTGCATACACTTTTCCATCTTTACCGTAATAGATGGGCAATCCTCTTGAGAAAGCTTTTTCTTTTGCCCTGCGTAAAATAGAGGCAGCAGCTTGTTCCAATTCTTCATCTGACATTTCAAAACTGGACTTACTGGCTCCCCCAAATCGCAAATAAATGGGGCCTGTGGTTTGTTCCATATTCTATAATTACTCCCAAATTTACAAAAAAAACAATGATTTTATATTGTTTGGGCAATACCCAAGAGACCTGTTAACGACTTAACCCCAAGCCTTTGCGGCAAAAATGCAGCCTAACAATATCAAATTCTTTATAACAGACAATTCAAGAACCGGTTTACCTACTGGTTAATAAAATAGCTTTTTTATCTCATACGGAGCGGTATAATGCGGCAAGGGCGACTTGCTAAATAGTTTCGCGTAGTGCCGCCGTAGCGACTTTTCTATTTTATGTAAGATCATACAATATTCCACTTATGTTTAGTGCCCAGCACTTTTTCAGCAATACCAATTTTAAATTTGGTGAGTGGATTTAGGGAGGAGTGTAAAGTATCCGTTTTGATGCCTGGGCGATAATAGTTGAGGACTGCCCCCAGTAAGGCCTTTGTAGCTGGGTTATAGTCCCGGCATAAATTAATCATTGTTTTGATATCCTTATCTGGGAGCCCGGCTATTTTTGATCCCAGAATCTTTACTGACTGATCAACAGGTGCATCGGGAATGGATTTAATGTCCCTGAACGCATCTAACAACTGCAGCAAGGGGACATATTCCTTTTTTATTTTTACCGCTCGTTTTGTATACTTAATGTTATAGCCAATCAATTTCTTATTGGGGTGCACAATATTTTGGGCAATTAGCAGATCGTTTGATACCTGGGCCGTTAGCCCCATTTTATTATAAAGGGCTGTACCTGTAAGATAGCCGGTTTGTGTTTTTTTATTTGAAGTTAAAGCATTGACCAACTCTTCTTCCTTTGGTCGCAATTGGCCAAACCGGGTTTCTGTAGGTTTATAGTATTTCCCCTTGCTCACCCTGGCTAATTCGCCGTTCTTATACATCCGGCTTAAGGTTTTGGTAAGCGCCTGTTCCTTATCCGGACTTACCGAGAAAAAGGAATAGTCAAAGATCTTCCCCGGAGGAATTTTATTAATAATCTTTTTCACGCTTTGCGATACCATACCTGCTTTCATGATATTCAAATATACTAAGTAGTGAGTACTTTGTCAAGTTTTTGGTAGTATAAACCTGACAAAATGGAGTCCCAGAATGATCTTAAACTAAGCTATAATGAGGGGCTGTGATCATGAAATGACCTGCAAGTGATTGATTTACAGTGATATTTTTAGAAGTTGCAGGGCTGGGACTGAAGCCCCGACACATGGCCAAAAACGATCCTGTGCAAATCTTACATTTCGTGTAACATTTGCACAGTTGGTTGCTTAATGGGTAGATTTTGTGTGTTCTATGGGTAAATTTTGACAAAGCGCATGAAAGTATTCTTTTGACCAAATATCAAGCACAGCCGGATTGGGGATGAATCTTATAATATCCTGTTTTACCTGTTCCAGGTTGATGGTGTCAATTTTTTGATGCAGCAGATCTTGGAAATCTACACTGGTGATCGTGTTGAATTCCCAATCTTTACTGTCGCGGGCGCGGTGAAGAAAATGTGAGAGACTCATTGGAACACCTTTTTTGATATACCATTCCATGTCGTACCAATCCCGTCCTTTAACATTGTTTTGCCACTTCCTGAACAGTAAGGCATGCATTTTTCCTGCAAAGAGATATGGCAATTTCATACATCTGACATAGAATGAATAAGGCTGCAGCAGGAGTTTATCTTCTATTTCAAAGCCCTGTGGCGGAAACTTGTCGACTTCTATTTTAATTTTGATATTGGCTATTTGTTGAAGTCCACTTTGGGGAACTATGCCTTCTAAAACCAGTTCTTTCCATATGGTTTCCGATTTTAGAAAGGCAGATTCTACATTTGTTACTACCTTTTTTTCCTTCTCTCTAACCGACACATTCATGCCCTGCGATCTGAACTCTTCTACTATTGCTTCAATATTGGGCTGGAATGTGAAGTCAGGCGTGGAGGCCAGCAGGGAGAAGTCCAGGTCCTCGGAAAATCTTTCGAGGTTGTAAAAAATGCGGAGCGCTGTGCCTCCGTAAAAGGCTGCTTTTTCATAAAATCCGGAGCGGTATAAGCCGGCCAGGGCGACCTGTTGCATAATTTCCCGCAGGGCTGCTGTAGCACCCTCTCTATTGACAGGATGGTAAGATTGAAGCCATTCTTTTATCATAGTTGCCTTATTGTTTCAATTAGTACCAACAGGGATTTACTTTTAGGAGCTACCTGCAGCCAGGTTTCCATTTCTGAAACATCCAGTTCTTTTAAGCGTTCCAGGTCTACCCGTAAATCATTTTCCATGTAAGTAACCACGCTTTTTTTGCTCCGGAAATCAACTCCCGATGTTGTAATTATTTTATCCCAAAGCGCTTTTTCAGGACTTGCTATCAGTGTGTGCTGCAGGGGAGCTATTTCTATGCTTTTTATTCCGAAACTATAATAGGGCAATGGCAAATGGACATAACTAAATATACCAATGGGTGTATTGAATTTTTTGGAAGGTTTTGTTGTAACGGAAGTTCTTTCATATACTCTTTCCGGAATGAGACCATGATGTGATAATGCGCTTTCCAATGACACATAGCTAGGGCCATAGATGTGATTGGCAATGAGAAATGGATCGGGTTGCATTTGTGATACGGCAGGGCCTGCTATATACAGGCCTTTTTTTACCTGCTGTAGTATTTTGCGTTCAAGCAGCTGGTGGATCTTATCATTGGGCTGATGGTAATCATGGAGTAAGCCTTTCATGAGGAAGTTAGGAATCGGCATAGCCGATAATTGCTGTATGGATTGGAGCAGTTCCATTAGGCTAATGTAGGAAAAACAAGTGATAATCTGATAATTTCAGATTATCTGGTCAAAATGTAACATTTTTATGCTTAAGGATAAGCAAATATTGTCGTAAAGGGTGGAGTTTCTGCAATTGCGACAAAAAAGTGTCGCAATTGTGTCATAAATGTGTCGTAATTGCTGGAGTGATCCTACCGGGATAAGAGAATATGTTCCTTCGGGTACAACCCAAGCTAACTTTTATTTATATCGCGCAATTCATTCATCATGTCGATCAAAGGCATGACAATCGTGTCTCCGGACGTTGGGAAACGTTCTTTGCCTGGATAGACGATAAAGCGTTGGGTTGCTCCAACATCTTCACAACCGAGGTAAAATCCCTTGGATAGGGCAGGGGAGAGGGAACGTTTGATCTCAATGGCGTATTTTTTCTTTGGGCTATGTTCTATTATGAGGTCGATTTCGGCACCGGCGGCTGTTCGATAGAACCATGGTGTGACGCCGACAGGGAGACAGGACAATAGGTTTTCGATGACAAAGCCTTCCCAACTGGCCCCCACTACGGGATGGCCCAACACATCATCCAACGTTGTGAGGTTGAGCAACGCATGTGTGATGCCGCTATCGCGGATATAAATCTTCGGCGCTTTGACGAGACGTTTGCCAATATTTCCTGCCCATGGCCGCAATGAGCGGATAAGCAATAGATCTTCCAGTAACTCTACATATCTTTTTGCTGTGGGCGAGGCTACCCCCAGATTTGCACCCAGCTGTGCCAGGTTTATTTGACCACCCTGGCTGTGTGCCAACATTGTCCAGAGCAAACGCAAACTGCTTGCAGGAATCCTGCTTCCGAATTGCGGGACATCTCTTTCCAAATAGGTGCTGATGAAATTCATGCGCCATCTTAAGCTGGCTTCATCGCTTTTTGCTAAAAAGCTGTCGGGGAAACCGCCTCTGAGCCATAAACGGTCTTGCTGATCCGGTTCTTCCTGTACGATTTCGGAAGCGGTTAACCCTGATAATTCTTTATAGGCGATCCTGCCTGCCAGGGATTCGGAAGATTGCTTGAGGAGGTCGAGCGAAGCGGAGCCAAGTATCAGGAATTTACCTGTTCTGCGTCCTTCTTTTCTATGACGATCGATAACGCCTCTTAGAATAGCGAATAATTCGGGAACGCGTTGAATTTCATCGAGGATGACAAGTACCTCTTTGTGTAGTCCAAAATAACTTTCCGGGTCATTCAATTTTGCCAGATCGGATGGTGTTTCAAGATCAAGGTAAACGGGCGCTGGGTGGAAGGATGCCGCAATTGTTTCGGCTAAGGTAGTTTTGCCTACCTGCCTGGGACCCAGTACGCCAACTGCCGGGAATTCTTCGAGCAATTGAATGATCTCTGTTTGTGCATCTCGGTGTATCATCCTTGCAATTATAACATTTTATGTTCGATTTGCAAGGTAAGATAGCGATTTTTAATAAATTACCTTGCAAATCGAACATACGCCGTTGGATTTGCAAGGAAGAAATAGCCCCGGAGACTGGCTGGTTTGGATAGGCATCTGCTGCTTTTTTTGCTGACCCAGCAACTGCTCTCCCTTCTTTATGACACTGTAATGGGCCCGGGTTGAATAACAATCCTATTGCTACCTATTTTGACTTATTGGTCATTTATGAAAAAAAGAATCCCTTTAGCTAAAACAAGCTGCTGCAAGGGCCGGTAAATTTGTGTTACAAGCTGCGGATGATAAAGGCGGCTAATGCGAAAGGGAGTAAAATGAGATAGTGGTCAAATATGAAAATAATACTCCCGGCATCTAAAACAAGTGGCATGATTGTGAGGGTATATTTGTGGAGCATTCAACTGACTTGAACTAACTGTTGTATATAGCCAATCACCTTCCCAGGTATTGGCAGGTACCAGCACCTTCAGACACCTGCCGTGGAGGCAGGAATTCATCAACTGTTGCCCGCTATGCTTAGGCATACCGATCAAGTACTGTAAACCGGTATTACCCCGTTTACACCTCGCATCCGTAGCCCTTCAGCCAACGAAAATTTGACCGATGCACTAACCGTCCTTGCGCATAGCATGGAAGTTAAGTTGTTTATGAATGATCAAAACCTTGACCATTATACCTTTTCTATGAAAAAAAGTAAGCTTGTAGAAGTTATTTCGGCTTTGCTGCTGTTGTTTTATGTGCATAGTGTGATCAGCATCTATGTGCAGCTACAAAGCCTTAAAAACATGCTGGCGTTTTATACGGTACATACCAGTTTGGTAGCCTGGAGCTTTGTAATTATAGAGACAGCCATTGTGTTGTTGCTGTTCTTTGCCAGGACCAGGACGCTTGGATTCGTTTTGTCTACCTTGTTTGCCATCGCGCTGATGGTGGCCACGCAACTAACACCCGGCTATCCACACGATTACGGGGGCTTGTTCAATATTATTTCTACGAAGTTAAAATGGGCATTATTGGCTTTGATCACTGTATTGTCGCTGGCGGGCGTGGTACTTGGTTATAGCAAGACAAAGCCGAGCCTGCCACCAACTACAGTATATACCTAGGTATCGACTATGATCCGGGTACATTCACTACAGTTTTAGTTAACACAATGTGGGGTGTATTAATCAGGTATGAAGCAGCGCTGTTAAGTAATTGCAAATAGATTGTTGTGCAACAAAACCTGTAGTGGTAGGCCAACCTATACGGGAAGCGGTTATCCGTGTCGCTTTTCAAAACGGTTAAGGGGATGCCGAAAACCTTATCAAGAGTAGGCGAAATTTAACATTAAACATTGATTTTATGAAAAAGCATGCATTAGGCCTTTTTGCCGTAGTTATTGCCCTCGCATTTAGTGCTTTCACAACCAGGGTTGATTATTTGTACTTGGTATATGATGGAAGTGGTCCTGAAAATGTATCTAGCAATTATGTGCCTCAAATTGGCCAACCTATTCACGTATCTGGTTCACCTATTCAAGCTCTCAATTGGTTCAGAGTGGTAGATGCTGATTCTGATCAACAATTAGATGCAGCAGAATTTACTGATGTTACCAATGGATTCCCTCATTATGACAGTGATAGTGATGGTCAGTTAAAGGACGAGCCAGCTGATATCGTTGGACAACTGGATCTTAAAAATAAACCTTAATATCAAGGTTTGAATTTAAAAAGCCCGACAGTGTAGCTGTCGGGCTTTTTAAATTTAAGAATAGAGCGTTGATGAATTCATTCAAAGAATTTCAACATATTGACTAGGTACAATAAAATATACTGTGTCCCAGACAATGGACTTATCCCAATCTTTATTTCTTTCATAAGGAACCCTGAGTATTGTAAATTCCTTAGTAAATTCTCCATATTTGTTGTAGCCAGGAAAGCTTGCTATCTTATAAAGATTTAATTTACCTAACTTGCTATTTAATGAGTCCCCGTTTTTGATTTTAGAGCCATCTTTGTCTTCGCAAAATAATTGCATTGCACAAGGAAGATTATTTCGATGAGAGTACTTCTTTACTTTTTCGAATTCTGCTAAACCAATTTGAGCGATGACCAGGTTGTAGTTTTTTTCCCAAAACCCTTCTGCTAGTATATAGCTTCTTTTATTCCAGTTATTAACAACTGCCACTGAGTCCTTGGGAAAGGGATGATTGTTTTCTTGCGATATTCCATTTAATGTACATAAAATGCTGATTGAAAGAATTATTGATTTCATATCTCTGATTTTACCTGGGATTTTGTTGAAGAGTGCTCCGATTCATGATTTCTATCGGAATTAGTAAAGTATAGCGAGGATCATTGGGGGCTAGTAGATACTCTTGTGATTCCAGTTTCCTTTTTATGCTGATACTAAACTTTGGATCTTTATTCAATCTTTTTAAATCCGACCACCGCAAACCTCTTGCTATAAGCTGCTTTTTTCGTTCGTTAAGAATGATTTTCAATGTGGTATTTGGCGAGGTAGGTTTATAAAGAGTGAAACTTGGATCATATCTTTTCGACAGTAGCTGGTTTAAATCATTAAGGGCTGCTGCTTCATTTCCCAACCTTGCGTAACACTCTGACCTTATCAGGTATATTTCATCTGTAGCGATACCAGTAAAAAGTTCAAAAGCTCCGGTATATTTCCCCCGGAAGGAGAAGGATCCATCTCCATTATCTACAAAAAATAGGTTTTTGCGGAGGTCATTTGCTTCAAAGGAATTATAGAGTGTTGTATCAATTTTAGCCAGACTTTCATAGCCGATAAACCCGCCTGAATAATAATAGTATACCACTTCAGGGTTATCACGGTAATTCCCCATTGGGTATTGAAGATTTCCATCCAGCGAGTTGTAGTTTAATAACTCATTTTTTACCTGCAAATACAAGCTGGAGTATTCTAAAGCTTTAGTATAATTTCCAACTTGCAGATACGCTCTTGCAAGAAGCCCCAAACAGGCAGGTTTACTGGGGCGTGTTTTAAATGAGTTATCAGGGAGAAGATTGGCAGCCTGCTGCAAATCATTAATAATTTGATCATACGTTTGCTGTAACGTTGAGCGCGTACTTGCCTGGTTAAAATCGGCATTTAACCGAAGCGGTATACCCGGAATGGCATCCGAAGTTGATGAATCATATTGTTGTGCATATAGCTGGGTAATTTGAAAAAATGCATGTGCCCTCAGAAATAACGATGCACCCCGGATTTGGTCAGATTTTATTTCCTGCCCCTTTTTAGTAACATGGTCAAGATTAAATAATGTGGTATTAGCATTTAGGATTATTTTATACTGAGTTATCCAGTCATCTGGATCATTTAGCGTTGCATCCCAAACATAACCCTTAGAATAAAGCTCATCAATAGCGCTCCAAATATCAGGCTCCATGTAGTATTCATCTGTTGCCGTGGTATTCATTATTACGCCACCATTATTGGAAGGGTTATCCAAAATTTGTTGCAAATCATCTAAAGTTTCTGGAGTAGAGAGTGTCTGAACAGATTTGGATTCAAGGAATTTCTTGCATGAAGAAAGCGTGAAAATGCAAGAAAAAAATAAGATAAATATGAGTTTTATTGAAATGCGCATTTGATTAACATCGTAGTGGTTTATAAATCTAATTTCAAGCCTATGGCATAGCGCCTCGGTACCGGATAAGCTGTATTGCCTGTGTCGTAATCCGGATCAAGGTCTTCTTTATTGGCGCGCCAAATAATGCCCAGATTTTCAACAGTTGTATACAATTTAATGGATGGCAAACTTCGCCGAGCAATCAGATTACTGAGATCGTAGGCTATTCTTATGTTTTGTAACCGAATATTATCGCCCTTCAATACGTTGACAGAAGAATAAGCATAAAAGTCATCTCTTCTCTGATCCTGAAGTGGATAAATCATTGAAGGAACGGTTGTATGTTCTTCGTCACCTGCTTTTTTCCACCGTTTTGAGAAGTCGGGATGCTGATCTCCAGTTTGGTAGAGATCATAATACGAAATGGTTTTTTTCCTAAAATAGTATCCAAATCTATAAGTAATACTTATTAACAAGTCAATTCCCTTATAGCTAAAACTATTGTTGAAATTGCCAAAATATGTAGGAATGGCAGAGCCATGGTAAATTAGATTGGACGTATCGTATTTTTGATTAGCAATCCCTTGGTAGTCTACACTTGTTTCTTTCCCTAAATATCCTTTTGGGTCACCTGTTAAGGGATCAAGTCCTGCAAAAGGGTAACTAAAAATTGCATATGGTGAAATTCCAGGTCTTGCAGTAATGTTGATGCCACTACCTGAAATTATAACGGCTCCCTGGGCGGTTAGGTTCTTGTAGTCAATTTCTGTACGGGTAACTTTGTTGGAAATATGACTAATTGATATTTCTGAATTCCAAAGGAAAGGGGATTTTAAATTAATGGTCACTAATGACAGCTCAAATCCATTTCCCCTCATACTTGCACTATTACGCTGAATATTGGAGATGCCTGTTGTTTGGTCTATATTCGATGATAGAATTAAGTTGCCTGATTGTTTTCTATAAAAATCAAAGCTTCCAGTAATCCTATTATTTAATATATGAAAATCTAGACCAATATTAAGCTGGCTTACTTTTTCCCAGCTTAATCCTGGGTTAGCAGGTGTATTGATTGTAGCAAATGGAATATTGTAAGGGCTTACACTTGCTGGAGAAAAGGAAAGAATTGTATAAGGTGAAAGTGAATTGTTTACATTGCCCTGATTTCCATACGTGATACGGGCTTTTAAATACGGAATGGTGCTTACGTTAAAAAAGGATTCATCAGATATGTTCCAAGAGCCGCCAATTGACCAGAATGGTTTCCATAAATTGTTGATGTCAACACCAAATATGTTTGCGGCATCTCTTCTTATACTACCTGAGATTGTATACCGCCTGTTATAAATGTATGCTGCATTAGCAAATAAGGAAACGAAGTGATCTGTTAACTTGTTATAACTGCCAGGACCTACCGGTACTGTCTGGTTTCCTCTATTTGCCTGGAGTGGGTATTGGTTCACATAATCGACTGACGTAGAGGAAAGTCTATCAGCATTATACCCATACACCCGTGCTCCATTTATGGTTGTAATAGTTTCCCTGATTTCTGCACCTGCTAGTCCATTTAATTGATGCTTACTGTTCCACGATTTCGCAAAGGTGATTTGGGCACGTCCATAATGAGAAGTCTTTTTGGAGTTTATGTGGTCTAGAATCCCCCCAATAGGAACGGGATTACGTAACTGGGGATTGGTTGCATTTAGATTGGTGTAAAGGTTTATCAAGTTTCTTGCATAATACGTCTGCTCATTGTAAAGTCTAAGGTTTTCGCCATTCGAATTCTGATATTGATAACTCCCTTGTAGGCTTAAATATTTTGTTAGTTTAAATTGGATGCCTGAGTTAATTACAATATCCTGTTCTTTTGACTTGTTATCCTTGTTATTTAGTTCATCTAAAACACTATAATTCCAGTTTAAAAGATTGCCAGCTCCCGCTGTATCAATATATCCTTGTCGATAATCTTGGGCCATTGTGGTTGGCCTTCCTTGCTCGTCGGTAAAATGAGCATAGGGGTAAAGATTTTTTGTAAAATTCCTATATCCATAGCTGCTTGATGAATTGATTTCACCCAAGCTATTGTTTTCAAATTGTGAATTGGTATACCGGATGGAGAGATTTAGCAATAGCTTCTCGATGGGGGTATAGGTGTTTTCTGAAACGAGAGTTATTCGATGGGATTTATCTCCAACTTTAGAGTAGGTGCTTTTGTCAAACCCTGCCCCTAATGAGTAAGAATATTTATTACTTCCTCCATTTATATTGAGGTAATACTGCTGTGAAACACCCTTTTGATAGATATACTTTTCAAAATCATTTCTGACATCAAAGGTTTTTAATTTATTGGTGAAAATGCTGGAATCATTACTTGAAATTAATCCAGCACGCCTTCTTGCAAGCATCTCCACAAGTGGAGATAGTGCGGGGAATCTCTTATTATTCAGATCGCCATTATAAAATCCTTTATTAAAAAGAAAAGTTTCTACTTCCATAAACTCGCTAGATGTCATTCTAGGGTTGTGAAATAAGTCCGGTCGCTCGGTCACTTGTAAATTAGTATTGAATGATATTTTTGCAGATTGGTTTAATTGGCCTTGCTTAGTGGTTATTACGATCACGCCGTTTGCAGCCCGCGCTCCATATATGGAAGACGCAGCTGCATCCTTAAGGATAGTGATACTTTCTACATCATTTGGGTTTATGTTGGATATGTTGCCCTCGTATGGAAAGTTATTTACGACAATCAATGGCTGTTTAATATTCTCCGGAGAAGTCGTTAGCGTAGTTATCCCACGTATAACAATATTATTTAAGGAAAGTGTGTTTGGGCTTGCTGAAAGATTTCTTTTGTCAAAAAAAATGCTGTTTGAAACACCTTCTAAGCGACTGAGAATATCCGGGCCCACCCGGCGATCTAGCTCCTTTTTTGTTACAAACTCAAAACTCCCCGTTGCCCGCTCCTTGGGTACCTTCTCATACCCCGTATTCACCATCACCGTTACATCATCCAATTCCCTCACCTTGGCCCGCATCCGGATGGCCAACTCCGACTTGCCACTGACCTTCAATTCGAACGGCTCCATATTGATACTGGAAAAGACCAGCGTGGCTTCCCGGTCGACACTGCTGATGAGAAAAGCGCCACCCGCATCCGTAGAAGTGATCTTGTCAGTACCTTTCACCGTAACCGTGACCCCCGGCAAGGGCTCCCCCTTTTCATTGGTGACCTTACCCGCCACATCAATGGGATTACCCCCGATTGTAGCCTGTTTGGCAGGCTGATTGGCTGCCACCTCCCGGAACTTTATAATCACCACCTTGTCAATAATGCTGTAGGTATACGGCTGCCCCTTAAATACCTGGTTCAACACCTCCTCCAGGGTCACTTTCTTTACTGACAGGGTGACCCGATCTATACGGGAAAGCACTTCAGAAGGATATACAAAACCATACCCACTCTGTTTTTTCAATTCTTTGAACACCTGTTCTACCGGTACATCCTTAACCGATAAAGTGATATTGCCTTGCCCAATAGCCTGGGCACGGGCCTGGCAACAAAACAAGATGAACAGGGTAGTAGCCAGTTTGCGGACATTGTTGAGTAGCAGTTTGCATCGGTGTAGCCACCCATTCCGGGCTGAACATTTCATAGCTTTTAGTTGGTTTTTTGCAAGTGGAGGAAGAGAAGCCTACCTGAGGAAGAAAACATCCTCAGGTAGGGCATCAATCAAACACACATAGAATGGTTAATGGCTAATGAATGATTTGAACTTGATCAACGAATTATTTCGACTGGGAGTCGCAAGAACAGGAGTAGGATGCCTTTAACCCATGTTGGCTTGCTCCCTGCGGAGTGGTACCGTATTACTTACTTTTTTTTAAAAAAAGGGTGTTCTTCATCCTGCTATTATTGCCGGAGCCTCATCAAATCCGGTAATAATAAAGGGGGAGATCGAAGAACACCCCCGGTGTTGTTGGGAGCACCGTTTATTGAACTCCCCCTTTTGTGGATTAGCAACGACCTATGGTTCGTCAAAGGCTTATTGGATTTTAGCTCCACATTTTGATAAATAATCCCCGAACATTTTTTCTACAAACGTTTGGCTCCTACGGAGCCGGAAATCCTTTTGCTCCGTTAGAGCTGTTAAGGCATCACGGTAACTGTTTTTCCTTCGATCCGGAAATGCACGGAACCGGTAGCCTCCAATATTTTCAACAATTGGGACAATACCACATTACGGGGTATTTCGCCATTTAAAGGTTGCTCTTTGTTTACCTTGCCCTCATAGATGACCTCAATATCATACCAGCGCTGGGCCTGCCGCATGATGGCTACAATGGATGCATCCCTGAAAGCAAACACCCCATTGTGCCAGGCCATGGTTTGCTCCAGGTCGGCCTTCTTTACTGTTTTCAAGGCCCCTTGCCGGTAGGCTTGCGACTGCTCTCCCGGCTTCAATAAGCCGGTAAAATTGCCCTTGGATACTTTCACAGCACCCTCCAGCAGGGTGGTCTTAACGGCCTCTTCGTCCTTATAGGCATTCACATTAAAGTGGGTACCCAATACCTCCACGGTAACCTCTCCTGTTTTGACCAGGAAGGGTTGCTTTTTGCCGGCTGAAGCAGGCGAGGCCGGGAGCCGGCTAACCTCGAAATAGCCTTCTCCCGTTAGTTCTACTATTCTGGCTTCACCCGTAAAAGCTGTAGGAAAGCGGAGGGAAGAAGCTGCATTTAACCAAGCCTTACTGCCATCTGGCAATGCGATCATATACTGCCCCCCCTTGGGGGTATGAATGGTATTGTATACTGTTTCGGTGTTTGTGTTTTGTGGTTCCTTTTCATAGGCTATTTCGCCATTGTCGTGCTTGACGATCCTGGCGCCACCCTGTTGTGACAATAAGCCATTGCTGGTAGTATCCAGGTCAATCACCGTATTGTCGGCCAGTGTGAGTGTCGCCCTATTGCCTCCCGGCTGCACATCATTCTTAAACCGCTCCTGTGGAGTGACGGCGATGGTTGGAGTTGCAGGCTGTTTTGACGGACGCAGAAAAAGGTACCAGGTAGCTGTACTAATCAATAGCAGTACAGCAGCTGCGACCAGGTACGGGTTGATGGTACGTCGCTTACTGTGCATGGTGATGGGTACCTGCTGTTGGGCATAGATCTGGCTCAACTTATTATAAGCATTGGTTTCCCGAACCTGCGCCATCTTTTGTAATTCCTGCTTTACCCAAGCCCCATTACTCAAATGATCCAACAATTGGCGGTTTTCGGGCAGGGCTTTCCATTCGTTCAATATCAATTGCTCCTCTTCCGTTAATGTGCCGGACAAATACTTTATAATCAGTTCGTCTATTGAGTATTCCATGCGCCTTGTGTAAGCATTTACCTTATAACCACGATGGGTTTGCGGGTTTAACCAACGGGAGAGCGAAATTTTTTTGGGGGAAATCTTTTCCAGGCGCTTGCTCGCCGGAGGCGAGTAAATAGGCGTCACCAGCCAGAGGCTGGCGACTGAAGGGCGAGAACATAGGCGTCATCCCGCCATGCGGCGGGAAGGCTGGCGACAGAATACCTTAGAAAAAACTGTCTTGAAGATTAGAGGGCGGCGGTCAGCTGGTAGAAAATAAGGGCAAAATAATAGAGGGTGATGGCGGTGGGCAGGAGGTCCTTTTTGAGTAAGGATAGGCGTAACATCCGTAATGCCCTTGTTTTTTGGTTCAATACTGTTTGCGGGCTGATGTTCATTTCATTGGCAATCTGGTCGGTCGTAAGTCCATTGAAGAAAATGTACTTGAACACTTTTTGACACTGTCCTGGCAGGTGCTCTATTTCATTGTAGATCTCCTGCAAGACCTTGGCCTTGATCATCTCCTTGTCCTCCATAATGTCTTGTTTGCCAGCTAAATAAAATAGTTCCTGGTGTGAGGTTTCATGACGCTGCATATAACGCAGGTAATCGTAGCAGGCATTCCTGACAGCAACAAATAAAAAAGCTTTTATGTCTTTGAGGTTATCAAAATCAGCGCGTTTGCGCAAGAGTTTTACAAAGGTATCTACCACGATGTCCTCGGCTTCCTGCTCATCGTTGACCAGCTGATTGCCATAATATACCAATGGGCGGTAATGCAACCGGAACAGGTGGTTGAAGGCATCGTGCTCACCCCGTTTGAATGACGCAATTATATCCTGATCAGATAAAACTTTGGGCATGTGGTGTGGTTTGACGTTCTCAGAATGATGTGGATACAATCAATGGATTGTACCAATGCGTTCATAAGGGTAGAACATCCAGGATAAAGGAAAAAGGGAAGGTAACAAACCAGGATAACTGTTGGGAATGGAATTACTCAGCGCAAGTTTACATGGAAAAATTGAAAAAAGAAAGCACTTTTTGAATAGCAGGGATCTGTACATGGGAAATAGTTTTAGCTGTATAGGGTAAGCTACGATTACCGGCACGTACATAACGGCCGGCAAGACTACTGACAGATCCCTTAATCAGAGAGATATACGCAAAAAATAAAAAGACAGATTTTGTGGATTTGGGTGAGCTGTGGGGGGCAAGCTCCTTTGGACCAGGGTGATCCCGCCATCCGGCGGGATTTGGAGGGCGCCCCCCTAAAGGCTGCCGATAAGTGCTGACACCGGATTTGGGCTTAGATACCCAATACTCCTTTCAGTTTGGTATAACCGGCCTTGCTAACGGGAACGCGGGCGCCTGAGGTTAACAGTGCCAGCCAGGATTCCTTTTCATGGGCATCCAGTCGGGTAATGCGCTGTACATTGACCATATAGGACCGGTGGGTGCGCACAAACTGCTCACCATCCAATGCCTTCTCAAAATGGCCCATGGTTTTATTTTTAAGGAAAACACCCTCCGGGGTATGGATCTTTACATAATCGTCGGCAGCCTCCAGGTAATGCACATCCTCTATAGGAATGATCCTGATCCTGCCCCCGGTTTTGACCACGATCCGCTGGCTTTGTTGCGGCGAAAGGGAGGCTGTTTCCAGCAAGGGGGCGGCCGGCGTAGCGGGTTGTTGCTGATCCATCCACTTCTGGATGGCTTTGTCCAATCTTTCCTGGCTGAAAGGTTTCAACAAATAATCTACGGCATGGCTTTCGAAGGCCCTGATGGCATATTCATCAAAAGCGGTCGTAAAGATAATGGCAGGCGGCTGCTCTATTAATTCCAGCATCTCAAAGCCGTTGATCTTGGGCATTTGTATGTCGAGGAAGATGAGTTGGGGCTGGTGCTGCTGAATGGCTTTCAGGCCCTCAAACCCATCACCACATTCCTGCACCACGGTAATGGCAGGGTGTGACCGTAAAAATTCCTGAATGATGGAACGTGCCAATGGTTCATCATCAATAATCAAGGCCTTGATCATATATGCGGTATTTTTATATTGGTAGTAAATAATTGTCCTTCGGCGGTAGTGGTCAACAGGTCATTACGGGCAAACAACAGGTACAAACGCCGCTGTACAGAATTCAAGCCAAAACCGACACCTTGCTTTGGTGAGGAAGTTTCCGGATCAAAAGGATTCTGTACGGTGATCTGCAGGTAGTCGTTGGTGTGTGTGGCGGTAATGCTGATGACCACCTCGCCGGTTGTATCGTACAAACCAAATTTAATGGCATTTTCTACCACGGGTTGCAGCAACATGTGTGGAATACGGGTGGCCGGTCCGGTTGAATCGTGCACCACGTGGGTATGTAACCGGTGACCAAACCGTACTTTTTCGATTTCCAGGTATAATTCCAGGTGTTGCAGTTCTTCTTCAAGGGTGATCCATTGGTTCTCTTCCTTCTTGAGGGTGCCGCGTAAAAAATCTGATAGTTGCTGTATCATCTTCCTGGCCTGTTCGGGTCGGCTGGTGACCAGGGCACTGATGGAATTTAAACTATTGAACAGGAAATGGGGCTGCAGCTGTTGTCTTAATTTGTACAACTCTGCATCTTTGGCCAATTGAGCAGCTGCCATGCTTCGTTGTTCTGTTTCTTTTTGTTCTTGCTGTGCATACCATAGTTCGCTAATGAGGGACATACAGCCTGTAGCCAGTAACCCAATGGTAAACCGGATGGGCATGGACACCCGCAGGAAGGACAAATAAACCTCATTGTTCTTTGCCAGTTCGGGCAACGCAAACTTCAGGAGCAATACCCATATACCACTCATGGCGGCACAAAAAATGAGAATGTAAATATACTTTCCTTTCTGCGGGCGATAGAACCGCATGTTGTTGCTTACCAGTACACAAATGGCGGCTAATAATGAGTTGGATACCAATGCATCATTCACTGCCAGGGGCCAGGGCAATTGGGAGTTTTGTAATAAACCTACATGCACAAACGACCATACCAGCCAACAGCCGGTAAAGATGAGTTTGTTTTTATTGGTAGCTAAAGGCGATGTGGCCACGTGGTACTATATTAATATTGATTCATTGAATGCTGTTGTTTTTCAGATCAGGGTGAGCCGCCCAGGAAGGGCGACCCACCCTATAGCTGGCTTCGACAGGCTCAGCCCCGCGGAACGGGGCAAGCTCTGACAGGCTCAAAACAATTCCAGGAACTTGTGGGTAAGGTTGGAACGGATATGTGCTGCACGCTTGTGTACCAATTCAATATACATGCCGGCATTATCGGCCTCCTGCACCCTGGAATAAAGTTCTGCTCCATCAATCAAAGCGGATAATTTATAGAGCTCACTGACATTGATAAACTTCCACTGTACGAGCTTCTCCTGTTGATTGAAAAACATTTCCTGTTCCATCTCTCCAATGGTCTGCGCCTTTGCAAATGCGGTATGCTCATCATCAGCTTCTATCAACCTTAACTGTTCATCAAACTGGGGAGCATGGTTGCCCTCCCCACAAATGATCTGGTAAACGATTTTAGACAGGAACCAACTCATAGCCATCTGGTTTAGTAAAGTAGATTAAATTGAATCTTAGTAGCTCTTGATCTCAATGCCCGCAAACAGGGCAGTACCTTGTATGACCAATACTTTATCGGGGCTGGTAATGGTTTGAGGCGGGCGTTTGTCTTCAATGCCGCCAAAGATGGCCACGGCCTCTGACCGTATTACCCAATGGGGCGGAACGATCAACTTGGTGCCGCCAAAGACCTGTACCACCTCCAATGTGATGGGGCCATTGAAATCGGCCTGGCTAAGGTTTATTTCGGCCCCCCCAAAAACAGAAACTACTTCACCCCCTTTAAAATCTTTGGAATACACATTCTTTTTGACATTGCCGAAAATGGAAACCACCTCCATGGTGTCGGACTTGCTTTGGGTAGGATTTTCATCGGCATCCTTGTAGTAAAGGGCCTTTTCGTGGTCTCTTTTCCTGAACCGCTTTTTTTTGCCGGGCGCCATCAATAGGGTAAACCCAATCACACAAACCACTACGGGTATTATAAAGCGACCGGCATCATAATCGGGAAATACTTTGTCGGCCAGGAAAAAGGCGCCAATGCCCATGAGGATGAGCCAGCCAAAATCGCGGAACCTGGTTTGTATGCCTACAAAAAGGCCTACTACGACGAGTATCATAGGCCAGGTGAACAACCAATAGGGAATAAGATCGCCCTCCACCTGTCTGATCAGCAGCACGGCACCAGCTATGAGCAATAACATACCCGCGAAAGAATTGTTCCTTTTACGGCGCCGGGATGAGTTATCTGCTGTTTGTTGGTCTTGATATTCCTGGTTTTGCATACCCTTTAATTTTCAACAAAACTAAAGCAGTAAAGGGGGCGGTACAAGAAGGCATCCGCCATTAAAGGCCTTTTTCCGGTAAAAGGGGGCTTTTTGTCGGGGAAGCCGGAAAGGTCCGGAGGTCCGGAAGTCGGAAAGTCCGGAAGAAAACCGCTTGTGGTCTTTTAGCGAGCTCGCAGGCTGTAGCCGGAGGCTACGAAATAGCCTCACTCGCCAGAGGCGAGCGAGGGGGCAATATCTCAGAGGGGCAGGGCAATCCCTATTTTGCGTGGGATAACTTGCTCCTGATGCGGCTCAGGGTTTCCAAGGTCATGCCCAGGTAGGAGGCGATGAATTTGAGGGGTACCCGGTTGAGCATGAAACTCTTGGTGGCAATAAAACGTTGGTATTTTGAGGTGGCCTCTGTAAGCCGTGCAATGTAGGCCCGCTCTTCGGCATCCTTGTAATACTTTTCCAGGAGTTTGCGGCCTGTGACATTTACTTCGGGGTGATTGCTATACAGGTATTGAAGGTCGTCGTAATGAAGCCCTGTTAATTCGCTCTCTTCAATAGCCTGGATATTCTCAAATGATTTTAGTTGTGCATGAAAACTGGTAATGGAGGTAGCCAGTTCATTTTCGGCAGTGATCCAGGTAGTGATCTCCTTTTTTCCGTCCTGAACATATCCGCGCAAAATACCTTTCTGAATGAAATAAACATACGGACAAAGTTCGCCGGACCTTACCAGGAATTCACCTTTTTTAACACGGTAGGAAAAGCACTTTCTATTGGCATATTCTCTTGCTTCATCGCTTAATGCATGGACAGCATTGGCAAAAGATACCAGCGGTGATTCGGGCAGGGTAGTCGCTCCTGCTTCACCTGTGGGCTGTTGGTTGAAAGACATACTATAAATTCGGGTTTAGTCGGGGGTTCACAAACAGGCATTCATTGACATGGGTGGATACGGTATGTCAAATCATTCAGAGGTATTGTATTGGAAATGGTAGGGTTGCTAGGTGTAGCTAATCGTAACTGTTACTAAAGATATAAAAAGAAAGCTTATAATAATTGTCAATAAATGGGATTTTGATGGCCTAAGTGATTTTATGTATGATCGTCCTACCAGTCACAATTTGAGCACATTGAAAATACCCAGTTACGTGATGTGGGACTGAATAGAAAAACAACGATCTGCCGCGGTGAAATGCCCACTGTGCAAGTAGTCTACCAATTTTGTACTACTAAACAGGTTTCTCTGCCTTCCCAAGGCCTATGAGCTAGGGTTCGGGCATAAAAAAAGGACCCTGGGGTCCTAAATCAGCTTAAATTGATCGCCGTCAAATAATCCACGATCACTGAGCTTTAAGTGGGGGATTACCAGCAATGCCATGAAAGATAAGGTCATGAAAGGGGCTGCTAATTGGGAGCCCAATGATTTGGCCATGGCATCGATGGTGGTATAGGCATGGGCCACTTCATAGCCATTTTCATCGCTCATCAAACCGGCAACGGGCAGGGGAATGATCAGGTCCTGCCGGCCGGTTGTTCCGCCACAACAGCTCACGCCGCCCTGGTTGGCGATGACGAGGTTGATGGCGCGGAACAAACTGTCGTCGTCCACGCCTACGGCTACAATATTATGGGAGTCATGGGCTACGGATGAAGCCAGGGCACCCGCCTGTAAGCCAATATTTTTAATAAAAGCCAGGGATGGTTTTGAAGGCCGGTACCGGTTGACCACCGCGATCTTTAAAATATCCATTGTTGTATTACTTACCAGTTGTTGTGTATCCTCATCCAATAACCAACCTGCGGGCAGATCAATGCGATTGGTGATGAGTTGGCCATCCAATGCTTCGATGACAGGCACTACCTGCTGCCCGGTATAGGGAATGGCGAAATCTTCGGGTTTTACCAGTGCGCAATTAAAGTTATTGATCCGGGGTATTGGGGCATGGGCCGTCTTTGCATCAGCGGGTAGAGGAATAGCTGCTGCCTCAGCCCCGGTATTATGAGGACTGGCATGTACGGCTTTCCCATCAATATAAGTGGCTATGACTTTAAAACGCTCCAGGTCGTGGGCCACGATAAAATCTGCCGGATCACCTTCGCGCAGCAAACCCACATTTAGCCGGTAGTGCAATACCGGGTTGACGCAGGCGGCCTGCAAAACTTTGAACAGGTCAATGCCCTTATCGATGGCCCTGGCGCAAAGCTGGTCAATATGGCCCGCCACCAGGCTATCGGGATGCTTATCGTCGCTACAAAACATGATGTGATCGGGATAGTGGTTCAATAAACCAATCAAGGCCTCAAAATTTTTGGCTGCACTGCCTTCGCGGATCAGGATCTTCATGCCGTACCGGAGTTTATCCAATGCTTCCTCTTCTGTAAAACATTCATGGTCGGTGGAAATACCTGCCTCAATGTATTGCCTGGCCTGAGCTCCTCTTAGTCCCGGTGCATGTCCATCTACGGGCTTGCCCCATTTATGGGCGGCAGCAATTTTGGCCATTACCTCCGGGTCTTTAAAGAGTACACCGGGAAAGTTCATCATCTCACTGAGGTATTTGATCTCGTCTTTTTGCAACAAGGTTTCTACATCCTGTACATCGAGCGTAGCGCCGGCCGTTTCGAATTGGGTAGCCGGCACGCAACTGGGCGCGCCGAAGTAAAATTTGAATGGACTTGTTTTGCCATTGGCGATCATAAATTCTACGCCCTCCATGCCACAAACGTTGGCAATTTCATGGGGGTCGCTTACGGTAGCGACGGTACCATGCATGACTGCCAGGCGGGCAAATTCGGCGGGAACGAGCATGGAACTCTCAATATGAACGTGGCTATCGATAAAGCCGGGTAAGATATATTGTTCCGGGATCTCTCTTCCTGCTAAAAGGGGTTGAATAGACCGGATGATCCCTTGTTCTACCCTAATTTCCGCAGGGTATACCTGCTTTTGCCACACATCGGCCAGGTAACCGGTAATCGTAAAGCTCGTCATGAAAATGTTCGTTTATTGGTAAATATAGCACCATTTGCACTCCCGGGGTGAAGGTGCACACCAGGCTGCCGCCTGCATCCATGCTGAATCGCGGGTTGCCAAAGATTATTACAATATTTATTATCTTTTGTAATATTATGAGCCTTTTTACGTCTAACATTGCAATTCTTGTGGCGGCTACATACTGCCGGTTTCGATGGCTGAAGTTGCCCCATTAAGGCCCATACCCCCATTCTTATCAAATTAAAAATAAAAATCATGAAATTCCTGCGTGTATCTGTTGCGGCGCTTGCTGCCTTGACGGTAAGCTTTTCCGTAAAAGCGCAAACTGTTGATGAAATAATCAATAAACACATTGATGCCCTGGGTGGAAAAGAGAAGATCAGTGCCATGAAGTCGCTGTATACAGAGGCTGAAATGGACATCATGGGCACTGCGGCACCCAGTGCTACTACCATATTATATGGGGTAGGTTCGTACAGTGAGGTTAATTTTAATGGTCAGAAGATCGTAAACTGTTTTACTGATAAAGGCGCGTGGGGCATCAATCCCCTGATGGGCCAGGCTACTGCGGAAGACCTGCCGGAAGAACAAGCCAAGAGTGGTAAATCGCAACTGTTTCCCGGCGGCAACTTATTTGATTATGCGGCCCGGGGCAATAAGGTGGAGCTGGCCGGCCAGGAAGATGTGAATGGTGTGAAAGCCTGGAAATTGACAGTAACTACCAAGGATGGTGGCCGCTTTGTACATTTTATTGATCCTACCAGTTTTTATATCATCAGAACGGTGATGAAAGTAAATGCAGGCGGACAGGAAGTAGAGCAGGGCATTAACTTTTCGGACTATAAGAAAACGGATTATGGTTTTGTAGTGCCTTATGCCTCTTCGATCGAATTTGGCAATGGCATGACATTGGGTGTAACGGTTAAAAAAGTAGAAATCAACAAAGCGGTGGATCCTAAAATATTCAATAAGCCTTAATTTACCTTTACTTACTTTAACAAAAGGGTGCCGTCAATTTTTTTGACAGCACCCTTTGTTTTTATATATTGATCCCAAATGTATACCATGTTAAGATCCATGTTCAGTGTCCTGTGCTTTTTGCTGCTTACTGTTGCACAAGCCCAAACGGTTGTTGTTAATACTGTTGGTAAAGACCCATTCAATGGAAAAGCAGATGCCATTGTGTACAAAGCAAAGGAGGGCGAATGGACATTCCAAAGCTATACGGTACCCGTTATAAAAACCACTTACCGGCCAGCCGGCTATAATCGTGGTGAACAGGTATCGGATGCGGTAATCGCCAAAGCGCAGGCGCTTACTACAAAAATAACGGCTGCTATTTCGCAAACGATAGAACTGGAAAATAATACGGCCATTGTTATTCAAAAAGATAAACTCTATTTCAAATCGGGGAAAGAAGTAAAGGTCAAGTCGGCCTCTTTTTTTACGCAGGGAGATAACAATGGGTTCCGGTTTCAGCTTACGGACGGGGAGAAATTCTTTGGTGGTGGTGAGCGTGCATTGCCCATGGACCGGCGGGGATACCGCTTCAACCTTTACAATGTAGCAGCTTATGGATATGGACTGGGTGCGGATAACCTTAATTTTTCGGTACCGGTTCTGCTCTCGTCCAATGGTTATGCCTTGTTTTTTGACAACCCTTCCAAAGGTTATTTTGATATTGGGCTTACGGATAAAAATGTATTGGAAGCAGGCTTTCTGAGTGGTGAACTCACGTTCTATGTGGTGTTTGGAAAGAATATGGACGAAATGCTCCGGAATTATACGGCGATTACTGGCCGGCAGCCTTTGCCTTCCCGGTGGGCATTGGGCAATTTTGTATCGCGCTTTGGTTACCGCAGTGAAGAACAGGTACAACAGGTGGTAAAGAAAATGCGCAATGATAAGTTCCCCATGGATGGATTGATCTTTGACCTGTTTTGGTTTGGCGATGATATTAAAGGTACGTTGGGCAACCTGGACTGGGTGAACACTACGAAGTGGCCCAACCCCAAAGTGATGATGGAAAACTTTAAAGTAAAGGATAACCTTAAAACGGTTTTGATCACGGAGCCATTTATTCTTCAGTCGTCCAAAACATTTACGGAAGCCACTCCTTTCCTGGCTACTGATGCCAGTGGTAAGGCTTATAATTTTTCGGACCTCTATTTTGGTCAGGGTGGATTGCTCGATGTATTTCGCAAGCCTGCGCAGGACTGGATCTGGAAATACTACAAAAAGCAGGTAGGCAATGGAGTGACCGGCTGGTGGAGTGATTTGGGTGAGCCGGAAAAACATCCTGCTGAAGTAATGCACAACCTCAAGGATTATGGTGTCAACCGGCCGATGGGTGCGGATGAGGTACACAATGTGTATGGTCATTACTGGAGCAAGATGCTGTTTGAAAAATACCGGGATGATTATTCTTCTACGCGTTTGTTTCACCTGAACCGGGCTGGTTTTGCAGGCAGTCAGCGTTACAGTGTATTTCCCTGGACGGGGGATGTAGCGCGCAGCTGGAGTGGGCTTAAATCGCAATTTCCGGTGCTGCTGGGTATGAGCGCCAGCGGGCTGCCTTATGTACATTCGGATGCCGGCGGCTTTGCCATGGCCGAACAGGCAGATGCGGAACTGTATACGCGCTGGTTGCAATTTGCGGCCTTTACGCCCATCTTCCGGCCGCATGGTACGGCGCTGGAAGATTATGATAAAGCGGTCAAGAGCATTCCTTCGGAGCCTGCCTTGTGGGAGGAGCCTACCAAATCGATCGTACGCAATTATATCAACCTGCGCTACCAGCTGCTGCCTTACAATTATACGCTGAGCTATGAGCAGGCGGTACTGGGCAAGCCATTGATGCGCCCCTTGTATTACTACAATTTTTCGGATGGGGAGGCCTTCAAGACAGATGAGGAGTATTATTGGGGGGATAACCTGCTGGTGGCACCGGTTACCAGCCAGGGTGCTACTGCGAAAAACCTGTACCTGCCCGAAGGGAAATGGTATAATTTTTACGATCATACCCTGCTCAATGGAAAGCAATGGGCCAACCAGGCTGTTGATATCAACCGCATTCCGCTATTCGTGAAAGCAGGGGCCTTCATTCCCTTGTGGCAGGCGGATTCGATTAAATCGGTAGAGACGTACAATTCGAAGGATATCAGCTTGCTGTACTATCCTTCTGAAGCTACCTCCTCTTATGTATTTTATGATGATGATGGCACCAGTACGCGGACGCTGGAAAAAGCGGATTATGAACTGATCACTTTTACTGCTACCACACAGGGCACTACGATTTCGATCGATATCAAAACCAATAATGAGGCGCTGTACAAACGCAAGCAGGTACGGAAATTCACGCTCCTGGTACCAGCCTCCGCCGGCTTTACAAGCTTTACCCTGAATGGTAAGCCTGCTGTAGCTGCCAAAGGGGTGAGGGCTATCCCCCTCGTCAATGGCCAATTTGTATCAGCTGTTATCGAGTTCAATGGCAAGCTTGCCAAGGTTGATCTGGCTAAATAAAAGAAAATATTTATGTGAGTTTTGGGGAGAGAAGGAAATAAAATCGTTGTCTATAAAATTGAAATGCGGAAGTAAATCCGCAAAATATATAAGCCGGATGCTTTCATCCGGCTTTTTGCTGGCTAAAACTGGTTGGTACATCATTTGTTTTACTACCTGCGGTTTTTCATAGGATATTGGATTATAAATAGCCTGGATGTCTATCCGGGCTATTCGTTTTACAAACCTGTTGCTACAAACCTTTTGCTCCCAGGGGAGCAAAGAATATCCTTAAAAGGAAATGGGATGGATAGCTATAATTGATGAAGTATAACCTTGTGAAATAGCGGGCGCTGCGGAGGTTGCAGTATATACCGCGAAGCAGGGGGGTAGTTTTGCTATGTGGATAACAAGCTTTTGGCATGAAGCATGCAATTAGGGAAGCAACCAAATCCACCCCTCTATGAAAAAGACGATCCTGATCAACCTGCTGATGCAACTGGTATTCTATGCACTGGTATACCTGATCTCGGCCTGATCATTGTTGCCCTGACCAGGTGAACGATTGGCTGCGAGGGCCGGAATGCTGAGGGCAGCATTCGCACCTTAGTCTTTCAGCAGGTCCGGCTTTCTTTCGGCGGTGCGTTGTACAGCCTGTTCATAACGCCATTCATCAATCTTTTTAAGGTCGCCGCTCAACAAGATATCGGGCACCTTCCAGCCACGGAATTCGGCGGGGCGGGTATATACTGGCGGGGCCAGTAAGTTGTCCTGGAAAGAGTCGAACAGGGCTGAGGTTTCATTGTTCAATACGCCCGGCAATAACCTGCCAACAGCATCTACGACTACTGCTGCTGCCAGCTCTCCGCCGCTTAATACATAATTGCCAATGGATATTTCTTTTGTTACAAAGTGATCGCGTATGCGTTGATCGATGCCTTTGTAATGTCCGCAAATGATCAACAGGTTTTCTTTTAAGGACAGTTGATTGGCAATACCCTGGCTAAAATCCTGGCCATCGGGTGTCATATAGATGATCTCATCATACTGTCTTTCTTTGGACAATGCTTCGATGGCATTGGCCAGTGGTTCGGGCATCATGACCATACCTGCGCCCCCTCCGTATTGGTAATCGTCTACCTGTCCATATTCATTCACTGCCCATTGGCGCAGGTGGTGGACCTGCACTTCCAGTAAGCCTTTGTCGCGGGCCCGTTTCATAATAGAATGGGCCAGGGGGCTTTCCAACAATTCGGGTATAACGGAGATGATATCAATTCGCATGGGGCAAAGATAAAGAAGAAATTTCCCCCTATAGCCCATCAAATATTCCAGGTGCTTTTGCGTTAAAGCGTAGAATATCAGATTTGTTCGCGACCCTTTAACCTCAAAACCCTCTTTAACCGCATGTTTAAGCAATTAAACAGTCCCTTTTTATTGCGTACAATGATCGCCCCCGCTCTTTTATCCTGCTCCTTTTTGGGCTATTCTCAAGATTATACGGGCTACCGTTCGGGCAATTATTCGGGCGTCAATGGCGTATTCTTCAACCCCGCGAATATTGCTGACAGCCGGTACCGGTGGGATGTAAACCTGGTGTCGGTAAGTGTGCTGGGCGGTAATAACCAGGCTTCGTTTAAACTGAAAAACCTTAGTGAATCGTTCAATGCAGATAGCCTGGAAAACCAATTGTATGGGAAAAATGCAGGCGCCACCAATGGGCTGATGAGTGTAGGCCTGATAGGCCCATCGGTGTTGTTCAATGCTACAAAAAAAACAGCGATTGCTATTACCACGCGTAGCCGGGTGATGGCCAATGTGCAGGAAATTGATGGCACTTTGTTGCAGCAGGTAGTGGATGGCTATACCAGTGGCGCCGGATTGCCCTATACGATCACCTCGGCCAAAAACATGTTTGTGAACATGAATGCCTGGACGGAATTTGGCGCCAGTGTGGGGCAGGTGCTGATCGATAAAGAAAAGCATTTTCTGAAAGGTGGTGTTACGCTCAAGTACCTGGCAGGTGTTGGCAATGCCTACATCCAGCTGAAGAACCTGAGCACAACGATCAATGAAGACAAGCTGGCTGACAAGGCCTATCTCTCCAATACTACAGGCCGCATTGCTACCGGATTCGGCGGCGCCAGCTTTGACAACTTTGAAGCCAGTGACCTGACCTCCTTTGACAGTAAAGGTTTTGGTATGGATATCGGCTTTATATATGAGTTCAGACCCGAACATGCCAAATACAGGACGAGTGATAACTACGAATGGCGCAGGGACCAAAACAAATATAAACTTCGTGTAGGGATGGCTTTGCTGGACGTGGGCTCGCTGAAATACAAACGCGATATGAGCCGGAGTGGCGCTTATGACCTTGGTATAACAGGTACTGAACGTTTTTACCTGAATGAGCTGTCGAAAGTTGACCTCGACGATTATAAGAAATTCTTCGATAGCCGTCCCCAGTTCTTTACGCCTGTAGCTGGTAACAATGAAACTGATTATAAAGTAGGATTGCCTACCACGCTGCAAGTAGATGTGGATTACCACTTCCTCCGTGGATTTTACATCAATGCAGCCGGACAATTTTCGCTGGTGAATACGGATAGCAAACCTTACAACCCTCAATACCGCAATACTTTTACGCTTACGCCCCGGTATGAGCTGGCGAGGTTTGGCGCTTATCTGCCCATCAACTACAATGAGCTGACGAAGTTGAATGCTGGCCTGTCGATCCGGTTTGGTCCGGTATTTATCGGATCGGGTAGTGTGTTTACTGCTTTACTGGGGGAATCGAAGCAAGCGGATGTTCATATCGGTTTCCGGGTGGGTGTGTTGCACAAGAACAAAGCTGGAAAAACAACGGTGAAAGAAAAGCAAGTTGAAGCAGCCAACCAATAGTTTTTAGATCAAAGGTATAGGTAAGAAGAGGCCCCCGGGATTTCCGGTGGGCCTTTTTTATTGTGAAGTCCGTAAGTCGGTAAAGTCCGAATGTCGGAAAGTAAAACTCTTTTGAGCTGTATTGCTTCCAAACTTTTCAGACTACTGCTTTAGTCTTCTTTATCCCCTTCTTCGCCCATGAAGTCGCCCAATTCTCTCCGCTGTTTTTTGGTGGGCCGTCCTATCTTGCTCTGTCGCTTACCGGTGTGGAAACTGGCCGCCTGGAATTCGATACGATCCAGTTCTTCGGGCGGGGTAATATCTGTGTAAAATTTAACTGCTTCGGTATAGGCCACGCGGTTGTGTAATAATGCGGTGACCTTTACGCGCCAGCGGCGTGCTTCGGTCTTTACATGGTACTCATCGCCAATGGATACGGTTTTGGAGGGTTTGACCTGCATGTCATTCAATTTGACCTTGCCGCTGTCGCAGGCCGCTGCCGCCAATGCCCTTGTTTTGAAGAGGCGGATGGCCCACAGGTATTTGTCGATCCTTAATTTTTCTTTTTCACTTGCCATGGCATAAAATTAAAAAATCCCGGAAGTATTTGCTTCCGGGATGTATAAAATTTAAGAGCATGTAAGGCTTTGTTATTATTTGCCGGTCTCTGCAAAATACTTATGGAAATAAGGGATGGTTTCGATGCCCTTATAAAAATTGACCAGGTCAAACTTTTCATTGGGGGAGTGGAGGTTGTCGCTGTCCAGTCCAAAGCCCATGAAAACGATCTTCACACCCAATTCCTGCTCCAGGATAGAACAAATGGGAATACTACCTCCTCCGCGTACGGGGATGGGTTTTTTCCCAAAGGTGGTTTCTATGGCCTTTGCAGCTGCCTGGTAGGCCGGGGAATCAATGGGGGTCATATAGGGTTCTCCTCCATGCAATTCCTCTGCTTCTACGGTAACGGAAGCAGGTGCGATCTTGCGGAAGTAGTTGAGGAGCATCTCTGTAATAGTATGTGATGACTGATTGGGCACCAGCCGGGCCGATATTTTGGCGTAAGCCTTGGAGGGCAATACTGTTTTGGCGCCTTCGCCGGTGAAACCGCCCCAGATACCATTCAATTCAAGGGTAGGACGAATGCCGGTGCGCTCATTGGTGGTGTATCCTTTTTCACCCCATAGTTCCTGCACGCCCAGGTCTTTCTTGTACTCAGCTTCGTTGTAAGGAGCCTTTGCCATCAGGTTGCGCTCTTCCTGGCCGGCAACTACTACATCATCATAAAAACCAGGGATGGTAATATGGTTGTTCTCATCATGGCAGGAGGCGATCATCTTAGCCAGGGTAGTGATGGGATTGGCTACTGCGCCACCGTATACACCGCTGTGCAGATCGCGGTTGGCCGCTGTAACTTCCACCTGGATATAGGCCAGTCCCCGTACGCCAATATCCATGGAAGGATTTTCCATGCTGATCATGGCGCTATCACTGATGAGGATGGTATCACATTTGAGCAGGTCTTTGTGGGCCGCTACAAATTTGCCCAGGTTGGGTGAACCCACTTCTTCTTCTCCTTCGATCAGGAATTTAATATTGGTAGGTTGTGAATTGGTGCTGGTCATTAATTCCAACGCTTTCACATGCATATAGAATTGTCCTTTGTCATCGGCTGACCCACGTGCGTAGACGCGGCCATCCTTGATCACGGGTTCAAAAGGGCCACTGGTCCATAAGTTGAGTGGATCGGGTGGTTGTACATCATAATGTCCATATACCAGTACGGTAGGTTTGGAAGGATCGATGATCTTTTCGCCAATTACTACTGGATGCCCGTCTGTTTGATATACTGCTGCTGTATCTGCGCCTGCTTTGAGCAAGCTTTCCTTCACGGCTTCCGCACACTTTTTCATGTCCTCCTTATGCGCACTATTTGAACTAATAGAAGGGATGCGCAACAGGTCGAGTAACTCATTGAGAAAGCGGTCCTTATTCTTTTCCTGATAATCTTTCCAGGCTTGCATTTTGACAGATTTAAAATGTTCTTGAATATGTCGTTGGGAAGCGAATATAGGCTGTTTTCGGGAACTGGTTTTACTGCGTGGTGCGTCCCCTAAAGGGGTCGAATGATGTGATGGCCTACCGGCCTACAAAGCTTTTGCTCCTATGGAGCGGGAAGGCAGGTTTGAGGGGCTCCTTTGGAGGTCGTGAGGTGTGTCTCCTGTGTCTCCATAAAGAGGCCGGATGACACAATACCATTGGGTCAGCTATTGGATGTTAGCTGGTGTTTCTTATTGAGGGGAAGGTTGTCCAGGGTCCAGGGCAGTTGCTTTTCAAAAGGTTTCTTGCGAACGGTACAATCCTTTTTGGTGCAAATGCTGCAGGAAAAATCAAGGCAGCCATCTGAATGCACGAACAGCTCGAGTGTATCTCCAAATTCGCGCCTGATGAGACTGGACAGTTCATCAATTTCGCGGTGGGCTTCATGCACATTGAAATACCAGGGCACGGTAAGGTGACAATCAACATGCAATTGACCGCCATATTTGATGACGCGCAGGTTGTGCAGGTCGATCCAGTTCTCGCGGCGATGCTTGTTCAATACATCTACCATCTTTAACAATAATTCCTTATCTGCTTCATCCATGATACCGGCTATGGACCGGCGCAGGATGCGGTAACCAGTGACAATCAATATCAGGCCAAACAACATGGCTACTGCTCCATCGAGCCAGGCAATGCCGGTGAAATAAATGAGTGCTAAACCTACAATGATGCCCACGGTGGAATAGGTATCGGACTGCAGGTGCTTGCCACTGGCCACCAGGGCCAGTGAATTGTTTTTCTCTCCCTTTCTAACGCAGTAATAACCCATCCCAAAATTGATGAGGGCGGTAATCGCTACGAGTATAATACCGTAATCCAGTTTTTGCAGGGGCTGGGGATGAATCAGGTTAACGGCTGCTTCGTAAATGATGATGAGGCCGGCTACACCGATCAGTGTACCTTCTACTGCTGCTGAGAGGAACTCTGCTTTGCCATGCCCATAAGGATGGTTGGCATCCCGTGGTTTGGCAGCTACATATAAACTATAGAGCCCGATAAAGCCGGCTGTTACGTTGACGGTGCTTTCGAGGGCATCGGTGAGGATGGCTACTGAGCGTGTTAAAAAATAGGCTACTATTTTAACCAGGAAAAGGCATACGCCTATTGCCACCACCCATTTCTGTATGCGCAAATTTTCCTTTCCTGTTTCCAAACCGGCCAATTTGCGGTAAATGTAGAATTAATTCCAAACAGGGCTACCGCAGCACCATTACTTTTTCCTTAAAATGAGCGCCCAAGCCAAAGGCATCGGGAATAGAAAGTATATAAGTGCCTGCCGGCAGGTGATGGATGTTTACTTGTTGCGTGCCTGTAATGGTTATTTTTTGAACAGTCTTACCGCCCAGGTCGGTTATATAGGCTTCTTTCCGGCCATTGATGCCTTCCATTCGTATGCTGAACTGGCCTTCGGCCGGATTGGGCCATATCAATACGTTAATGGTACTTTCTCCTTTCACGCCTTTGATCAGGGAGTAGTATGCCCGGTCGTCCAGGTCGACCTGCCTTAAACGGTAATAACTAATGCCGCTGTAATCGTTGGCATCTGAAAATGAATAGTCGATTGACATGGTGCTATTGCCATTGGATGCTTTCGAACCTACAAACCCTTTGGAGGTAAAAGTGGCTTCCTGCTCCAGCCGGCGTTCAATGTCGAATCCTTTGTTGTTTTGTTCTGTTTGCGTTTGCCAGTTTATTTGAACCTGCCTGTTGCTTATACGCCTTACATTAAAATTAGTGAGTTTGACAGGTAGTGCTGTTGCTAATAGGCCAATCCCAAATTCACTGAAGCCGCCCAGGTTATTGCGCAAGGCATAACCATTTGCTGCGAGGCGTCCTGCACCACCATTGGCATTTACGGTACTGCCGGCAGGAACTGTCCAGTCTGCACCATTGGTGGACCCTTCGGGCCGGCGCAGGATGGTGAACTGGTTATCGGCCAGGCTGGCAAAACCATTGAGGTGTAATTTGAGGTTGTACTTGCCTGAAGAGGGAACAGCATTGGGTGTTAAGTGCCATATACCGCCATTGTGCATGCTTATGTAGGTGGATCCCTGTTCTGAGGCCATCAGGCCCGCATCTGTTCCTGCCTTGGGCGCCAGGAAGGCATCGATATAGGTAACGTTATTCAGGGCATTGGCGGTGAGGTTGTCCAGCTCTGCTACATTGGGCCGGGTAGCATTGCCAATGGGGAAAAGATAATTGTTGACGGTAGCGGGATTCACATAACGGCGCAAGGTTCCATCAAACCAGCCATTGGCAAAAGCTGTATTGGTGGCATCGGCCTCTACTGCTAATTGAGCAGTAGCCGGGGTAACGGCCATAAATGTACTGGTATGTATAATGCCTTTGACCAGGTACCATTTGTTGGATACAATATTGCTGGCCAATGTGAGGCTGCTGCCATCTACATCAATGCGCTCGAAAGTATTGAGACAGTTGATGGTTTGGTTGGTGCTGTTGCTGAAGATAAACCGGCCACTGCCATAATAATAACCGGTGGTTGTATTATCGGTAAAGTCGGCCCCCAGGCCGGTATTATTGCCCAGTCTAATGATGCCATCATTGGCCAGGTTGCTGCCATTGGCCAGTGTTAATCCACCTTCCACCGTCACATTGGCCCCATTCTGGATATAGATGGCGGCGCCAGCCTGAACGCTCATCTGGGCATAGCCCTTTAGCAAGGTGATGGTGAATAGAATGGTAGTGAAGTAGTGCTTACTCATAAAAGAAATTTATTGCTGCCAATATTCAAATTACGGTTTATACACCACAAAGTGGAAATTACTATCGGTGTCTGCACCTGTAATATTATAGGTGCTTACCTGTAGTTTCCCGGCGCCGCTACCGGTTGCAGAAATTATTGGGGCAATGGTACCAATGGGGGTAACCACGGTTATATATTGTTGGAACTGGTAGTTTTCACCTGTTATGGTGATCTGGTAAAAGCCGGTGGAAGTATGTGTTACGGTAAAATTGCCACTGCCGGCGTTTACAAAGCCTGTTGAACTAACGTTTCCATAACAGATGGGCAATAAGTTGGCGTTGCCTGTATTGGCGGAACGTGTTAATTTGTCTTGCAGGTCCACGCTGCCGGTGGCAGTAACGGTTAGTTTTGGAACGCCCTGGATGGTTAGGTGTACCTTGCCGGTGGTATTGCCTGCACCTGTTCCAAAATCCACGTCTTCGTCGTTGCCGGCATATGAACCAATATACCCCCGGTACATATTGGTTTCATAAATGGCCAGGTACATATTGGCGGCGCCGTGAAACCGGGCCACAAAAGATTGCGGACTTAATACATCCAGTTTATACAGTGGATTGGGAATGCCAATACCAACGTTTTGTGATTGCCCGATCAGGGAAGATAAGAGGAGCAGAAGGGTGAGTAGCTTTTTCATATACAGTTACAGTTTGTAACCAAAACTACCGCTTGCAAAAGAGGAAATTACTACATGATCATGTAGTGCAGTTCATTATACGAGTCCGTCTTTAATGGCTTTGGAAACTGCTTCTGTGGCAGAGTGTACATGTAACTTGTCGTAGATCTTCTTGATGTAAAAACGTACGGTGTCGTGGCTGATCTTTAGCTGGGCAGCGATCATCTTATAACTGAATCCCTGTACGAGTAATTGAAGTATGCTGATCTCTTTTTCTGAAAGGTCTGTTTTTTCCTGGTCGCTGTTATTGGCCGGGGGAATCATTTGCAGCACTTTGCGTGCCACGCTACCGGTCATGGGAGCGCCGCCTGTCAGTACATTCCGGATGGCGGAAGGGACTTCTATGGAAGCATAGCGTTTTAAAATATAACCACTGGCTCCTGCACAGATGGCGCGGAAGATATTTTCGTTGTCATCAAATACTGTTAACATGATGATGGGCAACTGGGCATCTATCCTGCGGATACGCCGTACTGCTTCTACGCCATTTACGCCCGGCATGTCAATGTCCATTAATACCACTTCGGGTTTCAGTTCGCGTACATCGGTTTCTACCGTCTCGGCATTGGGGATGCCGGCCATGAATTCCATATCAGGCTCTTCGCCCAGCAGGGTTTCCATACTTTGCCTTAATGCATCATTGTCGTCGTATAATAGAATTTTGACCGCCATTAGCATAATAAATGTAGGACAACAAAATAACAATGCCCACTACATTATCATGTAGTAGCCTTGGGTTATTTGTTTAAGTGCTGACAGTGCCTGCGGATGGCGGAATACAGGAAATGATGGATGGGGGGCGTCACCTCTGTGAAGCCTCCTTCTTCCCATAATTCGATAAATAATTTATCTACTACCTGGTGGCAAAGCCCGGGATCGCCTGTTAATGTGTAGGCCAGTAACAGCAGGTCTTCGGAGTATGATTTATAGAGCGCAGAAAACGCTTTAATATTTTTACTTTTTAACCCCTCCAGTAATACTAATTCATCTTCAAAATCACTGTTGTCCATGCCACGTGATTGGGTACTTTTAAATAGTTTGAGTAGGGGATAAGGTGGCATGCAGCGCCAAAGCGCTACATGCCTGGTGTGCACATGAATGATCTTGATAAAATGGGGTACGGACGGACCTGGTCCCTGTGGACCATTCTTTGAGGGCCAGTAACAGTGATAAGCACATCATAAACCGTTACAGGAGTGAAAGTGCCGGGGGCGGGAAAAAACCACTCCCCCCGCCTGAACCGGCATAATTTCACTCTTGTGAACTAGTAACCAACTGAAAAACCACCACCTGAAATATTGTAAGCGTTTTGTAGCCGGGCATTGCCATACCTGCATTGCCCGGACACTAACAGCATCCGACCGCTGGTAAACACAAACTGCATTTGCAGGGAAAATGGGAGGTAAGCACCAAGTGCAAGGGTTTGACCAACAACCTATAAGCCTGTTTATTATCTCGTATCTATTTCATAGACCGGCAAAGGGTGCCGCGCGTTTCGCGGAAACGAAAAAATAATCAACTTTTTTTCGGGGTCCGTAGTGGTCTCCCGCTCCCTGGGTGTCTATACCCGGTAACCCGTGTTAAGAGTGCCTGCGCGGCTAAATTTGTATACGGAAAAATCAGATATTTGCCCGATGGAACCTCTACGCAACGCCCCTCCTCATTTTGAGGTCTTAACCCAAAAGGCCGCTACTGGTGATAACAGAGCCTTTCAGCAACTCTATGACCATATAGCGGGCAGGATGTATAGTTTATGTCTGCGGTATGCTGGCAATTCCAATGATGCCAATGATTGCTTCCAGGAAGGTTTCGTAAAACTATACAGGCATCTATCCGGATTCAGGGGCGATGGTTCTTTTGAAGGATGGGCCCGCAGGATATTTGTGAGCACCTGTATTGATTTCATCAAGAAAAAGAAAGTAGTACTCACGGTTATTAGTGATGAGGTGGAAATAGCTGCCGACGGCCTGAACGGTTACGACAAACTCTCCAATGATGATCTCCTAAAAATGATCAGTACGATGCCCGATGGCTACCGTACTGTGATCAACTTATACCTGGTAGAAGGTTATAATCATAAAGAAATAGGAGAGATGCTGGATATTTCAGAAGAAGGCAGCAGATCGCAATTGTTCAGAGCAAGGGTGTACCTCCAAAAATTATTTAAAGAAACCCATGGCGAATAGAGCCGACATATTATACCGCTTACGGGACTTTGAGGTACAGCCTCCGCCAGGGGCATTCCAAAACCTGCTGGGCAGGCTGGAAGCGGAGGCGGCACAAGCTGAGGATCTGCAATGGCAGGGGGCCTGGCAGGGTTTGCAGGCGCTGGAAATTCAACCCCCTGCTTTCCTGGCGGCCAGCATTGCAGCTGCTGTTGCTGAGCAACCCTTACTGTCCAATTTGCAGCAAATGGTGGTAGCACCACCCGCGGCCGCATTTAAACAAATACTCGACCGCCTGGCCAAGGAAGAAGGCAAGCAGGCAACTACACCTGTCAGAAACCTATTTACGCCATTCAGGGCCATTGCAGCGGTGCTGTTATTGGTCATTGCAGGGGTTGGTATCTACTATCTCACGCGCCAGAAGCCTGCTAATACAACGCCTGACCTGGTGCAGCAAACAACGCCAGCCCAACCTGTACCTGTTGCGGATACGCCACACCAGCAACAGCCTGCACCTGCTGTTCATGAGGTGGCCAGGTACCAGGACTATGACAATGTGAAAACGGAAAATTATTTCAAAAACACCCGGTTTACTGCCGAAGGTGATGGTATGGCACTCGTTGATAATGATTTCCTGGTCACCTTTGCCAGTTATCAATATGAAACCCTGCCTGCTTTCCTGGCAGAAGAAGAAGATAGTGAAATGAAGATCCGGCTCGATCAATACAGCTACTTCACCATTTCGGAAAACATGATGAATAGCCTGAAGAAAATGTACCAGCGACGGTCGAGGGGCACACCTACCCGCAGGGCCCGGAAAGAGAAAGAGAAGCTGGAGGAATGGAAGAAGGCTGATGAAAGCTGGTTTGATCAAAAACACCATAAAAATCCATTGGATCCTATTGATTTGGCCGAGTTCATATTTAAGCGATAAACTTTTTACCCGAACATTCCTCAATCCCTAATATTAGTTCATGTTACCAACCCGGTTTGTTTGTGTTCTTGTTGTAGCCCTGGGCGCTATGTCTTTTACCGACAGGCCCCAACCTGCCCGTGTATCCTATCAAACCAATAAAACCAGTGAGGACCTCACCGTTACCTATACGATTGAATTAACAAAGACCCGGAAAAGGAATATCGGTATTGGGGAAACTTACAACGGCGGCACCAAAACCATCTTTGTATCGAATGGTTTGGCCAGGCTGCGGCTGGTAAGCCTTATGCGCATGCAATCCATTTTTATATTGCCTACCGGTAATGCCGAACGTACGGCAGCTATTGTAAAAGAATCGGGCAAAAATAAAAATAAGGTATACCTGAGCGCTACTCAATGGAAGCAGTACAATTCCAAATATGACCAGGCTACCTGTCGCTTCACTGAAGATACGGCGCTCATTTCAGGTTATTCCTGTAATAAAGCGATCATTACCCTCACGGATGGCAGAACGATTACGGCGTTTTATACAAAAAATATACAACGTGCTGAACTGGCCACGGTGGAGCCAGTTTTTGCCTGTATTCCCGGCCTGGTACTTAAGTATACCTACGAATATAAAAAGGGGAAAATAACCTATACGGCTACGGCTGTAAGCAAAAAACAGATCGACCAGGATATCTTACGGGTGCCTGCCAAGGGCTATCCGGAGCAACCTTATAAGGCTGCTGCCGGGGAAAAAGAGGGCTAGTCGGGAAGTCCGAAAGTCCGGAAGACGGGAAGTCCGGAAGAAATACAGGGCAAAAGCGTTTTGCTTACTGACTTTCGGACTTTACTGACTTGCGGACTATTCATCCGATGCTGCTAATTCTTCTGCTACATCTTCTACAACAGGTTTGCGTTTAGCGGCAGCTGCTGCGGCGGCTCTTTCCTGGGCTTTTTTGCCCCGCAGCTTCCGGTATATGCGGTAATAAAACTCCTGGTTGAACAATTGCGAGTCGTGCAATGCTTTATAGATCAGGAAAAAGCCAATGGGCAATAATACGATGGTGGCCAGCCACATGCCGGCAAAGGGCTGCAATACATCCTCCTTCACAAATTTCTTCCCGAAATTCATCAGCAGGAAGAAGATCACGAAAAATACCACGGCAAATACTACGGGGGTACCAATACCTCCTTTGCGCACGATGGAACCCAGCGGAGCACCAATGAGGAACAATACCAGTACGGCAATGGACATGGTGAATTTCTCGTGCCAGGTCATCAGGTGTACGCGCAGTTCCTTACGCCGGTTGTCATATTCCACGGAGGCTCCCTCCAATGTGCTCTTGATGGAATTGGCAAAAGAGATACTTTGATCCAACACGCCCGAGCGGGCGCTATCGGGCAGCCATCTCCTGAAAGTCATTTCGGGTTTCGCTGCCAGGGCCTTTTTTGCTATACTGTCCTTTTTAGCAGCTGAATCGATTTTTGCAATGGCCGCTTTCTTACCAGCTGAATCCCTGGTGGAGGCGGTATCTTTTTTCGCTACCAGGGCCTTTTTTGCTGCGCTGTCCTTTTTAGCAACCGAATCTGTTTTTGCAATGGCTGCTTTCTTACCGGCTGAATCGCTGGTGGAGGCAGTAGCTTTTTTCGCAGCGGTGTCGGGTTTTGCATCTGTCAAAGTAACCTTGGTCCAGCCGCTGTCAATGTATTGCATAAAAGGCATGTAGGCCTTTAATTCCAATTTATGCCGCTGCTGAAACTGGTCCAGCATCTTTTGCACGGAGTCTATTGATTTATTCAGCTGGGTAATACTCAGCATCTCCGCCCGGTCCTTGTACACACTGTCTGAGGTAAAATTTCTCATCAGTGAGGTCAGGTCCAGCACTTTTTTATACTCTTTGAACCCCATCCGGTAGAAGCGGCTGTTGGTACTATGTCTTTCCCCTTCTTCTTCATAGCGCCAGCCATCCTGCAAAGTGAATTCAAGGAATCTTTTGTTATCGGACATCCGCATGATGCCCCGCTTGGCGGCAATCAAATTGTCCTGCACATTCGGGCTGTTTTCAAAAATGAGGATATCGTTCAGTACAGAGTCGTTGAGTTTTTTGGCCACCTTGATGGAAAACCCGGGGATCATATTGTAAAAAGTGCCTTCCTTGAGGTCGAAAGCGGGCTTTTGGTTCACCAGGTCATACTGGAGTGTTTTCATCTTCAGGTTGGCAATGGGGATCACATTGTTGTTGAAGTAAAAAGCCAAACCTGCCAGCAGGATGGTGGTCACCAGCAAGGAACGCATGAAACGCAACAGGCCAATACCGGCCGATTTGATGGCTACCAGCTCAAATGTTTCACCCAGGTTGCCGAAGGTCATGATGGAGGAAAGCAATACCGCTAAGGGCAGGGCCAGGGGCACCAGGGTAGCGCTGAGGTAAATGATGAGCCGAAGGATGGTGATGCCATCAATACCCTTACCCACAAAATCATCGATCCACAGCCAAAAGAACTGTAATATCAATACAAACAAGGTGAGGAAAAAAGTGGCAATGAAGGGGCCTATGAATGCCTTCAATACCAGTATATCCAGTTTTTTGATCACAATAGCTAATTTCGTAGGTAGAACGCTAAATCCAAAAATATTATGTAAATGGACGTGGCAAAAATACAGCTTTCAGCAGAGGAATCAACCCTGGTACAAAATGCTCATTGGCTTTTAACAAAGAATGTGATCATCGAAAAAGCAGGCTTGTTGTTTAGCGAGCTGATTGTGCCTTATACAAACGTGCTTCATCAATCTCTTGTCCCTTTACCCCTGGCTGTTACCGCTTCTTCGCCCAAGATATCAAAAGGGGAAAAATATGAAGGATTACCCTGGGTAATCCTTGATTTTCCGCGTGTATTTGGTAAAAATGATACCTGGGCTATCCGCACTTTTTTTTGGTGGGGCCACTTTTTCAGTATTACACTCCACCTGAAGGGAGCTTACCTGCAACAATACCGTACTGTAATAATGGAAAATATAACCCTGTTGCAGCAACGTGAATTTTTCATATGCATTGCCGCTGATGAATGGCATCATCATTTTAACGACGACAATTATATACCCCTATCGCAATTGGATAAAACCTCGATAGAAAGCTTGCTATCGGCTAATGATTTCTGTAAGTTGTCCGCTAAAATTCCATTGCATCAATGGGATTTGGCCAATGGAAAATTGGTGCAGCTTTACCAGGTTGTATTGCAGGCATTAGGGCATTAATTACCCAGGCGGTGAAACAGATCTTTCACCTGGTAAGCCCACAGTTGGCTTTGATCTTTCACTTCTCCCTTCTCTGCAAAATCACGGATCACCAAAATGGTCTGATTGGTAACTTCTGATTTCTCTATACGAAACTCAAAAAACTCATCAGTAGGCTGGTGTAACCAATGAAACCGGATATATTTATCCTGCTCAGTCTCTAATACTTCGGCCCTGTCGGTAGTCCCATTCCAGGAGAAACTGAAAACATTATCCCGCTCATCCACTTTATCAGCAAACCATTCCTGCAAACCGGCGGCCGTACTAAGGAATTCATATAAAATGGAAGGAGAACATCTTAACGGATACTCTAACGTAAATTGTTGTTTCTTACTCATCTACTCCTTGTATTGATCTTTTTATAATACCAATGCGCAATAATAGAAAAATAATGCAACCCCCAAAATTTTTTTGTTGCAACTCCCGTTAAAGGTAGGGAAAGTCATATATAACCCGAAAAACTTTAAAGCTACTGACAACCAGCAATTTAGATGTAAAATATTTGGTTTCCGAGGCGGAAATCATTAAATTGCTGAAGACGAACTTTTATAAGTTGGTAGTCCGGATATAAGAAAATAGCCCTTTCAGCGTTTTTCTTATGTCTGATTTGTAGCCTTTAAACCTTAAAAACCCTTTAAATGACCTACCTATGAGTATGCGTCAACTCAAGATCACGAAATCGATCACGAATCGTGAATCTCAGAGCCTTGAAAAGTACCTGCAGGAAATTGGAAAAGTTGAATTGATCAGCCCGGAAGAAGAAGTGAGATTGGCGAGGAAAATTAAACAAGGCGATCAGTTGGCACTCGACAAACTCACCAAGGCCAACCTACGTTTCGTAGTATCTGTGGCCAAGCAGTACCAAAATCAGGGCCTCTCCCTGCCAGACCTCATCAATGAGGGCAACCTGGGCCTGATCAAAGCGGCTCAACGTTTTGATGAAACCCGCGGTTTCAAATTCATCTCCTACGCAGTTTGGTGGATCCGTCAAAGCATTTTGCAGGCCCTGGCCGAGCAAAGCCGCATTGTGCGCCTCCCACTCAACAAAGTAGGACTTACGAACAAGATCCAGAAGGCCTTTTCGCAACTGGAACAGGAATTTGAACGTGAACCCTCACCTGAAGAGTTGGCAGAGCTATTGGAACTGGAAACCGACGAAGTGTCGGCTACTTTGGGCATCGCCGCCCGCCATGTAAGCATGGATACGCCACTGTCGGAAGGGGAAGATAATACCCTGGTAGACGTGCTGGCAAATCCCAATGCGGAAATGGCCAATGCCAACATTGAGCACAAGGAATCCCTTAAACAGGAGATCGAACGCTCGATGCGCATGCTGACGGAAAGGCAAAAAGAGGTGATCTGTTATTTCTTTGGCATTGGTGTAGATCATCCCATGAGCCTGGAAGACATCGGGGATAAGTTCAACCTTACCCGCGAAAGGGTCCGGCAGATCAAAGACAAGGCCATCACCAAATTGCGCACGAACTCGCGTTCCCGGGAATTACGTGGCTATTTGGGCATTTAACATTTAAAATCTAACACCACCCACAGAAAACTTTACACTAAAACGCAGATTTACTGATTTAATAGATTTCGCAGATTGTCATATATTTGCAGTCCGGAAAAGGTGAATGTAACTACATTCGCCTTTTTTGTTTCCAATCCATGAAATACCAGATTGCATGCAGCAGCAGGAATACAAACATGCAGACCTTACACAAAAGATCATTGGCTGTGCCATGAAGGTACATAGTCAATTAGGGTCCGGTTTTCCTGAAGTCATTTACCAGCGTTGTTTGGGGATTGAATTGGCAAATATCAACCTGCTGTTTGCGACTGAACAAAGCCGGGAAATCTTTTACCTGGGTAATTGCGTAGGCAGCAGGCGATTAGACCTGCTGGTGGAGGGTAAGGTGCTGGTTGAATTAAAGGCTGTTACAGAGGTAGAGCCAGCATTTTATGTTCAGGTGGTCAATTACCTGAGGGTTTTTGAATTGGAAGTAGGGTTGTTGCTTAACTTTGGAAAATCAAGCCTTGAATTCAGACGTTTGGTGAACTCAAGACTACCAGCTAAATAAAGCGTATACAAGATCGAATGATGCCGCATTCATCTGCGAAATCAGTTAAATCAAATAAATCAGCGTTTCATGTTTGAAAGTTTATCCGAGAAGCTCGAGTCCGCCTTTAAGCAGATAAAAGGAGAAGGCAGGATTACCGAACTCAATATTGCTGCTACCGTTAAAGATATCCGCCGCGCATTGGTAGATGCCGACGTAAACTATAAAATTGCCAAGGATTTTACGGATAAGATCCGGGACACGGCCCTGGGCCAAAAGGTGATCACGGCTGTAAGTCCTGGCCAGCTCATGGTCAAGATCGTGAAAGATGAGCTGGTGGAGCTCATGGGTGGCTCGGAAAGCACTTTTAATACGAAGGGCAATCCTGCGGTGATCCTCATTGCCGGCCTCCAGGGTTCGGGTAAAACCACTTTCAGCGGCAAACTGGCCAATTTCCTCAAAACGAAAAAGGGGCTTTCTCCCATGCTGGTTGCTGCCGATATCTACCGCCCGGCGGCCATTGACCAGCTGAAGGTGCTCGGTGAGCAGATCGGTATCGACGTATACAGTGAGCCTGAGAATAAAGATGCGGTAGCCATTGCTACCAATGCCATTAAAGAAGCCAAAAGCAAGAATAAGAACGTGCTCATTATCGATACGGCCGGCCGTTTGGCAGTGGATGAAGCGATGATGACCGAAGTGGCCAATATCAAATCGGCCGTGTCGCCCAATGAGATCCTCTTCGTGGTGGATTCCATGACCGGTCAGGATGCTGTCAACACTGCCAAAGCTTTTAATGACCGCCTCGATTTCTCGGGAGTGGTATTGACGAAGCTGGATGGTGATACCCGTGGTGGTGCTGCCCTGTCTATCAAATACACTGTAAACAAACCCATTAAGTTTGTGAGCAGCGGTGAGAAAATGGACACCCTCGATGTATTCTACCCCGAGCGGATGGCGCAGCGTATCCTGGGGATGGGTGATATTACTACCCTGGTTGAAAAAGCCCAGGCCCAGTTTGACGAAGCGCAGGCCAAGAAGCTGGAGAAGAAGATCCGTAAGAACCAGTTTGATTTTGAGGACTTTAAGCAGCAGCTGGAGCAGATCAAGAAGATGGGTAATATCAAGGACCTGTTGGGAATGATCCCCGGAGTAGGTAAAGCGGTGAAAGACATTGATATAAGTGATGATAGCTTCAAAGGCATTGAGGCCCTGATCAATTCGATGACCCCGCAGGAGCGGAACAATCCCGACCTGATCAATGCGGCCCGTAAAGCACGCATTGCCAAGGGGGCAGGAAAGGAACTGGCCGAACTCAACGCCTTCCTCAAGCAATTTGAGCAAATGAAGGAGATGATGAAGATGATGAACAAAATGCCCATGGGCCGCATGGGAATGGGCAGGAAATAGGCAGCAGCCTAAATCTTGTTAATCTTCGAATATTTTGGCCATTTATGACCTTAATATTTTTTTAATTATAATTTTTTGAGAAGTAGGCTCAGATTTGAAGCGAATTATTATATTTGGAAAAATCAACCGGATTGCTACCTTTGCAATCCTTGAAAAAGTAGAAAGTAACCCTATTTGTTCACGCATTTAAATGTCTATTTAAAATGCCAGTTAAAATCAGACTGCAACGTCACGGGTCTAAGAAAAGACCATTTTATTTCATCGTAGTGGCAGACGCCCGCTCCCCCAGAGATGGTAAATTCATCCAAAAATTAGGTACGTACAATCCGCTTACAGTTCCGGCTACTATTCAGCTTGACCGCCAGAAAGCCCTCGATTGGCTGCATAAAGGCGCTCAACCTACAGACACTGTACGCAGAATTTTGTCGTTCAAGGGAGTACTGTATCTGAAACACTTATTACGCGGTGTTAAACTTGGTTTGTTTGACGAGGCTGCTGCAATGGTAAAGTTCCAAACATGGCACTCAGAGCATGAGATCCACGTGAAGAAACGCCAGGAAGCAAATGCCAAAGACAGACGAGTTCGCCGTGGTGGTGTTGGCGCTCCTATCAGAAGGAGAAGCGAGGGAGAAGCCTCCTAAGCTACAGTATAGCTAAAGCCAAACTCATTAAATCCCGATGACTATCTTTGTCGTCGGGATTTTTTATATCAATTATGACCAACTACATCAGCATCGGAAAACTCGTAGCCACCTTCGGCGTAGCAGGTGAATTAGTGGTACGCCATGACCTGGGCAAAAAAACAACGCTTAAAGGCCTGGAAATGCTGTTTCTCGAAGCTAAAAAGGAAGAGATGCTTCCTTACTTCATTGAAGCTACCCGGCCTAAAAACGACCAGGAACTCTTTATTAAGCTGGAGAACATCAATACCAAAGAAGCAGCTCAAAAACTCGTACAAAAGCAGGTATGGCTCGAAGAAGCCGCCTTTCACCAATATTCCGGTAAATCGGCCCCCATTTCCCTCCTGGGCTTCCACATCATTGATAACGGAACGGATATTGGCGAAATCCTTGAAGTGATCGAACAACCGCACCAGGTACTGGCCCGCATTGACCTCGATGGCAAAGAAGCCCTCATCCCCATCCACCAGGAAACGCTGCTGAAAATGGACAAAAAGAAAAAACAGATTGAGGTGGACCTGCCCGATGGGCTACTCGATATCTTCCGCTGACCCTGGATGCCAGCAATCAGGTGCGCATGAATTTTTCCTTCACCTGGTCGGCATAATTGATGCTAACAGGTATCTCTGTTTTATTCATCAATACCACACCATCGGTCTTCAGCAGTTTGATCTGCCGCAAGGCTACAATAAATGATTTGTGGGTGCGGATAAAACGATCCCCCGGTAATGACTCCTCCAGCTTCTTCATGGTTTGGTGCACCAGGTGTTGCCCCGAAGTTGTAAATACCTTCATGTAATCTCGCGATGCTTCAATATAGAGGATATCATCATAGGCAATCTTCATCAGCCCTTCCTTTTCTTTGATCAGCAGAAAATTGTTCACCTCCTGATCCGTGGGTATTGTGCCAGTAGCTGGCTGTATAACCTGCTTCACCTTCTCCACGGCCTTCACAAAACGCTCATAAGAAAATGGTTTCAACAGGTAGTCGGTTACATTCAGGTCATACCCTTCCAGCGCATAATTGGCATAGGCGGTTGTAAAGATCACCTTCGGTGGGTTGGTCAATGTTTTCAGGAAGGTGATCCCATTTACCAGGGGCATTTCAATATCCAGGAAAATAAGGTCAATGGCATGCTGCTCCAGTTTGGCAAATGCTTCCAATGCATTCCGGCATTTGGCCACCAGCATGAGGCCGGGCGTTTGCAATATGTATTGCTCCAGTATCTGGTGCGCGATCAATTCATCATCGGCAATTAAACAACGGATTACAGGCCCCGCAGGCTGAGTGTTGGTCATATTATCAGGATAATGTAATAGTCAATTTTACTTCAAAAGTGGTTTTGCCCGAGTCGATGATCAGGTTATGCTTACCCGGGTAGTAAAGGTCCAATCGCCGACGCACATTTTCAATACCCACTCCCCCATATTGTCCCCCAGCTAAAGCAGGGGGCAATTGGCCGCCGGGCAATAATCCTGGCACAGTGCCATGCAATTGGCCAGGTGTTGGACCAGACAATGGACTGGCAGCAAATACATCATTGCGCAACTCAAAGCTCAGTGTAGGGCCGGCCACTGTTAACGACCCATGGATAAATCCCGTATCATTGAGCCGGTGGGCCCCATGCTTAAAACTATTTTCCAGGAATTGAATGAACAACAGGGGCGCAATGTGCTTACCTGTAGCATCTCCACTTACGGTAAACTGGATATCTGCTGCCGGGTAACGCTTCTTTTCCATTTCCAGGTAGTTTTCCAGGAACTCAATGTCTTTTTCCAGCGTTACCTTGTTCTGCTGGCAATCGTACAAGATGAACCGCATCATATCCGACAAGCGCAATATAAAGGCCGGCGTTTCCTTATTGCCTGTAAGGCTCATGCCGTAAATATTATTCAGCGTATTGAACAGAAAATGCGGGTGCAACTGCGCTTTCAACGAATCCAGCTGTAACAACAGGTTGTCTTTCTCCAACTGGAATTTCTTCCGTTCATTTTCAAACGCAAACCAGGTAAAAGTAAGTGATAGGAAAGCGATCAGGTCGGTAACCAGGATATTGATATCCCAAAAGGCCACCTTAAATGCCCGGAAACCAAAATTGAGGTATTGGAATTGGTAATAGGAAGAAAGCACCGGATCGGTATTGACCGCATAAAATACAATGCTTACCAGCCAGCCCATCCATTTAGATACAAAGGCGAAATAAAAAATAGCGATGAGGAAAAACCAGCCATATTTCCGTTTCCGCATGAATAGCGGGGCCAGCCAACGGTAAAAAGGGATGGTATACAAGGTCATTCCAATCGAATACAGTATCAGCTGCGGATAAGGGAAATTGACCCGCATTCCATGCGGTATGGGTGCTTCCTCCACATAAAAAGAATATTTGTACAAGCATACATAGATCACCCAGATAAATAGTTCATATATGTAGGGGAACCGGCTCTTTTTAAGTGTTTGTTGATGATTGTCCATGCTGCAAGGATAAAATAGTCTGTCCCCGGAACCTCCCTTCCTTCGATGTAATACCCCTTTCTTTCGACGTAATCGGGCCGGTAAAATTATGTAGAAATATCATCCTCCCATAACCAACAAGGCTATTGTGCTGAAACCAAACAATAACTGTTCATAATCGAACACCTGTCAACCATGTATTTCATAAAGCGTTAGAGATCAATGATGCCAAACTATGGCACGCTTTTTAACAAATACCTGTCAAACGAATTACAATGAAAACTTTCGCGCTACTGATGCTTGCCATTGCGCTTTCCACCTCAGGGTTTGCTCCCAACCAGGGAGAAGTACCTAAGCTGGATGGACAATCAACCACCAGTAATGAACAGTTGACCAAAAAGCTAAAAGCAATCGTAGCCGCGCAGAAGATCACCGGCCTTTCTGTTGTTGTAATAAAAAACAGGGTTATTATTTATCGTAACTCCTTTGGTGTAAAGAATGCAACAACCAATGAGCCCTTTACCGATACAACGGTGTCTTATGCCGCTTCATTGACAAAGCCGCTCTTTTCTTACCTGTTTTTGAAGCTGGTTGATCAGGGCATTTTTGAATTGGACAAACCTGTATACGAATACCTGAAGAACCCTATTGCGACTTATGAAAAGTGGAAGGACCTTGATAAAGAGCCCGACTTTAAAATGATCACTCCCAGGATGCTGCTCAGTCATAGTTCGGGCCTGCCTGTACTGCGTTATTTTGTTGGCGACGGCAAAACCCTGACGCTCGTGAACAAGCCCGGCAAAGCCATGTATTATTCCAATGAAGGCATGAACCTCCTGGGCTTTGTAGTAGAAGAGCGCATGGGTAAAGACCTTCAGTCGCTGTGCAAGCAATACATTTTTGAGCCACTGGGCATGAAACATACGGCCATGGTATGGCAAAAGGAATACGAGGCCGATTATGCAGTAGGGCATGATAAAGCGGGTAAGGTAATAGGTGCTGAAAAACGAAGCAGTGCCCGGGCAGCCGGTTCGATGGTGACCACTCCTACGGATTACAGCTTATTCATTAGTGATGTATTGAGTAAGAAAGGGCTTTCGGAAAAAATGTATTCCAGCATGTTCACGCCCCAGATCAGGGTAACCAGCAAGCGGGGTTTTGGGCCCCTGCGCGATAGCCTTTCCAATCATAGTGAATTCAGGAACATCGACCTCGCCTGGGGCCTGGGCTGGGGTTTATTCAAAACACCGCATGGTAAAGCTTTTTTTCATACCGGGCATAGTGATGGTTGGCAAAACTACTGTGTCAACTATCCTGATAAAGACCTGTCGGTGATCCTGCTTAGCAACAGTGATAATTTTGAAACAGCGGCTGGTAAAATTATGGAAACATCCATCGGAGACACCTGGTCACCCTTCAAGTGGCTGGGTTATTACGATCAACATTAAAAGCGGGTTCTTTACGCTGTGAAGCCTGGTTGAGGGAAAGTATAGCCATGATTACCTCTGATCGCTTCCAGCGTATTGGCCACCTGCACAAAATGCCGTTGATGGTGTGCAATCAGGAAACGGAAAGTATCTCCCAATTTCAATTTAATGAATTTGGCAATCGAAATAGGTATCCTGATCTTGTTGATATCTGTATTGCGGGCCAGGTTGATCAATTCCAGCATGCCTTTTTCCTGGGCCATGAATTCATTCAATACTGCCAGACTGTCTACATCCGGTGAGGGACGGTGATCTTTGGGTGCTTGCATTTTGTTGGTAACACGACCGTTTTCTTTGGGCAGCATTGATTTGGTAAAAAAATCTCCCAGCCAACCCGGTGTAAAAGAAGCATTGGCTGGGAATGAAGTTCCATTCAGGCTTTTTTGCATCAGTGGCAGGTAATAGCGGCCATAGGAATTGAGGTGTTCAATGACCTGCGCCACACTCCATTTACCGGCAGCGGGTTGTTGCAACAAAATCCCTGGATCTTCCTGTAACAGATAATGTATTGTGAGAATGATCTGTTTGGTGTCTGTCTCCAACTGATCCAGTAATTGGGCGCTTTGCATTTTTTTCATGGCTTTACTTTTTTAGTACCACAAAACTACCTGTCGTTATTTTTATAAATCTTGGCGTACACCAAGATTTTGCCAATACCTGATTCCTACTACCGCCAGGCTAACTGCTGCAACCCAATTGCTTCCGCTTAAAACCAATCCACCTGGTGTTTAAACCCGATCCCTACGGTATAAAATCCGCCTTTTGAATGCTGCGTAGCCATGCTTAGTGCGCTGATTTCGCCGGGTGCGCCGTGGCTTGCCTCATATTCAATATGCTGCTCCATGATCTTGGTGAAGCCACCATAATAGTTGGTACTGATGCTGAGCAGGTTTTTTCGACCCAGGCGAATATCAATACCCATCCCGGCCTGGAACAAGGTGAGCACCTGTGAAGGATATTGTACTGTATAGGTATACCGGATATTTCGAAGCCTATTTTGATCAACCCCCATTTTAGTCCCCTCTACCTTGCCTCCATACCCTTCATCGGTTACGCCCAAAGTGATACCAGCGACAGGACAAAAGGCAATTGCTCCTTTCAGGATGGGCAGCCGCAGGCCGGCACGCAAGGGTACCAGGTAACCTTTACGGTCGGTACCGCTTGAACCATATCCATCAAGAAAGGCAACGCCCACTTTATAAGCCCGCGCATACAACCCCGTTTCCAGGAATACTGTTTTATTAAAAGTACGCCGGATAGTGGCACCCCATAAGGCACTGCTAATATCCGGAGGAGTTAATACGTCACGCGCGCCATTGATCTTGAAAAAGTCGGCTGAATAAGCCACTTCAACGCCAATATGTGTAGTTGACTGACTAAAAGACGATAGGGCAGTAGCCAGGAAGCTGCAAACAAGTAAAATACGGTACATACGATTTAAGGTATTTTGCACCAATGCTAATAAAGTGATCCTACAATTATCTTTAAAATTGGATGAAATGTCATTTTGGGCGTTGAATCGACCTGTTGCGCTACAGAATTCCCACCTTCCAAGCTGCGATTCCGCTTTTCAACCTGTCAACCAATCTTCACACTCGCCATCAGCTTACTGAAAGTACTGGCGTCAATACCCAGGTAGGAGGCCAGGTATTTATGGGGTATCAATTGCAATACATGGGGACTTCTTTTTAACAGGATCCTGAATTTCTCTTCCGCACTGTAACTCAATAATTCGATTTGGCGTTCCAGCAATCCCATCGCCACCCAGGATACTGCCAGCCGAACCCATCGTTCCAGCGCATGGTGTTTATCCAATAATGGCTGTACCTGCTGGTACGAGGTGCGCAGCATTTTGCTGCTTGTTAATGTTTCCAGGAAATACCGTGAAGGTGTTTGCGTAAGAAAGGAATCCATGATACCCGAAAAGGAGGGCGCATAACTGAATACCACTGTGGCTTCCGGGTGGCGGTCGTCAATATAAAAAGCCCGTTGTACCCCTTCTGTTACAAAATACAGGTAACGTTCCGTTTCGCCGGCTGTAGTGAGAATGGTTTTGCGTTTGTATTGTACCGGCTGCCAGATGCCGGAAAAATCGGCCCAGGCCTCCTCCGGTAAAGGATGTACCGCAAAAATCTGTTTCCGTAACAAAGCCAATTCCTGCTCCATGGAGTAAAAATATGGAAAAGCCGCTTCTTCGTACCTTTGCGTCCACATGGCAGCAGCTCCGCAACGCATCATTGCCCATTTCGACCTTGATGCATTCTTCGTATCCGTAGAGTGCCTGAATAACCCTTCGCTGAAGGGAAAACCCTTGCTGGTAGGCGGGCGTGAGCGCGGTGTAGTAGCTGCCTGCAGTTATGAGGCCCGTAAATACGGCATTCATTCGGCCATGCCCATGAAAACCGCCCTGCGCCTTTGCCCTCATGCGATTGTCACCAACAATAGCCGCGGCGATTACAGCAAGTATTCCCGCATCGTTACCAATATCATTGCCGAGAAAGCGCCCCTCTTTGAAAAAGCTTCGATTGATGAGTTCTACCTGGACCTGACCGGAATGGAGAAATACTTCCAGCCTTATCAATGGACGATCGACCTGCGCCAGGAGATTATCGACAAAACGCAGCTGCCCATTTCCTTTGCCCTTGCATCCAACAAAATGGTGGCCAAGATAGCTACCGATCAGGCCAAGCCCAATGGTTACCTCCATATCCCTTTTGGCAGGGAAAAAGAGTACCTGGCGCCCCTTACTGTAAATAAGATACCCGGGGTGGGAGAGGCTACCTACGAAACCCTCAAAAACCTGGGCATTTTTACCATCCGCGACCTGAGTGAGCAATCACCCGACCTGCTCGAAAAACGCCTGGGTAAGTATGGCATTGAGCTCTGGAATAAATCGCAGGGCATTCACCATGGTGAGGTAACACCTTACCACGAAGCCAAATCCATCTCTACCGAAAATACCTTTGAAGAAAACCTGCTCGATGTCAACCGCCTGATGACTGAGCTGGTCCATATGACAGAGCGGGTGGCCTATGAATTGCGCCAGGATAATAAGACCGCTGGTTGCATTGCTGTCAAAATACGCTATGCCGATTTTGAAACCACTTCCCGGCAAACCACCATTCCTTATACCTTTTATGATGATGAGCTGATTCCCAAGGCCAAAGAGTTGTTCCACAAACTCTGGCGCAAAGGACAGCCCATACGGCTGTTGGGTGTTCGTCTCAGCGAACTCACCGATGAAGCGGTACAAACCAACCTCTTTACCGACACGGAAAAGAAAAATGGTCTTTACAAAGCGATTGATGATGTGAAAAACCGGTTTGGAAAATACGCTATTACGAAGGCTACAGGTAAGTAATGTATTACAATTTACATGTATATGATAAAAGCTGACGAGGACCTGTAGAGGACCTGACGAGGAGCTGACGAGGACATGACGAGAAGCATACCGTAGTATCACCCCCATACTACCCGGGTACTACCCATATACTACCGCCTGACCAGCCTACTCAACATGCCTGGATACATTCAAGAGATGAAAAGGCCCCAAGGCCTATTTTGTACCAGTTGTGCAGGTATGCCAGGCTACTGGCAGGCCATGACCCGGCAAGTCCAATTAGTGTTTGGACCACAAATGCTGCAACCGGGCTTCACTTTTTGAGAAACACGCTCATGTTGACCTAAGATAAATTTAACAATCTAGTCTACTCCTTAAGTAGGGAATTTGTATCTTCGTTGTCCGTCCACGGATTTTTTTAACCATAAATATCTTTGTATATGAGTTTAAGATTGGGAGACATCGCGCCGAATTTCCAGGCTAAGACGACTGCTGGCGATATCGACTTCTATGAGTACCTCGGCAATAACTGGGGTATCCTGTTTTCACACCCCGCTGATTATACCCCTGTGTGTACTACCGAATTGGGTAAAACTGCTTTGTTGCAGGGCGAGTTTGAAAAACGCAATGTAAAAGTACTGGCTGTTAGTGTTGATTCACTCGATAAACACCTTGGCTGGGTTAATGATATCAATGAAACACAAAACTGTACTGTTGGTTTCCCCATCATTGCCGATACAGATCGTAATGTAGCGACGCTGTATGACATGATCCACCCCAACGCTTCAGAAACCTTCACTGTTCGTTCGTTGTTTGTGATCGGACCCGATAAGAAGGTTAAGTTGACGATTACTTACCCCGCTTCTACCGGACGTAACTTCCATGAAGTACTGCGCGTTATTGAATCACTACAACTGACTTCCGGTTACAGCGTAGCTACGCCTGCCGATTGGAAACATGGTGAAGATGTGATCGTGGTTCCTGCTGTTTCTACTGAGGATGCTATCAAGAAGTTCCCCAAAGGTGTACAGGTTGTAAAGCCTTACCTGCGCTATACACCGCAGCCCAATCTCGACAAATAGTTTTTAGTTGTAATTTCTGACATCGTTATACAACCTTCTTACTTCTGTAAGAAGGTTTTTTGTTTTTACCCCCTTTTCAGAATATCTTACTACAAATTAAACTGCATGAGAAAACTACTACTGCTATTGATCTTATCCATTCCCCTGGGTCTGTTGGCCCAACGCACCATACTGCATTGCGGTAAACTGATTGATGTTGCCAAGGGCCAGGTACTTTCACAATACTCCATCATCATTGAAGGCAATAAAATTACCGATGTACAGGCTGGTTATACCAAGGCGGCCGGTACGGATAAAGTAATTGACCTCAAAGAAAAAACGGTCATGCCCGGCCTGATCGATTGCCATGTGCACCTGGAAGATGAGACCAGTCCCAACCAGTATATACAGCGCTTTACTTTCAACCAGGCCGATTATGCTTTTCAGTCTGTAGTATATGCCAAACGAACCCTCGCCATTGGTTTTACCACTGTGCGCGACCTGGGTGGTTCGGGTGTAAACATTGCCTTGCGCAATGCCATTAATAAAAAACTCATTGAAGGGCCGCGCATTCTTACTGCCGGTAAATCCATTGCCACTACCGGCGGCCATGCCGACCCTACGAATGGTTACCGCAAAGACCTGATGGGCGATCCGGGTCCTGCTGCCGGTGTAGCCAATGGCCCTGTCGAATGTATGCAAGCGGTTCGTCAACGCTATAAGGATGGTTCAGATCTCATCAAGATCACAGCCTCTGGCGGAGTATTGAGCGTAGCCAAGAGTGGTGAGAACCCCCAGTTTACCGAAGAAGAGATCAAGGCCATTGTATCAACGGCCAAAGATTATGGTTTCAAAGTGGCTGCCCATTGTCATGGAGCCGAAGCCATGAAACGTGCAGTGAAAGCGGGCGTAAACAGCATTGAACATGGTACCTATATGGATGATGAAGTCATGCAGCTGATGAAGCAAAATGGTACCTATTATGTGCCTACCATTACCGCTGGCAAGTCTGTAGGCGATTCTGCTAAAAAGCCGGGCTATTATCCCGACCTGGTTACTCCCAAAGCATTGGCCATTGGTCCCAAAATACAATCCACTTTTGGCAAGGCCTACAAGGCGGGCGTAAAGATCGCTTTTGGTACCGATGCCGGGGTATACATGCATGGCAAGAACTGGCTGGAGTTTGTTTATATGAATGAAGCCGGTATGCCGGTGATCGAAGCCATTCAATCGGCCACGGTAGCTGCTGCCGACCTATTGGGTATGAGTGATGTGGTAGGCAGTATTGAAAAAGGCAAGCTGGCTGATATTGTCGCTGTAGATGGCGATCCCCTCAAAGATGTACAAGCCATGGGCAAAGTAAAATTTGTGATGAAAGATGGGGTAGTGTATAAGAACGAATAACTAACCAATAAACGTACAAAGGGCGGACTATCTTTAAAGACAGTCCGCCCTTTGTAGTTATTGACGATTGACTAATCAATATTGTTTAGTTAAGCCTGGCCTCTTTAAGGTGAGTCACTCTACCGCCTAGCGGATGCAACGCTACAGAGTGACCCACCTTTGCACCTGGTTAAAGGCTCGCAGCTCGTAGCTCACAGCTCATGTCTTTTCTACTTCTTCTTCCTCAGTTGCTGCAACAAAGCCCGCATATCTTTATGCAAAGGCGCTTCTACGGTGTAGCTATTGCCCTGCGCATCCTTGAACAACAACTTCTCGGCATGTAAGCCCAGGCGACCCAGGATGGGTCTTTCTTCCTCTTCGGCTTTGGCGAGGTTATAATTCCGTTTGAACGAAGATACCAGGATGGGTGTAGCATCACCATAAATTTCATCTACCACAATGGGATGACCTACATGCTGCATGTGTACCCTGATCTGGTGCGTGCGTCCCGTGTGGATGCGGAAACGCAATAGGGAGAACCTGCCAAACTCTTCCAGTACCTCATAATCCGTGATGGATTGTTTGCCCCGCTGGTGGATCAACATCACACCCCGTTTGGTTGTATTCTCGGCAATGGGTTCATTGATGGTCATTTGCTTTACAGGAGGAACCCCCATTACAATGCCCAGGTAGTATTTCTCAACGGTTCTTTCTTCAAATGCCTGGGAGAGGAATTTGTGTGTTTCTTCGTCTTTGGCAAATACAATGATGCCACTGGTGTCACGGTCCAGGCGGTGGACGGTAAATATCTGTCCATATTTTTCCTGCAGCATTTGCTTCAGCGAAAATTCTTTCCCTTCGCGGTCGGGTATACTCAAGAGGCCCGAAGGCTTATTGAGTACTATAAAATGATCGTTTTCTATCAGTATCTCCGGCGATGTCTTCACCACGTGTTCGTGTTTTATTTTTTAGTGTACGAGGTATTGAGGTATTTCAGCAGGCGCACTTCTTTTTCAGACAGGAAACGCCATTTGCCGCGGTCTACATTCTTCTTGGTAAGGTTGGCATACATTACCCGGTCCAGGTTGCGCACATCATAGCCCAGGTGCTCAAATATGCGGCGTACAATGCGGTTGCGGCCACTGTGGATCTCAATACCAATTACGCTTTTATCTTTACTATCTGCATACGCCAGTACATCGGGCGCAATAAAACCATCTTCCAGTTCAACACCAGCGATAATGGCATCAAAGTCTTTTTTGATCAGGGGTTTGTCCAGCTTTACCTCGTAGATCTTTTTCACCTGGTAGCTGGGATGTGCCAGCTTTTGCGCCAGTTCACCATCATTCGTCAACAACAAAACGCCGGTGGTGTTTCTGTCGAGGCGACCAATGGGATATACCCTTTCCGGCGTAGCATTTTTAATGATGTCCAGTACGGTCTTCCGGCCCTGGGGGTCTTCTGTTGTAGTGATGAAATCTTTGGGTTTGTTGATCAGGATGTAGACCATGTTCTTGCGGATGGTGGTGGGTTTGCCATTCACTTTTACTTCATCCTTCTCCGATACCTTAAAACCTGGCTCTGTGATCACCGTGCCATTTACTACTACCAGTCCCGACTTTACAATATCGGCAGCCTCCCGGCGGGAACTAATGCCCGAGTGAGAAAGGAATTTATTGAGGGGAATAAGGTTGCTGGCGGGTTTTGTGGGCTTGGCTTCAGATTGCTTAGTGATCGCAATTGATTTACTTCCTGCTGCCGCTGGTTTGCTCACAGGGCCTTTTTGTACAGGCTTAGCAACAATTGGCCGCTTACCCGTAGCTGGTGCTGGTCTGTCGAAACTTTTAGACTTATAACCCGCGCCTTGTTCTTTATTGATCCTCGGCCTCGGACTGCTATCTTCCGACCTCTGTGCTTTGTATGCTGGTTTCTTATTTCCGTAATCTGATTTCTTATTGCTGTCTGCTGGACGTTGGCTTTTGTATTCTCTCTGCTCATTTCCGCCTTCTGTATCCCGTGCCGCCTGCTTCTTCTTGCGCTCCATATAGCTCATGCGGTTGTAGCCCTTGTTCACAAACTTCTTGCCGCCACCACCGGTGCCTTTTGCACCTTCGCGCATGGCGTCTCTTCCACTTTGCCAGTCATCGGTGCCTTGTTGGTCGGCCGACTTAGGCTTTCTTCCAACGGCACTGGGGAAACCTCCCTTGGGGGATTTTTGGGGAGCGGCTGCAGCACTGGCAGCTTTGCCCTCACGAAATGCCCGTGCATCTGCTTTCTTCTTATCAAAATAGGCTTTTGTTTCCTGGCGCTGCACTTTCTTCTCCTGGCGGATGCGTTCTTTCTTTTTTGCGCCTGTTTCTTTTTGTTGGATAAACTTTCCAAACGGAGCTTTACTACTCTTACTCATAATAATGATTTGCTGTTTTACAACAGTATGATGAAATATAAAATACTCAATAGTTACTACCTATTGGCTGTCTCTCTTGTTGTCTTGCTGCCTCGATGCCTTTACCCCTCAATGCCCTCCTTATTGGCCAGCTGACCACAGGCGGCATCAATATCCTTACCCCGGCTTCTTCTTAAGCGGGCATTCACGCGGTTCTTTTCGAGGTACTGCATAAACGTGTTGACTACCTTTTCATCCGGCTTGCGGAAAGTAGCCATATCAATAGGATTGTATTCAATGATATTGACCAGGTCGGCAGGTACCTGCCGGTATATCTTGATCAACTCATCGGCATCTTTGAGGCTGTCATTGAAATTATTGAACAAGATGTATTCAAAGGTGATCTCGTTCTCAGTTTTCTTATAGAAATAGTTCAGTGCTTCTATCAATGCCTGCAGGTTGTTGCTTTCATTGATGGGCATGATCTCATTGCGTTTGGTATCATTGGCGGCATGTAAAGACAATGCCAGTTTGAACCGCACATTGTCGTCACCCAGTTGTTTGATCTGCTTGGCAACACCAGCTGTAGACACCGTGATGCGGCGCGGGCTCATGCCCAGTCCGTCGGGTGAAGTGATGCGTTCAATAGATTTGAGCACATTGCGGTAATTCAACAGGGGTTCACCCATGCCCATGAAAACGATGTTGGTTAGCTTCTTTTCATATACCCGCTCACTTTGCTGGTTGATCAGTACCACTTCATCATAGATCTCATCAAAATCGAGGTTCCGCTTGCGGTCCATATAACCCGTGGCGCAGAACTTACAACTGAGGGAACAGCCTATCTGGGAGGATACGCAGGCAGTTTTGCGTTCATCCGTAGGGATCAACACGCCTTCTACCAGGTGCCCGTCATGAGTTTTGAAGCGCGATTTAACTGTACCGTCTGCAGAATATTGCGTAGCATCCACGGTGAGTGCAGGAAGCGAAAAATTATCGGCCAGCTTGGCACGTAATTCCTTGCTCAGGTTGGTCATGGCGTCAAACTGTTGCGCTTGCTTCAGCCAGAGCCATTCGTATACCTGTTTAGCCCGGAACTTCTTTTCCCCCAACGTTTCAAAATAGCTGTTCAATTCATCCAGCGTGAGGTGCCGGATATTTTTCTTCACCGTTTTCATCGCTGCAAAGGTACTTTAACCGGGGCACAATTTAGTTACCGGCTATTTTCCGGGCTTTTTGCAGCAGTCCATCCACCTCCGCAGCCCCTATAAAGCGCCCTTTCAGGATCACGGCCCCGATCTTCCGGGTATTGCCAATATTGTCTAAAGGGTTGGCTTTCAATATTAAAAGGTCGGCCAGCTTGCCGGTACTTACCGTTCCCAGCTCTTTTTCGATGCCAAAATAAAGGGCGGGATTCAGCGTGGCCGTTTGCAGCGCCTGGAGGGGACTAAGCCCACAGGTGGTAAATATTTCTAATTCGTCGTGTAGCGAAAAACCGGGAAAACAAAAGGGGTTGGGCGTATCTGTACCTGCCAGTAGCCGGATGCCACCCTGGTGCAGGGCCCGGATGATCTTCTTTTTCAGCTCATAATCCAGCAGTTCACTCCTGAAGTATTCAGGGCCGGCAGTTTTGAAGCGGAAATCCTTTTTAGGGTCCCACATATTGGAGATCATGGGTATCATATAGGCCAGGCGGGCGTCTTGTCTAAAGTTTGAATCGTTCAGATAAGCAATACCCCGGTTGACGGTCATGGTGGGACAAACCCAGGTATCATATCCTTTCAGTTCTTTGATGAGGGCTGCCAGTTTCTTTTCATTGAATGTGCGTCGCAGGAATTCACGGCGGGCTGTCCGGTTGGCCAGCACGGTATCTTTAATGGTACCCTGTACCAATCCATAATAGTAATCACTGCTGTCTGATGCGGCTTCAATGAAACCATAGAGGTGTTCCGTACTTTTTTGTCCGGCTTTTACCGCTTCCAGCAGCGTTAGTTTATTGGGCACATGTCCGGCGAAAACGATGCCTTGCTTCTTAGCTTCTTCTGCAATGCCATAAAAGGCATCCTTTTCCAGCAAGGAATATACTTTGATGAAATCCACTTTCAGTTTGTTCTTCAGGCTGTCTACCACCCTGCGGCCCTGTGCGGCATCCGTTATCCCAATACTGCCCGGCCAAATTGGTTTGGGGCCGTCCAGGATGGGGCCTGCATAATACCCCCGGGGCACCAGTTCACCGGGTGTGAGGCCCCTTTCCCGCCACTGGTTGGCAAAAAGTGCCTGTTCAAACATGCCCCGGATGCCGGTAACGCCATTGCCGAGGAAAAGTGAGAAAAAGTAATCGGGCGCCCAAACATGCGTGTGCATATCCCATAAGCCGGGTATCAGGTATTGACCGGTGCAGTCTACCAGGCTATCGGTAGCGGTTGCTTTGAATGAACTGGCTTTGCTGATGGCGCTGATGCGGTCGCCGGTAATGGCTACCGTTTGGTCGGAATAGATCTTCCCTTTCTCTACATCTACTACGTTAATGTGCTGAAGAATGAGTCTTTTTTGCTGGGCGAAACTGCCTGTGGTGATTAGCAGGCACACCGCTAGGATAATTGTTCTCATGGTTAGTTTTGGTTACGCCACAAGATAACATGTAAACAGACAACATTCAAAAATCGGCCCGCATGATTGGCCGCCCTGCACTTCAATCCGGACGGCTCACCCAGACCGCAGCGATGACAGCTTTCCCTGGCTACGAAAACGAAAGGTGTCATCGCTGCGTGCCTAACCACTAAATGCTAAAAATGCCTTTATATTTGTTGCCTCAATATAATAGCTGTATGAACAAAGTATATGTTATTGATGCCGTTCGCACCCCCATCGGCAAATATGGTGGCGTACTGAGCACCATCCGTCCCGACGACCTGCTGGCCCATGTGGTGAGGTCGCTGGTGCAACGCAACCCCAACATTGATGTGCATGCCATTGAAGATATAATAGCCGGCGATGCCAACCAGGCCGGAGAAGACAACCGCAATGTGGCCCGTATGGCTGCCTTACTGGCCGGCCTACCCGTAACGGTGGCCGGTAATACGGTGAACCGCTTATGTGCATCGGGCCTGCAGGCCATTATGGATGCAGCACGCGCCATCATGTGCAATGAGGGCGAACTGTACATTGCTGGTGGTGTGGAGAGTATGACCCGCGCCCCTTTTGTGATGGCCAAGGCAGGCACCGGCTGGAGCAGGACCAATGAAATGCATGACAGCACCATTGGCTGGCGATTTGTAAATAAGAAGCTCACCGACCAATATTACCCTTACTCCATGGGCGAAACGGCCGAGAATGTGGCGAAGCAGTGGAATATCAGCCGGCAGGAGCAGGATGAGTTTGCCCTGCAAAGCCAGGAGAAATATTTTACTGCCCAGGATAAAGGCCTCTGGAAGGCCGAGATCAGTGGCGTGGAAATACTGGGCGGCAAAAACGAAAAGATCTACCTGGAAACTGATGAGCCACCCCGTAAAACATCCCTCGAAAAACTGGCCTCTCTACGGCCTGCTTTTATTAAAGACGGTTCCGTTACTGCCGGCAATTCCTCGGGTATCAATGATGGGGCAGCTGCTTTATTGCTGGCCAGTGAAGCGGCGGTGAAAAAATACAACCTGCAACCCCTGGCTACCATTCGTTCCATGGCTGTTGCCGGTGTTGATCCTGCTATTATGGGTATTGGTCCGGTGCCTGCTTCCCGCAAGGCCCTGCAGCGGGCGGGTATTACCGCTAAAGACCTTGACCTGATTGAGCTCAATGAGGCTTTTGCTTCTCAATCCCTGGCCTGTTTGCGTGATCTTGAACTTGATGCTGCCAAAGTAAATGTAAATGGCGGTTCTATTGCCATTGGTCATCCATTGGGATGCAGTGGCGCCCGGATATCGGCCACCCTATTGCATGAAATGAAACGCCGGGGCGCCAAACGAGGTCTGGCCACCATGTGCGTAGGGGTAGGGCAGGGGGCTGCTATCGTGTATGAGGGGGTGTAAAATAATAGCTGCCGCCGGGCGTTTTAAAGCGTTTGTTGTTTAAGCACCTGTGATGCTTTCACCACAAACACAGAACAACATGCAGGAACACAAACTCACCACGGTATTTTATCAATACAAATCATTCGCCGCCTTGAGAATGTTGCTGTATGCCGTATTGGCGATCGGCTTCTTTTTCATAGCCCGGCACAGCACCTTTTTACTGGTCATATGGACGGTGTTGCTCATCGTGCCGCCGGTATTGGGCGCCTTGCGGAAAAAGTCATTCTTTAGCCTTCAAAACATTGACGACCGTAAATTGATCCTTACCCCAGAATATGTGCAAGTGGGAATAGAAAAATATGAATGGGGAGGCATCGAAACCGTGGCTATCTACCTGGGCGGGTACTATGGTTTTAAATATGGCCGGAAAAATAAGCGAAGCCCTGCTACCGGTAGCGATGTGCCAGGCGACGACAATGTGCTGGCATTCCGGTATAAGGGCAAAACACAGAGCTACCAGTTTTTTCTGCGGGATTACAATAGCTATGTGACAATCTGCCATATCATTGATGCATGGAAGGCCAGTGGCAAGTCTTTTGTATTGAAAGAACAGTTCTCCCGGGATTATATCCGGGAACAAATCCGTTCAAATCAAAATTAACGAGTATGACCATCGAACAAGTGATCGTCGACCTGACTGCCCACCTCCACAATATTCCTTTCCGGTACAATGAAATACCGGCCGAAGAACTGGTGCAAAGACCTGCTCCAGGAAAATGGTCGAAGAAAGAGATCCTGGGCCACCTGATCGATTCAGCCATCAATAACCTGAAGCGCTTTGTAGACGTACAAAGTCAGTCACAGCCATATACCATCCTCCGGTATTTACAAGATGAACTGGTAGCCATCAATCGCTACCAGGACCTGCCATTGGATCACATGCTGTTGCTGTGGCGTACGCTTAACCAGCAGATCGTGTACGTGATCAGTGGTATCCCTGCCGATAAACTGCCCTACAAAGTGATCACACCCGCAGGCGATCACCAAACGCTTGAATGGCTGGTGCTTGATTACTTAGATCACATGAACCATCACTGGAAGCAGGTGTTTGGGGAGTAATTACAAGATGGCATATTTGACTTCTTTTTTCTTGGTGGTTGTTAGAGAATCCCTATCTTTATAGTGTAATTTTATTTAATGTTATTGGATATGCAACAACTGGCTCATATAAATCATGAAGGTGCTATGATTGGTCTTAATGATCAGGCAAGAGCTTTGATTGACCAGTTTGAAGCCAATCTATTGAGTAATCTACAAGCGAATTTTTTTGCCAGTACCTATAGTTCACTTGATGATATCCTGATCAATAAATATCATTTATCAGGCATTGACAAAATGGATTTCCCTGATTTCTCTCATAAAACGGAGTTTATTTCCAAGGGAGTGCGTGGTAATATTCAGAAGGCTGAAGGTAAGATACTCACCTATAAGGAGGCCGAAGAGATCATGTATAAAGGTATTCAGGAGGAAATGCCTTAACAATATTTAGTTTCAGATTGAACAATTATATTAAATAAAGCCTGTTAACAGCAGGCTTTGTTATTAACGATAACTGCTATGCCATTGAACGAACAAAAAGTCCAGGAAAGTATTTATACTTTCCTAAAGGAAACTTTGGATATTTTTACCCTGGTTAAAAAATACTCCATCCTCATTGAAGAAAAACTACCAGCCCACAAAGCACCTGTACATGCTGCCAATGAACTAAAAAGCCTCGTTTTCCACTTGTACAATACAGTCTCTTTTCCAGAACATGTCGAAATAAATATTTTGGAAGCTAAAGAGCATTTGTGCAGGGCATTTTATGATTTGCATTGTATCACCATTTCTCTATTCATAGAAGAAATTAGAGAAAAAGTAAACTCATACAAAACAACTACGGTAGCCAACGTATTTCCGGAGTATGGCAGCATAATAAGACCTGCTATCAGAATTATACAGGAGCAATTAAGGGAGATCAGGTCAAACAGGAATACCGATATTACTTTATTAAATACCGATATTAATACCTTTTCGGAACAAGTAAGGGCTATGGCGAGGTTCGATGATATTGTTGAAAGTATGAAGCCTGTGTTGAATAAGTATGATGAAGAAAAAGAAGAGGAGGAATTTAGAAAAGACAAAAAGGATAAGCGAAAAAGAAATAAAGACAGGGCATGGGACCTGGCCAAAATTGTAATTGGAGCTGTTGTGGGTTCTTCAATCACCTTTCTTGTTGCAAATAAAAATATACCTGCAGCCAACACGGTTGATCATGCTGAACAAAGAAAGGACTCAATCCATTAGCAAAGAGAAAACAAACCTGGTATGGCGATCATTTCTCCTACACCATCCTATACAACAACTTCTTCACCATCCGATAATTGGTAACCAGCGAGAGGATCACCAGGAATACCGCTACGGCAAATACACTCCAGTGCAGGGGGGTAGTCAACTCCTCCCGGTCGAACATGGCAAAATGATGGAAAGCCCATTGCATCAATTGTGTCAATGCCACTGCAATGAGTACTACAAAAATATAGACGGGTATAAAGCGCCGCGAGACATTTTTACTAAGCCAGTTGGGCGAATAACCCAATACCAGCAACAATTGCAGGTTGTCCTTACTACGCGCAATCATCAGCTGCAGGTAAAACGAAAACAACATCAGCGCCAGTACTACCACCAATACCCCAAAAATGCCCAGTCCGCCAAAGATGCCTTGCAGGGTTTGCTTCACGCGGCCAAACTTGGTTTTGTCTTTATTGACCTTATAACTTTTTTGTTGCAGGAATTGGAGAAAGTCGGGGCCATTGGCATCCTTCGTTTTTACATACAACCGCGAAGCCCTTACCTCTTTGGTAGTACCAAACTGACTATTGGCCCAGTTGAGAAAGTTTTTGGGAACAATGATCGAGTTCACCCGGTCGCTCAGGGCTACTACCCGTCCGCGAAAGGTTTCCCGCGTACCATCGGGCCGGAAGCAGATCAGTTGCAGGCCCAGTTGCACGGCCGTAGCTTCGGATATCTGCGGCAATCCATAACCCGGTGCAAATACATTGTAGATCTCCAAAAAGTCGGAAGCAATGATGATGGGGACTATCTCATCGCCGGGCTGCCATTTGAAGGAAGGCGGCACAGTATCAATAAAACTATCATCCAGTGATTCTACAAAGAAATCACTTACAAAAGGAACCAGGCTGCCCCCGCTGATCTGGAACCGGAAATTATTGGCCAGCAAGGGCGATACGCCTGCTACAAAAGGTTTTGATTCCAACTCCTGTATATCCCCTGCGGTAAACAGGTTTTTATCCAACTGTCCCATCGTTTCATTGGTGATGGTTTTGGAGATGGAAATAAAATCATATCCATCCTTGCGTGGTGTATCGCCACCCAGCAATTGCTGGATATTGATGTACATCTGGATAGAACAAAGCAGCAATAATACGCCAATACCCAAACCGGCATAAGAGAACCACCGCGAGGCGGCATTGGTGCCTGTTTGTAACAGCGGCTTTATGGGTTGGAAGGACAATGCCACAGTTTAATATTTTATCGGTTTCCTTATTATAAATGATACAAACGTGTCCAGGGGAAAAAGTCAATCCGTTCCAGGTCGGCAAAGAGGATCCCCGCATTGCGCGCCCTGGCTTCTTCCAGCATCAGCTCCATCGCTTTTTTTGAATTGTTGTCGTCCAGGTGACTAAACGGTTCATCCAGCAACAGGAAATCAAAGGGCTGCAATAAGGAGCGTATAATGGCTACCCGCTGTTGCTCCCCATAAGAACAGATGCGGCTTTTGGTTGATAGCTTGCTGCCGATGCCGAGCCTTTCGGCCATTTCTGTGATCTTTTCCGGCGGATGGAAAGGATTTAACTGCCGTTTTAATTCCAGGTTCTCCCGCACAGTTTGTTCCGGAAACAAACGCAGGTCCTGGAAAACAATGCTGATATGATCTTTACGGTACCGGGCAAAATCTTCTACTGAAAAGGATTGCAGCGGGGCCTTGTCATACAGGATACTTCCATTGTATTCTTTACGCATGCCATACAGAAAATGGCTGAGCGATGTTTTACCGCTTCCGGAAGGTGCCACAATCTTGATATATTCTCCCTTGCTGAATACCAATTGCTTTCCCCATACTTCCGATTGCTGGCGCCGGCTTTCATCAAAGTAGGATGGTAATACATCCTGTAGGGTAATAGTCATAGCAGTTCAAAAATAATCGATCTGTAATAATATTCCCGATACGCCGGGTTAACCTATCAACAAAAAAAAGGCAGGGGATGAGCCCTGCCTTATATAAGAAAAAAACGATTAGAATCCTTTTTTCTTGAGCACTGCCAGCTTATCAAAATACTGGTTCAGCTGTTTCAAACTATTCACGTTTTTGTTCAACAGGTTGATCTCAAAATGGCCGGTGAGGGTACCATTGCTGTATTCGCCTCCTGTGGCCAGTACATCCTCCCAGAGGTTTACTGATTCTGCGAGTATTACTTTCGTTGAGCTGTCTGTAGCAGCGGCCTCAGAGGTTTTCAGTATTTTTTGCAGGTCCACATACATACCTACCGGATGGCCGGCCAGTTTACTGAAAGCCGGATGTTTACTGTTGGCATTGCCAGCCAGGAATTGATTCACCTGATCATTGGAGTTGCCGGCAGCAAACCATTTGTCATTCAAAGAATAGCTGACCCTGAACGTAGAATCTCTTTCAAACATGTCACCTGCCTGTGCTTTTACCACACTTACCAGTTTATCAAATGCCGGTTTATCATTGATAGAAACAGCAAATAATACTTTGGCGCTGGGGTTGGTTTTGGTATAGGTATACGGAGCGCCACCTTCTTCATAACTGGGGTAGGTAACTTTTTCGGTAGTGATGTTAAAATCGGTAACAGCTACCAGCATGTCGCCCTTATTGGCCTTTACAAATTCATCCAGGCTATAACCTACTTTACCCATAAATCCATTTACCATACCATCCAGTCCACCTTCTTTCAGGAAGGCTTTCAATCCTTCGGGAGGATAGTTCCAGCTAAATACACTGGCCAGGTTTTCAGAAGGGATACGTGCCAGCATATCGGCATCAATATTCTTCATCTTGTATTTGTCCAGCAGCTTGGCTACTTTCTCATTATAGTAGCTTTTGGATTTTACATCCACTTTGCCATTGTCAAAACTGAGGGTCATTGCCGTAGCATTACCCCTGGTGAGATCGCTTAATTTGGTAGCAGCAAACACATCGCCCAGCATTTCACCGGTAAAATTGTCTGAACTAAACCACAAGTGCATATCACCCGTTTCCTTGAGCAGGTTGGCAAACTTGTCTTCGCTGGTTAAGCTATTGGATGATTTGAGGTCATACAAGTCTTTGGCAAACTTGATCAGGCTGTCTGTCGTGATCGATGAACCTTTCGTCTCACTGCCGCCATCCGGTAACTCATAGTCGGTACGCATATCGGCGTCTACTACATAAATAAAGCGACCATTTTTCCAGGTAGCGATCGATTTTTTATTCAACTTCAGGATGCTTAGGTCGCCGTCTTTGGAGGTGGTAGCATCCGGCTTCATTTTTTTATTCATGCTTTCAAAGGCCGCTGCATCTTTAAGGCCACCTTGAAATACCGAATAGGCATTCCTGCCCTGACGCTTAACAAAGAATACCAGGTCCATTTCGGTATTTACACCTGTATTATCGGGATTGTCCAATATCTTTTTGGCCAGGGAATCCTCCGATTCTTCATAGGCTTCCTTAAACCACCTGGTTTGCTGGATCTCTTTCCAGGATAATTTAGAAGTTAAAGAAGGCGTATTAATATGGACCACAAGGCCTGCATCTTTGGGTATGGCGAAAGCCGACTTATCACCACTACTACAAGATGTGATCAACATCAACGCGATGGCCAACAGGCCCAATAAAGAGTTACGTTGCATAAAGGGTTTTTATTTATCAGTCTCAAATAAACAAAATAGTTACGGTATTTGCCAGTGTATTTGAGCCAGTGACTCAAAATAACCATTCAGGTGAGGTAAAAGCAGTGTAGACCTCCCGGTTGGACGCCATCTTTTCGGGCCATCCGGTAGGCTGCCAGCTTATAAACCCGAAACTGCTTCCTCCAGTCCTTCCCATTTTACCTCTTGCTGCTCGCCCTTGCCCAGGTGCTTTACGACACAGGTTTTTCCTTCCAGTTCCTTACTGCCAATAATGACCGCAAAGGGGATGTTCTTTTTATCGGCATACTTGAATTGCTTGTCAAACTTGGCCTGTTCGTGGTACAGCTCACAGCGAATACCACTATTGCGCAAACCCTGCATGAGGCCAAATGCTGCTTTGCTTTCTCCTTCGCCCAGGTTAAAAAACAGAACCTGTGTACCCGTTTGCACTTCCTGCGGAAATAATTGCAGTTCTTCCAGTACATCATAGATCCTGTCGACCCCAAAAGAAATACCTACTCCGGGAATATTGGGTACGCCAAACAGTCCCGTCAGGTCATCATAACGGCCACCGCCGCCAATACTACCCATTTGAACTCCCAACGCCTTTACCTCAAATATGACCCCGGTATAGTAGTTGAGCCCACGCGCCAGCGTAAAGTCGACCACCAAGGGGGAAGGGGCCGATTCATCGGCCAGTACCAGCGATGAAAACCGGCTGATGAGGAATTCCAGTTCCTCCAATCCCTGCGTGCCGGTGGCCAGGTTGCCTACCAGCGCTTTTAATTGCGCCAGCTTTTCGGCATTGCTGCCACCGATCTCCAGGTATTGAACAATGATGGCCACCTGCTGCTCATTCAATCCACGTGTGATCAATTCTTCCTTCACTTTGTCCAGCCCAATCTTGTCCAACTTATCAATGGCCACCGTAATGTCCGTCATCTTATCACTGCCGCCACAGGCTTCTGCCAGCGCTGCCAGTATTTTACGGCTATTGATCTTGATCTCTACCGTAACCCCCAGTTTGCTGAATACCTGCCAGTAAATAGCTGCCAGTTCCACTTCATTTATCAGGCTGGTGCTGCCTACTACATCTGCATCACACTGATAAAATTCCCGGTAGCGGCCTTTCTGAGGCCGGTCAGCCCTCCATACGGGTTGTACCTGGTAACGCTTAAAAGGGAAGGTGAGTTGCCCATGGTTCATGGCCACATAACGCGCAAAGGGAATGGTCAGGTCATATTTAAGCGCCCGTTCAGTCAGGTTCTTATCATTCTTTCCTTCCAGCACTTTTTCAAAAGCCCCTTTGGCCTTCTCTATATTTTTAGGATCATTCAATCCGTTATTAAGGATCTTAAAGATCAGTTTATCGCCCTCTTCCCCGTACTTGCCCATAAGGGTTTCCAGGTTCTCCATCGCCGGTGTTTCCAGCGGTTGGAATCCATACAGTTCAAAACTGGTACGGATGGTATTGAGTATGTATTGTCGTTTGCGAACTACTTCCGGTCCGAAATCCCTTGTTCCTTGTGGTAATGATGGTTTGGTCATATGGTGAATTGTGAAAAGTCTTTAGAGAATTAATACCTTTTAATAGATCGTTGAATAGGGCACCTTGAAAATTGAGCGTTGAACATTCCTGCATTCAATTGTCAATACCCCTGTTCAATTTTCAATGCTCAATGGTATGGGGAGCATAGTGCTGGATAATCTTATCGCAGGCTTCATCGATCATTTTAAATACTTCATGGTAGCCGGGTTCTGTGCCATAATAAGGGTCGGGCACATCCATATTTTTGCCGGGGTACAGTTCATTCATCAACAAGTCTACCTTTCCGGCCTGGTAATCTTTCCGGGCCAGGGTCCTTATTTCAGATAGCACGTCGCCTGCCAGGGCGTAGATCTTATCATAGCGGCTAAAATCGACTCCGCTGAAGCGGCGGGCCCGCTGCTGGCTGATGTCAATACCATGCTGTAGCGCCACTTTCTGCGATAAAGGGTGGGGTGGCTCCCCTATATGGTAGCCATTGGTGCCGGCACTGTCTACCGTCCAGTTTAATCCTGCTTGATTGCTCTTGTGTTGCAAAATTCCTTCCGCCAGGGGGCTGCGGCATATATTCCCCAGGCAAACCATTAAGATCTTCATGGGGGCAAAGATAATCAGGCCAGGGCAGGTTTGGGTCATTAGGTGGCTGGATAGGGATACCAGCATGGGGGCGTTGGTTGGAAAGTGTAGTGGAATAGCCCTCACCTTGCCTGGAAACCCGCTGAAATACCCTGCATAATTGCACTGCATACGCCTAAAATAGGCCTCTACCAGAGGGAGCCAGTGCAATGTGTAGGCAATGTGTAGGCAAAGTGTAGCCTATGTTCAGGCGGTCCGGGGAGGATCTGGCCAGGGTTCTGTCCCGTCCCTTGCTGGCTTTGGAGCGGCACTCGCTTTTGAGCTTTTTATTGGCAATTAGCGGGTTGATTTCCCCCATTTCCTAAAATTGATTTAATCAGGTAGGAGATGTTATGGATTTTTTCTACTCCCCGCATCTCAATAACAAAGACTTGCGCAAGTCATACTGATCAAATTCATCCTTAACGTTTTAATCACGCCCCAGGGCCTTTGGCAGGGGACTAAAAACAATTACGATGAAACCAGATATGATACTGCAATCGGACATGCTCGACATATTATTTGAAGGAAGAAACAAAGACTATGGCGCGTACAGCTTGCGCAAGGATTATAATGGCCGCTTACTGAAGGCCCTGGGCACCATGCTGTTGCTGGTTATGCTCTTTATCGGCGGGTATTATTGGGCGGGAAAGATGGAGAAGGAAACTGTTTTCCTACCTCCGTCGGACAAAAAGGAGGTGATACTGACGGTGGTCGATCAGCCCAAGCCCGAAGAACCCAAGCCCTTACCGCCACAGGCCAAAAAAGTGGCCATGATCAAAAATGTGGTGCCGGTCATCGTGCCGGACCATGTAAAAACTGATCCGCCGCCACCTGTTGATGAATTGATGAAGGAAACGGCCGCCATTGGTAATGAAACAACGCCGGGCGAGGCTCCCACAGGCCCTGTATCACCGCCCGCAGCCACCGAACCTGGAGGTACGGGTGCCGCTCCTGCAGCGCCAGCGCCTGTAGAGGTAGAACGGGTATTACCGGTGGCCGAGAAAATGCCGGAATTTCCTGGCGGTCAGGATGCTTTGCGTCGTTTTTTGGGCAGGCACCTGCGGGTTCCGGAAGAAGTGCTGGAGCCCGGACAAAAGGTTAAAGTGCCGGTACGCTTTGTGGTCAGTAAAGATGGCCAGCTATCGGGCGTGGAATTTATGGGCAATGCCGATGAGGCATTTAAAAAAGAGATCATGCGGGTAGTGGCCAAAATGCCCCGATGGATTCCAGGGTCACAAGGCGGAAAAACAGTGGCTGTTTACTGCATGATCCCCATCGTTTTTGAAGTATCAGAATAATGGATTTTTCGATATGATTCATTGCGGAACAAGACATTAATTTTTGGGTAAAATAGTACCCGCGATGATCAATTGAAGGTTATTTCTTATCTTGCCCGAACCCATTAACAAATCGGATGGCAGCAGAATCAGAAGATAAAAGATTAGAAGACAAACGGCAAAGAGCCTATTCAAACAGGCGGGCAGTGATGGACTATGGTATGGGAATTATCTATACCGTAATGGGACTTTTTTTCCTGTTCTCCGATCGACTAGGCGTGGAACTGGAATTCCCCACTAAACCATTCTCCTACATCTTTGCGGGATTGTGTTTGGTATATGGAGGGTTTCGGATATACAGGGGCTATAAGAAAAACTATTTCCGATAAGGGAATCCATTTATTAAATCCAATCACCCGGTATTGTAAATACCATTTCCGGTAAGGTATTTGAAAGATCTATTTATCCGGCCATTATCCAACTGTTCAAAGAAAGTCATTGCAGCGGTTTTCAGGCTGGCTGTAAAAGTCTTTTGAATACCTGGGGAAAAGAAAATCATATTAGGGATGAAACGCAATAGGATAATCAATCGGTTTTATAAAACAGGCTTCGCGATTGTAGGGCTGGGAATGTTTTGGATGGCAAGCTGCCAGGATAGTGGACCGGCTAAGACCGATACACTGACCAGCGGTACCATTCACATTAGTGCCGATGAGTCTTTTAAACCAGTGATCGATTCGCAAATAAAGGTCTTTGAATCACAAAACGCTAATGCTAAGATCATTGTGCATTATAAGCCAGAAGCAGAATGCCTGCGTGATTTGAATGACGATAGTACCCGGGTGGTGATTGTAACCCGTGGTCTGGAAGATGCCGAAGGGAAAACCCTGGCAACAAAATTGTCTTTTACACCTGGATACGGGGTTATTGCCTATGACGCTATTGCGGTGATTGTCAATAACCAGGTCCGGGATACGCTCTTTACCATGCAGGATATACGCGGAATGGTAAAAGGTACCAGCGGCTTCAAATACAAGGTGTTACTGGATGGCACCAGTGCCACCAGTACCGTTCGTTTTGTGGCCGATTCCCTGCTGAAGGGCCAGCCCATGAGTAAAAATGTGGTGGCGGCCAACAGTAGTGAAGGCGTTATTGACTATGTATCAAAGAATACGGATGCAATTGGCCTGATAGGGGTAAGCTGGATCGGGAACCAGGAAGATTCCACCCAACTGAGCTTTTTGAAAAATGTGAAGATTGCCAAGGTGGAATGTAAAGGCTGCGATGGCGTTTACGTTGATCCGGTGCAGTATAATATTGCCGCACACCGCTATCCGATGGTGCGCCCGTTGTATTATATTTTAAAAGAAAATTACCAAGGCCTTGGCAGCGGTTTTACGAATTTTCTCATCTATGAGAAAGGACAGAAGATCTTTTACCGGGCTTATTTATTACCAGCCAGGATGCAATTTGAGGTTAGGGATATGAAAATAACACAGTAAACAACCAAAAAGGGATTTCCGTACATTTAACAACTCTAAAATCAGCAATCGAGAAGATGAAAAGATCATTCATTCTATTAGTAGCAACGGTTGTCGCGGGAGGCAACGTTCTTTTTGCCCAGAGTGTGGAGCAGGGCAAAAAGTTTTTCTATTATGAGCGTTGGAAAAGTGCGCAGGAAACATTTGAAAAAGTACTCGCCGCCAACCCGAATAATATAGATGGTGTATACTGGTTAGGGCAAACCTTGCTGAAATTAAAAGATTCTGTAGGTGCTAAAAACCTGTATCAGAAATCGCTGACCCAAAATGGCAATGCGCCCCTGTTACTGGCAGGTATTGGTCAGATTGAGTTGATGGAAGGCAAATCCAATGATGCCCGCCAACGTTTTGAAACGGCCATCACCCTTACCAAGGGGAAGGATATAGAGGCCCTCAATGCAGTTGGTCGCGCCAATGTGGAAGCAAGACTCGGTGATGCCAACTATGCCATCGAAAAGCTCAACCAGGCAGTGAATGTGAAAGGATTCAAAGATCCTGAAACTTACCTGCTCATGGGTGATGCCTACCGGAGGCTCATTGACGGTGGTAATGCCATTCAAAATTATAACAAGGCTTTGACGCTGGATCCCAAACTGGCTGCCGCCAAATACAAAACCGGTAAGGTATACCTTACCCAGGGCAATAAGGACTATTTCCTGCCTGCATTTGAAGAAGCCATTGCACTTGACCCTGCGTATAAGCCTGCTTACTATGAATTGTTCTATTACTATTTTTCCAGGGATGTGGTCAAGGCAGGTCCTTACCTCGATAAATACCTGGCGAATGCCGATCAGGGCCCTGATATGGAGTACCTGAAGACCGACTTTTTGTGGTCATCCAATAAACTGGCTGAATCCAAAGCCAAGGCAGAAAGCCTGATTGCGCAATATGGCGACAAAGTATCTCCCCGTATGTATCGCCTGGTGGCCTATATTGCCGACACGCTGGGGGATCCTGCTGCTGCCAAAAAGTCTATGGAAACCTTCCTGGTGAAGGCCAATGAAGAATGGCCTGTGAAAGGAAGTGACTATGAAGAGCTGGCAAATATCAACAGTAAAATACCCGGTCAGGACGCTGAGGTATTCGCCAACCTGAGGAAGGCGGCTCAAATAGATACAGTATTGGAAAACAAGCTGAAATACATCGGCAAAGCAGCTGCCCTGGCCAAGGCCAAAGGCGACCGCAACCAGGAAGCCATCTTATTGGGCGAAGCTTATCGCCTGGATCCCAGTCCATCCAACCGCGATCTGTACAATTATGGTTTTGCCCATTACCAGGCCATGAACCTGGATTCGGCTTATAACCTGTTTAAGTTGTATGAAGAGAAATACCCGGATGAAATTTATGGGTATTTGTGGACAGCCAAAGTGATGCGGATCAAAGATTCTACTTTGGAAGGTGGACAAGCAGCCGCCGAATATACCCAACTGGCAGAACAGGCCAGAAGGATTGATTCTGTAAAATTCAAAAGCGCCCTGGTAGAATCTTATGGTATATTGGCGGGTTATGAAAACAACGTCAAGAAAAATAAGGATTCTGCCATCTATTTCCTGGAAAAGATCCTGGAAATTGATCCTGCCAACAAAACAGCGCCACAGTTTTTGGAGGCCTTGAAAAAGCCTGCCGGCAGGCCAGCTTCACCAGCTACCAAGCCCAAAGCAGGGGGAGGCAATGCTGCCGGTAGCGGAGCTGCCAAGTCGCCGGGCGGCAAGTAACGAACAGTTAACATAAATAGTATCATAGTGATAGGATCCCTGTTATTGCGATAACAGGGATTTTTTTATTTTATTGATTTTGAAGTTTCAAAATTGGAAATTGCGGAGGCTGTATTACTTTTGCCCCTAAACAAAAACGGGTTTTTGATGATGTACCTGTTGCAAGTTTCTGCTGTTGCCCAGAATCCGGACAACTCTTTCTGGTATTTCCCTATCGGTCTACAACTCTTATTCGCGATCGTGTTTGTGGGGGTTATGATGGGTGTAACCCATTGGCTTGGCCCCAAACGTAAAACGGCTGATAAGCTGGAGAACTTTGCCAGTGGTATCAAAAGCCATGGCGATGCGCGCCAACCAATGGCCATTAAGTACTTCCTCGTTGCTATTCTCTTCGTATTGTTTGATGTGGAGGTGATCTTCTTCTATCCCTATGCAGTTAATTTCAAAGCCCTTGGCTGGGATGGATTTTTGGCCGTTCTGATGTTTGTTGGATTTTTCCTTTGTGGGTTTATATATATCATTAAGAAGGGAGCGTTAACCTGGGAAGATTAAAAAGACATTAAGTTGCTTATTTGAAAATGTGGTAATGTGCTAATGGGGAAACCTACGGGTCAATCAGTTGTTGTATATGAAGCATTTTCGAATTAACTAACTCTCAAATTTTCAAATTATATGGCACGTCCGGTTCAATATAATATTTACGGCCAAACCGACGTCAAGTTGGTGAAGGAAGGCCCCGAAGGCTATATGGGTGAGGCGTTTATGGCTACTACACTGGAACAGGTGGTGGGCCTGGCGCGTAAAAACTCCATCTGGCCACTGCCTTTTGCTACGTCTTGTTGTGGTATTGAATTTATGGCTACCATGGGGGCCCATTATGACCTGGCCAGGTTTGGCGCTGAGCGTGTAGGTTTTTCTCCCCGCCAGTGCGACCTGCTGATGGTAATGGGCACGATTGCCAAAAAAATGGCCCCTGTAGTAAAACAGGTATACCTGCAAATGGCTGAACCCCGCTGGGTACTGGCCATGGGCGCCTGCGCTTCCAGTGGTGGTATTTTTGACACTTATAGTGTATTGCAGGGTATTGACCAGATCATCCCTGTGGATGTATACATCCCGGGATGCCCCCCCCGGCCCGAAGCGGTTCTGGATGGTTTCATGCGTGTACAGGACCTGGTAGGCAAAGAAAGCCTGCGCCGCAGGAATAGCGATAAATACAAGCTCCTGATGGAGAGTTATGGAATACAGTAAGACAAATTACCCATGGCATTGACCTACGAACATATTAAACAAAGACTGGTAGAGAAATTTGGTGAGCAGGTAACAGGCTTTGAAGAGCCCTTTGGCATGCTGACCTTTGAAGCGCCCAAGGAACAGAACCTGAAAGTGATGCAATTCCTGTATGATGATGCGGAATTGCAATTTCGTTTTCTGACCGATCTGCAGGCAGTCCATTATCCGGATAATACCGGACGTGAACTGGCCGTTGTTTATCACCTGCACAACCTGACGGATAATGTGCGCGTTCGCTTTAAAGTATATACCGACATCACCAGACCGGATGTATTCAGTGCTACTGCCCTGTATGCAGCTGCCAACTGGATGGAAAGAGAGACGTATGACTTTTTTGGGGTGAACTTTGTAGGCCATCCCAACCTGAAACGTGTACTGAATGTAGATGAGATGGACTACTTCCCCATGCGGAAAGAGTTTCCGCTGGAAGACCAGACACGGATCGACAAGGATGATGAAATGTTTGGCAGGGGCGGATCGATTATTTAAAACATTAACCGGCAGTAAACGAGGATAGCAATAGCAGTAACCATTGCCGATTCACGATTGCCGATTCACGAATAAACTAACAAGACAGTAATGTCTGACGTAATACAACATTCAAATATCAGGCTACCGGAAGGTTCAATTGAAAAACAAACCACCACGCTCAACCTGGGGCCTACGCACCCGGCGACGCATGGTGTATTTCAGAATATCCTTGAACTGGATGGTGAACGCATTATTTCGGCCGAACAAACGGTGGGTTATATCCACCGGGCTTTTGAAAAACTGGCCGAACGCCGACCCCTGTACCAGATCACTACGCTGACTGACCGGTTGAACTATTGTTCTTCTCCCATCAACAATATGGGCTGGCACCTTACCTGTGAAAAACTGTTGGGTGTTAAAACACCCAAACGCGTTGATTACCTCCGGGTGATCATCATGGAGTTGGCACGTATATCAGATCACCTGATCTGTAACTCCATTGTGGGTGTGGATAGTGGCGCCTATACCGGCTTCCTGTACGTAATGCAATACCGTGAGCTGATCTATGAGATCTATGAAGAGATCTGCGGATCACGCCTCACTACCAATATGGGCCGCATTGGTGGTTTTGAGAGAAACTTCACCCCACTGGCCTTTGAAAAGCTGGAGAAATTCCTCCGCGAATATCCCGCCGTACTGAAAGAGTTTGAAAACCTCTTCACGCGCAACCGCATTTTCATGGAACGTACCATTGGTGCGGGCCCCATCAGTGCCGAAAGAGCGCTGAACTATGGCTTCACCGGTCCCAACCTGCGTGCAGCAGGGGTAGACTATGATGTGCGTGTTCATACGCCTTACAGCAGCTACGAAGAATTTGATTTTGAAGTACCCATAGGTTCTACGGGTGATTGTTATGACCGTTACCTGGTTCGTAACCAGGAAATGTGGCAATCCCTGCGGATCATTGAACAGGCTTATCAGAAAGTACAGGCCTTCAAAGGAGCAGAAGCAGAGGTTTTCCATGCGGATGTACCGGAATATTACCTGCCCGAAAAGAAGGATGTATATACCAAGATGGAAGCCCTGATATGGCACTTCAAGATTGTGATGGGTGAAATTGATATACCGAAAGGGGAAGTGTATTTCCCGGTAGAAGGCGCCAATGGCGAGTTGGGCTTTTACCTGATCAGTGATGGAGGCCGTACGCCTTATCGCCTGCATTTCCGCCGCCCTTGCTTTATTTATTACCAGGCTTATGAAGAGCTGACCAAGGGTGCGATGCTGAGTGATGCCATCATTGTAATGAGTAGCCTGAACCTGATTGCCGGAGAGTTAGACGCTTAATTTTCAAATTTTCGAATTGTTATGGTTTTTACAGAGGACAAACTGAAGAAAGTACAGGAGATCATTGCCCGTTATCCCGATGGCAAACAGAAGAGTGCGTTGATACCTGTATTGCACCTGGCGCAGGAAGAGTTTGGCGGTTGGCTAAGTGCAGAAGCCATGGATTATGTGGCTTCGCTGCTGAGCATTGAACCCATTGAAGTATATGAGGTAGCTACTTTCTATAGTATGTACAATTTAAAACCGGTAGGCCGCTACTTATTTGAAGTATGCCAAACCGGCCCCTGTATGTTGAATGGTAGTGACCAGATCATTGATTATATAAAAGACAAGCTGGGTATTGGGGTAGGTGAAACTACTGCCGATGGCCTGTTTACCCTTAAAACCGTGGAATGCCTTGGTGCCTGTGGCTACGCGCCGATGATGCAATTGGGCAAACATTATCGTGAGCACCTCACCAGGGAAAAAGTAGATCAGATCATTGAAGAATGCCGCAATAAGGCTACTTCACTGAACTGATGATCAAACTGCTTAAAATTTCACGCTATGAAAATAATCAGTTCTTTATGTATCGCTGTATTATTGGCAACCGCCTGTAATGACAATGTAACTGAAAAAGGTGGCCATACCACTACAGGTACCGACACTACCGCCACGGCAACGAATGCTGACACCGCTCACCATGCGGCCAATTCACTCGACCTGGCTGGTAATTATGAAGGTACCTTGCCCTGTGCTTCCTGTGAAGGGATCAAAACGGCACTGGCATTGAATGCCGACGAATCGTTTACCCTGAAGGAAGAATACCTGGGCAAAAAAGATCCGTTAATTGCCAATGCCAAGGGCAAATGGGTGGTGCATGAAAACACCATCACGTTGCAGTTTGACAAAGAATTACAGGATCGCCGGGTACAGTACAAGGCAGGAGAAAATACATTGTGGCTGCTGGATCAGGAAGGCAAAGAAATTACCGGCAGCCTCGCAGATAAATACGTGTTGAAAAAAACACACTAATTATCAAATTATTCCATGGGCAGAAAATTATTATTAGAAAAGGCGCATGTGCAGGGTATCCGCACTTACGATGTATACCGTCGTGAGGGTGGTTATGCCAGTGTTGAAAAGGCTTTCAAGAACATGAGCCCCGATCAGGTGACGGAAGAAGTGAAGAAAAGTGGTTTGAGAGGTCGTGGCGGTGCGGGTTTCCCTACCGGTATGAAATGGAGTTTCCTGGCCAAGCCCGAAGGTGTGCCCCGTTACCTGGTATGCAATGCCGATGAATCGGAGCCTGGTACTTTCAAAGACCGGTACCTGATGGAATTCATTCCACACCTGCTCATTGAGGGGCTTATTGTAGCTTCCTATGCCCTGGGATCAAACAGAACCTATATCTATATCCGGGGAGAATATGCCTGGATCGTTGACATATTGGAACAAGCCATTGCCGAAGCCAATGCCAACGGCTGGCTGGGTAAGAACATTCTGGGTACGGGCTTCGACTGCCAGATTTATGTGCAGCGTGGCGCCGGCGCCTATATCTGCGGTGAGGAAACTGCGTTGATCGAATCACTGGAAGGCAAACGTGGTAACCCACGCATCAAGCCTCCCTTCCCCGCTGTAAAAGGCGTATGGGATTGCCCCACGGTGGTGAACAATGTAGAGACGCTCGCAGCGGTAGTACCCATCATCAACCTGGGTGGAGAGGAATATGCGAAGATCGGGGTAGGTAAATCTACCGGTACCAAGCTCATCTCTGCCTGCGGTAATATCAACAAACCCGGTGTTTACGAGATCGATATGACCATCTCTGTAGAAGAGTTCATTTACAGCGATGAATATTGCGGTGGCATCCCCAATGGTAAAAGGCTGAAAGCCTGTATACCCGGCGGTTCTTCTGTTCCCATCCTGCCCAGCAACCTGCTGTTTAAAACAGCCAAGGGCGATACGCGGATCATGAATTATGAAAGCCTGTCCGATGGTGGTTTTGCAACCGGTACCATGATGGGTAGTGGTGGTTTTATTGTATTGGATGAAGATCAGTGTGTGGTACGCCATACATTGACCCTGGCCCGTTTCTATCGCCATGAAAGCTGTGGGCAATGCTCACCCTGCCGCGAAGGAACAGGCTGGATGGAAAAGATCCTGAAGAATATTGAATACGGAAAAGGTAAGATGAGTGATATCGACCTGTTGTGGGATATCCAGCGTAAAATTGAAGGCAATACCATTTGCCCGCTGGGTGATGCTGCTGCATGGCCGGTAGCTGCCGCCATCCGCCATTTCCGGGAAGAATTTGAATGGCATGTGCTGAACCCGGTAGAAAGCCAGTCAAGGAATTTTGGCCTGGCCCATTATGCCGATCCAAGGCCCGTGCCGGTAGCTTAAGGTTGAAGGAACTGTACATTTTAGCGGTTAAGAAATAATATTATGGCCGAAGAAAAGAAATTATTTAAGGTTACCATTGATAACATCACCATTGAGGTAGAGCCAGGAACATCCATCCTGAATGCAGCGCGTATGATTGGCGGTGATGTTGCTCCCCCGGCAATGTGCTATTATTCCAAACTGAAAGGCAGTGGCGGTAAATGCCGTACCTGCCTGGTGGAAGTAGCTGCCGGTTCTACTGCCGATCCCCGCCCCATGCCCAAGCTGGTTGCCAGCTGCCGTACCAACGTCATGGACGGCATGGTGGTAAAGAATATTACCAGTGAGCGCGTGATCGATGCCCGCAATGGCGTAGTAGAATTCCTGCTCCTCAATCACCCCCTGGATTGCCCCATTTGCGACCAGGCCGGTGAATGTCACCTGCAGGACCTGAGCTATGACCACGGTAAGGAAGGCACCCGCTATGAATTTGGCAGGCGCACTTTCCAGAAACACGACCTGGGTCCTTATATCCAGCTGCACATGACCCGTTGTATCCTGTGCTATCGCTGTGTATTCACTGCCGATCAACTTACCAATAAACGTGTACACGGTATATTGGACAGGGGAGATCATGCAGAGATTGCGACTTATATCGAAAAGTCACTGGACAATGATTTTATAGGTAATGTGATTGATGTATGTCCCGTAGGCGCGCTGACGGATAAAACATTCCGTTTCAAGAACCGTGTATGGTTCCTGAAACCCGTGGATGCTCACCGCGATTGTCCCAAATGTTCCGGCAAGGTAACCTTGTGGAACCGGGGTGATGAAGTATACCGCGTTACTGCCCGCAAAGACCAGTGGGGTGAAGTGGAAGACTGGATCTGTAATGAATGCCGCTTTGAGAAAAAACAAACCAGCGATTGGGTGATCGAAGGTCCTACCAAGATCAGCCGTCAATCTGTGATCTCACAAGGTCACTATGTAGGTTTGAAGAAACCCAAAGAAACAGTAGTAGAAGTAATGGATGGCCGCAAGCCACGCTTACTGATGGATATCCATGATGTAAGTGAAGTGAACAGGCCCGATATTGATCTGTCGAAGATTGCCGGGCCAGCGCATTCGGATGATTTTAAGAAGTAGTGAGTGGGAAATGGCTGGTGGGTACCAGCCGGGAGGGAAGAGAATTGGATGTAGATTAATGAACTAAGTTGACTTTTATAATATGCACGTTACCTTATTAGCATTTGACTGGTTGTTTCTGATCGAGAAACTGGTATTGATTGTAGGCATTGTTTCCATATCGCTGGTGATAGCGATGTATGAAACCTGGGCCGAACGTAAGGTAGCGGCTGTGATGCAGGACCGCCGTGGCCCCATGCGGGCAGGTCCTTTGGGATTGCTTCAGCCCCTGGCCGATGGTCTTAAACTGTTTATGAAGGAAGAGATCATTCCCAATACCTCTAACCGCATGTTGTTTATCCTGGGTCCCTGCCTGGCCATGCTGGCAGCCATGATGACATCGGCTGTGATTCCCTGGGGTGGTAAGATCGATTTCTTTGGACGTGAAGTAAGCCTGCAAATAGCAGACATCAATATTGGTATCCTTTACATATTTGCCGTAGTGAGTATGGGCGTATTTGGCATTATGATCGGTGGATGGGCATCCAACAATAAGTTCTCCCTGATGGCCGCCCTGCGTGGCGCCTCCCAGGCCATTTCTTATGAGTTGCCCATGGGCTTGTCGCTCATTGCTTTATTGATGCTTACCGGTTCTTTGAAAATGAGCGCCATTGTAGGCCAGCAAATAGACGGGATCTGGAATGTGGTATACCAACCCCTTGGCTTCCTGATCTTCCTGATCTGCGCATTTGCCGAGTGTAACCGTACGCCTTTCGACTTACCAGAGGCAGAGAATGAGCTGAACTTTGGTTATCACCAGGAGTACTCCTCCATGAAACTTGGATTTTATTTGTTCGCGGAATACATCAACATGTTCATCAGCAGTGCGGTAATGGCTACCCTCTACTTTGGAGGTTATGATATTCCGTTTGTAAATGATGCGCATTTGACGGAAAAGATCGGACTGAACTGGATGGCGCTTTTGCAGGGATTGACCCTGTTTGCGAAAGTGGGCATGTTCATCTTCCTGTTTATGTGGGTACGGTGGACCATTCCCCGGTTCCGGTATGACCAGTTGATGAACCTGGGCTGGAAGCGGCTGGTACCCCTGGCATTGGCCAATATGATCATTACAGCCGCAGTAGTTTTGTGGCTGAAAAAATAAAAGGTGCATTTAAAGACCTGCTGTAATTAAGTAATAATTTGATTTCTTTGCAGCTGGTCGAACACGTAATTAATTTGTATGCAAGCATTAACGAGCAGAGCGAAACCGGTGGCACGTAAGCCCATGACCTTTGTGGAGCGGTTATACCTGTGGAATATTTTCAAGGGTATGCTGATCACTTTCAGTCATATCTTTAAAAAGAAAGCCACGATCAATTACCCCGAACAAACACGTCCTTTCAGCCCCGTATTCCGTGGCTTGCATGTATTGAACCGTGATGAACAGGGCCGTGAACGTTGTACCGCCTGCGGCCTTTGTGCAGTAGCCTGTCCGGCTGAAGCCATTACGATGGAAGCAGCAGAACGTAAAGCAGGTGAAGAAAATCTGTACCGTGAAGAGAAGTATGCGGCGAAGTATGAGATCAATATGTTGCGTTGTATTTTCTGTGGTTTGTGTGAAGAAGCCTGTCCCAAGGATGCGATCTATCTGAGCGAAACTTTTGCTCCGGCCAACTACCAGCGCAAAGGTTTAATATATGGCAAACCGGACCTCCTGATCCCGAATCCACAGGAGAACCCGGAAGAATATAAAAAGGCACTGGGCAACCGGGCTAATAAGCAACATCAGGAGAACTAAATCACACGCGAACCGCAAATGAGCATAACAGAAATATTATTCTACTTTTTAAGTGTACTGGCACTGGGCAGTGCCTTAATGGTTGTCATCAGTCGTAACCCTGTACACAGCGTCCTGTGGCTGATCGTTACCTTCTTTGCTATTTCCGGACATTATATCATGATGAATGCTCAGTTCCTGGGTATTGTGAACCTCATTGTATATGCAGGCGCCATCATGGTATTATTCCTGTTCGTGATCATGTTGATGAACCTCAATGCCGAAACCGAACCCAAAAAGAACAAGTGGCTGCGCATGGCGGGCATTGTAGCCGGTGGTTGCTTGCTGCTGGTAATGGTAGCCGCCTTGAAAGAAGCAGAAGTGAAAAATTCCCTGGTTCAATTGAATGAAGGCGAAATTGGTCTGATCAAACAACTGGGTACTGTATTGTTTACAGATTATGTAGTGCCTTTTGAGATCAGCAGCGTATTGTTCCTGAGCGCCATGGTAGGCACGGTTGTAATTGGTAAAAAGGGAGACTAATTCTCATATTGTATTTATGAATATTGAATATTATATCGTTTTGTCCATTGCGCTGTTTTGCATCGGTATAGCCGGTGTACTGACACGTCGCAATGCCATTATCATCTTTATGTGCATTGAGCTGATGCTGAATGCCGTGAATTTGTTATTGGTAGCATTCTCTAAAATGCACCACCTGAAAGGGGTAGCGGCCAATCCCAATGCCGGGATTGATGGACAATTGTTCGTATTTTTTATCATGGTGGTAGCTGCAGCTGAAGTTAGTGTGGGACTGGCCATCATAGTCATGATGTACCGGAATGTGCATTCAGTAGACGTTAATTTCCTTAACCGGTTGAAACACTGAGAACCGAAGTATGAAGTACGAAGGCTGAAAATGTTGTTTTTCTGACTTCCGAACACTGACTTCCGACTTCCAACAAAGGCTTTATGAAGAATGTTTTACAATTAGTGTGGTTAATTCCCTTGCTTCCATTGGTTGGTTTTTTGATCAATGGCCTGTTTCGTAAACAGCTTTCCAAATCGCTTACCAGCGTTATTGGCAGTGGCGTCATATTAGGGTCATTTATAGTGAGCCTGCTCATGTTCCTGCAGGTAAAGCAAGGACACACAGCTACGGTGAACCTGTTTGACTTTATCACGGTAGGAAAATTATCCATTCCTTTCTCCTTCCAGGTAGATCAGCTGTCCTCTATTTTTCTGCTGATCATTACCGGTGTAGGTTTCCTGATACATGTGTACTCCGCTTCTTACATGCATGAAGAAGAAGGACAACATTTTGCCCGTTATTTCGCCTACCTCAACCTTTTCGTATTCTCCATGTTGCTGCTGGTACTCGGCTCCAACTATGTGATCATGTTCATTGGCTGGGAAGGTGTGGGCCTTTGTTCTTACTTACTCATCGGCTACTGGTTTAAGAATACAGAATATACCACGGCTGCCAAGAAAGCCTTTGTGATGAACCGTATTGGTGACCTGGGTTTCCTGCTGGCCATCTTCTGGATCATTGGCAAACTGGGTACGGTAACTTATTCTACTCCCGAGCATACTGGTGTGCTGGACCTTTTCAGCAAACTTTCTACAACTGACTTAACAGGTATTACCCTCTTATTGTTTGTAGGCGCTACCGGTAAAAGTGCCCAGATACCTTTGTATACCTGGTTGCCCGATGCGATGGCGGGTCCTACACCTGTATCGGCCCTGATCCACGCGGCTACGATGGTAACAGCGGGTATTTACATGATTGCCCGCAGCAATATCTTATATACCCTGGCGCCTTATACCAGCCATATCGTTGCCATCATTGGTTTGGCTACCGCTGTACTGGCTGCCACCATTGCCCTTAAGCAAAATGATATTAAGAAAGTACTGGCCTATTCAACCGTAAGCCAGTTGGGTTATATGTTCCTTGGTTTGGGCGTAGGTGCTTATACCGGCGCTGTATTCCACGTAATGACACACGCATTCTTCAAAGCCCTGTTGTTCCTTGGTGCCGGTTCGGTGATCCACGCCATGCACCATGAGCAGGATATCCGAAGAATGGGTGGTTTGAAAAAGTATTTACCGATTACGCACCTTACCTTCCTGCTGGGCTGTATTGCCATAGCAGGTATACCTCCTTTCTCCGGCTTTTTCTCTAAAGATGAGATCCTGGCTGCTGCTTATAATACCAATAAAGTATACTGGATTGTTGGTGTGATCACGGCTGGTATGACGGCATTCTATATGTTCCGTTTGTATGCTACTACCTTCCTGGGCCAGTTCCGGGGTGGTGAGCACCTGCATGGTCATCATCCACACGAAAGTCCGGCAGCCATGACCATTCCATTGGTTGTACTGGCTATCCTGAGCGTGATCGGTGGCTGGATTGGCATTCCCGAAGTATTGATGCCCAATGCCCATGCACTGGAGCATTTCCTCGATCCTATTTTTGCTGAATCTGCCAAACACGCACATGTTTCCCATCTCGATCATAGTACCGAATACATACTGATGGCTACTTCTGTTGGTATTGCAGTGATTGCTATCTTCTATGCCCTGGGCCGTTTCAGCAAACGTCCCGAGCTGGGCGAACCTACTGGTTTTGGAAAAGTATTGGCCAATAAATGGTATGTGGATGAGCTGTATAATGCCATCATCGTAAAGCCCCTCAACTGGCTGGGCAAGTGCCTGAACAGCTTTATTGAGAAGGATGTGTTGGATTGGACGGTAAATGGAGTTGGCAGATTGATTGGTTACAGCAGCCGCCAGGTTCGCCTTTTACAAAGTGGCCAGGTAGGCAGTTATGTATTGTTGATGGTACTGGGCATACTGGCCTTCTTTGTGATACAGTTTTTTGTGAAGAAGTAATAGGGTGAATAGAGCGTAGGGAATGGTGAGTGGGAGCGCGGTGCCCTGGAATTTGATTGTTTGTTGGCAGTTCTTACAGGAGTTGTCAAATCTTGAAATACGAAACTTAGAAATCTGAAATGATACCTGTTTTACTAATCGTTATCCCGTTGCTGAGTGGTTTGGCGGCTTTCTTCATTAAACAGGAGAAAGGGGTGAAAACCTGGGCTTTGTTATCTACGGTGATCACGCTGGCTGTTTCCCTGCTTGGACTGACGGTTTTGAATAAAGCTGCCAACCTGCATACCGAAGTAGAATGGTTGCCCCTGTTGGGCAGTAAGTTTTCTGTGGGACTGGATGGTATGGGCCAGATCGTTTGCCTGCTCACTGCCGTTGCTTTCCCCATGATCTTTGTGGCTACCTGGAATTCCAGTTATAAGAATGCGCATAACTTCTATGCCTTTATGCTTTTGGCGCAGGCCGGCTTAATGGGCGTATTCCTGGCGTATGATGCTTTGCTGTTCTACTTCTTCTGGGAACTGGCCCTCATCCCTGCTTATTTTCTTTGTTCTCAGTGGGGTGGTGAAAAGCGGATTGCAGTTACCTTCAAATTCTTCATTTATACTTTCATTGGTTCCCTGTTGATGCTGGTAGGTATAATTTACCTCTACCTGCATACACCCGACCAGTCGTTTGCCCTGGAATCATTCTATAAAGCAGCATTGAGTTCCAAAGAGCAAGGCTGGATCTTCTGGCTCTTCTTTATCGCATTTGCTATCAAGATGCCGGTATTTCCTTTCCATACCTGGCAGCCCGATACCTACGAACAATCGCCCACTGCTGTTACCATGGTACTGAGTGGTGTGATGGTAAAAATGGGTTTATTTGGTGTGATGCGCTGGCTGGCGCCTGTATTGCCCATGGCCACCTGGCTCAATGGTGATACGGTAGCCCTCTTGTGCGTGATCGGGATGATCTATGCTTCCCTGATCGCTATGCAACAGGATGACCTGAAACGCCTGATCGCTTATTCTTCCATTGCCCACATGGGATTAATGTGTATGGCTATTTTCGTAACCTCCAACCAGGGGTTGCAGGGAGTAATGATCCAGATGTTTAACCATGGTATCAACATCATTGGTATGTGGATCGTGGTAGAATTAATAGAACGCAAATTGCATACCCGCAAGATCTCCGAATTGGGCGGGCTGGCACAAAAAGCACCGGGACTGGCCATCATGCTGGTAGTGGTAGCATTGGCCAATGTGGCCCTGCCGCTGACCAATGCCTTCATTGGTGAGTTCCTGCTGTTCAATGGCGTATTTAATTCTACTGTATCCAAAATGGGTTGGGCATTTGCTGCTGCGGGTGGTATCACCATTATCCTGTCGGCAGTGTATACCTTGAATATGATACAACGGGTGTTTTTTGGTAATACCAATACCCTTACCAGCAACATGCTGGATATTAAGTTCAATGAAAGGTTGGTATTGGGTGTACTGGTCATCTTTATTTTGGTGATCGGCGTTTATCCCCGGCCATTCCTGGAGCTTACACAGGGTACTGTAGATACGATCTTATCAAGAATGATCATTAAACATCCATCATAAGCGAAAGCATAGATTTTAGTTATGAATGCAATTGTAATATCGGCTATCTGGGGTGTAGTGATGATGTTCAGCGGAATATTCAGCAAGAACAATGCTGTTATACGCGGCACCGCACTCACCGGGCTTGCTTTACTGATCGCGGTTAATGTATTGGAGATGAATGGTACCACCCTTTTCAAGGTGAATGTACATGGCATGCTTTACTTTGATAGCTTCAGCCTGCTTTTTAACACCATTGCTTTCGGCAGTACCTTCCTCTACAGTTTACTGTCGGGCCGGGACATGGAAAAAGTAGGCCGTAGTGTTCCCGAATATTTTGCACTGATCTTCTTCATCCTTTGCGGTATCAGCATTTCTTCTTCTTTCAATTCTTTGCTGATGTTGTTCCTGGGTATTGAGATCATGTCCATTCCCCTGTATATCCTTACTGGTACTGATAAGCGGAACCTGAAAAGCAATGAGGCTTCCCTGAAGTATTTCCTCATGGGTTCTTTCTCTACCGGCATTATGCTCATGGGTATTACCCTGATCTATGGCGTAAAGGGCAGCTTTAACCTGGAAGCGATTGGCTTGGGTAATACGGCATTGACGCCCATGCTTGGCGCCGGCTTATTGCTGCTGATGGTTTCTATGGCCTTTAAAGTATCGGCAGCTCCATTCCATTTTTGGACACCCGATGTATACGATGGCGCTCCCACCGTATTCACCTCCTTCATGGCCACCATTATTAAGTCGGCCGCATTCATTGCCTTCCTGCGTTTGTTTGATGACGCCTTTGGTGAGTTACATGCTCATTGGCAGTTGGTGGTGTCCATTGTTACTGCAGCTACCCTGATCATTGGAAATATCACAGCCGTATTCCAGCAAAGCGTTAAGCGTATGCTGGCTTATTCAAGTATCGCCCAGGCTGGTTTTATGATGTTTGCCCTGGTATCCATGAATAACCTGGGTAGGCAAGGCCTGATCTTCTATACCGCAGCTTACAGCATTGCCACTATCGGTGTATTTGCTGTGCTGATCAAAATGAAGGATTACACCTTTGAAGGCTTTAATGGCCTGGCTAAACGTCAACCAGTACTGGCGGCCACCATGGCCATCTTTTTACTGTCGTTGGCGGGTATTCCGGGTACAGCCGGCTTTATGGCTAAGTTCTTTATGCTGGCCGCAGCCGTAAACAATGGACATGTGCTGTGGCTGGTGATCGTGGGCGTACTTTGTGCGGCCATTAGCGTATATTATTATTTCCGCGTTATACAGGCCATGTATTTTAAAGAAGGCGATGCCCAGGAAGCTGAAACAACACCGGCTTTCAAGGGCCTGCTGGTCATTATGGCCGCTATTTTGGTGCTATTGGGTATTTTCCCCCAATGGTTACTGGATAAACTTAACTACTTCTTTTAATGTGACAGCCATTTAAAATGGCTTCTTCCCGCTGTTCAGTAATATTTCTTACTTTAGTGAGACATATATTATATGACATTCCGGGATACCTTCTCCTTAGCTTTCAGAACCGTACGTGGCAATAAATTGCGTACAGGAATCACAGTGGCTATTATTGCCCTGGGCATTACCGCATTGATAGGTATCAATACAGCTATTGCTGCCATTCAGCAGAAATTCCTGGAAAGCTTTTCCTCCATGGGCGCCACCGGTTTTACCATCCGTTTCCGGGAACCCCGCAATTTCTTTGGGGGAGGGTCGCAACTCAAAAAAGAACAAAAGGGCAAGAAAAGGGAGAAAAAGTCCAACCAGGGCAAGCCCATCACCAAACTACAAGCTGAAATTTTTAAAGCCACTTATCAGTTTCCTTCCCAGGTGAGTATGAATATGTTCGGTTCCAGGAATGCGATCGTATCGGCTGGCAGCAAAAAAACCAATCCCAATGTATGGGTATTGGGTGGCGATGAAAACTATACCGACCTAAATGGTTTCACCATTGCCTTTGGCCGCAACCTCAATACCCTCGATATTCAATCCGGCCGTAATGTTTGCCTCATCGGAAGGGATGTAGCCAAAAAATTCTTTGGCGATAACATTGAGGCTCCGGTAGGTAAGACCATCAAGATCAATAATATTCCCTTTCTCATTGTTGGTTCCCTGGCAGCCAAAGGTTCAACCCTTGGCCGCAGCCTGGACAATGCCGTGATCACCACCTATTCCAATGTGCGTAGCTATTTCAATTCCAACGTCAATGCCTCATTTTCTATCCAGATAAAAGTGCCTGATATTAAACTGATGGATGGAGCTATCGGCGAAGCTACCGGCATCTTCCGGCCCATTCGCCGGCTGAATGTTACAGAAGAGGATAACTTCATCATTGATAAAAGCGACAGTATTGTAGAAATGCTGATGCGCAACCTTAGCTTTATTACCATAGCTGCCGTATTGATTGGGGTTATTACCCTGGCAGGGGCTGCCATTGGTTTGATGAATATCATGCTGGTGGCAGTTACAGAGCGTACCAAAGAGATTGGCCTGGTGAAAGCCATTGGTGGCAAACGGGGCAATATTCAAACCCAATTCCTGCTGGAGTCAATTATTATCAGTTTGTTGGGCGCAGTAATTGGAATCGTACTCGGTATTATCGTTGGTAATATTGCCGGCTTATTATTGTCTACCAGCTTCATCATTCCCTGGAACTGGGTTATTGCAGGGGTGGTCATTTGTTCCCTGGTAGGATTGGGCGCGGGCCTGTATCCCGCCATCAAAGCATCCCGGCTCAATCCCATTGAAGCCTTGCGGTACGAATAATCCTTTATTAACATAGCTTTAGCAGCCTGGTACGTGTAAAAGTATCTGCAATGCATCCCCTATGCATACACTTAACTTAAAACACTACTATGAAACAATTCCTGCTGCCCTTGCTGGTGATTACCGCCTGCAGCTTTATAATGGCTTGTGGTATCGCTGTTTCTCAGGATCCTGACAGGGCTTCCAAACGATCAGCACCTACCCCGCCTGTAGAGAAGGATATAACGACTATTACGTCTTCTATGCAGGAGCCAGTTTCTTCCCCTGCAACAGGTTGGGATTCGTCGGGCGCTGTAAGCTGGTTGGCCCAGGCCAGCAATAAATATTATCTGTCAACCAGTGCACCCCAGGAGTTTTATGTGTACCTCCAGGTGAGGGGCCATGAAACTACACAAGAGAAGAAAAGAGTACCGCTTAATATTTCCCTGGTATTGGACCGCAGTGGTTCCATGCGCGGCGATAAAATTGCTTATGCCCGCAAAGCCGCTGCTTTTGTGGTGGAGCAACTGGGTGAGGAGGATGTATTGAGCATTGTGAACTATGATGACCGGGTGGAAGTAACCAGCCCATCGGCCCCGGTGAAGAATAAGGAAGCCCTGATCAAAAAGATACTGGCCCTCCAGGACCGCGGGTCCACCAACCTCACCGGCGGCATGCTGGAAGGCTACACCCAGGTTAAAAGCACCCAAAAAGACGGTTATGTAAACCGGGTTTTACTGATGACCGATGGGCTGGCCAATATGGGCATTACCGATCCCGAACAGATCAAAAAGATTGCTGCTGCCAAATACCTGGAGGAAGGAGTTGCCCTCTCTACCTTTGGCCTGGGAGCCGATTACAATGAAGACCTGCTCACCATGTTGGCCGAAACAGGCAGGGCCAATTATTACTTTATTGATAACCCCGATAAGATACCTGCCATCTTCGCTGCCGAGTTAAAAGGACTGCTAAGTGTTGTAGCGCAGAACTCATTGGTTGAAATCACCATTCCCGATGGATTGGAATGTGTGAAAGCATTTGGTTATCCCTATGAGATAAAAGGCAATACCGTTCAGGTGCGGCTGAATGATGTATATGCCAGGGATGAAAAAGGCATCCTGTTCAAGTTCCGAAGCCGCGGAGCCGTAGGAGGAGCAGTGGCTTTCAAATGCCATTTACAGTTTACCGATGCCTCCAGCTTCCAAACCATAAAGGATGCTAAAACATTGTACCTGGAACCAGCCAGTGATATCCTGGTGAGAAGCTCGGAGAACAAACTCGTACAGGAAATGATCGCTTTATTTGAAGCTACTGAATCATTTGATGCTGTGCTGGCCTGGGTGGATGCCGGTCAATATGAGCAGGCCCGTGCCCTGGCCGATTCGGTGGTGATCCACTTGCAGAAGAAGCAAAAAAACATTCCATCAGAAAAACTAAAGAAACAGGAGGAATCCATTGCTGCCTATAGCAGGGATTTAGAGAAGGTAAAACAGATGCGGGAAGAGGATAAGAAAATGTACCAGAAATCGAATAAATCGGCCAACTATAACCTTAAGAAAGGTAAGCAATAACATAAAAGACGATCCTGGTTGATAAAAAGCAATGGCCGCCTATGAAAGGCGGCCATTGCTTTTATAGGATCAGTAATACCTGTTATTACTTGGGATCGAGGATCTTTCCTATACGATCGTTCAGGTCTTGCAGGTGGTAACGGCTCATTTTATCACCATAAGCAGGGATTGCAGCAGCAATTTCTGCTTTCAGTGAGCGCAAAATACCTTTCGCTACAGACATGATATCGGACTTTTTAGGATCTACAACCGGGCCGAAAGAAATGAAGAAACCACCCATGCTGGCGCCGCCTGCAGGAGCAGGGGCAATGATGGCACCCAATCTTTCTACATACGACTTTTGCAGGTTGCGGCGGAAATTATCAATTGGTTTACGGGTAGCCAGTTCACTCCAGATCCCTTTTTTCAGGTCTTCCATGAACTCATCAAGACGGTAAGCGGCTGCATCACGATTAGCCGAGGAAACGAGGCGCTGCATACGGCTGGTGCTTAATAAAGTACCCAACCAACCATCTTGCATGTTGCTTACGCGGTCGCTGGTAGGAGAAGAGATCTTATCCAGGATGCTTCTATCGAGCAACCAGGTAGGTGTTTCGAAGTAGTTCTTTTGAATGAAGCTCATGGCTTCTTTCTGTAATGCCTTGGGCACTACGGTATATACTTCACCAGCCTGTTCGGTGGTTTTGAAATCCGTGTAGATACCACCTACATAAGTAGCGGCATGACCCAGGTAGCGGCTGAACTGACCGAGCAGTTCATTGTATACCTCATCCAGGTTTTCATAATTCTCGCCCTTTTCATTGAGCCAGCCAGCCAGTTTGGGCATCATCCATTTCAGGTTCTTGATGCCATATTCGTTGGCTTTCATGTTGTTATCGCCCAAGGATTCAGTCTGGGCACGTGGATCAACACCATTTTGGTGAATGAAGCGCAGACGGGGGTTGCTATAGCTGTTCTTTATCCAATCATTCAGGATCGCTTTTTCTTCTTCCTCAGTTTTGTTCAGGATGGGCTTATAACCCCATTCGATGGAAAGCAGGTCATATTCTCCGATACGGGGATATAAACCAGCCGGGCTGATATTGTCTTCAGGCTGTGCTACATAGTTAAAGCGGGCATAGTCCATAATAGAAGCAGTGTGTCCATTGGCTTCTACCCAGGCTTTATCACGCAGTTTTTCAACCGGTGTACCGGCTGATGAACCCATATTGTGGGGTAAGCCAAGGGTATGACCTACTTCATGTGATGATACGAAGCGGATCAGTTGTCCCATCAGTTCATCATCAAACTGGGCTTTGCGGGCACGGGGATCGCTGGGTGATGCCTGGATCAGGTACCAGTTGCGCAGCAGGCGCATTACATTGTGGTACCAGTTGATGTGTGATTCCAGGATCTCGCCACTGCGGGGATCATGTACATGCGGGCCACTGGCATTGGGGATATCGGAAGGCTTATATACAATGGCCGAATAACGGGCATCTTCCAGGCTCCAGGTGCTGTCTTCTGCTTTTGTAGGGGCTACCTTGGCCATGATGGCATTTTTGAAGCCGGCTTTTTCAAAGGCTTTCTGCCAGTCATTTACTCCCTGGATGAGGTAGGGTACCCATTTAGCCGGTGTCGCCGGGTCGATATAATATATGATGGGCTTTTGAGGCTCAACCAGTTCGCCACGTTTGAACTTTTCCAGATCGGCAGCTTTGGGCTCCAATTTCCAGCGGGTGATCATGCTGATATCTTTCACACCTTGTGGATCTGCATCAAAATCTGTGTATTCCGTGGTGAAATAAGCGATTCTGTCATCATAGTACCTGGGGCGCATGGCCACCTTGGGTAAAAGTACAACGGAGGTATTGAGCTCAAAGGTGGCATTTCCCGTTGGTCCCGAAGGCATTAAGCCCGGAATAGGGGAGGGCGCTGCCATTTTGCTGTAGGTTTTTACCGTTTTGATCTCCGTATTGATGGGATAGGTCTTGATATCAACGATATATGACTTATCGGGCTGTAAACCACCGATGCGCAGGGCGGATTTGAAGAAGGAGGCGAAGAAAAAGATATCATTATCGCCACCGATGAAATCCGTGAGGTCTATGATCGAGCCGGTGCTGTCCTTTGAAAAGGCTTTGATATCAAAGGCGGCAGAAATGGGCTGAATATTGGAGTTTTGGACGGATTTATACATTGGTTTCGTAGAATCCTTTGCATAAACGGAGAAAGAGATATTGCGGACAAAAACCTTATTGTTGGGGCCTTTTTCAAAGCGGATAACATTTTCGTTGATCTCATCGCCAGCGTACCCGAAGAAGCCGGCGCGGGTATCGGCGGGGGCTTTGGAAATGCGGTTAACAACCAGTACATCCCTGCCCAGGAGGGAGTCGGCTACCTCAAAATACCATTTATCCTCTACTTTATGAATGGCGAACAGGCCAGAACGGGAAATGGCCTTATCGGTAATGATTTCTTTGTAGGGTTTGGGTCCTGGCTTGGGAGCAGCAGGGGGAAGCGTAGCGGTACGGGGTTTAGTGGTGTCAGTAGTCGGGGGAGCTGTACTCGGTCTCCTGTTTTGAGCAGAGACGGAGGAGATCAAACTGCCGGCAGCCACAATCAAAAAAATAGATTTTCTCAGATTGAGGGTTTTCTCCATGTTGATTGTTATTTAATGGCTGAAGATAAGGAAAAGGGGTTCAAAGGATAAGGGAGGATTGTACCAATGGTTAAAAACCACCAGTTAAGTGGGGTTTCCGGAAGGTGGATGCCTGTATGCAGTTAAGGCTTATTGATAGGTCTAAAACCTACTTTGGGCCAACCGGGCCATTTGATTTGTGTTAATGATAACCGGTAGCAAAAAGCTTTTTGCAGGCACATTAGCAGCGCATTAAAAGCGTTATGTATGAATGTTTTGTTTTTAAATTAATTCTACATTCGCCGCTGTTTTATTCAATCAAAACGCCTATTTTTAGCGCACCCGTTTAGGAAATTCCTTATCTTGTGAACCCTGTCAAAAATTTTTCTTGATTAAAATCGCCTGTGGAAAAGCATTTTTCATTAGCATTGTGAGCTAATTTTTAAACTACAGATAGACTAATTTTTTTCAAACACTAAAAAAAACACAATCATGGCTGAAACAAAACCAACTGCGCCCGCCGCGAAGAGTAGTACATCTGTTCAACCAAAGAAAAGTAGCAATGCTATTTCATGGGTAGCACCAGTAGTATGTATTCTTGCAGGTTATTTGATCTGGAGGTTTGGCTTGGGCGCTGCAGGTAATTTTACTAAACCCGATTTATCCGGAGGCTTTTGGCCCAAACATGAAGGACCAAAAGGTGGATTGATCAAGATGTATGAAGGGGGTATTATCGTGCCTTTATTGATTGCCACTTTCCTGACGGCAGTCACCTTTATTGTTGAACGTTTACTGACCATCAGCAAGGCTACCGGTACCGGTAATATTGCTGAGTTTATTCGCAAAGTGCAATATCACCTCGCTAATAAAAATGTGGATCAGGCTATCTCCGAGTGCGATAAGCAAAAAGGAAGTGTAGGTAATGTAATGAAAGCTGGTCTGCGCAAGTACAAGGAAATGATTTCCAATACTGAGCTGGATACAGAACAAAAAGTACTGTCTATTCAAAAAGAAGTAGAAGAAGCAACTGCACTGGAACTGCCCATGTTGGAAAAGAACCTGGTGTTCCTGTCTACCATCGCTTCTGTAGCTACCCTGTTGGGTCTGTTAGGAACCGTATTGGGTATGATCTCTTCTTTCTCTGCCCTTGGTGCTGAAGGCGGTGGCGGTGCTGCAGCAGAACTTTCCCGTGGTATCTCTGAGGCCCTGTACAACACAGCCCTGGGTATCGGTACATCTGCTTTTGCCATCATCTTCTACAACATCTTTACCACTAAGATCGACGGTATCACTTATGGTATTGACGAATCTGGTTTCACTTTAACGCAAAGCTTTGCTTCACTGTACAAATAAGTGAAGGAAAGACCAGTTTATCCGTCATGGCCCGGTTGAGCGAATGCCTGGTTAAGGCTAGAAGGCAAAGCCGGCAAGGTTGCGACAGGTAAATATGGAAATTGGCTGAGACTGCATCTCATTGTTGTGATTTGCATTCTAATCATTAGAAAATCGAAATTTTAAATCATGCCAAAAGTTAAAGTACCGCGGAAAAGTACAACGATCGACATGACGGCGATGTGCGATGTGGCATTTCTGTTGTTGTCGTTCTTTATCCTCACCACTAAGTTCAAGGCTCCGGACAATGTGCAGGTGACTACACCTAAGTCTGTGTCTACCAAGGCTGTAGAGCAAAAGGATGTGGTGTTGGTGACGATGGATAAACAAGGCAAGATCTTTTTTTCAATTGGGGACGAGAACAAACCTGAAAAAGCTGAATTGATCGACCTGATCGACCAGTCTAAAGCCCTGAATCTCACCGCCGCAGAGAAAAAGAATTTCTCTAATCCTGGTAACCTCATCGGAGTACCCTTTACGCAATTAAAATCGTATCTTCAATTAACGCCTGAACAGGCAAAAAACTTCACTGAAAAACAAGCTACCGGTATTCCTGTTGACACTGCCAATAACCAATTGGTAGAATGGGTAAGGGCGGCAGCCACTGTATTCCAGGGTAAGAAAATGAACCTGTTGGTTAAAGGTGATAATGATGCTAAATATCCCTCTTTCAAAGGCATTATTGATGCCCTGAAAAAGAATGAGATATTCAAGTTTTCCATGATCACTGATCCCCAGGGTGTTCCTCCCGGCTCTGAGCTGTGGAAGAAAAATGAAGCCTCTGGTGGAAAGGCTACAGATCAGTAAACAAGTTTCTAATTCTTAAAAATTTGCGATATGGCAGAAATGGATACCTCGTCGGGTGGGGGACATAAAAAAGGGCCTGGTGTAAAGAAAGGGAAAAAGCTTTCTACCCGCGTTGATTTAACGCCGATGGTGGATCTCGGATTCCTGCTCATCACGTTCTTTATCTTCACCACTACGATGAGCCAGCCAACAGCGATGCGGCTTTTCCTGCCCAAGGATACGGACAAGCCCGAGGAGCAAAATAAGGTAAAGGCGTCTGGCGCTTTGAGCCTTATCCTGGCCAAGGACAATTCCATCTTCTATTATGAAGGGGAATTGGCATCCGATGGTAGCAACTTCAAGAATACCGGTTTTAAGGAGATCAGGGATATTATTATCAACAAGAAAAAATCAACCAATCCGGAAGATTTTGTGGTGGTAATTAAACCAACCCCCGATGCGACTTATAAGAATACCGTTGATATTCTGGATGAAATGACCATCAACGATGTTAAGCGTTATGCCCTGGTTGATATATTTGACGTTGAACTTCAGTTAGTTAAGGCTTCCGGGAAGTAAAATGTGAAAATATTGCCGGCAGGCGTATGGAATCTTAGTTGCAATGCATCTTATTAACAAAGCACACGTATGGAAATCAATAAAATATTAAGCGCTGATGTTCTTGATATTATCTTCGAAGGAAGAAATAAAGAATATGGTGCTTATCAACTGCGCAAAACCTACAATAAGCGGTTAATGACCGCCCTTATTGTAACTGCGTCTATCATACTGCTTTCGTTTGGCGGTTACGTACTGTCAAACTTCTTAAGCCAGAGTGATGACAAAAAAGACATGGTGGTGCAGGACGTGCAGCTGGAGGAGATCAAACAAGAAGAGAAAAAGGAAGAACCTCCTCCTCCTCCGCCCCCCAAGCCACCAGAACCTCCCAAAGTGGAAATGGCTAAATTCACCCCTCCCAAGATCGTAAAAGATGAAGAGGTGAAGGAAGAAGAAAAACCACCTGAGGTAGAAAAACTGGAAGAAACCAAGATCGGTACTGTAAACCAGGAAGGTGTGAAAGATGAAGGTATCGTCGCTCCTCCTGCTGAAGACGCCGGTAAAGGTGTGGTAGAAGCTCCCAAGAAAGTAGAAGAAGATTGGGACAAGACATTTACCAAGGTGGAAATTGAATCTGAATACCCCGGCGGTTCTGCAGCCTGGCAGCGTTACCTCAACAAAACGCTTCGCTATCCGCAAGATGCCATCGACAATGAAATCCAGGGTACCGTTGTTATCCAGTTCATTGTGGACAAAGAAGGTAACGTAAGTGATGTGGAAGCCATCAGCGGCCCCGAAGAATTACGTTCCGAAGCTGTACGGGTAATCAAGAAAAGTGGTAAATGGACACCTGCCGTTCAAAACGGCCGCCAGGTTAAATCCTACAAAAAGCAACCCATCGTATTCCGTCTGGAAACAGAAGGTTAATACCAGCCGAATAAATGATTGTAAAATCCTCTCCGGTTCCGGAGAGGATTTTTTTTGTCCCTCCATTACTGTTCAATGAGTAGTCCATCTTTCAACAAAATGATTTAACTCCTTCCCTTATGATCATGGGTATTGCTCTAAAACAGGTATAACAAGCGCCAGTGATGCACTTGCTGCGATAATTCACAAGCACTACAAAAAAATAAACATCTGTGGAAACCATTTTCCAGGGCATCTCATTGAAAACTATTTGCCATGGAGATTTCAAACATCCTGACCGCCGATATACTCGATATTATATTCGAGGGGCGGAATAAGTCTTACGGCGCTTACGAACTGCGCAAGTCGTACAAACGCCGCTTATTGGTATCCATTACCGTTATGTTGTCGCTTATTTTTTTGTTGTTTGGCGGGTACCTCTTTGCTAATATGGGTGGCAACGATCAAATTGCCAAAGAGATCGTTATTCCCGACAATGAGCTGAAGCTGATTGAGCAGGAAGAAAAGATCGAAGAACCACCGCCTGTTAAAAAGCCTGAGCCACTACCGGTGGAGACGAAACAATTCACCCAGATGAAAATTGTTCCGGATAAAGAGGTAAAGCCGGAGGAGCAACCACCAGCCAATGCAGACCTGGAAGATGTAAAGATTGGAACAGCCAATGTAGATGGCCCAAAAGATGAAGGGTTGGCGGGACCGCCGGCAGAAGGCGTTGAGAAAGGTATTACGGCTGTCATTAAAAAAGATGACACCGATTATGGGGCAATCTTTATGAAGGTGGAAAAGGAGTCCGAGTATCCAGGCGGGCCTGCTAATTGGGCAAGGTTCCTGAATAAGAACCTCGCCAATAATTACCCGCAGGATGCCATCGACAATGAAATAGAAGGAAAAGTAGAGATCCAGTTCATTGTGGATTCATTTGGCGTTGTAAGTAATGTAGAGGCCGTAGCAGGCCCCAAAGAACTTTGGGATGCTGCTATCAAAGTGATCAAAAAGAGCGGTAGATGGGATCCTGCCCTCCAGAATGGACGGCATGTAAAATCCTATAAGCGCCAGCCCATTGTTTTCAAACTGAACAAAGATTAGTGGTTTTTTGAACTGGACAATCCCTTCTCGGGAGCTGATTTTAATGTCCGACAGTCCTGCTTTTGCGGGACTGTTTTGTTTCCGGCCAGGTATATTACTTTTGTGCTGCTTTTGGACAGGGATGGGCCTGTCTCTAAATTGAACACATTATGGCAGCAAAGCTTTTGGGATGGGATGATACGATTGTTGCATTGGCCACTCCTCCGGGAATTGGCGCTATTGGGGTAATACGGATCAGTGGCAGCCAGTCGTTTGAGATCGTTAACCAGTTATTTCCCTCCAAAGATCTGTTGCTTCAACCTTCCCATACCATCCACGTGGGCTACCTCAAAGAAGGGGAAAAAGTGTTGGATGAGGTGGTTGTATCTCTCTTCAAAGGCCCACGCTCTTATACGGGCGAAGATGTAATAGAAATATCCTGCCATGGCTCCCCCTTTGTTCAGCAACAGGTAATACAGGCTTGTGTACACCTGGGAGCCCGGCTGGCCAAGCCAGGAGAATTTACCCAACGTGCTTTTTTACAGGGTAAGCTGGATCTTACGCAGGCTGAGGCGGTGGCCGACTTGATAGCCAGTAATACCGAGGCATCGCGAAAGGCTGCCTTGCACAATATCCGTGGCGGATTTTCAGAGATACTGAAGCAGTTAAGAGATCAGTTATTGTCATTCTCAGCCCTCATAGAACTGGAACTGGATTTTTCACAGGAGGATGTGGAGTTTGCCGACCGGTCGAGGTTTTATGCCCTCATCCGGGAAGCACAGGAGGCAGTAGAGCGGTTGCTGCATTCCTTTAAACTGGGCAATGTGATCAAAAATGGCGTGCAGGTAGCCATTGTAGGTAAACCCAATGCGGGTAAATCAACCCTGTTGAATGCCCTCCTGAATGAGAACAGGGCCATTGTAAGTGAAATAGCCGGCACCACCCGTGATACCATTGAAGAAGTATTGAATATTGACGGCATCCTGTTCAGGCTGGTAGATACGGCCGGCATCCGTGAACATACCAGCGATATTATTGAAAGCATTGGTGTAGAAAGAAGCCTGGCCAAAATGGCCCAGGCCGATGTAGTGGTCTATTTATTCGACGTGCAGGATACCACGGTAGCCCAACTGGAAGCAGTAAAGCAAGACCTGGACAACCGGCAGATCAACTACCTGCTGGTGGGCAATAAGGCCGACCTGGCCAGTGATGCTATCCGTAATACTTTTGATGCCAGAGCCCATATCATTTTCATAGCTGCCAAACAACAACTGCATATTGAAGTGCTTAAAGAACGACTGGTAGACATGGTATTGCAGGGCAAATTGCAAACAGAAGATACCGTGGTAACCAATGCCCGCCATTATCATGCCTTGCAGGAAGTATTGAGGTCATTGAAGGATATCCATGCGGGCCTCGACGACCAAATTCCTGGCGATCTATTGGCATTGGATATCCGCCGCTGCCTTCACTACCTGGGCGAGATAACCGGCGAAATCACTACCGAAGATCAGTTGGATTATATCTTTAGTAAGTTCTGTATTGGGAAGTAACAGCAGCCCGTGTTAGGAAGACGAATGATATTTTTATTATATTTATAATATCATTCACCAATTCATATCTTATGGAACTTCCAACCTCCAGCAGCATCCTGTCTGTAACACAGGTGCTGAAGACGAATCAGTTTTACATCATGTCGGCGCTGAGCGGCCCACCGGGAACCAACCCCAATCCGTATGTGCTGACTCCCGCAAGCATTAACGGTGAATCCGATGTCCTCGTAGAAATTCAACAATGGTCACCGGGCGATACCCAACAGATATGGATTGTAAACGAAAATAATACCATCTCTGTATATACAGATCCGTCTCTCCTGTTGCGCTCATACTACAACGCTGGCACTAGTTTTAATAACGTTGGTACTGGAGTTGCATATGGAAATTATCAAGGGCAGATCTGGAACTACAGCAACGGGATGTTATCGACCAATACATTGGGCGGGGGCGCAGAAATTGACTACCTCAACGTTTGGAACTCCGAATTGGGCAATGGAAATCTAATTGTATCCTATCCCTATTCTGACCAACTGAACGAACAATGGTTCATGGTGCCTGTTCAGAGTTTTCCTCCGGAAACCTGTTTTTACCTTCAGACGGAAATGTCCGATGCCAGCGGCGACAACGCCGTCTATGTTATCACGATTCCGGGCAACACTGCAACAGCCGGCACACAGGTAGTGATCGATCCCTTACAGCCAGGTTCCCTCAACCAACTCTGGAGAGTAAACAACGACGGATATGTGGTGAGTGCCCTCGACGGCAGTCTGGCATTGACGACCACAACAAGCAACAAACAAGCAGTCACTGTCGAACCCTTAGGCACCAACCTCCAATACTGGCACCTGTTCCCTAACGGCTGGCTGGCCATCGGGAATTCCGGCGCGGTCTATTTCGCCAACGTGGCAGACGGCGGCAATGCTTCACCGGGCGCAGCAGTCATAACATATCAAGCCGAAAACGGCAGTAATGCTTTGTGGCGTGCGGTGCCGCACCGGCCTGAAGGACTCTGGTTTACGATACAGTCCGGCATATTCGAACCGGGATCGGGCTCCAATGCACTGCTTACGATAGCTGATAATGGAACTGTTTGTCTGCAGCAGCCCCTGGGCGGCCTGCAATATTCGAACAGCCCGGCGGCAATCAACCAGTTATGGAAAAGGACGCCGGCGGGTAATATCGTAAGCGCCGCTATTCCCAATTTTGCGCTCACTGCACCCGCGTCTGGCGGAGCCATTACTGCAAGCCTGCTGGAAGCGGGTAACGCCAGTCAGGTGTGGACCTGGGGTAATGGTCAGGCCATAACCGTTCACGGGGCTAAACAAAAGATACTGGCAGGTACGCTTTCCCCCGGCCAGCAGAACACGATTCTGTCTACTTCCGGCACCCAGGGAAGCCAGGTAACCCTGGCTGCAGCGCCAACTTCCACTGCAACCAATAATGAGTTGTGGTTTGTGCTGCCGCATGCGATGCCGTATGAAACCAGCACCACTATCCGGAATGCAGGAGATGGCAGCAGCCCAGGGCTGTTTTTATCCCTGGTCGACAAAGCGGATTCATCCGGTGGATATGAAGTGCAGGTAGGCAGCACACCTGATAACGCCACGTTGTCCATGTGGCAATACCAGTATCCCGGGTTTATCGTCAATAATGCCAATGAAAGCATTGTATTGTCTTTGGCGCCGGAGGCCAATGGTTCTCCTGTGGCGCCTGCCTATACCAGCAATGTAGTGGCTTATCTCCGTCAACCAAGGCCACAGGCCTTCCAGCTGTGGGACCTGACGGCGGAGGGGAGGATCGTCAGCAGATACAACGGACAGGCCCTGGCCATTCCTATACCGGGCTCCACGCCGGTCGTTTCTTCCAATGTGGTTACTGCGTACATCGAATCCGATGGAGGGGCTGCCTACCAGGTATGGGAATTTGCACCGGGCATGGCATTGCAGTCCGTACTCCAACAACCGGCGCTGCCATTCCCCGCATTTACCGGTGATGCTTTGACCACTTACCAGAAGATTAGCGCCAGGCTGGGGCTTCCCGATGGGGTTCGTTCCCAATACATGAATCTCGCAGCACCGCTGAACACCTACCAGTCTGAAATGAACGGGATACTGACGGGCATGCTGTATGACAGTATCCAGTCCGGGGGAAAGACTCCCACGCAGGCGGATATTCAAAATTGTGGAAACGTCATCAACCAGCTGAATAAGGAAATTACGGCCGTCATAGCAGTGCAGCGGTTGTTTCAGCAGGCTACGGCACTGTACCTTTCCCTCAGCCAGGGCCAGGTCATGACCCTCGGCGAACTGATTACCTCCTGTGAGCTACCCAACGGTATAAAAACCATTGTACCGCCACCCAAGCCTAAAAAGAAAAAAAGCTGGATCGGTAACCTGATAGAAGGCATTACCTATACGGCGCTGAATGTGGCCGGCAGTTTTATCGGAGATCCCTTGGCAGGGGAGGAGGCATCCGGGGTTGCGAAAATTGTCAAGAATGGTTTTCCCTGTTTCGCCAATTTAATGTCGACGGGATTTGACACTTTTCAGGCAGCACAGCAGTCGCCGGGCGCGCCCGTATCCAAGGAAATTGCGGCGCTGCAAAAGGCGGAAGATGATTTTTATAACTATGAAATGTCGGTGGCGGGATTGCAGAAGTTGCTTTTAGCTGAATTTGAAGCCCTGGGCACCGCACTGGGCCAGGTGGAAACGCTGATACTGGCCGACTGGGGCAAGCTCCAGGCAGTCAGCGCCATGGTGCAGGAGACGGCAGGTATGTCTTCGCTGTACTGGCCATCTACGATGACGGCGATGGATACGAGTCAGATGCTGCAGTCGTATGCCCTGAGCGTATTAAAAACCCTGATGCCTGCGAATGCCGGTTACAAGATCAGTGCCACCCTGCACACCAATTATGGCAGTCTTGAAAACAAGGGATGGCAAAGCGGGAATTATTACATGAACAACGGCGACGAAACACAGAACGAATATTCGACAAACGTCGCCCAGAATGTGATGCAGTTGGCGGAGCAAAACGGAATGGATACCGTTAGCTTTTTCAGGGGATTGAATGGATGGAACATTCCTGTGGATTATCTGGGTATGCTGACGTTCAATGACAATAGCGTTCCTATGGCGGCAACCATCATCATTACCGTCGAAAACCTCACCAATGTGGCACTGGAGCTCAACCTGACCCTCAATAACCTCGTGGGCACGGGTTCCGATACCGGGACAAATTTTCCGCTGGTGAAATATTCTATTCCCTCCTACGGCGCGATGCAGTTCGCCGGAGGCGACTCTGTTGAGGGTTCGGATACCAATTTGTGTACAGGTCGGGGGCTGAACGGAACGAACCCGGGGATAGCGATCCTGGCCGGGGGACAGCAGATATTTTCGGTAGGTGTAGATAATTCCTATGGCACAACGATCTACAAAGAGTCTGCGGACGTACCCTTATGCAGTTATACATTCCCTGGTATGATCGTGCAGGCGCCTTATAACTGTACACTTACACAGGAGACCGGCGCGTCCGGGATGGTGTTTGTAAAAATCGCCATAATGTTATGATTGGATTCCTCCATTTACCTGATAGCTTTTTCTATAATGATGATCATTTAAACCAGGCAGGAGTAAATGTTTTCAATAAAAAGTTGATGGACATATTACAAGTCGACACGCTGAAGTATCGCCTGATCATGTATCCGGCCGGATCTACCTATTATAAGGAAATTCATTCACCCAATGAAATCCACGATTCATCAGCAGGAATTTATTTTCATCGAATCTCTTCAGCCTGATAAAGGTGCTATCATTTTTCACCAGTCCCGTAAATGTCAGGTAAGGCGTATCCGTTGTGTAACTGAAAGTCGTTTTGGAAAGCGTATCCCCAACAGGGTTGATAAGGGCCGTTTTGGTAACGGTATCTATTTTTAGATTGTACATCCGGATAGAGTCGTTCATGAGCTGGATAGATGCGAATCGCCTGGACGCTATAATTATTCTTTTCCACCTGGTGGTATCGGTGGCAAGTGGGGGAATGGGTTCATTGTTCTTCACAAAGCTTTCTGTGTAATAGATGCCATATAAAGGCGGCTTAGGCGCTTTTTGCCCATATTCTTTTTGCGCGTCAAGTGCCTGCATTAATGTGATACCTGTAATAGAAATGATGAACAAGAATTTGAGTCCAATAAGAGCATATCGAAATTTTTTATTTGAATAGGGCAGGCTAATATCGGTTGCAGGTACTGGCCTGTTCAGGAGGAAGAAATAGACCAGTCTTTTGGTATCCTTCCACAACAGGAACAGGCTCATCAAAATGGTATTGAAAGAAAGTAATTTTACCGGAACGTCATATCCCATATTGATCATAAACACATTGGACATAACACCCAGGCAAACCAGGGCTCCGAAAGTTGTGGTTCTTCTCGATAACAGTAAGATACCACCCAGCAGCTCTGCAAAGCCAGTGAAGTAATTGTAGGATTCAGAATATCCCATATAGGTCCAGGCAAGACCCATGGGAGAAGAATCACCATATGGTTCTACCAGCCGCATAAGAGACGGGAAAGGGAATTGCAGTTTTATTACCTTATACAGGCCGTAGATGATCATGGTATAAAAAAGGTAATACCGTACTATTACACTGATCCAGTAATACAATGTGTTGTAGTTTTTCCTTTTCCTGTCGAAGAATGCCCAGATAAGGGTTCCTATCACCGTAAGCACAATATTGAAGAACCACAGCAGGTAATAATAGGTAGTATCTCCACTTCCGCTGGGAGCGATAATGATCTCCTTATGATAGCCAAAGAAGGTCCTGGCAAACCAGGGAATAAAACGATGCAGGAGATTGTCAACCTGTTCATACAGCAGGTTGATCAGGGGTATTTCATTATTGGGTGTGAACAATATGTAAATCGAGAAATAAAGAAAGCAAAACCGGAAAGCTATCTTTTTAGGGTAGCTCCAGTTCATGTCCGGATTCATCAAATTTTCCATAAGCAGGTTTATTGGTAAATGAAAAGAGCTGCCTGTAAGGCAGCTCCAAAATCTGTTAGTAAACAAAAATGGTAATCATGGAGACTATCTTCCATTTGACCGCAATACCACAATGTCTTTCTTCACCTGGTCATCATACGTTTTCTTAATGATATAATGCCATTGCTTTTCTGACACATCAACAAAAAATATCTCGTCTTTTTTGCGCCGGGCTACGGCCTCCTGGAACTCTTTGGGGAACATCAGTTCGCCAAAGAACCAATCTGTATCTCCATGCGTGGTATTACCGTCCATGGTATACTCGTCAGATAGTTTCTGAAAGGATACGCCGGAGTTGGCTTTTTGTACAATAATCTTCTTAAGGCTGTCTACTTCGGAAGGGGATAAAGATCCCCCATCGAGGAATATGTAGTTGGCACGGTATTGAACGGATTCAGTTGCCTCAACCACTTTGTAGGTAACATAACCTACGGAAAATACATCACCCTTCTTCTGGCGCAACAACCGTTTTTCAATTAGTGAGGTGTCTTTTCCGGCAGAGAGGCGTAGGATGGTTGGCTTAAGTTCGGGGTGGGCATCAATGTATTGCTGGGCCTGTTGCATGGTAGTGATCTTACCCATCTGCTCATAAACTGTTTGCTGTGCAAATGCCGACACGGAGAATACCATCAATAAGCCCGAAAGAATATTTTTCATACTTCTATTTTATCTATTATTTTAAATTCCTGCTCCCCATTATTCTGGGTTTGAAACAGTTACCTCAGTTTTTGAAGATACTATTTTTTCATAATACTGCTGTCGCACCACGTAGAGGTATTCTGAAAAAAATGTTAATTGATGCCAATACCCCCCAGAATACCAGCATAGGCCCATGACCGTAGGAAGGGGGGGCTAAACAACTGCCGGTCCAAAGGTAGGGCGGGGACCTAACAGTGCCTGATAAAAGCAGGAATTATTATTTAGCAATGCTTTGTATGTATTCTGCCGGACTGGTGCCTACCTGCTTCCTGAAAGCCCGGTAAAAGGCGCTCCTGGAGGTAAAGCCGGCATTGTAAGCCAGGGCCTCGATGGTAAAATGTTGAATCGTGTGTGGTAATGTCAGTTGTTCAATAATACTATTGATCCGGAGCCTGTTGATGAAATCGGCAAAACTTAACTGGTAGCTATTATTGAGTAATGAGGACAATTTATGGGGTGTGAGGCCCAGGGCCCGGGCCAGGGAAAAAAGACTGATCCGCTTATCGGAATACCGTTTATCCTGGTGCAGGTACTCCTCCAGTTGCCGGCATTGCCTTTCTGTATCCTCATCTTTTTTTAATGATAAGGCATGCTGTTTTCTGATCCTTTCCAGTGTAGGGGTTTTCATATCCAGCAAGGACGCAATGTGTTCCGCCGGCAGGCGATCAATATAACCCGGTTTGGTGGCTAAAAAATATTGGTAGCGTTCCCTGGCATTGCCCACCCTGATAATATGCGAACGCTCCTGGGCATCCTGGTAATATTTTTCAACCAGTACACGGAAGATATAATTGAAATCGAAGTATTTTTCAAAGAATCCCAAAAGGATATGATTAGGTAACGCAACCAGGGAAGTGGGCTCTACCGCAATGATCCCTTCTTTGGTAGGTCGCTGGCCATGCATACCGGAAATGGAACTTACAAATTCATTTTCTACAGAAATATAAGTGGTGATCTTTTTGCCCTTATGGGTGGTTTGGGCCCTCAATGCACCTTTTGTAATAAAGTACATGTATTGACAGGTTTCGCCCTCGTTGATCAGAATAGCTCCTTTTTTGAGGTCCAATGCTACCAGGTGGGAGAATATTTCCTTACGGAGTTCCTCACTTACAGGGTAAACCGCATTCAGGAGGCCCACCACTTTTTCAATGTCTTTACTGTTTGCCTGATGATATACCCGCTGCCTCATAATAAACAATTCGGCAACCAATATAATAATTTACGGTTATTTTTTTCAGAAATATGGGCGATTAGTTATTCCTATTACATCGTATAACTGTTTTATTTAACATTCAGGCAACACTTGGAAATTACATTTGGCCCATCAAACTAACACAATGCCAAAACGACTACTCTTTGTTATTGCCTTATTGTTATTTTCCTTATTGGGTACAACCAATTCCTACGGTCAAACTACCCAGGCTTCTTTCACCGGAAAAATTACTGATACAGAGAAAAAGCCGCTGGCCAATGCCAGTGTACTTATTAAAAATGAATCTACTGGTTTTACGTCAACTACAGCTACCAATGCCAAGGGCGACTTTGTGTTCAAAGAGCTCCCCTTGGGTGGCCCCTATTATGTAATGGTTACTTTTGTTGGCTATGCTGAGCAAAAGAGACCTGGCTTTACGCTCAGTCAGGGTGATGTTGTGACGGTGAACTTTGAGCTGGCTAATACTGCCACCGAGATCGGGGCAGTAACAGTGACCGCCGCCGCCAACAGGGCCAAAGGTAAAATAGAGAACCTCGGCGCTGCTACAGCTGTTTCATCCCGGTTAATGACGCGTATGCCCATCAACGGACGGAATTTCACTACTTTAATGGACCTTTCTCCTTTGAGCAGGGGTGGAAATATTTCCGGGCAGCTGGGTTCCTCTACCAATTATACCATTGATGGTATGAATGCCAAGAATCCTACTTCGGCCGGCGCTACCACCAGCCGTAGCGGTGCGCCCTATAGTATTTCCATCGAGGCGGTTCGTGAATTTAAGGTAGTAACCAACCAATATGATGTTACCTATGGGCGCAGTGGCGGTGGTACAGTTAGTGCCGTTACCAAATCGGGCACCAATACCCTCAGTGGTTCGGTTTTTGGTTTTGGACGGGCCGACTGGCTCGCCAGTCCTTATGATATCAGGGGTAACAAAAGGAATAATAACTATTCAACCTACCAATACGGTTTTTCACTCGGCGGCCCGATCATTAAAGACAAGCTGCATTTCTTTGTGGCCTGGGATCATCAGCAGGACCTGCGTTCGCTCGTAATTGCTGATGTGCAATCACCCGCTGATGAAAACCGGTTCAATATAACCCGGGTGATCCTAGACTCGGTAGTAAAGATCGCACGTGACAAATATGGCGTTTCCAAAACGCAGCCTCAGTACGGCTCTTTTGATAAAAAACGCAATTCCGATGCTGCATTTCTGAGGCTGGACTGGCAGATCAACAGGAAAAACCTGTTGACCATTCGTAACAACCTGACCAATGATGTCAATAAGTTGGGGCTGGTAGATAATTCATCTATTAACTTATATGAATCTACCGGTAATGATTTCAACTTCGACAACAGCTTCCTGGCCACCCTGCGTTCTTCTATCAATTCAAAACTTACCAATGAATTAAAGCTGCAACATTTATATACTTACCAAAGCAGTGAACCTGGTGATGCACTCCCCAAGGATAACATTCCAAGGGCTTTGGTTGAGCGGGTGGTATCTAATATTGGCGGTTCCAACCGCACCACCACTGTTCAGTTAGGTGGGCACCGCTTTGCCCAGGAATGGTTCAGGAACAATGTGTTCCAACTGGTCAACAACCTGTATTACAACACCAATACGATCAGGTATACATTTGGAGCAGACTTCATGTACACCCGGTCGCGCTCAAAATATGGAAGTGAAGTGAATGGCCGTTTCCATTACGACAGTATTCAAAACTTCCTCAACAATAAACCTTACCGCTATTTCAGGGAAGTACCCTTAATGGATGATCCCAGTGTAACCTCCAATATTTTCAACATCGGCTTGTATGGTCAACTACAAACCAGGTTGGCTAAAGGGGTAGATGTTACTGCAGGCCTCCGTTTGGATTATGCGCATTATCCAACTTCTCCCTTCAATCAATTGGTGTATGATGAACTGGGCTTACGTACGGATAACAAACTGCAATCATTTATTGTACAGCCCCGTTTCCAGCTTACCTGGGATGTGAATGAAAGACATACGGATTATGTCCGGATTGGTGCCGGTGTATTTGCTTCTGACCTCAACAATTACATGGTTATCAACAACCTCACTTTTGATGGTAAGCACCTGGGCACGGTGGATGTGAGGAATCCGAATATACCGGTACCGGATTTTGTTGGCTACCGGAATAATCCAGCCTCAACGCCTACGCTGGCTGCATTTCAGGTTCCTACCATCAATACCAATGGACCGGATGTGAAAGTGCCTGTTGTATACAAAGCAAATATCTCTTATACCCGGTTCATTACCGAGAAGTTGAAAGTGGGCATCACAGGTTATATGACATTGGGTAGAAATAACTACCTGTATGTTGACAGGAATATGTCTAAAGAGCCCTTCTTCAAATTGGCCAATGAAGATAACCGTGGGGTATTTGTTCCGTTGTCAACAATGCCTGATAACGGCGCTGGTGATTGGTTGCAAGGGCGCATCAGTAAAAAACTGGGAAGGGTATTGGAGCTCAACAGCACCGGGAAAGTAAACCAGTTTGCCCTGGTAATAGATGGTTCCTGGCAGTACTTTAGGGATGGCGAGGTATCTTTAAGCTATACCTGGAATGATGCGAAGGATAATATCTCCTATAACGGTAATGTGGCCAATACCTCCACCTTATCCCTGCCGGTTAAAGATGATCCAAGAGATGTAAGCAGGATCACTTATTCTGATAACCAGTTCCGTCATAAAGTAGTATTTTATGCTACTTCTCCCACCTTCTGGGGTATTAGTGCAGGTGTTCGTTACTCAGGTATTGGTGGCACCCGCTATAGCCTGCTTTCGGGCGTAAACAGCAATGCCGATTTCGTGGCTGGTCAGAATGACCTGGCCTATATTTATGACATCAAAGGAAGTGGTACTTCGGCAGATGTAGCCAAGGGCTTGCAGGCCATCCTGGATAATCCTGCTGCCAGCCAAAGCATAAAAGATTATATCACTAAATATTCCGGGCGGATGGCTGAAAGAAATGGCGGCATCAATGGGTTCTATGGTGTGTTCGATCTCCGTGTGAGCAAAAAGTTCTCTTTCACCAGGACCAAACAACATGGGCTGGAAGTTTCAATCGATATCTTCAACGTGGCCAACCTCCTCAAGAAAGGGGAGGGAGCTTATAAGACCCTTGGCACACAGGCTTTGTATAATAGCAAAAGCTTTGATAGAGCCAACCAACGTTTTAATTATGGTGTAAATACCGCAGGTGCTGTAACGCCTTCCGGCGATCCTTACCAGATCCAGATTGGATTCAGGTATAGTTTTTAATGAAAACCGCCGTATATTTATTAGGGTGTATCAATTTTTGATACACCCTTTTTTATTGATCATTAAGTAATACAACCATGAAAACGATTGGAAATACACCGCTGATAAAACTGGAACGCCTGGCTGAACCAGGAGCTGCTGATATCTATGTGAAGTATGAAGGCACCAATCCTACCGGAAGTATGAAAGACCGGATGGCGCTTTCCATGATCGAAGGCGCTGAAAGAAGGGGTGAACTGAAGCCTGGCGGCAAAGTGGTGGAATATACCGGCGGCAGTACAGGAAGTTCCCTGGCCATGGTATGCGCCAACAAGGGATACGAGGCTTACTTTGTATCTTCTGATGCTTTTTCGGAGGAAAAATTGCAGACGATGCGCGCATTCGGTGCCCAGCTGGAATTAGTGCCCAGTGAAAATGGCAAAATAACAGCCGGGCTAATCGATAAAATGATTGCCCGTGCCAGGGAACTAAGTAAAGCACCCAATACTTTCTGGACCGACCAGTTTAATAATGTTGACAACAGAAATGCTTATCACGCCATGGCCAGGGAAGTTTTACAAACCCTGGGAAGTATTGATGAATTCATAACAGGGGTCGGTACAGGGGGGAGTTTTTCCGGAAATGCGGAGGTGTTTAAAAAGGAGTTACCCCATGTACGTTGTATTGCCATTGAGCCATTGCATGTTCGTGCGCTGTCTGGTGGTGATATTTCCGGAACACACAGGCTGGAAGGCATAGGCTCAGGATTCGTACCTGCTATCTGTCGTAAGGACCTGGCCGACGAAATAATACCTGTTTCAGATGCGGATGCTTATGATACCGCCCGGAAATTAGCCAGGTTGGAAGGCATATTTGGAGGCATCACCGCCGGTGCCAATGTGTGGACTGCCATGCAAAGAGCCAGGATCATTGGCCCGGGAAAGAAGATCGTTACCATTGCGCCTGATTCAGGATTAAAATACCTCAAAGGGGATCTGTATAGATAGAAAGGCAGATCGAAAGGTTTGACTGGTATTTAATGCTTGTTTTTTTCCAGCCCTTCCTTGAAAAGCGCAGGTGTAGTATCTGTTATCTTTTTGAAGGCGGAATAAAAAGTAGATTTTGAATTGAATCCCACCTCATAACCAATGGCCTCAAAAGTAAGGCGATCGTTGGTCCTGATTAACCGGCAGGCTTCCTGTATCCGGTATTCATTGATGTAAATGGAAAAACTTTTGCCAAGGTTGTCATTGAGTAGTTGCGATAGCTGGTGAGCAGGAATATGAACGCTTTGTGCCAGGTCGCTTAATTTAAGATGAGGATCTTTGTACAGTGCTTTGTCAAGGATGGAGTGCTCCAGTTTAGCAATCCATGTTTGTGCGTCCTGGGTGGTTATTTTCTTTTTTTCAAGTTTAACACCTTTTCCCTTTTCTCCAGGCTTCAGTATATTCTCCATATTGGCCCCATAAATCAACGTAAGGTATAGAACAAATGAAAATGAAATGGGGCCACTGATGCATATTAAACAGATTATGCCCGACATGGTTACCAGGTATACGAGCAAAATAAGACTGGTACCACCAAAGATCATCAGCCAGAATTTTTCGGCTCCTCCCGGTTTGGCTTCCTTGGTAAAGAAGGCTTTTATATTGGATCTAAACAAAATACCGATGACGATTACGTAAGCTGCCCATTGTCCATAAATGATATAAGAACCCCAACTACTCCAGATGGTGGGATAAGTTTTAAATGGAAAAAGCATGCCCACCACCAGTGTTATACCCAATTGAATGCCCCAGCCCCATTTCCAGGAAGCAGGCATGGTGTTTACTTGCCGGAGCGTTGCTTTAGTAAAATAATACAGGGAAGGACCAATCAGAAAGCATGCCGAATGACCTATCTGGGGGATGATCCTGGGCAGATCAGGATTGAAATACAGGAGCACTGAAGCGGTAACGCGGACACTGATGGCCAGTAACAGGATACCTAAAAAGAGGGCGGCAATGGACTTCACTTTCTTGCTCAGGAAAAGAAAAATGCTTAAAGCCAGACCATTGAATGCGCCCAACATGCTGATAAAAAATAATATTTGCTGACTGATGCTCATGAATGCTCCAATAAAATAGTGACAGGGTGAAAAATTAGGACAATTTCTGCGGAATAAGCCTTACTATTCTTATAATTTGCAGCCATGAAGAAACTCATTTTCCTCCTGTTATTGATCAGTACCTGTTATGTGCAGGCCCAGCAACAATATATTACCGAAAGAGATATTGCTTATTATGCTGACCCGGTCAACAAAAAGGATCCTTATATAGCCTCCCAATGCAAATTGGATCTCTACTATCCAAAGGGAGCAACTAATTATGCTACCATTGTTTGGTTTCATGGCGGCGGACTTACGGGCGGGAAAAAAGCGATACCCAAGGCATTGATGGAAAAAGGCTATGCCGTGGTTTCAGTAGAATATCGTTTCTCTCCCAAGGTAACAGCGCCTGCTTATCTTGAAGATGCCGCAGCGGCGGTAGCCTGGGTTTACCAACATATTGGCCAATATGGCGGTAATACCGGCTTGATCTTTTTATCGGGCCATTCGGCTGGTGGTTACCTGGATATGATGATCACCCTGGATAAAAAGTATTTAAAGCAATACAATATTGATGCAAACAGTATCGCAGGAGTTATTCCGTTTAGCGGTCAGGCTATTACACACTATACCATTCGTAAAGAACAAGGTATTAAAGATACTCAGCCAACTATCGATCTGTATGCACCGCTGTACCATGTAAGGGCCGATGCGCCACCATTATTGTTGATCACAGGTGATCGGGAAATGGAGCTGCTGGGCCGTTATGAAGAGAATGCTTATATGAAGCGAATGATGCAACTGGCAGGGCATAAGGACACGCGATTGTATGAACTGGAGGGTTTTGACCATGGTGGTATGCCTGAGCCTGCATTTCCCTTATTGCTAAAGGAAGTGGCAGCTATCATAAAGAAAAAAGAACAAGCGCAATAAAACAATCATGGTCAAATATACCAGGCATTATTGGTTGGTACGTTGAGGTAAACCGTATCTCCCTTGTTAGGGATGGAACCTGTCATGCGTACAGTTATCCTGCTTTTGCCTGATATTACTTCTACTTCATAATAACTTCCATAGAAAAGTATTTCTTTTACTGTGGCTTCTATACCAGCGCCTGCTGTAGAGGAAAGCTGAATGTGCTCAGGGCGTAAGAATAGTTTCTGGTGACGTTTGCCAGCTGCAGGAGCGTTGGCGAATTGCCTGGTTATGGAATGGCTTAGCAGGTTATAGGTTCCAAAAAGTCCGGCAGTATATTCAGTAGTGGGTTGGTTGTAGATGTCCCGGGGCGCTCCATGTTGAATTATCGCTCCATCTTTCATTACCAATACCTCATCGGCCCAGGAAAGGGAATCCAGGGGATCGTGAGACACCATGATACAGGATATTTTGAGTTTGGACCCAATATCCCTGATAACAGACTTAAGCAATTTTTTGTGCACCATATCTGTATTGGAAAAGGGTTCATCCAGCAGCAGGAGCCTGGGAGAAGTAATGAGCAATTTGGCCAGGGCTATTCTTTGTTTTTCTCCACCCGACAGCTGGTTGGTTCTTCTTTTAAGCAGGTGGTTGATCTGGCAAATGTCGTATAAGGTGGAGGCCGCTTCGTCTGATAACTGATTGGCATATTCCAGTACCTGCTCCACCCTTAAGTTATTGGGCAGCTCAAAATGTTGCGACAGGTAAACGATGCCGGGATGCCCGGGTATCAATTTATCGGCTGGTCCCAGTATCTTTTTCTGCTCAAACAATACCTGGCCTGCATCCGATTCTACCAGGCCGGCAATGATCTTCAGTAAAGTGCTTTTGCCCGAACCGGTTTCCCCGGCAATGGCTATTTTTTGAAATGGCTGTTGGGTAAAACTGATCTGCTTAAGTTCAAAACCTCTTTCGTCTTTTTTAGAAATGCCGGATACTGTTAATAGGTACATGTCGGAAAAGGGGTTTTTACCCCCGGGATGTCAAAAGTAAGCATTAGCCAACAATTCGATTTTATACCTATTTTTATCCAATAAACCACAAAAGGCATGCAAATACGTACCTTTTTCAGACAGTTCATGGTCGTGAAATTGTCTGTATTATCGCTCCTGGTGATCGGCTGTTCAAAAGATAAATCCTTTGAATCTCCCGATAGTATGATCGGCGTGGGAGCTGGTTCCACTTCTCTTTTCACCCTGGTGCCCGTTGGTACTGATTGCTCGGATGCCGATGTTACCGGAACTTTTGAGGTAGATAAAGCTGTAGCAGTCACTGATATGGTCCTCGTAACCGTTGATGTAAGTAAGGTAGGCACCTGGAGTTACAATACGGGCACACAGGAAGGTTTATCTTTTACCGGATCGGGCACCTTTACGGCTACAGGCAGCCAGGAAATTGTATTACAGGCTGTGGGTAAGCCTACCAAAGCTGGTACCTATACTTTCCCGCTGATTGTGGGCACCGTTACATGCAGTTTTACAGTAACGGTTAATACAGCAGGCGGTAATAATCCCGCTCCCGGCGATCCTTATTACAAAGCCACCATTGCAGGCGTTAATTATATGGAAAGTGTAACGGCCACCAATGATTATGAAGCAGGATCAAGCCTTGCTGGTAATGATGATGTGGTTTTTGGCGCCAGCATTGACTATGGCAGCACTCCCCTCCCGATAGGATCTACCGCCATGGGTGTTGATAAAGGTGTCATGCATGGCTATCTTACTGCCGACGATGCAAAATTCAAAGCATTTTTCCCGGTTAGTACACATCCCTATACGCCCCCTGGTCCCGATAATAACCCCCACCTCAATGGCGATGGTATCGTTATTTACTGGACCGATAAGCAAGGCAAACAGTGGAGTTCTTCAAGCCCCACCCAGGCCCAGCCTGCAAGCAGCATCTTCAAAATTGTAAGTGTTGAGGATGCACGTGATGCAACAGGTACCTATTACCTCAAGGTAAAAATGGAATTTAACTGCACCCTTTATAAGGTAGGTACCAGCGAGACCGCTACACTTACCAATGGTGAAATGCTGGCCTTTTTTGGAAAAATATAGTACCACCGAATCGTAGTATTCTTTATAGGATTACTTTTTTGCCTGTCCGGGCTGATTCCTTAGCGGCTTCAAGGATCTTTACTACAGTAAGATTATTGGGTAAAGCATATAGGCCATCGGGTGTTACCTGGATCTTACCACGTATTACATCCACCAGGTATTTGAAGGGGTCTTCATATACAGCAATATCCTGTACCGTAACCTGCCGGTTACTAACTGTGTTGCCTTGTCGTATTACCAGTGTTTTGCTGTCGGGTGCAAAAATGTATCCTTTCTCTCCATATACTTCCATGTCTTTGCGGTTATAAGGCCAATTCCAGGAAGCTTGTATAATACATTGCGCATCGGGGTAATCAACAATGATGGTTGCCTCATCATCTACTTTGGGATAGAGCTGTGGTTTGTATTGTCGGGTAACGGCTGTTACTGCAATGGGTTGCTGTCCCTTCATCAGACGCGTCATGAGGTTGGCCCCATAGCAGCCAAAATCGACCAGGGCGCCGGCTCCATTCAATACAGGATCAGTAAGCCAGGCCAGGAATTCGGGGCCACAACCTATTTCCTTAGGTCCCTGGTGACCGTCGTGGATCACTACCTTGCGAATGCGCCCTGTAGTATTGCTGTCAAGCGCCAGTTGAAATGTTTTGGCTACCGATGGGTACCAGCTGGTTTCATAATCGGTAAGCAGGTGGATATTGTATTTCCGGGCCAATGAGTCCATCCGGTGGGCATGTGTCGTATTTACAGCCAATGGCTTTTCTACCATTACATGAATGCCTCTCGGGGCACAGGCTTCCACTACTTCCAGGTGGCTAAAGATAGACCCAAAAGCAACCACGGCTTCCGGCTTCACTGCATCCAGCATTTTCCCCAGATCGGTATAAATGATGGAGGGGGAAAAGCCATATCGTTTGGCATAACGATTGGCAAGCGCCGTGTCTTTTTCATAGACACCGATTAACTGTATGTTGGGTTTATCCTTGTAGCCCAATATCCAGGTAGAATGCCCGTGGGATACCCCAGCCACGGCTACTTTTAATGGTTGTGCAAAGATTACCATGCTACCCAACAGCAATACAAAAAGGAGAAGTGTTCGCATGCTTAAATATAAGCGATTTTTACCGTAGCACTTTTACCCATTCATAGCTGCCAATGCCTGGGCAGGAGAGGAGAGGTACAATTTATAAAGGTCCGCAGTACCACCTACATGGATCTCATATTCGTCTTTCTGGAGGGCGTCTAAAAAGGCAGTAGCAACAGCCGAAGGGGGGATTCCTTTGCTGCCACCAATTTCAGCCGAAAATTCAGTATCTACCAGGGGCGGCATCAGTTCAAAAACTTTAATGTTCCCTTTGCCGGCCAGTTCAACCCTTAGGGATTGGGTGTAGGAGTGCAGGGCGGCCTTGCTGGCGCTGTACGACGATATGAAGCTGTTAGGAGCAAAAGCAGTAATAGAGGTCACATTCACAATGGCTGCTGCCGGTTGTTGTTCCAATACAGGAAGCAGTTTTTCATTCAGCCTCGTAACTGCCAGGTAATTCGTTAGGAATTCTTCTGTGGCCTTGCTATACGCGTCTACACCTTTTTCTGTCAGGGAATAAGCAAAGGCTCGACCGGCATTGTTGATCACCACATTTAGTTGCGGGAAATCCTGCTGCAACCTGACTACCAGCTCGTCTACTTGTTGTTCATCCGATACATCCGAAACAATACCCGTTACATGGTTCAGCTGGGCTACTGCCTTTTGCAGCCGTTCCTTATTCCGGCCGGTAATAATAACATGATTGCCATTTTCTGTCAGTTGTTTAGCTATAGCAAAGCCAATTCCGGCAGTGCCGCCGGTGATCAATACAGTGTTGTTACTAAGTTTCATTGTCTTTAATTTTTCTATTGTTATATTAGTGTATATACCAATCGGTATATGATGATGCAAAAAAATATCAGGCAACGGATATACGATTAACCAGGTCTGTTGCGGAATCAACGATGGAATCCAGGTAGGATGGTTTATTCATAGTTTTGCTCAGCCAGATGCCACCCTGGATGAGCGCTATCAGTGCAAGGGCAGTTTCTTCGGGGTTGGTGTCTTTCCTGAATTCCCTGGCTGTAATACCATCCTGGATAATACCCTCCAGGTCTTTTTTCATATCAGCAATTGCCTTGGCCACCTTTTTTCTCAAAGGCTCAAACGTATCATCGGCCTCCGTTCCTGCATTCAATAATGGGCAACCACCTTCAACGAAAGGATGTTTCTGAGAACTGGAGTAGATAGATGCATAAGCTATTAACTTCTCCTTATTGGTAGTTGCCTTGGCCAATTGTGCAGCTACTATATTGTTACGCCTGGCAATTATATAGTCAAATACGGCCAGGGCCACTTCTTCTTTGTTTTCAAAGTTTCCGTAGATGCTGCCCTTGGTGAGTTGAGTAGCTTCTGTAAGGTCCGACATGGAAGTACCCGCATACCCCTTGGTATTAAAAATACCAGCCGTGGTTTCAATGATGAACTGGCGGGTCTCTTCTGATCGTGGCGTGAACTTCATATTGCAAATATACCGATCGGTATATGAAGAAGCCAAATATTTCCAGGGTTATTTATTAAAGGATTTGTTAAGATGGGATAGCTATTGAGGCTGGGCTATTGCATCAATCACTTTTTTAAGCTCATCGGCCAGGCTGCGTGTCATTTTACCGGGTAGGCCAGTGCCAATGGTTTGTCCATCAACCTTTACCACGGGCAGGATATTTTTGGTGGTACTCGTAATAAATGCCTCTTTAGCCCGGTATATGTCATCGAGACTAATGGCTTTTTCTGCTACTGCATACCGCCCGGCAGCCAGTTGCAGTACCTGTTTTCTGATCACTCCCTGCAATACCTGGTGTCCGGGTGTTAGAAGCATATCATCGGCTGTCACAATAAAGAAATTGGAACGGGGGCATTCGGTAACCATATTATTATGGTGGTATAATACATCCTGGGCTTCCTGTTGCTGCACAAAAGATTGTAGCCATACTGCCATCAAATAGTCAATGCCTTTGGCGGCCGGTATTTGTCGTTGGTGGGGATAGGTAACCAGGTGAATGCCTTGGGCGTGTAACTCGCCACTTACTGGTAAGGCCTGCTGTGTAATAATGAGGTTGGGGCTGGCAATGGTATAACCATCATTTGAATAGCCGCCTGTAAGGGTAATGCGAATGCCTGAATCTGCCAATTGGTTTTTTCTCATCAATTGGCCAATGAGTGCCTTAATGTCTTCCCTGCTATAGGTTACAGGCAGTTGCAGCAGGGAGGCCGATTGGTAAAACCGGTCCAGGTGGTCATCCAGGAATATGGGTTGATGTTGTAGGGTTTTAAAGAAATCAAAAATGCCGTAACCTCTTTGGATGGAGAGATCATTAACAGATAGGGTAGCTTGATCAGCAGGGTACAATTCATTATTAACAATAGCGTACAGCATAGTTACTTTTGAAGTCGGTTGTATTTTTTAAATAGTGCAATTACTTTATCAATGGGCAAGACTTCCACCGTATGTTGTTTGATGCCGGTGGTCGTGGTAGCAGCAAACATCGAATTGATAATGGCTTCTTCCGTTGCTTCAATAGCCGCCATAAACAGGGGCGACATTTCTTCGTTCTGCAGCAGGCTTATCTGTTGAAGGGGTTGTTTATAATTGTGCGGAACGCGCAGGGAATCGGCTGTGGAAAATGCAATTACATAATCACCACTGCCATTGGAGGCAATACCACCTGTTTTGGCCAGGCCCATAAAGGCCCGCTTGGCCAGTCGTTGAAGATTACGTGCATCCAATGGCGCGTTGGTAGCCACCACCATCATGCAAGAGCCATTTACGTTATTGAGCAGTTGATTGCTGAATGCAAATTTCCCCAACTCCTCACCAACTGGTACCCCATCAACTTGCAGCACACCGCCAAAATTGCTTTGTACCAATACGCCTACGGTATAACCCCCTAATGAAGCTGGCAGGATGCGGGAGGATGTTCCAATGCCTCCTTTGAACCCAAAACATACCGTGCCGGTGCCTGCGCCTACACAACCTTCTTTAACAGCTCCTGTAGTGGCTTGTTGTATAGCGCCAAGTACATCATTTTTCGTTACATGCTGGCCCCGTATATCATTGAGGTAGCCGTCATTGGTTTCTCCTACCAGTGCATTGACCGATTGTACATTTTCATTGCCGGGTTGGCGCAAGGTATATTCAATCACCGCATTCATGGCAGTGGCCACACCCAGGGTATTGGTTAAAATGACAGGGGTTTCCAGGTTGCCCAGTTCCTGTACCTGGGTGGTACCTGCCAGCTTGCCAAAGCCGTTGCCGGTAAATATGGCCGCCGGTACTTTTTGCTGGAAGATATTGCCCTCATAGGGAAGTATAGCAGTAGCTCCTGTTCTTATAGAATCGCCCCTCACAATGGTAGTATGTCCTACTTTTACGCCGGGTACATCAGTAATGGCATTCCATTTGCCGGGTGTCATCACACCAATCCGGATGCCAAGATCACGGGCCCGTTGCTGGGCAAAGGAGGCAACAGATAATACAGTAAGTAAAGTGACTGGTAATAGTATCTTTAGCATAGTGAGGTTTAAGGAGGGTAAAATTAAGTAAGAAAGGTACCCGTTGTACGGGAAGAATCAACTAAAAAAATAACATTTACATGAAGTATTCAATCGACAATGTACTGGAAACCAATATTTGTGCTACCTGCGGCACCCGATATGCCACCACAAAAAAGGTGGGCGATGATTGCCTCATCTGTACCGATGAAAGACAATATGTGTTGGAAAGCGGCCAGCAATGGATCAACTATGACTCGATCCTTAATAACTACAGTATCCATATCAGTGAAAGAGATACCCATCTGTACGACCTGCGCCTGGTGCCTGCATTTGCCATTGGACAAAGGGCATTCCTGGTAGAGTCGGAGGGTGGTAATATCCTGTGGGATTGCCTTCCTTTATTGGATGAACCTACTGCTGCTTATATACAGTCAAAAGGCGGTTTAAAGGGCATTGCTATCTCTCATCCCCATTATTATAGCCTCATGGCAGCCTGGGCCAAAGTATTTGACTGCCCCATCTACCTGCATGAGGCCGATGAGCAATGGATCGTAGACAAACGGGATCATGTAGAGCTTTGGAAAGGTAGCCATAAGCCTTTGTGGGATGGTATGAGCCTGGTGCATACCCCAGGCCATTTTGACGGGAGTACGGTAATGCACTTGCCGCAGCATGGCGCAAAAGGCACCTTACTGGCAGGCGATAGTATTTTTGTGAGCAGAGACCGGAAGCAGGTAGGGTTTATGTATAGCTTTCCCAATTATGTGCCCATGCCTCCCCGTGACGTACGGGTTATTCATGAACGCTTGTCGCCCCTACCTTTTGAAAGCATGTACAGCGCATTCGACCAATTGAATATTTATGCCGGCGCTAAAGACATCTTTGAAAGGTCGGTGAAACGATACCTGCAAATGGTAGGAACTGATGGGCAATAAGCCATTGTTGCTATTGATTCTTGCTTTTGGGTTCCTTAGGGTCAGCACCGGGTGGTGGATATTTTGAAGACATGTTGGTACTGTTTTTAAGGACCGTACTATCTGTTACTGCTATACTTTCGCCCCGGCAATTGGTAAAATATACATAATGACCCAGGTCGTAGAAGCGATACACCTTGCAACCCTCATGTTCAAATAGGTATTGTACAATATAGGTATCATTGTTATTGGAGAGTGAGGTCTTCAAGGGACGCTCAGTAATGCAGGATGTAAAAGCCAGCAGGGCTATAAAGGGTATTATTCTTTTCATACACCTGTTTTGTCATAAAAGTAAATTCTACGGTCACAGTAAAGCGTTAAAATGCTCTTTTTGACATTTCATTAATGTTAATATAGTAAGCAGTTCCTGCCATTTGCAGCATTTGCCGATCAAATGCCCTGGTTGATTTCTATCGATCCATCCGGTGATTCATAGAAAAGACCAGGATACCCCTATCAAACTGATCTAAATTCATCACCATTCACATAATATAATGGGGGTATGAAAATAATAGGGAGCTTTATCCTATGCCTGTCAACAATGGTGGCTACTGCACAATCCGGCATAGAGCAATTGTCTGATGAATTTAATGATACCACGAGTTTAAAGCAGTGGTCCTTTTTCCATGTTGCCGAAGGGTTTCCCAATAAGGTCCAAAGCATGGGGGTTAACGGGGGTAAGCTGCAATTACAACCCAGGGCCAGTGGCTGGTATGCCGATTACCAGGCGCCCTTTCTTTTTAAAACCATTAATGGCAACTTTGATGTGCGTGCCAGGATAAAAGTTAGTGGCGCCCAAACTGCCTTGCCTACCGTCGATTGGTCACTGGCGGGATTAATGGTAAGGCAGCCCAAACCTACCAATAAGGCCACCTGGCGCCTTCGACAGGAAAATTGGCTGTTTATTACCACCGGTGTGGCAGAGGATACTAACCTGCCGGTTTTTGAAGTGAAGACTACCAATAACAGCCTGTCCAATTTAAAACTAAGACCAGCTAAATCGGGCTGGGTTGAAATGCGCATTGTACGTATAGACGCTGCTTTTATCCTCCTGGCCAGGTATGAAGGGGAGCCCTGGCAAATACTGGAGCGGTTTTACCGGCCGGTATTGATGGGCCCCTTGCAGGTGGGCCTGAATGCTTACAGTTGCTGGAATGCGGTACCCCAGGACATAAAGGCCAACCCGCAATTGTTTAATGAAACAGTATTGGATATACCGGCTGATCTGTTGCTGGAAGTGGATTACATCCGGTACAAAAGACCCACGATCAACGAAAAACACCTGCCTGCCAGTTACAATGTCCAATACCAGGGCGTATTGTTCTATACACCGGCCAACCTGCTTACCGATTTCTCTGTTTCCAATGAGAACTTGCTGAAGATCATTGGTGATTAGGTTTTTTCTTTCTGGTATCTTTGCGCCAATGGAATTTACAACGGCACAGATCATTGAGCAAACCAGGAAATGGATAACTGATGTAGTGATTGCCTGTAACTTTTGCCCTTTTGCAGCCAGGGAAGTGAAACGCAATAGTGTTCATTACCAGGTAGAGGTGGACAGTAATATTGAACATGGGCTGACAGCCCTCTTGCAGGAATGTAAACGGCTGGATGAACAACCCCAATTAGAGACCACCCTGCTTATTTTCCCAGATGCATTTCAGTCATTTGATGAATACCTTGACCTGGTAGCGCTGGCAGAAAAACTGTTGAAGAAAAAAGGTTATGAAGGCATTTACCAGGTGGCCAGCTTCCACCCCCTCTACCGCTTTGCAGGCGCTCCGGCCGATGATGCTGCCAATTACACCAACCGTTCTATCTACCCCATGTTGCATTTGTTGAGAGAGGAAAGCATTGAAGCAGCCTTGAAACGATACCCCGATCCCGATAGCATCCCTGCCAGTAATATTGAATTTACCCGCGATAAAGGCATGGCCTATATGAAGATGCTGCGTGATAGTTGCCTGTAGGTATGCCAGCAGTTTAATTCTGTCCCACCCTTTCTTTGATATCATCCGTTGAACTGCCCGATTTACGGGTAGCTCCTTTCAAGGGTTTGCCAAAGCGCCAGCTAAAGGCAAGGGTTACTACCCGGCTATCCCTGGTCAATTTAAAATATTCCCGGGCTTGCTGGAAATCGGTCCAACCTGCCATTGCCTGTGTATAAAATAGGTCGCGGATGCCGAGTTTAATACTGGCCTTGTTTTTAAGTATTTGTTTGGCTACCCCTGCTGCTAATTGCCCCGTAGGGTCCAATACCTCCTGCAGGTCATTTTGAGCACGGGTCATATAAAACCCGGATAGTTCGGCCGACCAACCTCCTTTAAAACGAAACTGGTTACTGATGTTGGTAAACAATTGGGTAACGGATGCGGCCAGGGAATTCACGACTACCCCTTCAATCTTCTTCCGGTTCAGGTTGGCCTGTATCGATAATGACCACCAGGGAGCAGGATTGACCTGCGAGCTTACTGATAAGCCAATATTCACCATACGCCCCAGGTTGCCTTCTGTATAAGTAATAAATCCATTCGCGTCTGAAAAGAAGATCTGCGAGAAATAATCATTGGTCACGCTATAACTAAGGGTAGTGATCAGGGATTGTTTATACAGGTGACTCACTTCAAAGTTCCAGGTGAATTGAGGACGGAAAAAAGGGTTTCCAGTTTGATAAGTGTACTTGTTGATCAGGAATACAAAAGGATTTAGCTTTTGAAAGGCAGGCCGGTCAATACGCCGGCCGGCGCTGAAGCTGAACGTATGTGCACTGTCGGCCTGGTAACTGGCAAAAGCAGTTGGGAACAGGCTGTTGTACTGCCGGGCAAAAGCAGAATCTTTCCGGATAACATTACCTAATTGATTGGCGTTATAAGCCGTGTGCTCAAAGCGGAGTCCTCCCTGCAGGCTCCATTTGCCTGCCTGCTGTTGTCCGCTTGCATACAAGGCGTGAATGGTTTCGTCATACAGGAAATGGTTGGTCTTGTCCAGGTCAGGTTTCCAGTTATTGTTATTGTATAGTTCGTAGGTTGCTTTGTTATTGGTTTTAACATAGGAAGTTTTCCAACCTGTTTCCAGTTTTAAATGTTTGCCAATCGTTTGTTTATAATCTGCTTTGGCCGAATAAACACGTAGGGTAGAAGGGAGGTCACCCCTCAGGCCATCCACATAATTGTTGTTGCTTCCGGTGAGTGTATTTTTGTAGAATTGAGTATTGTCGATGCTGTATTTGAGATAATCAATATCGACTGCTAATTCCTTTCGGTCTGTAAAAGCATGTCTTGCACTTAAGTTTAATCCCAGGTTTGTCCAGGTACTCTTGTTATCACTGGTGGTGTATATGACAGAGTCGATCCCGTTATTGTTATTGATCCAATCCCCTGAACTATTACCGATTGTTTTCCTTACCGAACGCAGGCCGGTAAATGTGAAGCCAAGTGTAGTTTTTTTACCCATGGAATAATCAATACCTGTTTTGATATTGTGGCCTACAAATGGACTGGCTAAATAAGTGGGTTGCTCAAAGCGGTTGGTCACCGTTTTATTGTCTTCCTTGTAATACCAGCGATAAGCATACACATCTGTAAAAGCCTTGGATATATTGGTGCTGTAGCTAAAGAAGAAATTATAATTGCCATCGCGGTAATTCAGTATCAGGCTATTGTTGTTCTTATAATACTTGCCCTGTCCATAAGCCAGGTTAAGATTGCCGTTGAAACCCCTTACTTTATTCTTTTTGGTTTTGATATTGATTATACCCGCATTACCTGCTGCATCATATTTGGCAGAAGGATTGGTCATGATCTCAATTGACTCGATCTGTGATGCATTTATGCCAGCCAGGTAGTTGGCCAGGTCGGCGGCTGGCAGGTAACTGGGTTTTCCATCCATCAGGATCAACACGTTGGCCTTGCCTTTAAGGCTAATGGTGCCATTCCTGTCGACCGAAACCCCTGGTGACTTTTCCAACACTTCCAGCGCTGTAGCCCCCACATTGGTAACAGCTGCATCTACATTGATCACTGTCTTATCGGGCAATAACTCAATTAAGGGCTTACGTGCTGTTACCGTTACTCCTTTCAATAAGGTTGCGGCCCTTTGCAGGCGAACAGGATCGGTAGTGATGGAAGTGGTTAGGGGAGGTAAGATTATGCGATGTGCCTTATAGCCTGTAGCGGTAATAGACAGGAGGTATTGTCCTGGCACAACTTGTTCAAGTACATAATTGCCACTGTTATCTGTACTTGTAATTTTAGAGGTAGATGAGTCCGTCGATTTGAGTAGCATAACGGTTACGGACGGTAACGCCTGACCGGAACTGTCAGTTACAGCGCCGGATATTTTGAGTCCGCCAGGTTGAGCCAGGAGGGTATTACAGATTAGTAAGAATAGTAAGATGAATAAGCAGGTAGTCCACTTCACAGATCAGTCGGTTTTAGTTGGGTTGCCCTAAATGTCGTGCCTTTTGTTCGTAAAATAGGCTAGGGATACAGGTTTTTTTACAAACGGTAGGGGCTTTGGGGCCTGGTAGTAAATTTTTACATCCTGGAATATAGCTCGTCCAAACACGGTTATTTGCTAACTTGCTGATAACTATGATGGCTTCCAACAAATTACCCGAAGTATGGTTGCGCGGTCCCCTGGATGGTATACCTGCTTTGCTGCAACCGGTGGCACATCCTTTATTACAGGCGCAGGAAGAACTACATGAACTATTACATGATTTTCCAACTATACTTTTATGGGAAAAACCGGGTGGCGTAGCGGCTCCGGGTTTTCACTTACAACACATGACAGGTGTATTGGACAGGTTATTTACTTACGCTGCCGGGCAAATGCTTTCTGCCTCTCAATTAGATTACCTGGCCCGCGAAGGGACCCCGGTTGAAGGGACCAGTCCTCAACAATTACTGGCGGGCTTTGATACTCAAATAGCAATCACCATTGCCCGTTTAAAACAAATAGATCCGGATACCTTAACAGCAATCAGGGGCGTAGGCCGGAAACAAGTGCCTTCTACTGTATTGGGGCTGCTGTTTCACGCTGCGGAACATACCATGCGGCATACCGGCCAGCTGCTGGTTACTGTACAATGGCTGAAGGCAAAACAAGGTCCATAATTCTGGGCCAGATAAATGATCCCTTCCCTTATCTTCGCCGCCTGAAAAAAACGGACAATGACTGGACTTGATGATGTTTTGCTGCAAAAAGTGATGGTGCATAAGGTGGGGAATCCTTCCCGTGGTGAGGAATTGAAATTATCTGAGAACCCGCTGACTCTCAACGATGAGATCGTTCAAAAGTTACTCACCAAGTACTTCCTGGGCGCTTTTAATGAAAATGAGTTGTTCCGGTTTACCCACCTAAGCGATGTGAACCTGAATGAAGTATATAATTATGTACGTGCCATTTTTGAGGATACGGAAACTTTTGTACCCCAGGCCGCCCTGCTGGCTCAATTCCTGTACAGCAAATCCACCCATGTAAAAGTAAAAGAAGGCGAACTGTATGTGGTACTCTTTGACCGTGTATTATTTGAAAGCGAGCATACAAGGGCCATCGGTATCTTTAAATCGGAAACCAAAGAAACGTTTCTGAAGGTATTCCAGCATGGTAAAAGCTGGGAAGTGATACAGGAAGAAGGGGTCAATATCAATAAGCTCGACAAAGGCTGTCTCATCTTCAATACCAACACAGTAGAAGGATATAAAGTTTGTGTAGTAGACAGTACCAATAAACAGAACGATACCCAATACTGGGTAACGGACTTTTTACAGGTGCAACCCTATTCCGATAGTTACCACCATACTGATAAGTACCTAAGTCTTTGCAAAACCTTTGTTACCAATGAGTATGCGGAGAAGTTTGATGTGAGCAAAAGCGATCAGATCGACCTGCTGAACCGCTCCATGGATTATTTTAAATCCAAAGAACAGTTTAACCTCCAGGAGTTTGCCGAAGAAGTGATCCACCACCCCGAAGTAGTGGATACCTTTATGGCCTATAAAAAGAATTTTGAATCGGCCCGTAATTTTGAAATAGAAGATGAGTTCGATATCAATCTCTCTGCCGTTAAGAAACAGCAGAAAGTATTTAAAACCGTGTTGAAACTGGATAAAAACTTCCATATCTATATACATGGCCGCCGAGACCTGATAGAAAGAGGGGTTGATGAAATGACGGGTAAGAAATACTATAAGATTTACTACGATGAGGAGGCATAACGCATCTGTAAAATAATAGCCTGAATACTTTATCTTCATCGCTGTATTTCTAATGCAGCTATATGAAGATACTTACCTTAGTCCTCCTCCTGGTCAATGTCATTGCACAGGCCCAGGTGCCGGTTGATCTTTCCGGTTTTCAGAAAAGCAGCGGAACAATAGTTGCTACCCGGCAGAATGTCCTGGATGTAAGCTGGCAGGCCGGAAAAGGAGAGAGGGCAAGATTGCTCATTAACCTCAATAAACAGCTGCCACTTTTCAAAAGTATAGAACTCACCAGCCAGGGCGTCTTTAAGGAAATTGCTACCGCCCTTGATCCTGCTTTTGTGATCACTCTTGGCAAACGCGACCTCGTTTCACAGAATGGCTGGAACATTTTCTTTGACCGCGTACCCTTGAAACCTTATCAGGCCTGGCCCGTACAATTCGATAAACGCCAGGTGCGGGTTACCAGTAGTGGCAACCATACACAAATTATTATCCCGGCAGTTACCGCTGCTTCCTTTACAGGCGATATAGAGATAACCCTCTATAAGGGAAGTCCCCTTTTCAATATAGCTGCGGTAATGGCTACCGAAGCCGATTCCACTGCCTTGCTGTACGATGCAGGTCTCGTAAGTAGTGGCCGTTTGTGGGACCAGGTGAGTTGGTCGGATGTTGACAACAATCTGCAAACCGTTATTCCCGATGCAGGAAGGCCGGCCAAAAACCAGGAAGTAAAATACAGAACCATCATAGGAGAGGGAAAAGGTGGCAGCCTTGCTTTATTTCCGGCACCTCACCAGTATTTCTATCCGCTCGATGAGGCATTCAACCTCAAGTTTACCTGGCATGGGAACAATTACCGGGAAATGATCAAAGGATATGGCATCGGTATTCGGCAGGACCTTTTTGGTGACCGCCGTTTTGTGCCCTGGTTCAATGCCCCTCCGGGCACAAAACAAAGACTCAACTTCTTTTGCCTCCTGAGTACACAAAAGGCAGGAAAAGCATTGGCAGCAGTAAAACGGTTCACACATGACGATCGTTATCCCACATTGCCTGGTTATAAAACCATGAGCAGTCATTTTCATATCGAACACGTACAGGATGTACTTGGCAATAAACCCATACCGGAGACACCCAATTTTGTGAAGGTGTTTAAAAACACCGGTGTTGATATTGTACACCTCGGAGAGTTTCATGGCCCAGGGCATCCTAAAGGACCGGCCAATGATCGCTTACACGAATTGAAAACCTTATTTGATGAATGTGAGCGGTTGTCCGATACCAGTTTCCTACTACTGCCCGGTGAGGAACCCAATAATTTCCTGGGCGGGCACTGGATGCAGTTCTTTCCAAAGCCGGTGTATTGGATCATGTCACGTAAACCAGAAGAACCCTATATAGAGCAACACCCGCTATATGGTACAGTATACCGTATTGAGAACAAAGAGGAAATGTTGCAATTACTGCAAGCCGAAAAAGGATTGGCCTGGACAGCCCATGCCCGCACCAAAGGATCAACGGGCTATCCGGATAAATACAAAGACGAAGCTTTCTTCAAATCGGACCGCTTTTTTGGCGCTGCCTGGAAAGCCTTGCCTGCCGATCTTTCCCAGCCCTACCTCGGCAACCGGCGCATACTGGACCTGATGGATGATATGGCCAATTGGGGCTACCGTAAACATGTGATCGCAGAAGCTGATCTTTTTAAAGTAGAACCGCATTTTGAAGTATATGCCCACCTCAATGTAAACTACCTGCAGCTGGATACCCTGCCTACTTTTCAAAAAGGATGGCAGCCCGTGTTGAACGCGATGGAAAAAGGAAAGTTCTTTGTAACCACCGGGGAGATACTGCTGCCCCGCTTCACTGTCAACGGCAAACAAGCCGGAGAAACAGCCCAACTGCAAAATGGAAAAGCCGAGATAGCAGTCCAGATCAATTGGACATTCCCGTTGCAGTACGCAGATATTGTTTCCGGCGACGGACAGCAGGTCTACCGGGACCATTTTGACCTATCGGATACCGAAGCCTTTGGCAGCAAAAGCTATCAATTCTCCCTTTCATTGAATAACCGTAAATGGGTGCGGGTAGAAGTATGGGATGTTGCCGCCAATGGTGCCTTTACACAAATGGTGTGGCTGGAATAAGTATTCGCCCGTATATTTTGCCGGTTTTAGTGTTTCTTTCATAAAAATACCCGAAGTTTACCAGTAACCTTTATTGGTAGCTATGAAGCATAGGATTGTTTGTTTATTACTGCTTGTTGTGGGTAGTTCTGCCTGGGGGCAAACCAAAACCGATAGTCTCCTGGAGGCACTGAACAGTGCTATTGAAGCTGCTGCCAGCTATGATCAGGCCAAAGTGCAGGCCATGCAGCAATTAAAACAATCGGCCAACAATATCCCCGCAACTGATCTTTCTGCCAGGTTTACGGTCTACCAGCAATTGTATGAGGAATACAAGATATTCAATTACGACTCGGCCTATACCTATGCCCGTAAACTCCAACAAACGGCTGCAGCCCTGAACGATCCCTTGCGGAGTGATCTGGCACGTATCAAGCTAAGTTTCATCCTCCTTTCCTCTGGTATGTTCAAAGAGGCTTTTGACTCCCTCCAAAATATACAACTCCGCCTTTTCCCCGATAGCCTCAAGGCAGAATACTATTCTATGATGGCCCGCTATTATTATGACCTGGGCGATTATGATAACGACCAATACCATACGCCCGGCTATAACGGCAAGGCCAATGAATACATTGATTCGGCATTGCGCTTGTTTCCACCAGCCTCTTTTTCATTCAACTATTATAGCGGACTTAAAAATATCCGGAACGGACGGCGGGAGGATGCCAGTTATTATTTCCAGATCCTCATGAATGACCCCCATCTTTCCTACCATGAGTTGGCACTTACAGCCTCTACCCTTAGTGATAACTATATAAAGAATGGTAAAACAGATACGGCTATCCACCTGCTGACGCAGGCGGCCATCGCCGATATCAAATCCTCCACTAAAGAAACAGCGGCAATCTTTAACCTGGCCTCCCTCCTGTTTAAACAGGGTGACCTGAAAAGCGCCTCTACCTATATCGAAAAAGCCCTGAATGATGCTTTTTCCTATGGCGCCCGCCAACGGAAAATACAGGTAAGCGCCATCCTGCCCCTGATTGAAGCAGAAAAAGTAAACCGGGTGGAAAGTGAGAAAAGGACCCTGATCACCTATGCTGCCATCGTGACCCTGCTACTGCTGGCCCTGGTTGCCCTCATTATTATCGTTTTCCGGCAGCTGCGCAAACTAAAGATCGCCCAGCAGATCATTACCGAAGCCAATATCAAACAACAGGAGATCAACAATAAACTTACTGAGGCCAACAAGTTCAAGGATGAATACATTGGCTACTTTTTTAATGGTAATTCCGAGTTCTATGCCAAAATGGAGAAATTCAAAAAGAACCTGGAGGTGAAGGTCAACGACCGTAAGCTGGAAGAAATACGCTTTTTGGCCAATACCATTAATATTAAGAAGGAAAAAGAAGAGCTGCTGGGCAATTTCGACCGCATCTTTCTCAAGCTCTTTCCCCACTTTATTGAAGAATTTAATACATTGTTTGCCCGGGAAGATCAGATCCAGTTAAAAGAAAATGAACTGCTCAATACCGACCTCCGCATTTTTGCCCTCATCCGCATGGGTATCCACGACAGTGAAAAAATAGCCCGGATACTGGAATATTCTGTCAATACTATCAATACCTACAAAACCAAGATCAAGAACAAATCCATCCTCCCCAACGAAGAATTTGAGCACCGGATCATGGAGATCAAAAGCATTTAGAATGGGCAAAAATGGCCTGTTTATGTCCTACTTTTCGTTATATATTAAAATTGCTAATAAAATAATAAATAATTAGTAATCAATAATTAATAATCCCCTCAAAGCCTCCAAAGGCCTTTATTTCTTATACTTTCCCTATATAAGTTGGAATCGCTTTACCTCCCCTGTTTCTTTGGTATCCTGAACAGGTAGTCTGCTTACCTGTAAGCCATAGTCTGACGATAAAAATCACTTAATCTTAAACTACTGCCATGCAAACAAGACGATTGCTGAAGCAACTGCTTTGCTGTTTTCTATTCCTGGTAACCCTCCAGGTTGTCCGGGCACAGGACAAAATCATTACAGGTACCATTACCGACGAAAAGAATGTTCCCCTTACAGGCGCCTCTGTTGCCGTAAAAGGCGCTAAGTCAGGCGTAAGTACCGACGCTTCCGGACATTTTCGCATCACCATTCCTGCTTCCGCTACCGCCCTTGTGATCTCTTATGTGGGGTATGAACAGTCTGAAGTGGCCATCGGCGCCAAAGCGGTGGTAGATTTCTCCCTCCAACCCGCTGTTAAATCCATCGATGCCGTAGTGGTGGTGGGGTATGGAACCCAGCGCCGCAAAGATGTGACCGGCTCTGTTTCCTCCGTGGCCGGTTCCCAACTCAAGAACCTGCCGGTAACCAATGTTACCGAAGCCCTCCAGGGAAGGGCAGCTGGTGTGGAAGTGATCAAAAATACCGGTCAGCCCGACGCACAACCCACCATCATCATCAGGGGTTTATCTTCCCTGCACCAACCCGGTCCTCTGTATATCGTGGACGGAATACGGGTGCCGGCTGATAATATCAACGTACAGGATATTGCCACCATCGACATCCTCAAAGATGCCAGCGCTACGGCTATCTATGGCTCGGCAGCAGCAGGCGGTGTGATTGTGATCACCACCAAAAAAGGCAGTGGCAGCAAACCCACCATCAATTTCAACGCCCGTTTTGGGGTTACCAAACCTAAAGTGATCACCTTGCTTAATAAGGCCGATTATATCCGCCTCGAGAATATTCTCCATCCCGGCTACTTTGCCAATGCGACTAAAACGGATACCCTGTCCGATATTGATTGGACAGACGTACTGTACCGCGATGGGACCGAACAGAATTATAACCTCTCCGTATCAGGTTCATCACCCGTTATGAACTACCTCTTTTCCGGCTTCTACAATAAACAGGATGGTATCTACATAAAGAACTATTCCAATATTGGCGGCGCCCGTATCAATACCGATTACAAACTGGGTAAATTTCTGAAAATAGGAGAGCAGCTGGCCATTTCCCGGCGTAAAACTTCTCCCCTGGGACAAGTAGAATCGCAATTAAAGATTGCGCCCTTCCGCTCCCTGCCCATTATTCCTTTGTATGAAAAGGATGGCAGGATCGGTTCCGTGCCTCCGGGTTATGGCATCAACTTTGGCGGCCCCAATCCTTATGGTGTAGTGAACTCGGCCGAGATCCAGAACTTCAAAAATAACTTGCAGGCCAATGTATATGCCGAAGTGAAACTGCCTTTGCATGTAACCTTCCGTACCAATATTGGATACAACTATTACGATGAGTCGCAGGATTATTTCCAGGACAATCCCAATTTTGGTCCCGGCACCCCTACTTCCAACTCACTCACCAAAGCAAGCATCCGCAGCAGCCAGTTGCTCACCAACTACCTGTTGACCTATGATCAGTCATTTGGCAATCACAACATCAATGCGGTGGCTGGTTTTGAGCAGATCGTTTCCAAATGGAACAACCAAAGTACTACCATGAGTGCGGTGGGATTGCGCGGCTTTTCTTTTGTACAAACCTCCAATTCCAGCATCAGCACCACCGGTAAGAATGACCCCAATGGTTTGGTGAAATCCTTCTTTGGTCGTTTGAACTATAACTATGATGGCCGTTATTATATTTCCGGCTCTTTACGCGAGGATGCCAATTTCACGGTATTCGGTCCCAATATGCAACGCGGTACTTTTGGCGCCATATCCGGCGGATGGAATATCAGCGATGAAGCATTCTTCAAACAAGACATTCCCTTCATCAATGTATTAAAGCTGCGTGGTAGCTACGGTACCCTGGGTAATAGCAATATTCCTCCCTATGCCTACCTGGCTACCTATGCACAATTCCAGGGTACCAGTGGTATAGCCAATGGCGGACAGAACTTTGCGCCCGGCTCACCCCTGGTGATCGCCAATTCCATCAATGCCATTCCCAATCCCGATCTGCATTGGGAAACAGTACATGAAACCAATATAGGTATTGATGGTGAATTGCTGGACGGTAAATTCTATTTCACAGCCGAATGGTACAATAAGAAAACAAAAGACATGTTGTATGCGCTGCCCCTGCCCAACAGCTCCGGTTATATTTCTCCATACTTCGTCAACATTGGCCAGGTAAGCAGTAAAGGGGTAGACCTGCTGCTGGGGTATAAAGATAAAAAAGGCGATTTCAGTTATGATGTAAGTTTCAGTGCCGGCTTCAACAAGAATAAGGTACTTGACCTCAACGGTATTACCAATGATGCCCTGTATGATGGCCGTAACTATTTCAATAATTCCGACCAGAGCGGTTACAACCTGATGGGTACTGCACCCCTCACCATCACCAAGGCCAATTTGCCTTTTGGTTCTTTCTATGGTTATAAAGTATTGGGCATTTTCCAAAACAATACCGAAGCGGCTTCACAATCAGTAAATGGCAATGTAGCCCATGAAGGCGACCTTATTTTTGAAGACCTTGACAAAGACGGGAAGATCACTTCAGCCGACCGCCAGGTAATTGGCAACCCCAATCCCAAAATGGTGTATGGCGCCAGCATACGCCTTGGTTGGAAAGGCTTCGATATGGCTATGCTGTTCAATGGTGTAGCAGGTGTTGATCTTTTCAATGGAGTAAAGGCCTATGAACAATTCCGCTTTTCCGATGGCAATACCACCAGCCAGGTATTTAACGCTTCATTCTTTGGTACTAATAAATTGACCGATCAGCCACGCATCACCGCCCCCGATGGTTCATTGGACCCCAATGGCAATTACAATTCCGTGAACAGTTATTTCGTGGAAAATGGCAGCTACCTCAAACTGAAGAACCTGCAGGTAGGATACACTTTTACCAGCGATATCCTGCGCCGGGTAGGCATCCAGAGTGCCCGGGTATTTGGCATGGCCAATAACCTGTTTGTGATCACTAAGTACAAAGGGGTTGATCCTGAAATTGCCAGTAGCTTCTCCATTCAATCAATGGCCGGATTTGTAGGTACTACCGTGGGTGTAACCACCAGGGGGGTAGATGCTGTACCACAATATCCGCAAAACAGGATCTTCTCTGTAGGCTTTGACATTACTTTTTAATGATCCCAAAACTTAGTAACATGTACAACAAACTATTCACCATACTTATTGTAACAGCCCTGCTGGCTGTTGCCTGCAAAAAGGATCCTGATATGGTAGCGCCCAAAGATCAATACGCTACCAATAACTACCCTGCCAGCATAGCCGATCTGGAAAGTGTACTGGCTCCCTGTTATTCCAACCTCCGCGATCAACACCTGTTTGGCTTCAACTACCTGACCAAGATGATGGCCAATGCTACCCATGCCGGTAGTTCGGCCCATAGCGATCCAGATTGGCTGGGTTTTATTGATGTAAGCAATATGCAGCCTGCCAATGGATTTGTGGCCGGTGTATGGCAGGCCTTATTTGCCGGTGTAAAGAATTGCAATGTAGCTCTGGCAGGCGCCGATTTCTTTGATAAGAACGGTGCTAAAGAAGCCGATAAACCAAGGATTGATTATATCCGTGGACAGGCTTACTTTTTACGGGCTTATTATTATTTCCAATTGGAAAACCTGTATGGCGAAGACCACCTGGTGAGCCCTACCGCTACTGATACCATGGGTGTGCCCCTTTTCAAGGGATTGCCTGCCGGTTTTGAAGCTACCCAACAACCCCGCGCTCATATCAGTGCCGTTTGGGCATTGATCGAAAGCGATCTGCAACAGGCTGCTACCCTGCTCAAAGGAAAAGTATGGACAGGCAATGATGTAGGAAGAGTAACGGAATGGGCTGCCAAAGGCCTGCTGGGCAAATCCTATGTATTCCGTAAAGATTGGGCCAAGGCCAAGCCTGTATTAAAAGATGTAATAGACAATAGCGGTAAAACCCTGATGCCTTATGCCAAATACCGTGATGCATTTATTGGTATCAGTGCCAATGAATTCAATGAAGAATCCTTGTTTGAGCTCAATATCGACCAGGATTCTAAAGGCGGCTATGGTGTATATAGCGGCGCTGCCAATGCCACTTCTATCAATGGCCTCATATTTCCGCCTTATGCCCTTGGTTTGAATGGAAAGGAAGAGTCGTCCCTGCCCCTTGGTTATGGCGGTAACATTGGCATGCACGATAAGAACATCCTGCGGTATGGTTATGCAGAAGGAACTTATACCCTGGTAAACAACCCCAATTTCGATGGCAACAAACCCGCCAGCTATTCCAATCCCGAAAAGGTGATGGATCCGGTATACAAGGCGAAAGCCCTGGCCGTGCGCACCAATAAAACAGCTGATCCGCGCTTATATGTAAATACCCTGCAGCCCTGGCTTGATTCTGTAAAACGTGATGGCACCAACTGGTATCCGGTGGCAAGGCCCTCTTACATCATGGGCGATGCCAACATTAACCAACAACTGGGCTGGAGCTTCCGCAAGTATGCACCTATCTTTAATGATATCAACAATGTGGGTCCGGCTGATGCTGCCAATATCTATATCCTGCGTCTGGCCGATGTGTACCTGCTGTATGCCGAAGCCTGCGCCAATTCATCTGATGCCACTACGGCCATCGAGTACATCAACAAAGTAAAAAGACGTGCTTACAGTCTTCCCATCAATACCAAATCGGCTATTGATTATGACAACCTGAGTTCCGAAACAATGGCCAAAAAAGCCGGTGATCCGGTTATGACAAATAATCCTTTGTATTATGAACGCTGGGCCGAACTATTTAATGAAGGCCAATGGTGGTTTGATATGTGCCGCTGGCACCTGGGCGCATCAGAAGCTGCTTTTTATGTAACAGCCCGCGCCTTGAATGGCACGCCTTTCAAATGGAACAATAAGTCCTATGCCTGGCCCATTCCCATTACAGAGATCAATTCCAATCCCAAAATGGCTGGAAAACAAAATCCCGGATACTAATATGAAACACCTTTGCCGGGTATCTTTAATTGGATGGATGTTACTCATAACATCCATCCAACTTATCGCGCAGGATCAATTAAAGAACCTGCCCGAACTGAGCTTGCCCATCAGCAATAAGAAATTGGTAATAGCCCATTGCATGACCAATATCATCCGTTATAAAGGCCATAAGTTGGAAGACAGTTGTGATCCGGATTATTATGCTGCCAAGGGCAATATCACGGCACCCCTGGGAGGACTTACCCAGGTGAAAGTAATGTCCGATTCACTGTTGAAGGACAAGACCCTCGACGAAGCGGTAGAATTTGAAATGCGCACCGCCATGCAGAGTGGCATTGATGGATTTCAGTTTTATTATGTATTGGGTATACCCGAATGGGACAATATCATCAAAGCTTATTTCCGGGTAGCCGATAAACAGCAACTGGATTTTAAGCTCACCTTGTGTGTATCACATCCCGGTGGTTCTACAGAGGCAGCCAAGATAACCGAACTGGCCAGCCGTATAAACGGGATCTTTGATGCTGTAGGCAGAAACAATCCCCACTGGCTGCGTACGCCCGATGGCAGGTTGGTATTGTACCTATGGTATGGCGAAAGCCTGGCCGATATCCCGGCCGACCGGCAGGGGCTACCGGAAAGCTATTATGTAGCACGCGCCTATAAACGGTTGGGCGATGCCGTGCAGGAAAGGTTTGCCCTGGCACGCACCATCAATGAACGCATTGACGAACAAAAAGTCAATGAATACCTGGATTATTTCCCGGCTGTATGGATGTGGACGGTTTCCTATACCAACGATTATGCCGGTACACTGGTGGCGGAGGTTTGTCGCAAACGTAACCGCACTTTCATGGGTTCGGCCTTCAATGATTTTTATACTTCCAAGCTGCTCAAGCGCGGCACCTGGGATATGTTTCACTATGCCAAAGAAGCCGTTGAAGCAGGAATTGATAAAGTAGAGCGCAAATACATTGCCACTGGCCTCTCCTGGAACTTCCGTAAAATGCTGGAGTTTGGTATTGCCCAGGATGTATCCATCATGAACATCATTACCTGGAATGATTATCCCGAAGGCCACCATTTGGCGCCGGAGATCAACCACAACGATGGCTTTTCCCTATTGTTGAAGTATTATAAGAGCGTTTGGAAAAAAGAACTTTCTCCCTTTCAGGATAATGATATTGCTATTACATTCTTTAAGAAATACAAGCATGATATAACGCCCCGTCCATATAATATTCCTGTGGAAAGCTTCCAGGAAGATGCTGTAGAACGCAAGGCAGAAGATTCCATTGAAGTGGTGACCATATTAAAAGACAAGGCGCAATTGATGATCAATGGCACTATCCTGCAAGTACCTGCTGGTTTGGGCGTCTCGCGTATTGCGCAGCAGCCAGGTGCTGTACGGGTAGCTATTATCCGGAACGGTATTACCCTTAAAAAATTTACCACTCCCGAGCAAATCACCAATAAACCTTTTCGGGCCGACAGGCTCACCTATTCCTGGAGTACCGAAACAACCCAATACCGTAAAGGGGTACAGGAAGAAAGTACCGCAGGAACGGCAGTAGAATAAGACAGTTAATTGTAAACCCAAGGAACATGATGTTATTGAAAAAGATAAGTGCTTATTTATTATTGACAACCCTGGTGCCATGTGTATATGCCCAAACAGCCAACACTGTTCAGGTTACCATGGGTAAAGTAAAGCTGGATTTTGTAATGGATGCCGCTGGCAGGCCTACCTACGCTGTACAATATGCCGGGCAACCAGTGGTAACCCCTTCACCATTGGGCTTTTCGTTAACGGATGACAGTACTTTTTATAAGGATTTTGAAGTGTTGAATAGTAGTCGTAATTCAGTCAATACCAGTTGGCAACCTGTATGGGGTGAAGTGAACACCATTCGCGACCAGCATGAAGAGTTGACGGTATTCCTGCGCCAGCGCAAAGCGCCTCACCGCTTACTCACTATAGCCTTCAGGGTATTTGAGGAAGGAGTAGGTTTTCGTTATGAGTTTCCGCTACAGCCCAACCTGAAATATTTTGTGGTAGCTGATGAGCTGACGCAATTCAATATGGCGGGTGATCACAAAACCTTTTGGATACCGGGCGATTATGATACCAATGAATACCTCTATACTACTTCTGCTTTGAGTGGTGTAGACAATACGAACATGGTAAAAACCTCCACCGACATCGCCGTACGTACAGCGCCCGATCCCTATGCCGTACAAACGCCCCTGATGATGAAAAGTAAGGAGGGTCTGTACATCAATATCCATGAAGCGGCGCTGACCAATTACCCGGCAATGCAATTGCATGTGGACAGGACAGCTTATTCATTGTTAGCCAGGTTGGTGCCGGACGCTACAGGTAATAAAGCTTACCTGCATGCGCCTTGTAAAACGCCCTGGCGTACCATCATTGTATCTGATAAGGCAGCCGATTTGCTGACTTCTAAAATGATCCTGAACCTGAATGAGCCTCCAACTTTCACCAATACCTCCTGGATCAAACCCATGAAATTTGTGGGTGTATGGTGGGAAATGCAAACCGGTAAGGCTACCTGGAATTATTCCAACTTTCCGGATAGTACCGATGCTGCGGGGAAGTTGATCCCCAATGGTACCCATGGCGCCAATACTGCCAATGTAAAAAGGTATATTGATTTTGCAGCTGCCAATGGAATAGGAGGTGTATTGGTAGAAGGCTGGAACAGAGGTTGGGAAGATTGGTTTGGCAACTGGAAAGAAAATGTATTTTCTTTTACTACCCCTTATCCTGATTTTGATGTGCAGGAGATTACCCGTTATGCAAAATCCAAAGGTGTGGCCATGATCATGCACAATGAAACCTCCGGATCAGCTACGGACTATGAGCGACAACTGGATACGGCCTACCGGTTTATGAACTTGTATGGCTATCCATCTGTAAAAACCGGTTATGTGGGTAAGATCATACCTCGTGGTGAATACCACGATGGCCAGTGGATGGTGAATCATTATGAGCGTGTAGCGCGTAGGGCAGCCGAACACCAGGTAACCATTGATGTACACGAACCCATGCGGCCTACCGGCCAGCACCGCACCTGGCCCAACTGGATGGCCAGCGAAGCGGGCAGGGGCAATGAATACAATGCCTTTAGCAATGGCAGTCCGCCCGAACATGAAACCATCCTGCCCTTTACCCGACTGATGGGTGGGCCGATGGACTATACGCCCGGCATTTTTAAAATGAAAGGATATGCAGGTTATGCACCCGACCGGCAAATGCACACTACCCTGGCCAAGCAACTGGCTTTATATGTAACCATTTATAGTCCACTCCAAATGGCTGCCGACCTGCCAGAGAACTATGCGGCCAAACCCGATGCTTTCCAGTTTATTAAAGATGTACCGGTAGATTGGGACGACACAAAGATCATAGAAGCCGAACCTGGCGATTATATTACCATTGCACGTAAGGAAAAAGGCAAAAATAATTGGTATATTGGAGCTATAACCGACGAGAACAGTCGCGCTGCTACCATACCCCTGAATTTTTTAGATAAGGCGCAACCCTATGTGGCCGTGATCTATGGCGATGCACCGGGAGCAGATTGGAAAACCAATCCCGAAGCGTATGTTATTGAGTCCTTCCTGGTTGACAGTAGCAGTACCTTGAGGTTGAAGCTGGCTGCAGGTGGGGGAGCGGCGGTACAGGTAAGACAGGCTACCGCATCTGACCTGAAAAAGTATAAAAAGTACAGTACACCAAAATAATTGCTGACCGCAGAGGCGTAGTATCATCAAGGAATTATAATGTGTAAGCTTATTGCCGCCCGGACCTTATCGTCGCTTTGGGCGTCGCTACGTCTCTGTGGTTTATTTTTCTGCCATCTTCCTGGTAGATGTTCTGCGTAGCCTGTAAAGTAGCAATTTGACAAGCAATACGCCTGCAAATGACAGCATAACTGCAAATCCAATATCCTTAAGAAGGGCAGAATAGTGAAAGCCAAATTGATCGTAGCAATTAATACACTTCCCTCCGAAATAATCATAATAGGTATAGGGATATCCATATGAGTCAACACCATCAGAAGCGGCTTCTCCTTTCGCTGTGAGCATGGTGAGGCTGATAAAAATGACGGTTGAACAGAGCAAGGTATATAAGAGGGTCTTCAAAATATTATGCTTTTTTTATGGAAAAGTATCAGGGCATCGGTTACCATTATTTTTTAGTGGAGTCTGGGTCCATTTTATCGGCTTGCTTTTGGAATGTTTGGATTTTTCCGATCATGGAGTCATTCTTGAAGGTGAAACGTTGTATCATTTTTCCGTTTTCGTCAAATATGCGACCCTCCCCATTCCGATAGCCGTAACTATAGGGTAGCTCCTTGGCCAGTTTGCCATCTTCATAATACCATTTCTGTACTCCATGTAACGACCCGCATTGAAAACTATATTCTTCCTGTAACTGTTGATTGAGATAATAGAAATAACTTTTTACCAGTTTACCATTTTCATACACATGCCTGAAGTCAAGTTTGCTTTTGTCGTCACCCACGTAATTGTTTAGGTAACCGGTATAACCTGGCTCAATCATTAATTCTGCTAGTTGTGCATTTTCAAATTTCTTTGCAATGGCGCAACTGTCATTATCAGGAATAGGAAGGGGAGTACTTGTTTGTTTGTTGGGGGGAGGAGTCTTTTCGGGGCTACTGTTGCAGCCAATAAATAAAATGATTGATATCAATAAAGTGTATTGCATTTTCTAATCTTCAATAGTGAATTCAATATGTTCGTGCCCTCCAATGATCTCAAGCAAAATGTCCGTAAGTGCTTTTCCCAGATCCTGCCTGCTTTTTGAAAAGTTTGTCCAAACAATCCTGACAGGCTCTCCATATTCATATACGCCAAACCCACCACGGAGTAGATCATTAAAGGCATCAAGGTTATGGCCTGTGACCCAATCGAGGCCATTGGTGAGAACCCGATCTATTTCATCATAAAAGGAGTGCAGGTCTGTGAAATTGTTCCCGTTAATGATGATCGTTTGTATGCTCAAGTTGATGTTGATTTTTAAATTTCCAGGGCAGGCCCTGAAAAACTACCGTCTTCATTTGTTTTGATTATTACTCTGCAATACCAATTGCTCTTTTAAAATTATCATAGTCCTCCCAGTCATTAAAGTCAGGGATCTCATAGATTATGGCCCCCTTGCGTATGAAAGTGGAATACCTGGTGGTACTTGAATTAAGTCCTGACCAGCCATCTGAAGATGCCTGAAATCGCTTTTGGGTATTTATAATAAATTTTCGGAATGATTTGCTGAATGCACTATCTGGGATGTTAATAGAATAATCAGCAGCGGTATTGTAGTTTTCCCTATAGATAATTTGGCGAACGTTAGTTAACCTGGTTATTATAATCTTTTCCGTACTGCCAGCGAAGCAGCCCCGCATTTTTTGACCAATAAAGAGTGTGTCGGCGTCTGCCTCTTTTAGACTTAAAAAGGTTTTTGGGTCACCGAGCTTAAAGCCAGCATATTGAGTTGTGTCAAAATAGATCGTTGTATCCGTTAATAACCTGAATTCTTTTTCAAAATCATTTGTCAATAGGGAAAATATATTAATTTTTACTTTACTGTTTTGAAGGGTGTCGAATGTGAAGGTTGTGTGATTGGAAACCGAGTCATATTCAATGGATCCAAACCTGTCGTTGGTCGTGGCCGGATAATCCAGGTATTTGTAAAAATTAGCATTTACAGCGACTTGTAGTTTCAGACGATCATTTTGCTGCTTACTTTGTGAATGTTTCTTTACTTGTGAAGTATCACAGGCAAAAAGAAGTAGTAGTGAACTGTAAATAATGAACTTCATAAGTAAAATAGTAAAGGGCAGCGATGACTCTTTCTGCCAGGGTTAGGCATTCACGCACAACTACGCCCTCCAAGTATAAAGAGAAATTCCCAATTCTGGGAGCCGGGTCCTTTAATAAAACCTTTCAGTTTTGTTAAATCAAGTAAGGCCTACCTATAATGAATCGATTTAACGCTGGAGTTTGGGGTAATTGCCTATTCAGGTGTGGTATTTTCTTCATATTGCCAGTCCTCTTCTATGCTATCCCGCCACGCCCACCAGCCATATTGTAAATGATAAATTTCATTAATAGAAGGATCTAGTTTGGTAATTTCCTCCAGGCAAACGAGCATGGCATCCTTCAGATCGGGTTCAAGGCTGGTATGAAATTGCCAATCCCCATTTGTATTGTGATAGACATAAAGGATCGGCTCCCCGGCAAAAGCCTGCTTGGTTGTATATACGCCTACATTCCTCTCTTCATAGAATTTAAAGTCGGTATTCCTGTCAAGCAAGGGCTGTTTGAATTTCCAATCAGGATTAAAATCCTTTTCCCATGGAAAATGATGCTGTTTGTCGGGCCATACCAACTGTAACAATGGGAAATCAAATGACCGGTCATAAAACCAGGCGCCGTATCCTACATAGTTTTGATAATAGGCCTTGTCAACTTCAAGGAATTGAACAGAGTAACCTTCAAGAAATTCAGCATATAGTCTCCCTGGGATAAGCCTTTCTCCTAGTTTGACCAGATCACGGGCTTGATTGAGCACAGCTCCTAAAACTTCAATTTGAAGCCCGAAACAAATTATGTCAGGATGTTTAAATTTTTTGAATAACCCAATGCTATAAGCAAATGCAGGTAAATAATTATCAGGTTCCAGGAGAGCAAGGTGACAACCATATTGCTCAATATCTGCAATTATCCTTGCTTTTGTTTCTTTGTCGTGTTGACTGTGATCGATGGTCATTTTATTAATTAAGTTGAAGTTTTATTATTCTTTTGGTTATATCAATGACAAGCCAACCCGCTTTCTCTGGATCTGGTATACATTGTTCGATACTCAAATCCCTTTCATACCGGCTTAATGCCTTGGGACCAAACTTCAGGATCAATTCATATTCAGTTTGCCCGTCTTTTCCTATAAAAGCTTTGAGTGCGACAGATCTTGTTTCATTTACATGTTTTTTAGAATATTGGCTTTCAGGCTGTGAAAGAGTAATGCCATCACACCAGAAACCTCGCGTTTCTTTATTTTCCAGGTGCTGAAACGCACCCGAAATAATCCGTTCAAGATTATTACAAAAGTCCTGGTCTATCAATGCTATTATTTTTTCATTAGTTCCTCAATGGCTGTTACTTTCAATTCATGCGATGGAAGGGATGCTTTCTTTTTAATTCCTGCTGTGTGGATGGATTGATCAATCAAAAACAACCAATTCCCCCAGCCCTACTTCAGCTACCTTCCAGTTTTTGATCAATACACCCAGGTCGTTTTCCACATCCCAGGTACAGGTAAATAAAATAGCCAACGTGCCTTCCTGGTAAGTCTGTTTGTTTTGAATACGCACAAAAGCCGGTTTAATATAGGCCTTCAATTGCTCTGGTGTACGGGGCGTAGGCAAATATTTTTCCAGTTCTTCTTTGCTGAACTGACCACCGCTGCTCCATCCTGTTTTATAATCGGGATACACTTTTTTATAATACTGGAATATTTGATGCAGGATGGCTGGGGTTAACTGGCCTTGTTTTTCTATAAAGCCTTCATAATTCTTTCTTTGCTTGCTATTTATCTCACCAGACGTATTAACAAACTGCACGGTAATGGTTGTGTCAAATGCCTTAAACGGAGCGACTAATGTAACTGCCTTCTTTATGGTATCCGAAGTTTTTTCATGTTGCTGATCTTGCAGAGGGTGGCATACATTTACGGGAAAGAACCCAAACACGCTAAGAAAGGAAATAAGCAGTAGCTGTATCTGTATCATGGGGGGGGAAATGGTATTATTGCTTTTTGTTGATAGTGGCAGCTGCAATACAATCTATCACATACTCCGCCCGGCAATTATTGAGACCAGCTCCCCAACAGGCATTAAACTCCAGGATAAACCAGCCAATTGAGTTATTGTAGCCAAGATCAATCACAACTACCGGAGGTAACTGTTCTTTATTGTCATCAAGAAATTGGGTTAAAAAGAGCCGGCCTTCCTTCAAATCCGCTTCTCCTTCATATAGCGCAATATCTTTAATGCCCCCATCCATTACATAACTCCTGGCTTCCGAATCAATGCGTTCAATTATGGTGGAAACCAATACTTCTTCTGTTACCTGTAATCCCTGCGTCGCATCCTGGAAACTTGCCAGGTTTTGAAATACCCCTGCAAGGAATAATTTAGGGATCACCGGTTTGGCAAATGCGGGAAAGCTGGATTCAGACAAACTACCGATCTGTGCTAATTGAATATCCCGTTTGACCCATTTTTTGTCCAGGCGGGCAATAAGCGTATCATCCGGTGAAATCAGCTCAACATTGTATAGCTGGGCCAGTACGAGAGAAAAAGTCTGGTTGCCATAGATAGCGATCGTACTGGCGGCAATCACTTCGTCCTTAATCCAGTATTTGCCGAGCCGCTTGATATGTCCACCCCTGGCTGTCCAAATAGCCAGTACCTGATCAAATTCAATATCGTTTTTTTCGGGGAGTAGAAGAGTGATAGGAGGGTTCATTAAAATAATGTTTCTGGGATTAATGAGGTAGTGTTTATTTCTTTGCCACTGGTCAGATTACACCAACTCAAGCTCCATGTGCCTACGGAAACCAGTAAGCCAGCTGATACCGAAGTTGCGGCTGGCCAGCCCAATATACACTTTCCTGCAATATGGTAGAAAGTACCTGTTGAAGCTTGCCATAAAGTCCTTATGCAGATTGCCGTCGAATGGCCAGGGAATGGCCGGGGTATTGCCTCCGAATTGCACCCGGATTGCCTAAACATAGTATAAAGCACCACGTGGGGAGTGCTATTGAGGTAGGCAACGTACGCAGTATCAGTAGGATACGGATACAAATGCATGACAATGCTGCAATATCCAGTGCAATTAGCAACCCCGCCTAATTATCAGGAGGCTATGCATTGGGTTGAAAACGTGCTAAATAGGTGGTTCAAAGGAGTTTTCTTGCTGGAGCGGTAAGAGAGCCCCTTCCTTCCCAGAGCCCTCCTTACCAATAACCATCCTGCTTCCAGCATAGATGCAGCGTACCTAATCGACGTAGGCTGCATCTACGCTGGATATACGCTGTATCTACGCTGCATCCTTTTGAGCGCCTCCTTTTTCCCCTGGCTGTATACCCACCATCCGCGGAACTTCCCAAGGCTCAAACTAGCTTCAGCCAGACAATCCAAAGCCCAATAAGGAGAAATAAAACTTCCGATCTCCCCGTCCTTAAGCAAATTTTAATTTGGAAGAGCCCGGAATAAGTGCAATATTTGGTCAACCAATAATTGGTTGACCAATTTGGGGCCTTGAAACTATCACCGACCAGAAGGCCGGAAAGCACACTGATTCAAGGTGAGGTATCAGATAAAACGATTGTATTTTTTTGGTTAAGGCGCTGATAATCAGTGCCACTAATAACGATAAAGCGCTTGCTATGCGAAAGCTCAAAACCCTGTTCTTGCTTTGTATCCTTTTTAACCTCACCGCCTATGCCCAAAATATCGTCAAGGGAAAGGTCACGGATGCTAAAACCGGCCTCCCATTGGCCGATGTTTCCATTAGTGCGGTAGGGGGAAAAACCGCTTTGGGCATTACTACCGACAGTGCCGGTAATTTCTCCATCAAACTCAGCAGCCGCAGTTCCGGCAAATTCATGATCACGGCCATTGGCTATAAAAACCAGTTGGTAGAATTGACTGGGAAAGATTTTCTGGCCATCCAGCTCAGCGCGGCCGCCACTACGCTTGATGATGTGGTGGTGATTGGCTATGGCGCCCAAAAGAAATCGCACCTCACCGGCTCCATTGCCAAATTGAAAAATGACAACCTCGACGAAATCCCCACCTCCAGCCTCGACAAAGCCCTGATCGGTAAAATGGCCGGCGTAACGGTACAAAACCTCAGTTCCGAAGTAGGCGCCACGCCCCGGGTACGGGTGAGGGGCCTTAGTTCCATCAGCGCCAATGCGGATCCCCTGGTAGTAGTGGATGGTCACCCGGTGCCGGATGGACTGTCCTTTGTAAATCCTTATGATGTGGAGTCTGTGGAGGTATTGAAAGATGCGGCCTCTGCTGCCATCTATGGTTCACGTGGTGCCAATGGGGTGATCATCATCACCACCAAAAGTGGTAAGACGAATAAGCCGAAATACACGGTGAAATCCTATTACGGTGTAAAGAGTCCTTACAAACTGCACCCCATCATGAGCACATCGGAGTACACGCAAAAAATGTATGGCGAAGCTGCCATGCGGGCAAAAGACCCTACGGTTACGCCCGATAAGCAAAACCTCATCACCCCGCAGGAAAAGGCTCGCTACCTGGTAGAAAGTGTATTGCGCAATGGAGATGGTACCGACTGGCAGGATGAAGGGCTGCAGGATGCGGCTATTTACAATGTACAGTTGGGTGTATCAGGTGGCAAAGATGTGCGCTATTATATTTCGGGCAATTACCAGTCGGACAAAGGCATCATGACGCACAATGAATTTAACCGCATGAACTTTAAAACCAAACTGGATGGCAACCTGGGTTCGAAAGTAAAGTTCAGCCTTAACCTCAATCCTTCCTATACACGCAGTGAATTACCTGCGGTGAATTATACAGACTATTATCGCTTTTATTCCGGTTTGCCGGTTTATCATACTACAGCTACGGCTGCTTTTGTAAATCAAAATCCTCAGTGGGCCGGTATCAGGCCGGGCGATTGGGCACAGGCCGGTCATTTCTCCAACCTGGTATACCAGGGTTTTATGCCCGATGGTACTTATTATAACAGTGCTACTGATCCTACCGCTACGGGTGGCAAACTGATCCCCTTCTCTTCCAGCAACAATACGCCCAAATCGATTGCAGACCGGCAGAGTCGCTTTAGTGATAACTACCGTGTATTAGGCGGTATTGATCTTAGCATAGAATTGATGAAAGGACTGGTACTGAAATCATCCGCCAGTGCTTATTTTAATTATACAGAGACCAATACTTTTTCCAAACGCAATGCCAAGGCAGATGGTGATGTAAACAGAGGGGTGAACTATAGCCGCAAGTTCATTGACCTGCTTTGGGAAAATACTTTAAACTACAATACATCATTTGGCGATCATACGCTATCGGGTGTGTTGGGATATACCGCCCAGAAAACCACGATTAATGAAAGCCAGATCACGGGTGTTAACCTGCCCAGTGATGATATTCAAACATTGAACCAGGCTTCTTCCATCGAACTGGCAGGCACCTACACTACCAAAACTCCCATTGGCCTGCTCTCTTACCTGGGACGCGTTAATTACGATTATCAGGGCAAGTACCTCTTATCGGCTAGCTTGCGTACAGATGGAAGCGGTTATTTTCCACCGGGACAAAAATATGGTTGGTTCCCAGCCGTATCAGCAGGCTGGCGTGTGAGTAGCGAGCACTTTATGGAGGATATTAACTGGCTCAGTAACCTGAAGCTGCGTACCAGCTATGGCGCTACGGGTAACAATAAGATTGAACCTTTCTCCTACCTGGAACTGCTCAATATGGCCAATTATCCACTGGGTGGTGGAACAGGTACGCTCAACAATGGTTTGGCTGCCAACAATGATGTACTGCCCAACGTGCTTACCTGGGAAAGAACTTTTCAATACAATGCTGGTATCGACATCGGCATCTTCAAAGACCGCTTTACGATGAGCCTGGAATATTACAATGGGACTACGGACAGGTTATTGTTCAAGCAAAATACGATGTCCTTTTCCGGCTCCAACCAATTTTGGAACAATATCGGCAAAGTGCGTAACCAGGGTTTTGAGCTGGAGCTTACTTCCAACAACCTGCGCCGGAAAAACCTGGAATGGACAACCATGCTCAATTTCGCTACCAATAAGAATAAGTTGTTGAACATGGGCGGTGAACCTTTTCAATACAATTATGGCGAGCGCAATGAGATCTATGCTGCTATTGTAGGCGCTCCTTCGGTACAGTTCTTTGGATATAAAACGGATGGCGTATGGAAATCTGACCAGGAGATAGCCGATGCACAGGCGTCAGGTTACAGCAGCTCCCTCTCAAAATACTTTGTAGCAGGAGGATTGAAATTTGTGGATGTAAATGGTGATAAACGGATTGATGAAAAAGACCGTACAGTAGTGGGAAAGCCCTTTCCAGATTTTACCTGGGGCATGACCAATAATGTAAAATACAAATCATTTGACCTCAGTATTACCATACAAGGAGTACAGGGGCTTGACCTGATCAATGGTGATGCCAACTACAATGAATCGAGGTGGTACAATAGAAATTACAATACGGCCAACCGCTGGGTGAGTGCCGCCAATCCCGGCGATGGCAAAACTCCTTATGGGACCAATGGGTCAGACTGGATGCTGACTGATTATGTATTGGAAGATGGCTCTTATGTAGCCCTGCGAAATGTGATACTGGGTTATTCCTTGCCGGCTGCAATTGCAAAACGGTTGAAGTTGAATGGGCTGCGGGTATATGCTTCGGGCGAAAACCTGCTGTACATCATGTCTTCTTCCTACAGGGGGATCAATCCCGAGGCGCGTACTACTTCCAACCAGTACGCATCGCCCCTGATTGATGGGTACCAGCGTGGGGCCTTCCCCATAGGCAGAACGGTAACAGTGGGTGTAGACATTAATTTCTAACGATTGGCGTATAAACTGCATACAATGAAAACGTATTCTTATATCATATTCACTTTGTTGCTGGCAGGTATGGTTACCTCCTGCAACAAGATCATTGACCTTAAACCCGAGTCGAATGTAACGGTGGAGAATTTTTACCGGAACTACGAAGAGGTAAGGACAGCCCTAACAGGTTGCTACAATGGCCTGCAAAAGCCACTGGAAACAGAATGGATGATGACAGAGCTGCGTTCGGATATTGCCAAGCAAGGTGCTACCGGCAGTACGGCCGTGGCCAATATAGAATTGAATGACCTGAATACTTACCTGCAAAATTCCGGTCATAGCAAAGTGTATGACTATTGGTTCTACACTTATAAAAATATCCGCAGTGCCAATTATGTATTGAGGAGCCTGGGTATTATCTACAGCAATGGACAGATCACACAAGGCGATGGATCAGCCAAGCTGGAAGAAGAACGCCGCAGGCAACTGGCTGGCGAAGCGCTGTTCATCCGGGCCTATCATTATTTCAATCTGGTGCGTTTGTATGGTGGGGTATTTCTGCTGACTGATCCAAAAACACCGGCAGAGTTGAAACTGATCAACCGCTCTTCGGTAGAAGATTGTTATAAACTGATCGTAGCCGACCTGGAAACAGCTAAAAGCTACCTGCCCCGCAAAACAGTTGGTGCACAGGCACAGGAAGACCTGGGCCGTGCTACGGTATGGAGCGTAGAATCGCTGCTGGCCAAGGTATACCTCACTATCAACCGCAAGGCTGATGCATTGATCCTGCTGGAAGATGTGATCGCAGCCAGTGGTCACGACCTGCTTACTGCTTATGCTGATGTGTTTTCCATCAACAATGAAATGAACAAAGAGATCATCTTCGCAGTACGTTACAAGGCCGGTGGATTGGGACTTGGTAATTATATGGCCAATAGCTTTGCCGCCCTCAATAGTGGCAGCGCCATCGTGAATGGAAACGGATCGGGCTTGAATTATCCCACGGCCAATATGGAATCTAAATACATCGTGCCTGCTACCGGAGCTGTCGATAAACGCCGTGATGTAACCATTGGTAAATACAATGGCAATCCCTATATGAAGAAGTTTACCTCACCGGTCATGATCAAGAATGATGCGGAGAATGATTTTCCCGTGATCCGTTTTGCCGATGTGTTGCTCATGAAGGCCGAAGCACTGGGATTTGGTCAACCGGCAGTGGATATCATTAACCGCATCCGCAGCAGGGCAGGAGCAGTAGCTTATCCGGGCACTGGCCCTTTCACTTCGGCTTTTTACCTCTATCCCGATGGTGGGGCCGAAGGCACTACCGATGTCAATTTCCTGGGCCGCTTATTGGACGAAAGAAGGGTTGAACTGGCATTCGAGAACCATCGCCTGTTTGATATTTATCGTACCGGGCAGTTTGAAAATGTGATGAACACCTACTATACATTTGAATATGACACGCATTATAAAAAGTTCAAGCCAGCCATACCGCTGGATGAACTGAAGAACAATATTAAGATCCGTACCCTATTGCCCATTCCCCAACGGGAATTGGACAGCAATAACCAGATTGCCATTACCCAAAACCAGGGTTATTGATGTGAGCCGATAAAAGGTGGGCCGCCCTGCCGAACGGCACTTGCGGCGCTGTAGAGCGACTCACCTTAATGACTCAACATTAACCTTACTCCCTAACGATTGAATGATTGCGATATGAAAATACAGATCAGACCATTTATTTTCCTGGCAGGTGTGCTGCTCCTGATAGCATCCTGTAAGAAAGATAAATTCGCGGCTCCTACCGGCAACCTGGAGGCCCTTGACTTTACCTGGAATGTGGCGCTCAAAGGTTTTCAGCCACAAGCAACGGTAGGTGGTACGCTGACCACCAGTTTTAACATGAGAACGGTTTATTATTATATACAACGGGCGGGTAAATCAGATTCCCTTATCCAGCTGGATTTTCCGGCTGGCGAACAGGAATATACTTTTACCATCAAGCCCGAAGTGTGGCCCAATATTGACCTGGTAGGGGTGAAGGGCATTAAACTGCTGATGGTGCAGGACAATAATACTTCACTGGAAAAATTGGTCAGGATCACCTATTTCAATCCGGCAGCACCCGTACTGAAGGAACTGCCCGAAACCATAACGCCTTCCTTAACAGGTACCACCGCTGTTACTGGTAAAGCGGTTTCTGAAACGGGCATCAGCAAGGTTTATTTTTATGATAACAGTACAGGTAATTTTGCTGCTATTGATAGTATTGCCGCCAATGGCAACAAGGATTTTGCCATCAAATACAACTATACCTACACTACAGGAGCCGGACAGTTAAAGGTTACGGCAGTTGATATTTACGGACTGAAAGCAGAAAAGATCATCCAGTTTGTGAACATTCCTTTCAAGCCTGTGATCACCTTCAGTACCGATTCGCTGCGGGTGGCGCTGCCGGATGGCAAGCCGGCCATCAGTGGCACCTTGAAATCTTATACAGCCCTGAATACGGTAGAAACCTTTCTCGTAACGGCAGGCGGAGAAACGCTTCATGGAACGATCAACCCGGTATTGGTGAGCAATACAGCGAATGAATACAATTATACTTTTAGTGTAACGGGTTTTCCTTTTGCTGAAAACGTAAAAGAATGTAAACTGGTGGCCAAAGATGGTACCAACAGCAGCAATACCGGTTCGGTACCGGTAAAAATACTGCCTTATTATCGTTGGAATAATATAACCCTGATGTCGCAGGGTACGGCAACCGTCAATTCGACCAGTGCCTTTTTTATTGGTGAGTCGGCTGCACCTACCCTAAGTGCCTGTGAGGTGGTGAATGATCCCTCCACGCATGCTAAAGTAGATTTTACCATTTTCACCAATAGCGCCCTTAACCTGGCTTTCAACAACCCGGCCAATATTTCGGCGGCTACGATTGCTACTTTCAAGTGCAATGGCACAGCCTGGTCGCCGGCAACACCTACAGCCAATAGCCTGAAGAAAACCTTGTTCCGCGTACTGGGAACGGGTGTGGCAGAAACTATGGTGTATAATAAGTATAATGACAATACAATTACCGATCTTGGTGATGGCTTTTTTAGTGGCGTATCTGCCCCGAATGCCAATGCGCCCAATACCACCAGCTTTGATAATACAAAGCTGATCTGGGCCAGGGTTAGCCCGGCAGGCGGCAGCACTACCAAAAATATTTTGATCAAAGTGCAAAGCATCAATATTGTGGCATCGCCCAACCAGGGTACATCCACGATTACAATTGATGTATTGAAAGAAAGATAGCCCGGGCCTAAATTGCCCGGGCCTTTAGGCCCGGGTAAGGAATCAAACAAAAAAATAGGGGCTTTAGCCCAACCACAAATATAGACTATGGAAAAGACAACCATTATTGAAACCATTAAGGCCATTGAGGTAGACAGTCCGGTGGATAAGATCATCCGCCAGTTGAAGCAATTGATCAGTGAAGGGCACCTCAAACCGGGCGACCGCCTGCCGGCTGAGCGTGTACTGGCCGAAAAATTTGGTGTTGGCCGTACCTATGTGCGCGATGCCATCCGAAAACTGGAATTCTATGGAATGCTCAAAACCTCGCCGCAGAGTGGTACCTATGTGTCGGGTTACAATATCAAAATGATCGAGGGGATACTGAATGATATTATCACCTTCAATAAAGATGATTTTGCGGCGCTGATTGAAGCCCGCTATTACCTGGAGATCAATGCTGCCCGGCTGGCAGCCCAGCGCCGTACAGATGAAGACCTGGCCATACTGGAATCGGCGGTGGCTGATTATGACCTCAGAACAAAGAACAAGGAGAACGCCGTACAGGAAGACATGTTCATCCACCTCAAGATTGCCAATGCGGCCAAGAACTCGGTATTTGAATCCATGCTGCTGATGCTGTTGCCGGATATTATCCGGAACATCATTGAGAAAAAGATCTGCGGCGATAACCGGGGTGTACAGGCCATGGCCGAACACCATGAGATATTAACGGCCATTGCCGATAAAGATCCCGATGCTGCAGGCATTGCTATGGCGGCGCACCTGAATGATATTTTGCTAATCAGCCGAGAACGGAAGATGAGCATGTGAGTGGGGAAAGGCTAGTGGTAAGTGGCGAGAGGCGAGAGGCTAGTGGGAATGTGCATTGTTCCTTGACGAAGACAATAATTAATAACCAACAACCAAGCGTTATCAAATACAAATATCTCCTATCGATCATCCTGTTGATGCTCATTCAAACAGTGAAAGCTACCTCCATCCTGGTAGCCAATGCACCCGAATTGAATGCTGCTTTGTCAAAAGCGCAGCCGGGTGACAGCATTATGCTGAAAACAGGCGAGTGGAAAGATGTGGCGCTGATCATTGAAACCAGTGGTACAAAGGACAAAGGGCTGGTTATTGCAGCACAGGAGCCGGGTAAAGTACAGTTCACCGGCAATTCTTTTATCCGCTTTGGCAGTGACTATGTTACGGTGAGCGGTATCCACTTCACCAATGGTTATACCAAAGACCGGGCCGTGGTGGAGTTCCGAAATAAGGAACAGCAACTGGCCAATAATTGCCGCCTTACACAATGTGTGATAGAAAACTATAGTCGGCCCGAACGGTTCAATACCGATCATTGGATCATCCTTTGGGGGCAGCACAACCGCATTGACCATTGTGTGATTGGTGATAAGCTGAATGCAGGTACTACCCTCATTGTAGAGCTCAATGACGAAAGGAGTCAGAACAATTACCACAGCATCGATAACAATTACTTTAAAGGTCATTCTCCCCTGGGCTCCAATGGGGGCGAAACCATCCGGGTAGGTGTGTCGAGATATTCCCTCACACCCTCCCGCACCATGATCCACCACAATTATTTTGAACGCTGTAGCGGTGAAGTGGAGATCGTTTCCATTAAAAGTGGCAATAATGAGATCAACAACAACCTGTTTTATGAATGTGAAGGCGGGCTGGTACTAAGGCATGGCTCACAAAACAAGGTGATCAACAATATTTTTATTGGCAATAACAAGCCCTTCACTGGTGGTGTACGGGTGATCAATCCCGGCCATACGGTATCCAATAACCTGTTCATGGACCTGGCAGGGGAGCGATTTCATTCGGGGTTCAGTGTGCTGAATGGGGTGCCTAATTCATCCATCAGCCGCTACCACCAGGTAAAAGATGCTACCATTGACCACAATACGTTCGTCAATTGTAAGAGTATCATCTTCGGCGCGGGCAAAGACCCGGAAAGAACTGCAGCGCCGCGGGATGTACACTTTACCAATAACCTCATCATGCCGGCTGGTAAAATATTGTATGAAGATGCCAATAAGGATGGGGGTATCCGATTCTCCAATAATACCTATTTTATAAATGCCGTTATAAAACCCGTACCAGGTTTTACAAAAGAGCTAATGATTGGTACCATCGATGTAACTTATGATGGCCGGACCTACCACCTACCCACTAACAAGACAGGAGTAAACCCTGAATCGCTAAGTTGGATGGATAACAGGAATGCCGGTGCTTCCTGGTATGTTGTAGAAATCGGCTGCAGGCCTGCCACTGATCCCTTAACAGTTGCCCGGCATCAATCGAAGACCCTATCTACAATGGTGAAAAATGCGATTGAGGATGATGTGATTGAATTGGAAGAAGCAGGGGTTTATGAAATAGACCAACCCATTATCATTGATAAACCCATCATCATCCGGGCCAAAGCCGGACTGGCCGGTAAACCCGAACTGGTGAATGTATCAGGTAAAAGCCTGCCCGCCTTCATCATCATCGAGAAGGGTGGTAAACTTGCGGTAGAAAACATTCAATTCAATAGCGCTTACAAAAGTTACGGAGATGTACAAACAGCCATCAGTACTACTTCCGGCCCCATGAATGGTTCCTATTCCCTTCAGGTAAAAGGCTGTGTATTCTTCAATTTCAATGAAAGCAGCTACAGTTGTGTCAGGGGGGGCAAAAGTACTTATGCCGATTCGGTGATCATTGAGAATTGTGTGTTCAGGAATAATGCCGGCAATGCCCTTGATTACAGCAGTGAGAAAGAGGATAAAGGTATTTACAATGTAGAACGGTTGGTTGTACGCAATACGCTATTTGTCAATACCCTTGGCGGCGCTGTGAATGTATACCGGGGTGGTAACGATGAAAGTACAACCGGCCCCGAAGTGATCATTGACCATTGCACCTTCAGTGAAGTGGAGAACCGGGCACAGGGTTGCGTGCTGAAACTATGGGGTGTGCAAAGAGCGGCCATTACCAATTCGGTATTCAATAATAGCGGCGCCAGCGGCCGGGTGATCTGGTTTGAAGAAATGAGCTGGGATAAACTGTTGGTAGATTATTGCAGTTTTTACCGGAGTGGCCGGGTAAGTTCATTTTACAACAATGTTATGGGCAAGCATATTTTTAATAGCAACCCATCATTTAATAATCCGTCCCGGTTCGATTTCAGGCTGGCGAAAGGCTCCAGCCTTGTTTCGGGCAAGGGAAAACCTTTGGGAGTGAATTAGTATGAAAAAAATTGGTTCATTGTTCATGGGCCTTTTGGTAATAGTAATGGCGAAAGCACAGCAGCATCCATCCATTATGCTTACCAGGGCCAATGTGGAAGCGGTACGGAAAGGGATCACTACCTATCCTTTATTGCAGCAGTCTTTTAAATCCTTGAAGAAAGATGCCGACAAGGCCATTAAAACACCGATCGAGGTCCCCCTGCCAAAGGATGCGGGCGGAGGCGCTACGCATGAAAAACATAAACGCAATTACCAGGACATGCTGACCTGCGGCCTGATGTACCAGCTGTCAAAGGAAGAAGCTTATGCAAAGTTTGTAAAGGATATGCTGCTGCAATATGCAGCAGTGTACAATAGCTGGCCCCGGCATCCCAAAAAGAAACAAAACCCGGGTGGCAAAATGTTTTGGCAAAACCTCAACGATTGTGTGTGGCAGGTGTATACCATTCAGGCTTATGACTGCGTATATGATTACCTGGGCGCTGCCAACCGGAAGAAAATCGAGACGGAGCTTTTTGAACCGGTAGTCAAAGAACTGAGTGAAGAAAATGGTGAGATATTTAATAAGATACATAACCACGGTACCTGGTCGGTGGCTGCCGTAGGTATGACAGGGTATGTATGTGGCCGGCAGGACTGGGTAGAAAAGGCCCTGCGGGGCACGGCACTGGATGGTAAGGCGGGTTTCCTGGCGCAGTTGGATCAGCTCTTTTCTCCCGACGGCTATTATACCGAAGGTCCGTATTACCAACGCTATGCCATATTGCCCTTTCTGCTTTTTGCCAGGACCATAGATCAATACCAGCCGCAAACAAAAATTTATGAATACCGGGAAGGCTTACTAAAGAAGGCGGTGAATACAGCCCTGCAATGTACCTATACCAATAAAGTGTTTTTTCCTTTGAATGATGCCATGAAGGATAAAACCTACGAGTCGGAGGAAATAGTATATGCTGTGGATATGGCGTACAGCGATATGCAGGCGGGCAATGACCTGCTGGATATTGCGCAACAGCAGGGCCGGGTGATCATGGGAGATGCCGGTTTGAAGGTGGCTAAGGCCATTGCGGCTGGTGAGGCAGCGCCTTTCCTATACAAACCCCAGTGGATACGGGATGGCACCGACGGTAAACAAGGCGGTATTGGCATCCTGCGCAATGGAGATAATGACGATCAATCCTGTGTGGTATTCAAAGCGGCTTCACAGGGCATGGGCCATGGCCATTTCGACCGCCTCAATGTATTGTTCTATGACAACAATACGGAAGTGTTCAGTGACTATGGGGCAGTACGTTTTCTGAATGTGGAAACCAAAAACGGTGGCAACTATACAAGGGAAAATGATACCTGGGGCAAGCAAACCCTGGCACACAATACACTGGTAGTAGACAAGCAAAGTCAATACCAGGGCAATGAAAAGAAAGGAGAGGAGTATGCACCCGAACTGGTACATTTTAGCACGGGCAACAATTACCAGGTGGTAAGTGCGCAGGATAATCATGCTTATACCGGCGTGCAATTGCGGCGTACGCTGATACTTTTTAAGCCGGAGGGTGCTGCCAGTACTTTGCTGATGGATGTATTCAATGTTCAAAGTGCCCAACAACACCAGTACGACCTGCCCTTCTGGTACCAGGGGCATATTACCAACGCGCCATTTGAAGTACAGGCCAATACCCGCAGCCTGCCGGCACTGGGCGAACAGTATGGCTATCAACATGCCTGGCTCAATGCCACCGGCAGGGTAAAAGAGGGTAATGGTGTGATTACTATCCTGAATAACAAAAAGTTTTATACCACTACTTTTATTGCCGATACGGCTATGCGGGTACAGTTCATTACCAGCGGTGCGGGTGACCCCGATTTCAATATCAGGAATGAAAAAGCCTTTGTGCTTTCACAACCAGCCGCGACCAACTATAGTTTCATCAGTGTTACCGAACCACATGGAAAGAACAATCCCATTGCCGAAGTAACCACCGGCGCTACACCGCAGGTAAAAGCGTTGAAACTGTTGAAGGACGAACCAGGTAACACTGTGTTCCAGGTGGAATACAAAAAGAAGGTTTATACCATCACTTTACAATACAGCGATAAAGCATCGTTTATCACGATTAATTAATTAAGCTATGGCACAAAGCAGTGAGTTTCAGTTTGAGCATGAAATACAATGGGAAGACCTGGGCAATGGCATCCAACGGCAGGTATTTGGGTATGATGACAAGGTTATGCTGGTAAAAGCAAAGTTTGAGCAAGGGGCTATTGGCACCCTGCATGAACACCATCATTCGCAAGTGACGTATGTAGACAGCGGGGTATTTGAAATGACCATCGGTGCTGATAAAAAGATCATCCGCAAGGGTGATGGCTATTATGTACCACCGCATGTAATGCATGGTTGTGTGTGCCTGGAACCGGGAATGCTCATTGATGCTTTCAGCCCACTACGGGAAGATTTCTTGAAATAATCAGTCATCAATAATATTGATATGAAACAGTTTCTTTTGGCGATGGGTATTACCATCGCAATGAATGCTACTGCCCAGCAGGCAGATTCTGCTGCCCCCAAACCGGTAGAAACACCTGCAGGGTTCACCCGACAAATTGATGTGGTGTATACCAGTGGCAAGAATTGGGAACAAAAGCTAGACCTCTACCTGCCACCCAATACAGGTAAGCCTACTCCGGTAGTGATCAATATTCATGGCGGGGGCTGGAACCATGGTACCAAAGAATCACAAACCGGATTTAATACTTTCTTTAAAATGGGTTTTGCGGTAGCCAATATTGAATACCGGCTTACGCCCCAGGCTACGGCACCCGCCGCGGTAGAAGATGCCCGTTGCGCCTTGATCTACCTGATCAAAAATGCCCAGGCGTTGAACATTGATGTGAACAAGATCGTAGTCATGGGCGGCAGCGCCGGTGGACACCTGGCATTGATGGCCGGCTTACTGGCCAATGATCACCGCTTTGATGGCAATTGTCCCGGTGTGGAGAATATCAAAGTAGCAGCCATCATTGATAAATATGGGATTACGGATGTATGGGATTGGGGGTATGGTAAAAACATTACCAGCAAATCGGCTGGTCGATGGCTGGGCGATAAAGCCAATGATGCCACTTTTGCCCGTTCTGTATCACCCATTAATTACATACACAAAGATAACCCGCCGGTATTCATTGCGCATGGAGATGCCGATCCTACGGTACCCTACGAACAATCGATGGAGCTGCATAAAAAATTAAAAGAAGTGGGCGTGATCACCGAGTTTATGACAATTGAAGGTGGTAAACATGGCGGATTTCCCAAAGACAAGAATTCGGAGTTAAACAAAGCGATTGTCGCTTTCCTGCAAAAGCTAAAGATCTCCAATCAATAAGTTTTCTCAAAACAGTAACGATTGAAAGCAAATACGGATATACAAAGGCAGCAAAATACCGGCACCGGTAACAATACAGGTAAAGGCGCTTTTAAGCTGAAGGGATTGAGGTGGTATATCGTTTCCCTCATTGGCCTGGCAACTATTATTAATTATATCGACCGGGGGGCTATTAATTTTATGTGGCCCTATATCTATAAGGATTTTGGTATTGCCGATGCGGATAGCAAAAATGCGCTGGCACTGATCACCACTTTCTTTATGATTGCCTATGCTATTGGGCAAACAGTTACTGGTAAAATGATGGACGCCATTGGTACCCGGCTGGGCATGGTCGTATCCATTATTGGATGGAGCATATCGATTGCCCTGCATGCCCTGGCAAAATCTATTTTATCGTTCAATCTCTTTCGCTTTTTACTGGGTATCAGTGAAGCTGGTAACTGGCCAGGCGCTACCAAAAGCAATGCCGAATGGTTTCCTCCCAAAGAAAGGGCTATTGCACAAGGTATTTTTGGGGCAGGCGCCTCCCTTGGTTCGGTAGTAGCAGCGCCTGTAATTGCGGGTTTATTCCTCGCCTTTGGCTGGAAAACAACTTTTGTAGTGATTGCAGTACTGGGCTTTCTCTGGATCATTCCCTGGTTACTGATCAATAAGCATACGCCGGATAAACACCCCTGGATCACCAAAGAAGAGCAGGATCATATTCAGCAAGGTCAGCAGACCGGTGAGGCCGTACATGCTTATGCAAACACCGTGTATACCTGGCGGCAATTGCTTCAATTTAAAAATACCTGGGGTATCATTAGTTCCCGCTTCTTTATTGACCCGGTATGGTGGTTGTTTGTAACCTGGCTGCCCACCTTCCTGAAGGAGCAATACCAATTTGATATGAAACAGATCGGGGCTTTTGCCTGGGTACCCTATTTATTTGCCGCCATTGGCGGCCTGGCAGGCGGTTTCTTTTCTTCTTCACAGATCAGGAAAGGCATTCCTGCTCCTAAAGCGCGCAAGCAGGCCATTACCATTGGCAGCATCATTATGTTGTCGTCATTAACGGTCATCGCTTTCTACCTGGATCATTTAAAAGAGCAGGCCAATATCGCCATTGCATTGATCAGTGCAACCTTATTTGGTTTTCAATTCCTGATCAATAATATACAAACCCTGCCCGGCGATTATTTCCATGGAAAGAATGTGGGCACGGTAGCGGGCATGGGTGGTACCTCGGCAGTAATAGGAACGCTTATTACCATTTGGCTGGTACCGGTGATCACCAAAACAAGTTATACGTCTTTTTTTATATTGGGGGCGCTCATGGTGCCGCTGGCATGGATATGCATCACCTTCATTACGGCAAAACCCAACCAAACTATTCAAAACAAATCAACAGCAATATGAAATTAGCAGGCAAAGTAGCCATTGTTACCGGTGGAGCAAGAGATATTGGAAAAGCCACCGCACTTAAACTGGCGCAGGAAGGAGCAAAAGTAGTGATCAACTATTTAAGCAGTGATGAACAGGCGGCGGCAACGGTAGCCGAGATCAAAGCCAAAGGCGGTGAAGCCATCGCCATTAAAGGCGATGTGAGCAAGGATGCCGATGTGCTGAACCTGGTAAGCAAGACACAGGACGCCTATGGTAAAGACATTCATATCCTGGTGAATGTAGCAGGTGGTATGGTAGCGAGGAAACAACTACCTGATATGGATGCTGATTTCTGGGATTTTGTAATGGCCCTCAATGTTCGATCAGCCTTCCTGCTTACAAAGCACGTGTCGCCCCTGATGCCAGCCGGTAGTGCCATTATCAACTTCTCCTCCCAGGCAGGCCGCGATGGCGGCGGCTTTGGTGCTTCGGCCTATGCTACTGCTAAAGGAGCGGTAGCTACCTTTACCAGGTCCATTGCCAAAGAACTGGGCCCCAAAGGTATCCGGGTGAACGCTGTAGACCCTGGTATGATTGCCACTACATTCCATGATACCTTTACCAAACCCGAGATCCGTACCAATGTGGCCAATGCTACTCCCTTGCGCCGTGAAGGCAAGGCGGGTGAAGTGGCCGACCTGGTAGCTTACCTGGCCAGTGATGAAAGCAGTTTTATTACCGGCGCCAATATTGATATCAACGGCGGAACGTATTTTTCTTAATTCCATTTAACAATGAGAATCGCAATCATTTCCCTCATTCCTATCATCCTTTCAATGACGGCCTCCGCCGCCGACTTCCTGGCTTCCTCACCTGATGAAGCAGTGGTCTTTTTAAACAAGGCAAATGCCGGCGACAGGGTGCTATTAAAAGATGGGGTGTACACCGATGCTGTTATACAATTCAACAATCCGCGGGGTACCGCAGCAAAGCCCATCTTGTTTATGGCGCAAACGCCCGGCAAGGTGAGTTTTGAAAGTAATTCCACGTTGGCCTTTGCTGGTAATTATATTACGGTGGGTGGGTTTGTATGGCAACATGGCGGCAAAGATTTGCGGGAGCGATCCGTGATCAGTTTCAGGGCCGGAAAGGACAATGCGTTGCATTGCACCGTGCAGGACTGTATAATAGATGATTACAACAATGACAGCCTTGGTGTCGACAATAAATGGGTATCGCTTTTTGGACAGAACAATGTATTGACCCGCTGCCTGCTCAGGAACAAACGCAACCTGGGCGCTACGGTAACGGTATGGTTGCAGCAAGGTGTACCGGCCAGGCACCTGATCAGTTACAACTATTTCCTCAACCGGTTCAATGGTCCCAACGCAGATAATGGGCTGGAGAGCATTCGCATCGGTGATAGTAAAACCTCTTTTACCGAAGCGCATTGCATCGTAGCCTTCAATCGTTTTGAAGCCTGTGATGGAGAGATTGAGATCATTTCCAATAAATCATGCCACAATACCTACCTGCACAACACCTTTGTGCAAAGTGACGGAGGATTGACCTTACGGCATGGGAATGATTGCCTGTGTGATGGTAATTTCTTTGACGGTACTTACAAACAATTATCCTACGGCATCAGGTTCATAGGAGAGGGGCATGTAGCCATCAACAATTATTTCTATAACCTGCAGGGAGCGCCACGCCAAATATTCCGGGCGCCGGTAACCCTGGTCAACGGATTGGTGAATACACCCATCAACGGTTATTTCCAGGTAAGAAGAGCCATTGTAAGCGACAATATTTTTATGAATTGCGATATGCCTGCAATTCGTGTTGGGGCTTTTTCGAAAAGGCCGGGTATGACGATGGGACCGGATACGGTAACCATCAGCAACAATATTATCTGGGACGATGCCGGTAAAAAAGGACCGGTATATGGGTCTCTTACTGATGCGAGCCATCTCACCATACAAGCCAATAAAGTGTTTGGCAGGTCATTGCAGGTAAGCAGCGAGGGGTTTATGGCCAGTGAAAAAAGCGATCTAAACCGAAGCCCTGAGATGGTATGGAACTATACCGGAAAAGTGTTGGTAGCTATAAAAAACAAAGCGCCTGCTGTGACTACAGCAGGCGCTGATTGGGCTGATGCTGATATACAAGCCGCTGCCCGGAAGACGAAATATACTTACCTGGCCTCTACACAAGTAGGTCCTGGCTGGAAATAAGCAGCTCCTACCTGCATTGTTTCATACTATGATTGGCTGGATAACTAAAGTTATTGGGCAATACCCATCTTGCTTTATAGATCTTCAGCCCCTGCTGGTAAAATACACTATTGCCTTTTGCGTCCACTACTTCATCCGTCCACCAGGATTCCTTTGGTTTAATAACAATTACCGGGAAACCATCCGGGCCACTGGACACACTTTTAATATTGGCCTGTATAATATCGGCCTGGGCTAATGCCCTGGTGGCAATATTAAATTTGTAGACGTTGGTGGTATTGGTAAACCATAAGGCATTTTCCTGGTAAACCGGGAAAAGATCATGCCCTTCCTTGCCGGGCAAATGAATGGTTTCTGTTAAGGTAAGATCAGGTTGGGTACAATTGACATTGTAAGTAAATGATTTCAGCTCTGTACCAGCAGCCGTCCACAATAACTGGTTCTTGTGATCCCACACTACATTATGACCGAAATCAATGGGAATGTTCTTCGTAAGCACCTTTTCGGGAAACTGTAAAGTGTCCACAGTTATTAGGGTAAGATAATTACCCGTGCTGGATGCACTCACTATATTGCCGTCCGGCAATAGCTCTGCCGAATGGGTATTGCCGCCTACGTAAGCATAGAATACTGCTTTTTTGTCGGCGATACGTACCAATGCTACACCACCGCCCGATGCCGTCATCAAAACATACTGGTTATTGTACACCATTTTGGCGTCGCTGGGGTTGGAAAACCATTTTACATGATCAGGACTTTTAACGGATGTTTCGGGTTTCCATTCCCAGATGATCTTTTTAGAAGGTACATCTGCAATGGCAATACGGGCCTGTGCTTGCTCGGCCAGTACGATACACTTTTTGCAGTCGGCTACCGAAGCAGGTGGATCTGGTAAGCCGTTGGAAGGACCTGCAGGACCGGGTGAATTACCGGTATCACTTTTTCCACAGGCGGTACTGATGACGAACAGGCAAATCAAAAAGCCGGTAATCTTTTTCATGGTGTTGAAGATAGTGAACAAAGTAGTGGTAAACATTTTAATAGTTCTTTGTTTGTTCCAGGTTAGGATTCAGGTCCCTTTGTGTTTGTGCGATGGGCCACCAATAATCACGATCGGCATTGAAACTCCGGCTTACAATGGCGAGGTTCTGTGAATTGTAAACAGGCCCCTGCATTACTGTTTCGGCAGCTTTCCAGCGCCGTATATCTGTATAATAGAAACCTTCAAAGGCCAGTTCTACCCTGCGTTCATGCCTGATGAAGGCACGCATGTCGGACTGGCTTTTGCCTGCCGGAATTTCGTAAGGCACCAATCCGGCCCTTTGGCGTATGCGGTTAACAGCACTGTATACCGATGCATCGGGTCCTGCTGCTTCATTCTGTGCTTCGGCATACATCAATAAAATATCTGCATACCTGAGAAACATATAATTGGTTTCCGACCGGCCAGCCTGGTTGATAAGGTTGCTGTTGGCTGCAGTATCATAAATGCTGTACTTTTTTACACCGTAACCCGTGATCTTGAAAGGGGTGGTGGCAGTAGTTACTGCGCCAATGTATTTATCGCCGGGATATACGATGGTTTGATACATCCGCGGATCGCGGTCCATATATGGTTTGGCGGGGTCATATAGGGGGGACTGTGCCGGCGGCAGGCCGTCTTTCATGTCATAGGCATCAATCATATTACGCAGGGGAGCATTGGTATTGTATTGCCGGTTAACAAGGTCAAATGAATTGCCCAGGCCAGTTGTTACAATGGTATACTGTACATCAAAAACAGTCTCCACACTGTTTTCATTGGCTGGTAAAAACAAGTTGCGGTAATTGGAATACAGGTTATAGCCAGTGCCGGGCAGGTCCATCACTGCTTTGGCAGCAGCGGCGGCAGTCACCCACTTGGCCACATCATTTCCTGCATTATTCAAAGGGCTGGCTTCAAACAACAAAACCTTGGCTTTTAAGCCCAGTGCTGCTCCCTTGGTAGCGCGGCCAAGATCGGCGCCCGTATATTTTACGGGTAATACAGCTGCTGCTTCATCCAGGTCCTTTATGATTTGTTGTACCAGCGTTGCCCGGGGAGTGCGCGGCAGTTTACCCTGTGTTTCCAGGTTGGGGGCCTCCAGTATCAGAGGGGCATCACCATAATACATTTCCAGCATGGTATAAAACAAGGCCCGAAGAAACTGAGCTTCGGCCTTAGCCCGGCTCTTCAGGGCATCACTCATCGGTATCCCGTCGATCTTTGCCAATAAGGTATTACAGCGGCCAATGCCCCGGTAACTATCTGTCCACCGCGATCCGATAATACCGGCAATAATATTGCCGGTAGCGCCATTGGTGGCATTGTGTGTGCCCAGGGCAATAACGCCATAGCCTGCCGAATTATCATAGTTATACGCATTGGGAGTGGCTGTTTCTTCCCACAGCGGAGTAGCGTAACCAAACAAACCATTGAAGGTGAGTGCCTGGTAACAGCCACTCAAAGCTGCCATAGCATTCTTTTCAGAAGTCCAGTAAGTAGCTTCAGAATAACTGCCATTGGATTCTGTATCCAATGCATTTTTAGAACATCCTGCGGCCAGCAGGGTTATGATAGAAATATAGAATAGTTTTTTCATCGTGGTAATCATTAAAAATTGACATTAAGGCCAAAGCTGAATGTTTTCAGTGAGGGGTATTCATAAAAGGTATCGCCCGTAATATTCTTCTCCGGATCAAAATCTTTGAACTTAGTAAAGGTTACCAGGTTCTCTCCATTCACAAAGAGGGTAAGCTTGCTCAGCTTAAGCCAGGAAGCTGCCGCCGCCGGCAGGTTGTATTTTAACTGAATATTCTTTAACCGCAGGTACGATCCATCCTTCAGCCAGAAGGTAGAAGGTTGAAAGTTTTCGGTAGCTCCTGTGGCGGTTGTGAGAATGGGAAGACGTGCATTGGTATTGGTGGGTGTCCAGGAATCGGTAGCCCATTCTTTGGTAACACCCGCACCGTTATTGAAAGGTGTAGCTAGGTTCACCGTAGGATAGAGATCAATGCCTTGTACGCCTTGCCAGAAGGTGGATAAGGTGAAATTCTTATAACCCACATTCAGGGTAAAGCTGTAATTATATTTGGGAATGCTGCTGCCAGTGATAATGCGGTCGTCGCCATCCAGCTTGCCGTCTTTCTTTTGATCTTTATAACGTAAATAACCAGGTTTTACCGCATTGCTGAATTTAACGCTGTTGTCTACCTCCTGTTGGTTTTGGTAGATGCCATCAGCTTCATACAAATAATACGCGTCAATAGGGTATCCCTCCTGGATGATCCGCCGGGCGCTGATCACGTTTTGACCGCGCAGGTTCACCACCTTGTTCTTCACATAACTTAAGGAGCCTCCTACTTCATACGTAATGTCATGGACCTTATTACGGTGAGTAGCAGTGACCTCAAAGCCGGTATTGTCTACCGTACCAATATTTTGGCTGGGGCCTGAAAGACCGCCTACCTGCGCCGGGATACTTACCGTACGAAGGATATCAGTGGTCCGTCGTTTGAATACATCGGCCGTAAAAGAGAGTTTTCCTTTCCACAATTCAGCATCCAGCCCTGCATTGTAACTGGTAGTGGTTTCCCAGGAAATATTGGGGTCATTGTATTTGTTGACGGCAGCTCCCGGCGAAATGTTATTGTTGAAAGAGTAGGCATAATCATTGCCCACGTTTACCACATTCTGGTAACTGTACAATGGCACGGCCTGGTTACCCAATTTGCCCCAGGAGGCGCGTAACTTCAACACGTCTATAAATTTCACCCGGCCAAAGAAACCCTCCTTGTCAATACGCCAGCCCAGTGAGGCCGATGGAAAAGCACCCCAGCGATTTTCAGGAGCAAAACGGGAGGAAGCGTCATACCGCACAATGGCTTCCAGCAGGTATTTTTCCTGGTAATCATAATTGATACGGCCAAAGTAGGAAAGCAATACATCCTTTGTTACAATGCCACCTGTAGTTACATTGGTAGTACCTACACTTAGATCGGTCAGGGTATTATCGAAATACCCTTCAGCATGGCCGTTGAAATTGGTTTCATCATTCTTGATGTAGTTGGAACCTGCCATAACGGCTAACTGATGATCACCGCCAAACCTGTGTTCCCAATTAAGCGTATGGTAAAAAGAAAAGCTTAAGTTGTTTTCATCATAGTTATTTGATGCGGGATTGATATTGTAATTGTTGGCCGCTCCGGTTTTAGGATTGTAACTCACCAACAGGGGTACAAAGGAACGGGAATAGCCATCCAGTTTATTGACCCCTACATTTACGTTGTACCGGATATTAAAGGGTAGTTTGTAATCGGCAAATACCTTGGCCAGTATCCGTTGTGGCGCATTGTAATTGCTGCCTTCTTTCAGCAGCATGATGGGATTCTCAATGGTATTGCGACCTGGGGTGGCAAATACCATATTGCCGTAACGGCCGTCGGGCAGGTAAGGTGTCATAATGGGCAATACCCGGGTGAGCCGGTTGAAATAATAATTGGTAGCATCCGATCCGCCAAAGGCAGGCTGTGTGTAAGTGCGGTAATTGCCTACGATATTGGCGCCCACCCGCAGGCGATCCGTGGCCTGGGCTGAAACGTTTACGTTAAGGGTATACCGGTTGGCATGGTTGGCAGCTACCAAAATACCATCCTGGTCCATATAACCCAATCCGATATTGTATACCACCCTATCATTACCTCCCGATAAGGTGATATTGTGTTGTTGCATCACGCCATTCTTCATAACGTAATCAAACCAGTTCATATTAGGATAAGTATAGGGATCGGTGGCCATACCGTTTTTGTATTCTTCAATTTGAGCGGGTGAGTAATCTACTGCTGCCGGTGATTTGCCTTCATTGATCAGGGCCTGGTCTTTTAACTCCATGTATTTGATAGGGTCCCACAATACATCCGGCAGGGAAAGCGGTTTTTGGATACCGTAAGAATAGCTGTAACTGATATCCAGTTTCCCTTTCTTACCGGTTTTGGTGGTCACCAGTATGACGCCATTGGCGGCGCGGGAACCATAGATGGCGGCTGCAGCATCTTTCAGTACCGTAATGCTTTCAATGAAATTGGGGTTGATCTCATTCAGGTCATATTCAATACCATCTACCAATACCAGGGGATTGTTGTTGTTGAGTGTACCCACACCCCTTATGCGTATGGTACCCCCATCCTGTCCGGGCTTGCCACCCGCCTGGTTTACCCATAGGCCCGATACACCATGCAGGGCCTGGCTGGCATTGGTAACCGGCGTATTCTCTTTGCTCTTCATGTCGAGGGTGGATACAGCCCCGGTTACACTTGCTTTCTTTTTGGCGCCGTAACCAACTACAATAAATTCATTGAGGGAGCTGGCAGCTACTGCCAGTTTGATCTGCAGGTTGGATTGTGATCCACTCACTTTTACTTCAGTAGGCTGGTAACCAACAAAAGAAGCCTGCAGGGTAAAATTGGTTCTTGTGGTTTCCAGTTTAAATCTGCCATCTGCATCGGTAGTAACGCCACCGGTTTCACCTTTGATGATAATACTTACACCCGCCAATGGCTGGCCCTCTTCGCCAGATACTCTTCCGCTTACCAACGTGCGGAGTGATACCACTTCCACTGCGGTAGGGCCTGGTGTTGCATTTGCCAGCCGTTGGTTAATAATAATTGTCTTATCTACCAGCGTATAACTAACCGGTTGCTTGTCGAAACATGCAGCCAGTACTTCCTGGAGAGGTGCTTGTTTTACGTCAAGTGTAATGCTGCTGGTACGTTCCAGCATCTGGGTAGTATAGAGAAATACATACCCCGTTTGCCGGCGTATTTTCCGGAACACTTCTTCCAGGGGAGCATTTTTGACCGATAGCGATACCTGCTGTGCATAGGTATGGGCGCTTACCTGCAGACAGGCGGCCAGTAAAAAGAGGATGGTTAACTTCATGACTAACAATGTTCCAGGTTTAAACAAGCGTCCCCCCTTGCGGAGGTGAGTGTAAACGGATATCCCGATAGTATCAGTAACTGGGGATGCAACCGGTAAAAGAGCTCCTGTCAATGCAGGATTTAGCAAAGTCAAATGCATACATTTGCAATGTTTGGGTTAAAAAATCAAAACAGCCTTGATGAAGTCCAATTTGTCGGGTTTGTAGGTTAGCTCAAATGGTTGCCGGATCCTGGTGCAAACAGGGTCCGGTTTTTATGAGCTGCCCTGGGTACTATCTTTTTTGCATAACAATGATTTTCGCCGCCTCGCCGGCAGCATTTTTTTCCTGTATTTTAAATTGTACAACGTTGGTTAATTCCAGCATCTTTAACACCTTCGATATGTTTTCGTGCCGGCTGATGGTGCCCACGAAATTGGCATTGGGCAATGGCCCTTCATAAACAATGGATACATCATACCAGCGGGCCAGTTGCCGCATCACCGATTGAATGGTATTGCCATCAAACTCAAAGAATCCATTCTTCCAGGCAACTACGGTTTCTACATCTACAGGCTTTACTTTGATAGGAGCAGATGCATTAGAGATAGCGGAGATGACAGCTTGTTGACCTGGTTTTAAGATGGTGGAAGGCTGATTGGTAGCTGACGTTTCTTGATTGCCGGTTGCTCCCGCAAGATTGCGGGACCGATTCACGACCTCCACCTTTCCTTCCAATAAGGTTGTGCTCATCATCTGTTCATCATCATAGGCATTTACGTTGAAATGTGTGCCCAATACTTTTATGGTGCCTGTTTCTCCTTTTTCGGACCTTACACTCACAATAAATGGTTGTGCTGCATTGTGTGCTACCTCCAGGTAAGCTTCACCACTTATTTCTATTTGGCGCACAGGGCCCGAAAAATGAATGGGATAGCGCATGGAGGAAGCCGCATTGAGCCATACCTTACTGCCATCGGATAAAACAACATTGTATTGCCCTCCGCGCGGTGTTTGAACGGTATTGTAAATAGCGGGGGCGCCGGTTGCGGCAATAACAGGCTGTTCCTTTAACCCGGTATTGTAAATAAGTTGACCATCCTGTTTATTGATGGCGGTATTGCCTTGTTGCGTGAGCAGTCCGTTCTGAGCGTCATCCAATATGATCTGTGCTCCATTGGCGAGGGTTAAAACTGCTTTGTTACCACCCGGCAAAAGGTCGGGTTGGTGGTGAGGTGTAGACACGGATTGATTGCCGGCCAGGGTTGCCGGTTTGGGGTGCAGCCAATACCAGGCCCCACCCAAAAGCAGACCAGCTAGTACAGCTGCTATGGCTATTCGTTTTATTAAAACGGGTAAGTCTTTTACCCGGGCAGGTTTGGCAGGATGCTTCAGTTGAGCGTGTATGGCACTTAGCAACCTGGCAGACACAACAGGGTCTACTTGTTGATGACCGGCCAGCAGGTGTTGAAAATCTTTCCGTTGCAAATACTGCAAGGCGGTACCGGGGTTGTTTTCCAGGTAGTCCAGCAACCATTGCTTTTCTTCCGCAGTCCAATCTTTTTTGTTGAGTAATGCTTCTAATTGGTGAAGGTTTTCCAACAGCAGTGTTTACTATAAATTATAACTGCCGGAATGATCGGGGGGGTATGATAGCAAATTTATTTTTCGGTGATAGTTACCAATCGCTGGCGGCAAGTACCCAGTAACCGGTTGCCAGTAACCAGCCTCCGGCAACCAGCAGCAAGATCACCATTTCCTGGCGGTAATGTTGTTGGAGGTATTCTTTAATGCCGGTAACGGCGGCAGAGAGGTATTCCTTTACTGTATGCCGGGATAATTGTAGTTCGCGGGCAGTTTCTTCATAGGATTTTCCCTGCATTTTACACAACTCGAATACTTTACGGCGCTGAGGTGAAAGTTGTGCCAGTGCCTCCTGTAATTTGTTGAGGCGTTCTTCTGTATGGAGTTCATTTATTTCCGGCACGGCTGCTAATATGGTGGATTGGTCAACGATCAGGGATTGGCGTAGCCGTTGTTTGAGCCAGGCCACCGAACGATTGTAGCTCACTACAAATAACCAGTTAGCTACGCCGGTTGGGTTGATCTCTTTTCTTTTTTCCCACAAGGCAATAAAAACCTCCTGCACAATATCTTCTGCTCCCGATTCATCGCGGAGTAATTTCAGTACATTAAAATAAATAGCGTGATGATATTGCTCATACAATGCGTCAAAAGCAGCTGCATCATCATTCTGCAGTCGAATGATCAGGTCATATTCCGTGCTGGCATTCAAATGGTAGCAGTAATTGGTAGTTGAAGATAGGACAAACCTAACCAAGGTAAAGCTGCTGCAGCCGGAACTCCAGAATTCAGACAAACGTTTGCGTAGGTCATACAATGCAATGGTAATATCAAATGCTTACAACCAACCGGTTAGCTGTGTTATAAAATCATTATTAGTGAGACCCTTGTCCAGGGCTATCATGTAGTGGCAGCTTATTAAACAATTCTGTCAACCTAAGCGTTTATTTGCCTTCCTACAGGAATATCCTTCTCATTTTTAATGACCCTTATTGGCAAAAACCACAGAAGGTTGTAAATTTAATACCCGGCATTGGCCGGCAACTGTCAACATTAAGGAACTATGCCCAGAAATATTTTTCAACCGCTGGAGATTGTGACGTATGATACGGAGGTATTGAACTGTTCCTTTCATACCAATGACTATTTTGAATTGGTGTTTGTGGAAACGGGCAGCGGATACAGGATACTGGACAATGAACATATCCATTTTCATACAGGCGATCTCTTCATGCATATTCCCGGTGAAAAGAATGTGATCTGCCTGGAAGAACACTCACGCATTCATTTTATCAAGTTCCAACAAATATTGTTTGAAGCAGCCACTACCAGGAATGTACTGCCCTTTTCCAGTGAACAGTATAGAAAAATTGAGTTCATTCTGTATAGTCAGCAACAACACAAACAATCACTCATTCACCTGAAAAGTGATAAAGTATCGGTATTTGCCTTATTCAATGTACTGGTAGCCGAAGCCAGTCATCGCCATTCTTATGCTGATAGCAATATTACCCTGTGTTTATTGGCGCTGCTCAATATGGTGGCCAGGAATATCCTGGAGTCCAATTATGTGCAGGCCATCCACCCCCAGGCCATTACCCACGATGCATTGCATTATATCAATTACCATATTTACGATCCCGAAAAACTCACCACCGACCACCTGGCGCAAGAGTTCCATATTTCACCCGGCTATTTCAGTACTTATTTTAAGAAACAGTATGGCATTTCGCTGAAACAATACATTCTCAACTACAAAGTGAAACTGGCCGATACTCGCCTGGCCTATACCCGTATGTCCATTGCAGAGATAGCTGCTGAGTTACATTTTACAGATACCGCTCATTTTACCCGTACCTATCAGAAGATTAAAGGCAGCCTGCCCGAAAAGCGTTAGCCATTCAGTACCAGGGTATTCCCTCCTTCCGCCCTGATGCTCACTGGCAAGCGGCAGATTAAGTTAGGCTTAAAATGCCTGGGTATAAACCTATATTGACAGGATTAAGGGCTGCCCCTAAAAGAGCAGCCTTTGTTATTTATTAATTGTTAAATTGCCACTTAATAAATACCCAGCTACATGACGACAATACGAATGGGCAAAAAAACGATGCTGCAGGCTGCTGTGTTAGCCATTGCCTTGCCAATACATGCCCAACACTCCGATTATCCCATTCAGCCCGTTGACTTTACCCATGTACACCTGAGCGATCGTTTCTGGGCGCCCAAAATACAGGTGAATGCCGATATTACCATTCCCTATACACTCGACCAATGCAGGCGTACCGGACGTATTGACAACTTCCTGAAGGCAGCAGGCAAAATGCCGCCCGATAAATACACGGAGTATACATTTGATGATACGGATATTTATAAAGTAATTGAAGGCGCTTCTTATGGGCTACAGGTGCAAAAGAATCCCAAACTGGAGGCCTATATGGATTCTTTGATACAGATCATTGCGGATGCGCAGGAGCCAGATGGGTACCTCTACACCTTCCGTACGATGAAACCCGCCAAATACCATGACTGGGTGGGCAGCAAACGTTGGGAAAAAGAAGAAGACCTAAGTCATGAACTGTACAATTCAGGTCACCTGTTTGAAGCAGCCGTGGCGCATTTCCAGGCCACCGGTAAAAAGAACCTGCTCAACATAGCTACTAAAAATGCGGACCTGCTTGTAAAGGATTTTGGTTATGGCAAAGAAGAAAAATCACCTGGCCACCAGGTAGTGGAAATAGGGCTGGCCAAATTGTACCGCGTTACGGGCGAGAAAAAATACCTTGACCTGGCCAAGTTCTTCCTGGATATCCGGGGACCCAAGGGCTCCGAATACAGCCAGTCGAATAAGAAGGTGGTTGATCAGTCCGAGGCGGTGGGCCATGCTGTACGCGCTACCTATATGTATACCGGTATGGCTGATATTGCTGCCCTTACTGGTAATGAAGCTTATCTTAAAGCCATTGATGCCATCTGGCATGATGTAGTGGAAAGGAAATTGTACATCACCGGTGGCATTGGCGCTACGGGCAATGGAGAGGCTTTCGGAGCCCCGTTTCAATTGCCCAATATGTCGGCCTATGCCGAAACCTGTGCTGCTATAGCCAATGTGTATTGGAATAACCGCATGTTCCTCCTGCATGGCGATGCCAAATATATTGATGTACTGGAGCGCATCCTGTACAATGGCCTCTTGTCGGGTGTGTCTCTGAGTGGTGATCGTTTCTTTTATCCCAACCCATTGGCTTCGATGGGGCAGCACCAGCGCAGTGCCTGGTTTGGCTGTGCCTGTTGTATTTCCAATATGACGCGCTTCCTGCCATCCATGCCGGGCTATATGTATGCACAGAATAAGAACAACCTCTATGTAAATCTTTTTGCCGGTGGTACAGCCAATATTACCTTGCCCGTCGGGAAAATAAAACTGGAACAACAAACGGATTATCCATGGAATGGGAAGGTGAGTATTGTGGTGAGTCCGGATAAAGCAACTACTTTTTCAATGCAGGTACGTGTACCGGGTTGGTCTAAAAAAGAACTCGTGCCCGGCGATCTGTACTATGCAGTCGATAAAAAACAGGCTCCCCTTACCATCAACCTCAATGGTAAGCCTGTTAAATATGAAATGGTAAAAGGGTATGCCGTTATTAACCGAGCCTGGAAGAAAGGGGATGTGATCAGTTTTGAATTACCCATGGACGTGCAAAAAGTATTTGCCAAAGAAACAGTGAAAGATGACAGGAGCCGTTTTGCCTTACAACGTGGTCCATTGATCTATTGCCTGGAAGGCCCCGACAATAAAGACAGTGCGGTTCAGAATATTGTAGTAGACAGATCAGTTGCCATACAGGCCGTCAACAAGCCCGCCTTATTGAACGGTGTTACTGTTTTGGAAATGAAAGGTTCCTCTACCAGGCGGCAAGTGAATTCTGATGAACTGATCAGGTCCGAACAAACTGTTACTGCTATTCCTTATTATAGCTGGGCCAATCGCGGCCCGGGCGAAATGGTGGTATGGATACCTTATGAAGCAGCTGCTGCCAAGCCAAAGCCAGCGCCTACCATTGCTTCCAAAAGCAGTGTTACGGCTTCCATTAATAATACCCGGATGTACAAAGCATTGAGTGATCAGTATGAGCCTGAAAACTCACAAGACCACAACGCTCCTTACCTGCATTGGTGGCCTAAAAAAAATACGCTGGAATGGGTGCAATATGATTTCGACAAAGCGTATACAGTTTCTCAATCACAGGTCTATTGGTTTGATGATGGCCCCTGGGGTGGTTGCCGTATCCCGGCATCCTGGAAGCTCTATTACAAGAAAGGTAATGAGTGGGTACCTGTACAGCCCATTGGTGCTTATGAAACTACCAAAGACAAATACAACCTGGTAAAATTTGAACCGGTAACCACCAGTGCCCTCAAACTGGAAATTCAATTACCTGTTGAACATGCTACCGGTATCCATGAGTGGATCGTAAAATAATATTCATGTCTACAGCAGTGGCGCTTTTTAATAAAGGGTGTCCACTGCTGTAGGCTGTAAAAGCAGGTCAGGCGATAGGTCTATTCATTGCGCAGCGCCTGTACCGGGTTGGTGAGGGCAGCTTTCAATACCTGCTGACCTGTTACCAGCAAGGCAATCAGGGCAATCAACAATACAGGCACGAGGAACATCCACCAGGACAGGGAAATGCGATACGCATAGCCCGATAACCACTCCTGCATGGCCATGCCGGCAAGGGGCAAAGCGATCACAGCCGCCAGTACGATCAGCCGCATAAAATCGGAAGTTAACAACGATACCAGGTGCTGTACAGAAGCGCCCAATACCTTCCTGATCCCTATTTCTTTGGTGCGCTGAATGGCGATCAGCGAAACCAACCCATACAATCCCAGGCAGGAAATAAGGATGGCCAATATGGTGAAATAGGAGAACAATTTCATAGTAAGTCTGTCTTTATCGTATTGCTCCTTATAGGTTTCATCCAGGAAGGAATAATCAAAGGTCAACTCTGGAAAATGCTTTTTCCAGGTGGCGGCTACTGCCGGCAGGTCTTTGGGTTGGAGCTTTAACATGGCCGCCACCATTGGATTGGTATTGTAGATCATGATCAGTGGTTCGATGATATTGTGCATGGACTTGTAATAGAAATTATTGACAACGCCTACTACTTTGCCCTTGTGACCAAACCCTTCCAGCGAATGCCCAATACCCGAAGTCCAGCCCATCTTTTCTACAAAGGCTTCATTCACCAGGAAGGCCTGTAGTTTGTCGGTCCTAAGGCTGTCTGATATATTCCTGCCTTCCTTTAAATTGATTTGTACCAGGGGTAAAAAATACCGGTCAATAAGGTAATAATTGGCCATTATTTCTTTTTTGCTGGCTCCCGTGTCGACAAAGGTAGTGGCCAGGGATAGGGCGTCGGACTGGAAGCCGCTGCCAACGGAAACCGTTTGAACGGCTGGCAACTCGCGCAATGCCTGAATAAAAGAAGGGACATGACTTTGTGTGACCGAATCATTGGGTATATCAATGGTCACCACCTTGTCCTTCACATATCCTGGGTCGGTATGTTCTATAAACCGCATTTGGCTATACACCACTACAGTCCCAATGATCAAGGCGGCTGTGATCACAAATTGAGCGGTAGTAAGCACCCTGCGCAGCAGGATGCCCTGGCTGCTATGCCGCCATTTGCCTTTTAATACCACAATTGGTCTGAATCTGCTCATGACGAAAGCCGGATACAAGCCAGCCAACAACAAGGTCACTAGAAAACTGCCGGTTATGAACAGTGCAATGCCCTGTAGGTGGAGGCTGAGCTGAACCTGAAGCAAGGAGTTGAAATAAGGGAGCAATAACAATACCAGTGCAATGGCAATAATCCAGGCAATGGCAATGAGGAGGAAGGATTCAAATAAAAACTGACGGATCAATTGGGCAGGAACAGCGCCGTTCACTTTGCGCACGCCAACCTCTTTTGCCCTGTCTGTTGCCCTGGCAGTAGATAGGTTGATATAGTTCAGTAAAGCAATGGTTAATATGAAAAGGGCCAACAGAGAGAAGATATAATTGAATTGCCTGTTGCCTTTGGGGGTATCCACCAGTTTTCCCTGGCTGAAATGTACATCTTTCAGGGCTTCCAGCGAAAAGTGTACGGAATATCCTGCATCACCTGCCTTTCCCAGTTCTGCATCACAATACTTATTGGCCACGGGTTTTATCTTCCGCTCAAAAGCTTTCAGATTGGCGCCCTCTGGTAGTAGCACAAAGGTATATGCCGGGAAATCGTCCATCCAGATTCGCTTTTGCCCAGGATCAACCGATAGGAGACCGGTAACCCGTATGTCTGAATTGGCAGGTGGGGTGGCTATTACACCGGTTACTGTGACCAGTTTTTTATTACAGGTTATGGATTTGCCCATGGCAGCGGCAGCGCTGCCAAAATACTTTTTGGCAAGTGGCTCGGTCAACACGATGCTATGTGGTTGGGCCAAAGCATTGGCTGTAGAACCCGCTATAAAGGAATATGTGAATACAGAGAATAGATTTTGATCGGTGTAATAGAAATCCGATTCACTGAATAGTTTTCCCTCGTGCTTAATTACCGATGCGCGTGGGTCCAGGTTCACTGCAGCTATCACATCCGGGAAGTCGCGTTTCAAAGCAGCAGCCAATGGAAAAGGGCTGGTACCAAATTCCATATCTGTTCCGGGGCAATGCAAGGTGGTGACTACCCGCGCAATACGGTTGCCATTAACATGGTGTCTGTCATAGGTCAACTCATAATGTACATACAGAAATATGAGCAGGCAGGCGGCCAATCCGGCGGATAGGCCCAGTATATTGATCAGGGAAAAACGTTTGTGACGAAGCAAATTGCGCCAGGCGATCTTCAGGTAGTTTTGTAGCATAGTATCTATTGAAGTGAAACAATAAGTATAGACTGGAACTGAACAAATAGCAGATTGCAAATGCAATGATGGAAAATTATCCCGAAACCCAGGCTGGCTGAGCCAGTCTTAACATTATTTTTAACAACCATCCTCTCATCAATATCCCGTTTTGTACCGGGCAAATGCCGGTTGGTGTAAGGTTTTTCTTCCCGCCTTTAGGCTGTAGTAGGTTTGACCCATGAACGATACAATACCTATTACCAAAGCAAATCTTCGCATTATGCCACTTTTAATTGCGCTTCTATTAACTCTATTGGTTACCGGGGCTTTCGGTCAGGTTAATACAACCACCACCATTTCCTCTCCAGGCACACAATCCATTGCTTTAAAACCATCCTTATCTAAAACGCAACTAGATAACTTATTCATTCTGGGTAAATATTGGGGATTTCTGAAATATCATCATCCTGCCATTGCCAAAGGGAAATACAATTGGGATAAGGAATTAATTGATTTTATTACATCCTATTCAACAGTAAAAAGCAAACAGGAAAGAAATGATTCTTTACTGGCGTGGATCACCCGGTTGGGCGATGTGCCCCGCTGTGATACCTGTAGGGACAGCAGCTTCAATAAAGTAGCCCTGCGGCCTGATCTTTCCTGGATCAACCCGGCTGTATTTTCAAAGAAACTAAGTGAACAGCTGATGTACGTGCATACCAATCGTGCCCGTGGCGATCAATATTATATACGTTTTATGTCGGATGCAGGCATTCATTTAGCTTCGTTTGAACATGAAAACGCTTACACCAGCATGACCTACCCCGCTGCTGAATATCGTTTACTGGCGTTGTTCAGGTATTGGAATATCATTGAATACTGGTATCCTTACAAATACAACCTGGGTCAAAGTTGGGATGCTGTATTGAAAAAGTACATTCCCCTTATCCTGGCCGCAGGAAATGCCCAGGAATATGCGGCGACGTTGCAACAACTCATTGCGACCATCCAGGATGGTCATGCCGTTGTACAATCAAAAACAATTACAGCAGCCAATGGCAACTATTATATGCCCATTACTATAAAGTTCATAGAAGGTAAAGCGCTGGTGGTAGACATCACCAATGATACGCTGGCCCAAAGATCGGGCATTGCTAAAGGGGATATTATTGAAAGCATTGATGGACTCACCATAAAGCAATTGATTGATAAAAAAAGGCCTGTTATTTCTGCATCCAATCATGGCAGCATGCTGCACAACCTGCAGTATCTCCTTGTCAGGAGCCCAAAAGATAGCAGTGAACTGGTTGTCAGAAGAAACAACCAGGTTAAACAACTTACCTCTTATAATTTCTTGTCAAAAGGCCGTTATCCGGGTAAGCCAGGTACCTTTTCTTATGAAAGAGATTCGGCGTTAAGCAGGATTGAAGACAGCATTGGTTATATCAACCTGGGCAACCTGCAACGCAAGGACAGCTTACGGTTAAGGGCCCTGGTTGGCAGTGTAAAAGGGTTGATCATTGATAACAGGCAATATCCCAAAACCCCGACATCGGGCGAATTGATCGGTAATCTCATCTTACCTCCTAACCAGGAATTCGTAAAATTTTCTTATCCCTATCCGGAGTATCCAGGGCTCTTCCCTTTTTCCCAACCCACGGGTATGGGTACAGAAGGAACTACTCATTATTTCCCTGGTAAAATAGCGATCCTCATTAATGAAGAAACCCAAAGTTCTACCGAGTTTCAGGCCATGGTATTTCGCAAAGCACCTGGAGCAGCATTGATCGGCTCGCATACTGCCGGTGCCGATGGTAATGTGGCATTGATCAACCTGCCTGGTGGCATTTATACCTATATTTCCGGACTAGGCATCTATTATCCCGATGGGAAAGAAACACAAAGGATTGGCATCGTTCCCGATATAGAGGTGAAGCCCACTATTAAAGGCTTTTTAAACAATAAAGATGAACTGCTGATGAAAGCAATGGAATATGTAAAGTAAGGAAAGTAAATAGCCATGGAGCACAAAAGGGGATTGGTGGGAAACCGGTCCCCCTTTATATTTTGAGATAGATGCTTTTTTTATGAAGCCAATATCCCACCAGCCAGCAAAGCAGCATAAAACTAACCGCAAATGCCAGGCTGCCTAAAGAACCGGGAAACAATGCCTGGAAAAAATGCTGGTTTATCCACTGGTAAAAAGAGACGCCCGGCTTTACAATGATCATCAGAAAAACTACAAATAGCAATTCGGACAATAAGTAAATGGCCAATGGGTTTTTTCCGAATACAAGGAAGAAGCCCATTCCTTTTTTCCATTGTTTTATTTCAATGGCATAGATCAGCAACGATAGGATTACCAGGTCAAGCCCCACCGTCAACAATACAAAACTACTGGTCCATAATTTTTTGGCTAAAGGAAAGAATTGTGCCCATAGCAAGGATAAAAGGATCATCATAGCCGCTACCATTAAGAGCCGGGCAATGGTTTCAAAGTTTTTTCCTCTTTGCTGAATAAAGATGCCCGCGAGGTAACCACCAATTACATTAACAAGGGAAGGTAAGGTGCTGAGTATTCCTTCGGGGTCGAAAGCAATGGGGCCACCTCCCTGATGATAGAGGTGATCATTGCCCAGCAGGAGGACATCCAGTTTTGTTCCTGCATTACCCAACATTGTCAGCTCTTGCCCCGGCTCGCCCAACAAATACAACAATGCCCAATAACCTAAAAGAAGGCCAACCGAAACTGCGAGGAGTGCTTTACGCGGCAGGTAATGTACCAGCAGCGCTCCAATACCATAGCAAAGCGCAATACGCTGTAACACACCCAGGATACGTGTGTGGCTGATGGGGTTGAATACCCATTCGCCTCCTGTAGTGCGGTGAAAGAAAGGGAACCAATACATGAGGTAGCCAAGGAGAAAAATGATCAGCGTACGTTTAAATACCTTCCATAAAAAGCTGCTATTGCTATTGTATTTGGTCTTGGAGAAACTTAGTGCATTACCTACTGCGAAAAGAAATGAGGGGAATACCAGGTCTGTAGGTGTGAACCCAAACCATTCAGCATGGTCCAGGGGACCATAAGGGGGAGCTCCCCAGCCGGATGAATTAACAATGATCATAAAACAAACAGTAAGCCCCCTGAAAACATCAAGTGACTGAAATCTTTCATTGTTAATGGCCATAAAATGACTTTCATCTAATATAATCACTGCGGCGCAATGGTCCTAATAATTTGTGCGGGTATGGTGACTTAAACGTTTAAGTTTTTCTTTAAGTCCTTTGTGTTCAAAATCTTTGGGTAACGTATCTATTTACAATGTCCACAGCGTATTTTTATCCCATGCACAACAACACTATTCACCGCTTGTCACTGGCTGCACTGACATTCTTTGCCGCAGCACTTGCTCCAGGCTGCCAATCGCCTGCTATGGCGCCTTCAACGGGCGATAGTACGGCCGTTAAGCTCATCACCCTGGACCCTGGTCACTTTCATGCCGCCCTGGTTCAGAAAACGGGCAATGCTGCTATTGATTCGGTAGTTCATGTATATGCGCCCGGAGGTCCGGAACTGGATGCCTACCTGGGTCTCATCAAACAATACAATGAGCGGCCAGAGAACCCTACGCACTGGAAAGAAGAAGTATACACGGGCACCGACTACCTCGATAGAATGATCACCGATAAAAAAGGGAATGTAGTCGTGTTGGCTGGCAACAACAAGCAAAAAACCACCTATATCAAAAAAGCGGTGGAAGCCGGGCTCAATGTATTGGGCGATAAACCCATGGCCATCACTGCAGCTAATTTTGCATTGCTGGAACAGGCATTTGCGGATGCCGCCTCCAAAAAACTATTGCTGTACGATATCATGACAGAACGTTCTGAAATTACCAACCTGCTGCAGAAAGAACTGGCGCATATTCCTGCTGTATTTGGTGAGCAGCAAAAAGGAAGTCCCAAAGATCCTGGGGTGGTCATTGAAAGCGTACACTACTTTTTCAAATTTGTGTCGGGTAAGGCCTTGACACGCCCCTCCTGGTTCTTTGATCCGGCACAACAGGGCGAAGCCATTGCTGATGTGGGTACCCACCTCATCGACCTGGTACAATGGGAATGTTTACCCGACACGATACTGGATTACAAAAAAGACATCCAGGTCAATACAGCGCGTACTTGGCCCACACCTGTTACCCTTTCTCAGTTTACGGCTGTTACCAAAAGAGACAGTTTCCCCGACTTCCTGAAGGGATATGTTACCAGGGATACTATTTTGCAAACGCATGCCAATGGGGAAGTGAACTATACACTGAAAGGCATCCATGTAAAAATGATTGCCCGCTGGGATTATAAAGCCCCGGAAGGAAGTGGCGATACCCATTACTCCCTGCTCAAAGGAACCCTGGCCAACCTGGAAATAAAACAGGGTGCAGCAGAAAAATACCAGCCTACCTTGTATATCCTGCCTGTGAAAAACGATACGACCTATACCCAGGCAATAGCGAGTGCCATCCAATCTTTGCAAAGCCGGTATGCCGGGATAAGCCTGGAAAAAGTAGCTAATGGCTGGAAACTCGTGATACCGCAGGCGTTTAAAACCGGCCACGAAGCCCATTTTGGTGAAGTAATGGAGCGTTACCTGCAATACCTAAAAGCCGGTAAATTGCCTGATTGGGAAGTGCCAGGTATGTTGGCCAAATATTATACGGCTACACAGGCCCTGGAAATAGCCAACCGTAAATAATACGCACTAATACCCTCAAGATAATATCACCAATGACCAACCCCTGGTCGTTGGTGATATTTTGTTTTTAGACCTGTCTGTATCCTTACCCCTTGATAGTTATTTTACTATGCATAAACCATGAAAATATGTTAATGGCCGGCTAACTGTCCGCAAACACACCCTGATTGGTTATTAGTTTCTACACTTTTGCCATTTGCAGCAGCCGGGCATAATTTTCTTATATGTAATTGCCAAAAAATGAACATTATGAAAAGGATTATTACATGCTTCATTATTTTGTTGGTTGCAAAACAGGAAATTAACGCCCAGATCCAGTCGGGTAATGTGTTGGTAGGAGCTGATCTTGCCAGGTTCAACCTTAGCCTGGACAAAGGAGGCTATTTCAACATGATGATTAATCCCAAAGCGGCCTGGTTTATCAGGGATGGTCTTGCCCTGGGTGGTTATGTAAACGTAGGGGTAAGTACTGCAAAAGGGGCAGGAACTGGTGTTAGCTATGGCGTTGGTGCATTAGCCCGTTATTATGTAAACGATAAAAAGATCAATGACCTGATTGGCCACTCCCGCTTCTTCCTGGAAGGCAATGTGGGTATTGAAGGCGATAACCCGGCAGTGGGTGATAATACCAATGGCCTCGGATTGGGCATTGGACCCGGATGGGCTTATTTTATTACACCCAATATTGGCCTGGAAGCCTTACTTAAATACCAGGGTATTATTGGCTTTGGTAGCAAGCCAACTTCCAGCAACCTTGTACTGGGAGTAGGTTTCCAGATCTACCTGCCTACAGCCCGGTTAAAAGCAGCCAGAAAAGATTTTAAGTAAACTACCGCAATTGTAAACGGAGTTTATTATTTCCGCATTCAGATCCGTACCCAATGATTGGTCTGATGGTGCATGCTTATTTACATGCGCCATTGGGCCTTTTTGCTTTTAAGCTTCTTCATCATGTTCAATATATGCCTTTATGTTCCATGTATATTTCCCTCAGTAATGACGGTTTAACGTTTCGTTATTAAACCTATAGGCGGCTGGCAGGTCAGAACGCTGCACATTTGTAAATACATTATTTTTAAACCGTGAACCTGCTAATTGTATATTTATGAAGCCAGTAATCTTTACCTCCTTAATTGTATTGGTGTTAGCCTCCTGCAGCACGCCCAAAACCTATTTTACGCCCTCCGTTCGGTCCAAAATCGAAGCCAGTGATATTCCCGTAACCAAACTGCAATATTATGTAGACAGGGATGTGGAATTGCGGCGGGAAGTGGCCTCCGGATCGGCCCAGGTATCGGCGGGGGTCGTTAGATTTGAAAACGGGAAATATGTAAATATCATAACCCTGAAGAAAAATACCCCAGGCGTTTGTACCAGGGCGTATGAAGATAAAATGGATGTTTCATTTGAAGTGGGGGAGGGGCGTTACCTCACCTTTGGTAAGTTGAAACGGGATGGTAGGGCAGCTTATACGCTCTATGCCGACAACTGGGGACGTGAATTGGGCGAGATCAGGTATGATGGGAAAACCTATTACATATTGCCGTCGGGTTCAGATGCCCGGCTTATGATCAAGAAAAATGCCCTGAATACCCTTAAGATAGAAAAACGTGAAATGCAGGGAAGGAGGGTAGAGTAAAACTTATATAATAAAATTAGTATGCACCGCTGCCAGTATCATGCTGTCGGCGGTTTTTTATTGAGTGTGGTCAAGGTAATTTCAGGACTGGCTTTTACGTTATAGAACCTAATCCTAAACCCCACCCCCTATGAGTATTGTCTTTGGCTGGAATCACTTCAGGATCAAGTCTATTGATCCTTATGCGGCCGGTCTTTCCCAAAATGCACAACCTGGCTATAAGATTGAGGTCAGACAACGCTATTTTCACCTTTTCTGGATTCCTTGCTTTTCCCTGGGAAAAAAATGGGCCCTTCGACAGAATAACCAACTGTATGAAATGCCCGAGCAATACCTGCAGGTTCTTCAGGGCCGTAACGACCTGCGCGTCAAAACGCCCTGGTACACGTATGCCGGCCCTCTATTGGTGTTATTTATTTATGTATGTTATTCGATCAGCGAAAAAGTAGATGCTTACCGTTCGGAACAATACGATAAAAAGCAATTTGCAATCAGCAATACCATAAGTTCTGCAATGTTCCGGAAACCTTCACCCGACGATTATTATGTATTGGCGCCTGTAAATGGTTATTCAAACAGGTATGCACGCATTACCGGACTTGATAAAAACAATATCCAACTTTCAGTAATTACCAGCGCTGAAAGTGCCTATTCGCCTGCTGCGATTGCCGACCTTTTTCTGCAACCAGGTATTCCCATGCAAACCATTACCATCGGACGGGGTGACTCGGCCAAACTCTTTTGCCAGGAGTATGACAAGCGCCACGATTTCAATGGACTCCAGGTAAATGGCAGCTCCGATAAATACCGGGTAGAAAAGATTGTTCGTCTTGATGGTCCTATCCTGGGCGATGGTGGATATGCCAGTTATGGTGGCAACCAGATAGAGATGGAAATAAAAAATGAAGGTCTTGGTGGAACGCTTACCAGTATTGAGAAGGTAGAAGGTAATGCGGAATGGCAGATATCAAAACCGATGCCCTTATCTCTGCCGGCTAATAAAGAATTTACATTGGTAGGTAAAGGCAATTACAATAAACCCTATAAAGTAAAGCTGAACCTTACCAGCGATGAGGGCCGGTTGATACAATTCATACTTCAGGGGCAGGGAAATGAAAAGAGTTTTGTGCGTATTAATTAATGGTTATCGGGGGTATTTACCCTACTTCCTTAGCAATTGACTTCTTTATATTAATGTTGCAGCGTTCCCGGTGAAGGAACGCTGCTTCTTTATGGCTCCTGTACTGTGAGGGCTTATTTGTTTTATCTTTAACTGGTATGTATGCCCCCTCTATACTTGGTAGAAAACAGTTTTTTTTATTACCGGTCCTCATCATCACCGCATGGCTGCCCCTGGCTGGCCAAAGCCGCTTTGATAGCTTGCTGAATAAATCCTATATCCAGCGGGAACGGCTGCTATGGAAAATAAGTGATGAGGTACATTTTCAACCTGATTCTGTCAAAGCTTTTCGCTTCGCTGATAGTCTTTACACATTTGGCATACAACACAATGATAAGGCCCTTGCGTTGGAAGTTACGCTCTATAAGATCTGGTATTTACGTAATCGGTATCCCCAACAAAAAGATAGAATACTGGGTATGCTTGCACAGATTATCAAGCAAAGCAGTGCAGCAGGTATACCCATGGTGGAAGCCAAGGCCCATGATATGCTGGCGGAATATTACTGGTTCGATATCCGAAACTATGAGCTGGCGCTGGAGCAATACCAACAACTGGATCAGTTACTGCGACCTATTGCTGCGGAGGACTTTCCGGATAAGATCCAGCACATCTTTCATATTGGTAGCGCTTACTTCCATTTCAAGGATTACAAGAAGGCCATCCATTATTTTCGGACCATACCCGCCATGAAAGCGAAAGACCGGTTTGCCTATAGTTACAAGCATGCTATCAACTCAATGGCATATACTTACCAGGAAATGGGTAACCTGGATTCTGCCGCCTATTATTGGACCTTCCTCAATAATTTTTGTACGCCTGCACGCGATTCTACCTGGATAGGCATAATAGCCGGCAACCTGGGGTATCTTGATTACCTGCGTGGTCATTTTGAAAAGGCAATTCCCCAAATGGAGCTTTGCATTGACCGTGCTATTATCGATCAGGATTGGGGCCTGGCCGCGGGCTCACTCATGCCATTAGCCGACATCTATTTTATAAAGGGCAAATTGGCGCCAGCCGAATCGACCGTACTACAGGCCAAAAGTTACGTTGAAAGGTCGGGCCAGTACTGGCGCAATAAAAACCTGTTTCCCCTATTGGCTAAATTGTATACAATTAAAGGGCAACACCAACTGGCAGCCAGGTATACCGATTCGATTGTGATGGTAATGGACAGCCTTAACCGGGCTTCCCGTGAATTACTAATGGCCCGTGCCATTCAAAAGGAAGCCATCAATGATCAAAAAGCCAAACTGATCGAAATTGAGAACAGTCGCCAACTGACCAACCTGCGGTTCAATGGCCTGCTCATACTGGCTATTATCATTGTGCTTGTCGTGGTATACCTGTATCGCAACAAGCGCCGCTTGCATCGGCAGGAGCAGGCTTTGAAAGAATTGCAATTAAAAGAAACCGCCAAAGAGTTGTCCATGGCCCAACACCAGTTGCAGGACTTTACCCGCAATATTGCAGAAAAAAATAAACTGATTGAAAATCTCGAAGAACAGTTTGGCGCCAATAAGATACTGGAGGAGTTGCAACAGAGCATCCTGCTTACGGGAACAGACTGGGGACGGTTTCGGGATCTCTTTGAACAGGTATATCCGGGATACCTGCAAAGGCTCAATGAAAAAATACCGGGCATTAGCCCATCTGAAATTAGGTTGATGGCATTGACCAGGTTGAATTTTTCCAATAAAGAAATGGCCGCTGCCCTGGGCGTATCGGCTCAGGCCATCCGTGTTACCTGGCACCGGCTACGCAAAAAAGCCGGGTTGCAGGAAGAAATGAGGCTGGAAGAGTGGGCCAGCCGTTTGTAACGTTTTGTAACGCTGCCTGTAACCCCCTGTAATGGGGAGAATATATCAATAAAGGTTGTTATTTCAGTTCTTGTGGCATTTTACTGCCAACCCTGAAAATATGCGCCTCAGAAAAACCACCCGTTCTCTTAGTTGCCTTTTTAACAGGTCTTTTCCGTTTTATAAACACTACTGCATTTTTTTATATGCATGCCTGGCAATAGCCGGCGATGCCGGCGCACAAAACAATTATACGGTATCATTAACAGGTAATCCCTTGGTTACTACAGGATGGACCTATGGTGGGGCAGCCAGTATTGCTGGCAATACCATGGTCCTTACCACCAACAGCAGCGCTGCCGGTTATTATGGGTACGTTTACCACAATACGCCTCTTTACCTGAGCCAGTGTTCCCAGTTTACCGTGTCCTTCGATTTCCAGATCAACAATCCAGGAAGTTATACGCATGCGGATGGGATCACTTTTTATTACCTGGTCAATCCACCCGATGCTTTTGGAAATGGTTCCAGTATTGGCCTGCCCAACTATGCGAATGGATTTGCGCTGTTGTTGGATACCTACAATAACGATACGCGGGCGGATAATCCGCGGGTGAGCCTGCATGCCTTTGATGGAAGAACCTGGTTTTATAATGAAGGTAATGATGGTACCCTGGTCAGTAATTTGGCTGGTGGCCAATCGTATGTTACCGACGGCAACTGGCATACATGTGTACTTACTTACAATAATGGAAACCTTTCTGTTTCTATGGATGGGGGCGCCCCCGTTGTAACGGGTTTTTACAATATCAATTTTCGGGGTTATTTTGGGTTCAGCGCTAGTATTGGCGGCTTCTCCAGTCAGCACCAGATCCGCAATGTGCAGATAACAGGCGCCATTCCTCCCAACCCGCCTTATTTAAATAAGCAGGTCATCAATTATTGCCAGAATGATGGGGCTGTATCTCTTAGCCCTGCCGGTACTTATTACCGATGGTATGATGTACCCAATGGTGGTACCGCGATCCCTGCACCCTTGCCATCTACAGTAACTCCAACTACCAAATCCTGGTACGTAGAAGCCCTCAGTATATCTAATGGATGTTACAGTTTGCGTAGCGAGGTAGAGGTAGTGGTAGATGCCCTGCCAGCAGCTCCTGTTGTTACCAATCGTATTCAATATTGCGTCGGTGCTACCTCAACAGCGCTTAGCGCAACGGGTACCGGGTTGAAATGGTATACCAGTCCTTCCCTGGGTATTGGAAATGCGACAGCTCCTACACCCGCTACAGCTTCACCAGGCACCACCAGTTATTATGTGAGTCAAACCAATGCAGCGGGTTGCGAAGGGCCCCGGGCAAAGATAGATGTGGTGGTTTATGGCGCACCCTCACCCCCTTCTGCAGTTTCCCCTGTTAACTGGTGCGAAGGAGCTACTGCCACTGCACTTACTGCAACAGGGCTCTCCCTGCAATGGTATACCGGCCCTGCTACGGGCACCGGCAGTGCCACGGCTCCCGTACCTTCTACCATTTCAACCGGCACAACCAGTTATTATGTGAGTCAAACCAGTGTGCAAGGTTGTGAAGGGGCGCGCAGGCAAATTGATGTGGTTGTCAATCCCAATCCCCAGGCGCCTGGTGTCTCCAGCCCCATTGCCTGGTGTGAAGGTGCCACAGCAACAGCACTCACTGCCACAGGCACATCCCTTAAATGGTATACCCTGCCAGCCAGTGGACCGGCCAATGCTTTGGCGCCCGTGCCATCAACAGCTGCCGCAGGCACCACTCCTTATTATGTGAGTCAATCAGCAGCGGCAGGCTGTGAAAGTCCGCGTGCCCAATTGGATGTTGTTATTAATCCTTTACCGGCTCGCCCCATCGCTACCAGTCCTGTTGTTTATTGTGAGGGAGCAACACCTGCCGCCCTGGTAGCTACCGGCAACGCTTTACAATGGTATACGCAATCAGCCAACGGCACGGGTAATACAATAGCCCCTGTACCGTCTACATCCCAGGTTGGTACCGTATCTTATTATACGAGTCAAACGAGTACTGTTGGTTGTGAAGGTCCCCGGCAACAAGTCGATGTGGTGGTAAATCCAACACCTGCCGTTCCGCAACCTTCCTGGAATGGGCCGCTGTGCGAAGAGCAAACACTGCAATTGGCAGTAACCTCTACACCGGGCGCCACATTTAGCTGGACCGGACCCCTGGCATTTACCAGTTTAACACAAAATCCCAGTATTGCTCATGCCACGCCAGCTGTTTCGGGCAATTATTTAGTTACTGCCACCATTGGCAATTGTGTTGCCCTGCCAGCCAGCCTGCCTGTTGTAGTGAAACCTAAACCGGCAACGCCTCGCGCCAGCGCCAATACGCCGATTTGTGAAGGGTTTCCCTTGCAACTGACGGCTTCTGTTATATCAGGAGCTACTTATGCGTGGACAGGGCCAGCTGGTTTCACAGCTGCATCTCAAACTGCCAACATACCTTATGTAATGCCTGCAGCATCAGGTACCTATCAGGTAATAGCTACTGTAAACGGCTGTCATTCAGAAACAGCTACTACCCAGGTGCTGGTCAATCCTACACCAGCAGCGCCATTAATCAAAGAGCAAAACAATAAAACTGAAATATGTGCAGGAGAGACAGTCGTCTATTCAGCCCTCTCTCCTGATGCAACAGATTATAGTTGGAGTACAGGGGTGCACGGCAATACACTCACAACAGGAAAAGCAGGCAATTATCAGGCAAAGGCCATTAGTGCTGCCGGATGTATTTCACCAGCCAGTAATACCCTTTTACTTGTTGTTCATCCCCTGCCTGCCGGAACAATTGTACAAACAGTAAGTGGCACCGGAGTAACAAGGTCATGGCGTTTGCAGGCCCCCATGGGAGCCAGCTATCTATGGAATACAGGTGAGACCACCCCGGCTATTGTTGTAAGATCATCCGGCGACTATGATGTGACGGTAACCAGTGATGAAGGGTGTAAAAAAATATTCGATACGCATATAGGGCCACAGCCATTAAGTATTCCCAATACTTTTTCGCCCAATGGTGATGGTATCAATGATTACTGGACGATCCCTGAATTAAAAAACCATCCCAATGCACTGGTCACCATTATTAACCGGGATGGACAAACTGTATTAGAGACCGGCAATTTCACGCGCTGGGATGGCAGGATCAATGGCAAGCCCCTGCCAGCGGGTGTATACTTCTACGTAGTGCGTACCAGCGCAGGTACCGAACCGTACAAAGGATGGCTTAACCTGATAAGATAAATGCTGATAGTTATCATCCCTTAGTGTTACTCCAATGAGAATACATATTATCATACTACTGGTGTTTGCATCGATCAATTGCCTGCAGGGGCAAACCCGTCCACAGCAGTCACTATACATGGCGAATTATACCTTCCTCAATCCGGCTGCATTTGGATTGGAGGGGTATGGTCAGGTGCAAACAGGTATACGCCAACAGTGGGCAGGCATTGATGGCGCCCCCGTCACTACCTGGATCAGTGGTACCATGCCAGTGAGGAACAGGAACCAGCCGGACTGGGAGGCGTATGATGTGGAAAATAATGAGCTGCTTTTTGCCGGTCATGGGTTGGGTTTTAATATGTTTCAGGATAAGATTGGTCCCTATTCAACTATTAATTTGAATTTGGGATACGCTTACCACCTGCCTTTATCCTCTACCCTGGCGTTATCGATGGGAGTATCGGGAGGAATACAACAGGTACGGTACGATGTATCGAAAAGTATTTATCCTGATCAGCCTTATGATCCGGCGGCTACCGGCCAGGCTGCCATACTCAAAAAATATTCACCCGATCTCAATGCCGGCTTACTATTGCGTAATAAAAAATTCTTCCTGGGCGCCTCCCTGATCCAGATCCTGCCTTCCAGGTTTGTGGATGTAACTCATAGCCGTTCAAAATACAAACCCCAGCTATTAACAGCAGGCGGTTATTGTTTTGATCTTGATGAGGAGGGCATGGTCCTGTGGTTGTCGGGTATCGTGAAATCGGATTTCATCAGCCCGTTACGATATGATGTGTCGGCCAAACTGAGGTACCGTACCATCTGTTGGATGGGACTCTCTTACCGGATGGAAGATGCCATTGGTGGAAGTGTTGGCGTAAATATTACACCTGCCATCCTGGTGGGTTATAACTACGATTGGAGCATTAATAAATTGAGATCGTCCTATAGTAAGGCAAGCCATGAGCTGTTGTTGGGGTACCGCTTTCTGCGTGAAGGTCAAAGCAATGTGTCCCGCGTGCGCTGGTAAGCATTTATTCATCTTATAAAAGCAAAGGGGGCCAATGCAGTGGCCCCCTTGCTATTATTGAACGTAACGCTTAGCTTTTATTGAATATCCCAGAAAAGTTTAACTGTTAATTTATCATTTGCCTTTACTGCTTCATAATTAGTAGGGTTGAAAGTTTGTTCTGCACTTGGGTATACCCACCGTACAGGTGGTTGCTTTTGATTGCTGGAATTATCAGTTTCAAAACTAAATACCGGAGCATCCAGCCGCCTGTTCTCGGCCCAGCTTTCTACTGGTTGAACCACACTGTAGTGCAGCCATTTTTGCGTGGCAATCAGTTTTAGTTTGTCGGGTGTTGTAGCTGCATTATTCCAGTTTACCCCTGCACTGGCAATATAATTGTTTACTTCTGTTGCATTGGTTGGAACAAGAGCAGGCGATGTGTTGTCCTTACTAAATGTCCTTAACCAATAATAATACTCAATTGATTTGGCTATACCTGTTTCATAAGCTGTTTTGGCAGCAGCATCGTTGGCGGCTTTCAGGTAATACTCTGCCAACAGGAAATTTACTTCAGCAGCTGTCATGATCATGCCTGGAAAGTATTGGTTGCGGCTCACGGTTGAACGATTGTAGATAGCCAATGTTCCGCCAGCTATTAACGCATTTTGAGTAGACCGGTTCAAGGTTTGATCCAGCCCGGTATAAGCTCCGGCAGCATTGGCGCCGGGTTCAAACAGGGCGCGTAACCTGGGGTCGCCATTGGCTTTCATGTGATCGATCATTACCTTCCCGGCTGTATTGCCTGCACTGCTTTCCAGTCCATCCCTGAATCCTTTGGCGGTAATATCTGTTCCGAAATCAAACACACTGACTTTTACATTGTCATCGTTGGTTAATACGATGGGATAGGTAGCTGGTGCGGCCAGGATTTGAGCTATTTCAGTATTTACCCTTGATTGGAAGCTGGCTACACCCGATACCCTGGTCAGCATTCTTAAACGCAATGAGTTACAATACTTTTTCCAAAGCGTCAGGTCTCCTCTGTTTACCAGGTCCTGAGTTTTGAACTTGGCAACGAGTTCGGCCCTGATTGTAATACTGTTTAGTTCGGTAGAAAACCCTTTCAGATCGTCCAGCATTTTGGTGTAAATGGTAGCCGCATCATCATATTTGGCCAATGCACCTTTGTAGTCATTTCTATTGGCACTCAATTTCCCGGCTTCAGTCCAGGGAATATTACCATGCAGGTCTACTATTTTCTGTGTTTGGTCATATAAGAAAATAGTGGCCAGGATCATATAGAAACGCAGCTCAGTTTGCTCGGCAGTGGAGAGTTTTCCATATATGGTTTCGAGCTCCCTATACTGGCTCAGAGTATAGTAATAATCGTTCCAGCGGTCAGTGATACTGGCCGCGCCGGGTACATATTGATTGTCACCATTTTCCCAGCCAACGGCCTGGGTATAATGAAGCATGGTTGTTCTGAGTACCACAAAATAATCCCAGTAGGTAGGTACCACATATCCATGTTGTCCTTTATCGGAGTTGCCCCATATATAAGAAGTGATAAAACCTGAGAACTGTTTGTCGACAGTTGTTACAGCTACCTTGGAAGGGTCTGCATACGTGTCGGAGAAATCCGACTTTGTGCAGCTGTTAAAGCCAAGCAGCGCCAGTGCTGCTATTTGTATTGAAAATATCTTTTTCATGTAATGAGTTTTGTTATAGTACTGGAATAAGCGTTTAGAGACCTGCTCTTAACATAACACCAAAGGTCCGGGTGGAAGGATTGGTACCTGCATTGGTAACCGATTGGAACCACCTGGATCCCGCTACTGTTTGTTCTGCATCCATGTTCTTTATGGTACGATATAGATAGAACAGGTTGCGGCCAAATACGGAAAGTTGTATGCGCTTGAATCCTACTTTTTCTGTTAACCTGGTGGGCAGGCTATAGGCCAATGAAATTTCCCGCATCTTGATGTAGGAATTTTTCTTTATATACAACTCATAACGGGAAGAGCTGTATTGTGGGCCACCCCAGTTATACGTATTCCAGTAATAATAAGCCTGTGATATTACATTTGTATTGGCATCCCCATTAGCGGTAACTCCCTGCATCAGCATACCATCATTGTATACTTTTTCTCCATTAGGTCCTTGAGCTGCTGTTGTTTGAACTCCCTTACCGGCAGCATTTACATAATAGCTCAAGCCGCCATGCTCCTTATCCATATAGTTGAGGCTCTCTTCCAGCAATCCACGGCTGATCATCCAGTTAATGCCGGTAGGCATTACGTGTCCGCCAAAACGGAAGTCCATCAATACATCCAATGAAAAGTCTTTGTAGCTAAATGTGTTGAAAAAGCCACCCACTACTTTAGGCATCGCATTACCTACTTTTACCAGCTTAGCATCCAACTTGTATAAGCCACTGGGGTCTACAATCTGCTCTCCCTTGGCATTGGTAGCAACCGGGTGAGCATAAAAATCACCCATTGCTTCTCCTACCTTCGAAATTAATTGAGCAGCGTTGCCATCATAATCTGAATGTACTATCTCTGTTGAACCATCGGTCAGTTTTTCCACTACGTTCTTATTGAAGGCAAAATTGATCCCGGCATCCCAACGAAAATCCCTGCCTCTTACGGGTGCTCCGGTAAGACCAATTTCAATACCCTTATTCCTTAATGTACCGATGTTGGTAAGTATAGAATTGCCCCCTGTACTACCTGGTATAGTGATCGGTAATATCTGGTCCCTGATCTGACCATTGTAATAAGAGATGTCGATACCCAGGCGGTTGTTCAGGAACTTAGCTTCTAACCCTACTTCAATCTCATGTTTTTCTTCCGGACGGATGGCATCATTACCAAAATCACGTGGAATAGTAGTATAAAGCACTGCCTGACCATTGGTTTGCTGTACGCCTAATGTGTTTTGGGTATAAGCAATATTGGCTGCATACAAATCGGGATAATTACCTACGATACCCCAGGAGGCACGTATTTTACCATAATTGACAAAAGCGGGCAGCTTAAAAGCTTCTGACAGTAAGAGGCTTGCATTTACTGAAGGGTATACAAAACTATTTCTGTCGGGGTGCATAGTAGAAGTCCGATCGCGGCGTATCGTTCCTTCTAAAAACAGGAAGTCTTTGTAACTGCCATTGATCGTTCCAATAAAGGCATCCCGCACCAGCCTGCTGCGGAAATTAAGTGCGTCACTGGCTCCAGGTGTGTTCACAGAAGCCTTGATGTCGAACCAGTTCTCCACACTCAAGCCGCCATTTGTTTCTCTTTGAACCGAGGTAATATTTGTCTTCGTAGCAGTATATCCACCCATTACATTCATTTCAATTTCGGGTGTGATCTTTTTGGTATAGGTTAACAAAACGTCGCCATACACAATTGTACTTTGCAAATTCCTGACTCCAAAATAGCCCGAATACCCAAACGCCAGCGGCAGATCTGAGGTATTTTTGCTTTCTCCTCTTTCTGATGTGAAGTCCGTAGCAATCCTTGCGCGTAACTTCAGGTCGTTAATGATCTGCCAGTTATTGGTAAGGCTGGCGATTACGCGGTTACTCATTTCATCTTCATTATACTCTTTCACACGCCATACATAATCGGCCAGGTCGGCTTTGAAACCAGGTAGCTTGATATTTTCAGTCGGCGTCAGGCTCTGATTTGATCCTGTAACAAACTTGTATCCCCGGCTTGTTTTGTATTTGTCGAGGTACCAGTCGGCATGCTCAAAACGCCCCATCATACCTGTAAAGTTGTTGATCATCCGGTCAATAGAGTATGGACGGTTCTTTGTGTGCTGATTAATATAATTGATCATCACATCAGTTGTGAATTTTTTGCTGATCCGGAAGCTACTGTTCAGGTTGGCAATGTTTTTAGTGTTTTCAGCACCCAAACTTACCCCCTGGTTGTCCTGACGTGTTAATGAAAAACGCACATTGGCATTTTCCGAAGCATGGGTCATGGACACGTTCACACTTGAATTATTGGCTGTTCTGTAAAGGCTTTTATAGTTATCCTTCTGCGCTTCATAGGGCCTTATTTTTCCGTCCCAGCCTACAGTAGGTTTGCCATCGAATTTGGGCCCGAAGTTGATGGTAAAACCCAATACACCTCTTGTTTCCTTAACCCCATCGCCATCAAGGTCCTGGTAAATGAAACCTTCAGCATCTTGTCCGGCATTGTTCACATTCAATGGAGCACCAGGACCGCGTACGTTTTGGTATTTGGGCAGGAAGGCTACCTCATCACGGCTGTAATTGGCATTCACATCCACGCTGAAACCTTTTTTACCCTTGCCACTCTTGGTGGTAATGAGTACTACACCATTCACGGCTTCAGAGCCATAGAGAGCAGCTGCCGATGCACCCTTTAGAATTGAAATGTTGTCGATGTCTTCGGGGTTAATGTCCAGCAAGCCATTACCTCTCAGGCGCTGATCGCCATAATAATCATTGTTCTTTACCTCTCCATCACGGATGGGTACACCATCCAGTACGATCAAAGGCTGACTTTTACCTGTAATTGAGTTGATACCGCGGATGGTAATGTTTACCGCGCTGGTAGCGCCACCAGGTGTTGTACCAATACGTACCCCGGGGGCTTTACCATACAGGGCTGAAGCGAAGTTGGGCGAACCAGCCTGCGTAATATCTTCCGATTTGATGGTGCTCACCGCATAGCCCAATGCTTTTTGCTGGCGTGTGACCCCCAAAGAAGTAACGACTACTTCCTGTAAAGCACCCTGTTTTTCCTGTAAGGAAATCGTGTACCGGTCGCTACTGCCTGTTTGGATCTCTATAGGATCGAATCCTACATAACTTACTTCCAGTTTGCCATTGGAGCTGATCTGGATGGTAAAGGCCCCCCGGTCGTTCGTTAAAGCGGTGTTGTTCGTCCCCTTTTCTTTGACTACTGCATTTGGCAACGCAGTGCCTTTGCTGTCCTGCACTACTCCCGTAACGGTTTTCTTTTCCTGGGCTTGCAATACGTTAGTCACCAGAAGCATGCAGAGGAAAGCAAATAATCTACCAATTTGCACTCTCATTGTAGTTGTTTTGGTTGTTAAATAATGATGTTAGTTTTGTGCTATGTCCTTCAATCTTTGGGTAGGAAAATATTTAGCAGGATAAGGTCAATTAGTTATGCTACTTTTTCTTGCTTCTTAAATAAATGGTCGTGCATATTTTTCTCAAAGTGCTCCATGACCAATGCTGCAGCGCCTGTTAAACCAGCCTCAAAACATAACCTGGAGATAGTAACTTCCGTGTTCTCTGCAATTTTGGGTATGCAGTGCTCATTGATAGCCTGCTGAATAGGTGGTAGCCAAAGCCGGCCGGCGGCGGCTCCTCTGCCACTTAATACCACCAACTCGGGATTGAGCAGGTGTATAAGAATGGCAATACCTCTTCCTATATTATACCCTGCTTCAGAAAAAAGGCTCACCGCAAACTTGTCGCCTTTTAGAGCTGCTTCTACAATGTCCTGTATCGTATCTTCTACATGTGCGCGCGGCAAGTCCTTCAGTAAGGATATATTGCCTTGCTCCAATCCCCGTACTGCTTTTTCGGCCAGGATCAGGAGAGATGCCTCTGTTTCCAGGCAGCCGCTCTTTCCGCAACTGCACATCTTATTATTCATAAATACCGGGATATGGCTAAACTCGCCGGCAAATCCATTATATCCCCTGAACAACTCACCTTTCAGGATCAATCCCAATCCAATACCCCAACTGATATTCACCACCATCACGTTCTGCCGCTTTTGGGCAGCTCCCAACCTTAATTCGGCCAGTGCGATCAGGCTCGAATCATTATCGATCAATACCGGTACGCCTATGTGCGATTCGAAATAACTCACAATACTCCCTCCACTAACCTTTAGAAAAGAATGGTTGATCCCTTTGCGCACATCTACAAAACCCGGCATCCCAATACCCACACCAGCTATCTTTTCTTTCGGGATACCCGATTCATGGATAAATGCTTCAATAGCATCTGCCAGTTCCTGCAGGGCATGCGGGTTATTTGTCAGTTTTAATTCCACATGTACCTCTTGCCCCACCCGGTTATTGTGCATATCTGTCAATGACATCCGTGTGATCAATTGATCCATAGCCACAGCAACCACATACAACAGATCGCGCCGCACTGAATACATCTGGGGCCGCCGGCCACCCGTTGAGGAGGCCAGGCCTGTTTCTATCACATAGCTCTCCTCAACCAATTCGCTCAATACCCGCGCGGTGAGTGGAATACTCCGCTTGATGAGCAAACTCAGATCTGCACAGGAAAGCGGCCCTTCGAAGTATAGGTGCTTGATGATTTTCCGCTTGTGCATGGTCTGTTTATCGGGCATCGACGCTACTATTAAACCGCAAAACTTTTATAAGTATTGTGTTAAGTTAGCAATACTTCTTAAAAAAATAACAAAACATTGTGTATTTATTAAAATTTGAATGGAAATAGTTAATAATTGAATGAAAGTAGTCTTGGTTTTTGCAGAAGATCAACCTTTTATCCCATATCCCTGGCGACTGCCTGAAAAATGGATGAGGCAGTTTGAGAAATGGACAGATACCCCCAGGAGCATGTTAATCGGAGGAAAGCTTTTGGCCGGAGTAAGACTATATGATTGATATAGTAAGTAACCCTATATGATCCAGCATGCAAAACCTTGCGTATCTTTTCGCAAAATTTGGTTCATTTAATAAAAAGTTTAATAAGTGTCAGAGAAGCAGGCTGTTTACAAGAAGTCTTTGATTAAGCATTTATATTTTAATGGCAAACTCTCCTGTGCCGAATTAAGCAGCTTAACTGAAAAAAGTCTACCGCATACAGCCCGCGCATTGAATGAATTGATGGAAGAAGGAGTAGTACGCGAATCGGGTCATGCCAGTTCTACCGGGGGGCGCAGGCCACAGGTATATACAGTTAACCCGGATATTTTTTATGTGATCTCGGTGGCCATGGACCAGTTCATTTCTCACATTAGCATTTTGAACATGTCCAACCAGATAGTGGCCGATGTGGAACGTATTGAGTTGGATCTCCAATCAAACACACAGGCTTTGCAGGAACTGGGCCGGCATCTTGGTCAGTTTATTCTAAAATCCGGCATTCCAAGGGAAAAAATTGCGGGTATCGGTATCGGCATGCCCGGATTTGTTGATGGCCAGAAAGGCATCAATTATTCATTTCTCAGTACTAACAACAACAGCATCACCCAGTACATTGAATCTGTTACGGGTTTACCGGTATTAATCGATAATGATTCCAGTTTAATAGCCCTGGCCGAATGGAGATTGGGGGCGGCGCGCCAAAGGCAAAATGCAATGGTGGTCAATATTGGCTGGGGTATTGGATTGGGTATGATCCTCAACGGCAGCCTTTTCAGGGGGCAAAATGGATTTGCCGGGGAATTTAGCCATATACCGCTATTCACCAACAATAAGATCTGTAACTGTGGCAAAATGGGATGTCTTGAAACGGAGACTTCATTGCAGGTTATGGCGGAAAAGGCCATCAAAGACCTGAAAGAAGGAAGGGCCTCTGTTTTGAGGAACCTGTCGTTGGGACACCTGGAAGAAACCAGTAAATTAATCATGGAAGCCGCAGCAAAAGGAGATAAGTATGCAGTAGAGTTACTATCACAGGCTGCTTATCATATTGGCAGGGGTATTGCCATCCTGATACATATCTTAAATCCTGGCCTGATCGTACTCAGCGGGCGGGGGGCACTGGCCGGCCGCCTTTGGCTGGCGCCAATACAGCAGGCGCTGAATGAGCATTGCATTCCTAAAATAGCAGAAAATATAGAGATCATGATCTCGCCGCTTGGTTATCATGCCGAACGCCTGGGTGCTGCGGCCCTGGTGATGGAACATTTTGATGAACTGCGTATGCACAGGAAAAAGAAGGAGCTTTTAATAAACTGATCCCCTCTTCCTCACACCTCCTGCCGTCCACCAACCGGTTATAATACTGTCTCCCTATTGGATCAAGAATCGCCCATGTTGATTTTGGCAAACAGTCTGTATAAGAATTGATTAGTTGAAAATTGAGCGCCCTGCCCTCATCTTTTTGGTGACTTTTTTAATGTCCTCCCTCGGCAGGCAGGATCGTTTTTTTAGTATAGGGTCTGTGCAAACAGTGTAGTCTGGACAGGATAAGTTTTTAAAATAATTATTTAACTTTTGTTATTATTTTAAAAAGTTCTGTATCTTTTCCAAATTATTCGATTGCTTGACCAAATATTAAACAAGTGTCCGAGAAACAGACCCTTTATAAGAAGTCGTTAATCAAGCACTTATACTTTGACGAGAAGCTGTCATGTGCTGAATTGAGTCTTTTAACCGACAAGAGCCTGCCCCATACTGCCCGTGCGCTGAATGAACTGGTAGAGGAGGGGATAGTACAGGAATCTGGCCATGCCAATTCCACCGGAGGACGCCGGCCTCAGATCTATTCCCTGACGCCAGATATCATGTACGTGGTATCGGTAGCCATGGACCAATTCATTACACGCATCGGCATCCTGGATATGGCCAACCAGGTAGTGGACAAGGTAGAGCGGATAGAGTTATCGCTCCAGGGAAACCCCAACGTCCTCCAGGAACTGGGCCAGCACCTCAGCCAGTTTATTCTCCGGTCGGCCATTCCAACCGATAAAATTGCAGGTATCGGTATCGGCATGCCGGGATTTGTAGATGGCCATAAAGGCATCAATCACTCCTTTCTAAATCCAGTCCAGGAAAACATCATCAGCTATATTGAATCGGTTACCAATTTACCGGTATTAATAGATAATGATTCCAGTTTAATAGCCCTTGCCGAGTGGAAGCTGGGGGCGGCGCGCCGGCGGCAAAATGCCATGGTGATCAACATTAGCTGGGGTATTGGGTTGGGCATGATATTGAATGGAAGCCTGTTCAGGGGGCAAAACGGCTTTGCCGGTGAGTTTAGCCATATTCCCCTGTTCACCAATAACAAAATTTGTAACTGTGGTAAAATGGGTTGCCTGGAAACAGAAGCTTCCCTGCAGGTAATTGCTGAAAAAGCCATTCATGGTTTAAATGAAGGAAGAACCTCCATCCTCAAGAACCTTTCTCCTATACATATTGAAGACACCAGTAAGGTCATTATGGAAGCTGCCGTAAAAGGCGACAAGTATGCAGTAGAATTATTGTCGCAGGCTGCTTATCATATTGGTCGTGGTGTTGCCATCCTTATCCACATTTTGAATCCCGAATTGATCGTGCTGAGCGGAAGAGGTGCCCTGGCAGGCCGGCTTTGGCTGGCGCCTGTGCAACAGGCGCTTAATGAACACTGCATTCCTAAAATAGCAGAGAACATTGAGATCATGATCTCGCCGCTTGGCTATCATGCCGAACACTTGGGTGCTGCAGCCCTGGTGATGGAACATTTTGATGACATTCCCATGCACCGGAAAAAAACAAGAGCTCTTTTTAGTCTGAATAATAGGGCGTGACTGACCCCTTTCTAATTAGTAAACAAAACAAAACAAACTGCAATGAAAAAATTGCTTTGCCTGTCGCTGCTATTATGCTTTGCGGCCCTGTGTAGCCTCAACGTAAGTGCACAGGAGAAAAAATGGGTATCGGGAATCCTTAGAGATCCCCGCGGGAACCCGGTAGCCTCTGCTACGGTAGTTGAAAAAGGAACGACCAATCAAACCCTGTCGGATGGAGAAGGTGCCTTCCGTCTGCAGGTAACACCAGGCGCCACGCTGGTGATTTCTTCCGTAGGTTTTAAAGCGCTGGAAGCACCAGCAAGTACTTCTGCTGCCCTGCATCTTGTTATTCAGCCTACTGCTGCCGATCTGAATGAGGTAGTAGTAACGGCCCTTGGTGTTAAACGGCAGAAAAAATCATTGGGTTATGCAGTGCAGGAAGTAAAAGGCACTACCCTGCTGGATGCCCGCGAGCCCAACCTTACCAATGCCTTAACGGGCGTAGTGGCCGGCTTGCAGGTGATCCGCTCCAGTACAGGCCCTGCAGGTTCTTCCAGAATTACGCTGCGTGGTAACAATTCTCTGACTGGTAAGAATCAGCCGCTGATGGTGGTGGATGGTATACCGGTAGATAACTTCATCGGTAATTCCAAAGACAATAACGACTTTTTTAATCCTGGTCTCGACATGGGCAATGGCCTGGCGGATATAAATGCCGGCGATATCGAATCAATCTCTGTATTGAAGGGGCCATCTGCTGCTGCCTTGTATGGCAGCCGTGCAGGTAACGGCGCTATCCTCATTACCACCAAGACTGGCAGGAAACAAAATGGACTGGGTATCCAGGTGTCTTCTACACTAGGTGTGGAAAGCATCTTTACGCACCCCGACCGGCAAACGAGCTTTGGTATGGGATCAAACGGGGCTTATGCACCTACTGCAGCAGAAAGCTGGGGACCTAAGATCACGGGTCAAACGGTTACCAACTGGAAGGGGCAAAGTGAGCAGCTCAGCGCTTATAATAATGTAAAGAATTTTTATGAGTCGGGCCTTACACAAAACCACAACGTTTCTTTCCAGCAACAGCTGAACAATACCTCGGTGTATACTTCTTTGAATTACCTCAACGACAAGAGTATGATACCGGGTACCAAACTTACGCGTGTGAACCTGACCGCCAGGGCAGTGAGCAAGTTTGGTAAAGACAACCGATGGACTACGGATACGAAGATCCAATACTCCAGCGCCAATGCCCAAAACAGACCCATTGCAGGCTTGAATGCCAGCAACTATGCAGCGTTGTTGTACAACCTGCCTGTTTCTCTGGACATCCGCCAGTTTGATCCCCCCGTTAACCAATTCGGCAGCATGATCTGGTATGATGCGAGCAATCGGGTTAATCCATACTGGAGCACCAAATACAACCTTAACCAGGACGTACGGGATCGTTTCATTATGAATGGATCGATTAAATACAGCTTTGCTTCCTGGCTCAATGCTGAGGTAAAAGGTGGTGCTGATATGTATACTACCAATTACAACAGCAAATTATATGCTGGTAGCCCGCTGGCTGCCAATGGAAGGTTCAACGTAGGTAAGCAAACTTATACTGAGTTCAATTACAGTACGCTCATTACGGCACAGAAAGAGAACCTTTTTGGCAAGCTGGGTGGTAGTGCCTCGGTGGGTGGTAACCTCATGCAACAAAAATCATCGAACGTAGGTATCAATGCCGGTGAACTGGAAGTGCCAAATCTTTTCTCTGCTACCAACGGAAAAGGCACCCCTACACTAACGGATGATTATAGCGAGCGCAAGATCAACTCTGTTTACGGAACGGTAGGGCTTAATTGGGATGGATATCTGTTCCTGGACGCTACTTTCCGAAATGACTGGTCTTCTACGCTGCATCCGGATAACCGTTCTTTCTTCTATCCTTCTGTGAGCCTTTCTTATGTATTCACTGAATCATTTAAGGGGCTTCCTTCCTGGATCAGCTATGGAAAGTTGCGTGGTTCTTATGCTACGGTAGGTAATGACCTTGATCCCTATCAGTTGTACAATACTTATACGATCGGCCGCGATCCCAATGGTAATACAACTGCAACCAGGAAGCCTATTAAGTTTGATAAGAATGTAAGAAGCGAACTGATCAAATCCACTGAGCTGGGTGCTGAATTGCGTTTCCTCAACAACAGGATCGGTCTTGATTTCAGTTATTATAAATCAAATGCTACGCGCCAGCTGATCAACCTGCCGATGGACCCCATGAGTGGTTATACTTCCCGGAAGATCAATGCGGGTGATATCCAAAACAGTGGTATTGAGCTGATGCTGGATGCACGGATACTCAGCAATCCAAATGGCTTTAGTTGGAACCTGGCTGCTAATTTCTCCCGGAATCGTAACGTAGTGAATGAGATCTCTGATAAAGACAGTGTGAACAAATACCAGCTGGGTATTTTTGATGCAGTGAGTGTGCAGGCTGTGAAAGGTGAATTATATGGTGAGATATATGGAAGCACTTTCCTGCGTGTAACGGACACCAAGAGCGCCTATTTCGGACAGCTTATTTTGAATGGTTCGGGCTTGCCTCAAACAGGTTTGCAAAATCAGCGCCTGGGTAATCAACAGGCTACTGCTTTGTTGGGTGTGACGAATACTTTTGGTTACAAAGGCTTCACGCTGGGTGTACTGGTAGATGCACGCTTTGGCGGCAAGATCTTCTCTGCTACACAGGTGGGTTTGCAGCGTTCAGGTAACGCAGCTGTGACGGTAGTGAATGGTGAGAGGGAAAACTTCACTGTAGGTGGAGTGGTGGTTGATGGTACTGGTTATAAGCCAAATACGACTGCTGTAACGCAGCAGCAATACTGGGCTCAGGTAACCAACCTGGGCAATGCCGGAATTACTGAGCTGAACCTGTACGATGCTTCCAACGTGCGCATCCGCAATGTACAACTCAATTACGATCTGCCATTGAAAATACTGTCAAAGACGCCTATTCAACGAGCTAAGATCGGTATCTCCTGCAACAATGTATGGCTTATCTCCAGCCACATGCGTGGCATGGATCCTGAAGCAGTATTTGCAACAGGTTCCAATGCGGTCGGTTTAGAAAACGTAAGCCCGCCCACTACGCGTACTGTATTGTTCAATCTGAGCCTTACATTCTAAATTTCAAACTGCATTACAATGAAAAAGCTAACAATAAAATCAGGACTCTTGCTCTCGGCCATCGCATTGCTGGCTTCCTGTAAGAAATTTGAAGACACCAATTTCGATCCCAAAAGTGCCAATGCCGATCAGGTGCAGGTAGAATATTTTCTCAACAATTCCATTGTTGGTGCCCAGATGGACCCGCATATTGCTGAGCGTGTGTATGTATTGTATTGGAAAACGGCCAGCCACCAGCATTTAAGTGGAGGTCTGTCCTCTGGCACGCCAGATGATTCATGGAGTACCGATTATTACCGGTACCTGTCGGAGTGGCTTAACAATGCCAATACGGCTATTCAGGTAGCTGATGAGAAAATTGATGCCGGTAAAGGAAAAACCTATACAGGCAATCTGAAACAGGTAGCCCGCATCTGGCGCGCTTACCTCATGAGTGAAATGAGCGACAACTTTGGCCCGATGCCTATTAATGCATTCCAGGGTGTGAATCCCCAGTTCTCCTCTGTGAAGGATGTGTATTACTATATGCTGGATGAATTGAAGGATGCTGCGGGAAAGTTGGATGTGGCGGTAGTACTCGCTACCGATCTTGATAAAAAAGATCCTGCTTATGGATACAATTGGGCAAAATGGAAACGGTATGCCAATTCGATGCGCCTGCGCCTTGCTATGCGTTTGTCTGAAGTAGATGCCGCTAAAGCAAAAGCAGAATTTGAAGCAGCAGTTACCGGGGAGCTTATTACAAATATGGACTTTGCCTTTCAGGTGCAGGAAAGAGCAGGTTGGGACCCACTTACAGGTGTGATGAGTCGTGAATGGAATGCACAAATACTCTCCACCACTATGGAGAATATCTATACGGGTCTTGGCGGTATTAAGAGTATCGACCAGGTGCCTGATTCCATCAAACCAATGGTGAAGCCTGCGGATTATGCTGGCTTAAAGCTTACTGATCATTTCTCTGCCATGAACAATGAGCCTTATGCAGGTTACTGGCTTGATGGTTTACCCAATTCCATCGATCCGCGTGCTTATAAGACCTTCCCCCTTGCCGGAGATTTTGGCAACAGCGATTTTGCAAAATATCCATCTTATGACCAGAATTCATGGATCACTACCAAACGTAATCTTATGAGTGCCACCAATGCAGTGGTAAAAACGCTGGATGGTAAGTTCACCTGGAACGGCTCGAATGGTGGCGACTGGGGTGTAAAAGGCACCCGTAACCAATGGCGTGGATGGATTGGTGCGGCGCCGCGCCTTGCTATGAAATTCAGGGGCAGTACTGCCAAACGTATCTTCTTTGCACCCTGGGAAACCTATTTCCTAATGGCTGAAGCAGCTGTGAGAGGATGGACGGTACCGATGGCAGGCAAGGATGCTTATGAGTCAGGTATCCAGTCGAGCCTGGAGTATTGGGGTGTTGGCAATTTTGGAGCGGCTTACAAAGCTTCTACAGATTTCAGCAGGCTCGGTACTTCTGTTAGTTGGAACCATGTAGCAGAGCCGCCAGCCAGTTATAACATGAACTATGTGGATGGCTATACGAATGCTGCGGGTAGTACTACCATTGCTTACCCAGTGAACAGCCTGTATAAAGGCGGTGCTGTAAGAAATGACCTACTGACGAAAGTTATTACGCAAAAATACATTGCTCAAATGCCCTGGGCGCCGCTGGAAAGCTGGAATGATTTCCGTAGGCTCGGACTGCCATTTATTGAGAATCCAACCATCGAAAATCCGCTTCCTAACCTGCCTGATCTGACTTCGGGTAATTATACCACCAGCAATGTGAAGTTTTTCCCGCAAAGACTGGCTTACCCGTCTTCGCTGAAAAATACCAACAGTAAAGGTTATGCACAGGCAGTGGACTACCTGGGCGGACCAGACAATGTACGTACACCACTTTGGTGGGCTAAGAAAAATTAGTAACGTTATTTGATCACTTCAGAGCTATATACGGGCTGGTCCTTTTGGGCCGGCCCTTTTTGTTGGAGAGAAAGAGGGGGGAAGCACCTACAAAGATGCTCTTATCGTAAGGTAAAAAGGAATGGCAATATGCTCGGTTGATCGTTCCAATATCAATTGAGCCGCCTTTTCACCCATCATCTGGAAATCACTGGAAATAGTGGTGATGCCATCCAGGATGATCTTCTTGAGTGGGGTTTCGTTGTAAGAGATCACACCTACTTGTTTGCCTACTTTTAATTTGGTAGCCAGTATCCTTTCAATCAGGGTTACCAGGTCATTCTCCATGAGGTTTATATAGGCTTCGCCTTCCTGGATGGGCTCGACTTCTATATCATGTACCACTTTATAATTGAAGGCATATTGATTACAGAAACGGTAAAACCCCTTTAGAATCTCCTGGGGGAAATAGGTATAAGCGGGGAAGATGATCTTTAAGGTATCGTACTTGCTCAGTTGCTGCAGGGCCTGTTCGAGGGCATTATAAATATCTTTTTCAAAGTTCTCATACACGGCGCCATACGCTCCGCCCACACCGGATACCAACTTGTCGAGCAGGATCAGTTTACTTTTGTCGATGATATTGATGATCTCATGCGCATTTTCACCGCCTTCCATAAAGTGGGGGATAATAACATAATGCGTATAGTCATCTTTTTTGTTCTCCAACAGTTTTTTGAAGAAAGCAAAGTCATTGTTGTAGATATAGAAATCCACACTGGCCATTTCGCCCAATGCCGCTACAAAAGCATCATACACGATCTTTTTATGGGGACTTAGTTTGTTGAATAGCAGGAATACCTTTAACTGGTGGTTGACCTCGGTGGTCTTCACAAAAAAGCCTTTGCCAGGTACTGAGCCCAATACGCCTATTTTTTTGAGGTGCTTATAGCCTTTCTCGGCAGTATCGCGGGATATCTCAAATTCAAAGCTTAGTTCATTGATCGAAGGGAGTATTTCATCCTTGACGATCTTACCATCGGCAATGGCTTTTACAATGGAATTAGCCAGTTGCAGGTACTTGGGGGTGGCGGAGTGATAGTCAATATACAGATGTTGATAGATGGGGGGCTTTTTCATCACAGCGGCATTCGTTAATTGTCAAACCTACAAAAAACTTGCGAAATGGCTCCATGCACCACCCCATGATGGTACATGATGGCGGACTAACTGAATCCGTCTACTTTTAATCACATTTTTATCATTCTTGCCAGGCCATATTGAAAAAAAATTATACTCATGGGAGCTATTTTAGGCGTTATTTTTCACTTTCTGGGAGGTTTTGCATCGGGAAGTTTCTACATACCTTTTAAAAAAGTAAAAGGCTGGGCCTGGGAAAGTTACTGGATCATAGGTGGCCTGTTCTCCTGGTTCATTGTTCCGCCACTGGCTGCTTATCTGACCATTCCAGGTTTTGGCAGCATTATTAGCTCAACCGGTTTTTCAGTGCTCAAATGGACTTATTTTATGGGTATCCTGTGGGGTATCGGGGGCCTTACCTATGGGCTTGGGGTCCGATACCTGGGTGTGTCACTCGGCAGTTCCATCATCCTGGGTTTGTGTTCCATTTTCGGGGCGCTCATCCCTTCGGTTTATTATGACCTGTTTCCGGAAGGGGGGAAGGATGCTATAACCGACTTGTTTTCACAACGCTGGGGGCAAATGGTGCTATTGGGTTTATTGGTATGTGTAATTGGTATCATCATTTGCGGCAAGGCCGGGGCCATGAAAGATAAGGACCTGGCCGGTAAAACAAAGGAAGCCAACCAGGAGTTTAAGCTGGGGCTGGGATTACTGGTAGCCATTATTTCGGGGGTACTAAGTGCCTGCTTTAGTTTTGGTTTGGAAGCCGGAACACCCATGGCCAGGGTGGCCAATGAAGCCTGGAAAGCCGCCCATCCTGGTGAAGGAGAGTTCTTATATCGTAACAATGTGATCTATGTGGTGTTATTATGGGGAGGCCTTACCACCAACCTCATCTGGTGTATGATACTCAATGCCCGCAACAAAACCTTTAAGGACTATACAAATAAACAAGCCCCGCTGGCCAAAAACTATTTATTCTCGGCCCTGGCCGGTACTACCTGGTTCCTGCAGTTCTTTTTCTATGGCATGGGCGAAAGCAAGCTGGGCAATGGCGCCAGCTCGTGGATATTACACATGGCCTTTATCATACTCATTGCCAATGCCTGGGGCCTGGCACTCAACGAATGGAAAGGAGTGAGCCGCCAAACAAAGAATACCATCATTGCCGGCATCCTGGTTATCCTGGCTTCCGTACTTATAGTAGGCTATGGTAATTACCTGAAACCGTAATTCATCGAAATAAATACCTGAAAATGTCTGTCACAGCATCAACATTTAAGCATGTTAGTTATTTGTGGAATGAAGCTACAGCGGCCGCCATGGCCGGTGATGAAGTGGCTTTGTTGATCTATCGTTCTAATCTTCTTGGCGCCGATCTGCGGCTTACCAATTATGGCGGCGGTAATACCTCCTGCAAAGTAATGTCCAAAGACCCACTTACGGGTAAGGAAACGGAAGTAATGTGGATCAAGGGCTCTGGTGGCGATATAGGCACCCTTAAAAAAAGCGGCCTGGCGGCATTGTATGTCGAAAGGCTGCGCAGCCTTACCAATGTGTACCGCGGTATAGAGCATGAAGATGAAATGGTGGAACTGTTCAATCATTGCATTTTTGACCTGGCTTCCAAAGCGCCTTCCATTGATACGCCCCTGCATGGTTTCCTGCCCTTTAAACATATTGATCACCTGCATCCTGATGCGGCCATTGCCATAGCAGCTGCAAAAGATGGGAAGCGTATTACACAGGAGCTTTTCAAGGGCACTATCGGTTGGGTGGAGTGGCAACGACCGGGTTTCGACCTGGGTCTCAAACTGAAGCAATGCCTGGATGAAAATCCCGGTATCAAAGGCATCATGCTGGGTTCGCATGGTCTTTTTACCTGGGGTGATACCGCTTATGAAAGTTATATCAATACCCTGGAGGTGATAGAGCGTTGTGCTGAATACATCGAATCAAAAACAAAGACAGATGCCATTTTTGGTGGCGCTACTATACAATCCCTGAAAAAAGAAGACCGCCTGAAACAGGCTGCACTGTTGGCTCCTGTATTGCGTGGTTTCTGCTCCAGCCATACCCGGATGGTAGGACATTTTACTGATGATGAACGGGTATTACAATTCATCAACTCGAAAGACCTGAACCGGTTGGCCCCGTTGGGCACCAGTTGCCCGGACCACTTTTTGCGTACCAAGATCAGTCCGTTGGTATTGAACCTGCAACCGGACGCAGACCTTACCAATGCTCATACGCTCAAAGAACAATTGACCGCCCCATTTGAAGCATACCGCAATATGTATGCTGAGTATTATACTACCTGCAAACATTCCAATAGTCCGGCCATGCGCGATCCCAATCCGGTGGTGATCCTGTATCCAGGCGTTGGTATGTTCACATTTGCCAAAGACAAACAAACGGCTCGCGTAGCGGCTGAGTTTTATACCAATGCCATCAATGTGATGCGGGGTGCCGAAGCCATTTCTTTTTATACCTCCCTGCCTCGGCAGGAAGCGTTCAATATTGAATACTGGTTGTTGGAAGAAGCCAAGTTGCAACGGATGCCGAAACCCAAAGCCTTGTCAGGTAAAATAGCACTGGTAACAGGCAGTGCCGGCGGCATTGGCAAAGCCATCGCACAGAAGTTTGCCGATGAAGGGGCCTGCGTGATCATCAACGACAATGATGCACAGCGGCTGGAAGGTGCGAAAGAAGAGTTTCAAAAGAAATATGGTAAAGATGTGTTCACTACAGCTGTGCTGGATGTTACCCGGGAGGCTGACATTGAAATGGCGTATACGGCAGCAACCCTGGCTTTTGGCGGAGTGGATATTGTTGTGAACTGTGCCGGGCTTTCCATCTCAAAACCTATTGAAGAGCATACTGAGCAAGATTGGGACCTCCTGTACGATGTATTGGTGAAGGGGCAATTCTTTGTAACCCAGGCAGCCGTAAACATCATGCGCAAACAAGGCCTTGGTGGTGATGTACTGAATATTGTGAGTAAGAACGCGCTGGTATCGGGGCCCAACAATGCAGGTTATGGTTCGGCCAAGGCTGCGCAGTTGCACCTGAGCCGCTTGAATGCTGCTGAATTGGGTAAGGATAATATCCGGGTAAATGTAGTCAACCCGGATGCAGTGATCTCCGATAGTAAAATTTGGGAAGGGGCCTGGGCCGAAGGGCGGGCTAAAGCGTATGGAGTAAAGGTGGAAGAGTTACCCGCTTTCTATGCCAAACGTACCTTGCTCAATGAGATCATCTTACCAGAGGATATTGCCAATGCCTGCTTTGTATTTGTAGGTGGTTTGCTGAACAAATCAACGGGCAACGTGCTCAATGTGGATGGCGGTGTTGCAATGGCATTTGTGAGATAAGGAACTGTGGCCTTGAGGCTCCGAGGCAGCAATGCACCGAGGTATATACCGCGGGATCGTTTCCTGTATTCGCTCGTTGCCTTGTTGCCTATATGGCTTGTTGCCTCTTAACGCTTTTAAAAAGTAAATGATTCAACCATGCAACGCGTTGCTTTCAAAATGACCCTTTTTAAAGGATTTGAAGAAGAATACCTCAAACGGCATGAGGCCATCTGGCCCGAGCTACAGGAATTGCTGAAGCAAACAGGGATCAGCGACTACTCCATTTTTTTGGACGAAAGCACCCAAAGTTTGTTTGGGGTACTCAAGGCAGACAATCCCCAGGCGCTGGACAATTTACCCGCACACCCGGTGATGCAGCGGTGGTGGACCTATATGAAGGACATCATGGAAACCAATGACGACAATTCGCCCATCAGTATTCCTTTAAAAGAAGTATTTTACCTACCATAAACGATTGAATATGCTAGTGGATAAGTATCTGATCGAAGGTCATAACAATGATCTCCTCGCGCAACATAAACGGAAATACGATTTCATAGCTGCCGATATTCCCCATATAAAAACAGTTATTCAGCAAATAAAAGATTTTCAGGTAGCCATTCCCAGTTGGGCCCTGGGTACGGGGGGGACACGTTTTGGCCGTTTCTCAGGCGGTGGTGAACCCCGTAACCTGGAAGAGAAAATGGAAGATGTAGGATTACTCCACAGCCTGAATCAATCGGGTGGCGCTATTTCGCTGCATATTCCCTGGGATGTACCCCAAAATGCACAAGCCATCAAAGCACTGGCCGCACAACATGGCCTTCGTTTCGATGCCATGAATTCCAATACTTTTCAGGACCAGCCGGGTCAGCAACACAGTTATAAGTTTGGCTCGTTGCAACACGTCGACAAAGGGGTAAGACAACAGGCTATTGAACACAATAAAGAAGTAATAAAGCATGGTGTGGAATTGGGCTCCAATTCCATCACCGTATGGCTTTCGGATGGTTCCTGCTTTCCCGGTCAGTTGAATTTCCGGAAGGCATTTCAGCGTACCCTGGAAGGATTGCAGGAGATCTATGCAGCGCTACCCACCGATTGGAAAATGTTTGTGGAATACAAAGCCTTTGAGCCCAATTTCTATTCCATGACGGTGGGCGACTGGGGCCAATCCTTATTGTATGCTACCAAATTAGGTCACCAAGCTTATACGCTGGTAGATCTGGGTCACCATTTACCCAATGCCAATATTGAGCAGATCGTAGCATTGTTGTTGGCAGAAGGAAAGCTCGGCGGATTCCACTTCAATGATTCCAAATATGGAGATGACGATCTTACCGTGGGCAGTATTAATCCCTACCAGTTGTTCCTCATCTTTAATGAATTGGTAGAAGGTATGGATGCACGGTCGATGAACCATGCCAACGACCTGGGTTGGATGATCGACGCCTCGCACAATGTGAAAGACCCGCTGGAAGACCTGCTGCAATCGGTAGAGGCCATTAAGATAGCTTATGCGCAGGCACTGCTGGTTGATACAAAAGCATTGCAACTCGCCCAGGACAATAACGATGTAGCGAAAGCACAGGAAATATTGCAACAGGCTTACCGTACTGATGTGCGGCCCCTGGTGGCAGAAGCGCGTTTACAGGCCGGTGGAGCCCTTGCTCCGCTTGCTTTTTACCGTACAGCCAAAGTGCGTGAACAGCTGATAAAGGACAGAGGGCAGAAAACTGTTGCAACGGGTTTATGACACGCCTCCCCATCATAGCGGTCTTCGACATCGGCAAAACCAACAAAAAGGTCTTCCTTTTTGATGAGGAATACAATATGTTGTTGGAGCGGTCTACCCCATTTGCAGAAATAAAGGATGAAGATGGTGATCCCTGCGAAGACATCCTGGCATTGACACAATGGGTAAAACGATCACTGCAAGAGATATTGTCTATGCGGGAGTATACCCTGAAAGCTGTTAATTTTTCAACCTATGGCGCCAGCTTTGTGCACCTGGATGCGGAAGGCCAGCCGGTAACTCCCTTATACAATTACCTGAAGCCCTACCCGGCAACCCTGCAGGAGAAATTGTACCAGCAATATGGGGGTGAGATCACTTTCTCCATGCATACGGCTTCACCCGCCTTGGGGCACCTCAATTCGGGTTTGCAGCTGTATTGGTTAAAACACGAGCGGCCAGCCCTGTTTGAAAAGATCAGGTATGCTTTGCATCTTCCACAATACATGAGTTACCTGCTTACCGGAAAAACCTATTCAGATATTACCAGTATAGGTTGTCATACAGCACTATGGAATTTTTCACAAAACCATTATCATGAATGGTTGTACCGGGAAGCCGTTATCGATAAGCTGGCGCCCATTTTCCCATCCAACCAATTGATCACCGGGTCCCTGGCAGGCCAGCCGGTATTGAGCGGGGTAGGGCTGCATGATAGCTCGGCGGCATTGATACCTTACCTCTCTAATTTCAGTGAACCCTTTGTATTGATCTCTACAGGCACCTGGTGTATTACACTCAATCCATTTAACCAATCGCAGCTCCTGGCCGAAGAACTGCAGCAGGATTGCCTCTGTTATATGGAATTCAGGGCCAGGCCCGTCAAAGCCGCCCGTTTATTTGCAGGCTATGAACATGAACAGCAGGTGAAAAAACTGGCAGCTCATTTTGGGGTATCACCTGATTATTATAAAACGGTAACCTTCAATCCCGCCTTGGTAAATAAATTGACTGGAGAAGGGATTGTTATCCATGATACAGGAGGCCCCCGGCTCTTACAGCAATCTGCTTTTGGTGCAAGATCATTGCATGATTTTGCCAGTTATGAAGAAGCCTATCACCGGTTATTAATGGATATTATGGACCAGCAGGTGGCTTCTACCAACCTGGTCATGAGTAAGGAGATCAGAAAACTTTTTGTGGATGGCGGCTTTGGCCACAATCCCATCTATATGCAATTGTTGGCAATGGCTTATCCACAGGTAGAAGTATTTGCTGCTTCCATTGCGCAGGCTTCGGCAGTAGGTGCAGCCATGGCAGTACATGCTTATTGGAATAAACGCCCCGCGCCGTTAGAACTAATCGAGTTAAAAAAATATACTATTCTAAAAGAAGGTGCTCATCAATAAAGGTTTATCTGACTGATGCTTCAATGGCTTATCCATACCGATAAGGGATTCCACAAACCATTCTGGCATTTATTGTCAAAAGGTCCCAGGTGACCTACTTGCTTCAACCCCAGATCGGCAGGTTTAAAATGATGCCAGGTGATCTGCGTGCCGGAAAAATAATGAAGTAATTCCTGTACCGCCCTGCGTGGTGAACGCCAATCGTCGGAAAAACTGAAAGCCAGTAAGGGAATATCCAGCTTCCGGTAATTATTGGCAGGGAACTGATCAAAAAGACCATTGGCACTACCGCACCAGTCAAGCCATTCATGCATCACTCCTTTGGGCAGGTTATCGGAAATCCCTATCTGCCTGCCGGGAAAATAACCCCAAAGGGCACTGGATGTCCGCACCATTGATTTCAGGAAAGCCATGCGCACCTTATCCCGCAGGGGCCATAATTTTTTACAGGTTAGCGAGCTATTCACCAATACCAGGCGGCTGATGTATTGGCTGGCCGGCGACAAGCCAATCATTTCTCCGCCGAGCCCATGACCAATAAAAACGATCTCCTGCCCTGGATACTGGTTGCGGGCAAAACGGATCACTGCATCGATATCTTGTATGGCCCATTGGTGCAACCTGGCTTTGAATCCTTTCAGGCTATCGGGGGCCGATAATCCTACACCCCGGTAATCGAAGGTGATTACCGGATACCCCTGTGCTTGCAAAAAAAACGCCATATCCTGGTAATGCGCTTGTGTGGTCAATGCCGATGGGCCAATCAGGATCACCTTGCCTTGAACGGGTTCATGGGTAAAGATTGTCATTCCGATCGTACAGCCATCTTTTGTTCGTATCGTACTGCTTTCCTGCATAATGATGCCTTACATTAACAAATCCATCAATTCCTCGCGCCTGTTTTTAGATACCGGTATCTTCATTTTATTTTCCATCACCAGGTAGCCCCCATCTCCCCGGATGAATTCCCGTACTTGGTTAAGATTGACGAGGTAAGAATTATGGGCCCGGAAAAAATGATAGGGTGTTAACATGTCTTCAAAATCCTTTAAGATGCGGGAGATCACTTTCTTGCGGTTATCAGTTAAATACACAGTGGTATAATTGCTGTTGGCTTCACAGCAAATGATCACCTGCGGATCAACAAATTCAATACTTTCTTTGGACGCCAGTGCGATGCGGCCCATCTTTCCTTTCTTCTCAGCCTGTACATTAGTCAGTAAGGCATCCATCTGTTCAATGGGTATCTTTCGCTGCGTTTTTCGTTGGTGCTTTTCAATGGCTTCTTTCAATTCCTTGTTCTGGACAGGCTTTAGCAGGTAATCCAGCGCACTGCACTTTACAGCCTGTATGCCAAAATTGTCATAGGCCGTGGTGAAGATCACGTCAAAAGCAATTTCCTTGCCCAACTCTTCCAGTACATCAAATCCATTCAACATGGGCATTTCAATATCAAGGAATAAGAGATCGGGCGTATTCAATTTGAGCCAGGCCACGCCTTCGGCGGGTTTTTCAAAAGAGGCTATTACCGATACCTCGGGACAATAATTGTCCAGCTTCCACTTCAGCGTTTCAATGCTGTGGTGCTCATCATCAATGATCACTGCTTTTATCATAAATAAACCTTTTAAGAATACTTATAAGGGTACTACCAATTCCACCTTCGTGCCGGCTACCTGGCCTTCTGCATCTACCAGGTCGGTGATCGTTACACAGGTATTTACGTCATACAACTTGTTGATGATCTCCATCCGGTCGCGCGTGATCTGCATGCCCATCGATCTTTTTTTGCCACTCAGCTTTTGTGAACGCACAGCCTGAGCCTGGGCACGTCCTATACCATTGTCCTGGATAACACAATACAGGTTATTATCGCGTTCCTCGATCAACAACTCTACTTTCCGCGATGTACCATCATGTTTGTTCATCAGACCATGCCAGATGGCATTCTCCACATAGGGCTGTATCAGCATCGGTGGTATTACAATGGAGGCCGTATCTGTTTGGGTAACGATCCTGATTTCATATTGGAACTGATCTCTGAACCTTAAGCCTTCCATTTGCAGGTACAGCTCCAGCGTTTCTATTTCATCCTTCAGGCTAATATAATTTGACCGGGAGTTTTGCAGGATCAACCGCATGAGCCGGGCAAAACTGTTCAGGTATTCAGAAGCCTTCCGGGATTCGTTCTTAATAATGTAACTATCAATTGAATTAAGACAGTTAAACAGGAAATGGGGATTCATCTGTGCCAGGAGGGCACTCATTTCCACGTTGGCCAGCTTCTTTTCATACTGCGATTTCAATTGCTCTTTCTTCCGTACCTGCCTGATCCGGAAACGGTACAACCAGTAGATAAACCCGGCAATCAATAAAAAAGAAGCCGTGTAGAACCACCAGGTTTGCCACCAGGGTGTGGCAATTTGTACGGTCAGTTGGAGCAGGTGAGGATTCCATACGCCTTCATTGTTGGCTGCCTGCAGTTGAAAAAGGTAATCGCCCGGCGGCACATTGGTATAGTTGACCATATTCCGGCCCGTTGCATCTTTCCACTCATCAAAGCCCTGCAGGCGGTAGCGGAAACGTACCTCATTGGCAAGGGTGTAAGCCTGTGCCGAAAATTCGATGGTAAAGAAATTGCGGTTATAGGCCAATGAAATAGTGGTATCACTAAACAATGCCGGCATTAAATAGGGCTGGTTCATAACCTGGATCTCGCTGATATAAGGGGCCGGCAATTCTTCATTGCGTTGAAAGGCCGACGGCTGCGCCAGTACAATATTGGTACGGCCTCCAAAAACCGCTTCGCCTGATGGCAGGAAGGAAAAGTTGTAAAAATCGACCTCCTTTAATCCATATTGAAAATTGAAGGTGGAAATACTGGCATCCGTGGCATTAACACGCACAAGCAATTGGTCGGTGTATCCCCATACATTCCCATCCCTGTCGGTAGCCAATGTATAGATCCTGCCTTCAATATCCCTATCTGGTAAAAAGATTTTGGTTACAACGCCTTTTTCCAGCGAATCCAGCCTGGCAAACCCCAGCCATCCCTCATTGGTGCTCATCCAGATGCGCCCCAGCTTATCCTCAGCAAAAGAGTTGACATAAGAAAAGCTGGAAGACTTGTTGACCGAATACAGGAAATTGATAATACTGTCCTTTGCCGCCAGGTAAACACCTATCCCATTAAAACGTACAAACCAAATATTGTGGCGACTATCTTCAAAAAGGTTCACGACCCTGGTCGGTGTGTTGGCATCAATGGGAGTAATTTGATGACTGTAATTGCTGGACTGGCCATTGCGGTAATCCCAGCAGATCAACCCATCTATATCCGCCGCCAGCCAAATACGTCCGCGTCCGTCTACAACCAGGTCATGCCACCTGTTAAACCGGCTGGGCGGTGGTTTCATTGGCTGTAACTGCTTCCTATGTACATCATAGGTAAATAATCCCTCGTCGGAAGAAATGATAAACCTGCCATCCGGCAATTTCCCAAAGCCGCGAACTACCAGCTTTTTGGCTTTCGCCGGCCTGTTGAAAGGTAGTTTGCTCCAACTGCTGTTCAATTTATCAAAGACATACAATCCATTGGCTTGTATGGGACAGGCTGTGAGCATCCGGCCTGTTGGATCACTGATGATGTATTTGGTAAAAGCCCAATCAGTACCGTACAGGTCTTCAAAAGGATAACTGGTGAATTGCTGCATCGAAGGATCGAAGCATTGAATACCATTGATATTGCCATACCATATCCTTTGATGTTCATCAATACAGCTTACTCCGTAATAACGGTTCTCTTGTACGTTATTGAGCTTTACCCAGGTAATGTCTTTTAGTTGCGTATCATAAACAACCAGCCCCTCCAGTATGGTGATCCATAACTCATGATCACTTTTGCGGTGGATGCTTTCAATCGGCGCCTTGAGTATATTCCCCCAGCGTTTGCTCAGGGATACGGGCTCCAAGGTTCCGGTAGCCGGATTAAAAATATGTAGTCCTGCCGACCATCCACCCACATACAGCAATCCATCGTTGTGGTGGTGCATCCGGCGGAAGGCATTCACCGCTACCTGGTAGTCTTTGTCTTTTTGTGGAAATACATGCGATTTCACACTTCCTGTATACCTGTTGATCTCCAGCAGGCCCCCCACCGTACCGGCCCATAGAATAGAGTCGTTTTCAATACTGGGTTCTATGCTCAGAATTGAACTGTTGGGCCCTAAAAGGGGAACTACCACCGAATAGGAGCTTGGGATAGCAGGAAGGGGTTGAAAATTATCTTTATCCCTTAGGTATTTAAAAACTCCGTTATGGCGCGTCCCTACCCAGATATTACCATCCGCATCTTCCCGTAAAACATGTACGGAAAATATTAAGTCCCTGGTAAGGCTATCCACTTTCCCTTTTTCGCCCAGTTGATAATGGCGGAAAAGGCCGTTGGTGGTATTGAGTACCGATATTCCCTGACTGGTGGCTACCCATAGCTCACGCCCATGTGGCAGAATAGCATTTACGGTATTGTCATATAAGGAATAGCGAAGGTCATTACCCTGCCGATACACTTTGAACTGCTGGCCGTCGAACCGGCAAAGCCCTTCCCGGGTGCCTACCCACATAAAACCATCGGGACCTTTTTGGATCAGGTTTACCTGGTTATCAGACAACCCCTGTTCTTTACTGATGTATTTGGCGTTGTCGAATTTATACTGCCCCATTGCCCCATAGCGAAACAGGCAGCAGGTCACTGCCAGGAAAATTGTTGGAATGTTGGGCAATAACTTCATGGATCAAAGGCTTGGGCTTATCTGGATGTAAATACAGCTATTTTCATGGGTTTTAGAACATTTCCTGATTGAACAGCCTGATAAACTGCGTAAATACACCCATATATTGAGCCGTTTGCTCCATCTTTTCAAGCTGCTCAGGGATAAATGCCTTCCTCAAAATACGGATAATAGTACGCAGGATACTGCCTCATTTGCTAATCTGCCCTTTTACGCGGGCTTTCCTTCACCTAATCTTGCAGGGAGCTAATAAAAATAACCTTTATTCTTTTAATCATTAACCGGCCGGTTGCGAGCCGTATAAACACTTATCAGTCATGAAGAAGCTATTGTATTTGCTGTATGGGATCGTTTGTTACTGTGCATTTTTGGGTACCATCCTGTATGCTATTGGTTTTGTAGGCAACCTCTTTGTTCCCAAATCCATCGACAGTACACCACAAACCACCTTGTTGAGCGCGCTATTGATCAATGCTTCGTTGTTATTACTTTTTGCCTTGCAGCACAGTATAATGGCCAGGCCAGCCTTTAAACAGTGGTGGACAAAATATATTCCCGTCTCGCTGGAAAGAAGCACCTACGTATTGCTGGCCAGCCTTTGCCTGATACTGCTCATGTGGCAATGGCAGCCCATGGGCGGTGAAGTATGGACGGTAGAAAACAGGGCGCTCAAAGCGGTATTGTCTATTGCCTACCTGAGTGGGTGGTCCATCGTATTCACCAGTACTTTCCTCATTAACCATTTTGACCTGTTTGGTTTACGTCAGGTATGGTTGTATTTCAACAACAAACCTTATACTTCACTGCCCTTCAGGCTTCCCTTGTTCTATAAATTGGTGCGTCATCCCTTGTACCTGGGTTTCCTCATCGCTTTCTGGGCTACGCCTGCAATGACTGTTGCCCACCTGCTATTTGCTATCCTTACTACTGGTTATATATTGGTGGCCATCCAGTTTGAAGAGCGCGATCTTGTTACCCATTTTGGAGAGCAATACAGGCGTTATAAAAAATGGGTGCCCATGCTGGTACCCTTTCTGAAACGCATCAAATAAAACTGCTGACAGGAATCATTGTAGCCATGAAAAAAGAGGCCGCCTCTTTCTTTTGAGACGGCCTCCAATCATAGGAATATAGTCCAATACAGGGAATAAACGGTTTTTCCTGTATTTACTGATGATTCATTTTAACGTAAAAGAATAAACCATCTTACCGTTAGATCCCAACAGTTAAAGCCAAGGCCCTTGTCCCGACCAAAACCTTTTTTCCATTTCCCCACTGCATCCGGACCCCGTCCAACTGCCTGGTGGCTGGCTCACCGAAGCTTTTCATAGATCACAGCCAGAGAAACGAAAACCAGTGGCAATAGCCCTCAGCCGGTAGCTATCAACAAACTGCTGATAACGAAGCCTTCAAGCTAACTGCTATTATCTAACTGCTCATAGCCGATACCTAAAACCTGATTGCTAACAGCTAAAAAACGAATCCCTAACCGTTAACAGCTATTTCACTCTCCACAATTCGTGTTGCACAACACTCATCATTCATCAACCGTGCTTAGGGGCCCCGTCCACACAGTCGATCAGCAATTCAAACGTACGACATTCAAATACCCATTTCCAAATCCGGGTTGAGCGATAGCGCAATCTTCGTTAGTTCTTAGTGATATTGATTGAAAAAACAACCATTTTTACTAGAAACAAACGAAGATTGCGAAAACTGTCATCTGGCATTTGGAAAGGACTACTTTGTCATCGTATGTTTGTCTGGTAGCGTACGGAAAATAGAAATATCAACTACCCCTTCAGTATGGCTACAGTATAGCTTCAGTATACCTTCAGTATAGATAGAGTATGCTAATAGCGACAAACACAAAAACAGCCCATTTTTGCACAAAGTGGCAGGGAAGCTGGCGCCCCCCACCCAAAGCAACAGTGGTTGTAGATAGGTGGTTACAACGGAGGAATCTGTTATAATTTGAACGGCAGGTACCAGTTCTGTTTGTCCATCAGTCTTTGTTTGACCGCTTCTGCATCGGGCACGCCATCTTTGATCAATTTGGAATATACTTTATTGGCCAGGAAGGCAGGATCATTACGGCGGCGGGCTACCCGTAACAGGTCGGCCCAGCGGGTGCCTTCAAAGGCATTTTCCAGCGCACCTTCATTGATCAGGCTGTTTTCAATATAGGTAACACTGTCCGAACCCGCAGGGACGGCGTCTTCCATCAGCAGTGCCCTGGAGCGGATGCCAATATGACGATACCAATCAGCCCTGAAATTGGGGATATCGCCATTACGTGCATCGAAATTGTAAGGCGCCGGATATGCCAGGGTATTTTGATAGGGGGTTACATTGGGCGTGTTCGGAGGCGCGGGATAAGCTCCCGGAATGCCGGAATTGATAAAGCCATAGGCCAGGCGGTGGTACCCATCGCGGTTGGTGGCTTCTGCAAAACGCAGGTGCAGATGCGTTTGCCGGAATAAGTACCATTTCCCGTTTTTGACCAGTGGATTGACTGGTACGCCGGTGGCATAATTGAGGTAATTGTATAGAAATTTCATGGCTACCAATTGTCCGCCAAAATTTCTCACACTCAGCGGACCACGTGCATCATAGGGGATACCGCCTCCGGTACCTGTGATCGTTACCGGACGTTGCGTTTGGTTCTTCCAATTATCAATGATCTCCTGGGATGGTTTTACAAGGTAACTACCTCCAACAGGAGAGAATAATTTGATCAGGGGATTGTCGGGCTGGAACCGGCTGTCATAAGGTATCGCCCATATCCATTCCCGCGTGTATCGATCATCGTATCCCCCCTCAAAGTTCAATCGCCAGCCGTCCGTATAATTCAGCGAGGAAGCATCACCACCTCTTGTATAGGCTACATAGGTATTAAGCTCGGTGCTCCAGCCCACTTTATACCGGGTATAATAGGTGGTGCCCTGGCTTCCCACGGTAGCCGTTTCCATTACCTGCCGGTAATAGGTAGCTGCCTGGGTATAACTTCCCTTCCATAAATACAGATCACCCAGCAGGCATTTCTTGTTGATGAAGAAGGTGGCGGTAGGCGACCCATCCAGGGTTATATTCAGGGTACTACCGGTAGGATAGGGGTCCCTGAAAGGGATCTTTTCGGTGAACCTGATCAGGCTGTCCAGCAGGTCGTCGAACTTTATTTTGGGAAACCGGCTTTCGTCCTTGATAGCATCTACTGTTTCCAGCGGATCGGTAACATACCGTACTTCATCGCCATAATGTATGCCCAGCTGCAGATACAGGAAGCTGCGTAAACAGGCGATGTCTGAATAACGCTGGTTAAATTCTACTTCCTTCATCATATTCTTTTCTTTCATGATCAGGAAGTTCTTGAGCACATCATTGCAATTCAGGACCAATTCATAAAAAGGGCGGGGACTTGCATAGGGATTATCGGCTTTTGCACTATGCGTACTGATCTGCCGCAGGTATTCATCGGCATTATTGGTATACTCCAGCAGATCGGCCCGTAATTCATTTAGAATAACGTAACGGTCGGCCACGCTCATGAATTTACCGTAGATACCCATTACGGCAGCATCCGCATCGTATACATTGCGGTACATCTGACTGGCATCGAGTTCGGTACCCGGCTGTATATCGAAGGCCCTTTTACAGGCGCTCCAGGTACTGATCACAGCAGCTGCCAGTAGTATTATTTTTAGGGAAAACTTATTTTTCATATTAAACACGAATTATTACTCATTGAAAATAGTAGATACCTTATTAACCTGTCAACTAATCAACTTGCCAACTCCTCAAAGCCCTACACGTACCCCCAATGTCACCGTACGATACAAGGGATCGAGCCCTGTATCTATACCTTGCGTAAATGGGCTGGGCGTGGCGCTGAACTCAGGATCATACCCTTTGTATTCCGTAAGGGTCAATAAGTTGGTGGCAGTGGCATATACACTGGCATTTTTCAGGAAACCTTTTGCTTTCATGGGTAGGTTGTATTGCAGCGACAGGGTACGTAAACGGATATAAGACCCATCTTCAATCCAACGGTCGCTGAAACGGCTATTGCCCATGGGGTCGCCCCAGGTTGCTTTGGGCATATTGGTTATATGGCCATTGCCGCGCCAGCGGTTACGCGCACTTTCCAACTGGTTCTCAACGCCGCTTAATGCCTCCAGGCGGTAACGCACATAATTGAATACATCATTACCCTGACTGAAGGTGAGCAGGATGCCCAGTTCAAAATTTTTCCAGATGATCCGGTTATTGAACCCGCCATACAGTGCCGGATTGGGATCGCCAATCACTTGCCGGTCCTGCTCATCAATGAGCTTGTTGTTATCTATGTCCGTAAAATGTATATCACCTCCTTTAAAAGCACTCAATGACCCATCTGCATTTTTTTTGCTAAGGCCGGCTGCTGCAGCTTCGGCATCGGAAGCAAATACCCCCTGGGTAGTATAACCATAGAATTGGTTGGCGGGATGGCCAACCGCGGTGCGGATGGTAGCCCCTGCGTAATCAGTGGTGAACTGGTTATTGGGAACGGCCTTGATCTTATTCTTATAAGTGGCGATATTGATGCCTGCATCCCAGCTAAACTGGCGGGCATTCACTATTCGTACGTTGAGGCTTGCTTCTATCCCTGTATTTTCCATCTGGCCGCCATTGGTGAGCATGGTCTTAAAGCCGGTGGCAGTGGTCAGTGATTCATATACCAGCATATTGCGTGTGGTTGTATGGTAAGCATCGAGGCTCAGGCCTACGCGTTCATTCCAGAAGGCAATATCAGCTCCAACGTTTGTTTTGTAATTCGTTTCCCATTGCAAAGCGGGGTTGGCAATACCGCTGCGCACCAGGCCTTGTGCCCCCAGCAGGTTTTGCGAGCGGTAGGTTTGCCGGCTGCTGTAATTACCAATATCATCATTGCCGGTAATGCTATACGTAGCTCTTAGTTTGAGCAGGTTAATCGGCGAATGAGCCATAAAGTTTTCAGAAGAGAGGAGCCAGGCAGCACCAATGGAAGGCATCACGGGAAACTGCCTGCCCCCAAGGCGGATACCATTGGTGGCCTGGGTACCAAAGCGGGAAGATCCATCCATCGCGGCATTGAGATTAAGGAATAATTTGTCTTTAAAACTGTAGGCTGCTCCAAAATAGACGTTCAGCCAGTTCCATTCCCCAATGCCGCCGCCTACCTGTCGCAGGGCGGGCAATCCATTCTGAACACTTACCAGGTCATCCGTTGCTGCATTGTATCCTTTTGCAAAATCCTGCTCGGCTTTATTGTGCTGGTAGCGTACGCCCAGGTTGGCAGTGAGTTGATGCGCCTGACTGAAACGTTGGTTGTATTCCAACCGCGTATCATTGTAAATAGTGAACAGTCTTTTTACCTGCGTCCCCATACGGCTGTCGGCAATGGCATTGGTGAGTGTATCATCTGCAACCCCTTTGCGGGGCACAAAGAAGTTCTCCCGTACCTTATCATGTACTACGCCCATCATGGTACTGGCGCTAAGGCTTTTGGTGATATCGTATTTAAAACCAAAAGAACCAAAAAAACGATAGTACTTATTATACGCCTGCATATTGGCAATGATGGCCGATGGATTACTGATGCCAAGAACATCAGTATCTGCTAGGTTGGGCGATTCTATTCCCGCATCATTCACCGCATTGGCCGGTAAAAATGGCGCCTTGGTCCAGGAAAGAAATAAAGGGGCTGTCTTATCAGCAATACCCTGGTCTTTCAGGTTTTGTTCGTTGTACGTAAAACTCAGGTTGGCTGTACCGGTAAAACGGCGGGTGAAATTAAACACGGCGTTGAACCGGGTATTATAGCGGGTGAGGTCAGTTTCTTTTACTACACCCTGGTTGCCGGAATAGCCCATACTTAAACCATACGTGGCTATATTATCGCCCCCTGTTACTTTCAAAAAGATGTTTTGGTTGACACTGCTCTTTAATACATTTTGCTGCCAGTCAGTATTATAATGGTAACGGGCATAGTCGGCATTCTTTGAATCATCATTCATAAAAGGAAGGGATGCAATGTCGGTTCCACTCAATCCTTTTCCGTACAATTGCTCGCTCAGGTAGATGCGGTAATCGGCAGCATTCATTACCGGCAGCCTGCTGGGGGCACTATTGAAACCTGTATAGGCTGCAAAATCTATTCGCGTGGCCTGACTTTTAGGGCGCGAGGTAGTAACGATAATGGCCCCATTGGCTCCCTTGGTGCCGTAAATGCTTGATGCATCCTTCAATACAGTAATATTATCAATATCCTTTACATCGATCAGTGCCAAAGGATTGACGTACGAGTTGGCAATGATACTTTCTCCATATTCATTGGCATCAAACAACATATTGTCTACCACGATCAATGGTTTGTTGGTGCCATACAGGGAATTATAACCGCGTAAGAACAGGTTGGCGCCGGCCCCCGGCGTGCCCGAACGGCGGATGACCTGCAGCCCGGCAATACGTCCCTGTAAAATACCGTCGGCCATTTCCCCCGGTTGCGACCAGGAAGCATTCAGGTTGTACTGCCCGGTAGCGGCGGTCAAGGTAGCTTTGCTGCGTGGGCCAAAAGGCATCGTCACCGGTTCGTGGAATGATTCATGGTTATCATCCAATAGTGACACTGCTATCTTGTTCCTGCCTCTCAATGGAACTCGCCGGGTATCATATCCTTCTCCTTCAATGGTCAAAGTCGAAGTATAAGATGGCACAAGCAGGGTGAATTGTCCACGGTTGTCTGTAATGGCTGCCGAAAACTCAGCTACCTTAATTTGTATACCCGGTATGCCTTTTCCGTTGATGGCATCCGTAATGGTACCTGTAACCTGCACTCCTTTTTTAACATCCTTCTTTACGATAAGCCGGATAACCCCGGTATCTTTTGAAGGGTTGTCTGTTTGCGCCGCCAGGCTGCCTGTTACCAGAACAAAGGCCGACACGGCTGCTGTTTTTATGATAAATCTTTTTATTATAAGCATCGTCATGGTATTGATACAAGAAACGAAAAGGGTTTAGAAAACAGGTTCAAACCTGATATAATCACAAACGATCGGATTGGCAGTCTCGGCCGTACTATTGGCCGCAGTGAGGTAGATCATCAGCGTGGGCATATAAGTAGCCAGGGGGAACTCACCCAGGTATACTTCACTGTAATTATTCGGATTCACCTTGATGTAAGGCAGGATGGTGGAAGTAGCTGTACCAATACCCAGCTTTTGATCGAATGAGGCAGTAATGCCATTGATATTATCATGCACCGCCACCCAATAAGCCCTGTACTTTAGCGAGGGCATACCAGTCAGACGATAACCCAGGTTGAACAGCGCCACACCATGTTTGTAAACCAATACATCCCGGAAATCAAATCCGGTTAGGGGGTTATACTTTTCCCGGAAATAGGTATTGCCCCGGCGGTCGTGGCTGGAGGTTTGGTAATTCTCTCCCTGGATCACAAAAGAAGGAAACTTGTCAACCGGCCTTACGGTTACCGCATCCATAATAAACACTACGCCATTACTGGTTTTTATGGTTTGTACAATGGCAGTTTTATTGATCCCCACTTTGATCCTGAATTTGGAAAGGATGGTATCGGGTATAGTAGCAGCATCATAAACTCCTTCAACGGCAAGGTCTCTTGCTACAGCCCACCTTGCCAGGTTGGTAGTGCTATCGTCTGTCCCCGTTACATAAAAGGGTTTATATTTTCCCACCTCTGCATCCCAGCCATCATTGCGCATTACAAAAAACGTATACTGCTTACTTTCATCACGCAGGTCATACACATTGCGCCAGAACAGGTTGGTCTTGACCGAATCGGTGCCCGGTTGGTAGATGGGTTTCCCTGTAATGGGATCAACACCAATCTGTACCGCATTCGTAGTATCAAATACATTGCGGTACAGGGATAGCAGGTACTCCTTTTGTTTGCCGGGCGCCAGTGGACTTGATTCTAAAAATTCCCAGGCATTGGGCAAGGCGGGCACTATCTTGTCGATGATATGGAATACCCCGTTTTTACCATAATGATCCGCTTCCGTAATATTGGCATCTTCCAGTTTCTTACCCAGCAAATTATTATACTTGTCACTTAACATCTTCAGGCGTAGAGGGACAGTGACGGCAGTAGTTTTATAGATCTGGTTGGCAATATGGTTGGCTACAAAGAGGCGCAACTTCGAAGCGTCATTTATTACGGCAGGATCAAGCGCTGCCAATGCTGCATTGGTAGGAGCAAATACAGTAAAGGTTTTGGAAGAGGCAATCACTTTATCATACCCCGTTTTCGTCAACAGCTCAGTGAATTTGCTGAGGTTGGTATTCTCGCTGATCTGTGTAAACAGGTCCCTGGTGGTGGCAGGGTCCGTGATCGCATTGTGGTCTTCCCACTTTTTACAGCCCGATAGCAGCAAGCTCGTAGTGGCCAGGACCAGCAAGGGCTTAAATATCTTTCTTTGCATGATTCGCTTGGTTTAAAATTCTGTAGAATGAAGGGCGCGCAATACTTACTGATAGATCTTGGTGCCGTCGGGCCTGAAGCGTGGTAGTACCTGGTTTTGATCCACCGGTATAAAATGGATCATATCCAGGTAATTGCTGGCATTGGTTCCTGAAATGGTTTCCAGGCGTAGTTTATGTCTTTCAGTAGTTTTAATATCAACCGTGCCTACCAGGCGCGAGGCATAATAACCTGAATTAGATCCCGTGGATTCAATATAGCGTTTCCAGCCAATGGATTCCAGTTCGGCATCCGTACCCGCCGGCCTGCACTCGCCCAGGTTAACCGGCCGTTGCATCAGATCTCCGTTTACACGCACATTACATACCACCTGGTTACGGCAGTTATAGCAGATCCATACTTTATAACGTCCTTTAATAATGACCGGCGTCGTAAATTCTACCCAGGTGGCCCTGCTGGGCGATCCCAGTTGCAATACAAGACAATCGTTGTTGTACTGATAAATACCCAGAGAACTACTGGTGCTGTAGAAGTAAGTTAAAGTAGTGCTGGCCGATTTGAATTCCCAATCAATGTCCTTGATGGGCTTATCCAATTCATTCTGACGTACGAAATTGTAATTCTGTTTTTTGTAGTAGGCAGGCAGTTTCATGATCTCCGGGAAAGAGGAGAGATCCCAATATACAGCAGCCGGTTTGCGGAACTTTACCATATAGTGCCCCCCGGTTTGATGCCATACCCCATTGGTGGCTGCATTGTCGCTGGTGCTTCGCGTTAATACCACACCCTTTTCCAGTACATTATCAAACATATCTTCATTCACCACTACTTCCTGGTTGATCAATTGCGTACTGATCACTTCCTGGGGTTGCAGGGTTTGATGGGAGACTGCATTGATAATATCACCCAGGAATTTTATATCGCGCAGGATATGATAAGCGACGTAAATATGCAAGCTGTCTTTCTCATTCGTGGGGTTGCCTGTATTGGAATATTTTGCTTTCAGGGCTGCATAAGATGTAATACCGCTATCGGCCAATACCTGGTTAGTCTCCGCCAATACCGTCATCCACCTTTTGGAAGTGTCGGGGTCTACTGTATTCAATAAGGTATAATAGCCGGTAGATTTGAGTGCTTCTACAAAAATGGAATAATTGGGATTGTTTTCCAGTTGTTGAGCAATCGTTACTTTGGAAGGTGTTAATACATGGTCTATTTCATGAATAATCCCATTGCCAACCTTGATATTGGAGCGCAATACAGAAGCCTGCCTGTTGACAGTGTAACTGGAACTGCCATCTTTAAAAAGAACACCGGTAATGAGGAACTGGCTTTGCATGGTGGGCACCGGCAGCCTGCCATCCTTAAAAGCAGCCGTAGTGACCGTATCACTCAGTAAGTGAAATTTTACCAGCTCTTTGAGCGTATTCATATCTGCCGCATCTACACTGGCAGTATTGGTGGCCGCCAGCCAGGCTTTTACGCCACTGTTGGTAGGCGCAAAACAGGTATAGGAGCCATAAGCATTCAGGTAAGCGCTGTTATCCGTTCTGTCCAGTATTTGCTTAAACAGGGAGAAAGAGTCGATATTCTTTTCCAGGTAGCCTACAATGTTGACATCGGTGGTGGTCTCTTCCCTGAATTGCTGTTTTTTGCAGCTGTACAGGATCAGCCCTATAAACAGGATCGTGAGTGTGAATATGGCCAGCAGGCCGTTTTGCTGCTTCATAAAAGCGGTATTAATTATTTGTAAAAAGGATTCTGTTCCAGAAGCCGGTTGGTTTGTAATTCGTAGGTATGGATGGGGAAGTAATGACTATTCTTGTCTCGTAGCTTATTCAGGGCCGCCTGCAGCCTGTCAGAAGGGATACTGATGCCGGCCATCGTCAATAAGAAACCCATCCCTTCATAGTTATTGCGTTTGGCATTGCGCAATACATCATACCAGCGTTTGCCTTCAAATGCGAGTTCCCGCTGCCTTTCCTCCAGGATATACCCTGTCATACCGCTTTTACTCGTGCTATCCATTACTTTCAGGTCCAGTGCATTGGCCCGCTGGCGAATGGTTTTCACAATGCGGGAAGCCTCCAGTGGTTTATCAAGCTGGTTGATGGCCTCTGCTTTTAGTAAAAGGATATCGGCATACCGGTAAAATATCCAGTGCGCATAAGATTGTTCCAGTGTTCTGAAATTGTCTCCTGCATTATCGCCGCCTACATATTTCCAGATCGAAAAGTCAGTTCCGCGAAAGGAGGTTTTATCGCCTCGTACATCAGTTATGGGAACGGTATTCACCAGGTCAATGCCATACACCTCTTCACTGATATGGAAAGCGGCGCCCCAGCGGCGATTGCCTGGTGTATGCATGCCATAAAAGCCATTGAGCTTTTGTGCATCAAACTGCAGTTCAAATATGCTTTCATTGGAATTGCCCTCATAAAAGACATTGTTAAAGAACTCATTGGCCTGTACCAATCCAAATTTGCCCGAGTTAATGATCTTATCACATTCCGTTGCGCATTCATTGTATTTGTCCATCCACAAATACACATCCGCCAGCAGCGCATTCACCGTATAGCGGGTGGCGCGGCCCTTATCAAATCCTTTATTGCCATACGTGAAGGGTAAAAATGGTTCAGCTTTCTTCAGATCAGTTACGATCTGCTGCAGGATGGTATCCTGGGGGCTCTTGCCCAGCGGAGTTACTTCTTTATCGCTAAGGGTAGCATTTAATTTCAAAGGCACTTCTCCAAAGCTGCGTACCAGGTAGAAATACATCAGGGCCCGTATCGTAAGGGCTTCGCCCATTGCCCGGTTAAGCTGGTCTTGTGAAAACGTATTATCGGTGCTCAATACCGCCGGGGCCTGGTCAATGACTGTATTGCAGTAATTGATGGTTTGGTAAAAGGAGCGCCAGGTGGTGAAACTGTTGGTGGATAACATGTTCAGATTGACGATATCCATTTCGTCGTTCGTGGCGCGGAATCCGGGCGCTACCATATCACCCCGGCCTTCACCCCATATAAACAGGTATTCAGTTAGCGGACGGTCGCCACTGGTGCTTCCCAGCATCGAAGCATAGATACCAGTAACCGCCGATTCTACCTGCTCCTTGGTTTTCCAGAACTCTTCGCGTACAATGCCGTCCTGCGGTTGCAGGTCAAGCCATTTTTTGCAGGAACCGATATGTCCTGCCAGTACAAGGATGAATGCGTATATAAATAGTTTCTTCATGTAGGTGATAATTTAGAAGCCTGCTACCAGGCCGATCGTGAAGGTTTTGGAAGGGGGCGTCATAGAGTTATCAATAGCCAGCCTGAATACATCCGCGCCACGTGCATTCACTTCGGGATCCTGCCCCGTATATTTGGTCCAGGTAATGAGGTTCTCCGCAGTGAGGAAGGCGCTGAGTGTTTTCATCTTGAGCCTGCTCAATAATTTGCTGTCAAATACATAGCGGGCCGTGACAGTACGAAACCGCAGGAAAGAAGCATCTTCTACATATCGGTCACTGCCCAGCCAGTTATAACCTCCGGCAATAATGGCCCTGGGTATATCAGTAACATCCCCTTCTTTGCGCCAGCGACGCAATACCGCCGTGCTTTGGTTATCAAAGCCGGCCATATTGGTGGTATTCATCTTGGTACCGTTGATCACTTCATAGCCGTATCGGAAATTGAAATAGGCCGAAAGTGTTATTTTATTCTTGTAGGAAATGGTGGGACCAAAACCACCTACCAGCGTGGGATTGCTGTTACCCAGGTAAACCACATCCATGTAGTTGATATTGCCGTCATGGTTTACATCTTCATACATGGCATCACCCTGTTGGAAGGTATAGTCTACATTGGGGTAGTTAAAGCGCATATATACCTGCTGTCCATTGGGCCCTATGATGGGTTTGCCGGCGGCCGAGGTGGCCAGTGTGGATTCCTTATCCTTGTATACTCCCTTATAGCGGTAGCCATAAAAGGAGCCGAACGGATTGTCAATTTGCAGCAGGCGCAGGTATTCTCCATTAGCGCCTACATTTCCTTTGCTATTGGCGGCATATTCGGATATCTCGCGAATTACATTCTGGTTTTGGGCCACATTGAAGTTAAATCCGATGCTCCAGGTATTGTTCTTGTAGGGAGTAGTCCAGATGGCCAGTTCCCAGCCCTGGTTATCCATCGTGCCGATGTTCATGCCCAGGGCGTTGAAACCATTTTGCGTAGGTATCTGAAGTGCATCCGAAAAAAGGTCGGTGGTACGGTTGCGGTATACGTCGATATCCGCACGTACACGCCCTTTGAACATAGAAATGTTCATACCAATATTGGCGCCATGCACCGTTTCCCAACGCAGGTTTTTTAATTCCGGCCGGGAAGGGTATACCCCGCTTTGTCCCAGGTAACCCCAGGAATAGGTATTGTAGGTATTGAAAAACGTATAATCATAGCGTGGTGCATTACCACTCAGCGCATAGCTTAACCGGAAACTAAGATCGTCCAGCTTTTTGATCTTTTTAAAGAACCATTCTTCCGAAATGCGCCAGCGCAGGGAACCTCCGGGAAACAACCCATATTTATAGGCAGGCCCAAAACGGGAGTTGCCATCACCCCGCAGCGTGGCTTCAAAAAGGTATTTATCCTTGTAACTGTAATTGGCAATGATCACCGCACCAACCGTCCTGGTTTGTGAAATGCGGGATACCGCCGTCAGATCCTGGTTTTGTGTACGCGAAGGGATGGAGGGATCAACCAATAAGGAAGAAGCAGTGTTGGAGGTAACCAGCTCTTGGTTTACCGATTTATTGTCGCCAGTAAAAATATTCAGGCTGCTGGAAAAGTCATGGTCTACATTTTTGAACCGTGGTGTAAAGAACAGGCTGCTCCTGGTGGTTACGCCAAACAGGTCAATATCGCCATCGTATGCCCTGTTGACCACCGTTTCTGTATTGGGCCGGCCAGTAGCAAGTTGTGGCAGAAAACTGCTGTTCTTCGTATTGTTGATATCAAACTGTACGTCGAAGGTGGCCCTGAGCAGGTTCTTAAAAATGGAATAATCAATCTGGAACCGCGGTACGATCCTTTCTCCCAATATATTGAGCTTGGCCAGTTGGGCCATGGCTACGGGATTGTAGATGCGCGAAAACTGTCCCTGTACATTGGAGGCAGGTGAAAAATAATTGGGTGTGAGGTTGCCCAGCTCATCATATTCAAACACACTCATATTGGGCATCTTAACATAAGCAACACCCCGGATAGCGCCTTCATTATTGTTGTTGCCATTGAAATAATTACGCGCTTGCTTCGTGTGCGTAAAGGCGATGCTGGTGAATATTTTTATTTTATCGGAGATGATATAGTCCAGGTTGATCCGGCTGTTGATGCGGGTAAGCGCCGTGCCAATGGTATTACCCGTTTGATTAAAGTATCCTACAGAAGCAAAATACTTGGCTTTCTCACCGCCACCTGTCATAGATATCGTATGGTCCTGCAAAAAGCCCTGGCGGCTGATGGCATCCACCCAGTTTACGTTATTGCTGTAGTTGTGGTACCAATACGGATCATTGGGGTCATAATTAAATTCTCGTATCGATGGATTGAGCGTAGTGCCCATCCGGTTCATAAAGGCTTCGGGTATCAGCGTGGAATATTGGTCTCCATTCAACATGGGAATGGCATCCGGTAAGATGGAGGCAGAGCCTTTGAAAGTATAGGTAATGCTGGGTTTACCACGGTTGCCCCGTTTGGTGGTAATGATCAAAACGCCATTGGCTGCCCGGCTGCCCCATACAGCCGTAGCGGCAGCATCTTTCAAAGCAGTGATGTCCTTAATATCTGCCGGTGATATATTCAGCAATTGTGCATAGCCTTGTTCATCGGCCGTTCCAAAATTAAAGTCGCCGGGTATTTCTGTTTCATAGGGCATACCATCTACTACGATCAAGGGAGTACCCGTAGAGTTGATGGAAGAAACACCGCGGATACGGATATTCATGGCTGCACCCGGATCGCCACTGGTAGCCGTAATATCTACTCCCGCCATGCGTCCCTGCAAAGCTTGGTCAATACTGGCTGCCTGCATTTCTTCCATATCCTTGGCATTGACGCGCGAAGCAGCGGTGGTCATATTCCTCTCTGCTTTTTGCCCCATCCCATTGTCCACCCGCCGGGCCGCTACTACAATGGCCTCTTCCAGATCGGCGCCACCACCGGCTTCCAGTTGGAAATTGACGGTGGTACGATCATTAATAGCCTGGCTGGTTGTTTTATAACCCACAAATGAAACAGATAACCTGTGTTTGGCATTGGTGATCCTAATTACATAATTCCCTTCAATGTCCGTAGCCGCGCCTTTGATGATACGTCCATCTGCATCTACTTCCGATACAGAGGCGCCGGTAATGGGTTCTTTATTTTTCTTATCAGTTATCTTACCGCGGATAATAAGCTTATTGTCGGTGGGTGCTGCAGTTTGTGCCATACCCGTCAACCAGCAGGTGGCGGCCAGTATCAGCATACAACAAGCCTTTTCAAAATACTTCCTCATGGGCAATATGTTTGGGGTATTAGTCAATGTATTTTAGATAATTGTCTGTCAGATGGATCATACAGCGATTGCTGAGGTAAGTTCCCGGTGTGGAGATCACCCGGGCTGCCCGGCTCTCCATATCACTCAGCGTAATGGCGCCAGGAGTGTTGTTGACAAAGATGGTGGTAGCGTCACCATTATTCCTTTTGAGGATCGTTTCAAAACTGCCGCTTTCCATACCATCCGCCGCAATGATCTTTTTATTGAGGAAATGGTAATTGATGAACTTGAATACCTGCAATTGCTCCGCTGGTAAAGTAGGGGCAAAATTGGGCGTGCCATCTGCCTTCTTAGGCAATAGGCCATCAGTAACAGCTTTTTGTATGGCCGCTTTATCGGGAATGAACAAGGTATAGAAAGTGCCACCGGCTACACCCAGTATCTCTTTCGTTGTATTGTTCCACAACATGGAATTGCGCAGGTATTGCCAGAAGTAATTGTAAGGAGAGGCGGCAGGTGTTCCCAGGGCTTCAATGTGTTTGCCGATGGCGGCCTCACTAAATTCCATGATGCGGTCGATATAATACACCACCCCGTTTTTAGCCGTTTTGCTGCTATTTACTTTAGCTACATTGTTTGAATCAACATTGCCCGGGGCGTAAACCGTATTGTTTTTATAAGCAATAAACTCACCACCATAACCGGCTGCCACTCCTTCGCCCGAGAGGTTCGTCATGATCTGCTGCGGTACAACATGCAGGTTTAAAATGCGCAATAAGCGGTTGCGGGCGGTACTGCCCGAACTGGCCGGAATCGTAGAACCGGCGGGTGGAGTGTATTTCCATTGATCAATCGCGTCTTTACTGGCCGTGGGGTCCACAAAATACCCGGCCTTATTGAATAGGTCATTGCTGATCATGAACAGCGTATAATTCCGGTAAATATTGGACACCTGGAATTTGAGTTCCATGTTTAGTAAAGAGATCATCATGGAATATTTAGGGTCCAGGTAAGCCTTGCCGTATACACTGGTGAATACATTGGCTTCCTGCACTTTGTTGGTGCCATAGAAAATGGCATTGCTCAACATTTTTTTATCTACCACATTGACGGCAGGATCAAAGCGGGCTTCTTCATTTACAAAGTTGAGCGTGGTCTTGAACTTGCTGGGCCAAACGGCATTTTGCCAAAGATGGGCATTGATGAGATCGTAAATGATGCCAATGGGCATATTTTCTACTTTATCATAGTGTTCCAGTAATACAGTATTCGTATACTGTTCCAGTGCTTCATTGGTGGGTACAAAAATGCTGTAAGTATTGCTCTGTCCGTCGTTCTCCTGCGCCTTCAGGAAGTTCTCATTGTTGAGCGCAAAGGCCAGCACGGGATTATACACCTTGGTAAATACCTGGTCCGTTTTACCCGTTACGTTTTGAAACCGTGTCGTGGCGGTGGCATTCAATACATATTGGATCAGGAACCGGTCGAATAGCTTTTTAAACTGACTGTATTCCGGTTTGCCGGCCAGGTATTGATCTACCGAAGGCAGCGAAGTGATCACCTTATTGACCACATGGATTACACCATTTTCGGCTGGGATATCTTTTTCAGTAACTACCGCATCGGCTACGTTGAATCCGGTATAAGTGGTATTGGGGTAGAAGTAATTATAATCGGCCGCTGTAAGGTTCCTGGCCGTCATGAAATTATCTACAAAATAGGGGATGTACTTATTGTTGTTATCCGTTTCATTAAAATAGAGTAAGCCATTGCGGTTGGAGGCAATCACCTGCAGGGCTTTTCCTCCTGTGTCCACGCCATTGTAAACCCCGGTATAATTGGCCGTACGTCTTTTAAAGGCATTGGCGGCTACCCATCCTGTATTGGACTGATAATCACCTATGCGCTCTTTTTTATAGGCATTGTACACCAGGCAGTAGGTCACTATCTGCCGGCAGGCATTGCTATCCAGTTGTTCCATCCCATTGATGCCCTGTGCAGTAAAATAGGCCTGGAAAGCAGAATCAGGAGGCGCAAAAAAGGTCCAGTACCCGGCAGCTCCCAACGTGTTTTTATAGCCTGCTTTATCAATAGCCACCAACAGGTGTTTGAAATTTCCCCTGGCTGCCAATTGTTGGTAGATGGGCGGTTCGAGCGAGTCCGGGCGTCCATAATACGCATCAAATGCTTTTTTACGGCAACCTGCCAGGAGCAATACCAGGGTAGCAGCCAGGAGCATCTTGTGTAGAAGCTTGTGCATAGAAATTGTCTGTTTTTCTTTTTTGAGAACGATATATAAATAGTGGTGGGAATCAGGTGGCAATGATGCAGGTAGTATACACAGCCACGGTGTGAGAAGCCCCTGACACGGGGCTGGTACAGTCAAAGTAGTGCATGGCAAGCAAGTTTGGTTCGGGTTTTAATTAGGTGTCGTAAACTGAAAAAACAGGAAAAATCGCCCCTCGTATAATCGTTAGAATAACACTAATCAGGCACTAAAATTAACTTTTGCCCTGCGGTAACCGTCCTGAAGCGTCCTGTAGTATTGCATTTCAGGTGTTTATAGCATTCTTTAGACTGTTTAGCAGTAATTGTCGTTTAATTGACACATAAAATAGTAAAATCAGGATAGTTCAGGATGATTATCCAAAGGGGCCTGATTAATTTAGGTGCACTAACGATACTAAAACAAGCCTTAAAACTGCTGTATGAAAAAAAGCTTATTCCACGCTTGCTGGATTTGCATGCCTGTATTGACAGGGCTTTGCGTATTCCCGCTTTTGGCTAAGCCTGCTGATTATCCCCTGATTAAAGAACACCTGACTGGTTACTTATTAGATGCAGGCCATCCTGCTCCTGTATTGTTCGATACAACCCTTACCGGCACTATTCTCAACGAAAAGAATGGACCCCTAACGGGCGCTACCGTTACGGTAAAAGCTACTGGTGCAACGGCCACTACCAATGACAAAGGGGCTTTCAGATTGGAAGTACCCAACGGAAACGCTACCCTCGTAGTGAGTTATGTAGGATACCTTACGCAGGAACTACGGTTGGGCAACCGGGCAACAGTTACAATAACATTGTATGCCGAATCCAAATCACTGGAAGATGTGGTGGTGGTAGGTTATGGTACCCGTAAAAAAGGAGATGTAACGGGTTCCACCGCTTCCATCAGTGCCGAAAAGATCAGGTCTGTTCCGGTTACCAATGTTACCCAGGCCCTGCAAGGCCGGGTAGCAGGGGTGGAAGCAATGGCCAGTTCCTTCCGTCCCGGCATGGGTTCCCGTATCCGTATACGCGGCAACCGCTCCCTTTCGGCCAGTAATGAGCCCTTATATGTAGTGGATGGTATTCCGGTGAGTTATACAATAGATGATATGAACCCACTGGATATTGAAAATATCGATGTATTGAAAGACGCATCCGCCACAGCCATTTATGGAGTAAGGGGCGCCAATGGAGTGATACAGATCACTACTAAAAAAGGAAAGACAGGTAAGATCAATATTGAATACAGTGGAAGTGTTTCCTTCGACAACCTGTTAAAAGACATGCCCGTATTCAATGCGGTAGAACTGATGGATGCCTGGCGGCAGGCTTTTTCGGCCGACAGGGTATACAACTTTGCACAGAATACCACCCAGCCCAATAATTACTTTCCCAACGCTGCCGCAGATATCAACCTTTTTGATGGCGATGTATATACCCTCAATGCCATCAAGGGAGCCTATCAATGGCGGGTATTCGACCGGGCCAGCAATACCTATATCGCTTACAAAAGAGCGGCTACCCCCGAAGAAAAGGCCATTATGGGCAACCTGAAACTCCCTGTATTGGATAGTCTTGATATATACGACCCTTCTGCCGTGAAAGGGTACGACTGGCAAAAGGGCGCTATCCGGCAGGGTATTACCAACTCACACAATATTACTATTACTGCCGGCAGTGATAAGATCCGCGCCAGCTTTAATGCGGGCTACTTCAACCAAAAAGGTATTGAATACGGACAGGATTATACCCGTTTCACAGTAGGTAACAACAGTGAGTTCAGGCCCGTGAAATGGTTAACCTTTGGCAATAGTGTTACTTATGCCAACAGCGTACAGAATATTGGTCCCAGTATGTATGGCGGTGCTTCCGGGCAATTGCCTTTTGCCCAGCCTTATGACAGTACCGGTAAGTTCATTCTCTATGCCGGCGGCGATCAGAATATCGTCAACCCCATGAATGATGTGAATACCGTATTCAATGAAATGAAGGTGAGCCGTATTTTCGGAAACGTGTTTGCCGAAGTAACCCTGCTGAAAGGACTGCGGTATAAAGCTGTATTCGGGCTCGACTCACGCAATGCCCGTCAGGGCCAGTTCAATGGCGCCCAATCATCAGTAAGACAGGGTGGAGCAGCCAATGCCAGCCACACCATTACCAATAGTCTTTCCTGGGTGTACGATAACCTGCTGTATTATGATTTCAGGATCAAAAAAGACCATGCCTTTAATATTACCCTGCTGCATGAAATGCAGAACCTCAATAAAACAGATGTACTGGCGCTCTCCGCCAATAACCTCATCTTCGAAGAACAGAAATGGTTCTCACTCAACCGCAATACCCTTGGCGTAACAACAGGCAGCGGTAGCTACAGCGCCCAGCAACTATTGTCCTACATGGGCCGGATTGACTACAACTATAAAAACAAATATTATTTAACACTCAGCAACCGGTACGACAACTCTTCTGTATTGGCCGAAGGCAGTAAAGGACAGTGGTTTCCCTCTGCCGCTATAGCCTGGCGCCTGGATAATGAGGCTTTCTTTATGAACCAACGCGTGATCAATACTGCCAAGCTACGGGTGGGATATGGCCTGGTAGGTAATTCCTCCATTCCACCTTATCGTACCAATGGTCCGCTCGATTTCACCAATTACAACTGGACCAATGGAACAGCTGTTGTAGGATTGGCCCCTACTACTTTTAAAACACCGGGCCTTACCTGGGAAAAAACAGCCACCATCAATGCCGGACTTGATTTTGGAATTTTGGGCAACCGGATTACAGGAAGCATTGATGTATACAAAAGCTCCACCACCGATCAGTTGCAGGAAATGCGTATCCCCGCTGCCAATGGGGTAAGTTCCATGTACATTAACCTGGGTGAAGTAAGCAATAAGGGCTTTGATATTGCCCTTAGTTCGGTCAACATCAATAAAGGAGGCTTTACCTGGACCACGGACATTGTATTCAGCAAAAACAAAGAATCCATTGTAACCATCGATGGAACAAGCAACAACAACCTGCTCAACCTCTGGATGGTGGGCCAGCCCATCAGGGTTTATTACAATTATGTATCGGATGGCATATACCAATATACAGATACTACTAAGGGGGGATACCTAAAAGATTACCTGTGGCCCAAGGGTACCAATGCTGCCAATACCTTATACCGGCCGGGAAAGATCAGGGTAAGGGATATCAATGGAGATTCACTGCTTGATGGAAATGATAAAACGGTATTGGGATATGACAATGCAGATTGGACCGGCAGCATTACCAATACCATCAGTTATAAAAACTTTGAGTTGAGCTGCTTGGTGTATATCCGCAAGGGAGGCATGTACAGGGTGCCGCGCCCCGGTTTGGTAGGTCGTTTCCAATCCAATAAAGTGAACTACTGGACCCCCACAAATCCTTCCAATGAATACCAGCAACCTACACGTACTTCCGATGTGCCTACCTATTGGGAGGCGCTGGGTTATCGGGAAGGCAGTTTTGTGCGCATCAGGAATATTTCGTTGACTTACCGGCTGCCTCAATCACTGCTGTCAAAAATAAAGGCCAATAACATGTCAGTATACATCAATGCGGTCAACCCCTTCCTGTTTCACAAGAAGTCACCCTATGATCCTGAAACCATTCAGTACACCGAGCAATTTGCCTCTACCACCAATAACCCTGGGCCTAATTCATACAGTTTCAGAAGTTTTGTAGTGGGTGTGCGACTGGGCCTGTAAGTCATTAATTGTTTGCCAAAAAAAGAACAACAATGAAAATACCATATAAAATAACCGTTGCCGTTGTAGTGATTGCGCTGGGTACGGTAGGATCCTGTAAAAAGTTCATCAAAGAAGAGTTGGTGACCACCTTAACACTGGATTATTACAAAACCGATCAGGGATTGGAAGACCTGGTGAAGTCGGCCTACGCCCCGCTGAGGTGGAAATTTGAAAATGAGCAGTCCTATGCCATGTGGAATTTCGGTACCGATGAGTTCAGACTGGGCGATCAGTTCAACAATGAACACTGGAATAAATACAATTCCCTCCTCAATCCCAATGGGTCCGATGGATTTGTAAATGGCTTGTGGACCAATAACTATGGAGGCATAAACCGCTGTAACCTGGGTATTGAACTGATCAGTGCTTTTGCCGATGCAAATTCCCGTTTATTGGGTACACCCGCACAGCGTAACCAGCGCATTGCTGAATTAAAAGGACTGAGGGCATATTATTACTTTCAACTGGTGCAGCAGTTTGGCGCCTTGCCGTTGGTGAATCAATCGTCCGATACCTTACGTACAGAGTTCCCCCGGGCCAGCGTAGCTGCCATCTATGAGCAGATCATTGGAGATCTGCGCAGCGTGGCGCCGGTACTGTCTTATGCCATTCCTGGCGACAGGGGCCGGATATCCAAATCAGTAGCCTATCATTTTCTGGCAAAAGCATACCTCACACGGGCAAGCTCTGTTACGGAGAACCGTGGTAAAAAAGCCACTGACCTGGATAGCGCCATTGTATTTGGCGATTCCGTGATCAAATCGGGTGCCCATTCCCTCGAAGCCAACTATGCCAATTTATACAGCGCCAGTTATGCCAATCATACACCACCCAAGCCTGGGTTTGATGGTGCCGTGCCATTGGGCGATGCCTCCAAACTGGCGGCCAATAACAATACGACAGAGGTGATCTTTGCCGCACAATTCAGCAATAGCCTCGCCATTGCGGGAAGTGGTAACCGGGTACACTTGTATTTTGGTACCCAATACGATGCCGGTATTCCCATTCCCGGTATGATACGCGATGCCTTCAATGGCCGCCCTTTCCGTCGCCTGCGGCCTACGGATTATACCATGGATATTTTTGACCGGGCCAATGATTCCAGGTTCTTTAAAAGTTTCCAGACAGCTTATTACAGGAATGCGCCTACCAGCCACAGCAACTCTTCAGCCATACCGGTATTTACCGTTGCCAATGCGCCCAGTCCCGACCTGGTGGGTAAAAAGGTCGTGGGCATTGGTGATACCGCCGGTCTCTTCGTAGTAAACAAACCCGACAAACCTTTACTGCCGGCTGATATTGCGAAGTTCCGTGCCAAAGTATATGCCCGTTACAGAAAAGATAATGCTACAGCACCTGTTACTTCCGATTTTTCGGACAACAAATACCTTACCCTTATAAAGTTCCTCGATGGCGTGCGTCTCACGGCCGATCTGCAGGAAGAAAGGGGTATACGCAATGGAGTATTGGCCCGGCTGGCGGAAACCTACCTCATTGTTGCAGAGGCCTATGGCAGGAAAAACGATTACCCAAAAGCACTGGAATACGTAAATGTGGTGCGCAAAAGAGCGGCTTATAAAACAGGTGAAGTAAAGAATCCTTCCAACTGGTTATTCTATGGCGGAGTAGAGAATGATGTAACGAGTACAGAGCCAGCCATGATAGCCACCGAAACATTATTTACCACCAATGCCCCCAGTGAATTGTATCCGCCAGGCGTAAGTTCCACAGAAGCCCGGTTCATTCATTTTATACTGAACGAGCGGACACGTGAATTGTGTGGTGAATTGTACCGCTGGGAAGACCTGGCCCGCACAGAAACCCTGTACGACAGAACAAAACTATACAACGTAGACGCCACTAACCTGGCGCCAACCCATAAATTGAGGCCCATACCACTTCCACAGATCATTTCTTTGAAAGTAGGCGGGCAACCGATGTCGGCTGCTGAAATGGCGGCTTACCAGAATCCTGGTTACCAATAATGAAAAGCAGTCTTAGTTAGTAGAATAGCAAGCACGGACGTGTCAATTTTTATTGACCGTCCTTTTTGCTTTGTTGGGCTGAACATAAACGCTGTCAGCCTGTGTGGTGTCGCCCTGAGCTTGTCGAAGGGCCGTCAAAGGGTGGGTCGCCCTTTGAGGGCGGCTCACCCTGATCAGAAAATTAGAAACTGTACTATATGAATTATTCAAGAAAAACAATTCTTATCGCTTGTATAATTGGTGTGGGAATGCCTGCCCTGGCCCAAAAGGCCAATGATGTTACGGCGCCACTACATGCCCTGAAAGTAGATTACCCCGTGCCTTATGCCCCACCATCGCCCGAAGCGGTAAAGCAAGTGCTGGACAGGGTGTATACCTACCTCGATGCAGCTACACCAGCCCAACTGGTGAACCGCAGTACAGGGGCCCTGTTGAATAATATCAAGGAGGCAGATACCAATACCATTTTTAAACCCGGCGATTTCCGCCTCACTAGTTATGAATGGGGTGTTACCTATGCCGGTATGCTGCAGGTGGGGCAGGCCACAGGCGATAAGAAGTATACGGATTATACTACCCGCCGTTTGCAATTAATTGCCGATGCGGTGCCTGTATTCAAGCCATTGTTTGACAAATACAGGAATCGTTCCAATCCCCTGCGCTCTGTCATAGATCCCCATGCCCTCGATGATGCAGGTGCTGTTTGCGCTGCCATGATCAAAGCCGAACAGCTGGGCGGCGTAAACAACTTGCGTCCGGTGATCAACAATTACATGCAGTATATTTCAACCAAAGAATTCAGGCTGCCCGATGGTACACTGGCGCGCAACCGGCCACACCCCAATACCATTTGGCTCGATGACCTGTACATGAGTGTACCGGCATTGGCGCAAATGGGCAAACTCACCGGCAACCGGCAATACTTTGATGATGCAGTGAAGCAGGTATTACAATTTTCAGAACGTATGTTCAATAAAGAAAAGAACCTTTACATGCATGGCTGGGTGCAGGGCATGCAGGAACATCCCCAGTTCCATTGGGCCCGCGCCAATGGATGGGCCATCCTCACCAAGGTAGAGTTGCTGGACGTATTGCCCGAAGATCATCCTGGTCGTGCCAGGATACTGGAGTTGTTAAAAGCCCATGTAAAGGGACTGGCTACTTACCAATCCGGTTCCGGGTTCTGGCACCAGTTACTGGACAGGAATGATTCCTACCTCGAAACATCGGCTACCGCCATCTATACCTATTGTATGGCGCATGCCATTCAAAAAGGATGGATTGATGCCGTTGCTTATGGACCCATGGTGATGTTGGCCTGGAATGCCGTATCGACCAAGGTCAATGACAAAGGTCAGGTAGAAGGAACTTGTGTAGGAACAGGGATGGGTTTTGAGCCTGCTTTTTATTATTACCGTCCCGTAAATGTTTACGCAGCACATGGCTATGGCCCCGTATTACTGGCAGGTGCAGCCATCTATGAATTGCTGAAACAAAATAAATACAGGATCAATGACAGCGCCCTGCAGTATTATGAGAAGTAGGAAGAAGAATTTAGAATACACGACACAGTATGCTATCGAAGCAAACGCATTGCCGATTGCCGATTGCCGACTGCCGATTGTCGGCTATCGCTTTAAACAAAACAACCTATGAAACATTATATTACCCTGTTCTCTTACTTAATCTCCCTTCTCACCCAGGCACAAAACAACACCTGGCGTTTCGACCTGGGTAATGGGGCCGTTGCCGCAGGGTACACAGCCGTAACCACCACCACCTTTTACAATGAGCAAACTGGTTATGGTTTTGAGCCAGGTGCTTCAGTGAGAGCTACCAACAGGAAGGGGAAAGACCTTTTACGCAACGATGGTATTGCCAGCGATCTGCCTTTCCTGTTCTCGGTAAAGCTACCGGAAGGAAATTACAATGTTACTGTGATCCTGGGTGATGCCGACAGCGCCTCCGTGACCAGCATCCGCGCCGAATGCAGGCGTATGATGGTGCCACAGATTGCAACAAAGAAAGGCCGGTTTGCCAGGGTATCTTTTACGGTACATATACGGGATTCACTGATCGCTGGCAGCGATAAAAAGGTACGATTGAAATCAAGAGAGATCAATTACCTGCATTGGGACAATAAACTCACCCTGGAATTCAATGATGCACATCCCAGGGTTTGCGCCATTGAAATTACTCCGGCAATGGATGTGGTGACAGTATTCCTGGCAGGCAATTCAACCGTAGTAGATCAGGCCGAAGAACCTTATGCTGCCTGGGGACAAATGATCCCTGCTTTTTTTCAACCGGGTAAAGTAGCCATTGCCAATTATGCCGAATCGGGCGAAGCCCTCAATAGCTTTATCTCAGCCCGTAGGTTGGAAAAAGTATTAAGCCTGATGAAGCCGGGCGATTACCTGTTCATTGAATTCGGTCATAATGACCAGAAACAAAAAGGAGAAGGCATTGGTCCCTTTACATCCTACAAACGCAACCTGCAGTTTTTCATTGAGGAAGTTCGCAAGAAGGGTGGCATTCCCGTATTGGTTACCTCCATGCACCGACGTAGTTTTGATAGCGCTGGCATGATTGTAAATACCCTGGGCGATTATCCGGCTGCTGTGCGACAAACCGCTGCCGAAGCAAAGGTGTCCCTCATTGACCTGAACAATATGAGCAAAGTATTATACGAAGCCTGGGGACCTGAGAATAGTCAGCGTGCTTTTGTGATCTATCCGGCGCATACCTTTCCCGGGCAGGACAAGGAATTAAAAGACAATACCCATTTTAATCCCTATGGCGCTTATGAAATTGCCCGTTGTATCTTACAGGGCATCAGAGATAATAAACTGGACCTGGCAAAGTATATTAGAAAAGAAATACCATCTTTTAACCCCGCTTTTCCGGATGATATCAAACAATGGCACTGGCCTTTAAGCCCCCGGATGAATGTGGTGAAACCAGATGGAAATTGAAACATACAGAAAAACAGGACGGGTCAGGATGATTCAATAACCCTACGGCATTATTTTAGAGAATCGATTGCCCATGAAGAAATTATTATTACCTGCTTGTTTGTTTTTAGTTTGTACCCTTACCCATGCACAGGTGAAATGGCCTGCTGTTACACAAACTGCCAAACCCTGGACACGCTGGTGGTGGCAGGGTAGCGCTGTTAATAAGACCGATCTTCAGTCGCTCCTGCAGCAATACCAGCAAGCCGGCCTGGGTGGTTTGGAAATAACACCCATTTACGGTGTACGTGGCGCCGAACAACAATTTATTCCCTTCCTATCTCCCCAATGGGTAAGCATGCTGGAGTATACCCTACAGCAAGCCAGCAACATGAAGTTGGGTATTGACCTGGCTACCGGTACAGGCTGGCCATTTGGTGGTCCCTGGGTTACTCCCACAGATGCCTGTAAAAATGTGAACCTGAAAACCTGGACGCTGAAAGAAGGAGAACAACTCACAGAGAAGATTGCCTTTACCCAGCAGCCAATGGTGCGCACCGTAAGCGGCAAACAGGTAGATATAAAAACATTGTCCTATCCCATCTCTACCAATAAGAACCTGCAGGAATACGCCTTTGACCAGGTGCGTTATGAAAAAGAACTGCCACTTACCCTGCTAATGGCCTATGATGAAAAAGGAAATAGCCTGGACATCACTGCTAAGGTAACCGCCGGGGGTACGCTCAATTGGAAAGCCCCTGCCGGCAATTGGACATTGTATGCACTGTTTCAAGGCTGGCATGGCAAAATGGTGGAACGGGCAGCCCCCGGTGGCGAAGGCGATGTAATAGATCACTTTTCTTCAACTGCCCTTCAACACTACCTCCAATATTTTGATAAATCATTTGCCGGCAAGAACCTGAAAGGCATGCGCTCCTTCTTCAATGATTCTTATGAAGTAGATGATGCACGCGGACAAGCCAACTGGACGCCTGATCTGTTGCCCTCATTTCAGCAAAGGCGTGGGTACGACCTGCGCAAAGAGCTACCCGCCTTATATGGAAAGGATACAAAAGAAAAGAATGCCCGGGTATTGAGCGATTACCGGCAAACGATCTCCGAATTGTTGCTGGAAAAATTCACCACCCCCTGGCATAGCTGGGCCAAAGCAAAAGGCGCCCTGATCCGCAACCAATCCCATGGTTCACCGGCCAATATCCTGGACCTGTATGGTGCGATTGACATTCCCGAAACAGAGGGCACTGATATCTTACGTTTTAAATTCGCTACCTCTACAGCCCATGTAATGGGCAAGCCACTGGCTTCGGCCGAAGCGGCCACCTGGCTCAATGAACATTTTCAATCCAGCCTGGGCGATGTGAAGGTGGCCCTGGATAAATACTTCCTGGGTGGCGTAAACCATATCTTTTATCATGGCACCAACTATTCACCCGCCAATGATCCCTGGCCCGGATGGCTATTCTATGCAGCGGTTCATTTTCATCCCAATAATCCCTTTTGGAAAGATTTTCCCACACTCAATCAATATGTAGCCCGCTGCCAGTCATTCCTGCAAGCCGGCCGGCCCGACAATGATGTACTCTTGTATTTTCCCATTTATGACCGCTTTGCAGAACCGGGCCGTGATTTATTGCATCATTTTGATGGCATGGAAGGTTTTGAGAATACGGATTTTAAGAACAGCGCCACCTGGATGTTGGATAATGGTTATGCCTTCGACCTGTTTTCCGATAAACAACTACAACAAGTAAGTAATCAAGGAACCGAATTGTTATCCGGTGGCAATACGTATAAAACCATACTGATACCCGCGATTCATTACCTGCCTTTGGAAACCCTTCAAAAGCTGGTAAGCCTGGCGCAACAAGGCGCCACCATATTGGTGCACCAGGCTTTGCCGGATGATGTGCCGGGCTATGCCGATCTGGCCAATCGCCAGACTGCCTACAAGAAATTATTAAGCCAGCTATCATTCAATACGATCAATGGCATGCAGCAAGCCACGGCAGGCAAGGGGCGTTTCCTGCTGGGCAACGACCTGCAGCAATTACTCAGGGCTGCCAAAACTCCCCAGGAAACCATGCAAGCGCAAGAACTGCAAAGTATTCGCAGAAGGATAGCCGGAGGTAAATATTATTTCATTACCAATACCAGTAAACAACGTGTTGATGGCTGGGTAAATATCAGTACGGCTGCCAAAAACATCACCATATTTGATCCAATGTTGGGAAAGAGCGGTAAGGGCCCTGTAAAGCAGGAAGCAAATGGACAAACAGCGGTGTACCTGCAGCTCAACCCTGGCGAAAGCTGTATGCTGCAAGCCACTGCTACACCCATTGCAACAGAAGCCTATCCTTATTACATCGCCGATAAGCCCATCAGGATCGAAGGTACCTGGCAGGTATCCTTCCTGCATGGAGGGCCAACATTGCCTGCTGCTACCACTACAACACAACTTAGTTCCTGGACCAATTGGCCAGGTGAAGGGCTGCAACAGTTTTCAGGAACAGCCAGCTACAAAATAAAATTTACCAGACCGGCTGCGAAAGGAGATGCGTTCCTGCTCGATCTGGGCAATGTACAGGAAACCGCTGAAGTATTCCTGAATGGCAAACGGGTGGCAACATTGATCGGCCCGGTATTCCAGGTGGTACTACCCACAGGATCGCTCAAGGACAACAACCTGCTGGAGATACAAGTCACCAATGGCATGGCCAACCGTATTGCGGACATGGATAAGAAGGGGATACAATGGAAGAAATTTTACAATACCAATTTCCCTTCCCGGTTGCCGGCCAACCGGGGTACAGATGGACTGTTTACAGCGGTAAACTGGACGCCCAAACCGGCAGGGTTGACAAGTGAGGTTACCATTTCGCCAATTGTGTTGATAGATAAGACACGAATTAAGGTTCCCGACGCTTCGCGTATTATAGAATAAAACTTAATATTGGGTTCATTCTTAACCCGCAAAAATGTATTGCATGCGTAGTAAATTAATGGGACTGCTCTTCATTGCCAACCTGGGTACCATGACCCTGCTGGCACAAACGAAAGATGAGGCCGCTGTAACTGCTGCTGTTGAATCATTAAAGAAAGCCATGATAGATGGCGACCGGGCATCGCTGGAAAAGATAGCTGCCCCGGCATTGTCTTATGGCCATTCCAGTGGTAAGATCGAAGACAAAGCTGCTTTTGTAGAAGCCATTGCCAGCGGCAAATCAGATTTTGTAACGATTGATCTTACCGATCAAACCATTACCGTATCAGGTGATGTAGCCATTGTGCGCCATAAACTGGCAGCAACCACCAATGATGGCGGCAAGCCCGGCACCGTTAACCTCGCCATCCTCACCGTATGGAAGAAACAAGGAAAGGAATGGAAACTGCTGGCGCGTCAAGCTGTTAAGTTAGCTGTGTAAGTTGATAAGCCGAAGCAAAAGATTGCCGATTGCCGACTGCCGATTGCCGATTGCCGACTGCCGAATCAAAGCAAAAGATGCACCATTGAAGAATGAAACCGATCTTAATTACCATATTGATCCTCCTCGCCCGTACGGCCTTCTCCCAGTCGCCCGCACCCAAGCCATTGTACCGTGATCCGGTATATGATGGTGCCGCCGATCCTGTGGTGACCTGGAATCCAAAAGCGAAGAAATGGTGGATGTTTTATACCAACCGCCGCGCTACCCTGACCGATTCCACAGGCGTAAAGTGGGTACATGGCACGCGGATTGGCATTGCTGAATCCAAAGATGGAATACATTGGACCTACAAAGACACAGCCAATATCAATTACCGGCCCGATGCAGGTTATACCTTTTGGGCACCCGATATCATTGAATACAAGGGCGTGTGGCATATGTACCTGACCTATGTGCCTGGTATTTTCGATAACTGGAACCATCCGCGTCATATTGTGCATTGTACCAGTAAAGACCTGCTCAACTGGAAATATGAATCCACCTTACCACTGGTGAATGATAAAGTGATCGATGCTTCTGTATTTGCCCTGCCCGGTGGCGGGTGGCGTATGTGGTACAACAATGAGCGGGACGGTAAGTCTATTTATTATGCCGATAGCAAGGACCTGTATCATTGGGAAGATAAAGGCAAGGCCATTGCTGCCAGGGGCGAAGGGCCAAAAGTATTTGCCTGGCAGGGGCAGTATTGGATGGTAGTAGATGTATGGAAGGGCATGGAGATCTACAGCTCTACTGACTTGTTACAATGGAAAAAACAAAACCAACGCATATTGGAAATGCCCGGTACTGGCGCCGAAGACCAGGCCATTGGCGGGCATGCCGATGTGGTGGTCAATAACGATAAAGTGTTCCTGTACTATTTCACCCATCCCGGCAGGCGTAAAGACCAGCCAGCCAAAGCGGGTACTGTGGATGATAAACGCAGCCTGATTCAACTGGCTATATTGGAATACCAAAACGATGAGCTCACCTGCGATCGTAATAAGCCGGTGGTTGATCAACTGCGGCAACCGAAGAAATAGTAGTGCAGGGCCTTTACACTGGCTGATATGAATTTCCATCGTACTATAAGCACCTTGCTTTTGACGGCGCTCGTCACAACGTCAAAGGGGCAGCAAAAAGAGATCAAATACTTATCCGGCACCGATAAAGACCATACAGTAAGCTGGGACTTCTTTTGTACAGCAGGCCGTAAGAGTGGCAATTGGACAACTATACAGGTGCCCTCCTGTTGGGAACAACAAGGTTTTGGATCTTATAACTATGGCCGCGACTACAAGACCTATGGCCGCAACTTTCGCTTTGCAGAAGAAAAAGGGCTTTATCGGCATGCTTTCACCATTCCTGCCTACTGGAAGAACAAAGAAATCTTCATCGTTTTTGAAGGGGCCATGACCGATGCCGAAGTAAAAATAAATGGTCAACCCGCAGGCCCCGTTCACCAGGGCGCCTTTTACCGCTTTAAATACAATATTACCGGCAAGTTGTTGCCGGGTAAATCCAATAAGTTGGAAGTAGCCGTCAGCAAAATGTCAGCCGATGAGTCAGTCAACAATGCTGAGCGCCTGGCCGACTACTGGGTATTCGGGGGCATCTTCCGTCCGGTATACCTCGAAGCCCTACCCAAAGAATACATTGATTATACGGCTATTGATGCCAAAGCCGATGGCAGCTTTGCTATGAATGTAGCCTTGAAGCAGATCAGTAAGGCCCGGCAGCTAACTGCTATTATCAAAGATGCAGCCGGAAAAACAGTCGCTACTGCGTCTCAGGCAATCAGGCCCAATGATTCGATCGTACAACTCACTGCAAAAGTGAATAATCCCCAACAGTGGACTGCCGAAACACCCCACCTGTACTCCGTAGAGACATCACTTCGGCAGGGCCCTGATGCGATTGCCCGTACACATGACCGCTTTGGTTTTCGTACCATTGAAATACGTAAAGGTGATGGCATTTACCTCAACGGCGTACAGGTAAAAATGAAAGGTATTAACCGCCATGTATTCTGGCCCGAAACAGGTCGAACAGTAAGTCCCGCCATTGACCTGGCCGATATACAACTCATGAAGGAAATGAACATGAATGCCGTGCGCTGCTCGCACTATCCACCTGATAAACGTTTCCTGGAATTGTGCGATTCACTGGGTTTGTATGTATTGGATGAGCTGGCAGGCTGGCAAAAATCCTATAGCACCAGGGCCGGCGCTCCGCTCGTAAAGGAAATGGTGATCCGCGATGCCAACCATCCTTCCATTATTTTCTGGAGTAATGGCAATGAAGGCGGACACAACAAAGAACTGGACGATGACTATGCATTATACGATCTTTCCAACAGGCCCGTGATCCATGCACACCACCGGCCCGGTAATACCTTTAATGGTATTGATTGCAATCATTATGAAGATTATTACAGCAGCAAAAATATTCTCAATGGTCCCGATATTTATATGCCTACCGAATTCTTGCATTGCCAGGATGATGGTGGAGGCGGTGCTGCCCTTCATGATTTCTGGGAGCTGCATTGGCAGGCTAAAAAGTCGGGCGGTGGTTTCCTCTGGGCACTGCTGGATGAAGGTATTGTACGTACCGATCTCAATGGCTATATAGATGTGAATGGTGTGAATGCACCCGATGGAGTAGTAGGCCCACACCGGGAAAAGGAAGGTAGCTTCTATGCCATCCGCGAAATATTCTCACCGGTTAAAATAGCATTGACCGCTTTGCCTGCTGATTTCAACGGTCACCTTACTGTAGAGAACCGTTATCATTTTACCAACCTTAACCAATGCCGCTTTAACTGGCAGCTGGTGAATTATACCAAACCATTCAGTGGGCAAACGGGCCTTACCATTCTGCAAAAAGGGACAGCCAGCAGTCCGGATATTGCAGCTACCCAATCGGGCAGGCTTTCCCTGAACCTGCCTCCTGATTGGAAAAATTATGATGCACTAATGGTCATGAGCATCGACCCTTCAGGAAAGGAAGTAGATCGCCGGACCTGGAATATCAAGACCAATGAACAATTATTGAGCAGTGTGATCACTACCCAAACCGACTCAGTGCTGTTGGCAGAGACCGACTCTACCCTCACTTTGCGTTCTGCAGGCATTGGTATCACCTTCAGCAAAAAGAGCGGGCAGCTTACTGGCGTTGCCAATGCCAGTAGCAATGCACTCCTGTTTCGCAATGGTCCCGTGTTGGTAGGTGGTGATGCTTCTTTCAGCGCCATCAAACAATTTGCCGATAATAATACCCGTGTAATAGAAGTAACGTATGCAGGCGGTTTGCAATATGCGCGCTGGACCATGCATCCCGGAGGATGGGTAAGCCTTGATTATGAATACAACCTGCCAGGTAGTCACCCATTCGCAGGTATCAGCTTTAGTTACCCGGAGAATTTTGTACTTGGCGCCAAATGGTTGGGCAAAGGCCCTTACCGCGTGTGGAAGAACCGCTTGCAGGGCGTTACCAACAATGTATGGGAAAACAGGTACAACAATACCCAAACGGGCAGCTTTCCCTGGAACTATCCCGAATTCAAAGGTTATTATGCAGATATAACCTGGATGGAGTTGAATACAGTAGAAGGTAAATTCCTGGTGGCCAGCAAAGACACCGGTTTGTATGTTCGATTCTTTAATTTTTATGGCTTGTCGGGTATTGTGCCGCACCCCGCACTTCCTCCGGGAGATATATCGTTCCTGGATGCCATTCCTCCCATTGGTACCAAGCTGGCTTTGAATATCAGTGCCAATACCAGCAACCTGGGACCAGCAGGTGAGTTTACAAAGTTGGACAAACCGGTGAAGCGTACCCTTTGGTTTTATTTCGGTCTGCCCAAACCCGAAGACCAGCGCAGGCAGTTTACCATGCCTTCCGTAAATGATTTGTTTTGATTCCTTTGAACATTGAGCATTGAAAATTCACTCGCTCGCCTCTGGCGAGTGAGGCTATTGGCAGGCCTCCGGCCTGCATAACCATAAAAGGAGATACAATGAAATGGATAATACTTGTAATTGTATTGTTGGGTAACCATAGTATTATGGCACAACAACCTGCCATCAATCGCCAGGCAGTCGTACGCCGTCATACCATCCATATCAATAAAGCTGATTCCTTGTCTTCCCTCTCCGTAGGCAATGGCCGTTTTGCATTTACAGTTGATGTTACCGGCCTGCAAAGTTTTCCTGCCTTTTACCAGGGAGGCGTACCATTAGGTACTCTGTCTGAATGGGGTTGGCACAGCTTCCCCAATACCAACAAATATACATTTGATGAAACCTTGCGTACCTACGAGTTGGAAGGCAAAAAGATTCCTTATCCCGTGCAGGTGAAGGAGCCGGTACGCAATAAACAGGCCGCCGATTATTTCCGGGTCAATCCCCATCGCCTGCAACTGGGGACCATAGGCATGGAAATCATTAAGAAGAACGGAAAGCCCGCTACCATTGCCGATATCAAAGACATAGAGCAGCAATTGGATATGTGGACAGGTGAGATCAATAGCAGGTTCACAGTAGAAGGGCAGCCGGTGCAGGTGATCACCTATGCCCACCAACAACGGGACCTGATAGCCGTGAAAGTAGTATCCCCTCTGGTAAAGCAAAAGAAGCTCTTACTCACTATTCATTTTCCTTACCCCAATGGCCAGTTTAAAGATGTAGGCGTGAATGAGGCCAATGCCGATAAACATGTAACTACCTTACGCACCAGCCTGCCACCATTGAGTGCATTGCCCATTCCGAAGGGAGAGATAATAACCATTACGCATAGCCTTGATAGCTCCCGCTATGCCCTACATGCCAATTGGAAACAACAGGCCACCATATCGAAGGAGGCGATACACCGGTTTGTAATAAAGCCCCAGGGAGTATCCAATACCTTTGAAGCAAGTTTTTGGTTTACTGATAAGGTCCTTACCAAACCTGCATCTACAACACTTGATTGCCAGCTGGTGCCAACGCTGTCATTAAGTGCACCCTTACCTTCTTTTGAGGAAACAAGTAAGAATAGCCAATTGGAATGGGCGCAATTCTGGAACAGTGGTGGGGCTGTTGATTTTGCCGGCAGCAAGGATAGCCGGGCGCCCGAACTGGAAAGAAGGGTCGTGTTGTCGCAATACCTCACTAAAATACAATGTGCTTCCGGTTTTCCACCACAGGAAACAGGGCTTACCTACAATAGCTGGTACGGAAAACCGCACCTGGAAATGCATTGGTGGCATGCAGTACATTTTGCATTATGGGGTAGGGTAGAACTAATGGAAAAAAGTCTCGACTGGTATACTACTGTTGCAACTGGTGCCAAAGCCATTGCACAGCGGCAGGGCTTTGAAGGTTTGCGCTGGCAAAAAATGACCGATCATGCGGGCAATGAATCGCCTTCCTCTGTAGGTTCTTTTCTCATCTGGCAGCAGCCCCATTTTATTTATATGGCCGAATTGAGCTACCGCGAGAGAAAAACAAAGGCCGTTTTGGAGAAATACAAAGACCTGGTATTTGCCACTGCCGATTTTATGGCTTCCTTCCCAACCTGGGACCCGGTAAAGAAAAGATACAACCTCGGAAAAGGATTGATTCCCGCCCAGGAATGTTTTGATGCTGTTACTACTTTCAATCCTACTTATGAACTGGCGTACTGGCATTGGGCGTTGAATATGGCCCAACAGTGGCGGTTACGGCTCGGACTACCCCGTAAGGAGTCCTGGGATAAAATAATTAATGGCCTGGCCCCATTACCACAAGCCAATGGGGTGTATCTTGCTACTGAAAGTACCCCCGATTGTTATACTACCGACCGCTATAAAACCGATCATCCGGCTGTCTTGGCAACTTATGCATCACTACCAGGCAGCGATCGGTTGGATACCGTTGTCATGAGAAGTACCTTTGATCTTGTGTGGAAAGTTTGGAAATGGGATGATACCTGGGGTTGGGACTTCCCCCTCACGGCCATGACTGCCACGCGGTTGCAGATGCCAGAAAAAGCCATTGATGCCTTATTCCTACCAATTCGAACCAATACTTACCTTGTCAACGGCCACAATTACCAGGACGAAAGACTAACGATTTACTTGCCCGGCAATGGAGGTTTATTAAGTGCCATTGCTTTGATGTGTGCCGGATCCGATGCCAATACAATACCCAATCCGGGTTTTCCTGCCGCCACCTGGACCGTCAAATGGGAAGGGTTGCGAAAGATGCCTTGATGGACGATCGATTCACGTAGACCCCATGATACGTATAATCTATATTGCTCTGATTGGGCTAAGCCCCTTAACCCTGTTTTGTCAGCAACTCCCCTGGCATGGCAAGGAACGGACTGTCCATTACCGTCCCGAAGGAAAAGATTTTGTAAGCAACAATGGCGCCTTGCGGTTCAACCGGGCCTTGTATGGAGGTAATACCGCTTTCCGGGTGGAGGCGGGCGACCTGCCCGAAATGGCACTCTACCTGCCAGGCATGGGCGGCAATTGTAAATTGGGCATCATAGCTGGTAATAATAGCAAGTGGCTCACCGAAGCCAAATCAATCAAAGCCATTTACCGGCCGGGTTCCATGTTGTATGAGATCAGGGATCCTTTGCTGGGTACCGGTATGTTGCAGCTAAGCGTGATGGCCACCTATAACCAGGAAGCCATGATAGTACAGGTAATCCCCAAGGGCATCACTACTCCTGTACAGTTATTCAGTGCTTTTGGTGGTGTAACCGGTAAGAAATTCTCTCGTGATGGTGATATTGGCGCCGATCCTGAATCTTCTTTTTACTTACAACCTGCATATTGCCTTAACAATGTATATGAGCTCAATGCCAATACATTCACCCTGCGCTTTGGTGAAGCTGGCGCAAAGAAACTGGAAGGCATTTTCCCGGCTGGTACACAACTCCATACAGCCAGTCCCGGCAAACAACAATCGCCGCTATTGTTGGATCGATCAGTGGCTGCCGATACCTCCCTGGTATGCGGAAAAATATTGTTGAAGAAAACTGATACCGCTTACTTTTTTATCCGTCAGCCCGGTGCTGATGTGACCGCTATTACTTACAATGACCTGCCTGCAGTATTTCGTACTGCCGAAGCAACCCGACAACAGCTGACTGCCAGGGTGCAGGTCAATACGCCCGATCCCTACATCAATACCCTGGGTGGTGCTTTAGGCATTGCTGCCGATGCTATTTGGGATGACCCTACCTATATGCATGGTGCTATTGCCTGGCGTATGCGCCTGCCCGCCTGGCGTGGCGCTTATGCTGCCGACCCGCTGGGCTGGCATGATCGCGCCCGTACCCATTTCAGCAGCTATGCACAATCGCAAATTATTACACCCCTTACCGGACCAGTAGTACCCGACACCGCCCTGCATTTTGCACGGCAACAGGAAAAAATAGGCAATGCCCTATTCAGCAGTGGTTATATATGCCGCAATCCCAATGGCGATATACGTCCCCATCACTATGATATGAACCTGGTGTTCATCGATCAGCTGTTCACTCATTTTTTGTATACAGGTGACACAGCTTTCATTATACAAATGTGGCCCGTAATAGAACGTCACCTGGCCTGGGAGAAAAAGAATTTTGATGCTGATAATGATGGCTTGTATGATGCCTACTGTTGTATCTGGGCCAGCGATGCCTTGCAATACAGCGGCGGTGGTGTTACCCATTCCTCTGCTTATAATTACAGGGCCAATAAAATGGCGGCAGCATTGGCTGCCATAGCAGGTAAGGATGGAGCACCCTATCAAAGAGAAGCCAATAAGATTGAACAAGCCATTCACCGCCTACTCTGGTTGCCCCGTGATGGCTGGTATGCCGAATACAAAGACCTGCTGGGAAAACAATTGGTACATCCGGCTGCTGGCTTATGGACCATCTACCACGCGCTGGATGCCCAACTGCCCGATGCCTTCAAAGCCTGGCAATCCCTGCATTATATTGACAACAACATCCCGCATATCCCGGTACAGGCAAAAGGGATTACAGGTAACCATTACCTGTTACCTACCACCAACTGGCAGCCCTATACCTGGTCCATCAATAATATAGCCCTGGCCGAAAACCTGCACACAGCCCTTGCTTACTGGCAAGGCAACCGGGCCGAAGAGGCGTACCAGTTGTGGAAGAGCGCTTTGCTGGAAAGCATGTACCTGGGTGCCAGTCCCGGTAATTTTCAGCAACTGCCCTTTTATGATGCCATACGTGGTGAGCTATACCGTGATTTTGCCGATCCGATTGGAATGGCTGCCCGCACCTTGACAGAGGGGCTATTCGGAATACAACCCAATGCCCTGCAGGATACCCTTACCATTAAACCGGGTTTGCCTGCTGCCTGGAATTATGCTTCCCTGCAAGTGCCCGATATGCAGTTCGATTTCAAACGGGATGCTATTAAAGACCAGTATACCCTGGTTCCCACCTTTTCTCACAGTATGCACCTGAAGCTGCAGGTAAAAGCACATAAGACCGGCGTGGCAAGTGTAACCGTGAATGGTAAAACCGTTCCCTGGAAATCCATTCAGGAAACCGTAGGCAACCCATTATTGGAAATAACAGTACCCAAACAGCCACGTTATGCCATTGTCATTACCTGGAAAGGGACTCCTGCTCAAAAGATTGTCTGCGATAGCAGTTATGCAGCAGGAACTTCTTTGTCATTAACCGGTGGACTAGCCGCCATTCAACAGGTATACGATCCGCAGCAGGTATTGTACAAGCCCGTTGTTGCTAACAACCGCTTGCAGGCAGTCATCTTGCCAGCCTTTGGCGATAAAACCATCTTTGTGCGCTTACAGCAAGGCAGCTTTAATTGGTGGCAACCCCTTTGCTTTGCAGTAACGCAGTCTGTAGAGATCATCCCTTTGCGGCAGGATTCCACTGGCATTTATTTCACCGTACGCAATTATGCTGCGGCCGTAAAGGGTAACCTGGTGGTTAATCCAGGCCCCCGCGTAATACGTATGCCCTTGCAGGTCGCTGCCAAAAAAGCATCACCTACCGTGCATATCCCTGCCGCCTACCTGATCACCGGCAGCAATACCGTACAATTTGTATGGGATAGTACCAACAGTGTCCAAACAACCATGGTTAACTGGAGCATTCCTTCCATCGGCATTGCCTTTGAAAAGATTGACCTGTCTGCCTTCATGAATGCCCGTGTTACCAAAATATTTGAGCAGACTTATTTATCACCCCGCCCCCAATCACCCACTTTACAACTTCCATGGCAGGGCATTGGCAACTGGTGTTATCCCCTGGTGCAGCCGGTTATTGATGATGCAGGAGTAAGGCAATTGGCCGGCGCTAACAATGAGATCAACCTCGATCAACATATTCCCTTTGCGATTGCCGGTGATACCAACTCCAACAATATTGTATTTACCTCCCAGTGGGACAACTATCCGGATTCCGTGGTCATTCCAATAACAGGCCGGGCTACCCATACCTACCTGGTGATGGCCGGCAGTACCAATCCCATGCAAAGCCGGTTGGTGAATGGAGAAGTGCGCGTACAGTATGCAGATGGATCGGCAGATACCTTGTTGCTCAGGAACCCTGAAAACTGGTGGCCCATTGAGCAGGATTATTATACCGATGGATATGCTTTTACTACCGGGGCCACCACGCCGCTACGCCTCTATTTGAAGACAGGCCGTATTGCCACCAGTGCTCCTGAGTATAGTACCATCAAAGGATTCAGTAATCGCGCTATTGATGGCGGTGCAGCTACCATACTGGACATGCCATTGAAAGCAGATAAAGAACTACAATCCATCACCATGCATGCCCTGGCCAATGATGTCGTGATTGGTTTGATGAGTGTTACCTTGGTCAGAAATTAACAACTGTAAATCATACACTTTTAATATCTTGCTTTGTCTGGCATGTTAACCAGGATTGTACGTATGAAAAAGACCCTCTTTGTTATTTATTTACTTGTCCAAAGTCTCTTGCTGGCGGCCCAATCCGCCAACCCTGTTTACCTCTTCTCTTATTTCAAAAGCAATGGTGAAGATGGCCTGCACCTGGCCTATAGCCTGGATGGCTATACCTGGAGTTCCCTTCGCGGCGACAGTTCTTTCATGCAACCAACTGCGGGTAAAGACAAACTCATGCGCGATCCTTGTATTGTTCGCGGTGCCGATGGTACCTTCCACATGGTTTGGACCGTAAGCTGGAATGAAAAAGGCATTGGTTATGCCAGTTCCAAAGACCTGGTACATTGGAGCGAACAACAATACATCCCGGTGATGGAACACGAACCCACAGCCCGTAATTGCTGGGCGCCGGAGATCTTTTATGATGCCCGTAAAAAAGAGTACATGATCTATTGGGCTACTACCATTCCCGGCAGGTTCATCAAAGGCGATACCGCCGGTGATGACAAATACAACCACCGCATGTATTATGTAACGACCAGGGATTTCAAAACCTTTAGCCCTGCCCGCCTCCTGTATGATAAAGATTTCAATGTAATTGATGCTACTATCCAGCAACAAGGCAAACAGTACCTGATGTTCCTGAAAGATGAAACCAGGAAACCAGCTCAGAAGAACTTACGCATAGCCACCAGCAATCAATTGACCGGAGGTTATTCGGCTCCCTCTGAACCCATTACCGGTAAATATTGGGCCGAAGGACCTACTGTTATTAAGATCAATGGCAACTGGATCGTGTACTTTGATAAATACACCGAACATAAATACGGCGCTATAACCTCCACCGATCTCAAAACCTGGACGGACATTTCGGACAAGGTCGCCTTCCCCAAGGGGCTGCGTCATGGGACCGTATTCACCGTTACCCAGGAAGAGTTTACAAGGTTAAAGCCTTAGGAGCTGTCATTCATTAATTGCTATTTTACAACGAGGCAATCTGCGACCCCTAAGGTGGTTCTAAGGTAGTGCAAGGGTACCTGTAGGGTACCGCTTCCGTAGTATAGGCGCACTTCCATAAATAATAAATTCTCCCATACCGGCAACAACCGGCCACAACAGGCCATTGTATGTCATTTTAGCCACCTCACAGCCAAATGCCATTACCCCCTTGTAACTTTGGACAACTAAAGCACATCAACCATGGCTAAACAATGTGGACCCGCCTATTTGGAATGTACCTGGGATGATATTACTTATTACAAGATGGAGGGCAAATATTATGCACGCAAAAAAAGCAGCCTTACCCGTGAAAAAGTGCTTAAGGATCCCTTATTTACCAATACCATGCGCTATGCCAACCGCCTGGCCGTAGCTTCAAAGATTGCCTCTTTCATTTACCGCAGCCTACCCATCCACTGGCGCCGGTTCTGGATGTACCGCTCCTTCACAGGCATCGCCATGACAATGATGTCTAAAGGCCTATCACCACAGCAAGTCCAGGATGATCTTTGGAAAACCTATGCCGAATATTGGGAGCTAAACCAGCAGACCAGCGGTATAAAACTGGAGACAGGCCCCAAAAAACAACCTTTCCGCCGTGGAAAAGATTACACCACCCGCCTCAAACACCGCAACAGCAATCCCCAATGCCGGTCTTACCGCCGCATGCTTGGTCCAAACCATTGGAAAAGCAGTTACGATAATACAGCCGAACTATTGGAAAAAGAGCGCAAACGCATAGCCCGTGAAAAGAAACTCAAATGGTCTGCTGAACAAAAGCGCAACAACCATTGGGCACAGGAAAAAGAACGCTGGCGGTATCTACTGGCTCACCATCCCAAACCTCCTCTTCAGCAGGCAGCCTGATAGATAGGCTACAATTTAACTACACATGGCCGGCATATTGCCTACACTTAGCCTGCACATAGCCTACACATTGCCTAAATAGGGCTTAAAGCATTGTAAAATAGGTGTTTAGGCCCTATTTAGGCAATGTGTAGAAGTCATGTGGGCAATATGTCGGCAATACCCCGGCCGGGAAGTGGCTTTTAAGGGTGGTTCCAGTGTAATACAAGGGTAGTAAAAAAGAACCTGGACCAGCAACTTAAGAATGCCGATATTTCATCAGCTTTGCGTTGAGTATATAGCTCCCCTCACCATGATAGCATTTGAAGATATTTCTTATTTACAGCAGGGTACTAGCCGGCAACGGGCAGCCTATCACACCCTTACAGCGCATGGGCTACTGTCAGCTTTGGAGTCCTATGATCCGATCCTGGTAGGTACAATTCCTATCAATATCGACATTGAAACCAGCGACCTGGATATCATTTGTTACTGGCAACAAAAGCTATTGTTCATCCAACACCTGCAGGAAAGATTTAATCATTACCCTGCTTTCTCCATCTGGGAACAGTCAACACGTTCCGGTGAGGCAGTAGTTGCCAGTTTCCAGGTAGAAGATTTTGAAGTGGAAGTATTTGGTCAAAATATACCTACCCAAGAGCAGTATGCTTATCGTCACCTGATTATTGAAGAAATATTGTTGCAACAAAAAGGGAATGATTTCCGGCAACAGGTAATTGCCCTCAAGCAACAGGGATTAAAAACTGAACCCGCTTTTGCGCAATTGCTGGGGCTTACCGGCGATCCTTATGCAGCTTTACTGACTTTGGAAAAGAACAAGACCTGAAACAACCAACAGATTTTATTAGGTTGCCAGGACGAGACAGGACATGGCCAGTCCATGTATGGATGTTGATGGTAAATCCTTATCTTACTATTGGAATAAGCCATTCATATCAATGAGAATTACACGCCTCACTGTTTTTATTGCAATCCTGGTCCTTTTTATAGCTTGTAAATCCCGAAAGCACGGTGGGCAATCCAGTTGGGTATTCGATCAGGAAGAGGTGCTAACCACCGAACAGGAAAAAAGCCTTGATAGCCTGTTCAAGGCCCATGAAAAAATAACCACCAATCAAATAGCCCTGATCACTACATCGACTTATGCACCTGATACCAATATTGTTGCTTTTTCAACTAACACCTTCAACCGATGGGGTATTGGAAGAAAAGATATCAATAATGGTGTGTTGATTGTTTTTAGTGGCAGCAATCGTGAAACCCGTATTGCGACCGGCCTTGGAACAGAAAAAGTGCTAACAGATGAAATAGCTGCTGAAATTTTAAAAAGCAAAATGATTCCTCAGTTTAAAAATGGGGAAACATTTAAAGGTTTATGGGAAGGGAGCAAGGCCATTGTTGAATTTTTGGAAAGACCAAAAAATAAAATAACGCAAGCTGAAAAAAAAGATATGCCGCTGGAAAAGTTCTCCGATGATCATTTATTCAGGGTTCATTCAAAAGAAACAGTAAAACGATGGCTAAGTCAGCTACATTACTTCTACTATATCCGGGCGTATGGCGGCCATGCAAACGATGGTGACGCTTTTGAAGCCTATTTTACCTATGCAGGCAAACAAGACCTGGAAAAGAAATTGAGCCAATTGGGCATACCCGCTGGCAGCGGGTTGGGCCGTAAAACCCTTTTCGGACACAATGTAGTGGTTTCGGATTATGGGGGCACCCTCCGATTGGCCATTGCAGGTGTACGGAATGATAACCCTTATGAAGTTTCGGAAGCTGATTTTCAAACCTGCCTGAGTCTGGAGAAAAAGTTTGAAGAATTGGGCTGGGATAAGAACGGCTATAGCGGCCCAATTGATAATATCTGCTGCATATCAAAAAACAGGTACCCGGAATTGTATCCATAAAATACCGGCTATTTGCATATTGCTTGCCAATGCTAAAACAGTTTTATCATGGGACTTATTCATCTGTTTTATTCCTTTTGTGGAAAAAGCATGTTTCCGGCATCTTAAAAAGAAAAGAATGAAGAACACATTTTATTTCCTCACGGTATTGGTTTTATTGGTAGCATGTAAGCCTCCCAAACTTGATTTTAGTAAGATTGTATTTGAGGCAGATGCTTGCTTTGGGACTTGTCCTGTTTTTAATATGACAATAACTGATGATGGTAAAGCAGCTTATTATGCAAAACTCCACAACAATCAACAAGGAGTATATAATACAGTACTCAGTATGGAAAACCTGGATACCTTAAGCCAATTGCTCAATAAAGTGGACATATTTAGTTTGCCAGACAAATATTCGTCGTCTGTAACGGATATGCCAACATATACGTTGACAATAAAATATAAAAACGGGCAATCCAAGAAAATTGTTGATTACGGCCCGGTTGGACCTGAATCGCTTCAGAACATTTATCGTTACTTTTTTTCCTTGCGGAATTCTCAGAGCTGGAAATAGAAGGTGTAAAGGGCATTACTGCACCCTCCCTCCATGACGGTACAGGATAGCCAACTCTAAAGGATAAACTACATTTAGTTACTTGCTTGATCTACACGAATTATTAAGACTGCATACAACATGCAGGTAATTTTCCCCTGTTTTCAACTCTCCCGGGGATGCTATCAGCTTGTTATTGAAACCTGAATTTTGTGCTGTGAATGGTCTTTCCACTCACATCCAACTTCGTTTTCCTTAACCAAACATAAGCCATATGAAATGTTCTTTACCTTGTACTGAACGGGGCCCGCATTGGCGCTCCCTACAGTGTCGATCTGCCCGGTTGTCCACCATCCGGCAGTACTGTTTACTCTTTACTTTTTTATTGGTCAGCTATGCCTTGCAGGCCCAATACCAGATGGAATACCTGGGCCGTGGGGTTGTGGCCGTACGTACCAGCAGCAGCCAGGTTTATATTGGCTGGCGCCTGCTGGGTACCGATCCATCAGGTATCAGCTTCAATGTATACCGCGGCACTACAAAGATCAATGCTACGCCCATTACCGGTTCTACCAATGTGGTGGACAATATCACCACCAACAATACCTATACCGTGCGTCCGGTCATTGGTGGGGTAGAGCAGGCTGCTTCGGCAGGCGCAGGGGTAACTACCACATCGTATCTCAATGTGCCCTTACAAATTCCTGCTGGTGGCACCACCCCCAGTGGAGAGGCGTATACCTATACGGCCAACGATGCATCGGTAGGTGACCTGGATGGAGATGGAGAATACGAGATCATCCTGAAATGGGATCCCACCAATGCCAAAGACAATTCGCAATCCGGCTACACCGGCAATGTGTACATCGATGCCTATAAGCTCAATGGTACCCGCCTGTGGCGTATTGACCTGGGCCGCAATATCAGGGCAGGCGCCCACTACACGCAATTCCTGGTGTATGATTTTGATGGCGATGGCAAGGCCGAAATGGCTTGTAAAACAGCCGATGCCACCCGCGATGGAGCAGGTACCTATATTGGCAGTTCAACGGCCGACTACCGCAATACCAGTGGTTATGTATTGACAGGCCCCGAATTTCTTACCGTATTCAATGGACTAACAGGTGCTGCCATGGCTACCACCAATTACCTGCCTGCACGGGGAACAGTATCCTCATGGGGCGACAACTATGGCAACCGGGTGGATCGCTTTGTAGCCAATGTGGCCTATCTCGATGGTCAACGTCCCAGCATGGTATTTGGCCGCGGTTATTATACCCGCCTGGTGCGCGTAGCCTGGGATTGGCGAAATGGCACACTGAGCCAACGCTGGAATTTCGACAGCAATAATTCAGGCAATAGTGCTTATGCAGGCCAGGGCAATCACCAGGTAAGTGTAGCCGATATTGATGGCGATGGTAAACAAGAGACCATTAATGGTTCCAGCGCCATCAATGACAATGGCACCGGCTCCTGGGCCAATGGCATGGGCCATGGCGATGCACTGCATGTAAGTGATATGGATCCCGACAGGGCCGGATTGGAAATATGGCAGCCTTATGAAAGTCCGGGTAGCAATGGTCAGGTAGGTGCTGCCTTGGTCAATGCTGCTACCGGCGCCCGCCTGTGGACAGTAGCCGAGGCAAGTGCCGACGTAGGCCGTGGCCTGGCAGCTGATATTGACCCCCGTTACAAAGGTTATGAATGCTGGGCATCCCGCGGTGGACTGTATACGGTTAAAGGCGTACAGATCACTACCTCCAAGCCTTCTATCAACTTTGCGGTTTGGTGGGATGCTGATCTCTCGCGTGAATTGCTCGATGGCACCACCATCAGCAAATGGGATTATAATACATCTACCACAAGCGCCTTGTTATCGGCCAGTGGTACGGCCTCCAACAACAGCACCAAGGCTACACCTGCACTGAGTGCAGATATATTGGGCGATTGGCGGGAAGAGGTGATCCTGCGGGCCTCGGACAATAGTGCCTTACGGATATATACTACTACCATTGTGGCCAGCAACCGAATCTATACCCTCATGCACGATCCCCAATACCGCATGGCCATTGCCTGGCAAAATACCGCTTATAACCAGCCACCCCATCCTGGTTTTTACCTGGGTACAGATATGAGTACTCCACCCACTCCCAATATTGTAATGGTGGGAGCACCGCCACCTACAGGCAACGGCATTACCATTGAAGAAAATACTACCGGCTTTTGCCTGGTAGATGGAACAGTAGATAATAACAATGCCGGCTTTACAGGAACTGGTTTTGCCAATGGCAATAATGTAGCCAATAGTGGTGTGAACTGGCGCATCACCACACCTGCAGCGGGAAGCTATACCCTCACCTGGCGCTTTTCCAATGGTGGTGGGGCCGACAGGCCATCGAGGTTATTGGTAAATGGAAGTACCTCCATCGCCAGTATCAGTTTTCCGGCTACTACTGACTGGACCACCTGGACTACAGCATCCGTCAATGTTTCCCTGCCGGCAGGTACGGTAAACCTGCGCCTGGAATCCATCAATGCTACCGGGCCAGCCAATATTGATAACCTGAATATTACTGGTGATAATCCGCAGCCGGTTAGTTGTACAGGCGGCGCCAGGATAGCAATGAATGATATCAATGCTACCGATCAACGAATTAAGGTAGCGGTATTTCCCAATCCTTCGGCCAGCAGTTTTCAATTGACGGCACCGGGTGCTTTTGGCTATGAAGCCTATGATGCTACCGGCCGGTTGATTGAAAAAGGTAAAGCGCAAAATAAGATACAGGTAGGAGCAGGCTGGCATGCTGGGTGGTACCTGGTGAAGATCAAATACAATGATGAAACAATCACTACCAAAGTGACCAAGCAATAGCACATCTTCCAACATAACAGTACAGGATGGACAACTCTTGATAGCGTACTACCTTTTCAACCGCTATATGAAAAAGAAATACCTCCTGTACTGTTTCCTGTTCCTCTGTGCTTTTGAACCCCTTTTTGCCCAGCGACAAATGGAATGGTTGGGCCGTGGCGTACACGCGATAACAAAACCTGATGGACATGTATTTGTTAGCTGGCGATTGTTGGGAACCGATCCTGATGCGATTGCTTTCAATGTGTACCGCATGGCGCAAACCGGCAAGCAGGTGAAGCTTAATAAGCAGCCTATTACTGCTGTCACCTCTTTTGAAGACATTCATCCCGATACTACCCAACCCTATTCTTATTTTGTAAAGCCCCTGCTGAAGGGAAAAGAGATGGCAGCCAGTACTGCTTTCGTATTGAAGCCGGGCACCTTGCCCTACGTTTCATTGCCTTTACAAACACCGGCAGGGTATGCACCCAATGATGCTTCCGTAGGTGACCTGGATGGTGATGGAGAATACGAGATCATATTGCATCAAACCGGCCGGGCAAAAGACAATTCCCAGGCAGGTATAACTGATCCCCCTATCATCCAGGCTTATAAAATGGATGGTACCTTACTATGGACCATCAACCTGGGTAAAAATATCCGGGAGGGTGCTCATTATACCCAATTCATGGTGTACGACCTGGATGGTGATGGCAGGGCCGAGATAGCTATGAAAACAGCTGATGGCAGTATGGATGCACAGGGGAAAATAATTGGCGATTCATCCAAAGATTACCGCAATGAACGGGGATATGTATTAGCAGGACCCGAATACCTGGCCATCTTTGATGGCCTTACCGGCGCAGCGTTGGCTACCACCGCTTATTTACCTGCAAGGCATCCTTCCTCCCTCACCCCAACTACCGAAGAGCTGAAGTCGATATGGGGCGACGGTTATGGCAACCGCATGGATCGTTTCCTTGCCTGCATCGCTTACCTGGATGGCGTACATCCCAGTTTGGTCATGTGCCGTGGTTATTATACCCGTACCGTGCTGGCAGCCTGGGACTGGAAAAATGGGCAGCTTACTTCCCGTTGGGTATTTGATACCAACAATGGCAACCCTTCCTATGCGGGCCAGGGCAACCACAATCTTACCGTAGCTGATGTTGACGGTGATGGCAAGGATGAAATTGTGTACGGCGCCATGACCATTGATGATGATGGCAAAGGATTGTATACAACCGGCCTGGGACATGGCGATGCATTACACGTAACCGATTTGGATCCGGGCCATCCAGGCTTGGAAGTATTCGATATACAGGAGCGCTTTGATGATGCAGGTGCTAATTTCCGCGATGCCCGTACGGGTGAGGTATTGTGGAAGAAGGCCTCCGTAAAGGCCGGCGAGGATGGTGAAGGGCCCGGCCGTGGTTTGGCGTTGGATATTGATCCCCGCTATCCTGGTTATGAATGCTGGGTAGCCGGTGCGGGTATTACCGGAATGTTTGATTGCAAAGGAAATAAAATAGCCGACAATACCCCGGCCTGTAATATGGGTATTTATTGGGATGGAGATGTACTAAGCGAAATATTGAATGGCACTGCTGTTGACAAATGGGATTACCTGAACAGTAAAACCCAAAGCCTGTTGGAAACAGCGCAGTATAATTGTGTGCGCAACAATGGCACCAAATCCAACCCGGTATTAAGTGCCGATATCTGGGGTGACTGGCGGGAGGAAGTGATTTATCGTACGGCTGACAATAAGGAGCTGCGGATATTTTCAACAGCCATTCCCACTACGCACCGGTTTTATACCCTGATGCATGATCCGCAGTACCGGTTAAGCATTGCCTGGCAAAATGTAGCGTATAACCAACCGCCTCATACTGGTTTCTTTATGGGCGAGGGGATGCAGCCCCCACCCAAACCAAATATTAAATTGCTCAAACCTTAACGGGCCCAATATTGCCGGGCCCTGTATTGCCGGGGCCTTCAGGCCCCGGAGAAAAAAATAAAAGTAAATGGGCTTTAGCCCAATAAAAAAGCCACTATGTATAAGTTCAAAAAATACCTGGTAAATGGCATGCTGTTATTAATAGCCACAGCCAGCTTGTCATTCATTATCTGGCAGCAGCAGAAACCTACCCTGTATATTATCGGCGACTCTACCGTGCGCAATGGTGATGGCAGTGGCAGTAACCAGCAATGGGGATGGGGCAGTCTGATGGCGCCCTATTTTGATACAACTGCTATTAGTGTACGCAACCATGCCATTGGTGGCAGAAGTAGTAGAACATTTATCAATGATGGCCGCTGGCAGCGGATACTGGATGAGCTGAAGCCGGGTGATTTTGTGATCATGCAGTTTGGACACAATGATGCCAGTCCGTTGGATGATACCGCCCGTGCCCGGGGTACCATTCGTGGTATAGGCGATGAAAGCAAGGAGATCTATAATCCCATTACTAAAAAACAGGAAGTGGTATATACCTATGGCTGGTACATGCGCAAGTATGCCAATGAGGCCAAGGCCAAAGGAGCCATTCCCATTATTTGTTCACCCGTACCCCGCAACAATTTCAAGGAGGGAAAAGTAAGCCGGGTAAATGATAGCTATGGTACATGGGCACGCGAAACAGCCACTACTACCGGCGCCTGGTTTATTGACCTCAACAATACCATTGCGGATGAATACGAAAAGCTGGGGCCCGACCAGGTGAAGGCCTTTTTCCCTGCCGACCATACCCATACCAATTTAGCTGGTGCGCAATTGAATGCTTCTTTCGTGATCAAAGGATTACAGGAGCTGAAAGCCTGTACATTGAATACATATTTGAAGAAGTGATTTTGTCTCCCTATGCTTGTTGAGAGGTTATCGAAGGTGTCTTTCAGCTCCGTAGGAGCTAAGCTTTGTAGAAATGAATAGTATGAATAAGAAAGTGATTCTTGCCATTGGGATAGCGTTTATAGTTGTAGCGGCACATGCGCAATCCCTGCCAAAGAAAAAAGAAGTATTAAAGGCCATGACCCTGGCCAATCAATATTTCATGAATAAATGGCCCGATCCGGGTAAGTCCATCATCACCAACCGCGAACGTCCCAGTAATATCTGGACCCGTGCTGTATATTATGAGGGACTGATGGAACTGTATCGTACCGATAAAAAGAAAGCCTATATCGACTATGCCTATGATTGGGGCAATAAACACAAATGGGGTTTGCGCGATGGCATCCGCACCCGCAATGCCGATAACCAATGCTGCGGGCAGACCTATATTGAAGTATTCCTCCATAGCAAGGACTCCACCCATATACGCGATATTAAAGCATCCATTGACCTGATGGTGCAAAGTGATAAGCAAGACGACTGGAATTGGATAGATGCCCTGCAAATGGTCATGCCTGTGTTTACCAGGCTGGGTGTATTGTATAAAGACACTGCTTACTTCAGGAAGATGTACGACCTGTACAGCTTTGCTAAGTATAAGCATGGCACCAATGGTCTGTACAATGGGACGGAAGGGTTGTGGTGGCGTGATAAAGATTTTGTACCCCCTTATAAAGAACCGAATGGAGAGGATTGCTATTGGAGCCGGGGTAATGGCTGGGTAGTGGCAGCACTCGCCCGCACCATGCAATGGTTGCCCAAAACAGATCCCCATTATAACGAATACCTGCAGGATTATAGATCCATGTTGCAGGCCCTGCTGCGTGTTCAGCGGGCAGACGGTTTCTGGAATGTAAGCCTGCACGATTCCACCCATTTTGGTGGCAAGGAATTGACGGGTACTGCTTTATTTACCTATGGTATGGCCTGGGGCATCAACAATGGTATTATTGATAAACAAACTTATTTGCCGGTACTGCTCAAAGCGTGGAATGCCATGGTAAATAATTGCCTGCATCCGGATGGTATGTTGGGATTTGTACAAGGTACAGGCAAAGAGCCGAAGGACGGTCAGCCGGTTAGCTATACCAATATCCCCGATTTTGAAGATTATGGCCTGGGCTGTTTCCTGCTGTCAGGAGCAGAAGTGTATAAGTTGAAACGCTGATTATGCAGATTAAAGCAGATTACGCAAATTGAAGGCGTGAATTAAAGCTATACAATACGAAATTTTTCCAATTGGATACAAGCAATAAAAATAGCAAAGCTATAGTGAGTGCAACGCTATCTCTTTTCCTCTTTCCTTTCTTTTTGCTAGTAGCTTCCCCTGCATCAGCACAAAGAGTAAAATACAATTTCAATGCAGACTGGAAATTGCTGGTGGGCGATATGCCTGGTGCAGAAGCAGTGAGCTATGATGATGCCGCCTGGAAAAGTATCACCCTGCCCCGCGCTTGGAATGAAGATGATGCCTTTAAAAAAGACATTGTTGATCTCTCCACCGGCATTGCCTGGTACCGCAAACATTTTGCCCTGCCTGCCGGTAACCAGGAACAAAAAGTATTCCTGGAATTTGAAGGTGTGCGGCAAGCAGCCGAAGTATATGTAAATGGCGTGCAGGTAGGATTGCATGAAAATGGGGTGACCGGTTTTGGTTTTGATATTACCCACCTGGTAAAGACCGGCGGCAGCAACCTGGCTGCCGTACGTACGGATAATACCTGGGAGTACCGCGAAAAAGCGACCAATACGAAATACCAGTGGAGCGATAAAAACTTCAACGCCAATTACGGCGGCATTCCCAAAAATGTGTACCTCCATGTAATGGGCAAAGTGTACCAAACCTTGCCCCTTTACACCAACCTGGGTACCACCGGTGTTTATATCTATGCCGACAGCTTTAATATACGGGCTAAATCAGCCTTGGTACATGCCGAATCAGAAGTAAAAAATGAAAGCAGCGGACCAGTCTCCATTCAATATGAGGTGACCATCAAAGACGCCCTGGGTAAGCAGGTAAAAACTTTTACCGGTAAGCCCCTTACCCTGGCAGCCGGAGCCACTGGTACGGTGAAAGCAGCAGCGGCTGTGCAACAGCTGGAGTTTTGGAGTTGGGGTTATGGATACCTGTATACTGTAGAAACCATCCTCAAACAAAACGGAAAAGTGGTGGACAGGGTTACTACCAGGACAGGGTTCCGTAAAACGGATTTTAAGGAAGGCATGGTATGGCTCAATGACCGGGTGATACAAATCAAAGGATATGCACAACGAACTTCCAACGAATGGCCGGCTATTGGGCTAAGCGTACCAGCCTGGATGAGCGACTACAGCAACCACCTCATGGTAGCAAGCAATGCCAACCTGGTGCGCTGGATGCACATTACCCCCTGGAAGCAGGACATAGAAAGTTGCGACCGGGTGGGGCTTATGCAGGCCATGCCAGCCGGCGATGCAGAAAGAGATGTGGAAGGAACCCGCTGGACGCAACGTACCCAGGTAATGCGGGATGCCATCATCTACAACCGCAATAATCCCAGTATCATCTTTTACGAATCAGGCAATGAATCCATCAGCGAACCGCACATGGCCACCATGAAAGAAATCCGTGATCTATATGATCCACATGGTGGCAGGGCCATTGGTAGCCGGGAGATGTTGAACAGCAAAGTGGCTGAATACGGTGGTGAAATGCTGTACATCAATAAAAGCGCCCATATACCCATGTGGGCCATGGAATATTCAAGGGATGAGGGCCTGCGCAAATATTGGGACGAGTACTCACCACCTTATCACAAAGACGGTGATGGTCCGCCCTACAAGGGACAACCCGCTACGGAATACAATCATAACCAGGAATCACATGCCAAAGAAAATGTGGTACGCTGGTATGAGTTCTGGAAAGAAAGACCCGGCACCGGCAAGCGCGTCAGTTCGGGAGGCGTGAATATTATTTTCTCCGAATCCAATACCCACCACCGGGGTGCAGAGAACTACCGGCGTAGCGGGGAGGTGGATGCCCTGCGCATTCCCAAAGAAAATTATTTTGCCCACCAGGTAATATGGGAGGGATGGGTGGATATTGAAAAGCCACGTATCCATATCGTTGGTCATTGGAATTATACCCCCACCGTAACCAAGGATGTTTATGTAATATCATCTGCTGATAAGGTGGAACTATTGATCAATGGTAAATCATTGGGCTATGGCCAACAAACCAATCGCTTTCTCTACACCTTTAAAAATGTTCAATGGCAGCAGGGTATTATCTCAGCAATAGGCTATGACACTACAGGAAGAAAACGCTGTGCTACTGAAAAAGCTACCGCAGGAGAGCCCCATGCTATTAAGTTAAAGCCCATGATGCATCCAACCGGACTAAAGGCCAATGGTCATGACCTGGTGTTGGTAGAAGTGGAGGTGGTTGACGCAAAAGGGCAACGTTGCCCTATCGCTCTCAACCTGATCCATTTTGCCCTGGAGGGTGCTGCCGAATGGCGGGGAGGTATGGCGCAGGGACCGGATAACTATATCTTGTCAAAAGACCTGCCCGTGGAATGTGGTGTCAACCGTGTGTTATTGCGCAGTACCAACCAGGCTGGAAAACTACAATTGACTGCCAGTGCCGAAGGCCTGCAACCTGCCAGCCTCACTTTAACAAGCCTGCCGGTAACCGTCGAAAAAGGATTAAGCAGCCAATTGCCCGGCGAAGACCTGCCTTCCAGGCTGGATAGAGGCCCAACTCCTTTGACGCCCTCCTTTACCATTAAACGCCAGGCGCAAACCATTGTGAAAGTAAATGCCGGAGCAAATGCTGACAGCGCCTTTGAAAGTTTTGACGATAATGAACTAACTGAATGGAACAATGGCCGCCGCTTATCCGATGCCTGGATTGAATATGAATTGGCCAATGAAGCAACTGTGCGTGAAGTGACCCTGAAGTTGAATAATTTCCGCAGCAGGTCGTACCCCATCCGCATCTCAGTAGATGGTAAAGAGATCTTCCGGGGAAGTACTGAACGATCGTTAGGTTATTATACCGCTGTGTGTAATCCACACAAAGGGAAAAAGGTGAGGATTGAATTGCTGGGCAATACTACTATTCAAGATAATAATAGCCTGGAGGTGTCCGGCAAAAAGCTCGATGATGGCGTGGCCCGGAATGATGCCGGCGCTACCGGCACGCTTAGTATTATAGAAGTAGAAATATATCAATAAGGAGTGATTATCAGTGTTTAGGATAAAAGTGGTTTAATTTAACCCGCCCATTAAACCTGTCGACTATTAGCCAGTCCTACCGGTTGACAGGAATGATACACGGAAAGAATGCTGACTGGGAAAGCCATGCGTAAAAAAATAAGCAGGCTCCTGCTGGTTTTGAAACGGGGTGTCGTCCAATAAATGACATACGTCCCAAAATCAACGCATGAAGCTATTTACCCTGGCCTTATTGTTTTTGCTAGCTGGTCATTGCCTTTTTGCCCAACAAAAAGTGACGGGCAGCATTAAAGGAAAAGTGGTAGATGTGTTGAATAACCTTCCCTTGCCCGATGCTACCATTACCATGATGAGCAAGGCCGATTCATCCAATATTGGTTTTGCTGTAGCCGACAAAACCGGCGCCTTCGAGATCAAAAATATTCCGGCAGGTACTTATCTGGTGGGCATTAGTTTTACCGGTTATGCCGCATTTGAACGTGCCATTGATATTACAGCTGCTAAACCTGTCATTGACCTGGATACGATCAAACTGCATACTGATACGACGCTGATGACCAGTGTGATCGTTACAGCGCCTCCCATTACCATTAAGAAAGATACCGTAGAGTTCAGGGCCAGTGCTTTCAAAACAAAACCCAATGCCACGGTAGAAGACCTGTTGAAGAAACTACCGGGTGTGGAAGTAGATAAAGACGGCAATGTGACCTCCCAGGGCGAGAACATTCCCAAGATATATGTAGATGGTAAAGAATTCTTTGGCAATGACCCCAAATTGGCTACCAAGAACCTGACAGCCGAGATGGTGGAAAGCATACAGGTGTTTGATGATATGAGCGACCAGGCCAAGTTCACCAAAATTGATGATGGCAGTCGCCAACGTACCATTAATATCAAATTGAAGAAGGACAGGCGCAAAGGGTTGTTTGGCCGTACTACCGTTGGGGGCGGCAGCAGCGAACGTTATACTGGCAATCTTTCCCTGAATATGTTCAATGAAGATCAGCGGATATCCATTGTTGGTGGCGCCAATAATATCAACCGCCTGGGCTTTTCGGCAAACGATGTCATCAGCAATATGGGAGGAATGGGCGGCATTAGTGGCGGAGGCGGAAGAGGTGGAGGAGGAGGTGGCCGCGGCGGTGGTGGCGGGGGAAACAGAGGCGGTGGCGGTAGTGCTGGTAATGGCAATACCAAATCCTGGAACGCAGGCGTGAACTTTCGTGATAACTGGGGAAAGAAAATGGAATTCAATGCCAACTATTTTGTTTCCAACACCAGTACCCTCAATCGCAGCAAAAGCCTACGGCAAAACCTATTCGCCAATGACTCCACTTCCCTGAGCGATGAACAGTCCTACCAAAAGAACGATAACCTCAATCATCGTTTTGGGTTTCGCTGGGAGTATGAGATCGATAGCATGAACTCCATTCTGCTTACACCCTATATCAATATACAGCAATCCTCCTCCGAAAGCTTTGATTCCATATTGACCATTGCCTCCACACCCAAATACAATTACAAAGCCATTGAGGGCACCAGCACGAGGACCAACCAACGCGATGGTGTGAGCTTTAACAATAACCTCTTGTTCCGGCACCGGTTTAAAAAACTGGGCCGCACCTTTACCATTGGCTGGACTACAGCCGTCAATGACAGCGAAGGGGATGGTTATAATACATCACCCTATAACTATTACAGATCCGATAGTACCCTGAATTATACCAGGAACCAGCGGCAGCACAATGAACAAATAACCAGCTCCTTTAATAATACCATTAGCTCTTCCCTTACAGAAATGCTGGGTGAAGGCAAAATACTGGAACTGAACTATGCCTATACCGTTAATGAAAGTACCAGCGACCGGAAAGTGTTTGATTATGCCCAAAGCTCCGGTGATTATGACAGCGTAAATAAGAACCAAACCAACTATTTTGAAAATACCTTCCTGTCCAGCAGGTTGGGTACCAACTTCCGTGTAAAAAAGCTGAAGTATGATTTCCAGTTGGGCGGCGCTGTACAGTTTGCTACTTTAAAGAACCTGAGCCACCGGGCCATGACCGGGAAAGACAGTACCATGAGCCAGCGTTATACCAATTTCTTTCCCAACGCCTCTTTCAATTATAACTTGGGCACCCGGAAAAGCATTCGCTTTGGTTACCGTGGTAGTACCCGTGCCCCCAGCATCAGTCAACTGCAGGATGTGGTAGACCAGAGCAATCAATTGGTGTACCGCACCGGTAACCCCAACCTGAAGCAGGAGTTTACCAATAACTTCAACTTCAGTTACAACACCTTCAATGTTGCCAATTTCCTGTTCTTTAACATGAACCTGAATGCTTCTGTGATCAGCAACAGGATTGTGAATAGCCAGGACAAGGTGAGCAGCACCGTACAATTAATCCGGCCTGTTAACCTCAATGGCGCCTGGAATATGTCATTCTCCGGTACCGTAGGCATTCCGTTGGTGAAAGTAACCACCGGCCGCCGCAGTCCCATGAACCTTAATCTTACCAGCAGTGTACGGTATAACCGCGATGTGAGCCAGCAGTATGGAGTAATAGGTTATAACAAAACCACCGGCCTGGGCCAGCGGGTAAGGTTTGACTACAATATTCCCGATAAACTGGATATAGGCGCCAGCGCCAACTTTAATTACAATGATGCCCAATATGGCTTCCAGGAAAATTCCAACAACCGGTATTTTAACCACAACTATTCATTGGATGCTACCTATACATTCCTGAAGCGTTTTATGGTGAGCAGCGATTTTGATTATTATGTAAACACCGGCCGGGCAGATGGATTTAACCAGCCCATCCCTTTGTGGAATGCCAGTATTGCCTGGGTATTATTTAAAAAGCGGAATGGTGAGCTGCGGTTCAGTGTGGTTGACATCATGAACCAGAATAAGAATATAGACCGTACCATCAATGAGTACTATATAGAAGATACTTTCACAGAAACCCTGCGCCGTTATTTCCTGGTTACTTTCATGTATAATCTCAACCGTTTTGGCAGTAGAGCCAATGGTGGACAGAACAGGAACAATGGTGGTGGTGTGCAAAGAGGTGACGGTAATGGAGGTGGTGGACGACGTTTTTAAAGTGCATGACAAATAAGAACCGAAAAACCTGGTGGCGAATGCTGCCGGGTTTTTTTATATTGCAGGTGGATTAACTGCTACACATGAAACAATTTGTTCCTGTATTACTCTTTTCGCTGCTCGTTTTATTTCCTGATGCGTTACAAGCACGGCAAAAAGTGGCTGCCAACCGCCATCCCAACATTATTTTGATTGTTGCCGATGACCTGGGGTATGGTGATCTGGCTTGTTATGGCCAACAGAAGATCACGACGCCTCATATTGATAAACTGGCTGCCGGCGGTATGCGTTTCACGCAGTTCTATTCAGGCACTACTGTTTGCGCTCCTTCCCGTGCCAGCCTGATGACCGGCATGCATACAGGCCATACACCCATTCGTGGTAACAGGGAGTTTAAGCCAGAGGGACAATTCCCCTTACCAGACTCAGCCCTTACCATTGCCGAGGTATTGAAAAAGGCCGGTTATAGTACGGCGGCTTTTGGCAAATGGGGTATGGGATTTCCTGGTTCTACCGGCGAGCCCCTGAAACAGGGATTTGATCGTTTTTATGGATACAATTGCCAGGCAAAGGCTCATAATTATTATCCTGATCATTTATGGGATAATGACCAGCGAATTGATTTTCCCGGCAATCTTACCAGCGATTCCATGTACTCGGGCGATAAGATACATGGCGCCGCTATGAACTTCCTGGAACAGCAACGGCACACACAAAAACCTTTCTTTCTTTTCCTGCCTTATACCCTGCCACATGGCGATCTGGATGTGCCGCGCGATAGTGTGTACCAACGCTATGTAAAATTGTTCAACGAGCAGCCATTGCCCAATCCTACCGGGCTCATCAAAGGCCGCTTTGAACCCTATCCCCATGCAGCATTTGCAGCCATGGTAAGCAGGCTCGACAGGTATGTGGGGGATGTGCAACGGTTTGTACAGCAAAATGGCATGGCCGATAATACCCTTATCATTTTCACCAGCGATAATGGCCCACATCGCGAAGATGGCGGCGATCCCCAATTCTTTAATGGCAATGGTGGGTTAAAAGGCATTAAGCGCGATATGTATGAAGGCGGTATTAGGGTGCCCTTTATTGCATCCTGGAAGGGCATTATTAAAGCTGGCACTACCAATGACCAGCCTGCTGCCTGGTGGGACCTGTTTCCTACTTTCCGGCAATTGGCCAATATCCTTGTATGGAATAATATAGATGGTATTTCAATTGTACCTGCATTGACCGGCAAACCGCAACCAGCGCATGAATATTTCTATTGGGAATTTCATGAGCAGGGCGGCAAGCAAGCCGTACGTTGGGGCAATTGGAAAGGTATTCGACTCAATGCCGCTACTATAAAGGATGGTCCCATTGAATTGTATGATCTTAAAACCGATCCGGCCGAGCAAAACAATATAGCTGCCAATCATCCCGATATTGTAAAACAGATCGCCACTTATATGCAACAGGCTCATACTGCCGATCCCAACTGGCCACTGTTGCCGGGAGAAGCTAAACCTTAAAGGCGAATCGCTATCCTGTAGCTACAGGATGGTTATACTCCTGTTGTCTGTTACATTGCAATCCATCTAATCAGCTTTTCTCATTAAAGTAACGATTGCATGTATAACAGGATTTTGTTATTGTTGGCCATTCAGTGTTGCACATTGCTGTCTTTTGCCAATACCGGTATGGGCGATATCAATGGCAGTTTTAAACGCAAAGACAATGCGTTTCTTATTACAGCTGCCCATGCCGATCTCCAATTGGAGTTTTGCACACCGGGTATGGTGCGCATCAGGAGTAGCTGGGCAAGAAACTTTGAGGCCAGTGAGCCATTGATGGTGACCCAATACCGATGGCCTGCAGTGAAGGTGCAGGTAAAAACAACACCCGATTATTTTCTATTTACTACCACTCAATTACAGGTACGCGTATACAAGAAGCCCGCAAGAATTGATATCTATACCGCAGCAGGCAAATTATTGTCATCAGAGAAACTGGCTACAGGTGGAGGAGGAATGCAAACGAACGGCGATACCGTGAGTTGTACCAAACAATGCCAGCCCGATGAGCAATTCTTTGGTTTTGGTGAACGGATGGATTTCCTGAACCAGCGCAGTAAAAAGCTCACCCTCAATGTGGGCCGGGGCAAAGGATTGCCACATGCCGTAGGCGCCTACAATATTCTGGAAGCTAATTATTCGCCCATTCCCTTTTTCATGAGTACACAGGGCTACGCCATCTTTTTTCACAATGCCTTTGCTACTACCTGGGATATGGGCGCTACCCGGGATGATGCATACCGCTTTGCTGCGCAGGGCGGTGAAATGGATTATTATTTCATGTATGGTCCCCGTTTCCCGGCCATGCTGGAGCAGTATACCGCACTCACGGGCCGCTCACCCTTATTGCCCCGTTTTGCATTGGGATTGCACGTTGGCACCTATTCAGGCGGCACCTGGGGCCATGAGCAATTGACTGCTGATACTTATGTAATTGCCCTGGCCCGAAAGCTAAGAGAGATGGGCATACCGGTGGACCTGCTATGGTTGGATTCTACCTGGCGCATCTTTGGCAAAAATGGTGGTAAGGGGGCCACTTCTTTTGAGTGGCGCGAAACATTTACCAACCCACGTGGTATATTCGACAGCCTGTATGCCATGGGCTATCAAATGGTGGGCTTACACCTAAGGCCCCGTTTTGATAATGGCAATAAGATAAGATTGTTGGATACTGCCCAGCAATTGGGCTATACCTATATAGAGGGCAATTATGCAGGGGAGTTTGTGAACTTCTTCGATTCCAATGCTGTGAACTGGTGGTGGCAGCATGGGGTGATGCGCGTGGCATCCCTGGGCGCTAAATTCTTAAAGACTGATGAAGGAAGTGCATTTGGTGCCCTGGCCAATGAAAGTGATAAAGTAGGGCCTACTGGTAAAAAGATACAACAGCTCCACAATCTATTTCCCATAGCCTATGCCAAAGCCCCTTTTGAAAAGTTTCAACAATACAATGGTGTACGCGGATTGAACCAAACCCGTGAAGGGTATGCCGGTATACAAAGGTATCCTTACATTTTTGCCGGCGACTGGCCCAGTGAATGGCAATATTTTCCGGCTGTTATAAAGGCCGGCCTTAATATAGGTCTTTCGGGGGTGGGTTACTGGGCCCATTGCATGGGTGGTTTTGAACACAATGCCGATCCTGAACTGTATATACGCTGGTGCCAGTTTGGAATGTTGAGTCCTGTTGCCACCGTATTTGGTATGGATCATCCTGGTTATAAAGAACCCTGGAACTATGGGGTGGATGGACTGCGCAATTTCAAAAAATATGATTCTCTGCGTTATGCCCTCCTGCCTTATTTGTACAGTTATGCCTGGGAGCAATATAAAACTGGCATGCCCCTGATGCGTGCCCTGGTATTGCTCTACCAGGATGATAAAAATGTATATGAGATAGGAGATCAATATTTACTGGGTGAACACATGATGGTATGTCCGGTTACTACCAAGGGCGCGCAAACAAGAACCGTATACCTGCCGGAAGGAGATTGGTTTGACTACTGGACGGGGAAACATTATACAGGTAAACAATACATTCATGTAATAACTCCATTGGATACCATGCCCCTCTTTGTAAGAGCGGGAGGCATTATTCCAACCCAGCCTGTGATGAACTATATTGGTGAAAAAGAAGTGCACGAAATAACCTTGCATGTATATCCTGGCAACGGTCGCTTTGATTGGTATGAGGATGATGGGAAAAGCCTGGACTATCAGCAAGGTAAACGGTATATTACCCCCATGCAGGTAACTACATCAGCCAATGAGTTGAAGCTGGAAATTGGGAAGGGTAATGGAGCTTTTGATCCTCGGGTTAGCAGCTTCGCTATTGCAATACATGGAAATACGATGCCTGTGCAAGTATTACTCAATGGCCAATCCCTGGCCAGCCGTTCCGGAATCGAACAAGTGGATGCTGCCGGTTATTATTTTGATGCAGCACAAAAGAAATTGTGGGTAAGGGCCAATCGGAATACAGGTGTTGCGTCCAACCCATCCGGAAATGGAATAGTAGTGCAGGTAAAATATTGATCAGATTATTTTTTAGAGCCTGGTGGTTGTTTATTGCTGGCCGCCTTGGTTTTTTCCTGTTGCGTGTTGATGGTGTAGACCGCTTCTACCAACGTTTCAATATTTTCATAAAAGAAAAGGAGATTACTTCTTTCTTTACCTTCATCATAGGTGCTGTGTGGTTTACCCATGGCCGTAACCAGCCAATCCCATAATATTTGTTTTACTTCATGCAGGTGGTAGTTGTCACAAAAATTGGACAATACCGCTTGTGGGTGTAGCTTTTCTTCATTGTTCAGCCGTTCTTTGATAGGGCGGGCAATACCTTTCTTGTTTTTTTGCATGGATATAAGATTAAAAGTAGGAAAGTGCTAAATGTATTGAGTAGGAAGGAGGGATGATTTTGAGTGTAGGGACTGGTTATGATCTATATGATTGCATAATTGTCGCAATACTTCTGCACGGATGACCTCGCGTTGTATATAGCCTTCTGTATCCTGCCAGATAGCCAGCCAGGTTTGAGCATCTGCCAGATCGGGCTGCTGGTCTTTTAGATATTGGAAACAAGCTTCACGCATGCTGTTGTAGAGAAAGTTTTTAATGCCTGCCTGCGTATGAAATCCCCTTCTTGCTTTCCACAGCCTGATTATAACAGTTTCTACAAGGCGGGGCGCCATTTGCTCATTGCCTGTGAGCCGGGTGGCAAAAAAGCACAAGGCCGGCGCATACTGGTCAATGAGAAATTGGAATACTTCTCGATTGCCTGCTCTTAATTGAGTGGCAATGATAGGCTTATTGGAAAATAATTGATCATCCATGAGTCACATCATTGAGCAGTGAAAAAAATGGGGCCCATCCCATTAGGGCAACAGCAATGAGCCCCCAGAGCCTTACCAGTGTAGTGATAAAAAAGCTGAGATGAGAAATATTCAACCAGTTCAAAATGCCATTGCAATAGATAGCCTGGCCATAGACATCCCGTCAACAGCAAGTTGAATTGGAAGAAACAATCTTTTATTTGTGTGAAATGGTTGGGTCAGTAACTATGAAACCAGTAGCAGCATATATAACTGAATCAAATATACGGTAAATATTAAAGCGGTATCTCACAACCGCATCTTTTTTTGAAATTTTTATTGCTCTCCTGGCCAAATACCACCCCATAGGGGCATCTTAACAGTCAGGCATACCGTATATATGGTATATGGCAACTAGTGTAAGCCGGTATTCCTTGCTTTTTAATAAAAATGTAGCTTATCTTTAAGCTGATAATAAATGTTATGGCCACTCAAACGCAGAAAAAAGTAAATAGTAAGATGAATATTCGCTTTGGCGAACACTTGCACAGTGTACGAAAAGCCAAAGGACTGAGCTTGCGGGAAATGGCAGAGCTATGCAGTCTCGACAACAGCAATATATCAAAGATAGAACATGGCAAGTTTGATGTCCAGTTATCTACCATCGTAGAGCTGGCCAAGGGACTGAGTGTACATCCCAGGGAGTTGCTGGATTATGATTTTGATAAGTAAAGGGTTCAGATCATTTTCTTCACCAGGTTGCCCAGCGTTTTTAATCCCTTCTCCACTTTTTCATCCCAGGGATTTCCATAACCAATACGCAGGTAGTTGGAGTAATTACAATTATTGGAAAAGATACGTCCCGGCGCTACCGATATCTGGTGTTTAAGCGCTTCCATACTTAGTTTGTAAGTATCTATATTTTTATTCAGTTCAACCCACAGCACAAATCCACCTTGTGGTCTGGAAACCTTGGTATCCTCCGGAAAGTATTGCATGATGCCTTGTATGTAACGCAGGCACTGGGTATGTAATGCTTTACGCAGATTTTTCAGGTGGTATTCATACCGGCCAATACTGAGAAAATGGGCAATGGCAACCTGTGTAAGCGTGGCGCTGCTGATCGTATGCATTAATTTCAGGGCATTTACCTTTTCCTGGAATTTGCCGCCCAATACCCAGCCAATCCGGTACCCCGGTGCCAGTGATTTGGAGAGCGAGGAGCAATGCATTACCCATCCCTGTGTATCGAAGTATTTGCAGGTTTTGGGCCGGTGCCTGCCAAAGTACAACTCACCATAAATATCATCTTCTATTAAAGGGATCTGGTGACGGGTGATTATTTCCACCAGCCTTTTCTTCTGTTCATCGGGCATGCAGCTTCCCGAAGGGTTATTGAAATTGGGTACCAACAGGCAGGCTTTAACGGGTACATCGCTGATCACCTTTTCCAGGCAGTCCAGGTCGACCCCGGTAGCAGGATCCGAAGGTATTTCTACCACCTTCAGTCCCAGGCTTTCAATAGCCTGGTAGATCCCAAAATAGGCAGGTGATTCTACTGCGATGATATCGCCGGGTTGGGTAACAGCCCTTAAGCACAACACGATGGCCTCCATACAGCCAGAGGTAATGACTACCTCTTCGGGCCTTATTTTGCCACCCCAGTTAAAAGCCAGCCGGGCAATTTGTTTGCGTAGTTCGGGATTACCCTGGATGCTTTCGTAGCCAATACAATGATCCTTGCCATTGCGGAGCGCATGTACAACCGATTTATTGAGCTTGGCTGTAGGTAATAATTCCAGCGCAGGTGCGGCCAGGGCAAAATTGGTCATATTGTCGGCATTGATATCTTTCAACAGCCGCATCACCATTTCCTGTACCGTTACATCACTGGTTACCGGTTCCGGTTGTATCATATTGGGTACCGCAGGAAAACGGCGATGATTGAACCGTACATAATAACCCGATTTCGGTCGGGCTTCGATCAATCCCTTTCCTTCCAGGTGATAGTAGGCCTGGAAGGCCGTCCCCATGCTGATGCCATATTCTTCACTCAGTACCCGAACCGAAGGCAATTTATCGCCAATACCCAATACTTCCTCTGCTATCATTTGTTCAATGCCTTCAGCTACCTGCAGGTAAAGATGATCCTCCGATGTAAACTTTGCTTTGCCCATATCCTGTAATCTGATATAGTCAAAGTTAACAAAATATGATCTATACTATTAAAGAAAACGGGTGCTAATGATCGCACCCGCTGCGTCGCCAATGATGGTGCTGGTAGCCATATTGATAAACAACCCATTGTCTACTACACCAGGTATGATATTGAGTGCCGTATGGAGTGCCGCCGGATCTGTTATCTGCCCAAAACGGGCGTCGAGGATATAATGTCCATGATCCGTTGTCAGCGGTTGACCTTCCTTCATACGCAACTTGCTGCTGACCTTGTATTGTTTGCGGATATGACTTTGTACTTGTTTCCAGCCAAAGGGTATCACTTCAACCGGCAGCGGGAACTTACCCAGCTGTTTCACTTCCTTACTGCTATCGGCAATGATCACCAATGCTTGGGAGGCGGCGGCTACCATCTTTTCTTGCAGCAGTGCCCCGCCACCTCCCTTGATCAATTGTGCCTGCGGATTGATCTCGTCGGCGCCATCAATGGTCAGGTGAATGGATCGTACGTCATTCAATTCAACCAGGGGGATATGCAGTTTTTTAGCCAGCCGCGCTGTTTCCCGGGAAGTGGGTACACAGCGTATTTTAAACCCTTTCTTTACTTTTTGTCCAAGTGCCATCAACAACCAATAGGCCGTTGATCCTGTTCCAATACCTACCGTCATACCGGGTTGTATTAATTCGACTGCCTTTTCTGCTACCCCCTTTTTGATATCCTGTACCGATAACATGCCATGATGATTTAGCCTGCTAAGGTAGCTTTTTGCTGATTGCCGCTACTATTTCTGCTATCGCCGGACGCTTTGTATAATCACTATTGAAGAACCGGTATACGATCTTCCCTTCCTGGCTGATCACGTATACTGCCGGTACCGGCAGGTTGGCACCATTGCTGCCATTACTTTCCGTAAAGTCTATTTTGTATTGCTTGTATTGATCAATCGTTTTCTGGTCAACCGCATAACTCACCGCATATTTTTTCATGATCTGCAAGCCTTCATCATGAACGACTGCATAAGTGGCTTTTGTTTTTTCAATCGTTTTGCCGATGTTCTCAGGTTTCTCGGGCGTGATGGTTACCAGGCTGGCTCCTTTGGCTGTGATCAGCGATAGCGAGTCTTCCAGTTTTTTCAAATAGCGGTTGCAGTAAGGGCACCAATAGCCACGGTAAAATACCAGCACCACGGGGCCCTTTTTCAGCTGCTCCTGTAGGGAGATGACTTTGCCGTGCTGGTCATTGCCGGTAAAGAGGGGAGCCTGATCGCCGGTGGGTAAACCAGCGGGCATGTCCTGGCTAAAAGATAATTGGGTAAAAAGGAGGACAAATAATAAGGTTAACGATGTACGCATGGTATGTTTTTTACAAAGGTAGCGCGTCGTTTTGCCCGGGAATGTCAGCTATATGACAATGACCAGCATGCTTAGCTAATGGGTTTCAATGCAATAAGGTTTTGTAGGCTGACAAGTAACAAAAAAAATGCTTGTGTATAAAAACAAAACCCGCTCCCGGCGCGATTTTCAGGGGAATTTATTATCTTGTAAATAGCAAATTCAACTGCTATGGAACGAGTGTACAAAAACTGTCAGTCCTGCGGAATGCCGATGAAGCGGGGCGATCACGGTGGAGGTACCAATGCCGATGGCAGCAGGAATGTAATGTACTGTAGCCATTGTTATCAGCAAGGTCGCTTCACCACCCGCAACATTACAGTTGAGGATATGAAAGTGCAGGTAAGGGGAAAATTAAAGGCCGATGGCTTCCCCGGTTTTGTGGCGAGTTTCTTTACCCGCAACCTGCACAAACTGGAGCGCTGGAAGATCCACAGCATGGCTGTGGAATAAAGTATGGAACTATCCTCTACAATCTGTAATTCCCATCATTACTGTCCCACCGGGGCGGCCAGGCAACTATTGGCAATCAGCCAGAAAGGTTGGCCGGCTTACCCTTATTGCAGGCACCGCCTGGCACCTGCTTTTAAAGCAGGATTTAATCTCCTGCCCAGCCCTGTTAATTTTTCGTGACCTACTTTTGCTCCTTCTAATTTATTGGCTAATAGGAATAACTGGTGCGACCTGTTGCACTGGCATACTTATTAGTACTAATCTGGTACTATGATAAAATTGCTTGTAGGGATACGTACCGTGCTCAAACGTCTATTTGACAGGATCAATAATGAAAGCCTGAAACGAAACCTCCTGCAGGCCATCCCTTTCTGGATAGCTTCCCTCATCACCGGTTTGGTGGCTGTATTGTACGCTACCTTATTTGCGTGGGCCGAACAGGCCTCCGCCTGGATCACCCATCATCATGGCTGGTGGCTACTGTTATTGACCCCTGTTTGCTTTATTGTAGCTTGGTGGATGGTGGTGCGGTTTGCTCCCTATGCCCGTGGAAGCGGCATACCCCAGGTAATAGCTGCTGTAGAACTGGCCACGCCCAAAACCATTGATAAGGTGGATAAGTTGCTGAGCCTGCGCATTATTTTTATTAAGATCGCTTCAAGCCTGGTCATGGTATTGGGCGGGGGAGTGATTGGCAGAGAAGGCCCGACGATACAAATTGCAGGTTCCATTTTCAGAACCGTCAATCAATGGCTGCCTGCCTGGTGGCCCAAAATCTCCAAGCGTAATATGATCATGACCGGGGCTGCTGCCGGGCTGGCTGCTGCATTTAATACCCCCTTGGGAGGAGTTGTATTTGCCGTGGAAGAACTAACGAAAACCCATATCAACTATTTTAAAACCGCCCTGTTTACCGCAGTCATTATTGCAGGTCTTACTGCACAGGCCCTCCTGGGACCTTACCTCTACCTGGGCTATCCGGAGGTGAGCGGCCTGTCTTCCTGGATATTTTTTGTAGTAATACTCGTTGCCATCATAGCTGGCCTCTGTGGTAGTGGGATGTCCAAACTGATCTTGTGGGTGCTGGCCTGGGTACGGCGTTTCAACCGCCGCAAACAAATTGTTTATATTACCGTTTGCGCCCTGGTAATTGCGCTGGTAGGTGTTTTCTTTGATGCCCGCATGTTTGGTTCGGGTAAGGAAATTATGACCCATGCTTTGTTCACCCCCGATAAAGAGTTGCCCTGGTATGTGCCTCTGTTTCGAATGGCAGGTTCGGTACTGTCTTTTACTACCGGTGGGGCCGGTGGCGTATTTGCGCCTGCATTGGGGGCCGGAGCGGGTGTTGGGTCTGTGGTTGGCAGCTGGTTTCACCTGTCGCCTGCCAACATGAATATTGTAGTCCTGGCAGGTATGGTAGCTTTCCTCACCGGTGTTACCCGTACCCCCTTTACCTCCTTTATATTGGTGCTGGAAATGACCGATCGCCACAATGTGATCTTTCACCTGATGCTGGCAGGTATGGTGGCCAGTCTGGTATCTTTCATTATCGACAGGCATTCTTTTTACGATCACCTCAAAACAATGTATAAGAAAGAATTGATCCACCAGGAGCCTCCTGCAGCCAATCCGGTACTTCCTGCATCAGCCCCATAGCTGGCAGCCCGCTTACCAACAGTGGAAACCAGTTAGATGAGATGCCCGGATTGTTGTAATTTTGTAGCTAATAGATTTGCGTTATGGGCGTATTGCGACAATTGGCCGAATATTTCTACCTAAAGAAAAGAGACCCCCGGGCCCCACATACCAGGTGGATGCAATACATGCATGGTATTAATCGTATCTCGCTGTTCATGTTCCTCGTAGGCCTGATCGTTATCATACTTAAGTTGTTTGTATTCAGAAAACATTAAGCTTCCCCGTATATCTTAATCAGTTTTTAATTCCACCGTTAGGTAGATGGCATTTACTTTGTTGCTCTAACAATTTTATGTAGACGAAGGGCTTGTTTCTCATTTTAATTATTACTTTTGCCCTCACCCTTTATTCCCCTGCCTTCTCCATCCGTATATCCCTTGTATTACACAAATTATTTCCAATCTCAGTCCAACTGAAATCCATGGACTAAAATCACTTCCCGCTATTGGTCATTGACCAATCAAGCACCATTAAATGTATTCTTCATGAAGACTTTGTACAAATTGCTATTTGTCCTATTAGTATTGCTATGTTCTTTTGACTGGGTATCAGCTCAGGTTTTTCCACCAGGCTTTCAGGTTACTAAAGTAGGAGAGGGTTTAAACCCTACTGACATGAAGTTCTCGCCCAATGGAGAATATCTTTTCATAACCGATAAAACAGGAAAGGTGTTTTTGGTAGAGGACGATGTATTGTCGACTACGCCGATCCTGGATATTTCGAGTGCCATCATGGTAGATGGGGAAATGGGATTGACACACGTTTGTGTGGATCCCGATTTCACTACTAATTATTACGTATACCTGTATTTTACACTTCCCAACCGCCGGAACAGGATCAGCCGTTTCACCTTTAACACTTCTACCAAAATACTGGATGCGGAATTTATACTGACTACTCTTGATCCTATGACTGGTGATATCCACACAGGTGGGGCCATGAACTTCGGCAAGGATGGAAAACTCTATGTAGCTACCGGAGAATCCAGTCACCCTGCCTGGTCACAGGACTTCTATAGTCAGTTAGGCAAGGTATTGCGCATGGAGAAAGACGGCTCTATACCTACTGATAATCCTTATTACAATGACCTTCCCGGCGATTATCGTTATATATATGCCCTCGGCCTGCGTAATCCTTTTGCGGCAGATGTACATCCCGTGACCGGCCGCCATTTTATTTGTGATGTGGGACAAAACGCCTATGAGGAGATCAACGAATTGGAAAGGGCTGCCAATTATGGCTGGTCAACTATAGAAGGACCTATTCAGCCGGCCACTGCTGCTCCTGATAATTACAAAGACCCGGTATTGTATTATAACCATGATGATGGCTGTGCCGTAGTGGGCGCTGCTTTTTATGCACCAGCTCAACCCACTTTTCCAGCACAATACTTCAATAAGTTCTTTTATGGCGATTACTGTAATCAATCCATCAAAATGATGGACCCTGATACTTACCAGGACCTGGGTGTTTTTGCTTCCGATCTGAAACGTCCAGTAGCTTTTGCTGTAAAGCCAACCGGTGAATTTTATTACCTCGACCGCGGCGGATTGCCGCAACATGGCGAAGAGAATGTAGACGGTATCCTTTGGAAAGTAGCGTATACCGGCTCCCTGGCTCCCGTAATTGGCGCCCATCCTCAAACTGCCATAGCCTCAATAGGTGGAAGTGCTTCCTTTTCCGTATTGGCCAATGGACTGGGCATTACTTATCAGTGGATAAAGAATGGAAACGATATCCCCAACACCGATACTTCAACGCTTGTTTTGTCCAACCTCCTGTTGTCGGACAGCGGTTCGGTGATCAGCTGCCGGGTGACAAACGAATATGGTACCGCCACCAGTAATACAGCCATCCTGCGGGTAACCTCCCGGCAGGCTCCTGTGCCTGTAATTAACCTGCCACAGGAGGGCGCTACCTACTTGGCCAACACTACCCTGGCCTTTAGCGGTTCGGCCCATGATGCCGTAGATGGGCCACTGACTGCCGATAAGCTGACCTGGAAGATCGATTTTCATCACGATACCCATTACCATCCGGGCCTTGATCCTACACCGGGCAACGCCGTTACGGGTTCTTTCTTCCTGGCGCCCAATATCGAAGTGTCTGATACCGTATGGTACCGCATTTACCTTACTGCACAAAACAGTATGGGCCTTAAGGCAACTGTTTACCATGAGGTATTTCCAGAGAAGGTAACCTTACACATAAAATCCTTGGAAAATGGCCGGCTGATTGAGGTTCCACTAAACCTGGATGGAACCATCACCGAAGCGCCGGTGGATAAATTGAGCGTGAAGGGAGTGGTTAGGACCATCACCGCTCAAACTGCCTACATGCTGCATGATACCTTATTTAACTTTATCGGTTGGGGCAATGGCAATACCCAGCCTGCTCTCACTATTAGTACACCCAATAGCGATACCACCATTACCGCCCTGTATGAAAAGGCGGCCGTTTTTGCTGGTGAAGGGCTTACCGCCGAATACCGGAAAAATTCGAGCGAATTTACCGGCCCTGCTACCCTGGTCCGTTTGGATCCAGCCATTGATTTTAGCTGGGCGGGAGAACCTGCGCACGGCCTGGGAACGGAAAATTTCTCTGTGCTGTGGGAAGGGTTTCTTCAACCACGCACAACTGGATTGTATACCATTTATCTCGACAATTTAACGAGTGCTGCCAGGTTATACATCAATAACCAATCATTTATTGATAGGTGGAGTGGTGGTACCGTTGGAGGGGATAGCAGGACAATCAACCTGGAAGCAGGCACTAAATACAAGATACGGCTGGAGTATTGGGCCAATTATGGAGGCACTTCCACCATCAATTTACAATGGAGTGGCCCCCGCACATTTAAGCAGGTAATACCCATGTCTTCCTTATATGCCCAGGATGCTGCCCTGCCAGTGCTGTTTACGGAATTTACCGTTAGACCGCGTAATGAGCAATTGCAACTTAATTGGAAAGTAGAAGATAAAGGCAATGTAAAAGGATATGCCGTGGAAAAACGGAGATCAGGTGCTGCCAATTTTGAAACCGTTGCCTTTGTCAATGCTACTGGAAGCAGTAATTATGCATTCACCGATGCTGCAGTACAAACGAATACCTTGTATGAATACCGCATCATGCAGGTCGACCTGGATGGAAGAGCCACCTATTCCCTCATCAGAATGGGCAGGTTAAGCGGTGCAGTTGATTTTGATTATGTGATAGTGCCCAACCCGGCTGATGTGAACAGTCAGGTACAATTGGTATTTACCCAGGCCATTGGCCAGGCCGATGTGTTGCTGATATCGCCCGAAGGGAAAACCTTGCAGCATCGTCGGGTAATGTCAACCGGCCAAACGGTTGAAATGCCCCTGAAAGGTATTCCTGCAGGTACTTATTATATCAAAGTGATTCAAGGCCGCCAGGTAGTAGTGAAAAAACTGCTGGTGCAATAGGTTGTCAGGATAACTAAAAACAGCAAGAGGGCCATCAGCTTTACAACTGATGGCCCTCTTGCTGTTTAAACTGTATGTCTAATGATCAGTAATTAATAATTAAAAATGATCGGTCACCCTTTCAGAAATTGTACAATGCTGGCGGCAGCTTTGGCAGATGCATGGCCACCCTGGCTCAGTAATTGTTTTAAAGCCGCATAATCAGTTTCCAATTGTTGGCGGCGTTCCGGATTGTTCAATAATTCATTGAGCTCCTGTTTCAGATTAGCCGGCGTCAGCTCATCCTGTATCAATTCTTTTACCACCAGTTTATCCATGATCAGGTTAACCAGTGAAATGTATTTGACCTTGATCAGCCTTTTGGCGATCTGGTAGGATATATTACTACCCTTATAACAAACCACTTCCGGTACGCCAAAAAGAGCCGTTTCAAGCGTAGCTGTTCCGGATGTTACCAGTGCCGCTTTTGATTGCAGTAACAGCGTGTAAGTTTGCCCGCTTACTGAAGATACATTGGGATAGCCCTGTAATAAGGAATCATAAAAAGCATCTTCCTGTCCAGGCGCTTTGGCTACCACAAATTGGAGGTTGGGAAAATCCTTGCTCACCGCCAGCATGATCGGAAGTTTCTTTAATATCTCTTGTTTACGGCTGCCGGGCAACAACGCTACAATGGGCTTATTGCCTGCCGATTCACGATTGTCTTCACCAGCGAGCGATTGCCGATTGCCGATTGCCGATTGCCGTCCCTCCACCACCTCCACCAACGGATGCCCCACATATTCCACTTCCCAGTTCCATTTATTGCGGTAATAGTCTTTTTCAAAAGGCAGGATCACCAGCATTTTGTCTATACACAATTTCATCTTCTTAACCCGGTTCTCCTTCCAGGCCCATACCTGTGGAGAGATATAATAGATCACGCGGATACCCTGTTCTTTGGCCCATTCAGCAATGCGCAGGTTAAATCCGGGATAATCGATCAGGATCAGCGTATCCGGTTTAAAAGCCAGAATATCCTCCTTGCAGAATTTTAAATTGCGCAGGATGGTGCCCAGGTTCTTTACCACTTCCAGGAAACCCATAAAAGCCAGGTCACGATAGTGTTTTACCAGCTCGGCACCGGCTGCCTGCATCAGATCGCCACCCCAGCAACGGATAGTGGCTTCCTGGTCCAGCTTTTTTAGCTCCTTGATAAGATTACTTCCGTGCAAATCGCCTGAAGCTTCACCGGCTATAATATAATAACGCATACAATTCCAGGTATTTCGGCTGCAAAGTAATTAAAAGATGCCAGCCGGAGAGCATCCTCTAACGGACAGTGTCTGTATCGAAACCGGACATTTAAAGGAACGCTATCATTAACAGGTAATTGGTAATCAAATAGCTATAGAAAAGGTATGGTTTTAGCAATGCTACTGTTCCGGAAACGTACAGACGATTCAAAAACCATTTACGCTCAAAATAACAGCTATGTTCAAGAACTATTGCAGAATCGGTTGGAGAAACATCATCAGACATCCATTCTATTCCCTGATCAGCATTGCCGGATTAGCGGCAGGCATAGCTTTTACCATGATCATTATTGCTTATGTGTGGAATGAGCTCCAGGTAAACAACCAATTGAAAAATCCCGACCGCCAATACATCATCCAAAGCAAACTAAAGGATCCCAGCCAGGGATATGAAATGGCGTCCTTCGGGGCCCTGGCCAAAGCCTTGCGTGAAAGCTACCCCAACCTGGTAGCCAATTACTACCGATTTGATGGTGTTACCTCCAATGTTTCTAAAGGCGAAAAAGCCTTTAGAGAAAACCTCCAGATTGGCGATTCCACCCTCTTCACCATGTATGGCTTTAAGTTGCTGCATGGAAATGCTGCTACCGCTTTGAATGAGCCTTTTTCCGTAGTGATCACTGAAAAAATGGCCCGCAAATATTTTGATAAGACAGATGTAATTGGTGAATCCATTACCATCGAAAACTTTGCCGGCACAAAACACCCATTTGCCATCACCGGTGTGCTCAGCAATACAGGCCGGAACTCTGTTACCCGGCTGAATGATGAAAACTATAACCAGTTCCTGATCCCGGGCTCCAACCTTGCCTATTTTGGACGCAATATGGACTGGAATAATATCTATATCGTCCAATACCTGGAATTGCAAAAAGGTGTTACGCCGGCCCAACTCGAACAGCCCATCAAACAGCTGATCAAACAAAATGTATCACCCCAAACGGCTGACGACATAACGCCCTACCTGAAAACATTAAAGGATTATTATTTTTCTGCCGACAATGGCCTTGTAAAGAAAATGCTCTATGCTTTATCCGGCATTGCCCTCTTTATATTGCTGATGGCGATTATTAATTTTGTCAATATGTCTGTGAGCAGATCAGCTTCACGGATGCGCGAAATAGGTGTTCGCAAAGTGTTGGGTGGTCTCAAAACCCAATTGATCCTGCAGTTTCTGGTAGAGAGTGTTTTACTGGTATTTTTCGCTACCCTGCTGGCTCTTTTGCTGTATGCATGCACAAAAGATATCTTCAGCCATATACTTGGTAAGGAAATTCCGGCCTTTACCGATTTCCCTGTTTCCTTTATTGGACTGCCCATCCTATTGATTGTCCTGATAGGTTTATTGGCTGGTATTTATCCTGCCTTCAGGTTGTCATCTTTACAAACCGTTGAATCCTTAAAAGGCAAGTTCCTGTCTGTAAAGGAAAATGTATGGTTCCGTAAATCCCTGGTAGCATTTCAGTTTGGTACCGCCATTGTAGTATTTACCGGCGCCCTCATCATTGCCCGCCAGATCAACTATTTCTTTAGCCAGGAGTTGGGTTACAACAAAGACTATATGGTATCCGCCCAGTTGCCGCGCAACTGGACGCCCGAAGGTGTGCGTAAGATGGAAACCATCAGGCGCGGGTTTGCTACCATACCCCAGGTTGCAGGCACCACCCTTTCTTATGAAATTCCCGATGGCGCCAATGCCGGAGGCATCGCCTTGTTTCCACTGGGGGCCAATGCCTCCACCGCCATCACTTCTCAATTGTTAATGACCGATGAATACTATGCCGCTGCTTACCAGATTCCCATGGCCGCCGGCGAGTTTTATTGCCAGCCAGGCAGCTTTACCGATTCAAGCAAAATTGTCATCAACGAGGCCCAGGTAAAAGCATTGGGCTTGAAAAATGCACAGGAGGCTATTGGCAAACAATTGTTATTTAAGGAAGGGCAGTCGCCCTTTGTAGTGGCTGGTGTTGTAAAAGATTTTCACTTTGGCTCCATGCAACAGGCAGTTCAGCCCGCCAGCTTTTTGCATGTGGGTATTACCAACCAGTACCGTTACCTTTCTTTCCGGCTCAAACCGGGTAATATAGCTGCTGCCATGGAGGCCCTGCAAAAACAATGGGCCATGTTGTTGCCTGGTGCTCCTTTCGAATATAAGTTTATGGACGAAACACTGGCCCATGTATACCGTTCAGAAATACAACTGAAACAGGCTGCTGATATAGCTACCGTACTGGCTGTTGTCATCGTTTTATTGGGTATCCTGGGACTGGTTTCACTCAGTATTCAAAAGCGTACCAAAGAAATAGGCATCAGAAAGGTATTAGGCTCTTCCACACAAAGTATCATTACCCTTTTCCTGAAAGATTTTCTGCCTGTGCTGCTGGTAGCAGGATTGGTGGCCTGGCCGCTGACCTGGCTGCTTATGAAACAATGGCTTAGTGAATACGCTTACCGCATTGATATCACCGCCACACCATTTGCAATGGCTACCCTGGTATTGGGAGCCATTACCGGATTGCTCATTTTACTGCAAACCATTCGGGTAGCCCTGGAGAACCCAGTAAAAAGCTTGCGTACCGAATAATAAGAGTAAAGCGCCAAAGCAAGGGGCGGAGAATTGAAGACGAGAGGTTAGAAAGCGGAGGCCGAAGCCTTCTTAAAGCCACAACTTCAGCAGGAAGGCCGCAATGGCATAAATGAGGGTAATAGCGAAAATACCTTTGGCTGTTTTGTCGCGCCGGGTATTGATGTAGAAGGTAAAGAGCGCGATATTAAGGATGAGGCAGGGAACTGAAATGGCGGTAACCTGGTTCTTATTCTGGGCTACAAATCCGATGAAATCGCTGACAGAGTGCAGCGGGTAAAATTTGACAAAATAATAAATAACGAGGCTGAGCAGGGGGGCGATAAAGCCAATCAGCATGCCAAAGCGGAGGGTGTCTTTCTTGAACATCAGAATTTCCACATTTTTTGCAGTTTGTCCTTTAGAACGTAATTCGTGAGATCAAATTGTACAGGCACCACACTCACATAATTATTTTCCAGCGCCCATACATCCGTATCCTTTCCTTTATCGAAATTCACGAATTCGCCCGTTAACCAATAGTATTTCCGGCCATTGGGGTCATTGCGTTCTATGAAATCTTCTTCATATTTGGCATAGGCCTGCCGGCAAATGCGTATGCCCTTAATAAAAGATTCGTCTACGGCCGGAATGTTCACATTCAATACCATATGTTTATCCGCCTTTCGTTTCAGCATCTGCTGTACAATAATGCGGGCATAGGTGCGGGCTGCGTCAAAATTGGCCTCAATACTATGATCCAGCAGCGAAAACCCAATGGAAGGGATACTTTCAATGGCCGCTTCAACAGCAGCCGACATGGTGCCGGAATAAATAACATTGATCGAATGGTTGGCCCCATGGTTAATGCCGCTGATGCACAGGTCGGGCTTGCGGTGCAAAACCTTATCCACTGCCAGCTTTACACAATCTACCGGCGTACCTGTACACTGGTAGGCTTCAATGCCCTCAAAATATTGAACGGGGGTAAGGCGCAAGGGTTGACCGATCGTGATAGCATGCCCCATGCCCGATTGCGGTTTATCAGGGGCTACCACTACAATCTTTCCAAGATCTTTCACTGCTTCTACCAGGTTCCGTATGCCCGGTGCCGTAACGCCATCATCGTTGGTAACCAGGATTACGGGTTCGTCTTTTTTCTTCGCTTTGGCCATAATTATCTTTGAACAGGTAACAAAAGTGCTAAATATTTCATTCAGCACAAAAAGAAAGAAAGCAGCAGCAACCAGCGTATAAATTTAGAGCGGAATTGTCAAACTACGCACAGGGGTAAAGTTTATGGAATACCTATGCAGGCAGTAGCTGTAAAGGGGCGGCGCCAATTTGCCGGATATCGGGTACTGTATAAATAATGGAGGCTGTAGGGGCATTGCGGGTGGCAAAAATCAACGTAGCGATCATCTGGTGAATCGTAACCAGTCCCTGTTGCCGGCTTCTTTCCCGGCTGGCAGGAAATAATGCGGCCAGCCAATACAAGGGCTGCAGCATCAGTGGCCACCAATGTCCCGGGCCCAGTACATACCAGGGACGAACAAAAGAGCAGGGAATACCCGTTCCTTTTACCAGCTTTTCACCCATAAAGCGAACCGTTTGGTAATCTTTCATGATCGAACTGGGATACTGACTCACACTCATATATATAAAATGCTGTACATGAGCCTGCACGGCTGCAATGGCCGCCTCCCGCACAGATACCCCATCAATTTCCCGGAATTCCTGCTTTTTACGGGGGGACGGATGCGGTACCCCTACCAGGTGAATAAAAATGGCGCTTGGGGGAATTTGGTCCAGGTAGCTGTTCGAATCCAGCGCATTGCCATAAACGATCTCGCAGCCAGGAGGGAGTTTGTGGGCTGACTCCTTGCGAACCAATGCTTTAATCTTATAATCGCCCTCCTTTAGCAGGGCTTTTATAAGGCGCTTTCCAATATAGCCAGTGCCCCCGGTGATGAAGATTGTCGCCACAGCAGTACGTTTATTAAGTATACGAAATGCAGTAGGGCCGCGGTTTTGTGGCGGGCGCCTATTTTTATGTCCACCCGGGCCGGATTTTTCCACAGCGGGATGGAAATCCGGCCGCTATACGCTACCTTTGCCGCCGATTTTAAAAGCTGATTGACGCGGTTTAAACAGTCACGACAGCCAGTTTTCAGGGGAGCTGATCCCCATCAACTTATCAACATTTCAACTTATTAACTTTCTGCCATGGCGGGCCAATTAAAAGAAGTACGTAACAGGATCAAGTCGGTACAGAATACGCAACAGATCACAAAAGCCATGAAAATGGTGAGTGCCGCTAAATTGCGTAAAGCACAGGATGCCATCATCCAAATGCGTCCCTATGCCCGCAAATTGCAGGAAGTATTGAGCAATATCGTAAGCAGTGCAGATGGTGAAGTAGGTATCAACCTCGCCGTGGAAAGACCCGTTGAAAAAGTATTGTTGATCGTTATTACCAGCGACCGTGGTTTGTGTGGCGCTTACAATGCCAACATTATTAAGCTGGCTAAAAGCACCATCGCCGAAAAATATGCTGCACAGGCTGCCAAAGGCAATGTACATATCTGGAACATTGGTAAAAAAGGCTTCGAGCATTTTTTCAAGAACAAGTACAAGGCTGATGAAACCTATAAAGATATTTTCCTCCACCTCACTTTTGAAAATGTGCAAGCCGCTGCCCAGGCTGCTGTAAAAGCATTTGAAAGCGGACAATATGATGTGGTGGAACTGGTTTACAGTGAGTTCAAGAATGCTGCTACCCAGCAATTTACCCTGGAGCGTTTCTTACCCATTCCCAAAGTAGAACAAAAGCAAGGCGCTAAAAAGAGCGACTTCATATTTGAACCTTCCCAACAAGAGCTCATTGCCGAGCTGATGCCCAAGATACTGAACACCCAATTGTTCAAGGCTGTACTGGATGCACATGCTTCTGAACATGGCGCCCGGATGACTGCCATGGATAAGGCTACCGAAAATGCCAATGAGATGTTGAAGACCCTCAAGATCTCTTACAACCGTGCCCGCCAGGCTGCGATCACTACCGAGCTCACGGAAATCGTGAGTGGCGCCGCCGCCTTGCAGGGATAATAGTTTATTGTTTATTCTGTGTAGTGGGTGGTTTTACCCAATTACAAAAGACAAAAACCGTAAACCTAAAACCAGCAACTGCCAGTATGGAAATCGGACATCTTATACCACATATTGAGGCCCTCATTTTTGCCAGTGATAAGCCTTTGACAGGGTTGGAGCTTACTGAGCTCATCAACAATGCCTTTGGTTTTATGGAAGATAAGATCGTATTGGACCAGGTAGAATCGGCATTGGAAGGCATTGTAGAAAAGTATAGATCTGAATTTTATCCCTTTGAAGTAAGAGAAAGCGGCGGTGGCTGGCAATTCCTTACCAAACGTGATTACCATAAAACAGTTGCCCAGCTTAACGGCGATAAATTTCTCAAACGCCTGTCAACCGCTGCACTGGAAGCCCTTTCCATTGTTGCTTACAAGCAACCCGTTACAAAAGCCGAGATCGAAGCCATCCGTGGAGTAAGCAGTGATTACGCCATCCAGAAACTCCTGGAAAAAGAACTCATAGTGATTACCGGACGTAATGAAAAAATGCCCGGTCATCCACTCGTATATGGCACTTCCAAGAACTTTATGGACTACTTCGGTATCAATACCGCCGATGACCTCCCCAAGCTCAAAGAAGTATTTGATGAGGCCATGGTCAATGCGACCAATGTGAATGATGCCATTGCCGATCAGGCTGCCAACCAGGCTACTGCCGGTGGTGAAGCCGGTGCCGAAGAAAGGGGCGATGCTACTCCCCTGGCTGTAGGTGAAAATGGTGAATTGATCGAAGGGGTGAACGGTGGCCACCTCAATGGTCATGCAGTTGATTTTGCAGCCACAGAGGAATCCGGAGAAGAAGCCATAGCAGACGCAACCGAAGAGGAATTGACTGGCGAAGAAGAACCGGCTAATGAGAGCCTGCAAGAAACTGCATCTGAGGAAGAAACAACTGAGGAATCAGAAACAGAGTTGCTAGACGAGGAAGTAGAAGAAGCGGAAGAGGAAACTGAAGAAGAGGAGAATGAAGAAGAGAATGATGAGGATGGCGGGGATGAAGAAGAGGAGGAAGGAGACGATGATGAAGAGGGGGAAGAAGACGAAGCTGATGAAAATGAAGAGGATGACGATGATGAGCTGGACGAAGATGACGAAGAAAACGATGATGAAGAGCAGGAAGGCGACAAGGACGGAAAGGGTAAATAAGCACGCAATTTCCCGCAACTTTTGAGATATAGTTTTTTGAGATACAAATGTCACAGCCCATGCTGTGACATTTTTTTTACCAGTATATTCGCAAACTATGTCACAGCAACTTTCAAAGGAATACTTAGCCCAACTAGCCCAGGAATTCGGCACCCCCCTGTATGTGTACCATGCCGAAAAAATAAAGGAGCAATATGAAAAGCTCACCACCGCCTTCCGGAAAAGCAATACTGTATTCTTTTATGCCTGTAAGGCATTGACCAATATTAATATCCTTAAATATATATGTTCCCTGGGAGCCAATGTAGATTGCAGCTCCATCAATGAAGCAAAACTGGCACTCCATGCAGGTTTCCCCCCCGAACGTATTCTCTACACTTCCAACGGTATTGCCTTCAACGAAATAGCAGAAGCCAAAGAACTCGGCATCATTATCAATATCGACAGTTTGTCCAATCTCGACAAATTTGGTGCACAATATGGCCATTCCTATCCTGTAGGCCTTCGACTCCGCCCCAATATCATGGCAGGTGGCAACCTCAAGATCTCCACGGGTCATGATAAAAGCAAGTTTGGTATCCCGGTTGACCAGATCGACCAGATACTGGCAGTTGTGAAAAAGCATAACCTGCGTATCAGCGACCTGCACATTCATACCGGTAGTGAGATCAAGGATGTAGACGTTTTTGTAAAAGGCATCGAAGTATTATTTGATATCGTTCCCCAGTTTAAGGAACTGGAGTTTATTGACCTGGGTGGAGGCTTTAAAGTTCCTTACCAGGATGGTGATGTAGAAACCGATATCAACCTGCTGGCGCAGAAAGTAAGCGAAGCGTTTGCAGCACATCCCAATCCCGGCGGCCGTCCTCTACAGGTATGGTTTGAGCCTGGCAAGTTCCTGGTCAGCGAATGCGGTTATTTCATTACCCAGGTCAATGTCATGAAGCAAACTTCTGCTGCAACATTTGTAAGCGTCGACAGCGGGTTCAATCATCTTATACGTCCTATGTTCTATGATGCTTACCATCATATTGAAAATATCAGCAACCCTGCCGGCCAGCCAAAGCAATATTCCGTAGTAGGTAATATTTGTGAAACCGACACCTTTGCCTGGGATCGTACCCTGCAGGAGGTTCGTGAAGGGGATTACCTGGTATTTCGCAATGCCGGTGCCTACGGTTTTGAAATGTCGTCCAATTTCAATTCCCGATATAAACCAGCCGAAGTAATGGTCGTAGATGGTAAGGCCCACCTTATTCGTAAACGCGATGAGTTTAATGACCTGCTGCGCAACCAGATCGAGGTCTTGTAAAAGATAGCCTGATACATTCCCGCAACTTTCAATACCGAATTCATTGCTTTCGGTCTTTCCGACTGACAAATAAAAAACGGGTCTTTTCCCCCTACAGGAAAGACCCGTTGTTGTTTTCATGCTATATACTTTCCCTTGTTGCCTTCTTCTATCCTAAATACGTATAATCAATACTGATACCCCTTAACAGGCGCACATCTTTTTCGCTGGGTTTTCCAGTCCCATATACTTCTACGAAATACAAATATTTGTTTTTGATAAGTCCGCCGGCATCGAAATGATCAATGTATTTGGCCACAAAATCATCCGGGGGCAAACTCGCAGGCGGTAAAAAATCGATCGTTACCTCTACTTCACCACTGGGACAATGGTGGTCAATACTTTTCTTCAGGATGATGAACTGCATATCTTCTGTGCTTGTATTCTTATAATATACAGTTATCGATCTGATCACCGCATTTACCGGTAAGGGAAGTGCTGCCACCAGTCCTGTTCCTGGTGTTACCGTTTGACGGCCTTCCTGGAAATGATCAATATATCCCAGGCTGCTATCGGCAGGAAAGAAGAATCGTGAATCTACATACACTACATGAGCTCCTTTTTCTCTTAATGCTGGTGGGGTACTGGTTGGTTTAGTGGCTGCTTTGGTTGTTTTTTTGGTGGCGGTGGCTTTAGGTGCAGGGGGCTTTTTTACGGCTTTTTTGGAGGTTTTCTTTTTTAGAGCCATGGTACATTTTTTAGGTTATATGGTGACGATGATGCGGCAAGTTACCGTCTTTGCAGAAGGCATAAAATACCACGATGTGGTAAAAAATGGTTCACCTTATTACCCATTACTAGATCATTCTGCTTCATTGTTATCCTAACACTTGATAGTATCGCTGCACCTACTTTCAAAACAAATCCCGGATATTGCAATCCGCCGTACCCAATGCCTCGTACATACCCTTATAGTATCACAGAACAAATGATCTTTACTGCTGGGTTTTCAAAAGAGCTGCGCTTGCTAAGTGTGGCTCTTTGTTTATCACTCCTATCCGGCATCAGTTGCGCTTCCTAATCTGCATAATCTGTGTCAATTTGCAAAATCTGCGTTTTAATCTGCGAAATCTGCGCTTCTAATCCGTGTAATTTGCGATTCATTAATTCTTGCTACATTTAATATAGAACCAAAACTTTTTCCATATGCCTATTCGTATGGTAGATGATCCGCAGGATCAACAAGATAGCGGTAATGACAGTGGTGGTGGCCGGTCCAATTTCCCCGGTGGGGGAGGAGGTGGCGGCGGTTTAATTGGGCTGTTGCCTTTACTACTGGGTTTGTTCCGGGGCAAGGGTATATTGTTTTTACTCGTCATTGGCGTGGGCGCTTATTTCCTCTTGGGCCGCGGTGGCGGCGGCTGTAACCTCAGCCAGGTAGCTCAGTTGGCAACCGGTGGCTTTTTAGATCCCCGCCAGTTTGAAAAAGCCAGCATCTACGAGCCACTGGCTGAAGATGATAATAAGAATCCCCTTCCCGAGAGCGCCAACCTCCAAAGGTTTGCACCCGCCGTAGGAAACCAGGGGCAGCAGGGTAGCTGCGTAGCCTGGAGCAGTGCCTATGGCGCCCGTACCGTGCTGGAAGCAGCCCGTACCAACCAACCTGCCGACAACCTGCGCTTTAGCCCTTCCTTCCTGTATAACCAAATTGGTTTGCAGGGTTGCCAGGGCTCCTATATCATCCGGGCAATGGAATACATGACCAAACAGGGTTCTGTTGCTTACGATAAGTTTCCCTATAGCGACCAGGATTGTACCCGCCCGCCAGGGCAGGACCTCATACAGGAGGCATCACAATACAAAATGCGTGGGTTTAACCGCCTTTCCCGGGGCGATCGTACCGATGCGATCGACCTGCGCGCCATCCGCGAAAACCTCTCCCAGGGTGCCCCTGTAGTGATTGGTATGATGGTAGGACCCAGTTTTATGCAGCCTATGCAGGGGAAGGACCTTTGGGAACCCGAGCAGGGCGATCAGCAGCAAATGGGATTTGGCGGCCATGCCATGTGTGTTGTTGGTTATGATGACCGTAAATATGGCGGCGCTTTCCTCCTCATGAATAGCTGGGGTCCCGAATGGGGCAACAATGGATTCGCCTGGGTACGCTATGGCGACTTCAGAACTTTTGTACGGGAAGCGTATGGACTCGAGCCAATGGCCAAAATGGGCCAGGCTGCCAATCAGCCTTTTGAATGCGAGATCGGCCTGGTGCCCGTAGCCGAAGAAAATGGTAAAATGGTACCAAAGGGCTATGTATCTCTGCGACTTGCAGGCAACAACGTTTTTGAAACCACCAGCCCATTACAGCCAGGCAGCCGGTTCAAGATTGAGGTAAAGAACAGTACCGAATGTTATATCTATGTATTTGGCAAGGAAACCGACGGTACCAGTTATACTTTATTCCCTTATCCCAGCAAGGATGATCCAAAGAAAACGAAATATGCTCCTTTTTGTGGCATCACTGGCTACAGGCTTTTTCCCAAAGATAAAAGCATGAACCCCGATAGTATCGGTAAGCGCGATGTAATGGCCGTTGTGGTAAGTAAAGAACCACTTGACTGGTATGCACTCAATGAACAAATTAGCCGTAACCCCCAATCAGACTATGCAACACGTTTGAATACTGCTTTATCGGGCCGCCTGGTCAGAAATGTTCGCTTTGACAATACGGGTAAAGGGACCATGCACTTTAATGCTGGGGGCGACGAGAACAAAGTCGTTGCTACCATTGTTGAAATTACCAAGTAGTCAAATACCAGCTTCAAATATTCACAATTCACCTTAGACTATTCACTACATGAAACACCTGGTCCTTTTTACCCTTATCCTCTTCACCTCCTGCGCCCTGCATGCCCAGGACATGAAGAATTTTAATTTGTACAAACCCACCGAAAATGCAGAAAAGGTATTGAATGAAAAGATCAAAGAAGCCAAGGCAACCGGGAAACATGTCTTTGTACAGGTAGGTGGCAATTGGTGTGTATGGTGCGCACGCTTTCATGATTTTATTACCAAAAACCTTTCCATTGACTCAATGGTGAAAGCCAACTATGTGGTTTATCACCTGAACTATAGCCAGGAGAATGAGAACGATCAACTCATGGCCCGTTTTGGTTATCCCCAGCGATTTGGTTTCCCTGTATTCATCATCCTGGATGGAAAGGGTAATCGCCTGCATATCCAAAACTCAGCCTACCTGGAACAAGACAAAGGCTATAGTAAGGAAAGGGTGATGGAGTTTTTCGACAATTGGTCACCCAAGGCATTGGATCCTGCTTCCTACAAGAAAAAATAGTATGTCAACAAACGCTGAGACATTTATACAGCTCATGAAGCATCCTGTTAAAAGCAGGTTCTTCCTTTTCTCAAAGCTTCCAGCTGCCTGGTTTTCTGGTGTGCGGATTATGGAAGTGGATGAAAAGAAATGCACCGTAATCGTGCCTTTTAAGTGGTTTACACAAAACCCCTTTCGTTCTACCTATTTTGCCTGCCTGGCCATGGCGGCAGAATTAACCACCGGTGCCCTGGCCATGATGCATGTATACAAACGGAATCCAGCCGTTTCCATGCTCATTGTGAAGATGGAATCCACTTATTTCAAAAAAGCTACCGGCCTTACTTCCTTTTCCTGTGTAGATGGGACCTTGTTGAAAGAAACCATTGAAAAAGCAATCGCTACCGGCGAAGGCCAGTCATTGATCACCCGGTCATCTGGTGTGAATGAAAAAGGCGAATCTGTAGCAGAGTTCCTATTTACCTGGTCCTTTAAAGTAAAACAGTGAAAATTGAGCATTGAAAATTGAGCATCGAAAATTTGTCTTTAAACATTTATCGATAATCCGAAATACTAAATAATGAAAATTGCTTTCCACGGCGCCGCCCGTACTGTTACCGGCTCGAAACACCTCATCTCACTAACCAATGGAAAGAAATTCCTGCTCGATTGTGGGATGTTCCAGGGCATGGGCACTGAAACAGATTCCCTCAATCAAACTTGGGGCTTTGATCCCCGGCAGGTAAACTTCCTCATCCTTTCTCATGCCCATATCGACCACAGCGGACTGATCCCCAAACTGGTGAAGGATGGTTTTGCGGGGAAGATATTTTGTACCCCTGCTACCAAGGACCTCACCGCCCTTTTGCTGGAGGATTCTGCCGGTATCCAGGAAAATGATGTTAAATATGCCAACAAGAAAAGGATCGCAGAAGGTAAGCCCTATTTAGAGCCCCTGTATACAAAAGAACATGCCTGGGAGGCGTTGGATCTTTTTGTAAAAGTGGAGTACGACAAATGGTTTACCATTGATGAAAATGTAGAATTACTATATACCGATGCAGGCCACATCATTGGCAGTGCAGCTGTACACCTGCGCATCAAGGAAAATGGCAAAACTACCCGCCTCACCTTTAGTGGCGATGTAGGCCGCTACCGCGATGTTATTTTGAAATCGCCCGAAAACTTCCCCCAGGCCGATTATATACTCCTTGAATCTACTTATGGCAATAGCCTGCATGATGAACAGGTTACTACACCCGATCAACTATTACAGTGGATCAATAAAACCTGCTTCCAGAAAAAAGGCAAATTGATTATGCCTGCATTCAGTGTTGGCCGTACCCAGGAACTCCTGTATGCATTAAACCAGCTGGAACTGGAAAACCGCCTGCCCAAATTGGATTATTTTGTAGATAGCCCCCTTAGTATTGAGGTGACCGAACTCATCAAAAAGTTTCCCGGCTATTTCAATAAACATATCCAGCAGGTACTCAAAACAGATAGCGATCCTTTTGCCTTTACCGGCCTTAAATATGTAAAGACCGTGGAGCAATCCAAAATGCTCAACTTTCGCAACGAACCCTGCGTCATCATTTCTGCCAGTGGTATGGCCGAAGCGGGTCGCGTAAAGCACCATATCAGCAACAATATTGAGAACAGCCGCAATACCATCTTACTCACCGGGTATTGTGAACCTACTTCATTGGGCGGCCGTCTCATGGCTGGTGCAAAAGAAGTAGGCATCTTTGGTGTAAAACATGAGGTCAATGCCGAAATTGGCGCCATTCGTAGCATGAGCGCACATGGAGATTATGAAGACCTTAGCCAGTTCCTCGCTGGTCAGGATCCCCGCCAGGTAAAAAAACTTTTCCTGGTGCATGGCGAATATGAAGTACAGGTACAATTCAGACAACGGTTGCTGAAGAAAGGGTTCCTCGATGTAGAGATACCCGAACGCCATGATGAGATCGGATTGGGATAAAAGAAAAAGCTGCTTCACGGAGCAGCTTTAAATTCTTTACTGTGGGTCGTCAAACGTCTTACTAAGCATCTGATTGTTGTCAGATAAGGGTATAGAATAGGGAATTTATTAGTGGGGTTATCAAAGGTATTGGCAGAGGTTTTCCTTCGAGGAGATTACTTTCTAATCCTAATTTTTTCCATCGGATGGTTGAATGTAAGGGCGGCTCCGTGAAGCCGGCTTGAAAGTGAAGCCCGGGGCAGATCCGGGTGCCAGTCGACAAACAAAGATGCACATTCTTTTTACTTTTACCTATTTTTTTCGCCAAACAATGGCGTAACGTCGTTTTGGGGGATTAGCCATCGGATTAGTAGGCTACAAAAAAAGCAACCGAACCAGGTGGTTCGGCTGCTTCCAATGAAATCCTCGGGGGATCGGATGGGTAAAGGCTGGAGCTTTTTACCCATTAGTTTTCATACTGTACGGACTTCATTTGCGTGAACTAAGAGTATAGAGATAACCGTCGCAATTAATATTTTTTACTATAATCAGCCCGTTTTGGTTGTGTTTATTTCCTTGTTTCTTGCTGATACAAAGGTGTAAAAAGCCGCGCAGGGCGGGAAGTCTTTTAGCTTTATGGCATCAAAAACCCGACGAATAGCCCCCTTTTTCCGATAAACAAAATGGGCAAAAAATGAGTGTATGACCTAATGGGTTGATTTATAGAAGAAAAGCAGCCCGGCCAACAAGCTATCAAGGAAATAAGTAAGATTATCAACCAGGTAGATAGTGGCCTATAGAGCACAAAAAAAATCCCGCCTAAGCGGGACCAATAAGATATCCAAAAACAGCAGCTTCCTTTAAATAATATTCAACCGTTTCATTACCTCACTACGGTGCGCCTTACTGATGGGTATTTCATTCCCCTTAATGAACAGGTCGTTTTCCCGTATATCGTCAATCTTCGTGATATTGATGATATAGGAGCGGTGTACCTTGATAAAGGAACCTTTATCAACTTTCTCTTCCAGGTTCTTGATCGTGTTATGCGTAACATACTTTTTATCCGCAGTCACAAACTTCACATAATCCCCCATACTTTCAATATAAAGGATATCATCATTGTTGAGCCTTACCAGCTTGCCATCACTCTTAATAAAAATATGATCCGTAGCGATACTGTTATTATTGTTCTCAGCCGCAGCCGTACTGAGCTTTTGCAGCGATTCCAGGAATCGTTGATACGTGAATGGCTTTTTCAGGAAGTCCGTCACCTTGTATTCAAAGGCGTCATAGGCATATTCCGATTTGGAAGTCGTAAGCACTACTTTAGGGAAGTAAGCCAATTGGTCCAGCAGGTCAAAGCCTGTTGCTCCCGGCATTTCTACATCCAGGAAAAGCAAGTCTACCGAATGTTGGTTAAGGTATACCAACGCTTCCTGTACATTGGGGAAATGAGCCAATACTTCTATCTGACCGCTTTTCTCACAACATTTGGCCAGGTAGTCAGCAGCTACCTGCAGGTCTTCTACGATGACACATTTTAGACTCATAGAGGGTTGGCATTAAAATCTTTCAACTTGCGGTATTCCGAGGCCAGGATCAGTTTTCCCTCTTCCAGCGATGCTGCAAGTGTTTTATACTCGCTTTTCAGTTCTTCAGTTTCTGCTGCGTGTAAACAGGCCTCTTCAAATTGGGCACAGATCTGCTGAATTTCTGTAAGTCCCACAAACCCAAACGCAGGCTTCATTTTATGGACCCCCCTTTTAAGATCCCCGATATTCCCAAGTGAATAGGCCACCTGGATCGACTCAAGGTCTTCATCGAAGTGTTGCAGCGTTACCGAAAATACCTCCTCCATGTAGGGGTAATCATCCGCATAAAGGCTGAATAGGTAATCACAATTTATTTTTTCATTGAAAATGAATTGCTTAGATAGGGTGGGCTGGTTCATGGGAAATAGATTTTCGTTTTTTTCGTTACATAACAGGTTGGTTAACCCGTTTTGCTACTAATACATAATCCAATAACTCTATGAAGCAGAAATTATTATATCTGGGGTGGTCAATTTACCGGGATATTGTGTTTTCAGGGCTCCAGGAGGGCATTACCAAAGACCAACGTAAAAAGATTATTGGATTCAACCAATTCATTCTACTCGCATTACTCGTCAACTTCTTTTCTGTAATATCCTATTTCTATCATAAGCTATACATCAGCGCACTCATCAATATCACATCCGCCTATTTTTTCCTGCTGGCATTTTACTTTGGTTCCCGCCGCAAGTTGGAAACAGGCCGTATCATTGCCGTCGTTAACCTCAACCTATACCTGATCGTTATCAGCTATATCGAAGGCCTAAAGGCCGGTGAATACCTTTTTTATTTTCCTTATTTCCTGGTCCTGACCTTTGTGGTAAGTATCAGGCGCAACTCAAGAGAATTGTTTATTGTATATACCATCACCGTAATAGCTTCCCTGGCTTGCCTGAAATTGTCGCCCTATACCAATACCGTGCAGGTCATCAACGATGCTTTGTATACCCGCTTGTACAGCAGCAACCTGGTCATTTCCCTGTGTATGACCATTATTTTCTCTTATTCCATCCTGCGTGTAAATAAAGACAATGAAGTGGCCATACTGCAGGAGAAAAAGTTTGGCGACACCATCTTTAATACTTCCCTCGATGGCGTATTTATCATATTCAGTCAATCGGGCATTATTGCCAGTTGTAACCGCCGCGCCCTGGAACTGTTTGACGTGCAGGAGAAACGTGAAATAGAAGGCTCTCATGTGGAGAATTGGTTTGATGAAGACCATGTACGCCGCTTCAATACGATTGAAAAAAGCGTATCCGACGGTACACAGAGCTGGCAGGGCGAACTGGCCTTTACCACCCAATCGGGCCGTACTTTCCACGGGTATGTAAGCGTGGCCCCCTTTTCTTACAAGGATATTCGTTATACCAAGATCAGTATCCTCGATGTGTCCCATGTAAAAATGACTGAGTTTGAATTGATGAAAGCCAAGGAAAAAGCCGAAGTAGCGGCCAAGGCCAAATCGAGATTCCTGTCCAATATGAGCCATGAACTACGCACACCCTTAAATGGTATCATTGGCGCTTCCAACCTGCTGGTGCAGGAAGAACATTCGCCTTCTCAAAAGGCCCACCTCGATATCCTGAAATTTTCGTCCGAGCACATGATGATGCTCATCAATGATATCCTGGATTACAATAAAATTGAGGCAGGCAAGCTGGAGTTGGCCGAAGCACCCGTAAATATCAAAGAGTTTATACAACAGCTTTCCACTCAATTTGCATCCCAGGTAAAGGCCAGGGGACTGGAGTTTAAAACAGATATCGACGACCGCCTCAACGCCGAATTTATTACCGATGAAACCCGCCTTAACCAGGTATTAAGCAACTTGCTGTCCAATGCTATCAAATTTACCCATGAGGGTAAGATTACCCTGGCTGTGCGAAAACTCTTTGCTTCCAGTGCCAAAGCCACCATCCAGTTTATTGTAATGGATACCGGCATTGGTATCCCAAGGAATAAACACCGTGAAATATTTGAAACCTTTACACAGGCCGATGTAAATACGACCCGTAAATATGGTGGTACTGGCCTGGGCCTGGCCATCACCAAAAAGATCGTCAACAAGTTTAATAGTGACCTCTTGCTGGAAAGCGAGGAAGGAAAGGGGAGTGCTTTTCACTTTACTGTAGAACTGAAGGTAAACGAAAGCCGGCCTCGCTACATCCATGAAGAAAATAGCAGCCAGCTTTGCCAATTGCCCGGTGTCAGGGTGCTCATTGCTGAAGATAATCCAGTAAACCTGGCCATTGCCCGGCGTTTCCTGGCCAAATGGGGAATACAGGTAAGTGAGGCTGTGAATGGCAGGGAAGCCGTTGAGAAATTCAGGAAGGAAGAATTTGATCTCCTGCTTATCGACCTCGAAATGCCCGAGATGGATGGTGCGACAGCCCTCCGGGAGATCAGAAAACTCAACAACAATATTCCCGTAGTGGCCTTTACGGCCGCTGTGTACGACAATATGCAGGAAGACCTTTTGCAGAAAGGATTTACCGATTTTATTCACAAGCCTTTCCGTCCTGTCGAACTGCATGCAAAAATAAACTACCTCGTTGCCGCTTTGAGGGCTTAATAATATCGATGACCTCATTCGGGTATTTCGGACGTCCTATTGGGCAGTTCAGCCTTCTTTTTTAAGGGTCCATCCAAGTGTTGTCTTGACACCCATTTTTTAGCTCCATATTGCAGGAAAGTACCTGTTTTCTGGGAGGTTGGCCAGATATTTGTTACCGTATTCGGTTATTCTTTCGGGTAAATATGTGCCTGGATTATTAACTTTGTTGTCATGATAAGTTAATAGGCATTTTCCTATGCAAGCGGTCAAAAAACATGATCAGCGTAGCAGCACATGACTATTTCCATGTCTCTTATTATTGGCCGATTAACATTTTAGCCATCTAAAACACTTCTTATGAGGAAAATCGTATTGCATTTCCTTGCAATTTTCATTACTCTCTGCTCCTTTGCACAAACAAAGAACATTATTGGGCGCATCGTTGATGAACGGGGTGAACCCGTTGCTTTTGCTTCCGTAAAAATTAAAGGCGCACGTACAGGTGTGGCAGCCGATGCTGCGGGAAATTTTACAATTCGTGCCGCTATTGGCGATGTTTTAATCATTTCTGCTGCAGGTTCGGCTGACAAAGAGGTAACGGTAACAGACGTTCCGTTGCTCAACGTACAATTGGCGCGCAGCCAGGGAGCGCTCACCGAAGTACTGGTAACTGGGTATACTGCCCGGTCTAAACGTGCTTCGGCGGGCTCGGCCAGCGTGGTGGCCATAGATGAGGTCCGTACGCAGCCTGCCGCTTCTTTTGATCAGTTGTTGCAAGGCCAGGCCACAGGTGTTAATGTGAGAAGCGGTACCGGACAGCCAGGTGCCGCTGCCGAGATCGTGATCCGCGGTCGTGGCTCCATCACCGGTTCTACCGCCCCACTATACGTTGTGGATGGTGTTCAGATCAATTCAGCTGATTTTGCTACCCTCAACCAGGGTGATTTCGAAAGCATTACCGTGCTGAAAGATGCATCTGCCGCTGCCATCTATGGATCGCGCGCTGGCGGTGGTGTTGTTGTGATCACTACCCGCAGAGGGCGTTCCGGGCCTGTTCGTTTTAATTATGACGTACAGGTTGGCCAAAGCAAATGGCCTCGTCAGAAATTGAAACTGATGAATACCCAGGAGAAACTGGCCTATGAAATGGACCGTGGCAACCCCAATGGCTGGTCTCCTGCCGAATTTGACAGCCTAAAAAATATCAATACCGATTGGGAGGATGTTTTCTTTCGCACCGGTACTACCCAAATGCACCAGCTAAGTGCATCCGGAGGTAATGACCGTACCCGGTTCTACGCCTCCCTCGGTTACGTAAACCAATCTGGTGTGGTACAAGCTACCGATGTGAAAAGGTATACCGGCCGCATGAATCTTGAAAGCGGTAACGAATATGTTCGTTTCGGAATGAATGCCTCTTTTGGGTACTCTATCCTGAACAATACTTCCGAAAATAACCAAAGCATCGTTTCCCCACTCAATGGTATCCGCTGGTCTTTGCCTTATTTCACGCCTTACGGCAAGGATGGCAAATACCTGCAGGATCCCACTCCTTCGGGCCAGCCCAATCCATTGCAGGAACTGCTGGAAAACAAACGGCGGTTTCCCCAGTGGAAAGGCATAGCCAATGCTTTTGTTGAATACAAACCTACTTTTGTAAAGGGATTCACCCTGCGTACCAACTGGGGCTTTGATTACACCCAAAATGAAAGAGAAATATACAGCGCTCCAGGTACCAATGCCGGTAAGCAGGCACAGGGCGGACAAGGTAGCTTGTTGCGCTGGTTCGACCGCAATTTCCGCTACGTGGGTACCAACTCTATCAACTACAAAAATACTTTTGGCGATCACGACATCAGCGCCACCATCTACCAGGAAATACTGAAAAATGATTATAACCGGTTCAACTTTACGGGCTTTGGATTTACACTGCCTTTTTCCAATGAAGCAGGTATCACCGATGGTACAGGAACCAATGGATATATCCCTGTAGTTGCTGGAGCCGGCACCAATAATTCATTGGTATCCTACTTTGGTGAAGCAACTTATGGTTATAAGAACCGCTACTTTTTCCAGGCAGGTTACCGGCGCGATGGTTCATCCCGCTTTGGTACCAATAACAAATGGGCCGATTTTTACAATGTGGGCGCCACCTGGATAGTCTCTGATGAATCCTTCTTTGAATCCTTGAAAACGACCTTTGACCAACTTAAGGTAAGAGCCAGTTATGGTACTGTGGGTAACCAGACCGGTATCGCCGATTTTGCTTCCAGGGCCTTGTTTGGTAAGATCAACTATGGCGGTACTACCGGCTTAGGATTGGCATCGCCTGGCAACCCTGATCTGCGGTGGGAAACGAAATCGACCCTCAACCTGGGTATCGAGTTTGCCCTGTTGAATAATCGCATCAGCGGTTCAGTAGAATACTACAATAGCCTTACCAAAGACCTGTTTTACAATAAAGCAGTGTCCATGACCTCCGGTTTTGCTACCGTGATTTCCAACGCAGGCCGTTTGCGTAACAGAGGTATTGAAGTAAGCCTGCGCGGTGTACCCGTAAACACACGCAATTTCAGCTGGACCATCGATGGTAACTTTACCTACAACAAAAACACCATTCTTGAACTGGGCGCCGGTGGAGAAGACAATGTATTGACAGGTGATGGTGTGAGCGTGTATAAAATTGGCAAACCACTCAATACCCTTTATTTAGTGAAATATGCAGGTGTAGATCCCGATAATGGCGATGCCCTGTATTATGATAAAGAGGGTAAAATAACCAAAAACTTCACGGCTGATAACAACGTGTACCTTGGTACCGCTGATGCCCCCTACTTTGGTGGTATTACCAATACCTTCCGCTACAAAGCCCTGGAACTCCAGGTACTTTGGGTATATGCATTGGGTAATGAGTTGTATAATAATGACCGGTTCAACGTAGAATATCCCGGATATCCCGCTTCAAGCCTTTCCAAAGACTTGCTGCGCGAATGGCGCCAGCCAGGCGACAGGACCGATATCCCACGCGCCGATGCCAGCGCTTACAACCTCGATAAAACCACCCATTTTGTAGAAAATGGCAGTTATTGGAGGTTGAGGAATGTGCAACTCGCTTATAATTTCCCCAAGACATTGCTGGATAAAGCCAGGATCAATAGCCTGCGTGTTTTTGTGCAAGGCCAAAACCTTTTCACCGGTACCAAATACAGGGGATATGACCCCGAAGCGCCGGTTTCCGGCAGCTCTGTGCTGAATGCAGGAGCTCAGTACCCTTCTCTTAAAACAGTAACTGCAGGTATCAACATTGGCTTTTAAACAACAGGAATTGCTCAATTAAAAAAAACAGTAATGAAAATAACCATCAATAAATATAACCAGGCAACAAAGAGTGCTGCTAAATACACCGGTTACTTTTTCTCCCGTTCGAAGCAAATGCCTCGCAGCTCGCGGCTCGTAGCTCACAGCTTCCTCCTGGTCCTGCTGTTCTCGGCCTGTGCCAAAGAGATCCAACTTAAACCCGAGTACCAGTTGGATGGCAGCAGCCCATTGGCCACCATTGTAGACGCCGATAATGTATTGACTGGTGCTTATGATGCATTCCAGACAGGTGATTATTATTCCTCAGCTGGTATTGGCCCCTTCTCCATTTCGCCCGATATCTCGAGCGATGATCTTATCGAAACCCACGAATCACTGGGCAATGAGCAGGCAACGGCCGAATGGACCTATATCCCTACCGATAATACCGTAAGAACCCCTTGGCTGGGCGCTTATGGCATTGTTTCCGGTGTTAACATCATCCTGCGCGATATAGATAATATTGCTTCCCAGGACCCCAAAGCTGCCCGTCGTATCAAAGGGCAGGCACTCGCCATCCGCGCTCACGTACATTTTGATCTCCTGCGTCTGTATGGTGAGTCCCTGGACCCCAATTCTACTGCCAAAGGTGTTCCCTATGTCACAACCTTTGATGTGAATGCAAAACCTGCCCGTCTTACCGTAAAAGAATCCTATGATAGGATCCTGGCCGATCTGTCAGAAGCTGCCACTCAGCTCTCCGGTGAATTGGATAAATCCATTAATACCGCCTCGAATAAATCACGTGTTGACTGGCTGGTGGTAAAAGCCATGCAGGCCCGCGTATACCTCTATGCAGGTCAATGGCAGGCTGCCGCCGATGCCGCCACTGCTGTTATTAGTCGCAGGGCGCTAAGTACCATTGATGAGTTTCCTTCTATCTGGAATGATGAATCAGTAGCTGAAGTACTCTGGGCAGTTAGCTTTGAAAATGTGGGCGATGGCGCAGTATACGATAATGTATACTTTGCCCGTGGCAACCGCAGCGCATATCGTCCTGCGCAGGGATTAACTGCTTTATACGACCAGAACAACGATGTACGTTACAGTTCTTATATGGCCACAGTGGGTGATCTTAATGGCACTCCCCATAGCCCCCGCCTTATTGTTGTGAAACATATTGGTAAAGGCAATAAAACAGATGGTGTAGTGAATTGGAAAGCCTACCGCGTGGCTGAAATGTACCTGATCAGAGCCGAAGCCAATTACAGACTTACCAAAGAACCTGCTGCCCTGGGCGATCTGAATGCCTTAAGGCAAAACCGTATAGATGGCTTTACACCAGGTTCAGAAACGGGCAATACTTTATTAACCGCCATTTTTACCGAAAGAAGAAAAGAGATGGCTTTTGAAGGCAACCGCTTCTTTGATTTCAAGCGTTTGAACAAAGCGCCCATTAACCGCTGTGCTTCCAATACCGATAGCCCCAGTACCATCTGCTCACTGCCAACCAGCAGCAAAGGATGGGCATGGCCTATACCCTTCAACGAAACCAATGTAAACCCCAACCTGAAGCAAAACGAAGGGTATTAAACACCAAATCAAACCAAGATGAAAAAAATAACCATTCTCTATAGTTTTCTCCTTGTATTACTTGCTACATCCTGTATCAAGGAAAAATATAAAATTGATTTTGACGACAACACCAGGCGTATCATTACCGAGTTTACAGACGCAAAAAACACGGTCAATACATTGTCCCTGGATTATAAGGACCAGTTTATTGAAACCGATCTTACTGAGCTGCAAATATTCCGGTCAGATTTTAATACCGATGTGCAAGTGAAAGTCGCTTTGAACAATGAGGTTGTAAATGCCTATAACCAGGCGCATCCTACTGAGCAATTTGCACTCCCTCCGGCAGGTTCCTTTAATATCATAGCTACCGACCTGGTGATCTCCCCTGCGACCCGCAAAACAAAGGTGCGCATCCGGATCAAACCATCGGCCATTACCGGCGGTCCGTACGCTATTGGGTTATCCATTGCCCAGGTAAGCCAGGGCGAGATCAGCCCTATTTACAAGAACGTACTGATAGAGGTAAAAGTGAAAAATGATTATGAGGCTTCCTATACAGCATCGGGATTGCGGACTGCGTATGGCGGTCCTACTAATTCGGCGCCTGTAACGGGACTTTTTGACATTGAAGGCAGTAAATACCTCTATACCGTTGACCTTAACACCGTGGAAGCTGAAGTGGCCGACCTGGGTGCCGGCGCATGGATGTTCCTGGAAGTGAATCCCACTACACACGAGGTAACGGTATTGCCCAGTACCAACGGTCCTTCTTTTGCTTCTTTGCAAAACAATGGTCCTTGTACCTATGATCCGGCTACCAAAACTTTTGAATTGAATTATAAATACCTCAATGCCGCCGGTAATTTGCGGGAAATAACCGAAACACTGGTGATTGAATAATTAACTGGTGTTGCAGTTCGAGGGCAAAAAGGCTGCCACCAGGTCTCATGGCTATACAGCCCCGGTTCGCCGGGGCTTTTTTTATTCCACCCTTCCTTCTACATGCTGCATTCATGCTCCACGATGCTCTCGTAGCAAACGATTGCCGACTGCCGATTGCCGATTCACGATTACCGAACTTAACGTTTCCCTAACCAATCTTTCACAAAACTTTATTGACGGTCAAGCAGCTTATTGCGTTAGTAATAGTGGCAACAAGTTTGATCAACTATAAAGCATTGTGACATGAATAAGTGGAAATTAAGCGCAGTAGCCCTGGCCGTGCCTGTGCTCTTGCTGGTTGGATGTGCAGCCCCGGCCCATGTGGAAAAAGACGAGGCCGCCGATTTTACACAGTACAAAACATTTGCCTGGGTCAATAGCGAGCCTAAAGACAAAGACAATAAAGAAACTCCAAAAGATAATAAAGGCCGTAAGAACGACCTGATCGACAAGCATGTACAGCAATCCGCCAACAAGGAATTGGAAAAACAAGGTTGGAAAGAAGACAGATCCAGGCCCGATGTGCTCATCAGCTATGATATCCTGGTAGAAAAGAATACCCGGGAAACATCCAATCCTGTTTATTCCCGTCCTTACAGCAGGATATTTTACAATCCTTACCTGCGCCGTTACGGAACCATTTATTATCCATCTACTTTTTTAGGATACGATGATAATGCCGTGACCGTACGCGAAGGCACCCTCACTATAACCATGGTAGATGCCAAAACAGATCATACCATCTGGCAGGGCTGGACCACCGATGAGGTGAACAGCAGAAACCTGACCCAGAAGGAAATTCAAAGCAGCGTGAAGTCCATCTTCAGAAAATTTGATGTGGTAACTAAATAAAACGGGTCAAGGTCATTAGTGAAAAACCTGGATGCCGGCACAAACAGCCTTTTTTTCGGCTGTCTTGTGGCCGGCATTCTTACTTATATCAGTCGCTTACGAATATTAATATTCATTATTTGACAATAGCTGACGAGGACCTGTAGAGGAACTGACGAGGATCTGATGAGGACCTGACGAGAACATTACCCTGGTATCATCCATAGACCACCCTGGTGTCAGGCATATACTACCTGCTGATGGCTCTCCTATGCAACCTGTTAAAGGCGGTATTCTGAATTCTATAAACTGTATTCCGTCTCCTGTATTCCGTTTTCTGTATTTTTAACACTCAATCAAGCAATCACTCAACCAGCCAAACTTGAATATGAAAAGAAGCCTTCTATGCCTTGCCATCCTTACCTTGGCACATGTAACCTATGCCAATATTACCCTTCCCAGGATCTTTGGAGATAATATGGTACTCCAGCGAAACAAACAGCTGCCCATCTGGGGCTGGGCCGCCCCCGGCGAGAAAGTTACCGTACAGTTTAATAAGCAGCTTAAAACCATCAAAGCCGATAAAAACGGACAGTGGAAACTGACCCTTGACCCCGAACAGGCAGGTGGTCCCTGGCAACTAACCGTAAAAGGAAAGAATACCATTACCATCAATAATATCCTGGTAGGCGAAGTGTGGATCTGTTCGGGACAGTCCAATATGGAATGGACCGTTAATAACAGCAACAACAAAGACCAGGAGATCAACAGCGCCAATTTCCCGGAAATACGCCATATCAAAGTGCCCAATACAGTAGCCACCGCCCCACTGAAAGACCTCCCCGGAGGCGATTGGAAAGTGTGCAGCCCGCAAACAGTAGCCGATTTTACAGCCGTGGGTTACTTCTTTGCTCGTAACCTTTACCAGCAATTGAAAGTGCCCATTGGTCTTATTAATACCTCCTGGGGCGGCACCATGGTAGAAACCTGGGCCAGTAAAGAAGCCTTCGAAAACAGCGAGGAATTCAAAACCTTGTTTGGTACCATGCCTGTTGCCAACCTGGAAGCGGCCATGAAACAACGTTCACAGCAGTTGATCCAAAAGATAGAAGCCCAGCAAGGCCCCGTTACTGCAAATATCGAAACTGCTAATTGGAAATCACCCGATTTCAACGATGCCAGCTGGGCCCACATGAAACTACCTGGCAATTGGGAATACCAGGGTTTTGAAGACCTGGATGGAATTGCCTGGTTCCGCAAAACCATTACCATCTCTAATGAGCAGGCCGGAAAAGCCGCGCTGTTAGAATTAGCCAAAGTGGATGATATCGATGAAACCTGGGTCAATGGTACCAAGGTGGGTAGCTTATCCCAATGGGATGCTTTGCGCCGGTATACCATTCCTGCAGGTGTATTGAAACCCGGCAAAAATGTGATTGCAGTAAGAGTAACCGACAACACTGGCGGCGGTGGCATTCACGGCGAGCCTGCTGAGATGAAACTCACCATTGACAATGCATCCCAATCCCTGGCCGGTGATTGGTTATTCCGGGTAGAATCTATTCGCACCAGCAATTCCATTGGCCCCAATTCATACCCTACCTTGCTCTTTAACAGCATGGTCAATCCCCTCATTCCTTATGCCATACAGGGTGCTATCTGGTACCAGGGCGAATCCAATGCAGGCCGTGCTTATCAATACCGGAAAGCATTTCCCCTGATGATCAACGACTGGCGCAAGCGTTGGAACCAGGGCGATTTTCCTTTCTATTTTGTACAACTCGCCAGCTTTAATTCAGCCAATGGTGATACCCGCAACGGAAGCACCTGGGCCGAACTGCGTGAAGCTCAAACCAACACCTTATCCTTGCCCGCCACAGGGATGGCTGTAACCATTGATATTGGTGAATCAAAAGACATTCATCCACGCAATAAACAGGATGTAGGCATGCGCCTGGCAGCCATTGCCTTGCACGACCTCTACCAAATAAATACAGAGTGGAGTGGCCCCTTATACCAAACCATGAAACCCATGGGCAATAAGATCGAATTATCATTTACCCATACCGGTACCGGCTTCCAGGTGAAGGACAAATATGGCTACATCAAAGGATTTGAAATTGCAGGCGCCGATCAGCAATTTCATTTTGCACAGGTACAGGTAAATGGCGATAAATTGATCGTTTACAGCGATAAGGTAGCCGCTCCCGTAGCCGTTCGTTATGCCTGGGCCGATGACATGCCCGAAGCCAACCTGTACAATAAAGAAGGTTTCCCGGCTGTACCTTTCCGCACAGATAACTGGAAGGGTATTACCGATGCCGTGAAGTATGAAATAAGATGAGGAGGATACGAGCGGTCTAAATGATAAATTGGCCAGTTCTTCACAAATATGAACCAGTAATCAATAATCAGTAATTAATACTACTGCCCCATACTATTTTTAGCGCCTAACTAAATCAACACAATGAGAAAATTACAACTATCCTTTTTACTCCTATCCCTGGTTGCCTCCTCCTTTGCCCAGCAAAGGCCAGCTGGTCCCCAACGAACGCCAGCTGCTGCTGCTGCGCCTGGTGCAGCACCGGCTGTGAAGGAAGAAAGTAAAGCCCCTTCAAGGCCCCTGCTCGACCCTGATGCTTCAGTGGTTACCAACCATGAGGTGACTATTAAAGGTCAGCGTGTACCCTATAAAGCCATTGCCGGTACCTTACCTGTTTGGGATGAAGAAGGAAAGCCCATTGCCGGCGTGTTCTATACCTATTATGAAAGAACCGACATCAAAGACAAAGCTCCCCGGCCACTCGTCATCTCCTTCAATGGCGGTCCTGGTTCAGCTTCTGTTTGGATGCACATCGCTTATACCGGACCCGCTTTATTGAACATTGATGATGAAGGTTATCCTGTTCAGCCCTATGGCATCAAAGAAAATCCCTACTCCATCCTGGATGTAGCTGATATTGTTTACGTAGACCCCGTTAATACTGGTTTTTCAAGACCCGTTAACAAAGACGTGCCCGGTAGCAAATTCTTTGGCGTAAGGGCCGATATCAAATACCTGGCCGAATGGATTGGTACTTTCGTTACCCGTCAAAACCGCTGGGCTTCTCCCAAATACCTCATTGGCGAAAGCTATGGTACTACCCGTGTTTCCGGCCTGGCATTGGAATTACAAAATGCCCAATGGATGTACCTCAATGGGGTTGTGCTCGTATCGCCTACCGAATTGGGTATCGAGAGAGACGGACCGGTAGAAGCCGCTTTGCGCCTGCCTTATTTTGCAGCCACTGCCTGGTACCACAAAATGCTTCCTGCCGACCTGCAACAGAAAGACCTTACTGCCATGTTGCCCGAAGTGGAAGACTTTACAGTGAATGAACTGATCCCTGCCATTACCAAGGGAGGTTACCTGCCCGAAGCCAAAAGAAAAGAAATAGCTGGTCGTATGGCCCGTTATTCAGGCTTATCCGAAAAGGTGATCCTTCAACACAACCTGGATGTACCCACCAACTTCTTCTGGAAAGAATTACTGCGTGATAAAGGATTTACCGTAGGCAGGCTCGATTCCCGCTACAAAGGTATCGACAGGCAGGATGCCGGTAATGGTCCCGACTTCAATGCCGAACTGACTTCCTGGCTCCATTCCTTCACGCCGCCCATCAATATGTACCTGCGCAATGACCTGAACTATAAAACCGACCTGCGTTACAATATGTTTGGCCCCGTGCATCCCTGGGACCGCAGCGGCGATCAAACCGGTGAGAACCTACGCCAGGCAATGGCCCAGAATCCTTACCTCCATGTATTGGTACAATCAGGTTATTATGATGGTGCCTGCGATTATTTCAATGCCAAATACGATATGTGGCAAATGGACCCTAGTGGTAGACTGAAAGGCCGTCTTAGCTTTGAAGGCTATCGCAGTGGTCACATGATGTACCTCCGCAAAGAAGACCTCGCTTCCAGCAATGAGCATATTCGTGAATTCATTCGCAAATCACTGCCCAAGCCTGGCGAACCCGCCAAGTATTAATTAATGTCAGGCTGAGCTTGTCGAAGCCTATCTTATTAATAAATTTCAAAACAGCGCCTCCCACCAGAGGCGCTGTTTTATTTGCCACACTAATGTCGAAGCAAAAGACTGCTGATTGCCGACTGCCGACTGCCGATTCACGCCTCCCGCCTCACTCCCCGCCCTGCGGCTTTCTGCATGTTATTATTTTTTAAAATCTCACCCTTATCTTCTACTTTACGCCCTTCACTCAAATCAGCAGCATGACAAAGACGATCTTCTTTACTGCCATCGCAATTGCCACCGGTTTCGCTACTATACCTTTTACCGGCATGTTCAACCAACCTGTTAAATCAATTGATATATCCTATGCACCACCCGCTAAAAAGTTGATTACAGGCGCCGATCAAACAAAAGCTTACCTGTCCTGTCTAAAAGGTAAGAGAGTTGGATTTGTTGGCAACAATACTTCTATCATTGGCAAAAAGGCAAGCATCGACAGCCTGCTTAAGTTAGGCGTTAAGATCGTCAAGATATTTGGACCCGAACATGGCTTCCGGGGCAATGCCAGCAATGGCGCCCATGTGGGCGATTTTGTTGATTCAGCCACAGGTATCCCTGTTATCTCCCTGTATGGAAAAAACAGGAAACCATCCAAGGAGCACATGGATGAAATAGATATCATGATCTACGATATCCAGGATGTAGGATGCCGTTTCTATACTTATATCAATACCCTGGCCAATATCATGGAAACCTGTGCCGAGAATAAAAAGGAACTCATGATCTTCGACAGGCCCAATCCCAATGGTTATATAGTGGATGGACCCATCCTGGAAGATCACCTCCACTCAGGCATCGGAAAGTTCAAAATACCTATTACCCATGGCCTTACTATTGGCGAATTTGCCCAAATGCTCAATGGCGAAGGTTGGCTGGCCAATAAGGCCCAATGTAAATTGCGTATTATTAAGTGTGCCAGCTATACCCATGATATGCCTTATGCACCACCCGTAAGTCCTTCTCCCAATTTGAATACTACCCAATCCATATTATTGTATCCAACACTTTGCCTTTTTGAAGGAACCATCATTAGCCAGGGTAGGGGAACCTATATTCCATTTACCGTATTGGGTGCGCCTTTATTGAAAGGAAAGTATGCCTTTAGTTTTACACCCAAAAGTATTCCCGGCATGAAGGAAAATCCCTTGCACCAGGATACCGAATGTTATGGCCTTGATCTGCGTAAATACAATATCGACAACCTGCGCAAAACACGCCGTCTTCACCTCCAATGGCTCATAGAAATGTACAATGCCTATCCCGACAAAGCCAGGTTCTTTGATCATACACAACATAAGGAAATTGGCAACTTTGATAAATTGGCCGGCACCGAAAATTTGAAGAAGCAGATTATTGCCGGTACCAGTATTGCTGAAATTCAAAAATCATGGGAACCTGGTTTAAGCCAGTACAAACAAATGCGTAAAAAATACCTGCTGTACCCATAACCCGCCCGTACTTTCACCCTTTTCTCCACGGGTGTTATTACCGCTGACAAAACAGTTCTTATACCCTTGATGTGGTTGCGTATGCCTTTGATCTTTGTGCAAAGATTGAGCATACCAAAACCATTCATCAAAATAAGAACAACATGAAACTGATTGATCCGATGGATTTTTCAATCGATCCCTTCTTGTCCAATACCCAGGGGAATATATTGAAGGGGCATGGCAGGAAGAATACCACCCATATTTTTCTACATTTTAAAGAGGAAGATGAAAAGCAGGTAGAAGCTGTTCGTGCATGGATCAAAATTTACCTGGCTCAAAAAGTAACCAGTTTCAAGAGCCAACTCAGGGAAAGAGAGCTGTATAAAAGGAATGAGATGCCTGGCAGCCTCTTTACCAGTTTCTTTCTCACCGCAAGTGGCTATAGATATTTGCAGTATAAAGACCTGGAGAAGAAATTGACCGACGAAGCCTTTCTGCAAGGGATGAAAACCAGGCTTACTAAAACCAACGATCCCGATCCCAAAAACTGGGAACCTGGCTTTCAGCAAGATATTCATGCCATGATACTCCTGGCTGATCATGACCTTGTCAGGATGGAACGGACGGCAAGGGAGATCGTAGAATTGTCAGAAGACTTTGCGACAGTTTTAGCAATAGAGTTTGGCCAGGTATTACGCAATGATAATGGCGATGGAATAGAGCATTTTGGTTATGTAGATGGGATCAGCCAACCCCTCTTTCTGAAAGAGGAAGTAGACGAATACATGAAATTCCACAACGTTGATCCAAATGCGCCTGCCAATCAACCCACTAATAACACATTTGATCCGGCAAACCCTGCAAATCCTCTTTCCAGGCCTAAGTTTGATCCAACCAATGACCCTGAAATCGTAATGGTAAAGGATCCTTACAGCGACGCTCCTGATGCCTGGGGTAGCTATTTTGTTTTCAGAAAGCTCGAGCAAAATGTAAAAGGGTTCAAAAAAGAAGAAGAAGCCCTTGGGCTGGGCGAATTGGGAGGCGCTTACCTGGTAGGCCGGTTTGAAGATGGATCACCTGTTGTACTTACTGATGATGAGGGCATGATAGGGGCAGGCAATTACAATAATTTCAATTACGGAACTACGCCCCAGGAAATGGAGGCGTCTACCCATCGTTGCCCTTATTTTGCCCATATACGTAAAACCAATCCAAGAGATAAAACCATAACTCCTGGCAAGCCTGTCCCTCCTATTATGGCCAGACGTGGTATTCCTTTTGGCGTCAGGGAAAAGCAAGAGCCAATAGCGCCATGTAAAGAAGTGTTCCCCGAAAATGGTGTGGGTCTCCTGTTCATGAGCTACCAGCAGAGCCTTGTACACCAGTTTGAGTTTATTCAGCATACCATGGCCAATGATCCTGATTTTCCGAATCCGGTTCCTGATGCCCCTAACTCAGGCATAGACCCCATTATTGGACAGGTATTTGGTCAAAACCAGGCAATACATAGTTATAGATTTCCCAAAGAATATGACAGCCATGAATTAACCCCACCCAAAAACTTCAGCCAGTTTGTGACCATGAAGGGCGGTGAATATTTTTTTACCCCCAGCATCCCCTTCCTCAAATCATTAACACCTCAATAATCAATCACAAAAAAAATAATTTTATGAAGAGCCGAATCATTACAATGACCATAAGCCTGGCAGTTGCTTTCTCTGCCCTGGCACAGCCCTCAAGAAGGACCCTTGATTGGAAGGACTTTACCAAAAGCATTTCCGAAACCATTATTGCCAATCCTGTAAGAACTGGTGAGTTCACCATCTTTGAAATCACCAATATCAACAAGTTCCTTTACAAGGTGGAAATGCAGGGCAAAGTATTTGAATTGCAAACCCCCATTCCTACTGAATTGCAAACACTGTTTCGCCTCAACCCTGCTGAACTGGCCAATACAGTAAATAGTAAAAATGCCGATGAGGCTGTCGGAAAGATATCTGAACAGGTACCTGCCATGCAAAAAATAGCAGCATCACCAGAAGCCAAGGCAGCAGCTGCTAGAACTCCAGCCCAGAATGAAGCTGCTGAAGCGTTTCAGAAAAGTTTAAATGCTGTGGTAGAAAAATGCCTGAAATACCTGGATAAGTCGATCGCAATGGCAGGATTTATTTTTGATCTGAGAAAAGTAAGAAATGAATTCATTTCTATTGCACAAATGGATCTCCCTTTTGCCGAGATCCAGGCAAAAACCGATGCCGCGGCAGCGCAGCTTCCTGCAGTAGATGTCAAGACCCGGTATTTTGAACTAAAGAAACTATACCATGATGTGGAAGCTTTGTACCAGGATGCTGCCGCAAAAGCAGAAGAAGCAAGCGCAACAGATGACCAGAAAAAGAAAATTGATAATGCCGTGAAAGAAATTGAAAAAGCTGACGAGTTGATTGATGAAGAAGGATTATTAGGCTTGTTGGATGAGGTTAACTTCCTGAATGATGAACTGCGCAATAAGAAGAATTTCCTCGCAGTGGCGCCACCGGTGCAGATGGATGGTGATTTTGTTTCTTATGCAGTCACCATCACACCCACCTATACCAAAACCGTGGGCGCCCATAAAAACCCTGTTAACTTTAAATTCGATATCCCTGCCAAAGGAGGCTGGAAGGCCGATTTCAGCGTGGGGCCGGTAGTATCTTTCGGCAGCAATGCCAAAGATGAGACCTATTATTTGAAAGGAGCGGTGGGCACCGATTCGGTTACACTTGAAAAACGCGACAATCACAATGCTATTAGCCCTGGTGTAGGCGCCATGATGCATTTTTATCCCCGTACGGGTAAGGATTATGCTTTGGGCCTCATGTGTGGAGTGGGAGCAGGGTTTCAGTCCGTAAGTGATGTCAACTTTAGCCTGTATGCAGGCGGCTCCATCGTGTTGGGTAAGCGGCAAAAGATAATTGGCAGCCTGGGCGTGAGTTATTTGCGTGTGCAAAGATTGAAATCGCCCGAATTCAACGAGGGCGGCAAATATGCTCCGGCCAAAATTACCATTGCCGATGTAACCGAAAAGGTATTTAAACCTTCCTTCTTCCTGTCCATCTCTTACAACCTCACCAATCGCGTTGATATCAACTAAGCAAAAGCAACCTCCGCAACTTCCTGGATACAAAAAGAGCGGCCCCATGGGCCGCTCTAAAATCGCCTCGAAACCTGCCTAAATAAGTTTGTTGCTCCTGCTTTACTTTTCCAAGCTGTATATACCATTGCGTTTCCCTTACTACAGCCCATTTGCCCGGCAAATCAACCAGCACTGCTGAAGTATTTTATTGATTGAGGCGCTTTTACACTTGAATAATTAAGCTAATTTTCGTAATTTTTGATCCAAAGAGGTGCATTTTAGTACTTAATTGTAGCATAATTGTACCCTTTGTTTCTGTGTGTGCGAGAAGAAAATTAACTTCAGAAAGCTAAAATGATTTGTCATGCCCGTAAAAAACTACCTGCACCAGATCGAGCTAACCCCTCTTGCGAAACTGGACGCCTTGGTTGAAAACCGGCGCGTGTACAACCTTCAAAACTGCGAATTCAACATATTTGAGAGCTTCCAGCAAGCCTACGAGGTTCCCCTTCGCTTCAATGATCTGGTTATCAGTAGTATGGTGCGAGGCAAGAAAATTGTTCACCTTTTTGATGACCCCGCTTTTGAGTATGTTCCCGGCGAAACCGCCATCGTCCCTGCCAATGAACCTATGATCATTGATTTCCCTGAAGCACAACTGGCCAACCCCACCCAATGTATTGCCCTGACAGTAGACGCTTCCTATGTGAACCAGATCCTCCATTACCTCAATGAGTATTATAATAGCGACAAATACGAACCGAATGAATGGACCCTCCAATTCAACCAATACCATTTTACCAACGATCATGAGATATCTGAGATCATTAATAAACTCATTCGCATTTGTAGCAGCAGCGATAAAACCAAGAATATCTTTGCCGATCTTAGCCTGAAAGAGTTGTTCATCAGACTCATGCAAAGCCAACGCCTGACCAGGGCGAACCTTGAAAGTATCGATAATACTAACAATAACCGTATGCAATATGTGCTTCACTATATCCAGGAGCACCTGCTTGAAAAAATAGCCATTGATGACCTGAGCCGGAAAGCCTACCTCAGCCGCAACATGTTCTTCAAATGGTTCAAAGAACAATTTGGTATTACCCCCCTCGAATACATTACCCGCGAACGCATCCGCCTGGCCCGTCAACTACTGGCCGATAAGAAAAATACCGTTACCAGCGTAAGCCTGCAGTGTGGCTTTACAGACGTCAACTACTTCATCAGGGCCTTTAAAAAATCGGAAGGTATTACCCCAAAAAGCTGGCAGCATACCATTGCCGATTAATGCCTGCTACAGGTTCCGAAATAGGGAAAAAGACAAGTTTGCCCCCAAATATGGGTTGCCAATAAGGACTGGCCGACCTATTTTTGCCGGGCATTTGTAACACAATGGGTATTGTTGCGACAAATGATCCAAACACTATTTTCTGAAAAAAAACTTAGTCATGAAAAAGCAGACCACCCTGACTTTCTTATCCTTACTCTTTGCCGTTTCCCTATTTGCTCAAAGTACCCCCTCCGAAAATGGTCATTCCCTGTTTAATATCATGCCCAATTATTCAGTTGATAAATATTCCGTGAAAAAGAAGGAATTTGACCAGGTAGATTTTTACATCACGGATAAAAAATCCAGGGACGGATATGTAACTGCCACGAAGGAAGGAGAATATGAAACATGTACGTTCCGTTTTAATGGCGAAATGAACAATGCCCCCGCCAATGTTCAGATCCTGCGCAATTTTAAGAATGCCGTAGCCCAAAAAGGAGGAGAACTGGTGTACGAGGATAATTTTTATAAGAATACTGAGAACTTCAAGTTAAAACAAGCAGGCAATACCTATTGGATTAAAATATATTGCGATGGTATTGGCGGCTATACCATTACCAGTATTAAAGAAGCGGCTATGAACCAGGACATCGTGGTGAATGCCGATCAGATCAAGACTGGCCTGGCTGCCGAAGGTAAAGTAGCTTTTTACGGGATCTTTTTTGATGTAGACAAAGCCGTGGTAAAACCCGAATCTGTTCCCACCCTCACTGCCATTGCTACCTTCCTGAAAGCCAACCCAACAATGAATGTATATGTGGTAGGTCATACCGATAATACCGGCGACTTCACCCGCAATACCACCCTTTCTAAAGACAGGGCCACTGCAGTTGTAAATGAGCTGGTAACCAAATACAGCGTCAACAAGGCCCAGGTTACTCCCCAGGGCATTGCTTCCCTGGCCCCCATTGCTGCCAATGATACCGAAGATGGCAAAGCAAAGAACAGGCGTGTAGAGATTGTAAAAAAATAATGCAATCCCCCTGCCTGCTCCTTGCCAATATGGTAACCAGGTAAAATTATTGATAGATAATCACCGCATCCATAAGCCGGGTTGTTTTTTCAACAAACAGCCCGGCTTTTTTTAAGGCTGCCTTCAGGTCTTCTTCCGTCCGCATCACATTCTCAGTCGTAATATCATATTTCCCTTTTAGCCCTGTTTCATCCACTACCGGTAGCCCCAGCTCATTGGCTACATAATCGGTAAAGGTGCTCATAACAATACCCGTTCCTTTAAACCCCCGCCCACTAAAACTGGATTCACCCGTCGTTGCCGTTGATGCTGTCCAGGGCGCACTATCGGGCAGCCGCCGCAATACATATACCGGCATTTCACGTTGCTCCAGCCTGAACTTAACCGGTAAGAGCTTTTCCAGGTATTGCCGCATGATAATGAAAAAACTGTCTTTCTGCGAGGGTTTTACCAACAGGTCAAAACAATACAGCGTGCTTTTATCCTTGTAATGACATACACTTTTTTCCGGTACTTCATAGATTAACTGTTTATAACTAACCTTAAAAATATCCATTAGGAAATTGGAGGGGCACGAATTAATATAAGTACGCCGTCTTCCCTCAAAGGCCGTCTTCAGGTACGATTTCGACATACCGGGCATACCAGGCCGGTGACCACTGAGCGTTACCTGGAAGTCGATCGTGCTGTCCACCGCAAATGGGTCCACCTCATAATCCGTTTTATTGCCTGTTTCAGCTGATGAACGGACTAACTCCTTCCGGGCCAGTTTGTCGATCATTTGCTGATTAATAGAATCTGTACGTACCAGCGCGATCACCCGGTGTTCCGGATCAAGGATGGCCGACTGCCCCACATAATTTAATCCAAACTGTCCATAAAGCCAGCCGCTCGTATCCGAAGCCAGCCAAAGACCCGAGGGCTTGCGTTGCAGGTATTTTTCCAGCCTGCTTACCGGTTCATTGGAGATTGCAATAACCTGTATCCGTCCATTGTTTTTTTTCTGTAATATCGCCAGACTATCCATTTCGGGCAGACAAGGAGCACACCAGGTGCCCCAGAAGTTCAGGATCGTGAATTTGTTTGTATACATTCGGGCTTCCACTTCCTTCACCGGCGCATTGACCAAATTCCTGATCACCATATCAGGGATCAGGTCGCCAACCTTTAAGGAGGGTTGTGCTTGCGCTAATGAACAAAGGACGGCCAACAGTAACGTGAGTTTAGTTCGCATAGTGTTTAATTTTTACCAAAACTGCTAAACCTTTTCCGCTAACCAGGTTAGCCCCTCTGTTAGTCTTTGTTAATTTATGTTAAGGGAAATGGGAACCTTCAAAACCCCTTCCTACATTTGAAATAACATGAGCCGAAACACCCGCCTTCTTTTCATCGTATGCCTGGCCGCTGTTTGCGGGGTTGTCCTTTTGCAATCCATATGGATCAGCAACTATTACCAGGTCAACAAGGAGCGGTTTGATAAAGAGGTCAACCTGGCCTTTGAAGATGCCATCAAAACCGAATTCAAACTTCGTTGCGATACCATCGAAAGCAATATCTACCGGGTACTGATGGACACTACACAAATATCCATTACCAGTCGTTGGACCGATAAATTCAATACTTACCTGTACCAGGTCACCAACGAAAAGGACACAAGCGATAAATTCAGCTTCTCTTCCACTTATATCAAGGCGCCAATAGTGACAACCAACGATTCTGTGAAGCAATTGGTGGCCCGTCAATTCGCGGCTACCTATCGTAGTGAAGATATCGAAAAACGTGTCATTTTCTTTCGTACACAAAGCATGGGTAAAGTCGTTACACAATTAGTAGAAAACTATAAATTCGACACCTTTCGCCTCCGCCCCATTTACCAGCAATTGCTTACAGAAAAAGATATCCGGGAGCCCTTTATATTTTACATGCGTGACGAAGACAGCACCCTCAACCGCAGCAGGTTGCCCGATAGCCTTCACAACATGTATCCCGTGATTACCAAATCATTCCGTACCTGGTCCACCCTGAAAGGTGGCGGCTATGTGCGCGCCATGTTTCAAAACCCTGTAAAATTCCTATTGAAAAAAATGATTGGTACCGTATTGGCTTCAGCCCTATTGCTCCTGATGGTCGCATTGACCTGCTGGTACTTGCTGCGGGTTATCAGGCAAGAGAAGAAACTGTCGGCTATTAAAAATGATTTTATTTCCAATATTTCCCACGAGTTAAAAACGCCCATTGCTACGGTAGCAGCAGCCGTAGAAGCCCTGGAGGATTTCGATGCCCTCCAAAATCCGCAAAGAACCAAACGTTACCTCCAGATATCCCGAACCGAATTGCAGCGCCTGGCCGATATGGTCAATAAAATATTGAATATAGCCCGGTACGAACAGCAGGATTTTGAACTCAAACCCGAAAGTATTGATGTAGATGAGCTCATTGATGAATTGATCAGCAAATACCCCTTGCCCCCTGATAAACAAATTGCCTTCCAGCACACCAGTCAGCCTGGAACCAACCGTGTAATGGCCGATAAATTGCACTTGTATAATGTATTGAACAACCTGATCGATAACGCCGTGAAATATTCAGGCCCCAGCGTTACCATCAATATACAGTGTTACCGCGAGAAACAATACCATATCATCACCGTACAAGACGATGGAATTGGCATTGCAGCCAGCGACCTACCCTATATATTTGATAAGTTTTACCGTGTTCCCTCTGGCAATGTCCACAAAGTAAAAGGGCATGGCCTGGGGTTGAGCTATGTAAAGCACATTATCGAAAAACATGGGGGCTGGTGCCTGGCCGAAAGCCGGCCCGGTAAAGGGAGTATATTCAAATTAGGACTGCAGGTATGACAGCCAAACACCTATCCATATTATTTGTAGAAGATGAACTCAACCTGGCCGAGATCGTGAAAGAGAGCCTGGAAAGCCGCGGCTTTGAAGTAACACACCATCCAACGGCCACTGCTGCCCTGGAAGCTTATTACACCCAGCGACCTGATATCCTCATCCTCGATGTGATGTTGCCGGATGCCGATGGTTTTTCCCTGGCCCGGCAGATCAGGGCTACCGATATGGAAACCCCCGTTATATTCCTTACCTCCAAATCATTGCCCCAGGATGTAGTGACCGGTTTTGAAAGCGGCGGCAACGATTACCTGAAAAAGCCCTTTAGTATGGAAGAACTCGTAGTGCGCATCAAAGCCCTCACCAGCAAAAGCCGTACTTTATTTGCTGAATTGGCCAGTCCTGATGCGCCCGTAGCTATTGGCGCTGCCTATTCCTTCCATTACCAACATGCTACACTTAACCACAAGGAAGCTACTGTATCACTCACCGCCCGCGAGGCCGAACTGATAAAATTACTGCTGCTCAATAAAAACCAGGTGATCGACCGAAAATCCATATTACTCCACATCTGGGGCAATGATGATTTTTTTACCGGCCGTAGCCTCGATGTATTCATTACCCGCCTGCGCAAACACTTTCGCCATGACCCCGAAGTACGCATCATGAATATACGCGGCATAGGATATAAACTTATTACATAACATACTGGTGAGTGTACATGCTGCGTTTTTTTGCCTGCTCAATAAAATAGAAATAGGGTGGGTGTGGCTGCGGCGGCAGTAAGCAGCAGTGCGATCTCCACAATGAAAACATTTACTCCCGGATAGGCAGCTTCGATTTTAAAAACCATTAACTTCAGTTAAAACTGAAAACTTTATTTATGAAAAAGATCCTCCTGTTTTGCATGGCTTCCATGCTATTGGTGGGCGCCAGCTCATTTACGCCTGCTCAAAAGACTTACACCGTTAAAGTAAAAAATGCCCTTACTACCGAATATTTTGAGGTAAGCGCAGGACCGGGTTACGGTGCCAATGAAGTGGTATTATACATTACCCGCACAGGGCCCGATGCCGGAGTGGGCTATGTAGAATTTGATGTAGACATAATGTACGATAACATGCCTTCCCGCGTGCAAACACACCACGTTACCATGGACAATGGGCAAACCTATTTCCAACAGCCTCGCTGGGCCCAGTGGGTTGTGGGCACCGATGCAGGCCCAGTAGGCGATGTATATAATGTAGTGTATTATTAAAACATCCAGTTTCAAAATAAAAATGGCCGCCTCCACGTGGAGACGGCCATTTTTTATGAGGTAGCAGTCTTACTGCTTGATCAGCGTAAACTGTTGCTGTGTACCCTCATTGAGGTATTGCACGATGTAAGTACCTTGTGCAAGGTTGCTTACATCAACTACCATTGAAGTTCCGTCCGTACGCATTTGCTTCACCAGTCGGCCATCCATCGTTAAGAGACGGATCGTACCGTTGGCTTTTGTTCCGGTGATCGTGATCATCCGGTTGGCAGGGTTCGGATAAAGAGTCATGGTTGGCTGGGTACTCATCTTCACCCACCGGATCTCAGAATAAGTGAACGTTCCATTTTGATCTACCATCTTCAAACGGTAGTAATGCGTTCCTTCCGATAGTGCTGGATGAGTGAATCCATACTTGTGCACACCAGCAGCATTATTGGTAGCCACAATACCCAGGTCCTCAAATTGCGTCCCATTCGTACTGTGCTGTACTACAAAATGCTTGCTGTTGATCTCTCCATCCGATTTCCAGGCCAGCTCTGCCGATTTGCCTTTCGCCGTGACTGTAAATTCCAGTAGTCGTATCGGCAGGATAGCAGTCGAACTGGTAACCGAGAATGGTGAGAAACTGGTAAAGCCCGTTTGTGTGCGGCTATACCTGTTGGGCGATTCCACCACCGCCATGCCCAGTGCACCTACCTGCCAGGAACCGGTATAATGCGCTGATCGTGATTGGTCGCGGTCAAAGAGTGGTTGCTCATGACCTGTAGCCCAATAGAAACTCAGCGTGGCATTGCTGCCGCCAGGTATTTCCTCTTCAATAAACCAGGTACGGTTTACAAAGGAATTCCTGATCGTATCGCCACTGGTACCGTTTTTCAGTACATACGGTACCACACCTACTGCAAAATTGTCCATCGTACCTGCATTGGCAATCTTTACAAAATTGCTGCTGCCTTCTGCAGTACCTACCGGGAAGATATTCTCTGCATCATTGTTCACGATCTTCAGTTTCCCCGTACCATTCGTGATCACAAAGTGGTCAGCATCAAAACTGGTCATTTTACCTTTCACGATCAGGTCATAATCGCCTAATACCAGTTTGCCACCAATCCAGCTGGGTAATATACCAGGTAGGCCAGCCTTCATATCCAGGTTGCCATTGACCGTAATCGTATTTTCCAATGGAACGATGGTACTAAATGGAAGCTCCTTCGCGTTGTTGAGCAGGTCGAACTCTTCTTCAGTACCCACAATTTCTGCAGATACCCGGCCTTTATCGGTGCTGAACAACATCTTCACCTTAGCGATGGTGCTGGCGCCTCCGTTGAGGTCGACCATTACACTGTCCATGGCTGTAATGGAGCCCGTTTCATCGCGTATCATGAACCTTATCCAGGCCGATCCCTTCACTTGTCCTTTATTCTGGATGGAATAAGCGATGGTTACACTATCTCCGGCCCTGAATCCTTGCGGACTGAAGCTGACGGGATTAAGACCAAAGTAGGTCATGTCGGTGGCAGGGCCAACGATCATCGCACGTGTTGCCACATTGTTATCCTCCCTTTGTTCTGCCAGTATATTGGCCGGATCGGTGACGATCTTCATGATCTTCACACCATTGATCAGTGAAGAGTAAGGAACGGTAGCCGCCACGGTGGTATCCTTTCCGGGAAGTATACCATTGATGGGTACATCATCACCCAATTGGATGTCATCTACCAGGAAACGCAACACATTTGCCTGTGATGCCTTATCTCCTTTGTTTGTTACAGTTCCCACCAACGTTACCTGTTGACCAGGCGTTGGGTTGAGACTGCTGGGCGAAATATGCTGGCTCAATACTTCCAGGTCGGGTTGACTTTCTACTACTTTAATATAGAATGAACCTATATTATTAGTCTCCAGCAACTCGCAGAAGTCATCACTGGTATCGGCTTCCACCTGCACCACATAATTGCCCGATGCAGGGAATGTATGGGTGAAGCTGCCGATTGCCGCAAACCTTTCGCCTGCTCTTACCAAACCGATCTCCTCACCGCCAATCCGTTGGGCATTTAGCATATACCGTACTTTGACCCCCGTGGCGCTGCGGTAACCAATATTCCTGATATAAGGATTGAACTCCTTCGCCACACCCGAGCGAGCCAGGGCAGGAATACCGGCCGATCCTACCTCATTGCCAAGTTGGTAAGGCTTCAGGTCGGTAGCCAATGGCAGGGTGAGCACATTGTTGGTATCCGTTATTTCTTCAATCACATCCTCAATGTCTGCAATCGCTTTTACATCCACAGCACAGGTCTTATCTCCGTTGGCGATCGTTAATTGATCAGAGGTGATGTAAGCCGATTCTCCTTCATCAAGCGTTTCTACAGTTTTGCTGCTGCCAATTGCTGTACCGCCATAAGTAAAACCTACTTTGAACCGCTTGGCAAAGCCTCCCATGTTTGTGATCTTTGCTTTGAAGGAGACCTTCGAGCCAATACTAATCGTATTAGCTGAGGGTGTCAGTTCCGTAACAACCAGGTCGGGTTTCGGTATTTCTACCCGATAGGTCACCTCATTGTTATTTTCATTTGCCTCCACAATCTTTTCCTCGAAATCCGTCTTGATTTTGAGGTAATGAAAACCTGGCGTCATGTCAGGATCACTGATGGTGATCGTTTTTGGGGTGCCCTTTCTAAGGTTGTAGGCCGATTCTGTACGGACCAATTTCCAGCTGCCATTAGGAATAGAATCCCATATCCGCACCCTATGTTCTCCTGTAGCTTCGGTACAATAAAGATTCTCATCGTCAAAAGTGAAGGTCGTGAACTTCGTTTGCCGGAAATTAGAGATCGTAAGATCTGGTTTGTTGATCTCCGGCGTAAATGTCTCACTGGCCGAATCTTCATATTTTATCCACCTGCCAGGATAGAGCGGTACGCGTATGTCAAAGAACTCATTGTACCAATAACGCGTTACTGCTTTCAGCGTTACCGGCTCAGGTCCTACAAGTGGTACATAGATATCGTAGACATCTTCCAGGCCCACTGCCCGCGGCCCATCATACTCATATCTTTGAATCTCTACTCCATTCTTGTATATCTTAACAAGTTCATTATAGATCGCGTCCTGACCAGGTCCCCACATATTACCCGGCGTGTAAGAACGGTGTTTCAATTTAACAGTTAACCGAGCTTGTTGGCCCACCACGTTCCTACAGGGGTCTTTTGCGACATTGAGAATCAACCCAAATGCAGGCATGGGATTGCAACTGATCGGTGAACAGGGAACTGGCTCACTCTTCGTTAATAAAGCGCTGGTAAAGGTAAAGTCAGTGACCCTTACGGTATAAACAAAGTTATTGCCACAATTTACCGGAGATGCCAATTGATAACTGAAATCGCCATTGGCATTGGTAGTCGTTTTGATCAGCTGCGTACCGGTATTAATGGTTACCTCAGCACCTGCCACCGCATTGGATGTACCGGTTCCAAAATAAACCGCTTTTCCGGAGACCGTAATGCGTAGTTGAGGGCAATGCTGAACCGTAATGGCCGATGTTACCGTGATGCCACCCGGTAAAGTGGGGTTGCCCACTGTAACCGGCCTGATGGCATAGTTATTCAATGGGTTGATATCTCCCAGCGTATTGCTGCTGTCAACCCATACCTTGATCGGGAACCACCCATCATAATCAAACCGGAGGTTCATGCTCACGCTTGAACTTCCATTGGCCGGTACCTCTGTGATCTGCACACTGTCAATGGGCGTATTTTCATTATAGAATTTAACCCACACGTTGTTGGCAGCATTCAGCGTACTGTTGGAGATCTTTGCAAATACGGTGAACGGTTCACCGGCAGCAGGATTGTCCTTGCTGAAAGTGATATCATTGGCAAATAACCGGAGATCGGGCTGGGCATAAGAAACCAATGGTCCGGTCTTATAAGCCGAGTTCGATGTATTGCCATCTGCATCCGAAGCAAAGAACTGGTAGCCGGCTGTGGTACGGGTATTTTCCTGGTTGAAGGTATAGCTGTATACAACGCCTGCTGCATAATCAACACTGCTACCTTCTTTTGCCATCGTAAACATACCCTCGTCCAAACCATCAAATAGCTGGTCTCCATTCAGGTCAATGCCTACTTTGGGGAATCCATCTTTCGGAGCTTTGTTCTCCGATGATTTGTAGATCACCTTATAGGTATACAAACCTGGCTGGCCTACGGCAGGATTTACACCCGCATTGCCATTATAGGGAACAGCTGTTAAGTATTGCATGACCGGTGGTGGGGCGGCGATGTATCCTTTGCCACTAACTACCGTTGTTACTGCACCCACATTCGGCGTATTGGTTTCTATTTTCAACTCACCTGCATAATCACTGACGCTGGTTGGCTTGAATGCTACCTTTAATACCAACTCTGTATGTGCTGGTACAACCGTACCTGCAGTAAAGGCTGGCGTAAAGGCTGCGTTACTAACAGTAGCATTGGTCAGCGTGATGGGCAGATCACCCGTATTGCGGATCTTGAAATCGAAATAACTGGTAGTATTGACCACCACATTTCCATAATCATGACCAATGGCGGGATCAAGCGTCCAGTTGGCGGCCAGTGTACCTACAAAGAAGGCTCTTTCAAAAGTAAGACTCCAACGTCCTTCCTGGTTGCGTGTACGGATGTACAGACGGTGCCAGGCATCATTACTTAAACCTGCTGTATTGATATCTGTCGACCAGTTGGCGATGTCCTGTCCCGGAGGAATAACGATGGCTGTGGCCTGTCCTACACCAGGGTCCGTATCAATAAAATACTCCGCAGCCACTACATTCGATACCGGGGCTGGTGCAGGTGGATAAGGAATATCCGTGATTACCGTAAACTCACCGAACTGTGTAAGACTCCAACGGCCTTCCTCACTTTTCGTACGCAGGTATACCCGGTGTACGCCCAAGGGCAACCCGGTGGTATTGACATTGGCGGTAACATTGGCCAGATCAATACTTGCTGTTACTGGAATACTGGTACCCAAGCCTGCGCCCGGGTCGGTATCAATAAAATATTCTGCGGCTATTACTTTCAGGGCGGCGGGTGGGGGAGCTGGATATTCAAAATCCGCATCCACCGTAAATTCTTTTACGGCGGTAATGCTCCAGTTGCCTTCCTGGCTCCTGCTACGCAGGTACAAGCGGTGTGTGCCCACAGTTAGCCCTGTTGTATTGATACCAGCGTTTACATTGTTCAGGTCGGTACCCGGTGTTACAGCAATGGGGGTGCCATTACCGGTCCCCGGATCCGTATCAAAAAAGTATTCGGCAGCTACCAGGTTTAGCGCTGCTGCCGGAATGCCGGGATAGGCAATATCAAAATCGATGGTAAATTCCTTAAACGCTGTAAGGCCCCAGCGTCCTTCTGCATTCTGTGTACGGATGTACAAACGGTGTGTTCCGTTCGTCAATCCGTTTACATGCACGGTGGCAGGCAGGTTATTGAGGTCCACACCCGGTGTAAGGGGAATGGCCGTACCATTGCCCGCACCGGGATCGGTATCAATAAAATATTCAGCCGCTACCACTTGCCCCGGGACAGGTGGAGGAACGATGTATGGAAAGTCCTGGTCGTACAGGAACTCCCGCACCTGCGTAATGCTCCAGGCGCCTTCTCCATTCCTGGCGCGGATATACAGGTAGTGAATGCCGATGCTCAGGCCATTTACATTAACAGCCACATTGGCATTGCTGATATTGATGCCAGGAGTAAGGGCCATGGGTGTACCCAGTCCCGCTCCCGGATCGGTATCAATAAAATACTCTGCCGCCGTAATGTTCAGGGGAGGCACCGGCGGCGGTGGATACGCCGGGTCCTGTGCATAAGCCAGTAAGGCAAAGGCACATAAAAAAAGTGTATATAAATATTTTTTCATTGCTGATTGTTTAGGCTGTCCGGTCAAAAACATCCAATCGACACAGGCCCTTGCAGGCTTCAGGTCTTTCAGTGTTCTTATCAGCAGGCATTAACCAGGGTGGGATGTTATGCTTGCGCCATCAGCAGGTTTAATTATTGTTGCGGGTGCTGAAAGTAATATTCATCGTACCAGTTCCTGATGGAATAGAAGTAGGAGCTGTGAAACTATAAATAGTGGGAATATTGGGAATGCCCGACAGCTTGTATGGATCGGTTCCGCCAAAAGCACCACAGTCGGGATTTTGAACTGCACCAACAGAAAGGCCGGCGCCGCTGGCAGGTGATCCCGCCTTAAGCTGATACTTACCATCATAACTACCTGTTCCTACAAATACATCGGCCATGGGTTGGCTGATCTTGTTGCCAGTAGCCGTTTGCGGCAATGCCTGGGCAGCCTCAAATAGGTTATTCTTGATCGTGCAATTGGTGAGTGATTGGCTACTGCTGGGAGTAGCTACAATATTGTTAACATAATAACTGTTGACTAAATTAACAGTACAACCTGTACCAATGAAAGTATTGTTCCTAACTATATTACCGCTGCCGGTAAGCATGGGCAGGTTAAGAAATGTGTGATAATAACCGGTAAAAAGGGTGTTCTCGCATATAAAATTGCTTACAGCAATGCCGGCATCAGCATATAGGTTAGTACTGTAAAAAATACATTTGCGGATAGTCAAATCAGTAATGGGGCCAGTTTTAAGCGTTATCGTTTGGGTAAATGATACGCGCTCGAAGGTGATATTACTGGCGTAGATATTGATTGAGGTAGCGGTAAAGCCTACAAACTTGCTCCCGGCGGCACTGGCTGCTAAATAGAAATTATCCAGCGTTGCTCCCGTGGTGGTAACCTGTAAGCCTGCATTACCAGGCGTAGTGGTATTGGCCGGGTTCAGGAAATAACCTGGTCCTATAACGACCAGGCGCCTTGTAACAGTCATACCTCCTGTTGCATAATTGGTTGCGCTGGGCTCTAAATAAATGGTATCACCTACGGCAGCTGCATTTACTGCGGAATTGAAAGTGGCATGATCGGCTACCACACCAACATTGTTGTTAACCCGCCAAACCTTGGCTTCTGTGGTTGCACTGATTCCTGTTGCTAAAAGCAATAAAGACAAATATTTCATATTTAAAATTTAGGCCGTAAAAGTATCCAGCCCCCGGCCCTTGGCCTATCCCCGAAAAACAGGAGATTTGCCCTCCAGCTAAAAATCATGGAAAACAAGGAGTGGCATCATTAACTGCCAGTCGTTAATTTGCTGATTGTCCATTTTGTTTTTATTTTCCCATATGCGCAAAGCACCTGTTATAATCATAATACTACTGATGACCATTTTCCCTGCCCTGGCCCAGGGCAGTAAGGTCGACAGCCTGTTGAAGCAACTCGCTCACGCTGAAGAGGATACCGCTAAAGTATGGTTGCTGTGCGCCCTTGGAGAAACTTATGAAAGCAACGCACCTGAAACTGCTAAGCAATATTTCAGACAGGCGGGTGCTTTAAGTCGAAGATTAAAATTCAAAGCAGGTGAGTATAAATACCTATATCTCTATGGCAATACATTCATTATTCAGGGCAACTATGATTCCTCCCTCTTTTACCAGCAAAGAGCATTGACCCTGGCCCAACAAATGAATGATTCCCTATGTATAGGAATCTCCTTATTCAACATCGGTATCAATTACCGGGAACGGGCCAGTTATGAGAAGGCCATTGAATATTGCCTCCTGGGTCGCAGCATTATTGACAAACTCGGCAACGACCGCATCGAGATGCAGGTAGATGATGCATTACAGTTATTATATTATGGCCGCGCCCAATACGATCAGGCCATCACCTTTGGCGAAAAAGCTGTATCCCTGGCCCGGAAGCTGCAAATGAAAGAATTGTTGGGCAATTACCTCATCAACGTATCCTTGAGCTACCAAAGCAAAAACCTGTTTAATAAAACAATGCTGGCATTGGAAGAGGCCTTGCAAATTGGTCAGGACCTGCGCGACCTGCGCATCCTGGCTGTGGTACAACAAAACCTGGCTGGCGCTGCCCTGAAGCAACGCAATTTTCCACTCACCCGCAAGTATGCCAGCGAGAGCCTGGCGCTCTACCGTCAATTGGGTTCTACCGATGGTGAAACCACTGCCCTCCGTAGCCTCGCCACCGCTTACCTGCAGGAAGGCAAACTGGCTACTGCCAAAGAATATGCCCGGCAGGCATTGGCCCTGAGCCGAACCTGGCAATACAAAGTAGAAGAAGTAGCTATTTACAGACTGCTGCTGGCCATTGCTTATGCCGAAAGAGATTATGCCAATGGCCTGCAATATGAAGATACCATGGTCAGCAAGTTGGAAGGCATGGTAAAAGAAGTGATCTCCCAACAGTCGGCCGATCTGGAAAAGAAATATGAGACCGGAAAAAAAGAAAGCCGCATCCAACAACTCGAAGCAGAAAAAATAGTGCAGGACCTTCGCTTGCGCCAAAAGAACATCATCAACTATATCCTTATTGGAGGCGCCGTAACTTTGTCGTTGATCGCCTTGCTTTCCTGGCGCAATTACCGCCAAAAGCAGGCATTGCAACAAAAACGCATCAACGAATTGCAAACCGAAAAACAATTGGCTGCTACCGAAGCAGTATTGAAAGGCGAAGAACAGGAGCGTACCCGCCTGGCCAAAGACCTCCATGATGGCCTGGGAGGCATGTTATCTGGTATTAAGTATTCATTCAATAATATGAAAGGAAGCCTTGTAATGACCGCCGAAAGTCAGCAGGCCTTCGAACGAAGTATTGATATGTTGGATTCCTCCATCAATGAAATGAGGCGTGTGGCCCACAACCTCATGCCCGAAGCCCTGGTGAAATTTGGATTGGATACCGCCCTGAGGGATTTTTGCAATGATATCAACCAGGCAGGTAATATAAAATTGCAATACCAATCCAGCAACCTGCACAATGCCGCCATTGAATCCAATACCGCCATCACCGTTTATCGCATCGTCCAGGAGTTGGTCAATAACGTATTGAAACATGCGGCAGCAGCTACTGCCCTGGTACAGGTCAATAAAGACGAGTCGGGTATTGCCATTACCGTGGAAGATGATGGCCAGGGATTTGATACCGCTGTTTTGCAACGGTCAAAAGGTATGGGCTGGAGTAATATCCACAGCCGTGTAAATTACCTGAATGGTACCATGGATATTGAGTCAACGCCCCATAAAGGCACATCTGTATTAATTGAATTCCCTGTTTAAATGACCATCAAAGTATTCATAGTAGACGATCATTTTATGGTAGTAGAAGGCATCCGCTCCTTGCTGCAGCAGGAGGCCGGCATCGATTTGATCGGCCATGCCATGTCCACCGAATCCTGCCTTTCTTTTTTGCAGCAACACCAACCCGATGTGATCCTGATGGACATTAACCTGGCCGATAAGAGTGGGATTGATCTTTGTGCAGACGTAAAGCAGCAATACCCCGGCATCTTTATACTGGGATTGAGCACCTTCAACCAGCAAAGCTTTATCCGCAAAATGATCGACAATGGCGCCAGCGGGTATGTATTAAAAAATGTAACCCGCGAGGAATTGGTGGAAGCCATCTCTAACATTGTGAAAGGCAAAGTATACCTCAGCCATGAGGCTGCCCGGTCCCTCCGTGCTGCAGAAGAACCGGGCCTGCCTGTGCTCACCCGAAGGGAAAAAGAAGTATTGCAGTTGATTGCCGAAGGCCTGACCAATAACGAGGTAGCTGAAAAACTATTCATCAGCCCTACCACCGTCGATACACACCGAAAGAGCCTCCTTAGCAAACTGAATGCGAAAAATACCGCCTCCCTCGTACGCATCGCCACGCAGCTCCAATTGATCTAAATTGATGAAGCAAGCGACTGCCGATTGCCGACTGTCGTCAGGGATGCGTACACTCATGAAAACTATCTCCTGCGGGATAACTAAAGGTATTCACCAGTTTCCACCTTGCTTTGTACAATCCAAGCGCCGTATTCTTATACACTACCGCACCATTAATATCCAATACCTGGTTTGTTCTCCAGGTTTCACCGCCTGTATTATTGGCTTGTGCGATGATCGTTTGATAACCAGCCGGGCCCGAGGATACCGTTTTTACCGAGCTGATCGTTTTAACAAGCGTAAACGCGCCGGTAGTTACATTGAACTTGTAAATGTGCCCTGAATTGGTTAGCCATAGATCTGTAGTGCTGCCATGTACCGGAAACAGGTCATGTGCATTGCCTTCCGGCATCGTATACGTTGTTTGCAAGGTAAGTTTGGGCGACCCGCAACTCCCGTTATACGTAAATACTTTCAGCTTATTCAGGCCGGCTGCATACAGCCGCTGCCGCGCATGGTCCCACACCACATTGTGTACATCCTCAAAGGGGATGGGCGCTGTTTGTGCCGATCCATCATTGATATAGGAATCCGTTGTAAAGATCATCAGGTAACCTCCTGTGGTAGATGCCGTAACAATATTACCATTGGGCAGCAGTTCCGCCGAATGCGTATTGCCCCCTGCATAATCAAACCAGATCGCCTTTTTAGAAGCTACATTGATCAGCGCCACCCCGCCGCCGGAAGCTGTGGCCAGGATGTATTTTCCATTGTATACCAGCTTGGCTTCACTCAGGTTGGAAAACCAGCCCTGCGCGCCGGCGCGTATCATGGCATAAGCCGCTGTAGCCTTCCATTCCCAGGTAATGGCATTGCCATTGGCTATATCTACCATAATAATGCGGGCATTCTTTTGGTCGCAAATGATGATCTCTTTGGGTGTTGCAGCCGCTTCCGCATTCGTGGAGGTTTCGACGGGTAGGGTAGGGTTAGCGGGCAGGTCCGAATTACTGCGTTTGCAGGAAATTGCAACCAGTAAAGAAGCAATCACGATGAATGATCTCATAGATAAAAGGTTTTTGGTGATAAAATTAACATCAACCCATCATAACGGTGATGTATAGGAATATAACAATAAAATTCTGATCACCCACTTTCTTTTACCCGAATCGGGTAGGTTTGCAACATCCCTTGCAATAGCAAACGTTTGCATGCTCCCTGCGTTTTTTTGCATGCCCAATTCCCTCCCCACGAAGCTAAAGACTGCCGACTGCCGATTGCCGATTGCCGACTGCCGACTCCCGATTGCCGTATCTTGCATCCCGTACAATATTTCCCTGTCTCATTCGTCTACCGGGTCAGAGAAACTAAATACCACAGATTATGGCGCGACACAATAACGGATCCCCAAGACAGGATATGCCCAAGTTAAAGCTCACCCTGGCCAACCTGCGGGAAACCCTCCTCATCTTTACTTACATCCGGCCCTACCTGGGTAAGTTTATTACCGGGCTGGTTTTCATAGCCTTATCTTCATTCACCACCATGGCGTTCCCGTATCTGTTGAAACAACTCATTGATACCGCCAATGGCACCCCGAGTCCTTTTGGTACTTCGGGCAACATTGTAGCCTGGATGTTTGCCATCCTTACCGTCCAAATGTTGTTCTCCTTCATGCGCATCTACCTGTTTACTTCCGTAGGTGAACATGCCGTAGCCGATATGCGGCGCGATATCTACCGCAAAATGATCACCATGCCCATGGATTTCTTTGCCCAAAGAAGAGTAGGCGAGCTGTCTAGCCGCATCAGTGCCGACCTGTCACAAATTCAAGAGGCCGTTACTTCCCTCCTGGCCGAAGTATTGCGCGGTATACTCGTATTGATAATTGGTATCGGACTTATCCTGTATATATCGAAACCGTTAACAGGTATTATGTTGTCTGTTATACCTGTGATCATCATTATAGCCATCGTATTTGGTAAATTCATTCGCCGTTTCTCTCGCCAAACACAGGATCAACTGGCCGACTCCAATACCATTGTGCAGGAAACGTTACAAGGCATCTCCAATGTGAAATCATTCACCAATGAGTGGTTTGAGATCAACCGGTACACCAAAAGCCTGCAGCAGGTAATAAAAATGGCCGTCAAAAGCGGTCAGTACCGCGGTATGTTTGTATCCTTTCTCCTGTTCAGTCTATTTGGCACCATTGTACTTGTGATATGGTACGGTACAAAGCACATGGCGTTTGGCGACCTGACGGCTTTTGTAGTCTACACAGCTTTTGTGGGTGGTACCATGGCCGGCTTTGCTGATCTCTATGGCCAGTTACAAAAAACATTGGGCGCTACCCAGCGCGTACGTGAGCTGTTGAAAGATATACCCGAACAGGTTTCCGAAAAGGAAGAAGCCATTCAGCCCGAAAATGTTTTACAAGGCCAGGTACAATTACAACATATAGCCTTTTCCTATCCCTCACGACCCGAACTGACCATCCTGAAAGATGTTTCCATCACCGCCAATCCCGGTGAGCAGGTAGCCATTGTGGGACCCAGTGGTGCAGGTAAATCAACCATTGCCGCCCTTCTCCTCCGCTTTTATGAACCTGCCGGCGGACAATTGTTCTTTGATCACAAAGCTGCCGCCACCATCCCCCTTACCCAATTGCGCAAGCAAATTGCCCTTGTGCCGCAGGATGTATTACTCTTTGGCGGCACCATCCGCGAAAACATTCTGTACGGCAAACCCCATGCTACTCAGGAAGAAATTGAACAGGCAGCACGCCAGGCCCATGCCCATGAATTCATCTCCAGTTTTCCCGAAGGCTATGAAACAGTAGTAGGAGAGCGGGGTGTTAAACTATCCGGCGGCCAACGCCAGCGTATTGCCATCGCTCGCGCCATCCTCAAAGATCCTGTTATACTCATCCTGGATGAAGCCACCAGCTCATTGGATGCCGCTTCTGAATCACTCGTGCAGGAAGCATTGGACAACCTCATGAAAAACCGTACCTCTTTCATCATTGCCCATCGCTTATCTACCATCCGCAGTGCCGATAAAATTGTCGTTTTGGAAAAAGGCATTGTAAAAGAATTTGGCACCCACCAGGAATTACTCAACTTACCCGATGGACTGTATCGGGAACTTAATCGTTTACAATTAGAAATTACAGGCGTGGAGTAAGCTATTTTGGCAAATTACAAAGCCTGGTTGTCAGGGGGCGCTTATTTAATGAGCGGCTAACGTCTAATTGATGTATTTTGGAAGGCTAATAGCATTTAAAATCCCCCATCATGTTTGATAACGATTATTCCAGGAGAAAATTTTTAAAACAGGCCATGTTGGCCTCTGCGGCTGCGGCCATGCCCGGTTTTTTATTGGCCAATGAACAGCGCCATCCCCGCAAGTTAGGCCCCAATGAAAAAGTCAACCTGGCTTGTATAGGGATCGGCAACCGTGGCCGTGAAATTATTGAAGCCTTTGCCAAAACTGGTCTCGCCAATATAGTAGCCCTTTGCGATGTGGATATGGGCGCACCCCATACCGAAGCCATCCTGAAGCAGTTTCCCGATGTGCCCCGCTTCCAGGATTTCCGCAAAATGTTTGATAAGATGGGCAACCAGATCGATGCTGTAACTGTCGGCGTGCCCGACTTCTCTCATTTCCCCATCACCATGATGGCTATTTCACTCGGTAAACACGTATATGTGGAAAAGCCAATGGCCCGCACTTTCCGCGAAGTGGAACTGATGATGAAAGCAGCCCAAAAGAATCCGAAAGTAGTGACCCAAATGGGCAACCAGGGCCACTCCGAAGCCAATTACTTCCAGTTCAAAGCATGGGTCGATGCAGGGATCATTAAAGATGTGACCGACATCACTGCCCACATGAACTCACCACGCCGCTGGCATGGCTGGAACCCAAAGATCACTTCATTCCCTGCCACTGAAACCATTCCCCAGACATTGGATTGGGATATTTGGCAAATGCAAACAAGCGGACATACCTACAATAAGGATTTTGTAAATGGCCAATGGCGTTGCTGGTTCGATTTTGGTATGGGTGCCCTGGGCGATTGGGGAGCCCATATCCTGGATACTGCTCACCAGTTTCTCGACCTCGGACTGCCCTATGAAGTAGCCCCCCTTAAATTGGATGGCCACAATAATTTCTTCTATCCCATGTCAACCACCCTTTCTTTCAAATTCCCCAAGCGCGGTTCCATGCCGCCATTGGAAGTGAAATGGTATGATGGGTTAGACAACTTGCCACCTATTCCAAAAGGATATGGCGTGCAGGGCCTTGATCCCAATATTCCACCGCCCAGTACAGGAGAAATTAAACCCGCTAAACTCAATCCCGGCAAGATCATCTATAGCAAGGACCTTACCTTCAAAGGCGGTTCGCATGGTAGTACCTTGTCTATTATTCCAGAAGATAAAGCAAAGGAAATGGCATCCAAACTGCCCAATGTACCGGCAAGCCCCTCCAATCACTTTGCCAACTTCCTCCTGGCTTGTAAAGGACAGGAACAAACACGCTCACCATTTGCCATTGCAGGCCCCTTAAGCCAGGTGTTTTGCCTGGGCGTATTGGCACAATGGACCGGTAAGACCATTCAATTTGATCGTGAGAAAAAGATCATTACCAACGATAAAAAGATCAATGAACTATTGGTTGGTCCTCCTCCACGTAAAGGATGGGAACAATATTATAAAGTTTAGATGCAGGGGCTGATGTAGCCTCGGATACACAGTACGGATATCTTACTGTGTATGGATGTATCCCCAAAGCTGTCTTCAAAATAATGGAGACAGCTTTGGGGATTTTTCATGCGTTATTTATCCTACTTTTATCGGCGATTATTCAGCCGATCAATTACACAGGGCTAAATACATGATTGCTGACAAGGATACCGAAACACTGCAAGAACTACACAATAACAGCGAAGCTGCTTTTTCTGTCCTCATGAAAAAGTATTACCCCGCCCTGTATCGCTATGGACTAAGGTTCGCAAAAGATGAAGCCCTGATCACCGATTGTATACAGGATGTGTTCATCAATCTTTGGCAAAACCGCCACAATGCGTTGTCAATAATGCACTTGCAGCAATACTTGTTGACCGCTCTAAGGCGAAGGGTACTGCGGGTGCTAAATCAATCCAGGAAAAGCGTTACACTCACAGAAGAACAGGAAAACAATCCCTCATTCATCCTCGAGTTTACAATTGAAGACCTGATCGTTGAAAAACAACTTGCCCTGGAAAAAGCCAATAAGTTAAAAGAACTGTTGGAGAAATTGCCACAGCGACAAAAGGAAGTAATCTATTTGATTTACTACCAGCAGCTTACGGCCGATCAGGTAGCAGAGGTCATGCACATCAACAGGCAGTCTGTATACAATTTGCTTTCCGAAAGTATGCGCAAGCTCAAAGCATTTTGGCGCGAAACAACCTCCTGCTAGTTTTATTTTTTACTTCACATTATGTGCAACCGGTTGCACAATTTTAGACGAGTAGATATGCAACAACAGGTGTTCTATATAAGAATAAACACTTGTCCAATGCATGATGCAGCGCATTATACGGTAGACGATCTTATACAGGACCCCCGGTTTGTCCGTTGGGTATTTGAGAACCATGAGGAAGACCAGGTTTTTTGGCAGCAGTGGTTGCAACAGTATCCACATAAACAGGCCGATGTGGAAACCGCTCGGCTGCTATTGCGCTCCATCAAAATAGAAGAACTGTCTATTGATCCTGAAAAGGTTAGGGCCGAAATAGAAAACATACAGCAATCCATACGAATCCGCCGTCCGGCTGGATTGTACAGGATATTGTCTCAATGGAAATATGCCGCGGTATTGGTGGGGGTGATGGCCATTGCAGGCATTATCTATTACCTGCTGCAGGTTACACAGCGTGAGGTGCCCAATGTTGCAGATGGATCACTGCCAATCGTTTCTCAAACGATTGCAGAAGCCATCAATAACAGCAACGACCAGGAAAAAGAAGTACGCATGGAAGATGGAAGCACCATTCGCCTGGCGCCCCATGCTGTTGTACGCTATGGCAGGCAATGGACAACAGCGGGTACACGCGACGTGTACTTGTCAGGCGAAGCATTCTTCGAGGTTGCCAAAGACCCTAACAAGCCTTTCCGCGTATTCAGCCACGAGCTGGTAGTAAAAGTATTGGGCACCAGCTTCAGGGTTAAAGCCCCTGAAAAAGAAAATGAGTTTTCTGTAACCGTGCATACAGGTAAAGTATCTGTATACAACAGGAAAAATGAACAAGACCAGACTGATATCAATACGCAGATATTAAGCGGCATTGTGTTGAAGCCCAATCAGCAAGTCGTATACCAGCGCAACGAAGAAAAGTTCCAGAAGGTACTGAAGGAATATCCCGTACTCGTGAACCCTACGAGTATCAACAACAACTTTAAGTATGAAAATGTACCCGTGGCGGCAGTGCTGGAAGAAATAAAAACCGCCTATGGAATTGATATCGCTTACGACAAAGAAACCATTCGTAATTGCAGAATAACAGCTGACCTGAGCAATGAGTCCATCTATAAAAAGCTTGACCTGATCTGCATGGCCATGGAAGCCCGGTACAATGTGATCGATGGCGAAGTAAGCCTGCAGGCAAAACCTTGTGAATAACAGACTTTACTATAATGATTTAATAAACCAAAACTAACGAAATGCAAATGCCATCACACAATACAACCTGAAATAAAAAAACCGGTATTGCTGGAAACAATACCGGTGTACTAAAGGCCCTCACTGACGGTGGAATGTTGATGGGGGCCCTGTTTTGATCGACATATTGTAAAACCAAAACTTGTGTAAGTTATGCAAAATTGCAAATGCCTTCGCGGGCTAATTTTTCTGTGTATGAGAGTAGGATTGCTACCTGTTGTCCTCATTACCTGCTTTGCCGGCATATCCTATGCCGGACCGGTAATTGGCCAGGATGTGTTGAAGAAAAGAATAACCCTTACGGCTGACCAGGAACAAATGAAAAGTATCCTTCGCCAGATCAGTAAAAGAGCCGATGTGAAGTTTGTTTACATCTCACCCAAAGTGCCCGATTACAAAAAAGTAAGCATCACCGTCAACAATGAGGAGTTGAAAGAAGTGCTCGACAAATTATTACATCCTTTGGCGATCAGGTATGAAGTGGTGGACAACCAGATAATCCTGAAAGCTTCGCCTGTTACCGGCGGACAGGTGAACCAGCAACCCGGAGGGGAAGTTGCCATACGTAAAGCCATCACCGGTAAAGTGGTAGACGAGAAAGGCGAACCGATGAGCGGTGTATCCGTGAGTGTAAAAGGAACCCAGCGCGGAGTTTCCACTACTAATGATGGAACTTTCACGATCGAAGCAGGCCAGGGCGATTTGCTGGAGTTTTCAATGGTCGGCTACAAAATAACAACCGTGGTGGTAGGTACCGCCGAAAGCATCAAAGTGACCATGCAGCCGGATGCTACAGGCATTGGCGAAGTAGTGGTGATCGGATATGGAACCCAAAAGAAAGCCAACCTTACAGGCGCCATCAATTCGGTGGATGCTGCAAAGTTGGCAAACAGGCCGGTTACCTCCGTTCAAAATGCCTTGCAAGGTATTGCCCCGGGTCTTACCGTATTGAACCGCCCCGGCGATGTAGGTAATGATGTGGCAACAATTACAGTACGTGGGCGCACCAATCTCACTTCACCCGGCCCAATGATCATCATTGACGGGATTCCCGCCAGCACCAGGGAACTGGCTGCGCTCAATCCCAATGATATAGCCAACTTATCCGTGCTCAAAGACGCCTCCTCAGCTTCTATTTATGGTTCCCGCGCCGCAAATGGTGTGATCCTGGTGACCACCAAAAAAGGAACTACAGATAAACTGTCCATTGATGTTAACGCCAGCTATGGCATACAATCACCAACCCGCATCCCGGAATACCTGGGGGCAGCAGACTATGCCAAACTCTTCAATGAAGCGATGAAGAATGCCGGCAAGCAACCCAAATACAGCGACGAAGCCATACAGAAATTTGCCTCCGGCAGCGATAAAGACCTTTATCCCAATACCGACTGGTACGACCAGGCCCTGGTGAAAAATCCTGCCTATAAGGACATGCAGGTTGGCATTAGTGGCAGCAGTAAAACAACCCGTTTTTACCTGAGCCTCGCAGCCCTCAACCAGGAGTCCCTTGTGCAAAACAAAGACTATAGCCGGTATACTGTAAGATTAAATACAGAAAGCCAGGTATTACCCATCTTAAAGATTGGTTCTAACATCGCCTTTATCAAGTCAGACTTTGATACAAAGGGAGGAGAACTGAACTGGGTTTCTCTCAACAGGATGGTGCCTACCATGGTGGCCAAACATTCCGATGGAACCTGGGGCACCATCAACGGAGGTAGCGCCGATGCAACCCTGGCAAAAGACAACCCCCTGCGCAATATGGCAGAGGCTGGCAAAAGATGGAACCGCGATCATAATATCCAAACGGCCATCAATGCAACCCTTACACCCATGAAAGGCCTCACCGTTACCGGCCTTGCCTCCTTGAAATACGATAACCGCCAGGGATGGATCTTCATCAATGAATTGTCTCCCCTCGTTAATTTCATTACAAAGGCAACCATGCCTTCAACAGCCGTTACCCCCAATGAAATGCAGGAGCGCTGGAGCAGACAACAATCATTCCTGGTGCAGGGATATGCAGAATATGAAAAAAGGATACAAGACCATAGCGCCAAACTGATGGTGGGTGCCTCCCAGGAAAGTAATATCTCCAGGTCTATCTACGCAGGCAGGAAAAGATTCCCGACCAACGATCTGGGAACAGTAGGGGCAGGGTCTTCAGCACCTGAGGATATCAGCAGCGGAGCCAATTCATCCAGCAACGTGGAGTGGGCAATCAGGTCCTATTTTGGACGTTTTAACTATGCCTTTGCGGGTAAGTACCTCCTGGAAGCCAACCTGCGCATTGACAAGTCCTCCCGCTTCCATCCCGATTACCGCACAGCCACCTTCCCGTCATTCTCCGCTGGCTGGCGTTTATCCGAAGAGCGCTTCATGAAGGGCATCAGCTGGCTCAATGACCTCAAGCTGCGTGCATCCTGGGGTATATTGGGCAACCAGGACAATGTAGCGCCTGGCAACTACTTTGCCCTGCTCAATACCGGTTATGCTTATAATTTCGATGGCACCTCCGTGGATGGTGTTTGGCAAAGCCAGGGCACCAATATCAAGGCCAGCTGGGAAAAAGTACACATGACCAACTATGGTGTGGATGTAAGCCTGTGGAATGGCTTGTTGAACATCACCGCAGACTATTTCATAAAAACCACCAAAGACATCTTGTTGAACAGGAGAGCGCCTGCCACCTATGGATTAACAGCGCCCACCTTTAACCTCGGTTCCACCGAAAACAAAGGCATCGAATTGTTGGTAAGCCATAGTAATTCCATTGGTAAAGACTTCTCTTACAACCTGTCATTCAATTTCACCAAAGTAAACAATACCATCCTGAACCTCGGTGATGATCAGCAACGGATCAGCAGCTACTGGATAGAAAAAGTAGGTGAATCTGTAGGGTCGTTCTATGGTTACCAGGCAATGGGTTTGTTTAAAGATGCGGCAGATGTATCCGGTAATGCTTTTCAGTCTGCATCCACCAAACCCGGTGATATTAAATACAAAGACCAGAATAAGGACAATAAGATAGATGCCAACGATCGTGTCATCCTGGGAAATGATGTGCCCTCCTTCACCTATGGTTTTTCACTCGGTGCTTCTTACAAAGGCTTTGATGTGTCTGCTTTGCTGTATGGAGTGGCCAAAGTGAAGGTGTACCTGGACAATGAGGCTTCCTTCTCCTTCTTCAATGGTGCCGGCGTAAAGGATCTCCACCTGAAAAGATGGACAACAGAAAATCCTGATCCCAATGCAGCTTATCCAAGGGTATTGATCAGTGCCGATGGTACCCACAACTATAATAATATTTCCTCTTTCTGGTTATTCAACGGTGCCTACCTCCGCGTGCGTAACCTGAGTCTTGGATATACTATTCCGGCCGGGATAGCCAAAAAAGCAGCCATGCAGTCTGCAAGGATCTATGTTGCTGCTAATAACCCATTCACCATGATGGCTGATAAACGCTTATCCGATTACGATCCCGAAGTGCCTTCAGGCCGCGGTGGATATCCGGGTATCAAAACATGGGTAGTAGGCGTGAATGTGAAGTTCTAAAAAAGCCGCTGCAAAGGCCGGCATTTGAAAAACAACAAATAATAAACAATGAAAAGACAGCAATATATAATAGCTGCAATCACCGCAGCAACCCTGCTGGGATCCTGTAGCAAAGATTTCCTCGAGCGGGCGCCACAGGACCAGCTTTCACAAAGCACCTTCTGGACATCTGAAAAAGATGCCTATGCTGCACTCAATGGAATATATGGTCCGGCATTGGACTATGTTGAAACCAGTATCTACAACGATGGCGCTTCTGATAATGCCCACGCACAATATCCCTGGGAAAGCAATGCTACAACCATCTCCCTGGGCGACGTCAATTCTGGCATGAATGCCGGATGGTCGTTCAACACCATTCGCAGGGCCAACTATTTTCTGGAGAATGTAGACAAGGTTTCCATGAACTCCACACTTAAAGAAAGGTTTAAAGCAGAAGCCAGGTTCCTGCGGGCGTTTGTCTATGCAGACCTTGTCAATAAATTCGGCAATGTGCCCCTGGTTACGAAAACACTATTGTTGGAAGAATCATTTATAGGTCGTAATCCCAAGGCAGAGGTGTTAAAATTCATCTATGATGAGTTGACCGCTGTGGCAGCCGTGCTGCCCGAGGCATACAGCGGCGGTAAAAACCTGGAAAAGGGCCGTGTGACCAAAGGCGCAGCCCTGGCTTTAAAAGCACGATTGCATTTATACAACGGGCAGTGGCAGGAAGCAGCGGATGCTGCACAAGCTGTTATGGGCCTTAATTATGATCTCTTTAAGGTTACTACGGAAGCAGACGTTGATAAGGGTGATGACTACACAGCATGGGTAGGATTTGCCAATGCCGATCAGGAAAAGAAATTCCACCTGGGTGTACGCAGCTATGAACAATTATTCTGGCAGGTCAATGAAGGCAACAAGGAAGTGATACTGGACCGGCAGCATATACCCGAGAAGGATGCTAAATACGATAACACCTATTTGCTGGCCGATGACCTGGGAGGATGGAGCTCCGTGACGCCCACACAAACCCTGGTAAACGAGTACCTGGATTTCCAGACTGGTGAGCCCATTATACCCATCACTGCGGCAGTAAGGGCGGACCGGTATTCAAAACGCGCAACCGATCCGGCATTCTACAATGAATATAAAAACAGGGACCCCCGATTTTATGCTACCGTATTGTTTGAGAAAGCGCCCTGGAACAGGATCAATGAAGGAGGAGGATATACATTTACCTGGGTAAAGGGTGGTAATAACTGTTCAAAAACAGGCTACAATTTCCGCAAGTATGTAGACCCCGTATCCACCATTGCGCAGGTAGACAACAATGCCAACCATATCATCATTCGCCTGGCAGAAGTGCTGTTGACCTACGCAGAAGCTAAAAATGAGATCAGTGGACCGGATGCCTCCATTTATACCGCTATCAACCGCATCAGGAGCAGGGCCGGCATGCCCGATCTCAATGCTGCCGTGTACAATACCAAAGATAAATTGAGAGAAGCCATTCGTCGCGAGCGCAGGGTAGAGCTGGCCCTCGAAGGTCATCGCTATTTCGATATACGTCGCTGGAAAATTGCGTCTACCGTTATGACCAATCTTTATGATCTCTCCAATGGCCTCGTACAAACCAGGAAGTGGGAAGATAAATTATACCTGATGCCCGTACCCCAATCAGAAGTAGACCTTAACCCTCAATTAAAACCGAATAATGACGGGTATTAAGAGCAGCAAGCCGTACTGATTTTCTATAGGTCGCATTAGTTTTGGTTAAAAGAGGGCGTCTCAAAATTACTTTGAGCGCCCTTTTTTTGCGCCTATGGGCCTGCGTTTGCAGCAAGCCAACGTTCAATGAACTGTTTATACAATGTTTTAATATGTTGTATAAATCTGGACATCAAGCAGATATTGTTATACATTTTGATATATAATTGATATTTTCTCTATATTGCATTCAATATCCTCCCCTCATTCCCTTTTGCCTCCCCAAAATCTTCTACCTCCCCCTTACATCTTGTCGTAGGACGGTGATCGCTTCCGATCGCACTATCTATTCATTAAATTTTTTATTATGAAAAGAGTGTACCTGTACTCCTTATTGATGTTCGCAAGCTACTTTCTACAAGCCCAAAGCTACCCTGGCTACAGATCCAGCAATTACACCGGTGTCAACGGTGTTTTTTTTAATCCGGCCAATATTGCCGACAGTCGATATAAATGGGATGTCAATGTTTTTGGGATCGATGGCTTTGTGGGGAATAACCAGAATGAGTTGAAGTTTAAAGACATTACTAAATCATCTTTCAATGCCGATTCATTGAAGTCTAAATTGTTGAGGGGGGATGGTGATAACCTGAAAGCCATGGCCAGGGTAGATATCCTGGGACCTTCGGCCATGTTCAATGTGGGGCCCCGTACCGCAATGGCTGTTACTACCAGGGCGCGCGTATTTGCCAATGCCCGTGGTATCAACGGTCGCCTGGCAGGAGCCGTCATAGATGGCGGACAGGCTAAGGATACCTATCCGTTTAATTTTGCGATGTCAAACGGAATGGTCAATTCAGCCGGCTGGACCGAGATTGGCGTTTCAGTAGGCCAGGTCCTTACACCCAAAGAAAGCGAGCATTTTCTAAAAGGTGGTCTTACTGTAAAATACCTGGCAGGTGTGGCCAATGCATTCGTGGAGCTGAATAATTTTAATGGAACAGTCAACAATGGCGGTAGCGGTACCTTCATCACCAACACTACCGGACAAGTGAAACTGAATACAACAGAAGCCAATTTCAAGGATTATGATTTTGGCGATTTCTTCAAATTCAATGGCCATGGTGTAGGTGGAGATGTTGGCCTGGTATATGAATACCGTCCCAAACAGGATTATTCCATGTATACCAACGACCGTTGGGCCAATAAATACAAGATCAGGGTAGGCGTGGCAGTATTGGACATTGGTCAGATCAAGTTCAATAAAAATGTTGATCAGTCAGGTACCTGGAATGCCAATGTGCCTGCCGGACAACAATTCCTGCTGAACCAGTTCAAAGACAAATCCGTCAGCGATTACAAGAAGATACTCGACAATAGTCCCTATTTTACCAATACGGGTACCAATGCCGATAACTACAAGATATCCTTGCCTACTACCATTCAGGCCAATGTTGATTACAATATCGCTGGCCCCTTCTATGCCAACCTTGCCGGCCAGTTTGCCACCAGCAAATCCAATGGCCTTAATTTATATGCCTACAATTCATACACCCTTACCCCCCGCGTAGAGAATGCCCGTTGGGGAATAACCGTACCTGTTAATTGGAACGAACTCACCAAGTTCAATGCCGGTGTATCCTTCCGCTTCGGCCCGGTATTTCTGGGATCGGGTAGCATCATCAGTTCCCTGTTCGATTCCAAACAAGCCGATCTCCACTTTGGTGTTCGTTTCGGTATGCCTTACAAGAAGAAGGTTAAACCTGATACCGATAAGGATGGTATCTATGACGATAAGGACAAATGTCCTACTATACCTGGTGTAGCCCGTTACGAGGGTTGTCCGATACCTGATACCGATGGCGATGGCGTAAATGATGAAGAAGATTCCTGTAAAACAGTGCCTGGTATCGCTAAATACCACGGTTGTCCAATACCCGATAGGGACAGGGATGGCGTGAATGATGAAATTGATGAATGTCCTGATGAACCCGGTTCAGGCCAGTTCCATGGATGTCCCGATACCGATGGTGATGGTATACCTGATAAGGACGATAAATGTCCCAAAGTGCCAGGTGTTCCTAAATACCAGGGTTGTCCTCCTCCGGATCGTGATGGCGATGGCATTCCTGATGATGAAGATGCTTGTCCCGATAAGCCGGGCCCTGCTTCAACGAAAGGTTGCCCCATTGAAGATGTAGTGGTGAAGATCACTGCCGACTTTAAGAACATCCTCTTCGACTTTGGCAAGGCCACTATCCGTCCGGAATCAAGAGATATACTGGTCAATGCTGCGAAGACGATGAATGAGCAGATACCCAACTCCAACTTCTATGTCGATGGTTATACCGATAGCAAAGGAAGCGTGGCCGTCAACAAACGGTTGTCTCAGCAAAGAGCACAATCCGTAGCCGATGCACTCGTAAGTGCAGGTGTTGAAAAATCAAGGTTGATTGCACGCGGTTTTGGTAAAGACCATCCTAAGTGCAGCAATGCTACTGAAGAAGGCAGACAGTGCAACCGTCGTGTGGAAGTAGTGATCAGGAACGTAGACCAAAAGAAAGTCCAAAAGCCGAAGGGTTAAGCACGATAGATCCTTATCATCTCCTTCACGATGATAATGATTAAAAAATCCCGGTGACCAATGGTTGCCGGGATTTTTCTTCCGAGGAATTAATCACCGGGTTGTAGCAAAACATGCAATGCATATGTTAAAATTATCATTCTCCTTCAGTATCATACTACTGTTTTTGACTTCTTGTAACCCGAACAATGATAGAAAAACACCAACTGCTGCTGTCATTTTCTATAATGGCGATATACTAACCATGGAAGGCGATAGTGCACATTATGTGGATGCCGTGGCAATAGCTGGGGGAAAGATCGTTTTTGTGGGCTCCAGTGGCGAAGCAATCAAGTATAGTGATGACAGTACAGTCATGTATGACCTCAACGGTAAAACCCTGCTGCCTGGGTTTATGGATGCCCATGGCCATGTTGGTCAGTATGCTTCCCTTTCAGGTACTGCAGACCTTCAACCTCCCCCTTATGGTACCGTATTGACCGTGCCTGCCCTGGTGGAGCGATTAAAAAAATACATAGAAGACAAAAAAATACCAGCGGGTGCCATCGTATTGGGCACTGGCTATGATGATGCCATCATGGAAGAACATAGGCATCCGACGGCTATTGAATTGGATGCTGTCTCAAAAGATCATCCCATTTATATCATGCATGCCTCGGGCCATATGGGTGTAGCGAATTCATTGTTCCTTCAAAAGATAGGGATCAACAATGCCACACCCAATCCGGCAGGAGGCACCATTGTAAGAGATAAAACCACCGGTAAACCAACCGGTCTTATGTTGGAAAATGCCAATATCAATGCCTTGCTATTCCTTTACAAACATTTACCTCCCCAATCACTAAATGATCAGTTCAAAGCCCTGACGGCAGCCGAAAATACCTGGTTTGAAAATGGACAAACAACCATTTGTGATGGTCGAACCTCTCCGGATATGATACGTTTGATCAGGCAGGCCAACGACAGCGGGTTGCTCCGTGGCGACTTTATTGTGTTGCCAGATTATGATCTTAATAAGGACAGCCTCCTTGCCTATAAAAAATATTATCGGCATTATGATGGCCATTTTAAAATAGGTGCGATCAAAATGACATTCGATGGATCGCCACAAGGCAAATCGGCCTGGTTAACAGAGCCCTATCTTATCCCTCCCATAGGGGAGAAGCCGGGTTTTAAAGGACATCCCATTTATTCCCACCTGGCAGCATACAATGGCTTAAAAGCCATTCTGCAGACAGGTATGCAGGCCCACATCCATTGCAATGGGGATGCAGCTATTGATGAAGGGCTTTCTTTGTTCGATACCCTGCAGCAACAAGGCATCAGAACGTCCGATATGCGATGTGCAATCATCCACGCCCAGGTGTGCCGGCCCGACCAGGTGCCCCGGTTTAAACAGCTAGGTATTATGCCATCCTGGTTTCCTACCCATTGCTATCTCTGGGGCGAATGGCATGTAAATAGCGTATTGGGACTCGAACGTGCTCAGCATATCAGTCCCTTGATGAGCGGACTGAAAAATGGTATTCGTTTTACCATCCACCATGATGCCCCTGTTACACCACCCGATTTGATTACCGCTGTATACAGTGCTGTTACAAGAAAAACCAGGTCTGGTCCTGTACTCGGCCCCGATGAAAGGATCAGTCCTTATGAGGCCCTGAAAGCCGTAACCATTAATGTGGCCTGGCAGTGGAGTGAAGAGAACGATAAAGGAACGCTCACGCCAGGAAAGCGTGCCGACCTGGTGATACTGGACAACAACCCCTTAAAAGTGCCGCCAGCTGAGATCTACCAGATTAGGGTGATGGAAACTATAAAAGATGGCCATACCGTTTATAAGCGACCTTAGTCAAGTGTTTGTACACCTCCCAGGACCATTATCACCTGATCGGCAGATATTCGAGGATGAGTACCCCGCTGTCGTATGCACGGGAATGTTTGAGTTTGAATTGCTGCAATGCCCGGTTGTCATCGAATATCTTCAATCCGCCACCGATGGAAACAGGACAGAGCATCAGGTGCAATTCGTCCACGAGTTTATGATGAAGCAAGGACCTGACCAGTGTGGCGCTTCCATACACAAGGATATCACCACCATCCGTTTGCTTTAGCACGTTGATATCTGTCGCCACATCGCGAAGCAGATGAGTATTGTGCCATTCCACCTTTTGCAGGCTTTGCGATACGACGTATTTGGGCAATTCGTTGATCCGGTCGGCAAATCCACCACCGGACTGCGTAGGCCAATACTTGACGAATGCTTCATACGTATTTTTACCCAGCAACAGGGCGTCAACAGCTGCCAGTTCATCCACTTTGTATTGTCCTGTATCTGCAGCCCTGTAAGCCGAATGCCAACCGGCATGCGGGTGGGGTGTTTCACTTCCACCCGGTGCTTCAACAACACCATCGAGCGTGATGAATTCCGTAACGATAATTTTACGCATGGTTTTTAGTTTAGATTTTTTAGTAGTTGTTCCAGGTAGTTCAATGTTTTGGTAAATCCTTCATTGAATCCTCCTTGAAAAGGTTATTCCAGGTGCGCAAGTGACCCAATTAGGAAGCCAATCGGTTGCGAATATACATGCAACTTTATGGTTGCGCAAATATTTCTTAAACTTTTTCTGACAGGGTCTATGTGGTCAGGGGGATTTTATAGTGACAATAGAGGGTGTATAGGGCATTTTTGTACAAACACAGGAGATACCCTTTTCTTTTTGCACGCTCTTTACTCAATAATATTGAGTTGTCTGATAAGCGTCGTATAATACCGTTTGCTAATAGGAATGGCTCGACCGTCGATCTCTAATTGATCTCTGTCTATCTTATCCATATAAAAGATAGAGGCAGCAAAGGAGCGGTGAACTTTGATAAACATTTCCGGAGGTAATTTTTTTAAGGTACCCGTTAAAGTGGATCGAACCAGGTAAAACCTTTTATGGGTAAGAAAGAGCTTTGTATAATTTTTATCTGCCACGAGGCATAGGAGATCTTCAGGGTTAATGCGTAACAGTGCTTTATTTTGGTACACAAAAAATGGTTTCAACATAGGTGATTTTTGTTTTTATAGAGGGATGAACAGACAATATAAAAAAAATACCTATGCGAGCAATGGCCGCCCCCCCCAACTCTCCCTTCATTTTGCCCGCCCATTTTTGTTTAACGGTTTAAGCTGAAAGTTAGACAAGGCCGGTGATCCTCCTCAATGGTACCTCGATGGGTCTTAACATCCTCCTCTTTGGGTCCTCTTTGCTTCCCCGGGGCCCGAGGAGGCAAAGAGAAGGAGTTGAGGAGAAACCGGGGAAGCAATGAGGACAAGCATCGAATTTTGTGTCATTCGTCCCAAAACATACGCCGTTCGTCCCATGTGTATTCTAGTCTCGTCCCAAATTTGAAGGTGTTTTCGTATAGAAAATGCACTTCGTCCCAAGACATATGTCGTTCGTCCCAACGGTTAGGCAATTCCGACCCATTTTTGAAAATAAGGGATGCTAACTGGTTTAGATTTGTTTTATCGATCACTGCCAAAGGAGTTTTCACTTAGGGATAACAGGAAGAGTGAACTTGCTAACCCTCTCCCCCGGCAGCGACCGGTACAAAAAACTAAATTTTATAATCTTGAAAATTTATTACAATGGCTAATTCCAATAATAGCATCGTAACCGGTAAATTCAGCGGCACCCTCGGAAAAGAGATCGTGTTCCGCGATTGGGACGGCAAAACAGTTGTTGCCAAAGCCCCTAAAAAAAGAAAGGGCGATCCAACACCTGAACAGGTGGTAATACAGGAAAGATTCCTGCTTGCTTCGAAATATGCACGGGGTATTGTAAAAAATCCGGATCAGGGTATGGCAGAGGCTTATGCCGCTAATCTGCGACCCAGGCAAAACGTGTACAGCAGGGCAGTGGAAGATTTTATGAATCTTCCTGAAGTTAAAAACATCAATACGCGCAATTACACCGGCGTTAGTGGCGGCAAGATCGTTGTTCGCGCCGTCGACGATTTCCGGGTAGTTAGTGTATGGGTGGAAATATACGCTGCCAACGGCACACTGCTGGAAGCGGGTAGGGCTGTACAAGACCTCAATGGCCTTGACTGGACCTTCTCTACAACGATGGCCAACAGTCCATTGGCGGGTAGTAAGATCAAAGCCATAGCAACCGATGTTCCGGGCAATGAAGGCATCCTGGAAGTTAGCTTGTAAGGCGCTACCAGGAAGGTGTTCCTGCTCAGCAGGGACACCTTCCCTTCTTAATTTTTGATCACCTACAAAACGAATTATATGAGCAAATTATCAAAGCGTCATTTCTGGGAGTGGTTCAAACGCCATCAACAGGAATATCTTACATTGAACAAAAAGCCTAAAAAAGAGATTCAGTACTGGCTTCGGGAAATGAACACCCATGTACGGGCGTATGGTAAATTCTTTGGGTTCAGCCTGGTGTTGCCCGATAAAGGGACGGCCCGGTTAACCATCACGGTAAAAGGCAGGGAGAAGCATTTTAAAAAGGCGGATGCATTTGTAGCCATAGCTCCCGACATACCAGGTTGGAGCGTCCATGCGCTGGAAGATCCTATGTCTGTTGATCTGCTGTCAGTACAGTCACTGGAAGAAAACGGCATCGATCCATGGGACTTCCACTTTTCCATAATTGGTGATTGTCCGGAAGATACAGTGGTGATTATGTATCACCCGCTATACACGGAAGACAACGTAGGCCTCTTTTTGGAAACGGCTTATGAAACAGTCTATCATTTATTGGGTGAACGCTCTTTCGGAACGGATATAGACCGCGTGGTAGTTGAGAACCTTTCCTGCGCCGATCCGGAAGAAGTATACAAGTTGGAAGAATTGCCTACTCAAATTGGCCGGCGTAGCTCTACTATGATGGTAGATCATCATGGTAAATTGATACATATGGATTAAGTAATTAGTGGTTGGCTTGTTTCCTTTTTGTTTTATTCATTTTGGGCCCTGCATGTCAATGCAGGGCTTTTCGATTAGCCAACAATAAATGGATGTATATTAGTGGTTGAAGCCTCAGTATATGAAAAAGATTTTTTCAGTAGTCTTATTGGTATTTGTAGTTACCATTGGATTTACCCAGCCGGTGAAGGAGAACGGCCGGTTGAAAGTTGCCGGGGTACATCTCCTGAATGAAAAAGGAGTGCCCGTGGTCTTACGAGGCATGAGCTTTGGATGGCATAACTGGTGGCCGCGATTTTATAATGCAGGGGCGGTAAGCTGGTTGAAGAATGATTGGGGTTGTACGGTGGTACGTGCCGCCATGGGCGTTGAACCCGACCAGGGGTATATTAAAAATCCTGTTTGGTCGATGGAGAAGATCAAAGCCGTGATCGATGCGGCCATAAAAGAAGGGATATACGTTATTGTTGACTGGCATAGTCACAACATACGGCAGAAAGAAGCACAGCAGTTCTTTAGGGAAATAGCCACCACCTACGGTAAGTATCCCAATATTATTTACGAGATCTTCAATGAACCCGAACAGCAATCCTGGGCGGACGTGAAAGCCTATTCCATGGAGCTGATAAAGACCATTAGGGCTATTGATCCTGATAACGTGATCCTGGTGGGCTCTCCTCACTGGGACCAGGACGTTCACCTGGTGGCCGATGATCCCATCAAAGGGTATGATAACCTGATGTATACATTGCACTTTTATGCGGCCACGCATAAGCAGCATTTACGCGACAGAGGCGATTATGCCCTGAAAAAAGGGCTGCCCCTTTTCATTTCTGAATCTGCTGGCATGGAAGCCACCGGCAACGGTCCACTCAGTGAGGCAGAATGGAATGAATGGATCAGTTGGGCCGAGAAAAATAAGATAAGCTGGATAACCTGGTCCGTAGCTGATAAAAACGAGACCTGCTCCGTGTTACTACCCACCGCTGCTGACTCCGGCAACTGGCTAACGAAAGACCTGAAACCATCGGGTATAAAGACCAGGGAATTGATCAGGAAATACAATGACCACACCACCCGCTGATATCTTTTTGAATAAGGGGAGGGGTACTGCTGTAGATTTGCTAAATAACCGTTTGGTACTATGGTAGTGTTTAAGGAACAAATACAAGGAATAAAGGCAAAGCTGCCTCAATCAAAAAAGGTCGACAGCAACCTGAAAGTGTTTGGTGCTGAAAGTCATCAATACCGCCTGGGTAATCCGGCAACCGAAGCGGAGGTATTGAGTTTTGAACAAAAATATGCCATCAGTTTGCCTGCCTGTTACAGGGCGTTTATAAGCCAGGTTGGAAATGGTGGAATTAGTTTTGCCAATTCAGCGGCGGGTCCTTTTTATGGCATTTACCCCCTTGGAGAAAATGTAGATGAGCCAGGTGGCCACAACACAGTAGAATGCCTGAATAATGATTGTGTCATTTTCCCAGACATGCCGGATGCCTATTGGCAATCCTTGAATGCAATCATAGATGGCAATGAGAATATACCGGATGAAGTATATGAAAAGGAATTAAGTAAAATTTTCGGCGGGATTCTTCCAATAGGTTCACAAGGGTGTGCCTACATTCACGGAATTGTTTTGAATGGTGATTACAGAGGCAGGGTCGTGAACCTGGACCTGGATAGACAAAAGCCCCGGTTCGCCTTTGAAAAGAATTTCCTGGATTGGTATGAAAGATGGCTGGATGAAGTGATTTCCGGTGAATTGCTGAGCAATAGCCCAAGTTGGTTTGGGTATACGATGGGAGGTTCAATTACTGAATTATTAAATGCTTTTCAGCATGCCAATGCTGCTGATCAGAAAATAGAATGTTTGAAGGGTATTTTAAATAAGCAACAGCTCGATACAACAGCAATAAAATTTATCGAGGATCAGACTTTTGAATGCAATGGTGAGGTAAAAACAATGCTGCTCCAGGTACTTTCCAAATTTGATTATGAAAAGGCAAAACCCTATTTGATTGAGTTGGCCAAATCGGATCTGTTGTCAGTTGCCCAATTTATTTACTGGTATGCAAAAGACAGAAGCGCAGAATGGTTCAATGTGATTAGTGAAAACATAGCTGGCATTGACAAAGAAGAAACTTTACGTTATTGTACCTACTTACTGAAGGAGTCAAATATGGATTATGGCCACCTGATAATACCTTTCACGCAGCATAATGATGAAAAGATAAGAGCAGCTGCTTATTATGCATTGGGGCAATTAGACAACAAAAAAGAACTGGTAGACACTTTTATAAACGGTTTACACGACAATTCAAATCGGGTTATCCTTAACACTTTGCAAGCCCTTTCAGGAGTTAAGGACGCCCAGCTTTTGGAACATTATAAGCGGCTTGCTGAAAAGTTTCCTGAAGAGCAGGATTATATTTTGTCGAATCTCAATCACCGGCTGGAAGATTATGGATTAACCAATAGGACCATTTTGGACTAAATGGCTCACTTATTGGCTATAAACACGAAAAGTCGCTCTCAGAGCGACTTTTCATTTGTACCGCGTACGGGATTCGAACCCGTATCACCACCGTGAAAGGGTGGTGTCCTAACCCTTAGACGAACGCGGCTGCTGAAGTCCAAAAGCTGGATTGGGGGTGCAAATGTAGGGCAGGGAAGAGTAGAAACCAAATCAGATGGGAAAGTTTAGCAAACAGGTAGCAAACAAAAAAGCCTTGCAACGGAATGTTACAAGGCTCTATTTTGTACCGCGTACGGGATTCGAACCCGTATCACCACCGTGAAAGGGTGGTGTCCTAACCCTTAGACGAACGCGGCTGCTGAAGTCCAAAAGTTGGATTGGGAGTGCAAAGGTAATAGCCTGCCTATTTCCCTCCAAATAAATATGCGTAACCAGGCAAGAAATTTTTTCCGCCACCCTTCTATCTCCTTAACAGTTACTCCATTACCGCCTTCCCGATAACACCGGGGGGAGCATTTTACCAGGCCACACGAATACCCCATTTTACCTGTCTACAAGACTACTATATTATTAAAAGGTTAACTGCCCATGGCCCGATGCCTGCCACCCTTCCCTGTTAAGCTAACCTCAAATTCTACAATTTCTGTATACTGTCTGCTGAATTATGTTTTCTGTATTCCGTATTCTCTACACAATATTGTAACTTCACGCCGCATTTGTAAACCATTAAATAAAACTTGACAATGAGCACAGTTAAAGTGGCCATCAACGGGTTCGGACGTATCGGCCGGTTGGTATATCGCCAGATCTACAAAATGGATGGTATTGATGTAGTAGCAATTAACGACCTCACCAGTCCAGCGGTGTTGGCACACCTGCTCAAATACGACAGCGCACAAGGTCGTTTTGATGCCGATGTAAAAGCTTCTGACAACTCTATTATAGTAAATGGTGATGAAGTGAAGATCTATGCCCAGAAGAATCCAGCCGAAATTCCCTGGAAGGACCACGGCGTGGATGTAGTATTGGAGTGCACTGGCTTCTTTACCGATAAAGACAAAGCCGCTGCCCACCTTACTGCCGGCGCTAAAAGAGTTGTGATCTCTGCCCCTGCAACCGGTGACCTGAAAACCATCGTTTTCAACACCAACCACAGCATCCTTGACGGTAGCGAAACCATCATCAGCTGCGCTTCCTGCACGACCAACTGTCTCGCTCCAATGGCAGACACACTTAATAAGAACTTTGGTATCGTGAACGGTCTCATGACCACCATCCACGCCTATACCAATGACCAGAATACACAAGATGCGCCACACCCCAAAGGTGACCTGCGCCGCGCCCGTGCCGCTGCACAAAACATCGTTCCCAACAGCACCGGTGCTGCCAAAGCCATTGGCCTGGTATTACCTGAACTGAAAGGAAAACTCGATGGCTCCGCTCAGCGTGTACCTGTTTTAACAGGTTCATTAACTGAATTAACTGCCATCATTTCCAAAAACACCACCGTTGCTGAATTGAATGCCGCTATGAAAGCTGCTGCCAACGAAAGCTTTGGTTATACAGAAGATGAGATCGTGAGCAGCGATATCGTAGGTAGCACCTTCGGTTCATTATTCGATGCTACACAAACACGTGTACAGGCTGCAGGCGATACCCAACTGGTACGCGTAGTAAGCTGGTACGATAACGAAATGAGCTATGTGAGCCAACTGGTGCGTACTGTAAAGTACTTTGCCAGCCTCATCAGCAAATAAGTTTAGTATAGATTTCTATACCCATAACCGCAAAGAAAGTGAAGCATTATGACTGCGTCGTCAATAGCCGTTGCCGATCCATGATGCCTTACACCTTTGCGGTTAACTTTTTAAACAAACCACGCTATGTCTACCTTCAGCCAACATAATTTTAAAGGACAGAAAGCCCTGATCCGCGTTGATTTTAACGTGCCCCTCGATGATAAATTCAATATCACCGATGATACCCGTATTACTGCTGCCATTCCTACCATCAAAAAGATATTGAATGATGGCGGCAGCGTTATTCTCATGAGCCACCTGGGCAGGCCCAAAGATGGCCCCACCGATAAATATTCACTCAAGCACCTCATCAAACACATCAGCGAACTGCTGGGCGGTACAACTGTACTGTTTGCCAATGATTGTATTGGTGAGCAGGCCTATGTTACAGCCGGTATGATGAAACCAGGTGAGGTATTGCTCCTCGAAAACCTGCGCTTCTATAAAGAGGAAGAGAAGGGCGATGAATCATTTGCCGAAAAGTTGTCCAAACTGGGCGATGTATATGTGAATGATGCCTTTGGTACCGCTCACCGTGCCCATGCCTCTACGGCTGTGATCGCTAAATTCTTCCCTGCCGACAAACGTATGTTTGGTCTGCTGATGGAAGGTGAGGTGGCCAGTGCCGAAAAAGTATTGCACGAGTCTAAAAAACCATTTACTGCCATCATCGGCGGTGCTAAAGTGTCCGATAAGATCCTCATCATCGAAAACCTGCTCGAAAGAGCTACCGATATTATCATTGGTGGTGGTATGGCCTATACCTTTATGAAAGCCAAGGGCGGTAACATTGGTAAATCACTGTGTGAGGACGATCGTCTCCAAATGGCCCTCGACCTCCTCGCAAAAGCCGAAGCCAAGGGTGTTTGCATTCACCTGCCTTCCGACTCCGTCATTGCCGATAAGTTTGATGCCAATGCCGAAACTTCCGTAGCCCCCAGCAATGCCATTCCCGATGGTTGGATGGGCCTCGATATCGCTGAAAATGCCTGTGGCCAGTTCTCCAATGTCATCAAACAATCCAAAACCATTCTCTGGAATGGCCCCATGGGTGTTTTTGAAATGGAGAAATTCCAACATGGTACCAAAACTGTTGCCGAAGCAGTAGTGGCGGCTACCCAAACAGGTGCCTTCTCTCTGGTGGGTGGCGGTGATTCTGTAGCAGCCGTAAACCAGTTTGGCTTTGCCGACAAAGTGAGTTATGTATCCACCGGTGGTGGCGCCATGCTCGAATACTTTGAAGGTAAAACCCTCCCCGGTATTGCCGCTATAAAAGGTTAAAAGATCCAATCTATTAATAACCAGGCCGGCAGCTTTCATCAGCTGCCGGCCTTTTTTTGTCAGGTTAAGTCCCGCCGGGCGGGATAAACTCTGTCGAAGGCGGCTTCGCTAAAGGCAGCCTGACAGGGTCCTTTGGACATTGCACACCCTAAACCCAAAACTTTTTCGTATTTTTTAGGGGTAATTCCCTTATGACCACCACCCGCTTTCCGTTTTCTGCCACAGCCTTTATTGGCTGCATCCTGCTATTATTGGGAGGAGTATCCCTTACAAAGGCACAGACCTATACAAAAACTGATTCCACGAAGATTTACAAACTACTCGACGCTGCCGACCAGGAAGCCGTGACCGGCTCACTCGATAAAGCCATGGTACATGCCAATGAAGCTTTGCAATGGAGCAGGGACAAAAAAATGCTGCGTGGCGAGGGGTTTGCCCGCCTCAAACAAGCGGATATCATCATCCAGCAATCCAATACGGGTAAAATAGATCAGCACATTGAGGACGCCACCAAAATAGCCGGTCAATTAAAGGATAGCTTCATGCTGGCCCTTGCCTTGTACCAACATGGCCAGGCATTCCTGTACAATGGACAATACCCCGAAGCCGAAAAACTATTTCATAAATCCCTGTCCACCCATTTTGAAAAGAATGTATCCGGCTACACCGGCCTGGTGTACAATGATATGGGCTATATGTTTGGCATCCTGGGCGAATTTGAAAAACAGGCCATGTGGATCTTAAGGTCCATACGCGTGTACGAAAAAGTGGACGACCTGCCCGGAAAGGCCACTGCCACCAGCAACCTGGCGGCTGTGTACAATAGCCTGGGAAAGCGTACCGAAGCCATCTCCTATACCCGCGAAGCCGTTGCCATGCGTGAGAAAATAGGTGATATATCCGGATTGGCTATTTCATACGGCAACCTTTCCCTCTTTTACAGAGCCATTTCAATAGACTCCGCCATTAAATACCAGGAAATCTCCGTTAAGTATGCAGAGCGATCCGGTGTAAAAGCAAGATTGATCCCAGGATATGATAACATGTCTGTGTTGATGAATATGCAGAAAAGAAAAGCCGAAGCCCTGGAATACATCAAAAAATCCATCGCCTTGTGCAAGGAGCTGGATGATAAACTCGGATTGGCCAATAAGACCAGGTGGGCTGCTCTATTGTGCGGCGATCTGAAAGATACTACTGCCGCACTGGCTTACCTTCAACAGTCCTATGAGCTGTCTGCCCAACTCAACAACAAAGCCCTCTGGCGCGATTTCTATGGCAGCAAATCTGCTTACTATAAAAACCAGGGTGATTACAGGAATGCCTTTGAAGAGATCAAGAAATACTATGCTTACAGAGATAGCCTCGTCAATGAAACCACCCAAACCAATATTGCCGAACTCCAAACAAAGTATGAAACCGAAAAGAAAGACCGGTCCATAGCAGCCCTCAATGCAGAACAGAAGATCCGTCAGTTGGAGCTGGAAAAACAAAAAGCCGTCATTGCCGGTAATATCCAGGAGGCAAAACAAAAACAAAACGAAATAGACCTCCTGGTGCAGTCAAAACAATTGCAGGAACTAAAAATAAAGCGACAGGAAGAAGAAATTGAAAAACAATCACTCCTGTCACAGGCAAAAGAACAAAAATTGCAATTGGCCGAAAAGGAAAAGAGCTTACAGGCAAATGAGTTGAAGGCCCAGGCCCAGGTACGCAATACCTGGATCATTGGCACCGTACTCCTCCTGCTGCTGGCCGTTGTACTTTTCAATAGGTATCAGCTTAAAAAGAAACTGCAACAACAAAAAGAATTGGAAAAGATCCGCAATGATATTGCCCGCGATCTGCATGACGATATTGGTTCTACCCTTACCAGCATTAATATCCTGTCTAAAGTTTCACAAAACAACCTGGGTCGCGATTTACAAAAGTCTTCCGTGATCCTCGAAAACATTACCGAACAATCCCAGCAGATACAGCAGGCCATGAGTGATATTGTATGGACCATTAAGCCCGACAATGACAAGCTCGAAAATATGGTGGTCCGCATGCGTGAATATGTAAGCCATACCCTGGAATGCAAGAATATTGACATCGTTTTTGATGTAGATAAAGACATTCTCCACCAAACACTGGCCATGGAGCAGCGGCGTGATTTCTTCCTCGTTTTTAAAGAAGCGGTGAACAATGCCGCCAAATATGCACAAGCCTCCTGTGTCACCATCCGGCTTACCCAAGAATCCAATCAACTGCAGTTAATAGTGAGCGACAACGGCCAGGGTTTTGATACCAGCCGTATTACATCTTCCAATGGCCTTAAAAGTATGCGGGAGAGAGCAGTTACTTTAGGCGCCAAGCTCCATATCCAATCCGCTCCTCAACAGGGTACTACCATTTCCCTCCAATTTTAGTTCCCTTTCCCCACCTCTATTATCTTATCATTACTCCCATTGCCTGTACAGATATATACCTTACCTATGGGTGAAATACAAACATCCCGCATCCTGCCATACTTATTCGTAAAGAAATCTGTACTCTCAGTAATGCTGGTATGTGCATCGTTCAACTTTAGTTGTACCAGGCGGCTGTTCTTTAAGGTAGCCAACAGCAGCGAATTTTTCCATTGTGGTATCAGGTCCTTGTCATAGTAATCCATACCACTGGGAGCAATCGTGGGTGTCCAGGTTTTGATCGGTTCTTTAACATTGTTGGAGGAACAGAAGGTTTGTTCCCCTCCATCACAAACTCCCTTTACATTGGGCCAGCCATAGTTCCGTCCCTTTTCTATTATATTGATCTCATCATCCGAATCGGGACCATGCTCTGAACTGTAGAGCATATTATTGGCATACACAAGCCCCTGTGCATTGCGGTGCCCGATGCTCCAAAGTGGGTTGCCTCCTGTTGGATTATCAGCAGGGATCGTTCCATCCAGGTTCAGGCGTAATATTTTGCCATTCAGGGAGCCCGTATTTTGCGACAGCGGCTGGTCGGCAGCGTCGCCTGTGCTGATAAATAATTTATCACCTACAATCACCAACCGGCATCCATTGTGATTGGTGGAAGCTGCAATATTGTCCAGGATGATCATGGGATTGGTTAAACTGGTGCCTGTATACGTATACCGCACGATCTTTTCGCGGTAATTACTGCCACTGTTGTAATTATAAGCCACAAAAACATGCGGTGAGTTGCCAAAAGAGGGGTGCAGCGCCATGCCCAGCAAACCGCCCTCACCCTGCGCCCGTACATCACCGATGGTGATCAGCGGCGTTACAGCCCCCGATTGCGGATTTACCCGACTGATGCGGCCACCCCGCTCCGTCATCCAGATATAATCATCCGGCCCCCATAGGATCTCCCAGGGTTGCGATAAGTTTTCCGTTAAAACCCGGTCGCTGATGCTAACAGGAGTGGGAGGAGGATTGGGCTCCCGATCCTTATCCTTTTCGCTCTTTTTGCAGCTGGTACATAAGACACTCAGGCAGATGGAAAAAACAAGCGTTTTCATGTAATATAATTTAGCAGGTATACACTAATGAATACGAAAATTGTGCCCATAAAGGTTGGGATTTATAAATCGTTGAAATACACCATAAAAATTATAGGGCCGCTATTGCAAAAGTGTTAATTTTAATACGTAATCAAATCTTAAACAAATGAAGTCGCGTAATCTTGTACTGATCGTTGTTGTCATTTTCATCCTCATCCTTGGTGGTTGCGGTTGCAGTGGCTATAACAAAATGATTAATCTTGACGAAGATGTAAAAGCAAAATGGGCCAATGTACAAAGTGATTATCAACGTAGGGCCGATCTGATCCCCAACCTGGTGAATACCGTAAAGGGTGCTGCCAACTTTGAAACAGAAACACTGACCAAAGTAATCGAAGCCCGTGCAAAAGCAACTTCTGTGAATATCAATGCCGGTGACCTGACGCCCGAAAAAATGGCACAGTTCCAACAGGCACAAGGCGAATTGAGCGGAGCACTCAGTCGCTTACTCGTTACTGTCGAAAAGTACCCTGATCTCAAGGCCAACCAAAACTTCCAGGACCTCCAAAAACAACTGGAAGGAACAGAGAATCGTATAAAGGTTTCCCGCAATGATTTCAATACTGCTGTGCAAGGTTATAATTCCACCGTGCGCAGGTTCCCCAATAACCTCTTCTCAGGTATGTTTGGGTTCAAAGTGCGGGATGGTTTCAAGGCCGATCCTGGAGCTGAAAGAGCACCGGAAGTAAAATTCTAAAACCAAGCCTTATACATTCATGGCATTTTTTCCATTCTCCCGAAAAGCTGACTTCTTTTCCGAAGACGAAAAGAAGCAGGTTGTAGAAGCCATTCAGTCTGCCGAGCTAACCACCAGTGGTGAAGTACGCGTTTTCATAGAAAGCCGTTGCCGCTTTGTGGATCCCCTCGACAGGGCTGCCGAACTGTTCTGGCAACTCAAAATGGATTATACCCAGGACCGCAATGCTGTACTGGTATATGTAGCTGTACGCGATCACCAGTTTGCCGTATTTGCCGATCAGGGTATCCATGAAAAAGTAGGCAATGAATTCTGGGATAAGGAAGTCCAGGCCATGCGAAAGCATTTTGCTCAAAACCATTATGCCGATGCTGTGACACAAGTGGTGAAAGATGTAGGCCAGGCTTTGCAGTTCCATTTCCCTTTCAACCGGGAAACTGATAAAAATGAATTGCCGGATGATATCATATTCGGACATTAATCACTGAACAGGAGATATTCATGAAAAGAGTTGTTGCCTTACTGTTTGTCTTGTTATCAATAGTGGCCCATGGTCAGAACATTGATGACATCATCAGGAACAAGCCCACAAAGTTGGTGAATGATCTTGCTGGTGTGATGGATCCGGCTCAGGCCCAGCAACTGGAGCGCAAACTGGTAGCTTATGACGACAGTACCTCCACACAGATTGCCATTTTGCTGGTTAAAACACTGGGCGACCGGCCCATTGAAGAAACAGCAACTGCTATCTATCGCAGTTGGGGTATTGGTAATAAGAAAACCAATAATGGCGTACTCATCCTGGCAGCCATTGATGATAAACAAATCCGCATAGAAACAGGCTATGGCCTGGAAGGGGCCGTCCCTGATATTACCGCCAACCAGATCATTCGTAATGATATTGGTCCTGCTTTCAGGTCGGGCGATTATTATGATGGATTGGACAAAGCGGCTGAATCCATAATTAAAGCCGCTCGTGGCGAATACAAGGCCCCTGATGGCTATGGTAAACGCAAGGGAAAGAGCGGCGGTTTGGGTAATATCGTCGGTTTCATTGTGATCATTATCATTATTGCCATCTTTGCCGGTCGCGGTCGTGGCGGTGGGGGAGGTGGCGGTGGCTACATGAGCCGCAGGGGATATGGCGATGTGCTTACACCATTCATCATCGGCAGTTTGCTCGGTGGTGGAAGAGGTGGCGGCGGAGGCGGCGGTGGCTGGTCCGGCGGCGGTGGAGGAGGAGGCTTTGGCGGCTTCGGCGGCGGAAGCAGTGGCGGCGGTGGCGCCAGCGGCTCCTGGTAATGTTTCCAGTCCTGATAACAGTCAATTGCTAATCAATAAATTCAATGGTCCTTGCCTTACTGGTAAGGGCCATTTTTTTGAACCATAGCACAAATGCACCGTCAACATATTGTACATTTACTTACGCCTACTTATGCGTACTATACTCTTATCCCTGACCTTATTCATTAGCTTTTTTTCCTTTGCTCAAAAAAAGCAACAGTCTGATAACTTTATACGGCGCTTGTCCAAACCGGCAAAAGCTGTAAATGATTTCGGTCACTTCCTGAAAGCTTCCGAAATTCAATTGCTCGAAAAAGAACTGGTACGATACTACAAGACATCTACCAATGCCATAGCAGTGATTACCCTCGATTCCCTGACCGATCCCAAAACAAAAAAGCAATACACTATTGAGGAAACGGCCTTGCTGTATTTCAACAAGTGGGGATTGGGTGATAGCATCAAAAATAATGGGGTGCTCATCTTAATCACCCGGAAACCACGCGGGGTACGTATTGAAGTAGGAACAGGGCTGGAAACCGTACTGACCAATGAAGTATGTAAGCAGGTCATTGATGAACAACTGGTGCCTTCTTTCAAGAAACAGCTATTCTTTACCGGTCTCAAAGATGCCATCGATGCATTGGAAAAAGCGCTTGATGATGAGCAACAGGCTGCTGCAACAGGTATTGGAGGGGATAACGTGGAAGCCGTTTCTTCTACGGAATCAGTATCCTACACCGAGGAATTTCAAGGATCCACTACAGGTAATAATTCTCCGGCCACCAGGATGCTTATAGTTTTCTTTGTCTTTATGGGAATAGTGGTTATCACTATTATCATAAATGGACAGTCGACTGCTGCCGGCTTCTTTACAGCCAGCGGTTATCAGCATTTCCGGGATGAGTCTTTTAACAGCACTTTCCTGTCTTCCAGTAGTATAGATTCGTCTTCCTCGTCTCCTTCATTTGATAGCGGCAGTGATTCCGGCGGCTACAGCGGCGGAAGCAGTGATGGGGGAGGCGCCAGTGGCAGCTGGTGACAAAATGGGGGCTGTTAAAGAAGTATTGAGCGGAGATGATATCCTGCTCAATAAAACCATTGAATTGATCAACAAAAATAAGCACATAAAAAAAGGTCGCTGAAAAATCAGCGACCTAATTATCAATAATCAGTAATTAATAATTCCTTAGAATCCTGCCTTATCTCCACCCAACTTCTCTTTCAGGTAATCGATCTGCGCTTGCAAAGCTGTTTTGTCTGAAGCAACAGCTTTCGCAGCTTCCTTCTTCGTCACAATACCCTTCAGCCAGCCATTCACAATGGGCTCCAGGCCAAAGTTCTTCGTTTGTTCGCGGAACTCCGTAATAATATCTACTCCTTTTTTCAGGTTATCCGTATCCTTCACTTTCGACAGGAAATCAGCAAAAGAAGGCAGCAGGTTAAACTTGGCCTGTGATAAAGGCATATCTCCAACTGCTTTTGCAATTTGTGGGAAGCTGCCCTCATCTCCCGATTTGATCATCGTTTTCATTACTGCACCTACCAAGGCTCCCTTGGTGGGTTGAGCTGATAAACGTTTGGCTTCCTTAAAAGCTGTTACACTGTCTATCTTCGCCAATGCTTCCAGCGCATTACCAGCAACTGTGTAAGAAGAATCATTCACCCCTTTTACAAAAAGCTCCTTATAGGCCGGATTGTCATAATTAGACAATACAGTCAAAGCAGTAGCGCGTACGGTTGATTTAGGATCATTTTTGGCAATGGCAGCGATCAGCGGCTCAAACGTTGCCTTATTACCCTGGTTTTTCAGGTCCAGGCGGTTAAGCGTCAGGCCACGGATACCAAAATATTTATCCTTAAGGGCCTCCGTGAGCAGTGCAATGGCGCGTGGTTCAGTTTGGCTCTTCGCTACAAACTCAACAGCCTCCCGGCGATCCATATAATTACCTGCAAACTTGTATTGATGAATAAAGTTGTCCAGCGACTTATTGTCTTTCTTCTCAGCAAGCAATACCTTGTCGGCATCCACATTCACCAGGTCGGGCTTATTGCTATAGCTGAAGGTAAACGTATCTACTTTGTTCTCTATCCATACTTTATTACGAACCTTGGTAGCTCCATTGTAAATATCAATAGCGATCGGTAGTTTGAAAACCTTATCACCAGCCTGGGTTTGTTTTACGATCACAGACACTTTCTTGCCTGCCTCGTCATATACATAATCAATGGTCAGCTTGGGGTGCCCCGAACCATAATACCACTGATTCCAGAACCAGTTCAGGTCTTTACCGGTTACTTCTTCAAAAGCCAGGCGAAGGTGATGTGCTTCTGCTGCTTTGAACTTGTTCGTAGTCAGGTACAGGTTCAGTGCTTTGAAGAAAGCGCTATCGCCAACGTAATTGCGCAACATGTTTAATATGCGACCTCCTTTATTATAGCTCACCGCATCAAACATGGCTTCCTTATCCGTATAATAAAAACGAACCAGGTCCTTTTTATCACTGCCGCTTTGCAGGTAACCCATCATGTCCGTATAGTTCTGTGCATCCCCGGCATCCTTACCATACTTATATTCATCCCACAAAGTCTCACTATAGTTGGCAAATGATTCATTCAGCGTCAGGTTGCTCCAGCTCTCTGAAGTCACATAATCTCCAAACCATTGGTGAAACAGTTCGTGCGCAATCGTGCTTTCCCATCCATTACCATCTACCAGCTCACGCGCATCTTGTTGTGCACTTTCCTGGTGCAAGGTGGCGGTCGTATTTTCCATCGCACCACTTACATAATCCCGGCCTACGATCTGCGAATACTTTACCCAGGGATAGTCTACCCCGGTAACTCTTGAAAAGAAAGCCATCATTTCTGGCGTATGACCAAAGATCTTCCGGGCTACCGGCGCATATTCTTTTTCTACATAATAGTTAACTTCCTTGCCTTTATAGCTATCCTTGATCACCGAATAGTCACCTACTCCCATGAAGAACAAGTAAGGGGCGTGTGGCAGTTCCATATTCCAGGTATCCGTACGCGTACCATCCGCATTCTTCTTTTGTGAAACCAGTTTACCATTCGATAGCGTTACATACTTTTCTGGCACCGTCATGATCGTTTCCTGCGTCGTTTTCTGATTGGGCCGGTCAATCGTGGGCACCCAAACAGAAGTAGCTTCTGTTTCACCTTGCGTCCAGATTTGTGTAGGCTTGTCTTTTTCCTCTCCCTTCGGGTTGATAAAATACAAACCCTTGGCATCCGTAATGGCGGCACTTCCTTTTACCTGCAGTTCATTGGGCTTGGCTGTATATTCAATGTATACGGTATACTTTTCACCACCTTTATAGGATCTATCCAGCTTTACTTGTAAAAACCATCCATCGTATTCAAATTTCAATGCCGTGGTGGCTGTGCCTTTTACAATGGCGACCTTTTTGATTTCCATGCCTTTTGCATCCAATGTCAGCGAGTCCGTAGCATAAAAATGCGGTTTCAGCGTTATCCAGGCCTTACCATTCAGGTAAGACTGCGAATAATCGAACCGGGCATCTATTTTAGTATGTACCAGGTCATTGATCATGGGGGCACTCTCCCGGTACAGCTTCTTCCAGGTTGTGTCCTGGTCGGCCTCATGCGGTTGAGCCCATAGGATTTGAAATGTTAGTAAACCAAGCAAACCAAATAATAGCTTCTTCATGAAATGAAATTTATGTGCCGTAAAGATAAGTTCGGCCACCCTTAATATTTGCAAAAAAAGGTACAAGTGGCTGTTGACAACCATCAAATAAGTAGATTTGTCTTAATTCGTAACTTTAGATCTGCATGAAGCGTATTGCTTTTGTTATTACCATGTTAACACTCTCCTGTACCCTGGTACAGGCGCAGCAGGAGTATTTTATGTTTGTATGGGCCGATAATCAGCAGCCCTTTTATGTCCGCCTGAATGAAAAAACATACAGTTCATCGCCTATAGGTCACCTGGTGATCCCCCAATTGAAAGATTCTACCTACAGCCTGCTGGTAGGGTTCCCCAAAAAGCAGTTTCCGGAGCAGCTATTCCTTGTTTCCTTTAACAATAAAGACCTCGATTACCAGCTGAAGCGTACTGCCGATGAGGGTTGGGTATTATTCAATGCACAAACATCGGAAACCATTAAGCCCAAGCAGGACTATATTATAAAGAGCACTACCACCACCCTGGGCGAACGGAAGACAGGCGCTTTTGCCACCCTCATGTCGGCCCTGGTGAATGATTCTTCTGTTATGTACAAATCACTCACCAAAACTGAGATCCGGGTAACGCCTGCTGCTGGTGAAGTCAAAACTGAGGCCGTAACAGTCCCGGCTCCCCTTGTTGATTCTGTGCAGGCCGAAAAGGCCATACTGGCTGCGGCCAATGATTCTTTGAAGAAGGATAGTGTATTAATAGCTATGAATCCACCATCAGTGGCCAGTCTTGCCAAAGATTCCGTCCAGGTCTCGAAAGCGACCGATTCCCTGGCAATTGTGCAGGAACCGAAAACACCAGCTCCTTTATCTGTGGTGGTCCAGGTGCAGGAATGGTGGAATGACAAAGGCAAAGGATTCATCTACTATGATAGTTCTAATGCTGGTATGGATACCATATCCATTATGATCGATTTTGATAAAAATGCCGGCCTGGGCACACCCGAAGAGGTGATCGCAGCGCCGGCAAGAGTGGATTCTGTAAAAAGGACCGTTCTTACCCCCGATACCGCCCTGGTACAAAAACAAGCGCCGCCTGCTAAGGACTCTATTCAGGTCGAGGTGGTGAAAGTAAAGCCTGATACCCCTGTACAGGCTGCTCCCTCAATGCCTCAAGCCAAGCCAACCCCCGATTCAGTAATCAAAGAAGGAACCCAAACCACTCCTGTCAATACCGTAGGAGCTACGGCCGACGCAGGTACTGTTCCAACAACAATACCGGTTAAGACCGATAGCGCGGTGGTAAAGAAGGAGCCGTCTTCGGGCGAAGAGGCAACCGCCAAAAAGCCCTTACTCCTCATGAATTCCGATTGTACCAATTTTGCTTCCGAATTCGATGTCGATAAGCTGCGCGTCAAAATGCTCAATGCCGATAATTCCGACGATAGGATAACCCTGGCTAAGAAGGTATTTAAAACCAAGTGTTTTGTTACCCGGTACATTCGCGGATTATCTGAACTATTCCCCAATGACGAATCCCGCTACAAGTTTTTCGATGCGGCTTATCCCTTTGTGTCAGATACCGGCAACTTTCGCCAATTGCTTGATCTCTTTACCGATGAACTATACATAGCCCGGTTCAAGTCCCTGGTGCGGATGTAATCCTTAATTTCGCCCCATGAATCGTTACTTTCTTGAAGTGAGCTATAAAGGAGCGCGTTATGCAGGTTTCCAGGTGCAGGATAATGCCACTACCATCCAATATGAGGTAGAGAAAGTAATGGCTGTTTATTTCCGGCAGCCCATAAGTCTCACCGGCTCATCACGTACCGATTCCGGCGTTCATGCCCGGCAAAACTATTTTCATTTCGACAGCAGCCTGCCTATACCTCAAAAGGTAGTGTACAACCTCAATGCTATGTTGCCCCCCGATATTGCCATCAATCGCCTGCTGCCCGTCAATGAAAACGCCCATTGCCGGTTTGATGCCATTGCCAGGGAATATGAATACTTCATCTATCAATCGAAGGCCCCGTTTCTGAACGATCGGGCTTATTTCTTCCCCTATACACTTGACCTGGCCGCCATGCAAACCGCAGCCGCCATGATCCTGGAGTATACCGACTTTACCAGTTTCTCCAAACGCAACTCCCAGGTACGAACCCATAATTGCACCATCCAATATAGTGAATGGGTGGAGCAGGAGGGAGGCCTTACCGTTTACCGTGTAAAGGCCAATCGTTTTCTTCGGGGTATGGTGAGGGGGTTGGTGGGTACCATGTTGCAGGTGGGACGTGGGAAGCTAAGTGTAGATGCATTTCGGGAAGTGATAGAAGCCCTGGATTGTAGCAGGGCCGATTTTTCTGTTCCCGGTCATGGTCTTTTCCTGGATAGGGTAGTTTATCCCGATGGCTATTTTGAAGGATTTCGCCCTTTATAAATACTTACCCGCCAGTTTGGTCGTTATTATATAGCGCAAGGCTCCTGGCGGATGCGTTGCCCAACAGACCAATATCCAAACCGATTACCAACTACCAAAACCCCGTTTTCAATTTCCAACTCCTTTCCAACGTTTACCCCAACAGCAATCCGTAATTCCTGACATACAACTGGCGACAGGCAACTGACGCTCAATGGAGAGTTGTTTTTCCAAACCAGCTTGATGCTTCTCTTCCAATCAATAAACGACCGCTTGTATTCCTTCTTCCGGACTTTCCGTCTTTCTGTCTTTCGGACTTCCTGGCTTCCCGACTACCAACCTCTTTCTACCGGGTTTTCATCCATTTACTGCCTTGTTATGTATTCAGTTACAAAAAACTTTTGCCCGCAAATCCGCTCCCATAGCCGGTTTTAAAAACGGGCGCAAAACTTCTTTCAAAAAGATTTGGTGGCAAGTTGCGTTCCCCCCTATCTTTGCGGCCCGCTTTGGAAAAATAGAGGTACAGAAATAGCGAAAAAGAGAAGTCCATTACCAAGCGTAGTTTATCACTTAGTTCTTTGATTACTAATAAGTTGCGAGATAAAAGGAAAAGAAAAAAGTGAGAAAAAATTTGGTGGTGAAAATGAAGCCTCTTATCTTTGCAGCCCGCTCTGAAAAATAGAGCAAAAGTTCTTCGAAAAAAGCAAGTTGATTGAGTGGTTTAAGTGAGTGAGATTGAGGAAGAAGGGAGATAAAAACTTGCGAAAAAAATTGAGAAAAAGTT